>Ga0209922_100002_pt1 | contig 3126779 bp, 3148 predicted proteins | sample ThiBiot_500_biof_FD_183946 | JGI IMG/M metagenome (GOLD analysis project Ga0209922, IMG submission 183946) | Wastewater bioreactor microbial communities from Cape Town, South Africa - Thiocy_expt_500_biof (SPAdes) | ecosystem: Engineered > Bioreactor > Thiocyanate-remediating >...
GGTCAGTTCGGGGTGCTGAACGGGTCGGGTGCGGTGATCGAGCGGGACGTGTCGTTGCCGGGAGGGGTGAGCGTGGCGATCACGGCGGCGGGGCAGTCGTGGTCGTACCCGAATCTGCATGGTGACAGCATCCTGGTGGCGGACGCTGCCGGGGTGCGGGTCGGGGCGCGGGCGTCGTACGACCCGTTCGGGCAGGCGGTCAACCCGGTGACCGGCGACATCGGCACCACGACCGCGGATGATGCGTTGGGTGATACGTCGCCTGGGGAGGCGGACTACGGGTGGGTCGGTGGTGCCCGGAAGCTGACCGAGCACCAGGGGTCGATCGCGACGATCGAGATGGGGGTGCGGCAGTATGTGCCCGCGCTCGGGCGGTTCCTGTCCGTCGATCCGGTCGAGGGTGGGGTGACCAACAGCTACGACTACCCCAGCGACCCCATAAACGGGTTCGATCTTTCGGGTGAGTCGACCTGCAAGCAGTGGGCTCCGTATCGTGGTTGTATCGCTTACGACACCGAGGCCGACAGGCGAGCCTCAGCTCAGTTACGACTAAGAGTTGCGCTCCTGAAGCACCAACTTTCGGCTGCCTCGAAGTTGAAAACCAATAGTGTGGTGTTCCCTAAAGGATCCTTCTTCCTCACTGCGAAAGCTGGATTCGATTCGTCACATCAGTCCGTGATCGTGTCGGGTGTGTTCCACAGCAACACGGACCTCACAGGCGCCGGCGGAAGGGAAAAGGGGTGGTCTGATCTGGTTGCGGCCTTCGGCTCCGTCATCGACACGCCATCGATGAAGCAGCAATTTGACTGCCACGCTGTGGGTGCCCCGCTGCTGATCGCCACTAACGATTGGCAATTCGATCTGGAACTGTCGAGGCCGAACAATCCCACATGGCCCGCGAGAATTCCCGATGCACTGATCTCGAGCGATGGGGGATACGCATGCAATTGGTGAGGCGCAAACGCGAAGTTGTTTGGGGCGGCGCGCCCCTAATCGGCACGGCGGCTGGGATCGTGATCCTTTACTTCACATGGCCCGCTGCAGTGTCAGGGGCTCCCTTCTTCTCCCTTGGTGACGCTGCTGGGACTCGCGATCTTCACGAAATCTACGTAATCGTTTGGATGGCCTTTGCTCTCGTGCTGTCGCTCGTTGGAGTCCTGATGGCGCGGCGGGCGATCTCATCATCGACACGGAGTCTAGCTAGCGGCGGCCTGCTCGGACTTGGACTTTCGATCGGCCATATGTGGTTAGGGGGCCTCCTCGTGGGGACGACTCTTTTTGCCGGTGGGGAGGAGCGCTCTCAGCCGCCGAGCCCGGCGTTCCTGATGGCCTTGCTCGGATGGGCCTGCGTTGTAGTGGCGATTGTGCTCATCGTTCGACAGCCCGCGGAGCATCCACTCGACACAGGGAAAGAATCGAGCGAGCAGCAGGCCTGATTGACGTGGAGCGTTCTTGTGCCCGCGGTATTCGTTAAATCACACCCATTGAGGGCGATGGTAACTCGGATTGGGCATGCTAGTCGGATGAGCCTCGGGCGAAGCGACAAATGGACTGCCCGCACAGCGGCAGTGCATCTTTATGGCCTAATACCTGGCTACGGTGCATGGGAGGACTGGCTGAACTCATTGCCAGGCGATGACGGACCAATGTCTGCGACTCGGCAAGTTGTTACATGGACGGAGGTGGTGACGTGGTGAAAGCGGTCCCAGCATGCATAGCTTTCCTTCTCATGCTTGCCCTGGCCGGTTGCATCAGTCCACCGAAGGTGGATGCATCTCAGTTGGTGGGCCACTGGTCCTCCGGAGACGGAGCTGACCTAACTTTGAACGCAGATGGCACGCTCGAAGTTGTCGGCGTGCCGGCTGACGTATGGAATCCCGCCCTTTGGGCACCGAGCAACATGTCCGGCAGACCCGAAGGTGAAGAAGTCCGCGCTGATGCGCATTGGCGGCTGCTGGATCGCATGCCTGACGTGTCAGGGCAGGTGGTCGAGATCAATACAGATGGTGCGGTCAATTTTGCGCTAGTGAGGGGAGGTTCGACGATAACCATCGCGTTTGTACTGGGCGATCCAGACAATCACGACTTCTACGAGTTCGAGAAGCAGCCTCAATAGATGTCCGGCGCGGCGAGGATACCCTGACGTCGGCGGGTGCGGCGCAGCCTTCGGTGACGGATTCGGTGATCCGGTCGCAGTCGGGCCGGGTGATCCTGAACACGTTGACGGATGGTGCAACCGTGGAGTCGTCGTGGTATCGGTATGACGCTGCGGGGCGTCTGGTGCAGGCGGTGATCCCGCATCACACGTTGGACTATGTGTTCGCGTCGACCGGTGGGTGTGGTGCGAATGTGCGGGCGGGGATGAACGGCAACCGCACGGGTTACACGGACACGTTCGACGGTGGCACGCCGATGATGGTGGCGTATTGCTACGACAATGCGGACCGGTTGACGTCGACGACGGTGACGAATGCACCCTCGGGTGCGTCGCCGGTGGTCGCCAACAACCTGACGATGACGGGACCGAACGCGTCGTTGGCGTATGACGCGCACGGGAACACGACGGTGTTGTCGAATCAGTCGATGGTGTACGACGTGTCGGATCGGCACATGAAGACCACGGTCGTCGATGGTGGGGTGACGTCGACGGTGGAGTATCTGCGGGATGCGACGGGCCGCATCGTGGCCCGCATCTCCGACGATGATGTGACCGACGCGACGCCGGCGTCGACGGTTCGGTACACGTTCGCGGCGGGTGGTCAGTTCGGGGTGCTGAACGGGTCGGGTGCGGTGATCGAGCGGGACGTGTCGTTGCCGGGAGGGGTGAGCGTGGCGATCACGGCGGCGGGGCAGTCGTGGTCGTACCCGAATCTGCATGGTGACAGCATCCTGGTGGCGGGTGCTGCCGGGGTGCGGGTCGGGGCGCGGGCCTCGTACGACCCGTTCGGGCAGTCGTTGGAGCCGGGCACGGGTGCGATCGGGACGAGGACTGCGGATGATGCGCTCGGCGACACGTCGCCGGGTGAGGCGGACTACGGGTGGGTCGGTGGTGCCCGGAAGCTCACCGAGCATCAAGGCAGCATCGCGACGATCGAGATGGGGGTGCGGCAGTACGTGCCCGCACTGGGCAGGTTCCTGTCGGTGGACCCCGTCGAGGGCGGGGTGACCAACAGCTACGACTATCCCGGGGATCCGATCAATCGTTCAGACCTAAGTGGCCGGCGAATGGATGCCGGGACCAAGGGAGCTGTCATCTACGTTGGGCGAGGTTGGGCGCAGCAAGGGACTACCGTCAGGACAGCGAGCTATTCCGGCGCTATCGCGGCGATACAGTCGGCGCTGATCATGCTGAGTTCTAGTGGCTGGTCCAATAGACCGAGCTCGCTTGCTCACGACCTAGATATTTCGGTCAAGGAGGCGAAAGGCCTGATCGAATCCTGGAAACAACAGAACAAGAACCTACTTGGCGGCGGTTCGCGAGGGAATCCTGATATCGAGTGGAATCACAATGGAGATGTTCGAATTGAGGGTGGCGAGGAGGACGACATCATTGGCAATTTGGGTGACGCTTTCGAAAGTCGAACCATCTCTCCCGCGCCAGCGTTCGACGGTTCAGGCTCATCGTCTGTACTGGTCGGGGTCGGCGCCGGTTTGCTACTTGGACTCGGTTTACTTGCGGGGGTGGCCACACTTGGAGCAACTGGATGATTGAGACTGCGAACTCGGAGCCTTCGAGCATTCGACTCGCCTTGTGGATATACGCACCGACACTAGACGTGCTTCCCTCAGCCGTTCAGCAACTCGTGTCACCGAGAGACTATGTGAGTGACGGTTCGATAGCCCTTTGCCTCGCCAACGAAAACATCGAACAGCCGGATGCTGCGGTTCGCCAGGCAGAGTTCGAGAGAGTCAATGATCGGCTTGTCGGTGTTGTCGCCGCCACATCTTCATCGAGAGATAGGTCGGCGACAGTGACGCTATGGATAACCTTCGATCAGATTACCGAATCTGTCGGTGTAGTGGTGACGCCTGACCTTTCGGCAGCGTGGGCGAATCAGCGTATAGATGTGTTCCTTTCGATTTCACGAACGTGAAGTCGTGAGCGCAGCGTCAGGACGTGGGTGACAAGTGATCGTTCTGTTCTTGCGTGACTATTCCGATCTTGGTTTTGAGCCCGGAAGTGACTACGTGGCATACGGACTCGTGGGACGACCTGATGGACGATACGTCATCGTGACCGGAGATCAGAGTTTTGGATGGCCCTTGGTGTCCCCCGCGCGTTTGCAAAGCCTCTACTCAAGGCCGTCGTAAATAGCTACACGCTCGGACTCGTGGAGGGTGCGCTGACTACAGTTGGATTGGTCCCAATGCCCGCGTAGTCGATCTACAGTTGGACGGAGTTCGCAGGTGAGTGGTCGTGAGTCTCGGGAACTGGATAGTCGCGAGCCGATGAAGATGCTTCCGGGACCGTCTTCGTACGAGCTCAGCCGACGAGGCTTGATGGTCTTCGCTTTTGTGCTTGGCTTCGGTCTCGTGGGGGTGCTGCTCAATGTTGGATCGCAGGTGCTTCCCTATTGGGCTCAGGTGGCTTTCTGGGTCGTTTTCGGCCTGCTTGCCGCGTCGCTGGGGCTCCTGGGGTGGCTCTCGGTGCGCGCTCGCACACGAGCGCGTGGCGAGGCCTTGCGCGGCTACACCACGGCCTTGTCGGACCGGCAGGCGTTGCCGCAGTCGGACCCGGCGACGGGTCGTGTGATCCGGCGGGCCGGAGCGCCTTACCTCACGCGACGTGAGTTCCGATCAGCGAGAACGCGGACGTAGAGCGTATCTGATGGCTGGCAGTGTGACCTGGTGAAGGACCTCCACGGGCGTCGCCCGACAGCCACGCTCACCACTTTTGAGAGCGACGGCGGCCCTCCCGCACCGGCGACAAGTCGTACATATGCAACTGGTCGAGCGGAGGTTGAGGAGCGGATGGCCACTCTCACTCCACGAGCAATTTGGTCGGTCGGCCTCGTGGCGCTGCTCTCTCTAGGCCTCGCGGGTTGCGCGTCGGATGCAGTCTCGATCGACTATCGCGGTCCCCATACGGGAGAGGTTGCCGCTTGCGCCGAGATGGCCTCGGCTGGAACTTATCGTCAGGATGACGGTGTGCCCAGCCGTGTGTGGATTGACCAAGTGAAGATCGTCCAGTCCTCAGGTAGCGATACCGACAATCTGAACTTCAAGGTGGAGGGTGTCACCCACGCTACCGACGCTTCTGGCGAGCAGCGCTACCACTGGCAGTGTGAATTGACGAAGGACCTCCTCGAGCGTCGCCTGACAGCCACCCTCACCGTTTTCGACAAGGAGTAGGGCTCCGCCTTGGAGCCGAGTGCTCTTCGCGATATGGCTGACGGATCACAAGTCTCTTGTTCTATCGATGAAGTGGAGAGGAGGCGAGGCGTCACCGGGCATGTTCGAGTGGGCGCAGCTGGTTAAAGCTCACGGTCAGGAGACAAACACCCTGACGATGACAGAACAATACGTGTGTCACATGATGGGCAGTCCGCTGCTTTGGGCTCGAAACGACATGTGGTACGACCTGGAGATGAATCGTTCGGAAAATCCCGGACGGGGGCTCCCGCCAGAGGCCATCAAGAACTCGATCGAGCAGAACGGATTTGGAGGGACATGCAACTGGTGAGATGTTTTGCGGCGTCTGCATTGGTCGGCACGTGGTTTGTGGGTTGCACCCTCGCGGGTCTGACGTTGTGCGTGTTATGGCCGATCTCTCTGGGCGTCAACTTCGGTGTGGCATTCGCTCATTTCCCTGTCAGTACGCAGGTGTTCTTGATTGTCGTGAGCCTTGTCGCCGTTGCGGGGACCGCACTACTGTCCGTGCGAAGCGTCTCACGGCTTGGGGTCGACATTGGTTCGGCGATTGATGCCCCCTACTCCGCGTGGCGAGTTGTTCGCAGTATCTTTCGGACCATCTCTATTACGGCGCTGGCCTCCGCTCTAGTGTCCGATCCGATCGCGTTTCAGCTCGGTTCGCCATGGCCCGCATTCGGAGCGACGCTAGCGATCGGACTTCTATCGGGCCTGGTCGCGGTCACGATGCTGATGATCGGAGCCACATTCCGTTCGCCAAGAAACAAGCGCAAGCGCAGTCCGTGATCGCCTGGAGGCGGGCGTAGATCCGACCAACCCAAATTCGCGACTTTGGGCGAGGTACGGCGATCGGCGCCGGCGGCGAATGCACGGTCTCGTTGAACTCGTTGATCACAAGTGCGTTTGGCGGCGTGCTGGGGGCATCCGCTAGCGGGCTTATCAAGCCTTACATCTCCGCCACTTTCGCCGCGCGATTGTCGACGGTCGCCCGTGGCATATTTGGGTCGTTGACTGAAAGCGCTTGGGTTGTGTCGGATACCCTGACTTATGGCCAGTGAGCGCCCTGAAGTTCTTCAACATGTGATGCTGCCGGGGCCCACGGCGGATCAGCTGATCCGCCGCGGCCAGAGGACGGTTGGGGCGGGTTGTTTCTTGTTCGTGCCCGCCGTCGTACTGCTCGCGATTTCGGGTGGGGTTCCCCAGTCGCCGTTCCTGATCGCCTCGATGGTGTGTTTTGTACTCGGAGGGCTTGTGCTGACCTGGGGTTGGCAGAACCCCGGCGCATCAGCAAAGGAGGCCGAAGAACTTGCCGCCGGGTACACGACTCGGCCTAGGGTGCACCTTGGCTACGATCAGGTCAACGCTCAGGGGAACATCGTTCGGACGGCCGAGCGGTCGTAGTCTGCCGGACTTCGAGAAGGGTGGTTACCCGTGCTGAGAACTCGTTCAAGGCTCCTGTTCGGCGCACTAGTGCTTCTTGCGATCCTTGGGCTATGCGCGTGTACGCCTAGCCCTACCAACTATCTACCCAGGCCGGCTCAGTGCATTTCAGACCGAGGGTGTCTGAATCCCATGGAAGTTTGGTTGGCAGATCCGTACGCTGGCAATTAATGGCGGCGTATCGAGTCGTTGTGTTCGGGGGGCAGCGGTCGATGATGAGTAGCACGCCCAAAGTGAGAACCCGCCTAGCGACCATCGCCTTGTTCCTTACTGTCCTCGTGTGCCTGACCGGGTGCGGTCCCACGCCCTTCATCGCCGTCTCGCAAGTTGATGGGAACCTCGTGTTCATCGATTGCGATGCCATTTACGCCTCCGAGGTCAAGATTCGCGAAGGCCAGGTGGGCGGCAAGCCCGCGGACCGAGAGAGGGTCTGGCTCGCGACCAGCGACACGCCGGTCATGGTTGAGACAGTTGAGTACGGTGTCGCGCCCGACGGTATGACTACGACGCTGGGGCCCGTTGAACTTTCCTTGCCGGCGACGATTGAGATAAGCATCATTCGACGCGAGAACGGAAGTAATGTCGAATCCCGCCGCGCGGTGTTTGACACCAGCAAGATACCGTCGGACGGTTGGCTGATGGCCAGCGGAAAGGTGGAAGCGGTCGCTTGCCCGTAGTCGTGGCTGCTCTCGGGTCCCGATGGTGAGGAAGGCTTCTTTGCAGAATATAGTGAACCGCGTGATGCTGGCTGTCGGCGGCCTCGGGTTCGCATCCTTGGCAGTGATCCTGGTGATCGCGGCGTTTCGGACTGTAGGAGGCCTGTCGCCGCTCGTGCCCATCTTGATCATTGTTGTCCTTCTCGCTGCTGCTCTTCTTCCCACCGTCGTGGGTCAAGCTAGATTGCGTCGGCTCTTGCGAGAGCGCCTCCATCCTCAGAGCGGTCGCAACACCTACGAGGTGCTTGTGAGAAATCGCTGGTGGATATGGAGCCGTTGGCTCGATGGCCATCTTGTCTTGGATCGCGGGCGCGTGGCGCTTGAACTTCGAGGGCGCGAGATCCGCTCTATCGCCTACGCGAAGGTCGAGGGAATATCTCCGCAGACCAGCAACGTGTCCGGAGACCCGCTCTATGGGCTCAGGATCGTCGCATCCAACGAGAGAGCCGACGTGTTCTTTTTTGGACGCGGGCGGCCAGCAACTGCCGACGAGGTTGAAGCCGTACGGGTTGAATTGCAGAGGTTGGTCTCGGAAAGCTGAAGTGCGGCTTCAGAGCGATGGATCGATCACGACCGATGTGTATCGACATCGAGAACTATCGACCATCTCAGAGGAACTGGATTAGCAATATGCCGACGAACATCGCGAACGCTGGAACGGCAAGCGGGGCGTGCAATTGGTAACTCGGCTGCTGTGGCGTCAGGTGTATCCGTGGCAGGCCCTAACGCTCGTTCTATGCGGATTCGTAATCGCGCTGGGCGCCGTAGGTATCGACCAGTTCATCCTTTGGCCGATGATCGCCGGGCCGCTCGACATCGTCTACTCGCGCTTCGGCAGCGGCGACCAAGCTGCCATCGTGCGATCGACGGCAACGTGGATGGTGTTGTCGCTAGGACTTTTGGCGTTCTACATTGTGAGGCTTCGAACGACTGCGCGGTCGAGGGATGAAGCGGGGATAACTCTTGGTCGAAGCATCCGGTACGCCGCTGCACTCTATTCCGTAGTCGTTGTCCTCTCGGTGATCCCCAACACCGCCTTGGGTATCGCACTATTCAAGCTCGTCGATCTAGCCCACGAACACAGAACTACGACCTTACTGATCTTCAACCTGGTGTCCGGAGGGGTAGCGGCCGTTGTTTCTTTCGCGCTACTGATTGTCGAGCTCCGGCAGCGCCGAATGCGCTGATCGAGAAGGATGTCACCCTGCCGGGCAGTGTGAGCGTGGCAGCATCGCGACGATCGAGATGGGGGTGCGGCAGTACGTGCCCGCGTTCGGGCGGTTCCTGTCCGTGGACCCGGTCGAGGCCGGCTTTTCCTGAGATGCTCTTCTTCGAAGCCTAGGACGAACGGTGAATAAGTGAACGACCTCGAACGGCAAAATGTGCTTGTGTCTTTGATCGCGTTTGCCGGGGACACCACAACCTTGTCGAGCCGAGTTCGAATGCTCCCTTGGAACAGCGAGTCGGAACTCGCACGGATTGGTGTGGCGGATCTGGCATCGGTGCTCTTCAGATTCGCTGATGGGGAGTTGCGAACTCAGGATCTCGAGATGTGGGCAGAGCTGGTGGAGGGCCGAGACGATATCGGTATCCCTGATGGGCACGTAGCAGACGTGATATCGCGACTCGCCAACCCTGTTCTAGAGGGCCGCTTGACCAGACGCCAAGCGCGCGAGTTGGCTCGTGAGCTCGACGCGGGACAGCGTGCCCACGGCGATGGATAGGTCGACTACCGGGGCAGCAGGGGAGCGCTCATCAAGTGCGCCGCAGGGCTCCTGGCTGGTTTGCATCCGCCCTACGTGGAGGCTCGCCACATCACCGTCGATGAGGTCCAAGGTGTTTCGGAGAGTTGAGCAAAGCGCCGAGGAAACTCGGCCACGACTGTGGGTTAGAGGCGATGCCCGAAACTCATAGTCGTGAGGATGTCGTGACATGGCTCGCCGAAGCCCTTGACGGAGAGGCCATCGGCGACACACTCAGGTTCAAGTACCGTGATGATGACCTTCTCGTGCGCGTCCCTGCAGGCGCGTGGGCCGAGGATCGGGCGAACTATGAGCGTGATGGAGCGGTCATGTGGAGTGATGTATCCCCTCAGGAAGCTTCTTTCCGGCTGTTGTTAACCCATCTCTGGGAGGTCCTAGAAACTCGCGATCCCCAACACGTCGCTTTCGTTTATAAGGGGGCGTGGTTCGAACCTGGGTGAGCCATCCTCGCGTGCCCTAGTGTGGGCGCGTGAGCACCTATCTCGGATCCCAGCAGCTCGTCCCCGGCAGGCCGGCCTCGTGGTGGTCGAGCGCGCACGCGGCATTCACCGTCGGCCTGGGCATCCTCGTCATCGCCGCCGTCATCGTGGGCGCTCTCGTGCTGCAGCTCGATCGCGGGGCCTTCATCGTGCCCGTGATCGCTGTCGTGGCGGTCTCCTCGACACTCACCCTCCTGGCGATGCGGCGAGGATTCCCGAACGAGAATCGCGAGGTGGCCGCGGGCTACACCACGCTCTACAGGTCCCACCAAGAGCTGCCGCAGGTCGACCCGAAGACCGGCGCCGTCATCCGCGCGGCAGGAGAGCCGTTCATCCCGCGCAAGACGCTCTGGGCTCGCCTGCGGCTTTAGCGACTACCGCGGCGCCAACCACAGCCCGCCCAGGGGCGGCAGCGTGATCTCGACCGACGCGGGGCGGCCCTGCCACGGCTCCTCGGCAGCGGTCACCGAGCCGTAGTTGCCCACGCCCGAGCCGCCGAACTCGGTGGCGTCGGTGTTGATGACCTCGTCCCACACGCCCGCCGACGGGAGGCCGACGCGGTAGGGCCCCACGGGGTTGCCGCCGAAGTTGAAGATGCCCACGAGCGGCGCGCCGGAGCGCGACCAGCGCAGGAACGCGACGACGTTCTGCGCGGCGTTGCCGCCGTCGATCCACTCGAAGCCGGCAGCGTCGTTGTCCTGCTCCCACAGGGCGGGGTGGGCGACGTAGGCGCGGTTGAGGGCGCCCACGAGCGAGAGCAGCCCCTGGTGCACGGGCTGGTCGAGGATCCACCAGTCGAGCCCGCGCTCCTCAGACCACTCCGAGGGCTGGCCGAACTCGCTGCCCATGAAGAGCAGCTGCTTGCCCGGGTGCGCCCACATGAACGACAGGTACGCGCGCACGTTGGCGAGCTTCTGCCACTGGTCGCCGGGCATCTTGTGCAGCAGCGACCCCTTTCCGTGCACGACCTCGTCGTGGCTGATGGGCAGCAGGAAGTTCTCGCTGAACGCGTAGAAGAACGAGAAGGTGATGTCGTTGTGGTGGTACGAGCGGTACATCGGGTCTTCCTGCATGTACTGCAGGGTGTCGTGCATCCAGCCCATGTTCCACTTCATGCCGAAGCCCAGGCCCGAGGCCGCGGTGGGCTTGGTGACGCCCGGCCACGACGTGCTCTCCTCGGCGATCATGACGACGCCCGGGTTGCGCTTGTAGGCGGTCGCGTTGACCTCCTGCAGGAAGCTGATCGCCTCGAGGTTCTCGCGGCCGCCGTACTGGTTGGGCAGCCACTCGCCCTCTTTGCGCGAGTAGTCGAGGTAGAGCATGGATGCCACGGCGTCGACCCGCAGGCCGTCGATGTGGAACTCCTCGAGCCAGTACAGCGCGTTCGCCACGAGGAAGTTGCGCACCTGCGACTGCCCGAAGTCGAAGATGAGCGTGCCCCAGTCCATCTGCTCGCCGCGCCGCGGGTCGCTGTGCTCGTAGAGGGCCTGCCCGTCGAACTTCGCGAGGGCCCACTCGTCCTTGGGGAAGTGCCCCGGCACCCAGTCCATGAGCACCCCGATGCCCGCGCCGTGCAGGCGGTCGATGAGGTACTTGAGGTCGTCGGGATGCCCGAAGCGCGAGGTCGGGGCGTAGTAGCCGGTGACCTGGTACCCCCACGAGCCGCCGAAGGGATGCTCGGCGAGCGGCATGAACTCGACGTGGGTGAATCCGGTCTGGCCCAGGTAGGCGATGAGCTCGTCGGCGAGGGAGCGGTAGTCGAGCCCCGGACGCCACGAGCCCACGTGCAGCTCGTAGACGCTCATGGGGGAGTTGTGCGGGTCGCTGGCCGCGCGCCGGGTCATCCAGTCGCCGTCGCTCCAGGCGAAGAGCGACTGACCGACCTTCGAGGCCGTCTGCGGCGGCACCTCGGTGTAGCGGGCCATGGGGTCGGCGCGCGTGACCCACTCGCCCGCCTGGGTGAGCAGCTCGAACTTGTAGGTGCTGCCGGGCTCGAGGCCGGGCACGAAGAGCTCCCACACGCCGTTGTCGTCGAGGCGGCGCATGGCGTGGCCCACGCCGTTCCACCCGTTGAAGTCGCCCACGACGCGCGCGGCCCTCGCGTGCGGCGCCCAGACGCTGAAACTCGTGCCGACGACATCTTCGTGCGGCCTGAAGTGCGCGCCGAGCACGTGCCACAGCTGCTCGTGCCGGCCCTCGCCCCACAGGTAGAGGTCGATCTCGCCCACGGAGGGCACGAAGCGGTACGGGTCGTCGGCGGTCCACGTGGGGCCGCCCTCGTACGAGGTCTCGACCGTGTACGCCTGGCCCGCGCCGGGCGCGACGCCCTCCCACAGACCCTGGTCGACGTGCTCGAGCTCGATGCGCGTGCCGTCGGCCCGCACCACGGCTACCGCCGACGCGAGCGGGCGCACGACCCGCACGACATGCCCGCCCTTCACGGGGTGCTGGCCGAGGGCGTCGTGCGGCCGCGGGTGCGAGCCGCCGACGAGCGAGGCGATGTGGTCGGGATGCAGTTCGGACATCAGCGCACCTTCTCCGTATGGACGTGCAGGATGTGGCAGGGCTCGCCGAACGCGTCGAGGCGCACGTAGTTGTCGGCGCCCCACTCGAAGGTCGCGCCCGTGATGAGGTCGGTGACGGTGAAGCGCTCGGGCAGGCCGAGCTTCGCGAGGTCGAGGTGCACGGTCGTCTCGCGCACGGAGTGCGGGTCGACGTTCGCCACGACGATCACGGTGTCGGCGACGCCGTCGTTGTGCTGCGCCGCGAGATGCTTGGAGTACACGAGGATCGACTCGTCGTCGCTCCAGTGCACGTCGAGGTTGCGCAGCTGCCGCAGCGCGGGGTGCGCGGCGCGGATGAGGTTGAGGTGCTGCAGGTACGGCGCGAGGGTCGTCCCGGCCTTCTCGTGCGCCGCCCAGTCGCGGCTCTTGTACTCGTACTTCTCGTTGTCGATGTTCTCCTCGCTGCCGGGGCGCGCGACATCCTCGTACAGCTCGAAGCCCGCGTACACGCCCCACAGGGGCGCGGCCGTCGCGGCGAGCGTCGCGCGGATCTTGTAGGCGGCCGGGCCGCCGAACTGGAGGTACTCGGTGAGGATGTCCGGGGTGTTGACGAAGAGGTTCGGCCGGAACCATCCGGAGGTCTCGTGCGAGATCGACTCGAAGAACTCGGCGAGCTCCTCCTTCGTGTTGCGCCAGGTGAAGTACGAGTACGACTGCTGGAAGCCGACCTGCGCGAGGGACTGCATCATCGCCGGCCGCGTGAACGCCTCCGCGAGGAAGATCACGTCGGGGAACTCGGTGTTGATCTCGTGGAGCACGACCTCCCAGAACTGCAGGGGCTTGGTGTGCGGGTTGTCGACGCGGAAGATGCGCACCCCGAGGCCGATCCAGTGCCGGATGATGCGCAGCACCTCCTCGCGGATGCCCACGGGGTCGTTGTCGAAGTTGATGGGGTAGATGTCCTGGTACTTCTTCGGAGGGTTCTCCGCGTACGCGATCGACCCGTCGGGCAGCGTCGTGAACCACTCCGGGTGCTGCTGCACCCACGGGTGGTCGGGGGAGGCCTGCAGCGCGAGGTCGAGGGCGACCTCGATGTTGTGCTTCTTCGCGACGCCCACGAAGTAGGCGAAGTCCTTGAGGTCGCCGAGGTCGGGATGCACGGCGTCGTGCCCGCCCGCGGCATGCCCGATCGCCCACGGCGACCCCGGATCGCCGGGCTTCGGGTCGAGCGTGTTGTTGGGCCCCTTGCGGAACGCCTCGCCGATGGGGTGGATGGGCGGCAGGTAGAGCACGTCGAAGCCCATGGCGGCGACCGCGGGGATGCGCTTGGCCGCCGTGCGGAAGGTGCCGCTCGTCCACGTGCCATCCTTGGCCTGCTTGGCGCCCTCGCTGCGCGGGAAGAACTCGTACCAGTTGCCGACACCCGCGCGCGTGCGCTCGACGCGCAGCTCGAGGGTCTCGCTGTCGGTCGTGAGCGAGGCGAGCGGCTTGGCGTCGATCGCGAGCGTGACCTTGGGGTCGAGCGCGATGGCGAGCTTGGCCTCGGCGCTCAGGCGGTGGTCGTCGAACGCCGTGAGGGCGTCTTGCACGACCTTGCGGTTGCGCACGCGCGAGAGCAGCTCGCGCCCCATGCGCACCATGAGCGGCACGTCGATTCCCGCGGGGATCTTGATCTCGGCGTTGTGCAGCCACGTGGCCCACTCGTCGGAGAACGCGCGCACGCGCCACGTCCACGTGCCCTCGGTGTCGAGGCGCACGGAGGCCTCCCACCTGTCGGTGCCGGGGGCGACGGCGTGCATGCGGTGGGTCGTCCACTGGCCGACCGGATCGGTGACGATGAGGTGCACGCCGAGCAGGTCGTGGCCCTCGCGGAACACCGTCGCGCCGAACGTGACGACCTCGCCCGCGAAGGCCTTCGTGGGCCAGCGGTTCTCGGGCTGCTGCGGGGTGAGGTGGCGGATCGGGATGCGGCCCAGGCGCGGTACGTATTCGTCGGTCACGGTTTTGACGCTACTCCCTCGTAGGTGTTCCCCGAAGGATACCGGTGGGGGTTGCAAGCGCTTTACATACCCGTTACCCCGCTGCCTTAGTGTGGATCGGGTGAAAGCCATCCGCCGATTCACCGTCCGCACCGTGCTCCCCGAGGCGCTCTCCGCCCTCGACGAGTTGTCGAGCAACCTCCGCTGGTCGTGGCACGAGCCGACCCGCCGCATGTTCACGTCGGTGGACCCCGAGCTGTGGGAGCTGACGGGCCACGATCCGATAGCGCTCCTGGGGGCCGTGGGGCCTGCGCGGCTCGACGAGCTCGCGGCCGACGCATCCTTCGTGGCGACCACCCGGGCGCTCGCCGACGACCTGCACGACTACCTCGAGAAGCCGCGCTGGTACCAGGGCCTCGAGAACGCGCCGGCGTCGATCGGGTACTTCTCGCCCGAGTTCGGCATCGCGGCGGCACTCCCGCAGTACTCGGGCGGCCTCGGCATCCTCGCGGGCGACCACCTCAAGAGCGCCTCCGACCTCGGCGTGCCCATCATCGGCGTCGGGCTGTTCTACCGCGCCGGCTACTTCCGCCAGGCGATCTCGCGCGACGGGTGGCAGCAGGAGAGCTACCCCGTGCTCGACCCCGACGGCCTTCCCCTGAGCGTGCTGCGCCACCCGGACGGCACCGCCGCCCAGGTCGTGCTCGCCCTGCCCGACGACCGCGCGCTCTACGCGCGCGTGTGGCAGGTGAAGGTCGGCAGGATCACGCTCCTGCTGCTCGACACCGACATTCCCGAGAACGACGACTCGCTGCGATCGGTGACCGACCGCCTGTACGGCGGCGGGGGAGAGCACCGCCTCCTGCAGGAGCTGCTGCTCGGCATCGGCGGCGTGCGCGCCATCAAGGCCTACACCGAGCTCACGTCGACGCCGTTCCCCGAGGTCTTCCACACCAACGAGGGCCACGCGGGCTTCCTCGGCCTCGAGCGCGTGAGCGACCTCATCGGCAAGGGCCTCGGCTTCGAGGATGCCCTGCAGGTCGTGCGCGCGGGCACCGTGTTCACCACCCACACGCCCGTGCCCGCCGGCATCGACAGGTTCGACGTCGCCATGATCACGCGCTACTTCTCCACCGACCTGCTGCCGGGGGTCGCGGTCGACGACGTCGTGGCGCTCGGCGAGGAGGACTACGCGGGCGGAGACACCGCGTTCTTCAACATGGCCGTCATGGGTCTGCGCCTCGCGCAGCGCGCCAACGGCGTCTCGCTGCTGCACGGCGAGGTGTCGCGCGGGATGTTCGGCCCCCTGTGGCCCGGATTCGAGGCCGACGACGTGCCGATCACGTCGGTGACCAACGGCGTGCACGCCCCCACGTGGACCGACCCGGCGATGCTCGAGCTCGCCCTCGACAAGTTCGGCACCGTCGACACCACCGCCGTGGACTGGGCCTCGACCAAGGCCGTCTCCGACGCCGACCTGTGGGCCGTGCGCGGCCGCATGCGCGAGCAGCTCGTGAACGACGCCCGTCGGCGCGTGAGCGCCGCGTGGCAGGAGCAGAACCCGGGCGTGGGCGACCCCACCTGGTTCTCCGAGCTGCTCGACCCCGACGTGCTCACGATCGGCTTCGCGCGGCGCGTCCCGACGTACAAGCGCCTCACGCTCATGCTGCACGACCAGGAGAGGCTGCGGTCGCTGCTGCTGCACCCCGAGCGGCCCGTGCAGCTCGTGATCGCGGGCAAGTCGCATCCTGCCGACGACGAGGGCAAGCGCCTCATCCAGCGCCTCGTCGAGTTCAGCCAGGAGCCGGAGGTGCGCCGGCGCATCGTCTTCCTGCCGAACTACGACATCGGCATGGCCAAGCTGCTCTACCCTGGCACCGACATCTGGCTCAACAACCCCCTGCGCCCGCTCGAGGCGTGCGGCACGTCGGGCATGAAGGCCGCGCTCAACGGCTCGCTCAACCTGTCGATCCTCGACGGGTGGTGGGCCGAGTTCTACGACGAGGAGAACGGCTGGGCCATCCCCTCGGCTGACTCCGCCGGCGACAGCGCCGAGCGCGACAAGCTCGAGGCCGACAGCATGTACGACCTCATCGAGCACCAGATCGCGCCGCGCTTCTACGACCGCGGCAAGGATGGAGTGCCCGCCCGCTGGGTGCAGTCGATCCGGCACACGCTCGCGACCCTGTCGCCCGCGCTCTCGGCCGACCGCATGGTGAAGGAGTACGTGGAGCGCCTCTACATCCCCGCCGCCCACGCCGAAGACGCGGTGAGCGTCGACGGCTTCCAGCCCGCGCGCGACCTCGCGGCGTGGAAGGAGCGCGTCGTCGCCGCCTGGCCGGGCGTGCACGTGACGCACGTCGAGTCCGGGGGAGTGGACGCCGTGCCCCAGGTCGGCGACGACCTGCACCTGCGCGCGACCGTCGAGACGGGCGGGCTTGCCGCCGAGGATCTGGCCGTCGAGGTCGTCTACGGACGCGCGCGCGACGGCGACCGCCTCGAGGACGTGCAGCACCTCCCGCTCGAGCTCGTGCCGGGCACCCCCACGGTGTTCGCGGGGACCGTGCCGCTCGACCGGTCGGGCAGCTTCGGCTACACGGTGCGCGTCGTGCCGCGGCATCCCCTGCTCGCGTCGCCCGCCGAGCTGGGCCTGGTCGCGATCGCGGAGTAGGCCGGGCCGCGCGGTTTGCCCCGAACCGGGGCTATTCGGCGCGCGTAGGCCCGGTTCGGGGCAAACGGCGGTCCTCCCGTTGCGTCAAACTGTCGTTCGCGGTGCCGCCGGACGGCCGTTTGGCGCAACTCGCCGGGGCACGTGGCGGGCCGCGAGGATGCGCCGCCCCGAAGTGGGGGCACGGGGCGCCGCAGCGCTCGCGAAGGGGACGTGTACCCCGAAATGTCCCCCCTGGGGCGGATACCGGGGGCAGGGCCTCGGAACCGTCCCCCGAATCCTCAAAACCGCGTAAACACGGGGGCCACGGCGCGTCTCGCGGGTGCCCCCGTTGTGGGGAGGGTACACGGCTTGTCCCCCCTAGTGCCGACCGGGAGGATGGTTCTACGAGATACCCGATCTCCACCCGAACGAAGGACCCGCACCATGACCACCCTCGACCACAACGGATCCCCGAAGTCCGCGCAGTCGCCGTTCTTCATCGCCGCTATCGGCATGATGGTCGCGCTCGTCGCGATCGCGGGAGCCGTGGCCGTACTGTCCTGACCTCCACCCGCGACGAGAACCGGTGCCACCCGAAGGCACCGGTTCTCGTCGGTCGAGGGGCAATCCGCCGCGTCGCCGGCTCCGAACACTGTGTACTGAAAACGCTTCATGTCCCCCGGATTGGGTGGGTTACACACCTTGTCCCCACTTGTGCCGACCTCCTAGATTTTCACCAGGAGATAACCCGCTCTCCGCCTGACCCGAAACCAGGAACAATGTCGATCCGTACCGAAAGCAAGGCCGGCAAGGCCCTCTCGCCCTTCTACGTCGCCGCGGGCGTCGCGCTCGTCGCGCTCGCGGTCATCGCCTTCCTGGTGCTCACGCGCTAGCGAGCGCCCCACCCGCGCCGAACGCCGTCTTGGCGAAGCGCTCGCCCATGCGCCGGTAGCCGCGCGCGTTGGGGTGCAGACCGTCGTCGAGGTAGTGCGTCTCGTTCGGCCGGAGCAGCTGCCTGCCGTCGAGGTAGTGCAGCTTCGGGTCGTCTTCGCGCGCCGCGAGCACGGTCGCGATCGCCTCGCGGATTCCCGTGAGGCTCAGCGCCCCCTCCGCGAGCTGCCGGGGGTCGCCCGCGGTCGAGGTCGACCGCGTCGTCCAATTCATGACCGTCGGTCCGGGCAGCGTCTCGACGGCGGGGCAGGGGATCGGGCCCACGAGCAGCAGCGGGGTGCGAGGATGCCCGTCGCGCACGGTGTCGAGGAACCCGTGCAGCACGGGCTCGAACATGCGCCGCCGCATGAGGTCGCCGTTGACGACGTTGATGCCGATCTCGAGGCTCAGCACATCGGCGGGCAGGTCGCGGATCGTGCGCGCGACGAAGGGGTCGCCCACGGCGTTGCCGCTGAAGCCGAGGTTGTGCACGTGCACGCCGGCGCGTGCGGCGGCGATCGCCGGCCACGTGTGCGTGGGCGCCTCGGCCTCGCCGCCCTGGCTTATCGACGAGCCGTGGTGCACCCAGCGGCGGCGCGTGTCGACCGCGCGCACCACGGGCGCGCTCGACCGCAGCGCCACGAGGTCGGTCACGGCCGTGTGCGGCAGCCAGAGCTCGACCGACTTGCGCGCGGTGCCGAGGCCCGTGAAGCGGATCGTCGTGGGCTCGACGGGCCGGTCGACGGCGTAGTGCACGGGCTCCACGAGGGTCATGCGGTCTGCGGGGATGACCCGGCGCGAGCGCGCGGCGCCGTCCACGACGAGCTCGAGCACGGCGGGGCTCGGCACGGCGCCGTAGGGGTTGATGCCGATGAACTCGGCGACGAGCTCGAGGGTGTCGGACTCGGTCTCGAACGCGAGGCGCACGCCCGACGTCATCCTCAGCACGAAGGCGAAGTTCTCGGTGGGCACCTGGCCGCGCGTCCACGCCGGCAGTCGGCGCAGGCGCGTGACGTCGCCGTCCGGCTCGAGGTCGAGGGCGCCCACGACGTCGATGTTGGGGGAGGGGAAGCGCTCCGTCAGCAGGTCCATGCGTGGTCTCCGGATCCGAGGGTGTGCGTCGTGCCGTCGGGCAGCTCCGCGATGGCGGTCGTGTTGGGTGGGATGGTGCACGTCACGCGCACGGTGCCGTCGCCGAGCCGCTCCCAGCCGGAGGCGGCGGGGCCGTAGGGCGTGTCGAGCGTCGCCCGCGCACGGTCGAGCTCGGGCACGACGCGCGGCGCGATGCGCAGCTCCCGGTAGCCGGGCGCGGCGTGCGCGAGCCCCGCGAGGGTGCGGTGCATCCAGTCGACGACGGCGCCGAGCGCGTAGTGGTTGAACGACGTCATCTCGCCGGGGTTGAGCGTGCCGTCGGGCAGCAGGCTGTCCCAGCGCTCCCACACGGTCGTGGCGCCCTGCGTCACGGGGTAGAGCCACGACGGGCACTCCCGCTGCAGCAGGAGGCGCATCGCGGTGGCGAGGCCGCCCGTCGCGGTGAGGGCGTCGAGGATGATCGGTGTCCCCACGAACCCCGTGGCGATGCGGTGGCCCGCCGCCTCCACGAGCTCGCGCAGGCGCACGCCGAAGGGTGCGGGGTCGTCGACGAGCCCGAACACGATCGCGAGGGAGTAGGCGGTGGGGGCGTCGGACGACAGCCTGTCGCCGCGCACGTGCCGGGAGCGGAATGCGGCGCGGGCGCGCGCGGCCGCATCCCGCCACCGCCCCGCATCGCGCCCGAGGGCCGCTGCGGCGTCGCCCACGAGGTCGAGCGAGCGGATGAACCACGCCCCGGCCACGAGGTCGGGGCTCGTCGCGGCGTCGCCCGGACGGTCGGGCGGGGCCGCGGGGTCGAGCCAGTCGCCGAACTGGAAGCCGCCCTCGATGAGCATGCCCTCGCCCGCGCGGGCGAGGAGCACCTCGGCCCACGCGACCATGCTGTCGAAGGCGAGCTCGAGCTGCTCCCGGTCGCCGAACCGCTCGTGCAGCACGGTCGGCACGACGGTCGCGGCATCGCCCCATGCCGCGACGGGCTCCGGGTGCCAGTCGAGCACCCAGGGCACGACCACGGGCACGATGCCGCCGAGCGAGCGCTGCTCGAGCTCGAGGTCGCGGCGCCACGACGCGAGGAACCTGTCGCAGTCGACGAGGAACGACAGCGAAGGCGCGAACACCTGCACGTCGCCCGTCCAGCCCATGCGCTCGTCGCGCTGCGGGCAGTCGGTGGGCAGGGCGAGGGTGTTGCCGCGCGCGCTCCACACGGCGTTCTCGTGCAGGCGGTCGAGCAGGGGGTCGGAGCTCTCCCACGTGCCCGTGCGGCGCAGGTCGCTCGCGATCACGACGGCGGTGACCTCCGCGGGGTCGACGCTGCCCTCGACCTGCACGTAGCGGAAGCCGTGGAAGGTGAAGTCGGGCTCCCACACCTCGGGGTCCGGGCCGCCGTGCGTGTAGCTGTCGCGCGCCTCGGCGCGGCGCAGCGGTCGCAGGGCGAGCTCGCCGTGCTCGAGCACCTCGGCGTGCCGCAGCGTGATCGTGTCGCCGGGCATCCCGCGGCTCACGAGCCGCACCCGCCCCACGAGGTTCTGGCCGAAGTCGAGCACCGTCGCGCCCGACGGCGTCGTGAGCACCTCGCGCACGGGCAGCTCCGCGAGCCGGCGCACGGGCGGGCTCGTGCGCGCCTCGGGGCGGATGCCCGGAACGACGTGCGCGGGGCGCCACGAGGGCGCGCGCCGCGCGTCCCGGTGCTCGCCCGCGTAGATGCCGCTCGACACGAGCGGTCCGTGCTCGCCCGCCTCCCAGCCCGGGCCGGTCGCGAACTGCTCCTCGGTGCCGTCCGGGTAGCGCACGTGCAGCTGGAGGGCGACGGCGGGCGTCTCGCCGTAGTAGCGGGCGTGCTCGCCGTGGAACCCGTACGACTCCGTGAACCAGCCGCCCGCGAGCTCTGCGAGCAGCTCGTTGCCGCCCGCGTGCAGCAGGGCCGTCGCGTCCCACGTCTCGTGCACGAGGCGCTCGCGGTAGGCGGTCCACCCGGGGGAGAGCACGTCGTCCGAGACGCGCGCGCCGTTGATGCGCGCGGCGAAGACCCCGTGGGCCGTGCCGTAGAGGGTGGCCTCGGCGGGCGCATCCCGCAGCTCGACCGTCGTGCGCAGCAGGGATCCGCCCGCGACGAGCTCGGCCTGCCAGTCGTCGACGAACCCCGCCCGCACCTCGGTCGCGAACCACTCGGAGCGCGAGCCGTCGGCGCCCGTGACGCGCACGGCGAGGGATGCCCGCTGCCGGGGCCGCAGCGGCGCGAACGGCCACGGCACGTCCACCGAGCCGCCCCCGTCATGGACGACGACCGCGCCGTCGAGCCGCAGCTCGGCGCGCGCCTGGACCCAGTCGCGCACGCCGCCGGCCGTCGTCCACGAGAGCCGTGGCTCGGGCCGCGCCACCCACGGCGCCGTCGCGTCATGGTCGACGGAGAGCCGTGAGACGACGGGGTGGGGCGCGGTCATGGAATTCTCCGGCGAAGTGATAAAGCGCTTTGGCAGGTTCGACGTAGACTATAGCCATGAACGAGGGTGTTGGTGTCAACGGCGTTGTCGATCCGGCGTGGGAGGGCGTGCGCGACGCGTTCGCGGCGAACCTCGCCGAGGGGCTGGACGCGGGCGCGTCGCTCGCGGTCACCCTCGACGGCCGTCCCGTCGTCGACGTGTGGGGCGGCACCGACCCGATCACGGGCCGCGCCTGGGAGCGCGACACCGTCACGATCGGCTTCTCGGTCACGAAGGGGGTCGCGGCGATCGCGCTCCTGCAGCTCGTCGAACGCGGCCTCGTCGACCTCGACGCCCCGGTCGCGCGCTACTGGCCCGAGTTCGCCGCCGCGGGCAAGGAGCGGTTCACCGTGCGCGAGCTCGCGTCGCACCGCGTCGGCCTGCCGGTCATCGAGGTCGACGACATCCTCTCAGTCGCCGACTGGGATGTCGCGACCTCGACGCTCGCCGCGCAGGCGCCGCAGTACGAGACCACGAAGCACTTCGCCTACCACGCCCTGAGCTTCGGGTTCCTCGTGGGCGAGGTCGTCCGCAGGGCCTCGGGCCTGCCGTTCGGCGAGTACGTGACGCGCAACATCTCCGAACCCCTCGGCCTCGACCTATGGGTGGGCACGCCGTCAGGGCTCGGAGAGCGGTACCTGCCGTCGCTCACCGACGACGTCGCCCTCGGGCCCGTCGTCGACGTGCCGGACGAGCCGGGCATCCTGCGCTCGACCGCGCTTTCGGGCGTGCAGCTCATGCCGCTGTTCCACCGCGTTGACGGCGTGATCGGCACCGAGCCGTTCAACGAGCAGCGGTTCCGCGAGGCGACGATCCCTGCCGGGAACGGCGTCACCAACGGCCGCTCGCTCGCGAGGATGTACGCCGCGTGCCTCGGCGAGGTCGACGGCGTGCGGCTGCTGCAGCCCGGCACCGTCGCGGAGGCCGCGACCAACCAGGCCGGCGAGGTGCGCAAGCCCGGCATCGGCAAGCCGCAGCTGTGGGGCATCGGCTTCGAGATCAGCAACTACGAGAACCCCATGCTCGGCCCGGGCTCGTTCGGGCACTCGGGCATGGGCGGTCGGCTCGGTTTCGCGCAGCTCGGCTCGGGAGTCTCGTTCGGCTACGTGAGCCAGCGCATGGCCTACCCCCCGCCCGGCACGTTCGACCCGCGCTGGGAGCGGATCCTGCCCGCGGTGCGCGCGGCGCTGTAGGGTCCCCGTCTCGCGCGGCCGGTCCCGACCTCGCCTCGACCGGCCTCAGCTTCGCGGAACGACACCTTCCCTCGCTACGCTTGCCCACCGCCATACATTTGTCAGGACCCCTCGCAAATGTATGGCGGTGGGCAAGGTGTTGGGCGGAGTGTGCCTATGCCGCGCGTCGGAGCGGCAGAGGGGCAGCGGTGCAGCGGAGAACGTGACGTGCAGAGCAGCGGAGGTGCGGTGCAGCCGAGGCGCGGAGCGGCGCAGGCCTACTCGGCGACCTCGACGAGCAGCTCCACCTGTGTGAGCCGCAGCGCGCCCACGAGCCGGAACTCGCGCGCCGAGCGCGGCACCGCGATCTCGAACGGGCGAAGCTGGCGCGGCCACTCCGTGGCCTCGGTGCGCTCGTCGATGACGACGCCGTCGGCCTCGAGCCGCCACGAATGAGTTCCCGGCGAGGCGAACGTGAGCGTGTACATCACGGGCGCGCCGTCGGCGACGAGGGTCATCTCCTCGACCTCCACGACGCTCTCGCCTCGGTCGTCGGAGAGCGCTCCGCCGCCCGAGGAGGCGTCCACGAGGCGCGGCGCCTCGTGCGAGAAGGGGCGGCTGTCGGCACCCCACCCGCCCGGCGTCTCGCCGAGGAAGAAGTCGAGGCGCGCACCGCCCGTGATGCGGGCGTGGGGGAGTGCCACGGACTCCCACGGCACGCCGTCCACGAGCAGCGACTGCACGTAGGGGCCCGACCCGTGCGCCACCACGTCGAGCGTGCCGCCGGGCAGGTCGACGGTCATCCTCTCGAACAGCGGGCCGACGACGACGTACTCGCCCGACCCCGGCGTGAGCGGGTAGAGCCCGAGCGCCGCCCAGAACCACCACGCCGACATCTCGCCGTTGTCCTCGTCGCCGGGGTAGCCCTGGCCGATCTCCGACCCTGTGAACAGCCGCCGCCGTGCCTCCCCGACGATGCGCTGCAGCTCGGCGGGGCGGCCCGCGTGCGCGTACAGGAACGGGATGTGGTGGGCCGGCTGGTTCGAGAGCCCCCACAGGCCCATGCGCAGGTCGCGGGCCTCGAGCATCTCGTGGATGACCGCGGGGTACTCGCCGCGCACGCTCTCGTCGCCCGGCTCGGGGGTCGCGAAGTACTCGTCGAGCTTGGCCCCGAGGTCACGCAGCCGGGCGGCGGCGTGCGGAGCCGCGAACGCCATGGTCCACGCGCTCGTCTCCGTGTAGTCGCCGCCCCACGCGAACGGGTCGAACGGCTCCTCGAAGCCTCCCGTGGCGGAGCGGCCGCGGAAGAACCCGGTCTCGGCGTCGAACAGCGTCTCGTGCGCGAGGGCCCGTGACGCGAAGTAGCGGCGCTCGGCCTCGTGCCCGAGCATGCCGGCGAGCACCGCGAGGCCGTAGTCGTTGAGCGCGCCCTCCATGGTCCACGAGAGGCCCTCGGGCGTCGTGCGGTCCGCGTAGCCGCGGTAGAGCGAGCTGCCGAGCCCCTTGCGTCCGTCGGCGGGATGCGCCGGCGCAGCGGTGGCGTCGCGCAGGGCCGCACTCCAGCCGACCTCGGGGTCGACCGCCCCCTTCGACGCGGCGTCGGCGAACACGATGTCGAAGCTCGTGCCCACCATGGCGTCGAGGCTGCCGGGCGCCGACCAGCGCGGAACCCACCCGCCCTCGCGGTGGTGCTGCACGAACCCGTCGAGCAGCTCTGCGGCGGTGTCGGGCTGCAGCAGCACGAGCGCGGGCCAGACGGTGCGGTAGGTGTCCCAGAATCCGTTGTTGGCGCTCAGGGCTCCCGGCAGCACCTCGCCGCGCGCGGGGGAGAAGTGCGCGACCGTGCCGTCGGGCATCCTCTCTCCCAGCCGGCTGGGGTAGAGGAACATGCGGTACAGGTTCGAGTAGAGCGTGAGGCGCTCGTCGTCTGTGGCGCCCTCGACGCGCACCGTGGAGAAGATGCGCTCCCAGCGCTGCTCGGCCGCGTCGCGCACCTCGTCGAACGGGCCGGGCACGGCCGCGTTCTCGACGGAGATGAGCGAGGTGCCGATACGCAGGGTCGCCTCGGGCGCGACCGTGAGCGTCGTGCCGTCGAGGGCGGTGACGCCCGTCGTGGCGGCCCGCACGTGCACGCGCGGGATGACGTGGCCGTGCACCGACGACCCGTCGATCCAGCCCGTGAGGATGCCGTCGTGCAGCTCGAACGACGCGGGGCCGAAGGTGCTCAGCTCGAGCGAGCGGGCGCCCGTGAAGCGCATGACCGCGCCCCGGTCGTCGGCGGTCGCCTCCGCCCGCACGCCGTCGCGGCGCGTGATGGAGTAGTAGTGCGGGAGGGCGACCTCGTCGTCGTGGTCGAAGGTGCCGTCGCCGTCGGGCGTGACGGCGAGGGCTCCCCAGTCGCCGATCCAGATGCTCGCGGAGTGCGAGATCGCGAGGCCCGCGAGCGACGGCAGGCGGCCGGGGCCGTGCGCGTTCCACGTGTAGTTCCAGTGCGGGTTCGACAGGTCGGTCATGGGCGTCGCGAAGACGGCGCCGTGCGGCACCGCGACGAACGGCGCGGTGTTGCCGCGCGAGAGGTAGGGCGAGGAGTGGCTGCCGCGGCGCGTGTCCACGCGCGGCAGGGGTCGCGGGTCGCCCACCGCGATGCCGTCGAGCCAACCCTCGCCGTCGGTGTCCGACACGATCTCGAACGCGACGGCCCGGCGGCCGCCCAGGTCGATGCGGCGCAGATTCCACTGGTCGGGCATGAGCGCGTGGGCGGCGAACGACCCGGCCGCGTCGGCGGGCAGCCCGTACTGGTCCACCGCGGGGCCGTCGAGCAGGCGCGTGCCGTCGTCGAACACCACGTCGACGGCGATGGCGGTCGCGTCGAACCCGCCGTCGTACACGGGGAACACGGCGTAGCGCAGCTCGGCGCCCTCGCCCGCGGGCCCGAGCGCGAACCGTCCGCGCCCCGCGTAGCGCAGCGGGGCGTCGGTGAGCAGGCCGGCGCTCGCCGAGGCGGGGGCGTGCGCGGGGCCCGCCCCCGCCTCGACGATCATCGGCTAGACCGCGCGCGCCGTGCGCACGAGGGGCCGCAGGGCGTCGGCGTCGAACCGCGACGCGTGCCCGGTCGACACGTGCCACGTCGCGGACTCGCCGGGCAGCAGGGTGATGAGGTTCTTGTCACTGTGGGAATTCTCGTCGATCGACCCCGGGAACAGGCACGTGTCGCGCAGGAGGCTGCCCGCCGTGACAGTCACGTCGACCCCGTCGCCGGCGGCCGCGACGTCGAGCTCGAACGACGCGGGCGCGTCGGCGAAGTCGAGGTCGACGCCGCCCAGGAGAACCCCGCGCAGGTCGCCCACGGTGACGACGACGAGCTCGTCGGTGGCGGGCTGCCCCACCTCCGCGGGAAGCTCGAGCCAGGCCGTGGAGAGCGGCTCGACCGAGAACGGCACCGTGGCGGTGCCGCGCGGGCCGGACGGGTGCCAGCGCTCGATGCGGGCGGCGTAGGTCCAGGCATCCCGCGACTCGTTGCCGAGCGCGATGCGCACGACGCCGTCGACGCGGTGCAGCGACACCACGCGGTCGGCGAAGGCCGTGCGCAGGGCGTAGGCGGCGGGCTTCCAGCGCGTGGACGAGTCGATCATCGACCACGAGATGACGGGCCAGCAGTCGTTGAGCTGCCACACGATCGTGCCCGAGCACCACGGCGAGAGCGACCGGAAGTAGTCGATGCCGAAGCGCACGGCACGCGCCTGCGTGAGCTGCGCGGTCCAGTACCAGTCGTCGAAGTCGGCGGGGATGCCCGTGTGGATGCGCATGACGTCCTCGATGCGCTCCGTGCCGTAGACGGCCTTCTGGTGCTGGGCCACTGCCGGGGCGAACGGCGTGGGCGCCGGGTCGTGCACGACGGAGTCGAACAGCTCGCGCGTGGGCGGGCCCTGGAAGCCGAACTCCGAGACGAACCGCGGGCGGATGGCCTCGTACTCGCGGTAGTCGCCGGGCACCCACGAGTGCACGACGCCGCGGCGCGGGTCGAGCGGCTCGCGGTCACGGGCGCCCGAGTAGGGGCTGCCCGCGAGGTAGAACCGCTCCGGGTCGAGCTCGGCGACGAGCGAGGGGAGCAGCTCGAAGTAGAACTTCTCGCCCCACGTCTTGCCCTCGAGCACGGTCTCCCAGTCGTGCAGGAACCAGAACCACACGCACTCGTTGTTGCCGTTCCAGATCGCGAGGCTAGCGTGCGACATGAGGCGCGTGATGTTGTCGCGCGCCTCGGCCTCGACCTCGCCCGTGAACGGATCCTCCTCCGGGTAGGCGGCGCACGCGAACAGGAAGTCCTGCCACACGAGGATGCCCAGCTCGTCGCACGCGTCGTAGAAGTCGTCGCTCTCGAAGACGCCGCCGCCCCACACACGCACGAGGTTGATGCCGAGAGCGACCCCCTGGCCGAGCCGCTCCCGGTACCTCTCGCGCCCGACTGCGGCGATGTACGAGCTGTCGGGGATCCAGTTGACGCCGCGGATGAAGATCGGCTCGCCGTTGACCCTGACGCGGAAGTTGCTGCCCTCGGCGTCGGCATCCTCGATCTGCTCGACCTCGATGTCGCGGAAGCCGATGCGCCTGCGCCACTCGTCCAGGCCGACGAGCTCGACCACCGCGTCGTACAGCGGCTGCTCGCCGCGGCCGCGCGGCCACCAGCGGTCGACGTGGTCGACCTCGGCGACGAGCGTCACGGATGTCTCACCGCTCGTCACCTCGGCCGACACGGTCACGCCCGCGACAGACGCACGTACGGTCACGGGCGCCTCGGACGCGCGCTCGAGCTCGACCTCGAAGCGGACCGTCCCCCTGTCGCGCGCGTCCACGCCCACGATGGGGCGCACGCTCGCGAGCCGCGCGGTGCTCCACGCCTCGAGCACCACGTCGCGCCAGATGCCGCTCGGCGCGAGGTCGGGGCCCCAGTCCCACCCGAAGTCGCACTGCATCTTGCGCAGGAAGGGGCTCACGTCGTCGAAGGCCACGGGCCGCTTGCCGTAGGCGTCGCGGCGCTCGGCCCCCACGCGGCGCGGCGCGCTGAAGCGCACCTCGAGCGTGTTGCCCGTGGCGTGCAGGCCGGTCACGGGGATGCGGTAGGTCCTGTGCATGTTCTCGGTCGCCGCGACCTCGTCGCCGTTGACGAGGATGCGCGCGATCGTGTCGAGGCCGTGGAACACGAGGTCCGTCCGCTCCCACCCGCCCTCGGGCGCGTCGAACGTCGTCGCGAACGTCCAGTCGCTGTCGCCGATCCAGCGCAGCTGCTTCTCGTTGTCGCCGTCGAACGGGTCGGGGATGAGCCCCGCCGCGAGCAGGTCCTGGTACACACCGCCCGGCACCGTCGCCGGGAAGCTCGCGAAGGCACCGGGCTCGTCGGCGGCGAGGCGCCCGGTCCAGCCCTCGGTCAAAACGTTTCGCAACACCACGCGAGTGGTCCTTTCTCCTGCATTTCTCATGATTGGCTTGACTTGTGCGGCCTCAGGGGCAATGCTCTTTCCAGCCAAGTGATAAAGCGCTTTGGCAGCGCGGCTCACACCGTAGCATCCCCGATGAACCACAGCAACGACGCTCGAGCGAAGGCTCGGCCGAGAAAGGTTTCGACGATGAAACTCACCAGCAAGGCACTCGCGGCGGTCGCCGTCGTGGGTCTCCTCTCCCTCGCGGCGTGCGGCTCCGGCGCACCGACCGCGGAGGACATCGACAACCAGAAGGTCACCATCACGATCGGCAACCAGCCGCCCGCGACGCAGGAGGCCGAGCTCGCCTACTTCAACGAGAAGCTCGCGGCGTTCCGCGAGGCGCACCCGAACTGGACCATCGAGACGTCCGAGGCGACGTGGGACCCGGCGACCTTCGCCGCCCAGCTCGCGGGCGGTGAGCTGCCCACGGTGTTCGGCGTGCCCTTCACCGAGATGAGCGGGCTCATCCAGCGCGGCCAGGTCGCCGACATCACCGCGGCCCTCGCGACCACCGACCTCGCGACATCGCTCAACGCCTCGACGCTCGCCATCGCGCAGGACGCGAAGGGCAACGTCTACGGCATCCCCACCGACGCCTACTCGCTCGGACTCGCCTACAACCGCGCCCTCTTCGAGAAGGCCGGCCTCGACGCCGACAACCCGCCCACCACATGGGACGAGGTGCGCGAGGCCGCCAAGACCATCACGGAGAAGACGGGGGTCGCGGGCTTCTCGCAGCTCACGAAGGACAACCAGGGCGGCTGGATCCTCTCCGCCGAGTCGTACAGCCGCGGCGGCAGCATGGAGAACGAGGACGGCACCGAGGTGACGTTCGACTCCGACGCGACCAAGGACGCCCTGACGTACCTCCACGACCTGCGCTGGGAGGACAACTCCATGGGGTCGAACTTCCTGCTCGGCGCCGCGGACCTCGCGCAGCAGTTCGCCGCGGGCCAGGTCGGCATGTTCGTCATCCAGTCGCTGGCCTACCAGCCCATCGTCGAGGTCTTCGGCATGCAGTCCGCCGACTTCGGCTTCACGACCCTCCCGACCGCCGGCAGCGGCGACCCCGTGACCCTCGCGGGCGGCAACGTCGAGATCGTCAACGCCAAGGCGACGGAGGCCGAGAAGGTCGCGGCCGTCGAGTGGGTCGACTACTACAAGCTCGAGAAGTACCGCTCGCAGGATGCGGCGATCGAGGATGCCCAGCTCAAGGCCGACCAGAACACCGCCGTGGCGATCCCGGGCCTCTCGCCCGTGAGCGACGAGCAGTTCGCCACCTACCTCGGCTGGATCGCCGACATCAACAACGTGCCGACGTCGAACTTCCAGCCGTACCTCGACCGTGCGCCGAAGCAGACCGTGCTCTCCGAGCCCGTCGCCAACGCGCAGGAGCTGTATGCGGCGCTCGACCCGGTCGTGCAGGCTGTACTGACCGACGAGAACGCCGACATCGACGCGCTCGTCGCCGAGGCCGCCAAGGCGGTCCAGGCCAAGCTCGGCCGCTAGCGAGACCTGCGGGGGCCGGCGACCCCGGCCCCCGCAGCACGCAGTCCAGCACCACAGCCCGGAGAACCATGACAGCACCGACGGCAACACCCTCCCGCTTCACGCGGTGGAGGCACAGGGGCGGCCTGAGCACGCTCGCCCTCGCGGTGCCCACCCTCATCGTCTTCGGCTACTTCTCGTGGAAGCCGCTCATCCAGGGCATGACGATGAGCTTCCAGAAGTGGAACTTCGTCTCCGACCCCACGTGGGTGGGGCTCTCGAACTTCCAGTACGTGCTCGCCGACCCGCTGCTCGGCACCGCCGTGCTCAACACCCTGTGGTTCACGGCGCTCGCGATCGTCTTCGGATTCCCGCTGCCCATCCTCCTCGCGGTCGCGGTCTCCACCCTGCGCGAGCGGGCCCGCCGCATCGCGTCGTTCCTCGCCTACCTGCCCGTGATCGTGCCGCCCGTGGTCGCCATCCTGCTGTGGAAGGTGTTCTACGACTCGGGGGAGAGCGGGCTGTTCAACCGCATCCTCGGCATCGTCGGGATCGGGCCGCAGCCGTGGCTCAACTCGGCGGCGTCGGCGATGCCGTCGATAGTCCTCGAGGCCACGTGGGCCGGGGCGGGCACCGCGACGCTCATCTACCTCGCCGCGATCACCTCGGTGCGCCCCGAGCTCTACGAGGCCGCCGAGCTCGACGGCGCCGGCATCCTCAAGCGCGCGTGGCACGTCACGCTCCCGGCGCTGCGCACCGTCATCGTCATCATGCTGCTGCTGCAGCTCATCGGCGCCACCCAGGTCTTCGCCGAGCCGTTCCTGTTCACGGGCGGCGGCCCGCAGAACGCGACCGTGACGGTGCTCGTGCTGCTCTACCGGTACGCGTTCACGGCGGGGGACTACGGGGCCGCGACGGCCCTGGGCATCCTCCTCGCCCTCTTCCTCGCGGCGGTCTCCGCCGTGTACCTCGCGGTCACGCGCCGCTGGAGCGACTCATGAGCGACCGCGCCCTCGTCTCGCGCCACGACCTCGTGCGTCCCGGCACGCGCATCGGCGTGCGGGTCGTGCACGCCCTCGTCTTCGCGGGGCTCGTCATCGCCGGGCTCGGCCCGCTCGTGTGGCTCGCCTTCGCATCGCTCAACACGACGCAGGAGGTGCTGCGCGATCCGTTCGCCGTGTGGTTCCACGCCGACGAGTGGGGCAACTACGCCTCGGCGTTCGGCGCCGTCAACATCGGCAGGTACCTGCTCAACACGGTCATCGTCGCGGTCGGCTCGTGCATCGCGAACCTCGTCGTGGCGAGCTCGGCGGCGTACGTGATCGCGATCCTCAAGCCGCGGTGGGCGGGGATCCTGAGCGGGGCCATCCTCGCGACCCTGTTCCTGCCGGGCGTCGTCTCGCTCGTGCCGCTCTACCTCACGGTGCTCGACGTGCCCCCCTTCGGAATCAGCCTGCAGAACACCTACTGGGCGGTGTGGCTGCCCGCGGCGGCGAACGCGTTCAGCATCCTCATCATGGTGGGGTTCTTCCGGTCGATGCCGCGCGAGCTCATCGAGGCCGCGCGCATCGACGGCGTCGGCAACCTGAGGATGCTCTGGTACATCGTGCTGCCGCTGTCGCGCCCCATCCTCGGGGTCGTCGCCCTCCTCGCGATCATCGCCGCCTGGAAGGACTACCTGTGGCCCTCGCTCGTGCTCGCGGACTCGGCGGTGCAGCCCATCTCGGTCGCCCTGCCGCTCGTGGGCAAGATCACCGACCTGTCGGTGTTCCTCGCGGCGCTCTTCCTCGCGACGATCATCCCCGTGCTGCTGTTCCTCGTGTTCTCGAAGCAGATCCTCTCGGGCGTGGGTGCGACATCGGGGCTCAAGGACTGACCGTAGGCTCGTAGCCGTGTCACCCGTCGTCGAGCTCCGCAACGTCACCTTCGTGCGCGACGGGAGGCACATCCTCGACGACGTGTCGTTCGCCGTCGAGGCGGGGGAGCACTGGGCGCTCCTCGGCCCGAACGGAGCGGGCAAGAGCACGATCCTCGGCTTCTGCGGCGCCCTCGCGCACCCCACCTCGGGCACGGTCCACGTGCTCGACGGCCAGCTCGGCCGCACCGAGCTGCAGGCACTGCGCCGCTCGATCGGGCACGTGAACCCCCGGCACCCCGTCTCGTCGCCGCTCACCGCCCTCGAGGTGGTGCTCACGGGCATCACGGGCACCATCGAGCTCGCCATGCGCTGGGAGCCGACCGCGGCCCAGGTCTCCGCGGCGCGCGGGCTCCTCGCCTCCCTGGGCCTCTCGGCGATCGAGGATGCCCGCTGGCCCACGCTCTCCCAGGGCGAGCGCGGCCGCGCCCTCATCGCGCGCGCCCTCATCTCCGAGCCGCGCCTGCTGCTGCTCGACGAGCCGTCGACGGGGCTCGACGTGGCGGCGCGGGAGCAGCTGCTCGAGACCATCGACACGCTCGAGCAGTCGCATCCGGAGGTCGCCTCCATCCTCGTCACCCACCACCTCGAGGACTCCCGAGCACGACGACCCACGCCATGCTCGTCTCGCACGGACGCCTCACGGCCGTGGGCCCCGTGCACTCGGTGATCGACACCGCGACCGTCACGGCGGCGTTCGAGCACCCCATCGAGGTCTCCTACGACGGCGGCCGCTGGGGCGCCCGGGCCCGGCGCCGCGCGGCCCCGTAGCCCCGTAGCCCCGTCGCCGCGCTCGCCCGCCGCGCTGCCTGCCCGTCGCTAGGCCCGCCCTCGTCCGCCGGCGGCGGTCCTCGTCCGCCATCCGTGTCCGGCCGTCCTCAGCGTCGTCTCTCGCGCCGAGCAGACCCGCGCGCGATCCTTGACCAACTCCATACATTTGTGAAGGCTCCTGCCTAATGTATGGCGTTGGGCAAGGCGCTCAGGGTAATCGGTCGTGCCCCGGCGAAGTCGCCCGCGAGGACTCCGCAGGGCGGCGCCGGGGAGCCCGGGCCCGGGGTCGGCCCCGAAGCCGCTCAGCCCAGCAGTGCCTCGACCGCGAGCGAGCGCGGCGTCGCGGCGCCGCCGAGGGTGGAGCGGCCGGCGACGAGGGTTCCGGGCACGAGGGTGCTCTCGACCTCCTCGCCCGCGAGCTTCGCGGCCACGAGCTCGACGGCCGCCGAGCCCACGGCGTCGAAGCGCAGGTCGATCGTGGTGAGGAACGTCTCGGTGCTGCCCGCCTGACCGGCCTTGTTGTCGACGCCGATGATCGCGATGTCCTCGGGCACGCGCACGCCCGCGGCGAGCAGCTGCGCGTGCAGGCCGATCGCGATCTCGTCGTTGCCCGCGAAGATCGCGTCGCAGTCGACCTTGTCGGCGAGGATGGCCTTCGCCGCGGTGAACCCCCACTCGCGGGTGAAGTCCCCGTGCCGTGCGGGCTCGACGAGCGAGAGGCCGCGCTCGGCGAGTCCCTCGGTGAGGCCGCGCGCGCGGTCGCGCACGGAGTTGAGGCGCGCCTCGGCGGTCACGTGCGCGACGCGCGTCCTGCCGATCGACGCGAAGTGCTCCGCGGCGAGCCCGCCCGCGAACGCGTCGTCGGGCAGGGTCGTGAGGTCGTCGGCGTCGTCGGACCGCGAGAACGCGTAGACGACGGGGCCCGGGAAGTCGTGCGACACCGACGCGCTGAGGAAGTCGGTGCCCTCGCCGATGACGACGACGCCGTCCACGTGGCGCGACTGCAGCCGCCGCACGTGCTCGCGGCGCTGCTTGCCGTCGTGCTGGGCGTCGTACAGGGTGCTGGCCAGATCCACGTCGCTCAGGGCGCGGTTGACGCCTACGAGCACGGGCATGCAGAAAGCGCCCGACGCGTTCTCGGCGAGGATGCCGACGGTGTTGCTGCGCCCGGATGCCACGGAGCGGGCGAGGGCGTTGGGCCGGTAGTCCAGGCGGCGGGCGGTCTCGAGCACGCGCTCGCGCGTCCCCTCGGCCACGCGGCCGGAGCCGTTCATGACCTGCGACGCGGTGGCTATCGACACGTTCGCGGCGCGCGCGAGATCGATGAGCCTCACCGACTTGGTCGCCATGAGTAAACCTTACCTGCGAAACCGCTTTAGCGCCCTATCGCCGCGACGGCGGCGCGCGTCGCGCGCACGAGGTCGCCGGGCGAGAGCTCGATATCGAACCCCCGCCGCCCGCCCGAGACGAACACGGTGTCGTACAGCTCGGCGGTCTCGTCGAGCACCGTTGCGTGCGCGTTCTTCTGTCCGAGCGGGCTGATGCCGCCCACGACGTAGCCGGTGCGCTTCTCCGCGAGCCGGGGGTCCGCCATCTCCGCGCGCTTGCCGCCCACCGCCGCGGCGAGGGCCTTGAGGTCGAGCTTGCCGGACACCGGCACGATCGCGACGACGAGTCGGCCGTCGACATCCGCCATGAGGGTCTTGAAGACCTGGTCGGGGTCGACGCCCAGCACCTCCGCGGCCTCGAGCCCGAAGTTCGTGTTGCCGGGGTCGTGTGCGTACTCGTGCGGCGTGAACGGGATGCCCGCCGCCGTGAGCGCGACGGTCGCAGGGCTAGTGGGCACGGAACAGCTGCATCGACGTTCCCGCGATGCGCAGGGTCGAGCCGGGCAGGTAGTCGACCATGGGGTCCTCGTGCTCGTCGACCGCGGAGTCCCACAGCAGGGAGTACCCGGCCACGCCCTCGTGGGCGGGCAGGATGACGTCGACGTCCTCCTCGAGGCCGTGCACGACGAGCAGGATGCGGTTGAAGTCCTCGAACTCGGGCGTCGACGCGGCGAGGTACTGCAGCGTGCGCTCGCCGGGGGAGTTCCAGTCCTCCTCGTCCATGACGACGCCCTGCTTGTTGTACCAGTCCATCTGCGTGGCCGAGGGGACGGTCTCGCCCCACCTCCCGTAGCGCACGGGCCGCAGCGCGGGGTTCTCGGCGCGCAGCTGGATGAGCTGGCGCGTGACCTCGAGCAGCTCGTCCTGCCACGCGTCGCGCTCCCACGGCATCCACGTGAGCTCGCCGTCCTGGTTGTACGGGTTGTTGTTGCCGCGCTGCGACCTGCCGAACTCGTCGCCCGCCGTGAGCATGGGGATGCCCGCCGACAGCAGCAGCGTGCCGAGGAGGTTGCGCATGGCCTTGCAGCGGGCATCCTTGATCGCCGCATCGGTGGTCGCGCCCTCGACGCCGTGGTTGAAGGAGTGGTTGTTGTCGGTGCCGTCGCGGTTCTTCTCGCCGTTGCCGAGGTTGTGCTTCTCGTTGTAGGCGGTGAGGTCGGCCATCGTGAAGCCGTCGTGCGCGGTGATGAAGTTGACGGACGCCATGGGCCCGCGCTCCTGCGAGAACACGTGCGCGGAGCCCGCGAGGCGGCGGGCCAGCGAGCCGATGCCGTTGGGCGCTGAGCCGGTCGTGCGCGCGGCGCCGATGTCGGTGAGCCAGAAGTCGCGCATGCGGTCGCGGTAGCCGTCGTTCCACTCCGACCAGCCGCGGGTCTGGTCGGGGCCGGGGAAGTTGCCGACCTGCCAGCCGCCCATCCCCACGTCCCACGGCTCGGCGATGATCTTGACGCCCTCGAGCTGCGGGTCGTCGCGGATCGCGAGCAGCAGCGGGTGCTCGGGCTGGAACTCGTTGGCGGCGTCGCGCCCGAGCGTGGCGGCGAGGTCGAAACGGAATCCGTCGACCTGCACGTCGTTCGCCCAGTACCGCAGGGAGTCAAGGATGAGCCGCTGCGCGGCGGGGGTCGCCGTGTTGACGGAGTTGCCGCAGCCCGTGACATCCACGTAGGTGCCGTCGGGCGTCTGGCGGTAGTAGTTCCTGTTGTCGAGGCCGCGCAGCGAGGTCGTCGGCCCGCCGAGGCCCTCCTCGGCCGTGTGGTTGTAGACGACGTCGAGCACGACCTCGAGGCCCGCCTCGTGCAGGAGCTTGACCATGCCCTTGAACTCGCGCAGCACGGCGCCCGTGCCGCCGAACTGCGCCTCGCGGCTCGCATAGGCCGCGTGCGGCGTGAAGAAGTTGAGGGTGTTGTAGCCCCAGTAGTTGGTGAGCCCCTGCTTGATGAGGCGCTGCTCGCTCACGAACTGGTGCACGGGCAGCAGCTCGACGGTCGTGATGCCGAGGTCTTTCAGGTAGGCGATTGTCGACTCGTGCGCGAGGCCCGCGTAGGTGCCCCGCAGCTCCTCGGGCACGTCGGGGTTGAGCTTCGAGATGCCCTTGGCGTGCGCCTCGTAGAGCACGGTGTGGTCCATGCCGATGCGCGGCTTGCGCGACGACCCCCAGTCGAACGTGTCGCGCTCCTGCACGTAGCCGCGCCAGTCGCCCGTGCTCGTGCGGGCGAGCCCGCGCGCGTACGGGTCGATGAGGTGCAGCGCGGGGTCGAACGCGTGCCCGGCCGTCGTGGGGCCCGTCGCGCGGATCGAGTAGCGCGTTCCCGGGACGAGCTGCGGCGAGCTCGCCGACCACACGTCGCCCTCGCCCTTGACGAGCGGGATCGTCGCGCGGATCCACGACGCGTCCTTGTCGTCGAACAGGCACAGGTCCATGGCGGTCGCCGACGCGGACCACACCCTCAGCTCGCCGCCGTCGTCGCTGAGGCGAACGCCGAGGTCGGCAAGGTGGTCAGGCATGCGGTCAAGCGTAAGGGGCCAGTGAGTCATGCTTGTTACATGAGCATCTACCTCGACCACGCGGCGACGACGCCGCTGCGGCCCGAGGTGCTCGAGGCGTACGTCTCCGCTCTGGGCGTCGTGGGCAATCCGTCGTCGATCCACTCGCAGGGCCAGCAGGCGAAGAGGATGCTCGAGGAGGCGCGCGAGCGCATCGCGGCGTCGCTCGGGGCCGACCCCGTCGAGGTGACGTTCACGTCGGGCGGCACCGAGGCGGTGAACCTCGCCGTGAAGGGGCTGTACTGGGCCCGGGGGAGGCGTCGCATCCTCACCTCGCGTGCCGAGCACCACGCGACCCTCGACGCCGTCGAGTGGCTCGTGGCGCACGAGGGCGCGGTCGTCGACTGGATCCCCGTCGACGGGCTCGGCCGCCTCGACCTCGCGTACCTCGCGGCGGCGCTCGCCGACGACGTCGCGCTCGTCTCCGTGCTGTGGGCCAACAACGAGGTCGGCACGATCCAGCCGGTAGCCGAGGTCGTCGCGCTCGCCGCGGCGCACGGCGTGCCCGTGCACTGCGACGCCGTCTCGGCCTACGGGCACGTGCCGGTGTCCCTGGACGGCCTTGCCGCGCTGAGCGTCTCCGCCCACAAGGTCGGGGGACCGGTGGGCGTGGGCGCCCTCGCGATCTCCCGCTCGGCGTCGGTCACCCCGCTGCTGCACGGCGGCAACCAGCAGCGCGCCCGCTCGGGCACGCAGGATGCCGCCGGGGCCGTCGCCTTCGGCGTCGCGGCGTCCTTGGTGGAGCGGGGGCTCCCCGTGGACACGGCCCTCCGCGACCGCCTCATCGCCGGCGTGCGCGCCGCCGTGCCCGACGCCGTCCTCCGCGGAGACCCCGTCGACCGCCTGCCGGGCAACGCGCACTTCACCTTCCCGGGCTGCGAGGGCGACTCGCTCCTGTTCCTGCTCGACGTCGCGGGCTTCAGCGTCTCGACGGGCTCGGCCTGCCAGGCCGGTGTGCCGGAGGCCTCGCACGTGCTGCTCGCGATGGGCGTGCCGGAGTCAGAGGCGCGCGGCGCCCTGCGCATCACCCTCGGCCCCGACTCGACGGCCGCTGAGGTCGACGCGTTCGTCGCCGCGCTCCCGGCCGCCGTCGCCCAGGCGCGCGCCGCGGGCCTCGCCGACCGCGAGCCGCGCCTGGGGCGCTAGGGCCCGGCCGCGCCGCTGCATCGGTCGCGCGCACTCGCGCGCACCGGTCCGTACCCGCGCCGTTGCGCCGCGCAGCGCTGCGGCCTCGCCGGACCGGGGATTCCCCCGCCGCGATGTATGCCGCGCAGGCATACATCGCGCGCCGCAACTCTCCCTCCCGCGCGAACGCGGCGGAGACCCCCTTGCGCGCATCCTGCACATGTCATAATCTTCTGACAGGTGAAGGAGGAAGCATGAACGCGGAGCAGCTCAGCACGTGGCTGACCGCGATCTCGAGCGCGCAGCGCATGCGCATCCTCGCGACGATCGCCGACGGGCCGCTGCACGTGAGCGAGATCGCGCGGCGCATGGAGATGTCGCGCGCGCTGCTCTACATGCACCTCGCCAAGCTCGAGGAGGCCGGGTTCGTCACCGGACACCACGAGCTCACCGACGACGGCAAGGCCCTCAAGCTCTTCGAGGCCGTGCCGTTCGCCACGACCCTCGACCTCGCGACGCTCGTCGCGGCGGTCGCATCCTCACCCAAGCCCCAACCGCAACCGACAGAAAGCAGCGAGTGATGGAGTACTGGTTCTACAGCCTCTGGTTCTGGCTCGGCCTCGTCGCCGTCGTGGCGATCATCGCCGGCGTCATCACCAACGCCGTGAACAAGGGCAACGAGACGAAGCGCTACGTGGCCGACGCGGCCAACGGCGGCGACTACCGCACGCTCGCCGAGCAGGGTGCCGCGGTCAACGCGCAGCTGCTCGAGCGGCTCGGCGCAGTCGAGCAGAGGCTCGCGTCGATCGAGAAGACCCTGACCGAGATCCCCTAGAACGTACACTCGTCGGGTGAAGGTGCTCGCGGCGATGAGCGGGGGAGTCGACTCCGCCGTCGCCGCCGCGCGCGCCGTCGACGCCGGCCACGACGTCGTCGGGGTGCACCTCGCGCTCAGCCGCATGCCGGGCACCCTCCGCACGGGCTCGCGCGGCTGCTGCACGATCGAGGACTCGATGGACGCCCAGCGCGCCGCGAACCTCATCGGCATCCCGTACTACGTGTGGGACTTCTCCGCGCGCTTCAAGGAGGACGTCGTCGACGACTTCGTCGCCGAGTACGCCGCGGGCCGCACCCCCAACCCGTGCATGCGCTGCAACGAGCGCATCAAGTTCGCCGCCCTCCTCGAGAAGGCGCTCGCGCTCGGCTTCGACGCCGTCGTCACGGGCCACTACGCGAGCATCGTCGAGGATGCCCGCGGCAACCGCGAGCTGCACAGGGCGTCGGCCTGGGCCAAGGACCAGAGCTACGTGCTCGGCGTCCTCACGGCGGAGCAGCTCGCCCACGCGATGTTCCCCCTCGGCGCCACGCCGTCCAAGGCCGACGTGCGGGCCGAGGCTGCCGCGCGCGGGTTCAGCGTCGCGTCGAAGCCGGACTCCCACGACATCTGCTTCATCCCCGACGGCGACACCCGCGGCTGGCTCGCGGATCGCGTGGGGGCGGAGCGCGGCGACATCCTCGACACCTCGGGTGCCGTGCTCGGCACGCACGAGGGTGCGCTCGCGTTCACGGTCGGGCAGCGCAAGGGCCTCAACGTCGGCTACCCGACGGACGACGGCAAGCCCCGGTTCGTGCTCGAGATCCGTCCCAAGACGAACGAGGTGGTCGTCGGCCCGCGCGAGGCCCTCGCGATCGCGGAGCTCGCCGGCTCGAAATACACGTGGGCGGGCCTGCCGCCCGCCGACGCTTCGGTGCCGTTCGAGTGCGACGTGCAGGTGCGCGCGCACGCCGACCCCGTGCCGGCGGTGGCGTGCGTGCGCGACGGCGAGCTCGTCGTCACGCCGGCGGAGCCGATCGTGGGCCTAGCGCCCGGCCAGACCGCCGTGCTCTACGTGGGCACGCGCGTGCTCGGGCAGTGCACAGTCGACCGCACGGTGAGCGCCGTGACTGTCGGCGCCCCTTCGTAGACTGGGCGCGTGGCAGATCCCAACCTCCCGGCGGCCCAGGCGGAGGCCGAAGCGCTCACGGCCCGCATCCTCGAACTGCGCGACGCGTACTACGAGCGCGACGCCGTCATCGAGAGCGACGAGGTCTACGACGGCCTGATGCACCGGCTGGAGGAGCTCGAGCGGCTGTTCCCCGAGCTGCAGAGCCAAGACAGCCCCACGCAGACCGTGGGCGGCGGGGTCTCCGCGCTCTTCGCGCCCGTCGTGCACGCCGAGCCGATGCTCAGCCTCGACAACGTCTTCAGCGAGGAGGAGTTCCTCGAGTGGAGCGTCAAGGTCGAGCGCAATGCGGGCCGCCGCGTCGACTTCCTGTGCGAGCTCAAGATCGACGGCCTCGCGATCAACCTGCGCTACGAGCGCGGGCGGCTCGTGAGCGCGGCGACGCGCGGCACGGGCGTGACGGGCGAGGATGTCACCGCCAACATCCTGCGCGTCGCGGGCATCCCCGCCGTGCTCGAGGGGGAGGGGCACCCCGAGCTCGTCGAGGTGCGCGGCGAGGTGTTCCTCACCGTCGCGGCGTTCGAGAAGCTCAACGAGGGGCTCGCGGCGTTCCGCGAGCAGGTCGTGCGCGAGGGCCTGGCCAAGGGCATGGACGAGGAGAGGGCGCTCTCGAGCGCCGGCCGCAGGTTCCCCGCCCTCGCGAACCCCCGCAACGCCGCGAGCGGCGGGCTGCGCCAGCAGGTCGACAAGAAGTCGGGGCTGGAGCTCGAGGCCGGGCTCGCCCGCATCGAGTCGCTGTCGCTCTACGTGCACGGCATCGGCGCGTGGGCGAACCCGCCGGTCGCCTCCCAGTCCGAGATCTACACGCTGCTCGCCTCGTGGGGCCTGCCCACCAGCCCGTACTCGTCGGTGCGCCCCGACTCGGCCGGCGCCGCGGAGTTCATCCGCTACTACGGCGAGAACCGGCACAGCGTCGAGCACGAGATCGACGGCGTGGTCGTGAAGGTCGACGAGCTCGCCCTGCACGAAGAGCTCGGGGCCACGAGCCGCGCGCCGCGCTGGGCCATCGCCTACAAGTACCCGCCCGAGCAGGTCAACACGAAGCTGCTCGACATCGTCGTCTCCGTCGGGCGCACGGGCCGCGCGACGCCGTTCGCGGTCATGGAGCCCGCCCGCGTCGCCGGGTCGGTGGTGCGGCAGGCCACGCTGCACAACCAGGACGTCGTGAAGGCCAAGGGCGTGCTCATCGGCGACACGGTCGTGCTGCGCAAGGCGGGCGACGTCATCCCCGAGGTGCTCGGCCCGGTCGTCGAGCTGCGGGATGGCACCGAGCGCGAGTTCGTCATGCCCACCCTGTGCCCGGAGTGCTCCACGCCGCTCGCCCCCGCCAAGGAGGGCGACATCGACCTCCGCTGCCCCAACTCCGAGAGCTGCCCCGCCCAGGTTCGCGGGCGCGTGGAGCACGTGGGCAGCCGCGGCGCCCTCGACATCGAGGGGCTCGGCGAGGTCGGGGCCGCGGCGCTGACCCAGCCGCTGCATCCGTCGATCCCGCCGCTCGTGACCGAGGCCGGGCTCTTCGCGCTCACGCTCGCCGACCTGTTCCCCATCGAGGTCGTCGTCCGCGATCGCGAGACCGGTCTGCCCAAGGTCGTCGGCGATGACGAGCCGGGCCGCGCGTTCACGACCCGCGACGGCGTGACGCTGCGGGTCAAGACCGACACGCCCTTCCGCCGGCAGCGCAAGCCCGGCGACGAGCAGTTCCTCGACGATCCCGACTACGTGCCCTCCAGCCAGGCCCACACGCTCGTGGCAGAGCTCGAGAAGGCCAAGACGAAAGAGCTGTGGCGCATGCTCGTGGCGCTCAGCATCCGCCACGTCGGGCCCGTGGCGGCGCGCGCGCTCGCCAACTACTTCGGATCGCTCACGGCGATCCGCGCCGCTACCCGCGAGGAGCTCGCGGCCGTCGACGGGGTGGGCGGCATCATCGCCGACGCCCTTCTCGAATGGTTCGAGGTCGACTGGCACAAGGCCATCGTCGAGAGCTGGGCCGACGCGGGCGTGGTGTTCGAGATCGACGGGCATCCCGGCCCCGGTGCCGCGGCGGGCAACGACGGTCCGCTCGCGGGCCTCACCGTCGTGGCGACGGGCTCGCTCGAGGGGTTCACGCGCGAGGGCGCCCTCGAGGCGATCATCGCCGCGGGGGGCAAGGCCGCGTCGAGCGTGAGCAAGAAGACCGACTTCGTCGCGGCCGGGCCCGGTGCGGGCTCGAAGCTCGCCAAGGCCGAGGAGCTGGGCGTGCGCATCATCGACGCCGAGCAGTTCGCGCGCCTCCTCGAGGGCGGCCCCGCGGCCCTCGACTAGGCGCCCTCCGAGCCGCGAGCGCAGAAACTCGCGTACCCCGAATTCAGGGTTGTCGACCCCCGATTCCCCGGGGATGCTGGCGCGCGCCGAAAACCCTGTAACCCGGCGGAAGTCCAATTAACAATTTTCACACTGGAAACATTGGTGACCCCCCAAACGGGGCGTTCTATCCCCTACCATGGGGGGTGCGCGAACGAGCTTCGACTGGCGGGGTGTCGGCTCGCGTGAACGAGGGAAACCCGAAGTGCTGTTTGACGTCGCAGCAATCGTGACCTCGGTGACACTGGGACCTGTCGCCGAGGCCTTTGGCGTTCACGAGCTGCAGGCCGCGCCGATCGTCTCGACCCTCACGATCCCCGACGCGCCGCCGCTCCCGTTCATCGGCCCCGAGCCCGCCGAGGGCCCCGCCGACGAGGTGCAGGGCCCGCGCCTGCTGCAGCAGCTCTCGCTCCTGCCGGTCAAGTCGATCTCGACGTGGGTCGCCAACAACCCCCAGGCGATCGCGGGCCTGCTCGCGAGCCCGCCCCCCGCGAAAGACGTCACGCTGTGGTGGCAGTCCCTCGACGTCGACGCGCGCCTCGCGCTGCGCACCGCGACGCCCCAGCTGGTCGGCAACCTCGACGGAGTGCCCTACCCGATCCGCGACCTCGCGAACCGGTCGGTGCTCACCTCGACGATGAAGAACCTCGACCAGGTCATCGCGACCGAGTCGGGGCGCACGGTCGTCGAGAACGCCAAGCAGCAGCTCCACATGCTGCAGTCGATCGCGGGCGCGCTCGGCACCGACACGTCCGCGAAGCGCACGCTCATGTCGCTCGACGTCAACGGCCAGGGCCGCGCCGCCATCGTGGTGGGCGACCTGCGCACCGCCGACTACGTGACCTACCTCGTGCCCGGCATGTTCTTCACCATCGAGAACCAGATGGGCGACTGGGTGGATGCGGCGTCCCGCCTCCACGACGAGGAGCTCAGCTGGCTCGCGCTCCTCGGCCCCGGGCCGGGCACGGGCGTCCCCGAGCAGTCGCCGAGCGTCGCGACCGTCGCGTGGATCGGCTACCACACGCCCAACCTCACGAACGTGGGCGGCATCGAGAACGCCTACGAGGGCCGGGATGCCCTGGCCGGAGCCATCGAGGGCCTCCAGTCCCTGCGCTCGGGCGACGAGCCCTACGTCTCCGTCATCGCGCACTCCTACGGCTCCACCGCGGCGCTCATGGCCCTCACGGAGTACGACTTCCAGATCGACGCGCTCGCGCTCGTCGGCTCTCCCGGCAGCCCCGCCAAGTCCGCGTCGGAGCTGCACGTGCGCGACGGCAACGTGTGGGTGGGCGAGGCCGCGTGGGATCCGATCCCCAACAGCTCCTACTTCGGCAGCGACCCGGGCGCCGCGAGCTACGGCGCCCGCCCCATGGGCGTCGGCGGCACCACCGACCCGCTCACGCAGGCGCGCCTCGCGGCCTCGACCGGCCACAACGAGTACTTCTCGCCGGGCACCGAGTCGATGCGCAACTTCGCCCTCATCGCCATCGGCCAGGGCTCCTACGTCACCCAGTAGCCCGATGTACCCCGATCGAGTGCTCCCCGTAGTGGGACGCGACGGGGGTGCGCGAGTTCCGTAACGTACTTCCTGACGCAGTTGTGATGGGGGTATCCAATGCGGTCAGGCATCATGCAGGGGATAGCACGCGGCTGGGGGGCCGCGTGCTTCCTCCTGCTGCCCGTGCTCCTGCTCGGCTCGTGCATGACGCCGGGGCAGGTCGCGCTCGCGCCCGCATCCTCGGCCGACGACTTCCTCGATGTGATCGCCGACACCCAGTCCGTCGTGGGCGGCGAGTGGGCGGTGCACGACGACCCGGCTACCCGCGGATGCCTGCTGCCCGACGGCACCGCCGGCCGCACGGTGTCCGTGCTGCGCATCGCATCCTCGCCGCTCACGCGCCTGAACGCCGTGGCCGCGACCTGGGAGGATCTCGGCTACGACGTGGAGCGCATCTCCGTCGGTCCCGTCACGCAGCTCATCGGCACCAACGCCGCGAACGAGAAGCTCATCTTCCGCGGCAGCACGCTCGCGATGACGCTCCAGGGCGAAAGCGCGTGCGCTCCCGGCGAATAGACTTGTCGAGTCCTTTCCGCCCCAGCTTCGGAGTCGCATGTCTGAAATCACGACCGACGTCGTGTCCCACCTCGCGAACCTCGCGCGCATCGCGCTGACCCCCGAGGAGATCGAGAAGCTCACGGGCGAGCTCGGCGCGATCGTCGACTCCGTGGCCAAGGTGAGCGAGGTCGCGACGCCCGACGTGCCCGCGACGAGCCACCCCATCCCGCTCGTCAACATCTTCCGCGAGGATGTGCCGGGCGAGACCCTCACGACCGAGCAGGCCCTCGCGGGGGCTCCCGAGCACGACGGCTCCCGCTTCAAGGTGAGCGCGATCCTGGGGGAGGAGCAGTGAGCCTCACGACCCTGACCGCCGCCGCCCTCGCCGAGAAGCTCGCCTCGGGCGAGGTCTCGTCCGTCGAGGCCACGCAGGCCCACCTCGACCGCATCGCCGCGGTCGACGGCGACGTGCACGCCTTCCTCCACGTCAACGAGTCGGCGCTCTCCGCGGCAGCCGAGGTCGACGCCCAGCGCGCCGCCGGCGCTCCGCTCGGCCCCCTCGCGGGCGTGCCCATCGCCATCAAGGACGTGCTCTGCACCATCGGCATGCCGTCGACGGCGGGCTCGAAGATCCTCGAGGGCTGGATCCCGCCCTACGACGCGACCCCGGTCGCGCTCCTGCGCTCGGCGGGGGTCATCCCGCTCGGCAAGACCAACATGGACGAGTTCGCCATGGGCTCGTCGACCGAGCACTCGGCCTACGGCCCCACGCGCAACCCGTGGGACCTCGGCCGCATCCCCGGCGGGTCCGGCGGCGGCTCGGCCGCGGCGGTCGCCGCGTTCGAGGCCCCGCTCGCGCTCGGCTCCGACACGGGCGGCTCGATCCGCCAGCCGGCGGCCGTCACGGGCTCCGTGGGCGTCAAGCCCACCTACGGCGGCGTCTCGCGCTACGGCGCGATCGCGCTCGCCTCCTCGCTCGACCAGGTCGGCCCGGTCACGCGCAGCGTGCTCGACGCCGCCCTCCTGCACGACGTCATCGGCAAGCACGACCCCCGCGACAGCACCTCGCTCAAGCACGAGTGGCCGTCGTTCGCCGCCGCCGCGCGCGAGGGTGCGCGCGCGGAGTCGCTCAAGGGTCTGCGTGTCGGCGTCGTCAAGGAGCTCGACAGCCCCGGCTTCCAGGCGGGCGTCTCGCAGCGGTTCCACGAGGCGCTCGAGCTGCTCACGGCCGCCGGCGCCGAGATCGTGGAGGTCTCCGCGCCCCACTTCGAGTACGCCGTCGCGGCGTACTACGTCATCCTCCCCGCCGAGGCGTCGAGCAACCTGGCCAAGTTCGACTCGGTGCGCTTCGGCATGCGCGCTGCCGTGTCCGGCACGGTCGAGGACGTCATGGCCGCCACGCGCGAGGCCGGCTTCGGCCCCGAGGTCAAGCGCCGCATCATCCTCGGCACCTACGCCCTCTCGGCCGGCTACTACGACGCCTACTACGGCAGCGCTCAGAAGGTGCGCACGCTCATCCAGCGCGACTTCGCCTCGGCGTTCGAGCAGGCGGACGTGCTCGTCTCACCTGCTGCGCCGACCACGGCCTTCACGTTCGGCGAGAAGATCGACGACCCGCTCGCGATGTACCTCAACGACGTGACGACGATCCCCGCCAACCTCGCGGGCGTGCCCGGCATGGGCCTGCCCATCGGCCTCGCGCCCGAGGACGGCCTGCCCGTCGGCTTCCAGATCATGGCGCCCGCGCGCGAGGATGCCCGGCTCTACGCCCTGGGCGCGACCCTCGAGCGGCTCCTCGAGGAGAAGTGGGGCCACCCGCTGCTCTCCGAGGCCCCGGAGCTCTAGCCCGCCGACCGCTCGCGGTAGGCGATCTGGTTCATGCGGTTGCCGCAGCGCACGCTGCAGAACCGCTTGGACCCGTTCTTCGACAGGTCGACGAGCACGCCCTCGCAGTCGGGGGCGTCGCACACGCGCATCCTGTGCATCTCGTCGGAGCGGATGACGTCCATGAGGGCGAGCCCCACCTCGACGCGGATGCGCTCGGCCAGCGGCGCGTCCTGCGCCGTCGCGTGCAGGTGCCAGTCGAAGGAGTCGTGGCGGGTGAGGTAGGGAAGGGCGTTCGCCTCGCGCATCATGCGGTTGACCTCCTCGGCCGCGCCATCCCGGTCGAGGCCCCAGAACGAGCGCACGAGGTCGCGCGTCGCCTGCACGTCGGCGAGCTCGGCGGCGTCGCGGTCGAAGCGGCCGGAGTACCGGTGGGCGTCCACGAGCGCGGTGAGCTCGGCGGGAGTCGAGATCTCGTCCAAGCCGCTGCGGGAGGCCCGCGGGTCGGTGTTGGCGAGGGCGACGGTGAAGTCGAGCGTCGCGATCGTGTCAGGGGCAAAAAGCAATTTGACTCCTTATTCCCGACGAGAGTACCGTCAGCAGCAATCCACCGCAACGGGCCTGACAGGAGCGACATGAAGACGACGCGCGGCATCATCATCGCGGTGCTCGCCTCGCTCGCGTTCGGCACGTCCGGCGCGTTCGTGAAGCCGCTCTTCGAGGTCGGGTGGAGCCCCGCCGCGGCAGTCGCGCTGCGGGCCCTCGCGGGCAGCGTCATCCTCGCACCGTTCGCGATCGTGGCCCTGCGCGGCCGCTGGTCGACGGTGTGGAAGGGCCGCTGGCGCATCCTCGGCATGGCCCTCGTGGGCGTCGCCGGCTGCCAGCTCGTCTACTTCATGGCCGTGGAGCGCATCCCCGTCGGCACCGCCATCCTCGTGGAGTACACCGCGCCCGTGCTGCTCGTGCTCTTCGCGTGGGCGACGACGCGCAGGATGCCCAGGGCCGTCGTGCTCGTCGGGTCGGCTGTCGCCATCGTCGGACTCGTGCTCGTGATCGGCCCCGGTGCGCTCGCGTCGGTGGACCTCCTCGGCGTGCTCTTCGCGTTCCTCGCCGCGATCGGCGCCGCCGGGTACTACCTCATCGCGGCACGGCCGAGCGAGGGGCTGCCGGGCGTGGCCCTCGCGTGGCTCGGGCTGTTCTTCGGCTCGGTCATCCTGTTCGCCGTCGGCGGGCTGCGCGCGGTGCCTTTCGACATGGTCTTCACCGATGTCCCCTTCCTGGGCGGAACCGCCCCGTGGTGGGTGTCGCTCGGCATCGTGGTGCTGTTCGCGACGGCCCTCGGCTACGCGGCGAGCATCACCGCGACGGGGATGCTCGGCTCGCGCCTCATGTCGTTCATCGCGCTGCTCGAGGTCGTGTTCGCGACGATGTTCGCGTGGCTGTGGCTGGGGGAGCAGCTCACCCTGTCGCAGCTGCTCGGCGGAGCGCTCATCCTCGCGGGCATCGTCTTCGTCTACTCGGAGCGCCGCGCGGCCATGCCCGTGGAGCCGCTCGAGATGCCCGCGGCCTCGGAGCCGACCGAGACAGCCCCGACCCCGACAGAGCCGGTGCCCACGCGCCCGTAGAATCGTCAGGTGGCTAAAGCAGATCTGATGGACTACGACAAGGCGCTCGAACTCTTCGAGCCGGTGCTCGGCTTCGAGGTGCACGTCGAGCTCAACACGCAGACGAAGATGTTCTCGGATGCGCCCAACCCCGCCGCGGCGGGTGCGGAGCAGCACGAGCCCAACACCACGATCACGCCCGTCGACCTCGGCCTGCCGGGTTCGCTGCCCGTCGTCAACGAGCAGGCCGTCAAATACTCGATCAGCCTGGGCCTCGCGCTCGGCTGCTCGATCGCCTCGTCGTCGCGGTTCGCCCGCAAGAACTACTTCTACCCCGACCTCGCGAAGAACTACCAGATCAGCCAGTTCGACGAGCCCATCGCCTACGACGGTGTCGTGCAGGTCGAGCTCGCCAACGGCAAGACCTTCGACATCCAGATCGAGCGCGCCCACATGGAGGAGGACGCCGGCAAGCTCACCCACATCGGTGGCGCGACTGGCCGCATCCAGGGCGCCGAGTACTCGCTCGTGGACTACAACCGCGCGGGCGTTCCGCTCGTCGAGATCGTCACGAAGATGATCACGGGCGCCGAGGGCGATGCCCCCGAGCTCGCCAAGGCGTACGTCTCGGCGATCCGCGACATCGTCGTCTCGCTCGGCATCTCCGAGGCGAAGATGGAGCGCGGCAACCTGCGTTGCGACGCCAACGTGTCGCTCTCCCCCCGCGGATCGGGCAAGCTCGGCACGCGCACCGAGACGAAGAACGTCAACTCGCTGCGCTCGGTTGAGCGCGCGATCCGCTACGAGATCCAGCGGCAGGCCGCCATCCTCGACGCCGGAGGCACCATCACGCAGGAGACGCGCCACTGGCACGAGGACACGGGGGTGACCTCGGCCGGCCGCCCCAAGAGCGACGCCGACGACTACCGTTACTTCCCAGAGCCCGACCTCCTTCCCGTTGAGCCTTCTGCCGAGCTGATCGCGGAGCTGCGCGCCGCCCTCCCCGAGGCGCCGAGCATCCGTAAGAAGAGACTGCAGCAGGCGTGGGGATTCACGGACCTCGAGTTCCAGGATGTGCTCAACTCCGGCCTCCTCACGGAGGTTGAGGAGACGGTGGCGGCGGGCGCTGCCCCGGCTCAGGCCCGCAAGTGGTGGACGGGTGAGATCGCCCGCGTCGCCAACGAGCGGGGTGTCGACAGCTCGTCGCTCGTGAGCGCCAGGCACGTCTCGGAGCTCGTCGCGCTCATCGAGTCAGGCGACCTCACCGACCGCCTCGCGCGCCAGGTGCTCGAGGGCGTCATCGCGGGGGAGGGCTCGCCCGCCGAGGTCGTGGAGAGCCGCGGCCTCAAGGTCGTCTCCGACGACGGCGCGCTCATCGCCGCCATCGACGAGGCCCTCGCCGCCCAGCCCGACGTGCTCGAGAAGATCCGCGACGGCAAGGTGCAAGCTGCCGGCGCCGTCATCGGCGCGGTCATGAAGGCCATGAAGGGCTCCGCGGACGCGGCCCGCGTGCGCGAGCTCGTGCTGGAGCGGGCGCAGCAGTAGCGATGCGCCCCGCGCTCGTCCCCGTCTACGCGCTCAAGTTCCTCATCGAGCTCGTGGGATGGGCGGGCACCGGCGTGCTCGCGTTCCAGCTCACGGGCAACTGGGTGCTCGCGATCGCGCTGCCGATCGTCGTCATCGTGCTCTGGGCGCTCTTCATCGCCCCGAAGGCTCCGAAGCGGCTGCCGATCCCGCCGCTCGTCGCGTGCGAGCTGCTCGTGTTCGCCGCGGCGACGGCGGGGTTCATCCTCGCCGGGTGGACGGTCTTCGCGATCGTGTTCGCCGTCGTCATCATCCCCGTGGAGATCGTGCTCGTCGCGACGCGGTCGTACGACCTGCGCTGACTTACCCCGTACTGGGGGAGCGCGGCGGGTGTGCGCGCCGTCTACAGTCGCAACTGTGGGGATTCTGGGGGAATCGCGCACCGACGGTGTGCCGTTCGAGACTGTGCTGGCCGCAGCGCAGTCCGGCGCGCCCTGGGCGAGCACCACGATCTGGCGCGAGTACTCGCCGACGGTGGTCGGGTTCGCCCGCGCGCGCGGTGCGCGTGAGCCCGAGGATCTCACGAGCGAGGTCTTCCTCACCGTGTTCGACCAGCTCGGCACGTTCAGCGGAACCGAGTCGGAGTTCCGCTCCTTCATCTTCTCGATCGCCTACCGCCGCGTCGTCGACGAGCTGCGCCAGCGCGGTCGCCGCGGCGAGGCGATCCCGTGGGTTCCCGAGCTCGACGCACGTGCGATGCCCAGCGCCGAGGATGCCGCCGGACAGCGCGCATCCGACGACTCGGTGCTCGCGATCCTCAACGACCTCCCGGTCGACCAGCGCAACGTCATGGTGTTGCGCGTCGTCTCCGACCTGACGGTCGAGCAGATCGCGGAGGTGCTCGACAAGAAGCCGGGAGCCATCAAGGCCCTGCAGCGGCGTGCGCTCGGCGCGCTCCGGAAAAAAGTTTCCACCACCCCGTACCCTTTTGCGACGCTCGAACGATTACCGGTGTGAGATGAACGCCACGAGGATTTCAGAACAGGATGCCCAGGGGCTCGCGCACGGTCGCGTCCCGGGCCGTTCCGACCTGAACGCGCTGGCAGATCTGCTGACGGAATACAGGAGTGCGGCAATCGGGTCCGCACCCCGGCCGTCGGCGGCGCTGGCGGCCCGACTCGACCTCTCCGCGACTCCTATCGCCATGCGACGGGACGAGGATGGGGCGGCGTCCGGTGTGGGTGTCAGGCGAGCAGCTTCGGGGCTGTTCGGTCTGGGGGTCACGGCGGCGATCATCTTTGCTGCGGCTTCGGGTGCCGCGGCTGTTGTGGGTGCGGGATCAGCCGGGCTCCTTCCTCCGGGCGCGCAGGACGCGTTCGACCAGGTCGTCTCAACCATCGTGCCGCCAGGGGTGGCTGGCACGGAGACGGACGAGCAGGAGGAGGAGCCCGGCGATACCGTCGGTGGAGTCATCGCACCCCCGACCTCTGACGCCGCGCCGAGCGCGAGCCCTGAGCCGGTGGTGCCCGTGGCGCCGACCGACGACGTGAAGCCGGATGACTCGGGAACGCCGTCCGGGAACGGCAACTCGGGCAACGGGAACTCCGGGAACGGGAATGGCAACGCGGGTAACGGCAATTCCGGGAACGGCAACTCGGGCAACGGCAACTCGGGCAACGGCAATTCCGGGAACGGGAACGGCAATTCCGGGAACGGCAACTCCGGCAACGGCAACGGGAATTCCGGGAATGGCAACTCGGGTCAGGGCAACGGCAACTCGGGCAACGGGAACGGGAACTCGGGTAACGGCAACTCGGGGAACGGAAACGGCAACTCCGGAAACGGGAACGGCAAGGGCAACTAGCCCCTAGCCGCCGAGGGACTCAGGCCGACCAGCCGCCGTCGACGAACGACACCGCCGACTGTCGCACGACCATCGTCCCGAACTCCGCCGCCGGACAGCGCTTCGCCCACACGACGGCTGCGGCCTCATCGGCCACGTCGACGATGAAGATGCCGCTCAGCTGCTCGGCGGAGGCATCCTGCGAGTCGACGACCTCGCCGCCACGAATGGTCGTCGAGGATGCCACGGGCGTGAAGACCTCGGCGGCGATGAGCACCCCGGCCTCATGGAGCGCCTTGCCGTACGCGTCGAACGCCTGGCGTCCCGCCTCCATCTCCTCGGCGGAGAGTGCGGCGCCGCCCACCTCGGAGTAGCTCATGACCAGGGTGAATCGCATCAGAGTGCCTTCCGGTAGTGGAGGTGGACCTGCCCGCTCGTGAACGCGGTGGACTCGACGAACTCGAACGTCTCGCGCACGGGCGGCCAGAACGCGGTGCCGCCGCCGAGCATGACCGGCACGAGCACGAGCTCGATGTCGGTGAGGAGGTCGGCGACCTGCGCAGCGAGGGTGGGTCCGCCGATCGTCGCATCGCCCTGGGCGAGCAGGTCGGGGAGTCCGGACAGGTCACGCCACAGGGTGGTGTTCCCGGTGGACACGGACTCGAGCGTGGAGGAGACGACGATCTTCTGCTGTCGCCGCCACATGGCGCCGTACTCCGCCATGACCGGGTTGTCGGAGTCGTACGTCTCCCAGAACGCCATCACCTCGTAGAGGCGGCGGCCGTAGACGTGGGTGTCGTACCGGTTGTCGAAGTCGTTCCAGAACTGGTGGACCTCGTCGTCGGGGTCCGAGAAGTCGATGTTGCCCTCGGCGTCATTGATGTAGCCGTCGAGCGACACGTTGCCTGCGAGTACTAGGCGTCCCATGTGAACAGCGTACACATGTCCACGAGGTGCAGCTAGGCGAGCGCCTCGACATACTTGCGGCATGGCAGACAACACGTGGTTTGATGAGATTGGGGCACTGGTTGAGGCCACACCCGAGGATGTCTTCACACTCGCGCAGATGTACGAGCACGAGCCCGCATTGGCTGTCGAGCACCCAGCGAACAACACCATCCGCTCCAAGATCCGGCAAACGCTCCAGAGGCTCCGCGACGCGGACGTGATTGAGTTCCTCGAACCTGGCGTCTACAGGAAGAGCGTTGTTGCGGCCAAACGGGTCGTCGCGCTACCCACTGCATACAGGGCGAATCGCCCGTCGCCAGTCGACAGCGCGAAGGGCACGCCCCCGCGGTTCGACACGGTGCCGCTCGAGCATCGCGACATTCGGGCATATGTCGTAAGCGCTAGCGAGTCACGGGTGGCGGTGCTCAAGGAGTATGCCTTGGTGAAAGAGTTCGAGCTGGAGCTCAACTCCCGCGGTCATGAGACATCGCATCAGCGCATCGACGCGTATGGCACGTCCTTGTGGACAGACCTGTTCGATGCACACGACGGAATTCTCTACGAGGCCAAGTCGAGCGCCTCGCGCGAGCATATCCGCATGGCCATCGGCCAGCTGTTCGACTATCGGCGCGTAGTCGAGGTCAAGGGAATCAGCCTGCTTCTGCCGGAGGAACCGGTCAAAGACCTCTGCGACCTTCTGCGCGGTTTGAGCATCGGATGCACCTACCAGACGTCGTCCGGCGAGTTCGTAGAAATTTCGACCTAGTCCCGCTCCCGCAACCTAACCCGCCGGTTCTGCCCGTCCTCCTCGAGTTCGGCGATCTCGCCGTTCGCCTTGATGAAGTCGGTGAACGACTTGTAGCCGGCCCGCTTCTCGTCGAAGGCGGCGTCGAGGCGCTTCATCCTCGATTTGAGGGCGGACGCGACGACCCAGCCGTCGACGTCGTTGTTGCGGGCGCGCAGGGCGCGCACGAGGAGGTCGTGGGCGTCGCGCCGCGGGTCGGCGCTGGGGGCGTCGATGACCTCGGGCTCGGGCACCGCGACGACGGGCTCGTCGTCGGAGGCGACCTCGCTGTAGTACGAGAACTCGTCGCACGCGTTCTTGAACGCCGCGCTCGTGGAGCCGTCCACGCCGATGCCCACGACCACGCGGCCGAGGCGGCGGGCACGCTGGGCGAGGGGGATGTAGTCGGAGTCGCCGGCGACGATGACGACGTGCGAGACATCCTGCAGCCTGAAGAGGTCTTCGACCACGTCGATGGCGAGGCGGATGTCGGCGCCGTTCTTGGTGCCCGAGGTGTTGAAGAGCTGCACGAGGTCGACGGCTCGCTCGATGAGCTGCTTCTGGTAGCGCGTGTTCGCGGGAGCCGCCCAGTCGGCGTAGGCGCGGCTGATGGCGACGGCCCCGAACGACGACGCGAAGTCGAGGATGGCGCCGATGTTCACGGTCGCCTGCTCGAGGCGCTCCGCGGTCTTGCCGGCGCCGGCGCGCGCCTTCTCCTTGATGAACGACCCCCGCCCGTGCACGTTGTCGTACTGGGAGATGACGATGTTGTCGAAGTCGATGTAGACGGCGACGCGGGTCTCGGTGGGCTCGGCCATAGCGCTAACGTACCCTGCATGAACGACGACGAACTCGTCCGCCGCTTCGACGACGGCACCCTCGACTCCTTCCCGCACGAGCTGCACGTGCGGCTCGCGCAGGCGAAGCTCGCGAGGATGCCCGAGGCCGACGCCCTCGAGAGCATCAGGTCGGGCATCCGCCGCATGGCCGGCAACTCGGGCAAGTACCACGACACGCGCACGGTCGCGTGGTTCCGCCTCATCGCCGCGGGAGTGCCGCACGACCAGCTCATGCGCCGCGACCTGCTCGACGACTACTACTCGTCCGAGACCCTCGAGCTCGGTCGCGAGAGCTTCGTGGAACCCGACCTGCAACCTCTCAGCCCCACGTCGTAACGTGGAACAGATGAGGCTCCTCATCCCCGCACTCGCCGTCGTCGCCCTCGCCGGATGCACGGCCGCGCCGCAGCCCATGCCCGTGCCGACGCAGACCCCGAGCCCGAGCGGCACACCCGCGGCGCTTCTGCCGCTGCCCGGCACCGACTTCCTCATGGACCAGGTGGAGAGCTTCGCTGACGACGCGCGCATCCCCACCCATCGGTTCCCCGCGGCGGCGGTCGCGGGCGACAGCGTCATCGTGGGGTTCGCGCTCACCGAGGGCACCTGGATACTGCGGGTCAGCTGCGCGACCGACGCGAGCGCCGACGTGCGCGTGACCCTCACGTTCGCGGACGGCCGCGACGACGTCGCGTACGACGCCTACTGCGGTGAGACCCCTCCCACCGGCATCGTCACGGCGACCACCCAGAGCCCCGAGTTCTCGGGCGGCGGAGACGTCACGATGCGCCTCGAGTCCGACGCGCGGTTCGTCGCGGCCGCGGGGCTCGTGCAGGCCGGCTAGCCGCTTTTTGGGGGCAGCGCGCGCCCCTGTGGGTTTGCGACCCTAGAGACGTCTTACTGGGGGAGGCGATGGTGGGGAAGGTCGTCCGGCTGCACGACGGTCTGCGTGCGCTCTATCCCGACGCGATCGTGTTCGGGTGCATCGGCACGAGCGACGCCGTGCGCGAGTTCGACCGCATCCGCGCGCTGCTCGGGCAGTCGCCCGTCGCCGACGACCAGTCGGCGCTCACGGTCGCGGTCACGGGTGACGGCCTGAGCGTGTGGGCGGAGTCGCCCGTGCTGTCGCTGCGTCCGTCGCACCTCGCCGCCGTCGGCATCGACGAGGGTGCGCTGGATGTCACGGCCGTCGTCGGGGGTCGCACCGCGGCGTTCGCGGTGCCGCTCGCCGTGCCCGCCGAGGCCCCGCACATCGCCGACCGCATCTTCGCCGCGTTGCGCTCGGCCTAATCCCGTACTGCGCAATCCTCACGTCAGTAGTACCGTGTCCCGCATGACACGCGCGGCGCTGCTCGCGACCTCGTTCGCGGCCCTCATCCTGCTCGCCGGCTGCGGTGGACCCGCCGGCCCGACCGCGAGCCCCACCCCGACGACGACGGCCACGAAGACCGCGACGCCGACGCCCACCCCGACCCCCACGGCGGTGCCGCTCAGCGCGCCGTGCACCCGCGACAACCTCACGATCACCTACGGCGTCGCCGACGCGTCGGCGGGCCACGCGCACGGTGTGCTCACGTTCGTGAACAGCTCGGGCACGGCGTGCAGCATGACGGGCTACCCCGTGGTCGTGTTCAGCAACCCGGAGGCGGCGCAGCCCATGGGCGCGCTCGCGACGAGCGACTCGTCGTCGCCCTCGACCGGTGTCGAGCTCGCGCCCGGCCAGTCTGCCACGGCGGCCGTCACGGTCACGCAGGCGGGCGACGTCGACGGGTGCGACGTCGTGACGGCTAAGGCGCTCATCGTCGCCCCGCCGCTCGACCACACGTTCGACTGGTCGTCCGACGGCCGCAACGTGCCCGTGGACCTCGACGCGTGCAACAACGACGACATCGGGCTCATCACCGTTGGGGCGGTGACCCCTTAGGCGGTGGCGAACCGCTTGGCGGAGCGCTCCTTGGCCTTCGCGGCCTCGACCTCGCGGTCCTTGGGCGGCCCGAAGGCGACGAGGTCGTCGAGCAGGTGCTGCGTGATGTGCGCGATCTCGTGCACGGCGCGGTCGAACGCCTCCTGGTTGGCCTTCGAGGGCTTGGTCGCTCCGCTCACCTTCCGCACGTACTGGAGGGCGGCGGCGTGCACCTCGTCGCCCGTCGCGGCCGGTTCGAAGTTGTGGAGCACGTGGATGTTCCTGCACATGCCTTCACTGTAGATCGCCCGACCCGCCCGAGGGAACCGCCCCCGGCGCGCGGTCGCTCGTGCATCCCGCGCCCGCTCGGAGCGGGCGCGCGACGGGGGAACGACCGCGCAACGGCCTGCCGGAAGCCCCCCTCACCCTCAACTAGAGCCTGAGCGACACGTACCCCGATTTGCTCGAACCCGGGTGACAATTGCACGAAACGCGCGGAGCCGAGACCGCGAGGATCAGGGGTGCAGGGTGCCAGTTCTGGGGAACGGATCGAAGGACAGGGTCGACAGGATCGCCGCGACGGTGGGCGGGCTCGCCTTCCTCGCGGGCATCGCGGCCATGGCGGTGGGTGCGCTCGCGCCCGTGCCGGACGCGCCACCGACCGCGGTGAGCACGACCATCGTGTCCACGCCGCTGCCCGCGCCCGCGGTCACGCAGACCGTCATGACGACCACGCCGCCCACGCGCCCGACGCTCGAGCCGCGCGTCGTGCGCGAGGTCACGGTGACCGAGGGCGGCGGTGAGGGCTCGATGACCGTCATCACGTCGCCGACAGTCGCGACGCTCGACCAGCCGTTCCTCGGCAGCAAGGTCGCCGTCATCGTCGTGCAGCTGCTGCTCATCACGCTCGCGTCGCTGTTCCTCGCGTTCGCCACGCAGCGGGTCCTGCTGGGGGAGTACTGGTTCCGCCGGGCATCCTTCGCGGGCGTGCGCAGCGACCCCATCGACGAGGGTGAGGCGAAAGCCGTCAAGCACGACATCGTCGCGGCGACCGAGGCCCCCGACCTCTCCCGCCCGCTGTTCGAGAAGGCGGGGGTCGCGGATGCCCGCCTGCGCCTCCTGCAGAGCCGCATCGCCCTCGAACTCGAGGTGCGCAAGCTCGCGCAGGACAACGACGTGCCCGCATCGCTCTCGATCCCGTCCGTCGTGCGCGGCCTTGTGGAGAAGAAGAAGATGACGCCCAAGCTCGCGGCCGGCATCACGTCGCTCAACGAGCTCGGCGACCGGCTCGGCGGGGGAGCGGAGATCACGCCCGACGCCGTGACCCTCCTCACCGAGAGCTACGCGCAGGCGCTCGCCAAGATCGGCGGCAAGATCAAGCGGGGGAGCGTCTAGCCGAGCTCGCTCGCGAGCACGTCCTGGTAGACCTTCCGCGCCTTCGTGTGCACCGACGCGCCCTCCTTCGTGAGGGCGACGAACATCGAGCGGCGGTCGGTGCTGCACTCCTCGCGCGTGAGGAGTCCCGCCTTGGTGAGCCTGTCGACGACGCGCGAGAGCGCGCTCTGCGTCATGGGGGTGAGGCCGCCGATGTCGCGCATCGTGCACTCGGGGGTGTCCGACTCCCACACGAGGTCGAGGATCTCGAACTCGCTCAACCCCAGGTCGAACTGCTGCTCGAGGGTGCGATCGAGGCTCGCGGCGGTCGCGAGGTAGGTGCGCTGCCGCTCGCGCCAGTCGGCGATGAGGTCGTTCATGAACCCATGGTAACCGATGCGGCAACATTTCATGCGTATGCATTGCATGACTTTGCAATACATGACACAGCATGTATCTTGAAGCAATGCCTGTTACCACCCCCGTCACCACCACACGCTGGACCCGTTCGAGCTGGCTGCTCCTCCTCGTCGTCTGCATCGTCATCTCGCTCGACGGCCTCGACGTCTCGATGGTCGGCGTCGCACTGCCCTCCATCGGCGCCGAGCTCGGGCTCGGCACCGACAGCCTGCAGTGGCTCGTTTCCGCCTACGTGCTCGGCTACGGCAGCCTGCTGCTGCTCGGCGGACGCCTCGCCGACCTGCTCGGGCGCCGTCGCATCCTGCTCATCGCCCTCACGGTCTTCGCCGTCGCATCCCTCGCGGGCGGTCTCGTCGACGACCCCGCGCTGCTCATCGCCTCGCGCTTCGTCAAGGGCTTGGCCGCGGCCTTCACGGCCCCGGCGGCGTTCTCGCTCATCACCACGAACTTCGCGGAGGGACCGGCCCGCAACAAGGCCATCTCGATCTTCACGACCTTCGCCGCGAGCGGGTTCTCGCTCGGCCTCATCGTCGGCGGGCTCATGACCTCGGTGAGCTGGCGCTTCACGTTCCTGTTCTCGGTGCCGTTCGCGGTCGCCGCGGTCGTGCTCGGGCTGTTCTTCATCCCGCGCGTCGCGCACGTGCGCGAGGGAGGGCACGACTTCTGGGGCGCCCTCACCCTGGCGGCCGGGATGCTCGGCCTCGTCTTCACCGTCGTCAACGCCCCGCACGTGGGCTGGGGCCACTGGCAGACGATCGGCGGGCTCGTGCTCTCCGCGCTCATCCTCGCCGCCTTCGGAGTGATCGAGAACGTAGTCAGGCACCCGCTCGTGCGCTTCGGCATCCTCCGGCAGGGCTGGGTGGCACGCGCCAACCTGAGCGCGATCGCGCTGTTCGGGTCGTACGTGAGCTTCCAGTTCATCCTCACCATCTACCTGCAGTCGGTGCTGGGATGGACCCCGCTCAGCATGGCTCTCGCGCTGCTGCCGGCCGGTCTCGTGGTCGTCGTGACCGCGCCGTTCGCCGACCGGCTCATCGCGCGCTTCGGCTCGCGCCGCCTCATCGTCGTCGCGCTCGCCGCGCTCACCCTGGGCTACGTGCTGTTCCTCAGGGTCGACCCGACGCCGAACTACGTGCTCGACATCCTGCCCTCGGTCCTGCTGCTCGGCATCGGGTTCGGGCTGGGCTTCCCCGCCATCCAGGTGCAGGCGACCGACGGCATCTCCGACAGCGAGCAGGGCCTCGCCGCGGGTCTCGTGCAGAGCAGCTCGCAGGTGGGCGCGGCCCTCGTGCTCGCCGTCACGACCGCCCTCATCGCCGGCGGCGGCGCGGAGCCCGGTGCCACGCACGCGCAGATCCTCGACCAGTTCCGTCCCGGCCTCATCCTGAGCATGGGCGTCGCGCTTGCGGGCTTCGTCATCACGGTGCTGCCGCGCCGCCGCCGCGCGATCGTGCCCGTCGAGCTCGAGACCTCGGAGCGTGAGCCGGCCCTCACGCGCTGAGATGCGGACGCCGCCTTCCCGAGTCCTCCCGGGCGGGCGGCGTCCTTCCTAATAGGGTGAGGATGTGTCCACGAAGCCCTGGTACCGCCGCCCCTCCCGCACCATCCCGCTCGCCGCCCTCGCGCTGGGCGTGACGGCAGCCCTCGTCTGGACGTTGAGCCCGTGGCCCGCGGCGCTGCTCATCCGGGCGATGTTCGAGAAGGGCGGAGTCGACACCCTGCGCGAGATGGAGCCGTACGCCCCCACGGGCGGGCTCGACGAGCACCTCGACGTGGCGTACGGCGACGCCGGCACCGACACGACGCTCGACGTGTTCACGCCGGCCGGGGCATCCTCGCCGCTCGCGACGGTCGTGTGGATCCACGGTGGCGCCTGGATTTCGGGCAACAAGGAGAGCGTGCGGCCGTACGTGCAGATCCTCGCGGCCGAGGGCTACACGACCGTCGCGCTGAACTACGCCTACGGCCCCGAGTCGACGTACCCGCACGGGCTCGTGCAGCTCAACGACGCGCTCGCGTTCCTCGTCGAGCACGCGGCCGAGTACAACATCGATCCGGATCGCATCGTCATCGCGGGCGACTCCGCAGGGGCGAACCTCACGAGCCAGCTCGCCACCCTCACCACGAACCCGGAGTACGCGTCGCTCGTGGGGATCGAGCCGGCCCTCGAGGCGGAGCAGCTGCGCGCGGTCATCCTCAACTGCGGCATCTACGACGTGAGCGAGATCCCGAACGCGCCCGGCATCGGCGGGTGGGGCTTCCGCATCGCGCTGTGGGCTTACCTGGGCGAGCGCGACTGGTCGGACACCCCCGGCGGCCAGCAGATGTCGACGCTCGACTACGTGACGGGCGACTTCCCGACCACGTGGATCTCGGGCGGCAACGACGACCCGCTCACGCCCGGGCAGTCCGAGAAGCTCGCGTCGCGGCTGGGCGACCTCGGCGTCGACGTGACGCCCGTGTTCTACGCGGCAGACCACGAGCCGAAACTGCCGCACGAGTACCAGTTCCACCTCGACTTCGAGGATGCGCGCACCGCCCTGCAGTCGACCATCGACTTCCTGGGCCGCGTCACGGGCTGACGCCCGGGCCGCCCTTGCTCTCGGGAGAGGGCGGCGCACTGTTACGGCGCGTGAACCCGTGTGTCGTCACAGTCGGCAGGATGCCCGCCCGCACGTCTACCGTCACTGGCATGACCCTCCTCAACGACATCACCATCCCCCCGATCACCGCCGACGGCCGCGCGTCCCGGCTCACCGAGGCCGGCGGAGCGTGGGCCGCCCGCATCGCCGCCGACACGTCCGCCGCCCAGCTCACCTACCGCGTGCGCGGAGAGGGTGCCGGATCGGTCGCGACCACGATCCGCGCCGGAAAGCACGAGTTCGTCGTCGACGAACCGGCGGCGCTCGCGGGCGACGACGTGGCGGCGAGCCCCGTGGAGTACGCGCTCGGCGCGCTCATCTCGTGCCAGGTCGTGGTCTACCGCCTCTACGCGCAGGCGCTCGGCATCGTCGTCGACGACATCGCCATCGACGCGACGGGCGAGCTCGACGCGCGCACGCTGTTCGGCATCGAGGGCGGCCCGCGCGCCGGCTTCACGTCGATCGACCTCGCGATCACGATCACCGGCCCGGAGACGCAGGAGCGCTACGACGAGCTGCGCGCGGCCGTCGACGCGCACTGCCCCGTGCTCGACCTCTTCGCGAACGCGACGCCCGTCACGGCCTCGGTCGCGAAGGGCTAGGAGCTCGACGCCAGGAACCCGATCGCAGCCTCGCGGAAGAACCGCGAGGTCGGGGCGTTGAAGTGGTTCCGCCCGGGGATCTCGAAGAACTCCCCGTGCGGCACCGCCGCGCACAGCGCGCGCGACTTCTCGAGGATGGAGTCGTCGCTGCCGGTCGCGAACAGCAGCGGCTGCTGCGGCGCGTTGTGCGGGTCGGGCTGCTCTCCTCCGCGCATCCCCTCGACCAGCGAGATGAGCGCCTCCATGTCGTTGCCGGGGATGCCCGCCGCCATGGTCACGTAGGCCGCCGTGAGCCGGTCCTCCGGCGCCGTGCCGTCGATGGCGAACTGCCGGGCCTCGTCGAGCCGGAAGCGCGTGAGCGGGTCGCCGTCGGGGATGCCGCCGAGCACTGCCCGGGTGATGCGCGAGGGGAACTCCCGCGCCGCCCGCCAGCCGACGCGCGCGCCGAGCGAGTAGCCCACGTACCGCACCTCGTCGAGCAGGAACGTGTCGAGCACGGCGAGCACGTCGTCGGCGAGGGTGGGCATCGTGTACGCGGCCGGGTCGTGCGGCTTGCCGCTCGCGCCGTGGCCGCGCTGGTCGATCGCGATCACGTGGTACTCGGCGCGCAGCAGGTCGCGCACCCAGCCCGTGAGGCTCCAGTTGCCGAGGGCGCTCGACGCGAAACCGTGCACGAGGAGCACCGTGGATGCGTCGGGGTCGCCCCACTCGTAGGTGGCGATCTTCGTGCCGTCGGCGGCGATGACCGCGCGGGGTTCGGGGGAGTCCACGCTCCCATTGTGTCGGTCGCGGCACGTAGCCTGCGGGAATGCCGGAGCATGTCGAGACCTGGTGGGCGCGCCGCCAGCGGTCGAAGGGCGTCGCCGTGCCGTATCCGGTGGGGTCGTACCGGGAGTTCTGGGAGACCTACCCCGTGCTCGTCAACCAGTACCACCCCGACCTCAACCACGGGGTCGTGCTCACGCAGATCCCGCCCGCCGCCGACGTGTGGCTGCTGTGGCAGTGCGACATGGGGCACGTGTTCGTCGCGACGCCCACGGAGCAGCGGCTGCGTCCCGGCCGCTCCCGCCGCCGCTCGACGTGGTGCCCCGAGTGCACCGCCGGCTCGGGCGCGGGCACGTCGAAGCCGCGCACGACGCTGTGCGCCAAGTCGGCGGCCGACCACTACGCCGTGGGGGAGGCGTTCCACAGCGAATGCGCGCCACGGCCCTCGTCGGCGGCTGAAGACCTGCTGCGCCAGAAGCTCGAGGCGCGGCTGCCGCTGCTCGACGCCAACGCCGTGCGCGTGCCGCGCCCCTTCTTCACCCACCTCGAGGTGTGGCCCGACCTCGTGCTGCCCGACCTGTGCGTCGCGATCGAGTACGACACGACCGGCCGGGACGGGCTCGAGCACGTCGGCAAGCGCGAGCTCGTCGACATCCGCAAAGACCGCCTGCTGCGCGCGGCGCGGTGGGAGGTCGTGCGGGTGCGCACGGGCAAGCTCAAGCCGATCGGCCCCTACGACGTGCAGGGCGGGGTGTCGGGGCGCACCGTCGACCGCGTGATCGACAGGCTGCGCGAGATCCGCGGCGACCTCATCGTCAACGCGTGGCTTCAGTAGCGCCTCACACACCGCTCATAGCAGGCGCATAGCTCCCGCCGTCGTAATAGTCGGCATGGAACAACTCGTCATGATCGGCATCGACCTCATCGCGATCGCGGTGATGGTGTTCGGCCTCTACTTCCCCCGCCACCGCCGTCGCGACCTCGTCGTCGCCTACCTCGTCGTCAACGTGGGCGTGCTCGCCGTCTCGGCGATCCTCGGCACCACGACCGTGGGGCTCGGCGTGGGGCTCGGACTCTTCGGCGTGCTGAGCATCATCCGCCTGCGCTCCTCGGAGATCACGCAGCACGAGCTCGCGTACTACTTCGCGGCCCTCGCGATCGGGCTGCTCACGGGACTCTCGACGACGGTCAACCCCGTCATCATCGCGCTCGTCGTGCTCGTGCTCGGCGTCATCGCGATCGGCGACAGCCCCGCGCTGTTCCGCCGCTACCGCCAGCAGACCGTGGTCATGGACACCGCGTACACCGACGAGGCCTCGCTGCGGCTGGCGCTCGAGGGGATGCTCGGGGCCAAGGTGCACCGCGTGAACGTGCTGCACCTCGACACGGTCAACGACACCACGACCGTCGAGGTGCGCTTCCAGGTCGCCGAGACCGCCGACGTCGCGCGCACGCACGAGGCGCTGCAGCGATGACGCTCGCGGAGCTGCAGCCCATCAGCCTCGACGAGCTCGTCGAGCGCGCCGCCCTCCAGACCCGCGTCGACCGCAAGTACGTGCTCGGCCGGCTCGAGGCCGCGGAGGTGCTCGCCCAGCTCCACCCGGCGACGCGCATCCTCGAGATCGGCGGCGCCCGCAGCTCGGCCTACGAGTCGGTGTACTTCGACACCCCCGACCTGCTGAGCTACCGGATGGCGGCGCACGCGCGGCGCCGGCGGTTCAAGCTCCGCACCCGGTCGTACGTCGACACGGCGGAGGCCTGGCTCGAGATGAAGACCCGCGGGGCGCGCAGCACCACGGTCAAGGAGCGCATGGCCTACGACATCGCGCAGCGCGACATCCTCACGCCGGACGGCCGCGACTACGCCGGGGCGGCGCTCGACGGCCTCGGGCTGCGCGGCGACGAACTCGACCTGAGGCCGACGCTCGTGACGCGGTACCACCGCACGACGCTCTTCCTGCCCGCGTCGGGCAGCCGGGCGACCATCGACACCGACCTCGCGTGGGAGGGCGACGACGGCACCGTGCTGCGGCGCCCCGACGTGGCGATCATCGAGACGAAGTCGGGCAGCCGCACCTCCGAGATCGACCGCCTGCTGTGGGCGCACGGGCACCGGCCCGCCACCATCTCCAAGTTCGGCACGGGCCTCGCGGCCCTGCGCTCGGACCTCCCCTCCAACAAATGGGCGCGCGTGCTGCGCCGCTACTTCAGAACGGATTCATGATGAACACGAGATATGTGCTCACGGCGGCGGGACTGCTGCTCGGCAGCGTGGTCCTGGCCGGCTGCACGGCCGCCGCCGTCGAGACGCCCGTCGCCTCGGCCAAGCAGGAGGCCGTCGTGACGGCGGTCGCCGTGAACGCGACGCTCACGGCCGCCGACGCGATGGCCGCCAACGAGGACTACACGACGACGAACGACGACGAGTGGTCGACGGACAGCGCCACGACGATCGACCTCTCGACCGAGTCCGGCACCGTGACGATCGACGCCGCCGGCACCTACATCCTCACGGGCGCTCTCCAGGGCCAGGTCGTCGTGACCGCACCCGACGACGCGCTCGTCGCCCTCGTGCTCGACGACGCGAGCATCTCGTCGACGACCGGGCCTGCGATCGACGTGCAGTCCGCGGACGACGTGGTCGTGTCGCTCTCCGGAACGAACAGCCTGAGCGACGCCTCGTCGTACTCCGACGGCGCCGCGAACGCCGCCCTCTACAGCTCGGCAGACCTCACGATCACGGGCGACGGCTCGCTCACGGTCACGGGCAACGGCAACGACGGCATCACGAGCACCGACGACCTGGTCATCCTCTCGGGTGACATCGCCGTGACGGCCGTCGACGACGGCATCCGCGGCAAGGATGACCTCGCCATCGAGGGCGGAACCGTCACGGTCACGGCTGGGGGCGATTCCCTCACGTCCGACAACGAGGACGACGCCGCGCGCGGCTACATCTACGTCACGGGCGGCACGCTCTCGCTCACCGCGGGCGATGACGGCCTCGACGCCACGACCGACGTCATCGAGACGGGCGGCGCCATCGATGTCACGAGCACGGGCAAGGGCCTCGCGGGCGGCGCGCTCGTGCTGCTCGAGGGTGCCGCCCTGACCGTCGACGCCACGGACGACGCGCTCCACTCCGACGGGCAGGTGAGCATCAACCTCGGCACAGCGACCCTCTCGTCGGGCGACGACGGCGTGCACGCCGACGGCGCGATCTTCATCGACGGCGGCACGACGACGATCGCGAGCTCGGTCGAGGGCATCGAGAGCGCCGCCATCACGATCAACGACGGCACCGTCTCGGTCACCTCGAGCGACGACGGCATCAACGCGACGGCGGGCACCGTGCAGGGCGGTTCCGAGCAGGATGACGGCTCGCACCTCACCGTCAACGGCGGCACGGTCACGGTGAGCTCCGGCTCGGACGGCATCGACTCCAACGGCTCGGCGGCGCTCCTCGGCGGGTCGGTCTCCGTGCTGAGCGCGGGCGGCGGCGGCACGTCGGCCCTCGACGTGAACGGCACGATCTCGGGCACCACGTGGGTCGCCGCGACGGTCACCGGCTCCGCGGGCGACACCGTCACCGTCACCGACTCGTCCGGTGCCGTCGTGCTCACGCAGACGGCTACGGCGTCGTTCGGCTCCGCGGCGTTCTCCCTCCCCGCGATCGTGGCGGGCGGCAGCTACACGGTCACTACCAGCGGCGGGTCGAGCGCGACGGTGACCGCGGGCGTCAACTCCGCGGAGATGATGGGCGGCGCAGGGATGGGCGGCGGGCCCGGTCGCCCGTAGCCGCCCGCCGGATCAGCCCTGCTCCCGCAGCTTCTCCGCCTCGGCCCGCAGGTCGGCGGCGCGCTTCAGCGCCCGCTCGCGCTCTCTGCCGAGGGAGCGCAGGTCGCGGTCCGACTCGCGCAGCTCGTCCTCGACCGCCGAGACCTGCTCCTCCAGGTCGGCGAGCCTCGACTCGAGCCGGCCCCGCCGGGTCTCGACGTCCGACACGCGACGCTCGATACCGCGCACCTCCAGGTCGGCCTCGTCCGCCTTCTTCTCCGCGTCCTTGGCGGCGCGCACGGCGACGAGGTCTCGCACCTTCCGCTCCGAGGCGGGCCGGGGAGCGGACACCATGGATGCCTCGGGCGCCGCGACCGCGTCCGTGAGGTCCACGGGCTCGATGCCGGTCGCCTCGAGCGCCCGCACGAGCCGCCCGCTGCGCACCGCCGCCGCGGCCGCGGGATCGTTGAGCGCCGCCTGCAGCGTCTTCGCGACCTCCTCGACGACCGTCGCCGTGAGGTTGTGCCGCGCCTCCGTCGCGAGGTCGGCGGCCTCGCGCGCGAGGGCGTTGACGAGCGCGCGGCGCTGTCGCGTGAGCTCGCCGAGCTGCTCGCGGTCGAGCTCCTGCTGCGCCTCCCGCATGGTCTCGCCGAGCTCCGCGAGCTGCTCGAGCTCGTCGGCCCGCTGGCGGGCCAGGAGGTTCACGGCCCAGGCCGCGGGCGAGGGCTTCTTGAGCTCCTGCACGCGCGCGGCGAGCTCGAGATCGGCGCTGTCCTTCACCTCGCGCGCGACGGCGTTGCGGGCAGCGGTGAACTCCGCCGGGGTGAGCGCGTATAGCGGGTCGGCGACCGTTGCGAGGGTGAGCGTGCTCAGGCCGGCCACACCCCGATGATGAGCGCCATGACCATGATGGTCACGAGCTCGTGGGCGACGTTGAGCACGGTGAGGCCCGTCGGACGCTTGTCGAACTGGTCGTGGGTGATGAAGCGCGCCGCCGTGAACCCCGCCCACAGGATGAGGCCCGTGAGCAGCGTGTTCACGAGGAAACTGCCGCCGTAGAAGTCGAACGAGATGTACGCAGCCCCCGCGAGCACCCACGCCGTGATGAAGCTCACGACGACGGTCACGGCGATGGGCCGGATCGCATCCTTCGCGTCGCCCGAGGGCGTGATGCCCGCGGCCTTCATCCAGTAGTTGCCGAACACCTTCGGGGTGTACCAGATCGACCCCACGACCATGCTCGAGAGGGTCGCCAGGATGACGGCGATGATCGAGGGGGCGTTCATGCTACGAAACGTACTCCTTGAGGTGCTTGCCCGTAAGAGTGCTCGCGTCGGCGACGAGCTGCGCGGGCGTGCCCTCGAACACGACGGTGCCGCCGTCGTGCCCGGCGCCCGGACCCACGTCGATGATCCAGTCGGCGTGCGCCATGACGGCCTGGTGGTGCTCGATGACGATGACCGACTTCCCGGAGTCGACGAGCCGGTCGAGGAGGCCCAGCAGCTGCTGCACGTCGGCGAGGTGCAGGCCGGTCGTGGGCTCGTCGAGCACGTAGGTGCCGCCCTTCTCGGCCATGTTGATCGCGAGCTTGAGGCGCTGGCGCTCCCCGCCGGAGAGCGTCGTGAGGGGCTGGCCGAGGCTCAGGTAGCCCAGGCCCACGTCGACCATGCGGTCGAGGATGGCGTGCGCCGCCGGCGTCTTGGCGGGCCCGGCGAAGTACTCCTCGGCCTCCACCACCGACATCGCGAGCACCTCGGCGATGTTCTTGCCGCCGAGCGTGTACTCGAGCACCTGCGCCTGGAACCGCTTGCCGCCGCACACCTCGCACACGTTCGCGACGGAGCCCATGGCGCCGAGGTCGGTGTAGATGACCCCGTTGCCGTTGCACGTGGGGCACGCGCCCTCGGAGTTCGCGCTGAACAGCGCGGGCTTGACGCCGTTCGCCTTGGCGAACGCCGTGCGGATGGGGTCGAGCAGCCCGGTGTACGTGGCGGGGTTGCTGCGGCGCGACCCCCGGATGGGCGTCTGGTCGACGGAGATGATGTCGGCCCCGCGCGGCATGGACCCGTGGATGAGCGAGCTCTTGCCCGAGCCCGCGACCCCCGTGATGACGCACAGCACGCCGAGGGGCACGTCGACGGAGACGTCCTTGAGATTGTTGCGGGTGGCGCCGCGGATCTCGAGCGTGCCCGTGGGGGAGCGCACCGCGCCCTTGAGCTGGGCGCGGTCGTCGACGTGCTGGCCCGTGAGCGTGCCGCTCGTGCGCAGCCCCTCGAACGTGCCCGAGTACTGGATCTCGCCGCCGTCGACCCCCGCGCGCGGTCCGAGGTCGACGACGTGGTCGGCGATCGCGATGGTCTCGGGCTTGTGCTCGACCACGAGCACGGTGTTGCCCTTGTCGCGCAGTTGGAGGAGGAGGCCGTTCATCCTCTGGATGTCGTGCGGGTGCAGCCCGATGGTCGGCTCGTCGAAGATGTACGTGACGTCGGTGAGGCTCGACCCGAGGTGCCGGATCATCTTGGTGCGCTGCGCCTCGCCGCCCGAGAGGGTGCCGGCGGGCCGGTCGAGGGTGAGGTAGCCGAGCCCGATCTCGACGAACGAGTCGAGGGTGCCCTGCAGGTTCGCGAGCAGGGGTGCGATGTGGCTGTCGTCGAGGCCGCGCACCCACTCGGCGAGGTCGCTGATCTGCATGGCGCACGCGTCGGCGATGGTGACGCCGCGGATGCGCGAGGTGCGCGCGCCCTCGTTGAGCCGGGTGCCGCCGCACTCCGGGCACGCCGTGAACGTGACGGCGCGCTCGACGAAGGCGCGGATGTGCGGCTGCATCGCCTCGACGTCCTTCGTGAGCATCGACTTCTGCAGCTTGGGCACGAGGCCCTCGTAGGTCATGTTGATGTTCGCGACCTTGACCTTCACGGGCTCCTTGTAGAGGAAGTCGTGGCGCTCCTGCCCCGTGAAGTCGCGGATGGGCTTGTCGGCGGGCACGAGGCCCGACTCGGTGAAGATGCGCACGCCCCAGCCGTCTGCCGTGTAGCCGGGGATCGTGAGCGCTCCCTCGGCGAGCGACTTGCTGTCGTCGAACAGCTCGGCGAGGTCGATGTCGTTGACGGAGCCCATGCCCTCGCAGTTCGGGCACATGCCGCCGCCCGTGACGGAGCTCACGTTGAACGAGAAGGCGTGCGGGCCGGCGAGGTGCGGCTCGGCCATCCTGCTGAAGAGGATGCGCAGCATCGCGTTCGCGTCGGTCGCGGTGCCCACCGTGGAGCGCGAGTTGGCACCCATGCGCTCCTGGTCGACGATGATCGCGGTCGTGAGGCCCGCCATGACGTCGACGTCGGGGCGGCCGGGGCTCGGCATGAACCCCTGCACGAACGCGGGGTAGGTCTCGTTGATGAGCCGCTGCGACTCGGCGGCGATCGTGCCGAACACGAGGCTCGACTTGCCGGATCCCGATACCCCGGTGAACACCGTGAGGCGGCGCTTGGGCAGGTCGACGTCGACGTTCCTGAGGTTGTTCTCGCGGGCTCCGCGGATCTGGATGAGGTCGTGCGAGTCGGCTGTGTTCACACCGTCAACTTAACAGACACCGCGGACAGGATGCTTCCTCAATCGTGCCCGATCGCCTCGAGCACCTGCAGCTGCCCCTTGGTGATCTTCTCGCGTGCGACGTCGAGCGGGAACCACTCCGCACGGTCCACCTCGGGGAAGCTCCGGAGCTGCCCCGAGCGCGGCGGCCACTCCACCTCGAACGTGTTGCTCGCCACGAACGCGGCCTCGCCCTCGGCCGTGAACACGGTCAGGCGCTTGCCCGACGGCAGCCGGAACTCGCCGAGCTGTGCGTAGTCGGCCGGGGGAGCGGGTGCCCCGATCTCCTCCGCGAACTCGCGCAGCGCGGCCGTGAGCGGCGGCTCGTCGGTGTAGATGCCCTTGGGGATCGACCAGGCGGCGGCATCCTTGCCCGCCCAGAACGGCCCGCCCATGTGCGCGAGGAACACCTCGAGCCCCGGCGCGCGCCGCGTCAGCAGGATGCCCGCGCTGAGCTCGACCACTCAGAACAGCTGGTCGAGCATGGTCGGGAGCACGAACAGGCCGACGAGGGCGAGCGGGGCTCCGAGCACGAGGGCGAGGATGGCCGCGATCTTGCCGCGGTTCTTGCGCACGAGCGCGATGATCGCGAGCACGATGCCGACGAGGGCGACCGGCCCCGCGATGCCGAGGCCGAGCGCCGCGATGACGAGGCCGCCGAGCACGCCCCATCCCAGGGTGTCGGGGGTCTGCTGCGGACCGAGCGCCGTCGCGACGAAGCCCACGATCGCGAGGATGACCGGCAGGGCGATCGCCGCGAGCACGAGCACGAGCGCGGAGATGCCCAGCCCGTTGCGCCTCGGCGCCGGCGCGGGAACCTGCGGCACGGTCACTGCGGCGCCGCAGACGCGAGGAGGAATGACGCGACGGCGCCGACCGACACGAGCACGGGGATGCCGCCGAAGCAGATCGCGAGGATGGCCGCCACGCGGCTGCGGCCCTTCACGAAGAGGCTGCCGATGCCGAGCCCCAGGCCCACGAGGGCGGGCAGACCCGCGAGCGCGATGCCGAAGGCGGCGAACCCGAAGGCCGTGAGCCAGCGGAACCCCTCGGCGCCCACGAGGCCCGTGGGGTCGTTCGCGCCGATCGCGAAGCCGACCGCGAAGAGCACGACGGGCGTGAGCCAGGCGAGCAGCGCGATCACGAGCCCCGTCACGCCCAGCGGGTTCGCGCGCCTGACGGGCGCGGGCGGCGGTACGGGGATGGTGAGGGCGTAGGTCACGCTCGCAGTATAGGGACGCCCGACCGGCGCGTCACCACCCCGCGGTGCCGGGCTCGCCCTTGAAGGGCCCGGTGACGCGCGACGTGATCCAGCCGCCGTAGAAGCCGCCCGCCTGCGGGAGCACCTCCTCGCCGTCCACGGTCACGGAGTCCATGAGGCCCGGATACAGGGCGACGCGGTCCGCGAGCTCCTCGTAGCCGGGGGAGGGGTCCGGGTAGTACCAGGCCGCCCGGTCGATGCCCGCCACGGAGAGGTAGTGCGCAATGCCCTTGAACTCGCAGAAGCTCGTGCCCGCCGCGGGCGAGAGGCTGCCGGGAGCGAAAGCTGCGCGCGGCAGGTAGTAGACGGGCGGGTGGCTCGTCTCGAGCACCCGCAGCGAGTCGGTGGAGTCGAGGATGACCGCGCCGCCGGCCTCGACGACGACCCTCTCGTCAGACGGCTCTACGCGAGGTGGCCGGGGGTAGTCCCAGACGGATTCCGTGTCTTCCATCTCCCGAGCATAAGCACGGCGGCCGAGAGCAGCACGCTGCCGATGATCGCGAGCGGGAGGTCCATGAAGAACTCCATGACGAGGAACGACGGGATGAACGACAGCACGGCCGCGATCGCGACGACGGCCGTGGGCGGCGTCGGCGTGATCTCGCGCGGCGCCTCCCAGCGGCCCACGAGGAACGACAGGCCGAACACGCCCGCGAGCACGAGCACGTAGAGCACCGGGCGTGACAGCCACCACGCGGGCGTCGCGGGCTCGGGCGCGGCGCCCGGGATGAGCAGCGACAGTCCGGTGACGACGAGGATGACCGGCAGGTGCCACAGGTAGATCGTCATGAGCCGCGAGCCCACCACGAACACGACCGCCCGTGCCGCGTGCGTGTTCATGAGGGCGGAGAGCGCGGGCCGCAGCAGCCGCAGCACGCACGCCTGCGCGACGGCGAGGGCGACGAGCGGGAGCGTGGGCGGGTTGAGGTTGGTGAGCATGTCGAACGAGTACGGGCCGACGAAGGTCATGGGCACGAGCGTCGCCCACGCGACCACGGCGATGATGGCGAGCTGCCACCACGAGCGCGCGGCGAACCAGCCGTCGGCGTACCAGAACCCCAGCTGCTGCACGAGCAGCCAGACGAAGAACAGGTTGGCGAGCCCGATCTCGGTGATGCCCGTCGAGTAGCGCAGCGCGTCCACCGCGACGGCCCCTGCGAGCAGCACGAGCAGGGTCGCGCGCGGGGCGCGCGTGTGCCAGCCGACCATGAACGGCACGAGGGCCTGGCACAGCGTGTAGGCGGCGAGGAACCACAGCGGAGATGCCGCGCCCGTGACGGCGACGTCGAGCAGGGCTGGGTCGACACCCAGGAGCATCGCCCCGCCGATGACGACGACGTAGAACACGAAGAGGGGCAGGGCGGGCTGGGCCAGCCGCAGCACGCGGTTGCGCACGTAGTCGGCGGCCGTGCCGCCGCGGCGCACGAGGCTGCGCCACGCGGTGATGGCGGCGAAGCCTCCCACGACGAAGAACAGCGGCATGATCTGGCCGGCCCACGTGACGCCCGCGAACCAGGGCTGCGCCTCGAGGGGGCGCGACGTGACGATCGCGCCCGTCGCATCCAGCCCGACACCGACCATGAGCAGGTGGATGACGACGACGAGGAGCACGCAGAACACGCGCGCGATGTCGAGCGTGAGATCCCGCTTCGAGAGGTCGATCGATGAGGCCTTCTCGGCAACGGTGCTCATGCACTCACTCTAGGGAGCCGTCACGACCAGATGTCGTGGTTGCCCCGGTATGTCACCGTCTCGCCGTAGTCCGTGCGTCCGCCGAAGCGCGGCCGTGTGAACGGCAGGATGACGACGAGCGACGCGCCCTCGCGATGGTCGAGCCGCACCTCCACGGCATCCCGGCGCTCCTTCGCGAGGCGCGTCGTGAGCGTGATGGCCGTGGCGCGCACGAGCGGCGCGAGACCCCGGAGCTGGGTCGTCGCGGTCTCGACGAGCTCCGCCGACTCGGGGTGCCGGCCGAGCTGCGACCGGTCGATGTCCGCCCCGAGCAGCGCTCCGCGCGCGTCGGTCACGAGCACGAAGGGGTCGAAGGCCGAGGCGTGCTCGAGCTCCTGCCGGGCCATCCTGAGCGCCGCGGCGAGCAGGGCGTCGAGGTCGGAGCGCTCGGCGTCGCCAAGTGCTTCGCCGGGGGTCATGAGTCAACCGTAGCGATACCGTCGCACGGCGGGCTATGAATGACACATGACGAAAGCGACTCTCACGGGCAGGCAGGTCGGCGCGGCGGTGCTCGCGGGCATCTTCGGGCACCTGCTCTTCGCCGCGGGGTGGATCATCCTCGCCCTCTCGCTCCTGGGCGGCACGATCCTCGCGATCCTCGGCGGCACGGTCAAGGACGCGGGCGATGCCGCCCAGATCTTCGGCGCGGCGAACGGCATCGTGCTCGGGCTCGTCATCGCGGCGGTCGTGCTCGTCGTCATCGGGTTCGTCGTGAGCGGGCTCATCCTGCGGGGCGGCACCGTCCGCAAGCCGTGGGGCACGAGCCTCACGGCGATCATCATCGCGGCGATCGTCGACATCCCCGTCATCGCCGCCTACCTCGCCATCGCGCGGGCGACGGAGGGGTCGTTCATCCTCATCGCCCTCGTGGGCACCCTCGTCGTCGGCGTGCTCGTGTGGCTGTGGATGACGTGGGCGCACCGCGGGCCCGCGGCACCCGAGACGATCGCGGTGCCCGTGCCCGCGAGGCCCGCCGACCCGTCGATCGACGTCAAGCGCGACTAGCTACCGCGGGTTGTCGAACAGGCCGCGCAGCTGGTCGGTGATCGCCGAGCGCTCCTGCGCGTCGGTGAGCGACGAGACGCCGTCGCCCGGCTGGAACCCGTAGTCGCCGAAGCCCGCGTGGTTGAGGCCCTCGATCTCGACGAAGTCGGTGCCCGCCGGCAGCAGGTGCTTCGCGGCCTCGATCTTGGCGGGGGTGCTCAGGCCGTCAGCGCTGCCCGAGATGCTCAGCACGGCGAGGCCCGACGTGGAGAGGTCGTTGGCGCAGTAGCTGCCGAACAGCACGAGGCCGACGGTGCCGTCGGTTCCGGCGAGCTGGCACGCCCGCACCCCGCCGAGGGAGTGCCCGCCCACCAACCAGCGCGTGACCTCGGGCGCGTCCGCCTCGAACACCGAGAGCGGGCGCGTGTCGAAGAACGCGAGGTTGAGGGTGGGTTTCGTGATGACGACCGTCGCGCCGCTCTGCTCCACGATGCCCGAGAGCTTGTACAGGTAGGCGTACGGGTCGACCTTCGCGCCGGGGATGAAGACGAGCCCGGCACCCGTCGCACCCTCGGTGGGGCGGATGACTATCGAATGGTCTGTCGACGTGATCTGCACCGCCGGGTCGTTCCAGGCCTCGAGCGCCGCGGCGCGGTCGCCGCGCATGACCATGTTCGCGTAGAACAGGATGCCGACCGTCGCGAGCACGGCGACGGCGAGGACGATGGCGACGACGCGGCGGAGGATCTTCACGTCAGCTAGTCTGCACCTCGGCCAGCCGCTCGGCCATCGCATCCATGAACGACGCCGTGCCCTCACGGGCCTGCTCGTACTGCTCGGCGGTGAGGTTGCCGCCACGCTGCTGCAGGAGCATGTGCGTCCCGTCGCCGTGCTCGGTCAGCACGACGGTGAAGGTGTCGCGCGCGGGGTTCGACGCGTCGTCGGTGAAGGCGATGACGAGCTTCTCGGGCTCGTCGACCTCCCAGAACTCGCCGACCCAGTTGATGCTCCAGCCCTCGCCGACCATCTGCGCGTTCCACACCCCGCCGGGCCGCACGTCGAACGTGATGCTCTCGAGGGGCACGTCGACCGCGGTGCCGCCCCACCAGTAGGAGAAGTGCTGGGGGTCCGTCCACATCTTCCACACCAGGTCGCGGGGTGCGTCGAAGGTGCGCTCGATGTCGTAGCCGAGGTCAGTCATGGTCTGTGCCTTTCTTCTGTAGGTCTGTCTTCTGCAGGTCTGCGAGGTGCTGGGCCAGCGCATCGAAGCTCGTCTCCCAGAACTGGCGGTAGTCGCCGATCCAGCCGGAGGCCTCCGCGAGCGGGGCGGCGGCGAGCCGGGCGGGGCGCCACTGGGCGCTCCTGCTGCGCGTGATGAGCCCGGCCCGCTCGAGCACCCCGAGGTGCTTCGAGACCGCGGGCAGGCTCATCGCGAACGGCTGGGCGAGTTCGTTCACGGTGGCCTCGCCCTGGGCGAGGCGGGCGAGGATCGCACGCCTCGTCGGGTCGGCGAGGGCGGCGAAGGTGACGCTCAACGTGTCGGTCGCCATGCTTCACCTCCCGGTTAATTAACTATTGGGTTAAGTGTCGCCCTCGCGAACGACGATGTCAAGCGGCACGTGCCGGGGCGGCGATTGGCCGAGGTCTCCGCGCGCGAGTAGCGTCGTGCCAATGGGACAGAACATCCGCACCCTCGTCATCCTCGGAGCGGGCGGCGACCTCACGTCGCGGCTCCTGCTGCCGGGCCTCGCCTCGCTGCTCGACTCGTCGCGCGGGGAGCCGCTGCACCTCATCGGCGTCGACCGCGACGAGATGAGCGACGCGGACTGGCACGCGCGTGTGACCGAGTCGTTCTCGGGCGAGCAGTCGCCGCTCGCGAAGCAGGTCGCGAAAGATTCCCGCTACCTGAAGGCCGATGTCACGAGCGCCGACGACCTGCGGCGCGTGCTCGCGGAGGCGGAGGGCCGCGTCGCCCTCTACTTCGCGCTGCCGCCGGCCGTGACGATCCTCGCGTGCAAGACCCTCGCGACCCTCGACCTGCCCCAGGGCATCATGTTCGCCCTCGAGAAGCCGTTCGGCACCGACCTCGCGAGCGCCAAGGAGCTCAACCGCCTGCTCGAGACGATCCTCCCGGAGGAGCAGCTGTTCCGCGTCGACCACTTCCTCGGCAAGTCGACGGTGCTCAACCTGCTCGGGCTGCGGTTCGCCAACCGCATATTCGAGCCCCTGCTGTCGGCGCCCAACGTCGAGAAGGTCGAGATCGTCTTCGACGAGAGCCTCGCGCTCGAGAACCGGGCGGGCTATTACGACAGGGCGGGGGCGATGGTCGACATGATCCAGAGCCACCTGCTGCTCGTGCTCGCGCTCGCCGCCATGGAGCCGCCCGCGAGCCTCGATGCCAACGACCTGCGCGGCAACATGGCGCAGGTGCTGCGCGCGACGCGCCTGCACCGCAAGAACGGCACCTCGAGCCGCCGTGCGCGGTATGTCGCGGGCGAGATCGGCGGCCGCACACTTCCCGCCTACGTGAAGGAGGAGGGCGTCGACCCCGCGCGCAACACCGAGACGCTCGCGGAGATCACGCTCGAGATCGACAACTGGCGCTGGGCGGGGGTGCCGTTCGTGCTGCGCTCGGGCAAGGCCCTCGGCGACACGCGCCAGGACATCCTCGTGACCTTCAAGGAGGTGCCCCACCTGCCCACGGGCCTCACGGGTGTTCCCGGGCCGTCGTGCCTGCGCATCTCGCTCAAGCCCGCGACGCTCGAGCTCGACCTCATCGTCAACGGGCAGGGGGATCCGTTCACGCTCGAACGGACCGTGCTGCACAGCGACCTCGGCACGGGCGAGCTGAGCGCGTACGGGGAGGTGCTCGCGGGCATCCTCGACTGCGACCCGACGCTGTCGGTGCGCGGCGACGTCGCCGAGGAGTGCTGGCGCATCATCGGCCCCGTCATCGCGGCGTGGCGCAAGGATGCCGTGCCGCTCGACGAGTACCCCGCGGGCTCGAGCGGCCCCGCCGCCTGGTGACCCCCTCCCGCTTCCTGCGGGCAGGCGGGCGAGCTGCGGGGAACGTTCCGCGCACCTCGGCGACCTGCCCGCAGGATGCGGACGGCCGCTAGCTCCAGTCGGGCAGCTGCTGCAGGGCCCAGCCGTTGCCGTCGGGGTCGCTGAAGTGCACGAAGCGGCCCCACGGCTGCTCGTCGACCTCGCTCGCCTCGATGCCGCGCTCCCGCAGGAACGCGAGCGACTCGTCGGCGTTCGCGACGACGCACTGGATGCCCTTGACCGAGCCCGGCTCCATGGCGGTGAAGTTGAGGTCGAGCACGATCGAGCACGCCGACCCGGGAGGGGTCAGCTGCACGAACCGGACCTCGGGGCTCACTGTCGTGTCGTGGTCGGCGGTGAAGCCGGCCTTGACGTAGAAGTCCTTCGCGCGGTCGATGTCGGAGACGGGAACGGCGAGCAGTTCGATCTTCATGTCCATGGCTCCACGCTACGCAGCTATGCGGACACCGAGTGTCCTCAATCGAAGAACGCGATGAGCTCCGGTGCGATGGCCTCGTCCTTCACCTGGTGGGTCTGGCCCGCGAGCGTCTTGTGCACGGCGCCCGGCACCGCGGCGGCGACGCCGGCGACCGCCGCGGCCATGTCGGGCTTCGCCTTGCTCCCGCCCATGATGAGCGCGGGCACGGTGATCGTGGCGAGCGTCGCCGTCGGCACCTCGAAGTCGCCCATGACGCGCGCGTCGTTCGGCAGCGTGTGCGCGACGGCCTTGAGCTGCCGGAACACCTTCGGCATGAGCCGCATCATGAGCGGCAGGAACGCGGGCCCGCCCACCATCTTGACCATGAAGAAGCTCAGGGCGCCCGCGCGGTCGTCGTCCGCGATGAGCGCGTCGAGGGTCTTCTGGTAGTCGGGAACGCCCGGCTTCTGGCCGATGTACGGGGCCTCGTAGGATGCGAGCTTGCGCATGGGCACCCCCGACGCCGCCGCCTGCAGCACGAGGCCGCCGCCGGACGAGTAGCCCAGCACGAACGGGGTCTCGCCCGTGGCGGCGATGACGGCGGCCAGATCCTCGTACTCCCGCTCGGGCGCGTAGGGCCGGGTGTCTCCCGACTCGCCCCGGCCGCGGCGGTCGTAGAAGTAGACGGTGAAGTGCGACGACAGGTGCTCGGCGGCGCTGCGGCACGGCCCGAAGTCTCGGTAGCACATGGCCCCGTCGACGAGCACGAGGGCGGGGCCGGAGCCCACCTTGTCGTACGCGATGCGCGTGCCGTCGTGGGAGGTCGTGAACTCGGTCATGCTGCTGCTCCTTCGAATACGGCGTCGAGCTTGGCGAACGACTGCTCCCAGCCCTCGACCGTGAGGTCGCGGTTCTCGGGGGTGAACGGGCCTTGGTGCAGGGTCATCCTCGTGGTCTCGCCGTGGTCGTGGAACTGGACGCGCAGGATGACGTCCTCGATCTCGCCCTGGCTCGCCGTCGCGATGTGCACCTCGAGGTACTCGGGGGCCCGGATCTTCAGGAACGTGGCCGAGAGCGGGTAGAGCTCGCCCGACGCGTCGTCGGTCATGCCGAGGTACCACGTGCCGCCCTCCTCGAGCGTCACCTCGATGCGGTCGAGCGGGGTGTGCACGCCCGTGGGGCCGAACCACTCGGCGAGGCGCGCGGGCTCGGTCCAGAACTTCCACACGATGTCGCGCGGGGCCGCGAAGCTGCGCGTGATGTACACGTCGCGCTCCGTGACGGCGGGCAGGTCAGTCATCCTCGTTCTCCTCCTGGTAGGCGGCGAGCGCCGCGTCGAGCTTGTCGAACCTCGTTCCCCAGAACCGCTTGTACCTCTCCATGTACTCGGTCGCCTCCTTGAGGGGCTCGGCCTCGAGATGGCTCAGCCGGCTCGTGCCGGAGCTGTGCCGCGAGATGAGGCCCGCGCCCTCGAGCACCTTGAGGTGCTTCGAGATGGCGGGCTGGCTCATGGCGAACGGCTCCGCGAGCACGGCGACGCTCGTGTCGCCCTCGGTGAGGCGGGCGAGGAGCGCGCGCCGGGTCGGGTCCGCGAGGGCCGCGAACACCGCGTCGAGCTGCTGCGATTCCATCTATAACCAATCAGTTCTGAAAGCGTTCGGTTATAGAGTAGCGCGGTCGGCCGGAAAGTCAACAGTCCAAGCGCGCGACAGCAGTGCTACGAATAGGAGTCATGGGAGCGAGCGCGACGGCGACGGAGATGGCGGCGGCGACGCCCAAGCAGGCCTACGACATCTCGGGCCCGCTCGATCCGACCAGGTTCTACCCGAGGTCGGGGCTGCTTCCGGCCGTCGTGGAGGTGCGCGGCCAGACGGGGCCGTGGGACACGGTGGGCCAGACGAGGATGCTCATGCTCTCCGACGGCGGACACGTCGTGGAGACCATCACCGACACCATCTCGCCCACGTACTTCGCGTACGAGCTGAGCGACTTCCAGAAGCTGTTCGGCGCGCTCGTCAAGGGCGCCAGGGCGGAGTGGCGCTTCGAGCGCACCGCCGAGGGCACGAGCATCCAGTGGACGTACACGTTCTTCGGCAAGCCCGGCCGCGGCTGGATCGTCGGACTCATCGTGCGACTGCTGTGGGGCCCGTACATGCAGAAGGTGCTGCCGCCCATCGCGCACGAGGTGTCGCGACAGGCGGCAGCGCGGGCCGAGGCCTAGGCGGCCTTCTTCATCGCGCGGATGCCCACCGCGAGCCCGATCGCGGCGAGCACGGCCGCCGCGACGAACCCCCACACGGCGGCCATCGAGCCCAGGTCGCCCGCGAGGAGCGCCCGCTCGCCCGCGACGACGTAGCTGATGGGGTTGAAGGCCGCGGCAACCTGCATCCACTGCGGACCGTTCTCGAGCGGCAGCAGCATCCCCGACAGGATCATGAGCGGGAAGAGGGTCGCCTGCTGCACCCCCCAGAACATCCAGTCGTTGTTGCGGCTCGCGAGGGCCAGCGAGTAGCTGAGCGCGCCGAACCCCAGGCCGAACACGGCGAGCATCACGAGACCGAGCAGCAGCCCGAGCGGGTTCACCGAGAACCCGAACGGGATCGTCACGAGCGCGATGATGCACGCCTGCACCATGATCGGCACCATCTCTTTGAGCGCGCGGCCCACGAGCAGGCTCGACCGCGGGATGGGCGCCACGAGCGTGCGCTCGTGCGAGCCCGTCTGCATCTCGTAGAGCAGGTTCGATCCCGTCGTGCCCGTGCCGAAGAGCGCGATCATCACGAGGATGCCCGGCACGAACGACTGCAGCGTCTCAGCCGCGGGTGCCGGTGACGACGAGACGAGCAGCGGCCCGAACAGCCCGAGGAACACGAGCGGCTGCAGCAGGCTGAAGATGAGCGAGAACGGGTCGCGCAGCACGGGCCGCAGCTCGCGTGTGAGGACCGTCCAGGTCGCGGTGGCCATGGTCATGCGTTGACTCCTTCGTTCTCGCGCAGGCTCCGGCCCGTGAGGGCGAGGAACACGTCGTCGAGGGTGGGCTGGCGGAGGGTCGCGGACGTGACGCCGTCCACGGTGCGGATGAGGTTCGGCAGCACGAGGTCGCCGCGGTCCACGGTGAGCCGCACTGTCGTGCCGTCGACCGTGCCCTCAGGGATGCGGGCGGCACGGGCATCCTGCTCGCTCGCGAACCCCAGGGTGATGACGTCGCCCGCGAGGGTCGTCTTGAGGTTGACCGCGGTGTCGTCGGCGATCATACGGCCGTGGTCCATGACGAGCACGCGCTCGGCGAACTGGTCGGCCTCTTCGAGGAAGTGCGTCGTGACGAAGATCGTCGTGCCGTGCTCGCGGCGCAGGTCGGTGATGTGCTTCCAGAGGTTCGCGCGGCTCTGCGGGTCGAGGCCCGTGGAGGGCTCGTCGAGGAAGAGCAGCTCGGGGGAGTGGATGAGTCCGAGCGCGATGTCGAGGCGCCGCTTCTGCCCGCCGCTCAGGCCCTGCACCTTGCGGTCGGCGAGGGCGGCGAGGTCGAGCGACTCGAGCAGCTCCTCGGCGCGCGACGCCGCCGCCCGGCGGGGCATGCCGTAGAACGCGCCCTGGCTGAGCAGCTCGTCGCGCACGCGCTGGTTGTGGCCGGCGCTCGTGCCCTGGCCGATGTAGCCGATGCGGGCGCGCACGCCCGCGGGGTCGGCCGCGATGTCGTGTCCCACCACGCGCGCCGTGCCGCTCGTGGGCGGGATGAGGGTCGTGAGCATGCGCAGGCTCGTCGACTTGCCGGCGCCGTTGGGGCCGAGGAAGGCCACGAGCTCGCCGCGCTGCACGTCGAGGTCGAGGTCGGTGACGGCCTCGACGACGGCCTTCCTGACCGTGAAGGTCTTCGTGAGCCCGCGGGCGGTGATGATCGGTTCGGTTGTCATGCCAGCCACGGTAGAAAGCAATGCGGACGCATCGTGTCCGCGATCCACGGCAGAATCGAGGCATGTCGGATTCCACGTCCCGGGTGCTCGCGCTGCTCAACCTGCTCCAGACCCACCGCCACTGGCCGGGCCGCGAGCTGGCGGCGCGCCTCGACGTGACCGACCGGACCCTCCGCCGCGACGTGGAGCGCCTGCGCGACCTCGGCTACAGGGTGGAGTCTGTGCCGGGCGCGGGCGGCGGCTACCGCCTAGAGGCGGGCACGGCGCTGCCGCCGCTCCTGCTCACCGACGACGAGGCCGTCACGATGGCGATCGGGCTGCGGCTCGCCGCCACCCAGGGGCTCGAGGACGGCGAGCACACCACGCTCACGGCGCTCGCGAAGCTCGAGCAGGTGCTGCCGGCGGCGCTGCGCCGCCGCGTCAACGCGCTCGCCGCCACCGTGCAGTCGACGCGGCCCGAGGGCGCCGTCGTGTCACCCGAGGTGCTCGGCGTGCTCGCGCTCGCGTGCCGCGACCGGGAGCGCATCCGCTTCGACTACGTCGCGGGCGACGGCAGGCAGACGTCCCGCACCGTCGAGCCGCACTCCCTCGTGAGCGGCGGGCGCAACTGGTTCCTCGTCGCGTGGGACCGCGATCGCGAGGACTGGCGCACCTTCCGCGTCGACCGGCTCAGCCGCGTCTTCGGCACGCGCGTGATCGGCGAGGAGCGCATCCTGCCGTCGGAGGCCGGTGAGTTCGTGCGCGTCGCGATGAGCTCGATCCCGACGCCCCTCAAGGCCGACATCGTCATGGAGCTCGAGCTGCACGACATGCAGGAGCGCTTCGGCCCCTGGTCGCGCGCCGCGACGGCCGAGGGCCCGACGAGCACGCGCTGGCCCATCGGCGGCGAGAGCCACCAGGAGATGCTGTTCGCCCTCGCCTGGATCCCCGAGGGGGTCGCCTACCGGGTGGAGGGAAACGACGGCTTCGCGGACTTCGTGCGCGAGCACGGCGCGCGCATGGGCGCGGCCTAGAGCTCGACCGTGCGGCTCTCGCCCACGTCGGGCGCGCTCTTCGTGATGAGCGCCTTCACGACCTCGAACCCGCGCACCACGGCCGGCTTGTCGATGTGCCAGAACTCCGCGCTCGTGGCATCCACGCGCAGCAGGGCGACGGAGGGATCCTGCCGACCGCCCTCGAACCATGCCTCGGCCCACGGGTTCCAGAACTGGTCGATGCGCGCCTGGTCGCGGTCGACGCGCGCCGTGCCGCTCAGCGAGACGACGCTCGCCCCGTCGGCGTACGCCACGTTGACGTGCGGGTCGCCCGCGATGTCGTCGGTCTTGGGGCTCGGATCCTGGGTGAAGAACCACACCGTGCCGTCGAAGTCGTGGGGGAGCACCGCGAGCGGTCGGCTCACGAGGTCGCCGTCCCGCGTGCGCGTGGTGACCGTCGCGAAGCGCGTGGCCTTGATGATGTCGTTGATGGTCGTGAGCTCTTCGTCGTGCGTCATAGCTCCACGCTCACACGCGGCACGGATCTGCGGGAGGGGGTTGCGTCAGCGGTCGAGCACGGGCACGAGCGTCACGTCGTGCAGGCCGCCGTCGCGCGCGTCGAACGTGAGGTAGGTGCCCGTGGGCTGGCGGCGGCGGTCGGTCGGCGAGCCCGGGTTGAGCAGGCGCAGGCCCGCCGGGGTCGTCGAGTCCCACGGGATGTGGCTGTGGCCGAAGAGGAGCACGTCGGTGCCCGGGTACGTCGCATCCATGCGGGCCTCGCGCCCCTGCGCGGCACCCGTCTCGTGCACGACGGCGAACCGCAGCCCGCCCTCCTCGAAGCGCGCGACCTCGGGCAGCCGCGAGCGCACGTCGTCGCCGTCGTTGTTGCCCCACACGCCCACGACCGGGGCGAGCTCCGCGAGGTCGTCGAGCACGGATGCCTCGACCCAGTCGCCCGCGTGCACGATGAGCTCGGCGGCTCCCGCCGCCCTCCTCACGCTCTCGGGCAGGCGCCGCGCGCGCACGGGCAGGTGCGTGTCGGAGAGTGCGACGACCCTCGTCACGCCGTCTTCATGAGCTCGGCGGTGAAGGCCTGCACGCGCGTGACGAGCCCGTCGATGCGCGACTGCAGCAGCTCCTGCGGGTCTTGCAGCGGGTGCGGCGGCGGGAGGATGCGGATGAGGTGCGAGCACGCGAGGTCGTCGCACACATAGGTTCCGATGGTGTTGCCCTCGCGCCCGGCCTCGCCCGCGCGCGCCGCGGAGAAGAGCGTGATCTCGTCGGAGCGGCGCGTGATGCGGCACCACGAGCACATGGCCGCGATGCCGGGGTTGAGCGAGAACTCGGAGGCGCGCAGCACGAGCCCGACGGGCCGGTCGTCGACCCAGTGCACGAGGTAGCCGCGCTGCGGGGACTGCTGGTCGCGCCAGCCGAGGTACTCCCGCTCCGCCCAGATGACCTCGTGCAGACCGGGGAGCGGAACCCGTCCGGCCTCGCCCTTGGTGGCGTTGACGAAGCTCCCGCGGATGTCGTCGGGGCTGAGTTCCTGCATCACCCAAGCCTACCTACGGCGCTGTGAACCCCGCCTCGACCATGTCGATGACGCGCTGCGTGACGGCGTCCGCCTGCTCGCGGGGGAGGGCGCGCAGCGGTCCGTCGATGAGCAGCAGGGCGAAGCCGTGCACCGACGACCAGGCGAGGAACTCGGCCTGCGGGCGGCGGGCGGGCGGCATGATCCCCGATGCCACGAACTCGTCGAGCGCCGCGGTCAGCAGCACGAGGGGAGACCGCCCGCTGCGGCCCGACTTGCTGGCCTCGGAGCTGCGGTCGAGGTTCTCCGCGACGAAGGCCGTGCGGAAGAGACCGGGCTCGTCGAGGGCGAACGCGACATAGCCCGTTCCCACGGCGCGCAGCTGGGCGCGCGCGACGAGCTCGGCGGAGCCGGCGGGAATGGCGTCGAACAGCGCGTCGATGCGCGTCGCGAGGAGGGCGAGGGAGGCGTCGCTCACGGCCGAGAGCAGGGCGTCGCGGTCAGCGAAGTGGCGGTAGGCCGCGTTGGGCGAGACGCCCACGCGCCGCGTCGCCTCGCGCAGCACGACGGCGTCGGGCCCGCCCTCGCGCGCGAGCTCTATCCCGGCCTCGAGGAGGGCGTGGCGCAGGTCGCCGTGGTGGTAGCTCTGGCGGGCGGTGGACTCGCTCATGCGGTCATCCTATGACAGTGTTTACAGTGTTCACATCACGGGAGGTAACACAATGTTCGAGAGCACGCACGCCTTCAGCGGCTTCTCCGTCGACGACATCGACGCGGCACGCACCTTCTACCGGGACACCCTCGGCCTGCGGGTGGAGGACAACGCCATGGGGTTCCTCAACATCCACCTCGCGACGGGCGGCACGATCCTCGTCTACCCGAAGGCCGACCATGTGCCCGCCACGTACACGATCCTCAACTTCCCGGTCGACGACGTCGACAAAGCGGTCGACGAGCTCAACGCCCGCGGCGTGAAGACCAAGATCTACGACGGCGAGTTCACCGACGAGCGCGGCATCGCGCGACCCGCCGACCCCTCGTGGGGGCCGGTCATCTGCTGGTTCACCGATCCGGCCGGCAACGTGCTCTCGGTGCTCGAGAGCTGATTCAGCTTCCGCGCCACGAGCTTCGCCAGGCGGTGCGACGGCACCTCGACGCCCTTGTGGAACAGCCAGGCGAGAAGCAGGCTGCCGGGGATCGCGGCCGCGACGATGATGGGCCAGTTCGCATCGCCGAGCGCGAACGCGAGCGTGCCGATGACGGGCAGCTGCACGAGGTAGAGGCTGAACGAGACGCGGCCGAGCCACGCGGGGAACGGGCTCGAGAGCACGCGCTCCGCTGTCGGTGACGCGATCGCGACGATCACGAGCCCCGCCGCGCCCGGACCGGCGAGCCCCCACAGCAGGTCGGCGGAGATGGCGCCCTCGAGCGGGCGTGCGAGCCAGCTCGCGATGAGCAGGGCCGAGGATGCGACCCCCAGACCGAGCCGCCCCCACCACGGCCACGCCCCCACGGCCGCCCGCAGCTCGGGCAGGCGCACGGCCATGAGCGTGCCGAGGAAGAACACCGGGAGGTAGACGAGCGCGTCGACGTCGACGAGCCGCCCGGTGACCGTCGCGACGACGGCGAGGGACGCCGCGAACACCCACGTGCGCTGGAGGGCTCGCGCGGCGATGATGAAGAGCGGCAGCGCGAGGGAGAACACGAGCTCCCAGCGCAGCGACCACAGCACGTTGTTGACGTCGTACGACGCCTTCCAGAGGCTCGCCTCCTGGAACAGCTGGGGCCACGAGATCGTCTCCGCGTTGCCGCGCAGCAGCCACGAGTCGGGGGTGACCGAGGCGGGGTCGCGCGGCAGGAGGGCGATCGACACGGCGACGAGGGCGAGCGAGGCCCACACGGGCAGGTAGAGCCGCAGCATCCTGCCGCCGTAGTAGCCGAGCCAGCCGAAGCCGTCGCGCAGCGCGGGGAGGGCGACGACGAGACCGCTCAGCACGAAGAACACGAGCACGGACTCGGTGCCCGCGGTCAGGAGCTTGAGCGGCGAGCGTGTGAGCCAGGCCCACTGGTCGGCGCTCAGGAACGGCCGCGCGACGAGGCTCAGGTGGTAGAACACCACGATGAGCGCGGCGACCCCGCGCAGTCCGTCGAGGGCTGCGAGGCGTCTGGAGGGCTCCCGGGTCACTGTTTCCACGGTAGGGGGGCAATCTGGACGGTCCCTGAGCGGTGGTTGGATGGGGGTGTGACCGCCATCGCCGACCTCGCCGCCGACCTCGCCGCCGCGCGCTTCACCGTCGACGCGCTCGGCGGGCTGTGGGGCGAGGATGCCGCGGCAGCCCTGCACCGCGGCCAGCGCGTGCCCGCCCTGCGCGCCCTCGAGCGCGTCGGGAGCTCCCCGCTCGCCACCCTCGCGCGCGCCCTCGTGCTCGGACTGCCCGTGGCGCCGGAGGCGCTCGCCGCCGCGCTGCCCGGGCTCGGACTCGACGGCGCGGTGGCCCTCGGCCTCGTCGACGCCGGGGGATCCCCGCTGCTCGACCTGCGCCCCTACTCCTTCGTCGACGGCACGGGCGTCGTCTCGTGGTGGATAGCCTCCGACCTCGGCGAGCTCGCCCTCGGCGGGCCCATCCCCGAGGACCACGTGCTCGGCGTGGGCGGCGCGTCCGCGACGCTCAGCGGCCTCATGATCGGCACACCCGTCGACGTCGCGCTCGACCTCGGCACGGGCTGCGGCATCCAGGCCCTGCACGCCGCGCGGCACGCCGGCCGCGTGGTCGCGACCGACATCTCGGAGCGCGCGCTGCACCTCGCGCGGTTCAACGCAGAGCTCAACGGGGTCACGAACATCGAGTTCCGCGCGGGGAGCCTCTTCGAGCCCGTCGCGGGGGAGCGCTTCGGGCACGTCGTCTCCAACCCGCCCTTCGTCATCACGCCGCGCTCCGCCGAGGGCGTGCCGAGCTACGAGTACCGCGACGGCGGCATGGTGGGCGACGCGCTCGTGGCGTCGGTGATCAAGGATGTCGAGGCGCACCTCGAGCCCGGCGGCGTCGCCCAGCTGCTCGGCAACTGGGAGTATGGCGCGCACGACGGCCTCGCGCGCGTCGAGCAGTGGGTGCGCTTCACGGGCCTCGACGCGTGGGTCGTCGAGCGCGAGCGCCAGGATGTCGAGCAGTACGCCGAGACGTGGATCCGCGACGGCGGCACACGACCCGGTCCGGAGTTCGACGTGCTCTACGGAGCGTGGCTCGACGACTTCGCCGCGCGCGGTGTCACGCACGTGGGCTTCGGCTACGTGACCCTGCGGCGGCCCGCGTCGGGCGGTCCGACGCTGCGGCGCTTCGAGGTGCTCGACGGGCCGGTGGCAGGGCCGCCGGATGCCGCGGCGCTCCTCGCCGCGCACGACTGGATGCACGGCCGCGACCTGCTCGCCGAGCGGCTCACCGTCGCCCCGGACGTGACCGAGCAACGGCACTACTGGCCCGGCGACGAGCATCCCACGGTCATGGACCTCCGCCAGGGATCGGGCTTCGCCCGCACCGTGCCGCTGGGCACGGCGCTCGCCGCGGTCGTGGGCGCGTGCGACGGCACGCTGCCGCTCGGCGCGATCTGCGCCGCGGTCGCCGACCTGCTCGAGGTCGACGCGGGCGAGCTCACGGCCGAGGTGCTCCCGCAGGTGCAGGAGCTCGTGCTCGTCGGGATGGTTACCGGGGATCGCGGCCGGTGACGGCGAGCAGCCGCTGCTGCAGCGGTGCGTCGTCGGGCAGCGGCACGGGCGGCGCGTAGAGCCCGCTCGCGGCGAGCGTCTCCTTCTGCGGCTCGAAGACCGTCCACACCGCCTCGACGAGCTCGGTGTCGAGCTCCTCGTCGGCACCCACGGCGCGCGCGAGGTCCCACGTGTGGATGGCGACATCCGACACCTGCTCGCGCAGGTACTCGGCCATGGTCACGGTGTCGTACGACAGGTGCACCATCGTCTCCTGCGACGTCGCGGCCCACGCGGTGGTCGCGGCGAACGAGTACAGGCCCCACTCGCCGCGCAGGTCGTCGCGCAGCGGCTCGAGGTGCTTCTTGGCCTTGGCGACGGTGTGGCCGGCGAGCAGGTAGGGCACCCACTGCTGCTCCTCGACGACGTGCGTCACGAGGTCGCGCACCGTCCAGCCCTCGTCGGGCGTGGGCGCGTCCCAGTCGGTGACGGCGTCGAGGCGGCGCGCGAACTCCGCGTGCACGCGCTTCTGCAGTTCGAGCCAGTCGTGCTCCATGTCCACCCTCCCGCGATGTGATCCGAGAGTAGCAACAGGGCGAGGCGGTCCGGGGATTCCCGACGCCGCTGCCACACTTGCAGGATGACGCCCCGCAACCCCCACGCGAAGGTCATCGGCCTCGCCATCGCCGGCGCCGTCGGCGGCTTCCTGTTCGGCTTCGACTCGTCCGTGGTCAACGGCGCCGTCGACGCCATCACGTCGGACTTCGGGCTCGGCGCGGGGCTCACGGGCTTCGCGGTCGCCGTGGCGCTCCTCGGCTGCGCCGTGGGCGCGTACCTCGCGGGGCGCCTCGCCGACCGGCTCGGCCGCATCCCCGTCATGCTCATCGGCTCGGGGCTCTTCGTCGTCAGCTCGATCGGGGCGGGCCTCGCGGTGGGCGTGGCCGACCTCGTGGTGTGGCGCATCCTCGGCGGGCTCGGCATCGGCATCGCGTCGGTCATCGCGCCCGCCTACATCGCCGAGATCTCGCCCGCCGCCCTGCGCGGCCGGCTCGGATCGCTGCAGCAGCTCGCGATCACCATCGGCATCTTCGCGGCCCTGCTCTCCGACGCGCTGTTCGCGAACGCGGCGGGCGGCGCCGCGGAGACCCTGTGGCTCGGCCTCGCCGCGTGGCGCTGGATGTTCATCGCCGCCGCGGTTCCCGGTCTCGTCTACGGCCTCATCGCCCTGCGGCTGCCGGAGTCCCCGCGCTTCCTCGTGCTCAAGGGCGACGAGTCGAAGGCCCGCACGGTGTTCGAGAGGTACTGGCCCGGCCAGGATGCCGACGCCGCCCTCGGCGAGATGCGCCGCTCGCTCGACGCCGAGCACGCCGCCCAGAGCCACGGAACGCTGCGCGGCACGCGGTTCGGCCTCAAGCCCATCGTGTGGATCGGCATCATCCTGTCGATATTCCAGCAGTTCGTGGGCATCAACGTGATCTTCTACTACTCCACGACCCTGTGGAACGCCGTCGGGTTCACGGAGTCGAACTCGCTCGCGATCTCGGTGGGCACGGGCATCGTCAACATCCTCGTGACCCTCATCGCGATCGCGCTCGTCGACCGCATCGGGCGCCGGCCCATCCTCATGGCCGGCTCGATCGGCATGGCGGTCTCGCTCGGCACCATGGCGCTCGCCTTCAGCCAGGCCGTCGCGGGTGCCAAGGGCCCCGAGCTCGAGGGCGCGTGGGGGCCGATCGCCCTCGTCGCGGCCAACCTCTTCGTCGTGTGCTTCGGCGCGTCGTGGGGTCCGCTCGTGTGGGTGCTGCTCGGCGAGATCTTCCCGAACTCGATCCGCGCGAAGGCGCTCGGCGTCGCCGCCGCCGCGCAGTGGATCGCGAACTTCGTCATCACGGTGACGTTCCCGCCGCTCGCCGCGGCATCCCTTCCCGTGACGTATGCCGCGTACGCCATATTCGCCGCGCTCTCGTTCTTCTTCGTGCTGCGCGTCGTGCCGAGACCAAGGGCACCTCGCTCGAGGATGCCGACGGCCTCCTCGTCCGGAAGGGCGCGGCGTGACCGACGAGGAGCCGCGCACGGCCTCGCGCCGCGACTTCCTCAAGACCGGGGCCGCCGCAGGGCTCGGGGGGTTCGCCGCCGGCGCGGCCGTCGTCACGGGCATCGACGCGGTAGTGGGGCAGCGGCAGCCCGTCGCGGGGTTCGACCCCCTCGACCCGCGCAGCGAGCCGGGCTTCGACCACGTGGTCGTGATGATGTACGAGAACCGCTCGTTCGACAACATCCTCGGCTACCTCTACTCGGCCGACGAGAAGCCCGACTTCGACGGCCTCGGCCAGGGCAGCTACTCGAACGTCGGCCCCGCGGGCGAGACCATCGACGCGCACGTGTACCTCGGCGACACCGACGCGGTCATGAGGCACCCGTCGCCCGACCCCGGTGAGACCTACCCGCACGTCAACACGCAGATCTTCGGCATCGTCGACCCCGAGAGCAACGCGGAGCTCTACGCCAACGAGCTGCGCGAGCCGTACAACTCGCCCGTCAGGGACTCGACCGCCGACATGTCGGGCTTCGTGAAGGACTACGTCGTCAACTGGCGCGAGCTCAAGGAGGGCGCGGAGCCGACCCTCGACGACTACCGCGTCGTCATGGGCGCGTTCTCGAGCGAGATGCTGCCCGTGTTCTCGGCCATCGCCCGCGGCTTCGCCGTCTTCGACGCCTGGCACGCGGGGGTGCCCTCGCAGACCTTCTGCAACAGGTCGTTCTTCCACGCCTCGACCTCGCACGGCTTCGTCACCAACAAGGACGGCGGCGGCTATGACAAGTGGATCGACGCGCCCGTGCGGCCCACGATCTTCACCCGGCTGCAGGATGCCGGGCGCACGTGGCGCGTGTACTACGACGCCGCCCAGCTGGTCTCCTTCACGGGCATCCTGCACGCGGCGGTGCTCGAGCCGTACTGGAAGACCAACTTCCGCAGCATGGAGCAGTTCCACGACGACGTGGAGAACGGGAACCTGCCCGACTACGCGTTCATCGAGCCGCGCATGGTCTTCAACCACAACGACATGCACCCGCCGTTCGGCACGCTGCGCGAGGGGGAGTACGAGGGCCAGAAGGTCTACAACTCGGCGCTCTCTGACGTGCGTGCGGGCGAGGCGCTCCTGCACTCGGTCTACAGCTCGCTCCGCGCGGCGGCGTCGCCCACGGGGTCCAACGCCATGAACACGGCGTTTCTCGTGACGTTCGACGAGCACGGCGGCACCTTCGACCACGTGCCGCCGCCCTCCGCGGTGCCGCCCGAGACGGGCGCGCCGCAGGGCGAGATGGGCTTCGCGTTCGACCGGCTCGGCTGCCGCGTGCCCGCCATCCTCGTCTCGGCATACACGGCGTCGGGCACCGTCGTGCACGACGAGATGCACCACGGCTCCGTCATCGCGACGCTCAACCGCCTGCACGGCCTGGAGCCCCTCACTCGGCGCGACGCGACCGCCAACACCATGCTGGGCGCCGTCAACCTCACGACCCCGCGCCAGCCCTACGAGTGGCCGTCGACGCACCCGCAGTACACGCCGCCCAACCCCGAGGCGGTGCCGGCGCCCCACGAGGAGCACAAGCACCGTCCACTGAGCTCGCCCGCAGAGGGCCTGCTCGGACTCCTGCTCGCGAAGTACGAGCCCGGCCGTCCGGTGCCCAAGACCTTCGGCGAGGCCTACGACGTGCTCGTCACCCACGGCCGGGGCCTGTTCGGCGTGCGCGACTAGGCGCACAGCTACCGCCCAACTTCCTCACATGGTGCGTAGAGCCGCCGCAGGGATACTTGCCGGATGCGCGCGCGACGGTACATCCTCACCGGGATCGCCGCCGTGTACTTCGGGGCCCTCGTCGGCCTGACCTTCGTGCCCGGATCGGGCGCGGGCCGGGGCGTGTGGGTGTGGCCCTTCGTGGCCTTCGTGCCCGTCGGCATCCTGCTCGTGCTGCTGCTCGGCCGGCGCCGCTGGTGGGCGGCCATCGCCTTCGCCATGCTCGGATCAGCCTGGTCCGTGGCGGCCCAGATCGTGTGGATGCCCGTCGGCTACGCCCACGGGTCCGATGTCGCGTGGGGCACCCTCGGGGCCGCCGTGGGCGTGGCCGTGACGGTCGTCCTGACCTCGCCGCGCGTGCGATCCCTGCGTGTACATGAGTCTCACAGGATCATCGCGCAGGCTGGTCGCAGGGAGATTCCCCAGGACTGAGCAAGCGCCGGTGTGAACAAGACCGCCGGGACGACGCTTTCTTCGTGAGTCCGTGCAGCACCACCCGGTGCCAGACCCAACCCGATGTGCCGTGTTGCACGTGCCCGCTGTGCTTGATCGCGCGGGCGCCGAATAACGAAAGCCAGCAAGTTGCTCACTACCCCTCGTTCGTCGTTCCCCGCTGCCCGCAAGCCCTCAGAGCCCCGGCTCGTCGGCATCCTCAACGCCAACCGGCGCGTGCTCGTCATCGGCGCCATCCTCGCGAGCGGGGTGCTCACGAGCATCCCGACGCTGCCTGCCGAGGCCGACTCGTTCCTCGGCATCACGGCGGCCGACGCCGAGGTGCCCGGCCAGACCTTCGCCGCGTCCGCCTCGGTACTCGAAGCGCCCGTGGCCCGTGACGCCTTCGGCATCACCACCTACTCCGTCGTGCAGTGGCCCGTGCCCGCCGACACGCCCATCAGCAGCGGGTTCGGCTTCCGCGAGTGTGACGGCTGCGCCACCGACCACAAGGGCACGGACTTCAACCCCGGCAGCGGCTACCCGATCCAGGTGATCGCCGACGGCATCGTCACCGCCGCGGGGTGGGACAGCACGGGCTACGGCTACATGGTGACCGTGCAGCACGTCATCGACGGGCAGGTCGTGACGAGCCTCTACGCGCACATGCTCGACGGGTCCATCGCGGTCACCGCGGGCCAGACCGTCACGCGGGGCACCGTGCTCGGCCTCGTCGGGAGCACGGGCGAGTCCACGGGCGCACACCTGCACCTGGGCATCCTCGTCGGCGACACGTTCGTGGACCCGATGCCGTGGATGCTCGCGCACGTCAACATCTGATTCCCAGTCGCGGTTCCTAGGCTGGGGCCCATGGGACTCTTCGACCGCCTCTTCGGATCCGACCAGCAGGACGCCCCTCCGCCCCCGAGGGCGCGCACGACCGACGAGATCGCGGTCGAGCGCTACCGGTACCTCCTCCGCACGGCACCCCCCGAGACCCTCGAGCAGGTGCACGCTGAGGCGTTCGCGAAGCTCACCGACGACCAGCGCAAGCTCGTCTACGACGAGCTCGCGCAGTCCGGCGAGCAGCCGCGCGGCACCGACGCGTCGTCGCTCGCGCAGGCCGCGACCCGCAGCGAGCTGCGCCAGCCGGGCTCGCTCGAGCGCTCGTTCCAGGGGCCGAGCTTCGGCGCCATGGTCGGCAGCTCGCTGCTCGGCACCGTCGCGGGCTACGTGATCGGGTCTGCCCTCGTCTCGGCGTTCCTCCCCACCGACCTGGGCGGCGCGGATGCGACGGCCTCGGGCGAGGGCGACCCGTCGGCCGACGCCTCCGCCGACGCCTCCGCCGATGCCGGCGGCGACTTCGGCGGGGACTCGTTCGGCGACTTCGGCGGCGGCGACTTCGGCTTCTAGCCCCACCTCGCGTTATGCGGGCAGGGCTCCGAGGTGCGCGGAACGTTTCGCGCAGCTCGCGACGGAGGCCGCATCTCGCGGGAGGGCGCCGGGAACTCCGCCCGCATTTCGGCGACCTGCGCGCAGGTTGCCGCCCGAGCGCACGGCCGCGGTCTAGCCTCGTCCGGTGACAGACGACAGGTACGGCAGCGACGTGCTCGCGGGGTTCCGGCAGCAGCGCGGGCCCGCGCCCATCCCGACCCTCGCCATCGAGAAGGGGCTCGTGCTCGAGGAGACCGGCACGGGCTTCGTGGGCGCGATCGTCTCCTACGCGAACGGGCTCATCGAGCTCGAGGGCCGCAAGGGCGAGGTGCGCACGTTCTCGGTGCAGGCGGGCTTCATGGTGGACGGCGCGACCGTGCGGCTCGTGAAGCCCACGCCGGGCGCCGCACCGGTGCTGCGCAGCGCCTCCGGGTCTGTGGCCGTGACCGACCACACCGCGCGCGTCGCCCTGCCGAGCCGCATCTTCGTGGAGGGCCGCCACGACGCCGAGCTCGTCGAGAAGGTGTGGGGCCACGACCTGCGCGTCGAGGGCGTCGTCGTCGAGTACCTCGAGGGCATCGACGATCTCGAGGCCCTGCTCGCGGCGTTCGGTCCCGGCCCCGGGCGCAAGGCCGGCGTGCTCGTCGACCACCTCGTGCCCGGCTCGAAGGAGAGCCGCATCGCCGAGGCCGTGGCGCGCGGCCCGTTCCGCGAGCACGTGCTCGTCGTCGGGCATCCCTTCATCGACATCTGGCAGGCGGTCAAGCCCCAGCGGCTGGGCATCGCGGCGTGGCCGGTCATCCCGCGCGGGACCGACTGGAAGCACGGCATCTGCGAGGCCCTCGGCCTGCCCCACGACGACCAGGCGGACATCGCGCGCGCGTGGCAGCGAATCCTCGGCCGGGTCGACTCGTTCGCCGACCTCGAGCCCGAGCTGCTGGGCCGCGTCGAGCAGCTCATCGACTTCGTCACGGCGTAACTTCTCCCAGCGGGCCTGCAGACAGCGCCCAGCGGACACCGATATCTTCGGGAGAATGGACGAGACCACCCGCGCACAGGTCGCCTTCCCCGCCGGACGCCAGTTCACCCTCACGTGGAGCATCCCCGATGACTTCGGCGGCATGACGAGCGCGCTCCTGCACCGGTCTCGGGCGTTCGCCCGGCTCGCCGGCACGCCCGTGAGCATCCTCACGTTCGACGCCCGCCCCGACTACTCCACGGTCGAGCACGACCTTCGGGCCCGCGGCGAGCTCACCGACGGTGTGCAGCTCGTCAACATCTGGGACTGGTTCCGCTCCAACCCGGTGCCGCAGGATGCCCCGGGCAAGGCCGACACGCGCAAGCACGGGTTCTCCCCGCTCGGCACGGGCGCCCGCGAGTCCACGCGGCGCGGCGACCGCGAGCTCAGCCGCACGCGCTCGAGCGGCTCCGCCGTCGGGCAGGTGGACTACTACCGCGAGGACGGCACGCTCCTCGCGAGCGACTGGCGCGATGCCGAGGGCGGCCGGTCGGTGACGCTGTGCGACGCGCACGGGCAGCCGCTGCGCTCGTTCGGGAGCGTGTGGGGCCTCTACCGCTTCTGGCTCGACCTGCTCACCGAGGGCGAGCAGTCGTTCCTCACCGTGGACTCGAAGCCCGTCGCCGCGTTCATCGCGACCTACAAGCGCAAGAACGCCGTGGTGCTGCACGTCGTGCACAGCTCGCACCTCGAGGAGGAGGACACCGAGGAGGCCCGCATCAAGGCGAGCCGCCAGCCCGTGTTCGAGAACCTCGGCGCCTACGACTCCGTCGTGCTGCTCACGCAGCGGCAGAAGTCCGACGTGCAGAAGCTGTTCGGCGCGCGCGACAACCTCGCGGTGATCGGCAACGGGCGCATCCTGCCCGACGAGGAGCGCGACGACATCCCGCGGCCGATCGGCGCGGGCATCATGCTCGCCTCCCTGCAGACGCGCAAGCGCGTCGACCACGCGGTGCGCGCGATCGCGCGCGCTGCGGCCGTGCACCCCGAGGTGACCCTCGACGTCTACGGCGACGGCCCCGACCGCGACCGCGTCGCCGCGACGATCACCGAGACCGACGCGCCCGTGCGCCTGCGCGGCCACGTGCCGGGGGCGCGCGACCTGCTCGGCGGGGCATCCTTCCTCCTGCTCACGAGCACGTCCGAGGGGCTGCCCCTCGTGCTCGTGGAGTCGATGGCGGTCGGCTGCATCCCCATCGCCTACGACATCCCGTACGGCCCCGCCGACGTGATCAAGGACGGCACGAACGGGTTCCTCGTGCGAGCGGGGGAGACCGAGGGCGTCGCGAAGGCGATCGACACGCTCATCGGGATGCCGCCGCGCAAGGTCGCGGCGATGCGCAAGGCCGCGCGCAAGACGGCGCAGCAGTTCTCCGACCTCGCGATCACGCGCCTGTGGGCTGCGGAGTTCCGCGCGGCGGCGGCGCGCCACACGGCGTCCACCAAGAAGCCGTTCTGGAAGCTGCGCTAGCCGGCGGCTGTGCTAGCCCGCATAGGCGGTGCGCACCATCCCGACGCTCCTGTCCCACGACCGGGACTGGCCGACCTCCACGGCGCGTGCCAGATCCGGCCCGCACAGCGCGACGAACACCCCGCCCACGCGCTCGATGAACCCCATCGTCTCCCGCGCGCCGAGCACGACGTAGAGGTCGTCGCGCATGATGGCGATCGACGGCTCCGCGGGGCTCGCGTCCTGGTGCTGGGCGCGCCGACGCCGTTCGCCGGTCTGCAGGATGTCGGTCATGTCTGCTCCTCACCGAGTTCATGACCCCTGAAGGGGTGGTATCAGTGCACACCCGACAAAGGATTTCGACCAGACCTTGACAACGGGGAGGCTGGCCCCATGACCGACCGCACGAAGACCGTCACGTGGGAAGACCCGATGATCGGCGCCGCAGCCATGCCCACCATGAGCGGGCTGGAGTACATGCGGGCGCTGCAGGAGGGCACGTTCCCGCCGCCGCCCATCCTGCACCTCATGAACATGGACCTGCTCGAGGTCTCCGAGGGCCGGGTCGCCTTCACGGCCCAGCCCGACGAGTCGCACTACAACCCGATCGGCGCCGTGCACGGTGGGTTCGCGTGCACCGTGCTCGACTCGGTGGCGGGATGCGCCGTGCAGACGACCCTTCCGCAGGGGTTCGGCTACACGTCCCTCGAGATCAAGGTGAACTACCTCGCGGGGATCACGGCGACGACCGGCCCCCTCACGGCGGTCGGCACGGTCGTGAAGCCCGGCAAGCGCGTGGCCTTCGCGGAGGGCGTGCTCACCGACGGCACCGGCAGGGTCGTCGCGACGGCGAGCAGCACGCTCCTGGTCTTCCCGATCGGGGGTTAGCCCCCTAGCGCGCCGCCGCGACGGCGGCGAGGCTTGAGGCATGGCTACTCTCACCAGACCTCGTACCGGACGCGTCATCGCCGGGGTGTGCGCCGCTATCGGCAACCGCTTCGGCATGAGCCCGAACCTCGTGCGGCTGCTGTTCCTGCTCTCGTTCCTGCTGCCCGGCCCGCAGGCGATCTTCTACCTCGTGGCGTGGATCGTCATCCCCGGCGAGCCCGAGGCGGTGCGCGTCGTCAGCGCGCCACGTTGACGAGGCCGTTGAAGCCCTCGGGCACCACGACGAGGTTGCCGGCGGCCGCGAGCTCCTTGAGCGTGTCGAGGTAGCGCTGCTGCAGGATCGCGTCGGTGAGCGACGCGTTGAGGATGGCGTTGGCGTCGGCCTCGGCTTGCGCCTGCACGACCTTCTGCTGCGCTGACACCTTCGCGGCATCGAGCTTGTTCTGCTCGGTCTGCACGTTGATCGCGGCCTCCTGGGCGGCGGCGAACGCGGAGGTGACGCTCTCGCCGTAGCGGATCTCCTGCAGCGCGACATCCTCGACGATGATGCCGTCGTCGGCCCAGCGGCGCTCGAGCGCCTCGAGGATGGCCTCCTGCACCGCATCGCGGTCGGTGAGCATCTCGAGGGTCTTGAAGCTGCCCGGGATCGAGCGCACCACCGAGCGGATGTCGTTGAAGATGAGGCGCGTGCGCAGGTTCTCCTCGTTGAGGTACTGGCTGTAGATGTCGATCACGGCGTCGGGCTTGAGCGAGTAGCGGATCGCGATGTCGATGTTGGCGGTCACGCCCTCCGCGTCCTGCACGGTGATCTGCGGGCCGTCGGGCGCGCCGCCGATGTTGTCGCCCTGGCCGCTCTCCTGCTCGGTGACGAAGACGGCGCGCTGGTTGCGCACGTCGAAGGTCACGGTGTCGACCCACGGCGCCTTGAGGTGCAGGCCGCTCGCGGTCTCGTAGCCGACGATGTTGCCCGTCCAGTCGCGCAGCACGTTGGCCTGGCCGACGTCCTGGCGGAAGAACGAGCCGAAGACGATGAGGAGCGCGCCGACGAAGAACAGCGCGCCGGCGGCCCACGACGCGGCGCGCGAGATCGTCACGTTCGTGCCGCGGCGGAAGGCGCTCCCGTTGGGGGTCTCGCCCGCGGCGACTGTGCGTCGGCGGGCGTTGGAGGCCGCGACCACGAGGGCGACGACACCGAGCAGGACGGCGATGATGGCGACTACGAACATGCGGCCAGATTAGCGGCTACGTTGGGTGCATGGTCCCGCTGCCGACGGTGTCGATCGTCATCCCCGCCTACAACGAGCAGGACACGATCAAGGCCTGCGTGCTCGCGGCGCTCGACCAGACGGTCGCGCCCCACGAGATCATCGTCGTCGACAACAAGTCGACGGATGCCACGGCCGCCGTGGTCCGCGCCCTGCAGAACGCCTATCCCGAGGCGCCCATCGTCTACCTTCAGCAGGACGAGCTGCAGGGCCTCATCCCCACGCGCAACTTCGGCCTCGACCACGCGACGGGCGACATCCTCGGGCGCATCGACGCCGACTCGGTGCTCGAGCCCACGTGGGTGGCCGAGGTCATCCGGGCGTTCGACGATCCGCAGGTCGCGGCCTGCACGGGGCCGGTGCTCTACTACGACATGCCGCTGCGGCGGTTCGGGCACATCGCCGACGACGCCATCCGCCGCGCCATGATCGTCATCACGCGCGACTACCACCTGCTGTTCGGCAGCAACATGGCGCTGCGCAAGACGGCCTGGGAGGCGATCCGCGACGAGGCCTGCCTCGACCCCGACGACGAGCTGCACGAGGACATCGACCTCTCCATCCACCTGCACGAGAAGGGTCTCGCGATCGCGTACTCGTCGGAGATGGTCACGGGCATGTCCGCGCGACGCCTCGACGACAACCCGCGCCAGTACTACAACTACGTCATGCGGTTCGAGCGCACGTACAAGAAGCACAAGATCCGCAGCGTCACGCTGCGCGCGCCCATGGCCGTGCTGCTCTCCGCCTATCCCGCCCTCAAGGCCATGCGGCAGAACGAGCTGCGCAAAGAGGCCAAGGCGCTCGAGTGAGGTCGGTGGCGCTGCTGCGCGGCGTCAACGTAGGGCCCACGACGAAGGTGCCCATGGCGACCCTGCGCGAGCTGTTCGCGGAGGCGGGCGCGACCGACGTCGTCACGCTGCTCAACAGCGGCAACGTGGTCTTCTCGGGCGACGTGGATGCCTCGGCGCTCCTCGCCCGCATCCGCGAGCAGACCGGGGTGCAGACGCACCTGCTCGTCATCGGCGGGGCGGACTTCCGGCGCATCGTCGAGGCCTTCCCCTTCGAGGGCGACGAGTCGAGGCTCGTCATCGCGTTCATGCCGTCGGTGCCGGCAGTCGAGCTGCCGGATGTCGCCCCTGAGCTCATCGCGCTGGGCGAGGATGCCGTGTACCAGTCCCTCCCGGACGGGATCTCGAACACCAGGCTCACGCCGGCCTTCTGGAAGCAGTTCCCGCCGGAGACCACGGCCCGCAACCTGCGCACGGCGAACAAGTTGCTCGCGCTCCTCGATCCGCCCGCGGGTCACTAGCCCGCGACCTTCCGGGCGGCGAGGCTCCGCTGCTGGGCGGGTATGGCCGTCCGTGCGGGGTCGAGCGACGCCGGGGGCACGAACTCGTACGCGTCGTCGACCCGGCGGCACAGCCATCCGTTGTTGTGCAGCAGCAGGTGATGGTGCCGGCATAGCAGCACCCCGTCGCGCACATCGGTGCGCCCGCCGTGCTGCCAGTCGTCGATGTGGTGGGTCTCGGTCCACGAGGGCGGTCGCTCGCATCCCGGGAAGATGCATCCTCCGTCGCGCGCGGCGATCGCAGTCTTCTGACGCGACGTGAAAAGGCGCTCGGTACGACCGAGGTCGATCGGCTGCTTGCCGTCGAACAGGATCGGTATGGCCCCGTCGGCGCACGCGCGCCGCCTCACCGTGGCGATGCTCACCGGATCGCGCTGGCCCTCGAGGTGACCCGTACCGCGATCGGCGTCGAGCTCGCGCTTGGTCACGAGGATGCGCACAGTCGGCGTCGAGCACCCCAGCAGGGTGCCGTCGTCGGCAAGGGTGCCGAGCCGCACGAGGTCGACGAACGTGTCGAGCGCGATCTGCTCGGTCGTGCGCTCGTCGGCGATGAGCCGCTCGGCGCGTGCGATGTCCCGCTCGTCGACGAACCGCGGCCCGCCCCGGCGCGGAGAGGTCGCCGCGTCGAGAGTCGCCACGACCGTCGCCGCCGACTCGGGGTCGAGCAGGCCGGAGAGCCGCGTCATCCCGTCGGCCTGGGGCGTGAGGTGCAGGTAGCGCCGCGAGCGCAGGAGTGCCTCGCGGTCGGCCACCCCGTCGAGGTCGAGCTCGCCGCGCAGCTGCCGTGCGCGGGCCGCGAGGCGCTCGAGCGTGAGGGCGGTCGCCTCCCGCAGCAGCTGCGCCGCGGCGGCGCCGAGCTCGTCCGCACCGACACGGGCGTCGGGCTCGCCGAGGCCGGCACGGATCACCTCCGCCGCGGCGACCGACGAGGTGCCGTCGCCGACGGCGCCCGCCACGGGGTCGAGCCACGGCTCCGGCTCGGCGAGCAGCGCGCCGACGCGGGCGAGCGTGCGCGCATCCTGCTTCGACACGCCCGTCTGCTGCTGGATGAGGATCTCGGGCGTGCGCGCCCCCAGCCGCTGGGCGAGCCCGCCGTGCCCGAGCTCGGGGCGCGAGCGCAGGCCGATCTCACCCGCGACGACGGCCGACGCGGCGTCGACCCGCCGGCGGATCTCGGCGAGCGACCGCTGCACCGCGAGCAGCTCGCCATCGTCGAGGCCGACGGGCGAGGGGCACGCGAACGGCGCGCTCAGGTCCGCGAGAGCGGAGAGCGCGTCGAGGAAGGTCATACAGATATGATGCCGAACATTCGAAGCTATGTTCGATGCGCACGTGGATCTGTGGAGAATTTCTTACCCGAGCACGAGCCGCAGCGACGTGTCGCCGCATGCGATCGCGGGGGCGTCGGAGCGCAGGATGGTGCCGGTCGCGCGGTGCGGGTCGGTGGAGACGACGACCCGGCCGGAGGCGTTGATGATCGTCGCCGGTCCGCCGACCGCGCGCACGCGGGGGAGCAGCCGCCGCTCGATGTCGTTGACGTAGAGGTCGGCGCCGACGAGTCCGATCATCCTGCCGTCGACGAAGGCGGGCATCGTGAGGGTGAGCGTGTAGTCGTCGGTGCACAGGTAGTCGACGTACGGGCCCGTGATGTGCCGGGCGCCCGTCGCCGCGGGCACCCGCCACCACTCGAGGGTCGTGTAGTCGCGGAAGTTCTCGGAGGCCGGGTCCTCCTCCGCCTCGAGGCGGCGCACCGCGGGATCGGCCGACCCGACGCCGAAGGTGTTGGCGTGGCCCAGCCACCAGGCCAGATGCCATTCCACGTCGGCGAGGAAGCCCGGCGTCGCGACGAACCCGGCGCCGATGGTGAGCGCGTCGTCGGCCGAGAGCGAGGGGAGCACGAGCCGCTCGACGAGCTCGTCGATGCGCGCCGAGCCCACGGGGCCGGCGAGGGATTCGACGGCCTGCCGCCACCCCTCGATCGTCGCGAACAGACCGTCGAACGTGGCCGATACCGCCTCGATGCAGTCCCGCACGGTGGGGCTGAGCGTGTCGCTCATGTCGCCTGCCCTTCGAGGTCTGCCTTCGCGTCGAGCAGCCACTCTATGGCCTCGGCGATGTGCCCGACAGTACCGGAGCGGGCGGCCCGGCCGTCGCCCGCGGCGATCGCCTCGACGACCTCGAGATGGGCCGCGCGGCTGCGATCCCGGTGCGCCTGGTCGCGCAGGCACAGCCACAGGAGCGGCGCGAACTCCGCCTGCAGCCGCAGCTCCTCGCGCACGAGCCGCGCCGACTGCGAGAGCGCCGCGACCTCGAGCCGGAACGTGCCCTCGCCGCGGCGCGTGCTGGGCTCGCTCGTGACATCCACGGCGTCCACGACCTCGTGGAGGTGCTGCAGGTCGTCGTCGGTGGTGCGGTCGGCGGCGAGCTCGGCGGCCATGGCCGCGATCGCGGAGTAGTACACGCCCATGTCGCGCAGCTCGACGCGCGAGAGGGCCATGACGCGGCGGTTGACGATGCCCGTGCGGGAGGCGGCCGTGACGAAGCTGCCGCCGTCGCGCCCGCGCCGGGTCTCGACGAGGCCGCGCTCGCGCAGTGTCTCGAGCGCCTCGCGCGTCGTCACGGTCGCGACGCCGAACTGGCGCGCCATCTCGGTCTCGCTCGGCAGGCGCTCGCCGTGGGCGAGCAGCCCGAGCTCGATGGCGTCGATGAGCCGTTGCGCGACAAGTTCCGCGCGCCCGCCACCCGCGAGCGGTGCGAATACTGCAGCGCGCGCGGCCGTGGTGGAGCGGATCGACTGGGGCATGTGACACGACCGTAACATCGTCGAGACGTTCAAGACATCTGCTTCCATATGATTTACTAACGGACAGGCAAGGAGGCCCTGCGTGACAACAGCAACGCCTGCGATCCGACTCACCGGACTTACCAAGACGTTCGGCGCGGTCAACGCGGTAGACCATCTCGATCTCGACATCGCCGAGGGGGAGTTCTTCTCCATGCTCGGCCCGTCCGGCTCGGGCAAGACCACGGTCCTGCGGCTCATCGCCGGCTTCGAGCTGCCCACGTCGGGCACCGTCGAGCTGCTGGGGCAGGATGTCACGTCCCGCGCCCCGTTCGACCGCGACGTCAACACCGTCTTCCAGGACTACGCGCTGTTCCCGCACATGACCGTGCTCGAGAACGTCGCGTACGGCCTCCGCGTGCGGGGCGTGCCCAGGAAGGAGCGCCTCGAGCGGGCGACCGCGGCCCTCGAGACCGTCGCGCTCGGCACGTTCGGCGCGCGCAAGCCCAGCCAGCTCTCCGGCGGCCAGCGGCAGCGCGTCGCCCTCGCGCGCGCCACCGTCGTGCAGCCCAAGGTGCTGCTGCTCGACGAGCCGCTCGGCGCCCTCGACCTCAAGCTGCGCGAGCAGATGCAGGTCGAGCTCAAGGAGCTGCAGCGCTCCCTCGGCATCACCTTCATCTTCGTGACACACGACCAGGAGGAGGCGCTCACGCTGAGCGACCGCATCGCGGTCTTCAACAACGGCCGCATCGAGCAGCTCGGCACGCCCGCCGAGATCTACGAGGCGCCCACGTCGCCGTTCGTCGCGAACTTCGTCGGCACCTCGAACCTCTTCGACGAGTCCGAGTCGCAGCAGCTGCTGGGCATGCCCGGCCTGAACTCGATCCGCCCGGAGAAGATCAGCCTCGGCGCGAAGGGCGCGGGCATCTCGCTGCCCGCGACGGTCACCGAGGTCATCTACCTCGGCACGAGCACGCGCCTGCTCGTCGAGCTCGCCTCGGGCAAGCGCCTCACGGTGCTCGAGCAGAACGTGTCATCCCGCTCGTCCGACGACCGCCGCGGTGAGGCGGTGCACGCCACCTTCGCCAAAGCCGACGTCGTCTCCCTGCAACCAGCCTGACCACCAAGAAAAGGAGCACCACATGCACCGCACCACAGGAAGGTCGGCGGCCTTCGCCGGCCTGGCGATCGCCTCGGTCGCACTCCTCGCCGCTTGCGGCCCCACCTCCGCCGGCGGCGGCGGGGGCGATGAGGCAACCGAGCTCGGCGACTACGAGGGCAGCGTCTCCATCCTCGCGTGGCCCGGCTATGTCGAGGACGGCAGCAACGACCCCAGCGTCGACTGGGTGAGCGCCTTCGAGGACCAGACCGGCTGCATGGTCACGAGCAAGACCTACGGCACCTCGGACGAGGCCTTCAGCCTCATGAAGACCGGGGACTACGACGTCGTCGCGGCCTCGGGCGACGCCTCGCTGCGCCTCGTGGCCTCCGGCGAGGTCGCCCCCGTCAACACCGACCTGCTCAAGAACTACGACGGCATCTTCGACTTCCTCAAGATGAAGTCGTGGAACAGCGTCGACGGCGTGAGCTACGGCATCCCGCACGGCTACGGCGCCAACCTCCTCATGTACAACACGGACGTCTTCACGACCGCGCCCACCTCGTGGGATGTCGTGTTCGACAAGTCGTCGGAGTACGCCGGCAAGGTGACCGCGTACGACTCGCCCATCTACATCGCGGATGCGGCCGTCTACCTCATGGCCCACAAGCCCGAGCTCGGCATCACGAACCCGTACTCCCTCGACGAGACGCAGCTCGCCGCGGCGGTGGACCTCCTCAAGGCCCAGCGCGCCAACATCGGCGAGTACTGGAGCGACTACCTCAAGGAGATCCAGGCGTTCGAGACCGGCGACTCGGTGGTCGGCACGACGTGGCAGGTCATCCAGAACTCCGTGACCACGGGCAACACCGAGGTCGTCCTCCCCGAGGAGGGCACGACCGGATGGTCGGACACCTGGATGATCTCGTCGCAGGCGAAGAGCCCGAACTGCGCGTACGCGTGGCTCGACTACATCGCCAGCCCCGAGGCGAACGCGCAGGCGACCGCGTACTTCGGCGAGGCTCCCTCGAGCCAGGCCGCGTGCGACTTCCGCGACGACTGCGAGGCCTACCACGCCGGTGACGCCGACTACGCGTCGAAGATCTGGTACTGGTCGACCCCCATCGAGAACTGCCTCGACGGACGCACCGACGTGAAGTGCACCGACTACTCGGCCTGGACCACGGCGTGGTCTGAGATCAAGGGCTAATGTCCTCGACCTCGTCGATCGAGCGTGCCGTGGTCGCCCCCCGGGCGACCACGGCACGCAAGATCTCCGTGTTCCTGAGCCAGCACGCGCGCGTGCGGCTCGGCATGCTCCTGTCGGCGCCGCTCGCCTGGCTCGCGCTCGTCTACATCGTCGCCCTCGCCGCGCTGCTCGTCACCGCGTTCTGGAGCGTCGACAGCTTCACCGGCCAGGTGTCGACGCAGTTCACGCTCGACAACGTCATCACCGTCGTGACGGGCGCGCTGTACCAGACCGTCACGCTGCGCACGATCGGCGTGGCGCTGCTCGTCACGATCGTCGACATCCTCATCGCCCTGCCCATCGCGTTCTTCATGGCGAAGGTCGCGGGGCCGCGGCTGCAGCGCATCCTCGTCATCGCCGTGCTCATGCCCCTGTGGGCGAGCTACCTCGTCAAGGCCTACGCGTGGCGCTCGGTGCTCTCGCAGGGCGGCATCTTCGAGTGGCTCGTGAGGCCTTTCGGCGGCGAGTCGCCCGGCTACGGCCTGCCCGCGACGATCATCACGCTCTCGTACCTGTGGCTGCCGTACGTCATCCTCCCCATCTACGCGGGGCTCGAGCGCGTGCCCAACTCGCTGCTCGAGGCGTCGAGCGACCTCGGGGCGAAGACGGGGCGCACGCTGCGCACGATCGTGCTGCCGATGCTGTGGCCGTCGATCATCGCGGGTTCGATCTTCAGCTTCTCGCTCTCGCTCGGCGACTACATCACGGTCAACATCGTCGGCGGCGCCAACCAGCTCCTGGGCAACCTCGTCTACACGAACGTCGGCGCGGCCAACAACCTCCCGCTCGCGGCCGCGATCGCCCTCATCCCCATCGCCATCATGGTCGTCTACCTGACCGCAGCGCGCCGCACGGGCGCCCTCGAGAACCTCTAGGAGCGAAGGATGCGCTTCAGCCGACCCGCGCGGATCACCCTCGGCGCCCTCACCCTCGTGATCCTCGCCGTCGTGTACCTGCCGCTGCTCGTCGTGTTCGTCAACTCGTTCAGCACGTCGACCAACCTCACGTGGCCGCCGCCCGGCTTCACGCTGGAGTGGTGGGCGAAGGCGTTCCAGAACCAGGGCGCACTCGAAGCGATAGCGACGAGCGCGCAGGTGGCCGTCGCGGCCACGGCGATCTCCCTCGTGCTCGGCACGCTCGTGTCGCTCGCCCTTCAGCGCCACAGGTTCTTCGGGCGTGACGCGGTGTCGCTGCTCGTCATCCTGCCGATCGCGCTGCCGGGCATCGTCACGGGCATCGCGCTCAACAACTTCTTCCGCACGATCATCGACGTGCGCCTGGGTCTCATGACGATCGTCATCGCGCACGCGACCTTCTGCATCGTGACCGTGTTCAACAACGTCATCGCCCGCCTGCGCCGCATGGGCACGTCGCTCGAGGAGGCCTCGGCCGACCTGGGCGCCGGGGTGTGGACGACCTTCCGGCTCGTGACGTTCCCGCAGCTGCGCTCCGCGCTGCTCGCGGGCGGCCTGCTCGCGTTCGCCCTCTCGTTCGACGAGATCATCGTGACGACGTTCACCGCGGGCGCCGGGGTCACGACGCTGCCGATCTGGATCCTCGACAACCTGTTCCGACCGAACCAGGCGCCCATCGTCAACGTCATCGCCGTCGTGCTCGTGCTCGTGTCGATCGTGCCGATCTACATCGCGCAGCGCCTCGCGGGGGCCGAGCAGCTGCAGAAGTAGGGGGCTCCGTGCGCTCGGTTCGCCCCGAATCGGGCTTACGGCTCCGCGAGAACCCCGATTCGGGGCAATTCGAGAGACGGCCCCGCAGCAGCCTCGGATGGCCCGAGCCGGCGATCGCTACCCTCCCATACGCGAAACTGCGCCGAAGGTCCTCCCGCCCAACTTTTGACGTCGTTCCGCGTGAGGGCGTAAGAATTACGCGAGCGGGTTGTGCGCGATGACGGCTCCGACAGCGACGGCACCTCCAGCAACTCCGGCGAGCAGCAAGCGGTCACGAGCACCCTTCACGCCTACCCCGGTCCGGCGTGCCGTTCGGTACCGGGCCGCGAGCACCACGACCGCGCCGACCACGACCAGCACGGCAACGGCGAGCTGGACCGGAGCGATCGACGTCATCAGAACTTACGCGTGAACGGCAGCGGCTTCCTCATGCGGATGAGCAGCAGGAGCGGCACGAGCACGTACGGCAGGTTGAACGCGAGGAACTTGGCCGGGTTCTGGGTCTGGAACTCGGGCTCGCCGAAGAACTCCACCCCGAACACGATGATGCCCGTGACGCCCGCGATCATGGTCGCGTAGATGACGGCCGGCAGCTGGATCCAGTTCCAGCCCTTGAGCAGCGAGGGCACCAGCACCAGGTAGAAGATCATGTAGACGAACGCGCTCAGGCCCGTGACGATGCGCATCCACACCGGCGGGTTCATGAAGAGCGGGTCGGCGTCGTGCGCGTACCAGTAGTTCGAGTCGACGAGGAACTGGCCGTTCGGCTGCGAGAAGTCCACGCCGAGCGTGGGCAGCATGTCGGCGATGCAGCTCGTCACGATGAAGAGCGTGAAGAAGACCGCGAAGACGATGTCGATGGGGCGCTTGCGCAGAGGCAGGTTGTCGGGATGCACGGCGCCACTGTAGCGCGGGCTAGACTCGCAGACGAACACGGGAGTCCGGTGAGCCGGGCTGAGAGGAAGCTTCTCCAAGCTTCGACCGTCGAACCTGATCTGGATCATGCCAGCGCAGGGAGGACATTCTCGAAACCCGTGCCGTTTCCACCAGGAAGGCACGTCATGCGTCATCTCATCGCGGGAGGACTCGTCCTCGTCGCACTCGCCGGCTGCACAGCGGCCCAGTCCGGCGCCCCCGAGCCTCTCGTGCTCGTCACCCACGACTCGTTCGCGCTGAGCGAGGGCATCCTCGAGCAGTTCACCGAGCAGACCGGCATCCCCGTGCAGGTGCAGTCGGCGGGCGATGCGGGGCAGCTCGTCAACACGCTCGTGCTCACGAAGGACTCGCCGCTCGGCGACGTCGTGTTCGGCATCGACAACACGTTCGCGAGCAGGGCCGTGCAGAACGGCGTGCTCGCGGACTACACCTCGAAGGACCTGACCGGCGCCGAAGATGCCTTCCTCCTGCCCGAGGGCCAGGGGCGCGAGCAGCTCACCCCCATCGACAGCGGCGACGTGTGCGTCAACGTCGACCACGAGTGGTTCGCGGAGCACGGGATCGCCGAGCCCACGACCCTCGACGACCTCGTCAAGCCCGAGTACAAGGACCTGTTCGTGACCGAGGCGGCCAACTCGAGCTCGCCCGGCCTCGCGTTCCTGCTCGCCACGATCGCCAAGTACGGCGACGACGGCTGGCAGGACTACTGGACGAAGCTCATGGCCAACGGCACGAAGATCGCCGCGGGCTGGAGCGACGCCTACTACGTCGACTTCTCCGGACCGTCGAGCGAGGGCGACCGGCCCATCGTCGTGTCGTACGCATCCTCGCCGCCCGTCGAGGTGCAGGAGGGCGACACCGTGGCGCCCACGGGCGTGCTGCTCGACACGTGCTTCCGCCAGACGGAGTACGCGGGAGTGCTCGCCGGCACGAAGAACCAGGAGGGCGCGCAGAAGCTCGTCGACTTCCTGCTCTCGACGGTCGTGCAGGACGACCTCCCCGCGATGATGTACGTCTTCCCGGTGAACCCCGACGCGACCCTGCCCGAGCCCTTCGCGACATTCGCGCAGGTGGCGGAGAACCCGTTCGAGGTGAGCCCCGCGGACATCGACACGAACCGCGAGCGGTGGCTCACCGAGTGGGCGGCGATCGCGCAGCCGTGATCCACGCACGCACGTCGCCGGGCACCGTCATCGCGACGGTGCTCGGCGTCGTCGTGCCCGTGGCCTTCCTCGCGGTGTTCTTCGCGTGGCCGGTCGCGGCGATGATCGGCAGGGGTCTCGCCGACGGCCTCGGCGGCTTCGGCGAGGTGTTCTCGCGCCCGCGCACCCTGCGCCTCGTCGGCCTCACGCTCGGCCAGGCAGCGCTCGCGTCGATCGTGTGCGTCGTCGTGGGCCTCCCGCTCGCGCACGTGCTGTACCGGCTCACGTTCCGCGGCCGGGCGCTGCTGCGGGCGCTCGTGATCCTACCGTTCGTGCTGCCCACGGTCGTCGTGGGCGTCGCGTTCCGCACCCTGCTGCGCGACACCCCGCTCGACGGCTCGTTCGCGGCCATCCTGCTCGCCCTCGTCTTCTTCAACGTCGCCGTCGTCGTGCGCACGGTCGGCAGCGCGTGGGAGGGGCTCGACCCGCGGCAGGAGGACGCCGCGCGCGTGCTCGGCGCGACGCCGGCGCGCGTGTTCCTCACGATCACCCTTCCGCGGCTGGGCCCGTCGATCGCGGCCGCGGCGTCGGTGGTCTTCCTGTTCTGCGCCACCGCGTTCGGCGTCGTGCTCGTGCTCGGCGGCACCCGGTTCGGCACCATCGAGACCGAGATCTACCTGCTCACCACCCAGTTCCTCGACCTGCGCGCCGCGAGCGTGCTGAGCGTCACGCAGCTCGCGATCGTCGTCGTGCTCCTCGCGGTCGTGGGTCGCGTGCGCGGCAGCACCCAGCGGCGCGTGACCGTCGCGCGTGCCCCGCGGCGGCAGGATGCCCCGGCCGTCGTCGCCGCCGTGCTCGTGGCGGCCGCCCTCGCCGTCCCGGTGCTCGCCCTCGTCGAGCGCTCCCTGCGCACGCGCGACGGGTACGGATTCGGCAACTACGCGGCGCTCGGCGGCACGGGCTCCCGCAACGCGCTCGTCGTGCCCGTGTGGGTGGCCCTCGGCAACTCGCTCGCGACGGCGGTGCAGGCGACGGCCATCGCGCTCGTCGTCGGGCTCGTGGCGGCCCTCGTGCTCAGCCGGCGCCCGCGGGGCCCGTTCGCGCGCCGAGCCCTCGCGGCCCTCGACGGCGCGCTGCTGCTGCCGCTCGGGGTCTCCGCGGTCACCGTCGGCTTCGGGTTCCTCATCACGCTCAACGCGCCGCCCCTCGACCTGCGGTCGTCGCCCATCCTCGTGCCGATCGCGCAGGCGCTCGTGGCGCTGCCGCTCGTCGTGCGCACGGTGCTGCCGGTGCTGCGCTCCCTCGACCCGCGCCTGCGCGAGTCGGCCGCGGTGCTCGGCGCCGCACCGTGGCGGGTGCTGCGCGACGTCGACCTCGCGACCGTCGCCCGCCCGGCGTTCGCAGCCGCGGGGTTCGCCTTCGCCGTCGCCCTGGGGGAGTTCGGGGCGACGAGCTTCCTCGCGCGACCCGACCGACCGACGCTGCCCGTCGTGATCTTCCGCCTCATCGGGCTTCCCGGCGGCGACAACCTGGGGATGGCGATCGCCGCCTCCGTGATCCTGGCGGCCGTCACGGTCGCCGTCGTGGCGCTCGTCGAGCGCCTCCGAGTCGGTACGGTGGGAGCCTTCTGATGACACTCGACGTCCGCAACCTCACGGTGTCGTACCTGCGCGACGCCCGCCACACCGCGCTCGCGATCGACGACGTGTCGTTCACCCTCGAGGCGGGCACGGTGCTCGCCGTGCTCGGGCCGTCGGGCAGCGGCAAGTCCACGCTCCTGCGCGCGATAGCGGGCCTCGAGGTGCTCGACGCGGGCACCGTGCGGTGGGAGGGGGAGGACATCACGCGTCTGCCCGTGCACCGGCGCGGCTTCGCCCTCATGTTCCAGGACGGCCAGCTCTTCACCCACCGCAGCGTCGCCTCGAACGTCGCCTACGCCCTGCAGATCGCGAGGATGCCCGCGCCCCAGCAGCGCGCCCGGGTCGCGGAGCTGCTCGAGCTCGTGGGGCTCGCGGGGTTCGGCGACCGCAGGGTCACGGAGCTCTCGGGCGGCGAGCAGCAGCGCGTCGCGCTCGCTCGCGCCCTCGCCGCGCGGCCCCGGCTGCTGCTGCTCGACGAGCCGCTCAGCTCGCTCGACCGCGAGCTGCGCGAGCGCCTCGGGCGCGACCTGCGTCGCATCCTCGTCGAGACCGGCACGACCGCGCTCTTCGTGACGCACGACCAGGGCGAGGCCGTGCTCGTGGCCGACCGCATCGCCATCATGATGGACTCGCACCTCGTGCAGTCCGGCACCGTGGCCGAGGTGCTCGACGCGCCCGCGACGCCCGACATCGCCCGGTTCCTCGGCCGGTGATCGTCCTCGTCGACGGGCGCTCGGGCTCGGGCAAGTCCGAGCTCGCCACCCTCCTGGCCGAGCGGCTCGGCGCGCAGCTCGTGCGGCTCGACGACGTCTACCCGGGGTGGGACGGTCTCGACGCCGCGAGCGCCGCGGTGCCGGGCATCCTCACGACCGGCCGCTGGCGCCGCTGGGACTGGGCCACCTCGTCGCCCGCCGAGGAGCACGTGGTCGACCTCGCCCGGCCCCTCATCGTGGAGGGGGTCGGCGCGCTGAGCCGTGCGTCGCGACCGCTCGCCGACCGCGCGCTGTGGGTCGAGCTCGACGCCGCGACCCGCAAGCGGCGCGCCCTCGCGCGCGAGAGCTACTTCGCGCAGCATTGGGGCGCGTGGGCGGCGCAGGAGGACAGGTTCATCGCGCGCGAGGATCCGCGCTCGCTCGCCGACGCCGTCGTCGACGGCACCGACGTGCGGGCGTTCTCCCTAGAGTGGAGACCATGACCTCCCCGTTCATCTCCGTGGGCGAGCTCGCCGACGCGCTCTCCGGCCCGACCCCGCCCGCCGTGCTCGACGCGAGCTTCGTGCTGCACCCGGCCAAGGCCGACGGCGACTACCGCACAGACTCGGGCCTGCCGCTGTGGCTCGAGTCGCACATCCCGGGGTCTGTGCACGTCGACATCCCGTCGCAGTTCAGCGACCCCACGGCGACGCTGCACTACACACATCCGGAGCCGCAGGCGATCGCCGACGAGCTCGCGCGCCTGGGCATCCGCGAGGGCCGCGAGGTCGTCGTGTACGACGCGACGGGCACCCTGTTCGCGGCGCGCCTGTGGTACCTGCTCCGCTGGATCGGCGTGCCCGTGCGCGTGCTCGACGGAGGTTTCGCGGCGTGGAAGACCGCGGGGGAGCGCACCGAGTCCGGCGAGGGCCGCGCTCCCGAGCCCGTTCCCGCGTGGCAGGCGTCCGCCGTGCGCACGGCGTGGGTGAGCAGGAGCGAGCTCGTCGAGCGGTCCGCCGACGACCCGCGGCCCCTCGTGTGCGGCCTGCCCGCCGGCGCCTTCACGGGCGCCGACCCCACGCGCTACTCGCGCCGCGGCCGCATCCCGGGGAGCGTCAACGTCTCGAGCCGCGACCTGTTCACGGGCGACGGGCACGTCAAGACGCGCGTCGAGCTCGTGCTCGCCTACGACGCTGCGGGCATCGACGTGTCGGAGGACAGCGAGGAGGTGCTGCTCTACTGCGGCGGCGGCATCTCGGCGTCGGCGAACGCGCTCACGCTCGCGGCGATCGGCAAGAAGGCCGTGCGCATCTACGACGGATCGCTCGAGGAGTGGTCTGCAGACCCGTCGCTGCCGCTCGAGGTGGGCGAGCCTACTTCTTAGACCAGGTCAGGACGAGGTCGCTGCCGCGCTGCTGCGTGGTGAGGGCGGAGCCGTCGCACGTGAGCTGCACGCCCACGGAGTCGTCGATGTCGGTGCGCGGGAGCGTGTAGGGCAGCGCCTCGAGCTCGGCGCCGGCCTTGGTCGCCGTCGTGGTGACCTTCAGGTCCTTCGCGCTCCAGTCGCGCGGGATGCCCACCTCGCCGTTGATGTACGCGATGCCCGTCGACTTCCCGGAGTGCTTGTCGGTGACGACCGTCTGGTCGCCCTCCGCGCCCGACGTGATCGTGAGCGTGTAGTCGGCGGTGAGCACGACGTCGCTCTCGAGGTTCCAGTCGAGGGTCTGGGTGCCGTCGGCCGCGACGGTCGCCGTGATGCCGCGCCCGCCGAGCTCGGTCTGCATGTCCTGGGCGAGCTTCGCCGTGTCGAGGTTCCACGTGTTGCCGAGCACGCACGCGGCAAGCCCCGAGAGCGGCTCGGGGGGCGCGACCTCGACGAGCGAGCAGCCGGCCAGGCTCGCGCCCACGACCGTGGCTGCCGCGGCAGCCGCCATCACACGACGTGCTGTGAACAAGAGTGCCTCCCGGATCCGGTCTCTTCAGCGAATCCTAGTTCGTCTTCCCGGGGGTGCGCTGCGGCCCCGCCGGTGGGGCGCGACGCGGTCACGCCCACCCGAGCTCGTGCAGCTGGGCGTCGTCGATCCCGTAGAAATGCGCGATCTCGTGCACGAGCGTCACGTGGATCTGGTCCTTCAGCTCGTCGAGGTCGGCGCTCACGTCGAGCAGCGGCTCGCGGTACAGGATGATGCGGTCGGGCAGCTCCCCGAAGCCGTACGTGCCGCGCTCCGTGAGGGCCACGCCGTCGTAGAGGCCCAGCAGGTCGAGCGAGCCGTCCTCCGGCCTGTCCTCGGTGACGAACACGACGTTGTCGAGGCCGTCGACCATCTCGTCGGGCAGCAGGTCGAGTTCGTCGATGACGAGCTGCTCGAACGCGTCGGCGTCGACATCCTCGGGGCTCATGGCAGGCACCCCACGAGCGACTCCTGCTGCCAGCCCAGCCAGTCGTACAGGTCGAGCATGGCGTCGTCGCCCGTGCCCTCGTCGCCGTCCTCCTCGATCTGGAGGCGCGCGGCGATCACGAGGCGCAGGTCGGTGAGGTGCCGCAGCCACGACTGCACCGTCGCGGCGTCGAGGCGCACCTCGTAGCTGTCGAGGGCGGTGCTCTCGAGGGCGAGGATGACCGCGCGCGCGTTCGCCGCCTTGCGCTCGACGAGACCGAGCTCGGTGAACCGCCTGTGCTCCGACGCGGCCTCCTCGTCGCCGCGGTACGCGTCGGGCAGCAGCCGCGCGAGGGCGGGATCGAGCGGGGGAGCCGACGCCCCGCCGATGCCCAGCTGGGCGTAGAGCACGTCGGCCGGCGACTCGGCGGCGCGCTCCTCGAGCATCTCGATGAGCTGGCCCGCGAGGGCGATGAGCACCGCGCGCTCCTCGGGGGTGAACCGCGCCGTGACGGCCTCGCCGTCGCGCAGGAAGCCGATCACGCACCCTCCTTGGCGAGCGTCGCCCACAGGCCGAAGTCGTGCATGGCCTCGACGTGGCGCTCCATGTCCTCACGGCCGCCGGAGGCGACGACGGCCCGGCCCTCGTTGTGCACGGCGAGCATGAGGCGCTCCGCCTCCTCGGGCGTGAACGCGAAGTAGCTGCGGAACACGTAGGAGACGTACGACATGAGGTTCACGGGGTCGTTCCAGACGATCGTGACCCAGGGCTGGTCGGCGAGCTGCTCGACCTGGTCGAGGGGGGACTCGAGGGTCTGCGACATCCCACCTCCTCGCATATGCGAACGGCCCGACTCGCGTCGGGCCGTTCGGTGGGGTGATCGACGGGGCTCGAACCCGCGACATCCGGCTCCACAAGCCAGCGCTCTGCCAACTGAGCTACGACCACCAAGGCACGTCACCTTGCGGCAACCTGACAAGTGTAATGGATCAGAGGCGAGACGCGAATCCCTCGACCACCTGGGCCGAGATCGCCTGCACCTCTTCGGTCGTGGGGCCGGGCTCGGCGGTGAAGACGGCCCTGCGGTAGTACTCGAGCTCGCGGATCGACTCGCGGATGTCGGCGAGGGCCCGGTGGCCGCCGTCCTTGGCCGGGGCGTTGAAGTACACGCGCGGGAACCAGCGGCGCGAGAGCTCCTTGATGGAGGAGACGTCGATGCTGCGGTAGTGCAGGTGCGCGTCGACGCGCGGCATGTACTTCGCGAGGAACGTGCGGTCGGTGCCGATCGTGTTGCCCGCGAGAGGAGCGCTCTGCGGCGTCGGCACGAACTTCAGGATGTACTCGTTGACGGCGTACTCCGCGTCGGCGAGGGCCACCCCGTTCGGGATCTCGTCGAGCAGGCCGCTCTCCCTGTGCATGTTCGTGACGAACTCGCCCATGTTGTCGAACGCCGACTGGTCGGGCTTGATGACTACCGAGAAGCCGGGGTCGACGGGCACCAGGTCGTAGTCGGTGATGACGACCGCGACCTCGACGAGCTCGTCTATCGAGATGTCGAGACCCGTCATCTCGCAGTCGATCCAGACGAGCAGGTCAGAGGATGAAGCCATGGTCCGAGTCTAGGCGGCGTCACCGATGATGATCGCCTGGGCCTCGGCGGCCTCGGGCTCCGGGCGGGCGCCGTCGACGTGCGCGAGCTGCCTGCGGCCCGCGACGACGAGGGCGGCGGAGAGGGCGACCGACACGGCTCCGACGAAGTACGGCGTCGCGGCGGTGAACGTCGCCGCGAGCACGGTCGCGAGGGGCGGGGCCACGGCGCCGCCGATGAACCGCACGGCCGAGTAGGCGGACGACGCGACGGAGCGCGGCAGGTCCGTCGCCTCCATGACCGACTCCGTGAGCACGGTGTTGAGCACGCCGAGCAGCAGCCCGCCCACGACGACCGCGATGACGAGCGCGGCGGGGGTCGCGATGAAGGCGCCTGCGGCGGCGAGGTCGAGCGCCAGGAGCGGCAGCACGATCGCCAGCACGGTGGTGCGGCGCATCCTCGCCGTCAGCAGCGGAGCCACCCACACCGAGGTGACCGCGAGGGCGACGCCCCAGCCGAAGAAGGTCAGGCCGATGCCCATGGCGTCGAAGCCGAGCGGGAACGGCGTGTAGGCGAGCAGCACGAAGAAGCCGATGTTGTAGAGCAGGGCCGCGCCCGCGAGCAGGGCGAGGGCCGGGTTGCGCAGCGCACGCAGGGGAGCGGAGAGGCGCGTGGGCTGCAGCTGCGAGCGGTCCTCCTTCTTCAGGAGCACCGTGATCGCGATGAACCCGACGGCCATGAGGGTCGCCGTGCCGAAGAAGGGCCCGCGCCAGCTGATCGAGCCGAGCGCGCCGCCCAGCAGCGGTCCCACGGCGATGCCGAGCCCGAGCGCGGCCTCGTAGAGGATGATCGCCGACGACGTGCCGCCGCTCGCGGCGCCCACGATCGTGGCGAGCGCCGTGGAGATGAAGAGGGCGTTGCCGAGGCCCCAGCCGGCGCGGAAGGCGATGACCGCCTCGACGGACTGGCCGAGCGCGGCGGCGAGGGCGAAGGCGACGATGAGGCCGAGGCCGATCATGAGCGTGCGCTTGGGGCCGAGGCGGCTCGAGACCCAGCTCGTGACGAGCATGGCGAGGCCCGTGATGAGCAGGTAGCTCGTGAACAGCAGCTCGGTCTCGGTCGGGGTGGCCCTCAGGTCCGCCGCGATGACGGGCAGGATCGGGTCGACGAGGCCGATGCCCATGAACGCGATGACGCACGCGAAGGCGACCGCCCACACCTGCTTGGGCTGCCTGAGGATGGCGCTGCCGCCGCCCGCGCTCACGCCGCCACCTCGGTGACGCCCACGCGCGCGGCGAGGATGCGGGTCGCGCGCTCGAGCACGCTCCACCCCTCCGCGTCGAGGTCGTCGAACACCGGCGCCATCGCGCCCGCGAGCTCGGCGCGCCACCCGGCGAGGGCCGCGCGGCCCTTGTCGCTCACGGCGATGAGCCACGCCCGGGAATCCTCGACGTCCGCGATGCGCACGACCCACTCGTCCTCGACGAGGGTCTGCAGGAGCTTCGTCATGCCCGGCTGGCTGATGCGCGCGGCGCGCGCGAGGTCGCCGATGCGGTGCGGCCCGTCGGTCGAGAGCACGGAGAGCGCGGCCCACGTCGCGGAGGAGACCGAGGATCCCGTCGACTGCGCGGCGAGGCGGGTGAGGCGGTGGCTCGAGACCAGGAGCGTCTCGAGGATGTGCGTGGTGTTCATCCTCCAACTATATAACCAAGTTATATAACCGGGTGATGGAACGGGTCTCAGCGGACTCTGGTAAGACTTGACCATGAGCGAAACAGCACCCAGCGTCTCCCGCGGCGGCGAGTACGTCGTCTTCTACGTGGGCGGCCCCTACGACGGCCAGAACGACACCCGGATCAGCACCGACGGCACGTGGGAGACCGAGATCACGGTCATCGCGGCCGTCGACGGCAAGGAGACCCAGCTGCTCTACGTGGACCCCGTCGCGCACCAGGTCGGCGAGCAGGTGCAGGTCACCTACACATGGGACCAGGCGGACAGCGACCCGCTCGAGGCCCTCGACGAGCGCAACGACGACTAGCGGAATCCCGTCGGCCGCCGCGCGGTTGACCCTCCCGTGAACCTCCTCTTCTTCTCCTCCGCGTTCTGCGAGCCGTGCATGGCCACGCGCGGCGTGCTCGCCGAGGTCGCGCGGCTCGTGCCCGCGGCCGCGGCAGCCGAGCTCGACGTCGTGCGCGACGCCGCCGAGGCCGAGCGCGCGGGCATCCGCTCGACGCCGACGGTCGTGGTCGTGGGCGCCGACGGGGCCGAGGTGTTCCGCGCCGAGGGAGTGCCCACGGTCAACCAGGTGCTCGTCGCGCTCGCCAAGGCGGTGTGAGCGGTATCCTTTCGGGGTAGTCCTCCCCCCCGTAGCTCAGTGGACAGAGCAGATGGTTTCTACCCATTTTGTCGGGGGTTCGACTCCCTCCGGGGGGACTCCACGAGATAGGCGTCGTGCCACGACCGGTCGAGGCGTGCGAGGGTCACAATCGCGTGGCAGTTGCGGCAGCGCACCTCGCACTTCGCGATCTCCGCGAGGATGACCCCTTCGCCACGGCCTCGCCTGATCATGCGGCTGACGCTGTCGTGCTTGGTGCCGCGCACGTGGTCGAAGTCGAGCACCCGGATGTCGCGGATTCCGCAGTCCACACACCCCTCGGACATGGCAGAGACGACGAGGTCCCGCATCCTCGCGAGGCGGGCCGCGGACGTCCTGCGCACATTGGCGCGATGGCGCACGCCGTTCTCGATGTAGTGCGCGTGCTGGCAGGCGCGGCAGTACGAGTGCCTGCCGTCGCGGTTCTTCGGCGATCTCGTGAACTCCTCGAGCGGCTTCACCTCCCCGCACCGCGCGCACCGTTTCATCCCGGCACGCTACGAGTCGGGAGCCGGCCTTGACGCGCCTCCGGGCATCCCGAATACAGTGACCGGTATGGGACGTTCTGGAGGACTCGCGCTCGTCGTCGGCGCGCTCGCGGCGATCGCGCTCTCGGGCTGCGTGCAGTCCGGCCCGACGGTCGTGACCTTCGAGGTCGCCGACCAGGGCACCTACAAGATCGAGCTCATCACCGACGAGCAGATCCAGCACGTGAAGGACCTCATGTCCGGCGCGACCGACGACGGCCGCATCCCCGTGGGGACCGTCGTGCGCGACGACCCGGGCGTCAACGCGCCGTGGTCCTGGCACATCGACCCCAAGACTCTGGAGTTCGCCGATCAGACGATCGAGGTGTGCGACGGCCTGCCGCAGTACGTCGAGGACGGAACGGTCACCTCGGACACCTACTGCCCGTGGAGCGCCGTGCCGATCAAGCTGGAGGGCCCGGGCGCCTAGGCGGTCGGGACGACCACCGTCTCCTGCTCGTCCTGCTTCGTCTTCCACGCCTGCTGACGGGCGGCGAGGTCGTCGGTGGCCGGCGCGGCCTCGTACTTCCAGGCGGCGAGGTCCTGCGCGAACAGCTTGCGGGCGCGCGAGGGCTTGGCGTGCCACGCGATGAGCCCGTCTTCGAGGTCGGAGAGGTCCTGGTCGGCCTGGAAGGTGTAGTTGACCGAGTTGGCCTTCATGGTCGCGAGCTGGTGCGCTGCCCAGTCGGCGGCGAGGCTCGCTCCCGCGGAGGGGAGCAGCCGCACGCGCACCTCCGACTCGCTGATCTGGTGGTCGACGTGGTCCTTCTCGGTCGCGGAGAGCGTGCTCCACCGCGCGGCCTTGCGGCCCGAGGCGATGAGCGACGCGATCGCCGACGCCTTCTGCTCGTTGTCCTGCTGGGCGATGAGGCGCTTGATCGAGCCGCGCGCGACGAGCGTCGCGATGACGGCGGCGACGACGATCGCCAGGAAGGGGAGGATCGCGCTCGTGAGCACGGCCTGCCCTGACTCGGAGTTGAACCACCGGACTACGCTGTTCCACCACGTCTCTACCATGCTGGGACTGTAACCCCGGGGTACAAGCCAGACCGCGAGCGACAGGCGTGTGAGACAGAAATCACAGCCTAGAAGCGGAAGCACTCCATGGCGGCCTCGAAGTCCCAGAACTCGCCGACGGCCACGAACCTGCGCTGGCGCTGCAGCATGCGCTTGGCGAGGTACTTGGGCCCCGCGGGGGTGGTGCCGCGCTCGACGTAGCCGAGCACCTCGCCGTCGGCGCGCGTGATGCGCCACAGGTCGTCGTGGAGCTGGATCGTCGCGACACCGCTGGTGATCGCGGTGGTGGGCGCGAAGTCGAGGATCGTCATGGTTCGAATATATGTTCGACCACCGACATCGGTCTAGGTCAGGGGGCGCTCGATCGCGAGGTCGGCGTCGACGACGCGGTTGCTCCGGGCGGTCTGGGCGAGGATGATCCCCGCGAGCACGACCGCGGCGCCGACGAGCTGCAGCGCGTCGAGCTTCTCACCGAGCCACAGCCACGCCACGACGAAGGCGAAGATCACCTCCGAGGAGGCGACGATCCCCGCGGGAGTCGCCTTGAGCCGCCCGATCGCGGCGGACGAGAACAGGAACGGCGCGAACGACCCGAGCACGATGAGCGAGAGCAGCGGGATCCACAACGGCACGACGACGTCCGCGAGGTTGCCGCCGAGCGAGACGCGTTCGAGCGCGAGCGCGGGGTCGACGTCCCACCACCCGCTGAACGGCGCCCACGCGAGCGTCGCGAAGCCGCTCGTCCAGAACGCGACGGCGAGCGGGGATGTCGACGTGACCTGCCGCTCCCCGACGAGGAAGTAGATCGCCAGGGTCACGGCCGCGAGCAGGGCCATGAGCACGCCGAACGGGTCGAGCGTGCTCGACCACACCTGCGCCACGACCGCGAGCCCCACGAGCACGAACCCGATCGCGATCCACAGCCGCGTCTTGACCTTCTCCTTGAGGAAGAAGAACGCGACGACGGCGACGATGAGCACCGCGAGGTACTCGAACAGCAGGGCGATGCCCACGGGCAGCAGCTGGATCGCGTACGCGTACGTCACCTGCAGCGCGGCCACGCCCACGACGCCGAGGATCGCCATGGCGCCGATCTGCCTCGGCCGCAGCCGGAACGCCGACCTGTCGGTCACGGCCAGAACAGCGGCGGCGAGGATGCACGTGCCCAGGGTGCGGAACTGCGTGACCTGCGCGGGGTTCAGCCCGTTCTCGAGGATGACCTTCGCGACGCTCCCGTTCGCCCCGAACAGGAGCGCGGCGACGAACCCGAAGACGTAGCCCACGTCAGCGGGGCGCGGAGCCCGTGCCGTGCACGGCGAGGGGCTCGATCGCCGCGATCTCCTCGGCGGTGAGGGGCGACGCGTCGAGGGCCGCGAGGCTGTCGTCGAGCTGGGCGACGCTGCTCGCGCCGATGAGCGCCGACGTCACCTCGGGCACGCGCAGCACCCACGAGAGCGCGAGCTGCGCGAGCGACTGCCCGCGGCCCTGCGCGATCTCCTGCAGCGCGCGCACGCGGTCGAGGTACTCGGGCGTGAGGTTGCGCTCGCTGAGCCATCCTGTCGTCGCGACGCGCGAGTCGGCGGGCACGCCGTCGAGGTAGCGGTTGGTGAGCAGGCCCTGCGCCAGCGGGGAGAACACGATGCCGCCGATGCCGAGCTCGGAGAGCACGGGGAACAGGCCCTCGCTCTCGATGTGCCTGTCGAACATGTTGTAGCGCGGCTGGTGGATGAGCAGCGGCACCTTGTGCTCGGCGAGGGCGGCCTGGGCGGCACGTGTCTGAGCGGGGTCGTAGTTGGAGATTCCCACGTACAGCGCCTTGCCCGAGTGCACGGCGCTCGCGAGGGCGCCCATGGTCTCCTCGATGGGCGTCTCGGGGTCGGGCCGGTGCGAGTAGAAGATGTCGAAGTAGTCGAGGCCCGTGCGCCGCAGCGACGCGTCGAGCGACGACAGCACGTACTTGCGCGAGCCCCACTCGCCGTACGGGCCGGGATGCATGTCGTAGCCGGCCTTCGACGAGACGATGAGCTCGTCGCGGTAGGGGGCGAGGTCCTGCGCGAAGATCGTGCCGAAGTTCGACTCGGCGGACCCGGGCGGCGGCCCGTAGTTGTTCGCGATGTCGATGTGCGTGACGCCCTTGTCGAAGGCGCGGCGCAGGATGGCGCGCTGCGTCTCGAGCGGGCGGTCGTACCCGAAGTTGTTCCAGATGCCGAGGGAGATGCGGGGGAGCTTGAGGCCGCTGCGGCCCGTCCTCACGTACTCGAGCTGGTCGTAGCGGTCGGAGGCGGCTTCGTAGGGCATGCACCAAGCCTAGGGGCGGCGGCCGACGCCGCCCGCATGTCAAGACCTGCTGGGAATCCCGTCGCGACGGCCCCGGGAGGCGTAGCGTCGAAGGGCATCGAAAGGAGCTCACCGATGAGCGACAAGGTACTGACCGGCAAGACCTGGGTGGCGTTCGGACCCGCGGGCGCACTCGGCTCCGTCCACAGCGTCGACGGGGGATTCACGTTCAAGCTCGTGACCGACGACGGCTTCCGCGCCGACTACCCGACCCTCGAGGCCGCGCAGGGTGCGCTGCACGCCGCCCTCATCCCGGGCTCGGACTGGCCGGAGTTCCGCGAGCACTAGCACTCGTCCCCTCCCCACCCTCCTCGACGGCGGCGGTTCCCCGGCAACGGGTCCGCCGCCGTCGCCATGCCCTCCTCCGGCCGACACTTGCTGCACGGGCCCCGGGGCGGCCGACCCGGCACGAGCGCCGCATCCGGGGTCCGCCCGACCCGCTACCGACGGAGGACCACATGCCCGACCTCATCACCCTCACGGGGCTCGTCGCCACGACGCCCCGCCACATCCTCACGAGCGAGGGGCTCTCGATAACCTCGTTCCGCCTCGCCTCGAGCCAGCGCCGCTACGACCGCTCCGCCGAGCGCTGGGTCGACGGCGACACCAACTGGTACACGATCACGTCGTTCCGGCAGCTCGCCCTCAACTGCTCCACCTCGATCGAGAAGGGCCAGCGCGTGCTCGTCACGGGAAAGCTGCGCATCCGGGAGTGGGACAACGGCGAGCGGGTCGGCACCACTGTCGACATCGAGGCCGAGTCGATAGGCCACGACCTGTCGTGGGGCACGTCGAAGTTCTCGCGCAGCATCGTCGCGAGCGTGCGCGGCGACGCGGCGCCGGAGCCCGCGCACGAGGCCGCGGGGTCGGAGGCCGACACCGCCGAGCCCCACCAGGAGCACGAGCAGCTGGAACAGTCCGTGCCGTTCTAGGGGCGCGACCCGATGCGCGCCCTAGAATCCCGGTATGGCCAGCAGACACAGCATCGCGGCGGCGCTCGCGGGGGCGGTGCTCGTCACGGCGCTCGCCGGATGCGTGCCGTCGACGCCCACACCGGTGCCCACGCAGACCGTCGCGGAGCCGAGCGCCGCCCCGAGCGCCACGGCACCGGCGGAGCCCGTGCTCGTGGAGGGCGGCACCGCGGAGGAGAACAAGGCCTACTTCGACAAGGTGAACGGCATCTACTTCGAGCGCAACGGCATCGCCGCGAGCCAGTCGCTGTTCGACAACCTCGTCGCGTCGGGGTTCCGGGCGCAGGACATCGAGGTGACGGAAGACCGTACCTCGCTCGACCTGCAGGCCGACTCGGTCGTCATCTCGGTGCGCATCAAGGGGGAGTGCCTCGTCGGCGGCTTCGCGCAGGCGGGCTACAAGGGCATCATCGCGCCGCTGCTCGGCACGGGCAGCTGCCTCATCGGCACGACGCTGCCGATCAACTAGCCCCCGCGCGCTCTCCTAGGATTGCACCATGGCCGAATTCATTTACTCCATGGTGCGCGCCCGCAAGGCGGTCGGCGACAAGCTCATCCTCGACGACGTCACCATGTCCTTCTACCCGGGCGCCAAGATCGGCGTCGTCGGCCCCAACGGTGCCGGCAAGTCCACGATCCTCAAGATCATGGCCGGCCTCGACACCCCCAGCAACGGCGAGGCCCGGCTGAGCCCCGGCTACAGCGTGGGCATCCTCATGCAGGAGCCCGAGCTCGACGAGACGAAGACCGTGCTCGAGAACATCCAGGACGGCGTGGCGATCAAGCCGAAGCTCGACCGCTTCAACGAGATCTCGGCCCTCATGGCCGACCCCGACGCGGACTTCGACACGCTCCTCGCGGAGATGGGCGTGCTGCAGGAGGAGATCGACGCGGCCGACGGCTGGGACCTCGACTCCCAGCTCGAGCAGGCCATGGACGCCCTGCGCACCCCGCCCGGCGACGCCGCGATCGGCCCGCTCTCCGGCGGTGAGAAGCGCCGCGTCGCGCTCGCGAAGCTCCTGCTGCAGAAGCCCGACCTGCTCCTGCTCGACGAGCCCACCAACCACCTCGACGCCGAGAGCGTGCTGTGGCTCGAGCAGCACCTCGCCAAGTACCACGGCGCCGTGCTCGCCGTGACCCACGACCGGTACTTCCTCGACCACGTGGCCGAGTGGATCGCCGAGGTCGACCGCGGCCACCTCTACCCGTACGAGGGCAACTACTCCACCTACCTCGAGACCAAGGCCAAGCGCCTCGAGGTGCAGGGCAAGAAGGATGCCAAGCTCGCGAAGCGCCTCGCCGGCGAGCTCGAGTGGGTCCGCAGCAACGCGAAGGGCCGCCAGACGAAGTCGAAGGCCCGCCTCGCCCGGTACGAGGAGATGGCGGCCGAGGCCGAGAAGACCAGGGTGTTGGACTTCGAGGAGATCGTCATCCCCGTGGGTCCGCGACTCGGCTCGCAGGTCATCGACGCGAAGAACCTCAAGAAGGGCTTCGACGGTCGCATCCTCGTCGACGGCCTGAGCTTCACGCTGCCGCGCAACGGCATCGTGGGCGTCATCGGCCCCAACGGCGTCGGCAAGACCACGCTCTTCAAGACGATCGTGGGCCTCGAGCCCCTCGACGCCGGCGACCTCAAGATCGGCGAGACCGTCGACATCTCGTACGTCGACCAGAGCCGCGGCGGCATCGACCCGAACAAGACGCTCTGGGAGGTCGTCTCCGAGGGCCACGACTACATCCAGGTCGGCAAGACCGAGATCCCGTCGCGCGCCTACGTCAGCCAGTTCGGGTTCAAGGGGCCCGACCAGCAGAAGAAGGCCGGGGTGCTCTCGGGCGGTGAGCGCAACCGCCTCAACCTCGCCCTCACGCTCAAGCAGGGCGGCAACCTCCTGCTGCTCGACGAGCCCACCAACGACCTCGACGTCGAGACCCTCGGCAGCCTCGAGAACGCGCTGCTCGAGTTCCCCGGCTGCGCCGTGGTCATCACCCACGACCGGTGGTTCCTCGACCGCATCGCCACGCACATCCTCGCGTGGGAGGGCACGGAGGAGAACCCGTCGCAGTGGTACTGGTTCGAGGGCAACTTCGAGTCGTACGAGGAGAACAAGGTCGAGCGCCTCGGCCCCGACGCCGCCAAGCCCAACCGCTCGGCCTACCGCAAGCTCACGCGGGACTAGCCGTGACCCGGCTCCACGTAGCGATACCGCTCCGCTGGAGCGACTTCGACGCGTACGCCCACGTCAACAACGCCGAGATGCTGCGCCTCCTCGAGGAGGCGCGCATCCAGGCGTTCTGGCGTCCCGACGAGGGGCAGGGGCCCGAGACGGCGATCCTCGACGCGCGTCCGGGCGCCGAGACCATCGGCCTCATCGCGCGTCAGGAGGTCGAGTACCTCGCGCCCATCCCGTACATGCGCTCACCGATCGACATCGAGCTGTGGATCGGGCGCATCGGGGGCGCGAGCATCGAGATCTGCTACGAGATGTTCTCGCCGGAGGGCGTGAGCCCGCGCATCCTCTTCACCAAGGCCGCGACGACGCTCGTCATGGTCACGGCGGCGACCGGCCGGCCGTCGCGCATCACCGACAGCCTGCGCGAGGTGTGGGCACCGTACGTCGAGGAGCCCGTGCAGTTCACGAAGCGCGGCTAGGCCTTCGGCACGCGCACCGTGATCTCCTGCGCGACCGTGGCCATGAGCACGCCGTCGCGGCGGTAGACGCGGCCCTGCGAGAGCCCGCGTCCGCCGACGGCCGTGGGCGACTCCTGCACGTAGAGCATCCACTCGTCCACGCGGCCGAAGCGGTGCAGCCACATGGCGTGGTCGAGGCTCGCGACCTTGAGGCCGGGCGTGACCCACGGCAGCCCGTGGGCGCGCAGCACCGACTCCTGGATGGAGAAGTCGCTCGCGTACACGAGCGCCGCGCGGTGCAGGTCGGGGTCGTCGGGCATCGTGCCGACCGTCTTGAGCCACACGGCCTGGTGCGGCACGGAGCCGCCCTCGACCGACAGGTAGAGCGGCCCCTCCACGTAGCGCAGGTCGAACGCGCGGTCGTTCGACCAGCTGCGCGCGATCGGGTGGTCGAAGCCCTCGAGCGACTCCGCCGCGGTGGGAAGCGACTCGGGCTCGGGCAGGTCGGCGGGCATGTCGATCTGGTGGTCGAGGCCGGTGTCCTCGTCCTGGAACGACGCGATCATCGAGAGGATCGGCAGCCCGCGCTGGTACGCCTGCGTGCGGCGCGTCGAGAACGAGCGGCCGTCGTGGATGCGGTCGACCGAGAACGTGATGGGCTCGTCGATGTCGCCCGGCCGCAGGAAGTACCCGTGCATGGAGTGCGGGTGGCGCCCCTCGCCGATGGTGCGCTGCGCCGCGACGAGCGACTGCGCGAGCACCTGGCCGCCGAACACGCGTCCGTGGGGCATCCACTGGGTCGGTCCCGTGAAGATGTCCTCGCTCGTGCGCGCGCCCGTGTCGGCGAGGTCGAGCGTGTCCAGTAGTCCGCTGAGGGGGTCGCTCATGACCTGTAGTTTAGAAGACCTATGAGCCGCTCATTCACCCTCGTGGACTCCCTCGCCCTCGGCGACCTGCACGTGTTCCTCGGGCGTGCGCTGCGCGTGGAGGACGGCTCGGTGCGGCTCATCGCCGGGTCGGGCGTGCTCGCGGTGTACGTGGCGGTGCTGCATCCTGCGGGCCTCCTCGACGAGAGCCCCACGGTGCTGGGCCTGCGCACGTTCGCGGTCACGGGTGCCGAGGAGTTCGACGCGGTGGTGCCCGTGCGCTCCCTGCTCATGCGCGTGGAGGGGCGGCTCGAGGCCGCGGCCGCCGATGTCGCCGAGCCCATCACGGTGTCGCTCCCGCTCGAGGTGAACTCGGTGGCGTGGGCGGCGATCTCGCCCCCGCGGGGCGGATGGCACGCCCTCGAGCCCACGACCTCCGACCTGCTCGACGCCGTCGCGAAGAAGGGCATCGACGAGGTGGCGCAGGTGATCCCCACGGGCACGGGCGAGGCGATAGTGCACCGCGTGCGCGCCGAGATCTGGGGCAAGCCCATCACGGGGTTCGACCACATCCCCGGCGGGGCGGCGTTCGCGGCCCTGAGCCTCGGGTTCCTCGGCGAGGGCGACCCGGTCGCCGTGTACGAGTCCGGCCCGTGGACGCGCCTCACGACGAAGCGCGGCCACGTGCTCGTCAAGCGCCGCGCCTGGACGCTCGCGCGCTAGCTGAAGGGCAGCGTGCCCACGAGCGCGAGCACGAGCGTCGCGGCCCACACGATGCTCACGACGAGCGAGAGCGCGAAGAGCGCGATCACCACCCACAGCACCGCCATGCCCCTGCCCGTGCGCCGTCGCGTCACGACGGCACGGCCTATCGCGTAGACGGGGTAGCCCAGGAGGCTGAAGAAGCCGAACGCCCAGTGGAACGGCTGGGGCACTCCCGCGCGCACGAGCCAGCGCCAGTCGAGCCACGAGAAGAGCACGACGGCGGCGCCGAGCACCCAGCCGCTCAGGCTCAGCAGCAGCAGCGCGGGCGACGTGAAGAGCTGCAGCTGCAGCTGCACCGAGGCGTCGGGGTCGCTCACGTCGAGCCCGCGGAGGTAGCCGGGGAGGTCGAACGTGAACAGCAGGGGCAGGGTCACATAGGGCAGCACGACGACGAGCCAGATCCACGGGCTGTAGACCTTCTCGACGGCCACGGGCGCGGCGCTCACGCGGTCACCAGCCTCACCACGGGGATGACCCGGTCGGTCTTGTGCTGGTAGGCCGCGAAGCCGGGTGCGCGCGCGATGATCCGCTCGTAGAGGATGTCGCGCTGCTCGCGCTCGACGACCTCCGCCGTGGCGTCGAACTCGACGATGCCCGCGTCGGTCGCCTGCTCGACGTGCACGTGCGGGTGGGCGACGAGGTTGTGGAACCACGACGGGTTCTCGGGCGTGCCCGCCTTCGACGCGACGACGAACAGGCCCTCCGGCTCGGCGAAGTACATGACCGGTGCGACGCGCCCCTCGCCCGTCTTCGCCCCGGTGGTGTGGAGGATGAGCAGCTGGGAGCCCTCGAACGGTCCGCCGACGCGCCCCTCGTTGGCGCGGAACTCCGCGATGACCCTGTCGTTGAAGCCCGTCATGACTCCAACGCTACAGCCCGCCCCGCGGTCCTGCCGGTGAACAGGCAGCCGCCGAGGAAGGTGCCCTCGAGCGACCGGTAGCCGTGCACGCCGCCGCCGCCGAAGCCGCTCGCCTCGCCCGCCGCGTAGAGGCCGGGGATGGGCGCGCCGTCGGCCCCGAGGGCCCGCGCGCTCAGGTCGGTCTGGATGCCGCCGAGGCTCTTGCGCGTGAGGATGTGCAGCTTGACGGCGATGAGCGGTCCCGCCGCGCTGTCGAGGATGCGGTGCGGCTTGGCGACCCGGATGAGCTTGTCGCCGCGGTAGTTGCGGGCCTGCCGGAGGGCGTTCACCTGGGCATCCTTGGCGAAGGGGTTGGCGAGCTCGCGGTCGCGCGCCTCGATCTCGGTGCGCACGAGCGACGCGTCGATCGTGACGTCGGGGGAGAGCTCCTGCATCTTCGCGAGCAGCTCGTCGAGGGTGTCGGCGACGACGAAGTCCTCGCCCTTCTCCTTGAACGCCTCGACGGGTCCCGTGGCGCCCTTGCCGAGGCGCTGCCTGAGCAGCTCGCGCACGGACTTGCCGGTGAGGTCGGGGTTCTGCTCGCTGCCGGAGAGCGCGAACTCCTTCTCGATGATCGCCTGCGTGAGCACGAACCACGTGTGCTCGTGGCCCGTCGAGACGATGTGCTCGAGGGTGCCGAGGGTGTCGAAGCCCGGGAACAGGGGCACCGGCAGGCGCTTGCCCGTCGCATCCAGCCAGATGCTCGAGGGGCCGGGCAGGATGCGGATGCCGTGCTTATCCCACACGGGCGCGTAGTTCGTGATGCCCTCGCAGTAGTGCCACATGCGGTCGCCGTTGACGAGCCGCGCGCCCGCCTTCTCGGCGATGCCGAGCATGCGGCCGTCGACGTGCGCGGGCACGCCGCTCAGCATGTGCTTCGGCGCGGCGCCCATCCTCGCGGGCCACTGCGCGCGCACCTGGTCGTGGTTGCCGCCGATCCCGCCGCTCGTGACGATCGTCGCCGTCGCGCGCTCGTCGAACCCGCCCACGACCTCGCGGTTGCTGGGGGCGCCGCGCTCGGCGCCGTCATCCTTGAGCACCGCGCCCCGCGCGCCGACCACCGCGCCGCCCTCGACGACGAGCTCGTCGACGCGGTGGCGGAACTTGAGGGTCACGAGGCCCGCGGCGACCCCCTCGCGCACCGCCTTCACGAAGGGCTCGAGGATGCCCGGGCCGGTGCCCCACGTGATGTGGAAGCGCGGCACCGAGTTGCCGTGGCCGGTCGCGGTGTACCCGCCGCGCTCCGCCCAGCCGACCACCGGGAAGAACGAGACGCCCTTCGACCTCAGCCACGACCGCTTCTCGCCCGCCGCGAACTCGAGGTAGGCCTCCGCCCAGCGGCGGCCCCACTCGTCCTCGTCGCGGTCGAAGCCCGCGCTGCCGAACCAGTCCTGCCGCGCGAGCTCGTAGGAGTCCTTCACGCCCATGCGGCGCTGCTCGGGGGAGTCGACGAGGAAGAGCCCGCCGAACGACCACCAGGCCTGCCCGCCGAAGCTCGCCTCGGGCTCCTGCTCGAGGATCGTGACGGTCTTTCCGGCGGCGACGAGCTCCGAGGCGGCGACGAGGCCGGCGAGTCCGGCGCCGACGACGATGGCGTGCGCGGGGGTGGTGGGTGTCATGGAAGCGATGCTAGCGTCGAGGCATCGGGCAACGGCGCCCGGTGCCGGTCGAGGTGCAACCCATCGCGGCCGGACGTGAATCGCTCCGCCGGGCAGACCCGCCGCAGGGGAGCGGATCGGAGCATGCATGTCCATGACCCTGACGGCCCGCACGACGCAGGATCCCGTACAGCTCATCGATGCCCAGGGCGTCCGCCTTGCCGATGAGACCTACGACCCGCTCGTCGCCGACATCACCGACGAACGCCTCACCTCGCTCTACGAGGACATGGTGCTCGTGCGCCGCCTCGACACCGAGGCCACGGCCCTGCAGCGCCAGGGCGAGCTCGGCCTGTGGCCGCCGCTCCTCGGCCAGGAGGCCGCGCAGGTGGGCTCGGCGCGCGCGCTGCGCGCCGACGACTTCGTGTTCTCGAGCTACCGGGAGAACGGCGTCGCGTTCTGCCGTGGCGTCGAGCTCGTCGACCTCGCGCGCGCATGGCGCGGCACCTCGGCCTCCGGGTGGGACCCGTTCTCCGTGGGCATGGCGACGCCCGCCGTCATCATCGGCGCCCAGACCCTGCACGCCACGGGCTACGCCCTCGGCTGCGCTCGCGACGGCGTCGACTCGGCCGCCGTCGCGTACTTCGGCGACGGCGCGACGAGCCAGGGCGATGTCAACGAGGCCATGGTGTTCGCCGCGAGCTTCCACGCCCCCGTGGTCTTCTTCTGTCAGAACAACCAGTGGGCCATCTCGGAGCCCGTGGGCCTGCAGGCCGTGCGGCCCATCGCCGATCGCGCCCCCGGGTTCGGCATCCCGAGCGTGCGCGTCGACGGCAACGACGTGCTCGCGGTCGCCGCCGTCACGCGCGAGGCGCTCGAGCGCGCGCGCAGCGGGGGAGGCCCGAGCTTCATCGAGGCGGTGACGTACCGCATGGGGCCGCACACGACGTCGGACGACCCGACGCGCTACGTGGACCCCCTGCAGCGCGAGGAGTGGGCGGGCCGCGATCCGCTCGCGCGCGTCGAGGCGTACCTCGACCTCTCCGCCGACGAGCGCGCGCGCATCGCGGCACGCTCCGACGAGGTGGCCGCGGAGTTCCGCTCGGCGTGCAAGGCGCTCGTCGAGCCGCATCCCCTCTCCCTCTTCGACAACGTCTACGCCGAGCCCCACTCGGGCCTCGAGCGCCAGCGCAGCCGGTACGCCGCCTACCTGAGGGGGTTCGAGTCATGAGCGAGCTCACCCTCTCGAAGGCGATCGGCACGGGCCTGCGGCGCGCGCTCGCCGAGGACGACCGCGTCGTGCTCATGGGCGAGGACATCGGCAAGCTCGGCGGTGTCTTCCGCGTCACGGACGGGCTGCAGTCCGAGTTCGGGCCGGAGCGGGTCATGGACATGCCGCTCGCCGAGTCCGGCATCATCGGCATGGCCGTGGGGATGGCCTTCCGCGGCTTCCGGCCGGTCGTCGAGATCCAGTTCGACGGCTTCATCTACCCGGGCTTCGACCAGATAGTCGCCCAGGTGGCGAAGCTGCACGCGCGCACCGACGGGCGGGTCAGGATGCCCCTGACGATCCGTGTGCCGTTCGGCGGCGGCATCGGCGCGGTCGAGCACCACAGCGAGTCGCCCGAGGCGTACTTCGCCCACACAGCGGGGCTGCGGGTCGTGAGCTGCTCGAACCCGCAGGACGCGCACACGATGATCCGCCAGGCGATCGCGAGCGACGACCCCGTGCTGTTCTTCGAGCCCAAGCGCCGGTACTGGACCAAGGGCGAGGTCGACGAGTCGTGCGACTTCCCCATGGACAGCGCGCGCGTGGTCGTCGAGGGGCAGGATGTCACGCTCCTCGCCTACGGGCCGCTCGTGGCCACCGCCGTCGACGCGGCGACCGCCGCCTCCGACGAGGGGATCTCCGTCGAGGTCGTCGACCTGCGCTCCCTGTCGCCGCTCGACTACGAGACGATCGAGGCGAGCGTGCGCAAGACGGGCCGCGTCGTCATCACGCACGAGGCCGCCGAGTTCGGCGGCATGGGCGCCGAGCTCGCCGCGGGCATCACCGACCGCTGCTTCTACAGCCTCGAGGCTCCGCCGCAGCGCGTGACCGGGTTCGACATCCCGTATCCGCCCGCGCGGCTCGAGGAGCACTTCCTGCCCGACCTCGACCGCATTCTCGACGCCGTCGACCGAGTGCTCGGCCGCACCAACTCGCTGACGGGGTGGACGGCATGAGGGACTTCGCGCTGCCCGACCTGGGCGAGGGTCTCACCGAGTCGGAGATCATCGAGTGGCACGTCGCCGTGGGCGACCGGGTCACGCTCAACCAGCCGCTCGCGGACGTGGAGACGGCGAAGGCCGTCGTGCAGCTGCCGTCGCCGTTCGATGGCGTCATCGGTGCGCTCTACGCGGACGCCGGCGACACCGTGCGCGTGGGCGCGCCCATCGTGGGCTTCGAGGTCGAGGCGGCCGCGGCCGTCACGCGCGAGCCCGTGCTCGTGGGCTACGGGGCGCCCGTCGCCTCGGGCGACCGCCCGAAGCGCAAGGCCCGCACCCTCCCCGAGGAGCAGCCCGTGTTCGTGCCCGCGCGCGGCGTCGCGCTCGCCACGCCGCCCGTGCGCAAGCTCGCGCACGACCTCGGCGTCGACATCGCGGCCCTCACGGGCTCGGGCGAGGGCGGCGCCGTGACGCGCGACGACGTGCTGGCCGCCGCCGCCCTTCCCCCCGTGCCTCGCAGTTCGGCAGGTGTCTCGGAGATCTCCGAGGCTCGCGCAACTCTGCGAGGCACGCGCGGGGAAGGCGGGGGCGGGGGCGACCGGCGCACGCCTATCAAGGGGGTGCGCAAGGCCACGGCCGCCGCGATGGTGCAGAGCGCGTTCACGGCTCCGCACGTGACCGAGTTCCTCACCGTGGATGTCACGCGCTCGACCGAGCTCGTCGAGCGCCTGCGCTCGGCGGGGGAGCGGGCATCCCTGCTCGCCGTCGTGGCGAAGGCCCTGTGCCTCGCCGTGCCGCGCAACCCCACGCTCAACTCGCGGTGGGAGGAGCAGGCGCAGGAGATCGTCGAGTTCTCCGGGGTCAACCTGGGCATCGCGGTGGCGACGCCGCGCGGGCTCATGGTGCCGGTCATCCGGGATGCCCACACGCTCGCCCTCGGAGCCCTCACGGACTCCATCGCGACCCTCGCGACGACGGCGCGCGAGGCCCGGACGAGTCCCGCCGACCTCACGGGCGGCACGATCTCGATCACGAACGTGGGCGTCTTCGGCGTTGACGCGGGAACGCCCATCCTCAACCCGGGGGAGGCGGCGATCCTCGCGATAGGCGCCGTGCGGCGGCTGCCGTGGGAGTTCGAGGGCGGCATCGCGCTGCGCGACGTCATGACGCTGAGCCTGTCGTTCGACCACAGGCTCGTCGACGGCGAGCAGGCGGCGCACTTCCTCGTCGACATCGGCAGGGTGCTCGTCGACCCCGCGACAGTGCTCGCCCTCGTATGAGCTTCGGCACCGCGTCGGTCGCGGAGAACTACCAGCGCTACCTCGAGCCCGTGCTCTTCGCGCCGTGGGCGCACCGCCTCGTCGCCTATGCGGGAGTGCGGGCCGGCGACGTCGTGCTCGACCTGGCGGCGGGCACGGGGGCAGTCGCGCGCATCGCCGCGCGCGCGGGCGCCGAGGTCATCGCGGCGGACTCGAGCGCGCCCATGCTCGAGCACGTGCCCGCGGGCATCCGCACCCTCGAGTCGCCCGCGGACGCGCTTGACCTGCCCGACGGGTCGGTCGACGTCGTGCTGTGCCAGCAGGGGCTGCAGTTCCTGCCCGACCCCGTCGGGGCGCTGCGCGAGGCGCTGCGCGTGCTGCGGCCGGGCGGCGTCGTCGCCGTGTCGGTGTGGGCCACCGACGAGCGCCTCGACCCGTTCGACGCGTTCGCCGAGGCCCTGCAGCGCGATGCGGTCGCCGCGGGATCCGACCGGCGCATCAGCAACGCGGCGGTCGAGATGACCGTGCACGGCATCGTCGACTGCCTGCTCGTCGCGGGCGCCGCGGACGTCCGCGCCACCCGCCAGGAGCTCGCCGTGCGCTGGCCGACTGTCGACTCCGAGATCGCCGCGATCTTCGGCACTCCGTTCGGGCCCTTCCTCGACCGGCTCCCGTCGGGCCGGCGGGACGGCGTGCTCGACGACGTGCGCCGGCAGCTCGACCACGGCGGCACGACGGGCACCCACGTGACCACGTCGGTGCTGGGGCGGGGCGTGAAGCGCTAGGCGCGCAGCGCGGCCGCGGCCATGCGCTCGAGGATCGCGCGGGTCTGCGCCTGTGAGGAGCCCCGTGTGCTCCCCGAGTGCGGAGTCGAGTTGATGAGGCCGAACGTGGCGTGCGCCCGGGTGCGCAGCACGGCGCGCTCGGCGGACGGGGTCAGGCGCGACAGCACGTCGACCCACAGCTCGACGTAGGCGCGCTGCAGGGCGCGCACGTCGTGGCGGTCGGTGTCGGTGAGGCTGTCGAGGTCGCGGTCCTGCACGCGGATGACGTCGGAATTGGCGAGGGCGAAGTCGACATGGAAGGCGATGAGGGCGGCGAGGGCATCCTCGTCGGATCCCGCCGCGTCGACCACCGAGCGCCCGCCCGAGGCGAGGCCCTCGCTCACCTCCACGAGCAGCGCGCCGAGCACCGCCTGCTTGCCCGCGAAGTGCCGGTACACGGCCGGACCGCTCACACCGACGGCCGCCCCGAGGTCTTCGAGCGAGACGCGCGCGAAGCCGCGCTCGGCGAAGAGGTGCGCGGCGGCGTCGAGCATCGCCTGGCGGCGGTCGGCCTTGGCGCGGCTGCGGAGGGTGTCGGACACGCTCGACAGTCTAGACAGTCCAGTTAATCGACGCTAACCTAAAATCAGTTAACCCCCACTAACTCAGCAAGGTTGTCGATGGAGACCCTCACGAGCGCGGCAGACCCGTCGTCCGACGGATTCGCCGCCAACGACGCCGCCCACCGGTCGCTCGTCGCCGAGCTGCGCGACCGGCTCGCCGAGGCGGCGAAGGGCGGGCCGGAGCGCTCGCGCCAGCGGCACCTGGAGCGCGGCAAGCTGCTGCCGCGCGACCGCGTGGACGGGCTGCTCGACGACGGCAGCCCCTTCCTCGAGCTCGCCCCGCTCGCCGCGAACGGGCTCTACGGCGACGAGGCGCCCGGCGCCGGCGTCATCGCGGGCATCGGCCTCGTGCACGGGCGGCCCGTGCTCGTCATCTCCAACGACGCGACGGTCAAGGGCGGCACGTACTTCCCGCTCACGGTCAAGAAGCACCTGCGGGCGCAGGAGGTCGCGCTCGAGAACCACCTGCCGTGCGTCTACCTCGTCGACTCCGGCGGTGCATACCTGCCGCTGCAGGACGAGGTGTTCCCCGACCGCGACCACTTCGGCCGCATCTTCTTCAACCAGGCGCGCATGTCGGCGGCGGGCATCCCGCAGGTCGCCTCGGTCATGGGCTCGTGCACCGCCGGCGGCGCGTACGTGCCCGCCATGAGCGACGAGACGGTCATCGTGCGCGGGCAGGGCACGATCTTCCTCGGCGGGCCGCCGCTCGTGAAGGCCGCCATCGGCGAGGTCGTCACGGCGGAGGAGCTCGGCGGGGGAGAGCTTCACTCGCGCGTCTCCGGCGTCACCGACCATCTCGCGGACGACGACGCCCACGCCCTCGCGATCGTGCGGGACATCGTCGCGACGATGCCGCGCCCGCGGCAGCCCGCCTGGGAGGTCACGGAGAGCCGCGACCCGGCCGTCGACCCCGCGCAGCTCTACGGCGTCGTACCCACCGACGTGCAGCAGCCCTACGACGTGCGCGAGGTCATCGCGCGGCTGCTCGACGGGAGCGAGTTCCACGAGTTCAAGCGGGAGTACGGCACGACGCTCGTCACGGGGTTCGGGCGCCTGCACGGGCATCCGGTGGCGGTGGTCGCCAACAACGGCGTGCTGTTCAGCGAGTCGGCCCTCAAGGGTGCGCACTTCATCGAGCTCGCCGACCAGCGGGGCATCCCGCTGCTGTTCCTGCAGAACATCTCCGGCTTCATGGTCGGCACCGACGCCGAGGCGGGGGGCATCGCCAAGAACGGCTCGAAGATGGTGACGGCCGTCGCGACGACGCGCGTCCCCAAGCTCACCGTCGTGATCGGCGGCTCGTTCGGCGCGGGCAACTACTCGATGTGCGGCCGCGCCTACTCGCCGCGGTTCCTGTGGATGTGGCCCAACGCCCGCATCTCCGTCATGGGCGGCGCCCAGGCCGCGTCGGTGCTCTCGACGGTCGGCGACGCCGATCCCGAGGCCATCCGCGCGCAGTACGAGACGCAGGGCAGCCCGTACTACTCCACCGCGCGGCTGTGGGACGACGGCATCATCGACCCGCTAGACACCCGCCGGGTGCTCGGGCTCGCCCTCGACGTGTGCGCGGCGGTGCCGCTGCCCGATCCGGCCTTCGGGCTCTTCAGGATGTGACGGCAGATGTTCGAGACAGTGCTCGTCGCCAACCGTGGTGAGATCGCGTGCCGCATCATCCGCACGCTCAGGAGCATGGGCATCCGCTCGACCGCCATCTTCACGGAGGCCGACCGGGGCGCCCGCCACACGCGCGAGGCGGATGCCGCCGTGCTCGTGCCGAGCTACCTCGACATCGCCGCGATCGCCGCGATACCGGCCGACGCCGTGCACCCCGGCTACGGGTTCCTGAGCGAGAACGTGGAGTTCGCGCGCGCCTGCGAGGCCGCGGGGCTCGTGTTCATCGGGCCGCCCGTCGGCGCGATCGAGGCCATGGCCGACAAGATCCGCGCCAAGGAGCATGTCGCGGCGCGCGGGGTGCCCGTCATCCCGGGGGCGACCGGCGACGACCTCGTCGCGGCCGCCGCGACCGTCGGTTACCCGCTGCTCATCAAGCCGAGCGCGGGCGGCGGCGGCAAGGGCATGACGGAGGTGTTCTCGCCGGCCGAGCTGCCCGCGGCGCTCGACTCGGCGCGCCGCGTCGCGCTCAAGGCCTTCGGCGACGACACGCTCCTGCTCGAGCGGCTCGTCACGACCCCGCGCCACATCGAGGTGCAGGTGCTCGCGGACTCCCACGGCACGGTCATCCACCTGGGCGAGCGCGAGTGCTCGCCGCAGCGGCGGCACCAGAAGATCGTCGAGGAGGCGCCCTCGGCGCTGCTCGACGAGACCACGCGCGCCGCGATCGGGGAGGCCGCGTGCGAGGTCGCGCGCAGCGTCGGCTACGTGGGCGCGGGCACCGTGGAGTTCCTCGTCTCCGACGCGGCACCCGGCGAGTTCTTCTTCATGGAGATGAACACGCGGCTGCAGGTCGAGCACCCCGTCACCGAGCTCGTCACGGGCATCGACCTCGTCGAGCAGCAGGTCCGCATCGCCGCGGGCGGCCGCGTGCCGGCCGCTCCCGTGCTCACGGGCCACGCCGTCGAGGCCCGCCTGTACTCCGAGGATCCGGCCGCGGGCTTCCTCCCGTCGGCGGGCGAGGTGCTCGCACTCCACGAGCCGGAGGGGGTGCGCGTCGACAGCGCCCTGCTCCCCGGCCTCGTCGTGGGGACCGCCTACGACCCCATGCTCGCGAAGATCATCGCGTGGGCGCCCACGCGTGCGGAGGCCCTCGCGCGCCTCGACCTCGCGCTCGCCGACACGGCGGTGCTCGGAATCCGCACCAACCTGAGCTTCCTGCGCGCCCTCGTCACGGATCCCGAGGTGCGCGCAGGGCGTCTCCACACCGGCCTCATCGAGGGGCTGCTGCCGTTCCACGACCCCGAGCCGGACGCGTGGGCGCTCGCGGCCGCCGCGAGCCTCCGTCCGCTCGGCACGGGGGCGTGGGCGCTCGACGGCTGGCGCGCCGTCGGCACCCCGGCCCGTCCGCACGCGCGGCACGACGACGAGACCGTGACCGTCGAGCTGGACGGGGAGGCGCGCACGTTCCGCTGGGCGCGCGACGCGGGCTCGGTGTGGCTCGCGCGCGACGGGGTCACGTGGCAGCTCGCCACGCCCGACCGCGACCGGCGCGAGGCCCGCGCGCGGGCATCCGGGCCGACCGGCCCGCAGGTGCGCAGCGCCATGCCGGGCACGGTCGTGTCCGTCGCGGTGCGCACGGGAGACGTCGTCGAGGCGGGGCAACCCCTCCTCGCGATCGAGGCGATGAAGATGGAGCACACCCTGCTCTCCTCCGTCGCCGGAACGGTGACCGTCTCGGTCGCCGAGGGCGACCAGGTCAGGCTCGACCAGGTCGTCGCCACGATCCATCCCCACGAAGGAGAACCAGGATGACCCTCACGACGGCCATGACGCCCGGCATCGAGACGACCGACTTCCAGGAGAGGCTGCGCGCGACGGTGCGCGACTTCGCCGACACGGTCGTCGCGCCCGCCGCGTACGAGTACGACACCAAGCGCGAGCTGCCCTACGGCATCATCGCGCAGATGGGCGAGATGGGCCTGTTCGGCCTCCCGTTCCCCGTGGAGTACGGGGGACAGGGCCGCACGTACGTCGACTTCTGCATAGCGATAGAGGAGCTCAGCAGGGCCGACCAGTCGATAGGGGTGACGCTCGAGGCCGGGGTGGGCCTGGGCGCGATGCCGATCTTCCGCGCGGGCACCGAGGAGCAGCGGCAGCGCTGGGTGCCGCCGCTCGCGCAGGGGCGCGCGCTCGCGGGGTTCGGCCTCACGGAGGCCGACGCGGGCTCCGACGCGGCGGGCACGAAGACGACCGCGGTGCTCGAGGGCGGCGAGTGGGTCATCAACGGCACCAAGCAGTTCATCACCAACTCGGGTTCCGAGATCACGTCGCTCGTCACCGTCACGGCCGTGACGGGCCGCAGGGATGACGGCAGCCCCGAGCTCACCGCGATCATCGTGCCGAGCGGCACCCCCGGCTTCGAGGTGCTGCCCGCGTACGACAAGGTGGGATGGCACACGTCAGACACGCACCCGCTCGTCTTCACCGACGTGCGCGTGCCCGAGGAGAACCTGCTCGGGCAGGTCGGTCGCGGCTTCGCGAACTTCCTCGAGAGCCTCGACGAGGGCCGCGTCGCGTTCTCCGCGCTGTGCACGGGCGCGGCGCAGGGCTGCCTCGAGGAGGCGATCCGCTACGCCAAGACGCGCAACGTGTTCGGGCGCTCCATCGGCTCGAACCAGCACATCGCCTTCACGATCGCGAGGATGCAGGCGCGCGTGCACGCCGCCCGCCTCGCGACCTACGACGCCGCCCACAAGCTCGTGGCCGGCCAGCCCTTCAAGCTCGAGGCGAGCCTCGCCAAGCTCACGAGCAGCGAGGCCGCGATGGCGAACGCGCGCGACGCGACGCAGATCTTCGGCGGCTACGGATTCCTCAACGAGAACCCCGTGGCGAGGCACTATCGTGACTCGAAGATCCTCGAGATCGGCGAGGGCACGACGGAGGTCCAGCTCATGGTGATCTCGAGGCAGCTCGGCTTCTGATGACGGACATCGAGCAGCGCGGCCTGTACTACGAGGAGTTCGAGACGGGCGTGCGCTACCTGCACCGCCCCGGCCGCACGGTCACGGAGTCGGACAACGTGCTGTTCACGACCCTCACGATGAACACGCAGTCGCTGCACCTCGACGCCGCGTGGGCCGAGACCCAGCCGTTCGGCCAGCGGCTCGTGAACTCGATGTTCACGCTCTCGACGATGGTGGGCAGCTCGGTGGGCCAGCTCACGCAGGGCACGATCATCGGCAACCTGGGCTTCACGGAGGTCGCGTTCCCGCACCCGATGTTCCACGGCGACACCCTCTACACCGAGACGGAGGTCGTGGAGAAGCGGCTCTCGCAGTCCCGCCCGGGCCAGGGCATCGTGACGCTGCGGCACACGGGCAAGAACCAGGACGGCATCGTCGTGGGGGTCGCCACGCGCTCCGTGCTCGTGTGGTGCGCGCCGTGACCTTCGCACTCGGCCCCGCGCTGCTGTTCTGCCCGGCGGACCGTCCGGAGCGATACGGCAAGGCCGCCGAGCGCTCGGACGCGGTCATCCTCGACCTCGAGGACGCCGTCGCGCCGGGCGACAAGGCGGCGGCGCGCGAGGCGCTGCTCGCGCATCCCCTCGACCCCGCCCGCACGATCGTGCGCGTGAGCGCGGCGGGCACCGAGGACCACCAGCTCGACCTCGCCGCCGTCGACGAGACCGACTACCGCTACCTCTTGCTCGCCAAGGCGGCGGGCGTGCGCGACCTCGACAGGCTCGAGGACTACGACGTCATCGCCCTGTGCGAGTCGGCGGCGGGGGTCGTCGCGGCGCCCGCGATCGCGGCGCTCAAGAACGTCGTGGGCCTCATGTGGGGCGCCGAGGACCTCGTGGCCTCCCTCGGCGGAACGTCGAGCCGCGGCCCGGACGGCCGCTACCGGGATGTCGCGCGGCACGCGCGCTCCGCGGTGCTGCTCGCGGCGGGGGCGCATGGCAAGGCGGCGGTCGACGCCGTGCACCTCGACATCGCCGACCTCGACGGGCTGCGAGACGAGGCCGAGGATGCCGCGGCCTCGGGCTTCACCGCGACCGCGTGCATCCACCCGACCCAGGTGGAGGCAGTGCGGGCCGCCTACGCGCCGGGCACCGACGAGCTCGCGTTCGCGCGCGACGTGCTCGCCGCCGCGGAGGGGGAGCGCGGGGTCTTCGCGTTCCGCGGGCGCATGGTCGACGAGCCCGTGCTCGCGCACGCCAGGACGGTCATCGCGCGGAGCCGCTAGCGCCGCCCGCGCCCGCGAGCTGCGGCTTCCGTGGCGAGATTGCCGCGACGTTCCGCGCAGCTCGAAACCCTGCGAGGAGAAAGCGGTGGGGATCAGCGGGCGAGGATGTCGTCCGCGTTGTCCGCTATCCAGTCCATGAGGGGCAGCAAGCGCTCCGCGAGGTCTCGTCCGCGCTGCGTGAGGCTGTAGTCGACACGCGGCGGGATCGTGGGCTGCGCGTCCCGGTGCACGAAGCCGTCCGACTCGAGCACGCGCAGGGTCTGCGCGAGCATCTTCTCGCTCACACCCTCGACCACGCGGCGCAGCTCGCCCCAGCGCAGCGTGTCCTGCGAGAGGGCGACGAGCACGAGCACGCCCCACTTGCTCGTGACGTGGTCGAGCACGGTGCGCGTCGGGCAGTTCGACGGCAGGATGCCCGCCGTGAAGCCGTGCGCTGACAGGTCACTCACCTTCATTCCCCTAACTTACCAAAAAGTGGGTACTGCGCGCAGGGAAGTAATCTCTGGAGAGACGGGTTCACCCCCACGAACCCTCTCGAAAGGAACACCATGACCATCGTCGTCACCGGAGCCACGGGCCACCTCGGCCGCCTCATCATCGACGCGCTGCTGCGCGACGGCACCCCGTCGTCAGACATCGTCGCCCTCGGCCGCAGCGCCCAGAAGCTCGAGGCCCTCGCGCCGCTCGGCGTGCGCACGGCCGTCGCCGACTACACCGACCGCGCATCCCTCGACGCCGCGCTCGCGGGCGCCGACACCGTCATGCTCGTGTCCGGCAGCGAGGTGGGCCAGCGCTTCGCGCAGCACGCGGCGGTCATCGACGCCGCGAAGGCTGCGGGAGTGGGCCGCATCGTCTACACGAGCGCCCCCGCCGCGACGACGTCGCCGCTCATCCTCGCGCCGGAGCACAAGGCCACCGAGGAGTACCTCGCGGCCTCGGGCATCCCCGCCACGATCCTGCGCAACGGCTGGTACACCGAGAACTACGTCGGCACCGCGCAGCAGGCCATCGCCTCAGGCACGCTCGCGTCGAGCGCGGGCGAGGGCCGCGTCTCGAGCGCGTCGCGCAAGGACTACGCGGATGCCGCCGCGGCCGTGCTCGTCGACGACGCGCACGCGGGGCAGACCTACGAGCTCTCCGGCGACACCGCGTGGGACTTCGCCGAGCTCGCCTCGACGGTCGCGGACATCTCGGGCAAGCCCGTCACCCTCGTGGCGCTCACCCCCGAGGAGCACACCGCGGCCCTCGCCGCCGCGGGCCTCGACGAGGGCACAGCGGGCTTCGTCGTCGCGCTCGACGGCAACATCCGCGACGGTCTCCTGGGCCACACGCCCGGCGACCTCTCGCGCCTCATCGGACGCCCGACGACGCCGCTGCGCGACGGGCTCGCGGCGGCCCTCTAGGGTCGTCCGCAACCGCGCGACGGCGGTCCGGACGTCCGGGCGCCTACTCCTCGAACGTGTTGACCATGGCCTGGGCTGCACGGTCGAGGTAGGCCCACAGGGTCGCATCCTGCAGGGGCGGCAGCTCGAGGGAGTCGACTGCCGCCCTCATGTGCGTGAGCCACCGGTCGCGCGCGTCGGGGTTCACCTTGAACGGCAGGTGGCGCATGCGCAGGCGCGGGTGTCCGCGCTCCTCGCTGTAGGTGCCGGGGCCGCCCCAGTACTGCTCGAGGAACCCCGTGAGCCGTTGGATGGCCCCCTCGAGGTCGGGCTGCTCCGGGTACATGGGTAGCAGCACGGGGTCGGTCGCGACGCCCTCGTAGAATTTGCGGACGAGCTTCTCGAACGTCGCCCGCCCGCCGACCTGCTCCCAGAAGTTGCCCTGGGCTGGCTCGCCGCCGGGGCCCATGCGCAGGGTGATCGGGTTCTCGGTCATTCGGGCTTCTTCTCCATGTTCTGCACGGCCACGGGCTTCGTCTTGGGCGGGCGCGCGCCGCGCACGCTCGCGGCTCCGTCGGCGCCCGTGAGGATGATCGAGTTGAGGGCGGGAAGCTTCACGTCCATCTCGTCGAGGGCCCGCTTGAGGCGCGCCCTCAGCTCGCGCGCGACATCATCCTTCGACGCCGACGCGGTCTTGACCACGAGCCGCAGCACGATGGCCTCGGCGGAGATCGACTCGATGCCCCAGATCTCCGGCCGTTCGAGGATGCGCGAGCGCCACTTCGTGTTCGAGGCCATGTCGCGCGCCGTCGCGAGCACCTTGTCCTGCACGGCGTCGAGGTCGACGTCGTAGGGCACCGCGAGGTCGATGATGACGCGCGCCCAGCCCTGCGACATGTTGCCGACGCGCAGGATCTCGCCGTTGCGCACGAACCACAGGGTGCCGTTGACGTCGCGCACGAGGGTGATGCGGATGCCGACGCCCTCGACGACCCCCGTGGCGGGCCCGAGGTCGACGACGTCGCCCACGCCCAGCTGGTCCTCCGCGACCATGAACAGGCCGCTCAGCACGTCTTTGACGATGTTCTGGGCGCCGAAGCCCAGGCCCGCGCCGAGCGCCGCCGTGATGAGGGCGAACGCGCCCGTCGCGTTGGGGATGACCGTGTTGAACAGCACGAGCACCACGAGGATGACGATGACCGCCGTCACCATGTTGCCGAACACGCTGCCGAGCGTCTTCGTGCGCTGCACGATGCGCACCGCGGCGAGCGGCGACATGAGCAGCGCCTGGGTGTCGTCGAAGTTCTGCTTCTTCTTCGCGCCGTTGACGATCCGGCTCACGACACGGCGGATGGCGAACAGCAGGATGCCCCGCAGCAGGATCGCCGCGACGATGACGACCACCGACACGACGAGCTTGTGCCAGCCGCTGTCGACGTCGCCAAGCTCAGCCCAGATCGCGTCCCAGTCCATGTGCCAAGCCTATGGGGGAGCGCCTGCGTGCCGCATGGGCGCTCCCCGCACGGCTAGCTGGCGTCGCGCTCCTGCGCCTTGAGGGCGCGCTCGACACCCGCGAGGTTCTCGACGACCAGGCGGCGCAGGGCCGGGGTCTCGGGGTTCGCGGCGAGCCACGCGTTCGTGGCATCCACGAGCTCCTGCGAGGCGAGCGGGGCCGGGTAGAGGCCGAGCACGACGTACTCCGCGATCTTGTACGAGCGGTTCGCCCAGATGTCGCCCAGCATCGCGAAGTACGGCGCGACCAGGCCCTCGAGCACCGACGGGTCGTTGACGTGCTGGTAGCCCATCGTCACCATGCGCACTATCGCGTTCGGCAGGGTGTCGCTCTCCACGAGGGAGTCGAACGCCTTCCGCTTGCCCTCGACGGTGGGCACCGTCGCGTGCGCCCGGGCGGCGGCCTGGGCGCCGTTGGAGGTGTTGTCGCCCTCGAGCTCGGCGTCGACCTCTGCCGCGTCGGCGGCCCCGTTGAGCACGAGGCCCTCGAGGATCTCCCAGCGCAGGTCGGTGTCGATCTCGAGCCCGTCGAGCGCCACCGAGCCGTCGAGCAGGCCGCGCAGAGTCGCGACGTGGTCGGCGGTCGACGCGATGTTCGCGAAGAACTTGGCGAACTGGAACTGCGCGTCGGAGCCGGCGTCGGCCTCCTTCGCGAGGATCCACAGGCCGTCGCCGACCGCCTCGATGGTCTCCTGGCGGCGCTCCGGCGTCACGTACGCACGCGCGACGGTCGTGAGCTGCGTGAGGGTCGTGCGGATGGTCGTCGACTCGGTCTCCGCGGCGATGTTGTTGAGCACGAGCTGCACGTAGTCGCTCGGGCTCGCCTCCGCGTCGCGCGTCGCGTCCCACGCGGCACCCCACACGATCGAGCGGGCCAGCGGGTCGTCGATGTCCTCGAGGTGCTCCATCGCCACCGCGAGCGACTTCTCGTCGAGGCGGATCTTGGCGTAGGCCAGATCCTCGTCGTTGACGAGCACGAGGTCGGGGCGCTTCTGGCCGACGAGCTCGGGCACGTCGGTCGACGAGCCGTCGACGTCGATCTCGACGCGGTGGTCGCGGCGCAGCTTCCCGCCGTGGAGGTTGTAGAAGCCGATGGCGAGGCGGTGCGGACGGATCGTCGGGTAGTCGGCGGCGGCCTCCTGCTTCACGGCGAACGCCGTGATCGTGCCATCCTCGCCCTCCTCGATGACGGGGCGCAGCGTGTTGACGCCCGCGGTCTCGAGCCACAGCTTGCTCCACTGCGTGAGCTCGCGGCCCGAGGTCTTCTCGAGCTCGGCGAGGAGGTCGGAGAGCTCCGTGTTCGAGTGCGCGTGCTTCTTGAAGTACGCGGCGACGCCCTGCATGAACTCGGGCAGGCCCACCCACGCGACGAGCTGCTTGATGACCGAGCCGCCCTTCGCGTACGTGATGCCGTCGAAGTTGACCTGCACGTCCTCGAGGTCGTTGATCGTCGCGACGACGGGGTGCGTCGAGGGCAGCTGGTCCTGGCGGTACGCCCAGCTCTTCTCCATGGCCTGGAACGTGGTCCACGCCTCGTTCCACTCCGTGGCCTCGGCCGTCGCGAGGGTCGACGCCCACTCGGCGAAGCTCTCGTTGAGCCACAGGTCGTTCCACCACTTCATGGTCACGAGGTCGCCGAACCACATGTGGGCGAGCTCGTGCAGGATCGTGACGACGCGGCGCTCCTTGATCGCGTCGGTGACCTTCGAGCGGAACACGTAGCTCTCGGTGAACGTGATGGCGCCCGCGTTCTCCATGGCGCCCGCGTTGAACTCGGGCACGAAGAGCTGGTCGTACTTCTCGAAGGGGTACGGGTAGTCGAAGTGCTTCTCGTAGAACTCGAAGCCCTGCTTCGTCTTCTCGAAGATGTACTCGGCGTCGAGGTACTGGCTGAGCGACTTGCGCGCGAAGATGCCGAGCGGGATGACCCGCCCGTCGCTCGACACGAGCTCGTCGCGCACGGCGACGTACGGGCCCGCGACGATCGCCGTGACATAGCTCGAGAGGATGCCCGTGGGCGCGAAGCGCCACGTCGACACGGAGTCGCGCACGCCCGTCGGCTCGGGCGTGGGGGAGTTGCTCACGACGGCCCAGTTGGCGGGGGCCGTGACCGTGAACTGGAACGTCGCCTTGAGGTCGGGCTGCTCGAACACCGCGAACACGCGGCGGGAGTCCGGCACCTCGAACTGCGAGTAGAGGTACACCTCGTTGTCGACGGGGTCGACGAAGCGGTGCAGGCCCTCGCCCGTGTTCGTGTACATCGCGTCGGCGACGACCTCGAGCACGTTGTCGCTGCGCAGGTCGGGCAGCTGGATGCGCACGCCGTCGCTCACGACGGCCGGGTCGAGGGCCGTGCCGTTGAGCGTGACCGAGTGCACGGTCTTCGTGATCGCGTCGATGAACGTCGAGGCGCCGTCCTTCGCGGTGAAGCGCACCTTCGTGGTGCTGAGGAACGTCTCGGGGCTCGTCGTGAGGTCGAGCTCGACCTCGTAGCTCGTGACGTCGATGATCGCCTTGCGCTCCTGCGCCTCGACTCTCGTGAGGTTCTCTCCTGGCACCGCTTGCTCCTTTGCTCGTCGGATCGTGTCCGACCACCCAGCCTACCCATCCCGATACTGTGGGCTCATGGCCGACGAACCCACCGCCCCCGTCCCGCCGCCCGCCTCCGACGGGCCGGTACCTCTTCCCGAGTACGCGGCCCCCGAGGTGCCCGTCGCCGAGGGCGCCCCGGCCCCCGCGCCCGCGAAGCGCCCCATCTGGCCGTTCGTGCTGGGCGGGGCCGTGCTGCTGTTCATCCTCGCGATCGTCGGCGTCGTCATCGCGGTGCTGGCCGTGTTCGGTGCGTTCGGCGCCGATCCGTCGAAGACCGTGCTCGAGTACGACCGCGCGTTCGAGACCGCCGACTGCGCCCTCTTCCAGAAGACGCTCAGCGACGGGTACGAGCAGGCCGCGTTCGGCGGCGAGCTCGACTGCGCCGCGTGGACCGAGAACGCCGAGAACTACACGACGGACGGCACGTACGCGTTCACCGTGCGCGTGCAGAGCATGACCGTCGACGGCGATGCCGCCCAGGTCGTCACGCACGAGACCGACACGTCGTCGGGGTCCCCGCAGGACTACGACGTGCGCTACTACCTCGTCAAGGAGAACGGCGACTGGGTGATCGACGACATCGTCAACGAGACCGAGTAGCCCTCCGCCTCCTCGATGGCGGTGGTGAGCAGCGCGAGCAGGCGCTCGTCGGCATCCTCGATGCAGGCGGTCGCGATGCCCGTGACCGCGGTGTGCACTATCGACTCCGCGGTGCGGCGCGAGGCCCTGGGCGCGTAGCGCGTCGTCGACAGGAAGCCGCGCGCCCAGCGCTCGAGGTCGGGGGACTGGTCGAAGGCCTCCCGCGAGGCGGGGCCGAGCTCGGGGTCGAACGAGAGCAGCGCGACCGCGAGGGCGCGCTGCCGCTCGAGGTTGGCGACGGGCAGCGCCGCGCGCGCGGCGATGAGGGCCACCGACATGCCGAACCCGGGGTCGTCGGGGGTGAGCCCCACGACGCGGTGGATGAGCGTCGTGAGCCGCGCGCGCCCCGCGTCCGTCGAGAGGTCGTTGATGTCGCGCGCGAGGGCGGCGAGCGTCGCGTGCGTGCACGCGGGGCGGTCGCTCCAGCGCTCTCCCGCGAGGTAGGAGGCGAACTCCATGAAGCACGCGCCCTGCCTCGGCGAGCGGTGGCGGCCCGCCGAGAGGACCGGCATGAGGGTGGGTGTCGTTGATGCGGCCATGTTCCAGTGTGCTCCCGATCGGGCGCCGAATCCAGAGCCCGCGGCGCTTCTAGACTGGGCAGCATGCGCATCCACATCGCCACCGACCACGCGGGCCTCGAGTTCAGCGAAGACCTGCAGGCGCACCTGCGCGAGGCCGGCCACGAGGTCGTCGACCACGGCCCGACCAGCTACGACCCGCTCGACGACTACCCGAGCTTCTGCATCAACGCGGCGATCGCGGTCGTCAAGGATCAGGCCGCGGGCGTCGAGTGCCTCGGCATCGTGTTCGGCGGCTCCGGCAACGGCGAGCAGATCGCCGCGAACAAGGTCGAGGGCGCGCGCGCCGCGCTCGTGTGGAACGAGTCGACGGCCCTCCTCGCGCGGCAGCACAACGACGCCAACCTCATCTCGATCGGTGCGCGCCAGCACACCGTGGAGGAGGCCAAGCACTTCATCGACGTCTTCATCGCCGAGCCGTTTTCGGGCGAGGAGCGCCACGCCCGCCGCATCGCCCAGCTCGCCGAGTTCGAGCGCACGGGCGCCATCCAGGGGCACACCATCGATGCCTGAGGGCCATTCCGTCCACCGCATCGCCCGGCAGTTCGCGCTGCACTTCGTGGGGCATGAGGTCGCGGCATCCTCGCCCCAGGGCCGGTTCGCGGCGGGTGCGGCGCGCATCGACGGGCACGTCATGACGCAGGCCGTAGCCGTGGGCAAGCAGATGTTCCTCGAGTTCGACAACGGGCTCTGGCTCAAGGTGCACCTCGGCATCTACGGCGCGTGGGACTTCGCGGGCGACGTGACTGCCGACGCCACCATGGCCTCCGCCGCAGGGCGCATGGGCCAGACGAACCAGAAGGGCACGGTGGTCGGTGCCCACGAGGACTCCCTCAGCAGCATCGGCGCGCCCCGGCGCACGCGGCTGCGGATGGCCGAGCAGGAGGTCGAGGGCACGGTCGACGTGTTCCCGCCCGATCCCGTGGGGGCCGTTCGCGTGCGTCTGCTCACCGAGTCGACGTGCGCCGACCTGCGCGGCCCCACGGCATGCGAGATCCTCCTGCCCGAGGAGGTGCAGGCGTCGATCGACAAGCTCGGGCCCGACCCGCTGCTCGACGACTCGAAGGCCGCGGAGGACCGCTTCACGGCGACCGTGCTGAAGAAGCCCACACCCATCTGCCTGCTGCTCATGGACCAGTCGGTCGTCGCGGGCATCGGCAACGTCTACCGCGCCGAGCTGCTGTTCCGCGCGCGGCTCAACCCGCACATCCCGGGCCGCGACCTGCCGGAGAAGACCGTGCGGGCGCTCTGGAAGGACTGGGCCAAGCTCCTGAGGATCGGCGTCGAGACCGGCCAGATGATGACCATGGACGGCCTCAGCAAGGAGGCGTACGACGGGGCGATGGCGAGCCGCGCCGACCGGCACTGGGTCTACCACCGCACGGGGGAGCCGTGCCGCGTGTGCGGCACCCCGATCGTCATGGAGGAGATCGGCGGCCGCAAGCTCTACTGGTGTCCGAAGGACCAGGCATGAGGCACACACCGCACTTCCTGCTCACCGACGTCGCCGAGGTCAAGCGCCTCATCCGCGAGAACCCGTGGGCGACTATCGTGTCGAGCACGGCGAACGGGCTCGTCGCGTCGCACTACCCGGTCATCCTGGAGGAGACCGACGACGGCACGATCAGCCTCGTGAGCCACGTCGGCCGGCCCGACGAGCAGCTGCACGAGCTCGGGCAGCACGAGGTGCTCGTGATCATCCAGGGGCCGCACGGCTACATCTCTCCCGGCTGGTACCGCGACGAGAAGTCGGGCTTCGTGCCGACATGGAACCACGTCACGGCCCATCTGTACGGCGTGCCGCAGCTACTGTCCGAGGCAGAGAACTTCGCGGTGCTCGACTCCCTCGTCGACCACTTCGAGGAGCGGATGCCCGAGCCGGTGTCCCTCGACATCGACGAGGAGGCCGCCCGCCGCATCGCCCTCGGCACCGTGGGCCTTCGCCTCGTGGTGACGCGCTTCGACGCGCGGGCCAAGCTCAGCCAGAACAAGCCGGCCGAGGTCGTCGACCGCATCATCGACGAGCTGCAGTCCGGGGAGAACTACGCGAACCCGGGTCTGGCGCGCGAGATGAGAAGGGCCCACGACCGTGATCCTCACTGACCTCAGGCTCGGCGACCGCGTCGTCGACATCCGCATCGAGGGCGGGCTCATCGCCGAGGTCGGCGAGCACCTCGGGGCTGGCGAGAGCTTCGACGGCCGCTGGGTGGTCCCCGGCCTGTGGGACCACCACGTGCACTTCACCCAGTGGGCGCTCACGTCGCGCCGCGTCGACCTCTCCACGGCGACGTCGGCGGCCGAGGCCGCGGCGATCGCGGGGGCCGCGCGCGACCGCGGCCTCATCGTGGGCGCGAACTTCCGCGACGGCGTGTGGGCGGATGCGCCGACCGCCCAGCTGCTCGACGCCGCGACGGGCGACGTGCCGGCGGTGCTCGTCTCCGCGGACCTGCACGCCGTGTGGCTCAACTCGGCGGCCCTCGCGCGGTTCGGCCACGCGGGCCACCCCACGGGGCTGCTCAAGGAGGACGACGCGTTCGCCGTCCACCAGGGCCTCGACGCGGTGGGCGACGAGACCGTCGACGGCTGGGCGCGGGATGCGGCGGCCGCCGCCGCGCGCCGCGGGGTCGTGGGCATCGTCGACCTCGAGATGGCGTGGAACCGCGGGGCGTGGGAACGCCGCATCGCCGCCGGGCACGACGCGCTGCGCGTGGAGTTCAACGTCTACACGCAGGATCTCGAGCGCGCGATAGCCGAGGGCATGCGCACGGGCGACGCGCTCCACGAGCTGCTCACGGTGGGGCGCTACAAGGTGCTCACCGACGGCTCGCTCAACACGCGCACCGCCTACACATGGGAGCCCTACGAGGATGGCACGCACGGCATGCTCACCGTGCCGCCCGAGACGCTCCTGCCGCTCATGCGCCGCGCGTTCGAGGCGGGCATCCTGCCCGACGTGCACGCGATCGGCGACCAGGCGAACACGCTCGCGCTCGACGCGTTCGAGACGCTCGGCGTCGCGGGGCGCATCGAGCACGCGCAGCTGCTCTCGGAGGCGGACTACCCGCGCTTCGCGGCGCTGGGCGTCGAGGTGAGCGTGCAGCCGGAGCACGCCATGGACGACCGCGACGTGTCCGAGCGCTTCTGGGCGGGACGCACCGACCGCCTCTACGCCTTCCGCAGCCTGCTCGACGCGGGCGCGACGCTCCTCTTCGGCTCCGACGCCCCCGTCGCACCCCTGGACCCGTGGGTCACGATGGACGCCGCGGTCACGCGCGAGCGCGACGGCCGCCCGTCGTGGCACCCCGAGCAGCGCATCACCCCGCAGGAGGCACTCGCGGCCTCCACCCGCTCGACGATCGCCGTGGGCCAGCCCGCAGACCTCGCCATCGTCGACCGCGACCCCCTGGGCCCCGACCTCCGCACGATGCCCGTGGCCGCGACCCTCCTGGCCGGCCGCTACACCCACCACGCCTAACCACGCACACCCATACCCATACCTACAAAAGCAGCTCGGGGTGCGACCGACGCTAAACGAAGAGAGCCTGTCGGCTTCTCACTCCGAACTGCAGGTGGGCCTGGCAGCGTCGCGCGAAGCCGACGCCGGAAGCAGTTCGGAGTGAGAAGCCGACAGGCTCGTCAGCGAAAAACTACTTGGTAGCGATGTGGGCGAACAGGAACCAACGATCCTTCTCCAGCCCCCGAGCGATCTCGATCGCCACATCCTGGCTCACCGGGTCGAGCTCGGCGAGCTCGTCGACGGCGGTGCGCACGGTCACGAGCGTCGCGTCGATCGACGCGATGATCTCGGCGATGACGAGGTCGGACTGCTGGAAGCCGGCGGTGAGCTGAGGCGTGGTGGCCTTGGCGCTCAGCGTCTGGACGCGCGCGTCGATGGGCAGGCCGAGGGCGACGACGCGCTCCGCGGCGGTGTCGGCCCATTCGCGGGCGTGGTCGACGACGAGGTCGAGCAGCTCGTGCACGGCCTGGAAGTTCGCGCCGCGGACGTGCCAGTGGGCCTGCTTGCCGTCGACGGAGAGGGCGGTGAGGTCGGTGACGACGGGGCCGAGGAACTGCGCGGTTCCGGCGGCGACGTCGGGGTTCGCTGAGGTGGTGGGGACGGCCTTGATGTCGGTCATGATGAGGCTCCTTCTCTCGTCTGACCTCAACGTTAGCCAGCCCCCCGCATTCCGCAAGCAAGCGAAGGCAACGCTTAGTGAGGGTAGGGTTAGCCCCCTGGGGGGTTGGTGTGGCTGCCGGATGGGGCCGCGGCCGGGCGACGCGGAGGATTGCTGCATGACCTCTCGTGGCGGCTACCTCGGGCTCTGGCGGACTGTCCCGCGCGAGCTCCTCTTCCTCTTCCTGGCGTTCCCGATCTCGATAGTCGGGTTCGGCCTCACCGTCGGCCTGTTCTCGGCGGGCGTGGGCACGATCGTGACGTTCTTCATCGGCGTCGTCCTCATCATCGGATGTCTCTACCTCGCGCGCGGGTTCGGCACCGTGCAGCTCGCGCTGCTCGACGTGTCGGGCCGTCCGGTCATCGAGCGGCCCGAATGGCAGGATGCGCGTGCGCGCACGGGCTTCTTCGGCTGGGTGCGTGCCGTGCTGGGCAACGGGCACTACTGGCTCTACCTGTTGCACGTCATGATCATCGACTTCATCGTGACCACGATCACGTGGACCATCACGGTCACGTGGGTCGCGATCGGCCTGGGCGGGGTCACGGCGTGGTTCTGGGAGCTGCTGCTCGGCGAGGACACCGACTTCTACTTCTCGTCGTACCTCCTGCCGGGCGTGCAGAACGCGCCCCTCGCGGATGTCCTGATCCTGTTCGCGGTGGGCGTCGTGGCGCTCGCGACGCTGCCCCTCGTGACCCGCGGGCTCGTCACCGTGCACTGGTTCATCGCGCGCGGAGTGCTGGGCGCCTGGCGCTCCGACGCCCTGCAGCGCGAGGTCATCTCGCTCAACGCCTCGCGCGGCGCCGCCCAGAGCGCCGAAGGGCACTCGTTGCGGCGGCTCGAGCGTGACATCCACGACGGTCCGCAGCAGCGGCTCGTGCGCCTGCAGATGGACCTCGCCGCGGCGGAGCGGCAGCTGGACGCCGACCCGGAGCGGGCGCGGGGGCTCATCGCCGAGGCCATGCAGCAGTCGCGGGACGCGCTGGAGGAGCTGCGCGCGCTGTCGCGCGGGTTCGCCCCGCCCATCCTGCTCGACCGCGGGCTCGTCGCGGCGCTCGAGTCGGCGGCCGTGCGCAGCACCGTGCCGACGCGCATCGTGGACGACCTGCCCGAGGGGCTCGAGCTGCCGCAGGAGACGCAGCGCAACGCCTACTTCGTGGCCTCGGAGGCGCTCGTGAACGCCGCCAAGCACTCGGGGGCGACCGACGTGGAGGTGCGCGTGGGCGTGCGCGAGGGCTGGCTCGACATCGTCGTCACCGACGACGGCCACGGCGGCGCGGTGACGCTGCCGGGCCACGGCATCGCGGGTCTCGAGGAGCGCCTGCACGGCCTCGGCGGCACCCTCGAGGTGCAGAGCCCCGAGGGCGGACCGACCATCGTGTCGGCCCACCTGCCCGTCGCCTAGTCCGCCCGTCGCTAGTCTGGGGGGCGTGATGGGCTTGCGCGTGGTGGTCGCCGACGACTCGGTGCTCCTGCGCGAGGGACTCGTGCGCGTGCTCGAGGAGGCCGGGGCGGAGGTGCTGGCGTCGTACGGCGACGCGGACTCCCTGCTCGCCGATCTCGAGGAGCGGCAGCCGCAGCTCGTCGTGCTCGACGTGCGCATGCCTCCGACGTTCCGCGACGAGGGCGTGCGCGCGGCGATCCGGGCGCGGCAGCTCATGCCGGGTGTGGGCATCCTGCTGCTCTCGCAGTACGTGGAGGTCGCCTACGCGCAGGAGCTGTTGTCGTCGGGCAGCGGCGGCATCGGCTACCTGCTCAAGGACCGCGTCGCGTCGCTGGACGAGCTGAGGGACGCCATGGAGCGCATCGCTGCGGGCGGCACGGTGCTCGACCCCGAGGTCGTCGCGCAGCTCATCGGCCGCCGGCACGACCCGCTCACGACCCTCACCCCGCGCGAGCATGAGGTGCTCGCGCTCATGGCGGAGGGCCGCACGAACGCCGCGATCGGCTCGGCCCTCGTGATCGGCGTGGGCGCCGTCGAGAAGAACGTGACGGCGATCTTCCAGAAGCTGGGGCTCGACGACTCCGGCACCGACCACCGCCGCGTCCTGGCGGTGCTGGCCTGGCTGCAGCGCTAGCTAGCGCAGGGCGGAGATCCTGCCGCCGAGCGACCGGAGGTCGCGCATCCTGCGCTCGAACGTCACGGCGACGAAGATGATGATCGCGCCCCCGACGACCGCCCAGACCCACCATTCCGTGAGCTGGTAGACGGCGACGATCTGCGGCGAGAACGTGCGGACGGCGTGCACGAGCACGACGACGGCCCCGAGGATGAGCGGCGCCTGCAGCTTGCGCACCGCCCCGACGAGCACGAGCGCGACGCACGCGACCCCGAGCCCCACGAGCCGCCACACCGGCTGGTCGACGAAGGTCGCGACGAGCGAGGGGACGAGCAGCACGAGGATGCCGGGCGCGAGCCACACCCAGCTGCGCGCCTGCGGCTCCCGCGCGAGGCGCACGGCGCCCACGACGAGCAGCGCCGCGGCGAGGATGCCCGTGCCCCACTCGAGCGGGTCGACGGCGCCCACGACCATCCCGGCGACTCCGACGACGACGGCGAGGCCGTACGACAGCCACGCGAGCGCGGGGGTGAAGGGGGCCCGTCGCACGAGCATGCCGGCGATGTGCAGGCCCGCGAGCACGGCGAGGGCGACGAGGGCGCGTGCCGTGCCGAGCGAGGTGTCCCTCAGCACGGCGAGCTCGACGACGGCGCAGAGCACGAGGGTCGCGGCCACGGCGGCGACGGCGGCGATGCCGCGGGCGCGCCCGCCCGACCGGGACTGCGCGACCGCGGCGAGGAGCACGACGAGCGCGGTGCCCGCGACCCACGCGTCGAGCGAGACGTCGTCGGCGGTGCCCGCGATGGCGAGGGCGAAGGGCCGCGCGAGGCCGGCGACGAGCACGCCGACGGCCCCCGCGGCCGCGAGCGCGTCGAGGTAGCGGGAGCCGCGCAGGACGCTGCCGACGAGCAGCAGCGCGGCCGACGCGCCCGCGACGACGAGCGGGCGCACGATGCTGCCCGTGCCGGACACGGCCCCGAGCGGCACGAGGGCCACGAGGAGCGCGCCGAGCACGAGGTAGGGCGGCACGGGGCTGTCGCGGCGCGCCCGCCAGGCGCCCGCGGCGACGAGCAGGAGAGCGCCCGCGAGCGGCAGCACGTACGGCTCGAGGTCGGTGACGCCCCGGTCGGCGAGCGTCCACGCGAGCGAGAGGAAGCCGAGGCCGAGAGCGGCCCAGCCGAGGTGGCGGCGCGGGGATGCCGACGCGAACAGCCCGTCGCGCGACACGGCGGTCAGCAGCACGGCGACGGCGGCGAGGAGCAGCACGAGCCAGGTGAGGGCGTCGGCGCGGAGCATCGCCGCCACGAGGGCCGGGACGACCACGATCCCGACGCCGATGTCGCGCGCCGCCCGCGGACCCGCCACCGCGAGCGAGACGGCCGCGACGGCGAGGGCGGCGACGACCGGGGCGAGGTCGGCCGTGAGGGAGACCAGGTGCGCGAGCGAGGCGAGCAGCCACGCCACGGCGGGGGCGAGGGTCGCCGACGCGACGAGCCGCTCGGGCGCGAACCCCGTGCGCGGCACGAGCGCCCAGGCGAGGAGCGCGAGCACCAGGAGGCCTGCGAGCACCGCGCTCGCGCCGTAGTCGGGCAGCACGAGCCCCGGAGCGCCGTCGGCGAGCAGCCAGCTCATCGCGGCCTTCACGAGGGCCGTGCCGTAGGAGGTCCACGCGAGCACGCGCGTCTCGGCGGCGGAGAGGGCGCGCGCCAGGAGCAGGGCCAGCCCGAGCAGCACGACGGCGAGCAGCAGCACCCCGTGCGTCGCCTCGAGGCCCGCGCGCGCGCCCTCCTGGAACCGCTCGTTCGTGTGCCACGCCTCGGAGCCGATCGCGACGAGGCCCAGCACGGTCGCGAGGCCGAGCAGGGCGGCGCGCACGGGGATGAGCGCGGTCGCGCCGCGCGCGACGACGACCAGGGCGACGGTGCCGACCGAGCCGAACCACCACGTGTCGATGCTCGCCCACGACGCGCTGTAGGCGAGCGCGAGCGAGACCGCGCCCGTCGCGAGCAGGGCGATGCGGGCGCCGCGGGCCCACGACCGGCCCACGACGAGCAGCACGACCGCGACGGCGCCGAGCACGAGCCACGCGAGCACCGCGAGCCAGAGCTGCGGCAGCAGCGGCACCGAGAGCACGAGGATGCCCAGCAGCCCCGACCCGAGTGCGAGCCGCCGCGCGGCGAGGGTGCCGCCCACGAGCCAGGCGACGGCCGCGATCACGAGCACGGCGAGCAGGGCGGCGGACGCGACGACCTCCGTCGTCGTGACCTCGAGCGGCTCGCCGCCGCGGAGGGACCACCGCTGCGCCCCACGGGCCGCGACCCCGATCGACGCCACGAGCTTGGTGCCGCCGACAACGGCGACGGCGACCCCCGCGACCCCGGCCGCCGACCAGGCCGCCGCGACAGCGGCGGGGGCGTGGGTGCGGCGCGCCACGGACTCGAGCACGAGCGCCACGACCGCGGCCGCGACGACGGGGACGGCCGTGACGGGCTCGCCGATGCGCGCCCCCACCGCGAACATCCCGGAGGCGGCGACGACCCCGCCGAACGCCGCGAACACGACGGGGAGCACCGGGCGCGCGCCCTGGCGCAGGAGCACCGCGACGTGCGCGCCCGCGACGACGACCACGAGGCCGTAGGTGACGAGCGGGGCCCAGTCGATGTCGAGCCGCACGAAGAGCGCCGCGAACGACGCCGTGACGAGGCCGAGGAGTCCCAGCGCGAGGAGCACGATCCGCTCCACGCGGTACGCGCCGAGAAGCGGGTGCACGAGCGTGCCGGCCCCGAGGGCGAGCAGGGCCGCGAACACGCGAACGCCGTCGTCGAGCCCGTCGGTGAGTCCGCCCACGAGCAGCGCGAGGCCGGGGGCGAACGCCGCCGCGGCGACGATGTCGGGCAGCCGCAGGCCCGAGAGTCGGTGCCAGAGGGCGAAGCCGGCGGAGGAGACGACGAGGGCGGCTCCCCAGTAGACGAGGCCGTCGGCATCCTCGGCGCCGAAGAGGTCGTTGGCGCGGATCGCGAAGGCGTCGAGGTAGACGAACACCACGGCGAGGGCGGCTATCGCCTCGGCTGTCGCGGCGAGCCTGCGGCGCCGCAGGAGGGTCGCGCCCACGAAGGCGGCGATCGTGACGGCGCCGATGATGATCGAGCGCCACACGAGCCCGAAGGTGATGAACGCGTAGACGAGGAAGAACACGGCTCCGACGGCGAGCAGCGAGACGCCCACGATGAGCAGGATGACCTGGACGCCCAGGTGCCGGCGCGGGGGTGCTGGAGGTGCCGCGACCGGCGCGGACACGGTCGTGGGCGCTGCGGCGGCGGGAGCGGGAGCCGGGGGAGCCGGGGCGGCGACGGGGGCCACGGGCTGGGCGGTCTCGAAGCGGATGCGCCCGATGAGCTCGAGCCGGCGGTCGAGCGCCGCGGAGGCCTCCGCGCTCGCGGCGTCCAGCTGCGCTACCGAGGGATGCGCCAGGTCGAGGTGGCACGTGGGGCACACGGCAGCCGTGCGCGGCGTGAAGCACGCTGGGCACACCGTGGGGGAGAAGTCCTGGGGGCCGCGGGGGAACTGCACGTAGCCCGCGTGGGGCAGGTAGGTGTCCATTGCCGCTCAGGCTAGCGGCACGGCGACGGGACGCACGAGAGGTGCGTCACGGGGTGGGGAGGAAGGGCTAGGAGGCTGCCTGGTCGAAGTAGCCCACGCCGGCCTGGACCTCGGGGCGGCGGTACTCGAGGCGGTCGGTCCAGGCGGAGCCGTCCCACCAGCGGAGCATCGCGGTGCCGGCGGGGTCGGGGTACCAGCCGAAGGGGGCGATTTCGGGCGCGGGCGTAGCGTTCTCAGAAGACATCGGGTTGTCCTGTTTGTGCCTCGTCGCCAGGCAAATTCGGGTTGCGACGACATGGTCCACCGCGGGGACCGGTTCGGGTGCGGTGTCCCCATAGTAGAGGACACCCCCGCGGGGCGTTCCACCCCCCAAGACGGGGGCCACGGCCGAGTCGCTAGGATGATCGCGTGAAGATCATCGGCTTCCTCGTCTCCGTCGTCCTGTTCGTGCTGGGCATCTACATCATGGGCGAGGCCTTCTACGTCGCCGGCGCCGAGTTCCCCGTCTTCATCGCGGGCATCCTCGTGACCTCGCTCGGGCTGTTCATCCCCGTCCACATCCTCAAGCGCATCGACGGCTAGACCGCCATGGCGAGCCTGCTGAGCCGGCTCGCGCCGCTCGTCATCACCCTCCGCGGGTCGAAGCGCATGTTCAGCTCCGCCGAGCGCACCCTCAGGCGCGTCGAGCAGCTGCGCCAGAAGCCCGCAGGATTCGCGCCGCCGCCGTCCCTCGCGCGCACCACGCGGGTGTCGCGCCGCGACGTCGACGGCTGGCCCATCTTCGAGGTGGAGCCGCTCGGCGCCGACCCCGAGCACACCGTCGTCTACCTGCACGGCGGCTGCTACGTCTTCGAGATCGACCCCGTGCACTGGGCGCTCATCGGCAGGCTCGCCGTCGAGGCGTCGGTGCGCGTCGTCGTGCCGATCATGCCCCTCGCCCCCGCGGGCACCGCGAGCACCGTCGTGCCGCGCGTCGCCGACCTCGTCGCGGCATACGACCCCGCGACCGTGAGCCTCGTGGGCGACTCCTCGGGCGGCGGCATGGCGCTCGCCGTGGCGATGGCCCTGCGCGACCGCGAGAGCGCGCCGCTGCACCACGTCGTGCTCATCTCGCCGTGGCTCGACATCAGCGGCACCGACCCGCGCCTCGCCGAGATCGCGCCGCGCGACCCGTGGCTCGCCGTGCCCGGCACCCACGCCGCCGGCGCCCTGTACCGCGCGGAGCTCGGCGAGGGGGATTGGCGCGTCTCACCGATCTACGGGTCGCTGGAGGGGATCGGTCCCGTCACGATGTTCAGCGGCACGCGCGACATACTCAACGCCGACGCCCACCGGCTGCTACCCCTCGCGGCCGACGCCGGGCTCGACCTCGACTTCCACGAGGGGCCGGGCATGATCCACAACTACCCGATCCTGCCGATGCCCGAGGGCGATGCCGCCCGCACGGTCATCGTCGACGCGGTGCGCTAGGGGCGGCGGTCGAAGCTCGCTCTCGACCGGCTAGCCGATCCTCCAGGTGCCGACCACCGCGTACTCCGAGTCGCTCACCTCGGCGGACGGCCCCGTGGCCAGGTCGTAGTGGCGCATGTTTCCGCCCCAGTAGCGCAGGATGCGCTCGAGCTCGGTCGTGGGGTCGCCCGCGACCCTGTCCAGGTCGATCTCCATCGTGAACTTCATGCTTCGACGCTAGGTCGGCTGCGGGCCGCCGTCGATGCAGGGATTCCACAGGATGGTGCCGCGCCCGCGTTGTAGGTACCGTCTAACCATGACCGCCGCCGCCGTGCTCCTCGCGCTGATCGGCGTCGCCCTCGGGCTCGTCGGACTCGCCCGGTGGGCGCGCCGCCGCGGCACCGCGGGCTCCGCGATCGCGGGCGCCATGGCCGCCTACGACGAGGGCATGCACGGCACGGCGCACGACGCCTTCGTCGAGCAGCAGGAGCAGGAGCGCCGCCCGATCCCGATCGAGTCGCCCGACACGTGATCCGTTCGCCCCATATCGGGCCTACCCCGCAGCCATAAGCCCGATTCGGGGCGATTCGCTAGCGTTGGGAGCATGGACCTCCAGCTGCGTGACCGTGTCGTCCTCGTCGTCGGTGGCGAGGGCTTCATCGGCTCGGCCGTCGTCGCCCGGCTCCGCGAGGAGGGCGCGATGGTCATCCCGGCGTCCCGCCACACCGAAGACGGCATCGTCATGGATGCCCGCGACGACGCCTCCGTCGCCGCCGGGGTCGCGCGGCTCCTCGAGGAGCACGGCCGCCTCGACGCCGTGGTCGTGACGGCCGCGCCGTCTGCCCAGACGCTGGACCCGTCCCGCAACTCCGACCCGGCTCAGGTCGCGGAGGCGCTCGACGCCAAGGCGCTCGCGTTCCTGCGCGTCGCCAACGCCGTCATCCCCGCCATGACGGCCGCGGGCTACGGCCGCCTCGTCGGCATCAGCGGCCAGAACGCCTTCATGACGGGCAACATCACGGGCTCGGTGCGCAACGCAGCCCTCAACATCATCGGCAAGAACCTCGCCGACCAGCTCGCGGGCACCGGGGTCGCCGTCACGACCGTCAACCCCGGCATGGTCTACGAGCAGCCGTCGGCCGAGGTCGCCGCGGGACGCCCGGGGGAGTCGTCGCCCGACCAGATCGCGGCCCTCGTGGCGTTCCTGGTGTCACCGCTGTCGGCGGTCGCGGGGGAGTCGGTCGCCGTCGGGCACAGGGTGCTCGGAGTCGTGTAGTCGAGGGGATGACGGGAATCGAACCCGCGTAATCAGTTTGGAAGACTGAGGCTCTACCATTGAGCTACATCCCCGGAGGCCCGACGCGTCACGCCCGGCTACCGGAGAACACTGTACCCGACTCCCAGTGTGTGCTCTCGCGCCCGAGCTGTGCCACTCTTGTGCCAGCAGTGCAGACCCTGCACGTTTTTCCTCAGAAGGACCCCATGAACAAGCCCTCCGCTGGCGAGCGTTTCCGCTACTGGTTCGACAACTGGATGGCGAAGGGCACGGTCGCCCTCATCGCCCTGCTCGGCATCGCGACGCTCGTCCTCGTGCTCGTCGTGTTCGGGCTCGTCGAGCTGTTCACCCTGTTCGGCGTCTACCCGAACGACGACCCCGAGACGAAGCCGCTCGACACCCTCTGGGGCAACCTCATGCGCACGCTCGACCCGGGCACCATGGGCGGCGACGAAGGATGGGTCTTCCGCCTGTTCATGCTGATCATCACGATCGGCGGCCTCATCATCGTGGCGAGCCTCATCGGCATCATCTCGGGCGCGTTCGACAGCAAGGTCGAAGACCTGCGCAAGGGCCGCTCGAAGGTGCTCGAGAGCGACCACACGCTCATCCTCGGCTGGAGCCCCAAGGTCTTCCCGATCATCAGCGAGATCGCCACGGCCAACGAGTCGCGCGGCAAGTCGTTCATCGTCGTCCTCGCCGACAAGGACAAGGTCGAGATGGAGGACGAGATCCTCGCGAAGGTCGGCAAGACCGGCAAGACGCGCGTCATCTGCCGCACGGGCGACCCGATGGACCTCACCGACCTCGACGTCGTGAACCCGTACACGGCGCGCAGCATCATCCTGCTCGCGCCCGAGGGCAGCCCCGACCCCGACTCCGACATCATCAAGACGGCCCTCGCGCTCACCAACAACCCGCGCCGCAAGGCGGAGCCGTACCACATCGTCGGCGAGATCGCGGACGAGGCGAACCTCGAGGCGGCGAACCTGGTCGGCCGCGACGAGGCCCACTGGGTGCTCGGCGCCGACCTCATCGGGCGCATCACCGTGCAGAGCTGCCGCCAGAGCGGCCTGAGCGTCGTCTACTCCGAGCTGCTCGACTTCGACGGCGACGAGATCTACTTCACCGAGCAGCCCTCCCTCTACGGCAAGAGCTACTACGAGGCGCAGCTCAACTTCGTCGACTCCACGGTCATCGGCATGGTCAAGGCCGGCGTCGTGCAGCTCAACTGCACCGACAGCGCGATCTACGAGGCGGGCGACCAGCTGATCGTGATCGCCGAGGATGACAGCACCATCCGTCTCGCCACGCCCGGCGTTCCCGACGAGGCGTCGCTCAGCTCGAAGAAGGGCGCGAAGGCCAAGCCCGAGCGCACCCTCGTGCTCGGCTACAACACGGGCCTCTCGGGAATGCTGCGCGAGCTGCACGAGTACGTGCCCGCGGGCTCGCTCGTGACCGTGCTCGCCGACGTCGAGAAGCCCGACTTCCCCGCCTTCGCGAAGATGAAGGTCGAATTCCAGCGCGGGGATGCCACGAGCCGCAAGCTGCTCGACGCCCTCAAGGTCGAGTCGTACGACCACATCATCGTGCTCGCGTACCGCGACACGCTCGACGCGCAGCGCGCCGACAGCAAGACCCTCATCACGCTGCTCCAGCTGCGCGACATCGAGGAGCGCGCGGGCGTCGACCTCAACATCGTGAGCGAGATGCTCGACGACCGAAACCGCGAGCTCGCCGAGGTCACCAACGCAGACGACTTCATCGTGAGCGACAAGCTCATCAGCCTCGCGCTCTCGCAGGTCTCCGAGAACCGCAAGCTCACCGAGGTCTTCGGCATGCTCTTCTCGGCCGACGGCCCCGAGGTCTACCTCAACGACGCCGACCTCTACGTCGCGGGCGGTGCCGAGGTCGACTTCTACACGGTGCTCGCCGGCGCCCGTCGGCGCGGGGAGACGGCGATCGGCTTCCGCGTGGCCGCCGACGCCCACAACGCCGCGGCCAACTACGGGGTGAGCGTGAACCCCAAGAAGTCCGACCGCGTGACGTTCGCTGCGGGCGACAAGGTCATAGTCCTCGCCGAGGACTGAACTTCCGCGTCGGGTGGGTAGACTTACCGAGGCCTTTTCGCGGCCGATCAGCCGTAGCGCGGGGCGTAGCTCAGCTTGGTAGAGCGCTCGGTTTGGGACCGAGAGGCCGCAGGTTCGAATCCTGTCGCCCCGACGTAAGACTTTCGCATCAACACACAACAGGAGAACCTTCGTGAAGACCACCGTTGAGAAGCTGACCCCCACGCGCGTCAAGCTCAACATCTCTGTGACCCCCGACGAGCTCAAGCCGAGCATCCAGCACGCCTACGAGCACATCGGCTCGCAGGTCAACATCCCCGGCTTCCGCAAGGGCAAGGTTCCGCCGCAGCTCATCGACCAGCGCGTCGGCCGCGAAGAGGTGCTCAACCACGCCGTGAGCGACGGCCTCGACAAGTTCTACCGCCAGGCGGTCACCGAGGAGAACATCCGCGTGCTCGGCCGTCCCGAGGCGGACGTCACCGCGTGGCCCGAGGTCAAGGACTTCTCCGGCGACCTGCAGATCTCGGTGGAGGTCGACGTGCGCCCCGAGTTCACGATGCCCAAGCTCGAGGGCCTCAAGCTCACCGTCGACGCCGTCGAGGTGTCGGCCGACGACGTCAAGGACGAGCTCGACGCCCTGCGCAGCCGCTTCGGCACGCTCGTGACCGTCGACCGCCCCGCCAAGAAGGGCGACTTCGTGCAGCTCGACCTCGTCGCCAAGATCGGCGACCTCGAGGTCGACAGCGCCACGGGCATCTCGTACGAGCTCGGCTCCGGCGAGCTCATCGAGGGCATCGACGAGGCCGTCGAGTCGCTCACGGCCGACGAGAGCACGACCTTCGAGTCGGTGCTGCTCGGCGGCGACCACGAGGGCGAGACGGCGCTCATCAGCGTCACCGTGCTCGCGGTCAAGGAGCGCGAGCTGCCCGAGGCCGACGACGACTTCGCGCAGATGGCGAGCCAGTTCGACACCATCAAGGAGCTCAAGGCCGACATCAAGGAGCAGGTCGAGCGCTCGAAGGTCTTCGGCCAGGGCGCCCAGGCGCGCGACCAGATCGTCGACGAGCTGCTGAAGTCCGTCGACATCCCCGTGCCCGCCAAGCTCGTCGAGGACGAGGTGCACCGCCACCTGGAGAACGAGGGCCGCCTCGAGGACGACACGCACCGCGCCGAGGTCACCGAGTCGAGCGAGAAGACGTTCCGCACCCAGATCCTCCTCGACGCGATCGTCGAGCAGGAGGAGGTCAAGGTCACCCAGAACGAGCTCACGACCTACCTCGTGCAGGCCGCGGCGCAGTACGGCATGGAGCCGGGCGAGTTCATCCAGGTGCTCGACAAGAACGGCCAGATCCCCGGCATGGTCGCCGAGGTCGCGCGCGTGAAGGCCCTCGCGGTCGTGCTCGACAAGGCGAAGGTCGTCGACAACAAGGGCAAGGATGTCGACGTCTCGGCGTTCACCGCGACGGCGCTCGCGACCGACGACCAGTCGGACGAGATCACGGCGGCCGACCTGCAGGGCTCGCCCGATTCGCACGGCACCGGTTCCGCGAAGGACGGCCACGGCCGCAAGCCGGGCCACGAGCACTACGGCCACGACCACAAGTAGCAGCATCCGATGAACGGCCGTCCCGCGAGGGGCGGCCGTTCTCGTCTCAGGGCTCCAGCAGCTCCACGGCGTAGCTGCGCACGGACGCCGCGTAGAACGGCAGGTAGTCGGCGAGAGCCGCGAGGGCGACGGACGCGCCCTGCCGCTCGTCGCCGCGGCTCACGAGCGCGAGGGCGAGGAAGGCGGCGCTCGGGCCCGTCCACTCGTCGGACGGGTGGTCGTGGAGGTTCTGCTCGAGCATCCTCACCGACTCCTCGGCGCGGCCCAGGTTGCGGAGCGTGCTCGCGAGCTGGATGACCGCCCGTGGCCGCACCTGCTCGTCGAGCCCGAGCTCGAGGGCGCGCCGGTAGAGGGGCTCCGCCTCCTGCTCGCGGCCCGCGTAGTCGCGGGCGGACGCGGTCTCGAACACGGCCGCGGCGTCGTCGGGCCCGTGCTCGGCCGCGAGCGCGTCGATCGCCGCGACGAGGTCGTCGTCGGCGAGGTCGGCGGCCGACGCCCACACGGCGCTGACCCGCTCGGCCCAGTCGTGCCGCACGCTAGGAGGCCCGCGCCACCTCGGCGCGGCGCGCGGCGGTGGCGCAGTCGTGCGCCTGCTCCCACGCGAACGCCAGGAAGGAGCTCGTCTCGATGGGGCCGGTCTCGCCGCAGTCGGCGCAGTACGGCTCGTAGGCGACGAGCTCGCGGATGTCGATGTCTGCCATGTACCCATGGTCTCCCCGGCCGCCGACATCGGCGCCGCGCCACGCGGACTCTGCCCACGGCGAACATGGGCATCCGGCCGAACGCGCTCCGATAGATTCGTCACCAAGCGATAACTACGAATATGGAGCGCACAACAATGGCCCAACCGGCATTGGTCTCGAGCATCTTCGACCAACTCCTCAAGGACCGCATCATCTGGCTCGGCTCAGAGGTGCGTGACGAGAACGCCAACGAGATCTGCGCGAAGATCCTGCTGCTGGCGGCAGAGGACCCGAAGCGCGACATCTTCCTCTACATCAACTCGCCCGGCGGCTCGATCACCGCGGGCATGGCGATCTACGACACGATGAAGTTCGTGCCCAACGACATCGTCACGGTGGGCATCGGCCTCGCGGCCTCGATGGGGCAGTTCCTGCTCTCGTCGGGCACGAAGGGCAAGCGCTACATCACGCCCAACGCGCGCGTGCTGCTGCACCAGCCGTCGGGCGGCTTCGGCGGAACCTCCGCCGACATCCAGACCCAGGCCGGCGTCATCCTCGACATGAAGAAGCGCATGGCGGAGCTGACGGCGGAGCAGACGGGCAAGTCGGTCGAGCAGATCCTCATCGACAACGACCGCGACAACTGGTTCTCGGCGCAGCAGGCGCTCGAGTACGGGTTCGTCGACCACCTGCGGGAGTTCGCGTCCGACGTGGTCGGCGGCGGCGGCACCAAGGACTCGAGCAAGTAAGGGACCCGGACATGACCAACTACGACTTCGGCGGACTGGCCAAGAGCCCCGACTCCCGCTACATCCTGCCCACGTTCGAGGAGCGCACCGCCTACGGCTACAAGCGCCAGGACCCGTACGCGAAGCTCTTCGAGGACCGCATCATCTTCCTCGGCGTGCAGATCGACGACGCCTCGGCCGACGACGTCATGGCCCAGCTCCTCGTGCTCGAGAGCCAGGACCCCGACCGCGACATCGTGATGTACATCAACTCGCCCGGTGGCTCGTTCACCGCGATGACGGCGATCTACGACACGATGCAGTACATCCGCCCGCACATCCAGACCGTCGTGCTCGGCCAGGCGGCCTCCGCCGCCGCGGTCATCACGGCGGGCGGCACGAAGGGCAAGCGCCTCGCGCTGCCCAACGCGCGCATCCTCATCCACCAGCCGTCGGGCGGCTCGGAGGGCTCGAGCCAGGCGTCGGACATCGAGATCCAGGCGCGCGAGATCCTGCGCATGCGCGAGTGGCTCGAGGAGACGCTCGCGCTGCACTCGAACCGCACCGCGGAGGAGGTCCACAAGGACATCGACCGCGACAAGATCCTGGGCGCTGAGGAGGCCGTCGAGTACGGCCTCATCGACCAGGTGCTCACGAGCCGCAAGAACCTGCCGGCGCTCACCGCCAAGTAGGTCTGAACGAAGAAGGCCCGGTCCGCGAGGACCGGGCCTTCTCGCGTTTCGCTACTTCCTGCGCCGCGTGACCACGAGGAACGTCACGAGGGCAGCCGCGAGCACCGCCGCGATCGCGCCGCCGATCCACAGCACGTCGCCGAGGTCCGCGTTGCCGCGCACCTCCTGCGGCGGCGAGGATGCCGCGGGCTCCTCGGCGGCGTTCCCGCAGGTGGCGGGGCTCGCCGCACCTGCCGCGGGCTCCACGCCCTCGGCAGGAGCCCACGTGAAGTCGACCTCGCCCGACACCGTGTGGCCGTCCTCCGACACGAGCTGCCACAGCAGCACGTAGTCGCCGGCGGCGCCGAGCGCCGGGGCGGCCTCCGAGAGCGTCGGGCCCTCGACGGTGACGCAGCCGTCGCCGTAGTAGCGGCCGTCGGCATCCCTGACCTCCAGGGCGAAGCCCGCGACGCCGTCGAGGGCGAGGAGGGGTCCGTTTGTGGTCACCGAGAACCGGTCGGGCAGCTCCGTGATCGTGGAGCCCTGCTCGGGCGTCGACGACACGAGGTAGTTGTGCGCCTGCGCCGGGGCGGCGAGCCCCAGCACAGACGCGGCAACGACCACGGCGCCGAGCGCCGCGAGGCGGAGCGGCGTGGTCATCGTCTACTCCGCGCTGGGCTTGCGGCGGGCGGTGAGGCCCACGACGAGTCCGATGGCGCCGAGCACGAGGCCGCCGATGCCGAGGCCGCGCGCGAGCACGTCGTCGCCCGCGGCGGGGGACTCGGTCGCGGTCACCGTCGCGTCGTCGTCATCCTCTGCCCCACCCGCGTGGTGGTCGGCGGCGGGGGCGTCGTTGACGAAGAGCACGGGGGCGGGATGCTCCGCGCCGTCCTCCGTCTGGTCCCAGGCGACGACCGTGCCGTCGGTGTAGGTCTGGGCCACCGGGAGGACGATGGATCCCGTGTCGGGCACGGGGCCCACGGAGAGCGGGAACAGCACGAGCTGGCCGTCGGTGATGCCGACGCCGTCGTCCGCGGTCCACGTGACGGTGGTCACGGCCTCGGTGACGGTGCCGCCCTCCGCCTCGACGGGGGTGTCGAGGGTCGTGCGGGTGAGCTCGGTGGTCCAGCCCGCCACGGGCACGTAGCTCACGTAGGCGAACGGCGTGTCGGACGGGAGGGTGACCTCGACCTTCGTCGTGCTCTCGGTGGCCGACTCGTTGGGCACCTTGAAGGTGAGAAGCGTGAACGAGCCGGCGGCGGCGGTGTTGCCGTCGAGGGTCACGTGCGCGCTCGCGGCGAGCGGCGCCGCGAGGGCGAGGGTGGTGCCGGCGGCGAGCGCGACGGCGGTACGGGCAAAGCGGTTCATGAGATGTCCTTCGATGAGTTGTGACGTGGATGCTGCTGGTGAGTGCTGCGGCGCTGTTACGCCGTCAGCCCCACGGGCGGCCCACGGTGCGTCATCGGGGACAGGAGGAGGGCGAGATCCCTCGGGACGAACCGGCGCTCGACAGCCACGACGGGCCGCGGCACCTCGACGACGGGGACGACCACCCACACGAGGCGGGCGAGCAGGAGGCGCGCGGTGCCGAGCACTCCCCAGAAGGACTGCTCGCCGAAGCGCACGGCCACGACGGTGATGACGGCCGCGACGGCGTGGGCCGCCCACATCGTGGGTGCGCCGTGGGCGTGGAGCGCCGTCGCATCCATGGCGCCCATGTCGTGCTGCACGGCGATGGGCGTGCCGAGGCCGGAGAAGAGGGCGTGGAACAGGAACTGGCTCAGGCCGATGCCGACCGCGAGGCGCCAGAGGGAGAGTGCGCGGCCCGTGAGCATCGTGCACACGGCGAGCGAGATGACGAGCGAGACGCCCACGCCGAACCACGACGGGGTCTCGCCGCCCGCGAGCCAGTGCGAGAAGGCGGCCACGAAGGTGGCGACGGACGCCGCGGCGGATCCGCGTGCCACGCGCGCCCACCTGGTGTCCATGTCGTCCATTCTGCCGCAGGTGGTTCGTCGCATCTGCCGTGGGCAGATTGCGCCGCGCCGCGCCACGACATGTGGGTGGCGATGCCCACCACCGTCGCCGTATCGGGTTAGGCTCGATCAAGCCCGCATGCGCCGGGCGTCCGCCGCGGAGAGGATCGACAGAGATGGCACGGATCGGGGAGAGCGCCGACCTTCTCAAGTGTTCCTTCTGCGGCAAGAGCCAGAAGCAGGTGCAGCAGCTCATCGCGGGCCCCGGCGTCTACATCTGCGACGAGTGCGTCGAGCTGTGCAACGAGATCATCGAGGAGCGCCTGGCCGAGGCCGGCGAGGAGGCGTCGAGCGAGTTCGACCTGCCCAAGCCGCGCGAGATCTACTCGTTCCTCGAGGAGTACGTGATCGGCCAGGAGGCCGCCAAGAAGGCCCTCTCCGTCGCGGTCTACAACCACTACAAGCGCATCCGCGCGCGCAACACGATCACGTCGGCCGACGCCGTCATCGACGACGTCGAGATCGCGAAGTCGAACATCCTCCTCATCGGCCCCACGGGCTGCGGCAAGACCTACCTCGCGCAGACCCTCGCGAAGCGCCTCAACGTGCCGTTCGCGGTCGCGGATGCCACGGCCCTCACGGAGGCCGGCTACGTCGGCGAAGACGTGGAGAACATCCTCCTCAAGCTCATCCAGGCCGCGGACTACGACGTCAAGCGCGCCGAGACCGGCATCATCTACATCGACGAGATCGACAAGATCGCCCGCAAGGCCGAGAACCCGTCGATCACGCGCGACGTGTCCGGCGAGGGCGTGCAGCAGGCGCTGCTCAAGATCCTCGAGGGCACCGTCGCCTCCGTGCCGCCGCAGGGCGGCCGCAAGCACCCGCACCAGGAGTTCATCCAGGTCGACACGACCAACGTGCTGTTCATCGTCGCGGGCGCGTTCGCGGGCCTCGAGGAGATCATCTCCAACCGCGCGGGCAAGAAGGGCATCGGCTTCGGCGCCCCCCTGCACAGCAAGGGCGACGACGTGAACCTCTTCGGCGAGGTGCTGCCGGAAGACCTGCACAAGTTCGGGCTCATCCCCGAGTTCATCGGCCGTCTCCCCGTCGTCACGACCGTGACGCAGCTCGACCAGGCCGCGCTCATGGACATCCTCACGCGCCCCAAGAACGCCCTCGTGCGCCAGTACCAGCGCATGTTCGAGATCGACAACGTCGACCTCGAGTTCGAGCAGGACGCCCTCGAGGCGATCGCCGACCTCGCCGTGCTGCGCCAGACCGGCGCCCGCGGCCTGCGCGCGATCATGGAGGAGGTGCTCGGCCCGATCATGTTCGACGTCCCGTCGGACGAGGCCGTCGGCCGGGTCATCGTCACGAAGGCCGCGGTGCTCGAGAACGCCGCGCCCACGATCGTGCCGCGCAAGTCGGCGCACCGCGCCGAGAAGTCCGCCTAGGCCGCGTGGCGCCCGTGCGGGCGCGCCCCTAGCACGCCGTCCCTGATGTCGATGACGCGGTCGGCTACCGACGCCATCTTCGGGTCGTGCGTCGAGACGATCGCGGCGACGCCCTCGTCGTGCACGAGGCCCGAGATGAGGTCCATCATCGCCTCGGCCGTGAGGCTGTCGAGCTGGCCCGTGGGCTCGTCGGCGATGAGCAGCCGGGGCCGGTTGGCGAGCGCGCGGGCGATGCCGACGCGCTGCTGCTGCCCGCCCGAGAGCTCCCCGGGGCGCTGGTTGGCGTGGCCCTCGAGGCCGACGCGCGCGAGCAGCGCGGCGACGCGCGCGTCGCGCTCCGCGACCGTCGTGCCGAGGATGCGCAGCGGCAGCTCCACGTTCTCCGCCGCCGACAGGTGGGGGATGAGCGCGAACGCCTGGAACACGTAGCCGATCGTGGAGCGCCGCAGCCGCACCCACTCGTCGGGGGCGGCGCGCGTGACATCCGTGCCCCCGATGCTGAGCGTGCCGGCGTCGGAGCTGTCGAGCCCGCCGAGCAGGTTGAGCAGCGTGGTCTTGCCCGAGCCCGAGGGCCCGCGCAGCACGACGAGCTCGCCCGCGCGCAGCTCGAGGGTCGCGCCGGTGAGGGCGTGCGTGGCGGTCTCGCCCGATCCGTAGGTGCGACTCAGGCCCTGGGCGCTCACGACGATGTCGGTCACGGCGCCTCCTCTCCGTCGGGGCGGCTCGGTCGCACCTCGACGCGGTCGGTCTCGAGGTCGAGCCGCACGCGGTCCTTGAGCCCGAGGGCCGTGAGGTACTCCTGCGGCAGCTGGAGCCGGCCCACGCGGTCGAGCACGGCGAACTCCTCGGCGTGCTGCACCGCCCGCCCGAACTCGTCGGAGCGCGTGGACCGGTGCGTCTCGGTGGAGGTGCGCCCGTCGCGGATCTGCACCGTGCGCCGCACGTGCGACGACACTCCCGCGTCGTGCGTGACGATGAGCACCGTGACGCCGAGGCGCTGGTTGACGTCGCGCATGGCCTCGAGCACGAGCTCGGAGTTGAGCGCGTCGAGCTCGCCCGTGGGCTCGTCGGCGAAGAGCACCTCGGGCTCGTTGGCGAGGGCGACCGCGATGGCCGCGCGCTGCTGCTGGCCGCCCGAGAGCTGGCCGGGCAGGCGGTCGGCGAGGTCGGCGATGCCGAGCGGCTCGAGGACGGCCCCGATGCGCTCCCGCCGGTCCCGCGACGGGTAGGCGGCGACCGCGAGGGCCGTCGCGACGTTCTCGGCGACCGTGAAGTAGGGGATGAGGTTGCGGGCGGTCTGCTGCCACACGAACCCGACCGTGCGGCGCCGGTAGGCGGTGCGCTCCGCGCCGCGCATCGTGAGGAGGTCGTGCCCCGCGACGCGCGCGCGGCCCGCCGTCGGCACGTCGAGGCCGGAGAGGATCGACAGGAGCGTCGACTTGCCCGACCCGGAGGCGCCCACGATCGCGGTGAGCTCGCCGCGCTCGACGCGCAGCGTGAGGCCCTGCAGCGCCTGCACCTCGACGCCCTCCGCGGAGAAGATGCGCACGAGGTCGACGCACTCGATGTGCGGGGTGTCGGTTGTCGCGGTCATTCCGCTCCCATCCTTACTGCTGCTGAGGCGCTGAGTCGACGGGCGACGGCGGACGTGAGCGCGCCCGTGCCCACGACGACGGCGGCGAAGACGGCCGCGGTCGCGGCGACGAGGAGCCACGGGACCGTCGCGTCGATCGGGGCGGAGCCGCCCACGACCGAGCGCAGGTCGACGAGGGCGCCCACGGCGGCGGCGAGCCCGATGCCGAAGGCCGTGCCCGCCACGAGGGCCGTGATGGTCACGGGCGCGAGCTCCCACGCGAGCACGCCGCGCAGCTGCCGGCGCGTCATGCCGATGAGCGCGAGCACGCCGAGCGTGCGGGCACGACCCGCCGCCGCTCCCAGCGCTCCGAGGGCGACGGCGAGCACGCACAGCGCGAGCGAGAGTCCCGCGGCGGCGAGCAGGGCGCCCGTGAGCCCCGCGATGGCGGGGCGGGCGGCGGCATCCTCGACGAGGTCGGCCGTGTCGACCACGAGCACGCGCGAGCGGTCCGCGTCGCGCTGGGCCTCGGTCACGAGGTCGCCGACGCGGTCGGCGGTCGCGGCGATGTCGGCGCCCGGGGTCGTCGCGATGAGGGCCGAGTCCCACGTGGCATCCTCGCCGAGGACGGCCTCCTTGTCGGCGATGTCGGCGAGCACCCACTGCCGGGCGAGGCCCGGGAGCGCGCGCACGGGCACCGTGCCGACCGCCGTCACCGCGTGGCCGTCGAGGGCCGTGTCGCCGAGGCCGCGGTCGGCGATGTCGGCCGAGACGAGGATGCTGCCCGCCGCGAGCTCGGGCAGGTCGGGCCGCACGTCGTGCAGGGCCGCGGTGTCGGCGAACACGACGGTCACGTGCGGCCGGTCGAGCCCGAACACGATCTCGACGCCCGGGACCGTGTCGAGCGCCGCGGCGGCGCGCACCCCCTCCATCCCGGCGAGGGCCGCGGGGTCGATGCCCGGTGCCTCGACCCGGATGTCCGCGCCCGTCTCGCTCGCCGCGGCCGTGGCGAGCCCCGCCGTGACCGTCGAGGCGAGCACGAGGGAGAACACGGCGGACGAGACGCCCACGACCATGGCGAGCACCGAGCCGAACGCCGCGGCGTTGGCGCGCACGGATCCGGTCGCGCCCACGAGGCCGACGGGGCTCGACCCCGCACGCGCTGCGCGCTGCAGCAGCAGGAGCGGCAGCGGGTAGAGGCGCAGCACGACCACGCACACGACGAGGGAGAGCAGGAGCGGGGTTGCCGCGAGCAGCGGGTCGACGCCGCCGCCTGCCGTCGTCACGAGCCCCCGCCGCAGCAGGAGGAAGAGGGCGAGGGCGGCGACGCCCATGACGGAGAGCTCGACCACCCACCGGACGCGACCGCCCCTCGCGCCGAGGTCGGGGCGCGCACCGCCCGCGCGCAGCGGGCTCGTCACGAACAGCACGGGGACGGCGAGGGCGATGAGCACGGGCGCGACGAGGGTCGCGGGTCCCGGGTCGGCGGGGATGAGCAGCACGGCGGTGAGCAGGCCGAGCGCGGCCGCGGGCAGCGCGATGAGCATGCCCTCGACGAGGAGGGTGCCGCGTGCCTGCGCGGGGCTCGCGCCGCGCGAGAGGGCGAGCAGGAGCGTGGTGCGCCGCCGCTCGAGCACGGCCCGCACCCCCAGGGACAGCACCGCGAGCAGGGCGCCGAGCGGCGCCGAGCCCGCGAGGGCGAGCACGGCCGAGACCGTCGAGACCGTCGCGACGACGCGGTCGAGGGCGTTCGGCAGCCCGGTCTCGAACACGAGCGCCTCGCCGCTCGGCAGGTAGAGGCCGAGCGTCGCCGCGCGGCGCAGCTGGTCGCTCAGGGCGGGTACGTCGGCGAAGGTGAGCCCGTCGGGCACGAGCGGGTACCAGGCGCGCAACTCGGAGCGCTGCAGCTGCACCCCCAGCCCCGCGGCCGAGAGCGGGTCGACGAACGCGGCGCCGCGCACGGTCGTGAGCGCGCTCGGCCGGTCGATGACCGTCGCGGCCTGCAGCTCGCGCGCGTGCACCCAGTAGGGGTCGGACGCGTCGATGGGCACGTAGACCGCGCTCACCACGAGGGGCGCGTCGAAGTAGGTGACGACGTCGCCCACGGCGAACCCGGCCTGCTCCGCGTAGTCCTGCGAGATCGCGATCTGCATCGGCTCGCCGCTCTCGCGCGACCACGCCTGCGGCGCCGTGCCGTCGACGATCGTCACGCGGTCCTGCCAGTGCAGGTCGACGGCGAGGCCGAGCACGGGCTGCACGCGCACGCGCGGCTCGGCGAGCGTCACGAGGTCGGGCGGCAGGAGCGCCATCCAGGTGCCGGCGCCCAGGGAGCGTGAGAGCGGCTGCTCGAACGTGTCCGGCACCCGCGCGAGCACGGTGTCCGTCGAGCCGAACACCTGCTCGGCGGAGGTCGGGCGCACGGTGTCGAGCACGCCGAACGTCCCCGTGCCGTAGAGGTCGGTGGTCGAGGTGGGCAGGCGCGAGAGCTGCTGCTGCAGCTCGGCGTCCGAGAGCACGGAGAGCGCGCGGGGGAGCAGCGCGGCGACCGCGACGGCGAGCCCGACGAGCACCGCGAGCGCGATCGACGTCGACGAGCGCGCGCGCAGATGCCGCGCCACGAGGCCGACGGTGCCCGTCGTCGAGCGCCGGCTCATCGCGCGGCCCTCCTGCCGTACACGGCGAGCAGGATGCCCATGGCGCAGCACAGCGCCGCGAGGCCGATCCCGAGCCCGAGGGGCTGCACCCCCACGGTCGTGGCGAGCGCGCCGTACGCGCCCGGGACGGCCGCGCGCGCGAGGGCGGGGATCGTGAGCACGGTCACGACGACGCCCGCGAGCAGGCCCACGACGACGCCCACCACGAGCACCGACCCGAGCTCGAGACGCCGGGACGCGGAGAGCTCACGGTCCGAGACGCCGAGCGCGCGCAGGACGAGCACCTCGCCTCGTCGCGACCTCGCCTGCGACCCGGCGACCGCGACGAGGGCGACCATCGCGAGGATGCCCGCCCCGGTCGCCCCGATCCACAGCGCCGTGGCGGCCGACGAGAGGATGCCGCGGTCCGCGTCGACGGTGAGCGAGCGCGCGGTCACCCCGCTCGGGAGTGCCGAGCGCAGCTGCGCGAGTGCGGCCGTGGGGTCGTCGGACCCCACCCACGCCGTCGAGGGCGAGGGGGTGTCGTAGTAGAGCTTCGCGCGCAGCGACTCGACGACGCGGGCGTCGAGCAGCACGGCGGACTCGGTGTCGGCGCCCGGCACGGCGGGGATGATCCCGGCGACGACGCACGCGAACGCGGGCAGGCGCGCGTCGAGGGCGATCGGCACGACGTCCCCCACGCGGATGCCCGCGGTCTCGGCGAGGGCGCTCGAGACGAGCACGGGCGGGCGCACCTCGTCGGTCGCGTCGCCGAGCAGCGGCGCGAGCCGCACCCGGAGGAGGCCGTCGGCGTTGCGGAAGCCCGCGCCCGTGGGGGAGGGCGTGACCTCGGCGAGAGTCGGGTCGAAGCCCGTCTGCGACCACCCGTCGCCGAGGGCGACGTCGACGCCGTCGACCGTCAGGGTGTCGAGGCGGAACGACCCGGGGCCGTCCGGCGGCAGGTCGACGACGAGGGCGAGGATGCGCCAGCCGCCGTCGCCCTCCGGAAGGGTGCCCCGCCCGTCGTCGAGGCGCACCTCGTGCTGCACGCCGAGCTCGTCGGCGAGCACGAGGGTGAGCCCGACGGGCACGTCAGAGTTCGTGGTCGTCGTCACCACGACCTCGCGCAGCCCCGCGGGGATGACGGGGCCCTCGAGCTGCGCCGTGACCGTCTCCGCCGCCGACGCCGGGTCGAACACGCCGCCCGCCGTCGTGGCGAGGGCCGTGAGCGCCGTCGGCGTCGCGGCGACCAGCGCCGCGGGCGTCTCGCCCACGACGACGTGCTCCGCGTAGACCGACGCGAGGCGCGAGACGCCGTCGGTGGCCGCGATGGCGGAGAGCACGTAGTCCGTGAGGTCGGTGCGGCCCTGGGCGACCGTGAGCACGGAGCCCGCGCGCAGGGCGCTCGTGGAGGTGTAGGCCGTGTCCCAGGTCTGCGCGTAGCCCGCCGCGAGCGTGAGCTGGCCGCACGCCAGGGCGCACAGCACGAGCGGGGCCGCGAGCGCGCGCATCCTGCGGGACAGGGTGCGCGGCACGAGGGCGAGGCCGCGGGAGCGTCGGGCGCGGGAGTCGAGGCCGCGCGCGAGGAGCGGCGCCGCGCTCACGGCGAGGGTCACGAGCGCGAGCAGCGCGAGGGCGGGGGAGACGACGGCGACGGGGTCGACCTCGAGGGCCCCGGAGCGCCCGGGCGTGAGCGGAGAGCCGTAGAGCAGCAGCTGCCACGTCGAGAGCGCCGCCGCGAGGGTCAGCAGCACGGGACCGGCGACGCCCGTGACCCGGAGCACGCGACCGCCCTCCTCCGGTGCCTCGCGCCCCGCGATCGACCGCACGGCCAGGAGCGTCGTCGCGCCGAAGGCGAGCGCTGCCGCGAGCGCCACCGCGGCGGGCGCCGCCCACACGGCCGGACCGAGGAGCGCGGGGTCGCGCCCGAGCAGGAGCGCCGCCGCGACGGCCCCCGCCGCCGCGCCCACGGCGGAGACCGCGACGGCCTCGACCGTGGCGGTGAGCGTGAGGCGCGGCGCCGTGTCGCCGCGCGACCACAGCAGCAGCCACTCCGAGCCGCGCAGCGACGCGAGCAGCCGGGCGAGCTGGACGAGCGTGAGGATCGCGATCGCGGCGACGACGAGCAGCGTGACGGGCGCCACGGCCGCGAGCGCGTCCACGGTCGCCTGGGTGCTCGTCGCCGAGCTCGCGAACCGCCCGTTGAGGTCCAGCCCGTTGACGTCGAAGCCCCCGTCGGCGCGCAGGGCGTCGGCGATGTTCCGCCACACGCCCACGATGACGGCGAGGTCGCCCGCCTGCAGGCTCTCGACGACGGGCACGATCGTCCAGTTCGTGCGGGTCTGCGCCCCGATCGCCGCGAGCGCGGACTCGTCGACGACGACGGGCCCGCGCACGCCAGCGTCGATGCCGTCGAGCAGGCGCGGCGAGTCGAGCCAGCGCGGGTCGTCCGGGTCGGCGGCCCGCCACGTGGCGGCGACGGTGAGCGTCGCGCCGCCCACCGTGACCACGTCGCCGGGCGCGAGCCCGAGGCCGTCAGCGGCGTCGGCCTGCACGGCGGCCTCGTCCGCGCCGGACGGCCACGTGCCCGCGACGAGGTCGGCGTGGGTGGGCAGGTCGGGCAGGCTCGCGACGTAGGCCTTGACGCCGAGCGACGTCGCCACGGGGTTGATCGCCTCGACGCTGCGGATGACAGCGAAGTCGAGCATCCTGCCGTCGGTGCTGAACGTGCGGGAGAGGAAGTCGCGCATGCGGGCGTCCTGCGCGACCGCGTCGGGCTCGCTCGTGAGCGAGAGCTCGAGCGCCCGGTCGCCGCCCGTGCGCTGGGCGAGCTGCGAACGCACACCGTCGGCCTCGGAGGAGGCGAGGAATCCGAGGGTGCCGAGCGCGACGCCGCTCGTGATGGCGCTCACGACGAGGAGGGCGGCGAACACGAGGGCGCGCTGGCGCATCCTCTTGAGCAGGAGCACGCGCCTCCTCCGGGTCGTCGTCGAACGGATCGTTCGAGACTACGCGACCGCGACCGCGGCGATCGCCTCCACCTCGACGAGCTGGTCGGGGTAGCCCAGCACGGTGACGCCGAGGAGCGTGCTCGGAGCGTCGTGCTCCCCGAACCGGGACCGGACGACCCGCCACGCCGTCACGAGGTCCGCGCGTTCCGCGGACGCGACGAGCACGCGCGTCTGCACCACGTCGGCGAGGGTCGCGCCCGCGGCGTCGAGCGCGGCCGCGAGGTTGTCCATGACCTGTGCGGCCTGCGCCGCGTGGTCGCCGGGAGCGACGATGCGACCCGCGTGGTCGAGCGGGCAGGCGCCCGCGAGGAACACGAGCCGGGTGCCGGGCTCCGGGGTCGCGGCGTACGCGTACTCCGCGACGTCGGACAGGCGGTCGGAGCGGATGAGCCTCACGGTGTCGGACATGGCTAGAACCTAGCGCCAGCCCAGGCGGCCGCGCACCGCGGCCACCGCGCGCGCGTCGAGGTCGAGCTCGCGCTCGGCGATGCGGAGCATGGCGCGCGCGCACTCCTCGACGGGCAGCTCCTGCGCAGCGACGAGCTCGGCGCCCAGCGCGGGATGCGCGAGCTCGAACCGCCGGCGCGGGTCGAGGGTGTCCGCGACCGACGTGCGCAGCAGGAGCAGGAGGTGGTCGAGGGCCAGGCCGCGCACGGAGCTCGCGGCGGAGAGCGACTCACCGCGCCGCGCCCGTCCCACGCCGATGAGCAGGGCGGCGAGGAGCACCGCGGGGTCGCCCGCGAAGCCGGGAAGCGGCTTCGCGGCCACGGCCCGCATGACCTCGGTGAGGGCGGGGCCGCCGTAGGCGACGGACCAGTCGTTGGCGTGCCATCCCGCGAGCCCGTCGAGGTCGGTGACGCCGAACTCGACGACCGCGCCGTCGTCGTAGACCACCTTGAACCCGTCGTGGTGCTCGCGCGCCCACAGCGCGATGCCGTCGTGCCGCGGGAGCCACGAGAGGTCGCGGCGCAGCGGCTCGACGTCGGCCGCGTCGGCGATGACGGCGACGTCGTGGTCCGACCACTCGTCGACGCGCGCGCGGTCGGCGGTCGAGCCCATGAGCACGAGCCCGGTGATGCGGGGGTCGCTCTCGCACGAGGCGATGAGCTCGGCCAGGTAGTCGTCGAACCGCGTCATGAGGATCCTTTCGCTTGACGTCATCGTCACTTCATTTTATCGTTTATTTAGTTCTGAACAAAGCCGATCAGGAAAGGCAGGACGATGGCGTCTCGACCAGCAGCGCGCACCGACGTGAACCGTTCGGCGATCCTCGCGCACCTCGGCGCCCACGGACCCGCGAGCCGCGCCGACCTCGCGAGGGCCCTCAACGTCTCGCCCGCGCTCATGACGGCGCTCACCAAAGACCTCATCGCCGACGGCCTGCTCGTCGAGCTCGAGCACTCGCCGTCCCAGGGCGGCCGGCCCGCGAGGATGCTCGGCCTCGTGTCGTCCGCGGGCCGCGCCATCGGCGTGAAGGTCGTCGCCGACCACGCCGCGTTCGTCGAGGTGGGCATCGACGGCGCCGTGCGCCGCTCGGCGAGCGAGCCCTTCGACGCCTCGTCCTCGACGTTCCTCGCCGACCTCACGGCGCTCCTGCGCCGGTTCATCGCGGGCGGCTCGAACGAGCCGCTGCTCGGCATCGGGGTCGGCGTGCCCGGAAGCGTCGACCGTCAGGGCAACGGCCTCGTCGACTCCTCCCAGCTCGGCTGGTCGCAGGTGCCCATCGGCGAGACGCTGCGCCGCGAGTTCGCGCTGCCCGTGCTCGTCGAGAACAACGTCAACGCGCTCGCCGTCGCGGAGCGCCTCTACGGGGTCGGCCGCCAGCACGAGAACTTCCTCGTCGTGACGATCGGCACGGGCGTCGGCGCGGGCATCGTCGTCGACGGCGTCGTGCTGCGCGGCACGGCGGGCGGGGCCGGCGAGATCGGCCACATCCCCGTGAGCGAGGACGGCCCCCTGTGCACGTGCGGCAACGTCGGCTGCCTCGAGGCGCACATCGGCGAGGCGGCGCTCGTGCGCGCCGCGCGCGAGCGCGGGGTGATCGGGGAGCGCAGCGGCATGTCCGCCCTGCGCGCCGAGGCCGACGCAGACAACCCCGCGGCCACCGCGATCTTCAGCGAGGCGGGCCACCGGCTCGGGCGCGCGCTCGCGGGCATCATCCACACCGTCGACCCGCAGATCGTCATCGTGCTCGGCGAGGGGACGGCCGCGTGGAAGCACTGGTCGTTCGGCTTCGAGCCCGCGCTGCGCGGCTCGCTCATCCCGTCGCGGCGGGGCGTCGGCGTCGCGGTCGAGACCTGGCAGGACGAGAGCTGGGCGCAGGGCGCCGCGGCCATCGTGCTCGCGACGCCCTTCGACTCCGACGGCCTCGCGGGAGACCAGGGCAGGCTCGTGCGCGAGCGGCTCGTCGAGCAGTCGTCGCCGCAGGACGTCTCGTGAGCACGTCGACGGCCCAGACGAGCATCCTCGACCGCTCGGCGCCCGCGAAGCTCCCGCGCCCCGTGCGCCGGACGAGGGCGCGCTACGCCCTCACCGTGCTCGCGTTCCTGCTGCCGAGCGCCATCCCGCTCGTGCTCTTCGTGCTCGGCCCGATGGTCGCCGCCGCGTGGATCAGCCTGCAGAAGTGGAACCTGCTCGCGCCCATGCAGTTCGTGGGGCTCGACAACTACGTCTCGCTGCTCACCGACCCCACGACGGGCGACGTGTTCCTGCACACCGTCTACTACATCGTGGGATACCTCCCGCTCGTCTACATCGGCGGCCTCGCCCTCGCCCTCGCGCTCAACACGGCGCTCAAGGGCAGGTCGTTCCTGCGGGGCATCTACTTCCTGCCCGTCGTGACGAGCTGGATCGTCGTGGCGCTCGTGTGGCGCTGGCTGCTCAACCCGAGCAACGGCATCGTCAACGCCGTGCTCGCGTTCTTCGGCATCGCGGGCCCGGGCTGGTGGACCGACCCCGTGTGGGCGATGCCCTCGATCATCATCGCGTCGGCGTGGAAGGACCTCGGCTTCGTCATGGTCATCCTGCTCGCGGGGCTGCAGGCCATCAACCCCGACATGCACGAGGCCGCCAAGATAGACGGCGCCGGCTGGTGGCGCCGCCTGTTCAGCATCACGCTGCCCCTGCTCTCGCCGAGCACGTTCTTCGTGCTCGTGATCTCGCTCATCAACGGCTTCCAGGTCTTCGACCAGGTGTACGCCATGACGGGCGGCGGTCCCAACGGCGCGAGCGAGGTGGTCGTGCAGCAGATCTACGACCTCACGTTCCGCTACGGGGCGGCGGGGGAGGCCTCGGCGCTCTCGTGGATCCTCTTCGTGGTCATCCTCGCCATCACGCTCATCCAGGTGCGCGGGCAGAAGCGGTGGGTGACCTATGGGTAGGCGCGTCCCGGCGGGCTGGATCATCCTGCACGTCGTCATCATCCTCGGCGCGATCGCCATGTTCTTCCCGTTCCTGTGGACGGTCATCACGTCGATCAGCCCGGGCATGGGCCTCACGGTCACGCCCTCGCTCATCCCGGAGAACCCGAGCCTCGAGGCGTACGAGCGGCTCTTCACCGAGCGGCCGTTCGGGCGGGTCATCCTCAACAGTCTGGGGCTCGCCCTCACGACGACCGCCGTGCAGCTCATCACGAGCTCGACCGCGGCCTACGCGTTCAGCCGCCTGCCGTTCAAGGGGCGCGGCGCGGTGTTCGCGGTGTACCTCGCGACCATGATGATCCCGCTGCAGGTGCTCATCGTGCCCCTGTTCGTCGAGCTCAAGACCTTCAACCTGCTCAACACGTACCTCGGCGCCCTGCTGCCGACGTTCGCGAGCGCGTTCGGCATCTTCCTGCTGCGGCAGGCGATCAACCAGGTGCCGCGCGAGCTCGACGAGGCAGCGACGCTCGACGGCGCCGGGCACTTCAGGATCTTCTTCTCCGTGATCATCCCGAACATCCGGCCGGCGCTCGCGACGCTCACGATCTTCGCGTTCATGGGCAGCTGGAACAGCTTCCTGTGGCCGCTCGTGGTGCTCCGCAAGCCCGAGCTGCAGACGCTGCCCATCGCGCTCGCGGGGCTGCAGGGCCAGTACACGACCGACTGGGACGTCATCATGGCCGGCTCGGTGGTGAGCATCCTGCCGATGCTCGCCCTCTACATCTTCGCCCAGAAGTACGTCATCCAGGGCGTTGCCAGCTCGGGGATCAAATGATCGCCGCGCACCCGATGAATCGAAGGAGATACAGCACCATGAAGCGCACAGCACTCGTGGCTACCGGCATGCTGGGCATCGCAGCCCTCGCACTGTCGGGATGCTCGACCCCGGCGGCCGACGAGGGCCCCGTCACCATCACGTACACCAACTTCATCTCGAACGACGGCAACGAGGACAACCTCCAGACCATCGTCGACGCGTTCGAGAAGGAGAACCCCGACATCACCGTCGAGGTCACCACCCTGCCCTACTCCGACTACGGCACCGCGCTGCAGACCGACCTCGCGGCCGGCACGCAGTCGGACGTCTTCGACATCGAGTACTCGAACTACGCGGCCTACCAGGCCAACGGCGTGCTCGCGCCGCTCACGGTCGAGAACCCCGACGCCTACCGCCAGTCGCTGCTCGAGGCGTACTCGACGGACGGCACGTCGTACGCGCTGCCGAGCTCGTTCTCCGACGTGGTCCTGTACTACAACAAGGACCTGTTCGACGCCGCGGGCGTCGACTACCCGACGAACGACTGGACCTGGGCCGATGAGAAGGCCGCGGCCGAGAAGCTCACCGACCAGGCGGCCGGCCAGTGGGGCGACCACCAGCCGATCAGCTTCTACGAGTACTACAAGGCTCTCGCGCAGGCGGGCGGCCAGTTCCTCAACGACGACAAGACGGCCGTGGCCTTCAACACCCCCGAGGGCCTCAAGGCCGCCGAGTGGCTCGTGGACAAGAGCGGCACCGTGATGCCGACGATCGAGCAGGGCCAGGGCACGCCCGACTTCGACACCAACCTGTTCAAGGACGGCAAGCTCGCGATGCTCCACACGGGCATCTGGGTGTTCGGCGCGGTCGCCGACGTGCCCTTCAACTGGGACATCGCGGTCGAGCCCGGTGACACGAAGCAGGCGAGCGCGGTCTTCTCGAACGCCGTGGGAGTCTCCGCCACCAGCGAGCACATCGCCGCCGCGACCAAGTGGGCCGAGTTCCTCACGTCGAGCGACACGATGGTGCAGACCCGCCTCGACGCAGGATGGGAGCTGCCGCCCATCTCCGACGAGGCGCAGCTCGCGACCTACCTCGACAAGGGCAAGCCCGAGAACCGCCAGGCCGTGTTCGACTCGCTCGACGGCATCGCGCTGCCGCCCGTCGTCGCCGAGGGCCAGACCGAGATGCAGGACATCATGGGCGAGGAGCTCGTCGAGGCGCAGGCCGGACGCAAGACCGTGCAGCAGGCGCTCGACTCCGCCGAGGAGCGCATCAACGCCGTGATCGGCGGCTGACACCCAGCACGACACGGGGACCCGGCGCGGTCTAGGCGCCGGGTCCCCACCCACACTCTTTCACGACAGGGAGCACCTCAGACATGACCGCCGTCGAGAGCCGCGCATGGACGCCGCTTGACCTCGCCGCGCTGGCCGACAGCAGCCTCGACACGATCGTGTCGTTGCAGGACCCTTCGGGCGCCTACCCGGCGAGCCCGACCTTCTCCGCGTACAAGGGCTACTCGTGGTTCCGCGACGGCGCGTTCATCGCCGACGGGGTGTCCGCGTGGGGCGGCATCGACTCCGCGACCCGGTTCCACGACTGGTGCTCCCGCATCCTCGTGTCGCGCAGCGCGCAGATCCGCGAGATCGTCGAGGCCGCGGCCGCGGGGGAGCCCGTGGCCGACGAGCGCATGCTCCCCACGCGCTTCACCTTCGACGGCGCCGAGGGCGCCGACGAGTGGTGGGACTTCCAGCTCGACGGGTACGGCACGTGGCTGTGGGCGGTCGTCGAGCACACCGGCCGGCACGGCGTGCCCCTCGACCGGTGGATGCCCGCGATCGAGCTCGCCGTCGACTACCTCGTGAGCTCGTGGCGCCGCCCGTGCTTCGACTGGTGGGAGGAGCACACCGAGGAGGTGCACGGCTCCACCCTCGGCTGCATCGCCGCGGGCCTCGACGCCGTCGCGCCCCAGCTCGCCGGGGATCGGGCGCTCGCGGCGCGCGCCGCCGTGCTCGACATCCGCGCCCTCCTGCGCCAGGAGGGCGTCGTCGACGGCCACCTGTCGAAGTGGATCGGGTCGCCCGAGGTCGACGCGAGCCTGCTCTCGGTGATCCGGCCGCTCGGCGTCTTCCCGGCGGACGGCTCCATCGGGGCGGCGACGATCGCCGCCGTCGACAGCCAGCTCAACCACGGGGGCGGCGTGCACCGGTTCGCGGCCGACACGTTCTTCGGCGGCGGGCAGTGGCCCCTGCTGAGCTGCTTCCTAGGCCTCGCCCTGCTCGCCGCGGGCGACCGCGAGCGCGCGATGGACCAGCTGCGCTGGGCGGCCTCGACCGTGAACCCGGCGGGCGAGATGCCGGAACAGGTGCCCGACCACCTGCTGTTCCCCGACCGCCGCCAGGAGTGGGTCGACCGCTGGGGCAGCGTCGCGACGCCCCTGCTGTGGTCGCACGGGATGTACCTGCGCCTCGCCGCCGACCTCGGCCTACGGGGTGCCGCGTGATCCGTCACCGCCCGTTCGGCTCGGGCCACCCCTACTCGGTCGACACCGAGCAGCGGCATCCCGTCGACCCCGTCGCGGGGGAGCCCGTGACGCTCGGCGTGCGGACCTCCGGCGCCACGGCCGTCGTGCTCGAGTACGAGGTCGACGGCGTCGCCGCGACCAAGGACCTCGCGCCCGCCGTGCGCACGTCGCGCGGCCAGACCGTCGACGGCGGCCATCTCGCCTCGGCCCAGGCCAGGCTCGCGAGGGCGTCGAGCGGGTGGTCCGTGACGCTCGACTCGCTCGTGCGGGGCCAGCGCGTGCGCTACCGCTTCGTCGCACCGGGGGAGAAGACCCGCTGGTTCGAGTTCACCGTCTCGGCGTGGGAGCGCCGCGGCGACCGCTCGGTGCTCACCGACGGCACGACGGTCCGCCGCGTGCGTGTCTCGCTCCCGCTCGCCCCCGGCGAGCACGTCACGGGCTTCGGGGAGCGCTACGACGCCCTCGACCACCGCGGTGCCGAGCTCGACTCGATCGTGTTCGAGCAGTACAAGAACCAGGGCGCGGAGCGGAAGACCTACCTGCCCATGCCGTTCGCCCACGTCGTGGGCGGCGAGGGCTGGGGCTTCCACGTGCGCACGTCGCGCCGCGTGTGGTTCGACCTGCGCGACCAGATCGAGATCGAGGCCGAGACGGGGCCCGACGGCGAGCTCGACATCGCCGTGTACCGCGGCACGCCCACGCAGGTGCTCGACCAGTTCCTCGCCGAGGTCGGCCGCCCCGAGGAGCTGCCCGAGTGGGTGTTCCGGCTGTGGGCGAGCGGCAACGAGTGGAACACCCAGGCGGAGGTCATGCGCCAGGTCGACGCGCACCGCGACCACGACATCCCCGTCGGCTCGGTCGTCATCGAGGCCTGGAGCGACGAGAGCACGTTCACGGCCTGGCGCGGCGCGCAGTACACGCCGGCAGAGGGGCCGCGGCGGCTCGCGGACTTCACGTTCCCCGCCGAGGGCCCGTGGCCCGACCCGAAGGGCATGGTCGACGAGCTGCACCGCAGGGACATCCGCCTGCACCTGTGGCAGATCCCGCTCATCAAGATGCGGCCGCATCCCCGCGACCAGGTCGCGATCGACGCGGCCGAGGCCGTGCGCGAGCGCGTGCTCATCGAGGAGGTCGCCCCCGACGGCCGCCTGCGGCCCTACCGCAACCGCGGCTGGTGGTTCCCGCTCGGCCTCATGCCCGACCTCACCGACGACCGCGCGGCCGCGTGGTGGACGCAGCGGCGCCGCTACCTCGTGGAGGAGCTCGGCATCGACGGGTTCAAGACCGACGGCGGCGAGCACGCGTGGGGCAGGGACCTGCGCTACCTCGACGGAAGGCACGGCGACGAGGCGAACAGCACGTTCCCCGTGAGCTACGCGAAGGCGTACGGCGACCTGCTGCGCTCGGCGGGCAAGGCTCCCGTGACGTTCAGCCGCGCGGGGTTCACGGGCAGCCAGTCGCACGGCGCGTTCTGGGCGGGCGACGAGAACTCCACGTGGGAGGCCTTCCGCTGGTCGATGTTCGCAGGCCTCTCGGCGGCCTCGAGCGGCATCCTCTACTGGGGCTGGGACTTCGCGGGCTTCTCGGGCGAGATCCCGGACGCCGAGCTCTACCTCCGCTCGGCCGCCGCCGCGGCCTTCGTGCCGATCATGCAGTACCACTCGGAGTTCAACCACCACCGCACCCCGTCGCGCGACCGGACGCCGTGGAACATCGCGGAGCGCACCGGGTCGGCCGACGTGCTCCCCGTCTTCAAGCGGTTCACCGACCTGCGGGAGCGGCTCGTGCCGTACCTCGCCGAGTCGGCGCGCGAGTCGATCCGCACGGCCTCGCCGCTCATGCGGCCGCTCTACTTCGACCACCCGCACGACGAGCTCGTGTGGCAGCACCCCCTGCAGTGGATGCTCGGCGCCGACCTCCTCGTCGCGCCCGTGCTCGAGCCGGGGTCGGCGGAGTGGACCGTGTACCTGCCGGAGGGCGGGTGGGTCGACGCGTTCACGGGCGAGCCGCAGTCCGCGGGGATCGTGAGCAGGCCCGTGCCGATCGACGAGCTGCCCGTGTACGTGCGGGCGGGGGCGTGGGAGCGGATGCGCGCGGTCTTCCAGCCCTAGGCTGGCGGGATGCTGCAGCCGATACTCGCCGGATTCGTCGCCGCGATCTCCGGGTTCGCGACATCCTTCGCCCTCGTCATCGCGGCGTTCGTGGCCGTGGGTGCGAGCGACGCGCAGGCCGAGTCCGGGCTGTTCGCCCTGTGCCTCGCGATCGCGGTCGTGAGCACGGTGGGCGCCCTGTGGCTGCGCATCCCGCTCGCGATCGCCTGGTCGACACCGGGCGCCGCCGTGCTGCTCGCGGCGGCCGGCAACGGCATCCGCTTCAGCGACGCGGTGGGCGCGTTCCTCGTGAGCGCGGCCCTCATGGTGCTGTGCGGGCTGTGGCCCGCGCTCGGACGTGCGATCACGCGCATCCCGCGGCCCCTCGCGAGCGCCATGCTCGCGGGCGTGCTGTTCCCGATCTGCCTCGCGCCGTTCCGCGCGATCGCCGACCCCTCGACCGTGCTCTACGCCCTGCCGATCGTGCTCGTCTGGCTCGTGCTCTACCGCCTCGCCCCGCGCTGGGCGGTGCCGGCGGCGATGCTCGTGGCCGTCGTCGCCATCGTCGCCTACGCGGGCACCGGCTGGGTGGGCGCCGCCGACATCCCCGCCCTGTCGTTCGTCGCGCCGACCTTCGACCTGCTCACGATCCTGAGCCTCGGGCTGCCGCTCTTCATCGTCACGATGGCGGGCCAGAACGTGCCGGGGTTCACGGTGCTCGCGACCAACGGCTACCCGCCCCCGCCCCGGTTCGCGCTCGTGGGCACGGGCCTCGGCTCCGCGGCGGCCGCGTTCTTCGGCGGCCACATGATCAACCTCGGGGCGATCACCGCCGCGATCATGTCGGGGGAGGAGTCGCACCCCGATCCCCGCCGGCGCTGGGTCGCCACGCTCACCAACGGCCTCCTGTACATCCCGCTCGGGCTGTGCGCCGGTCTCGCCGTCGCCCTCGTGAGCGCGGCGCCGAGCATCCTCATCACCGCCGTCGCGGGCCTCGCCGTGCTCGGGGCCCTCATCACGAGCGTCGTCAACGCGCTCGAGGAGCCGCGGCACCGCGTCGCGGCGATCGTCACGTTCCTCGTGGTCGCATCGGGAGTCGTCATCCTCAACATCGGCGCCGCGTTCTGGGGCCTCCTCGCGGGCGCCGTCGTCATGCTCTGGCTGGGGTGGAATGGCCGGCGCCGGGAGCGCGTTGCCCCTTAGATGACCCTCTCAGTGCTCGACCTCGCGTCTGTCTACGAGGGGATGAGCCACGGCGAGGCCCTGCGCCAGACCATCGCCACCGCCCAGGAGGCCGAGCGGCTCGGCTACCGCCGGTTCTGGGTCGCCGAGCACCACGGGATGCCCGCGATCGCGAGCTCCGCGCCGCCCGTGCTCATCGGGGCGATCGCCGCGGCGACGAGCACGATCCGCGTGGGATCGGGCGGGGTCATGCTGCCCAACCACTCGTCGCTCGTGGTGGCCGAGCAGTTCGGCACGCTCTCCGCGCTGCACGGCGACCGCATCGACCTCGGGCTGGGCCGCGCCCCCGGAACCGACCAGCTCACGAGCTCGGTGCTGCGGCGCGGCGCGGGGCCGGAGTCGGTCGACGACTTCCCCAACCAGGTCATCGAGCTGCTCGCGTGGTTCGGCACGATCCCGCCGCTCGACAACGGCATCGGCTCGCACGTCGTCGCGATCCCGGGCCTCGGCGACTCGCCAGAGCTGTGGCTGCTCGGCTCGAGCGACTTCAGCGCGCGGCTCGCGGGCATGATGGGCCTGCCGTTCGCGTTCGCGCACCACTTCGCGGGCGGAGCCAACACGCGCATCGCGTTCGACGTCTACCGCGACGCGTTCACGCCGTCCGTCGTGCTGCGCGAACCGCACTCGATGGTCGCGGTAGCGGCCCTCGTCGCCGACACCGCGGCGGAGGCCGAGCGCCTCATGCTGCCGGGCAACCTGGGCTTCGTGCGCATGCGGCAGGGCGCGCGGCCGTCGCGCATCCCGACCCTCGCGGAGGCCGAGGCGCACCCGTGGACGATCAACGAGCGCGAGTGGGTCACGGAGCGGAACGCCCAGCAGGCGATCGGCACCGTCGACCACGTGACGCAGCGGATCGACGACCTGCGGGCGGTGACGAAGGCCGACGAGGTCATCGTCGTGCCCCAGGGGCCGGAGCTCGACGTCAAGCTCAGGACGCTGCGAGAGCTCGCCTAGGCCTCGCCGCGCAGCGTCGCGGCGTGCTCGCGGGCGACCCCGCGCATCCTGTCGAAGATCTCGAGCACCGTCTCGAGCTCCTCGTCGGTCTTGTCGGCGAGGGCGCTCATCCACGAGTGCGACATCTCGGCGTAGACCTCGCCGATCTCGCCGCGGCGCGTCTTGTTGAGCACGACGAGCACGCGACGGCGGTCGCGCGCGTCCATGAAGCGCTCGACCCAGTTGGCGCGCTCGAGGCGGTCGACCATGCGCGTGGCGGCGCCGCTCGTGAGGCCGGCCGCGTCGGCGAGCTCGCTCGTCGCGACGGTGCCCTTGCGCATGAGCAGGGTTATGGCGCGGAGGTCGCTCGTGGTGAGACCGAGACGGTCGGCGAGGGCCTCCTGCAGCGCGACACCGTCGGAGACGGTCTCGGCCACGTCAGCCTGCAGCCGGGCGACGAGTTCCGCGCGCGTGGGGGCCATGGCTCATGCTAAGCCGCTTGTACCCCGATTCGCGACGACCACGCCGGTGCCGGGCGCTAGTTGAGCCCGCGGCGGTCGAGCAGCGGCTGGATGTCCGCGTCGCGGCCGCGGAAGTCGCGGAACGCCTCGAGCGGGTCTTTCGACCCGCCCACGCCCAGCAGCCGCTGGCGGAACCGGTCGCCGTTCGCGCGCGTGAGCCCGCCGTTCTCCTTGAACCACTCGACGGTGTCGGCGTCGAGCACCTCGCTCCAGATGTAGGAGTAGTACCCCGCGTCGTACGCCGAGTTGGCGAACACGTGCTGGAAGTAGGTGCTCGAGTACCGGGTGGGCACCGCGGGGTTGTCGAGCCCCACGGCGGCGAGGGCGGCGACCTCGAAGCCGGGCACGTCCTCGAAGTCCGCGTCGGCGGGCAGCGTGTGCCACGCCTGGTCGAGCAGCGCGGCGGCGAGGTACTCGCTCGTCGCGAACCCCTCGTTGAACGCCGACGACGCCTGGATCTTGTCCACGAACTCCTGCGGCATGGGCTCGCCGGTCTTGTGGTGCACGGCGTAGTTCGCGAGCACCTCCGGCCACAGCATCCACATCTCGTTGACCTGGCTCGGGAACTCGACGAAGTCGCGGAACGTGTTGGTGCCCGCGAACTTCGGGTACTTCACGCGCGCGAAGAGGCCGTGCAGCGCGTGCCCGAACTCGTGGAAGAACGTGTTGACCTCGTCGTAGGTGAGCAGCGTGGGCTCGCCCGCCGCGGGCTTCGGCACGTTGAGGTTGTTGGTCACGACGACGGGATGCCCGAGCAGCTCCGACTGCGAGATGAGCGAGTTCATCCACGCGCCGCCGCGCTTCGAGTCGCGCGTGTAGAGGTCGAGCGTGTAGAGGCCCACGGGGGAGCCGTCCTCGTTCGTGACCTCGAACACGCGCACGTCGGGGTGGTACGCGGGGATGTCGGGGCGCTCGGTGAACGTGATGCCGTAGAGCTTCGTGGCGGCGAAGAACACGCCGTCCTGCAGCACGCGCTCCGACTCGAAGTACGGCCGCATGGCGACCTCGTCGACGTCGTACTTCGCCTGGCGCACCTTCTCGCTGTAGAAGGCCCAGTCGTGCGCCTCCACGGGGTGTCCGGCCTGCGCCTCGAGGTCGGCCTGCTCCTCCTTGGCGTTGCGCGCGGCGGGCGCGGCGAGCTTGTCGAGCATGGCCCGCACGTTGCCCGGGTTCTTGGCCGTCTCGTCGGCGATCACCCAGTCCGCGTGGCTCGCGAAGCCCAGGAGCTTCGCGCGCTCGGCACGGGCACGCGCGATGTCGAGCACGAGCTGCGTGTTGTCCCAGTCGTTGCCGCGGATGCCACGGGCCCGCGAGGCCGCCATGATCCTCTGCCGCACGTCCCGGTTGGTGAGCGACGAAAGCCAGGGGTGTCCCGTGGGCAGCACGAGGGTCACGAGGTACTTGCCCTCGAGCCCGCGCTCCTTGGCCGCCTCGGCCGCTGCCGAGATCTCGCCGGGCTCGAGGCCGGCGAGCTCGGCGACATCCTCGATGACGACCGCGAGGTCGTTCGTGTCGGCGAGCAGGTTCTTCTCGAAGCGCGTCGTGAGCGTCGAGAGGCGCTGGTTGTACTCGCGCAGCTTCTCCTTCTCGGCGTCGTCGAGGCCGGCGCCCGCGATCGTGAACTCCATGTAGTAGCGCTCCACGAGGTAGCGGCTCTCGGCGTCGAGGCCGAGGTCGTCGAGCTGGTCGTGGATCGTCTTGATGCGCCAGTAGAGCTGCGAGTCGAGCTTGATGGCGTCGGAGTGCGCGGCGAGCTTGGGCGCGATCTCCTCCTCGAGCTCGGCCGTCGCGTCGTTGCCGTCGGAGGACACCTTGTTGAAGAACACGGTCGCGACGCGCTCGAGGGTCTGGCCCGCCTTCTCGAGGGGGATGAGCGTGTTCTCGAACGTGGGCATGTCGCGCTTCATCGTGATGGCGCGGATCTCACGGAGGTGCTCCTCCATGCCGATCTCGAACGCCGGTGCGTAGTGCTCGTCGCGGATCTGCGCGAAGGGCGGCATGCCGAAGGGGAGGGTGCTCGGTTCGAGGAAGGGGTTGCTCATGCCTCCACCCTAGGCGGCGGTATCCGGGTGCGCACGTGCCCGCGAGCTGCGTTGACCGTCGCGAGATGCGTGGAATGTTCCGCCCCGCTCGCCATCCTGCGCGCAGGATGCAAAGAAACGATTGCAAAGGGTAGGTTGCAAAGAACACTTTGCAATGATACCTTTGCACCATGAGCGAGAACGAGACGCCGCCGGACCGGCAGCTGGACATGGAGAGCCTCAAGGCCCTCGCGCACCCGCTGCGGGTGCAGATCCTCGACACGCTCAGCACCTACGGCCAGTTCACCGCGAGCGGCCTCGCCGAGCGCCTGGGCGAGTCGAGCGGCGCGACCAGCTACCACCTGCGCCAGCTCGAGAAGCACGGGTTCGTGCGCGAGGTCGAGGGAAGGGGCACGGGCCGCGAGCGCTGGTGGGAGAGGATGCCCGGCGCCATCAACCTCAACGCGAGCGAGCTCGGCGACACCCCCGCCAACCGCGCGGCCACGAAGACCGTGCTGCGCCAGTGGGAGCGCAACCGCTCGGGGCTCCTGAGCGACTTCCAGGAGCGCGGCTTCGACGTGCTCCCGAAGGAGTGGCTCGGCGTCTCCGAGATCTCGACGGTCAACGTGCGCATCACCCCCGACCAGCTCCGCGAGATCGCCGAGCACTGGGAGGCGTTCATGGAGGAGCACCTCAACCGCTACCGCGGACAGAACCCGCCGGGCTCCCGCCCGGTGCAGATCCACTTCAACGCGTTCCCCGTGATCGACGGTGACGAGACGCCCAAGAGCCCCGAGAAGGAGGCCTGAGAACCATGATCGAACTGCTCGAGAAGGCCCCGGAATTGTCGGTGGCCGACGGTAATTTCCTACGTGAGGAAGAGGTGTACACGATGACTGCAACGACCGCCGCCTACGGGATCCCCGCTCGCCGCAACCGCCCGCACGGGCTCGACAGGGCCGTCATGCGGCTGAGCCTCATGATGCTGCTCGCGGCCCGCCGCCACGCCGACCGCACGGCCGTCGGCTACGAGGAGCACACGCGCCGGCGCGCCGTGCGCCTCGCGACGCAGCAGCGCGAGCGAGCGGCGTCGACGCTCATCGCGCGCCCGTACTGAGCGCGCCGCGCTCCGCTCCAGACCCCCGGCCCCGGCCGTCGCGACCACGAACGCACTCGGCGTCCTAGCGCCATCCTCCTGTGCTGACCTCTCGCGGCTGTCGGGGCCGGCCTGCGTCAGTCCGGGTCTTCCACGAGCACGGCGCCCTCGTGGTCGATGCGGATGACCGTGCCGTCGTCGAGCTCGACGACGGGCCGCCCCTCGAGCCACGTGAGGGTCCAGCGCCAGCCGTCGGTGGAGACGCCCGCGAGCTCGCCCTCGACGCCCGCTATCGCCTCGACGACCTCGACGGGCAGCCGCGACGGGGGAGTGTCTCCCACGTTCCAGCGCGTGCCGAGCTGCATCAGGTCTGCTTCTCGTACGTGACCCACGTCGTGCGGGTCGCGAGCTTGTCGTAGACGCTCTGCGCGGTCGCGTTGTCGGCGGCCGTGATCCAGCGCAGCTTGCCGCCGCCGTCGGATGCCGCCCGCTCGGCGACCGCCTCGATGAGCGCCGAGCCGGCGCCCGAGCCGCGGTGGCCGGGCTCCACGTAGAGGTCGTCGAGGTACCACTCGTTCGACGCCGTGAAGGTGTCGGGCAGCGCGCGGTAGTGCGCGAACCCGTAGGCGCGGCCGTCGTCGACGGCGACCACCGCCTCGAGCGGCGACTCGGCGTTCATGAGCCAGTGCCACACGCCGTCGAGCACCTCGTCGCTGAACTCGGTCTTGTAGAAGACCCCGTACTCGCGGAACAGGCGGCGCCAGGCGTCCTGGTCGCCCTCATGGATGTCACGCACTTCGCTCATTCGGCAGCCTCCGCGAGAACGATGTCCCGCACCTCGATGGACTCGGACACCACGAACTCTACGCTCGCGATGCGCCCGACCGCCCGCAGGTCGCCGAGACCCTGCTCGAGGATGGCCGGGCCGGAGATCGTCGCGGATGTGACATCCGTCTTCTGCGAGGCCTTCGCGTCGGTCTTGGCGCGGCGGATCGAGATGAGCGCCTCGCTCACGGCGGGCAGCAGGCCCGTGGGCGCGCCCGTGCCGGCCTCGTCGGGCGTCGGCCAGGATGCCACGTGGATCGAGCCCTCGTGGGTCCAGCTCCACACCTCCTCGGTCGCGAACGGCAGGTAGGGCGCGAAGAGGCGCAGGAGCACGTCGATGGCGGTGCGGAGCGCCGTGGCGGCGCTCGCCTGGCCCTCGGGCGTGCCCGAGCCGTAGGCCCGCTCCTTGACGAGCTCGAGGTAGTCGTCGCAGAACGTCCAAAAGAACTGCTCCGCCGTCTCGAGCGCGCGGGCGTGGTCGAACTCCTCGAGCGCCCTCGTCGCGGTGTCGACGACGACGGCGAGCTCGGCGAGCATGTCGACGTCGAGGGGCTCGGTGACGGCGCCCGAGGCCTCGGGGAACGAGTACACGAACTTCGCCGCGTTGAGCACCTTGATCGCGAGCCTGCGGCCGATCTTGATCTGCTTCGGGTTCTGCGGGTCGAACGCCGCGTCGGTGCCCAGGCGCGAGGAGGCGGCCCAGTAGCGCACCGCGTCGGAGCCGTGCTCGTCGAGCATGCCCTTGGGCGTGACGACGTTGCCCTTCGACTTGGACATCTTCTTGCGGTCGGGGTCGACGATGAAGCCCGAGATGCCCGCGTTCTTCCACGGGATGCGGCCCTCCTCGAGCTCGGCGCGCAGCACCGTCGAGAACAGCCACGTGCGGATGATGTCCTGCCCCTGGCTGCGCAGGGAGTACGGGAACACGAGGTCGAACAGCTCGGGGTCGGTGCCCCAGCCGCCCGCGATCTGCGGCGTGAGCGACGAGGTCGCCCACGTGTCCATGATGTCGAGCTCGCCCACGAACCTCGTGCCGCGGTCGGCCTCGGTGTAGCCGGCGGGCACGTCGGTCGACGGGTCGATGGGCAGCACGTCCTCGCTCGGCAGGATGGGCGCGCCCTTCTCGCCGTCGGGCCCGAGCTCGTACCAGACCGGGATGGGCACGCCGAAGAAGCGCTGGCGGGAGATGAGCCAGTCGCCCGTGAGGCCTCCCACCCAGTTGTCGTAGCGCACGCGCATGTGCTCGGGCGTGAACGAGATCTGCCGGCCCGCCTCGAGCAGGCGGTCGCGCAGCCCCGCATCCCTCGCGCCGTTCTTGATGTACCACTGGCGCGTGGAGATGATCTCGAGCGGCTTGTCGCCCTTCTCGAAGAACTTCACGGCGTGCGTGATGGGCTTGGGGTCGCCGATGAGCTCGCCCGACTCGCGCAGCAGCTCGACGACGCGCGCCTTGGCGCTGAACACGGTCTTGCCCGCGAGCTCCGCGTAGGCGGCCTTCGCCTCGTCGGAGGCGATCACGTCGGGGGCCTCGGCGACGATGCGGCCGTCGGCCCCGATGATCGTGCGGTTGGGCAGGTCGAGCTCGCGCCACCACACGACGTCTGTGACGTCGCCGAAGGTGCAGATCATGGCGATTCCCGAGCCCTTGTCCTGCTGGGCGAGGTGGTGGGCCACGACGGGCACCTCGACGCCGAAGAGCGGCGTGCGCACGGTCGTGCCGAAGTACTGCTTGTAGCGCTCGTCGTCGGGGTGGGCGACGAGGGCGACGCACGCGGGGAGCAGCTCGGGCCGGGTCGTCTCGATCTCGATGTCGCCCGAGCCGTCGGTCTTGTGGAACGCGACGCGGTGGTAGGCCGCGGGCTGCTCCTTGTCTTCGAGCTCCGCCTGCGCGACGGCGGTGCGGAACGTGATGTCCCACAGCGTGGGGGCGTCGGCCTGGTAGGCCTCGCCGCGCGCGTGGTTGCGCACGAACGCCCGCTGGGCGGCGAGCTGCGCCTCGCGGCCGATGGTGCGGTAGGTGAGGTTCCAGTCGACGCTCAGGCCGAGCTGGCGCCAGAGGTCTTCGAACTGCTTCTCGTCCTCTGCGGTGAGGGTCTCGCACAGCTCGATGAAGTTGCGCCGCGAGATGGGCACCTGGTCGGCGGCCTTCGAGGAGGCGTTGTCGCCGCCCTCGAGGGGCGGCACGTAGTTCTCGACGTAGGGGAGCGTGGGGTCGCAGCGCACTCCGTAGTAGTTCTGCACCCGGCGCTCGGTGGGCAGGCCGTTGTCGTCCCAGCCCATGGGGTAGAAGATGTCGCGCCCGCGCATGCGCTGGAAGCGCGTCACGAGGTCCATGTGCGTGTAGCTGAACACGTGCCCGATGTGCAGGCTGCCCGAGGCGGTGGGCGGAGGGGTGTCGACCGAGAACACGTTGTCGCGGGTGGCTGCATCCCTGTCGAACCGGTAGGTGCCCTGGGCCTCCCACGCGGGCGACCACTTGTCTTCGAGGCCTTCGAGGGCGGGTTTGTCAGGGATGTTCGACATGGTCGTGCTCCGGTTCGATATGTGCGGCACCGAGTCAGTAGGTGAGGTGCCTGAGTGTGGGGTAGTGCTTCGATGGTACCGTGCCCCCGCCCACGAGACGTGTCGCCATCGACCTCCGCGGGGGTGTGCTCGGGCTCCTGGGCGTTCGGCCCACCATCGTGGTCGGAGGCCGTGCCCAGCCCAGCCAGTGGGGCGTCGGCACGTGGCAGCTGCCCGCGGACGGAGACGCCGAGGTCGCGGTCTTCCTCTACCGCTTCGGCGTCACCTGGGGCCGCGCGGCGCACACCATCGGGCCCGAGGATGCCCCGGCGCTCGTCTACCGCGCGCCGCTGCTGCCGTTCCGGCCGGGGCGGCTCGCCTAGCCCGTCACCTTGACGATGACGCTGTCCTTGCTGCCGTCGGAGCCGACGGCGGTGATCACGTAGGTGTGGCTGCCGTTGCCGCACGTGTAGGTGAACGGACGGTACCCGTCCGGGAAGTCGTTCGTGGAGTTGCCGCTCGCGGGCAGCGAGTCCGCGAAGAAGGGCGACTGCTGGGCGTCGTTGGTGCCCGTGTCGACGCCGAAGAAGACGTTGTTCGCGTTCGACGTCGACCACTGGAGCGTGATGACGGGGTCGCCGTTCGCGCAGCTCGCGCTCGTGGGGTTGATCGTGAAGCTGTCGACGACGGCCGCGGTGCTCGGGGGCGGCGGGGCGACGGTCTCGGTGGGCGTCGGGGTGGGCGTGGGGGTCGCCGTGGGAGTGGGGGTGGCAGTGGCGGTCGGCGTGGCCGACGGCGTGCCCGTGGGCAGCGCGCTCGGGGTGCCGCCGCGCGTGAGCAGCAGCACGAGCACGACGATGAGGGCGATGAGCAGCAGCCCGCCGACCACGGCGAGGATGATGACGGGCCGGCGCGACTTCGGGTCGGCGGCGGGAGCGGGGGCGGCGGCCGGGGCCTCGAAGCGCTCGGTGGGGGAGTCTGCGGGTGCCGCGTCGAGCTTGCGCGTCGGCACGTCGCCCGTCGCGTCGAACCGCTCGGTGGGAGTGCCGTCGTCGCTCATGCCTCGCCCCTCGGTGGAGAACGCACGGGGTAGTGCCCCCGGACGAGGAAAGCCTACGGCCAGCCCTCGTCCGGGGACAACGGGTGATGAGGGGTGTCCGCTAGTCGGCGATGTCGTCCACGGGGCGCTTCCAGCGCGCCGCGATGAGCGACGTCACGAGCGTGATCGCGGAGATGACCGCGAGCACGACGCCCGGGTGCCACCACGCGGCATCCGTCGCGTTCGACAGCTCCTGCGTGACGAGCGGGATGAATCCCGAGATCGTCGCCGCGAGCGCGTAGGCGATCGACATGGCGCTGTAGCGGATGGGACCGCCGAAGATGTTCGCCATGAGTCCGCCGAGGCCCGCCCACGCGAGGGTGGGCAGGATGCCGCCGATGATCATCGTGCCGACGAGGATCTGGAACGTCGCGAACTGCAGCAGGTAGTACATCGGGAACGCGATGGCGAGCGTGCCGATCGCGCCGATGAGCACGACGCGCGCCGGCCCGATGCGGTTGGCGAGCACCCCGAAGAGCGGGATGGTCACGAACTGCAGGAGGCTGCCGATGAGCGTCGCGAGCGCGAGGTCCGGGTAGGAGAACCCGAGCACGCTGATGCCGTAGCCGATCGTGTACGTGTTCATGAGCGAGTACGACCCGATGCCGAGCAGCGCGGTGCCGACGGCGACCGCGATGGCCACGGGGTGCTTGCGCAGGGCCGCGAGCACGGGGATGCGCTCACGCCTGTCGCCCGCGAGGATGCTCTTGAACACGGGCGTCTCGTCGATCGTGAGCCGCAGGTACAGCGACACGAGCAGCAGGGGGAACGCCGCGAGGAACGGGATCCGCCAGCCCCACGCGAGCATGTCGGGCCCGGAGATGACGAGCGGGAGCGTGAGCAGCAGCGCGGCCGTGATGGTCGTGCCGATGGGCGAGCCGAGCTGGGGGAGCGCGGCGTAGAAGCCGCGCCTCTTGGGCTCGACCTGCTCGACGGCGATGAGGATGCCGCCGCCCCACTCGCCGCCGAACGACAGGCCCTGGATGACGCGCATGAGCAGCAGCAGGATGGGCGCCGCGATGCCGATGGTCGCGAAGTCGGGCAGGAGCCCGATGACGCCCGTCGCGATCCCCGTGATGGTGATCGTGATGATGAGCGTGCGCTTGCGCCCGATCCGGTCGCCGATGTTGCCGAAGATCGCGGCGCCGATGGGGCGCACCACGAAGGCGACGGCGATGCCCGCGAAGGAGGCGAGCAGCGCCGCCCCCGTGTCGAGCTCGGGGAAGAACAGGGTGGGGGCGAAGATCGCGGAGAAGTACGCGAACACGTAGAAGTCGTACGACTCCAGGGATGAGCCGACGAGTGCGGCCCAGACTGCCCTACGGGCCTTGCGGCTGTCGTAGAGCGGGACGGGTGTTGCTTCGGTAGTGGTTGGCACTTTGCCACTGGTGATAGTCACGCGGACAGTAAACCAGCACTTGGACGATTCCATTTCCGCATTAGTTCTAGTTGCACTAGAATAAACGCGTGTACCTCTCCCTCGACCCCGGCTCGACGACGCCGCTCTTCGAGCAGCTCGTGGCGGGCATCCGCGCGCAGGTCATCGACGGCACGCTCGCCGCGGGCGAGCGCCTGCCCGCCGCGCGCGACCTCGGCGACTCGCTCGACGTCAACGTGCACACCGTGCTGCGTGCGTACCAGGTGCTGCGCGACGAGGGCTTCGTCGACCTGCGTCGCGGCCGGGGTGCAGTCGTCGCCGCCCGGCAGGGCGACTACGCCCAGCTCGCGCGCGACATCGACCGCGTCGTCGCCGAGGCCAAGTCCCTCGACCTCAGCCCCTCGGCGCTCACCGCCCTGATCAGGAAGGCCTACGAATGACCAAGCGCACAAGGATGCTCGTCGTGGGCGTCATCGTCCCGCTCCTCATCGCGGCGGCGGCGGTGGTCGTCATGATCGCCGCGCTGCCCGACCTGCCCGACCCGGTCGCCGTGCACTGGGGACCCTCCGGCGCCCCCGACCGCTTCGGCTCGCCGGTCGGCCCCGTCCTGCTCGTCGGCATCGGGGTGCTCGCCTACAGCGCGTTCGCCTTCGTCATGGCGCGCGCGCAGCACACGGTCAACGCGCGCATCGTGCTCGCGGCGGCACCGTTCCTCGCCACCGTGCTCGGGGTCATCGCCGCGGGCGGGCTGCTCGTGCAGCGCGGCATCGCCGACGCGCGCGACACCCCGTCGATCCTGCCCGTCGTGCTCGTGGGCTTCGCGGCCGGCATCGCGCTCGCCGTCGTGGCGTGGTTCGTGCTGCCGGCGGCGGACCCCGTGCCCGAGCCCGAGCCCGCGGACCTGCCGACGCTCGACCTCGCGGAGGGGGCGCGCGCCGCGTGGTTCCAGCGCGTCGAGCCCGCGCGCTGGCTGGGCGTCCTGCTCGTCGTCGTGGGCCTCGCGGCGCTCGTCGGCGGCGGCGTCGCCATGTGGCTCGCCGGCTCGACCGCCGTGCTCGTCGTCTACCTCGTCGTGATCGGCCTCGTCGTCGTCGCGGCCGTGAGCTCGCTGTTCTGGACCGTGCGCGTCGACGGCCGGGGGCTCCTCGCGCGCTCCGTGCTGGGCTTCCCGCGCATCACGGTCCCGCTCGACGACGTCGAGTCGGCGTCGTCGCTCGCCGCGGGCGGCGCGCGCGACTTCGGCGGATGGGGCCTGCGGTGGGCGGGACCCGGCCGGGTCGGCATCATCCTCGACTCGGGCCCGGCGCTCGAGGTGCGCAGGAAGAGCGGCGGCTCGCTCACCATCACCGTCGCCCACAGCGAACGGGCCGCGGCACTGCTGAACTCGCTCGCCCGTCGCGCATAGAATGGCTCCACAGGCAGTGATCCGCTATCCACGGGGAGCCTCCGGAAGAACGGCGCGAGCCCAGTAGAACCGGACAAGCGGTTTGAGTGGCGCAGCAGTGCGCAAGCGGGGTGGTACCGCGGCCGAGAGGTCGTCCTCGTGTGACAGACACCACAGGAGCCACATGTCGTACCCCCGCCACACGCCCGACGAGCCGGTGCAGCCCTCTCCGTCGTTCCCGGACATCGAGAAGCGCATCCTCGCCTTCTGGAAGCAGGACGGCACGTTCCAGGCGTCGATCGACCAGCGCGAGGGCGCGCCCGAGTGGGTGTTCTACGACGGCCCGCCGTTCGCCAACGGCCTGCCGCACTACGGCCACCTTCTGACGGGCTACGCGAAGGACGTGTTCCCGCGCTTCCAGACCATGCGCGGCAAGCAGGTGCACCGGCGCTTCGGCTGGGACACCCACGGCCTGCCCGCCGAGCTCGAGGCCATGCGCCAGCTCGGCATCACCGAGAAGTCGCAGATCGAGGAGATGGGCATCGCGACCTTCAACGCCAAGGCGCGCGAGTCGGTGCTCGAGTACACCAAGGAGTGGGAGGACTACGTCACCCGCCAGGCCCGCTGGGTCGACTTCGAGAACGACTACAAGACGCTCGACGTGACCTACATGGAGTCGGTCATCTGGGCGTTCAAGCAGCTGCACACGAAGGGTCTGGCCTACGAGGGCTACCGCGTGCTGCCGTACTGCTGGCACGACGAGACGCCGCTCTCGAACCACGAGCTGCGCATGGACGACGACGTCTACAAGATGCGCCAGGACCAGTCGGTCACGGTCACCTTCCCGCTCGACGGGCCCAAGGCCGAGACCCTCGGGCTCACGGGGGTGAAGGCCCTCGCGTGGACGACGACGCCGTGGACCCTCCCGACGAACGCCGCGCTCGCCGTGGGGCCCGACATCGAGTACTCGGTGGTGCAGTCCGCCGACGGCGCGAGCCAGTACCTGCTCGCGTCCGCGAGCGTCGCGGGCTACGCGAAGGACCTCGGCTACGCCACGCCCGACGAGGCTCTCGGCGCCGTCACGAGCACGGTCGTGGGCCGCGACCTCGAGGGCGTGCGCTACGACCGGCTGTGGGACTACTACGCCGACGCCCCCGGCATGGAGAACGCGTGGCAGATCCTCGTCGCCGACTACGTCGCGACGGGAGAGGGCACGGGCATCGTGCACCAGGCCCCCGCGTACGGCGAGGACGACCAGCTCGTGTGCGCGGCGGCGGGCATCCCCATCATCCTGTCCGTCGACGACGGCGGGCGGTTCCTGCCGGTCATCGAGGATGTCGCGGGCCTGCAGGTCTTCGACGCGAACAAGCCGCTCACCCAGAAGCTGCGCGCCGACGGCCGCCTGCTGCGCGTCGCGAGCTACGAGCACAGCTACCCGCACTGCTGGCGCTGCCGCAACCCGCTCATCTACAAGGCCGTGTCGAGCTGGTTCGTGAAGGTGCCGGAGTTCCGCGACCGCATGGGCGAGCTCAACCAGGAGATCAACTGGGTGCCGGAGAACGTCAAGGACGGCCAGTTCGGCAAGTGGATCGGCAATGCGCGCGACTGGTCGATCAGCCGCAACCGCTACTGGGGCAGCCCCATCCCGGTGTGGAAGAGCGACGACCCCGCCTACCCGCGCGTCGACGTGTACGGCTCGCTCGACGAGCTCGAGGCCGACTTCGGCGTGCGTCCCACCGACCTGCACCGCCCGTTCATCGACGAGCTGACCCGCCCGAACCCCGACGACCCCACGGGGCGGTCCACGATGCGCCGCATCGAGGACGTGCTCGACGTGTGGTTCGACTCGGGCTCGATGCCGTTCGCGCAGGTGCACTACCCCTTCGAGAACCGCGAGTTCTTCGAGAGCCACAACCCCGCGGACTTCATCGTCGAGTACATCGGGCAGACGCGCGGCTGGTTCTACCTCCTGCACGTGCTCTCGACGGCGCTGTTCGACCGGCCCGCGTTCCGCAACGTCATCAGCCACGGCATCGTGCTGGGCTCCGACGGCCAGAAGATGTCGAAGAGCCTGCGCAACTACCCCGACGTCAACGAGGTCTTCGACCGCGACGGCGCGGACGCCATGCGGTGGTTCCTCATGTCGAGCTCGGTCATCCGGGGCGGAAACCTCATCGTGACCGAGGAGGGCATCCGCGAGGGCGTGCGCCAGCTGCTGCTGCCGCTGTGGAGCACGTACTACTTCTTCACCCTGTACGCGAACGCCGAGGGCTACGAGGCGAAGCCCGTCACCGGCACCCCCGCGCACGTGCTCGACCGCTACATCCTCGCCAAGACCGGCGAGCTCGTGGACGCCGTGACCGTCGAGCTCGAGGGGCTCGACAGCCCCGTGGCCGCCGCGAAGCTGCGCGACTTCGCCGACGTGCTCACCAACTGGTACGTGCGCCGCAGCCGCGACCGGTTCTGGGCGGGCGACCGCGAGGCGTTCGACACGCTCTACACCGTGCTCGAGACCGTCACGCGGGTCGCGGCGCCGCTCATCCCGCTCGTCGCGGACGAGACGTGGCGCGGGCTCACCGGCGGCCGCAGCGTGCACCTCGAGGACTGGCCGGCCGCGGCATCGTTCCCGAGCGACCCCGACCTCGTCGCCGAGATGGACGCCGTGCGCGAGATCGCGTCCGCGGGGCTCGCGCTGCGCAAGACGCGCGGACTGCGCGTGCGCCTGCCGCTCGCGCGCCTCACGGTGTCGTCGAGCCGCACGGGCTGGTTCGACGGCGTCGAGGGCATCCTGCGCGACGAGCTCAACGTCAAGGCGGTGTCGTTCCTCGCCGCGGCCGACCCGGGCGACTTCGGCATCACGAAGAAGCTCACCGTCAACGCGCGCGCCCTCGGCCCGCGCCTCGGCAAGCAGGTGCAGCAGGTCATCCAGGCCGCGAAGGCCGGGCAGTGGGTGCAGACCGGCGCGAGCATCGTCGAGGTCGGGGGCGTCGAACTGTTCGAGGGCGAGTTCGACCTCGAGCTCGAGGCGTCGGACGAGTCGAGCGCGATCGCGTTCCTCGGCGACGGCGGCTTCGTGCTGCTCGACACGGCGCTCACGCCCGAGCTCATGGCGGAGGGGTTCGCGCGCGACGTCATCCGCGCGATCCAGGACACGCGCAAGGCCGCGGGCCTCGACGTGAGCGACCGCATCGTGCTCACGATCACGGGCGCCCACAAGGCCGACGTGGGGGCTCTCGGCGTGTTCGCGGAGATGATCGCGACGGAGACGCTCGCGGTCGACGCGACGTTCACCGAGGCGGCCGACCCCGAGACCGCGGCCGCCCTCGGCGGCGCGGCGGGCGCCCAGCGCACCGTCCTCGCAGCCGGCCAGTACCAGAATGCTGGTGTACTGGTCATCGACGTGACCAAGTCGGGAGCCGTGGATGTCTGATCGCGAGGATGACCTCGATCCCAGTGAGAACCCGCTGGCCGACCTGAGCCCGTTCGCCGACGGCAACGAGGGCACGAACCTCGACGAGGACTCCGACTACGAGCTCGAGGACGCGGAGTACCAGGACGACGCCGACCGCGTCTACGCCGAGCTCCTCGAGCGCATCGGCGAGGCGGCCCCGCAGCCGCGCCTCGACGCCACGCGGCGCGCGCTCGAGCTGCTGGGCGACCCGCAGCGCTCGTACCCGATAGTCCACATCACGGGCACGAACGGCAAGACCTCGACGAGCAGGATGACCGAGAGCATCCTGCGCGCCTACGGGCTGCGCACGGGCCTCATGACGAGCCCGCACCTCGTGCGCGTCAACGAGCGGATCGTCGTCGACGGCCAGCCGATCTCGAACCGCTCGCTCGCCGCCAACTGGGACGACATCAGCCCCTTCCTCGCGCTCGTCGACTCCGAGCTGCAGGCGAAGGACGAGGAGCCGCTCACGTTCTTCGAGGCCCTCACGGTGCTCGCGTACGCGAGCTTCGCCGACGCGCCCGTCGACGTCGCCGTCATCGAGGTCGGCATGGGCGGCGAGTGGGACTCCACGAACGTGGGCGACGGCCAGGTCGCCGTGTTCGCGCCTATCGCGCTCGACCACACCCAGCGCCTCGGCTCGACGGTCGCGGAGATCGCGCGCACCAAGGCCGGCATCATCAAGCCGTCGGCCGCCGTCGTCTCCGCCGCGCAGGATCTGGAGGCGCTCGAGGAGCTCGAGCGCGCCGCCGAGCTGCGCGAGGCGACCCTCGCGGTCGAGGGCGGCGCGTTCGCCCTCGAGGAGTCGACGGTCGCCGTCGGCGGCCAGGTCATCACCGTCCGCGGGCTCGCCGGCACGTACGAAGACCTCTTCCTCCCGCTCTTCGGCGACCACCAGGGACACAACGCGGCCCTCGCGATCGCCGCTGTCGAGTCGTTCCTCGGCGGCGGCACGCAGCCGCTCGTCGGTGACGTGCTCGCCGAGGGCCTGGCTACCGCGACCTCTCCCGGCCGCCTGCAGATCATCGGCACCGAGCCGACGGTGCTCGTCGACGCCGCCCACAACCCGCACGGCGCCCGCGCGCTCGCGACGGCCCTGGGGGAGTACTTCACGTTCGACGAGATCGCCGTCGTGCTGGGCGTGCTGCAGGACAAGGACGCGAACGGCATAGTCGAGGCGCTCGTGCCCGTCGCCTCCGCGTTCTACGTCACACAGTCCCAGTCCGACCGGGCCGTGCCCGCCGAAGCGCTCGCCGACCTCGTGATCGCGCACGCGGGCCCCGACGCGGTGGTGCCGTACTCCTCGTTCGAGCACGCCGTGCAGGATGCCCGGGTCTGGGCCTCCGCGGCCCCGCGCCGCGCGGTCGTCGTCACGGGCTCCATCACCCTCGTGGGCGAGGCCATCGAGCTCGCGGCAGCCGAGAAGTGGAAGCAGTGAAGCGCCAACGGTCCACCACGGAGTCCCTCCTCAGCATCGTGCTGGGGCTCGAGGCCGTGCTCATGTTCTTCGTGACGCTCACGGCGTTCGGCCTCAAGGCCGTCGAGCCCGTCGTCGCGTTCGCGGGCGGGGGAGGGCTGCTCGTCGCCCTCGTCCTCACCGCGGGGCTGCTGCGGTTCCCCTTGGGGGTGTGGCTCGGCTGGGTGATGCAGGCGGTACTCATCGCCACGGGCATCCTGCTGCCCATCATGTTCGTGGTCGCGACGGGGTTCGTCGCGATCTGGGTCTACTGCTTCGTCAAGGGACGGCAGATAGACTCCGCCCGCCGTCAACTACAGGAGAACTAATGTCTGTCGAAGAAACCCTCGTCCTCGTCAAGCCCGACGGTGTCGCGCGCAACCTGACCGGTGAGATCCTGCGCCGCATCGAGGCGAAGGGCTACCAGATCGTCGACCTCAAGCTCGTGCAGGCCGACCTCGAGCTGCTCGCGGCCCACTACGAGGAGCACCAGGGCAAGCCCTTCTACGAGCCGCTCGTCGAGTTCATGCAGTCCGGCCCCGTCGTGGCCGTGCGCGTCGCCGGCAACCGCGTCATCGAGGGCTTCCGCTCGCTCGCGGGCACGACCGACCCCACGACGGCCGCGCCCGGCACCATCCGCGGCGACCTCGGCCGCGACTGGGGCCTCAAGGTGCAGCAGAACCTCGTGCACGGCAGCGACTCGCCCGAGAGCGCCGCGCGCGAGCTCGCCCTCTGGTTCTAGGGCGTCCCTTCCTGCCCGCAGGTGGGCGAGCTGCGGGGAACGTTCCGCGCAGCTCGGCACCCTGCCCGCAGGATGCGGTGAGGGAGGCTAGCCGACCGTGAGCGTCGCGAGCACGTCGAGGCGCACCTGCGCGACGACGGCGATGAGGATGTACCCCACGACGGTGATCACGGGAACCCACGAGTAGAGGCGTGCCCCGACGGGCTGCAGCGCCGCTCCGAAGCGGCCGGCGCGCGCGTTGGAGAGCGTGAGCGTCCAGAACATCGGGATCGTCATCGACCAGACGAGCATGCACCACGGGCACAGCGTGCCGAGGTTGAAGATGCTCTGGTACGCGAGCCACAGGATGAAGGCGAAGGCGCCCAGCACGCCCACGTTGAACGCGATCCAGAACCAGCGCGCGAACGTCGCCCCCGCGAGGAGCGCGACGCCGACGGCGATGGGCGCGACGAAACCGCCGAGCCCGAGGAGCGGGTTGGGGAAGCCCAGGAGCGATCCCTGCCACGAGCCGAGGTTGACGCCGCACTGCACCAGCACGCTGAAGTTGCAGTCGAGATCGGCCTGCGGGTTCTGGAGGACGGCGAGCTTGTCGAGGGTCAGCGCGAACGACGCGTACCAGCCGACGACGCCCGCGACGATGAGCACGAGGGCGAGGACGAGGGGCCGGCGCTGCACGACGGGGTCGGTCATGGTCGGATTATTGCACGCGCCAAATCGCGGCTGGCTGCGAATGCGTGCGATAATCGAGTTCAGTCAGTCGGGCCGCGCCCGGCATGACACCAAACAGTGCTTTCCGGGCTGGACCTGCAACGAACACGCAGGGCTGAACCGGGCCAGTGCCGCACAGGACCAGTACCTGACAGAGGCAGAGCCGGATAGCCAGTTCCGGAGTATTGCAGTGAGAGTGCAAGGCAGGCGCGAGCCAGTGCCCGAGAAGAGGCGCAGAGCCCGCTTGCAGACCTGAAGGATTAGTAGCGGTGCCGCCGAGAAGGCGGGATAGCGCACGAGAGAGTACCCGGTGGGTGGCGCGGTTGCCCACCCGGGCTAGGAGTACGCCAGCAATGGTGACAAACGAAAACGAGAACGAGAACCCGAAGAAGCGGGGCCGCCTGTTCGGTCGCAAGGCCGCTGCGGAGACCCCCGTCGAGCAGGCTCCCGAGCCGGCCGCCGAGGTCGCCCCCGAGGTCGCAGACGCCCCCGAGGCCGCGGCGCCGGAGAAGCCCAAGCGCACGCGCGCCCCCAGGGCCACGGCGCCCGCGAAGAGCGCCGCCGACCACGTGAACGCCGCCGAGGTCGCCCTGCCGGAGGTCGCCCCGGAGGCGCCCGTCGCGCCGTCCCGCCCCGCCACGACGTCGCTCCTGTTCCAGGCCCCCGACCTCCCGCCGACCCCGCCCGTGCGCAACGGCCGCGGTGGCGGTGCTCCCGTGCTCGACCTGCCCGAGGAGGCCGGCACGGTCCGCCGCCGTTCGCGCCGTCGTCCCGGTGAGGATGCCCGCCCGGGCGACGAGGCCCCCAACACCGTCGTGCGGGTGCGCCAGCCGCGCCCCGAGCCCGTGCTGAGCAACGAGCCCACGCGCGTCAAGGGCTCCACGCGCCTCGAGGCCAAGAAGCAGCGCCGCCGCGACGGCCGCGATGCCGGACGCCGCCGTCCCGTCGTCACCGAGAGCGAGTTCCTCGCCCGCCGCGAGAGCGTCGACCGCGTCATGGTGGTGCGCTCGAAGTTCGACCGCATCCAGATCGCCGTGCTCGAGGACAACGTGCTCGTCGAGCACTACGTCGCCAAGTCGCAGGACGCGAGCCTCATCGGCAACGTCTACCTCGGCCGCGTTCAGAACGTGCTCCCGAGCATGGAGGCCGCCTTCGTCGACATCGGCCGCGGCCGCAACGCCGTGCTCTACTCGGGCGAGGTCGACTGGGATGCCGCCGCGCTCGAGAGCGAGGGCGGCAAGAACCAGGCCCGCCGCATCGAGCTCGCGCTCAAGCCCGGCGACCGCGTGCTCGTGCAGGTCACGAAGGACCCCGTGGGCCACAAGGGCGCCCGCCTCACGTCGCAGGTCTCCCTGCCCGGCCGCTACCTCGTGTACGTGCCCAACGGCTCGATGTCGGGCATCAGCCGCAAGCTGCCCGACACCGAGCGCGCGCGCCTCAAGAAGATCCTCAAGGAGGTGCTCCCCGAGAACGTCGGCGTCATCGTGCGCACGGCGGCGGAGGGTGCCACGGAGGAGCAGCTCACGCTCGACGTGCAGCGGCTCACGAACCAGTGGGCCGAGATCAGCCGCCTCGTCGAGACGCAGCAGGCGCCCGCGCTCCTGCACTCCGAGCCCGACCTGCTCATCAAGATCGTGCGCGACGTCTTCAACGAGGACTTCCAGCGCATGGTCATCGAGGGCGACGACGCCCGCGCCACGATCGAGGGCTACCTCCGTGCCGTCGCGCCCGACCTGCTCGACCGCGTGTCGAGCCACGAAGGTCCCGTCGACTCGTTCGAGTCGTTCCGCGTGAGCGAGCAGATCGAGAAGGCGCTCGACCGCAAGGTGTGGCTGCCCTCGGGCGGTTCCCTCGTGATCGACCGCACCGAGGCCATGACGGTCGTCGACGTCAACACGGGCAAGTTCGTCGGCTCCGGCGGAAACCTCGAGGAGACGGTCACCAAGAACAACCTCGAGGCGGCAGAGGAGATCGTGCGCCAGCTGCGCCTGCGCGACATCGGCGGCATCATCGTCGTCGACTTCATCGACATGGTGCTCGAGTCGAACCGCGACCTCGTGCTGCGCCGCCTCGTCGAGTGCCTGTCGCGCGACCGCACGAAGCACCAGGTCGCCGAGGTCACCTCGCTCGGCCTCGTGCAGATGACCCGCAAGAAGCTCGGCCTCGGCCTGCTCGAGACGTTCAGCGAGCCGTGCGAGCACTGCGCCGGCCGCGGCATCATCGTGCACCACGACCCCGTGACGAAGCACCGCTCGCAGCAGCCCGCCCAGCAGGAGTCGGGCAACGGCAACGGCGGCGGACGCCGCAGCCGCAGCCGCGGCGGCAACGGGGGCGGCGCGACCGCGCCGGCGTCCACGACCGTCAAGAACGGCGTCGGCTCGGCCGGCACGCACGCGATAACCGAGGATGTGCGCAACGCCCTCGCCCGCGTCGCGGCGAGCACCGTGCACACGACCGAGATCCCCGTGCAGGACGGCGCGGACCCGGCGCCCGCAGAGGTTGCCGTCGTGGCTCCCGAGGCCGTCGCGATCCTCGACATCCCCGTGACGAAGGCGCCCCGCCGCGAGCGGAAGATCTCGACGCACGACGCGGAGCAGATCCTCGACTCCGTGCTCGACGCGCTGCCCGAGCCCAAGCAGCCCGGTCAGGGCCGAGCGCGAGGCTCCCGCCGCGTGTCGTCGCCGATCATCAGCACCGACAACCAGTAATACGGCGCGGAGGACCCTCCTCTCAGGAAGTTCCGCCTAGCCTTTACGCGTGGTGATGAGCACGGAGCGCGAGCATGCACATCACCACGCGCCCACCCGCAGCCCCCGTCGGCTCGTGTGGCTGGGCGTCGGCGCCGCAGGGCTAGCGCTGCTGTTCGGCGCGCGCTGGCTGCTCGAGGGCAGCGGGTTCTCGCTGCCCAACGAGGTGCAGGACCTCCTGACCCTGAGCATCAGCGTCGTCATCGAGTCGTTGCCGTTCGTCATCCTGGGCATCCTGCTCTCGATCGTGGTGCAGGTGTGGCTGCCCGACGGCATCCTCATGAGGTACCTGCCCCGCAACCCCGTGCTGCGCAGGCTGTGCATCTCGATGTTCGGAATCTTCCTGCCCGTGTGCGAGTGCGGCAACGTGCCCCTCGCGCGCGGCCTCATCGTGGGCGGCTTCACCGTCCCCGAGTCGATGACGTTCCTGCTCGCGGCGCCCATCGTCAACCCGATCACGATCATCACGACCCACCAGGCCTTCGGGTTCGACGACGGCATCCTCGTCGCCCGCCTGCTCGGCGGGCTCGCGATCGCCAACATCCTCGGCTGGCTCTTCTCGCTGCATCCCCGGCAGGATGCCCTGCTCACGCCGGGCTTCGCGGCCGAGTGCCGGCGTCCGGCGGACGAGCACCACCACAGCCGCACGTCCAGGAGCGTGGACATCTTCATCCGCGAGGCGAGCGTCATCATGCCCGCGCTGTTCATCGGGGCGCTCGTCGCGGGGGCCATCCAGGTGGCGGTGCCGCGGGACGTGCTCGTGACCCTCGGGAGCAACCCGCTGTGGTCGATCCTCGCCATGATGGTGCTCGCGTTCGTCATCGCCGTGTGCTCGAACGTCGACGCGTTCTTCATCCTCCCGTTCGCGAACACGTTCATGCCCGGCTCGATAGCGACCTTCCTGGTGTTCGGCCCGATCATCGACATCAAGATGCTCGCGATCCTCAGAACGACATTCACGACGCGCACGCTCGTGCAGCTCACGGTCATCGTGGGGCTGCTGAGCGCGCTCGTGGGATTGGTGGTGAACGTTGTGGCGTGACGTCCAGCGCTGGCGCGGCGTGGTGCTCATCGGCATCGCCGTCGTCGCGACGATCTGGCTGTCGTTCGGCAACCAGCTCGTGCTCTACATCCACCCCCGGTACATCCTGTTCACCGTCATCATGGGCGTGATCGCCCTCGTGCTCGTCGCCGCGAGCCTCATCGTGCGCACCCACCCCGAGGACGGCGACGAGGATGTGCCGCGCCGCGGCGCGCGCGCCCTCTCCACCCTCGGGCTCGTCATCGCCGGGGTCATCGCGGCCGCCATGATCGTCGTGCCGCCCGCGACCCTCTCGAGCGCCACGGCGAGCCAGCGCGACATCAACAGCTCGACGATCCTCGCGGACACCCAGAGCGTGAGCGACGCGAGCTCCGCGTCGAACGACACGTTCAAGGGCTTCACCGTCGTCGACTGGGCGTCGCTGCTGCGCCAGACGAGCGACCTGCAGTTCTACGCGGGCAAGCCCGTCGACGTGGTGGGGTTCATCACGCCGGATCCGGACGACCCGCAGAACATGTTCTACGTCTCGCGGTTCGTCGTCACGTGCTGCGCCGTGGACGCGCAGCCCACGGGCATCCCCGTGTTCCTCGCGAACTGGCAGGACACGTACGCGACAGACGACTGGGTGCAGGTGACGGGCACGTTCGCCACCAACCCGAGCACGGCGAGCTCGCAGTCCGTGGCCCTCAAGACCGACTCCGTCACGAAGGTGGACCAGCCGAGTGAGCCGTACCTCTTCTGACGAGCGGGGGTTCCGGCGCGCGCTCGCGCTCACCGTCGGCATCCTCGTCGCCCTGTGCGCAGTGTTCCTGACCCTCGGCTACCTGCAGGGGCCGAAGCTGTCGAGCGCGCAGGTCGACCCGCGCGGGGTCGTCGAGCAGAGCGGGCAGCAGGTGCGCCTCTTCGCCAACCAGGCCGTCGCGCAGGTCGCGCCGTCGCAGGTGGCCGTCGAGCCGGCGGTCGACTTCACGGTGACCACGGAGGGCGACATCATCGCCGTGCAGTTCGCGTCGCGACTTGACTACGCCACGGAGTACACGGTCACCGTCTCGGGCGTCACGAGCGTCTACATCGCGCAGCCGTCGACCATCAGCTACTCGTTCACGACGTCGTCGCCCACGCTGTACTACCTCGACCGCGGCGACGGGGCCGACGACATCGTCACCACGGGCCTCACGGGGTCGGGGCGCGAGGTGATCTACTCGGCGCCCCACATCCAGGACTTCGCGGTGCTCGACGAGTTCCTCGCCGTCGTGACCCTCAACGACGACCACACGAGCTCGCTGAGCTTCGTCAACACGTCGACGGACGTCGTCGAGGCCGTGCGGCTGCCCGACTCCGGTTCGATATCCGGGCTGGATGCCTCGGCCGCGGGCAACGCCGTCGGCTTCACGCTCACGAGCCAGCCGCCCGGCGCAGACCAGGCCAACAACTCGACGCTGTACGTGATCGACCTCACCGCCGGCCGGACCGTCGCCCCCGTCGTCGGGCTCACGGGCAAGCCCGTCGACGTGCTCGGCTGGCAGTTCCTCCCCAACAGCGCGACGCTGCTCGCCCTCACGTTCGAGCGCAGCCTCCTGCTCATCGACCCCACGGGGGCCGTGAGCCCCCTCGGGCAGTACATGGGCCTCGACAAGCTCTCGCCCGACGGCAGCATCGCGACCATGACCGACTCGTTCGGCGAGCTCGCCCTCACCCTCGCGACGGGCACGACCGAGCGTCTCGAGCCCTCGGCGGTCGAGGGGGCGAAGGCGTTCCTCGGCTCGACGGTCGTGCTCGACAACGGCGACCGCGTGCAGAAGGTCGTCGTGCCCGATCCGTCCGGCCGCCGGTTCGCGAGCCTCCTCGTGTACGACGACGGGTCGAGCGCGCGCATCCTCTACCGCACACCCGACGACGGGGGCAGCATCTCCGACTTCACGGTCTCGCCGAACGGGCAGTACGTGGCGATCGAGACGGTGCCGGATGCCTCGGCCGCCGTCTCGGACGGCTACTTCTTCGACGCCCGCGCCACGAGCGTGACGACGATCATCGTCGACATCGCCTCGGGCGCCCAGACCCGCAGCGTGGAGGGCTTCGGCCTGCGCTGGTGAGCCCGCCGCGCCCTCAGCGCCCGCCGCGGCGGTCGCGCTGGGGCACTCGCAGGCCGCTCGCCCGCAGGCGCTCCACGAACTCGCGCACGCCCACGGGGTGCGCGCCGAGCTCCACGAGCTCGTGCCACTTGTGGGCGGGCACGTCGTAGTGGTCGAGGTCGAAGCCGCGGCGGGGGATGCCCGCCCGCGCCGCGAACGCGTGCAGCTCGTCGAGCGACTCGTCGCTCACGATGTGCGCCCACACCGTGTCGTGCGCCGGCCATATCGGCTGGTCGATGAGGACGGTCATGGCCCGATTGTAGGCTCGTCCCGTGGCCCTCACCGTGAAGAAGCTCGTGAACCGGCACGGCGCGCTCGTGTCCGCCGTCACGGGAGCCCTCGTCGGTGCGGCGATCGTCGTGCTCGGCGTGCTGCAGACGCTCGTCCAGCTCCTCTACACGGTCGCGCCGGGGTCCACGGGGCTCTACGACCTCGTGCCGCTGTGGTCGGGCGTGCTCACGCGCATCCTGCTCGTGGCGCTGCCGTTCGCGGTGGGCTACTTCGTGAGCCTGTGGATCATCGCCCCGATCGCCGAGGAGCTGCGCCTGCCGCACGTGGTCACGCGCGCCGTGCTCGCGACGGGCGTCGCGGCGACGGTGTGCTTCATCGTCGCGGGGGTCGTCGGGGTCATCGCCTCCTTCTGGCTCGACGGGAGCCTGTACACCCAGTCGCTTCCGTCGGTGCTCGGGTTCAGCGCCCACAACGCCGCGAACGCGCTCTGGGGGGCGCTCGTGGGGGCGCTCACGAGCTTCGTCGCGAACCTCCCGCTGGGCATCCTCGCGGGCGTGCTGCTGTGGCTGTGGCGCAAGGACCACCCGCCCCGCCGACCGCTCTCGGGCCTCATCGACGAGGTTTGACCGCCGCCCCTTCACCCCGTATGCTTGACCCTTGGTGTCTGCTGGGCCAAGCCCGCATCTAGTACACCGTCAGCTTTCAAAAGTAGGGAAACCAAGTGGTTTACGCAGTTGTGCGCGCCGGTGGGCGCCAGGAGAAGGTCGAGGTCGGCTCGATCGTCGTTCTCGACCGCATCGCGGCCGACGCCAAGGGCAACGTCGAGCTCGTCCCCGTGCTCCACGTGGACGGTGACAAGATCACCCACGCCGCCAAGGACCTCGCCAAGATCAAGGTCGTCGCGGAGGTGCTCGGCGACGAGCGCGGCCCGAAGATCGTGATCCAGAAGTTCAAGAACAAGACCGGGTACAAGAAGCGCCAGGGCCACCGCCAGGAGCTCACCCGCATCAAGATCACCTCGATCGCGTAAGGGAGTCGACTCATGGCACACAAAAAGGGCGCAAGCTCCACCCGTAACGGTCGCGACTCCAACGCGCAGTACCTCGGCGTCAAGCGCTTCGGCGGCCAGGTCGTCAAGTCGGGCGAGATCCTCGTCCGCCAGCGCGGCACCCACTTCCACCCCGGCGCCAACGTGGGCCGCGGCGGAGACGACACGCTGTTCGCCCTCGCGGCGGGCTCGGTCGAGTTCGGCGCGAAGGGCGGCCGCAAGGTCGTCAACATCGTCGTCGCCGACTAGTTCTTAGCACCACCCGCGAGAGCGAGCTTCGGCTCGCTTTTCGCCGTTAACACGACAATTCGCACACGATAGGAGAGTGCCATGGCGTCATTCGTCGACCGCGTGACACTGCACCTCCTCGCCGGGCACGGCGGCAACGGGTGCGTGTCGGTCAAGCGCGAGAAGTTCAAGCCCCTCGCGGGCCCCGACGGCGGCAACGGCGGTGACGGCGGCGACATCGTGCTCGTGAGCGACCCGCAGGTCACGACGCTGCTCGGCTACCACCGCGCCCCGCACCGGAAGTCGCAGCACGGCCAGCCCGGCATGGGCGACAACCGCAGCGGCACCTCGGGCGAGGAGATGGTGCTGCCGGTGCCCGTCGGCACGGTCGTCAAGGATGCCGACGGCGTGGAGCTGCTCGACATGGACCAGCCCGGCATGCGCATCGTCATCGCGCCCGGCGGCCAGGGCGGCCTCGGGAACGCCGCGCTCGCGTCGACCAAGCGCAAAGCCCCCGGCTTCGCGCTGCTCGGCACTCCCGGCTTCGAGGGCGACATCCAGCTCGAGCTCAAGACCGTCGCCGACATCGCGCTCGTGGGCTACCCGTCCGCGGGCAAGTCGAGCCTCGTCGCGGCGATGAGCGCCGCGAAGCCGAAGATCGCCGACTACCCGTTCACGACCCTGCACCCCAACCTCGGCGTCGTGGAGTCGGGGGAGACCCGCTACACGATCGCCGACGTGCCCGGCCTCATCGAGGGCGCGAGCGAGGGCAAGGGGCTCGGCCTCGAGTTCCTGCGCCACGTGGAGCGCTGCACGGCGCTCCTGCACGTGCTCGACTGCGCGACGCTCGAGCCCGGCCGCGACCCGCTGAGCGACCTCGACATCATCCTCGCCGAGCTCGCCGCCTACCCGGTTCCCGAGGGGCAGGTGCCGCTCCTCGAGCGCTCGCAGCTCGTCGCGCTCAACAAGATCGACGTGCCCGAGGCCCAGGAGCTGGCCGACCTCGTGCGCCCCGAGCTCGAGGCGCGCGGCTACCGTGTGTTCGAGATCTCCGCGGTGAGCCGCAAGGGCCTGCGCGAGCTGTCGTTCGCCCTCGCCGAGCTCGTCGTCGCCGACCGGGCCGCCAAGGTCGCCGAGGCGCCGAAGCAGCGCATCGTCATCCGCCCGCGCGCGGTCGACGAGAAGGACTTCGAGATCGTCGTCACGGGCGGCAGCTACGGAAACCTCTACACGGTGACGGGCGACAAGCCCGAGCGCTGGGTGCACCAGACCGACTTCAACAACGACGAGGCCGTGGGCTTCCTCGCCGACCGGCTCGCGAAGCTCGGCGTCGAGGGCGAGCTCTTCAAGGTGGGTGCCGTCCCCGGCGCCGCGGTGTCGATAGCGGGTCGCGAGTTCGACTGGGAGCCCACGCTCTCGTCCGCGGCCGAGCTCATCACCGCCCCGCGCGGCACGGACGAGCGCCTCGGCGACCGCACGCGCGCCACGTACAAGGAGCGCCGCCAGGGCTACCTCGAGCGCATGGACGCCAAGGCCGCCGCGCGTGCCGAGCTCGAGGCGGAGCGCGAGGCCGGAATCTGGCGCGACGACGAGGGCTTCGCGGTAGAGCGTGGCGATGACTAGTTCGCGCGACCAGATCCCGTCAGCCCGGCGCATCGTCGTCAAGGTGGGGTCGTCCTCCGTGTCCGGTGCGAACGTCGGGCAGATCGGGATGCTCGTCGACGCGCTCGCGTCGGCGCACGCCCGCGGCTCCGAGGTGATCCTCGTGTCGTCGGGGGCCATCGCCACGGGCATCCCGTTCCTCAAGCTCGACGCGCGCCCCACCGACCTCGCGACGCAGCAGGCCGCGGCCGCGGTCGGGCAGAACGTGCTCATCTACCGCTACCAGGAGAGCCTCGACCGCTACGCGATCGTCGCGGGCCAGATCCTGCTCACGGCGGGCGACATGGAGAACCCGACCCACCGCAGCAACGCCCAGCGCGCCATGGAGCGCCTGCTGGGGCTGCGCATCCTGCCCATCGTCAACGAGAACGACACGGTCGCGACGCAGGAGATCCGCTTCGGCGACAACGATCGGCTCGCCGCCATGGTGTCGCTGCTCGTGGGCGCCGACGTGCTCGTGCTCCTGAGCGACATCGACGCCCTCTACACGCGCCCGCCGGGGGAGCCCGGCGCCGAGCGCATCGACGTCGTGCCGTTCGACGACGAGCTCACGGAGGTCACCTTCGGCGACATCGGCGCCGCGGGCGTCGGCACGGGCGGAGCCGGCACGAAGGTCGCCGCGGCAAAGCTCGCCGCGGCCGCGGGCATCCCCACCCTGCTCGCCGCCACCGAGAGCGTCGCCGACGCCCTCTCGGGCGCCCCGCTCGGCACGTGGTTCGAGGCGGCGGCGCTCTAAACTCGGAGCATGCCTGACACCGCGCTCGCCCCGTCGTTCACCGACAAGCTCTCGTCAGCGCGCGACGCCGCGCGCGTGCTCGCGACGGTCACGACGAAGCAGAAGAACGTCGCGCTCGAGACCATCGCCGACTCCGTGATGCGCAACGAGAGGCGCATCCTCGAGGCGAACGCCCTCGACCTCGCGAACGGCCGCGAGAACGGCATGGCCGAGGGGCTGCAAGACCGCCTCACACTCGATGAGAAGCGCCTCGCCGCGCTCGCGCGGGCCACCCTCGAGATCGTCGCCCTGCCCGACCCCGTGGGAGACGTCGTGCGCGGCTCGACGCTCGAGAACGGCCTGCAGCTCACCCAGGTGCGCGTGCCGTTCGGGGTCGTCGGGGCCATCTACGAGGCGCGCCCCAACGTGACCATCGACATCGCCGCGCTCGCGCTCAAGAGCGGCAACGCCGCCGTGCTGCGCGGCGGATCGGCGGCCGAGAACACCAACCGCGTGCTCGTGGAGGTCATCCAGTCCGCCCTCGTCGAGGCCGGGCTGCCCGCCGAGGCCGTGCAGACGATCGACGAGTTCGGGCGCGAGGGCGCCAAGCAGCTCATGCAGGCGCGCGGCTTCGTCGACGTGCTCATCCCGCGGGGCTCCGCCCAGCTCATCAACTCCGTCGTCGCCGAGTCGACGGTGCCCGTCATCGAGACGGGCGCGGGCGTCGTGCACGTGTTCCTCGACGAGAGCGCCGACGAGTCGATGGCCGTCGAGATCGTGAGCAACGCCAAGGTGCAGCGCCCGAGCGTGTGCAACGCCCTCGAGACGCTGCTCGTCCACGAGGCGTCCGCGCCCCGCCTCCTGCCGGGCGTGCTGTCGCGCCTGCGCGAGCAGGGCGTCACGCTGCACGCCGACGAGCGCGCGCGGGCGATCTTCCCCGACTCCGTGCCCGCGACCGAGGAGGACTGGTCGACCGAGTACATGACGCTCGACCTGGCCGTGCGGGTCGTCGCCGACCTCGACGAGGCGCTCGACCACATCCGCGCGTACTCGACCCACCACACCGAGTCGATCATCACGAACGACCTCGCGAAGGCCGACAGGTTCCTCGCCGAGGTGGATTCGGCCGTGGTCATGGTCAACGCGTCCACGCGGTTCACCGACGGCGGGGAGTTCGGCTTCGGCGCCGAGGTGGGCATCTCCACCCAGAAGCTGCACGCCCGCGGACCCATGGGCCTGCCGGAGCTCACGAGCACGAAGTGGGTCGTGCGCGGGGCCGGCCACACGCGCGGCTAGACTCTCTACGAACCCTGAACGGAGAACCGATGTCGCTGCTCGCCACCCTCGTCACCGAGACCGAGGAACTCGCGCCCCTCATCATGCCGCCGCTCGCCTTCGCGGGCGTCGCGGTCGCCGTCTTCCTGCTGCTCGGGTTCGTCACGTGGAGCTTCCGCGACGTCGCGAACCGCCACAGCAACAAGACCGCCAAGGGCGGCGACGCGCACCACGGCGCGGGCCACTAGGCACATCCGCGCACCATGGCCGAAACAGCACAGCGGCGTGCACGTGTCGGCGTCATGGGCGGCACCTTCGACCCCATCCACAACGGCCACCTCGTGGCCGCGAGCGAGGTGCAGCAGAAGTTCGACCTCGACGAGGTGATCTTCGTGCCCACGGGCGAGCCGTGGATGAAGAAGACGGTGACCGAGGGGGAGCACCGCTACCTCATGACGGTCATCGCGACCGCGGCCAACCCGCGCTTCACCGTGAGCCGCGTGGACATCGACCGGGCGGGCCCCACGTACACGGTCGACACCCTGCGCGACGTGCGCAAGGCGCGGCCGGACGCCGATCTGTTCTTCATCACGGGGGCTGACGCGGTCGCCCAGATCCTCGACTGGAAGGACGTCGACGAGGTCTGGTCGCTCGCCCATTTCGTGGCGGTTTCACGGCCTGGGCACCCGCTCACCATTAGCGGATTGCCAGAGCAGGGCGTAAGCTCGTTGGAAGTGCCGGCGCTGGCGATCTCGTCAACGGACTGCAGGAGCAGGGTCAGTCGGGGGTTCCCCGTCTGGTATTTGGTTCCCGATGGTGTAGTCCAGTACATCGCCAAGCACCACCTGTATCGGAGTAGCCAATGACCACTTACCACGAGCCTCAGCCGCAGTCGCGGCGTGCCGTGCGTCAGAGTGAGCGCGGCGACGCATCCGAAAGCGCGTTCGCAGACAACGCCTTCGCCGAGAGCGGCCTCTCCGACGACATGTGGGACACCACGTCGCGCCGCGCCGCCCAGCTCCCGCCCGTGTCGTCGCTGCCCGAGGATGCGCGCCCCGCGGGTTCGCCGGAGCCCCTGACGTATTCGACGCTCAACCGCGCGGCCACCCCCGCCCCCGAGGGGCCCACGTTCCGCTCGCGCGGCTCGGCCGCACCGCAGCCCGTGCCCTACGACCCGGCGACGCAGCCGCCCACCGAGGCGATCCAGCAGCAGCCGTCGGAGCAGGCCTACCGCGTGCGCGACTTCAGCCCGGCCGGATCCGCCACGACGTCGGCCTGGTCGCAGCCCGCCCAGGCAGCGCCCGCCGCGCCGCCGAGCGACCTCGACTACCACACGGAGGCGCGCTTCCGGGCCGCCGCCGCCGCGGCGCCGCTCGCGCCCGTGTCCGAGGTTCCCGCGACGATCGCGCCCATCAACCGCATGTGGGCCCCGCCGGAGCCCGCCGCTCCCGAGCCGGCGCGCGTCATCCCCGCGAACTCCGACTTCCCGCTCGAGCAGACGTTCACGCGCCGCGAGCTGCGCGCCATGCAGCAGGCAGAGGAGGCGGCGGCCGCCGCGTCGCTCCAGTCGCAGCAGCCCGCCGCCGTGTCGCCGACGTTCCAGCCCTCCTCGCCGCAGACGCAGCAGCCTGCCGCCGCGCCGTTCCCGCTCGTGGAGCCGACGCTGCAGACGCAGCAGCCGGTGCAGGCCCAGCAGCCCGTCGTGCCTGCGCAGCCCGCGGCGCAGGCGCAGCCTGTGGTCGAGCAGCCGCAGCCCGTCGTGCAGCAGCAGAGCGCCCCGCCCGCCCTGCCGCCCGTGTCGCCCACGTTCACCCCGCAGGCCGCCGCAGCGCCCGTCGCCGCGAGCCCCTTCGAGTCGCTCTTCACCCCGTCGGCTCCCGCGGCGCAGCCCGAGCCCGTGGCCTCGATCCCCGCCGAGATCGCGCCCGCGCCCGTCGCCGACGAGGCCTCGCCGTGGACGCCCCCGACGGGCCACTGGTCGACGCAGGTCGACGACGACGAGATCGAGATCACGCTCAGCCGCCGCATCGGCAGCGGCACGACGACGACGAGCGCCCTCGTGCTCCCGTCGATCCCCAACGGCACCGACATCCGCGGCCCGCTCACGAGCACGGGCGAGATCATGCTCACGGGCTCGATCGACCTGCCGCGCAGCCTCGGCACCACCGGCCAGTCCGACAGGTACGACGGGGGCGGCATCGACGACCTCTTCGACCTGCAGGACCACGAGGTGATCTCCACCGACTCGTCTCCCGTGCGGGCGATCCGCGCCGTGAGCACCCACACCTCGGGCCACGGCGTCACCCACACCCAGAAGCCCAAGGGCACGCGTGCACTCACGGCGCTCCTGATCGCCGCATCCTCGATGGCTGTCGTCGTCGCCGGACTGCTCGTCGCGGCGTTCGCGTTCAACGTGTTCTGAGCCGCGTGAGCTCCCACCACCTCCCACTAAGGACCCTGTGACTGCATCCTCGCGCGCGCGCGAAATCCTTGCCGTGGCCGCTCTCGCCGCCGACTCCAAGCAGGGCGACGACCTCGTCGCGCTCGACGTGTCGGGGCCGCTGCCGCTCACCGACATCTTCTTCCTCGCCTCGGGACGCAACGAGCGCAATGTGCAGGCCATCGCCCAGGAGATCGAGGACAAGCTCCTCGAGGCCGGCACCAAGGCCCTGCGCCGCGAGGGCCGCGCGGAGGGCCGCTGGATCCTGCTCGACTTCGGCGACCTCGTCGCGCACGTCTTCCACGAGGAGGACCGCATGTACTACTCGCTCGAGCGCCTGTGGAAGGACTGCCCGGCGATCCCGCTCGACCTCCCCGTCGCGAAGACCGCCGAGGCCTAGCGCCCCCTGAGCAGCCAGGGCCGCAGCGCGCGCGTGATGAACGGCAGCGCGAGGTAGGTCATGATGGGCGACACGATCGTCACGAGCAGCAGCACGCGCAGGGGCAGCAGCCAGTCGTGCGTGAACGGGGCTATCGCCCAGTTCGTGGCGAGGCTCAGCGGGTAGAACACGAGGAAGATCGCGATCATCTGCTTCCAGCGCGGGGGCGAGGATGTCGCGGGCTTCACGACCTCGACCGTGGCGGGTTCGTCGAACCACCCCTCGATGCCCGTGCGGCGCTCCTCGGGCTCGTGCTCGACCATGCCGAGGGCGGAGGCCATCCACCACTCCCGCTCCGGCGACCGCTGCCACGCCTCGAGGGATGCCGTGTCGGCGAAGCGGAAGAGCATGTGCCACTCCGGGCTCTCGGGATCAGGCCGCACCCACCCCGAGCCGAGATAGCCGGGGGAGGCGCTCAGCAGGTCCTGGCCGGCCCTCGCCCACGCGGCGACCTCCTTCGCCCGCTCCGGGTCGACGATGCGGGTGATGGAGACGGTGATCGGCTGCTCGGTCATCCATCTATTCTGATCTGTAGTAGTCTTGTCGAGTTGCTTTCGCAGCATTCCGGGGTCCATGGCGCAGCCCGGTAGCGCACCTGCATGGCATGCAGGGGGTCAGGGGTTCGAATCCCCTTGGATCCACAGCGAGAAGCCCCGCTCCGGCGGGGCTTCTTCCGTTTCCGACACCGAGGCTTGTACGCGACTGTGGATCGATTCAATTTGGGCTACTCTGTCTGCATGATCGGCGACCGACCTCGCACACCCGTCACCATCGGCGATGTCGCACAGCACATCGGTGTGTCGAAGGCCACGGTGTCGTACGCGTTGACGCGCCCGGACAGGCTGTCTGCCGACATGCTCGGACGAGTCACGGCGGCCATAGAAGAGCTCGGCTACGTGCGCAACAGCGTTGCTCGACAGTTGCGCGTGGGTCGCAGCCAGGCGGTGGCGTTCATCGTGTCGAATGCGGCCAACCCTCTGTACAGCGAATTGGCCCTCGGTGCCGAAGCCGAAGCATCGAAGACGGGTCACGTCGTCCTGATCGCAGATAGTCATGAAGACCCGCGCCGAGAACGGGAGTACATCTCCTTCTTCGAGTCCCAGCAGGTGAGCGGGATCATGATCGCTCCCGTGGAGGATGTGCCCCAGGAGCTCATCGACGTTGGCCAGCGAGGCACTCCCTTCGTGCTCATCGGATCGCCACCGACCCCTCAGGCGTATCCTTCGATCTCCGGCGACAATGTGCTGGGCGGCGAACTCGCCACGCGCCACCTCCTGGATCAGAACCGGCGACGGCTGATCTTCGTGGGGGGAACCCATCTCAACGTTGACTCCCGGCGCGCGGGTGCGCGCCGGGCGCTCGAGGGTCGGCGCGACGTGTCGCTTGAGTTCATCTCCGTCGAGCGTCAGACCGCTGGGGTGGGAGAGGAGGTCGCGCGCGATCTGCTCTCACGCGGTGAGCTGCCCGACGGGATCTTCGCCGGAAACGACCTGCTTGCCCTCGGCATTCTCAACGTCCTGATCACCGCGGGGATCGCTGTGCCCGGCCAAGTGTCGCTCGTCGGCTACGACGACATCGAGTTCGCCGGATTCTCCATAGTCCCCCTGACCACCATCCGGCACCCTTCGACAGTCGTCGGGGCGAGTGCGATTCGGATGATCCTCGGTCAGGAGGAAGAGCTCCACGAGGTGGATCCGAGGTTCGCCCCGCACTTGGTGGTGCGGGGCACCTCGCTCCCGACCTAGTGAACTTCGACCTCGCTGAACTGCATGCGGTACAGGTTGCTGTCCAGCGGGTTGGGCCGCAAATGCGTCCCCGTGATTCGGATCGCGGCCCCCGCCACGGGCGTGAATGTCACATGCTGTGTGCCCTCCGGCACGGCATAGGCGGTCGGACCCAGGATGGTCGTCCAGCCCGACGTCCCGTCCGGCGACACTTCGATCATCAGTTCTGACGGGAAACCGTGCTGTCCGTTGTGGATCACGGGCGACAGGTCGATTGATGAGAACGTCTTGGAGGAGCCCCAGTTGATCGTGATCGCCTCCACGTGGTCGCTGGTGAGCGAGCTGTTGCTGCTCCAGCCGTAGCTCGAGGGCAGGCTCCCGCGTAGGCCGTCCGTCACCCGGTTCGCGCCCCAGCCGGAGCCGCCGTAGGGCGGTGTGCTCGTCGTCACACTCGCGCCGTAGGCGATGTTCGCGTTGCGTACCTCGATCTCCGCGAGTTGGGCCCGATAGAGGTTGCTGTCGTACGGATTAGGACTCAGCGACGAGAAGGTGAGCCTAATGTACCGCGCATCCACCGAGGGGAAGGTGGTCCGCGAGCCGGTCGCCGTCGCGGTCGTAGTGGCTGAAACGACCCCCGTCCCGGTCCACGGACCGTTGGTGGCGGACGCCTCGACGGTCACGCCCCCGGGGAACGATGCCTCACTGCCCCACCTGCCGGCGAAGAGATCAACGGTGTTGAACGTCGAGGTGGCACCGAGGTCGTAGACGACATTCTCGCTGTGGGGCGACCCTGTGTTCGAACTGCTGGACCAGCCCATCGAGACGGGGGTGGACTCCCGGTCGCCGTCCGTCAGGTTGGCGACGCCCCACACCGGACTGGCCACGACGCTGCTTTGAGAGAGCGGGGACCTACCCAGGATGAGGTTCGTGTCGAACGGAGCACCTCCGGCATAGGAGAAGGACGCCTCCAGCGGAGTGCCGGCGGTGCCATTCACCCGGGCAGAGAGTTTGATGGTCGGGCTGAGCTGCGTGACGGTGATGCGCGGATCAACCGAGCCGATGCCGAACGCGGCGCGCGCGATCTCGACCTCGATGGTCCCACCATTCACCTGGGTCGGATCGGAGAGGGAGACCGATATGCCCGTCGCTGTCTCGCGGGTCATCACCGAGGCCTTCTTGGTGCTGGAGACGAAGTTCGTGCCGCCGACCTTGACCCACGTGGGCGTGTCGGTCCAGAAGTTCGCGCCCACGACATTCGATGCGGTGCTCTTGACTGCCTGGACGGTGGTGTCGTTGGCGAGCACGACATAGGTCGGGTTCGCGGCGAATGCCTTCGTCTGGCTCGCAGTCTTACCCGGCAGCAGCGCGTAGGAGTACGCGCCGTTGGTCGGAGCTTCGCCGTGTTTGACGCTGATTGTCAGATAGGTCGCCGACAGTGGAGCTGAGCTCTGGCCCGCGGAGTTGATGTCCGCCCACGCGCCCGTGTTCGTCTTTCGTGTGAGGGTGAGGTCCTGCCCGCCCGGGAAGTAGTAGCCGATATCGGATCCGGCGGTCGCGCCGGTGATGTGGGCCCATTGGACGCCAGTCGAGTCCTGAGTCCACGGCACGGTCGTCGGCTTGGCGGCGTCGTCGACCGTGAGCACCGTCGACGTGGTGATCTTGCGGTTCTCCACCGTCGTCTCGATCTGTCTACCGGCGTCGGTCGAGGTGATTCCCGCGCCCAGCGCGACGACCGCGTCATCGAAGGTGAACCACGACTTCTTGGCGACGAGCGAGCTCGCCACCGCGGCGAAGTCCATCCCCGTCGCACCATAAAGGCCCTGCAAGGATGTACCGCCCACCCAGTTCTTCGTCGTCACCTGCGACTCGTTGGAACCGGGACCGCGGACGAACGTAGTATCGGTAGTCGTCCCAGGGCGGCGGTAGGGATCGATGGTCGGCTGGTAGGCGCCGCTGAACTGGCCCAGGTCCGAGTTGTAGAGGAACGTCTGCCCATCGGCGCTGAACCAACCACGCTTGTTCTCGCTGCCGTTCGTTTCGAAGTTCGCCATGCGATTGGACGTCATCGCGATGCCGAACGCCCATCCCGGGCGCTGGTGGACGGCCTGCGCGATGCTCGGGAACTGCTTGTTGACGGAGAGTGCCGGGCGGACCGGCACCGTGGCGTCTGCCATGATCGCGCGCGAGAGGGTGATCACGTGCAACGGGGCATCGATGAAGTAGTCCCGGAACGTGTCGGCTGTGATCCAGGTCTTCACCATCGACCTGAAGGCAACAGCGTCGGCTGCCGGCGCGTACTGGGAGAGTAGGACGATCGACTGCATGATGATGTGCCCGGCCACGTGCTCATCCGAGTCGCGCGAGATGTTGCGACCTCTGGTCATGTCGAATACCGCGCCGCGCCACATGAGAGGCTCGACGGTGTCGTAGATCCACCGGTAGACGTTGGGCAGCTGCGGACCGGAAAACGCCCACGTCGAGTCCTGGAGAGTGAAGTAGAGGCGCGAGAACGTGTCGAGCAAGTTCACGCCGTAGCCACCGAGGTACGAGAACTTCGTATGCTGCACGTAGCCCCCGTCGAGGAAGAATCCGCCCTCGCCTCCCGCCACATAAGGCAGTACACGTGAGGCCTCGCTCGCGCCCTGTGTTACCAGCGCGCTGTCCTTGAGCAGGACTCCCCGGAGTGCCTTGATGGTCGCGCGCCACACCTGGTTGGCACCGGTGTCGGAGTAGCTGCTGGGTGTCTGATAGGCGATTGCCGCCATGTAGTTCGAGACCTGCGTGCTCGTCAGCTGCGAGTATGAGAGGACCGTGATGTCGGTGAGCGCCAGCGGCACGCCGATCTGAAGCTGCCACCACCATGCCGACGGCTTCGCAGTCGTCGTGTTGTAGTACTTCGTGTGCATCCAGTCGAGGCCGCCCTTGATCGAGGTCATGAGGGCGGTCGAGTGGTAGGTCGACGTGCCGACGGTGGCCCATCCCAGAGTCATGTCCCGCAGGCGGTTGTAGGTCGTCACGAGATCGTTGTAGTTCGTCGCGGGTACGAGGTCGCTCCACAGTGTCGTCGTGGGGGAGCTGATCATCGACCCCGCGGTGCTCGACGCCGTCGCGCCCACAGCCGCGATGCGGGAAGCGATGACCGTGTCGCTCGTGTTGAGCGATGCCCCTCCGGTGAGCAGGAGCTCCCACTTCGCGCGGACGTCGTCGAAGGTGTCGGCCGCACGGGCGGGGGGCGCGCCCTGCAGCGACGTGAAGAGCAGCGCGAGAACGGTTGCTGTGGCGGCAAGTATGGGAAGGCGAGCACGGGTGTGCGACATCATCGTCGAGTCCTCAAGTCCCCGTCGATTCATGTGAATCGATTCACGGTTGCGAGGAGACTACCGATCTTCTGACGCGTTGTCAATCGGTGCCCAGCCGTTGGCGCGCGCCACGACCGCGAGTGTCTCGTTCAACGGAGCGCGGGGGATGAAGTGACCGAAGGTGTCGTTCGCGAAGAACATCACCCCGTCGCATTCGGGCCCGAGCTCGCTGTAAACCTCGTGCTGGAACAGGAAGTGCCGACGGTCGTCCAGATGGATTCGGTACCAGTACCAGGGGTCGACGAAGTCCATGGCCATTGCGATCTCGACCCCTCCCGCGCGACGAGCGATGTCGAGCTTCCCCCGGAGGTTCGGACGAACGTTCATGCGCTCGACGAGCACGGCGAAGGTGGAGCAGATGATGCCGTCCAGCATGGAGTAACTGTGCTCGCCCATGGCCCAGGCGCGGTCCTCGACGTCTGCGGGCCAAAAGGAGTCCTGCCAGTAGATCTTGCGCTCGCCGAAGTGCTCGCGCATCGTGGCGAAGAATGCTGCCACGCCCGCCCGCCGTTCCGGGGTCGGCTCGGGCGCGGATCGGGGATCCCACAGCCCCAGCAAGCCGAACTGGTTTCCGAGCTGGATGCCGTCGAGCCCGAGATCGCGGACGAAGGCGGCGGATTGACGCGCAATGAAGTCCATGGTCGCGGTTCCTTGAGGAATCCCGTCCGGGAAGGAGGCATAGTGCCTCGGGTCCGCGTCGAGTGACGAGCAGACGTCAATGAGGCCTCGGGCGATGGTCCCGCCCGCGTCCGCGGAACCCCGGGCGGCTTCAGGATGGCGCAGGGTCTTCCACTCGGATGCGCAGAACTCCGGCCCTGGTTCGAGGTACTCGAGGAGCGTGAGGCGGATCCCGCGTTCGTCGGCAGCGCGCCTGAATGCCGCGTAGATGCTCGCCAGCACTCGGTAGTCGAGCACTGCCTCGCTCACGATGAACATCGGTCCGGCCATATAGGGATTGAACGAGCGCTCGCCACCTTCGCGCACGCGCGAGGTCCAGTTCGCATTGTGAGCCAGCGGGTCGCTGTCGGGTCCGCCATAGCAGTTGTAGCGCGCCCAGTCGAAGGTGTCGTCATGGTGGCGATTGCCGCGGTAGTTCAGGATGTGGTCGCCGTTGCCTGAGGCGATGGTGAGAACCACCTCGTCAGCGCGCGAGAACCAGTCGGCGTAGTGGTCGAAGAACTCGCCCGCGCGCGCGTCGGGGCTGGCGGGATCGGCGAAGATCTTGGGCGTCACCCAGGGGTAGACCTTGCGGTAGGGGGGCGAGGCTTGCGTCGTCACTGAAGCTCCTTGAGAAAGTTGCCCCACCGCGGACCTGGCACGGGCGGTGGGGCGGGTGCGATGCTATATCAATCGATTCACAAAGCGCCAACCCATGGCCTCGTGCGCGTGAGCGGGTCGTCTTGACAATCGATTTGCGAGCGCCATACGATGCACTCGTTCTCGCTTGAATCGATTCACAAAGAAGTGTCAGGAGATTGATTGCCCGCCCTCGTCGCAACTCCCCGGACCCCGGGCTCCCGCCGTCGCGCTCAGAGTCTCAGCGGCCCGAGCCGATGGACGCTGTTCTTCGCACTGCCGGCAGTGGCCCTCTACTGCTTCGTGCTGGTCGTTCCGACCGTGCGCGGAGCAGGGTTCGCGTTCACCGATTGGGACGGGATCAGCCGTGCGATCGAGTGGGTGGGCTTCGACAACTTCGCCCGGGTGGTGACCGATCCTGACTCGCTCGCCGCGTTCGGCGTCACCCTCCTGATCGCTGGGGCGGTCACGGTCGTGCAGAACACCCTCGGTATGCTGCTCGCACTCGGCGTCAACTCCCGCATCCGATCGCGGAACATCCTCCGCGTACTCCTGTTCGCCCCGGCGGTCATGACGCCCGTCGTCACCGCCTACGTGTGGAAGTACATCCTCGCCCCCGACGGAGTGCTGAACGGGGTCCTCGACGGCATCGGCCTGCCGGCACTCAAGCAGAGCTGGCTCGGCAGCCCGCAATGGGGCCTCGTTTCCATCATGCTCGTCATCGTGTGGCAGTTCTCCGGCTATTCCATGGTGATCTTTCTGGCGGGACTGCAAGGTGTCCCCACCGAGGTCGTCGAGGCCTCGATCATGGACGGTGCCGGCCCCGTCCGACGGTTCTGGTATGTCGTGCGCCCCTTCCTCGCGCCTGCCATCACGATCAACCTCATGTTGAGCGTCATCGGGGGCCTGAAACTCTTCGACCAGGTCTTCATCCTCACCGGTGGGGGACCAGGGGGGTCCACGAACACCCTGTCGACGTTGATCTACAAGAACGCGTTCACCTTCGGGGAGTTCGGCTACAGCATCGCCATGGCCATCGTGCTCACCCTTCTCGTCGCCATCATCTCCAGCGTGCAATACCGGGGCCTCTCCAAGAACGAGGCGCGAGGATGAAACGCTACTCCCTCCGGACGTTCGTGCTCGAGGTCGTGATGATCGCCGTCACCGCGCTCTTCGCCTTTCCCCTCTACGTGCTCGTGAACCTGTCCCTTCGCACGGCTGACGACCCCACGCCGGACGTGCTGCCCACCCTCAGCCCCACATTCGAGAACTACGTCGAGGCGTGGAACCAGGCGGGTCTTGGCAGCGCCATGGTCAACAGCCTCATCGTCACCGTGGCGAGCGTCGCGCTCGTCGTCGTCGTCTCGGCCCTTGCGGCGTACCCGCTCGTGCGCCTCACATCGAGGTTGTCGTCGGTCGTCTTCTGGTTCGTTCTGGTCGGGCTTCTCCTTCCCTTCCAGGTCGCGCTGATCCCCCTGTACCAGACCATGCGCGACCTCGGCCTGCTCGGATCGGTGGTCTCGCTCATCCTCTTCTACGCTGGCTTGCAGGTACCGTTCTCCGTCTTTCTCTACGCAGGGTTCCTTCGCGCACTTCCTCGGGAGTACGAGGAGGCGGCCTCCGTGGACGGTGCCAACACCTGGACCTCGTTCTGGCGCGTGGTCTTCCCGATGCTTCGTCCGGTGACCGGGACCGTCGTCATCCTCAACGCGATCTTCGTCTGGAACGACTTCCTCACACCGCTGCTCTACCTGAGCGGAAGCGAGCAGCAGACGATACCGGTCGCCTTGTACACATTCCTCGGGCAGTACGTATCGAACTGGCCGCTCGTATTCGCAGGCCTCGTGATCGGGCTCGCGCCGATCCTCGTGGCCTACTTCCTCATGCAGAGGTCGATCATCCACGGATTCGCGGGCGGCCTCAAGGGGTGATCGAAGCCCGAACCTGATGTAGCGCGGGCTGTCGGCCCACGTGACAACCCGGACCGTCTACCGACGATCCGTCCCCACCAAGAAAGCAAGAAGAGGAGTTCCATGAACACGAGGCGAACAGCGCTGTTTGCAGCGACCGCCGTGGTGGCGGCCCTGGCGACCACCGCGTGCAGCAACGGGGGAGGAGGGTCGTCGTCGACCGTCCTGTCCATCGCGTCCACGACCGATGCGAAGGCGGCGGTGGAGGAGGCCATTGCTGCGTTCGAGGCCGAGAACCCCGGCGTCGAGGTGAAGGCGACGTATGCGGAGACCGACTCCCTGGTGACGACCCTGCGCACTCAGCTCTCCTCGGGCACCGCGCCCGACGTGCTGACCGTCTGGCCCGGCTACGGCAACGCTATGGGCATGCGCGTCCTCCAGGAGAACGGGTATCTGGCCGACCTCTCCGACGAGGCCTTTGCGGCGAAGATCCCCTCCGGCCTCCAGGGCCTCTCACAGGTCGACGGCAAGAGCTGGGTGTTGCCGCTCACCGTCGTCGGTATCGGCGCGATCTACAACGAGCAGGCGGTGGAGGCGGCCGGTGCCGAGATCCCGACGACCTTCGACGAGGTGCTGGACTTCTGCGACGCAGCAACCGCTGCGGGCAAGGTGGCCTTCGCGCTCGGCAACCAGGCGGCCTGGGTCACGCAGCTCGTGAACTACGCGCTCGTTCCCACGACGGTGTTCCAGAAGGAGCCTGACTTCGACGCCAAGATGGCGGCCGGCGATGCCACGTTCGTCGACTCCGGGTGGACTACCGCGTTCGACGAGTACATGGAGATGAACAGCCGAGGATGCTTCACCGCCGACTCCCTCGGAACGTCGTTCGAGGCGACGACGGCTCAGGTCGCCGCGGGTGACGCCCTCGCGGTGGTCCAGGTGACCTCGGTGCTCCCCGGCATTCGCGACCAGGCGCCCGCGGGGACGACCTTCAGCATGTTCGCCCTTCCTGGTGACGACGACGCCGAAGACACCTGGATGCCTGCAGCGCTCGGATTCAGCCTCGGCGTGAATGCCGCTTCGAAGAATCAGGAGCTCGCGAGGAAGTTCATCGACTTCATGGCGTCCGACAAGGCGATGGCTTCGTTCGCGACGACATCCGGGTCGCTTCCGGCGCTGCCCACCGACGCATTTGAGGCCGACCCGGCTCTGCAGATCCTCGTCGACTTCCAGGCGGAGGGGCGTACCTATCCCTTCATGGACCAGTTCTGGCCTAACGCCAAGGTCCAGCAGGAGCACCTCGACGGCGTGCAGAAGGTGTTCGCCGGCACGGCGACCATTGACGACGTCCTGGCTGCGATGGACGCGGCCTACGCGGAGGGCGTGAAGTAGAAGGACGACCGGCGGCGGCCGCGCGCTCGCGCGGCCGCCGCCTTGGCGTGAGGAAGGACGAGCTTATGACCCCGTTGGGACCGGTGGCCGAATCCGTCATCCGTGAGTCTGTTCGCGGAGCGGCCGACATCGTAGCGCCGGGAGTGACGCCCGTGCGCCTACCCGCGTGGGCCACCGCACAGATGGCGGAAGGGTTCTCGCGCGTGGTCGCCGACCATACGGCTGGAGTGCGCCTGGACCTCGAGACAGCCGCTTCTGTCCTTGAGCTCGAGGTCTCCCTGGCTCGGTATCTGTCGCCCGACATGGCTCATCATTCTGCGAGGTCCGTGTTTGCCGTGACGGACGATAGCGGCGTCCTCTGCGAGGTGGCGACCACCGCCGGATCACGAGTAGTCGAGCAGTCCGACCGCAGTGTGGCCGTCGCGGACGGCGGCATCGTGACTATCCAACTTGAACTCGAGCCGGCCTCCGAGGCGCGACGCGTGCAGGTTTGGCTGCCGCACAACTCGGCGGTGACCATCCACAGCCTCAGAGCCGATCGGCCGGTGGAAGCACACGCGCCGGCCGGGTCCCGATGGGTCCACCACGGCAGTTCGATAAGCCACTGCCTCGATGCGCACGGTCCGTTGGGGGCATGGCCGGTGCTCGCCGCCCGGAGCCTCGGGCTCGAACTGACCGATCTCGGTCTCGCCGGCAATTCCATGCTCGACCCGTATGTCGCCCGCACGATCCGCGACCTGCCGGCTGACCTCATCACTCTCAAGGTGGGGATCAACATCGTCAACGGCGACTCATTCACGGAGCGCACGCTCGTACCGGCGCTTCATGGCTTCATCGACACGGTGCGGGAGGGCCACCCTGAAGTGCCCTTCGTCGTCATGTCGCCGGTCTGGTGCGGGATCCATGAGGACACAGCCGGACCTACCAGTTTCGACCCGATCACGATGATGTGCTCCGCTCTCGGAACGGGTGATCTGACCTTGGCGCGGACCCGCGAGATCGTCGAACGAGTCGCCCGCGCGCGGGCGGCAGCCGACGCCCGGCTGTTCGTCCTAGACGGGCGCGAGTTGCTGTCGGCCCGCGATGCTTCCCATCTCTGGGACGGCCTGCACCCGGACCACGAAGGGTACGCGATCATGGCCGATCGCTTCGTGTCCCTCGCGAGATCCGGCGAAGGGCCCGTGGCGACGGCTCTCGGGCTGGCGCGACGCTAGGCGTCAGGGGCGAAGCGCCGGACTGGAGAACCGGCTCGGCGCCTCGCCATGCACAGCCTTGAAAGCCCGCGAGAAGTGAAGTGGATCGTCGAACCCCACGCGCAAGGCGACTTCGCGGACCCGCAGACTGCTGCTTCGCAGAAGATGAGCCGCCTCCGCCATGCGCTGGGCCCGCGCCCAGCTCTGGACGGACATGCCGGTGTGCTTCCGGAACAGGCGCTCGGCCGTCGCGCTGCTGCAGCCGCCGACATCCGAGATCTCCTCGAGCCGCGGGTGAGCGTCCAACCGGCGCGTGATGTACTCCATCATCGCCCGCAGCGCGGCCGGAAACGGGGGAGGGGTCGACGCCCATGATCTCGCCTCATCGAGCAGTAGGCGTCCGAGCGCGCGCATGACTGCCTCGTCGGGAGCAGGACCGGCGAAACGGCTCACCGCGTATTCCGCGATTCCGACGAGCGCGTCCTCCGCCGGCGTCGAGCGATGGAGCAGCACGGGATGGCGCGGCAACGCCCCGCCTTCTCGGAAGTCGGCGTCGAGCAGCGGATCCCCGGGCAGGTGGGCAACCCGCGCTTCGACCACCTGCGCGTGAGCATGGGCGGGCACGAGGTGCACGGTGCCTATCTCGAACGGCTTCACAGCGTCGGCTCGGTAGATCGCCTCGTGCATCCAGGGCATGAGCACGATGCTGCCGGCACCCACTGCGAACCGCCGTCCGTCGACGGTCACATCGCCGACACCACGCCGCACCCAGAGCACGCAGACGCTGCCCACACGCCGATTGCGGATCACCTCCGAGCCGTGGAACTGGTAATGGTTCGCCCACACGACGGCTGCGCTTGGTTCCTCCATGAATCGATCATCCCAGAGGACATATCTGTGCGGAATATCCATGAAATGCGTGCCATAGATCTGCACCCTCCCCCTCGCGCTGCCTAGCGTTGAGATCTGACCCGACGAGAGGACAACACAGTGCAGATTCATGTTGATGCGGTCGCCTGCGTCGGTGCGGGCCAGTGCGCGCTGGTCGCCGGCTCGCTGTTCGACCAGGACGATGACGGCATAGTCGTCCTCCTCGACCCGAACCCCGATCCCCGCGAAGAGGCGCTCGTGCGACGAGCGGCGTCGCTCTGTCCGGCGCGCGCTATCGTCGTCGATGACTGACAGGACGTTGCGGGAGCAGGACCGGGTCGTTGTCGTGGGCGCAGGCGCGGCCGGAGCCACGGCGGCCGTCGAGCTTCGGCGTCACGGCTTCCGAGGTCGGGTCGTCCTCGTGGGCGGTGAGCCGCATCCGCCCTACGCCCGGCCGCCGCTCTCGAAGAACGTGCTGGCCGGACCAGATGAGTCTGCCGACTTGTACACCGAGCAGGAGCTCCGATCGCTCGACATCGAGTTCCGGACCGCCACCGTCGCGCTCGGGCTCGATGTCGCCTCCGGGCGCCTGAGGTTGTCCCAAGGGCTGCTGGAGTTCGACCACCTCATCATCGCCACAGGTGTCGCCGCTCGCCGTCCGGCATGGGCTCGAGGCGACGGGGTCCACTTGCTCCGCACGCGCGACGATGTCGCCGGCCTGCTGTCCGACCTCAGAGAGGGCGGGCCTGCGGTTATCGTCGGCGGCGGGGTGCTGGCTTCAGAAGCGGCATCGACGCTCGCCGCGACTCGCGAGTGCGCCCTCGTGGTGCGGGGAGGTGAGCTTCGCCTGGGTGCGGTGGGCGGTGCCTTCTCCTCGAGGATCATCGACCTGCACGAGTCGCATGGGGTCGGTGTGCACCTGCAGGAGCATGTCGACACCGTCCTAGCTCAGGGACGGGGTCTGGAGATCCGCACGCAGCATCATCGCCACAGGGCGGATGCCGTGGTGGTCGCGGTGGGATCGCAGCCCGCTGTCGAATGGCTGTCGGGCACCGGGATCGGCGGTCCCGACGGTGTGTTGTGCGATGCCGCCGGCCGCGCCAGTTCCACGGTTTCCGCGGTGGGGGACGTCGCAGCATGGTGGGATCCCGTCGCCCAGAGGCATGTGCGTGTCGAACACCAGTCGGCCGCTCTCGAGCACGCATCGATCGTCGCGCAGCGCCTCCTCAACGGGGTCTGCCCCGATCCGCCTGTCCCGTTCTTCTCGTCGGAGCTGTACGGCACTCGGATTCAGATATGCGGGCGTTTCGGACCCGGAGCACCCTGGGACTATGTTCACGGGGCGCCGGGCGCAGCCTCGTTCGTGGCGCTCGCGACGACGGGAGCGCTTCGGGGCCTCGTGGGGTGGGATGCGCCGCGCGCATTCCGTGAGGCCCGACGAGCCAGGCCCGATCTCATGCCAGCTATCGCAACGCACTGAACAAGGAGTTCGAAGAGATGAGCGGATGCCCGCGACACCACCCCATCACCATCCCCACGGATGGAACGCCGTTGGCACCGTCGCCCACCCTTGCCGAGCTTCGGGAGGACTCGGCGGCGGTCCCGCTTCTCTACGAGGACGGCACGACAGGATGGCTCGTGACCCGCTACGATCTCGCGCGGTCCGTGCTGGAAGACCCTCGTTTCTCGCAGCTGCCGCAACGCATGCCGGCTGGGGACGGCTCGGTGGCGGAACTCGATGTCGACAGTGACGCGCGCGCCGCCCGACAGGCGGGCAACCTGCTCGCCCTCGACGGCGATCAGCACTCGAAGATCCGCCGTGCGATCACCAGCCGCTTCTCGGTCCGCGCAGTTCGCGCCGAGCGGGAGGCGGTGACCGCCATCGTCTCGCAGCAGCTCACCAGCATGCTCGCGCTCGGCAACCGTGCGGACCTGCTGGCGGACTACGCCGAACCCATCTCAGCCGCAGTGCACCGTCACGTGCTTGGCATCCCCGAAGACCTCGCTTCCGAGTTCGACCGCATCTTCGTGCACGGTGCTCCGGACCAGGATGCCTTCGACTTCACGCGGACGGTTCTCTCTCGCGCGGAGACGGAGCCTGGCGACGATGTGTTGGGCGACCTCGTGCGTTCGGCGCTCTCTCCGGCAGAGCGCGAGGGCGTCGCGCACGTCCTCATGACCTCGGGGCGGGACTCCGTCGCCTACCTCATCGTCACGAGCGTCGTGGCCCTGCTGGGGCATCCCGATCAGCTCGGACGCCTTCGAGCAGACCCGTCGCTCCTAGCGCCCGCGTTGGAGGAGTTCCAGAGGTTCGGCACCATGTTCGTCTCGCTCTTCCCCCGCACCGCGCTGGAGGACGTGCAGCTAGAGGGGATGATCGTGCGCGCGGGGGAGTCGGTCTCCGTCTCCCCGGTCGCAGCCAACCGGGACCCTCGTCGATTCAGCTATCCCGACATCCTCGACACCGCTCGTGATTCGTTCGGCCACCTCGGCTTCGGGCACGGCATACACGGTTGCGTGGGACAGCAGCTCGCCCGGCTGGAGGTGACCGAGGCCCTGACGCAGCTTCTCTCAGCCCTTCCTTCCCTCGCTCTGGTATCTGCCGAGCAACTGCGTCCGGGAGCGTTCGCGCATCCAGTGCCGATCTACGCCGCAGGAAGCGCCATCGTCTCGTGGTGATCGCCTCGGGGCTGTACCGTCGAGCCATGCTCGTAGAACACCGCGGAAGCCGTCCGACAGTCCACCCCGACGCGTGGGTAGCGCCCACGGCCTCCGTGATCGGCGATGTGACGGTCGGCGCGGGCGCGCGCATCCTGCACGGTGCCGTGGTGACGTCGGAGGACGGCAGCATCAGCATCGGCGTCGACACGGTCGTGATGGAGAACGCCCTCGTGCGGGCGCGTGCCGGCCACGACGTCGTGATCGGGTCGGGCGTCATGATCGGGCCGCACGCGCACGTCAACGGCGCGAGGATCGGCGACGGGGTGTTCGTCGCGACGGGCGCGTCGCTCTTCCCGGGCAGCTCCGTGGGGGAGGGGGCCGAGGTGCGCATCAACGCCGTGGTGCAGGTCAACACGCGGCTCGACCCGGGGGCCGTGGTGCCCATCGGCTGGGTGGCGGTGGGGGAGGCCATCCTGCCGCCCGACAAGCACGACGAGATCTGGGAGATCCAGCGCGGGCTGGACTTCCCCGGGACGGTCTACGGGGTGGATCGAGACACGACGATGGCGGAGCTCATGCGGCGCCAGTCGGAGTTCTACGGCGCGCACCGCGACGACGCGGTGGTGGAGAGCTAGCCGGCGCTGACCGCGCGCAGCGGCGGGTACTCGACGGCGTCGAGGCGGTACAGCTCCTCGAGCATGCGGCTCATGGCCTCGGTGGTGAGCTCGGCGGCCTTCTGGGCGTCGCGGTCGGGCGTGTGCAGGCGATTGGTCCAACGGTTCGTGTCCATGACTGCCTCCTCACCAAGAGAGACCGGCGAACATGCCGGTTATGACGGGAACTCTACTCCCTTTGTGCCCCCCGTTGGAGTGACGTCACATCGGCGTGTCGGCGCTCCTAGACTGGTGCGCATGTCACCCCGCTGGCTCGGCCGCCTGCTCGACAGCAGCCACGCCGACGCGTCGCTGAGCGCCTGGAACATCCTCGACTCGCCGCGCGACCTCATCCTCACGAGCACGTCCTTCGACGACGGCGGCGCTCTTCCGCGCCGGTTCGCGGGCAGGGGCGTCGGCGACAACGTCTCGCCCGCGCTCTCGTGGAGCGGCGTCCCGGTCGAGGCAGACCACCTGGTCGTCATCGTCGAGGATGTCGACGTGCCGCTCGCACGTCCGCTCATCCACAGCCTGAGCATCCTCGACGCAGACGCGGTGGGCGTCCCTGAAGGCGGCCTCGCCGCCGGCGCCCCGGACGTCACGCACCTGCGCACGCTGCAGGGCCGCGGCTACCAGGGACCGCGGCCGATAGTCGGGCACGGGCCGCACCGCTACCGGTTCATGGTCTTCGCGGTCGAGGGCGACATCGACACGTCGTCGACGAGGCACGCCGTCGAGTCGATGGTCGGTCGGGTCGTCGCGCGCGGCAGGCTCGTCGGCACCTACGAGCGCTAGGCCGAGAGGCTCTCGCTCCTCGACTCCGCGGCGATGCGACGGTTGCGCACCGCTGTCTTGAACCAGGCGCTGTCGGGGATGCGCGCGAGCAGCGGCCCCGAGACCACGGTGATGAGCACGTACGCGGTCGCGAGCGGGGCGAGCCGCGGCTCCACGCCGCCCGCGAGGCCGGCGATGACGATCGAGAACTCTCCTCGCGGGGTGAGCGCGAAGCCGGTGCGCCAGCGCCCGGGCACGCCGATGCCGGCGCGCTTGGCGGCGAGGTAGCCGCTCAGGGTCTTGGTGCCCATGGTGATGATCGCGAGCGCCAGCGCGGGCAGCAGGGCGGGGACGAGGTCGGCGGGGTCCGTCGCGATGCCGAAGAACACGAAGAACACGGTGGCGAAGAGGTCGCGCAGCGGCGCGAGCACGACCGTCGCGTTGTGCGCGACCTGGCCCGAGATCGCGATGCCCACGAGGAACGCGCCGACGGCCGCCGACACGCTCGCCTGATCGGCGAGCCCCGCGACGAGCATCGTGAGCCCCAGCACGCCGAGCAGCAGCGGCTCGGGGCTGTTGGCGGGGAACAGGCGCGACAGCACCTTGCCGAACCGCAGGGCCGCGAGCAGGATGACGAGCACGACGCTCACGGCGATGACGACGGTCGTCGCCCCCTGAAGCAGCCCCTGGCCGATCACGAGCGCGGAGAGTACGGGCAGGTAGAAGGCCATGGCCAGGTCTTCGATCACGAGCACCGAGAGGATGACCGGGGTCTCGCGGTTTCCGAGGCGGCGGAGGTCGCGCAGCACCTTCGCGACGACCCCCGACGACGACACCCACGTCACGCCCGCGAGCGTCACGGCCGCGACGGGACCCCAGCCGAGCAGGAGCGCGAACGCGGCCCCCGGCAGCGCGTTGAGCGCGCCGTCGAGCAGCCCGGCCACGCGGGCCTGGCGCAGGTTGCGCACGAGCTCCGTGGGGGAGTATTCGAGACCGAGCATCGCGAGCAGCAGGATGACGCCGATCTCGGCTCCCACCTCGAAGAAGTCGTGGCTCGCATCGAGCGGGAAGAAGCCGCCGTGGCCCACCGCGAGGCCCGCGAGCAGGTAGAGCGGGATGGGGGAGATGCCGAAGCGCCCGGCAAGGCGACCCAGGAGGCTCAGTACGAGCAGCAGCGCTCCGACTTCGATGAGGAGCAGGGTCGTCTCATGCATCGGCGGATCAGCTCGGACCCTTGTCGATGATCTTGCCGAGCAGGTCGAGGCCCTTGCGGGTGCCGACCGCGATGATGACGTCGCCGCGCTCGAAGATCTCGCCGGGGGTGGGCGAGGGGATGATCTCGGTGCCGCGCGCGATCGCGACTATCGACGAGCTCGTGACCGTGCGCGCCTTCGTGTCGCCCATGGGCCTGCCGATGAACTTGGAGTCGAAGGGCAGCGAGATCTCCTCGGTGAAGAGGCCGGGAACCTTGTCGCTCAGGCTCGAGAGCCTGCTTATCGCGATCGACGCGCCGAGGAGCTCGGCGATCGCGGCGGCCTCGTCGTCGGAGAGCGCGACCGTGTCGGTGCTCGCGTCGGGGTCGTCGACGTCGAAGAGCGCGAGGTCACGCTCACCCGAGCGCTGGGAGACGACGCTCACGCGACGGCCGCTCTCCGTGATGACGTCGGTGCGCACACCGATCCCGGGGAGGTCTACCCTCTCGACCCTGACACTCATGCGGCGTCGACGTAGCCGTACTTGTTGCGCAGGGAGTTCTCGACGATCGTCAGACCCTCGAGCCCGGGCATCCTCGAGATGTGCTCGTCGAGCTTGCGCACCTCGCGCAGGCCCTCCTCGCCGGCGAAGATGTGGCTCATGACGTGGGTGACCTCGGCGGGCTCCATGACCGACGAGCCCACGGGGCCCCACGCGTTCTTGAGCGCGAAGCGCGCGAGCACCTGGGCCTTCTTGCTGCGGGCGAGGCGCTCGCGGGCCTGCGTCGCGTAGAAGGCTACGTGGCGCGCCTCCTGCTTCGCGATGCGGCGCAGGAGCTCGGCGAGCACGGGGTGCTGCTCGAGGTCGGCCATGCGGTTGTAGGCGGCGACGGCCGACCACTCGTTGGCGGCGCCCCAGATCATGTGCACGGCGATGAAGTCCTTGCCCACGATGTTGCCCAGCAGCGACTGCTTGATCGGGTCGAGGCGGTCCTTCCAGCCGAGCTTGAGGCGCGTCGACTTGAGCTCGTCGAAGTCGAGCGTGATGCCGTGCGCCGCAAGCACCGCGGAGAGCGCCTCGCCGTGCCAGAACTCCTCGCGGTTCCACATCGTCATGAAGGCCGAGACGTCGGCCTCCTTGTGCGACGGGGTTACGAGCAGGTCGCGCAGGTAGCAGACCGTGTGGTACTCGATGTCGGCCATGTAGCGGATGCTCCGCAGCGTGGCCTCGGGCAGCGGGTTGCGCTCGAACTCCGTGAAGTCGAGGTCACCCCACACGACCTTCTTCGACGTGCTGGTGTACTTGTCGATGTCAAACGCCATCGGAAACCATCTCCTCACGTGATTCGCGTGCCGTGCTTGCCCGCCGCTTCCAGTCGAGCACGTTCCAGTGCTTCTCCTTGGCGTGACGGTACAGGTTGATGTCGGGGTTGACCGCGCTCGGGTTCCCGACGAGCTGGAGCCAGACCAGGTCGGCGTGGCTGTCGCCGTAGCCGTACGAGTTCTCGAGGTCGAAGCCGTTCTGCGCCGCGTAGTGGCGCAGCCAGGCGGCGCGCGCCTCGTCCACGAGCGGCGGGTCGGCGAGGAAGCCCGTGAGCACACCGTCGCGCACGTGCATCCTGCCCGCGACGACCTCGTCGAAATAGGGGAGGAACGGCGTGACGGTGAGGTCGATCGACCCCGTCACGAGGATGGTGCGGTGCCCGGCGTCGCGATGCTCCTGCACGCGGCGCAGTGCGTCGGGGAGGGTGCGGCGCAGCATGGCGCGGCCGAACTGGCCGCGCACCTGGCGCTCGATCTCGGTGACCTTGAAGCCGCGGTAGCGACGCATGAACGTGCGGATGAACTCGCCGCGGTCGCGGCGCTCGGCGCGCCAGTACTTGCGCAGCGAGAACGAGAAGTTGGCGAGGTCGTGGGCGACGCGCGAGCGCGGCACGCTGCCCGCCCACAGCTGCAGGTACTGCTTGACGAGGTTCGACTCGAGCACGGTGCCCTCGAGGTCGAACACGGCGACGACGTCGGTGCGGGCGGGCAGCACGCGCTGCGCCTTGGCCTTGGCCGACGGGCGCTTGCCGAACGCGCGCGTGAGCGTCGTGACGGCGGGGAAGTGGATCTGCTGCCAGTACGTCTCCCAGTCGATCTCGGTGACGTCGAAGCCCTCGTCGTGCTGCACCTTCTCGGGCAGCGACGCGAGCAGGGCGCGCGTGTTGGTGTCGTCGAAGATGATCTCCGTCTGCACGTACGCGCGGTAGAGCTCGGTGAACGCGCGCAGCTGCTGGAGGCCGTGCTTGCCCTTGCGCACGGTGTCGAGCCACTCGCGCGTGCGCTTGGTCGTCGGCATCCGCTCGATCATGCGCTCGGCGCGCACGACCTGCTGCTCGCGCTTGGCGAGGGCCTTCTCGACCTTCTGGCCGCCCGGGAAGCGCCACTTCGGGACGATGATGTCGCCCTTCTCGTCGGGCAGCGGGTTCTCGGTGAAGTAGCGGTTGACGTTCTCGTACATGCGGTGGAACGGCAGCGGGTTCGTCTTGCCCGACACCACCTGGAAGTACTGCGCGTCGTTCGGCTTGGCGGGGCGCGCGGCGGCCGCGAGGGCCGCGTTGACCACGAAGTCGACGGGGATGACGTCGAGGATCGAGTCGGGCAGGCCCGGGAAGTCGGGCAGCTGGCCGCGGCCGTACGCGATGATGAGCGGGTCGGCGACCTTGAAGCCGTCGATCCAGCCGGGGAACGGGTGCTTGAGGGCGCTCTCGATGATGCTCGGGCGCACGATCGAGAGACGGTGGCCGGCCTGCGACCACAGCTCCTCCGCCGCGCGCTCGGCGAAGGCCTTCGTGAGGGTGTAGACGTCGGTCCAGCCGAGCGACTCGGCCCGTGTACGCCCGTAGTCGACGAGGCGCTCGCGCACCCACTCGGTGCGCGCGGCCTCGGCGAAGCCCGCGACGGCCTGCGGGCCGGTCTTGCCGTGGCGCGCCTTCGCGGCGTTGAGCTGCTCGCGCAGGGCCTGCGGCTCGCGCGACTCGAGCTCGACGCGCGCGCGGGCCGACTTCGCGGCCTCGTACTCGGCTCGCCAGTCGACGGTGTGGGTGAGGGATGCCTCGGGCGCGATGCCCTTGCGGATGCCGCCCACGTACGCCGTGGAGATGTGCACGACATGCGGGTCGCTCTTCGAGGCGAGCAGCGAGCCGTACACGCCGTACGCTCCGCCCACGTTGGTGTCGAATGCCTCGTCGATGGGCGGGTCGAACGACACCGTCGACGCCGAGTGGATGACCACGTCGATGTCGTCGGGCAGCACGCCGACGTTGCCGAGCGAGCCCTCGTGCGCCTTCACGCGCTTGGCGAAGATCGCGCGCGCCTTCTCCTCGCCGCCCACGGACTCGATCCAGCCCTTGAACACGGGCTTGCGCAGCAGGCCCTCGAGGCGGGCCTGGCCGGAGAGGCTGCCCTTGCCGCGCACGAGCAGCGTCATGCGCGTCTTGGGGTGGCTCGTGAGCAGTCGCTCGAGGATCGCCTGCCCGACGAAGCCCGTGCCACCCGTGAGGAAGACGTGCTCGTCGGTGAGGACGGGGGAGGCGGCCTTGGTCCGCGGCGCGGCCTTGCGCGCGGGGGTCTTGGCGGTCGGGGAGGTCGTCACAGCTGGGCGGCCTTTCGGATGAGCGACTGTCCGGACTGTCCGGGAAGCGTGTCGATACGGGCGTCGAGCTCGGAGATGAGCTCACGGGCAGATCCGAAGAGCCGCTCGAAGAAGTAGTGGGTCTCGGCCGCGGGCTCCGCCTTCGCGCCGATGGGCCACGGGGTCTTGGCGATGCGCTTGCGGGTGAGGCGGCGCGCCTGCGCCGACTCGGTGAGGCGGTAGCGCGACTGCGCCTCGAAGAAGTGCAGCTGGCGTGCCTTGAGCTCGGTGAACCGCTCCATCGTGCGCGCGAGGGCCGGGTGGTCCTCGAGCGCGGCGAGGCGCGCGTATGCCGCCTGGCTCAACCACGTGTCGATCGTGCCGAGCGTCATGTGCACGGCGATCATGGGCAGGCCCACGATGTTGGCGAACACCGACTCGCGGATCGTGCGCTCCGACGGGGTGATGAACGGCGCGCGGTCCACGTCGGTGCCCTCGGGCTGGTGGGCGAGGCCGATCTGCTCGAAGGCGTCGGCGATCCAGTACTTCTCGAAGGCCCAGGTCGTGAGGAAGGCCGTGATGCGGGCATCCTTGTGCGTCGCCGTGACGAGCACGCTGCGCAGGTGCGTCATGGTCGCGCGCTCGATCACCTGGAGGTAGCGGATGATGCGCAGGCCCTCCGGGCTCAGCGGATTCGTGCGGTACGACTCGAGCTCGAGGTCGTCGCGGTGGGAGCCGGCGGCCTCGCGCGCGTACTCGCGCACATCGAAGTCGGGGGCCGGGAACCGCATGATGTCCACGGACGCCTCCTTGTGTTCCGGCATCCGTTACCTTCCGAGAGTGGTGGAGAGTCGAGTGAAGTCTACCCGAGGGGCGCTACGGAGCCCGTAGCGTAATGTAGCCGTCATGGCTACGGCTCTCATCACGGGCGGCACCTCCGGCATCGGCGCCGCGTTCGCCCGGCAGCTGGCCTCCGAGGGTGTCGACCTCGTGCTCGTGGCCCGAGACGCGGGCCGCCTCAAGACCGTCGCCGACGAGCTGCATGCCGCTGCGGGCATCCGTGTCGAGACCCTCGTCGCAGACCTCGCGGACCGCAAGGATGTCGCGGCCGTGGTCGCCCGGATCGAGGACGCCGAGCGCCCCCTGGACATCGTCATCAACAACGCCGGCTCGGGGGTGCGCGCACCGCTGACCACGGCGGACGTCGCCGTGCACGAGCATGCCTTCGAGGTCATGTGCCGGGCCATCCTCGTGATCGGGGGAGCCGCCGGGCGCTCGATGCGAGGCCGCGGCGGCCGCATCATCAACATCTCCAGCCTGCAGACGTACCTCGCCACGGGCTCGTACGCGGCGATCAAGGCGTGGGTGACGGCGTACAGCCAGAGCCTCGCCGTCGAGCTCCGCGGCACGGGCGTCACGTCTACGGTCGTGCTGCCCGGATGGGTGCGCACGGAGTGGCACGAGCGCGCCGGCGGGCGCAGCTCGCTGCCCGGCTTCCTGTGGATCGAGCCCGAGACCGTCGCGCGCGTGGCGCTGCGCGACGCACGTCGGGGCAGGGGGGTATCCATACCCAGTGTTCGCTACCGCGTGCTCGGGTGGTTTGCCCGGCACCTGCCTCTCGTCCTCATCCGGCGGATCTCGGCAAGCATCTCGTCGACCCGCTCCGAACCCTCTGCCGTGACGGAGAAGAGCTGATGGACAGGTTCACGTCCCCGGGCGTGGCCCGCGTGCGCAAGATCGCGCAGCGCGGACTGCTCAAGCCCCTCGTGTGGCGGCTCGTGCGCGTGACGACGAAGGGCGAGGAGAACATCGCCGACCTCGAGGCGCCCTTCATCGTGATCGCGAACCACTCGAGCCACCTCGACGCGCCCCTCATCATCGGCGGCCTGCCGTACCGGCACGCCCAGTACCTCGCGGCGGGCGCCGCCGCCGACTACTTCTTCGACGTCCAGTGGCGCAAGTGGCTCACGACGCTCTTCTTCAACGCGTTCGCGATCGAGCGCAACTCCGAGGGAAAGAGGGGCGGCTCGTCGAAGGCGCTCCTGGAGCGCAAGGTGCCGCTGCTCATCTTCCCCGAGGGCGGCCGCTCGAAGACGGGCGTCATGGGCAAGTTCAAGCCCGGCGCCGCCGCGCTCTCCATCACCACCAAGGTGCCGTGCCTGCCGATAGCGCTCGTGGGCGCGAGCGACGCCATGCCGCGCGGCGTCAACTGGCCCAAGCCGGGGCGATACCCCGTGACTGTAGTCTTTGGCGCACCGATGCTCGCCGGCGAGGGCGAGACGGCAGACAGCTTCTCCACCCGACTCAACGCGGAAGTCCGCAGGTTGCACGAAACCGTGGCGCCGATGAAGGCCCACACTCAGAAGGGAACAGCTCATGACTGACGTCAAGCACATGAAGTGGTGGGGCTGGGGCGTCGACGGTGTCGGCTTCCACTACGAGGACAAGCCGGGCTTCGCGCCCTTCGTCGAGTACGCGGTGGGCCTCGACCTCATCAACGCCACGCGCGCGGGAGAGCCGTCGTTCGCCGACCTCAAGGTCGGCAAGTCGGTGGCGACCGCGGCCTTCGTCAAGACCCTCACGGGCATCGTCGGCGCCGACAACGTCACGACCGACGACATGGCCCGCGTCGTGCACACGTACGGCAAGAGCATCCGCGACCTCATGCGCGTGCGCGGCAACATGATCCTCCGCAGCCCCGACGTCGTGATCTACCCGGCCGACGAGGCCGAGGTGCAGCAGGTGGTGGATGCCGCGGTCGCGGCCAACGCCGTCATCATCCCCTTCGGCGGCGGCAGCAACATCGCGGGCAGCCTCGAGCCGATGCCCGAGGAGAAGCGCACGATCGTCTCCCTCGACCTCGGACGCCTGCGCAAGGTCGTCTCGATCGACGCGGAGTCGGGTCTCGCCCGCATCCAGGCCGGCGCCCAGGGCCCCGACCTCGAGGAGCAGCTCAACAAGCAGGGCTGGACCATCGGCCACTTCCCGGACAGCTTCACCCACTCGACCATCGGCGGGTGGGTCGCGACGCGCTCGTCGGGCATGCAGTCGGACAAGTACGGCGACATCGCCGACATCGCGCGCGGCCTGCGCGTCGTGCGCCCGGGCGGCACCCTCGTGCTGCGCCCGCTGCCGTCGACGTCGAGCGGCCCGTCGGTGCGCGAGATGATCCTCGGGTCGGAGGGCCGCCTCGGCGTCATCACCGAGGTCACCGCGCAGGTGCACCGCGTGCCGGCCAAGCGCGACGTCTACGCCTACTTCTTCCCGAACTGGGAGGCCGGCATCACGACGATGCAGCAGATCTCCGAGTCGGACGCCGCGCCCTCGATCACGCGCATCAGCGACGCGCGCGAGACGGCCTTCACGCTCGCGACCTCGAAGGACCGCAAGGGGCTCGACAAGTTCATGGCGGGCACGCTGCTGCCCTGGATCATGGGCCGCAAGTGGGGCAAGAAGAACCTCGACCAGATCTGCATCTCGTTCATCGCGTACGAGGGCAGCCCCGAGCACGCGAAGCGCCAGCGCAAGCTCGTGGAGAAGATGATCCGGGCGAACGGCGGCCTCACGATCATCGGCACCGGCCCGGGCATCCTCTACGACCAGAAGAAGTTCGACACCCCGTACCTGCGCGACTTCCTGCTCGACATGGGCGCCGCGGGCGACGTGTCGGAGACCGCGGCGCCGTGGTCGAAGCTCAACCAGGTGCACGATGCGGCCTACGCCGCGGCGCAGGGCGCGTACGACCAGATCGGCATCAAGGGCTGGATCATGTCGCACATGTCGCACTCGTACCACTCGGGCGCGTGCCTCTACTTCACGTTCGCCTTCGTGTTCGACAAGGACCCGATCGCCGAGTACAACGTCGTCAAGAACGCCATCCAGCAGTCGTTCGTCGACAACGAGGCGACGATCTCGCACCACCACGGCGTGGGCGTCGAGCACTCCCCGTGGCTCGCGGAGGACATCTCGCCCGAGGGCGTGAAGATCATGAGCGGCCTCTTCACGGCGACGGATGCCGGCGGCAACTTCAACCCCGGCAAGATCCTGCCGCGCGCCGCGGCCAAGGCCCCGGCGAAGGCCGCCGCGGCGAAGGCAGCACCGAAGGCCGCTGCCGCGAAGGCTCCCGCGGCGAAGGCCGCGACGGCCAAGACGGCGACGGCCAAGGCGCCCGCGGCCAAGGCTCCGGCCGCGCGCAAGCCCGCCGCGAAGAAGGCCCCCGCGGCCCAGTAGCACCCCGGAGGGCGGTCCGGCGATGCCGGGCCGCCCTCGCGCGCGCCCGGGCATCCTCGCCGCCCGCGTTCCGGGCCACCGTCGGCTCAGGCGCGGAAGGCTGGCCAGAGCAGGGCGAGCACGGCGTCGACCCAGTCGTCGTCGGTCTGCCGCCCGCGGATGAGTTCCGCGACGACCGCGCCGAGCAGGATGCTCATCGCGAGCTCCACGTCGAGGTCGGCCCGCAGCTCGCCGGCGAGCGCGCGCTCGCGCAGGTCGGCCCGCAGCGGCCGCGTCGAGTTGCGGATCATCCCCAGCAGCAGCTGGGTGACGTGCGGGTCCTCGTCGAGGAGCACCGCCGCGAGCGTGCCGCGCCCGACGACGTCCTCGATCGTGTCGCGCGCGTGCTGGAGCACCCAGCGCAGCGACTCCCGCGCCGTGAGCGACGCCGGGATCTCGACGGTCGTCGCCGTCGACGAGATGGCGGCCGTCAGCAGCGACTCGCGGTTCTCGTAGCGGCGGTAGATCGTGGTCTTCGCGACGCCGGAGGCTGCCGCAACCGACTCCACCGATACGGCGAGCGGACCGCGGCTGCGGAGGATGTCGAGCGCTGTCGCGAAGAGCCGCGCATCCACGTCGCCGCCCCGGGAGGCTCGGGGAGCAGCCACGTGCGTCACTCGATCTCCCCTCGTCGCACCCATGATACGGGCCCGGGCCGCGTACCCCCCGAACGGCCAACCCCTTGACTCCCGGGGGTAGACAGCTCAGTCTGAGATCAGGACCGGCTTTTCTGGGATGCACGTCCCGCCGATCATGAACGGTGCGCTTCACCTCATGTATCGACTGGACCTGCCATGGACACGCATCCCCGTACCTTCGTCACCCTCTCGCTCGCCCTGGGCGCGACGCTCGCGCTCGTCGCGGCCGCGGGCCCCGCGGCCGCCGTCCCGGGCGTTCCCGGTGACGCTGACTTCCTCGGAGCCGCGCAGAGCCTCGCGGTGCTGGGCGGGCAGACCGTGACGAGCACCGGTCCCACCGTCATCACGGGGGATGTCGCGGTCGCGCCCGGTCTCGCCGTCACGGGCTTCCCGCCCGGCCTCGTGAGCGGCGGCATCTACGTGCCGCCCGCGGCCCAGGCCACGGCGGGCCAGCTCGACGCGAGCGCCGCCTACGACGCCCTCGAGGCGCTCGGCGGAACTCCCGTGCCCACCGAGCTCGGCGGGCTCGAGTACGGCCCCGGCGTCTACCACGGCGCGCCCGCGGCGAGCACGCTGCAGCTCACCGGAACGGTCGTGCTCAACGGCGGGCCCGACGACATCTTCGTCTTCCAGTCGAGCTCGACGCTCATCACGGCCTCCGGCAGCGTCGTCGCCCTCATGGGAGGCGCGCGCGCGTGCAACGTGTTCTGGCAGGTCGGCAGCTCGGCGACCCTCGGCACGAGCTCGCTCTTCGCCGGCACGATCATCGCGCGCACCTCGGTCACCGCGACGACGGACGCCGTGGTCGGATCGGGCGCGGACGAGGGAGCGCGGCTGCTCGCCCTCGACGGGTCGGTGACCCTCGACAGCAACGTCATCGGCGCTCCGTCAGCGTGCGCGACCGCGACCGGCGGCCTCACGGCCGGCGCTCCGGGCACCCCCATCTCCGCGCCCACCCTCGCGACGGCCACCGCGCTCGCGAACGCCTCGTTCGCCAACGCCGCCGCCGTGCGCGCCGCGAACGCGCCCGCTGTCGTGGCGGCCGCCGCCCCCGTGCTCGCCGAGACGGCGCTCGACCAGCGCCGCCCCGCGGCCGTCGCGCTCCTCGTGCTCCTGCTGGGCGTCGTCGCGACCACCGCGAGCGCCCGGCGCAGGGCTGGAGCGCGCCGGGGGTAGACGCTACGGTGCACCTATGCCGTTCGTGGACTCTGACCGTGCCAAGCTCCTGACCGTCGAGCTGGGGCAGGCGCCGCTCGCCGCGCCCACGTTCCAGCTGCGGCGGCGGTTCGGCTACTACGAGCCGACCGACGACGGCTCCGTGCCCGACGAGGGCGCCATCACGTGGGCCGACGCCCACGTGCCCGACGACCATCCGAGCCCCGGCAACCGCACCGACCTCGCGTCGGTGCCGCCGCTGTTCTGGGGGATCATCGCGTCGTACGGCCGCCAGACCGCGCCCGCGGTGATGCACGACAGCGAGTGCTGGAAGGTGCGCGAGGATGCCCGCGCGGGCACGATCACGCCCACCGAGGCCCTCCGCCGCCGGGAGCGGATCGACTACCGCTTCCGCCTCGGGCTGCGCGAGCTCGCCGTGCCGCCGTTCATGGCGTGGCTCATGTGGACGTTCGTGTCGCTCGAGCGGTACCAGAAGCACTCGGTGCCGCGGTTCATGGGGATGCTCGCGATCGGATCCGTGGGGCTCGGGCTCACGGTCTTCTCGGTGGTCGGCCTCATCCTCGGGCTGCCGTGGCCGCTCGCGCTCGCGAGCCTCGTGCTGCCGGTCGCGACGAGCGCGGTCGCGGGGCGCCACTGGCGGCTGCAGCTGTGGCTCGCCTACGCGGGGGCGCTCATGGTGCCGGTCGCCGTGTTCTCGGTGCTCGCGTACCTGCCGTTCCTCGTCGTGGAGAACCTCGCGTGGTTCGTCATCGACCGGCCGCAGAGCAAGGGCTCGCCCGTGGTGGGTCCCGTGGACGTCAAGAACATCCAGCGGACGGCGGCCTAGCGCGGCTCGGGGGCCGGCGGCACCTGCTTCGCCGCGATCACGTCGTCGACGGCGATGCGCTCGACCCCGCGCTTGCCGTCGACGACGAGGTGCTCCGCATCGGCGGAGAGCAGGATGCCCAGGGCGTCGGTCGCACGCCCGTCGGCGATGCGGTAGCGCACAACCACGCGGTCGCCGGGTCTCATCTCAGCAGGATACGGCCCTACTTCACCGCCGCCGTGATCGCCGCGATGCTCTCGATGACGCCTGAGAGCGCGAAGAAGGTGACCGCGAGAACGTAGAGGCGCGTGGACCGGTCGAGGTCCTTGAGCGCGCCCGCGAGCTTCGCGATCGCATCCACGGTCTTGCCGAAGCCGTCGCCGAACTCGGCGAGGGCGACCCGGTCGCCGTCGACGGTCACCGACTTCTGGGCGGCGGCTTTCGCGGCCTTGCGGACTGCGGCTTCGGCGACCCACGTGAGGATGAGGTCGATCGTGGCGAGGATCACCAGCAGTACGCCGGCGCTGATGAAGGACCAAGACGAGAACAGGACCATGACAACTCCTTGACGACAGCTGGACGTTCTCCGAATGGAGAAGTGGCTGGAGTCAAGCACCCCGCCGGGGTACACGTCAATGAAATTGATTCACCAAGCGCCCGGCGCGTAGTCCTTCAAGAACACGCCGAACACGTCCTCGCCCGCCTCGCCGCGCACGACGGGGTCGTACACGCGCGCGGCGCCGTCGACGAGGTCGAGCGGCGCGTGGAAGCCCTCCTCGGCGAGGCGCACCTTCGTGGGGTGGGGGCGCTCGTCGGTGATCCAGCCCGTGTCGACGCTCGTCATGAGGATGCGGTCGGTCTCGAACATCTCGCGCGCGCTCGTGCGCGTGAGCATGTTGACCGCGGCTTTGGCCATGTTGGTGTGCGGGTGCCCCGGGCCCTTGTAGCCGCGGCCGAACACGCCCTCCATCGCCGAGACGTTCACGACGTACTTGCGGCGCGCGGGCGACGAGGCCATCGAGGGGCGCAGCTTGGAGATGAGGATGAACGGCGCCGTCGAGTTGGCGAGCTGCACCTCGAGCAGCTCGAGCGGCTCGACCTCCTCCACGCGCTGCACCCACGAGTTGCTGTGGTCGAGGTCGGGCACGAGCCCGCCCGCGTCGATGGCCGTGCCCGCGGCGAGGCGCTCGAGCGACGAGCTGCCCGCCGACATCGCGAGCTCGGTGAGCTCGTCGGCACGCGCGGACGCCGCCGCGAGGATGGGGTGCGACGCGACCGACTGCTGCAGGGCGAGCGGATGCGCGTCGTTGGTGTGCCCAAACGTCACGAGCTCGGGCAGCGGCCCGTCCGGCAGGGGCGCGAGCTCCGCGTCGACGAGCGGCTGGTAGGCGCCGGGGGAGCGGCGCACGGTCTGCGTAGCGTTGTTGATGAGGATGTCGAGGGGGCCTGCGGCGGCCACATCCTCGGCGAGCCCGATCACCTGGGCCGGGTCGCGCAGGTCGATGCCCACGACCTTGAGGCGGTGGATCCACTCGCCCGAGTCGGGCAGGGAGCTGAAGCGGCGCACCGCGTCGCGCGGGAACCGCGTCGTGATCGTCGTGTGCGCGCCGTCGCGCAGCAGGCGAAGCGCGATGTACATGCCGATCTTGGCGCGGCCGCCCGTGAGCAGGGCGCGGCGGCCCGTGAGGTCGGTGCGGGCGTCGCGCTTGGCGTGGCTCATCGCCGCGCAGTCGGGGCAGAGCTGGTGGTAGAAGGCGTCGACCACCGTGTACGGCTTCTTGCAGATGTAGCAGGCGCGGGCCTTGATGAGGGTTCCCGCGGTGGGGGTCTCGAGCCGGGTTGCGATGGGGATGCCGCGCGTCTCGTCGTCGATGCGGTCGGGCGCGCCCGTCGCGGTCGCGGCGATGACGGCCCTGTCGGCATCCGCGATGCCGGCGCGCTTCTCGAGCCTGCGCTCCTTCTTCACGGCCTTGAACATCTTGGCCGTGGCCTGGCGCACGGTGATGAAGTCGGGGTGCTCCTGGTCGATGTCGGCAAGGCTCTCGAGCACCCGGAGGGTGGTGGCGAGGTCGTCGGGGTCGATGGAGGGCACACGAGATTCTACGCTGTACCCATGCTCCTCACCGTCGTGGTCTCGTCGCTCGCCGCCCTGTCGTACGGCGTGTCCGACTTCCTCGGGGCGGTGGGCGCCCGGCGGCTGCGCGTGCTGCCCGGCACGGCGGTGACCTACGCGTTCGCGACGGCCACGATCCTCATCGGCACGCTCATCGTGGGCGGGGTGTGGAGCGGCGGCGCGATCGGGTGGGGCGTCGCCGCGGGGGTCTCCGCGATCACGGGGTTCCTCGCGTTCTACGCCGCCCTCGCCGCGGGACCCATGAGCCTCGCGTCGCCGCTCATCGCCGTGCTCGGGTCGCTCGTGCCCGTGGTCGTCGCGATCGCGCTCGGGGAGCAGCTGCCCTGGCTCGGCTGGGTCGCCGTCGTCATCGCGCTCGTGGGCGGCGCGCTCATCTCGATAACGCCGCGCGGGTCGGATCGGGGCATCCCGCGCCGCACCGTCGTGCTGTCGTTCGTCGCGGGTGTGTTCCTCGGCCTCTCCATCGTCGCCCTCGACTTCGCGCCCGCGGACGCGGGGCTCGTGCCCGCCTTCCTCGAGATCGCGACGGGGACGGTGCTGCTGGGCATCCTGCTGGTGCTCGCCCCGCTGCGACGACGCCTCGCCGTGCTCGACGAGGAGCAGGAGAACCCGCCCACCGTGGTGAAGGCGCGGCTCGCGAGCGCGTTCGGCGGGGTGCTGCTAGGCGCCGCGAACGCCCTCATCCTCGTGGGGCTGCAGGTCGGCAGCCTCGCCGTCGTGTCGGTCATCGTGGGCCTGTACCCGGTGGTGACGATCGCGCTCGCGGCGATCGTGCACCGCGAGCGGCTCACGGTCGTGCAGGGCGTGGGGGTGGCGCTCGCCGTGGCCGCGCCCGTGCTGCTCGCCGCGGCCTAGGCTCGACCCATGCCCTACTCGATCCTCCTCGACTGCGATCCCGGTCTCGACGACGCCCTCGCGCTGCTGCTCGCGCACGGCGACCCGAACATCGACCTCGTCGGCGTCACGACCGTGGGCGGCAACGTCGGGCTCGAGAACACGACGCGCAACGCCCTGCAGCTGCGCGAGTACCTGCGCTTCCCCGACGTGCCCGTCTCCGCGGGCGCCGCGCACGGCCTCGTCAAGGAGCCGCGCGACGCCGCGCACGTGCACGGGTCCGGCGGCCTCGGCAACGTCGTGCTGCCCGAGGCGACGCTGGGCGTGACGGGCGAGCACGCTGTCGACTTCATCATCGAGACGCTGCGGAAGACCCCGGGCTCGATCCACCTCGTGGCCACGGGCCCGCTCACCAACATCGCCCTCGCGCTCGAGAAGGAGCCCGCGATCGCGCGGTGGGCGGCATCCTTCACGATCATGGGCGGCTCGTACACGCGCGGCAACGCGACGGTCGCCGCCGAGTTCAACATCTGGGCAGACCCCGAGGCCGCGAAGATCGTCTTCGACGCCGACTGGCGCGTGACGATGATCGGGCTCGACCTCACGCTGCAGGCCCAGGCGAACAAGGCGGTCGTCGACAGGATGAAGCAGCTCGGCCGTCTCGCCGACGAGCTCATCGTGCCGCTCTCGACGTTCTACTTCAACCCGACGATGCCCGACTGGGACGGCCAGGCCGTGCACGACGTGTGCGCCGTGGCGTACGTGGCGCGGCCCGACCTCTTCCTCGCGCAGCCCGCGCGCGTCGACGTGGAGACGAAGGGCGAGTTCACCGAGGGGATGACCGTGGTCGACTTCACCACGGCGACCCCCAACGCGCTCGTGGCGACCAAGCTCGACGTCGACGGGTTCTGGGCCTACGTGGAGAGCGTCTACGCGAGGGTCGCGGCCGAGCACTCGTGACCTCCCTCCTCGACCTCGCGCCGCGGCCCTTCGAGGCGGATGCGGCGTACACGGCGTTCGCCGGCTGGGCGGAGGGCCGCGGCCTGCCGCTGTACCCCGCGCAGGACGAGGCGCTCATCGAGATCGTCTCGGGCGCCAACGTCGTGCTCTCGACGCCCACGGGCACGGGAAAGTCGCCGTCGCCGTCGCCGCGCACTTCACCGCCCTCGCCCAGGGCGGACGGTCGTACTACACGGCCCCCATCAAGGCGCTCGTGAGCGAGAAGTTCTTCGCCCTCGTCGACATCTTCGGGGCCGAGAACGTCGGCATGGTCACGGGCGACTCGAGCGTCAACGGCGACGCGCCCATCATCTGCTGCACCGCCGAGATCCTCGCGAACCTCGCGCTACGCCAGGGTGCGGACGCCGACGTCGACCAGGTCGTCATGGACGAGTTCCACTTCTACGCCGATCCCGAGCGCGGGTGGGCGTGGCAGGTGCCGCTGCTGACCCTGCCGAGGGCTCAGTTCATCCTCATGTCCGCGACGCTCGGCGACATGAAGCCCATCGCCGACGACCTCTCGAAGCGCACCGGTCGCGAGACGGCGCTCATCACGGGCGTCGACAGGCCCGTGCCCCTGCACTACTCCTACGTGCTCACGCCCGTGCACGAGACCGTGGAGGAGCTGCTGCACACGGGGCAGTCACCCGTCTACATCGTGCACTTCTCGCAGGCCGCGGCCCTCGAGCGCGCGCAGGCCATGACGAGCGTCAAGGTCATCAGCCGCGAGCAGCGCGACGAGATCGCGGAGGCTATCGGCGGGTTCCGGTTCACGACGCGCTTCGGGCAGACGCTGTCACGGCTCATCCGCGCGGGCATCGGCGTGCACCACGCGGGCATGCTGCCCAAGTACCGCCGGCTCGTCGAGCAGCTCGCCCAGCGCGGGTTGCTGCGGGTCATCTGCGGCACCGACACGCTCGGCGTCGGCATCAACGTGCCGATCCGCACCGTGCTGCTCACGGCCCTCACCAAGTACGACGGCACGAGGATGCGCCAGCTCACGGCCCGCGAGTTCCACCAGGTCGCCGGTCGGGCCGGACGCGCGGGCTACGACACCGCCGGATACGTCGTCGCCGAGGCCCCCGAGCACGAGACGGAGAACGCCAAGCTTGTCGCCAAGGCGGGCGACGACATCAAGAAGATCCGCAAGATCGTGCGCAAGAAGGCCCCGGAGGGGTTCGTCTCGTGGGGCGAGGCGAGCTTCGAGCGGCTCATCGCCGCCGAGCCCGAGGTGCTCACGAGCCACATGCAGGTGAGCCATTCGATGATCCTCAACGTCATCGCCCGCGAGGGGGACGCGTTCCAGGAGATGCGCGACCTCATCTTCGACTCGCACGAGACCTGGCACGGCAAGCTCGCCCTCGCACGCAAGGCGCTCGCGATCTACCGCACGCTGCGCACCGCGGGCGTCGTGACGCAGGTGACGGTGCCGGTCATGGCGATGTACGACGGCGAGCTGGTCGAGACGCTCGAGGAGCGCACCGAGATCCGGCTGACCGTCGACCTGCAGCCCAACTTCGCGCTCAACCAGCCGCTCTCGCCGTTCGCGCTCGCCGTGTTCGAGCTGCTCGACCCCGAGTCGCCCACCTACGCGCTCGACATGATCTCGGTGCTCGAGGCGACGCTCGACGACCCCCGGCCCGTGCTGCAGCAGCAGCAGTTCATGGCGCGCGGCGAGGCCGTGGCGGCGATGAAGGCCGAGGGCATCGAGTACGACCAGCGCATGGAGCTGCTCGAGGATGTCACGTGGCCCAAACCCCTCGAGGAGCTGCTCACCGCCGCCTTCGCCACCTACAGCTCCACGCAGCCGTGGATCGGCGACTTCGAGCTCAGCCCCAAGTCGGTGGTGCGCGACCTCTACGAGCGCGCCATGACGTTCGCCGACTTCACGGGCTTCTACCAGCTCGCGCCGCGTGAGGGTCTCGTGCTGCGCTACCTCTCCGACGCCTACCGCGCCGCCCGCCAGACCATCCCCGACGACGCCAAGACGGAGGAGCTGCGCGACCTCATCGAGTGGCTCGGCGAGCTCGTGCGCCAGGTCGACTCGAGCCTGCTCGACGAGTGGGAGTCGATGGTCAACCCCTCCGACGACCCCACGGCGCCCGTCGTGCCGCCCGCGCCGCCGAGCGTGCTCGCGAATCCGCGCGCGTTCCGAGTGCTCGTGCGCAACGAGCTGTTCCGCCGCGTGCAGCTCGCCGCGCTCGAGGACTGGGCCGCCCTCGGCGAGCTCGACGCGGCAGCGGGCTTCGACGCCGACGCCTGGCGCGACGCCATGGACGACTACTTCGACGAGCACAACTCCCTCGGCACGGGCGGCGACGCCCGCGGCCCGGCCATGCTCATGATCACGGAGGGCCCGCAGCAGTGGACCGTCCGGCAGATCTTCGACGACCCGGCGGGCGACCACGACTGGGGCATCAGCGCGACGGTCGACCTCGCCGAGTCCGCGGAGCAGGGGCTCGCGGTCGTGCGGGTCACGTCGGTCGGCATGGTGGGTTGAGCGAGCGCTGGAGGGCGCTGCTCAACCCGCGAACACCGTCCGCTCGAGGTACGCGTTGCGGAACTTGCCCGCGGGGTCGAGCTCGTGGGCGAGCGCGACGAAGTCGTCGAGGCGCGGGTAGAGCTCACGCCGCACCGAAGCGAAGAGCTTGCCCCAGTGCGGGCGCGCGTCGAACGGCGCGAGCGCCTCCTCGATGACGGGCAGGAGCGGCAGCACCGCGTCGGGCTCGTTCTTCCAGGTGAAGTGGATGGCCGTGGCGTCCGTGTCGTACGCGCCGCTCAGCCACAGCGAGTCGGCGGCGAGGGTGCGCAGCTCGGTGATGTGCAGGTGCGGCGTGATGCGGTCGCGCAGCGCGCGGACGGCCTCGAGGGCCGCGACGGCGTGGTGGCGCGGCACGAGGTACTCGGTCTGCAGCTCGTCGCCGTTGCTGGGCTTGAAGCCCATCTTGAAGTGGGGGAGCCGCTCGTTCCACGGCCCCGGCACCCCGCCCTGCTGCGTGGTGCTCGACGCCGCGCCCTCCGCGAGGCCGACCTCGGCCGGCAGCGGCCTCGCGCCGTAGACCTCGCCCGGGGGCATCCTCTCGTCCATGCGGGTCTTGAGCCACACGGTCGTGCGTGAGTCGTCCGACCAGTCGGTGAAGATGCTCACGCTGTAGGCGCGAGACGTGATCGCCGCGTAGTTCTCGATGAGGCGCGGCCAGGCCAGGCCCGAGTAGACGTCCTGGCGCACGAGGTAGCTCGGCTCGATGTCGAGCGTGAGGCGCGTGACGACGCCGAGCGCGCCGAGCGAGACGACGGCGCCGTCGAACTCGTCGTCGACGGGGCTGAACTCCACGAGGTCGCCGTCGGCGGTCACGAGCTCGATGCCCGAGACGGCACGCGCGAGGGTGCCGTTGCGGTCGCCGGAGCCGTGTGTGCCCGTCGCGACGGCGCCGCCCACCGAGATGTGGGGGAGCGACGCCATGTTGCGCAGCGCCCAGCCCGCGCGCTCGAGCTCGGCGGCGAGGTCGCCGTAGCGCACGCCCGCCGAGAACGACACGGTCTCGCTCTCCGCGTCGACGAGGATGCCCGGCTCGAGCCCCTCGAGGGTCACGAGCTCGGCGGAGTCGGCGAGGTCGTTGAACGAGTGCCGCGTGCCGAGGGCGCGCATGCGCGGCGCCGCGGCGACGATGCCCCGCAGCTCGTCGACGGTGCGCGGCGCGTGCAGCGCCCCCGCGGTGTACTCGTAGTGCCGCGCCCAGTTCGTCCCTATGCTCACCCCCTCATCTTGCCCTGCCTAGACTTGCGGCATGGCACGGCAGCGCAGGGCGATGAGGCCGCGCGGCGAGCAGTCGTACCGCGTGCGGCACAGCCGGGGTGCCACGTTCTACACCTCGCGCAGGGCCTTCGACGACCTGACCGTGGTCGTGAAGCGGTTCCCGCGCATCGCGGAGGGCGACGGCCCCGCGTTCGTGCTCGTGCACGGCATCGGCGTGTCGTCGCGGTACTACCACCCGGCCGCGGCCGAGCTCGCGAAGGTCGGCCGGGTCTTCCTCGTCGACCTCCCCGGCTACGGCGCGGCCCCCGACCCGCGGCGCGACGTGTCGATAGCCGACCACGCCGCGGTGCTCGCGTCGGTGCTCGCCGACTCCGGGCTCGAGAACCCCGTGCTGGTCGGGCACTCCATGGGCGCGCAGGTCGTGTCGCGCCTCGCCGTGGACTCGCCGGGCCTCACCGACCGAATCGTGCTCATGGCCCCCACCATGCCCCCGGACGAGCGCAGGGTCGGCAGGGCGGCGTGGCTGCTCATCGCCGACGGCATCCGCAACCCCGTGCGAGCCAACCTCATCGTGGCGTGGGACTACTTCGTGCGCTGCGGCATGCCGTACTTCTTCCGCCAGCTGCCGCACCTCTTCGGCGACCGCATCGAGGAGCGCCTCGCGGGAATCCGCGCGAGCACGCTCGTGCTCACGGGCGACCACGACCTCGTCGTGCCTGAGCCGTGGGCCCGCTCGGTCGCCGACGGCATCGCGGGCGCGCGCTTCGGACTCGTGAAGGGGCCGCACCTCATCATGTTCAGCGATCCCGAGGGCGTCGCCCGCCAGATCGTGGAGCACGCGGCGCGATGAGGATGCGCGACTTCCTGTGGGGCGTCGGTCTCGACTACGCGTGGGCGTTCTCGACGCGCGCGGGATGGCTGCTGCACAGGACTCCGCCCACGCTCACGGAGGGCACCCGCCGGCCGGTGCTGCTCATCCCTGGCGTGTACGAGCCGTGGCGGTACCTGCTGACCGTCGGGCTGCGGCTGCATGCTGCCGGGCATCCCGTGCACGTGCTGCCCGAGCTGCGACTCAACGTCGCGCCCATCGCCGAGTCGGCCGACCTCGCGCACCGCTACCTCGTCGCCCACGACCTGCGCGGCGTGGCCGTGGTCGGACACAGCAAGGGCGGCATCATCGGCAAGCACATGATGGCGTTCGACGACGTCGACGGGCGCGTCGACCGCATGGTCGCGATCTCGAGCCCGTTCGGCGGCTCCGACCGTGCGAAGTACGTGCCGCTGCGCCCTCTGCGGCCCTTCCTGCCCGGAGACCCCCTGCTCGTCGCCCTCGCGGCGAACCTCGAGCTCAACTCGCGCATCACGTCGATCTTCACGGAGACCGACCAGGTGGTCCCCAACGGCAGCTACCTCGAGGGGGCCACCAACATCGTCGTGCCGCTCGTCGGGCACTTCCGCCTGCTGTCGGATCCGCGCGTGATTGACATCATCGAGACCGCCGTGGGTGTTGACTGACTCTGTGTCCACCACCAGCACCACCCCCGGCGTGCAGCGACAGCAGCGCCTCGTCCTCGTCATCGCCGTGCTCGCCTCGTTCGTGGCGTTCCTCGACAGCTCCGTCATCAACGTCGCGCTGCCCGCGATCAGCACGGAGCTCGGCGGAGGCCTGAGCACGCAGCAGTGGGTGGTCGACGCCTACCTCATCACCCTGAGCTCGCTCATCCTGCTCGCGGGCTCGCTCTCCGACGTGTTCGGACGCATCGTCGTGCTGCGAGTGGGGCTCATCGCGTTCGGCGTCTCGTCGCTGCTCATCGCGATCTCGCCCTCCGCCGAGTTCCTCATCATCCTGCGCGGCGTGCAGGGCATCGCGGGGGCACTGCTGGTGCCGAGCTCCCTCGCCCTCATCATCTCCACGTTCCGCGGGCCGGCACAGGCGAAGGCCATCGGCCTGTGGACGGCGTGGACGAGCGCCTCCTTCCTCGCGGGCCCCATCCTCGGCGGCGTCTTCGTCGACTACCTCAGCTGGCGCTGGGTCTTCGTCATCAACGTGCTGCCCATCGCGATAGCCCTCTGGCTGCTCATCGTTCTGAAGCAGAGGGATGTGCGCGAGCAGGGCGTGCGCATCGACTACCTCGGCGCCGCGCTCGGGGTCGTCGGCCTCGGCGGTCCCGTCTTCGCGCTCATCGAGCAGGGCAACTACGGCTGGGGGAGCCCCGCGATCTTCCTGCCGTTCGGCATCGGAATCCTGTCGCTCGTGGCGTTCATCCTGTGGGAGCGCCGCGCCAAGCAGCCCATGCTGCCCCTCGGCATCTTCGCCGTGCGCAACTTCGCGTGGGGCAACGTCGCCACGGTCTTCATCTACGCGGCGCTCTCGATCGGCGGGTTCATCCTCGTCGTCTTCCTGCAGCAGGTCGCGGGATACCCGGCGACCCTCGCCGCGCTCGCCATGCTGCCCGTGTCGTTCGGCAACATCTTCCTGTCGGGGGTCTTCGGAAGCCTCGCGGGACGCTACGGGCCGCGCCTGTTCATGACCCTCGGGCCCATCGTGGCCGGCCTCGGGTACCTGTGGTTTCTCAGCATGGGCTCCGAGGTGGACTACTGGCTGCAGGTGCTGCCGGGCGTGATCATCTTCGCCGTGGGGCTCTCGGCGACCGTCGCGCCGCTCACCGCCGCGGTGCTGGGCTCGATCCCGAGTGACCAGGCCGGCATCGGCTCCGCCACAAACAACGCTGTGTCGCGCGTCGCGGGCCTCATCGCGACGGCCATGATCGGCGTGATCGTGGCGGGCACGCTCGACGTCGACGGGTTCCACCGGGTCATCGTCGTGACGGCGGTGCTGCTCATCCTCGGCGGCGTCGTGTCGTTCGTGGGCATCCGCAACGTCACGGGCGCCGCCCCCGCCGAGGTGCCCCCGGCCCCCTGACGGCCTCCGTCGCGCTCGTGAGAGCGCTCGTCGCGCAGTCGCGTCCCGAAGAGACCCTTCTTCGCGCGCCTTGGCCAGCGCCATACATATGTTCCGACTCCTTACGAATGTATGGCGTTGGCCAAGGAGCGCGGCGCGGTGACCGAGTCTTGACCGCGCATCCGGTCACCCGCGGCGGGGTCGGGAGCCCGGAGCCACTCGGGGGCGCGCGCCGACCTCAGGCGAGGATGCGCGCCCCCGCGAGGGCGAGCAGCACGACGTCGAGGAGCGCCGCCGCGATGATGAGGCGGAAGATGAGCCGAGTGGGGCGCCGGGCGAGCACGAGCGCGGCGCACGCGGCGGCGAGCACCGCGCTGACCGCGAGGCCGATCCAGCCCCAGGGCTGCGGCGCGCCCAGCCCCACGACTATCGACACGGACGCGCCGGCCAGCGCGCCGGCGATGACGAGTCCCGCGGCGCGCGGGCCGGCACGGTGCGGGAGGCCGCGGATGCCCGTCGCGGCGTCGTCCTCGAGGTCGGGCAGCACGTTGGCGAAGTGCGCGGCCACGCCCAGCAGCGACCCCGCGAGGAGCGCCCACGGCGAGGCCGGCGCGGGGGAGGGCAGCGCGAGCGTGACGACGAGCGGCAGCAGCCCGAAGCTCACGACGTAGGGGAGCACCGAGAGCGCGGTGCCCTTGAGCCCCGCGTTGTATGCCCACGCCGACACGACGAACGCCGTGTGCGCGAGCGTCGCGGGCCAGCCGAGCGGGATCGTGAGCACGACGGCGAGGGCCGCTGAGACGAACGCGGCGTTCCGCACGACGGCCGCGGAGATGCGTCCGGCGGCGACGGGCTTGTCGGTGCGGCCCACCGCACGGTCGCGGTCGGCGTCGATCCAGTCGTTCGAGAGGCCCACCGAGACCTGGTTCGCGAGGAATGCGGCGCCCAGCAGCACGAGCCGCCACGGCTCGAGCCCCACTCCGAAGCCGAGGATGACCGCGATCGCCGACACCGCGAGGCCCGGTCCGGGGTGGGTGGAGAGCGCGAGCGCCGCGAGTTTCCGCATCCCCGGATAGTACCCTTGCAAGAACTTGCGTGGTTTTGCGTAGAATTTCACCATGTCACAGCGACTTGCCGAGGTAGCCCGCAAGGTCGGGGTCAGCGAGGCGACGGTCAGCCGCGTGCTGAACGAGAAGCCCGGTGTCTCCGACGCCACGCGCCAGGCGGTGCTCACGGCCCTCGACGTGCTCGGCTACGAGCGCCCGACGAAGCTGCGGGGGGAGCGCGCCCGGCTCGTCGGCCTGTTCCTGCCCGAGCTGCAGAACCCGATATTCCCCGCCTTCGGCGAGATCGTCGCGGCGGGGCTGGTGCAGAGCGGGTACACGCCCGTGCTGTGCACGCAGACCGCCGGCGGCATCTCGGAGTCGGACTACGTCGAGCTGCTGCTGCAGCAGCAGGTGTCGGGCGTCGTGTTCGTGGGCGGCCAGTACACCCAGGAGAACGCACCCCACGAGCACTACCAGCGGCTCGCCGACCTCAACCTCCCGACGGTCTTCGTGAACGCTCCCATCTCCGGCCTCGACTTCGCGACCGTGTCCACGGATGACGCCGTCGCGACCGAGCAGGCCTGGAACCACCTGCGTCAGTTGGGCCACGAGCGCATCGGGCTCGTGCTCGGGCCCGAGGACCACGTGCCATCCCAGCGCAAGCTCGCGGCCGCCCGGCGAGCGGCGGAGGCGGACGGCCTCGAGCTCGAGGTCGCCCACTCCCACTACTCGCTCGAGGCCGGCCAGGCCGCGACCGCGCGCCTGCTCGCGAAGGGCGTGACCGCGATCATCTGCATGTCCGACCCCATCGCCCTCGGCGCCATCCGGGCCGTCCGCCGTGCGGGGCTGGCCGTGCCCGGCGACGTCTCGGTCGTGGGCTTCGACGACTCCGCGCTCATGAACGCGACCGACCCGCCGCTCACGACGGTCAGGCAGCCCATCGAGCCCATGGGACGCATGATCATCGAGCTGCTCGTGAGCCAGATCAAGGGCACGGCGGCCGCGACGGACGAGTACCTGTTCGAGCCCGAACTCGTCGTCAGAGGGTCCACCACACGCAAGAACACGTAAGTTTCTTACTATCTGTTTAGTTCTTGCGTGATCTTGTCGCAATAGCTACTTTTCAGTCAGCCGACATTGGCGTTGACTGAAATGAGCTCCCGTGGAACTGCCCGTCCTGGCGAAGGCGCACCCGTCGCCGAGCACCGCAGACCCCCTGTGGTGGCGCAGCGCGGTCATCTACCAGCTCTACATCCGCAGCTTCGCCGACGGCGACGGCGACGGCACGGGCGATCTCGCCGGCGTGCGCGCCCACCTCGGCTACCTCAAGGAGCTCGGCGTCGACGCCCTGTGGTTCACGCCCTGGTACGCGAGCCCCCTCGCCGACGGCGGGTACGACGTCTCCGACTACCGCAGCATCCACCCCGCGTTCGGAGAGCTCGAGGAGGCCGAGGCGCTCATCAGCGAGGCGCTCGCCCTGGGCATCCGCACCATCATCGACGTCGTCCCCAACCACGTCTCGCACGAGCACGAGTGGTTCCGCGCGGCCCTCGCCGCGGCGCCCGGCAGCCCCGAGCGCGAGCGCTTCTGGTTCGTCGACAGCCCGCCCAACAGCTGGGTGAGCAACTTCCAGGGCGGCACCTGGACCCAGGTGCCCGACGGCCAGTGGTACCTGCACCTCTTCACGCCCGAGCAGCCCGACCTCAACTGGAACCACCCCGACGTGCGCCGCGAGCACGAGGAGGTGCTGCGCTTCTGGTTCGACCGCGGTGTCGCGGGCGTGCGCATCGACTCGGCGGCCCTGCTCATCAAGGATCCGGCCCTCCCCGACGTCAGGGGCGACGAGGCCCCCGGCCAGCACCCCAACACCGACCGCGATGAGGTGCACGACGTGTACCGCTCGTGGCGCGCGGTCGCGGACTCCTACCCGGGCACGCGCGTGCTCGTGGGGGAGGTGTGGATGCCCGACCCCGTGCGGTTCACGAACTACCTGCGCCCCGACGAGATGCACACGGCGTTCAACTTCGACTTCATGACCCGGCCGTGGGACGGCGCGCAGCTGCGGGAGTCGATCGACTCCATGCTCGCGGCGCACGCCCCCGTGGGAGCCCCGAGCACGTGGGTGCTCTCCAACCACGACGTCACGCGCACGGTGACGCGCTACGGCCGCGAGGACAGCTCGTTCGCCTTCGCGACCAAGCGCTTCGGGACACCCACCGACCTCGCGCTCGGCACGAGGCGGGCGCGCGCGGCCGCCCTGCTCTCGGCCGCGCTGCCGGGCTCGCTCTACATCTACCAGGGCGACGAGCTCGGCCTGCCCGAGGTCGAGGACCTGCCCGAGGGGGCGCGGCAGGACCCCATGCACTTCCGCTCCGAGGGTGTCGACCCGGGCCGTGACGGATGCCGCGTGCCCCTGCCGTGGGCGGGCGGGCGGCCGCCGTACGGCTTCTCGGCGGGCGACGCGCAGCCGTGGCTGCCCCAGCCGCACGACTGGGCGCAGTACACGGTCGAGCACGAGGCATCCGACCCCGGCTCGATGCTGTCGCTCTACCGCGCGGCGCTCGCGCTGCGCCGCACCCTCGAGGGCGACGAGGGGTTCGCGTGGCTCGAGAGCGAGCCCGACGTGCTGTGCTTCACCCGCGGCGGCGGGTTCGTGAACGTGACGAACCTCTCCGACCGCCCCATAGACCTGCCCGAGCACGACTCGCTCCTGCTCGGCAGCACACCGCTGGTGGACGGCCAGCTCCCCCCGGACGCCACCGCGTGGCTCCGGACCTAGCACCAACAATCACAACGAAAGGCAAGACGATGAAGTCACGAAGCAAGGCCCTCGTCGCGGGTATCGCCGCGTTCGGGGTCATCGCCTCTCTGGCCGCCTGCAGCACCGGCGGAAGCGCGAGCGGCAAGACCGAGATCCGCGTGGCGACCTTCCCGCCCGGCGCCGACGCCGCGGCCTACGAGGCGTTCGCCACGCAGGAGGCGCAGTTCGAGAAGCTCAACCCCGACATCGACGTCATCGGCGTCGAGTACGAGTGGACCGGCCCGACCTTCGCGGTGCAGCTCGCGGGCGGCAGCCTGCCCGACGTGTTCACCGTGCCCTTCACCGACGCCAAGACGCTCCTCGAGAACGGGCAGCTCATGGATGTCACGAAGGAGGTCACCGACCTCGGCTACGCGGACAAGTTCAACCCGATCATCCTCGGGGGCGTGCAGGACGCCGACGGCAACATCTACGGCTTCCCGCGCCAGGCCTACGCCATGGGCCTGCACTACAACCGCACCCTGTTCGAGCAGGCCGGGCTCGACCCCGACTCCCCGCCCACCACGTGGGACGAGGTGCGCGAGGACGCCAAGATCATCGCGGAGAAGACCGGCAAGGCCGGCTACGCCCAGATGACCATGAACAACACGGGCGGCTGGCAGCTCACCGCGGGCAGCATCGCCCACGGCGGCCGCACGCAGGTCGACAACGGCGACGGCACGTACACGTCGACCATCGACAACCCCGGCACGCTCGCCGACCTGCAGTTCCTGCACGACCTGCGCTGGGAGGACAACTCCATGGGCAGCAACTTCCTGCTCGACTGGGGCACGATCAACCAGGAGTTCGCGGCGGGCAACATCGGCATGTACACCTCGGGATCCGACGTCTACACGGCCCTCGTGCGCGACTTCTCGCTCAACCCCGACGACTACGGCCTCACCGTCATCCCCACCGACGGTGACGAGCCCGGCACCCTCGGCGGCGGGGACATCGCCGTCGTGAGCCCGACCGTCGACGACACCACGAAGGCCGCCGCGGTCAAGTGGATCGACTGGTACTACATGCAGAAGCTGCTCGACAAGGATGCGGCGATCGCCGACGCCGAGGCGCTCGTCGCGAGCGACCAGGCGGTCGGCACCCCCGTGCTGCCCGTGCTCGACCAGGCCACGTACGAGGAGTCCCGCGAGTGGATCGCCCCGTACATCAACGTGCCGCTCGACCAGATGAAGGGCTTCTTCGACGGCATCTTCGAGCAGACCCCCGTGGGCGAGCCGAAGGGCAAGACCCAGGAGATCTACGCGCTGCTCGACTCGGTCGTGCAGGCCGTGCTGACCGACCAGAACGCCGACATCCCGGCCCTGCTCACGCAGGCCGACAAGGATGCCCAGGCCCTGCTCGACGGCAACTAACCTCCTCCCGCCGGCCGGGCGGCAGCACTGCCGCCCGGCCGGCTCCATCGAAGGAACCCCATGACGACGACGCGCAAGCGCACCCCGCTCACCTGGATCCGCGGAGGCGGACTCTCCAACCTCGCCTTCCTGGCGCCCATGATCATCGTGTTCGCGGTGTTCAGCTGGTCGCCCATCATCCGGTCGTTCATCATGGCGTTCCAGAAGACGAACCTCATCACGACGTCGTGGGTGGGGCTCGACAACTTCCAGCGGGTGCTCTCCGACCCGCTCCTCGGCACCGCGATCGTCAACACCCTCTACTTCGCCGTGCTCGCACTCGTCTTCGGCTTCCCCGTGCCGCTCCTGCTCGCCGTGCTCATGAGCGAGGTGAAGCGCGCCAAGGGCCTCTACAGCGCCCTCGCCTACCTGCCCGTCGTCATCCCGCCCGTCGTCGCCGTGCTGCTGTGGAAGTTCTTCTACGACGCGAGCCCCACGGGCGTCTTCAACACCGTGCTCGGCTGGGTGGGCATCCCGCCGCAGCCGTGGCTGCAGTCGGCGGCGTCGGCCATGCCGTCGCTCGTGATCGAGGCGACGTGGGCGGCCGCGGGCGGCAGCATCATCATCTACCTCGCGGCGCTCCTGAGCGTGCCGCCCGAGCTGTACGACGCCGCTGAGGTCGACGGCGCGAGCGTGTGGCGCAAGGTGTGGCACGTGACGCTGCCGCAGCTGCGGGGCGTGCTGTTCATCATGCTCATCCTGCAGGTCATCGCGACGGCGCAGGTGTTCCTCGAGCCCTTCCTCTTCACGGGCGGCGGTCCCAACAACGCGACCGTCACGATCCTCATGCTCATCTACCGATACGCCTTCCAGAACAGCCTGGGCGGCAACTACGGGATGGCGACCGCGCTCAGCGTCATGCTCGCGCTCGTGCTCGCCGTCCTCTCCTTCGTCTACTTCAAGGTGACTGAGAGGTGGTCCCGATGAGCGACGTCGATCGCGGGATACTGTCCGGATTCGACCGCCGCAAGCGCAGCGTGCGCGCCTCGATGGCGGGCGTGCACGTGCTGCTCGTCGTCGGTCTCGTGGTCGCGGGCCTGGGGCCCATCCTGTGGCTCGCCAAGGCGGCCGTGACCTCGACGCAGGACACGATCTCGACGCCCCTGCTCGTGTGGCCCAACGGCATCGACTGGGCGAACCTCGCGCAGGCGTGGTTCGAGGTGCACGTCGACCAGTACTTCCTCAACACGCTCGTGCTCGCGTTCGGGTCGTGGGTGTTCAGCATCGTCGTCGCGACGACGGCGGGCTACGGGCTCTCCGTGCTGCGGCCCCGGTACGCGGGCATCCTCAACGGCGCCGTGCTCGCGACCCTGTTCGTGCCGTCGGTCGTGCTGCTCGTGCCGCTCTACCTCACGATCGTGCACCCGCCCGTGGGCCACTCGCTGCTCAACAACTACCTCGCGGTGTGGCTGCCCGCGGCGACGAACGCGTTCAACATCCTCCTGGTGAAGCGGTTCTTCGACAATCTGCCGCGCGAGGTCTTCGAGGCCGCGCGCACCGACGGCGCAGGACCGTTCCGGCTGTTCTGGTCGATAGTGCTGCCGATGTCGCGGCCCATCCTCGGCGTCGTCTCGGTGTTCGCGATCATCGCGTCGCTCAAGGACTACCTGTGGCCCATGCTCGTGCTGCCCGACCCGGCCGTGCAGCCGCTCGGCGTGCGGCTGCCGGCCATCCAGTCGCAGGTGGAGCTCGACGTGTTCCTCGCCGCGCTCGCGATGTCGACGGTCATCCCCATCGTGCTGTTCCTCGCGTTCCAGCGCGTGTTCCTGCGCAGCGCGGGGCTGGGTGGTGCGGTCAAGGGCTGAACCGGGGTTACCCTCGATGCATGGGGGCAGCAGCACTTGACGAGCGCACGCTCGCGGACCTTCTTCCGGGGACGTGGACGATCGTCGCGACGAACTTTCCGATGTGGCTCACGGGGCAGAGGCTCGAGCCGCGCTTCACCTACGAGCTCGTGACGGAGAGCCCGCTCGTGCTCTCCGACGACGTCTCGTACGTCGAGGAGGGCGAGGAGAAGCACATCCTCGGCCAGGACACCCTGCGCGGCGACGAGTTCGTGTGGCGGGGCCGCAAGCTCCTGCGCCTCGTCTCGAGCCGCTGGTCGGTCGCGGGCGTGAGCGACGACGGCGACATCGCCGTCGTGCGCTTCAGCAAGTCGCTCGCGACACCCGCGGGCGTCGACATCATCGTGCGCGAGGGCACGTCGCACCCCGAGGTGCGGCGCACGGTCGCCCACGCGACCGACGACTTCGGCCTCACGCCCGAGGAGTTCGGGTCGCTCACGTGGTTCACCGCGGGGCCGACCACCGGCTAGCATCGCCGCATGACGTCATCGGCGCTCGGCGAGTGCCTCGACCTGGTGCTCGAGGCGCGCTTGGATGAGGCTCTCGACCGCCTCGCCGCCGAGCACGACGGCGCGACGTCGCCCGGTCGCCGGGCACGGTTCGCCGCCGTCGCCGCCTTCGGCGCTGCTCTCGCCGCGCGGCACGCCGCGGCCCGGCGCTGGGCCGAGCTCGCGCGGTCGCAGGCGGACGATGCGGCCTCCCTCGCGGTGACGACGGCCGCCGAGACGTTCTCGTCGTGCCTGGCCCCTCCCGGCGACGGCGCGCGGCCCTCGGGCGAGCTCCGCTTCGACCCCGGGTGGGCGGAGGAGGACGCGTGCGTCGTGGGATACCTCGCGACCGAGGCAGCCATGTCGTCCGGCCGTCTCGGTGACGCCGAGGCGTTCGCCCTCGCCTACCTCGACCGCACGTGGGAGGCGTCGTCGCAGGCGCCCCTTATGGCCCGCATCGCCCTCGCCCGCGCCCTCGTGTTCGAGGGCCGGGTCGCCGACGCGGCCGAAGCCATCGCCGTCTCGCGCGTCGAGGCGGAGGCCGCGGGTGCCCTGCCCGTGCGCATGCTCTCCGCGTCGACCGCCGCCTACATCGAGGCGCTGCTCGAGAACGTGGGGGAGACCGAGCGCCTCACGGCGTTCGTGGTCGCCCTCGACCCCGAGCCCTCGTCGTACGTGACCGTGGGCTCGCACCTGCTGTGCGCGTTCGGGCTGGGCGCCGCCGGACTCACCGACCGGGCGGCGGAGCTCGTGCTGCGCGCGGCGGGCGGCCCTGCCCTGCCCCGACTGCAGACCGTCGACCGCGCCTACGGCTACGAGCTGCTCGCGACCGCGGCGATCGAGCGCGGCGACCTGCGGGGCGCGCGCGCGTGGGGCCGTCGCGTCGCACCGCTGCAGATCCACGACATGGCCGCGGCCGCCGTCGAGCGCACGCTCAGCCGCATCGATGTCGCGTCGGGGCACACCGAGAGCGGCGTCGAACGAGCCGCGGTCTCCGCGGCCCGGGCGCTCGTCGCGGGCGGCCGGCTCGACGCGACGCGGGCCCGCGTGCTCGAGGCGGCGGCTCACGCGGCCGCGGGGGCGCGCGGGGCCGCCGTGGCCGGGTTCCGCGATGCGGCGGACGAGGCGGACCTCCTGGGCGCGGCAGCCGTGCGCACGTGGTCCGCGCGCGAGCTGCGCCGGCTCGGACGCCGGCTGCGCCCCGCGGCGGGCGCGGGGTGGCAGGCGCTCTCGGACCGCGAGCAGCAGATCGCGCTGCTCGCCGCGGAGGGCTTCTCGAACCGCATGATCGGCCAGGCGCTGTTCCTCTCGGAGCGCACAGTGCAGAGCCACCTCTCGCGGGCCCTCGCGGCGCTCGGGGCGACGTCGCGCGCCGCCATCCCCGCGAGCCTCGGCAGGGCGCGCGCGCCCATCGCGCTCGACGGCCTCACCGAGCGGCAGCAGCAGGTGGCGAGCCTCGTCGCCGAGGGATGCTCCAACCGCACGATCTCGCAGCGGCTCGGCATCAGCGACAAGACCGTCGAGAAGCACATTCAGGCGATATTCGCCCGGTGGCAGGTGTCGTCGCGCACGGGGATCGCCAACCGCGCTCTCGCGCCGCTGCCCGCCCCCGAGGGCCGGCTCGCGTGAGGCGCGCCCTCCTCGCGGGCGCACTCGTGGCGGTCACGCTCGCGGGCTGCAGCGCCCTGCCCGAGCCCGTGCCGTCCTTCCCCGCCGCGCCCGAGCGGCCCGTCGTCGACCCCGTGCAGGTGTACGCCGACGAGCGGCTGTCGACCATGACCCTCGACGAGAAGATCGCGAGCATGCTCATGGTGCACGTGCCGGGGCTCGACCCGTACGCGATCGGCGATGCGGTGGGGGCGTACGGCCTCGGCGGGGTCATCCTCATGGGCGACAACATCCCCGACCCGGCGAGCACCCTCGCCGACTGGGCCCCCGTGATCGAGCACGAGAGCGGCCTGCCCGCACTCATCGCTACCGACCAGGAGGGCGGCGTCGTGCGCCGCATCCGCCCCGACGACGGCCCGTCCGCCGAGGAGCTGCGGTACGAGGATCCGGCCGCCGCCCGCACGGCGTTCGCCGACCGCGCGGCGCTCCTCGCCTCCGACGGCGTGACCGTCAACTTCGGCATCGTGGCCGACGTCACGGGCGACCCGGACTCGTTCATCTTCGACAGGTCGATGGGCTCCACGCCGCAGGATGCCGCGGCGCGCGTGTCCGAGGCGGTCGCGGGCGAGCTCGGCACCGTGTACTCCACGCTCAAGCACTTCCCGGGCCACGGCGTCGCGCCGGGCGACTCGCACTCGAGCATCCCGAGCACGGGCATGAGCCTCGACGACTGGCGCGCGGGCCACGAGCAGCCGTTCGTCGCGGGCATCGACGCGGGGGCCGAGTTCGTCATGTTCGGGCACCTGCAGTTCGACGCCGTCGACCCCGTGCCCGCGACGCTCTCGCCGCTGTGGCACCAGGTGCTGCGTGGCGAGCTCGGCTTCGAGGGCATCGCGATCACCGACGACATGAACATGCTCGAGAACTCCGGCCGCCAGGAGTACGCCGACCCCGTCGCCAACGCCGTGCTCGCGGTCGTCGCGGGCAACACCATGCTGCTCTACGTGCAGGGGGTGGACGTGCCCTCCGTCGTCGCGGGCATCCACGCGGCTGTCGACGCGGGCACCATCTCGGAGAAGGCGATCGACGACGCCGCTCGGCGGCTGCTCGTGCTGCGGCGCAGCCTCTCCGACGAGACGGGCCGCTTCGTGCACTGCTTCGACGACTGCCAGGCCGTCATCGAGTAGCGGCGAGCACCGCGTGCGGGTGCTCGACGGTCGCGAAGTGCCCGCAGTCCGGCACGACGATCGTGCGCGCGTGCGGCACGACGGCGCGCAGCCGCTCGAGGTCGTCGTCGCGCACGAAGACGTCGCGGTCGCCCTTGAGGGCCGTGACGGGGCATCCGATCGCCGCCCACAGCTCGTCGGCCGGGTAGCCCTTCGCGAGCGCGGCCGCCGCGGCGAAGGCGACGGGCCGCACCTCGCGGCCCAGCGAGTCGACGACGGACGCGGGCACGCGGAACGGGTGCCGGAACAGGGGGAACACCGCGGCGCGCAGCAGTCGCGCGCGGGCGAGCCCCGCGACTAGGCCGCGCCCGACGGGGCCGAGCGCAGCGAGCGCCTGCATCACGCGCCACAGGCCCGTGAAGCCCGGGAGTGCGAACAGGCCGGCGACGGGATGGCTCACGCTCTCGATCACCGACCAGGTCGTGCCCGACACGAGCGTGACCGAGCGCACCCGCCGGGGGTGGACCGCCGCGAGGTGCAGGGCGAGGAAGCCGCCGAGGGAGTGCCCGACCACGTCCCACTCGGTGTAGCCGAGCTGCTCGAGCGCGCGCACGACGGCGTCGCACGCGGCGTCGACCGTGGGTGGGGGAGTGAACCCCGCATCGCCCCAGCCGGGCAGGTCCACGAGCACGGGCTCGGGCACGTCGCCCGCCTGAAGCACGGGCGTCCAGGTCGTCCACGACCCCGCGGCGCCGTGCAGCAGCACGGTCGCGCGCGTCGACCGCCGCGGCCGGTGCCGCACCACCGTGGCGCCCATCGTGGTCGTCTCGAGCCCGAAGACCGCGGGGTCGTCGACGAGGGCGTACGGCGCGTACTCAGGCACGCAGCTCGACGGGCCGGCCGGCGAAAGCGCCGTACCGCCTGAGTGCCCGCTCGAAACCCGCATGCCCCTTCTTCGTCATGGACGCGAACTCCGACAGGTCGACGACGATGCGCTTGGCCGACTCCGTGCGCTTCCACGTGCCCACGACCTCGCCGTCGACGACGACCGTCGGCAGGAAGATGCCGTTGTTGCCGGGCACGATGCGCTGCGCGAACTCGGCGGCGAGGGCGGGGGAGCGGTCCTGGTAGCCGAGCAGGTACTCGTCGAAGCCCGGCAGGGCGAACACCCCGGAGCCCGCGGGCTCGAGGCCCTCGGCGAGGTGGTGCACGACGCCGCCGAACTCGCGCGCCTCGAGGCCGGTCGCCTCGGCGATGCCCGTGCGGGCGTCGCCGAGGGTGATCGAGGCCCACCACGCGAAGTCCCGCTCGGTGGCGGGCCCGTGGCTGCGGAAGTAGCGCGTCGCGAGCTCGGCGAGGGACTCCTCGCGCGACAGGTCGCGGTGCGTCGTGATCCAGTCGTCGAACAGCGCGAACGTGGGCTGCTTGTCGTCGTGCGGTCCGAAGACGATGACCTTGGCGTGGCCGAGGTTCCAGAGGAAGTGGTAGGCGCGCTGGCCTGTCGTCGGGATGCCCCGGCGCTCCCACTCGGCGAGCAGGGCATCCCGGCGAAGCACGGCGCGGCCGGCCAGCACCTCCCGCGCGATGTCGCCCGCGCGCGCGAGCTCGTCGTCGGAGATGCCGAGGTCGGAGCGCCGCTTGGCCGCCGTCGTCGCCTGGCGGGCGACGGCGATGTCGAGCATCCACCCGAGGTCTTCGGCGGGCACGATGTGCAGCGTGCCGCGCAGGGGCCACGAGCGCACGATGTCGCCGCTCGCGAGGGCCGCGTCGACGTCCGCGGCGGTCGTGTGCGGGGCGCGGAGCGCGATGGACCAGCGGGCACCGGGGAAGTCCTGCGACTGGAGCGCGAGCATCCACCTGACGACCTCGCCGGGCGTCGTGAGACCCCCGGGCGACGCGATGCGCTGGGCGGAGAGCCGGAGCGACGTGAGCGCTCGACGGGTGGGGTCCATGAGTCGATTATGGTGCGGACCCCCGTCGGCCACTGCTGCTGGTGATCGGGTAAGCGAATCACCAACGGGCAGGGCACAACGTGGTTCACGGTCACGCACGCTGCGGGTTCCTTCGGGTGGAAACCCCGGCCCTGTCGGGTACAAGTCCGTGTTACCAGTGGTCCTCCATAGGGGGGACTTCGTGGCCAGCGTCACGAAGTTATCAGCGCCCCGATATACCGTCAAGCAGCCGTATCACCCCCGAGCGGGGGTAGTTTCGGGCGATGAGAGCGCTCTCAGAATGAAATCGCCACGGAAAGCGCAGCTCCCACTACGGATTGCGTTAGTTTCGCGCTTGACTAGCTGCGGATTCCGTCGCGCCCAATTTCGGGGGCGTCGGGGGTCGGGACCCGCCCGTCCGCCCCGCGGGCCCGCCGACCCAGGAGGGTCGCGCAGGGCGGCCAGAACCGCGCGCTCGTCCACTCGTGCACCCCGTCGCGGCTCGCCCGCGCCGCCCTGTCGCGCGCGAGCCTGTACGTACGCCGTCCTGCGGCACGAACGCCGTCCGCGGGCGCGGGAGAGGGGTCAGGATGCCGCGGCTATCGCGTCCGCCGCGCGCACGAGCGCGAGGTGGCTGAGGGCCTGCGGGGTGTTGCCCGCCTGGCGCGCGCCCGCGACGTCGTACTCCTCGCTCAGGAGCCCCACGTCGTTGGCGAAGCCGCACAGCCGGTCCATGAGCGTCACGGCGTCCTCGAGCCGGCCGGAGCGCGCGTACTGCTCGGCGAGCCAGAACGAGCACGCGAGGAACGAGTTCTCGCCCGCGGGCAGGCCGTCGACGCCCGATTCGGTGCGGTAGCGCAGGAGCAGTCCGCCCTCGAGCAGCTCGTCCTCGATAACGGCGACCGTGCCGAGCATGCGCGGGTCGTCGGCGGCGACGTACCCGACCTGCGCGAGCTGCAGGAGCGAGGCATCCACGCCCGCCGAGCCGAAGTACTGGGTGTAGGTGCCGCGCGCGCTGTCGAAGCCGCGCGCCTCGATCTCGTCGCGCATCTCGTCGCGCAGGGCGCGCCAGCGCTCGACGGGGCCCTCGAGGCCGAAGTCCTCCACCCCGCGGACGGCGCAGTCGACCGCCGCCCACAGCATGACGCGCGAGTGCGTGAACTCGCGCTCGGGCCCGCGGATCTCCCAGATGCCGTTGTCGGGACGGCGCCAGTTCTCCTCGATGTAGGTCATGAGCGCGCGCTGGAGCGGCCACGAGAAGTCCGGCTCGGAGCCCGAGCGTGCGCGCGCCGCCTGGAGGGCGATCATGACGTGCCCGAACCCGTCGCCCTGGAACTGCGTGTACGCGCCGTTGCCGATGCGCACGGGGCCCGCCCCGTCGTATCCCGGCAGCGACGTGAGCTCCGACTCGTCGAGGCGGCGCTCGCCCGAGAGGCCGTACATGATCTGCACGTCGTCGGGGTCGCCCGCGATGGCCCGCAGCAGCCAGTTGCGCCAGCCGTCCGCCTCGGCGACGTAGCCGTGGTCGAGCAGCACGTGCAGGGTGAGGGAGGCGTCGCGCAGCCAGACGTAGCGGTAGTCCCAGTTGCGCGTGCCGCCGAACTCCTCGGGCAGGCTCGTCGTCGCGGCCGCGACGATGCCGCCCGTGTCCTCGTGGGTGAGGGCGCGCAGCACGAGCAGGGAGCGGCGCACCTCGTCGGCGTAGGCGGGGTGGTCGTCCGAGGCGCGCGCCCAGGTGCGCCACCACCGCACGGTGGCCTTGATGCGCTTCTCGACCCTGAGGGGCTTCGGCGCCCCCCGGTGCGCGGGGTACCACGTGAGGGTGAGGTCGCGCGTCTCGCCCTGCGCGACCGGGAACGTCGCGGTGTGCCGGTGGTCCTCGGCCCTCAGCTCCGGCCCGCGCATGATCACGGCGTCGGGGCCCGCGATGGCGATGAGGGCGTGGCGGCCGTCCTCCGACACCTGCCGCACCCACGGCAGGGCGTCGGCGTAGCCGAACCGCACGCGCAGGTCGACGTGCATCTCCACGGTTCCGCTGATGCCGCGCACGCGCCGCACGACGTCGGCGCGGCGGTCGCCGTGGGGCATGAGGTCGGTGACCTCGACGACGCCCGTCGGGGTGGTCCACGTCGTCACGAGCACGAAGGTGTCGTCGAGGTAGCGGCGGGTGCTCGTCGCCCCCGGGTCGGTGGGCGCGAGCATCCACCGGCCGTGGTCCTCGGTGCCGAGCAGGGCGCCGAACGTCGACGCCGAGTCGAAGCGCGGCAGGCACAGCCAGTCGATGCTGCCGTCGCGGCCGACGAGGGCGGCGGTGTGGCAGTCGCCGATGATGGCGTAGTCCTCGATGGGGAGCGGCATGCGGTCAGGGCATCCCGACGACGAGCCGCAGGCCGCCGTCGAACTCGGGAAGCGTGCGGAACGCGCCGTACTTCTCGTCCCACGCGCCCGAGGCCAGGTCGGCCGAGAGCGCGTCGAGGAAGCGCTGCACGACCTCGTCGGGCACGAAGCTCCACGCCGACATCGCCCGGCGCACGTCGGCGTCGAGCAGCTGCTCCGGTCGCGCGAAGAGCGCCTGGCCGAAGCGGTCGGTGCAGTCGGCGGGCACGAGCACGGTGCGCACGTCGACCGAGCCGCCGAGCGCCGCCGCGATGCGATCGAGCGCGGGCATCCTGCCGGCCTCGACCTCGAAGAGCTCTGGCACGTAGTCGATGAGCCACCAGTGCACGGGGGGCACGGGGTCGAAGGTCAGGATGGCGACGGGCCCGCGGGTCACGCGGCGCATCTCGCCGAGGCCGCGCTCGAGCTCCGGCCACTGGTGCACGGTGACGCTCGCCATGCTCGCGTCGAAGGTGTCGTCGGCGAAGGGCAGGTCCTGCGAGGTCGCGTCGACGGCGGGGGAGAGCGTGGCGGGCCGCTGCGCCCGCATGGAGGCCGAGGGCTCGACGGCGGTCACGTCGCGGTCGAGGGGTTCGTACGAGCCCGCGCCGGCGCCCACGTTGAGCACGGTGCGCGCGTCGCCCAGGGCCGCGTGGAACTGGGCGGCGATGCGCGGGTCGGGCTGTCGGATGAGCGCGTAGCCCGCGCCGATGCTGCCGTAGTCCGCGTCCCCCGCGGACCCGTCGGGAAATCGAGCCATGCCTGCAGCCTAACCGCCGAGCAGCTCCGTGCCCTCGAGCGCGCGCGCGAGCTCGGCGCCGTTCTGCCCGTAGAACCAGCGCACGGACGACTCGGTCTCGCGCAGCGCGGCCTTCGTGCGACCGCCCGCGAGCACCGCCTCGCCGGTCGACAGCTGCCGGATCGCGACCGCGGCGACGTTGTCGGGATGCGCCGCCGAGAACTCCCCGTAGAGTGCCTCGTCGTGCTGGCCGTCGTCGCCGATGAGCAGCCAGCGCAGCTCGGGGAACTCCTCCGCGAGCCGGGCGAGGTTCGTGCGCTTGTGCTCCTGCCCGCTGCGGAACCAGCTGTCGTGCGTGGGGCCCCAGTCGGTGAGGAGGAGCGCGCCCGCCGGGTACAGGTTGCGGTCGAGGAACCGCGTGAGGGTGGGCGCGACGTTCCACGCCCCCGTCGAGAGGTAGATGACGGGCGACGAGGGATGCTCGCGCCGCAGCCTCTCGTAGAGCACGGCCATGCCCGCGACGGGGGTGCGCGCGTGCTCGTCGAGCACGAAGGTGTTCCACGCCGCGAGGAAGGGCCGGGGGAGCGCCGTGACCATGACGGTGTCGTCGATGTCGGAGACGATGCCGAACCGCGTGGCCGGGTCGACGATGAACACGGGCGCCGTGACGGGCTCCGAGTCGTCCGTGCGCAGCGTGATGGTGTGCCAGCCGGGCTCGAGCGCCGTCTCGAGCCGCACGTCGAGCACGCCGCCGCGCGTGGGCGCGACGCGCTGCGCCACCCCGCCCGCGATGACGGTCACCTCGGTGTCGGCGACGGGGATGCTGAAGAAGGCGCGCCAGCCCCGCACCCTCTCCCGCGGCGTGCGGCTCGCGCGCGTGAGGACGACGCGGCAGAGCACGCGGGTCCAGCCCGGAGCGCCGTAGCCCGTGTACGGGATGATCGTGGTCGTGAGGCCGCGCCTGCGGCCCCGGCGCTCGCGCCAGCGGTGGAATGCGTCCTCGATGCGCGCCGCACGGTGCATGAGCTCCTGAGCGGGTTCGACCATCCCCCCAGCCTAGGCGGGCGCCCCGTCGGCCACGGGCCGCATGAGCTCGGGCGAGTTGTTGCGCACGTTGCCCACGGCCCTGTCGACGACGTGGAACTGCACGCGCCCGGCAGTCTCCTCGCCGCCGTGCGAGATCTCGGCCAGCAGGTCGTCGTCGCCCTCGGTGTGCGGGTCGAGCCACTCGTCGAGCAGGTCGGGGGAGAGGAAGACGGGCATCCTGTCGTGGATGCCCGCGAGCTCGCCCGTGGCCTCGCGCGTGAGGATCGACGTCGAGAGCAGCCACTTGTCCGGCGAGTCGTCGGGCTCGGCGGGGTTGCGCCACCACTCGTACAGGCCGGCGAACACGAGCAGCTCGCCCTCGGGCAGGTGGATGAAGTGCGGGGTCTTGACGTCGCCCAGCGTCTTCCACTCGTAGTAGCCGGTCGCGGGCACGAGCGCGCGGCGCTTCTTCACCGCGTTCTTGAAGTGCGCCTTCTCGGCGGCGGTCTCGATGCGCGCGTTGAACGCCGTGACGCCCACCTTCACGTCTTTCGCCCACGGCGGCACGAGCCCCCAGCGCGCCGCCTCGAGCCTGCGGATGGGCACGTCACCCGCGTCGTCGCCCTTGGGGATGGCGTCGAGGATGATCGGGACCCGGTCCGTCGGGGCGACGTTGAAGGACGGCTCGGGCATGTCGTCGGCCGTCCTGTCGATGTCGAACATCTCCACGAGGTCGCCCGCAGCGCCCGCCACGACGAATCTTCCGCACATACTTGGCATTCTCTCAGGCACATCCGACCTTCAAGCAACGCTCAACATGTGCTCCACGCTGTAAGATGCAGGCGCGAGTTAAGCGCATAATTCAGGTTTGAGGAGGGGTCATGGCCACCCAGGAGATCGTCGAGACCACCCACGACGCACGGGCCACCCTGCGCAACGAGCCCGTCCAGGCACGCAGCACCGCGCGTCTCTCGGCCCTTCTCGACGCCGCGGCGCAGATCGTCGACGAGATCGGCTACGAGCGCCTCACGACAGCCATGGTCGCCGAGCGCGCGGGCGCCTCGATCGGCACCGTGTACCGCTACTTCCCCGACCGCATCGCGGTGCTCCAGGCGCTGGCCGCCCGCAACCTCGAGCGCGTGCTCGACCGCACGATCGCCGCGATCCACGACCCCGCCAACGAGACCTGGCTGCCGGCCATGGGCGCCGCGTCGGACGTGCTCGTCGACGCGTTCCGCACGGAGGCGGGCTTCCGCGGCCTGCGCGTGGGAGACGTGCTCGACCTGCGCCCCGCCACGACGGAGCGCACCTTCAACTCGATGGTGGCCGACCGCATCCTCGACGCCCTCATCGAGCGCTTCGGGTTCGCCGACTCGGTCGAGCTGCGCCAGCGCTTCGAGGTCGCCGTCGAGATCGCCGACGCGCTCACCACGCGCGCGTTCGCGCGCGACGCCCGCGGCGACGAGGCCTTCCTCGCCGCGAGCCGCGAGGTCGTCGCGTCGCTCCTCGCGCAGGAGCTCGACCGCGGGTAGCGCGCGAGGCGGCACAGTGTAACGCCGCGCAACATAGGCGCAACCGGAATGACGGGGGCTCCGAATACTGTTTAGCTGGATAGCCACCGAGCTTGGTGCTGAACAGGATGGGGCCGCTGCGCGATGATCGAGTTCCGTTCCGTCTCGAAGGTGTTCCCCGACGGAACCGTCGCCGTGAGCGACTTCGACCTCGTCATCCCGTCACGCAAGACGACGGTGCTCGTGGGGTCGTCGGGCTCCGGCAAGACGACGCTGCTGCGCATGATCAACCGCATGGTCGAGCCGACCTCGGGCGCCATCGAGATCGACGGCGAGAGCATCCTCGACCGCAACCCCGTCGCGCTGCGCCGCAGCATCGGCTACGTCATGCAGAACTCGGGCCTGCTGCCGCACTTCAAGGTCGTCGACAACGTCGCGACCGTCCCCGTGCTCAACGGCGTGCCCCGCAAGAAGGCGCGCGAGCAGGCCCTCGAGCTGCTCGACACCGTGGGCCTCGACCGCTCCGTCGCGAACCGCTACCCGAGCCAGCTCTCGGGCGGCCAGCAGCAGCGCGTGGGAGTCGCGCGCGGCCTCGCGGCGAACCCCAACATCCTGCTCATGGACGAGCCCTTCGGCGCGGTCGACCCCATCGTGCGCGCGGAGCTGCAGCAGGAGACGATCCGCCTGCAGCGCGACCTCGACAAGACCATCGTCTTCGTGACGCACGACATCGACGAGGCGTTCCTGCTCGGCGACCAGGTCGTCATCCTCGAGAAGGGTGCGAAGGTCGCGCAGATCGGCAGCCCGAGCGAGATCCTCGAGAACCCGGCCAACGACTTCGTCGCCGAGTTCGTCGGCGTCGCGCACGGCAAGCGCGCGCTCTCGGTCAAGAAGACCAAGACGGGGTCGGTGCTCGTCGACAGCGAGGGCCGCACTCAGGGCGTGCTCGTGGAGAAGCCGTGACCTGGGTCCTCGACAACCTCGACCTCATCGCGAGGCTCACGCTCGAGCACCTGCGGCTCGCCGTGCTGCCGATCGTGCTGGGGCTCATCATCTCCATCCCGCTGGGCTGGCTCGCGTACCGCTACAAGCTCACGCGCGGCCTGCTGCTGACGCTCGCGGGCCTCCTCTACACGATCCCCTCGCTCGCGCTGCTGCCGATCCTGCCCGTCGTGCTCGGCATCGGGCTCCTGAGCCCCGTGAACCTCGAGGTCGCCCTCACGATCTACGCCGTCGCGATCATGGCGCGGTCGGTCGCGGACGCCCTCACCTCGGTCGACCCGTCGGTGCGGCAGGCGGCCACCGCCATGGGGTACGGCGCGTGGCGCCGGTTCTGGACGGTCGAGCTGCCCCTCGCGGGCCCCGTCATCCTCGCCGGCCTGCGCGTCGCGGCCGTGAGCACGATCAGCCTCGTGACCGTCGGCATCCTCATCGGCGTCGAGAGCCTGGGCTACCTCTTCACCAACGGCTTCCAGCGGCGCATCATCCCCGAGATCCTCACGGGCGTCATCCTCGTGGTGCTCATCGCGCTGCTCGTCGACTTCCTGCTCGCGCGTATCGGGCGCGTGCTCATGCCGTGGGCGCCGCGCGGGCGCCGCCGCCGTGTCGCCCTGCCGAGCGAGGCGCTGAGCGAGGGGGCCGCCGCGTGAACCTCATCCTCGACGCCCTGGCCTGGATCTTCTCGCCCGACCGCCTCACGGGTTCGACACCGCTGCCCGCCGCGATCGGCCAGCACCTGTTCTACACGTTCCTCTCGGTCGTGATCGCGTCGGTCATCGCGATCCCGCTCGGCTACTACATCGGGCACACGGGCCGCGGCCGCAACCTCGCGGTGGGCATCTCGGGCGCTGCGCGCGCCATCCCGTCGTTCGGCCTCATCCTGCTGCTCGTGCTCCTCATCGGCGTCACGCAGAAGCCGCTCGCGGCGACCATCGCGTTCGTGCTGCTGGGCATCCCCTCCATCCTCGCGGGCGCCTACGCGGGCCTCGAGGCGGTCGACCGCAGGGTCGTCGACGCCGCCCGCGCCGTGGGCATGACCGAGTGGCAGATCCTCGTCAAGGTCGAGATCCCGCTCGGCCTTCCGCTGCTCATCGGCGGGCTGCGCGCGGGCGCGCTGCAGATCGTCGCGACCGTCGTGCTCGCCGCGTACGTCACCCTCGGCGGCCTCGGCACCTACATCCTGCAGGGCATCCCCCTGCGCAAGTTCGACATGATCCTGGGCTCGGCGATCGTCATCGTCGCGCTCGCCCTCGTGCTCGACGGGCTCTTCGCCCTGGCACAGCACGTCGTCGTCCCGCGCGGGGTCACCGCGGGACGGCCCAAGGAGCTCCGCACGACGTCGACCCGACGCCGTGCGGCCGTGGGAAACCCCACCGTCTAAGAAAAGAGAAGGAAATGTTCACAGCAAGGAACAAGGGCCGGCTCGCCCTCGGCGCAGCCGTGGTCGGGGTGGCATTGGCCCTGTCAGGGTGCGCTACGGGAGATCCACTGGACTCCGGGACGCCTGCTCCGGGCGGCGACAGCGAGACGATCACGGTCGGCTCGCAGGCCTACTACTCCAACGAGATCATCGCGGAGATCTACTCCCAGGCCCTGGAGAACGCCGGCTTCACCGTCGACCGCCAGTTCAACATCGGACAGCGCGACGCCTACCTGCCTTCGCTCGAGAACGGTGATGTCGACCTGTTCCCCGAGTACACCGGCAACCTGCTCCAGTTCTACAGCCCCGACACGAAGGCCACGACGTCCGACGACGTCTACGCCGAGCTCAAGGACGCGCTGCCCGAGAACCTCACGGTGCTCGACCAGGCGTCCGCGACCGACCAGGACTCGTACAACGTGACCAAGGAGTTCGCCGACGCGAACAACCTGAAGTCGCTCGAGGACCTCGCGAAGGTCTCGGTGCCGCTCACCCTCGGCGGCAACGCCGAGCTCGAGGAGCGCCCGTACGGCCCCCAGGGCCTGCTCTCCGTGTACGGCGCGACCGTGGGCTTCTCCGCGACCGGTGACACGACCGTCGAGGACCTCCTCGCCGGCACCGTCAACATCGCGAACGTCTACAGCGCCGACCCGCGCATCCAGACCGAGAACCTCGTGACCCTCGCCGACCCGAAGGGCCTCTTCCTCGCGTCGAACGTGGTCCCGCTGGTCAACAAGGATGTCGCCGACTCGATCGCCGACGTCATCAACGCCGTCCAGGCGAAGCTCACCGCCGAGGGCCTCGTCGCCCTCAACGTGGAGTCGACGGTCGACCAGAAGTCGTCCGCCGACATCGCGAAGAAGTGGCTCCAGGACAACGGCCTGATCTAGTCGCACGGTGGAGGGCGGGGGCTTCGGCCCCCGCCCTTCGCTATTCCCCGAGGTGGCGGCGCTCGGAGCGCTCGATGAGCTTCTTGGCCACGACGACGCCCACGAGGAACACGGCGATGATCGCCACGAAGATGTAGCCGGCGTAGTGCAGCTGGTCGAGCAGCGCCTCGAAGCTCCCGGCGGCGAACGTGCCGACCGAGACGTACGCGAAGCTCCAGATCGTGCACGCGGGCAGCGTCCACGCGATGAACCTGCGGTAGCTCATGGCGCTCATGCCCGCCGTCACGGGGATGAGCGAGTGCAGGAACGGCAGGAACCGCGACACGAAGATGGCGGGGCCGCCGCGGCGCGCGAGGTAGTTCTCGGCGCGCACCCACCACTGCTCGCCGATGCGCCGCCCCAGGCGCGACGCGCGCAGCTTGGGGCCGAAGAACCTGCCGAGCAGGAAGCCGATGCTCTCGCCGCACAGCGCGCCCACGATCACCGTGAGGGCGAGCGCGATGTACTCGACGGGCCCGTCCACGGCGGTCGCGGCGACGATCACTATCGTGTCGCCGGGCACGATGAGGCCCACGAGGATGCTCGTCTCGAGGAGTATCCCGAAGCCCGCGAGGGCCGTGCGCAGGGCGGGATGCACCGACTGCACGACCCCGAGGATCCAGCCCAGGGCCCCGCTCAGCAGCTCCCCGAACCACTCGAACGGGTTGCCGGACGCGGTGGCGACCTCGAGCAGGATCATCCGACGGGCTTCCGCAGGGCGTCGAGGCGCGTGCGCCACTGGGCGAGACGCCCGGGCTTCTCGGCGAGCGACGGGCCGTCGACCCAGGCTGTGACGATGCGGATGCCGTGCAGCGCGCTGAGCGCCCACAGCTCGGTGCCGTCGAGCTCTGCGGGCGTGACGGCCTCCTCGTGCGTGTCGATCCCGAGGGCGCGCGCGAGGGTGAGCACGCTGCGGGCCGTGACGCTGTCCACCCTGTCGAACGCGGCGGGAGGGCCGCACAGGATCTCGCCGCGCCACCACAGCAGGGCGGAGTATGCGCCCTCGACGACGTAGCCGTCCTCCGTGAGGATGACCGCCTCGTCGGCGCCCTCGGCCTGCACGGCCGTGCGGATGCGCAGCATGGCGGAGAGGTCGGGACCCTTGACCGTCGGCTCGGTGCGCGGGTCGGGGCCCGTCCACGTCGCGAGCACGGCGGAGCGCGCGCGCTCGGGTGCCGAGCGCAGCCGGAAGACGTAGCGCGCGGGCTCGTGGAGCTCCACGCGCGGGAACCAGTCGCCCTCGCGCGGGATCGCGGCCACGGCCGCATCCCAGAAGTCCGCTCCGTCCGGGGCCGCGGCGAGGAAGCGCGCGCGATGCAGGGGGAGCGCGAGGGCGGTGCCCTCGGTGACGAACCACGAGTCGGCGGCGACGATGCGGCTCTGCGTCATGTCGCAGTACTCGAGGGCGTCGAGGGCGCCGCCGTCCCAGCGGTAGATCGACTCCATAGGATCAAGGCTATGCGCCCCGTCGTCCGCTCCGCGTCGTTCGCAGGATGGATCGATCCGGCCGACGCCTACGCGGCCCTGTGCGGCGGCTCCGATGCGGCGTTCTGGCTCGACAGCGGGCCGAGCGCGTCGACCGGCACGAGCTATCTCGGGCTCGCTTCGGAGGTCGTCACCGACTTCGACGGCCCCGTGCTGGACTGGCTGCAGGAGCAGCACCGCCGCGCCGACGCCCTCGGCTGGGTCGGGTGGCTCGGCTACGAGCTGCGCGGCGAGACGATGGGTGTGCCCGTGCCCTACGTGTCGCGGTTCCCGCGCGCCGCGTGGCTGCGCGTCGACCGCGCCCTCGCGTTCGACCACGCGACGCGGCAGGTGCGGGCGCTCGCGCTCGACGAGGCCTCGGCGCGCGCGCTCGTCGCCGAGGTCGCTGCGGCGCCCCGGCGGGCCGGGTCCGGTGGGACCACCTCGGGGGCGACGGCCACCTGGGCGTACGACGACGAGACCTACCTCGACCTGGTCCGCGCGTGCCAGGCGCGCATCCGCGAGGGCGATGCCTACCAGCTGTGCCTCACGACCGAGGTGTCGGTCGACGTGAGCCCCGACCCCGTGGCCACGTACCTCGCGCTGCGCGCCTCGAGCCCCACCCACCACGGCGCCCTCCTGCGCGCGGGCGGAGTGTCGCTCCTGAGCGCGTCGCCCGAGCAGTTCCTCTCCGTCACGCCCGACGGCGTCGTCACGACGAGCCCCATCAAGGGAACGCGGCCGCGCGGCGCGGACGACGACGAGGACGCCCGGCTGCGCGACGAGCTCAGCGGGAGCGACAAGGAGCGCGCCGAGAACGTCATGATCGTCGACCTCATGCGCAACGACATCGCGCGCGTCTCGAAGCCCGGCACCGTCGGGGTCACGAGCCTGCTCGCGGTCGAGAGCTACGCGCAGGTGCACCAGCTCGTGAGCACGGTGCGCGGCGAGCTGCTCGAGGGGCTCGACGGCATCGACGCGATCCGCGCATGCTTCCCCGCGGGTTCGATGACGGGCGCGCCCAAGCTCTCCGCGACGCAGATCCTCGAGGGGCTCGAGGCCCGCGCGCGCGGGGTGTACTCGGGGGTGTTCGGCTACGTGGGGCTCGACGGCACGGTCGACCTCGCCATGGTCATCCGCTCGATGGTCATGGATGCCGACGGCACCACGATCGGCACGGGCGGGGGCATCACGGCCCTCTCGGTGCCCGAGGAGGAGCTCGCCGAGGCCAAGCTCAAGGCCGCGGTGCTGCTGGAAGTGTTGGGCGTTCGGTAACCTAATGGGGGCCTCCGGGCCACGCGATCAACGGCGATCGGAGCACAGTCCCACCGAAACACAGCGAATTGAGATCCCAGTGACCGACCTGCGCGACGACCGCGACGACACGTCCGGCTACGACATCGAGGCCATCCAGGCCAAGTGGAAGCCGATCTGGGACGAGATGAAGCCGTGGGCCACGGACGACCCCGACGACAAGCGCCCGCGCAAGTACATCCTCGACATGTTCCCGTACCCCTCGGGCGACCTGCACATGGGCCACGCGGAGGCGTACGCGTTCGGCGACATCGCGGCGCGCTACTGGCGCCAGCGCGGCTTCAACGTGCTGCACCCCATCGGCTGGGACTCGTTCGGCCTGCCCGCCGAGAACGCGGCGATCGAGCGCGGTGTCAACCCCGTCGGCTGGACGTACGACAACATCGCGCAGCAGAAGGCGAGCATGGAGCGCTACGGCGTCTCGTTCGACTGGAGCCGCGTGCTGCACACGAGCGACCCCGAGTACTACAAGTGGAACCAGTGGCTGTTCCTCAAGCTGTACGAGAAGGGCCTCGCGTACCGCAAGGAGAGCTGGGTCAACTGGGACCCGAAGGACCAGACCGTGCTCGCCAACGAGCAGGTGCTGCCCGACGGCACGTCGGAGCGCTCGGGCGCCGTCGTGGTGAAGAAGAAGCTCACGCAGTGGTACTTCAAGATCACCGAGTACGCCGACCGGCTGCTCGACGACCTCAACCAGCTCGAGGGCTCGTGGCCGTCGAAGGTGCTGTCGATGCAGCGCAACTGGATCGGCCGCTCCGTCGGCGCCGACGTCGACTTCGAGATCGAGGGCCGCGCCGAGAAGATCACGGTCTTCACGACGCGCCCCGACACGCTCTACGGCGTGACCTTCCTCGTCGTCGCCCCCGACTCCGACCTCGCCGCCGAGCTCGCCGCGGGCTCGACGCCCGAGGTGCAGTCCGCGTTCAAGGCCTACCTCGAGCAGGCCCAGAAGAACACCGAGATCGAGCGCCAGGATGCGACGCGCGAGAAGACGGGCATCCCGCTCGAGCGCTACGCCGTGAACCCCGCGACGGGTGAGCGCATCCCGATCTGGACCGCCGACTACGTGCTCGCCGACTACGGCCACGGAGCCGTCATGGCCGTGCCCGCGCACGACCAGCGCGACCTCGACTTCGCCCGCACGTTCGACCTCCCGGTGCGCGTCGTGCTCGACACGAACGCGCCCGTGACGGGGGCGATCCCGATCATCGTCGACGGCCAGCTGCCCGACGACCTGCCCCCGCTCGACCCCGCCTCGACGGGCATCGCGCTCGTGGGCGACGGCCGCATGATCAACTCAGGGCCGCTCGACGGGCTGAGCAAGAACAACGCGATCAAGAAGATCATCGAGCAGCTCGAGTCGGCCGGAACGGGCCGCGCCGCGAAGACCTACCGCCTGCGCGACTGGCTCATCAGCCGGCAGCGCTTCTGGGGCACGCCCATCCCGATCATCCACGGCGCCGACGGCGAGCTCGTGCCCGTGCCGTTCGAGCAGCTGCCCGTCGTGCTGCCCCCGACCGACGGCCTCGACCTCAAGCCCAAGGGCGAGTCGCCCCTCGCGGCCGCGACCGACTGGGTGAACGTGCCCGACCCGCGCGACGGCAGCCCCGCCAAGCGCGACGCCGACACGATGGACACCTTCGTCGACAGCTCGTGGTACTTCCTGCGCTTCATCTCGCCGAACGACGACGGCCAGGCCTTCGACAAGGCCGAGGTCGACAAGTGGCTGCCCGTCGACCAGTACGTGGGCGGTGTGGAGCACGCCATCCTGCACCTGCTGTACGCGCGCTTCATCACGAAGGTGCTCTTCGACCTCGGCTACGTGAGCTTCACCGAGCCCTTCAGCGCGCTGCTCAACCAGGGCATGGTGCTCTCCGAGGGCAAGAAGATGTCCAAGCGCAGCCGCAAGTCGACGACGTTCACGGGCGAGGTCGACGCCTACGGCGCCGACGCCCTGCGCCTCACCCTCGCGTTCGCGGGCCCGCCCGCCGACAACATCAACTGGGAGGACGTCTCGCCCGGAGCGTCCGCCAAGTTCCTCGCGCGCGCCTTCCGCCTCGCCGAGGATGTCACGAGCGCCCCCGAGGTCGAGTGGAAGACCGGCGACGTGGGGCTGCGCCGCCAGACGCACCGCTTCCTCGCCGACGGACCCGGCCTCGCCGAGTCGCTCAAGTTCAACGTGCTCGTCGCGCGCATCATGGAGCTCGTCAACGTGACCCGCAAGGTCATCGACGGCGGCGCGGGCGGCGGCGATGCCGCGGTGCGCGAGGCCGTCGAGGTCATCACGATCGCCCTGAGCATGTTCGCGCCGTTCACGGCCGAGGAGATGTGGGAGAAGCTGGGCTACGAGCCGACCGTCGCCCTCGCGGGCTGGCGCAAGGCAGACCCGACCCTCCTCGTCGAGGAGTCGGTCACGGCGGTCGTGCAGGTCGACGGCAAGGTGCGCGACAAGCTCGAGGTCGGTCCGAAGATCTCGTCGGAGGAGCTCGAGAAGCTCGCCCGCGCGTCGGCTGCCGTCGCCCGCGCGGTCGGCGACCGCGAGATCGTCAACGTCATCGTGCGCGCCCCGCGCCTCGTCAACATCGCGACGAAGCCCGCGTAGGTCACCGCCACGGTCGCCCGGGACCTCCGGGCGACCGTGGCGACCTAGCCTCCCCGGGTGGACATCCCGCTCTCCCCGCGCGTCAAGGCCGGGGGAGTCGTCGTCCTCGTGCTCGTGGGGCTCGGCTGCGCCGTGCTGGTGTCGGCGCTCGGCGACCACGGCACGTCGACTCCCGTCGTCCCGACGGCGACGCCCGCGGCGGTCGGCGGGCCGGCGATCTTCGTGCACATCCTCGGCGCCGTCGCGCGACCGGGGCTCTACGAGCTGCGCACCGGCGACCGCGCCGTCGACGCCGTCGCGGCCGCGGGCGGGTTCCTCGAGACGGCGGACCAGACCCAGCTCAACCTCGCGCGCCCCGTCGTCGACGGGGAGCAGATCGTCGTGCCCGCCATCGGCGAGACGCCCGTGGCCCCTCCGGGCACGACGGCGGGCGGGCTCGTCAACATCAACACCGCGGATGCCGCGACGCTCGACACCCTCCCGCGCGTGGGCCCGGCCATGGCCGCCCGCATCATCGAGTGGCGCGAGACGAACGGCCCGTTCACGAGCATCGACGACCTCACGAGCGTCACGGGCATCGGCGAGAAGACCTTCGAGGGCCTCAAAGACCTCGTGACCGTATGAGGCGGCACCGCCTCGCGCTGCCCGCCCTCGCCGCGTGGGCCGTGACGGCGGTCGTCGTCGGGCTCCCCGGTGCGGAGCTGCCCGTCGCGGTCGCGGGATGGCTCGCCGCGGGCATCCTCGTGCTGCTGAGCCCCCGCGCCGCGCTCGTCGCCCTCGCGGTCGCGCTGTGCTGCACCTCGGTCGCGCTGCACCCGCGCACGCTCCCCGAGCGGGACTCGTACGCGGTCACCGTCACGCAGACGGTGCAGCCCGGCGCCGGGTCGTTCGAGGGCGACATCGGGGGCGTGCCCGTGCTCGTGCTCGGGGAGCCGCCGGGGGAGCGGGTGGCGATCGGCTCGGTCCTCGCCGTGCCGGGCGAGCTCATGCCTGCGGAGCCCGGCGACGACCGGGCGTACCTCCTGTTCCCGCGCGGGGCGCCCGAGGTGCTCTCGGGCCCGCCGTGGCACCTCGCGTGGGCCGACGGGCTGCGGCAGCGGTTCCTCACCGCGGCCGACCGGCTGCCGGGCGACGGTGGCGACCTGCTCGCGGGTCTCGCGATCGGCGACACGAGCGCGGTCGGGCCGCGCCTCGACGCCGACATGAAGGCGGCGTCGCTCACCCACCTCACCGCGGTGTCTGGGGCCAACTGCGCGGTCGTCATCGGGCTCGTCATGCTCGCCGGGGGAGCGCTCGGGCTGCCGAGGGCGGTGCGCGTCGGGCTCTCGGGCGCGGTCCTCGTCGCCTTCGTCGTGCTCGTGACCCCGGAGCCGAGCGTGCTGCGCGCCGCGGCCATGGCGGCCCTCGTGCTGCTCGCGCTCGGCAGCGGGCGGCCCGTGCAAGGCATCCCCGTGCTGTCGCTTGCCGTCGTCGCGCTGCTCGTGGCCGACCCGTGGCTCGCGCGCAGCTTCGGGTTCGTGCTCTCCGTGCTCGCGACGGGAGGGCTCCTCGTCCTGGCGTCGCCCCTCGCCGCACGGCTCGAGCGCTGGGTGCCGCGCTGGCTCGCCCTCACGATCGCCGTGCCGCTCTCGGCCACGGTCGCCTGCCAGCCCGTCATCGTCGTGCTCAACGCTGCACTGCCGACATACGGCGTCGTCGCGAACATCCTCGCCGAGCCCGCGGCGCCCGTCGCGACGGTCGTGGGCCTCGCGGCGTGCGTGGCCCTCGTGATCGTGCCGCCCGTGGGCGAGCTGCTGTGCGCGCTCGCGTGGCTGCCGTCGGCGTGGATCGCGGCCGTCGCGACGTACTTCGCGCGCGCCCCCGCGGCGCAGCTGCCGTGGCCGGAGGGACTGGCGGGCGTCGCCCTCGCCGCGCTCGCGAGCGCGCTCGCGGTGCTCGCGCTCCGAAGGTGCTGGGCCGTGCTGTGCCTCGCGCTGCTCGTGGTCGCCTACGGGGGCGTCGCGACGGGGTCGCGCATCGGACAGGCGCTCGCGCGCCCTCCCGACTGGGAGCTCGCGGCGTGCGACGTCGGGCAGGGCGACGCGCTCCTCGTGCGCAGCGGCGACGCGACCATGCTCGTCGACACGGGTCCGGACCCCGCGCCGCTCGCCGAGTGCCTCGCGACCCTGGGCATCGGGCGGCTCGACCTCGTCGTCCTCACGCACTGGGACCAGGACCACGTGGGCGGAGTCGACGCCGTCGTGGGCCGCGCCGACCGTGTGCTCGTGGGGCCCGCCGACGGCGACGCGGCGCGCATCGTCGGCGCCCTCGCGGCGGGCGGTGCGACTGTCGAGCAGGGCGTCGCGGGCCTCGGCGGCGTGCTCGGCAGCCTCGACTGGTCGCTGCTGTGGCCGCCGCCGCGCGGGGTGGAGCCGGGCAACGGCGCGAGCCTCACGGTGCGGGTCGGGTGCGCGTCGGGCTGCCTCACGGCGGTGCTCCTCGGCGACCTGGGGGAGGAGGCGCAGCGCCGACTCCCGGCCGTCGGGCACGTCGACGTGGTGAAGGTGTCGCACCACGGGTCGTCCGACCAGTCCGAGGCGCTCTACCGCGAGCTGGGCGCGACGGTGGGGCTCATCGGAGTCGGCGCGGGCAACGACTACGGGCATCCCACCGAACGGCTGCTGGGCATTCTCTCGGCCGTGGGCACGCTCGCCGAGCGCACGGACGAGCACGGCCTCATCCTCGTCGCACCGGGGCCCGACGGCTCGGCCACGGTGTGGACCGAGCGCTAGCCCAGCGGGCGCTTCCCGGCGGCCGAGTCGGCGACGATCCGCGCGATCCGCTGGGCGCGCGTCTCGGGGCGCGCGGCGCTCACGACCTGCCACAGGCCGAACTTGCGGGCACTGGGCGGGAAGCCGTCCCAGTTGCTGCGCGCGAGCGGATGTGCGTCGAGGGCCGCCGCGAGGTCGGCCGACTCCTCGAGGTCCTCCACGGAGTCGAGGATGGTCCACCACCCGTTGCCCTGCGCGACGGCGATGGCGTTCCGGCCGCCCTCGGTCATGAGCCCCAGCTCCTCCATGCGGGCGGCGCGCCCGCGGTTGAGCCGCGTCCACGAGCTCTTGCCCTTGCGCGGCGTGTAGAGCTGCAGGCCGCGCTCCTCGTCGAGGATCGCGCTCGTCGAGTCGATCCAGCCGAAGCAGATCGCCTCCTCGACGGCGTCGGGATAGGGGCACCGCGGCCGGCCCGTCGGGGTGCGCCAGGAGCACAGCCACACGCCCCGGGCCGTGCCGCCGTGCTCCGCGAGCCACGCGCGCCACTGCTCGCGCGTCTCGGCGTGGACGACGGGGTAGTCGAACTTCCACGTGGGCGGGTGGTCTGAGATGGGCACGGTCATGACGTCCTTCCGGCGAGGTTGTGGGAGAGCTGGGCGACGGCCGAGGCGAGCGTCCCGGGTTCGACGACGTCGACGGGCGCGCACAGCGCGATCCGGGCGACCGACATCGCGAGACGGCCGAGGTCCTCGCCGTGGATCCGCACGGTGCAGCTGTGCGGCCCCGCGGCCACGGGCGTGTGGTCGATCCAGCGGAGCACGGCCGCGAGGTCGGCGTAGTCCGCGTGGATGGTGAGCGTCGCATCCTGCCGCCGCAGGGCCGGGCCGAGCGCGGCGGCGACGAAGGCCGCCGCACCGCCGGGGATCTCGCGGGGATCGAAGTGCGTGGCGACGGGCCGGGGGTCGCGCACGCGGTCGACCCGGAACGTGCGCCAGTCGTCGCGGTCGCGGTCCCAGGCCACGAGGTACCAACGGTGGCCCGAGGTGACGAGCTCGTGCGGCTCGACACGGCGCCCGCTGCCCCCGTCGTCATCCCGCCGGTAGTCGAAGCGCACATGCTCGCTGTCACGGCAGGCCGCTGCGAGCACCGTGAGGGTCTCAGGGTCGACGAGGTCGCCGTCCTCCCGCCGCCGTGTCGACGTGACGCTCGTGTGCAGCGCCGAGACGCGGCGGCGAAGGCGGTGGGGTAACAGCGCCTCGATCTTGCTGAGCGCGCGCACCGACGTCTCCTCTATGCCGTCGATCGCGGCGACCGCGGCGTACCGCAGGCCGACGGCTATCGCCACCGCCTCCTCGTCGTCGAGCACGAGCGGCGGCAGATGCGACCCGCTCGCGAGCCGGTAGCCGCCGTACTTGCCGGTCGTGGTGTCGACCGCGTAGCCGAGCTCGCGCAAGCGCTCGACGTCGCGGCGCACCGTGCGCCCGGTGACCTCGAGCCGCGCCGCGAGCTCGCCCGCCTGCCAGAACCGCTGGGTCTGCAGGAGGGAGAGCAGCTGCAGCGCTCGGCCGGTGGGATCGTTCCGCATGCACCCAGTGTGCCCGGGGTCTAGGACGTCTCGTGTCCACGATGCTGCCTACCGTCGGGTCGACCGGCCGACCGCGGCCGGCGAGACCAGAAGGAGCATCACCATGACCGACTTCCCCCAGGCCGTCCGCATCCCCGTCAACGGGATCGAGCTCGAGGTGTTCGAAGCGGGGCGCCACAACGCCGGCAACCCCATCGTGCTGTGCCACGGCTGGCCCGACCATGCCCGCACGTGGCGCCACCAGGTGCCCGCGCTCGTCGCGGCCGGCTACCACGTGATCATGCCCAACCAGCGCGGCTACGGAGGCTCGTCCCGGCCCGCCGAGGTGGAGGACTACGACATCGAGCACCTCGCGGGCGACCTCGTCGCCCTGCTCGACCACTTCGGCTACGAGGATGCGACGTTCATGGGCCACGACTGGGGTGCGTTCGTCGTGTGGGGCCTCACGCTCCTGCACCCGTCCCGCGTCAACCGCGTGGTGGCGCTCAGCTTGCCCTACCAGGTGCGCGGCGAGACCCCGTGGATCGAATGGATGGAGGCCGTGCTCGGCGGCGACTTCTACTTCGTGCACTTCAACCGGCAGCCCGGCGTCGCCGACGCCGTCTTCGACGCGAACGCCGCGCAGTTCCTGCGGAACCTGTACCGCAAGGACCAGCCGCCCGTCGAGCCGCAGCCGGGCATGGCGCTCATCGCGCTCGCGGAGGCGGGGGAGCCGCTCGGCGAGCCGCTCATGGACGACGACGAGCTGGGGCTCCTCGTCGCCGCGTTCGAGGCGTCGGGCTTCACGGGCGGGATCAACTGGTACCGCAACCTCGACCGCAACTGGCACCTGCTCGCGGGCGCCGACCCCGTGATCCACCAGCCCGCCCTCATGGTCTACGGCGCCCGGGACGCGATCATGCAGGATCCGCGCATCGCCGAGTTCGTGCCCGGCGTCGAGGTGGTCGTGCTCGACTCCGGCCACTGGATCCAGCAGGAGGTGCCGGAGGAGGCGACGCGCGTGATCGTCGACTGGCTCGCGCGGTGAGTGTCCGGGCCGGACTGTAGCGTTGACCCATGGCCACGGCAGCGAAGATCCCCCAGCTCGCGTGGAACAAGGTCCGGCCCGCACCCGTCGTGCTCGTGAGCGGCACGGAGTCGTTCCTCGCCGACCGGGCGATCCGTGCGCTGCGCGACCTGCTCAAGGCGGAGGACCCGAGCCTCGAGATCCACGACATCGAGGCCGACGGCTACGCGCCTGGGGAGCTCATCACCCTCGCGAGCCCCTCGCTGTTCGGCGAGCCGCGCCTCATCCGCGCCGTCAACGTCGAGAAGTGCACGGACGCCTTCATCACCGAGACGATCACGTACCTCGAGTCGCCCGCCGACGACGTCTACCTCGTGCTGCGGCACGCGGGGGGAGTGCGCGGCAAGAAGCTCCTCGACGCCGTGCGCGGCGGCTCGGGCGGCGGCATCGAGATCGCGTGCCTCGAGCTCAAGAAAGACCAGGAGAAGAGCGAGTTCGCGGCTGCCGAGTTCGCCGCGAAGGGCAGGCGCGTCACGGGCGGGGCGATCCGTGCCCTCGTGTCGGCGTTCGCCGACGACCTCGCCGAGCTCGCGGCGGCGTGCCAGCAGCTGCTCGCCGACGACGCCGACGAGATCACCGAGACCACGGTCGAGCGCTACTACTCCGGCCGCATCGAGACCAACGCCTTCAAGGTCGCGGATGCCGCCATCGCCGGCCGGCGCGGGGAGGCCCTCATCCTGCTGCGCCACGCGCTCGCGTCGGGCGCCGACCCCGTGCCGATCGTCGCCGCCTTCGCGTCGAAGGTGCGCACGATGGCGAAGGTCATGGGCTCGACGGCACCCGGCGGCCAGCTCGCCTCGAAGTACGGAATGGCGCCGTGGCAGGTGGACCGCGCGCGCAAAGACCTGCAGGGCTGGACGGAGGAGGGCCTCGGCCGCACCATCGAGGCGATCGCCGACACCGACTCCCAGATCAAGGGCCTCGGCCGTGATCCGGTCTACGCGCTCGAGCGCATGGTGGGCGTCATCGCCAACCGCGGCGCTTAACCGACGAACGCCCCCACGGAGGTGGGGGCGTTCGAGGAAATTCTGGAACTACAGCGCGCTGACCTGCTTGGCGATCGCCGACTTGCGGTTCGCAGCCTGGTTCTTGTGGATGACACCCTTCGACGCAGCCTTGTCGAGCTTCTTCGACGCGGTGGCGAGAGCGGCCGAGGCGGCGGCCTTGTCGCCCGCGGCGATGGCCTCGCGGGTCGCGCGCACGGCGGTCTTGACCTCGCTCTTGACGGACTTGTTGCGGTCCTGGGCCTTCTTGTTGGTCAGGATGCGCTTGATCTGCGACTTGATGTTTGCCACGTGGCTGTACCTTTTCGTTGTTCGGAGTGTCTGGAGCGGATGCGATCCGCAATCGCGCCACCAGAACCGGCGCGCAAGCCAACAGGCAACATTACCGTGTTTCGGGCCCGGTCGCCACCTCGGAGGCTTCCCGCCGCACCGATCCGGGGGTTAGCCGGATGCCGCCGCGCACGCCCGCTTCGTACCGTTGCAGTATGACACTCACCGACCCCACCACGACCCCCGCCCCCGAGCAGACGACGCCCGTCGTCGTCGCTCCCGTCCGCACCCTCGGAATCGTCTCGCTCGTACTCGGCATCGCCGGCATCGCGAGCGGCTTCAACGTGGTGCTGGGCGCCGCGGCGATCGTGATCGCGATCCTCGCCTACCGCCAGGAGCCCGCGAGCCGCAGCTTCGCGACCGCGGGCATCGTGACCGGCGCCGTCTCGGTGGCGACGATCACCCTCGGTATCGGCGCGTTCTTCGCCGCGATCCCGTTCTTCGGCCTCCTCGGCGCCTGGAGCTGGTAGCAGCGGCCGGCGGGACGGGCCTCGCGAGACGGCCCGTCCCGCTGTCGGTGCGGCGCGCCCGGCCGTGAAACAATGGGTCACCATGTCTCCGCGCGCCACGACGTCCCTGCAGCCTGCCTCGACCGACCCCGCGCTCATCCGCAACTTCTGCATCATCGCCCACATCGACCACGGCAAGTCGACGCTCGCCGACCGCATGCTCGGCATCACGGGCATCGTCTCCGACCGCGACATGCGCGCGCAGTACCTCGACCGCATGGACATCGAGCGTGAGCGCGGCATCACGATCAAGAGCCAGGCCGTGCGCATGCCGTGGGCACTCGACAAGCAGACCTATGCGCTCAACATGATCGACACCCCGGGCCACGTCGACTTCACGTACGAGGTCTCGCGCTCGCTCGCGGCGTGCGAGGGCGCGATCCTGCTCGTCGACGCCGCGCAGGGCATCGAGGCGCAGACCCTCGCGAACCTCTACCTGGCGCTCGAGAACGACCTCACGATCATCCCCGTGCTCAACAAGATCGACCTGCCCGCGGCCGACCCCGACAAGTACGCCAAGGAGCTCGCCAGCCTCATCGGCGGCAGCCCCGACGACGTGCTGCGCGTGAGCGGCAAGACCGGCATGGGCGTCGAGGGGCTGCTCGACCGGGTCGTCGAGCTCATCCCCGCCCCGAAGGGCGACCCGGACGCGCCGTCTCGGGCCATGATCTTCGACTCCGTGTACGACTCGTACCGCGGCGTCATCACCTACGTGCGCATGATCGACGGCAAGCTCACCGCGCGCGAGCGCATCCAGATGATGTCGACCAAGGCCGTGCACGAGCTGCTCGAGATCGGTGTGAGCTCGCCGGAGCCGACGCCCACGAAGGGCCTCGGCGTGGGCGAGGTGGGCTACCTCATCACGGGCGTGAAGGACGTGCGCCAGTCGAAGGTCGGCGACACCGTCACGAACGCCGCCAAGCCCTCCAGGGAGGCGCTCGCCGGCTACACCGACCCCAAGCCCATGGTCTTCTCGGGCCTGTACCCGATCGACGGCAGCGACTACCCCGTGCTGCGCGAGGCGCTCGACAAGCTCAAGCTCTCCGACGCGAGCCTCAACTACGAGCCCGAGACCTCGGTCGCGCTCGGCTTCGGGTTCCGCTGCGGCTTCCTCGGCCTGCTGCACCTCGAGATCGTCACGGAGCGCCTCGAGCGCGAGTTCGGCCTCGACCTCATCTCCACGGCCCCGAGCGTCACCTACGAGGTCATGACCGAGGACAAGAAGCACTACACGGTCACCAACCCGAGCGAGTTCCCGTCGGGCACGAAGATCGCGCACGTCTCCGAGCCCATGGTGCGCGCGGGCATCCTCGCCCCCAAGGACTACGTGGGCACGATCATGGAGCTGTGCCAGTCGCGGCGCGGCACCCTCATCGGCATGGACTACCTCGGCGAGGACCGCGTCGAGATCAAGTACAACATCCCGCTCGGCGAGATCGTGTTCGACTTCTTCGACCAGCTCAAGAGCAAGACCGCGGGCTACGCGAGCCTCGACTACGAGCCGTCGGGCGACCAGGAGGCCGACCTCGTCAAGGTCGACATCCTGCTGCAGGGCGAGGCCGTCGACGCGTTCAGCGCGATCGTGCACCGCGAGAAGGCCTATGCCTACGGCGTGCTCATGACGGAGCGCCTCAAGAAGCTCATCCCTCGTCAGCAGTTCGAGGTGCCCATCCAGGCCGCCATCGGCGCGCGCATCATCGCGCGCGAGAGCATATCGGCCATGCGCAAGGATGTGCTCGCCAAGTGCTACGGCGGTGACATCACCCGCAAGCGCAAGCTCCTCGAGAAGCAGAAGGAGGGCAAGAAGCGCATGAAGATGGTGGGCCGCGTGGAGGTTCCGCAGGAGGCGTTCGTCGCCGCCCTCACGGGCGATGTCGAGGCCGCGAAGAAGAAGTAGGTCGGCATGAGCGACGCAGCACCCCCCGGGTGGTACCGGCACGAGAGCAGCCCCGGCTACGAGCACTGGTGGGACGGCACGCGGTACTCGCAGTCCCGGCCGATCCCGCAGGTGCAGCACTACGTCGCCGCCGTGCCCGCGGGCGTCTCGCCCAAGAGCCGCACGGTCGCCGCGCTGCTCGGGTTCTTCCTGGGCGGGCTCGGGGTCGACAGGTTCTACCTCGGCAACATCGGCCTGGGCATCGCGAAGCTGCTCGTCGGCTGGTTGACCCTCGGCATCTGGCCGCTCGTCGACTGGATCATCATCCTCGCGGGCGCCGCGCGCGACGGCGACGGCCTGCCGGTCACGCGGTGGGAGTAGCGGGCGACGCCCTCACGGGCGACGAGTCCGTCGAGCTCCCGGAGTTCGACGCCCCGCCCGCCGACCCCGTCGCCCTCGTCGCGAGCTGGCTGCGGGACGCCCGGGCGCACGGTGTGCGAGAGCCCGGGTCGGCGACGCTCTCGACCGCCGACCTCGCCGGCCACGTCACAGCGCGCACGGTGAGCCTCAAGGGCGTCACGGCGGCGGGAGTGCTCTTCGGCACCTCCACCGTGAGCCTCAAAGCCCACCAGCTCGCCGAGAACCCGCGCGCCGCGCTCACCCTGTACTGGCGCGAGACGCTGCAGCAGCTCAAGGTCGAGGGCGTCGTGGAGCTCGGCGACGACGCCGAGTCGGACGCGCTGTTCTACGACCGACCTCGTGACGCGCAGGCCGCGACGGCCGTGTCGCGCCAGGGTTGGCGCCTGGAGGACGAGGACGCCCTGGCCGAGCGTGCCGCGGAACTCGCGGCCTCGGCCGAGCGCATCCCGCGGCCCGAGGACTGGCGCGCCCACGTGCTCGTCCCCGACGTCGTGGAGTTCTGGCACGGCCGCACGAACCGCCTGCACCGCCGGCTGCGGTACGAGCTCGTCGAGGGGGAGTGGACCGCGTGGCGGGTGCAGCCCTGACCTATCCGGGCGTGGGCGGCACGCGCGACGGGTCGGTGCCGCCGGGGTTCCGGTGGGTGGCGCGCAGCGCGGTGGTCGGCCACGGCGACGAGGTCTTCGCGCGGGCGCGCACGGGCATCCTGAACTGGCAGATGCAGACGGGCAGCGGCATGGCCGTCGAGGGCGCGAGGACAGTGCAGCCCGGCGACCGCGTGCGGCTCGCGATCCCGTTCGGGCCGCTGCGCGTGCAGGCCCCCGCCGAGGTCGTCTACGTCGTCGACGAGCCGGGGCGCGCGGGCTTCGCGTACGGCACGCTGCCCGGGCATCCCGAGCGCGGCGAGGAGGCCTTCCTCGTCGAGCTCGCGGCCGACGGCACGGTCACGGCGTCCATCCGGGCGTTCTCTCGGCCCGCGAGCTGGTTCTGGTGGTGCGGATACCCGTTCCTGCGGCTCGCGCAGGAGCTGTACACGCGGCGCTACCTCAGGGCGCTGAGCTGACCTCGACGTCGGGGTTCTCGCCGAACTCCTCGGGCCCGACGTAGTCGGCGGCGGGCGTCGCGAGCGCCTCGATGGCGGCGACGACCTCGTCGAGGCCCGTCGTGAGCGAGTCCACGACCACGCGGGCGCTCGTCGCGCGCAGCTGCTCGGCGGAGTAGATGCCCGTCGCGACGGCGATGAAGGGGATTCCCGCCGAGTCGGCGGCGAGCCCGTCGTTGGGGGTGTCGCCGATGATGACGACGTCGTGCCCCGTGAGGGCGGCCCGGGCGCCGGCGGTGAGGTGGTGGCGCGTGGGCGACTCGTGGCCGAAGTAGGAGTGGTCCCAGTCGAAGTCCTCGGGGTCGTAGCCCGCGGCGAGGAGCTTGTAGCGCGCGCGGTTCGGGCCGTTGCCCGTGAGAAGCGCGTTCGACCAGCCGCGGGCGGCGAACGCGGCGATCGCGGCATCCGCTCCCTCGCAGGCCTCGCGCACGTGCCCGCGCTCGTGCTGCTCGCGCGAGAGCACGTCGAGCTCGAAGAGCACGTCGCCCAGGCGCGCGGTGTCGAGGCCGTTGACCTCGAGCGCGGCGAGCAGCAGCTGGCCCTCCGTCATGCCGTGGGGGTCGGGCACCGGCACCGTGGGCCGCACGCCCGTGACGTGCTCGATGGAGTCGAGGTAGAGCACTCCCGCGCTCGGGGTGTTGTAGATCAGGGTCCCGTCGATGTCCCACAGGATGAAGGTGCTCATCCGTCCATCGTGTCAGATGGGAGAATCGGAACATGAATCGAGACGGCCGGGCCCGCGTGGCGGCGTTCACCCGCACCCCGGCGCGCCACCTTCTGAAGGTCGTCATCACGCCCATGGACCGTGCGCTGTTCCGCATCACCGGCGGCCGCCTCAAGATGAGCGCCCCCGCGATGCCGTCGCTCATGCTCTTCACGACGGGCGCGAAGTCGGGAATCCGCCGCGAGTCGCCGCTCATCTGCTTCCCGCAGCACGACGGCACGTGGTTCATCGTCGGCAGCAACTTCGGCCTCGAGCAGCACCCCGCGTGGACGGCCAACCTCATCGCGAACCCCGCCGCCGAGATCCACTACCGGCGCGAGCTCATCCCGGTAACGGCCCGGCTCCTCGACGAGACCGAGACCGAGGCGGCCTGGCCCGTGCTCGAGGAGGCGTGGCCGGGCTACCGCGACTACGAGAAGACGGCGCTGCGGGCCATCCGCGTCTTCCGGCTCACGCGTGCCTAGCGCGCTGCCGATCGCCGATCCGGCCCCGCTCGACGGGCTGCTGCCGGCGAGCGTCGCGGAGGGCGCGTCCGACCGCAACTTCGGCGTGTACGTGCACGTGCCGTTCTGCCGCGTGCGCTGCGGCTACTGCGACTTCAACACCTACACGAGCGACGAGCTGCGGGGCGCCAAGCGGTCGGACTACGCGTCGCAGGCGATCGCCGAGGTCGCGCTCGCCGACGGCGTCATGCGCGCGGCCGGGATGCCCGCCCGCCCGGTCTCGACGGTGTTCTTCGGCGGCGGAACCCCCACGCTCCTGCCCGCGTCCGACCTCGCCGCAATGCTGCGCTCGGTCGTCGACACGTGGACGCTCGCCGCCGGTGCGGAGGTCACGACCGAGGCGAACCCCGACTCCGTCGACCTCGACTACCTGCTCGCCCTGCGCGCGGCGGGCTTCACGCGCGTGAGCTTCGGCATGCAGTCGGCGGTGCCGCACGTGCTCGCGACCCTCGAGCGCACGCACGACCCCGAGCGCATCCCGCTCGTCGTGCGGTGGGCGCGCGAGGCGGGGCTCCAGGTGAGCCTCGACCTCATCTACGGCACGCCGGGGGAGTCGCTCGCAGACTGGGAGGCGTCGCTCGACCAGGCGCTCGCGCAGCAGCCCGACCACATCTCCGCCTACGCCCTCATCGTCGAGGACGGCACGAAGCTCGCCGCCCAGATCCGCCGCGGGGATGTCGCGATGCCCGACGACGACTTGCAGGCCGACATGTACGAGCGCGCGGAGCAGAAGCTGCGCGACGCAGGCTTCGAGTGGTACGAGGTGTCGAACTGGGCGCGGGCCCCCGAGTTCCGCAGCGACCACAACCTCGGCTACTGGGTGGGCCACGACTGGTGGGGCGTCGGTCCCGGTGCGCACAGCCACGTCGGCGGCGTGCGCTGGTGGAACGTCAAGCACCCCGCTGCCTACGCGGACCGCATCGCGGCGGGGCACTCTCCCGCGGCCGGGCGCGAGACGCTCGACGCCGAGACGCGGCGCGTCGAGTCTGTGCTGCTGCGCACGCGCGTGCGCGAGGGGTTTCCGATCGGGGAGCTCGCGGCGTCGGGCCGCACGGCCGTGGCCGGCCTCATCGCCGACGAGCTCGTTGACGCGCGCGCGGCGATCGCGGGCCGCATCGAGCTCACCCTGCGCGGGCGCCTGCTCGCCGACGCCGTCGTGCGGCGGCTCCTCAACGACTGAGGGCCCCCGGCGAACCGGGGGCCCTCAGCGCTACGCGACTACTTGATGAGGCGGATGGCGAACGGGTAGCGGTACGCGACGCCGTCCTTGGCCTTGACGAAGGCGAGGATCGAGAAGATCACGCCGACGAGCCAGATGATCCACGACAGGCCGAAGAGCAGGCTGCCGATGCCGAACGTCACGACCGTGAGGATCGACGCGATGATGAACAGCGCGACCTGGGCGATGACGAGCGTGATCTGGAAGTTCAGCGCCTCCTTGGCCTCCTGGTTCGTGAACGAACCGCGGTCCTTGAAGACGAGCCAGATGATGAGCGACGGGAGGAAGCTCAGGATGCCGCCCAGGTGGGCGAACGACGCCCACTGGCGGTCTTCGGCCTCGCTGAGCGGAGCCGCGGGAGCGGCGGCGGGGGGAGGAGTAGCAGACATTGTCGTGCCTTTCAGTGGGGTGATCGTTCGTCTGTGCTGCAAGTAAGTCGACCCCGAGGGGTACTGACACAAGCTAGTGCCTGATCTCGCGCGCGTGCAACGGTTTGGTCACGGCGTGTCACACGGTGTGTCGTCAGCCCGCGAGCGGCGCGACCGCGGCCGTCGAGGCGACGATGCTCACGACGATGAGGGCGGCGACGGCGACCTCCGCGTAGCCGATCACGAGGCCCGCGGTGGCCGTCGACCAGCCGTTCTCCCCGGTGCGGCGGATGCGGGCGCGCGCGAGGTGCCCGAAGACGATGCCGAGCACTCCGCCGAGCACGCCGAACCACAGCGCGAGCGTCGCGAGGGGGGCCGTGGCATCCTCGTCGTCGGTGTCGCGGTCGAGCACGGCGAGCAGCTCGCGCCGCTTGGCCGCCGCGTCGGCACCCACGAACGGGATCGCCCACGGGTACCGCCAGGTGCCCCCGCGCCACAGCCGGATGCCCGCCCACACGGCGAACACGGCGCCGACGGCCCACGGCAGCAGCAGCATCCACTGCAGCACGCTCACGGCCGCGAACGCCCCGACACGGAACAGGAACGACGTGAGCACGACGTCGGCGATGACGCACACGACGAGCAGCGCGCCGAGCGTGAGCTGCCAGTTGAGGGCGATGCGGGCCTCCTCGGCCGTGCGCTCGTCGTGGTCGCGCAGCACGACGAACATCGCGAGGGGCGGCACGACCCCGAGCACGCCCGAGGCGTGGGCGGTGATGCCGAGGATGCGCGCCTCGCGGTCTGCCGAGGGCGTCGTCTGCAGTGCGGGGTGCGCGAGGGCCATGGCGTTCACGGTAGCGGCGCGGAATGCCCGTGCCGTGAGCGGGCGCGGCGCGGCGTGTCACGGTAGCATTGGCAGTCAGCGTTATTGAGTGCTAACGGCGGAGGGCGGTGTCGAGATGGTGTCGGAGCGTGGCCTCGAGGTGCTGCGCGTGATCGTGCAGGACTATGTCGCGTCGCGCGAGCCCGTGGGCTCCAAGTCGATAGTCGACAGGCACTCCTTCGGCGTCTCCGCCGCGACGATCCGCAACGACATGGCCCTGCTCGAGGACGAGGAGCTCATCGTCGCGCCCCACACGTCGTCGGGCCGCGTGCCCACCGACAAGGGCTACCGGGTGTTCGTCGACCAGCTCGCCGACCTCCGCCCCCTGAGCGGGGCCCAGCGCCAGGCCATCGAGGCGTTCCTCGGGCAGTCGGCCGACCTCGACGACGTGCTCGCGCGCACCGTGCGCCTGCTCTCGCAGCTCACGCACCAGGTCGCGCTCGTGCAGTACCCCTCACTCGCGACCTCGCGCGTGCGCCACATCGAGCTCGTGACCCTCGCCCCCACGCGCATCATGACCGTGCTCATCACCGACTCGGGCCGGGTCGAGCAGCGCCAGTTCGACCTCGCGGCGCCCATGGGCGAGGCGCTCGCGGGCGACCTGCGCTCGAAGCTCAACGCCGCGCTCGGCGGCCTCGGGCTCACGGATGCCGCCGCACGCCTGCGCACGTTCGCCGACGAGTTCCCCGTCGAGCACCGCGCCGCCGTCGCGCAGGTCGTCGCCTCGCTCTCGGAGCAGGTGTTCGCCAACCGGCAGGACAAGCTCGTGCTCGCGGGCACCGCGAACCTCGCCCGCACGGAGGAGGACTTCTCCGGCAGCATCTTCCCCGTGCTCGAGGCCATCGAGGAGCAGGTGACCCTCCTGCGCCTCTTCGGCGAGATGGAGGTCGACCTCGGCGGCGTCTCGGCGCGCATCGGCCGGGAGAACGCGACGTTCGGCCTCGGCGAGACGTCGGTCGTGACGAGCGGGTACTCGTCCTCGGGGGGAAGCGTGGCGCGCCTCGGGGTGTTGGGCCCCACGCGCATGGATTACTCGAACAACATGGCCGCGGTCAGGGCGGTAGCCCGCTACCTCTCCCGGCTGCTCGGTGAGGAATAAGAACAACAGTGGCTGACCATTACGAGGTGCTCGGTGTCGACCGCGGCGCCACCCCCGACGAGATCAAGAAGGCGTACCGCCGGCTCGCGAGGGAGCTCCACCCCGACGTGAACCCGAGCGCGGACGCATCCGAGCGCTTCAAGGCCGTCACGCACGCCTACGACGTGCTGAGCGACCCCCAGCAGCGGCAGCAGTACGACCTCGGCCCCCAGCAGGGCTTCGGGGGCGCCAACTTCGGCTTCGGCGACATCTTCGAGACGTTCTTCGGGGGCGGCGGCCGGCAGAGCGGTCCGCGGTCGCGCCGCGAGCGCGGCCAAGACGCACTCGTGCGCGTCGAGCTCGACCTCGACGAGGTCATCTTCGGCACCAAGCGCGACCTCGAGGTCAACACGGCGGTGCTGTGCGAGACGTGCCAGGGCTCGTGCTGCGTCCCCGGCACCTCGCCCGTCACGTGCGACATCTGCCAGGGCACCGGCCAGATCCAGCGCACCATGCGCAGCCTGCTCGGCAACGTCGTCACCTCGAACCCGTGCGGCACGTGCCGCGGCTACGGCACGATCATCGCCAACCCGTGCGTCACGTGCGCGGGCCAGGGCCGCGTGCGCGCCGCGCGCACGATCCCCGTCGACATCCCCGCGGGCGTCGAGACGGGCCTGCGCCTGCAGATGCCCGGCCAGGGCGAGGTCGGCCCCGCGGGCGGCCCCAACGGCGACCTCTTCCTCGAGATGAAGGTGCGCCACCACGAGACGTTCAGCCGCAACGGCGACGACCTGCTCGCCACGATCGAGGTGCAGATGGTCGACGCCATCCTGGGCACGCGCACGACGCTCAAGGGCCTCGACGGCGACGTGTCCGTCGAGATCAAGGCGGGCACGCAGAGCGCGGAGGTCATCACGATCAAAGACCGCGGCATCACGCACCTGCGCGGCTCGGGCCGCGGAGACCTGCGGATCGGCGTGCAGGTCGTGACCCCCACGAAGCTCAACGGCAAGGAGCAGGAGCTCATCAAGCAGCTCGCCGCCGCCCGCAAGCAGACCGAGCCGCACTTCGCCCACTTCCAGCAGGGGCTCTTCGCCAAGCTGCGCGACAGGTTCCTCGGGCTGTAGTGGCGCACTTCTACCTCTCCGACGAGCTCGAGACCGCCGCCGTGGGCGACCGCGTCGCGATCGGCGGCGCCGAGGCCCGGCATGCCGTGACCGTGAGCCGCCTCGCGGTGGGCGAGACCGTCGCGATCGGCAACGGGTCGGGGCTCGTCGTGAGCGGTCCCGTCGTGACCGCAGAGCACGCGGAGCTCGCGATCACTGTCGAGTCGGTCGAGGAGTCCCCGCGGCGCACGCCCGCGGTGTTCCTCGCGCAGGCGCTCGCCAAGAACGACCGCGACGAGCTCGCCGTGCAGGCGGCCACCGAGCTGGGCGTCGACGGGGTCATCCCGTGGACCGCAGCGCGCAGCATCTCCCGCTGGGAGGGGGCGAAGGTCGCCAAGGGACGCGACCGCTGGAGCGCCGTCGTGCGCGAGGCGAGCAAGCAGAGCCTGCGCGCGTGGGTGCCCGACGTGCTCGACCTCGTCACGACCAAGCAGCTCGCGCGCCTGGCCGAGGGCGCCAGGATGCTCGTGCTCGAGCCCACGGCGCAGCACACACTCGCCGAGCTCGAGCTCGGCGACGACGACCTCATCGTCGTCGTCGGACCGGAGGGCGGGGTGTCGCCGCAGGAGCTGGAGTCCCTCGCCGCGGCCGGCGCATCCCTCGTCAGGCTGGGCGACGAGGTGCTGCGCACCTCGACCGCGGGGCCGGCCGCTCTCGCGGTGCTCAACGTCAAGCTCGGCAGATGGTGAGAAACTAGCTCTATGACGTCGATATTCACGCGCATAGTCGCCCGCGAGATCCCCGCGGAGATCGTGTTCGAGAACGACCGCGTCATCGCGTTCAAGGACATCGCCCCGCAGGCCCCCGTGCACCTCCTCGTCGTGCCCAAGACCGAGGAGTACGAGAACGTCGCGCAGCTCGCCGAGGGCGACCCCGCCCTGCTCGCCGAGCTCGTCGCGACAGCCTCGGCGCTCGCCGCCGAGCACGCCAACGGCGAGTACCGCCTCATCTTCAACAGCGGCCCCAGCGCGGGCCAGACCGTGTTCCACGTGCACGCGCACGTGCTGAGCGGTCACATCACGGAAGGTTCCCTTGGCTTCTGACGACAGCACGGCGGTCGACCTCGAGGTCGACGGCGTCGCGATGGTGAGGCTCTTGGGCCCGCAGGACAGGCTCCTGGCCACGATCGAGAAGCAGTACCCGCTCGTGGACGTGCTCGTGCGCGGCAACCAGGTGACGCTCTCCGGAGACGCCGACCAGGTGCACGCGGCGAAGGCCCTCGTGGAGGAGCTCGTGCACATGGTGCGCGACGGCGTCGACCTCGGGCCCACCGAGGTGACGTCGTCGGCGCGCATCCTCGCCGACAAGTCGGGCAGCCCCGCCGAGCTGCTCAGCCAGGCGATCCTCACCGCGCGCGGCAAGAGCATCAGGCCCAAGACGCTCGGCCAGAAGGAGTACGTCGACGCGATCGACGAGAACACGATCGTGTTCGGCATCGGCCCCGCGGGAACCGGCAAGACCTACCTCGCGATGGCCAAGGCCGTGCAGGCGCTGCAGCGCAAGGAGGTCGACCGCATCATCCTGAGCCGGCCCGCGATCGAGGCGGGCGAGCGGCTGGGCTTCCTGCCCGGATCGCTCACCGACAAGATCGACCCGTACCTGCGGCCGCTCTACGACGCGCTCAACGAGATGATGGACCCCGACCTCGTGCCCAAGCTGCTCGCGGCGGGCACCGTCGAGGTCGCGCCGCTCGCGTACATGCGCGGTCGCACGCTCAACAACTCCTTCGTCGTGCTCGACGAGGCGCAGAACACGACGCCCGAGCAGATGAAGATGTTCCTCACCCGCCTCGGCTTCGGCTCGAAGATGGTCATCACGGGCGACATCACGCAGGTCGACCTGCCCGTGGGCGCGTCGGGCCTGCAGCTCGTCACTAAGGTGCTCGACGACATCGACGACATCCACTTCGCGCGCCTCACGAGCGCCGATGTCGTGCGGCACAACCTCGTCGGCCAGATCGTCGACGCCTACACGAAGTACGACGCCCTCCAGCAGGTCGCCAAGCACGATCGGAAGCAGAAGCGATGAGCATCGAGATCAACAACGAGTCGGGCGTCGAGGTCGACGAGCAGGCCGTGCAGCGCCTCGCCGTCTTCGCGCTCGACCAGATGCACGTGCACCCCGACGCCGAGCTCGCGATCGTGTTCGTCGACGAGGCGGCGATGGAGTCGCTCCACGTGCAGTGGATGGACGAGCCCGGCCCCACCGACGTGCTGAGCTTCCCCATGGACGAGCTGCGCCCCGGCACGGAGGACAACCCCGCGCCCGCCGGTCTCCTCGGCGACATCGTCGTGTGCCCGCAGGTCGCCATCGCGCAGGCGGAGGCCGCCGGCCACAGCCCGCTCGAGGAGATGCTCCTGCTCACGACCCACGGCATCCTCCACCTGCTCGGCTTCGACCACGCCGAGCCCGAGGACGAGAAGGAGATGTTCGGCATCCAGCGCGACATCCTCGTCGGCTTCGCCCTCGACGAGCGACGACGGTAGCCGCCATGGTCGCGGTCTTCTTCAGCGTCGCGGCGCTGCTCGTCGTCTTCGGCGGGCTCCTCGCGGCAGCCGACGCCGCGCTCTCGGTGCTGAGCCGCACCGACCTCATCGAGATCGCCGGGCATGCCAGGGCCAAGCGCTCGCTCGTCGGCATCGCGGCCGATCCGGGCGCGCACATCAACGCGCTGAACTTCATGCGCATCGTCGCCGAGACCGCCGCCGCCGTGCTCGTGACCCTCGCCTTCGCCTCGCTCTTCGAGGACTGGTGGTGGACCCTCCTCGCGAGCGCCCTCATCATGACGGGCGTCTCGTTCGTGCTCGTGGGGTCGAGCCCGCGCAGCGTGGGCCGCGCGCACGCGCGCCCGGTCATCCGCTTCGCCGCCCTCATCGTGCGCGCCACGCGCGTCGTGCTGGGGCCCATCGCCGACGCCCTCGTCGCCCTCGGCAACCGCGTCACCCCAGGCCGACCGCCGAGCGCCACGTTCTCGAGCGAGGAGCAGCTGCTCAGCATGGTCGACGAGGCCACGGAGCTGGAGGTGCTCGAGGAGGACGACCGCGAGCTCATCCACTCGATATTCGAGTTCAACGACACGGTCGTGCGCGAGGTCATGATCCCGCGCACCGACATGGTCACGATCGACGCCGACGCGACGGTGGGTGCGTCGATGGGCCTCTTCCTCAGCAAGGGGATCTCGAGGATGCCCGTCATCGGCGAGGACATCGACGAGGTGCTCGGGGTGCTCTACCTGCGCGACGTGGCCCGGGTCGTGCACGAGAAGCCGCGCGGGGCCGAGGCGCTCACGGCATCCTCGCTCGCGCGCGCCGCCCTCTTCGCGCCCGAGTCGCAGAAGGCCGACAGCCTGCTGCGCCAGATGCAGCTCGAGTCGAACCACCTCGCCATGGTCGTGGACGAGTACGGCGGCATCGCCGGCCTCGTGACGCTCGAAGACCTCATCGAGGAGCTCGTGGGAGACATCTCCGACGAGTACGACCACGACGTCACCGAGGTGCAGGAGCTCGGGGACGGCCGCTACCGCGTCTCCGCGCGCGTGCCCATCGACGAGCTCGGCGACCTGTTCGGGCTCGAGCTCGAAGACGACGAGGTCGACTCCGTCGGCGGCCTGCTCACGAAGGTGCTCGGCCGCATCCCCACCCCGGGTGCCTCTGCAGGATTCTCGGGCCTCATCCTCACCGCGGACCGGACAGAGGGCCGCCGCAAGCGCCTGAGCACCGTGCTCGTGGAGCGCGACCCCGCCCTCATCGACGCGCAGGCCGCGTTCGCAGAGAAAGAAGCACAATGACCTTCCGCGCCGGATTCGTGACCTTCGTCGGCCGCCCCAACGTGGGCAAGTCCACGCTCACCAACGCGCTCGTGGGGGAGAAGGTCGCCATCACCTCCTCGAAGCCCCAGACCACGCGGCGGGCCATCCGCGGCATCGTGCACCTCGACGACGGGCAGCTCATCATCGTCGACACCCCCGGGATGCACCGGCCCCGCACCCTGCTCGGCGAGCGGCTCAACACGATCGTGCAGGACACCCTCGGCGAGGTCGACGTGATCGGACTGTGCGTGCCCGCGAACGAGAAGATCGGGCCCGGCGACAAGTACATCAACGAGCAGCTCGACGCCTTCCCGCGCGCCAAGAAGGTCGCCATCGTGACCAAGATCGACGCGACATCCCGCCCCGCCGTCGCGGAGCAGCTGCAGGCGATCAACGAGCTGCGCGAGTGGGACTCGATCATCCCCATCTCGTCGTTCGACAAGGTGCAGCTCGACGTGCTCTCGACGGAGCTGCTCAAGCTGCTGCCCGAGTCGCCCGCGCTCTACCCGGGCGGCACGACGACCGACGAGACGACCGAGTCGCGCATCGCCGAACTCATCCGCGAGGCCGTGCTCGAGGGCGTCATGGACGAGCTGCCGCACTCGATCGCGGTCACCATCGACGACACGATCGAGCGCGACGACAAAGACCTCGTCGAGATCTACGCCAACCTCTTCGTCGAGCGCGACAGCCAGAAGGGCATCATCATCGGGCACCAGGGCAAGCGGCTGCAGGATGTCGGAGCCCGCGCCCGCGTCGAGATCGAGAAGCTGCTCGGCAAGCAGGTGTTCCTCTCCCTGCGCGTGAAGGTCGCGAAGGAGTGGCAGCGCGACGCCAAGCAGCTCGGGCGGCTGGGGTTCTAGGGGGCTCCACCCCTGCCGGCCCGGCCCCGGCCGGCCCGGCCCTCGCCGCCCGGCCCGCCCGGTCCCGCCCCGCCCGGCCCGTCCGCACCGCGCCCCCGCCCTTGCCCCGTGAAACGATCCAGCGGGCGATTGTGGTCGGTGCGCTGAGGTTCTCCACCACAATCGCCCTTTCGGCGTGATTTCGAGGAAGTGCGCTCCGACCAGTCCGGTAGTGGGCCGGCCTCGGCCAACCTGTGCGGATGCGCATGCCTCCACCCCTGCCGCCCGAGTTCACCGACGGTGCCTTCACGGTGGGGGAGGCCGGCGCCGCGGGCATCCCCCGTTCCAGACTCAGACGCTCGGACCTCGTCTCGCCGTTCGCCGGCGTGCGTGCGTGGGAACAGCCCCTCACGCCCTTCGACCGGTGTCTGGCCTACGCACCGCGGCTGCGACCCGGGCAGGCCTTCAGCCACATCTCCGCGGCGGTCCTCTGGGGCGTGTGGCTGCCGGCCCGCCTGCGTCATTACGAAATGGTGGACGTCCTCGCGCTTTCCCCCTCGGATCGTCCGCGTGCGCGGGGCGTGGTGGGCCGCCGCGCGTACTCCGCCCAGGTGACTATCCGGCACGGCCATCCGATCGTCGCTCCCGCTGAGCTCTGGGTGCAGCTCGGAACCCTCCTCGAGCCCGAGGAGCTGGTGACCGCGGGCGACAGCCTGGTGCGCCGCAAGAATCCGCCGATGTCGATGGACGAGCTCGTCGCCGCGACGGCCGGGGGATCGGGGAGAGGCATCGTCCGCGCACGCCGCGCGCTCCCCGACGTGCGGGAGGGCGCGGACTCGGCGCGCGAGACCAGGCTACGTGTGCTCCTCGTGCGCGCGGGACTTCCGGAGCCCGAGGTCAACGGGATCATCACGCTGTCCGATGGAGAGCAGACCCATGGCGACCTCGTGCTCCGGCAGTGGAGGGTGCTCGTGGAGTACGACGGTCGCCAGCACCGGACGAGTCGGCGTCAGTTCGAGAGGGACGTGCTCCGGCTCGAGCGGCTCGCCGCTGAGGGCTGGGTCGTGATCCGCGTGCTCTCCGTCCATCTCGACGACGAACGGGCAGTCGTGCACCGGGTGGTCCGTGCAATGAGGGCCCGAGGGTGGCGCGGAAGGCTGTCGAGAGGGCAATTCTGGCTACATCTCTGACGACGCCAACCATTTCTGCCCTCTCGAGGGCGGCGGGCGGCGCGCGCACGTACATCCCGCGACGGACGACAGCCGCACGGCAATCCGCCTACCGTAGAACCCATGTTCCGCCGCCTCACGCAGTTCCAGCTGACCGTCGACATCGGCGTCGCGGTGTTCTGCCTGCTCGTGCGCGCGACGATGTCGTTCGACAACCTCTTCATGTGGGTCGTCGTCGTGCTCATGGCGACGGCACTCGCGCTGCGCCGCGTGAGCCCGGGGCTCGCGCTCGCCGTCGCCTGGGTGGGCGCGGTGCTGCAGATGGCGGCGGGCCTGTCGCCCGACGTGTCCAACACCGCGATCCCCGCCGTGCTGTACGTGACCGCCCGCTACGGCGGCCGCATCGTCAAGTGGAGCGGCCTCGCATCCGCGGGCGTCGGCGCGCTCGTCTCCACCTTCTACGTGGTCTTCGTGCTCGGCGGCTTCTTCGACTACGACCAGCTCGGCTCGTACCTGCGCGTGCTGCCGTTCGCCCTCGTCGGCGCGGTCACGACCCTCGGCCTGAGCTGGACCCTCGGCCTCCTCACGCGCACGTGGGCCAACGCGCGCGAGGCGCGCCGCAACCAGCTCGCCGCGGAGCGCGACGTGGTGGTCGAGCAGGAGCGCAACCGCATCGCGCGCGACATGCACGACGTCGTCGCGCACTCGCTCGCGGTGGTCATCGCCCAGGCCGACGGCGCGCGCTACGCGACGGCGGCGGGCGACAAGGATGAGGCGCTCGCGACGATCTCGTCGACGGCGCGCGAGGCGCTCTCCGACGTGCGCGTGCTGCTCGGGCAGCTGCGCCACAGCCAGGAGCCCGGCCCGCAGCCCGTGCTTGCCGACCTCGACCGCCTCGTCGAGCAGCTGCGGTCGTCGGGGCTCGTCGTCGCCGTCGAGCAGCGCGGCACGCCCGTGCCGCTGCCCGCGACGCGCGAGCTCGCGATCTACCGGATAGTGCAGGAGGCCCTCACGAACGCCCTGCGCCACGGCGACACCGGCGAGGAGGTCGTCGTGCTGATCGAGTGGGCGGCGGATGCCGCGACCCTCACGATCTCGAACGCGGTCGGGCCCGGCGCGCCGAACCCCGACGGGCACGGCCTCGCGGGCATGCGCGAGCGGGCCGTCCTCGTCGGCGGCACGTTCGAGGCCGGCCGGCGCGACGACCGCTGGGTGGTCTCGGCGAGGATCCCCGCATGATCCGGGTGGGACTGGTCGACGACCAGGCGCTGTTCCGCGCGGGCATCCGCATGCTCGTGTCGTCGCAGCCCGACCTCGAGTTCGTGGGGGAGGCTGGCGATGGGGCCGCAGGCGTCGCGATGGCGGCCGAGGCGCGGCCCGACGTCATCCTCATGGACATCCGCATGCCCGTCATGGACGGCATCGAGGCCACGAAGCTCATCGTCGCGGCGGGCCGGAGCAAGGTGCTCGTGCTCACGACGTTCGACCTCGACGAGGCGGCGGCGCGCGCGATCCGCGGGGGTGCGAGCGGCTTCATCCTCAAGGATGCCGACCCCGAGCTGCTGCTCGCCTCGATCCGCGCCGTGCATTCCGGCAGCTCCGTGATCGCCGCCTCGGCGACGCGCGAGCTGTTCGAGCACTTCGGCCAGCAGGCGACCGTCGAGCCGGTGGAGTTCGAGGCGCTCACGGCGCGCGAGAAGGAGATCTTCCTGCTCGCCGCGCGCGGCCTGAGCAACGCGGAGATCGCGAAGCAGGAGTTCCTGAGCGAGGCCACGGTCAAGACCCACATCAGCCGCATCCTCGCCAAGCTCGACCTGCGCGACCGCGTGCAGCTCGTCGTCTACGCGTACGAGAACGGGCTCGCCTAGATCATCCTTGCGATGTAGTCCGCAGGGACGTGAGGCCGATTCGCCGAGGATGCCCCGCGCGCGAGTCTGGGGATATGGAAATCACCCCCGACTCCCTCGGCCTCGTGGCCAGGGTTGCAAGCCTCACCAAGTCCTACGGCACCGCCTCCACGGCGGTCACGGCCCTCGACGACGTGTCGATCGGCATCCGCAAGGGAGAGTTCACCGCCATCATGGGGCCGAGCGGCTCCGGCAAGTCGACCCTCATGCACATCATGGCCGGCCTCGACACCGCGACCTCGGGCCGCGTCTGGATCGGCAACACCGAGATCACCGACCTGCAGGACACCGAGCTCACCATGATCCGCCGCCGGCGCGTGGGCTTCGTGTTCCAGTCGTTCAACCTCGTGCCGACGCTCGACATCGAGGGGAACATCCTGCTCCCGTTCGAGCTCGACGGCCGCAAGCCCACGTCGGGCGAGCGCGGCTGGATCGACGAGCTCGTGGGCTCGCTCGGCCTCGCCGACCGCCTGCGCCACCGGCCGCACGAGCTCTCGGGCGGCCAGCAGCAGCGCGTCGCCATCGCCCGCGCCCTCGGATCGCGCCCCGAGCTCGTCTTCGCGGACGAGCCCACGGGCAACCTCGACTCCCGCACGGGCCGCGAGGTGCTGTCGCTGCTCGCGACGTCGAGCGCGACGTACGGCCAGAGCATCGCCATGGTCACGCACGACCCCGTGGCGGCGAGCTTCGCCGATCGCATCCTGTTCCTCGCCGACGGCAAGGTCGTCGAGGACCGCGGCCGCTCGACGGCCGCGGAGATCAGCGCGTTCATGCTCGGCATGGAGGCACGGCAGTGAACGGGTTCAGCTTCCGGGAGCACCGGCCGAGCATCCTCGTCGCCTCGCTGAGCGCCGCGTTCGGCGTCTCGCTGCTGCAGGTGACGACCAACCTCGCCCTCGTGATCTCGTCCGACGACGTGACGGGCTCGAGCCCGGCCCTGCGCGCGTTCCTGCAGGTGATCGCCGTCGTGTTCATCATCATCGCGACCTACGTGGGGGCCGTCGTCACGGCGAACACGTTCTCGACGATCATCGCGGGCCGCACGCGCACCATCGCGCTGCTTCGCCTCGTGGGCGCGACGGCGGCGAGCCAGCGCCGCGCGGTGGCGCGCGAGGGGCTCATGGTCGGCATCATCGGCGCGATCATCGGCACCGTCGTCGGCAGCCTCGTGACCCTGGGCCTCGTGCTCACGGGCATCGCGCTCGACTTCCTGCCGTCGATCGCGTACACCTACCTCGACCCGGTGATCCTCATCCCCATCCTGGGCGTCGTGATCACGACGTGGACCGCGTCGTGGGTGGGCTCGCGCCGCGTGCTGCACGTGACTCCCATGCAGGCGACGGGGGCCGCGCTCGAGGAGAGCCGCGAAGAGGCCGCGGGCCACCGGGGCCGCAACCGTGTCGCGCTCACGCTGTTCATCATCGGCACGGCCATCCTCGCGCTCGCCGTCGTCGTGGGCCTCGCGTCGCCCGTCGGCGTGCTCGTGGGCGTGTTCGGCGGCATCATCTCGTTCACGGGCCTCATCCTGGGCGCCGAGCTCGTCATGCCCCCGACCCTGCGGCTCGTCGGCAGGATGCTCGGCAAGAGCCCCTCGGCGCGCCTCGCCGCGGAGAACGCCGTGCGCTACCCCGAGCGCAGCTCGCGCATGACCATCGGGCTCGTCATCGGCGTGACCCTCGTCACGATGTTCGCGGTGGCTGCGGCGACGTTCCAGCAGGCGCTCAGCCCCATGGCCGACGCGGCGGACCTCGACCCGCTCCTCAACGGGATCGTCGCGGTGTTCTCGGTGCTCATCGGGTTCAGCGCGCTCATCGCCGCGGTGGGGCTGGTGAATAACCTGTCGCTCAGCGTCATCCAGCGCACGCGCGAGCTGGGCCTGCTGCGCGCGCTCGGCTTCACCAGCCGGCAGCTGCGCGGCATGGTGCGCTCCGAGGCCGCGCAGCTCACGGCGGCGGCGGTCATCGTGGGCCTCGTGCTCGGCATCGGGTACGGCTGGGTGGGCGCGCAGTCGTTCATCGGCACGGCGCCGGGCGTCGAGGGGCTCATGGTGCCCGTTGTTCCGCTGTGGCTCATCGCCGCTGTCGTCGTCGCAGGCGCCGTGCTCACCGCCGTGGCGTCGGTCGCGCCTACACGCCGCGCGACGAGCATCGCCCCGGTCGTGGCCCTCGCGGTCGAGTAGCCGTCCGCAAGCCCGCCGTAGACTCGTGCGCGTGCGTATCGGGTTCTTCGGCGGGCTGGCCGTCGATGACGGCACCGTCACCGGGGTCATGCAGCGGGCGCTCCTGTTCCGCCTCGCCCTCGACGCGGGCACCGTCGTGCCCACGCGCACGCTCGTCGACGACCTGTGGCCGGACGACGCGCCGGAGAACACCCGGGCGGCCCTCCAGTCCATCGTCTCGCGCCTGCGGTCGCAGCTGCCGGCCGGGGGCATCGAGTCCGATTCGGGCGGGTACCGCCTCGTCGTCGGGCGCGAGGATGTCGACATCCTCGAGTTCCAGGACCTCGTGTCCGCCGCCCACGACCAGCACGACCCTGCCCTCGCGAGCCGCGCGCTCGCCGTGTGGCGCGGGGAGCCGTGGCACCCCGAGGGCTTCGAGTGGGTGGCGGCCGACCTGCTCGTGGACCGCGCGCGGGCCCTCGAGCTCGGCGGTGCCGTGCCCGCCCCCGTGCACGACCTCCCCGCCCCGCTCACCGACCTCGTCGGGCGCGACGCCGACCTCGCGCTCGTGCGCTCGCAGCTCGCCGCGAGCCGCGTCGTGACGATCCTCGGCCCGGGCGGCGCGGGCAAGACGAGCCTCGCCCTCGCCGTCGCGCGGGAGCGCGAGCACGCGCTGTTCGTGGAGCTCGCCCCCGTCGGCAGCGGCGAGGTGTGGCCCGCCGTGCTGGGTGCGTCGGGCCGCGACCTGCGCCTCGGCGACGCGCCGACGGCCGCGGGCACGGCGGAGCGCGTCATCGGCGCCCTCGGCGGCCGCGACCTGCTGCTCGTGCTCGACAACTGCGAGCACCTCGTGGCGGAGGCCGCGCACGTCGTCGCCGAGCTGCTGCGCGCGCTCCCGCGCCTGCGCGTGCTCGCGACGAGCCGCGAGCCGCTCGGCGTCGTGGGCGAGGCGTTCGTGCCCATCGGCTCCCTCGACCGCGCGGACGCGCTCGAGCTGTTCGAGCGCCGCACGGTCGCCGCGCGGGGTCACGGCCTCGACGACGACGAGCGGCGCCTCGCCCTCGTCGTGTGCGACCGCCTCGACCGTCTGGCCCTCGCGATCGAGCTCGCCGCCGCGCGCCTGCGCACGATGTCGCTCGCCGAGATCTCCGCGGGGCTCGACGACCGGTTCACCCTGCTCGCGAGCGGACCGCGCTCGGCGATGCCGCGGCACCAGACCCTGTGGTCGCTCATCGACTGGAGCTGGGACCTCCTGGACGAGGACGAGCGGCACGCCCTGTGCGTGCTCGCGACATTCCCCGCCGGCATCGCCGCGAACGCCCTCGGTGCGGGGCTCTCCGCGCCCGTGCTCGACGCGCTCGTGGACAAGTCGCTCGTGCAGCGCTCGGCGGGCCGGTTCCGCATGCTCGAGACGATCCGCGAGTACGGGCTCGGCAGGCTCGCGCGCGAGGGCCGGCTGGACTCAGCGCGCGAGGCCCAGGCCCTCTTCCTCGCGGAGGGCGCGCGGCGCCACGATGCGATGCTGCGGGGCGCGCGCATCCACGACGCCCTCGCGTGGTTCGACACCGAGGAGGAGAACCTCCTCGCCGCCATGCGGTTCGCGGTCGACACGCCCCTGCCCTCGCTCGCCGTGCGCCTCGTCGCCGCGAGCGGCTGGTACTGGACGATGCGCGACCGCCACCTCGACGCGATCGGCTGGTTCGACCAGGTCGCGCCCCTCGCCGAGGGCGACGACAGCGACGAGGCCACGATCGTCTCGCTCATGGGCCACCTGAGCCGCGCGTTCTCGGGCGACACGGCGTGGACCGACCCCAGCAACGAGGAGCAGCGCGCGCGCGACGTGCTCGCACTCTCGACCATCGAGCCCGTGGGGGCGGGCGGCAACGAGCTGCTGCAGGTGCTCGCGCCCCTGCTCACGGCCTTCGGCGCCTCGTTCGCGACGGAGCGCTGGCCGTTCATGGTCGACATCCCGCGCGGCGAGGATCTCGGGCTCGACCCGTGGCCGACGGCGATCCTGCACGTCATGCGCGCCGCCCTCGCGGAGAACCGCGGCGATATCGAGCAGGAGGGCGAGGCGTCGCTCATCGCGCTCGAGATGTTCGAGCGACTGGGCGACCAGTGGGGCCTCGCGCTCGCGCGCCAGATGCGCTCGGAGTGGCTGAGCATCAGCGGCCGGCTCGAGGAGGCGCTCGCGCTCACCGACGAGTCGACGGCCGGGATGCGCGACATCACCTCCACGCAGGACGCCCTGCAGCAGCAGGGCCTCGCCCTCAACCTGCTCCTGCGGCTCGGCCGCGCTGACGAGGCGCAGGCCCGCGTCGAGAAGATGCTCGCCGCCGCGCGCGCCGACGGGGGAGTGCGCGTCATCGCCCACGCGACGGCCCTCGCCGCGACCGTCGCGCTCGCGCGCGACGACCTCGAGGTCGCACGCGCCCACCTCGCCCGCGTGGACGAGCTCGTGCCCGAATGGCCGGGGATCTACCCGCAGCTCGTCGCCGCCGTCGAGCTCACGCGCGCGTGCATCCTCATGCGCGACGGGCTGCTCGACGAGTCGCTCGCCGCCCTGCGCTCGGGGGCGGAGACCGCCCTCGCGAGCGGGGACCACCCGATCATCGCGCAGCTCGCCCTCGGCTTCGGCGAGCTCGCCCTCGCGCGCGGGGAGCACGACGAGGCCTTGCGCGCCCTCGAGCTCGCCGTCGCCGTGCGCGGCGCCCTCGAGACCGCCGACCCGCGCGTCGCGGCGATCCTCGCGGTCGCCGGCGACGACAAGAGGCGGGAGCTCGCCGAGGCGAGCTCCCGCTCCGTGGCGGTCGAGGGGCTGCGCGAGCTCCTCGCCTAGATCTTCCGGCGGTACGCCCACGTCGCGAGCGGGAAGAAGACCCCCACGAGCACGACGCACGACGCGAGCACCCACAGCACCTCGCCGCCGAGGGTCGTCCCCGGCGCCATGTAGTCGGCACCCGAGATGAGGCCGCGCATGGCCTCGATGAGGTGCGTGACGGGGTTGATCGACACCCAGCCCTGCAGCCAGTCCGGCAGCGTGCTCGCCGGCACGAACGTCGACGAGCCGAAGGTGAGCGGGAACACGATGAGGAACGACAGGCCCTGCACTGCGCCGGAGCTGCGCGCGAGCATGCCGATGAGCACCGACACCCAGCACAGGCTCACGGCGAACAGCACGAGCAACCCGAAGCCCGCGAGCACGGAGTACCACTCGTTCTCGGTGCGGAACCCGATGATCACGCCGAAGCCGAGCGCGACACCCACGGCGATGACGTGGCGCACCACGTCGCCGCCCACCGCGCCCAGGAGGGGAGCGGAGCGCGAGATCGGCAGGGAGCGGAACCTGTCGAAAACGCCCTTCTGGATGTCGGTGTTGAGGTTCACCCCGATCGTGAGCGACGTGAACATGATCGTCTGCACGATGATGCCGGGCAGCACGAACGGCAGGTACGTCTCGGTGTCGCCCGCGACGGCGCCGCCGAAGATGAAGACGAACAGCACGGTCATGATGATGGGCTGCAGCGTGACGTCGATGAACTGCTCCGGGTTGCGGAACATCTTCGTGACCGACCGCTTGGCCAGGATGAGCGAGTCGCGGATCATGCCGCCACCTCCGTCTCGGTCTTGCCGGTGAGGGAGTAGAAGACCTCGTCGAGGCTCGGCAGCCGCAGCGACAGCTCGGTCACGGCGATCCCCTCCCTGGCGAGCTCGCCCACGACGCGCGTGAGGGCGTCGTCGCCGGCGACGGGCACCGACACGAGGTCGGGTGCGGGATGCTCGGGCGCCCGCGTGCCGACGGCCGCGAGCAGCCCGGTCACGCGGTCGAGGTCGGCGAGCGACGCGGGCCGCACCTCGAGGGTCTGGCCGCCCACCTGGCGCTTGAGGCCCTGCGGGGTGTCGTGGGCGATGACCCTGCCGTGGTCGATGACGGTGATGTCGTTGGCGAGCGCGTCGGCCTCCTCGAGGTACTGCGTCGTGAGCAGCACAGTCGTGCCCTGGCGCACGAGCACGCGCACCATGTCCCACACGTCGTCGCGCTTGGCGGGGTCGAGCCCCGTCGTGGGCTCGTCGAGGTAGACGACCTGCGGGCGCCCGATGAGCGACGCCGCGAGGTCGAGGCGGCGGCGCATCCCGCCCGAGTAGGTCTTGGTGAGGCGCTTGCCGGCGTCGGTGAGGTCGAACTCCTCGAGCAGCTCCTTCGCGCGCACGCGGGCCTGGGCCGTGGAGAGGTCGAGCAGCTGCCCGATCATGACGAGGTTCTGGATGCCGGTCAGATCCTCGTCGACGCTCGCGTACTGGCCGGTGAGGCCGATGGTGCGGCGCACGTCCTTGGACTGGTGCACGACGTCGAAGCCCGCGACGTGCGCGGTGCCCGAGTCGGGGCGGAGGAGGGTGGCGAGGATGCGCACCGCCGTCGTCTTGCCGGCGCCGTTGGGGCCGAGCACGCCGAGCACCGTGCCCTTCTCGACTTCGAGGTCGATGCCGGCGAGCGCCTGCGTCTTTCCGAATCGCTTGGTGAGGCCGTGGGCCTCGATGATCTTGGTCATGGGGCGAGTGTGCACGGCTGCCGCTGTCATCCCGCTGTCAGCCTCTGTCGCGCCCTTGCTGTGGGTCGGCTGGGCGGTTGCAGGGGATGGCGTGAGAATCGCCTGCGCGTCGGGAGGACGGTTCCATACTTGCGTCCGTGGGTCCCTTCCTCTCGTCTGTCCAGGTCATCGGCGGCCCGCTTCCCGTGGTCCTGTGGGTGCTCGCGGGCCTCGCCCTCGTGGCGCTCGCCGTGCGGCCGCTGCCGCGCGGGCGCCGCGTGCGGTGGGCGCTCGTCGTCGTCTCGGCGCTCGTCCTCGGCGCCCTCGTGGGCCTGCTCGTCTGCTGGGTCGTCGGCGACGTGCTCAACGTCTTCGACGTCGCGCTCTCGCCCGTGTCGCGAGGATGGGTCGCCGCGGCGTTCGGGGGGCTCGCCGTCGCCGTGGCCTCGCTCGTGCGGTCCCGCCCCGCGCGTCGTGCGGGAGCCGTGGGCGCCGCGCTGCTCTTCGTGCTCGTGGGCGCTGTGGGGGTCAACGCCGACTTCGGGCAGTACCCCACGCTCGCGAGCATCGTGGGGGCGAGCTCGTTCCCCGACCTCCCGCGCGCCCTGCTCGACGCCGAGCGCACGTCGACGGCCGCCGCGGGCGCCGGCGTCGCGGGGGAGCCCGCCAAGGGGGTCGTCGGAGCCGTGACCATCCCCGCCACGGTGTCGCACTTCGCCGCGCGCCAGGCCCTCGTCTACCTCCCGCCCGCGGCGCTCGTGCCGAACCCGCCGGCCCTCCCCGTGCTCGTCATGCTCTCGGGCCAGCCCGGCAGCCCCGAGAACCTCTTCCTCGCCGGCCACATCGACGCCGAGCTCGACGCGTACGCCCGGCAGCACGACGGGCTCGCCCCCATCATCGTCGCGCCCGACCAGCTCAGCGCCCCCGACGTCAACCCGATGTGCGTCGACTCGGCGATCGGCAACTCGGCGACCTACCTGACCGTCGACGTGCCGGCGTGGATCCGGGCGAACCTGCACGTCGACGACGGCCCGGGCGGATGGGGCATCGGCGGCTTCTCGCAGGGCGGCACGTGCTCGATCCAGCTGGGGGCCGCGCACCCCGACCTGTTCGGCGCCATCCTCGACATCTCGGGGGAGCTCGAGCCCAAGGTCGGATCGCCCGCCCACACGACGGCCGTGGGCTTCGGGGGAGACTCCGCCGCGTACGAGGCGGCGAAGCCGCTCGCGATCCTCTCGGCCCACACGCCCTACGCCGCCACCACCGCGGTCTTCGGCGCGGGGTCGCTCGACACGAAGTACACGCCGTGGATCGCGACCGTCGAGGGCGCGGCCGCCGCGGCGGGCATGCACACGACCCTCCTGAGCTCGCCCGGCACCGCCCACGACTGGTACACGGTGCGGTCGATATTCAGCCAGGCGCTGCCAGTCCTCGCCCGCGCGTGGGGGCTCGCCTCATGACCCGGCTGCTGCGCCGCGTGCCGTTCACCCTCGTGCTCGTCGGCATCCTCGCCCTGCTCGCGATCGTGACCGGCCCACTCACGGGGCCGTCGGCCCTCGTCAAGCGCGCCGTGGGGGCCGACCTCGACGCCCTCGCGCACCACCGCTGGTGGGCGCTGTTCACCGCCGACTTCTTCGTCGACAACGCGGCGCAGCTCGTCATCGTGCTCGTCGCGGCCGGCCTCGGCGTGGGCGCGGCCGAGGTGCTCATGGGCACGCGCCGCACGATCGCCGCCTTCGTCGTGACCGCCGTGGCGTCCACGGGCCTCGGCCTCGCGATCGAGTTCCTCGGCGTTCTGGCGGGGGAGTACTGGGCGCGCGCGGTGCGCGACCTCGTGACCCTCGACCCGCTCGGGCCCATCCTCGGCACGCTCGTCGCCGCGAGCGCCTTCGCGTCCGTGCTGTGGCGGCGGCGCCTCCGCTTCGCCGTCATCGCCGCGGTCGTCGTGTTCCTGCTCTACTCCGGCCAGCCGTCGGACCTCTACCGGCTCGTCGCCGTGCTCGTGGGGCTGCTCGTCGGCTCGCTGCTCGCCCGTCACCGCCTGCGCATCGAGCGGTGGACGAGCTCGCACCACGAGACGCGCGTCCTCCTCGCGCTGCTCGCCGCGGTGTTCGCGCTCGGGCCCGTGATCACGCTCGTCGCGCACGGCAGGTTCGGGCTGCTGTCGCCGCTCGGCGACTTCATCGTCGACGGCATGTCGCCCGCCGAGCGCGCGTGCGACATCGGCGGTCCCACCGCGGCGTGCGCCGAGCACGTCGGCGCGGCGGCCGGCCAGGGGATCTCGACGATCGTGCTCTCGCTGCTGCCCCTCGCCGTCATGCTCCTGGGCGCCTACGGCCTGCTGCGCGGCCGCCGCGCCGCCGTCTACGTCGTGGCCTTCGTCGCCGCGGCCGACGGCGTGCTCGCCGCGTTCTACTTCGGGGTCGTCCCCGCCCTGGGCCAGGCCTCGCGCATCGTCGACCGCGTGGGCGGCTCGCCCGAGTACACCGCATGGCTCGTCGCCGACGCCGTGCTGCCGCTCGCCTTCGCGGTCGTCGTGCTGTCCCAGCGCGCGCACTTCCCGATCCGGGCGACGCGGCGGGCGGTCCGGACGTTCTGGCTCACGGTCGCGGGCGGTGCCGCGGCCGTGGTCGCCGTCTACCTCGCGCTCGCCAGCGCGCTCTCCGCGCAGTTCCGGCCGGCGGCGGGCATCCTCGACCTGCTGTACGACCTGCCGGAGCGCTTCATCCCCCTGTCGTTCCTGCTCGCCGAGCAGCGCGACTTCGTGCCCGTGACGCTCGCGGCGCGGCTCGTGCACCACGGTGCCGGGCCCGTGCTGTGGATCATCGTGCTGATCGCGCTCGCGATCCTGCTGAGGGGACGGCGCCCGGCGCCTGGCAGGCAGGGCGACGCGGAGGAGTTCCGCGCCCTCGCGCGGCGTGCGGGCAGCTCGATGTCGTTCCCCGGCACGTGGGCGGGCAACACCTACTGGTTCGACGCAGACCGCCGCATGGCCATCGCCTACCGCGTCGCGAACGGCTGCGCGGTGACCACGAGCTCGCCCGTGGGGGAGCCCGCCGACCGGCGGGAGTCCCTCGGGCAGTTCATCAGGTTCTGCGACGCGAACGCGTGGACCCCCGTGTTCTACGGCGTGCACGAGGAGTGGTCAGAGCTGCTCGTCGAGCTGGGCTGGTCGGCCACGGTCGTCGCGGAGGAGACCGTCATCGACCCGGCGACCTTCCAGCTCACGGGCAAGAAGTTCCAGGACATCCGCTCGTCCATCAACCGCGCGGCCCGCGAGGGGGTGCGCGTCACGTGGGGCAGCTGGAACGACCTCGGCGTGCGCACGACCAACCAGATCGCCGAGATCTCCGAGCAGTGGGTGGTCGAGAAGAAGCTGCCCGAGCTCGGCTTCACGCTCGGCGGCCTCGACGAGCTGCGCGACCCCGACGTGCTCATCGGCGTCGCGACGGATGCCACGGGCCGCGTGCAGGCCGTGACGAGCTGGCTGCCGACGTGGAGCGGGGGAGCCGTGACCGGCCGCACCCTCGACTTCATGCGCCGGCGCGCGGACGGCATGAACGGCGTCATGGAGTTCCTCATCGCGGAGGCCGTGGTCAGGGCGCAGCTCGACGGCCTCGGGTTCCTGAGCCTCTCGGGCGCGCCGCTCGCGGTGTCGGTCTCCGACGACTCGGCGGGCCCGCTCGACCGCATCCTCGCCACGGTCGGTCGCTCGCTCGAGCCCGTCTACGGGTTCCGGTCGCTCTTCGCGTTCAAGCAGAAGTTCCAGCCCAGGCTCGTGCCGCTCGCGCTCGTCTACCCCGACGCGCTCTCGCTGCCCGCCATCGGCATCGCGGTGTCGCTGTGCTACCTGCCCGGCCTCACGCTGCGGGAGTCGGCATCCCTGGTTCGCGGCCTGCGCTAGCGGTAGTGCTACCCTGAGATCGTGCTGTTCGGTCTGCTCCTTCTTAGCTGCCGCGACGAGTCCTAACCCAGGCCTCACTCGTCGCGGAGTCTTCGCATGGTCTGACCACCTCCACGACGAAAGCTAAGGGACATGAAGAACACACAGTCGGCTTCTGCAATGCCGATCCACAAGTACCGCCCGTACCACGAGATCATCTCGGTCGACCTGCCCGACCGCACGTGGCCGGCCAAGCGCATCACCGAGGCGCCGCGCTGGTGCGCCGTCGACCTCCGCGACGGCAACCAGGCGCTCATCGACCCCATGAGCCCCGAGCGCAAGCGCATCATGTTCGACCTGCTCGTGAAGATGGGCTACAAGGACATCGAGGTCGGGTTCCCCTCCGCGAGCCAGACGGACTTCGACTTCGTCCGCTCGCTCATCGAGGAGGACCTCATCCCCGACGACGTGCGCATCCAGGTGCTCACGCAGGCGCGCGAGGAGCTCATCAACCGCACCTACGAGTCGCTCAAGGGCGCCAAGCAGGCGATCGTGCACCTCTACAACTCGACGAGCATCCTGCAACGCGACGTCGTGTTCCGCACCGACAAGCAGGGCATCATCGACATCGCCCTCAACGGCGCGCGCCTGTGCAAGGCTGCCGAGCACATCGCCGAGGGCACGGAGATCTTCTACGAGTACTCGCCCGAGAGCTACACGGGCACGGAGCTCGAGTTCGCCCTCGACGTGTGCAACCAGGTGCTCGAGGTGTTCGAGCCCACGCCCGAGCGCAAGGTCATCATCAACCTGCCCGCGACCGTCGAGATGGCGACCCCCAACGTCTACGCCGACTCGATCGAGTGGATGTCACGCCGCCTCGACCACCGCGAGAACGTCATCCTCTCCCTGCACCCGCACAACGACCGCGGAACGGCCGTCGCCGCGGCCGAGCTCGGCTACCTCGCCGGCGCCGACCGCATCGAGGGCTGCCTGTTCGGCAACGGTGAGCGCACGGGCAACGTCGACCTCGTCGCCCTGGGCATCAACCTGTTCACGCAGGGCATCGACCCGCAGATCGACTTCAGCGACCTCGACGAGGTCAAGCGCACGGCGGAGTACTGCAACCAGCTGCCCGTGCCCGAGCGCAGCCCGTGGGCGGGCGACCTCGTCTACACGGCGTTCAGCGGATCGCACCAGGACGCCATCAAGAAGGGCTTCGAGGCCATGGAGGCCGACGCGAAGGCCAAGGGCGTCTCGGTCGACGACCTCCTCTGGGCCGTGCCGTACCTGCCGGTCGACCCGAAAGACCTGGGCCGCGGCTACGAGGCCGTCGTGCGCGTCAACTCTCAGTCGGGCAAGGGCGGCGTCGCCTACCTGCTCAAGGCCGACCACGCGCTCGACCTGCCCCGCAAGCTGCAGATCGAGTTCAGCGCCGTCGTGCAGCACAAGACCGACGCCGAGGGCGGCGAGGTCACGAGCGACCAGATCTGGGAGATCTTCCACGACGAGTACCTGCCCGCGCACGTCGCGAGCGACAAGTGGGGCCGCTTCGAGCTGCACTCCACGCGCACGGCGAGCGACATGACGGGCTCGACGTCTCTCGACATCGCGCTGCGCGTCGGCGAGGAGGTGATAGCGGCGACGGGCACGGGTAACGGACCCATCGCCGCCTTCCTCGCCATCATGGCCGAGCAGGGCATCGACATCAAGCTCTACGACTACGTGGAGCACGCGCTGTCGGCGAGCGGGGATGCCCTCGCCGCCGCCTACGTCGAGCTCAACGTCAACGGCAAGCGCCTGTGGGGAGTCGGTATCGACGCCGACATCTCGACGGCCTCGCTCAAGGCGGTCGTCTCCGCGGTCAACCGTGCCGTGCGCACGGAGGCCGACGACCGCGAGCTCGTCACGGCGTAGGCACCAGCACGAGCTTGCCGCGCACGCGCCCTGCGGACATGTGCCGCAGGGCGTCTGCGGCCTCGGCGAGCGGGTAGGTGCGGTCGACCACGGGAACCACCGTGCCGTCGGCCAGATGCTCCGCGACCTCTTGGAGCGCGGCGGGAGTCGTGCGCGCCACGAGCGTGACGAACTTCTGGCGGGAGAACGGCGCCACCACGAGCTGGCGCTGCATCCCGCCCGCGAGCGCGCCGCCGCCCTCGCCGCCCACGAACACGAGGGCGCCGTCGGCGACGAGCCGCTCGCGCAGCTCCCTGACGGAGCGGCGTCCGCCGATGTCGAGGATGACGTCGTGCTCGCCCGTGAGCGCTTCCGAGCGGTAGTCCACCACGGCGTCCGCGCCGAGCGACTTCGCGAAGGCGGGATCGCTCGTGGCGGCCGTGACGACACCGCCGAGGGTTCGCGCCACCTGCACGGCGAGGTGGCCGACCCCGCCGCCCGCGCCGAGCACGAGCACGCGGGTGCCCGCGGTGACGCGGCTGCGCAGCGCGTCGAACGCGGTGATGCCCGACGTCGGCAGCGCCGCCGCCTGCTCCCACGTGGCCGAGGCGGGCTTGGGCACGAGGTGGCGCTCCGCGGCGACCGCGAGCTCGGCGAACGACCCGCGCACGACGCCGAACACCTCGTCGCCCGGGGCGAACCGCGTGACGCCCTCGCCCACGGACACGACGACGCCCGCGGCATCCATCCCCAGCTGCGGGTCGCGCGGACGGCGCAGGCCGAACGCGAGGCGGGCGAGCTTCGGAAGCCCGGTCATGATGTGCCACGCGCCGCGGTCGACGCCGGCGGCCTCGACCCGCACGAGCACCTCGCTCGCGGCGGGCACGGGGTCGGGCAGCTCGGAGTACTCGAGCACGGACTCGTCGCCGTAGGTGTGTCTGACTATGGCCTTCATGGGCGGTCTCCTCCTGGGTACTGGAACACGTCGTCGAGCGGCACGCCGAAGACGCGGGCGATCTGGAACGCGAGCTCGAGCGAGGGGGAGTAGCGCCCCTGCTCGATCGCGATGACGGTCTGGCGGGTCACGCCGATGCGCTCTGCGAGGTCGGCCTGGGTCATCTCCCCGTGCGTGCCGCGCAGGGCGCGGATCGAGTTGGTGACCGCCGTGGGCTTCACCACCGGGCGCCCACGAGGCCGCGGCGGTAGGCGACGAGCTTCGCCACCGAGCTGACGATCGCCGAGAGCACGAAGCCCAGGAAGAGCACGTTGGCGATCCAGAACCAGTCGGCCTCGAGCCACGCGAGGATGAGGGCCGCGAGGCCCCCGATGACGAGGAACCCGCTGCCGACCCGCTCGCCGAAAGCGTGGAACTCGCGGTCGCGCTGGTCGCTCTTGTGGCCGAACAGCCCGATGGCGATGCTGATGACGATCGAGACGGCGATCGAGCCGACGATCGTCCAGAGCATGGTCGCGACGTACGGCGTCTCGGTGAGGGGCATCGTCGCCGACTGCGCGAGCGTGATGGTCGCGTACACCGCGAGGGCGACGACGGCGAGCACGCCGAGCACCCAGGTGCTCTTCTCCTCGTACGACATGGATCCTCCTAAGTAAAGAATGTTTGACATGGGAACCGTAGGGGACGTCGTGCCCGCATGTCAAACATTTCTTACATGGCCTAGGATCGCCGCATGAGGAGAACGACCGTCGTCGGGTCCGGCGTCATCGGGCTGAGCATCGCGCACGAGCTCGCCGCGGCAGGGGACGCGGTCACCGTCGTGGCCGATGCCGACATCGCGCACAGCGTCTCGACGGTCGCGGCCGCGGTGTGGTTCCCGTACCTGAGCGCGTCGCCCCAGACGGGCCGCTGGCTCGAGCGCTCCCTCGCCCGCTTCCGCGACATCGCCCTCGACCCGTCGGCGGGCGTGGACCTGCGGCTCGGCACCGTCGTGGAACGGACGACGGACCCCGACCGCTCGTGGATGGCCGTGGTCGACGACGCGCGCCCCGCGACGGCCGCCGATCTGCCCGCCGGTGCTCTCTCGGCGGTGCGCGCGACGGTGCCCGTCGTGACCACGGGCGCCTACGGTCAGTGGCTCACGGCCCGCTGCCGCGCCCTCGGTGTGGGCTTCGAGGTGCGGCACGTGGAGTCCGTCGACGCGCTCGCGGAGGGCGCAGACCTCGTGGTCGTCGCGGGCGGGCTGCGCTCGGGCGCCCTGCTGGGCGACGACGAGAGCGTCGTGCCCGTGCGCGGCCAGGTCGTGCGCCTCGAGAATCCCGGACTCACGCAGTGGTGGATCGACGACGACAACCCCGCCGGCCTCACCTACGTCGTGCCGCGCCGCGACGACATCGTGTGCGGGGGCGTCTCGGAGTTCGGGGCGACCGGGCTCGAGCCCGACCCGGAGACGGAGCGGGCCATCCTCGAGCGCACCGCGGCGCTCGTGCCGCAGCTGGCCGGCCTGCGGATCGTCTCGCGCGGCGTCGGGCTGCGCCCGTCCCGTCCCGTCGTGCGGCTCGAGCGCGTGGCCGGCCACGCGGTGCCGGTCGTCGCGTGCTACGGGCACGGCGGCTCGGGGGTGACCCTGTCGTGGGGCTGCGCGGAGGACGTGGCCGCCCTCGCGGCCGGGCTCTAGCGGCGGCGGATCCTCGGCAGCGTCTGGATGGCGCGCTGCTCGGGCAGGGTCCAGTTGAAGGCGACGGCGAGCACGCGCACGCCGAACGTGAGGGCGACGCAGATGCTCGCCGCGAGGAACACGTCGAGCCCGAGGCGCACCGAGAGCGCGAGGCTGCCGCATCCCACGACCGCGGCTATCGCGTAGAGCGACCCCACATGCATGAGCGCGATGGGCCGGTTGAGCAGCAGGTCGCGCAGGATGGAGCCGCCCACGGCCGAGAGCACGCCCACGAAGACCGCGGGCACCTCGGGCAGGCCGATAGAGAGCGCCTTGGTCGTGCCGATGGCCCCGAACAGGCCGATCGTGAGCGCGTCGAGCACGGTCACGAGCGGGCCGAGCCGCGAGATGAGCCGCTCGAGCAGCATGCCGAGCAGGGCCGACCCCGTCGCGACGACGAGGTACCAGTTGCTCGTGAGTGCCGCGGGCACCTGCGAGAGCAGCAGGTCGCGCAGGATGCCGCCCCCGAAGCCCGTGGCGATGCCGATGATCGCGACACCCAGGAGGTCGAGCCTGCGGTCGCGGAACTGGGCGGCGAACAGGGCGCCCTGCACGGACCCGATGCCCACCGCGAGCAGGTCGGACCACAGCGGGATGACGAAGATCTCGGTCACAGCCGGCCCAGCTTCGACGGGTTCATGACCATGAGGATATTGCGGATGCCGCCGGGGCCGACGTCGAACGCCATGTAGGCGTCGAACCCGTCCTTGCGCGAGAGCATGATGCCGGGCTGGCCGTTGGCCTCGAGCGGATAGGGCGCGCGCTCGCCCGCGAACTTCTCGCCGAGCCCGAGCAGGAAGGCCGCGACCCGCGACCGGCCCACGACGGGCCGCCGCGCCGCGGAGACGACGCCGCCCCCGTCGGACCACGTGACGACGTCCTCGGAGAGCACGGCCTCGAGCGCCTCGAGGTCGCCCGACTCGGCGGCGGCGACGAACGCCGCGAGCAGCCGGTCGCGTTCCGCGGGGGAGACCTGCGCGCCGCCCTCGCGCTCGAGGTGCGCCCGCGCGCGGCTGCCGAGCTTGCGCGCGTTGGCCTCGCTCGTCTCGAGCACCTCGGCGATGCGGCCGAAGGGGTAGCCGAAGGCCTCGTGCAGCACGTAGGCGGCGCGCTCGGCGGGCGTGAGCCGCTCGAGCAGGAGGAGCACGGCGAGCGACATCGCCTCGGAGCGCTCCGCGCCCAGCAGGGGGTCGTCGGTCGTCGAGACCGGCTCGGGCAGCCAGGGCCCCACGTACACCTCGCGGCGGGCGCGGGCGGAGTCCAGCGCGGTGAGGGAGAGTCGGGTCACGACCGTGGCGAGGTAGGCACCGGGCTCGAGCACGTCGGAGCGGTCGGCCGACTGCCAGCGCAGCCAGGCGTCCTGCACGACATCCTCAGCCTCCGTCGCGGAGCCGAGCATGCGGTAGGCGATGCCGAACATCCGGCCGCGCTGCTCTTCGAACGTGTCGACGGGGGAGCTCACGCCCCAATTCTGCTACGCGCAGGTGTACCAGCGGGCCGCGGCGCGGGTGAACGACGAGTCCTCGTTGGGCACGCCGCCGTGCGTCATGGCGAAGGCGATGCACGCGCCCGTGATGTCGGAGTCCGGACGGTAGAGCGAAGCACGGTGCTTGTCGGACTCCCACCACTTCGACGCGACAGTCGCGCCCGTGTTGTCGGAGCCGCCCGCGAGGTTGCCGTCGCAGCCCACGCTCGGCACGCCGTCGCTGCGCACGCTGCCGAGGTGGCCCCACGCGCTCTGCGGGTCGGTGCTGGGATCCTCGGCCATCCACACGAGGCGCTTCTCCATGCAGGAGTCCCACGTGAACCTGTCGAACGGGATCGGGTCGAGACAGTTGGCGATGCGGATCGTGTTGAAGGCCTCGGCGAACGAGACGAGGTCGGCCTGCGTCGTGCCGCCGACGCCCAGCGCCGAGACCGTAGCGGGCGCCTGGTCGGCGATCGAGCCGCTCGTGCGCACGGGGCAGGCGGTGCCCGAGAGATCGTGGGCCGCGCGGCGGTCGAGGGTTCCCGAGCGGATGCCCGCGGCATCCGCGACGGGGTAGGCGCGGTGCTGCGCGGCGCGCGGGACCTCGCCCGTCGACGCCGCGGCCGACTGGTCCGGACCCGGACCGCCCCCGCCGACGAACGGCAGGGCGAGCACGGCGACCGTGGCGATCGCCGTGCCCCACACCCTGAACCTGTTCACTGAAGGCACCCCCATGCCCGTCGCGGGGAAGGAGACCCCCGTCTTCCTCCCGCTCGGTCACGGTAGGTCGCCCGGCAGGGGGCCGTGTATCCCCCCAACGGGTCAAAACGGCGTTTTCACCCGTCAACTGGGGGCGGCGCGACGGGGGTTTCACACCCGTCCGGGGGATACTTGAGGGGTGCCGACCTACCGTGATGAAGCCGTCGTGCTGCGCACCCACAAGCTGGGCGAGGCCGACCGCATCGTGACGATGCTGTCGCGGCAGCACGGCAAGATCCGTGCGGTGGCGAAGGGCGTGCGCCGCACGGCCTCGCGCTTCGGGTCGCGGCTCGAGCCCATGATGGTCGCCGACGTGCAGTGCTACGTGGGCCGCAGCCTCGACATCATCCAGCAGGCGGAGTCGCTCGGGTCGTACGGCGCCGAGATCGCCGACGACTACGCGAGCTACACGGCCGGCAGCGTCATGGTCGAGACCGCCGACAAGGTCACCGACGACGACGGCTCGCTGCAGCAGTACCTGCTGCTCGTGGGCGCGCTGCGGTCGTTGTCGCGCCGCGAGCACCACCCGAGCCTCACGCTCGACTCCTACCTCCTGCGCGCCCTCTCGATAGCGGGCTGGGCGCCGAGCTTCGTCGACTGCGCGGTCACGGGCGCGCCCGGCCCCCACACGGTCTTCGTGCCGCAGCTCGGCGGGGTCGTCGCGGACGAGGTGGCCCCGCCCGGTGCGCCGCGCCTCGACCACGACACCCTCGCCCTCCTCGGCGCGCTGCTCGAGGGCCGGTGGGACGACGCCGAGTCGTCCGCCGAGCGCGCGCGCCACCAGGCGAGCGGCGTCGTCGCGGCGTACACCCAGTTCCACCTCGAGCGCACCCTCCGCTCGCTCGAGCACGTGGACCGCACCGCGTGACGGCCAAGACGCACAAGGATGCGGTCGACTTCAAGCCCGTCGACTGGACCGGGATCTACCCTCCCGAGCTGCCGCGCAAGGCCGTGCCCGAGCACGTCGCCCTCGTCATGGACGGCAACGGCCGCTGGGCCAACGCCAAGGGCCTCACGCGCGTGGAGGGGCACAAGGCGGGCGAGGCATCCCTGCTCGACGTCGTCGCGGGCGCCATCCAGATCGGCGTCAAGCACCTGAGCGTCTACGCGTTCTCGACGGAGAACTGGAACCGCTCGCCCGACGAGGTGCGCTTCCTCATGGGCTTCAACCGCGACGTGCTGCACCGCCGCCGCGACCAGCTCAACGACTGGGGGGTGCGCGTGCGCTGGGCCGGCCGCAAGCCGCGCCTGTGGTCGTCGGTCATCAAGGAGCTGCAGTTCGCCGAGCAGCTCACGCGCGGCAACTCCGTGCTCACCCTCACGATGTGCGTCAACTACGGCGGCCGCAACGAGCTCACCGACGCCGTGCAGGCGATCGCCGCCGACGTCGCCGCGGGCCGTCTCAAGCCCTCGGGCATCACCGAGAAGACCATCCAGAAGCACCTCTACACGCCCGCCCTGCCCGACGTCGACCTGTTCGTGCGCAGCTCGGGGGAGCAGCGCATGAGCAACTTCATGCCGTGGCAGAGCGCCTACGCCGAGATGGTGTTCCTCGACACGCTCTGGCCCGACTTCACGCGCGAGCAGCTGTGGGAGGCCATCACGATCTACGCCTCGCGCAACCGCCGGTTCGGCGGGGCGGTCGACCTGCCCGGCGCCTAGAGCCGCGACATCCACTCGTCGGCCTCGCGCTGGCTGCGCAGCCGGACGACGTGCAGGTGCGGATGCTCCGCCTCGGCGAGCGGCACCGCCGCGCGGTACGTGCGACCGGTCGCGATCGCCCAGCGGATGATGCCGTCCCGGTTCGTCAGCGCGTGCCAGAGCCCCGGCTGGCGGTTGCCGTGCCAGAGCTCTTCCTGCGTGCGTGCTCGGCGGACCGTGCGTCGGATGACGCGCCAGTGGGAGACGCGCAAGGGAAGGTCGAGCCACACGAGCGTGTCGGCGCGCTCCGCGAGGAGCGTGCGCGCGGCGCGGTACTGCCACTCCGTGACCCAGGCCGCGGCGGAGCTGAACTCCTCGACATCGCGCAGGAACTCCGGCCGGGGCGTCCACCCGGCACCGTGGTACAGGGAGTCGATCTCGGTGTGCGGAATGCCGAGGCGCTGCGCGATCCGACGCGCGAGAGTGGTCTTGCCCACCCCCGACACGCCCGCGATAAGGATGCGCCGCGGTGCCCAGTCGACCGGATCTGAGGCGTGGAGCACCCGTCGAGTGTAGTCGGCGGCCCCCTGCTGGCTAGGCTGTCCTGATGTCCACCACGACTCCGATCCGCGCCGGCATCATCGGCTTCGGCCTCTCCGGCCGTGTGTTCCACGCCCCCTTCCTCGCGACGAACCCCGCGTTCCGCCTCGACCTCATCGCCACGGGCAACGCCGACCGTGCCGCCGAGGCGCGCGCCCAGCACCCGGGCGCCGAGGTCGTCGGCTCGCCGGAGGCGCTGCTCGCGCGCGCGGGCGACCTCGACCTCGTCGTGCTCGCCTCGCCCGCGCACACCCACCTCGAGCAGGGCCTCGCGGCGCTCGAGGCCGGCGCGGGCATCGTCATCGACAAGCCCTTCGTGCCCACGGTCGTCGACGCCAAGAAGCTCATCGCCAAGGCCGAGGAGACGGGCAAGCTGCTCGCGGTGTTCCAGAACCGCCGCTGGGATGGCGACTTCCGCACCGTGCAGCGCCTCATCGCCGAGGGGCGCCTGGGCGACATCCACCGCTTCGAGTCGACGTTCGAGCGCTGGGGCGGGCCGATGCGCGACCGCTGGCAGGACACCACGACCGTCGCCCAGGGCGCGGGCATCACGTACGACCTCGGCAGCCACCTCGTCGACCAGGCCCTGCACCTCTTCGGCCCCGCGACCGTCGAGCACGCCGAGCTGTTCTCGGTGCGCGACGGCAGCGTGAGCGACGACGACGCGTTCATCTCCCTCGTGCACGGCAGCGGCGTGCGCACCCACCTGACGATGAGCCGCGCGGCGGGCCAGGCGGGGCCGCGCTTCCGCGTGCTCGGGTCGGAGTCGGCGTACAGCGTCTACGGCCTCGACAACCAGGAGCCGTTCCTCAAGGAGCGCCGCTGGCCCGGCTCAGAGGGCTACGGCGTCACGCCCGAGGCGGAGTGGGGCACCATCGGCACGGGGGACGAGCTCACGCCCGTCCCGACCGAGCCGGGGGACTACCCCGCCTTCTACGCGGGCGTCGCGGCGAGCATCCTCGAGGGCGCGCCCTCGCCCGTCGACCCGCGCGACGCGCTCGAGGTCGTGCGCATCATCGAGCGTGCGCACGCGCTCTCGGCGGCCGCGTCTGGCCAGTAGTCTTAAGGCTTCGCCGACCGGGCATCCAGCTCGGCTGACTCCAGGAGCACACGTGGCAACCCCCAGCAATCTCGACGCCGTCATCAACCTCGCCAAGCGCCGGGGGTTCGTCTTCCAGTCGGGAGAGATCTACGGCGGCTCGCGCTCCGCGTGGGACTACGGGCCCCTCGGCACCGCGCTCAAGGAGAACATCAAGCGCCAGTGGTGGCAGACCATCGTGCAGGGCCGTGACGACGTCGTCGGCATCGACTCCGCGGTCATCCTGCCCAAGCGCGTGTGGGAGGTCTCCGGCCACGTCGAGGTCTTCTCCGACCCGCTCGTCGAGTCGCTGCACACGCACAAGCGCTACCGCGCGGACCACCTGCTCGAGGCGTACGAGGAGAAGCACGGGCATCCCCCCGTCAACGGCCTCGCCGACATCAAGGATCCCGACACCGGCCAGCCCGGTGCGTGGACCGAGCCGCAGAACTTCTCCGGCCTGCTCAAGACGTTCCTCGGCCCCGTCGACAACGAGGAGGGGCTCCACTACCTGCGCCCCGAGACCGCCCAGGGCATCTTCGTCAACTTCGCGAACGTCATGGGCGCCGCGCGCATGAAGCCGCCGTTCGGCATCGGCCAGGTCGGCAAGAGCTTCCGCAACGAGATCACGCCCGGCAACTTCATCTTCCGCACGCGCGAGTTCGAGCAGATGGAGCTCGAGTTCTTCGTCGAGCCCGGCACGGACGAGGAGTGGCAGCAGTACTGGATGGACGAGGCGATGCGCTGGTACGTCGACCTCGGCATCAACCCCGAGAACCTGCGCTTCTACGAGCACCCGAAGGAGAAGCTCAGCCACTACTCGAAGCGCACTGTCGACATCGAGTACCGCTTCCGCTTCCAGGGCAGCGAGTGGGGCGAGCTCATGGGCGTCGCCAACCGCACCGACTTCGACCTCAAGACGCACTCCGAGGCCTCGGGCACCGACCTCTCCTACTTCGACCAGACGAAGGACGAGCGCTGGATCCCGTACGTGATCGAGCCCGCGTTCGGCCTCACGCGCGCCCTCATGGCGTTCCTGCTCGACGCGTACGCCGAGGATGAGGCGCCCAACGCCAAGGGCGGCGTCGACAAGCGCACCGTCCTGCGCCTCGACCGCCGCCTCGCGCCCGTGAAGGTGGCCGTGCTGCCGCTCAGTCGCAACGAGCAGCTCTCGCCGCTCGCCAAGGAGGTCGCGGCCGATCTGCGCAAGCTGTGGAACGTCGACTTCGACGACGCCGGCGCCATCGGCCGCCGCTACCGCCGCCAGGACGAGATCGGCACGCCGTTCTGCGTGACCATCGACTTCGACTCCCTCGACGACAAGGCGGTGACCGTGCGCGAGCGCGACACGATGGCCCAGGAGCGCATCCCGCTCGAGGGCCTGCGCGCCTACCTCGCCGCACAGCTCGTCGGGGCCTAGCGGCCCATGGCGCGGCGCGACCTGCCGTTCGCGGATTCCACGAACCTCGCGATAGTCGGTCCGCTGACGCAGGACGCGCTCGCCCAGCTCCCGGGCAGGTTCGCGGCGTGGGCCGCCTCGCCGGCCGCCGCGCGCTTCCGCTTCCGCCGCTCGGCGGGGCGCTGGGTGCCGGTGCGGGCGGGAGAGCTCGCCGCGCGGATCGAGCGCGCGGTAGTGCACGTGCCCGACGACCTCGACGCGGCCCAGGTCGAAGACCTCGTGCGGGGGCTCGAGTACTCCGAGCTGGCGGTGATGCTCATCCTCACCCCGTCGACCGCCGCCATCAACCTGTCCCACTACTTCGGCGACGGGCCGCTCGCGCTCGTCGCCATCCGCGCGATCCTGTCGGGCGAGATCCCCGGGGCCCCGCGCGAGACGCGGTTCCCGCTCGTGCGGGCGCTCCTGGCCACGGGGCAGTGGCGCCCGTCGGCGCTGCGCCGCGGACGCGATCTGCTGCACGGCATGCACGGGCACTTCGCCGCGGCGTCGTGGTCACGGCCCGGGCAGCTCACCGAGTCCGTCGCCCTGTCGAGCGTCCGGCTGGACACGGCGTCGCTGCGGCCCGCCGTCGCGCGCGAGCGCGAGACCGACCCCAAGGCCTCGACCCTCGACGTGCTCACCTCGCTCGTGCTGCGCTCGTTCGCCGCGTCGCTCGCCGACGGGGCGGACATGCCCGTGAGGATGCTCGTGGGCCTGCGGCAGCACCTGCCCGAGGGGCTCTCGACCTCGGGCAACTTCTCGACGAGCGCGATCCTGGGCTCGCTGCGGGGGAGCGCCTGGACTCCCGCGGGCGCGCGCGAGGCGATGGCGGCCGTGACCTCGTCTCCCACGCTCGTGGCCGCGGAGGGGGTCGAGGCCATAGCGCATGCGCGGGCGCGCCTTCGCGGGAGGCCGGTCGACGGCGGCAGCCCCCTGCAGCTCACCTACAACGTCATCACGGGCCGCGTGGGCGCCGACCGCGGCGACTTCCGGCCGGGGGAGCCGCAGAGCGCGGTGCTCCTCATGCTCAACCGCGGTCCGCTGCTCGGTCCGCACTGCACGGTCACCGTCACCGGGTCGGACTACCTCGTGACGACCGTCGACGACACGGGCCTGCTCGACCTCCCACGCTTCGAGGACGAGCTGCGCGCGGCGCTCCTCCCCAGCTGAACTCCGGCGGTCTCCGCCCACATCCCTCGTCCTCCGGGGAGTGGACGGGCGCCCGGGCACCGAGACTTCCGGGATGCGCCGCGCCCTCCTCGTGCTCCTGACCCTCCTGCTCGTGCTCATCGCGCCCGTGCCCGCGCACGCCGCGACCAAGAACGCGGGCATCCCCGGCCTCACCCCCTACGGCGGCTACCTGGGCAACTACCTCGCCCCCGACGGCACGCGCGTCTACTGCATCGACTCGCCCCTGCCGTGGCCGTCGGGAGACACCTCGGGGCCGACGACCGTCGACTCGCTCGTCACCACGTGGGGCGACACCGTCCCGTCCGAGCAGCTCGCGAGGCTCAACCACGTGCTCACGGCATACGGCCAGACGGACGATCCCGTGCAGGCCGCCGCGGTGGCCGCCTACGTGAACGCCTACACGAGCGGCTGGGCGCGCGACCTCGGCGCGGGCTACGAGGCCGGCGCGTGGTACCTGAACGGCGATGCCGCCGTACTCGCGGTCTACGACGCGATCTGGGCCGACTCCGAGGCCTACGCGCTGCGGTCGGGCGTCGCGACCGTGGTGCTCGACCTCGACGCGGGCACGCTCGTCGTCGACGCGCAACCGGTGGATGCCACGGGCACCGTCACGCTCGCGGGCGCCGTCCGCACCGACACGGGTGAGTCGGCCTTCCCCGCCGTGCCGGGAGAGGTCGTGCCGATCTCGGGCACCCCGCCCGACGATGCCGACGAGTACGAGGTCTCGGCGCGTGCCGACTTCTCGCTCGAGACGGCGGCGGCGAGCGTCGTGCTGTACACGACGCCCGACCAGCAGCGCACCATCCGCGGGGGAGCGCCCGGCGCGACGATGTTCTCGGCCGAGGCGCGCGGCACCGCGACGGCGCCGCCGCGGCTCGCGGCCACGGGCGAGGCGAACCCCCACGCGGCCCTCGTCGCGGCAGGACTGCTGGTGTGCGGCGCGCTGCTCGTGGCCAGCGCGGGAATACGCGCCGCGGGCCGGCGTTGACCTTCGTGTGAGCGAACCCATCAAGGTAGACATCTGGTCGGACGTGCAGTGCCCCTGGTGCTACATCGGCAAGCGCAAGTTCGAGGCGGGGGTCGGTCTCTCCGGCATCCCCGTAGAGGTCGAGTACCACTCGTTCGAGCTCGCGCCCGACACCCCCGTCGACTTCGACGGCAGCCCCGCGGACTACCTCGCCCAGCGCAAGGGACTGCCCATGGACCAGGTCGAGCAGATGCTCGAGCGCGTCACCGGCATCGCCAAGTCGGTCGGCCTCGACTACGACTACGACCACGTGCACCAGACCAACACGGTCATCTCGCACGAGCTCATCCACTTCGCCAAGAGCAAGGGCCGCCAGATCGAGATGAAGGAACGCCTGCTCAAGGCGTACTTCGTCAACGGCGAGCATGTCGGCCGCATCCCCGACCTCGTCGACATCGCGGTCGAGCTGGGCTTCGACCGCGACGAGGTCACCGAGGCGCTCGAGAGCCACCGCTACCTCCCCGATGTGAAGGCCGACGTGGCCCTCGCTCAGGAGTACGGCATCCAGGGCGTCCCGTTCTTCGTCATCGACGGGCGCTACGGGGTGTCCGGTGCGCAGGAGGCCGCGACATTCGCTAACGTGCTGGCACAGGTCCAGAACGAAAGAGAAGCCGTCTGATGGATACCCCGACGATGCCGGTACCCGTGATCAAGCTCGAGCAGCTGGGCGATCCCAACGCCGTCGTGTGCGAGGGCGACTTCTGCGCGATCCCCGAGCACCACCAGCAGGCGGTCGTGAACCGCCGCCTCGACGAAGACCTCGTCTAGCCGACATACCCCCTGCGTGACCACTCCATGAGGTCGCGCGCCGACGCGTCGGCCGGAGCCTTCGAGGCCACGCGCGGCGGCACCTTCACGAGCACCGGGGTCGTCGGGCGCTCGGGCAGCGACACGTGGTACGCCTCCGGATTGATCCGCCGGTTGACGAGCGCGCCCACGACGGCGCCGATCCCGAAGCCCACGGGCAGCGCGAAGAGGTAGACGGCGGGCGGGATGCCCGTGGCGGTGCCGAGGGCGAGGGTCGCCACGACGCCCACGACGGCGCCGATCGAGATCGCAACCCACCAGCGCTGCAGCTTGGCGTTGCGCGCGTCCCATTCGCGCTGCGCGCGCAGCTCCACGACCGCCCGCTCGCGCGGCGCCTCGCTCACCCACAGCTTGCCCTCGTAGCGGAACACCCAGGGGTTGTCGTCGAGCGCCCCCATCAGTCGCTGATGTCCGCGAGGGTGGCGCCGAAGCCGCGCACGAGGTCGTCCGCCTCGACCCACGCGCTGTAGCCGTGCTCGCCGGCTCCCATGGCGATCCGCTGCCCGGCGATGCGCTCGTCGGCGAACACGGGCCACGCCGTGGTCGAGCCGAACGGCGTGATCGTGCCGCGCTCGTAGCCCGTGGCCTCGAGCGCGACCGACGCCTCGGGCAGCTGCAGCTTGTTGACGCCCACGACCGCGCGCAGCTTCGCCCACGAGATCTGGCGGTCGCCGGGCACGAGGGCGAACAGGAAGGTGCCGTCGTGCCGTTTCACGACGAGGCTCTTGACGATCACCGCGGGCGAGACGCCGAGCAGTGCGGCGGCCTCCTCGAGCGAGGATGCGGCGGGCCGCTCGACGATCTCGACGGCGATGCCGCGCGCCTCCGCGTCGGCGCGCACGCGCTCCCGGCCGGGGGATGGGACAATTGACATATGTCCATTCTCGCCGCCCCGGCACCCACGCTGAACATCGGGCCCCTCGCGCTCGACGTGCCTGTCGTGCTCGCGCCCATGGCGGGGATCACGAACACCGCGTTCCGCAGGCTCTGCCGCGAGTACGGCGCGGGCCTCTACGTGTCCGAGATGATCACGAGCCGGGCGCTCGTGGAGCGCACACCCGAGAGCATGCGCCTCATCCGGCACCACGAGTCGGAGACGACGCGCTCCATCCAGCTCTACGGCGTCGACCCCAAGACGGTCTCCGAGGCCGTGACGATGCTCGTCGCCGAGGATCGCGCCGACCACATCGACCTCAACTTCGGCTGCCCCGTGCCCAAGGTCACGCGCAAGGGCGGCGGCGCGGCCCTGCCGTGGAAGCGCGACCTGTTCCGCGACATCGTCGAGGGCGCCGTCAAGGCCGCGGGCTCGGTGCCGCTCACGGTGAAGATGCGCAAGGGCATCGACTCCGACCACCTCACCTACCTCGAGGCTGCCAAGGCCGCGGAGGGCGCGGGCGTCGCGAGCATCGCCCTGCACGCGCGCACGGCCGCCGAGTTCTACTCCGGCACCGCCGACTGGTCGGCGATCGCGAAGCTCAAGGAGACCATCACGGGCACGCCCGTGCTCGGCAACGGCGACATCTGGAGCGCCGAGGACGCGCTGCGCATGGTCGCGGAGACGGGATGCGACGGGGTCGTCGTCGGCCGCGGCTGCCTCGGCCGTCCGTGGCTGTTCGGAGACCTGGCCGCGGCCTTCCGGGGCGAGACGGTCAAGGCGATGCCCACCCTCGGCGAGGTCGCGCAGGCCTTCAAGCGCCACGCCGAGCTGCTCACCGAGTTCTTAGAGGAGGAGGACCGCGCCTGCCGCGACATCCGCAAGCACGTCGCGTGGTACTTCAAGGGCTACGCCGTGGGCGGGGAGCTGCGGGCATCCCTCGCCACAGTGCGCGACCTCGCCCAGCTCGACGAGCTGCTCGCCCAGCTCGACGGCGAGCAGCCCTACCCGGGCGCGGACGCGGAGGGCCAGCGCGGGCGCGCGGGCACGCCCAAGAGCCCCGCGCTGCCGCAGGGCTGGCTCGACAGCCGCGAGCTGCAGGAGACGCACCGGGCCGAGCTGACCGAGGCCGAGCTGAGCCACAGTGGTGGATAGCGTCGCGTTCACGCCGGGCTACTCGGAGTTCGACCGCGAGCGCTGGTTCCCCGAGGAGCACTCGAACCGACGCAGCGACTTCGCGCGCGACCGTGCGCGCCTGCTGCACTCGAGCGCGCTGCGCCGGCTCGCCGCCAAGACGCAGGTGCTGAGCCCCACGGCGGGCTCGGACTTCTCGCGCACGCGCCTCACGCACTCCCTCGAGGTCGCGCAGGTGGGCCGCGAGCTCGCCGACAGCCTGGGCCTCGACCCCGACGTCGTCGACACGGCGTGCCTCGCGCACGACATCGGGCATCCGCCGTTCGGCCACAACGGGGAGCGCGCCCTCAACGAGTGGGCCCACGACGTGGGCGGCTTCGAGGGCAACGCGCAGACGCTGCGGGTGCTCACCCGCATCGAGCCCAAGGTGTTCGGCCCGACCGGCGCATCCTTCGGGCTCAACCTCACGCGCGCATCCCTCGACGCCAGCTGCAAGTACCCCTGGCCGAGCGCGCAGGGCGTCGCCGACCCGAGCGGGCGCAGCAAGTTCGGCTTCTACGACGACGACACCGCGGCCTTCGAGTGGCTGCGCGAGGGTGCGCCGTCGCGCGTGCGGTGCATCGAGGCCCAGGTCATGGACCTGTCGGACGACATCGGCTACTCGGTGCACGACTTCGAGGATGCGGTCGTGAACGGCTACATCGACGTGACGGCCCTGGGCGCCCGCGTCGACCACGACGACCTCGTGCAGTCGATGTTCGAGTGGATCGGCGGCGAGCTCGACCACGACGAGCTCATGGCCGCCTTCGACCGGCTCGACAACCTGCCGTTCTGGATCGACAGGTGGGACGGCAGCCGCGAGGCCCACGGCCGCCTCAAGAACCTCACGAGCCAGCTCATCGGCAGGTTCGCCGCCGCGGCCGTGACGGCCACGCGCGAGGCGCACTCGGGCAACCTCGCGCGCTTCGGGGCCGACCTCGAGGTGCCGCGGCCGATCCAGGCGGAGATCGCCGTGCTCAAGGGCATCGTCGCGGCCTTCGTCATGTCGACGAACTCGCGCCAGCCCATCTACGCGCACCAGCGCGACATCCTCACGGAGCTCGCCGACGTGCTGCTGTGGTCGGCGCCCGCCAACCTCGACGCGGGCTTCACCGCCGACTGGAACTACGCCACGTCCGACGAGCAGCGCAAGCGCGCCGTCGTCGACCAGGTGGCGTCGCTCACCGACCAGTCGGCGCTGTCCCTGCACGCGAGGCTCGTCGGCTGACCGACCTACAATCAACACGTGGCAGGCCTGATCCGACGAAGCGACATCGACGAGGTGCGCTCGCGCACCAACATCGCCGACATCGTCGGTGACTACGTCGCCCTCAAGAACGCGGGCGTGGGGTCGATGAAGGGCCTGTGCCCGTTCCACGAGGAGCGCAGCCCCAGCTTCCACGTGCGGCCGCAGGTGGGCTACTACCACTGCTTCGGCTGCGGCGAGGGCGGCGACGTCTTCACGTTCCTGCAGAAGATGGACCACGTCACCTTCTCCGAGGCCGTCGAGCGCATGGCCGCGCGCATCGGCTTCGAGCTGCACTACGAGGATGGGGGCGCCGCCACCGACCACGGCAACCGCGCGCGCATCCTCGCCGCCAACGAGGCCGCGGCCGCCTTCTACGTCTCGCAGCTCACGACCCCCGACGCGGAGCCGGCCCGCGCCTTCCTGGGCTCGCGCGGGTTCGACCCCTCGGCCGCCCAGCGCTTCGGCGTGGGCTTCGCGCCGCGCGGGGGAGCGCTGCGCGCCCACCTGCGCAGCCTGGGCTTCACGGAGGACGAGCTCGTGACCGCGGGCCTGCTCGGCAGGGGCGACCGCGGCGATGTCTACGACCGGTTCCGCGGCAGGCTCGTGTGGCCCATCCGCGATGTCACGGGCGCGGCCCTCGGATTCGGCGCGCGCAAGCTGCTCGACGACGACAACGGCCCCAAGTACCTCAACACCCCCGAGACGGCGGTGTACCACAAGAGCCAGGTGCTGTACGGCCTCGACCTCGCCCGCAAGGACATCGCACGCGGCCGCCAGGTCGTCGTCGTGGAGGGCTACACCGACGTCATGGCCTGCCACCTCGCGGGCATCACGACGGCGGTCGCGACGTGCGGCACGGCGTTCGGCGTCGACCACATCAAGATCGTGCGCCGCGTGATCGGCGACGTCGACAACTCCGACACCACGGGCACGGGCGAGGTGATCTTCACCTTCGACCCCGACGAGGCCGGGCAGAAGGCCGCGAGCCGCGCGTTCGCGGAGGAGCAGCGCTTCGCCGCGCAGACCTTCGTCGCCGTCGCCCCCGACGGGCTCGACCCGTGCGATCTACGGCTCGCGCAGGGCGACGGCGCCGTGCAGCGCCTCATCAAGTCGCGCAAGCCCATGTTCGAGTTCATGATCCGCCGCCAGCTCGCCGTGCACGACCTCGAGACCGTCGAGGGCAGGGTCGCCGCCCTGCGCGCCGCGGCGCCCGTCGTGGCGGGCATCCGCGACCAGGCGCTCGGCGTCGGCTACGTGCGCAACCTCGCGGGCTGGCTCGGCATGGACCCGACCGAGGTGCAGCGCGCGGTCACGGCCGCGAAGGGCGGATCGAGGCCGCAGGCCGCCCCGTCCGCGCAGGAGCCCGCCCCGGCGGCGGAGAGCGAGCCGACGATCACGGGCCTGCGCACCGACACGGCCACGCGCACCGAGCGCGACGTGCTCATGGCGATCCTGCAGCACCCCGACCTCGTGGGGGAGCAGCTCGTGGCGAAGGCCGCGCGCATCCGCTTCACCGACCCGGCCCTCGCCGTCGTGCGCGACGCGGTCGCCGTCAACCTCGAGCACTCCGGCGCGCCCGACTGGGTGGCCCGGCTCACGGCCGAGGTGCCGCCGCGGTTCGCGCGGCTCGTGGGCGAGCTCGCCGTGGCGCCCATCCCCGAGCGCGAGGACCGTCTGAGGGGCTACTGCCGCAGTATCATCGTCGACTTCGTCGACCGCGACCTGCTGCGCGAGAAGGTCGAGCTCATGGGCGCGATGCAGCGGCTCGACGCGGCGGCAGACGCCGAGCGGTTCGGCGCCGTGCAGCGCGACCTCGTGCGCATCGAGACCGAGCGCCGGGCACTCCGCGACGAATAGTTGCTTTCGTGTAAACATGTGTCTCCAGATGGCGGACGATCTGTCTATCTGTGTTAGACCTTTAGGCACAGCAACGCACGGCACGCCGCGATCCGGTGTGCCGTCGCGTTCCTTGCCACTAATAGGAAGAGGTAGACGGATATGACATCCGCATCCACGAAGCGTGTACTCGGAGCCCTCGCGGGCACCGCGGTCTTCGCTCTCACGCTCGCCGGCTGCGCCGCCACGGGCGGCGACACCGGCGGCGACTCGAGCGGCTCGCTCATCGTCGGCACCACCGACAAGGTCACCTTCATCGACCCGGCCGGCTCGTACGACAACGGCTCGTTCGCCATCATGAACCAGGTGTACCCGTTCCTGCTCAACTCGCCGCAGGGCACGAGCGACGTCGAGCCCGACATCGCCGTCTCGGCCGAGTACACGAGCGACACCGACTACACCGTCGTGCTCAAGCCGGGCCTCAAGTTCGCCAACGGCCACGACCTCACCTCCTCCGACGTGGTGTTCTCGTTCGAGCGCCAGCTGACGATCGCCGACGAGAACGGCCCGTCCGTGCTGCTCGGCAACATCGACAGCGTCGAGGCCACGGATGACACCACCGTCGTCTTCCACCTCAAGAACGGCAACGACCAGACGTTCGCGCAGATCCTGTCGAGCCCGGCAGCCCCGATCGTCGACGAGGAGGTCTTCTCGGCCGACTCCGTCACGCCGGACGCCGACATCGTCGCGGCCAACGCGTTCGCCGGCCAGTACGTGATCAAGAGCTACGACTTCAACAACCTCGTCGAGTTCGAGGCCAACCCCGACTACCAGGGCGTCCTGGGAGCGGCGAAGACGAAGAACATCACGCTCAAGTACTACACCGACGCGTCGAACCTCAAGCTCGACGTCCAGGAGGGCAACATCGATGTCGCGCACCGCAGCCTGTCTGCGACCGACATCGCCGACCTCCAGGGCAACGACAACGTGAACGTCGTCGTCGGCCCCGGTGGCGAGATCCGCTACATCGTCTTCAACTTCAACACGCAGCCCTTCGGCGCGACGACCGCTGAGGCCGACGCTGCGAAGGCCCTCGCCGTGCGCCAGGCCGTCGCCGACCTCGTCGACCGCCAGGAGATCGCCGACCAGGTCTACAAGGGCACGTACCTCCCGCTCTACTCGTACGTTCCGGACGGCCTCACCGGCGCCACCCAGGTCCTCAAGGACCTGTACGGCGACGGCAGCGGCGGCCCGGACGCCGACAAGGCGGCCAAGACCCTCGCCGACGCGGGTGTCGCGACTCCGGTTGCGCTCAACCTGCAGTACAACCCCGACCACTACGGTGAGTCGTCGGGCGACGAGTACGCGCTCGTGAAGAGCCAGCTCGAGGCGACCGGCCTGTTCGCGGTCAACCTGCAGTCCACCGAGTGGGTCACCTACTCCAAGGACCGCACGGCCGACCTGTACCCGGCCTACCAGCTCGGCTGGTTCCCGGACTACTCGGACGCCGACAACTACCTGACGCCGTTCTTCTCGACGAACAACTTCCTGGGCAACCACTACGACAACACCGAGGTCAACGACCTCATCGTTGCGCAGGCCACGGAGACCGACCCGGCCACGCGCCAGTCGGACATCGAGGAGATCCAGGCCAAGGTCGCCGCCGACCTGTCGACCGTGCCGCTGCTGCAGGGCTCGCAGATCGCGGTCACCGGCAAGGACGTGACCGGTGCTGTCCTCGACGGCTCGTTCAAGTTCCGCTACGGAAGCCTCGTCAAGGGCTAACAACTCGCGGCTAGAGTCTTCTCTAGCGCAATGAGGGGCGACCCGCACTCGTGCGGGTCGCCCCTTCACTCTTGTGCACGAAAGATTGGCACCCATGACCACCACTGCACCGGCAGGCCCTGACACCCTCAGCGCCGCTCCCGCCGCCCGACGACCGCGACCCGGCGGCGGGTTCCTCCGCTTCATCATCGTCAGGTTCCTCCTGATCTTCCCGACGATCTTCATCCTCGTGACCATGGTCTTCATCGTGATGCGGTCGATCGGCGACCCCATCACCGCAGCCCTCGGCGGCCGGCTCACCGCCGAGCAGCTCGCCGAGCGCATCCACTCCGCGGGCTACGACCGCCCGATCCTCGTGCAGTACTTCGAGTACATCGGGCAGATCTTCACGGGCAATTTCGGCACCGCGATCAGCGACGGCCGCCCCGTGACGCAACTGCTCGTGACCTACGGCTCGGCGACCCTCGAGCTCGCGTTCTATGCGCTCATCGTGGCCTTCATCGTCGGCATCCCGCTCGGCATGCTCGCCGCCTACCTCCGCGACAAGTGGCCCGACGCCGTGCTGCGCGTGTTCGCGATCCTCTGCTACGCGACCCCCGTGTTCTTCGCGGGCCTCCTGCTCAAGCTCGTCTTCGCCGTGTGGCTCAAGGTGCTCCCGGTGGCGGGCCGCGCGTCGACGCGCACCGAGCTCGACATGAACCGGCTCGGCGACCGCCGCACGGGCATCTACCTCATCGACGCCATCCAGCTCGGCAGCCCGGCGGCGATCGGCGACGTGCTGCAGCACGCCGTGCTCCCCGGTGTCGCGCTCGGCCTGCTGACGGCCGGCGTCTTCCTGCGCCTCGTGCGCACCAACGTCATCGGCACGCTCTCCATGGACTACGTGGATGCGGCCCGCTCGCGCGGCGTGAGCGAGTTCCGCCTCGTGCGCAAGCACGCGTACAAGCCGGCGCTCGTGCCCATCATCACCGTCATCGGACTGCAGATCGCCATGCTCCTGGGCGGCGCAGTGCTCACCGAGACCACGTTCGAGTGGAAGGGGCTCGGCTTCAAGCTCGCCGAGTACCTGAGCGCCCGCGACTTCGTCGCCGTTCAAGGGATCGTGGCGCTCCTCGCCGTGATCGTCGCCCTGAGCAACTTCATCGTCGACATCCTCGCCGCGATCATCGACCCGAGGGTGAGGTACTAGCCATGACCACGGCACCAGTAGAGACGCGGCGCCGCGTGCCCCTGTGGCAGCGCATCCCCGTCGTGCACCAGCTGCGCCAGAGCGTGGGCCTGCAGCGCGGCATGCTCATCGCCGGGCTCGTCATCACGGGCATCTTCGTGCTCACGGCGCTCTTCGCGCCACTCCTGGCCCCCTACGGCTACGCGCAGCTCAAGGATGCCGACGGCGTCGCGTTCGGCGCGCAGCAGGCGCCGGGCGGCGCGCACCTGCTCGGCACGACCGTGGGCGGGTTCGACGTGCTCTCGCGCGTCATCTGGGGGAGTCAGACCGCCCTCGCCGTGATCATCGTCGCGGTCATCCTGTCGATCTTCGCGGGGGTCATCCTGGGCCTGCTCTCGGGCTACATCGGCGGCTGGCTCGACCGCGTGCTCGTGGTCATCGCCGACGCGGTGTTCGCGTTCCCGACGCTGCTGCTCGCGATCGTCGTCGCGATCGCCGTGAGCGGCGGCCAGTCGAGCCTGTGGGGCGGCATCTTCGCCGCCGCGGTCTCGATCACGGTCGTCTACATCCCGCAGTACTTCCGCGTCATCCGCGCTGAGACCGTCCGCATCAAGTCGGAGGCCTACGTCGAGTCGGCGAAGGTCGTGGGGTCGAGCACGGGGCGCATCATGTTCCGCCACGTGCTGCGCAACGCGACCCGCAGCCTCCCGCTGCTCTTCACGCTCAACAGCTCGGAGGCGATCCTGACCCTCGCGGGCCTGGGCTTCCTCGGGTTCGGCATCCAGCCGACCGCCGCGGCGGAGTGGGGCTACGACCTCAACCGCTCGGTCACCGACGTCACGAGCGGCATCTGGTGGACCTCGGTGTTCCCGGGCGCCGCGATCGTGCTCGTCGTGCTCGGCATCACGCTCGTGGGCGAGAGCCTCAACGACCTCGCCGACCCGCGACTGCGCACGAGGCGCAAGTCGACGGCGGTTCCGTCGCCCACGGCGGAGACGTCTCCGGAGCTCGCCGGCAGCGACCTGGCAGAGGAGGTGGCGCGATGACCCGCGTCGTGGAGATCTCAGACCTCGATGTCACGTTCGTGACCGACGGCGGCGACGTCGTCGCCGTCGACAAGGTGAGCCTGTCCGTCGACTCGGGCGAGGTGCTCGCGATCGTCGGCGAGAGCGGCAGCGGCAAGTCCGTCACCGCCAAGTCGATAATCGGGCTGCTGCCCGAGACGGCGACGACGCGCGGCGCGATCCTGCTCAACGACCGCGAGGTCGTCGGCCTCACGGGCGAGAGGCTGCGGTCCATCCGCGGCACCGACGCGGCCATGGTCTTCCAGGAGCCGTCGCTCGCCCTCAACCCCGTCTACACGGTCGGCTGGCAGATCGCGGAGGGCCTGCGGGCCCACAAGGGCGGCCTGAGCAAGAAGGATGCCCGCGAGAAGGCCATCGACATGCTGCGCCGTGTGGGCATCCCGGAGCCCGAGAAGCGCATCGACTACTACCCGCACCAGTTCTCGGGCGGGCAGAAGCAGCGCGTCGTCATCGCCATGGCCCTCGTGCTCGAGCCGGAGCTCATCATCGCGGACGAGCCCACGACCGCCCTCGACGTGACCGTGCAGGCCGAGATCCTCGACCTGCTGCGCCGCTGCCGCGACGAGTTCGGCGCGGCGATCATCCTCATCACGCACAACATGGGCATCGTCGCCGACCTCGCCGACCGCGTCGCCGTGATGTACCACGGCAAGCTCGTGGAGGAGGCGCCCGTCGGGAAGCTCTTCACGGCCGCCGAGCACCCGTACACGCAGAAGCTCCTCGCGGCGGTCCCGCGCGTCGGCGCGCGCACGCGCGAGCGCACCGTGCCCGACGCCGCGGCCCCCGCGGTCGTCGTCGCGAAAGACCTCGTCATCGAGTACCCGGGCCGCATCGGGCAGGGCAAGTTCCGCGCCGTCGACGGCGTGAGCTTCTCGATAGCGCCCGGGGAGGTGCTCGGCCTCGTGGGCGAGAGCGGCTCGGGCAAGACGACCATCGGGCGGGCCATCGGCGGTCTCACGAAGATCACGGGCGGCTCGCTGCAGGTGCTCGGGCACGAGATGCTCGGCATCCGCGAGCGCCGGTTCCGGCCCGTGCGCAGCGACATCGGCTTCGTCTTCCAAGACCCGGGGTCGAGCTTCAACCCGCTCCTGACGATCGCGCAGTGCGTGGCCGAGCCGCTCATCGTGCACGGCAGGGCGCGGGATGCCCGCTCCGCGCGCTCCCGCGTCGACGAGCTGCTCGAGGCCGTGCAGCTGCCGAAGGCGTACGGCGACCGGTTCCCGCACGAGCTCAGCGGCGGCCAGCGCCAGCGCGCGAGCCTCGCTCGCTCGCTCGCCCTCGAGCCCACGCTGCTCATCGCCGACGAGCCCACGAGCGCGCTCGACGTGTCGGTGCAGGCGCGCGTGCTCGAGCTCTTCGTCGAGCTGCAGAAGCAGTTCGGGTTCGCGGCGCTCTTCATCAGCCACGACCTCGCCGTCGTCGACATGCTCTCCGACCGCATCGCGGTGATGTACCACGGGCGCCTCGTCGAGGAGGGGACGGGCGACCAGGTGCTCGGCGCGCCGCAGCACCCGTACACCCAGCGCCTCCTCGCGTCGCTGCCCGTGCCCGACCCGGCGGAGCAGGCCGAGCGCCGCGCGCAGCTGAACGCCCTGAAGGCTGCCGAGTGACGGACGCACCCGCGGTCAAGGCGCGGGACCTCTCGCTGCTCTACCCGTCGAGCAACCCGCAGACGCGCTCCGTCGCGGTCAACGGGCTGTCGTTCGACATCGCGCCGGGCGAGGTGCTCGCCGTCGTGGGCGAGACCGGCTCGGGCAAGAGCAGCCTCGCGAAGGCGGTGGCCCTGCAGGCCGACATCCTCGATGCCGAGTCCCCGAAGATCTCGGGCGGCAGCCTCGAGGTGATCGGCGAGCAGGTGCGCGGCATCTCGGGGCGCAGGCGCGACCGCCTGAGCCTCTATGTGGGCTACCTGCGCCAGGAGGCGGGCGACTTCCTCGAGCCGCGGCTCACGGTGGGCGAGAACGTCGCCGAGCCGATCTTCTCGCGCGACCGGCACTTCGACCAGGATGAGGCGGGCGAGGCCGTCGCGACCCTCATCGACGCCGTGCGGCTGCCCCTCTCGACGATGAACAAGTACCCGCACGAGCTCAGCAAGGGCCAGCGGCAGCGCGTGGCGATCGCGCGGTCGATGATCCTCGAGCCGAAGATCCTCGTCGCGGACGACCCGACGGCGGGCATCGACGTGACCGTGCGCTCGGCCATCCTCGACATCATCGTGTCGCTGCAGCGCGAGCGCGGCTTCTCGGCGCTCATCGTCACCGCCGACCTCGGCGAAGTGCGCCGCGTGAGCAACCGCGTCGCGATCATGCACCGCGGCATCATCGTGGGCATCGGCGACCTCGAGGAGGTGCTCGCCGACCCGCGCCACCCCTACGTGCGCGACCTCGCGCGCTCGCTCGACCACGTCGCGCCCCTCGAGCTCGCGGCCCCGGTGTCGTGACCCGCCGCACTCCCGGCGAGCACAGGGATCCTGTCGCCGCCGTCGCCCTCCCCGGCGCGCGCCCGACCCCCGGACCCGTCGCCGTGCTGCCCGCCAGCACGCCCTCCTTCGAGCGGGCGATAGCGGCGGGCGGCGGCACGTACGCGCCGCTCTCGGCCGAGACGCGCGGGCTAGTGTGGCTCACGCTCGACGGGCCGGCGCTCGCGCAGGTGCTGCACGACCATCCCGGCATCGAGTGGGTGCAGCTGCCCATGGCGGGCGTCGAGCGCTTCGCCGAGAACTTCGCCGCGCACGGCGACGCCGACCTGCCCGTGTGGACGAGCGCCAAGGGCGTGTTCGCCGAGCCCGTCGCCGAGCACGCCGTCGCGCTCACGCTCGCCGTGCTGCGCGGCCTGCCGGAGAAGTCGCGCTCGGCCTCGTGGGCGGAGCCCAAGACGGGTGTCTCGCTGTACGGCCGCCGCGTCGTCATCGTGGGGGCGGGCGGCATCGCCGTCGAGCTCCTGCGGCTGCTCGCACCGTGGGAGGTCGACACGACGATCGTGCGGCGCGGGGATGATCCGCTGCCCGGTGCCGACCGCACGGTGCCCGTCGCCCGCCTCGACGAGGTGCTGCCGGAGGCCGACGTCGTCATCCTCGCCGCCGCCGCGACCGCGGAGACGAAGGGCCTCATCGGTGCGGAGCAGCTCGCGCTGCTGAAGCCCTCCGCCGCCCTCGTGAACATCGCCCGCGGCTCCCTCGTCGACCAGGAGGCGCTCGTCGCAGCGCTCGAGGCCGGCCACCTCGTGGGCGCCGGGCTCGACGTCACGAGCCCCGAGCCTCTCCCAGACGGGCACCCGCTGTGGACGGCGCCGCGCGTCGTCATCACGTCGCACTCCGCGGACACCCCGGAGATGACGGAGCCGCTGCTCGCGGAGCGCATCCGCCGCAACGTCGAAGCCCTCATGGGCGACGGCGGGTTCGTGGGCCGCGTCGACCCGGTGGCGGGCTACTGATGACGAGCTGGTGGGTCGGCGGCTACGGCCCCGACATGGGCGGCACGATGACGGGCATCCAGGCCATGCGGTCGACGGATGCCGGCACCCTCGAGCTCGTCGGCACGGCCGCCACGATCGCCTCGCCGTCGTACCTGTTGCAGCACGGCGACGACCTCTACGCGGTCGCCGAGGGCGACGGACGGGTGGACTCGTTCCGCCGCACGGGGGAGCACACCCTCGAGCGCGCGTCGTCCGCCTCCTCGGGCGGCCGCTGGCCGTGCAACCTCGCGGCGTTCGGCGGCGGCATCGCCGTGGCCAACTACTTCGACGGTGTCGTGGGCCTCGTGCGCGGCTCCGAGCTCGTCGGCAGCGTGCAGCTCGAGGGGTCGGGCCCGCACGAGCGCCAGGCCGGTCCGCACGCGCACACCGTGCTCGCGCTCGACGACGAGACGCTCCTGAGCGTCGACCTCGGGGCGGACCGCGTCAACGTGCACGGCGCCGACCTCGCGGTGGCCGCATCCCTGCAGCTGCCGGCGGGCACGGGACCGCGCGACCTCGTGCGCCTCCCGTCCGGCCTGTTCGTGCTCCTGAGCGAGCTCAGCCACGAGCTGTTCATGCTGCGCTGGACGGGCCAGACGCTCGAAGTCGTCGCGTCGAGCTCCGTGCCGGGTGCAGAGGCAGGCGACAACGACTCGGCCATCAGCGTGTGGGGCGACTTCGTCTACACCGGGTTGCGGGGGAGCAACCGCATCGCCGTGAGCAGGCTCGCGGGCGAGGCGGTCGAGCCCGTCGGGTGGGTGGCGTGCGAGGGGGAGTGGCCGCGGCACCACGCCGTCGACGGCGACGTGCTGCACGTCGCCAACCAGCTCTCGGACTCGGTCGCGAGCTTCCGCCTCGCAACCGACGGACTACCCGCCCTCATCGCGGAGCCGACGGCGGTCGCGTCGCCCAACTACCTGCTCGCCGCGCGGTGAGCTGGTTTTGACCGAGCCGAAGGTTTGGTAATGTAGTCAAGCTCAATCGCATTCCTCGATAGCTCAATTGGCAGAGCAACGCACTGTTAATGCGTAGGTTCATGGTTCGAGTCCATGTCGGGGAGCTAAAGGCCCCGGTCCTCCACGACCGGGGCCTTTTTCGTGCCCGGCGTACTCCCGCCGGAGTACGCACGCGTCACCGCCGGGCCGACGCCCGTGCGCATGCCCGCGGATAGCATCGGAGCATGCAGTTCCATCGTCGCGCCCACCCGCCGGTGTGGCACGGGCCCGACAAGTGGCAGCTCAACCAGTGGCAGATGAGCGAGCTCGCCGAGGAGCTCGCGCTGCGCCAGCCCCGGCAGTTCCGCCTGTCGGCGACGCCGCGGCTCGTCGTGCCCGTCATAGTGGCGCTGCTCATCCAGGTACCTGCCGCGGTCTTCTTCATGGTGAGGATGCCGTCGCCCCTCGGCTGGCTCGCCGTGGTCATCGCCGTGCTGGGCCCGCTCGCGCTCCTGCTGCGCCGTCGCATCCCCGGTCCCGTCGTCGCGACGGTCGCGGTGCTCGCGTGCGCCGACCTCTTCCTCACGTCGCAGGACCAGGGCCCGCCCTTCGTCGCGCTCGCGATCGCGATCATCTCGTCCATCCGGCACGACGCGAGGCTGTGGGCGTGGATCTCCGTGGGCGCGTGCTGGGTCGGCGCCGTGTCGTTCGGCTTGCTCCTCGGGCTCAACTGGCACCCCGCGCGCATCGCCGTGACGACGCTCGGCATCCTCATCACGTTCGGCATCGGCGAGGCCCTGCGCACGCGGCAGGAGCACTACGACGAGTTCCGCCGCGCCGTGGCCCAGCGCCGGCAGACCGAGGTGCAGGCCGAGCGCGTGCGCATCGCGCGCGAGCTGCACGACGTGCTCGCGCACTCCCTCAGCCAGATCAACGTGCAGGCGGGCGTGGGCTTGCACCTCATGGACAAGCAGCCGGAGAAGGCCGCGCAGGCCCTCGCGAGCATCAAGGAGACGAGCAAGACCGCGCTCGACGAGGTGCGCTCGGTGCTCGGGGTGCTCCGGGCGGAGGACGGGCAGGATCCGACCGCACCCCTCGTGCCCGAGCCCGACCTCTCCCGGCTGCCGGGCCTCGTCGCCTCGGTCACGTCGCAGGGCGTCGAGGTGTCCCTGGACAACGTCGTGGAGTCCGCGCCCAAGGCCGTGCAGCTCGCGGTGTACCGGATCGTGCAGGAGTCCCTCACGAACGTCGTGCGTCACGCGGGTGCCAAGCGCGCCTCGGTCTCGCTCACGCAGACCGATCACGAGTACGTCGTGCGCATCGGGGACGACGGCACGGGCATCCTCGACGACGCGAAGCGCGGCCGCGGCCTGCTCGGCATGCGCGAACGCGCAGAACTGCTCGGGGGGACCCTCGAGACCGGCACCTCGTCGCTCGGCGGGCTCGAGGTCACCGCACGCATCCCCGTCAAGGAGCACGACGCATGATCAGGGTGGCGATAGCCGACGACCAGCAGCTCATCAGGGGCGGGTTCCGCAGCCTGCTCGAGGCGGAGCCCGACATCGAGATCGTGGGCGAGGCGGGGTCGGGGGCCGAGGCTGTCGCGCTCGTGACCGCGACCCGGCCCGACGTCGTGCTCATGGACATCCGCATGCCCGACGGCGACGGCCTGTGGGCCACCGAGCAGATCGTGTCGAAGCCCGACCTGAAAGACACGCACATCGTCATCGTCACGACGTTCGAGCTCGACGAGTACGTCGGGCGCGCGATCCGCGCGGGCGCGAGCGGGTTCCTCGTGAAGGACACCGAGCCCGTCGAGCTCATCCGGGCCGTGCGCGTCGTCGCGGGCGGGGATGCCCTGCTCAGCCCCGGCGTGACGAAGCGGCTGCTCGAGCGCATCTCCGGGCAGCTGCGGGAGGCGCCGGACCGCACGCAGCTCAACGTCATCACCGAGCGCGAGCGCGAGGTGCTCGCCCTCGTCGGCCAGGGCCTCACGAACGAGGAGATCGGCAAGACGCTCTTCCTGAGCCCGCTCACCGCGAAGACGCACGTGTCGCGCATCATGCAGAAGCTCGACGCGCGCGACCGCGTGCAGCTCGTCGTGATCGCGTACGAGACCGGCCTCGTACACCCCGGGCGTACGGACTAGCCGCGGGATGCGCCCGGGGGAGTAGGCGAGGTGTCGCCGCCGGGCAGATTCGCGGGATGACCGCGGAGAGAAGAGTGGGGATACCGGCCCAACCAGGGCCCCCAAAGGAACGGACACACCGTGTTTACAGCTCTTGCTCTCGCCACCCACCTCGGCGGTCCCGGGTTCGGCTTCGGCTGGATCTTCTTCTTCCTGATCCCGCTCTTCTGGATCGGCCTCATCGTCCTGGTCGTGAGCCTCGCGCGCCGTCGCCGCGGCCACTGGGGCGGCCCCTGGGCGCACGGGCACTACGGCGCCTTCGCCGCCGCCCGCGGCGCGGAGTCGACCCTCGCCGAGCGCTTCGCGCAGGGCGACATCGACGAGAAGGAGTACCGCGCGCGCCTCGAGGTGCTGCGCGCCAACAGCCCCTTCACGCCGCCGGCAGCCAAGTAGCCCGGATTGGCCCGCGCGGCGGGCCGGCACCCAGGCGATAGAGTCTCCCTTCTGACCACCCGGCCAGGAGGGAGATTCTGCGTGTCCGACCCCGCTCTCGAGCGCCGTTCGGCGATCCGGGCCAGCTGGGCCGTGGGCCTCGCGGTCGCGGCCTACGGGGTCTCGTTCGGCGCCCTCTCGGTCGCCTCGGGGCTCGACGTCTGGCAGACGTGCTTCCTCAGCCTCATCATGTTCTCGGGCGGCTCGCAGTTCGCCGTCATCGGCATCCTCGCGGGCGGCGGAGCGGCGGCGGGCGGTGCCGCGATCGCGAGCGGCGCGCTGCTCGGCACGCGCAACGGCCTCTACGCCCTGAGGATCGCGCCCATCATCGGCGGCCCGTGGCCCAAGAAGCTGCTCGCCGCCCACTGGACCATCGACGAGTCCACGGCGGTCTCCACCGCGCAGAAGACGCTCGTCGGCCAGCGCGCGGGCTTCTGGTGGACGGGCGCGATCATCTACGTGGGCTGGAACCTCACGACGCTCATCGGCGCCCTCATCGGCGACCTCCTGGGCGACGTGAGCCAGTACGGGCTCGACGCGGCCGCAGCGGCGGCGTTCCTCGGACTGCTGTGGCCGCGCCTGCGGCAGCTGCAGCCCGTGGTCGTCGCGGTGGGTGCCGCGGTCGTGGCGACGGTGCTCATCCCCGTCGTGCCGGCGGGCATCCCCGTGCTCGCCGCCGCCCTCGTCGCGATCGTCGTCGGCGTCACGAACTGGCTGGGGGCGAAGAGGTGACGATCTGGCAGACGCTCATCCTCGCGTCCATCGCCGTGCTCGCGCTCAAGCTCGCGGGCTACCTCGTGCCGGCCTCGCTCGTCGAGAAGCCGACTCCCGCGCGCGTCGCGAACCTGTTGACCGTCGCGCTGCTCTCGGCGCTCATCATGGTGCAGACCGTGGGCGGCGCCCAGGGGATCGTCGTGGATGCGCGCGTGCCCGCCGTCATCGTCGCGGCCGTGCTGTTCGCGCTGCGCGTGCCGTTCATCGTCGTCGTCGCGGCGGCCGCGCTGGTCGCGGCCCTCATCAGGCTCTGGACCTAGTCCTCCAGGTGGTCCTCGCCCGGCAGCCAGCTGAGGCCGGGAACTCCCCAGCCGTGCTTCTTGATCGCCTTCGCGACGGGCTTGTCATACTGCTCCTCGAGCCGGTCGACGTAGAGGATGCCGTTCAGGTGGTCGAACTCGTGCTGGAAGATGCGGGCGAGCCATCCCTCGGCCTCGATCTCGAACGGGTTCTGGTCGAGGTCGACGGCGCGCAGGATGGCCCGCTGCGCGCGTATCAGGGGGAACCGCTCGCCGGGCACCGACAGGCAGCCCTCGGAGTCCTCGTCGTCGTCGGCCTCGCCCACCGGGGTGGGGGAGATCCACAGCTCGGGGTTGATCGCGACGCCGCGCCACAGGATGCCGTCGTCGTCCGTCCAGTTGTAGACGAAGAGGCGCAGCGGCACGCCCACCTGCGGGCCCGCGAGGCCCACGCCGGGGGCCTCCCTCATGGTGTCGAACATGTCGTCCACGAGCGTGCGCAGCTCGTCGTCGAACTCGGTGACCTCTGCGGCCTCGGAATGGAGCACGGACTCGCCCGTGATTCGAATGGGGAGAACGGCCATTCCTCCAGAATATCGGGCCGCGAGCGGGTAGATTCGACGGGTGCCGCCGGACCTCCAGGAACTCACCGACCAGCTGGACACCCAGTCGGGCATCGGGATCGTGCTCGCCGTGGTGGCGGCGGTGCTCCTCGCGTTCGGCACCCAGTTCCAGAACCGCGGGGTCGTGCTCGTCGGCCAGAAGTCGGGCGGCAAGGGCAAGACGGGGCTCAGCCTCGGCCAGCTCGGCGCGCTCCTCGCCCGCCCGTCGTGGGTGGTCGGAACCCTGCTCCTGGGCCTCGCGATCGTGCTGCAGCTCTCGAGCCTCACCTTCGCACCCCTCACAGTCGTGCAGCCCCTCGGGGCCATCGCCCTCGTCGTCACCGCGATCGTCAACTCGCGCGTGAGCAAGATCCCGCTCGACCGGGAGTCCATCCGCGCGATAGTCGTGTGCGTCATCGGTGTCGCGGCGTTCGTGACGATCGCAGCGTTCGTCACCGAGCGGCACCCGATCACCGCGACCCAGCTGTCGGTCGTGCTGACGATCCTCTCGGTCGTGCTCGTCGTCTTCGTGACGCTCTTCATCCTCATGAAGCGCCGCACGCCGCGCCCCATCTTCTACGTCGTCGCCGCGGGCGTGCTCTTCGGCTTCGTCGTGACGCTCGCCAACGTCGTCATCGGCCGCGTGCAGACGATCCTCACCTCCGGGCGCGGCATCGACACGTCCGACATCCTCACCATCGTGTGCGTCATCGGCCTCGCCGCGGCCGCCCTGCTGGGCACGTACTTCGTGCAGACCGCCCACTCGTCGAACCCGCCCGACCTCGTCGTCGCGGGGCTCACGGTCATCGACCCGATCGTCGCCGTCTCGATCGGCATCATCGTGCTCGGCGAGGCGTCGAGCGCCCCGCTGTGGGCGATCTTCGCCTTCGCCGCGGCAGCCGCCGCCGCGATCTGGGGAGTCGTCTCCCTCTCGCGCCACCACCCGCAGTCGCTGGCCAATACCGCACTCGCCGACGCCGTGGAAGACGCCTCCAAGACCCCTTAAGGTACGGTTTTAGCCAATATGACTTCTGCCGCCCGACGTTCCCCCCACGAGGGCAAGCCCAGACTCCGCATCCTCATCGGTGCCGACACGTTCGCGCCCGAGATCAACGGCGCGGCGACCTTCATCGCGCGCCTGAGCGCCGGACTCGTCGAGCGCGGGCACGACGTGCACATCGCCGCTCCCGCCTACTCCAACAAGAAGCGCGGGGCGCAGCAGGAGGTGCACGAGGGCCAGACCATGACCGTGCACCGCATCTACTCGTGGCGCTGGTACCCGCACCCGTGGCTACGCTTCGCGCTGCCGTGGCGCATCAAGCAGAACAGCGCCAAGATCCTCGACCTCGTGAAGCCCGACGTCGTGCACTTCCAGTCGCACATCGTCGTCGGCCGCGGCCTGACCATCGAGGGCGAGAAGCGCGGCGTCCGCCTCATCGGCACCAACCACTTCATGCCCGAGAACGCCCTCGAGTACACGCTCATCATCCCGCCCTTCCTCGAGAAGAAGGCGGTCCGCATGGCGTGGGATGCGGCCGGCCGCGTCTTCGGGCGGGCCGAGCGCGTCTCCGCCCCCACCCAGAAGGGCGCCGACTACCTCGAGCTGAACACGTCGGTGCGCAACGTGCTCGCCATCTCGTGCGGCATCGACGCCCACAACTACGCGCCCAACCTCGAGCCCCGCACCGAGAACCGCATCCTGTTCCTCGGCCGCCTCGTCGAGGAGAAGCAGATCGACAAGCTCATCCGCGCCTTCGCGAAGCTCGACGCCTCGCTCGACGCGAAGCTCGAGATCGTGGGCGGCGGCGACCAGGAGGCCAAGCTCAAGGCCCTCGCGACGGCGCTCGGCGTGCGCGACCGCGTGCACTTCTCCGGGTATGTCGACGAGGCCTACCTGCGGGATGCCCTCACGCGCGCGACCGTCTTCGCGATGCCGTCCATCGCAGAGCTGCAGAGCATCTCGACCATGGAGGCCATGGCCTCGGGCCTGCCCATCGTCGGCGCGGACGCGATGGCCCTCCCGCACCTCGTGCACGACGGCGAGAACGGGTTCCTCTTCGAGCCCGGCAACGTCGACGAGCTCGCCGAGAAGCTCACGCGCGTGCTCACGATGCCCGAGGACGAGCTGCTCGCCTTCAAGAAAGAGAGCCTGCGCCTCGTGGAGGCGCACGACATCCAGCGCACCCTCGACACCTTCGAGAGCCTCTACCGCGGCGAGCCCGTGGAACAGGGCGTCGGCACGGAGGCGAAGGGGCGGCACTAGCCCTGTATCGTTGATGCGTCCGCGGCCCGCGGGCACGGGGCGGTAGCTCAGCTGGTTAGAGCAGCGGACTCATAATCCGTCGGTCACGGGTTCAAGTCCCGTCCGCCCTACGGCGGCTCCTGCGACGGAACTCGCCCGCCCGATCGCCCTCCGCGCCCACGTCCACACCGCTATAGTGACTGAAAGTCATGTAGACGCGGACCTGCCGAGAGAGCGGTGAAGGATGTTGGGGCTCGATTGGCTGCCGCTGGTGGTCGTGTGCGTGGTCATCGGCGGCCTCATCCTGGTCGCTCCCCGCGCCGCGGCCGAGGGCGCTCTGGAGCTGTTCGGCATCGTGTGGTCCCGGCGGGCGCTCAAGCCCGAGACGGCGCTCCGACTCGCCGTGGGTAGCGGCCTGGTGCTCATCGTGGTGGGGACGACGGTGGGGCTGCTGATGGCCTCGCCGTGGCGATGACCCTGCGCGCGTTCTCCGATGCGGAGCGGGATCTGGTGTGGTCCTTCGACCCGCTGAGCCTCGCGGGGCTGCGAGGCCGGTTCCCCGCCCTCTACGACGCCCTCCTCGTGCGCGTCCTCGAACAGGCGCCCGACTCCGGCTACCGCGTGCTCGTGGCCGACCTCCTCCGCGGGTGGTTCGCCGCCGACCTCGCGCGAGCGCGTCCCCTGGCGGCGCGGCTCTCCGCCGAGTTGGTGTCACTCCGACGTGGACTCGACCTGCTTAACACCGACGAGAGGACATCATGAGCGACATCGACCACCCCACCCCCGTCCGGACCAACGGCGCGCACGCCGCCATGTGGGCGGTCGGCGCGATCTTCTTGGTCGGCGGCATCGTCCTCGCCGTCGTGACGTGGAACCTCGGCACCAGTGCAGCCGACCAGGGAACGCTCGCGCGGTCGTTCGTCGCGGTCTACATCGGTATCGGCGTGAGCTCGTTCGGCCTGCTGCTCCTGCTCATCGCGTGGACGGTCGCCGCAGCGAAGCGCTAGCTAGCGCCCGACGGCCTTCGTCACGAGCGCCGCGATCATCTTCTCCTCGGCAGGGCCGATCTTCGTGACGGCGAACGACGTCGGCCAGACGGCGCCGTCGTCGAGGGCCGCATCCTCGTTGAAGCCGAGGGTGAGGTAGCGCACCTTGAACTTGGAGGCGGGCTGGAAGAAGACGATGTTCTTTCCGTCGAGGTAGTAGGCGGGGGAGCCGTACCAGGTCTTGGGCTTGAGCTCGGGGGCGGTCGTCGTGATGATCTCGTGCAGCTTGTAGCCGAGCTCCCGGTCGGTGCCCGTGGACTCCTCGATCTTCGCGAGCACGTCCTTGAGGGCCTCCGCCTCGCCGGCCTGGGCCTTGAGCTCCCGGGCCCGCTCCTTCATGGCGGCCTTCTCTTCTTTGCTGAACTCGGGCTTCGTCGATTCGCTCATGCATCGAGAGTACGGGCGCGTGCGGGGGAGCGCTTCTCCGAACCTGCTCGGAAGGCACAGGGCTGGCCGTCGAGCGGATCCGTGGAGCTCGACGACCAGCGGCCTGTACCACTACTGTGCCACGCAGTATCGGGCAGAAGAAGAGGGGTTTTCGCCTAACGGCGGCTAGCGGCGGTCGGGGCCGTGGGCGATGCGGCCGGGCGGATCCTCGAGGATGGCCGCATCCGCGAGATCGAGCGTCGGGTAGTAGCCGATGAGGAGCTGGTCGGACTGCCGGATCGACCACGTCGTGGCCCGGTAGTAGGCGGGGTGCTCGGCCGTCGCGGGGAAGAAGCGCACGGCGCCCTTCGGCTGCGAGGGGCTGTTGCGCATCACCACCCACTCCATCTCGCTCACCTGGATGGGCGGCCACGGCCACGCCGTCATGATTCCTCCTCGTGCCGTGCGCACCGACCAGTCCCACAGGCGGTCGCACGCGCGCTCGATCGACCACGCATAGCCCACGAGGTCGCCGCCCGCCGTCACCCCGCGGAACGCCTGCTGCCCGCGCACCCTGCCGTACTCGACGCTGCCCACCCGTGTTCCGCGCCGCACGAGCAGCCACACGCCCGGCTGGGGCGACCGCTCGAGGTGGTCGCTCGGTCTCCAGTGGTGGGGCATGCAGTAGAACATATGTTCGAATCTCGCCCCGGTCAAGCTGGTAGTCTCGAGGCCGATGTCGTCAGAGCTCACCGCCGATTGCGCCAACTGCTTCGCGCTGTGCTGCGTGGCGCTCGCCTTCACGCGGTCCGCCGACTTCGCCTTCGACAAGGGCGCCGCCGACCCGTGCCGCAACCTCGAGGACGACTTCCGCTGCGGCATCCACCCCGACCTGCGCGACCGCGGGATGCGCGGCTGCACGGTCTTCGACTGCGCGGGTGCCGGCCAGAAGGTGTCGCAGCACACCTACGGCGGCGTGAGCTGGCGCGCCGAGCCCGCCGCGCGCGGGGAGATGTTCGCCGTGTTCGACATCGTGCGCGAGCTGCACGAGCTGCTCTGGTACCTCACCGAGGCCGTCGAGGTCGCTCCGGGCCTCGCGGGGGAGGCGGGCGCCCTGCTCGCCGAGACCGAGGCGATGACCCTGCTGCCGGGCGTCGACATCCTCGCGCAGGATGTCTCGTCGCACCACGCCCGCGCACGAGACCTGCTGCTGCGGGTGAGCGCCGAGGCCCGCTCGCCCGCGGGACCGGACCACCGCGGCGCCGACCTCATGGGCCGCAGCCTCCGGGGTGCCGACCTCGACCGTGCGAGCTTCCGCGGCGCCTACCTGATCGGCGCGGACCTGCGCGGCGCGAGCCTGCGCCGCGCCGACCTCGTCGGTGCCGACCTGCGCGACGCCGACCTGTCCGGCGCCGACCTCACGGGAGCGCTGTTCCTCACCCAGGCCCAGGTCAACGCCGCGAGGGGCGACGCCGTCACACGGCTGCCCGTGCGCCTCGCGCGCCCGGCGCACTGGTAAATTCGAACCGTGGGCACCCTCTTCTACGGCGACGCGAGACTGGCCATCCCGGTCGACGACCGAGCGCTCGCGCACCTCAAGGTGATCTTCGTCAACAAGCTGCGCCGGGGCGAGTCGTTCACGTACTCGTGGGTGAAGTCGCCCGCCGAGGGCCACGGCCGCTCGACGGTGTGGGTGTCGCCCGAGATCGCGCTGCAGTTCGACTTCGAGGGCAGCAAGGCGCCCGCGCTCAACCGCCGCTGGCTCGAGGAGCTCTCGCAGCTCGCCAGCAGCGGCGCGGGGCTCTCGCTCACCGACGAGCCCGTCGAGCCCGACCCCGCGACGGGGTCGATACCGGTCGTCTCCTAGCGGCTGACGCGCCCGCGGCCGAAGATCAGCCACAGGATCGAGCCGAGCACCGACAGGAAGAACGCGACGACGATCCACAGCACCTTGCCGCCGACGCCGTGGTTGGGGTTCTTCGCGATCGAGACGACCGTGATGATGAAGATGATGAGTCCGACGACGCCGCTGATGCCGCCAAGGGTGATGGGATCCATGCGGCAAGCCTAGGGCCAGCCCTCGCGCATTGGCCCGAGGCGTCGCGCGCGGGCCGTCCTAGCATTCGAGCATGAGCTTCTTGGATGCCGCCTGGTCCGCGCTCGGCAACGACCCCGCCGCGCTGGCCGGCGCCGTGCCGCCCACGATCCCGCTGTCGGCCGCGCTGCCCGTGGGCGACCTCGTCGGCGGAGCCGTCTCCGCCGCCGCCCTCGCGCACGCGCCGGGCACACAGCTGCACCTCGACCCCGCCCGTGTCGCGACCGCCGTGACGAGCGAGCGCTACCTGCGCGTGCACGGCGAGCCGTGGCAGGCGTGGGCCGAGTTCTCCGGGTTCTGGCAGACGGCGGACGGCTGGGTGCGCACGCACGCGAACTACCCGCACCACCGCGAGGCGCTGCTCGACGTCGTGGGCGGCGCGGACGGGTTCCGGCGGCTCACCTCCCTCGAGATCGAGGAGCAGGTGACGGCGCGCGGGGGAGTCGCCGTGGCGGTGCGCAGCGAGGAGGAGTGGCGCGCGCATCCCCAGGCCGCCGCGGTCGCCCGGTCGCCGTTCGTGCGCCTCGACCGCGTCGGCGACGCGCCCCGGCGCGGCGGCGTGCCGCGCGTGCTCGACCTCACGCGCGTCATCGCGGGGCCCGTCGCGACGCGCACCCTCGCCTTCTGGGGCGCGGACGTGCTGCGCATCGACGGTCCGCGATTGCCGGAGATCGAGGCACAGCATCTCGACACGGGGGCGGGCAAGCGCTCGACGATCCTCGACGCGGGCAGCACGCGGTTCGACGAGCTGCTCGCCGAGGCGGACGTCGTCGTCACGGGCTACCGGCCCGTGGCCCTCGAGAGGCTCGGCCTCTCGCCCGAGGCGCTCGTCGAGCGCCGCCCGGGCCTCGTCGTCGCGCGCCTGAGCGTGTGGGGCGCGACGGGACCGTTCGCGGCCCGCCGCGGCTTCGACAGCATCGTGCAGGCGGCGAGCGGCATCTCGTGGCTCGAGAGCGCCGACGGCGCGACGCCCGGTGCGCTGCCCGCCCAGGCGCTCGACCACTCCGCGGGCTACCTGCTCGCGGCGGGGGTGGCCACGGCGCTCCGCCGACGGGCTGAGGAGGGCGGCTCCTACCTCGTGGAGACGTCGCTCGCGCGCGTCGCGCAGGAGCTGCTCGCCGCTGCGCGCGGCCCGCGCGCCGCGCATCCCGCGTGGGATCCGACGACCGTCACGTACGGCGACCTCACTGTCGCGCGCCCCGCGTTCCCGGGGGAGTGGTCCGCCCCGCCCGTGCCGTGGGGCTCGAGCGAGCCGCGCTGGAAATAGCCGCCGGCCCGCGGTGGTTGGATGAGGTATGACCGACACCACGGCACAGGACAGGCTCTCCGCGTTCCACGCCCGCCGCGAGGCGGCAGTCGTCGCGCCGCAGGGGAACCTCGCGCTCGTCAACACGCAGTGGGTCGACTCGCCCCAGACGATCTGGGGCGTGCCCGGCACGTGGGCCCCCGCCGAGGGCGGGCTCGTCGTCACCGCGGAGGCGTCGGACGGCATCGTCGTCGACGGCCGGCTCGTCGACGGCGCGGCCCTCGTGCTCTCGCGCGACAGCACCGACCCGAGCGAGGTGCGCTTCAGCGACACCGTCACGGGCTTCGTCATCACGAGCGAGGAGGGCAGCCACGCCCTGCGGGTGTGGGATGCGGCGTCCGACGGCATCCGCGACTTCGGCAGCATCGACTCCTACCCCTACAACCCCGACTGGGTCGTGACCGCCGACTTCACCCCCAACCCCGAGGGCACGACGGTCGGCTTCGAGCACCTCAAAGACGACGGCCGCACGCGCGAGCAGGTCATCCCCGGGGACATCACGTTCACGCGCGACGGCACCGACTACCGCCTCGCGGCGTTCCGCTCGGGCCGCACGCTGCAGCTCGTGTTCGCCGACGCCACGAACGGCACGGAGACGTACAGCGTCGGGCGGTTCCTGTTCGTGTCGCCGGAGGACGACGGCACCGTCATCCTCGACTTCAACAACGCCGTGCTGCCGCCCTGCGCGTTCAGCTACAACTTCAACTGCCCGCTGCCGCCGAAGCAGAACCGCTTCGAGGTGCCCATCGAGGCCGGCGAGAAGAACGTGCTCACGAAGGACGGCGCCCTGCTGCACGGCTGAGTCACTCGGGCGAGTGCGCGTCCAGGAACGAGTAGACCTCCGTCGAGTCGACGCCCGGGTACATGCCCGTGGGCATCGCCGCGAGCAGCGAGCTGTTGAGCCGGGCGCTCGGCAGGGCGTAGCGCTCCCAGCGGCTCGACAAGGATGACGGCGCCTTGCGGCAGCAGTTCTCGTCGGGGCACGTCGAGGTGGCACGGTTGGCGGTGTCGCGCCCCCGGAACCACTTCACGTGCGCGAACGGCGTGCCCACGCTCACCGAGAAGTCGCCGCGCGACGTGGACTGGATGCGCGAGGTGCACCAGTAGGTGCCGCCCGGCTTGTCCGTGTACTGGTGGTACGGGCTGAACCGGTCGGCGACGTCGAACACCTGGCGCGCGCTCCAGTAGCGGCACACGAGCTGGCCCTCGACGGCGCCGAGGGCATCCGTGGGGAACGCGGCGTTGTCGTTCTCGTACGCCTTCGAGATCGTGCCGCTCTCGTGCACCTTGAGGAAGTGCACGGGCACGCCGAGGTGCTGCGTCGCGAGGTTCGTGAAGCGGTGGGCGGCTGTCTCGTAGCTCACCGCGAACGCGTCGCGCAGGTCCTCGACCGAGAGCTCGCGCTTCTCCTTCGCGGCGGTGAGGAACGCGACGGCCGTGTGCTCGGGGACCATGAGCGCGGCGGCGAGGTAGTTCGTCTCCACGCGCTGCCGCAGGAAGTCTGCGTAGTCCTTGGGCTCGCCGATGCCGAGCACGTGGCTCGCGAGCGCCTGCAGGAGCGTCGAGCGCGGGTCGCTGCCCGCGGCCTGCCCGACGGGCAGGTAGATGCGGCCGTTGCGCAGGTCGGTGACGCTGCGCGTGGAGCCCGGCAGGTCGGGCACGTAGTGCAGCGTGAAGCCCAGGTGCGTGGCGAGGTCTGACGCGACGCGCTGCGACAGCGGACCGCCCGCGTGCCCGACGGCGGCCAGCAGTTCCTTCGCCTTCTTCTCGAGCTCGGGGAAGTAGTTGTTGCGCTTGCGCATCGACCGCCGCAGCTCGGTGTTGGCCCGGCGGGCCTCCTCGGGGGTCGCCGCACGCTCGCGGTGCAGCCGCTGCAGCTCGTCGTGCAGGCCGAGGATCGTCTCGATCGCCTCGTCGCTCAACGTCTTGCGGATCGGCAGCGGCGGCAGGGGCAGCGACGCGTAGAGCGGTCCGCGCTGGGCGCGCTCGAGCGCGATCTCGAGCGCTGCGCGCTTGCTCGGCGCATCGGGGCTCAGCAGCTCGTCCATCGTGACCCCGAGGATGCGTGCGAGCTTCTGCAGCTCGCCGAGCTTGAGCTCGCGCTTGCCGTTCTCGATGACGGAGACCTGCGACGCGGCGCGGCCGAGGGCGCTCCCGAGGTCGTCAAGGGTGAGGCCGCGGTCGGTGCGCAGCTGGCGGATGCGACGGCCGACGGTGAGGGAATCGAGCACGTCATCATCCTGTGCCGCTGCCGTGGCATCCCGGTCGCTCATGTCGCCCTCCTCGGCGTGCTTCTTCGGCGGAACAGAAGAATGCGGATAATTCTGCCGCACTTCTCGGAGAAGAACCATCCCGCCGGGCTCAGAGTCGAAGAACAAGCCCCACCCAAGGAGAAGGAAACATGACCAGGACCGGCGACCAGACGCAGACCGCGGCGCAGCTCGAGAACGAGTGGAAGACCGACGCGAGGTGGAACGGGATCCAGCGCGAGTACAGCGCCGAGGATGTCGTCGCGCTGCGCGGCACGGTGCGCGAGGAGCGCACGCTCGCGAGGCGCGGTGCGGAGAACCTGTGGCGGCTCATCCACGAGGAGGAGTGGGTGCCGGCGCTCGGCGCCCTCACGGGAAACCAGGCGGTGCAGCAGATCCGCGCGGGCCTCAAGGCCATCTACCTGAGCGGCTGGCAGGTCGCCGCCGACGCCAACCTCTCCGGCCAGACCTACCCCGACCAGTCCCTCTACCCGGCGAACAGCGTCCCCGCCGTCGTGCGCCGCATCAACAACGCGCTCCTGCGCGCGGACCAGATCGAGTTCTCCGAAGGTAAGACGGGCACCGACTGGCTCGCCCCCATCGTCGCCGACGCGGAGGCCGGCTTCGGCGGCCCGCTCAACGCCTACGAGCTCATGAGCTCCATGATCGAGGCGGGCGCGGCGGGGGTGCACTGGGAGGACCAGCTCGCGTCGGAGAAGAAGTGCGGCCACATGGGCGGCAAGGTCCTCATCCCCACGAGCCAGCACATCCGCACGCTCAACGCCGCGCGGCTCGCCGCCGACGTCGCGGGCGTGCCCACGATCATCGTCGCGCGCACCGACTCGCTCGCCGCCGACCTCATCACGAGCGACGTCGACGACCGGGACAAGCCGTTCCTCACGGGCGACCGCACGAGCGAGGGCTTCTACCGCACGACGCCGGGCATCGAGACGGTCCTGGCCCGCGGGCACGCCTACGCGCCCTACGCCGACCTGCTGTGGGTGGAGTCGGCGGAGCCCGACCTCGAGCTCGCGCGCACCTTCGCGGAGAGCATCCACCGGCAGTTCCCCGGCAAGAAGCTCGCGTACAACTGCTCGCCGAGCTTCAACTGGAAGAGCCACCTCGACGACGACACCATCGCGAAGTTCCAGCGCGAGCTGGCGTCGATGGGATACGCGTTCCAGTTCATCACCCTCGCGGGGTTCCACGCCCTCAACCACTCCATGTACACGCTCGCGAAGGACTACTCGCAGCGCCACATGAGCGCGTACGTGGAGCTGCAGGAGGCGGAGTTCGCGTCCGAGAAGGACGGCTACACAGCCACGCGCCACCAGCGCGAGGTCGGCACCGGCTACTTCGACCGGATCGCCACGGCGCTCAACCCCGACAGCGAGACGCTCGCCCTCGTCGGCAGCACCGAGACCGCGCAGTTCCACTGAGACCAGGAGGCAGACACATGTCACACATCGAGATCCTCGCGCCGCTCGACGAGCGGTACGGCGAGATACTGACCCCGGAGGCCCTGCGCTTCCTCACCCGCCTGCACGACCAGTTCGCCGGGCGCCGCCACGACCGGCTCGCGGCGCGCATGGAGACCCGCAGGCACATCGACAACGGGCGCGACCTGCGCTTCCTGCCCGAGACGCGCGCCGTGCGCGACGAGCCCACCTGGCGCGTCGCGGGCGCCGGCCCGGGCCTCGAGGACAGGCGCGTGGAGATCACCGGCCCGACCGACCGCAAGATGACCGTCAACGCCATGAACTCGGGCGCCAAGGTCTGGCTGGCCGACCAGGAGGACGCCACGAGTCCCACGTGGGCGAACGTCATCGGGGGGCAGATCAACCTGCACGACGTGATCCGCCGCCAGATCGACTTCACGTCGGACGAGGGCAAGGAGTACCGGCTCGGCGAGACCACGCCCACGATCGTCATGCGGCCGCGCGGTTGGCACCTCGTGGAGAAGCACCTGCGCTACACCGACCGCGCGGGCCAGTCGGCGCCGGCCTCGGCATCGCTCGTCGACTTCGGGCTGTACTTCTTCCACAACGCCGCGGAGCTCATCGCGCGCGGGTCGGGTCCGTACTTCTACCTGCCCAAGCTCGAGAACCACCTCGAGGCGCGCCTGTGGGACGACATCTTCACGTTCTCCGAGAACGCGCTCGGCATCGAGCACGGCACGATCCGCGCGACGGTGCTCATCGAGACCATCTCGGCCGCGTTCGAGATGGAGGAGATCCTGTACGAGCTGCGCGAGCACTGCGCGGGGCTCAACGCGGGCCGCTGGGACTACATCTTCTCGATCATCAAGAACTTCCGCGGGCGCGGTGCGAGCTTCACCCTGCCCGACCGTTCGGCGATCACGATGACGGTCCCGTTCATGCGCGCCTACACCGAGCTGCTCGTCAAGACGTGCCACAAGCGCGGCGCGCACGCGATCGGGGGCATGAGCGCGTTCATCCCGAACCGGCGCGACCCGGAGGTCACCGCACGCGCGCTCGACGCCGTCACGCACGACAAGCGCCGCGAGGCCACGGACGGCTTCGACGGCACGTGGGTCGCGCACCCCGACCTCGTCGAGACCGCCCGCGCCGAGTTCGACGCGGTGCTGGGCGAGAAGCCCAACCAGGTCGACCGCCAGCGCGACGACGTGCACGTGACCGCCGACGACCTGCTCGACCTGACGCTCGACGGTCGCGTGACCGACGCGGGCGTGCGCGCCAACGTCTCGATCGCCGTGCGCTACCTGGAGAGCTGGCTGCGCGGGGTGGGTGCCGCCGCCATCGACAACCTCATGGAGGATGCCGCGACGGCCGAGATCAGCCGCAGCCAGCTGTGGCAGTGGATGCACCAGCGCGTCGTCACCGCGGAGGGCACGCTCATCACGCGCGCGCTCGTCGAGCACGAGCTCGCGGCGGTCACCGCCGGCCACCCCGAGTTCGCCGACGCGGCAGAGGTGTTCCGCGCCGTCACGCTCGAGGAGGACTTCCCGACGTTCCTCACGATCACCGCGTACACGCGGTACCTCGTGGAGAGCCGGGAGCCCGTCGCGGCCTAGGAGGAGCGGTCGGGGTGCTGGGGCTAGACTTCCAGCACCTCGACCACCGCCGATCGGAGGGTTCCGTGTCCAGCCCCTGGATCATCACCCCCGATGCGGCCGCGCGCGCCAGGACCGCCCACGATGTCGCGGTGGGCGAGCGCGGCGCCACGACGGGGGTGCGCCGCCTCGTGGCGGAGTCGTGGGAGCGCTCGCTGCGGCTCTCCCTCGACCCCGACTCACTCCTCGCGGGGGTCGACCTCGGCGACGAGGAGCTGCGCGCCTACCGCGATGCGCACCCGCTGTCGCTCGCGCTCCCCACCATCCACCGGCTGCTCATCCGGCACACCTTCGACGCCGGCCTCATCGTCGCCGTGGGCGATCAGGACGGCCGCCTGCTCTGGATCGACGGCGATCGCACGCTGCGCCGCAAGGCGGAGGACATGCTCTTCGTCGAGGGCGCCGACTGGTCGGAGCGCGCCGTCGGCACGAGCGCACCGGGCACGGCCCTCGCCCTCGACCACGGCATCCAGATCACGGGCGCGGAGCACTTCAACCGCATCGTCCACCCGTGGAGCTGCACGGCGGTGCCCGTGCACGACCCGGCGACCGGCGCCATGCTCGGCGTCATCGACATCACGGGCACGGATGCGGCAGTGGCCCCGGCCACGCTCCCGCTCATGGAGGCGGCGGTGGCCGCCGTGGAGTCGGAGCTGCGCATCCGCCGGCTCGACGAGCTCGCGTCCCGGCCGCGGCGCGCCGTGCAGCGCGCCGTGCCCGAGCCCTCGTTGAACGTCCTGGGCACCGAGGGCGGCAGGCTGCAGTCGGGCACGCGCTCCGCCGAGCTCAGCACGCGGCACGCCGAGATCCTGACGCTGCTCGCGTGGCATCCTTCCGGCCTCTCCGCCGAGTCGCTCGCGGGCCTGCTCGACTGCTCGGTCGAGACGCTGCGGCCCGAGATGGTGCGGCTGCGCCGCGTCGTCTCCTCGGTCGACCCGTCGCTCGAGCCCACCTCGCGCCCCTACCGCCTGCCGCGGCGCCTCGACCTCGACGCGCACCGCGTGCTCGCCTTCCTCGACAGGGGAGCACACCGCGTCGCGCTCGCGGGGTACTCGGGCCCGCTGCTGCCGGGGTCGTCGGCCTCGGGCATCCGCGCGATCAGGGATGAGGTGAGCTCGCGCCTGCGCGAGTCGCTGCTGACCGACGCGTCGGTGGAGACGCTGCTCACGTACGCGCGCACGGACGAGGCGGCGTACGACGTCGAGGTGTGGCGCGCGTGCCTCGCGCTCCTGCCGCCCAAGTCGCCCAAGCGCGCCGCGGTGGTCTCGCGCATCGAGCGCATCGAGCGGGAGCTGCGCTGAGTTCTCCACACACTCGAACACATGTTCGAATGTCTGGTACCATATCTGTATGACGATCGCCTCCGTGATCGTGCCGGATCACCTCGAACTCCTCGACGACGCAGCCCTGCTCTCGCTGCAGTCGTCGATCGCGGCCTCGCGCCGCGAGCTCGACGCGCTCAGCGCGCGGGTCTCCGCAGAGGTGGGCGCAGCGCAGATAGGCGCGGCGAGCTCCCCGCGCAACCTTCTGCAACGTTGCTGCAACGCACGCCCTCGTAGCGTCGCACCATGCCAGAGACCTGGCTGACAACGACGTCGACAGGAGTCCCCATGACGATCTACGCCGCACCCGGAACGAAGGATGCGAAGGTCACGTTCAAGCCCCGCTACGAGCACTGGATCGGAGGCGGGTGGGTCAAGCCCGTCAAGGGCCAGTACTTCGACGACATCTCGCCCGTCAACGGCAAGCCGTTCGCCGAGGTCGCCCGCGGCACGGCGGAAGACATCGAGGCCGCCCTCGACGCCGCGCACAGGGCCGCGCCCGCGTGGGGCAAGACGTCCACGACCGAGCGCGCGGCCGTGCTCAACGCGATCGCCGACGTGATCGAGGCCAACCTCGAGCTGCTCGCGGTGGCCGAGACGTGGGACAACGGCAAGCCCATCCGCGAGCCCCTCAACGCCGACCTCCCGCTCGCCGCCGACCACTTCCGCTACTTCGCCGCGGCGATCCGCGCGCAGGAGGGCCACTTCGCCGAGATGGACGGCGACATGACGGCCTACCACTACAAGGAGCCGCTGGGCGTGGTCGGGCAGATCATCCCGTGGAACTTCCCGATCCTCATGGCCGTGTGGAAGCTCGCCCCGGCACTCGCGGCGGGCAACGCCGTCGTGCTCAAGCCCGCCGAGCAGACCCCGGTCTCGATCCTCGTGCTCGTCGAGCTCATCGGCGACATCCTGCCCCCCGGCGTGCTCAACATCGTCAACGGCTTCGGCGCCGAGGCGGGCAAGCCGCTCGCGTCGAGCCCGCGCATCCGCAAGATCGCTTTCACGGGCGAGACCACCACGGGCCGGCTCATCCTGCAGCACGCGTCGGCGAACATCATCCCCGCCACCCTCGAGCTCGGCGGCAAGAGCCCCAACATCTTCTTCCAGGATGTCGCCGACAAGCGCGACGCCTTCTACGACAAGGCACAGGAGGGCTTCACCCTCTTCGCCTTCAACCAGGGCGAGGTCTGCACGTGCCCGTCGCGCGCGCTCATCCAGAAGCCCATCTACGACTCGTTCCTCGGCGACGCCATCGAGCGCACCAAGAAGGCCGTGCAGGGCAACCCGCTCGACACCGACACGCAGGTGGGCGCGCAGGCGTCGAACGACCAGCTCGAGAAGATCCTGAGCTACATCGACATCGGCAAGCAGGAGGGCGCCAAGCTCGCCCTCGGCGGTGAGCGCGTCGACCTCGGCGGCGACCTGTCGGGCGGCTACTACGTGAGCCCCACGATCTTCGAGGGCCACAACAAGATGCGGCTGTTCCAGGAGGAGATCTTCGGGCCCGTCGTCGCCGTCACGAGCTTCGATGACTACGACGACGCCATCGCGATCGCCAACGACACCCTCTACGGGCTCGGCGCGGGCGTGTGGTCGCGCAACGGCAACGTCGCGTACCGGGCGGGCCGCGACATCCAGGCCGGCCGCGTGTGGGTGAACAACTACCACGCCTACCCCGCGGGCGCGGCGTTCGGCGGCTACAAGAGCTCGGGCATCGGCCGCGAGAACAACGCGCTCGCGCTCGACCACTACCAGCAGACGAAGAACCTGCTCGTCAGCTACTCCGAGAACGCGCTGGGATTCTTCTAGACCCGCACGCCACCACCGCTTCCGGCGGTCGCCCGTGCCAGGACGGGCGACCGCCGGAGAACCACGTCAGGAGCGCATCATGATCGAGGCATCAGCAACCATCCCGGGCGAGACGCGCGCGCGAGTGGCCCTCACGGCCGCGAGCGTCGACCTGCTCCGCGCGCTGTGGCAGCAGCACGGGCCGCTCATGTTCCACCAGTCGGGCGGGTGCTGCGACGGCAGCTCGCCCATGTGCTTCGCGCAGGGCGACTTCTGGACGGGCGACAGCGACATCCTGCTCGGCGTCTTCGACATCGCCGTGCCGGGCAGTGGGCCGCAGCCCATCGAGTTCTGGATGTCGAAGGAGCAGTTCGAGTACTGGAGCCACACCTTTCTCACGGTCGACGTCGTGAAGGGCAGGGGCAGCGGCTTCTCCCTCGAGGGTCCGGAAGGGCTGAGGTTCCTCATCCGCTCGCGCCTCATGGAGACCGCGACGCCCTTCGCGTGACGGCCCGGCAGGGCAGGATGGACACGTGTTCATCGTCCTCGCGCGCGTCGACTCCCGCGTCATGGCGGCGCGGCTGACCGACGCGGGCGGCGCCCTCGGCGTCGAGTACGTCGCCGACCTCGCGGCGTTCGTCGCGAAGGAGGAGCCGGCCCATCCGCGCTGGGTGTGGGATGACACGAGCACGTGGTACCCCGAGCTGCTCGCGGCGGGAATCCGCGTCGACCGCTGCTTCGACCTGCGGCTGTGCCACGCCATCCTGCGCTCCTCCGTGCTGACGGCCGACTCGGCCCTCGCGCGAGCACCGCAGGGGGTGTGGGACGCGCCGGCGCCGCACACGGCTCCCGCCGAGCCCGACGGCGCGCTGTTCGACGTCGAGCCCGAGCAGCCCGCGGTCGTCGCCGACCCGCTCGCCGAGTTCACCCTGCAGCGTGCCGCGGTGGCGGGCTGTGCCGAGCCCGGGCGCATCCAGCGGCTGCTCGCCGCCGAGTCCGCGGGCGCGCTCGTCGCGGCGGAGATGCGCTTCGCGGGGCTGCCGTGGGATGTCGCGGCGCACGACCGCATCCTCACGGGCATCCTCGGCCCCCGCCCGCGCGAGGGCGAGCGCCCCGCGAAGCTGCAGGAGGTGCTCGACGTCGTGCGGCAGCGGCTCGACGTGCCCGACCTCAACCCCGACTCGCCCGTGGAGCTGCTGCGCGGCCTCGGGCTCGCGGGCCTGCAGGCCACGTCGACGCGGTCGTGGGAGCTCAAGCAGCTCAAGCATCCGGCGATCGCCCCGCTGCTCGAGTACAAGAAGCTCGCGCGCCTGCTCTCCGCCAACGGCTGGCACTGGCTCGACACGTGGGTGGTCGACGGGCGGTTCCGCCCCGACTACGTGCCCGGGGGTGTCGTCACGGGCCGGTGGGCGACGAGCGGCGGGGGAGCACTGCAGCTCCCGCGCCAGATCCGCGGCGCGGTCGTCGCCGATCCCGGGTGGAAGCTCGTCGTCGCGGATGCGTCGCAGCTCGAGCCGCGCATCCTCGCCGCCATGGCCGCCGACCGTGGCATGGTGCAGGCGGGCGCCGCGGGCGACCTCTACGCGGGAATCGTGGCGAGCGGGGCCGTCGAGACGCGCGACCAGGCGAAGATCGCGATGCTCGGCGCCATGTACGGCGCGACGACGGGCGAGAGCGGCAGGCTCATGCCGCGCCTCGCGAAGGCCTACCCGCGCGCGATCCAGCTCGTCGAGGATGCCGCGCGCGCCGGTGAGCGCGGCGAGCGGGTCACGACGCGCCTCGGCCGCAGCTCGCCGCCCGGGCAGCGGTTCGAGGGCTGGAGCGACGGCCGTTCCGACGCAGAGACCTCCCGCGCGCGCGAGCGCTCCCGGTCGTGGGGCAGGTTCACGCGCAACTTCGTCGTGCAGGGCACCGCCGCCGAGTGGGCGCTGTGCTGGATGGCGAGCATCCGACGGCGCCTGCGCGAGCTCGACGGGCGCGGCTTCGAGCATGCGCCGCACCTCGTGTTCTTCCTCCACGACGAGGTCGTCGTGCACACCCCGGCCGAGCTCGCCGACACCGTGCGGCAGGTGCTCGTGGACTCGGCCGCCGAGGCCGGGCGCCTGCTCTTCGGGGAGTTGCCGGTGACGTTCCCGCTCACGGTTGCGAGTGTCGACGACTACGGGCAGGCCAAGTGAGCCATACCGTGTATGCATGTCGATCCGTCTGAGCCTGCTCGCGATCCTCGAGCTCGGCCCGTGCTACGGCTACCAGCTGCGCCTCGAGTTCGAGCGTCGCACCGCCCCCACCTCACCGCTCAACGTCGGTCAGGTCTACGCGACCCTCGACCGCCTCGAGCGCGACGGCCTCGTCGTCAAGCGCCAGCAGGATGCGGCCGGCCACGTCTACTACGCGATAACCGGCCGCGGCCGTGACGCGGTCGCGGAGTGGCTCGCGGAGCCCGTGGCCCCGCCCGCGCGGGACGAGCTCGCGACGAAGCTCGCGCTCGCCCTCACGCTGCCCGGCGCCGACCCGGCAGCGCTCATCGCCGCCCAGCGCACCCTCGCGACCGAGTCGCTCGCGGCCCACCTCGCGCGCGAGCACGCGACCCTGGCCGAGCGGCTAGTGGGCGACGCCCTCGCCCTTGCCGCCGAGGCCGAGCTGCAGTGGCTCGACCGCTGCGAGGTGCTGCTCGCCGAGGCATCCCCGTACGGCCTCGACTCCGAGCCCCCGCGACGGGGCAGGCCGGCCCAAACAACAGCCTTGTGATTCCGGCCATACATAGGTCATAATGGCCCCAGCGGTCTCGCACCGCACAATTTCACAGCTCTGCAGGTCAACTGCCATTCCAACGGGTCGATGGGGAAGTCGCATCCAACGGAATGGAGAGAATCGTGACTGCACCGAACGCTCGCGGAGTGCTATTTGTGCACTCCGCTCCTCGCGCGCTGTGCCCGCACATCGAATGGGCAGCAGGACGCGCCCTCGAGCGTGCCGTGAATTTCGACTGGTCCGCGCAGCCCGTGCTGCCCGGCTCGCAGCGCACCGAGTTCTACTGGGAAGGCCCGCGAGGCACGGGGGCGAAGCTCGCCTCGGCGCTGCGTGGGTGGGAGCACCTGCGCTACGAGGTCACCGAGGATGCCGGGCTCGGCACCGACGGGGGTCGGTGGATGCACACGCCCGACCTCGGCATCTTCTTCGCGCAGACGGACACCGTGGGCAACACCGTGATCCCCGAGGACCGCGTGCGCTACGCCATGGACCTCGCGGGCGCCAACGCGATCGAGCTGCACCGCGAGCTGCGCCTCGCGCTCGGCCAGGCGTGGGACGACGAGCTCGAGGCGTTCCGCCACGCGAGCCAGGACTCCGCAGTCGTATGGCTGCACCAGGTGGGCTGATCGAGATGGAGACCCAGATCGTCGTCGCACCGGACCGCCGGTTCACCGGCGCCACAGAACTGCTCGAGCGCATGGTCACTGAGGATGACGTGCTCGACTTCGGGGGAGAGTGCTTCATCCACGACGGGTGCAGACCCGTCTAGGAGCGGTACCTCATCGGCAGGGAGTCGATGAGGCTGGAGAGGGCGAACGGATTCGCCCCGCCACGGATGGCAGCTCCAGCCTCATCGAGTCCCTGTCGGCGTTTAAGGGCAGGCGCGCGAGCCCCACGTGATCGACTCCTAGTTGTAGGAGCGGAACGCCACGACGGAGTTGTGGCCGCCGAAGCCGAACGAGTTGCTCAGCGCGAGCAGGTCGCCGTCCCCGAGCGCACGCGGCGACGTGACCACGTCGAGCGGGATGGCGGGATCCTGCTCGGTGAGGTTGATCGTCGGCGGCGCGGTGCGGTTGTGCAGCGCGAGGATCGTGAAGATCGCCTCGAGCGCACCGGTTCCGCCGAGCAGGTGGCCCGTCGCGGCCTTCGTCGCCGACACGGCGATGTTGGGCAGGTGGTCTCCGAAGACCCGCAGCATGGCGTTGTACTCCGCGATGTCGCCGACGGGAGTGCTCGTGGCGTGGGCGTTGATGTGCGCCACATCCTCGGGCCTGGCACCCGCCTGGGCGAGCGCGGCGAGCATGGCGCGCGCCGCCGCCGAGCCCTCGGGGTCCGGGGCGGTGATGTGGAACGAGTCGCTCGTGACGGCACCGCCCGCGAGCTCCGCGTAGATCCGGGCGCCGCGAGCGAGGGCGTGCTCCTCGGTCTCGAGCACGATCGAGCCGGCACCCTCGCCGAGCACGAAGCCGTCACGCGACACGTCGTAGGGGCGCGACGCGGTCGCGGGGGAGTCGTTGCGCTTCGAGAGCGCCTGCATCGACGCGAACGCGGCGATGGGCAGCGGGTGCACGACGGCCTCCGTGCCACCGGCGATGACGACGTCGGCGAGGCCCTCCCGCAGGTGCATGTAGGCGTTGGCGATGGCCTCGGTGCTCGACGCGCACGCCGAGACGTCGGTGCGGGCGTAGGCGCGTGAGGGGATGGACATGCTGATCGCGGCGGCGGCGGCGTTCGGCATGAGCATGGGGATGGTCATGGGGAGCACGCGGCGCGGCCCCTTCTCCTTGAGCGTGTCCCACGCGTCGAGGAGGGTCCACAGGCCGCCGATGCCGGTCGAGTAGTCGACCCCGACGCGGATGGGGTCGACGTCGGGCGAGCCCGCGTCGGCCCACGCCTCGCGCGCGGAGATGAGGGCGAACTGGCTCGAGGGGTCGAGGCGCTTCGACTCGACGCGCTCGAGCACCTCCTCGGGGCGCACCTTGGCCTCTGCGGCGAAGGTCACGGGGAGTTCGAGCTCTGCCACCCAGTCCTGGGTGAGCGTGTGCGCTCCGGACTCGCCGGCGAGCAGCGCCGTCCACGACTCGGGGGCCGTGCCGCCGAGGGGCGACGTGGCGCCAATACCTGTTACGACGATCTTCTTGGTCATGTCACATCCTGTTGTTTCGACAACACTGTCCTGAGGATGGCCGGGCGTGCCCGGCCATCCGTAGGGGTACTGCTCAGCCCTGGGCGCCGGTGATGAAGTTCACGGCGTCGCCGACGGTCTTGAGGTTCTTGACCTCTTCGTCGGGGATCTTGACGTCGAACTTCTCCTCGGCGTTGACGACGATGGTCATCATCGAGATCGAGTCGATGTCCAGGTCGTCGGTGAACGACTTGTCCAGCTCGACGGTGTCCGTCGCGATGCCGGTCTCGTCGTTGATGAGTTCGGCCAGGCCGGCCAGGACTTCTTCGGTGGACAATGCCATGATGTTTATCTCCTTGTGGATGTGTTTTTGACCGCTGCCCAGTTTAGGGCAGCACTACTACCTGGGCGCCGAACACGAGGCCCGCGCCGAAGCCGATCTGCAGGCACAGCCCGCCGCTCAGCTCGGGGTGCTCCTGCAGGAGCCGGTGCGTCGCGAGCGGGATGGAGGCGGCGCTCGTGTTCCCCGTGGTCTCGATGTCGCGACCGATGATGACGCTCTCGGGCAGCTTGAGCTGCTTGGCGAGCTCGTCGATGATGCGCATGTTCGCCTGGTGCGGCACGAACGCGGCGAGGTCGGACGATTCGACACCCGCGGCCTCGAGCGCCTGCTTGGCGACCTTCGCCATCTCCCACACCGCCCAGCGGAACACGGTCTGGCCGTCCTGACGCAGGGTCGGCCACTTGGCGCGGCCCTCGCGGAAGTCGACGAGGTTGTAGTCCATGCCCACGGCGTCGGCCTTGGATCCGTCGGAGCCCCACACGGGAGCGGCGATGCCGGGGAAGTCGCTCGGGCCGATGACCACGGCACCCGCGCCGTCGCCCAGCAGGAACGAGATCGTGCGGTCGGTGGGGTCGACGATGTCGCTGAGCTTCTCCGCGCCCACGACGAGCGCGTAGTGCGCGGCTCCGCTGCGGATGAGCGCGTCGGCCTGCGTCACGCCGTAGCTGAAGCCCGCGCACGCGGCGTTGGAGTCGTACGCGGCGGCGGGGTTGGCGCCCACCCGGTCGGCGAGCACGGCCGACATCGACGGGGTCTGCTGCACGTTGCCGATGGTCGCGACGATGACGAGGTCGATCTGGTCGGCCGGGATGCCCGACTTCGCGATGGCCTCCTGCGCCGCCTCCGTGGCGAGGTCGAGGGCGAGGATGCCCTCGGAGGCGCGCGTGCGCGTGATGATGCCCGTGCGCTGGCGGATCCACTCGTCGCTCGAGTCGATGGGGCCGACGAGGTCGTCGTTGGGCACCACGAGGTCGCCGCGCGCCGCGCCGTAGCTGTAGATACGCGTGAACTCGGCGCCGTGGGACTGCTTGAGGGTGGGCACGTCGGTTACTTCCCGTCGATCAGGTCGAATGCTGCTGCGAGGTCGTCCGGAGTCTTGACCGCGACGGACGGCACGCCCTTGAGGCCGCGCTTGGCGAGCCCCACGAGGGCACCCGCGGGCGCGAGCTCGATGATGCCGGTCACGCCGGCGGCCGCGAACGACTCCATGGCGAGATCCCAGCGCACGGGCGACGAGACCTGGCCGACCATGAGCTGCACGAAGTGGTCGCCGCTCTCGATGCGGGATCCGTCTCGGTTGGTCCAGATCGGAAGGGTCGGGTCGTGCTTCTCGAGGCCCGCGGCGAACAGCTCGAGGCCCGCGACCGCCGGCTGCATGTAGCGCGTGTGGAAGGCGCCGGCGACCTGCAGGGGGATGACGCGCGTGCCCGCGACGGGGTTCTCGGCGAGCTGCGCGAGGGCGGGGAGGGCGCCGGCGACGACGACCTGTCCGCCGCCGTTGAAGTTGGCGGGCTGGAGCTCCAGCTCGGCGAGGCGCTCGAGGAGGGCGGCCTCATCGCCGCCCAGCACGGCGGACATGCCCGTGGGCTCGAGCGCGGCGGCATCCGCCATCGCCCGTCCGCGCTCGCGCACGAAGCTCACGGCGTCCGTCTCGCTCAGGATGCCCGCACCCGCCGCGGCCGTGACCTCGCCGACCGAGTGCCCGGCGATGCCGCCGACCTTCTCGCGGCGGCCGTCGGCGAAGAGGGAGCGGAGGGTGAGGAGTCCCGCCGCCACGATGAGCGGCTGCGCGACCTTGGTGTCGCGGATCGTGTCGGCGTCGCTCGTCGTGCCGTGCGCGACGAGGTCGATGCCGACGCCGTCGGAGATGGCGCCGAGCTGGTCGGCGGCGCCGGGGAGCTCGAGCCAGGGGGAGAGGAATCCGGGGGTCTGTGAGCCCTGTCCGGGCGCGACGATGACGATCACTTCTCTAGTGTGCCAACTCTTCGGGCCGCGCGCAGGGGGTGATCTCCCAAGAACCGCACGAATCGTTGTGCAATGCGTTCAACGAGCGCGTTTGGCGCTGTCGGGATCGGCTATCGAGCCCACGATGAGCGCGGACTGCAGGATGAGCGCCTCGCGCGCCCCCGTGGCATCCCAGCCGATCACGTCGCTCACGCGCTTGAGGCGGTAGCGCACGGTGTTGGGGTGCACGAACAGCTCGCGCGCCGTCGCCTCGAGCGACCGTCCGTTGTCGAGGTAGCACCACAGCGTCGCGAGCAGGTCTGTGGAGTGCGCCTGCAGCGGCCGGTAGATCTTGTTGATGAGGGTCGACCGGGCGAGCGGGTCGCCCGCGAACGCGCGCTCGGGCAGCAGGTCGTCGGCGAGCGTCGGCCGGGGCGCGTTGCGCCACGACCGCGCGACGGCGAACCCCGCGAGAGCGGCCTTGGCGCTCTTGGAGGCGTCGACGAGCGTGGGCACCTCGTGGCCGAGCACGAGGTGGCCCGGGCCGAAGCCCGGCTCGAGCTGCTTCGCGATCTCGAGGAACGGCATGGGAGTGACGGCGTCCGGGTCGGTGCGCGGGCTCGCGCGGCCGATGACGAGCACGAGACGGCTGCCCTGCACGCCGATGAGCACGTCGGCGTCGAGGTGGCGCGCCGTGCGGCGCAGCTGGTCGACGTCGAGCATCTTGGGGGCCGTGCCCACGAGCACGCACACCTCGCCGTGGCCGTTCCAGCCGAGGGCGGCGATGCGCGAGGGCAGCTCGTTGTCGTACTCCCCGCTGAGGATCGAGTCGACGACGAGGGCCTCGAGGCGGGCATCCCACAGCCCCCGTGCCTCGGCCGCGCGCGCGTAGACGTCGGCGGCCGCGAAGGCGATCTCGCGCGAGTAGAGCAGGATGCCCTCGCGCAGCACGTCGTCGTCGTTCTTGATGCGGTGCTCGACGACCTCGACGGTCAGGCGGATGAGCTGCAGGGTCTGCGTGAGCGACACCGAGCGCAGCAGCTCGCGCGGGGCCGCGCCGAAGACGTCCGCCGCGATCCACGGCGTCGACTTCGGGTCTTCGAACCAGCTGATGAAGCTCGTGATGCCCGCCTGCGCCACGAGCCCGACCGCGGAGCGACGCCCGGGCGGCATGTCGCCGTACCAGGGGAGTGTGTCCTCCAGACGCTTCAGGGTCGCTGTCGCCAGCTCACCCGAGATCGTCCGCAGCCACGCGAGCGTCTGCTCCTTGGTCTTCTGCACCACCGTCGGGATGCGCCTCGCCTAGCTCTCGCCGCCGGCCGAGCCGGTGGTGCCCGCGTTCACGTCGAGCAGGCGGTACTTCTCGATGGCCTGCGCCGCGAGCGACGGGTCGACGACGCCCTTCTTGCCGAGGGACTGGAGGGTCCGCACGACGAGGGAGGGTCCGTCGATCTTGAAGTAGCGCCGGGCCGCCGCGCGCGTGTCGGAGAAGCCGAAGTCGTCGGCACCGAGCGTCGCGAAGTCGCCGGGCACGAACTGCCGGATCTGGTCGGGCACGGCGTGGCTGAAGTCGCTCACGGCCACGAACGGACCCTCTGCGCCAGACAGCTTCTGCGTGACGTAGGGCACGCGCGGCTCGGCACCGGGGTTGAGGAAGTTGTGCTCCTCGGCGGCGATGCCGTCGCGGCGCAGCTCGTTCCAGCTCGTGACGGACCAGACGTCGGCCGCGACACCCCAGTCGGCGGCGAGGAGCTCCTGGGCCTCGAGCGCCCACGGCACCGCCACACCCGAGGCGAGCAGCTGGGCGCGCGGGCCCGGCGTCGTCGCCGCACGGAGGTGGTAGATGCCCTTGAGCACGCCCTCGAGGTCGAAGTTCTCCGGCTCGGCGGGCTGCACGACCGGCTCGTTGTAGAGCGTCAGGTAGTACATGACGTTGGGCTCGGGGTGCGTGCCGCCGTACATCCTCTCGATGCCGGCCTTGACGATCGCGCCGATCTCGTAGCCGTACGCGGCGTCGTAGGCGACGACCGCGGGGTTCGTCGACGCGAGCAGGAGCGAGTGGCCGTCGGCGTGCTGCAGGCCCTCGCCCGTGAGCGTCGTGCGGCCGGCCGTGGCGCCCATGATGAAACCGCGGGCCATCTGGTCGCCCGCCGCCCACATGGCGTCGCCCGTGCGCTGGAAGCCGAACATCGAGTAGAAGACGTAGACCGGGATGAGCGGCTCGCCGTTCGTCGCGTACTGGGTGCCCGCTGCCGTGAACGCCGCGAAGGCGCCGGCCTCGTTGATGCCCACGTGCACGATCTGGCCCTGCGGCGACTCCTTGTACGCCAGCAGCAGCTCGCGGTCGACGGACGTGTAGTGCTGCCCCTGCGGGTTGTAGATCTTCGCGGTGGGGAAGTACGCGTCCATGCCGAAGGTGCGCGCCTCGTCGGGGATGATCGGGACGATGCGGTGGCCGAAGTCCTTCGCACGCAGCAGGTCTTTGAGCAGGCGCGCGAACGCCATGGTGCTCGCGATCTCCTGCTTGCCGGAGCCCTTCTTGACGACCTCGAAGGCCGTCGCGTCGGGCAGCGAGACCTGCGTGTACTTCGAGCGGCGCTCGGGCACGTAGCCGCCGAGCTCGCGGCGACGCTCCTGCAGGTACTGGATCGCCTCGTCGTTCTCGCCCGGGTGGTAGAGCGGCGGCTGGTACGGGTTCTCCTCGAGCTGCGCGTCCGTGATGGGGATGTGCATGACGTCGCGGAACTGCTTGAGGTTGTCGAGCGTGAGCTTCTTCATCTGGTGGGTCGCGTTGCGGCCCTCGAAGCTCGGCCCGAGGCCGTAGCCCTTGACGGTCTTCGCGAGGATGACCGTGGGCTGGCCCTTGTGCTCCTGCGCCGCCTTGAACGCCGCGTACACCTTGCGGTAGTCGTGGCCGCCGCGCTTGAGGCCCCACAGCTGGTCGTCGGTGTAGTCCTTGACCATCTCGAGAGTGCGCGGGTCGCGGCCGAAGAAGTTCTCGCGCACGTAGGCGCCGTTCTCGGCCTTGTAGGTCTGGTAGTCGCCGTCCGGCGTGCGGTTCATGAGGTCGCGCAGCGCGCCGTCGGTGTCGCGCGCGAGGAGCTCGTCCCACTCGCGGCCCCACACGACCTTGATGACGTTCCAGCCGGCACCGCGGAAGAAGCTCTCGAGCTCCTGGATGATCTTGCCGTTGCCGCGCACCGGTCCGTCGAGGCGCTGCAGGTTGCAGTTGATCACGAAGTTGAGGTTGTCGAGCCCGTCGTTGGCGGCCCACTGGAGGGCGCCGCGGCTCTCGACCTCGTCCATCTCGCCGTCGCCGAGGAACGCCCAGACCTGCTGGTCGCTCGCATCCTTGATGCCGCGGTTGGTGAGGTAGCGGTTCGACTGCGCCTGGTAGATGGCGTTGATGGGGCCGAGGCCCATCGAGACCGTGGGGAACTGCCAGAACTCGGGCATGAGCCGCGGGTGCGGGTAGCTCGAGAGGCCGTTGGGGAACTGCGACTTCTCCTGGCGGAAGCCCTCGAGCTGCTTCTCGGAGAGGCGGCCCTCGAGGTACGCGCGCGCGTACATGCCGGGGGAGGCGTGGCCCTGGTAGAAGATCTGGTCGCCGCCGCCGGCGTGGTCCGCGCCGCGGAAGAAGTGGTTGTGGCCGACCTCGTAGAGGGCGGCGGACGACGCGTACGTCGAGATGTGGCCGCCGACGCCGATGCCGGGGCGCTGCGCGCGGTGCACGGTGATCGCGGCGTTCCAGCGGATCCACGCGCGGTAGCGGCGCTCGAGCTCCTCGTTGCCCGGGAAGTCGGGCTCGTCCTCGACCGCGATCGTGTTGAGGTAGTCCGTGGTCGGGACCATCGGCACGCCCAGGTGCAGGTCCTTCGACCGCTTGAGCAGGCTCAGCATGATCTCGCGGCCGCGCTCATGGCCGTGTGCGGCGACAAGGGCGTCGAGCGACTCCTGCCACTCGGCGGTCTCCTCCGGATCCCTATCGATGTGGTTCACCGAGTACGGGTCCTGGTCGTTTACCGTCACCCTTGACCTCTTTCTTGAGAGAGTTGCTGCCCGCGGCGAATCGGGTTACGACGTGCCGGGATCTACTACGCCTATCGATACTAGTTGTGGGACGCATACTGACTCGCACCGGCGTATGATTGCCCCTCGTGTGTGCCTGAGAAACACCCGGGCACGAAAGGAAACGCCAGCTCATGGCTCTCGAAAAAGACACGACCGCGCCCGACTTCGATCTTCCGAACCAGTTCGGCGAGCACGTGCGACTCTACGACTTCCGCGGCAAGAAGCCCGTGGCCCTCGTCTTCTTCCCCCTCGCCTTCTCCAGCACGTGCACCACGGAGCTGTGCGACCTGCGCGACAACATCGCGATGTTCAAGGCGGAGGGCATCGAGCTCATCGGCATCTCCGTCGACTCCAAGGCCACGCTCAACGCGTTCGCCCAGGAGAAGGGCTACGACTTCACGCTGCTCGCCGACTTCTGGCCGCACGGCGAGGTCGCGCGCGAGTACGGCGTGTTCCTCGAGGCGAAGGGCTTCGCGAACCGCGCCACCTTCCTCATCGACATCGACGGCGTCATCCGCGCGAGCATCATCACGGCTCCTGGCGAGGCCCGCACGATGGACGAGTACCTCGAAGCGCTGCGCGAGCTGAAGGCCGAGCGGGTCTAGCCGGTCATCCTGATCAGGTCAGGATGTTGACCGCCCTCGAGATCACGAGGGCGAGCAGCACGAACCCCGTGAGCGCCTGCAGGGCCATGAGGCCCTTGGCGCGCAGCGTGAGCGGCATCGTGTCGGTGGGGCTGAACGCCATCATGTTCGACAGCGAGAAGTACGCGTAGTCGAAGAACACGGGCAGCCACCGGTCGTCGTTCTGCTGCTGGGGGAACAGGAAGTCCTGCGCGGCGTCGTCGCGCACGCCGTCGATGCGGCGCGCGTACGGGCCGCCCTTGTCGAGCTCCCAGTAGACGAGGGCGAACGCGATGACGTTCGTGATCCACACGGCGAAGGCGGTGAGCAGCACGCTCGGGCCGTCGACCTGCCCGTTCACGAGCTGCGCCACGATGATCACGACGTAGACCTGGTTGACGCCCGCGAGCGCGAGGGCGAAGCCCACGCCCACCCAGCGGGACCAGGTCGTCTCCCGCGTCACGCGCGTGGGGTTCATGACCAGGAGGGGGACGAGCACGAGGGCGCCGACCGCGGGAACGACCCAGCGCGGGAACAGCGAGATCTCCTCCGGCAGCAGGAGGTAGAGGGCGAAGGCCGCGAGGATCGTGGCGATCACGGGGAGCTTGTGCTCGTAGTGCTGCGTCGGCTGCGGGTGGGTGGGGTCTGGGCGCTGGGCCATGTGTACCATTGTGGAGCGTCAAGCGCCTTTAGCTCAGTTGGTAGAGCGCCACGTTTACACCGTGGATGTCATCGGTTCGAGCCCGGTAGGGCGCACCGGATCCCGTGCGGGCTCTCCTAGGGCACCGTGACCGTCGCGGCGACGCTCGCCCGGTTGCCGCCGAAGTCGGTCACGACGAGCTGCAGGTACAGCCGTGTGCCCGAGGCGAGCGCGGGGAAGTCGTACACGAGCGAGTCGACGTCCGCGTAGAGGCCCACGTCGCTCGTGAGGTACCACTGCTCCGTGCCGTCCGGCATGACGCTGAGCACCTGCGGCACGATGATCCAGTCGGGCTTGGGCGAGAACTCGCCGTAGGTGCCGGTCTTCTCGTTGTAGATGTAGTACGTCGTGCTGATGGTGTCGCCCGTGGCGCTGTCGACGACCGCCGAGAGCAGCAGGTCGCCGCCGTAGGCGTCGTCGGGCGAGTAGTACGAGAGCGGCACGTCGGCCGTGAAGATCCCGGTGTCGTAGTCCCCGTAGAGGGACAGGTAGGCGTCCATGGTGTCGTAGCCGTCGCTCAGGCTCAGGTGCGTGAGGTCGTACGTGCCGGAGGCGGACCCGTCGTCGCCGAGGAACGCGTCCTCCTCGCCGAGGAACGTCACGGAGCCGTCATCCTCGACGGTCCCATAGCGGATGAACGCCGACGCGAGGTTGGCCGCCGTGTCGGGGTCGAAGAACCCCGTGATGGTGACGCCGTCGTCGCCGAACTCGACGGTCGCGTTCTGGTCGATGACCGGGCCCTGCGCGATCTCGCCGCCCTTGCCGTAGTAGGTGTTCAGGAAGTCGATCCACCCGCCGGAGTTGGGGAGCTCGCGGTAGGCCTCGTCGAAGTACGGCTCCGACGGCGGGAAGTAGATGGAGAGGCCCGTCGCACCCTTCGTCGCCTGCCCGTCGACCCGGTCGAGCACGGCGTCGTTGATGGCGCGCGTGAGGTCGTCAGCGGCATCGGCGGCAAACAGGAGGTCGACGCCCACCTGCGACGTGAAGATCGACAGGTCGGTCATGAAGCTGTCCTGGTCGGGGTCTGGGCTCTGCCCGAACCCGAGGGTCTGCGCGAGGCTGCGGCCGACCGTCGGGCCGATTCCCGCCGCGTTGTCGACGAGCACGTCGGTGAAGGCCTTGAGCGCGGCATCCACGGCGCCCATCTGCGTGAGGTCGATCTCCGCGAGGGTGATCTCGGCGTCGTCGCCCTCGTCCTTGGCCTGGGCCTCGAAGCCGTCGATGATCGAGCTCGCGAGCTCGTCGACGGTGGCACTGCCGTCGTCTGCGACGGCGTCGAACGCGCGGTAGTCCCAGCCGTGGCCGGGCTCGAGCTCCTGCGACGCGACCATGCGGTCGGCGTAGGGCGCGAGGCTGCTCGCGACCTCGTACGTCGCCATGAGGCACGCGTCGAAGCCGAGCAGGTCGAGCTTGGCGAGCCCGGCCGCGGCGAGCCCGTCGGAGATGCCCTCGCCGAGCTCCGCGAGCGTGAGGCTGTCGCCGTCGGACGACTCGTCGTCGCCCACGCCCGGCCAGGATGCGCCGTGGTCCGAGACCACGAGCGCGTAGTGGTCGGCGGGGTAGTTCTGGATCCCGTAGGAGACGAAGTCGGCGAGCACCGCGGGGTCTCCCGTGTTGACGTCGCCCTTGTCGTCGAGCACGGTCGCCGAGTTCTGCCCGATCTCGAGCACCTTGGCGCCCACCCAGTCGTCGAGGCCCAGCACGCCCTCGTCCGTGTAGTCCGCCGCGCGGTCGACGAGCGCGACGAGGTTGAGGCCCTTCTGGGTGCCCACGTCGCCGATCTCCTCGAGGTCGGTCATCATGTACTCCTCGAGGTTCGTGTCGGCGATGGAGTACGTGAGGATCGTCCACGAGCCCGACGCGTCGGCGGCGGGATCCTCGGGCGACGCGCTGCAGGCGGCGAGGGCCGTGACGAGTCCGAGGGCGGTGATGAGGGCAAGCGGTCGGGTGCGCACGGCGACAACACTAGGGGCCGGTAGCCTCGCCTCATGACCACGGCCACGACGACGCGCGGGTCGGGCGCGTGGGCGCTCATCCTCGCCTCCCTGCTGTGGGGCACGACCGGCACCGCGGCGAGCTTCCTGCCCGACTCGGTGAGCCCCCTCGCGGTCGGCGCGTCGACCATGGCGGTCGGCGGCATCCTGCTCTTCGTCGTGTCGGCGCGGCCCGCGCTCGCCGCGATCCGCTCGGCGGCGAGCCGGCGCTGGCTCCTGCTCGGGGCGGTCGGGGTCGTCGTCTACCCCCTCGCCTTCTACAGCTCGATGAACCTCGCGGGCGTCGCGATCGGCAACGTCGTCTCGCTCGGCACGGGTCCCGTCTTCGCCGCGCTCCTCGAGTGGCTGTTCGAGCGGCACCGGCCGTCGGCCCTGTGGGCAGGATGCACGGCCGCCGCCGTCGCGGGCGTCGTGCTGCTCGCCCTGGGCGGCGAGACGACCGGCGCGCCCGCCGTGGTCCCCGGCGTGCTCCTCGGCCTCGCGGCGGGACTCGCCTATGCGCTCTACACCTACTGCTCGAGCCGCGCGATCCGCGCGGGCGGCTCGTCCCGCGGCGTCATGGGCGGCATGTTCGGCCTCGGCGCCGTGCCGCTCGCGGTCGTGCTCGTCGTGCTGGGGGCGCCCCTGCTGCAGTCGTGGCAGACCGTCGGCATCGCCGCCTATCTGGCGATCGGACCCATGTTCGTGGCCTACCTGCTGTTCGGCGTGGGCATGCGCACGCTGCGCAGCAGCACGGCGACGACCATCACGCTGCTCGAGCCGTTCGTCGCGACGATCCTCGCGGTGCTCGTCGTGGGGGAGCGGCTGGGGCTCGTCGGGTGGGTCGGGCTCGGCCTCATCCTCGTCTCGGTAACTGTCGTCGCCACGGCTCGGCGCCCGGGTTCTGGCGGCGGCGCCCCTTAGTATTTCGGCATGGAACGAGACGACGAGGGTCGCGAGGTCTTGCCGACCGACTCCGACGAGGTGGTTCAGGGCCCCCGTCGTTCGACGTTCACGCCCCCGACCGCCCCCCAGCCGGTGCCGTCGCAGCAGGCCCCCGCCACCGACGACGACGCCCTCGCGGATGCGCTCGCGGCCGACCTCGGGCGCATCGCGTCCGGCCCCATCACCGTCGTCACGCCCGACACCGTCGTCCCGCCGGGCCCCGCCGTCTCGTGGCAGCCCACGATCGAGGTGCCGCCTACGGCACCCGAGCCCGTGCAGTCGGCGCCCGAGCCCGCTCCGTGGTCCGGCCTCGCCGCGCCCGATCCGACGACCCAGGCCGTGCCCGTCGTCGACGGGCCGCCCGCACGCAAGTCCCTCCCCGACGACGAGCTGAGCCGCTGGGTCGCCGAGGCGGGCGAGCGCCCCGGCGGCACGCTCGAGATCATCGAGCAGCTGCAGGCGCAGATGAAGCTCCGCGAAGATGAGGCACGCGAGTTCCGCGCGTGGGAGGACCGGATGCGGACGCTCGGCACGCCCGACGCGCTCGGCAAGGTCGCCGACGCCGGCCCCCAGTTCAGCGGAGTTCTCCCCGAGGTGGCTCCCGCGCCCGAGACGGGCTCCTTCGTGCTCCCGGAGAACCCCGTCGCCGACTGGCCAGCCCCCGACTTCCCCGAGCCCACGCAGCCCGCCGCGGCCGCGCCGCCCGCGCCCGCGCCGCAGCTCCCCGCGTGGGACGTGCCCGCCCCGAGCGCGTCATGGTCGCCCGCCGCGTGGGACGAGCCCGCCGCCCCCGCGGTCGAGCCCGAGATACCGTCGCCGAGCGCACAGGCCGAGGCGCTCGCGCAGGCGCCCGCGCCCGCACCCCAGACGCGCGCCCCGTTCGACTGGGCGGCGCCGACCGGTCCCGTCATCACGTCGACGCCCGGAGCCGTCGCGCCGCCCGCGCCCGCCCCGCTCGTCGAGCCCGTGCGGTCCGCGCCCGCCCCGAGCCTTCCCGTGGCGGACGACGAGGTGGTCATCCCCATCCTCGAGCCGGCCACGGAGCCCGAGCCCGTCGTCGAGCCCGAGCCCGAGCTCACCGTCGAGGAGATCCCCGACGGCCCGCCGCCGCTCATCGAACCCGGCAAGTTCGGCGGACCGCCCATCCTGCCGTCGCAGACGCGCGCCGCGGCCCCGCTCGCCGAGGATGACGACGACCCCGAGCCCGGCACGCCCGCGTTCGACTGGACCTCGCCCGGGCCGCCGCCCGTGCGCGAGCCCGTGCGCGAGTTCAGCTTCGACGCGCTGCTCTCCGAGGAGCCGCCGCGCGACGACCCCGAGCCCGAGCCCGCCGGCGAGGCCCCCGAGGCGCTCTTCATCGAGCCCCTGCCCTTCGCGGCGGGGGAGCCGATCCCCACCGACACGGGATCCATCCCCGTGGTCGACCAGGCGTACGACGAGGAGCTCGACGACGACGTCGACGAGACCGACCGCGCGTTCGCCGGCATCCTCGGCCCCGTCTCGGTCGACACGTCGGGCATCGCCGCCGTCAACCAGTCGATCTCGCCGCCCTCGGGCCCGATCTCGACCGTGCGCATCCCGGCCGACGAGCAGGTGCTCTACGACGACGAGCCCGTGCGCCAGCCCGTGTTCAGCATCGAGCAGACCGGCCCCGAGCCGACTCCCGTCGACCATCGCGTGGGCCGCGCGGCCAGGCTGTTCTGGCTGTGGTTCGCGGCGAACTCCTCGATCCTGAGCGTCGGCCTCGGCGCGACGGTCTTCGCGATCGGCATGAGCCTGCGCCAGTCGATAGTGTCCGTGCTCGCGGGTGTGGCGCTGTCGTTCCTGCCGCTCGGCCTCACGACCCTCGCGGGCAAGCGCAGCGGGCAGCCGACCATGATCGTGTCGCGCGCGTCGTTCGGCCTCATCGGCAACGTCGTGCCGGCCCTCGTGGCCTTCGTCGTCCGCATCTTCTGGGGCGCGGTGCTGCTCTGGCTGCTGGGCTCGTCGATAGCCGTCGTCATCGTCGGCGCGGGGCTCGACGGCGTGCTGGGCGAGAGCCAGGTGCTGCTCGTGTCGCTCGCGGGGGCGTTCCTCGTCGCCGTGCTCGTCGCGTTCGCCGGCTACCCGCTGTTCGCGCGCATCCAGCTCGTGCTGAGCGTCGTGTCGGGCATCCTCATCATCGGGCTCATCGCGCTCACCTACCAGTACATCGACATCCCGCAGGCGCTCACGGTGCCCGACGGGCCGTGGCTGCTCACCATCACGGGAGCCGTCCTCGTGTTCAGCTTCGTGGGCCTCGTGTGGGCGACGAGCGGCGCGGATGTCGCGCGCTACCAGCGCACCGACTCGAGCGGCGCCTCGTCGATGCTGTGGGCGACGTTCGGCTCGACCCTCCCGAGCTTCGTGCTCATCGGCTACGGCGCGCTCCTCGCCGCGTCGGACAAGGGGGTCGCGAGCGGCTTCCTGCTCTCGCCCCTCGACACCCTCTCGCGCATGCTCCCGATCTGGTACCCGGCGCCGCTCATCGCCGCGGCGGCGCTGAGCCTGCTCTCGGGCGTGACGCTGTCGGTCTACTCGGGCGGCTTCGCGCTGCAGGCCGTGGGCGTGCGGCTCAAGCGCCAGTGGTCGATCATCGTCGTCGCCGTGCTCGTGGGCGCCCTCGCGCTCCTGCTGGGCTTCGGAGTCGCCGGCGGGCTCACCGAGCTCTTCCGGGATGCGGCGACGACCCTCGCGGTGCCGGTCGCGGCGTGGGCGGGGATCTTCGCCGCCGAGACGATGATCCGCAACCGCAGGTTCGAGGGCCAGTCGCTCGTGCGCCGCGGCGGCGTGTACGCCGACGTGCGCTGGGTGAACCTCATCGGGCTCATCCTCTTCACGGCCATCGGCTACGGGCTCACGACGGCGACGATCTCGTGGCTGAGCTGGCAGGGCTACGCATTCCCGCTGCTCGGCATCCCCGTCGACAGCGACCTGGCCGGCACCGACCTCGGCGTGCTCGTCGCGCTCGCGCTCGGGCTGCTGCTGCCGATCGTCGCGGGCATCCCCGCCATCCGCAAGCAGGAAGCGGCTCGCGCCCCCGAATAGACTGGGTGGATGCCCACCACCGTCGCCGATGTGACAGCCGCAGTCGAGCGCCTGTGGCCCGCAGCGGGTGCTGAGCCGTGGGACTCCGTGGGCCTCATCGCGGGCGACCTCGACGCCCCGGTCGAGTCGATCCTGCTGGCCGTGGACGCCGTGCTCGACACCGTCGACGAGGCCCTCGAGCTCGGTGCGGGCATGCTGCTCGTGCACCACCCGCTGCTGCTGCGCGGCGTGACGACGGTCGCGAGCGACAGGTACAAGGGCGCCGCGCTCACGCGGCTCATCCGCGGCGACTGCGCCCTGCTCGCGGCGCACACGAACGCCGACGTCGTCGCGACGGGCACGTCCGCCTCGTTCGCCGCCAAGCTCGGTCTCGTCGACGTGCGGCCGATCGTGCCCGCCGCCGACCCCGCGCGCGGCATCGGGCGCGTCGGCACGCTGCCCGCGCCCACGACGCTCGGCACCCTCGCGCGCGCCCTCGGCGACATCCTCCCCGCGACCGCGAGCGGCATCCGCGTCTCGGGGGAGTTCGACGCCCCGGTCTCGACTGTCGCGCTGTGCGGCGGGGCGGGCGACGCGTACCTCTCCCACCCCGAGGTGCTCGCCGCCGACGTGTACATCACGAGCGACCTGCGCCACCACCCGGCGTCCGAGGCGCGCGAGAACGCCCGTGCGTCGCGCGGCCCCGCGCTCATCGACGTGTCGCACTGGGCGAGCGAGTGGCTGTGGCTCGAGGCTGCGGCCGCCGAGCTGCGCGCGGAGCTCCCGGGCGTCGAGGTCACGGTGAGCGAGCTGCGCACCGACCCGTGGGATTTCACGATCATCCAATGAGAGAAGCACACCGATGGCACTGAAAGCCGCACCCGAAGACCAGGCGCTCTTGCTCGAGCTGCAGGCGTTCGACACCAAGCTCGCCCAGCTCGACCACCGCGCGAAGACCCTGCCCGAGCTCGCGACGATCGCGGGCTTCGCCAAGGATGCCGACGCGCTGCGCCTCACACTCGCGACCCAGAACGGCGCGCTCGAAGACACGCGCCTCGAGCTCTCACGCGTGGAGTCCGACGTGCAGGTGGTCGAGCAGCGGATCGCCCGTGACTCCGAGCGCCTGCAGGGCAGCTCGTCGGTGAAGGACGTCTCGGCGCTCGAGCAGGAGCTCGCGGCGCTGCGCAAGCGCCTCGGAGACCTCGAGGAGATCGAGCTCAGCGTCATGGAGAAGCTCGAGGAGCAGCAGGTGCTCGCGGACAACTCGGCGTCGGCGCTCGAGGCGCTCGTCGCGCGCTCGGCCGAGGTCGAGGCCGAGCGGGATGCCGCTCTCGCGTCGATCGCCGCGGAGCGCACGGCCGCGGCCGGAGGGCGCGCCGAGATCGAGGCGCGCGTTCCCGCGGAGCTCCTCGCCCTCTACGAGCGCCAGCGTGCCCGCTACGGCGTGGGCGCGTCCCACCTGCGCGGCGGCGTGTCGCTCGCGTCGGGCGTGAAGCTGCTCGAGAACGAGATGGCCGCGATCCGGGCCGCGGCACCCGACGACGTCATCATGTGCGCGAGCAGCGAGGGGATCCTCGTGCGCACCGCCGAGTCGGGGCTGTAGCGCACCAGCCCCCGCCCCAGTTGCGGAGGATGGCGCGCTGCGGTCTGCGCGAGCCGCGGTCGCACGGCGGCGCGGCGTCCTCCGGAACGGCGGGAGGAGGGGCCTGGGAGGCTGGCGGCTAGCGGCGCGAGCTCGCGCGCACGTGCATCCTCTCGCCCTGGCGGCCGAAGAGGCTCAGGAACTCGACGGCCCTGTCGTCGGCGCGGCCGAACCAGTGCGGCGTGGTCGTGTCGAACTCGGCCGCCTCGCCCGCGGGCAGCACGAGGTCGTGCTCGCCGAGGATGAGGCGCAGCCGCCCCGAGATCACGTAGATCCATTCGTGGCCCTCGTGCACCTTGAGGTCCGGCTCACTGCGCGCGCTCGTGGCGGAGATGAGGTGCTTGAACGCCTGCAGGCCGCCCGTGTTGCGCGAGAGCGGGATGATCGTCTGCCCGCCGTGCTGCACGGGCCGCAGGTGGATGCGCGGGTCGCCCGTCTGCGGGGCCCCCACGAGCTCGTCGAGCGGCACCCCGTGCGTGCGCGCGAGCGGCAGGAGCAGCTCGAGCGTGGGCTTGCGGTGGCCGGACTCGAGGCGTGAGAGGGTGCTCACCGAGATGCCCGTCGAGGCGGAGAGCTCCGCGAGGGTCACGTGCCGTTTGAGCCGGAGGGCGCGCAGCCGGCCACCGACCTCGGCGAGGGTGTCGTTTGCCATAGCAGCAACATAGCTTGTCGTCTCATGCCACGGTGGCGGAGCATCGGGGTATGATGGAACAGTATGACGTGGTGATCATCGGCGGCGGTGCGGCGGGTCTCTCGGCCGCGACGGTGCTCGGGCGGTTCCGCCGCTCGGTGCTCGTGGTCGACGCGGGCGAGCCGCGCAACGCGCCCGCGGAGGGCGTGCACAACTTCCTCACGCGCGACGGCATGCCGCCCGCCGAGCTGCTCGCCGCGGGGCGCGCCGAGGCCGAGGGCTACGGCGTGCGGATCGAGCGCGGCGCGGTCACGTCGGCGCGGCGCGACGACGGCTTCGTGCTCGGGACCACGCTCGGCGAGGTGCGCGCGCGGCGCATCCTGCTCGCCTCGGGCACCGTCGACGAGCTGCCCGCCGTCGAGGGGCTCGCGGAGCGGTGGGGGCACGACGTCATCCACTGCCCGTACTGCCACGGCTGGGAGGTGCGCGACCGCCCGATCGGGGTGCTCGGCTCGCCGCACCAGGCGATGCTGTTCCGGCAGCTGAGCGATCGCGTGATCTTCTTCGGCGACGACGACGGCCTGCGGGAGCGCGGCATCACGGTCGTCGAGGATGCCGTCGAGGGCATCGTTGTGCGTGACGGCAGGCTCGCGGCCGTGCTCGCCGGGGGAGTCGAGCACGCGGTCGAGGCCCTCGCCGTGGCCACGCGCCTGCACGCCCGTGCCGGGATGCTCGCGGGAGTCGGCATCGAGGCGGTCGAGCATCCCGCGGGGATCGGCACGCACGTGCCCGCCGACCCCCGGGGCCAGACGGCCGTGCCGGGCGTGTGGGCGGCCGGGAACGTGACCGACCCCATGGCGCAGGTGGTCGTCGCCGCGGCGCAGGGGATGATGGCGGGGGCGGCCATCAACGGCGACCTCGTGCTCGCGGGGTAGGCTTTCCCTCCGAATGGGTCGGCAAGACGGCCGCGTGCCTGGCGACAGGCACGAGGAACGTCCGGGCTCCACAGAGCAGGACGGTGGGTAACACCCACCCGGGGCAACCCGCGAGAACAGTGCAACAGAAAGCAGACCGCCGGCGCCGCAAGGCGCGGGTAAGGGTGAAACGGTGGTGTAAGAGACCACCAGCGGCCGTGGTGACACGGTCGGCTAGGCAAACCTCGTCCGGAGCAAGGTCAGACAGGAAGCGTCACGGGTGGCTCGCCCAGCTTCCGGGTAGACCGCTAGAGGCGTGCGGCAACGTACGTCGTAGATAGATGGCCGTCCAGCGCCGCAAGGCGTGAACAGAACCCGGCGTATCAGCCGGCCCATTCGCCCCGCCCCCGTGGCAGACTCTGACCATGGCCGAGGAGTACACGCGCCCCGGGTGGTATCCCGATCCGCAGGGCTCGGGTGAGCGCTGGTGGAATGGCGCGTCGTGGAGCGACACCCGCCGCGGCGCCGCGGCGGCCCCGCCCCCGCCCGCGGCCCGGCCGGACCCCTACGCGAGGCCCACGACGGTCGTGCCGAGCGGCGCCACGGTCGACCTGAGCCAGAACCGGTTCGCGCTGCTCGCCATCATCCTCGGGTTCGTCGGGCTGTTCGCGTCGATCACGGGGCCGGCGGCGATCGTGCTCGGGCTCCTCGGCATCCGCCAGGCCCGGCGCCTCGCGGCCGGGGGCAGGCCGTTGTCGAGCATCGCGATCGCCGCGATCGGCGTCGTCCTGGGGGCCATCGCGACGGTCATCCTCATCACCTCGATCGTCGCCGTCATCGCGGCGATCACCGTGAGCTACACGCCCTAGGTCAGCGCTTCTCGAGCAGCCCCTTGAGCGTCGCGAGGTCGGTGACTATCGCGATCGCGTCGGCCTCGTAGGCGTCGTCGGACATGTCCGGCTGCCGCCGCAGCGTGAAGACCACCTCGCTGCCGCCCTCGGCCTCGATCACGCGCACGGGGTTGTAGAAGGTGTCTCCGTCGGCCGTCGTGACCCAGTGGTCGAGGATGCCGTACGGGTTGTTCTCCGCCATCTCGACGCTCACCCGGCCCATCGGCGAGTCCGACACCCACTGGCCGTCCTCGTAGGCGATGCCGGCGGAGAGCCCCGCCGCCCACTCGGGCAGGTTCGCGGGGTTGGACGCGTAGTCGTAGACGGCGTCGACGGAGCGGCGGATGTGCACGCTCAGGTGTTGCGAATCCATGACTCGATTGTGCGCGCCCGCGCGGAGGCCTGTCGATAGGCTTGGCGCGTGACGGATGCCACGGCGGCAGCGATCGCGGGGGAGCTCGCCCTGCTCGATCCTGCCCTGCGCGCCGACCGCGACACGGCCTCGCGCCTCATCGACCCCGAGTTCGTCGAGGTGGGCCAGGGCGGCCGCCTGTGGGACCACGCCGCGATCCTCCACGAGTTCGGCAGCGCGTCGAGCATGCCGCACGTCATGGTCTCGGAGATGGATGCCCGCCGCCTCGCCGACCACCTCGTGCTCGTGACGTACGTCTCGACCATCGAGAACCGCAGCGTGCGCCGCTCGTCGATCTGGCGCGACTCCGACGTCGGCTGGCGCGTCATGTTCCACCAGGGCACGCGGATTGACTGAGCTCGTCGCCCGCCTGCGCGCGGCGGGCTGCGTCTTCGCCGAGGATGAGGCGGCGCTCCTGCTCGCCGAGACCGACGACCCCGCCGAGCTGGAGCGGCTCGTGCGCCTGCGCGTGGACGGCCTGCCGCTCGAGCACGTGCTCGGCTGGGTGGAGTTCCACGGCCGCCGCTACGCCGTCGCGCCCGGGGTCTTCGTGCCGCGGCCCCGCACCGAGCACCTCGTCGACCTCGCGATAGCGCGCGGCGGCAGCGCCGTGCTCGACCTGTGCTGCGGGAGCGGCGCCGTGGGCGCCGCCGTCGCGCACGGCCTCGGCGCGGAGCTGTGGTCGGCCGAGCTCGATCCCGCCGCCGTCGCGGTCGCGCGGCGCAACGTGCCGCGCGTGTACGAGGGCGACCTGTACGCGCCGCTGCCGGCGGGGATCCTCTTCGACATCATCGTGGTCATCGCGCCCTACGTGCCGAGCGGCGAGATCGCGCTGCTGCCGCACGAGGCGCGCGACTTCGAGCCCCTGCTCGCGCTCGACGGGGGCTCCGACGGGCTCGACCTCGTGCGGCGCATCCTCGCGGGTGCCGGGGAGCGGCTCGCGCCCGACGGCGCCCTGTTCACCGAGGTGTCCGAGGAGCAGGCGCCCGCGGTCGTCACGATCGCCGAGTCGCACGGGTTCCGCGCGACTGTGGACGACACCGTCGTCATCGTGACCAGACGACCGTGAGCCCGTCCTTCTCGGCGAAGCGCTCGAGGTGGCGGCCGAGCACGTCCTCGACGCGCGCGAGGGTCTCGTCGGAGTTCGCGTAGGCCTCGAGCACGACGAGGCCGGGCCGCACTGCCACGACGCCCAGGCCGTCGCCGATCGTGAGCTCGTCGCCGCGCTCCGTGCGCTCGTGCGGCGCCTTGTGGCTGATGTGCGACACGAGCTGCTTGGCCCATCGCTCGGGGCGCTCGGTGACGACGTCGGCTCGGGAGCTCAGGGAGTACATGGGTCTATTGTCACCCCGCCACGAACCGGTACCCCATGCCCGGCTCGGTGAGCAGGTGGCGCGGCTTCGAGGGCTCGGGCTCGAGCTTCTTGCGCAGCTGCGAGAGGTAGAGGCGCAGATAGCCCGTGTCGGTCGTGTACTGCGGGCCCCACACCTCGGTGAGCAGGGTCTCGCGCGTCACGAGCCTGTCGCGGTTGTGCACGAGCACCTCGAGCAGGCGCCACTCCGTGGGGGTGAGGCGCACGGCCGCGCCCGCGCGCGTGACGACGCGCGCCGAGAGGTCGACGGTCACGTCGCCGAAGGTCACGACGGGCTCGCTGCTCGCCGCGGGCGTGCGGCGCGAGAGCGCGCGGATGCGGGCGAGCAGCTCGTCCGCCGAGAATGGCTTGGTCACGTAGTCGTCGGCGCCCGCGTCGAGCGCCTCGACCTTGTCCCAGCTCTCGCTGCGGCCGGAGACGACGAGCACCGGCACCTGGGTCCAGCCGCGGAGGGCCTCGATGACCTCGATGCCCGTGAGGCCGGGCATCCCCAGGTCGATCACGACGATGTCGGGGTGGGTGGCGATCGCGGCGTCGAGCGCCGCGCGGCCGTCGGCGGCCGTCGTGACGTCGTAGCCGCGCGCCGTGAGCGTGATGCGCAGCGCCCGGAGCATCTGCGGGTCGTCGTCGGCGATGAGGATCCTCATGCCGCCCCCAGCTCGACCACCATGGTCAGCCCGCCGCCCGGGGTGTCCTCCGCCTCGAGGGTTCCGCCCATCGCCTCGACGAAGCCCTTGGAGAGCGCGAGCCCCAGGCCCACGCCCGTGGTGTTGTCGGTGTCGCCGAGCCGCTGGAATGCCACGAAGACATCCTCGCGCCTCTCGGGCGGGATGCCGGGACCCGAGTCGATGACGCGCAGCTGCACCCGGCCCTCGAACGCGCTCGTCGCGATGACGGGGACCGTGCCCGCGGGCGAGAAGCGCAGCGCGTTGGCGAGCAGGTTGACGACGGCGCGCTGCAGGAGCACGGCGTCCGCCTCGACCGGCGGGACGTCGCCGAGCTCGAGCTGCACGTCGCCGGGGGAGAGGGCGAGCTCGTCGAGGGCTCCCGTGACCGTCTCGTCGAGCGCCACGGACGCCAGCGACACCCCGAGCACGCCCGCCTGCAGCCGGCTCGCGTCGAGCAGCTTCGTGACGAGGTCGGCGAGCGAGGCGAGCGACTCCTCCGCCGCGGCGAGCAGCTCCGCCTCGTCGGCGGGGGAGAGCGTCACCTCCGCCGAGCGCAGCGAGGTGACGGCGGCGGTCGCGGCCGCGAGGGGTCGCCGCAGGTCGTGGCCCACGGCGGCCAGCAGGGCGGTGCGCAGGCGGTCGGCCTCGGCGACGGGCCGCATGCTCTCGGCCTCTGTCGCCAGCTCGCGGCGCGCGAGGGCGGTCTCGATCTGGGAGAGGAAGGCGCCGAGGATGCGCCGATCGGACGCCGGCAGCTCCGGCCCGCGCAGGTACAGGCTCGCGTGGTCGCCCACGGGGAACGTCATCTCGTGGTCGTCGTCGCTCGCGAGGTTCCCGTCGGCCGCGGTGTGCAGCGCGACGTCATGGGAGCGCAGCACGACGCTCGTCATCCCGAAGGCTTCGCGCAGGCGCGTCACGAGGGCGTCGAGCGCGTCCTGCCCGCCGATGACGCCGCCCGCGATCGTCGCGAGCGTCTCCGACTCGGCCGCGGCGCGCGAGGCCGCGCGCGACCGTCTCGCCGCCTGGTCTACCACGATGCTCACGAGCACCGCGACGACGACGAAGATGACGAGGGCGAGCAGGTGCAGGGGCTCCGTGATCGTGATCGTGTAGAGCGGGTCGACGAAGAAGTAGTCGAGCAGCACGCCCGCCGCCGCCGCGCTCACGACGGCCGGCCAGACGCCGCCGACGAGGGCGACGACCACGACGAACAGCTGGAAGGCCAGCACGTCGCTCGTGATCGAGTCCTCGCTGCGGATCGCCGCGAGCCCCCACGTGAGCAGCGGCAGCCCGACGACGGCGAGGGCGAACCCCAGCAGGCGCCGCCGCAGCGAGAGCGCGCCGCCGACCGTCGGGAGCGCCCGCGTGCCGGCCTGCGCGTGCGAGACGATGTGCACGTCGATGTCCCCGGCCTCGCGGATGACGGTCGCCGACGTGCCCGCGCCCGTGAGCAGGGCGGCGAGGCGGCCGCGCCGGCTCACGCCGATCACGAGCTGCGTCGCATCCACGGATCTGGCGAACTCGACGAGGGCGCGCGGCACCGACTCTCCCACGACCTGGTGGTAGCTGCCGCCGAGCGTGCCCGTGAGCTCGCGCTGCGCGGCGAGCACCCCCGGGTTGCTCTCGGCGAGGCCGTCGGAGCGTGTGATGTGCACCGCGAAGAGCTCGCCGCCGCTCGAGCGCGAGGCGATGCGCGCGCCGCGGCGCAGGAGGGTCTCGCCCTCCCTGCCGCCCGTGAGGGCGACCACGACGCGCTCGCGCGCGTTCCACGGCGCCGCGATGCCCTTCTCCGCCCGGTACCTCTGCAGCGCCGAGTCGACCTCGTCGGCGAGCCAGAGGAGGGCGAGCTCGCGCAGGGCCGTGAGGTTGCCGAGCCGGAAGTAGTTGCTGAGGGCCGCGTCGACGCGCGCGGCCGGGTACACGACGCCGTCGCTCAGCCTGTCGCGCAGGGCCTGCGGTGCGAGGTCGACGAGCTCGACCTGGTCCGCCGAGCGCAGCACGGCGTCGGGGATCGTCTCGCGCTGCACGACGCCCGTGATCTGGCGCACGACGTCGTTGAGCGACTCGATGTGCTGGATGTTGACCGTCGAGATGACGTCGATGCCCGCGGCGAGGAGCGTCTCGACGTCCTCCCAGCGCTTCGCGTGGCGAGATCCCGGCGCGTTCGTGTGCGCGAGCTCGTCGACGAGGGCGAGCTCGGGCGACCGCGCGAGCACGGCGTCGAGGTCGAGCTCGTCGAGCGCCACGCCGCCGTGGTCCACGTCGCGCCGCGGGATGACCTCGAGCCCCTCGACGAGGGCGCCCGTCGCCGCGCGGCCGTGCGTCTCGACTATCGCCACGACGACGTCACGGCCGCCGTCGCGCAGACGGCGGCCCTCCTCGAGCATCGCGTAGGTCTTGCCCACGCCGGGGGCGGCCCCGAGCATGACCCGGAGCCGCCCCCTGCCGGTGGAACTAGTCATCGAGTCCGTTCAGAGCGAGGTTGAGCCTGAGCACGTTGACCGTCGGCTCACCGAGGTACCCGAGGTCACGTCCTTGGATCATAGACTCCACGAGCGCACGGACGCGGGCCTCGTCGAGGCCGCGCGCCTGCGCGACGCGCGGCACCTGCAGCAGCGCGTACTCGGGGCTGATGTGAGGGTCGAGCCCCGAGCCCGACGCCGTGAGGGCGTCTGCGGGGGCATCCCCGCCGAGGGCCGCCCGGCGCTCGTCGACGGCCGCGAGGAGGTCGGCGTTGTCCGGCCCGTAGTTGGAGCCGCTCGAGGCACCGCCGTCGTAGTCGGTCGCCGAGGGGCGCGACTGGAACCACTCGTCGCCCTCGAACTGCTGGCCGATGAGGGCGGAGCCGACGGGTCGGCCGTCGACCTCGACGAGCGATCCGTTCGTCTGGGCGGGGAACGCGGCCTGGCCGATGCCGAGGACGGCGAGCGGGTAGGCGATGCCGAGCACGACGGTCAGGACGACCATGGCGCGCAGGGCGGTGAGGGTGTGGCGGAACAATGTGGGCTCCTTAGAATCCGGGGATGAGGCTCACGACCAGGTCGATGAGCTTGATGCCGATGAACGGGGCGATGAGCCCCCCGACGCCGTAGATGAGCAGGTTGCGCCCGAGCAGCTTCGAGGCGGAGAACGCGCGGTAGCGCACGCCGCGCAGGGCGAGCGGGATGAGCGCGACGATCACGAGCGCGTTGAAGACGATGGCGCTCGTGATGGCCGACGCGGGTGAGTGCAGGCCCATGATGTTGAGCACCGCGAGGCCGGGGAACACGGCCGAGAACATCGCGGGGATGATCGCGAAGTACTTGGCGACGTCGTTGGCTATCGAGAACGTCGTGAGCGAGCCGCGCGTGATGAGCAGCTGCTTGCCGATGCGCACGATGTCGATGAGCTTCGTCGGGTCGGAGTCGAGGTCGACCATGTTGCCGGCCTCCTTCGCCGCCGACGTGCCCGTGTTCATCGCGACGCCCACGTCCGCCTGCGCGAGGGCCGGTGCGTCGTTGGTGCCGTCGCCCGTCATGGCGACGAGGCTGCCGCCCGCCTGCTCGCGCTTGATGAGCTCCATCTTGTCCTCGGGCGTCGCCTCGGCGAGGAAGTCGTCCACGCCAGCCTCGCGGGCGATGGCGGCCGCCGTGAGCGGGTTGTCGCCCGTGATCATGACGGTGCGGATGCCCATGGCCCGCAGCTCGGCGAAGCGCTCGCGCAGCCCGTCCTTGACGACGTCCTTGAGGTGGATGACGCCGAGCACGCGCGTGGTGCCCCCGACCCTCGACGCGACGACGAGGGGCGTGCCGCCGGACTGGCTGACGGAGCTCACTATGGACTCGAGGTCCTCCGGGACGGAGCCGGCCCACTGCGAGACCTGCGACCCCGCGCCCTTGCGCACCTGGCTGCCGTCGGCGAGGTCGAGGCCGCTCATGCGCGTCTGCGCGGTGAAGGGCACGATGCCCGCGCCCGCGGGCAGGTCCACGGCGCCGCCCGCGAGCTCGACGACGGAGGTGCCCTCCGGCGTCGGGTCGGCGAGCGACGACAGCCTGGCCGCCTCGGCGAGCTCCGCGACGGACACGCCCTCGACCGGCAGGAACTCCGACGCCCGGCGGTTGCCGTACGTGATGGTCCCGGTCTTGTCGAGCAGGAGCGTCGTCACATCGCCCGCGGCCTCGACCGCGCGCCCCGACATCGCGAGCACGTTGTGCTGCACGAGCCTGTCCATGCCCGCGATGCCGATGGCGCTCAGGAGGGCGCCGATCGTCGTCGGGATGAGGCACACGAGCAGGGCGACGAGCACGGTGATGCTCACGGTGCCACCCGCGTACGACGCGAGGGGGTTGAGCGTGAGCACGACGACGAGGAACACGATCGAGAGGCTCGCGAGCAGGATGTTGAGCGCGATCTCGTTGGGGGTCTTCTGCCGGGCGGCGCCCTCGACGAGGCGGATCATCCTGTCCACGAACGTCTCGCCGGGCTTCGAGGTGATCTTGACCACGATGCGGTCGGAGAGCACGCGCGTGCCTCCCGTGACGGCGCTGCGGTCGCCGCCGTGCTCGCGGATGACCGGCGCCGACTCGCCCGTGATGGCGGACTCGTCGACCGACGCGATTCCCCACACGATGTCGCCGTCGCCGGGGATCACCTCTCCCGCCGACACGACGACGTGGTCGCCGAGCCGCAGGTCGGCGGACGAGACGTCCTCGGCCACCTCCACGGGGTCCGCGGAGCGCACGCGGTGCGCGAGGGTCGAGGTGCGCGTGCTGCGCAGGCTCGCGGCCTGCGCCTTGCCGCGGCCCTCGGCCACCGACTCCGCGAGGTTCGCGAACAGCACGGTGAGCCACAGCCACACGGCGATGCCGACGGCGAAGAGCGACGGCTCGACGAAGCAGATCGCGGTCGTGAGCAGTGCACCCGCCTCGACGACGAGCATGACGGGGTTGCGCCACATGAGGCGCGGGTCGAGCTTGCGGAACGCTCCCGGGAGCGCCTGGACGAACGTGTTCATGACTACTGCAGCCCTTCCGCCAGGGGACCCAGCGCGAGTACGGGGAAATACGTGAGCGCCGACACGATGACGACGGTCCCGAGGAGGAGGCCCACGAACTGCGGGCGGTGGGTGGGCAGCGTCCCCGCGGTCGCGGGAACCCTGTCCTGCGCGGCGAAGGAGCCGGCGAGGGCGAGGACGAAGACGATGGGCAGGAACCTGCCGAGCATCATGGTGACGCCCAGGGCGATGTTGAGCCACGGGGTGTTGGCCGTGAGTCCCGCGAAGGCCGACCCGTTGTTGTTGGCCGCGGACGTGAAGGCGTAGAGCACCTCGGTGAAGCCGTGCAGGCCCGGGTTCCAGATCGATGTGCCTGTGACATCCTCGCGGATGCCGGGCAGGCCGAAGCTCAGCGCCGTGCCCACGAGCACGAGGGTCGGCGTCGTGAGGATGTAGAGGCTCGCAAGCTTGATCTCGCGCGCCCCCACCTTCTTGCCGAGGTACTCGGGTGTGCGGCCGACCATGAGGCCCGCGACGAACACCGCGATGATCGCGATGACGAGGATGCCGTACAGCCCGGCCCCGACACCGCCCGGTGCGACCTCGCCGAGCATCATGTTGACGAGCGCCATGCCGCCGCCGAGCGCGGAGTAGCTGTCGTGCATCGAGTTGACCGCGCCCGTCGACGTGATCGTCGAGGTCGTCGCGAAGAGCGTGGACCCGACGATGCCGAACCGCTGCTCCTTGCCCTCCATGCTGCCCGTGGCGAGCTCCGCCCACGTCATGAGCGTCGCCGACACGACGAACAGCACACCCATCGTCGCCGCGATCGCGTAGCCCTGCCGGTTGTCGCCGACCATGCGGCCGAACGTGCGGGGGAGGGAGAAGGGGATGAGGAGCATGAGCAGCACCTCGACGAGGCTCGTCCACGCCGCGGGGTTCTCGAACGGGTGCGCCGAGTTCGCGTTGAAGAACCCGCCGCCGTTGGTGCCCAGGAGCTTGATGGCCTCCTGGGATGCCACCGGCCCGCCCGGCACGACGGCGCTGCCGCCCGTGAGGGTCGTGACCTCCTGGAACCCGGAGAGGTTCTGGATCACGCCGCCCGCGAGCAGCACGACGGCCGCGACCACCGAGAGCGGCAGCAGGATGCGCAGCGTGCCGCGCGTGAGGTCGACCCAGAAGTTTCCGATCGTGCCCGACACCGCGTGGGCGAGCCCGCGGACGAGCGCGACGGCCACGGCCATCCCCACCGCCGCCGACACGAAGTTCTGCACGGCCAGGCCCACGAGCTGCACGGTGTAGCCGAGCGTCAGCTCGGGCGAGTACGACTGCCAGTTCGTGTTGGTGACGAACGAGATCGCCGTGTTGAACGCGAGCGGCTCGCTCGTGGGCGGCAGGCCGAGGGAGTAGGGCAGCACCTGCTGCACGCGCTGCAGGGCGTAGACGAGCAGGATGCCCACTGCCGAGAACGCGAGCACGGAGCGCAGGTACGAGGGCCAGCTCTGCCCCGAGCCGGGGTCGGCGCCGATGAGCCGGTAGAAGCCGCGCTCGACGCGCAGGTGCTTCGGGGACGTGTACACGGCGGCCATGTAGTCGCCGAGGGGACGGTAGAGCAGCACGAGCACGACGACGAGCGTCGCGAGCTGGGCCGCGAAGAGGAGCCAGGCCATCAGAACCTCTCAGGGTTCACGAGGGCGACGACCAGGTAGGCGATCGCGGCGAGGGCGAGCACCGTCGCGATGAGTCCGATGACGATCACAGCCGCTCGACCCCCTTCGCGACGAGGGCGACGAGCGCCACGAGGGCGAGGATGCCGGCGATGAGCACGACGTCGAGCACGGGAGTCTCTTTTCCGTTGACGCCCCGCGCTCTGCGGGGCACGGATGAGTCAACGCCGCGCGGACGCGCCCGCGGTCGATCCTTACGGAATCCTCACGCCGGGGCGTGAAACCCTAACTACTCCGAGTCGGTCGGGAACTCCACGGACGGCGCGGAGGCCGGACGGGGTGCCGCGAGCGCCGCGGCCCCGAGGATCCCCGCGTTGTTCTTGTGCACCGCGGCGATGATCGGGGTGTCGAGCTTGAGCAGGGGCAGGAAGTCATCCGCGGTCTTGGAGACGCCGCCGCCCACGATGAACAGATCGGGGGAGAACAGGTTCTCGAGGTGCGTGTAGTACTTCTGCAGGCGCTTCGCCCAGTGCTCCCAGTCGAGGTCGTCGCGCTCCTTCGCCGAGTAGGCGGCGCGCGACTCGGCGTCCTTGCCGTCGAGCTCGAGGTGGCCGAGCTCGGAGTTGGGGATGAGCACGTCGTTGTAGATGAGCGCGCTGCCGATGCCCGTGCCGAGGGTCGTGAGGATCACGAGGCCCTTGACGCCTTTGGCGGCGCCGTAGCGCACCTCCGCGTAGCCTGCGGCATCCGCGTCGTTGACGAAGTGGATGTCGCGGCCGAGGGCCTTCTCGAAGAGCGCCTCGGCCTCCAGGCCTATCCACTTCTTCGACACGTTGGCCGCCGACATCGTGCGGCCGTGGCGGACGATCGCGGGGAAGCACACGCCGAGCGGCACATCCTCGGGGGCGCCGCCGAGCTTCTCGATGAGGTCGATGACCGTCTGCACGATGTCGTCCGGCGCGCCGCCCTCGGGCGTCGGGAGCTTGATGCGCTCGCTCAGCAGCTCGCCGCTGTCGGTGTCGACGAGGGCGCCCTTGATGCCCGTGCCGCCGATGTCGATGCCCAGCGCCTGTGCCATGCGTGTGTCCTTCGTTAGGGGAGGGTGAGGATGTCCGCGCCGCGCTCGGTGACGACGAGGGTGTGCTCGAACTGGGCGGTCCACGACTTGTCCTTCGTCGTCACCGTCCAGTCGTCGGACCACTGGTCCCACTCGACGGTGCCGAGCGTGAGCATGGGCTCGATCGTGAAGACCATTCCGGGCTCCATGACGGTGTCGAAGTGCGGTGCGGCGTCGTAGTGGGGGATGACGAGGCCCGAGTGGAACGCCGTGCCGACGCCGTGCCCGGTGAAGTCGCGCACGACCCCGTAGCCGAACCGCTTGGCGTACGACTCGATGGCGCGGCCGATGACGTTGATCTGCCGTCCCGGCGCCACGGCCTTGATGCCGCGGAACAGGGCCTCCTGCGTGCGTTCGACCAAGTCCGCGACCTCCGGGGCGGCCGTGCCGACCACGAACGTCTTGTTGAGGTCGCCGTGCACGCCGTTCTTGAAGGCCGTGATGTCGAGGTTGATGATGTCGCCGTCCTGCAGCACGGTGTCGTCGGGGATGCCGTGGCAGATCACCTCGTTGAGGCTCGTGCACACCGACTTGGGGTAGCCGCGGTAGCCGACCGTCGAGGGGTAGGCGTCGTGCGCGACGAGGAACTCGTGCGCGATCACGTCGAGGTCGTCCGTCGTGACCCCGGGGCGGATCGCCGCGCCCACGGCCTCGACAGCCTGCGCGGCGATGCGTCCCGACTCCCGGATGAGCTCAACCTCGGCGGGCGTGTAGATGTCGTTCCCGGTGTACTCGCGGGGCCCTGGCCGCCCGACGTACTCGGGGCGCGGGATCGATGCGGGAATCGGCAGGGGCGGGGAGATGCGGCCGGGCACGAGGTGTCCCTGTGCGTCCCGAGGCATAGTGTTGAGTCTAGACGGAGGTAGACATGACCGAATGGTGGTACAACCACAAGACCGGCGAGGTCGAGGAGGGACCGCAGTCCCTCGGTGCCGATCGCGACGGCCCCTTCACCTCGCGCGAGGAGGCGGCGCGCGCGCCCGAGATCTTCGCGGAGCGCTCCCGCAAGTGGGCGGCGGAGGACGCCTCAGAGGGCGACTAGAACACGAACGGCGCGTCGTCCGGGTCGTAGTCGAGCCTCTCGATGAGGCTCATGGCGTCGATGGGCGCGCGCACCTTGGTGTCGTTGTCGAAGTAGACGTAGGCGTCGAGGCCCTCGTCGAGCCATCCCTCGACCTTCTGGGCCCACTCCTCGATCGCGGCGTCGTCGTACACGCCGCCCTCGCGCATGACCTCGTCGGCGTGCAGGCGCGCGTAGCGGAAGTTGCCCGTCGTCGCATCGATCACGGGCCACTTGCCCGCGTTCTCGCCCAGCACGGCGGCCACCCCGTAGCGCTCCAGCAGGGCGAGGAGCTCGGGTGTGTCGAAGCTGTGGTGGCGCACCTCGAGCGCGTGGCGCACGGGACGCTCGGCGTCGGTCTCGAGGTGCTCCCGGCCGGTCATCCTCGCGCTGCGCTCCTGGGCGAGCGACGCGGCGGCCGTCGTCGTGCGGGGCAGCTGCGCGAGGAACTGCTCGACGAGCGCGGCATCGAACGCGAGCGACGGCGGCAGCTGCCAGAGCACGGCGCCGAGCTTCTGCCCGAGGGCGAGGATGCCCGAGGCGAAGAAGTTCGCGAGCGGCTCGTGCACGTCGTCGAGCTTCTTGATGTGCGTGATGAACCGCGGCGCCTTCACGGAGAAGACGAAGTCGTCGGGGGTCGCGTCGCGCCACGACCGCCAGCTCGAGGGCTTCTGCAGGGAGTAGAACGAGCCGTTGAGCTCGATCGAGGTCACGTGCGTCGACGCGTACTCGAGCTCGCTCTTCTGGGTGAGGCCCTTCGGGTAGAAGGTGCCGCGCCAGTCGGGGTAGACCCAGCCGGCCATGCCCACGACAGCCCGTCCACGTTCCACCATGGGTCGAGGCTACGGGCTAGACGAGCCCCTGCGCGAGCATCGCGTCGGCGACGCGCGTGAAGCCCGCAGCATTGGCGCCGATGACGTAGTCGCCCGGCCTGCCGTAGAGGTCGGCGGCCTCGAACGCTGAGGAGTGGATGTCGCGCATGATGTCGCGCAGCCTGTCTTCGCTCGACTCGAAGTCCCATCGCTGGCGCGAGGCGTTCTGGCTCATCTCGAGGGCCGACGTCGCGACTCCGCCCGCGTTGGCGGCCTTGCCCGGCGCGAAGAGCAGTCCGGCGTCCTGGAAGGCCTCGACCGCGGTGGGCGTGCACGGCATGTTCGCGCCCTCGGCGACGGCGACGGCGCCGTTGCGGATGAGGGTCGATGCGTGCGCCGCGTCGAGCTCGTTCTGCGTGGCACACGGGAGCACGAGGTCACCCGGCACATCCCACACGCTCCCGGTGCTGACGAAGCGCGCGCCCGGCCGGCGGGCGGCGTACTCGGAGACGCGAAGTCGTTCGACCTCCTTGACCTGCTTGAGCAGGTCGAGGTCGATGCCGGCGTCGTCGACGACGTACCCGGACGAGTCGGAGGCCGTGATGGGCCGCGCACCGAGCTGCTGCAGCTTCTGGATCGCGTAGACGGCGACATTGCCCGAGCCCGAGACGACCGCGGTGCGGCCGGCCACCGACTCGCCGCGCGTCGCGAGCATCTCCTCGAGGAAGAACACGGCACCGTAGCCCGTGGCCTCCGTGCGCACCTGCGCGCCGCCCCACAGCACGGTCTTGCCCGTGAGCACCCCCGACTCGTGGCGGTTGGTGAGCCGGCGGTACTGGCCGAACAGGTAGCCGATCTCGCGCGCGCCCACACCGATGTCGCCCGCGGGTACGTCCGTGTGCTCGCCGATGTGGCGGTAGACCTCGGTCATGAAGCTCTGCGTGAACCGCATGACCTCGTTGTCCGACCGGCCGTGCGGGTCGAAGTCCGACCCGCCCTTGCCGCCACCGATGCCCTGGCCCGTGAGCGCATTCTTGAAGATCTGCTCGAAGCCGAGGAACTTGACGATGCCCAGGTTCACCGACGGGTGGAAGCGCAGTCCGCCTTTGTAAGGGCCGAGGGCCGAGTTGTACTGCACGCGGAACCCGCGGTTGACGTGCACGGCGCCTGAGTCGTCCTGCCACGGCACGCGGAACATGATCTGGCGCTCCGGCTCGACGAGCCGCTCGAGCACGCCGGACTCGATGTAGTCGGGCCTGTGCTCGACCACCGGTGCTATCGACTCGAGCACCTCGAGCAGCGCCTGGTGGAATTCTGTCTCACCGGCATTGCGGGCGAGAGCCCGCTCGTAGACGTCACGGAGGGACGCGGGCAGGGGTGAGTGCATGGTGGAGCTGTCTTCCTGGTGGTGCGGCGGGGTCAGTCCTGGTAGGAGTGCTCGTCCGACGGGTACGACCCGTCCGCGACGTCGCCGCGGTACGCGGTCACGGCGTCGGTGAGCGTCTTGCGCAGGTTCGCGTACTGCTTGACGAACTTGGGGATGCGCCCCTTCGTGAAGCCGGCCCAGTCGGTCCAGACGAGCAGCTGCCCGTCGACGTGCGGTCCTGCGCCCACGCCGATGGTGGGGATGCGCAGCTCCTCGGTGACGCGCTTGGCGGCCTCCGCCGGCACCATCTCGAGCACGACCGCGAAGGCTCCGGCATCCTCGACCGCGTGCGCGTCGGCGAGCAGCTGCTCGATGCCCTCGCCGCGACCCTGGATGACATGGCCGCCCAGGCCGTGCTCGCTCTGCGGGGTGAAGCCGATGTGCGCCATGAGGGGGATGCCCGCGCTCACGATTCGGCGGATCTGCTCGGCGCTGCGCACGCCGCCCTCGAGCTTGACGGCGTGGGCGCCGGTCTCCTTCATGAAGCGGAATGCGGTGTGGAGCGCCTCGTCGGGGCCGGTCTCGTACGAGCCGAAGGGCATGTCCGCGACGACGAACGCGCGCGACACGGCACCGGCGACGGCGCGCGTGAGGGGGATGAGGTCGTCGATCGTCACGGGCAGCGTCGTGTCGTAGCCGTACACGTTGTTGCCGGCGGAGTCGCCCACGAGCAGGAAGTCGATGCCGGCCTCGTCGAAGATCCCCGCCGTGAGCTGGTCGTAGCTCGTGAGGCCCGTGATCTTGATGCCGTTCTCCTTGGCACTCTGGAAGTGCCGGGTACGGACTCGCTTGAGGTTTGCCTGTGCTGCCGCTGCGGCGGCGGTGTCGCTCATGGCGCCAGTCTAGGCTCCCGCCGCGCGCACCCCCACGAGCAGCTGCCCGAGCGCGCGGTCGTAGTGGTCGGCGCTGCCGTAGCGCGCGAGCTCTTCGGCGACCGCGACGGTGTGCGGGAACCGGTCCACGGGCAGTGACGCGAGGGCCGTCGACATCTGCTGCTCGTGGTCCTTCGACTGCGCGTCGGCCCGCGACAGCGTGAACGCGGCCCACCCGTAGTTGAGCGCGAGGATGCCGCTGAACGCGACGACGGCGTCGACCCCCGTGACGCCGCCGCGCGCGAGGATCCCCAGGGCCGCCTCGCCGATGCGCGTCGCCGACGGCCCGGGGTTCGGATGGGTGAAGAGGGGGAGCACGGCCCACGGGTGCGCCGCGAGCACGTCGCGGTGCGCGCGCGCGAAGCTGCTCAGGTCGGCGCTCCAGTCGTCCGTGGACTCGCCCACGGCGACGCGGCCGAGCACGCGGTCGAGCAGGGCGTCGACGAGCTCGTCCTTGGTGGGGAAGTAGCGGTACATCGACATGGGGGAGGCGCCGAGCTCGACGGCGACGGCGCGCATGGTGAGCAGCTCGACGCTGCCCGTCATGACGGCCTCGGCGGCGTCGAGGATCTCCTCGGCGGTGAGCGAGCTGCGCGCGCGGCGGGGCGGCATGTTTTACAGCGTACATTATGGTGACCCGCTACTGTTTAGCCATGGACAAGCAGCGCGATTTCGTTCTCCGCACCATCGAAGAGCGTGGCATCAAGTTCATCCGCCTGTGGTTCACGGATGTCGTCGGCACGCTCAAGAGCGTCGCCATCGCACCGGCCGAGGTCGAGGGCGCGTTCGCCGAGGGCCTCGGTTTCGACGGCTCCGCCATCGAGGGCTTCACGCGCGCGTACGAGGCCGACATGCTCGCGCACCCCGACCCCACGACCTTCCAGATCCTGCCCTGGCGCGGGGAGATCGACCCGACGGCGCGCATGTTCTGCGACATCACGACGCCCGACGGGCAGCCGGCCGCATCCGACCCCCGCAACGTGCTCAAGCGCGCCCTCGCGAAGGCCGCCGACCGGGGCTTCACGTTCTACACGCACCCCGAGATCGAGTTCTACCTGCTCAAGTCGCCCAAGCTCAAGAACGGGCAGCCCGAGCCCGTCGACTCCGCCGGCTTCTTCGACAACGTGCCCGGTGGCACGGCCCACGACTTCCGGCGCCGCTCGGTGCGCATGCTCGAAGACCTCGGCATCTCCGTCGAGTTCAGCCACCACGAGGCCGGCCCCGGCCAGAACGAGATCGACCTCCGCTACGCCGACGCGCTCACGACTGCGGACAACATCATGACCTTCCGCACGGTCATCAAGGAGGTCGCGATCGAGCAGGGCGTCTACGCGACGTTCATGCCCAAGCCCATGTCGGGCCAGCCCGGCAGCGGCATGCACACCCACCTCTCGCTCTTCGAGGGCGACACGAACGCGTTCTACGACGCGAGCGGCCACTACCAGCTGTCGAAGATCGGCCGCCAGTTCGTCGCGGGGCTCCTGCACCACGCGCCCGAGATCACCGCGGTGACCAACCAGTTCGTCAACTCGTACAAGCGGCTGTGGGGCGGCGACGAGGCGCCCAGCTTCGTCACGTGGGGCCACAACAACCGCTCGGCGCTCGTGCGCGTGCCCCTCTACAAGCCCAACAAGGGCCAGAGCGCACGCGTCGAGTACCGCGCCATCGACTCCGCGGCCAACCCCTACCTCACGTTCTCGCTCCTGCTGGCCGCCGGCCTCAAGGGCATCGAGGAGGGCTACGAGCTGCCGCCCGAGGCCGAGGACAACGTGTGGGAGCTCTCGGACTCCGAGCGCCGCGCCCTCGGCTACAACCAGCTGCCGGCATCCCTCGACCACGCCGTGTCGATCATGGAGGACTCGGAGCTCGTCGCCGAGACGCTCGGGGAGCAGGTGTTCAACTACGTGCTGCTCAACAAGCGCCTCGAGTGGAAGGAGTACCGCGCCCAGGTCACTCCCTACGAGCTGCAGAGCAACCTGGAGATCCTGTAGTCCCGTCTACGCACCCTCATGTCCCGCAATCAGACGACGCTGACTGAACTCGCGCGGCTCGGTTTCGCCGAGCTCGGCGAGTCCGGCGCGCGGCTGGCGGAGCTGGGCGAGCCCGCGCTCGTGCCGCTCTTCGCGGCCGCCGCCGATCCCGACCAGGCGCTGCGCCTGCTCGTCTCGCTGCGCGCCAGCGCCCCGGTCGAGATGGCGAAGCTCGACGAGGATGCCACGGCCCGCCTCATCCGCGTGCTCGGAGCGTCGAGCGGGCTCGGCCAGTTCTTCGAGCGCCACCCGGCAGAGCTCTCGGCGCTCGCGTCGCCCCTCACGGAGCCGCCCACGGCCGCCGCCTACGTCGCCGACCTGCTCTCGGTCGTCGAGGGTCTCACCGCAGACGCGGCGTGGGTCGCGCTGCGCGTGCGCTACCGGCGCCACCTCGCGCAGCTCACGGACTGGGACCTCGCCCAGGCCGACCCGATTGCGGGGCTCTACACGGTCGCCGCGGCCCTCGCCGACCTCGCGGGTGCGGCGATCGACGCGTCGCTCGACGTCGCCGGCCGCACGGTGCCCGATCCGGAGGGCGACACTCGCCTCGCGGTGATCGGCATGGGCAAGGCGGGTGCGCGCGAGCTCAACTACCTCTCCGACGTCGACGTCATCTTCGTCGCGGAGGGCTCGATCGACGTGGCGACCAAGCGGGCCATGCTGCTCATGAAGGGCATCAACGAGCTCGCCACCGAGCCCGGCCTGTGGGAGGTCGACGCCAACCTGCGCCCCGAGGGCAAGGACGGCGCCCTCGTGCGCACCCTCGAGTCGCACGTCGCCTACTACGACCGCTGGGCCAAGAGCTGGGAGTTCCAGGCCCTGCTCAAGGCCCGCCCGCTCGCGGGCGACCTCGAGCTGGGGCAGCGCTACGTCGAGGCGCTCGCGCCCAAGGTGTGGTCGAGCGCGTCGCGCGAGGGATTCGTCGACTCGGTGCAGCGCATGCGCGAGCGCGTCACCGACCACATCCCCGCCTCCGAGGTCGACGTGCAGCTCAAGCTCGGCCCCGGCGGCCTGCGCGACGTGGAGTTCACGATCCAGCTGCTGCAGCTCGTGCACGGGCAGGCCGACGACCGCGTGCGCGAGCGCGCGACGCTCCCCGCGCTGGGGGCCCTCGCCGAGCAGGGCTACATCGGGCGCGTCGAGGCCGCCGAGTTCTCCCGCGACTACCGGTTCCTGCGCCTCCTCGAGCACCGCCTGCAGCTCTCTCGCCTGCGCCGCACCCACCTCATGCCCACCGACCCCGACGCGCTGCGCGTGCTCGCACGCGCGAGCGGGCTCGCGAGCACGGCGGCAGAGCTCACCGAGCAGTGGCAGCGCACCAAGCACGCCGTGCGCAGCCTGCACGAGCGGCTGTTCTACCGGCCCCTGCTCTCGGCGGTCGCGGCCCTGCCCGACGGCGGGCTCTCGCTCTCGAGCGAGCAGGCAGAGGCCCGCCTCGCGGCGATCGGCTTCCACGACCCGCGCGGAGCGCTCAAGCACATCGCCGCCCTCACGGGCGGCGTGTCGCGGCGCGCGGCCATCCAGCGCAACCTGCTGCCCGTCATGCTCCAGTGGTTCGCCGACGGTGCCGACCCCGACCACGGGCTCCTCGCGTTCCGCCGGCTGAGCGACGACCTGGGGGAGGCCTACTGGTTCCTCAGGATGCTCCGCGACTCGTCGGGCGCGGCCCAGCGCCTCACGCAGGTGCTCTCGGGCTCGAGGTTCGTGTCGAACCTGTTCGAGCGCATCCCCGAGGCGGCAGCCTGGCTCGAGAACGAGGAGGAGCTGCGACCGCGGCCCCTGCCCGCGCTGCTGGAGGAGTCCGCCGCGATACTCGCCCGGCACGACGGGGATGAGGCGGCCGCGGCCCTCGCCCTGCGGACGGCGCGGCGCCGCGAGGTGCTGCGCACGGCGCTCGGCGCCATCCTCGGGGTGACGTCGATCGACGAGATCGGCTTCGCGCTCACGGACATCACGACCGCCGTGCTGAGCGGCACGCTCGGCCTCGTCCACAGGTTCGGCGACGGCATCGAGTTCGGCATCGTCGCGATGGGCCGCTACGGCGGCGCGGAGCTGGGCTTCGGCAGCGACACCGACGTCATGTACGTGTACCGCGCCGCGGGCGCGACCGACGAGGAGGCGCAGCAGCGCGCCGAGGCGATCGTCCACGGCCTCAGCCGCCTCACGGAGGACCTGCGGCTGCCGCTCGACCTCGACATCGGCCTGCGGCCCGAGGGCAAGAACGGGGCGATAGTCCGCTCGCTCGAGAGCTATCGCGCCTACTACTCGCGCTGGTCGCTCACGTGGGAGGCGCAGGCGCTCCTGCGCGCCCGCCCCGTCGTGGGCGACGTCTCGGTGCTGGCCGACTTCACGGCCATCGCCGACGAGGTGCGGTTCCCCGTCGACATCCCCGAGCAGGATGTGCGCGAGGTCAAGCGCATCAAGGCGCGCGTGGAGAACGAGCGCCTGCCCCAGGCGGCCGACCCGTCGCGGCACCTCAAGCTCGGGCGCGGCTCGCTCAGCGACGTGGAGTGGTTCGTGCAGCTCCTGCAGCTGCGGTTCGGCGCGCAGGTCGAGGGCCTGCGCACGACGTCCACGCTGCGCGCCCTCGCGGCGGCAGAGCGCGAGGAGCTCGTGACCCCGCCCGACGCGAAGAAGCTGCGGGACGCCTGGATCCTCGCGTCGCGCGCCCGCTCGGCCATGACGCTGTGGACCGCCAAGACCTCGGACGTGCTGCCCACCGACCGGCAGGCCCTCGACGGCGTCGCGCGTCTGCTCGAGTACCCGCCCGGCTCGGCCACGCGGTTCGAGGAGGACTACCTGCGCGTCACACGGCTCGCGCGGCAGGTGTTCGAGAAGCGCTTCTACGGCTGACATCGTCGGCGGGAAAACTGCCAACGTTCGTCTACTGCCAGCGATCTGCACGAGGATCGCAGCATGACATCCTCCCCGCTCGCCGTCGCGGCGCTCGCCCTCGCCACCGCCCACGAGCTCCCGTCGGTGCTGCACCACAGCCTCCGCACCCACGGCTACGCGCTGCTGCACGCGGAGCGGCGTGGACTCGTCGCGGGGGCGGACTACGACGCCGACCTGCTGTTCGTGGCGTGCGTGCTGCACGACCTCGGCTCCGCCGACGCCTACGACGGCCCGCAGCGCTTCGAGGTCGAGGGCGCGGATGCCGCGGCCGACCTCCTCTCCGCGCACGGCCGCACGCCCGAGGAGGCCGACCAGGTCTGGCAGGCGATAGCCCTCCACACCTCGCCCGGCATCGTGGAGCGCCGCGGCGCCGTGCCGCTCCTCACGCGCCAGCGGATCCTGCGCCTGCTGCGCCGGACCCACTTCGTGAAGCTCCGGGAGAAGCCCTAGGCGGAGATGCGCACGAGGTTGCCCGAGGGGTCGCGGAACGCGCAGTCGCGCGGCCCCCACGGCTGGTCGACGGGCTCCTGGTAGACCTCCGCGCCGTGCGCGCGCAGGCGCTCGAACGCGCTGTCGACGTCGTCGGTGAGGAAGACGATGCTCGGCAGCTGGCCCTTCGTGAGCAGCTCCTGCAGCGCGTCGCCGTCCGCCTGGGAGCGGCCCGCGTGCGGCTCCGAGAGCACGACGCCGAGGCCCGGCTGGTCGGCGCTGCCGACGGTGACCCAGCGGAAGCCCCCGTTCGAGACGTCCATCTGCACGGTCATCCCCAGCCCCTCGGTGTAGAAGGCGAGGGCGTCGTCGACGTCGTTCACGGTCACGTTCACATACTTGAGTGCGATGGTCATGCGGCAAGCCTAAGGATGTCAGGTGGCCGAGGCTTCTCGATTCCTGCTCGGCCTCGTGCGGGCCTTGGCGACATGCGGCGGCATCGCGATGACGGCCTCGTGGCTGCCGGCGCGGTAGACGCTGGGCGTCACCCCGACGAGCTCGGTGAACCGCGAGCTGAACGACCCCAGCGACGTACAGCCGACGGCCATGCACGCGTCGGTCACCGACATCCCCTCGCGCAAGAGGGCCATGGCGCGCTCGATCCGACGGGTCATGAGGTAGCCGTAGGGGGTCTCGCCGTAGGCGGCCTTGAACTGGCGCGAGAAGTGCGCGGGCGACATGAGCGCGTGCCTCGCCATCTGGGGCACGTCGAGCGGACGCGCGTACTCGCGGTCCATGAGGTCGCGCGCGCGACGCAGGTGCGTGAGCGTGGCGATCTCGTCCGGCGTCATCGGGTTTCCTAAGTTGGCAGTCTTTACACAGCTCGCTCGAAAAGAGGTACCCAGCGCGCGCCCGAAACCGCTCCCGCTCTCCAGAACACGGGGGCAGCGTTGTTGGGGCAGTTGAACTCGAAGAGGGCCAGAATAGCCTTGCCGCCAAAGCCCAAAGGATTGCTTGGCATGAGTGCATTTCCGATCGAAGCAGTCATAGTTTCTGCGTCAAGCCGTTCCTTCTCGCTGTCAAAAACCCCGGAGCCCGGACTGAATGGACGGAATCGTTCTCCGAGGTACAAGCCCGCTACGTGCTCGATGCTAAATGGTGACTCGGGCCTCGGCAGGTCGCTTTCGTCCGCTACAACTCCAGCCCCAAGCACAATGTGCACTCGCTCGTGAGCTTCCGCATTGTCTCCAAGCGCGCCAAGGAGCTGCTCCAGGGTCTTGTGGAGATGAGTTCCGGTTCCCGAATAGTCGTCAAGAAGAAATAGAACGGTGTCGCCATTTGAATTCTTCAGGCGTGCAACTATCTCGTCTGGAGGGAGCACATTCGACTTCTTCACGTGCAGTGATTTCGTTAGTGCACTCAAGGTCCCCTGAGTGCTATCACCCGCGACACCGTGATCAACGAGATAGGCATTCTTCAGGGTCTGGTTGTTGTTCTCCCGCACGAGAAGGCGCGCAGCCCGTAGCTCCGATACATTCGCGCTGAGGCGAGGAAGGATGTTGCTCTGAAGCTTGGTTGATGTGAAGTAGCCATCCAGAATCATTCGGCGCAGCATCTTGAAAGCAAGGTACTGGTGGTAGTTGTCACCGAACTGCTCAAGCCAAGCTTTGAGCCGAATCTCCGAAATGTGCTCGCCTCGATACTGCAGCTGTTTCGATAGGGAGACTAGGTCGGAGTCTGTAATCATGCGAACAGTTGCAATTGCATGTTTGGAGGTCGAGTAGAGGGCGTCAAGGACCTTGTTGCCGGCATCGAGGAGCCAAACGGCTACCAAAGGAATACTGATGAGAAGGCTTCCATCTGAAGGTCCCGCCGCGAGTACTTCACGTGCACGCAGGTGGGCAATCGCGCGCATTAGTTCCTCCGAGGTCGCGGTCTGGATCCAGGTACCTGCGATCCGAACCACTTCATCAGTTGCCGCCGGCACCTGCAGCCGTCCTCCTGCTCGCGCGACAGATCGAAGTATCGCGCTCGCAACCACCGCTGACCTCGACGTGTGATCGATTCCGCTTGCGCTGTCTGCCCAAAGATGGACGAAGTGAGACTCGGGTGCGCTATGCGCTACGGCTGACACGGCGCCTTCGACATCACCGGGGGCGACCATCGAACGAGCTTGCTCGCGCATTGTCTGCCAAAGGCGTTGAGCGACCAACGTTTCGTAGTAGGGATTGCCGCTGCACAGGTAGTGAACTCGGTCGATTGCCTCGGGCGCCCACTCGAGGCGGTCTTTGCTGGGCGTGGCGACAAGATCGGCCGTTGACTCGCGCGATGAAAAGTTGTTTACGGACACGGGCACGACCTGGTTGAGTTTGTGGGCCTGCTTTTGAATGATCGTGGGCAACACCTCACTTCCCACCAAGATCAGATTCAGCCACGGTTCATCCACGAGTGATCTCAAGAAAAGGAACAGAGCGTCGGCCTGAGCGCCCTCGACTAGATGGCCTGGAAGCTCATCGAAGTCATCGATAGCGATGACCACTCTTGCACCAGATGGCAACGACCTAGCCACCGACTTGAGCCATCTATTGGCGGCTCGAGCAAAATTGCCGGAGCCATCCAACTCGACAGCTTCGATGCTTCGCACGGATAATGGGTAAGCGTCTTCGCACGCATCGAGGATTTCGTCGAGAAGCGCCGAGACGAGGTCGCCAGCGGATTGACCTTCCACAATCGCGCGACCAAGTGGAAGTACTTCGCCTGCCCAGCCCCGCGTCTCGGAGAGGGACTTCAGTAGCACGCGGGTCAAGGACGTCTTCCCGACCCGCTTATGCCCGGTCACATAGGCGGACGCTCCCCCCGCAATCAGGGCATCGAGCGAGACTAGATCTTCCTCTCGACCAACAAGTCGATGCGGATCAGAGATGGTGCCAAGGTTGTACGGATTCACATCGTTTGCCTCCCAAGACACCGGACCTTGATCCTCTGCCCCAACTATCTGAGAGGCTGTAAATTGCTGGAGGAGCGCGTCCGACCATGCAATCTCGCAGTGCAGAGAAACAGCTCCACCACCTACTCCGGTGGCTCGGCCCTCGATGTCAAGTTCGGCCTGAGAACCTGGTCCTAGGGCGTCAATGGTGCCGATTGAGTCCAAGCCGATCTCCGGCTGCGTAACGCGTAAGCGAATGCTTTCGGCTATCGCGTTCCCGGTGTTTTGGACGGTGAACCGAACCTGATACAGGGAACCGGCAGCGGCGCTAAAGGGGAGTCGTGATGAGTTGAGCTGCACGGCAACTTGTGGGCGGGATATATCCCCCAACCGCTCCATGGCTTCACCCAGCTGGACAATCGCCAGTTGCACCACAGGCGCAACGAAATCTTGCAGCAAGGAGCTTCCAGAACCCGCGATCGATTCACGAATCGAAATCAAGCTTGCACGCATGTCGACCAGGTCCCGGTGATTTGCCGAGTCCGCCTCAACCAAGCGCTGGGCCTCATCAGTTGCTTCGCCGCACTCTCGAAGAAGCTCCCCCTCGAGTTCATCAAGAAATGGAGCAAGAGCGTGGAATGACTCACGAAGTGCGCGAGATGGGTTCGCACCGTTCCGGGCGGCCACATAGAGACGTTGGGTTGCCTCCCGAAGACGGGGGGTGGTAGCTGCTGCCGAACTCGAGGTGCTCCGGCTCTCTTCTGGACTCAGGCCGAGATGACTGGCCCATGCCTGCCTCAACCTAGCCTTCTCTGCGTTGGAGTATGAAGCGAGCGCGTGTTCGTGTCCCAGATCGGCTACCAATCGAGTGGTGTACGCGCACCACGCGCGTGCGCTCGCCAGATCCACCGAGGCAAAGTCTTCAATGGCCCCAACAACTAGGGAGTCGATCAACTCTTGATCGTCAGGGAGACAGCGTGCTGCAAAGGTGGCGGCCGATGCGGATGAACGGCGAGCGTCAATTGAAGTTCCTCCCTGAATAGCCGAGAGTTCGACGACTAGTCGGATCCAATTCCACGTTCGAATGGTATCCGCGCCGCTGGAGGGGCCCCAGCCGTCGTCTAGCTGAGCCAACAGATCCCCAAGATGAACCTGTGCCGTCCGATAGTCACCGGCTGAGAACGCCGCCCAGGCCAGTCCCATGTCTAGGTTGTCCGCCGGAACTTCGTGCGCTCGGCGCCAGTTTGCCGTTGCGGAGACGATCGGATCGGCTTGACCCGTGAAGTCTCCGAGCAGCCAGTTCGGCGCTGGACGCTGAGGGTAGTTGCGTGGTGCTTGCGCGATGTGCGTTTTTGTCGCGCGTCTTCCGGTCTTTGGGATAGATCGAGACCTTGAGCGTCCGTCCTCGCCGAGGTCACGAGCGACTCGAGAGATCAGATCATCGAAATCGCTACGAGATGCACCCACAGTGTCGTGCCAATCTCGGTCGGTGAGTTCGAGGCGCTGAAGCCGTACACGAATCTCGTAGACCTCGGCGCGCTGCCGGGAACTAGCTGAGGGAAGTGAGTCGAACACCTTCTCCGCCGCGGTTGCCAGAGCGAGGCGAGCGGCGGCGGTTAGCCCGGGCTGGCTCACGCTCGTCTTCAAGTGAGCACCGAACCTGAACAGGAATCTGTCTAGTGAGGCCTTGGAACGAGATGCGATTGCCTCGTCCAGTGAGGCACTAGCTGCTAGCAGACCGATAGATGACTTCTGATTTCTAGGCGCCTTCGACAAGGTGTCAATGAGCTCGTGAGTGCTAGCTCCGGCGAAGGTGTCGGCGATCACAGTGTGCTGCTCGCCGAGTGCGCGTGCGCGCCTCTTGAGCAGGCCTTGCAGCGCGTCAGCAACGTCCTCGATCGGCATGGCCCAAGACTAGCGATGGCTTGAGCAAATGTCAGACTAGGCCGCGGAAAAGCAGGCCTGCAATTGGGTTGGATCGACTGAAGACTGTTCAATGCGAGGATGACTCTTCACGCGACGATGTGCCGCCTAACCAATGGCGTGCGATGACTCTTCATCGGGGGCTATGAGCGCGAGGGGGTCGCGGAAGTCGGTGGGCGCGATCTCGAGCAGTCGAGATTCATCGCGCTTGCCGCGCTAGCGCCCGACCCATCCAGAAGTCGAGGCCGGCCTCATCCTCGATGCCGGTCGCGTCGACGAGGATCCACCCGGCGGCCATGTCCCGACCGCCCATCGAGAGGCGGCTCGCCTCCGGGCGGCGCATGAGCTCGGCGTCGTCGTCGGCGTGCACCCGCACGAGCAGGCTGCCGTCCGTGTGCGCGGCGACGATCATCTCGCCGTCGAACATGACCGCGACCATGCCGAACATGCGCTTCTCGACGAGCGGCGCCTCGGGCAGCCGTCGCTCGACCCGGTCGAGCAGGTCGCGCACGCTCTCGGGGATCGCCGCCATGGGGCGAGGATAGCAAAGGGGCCGCACCTCCGAGGAGATGCGGCCCCTGAGCGGGTAACGCTGCTTACACCGAGAAGTACAGCTCGTACTCGAACGGGTGCGGACGCTGCGCGGCCGGGATGATCTCCGCCGTGCGCTTGTAGTTGATCCACGTCGCGATCAGGTCGGGCGTGAAGACGTTGCCCTCCGTGAGGAAGTCGTGGTCGGCCTCGAGCGCGTCGAGGGCCTCGGCGAGCGAGCCGGGCACCTGCGGGATGAGCTTGGCCTCCTCGGGGGGCAGCTCGTACAGGTCCTTGTCGACGGGCTCGTGCGGCTCGATCTTGTTCTTGATGCCGTCGAGGCCGGCCATGAGCTGCGCGGCGAAGGCGAGGTACGGGTTGCCCGAGGCGTCGGGCGCGCGGAACTCGATGCGCTTGGCCTTGGGGTTCGTGCCCGTGATCGGGATGCGGATCGAGGCGGAGCGGTTGCCGGCCGAGTAGACCAGGTTCACGGGGGCCTCGAAGCCCGGGACGAGACGACGGTACGAGTTGAGCGTCGGGTTCGTGAACGCGAGCACCGCGGGGGCGTGCTTGAGCAGGCCGCCGATGTACCAGCGCGCGATGTCGCTCAGGCCGCCGTAGCCCTTCTCGTCGTAGAAGAGCGGCTCGCCGCCGTTCCACAGCGACTGGTGCGTGTGCATGCCGGAGCCGTTGTCGCCGAAGAGGGGCTTGGGCATGAAGGTCGCGACCTTGCCCCACTCCTCCGCGGTGTTCTTGACGATGTACTTGAACTTGAGGATGTCGTCTGCCGCGTGCACCATCGTGTCGAAGCGGTAGTTGATCTCGGCCTGGCCGCCCGTGCCCACCTCGTGGTGCGCGCGCTCGAGGATGAGGCCGGCGTCGATGAGCTTGAGCGAGATGTCGTCGCGCAGGTCGGCCTGCTTGTCGACGGGGGAGACGGGGAAGTAGCCGCCCTTGTAGGGGGTCTTGTTGGCGAGGTTTCCGCCCTCCTCCACGCGGCCCGTGTTCCACGCGCCCTCGTCGGAGTCGACGGCGTAGAAGCTCTGGTTCTGCTTCACGTCGTAGCGCACGTCGTCGAAGATGTAGAACTCGGCCTCGGGGGCGAAGAAGGCGGTGTCGGCGATGCCGGTCGAGGCGAGGTACTTCTCCGCCTTCTTGGCGACCTGGCGCGGGTCACGGCCGTAGATCTCGCCGTTGCGGGGGTTGTAGATGTCGAAGACCATGATGAGCGTGCGCTCGGTGCGGAACGGGTCCACATAGGCCGTCGTGACGTCGGGGATGAGCTGCATGTCCGACTCGTGGATCGACGCGAAGCCGCGGATCGAGGAGCCGTCGAAGAGCTGGCCGACGGAGAAGAACTCCTCGTCGACGGTGGAGGCCGGGATGTTGAAGTGCTGCTGCACGCCCGGGAGGTCGGTGAAACGGATGTCGAGGAACTTGACGTCGGTGTCCTTGATGAACTTCAGGACCTCGGAAGAGTCTTTGAACATATGGGGGTACTCCAGGGGTTGGTGCTCGTCGGCGCAGGCGCGGCCACTCACGAGGGTAGAGGTGCACAGTTTCGCGGCTGTCACGCGATTGTTTCCGGCAGGTTACACGCTAGCCGATCGGTAGGATCGAGGGGTGGCACAGGCATCCGAGTGGCCGGGCAGGCGACTGGGCCTCCCCGAGACCGGCGCGCGCTCGGTGGCGCGGCCCGGGCGGCGGTTCATCGCCCTCGCGATCGACTGGGGCACGGCGGTGCTCGTCTCGGTCGCCTTCTTCGACTACGCCGCGTGGGCGACCCTCGCGGTGTTCGCGGTCGCCCAGTCCGTGCTGCTGCTCACGGCCAACGGCAGCGTGGGACACCTGCTGCTCGGCATGCGCGTCGTGCCGCTCGCGGGCGGCTACCTGGGCGTGTGGCGCCCGTTCGCGCGCACGGTGCTGCTGTGCCTCGTCATCCCGGCCGTCATCTGGGACCGCGACCAGCGCGGCATGCACGACCGCCTCATCGGCACGGTGCTGGTCCGCCGTTAGCGGGGTCGGGGCGCGCGCACCTTCGACGGGTCCATGCCCTTGGGGATCGGCAGGCCGTTGCGGCCGAGCGAGTTGAGGCGGTTCGACACCGCGAGGATCTCGGGCTTGCGCAGCGCCGGCTTGATGCCGCGCAGCTTGCCGGGCAGCTTGTAGAGCGGCGTCGACTCCGTGTCGGGCCCGACGTAGATGAACGTGATGGGCACGTTGGGCAGGATGCGCGAGACGTTCTTGCGCTCCGCGTCGAGCATCTGCTGGGTGCGCGAGCGGGGGCCCTCGCCGATGAGCGCGACGCCGCCCCGGCCGACAGCACGGTACACCGCGTCCTGCGTGCGGGGGCTCACGGCGACGGGCATCTCGCTCGCGGTCCAGCCGCGGCGCAGGCCGTTCTTGAGCACGGCGCCCACGGCGCCCGCCTGGCCCTCGATCTGCGAGTACGCGGCCTTCTCGGCGCGACGGCCGAGCACGATGAGGAAGAGCAGCACGCCGAGCAGCACACCCGAGACGATGTACAGGATGAGGGCGATCACGTTGTCGCTCGCGAGCAGGATGGCGAGCACGACACCGAGCACCGTCGGCACGAGCACGCTCGCGAGCAGCCACCAGATGGCGGTCTTGTCGTACCGCGTGGTCATCTGGAAGACCTGGTACATCTGCTTGAGACGGCCGGGCTCCTTGGGTGCCTTCGTCGGAGCGGGGGTCGAGCTGGTGCGTGCCATGCTCCAAGGATAAGGGTTGCTGAGCGCTCCTCCCCACGGTCGAAAGTGCCCGTTCGCCCCCAGCGTGACGAGGATGCCCGCGCCCTCCCGGCGCGCGCGCGAGACTCGCCCGATGCCCCTCGACACCCTGGCGGGATACCGCCTGCTGCGCACCCTGGGCTCGGGCTCGCGCGCGGACGTCATGCTCGCGCATCCGCTGCGGGGCGAGTCGGGCCCCGTCGTCCTCAAGCTCTACGGGCCCGCGGTCGCGGAGGGCTCGGTGCTCACGGAGGTCGAGGCCCTCACGCGCGCGGCGGGGGAGCACGTCGTGCGGCTCGTCGACGTCGTGCCCGCGGAGGACGGAGCGCTCGCCCTCGTGCTCGAGCGCCTCGCGGGCGGCAGTCTCGCCCGGCTCCTCGCCGCGCGGCAGTCGTTGCGGGCGGGGGAGGCGGTCACCATCCTCGCGCCGCTCGCCCTCACCCTCGCGCGCCTGCACGCGGCGGGGGTCGCCCACGGCGCCGTCGGGCCCGGCGCGATCCTGTTCGACGCCGCGGGATCGCCCACGCTCGCGTGCTTCGGGCGCGCGAGCCTGCACCCGTCGGGCCAGCCCATCGCGCGGCTCGAGGTGGAGCAGGCCGTGATCGACGACGTGCTCGCGTTCGGATCGCTCGCCTCCGCGCTGCTCGAGGGCGCGGGAGCCACCGAGCTCGCGCGCCGTGCCGCGACCGAGGCCGCCCCCGGGGACTGGCTCGTGCGCTTCGCGGATGCGCTCTTCGACCACGGCGAAGCCCTGCCCGTCGACCTCGAGGGTCGTGCGGAGGTGCCGGTCGTGCGCGTCGTGCCGGTGCAGGCGGCCGTCCCCGCCGCAGAGCCCGAGGTGCCGCGGCGGCGCATCCTCGCCGAGCTGCGGCGCGTGCGGCCCCGCGTGTGGGTGGCGGCGGGGGCGGCCCTGCTCGCGGGGCTGGTCGCCCTCGTGGTCGTGCCCGGCGGTGGCCCCGAATCTGCCGCGCGGACGCCGGCTCCGGCTCCGACGGCGTCGGTGCCCGTTGTCGCGCCCGTCACGGCCGACGACCCCGTCGATGCTGCGCTCGTGCTGCTCTCGGCCCGCGAGGGGTGCATCCGCGAGCTCGACGCGCGCTGCCTCGAGATCGTCGACCAGGCGGGCTCCGCAGCGCTCGACGACGACCGCGCGCTCATCGCGTCGATAGCCGCGGGGGAGCAGCCGGGCGACCTGCCGACGATCGGCGAGCCCGTGCTCGTGCAGCGCCTGGGCGACTCGGCGCTCGTGTCGCTGGGCCCGGACAGCGAACCGGCCTCGCTCCTTCTGGTGAAGGGCGAGGCCGGATGGCGGATCAGGGACTACGTGAAGTGAGTCAGATCCCCAGCTTGGAGGCGAAGTCGCCGCTCTCGAGGCGGTCCTTGACCGCGACGAGGAAGCGGGCGGCGTCGGCGCCGTCGACGATGCGGTGGTCGTAGCTCAGGGCGAGGTAGACCATCGAGCGGATCGCGATGGCGTCGCCGCCCGCATCGCTCACGACTACGGGCTTCTTCGCGACGACGCCCGTGCCGAGGATCGCGGACTGCGGCAGGAACACGATGGGCGTGTCGAACAGCGCGCCGCGCGAACCCGTGTTGGTCAGCGTGAACGTGCCGCCGGCGAGCTCGTCGGGCTTGAGCTTGTTGTCGCGCGTGCGCTCGGCGAGGTCGGCGATCTGCGTCGCGAACCCGGCGAGGTCGAGCGTCGCCGCGTCACGGATTACGGGGGTCAGCAGGCCGCGCTCGGTGTCGACGGCGATGGAGATGTTCTCCTGCGCCGGGTAGACGATCGTGTCGCCCTCGATCGTCGCGTTGATGATCGGGTACGCCTGCAGGGCCTCGGCCGCCGCGAGGGCGAAGAACGGGAGGAACGAGAGCTTCGTGCCCGTCTTGGCCTGGAACGCGGCCTTCACCTGGTCGCGGTAGTTCGCGACGAGGGTGACGTCGACCTCCACGACCGAGGTGAGCTGCGCCGAGGACTGCATGGAGATGACCGCGCGCTCCGCGATGACCTTGCGCAGGCGCGACATCGGCACGCTCGTGCCGCGCAGGGGCGACACCTCGAGCTTCTTGGCGGGCGCAGAGGATGCGGCCGGGGCCGAGGTCGCCGAGGCGGTCGCCGACGTGGCGCTCAGCACATCCTGCTTGCGGATGCGGCCGCCGACGCCCGTGCCTGACACGGAGTCGAGGTCGATCCCGCGCTCGTTGGCGAGCTTGCGGACGAGCGGCGTGACGTAGCCCGCGTGCGAGTCGGGCGTCGCGGCCGGGGCGGCGGCTGCGGGAGCCGGGGCGGCGGCGGGAGCCGGGGCCGCTGCGGGAGCCGGGGCAGCAGCCGGAGCCGGAGCGGCGGCCGGAGCCGGGGCGGCGGCCGGAGCCTCGGTCGCCGGGGCCGGGTCGACGGCGGGCGCGGGTGCGGGTGGGGCGGCGGGAGCCTCCTCCGCGGGAGCCGGGGCGTCGGTCGAGGGGACCTCGGCGACGGGCTCGGGGGCGGCGGCGGGCTCGGCAGGAGCAGCGGGTGCCTCTGCGGCAGGCGCCTCGGCGGCGGGCGCGGGCGCCTCCGCCGCGGCGCCGGAGCCGTCACCGATGGTGACGAGCGCGGTGCCGACCTCGACCGTCTCATCCTCGGCGACGAGGATGGCCTCGATCACGCCCGCGACGGGCGACGGGATCTCGGTGTCAACCTTGTCGGTGGAGACCTCGAGCAGGGGCTCGTCGACCTCCACGCGGTCGCCGACCTTCTTGAGCCAGCGGGTCACCGTGCCCTCGGTGACACTCTCTCCGAGTGCCGGAAGGTTGACGGATTCGCTCATCAGTGATGCTCCTTTGTAACGCTTCTTCGAGAAATTCTAGTTGGGGGGTCAGATCGCGTGGAGGGGCTTGCCCGCGAGAGCAAGGAATGCCTCGCCGAGAGCCTCGTTCTGCGTGGGGTGCGCGTGGACGAGAGGAGCGATGTCCTCCGGGTACGCCTCCCAGTTGACCGCGAGCTGCGCCTCGCCGATGAGCTCGCCCACGCGCGCGCCGATCATGTGCACGCCGACGACGGGGCCGTCGTTGACCCGCACGACCTTCACCGAGCCCGCGGTGCCGATGATGTGGCTCTTGCCGTTGCCGGCGAGGTTGTAGTCGTACGAGCTGATCTTGTCAGCGCCGTACTTCTCGGCGGCCTTGGCCTCCGAGAGGCCGACGGACGCGACCTCCGGGTCGCTGTACGTGACCTTGGGGATGTTGACGTCCTCGATCACGACGGGGTTGAGGCCCGCGATCTCCTCGGCGACGAAGATGCCCTGCTGGAAGCCGCGGTGTGCGAGCTGCAGGCCGGGGACGATGTCGCCCACGGCGAAGACGCCGGGGATGTTCGTGGCGAGGCGCTCGTTCGTGATGACGAATCCGCGGTCCATCGTGACGCCCACCTCCTCGAAGCCGAGGCCGGCGGTCTGCGGTCCACGGCCGACGGCGACGAGCAGCAGCTCGCCCTCGAACGTCTTGCCGTCTTCGAGCGTGACGACGACGCCGTTGTCATCCTGCGTCACCGACTGGAAGCGGGTGCCGAGGTTGAACTCGATGCCGCGCTTGCGGAACGCGCGCTCGAACTGCTTGCTGATGGACTCGTCCTCGTTGGGGACGAGGTGCGGGAGGGCCTCGATGATCTGCACCTCGGCGCCCCAGCTCTTCCAGACGCTGGAGAACTCCACGCCGATGACGCCGCCGCCGAGCACGACGACCTTCTTGGGCACGAAGTCGAGCTCGAGGGCCTGCTCAGAGGTGATGACGCGGCCGCCGATCTCGAGGCCGGGGAGCGAGCGCGAGTACGAGCCCGTGGCGAGCACGACGTTCTTGCCGATGATCGTCTCGTCGCCGACCTGCACGGTCGTGGGGGAGACGAGCTTGCCCTCGCCCTCGATCGTCGTGATGCCGCGCGCCTTGATGAGGCCCTGCAGGCCCTTGTACTTGCTCGCGATGATCTCCTGGCGGTACGCCGTGACGCCCGCGATGTCGATTCCGGAGAAGGTCGAGGTGACGCCGTACTTGGCCGACTCGCGCGTGACGTCCGCGACCTCGGCGGCGTGCAGCAGCGCCTTGGTGGGGATGCAGCCGACGTGCAGGCACGTGCCGCCGACCTTGCTCTTCTCGATGAGCCCCACGGTCAGGCCGAGCTGGCTGGCACGCAGCGCCGCAGCGTACCCACCACTTCCGCCACCGAGAACTACAAGGTCAAACGTGTGCTCAGACAATCCCAGCAACTCCTCTGTAAGGATGTGTGCACCGGCACGCCAAGGTGTGTGGTGGGCGACCGGATTGGGCGGAGAAAACCGCCTCACCAACCCTACTACGAGCGGCCTATTTCCTCGGCCAGCTCGACGAGGGCGCGCACGGCGACTCCCGTGGGCCCCTTGCCCGTGAAGCCCCAGCCGTTGCCGCCGTTGTTGGCCGGGCCCGCGATGTCGAGGTGCGCCCACGGGATGGTGCTCGGCACGAAGTCGCGCAGGAACGCCGCGGCGATCATCATGCCGCCCGCGGTGTTGCCGGGCTTGATGTTCGCGATGTCGGCGATGTCCGAGGCCAGCAGGGGGCGCAGCTCGGGGGCGATGGGCATGTGCCACAGGGTCTCGCCCACGCGCGTCGCCGCCGCGACGACCGTCTGCACGAGCTCGGCGTCGCCCATCGTCCCCACGTACCGCGTGCCCATGGCGATCGAGGCCGCGCCCGTGAGGGTCGCGACGTCGACGATCGCGTCGGGCTCCTCCTCGGCGGCGGCCACGAGGCCGTCGGCGAGCACGAGACGGCCCTCGGCGTCGGTGTTGAGCACCTCGACGGTCTTGCCGCCGCGGATGCGGATGACGTCGTTGGGCCGCAGCGCCGAGCCCGACGGGAGGTTCTCCGCTATGCACAGCCACGCCGTGACGCGCACGGGCAGCTGGAGCCTCGCGGCGGCGAGCGCGACGGCGAGCACGGTCGCCGCGCCCGTCATGTCGTACTTCATGCCGATCATGGATGCCGGCGGCTTGAGCGAGAGGCCGCCCGAGTCGAACGTGATGCCCTTGCCGACGAGGGCGAGGTGCTTCGAGGCGCCCGCGGGGGAGTAGCTCACCTTGACGAGGCGGGGACCGCGCGACGAGCCCTGGCCGACGGCCAGGATGCCGCCGTACCCGCCCGCGCGCAGCTGCTCGTCGGCGAGCACCTCGACCGTCACGTCGAGGCCGTCAGCGAGCGAGACGGCGGCGTCGGCGAACGACTCCGGGTAGAGGTCGTTGGGCGCGGTGTTCACGAGGTCGCGCACGGTGTGCACGGCGGTGGCCGTGGCCGTCGCGTGCTCGATGAGGGCCGCGGCGTCGGCATCCGTCGCCACGACGATGCGCGTGGGCGGCAGCTTCGTGGCCTCGAGGGATGCGACGCGGTAGTCGGTGAAGATGTAGGCGCCGAGGGCCGCGCCCTCGAGCACCGCGAGCACCTCGTCGTCGGTGGACGTGGGCAGGCCCATCACGAGGGAGTCGATGCCGCGCAGCTGGCGCGCCACCGAGCCGGCCGCGTAGCGCAGGTCGTCGACGGTCACCGCTCCCGAGCCGAGCCCCACGAGCGCGATGCTCTCCGTGGCGCCGTGGGTGCCGGGGAGGCGGCGCACCTCGTCCTGCGCGCCCGTCACGCCGATGGCGGCGAGGGCGAGCTGGAGGTCGGCGAGGGCGCCGTCGTCCGAGGCCAGGCGCGGGCCGTCGTCGGTCTTGAGCACTCCGAGCACGAGCACGTCGCCCTCGATCTCTAGCAGGGGCGCGGCGGAGGTGGAGAGCACTGGCACGGTCATCCTGCAATCGTATGGCGCGTGTTCGCTGTGGGCGTGCCGCCCCCGGTCGGTTTTGCCCGGATCGCGCCGAAGGCCGGGATTAGGGTTGAAACATGCGCGACCCGGACGCCCTCTACGAACTCTCTGCGACTGCGGACGAGGTTCCCCGCGGCCTCAACCTCGTCGCCGCGCTCACGGGCTTCGCAGACTCGGGCAGCGCCGTGACCCAGGTGAGCGAGTACCTGCTCGACACCCTCGAGCACGAGGTCGTCGCGGCGTTCGACAGCGACGAGCTGCTCGACTACCGCGCGCGCCGCCCCACGATCTACTTCGACCAGGACCACCTGAGCGACTACACGCCCCTCGAGCTGAACCTCTACCTCGTGCGCGACGACCTGGGCCAGCCGTTCCTGCTGCTCACGGGCTATGAGCCCGACTTCCAGTGGCAGCGCTTCACGGCGGCCGTGCTCGGGCTCATCGAGCGCTTCCAGGTCGCGACGACGACGTGGGTGCATGCCATCCCCATGCCCGTGCCGCACACCCGCCCCATCGGCGTGACGGTGAGCGGCAACCGCACGGAGCTCATCGAGGCCATGTCGGTGTGGAAGCCGCGCACCCAGGTGCCCGCGAACGTGCTCCACCTCCTCGAGTACCGGCTGCAGGAGCTCGACCACCCCAACGCGGGCTTCGTGCTGCTCATCCCGCACTACCTCGCCGACACGGAGTACCCGAACGCCGCGGTCACCGCGCTCGAGAGCGTGAGCGCCGCGACGGGCCTCATCTTCCCGACCGACAGGCTGCGCGAGGACGGGCGCGACTTCCGCACGAAGATCGACAGCCAGGTCGAGGGCAACCAGGAGCTCGCGAAGCTCGTGGGCACCCTCGAGGAGCGCCACGACAACTACATGCAGGACAACCCGCTGCCGTCGCCGCTCACCGACCAGGACGGCGAGCTGCCGACGGCCGACGAGATCGCCGCCGAGCTGCAGAACTTCCTCGCGTCACGCCGCCCGGGCGACGACGACCTGGCGTAGCCCGTCGCCGTAGGCTTGTCACGATGAATTCGCGACGGGCCTGGGTGATCTACGGCGTCGCCGTCTTCGCATATATCGTCGCCTTCCTCCAGCGCAGCTCGCTCGGGGTCGCGGCCGTCGAGGCCACCCAGCGCTTCGACATCGCCGCGACGGCGCTCTCCACCCTCGCCGTGGTGCAGCTCGCCGTGTACGCCGGGCTGCAGATCCCCATCGGCGTCATCCTCGACCGCGTCGGCCCGAAGTTCCTCCTCGCGCTGGGCGCGTCGCTCATGCTCGTCGGGCAGACGACCCTCGCCCTCTCCGACACCCTCGGCATCGCGATAGTCGGCAGGATGCTGGTGGGCGCGGGCGACGCGATGACCTTCATCTCCGGCGTCCGGCTGCTCGCCTCGTGGTTCTCGGGGCGGCGGCTCACGTTCGTGTCCCAGGTGTTCGGCTCGCTCGGACAGTTCGGGCAGCTCGCCTCGACGTTCCCCCTCGCGCTCGCGCTGCACACGTGGGGGTGGACGCCCACCTACCTGACCGCCGCATCCCTCTCGGCCATCGCGTTCGTCGCGCTCGTCGCGATCGTGAGCAACCGGCCCGCGGGCTCCGTCGAGGTGCGTGAGCGCCACACCTGGGCGGAGTCCGCGCACCTCCTGCGCACGGCGCTCGCGCGCCCGGGCACGCAGCTGGGCTTCTGGTCGCATTTCGTCACCCAGTCGTCGGTGACGATGTTCGTCCTGCTGTGGGGGTTCCCCTTCCTCTCCGTCGCCCTCGGCTACGGCCCCGCGGGTGCGGCGGGGCTCATGACGATCACCGTCGGGAGCGTGCTCGTGACGGGGCCCGTCCTCGGGATCCTGTGCGCGCGCTACCCGCTGCGGCGCAGCAACCTCGTGATCGGCATCGTGATCGCGATGGCCGTCGTGTGGACAGTGCTGCTCGCGTGGCCGGGCCAGCCGCCCGTGTGGCTCGTCGTCGTCCTGCTGCTCGTGATCGCCGTGGGCGGGCCCGGCTCCCTCATCGGGTTCGACTTCGCGCGCAGCTTCAACCCCATGCGCGCGTACGGCTCCGCGAGCGGGATCGTCAACGTGGGCGGCTTCTTCGCGACCTTCGTGATCATGTTCCTCGTGGGCGTCATCCTCGACCTCGTCGACAGATCGCACGGGGGGTCGGGTGTGCCGGCGCAGCTCTACTCGCTCGACTCGTTCCGGATCGCGTTCCTCGCGCAGTACGTCGTCGTGGGCACGGGGGTCGTCTTCCTGCTCGTCGCGCGCCGACGCACCCGGCGCCGTCTGCACGAGGAGGAGGGCGTCGAGGTGGCGCCGCTGTGGCGGGCCGTCGTGCGCGCGTGGCGCCGACGACGCGCGTAGCCGCCGGTTTTACCACGTCGGTGGCACCCGTTGTCAAGGCTCGCGACCGAAACGTGCAATAATTGAGTACGAGACCCGGTCTTGTCCCATCAACGGCATCGTCACTTCGTGGCGTCGCGCGGGGGACTTGACAAGGGTCTTAGTGCTGCCCTGAAGAGAGAGCAGCACCGCCCAAAACCCCTGGAAGGTGTTCGAATGGCAACCCGGACCACAGCCGCTCCCGCAGCGGCCAAGAAAGCTCCCGCCACGACCGCGTCGACGAAGACGAAGGCCGCAGCGGCGAAGAACGACGACGTCGAGCCCGAGGAGGTCGTCGCCAAGGCGCCGGCCCGCAAGACCGCGGCCAAGGCGCCCGCGAAGGCGGCCCCCGCCAAGGCAGGGCGCAAGCCCAAGGCCGTCGATTCCGACGATGAGGATGTCGACGACGAGGTCGTGGAGCCCGACGAGATCGAGGACGACGACGAGGTCGAGGCCGTGGTCGTCGTGGCCGAGGTCGAGGTCGAGGCGGACGCCGACGACGAGGCCAAGGACGACTCCGACGACGATGACGACGACGACGAGAAGTCGACGGGCAAGGACGAGGAGCTGCCGACCGGCGCCCTCGTGCTGTCGCTCGTGGACGACGAGGACGAGGTCCCCGTCTACTCGTCGGCGATCACGGGTGCCACGGCCGACCCGGTCAAGGACTACCTGAAGCAGATCGGAAAGGTCGCGCTCCTCAACGCCGCCGAGGAGGTCGAGCTCGCGATGCGCATCGAGGCCGGCCTGTTCGCCGAGGACAAGCTGTCGCACATGTCGGCGAGCGAGCAGCGCTCGACGCTCGGCCGTGAGCTGCAGTGGGTCGCGAAAGACGGTCAGCGCGCCAAGAGCCACCTGCTCGGCGCCAACCTGCGCCTCGTCGTCTCGCTCGCCAAGCGCTACACGGGTCGCGGCATGCAGTTCCTCGACCTCATCCAGGAGGGCAACCTGGGTCTCATCCGTGCCGTCGAGAAGTTCGACTACACGAAGGGCTTCAAGTTCTCGACCTATGCCACGTGGTGGATCCGCCAGGCGATCACGCGCGCCATGGCCGACCAGGCCCGCACGATCCGCATCCCCGTGCACATGGTCGAGGTCATCAACAAGCTCGCGCGCGTGCAGCGCCAGATGCTCCAGGACCTGGGTCGCGAACCCACGCCCGAGGAGCTGAGCCGCGAGCTCGACATGACCCCCGAGAAGGTCATCGAGGTGCAGAAGTACGGCCGCGAGCCGATCTCGCTGCACACGCCGCTCGGCGAGGACGGCGACAGCGAGTTCGGCGACCTCATCGAGGACACCGAGGCTGTGGTCCCCGCCGACGCCGTCGGCTTCACGATGCTGCAGAAGCAGCTCGAGTCGCTGCTCGACTCCCTGAGCGAGCGCGAGGCCGGCGTCATCCGCATGCGCTTCGGGCTCGGCGACGGCATGCCGAAGACCCTCGACCAGATCGGTGACACCTTCGGGGTGACGCGCGAGCGCATCCGCCAGATCGAGTCGAAGACGATGGCCAAGCTGCGCCACCCGTCGCGGTCGCAGTCGCTGCGCGACTACCTCGAGTAGACCGGTGGCGAAGGCTAACGAGGGCAAGAGCCTCGAGGTCACCGTCGACGGCGTGACCTACGAGCGCATCCCGATCAAGACGCACGTCGTCATGCGCGACGACGTGCTGCTCGACGTCGTCGAGAAGTACGCGGGCGGGCTCGTCGCCGACGGCGACGTGCTCTTCGTCACGGAGAAGATCGTGGGCATCACCCAGGGCAGGGCCTTCCCGCTCGAGGAGATCCACCCGCGCAAGCTCGCGACGACGCTCTCGAAGTACGTCACGAAGACGTCGCACGGCATCGGCCTCGGCATGCCCGAGACGATGGAGATGGCGCTGCGCGAGTGCGGAACCCCGCGCATCCTGCTCGCCGCCGCCGTCGCCGCGGTCACCAAGGCGTTCGGCAGGCGCGGGGACTTCTACCGCATCGCGGGGCCCAAGGCGCGCGCCATCGACGGACCCACGAAGAACACGATCCCGCCCTACGACTCGCAGGTCGTGCTCGGCCCGGCGCGGCCCGACGGTGTCGCGGCCGACATCAAGGCCCGCCTCGGGAAGCGGCTCGACGTGCTCGTCGTCGACATCAACGACTTCGGGGGGAACATCCTCGGGTCGACGTCGACGAAGGCCCAGAGCGACCTCATGGTGCGCGTGCTCAAGGACAACCCCCTCGGGCAGGACCACCAGTCCACGCCCCTGGGCATCATCCGCCGCGTGGGCTAGTCCGGGGGGCTACTCGTCGGAGAGGTCCGGCCACTCGGCCGGCACGATGTCCTCGAGGCCCACCTCGAGCACCTCCGCGAGCGAGAGCAGCGTGAAGAGGCGCGGGTTCATGGGCGTGCCGGGCTTGGACTCGCCCTTCTCGAACTTCTGGTAGGTGTACGACGAGATCCCCGCCATGTGGGCCAGGCGCTCCTGGCTCAGGCCCCGCTCGCCGCGCAACCGCTGGAGGTTGAGCCCCATGGCGCGCGAGAACTCGGCCTTGTCGGGTTTTGCTCCTGCGCGCACGATCCCAGCCTGCGAGAGCCGCACGTCGTTCTCGACCATCTATGTATGGGAATATCTCGGTGCTCATACTACGGCCGTGGGCAGGCAGCGTGTCGGTGGCGCGTGATCGACTGCGTCTGTCGTGCCGCGACCGTGAGGGGAAGGACGACAGCCATGCGCAGCCGACCGACGTGGCAGCTCGACGAGTGCCCGGCGTGGTGCTCGGTCGAGCACGCCGAGGGCGACCATCCCGACGACCGCGTGCACCGCAGTCCCGGCGTCGCCGTTCCCGTGGTCGCCCGGCGCACGTCGTTCGAGGGTGCGGGCATCGTGCGCGGCAGCGAGGCGGCCGAGCTCGAGGTGGCGCTCGCCCGCGTCGACGGCGAGTCGCAGACCTGGCTCTACGCGGGAGAAGGACCGCGGTCGGCGATCGAGGTGACCGTCGAGAGCGCCGAGCGGCTCGCGGCGGTCATCGAGGCGGTGCTCAGAAGTCGATGACGGCGCGGAACTTCGGCAGCAGCCCGATCTTGCTGCCCGTGAGGCTCGGCTTCATCTGGAAGACGCCCGTGTTGTAGTTGCCCTCGATGATGACGGGGCCGTGCTCGCCGATCGCGACATCCCAGCCCACGTACGGGATCTGCGGGACGATGCGCGCGACGGTGTCGAGCGTCGAGAGCACCTCGTCGTAGAGCGGCACCTGGAAGCCGACGATGCTCGTGCCCGACTTCGGGTGCACGGTGAACGTGTTGGCGTACTTGTCGAAGGCGCCGTAGTGGGCGATGCCGGTCTTCTCGTCGATGACCGTGTACATGCCGCCGCGGCCGTAGTTGTCGACGTCCGCGCCGTTGCCCATGCGCAGCACCGCCTCCATGACGTGCACGTCTGTGCCGTCGAAGAACGTGATCATGCGCAGGGAGTTGACGCTCGTGGGGGAGAGCGACGCCATCGTCGGGTGCTGCACGAGGAAGGTCTCGACGAGGTACTGCTTGTCGGCGAGCAGCCTCTCCCGGAAGGCGGCGACATCGCCCACCGAGTCCGCGGTGTGCTTCTCGACCCCCGCGCCGCTCATGCCGTCGATGCGCTTGGCCATGATGACGGGGTTCCTGGCGAGGAAGGCCTCGAGCTCGGCGGTCGTCGACTCGCGCACGTCGAGCCACTCCCGGCCGAGGTACTCGCGGAAGCGCTCGTTGAACCGGGGCTTGTCCCAGAACCACTCGCGGTACTCGCGCTGGTTGTACTTGACGACGATCTCGTTGGCGTTGCCGCTCGTGATCCACGTGCGGCGCTCGGCGGCCGAGAGCGACCAGAACTCGAACTCCTGGTAGTCGAGGTAGCCCGCCTGGTAGACGATCGAGCACCAGACCATGTCGATGAGGATGAGGATGCGCGGCCTGCGGCTCTCCTTGGCGACGGCCTTGGCGACCACGGCCATGTTCCTCACGTCGAGGGTCACGAGACGGGAGAGGTAGTGCCGGATGCGCTTCACGGGTCTCCAGGAAAGAAGAAGAGGGCCGGATCTCTCCGGCCCTCCCAATCTATCGCGGCGCGACTACTGCGCCGTGCGGTCCTCGAGGAGCCGCGCCGACTCGTCGTGCCAGTTGAGCGCGGTCGGGAAGAGCTTGTCTTTGAACTCGTTGCCGTGGTGGGCGCAGAACAGGAGCTCGCCCGTCTTGAGCGTCACGCGGATGTAGGCCTGGGCTCCGCAGCTGTCGCAGCGGTCGAGCGCGGTGAGCGAGTTGTCCAGCTCGTCGACGGGGCTGGCCTCGGTTGCGATCTGGGACATGTGCTGCTCCATTCGGGCTGGCGGTGAAACTTCGTTCCTCAATAGAACCACGTGGCTGTTACGGCCCCGTGTCAATTACCGGGTATTTCGCTCAACGCGTACTGGGCGCCGTGTCACGGCGGGCGGAGCCGGATGCTGCTCGTAGTCTTGAATCCATGTCCAGCGCTGATTACTCCGCACGCCACCTGTCAGTGCTCGAGGGGCTCGAGGCCGTGCGCAAGCGCCCGGGCATGTACATCGGCTCGACCGACTCACGCGGCCTCATGCACTGCCTGTGGGAGATCATCGACAACTCCGTCGACGAGGCCCTGGGCGGTCACGGCAACGCCATCAGCGTCGTGCTCCACAAGGACGAGAGCGTGAGCGTGCACGACCGCGCGCGGGGCATCCCCGTCGACGTCGAGCCCAAGACCGGCCTCTCGGGCGTCGAGGTCGTGTTCACCAAGCTTCATGCCGGCGGCAAGTTCGGCTCCGGCTCCTACGCCGCCTCCGGCGGCCTGCACGGCGTCGGCGCGTCGGTCGTCAACGCGCTCTCCGAACGGCTCGATGTCGAGGTCGACCGCGACGGCAAGACGTGGGCGATGTCGTTCCACCGCGGGGAGCCCGGCATCTTCGACGACCGCGGGGGAGAGCCCACTCCCGACGCCCCGTTCACGCCGTTCACTGCGGGCAGCGAGCTGCGCGTCGTGGGCAAGGTCGCCAAGAACGTCACGGGCACGCGCATCCGCTACTGGGCCGACCGCCAGATCTTCACGAAGGGCGCGTCGTTCCAGACGGACGAGCTGCTCGACCGCGTGCGCCAGACCGCGTTCCTCGTCCCCGACCTGCGCCTCGACATCACCGACGAGCGCCCCGCCGAGCCGACCCACGAGACGTTCCACTTCGAGGGCGGGATCGGCGAGTTCGTCGACCACCTCGCCGCAGACGGCCCCGTGACCGACACGTGGCGCATGACCGGCAGCGGCACGTTCACCGAGACCGTCCCCGTGCTCCAGGACAACGGCCACATGATCCCCACCGAGCTCACGCGCGAGTGCTTCGTCGACATCGCCCTGCGCTGGGGCACGGGCTACGACACCGTCTTCAAGAGCTTCGTCAACATCATCTCGACCCCCAAGGGCGGAACCCATCAGGCCGGCTTCGAGCAGGGGCTGCTCAAGTTCCTGCGCGCGGAGGCCGAGAAGAACTCGCGGCGCCTCAAGCTCGGCAACGACAAGCTCGAGAAGGACGACATCCTCGCGGGCCTGACCGCCGTGCTCACGGTGCGCCTGCCCGAGCCGCAGTTCGAGGGCCAGACGAAGGAGATCCTCGGCACCCCCGCGGTGCGCAACATCGTGTCGCAGGTCATCTCGAAGGCCATGGCCGACAAGTTCGCCTCGACGAAGCGCGACGACAAGACGCAGACGGCCCTCGTGCTCGACAAGGTCGTCTCGGAGATGAAGTCGCGCATCTCGGCCCGCGCGCACAAGGAGACGCAGCGCCGCAAGAACGCGCTCGAGAGCTCGTCGCTGCCGGCCAAGCTCGTGGACTGCCGCTCCAACGACGTGGCGAACAGCGAGCTGTTCATCGTCGAGGGCGACTCCGCGCTCGGCACGGCGAAGCTCGCGCGCGACAGCGAGTACCAGGCGCTGCTGCCGATCCGGGGCAAGATCCTCAACGTGCAGAAGGCGTCGCTCACCGACATGCTCTCGAACGCGGAGTGCGCGTCGATCATCCAGGTGATCGGCGCGGGCTCCGGCCGCAGCTTCGACCTCGAGTCGGCGCGCTACGGCAAGGTCATCATCATGAGCGACGCCGACGTCGACGGCGCCCACATCCGCACGCTCCTGCTCACGCTGTTCTTCCGCTACATGCCCGAGATGATCCGCGACGGCCGCGTCTACGCGGCGGTGCCTCCGCTGCACCGCGTCGTCGTCATGAACCCGGGCTCGAAGCCCAACGAGACGATCTACACCTACTCAGAGGCCGAGCTCATGGGCGTGCTCGCGAGCCTCAAGAAGTCGGGCAAGAAGTACCAGGATCCCATCCAGCGCTACAAGGGCCTGGGCGAGATGGATGCCGACCAGCTCGCGTCGACGACCATGGACCGCCGGTTCCGCACGCTGCGCCGCGTCAACGAGGGTGACGGCGAGATGGCGGCGCGCGTGTTCGAGCTGCTCATGGGCAACGACGTGGCCCCGCGCAAGGAGTTCATCATCGCGGGCAACGGGCTCGACCGCGACCGCATCGACGTCTGACGGTGCGTGCGCTCACAGCGAGCGCCAAGGCAACCTGCAGTGCGCGGTCGTAGCCTTAACAGGTGACGATTCTTCTGGACAACGACCTCGAGGTCGCGGTCACGGGCGGCACGCTGCGCGGCGTCGAGATCGACGGACTGCGCCACTGGCGCGCCATCCCCTACGCGGCTCCACCGACGGGCGAGCGCAGGCTTCGCGCGCCCGCACCGGTCGAGCCGTGGGCGGGCGTGCGCGACGCGGCATCCTTCGGCCCCATCTCGCACCAGGTGCCCACCCTCTCGCGCACCCCCATGTCGGAGGACTGCCTCACCCTCAACGTCATCGCGCCGCGCGAGCCCGGGGTCGCACGGCCGGTCATGGTGTTCATCCACGGCGGCGCGTATACGACGGGCTCGTCGCGTGAGATCCCGCACCTCGGCGAGGCGCTCGTGCGCGAGGGCGACGTCGTCTTCGTCAACCTCAACTACCGGCTGGGCGCGCTCGGCTACCTCGACTTCTCGGAGTTCTCGACGCCCGAACGCCCCCTCGACGTGAACCTCGGGCTGCGCGACCAGGTCGCCGCGCTGGGGTGGGTACGTGACAACATCGCCGCGTTCGGGGGCGACCCCGAGAACGTCACGGTCTTCGGCGAGTCCGCGGGCGGAAACGCCGTCACCACCCTGCTCGCGGTGCCGAGCGCCCGGGGCCTGTTCGCGCGCGCGATAGCCGAGAGCGCGCCGCCCGAGGCCGTCTACCCGAGCGCCCTCACGCGCGAGTGGGGAGCCGACTACGTGGCCATCCTGCGCGAGGTGACCCGGGATGCGACGACCCCCGCGCCCGAGCTCCTCCTCGAGACCGCCCCGACGCTCCTCGTGCGCGCCGCCTCGATCATGCGCCAGCGCACGCCCGACGCCGTGCCCGGCACCATCGCGTTCTCACCCGTCATCGACGGCGACATTCTGCCCGAGCGCCCGGTGGAGGCGGCGGCCGCGGGCCGCACGCATCCCGTGCCGCTCATCATCGGGACGAACTCGCGAGAGGGCACCCTCTTCCGCGGGCGCCTCGACCTGCTCGCGACGACGAAGCCGCGCATCCGCGCCGTGTTCGCCAAGACCGAGCGCCGGGCCCGCGCGCGGCTCTTCGAGGAGTACCGCGCCCTGCCGCCCCGTCGGTCGGCGGCGGAGTTCGGCGGCGACTACTCGTTCTGGTACCCGTCGATCCGGCTCGCGGAGGGCCACTCGGGCCACGCCCCCGTGCACTTCTACCGGTTCGACATCGCCACGCGCGCCCTCAAGTGGGCGGGGCTCGACGCGACGCACGGCATCGAGCTGTTCGCCGTCTTCGACCTCCTCGACAGCCCGCTCGCCCGCGCGGCGGGAGTGCTCGGCGGGAGGCTCGCCTTCAAACGTGCCGCGGCGAGGATGCGCGCGCGCTGGCTCGCCTTCGCGCGCGACGGCTCCGTGGGCGACGACTGGCAGCAGTACACCCCCGACCACCGTGCGACGCTCATCATCGACGTCGAGGACCGCCTCGAGCTCGACCCCCGGCGCTCCCGCCGCATCGCGTGGGACGCGTTCATCCCGCACGTCTAGCGTTAACCTCGGCTGCCTAGACTTCCCGCGTGATGCGGGTTCGGGTGTCCGGCGGCGAGCTCGAGGGCGTCGTGCGCCGCGGTCTGCGGATGTGGCGGGGCATCCCGTACGCCGCCCCGCCCGTGGGCGCCCTGCGCTTCCGTGCGCCGGCACCCGTCGAGCCGTGGTCGGGCGTGCGGTCCGCCGCGGAGTTCGGGCCCGTCGCCCCGCAGGACCGCAACGGCCAGTTCGCGGGACCGCCCACGAGCGTGCCCATGTCGGAGGACTGCCTCACCCTCAACGTCATCGCCCCCGCCGGGGAGTCGCGCGAGGCACGCCCGGTCATGGTCTTCATCCACGGGGGCGCGTACAGCGTGGGGTCGTCGCGCGAGATCCGCAAGCAGGGCGAGGGGCTCGTGCGACAGGGCGGCATCGTGTTCGTCAACCTCAACTACCGGCTGGGCGCGCTCGGCTACCTCGACTTCTCGACGTTCTCGACGCGGGCGCGCACGCTGGAGAGCAACCTCGGCCTGCGCGACCAGGTCGCGGCCCTCGAGTGGGTGCGCGACAACATCGCGCAGTTCGGGGGAGACCCGGCCAACGTCACGCTGTTCGGCGAGTCGGCGGGCGGCAACGCGGTCACGACCCTGCTCGCCGTGCCCGCCGCCCATGGGCTCTTCGCGCGGGCGATCGCGCAGAGCTCGCCCGCCAACGCGATCTACCCGCACGACGTGACGGCGGGGTGGGCGCGCGACTACGTCGAGCTCCTGAGCGAGGCAGTCGACAACTCGAGCACCGACAGCACGTCGCCCGAGGATGCGGGAGCCCTCCTCGCCGCGGCCGACGTCGACGACCTCGTGCGCGCGACCACGCGGATGCAGCTGCTCACCCCCGACCGCGCCCCCGGCACCGTGGTGCTCGCGCCCGTGATCGACGGTACGTTCCTGCCGGAGCGGCCGCTCGACGCGTTCAAGTCCGGGCGCGCCGCGCGCGTGCCGCTCATCGTCGGCACGAACGACCGCGAGGGCTCCCTCTTCCGCGGGCGGCTCGACATCCTCGCGACGACGCCCCCGCGCATCCGTGCGATCTTCGCGAAGACCAGGAAGCGCTCGCGCAAGGCGCTCAAGGCGCTGTACCCGGGGCTGCCGGCGCGACGGCCGGCCGCCGACTTCGGCGGCGACCTCGCCTTCTGGTACCCGACGGTCAAGGTGGCGGAGCGGCACGCGCGCTTCGCCGAGGTGCACTTCTACCGCTTCGACATCGCGCCGCGGCTCCTACGCCTCACGGGCCACGACGCGACGCACGGCCTCGAGCTCTTCGCCCTCTTCGACCGCATGGACGGCCTCTTCGGCCGCATGCTGGGCATGCTCGGCGGCCGGGCCGCCTTCAAGCGCGCGGGAGCGAGGATGCAGGCGCAGTGGTTGCGGTTCGCCCACGACGGCACCGTGGGGGAGCACTGGCCCAAGTACACGGCGCGCACGCGGCGCACGCTCATCATCGACCGCGTCGACCGCGTGGAGGAGGATCCCCGGGGCGAGCGTCGCGTCGCGTGGCAGGCGTTCGTGCCGCACGTCTAGACGGAGGAGCCCACCGACCCCACGACGCCGTCGAGCGGGGTGCCCGAGGCATCCCGCTTCGACCCGCCCTCGGGCAGGGCCCGCACGGAGCCGTCGGTGCCGACCGCGAGCGCGGGGGAGGCCCCGACCCAGGCCGTGCCGAGCACGTCCTCGCCCTTGAGGAAGGCGTGGGCGCGCACACCGCCCGTCGCGCGGCCCTTGCCCGGGAACTCCGCGAACGACGACACCTTGGAGCGGCCGGGGTCGGCGCCCGCGATGGTCGTCGTGGAGGTCGAGACGGTGACCACGACGTTGTCCGCGCCGGGGTCGACGGCACCGAAGAAGAGCACGGTCGCCTTCGCGGAGAGGTTGATGCCGGCCATGCCGCCCGCGCTCGCGCCCTGCGGGCGCACGGCGGAGGCGGCGAAGTGCAGCAGCTGTGCGTCGGAGCTCACGAGCACGAGCTCGTCGGCATCCCCGCCCTGTGCGACCCCGACGACCTCGTCGCCCGGCTTGAGTGAGATGATCTCGAGGTCGGGCTTGTTCGGCCAGCCGCCCGTCTGCACGCGCTTGACGACGCCCTGGCGCGTGCCGAGGGCGATGGGCTCGCCGTCGAGGGCGACGAGGCCGAGCACGCGCTCCTTGGCGCCGAGGGCGAGGTACTCGCCGATCTTCGCGCCCGCGGCGAGCTGGATCGAGTTCACGGGCACGCTCGGCAGGTCGACCGCCGTGAACTTGATGAGGCGGCCGAGGTTGGTGACCGCGCCGATCTCGGTGCGGCTCGTCGTCGTGATGCGCGAGCGGATGGCGTCGTGCTTGGAGCGGCGGCGGGCGGGGGCCGCTGCGGAGTCGTCGGACACGTCGACCCGGATCGCGCGGCCCGTCGTCGACAGCAGCACCTCGCACGGGGCGTCCGCGATCTCGAGGATGGGCGCCGACTTGCGTGCCGCGGCGGCCGACACCGGGGTGCCGCGCGCCTCGGTGAGCAGCGTGCGGCGCGGGGTGCCGAAGCGCTCGGCGACCTCCTCGAGCTCGTCGGAGACGAGCTGGGCGATGCGCGCGGGGTCGGCGAGGATTCCCTCGAGGAACTCGATCTCGGCGCGCAGCTTGTCGGCCTCGGCCTCGAGCTCGATGCGGCTGAACCTAGTGAGGCGGCGCAGTCGCAGCTCGAGGATGTACTCGGCCTGCAGCTCGCTCAGGTCGAACACGTCGATGAGCCGCGTGCGGGCCTGCTCCCCGTCGTCGGACTGGCGGATGACCTGGATGACCTCGTCGATGTCGAGGATGGCGATGAGGAGCCCCTCGACGAGGTGCAGGCGCTCCCTGCGCCGCGCGAGGCGGAACTCGCTGCGGCGGCGGACGACCTCGAGCCGGTGGTCGAGGTAGACGCGCAGCAGCTCCTTGAGCCCGAGCGTCTGCGGCCCGCCGTCGACGAGGGCCACGTTGTTGATCGAGAAGCTGTCTTCGAGCGGCGTCAGGCGGTAGAGCTGCTCGAGCACGGCGTCGGGGCTGAAGCCCGTCTTGATGCCGATGACGAGGCGCATGCCGTGCTTGCGGTCGGTGAGGTCGGTGACGTCCGAGATGCCGTTGATCTTCTTGGCGTTGACGCCGTCCTTGATCTTCTCGATGACGCGCTCGGTGCCCACGAGGTAGGGCAGCTCCGTCACGACGAGGCCGGTCTTGCGGGCGGTGATCGACTCCACGGAGACCTTGGCGCGCGTCTTGAACGCCCCGCGGCCGGTGGCGTACGCATCCTTGATGCCCTCGAGGCCCACGATCGTGCCGCCCGTGGGCAGGTCGGGCCCGGGCACGAAGGCCATGAGGTCGTCGAGGGATGCGTCGGGGTTCTCGAGCAGGTACCGCGCGGCGGCCACGACCTCGATGAGGTTGTGCGGCGCCATGTTCGTGGCCATGCCCACGGCGATGCCGCTCGCGCCGTTCACGAGGAGGTTGGGGAAGGCCGCCGAGAGCACCTCGGGCTGCACGAACTGGTTGTCGTAGTTCGGCACGAACGTGACGACGTCCTCGTCGAGGTTCTCGGTGAGGGCGAGCGCGGTCGCGTGCAGGCGCACCTCGGTGTACCGCGGGGCCGCGGGTCCGTCGTCGAGGGAGCCGAAGTTGCCGTGGCCGTCGAGCAGCGGCACGCGCAGCACGAAGTCCTGGGTGAGGCGCACCATGGCGTCGTAGATCGACGCGTCGCCGTGCGGGTGCAGCTTTCCCATGACCTCGCCGACGACGCGGGACGACTTCACGTGCCCCTTGTCGGGCCGCAGGCCCATCTCGGTCATCTGGTAGAGGATGCGGCGCTGCACGGGTTTGAGGCCGTCGCGCGCGTCGGGGAGCGCGCGGGAGTAGATGACCGAGTACGCGTACTCGAGGAACGAGCCCTGCATCTCGGACGAGACATCGACGTCTTCGATGCGCTCGCCCGCGGCAGCTGTCGGAGTGGTGTCGGGAGGAGTAGCCATAGGATTGCCGCCATGCTACCGGCGCTCACCACGGACGGGCTGAGGCTTGCCGATGTACTCGCAAGTTCGCTCGGCGCGGTGCGCGGGGAGCCGAACCGGCTCTCGCTCCCGCCCGTCGAGAGCGCGGTCGTGGTGCTCGTCGACGGACTCGGCGCGAGCATGCTCAAGGCGCGAGCAGGCCATGCCCGCACGCTGTCGGCGGTGCTCGGGCCCAAGTCGGTGATCGAGGTCGGATTCCCGACGACGACGGTCGCCTCCCTCGCCTCCCTCACGACGGGCGTCGCGCCGGGGCAGCACGGCCTCGTCGGCTACACCGTCTACGACCCCGGGCTCGACCAGGCCGTCAACCAGCTGTCGGGCTGGGATCCGCGCGTCGACCCGGCGACGTGGCAGCGCATGCCCACGTTCTTCGAGACCGCGGCGGCCGAGGGCGTCGACGCCGTCGTGGTGGCGCCCGAGCGCTACCGCGACTCCCCGTTCACGCACGCCGTGCTGCGCGGCGCCCGGTACGTGCCCGCGGCCACGATGGCGGAGCGCGCTGAGGCGGCCCTCGCGGTGCTCAGGGCCCCGGGCCGGCACCTCGTCTACGTGTACATCTCCGAGCTCGACCAGGCCGCGCACGGGTTCGGCTGCGACTCCGTGGCGTGGATCAGCGCTCTCGAGGCCGCGGATGCCGCGGTCGCGACCCTCACGGCGGGGCTGGGCACCCGCCAGGGCGTGATCGTCACGGCCGACCACGGGCTGCTCGACATCCCGCAGCACGCGCACGTGCTGCTCGAGGACGGCCCGCTGCTCGACGGTGTGCGGCTCATCGCGGGGGAGCCCCGCTGCCTGCAGCTGCACCTGGAGCCGGGTGTCGACGCCGACGAGGTGGCGGAGCGCTGGCGCGCGTCCGAGGGCGGGCGGGCGTGGGTGGCCACGCGCGCCGAGGCCGTCGAGGCGGGGTGGTTCGGCTCCGTGCATCCCGACGTGCTGCCGCGCATCGGCGACGTGCTCGTCGCCGCGCGCAAGGCTGTCGCGTACTACGACGGCCGCACGGAGAGCCCGCACGGCCGCTCGATGGTGGGCCAGCACGGCTCATGGTCGCCCGAGGAGCTGCGGGTGCCGCTGCTGCGGTTCGGGGCGTTCGCGCGCTAGGCCAGATCGTCGTCCGGGCGGGCGCCGAACACGATCTCGTCCCAGCTGGGCATGCTCGCCCGCCCCTTCTTGGAGCCCACGCGCGGCTGCGGCGCCGTCTGGCGGGGCTCGGCGGGCTGTTCGTCGGTCGGGATCTCGACGGGGATGTCGACGATGCGGATCTGGCCGGTCGACGGATGCGCCGCGCGCGCGTCCGCCTCGTAGTCGTCGAACGTGGCGGCCTCGCGCTCGCCCCGGCGGCGGCGCAGCGCCTCCAGCAGGTCTGCGGTCTGGTTGCCGTGGTTGGCCTCGCGCTCCTCGGCCCGTGGGCGGGCAATGCTCACGGGTTCTGAGGAGAACTGCTGCGAGTCGCTGAGCGCGAACGCCCCGCTGTCGAAGCGCGCGGAGTCGCGCTCCGGCTCGGTGACGGCGCGCAGACGGGGCATGAGCGAGCCGGCGGCCTCTCCCTGCTGGGAGAGCTGGATGGCCTCGCTGTTGAGCGGGGTGAGCGCCTGCTTCTTCGGGTCGAACTGCCAGCGGGCGTCGTGGTCGATCTGGTTGGCGGTGAACGAGAGCTTGACCACCCAGCCGGTGGCCTCCTTCCAGCTCGCCCAGCGCTCGTTGATGGCGCCGAGCTCGTGGAGACGCTCGCGGATGGCGGTGCCGAAGGTGCGCGGCTGGCCCAGCGGGTCGGTGTCGCCCGCGGTGCGCACGGGCACGTCGAGCGCCGAGGTGACGACGAACTCGCGCTCGGCGACCACGGGGCCCTCGAAGCGCTGGATGTACTCGAGCGGCGCGCCCGTGATCGACGCGACATCCTGGGCGGACATGCCCGAGCGGATGTGCGACTGGATCTCCTTGGGCGACAGCTTGGGGCCGCTGCCCGTGTCCGGCACGCTCTGGCGGAGCTTCGACTGAAGCACCTCGTCGATGGGGATGCGGAAGCGCGTCCCGTCGTCAGCCGCGACGAGGAGCGCCCCGTTCTCGACTCCGATTACTCGCAGGTCCTGCATAGTCCGACTACCCTCCAGGGGTCACGATTCGGGTCAAGGATGCCACGCCCGCCGAGTGTTTCCCGGGAATAGAACGGGCGTGCCGCAAGTTGACCGGGATGCCGATAACCGAAGGCCGTTCAGTGGTTTGCTATTCCGAATGGTTTCATGCAAACTGTGCGCGCCCGGTGCGGTTACCGCGCGGCTGATACGACGCTTACAGAACTGGATGACATGGCAACCGACTACGACGCACCCCGCAAGACCGACGACGACTCCGAGTCGATCGAGGCTCTCAAGGAGCGCGTACCGGACAAGACCTCGGGGTCGATCGACAACGACGACGCCGACAACCCCGGCAGCTTCGAGCTCGCCGGCGCAGACCTCTCCGACCTCGACCTCGACGTCGTCGTGCTCCCGCCCCAGGCGGACGAGTTCACGTGCGTGAGCTGCTTCCTCGTGAAGCACCGTTCGCAGATCGACCACGAGTCGAAGCTCGGACCTATCTGCCTGGAGTGCGCTTCCTAGTCGCCTCGAGCGCGTCGGCGAGAGCCGACGGGTTCCTGGTCGACACGAGCCAGTAGGGGGCCGGGTCGGCGGCGTCGTCGACCCCGACCTTCACGACGGGGTCGACCCAGCCCCGGATGAGCAGGTACGCGCGCGCGTCGAGCCGCTGCCCCCGCTCGAGACGGGCCTCGTCGCCCGAGAACCCCTCCACGGCACCCACGAGGGCGAGGGGCAGGTGCGCCCTGCCCGCGACGAGCTCCGTGTCGGTCACCGAGATCGTGGGCGATCCGAGCAGCAGCAGCCCGACGCATCCCAGGTACAGCACGATCGCGACGACGATGCCGGCCGTGGTGTTGATGGGTAGGAAGACGAGCAGGCTCGCGGGGATGACGAGCGCCGTGCTGATGAACAGCCACGGTGCGGGCCAGAGTCGTTCGCGGTAGTGGGTCACGCCTCCATTAGACACTGTGTCGCCGGGCGTTCACGGCGGGTACAGGGTTCTGCACTACCCTCGTCACGTGGTCGAGAACGTCGAGGTGCTCATCGCCTCCGGTGAAATGCCCGTGTACGCGCATCCCGGGGATGCCGGTGCCGATCTCCATTCCTCCGAGGCGCTCGTGCTGGCGCCCGGCGCGCGCGCCCTCGTGGGCACCGGCGTGTCGATAGCCCTGCCCGACGGCTATGTGGCGTTCGTGGTGCCCCGCTCGGGCCTCGCGTTCAAGCACGGCATCACCATCGTCAACAGCCCGGGGACCGTGGATGCGGGCTACCGCGGCGAGATCAAGGTGACCCTGCTCAACACCGACGCCGACACGGCCTTCCCCATCGAGGTGGGCGACAGGATCGCCCAGCTCATCGTCATGCCCGTCTCGCGGGCCACGTTCATCCCGGTGGAGACCCTGCCGGGCAGTCATCGCGGGGAGGGCGGCTTCGGATCCACCGGCGTCGCCCCGTCCGCAGCAGAAGGAGCCACCCGATGAGCGACGTCGACCCCCGCGAGCTCGAGAGCGCCACGGGCGAGCAGCCCAAGTCGGCCCCCGCCGACCGTGCGACGGCAGGTCCGCTCGACGAGAGCGAGGCCAACGCGGTCCGTCCCTACGTCGACCTCGGCGGGGTCAAGATCCTGCCGCGCCCCGAGCTGCAGCTGCGGCTCGAGGTCGAGGAGGGCAGCAAGCGCGTCGTCGCCGTGGGCCTCGACTACGCGGGCTCGACCCTCCAGGTGCAGCCGTTCGCGGCACCGCGCAACAGCGGCCTGTGGCACGAGATCCGCGAGCAGATCATCGAGCAGATCCAGAAGCAGGGCGGCACGACGAAGACCGTCGTGGGCAACTTCGGCCCGGAGATCCTCGCCGAGATCCCCGTCGCTGCGGGCCAGCAGGGCGGCGGCAGCCGCCTCGCGCGGTTCGTCGGCGTCGACGGCCCTCGCTGGTTCCTGCGCGGCGTCATCGCGGGCGAGGGAGCGACGAACCCCGAGGCGGCGGCCAAGATCGAGGACCTCTTCCGCTCGATAGTCGTCGTGCGCGGCACGACGCCCATGCCCCCGCGCGACCTCATCCCGCTGCACATGCCGCCCACGGGCTCCCCGGTGGAGCAGGCGTGAGCGACAACCCCGGCGACGACCCGAACCTCAAGCCCCTCGGCGAGAGCCTCTCCGCCGCGGCGAAGAAGTCGGGCTTCGGCGCCGTGACCCCCGGCGAGGCGCCCACGTCGGGCGCGCTGCTCGCCGCGATGGGCGGCATCCGCGGGCTCGTCGAGTCGATCCTGCCGGGCCTGGCGTTCCTCGTCATCTACACGATCACCCAGCAGCTCGTGCCCTCGGTCGTCGCGCCCGTCGCGATCGCCGTGGTCTTCGTCATCGTGCGCGCCGTGCAGCGCACGCCGTGGACCTCCGCCCTCGCGGGCGTCATCGGCGTCGCGCTCTCCGCGGGGTTCGCCCTCATCACGGGCCGCGCCGAGGACAACTTCGTGCTCGGCTTCCTCATCAACGGCGCCTTCCTCGTCGCGCTCCTCGTGAGCCTCGCGGTGCGCTGGCCGCTCATCGGCGTCATCGTCTCGCTCATCCGCAGCGAGGGGTCGGCCTGGCGCGACGACAAGGCGAAGTTCCGCGTGGCGCTCATCGGCACGATCCTGTGGTGCGGCCTCTTCGCCGTGCGGCTCGGGGTCGAGCTGCCGCTCTTCTTCGCCGGCAACGTCGCCGCCCTCGCGACCCTCAAGCTCATCCTGGGCATCCCGCTCTACGCGGCGATGTTGTGGGTGACGTGGCTGCTCGTGCGTACGGTCTATGCGCGGCCTGAGCGCGACTGAGGTAGCCGACCGCGTCTCCCGCGGTGAGACGAACGCGACGAAGCGCACGACCTCGCGGCCGCTGTGGCACATCATCCGCGACAACGTGCTCACGCTCTTCAACGGCATCCTCACCGTCTGCTTCGTGCTCATCGCCCTGTTCGGCGACCTGCGCGACGGCCTCTTCTACGTGATCGTCGTCGCCAACTCGCTCATCGGCATCGTGCAGGAGGTGCGCGCGAAGATCGCGCTCGACCGCCTCGCGCTGCTCGCGTCGCCCGTCGTCGCCGTGCTGCGCGACGGCGAGACCGTCGAGCTGCATCCCGGCGAGGTCGTGCTGGGCGACATCGTCGTGCTGCGCTCGGGCGACCAGATAGTCGCCGACGGCACGGTGCTCGACGCCGTCGACCTCACCGTCAACGAGTCCTTGCTCACGGGCGAGTCCGACCCCATCGCCAAGGGAGCGGGCGACGGCGTGCTCTCGGGCGCGCTCGTGTCGACCGGCACGGGCCACGTCGAGGTCACGGCCGTCGGCGCGCACTCCTACGCCAACCGGCTGACCGCCGAGATCCGCCGGCACTCGCTCGCGCACTCCGAGCTGCGCGCGGCGACCAACCGCATCCTCCTGTACATCTCGTGGATGCTCGGGCCGATCATCCTCGTCGTGGTCGGCAGCCAGTTGCTCGCGGGACGGTTCGACGTGCAGTCCTTCCTCGACGGGCGCTGGCGCGAGACGCTCATCTCGATAGTGGCAAGCGTCGTGGGCATGATCCCCGAGGGCCTCGTGCTGCTCATCAGCCTCGCGTTCGGGGTCGCCGCGATCAGGCTCGCGCGCCAGCGCGTGCTCATCCAGGAGCTCGCGGCCGTCGAGATCCTCGCGCGCGTCGACGTGCTGTGCCTCGACAAGACGGGCACGCTCACGAGCGGCGACGTCGCCTTCCTCCGTGCGGACCCGCTCTCGGTCGACGGGAGCATGGACGCGGCGCTGTCGCTCTTCGCGCGCGTGGACGAGGCGAACGCGACGGCCCGGTCGCTCGCGGCGACGTTCCCCGAGGTGGGGGCCATAGCGGGGGAGCGGCTCCCGTTCGCGAGCCGGCGCGCGTACAGCGCCCTCGAGTGCGACCACGAGGGGACGGTGACCACGTGGGTGCTCGGCGCCCCCGAGCGCGTGCTCGCGGCGCATCCCGAGGCATCGGGGCTCGCGGCGTCGCACGCCGCCCAAGGCCACCGCACGCTCGCGCTCGCGCGCGTCGACGCGCTCCCCGGCCCCGACGACGTCGAGGTCGTGGGGGCCGTGCCCGTCGCCATCCTGCTGTTCGGCGAGACCGTGCGCGCCGACGCAGCCGAGACCCTCACCTACTTCGCCGAGCAGGGCGTGCGGTGCGTCGTCATCTCGGGCGACAACCCCGTGACCGTCGCGGCCCTCGCGGGCGGCCTCGGCGTGGGGGAGACCTCTGTCGACGCCTCGACGCTCGGCAGCGACGACGAGCTGCGCGCGGCCCTCGCCGAGCACAGCATCTTCGGACGCGTCACGCCCGACCAGAAGCGCGCGATGGTGCGCGTGCTTCAGGAGGACGGGCACACGGTGGCCATGACGGGCGACGGCGTCAACGACGCCATGGCCATCAAGGATGCCGACCTCGGCATCGCCATGGGCTCGGGCACGAGCGCCTCGAAGGCCGTCGCGCGGCTCGTGCTGCTCGACAACGAGTTCTCGCGACTGCCGAACGTGCTCGCGTACGGCCGGCAGGTGATCGCGAACGTCGAGCGCGTGGCCAACCTCTTCCTCGCGAAGACCGTCTACGGCATCGCGTTCGCAGTCGTGTTCGCCGTGCTCCTGTGGCAGTTCCCCTTCCTGCCGCGGCAGCTCACCCTCGTGTCCGCCCTCACGATCGGCATCCCGTCGTTCTTCCTCGCCCTCGCCCCCAACCGCCGCATCTACCACCCGGGCATCCTCGGGCGGCTGCTGCGCTACGCGGCACCGACGGGTCTCGTCGCGGCCGCCACGACGATCGGCAGCTTCGCGGTGCTGAGGGGGATCACCGACCTCGAGCAGGCCAGGGCGGTCGCCACGGTCGGGCTGTGGATCACGGCGTTCTGGATCCTGTGCGTGCTGACGCGGCCCCTCGACCGCTGGCGGGGGCTGCTGCTCGCTGGCATCCTCACGGTGTTCGCGCTCGCCGTCACGACCCCGCTCGGCAGGGAGTTCTTCGCCATGCCGGTGCGCGCGGAGGCGCCGCTGCTCGTGGGCGTCGCCGCGGGCATCCTCGGGGCCGTCGCCGTCGAGTTCTTCTACCGCCACGCGCGTCGGCGTGGCCTCATCTACGACAGGGTCTAGGTGCTAAAGTATCTTGATATCGAGATACTTTTTGCGCCCGGCGGATTAGGCTTGCCTTGCTAGCCGAGGGCCGCGAGGCCCGCAAGGATTGCATCGAACCAGCGCAGCGGTCAGCAAGGGAGACGCCATGTCAGCAGTGAACAGCTTCGGGTCGAAAGACACCCTCACGGTCGGGTCGACCGACTACGAGGTGTTCCGCATCGACACGGTCGCGGGTCACGAGAAGCTCCCGTTCAGCCTCAAGGTGCTGCTCGAGAACCTCCTGCGCACCGAGGACGGCGCGAACGTCACCAAGGCCCAGATCGAGGCGCTCGGCTCGTGGGATCCGAGCGCGGAGCCCGACACCGAGATCCAGTTCACCCCCGCGCGCGTCGTCATGCAGGACTTCACGGGCGTGCCCTGCATCGTCGACCTCGCCACCATGCGCGAGGCCGTGACCGCCCTGGGCGGCGACCCCAACAAGATCAACCCGCTCTCGCCCGCCGAGATGGTCATCGACCACTCCGTCATCGCCGACCTCTTCGGCTCGGAGAACGCCCTCGAGCGCAACGTCGAGATCGAGTACGAGCGCAACGGCGAGCGCTACCAGTTCCTGCGCTGGGGCCAGACCGCGTTCAACGACTTCAAGGTCGTGCCGCCCGGCACGGGCATCGTGCACCAGGTCAACATCGAGCACCTCGCGAAGGTCATCTACGACCGCGAGGTCGGCGGCGTGCTGCGCGCCTACCCCGACACGTGCGTCGGCACCGACTCGCACACGACCATGGTCAACGGCCTGGGCGTGCTCGGCTGGGGCGTCGGCGGCATCGAGGCCGAGGCCGCGATGCTCGGCCAGCCGGTGTCGATGCTCATCCCGCGCGTCGTGGGCTTCAAGCTCACGGGCTCGATCCCGGCCGGCGTGACCGCGACCGACGTCGTGCTCACGATCACCGACCTGCTGCGCAAGCACGGCGTCGTCGGCAAGTTCGTCGAGTTCTACGGCGCGGGTGTCGCGTCCGTGCCGCTCGCCAACCGCGCCACCATCGGCAACATGAGCCCCGAGTTCGGCTCGACCGCCGCCATGTTCCCCATCGACGACGTCACCCTCGACTACCTGCGCCTCACGGGCCGCAGCGAGGAGGCCGTGGCCCTCGTCGAGTCGTACGCGAAGCTGCAGGGGCTGTGGCACGACCCGTCGGTCGAGCCGAGCTTCAGCGAGTACATGGAGCTCGACCTGAGCACCGTCGTGCCGTCGATCGCCGGCCCCAAGCGCCCGCAGGACCGCATCCTGCTCTCCGAGTCGAAGGCCCAGTTCGAGAAGGACATCCTCGGCTACGCGACGGCGAGCCACTCGAACGAGATCGCCGACCTCGAGGGCAAGCACTCCTTCCCGGCCTCCGACCCCGGCCCCGTGCCCGGCGACGAGGAGGAGCTGTCGCGCCCCGTCATCATCTCGAGCGGCGGCCACCACGCGGCCTCCAAGCCGGTCAAGGTCACCAGCCCCGCAGGCGAGACGTACATGCTCGACAACGGCGCCGTGACCCTCGCGGCCATCACGTCGTGCACCAACACCTCGAACCCGTCCGTCATGCTCGCCGCGGGCCTCCTCGCGCGCAACGCCGTGTCGAAGGGCCTCAAGAGCAAGCCGTGGGTCAAGACCACGCTCGGCCCGGGCTCGAAGGTCGTCACCGACTACTACGAGAAGTCCGGGCTCGACAAGTCGCTCGAGGACCTCGGCTTCTTCACGGTCGGCTACGGCTGCACCATCTGCATCGGCAACTCGGGCCCCCTCATCGAGGAGGTGTCCGCGGCGATCAACGACAACGACCTCGCCGTCACCGCCGTGCTCTCGGGCAACCGTAACTTCGAGGGCCGCATCAGCCCCGACGTGAAGATGAACTACCTCGCCTCGCCGCCCCTCGTGGTCGCCTACGCCCTCGCGGGCTCGATGCACTTCGACTTCGAGACCGACGCGCTCGGCAAGGATCAGGCCGGCAACGACGTCTTCCTCAAGGACATCTGGCCCACCCCCGACGAGGTGCAGCAGACGATCGACTCGTCGATCTCGCGCGAGCAGTTCATCAAGCAGTATGCGACGGTCTTCGACGGCGACGAGCGCTGGAAGAGCCTGCCCACCCCGGACGACGCGATCTTCCAGTGGGACGAGAACTCGACCTACGTGCGCAAGGCCCCGTACTTCGACGGCATGTCGATGGAGCTCACGCCCGTCAAGGACATCACGGGCGCCCGCGTCATGGCGACGCTCGGCGACTCCGTGACGACCGACCACATCAGCCCGGCCGGCAACATCAAGGCGGGCACGCCCGCCGCCGAGTACCTCACGGCGCACGGCGTCGACCGCAAGGACTTCAACTCCTACGGCTCGCGCCGCGGCAACCACGAGGTCATGATCCGCGGCACGTTCGCGAACATCCGCCTGAAGAACGCGCTCGTGAGCGCCGTCAACGACGGCGCGGTCGTCGAGGGCGGCTACACGCGCGACTTCACGCAGGAGGGCGGCCCCCAGGCCTACATCTACGACGCCGCGCAGAACTACCAGGCCGCCGGCACGCCGCTCGTGATCTTCGGCGGCAAGGAGTACGGCTCGGGCTCGTCGCGCGACTGGGCGGCCAAGGGCACCTCGCTCCTGGGCGTCAAGGCGGTCATCACCGAGAGCTTCGAGCGCATCCACCGCAGCAACCTCATCGGCATGGGCGTCGTGCCGCTGCAGTTCCCCGCGGGCTCGTCGTGGGAGTCGCTGGGCCTCGACGGCACCGAGATCGTCTCGATCACGGGCCTCGAGCAGCTCAACGAGGGCGTCACGCCCAAGACCGTGCACGTCACGGCCGCCCCGAGCGAGTTCTCGGCCGCGGGCAAGGCGGTCGTCGAGTTCGACGCCGTCGTGCGCATCGACACCCCCGGCGAGGCGGACTACTACCGCAACGGCGGCATCCTGCAGTACGTGCTCCGCTCGCTCGTCTAGCACCGCGGCGCCGGCCCGCCGCCCCACGGGGTGGCGGGCCGTCGCCGTCCGCCCCGCCCGAAGGTAGGCTCGAACCATGACGTTGCTCGAGGGGATCACCGGCCCACGCGACCTCGACGGACTCTCTGCCGACCAGCTCGTGGAGCTCGCCGCAGAGATCCGCGAGTTCCTCGTGAGGGAGGTCTCGAAGACCGGCGGGCATCTCGGCCCCAACCTCGGCGTCGTCGAGCTGACCATCGCCATGCACAGGGTCTTCGACTCGCCCAACGACGCGATCGTGTTCGACACCGGCCACCAGAGCTACGTGCACAAGCTGCTCACGGGCCGCCAGGACTTCAGCAAGCTGCGCGAGGAGGACGGCATCGCGGGCTACCCGCAGCGCTCCGAGAGCCCGCACGACATCGTCGAGAGCTCGCACGCCTCGAGCTCGCTCAGCTGGGCGGACGGCATCTCGCGCGCCTTCACGATGACCGGCCACCGCGACCGCCACGTCGTCGCCGTCGTGGGCGACGGAGCCCTCACGGGCGGCATGACGTGGGAGGCGCTCAACAACATCAGCGACGACAACAGCCGCAACCTCGTCATCATCGTCAACGACAACGGCCGTTCGTACGCCCCCACGATCGGCGGCATGGCGCACTTCCTCAACGACGTGCGCACGCGCCGCTCGTACCGCAGCCTCTACTCGACGAGCCGCAAGTTCTTCTCCACGTTCGGCGCGCCGGGCCGGGCGTTCTACCGCGGAATCCGCGGCGGTATGCACGGCTTCCTGTCGCGCTTCACGAACAACGAGGCCCTCTACTCGAACCTCGACATCAAGTACCTCGGCCCCGTGCACGGCCACGACATCAAGGCCCTCACCGAGGCGCTCGAGCAGGCCAAGAACTACGGCGCGCCCGTCATCGTGCACGCCATCACCGAGAAGGGCCGCGGCTACCAGCCCGCCCTCCTCGACACCGCCGACCAGTTCCACGCCGTCGGCCAGATCGACCCCGAGACGGGCGAGCCGATCGAGGTCGCGAGCAAGCCGTCGTGGACGAGCGTGTTCGCCGACGAGATGCTCCACCTCGCCGAGGGCAACGACCGGCTCGTCGGCATCACCGCGGCGATGCTGCGCCCCACGGGCCTGCACAAGTTCGCCGAGCGCTACCCCGAGCGGGTGTTCGACGTCGGGATCGCCGAGCAGCACGCCGTGGCCTCGGCCGCGGGCCTCGCGTTCGGCGGCATGCATCCCGTCGTCGCCATGTACGCGACCTTCGTCAACCGCGCGTTCGACCAGGTGCTCATGGATGTGGCCCTGCACAAGGCGGGCGTGACCTTCGTGCTCGACCGTGCCGGCGTCACGGGCCCCGACGGCCCCAGCCACCACGGCATGTGGGATCTCGCCATCCTGCAGGTCGTGCCCGACATCCGGATCGCCGCCCCGCGCGACGCGACCCGCCTGCGCGAGGAGCTCGGCGAGGCCGTCGTCGTCGAGGACGGCCCGACTGTCGTGCGCTTCTCCAAGGGCAGCGTGGGCACCGAGTACGACGCGGTGCGCCGCACCGACGACGGTGTCGACGTGCTGCGCGAGGCGCCGCACAGGGACGTGCTCATCGTCACCGTCGGCCCCATGGCGAAGATCGGCCTCCAGGTCGCGGAGCGCCTCGCCGCACAGGGCATCGGCGCGACGGTCGTCGACCCGCGCTGGGTGGTGCCGGTCGCGCAGAGCGTCATCGACATGTCGGCGGAGCACCGCCTCGTCATCACGATCGAGGACGGTGTGAAGGTCGGGGGCATCGGCACGCGCATCCGGCAGGACCTGCGCGCCGCGGGCGTCGACACGGCGGTCACCGAGCTCGGCCTGCCCGACCAGTTCCTGCCCCACGGCAGCCGGGACTTCATCATGGAGCAGGTGGGCCTCACCCCCCAGACGATCGCACGCGACGTCGTCGCGCAGGTGCTGGGGAGCAAGATCCCCGTGGCCCGCGCGCTGCCCTCCGACGAGGTGTCCGAGCCTCTGCGCGAGGAGCGCTAGGAGCGCGTTTGACTTAGAGCGCGCTCTAAGTTCTAGCCTGAGGGCATGACCATCACGGATGCCCGGCTCGCGATCTCCGAGGTCGCCGAGGCCACGGGCCTGTCGACCCACACGCTGCGGTACTACGAACGCGCGGGCCTCATGCTCACGCCCGTCGACCGCGCCTCGTCGAGCCACCGCCGCTACACGGAGGCCGACATCGCGTGGGTCGGCTTCCTCACGAAGCTGCGGTCGACGGGCATGCCCATCGCCGTCGTCGCGGAGTACGCGGAGCTCGTGCGCCGGGGCGACGTGACGACCGCCGACCGGCTCGAGCTGCTCCAGCGGCACCGCATCTCGGTGCTCGCCCAGCTCGAGGAGGTCACGCAGAGCCTCGCGGCCATCGACAAGAAGATCGCGTTGTACGAAGAGAAGGTAAGCGAATGAGAACCACCACCCTCGGCAAGAACGGCCCAGCGGTCGGCCGCATCGGACTCGGCCTCATGGGCATGAGCGCGTTCTACACGGGCAAGGGGCAGGATGACGCGGAGTCGATCCGCACGATCCACCGCGCCCTCGACCTGGGCGTCACGCTGCTCGACACCGCCGAGATGTACGGGCCGTACGTCAACGAGGAGCTGCTCGGCAGGGCCCTCGTCGGCCGCCGGGACGACGCCGTGATCGCGACGAAGTGGGGCACGCTGCTGCACCGCACCGACCACAGCTACGGCCGGGACGGCAGCCCCGAGAACCTGAGGCTGTCGGTCGAGGGCTCCCTCCAGCGCCTCGGCACCGACCACATCGACCTCTACTACCAGCACCGCATGGACCCCGCCGTGCCGATCGAGGAGACGGTCGGCGAGGTCGCGAAGCTCATCGCGGAGGGGAAGATCCTCGGCTACGGGCTCTCGGAGGCCTCGGCGGAGACGATCCGCCGGGCGCACGCCGTGCATCCCGTCACCGCGCTGCAGACGGAGTACTCGCTGTGGACGCGGCACGTCGAGTCGGAGATCCTGCCCGTCGTGCGCGAGTTCGGCATCGGCTTCGTGCCGTACTCGCCGCTCGGCCGTGGGTTCCTCACGGGCACGATCCGCTCGCTCGACGGGTTCGACGAGGCTGACTTCCGCCGCAACAACCCGCGCTTCGAGGGCGAGAACCTGGCGGCGAACATCCGCATCGTCGAGCAGGTCGACGCCGTGGCGGCCGAGGTCGGTGCGACACCCGGGCAGGTCGCGCTCGCGTGGCTGCTCGCGCAGGGCGACGACATCGTCCCCATCCCCGGCACGAAGCGCGTGACCTACCTCGAGGAGAACGCCGCCGCGGACGCCGTGACGCTCACCCCCGCGCAGCTCGCGACGCTCGACGCCCTCGAGGCTCCCGCGGGCGACCGCTACGCGGACATGTCCACGGTGCAGGGCTAGCCGCCACGACGAAGGGCCCCGGGGATGCCCCGGGGCCCTTCGTGCTGCGTCCTACGCGACGCCCACGATCTTCGGGTGGTGGAACGTGTCCCCGAAGGTGCGCTCCGAGGCTCCCACGCGGTCGAGGTACGGCGTCACACCGCCCATCTGGAACGGGTAGCCCGCCCCGAGGATGAGGCAGAGGTCGATGTCCTCGGCCGCGGCCACGACCTGCGAGTCGAGCATCCGGTGGATCTCGTCGGCCAGGCCGTCCTCGATGCGCACCTGCAGCTCCGCCGCGGTCATGGGCGACGTGCCGCCCTTGACGATCTCGAGCGCCTTCTTGTCGATGCCCTTGATCTTGCCCTTGCCGTCGCGCTCGAAGATGTGCCCGAGCTCGGCGAGCTTGTGCAGGTTCTGGCTCTCGAAGAACCGGTCGGGGAAGGCCGCGTGGTGCGTGTCGAGCACGTGCGCCCCGACCTTGAGGCCCACGAGCTCGAGGAGCTCGAACGGGGTCATCGGCAGCCCGAAGGGCCGCGTCGACTCCTCGACGACCTCGAACGGCGTTCCGGTGTCGACGGCGTGCATGGCCTCGCCGAGCACCTTGGCGAGGATGCGGTTGACCACGAACCCGGGGGTGTCGGTGGTGATTACCGCGTTCTTGCGCAGGTTCTGGGCCGTGACCATGGCCGTGGAGAGCGCCACGTCCGTGGTCTGCGGCGTCTTCACGACCTCGATGAGCGGCATGACCGCCACCGGGTTGAAGAAGTGGAAGCCCACGACGCGCTCGGGGTGCTTGAGCTTGGCGCCGATCTGCTCCACCGAGAGCGACGACGTGTTGGTCGCGAGGATCGCCTCGGGGGAGATGTACTGCTCGACGTCGGCGAAGACGTTCTGCTTGGCCTCGAGCTCCTCGAAGATCGCCTCGATGACCCAGTCGCAGTCCGCGAAGTCGGCCTTGTCGGTCGTGCCCGACACGAGCGCCTTCAGCCGGTTGGACTCGTCGCCGCCGATGCGGCCCTTCTCGAGGAGGTCGTGGATCTCCTTGTGGATGTAGGCGACGCCCTCGTCGACGCGGCCCTGGTCGAGGTCGGTGATCACGACGGGCACCTGCAGCCGGCGCACGAAGAGCAGCGCGAACTGGCGGGCCATGAGCCCGGCGCCGATGACACCGACCTTCGTGACCTTCTGGGCGATGGCCTTGTCCGGGGCGCCGGCCGGGCGCTTGGCGCGCTTCTGCACGAGGTTGAAGGCGTAGATCGAGGCGTGGAACTGGTCACCCGAGATGAGGTCGGCAAGGGCCTCATCCTCGGCGGCGAAGCCCGTCTTCTTGTCGGTGTTCTTCGCGGCCTTGAGCAGCTCGAGCGCGCGGTAGGGCGACTTGGCGACTTTGCCGATGCGGCTCTCGAGCGTCTTCTGGGCGATGCCGATGGCGATGTCCCACTTGGCGACGCGCTCGATCTTGCCGGGCTCGTTCGGGCGCTTGACCTTGATCTTCCCGTTGATGACGCCGTCGGCCCAGCGGATCGAGTCCTCGAGGAAGTTGGCGGGGCCGAACATCGCATCGGCGATGCCGAGCTCGAAGGCCTGCGGGCCCTTGAGCATGCGGTTGTTCTTGAGCGGGTTCGAGATGACCACCTCGAGCGCGTTCTCGATGCCGATGAGGTTGGGCAGCAGCCACGCGCCGCCCCAGCCGGGGATGATCCCTAGGAACACCTCGGGCAGCGCGAGCGCCGGCACCGAGCTGTCGATGGTGCGGTAGTCGGAGTTGAGCGGGATCTCGACGCCGCCGCCGAGCGCGAGGCCGTTGATGAAGGTGAACGACGGCACGCCGAGCTCGCTGAGCTTGCCGAGCGCCCAGTGGCCGAGCTGCGCCATCTTCTTGCCGGTCTCGCGGTCGGGGATGTCGCTCACCTTCGAGAGGTCGGCGCCCGCCGCGAAGATGAACGGCTTGCCCGTGACGGCGAGGCCGTGGATCTCGCCCTTCGCGGCGCGCTCCTTCTGCTCGTCGAGCACGCGGGCGAACTCCACGAGCGTCTTGGGGCCGAGCGTGCTCGGGCGCGTGTGGTCCTTGCCGTTGTCGAGGGTGAGGAGCGCGAGCACCTTGCCGCCCGAGATCGGGATGTCGCGCACGAACGAGTGCGTGATGACCTCGTCCGGGTCGAGGGAGGCGAGCTTGTCGAAGTCTGCGGCGGTCGTGGCCATTACTTGGCTCCCTTGTAGTTCGGGTTCTCCCAGATGACGGATCCGCCCTGGCCGAGGCCGATGCACATGGCGGTGAGGCCGTAGCGCACGTCGGGGCGCTCGGCGAACTGGGCGGCGAGCTGGATCATGAGCCGCACGCCCGACGAGGCGAGCGGGTGGCCCATCGCGATGGCGCCGCCCCACTGGTTGACACGGGGATCCTCGTCGTCGATGCCGAAGTGGTCGAGCAACGACAGCACCTGCACGGCGAACGCCTCGTTGAGCTCGAACAGGCCGATGTCGTCGATCGTGAGGCCCGCCTTGCGCAGTGCCTTCTCGGTCGACGGCACGGGGCCGATGCCCATGATCTCGGGCTCGACGCCCGCGAACGCGAAGCTCACCATGCGCATCTTGGGGGAGAGGCCGAACTCCTTCGCGGCCTCCGCCGACGCGATGATGGATGCGGTCGCGCCGTCGTTGAGGCCAGACGAGTTGCCGGCCGTCACGCGGCCATGCGGCCGGAACGGGGTCTTGAGGGCGGCGAGGCCCTCCATCGTCGTCTCGGGGCGCAGTGCCTCGTCGCGCGTCGCCATGCCCCAGCCGGACTCGCTGCGCGTGGCGACCGGGATGAGGTCGGGCTGGATCTTGCCGTTGTCGTAGGCCGCGGCGGCCTTGACCTGCGACGCCATGGCGAACCGGTCGGCGCGCTCCTTGGTGAGCTGCGGGAACCGGTCGTGGATGCGCTCGGCGGTGTTGCCCATGTTGAGGGCCTCGCCGCTCACGAGCTTCTCGGCGAGGAAGCGCGGGTTCGGGTCGGCCCCGAACCCCATGGGGTGGCGGCCCATGTGCTCGACGCCGCCCGCGATGGCGATGTCGTACTGGCCGAAGCCGATGGCACCCGCGATGGTCGTGACGGAGGTCATCGCCCCCGCGCACATGCGGTCGATGGCGTAGCCGGGCACCGACTTGGGCAGGCCCGACAGCAGCGCCGCCGTGCGGCCGAGCGTGAGGCCCTGGTCGCCGGTCTGGGTGGTCGCGGCGATCGCGACGTCGTCGAACCGCTCCTTGGGAATGCCGGGGTTGCGCTCGAGGAGCCCGATGATCGCCTTGACGACGAGGTCGTCGGCCCGGGTGTTCCAGTACATGCCCTTTTCGCCGGCCCGTCCGAACGGGGTGCGAACCCCGTCGACGAAGACGACGTCAGATCTCTCGGCCACAATGCCTCCACTATCGTTGCGTGTCCGGCCAGCCTAGGCTCGCCAAAATCGCGGGAGGAATCGTTTGACTGTTCCTACGAAGCGGGGTCGGCAGGGGTCTCGGGGCTTTGGCTGGCCTCCACAAAGGCATCCGCGATTACCTGTGCCGTTGCGTCAAGCTGCCACTCGCGCGCACCGTACTCGCGCAGGGTCTCCGTGATGGCCTCGACATCGGCGGGCGAGGGCGGCGCCCAGGCGAGGCGGCGCAGCAGCTCGGGCGTCAGCAGGTTCTCGACGGGGATGGCTCGCTCGGTCGCGACCTCGGTGACCGCGGCGCGCGCGGTCTTGAGGCGCTTGTCGGCCTCGGGGTTCTTGTCGGACCACACGCGCGGCGGCGGGAGGGTGTCTGCGGCCTGGCGCAGCACCGGGAGGTCGTCGCTCGCGAGCCCCGCCTGGATCGCCGCCCACCAGCGGTCGATCTGCGAGCGGCTCGCGCGGCCGGTGAACTCCTTGAGGCCCGCGAGGTCGCGCTTCGTCTCGGGCAGCACGCGTGCGGCCGCGACGAGCGCGGAGTCGGGCACGAGCCGGCCCGGCGCGGTGTCGATCTCGCGCGCATAGGTGTCGCGCGCCGTCCACAGCTCACGGGCGACGGCGAGGTTGCGGCCGCCGCGGATGGCGTGCACGCCGCTCAGCCGGCGCCACGGCTCCTGCCGCACGACGACGAAGTCGCGGCCCAGCACCGACTCGAACTCCTGGCGGGCGATGTCTGTCTTGCCGTCGCGCTCGAGCACCTCGGCGAGGGCCTCGCGGAGGTCGACGAGCAGCTCGACGTCGAGGGCGGCGTAGACGAGCCAGGCCTGGGGGAGCGGCCGCGTCGACCAGTCCGCGGCCGAGTGCTCCTTCGCGAGGTGGATGCCCAGCAGGTCTTCCACGACGGCGCCGAGCCCCACGCGCGGCAGCCCCGCGAGGCGGGCGGCGAGCTCGGTGTCGAACAGGCGGGTCGGATCGAGCCCGACCTCGCGCAGGCACGTGAGGTCCTGGCTCGCGGCGTGCAGGATCCACTCCTCGCCGGCGATGACCTCGTTGAGCTCGGCGAACGAGCCGATGGCGGGCGGGTCGAAGAGGAACGTGCCGGCGCCCCTGCGGAAGATCTGGATGAGGTATGCGCGCTGCGAGTACCGGTAGCCCGACGCGCGCTCGGCGTCGATGGCGATGGGCCCCTCGCCCGCGGCGATCGCCTGCACCGCGGCGAGGTACTCCTCGCGCGTGTCGATGACCGTGACCTCGGCGTGCGCCGCCTGGACGGGCGCGCTCTCGTCCGTACTACTCACGTCCTGCCCGGCGCGCTGACAACAGGGTCACTCCTTCGATAGCCGGCGGGAGGCCGGCGAGCATGCACAACAGCTCCCCCCAGCCTTCCACATGCGCGGCGAGGTCGGAGTCGTCGGGCGTCCACGACGCCCTCAGCTCGATCTGGGCGCCCGCGCCCTGGGCCTCGAGCTCGCCGAAACCCGAGGAGAGGATGCGCGTCGCGGTGCCGCTCGCGGCGGTGTACCGGGCGCCGCGCGCCTCGAGGGCGTCGACGAGCCACGACCAGGCGACGTCGAGGATGAACGGGTCGTCGCCCATCTCGGTCTCGAGCGGCGCCTGGGCGTAGCAGATGACGCGGTAGGCGCCGCCCCACGCCTCGGGCTCGTCGGGGTCGTGGAGCAGCACGAACCTGCCGGTGCCGAGCTCGGAGTCGCTGCCGTGCCGGGCGGGCGTCACGTCGGCTGCGAGCGCGAACGACCAGGGTGCGAGGGTGCCGGGGGCGGGGATCTCCGCGACCGTGAGCTCGGCGCGCGTCTGTGCGCGCTTGAGCGAGCGCAGCGCCGCCTCGAATGCGGCGGGGAGCGGTGTTCCCAGGGACGTGTCGGACACGAGTGAAGATTAGGCTTGATCCGGAGTTTCACGATAGAGCCACGCCGCTGGGCGGCACGGCAGGAGTAACCATGGCTGTTCAGGAGCCGCACCACCCGTCCGCGGGCGCCCGGATCGCGGTAGGCACGGCGATCGGCGCCGGCGCGCTCGTCGCGGGCGCCGCCATCGCGGCGGGAGTCATCGCCGTCGTCTTCGCGCGCACGGTCATCACGCCGCCCACGAGACGGCCGGAGGACGTGCTCATCCTCGACGTGGGGGAGTCGACGATCACCCTCTCGGCGACGCTCGACTCGATGACGCCCGGCAGCTACAGCCTGTGGTTCGACCGTGACCGCGGGCACGCGCGCGTGGGTGAGATCCTCTCGTACACGCCGGACACCGTCACGCGCCAGCTGCTCGGTGTCGACCTGGGTTCGCTCGAGCACGCCCAGCGCGGGCGCTTCAGCGGCTGGTTCTACCTGAGCCCCGCCGACCTCGAGGTGCCCTTCGAGGATGTCGCCATCGAGACCGACCTCGGGCCGGCGCCCGCGTGGCTCATCCCCCCTGCGACGAGCACGGGCGACTGGATGATCGGGGTCCACGGCCGCGCCGTGCGCCGGCAGGAGACCCTGCGCGGCGTGCCCGTCTTCCGCCAGGCGGGCTACACCTCGCTGCTCATCTCCTACCGCAACGACGGCGACGCGCCCGGCACGGCGGACAACCGCTACGCCCTCGGTGACACGGAGTGGCGCGATGTCGAGGCGGCCATGCGCTACGCCGTCGACCACGGCGCCGAGCGCATCGTGCTCATGGGATGGTCGATGGGCGGCGCCACCGTGCTGCAGGCGCTCACGCGCTCCCCGCTCGCCGAGCGCGTCGTGGGCGTCGTGCTCGAGTCCCCGGTCGTGGACTGGGTCACGGCGCTGCACTACCAGGGCGTGGCCTACCGGCTTCCGCGGGTCGTGCGGCTGGGCATCCTCGCACTCCTGAGCAACCGCTGGAGCCGCGTGTTCACGGGCCAGTCGGCGGCCATCGACCTCAAGCGGCTCGACTTCGTCGCGCGCGCGAGGGAGCTCGACAAGCCCATCCTGCTGCTGCACAGCGATGACGACGGCTTCGTGCCCTCGACGGCGTCGCGCGCGCTCGCCGTGGCGAGGCCCGACATCGTGACGTTCGAGGAGTTCACGACCGCGCGCCACACGAAGCTGTGGAACTACGACGCCGAGCGCTGGACGGGGGCGATCAGGCGCTGGATCGCGCGCCTGCCGCGGTAGCCCACCGGGCGAAGACGGAGCTGTCGTCGTCGACGACGAGCTGCGTGAGCTCGAGCGGGACCTCGGGGAACTCCGCGAGGCCGAGCAGGGGGAGCGTGACCCCGGTCAGACGAGGGCTCGTCGTGAGGCAGATCTCATCCACGAGGCCGGCGACGACGAACTGGCGCGCGAGCGCGGGCCCGCCCTCGCACACGACAGAGCGGAAGCCGTGGCCGTTGAGCGCGGAGAGGATGTCAGCCGCCGCGATGCGCGGCCCGGGCACGGTGAGGATGTCTGCGTGCGGCAGTGTCTGCTCCACGCGCGCCACCGCCTCGGGAGGGCACACGACGACGATCGCGGGACCGTCGCCCGTGATGCGGTGGCCCTCGAGGTCGCCGCTGCCCGTGACGACCGCGAGCGGCGCGCGCCTCGGCCGGAGGTAGCCCTCCGCCCGCACGGACTGGGCGCCCACGAGCACGACGTCGGCGAGCTCGCGGATGACCCCGAGGATGCGGCGGTCGCTCGCGCTCGTGAGCGTCTCCGACGTGCCGTCCCACCCCGCCGCGCTGCCGCTCACGCTCGTGACGAGGTTGAGGCGCAGCCAGTCCGCGCGCGGTGGGGCGTACAGCGCGAGGAGGCGGTCCCGGTCGTCGAGGTCGACGTCCTCGGGGGGACCGGGATGCACGCGGCGCAGGATCACGCCGCGATCTTCTCCCGCACCTGCCGCTTGATGCGCGCGAGCATGGCCGTCATGCCGCGGATGCGCAACGGGCTCACCGCCTCGGTGAGGCCGAGGCCCTGCGGGTAGTCGTCGGGCACCGCGAGCACGTCGTCGGCGGAGAGGCCCGCGAGCCCCTGCGCGAGGATCGACGCGAACCCGCGCGTCGTGGGCGCCTCCTTGGGCGCCATCGCGAAGAGGTGGACGACGTCGGAGTCGTCCACCTCCACGAAGATGAACACGGGCGACTGGCACTCCTCGACGCGCTCGAACAGGTCGGGATGATCCGCGTAGCGCTCGGGCAGGGCGGGCAGCTCGTTCGAGAACTCGAGCAGGAGCTGCAGGCGCTCCTTGACCTCGAGGCCCAGGAAGTCGTCCCGGATCTCGGCGAGCTGTTCGGGGAGGTCGGTCACGCTCCGAGCTTAGCGAGCGGCCGGGACGGCGCCGGGCTCCGAGCCCTTGACGATCGGCACGCGCACGGCGGAGCCCCACTCGGTCCACGAGCCGTCGTAGTTGCGCACGCCCTCGAAGCCCAGCAGGTGCGTGAGCACGAACCACGTGTGGCTCGAACGCTCGCCGATGCGGCAGTAGGCGACGATGTCGTCGCCGTCCTTGAGGCCGGCCTCGTCGCGGTAGAGGGCGTTGAGCTGGTCGAGGGGGCGGAACGTGCCATCCTCGGCGGCGGCCTTCGCCCACGGGATGTTGACGGCGCTGGGGATGTGGCCCGCGCGCAGCGTGCCCTCCTCCGGGTAGGCCGGGGCGGTCGTGCGCTCACCGCTGAACTCCTCGGGGGAGCGCACGTCGATGAGCGGGTTGCCGAGGTGCGCGAGCACGTCGTCCTTGTAGGCACGGATGGGGGCGTCGTTGCGCTCTACGACGGGGTAGTCCACGGCGGTCGCCGACTCGGGGTCGGTCGTGTAGGCGCGGCCGTCGGCCTCCCACTTCGCACGGCCGCCGTCGAGCAGACGGACATCCTCGTGGCCGAAGAGGGTGAACACCCAGAGGGCGTACGCGGCCCACCAGTTGTTCTTGTCGCCGTAGATGACGACGGTGGTGTCGCGCGAGATGCCCTTCGAGCCGAGGAGCGCGGCGAAGGCCGCGCCATCGATGTAGTCGCGCTCGACGGGGTCGTTGAGGTCGGTGTGCCAGTCGATCTTGACTGCGGTGGGGATGTGGCCGGTCTCGTAGAGGAGCACGTCCTCGTCCGACTCGACGACGACGAGGCCGGGGGTGCCGAGGTGCGCCTCGAGCCATTCACCCGAGACGAGGCGCTCGGGATGGGCGAACTGGGCGAACTGGGCTGCGGTGTCGACCTCGACGGTCATGGAAACCTCCGGTACGTAGGTGGGGAGCTAGGGTTGAACGACCCCTGCAGACAACGTTACGCGTCGGCGTTCAGCCGCACCGTAATCAAGCGACACATACGAGGCTGATTTCCATGAGCGCCGCAGCGCCCTCCGTCCCCGGGCGCCTCGTCGACCGCTCGCCGCAGCTCTCCGGGGCCGAGATGGTCGCGCAGCTCGTGCCGCCGCGCCAGTTCGCGACGGCGACGCTCGACTCCTACCGCCCCGACCGCGACTACCCGTCGCAGGGCGCTGCGGTGGCCGCCATCCGCAACTTCGTCGCCGGGTGGTCGTCGTCGAAGGGCGGCGGGCTCTTCTCGCGCAAGAAGGCGCCGGAGGGGCTGCCGGGCATCTACCTCGACGGCGGCTTCGGCGTCGGCAAGACGCACCTCCTCGCGGCGCTGTGGCACGCGGCGCCCGGCCGCAAGTACTTCGGCACCTTCATCGAGTACACGGCCCTCGTGGGCGCGCTCGGCTACGCGCCCGCCGTCGAGCTCTTCAAGGGCGCCTCGCTCGTGTGCATCGACGAGTTCGAGCTCGACGATCCGGGCGACACGCGCCTCATGTCCCGCCTGCTGGGCGCCCTGGCCGACACGGGCACGCGCATCGCGGCGACCTCGAACACGCCGCCCAACGCGCTGGGCGAGGGGCGGTTCGCCGCGCAGGACTTCCTGCGCGAGATCGACTCGCTCGCCGCGCGCTTCGAGATCATGCGCATCGACGGCCTCGACTACCGCCGTCGCGACACCGACGCGCACGCGCGGGTCAGCGAGGATGCGGCGGCGGCGGTCGCCGCGATCCCCGGCACCGTGACGCTCGACGCCTTCGACGCCGTGCTCGCGCACCTCGCCGCCGTGCACCCGTCGCGCTACGTCAAGCTCGTGGACGGCCTCTCGGCCGTCGGCCTCACGGGCGTGCATCCCTTCGCCAACCAGACCGACGCGCTGCGCTTCGTGGCCTTCGTCGACCGCCTGTACGACGCGCAGGTGCGCGTCGTCGCGGAGGGCACGCCGCTCGACGCGGTGTTCCCCGACGAGATGCTGTCGGGCGGCTACCGCAAGAAGTACCTGCGCGCGGTCTCGCGGCTCATCGCCCTGACGAACGTGGACTGACTCCGGCCCGGCGCATGCCGCCGGCCGCGCGAAACACGATGTTTACATTTCCGCCCTGTGCGTAACAGACGCGAAACACGCCGTGCTCCCCGGTGAAACCTCCCGCTCCCACACTGGGGGCATCCTTCGCACGGCAACAAAGAGAGGTTCATCATGGATCAAGGCAATACCGCCTTCATTTTGCTTGCAGCGGCACTTGTGCTGCTCATGACCCCCGGTCTCGCGTTCTTCTACGGCGGGCTCGTCAAGGCCAAGTCGGTCATCAGCATGATGATGATGAGCTTCGGCGCCATCGGCCTCATCGGCGTGCTGTGGGCGATCTACGGCTACGCCATCGCCTTCCCGGGCGCTGAGGGCACCATCGCCCCCTGGTCGATCGACACGGGCGCGCTGTTCCTCAACAACCTGCTCGAGACGCCGGACGGCGCGGCCTTCCCGCCGCTCGCCTTCGTCGCGTTCCAGGCGACCTTCGCGATCATCACGGTCGCGCTCGTCTCGGGCGCCATCGCCGACCGCGCCAAGTTCGGCGCGTGGATGGTCTTCGCGGGCGTGTGGGCGACCGTCGTCTACTTCCCGGTCGCGAGCTGGGTCTTCAACTTCGGCCTCGCCGACGACGGCTCCTTCGCCTACGGCGGATGGCTCACCCACGGCCTGCAGGACGTGTTCGGCACGGGCGTCATCGACTTCGCCGGTGGAACCGCCGTGCACATCAACGCGGGTGCCGCGGCCCTCGCCCTCGCGCTCGTGCTCGGCAAGCGCGTCGGCTTCGCCAAGGGCATCTCGGTTCCCCACAACCCGCCGTTCGTGCTCCTCGGCGCCGGGCTTCTGTGGTTCGGCTGGTTCGGCTTCAACGCGGGCTCCGAGCTCGCCGCCGACGGCACCGCCGCCCTCGCCTTCGTCAACACGATCATCGCCCCGGCCGCGGCCCTGCTGGCCTGGCTCGTCGTCGAGAAGATCAAGGACGGCAAGCCCACCTCCGTGGGTGCCGCCTCGGGCGCCGTCGCCGGCCTCGTCGCCATCACCCCCGCGTGCGGCTCCCTCCACCCGCTGTGGGCGATCGTGCTCGGCCTCATCGCCGGTGCCGTCTGCGCCCTCGCGATCGACCTGAAGTTCAAGCTGGGCTTCGACGACTCGCTCGACGTCGTGGGCATCCACCTCGTCGGCGGCCTCATCGGAACGCTCTACCTGGGCTTCCTCGCCAACGGCACGGGCCTCTTCTTCAGCGGCAGCTGGAGCCAGCTGCTCGTGCAGGCGATCGCGGCCATCTCGGTGCTCATCTACTCCTTCGTGCTCGCGTTCGTCATCGGCTTCGTCATCGAGAAGACGATGGGCTTCCGCGTGAAGAACGAGGACGAGATCGCCGGCATCGACCAGGTCGTGCACGGCGAGGAGGGCTACGTGCTCGCCGACGCTAAGGCGTAACAGTCCAACACACACAGCCGAGGGGTGCCGCTCACTGAGCGGCACCCCTTACTGTTTCCCATGGAGGTCCCGTGGACAACTGGATCGTGGTCGCGGCATCGGTCGCAGCGATCCTCGTCGTGCTCGTCTCCCTCGCGATAGTCGATGCGAGGATGCTCCCCGCCGCACCCTGGCGCAGGTCGGTGCTGCTCTCCCTCGGGTGCGCCGCCACGGGCTCCCTGGCCTGGGTCGTCGTGGCGCCCCTCATCGCGCCGGAGGCCGTCGGCACGCTCTTCGCCCCCATCGCCGCCCTCGCGGGCGTCGCCGCCTACCTCGCGACGATCGCGGTGCGGGCGGGCGGCGCGAGCGCGGGCGTCGCCGTCGCCTTCGCGCTCGTGTGGAGCTGCGTCGTCTTCGTCCCGACCGCGGTGCTCACCTTCGCGCCCTACGCGGCCTCCTGGCCTGTCGCCATCGCGCCCGTCGACCACGGCGGGTCGCTCGCGGTCAACGTGTCCGCGGGCGCCGCGGGCCTGGGCGTGCTCCTGCTCGGCGGCCCGCGGCTGCGCACCGCCACCCTCGACCGCAGGACGGGCCTCGCCGCCATGGTCGCGCTCACGGTCGGGTGGATCGCGTGGCTCGTGGGCGCGGAGCTCGCGATCGACGACGTCACCCCGGGCATCGTGCTCAACGGGCTCATCGGCGGGCTCGGGGGAGTCGCAGGCTGGCTCGTCGTGCAGCGGCTGAGCCACCGGTCCACGACCCTGCCGGCGGTCGCGGCGGGGCTCGTGAGCGGGCTCGTCGCCGTCACCGCGGGCGCGCCGCTGTTCACGCCCGTCTCGGCGGCCGCGGCGGGCATCCTCGCGGGCGGGGCCGCGTGCATCTTCACGCTGCGCCGGGTTGCCGTCACGCGGCGCCAGCAGTGGTTCGTCGTCGGTTCGCACCTCGTCGCCGCCGCCGTGGGCATCGTCGTGCTCGGCCTGCTCGCCACGGGCATGGGCTTCCTCTTCACGGGGTCGCTCGCCCTCATCATCAACCAGGTGGTCGGCACGGTGCTCGTCTGCGCCTACTCGACGGTCGTGGCGCTGCTGCTGTGGCTCGTGCTGCGCGCCCTCGACGCGGCGGTGCGGTCGCGCGCGTGATCGAGCCCATCACCACCGTCGCGCCGCAGCTCGCGGGTCGCGCGGTCGCGAGCCAGCGCTGGTCGCGTGCGACGTTCGTGCACTGGCGCGTCGACTCCGCGGTCGTGGCGCCCCTCCTGCCCGCGGGCGTGCGACCCGACGAGCACGACGGGTCGAGCTGGGTGGGGCTCATCGCGTTCCACCTCGGTCGCGCGACGCTCTTCGGGAGCCCGCCCGTGCCGTTCTTCGGCTCGTTCGCCGAGGTCAACGTGCGCCTGTACGGCGTCGACGGCTCGGGCCGGCGCGGCGTCGTGTTCCTGTCGCTCGAGGCCTCGCGCCTCGCGGCCGTGCTCGCCGCGCGCGCGGCGTTCTCGATCCCCTACTTCTGGTCGCGCACGTCGCTCGCGCAGGCGGACGGCGTCGTCGACTACCGCGCGCGCAGGCACCTCGGCACGGGGGAGTCGCGTCTCGTCGCGCGCCCGGACGGCCGGCCCGTCGTGGGCGACGCCACGGCCGACTTCCTCACGGCCCGGTGGGCCCTCTTCCAGCGCCGGGGCGGCCGGACGCTGCACCTGCCCAACCACCACGAGCCGTGGCCGCTCGTCGAGGCCGAGCTCGTCTCCCTCGACGACACGCTGCTCGAGCGCGCCGGCCTCCCGGGGCTCGCGTCGCGCGCACCGGACTCCGTGCTCTACAGCACGGGCGTCACGACGTGGTTCGGGGCTCCCACACCCGTCGCGTGACGAGCACCGACGCCGCCACGGCCGCGGGCATGACGACGACGGCGCCGAGCGGCACGAGGAACAGCAGGTACGCCGCGGCTCCATAGCCCGTCACGAGCGCGCGCCGGGAGCGCAGCGCGGTGACCCGCTGGCGGTACGACAGGCCGCGCGCGTCGAAGGCGAGGCCCGTGAGCTCGCGCGCGAGCAGCCATCCGCCCACGAAGGCGCCGAGCACGGCCGCGAGCACCGCCCCGACGACGGGGACGAGCCCGAGCGCGAACAGGCCGATGCCGACGAGGACCGTGGGCACGAGCATCCTCAGGCCGCCGACGATGCCGAGGCCCACCGAGCGCCAGAATCCGGGGGCGTCGTCGGGCACCGCACCGAACCGCGACTCCGCATGCCGCCAGATGAGCTCGTAGAACGGCTGGCCGACGATGAGGGTCACGGTCGTGAAGGTGAGCGTGATGAGCAGGACCGCCGCGACGAGGATCGCGAGCGCGACACCGAGCCGCACGAGCCGCGACCACGTCGGGTCCCAGCCGTCCGCGAAGGGCGTCGCGGCCGCGGCGATCGCCTCGAGGTTGAGGGCGAGGATGACGACGCCCGCAGTGAAGGCGGCCGCGACGATCACGGCGGGCACGAGGCCCAGGAGCATGAGCCCCGGTGCGGTGCGCCACGTGGCGAAGCCCCGGAACAGCAGGCCCACGCCCTTGAAGAACTCGCGGAACGGATTCGTCGTCACGTCATCACGCTATCGGGCGCTAGTGTCGCGGCATGCGCATCGTCGTCTCGGGCACCCATGCGAGCGGTAAGAGCAGCCTCGTGACGGACTTCGCCTCCCGCCACCCGGAGTACACGGTGCTGCCCGACCCGTACGAGCTGCTCGACGAGGCGTGGGACGGCCCGAGCGCGGCGTCGTTCGCGGCGCAGCTGCGGGTCTCCGCCCGTCGGCTCGCGCCGTCGGAGCATCCCGGCAGCCTCATCGCCGAGCGCGGCCCCCTCGACTTCCTCGCGTACCTGCTGGCCCTCGGCTCGGAATCCGACGAGGTGCTCGAGCGCGCGGCGGCGATCACGCGCGACGCGCTGCGCCACGTGGACCTGCTCGTCGTGCTGCCGCTCTCGGCCGCCGACGCGATCGAGGTGGGCGACGACGAGCACCTCGACCTGCGCGACGCCATGGACGAGGAGCTGCTCGACCTCGTCGACGATCCCGATATCGTCGGCGCTGGCACGACGGTCGTCGAGATCACGGGGGATCGGGAGCAGCGGCTGGCCGCCCTCGAACGACTGGTCGCCTGACAAAGGCGAAAGCCCCCGGTCATGACCGGGGGCTTTGCTGCGGGTGGGCGATACCAGACTCGAACTGATGACCTCTTCGGTGTGAACGAAGCGCGCTACCAACTGCGCCAATCGCCCGCGAAGACAATCTTGCCACACGTTTGCGACCCGCCCGTCACACGATTGGCGACCCTCGCGCGGATGGGCTACAGTCATCTAGTCGCAGAAATGCGGCAGTGCGGATGTGGCGCAGTGGTAGCGCATCACCTTGCCAAGGTGAGGGTCGCGAGTTCGAATCTCGTCATCCGCTCGGATAAGAAACACCGGTTCGCCGGTGCGACTTATGCACGGTGGCGTGGCCGAGAGGCGAGGCAACGGCCTGCAAAGCCGTGTACACCGGTTCAAATCCGGTCGTCACCTCGAAGGACCTTCGAGGAAGACAACCCTCGGGCGATTGGCGCAGCGGTAGCGCGCTTCCCTGACACGGAAGAGGTCACTGGTTCGATCCCAGTATCGCCCACCACGAAGAGCGGCCCGGACGGATGTCCGGGCCGCTTCTGTTTGAGCGGGGCTCTTAGCTCTCCAGGATGATCGCCGTGCCGGCCACGATGATCCCCTCGCTGCTGCCGAGGAGGGTCGCCGACGAGCCCACGCTCGAGTTCGCAGCGAAGGTGATACCCACGACCGCGTTGGCCCGTCGGGCCAGCGCGTTCTGCTCTAGGTCGAGCAGCGCCGCGTTCATCGCCGCGGTCAACCGGTCGGACTGCTTGTTGAAGCCCCACGCGATCTTGGAGCTTGAGCCGTAGACGAGCCCCACGGTCTGCCGGACGCGGACGTCGGGGTTGTGGACGGTCGTCGACATGAAGATCTTGGGCGTGCGTTCTGCGAGAGGAAGCGACTCCCAGTCGACGTTCCCGCCGCCGCGTTGATCCGCGGGGAGTCGCTTCGACGCCGCCAGCCGTACGTCCATGTCGTTCGAGCGAGCGAGCCGGACGAGCACGTCGTCGGGAGTGCTGGGATTCTCCGCGATGGCGAGGCGGACGGAGGGAGATTCCGACGCGGCGAGGTTTCGGATCATCTCGGGATCGGACGTGCTCGCCGCGATCTTGATCTCGTTCGCCATGGGCACCCTTCGTTCGATACCTGAGAAGGTATCACCGGTGAAGCGCTACCCCTCGAACCGCACATCCCACTCCCGCACCTCGACGGTGAGGAACCCCGCCGACACCGAGGGGTCGGTCTCGACCAGGGCGCGCACGTCCACGTGGTCGGAGACCCGCACGACGGTCAAGCCCGCGCCGGGTTCGTCCGGCAGGGCCGGGCGGCCACGAGCATCCCGTCGGCCTGCAGCCTTCGCACGAACGTGAGGTGCTCTAGGAACGCAGGATGCTCGAACACCGAGACGCGGTCGAGGCCCGGTCCCGGCCGGTGCAGAAGCGCGTGCCAGACCATGATGCATGCTCGCGCGGTCGCCACGGATCGTCAAGCACATCGTCGCTTTGCGAGTCCTCCGCCGGTCAATAGACTCCGACCTGACATTGACTCAATAGATCTAGCATTCAGGTCAAAGGAGACCACGTGCCCAAACCCCTCTTCATCACTCTTCTGATTGCAACGCCCATCGTCCTCGCGGGAGTGTCCCGGAACGGCTGGGTAGGCGTCCTCGGCCTGTTGCTCATCATTTTGGCCAATCCGATCATCTGGATCTTGCGCAAGAACAGGTACTTCAACTCGGATGAGTTCCAACGCCTCAGGTCTGAGACTGCGGCGGTCGTCGTGGAGCACAATGAGGTGGTCAACTACGTCGCTGAGATCCGATCTGAGGGCTCCTTTGAGCTCGGCACATCTTCGACCGGACAACATGCTCATCTGGCTACCTTCCAGAACACGTCGGCGTGGAACAACAGACGTGACCGGAACGTGGCGGAGTACGCCCCGCACGTCCATAACGCCTCCCTGCAGGTCGTTCGCAACGCCAGCATGGAGCCAATCAAGTACATGATGAAGTACTTCTCGATCAAGGCGGATCAAGAGACGCTCGCCGACGTGCAGCGGGTTGCCGAGGACGTTTCTCGCTTGGAGGAGGCCGTATCCAACGTCCAGCGTCGTGAGGCCGAGATTGTTGCAATGATCAATCCGCCCGCATTCATCCTGAAGCGATACGCGGCCGAGTTCTGGGCTCTCGTTGGTGTGAACCTGTCGCCGATAACCGTGCCCTACCCCAAGTACACATTCCAGTACGTGTCAGCGGGTGGAAACAGCGGGCAGTCGGCGGACATTCGACTCGATACGCCGACGCTGGACGCTCTGTCCCAGGTTCTCGTGGAGAAGATTCGGTGGGCCAAGTCGGCCGCGGGCCAGCGCGCGCTGATGACAGCAAGCCTGAGAACGTGGATCAAGACGCGCGACCACCATGCCTGCAAGACGTGTGGCGTTTCCGTTGCGAAGGAACCCCACCTTCTACTGGAGGTTGATCACATCCACCCGGTGTCCAAGGGTGGACTGAGCGTCCCGGAGAACCTTCAGACGCTCTGCTGGCGCTGCAATAGGTCTAAGGGTGCGAAGGCCCTCGCCTAGCCGCGAGTCACCAGGAATCCGGCTCGCACGGACGGCAGTTGCGGCACGACTAAAGTTGCAGGGTGAGTAAGACCGGATTCGACCTCTTCACCGACCGCACCGTCGTCGCCATGCGCGTCAACGGCGAGCTGAAAGACCTCGCCGCCACGACGTCGGACACGGACACCGTCGAGCCCGTCACGATCGACTCGCCCGACGGGCTCAACATCCTGCGGCACTCGGCCGCGCACGTCATGGCGCAGGCCGTGCAGTCGATCAACCCCGAGGCCAAGCTCGGCATCGGCCCGCCCGTGCAGGACGGCTTCTACTACGACTTCGACGTCGAGACCCCGTTCCAGCCCGAGGACCTCAAGGCCGTCGAGAAGGCCATGGACCGCATCATCCGCCAGGGACAGCGCTTCCAGCGCCGCGTCGTGACCGAGGATGAGGCGCGCGCCGAGCTCGCGGACGAGCCGTACAAGCTCGAGCTCATCGGGCTCAAGGGCGGCACCGCCGAGGACGAGTCGGTGGAGGTCGGCGGCGCAGAGCTCACCATCTACGACAACGTGGACGGCAAGACGGGCGAGGTGTACTGGAAGGACCTGTGCCGCGGCCCGCACCTACCCAACACGCGCATGATCGGCAACGGCTGGTCGCTCGTGCGCAACGCCGCGGCGTACTGGCGCGGGTCGGAGAAGAACAAGCAGCTGCAGCGCATCTACGGCACCGCGTGGCCCACCAAGGACGAGCTGCGCGCGTACCAGGAGCGCCAGGCCGAGGCGGCCAAGCGCGACCACCGCAAGCTCGGCAAGGAGCTCGACCTCTTCTCGTTCCCCGAGGAGATCGGCTCCGGCCTCTCGGTGTGGCACCCGCGCGGCGGCATCGTGCGCGGCGAGATCGAGCAGCACGCCCGCAAGCGGCACCTCGAGGCGGGCTACACCTACGTGTACACCCCGCACATCACCAAGGCCGACCTCTTCGTCACGTCCAACCACCTCGTCACCTACAAGGAGGGCATGTTCCCGCCCATCCGTATGGACGAGGAGCACGACGCCGAGGGCAACATCACCAAGCAGGGCGTGGACTACTACCTCAAGCCCATGAACTGCCCGATGCACATCCTCATCTACAAGGAGCGCGGCCGGAGCTACCGCGACCTCCCGATGCGCCTCTCGGAGAACGGCACCGTCTACCGCAACGAGCTCTCGGGCGCGCTGCACGGCCTCACGCGCGTGCGCGGCTTCACCCAGGACGACTCGCACCTCTTCGTCACCCCCGACCAGCTCGAGGATGAGGCCACCAAGGTCATCGACTTCGTCATCTCGATGCTGCGCGACTTCGGCCTCGAGGACTTCGAGCTCGAGCTCTCGATGAAGGACGACGAGAAGTCGAAGTGGATCGGCTCCGACGAGTTCTGGGAGTACTCGACCAACGCGCTGCGCCACGTCGCCCAGCGCACGGGCCTCAAGCTCACCGAGGTACCCGGCGAGGCCGCGTTCTACGGTCCCAAGATCGACCTCAAGACCAAGGACGCGATCGGCCGCACGTGGCAGCTCTCGACCGTGCAGGTCGACGTGAACCTGCCCGAGCGCTTCGAGCTCGAGTTCACCGACAAGGACGGCACCAAGCAGCGGCCCATCATGATCCACCGCGCGCTCTTCGGCTCGATCGAGCGCTTCTTCGCCATCCTGCTCGAGCACTACGCCGGGGCGTTCCCCGTGTGGCTGTCGCCCGTGCAGGTCGTGGGCATCCCCATCTCGGAGGAGCACGAGGACTACCTCGGCGCGATCATCGACAGGCTCAAGGCTGTCGGCGTGCGCGCCGAGCTCGACACCACGAGCGAGCGCATGCAGAAGAAGATCCGTACGCACACGCTGCAGAAGGTGCCGTTCCAGCTCATCGCGGGGGCGTCGGACGCCGAGGCGGGCTCGGTGAGCTTCCGGTTCCGCGACGGCACCCAGGAGAACGGGGTGCCCGTCGACGATGCCATCGCGCGCATCCAGGAGGCGATCGCGAGCAAGGCGCAGGTCTGATGCGCGACTACGACGGCGCGGAGCTCGGCGAGGGCGAGCCTGCGGCGGGCTTCGCCGCCGTGCCCGACGCCTTCCAGCGGTTGTGGACGCCGTACCGCTTCGCGTACATCGAGTCGAACCACGCCGCGGCCCCCACCGAGGAGTCGTGCCCGTTCTGCGAGGCGCCGAGGATGACCGACGAGCAGGCCCTCATCGTCGCGCGCGGCGAGCACGCCTACGTGCTGCTCAACCTGTTCCCGTACAACAGCGGACACCTGCTCGTGTGCCCGTACCGCCATGTTGCGACGTATGACCTCGCGACCCCGGAGGAGGTGGCCGAGGTCGGTAGCCTTACCCAGGTGGCCATGCGCGTGCTCACCGCGACGGCGAACGTGCAGGGTTTCAACATCGGCATGAACCAGGGCCGCATCGCCGGTGCGGGGATCGCCGAGCACCTCCACCAGCACATCGTGCCGCGCTGGGCGACCGACTCGAACTTCTTCCCGATCATCGCCGGCACGAAGGCGGTGCCGCGCCTGCTGGGCGAGGTGCGCGAGGAGATCGCCCAGGCCTGGGCCACGCATACGTGATTGGCCGCCGCGCCACCCGAGACCACGAAAGTAGAATCAAGGAATCATGACTGAAGAACTCGGAACGAGCCGCGTCAAGCGCGGGCTCGCAGAGATGCTCAAGGGCGGCGTCATCATGGACGTCGTCACCGCCGACCAGGCGAAGATCGCCGAAGACGCGGGAGCCGTGGCCGTCATGGCGCTCGAGCGCGTGCCCGCCGACATCCGCTCGCAGGGCGGCGTCGCGCGCATGAGCGACCCCGACCTCATCGACGGCATCATCTCCGCCGTCTCCATCCCCGTCATGGCGAAGGCGCGCATCGGCCACTTCGTCGAGGCGCAGGTGCTGCAGGCGCTCAAGGTCGACTACATCGACGAGTCCGAGGTGCTGAGCCCGGCCGACTACGTCAACCACATCGACAAGTGGGCCTTCGACGTGCCGTTCGTGTGCGGTGCCACCAACCTCGGCGAGGCCCTGCGCCGCATCACCGAGGGCGCGGCGATGATCCGCTCCAAGGGCGAGGCCGGCACGGGCGACGTCTCCGAGGCCACCAAGCACATCCGTACCATCACGGGGGAGATCAACGCCCTCAAGTCGAAGTCGAAGGACGAGCTCTACGTCGCGGCCAAGGAGCTGCAGGCCCCCTACGAGCTCGTCAAGGAGATCGCCGAGACCGGCAAGCTGCCCGTCGTGCTCTTCACGGCCGGTGGCGTCGCCACGCCCGCGGACGCGGCCCTCATGATGCAGCTGGGCGCCGACGGTGTCTTCGTCGGCTCCGGCATCTTCAAGTCGGGCAACCCCGCGCAGCGCGCGGCGGCGATCGTCAAGGCGACCACGTTCTTCGAGGACCCGGCCATCATCGCCGAGGCGTCCCGCGGCCTCGGCGAGGCGATGGTGGGCATCAACGTGTCCGACCTCCCCGCGCCGCACCGCCTCGCCGAGCGTGGCTGGTAAGACAACCCGCGTCGGCGTCCTCGCCCTGCAGGGCGACTTCCGCGAGCACCTCGCGGTGCTCGACGGCCTGGGTGCCGAGGCGATCCCGGTCAAGCGGCCGGAGGAGCTCGCGAGCGTCGAGGGCCTCGTGATCCCCGGCGGCGAGTCGAGCGTCATGGACAAGCTCAGCAGGATGTTCGGCCTCGCCGAGCCGCTGAAAGACGCGATCCGTTCCGGCCTCCCGGTCTACGGCACGTGCGCGGGGCTCATCATGCTCGCCGACACGGTGCTCGACTCCATCGAGGGCCAGCAGACCCTGGGCGGCTTCGACCTCGTGGTGCGTCGCAACGCCTTCGGCTCGCAGCTCGACTCGTTCGAGACCGACCTCGAGGTGCCGGCGATCGGTGGCGCGCCCGTGCACGCGGTGTTCATCCGCGCGCCGATCGTCGACTCGGTGGGGGAGCGCGCGACGGCTTTGGCCTCCCTGCCCGACGGTCGCGTGGTCGCGGTCGAGCAGGGTCCGCTCCTGGGTACGTCGTTCCACCCGGAGATGACGGGCGACACGAGGCTCCACGAGTACTTCCTCGACAAGGTCGCCGCCTCCCGGTGAGTACCGTGGGGGCATGAAACTGTATTCGGACTTCGGCCCCCGCAGAACCCGCCAGATCGTCGGCGACGTGCTCGCCCTCGCGGCGATCGCGGCATGGGTGTGGCTCGGCATCACGGTCTACCAGCTCGTCGAGAACCTCTCCGCGTTCGGCGTGCAGATGGAGCAGGCCGGGGCGGGGTTCAAGGAGACGATGACGGAGGTCGGGGAGACCCTCGGCGGCGTGCCGCTCATCGGCTCGGGCATCCGGGCCCCCTTCGACGGCGCGAGCGGCGCGGGCGGCGCGCTCGAGGCGGCGGGCCAGAGCCAGCAGGTCGCGGTCAACCAGCTCGCCACGGGCCTCGGCATCGGCATCGCCGCACTGCCGATCGTCATGATCCTCGTGCTGTGGCTCGTGCCGCGCATCAGGTTCGTGCGCAGGGCGGGCCGCGCGAGCGCGATCGTGAAGTCGGGCGCGGGCATCGACCTGCTCGCCCTGCGGGCCCTCGCCACGCAGAAGATCTCAGCCCTGAGCGCGGTGGACCCCGACGCGATGGCAGCGTGGCGCCGCGGGGACGACGCCGTCATGCGCAAGCTCGCCCAGCTCGAGCTCAAGAGTTCCGGCGTGCGCCTTCAGGACTGAACGAGGGTCGGCACGCCGCCGGGGAACGACAGGCGCAGCGCGGCCACCGGATGGTCGTGCCGCTGCATGCGCCGCGTGCACGTCGTGCCGCGCACGGTGAGGGTGTCGAGCTCGGCGTGCTGCGGGCTGAAGTCGTGCATGAACGAGCGCATCGCCGCCACGCCGGATTCGGGCGTGAGGGTGTCGAGGTCGAGCCCGAGCGCCGCGAGGTGGCGCAGGAAGGCGTTGCGCGAGTAGGCGATGCGGAACCAGTGGCGGGGCACCCCTGTGATGTTACTTAGAATGTTCACCATGTCAGGCCACTCCAAATGGGCAACCACGAAGCACCAGAAGGCGATCAAGGACCAGCGCCGTGCCAAGTCGTTCGCCAAGCTCATCAAGAACATCGAGGTCGCAGCCAAGATCGGCGGTGCTGACCTCTCGGGCAACCCGACCCTCGTCGACGCGGTGCAGAAGGCGAAGAAGACCTCCGTGCCCAACGACAACATCGACCGCGCCATCAAGCGCGGCGCGGGTCTCACGGGCGAGGTCATCGACTACCAGACGATCATGTACGAGGGCTACGGCCCCAACGGCGTCGCCCTCCTCATCGAGTGCCTCACCGACAACAAGAACCGCGCGGCCGCAGACGTCCGCACGGCCATGACGCGCAACGGCGGCAACCTCGCCGACCCCGGCAGCGTCGCCTACAACTTCACCCGCAAGGGCGTCATCTCGATCACGAAGGCCGAGGGCGTGACGGAGGACGGCATCCTCGAGGCCGTGCTCGACGCGGGTGCCGAGGAGGTCAAGGACCAGGGCGGCGGCTTCGAGGTCATCACCGACCCGTCGGCGCTCGTCGGGGCCCGCACGGCGCTGCAGGAGGCCGGGATCGACTACGACTCCGCCGACAGCGAGTTCGTGCCGAACCTCACCGTCGAGGTCGACGCCGACACCGCGCGCAAGGTCATGAGGCTCATCGACGCGCTCGAGGATTCGGACGACGTGCAGAACATATATTCGAATTACGACGTGTCGCCCGAGGTTCAGGCGGAGTTGGACGAAGAATAGGGGCATGACGCAGCGGGTATTGGGCATCGACCCGGGTCTCACCCGCTGCGGCATCGGCATCGTCGATGTCTCCGCCACGCGCACGGCGACGCTCGTGCACGTCGGGGTCATCGCGACCCCCGCCGACCTCCCGCTCGAGCAGCGGCTGCTCGCCGTCGCGCGCGGGATCGAGGACGCACTCGACCGTTTCTCGCCCGTGGCCGTGGGCCTCGAGCGCATGTTCGCGCAGCACAACCTCCGCACGGTCATGGGCACGGCGCAGGCGAGCGGGGTCGCGCTACAGGTGGCGGCCTCCCGCGGCCTCGCCGTGGGCCTGCACACCCCGAGCGAGGTCAAGGCCGCCATCACGGGCTACGGCGCCGCAGACAAGAAGCAGGTGGGCACGATGGTCGCCAAGGTGCTCGGCCTCGCCGAGATCCCGCGCCCAGCCGACGCCGCGGACGCCCTCGCGATAGCCCTGTGCCACGCGTGGAAGGGCCCCACGCTCGTCCTCGGGGGCGGCGGCGACCTCACGCCCGCCCAGCGAGCCTGGCGCGAGGCCGAGAAGAAGGCGGCGCGCGCATGATCTCCTCGGTGCGCGGAACCGTGCTCTCCGCCCTCGGCACCCTCGTCGTCGTCGAGGTCGGGGGAGTGGGCCTCGCCGTGCAGGTCACCCCGCAGCACGCGCTCTCGCTGCGTGTGGGCGCCGAGGCGCTCATCCGCACCGCGCTCATCGTGCGTGAGGACGACCTCTCGCTCTTCGGCTTCGCGGAGGCGGAGGAGCTCACGGTCTTCGACCTCCTGCGCGGTGTCACGGGCGTCGGCCCCAAGAGCGCCATGGGCGTGCTCGCCGCCATGAGCCCCGCCGAGATCGCCCAGGCCGTGGCGCTCGAGGACGACTCCGCGTTCCGCAAGGTGAGCGGCATCGGGCCGAAGACGGCCAAGCTCATCGTCGTGTCGCTCGCCGGCAAGCTCGCGGTGCTGCCCGCGGCGCGCGCCGCGACATCTTCGCGCTCCTCGACCGTGGGGCAGAGCGTCACCGTCGCCCTCGTGGGACTCGGCTGGCCCGAGCGCACGGCCATGCAGGCGGTCGAGGATGCCCTCGCCGTCGCCTCCGACCCCGACAGGTCGTCCGTGCCGGCGCTGCTGCGCCTCGCGCTCGCCCAGCTCGGACCGGCGTCATGACCGACGAGTCGATAGTGCGCCCCACGCCCGAGTCGGAGGCCGAGCTCGCGTTCGAGGGCGCGCTGCGGCCCAAGTCCCTAGGCGAGTTCGTGGGGCAGCAGAAGGTGCGCGGCCAGCTGCAGCTGCTGCTGCAGGCCGCCACGATGCAGAACCGCACGCCCGACCACATCCTGCTCGCGGGCCCGCCGGGGCTCGGCAAGACGACCCTCGCGATGATCATCGCGCACGAGGGCGACCGGCCCCTGCGCATGTCGAGCGGTCCGGCCATCCAGCACGCGGGCGACCTCGCCGCCGTGCTCTCGTCGCTCGTGCCGGGCGAGGTGCTCTTCATCGACGAGATCCACCGCATGGCGCGCTCCGCCGAGGAGATGCTCTACCTCGCGATGGAGGACTTCCGCATCGACATCATGGTCGGCAAGGGGGCAGGCGCGACGTCCATCCCGCTCGACCTCGCGCCGTTCACGCTCGTGGGCGCGACGACGCGCTCGGGCATGCTGCCCAACCCGCTGCGCGACAGGTTCGGGTTCACGGCGCACCTCGAGTTCTACGACGAGTCGGAGCTCGAGCAGGTGCTCGTGCGCGCCGCGAAGCTCCTCGACCTCGACATCGACCGGGCAGCCCTCGCCGAGATCGCGGGCCGCTGCCGGGGCACCCCGCGCATCGCCAACCGCCTGCTGCGCCGCGTGCGCGACTACGCGCTCGTGCACGGCACGGGAGCCACGCTCGACGCGGTGCACGCCGCCCTCGAGCTCTACGACGTCGACGAGCTGGGCCTCGACCGCCTCGACCGCGCGGTCATGCAGACGGTGCTCACGCGCTTCGACGGCGGACCCGTCGGGCTCAACACCCTCGCCGTCTCGGTGGGCGAGGAGGCCGACACCATCGAGTCGGTGGTCGAGCCCTTCCTCGTGCGCATCGGCCTGCTCACGCGCACGCCGCGCGGCCGTGTCGCGACGCGCGAGGCGTGGAAGCACTTCGGGCTCACGCCGACGGCCTCCGCCCACGGCTCAGTGGGCCTCTTCGGGGATGACCTATAATTCACAGGTGGCCCGTCAGGCAGTCTGCTGAGACTTGCCGGCCTACTGACTCCCTCTTGGAAGGTACTCATGCCCGGTTTTGACCCGTTGACTATTGCGATGCTGGCCGTTCTGGCCGTGCTCGTGTTCTTCATGTTCCGCAACAGCCGCAAGCGCAAGGCCCAGCAGGAGGACCTGCGCAAGCAGATCGTCCCCGGCGCCGACGTCATGACGAACTTCGGGCTCTTCGGCAAGCTCATCTCGATCGACGAGGTCGCGAAGACCGCCGAGCTCGAGGTCTCGCCCGGCAACATCGTCAAGGTGCACAGCCAGACGATCGCCAAGGTCGTCGACGAGGCCGGTGTGCCCGCCGACGGCGAGCCCCGCTCCGTCGAGGAGGCGATGGCCATCGCGAACCGCGAGGAGGCGGAGCGCGAGGCCGCGAAGAACGCCGCAGAGCCGCAGTTCGGCGAGCGCGTGGACGAGGCTGCGGCCGAGGTGAAGAAGCCCGCCCGCCGCACGACCAAGAAGTCCGCAGAGTAGGCATTACTCTTGGGTGCTAGTCGCTTGCGGTACCCGCAAGACGACTAGCACCTTTTCGGGTGCCCGCGCGCGTCGTCGCACGCCGGCCCGTACAGAAAGCTGAGTCGCACAGGTGGCACGATCTACCTCCGCACGCAAGGCGGTGAACGCACTTATCGGGCTGGGAGTCATCGCTCTCCTGCTCGTGGGCGCGAACCTCGTCCAGGTGCTCTTCCACAACGGGAGCTGGGTTCCCAAGCTCGCGCTCGACCTCGAGGGCGGAACGCAGATCATCCTCGCGCCCAAGCTCGAGAGCGGGCAGGAGGTCACCCAGGACCAGCTCGACCAGGCTGTCGCGATCATCCGCCAGCGCATCGACGCGTCGGGTGTCTCCGAGGCGGAGATCAACACCCAGGGCAGCCGCAACATCGTGGTGGCCATCCCGGGCCGCCCCGATGACGAGACGCTGCGCCGCATCGAGTCGTCGGCCAAGCTCGAGTTCCGCCCCGTGATCTACACCGCGGCGCCGACGACGAGCTCGGTGGGCGACGACACGACCGACGGATCGACGGCGACGCCGACCCCGTCGGACACGCCCACGGCCGACAGCACGTTCCCGACCCCCACCGCGTCGCCGACCGACGCGAGCGACGTCAACTGGGTCACGCCCGAGCTCAAGGCGGAGTTCGACGCGTTCGACTGCGCCGACCTCGACAAGGCCGAGACCAACGTCGCGCCCGCCGACCAGCCGCTCATCACGTGCGAGATCGACGAGAACGGCACGTACACCGCCAAGTACATCCTCGGACCGGTCGAGCTCGGCGGCGACGCGATCACCAACGCGAGCGCGGGCCTCATCGGCACGAGCCAGGGCGCGAGCACGGGCGTGTGGGGCGTGACCATCACGTTCAACGACGAGGGCAAGGCGAAGTTCGGCGAGGTCACCACGCGCCTCAACTCCATCGACCCCTCCAACGCCGGATCGCCGCTGCGCGACCCGCGCAACCGCTTCGCGATCGTGCTCGACGGCAAGGTCATCTCCGCGCCGTCGACGAACGCCGCGATCGTGGGCGTCGACCCGCAGATCAGCGGATCGTTCACGCAGGAGACCGCGAAGACCCTCGCCGACCAGCTCAAGTTCGGCGCGCTGCCGCTGAGCTTCGACGTGCAGTCGAACGAGACCATCTCCGCGACCCTCGGGTCGTCGCAGCTCGTGAGCGGCCTCGTGGCGGGCCTCATCGGCCTCATCCTCGTCGTGCTGTACTCGCTCATCCAATACCGGACCCTCGGGTTCGTGACCATCGCCTCGCTCATAGTCGCGGCGGCGATCACGTACCTGCTCGTGCTGTTCATGGGCTTCCGGCTGTCGCTCGCCGGTGTCGCGGGCCTCATCGTGGCCATCGGTATCACCGCGGACTCGTTCATCGTGTACTTCGAGCGCATCCGCGACGAGCTCCGAGACGGACGCGGCCTCGAATCGGCGGTCGAGGCCGGGTGGAAGCGGGCGATCCGCACGATCCTGGCCTCCGACGCGATCAACTTCCTCGCGGCGGGCATCCTCTTCGCCCTCGCGGTGGGCAACGTGAAGGGCTTCGCGCTCACGCTCGGCGTCACGACGGTCGTCGACATCATCGTCGTCGCGCTCTTCACCCACCCGGTGCTGCAGCTCATCGCACGCACGAAGTTCTTCGGCGAGGGCCACCCGCTCAGCGGCCTCGACTCGCGCGCCCTCGGCGCCGTGTACCGCGGCCGTGCCCAGTTCCGCGCCCCCGTCGACGTGTCGGCGGTCAAGCAGGCGTCGAGCGGCCGCGAGGCGGCGAAGCGCCAGACCATCGCCGAGCGCAAGGCCCTCGAGGCCGAGGCGAAGGCCCAGCCCAAGGGGAAGGACTCCTGATGGCCAGCTTCTCCCAGTTCGGCAACGACCTCTACACGGGCAAGCGCTCGTTCGACTTCGTCGCGCGCCGCAAGATCTGGTTCACCGTCGCGGCCCTCATGGTCGCCGCGGCGATCATCGTGCCCTTCCTGCGCGGCGGTTTCGTGTTCGGCATCGAGTTCAGCGGCGGCTCCGAGTTCACCGTCTCGAACCCCGCCCAGAAGGCTGACGGCACGATCGACCAGGGCCTCGCGACCCAGGCCGTGACGGGCGTCGTGCCCGGCGCCGTGCCCAAGGTGTCGATCGTGGACAGCGGCAACTCCGTGCGCATCCAGACCGACCTGCTCGACAACACCGAGCTCGACCAGGTGCGCGACGCGCTCGCGAAGGCCTACGACGTGAGCACCGACGAGGTCACGTCGTCGTTCATCGGCGCGACCTGGGGCGCGGACATCACGCGCCAGGCCCTCACCGCGCTCATCGTCTTCATCCTGCTCGCGGCGATCGTCATGGCGCTGTACTTCCGCACGTGGAAGATGTCGCTCGCGGCGCTCATCGCGCTGTTCCACGACCTCATCATCACGGCGGGCGTCTACGGCATCCTCGGCTTCGAGGTCACGCCCGCGGCGGTCATCGGCTTCCTGACGATCCTCGGCTACTCGCTGTACGACACCGTCGTGGTGTTCGACAAGATCCGCGAGAACACGGCTGAGGGCACGAGCCGCACGTTCGGCGAATCCGTGAACCTCGCGGTCAACCAGACGCTCGTGCGCTCGATCAACACCTCGGTCGTCGCGCTGCTGCCGATCGGGTCGATCCTCTTCATCGGCGCGTTCGTGCTCGGTGCCGGAACCCTGCGCGACATCTCGCTCGCCCTCTTCATCGGCGTGCTCGTGGGCACGTACTCGACGATCTTCATCGCGGCGCCGCTGTACGCGACGTTCCGGCAGAACGAGACGATCGTGCGCGACTCCGACAAGAAGAAGACCAAGGCCGCCGTGCGCACCACGACGGGCGCGGTGCGCTGAGCGTGTCGTACGTCGAGGACGAGCTTCCCGAGGTCACCCCGGAGGAGGCCGTCGCGCTCGTCGCGGCGGGAACGCGCCTCATCGACGTGCGCGAGCAGGACGAGTGGGACGCCGGGCACGCGCCAGAGGCATCCCTCTTCCCGCTCTCGGAGCTGCAGTCGCGCGTGGAGGAGCTGCCCGAGGGCGAACGGCTGCTCGTCGTGTGCCACAGCGGCATGCGCTCGATGCGCGCCACGGCGTGGCTGCGCTCGGAGGGCTACGACGCCGTGAACGTCATCGGGGGCATGGTCGCGTGGACGCACGCCGGCGGAGCGCTCACGGCGAACGCCGCGGACTCCTGAGCACCGCGAGCCTAGACTTGCCGGGGGAGGTGCTCGAATGACCGAGACGACGCAGAACACCGCCTCCCTGCGCACGCTCCTGCCGCGCCTGTTCTCGCGCGCGCAGCCCTCCGGTGCCGTCGACCGCCTCATCAAGACCGTGCGCACGCACCACCCCAAGGCCGACACCGCCCTCATCGAGCGTGCCTACGCCACGGCGGAGAAGGCCCACTCGGGCCAGAAGCGCAAGAGCGGCGAGCCGTACATCACCCACCCGGTCGCGGTCGCGCAGATCCTCGCCGACCTGGGCATCGGCCCCAAGACCCTCGCCGCGGCGCTGCTCCACGACACCGTCGAGGACACCGACTACGACCTCGAGATGCTGCGGCGCGACTTCGGCGACGAGATCGCCATGCTCGTCGACGGCGTCACCAAGCTCGACAAGGTCAAGTACGGCGACAGCGCGCAGGCCGAGACGGTGCGCAAGATGATCGTCGCGATGTCGAAGGACATCCGCGTGCTCGTCATCAAGCTCGCAGACCGCCTGCACAACGCGCGCACGTGGGGCTTCGTCGAGGAGGCGTCCGCGACCCGCAAGGCGCAGGAGACGCTGGAGATCTACGCCCCGCTCGCGCACCGCCTCGGAATCCAGGCCATCAAGCTCGAGCTCGAGGACCTCTCGTTCGCCGTGCTGCACCCCAAGCTCTACGTCGAGATCGAGAGCCTCGTGCGCCAGCGCACCCCGCAGCGCGAGGAGTTCGTGCACGAGGTCATCGACGCCGTGAGCGACGACCTCAAGTCGGCCAAGATCAAGGGCTCCGTCGCCGGGCGGCCCAAGCAGTACTACTCGATCTACCAGAAGATGATCGTGCGCGGCCGCGACTTCGACGAGATCTACGACCTCACGGGCATCCGCGTGCTCGTCAACTCGGTGCGCGACTGCTACGCCGTGCTCGGGTCGATCCACGCGCGCTGGAACCCGATCCCCGGGCGCTTCAAGGACTACATCGCCACGCCGAAGTTCAACCTCTACCAGTCGCTGCACACGACGGTCATCGGGCCGCACGGCCGCGCGGTCGAGATCCAGATCCGCACGCACGAGATGCACCAGCGGGCCGAGTTCGGCGTCGCCGCGCACTGGAAGTACAAGGCGCGCGTCAACGGCAAGGGCGACGAGGGCACGACGGGCCGCGACGACGCGGACATGGCGTGGCTCGCGCACATCACCGACTGGCAGGCTGAGACCGAGGACCCGGGGGAGTTCCTCGACTCCCTGCGCTTCGAGATCGGGGCCAAGGAGGTCTACGTCTTCACGCCGCAGGGCAAGGTCATCGGCCTGCCCGCGGGCGCGACCCCGGTCGACTTCGCCTACGCCGTGCACACCGAGGTGGGCCACCGCACCATGGGCGCCAAGGTCAACGGCCGGCTCGTGCCGCTCGAGAGCACGCTCAACTCGGGCGACTCCGTCGAGGTCTTCACGTCGAAGAACCCCGATGCGGCACCCAGCCAGGACTGGCTCAACTTCGTCAAGAGCACGCGCGCGCGCAACAAGATCCGCGCGTGGTTCACGAAGGAGCGCCGCGACGAGGCGATCGAGCAGGGCAAGGATGCGATAGCGCGCGCCATGCGCAAGCAGAACCTGCCCCTGCAGAAGCTCATGAGCCAGGACTCGTTCGCCGAGGTGGCGACGCAGCTGCGCTACGACGACGTCACCTCCCTGTATGCCGCGGTGGGCGAGGGCCACGTCTCGACCCAGTCGGTGATCGAGAAGGTCCTCGCGACGATCCACACCCAGGCCGACACCGACGACGAGATCGAGTTCACGCCCAAGACGCGCAGCCGCGCGCTCAAGAACAGCGACTCCGGTGTGCTCGTGCGCGGCGCGCCCGACATCCTCGTCAAGCTCGCGAAGTGCTGCACGCCCGTGCCGGGCGACGAGATCGTCGGCTTCGTGACGCGCGGCGCGGGTGTCTCGGTGCACCGCGGCGACTGCAAGAACGTCACGGCCCTCATGGCCGAGCCGGAGCGCATGATCGACGTCGAGTGGGCGCCGAGCTCGAAGTCGCTGTTCCTCGTGCAGATCCAGGTGGAGGCCCTCGACCGCGCCGGCCTGCTCTCCGATGTGACCCGGGTGCTGAGCGAGAACCACGTCAACATCCTCTCGGCGACGGTGTCGACGTCGAGCGAGCGCCTCGCCCTCAGCCGCTTCGTCTTCGAGATGGGCGACACGACCCACCTCGACCGCGTGCTCAACGCGGTGCGGCGCATCGACGCCGTGTACGACGTCTACCGCGTCAACAGCGGCTGAGCCGGGCGAACGCCCGCTTCTTGCCCGGCAGGTTGCGCCTGTCGTCGAGCGACGCGAGCGCGTCGGGCAGGGATGCGCCGACGCCGATCAGGCGCCGCACGACACCGGGGTCGAACGCGCTCGAGAACCGGGCGAGGTCGACGATGGTGCGGGTCGGCGTCGTGACGAGGGTGCCGTCGAGCCCGGCGACCTCCGCCTCGGAGATGACGACCTCCCGCAGCTCGGTGCCACGGCCGGGGTCGCGGTTGACGCGGGCGCCGATGGCGACGCAGAACTGGTGGCGCACGGGCGGGGTGTCGAGGGCGCCCCACACCCACGCCGCGGAGAGCTGCTCGGCGATGAGGCGCTCGCCCGCGCGCAGGGCGGCGGCGCGGTGCCGCGGCTGCTCGACCTCGTCCACGGGCGAGAAGCCCGCGCCGACGGCGTAGAGCTGGCCGTCGAGCCGGGCGGCCTGCAGCTCGGGTGCGGGAAGGTCGGCGGGGGAGAGCACGCGCGGCAGTCGCATCCTGCCATCGTCGTGCACCGGTCGGCGGCGCGGGAGCCGCGCCGCCGATCGGTGGAGCAGCTACTTGCCGAGGGCGCCCAACCAGGCCTTGCGCGCCTCGAGCGCCTCTTCGGCATCCTTGATCTTGCGCTTGTCGCCCGACGCCTTGGCCGCGGCGAGCTCGGCCTCGAGCTTGGCGATCGCCTCGTTGAGCTGGCCGAGGAATCCCGACTCGCGCTCCTGGCGCTCGGGGTTGTTCCGCTGCCAGTGCTCGTCGTCGAGCTTGCGCACGGCGGTCTCGATGCGGCGCAGGCCGTCTTCGATGGTCTTGACCTTGTCGCGGGGGACCTTTCCGATCTTGTCCCAGCGGCGCAGGATGCCGTTCAGGGCCTCCTTGGCCTTGGTGCGGTCGGTCTCGGTGAGGATCGGCTGCGCCTCGGCGAGCAGCGCCTCCTTGGCCTCGAGGTTGCCGGCGAACTCCTCGTTGTCGCGCGCGTCGAGCTCGCCCTTCGCGGCGTAGAGGGCGTCGCCCGCCTCCTTGAACGCCGCCCAGAGGGCGTCGTCGAACTTCTTGCCCGCACGGCCCGCGGCCTTCCACCGGTCGAGGAGGGTGCGGTACTCGGGGATGCCGTTGGCGCCCTTGCCCACGAGGGCCTCCGCCTTCTCGACGAGGGCCTGCTTCGCGGCGCGCGCATCCTTGTGCGCGGAGTCGAGCTCGGCGAAGAACGCCTTGCGGTGCCCGTCGATCGTCGCGCGGGCGGCACGGAACCGCTTCCACAGCTCGTTGGCCTCGTTCTTGGGCAGGCGCGGTCCTTCTGCCTGGTGCTTCTGCCAGCGGCTGAAGATCTCGTCGATCGTGGCCGTGACCTGCTTCCACTGCGCCTTGGCCGGGTCCTGTGCCGCGAGCGTCTCGGCCTCGACGACGAGGGCCTCCCGCTGGGCGAGGGCCTCGGCGACCGCGGCCTTCGACTCCTCGGACTGCTTCTCGGTGAGCTCCGTCACGGTGCCCCCGAGCGCCTCGACGCGCGTGCGGAGTGCCGCGATGTTGCCGACGGCGTTGGGCTCCTTGAGGGATGCCGTGAGGGCCGTGACGGCCTTGGCGATGTCAGAGGCCGGGGCGCCGCGCTTGGCGCGCTGCTCGAGCAGGGTCACCTGGCCGGCGAGCTCCGTGAACTTGCGCTCGAAGTAGGCGAGGGCCTCCTCGGCGGTGCCGTCCGGGTACTGGCCGACGGCCCGCTCGCCCGACTCCTCGCGAACGAAGACGGTTCCGGTCTCGTCGACGCGGCCCCACGGAGCCTGATCTGTCGCCACAGTGAATCACCCTTAGCTGTTGTCCTGGTCGGGAAGACACTCCTCGCCGAGCGGACTCAAGCTTATGGCACGCTGGGAAACGGCCGCGCTGGTGTTACTGGATCGTGAGGGCCGTGATGCGCGTGGGCACGACGGGGGCACCGTCGGTCGCGCCGCCCTCGACGCCCTTCGACGTGATCTGCGCGATGAGCTCGTCGAGCCCGCTCGTGATCGTGCCGAACACCGTGTACCCGCCCGCGCTGTCGTCGGGCAGGGCCGACGGCGAGAGGACGATGAAGAACTGGCGGCCGTTGCTGTACGCGTCGTTGCCGGCGCGCGCCATCGCGAGCGAGGCCGTCGGGTAGACCCCGCCGACCGCGGCGTTCTCGATGGGGCCGAAGCTGAAGCTCGGGTCGGTCGCGCCCGTGCCATCCGCGGAGCCGCACTGGATGAGGTTGGCGGAGTCGCTCGCGACCAGTCGGTGGCACGTCTTGTCGATGTAGTAGCCGGACTGCACGGACTGCACGAACGCGGCGACCGCCTGCGGGGCGAGCGTGCCGTCGAGCTGCACGCCCAGCTGCACGTCGTTGAGCGACATCTCGCCCGTCCACGTGCGGTTCTCGGCGGTCGAGGGATCGGGCACGTCGCCGACGTTCGTCTGCGGGGTCTCCGCCTCGGGCGTGGACGACGCCGACGCGGAGGGCGCGGGGGTGGGCGTGCCGGGGCCCCCGTTGAAGTAGAAGAGCTGCGCGGTGGTCGCGAGCGCCGCGACCACGACGACGGCACCGATGGCGAAGAGGTTGTCGCGCCTGCGGCGGGTCTGCTGCTGCTGGTGCACGGCCTGGCGGGCGTTGTAGCGGCGCAGGCGCTCCCGTGCCTCACGCGCTTCGCGCTCGGTGTTCTTGCTCGCGGCCACGGTTCCTCCAGTCGACGGTCAACGAGAACTTTACGATACGTGGGCAGGTCGGACGCTCCGGTTAGCATGGCGGCATGGACCAGCCCGGACTGCGCAGCGGGGCCACCCCGCTCGCGGTGCGCATGCGGCCTCAGCGCCTCGAGGAGATCGCGGGGCAGAAGCACCTGCTCACGCCCGGCTCCCCGCTCGTGAGCCTCGCGACCGACAGCACGGGCGCCCAGGGCTCGGTCTCGATAATCCTGTGGGGCCCGCCCGGCACGGGCAAGACGACCATCGCGAAGGCGATCGCCCATGGCTCGGGGCGCAAGTTCGTCGAGCTCTCCGCGGTGACCGCGGGCGTGCGCGACGTGCGCCAGGTCATGGACGAGGCCCTCTCGAGCCGCGACCTCTACGGCCTCACGACGGTGCTGTTCCTCGACGAGATCCACAGGTTCACCAAGGCCCAGCAGGACGCACTGCTGCCCGGCGTCGAGAACGGGTGGGTCATCCTCATCGCCGCGACCACCGAGAACCCGTCGTTCTCGGTCATCTCGCCCCTGCTCTCGCGCTCCCTCCTGCTGACCCTCGAGCAGCTCAGCGAGGACGACCTCGCCGACGTCATCGACAGGGCGGTGACGGCGCCGCACGGCCTCGGCGACTCCGTCGTGCTCGACCCCGAGGCGCGTGCGGCGATCATCCGCCTCTCGTCGGGGGATGCCCGGCGCGCCCTCACGGCGCTCGAAGCCTCGGCGCTCGTCGCCACCACGTCGCGGGAGGGCGGCGAGACGCCGCACGTGACGGCGGAGATCGTGGCCTCGGCCGTCGACAGGGCGCTGCTGCGCTACGACCGGCAGGGCGACGAGCACTACGACGTCATCAGCGCGTTCATCAAGTCCGTGCGCGGCTCCGACGTCGACGCCGCCCTGCACTACCTCGCGCGCATGATCGAGGCGGGGGAGGACCCGCGCTTCATCGCGCGGCGCGTCATCATCTCCGCGGCCGAGGACATCGGCATGGCCGACCCGCAGGCCCTCGTCATCGCCATGGCCGCCGCCGACGCCGTGCAGCTCATCGGCATGCCCGAGGGGCGCATCCCGCTCGCCGAGGCAGTCGTCTACCTCGCGACGGCGCCCAAGTCGAACGCCGCCTACATGGCGCTGGATGCGGCGATCGCCGACGTGCGCGCGGGCAAGATCGGGCGCGTGCCCAAGCCGCTGCGCGACGCCCACTACCCGGGCGCCAAGCGCCTCGGGCACGGCAAGGGCTACAAGTACTCCCACGACGCGGAGTTCGGCGTCGCCGAGCAGCAGTACCTGCCCGACGAGCTCAGGGGCACGGAGTACTACCGGCCCACGAACAACGGCAACGAGCGCGAGGTCGCCGCACGGCTCGAGAAGCTCAGGGCGATCATCCGGGGATCCTGATCCTCTGGTAAGCTCCCAAGGTTGGTCTTTGCCAACACTCCCACCCTGCAAGCCCCGGACGGCGTCGACGTGCCTCCGAATCTACGGGTTGGCGGGAGTACGTCTGTGAGCCGCGAGAGCCGCGGCCACGTTGTTGGAAGGAACCCGTGTCTACCAAGTCACGTACTCGTAGCAAGACCCGCCTCTCCCGTGCGCTCGGCATCGCCCTCACCCCGAAGGCCGCCAAGTACCTCGAGAAGCGCCCGTACGCTCCCGGTGAGCACGGCCGCACCAAGCGCAAGCAGGACAGCGACTACGCCGTCCGCCTCCGCGAGAAGCAGCGCCTGCGCGCCCAGTACGGCATCCGCGAGGCGCAGCTGCGCATCCAGTTCGAGGAGGCTCGCAAGAGCGCCGGCCTGACCGGTGAGAACCTCGTGGAGCAGCTCGAGATGCGCCTCGACGCCATCATCGTCCGCTCGGCGATCGCCCGCACCACGGCGCAGGCGCGCCAGATGGTCGTGCACCGCCACATCCTCGTCGACGGCCAGCTCGTCGACCGCCCGTCGTTCCGCGTGAAGCCGGGCCAGCTCGTGCACGTCAAGGCGCGCAGCGAGGGCATGGAGATCTTCCAGGTCGCCGCGGCCGGCGGCCACGTCGACGTGCTGCCCAAGACCCCGGGCTACCTCGAGGTCGAGCTCGACAAGCTGCAGGCGCGCCTCGTGCGCCGCCCCAAGCGCGCAGAGGTTCCCGTGACCTGCGAGGTCCAGCTCGTCGTCGAGTACTACGCGGCCCGCTAGCACCCAGCACCACCTCGAATGCCCCCGATCCTCGGATCGGGGGCATTCTTGTTGCCATGGAGATCGACGAGCAGCTCGTGAGGATGCTCGTCGCCGAGCAGTTCCCGCAGTGGGCGCACCTGCCCGTGACGCTCGTGCCGCAGGGCTGGGACCACCGCACGTTCCGCCTGGGGGACTCTCTCTCGGCACGACTGCCGAGCGCTCCCGGCTACGTGCCGCAGGGCGAGAAGGAACAGCGCTGGCTGCCGCTGCTGGCCCCGCGGCTGCCCGTCGAGGTCCCGCGCCCTGTCGCGGTGGGGAGGCCCGGCCAGGGCTATCCGCTGCCGTGGTCGGTGTACGGCTGGATCGAGGGGGACGTGCCGGCCGTCGACTCCGTGATCACCGATCCGGCCCTCGCGACGGATGTCGCACACTTCCTGCTCGCCCTGCAGTCCGCCTCGGACGACGGCCCACCGCCCGGAGCGCACTCCGCGCTGCGCGGGGCGCCTCCGCAGGTCTACGACGCCGACGTGCGGCGCTGCCTCCCACTCGCACCCGGCGCGGAGGCGGTGTGGGACGCGGCCTGCCGCGCCACCTCGCGCGAGGCGCCCGTGTGGTTCCACGGCGACGTCGCGGCGGGCAACCTCGTGCTGCGCGACGGGCGGCTCGCGGCCGTGCTCGACTTCGGCTGCTCGGGCTTCGGCGACCCCGCGTGCGACGTGGCCGCGGCGTGGATGCTCTTCGACGGCGCAGGGCGCGAGGCGTTCCTCGCCGTGCTCCGCCCCGACCCGGGGATGCTCGCGCGCGCCCGGGGCTGGGCGCTGTGGAAGGCGCTCCTGAGGCTCGAGGCCGGCGAGGCCGAGGGTGCGCGCATCCTCGACGCCGTCGTGACTCGGTAGGCTCGGGAGCATGACAGCCGGAGACATTGCAGGACTCATCGCGGCGGGAGTGTTCGCCGTGCTCGTCGGCCTTCTGGCGATCCCGCTCGTGAAGCTCGGGCGGGTGTTCGACGAGACGAGCGAGACCATCAAGGATGTGCGGGTGAACGTCGCTCCGCTGCTCGAGGAGGCGACGACGACCATGTCCGAGGCCAACCGGCAGCTGCAGCGCGTCGACTCGATCACCTCGAGCGTCGAGGAGGCCACGGGCAACGTCTCGTCGCTCATCGCGCTCTTCGCGGCGACCGTGGGCGGCCCGCTCATCAAGGTCGCGGGGTTCTCGGCGGGCGTGCGTGCGGCCGTGCTCGGTCTGCGGGCACCTCGCAGGCCGAAGAACTAAGCTTGAAGTCGGTTTCCCCCAGGTAGAAGCGAGCTAGGAGCATCACCATGAAGAGCATCCTCCTTCTGGCCGTCGGCGTCGCCGCCGGTTTCATCGTCGCCCACCAGGTCTCGAAGACCCCGCAGGGCAAGCAGTTCTTCGACGATGTCGACAGCAAGGCCCGCGAGTTCGGCAGCGCCGTCGTCGACGGCTACAAGGCCCGCGAGGCGGAGCTGCGCGCCGCGGTCGCCGAGGCCGAGGACGTCATCGCAGACCTCAAGCGCTCCCGTTAGTACCCGCAGGCCGTCGGCCTGCATAGACACCCAGGACCCCCATGCAGACCGCTGACATCCAGAACCGCTGGCTCACCTTCTTCGGAGACCGCGGGCACACCGTCGTACCCTCCGCGTCGCTCGTGAGCGACGACCCGACGCTCCTCTTCACGGTCGCCGGCATGGTGCCGTTCGTGCCGTACCTCACGGGGCTCGTGCCCGCGCCGTTCCCGCGCGCGACGAGCGTGCAGAAGTGCATCCGCACCCTCGACATCGAGGAGGTCGGCAAGACCCCCCGGCACGGCACCTTCTTCCAGATGAACGGCAACTTCTCGTTCGGCGACTACTTCAAGGAGCAGGCGATCGAGTACGCGTGGGAGCTGCTCACGAGCGAGGAGTCGAAGGGCGGTCTCGGGTTCGACGAGAAGGACCTGTGGGTCACCGTCTACAAGGACGACGACGACGCGGTGAACTTCTGGAAGAAGACCGCGGGTCTGCCGGATGAGCGCATCCAGCGCCTCGACATGGACACGAACTACTGGTCGACCGGGCAGCCCGGACCGGCCGGCCCGTGCTCGGAGATCTTCTTCGACCGCGGTCCCTCCTACGGCGTCGACGGCGGCCCCGCCACCGACGACGACCGCTACGTGGAGATCTGGAACCTCGTCTTCATGCAGTACCTGCGCGGCGAAGGCTCCGGCAAGAACTTCGACATCCTGGGCGAGCTGCCCAAGAAGAACATCGACACCGGCATGGGCATGGAGCGCGTCGCCTTCATCAAGCAGGGTGTCGAGAACATGTACGAGATCGACCAGGTGCGCCCCGTGCTCGACCGTGCCGCCGAGCTCTCGAAGCGCCGCTACGGCGCGAACCACGACGACGACGTGCGCATGCGCGTCATCGCAGACCACGTGCGCTCGAGCCTCATGCTCATGACCGACGGCGTCACGCCGTCGAACGAGGGCCGCGGGTACATCCTGCGCCGCCTGCTGCGCCGCACGGTGCGCGCCATGCGCCTCCTGGGCGTCGAGGACCCGACCTTCGCCGAGCTGTTCCCCGCGTCGCGCGACGCCATGAAGGCGCAGTACCCCGACGTTGCAGCCGAGTGGGACCGCACGTCGCGCCTCGCGCTGGGCGAGGAGGAGACCTTCCTCAAGACGCTCACGGCCGGCACGAGCATCCTCGACCTCGCCGTCTCGCGCGCCCGGCAGGCGGGCTCCGCCGAGCTGCCGAGCGACACCACGTTCCTGCTGCACGACACCTACGGCTTCCCGATCGACCTCACGCTCGAGATCGCGGAGGAGGCGGGCCTCAAGGTCGACCGCGACGCGTTCGACGCGCTCATGCTCCAGCAGCGCACGCGCGCGAAGGAGGACGCGAAGGCGAAGAAGCAGCACCTCGCCGACCTCTCGGTCTACAGCGCGTTCCGCGCGCAGGGCGAGACCGTCTTCACGGGCTACGACTACCTCACGACCGAGACGACGGTGCTCGGGCTCATCGTCGACGGCGAGTCGGTGACGAAGGCGACAGCGGGGCAGATCGCGGAGGTCATCCTCGCGGAGACCTCGCTCTACGCGGAGTCCGGCGGCCAGGAGTCCGACGCCGGCACGATCGTGGGCGCGGGCTTCGAGCTCGAGGTGCTCGACGTGCAGCGGCCCGTGAAGGGGCTCGTGAGCCACAAGGTGCAGGTCACCACGGGCGAGGTGGGCGTCGGCGACGCCGCGACGAGCATCGTCGACCCCGAGTGGCGCAGGGGCGCTACCCAGGCGCACTCGGCGACGCACCTCATCCACGCCGCCCTGCGGCAGATCCTCGGCCCGGAGGCGCACCAGTCCGGCTCGTACAACAAGGCCGGCTACATGCGCCTCGACTTCTCGTGGAACCAGGCGCTGTCGCACGCCACCAAGACGGAGATCGAGGAGGTCGCCAACAACGCCGTGCGCGACAACCTCGAGGTCACCACGCGCATCCTGCCGCTCGCGGAGGCGAAGGCGCTCGGCGCCATGGCCCTCTTCAGCGAGAAGTACGGCGACACCGTGCGCGTCGTCGAGATCGGCGGCCCCTGGTCGCTCGAGCTCTGCGCGGGCACGCACGTGGGCCGCTCGTCGGAGGTCGGCCTCATCAACCTCGTGGGGGAGTCGTCGGTCGGGTCCGCCAACCGTCGCATCGAGTCGCTCGTGGGCCTCGAGGCCTTCCGCGACCTCGCGGCCGAGCGCGCCATCGTCTCCGAGCTCACGAGCTCGCTCAAGACGCCGCGCGAGCAGCTCCCCGACCGCATCGCCTCGCTCGTCGCCGACCTCAAGGCGGCGGAGAAGAAGATCGCGGACTTCGAGTCGGCACAGCTCGGCCAGCGCGTTCCGGCCCTCGTGGCGAACGCACGCCGCGTCGGCGCCGTGACGTTCGTGGGCGAGCACGTGGGCGCGCTGAACAGCGCGGACGACCTGCGCGGGCTCGTGACGAGCGTGCGCAACCAGCTCGGCTCCGACGCATCGGTCGTCGCACTCGCGGCCGACGTGCAGGGCAAGCCCGCGGTCATTGTCGCCACCAACGAGGCCTCGCGGGATGCGGGCCTCAAGGCCGGCGCCCTCGCGAAGACGGCGGCGGGCATCCTCGGCGGAGGCGGCGGCGGCAAGGACGACCTCGCCCAGGGCGGCGGGGCCGACATCTCCGCGATCCCTGCCGCGCTCGACGCGATCTCCGCGGCAGTCGCGGGCTGACCGGGTGCGCCCGGGAGTGCGGCTCGGCATCGACGTGGGCAAGGCCCGCGTCGGGGTCGCGCGGTGCGACCTGCACGGCATGATCGCGACCCCGGTCGAGACGGTGCCGCGCGGACCGGGCGACCTCGCGCGCATCGCCGAGCTCGCCACGGAGTACGACGCCGTCGAGCTCGTCGTGGGCCTTCCGATAGCGCTCTCGGGCAACGAGACCGCGTCGACGGGGGATGCGCGGCTCTTCGCCGCCGAGCTCGCGAGCGTGCAGCCCGCGACCGTGCGGCTCGTGGACGAACGGCTCTCGACGGTCTCCGCCCACTCGGCGCTGCGCGCGTCCGGCCGCACCGCGAAGAACTCGCGCTCGGTGGTCGACCAGGTTGCCGCCGTTATAATTCTGCAACACGCCCTCGACTTCGAGCGCTCGGCCGGCTCTCCGCCCGGTGCGGTGGTCGAGCCTCCCCGCTCTCCCTCGGACGAAGGACCCTGACCCATGGCGAACGACCCGAGCTGGGACGACATCTTCAAGGCCGAGCCCGCTCCGAGCGAGCCCGTGGCTCCCCAGCAGCAGCAGCAGCCGGTCGACGACGACCCGTTCGCCGCGCTCTTCGGCTCGTCCGCCCCCGAGCCGCTCGTCGAGCCCGCGGCCCCCGCTCCCGCGCCCTCGCTGCCGACGTCGTCGACGCCCGCCCCTGATCCGCTCGCGGGCCTGTTTGGTGCGAGCCCGGCGGCCGAGACCTACCCGCCCACGCAGGCCTATCCGGCTGTCGCCGCCGAGCAGCCCGTCTCGCGGCGCGAGGCCCGGGAGAGCGAGGGGCGTCGCCGGGGCGGCGGCTCGTCGGGCGGTGCGGGCGGTGCGGGCGGTGGCGGTGCGCGCGGTGGGGCGGGCAAGCCCCGGCGCCGCCTGCTGTGGCTCAAGATCACCCTGCCGATCGTCCTCGTGCTCGGTGCGGCGGGCGGTGTCGCCGCCTACGGCTGGTTCACCTACAACGAGCAGGTGCGCGAACTGCTCGGCATCCCGCTGCCGACCGACTACGCGGGCACGGGCAACGGCGAGGAGGTCATCGTCTCGATCAAGTCGGGCGACATCGGCTCCGACGTCGCGGTGACCCTGCACGAGGCCGGCGTCACGATGACCTACAAGGCCGTCTACGACTACCTCGTCGCCAACCCCGACGTGAGCTTCCTGCCCGGCAACTGGAGGCTCCAGAAGGAGATGAGCGCCAAGTCCGCCGTCGAGGCGCTGCAGAACGCCGACAACAAGGTCACCGACCGGCTGCTCATCACCGAGGGCACGGTGCTGCCCAACGCCCTCGAGACCATCGCCGCGACGACGGGCATCCCGATCGAGGATGTGCAGGCGGCAGCCGCGGACGTGTCGGCCTACGGGCTGCCGGCCGAGGCGACGACGCTCGAGGGCTTCCTGTTCCCGGCCACCTACGAGCTCGACGGCACCGAGACCGCCCAGGGCATCCTGCAGAAGATGGTCGACACCATGATGGAGCACCTCGACGCGGCCGGGGTCGCGCCCGAGGACCGCTGGAAGACCGTCATCATGGCCTCGATAGTGCAGCGGGAGGCCGGCTCGAACGTCGACGACTTCGGCAAGATCGCGCGCGTCTTCTACAACCGCCTCGACCAGGGCATCAACCTCGAGTCGGACGCGACGGTCGCCTACGGCACGGGCCGCCTCGACAGCGTGTGGACCGAGCCGGAGGAGCGCGAGGACCCGAGCAACCTCTACAACACCTACGCGAACCCGGGCCTCCCGATCGGGCCCATCGGCCTGCCGGGCGACGACGCGATCAACGCGGCGCTGCACCCGACGGAGGGTCCGTGGCTGTTCTTCGTGCCGATCAACCTCGCGACGGGCGAGACGGTGTTCTCTGAGACCGCGGACGAGCACCAGGCGGCTGTCGACCAGCTCCTCGCCTGGTGCGACGAGAGCGCCGAGAACGCGACGTACTGCCAGTGACGCGCGATCGCCTCGCCGTCCTCGGCTCGCCGATCCACCACTCGAGATCTCCGGCGATCCACCGCGCCGCCTACGGCGTGCTCGGGGTCGACTGGGAGTACACGGCGATCGAGGTCACCGAGGCCACCCTCGCGGAGTTCGTCGGCTCGCGCGATGAGCGCTGGCGCGGCCTGTCGCTCACGATGCCGCTCAAGCGCGACATCCTCCCGCTGCTCGACCGGCGCGACCCGCTCGTCGACCTCGTGGGCGGTGCGAACACCGTGCTCTTCGCCGACGAGGGGCTGCTGGGCTTCAACACCGACGTCTACGGGGTCGAGCGCTCGTTCCGCGAGGCGGGTGTCGACGCGCTCGCGTCGGTGCACGTCATCGGGGCCGGGGCGACGGCCGCGTCGGTCATCGCGGGCGTCGCGCGGCTCGGGGCCACGACGGTGACGGTGGGCGCCCGCACGGCGTCGAAGGCCGAGCCGCTCGTCGCGCTCGGCGCCGCGCTCGGAACCGACGTGGCGGTGGTTGGGCTCGCCGACGCCCCCGCCGCCGACGCGGTGGTGAGCACGCTGCCCGGGGGCGACTACGGGCTCTCGTTCCCCGCCGCCCTGCGCCGACGCGCCGTGCTCTTCGACGTGGCCTACGACCCGTGGCCGAGCGCGCTCGCCCTGCAGTGGCAGGATGCCGGCGGCACGGTCATCCCCGGCATCGAGCTGCTGCTCAACCAAGCGGTCGGGCAGGTGCGCGTCTTCGTGGGCGGCGACCCCGGCCTCCCGCTCTCCGACGAGGAGTCGGTCGTGGCGGCCATGCGCTCCGCCGTCTGGAAAGATTGACCCATGCTGCGTTGGTTGACTGCCGGTGAGTCGCACGGGCCAGAGCTCGTCGCGATCCTCGAGGGGATGCCCTCGGGCGTGCCCGTGCTCCCGGAGATGATCCAGGACGACATGAAGCGCCGGTCGCTCGGCTACGGCCGCGGCGCGCGCATGAAGTTCGAGCAGGACGAGCTCACGCTCTCCGGCGGCATCCGCCTCGGCGCCACGATGGGCAGCCCCATCGCGCTGCGCATCGGCAACACCGAGTGGCACCGCTGGGTCGACGTCATGAGCGCGACCCCGGTCGACCCCGAGACGTTCCCCAAGGGCCGGGGCGCGGCCCTCACGCGCCCGCGCCCCGGCCATGCCGACCTCGTGGGCATGCAGAAGTACGACTTCCCCGAGGCCCGGAACGTGCTCGAGCGCGCGTCGGCACGCGAGACCGCGGCCCGCGTCGCCCTCGGTGCGATCGCGCGCTCGTTCCTCTCCGAGCTCGGCATCCGCATCGTGAGCCATGTGCTGTCGATCGGCGAGGTGCGTGTTCCCGAGGATGCGGCGCTGCCCGCGTTCGAGGATGTCGCGGCCCTCGACGCCGACCCGCTGCGCTGCTTCGACAAGGCCACGTCCGACCTCATGGTCGCCGAGGTCGACCGTGCCCACGACGACGGCGACACGCTCGGCGGCGTCGTCGAGGTGCTCGCGTACGGGGTGCCCCCGGGCCTCGGCTCGTACACGCACTGGGACCGCCGCCTCGACTCGCAGCTCGCCGCGGCGCTCATGGGCATCCAGGCCATCAAGGGCGTCGAGGTCGGCGACGGCTTCGAGACGGCCCGCCGCAGGGGCTCGGCGGCCCACGACGAGCTCGTCATGGGCCCGGACGGCATCACGCGCCTCACCGACCGCGCGGGCGGCACGGAGGGCGGCATGAGCACGGGCACCCTGCTGCGCGTGCGCGCGGCGATGAAGCCCATCTCGACGGTGCCGCACGCCCTGCGGACCGTGGATGTCGCGACCGGCGCCGCCGCGGAGGCACACCACCAGCGTTCCGACGTGTGCGCGGTGCCCGCCGCGGGTGTCGTGGCCGAGGCCATGGTCGCCCTCGTGCTCGCGAACTCCGTGCTCGAGAAGTTCGGCGGCGACTCGCTCGGCGAGACGAGGCGCAACCTCGAGGCCTACCTCGCCGCCATCCCGGACGCCCTCGCGACGGCATCGCAGTCCGCCGGTGAGTGAGGGCACCGGCGCCGTCGTCGTCCTCATCGGTGCCCCCGGCGCGGGCAAGACGCGCACGGGCAAGCGCCTCGCGCGCCTGCTCGGCGTGCCGATCATCGACACCGACGGGCGCATCGTCGCCGAGCACGGACCCATCGCGGGCATCTTCGAGCAGCACGGCGAGCCGCACTTCCGCGCCCTCGAGCGCGAGGTCGTGGCCGCCGCCCTGCTCGAGCCCGCGATCGTCACGCTCGGCGGGGGAGCCGTGCTCGACGAGGGCACGCAGGCGCTCCTCGCGGACCACAGGGTCGTGCAGCTCACGGTCTCGCCCGAGGCCGTCGCGGCGCGCATCGCGGGCGGCAAGCGCCCGCTCGTCAAGGACGGCATCGGCGCCTGGACCGCCCTCGTGCAGAAGCGCCAGCCGATCTACGACAGGCTCTCGCACCTCACCATCGACACATCCCACCGCCCGCTCGACGGCGTGGCGCAGGAGATCGCAGATTGGCTCTCGACGTGACCGACACCACCATCATCCCCGTGGCCGGGGACGACCCGTACGACGTGCTCGTGGGGCGCGGCATCCTCGCGAACCTCGCCGACCAGCTGGGCCCGCGGGTCGCGAAGGTGCTCATCATCCACCCGCCGACGCTGGGCGCCAAGGCGAACGCGCTGCGCGACTCGCTCGCCGACCGCTTCGAGGTGCTCCTCGCCGAGGTGCCCGACGCCGAGGACGCCAAGCGCGTCGAGGTCGCGGCGTTCTGCTGGCAGATCATGGGCCAGACCGACTTCACGCGCACCGACGCCGTCATCGGCTTCGGCGGGGGAGCGACCACCGACCTCGCGGGCTTCGTCGCCGCGACCTGGCTGCGCGGGGTCCGCCTCGTGCAGGTGCCGACGAGCGTCGCGGGCATGGTCGACGCCGCGGTCGGCGGCAAGACGGGCATCAACACGTCCGAGGGCAAGAACCTCGTGGGCTCGTTCTACGCGCCCGCGGCCGTCGTCGCGGACCTCGACGTGCTCGACACGCTGCCGCGCAACGAGATCCTCGCGGGCTTCGCCGAGATCGTGAAGTGCGGGTTCATCGGCGAGCCCGAGATCCTCGATATCGTCGAGGCCTCGGTCGAGCGCGTCACGGATCCCACGACCGACGAGTTCCGCCGCGTCGTCGAGCTCTCCATCGGCCTCAAGGCGCGCGTCGTGGGGGAGGACTTCAAGGAGTCGGGCCTGCGCGAGATCCTCAACTACGGCCACACCCTCGGCCACGCCATCGAGCACGCCGAGCGGTACCGCTGGCGCCACGGCGCAGCGGTGGCCGTGGGGATGGTGTTCGCCGCGGAGCTGGGGCGCCTCGCCGGCACCCTCTCCGACGCGGTCGTGGACAGGCACCGGAGCATCCTCACGTCGCTCACCCTCCCCATCGACTACCCGCTCGGGCGCTGGAGCACGCTCCTGGCCACCATGCAGCGCGACAAGAAGGCCCGCGCCGGCATGATGCGCTTCATCGTGCTCGACGACGTCGGCAAGCCGCGCGTGCTCGCGGGCCCCGAGGAGGCGACGCTGTTCTCCGCGTACCAGGAGGTGGGGGTGTGACCGTCGCGTCGGCGCTGTGGTCGTTCGCGCTCCTCGCGGGCGTGCTCACGATCATCCCGGGGCCGGACAGCGCGCTCATCCTGCGCTCGGCCCTCGTGCAGACCCGCAGGCACGCCTACGCGACGGCCCTCGGTATCGCGAGCGGCACGTTCGTGTGGGGCGCGGCCGCGGCCGTGGGCGCCGCCGCGCTGCTCGCCGCCTCCGAGGTCGCGTTCACCATCCTCAAGGTCGTGGGCGCCCTCTACCTCGCGTACCTCGGCATCTCGATGATCGTGAAGTCGTTCCGCCGGGCCCACGCCGAGGCCGCGGTCGCCGCGCCCGTGGGCACGCTCAAGGGGGCGTTCGCGCGCGGAGCGCTCACCAACCTGCTCAACCCGAAGGTCGGCGTGTTCTACATCGCGCTCATCCCGCAGTTCATCCCCCCGGGGGTGCCGCCCGTGGGGATGGGGCTGCTGCTCGCGGGCGTGCACGTCGTCGAGTCGATCGTGTGGTTCACGGGGCTCATCCTCGCCGCCCACTTCGCGCGCGCCTTCCTCTCGTCGCCGAGAGTGTCGGCGTGGATCGACCGCGTCACGGGCGGCATCCTCGTGGCGTTCGGCGTATTCCTCGCGGTCGAGTCGCGCCAGACCCCCTAGCTCCTCCCGCGTCCTGCGCGCAGGTCGGCGAGCTGCGCGGAATGTCCCACCCACCTCGCCCACCTGCGGGCACAAAGCGTTGGGGACAATACACTCGTGAGCGTGACCAACGTCCTCGTCCTCAACGGCCCCAACCTCGGCCGCCTCGGCAGCCGCGAGCCCGACGTCTACGGCAGCGGCACGCTCGACGACCTGCGGGCCGCGCTCGAGTCCGAGGCCCACGAGGGTCTCACGATCGACCTGCGGCAGACGAACGACGAGGCGACCCTCATCGGCTGGCTCTACGAGGCAGTCGACACCTCGAGCCCGGTCATCCTCAACCCCGCGGCCTTCACGCACTACTCGTACGCGCTGCGCGACGCCGCGGCGCTCGTGACCAAGGCCGGCCTGCTGCTCGTCGAGGTGCACATCTCGAACCCGCACGCGCGCGAGGTGTTCCGGCACACGAGCGTCATCTCGGGCGTGGCGACGGGCGTGATCGCCGGGTTTGGCTTCGAGTCGTACGCCCTGGCCCTCGACCTCGTCGCGCGCCGCCTCCGGTAGACTCGACCGCTGCATTCATAACGAACGGAATATCTCCCCATGGCTTCTACCGCAGACATCAGGAACGGCGTCGTCCTCAACATGGACGGCCAGCTCTGGACCGTCATCGACTTCCAGCACGTCAAGCCCGGCAAGGGTGGCGCGTTCGTGCGCACGAAGGTCAAGAACGTGATGAGCGGCAAGGTCGTCGACCGCACGTTCAACGCCGGCGCGAAGATCGAGACCGAGACCGTCGACCGTGCGGACTACCAGTACCTGTACGCGGACGGTGAGAACTACGTCTTCATGGACAAGGGCACCTACGACCAGATCACGCTCACCCCGGCACAGGTCGGCGACGCCCCCAACTTCATGCTCGAGAACCAGGATGTGACGATCGCCCTGCACAACGGCGACCCGCTCTACGTCGAGCTCCCCGCGTCGGTGACGCTCGAGATCACCTACACGGAGCCGGGCCTGCAGGGCGACCGCTCGACGGGCGGCACGAAGCCCGCGACCGTCGAGACGGGCTACCAGATCCAGGTGCCGCTGTTCCTCGAGCAGGGCACGAAGGTCAAGGTCGACACGCGCGACGGCTCGTACCTCGGCCGCGTCAACGACTAGTGGGAGCACGCACCAAGTCCCGCAAGCGCGCGCTCGACATCCTGTACGGGGCCGACGTCCGGGGCGAGTCGATCAACACGGCCCTCGCCGCCGAGCAGGCCCGCAACGACGCCGACGCGAAGCGCGCCAACTCGTGGCCGTACGCGCGCGACATCGTCATCGGCATCACGGAGCACGGCGACGAGATCGACGAGCTCATCGAGACCTACTCGCAGGGCTGGCCCCTCGGGCGGATGCCCGCCGTCGACCGCGCCCTGCTGCGCATCGGCCTGTGGGAGATCCTCTTCAACGACGAGGTGCCCGACGGCGTCGCCATCTCGGAGGCCGTGGAGTCGGCGAAGCTCCACAGCACCGACGACTCCGCGGGATTCGTCAACGGCCTGCTCGGCCGCATCGCGGCGAGCAGGGCGTAGTGTGACGCGGCGTTACGCCGCGATTGCCCCCGGCGGCGACGCTGCCAATAGCGTCATGGGATGCCCGCACTCTCCGTGAGCCTCGACGCCGTCGGCCGCACCTTCGGCGACCGCCGGGTGCTGCGCGACATCGACCTCGAGATCGCGCCGGGGGAGATCGTCGCCCTGCTCGGCCCGTCGGGCTGCGGCAAGTCGACGCTGCTTCGTCAGGTGAGCGGCCTCGACTTCCCCGATGCGGGCACGGTGTCGATCGACGGCGCCGCCGTGCGCGGCATCGACCAGCGGTCGGCCGTGGCGTTCCAGGAGCCGCGGCTGCTGCCGTGGCGGTCGGTCGCGCGCAACGTGGAGGTGGGGCTGCCGCGCGGCACGTCGCGCGCCGCGGGGCGCGCGCGCGTCGACGAGCTCCTCGGCCTCGTGCAGCTCTCCGATGCCAAGCACCTTCGGCCGCGCCAGATCTCGGGCGGCATGGCCCAGCGCGCCTCGCTCGCGCGCGCCCTCGCCCGCGGCCCGGGCGTCCTCGTGCTCGACGAGCCGTTCGGCGCGCTCGACGCCCTCACGCGCCTGACCATGCAGGACCTGCTCCTCGACCTCCACGCGGCGGAGCCCGCGACGATCCTGCTCGTGACGCACGACGTCGACGAGGCGCTCTACCTCGCCGACCGCGTCGTGCTGCTGGGCGCCGAGCCCGGCTACGCGCCGAACACCGGGGCGGTCGTCCGCTCCGTCATCACCGTCCCGGGGGCGAGGCCGCGCGACCGCGGCAGCGCATCCCTGGCACAGCTCCGGGCCGAGCTCCTCGGCGGCCTCGGGGTATCCACCCATCACCCTGCCCACACCTTCTGACGACACCTAGGACACCATGACATCCCGCAAGCGCTTCATCTCCCTTGCCGCGATCGCCACAGCAGCTGTGATCGCCCTGACCGGCTGCGTGCAGGGCGAGGGCTCCAACCTCGCCGCCGAGCCGGAGCCCACCTCGACCCTCCCCGGCACGTGGAGCAGCGACACCCTCAACATCGACTTCGCGACCTACAACCCCCTGAGCCTCATCATCAAGGATCAGGGCTGGCTCGAGAGCACCCTCGGCGACAAGGTGACCGTCAACTGGGTGCAGTCGGCGGGTTCCGCCGCGGCCAACGAGGCGCTCAAGGCCGGATCGATCGACGTGGGCTCCACGGCGGGTTCCGCCGCGCTCCTCGCGCGCTCGAACGGCTCGCCCATCCAGACCATCGACGTCTACTCGCAGCCCAACTGGTCCGCGATCCTGGTGGGCCCGAACTCGACGATCACGAGCGTCGCCGACCTCAAGGGCAAGAACATCGCCGCGAACGCGGGCACCGACCCCTACTTCTTCCTGCTGCAGACGCTGGATGAGGCGGGGATCGGCCTCGACGAGGTGACCATCACCCAGCTGCAGCACGCCGACGGCAAGACCGCCCTCGAGGCGGGCACGGTCGACGCGTGGGCGGGACTCGACCCGCTGCTCTCGGCGAGCGTCGTCAACGCGGGCTCGAAGATCATCTACGACAACCCCGACTTCAACAGCTACGGCTTCCTCAACGCGACGGAGTCGTTCCTCACGAAGTCTCCCGACCTCGCGCAGGTCGTCGTCGACGCCTACGAGAAGGCGCGCGAGTGGGCCATCGCCAACCCGGACGACGCTGCCCAGATCCTCGCGGACGTCGCGGGCATCGACCTGCCCATCGCCGAGTCGGTGCTCATCGACCGCACGAAGCTCGACATCGACCCGAAGCCCGGCAAGGCCCAGACGGCCGTGCTCAAGATCATCGGCCCGGTGTTCGTGACGATCGGCTCGGTCGCCGACCAGAAGCAGATCGACGATGCGCTCGACACGCTCTACAACACCGAGTTCATCGACAACGTGGACACGTCGCTCATTGGCTGATCGCATCATCGCAGCAACCGGCACGGCGGGCTCGGCATACTCCGGGCTCGCCGTTCCGGCGCGCCGCACGCTGCTGCCGGGCCCGTTGTGGGTGCGGGTGCTGCTCGGCGCCGTCATCCCGCTCGCCGTGCTCGGGGTGTGGCAGCTCATCGTCGTGCTCGGCCTCGTGCCCGCCTACCGGCTGCCCTCGCCGGCGAGCGTGTTCCTCGCGGGTGTCGACCTGTACAACCGCGGCCTGCTCTACCAGCACGTCGCGATCTCGACCCAGCGCGTGCTCATCGGCTTCACGATCGGCTCGCTCATCGGGCTCCTCGCGGCCTCGGCCGTGGGCCTCTCGAAGGTCGTGAGCGCGCTGCTCGACCCGCCGCTCGGCGCCCTGCGCGCGGTGCCGTCGCTCGCGTGGGTGCCGCTCCTGGGCCTCTACCTCGGCATCAACGAGGACTCGAAGGTCACGCTCATCGCGATCGGCGCGTTCTTCCCCGTCTTCACGACGGTGTCGTCCGCGCTGCGGCACGTCGACCCGCAGCTCGTGGAGGCGGGCCGCGCCTACGGCTTCACGGGACCCAGGCTCCTCGGCCTCGTGCAGCTTCCCGCGGTCATCCCCTCCGTGGTCTCCGCGCTGCGGCTCGCGCTCGCGCAGTCGTGGCTGTTCCTCGTGGCGGGGGAGCTGCTCGGCGCATCGCTCGGCCTCGGCTTCCTGCTCGTGGAGTCGCAGCAGAACGGGCGCATCGACAGGCTCTTCCTCGTCATCATCCTGCTCGGCGTCCTCGGCAAGATCACCGACGCCCTCGTCGGCGTGCTGGAGAAGTACCTGCTGCGCCGCTGGGGTTAGACTGCTCCCAACAGATTTCCTTTAAGTCCGTCCAGAGAGGCGGGGAAGGAGGTCAGGATGACTGCACGCCCCGTGCTGCAGCAGGCTGACATCGCGCGCGCGCTGACCCGCATCTCCCACGAGATCCTGGAGTCCAACCGCGGCGCAGACGATCTCGTGCTCCTCGGAATCCCGACGCGCGGCGTGATCCTCGCCCAGCGCCTCGGAGCCCTCCTCGAGGGCGTGCCCGTCGGCTCCCTCGACGTGACGATGTACCGGGACGACCTCGCGAAGAACCCCACGCGGGCGCCGAGCCCCACGGACATCCCGCCCGGCGGCATCGACGGCAGGGTTGTCGTGCTCGTGGACGACGTGCTCTACTCCGGCCGCACGATCCGTGCGGCGCTCGACGCCCTGAGCGACCTCGGCCGGCCGCGCGCCGTGCGGCTCGCCGTGCTCGTCGACCGCGGACACCGCGAGCTGCCCATCCGCGCCGACTTCGTGGGCAAGAACCTGCCGAGCTCCGCCCAGGAGCGCATCAACGTGCGCCTGGCCGACATCGACGGCAGCGAGGAGGTGACGATCGGATGAGGCACCTCCTCTCCACCCGGGATCTGTCGCGCGAGCAGGCGATCGCCATCCTCGACATCGCCGAGGACATGGCAGGCATCGCCGACCGCGAGGTCAAGAAGCTGCCCGCGCTGCGCGGCAAGACCGTGGTCAACCTGTTCTTCGAGGACTCGACCCGCACGCGCGTCTCGTTCGAGGTCGCGGCGAAGCGGCTGAGCGCCGACGTCATCAACTTCAGCGCCAAGGGCTCGAGCGTCTCGAAGGGCGAGAGCCTCAAAGACACCGCCCAGACGCTCGCGGCCATGGGGGCCGACGCCGTCGTCATCCGCCACTCCGCGAGCGGCGCCCCGCGCGTGCTCGCCGACAGCGGCTGGATCGACGCGGGCATCATCAACGCGGGCGACGGCACGCACGAGCACCCCACCCAGGCGCTGCTCGACGCGTTCACGATCCGCCGCCGTCTGCACGGCCCGGCCTCGCGCGGCAGGGGGCTCGACGGCACGACGGTGACGATCGTGGGCGACATCCTGCACTCCCGCGTCGCGCGCTCGAACGTGTGGCTGCTCGCGACGCTCGGCGCCACGGTGCGCCTCGTGGCCCCCGCGACGCTTCTGCCCGTGGGCGTCGGGACGTGGCCCGTGTCGGTGGGCTACGACCTCGACGCCGCCGTCGACGCCGGGCCCGACGTCGTCATGATGCTGCGCATCCAGGCCGAGCGCATGAACGCCGCCTTCTTCCCCAACGCCCGCGAGTACTCGCGCCAGTGGGGACTCGACGACGAACGGGCGGCCCGCCTCCCTGCGGCTAGCATTGTCATGCACCCCGGCCCCATGAACCGCGGCCTGGAGATCTCGTCAGGAGCAGCCGACTCCGCACGGTCGACAGTGCTCGACCAGGTCGCCAACGGGGTATCGATAAGGATGGCCGTGCTGTATCACCTGCTCTCGTCGGGAGTGAGCGAATGAAGATCTCCGGTGCCCGCCTGCCCGACGGCACGACCGCGGACCTGTTCGTCGAAGACGGCGTCTTCGTCGAGAGCGGCTCGTCGACGACGACCGTCGACGCCGCGGGCCTCGTCGCCCTGCCGGGCCTCGTCGACCTGCACACCCACCTGCGCGAGCCCGGTTTCGAGCAGAGCGAGACCGTGCTCACGGGTTCGCGCGCCGCGGCGATCGGCGGCTACACCGCCGTCTTCGCCATGGCCAACACCCTGCCCGTGCAGGACACGGCCGGGGTGGTCGAGCAGGTGCAGTCGCTCGGCGACCAGCACGGCTACGTCACCGTGCGGCCCATCGGCGCCGTCACGGCGGGGCTCGCGGGCGAGAAGCTCAGCGAGATCGGCGCGATGGCGCAGTCGCGCGCGAAGGTGCGCGTCTTCTCCGACGACGGCCACTGCGTGAGCGACGCCCTTCTCATGCGCCGCGCGCTCGAGTACGTCACGACCTTCGGCGGGGTCATCGCGCAGCACGCGCAGGAGCCGCGCCTCACCCTCGGGGCCCAGATGAACGAGGGCGCCCTCTCCGGCGAGCTCGGGCTGGCAGGCTGGCCGGCGGTCGCCGAGGAGTCGATCATCGCGCGCGACGTGCTGCTCGCCGAGCACGTCGGCGCCCGCCTGCACGTGTGCCACGTGTCGACGGCCGGCTCGGTCGACGTCATCCGCTGGGCGAAGGCCCGGGGCATCCTCGTGACCGCCGAGGTCACCCCGCACCACCTCCTGCTCACCGAGGAGCTCGTGCGCGGCTACGACGCCCGCTACAAGGTCAACCCGCCCCTGCGCCGCGACGAGGATGTGCGCGCCCTGCGCGAGGCCCTCGCCGACGGCACCATCGACATCGTCGCGACCGACCACGCGCCGCATCCCGTCGAGTCGAAGGACTGCGCGTGGGATGAGGCGGCCAACGGCATGGTCGGGCTCGAGTCGGCCCTGAGCGTCGTGCACGCCGCCGTGGTCGAGAGCGGCCAGCTGGACTGGGCGGATGTCGCGCGCGTGATGTCGAGCGCGCCCGCGGCCATCGGCCTCCTCGACGGCTACGCGACACCGTTCGCCGTGGGATCGCCCGCCAACCTCACCCTCTACGACCCCTCCGCCGTGCGCACGTTCTCCACGGAGCACCTGCGCGGCAAGGGCGTCAACTCTCCCTACCTCGGTCGCGAGCTGCCCGGCCGGGTGGTCGCGACGATCCACGACGGGCGCGCGACGGTGCTCGACGGGGAGCTCATCGACTCCGACACTGTTGCCCGGGAGGCATCTCATGGATAGGCCCCAGCTCATGGCGATCGTTATCGCCGTGCTCGTGCTCCTGCTCGCGCTCATGGCGCTCGGCTGGCGCGCGCGCCAGCGCCGCCAGAGCGGCGTCGCCGCTCCGGCCGAGGTGCCCGCCCAGCTCGGTACACCGCTCGGCACCTTCGACGGCAAGTACGTCGCGACGACGACCTCGGGCAAGCCGCTCGACCGCATCGCCGTGCACGGCCTGGGCTTCCGCAGCGACGTCTCGGTGACGCTCACCGACGCCGGGGTGCTCCTGCAGCGCCCCGGATCCGACGACGTGTGGATCCCGCGCGCCGACGTGCGCGACCGCCGCACCGCTACGTGGACCATCGACCGCGTCGTCGAGCACGACGGCCTCGAGCTCGTCGAGTGGGACCTCGGCGGCACGGCCGTCGACAGCTACTTCCGCCTCGCCGAGCCGCTCGAGTTCGAGCGCGCCTTCGAGCAGCTCCTGCCGAACAAGGCGGCGGCATGAGCGCGGCACACCTCGTGCTCGAGGACGGCACGCGCTACACGGGACGCGCCTACGGCGCCGAGGGCCGCACGCTCGGCGAGGTCGTCTTTGCCACGGGCATGACGGGCTACCAGGAGACCATCACCGATCCGAGCTACGCGGGCCAGATCGTCGTCATGACGGCGCCGCACATCGGCAACACGGGCGTGAACGACGAGGATCCCGAGTCCTCCCGCGTGTGGGTGTCGGGCTTCGTCGTGCGCGACCCCAGCCGTGTGGTGTCGAACTACCGGGCGGACGGGTCGCTCGACGACCAGCTGCGCGACCAGGGCGTCGTCGGCATCAGCGGCATCGACACGCGTGCCGTCACGCGCCGCCTGCGAGACGCCGGCTCGATGCGCGGGGGAGTGTTCTCCGGAGCCGACGCCGAGCTCCCGCTCGACGAGCAGCTCGCGATAGTGCGCGCGGGCGCGCAGATGGCCGGCCAGAACCTCTCGGCGCAGGTCTCGACCACCGAGGGCTATGTGCTGCCGGCCGAGGGCGAGTCGATCGGCCGCGTCGCCGTGCTCGACCTGGGCGTCAAGACGTCGACCCTCAACTACCTCGCCGCGCGCGGGTTCGACGTGCACGTGCTGCCGCAGTCCGTGACGCTCGACGACGTGCTCGCGATCGGGCCGGTCGCCGCGTTCTTCTCGAACGGTCCCGGCGACCCCGCGGCCTCCGACGCCCACGTCGAGCTCCTGCGGGGCATCCTCGGGCAGGGGCTGCCGTTCTTCGGCATCTGCTTCGGCAACCAGCTGCTCGGCCGCGCGCTCGGCTTCGGCACCTACAAGCTGCAGTTCGGCCACCGGGGCATCAACCAGCCGGTCGTCGACGTCGCCACGGGCCGCACGGAGATCACGAGCCACAACCACGGCTTCGCGGTCGACGCGCCCATCGGCGTCGTGACGCAGAGCCCGGCCGGCTTCGGGCGCGTCGAGGTGAGCCACGTCAACCTCAACGACAACGTCGTGGAGGGCCTCAACGCCCTCGACATCCCCGCCTTCTCGGTGCAGTACCACCCCGAGGCCGCCGCGGGTCCGCACGACGCCAACTACCTGTTCGATCGTTTCCGCGACCTAGTGATTGCGACCAAGAGTGCCTAAGCGCGCAGACATCAACTCCGTCCTCGTCATCGGGTCGGGCCCCATCGTCATCGGCCAGGCCGCCGAGTTCGACTACTCGGGCACGCAGGCCTGCCGCGTGCTGCGGGAGGAGGGCGTGCGCGTCATCCTCGTCAACTCGAACCCCGCGACGATCATGACCGACCCCGACTTCGCCGACGCGACGTACATCGAGCCCATCACGTGGCAGGTCATCGAGACGATCATCGCGAAGGAGAAGCCCGACGCGATCCTCCCGACGCTCGGCGGGCAGACGGCGCTCAACGCCGCGATCGAGCTGCACCACCACGGCATCCTCGAGAAGTACGGCGTCGAGCTCATCGGCGCCAACTTCGAGGCCATCAACAAGGGCGAGGACCGCCAGCTGTTCAAGGAGCTCGTGCTCGAGTCGGGCGCGGATGTGGCCCGCAGCCACATCGTGCACACCCTCGACGAGGCGATCGCCGGCGCCGAGGATCTCGGCTACCCGCTCGTCGTGCGCCCGTCGTTCACGATGGGCGGCCTGGGCTCCGGATTCGCGTACGACCGCGAGGAGCTCGTGCGCATGGTCTCAGACGGCCTGCACCAGAGCCCGACGACCGAGGTGCTCCTCGAGGAGTCGATCCTCGGGTGGAAGGAGTACGAGCTCGAGCTCATGCGCGACACGTCGGACAACACCGTCGTCGTGTGCTCGATCGAGAACGTCGACCCCGTCGGCGTGCACACGGGCGACTCGATCACCGTCGCGCCCGCCCTCACCCTCACCGACCGCGAGTACCAGAACCTGCGCGACATCGGCATCGACATCATCCGCCGCGTGGGCGTCGACACGGGCGGCTGCAACATCCAGTTCGCGGTCGACCCTGCCACCGGCCGCGTCATCGTCATCGAGATGAACCCGCGCGTGTCGCGCTCGAGCGCGCTCGCCTCCAAGGCGACGGGGTTCCCCATCGCCAAGATCGCGGCCAAGCTCGCGATCGGCTACCGCCTCGACGAGATCCCCAACGACATCACGCGCGTGACCCCGGCGAGCTTCGAGCCCACGCTCGACTACGTCGTCGTGAAGGTGCCGCGCTTCGCGTTCGAGAAGTTCCCGGCGGCCGACACCCGCCTCACGACGACCATGAAGTCGGTCGGCGAGGCCATGGCCATCGGGCGCAACTACTCCACCGCGCTGCAGAAGGCGCTGCGCTCGCTCGAGAAGCGGGGGAGCAGCTTCCACTGGCAGGGTGAGCCGGGCGACAAGGATGCCCTGCTCGCGATCGCGTCGGTGCCCACCGACGGCCGCATCGTGACCGTGCAGCAGGCCATGCGCGCCGGGGCCACCCTCGAGGAGGTCTTCGAGGCCACCAAGATCGACCCGTGGTTCATCGACCAGATCGCCCTCATCAACGAGGTCGCCGAGACGATCGCCTCGGGCGCGCTCGACGAGTCCGCGCTGCGCCTCGCGAAGGACCACGGGTTCAGCGACGCGCAGCTCGCGCAGCTCGCGGGCATGGCCGAGGCCGAGGTGCGCGCGCTGCGCTGGTCGCTCGGAGTCCGGCCCGTCTTCAAGACGGTCGACACGTGCGCCGGCGAGTTCCCCGCGCTCACGCCGTACCACTACTCGAGCTACGACCTCGAGACCGAGGTCACGCCGAGCGACCGCCGGAAGGTCGTCATCCTCGGCTCCGGGCCGAACCGCATCGGGCAGGGCATCGAGTTCGACTACTCGTGCGTGCACGCCTCGTTCGCCCTCGCCGACGCGGGCTTCGAGACGATCATGATCAACTGCAACCCCGAGACCGTGTCGACCGACTACGACACGAGCGACCGGCTCTACTTCGAGCCGCTCACGCTCGAGGACGTGCTCGAGATCATCCACGCGGAGTCGCAGTCGGGCGAGCTCGTGGGCGTCGTCGTGCAGCTCGGCGGCCAGACCGCGCTGGGCCTCGCCCAGGGGCTCAAGGATGCGGGCGTGCCCATCCTCGGCACCACGCCCGAGGCGATCGACCTCGCCGAGGAGCGCGGGCAGTTCGCGGGCATCCTCGACGCGGCGGGCCTCCTGGCACCGCGGAACGGCACCGCCACCGACCGCGACACCGCCATCACCGTCGCCGAGGAGATCGGCTACCCCGTGCTCGTGCGGCCGAGCCACGTGCTCGGCGGCCGCGGCATGGAGATCGTCTACGACACCGAGTCGATGGCCGACTACTTCGAGCGGGTCAAGGACCAGGCCATCATCGCGCCCGGCTCTCCGCTGCTCGTCGACCGGTTCCTCGACGACGCCATCGAGATCGACATCGACGCGCTCTACGACGGCACCGAGCTCTACATCGGCGGCATCATGGAGCACATCGAGGAGGCCGGCATCCACTCGGGCGACTCCGCGTGCGCCCTGCCGCCCGTGACGCTCGGCCGCGACATCATCGACCGCGTGCGCGAGGCGACCCTCGGCATCGCTGCGGGCATCGGCGTGCGCGGGCTCATCAACGTGCAGTTCGCGATCGGCCAGGGCATCCTCTACGTGCTCGAGGCCAACCCGCGTGCGTCGCGCACCGTGCCGTTCGTGTCGAAGGCGCTCGGGATCCCGCTCGCCAAGGCCGCGGCCCTCGTGATGGTGGGCCGCGACATCCGCTCGCTCGTCGCCGACGGCCTGCTGCCCCAGCAGGACGGCTCGGTCGTGCCCATGGACGCCCCCGTCTCCGTCAAGGAGGCCGTGCTGCCGTTCAAGCGGTTCCGCACCGTCGAGGGCCACGTCGTCGACTCGGTGCTCGGCCCGGAGATGCGCTCGACGGGCGAGGTCATGGGCATCGACTCCAACTTCCCGAAGGCGTTCGCGAAGAGCCAGGAGGCCGCGTACGGCGGCCTGCCCTCCGAGGGCGCGGTGTTCGTCTCGGTGGCCGACCGCGACAAGCGCGCCATCGTGCTGCCCGTGCTGCGCCTCTCGCAGCTCGGATTCACGATCCTCGCGACCGAGGGCACCGCCGAGGTGCTCGCGCGCAACGGCATCGAGGCGCGCGTCGTGCGCAAGTACGGCATGGGCCAGGCGGGCTCGGCGGCCGAGCCTTCCATCGTCGACCTCATCAACGACGGGCTCGTCGACGTCGTGATCAACACCCCGAGCGGACGCAGCGCACGCGCCGACGGCTACGAGATCCGCACGGCGACGGTCGCCGCCGACAAGCCGCTGTTCACGACCATCGCGCAGCTCGGCGCTGCGGTCGCCTCGTTCGAGGCGATCCGCGACGGGTTCGACGTGCGGTCGCTGCAGGACTACGCGCTCGACAGGGCCCGGCGCCTTGCCTGATCTCGGCTCGCGCCTCGACGCTGCGTTCGACGCCCACGGGCACGTGTGCCTCGGCATCGACGCGCACGCGTACCTGCTCGGCGAGTGGGGACTGCCCGACACCGCCGACGGCGCGCGCACGTTCGCGATGCGCGCCCTCGACGCCGCCGCGGGCACCGTCGGCATCGTCAAGCCCCAGGTGGCGTTCTTCGAGCGGCACGGATCCGCGGGGTACGCGGCCCTCGAGGATGTGCTCGCCGCGGCGCGCTCGGCGGGCCTCGTCGTCATAGCCGACGTCAAGCGCGGCGACATCGGCACGACCATCGACGCCTACGGCGAGGCCTGGCTCACCCCCGGGTCCCCGCTCGAGGTCGACGCCATGACCCTCGTCGCCTATCAGGGCGTCGGCTCGGTCGCGGGGCCGATCTCGCTCGCGCGCTCGCACGGCAAGGGCGTGTTCGTGCTCGCCGCGACCTCGAACATCGAGGCGTTCCCCACCCAGACCGCCGTGCTGCAGTCGGGCGCGCAGCACCGTGAGACGGTCGCCGCCGGTATCGTCGCAGAGGTGGACGGCATCAACGCGGGCGCCGAGCTCGGCTCGGTGGGTGTCGTGATCGGCGCGACGGTCAACTTCACCGACTACGGCATCGACCCGTCGCTGCTCGCGTCGACGCCCATCCTCGCGCCCGGGTTCGGCGAGCAGGGCGCCCTCCTGCGCGACCTGCCCGACCTCTACGGCCAGGTCGCCGTCAACGTCATCGCCAACGTGGGCCGCTCGGTGCTCAAGGCCGGCCCCTCCGGCATCGCCGCGGCGCTGCGCGAGCACGCGGACGAGCTCGCGGGGGTGATGTGAGCCCCCGTCCCGACCCGCCGGCCGATGTCGACCGCGCGGCAGCCGGGCGCGCGGCGATAGCGGCACGCCGCGCACGCGCCGCGGTCAAGAACTCGATAGCGTCGCGCGAGCGCACGGCGCTCGACGCCGCGCAGGCCGCGTGGAGCGACCCCGAGAGCCCCGAGGCCGGCCTGCGGGTCACCGAGCTGCTCGCGAGCGTGCCCTCGCTCGGCCCGACCCGCACGGCGCGCATCCTCGAGCAGCTCGAGATCTCCGACCGCAAGCGCGTCGGCGGGCTCGGCGTCCGGCAGCGGGCCAAGCTGCGCGACTGGCTCGTCGCCCGTCAGGGCCCCGGCCGCAGCCGCCTGCTCGTGCTCGCGGGTCCCACCGCGGTGGGCAAGGGCACGGTGTCGGCGTACATCCGCGAGCACTACCCCGACGTCATGCTGAGCGTCTCCGCCACCACGCGTAAGCCGCGGCCCGGCGAGATCGACGGCGTGCACTACTACTTCGTGTCCGACGAGGAGTTCGACCGCAAGATCGCCGCGGGGGAGCTGCTCGAATGGGCCGTCGTGCACAACTCGTACCGCTACGGCACCCCGCGGCCGCCCATCGACGCCGCCCTCGCCCAAGGCCGGCGGGTCATGCTCGAGATCGACCTGCAGGGCGCGCGGCAGGTGCGCGAGGTCATGCCCGAGGCGCTCCTGGTCTTCCTGCTGCCTCCCACGTGGGAGGAGCTGGTGCGCCGGCTCATCGGCCGGGGCACCGAGGAGGCGGAGGAGCAGCAGCGCCGATTGGACACCGCGAAGGTCGAGCTCGCGGCCCAGGACGAGTTCGACGCGAAGGTCGTGAACCTCGAAGTCGGCCAAGCGGCCCGCGAGGTCGTAGAATTGATGGATGCGCCCGCTGGCGCGACAACTTACGGCAAGGAGCCCCACCATGGTTGACCGTCACTCCGGAATCATCGACCCGCCCATCGACGAGCTGCTCTCGAAGGTCGACTCGAAGTACCAGCTGGTCATCTTCGCCTCGAAGCGCGCCCGCCAGATCAACGACTACTACGCCGACCTGCACGAGGGCAGCCTCTTCGACAACGTCGGCCCGCTCGTCGACTCGACGATCGACGACAAGCCCCTCTCGGTCGCGCTCCACGAGATCAACGAGGACAAGCTCGAGCTCAAGCGCCTGAGCGAAGAGTAACCACGACAGCATGAACATCGTCGTCGGTATCACCGGCGGCATTGCGGCGTACAAGGCCGTCAACGTCGTCCGCGCGCTCGTGCTCGCCGGCCACGATGTCCACGTCGTGGCGACGGAGAACGCGCTGCGGTTCGTCGGGCGTCCTACGCTCGAGGCGCTCAGCCGCAACCTCGTCCACTCCGACCTCTACGAGGGCGTCGCCGAGGTGCGGCACGTCGCGATCGGCCAGGCCGCCGACCTCATCGTCGTGGCGCCGGCGACCGCCAACACGATAGCCAAGCTCGCGGGCGGCTTCGCCGACGACCTGCTCGGCAACACGATCCTCGCGAGCACGGCCCCGCTCGTCATCGCGCCCGCGATGCACACCGAGATGTGGCAGAACCCCGCGACCGTGCACAACATCGAGCTCCTGCGCTCGCGCGGCGTCACCGTCGTGGGCCCGGCGGTCGGCCAGCTCACGGGCAAGGACGCGGGGCCGGGCAGGATGTCCGAGCCCGACGACATCGTGGCCGCGGCCCTGGCCGTGGTGGGCCCGCGCGACCTCGCGGGCAGGCGCATCCTCGTGACCGCGGGCGGCACCCGCGAGCCGCTCGACCCCGTGCGCTTCATCGGCAACCGCTCGAGCGGCAGGCAGGGGGTGGCCCTCGCCCTCGCGGCCGCCGCGCGCGGGGCGGACGTGACGCTCATCGCCGCCAACCTCGAGGTGGCGGCACCGGAGTCGGTGTCCGTCGTGCGCGTCGGCTCCACGCTCGAGCTCGCCGCCGCCGTCGAGGAGGCCGCAGCATCCGCAGACGTGGTCATCATGGCCGCCGCCGTCGCGGACTACCGACCGGAGTCCGTCGCGGAGAGCAAGATCAAGAAGGAGCAGCAGGGCGACGTGCTCGACCTGCGGCTCGTCAAGAATCCCGACATCCTGAAGGGCATCTCGCAGCAGCGCCGCGCCGGCCAGGTGGTCGTGGGCTTCGCCGCCGAGACCGAGCAGGATGACGACGCGCTGCTCGCGCTCGGCCGCGCCAAGATCGCGCGCAAGGGCTGCGACTTCCTCGTCGTCAACAGGGTCGGCTGGACCGAGGGCTTCGCAACGGAGAGCAACAGTGTCGTGGTGATCGACCGGTCGGGCGATACGGTGGTCACGTCGTCCGGCACGAAGATGTCGGTGGCCGACCGCATCCTCGACCTCGTCGTCACCGCGCCGACCAGAAGCAGCCCACTGGAGAACTCCGAATGAGCACCGCCCTGCGCCTTTTCACCTCCGAGTCGGTCACCGAGGGCCACCCCGACAAGATCTGCGACCAGATCAGCGACGGCATCCTCGACGCGCTCCTGCGGGTCGACCCGCGCAGCCGCGTCGCCGTCGAGACGATGGTCACGACGGGCCTCGTGCACGTCGCGGGCGAGGTCACGACCTCGGGCTACGTCGAGATCCCCGCCATCGTGCGCGAGATCATCACCAACATCGGCTACTACTCCTCGGCTGTCGGCTTCGACGGGGCGTCGTGCGGCGTCGAGGTGTCGATCGGCTCGCAGTCGCCCGACATCGCGCAGGGCGTCGACACGGCCCTCGAGGCCCGCGAGGGTGCCACCGAAGACCTCGACCTCCAGGGCGCGGGCGACCAGGGCATCATGTTCGGGTTCGCGACGACCGAGACCCCTCAGCTCATGCCGCTGCCCATCTGGCTCGCGCACCGCCTCGCCGAGAAGCTCTCCGAGGTGCGCAAGTCGGGGCAGCTCGACTACCTGCGCCCCGACGGCAAGACCCAGGTGACGATCGGCTACGACGGCACCGTGCCGCGCACCGTCGACACCGTCGTGCTCTCCACGCAGCACTCGCCCGCCGTCGACAACGCGCGCCTGTTCGCCGAGGTCGAGGAGGCCGTGATCCGGCCGGTGCTCGCGACGGTCGGCCTCGAGAGCGGCGACGCCACGATCCTCATCAACCCCACGGGCCGCTTCGAGATCGGCGGGCCGCAGGGCGACGCGGGCCTCACGGGCCGCAAGATCATCGTCGACACCTACGGCGGGGCCTCACGCCACGGCGGCGGCGCCTTCAGCGGCAAAGACCCGTCGAAGGTCGACCGCTCCGCCGCGTACGCGCTGCGCTGGGTGGCCAAGAACGCCGTGGCGGCCGGGTTCGCCGACCGGCTCGAGGTGCAGGTCGCCTACGCGATCGGCAAGGCGGCGCCCGTGGGCCTCTACGTGGAGACGTTCGGCACCGCGCACGTCGACGAGTCGCGCATCATCGGGGCCATCCGCGAGGTGTTCGACCTGCGTCCCGCGGCGATCATCCGCGATCTCGACCTGCTGCGCCCGATCTACTCTCCGACCGCCGCCTACGGGCACTTCGGCCGCGAGCTGCCCGACTTCACGTGGGAGCGCACCGACCGCGTGGAGGCGCTGCGCTCCGCAGTCGGCCTGTAGCGCCTTGCCTGCGGCGCTAGGCACGGGCGCGGCATCGATCGCGCGCGTCATGGTCGACTCCGCGCTGCCGCAGCTCGACAGGCTGTTCGACTACCTCATCCCGCCCGAGCTCGCCGCCGACGCGGTGCCGGGCGTGCGCGTGAAGGTGCCGCTGCGCTCCGCCGGCCGCGTCGCGGACGGCTACATCGTCGAGGTCGTCGAGCAGGGGGACTACTCCGGGGTGCTCAGCGCCCTCGACTCGGTCGTGTCGCCCCTGCGCGTGCTCACGCCCGACGTGTGGGCGCTCGCGCGCAGGGCCGCGGACCGTGCGGCGGGCTCGGCGAGCGACATCGTGCGCCTCGCCGTGCCGACGCGGCAGGTGCGGGTGGAGAAGGCCCACCTCGCCGGGGAGGCGCAGGAGCCGCACCCGCAGATCACCGCCCTCCCCGTGCACGGCTACGGGCCGCGCGTCATCGAGTCCGCCGTCGCGCTCGGGGAGCGCCTCGCCGTCGACGCCCTGCCGGGCGTCACGGAGGTCGCCGACGGCGTGTGGGTGGGCACGTGGGCCGTGACCCTCGCGGCGGCGGCGACCGCCGTGCTCGCGGGCGGGCGTAGCGCCATCCTCGCCGTGCCGGACTACCGCGACCAGGAGCAGCTCGAGGCGGCCCTGCGCGCCGTGCTGCCCGACGAGAGCATCGTGCGCCTCGACGCGCGCCAGTCGAACCCCGACCGCTACCGGGGGTTCCTGCGCTGCCTGTCCGACCGGCCGCTCGTGATAGTCGGCAACCGCTCGGTCGTGTACGCCCCCGCGGCCGACCTCGGGCTCGTCGCCGTGTGGGATGACGGCGACCCCCTGCACAGCGAGCCCCTGAGCCCCTATGTGCACGCGCGGGACGCCGCGCTCGTGCGGCAGGAGCTGCAGGGCTGCGCGCTCGTCTTCCTCGGCAACTCCCGCAGCACCGAGGTCGAGCGCCTCGTCGAGCTCGGCTGGCTGCGCTCGGTGGGGCCCGTGCCGCTCGTGCTGCCGAAGGTCATCCCTACGGCACAGCAGGCCGCGACCGACCGCCTCGCCGCGCAGGCTCGCATCCCCTCCGCCGCGTGGAAGGTCGCCCGCACCGCCCTCGAGTCCGGGCCCGTGCTCGTGCAGGTCGCCCGGCCCGGCTATGCGCCGCGCCTCGCGTGCGCCGACTGCGGCCAGACCGCGCGCTGCCAGCGCTGCGAGGGGCCGCTGCTGCAGAAGTCCTCGCGCTCCGTCCCCGCGTGCGCGTGGTGCGGCGCCCTCGCCGTCAACTGGCGCTGCGGCAACTGCGAGGGCGAGAAGCTGCGGCTGAGCGGGTCGGGGGCGACGCGCACCGCCGAGGACCTCGGCCGTGCGTTCCCGGGCGTGCGCGTCATCATCGCCGACGGCGAGCGCCAGGTGCTGTCGGTCGGCCCGGAGCCCGCCTTGGTGATCGCGACGCGCGGCGCCGAGCCCGTCGCCGCAGGCGGCTACCGCGCCGTGCTCCTCCTCGACGGAGAGAGGATGCTCGCGCGCGAGTCCCTCCGGGTCGCGGAGGACTGCCTCCGCTGGTGGTCGAACGCCGTCGCCCTCGCCGCGCCGGGAGCCCCGAGCGTGCTCGTGGGCGTCGGGGGAGCGATCGCGAGCGCGTTCGTCACGTGGCGGCAGGCCGACCACGCCCGCGCCGAGCTCGCGGACCGCCGCCGCCTGCGCTTCCCGCCGGCAGTGCGGGTGGCCACGCTCACGGGCACCGTCGAGGCCGTCACGAGGGCCGCGGAGGCCTCGGGCGTCATCGCGGAGGACGTGCTCGGGCCCGTCGACCTCGCGCCGCCCGCGGTGCGGACCATCCTGCGCTTCGACTACAACCGCGGCGGCGAGGTCGCCGCAGCACTGCGCGCGGAGCTCATCCGCGCGGCGACGTCGCGGCGCCGAACGCCCGGCGGACGGGGGCCGTCCGGCCCGACCATGCGCGTGCGCCTCGACGACGTCGAGCCGTTCCTCGACTCCTGAGAGAATGGACGGAATGTCCTCCTCGCTCCGCCTCGTCTTCGCAGGCAGCCCCGCAGCAGCGGTGCCCAGCCTCGCCACGCTCGCCGGCTCCCGGCACGAGGTCGCGGCGGTGATCACGCGCGAGGACTCCCCGCAGGGCCGCAGGGGCGTGCTCACGCCCACGCCCGTCGCCGTCGAGGCCGAGGGCCGGGGCATCCCCGTCATCCGCGCCAACCGTCTCGCGGGCGCCGCGACCGAGGCCGTGCAGTCGCTCGCACCCGACCTGGGCGTCATCGTCGCGTACGGCGGCCTCGTGCGCGAGCCGCTGCTCTCGACCCCGCGCCTGGGCTGGATCAACCTGCACTTCTCCCTCCTCCCGCGCTGGCGCGGGGCGGCCCCCGTGCAGCGCGCGATCATGGCGGGCGACGACATCACGGGCGCCACAGTCTTCCAGCTCGTGCCCGAGCTCGACGCGGGCGAGGTCTTCGGCAGGATGACCGAGCCCATCGGCGCGCACCAGACGGCCGGGCGGCTCCTCGAGTCGCTCTCGGTCTCGGGCGCCGGCCTGCTCGAGCGCGTCGTCGACGCGCTCGCGGACGGCACCGCCCGCGCCGAGGCCCAGGAGGGCGACGTCACGGTGGCCCCCAAGCTCACCCTCGACGACGGCCGCATCGACTGGGGCCGCCCCGCGCGCGAGGTCTACGACCTCATCCGCGGCGTCACGCCCGAGCCCGGGGCGTTCGCCCTCGTCGACGACGCGCGGCTCAAGGTGCTCGAGGCGGCGATCGCGCGGGATGTCCCGCGTCTGCCTCCGGGCGAGTTCGCCCTCGTGGGCAGGGCCGTGCACGTGGGCACCGCGACGGAGCCGATCGAGCTCGTCACGGTGCACCCTGCCGGCCGCAAGGCCATGGACGCCGCCTCGTGGTGGCGCGGACGGAGCAGATCGTGACCCCGCAGCCCGCGCGCCGCATCGCGCTCGACGTCATCATGGCCGTGCGCGACTCCGACGCCTACGCCAACCTGCTCCTGCCCGTGCGGCTCGGCCGCGCGAAGCTCTCCGAGGCCGACGCCGGCCTCGCCACGGAGCTCACCTACGGAACCCTGCGCATGCAGGGCTACTACGACGCCGTCATCGCCCTCGCGGCGGGCCGCGACGTCTCCAAGATCGACGCGCCCGTGCTCGACGTGCTGCGGCTCGCGTGCCACCAGCTGCTCTCCATGCGCGTCGCGCAGCACGCGGCGGTCGACGAGTCCGTCGAGCTCGCGAAGACCGTGGGCTCGCGCTCGGCTGTCGGTTTCGTGAACGGGGTGCTGCGCACGATCACGCGCACGGAGCCGGAGGAGTGGCGCCGTCGCGTGCTCTCGGCCGCGGGCTCGGGGGAGGAGCGCCTCGCCCTCGAGTACTCGCACCCGCTGTGGGTCACGCGCGCATTCCGCCAGGTGCTCGTCGCGGAGGGCAGGGAGGCCGAGCTCGAGGAGCTGCTGCACGCCGACAACGTCGCGCCGCGCGTCTCCCTCACGGCGCTGCCGGGCCTCGCGACGACCGCCGAGCTCGACGCCCACACCGCCCTGTACTCGCCCGTGGGCGCCGTGCTCGACGGCGGCGACCCCCTCCGCGTCCCCGCCGTGCGGGAGGGCAGGGCTCGCGTGCAGGACGAGGGCTCGCAGCTCGCGGCGCTCGCCCTCAGCCGCGCCGTGCCCATCACGGCCGGGGAGCAGTGGCTCGACCTCTGCGCGGGTCCGGGCGGAAAGTCGGCCCTGCTCGCCGCGGAGGCGGCGCGGGCCGGCGCCGTCCTCACGGCCAACGAGCTCGTGCCCGCGCGCGCGGAGCTCGTGCGCAAGGCCCTCGCCGTGTTCGACCCGGCCCCTGAGGTGTGGGAGCTCGACGGCACGACCGTCGGAGCGCTGTGCCCGGAGTCGTTCGACAGGATCCTGCTCGACGCGCCCTGCACGGGGCTCGGCGCGCTGCGCCGTCGTCCCGAGGCGCGCTGGCGCAAGCAGCCCAGCGACGTCGCGGGTCTCGGCGCCCTGCAGGCCAGGCTGCTCGAGTCGGCGGTCGCCGCGCTCAAGCCCGGCGGCATCCTCGCCTACGTCACGTGCTCGCCGCACGCCGCCGAGACGAAGTCGATAGTCGCCTCGGTGCTCCGCAAGGCCGAGGGAGTCGAGCGCCTCGACACGCCCGGGGTGCTGCAGGCCATCGTGACGGAGCCGCTCGACCTGCCCGAGGCGAGCCACGCGCAGCTGTGGCCGCACCGCCACGGCACGGACGCGATGTTCATCCAGCTGCTGGCTAAGGTCTAGGCATGGCCCGCATCAATCCGAGCATCCTCGCCGCAGACTTCGTCAACCTCGAGCACGAGATCTCGCGCATCTCGACGGCAGACCTCGTGCACGTCGACGTCATGGACAACCACTTCGTGCCCAACCTGACGTTCGGCCCGCAGATGGTCGGACGCATCCAGGACGTCTCGCCGATCCCGCTCGACGTGCACCTCATGATCGACGACCCCGACCGCTGGGCGCCCGGGTACGCCGAGCTCGGCGCGTTCTCGGTGACCTTCCACGCCGAGGCGGCGAAGGATGCGGTGGCCCTCGCGCGGCGCCTGCGCGACATCGGCGCCCGCGCGGGCATCGCCCTCAAGCCCGGCACCCCCGTGGAGCCCTACCTCGAGCTGCTCGCCGAGTTCGACCAGGTGCTCGTCATGACCGTCGAGCCCGGCTTCGGCGGCCAGAGCTTCATCACCGACGTCATGCCCAAGCTCGTCGCCCTGCGCGGCGCGGTGGGCGAGCGCGACATCTGGCTCCAGGTCGACGGCGGCGTCGACGAGAGCACGATCGGCATCGCTGCGGAGGCGGGCGCCGACACCTTCGTGGCCGGGTCCGCGGTCTACCGCGGCGACCCCGCGACGAACATCGCCGCGCTGCGCGCCGCGGCGTCCGCCCACCGGCACTAGGCCCAGAAGCCCGCGTGCACCTCCCGCGCGCCCGCCACGTCCACGGGGCCGCGCACGGTCGTCGCGTGACCGCCGCGCTCGAACACCTCGCGCGAATGCAGGGCGAGCGTGAACTCGCCCGTGCCCTCTACAAGGTCGTCGAGCTCGTCGCTGCCGAGCGCGTAGACGACCGATCCGATGCCCGCCCAGAAGATCGCGCCCGAGCACATCGCGCACGGCTCCGTGCTCGCGTAGAGCGTCGAGGTCGCGAGCTCGTCGGGGGAGAGGGCGGCCCAGGCCGTGCGCACGAGGTTCGTCTCGGCGTGCGCCGTGACATCCCGCGAGGTCAGCACCGTGTTCTCCGCCTCGAGGATGCGGCCGCCCGTCGTGACGAGCACGGCGCCGAAGGGGTGGTTGCCGTGCTCGCGCGCGGCACGGGCGAGGTCGACGGCGCGGGCCAGGTGCTCGGTTTCAGGCATGATGTGAGCATGACAGATTCACCCAAGACCAAGCCGGAAGTCGAGTTCTACGAGGGGCCCGAGCCCACCGACCTCGTCATCATCGACATCGAGGAGGGCACGGGCGCCGAGGCGAAGCCCGGTGCGACCGTCGACGTGCACTACCTGGGCGTCGACTTCGAGACCGGCGAGGAGTTCGACTCCAGCTGGAGCCGCGGCCAGTCCATCCAGTTCCCGCTCGCGGGCCTCATCAAGGGCTGGCAGGAGGGCATCCCCGGCATGAAGGTCGGCGGACGCCGCCAGCTCATCTGCCCGCCGCACCTCGCCTACGGCCCCGCCGGCGGCGGACACCGCCTGTCGGGCCGCACCCTGACCTTCGTGATCGACCTGCTCGGCACGAACTAGCTCGCTGAGCGGATCGAGCCTGTCGGGGCCTCGCCGACGTCGACCGTCCCCGAGGCCCCGACAGGCTCGGCCCGCCCGAGCCGATACGCTTGTCACGTGAAATCCTTCGACGACCTCTTCGCCGAGCTGAGCGAGAAGGCTGTGACGCGGCCCGAGGGCTCGGGCACGGTCGCCGAGCTCGACGCCGGCGTGCACGCGATCGGCAAGAAGATCGTCGAGGAGGCCGCGGAGGTCTGGATGGCTGCCGAGTACCAGACCGACGCCGAGACTGCCGAGGAGATCTCGCAGCTCATCTACCACCTGCAGGTCCTCATGGTCGCGAAGGGGCTCACCCCCGCGGACATCTGGCGACATCTGTGACTCGTCGCCCCCGTCCGTCATCGACCTAGGAACTACCATGCTGAGAATCGCAGTCCCCAACAAGGGGTCGCTGAGCGAGACCGCCTCCGAGATGCTCCTCGAGGCGGGATACACGGGCCGCCGCGATCCGCGGGCCCTGAGCGTGCGCGACGAGCGCAACGACGTCGAGTTCTTCTACCTCCGACCCCGTGACATCGCGACCTACGTGGGGTCCGGCGCGCTCGACGTCGGGATCACGGGCCGCGACCTGCTGCTCGACTCGCGCAGCCCCGCGCGCGAGATCGCGAGCCTCGACTTCGGCGAGTCGACGTTCCGGTTCGCCGGGCCGCCCGGCGCGTTCGCCGACCTCTCCGCGCTCGCGGGGCGCCGCGTGGCCACGAGCTACCCGGCGCTCGTCGCCGACTTCCTCGCCCAGCACGGCGTGCAGGTGCAGGTCGTGTCGCTCGACGGCGCCGTGGAGTCGGCGGTCAAGCTCGGGGTCGCGGATGCCGTCGCCGACGTCGTCTCGACAGGGTCGACCCTGCGGGCCCAGGGCCTCGAGATCTTCGGGCCGGTCATCCTCGACTCGACGGCCGTGCTCATCAGCACCACGCCCGAGCTCGCGGGCATCACCGTGCTGCAGCGCCGCCTGCAGGGCGTGCTCGTCGCGCGGCAGTACGTGCTCGTCGACTACGACGTGCCGCTCGCCCTGCTCGAGGCGGCGACGCGCGTGACGCCCGGCATCGAGAGCCCCACGGTCTCGCCGCTGCACGATCCCGAATGGGTCGCGGTGCGGGCCATGGTGCCGCGCGCCGACACCAACCACGTCATGGACGAGCTGTACGGGATCGGCGCGCGCGCCATCCTCGTGAGCGCGATCCACGCCGCACGCATATGAGCGTCGCCGTACGGGTGATCCCGTGCCTCGACGTGTCCGCCGGGCGGGTCGTCAAGGGCGTCAACTTCCTCAACCTGCGCGATGCGGGCGACCCCGTCGAGCTCGCGCGCACCTACTACGAGCAGGGTGCGGACGAGATCACGTTCCTCGACGTGACGGCGACCGTGGACGACCGCGCGACGATGTACGACGTCGTGCGCGCCACGGCCGAGCAGGTCTTCATCCCGCTCACGGTCGGGGGCGGCGTGCGGACGACGGACGACGTGGCGCGGCTGCAGGCCAACGGTGCCGACAAGATCGGCGTCAACAGCGCGGCGATCGCGCGCCCCGCGCTCCTGGACGAGATCGCAGACCGCTTCGGGGCGCAGGCGCTCGTGCTCTCGCTCGACGTCAAGCGGCGCGGCGACGGCTGGGTGGTGACGACCCACGGCGGGCGGCAGGAGACCGACATCGACGCGCTCGAGTGGGCCCGCGAGGCCGTCGAGCGCGGTGCGGGCGAGCTGCTCGTCAACTCGATCGACGCCGACGGCACGAAGAAGGGCTTCGACATCGAGCTCATCCGCGCGGTCCGCGCGGTGAGCAGCGTGCCCGTCATCGCGAGCGGCGGGGCCGGCGCCGTCGGCGACTTCGCCCCGGCGATCGAGGCCGGTGCCGACGCCGTGCTCGCGGCATCGGTGTTCCACAACGGCGAGCTGACCGTGGGCCAGGTCAAGCACGCCCTCGACGAGGCAGGGCTGGTGGTGCGATGAGCGAGCCGAAGGACGAACGCAGCCTCGACCGGGTGAGGTTCGGCGCCGACGGGCTCCTGCCCGCGATCATCCAGCAGTGGGACACCAAGGACGTGCTCATGCTCGGCTACATGAACGCCGAGGCGCTGCGCCGCACGCTCACGGAGGGCCGCGTGACGTTCTGGAGCCGCAGCCGCCAGGAGTTCTGGCGCAAGGGCGACACGAGCGGCAACGTGCAGTACGTGAAGGCCGCGGCGCTGGACTGCGACGGCGACACCATCCTCGTGACCGTCGAGCAGCACGGGCCGGCGTGCCACACGGGTGCGCACGCGTGCTTCGACGTCGACCCCCTCGACCCCGTGGTGGGAGGCTCCCATGAGTAGCACGACGACCGCCGCGGACTTCACCGCGCGGCTGGAGGCCGGGCACCGCGTGGTGCCGGTGATCCGCGAGCTCTTCGCGGACGGCGAGACGCCCGTGGGCGTCTACCGCAAGCTCGCGCAGGGCAAGCCGGGCACGTTCCTCCTCGAGTCGGCGGAGCAGGGCGGCATCTGGTCGCGCTTCTCGTTCGTGGGCGTCTCGAGCTTCGGCGTGCTCACCCAGACCGGCGACACCGCGACGTGGCTCGACTACGGGCTGCCCGTCGAGCGCGCCCTGGGCGAGTCGCACCCGGTGGGCCCGCTCGACGCCGTCGCGCACCTGTACGAGCGCTGGAGCACCCCGCACGTCGAGGGGCACCCGCCCCTCACGGGCGGCCTCGTGGGCTTCATCGGCTGGGAGGCGATCCGTCAGATCGAGCGCCTGCCGAACGTGCCGCCCGCCGACTTCAGCGTGCCCGGGCAGGCGCTGAGCTTCGTCTCGGAGCTCGTCGTGCTCGACCACCGCTACGGCACCGTGCTGCTCATCGCCGCGGCCCTCAACGACTCCACCGACGAGCGCGATGTGCTCTGGGGGGATGCCCAGCGCCGCCTCGACGCGATGCAGGCCGCGATCGCCCGCCCCAACGAGGCGTGGCTCGCCGAGGTCGACCTGACCGTCGCGCCGAACCCCATCCCGCGCATCCAGCCCGCGGAGTACCACGACGCCATCGAGCGCTCGAAGAAGTACATCGTCGACGGCGACGTCTTCCAGGTCGTCGTCTCGCAGCGGTTCGACCACGAGGTCACCGCCGACCCGATCGACGTCTACCGCGTGCTGCGCACGCTCAACCCCTCGCCGTACATGTACCTGCTCACGCTCGTCGACCCGGCGGGGGAGCCGTACTCGATAGTCGGCTCGAGCCCCGAGGCGCTCGTGAAGGTCACCGGCCAGCGCGTCTACATGCACCCCATCGCGGGATCGCGCCCCCGCGGCGCCACTCCCGAGCGCGACCTCGAGCTCGCCGACGAGCTGCTGGCCGACGCGAAGGAGCAGGCCGAGCACCTCATGCTCGTCGACCTCGCGCGCAACGACCTGCTCAAGGTGTGCCGCGCGGGCACCGTCGAGGTCACCGAGTTCATGCAGGTCGAGCGGTTCAGCCACATCATGCACCTCGTCTCGTCGGTCGAGGGCGACCTGCGGCCGGACGCGAGCTCGGTCGACGTGTTCCGGGCGACATTCCCGGCGGGCACGCTCTCGGGAGCGCCCAAGCCGCGCGCGCTCGAGATCATCGACGAGCTCGAGCCCGCGCAGCGCGGCGTCTACGGGGGAGTCGTGGGCTACTTCGGCTTCGCGGGCGACGCCGACCTCGCGATAGCCATCCGCACGGCCACGATCGTGGGCGGCCTCGCGCGCGTGCAGGCCGGCGCGGGGCTCGTGGCCGACTCCGATCCGGCGGCAGAGCACCAGGAGTCGCAGAACAAGGCTGCGGCGCCGCTGCGCGCCGTGGCCGTCGCGAACGCCATGAGGCGGGTGCAGTGACTCCCGCGCGGCTGCGGCTCGTCGTCATCCTCGCCGGCATCGCCGTCGCGGGGCTCGCGATGCTCGCCTGGACGCAGCCCTGGTTCGAGCTCACGCTCTCGGGCACGCAGACGCTGACGGTCTCCGGCCAGGATGCGGCCCCGGCCCTGTCCGCGCTCGGACTCGCGTCGCTCGCGCTCCTCGGCGCCCTCTCGATAGCCGGACGCGGCGTGCGGATCGCCCTCGGCGTCGTCGAGGCCGCTATCGGCATCCTCATCGCCGTCGTGGCGTCGGGGGCGCTCACCGCACCGGTCACCGCGTCGGCCGGCCTCATCACCGAGACCACCGCCATCAGCGGCCCGGAGTCGGTCGCGGCCCTCGTCACCGCCCTCGTCGTGACCGCCTGGCCGGTCGTCGCGATAGCCGCGGGCGTGCTCACGACGGCGACGGGCGCCGCCGTGCTCGCGACCGCGCGCCGCTGGCCGGGTCCCACGCGCAAGTACGACACGGGCTCGCGCACGGAGTCCGGCACGCCCGTCGGCGCGTGGGACAGCCTGAGCGACGGCTCCGACCCGACCCGCTAGCATTGCCTTCTGTACCCCCACGAAATGGAGCACGATCGATGAGCACGGAGACGAACCACGCCGCGTCCGACCCCGGACACGGAAACTCGCCTGCCGCCTGGACCGCCGTCATCATCATGCTTGTCGCGTTCGCGATCGGCACCCTGGCCTTCTGGTTCAACATCGTCTGGCTCGTCATAGCGGCAGCCGGGCTCGTCGTCGTCGGCGCACTCGTGGGCTGGCTCCTCGCCCGTCTCGGGTACGGGGTGGGTGGGGCCAAGCTCCAGCCCAAGGCGCACAGCTAACAGTGCTCGCCGATCTCGTAGCCGGAGCAGTCGCCGACGCTTCGGAGCGTCGCGCTGCCCGCAGTCTTGCCGCGGTCGAGGCCGCGGCCGCCGAGCGCGCCCCGGCCATCGACGCCGTCGCCGCGCTCTCGCCGCGCGACCGCGTGCACGTCATCGCCGAGATCAAGCGCGCGAGCCCCTCGCGCGGCCCGCTCGCTGAGATCGCCGACCCGGCCGCCCTCGCCTCCTCGTACCAGCTCGGCGGCGCCTCGGCGATCAGCGTGCTCACCGAGGGCCGCAGGTTCGGCGGCTCGCTCGCCGACCTCGAGGCCGTGCGCGACGTGGTCTCCGTGCCGCTCCTGCGCAAGGACTTCATCGCCGACCCCTACCAGGTGGTCGAGGCCCGCGCCTCGGGCGCCGACCTCGTGCTGCTCATCGTCGCGGCGCTCGAGCAGCCCAGGCTCGTCGAGCTCTTCGGCCTCATCCGCGAGCTGGGCATGACCCCGCTCGTCGAGACCCACAGCGCGGACGAGGTGTCGCGCGCCCTCGACCTGGGAGCGGAGCTCGTGGGCGTCAACGCGCGCGACCTGAGCACCTTCGAGCTCGACCAGGACCTGTTCGGCAGGCTCGCCGACTCGATCCCGAGCGGCATCATCCGCATCGCCGAGTCGGCCGTGAAGACGTCGGCCGACGTCGCGCACTACCGGAGGGCCGGCGCCGACGTCGTGCTCGTCGGTGAGGCGCTCGTGACCAAGGGAGACCCCGTGACCACCCTCCGAGAGTTCTTGGTGCACTGATGGCGCTGAGAGACGAGCTGGGACCCTACTTCGGCGAGTTCGGCGGGCGCTTCGTCCCCGAGTCGCTCATCGCCGCCCTCGACGAGCTCGACGCGGCGTACACCGACGCCAAGACCGACCCCGTGTTCCAGGCCGAGCTCGCGGAGCTGCACTCCACGTACACGGGGCGACCGAGCATCATCACCGAGGTGCCGCGCTTCGCGGAGCACGCCGGCGGGGCGCGGGTCATCCTCAAGCGCGAGGATCTGAACCACACGGGCTCGCACAAGATCAACAACGTGCTCGGGCAGGCGCTGCTCGCCAAGCGCCTGGGCAAGACGAGGCTCATCGCCGAGACCGGCGCGGGCCAGCACGGCGTCGCCTCGGCCACCGCGGCCGCGCTCATGGGCATGGAGTGCGTCGTCTACATGGGCGAGGTCGACACCGAGCGCCAGGCCCTCAACGTCGCGCGCATGCGCCTGCTGGGCGCCGAGGTCATCCCCGTCACGACCGGCTCGCGCACGCTCAAGGACGCGATCAACGAGGCGCTGCGCGACTGGGTCGCGAACGTGGGCGACACCCACTACCTGCTCGGCACGGTCGCGGGGCCGCACCCGTTCCCCGTCATGGTGCGCGACTTCCACAAGATCATCGGCGAGGAGGCGCGCCGCCAGGTGCTCGACCTCACCGGCAGGCTGCCCGACGCCGTCACGGCGTGCGTGGGCGGCGGCAGCAACGCCATGGGCATCTTCCACGCCTTCCTCGACGACCCGGATGTCGCGCTCTACGGCTACGAGGCCGCGGGCGAGGGCCACCTCACCGAGAAGCACGCCGCGACGATCACGCGCGGCCGCCCGGGAGTGCTCCACGGCGCCCGGTCGTACATGCTGCAGGACGAGGACGGCCAGACCGTCGAGTCGCACTCGATCTCCGCGGGCCTCGACTACCCGGGCGTCGGTCCCGAGCACGCGTGGCTCAACGACATCGGCCGTGCGAGCTACCTGCCGATCACCGACGACGAGGCCATGGAGGCGCTGCGGCTGCTGAGCCGCACGGAGGGCATCATCCCCGCCATCGAGTCGGCGCACGCCCTCGCGGGAACGCTCAAGCTCGGGCGGGAGCTCGGGCCTGAGGCGATCATCCTCGTGAACCTCAGCGGGCGCGGCGACAAGGACATGGAGACGGCGGGCACGTACTTCGAGCTCTTCGACAAGGAGAACCCCGCGTGAGCCGCGTCGAAGACCTCATCGCCGCCAAGAGGGCGGCGGGCACGGGCGCGCTCGTGGGCTACCTGCCCGTGGGCTTCCCCGACCTGCAGACGAGCATCGACGCGGCCGTCGCCCTCGTGGAGAACGGCGTCGACATCCTCGAGCTCGGCCTGCCGTACTCCGACCCGGTCATGGACGGGCCCGTCATCCAGAAGGCGACCCAGACCGCCCTCGCGGCGGGCTTCCGCCTCGCGCACGCGTTCGACGCCGTCGCGGCGATCACGTCGCGCGTCGACGCGCCCGCGCTCGTCATGACGTACTGGAACCCCGTGCTCCAGTACGGCGTGGACAGGTTCGCCGACGACCTCGCCGCCGCGGGCGGCGCGGGGCTCATCACCCCCGACCTCGTGCCCGACGAGGCGGCCGGCTGGTTCGCCGCCTCCGACCGCACGGGCCTCGACCGCGTCTTCCTCGCCGCGCCGTCGTCCACCGACGAACGCCTGCACCAGGCCGTGGAGTCGAGCCGCGGCTTCGTCTACGCGGTGTCGACCATGGGCATCACGGGCGCGCGCGCCGACGTCGACCAGGCCGCCCGTTCGCTCGTGGCCCGGCTGCGCGACGCGGGTGCCACGAGCACGTGCGTCGGCGTCGGCATCTCGACGGGCGAGCAGGTGCGCGAGGTGCTCGGCTACGCCGACGGCGCCATCGTGGGCTCGGCCCTCGTCGCCGCCCTCGCCGACGGGGGAGTGCCCGCCGTCGCCCGCGCTGCCGCTGCCCTCGCAGCGGGTACAGTTGCCTAGTCGTTCTTAGAAAGGTGACGGGCTTGTCGCTCCTGCCGCTCAGCATCCCCAGTCCGCCCATCGACTGGCAGATCCCGTGGTCGATCCCGATCGGGTGGCTGCACGGGCTCCTGCCGTTCATCGGCGAGAACCAGGTCATCCAGATCCACACCTACGCCCTGTGCATCCTGGTGGGCATCGTGCTCGCGACGATCATGGTCAACCACCGCCTCAAGGCGCGCGGCGCCGAGCCGGGCATCGTGCTCGACGTCATCATCTGGGCCATCCCGCTGGGCCTCGTGGGTGCCCGCCTGTACCACGTGTTCACGCACCCGGGTGACTACTTCTACGACGGTGCCGACCCGTGGAACATCTCCAACCCCAAGAGCGTGTGGGCGATCTGGAGCGGCGGCAACGCCCTCTTCGGCTCGCTCATCGGCGGTGCAGTTGGCGCGTGGATCGGCTGCCGCATCAACGGCCTGCGCTTCTGGACCTTCGCCGACGCCCTCGCGCCCGCCATGCTCCTCGCCCAGGCCGCGGGACGCCTCGGCAACTACTTCAACCACGAGCTCTACGGCCAGCCCACCGACCTCCCGTGGGGCCTCGAGATCGAGTCGAGCAACCCGGCGTTCCCCGTCGGCCTCGCCGAGGGCACGCTGTTCCACCCGACGTTCCTCTACGAGATGATCTGGAACGTCGTCGGCATCGTCTTCCTCCTCACCATGGAGCGCCAGTACCGCCTCGTGAAGAAGACCGTGCTCGGTGTGACCCTCCCCGTGCCGGTCGGCGACAGGCTCGCCCGCCTGCAGTGGGGCAAGGTCTGGGCGCTCTACATGATCTGGTACGGCGTCGGCCGCGCGTGGTTCGAGAGCATCCGGGTCGACCCGAGCGAGGTCTTCCTCGGCATCCGCACGAACGTGTGGGGCGCCTTCGCGGCGATCCTGCTGGGCATCATCCTGTTCGTCGTGCAGTCGCGCCGGCACCCGGGCGCCGAGCCGGGCGCCTACGTGCCGGGTCGCGAGTGGACGCCCGAGGGTGCTGTAGACTCCGGGGACACCTATTCGGACGCTGACGAACCCGACGACGATGTCGCGGACGCCTCCGAGAAGCTCGCCACAAGCGGCAAGGCAACCTAGCTCCTGAACATCTCGCGGAGCAGTCTTCCCCAGGGCCGCTGACGTCCCCCACCCCTAAGCATCATCGTGAGGACGGTTCCCTATGGCTCTCACGCCAGCCTTCGAGCGTTTCAGCTCTGTTCCCCACGCGACGGGCCTGTACGACCCGCGCAACGAGAAGGACGCCTGCGGCCTCGCCATGGTCGCCACGCTGCGCGGCACCGCGGGCCACGACATCATCGACACGGCACTCACGGCGCTGCGCAACCTCGAGCACCGCGGCGCCGTGGGCTCGGACGCGGGCACGGGCGACGGCGCGGGCATCATCACGCAGATCCCCGACGCGTTCCTGCGCGGCGTCGTCGGCTTCGAGCTGCCCACGGTCGGGCGGTACGCCGTCGGCATGTCGTTCCTGCCCACCGACGCCGCTGAGCGCGAGGAGATCAAGCAGGGCATCGCGCACCTCGCCGCCCAGGAGGACCTCACCGTCCTCGGCTGGCGCGAGGTGCCCGTCGAGCCCGGCCACCTCGGCAACCTCGCGCGCGAGGCGATGCCCGCCTTCGAGCAGCTCTTCCTGCAGTCGACGCGCATCTCCGACGGCAAGTCCGTCGGCGGCCTCGAGCTCGAGCGCCAGGTGTTCCGCCTGCGCAAGCGCGCGGAGCACGACCTGGGCGCGTACTTCCCGTCGCTCTCGGCGCGCACGCTCGTCTACAAGGGCATGGTGACGACGCTCCAGCTCGAGCCGTTCTACCCCGACCTCTCCGACGAGCGCTTCGTGTCGCGCCTCGCGCTCGTGCACTCTCGCTACTCCACCAACACGTTCCCGTCGTGGCCCCTCGCACAGCCGTTCCGCATGATCGCCCACAACGGCGAGATCAACACCGTGCAGGGCAACCGCAACTGGATGCGCGCGCGCCAGTCGCAGCTCGAGAGCGACGTGCTGGGCGACATCCGCTCGATCCTGCCCATCAACTCGCCCGGTGCGAGCGACTCCGCCTCGTTCGACGAGGTCGTGGAGCTGCTCAACCTCGCGGGCCGCTCGCTGCCGCACGCGATGATGATGATGGTGCCCGAGGCCTACGAGAACCAGGTCGACGTCGACCCGGCGCGCCGCGCGTTCTACGAGTACCACGCGGCCCTCATGGAGCCGTGGGACGGCCCGGCGGCCCTCGTCTTCACCGACGGATCGCTCGTCGGCGCCACCCTCGACCGCAACGGGCTGCGCCCCGGCCGCTACCTCGTGACCGACGAGGGCCTCGTCGTGCTCGCGAGCGAGATCGGCGTCTTCGACGTCGAGCCCAGCAAGGTCGTGCGCAAGGGCCGCCTGCGCCCCGGCAAGATGTTCCTCGTCGACACGGCCGAGGGCCGCATCATCGAGGACGACGAGGTCAAGAGCGACCTCGCGGGCGCCCAGCCGTGGGGCGAGTGGCTCGAGCAGAACCGCATCGCCCTCAAGGACCTCCCCGAGCGCGAGCACATCGTGCACACGCCCGCGTCGGTCACCCGCCGGCAGCGCACCTTCGGGTACACCGAGGAGGAGGTGCGCATCCTCGTCATGCCCATGGCGCAGAACGCCGCGGAGCCCCTCGGCGCGATGGGCTCCGACACGCCCATCGCCGTGCTCTCCGACCGCCCGCGCCTGCTGTTCGACTACTTCACCCAGCAGTTCGCGCAGGTCACGAACCCGCCGCTCGACTCGATCCGCGAGGAGGTCGTCACGTCGATGAAGCTCGGCCTCGGCCCGGAGCGCAACCTCCTCGCCGCGACGCCCGAGCACGCGCGCCAGATCACCCTCGACTTCCCGGTGATCGACAACGACGAGCTCGCGAAGATCCAGCACTTCGAGACCGCGAGCGGCCGCCGTCCCACGGTGACCCTGCGCGGCCTGTACCGCGTCGACAAGGGCCCGAAGGCCATGGAGAAGCGTCTCGCGAAGCTGTGCGCGGAGGTCGACGAGGCCATCGAGGGCGGCGCGCACTTCATCGTGCTCTCCGACCGCGACTCGAACAAAGACCTGGCGCCCATCCCGTCCCTGCTCATGCTCGCGACCGTGCACCACCATCTCATCCGCGCCGAGAACAGGATGAAGGTCGGCCTGATCGTCGAGGCCGGCGACGTGCGCGAGGTGCACCACGTGGCCCTGCTCATCGGCTACGGCGCGTCGGCGATCAACCCGTACCTCGCCATGGAGACCGCCGAGGAGCTCGTCCGCAGCGGCATGATCCAGGGGCTCACGCCCGAGAAGGCCGTCAAGAACATCATCAAGGCGCTCGGCAAGGGCGTGCTCAAGATCATGTCGAAGATGGGCATCTCGGTGGTCGGCTCGTACGCGGCAGCCCAGGCGTTCGAGGCCGTGGGCCTGAGCCAGGAGTTCGTCGACCAGTACTTCACGGGCACCTCGAGCCTGCTCGGCGGCGTCGGCCTCGACGTCATCGCGGCCGAGAGCGCGGCACGCCACGCGGCCGCCTACCCGGAAGACGGCGCGACGAGCGCCCACGAGCGCCTCGCCACGGGCGGCGAGTACCAGTGGCGCCGCGAGGGCCCGCCCCACCTCTTCAACCCCGACACCGTGTTCCGCCTGCAGCACGCGACGCGCTCGCGCCGCTACGACATCTTCCGCGACTACACGCGGCTCGTCGACGAGCAGGCCGAGAACCTCATGACCCTGCGCGGCCTCTTCCGCATCAAGGAGAGCGGCCGGCCCGTCGTCCCCATCGACGAGGTCGAGTCGGTGTCGTCGATCGTGAGCCGCTTCAACACGGGCGCGATGAGCTACGGCTCCATCAGCCAGGAGGCGCACGAGACCCTCGCGATCGCCATGAACCGCATCGGCGGGCGCTCCAACACGGGCGAGGGCGGCGAGGATGTCGACAGGCTCCTCGACCCGGAGCGCCGCAGTGCCATCAAGCAGGTCGCGTCCGGGCGTTTCGGCGTCACGAGCATGTACCTGACGCACGCGACCGACATCCAGATCAAGATGGCGCAGGGTGCCAAGCCCGGCGAGGGCGGACAGCTGCCCGCCGGCAAGGTCTACCCGTGGATCGCGCGCACGCGCCACGGCACCGCGGGCGTCGGCCTCATCTCGCCGCCGCCGCACCACGACATCTACTCGATCGAAGACCTCAAGCAGCTCATCTTCGACGTCAAGCGGGCCAACCCGGCCGCACGCGTGCACGTCAAGCTCGTGAGCCAGTCGGGCATCGGCGCCGTCGCGGCGGGGGTCACGAAGGCCAAGGCCGACGTCGTGCTCGTCTCCGGCCACGACGGCGGCACGGGCGCATCCCCGCTCAACTCGCTCAAGCACGCGGGGACGCCGTGGGAGATCGGCCTCGCCGAGACGCAGCAGACGCTCATGCTCAACGGCATGCGCGACCGCGTCGTCGTGCAGGTCGACGGCCAGATGAAGACCGGGCGCGACGTGATCATCGGCGCGCTCCTGGGCGCAGAGGAGTACGGCTTCGCGACCGCGCCGCTCGTGGTCTCGGGCTGCATCCTCATGCGCGTGTGCCACCTCGACACGTGCCCCGTGGGCGTCGCGACCCAGAACCCCGAGCTGCGCAAGCGCTTCACGGGCAAGCCCGAGTTCGTCGTCAACTTCTTCGAGTTCCTGGCGCAGGAGGTGCGGGAGTACCTGTCGCAGCTCGGCTTCCGCACGCTCGAGGAGCTCATCGGCCACAACGAGCTGCTCGACGTCGACCGCGCGGTGGAGCACTGGAAGGCCGACGGCCTCGACCTGAGCCCGATCTTCGAGGGCCCGGAGTTCGCCGACGACGAGCCGCGCACGAACCGCGTCGCGCAGGACCACGAGCTCGAGCAGCACTTCGACCAGGAGCTCATCCGCCGCAGCGGCGCAGCCCTCGAGAAGGGCGAGCCCGTCGTCATCGAGCTGCCCATCCGCAACACGGAGCGCGCGGTCGGCACCATGCTCGGCCACGAGGTGACGGTGCGCCACGGCGAGAACGGCCTGCCGAGCGGCACCATCGAGGTGCGGCTCACCGGCACGGCCGGCCAGTCCTTCGGCGCGTTCATGCCCGCGGGCATCCGCCTGCGCCTCGAGGGCGACAGCAACGACTACGTGGGCAAGGGCCTGTGCGGCGGCGAGATCGTCGTGCGCCCGCACCGCAACAGCGTGTTCCCCGCGGAGCGCAACGTCATCGCGGGCAACGTCATCGGCTACGGGGCCACCCAGGGCAGCATGTTCCTGCGCGGCGTCGTGGGGGAGCGGTTCCTCGTGCGCAACTCGGGCGCGACGGCCGTCGTCGAGGGCGTGGGCGACCACGCGCTCGAGTACATGACGGGCGGGCTCGCGGTCATCCTCGGCGGCACGGGGCGCAACCTCGGTGCGGGGATGTCCGGCGGCACCGCCTACATCCACGACCTGCGCCCCGAGCGCGTCAACGCAGAGTCGCTCGCGAGCGGCGAGCTCGAGCTGCTGCCGCTGGGGGGTGCGGACGTCGAGATCCTCACCGACCTGCTCACGCGCCACCGCGACGAGACCGACTCGGTCGTGGCCGCGAGGATGCTCGAGAACCTGGATGAGACTATCGCGCGCTTCACGAAGGTGCTGCCGCGCGACTACGCGGCCGTGCTGCAGACGCGCCAGACCGCGATCGACGAAGGACTGGACCCGGACGGCGACGTCACGTGGGCACGCATCATGGAGGTCACTGGTGGCTGATCCCAAGGGATTCTTGAAGGTACAGGAGCGCGAGACTCCGGCCCGTAGGCCCGTCGCGCTGCGGCTCATGGACTGGAAAGAGGTCTACGAGCAGCAGGACCCGTCAGAGCTCAAGCGCCAGGCCGGCCGCTGCATGGACTGCGGCGTGCCCTTCTGCCACCAGGGCTGCCCGCTCGGCAACCTCATCCCCGAGTGGAACGACCTCATGTGGCGCGGCGAGACCGCGCAGGCCATCGAGCGCCTGCACGCCACGAACAACTTCCCGGAGTTCACGGGCCGCCTGTGCCCCGCGCCGTGCGAGTCGTCGTGCGTTCTCGGCATCAACCAGCCGCCCGTGACCATCAAGCAGGTGGAGGTGTCGATCGCCGACGCGGCCCTCGCGGGCGGCCTCACGCCGCACCCGCCGCAGCGCCTCACCGGCAAGACGGTCGCGGTCGTGGGATCCGGCCCCGCCGGCCTCGCCGCGGCGCAGCAGCTCACGCGCGCGGGCCACACGGTCGCGGTGTACGAGCGCGACGACCGCATCGGCGGGCTCCTGCGCTACGGCATCCCCGACTTCAAGATGGAGAAGAAGCACATCGAGGCGCGCCTCGCCCAGATGCAGGCCGAGGGCACGCGCTTCCGCGCGGGCGTCGAGATCGGCGTCGACATCTCGTGGAGCGACCTCAAGGCGCGCTACGACGCCGTCGTGATCGCGACAGGCGCCATGGTGCCGCGCGACCTCCCCATCCCCGGCCGCGACCTCCTCGGCGTGCACTTCGCCATGGAGTACCTCGTGCAGTCGAACAAGGTCGGCGCGGGCGACACGGTCCCCGAGCAGATCGTCGCGGAGGGCAAGCACGTCGTCGTCCTCGGCGGCGGCGACACCGGTGCGGACTGCATCGGCACGGCGCACCGCCAGCAGGCGCTCTCGGTCACCAACCTCGCGATCGGCGTGCAGCCGCCCACGGAGCGGCCGGAGCACCAGCCCTGGCCCATGTCTCCCACGCTCTTCGAGGTGTCGAGCGCCCACGAGGAGGGCGGGGAGCGCATGTTCCTCGCCTCGACCGTGGAGTTCCTCTCCAACGAGGCCGGCGAGGTGCGGGCCATCCGCGTCGCCGAGACCGAGTACGTCGACGGACGCCGCGTCCCCAAGTCGGGCACCGAGCGCGAGATCCCCGCCGACCTCGTGCTCCTGGCCCTCGGATTCACCGGGCCCGAGTCCGAGACGATCTCCGAGCAGCTGCCCGTCCCCTTCGACGGGCGCGGCAACATCGAGCGCGACGCGCAGTACCAGACGAGCGAGGCCGGCGTCTTCGTCGCCGGCGACGCGGGCCGCGGACAGTCGCTCATCGTGTGGGCGATCGCCGAGGGGCGTGCGGCGGCCTCGGCCGTCGACCGGTACCTTGAAGGGGAGACGCAGCTGCCGTCGCCCGTGCGTCCCACCGACCGCGCGATCGCGCTCTGAGTCACACACCACCACCACCACCACACCACCACCCAGAAGGAATCATGAGACGAGCAAAAATCGTCGCGACCCTCGGCCCGGCCACATCGAGCTATGAGAACATCCGCGCGATCATCGATGCAGGTGTCGATGTAGCCCGGATGAACCTCAGCCACGGCTCGTACGCCGTGCACGAGGAGGTCTACGCCAACGTCCGCAAGGCCGCCGAGGACTCGGGCCGGGCGGTCGCCGTCATGGTCGACCTCCAGGGTCCCAAGATCCGACTCGGCAAGTTCGAGGCCGGCCCCTACGACCTCGCCGTGGGCGACGTCTTCAAGATCACCACCGAGGACGTCCTCGGCACCAAGGAGCTCTCGGGCACGACGTTCAAGGGCCTCCCGCAGGACGTCACCCCCGGCGACTTCCTCCTCATCGACGACGGCAAGGTCAAGGTGCGCGTCACCTCCGTCGACGGACCGGTCGTCACGACCGAGGTCGTCGTCGCGGGCGCCGTCTCCAACAACAAGGGCATCAACCTGCCCGGCGTCGCCGTCAACGTCCCCGCGCTGTCCGAGAAGGACGAGGATGACCTCCGCTGGGGCCTCAAGCTCGGTGCCGACCTCATCGCCCTCTCGTTCGTGCGCAACGCCGACGACATCGTGCGCGTGCACGAGATCATGGCCGAGGAGGGCGTACGCGTGCCCGTCATCGCCAAGATCGAGAAGCCCCAGGCAGTCGACCACCTCGAGGCCATCATCGACGCGTTCGACGCGATCATGGTCGCCCGCGGCGACCTCGGCGTCGAGCTGCCCCTCGAGGCCGTGCCGATCGTGCAGAAGCGCACGGTCGAGCTCGCGCGCCGCATGGCCAAGCCCGTCATCGTCGCGACGCAGATGCTCGAGTCGATGATCAGCAGCCCGGTTCCCACGCGCGCCGAGACCTCCGACGTCGCCAACGCCATCCTCGACGGCGCGGACGCGGTCATGCTCTCCGGCGAGACGAGCGTGGGCGCCTACCCCGTCATCACCGTGCAGACCATGGCCCGCATCGTCGCCTCGACGGAGGACCACGGCCTCGAGCGCATCCCCCCGCTCGGCACGAAGCCGCGCACGCAGGGCGGCGCGATCACGCTCGCCGCCGCCGAGGTCGCCGACTTCGTCGACGCGAAGTACGTGTGCGTGTTCACGGAGTCCGGCGACGCCGCACGCCGCATGTCGCGCCTGCGCTTCCGCATCCCCATGAAGGCGTTCACGCCCGAGCCGGGCGTGCGACGCCGCATGGCGCTCATCTGGGGCATCGAGTCGTTCGTCGTCGACCGCGTCAACCACACCGACGCGATGTACCGCCAGGTCGACGAGGTGCTCCTCCGCGAGGGCCTCGCCGAGGTCGGCGACAAGGTCGTCGTGATCTCCGGCTCCCCTCCCGGCATCTCCGGCTCGACCAACGACATGCGCGTGCACACCATCGGCGACGCGATCAACGCTGCGGCACCGGCCTGGCAGGACTAGAGCCCGGCACGTACCGGCACTTCAAGGGTGCCGTGTACGTGGTCGTCGGCGTCGCCCGTCACAGCGAGACCGAGGAGCCGTTCGTGGTGTACCACCGCGACGGCTCCTCGGAGCTGTGGGTGCGGCCGCTCGCGATGTGGGAGGAGCGCGTGGTCCGCGACGGCTACGACGGGCCGCGGTTCGTGATCAGTAGCTGACGAGCAACGCGACATCGGGATGCTGGGCGCCCACGCCCTCCGCGGCCGCCTTCTCCGCAGCGCTGCCGACCGTGAGCTCGAGGGTCTCCGCGCCGGACGCGTCGACGGATGCGACGGCGCTCAGCGGGAGCACCCGGCCCGACACGGCCTGCCACAGGGCGATCGCCGCCGCGGGCTGGGCGCTGCCGACCCCGACTATCGCGAAGGCGCCGTCGGCCGTCGACACGGCCACGGAGAGGGCACCGAGGTCGCCGCCCGCGCCCGTGTAGGCGGCGAGCACCGACGCCGGGGCATCCCGCAGCCCGGCCTGGCTGCCGACCGTGGCGTGCAGGCCGCCCACGTAGTCGGCGGGCGGGTCGAGGGGCTCGTAGTTGACGGTCGCTCCCACGAGCAGGGGATCGTCGCGCAGCGCGTTGACGGTCGTGACGTTCACGTCGTCGGCGCCGAGCGAGAAGCCCCACGCGTTGCCGACGATGACGTTGACGCCCGAGGCGTCGAAGCCGAGCGTCGACGCCTCGGCGCGCGCCGAGGTCGTGAGCGCGAGCAGTCCGTCAGCGTCTATCGCGCCGTCGACGACGAGGTGCGACGTGAAGCGCCCGTCGGCCGAGGACTCGACGGACGCCACGTGGTCCTGGCCCGCCGCCCACGCCGTGAACTCGTCAGGGCCGTGCGCGGGTACGGCCGCGGTGCAGCCCGCGAGGGCCAGCAGCGGCCCGAGCAGGAGCAGGGCGATGCCCGACGATCTCATGGCACCTCACCCTCCAGTGGAGTGCCGGATGCGGGACTTGAACCCGCACGCCCTTTCGGACAGAGCATTTTGAGTGCCCCGCGTCTGCCATTCCGCCAATCCGGCGCACAACCACGCTGGAAAGAATACCGTAGGCTTTCCCCGTGACCGATGAGACCGCCTCCACCTCCGCCCCCCGACGGGTCGTCGTTGCCGAGGACGAGTCGCTCATCCGCATGGACATCGTCGAGATCCTCCGCGACAACGGCTTCGAGGTCGTCGGCGAGGCCGGCGACGGCGAGACCGCCGTCGCGCTCGCGACCGAGCTGCGGCCCGACCTCGTCATCATGGATGTCAAGATGCCGCAGCTCGACGGCATCTCCGCGGCCGAGCGCCTGAGCAAGAACCACATCGCGCCCGTCGTGCTCCTCACGGCCTTCAGCCAGAAGGAGCTCGTCGAGCGGGCCTCCGAGGCCGGCGCGCTCGCCTACGTCGTCAAGCCCTTCACGCCCAACGACCTGCTGCCCGCCATCGAGATCGCGCTCAGCCGCTATACGCAGATCATCACGCTCGAGGCCGAGGTCGCCGACCTCGTCGAGCGCTTCGAGACGCGCAAGCTCGTCGACCGCGCCAAGGGGCTGCTCAACGAGAAGATGGGCCTCACCGAGCCCGAGGCGTTCCGCTGGATCCAGAAGGCCTCGATGGACCGCCGCCTCACGATGCACGACGTCGCCCAGGCGATCATCGAGCAGCTCAGCGCCAAGAAGTAGCGCGGCGCCGGGAAGCAGCAGCATGCCGGGTTCGGTCGTCGTCACGGGCGGCGGCACGGGCGTGGGCGCCGCCACGGCCCAGTCCCTCATCGCGCGCGGCCTCGAGGTCACCATCCTCGTGCTCGAGGCCCCGACGTGGACCCACGACCGCCTCACCGTGATCATTGGCGACGCGTCCGACCCCGCGGACGTCGAGCGGGCGGCTGACGCCGCGACCGCGAGCGAGAAGCTCGTCGGCTGGGTCAACAACGCCGCGGTCTTCGAGGATGCGGCCCTGCACGAGAACCCGGAGGCGGTGCTCGAGACCATCGCCGCCAACCTCGTGCCCGCGGTCGTGGGCACGGCGGAGGCCGTGCGCAGGTTCCTCGCGGCGGGAACGCGCGGCGCCATCGTCAACGTGTCGTCGCACCAGGCGCAGCGACCCGTGTCGGGCGCCATGGCCTACGCGGTCGCGAAGGCCGCCATCGAGGGGCTCACGCGCTCCACCGCCGTCGACTACGGGCCGCGCGGCATCCGTGCGAACGCCGTCGCGCTCGGGTCGATCCTCACGGAGCGGTTCGACGGGGACGCCGCGGTGACGGGGGCGGCGCATCCTCTCGGCCGCATGGGCGAGGCGCGCGAGGCCGCAGAGGCGATCGCGTGGCTGCTGTCGAACCCGGCGGGGTTCGTGAACGGCGCGATCCTGCCCGTCGACGGCGGACGGTCGGTCTGGGGCCGCGACCCCGAGGAGCGGGTGCTCTAGGCGGTCAGGAGGCGGGCCGGTCGAGCAGCATGTTCGTCATGCGGACGGTCGAGAGCCGCCTGCCCTCCTCGTCGGTCATGACGATCTCGTGCGTCGCGAGCGTGCGCCCGAGGTTGAGCGCGCGGCACGTGCCCGTGACCCAGCCCGACGTGATCGAGCGGCTGTGCGTGGCATTGATCTCGATGCCCACGGCGTAGCGCCCGGCCCCCGCGTGGATCGCCGACGACACCGAGCCGAGCGTCTCGCCGAGCACGACGTGGGCGCCCCCGTGCAGCAGCCCGACGACCTGGCGGTTGCCCTCCACGGGCATCCTCGCGACCGAGTAGTCGCCCGAGAGCTCGACGAACTCGATGCCCATCTTGACCGCGAGCTCGCCGCCCTGGGTGCGCTGGATGATCTCGAGCATCACCGGGTCGATGTCGTCGGGGAGCCTGGTCATCGCTGCACTTTCCGTCTTCGGGGCGTGTCATGGGCCGCGGCTAGGCTGGGTCCGTGCCGGACTCCGAAAAGCCTACCCTCCTCGTCATCGACGGCCATTCGCTGGCCTTCCGCGCGTTCTACGCCCTCCCCGTCGACAGCTTCACGACGCGCGACGGGCAGCACACGAACGCGATCCACGGGTTCCTGTCGATGCTCATCCTGCTGCTGCAGAACGAGAAGCCCACCCACCTCGCGGTCGCGTTCGACATCTCGCGGTTCTCGTTCCGCACGCGCGAGTACCCGGAGTACAAGGGCACGCGCGGCGAGACGCCGCCGGAGTTCGTGGGCCAGGTCCCGCTGCTCGAGGAGGCGCTCAAGGCCATGGGCATCCAGACCCTGAGCAAGGAGGACTTCGAGGCAGACGACATCCTCGCGACCCTCGCGACGCGCGGCGCCGCAGAGGGCTACGAGGTGCTCGTGGTGTCGGGCGACCGCGACGCCATCCAGATGGTCAAGCCCGGCGTGACGCTGCTCTACCCGAACGCGCGCGGCGTCTCCGAGCTCAAGCGCTACGACCGCGACGCCGTCATGGAGCGCTACGGCATCGAGCCCGAGCAGTACCCGGATGTCGCGGCGCTCGTGGGCGAGACGAGCGACAACCTCATCGGCATCGACAAGGTCGGCGAGAAGACCGCGGTCAAGTGGATCAACCTCTACGGGTCGCTCCAGGGCATCCTCGACCACGCGGACGAGATCACGGGCGTGGTGGGGGAGAAGCTGCGGGAGCAGAAGGATCGCGCCATCCGCAACCGCAAGCTCAACCACCTGCTCACCGACATCGACCTGCCCGTCGGGCCCGCCGACCTCGCCCGCCAGCCCATGAACGTCGCCGCGGTGCGCGACGTGTTCGACAGGCTCCAGTTCAAGACGCTCCTCGAGCGCGTGCTCAAGATCGCGGCGGCGGAGGGCGGCGCGGAGGCGATCGCCGACAGCGCGCCCGCGGCGGCGGGCATCCCCGTCATCCGCACGATGGTCGACGAGGAGCTCGGCAAATGGCTCTCCACGCAGTCGGGCAACGGGCAGAACGCCCTCGGCCTTCGCGTCGAGAGCGCCAACGGCGTCGTCACGGGCTTCGGCATCGGCGCTGCCGACGAGACCGCCTGGGTGCCCTGGGCAGCCGGCCGCCTCGACTACGCGGCCCTCGAGGAGTGGCTGCGCAGCGACGCCCCCAAGGTCATGTCGGGCTCGAAGGCGCAGCTCAAGATCGCGCGCGACTCGGGCCTCGACATCAACGGCATCGCCTACGACACGATCCTCGCCGGCTGGCTGCTCAAGCCCGGCACGAAGTCCGAGACGCTCGCGTCGCAGGTGGAGTACTACCTAGGCGAGACCCTCCAGCAGGCCGACCCCAACCAGCTCGTGCCCGAGACCGAGCCCGCGAGCCCCGCGACTGAGGCGTGGTACTCGCTGCGGCTCGCCTCCTACCTCTCGGAGAAGCTCGACGCGGGCTCCCTCGACGTGCTGGAGAGCATCGAGATGCCGCTCGTGCCGGTGCTCGCGACGATGGAGCGCACGGGTATCACGGTCAACCGCGGCGTGCTCGGCGCGCTCACGACCGACCTCACGGCGAAGGCCAACGACGTCGCCCAGCGCGCGTTCGCGGAGATCGGCCGCGAGATCAACCTCGGCAGCCCCAAGCAGCTGCAGGAGGTGCTGTTCGACCAGCTCGGCATGCCCAAGACCCGCTCGAACAAGACGGGCTTCTCGACGGACGCGGCGAGCCTCGCCGACCTGCAGGACCTGAACCCGCACCCGTTCCTCGACCTGCTCCTGCAGCACCGCGACGCCACCAAGCTCCTGCAGATCATCGCCAGCATCGACAAGGCCGTGGACGGCGGCGGCCGCGTGCACACGACGTACGAGCAGGCGGGTTCCGCGACGGGCCGCATCGCCTCCAACGACCCCAACCTGCAGAACGTGCCCGTGAAGACCGAGACCGGCAGGATCATCCGCTCGGCGTTCGAGGCGGGCGCCGAGTTCGAGACGCTCCTGACCGCCGACTACTCGCAGGTCGAGATGCGGATCATGGCGCACCTCTCCGGCGACGAGGGGCTCATCGAGGCCTTCAACTCGGGAGAGGACCTGCACCGCTTCGTCGGCGCGCGCATCTTCCACGTCGACCCCGCCGACGTCACGCCGACCATGCGCACGAAGGTCAAGGCCATGTCGTACGGCCTCGCCTACGGCCTGAGCGCGTTCGGCCTCAGCAAGCAGCTGCGCATCGAGACGAGCGAGGCGAAGGAGCTCATGACCGACTACTTCGCACGCTTCGGCGCCGTGCGCGAGTACCTCCAGAACGTTGTCGAGCAGGCCAAGGTCGACGGCTACACGACGACGGTGTTCGGGCGCCGCCGGCCGTTCGGCGACCTCTCGTCGTCCAACCGCGTGCTGCGTGAGAACGCGGCGCGGCAGGCGCTCAACTCGCCCATCCAGGGCACGGCCGCCGACATCCTCAAGCTCGCCATGATCCGCATCGACGCCGACCTCACGCGTGCGCGCATGGGCTCGAGGATGCTCCTGCAGGTGCACGACGAGCTCGTGTTCGAGGTCGCCACGGGCGAGCTCGAACAGCTCAGCGCCATCGTGCGCGACCGCATGGCGGGCGCCGCGGAGCTCTCGGTGCCCCTCGACGTGCAGGTGGGCACGGGGCCGAACTGGGACGCCGCGGCGCACTAGCTCGTCCGCTCATCGAGCCTGTCGAGATCTCGCCGTTCACCCCGGCGAGGTCTCGGCAGGCTCGACCTGCTTAACCCGCGACACACCCAAAGCTGAAAATTGGCCGTGAGTTGACAAGCGGACACAAACGGACTTATATAAACCCAGAACCACATTTGGTTTGTCCGTTTGAGTCCCACAACGAGGTCGGATTGTACGCACCGGAGCGACACCAGCAGATCCTGGAGACTGCTCGCGCCCACGGCCGCGTCGACGTCGCCGGCCTCGCCCGTGACCTCTCCGTGACGCCCGAGACCGTGCGCCGCGACCTCACCGCCCTCGAGCGCCGCGGCGTGCTGCGCCGCGTGCACGGCGGCGCGATCCCCGTCGAGCGCATGGGCATCGAGCCCGGCATCGCCGACCGCGAGGTCCACGCGGCGAGCCAGAAGGAGCGCATCGCGCGCGCCGCGCTCGACGAGCTGCCCGACGGCGGCTCGGTCATCCTCGACGCCGGCACCACGACCGTGCGCCTCGCCGAGCTGCTGCCGACCGACCGCGAGCTCACGGTCGTCACGCACTCGATCCCGGTCGCGAGCATCCTCATCTCCCGGCCGAACGTGAGCCTGCACCTGCTGGGCGGCGTCGTGCGCGGCCGCACCCTCGCGGCCGTGGGCGACTGGACGCGCGCGCAGATCGCCGACGTGTTCGCCGACGTGGCCTTCATGGGCACCAACGGCATCAGCGTCGAGCGGGGCCTCACGACGCCCGACCTCGCCGAGGCGAGCGTCAAGCGCGCCCTCATCGACGCCGCGCGGCGCACCGTCGTGCTCGCCGACCACACCAAGTTCGGCCGCGAGGACTTCGCACGCGTCGCGCCGCTGAGCGACATCGACACCGTGATCACCGACGTCGAGCTCGACGTGGAGCTCGCGGAGGACATCGAGAACGCCGGCCCGAGGGTCGTGGTCGTGTGATCGTGACCGTCACCCTCAACCCGAGCCTCGACCGCACCCTCGAGGTCGACGAGTTCGCGCGCGGTGCCGTGCTGCGCACGTCGGAGCCGACCCTCGAGGCGGGCGGCAAGGGCGTCAACGTCACGCGGGCCCTGACCGCCAACGGCACGCCGAGCGTCGCCGTGGTGCCCGTGGGCGGCAGCGAGGGCGCCGAGCTGACGCGCCTGCTGGATGCGGCCGCCGTGGCCGCCCGCTACGTGCCCCTCGCCGGCCGCACGCGCTCCAACATCACGGTCTCCGAGTCCGACGGCACCGTCACCAAGCTCAACGAGCCGGGATCCGGCCTCTCCGCCGACGAGCTCGCCGCCCTCGTGTCCGCCGTCGGAGCGACGGTCTCGGCGGGGGACTGGGTGGTCGTGAGCGGCAGCGTGCCGCCCGAGTTCGGCGCCGACGAGCTCCAGCTCCTCACGGGGAGCCTCGCCGACCGCGAGGTCAACCTCGCCATAGACACGAGCGGCGATGCGCTAGTTGCCTCGCTCGCCGCTCGGCCCCGCCTGATCAAGCCCAACCGCGCGGAGCTCGCCGAGGTCGTGGGCCGCCCGCTCGGCTCGATAGCCGACGTCGTCGACGCCGCCCAGGGCGTGCGGGCGCGCGGTGTCGAGCTCGTGCTCGTGAGCCTCGGCGCCGACGGAGCCGTGCTCGTGGGCCCCGCAGGCGTGGTGGTGGGGGAGTCGCACGTCGCCCACCCGCGCAGCACCGTCGGTGCGGGCGACTGCTTCCTCGCGGGCTTCCTCTCCAAGTTCTCCGTCGATGAGACGGACGTCGATGCGGCGCTCCTCGAGGCGCTCGCGTGGGGCGCGGCCGCGGCATCCCTGCCGGGGACCGCCGTGCCGGGCCCCGGCGACATCGACAACTCGAATGTCCAGCTGGTGTGGCAGCCAGACCTGGATCGGCCACTCGTGGCCAGCTGATTCACCCACCCCATCCCAAAGTACGAAGGAGTACCCACTCTCATGACTGACTACACACCGGCGGTCACCGGGACCGGAGCACGCGCTGTCGTGCAGCGGTTCGGTGCCTTCCTCGCGGGGATGGTGATGCCGAACCTCGGCGCGTTCATCGCGTTCGGTCTCATCACCTCCCTCTTCATCCCCGACGGCTGGGTCAACAAGATCGCCGGCACGCAGACCGAGGTCAGCACCCAGATCTCCACCGTCGTCGGTCCGCTCATCGTCATCCTGATCCCGATCCTCATCGCGTTCACGGGCGGTTCGCGCGTCTACGGCCACCGCGGTGGCGTCGTGGGCGCCGTGTCGCTCATCGGTGCGATGCTGGCCCCGGTGGCGCTGCAGCTCACGCCGATCTCGCTCAACGGCGAGGAGACCACGCCTCCCGGATCGATCGCGGACATCGGTCCGACGATCCTCGCGGCGTTCGTGCTCGGCCCCTTGACGGCATGGCTTCTCAAGAAGTGGGACGCCGCCATCGCAGGCAAGGTCAAGGGCGGCTTCGAGATGCTCGTCGACAACTTCGCCGCGGGCATCATCGGCGGTGCCATGGCGGTCGTCGGCCTGTACATCGTCGGCCCGATCACGTTCTGGATCACCCAGGGCCTCGGCTCGCTCGCGAACACGCTCGTCAACACGGGGCTCCTCCCGCTCGTGTCGATCGTCGTGGAGCCCGCGAAGGTGCTCTTCCTCAACAACGCGATCAACCACGGTGTCTTCACCCCGCTCGGCATCGAGCAGGCGTCCGACGCCGGCCGTTCGATCTTCTTCATGATCGAGTCGAACCCCGGCCCCGGTCTGGGCATCCTCACCGCCATGCTGCTGTTCGGCCCGCGCGCGATCCGTCCGACGGTCCCCGCCGCGATGGTCGTGCACTTCCTCGGCGGCATCCACGAGATCTACTTCCCCTACGTGCTCATGAAGCCGATCCTCGTCATCGCGGCGATCGTCGGCGGCGCCTCGGGCGTGCTGTGGGAGTCGATCTTCAACCTGGGCCTCGTCGGCCCCGCCTCGCCGGGCAGCATCATCGCCTGGTTTGCCGTCTCGCCGCCCGACCAGGTCATCCTGATCATGCTCGGCGTGATCATCTCCGCCGGTGTGACGTTCATCATCGGTGCGCTCCTGCTCGGCTTCGGCCGCAAGGAGAGCGCCGTGGACGCCGAGCTCGACCTCGAGGCCGCGCAGGAGAAGTCGGCCGCGAACAAGAAGGCCTCGAAGGTCACGCCGGCTTCGGCGTAGCCTCGAACCAGGTCCCAACAAAGGAGAACAGCAATGGCAACCATCGACGGATCCAGCATCAAGAAGCTGATCGTTGCGTGCGACGCTGGCATGGGCAGCAGTGTCATGCTCGCCAGCACGCTCAAGAAGCAACTCGCGAAGAACGGCGTCACGGTCGAGCACTCGCCCGTGGCCAGCATCCCGAGCGACGCCGATGTGGTGGTCACCCAGTCGAACCTGGCCGAGCGGGCACGGGGGGTCGTCCCCGACATCCCCGTCATCCCGTTCCAGCTCTTCCTGGGCGACCCCAAGGTCGCCGCTCTCGTCAAGGCCATCCAAAACGGCGACACGGTCGAGGTCTGACCATGTCCGACGAGCAGCAGAAGCCGCTCTCCGAACTGCTCGCGGAGGCGTCGATCACCCTCGACGCCTCCGCGACCAGCAGGGATGACGCGATCCGCCAGGCCGGCGCAGGCCTCAAGGCCGTCGGTGCCATCGACGACGCCTACATCGACGCCATGATCGACAGGGAGAACTCCGTGTCGACGTTCATGGGCGAGGGCGTCGCGATTCCCCACGGCACGCTCGCGGCGAAGGAGTCGGTCAAGTCCGACGCCCTCTCGCTCGTGCGCTTCCCGGACGGTGTCGACTGGGACGGCAACGACGTGCGTCTCGCGTTCGGCATCGCCGCCAAGGACAACGGGCACATCGCGCTCCTGTCGCAGCTCGCGACGGTGCTCATGGACCCCGAGAAGGCCGCGGCGCTGCGTGACGCCACGACCGTGGAGCAGGTCTACGCCCTCCTCGAGTCCGACGACGAGGACGAGTAGCGACGAGTGAAGGTAGCCCGTTTCTACGCCCCCGGAGACATCCGTCTCGAGGACGTCGAGGAGCCGCACGTCTTGGCCGGCGAGGTCAAGATCCGCGTGCGGAACTGCTCGACGTGCGGCACGGATGTGAAGATCTTCCGCTCGGGGCACCCCAACATGACGCCTCCGCAGGTCATGGGCCATGAGATCGCCGGCGAGATCGTCGACGTCGGCGACGGGGTCGACGGCTGGTCGGCGGGGGACCGCGTGCAGGTCATCGCCGCGATCCCCGACGGCACGTGCGAGTACTGCCTCGCGGGCATGCCGGCGATCTGCGAGAACCAGCTCTCGATGGGCTACCAGTTCCCGGGCGGCTTCGCGGAGTACATGATCGTGCCGAACGAGGTGATCAGGGTCGACGGGCTCAACCGCATCCCGGAGGGCCTCGGGTTCGCCGAGGCGTCGCTCGCCGAGCCGCTCGCGTGCGTGCTCAACGGCCAGGAGCTCGCGCGCGTGGGCGAGGGCGACACGGTCGTCGTCGTGGGCTCCGGCCCCATCGGGTGCCTGCACGTGCGGCTCGCCCGCTCGCGCGGCGCCGCCACGGTCATCCTCATCGACCTCAACGCCGACCGGCTCGCGGAGGCCGCGGCCATCGTCAAGCCCGACCTCACCATCGCCTCGGGCGACACCGACCCGGTCGCGGCCGTGCTCGCCGCCACGGGCGGTAGGGGCGCCGACGTCGTCATCACGGCGGCGGCATCCGGCACCGCCCAGGAGCAGGGGCTGAGGATGCTCGCGCGCCGCGGCCGCCTGAGCCTGTTCGGCGGCCTCGCGAAAGACAACCCGATGATCTCGGTCGATGCCAACCTCGTGCACTACCGTGAACTGACGATCGTCGGAGTGAACGGCTCGAGCCCCGCGCACAACAAGCGGGCCCTCGAGCTCATCGCCGCAGGCAGAGTGCCCGTAGCCGACCTCATCACCCACAGACTTCCCCTTGACCGGCTTCTCGACGCGATCGACATCGTGGCGAGGGGCGAAGCAATCAAAGTAACAATCGAACCGTAGGAGCCCCCATGGCCGAGAGAACCGTCACCGTCGCGTCCAGTGTCGGACTGCACGCCCGCCCCGCCTCCCTCTTCGCGCAGGCCGCGGGCAAGGCAGGTGTGCCCGTGCAGCTCACCTCCGCCGCCGGCAAGAGCGTCAACGCCGCGAGCATCCTCGGGGTGCTGTCGCTCGGCATCGGCCACGGCGAGGAGGTCACCCTCAGCGCCGAGGGCGACGGCGCCGAGGCGGCCCTCGACACCCTCGCCGAGCTACTGGGAACCGACCTCGACAAAGAGTAGGTGCTCGCTAGGCTCGGTGTATGACTGAGACACGCAAGCCCACCGCGATCGACCAGATCGCCGAGAAGTGGGTCGAGACCATGATCGACCTCGACCCCGACACGGCGGTCTGGCTCGGTCTCCCCGGCCGCATCGGCGAGATCGGCGACCACTCGCCGGCCGGCCACGAGCGCTACATCGGCGAGGCCAAGAAGGTGCTCGCCGCCCTCGCGGCCGAGACGCCCGTCGACGAGGTCGACGAGGTCACCAAGACCGATATCAGCTACCAGCTCGACCTCGACGTCGCGTCGTCCGAGGCGCGACTGTTCGAGCGCGACCTCAACGTGATCGCGTCGCCCGCGCAGGGCATCCGCGAGATCTTCGACCTCATGCCCACGGCCACCGAGGGCGACTGGTCGGTCGTCTCGAAGCGCCTCGGCAACGTGCCCGCGGCCGTCGACGGCTACATCGAGACGTTGCGCAAGGGAATCGCCGACGGCGTCACGCCCGCGCGCCGCCAGGTCGTGGAGGTCGCCCAGCAGGCGCGCAAGCACGGCGACCCGCTCGGCTTCTTCTTCGACTTCACGGGTGCCGCGGAGCTCGAGGGCGGCGCTGCGCTGCCCGAGTCGCTCGCGAACGACCTGCGCGCGGGCGCCGAGGCCTCGGCCGACGCCTACTCGCGCCTCGCCGAGTTCCTCGAGACCGAGCTCGCCCCCGCGGCCACGGAGCAGGACGCGATCGGCCGCGAGCTGTACGAGCTGCACTCCAAGCACTTCCTGGGTGCCGCGATCGACCTCGACGAGACCTACGAATGGGGCCGCGAGGAGCTCCAGCGCATGATCGACGAGCAGACCCGCATCGCGGGCGAGATCCTCAAGGGCGCGAGCGTCGAAGAGGCCGTCGCGCACCTCGAGAAGGATCCGGCCCGCAAGCTGCACGGCACCGACGCCCTGCAGAAGTGGATGCAGGAGACGAGCGACCGCGCGGTCGCCGAGCTGAGCCGCGACCACTTCGACATCCCCGAGCCCGTCAAGGCGCTCGAGTGCATGATCGCCCCCACGCAGGAGGGCGGCATCTACTACACGGGCCCGAGCGACGACTTCTCGCGCGCAGGCCGCATGTGGTGGAGCGTGCCCGAGGGCGTCACCGAGTTCGACACGTGGCGCGAGCTCACGACCGTCTACCACGAGGGCGTTCCCGGCCACCACCTGCAGATCGGCCAGGCCGTCTACAACCGCGCGACGCTCAACACGTGGCGCCGCCAGCTCGGCGGCACGAGCGGCCACGCCGAGGGCTGGGCGCTCTACGCGGAGCGCCTCATGGAGGAGCTCGGCTACCTCGAGGACCCGGCGGACCGCCTCGGCATGCTCGACGGCCAGCGCATGCGCGCCGCGCGCGTCGTGCTCGACATCGGCGTGCACCTCGGCAAGCCCAACCTCGAGGGCACGGGCACGTGGGACGCCGACTACGCGCTCGAGTTCATGCGCAAGAACGTGAACATGAACGACTCGTTCATCAGGTTCGAGGTCAACCGCTACCTCGGCTGGCCCGGGCAGGCGCCCTCGTACAAGGTCGGCCAGCGCATCTGGGAGCAGATCCGCGACCAGGCCCAGCAGGCGCCGGGCTTCTCGTTCAAGGACTTCCACAAGCGCGCCCTCGACCTGGGCGGCGTGGGGCTCGACACCCTCAAGGCGGCGCTCCTCCGGTGACGTCCACGATCGGCGAGGCCTGGCTGCAGGTCGCGCGCCGCATCCTCGAGGAGGGCAGGCCGTCGGAGTACGACGGGCTGCCCATCCTCGAGCTGCGCCTCGTGACGCTCGAGGTCGAGCATCCCGACCCCGACGACGCCCTCATCGCCGAGCACGCCAACCCCGAGCGCCTCGCGTGGATGCGCGCGAACTTCGTCGACCGCGACCTCGTGGCCGAGCTCGGCGACGCGCGCAGCTACGCGAGCCGCCTCCACGACTACGCGTCGACGGGCACCGACCAGGTGCGGTGGGTCGTCGACCGGCTCGAGGACGACCCGACCTCGCGCTCGGCCACCATCACGACGTTCGAGCCGACCCTCGACACCACGTACATCCCGTGCGTGAGCATGCTCGACTTCTGGATCCCCGAGCACGCCGTCGACCTCGTCGTCTACGCGCACTCCATCGACTTCGGGTCGAAGGGCTACGGCAACCTCGTGCAGCTCGCGGCCCTGCAGCACCACGTCGCGGCGGAGCTCGGACGGCCCGTGGGCGCCCTCACCTTCATCGTGAAGTCGGCGCACGTCTACGAGACCGAGTTCGACTACATGCGGGGCGTGCTCGCGGTGACCGCGTGACGCGTTCGCCCTGGCAGCGCGCCCTGGGCCCCAGGATGTCGCAGCTCGACCCCGGGCTCGTCGCCTACTTCTCCGCCATCCCGCCGGGCCATGTCGGCCGCGGCTCGGGGGTCTTCGACGTCGTCGGCACGCCGCGCCGCTGGCTGTGGCCGGTGCTCGCGCTCCTGCCGGGCGTCGTCTTCCCGGTGTGGGAGCACGCCGTGCCGTTCACGGTGGCCAACCGGCCGGGCCCGCACGGCACCGTCCGCGCCGAGCGGGTGTTCCGCTTCGCACGCGGCGACCGCACGATGGCTGACGAGACGGGCATGACGTCGGCGGGCCTCACCGACCGGCTCGGGTTCGTCGACGTGCGGCTCGAGCCGTCGGTCGTCGGTGGCCGGCTCATCCTCGAGTCGACGTCGGCAGTGCTGCGGATGGGCCCGCTGCGGGTGCCGCTCGGTGTGCTCGCGCCGCGCGTCTCGCTCGTCGAGCGGTCCGACGGCGCCCGCCAGCACGTGTCGCTGCGCCTCTCGCATCCGCTCCTGGGCACGCTCTACGAGTACTCCGGCAGCTTCACCTACTCCGTGGAGGCAGAGTGACCGACCGCATCGTCATCGCCGGGGCCTCCGGCTTCATCGGCACCTACCTCGCCGAGGCCTTCCGCGCGGAGGGTGCCGACGTGCGCCTCATCGGCAGGTCGGGACCGGATGCCGCGTGGGGCGACACCGCCGCGATCACGGCGCTGCTCGACGGAGCCGACCTGCTCGTGAACCTCGCGGGCAAGAGCGTCAACTGCCGGTACGGCCCCGCCAACCGCGCGGAGATCCTGCGCTCGCGCATCGACACGACGCGCGAGCTCGGCGCCGCCCTCGCGGCCTGCGCGGCCGCGCCGCCCGTGTGGATCAACTCGTCCACGGCCACGATCTACCGGCACGCCGAGGACCGGCCCATGACCGAGTCGACGGGCGAGATCGGCACGGGCTTCTCCGTGGGCATCGCGACCGCGTGGGAGCGGGAGCTCGACGCCGCACCCACTCCGCGCACGCGCAAGGTCGCCCTGCGCATGGCGATCGTGCTCGGGGACGGCAGCGCGCTCATCCCGCTCATCCGCCTCGCGCGGTTCGGGCTCGGGGGAGCGCAGCTCGACGGCCCGTGGTTCCGCACGCGCAGGCGCGTCGAGGCCGGCACGTTCCACGAGTTCCGTGCGCGGGGCGGGCGGCAGCGGTTCAGCTGGATCCACGTCGCCGACGTGCTCGGCGTCATCAGGTTCCTGCGCTCGCACGGGGAGCTCTCGGGCGTCGTGAACGCAAGCTCGCCGAACCCCTCGGACAGCGCCACGCTCATGCGCACGCTCAGGAGGGTGCTGCGCGTGCCGTTCGGCATCCCGGCGCCGAGGCCCGTGCTCGAGATCGGCTCGGCGGTGATCCGCACCGAGACGGAGCTCGTGCTCAAGAGCCGCTGGGTGGTGCCGGAGCGCCTTCTCGCGGCGGGCTACGAGTTCGAATACCCCGAGCTCGAGCCCGCGCTCAGGGGCATCGTGGCGGAGAGAAGCTCAAAGCGGTAAGCTGGAACGTCGCATTCGCGACTTCTATCAGCCTGCCTCGGGCGAAAACCAAAGCACGTCCTCGCTCGTGGCCCTATTTCTGTCCACTCGGAGTAACAACTACATGACAATCGTAACGACCGACAAGGCGCCCAAGCAGGTCGCAGTCAACGACATCGGATCTGCTGAAGACTTCCTCGCCGCGGTCGAGAAGACGCTGAAGTTCTTCAACGACGGAGACCTCATCGAGGGCACCGTCGTCAAGATCGACCGGGACGAGGTCCTCCTCGACGTCGGTTACAAGACCGAGGGTGTCATCCCCTCCCGCGAGCTCTCCATCAAGCACGACGTGGACCCGACCGAGGTCGTCCAGGTCGGCGACACCGTCGAGGCCCTGGTTCTCCAGAAGGAGGACAAGGAGGGTCGTCTCATCCTGTCGAAGAAGCGTGCTCAGTACGAGCGCGCATGGGGCGACGTCGAGAAGATCAAGGACGCCGACGGCGTCGTCACGGGCTCGGTCATCGAGGTCGTCAAGGGCGGCCTCATCGTCGACATCGGCCTCCGCGGCTTCCTGCCGGCCTCGCTCATCGAGCTGCGCCGCGTCCGCGACCTCACGCCGTACCTCGGCCAGGAGATCGAGGCCAAGATCCTCGAGCTCGACAAGAACCGCAACAACGTCGTGCTGTCGCGCCGCGCCCTGCTCGAGCAGACGCAGAGCGAGTCGCGCACCACGTTCCTCAACAACCTCGCCAAGGGCCAGGTCCGCAAGGGCGTCGTCTCGTCGATCGTCAACTTCGGTGCGTTCGTCGACCTCGGCGGCGTCGACGGCCTCGTCCACGTCTCCGAGCTCTCGTGGAAGCACATCGAGCACGCGTCCGAGGTCGTGGAGGTCGGCCAGGAGGTCACCGTCGAGATCCTCGAGGTCGACCTCGAGCGCGAGCGCGTGTCGCTCTCGCTCAAGGCGACGCAGGAGGACCCGTGGCAGGTCTTCGCCCGCACGCACGCCATCGGCCAGGTTGCTCCCGGAAAGGTCACGAAGCTCGTCCCCTTCGGCGCGTTCGTGCGCGTCGCGGAGGGCATCGAGGGCCTCGTGCACATCTCCGAGCTGTCGGGCAAGCACGTCGAGCTCGCCGAGCAGGTCGTGTCGGTCGGCGACGAGGTGTTCGTCAAGGTCATCGACATCGACCTCGAGCGCCGCCGCATCAGCCTCTCGCTGAAGCAGGCGAACGAGGGCGTCGACCCCGAGGGCACCGAGTTCGACCCCGCGCTGTACGGCATGCTCACGGAGTACGACGAGCAGGGCAACTACAAGTACCCCGAGGGCTTCGACCCGGAGACCAACGAGTGGCGCGAGGGCTTCGAGACCCAGCGCGAGAAGTGGGAGCAGGACTACGCTGCGGCCCAGGCCCGTTGGGAGCAGCACAAGAAGCAGGTCGCCGCCGCCGCGCTGCAGGAGGACGCCATCACGTCCGCCGCCCCGGCCGGTGCGTCCTCCTTCTCGAGCGACGACTCGGGCTCCGGCTCGACCGGCACGCTCGCCGACGACGAGTCGCTCGCCGCGCTTCGCGAGAAGCTGTCGAACAACTCCTAGTCAGTCCCCGTACGAACGGCCGGTCCTCCTCGGAGGGCCGGCCGTTCGTGCGTCAGCGCACGAGGGGCTCGAGATCCTTCGGGCGCCCCCGGCGGAAGCGCCGGAAGAGCAGCACGAAGCTCACGATGACGCCCGCGAGGGCGAAGAGCACGAGCACCGGCAGCAGGATCGCGAGGATGCTCAGCACGACGGCGCCGACATCCTCTGCCGTGCTCACGACGGGTGCCGCGGTGCCGGCCGACGCGACGTTGGCCACCGGACGCGACACGGCCTTGCCGATGTGCGTCGCGAGTGCGAGCAGGATGCCCACGGCGATGGGCACCCACGCGTTCGAGGTGAAGAACTGGGCGGGGTCCTGCACGACCGCCGTACCCGAGCTCGACCCCGTTCCGAAGGCGATGCCGCCTGCGACGGGGCGCACGAAGAGCTGGATCCAGTCGTTGACCGAGTCGACGACGGGGATCTTGTCGGCGACCACCTCGATGACGAGCAGCACTCCGAGGATGACGAGCACCCACGGGTTCGACAGCCACTGCCACTGCGCGGGCAGGTCGACGAAGTCGAGGAACCGCCCGGCGAGGCCGAGGATGAGGAGCGGGATGTAGGCGTTGAGCCCCGCGGCGACCGCGAGGCCAGCACCGGTGAGCACCTCGAACATGGGCTGACATTAGCATTGGCGCATGTATTTGATCGCCCTCACCGGCGGCATCGCCTCGGGCAAGTCGGTGGTCGCCGAGCGGCTCGCGAGCCGCGGCGCCGTGGTCGTCGACGCCGACGTGCTGGCCCGCAGGGTCGTCGAGCCCGGCACGCCCGGCCTCGCGCGCATCGCGGAGGAGTTCGGCCCCGAGGTCATCAACGACGACGGCACGCTCGACCGGGCCGCCCTCGGCGCCATCATCTTCGCCGACGCCGACCGGCGCGCGGCGCTCAACGCGATAACCCACCCAGAGATCCAGCGGATGGGCAACGCCCTGTTCGCCGAGGTGACCGACCCCTACGCCGTGGGCGTCTACGACGTGCCCCTGCTCGTCGAGGCCGTGCACGAGCGGCCCCGCAAGTACGACCTCGTCGTCGTCGTGCACGCCGACGCCGAGACGCGCCTGCGCCGCATGGTCGAGCTGCGGGGCATGACGCGCGAGGAGGCGACGCACCGCCTCAACTCCCAGGCCTCCGACGCCGAGCGGCTCGCGATAGCCGACGTCGTGATCGACAGCAACGGCACGCTCGAGCACACCCTCGAGCAGGCGGACGAGCTGTGGGAGATGGCCGCCGCGTCCGCTCGTAGCGAGCAGCCCGGCTAAGGTCGGTGGCCGTGCCTATGCTGAAAAGCATGGAGCCCACCCGATCAGTCCGACCGTTCAAGGTCGTGAGCGAGTACCTGCCGAGCGGCGACCAGCCCGCGGCGATCGCCGAGCTGGCCCAGCGCATCAACGCGGGGGAGACCGACGTCGTGCTGCTGGGTGCGACGGGCACCGGCAAGTCGGCGACCACGGCATGGCTCATCGAGCAGGTGCAGCGCCCTACGCTCGTGCTCTCGCACAACAAGACCCTCGCCGCGCAGCTGGCCAACGAGTTCCGCGACCTCATGCCCGACAACGCCGTCGAGTACTTCGTGTCGTACTACGACTACTACCAGCCCGAGGCGTACATCCCGCAGACAGACACCTTCATCGAGAAGGACTCGTCGATCAACGCGGAGGTCGAGCGCCTGCGCCACTCGACCACGAACTCGCTGCTCAGCCGGCGCGACACCGTGGTCGTCTCCACGGTCTCGTGCATCTACGGCCTGGGCGCCGCCGAGTCGTACCTCGACGCCATGATCGCCCTGCAGGTCGGCATGCGCATCGACCGCGAGACGCTCATCCGCAAGTTCGTCTCGATGCAGTACCAGCGCAACGACTACGACTTCTCGCGCGGCACCTTCCGCGTGCGCGGCGACACCATCGAGATCATCCCCGTCTACGAGGAGCTCGCGATCCGCATCGAGATGTTCGGCGACGAGATCGAGGCGATCTACGCGCTGCACCCGCTCACGGGCGACGTGGTCAAGACCATGGACGCCGTGTCGGTCTTCCCCGGCACGCACTACGCCGCGAGCCCGCTCACCATCCAGAAGGCGATCGTCTCCATCCAGGAGGAGCTCGCGGAGCGGCTGCAGGAGCTCGAGCGCCAGAGCAAGCTGCTCGAGGCGCAGCGCCTGCGCATGCGCACGACGTTCGACATCGAGATGATGGAGCAGATCGGCTTCTGCAACGGCATCGAGAACTACTCCCGGCACATGGACGGTCGGCAGGCTGGCGAGGCGCCCAGCTGCCTGCTCGACTACTTCCCCGAAGACTTCCTCGTCGTCATCGACGAGTCGCACGTCACCGTGCCGCAGATCGGTGCGATGTACGAGGGGGATGCGTCGCGCAAGCGCACGCTCGTCGAGCACGGGTTCCGGCTGCCGAGCGCGCTCGACAACCGTCCGCTCAAGTGGGAGGAGTTCCTCGCCCGCGTGGGCCAGAAGGTCTACCTCTCCGCGACCCCGGGCAAGTACGAGCTCGGCATCACCGACTCGATAGTCGAGCAGGTCATCCGCCCCACGGGCCTCATCGACCCCGCCATCGTGGTCAAGCCCTCGAAGGGCCAGATCGACGACCTGCTCGAGCAGATCCGCCTGCGCGTCGAGCGCGACGAGCGCGTGCTCGTCACGACCCTCACGAAGAAGATGGCCGAGGAGCTCACGGAGTTCCTGGGGGAGCACGGCGTGCGCGTGCGCTACCTGCACTCCGACGTCGACACCCTCCGCCGCGTCGAGCTCCTGACCGAGCTCAGGCAGGGCGTCTACGACGTGCTCGTGGGCATCAACCTCCTGCGCGAGGGCCTCGACCTCCCGGAGGTCTCGCTCGTCGCCATCCTCGATGCCGACAAGGAGGGCTTCCTGCGCTCGGGCACGTCGCTCATCCAGACGATCGGCCGCGCCGCCCGCAACGTCTCGGGCGAGGTGCACATGTACGCCGACGTCATGACCGACTCGATGGCGAAGGCCATCGAGGAGACCGACCGCCGCCGCGACAAGCAGATCGCCTACAACAAGGAGAAGGGCATCGACCCGCAGCCCCTGCGGAAGAAGATCGCCGACATCACCGACCAGATCATGCGCGAGGCGAGCGACACCGCCGCCGTGCTCGCGGGCAAGTCCGACGCGAGCCGCAAGCGCGCACCCACGCCCAACCTCAAGCGCGAGGGGCTGGCCGCCCAGGGCGGCAACAACCTGGAGGCGATCATCGCCGACCTCAACGAGCAGATGCTCGCCGCGGCGGCCGAGCTCAAGTTCGAGCTCGCGGGCCGTCTGCGCGACGAGGTCTCCGACCTCAAGAAGGAGCTGCGGCAGATGGAGCAGGCTGGGCACCTCAAGTAGCGAGACCCGGCGAATGTCGGTGGCTTCCGTAGAATGGACAGAGTGTCGATAACCGAGATTGATGAGCTCGACGGCAGCGTCGGCTTAACAGAACAAGCCATGCTGGCAACGCTCGAGGGCAAGTCGGCACCCAACGGCAAGCTCACGGTCCGTGGCGCTCGCGTGCACAACCTGCACAACGTCGACCTCGAGATCCCGCGCGACTCGCTCGTCGTCTTCACGGGCCTCTCGGGCTCCGGCAAGTCCAGCCTCGCATTCGACACGATCTTCGCGGAGGGCCAGCGCCGCTACGTGGAGTCCCTGTCGGCCTACGCGCGGCAGTTCCTCGGGCAGGTCGACCGGCCCGACGTCGACTTCATCGAGGGCCTGAGCCCGGCGGTATCCATCGACCAGAAGTCGACGAACCGCAACCCGCGCTCGACGGTCGGCACGATCACCGAGATCTACGACTACATGCGCCTGCTGTGGGCGCGCATCGGCGTGCCGCACTGCCCCGAGTGCGGGGAGCGCATCGAGAAGCAGACCGTGCAGCAGATCGCCGACCAGCTCATGGAGCTCGAGGCCGGCACGCGCTACCAGGTCGTCAGCCCCGTCATCTCGCAGAAGAAGGGCGAGTTCGTCGACCTCTTCAAAGAGCTCGCGACGAGCGGCTACTCGCGTGCGATCGTGGACGGCGAGCAGATCCAGCTGAGCGACCCGCCCAAGCTCAAGAAGCAGTTCAAACACGACATCTCGGTCGTCGTCGACCGCCTCGTCGCGGGCGACGACATCCTCACGCGGCTCACCGACTCGCTCGAGACTGCGCTGCGGCTCACCGACGGCCTCGTCTCGATCAACTACGTCGACCTCGAGGGGGATGCCGCGTGGCGCACCTTCTCCGAGAAGCTCTCGTGCCCCAACGGGCACCCCCTGCAGCTCACCGAGATCGAGCCGCGCACGTTCTCGTTCAACGCCCCCTTCGGCGCGTGCCCCGAGTGCTCCGGCCTCGGCACGCGCATGTCGGTGGATGCCGACCTGCTCATCGCCGACGAGTCGGTGAGCATCGCCGACGGCGCCATCCTGCCGTGGACGAGCCAGGGCAAGGGGCTCTTCAACTACTTCGAGAAGCTGCTCGACGGCCTCGCGCGCGACCTCGACTTCTCCCTCGACACGCCCTGGGGCGAGCTGCCGGCGAGCGTGCAGGAGGCGATCCTGCGCGGCAACAACTTCCAGGTCACGGTCAAGTGGAAGAACCGCTACGGCCGCGAGATGAAGTACTCCACGGGCTTCGAGGGCGTCATCCCCTACATGGAGCGCAAGTACATGGAGGCGGAGACCGACGTGCAGCGCCAGCGCGTCGCCGAGTACCTGCGCGAGATCCCGTGCCCCGTGTGCGACGGCAAGCGCCTCAAGCCCGAGGTGCTCGCCGTCACGGTGAGCGGGTCGAGCATCGCCGACGTGTGCGAGCTCAGCCTCGTCGACGCGCACCGCTTCATGCAGGAGCTCACGCTCTCCGCGCGCGACGCCAAGATCGCCGCCCAGGTGCTGCGCGAGATCCGTCTGCGCCTCGAGTTCCTCATCGAGGTGGGGCTGAGCTACCTCGACCTCATGCGCGCGGCCGCGACCCTCTCGGGCGGCGAGGCCCAGCGCATCCGGCTAGCGACCCAGATCGGCTCGGGCCTCACGGGCGTGCTCTACGTGCTCGACGAGCCGAGCATCGGCCTGCACCAGCGCGACAACCGCCGTCTCATCGAGACCCTCGTCAAGCTCAAGAACCTCGGCAACACCCTCATCATCGTCGAGCACGACGAAGACACCATCCGCACCGCGGACTGGATCGTCGACATCGGCCCCGGCGCGGGCGAGCACGGCGGCAAGGTCGTGCACTCGGGCTCGTACGAGCAGCTGCTCGCCAACACCGACTCGATCACGGGCGACTACCTCGCGGGCCGCAAGTCGATCGCGACGCCCACGAAGCGCCGGCCGATCGACAAGAAGCGCCAGGTGGTCGTCGAGGGCGCCCGCGCCAACAACCTCAAGAACGTGACCGCCGAGTTCCCGCTCGGCGTGCTCACGGCGGTCACGGGCGTGAGCGGCTCCGGCAAGTCGAGCCTCGTCAACGACATCCTCTACAAGGTGCTCGCGAACAACCTCAACGGCGCCCGGCAGATCCCCGGCAAGCACACGCGCGTCACGGGCCTCGACGACCTCGACAAGGTCGTGCACGTCGACCAGGCGCCCATCGGGCGCACGCCGCGGTCGAACCCCGCGACCTACACGGGCGTGTTCGACAAGATCCGCACGCTGTTCTCCGAGACCGCCGACGCGAAGGCCCGCGGCTACCTGCCCGGCCGCTTCAGCTTCAACGTCAAGGGCGGCCGCTGCGAGAACTGCTCGGGCGACGGCACGATCAAGATCGAGATGAACTTCCTCCCCGACGTCTACGTCGCGTGCGAGGTGTGCGGGGGAGCCCGGTACAACCGCGAGACGCTCGCCGTGAAGTACAAGGGCAAGAACATCGCCGAGGTGCTCGACATGCCGATCAGCGAGGCAGTCGAGTTCTTCGAGGCGATCTCCGCGATCCACCGCTACCTCAAGACGCTCGAGGAGGTCGGGCTCGGCTACGTGCGCCTCGGGCAGAGCGCCACGACCCTCTCGGGCGGCGAGGCGCAGCGCGTCAAGCTCGCGACCGAACTGCAGCGGCGCTCGATGGGCCGCAGCATCTACGTGCTCGACGAGCCCACGACGGGCCTGCACTTCGAGGATGTCCGCAAGCTCCTCATGGTGCTGGGCGGCCTCGTCGACAAGGGGAACACGGTCATCGTGATCGAGCACAACCTCGACGTCATCAAGTCGGCCGACTGGCTCATCGACCTCGGGCCCGAGGGCGGCGCGGGCGGCGGAGAGATCCTCGCCACGGGCACCCCCGAGCAGCTCGCGAAGGTCGAGGGCAGCCACACGGGCGTCTTCCTCAGGGAAGTGCTGGAGGGCGCTCGCGTCTGATGGCCGCGACCGTCCCGTGGCGCCCGAAGGCGGGCGAGATCCCGCAGCAGCCGGGCGTCTACCGGTTCCGTGACGCCAACGCGCGCGTGCTCTACGTCGGCAAGGCGAAGAACCTCCGCCAGCGCCTGAGCAACTACTTCGCGCCGCTCGCGACGCTGCACGACCGCACCCGCAAGATGGTCATGACCGCCTCGTCCGTCGAGTGGACGGTGGTCGGCAACGACTTCGAGGCGCTGCAGCTCGAGTACACGTGGATCAAGGAGTTCGACCCGCCGTTCAACGTGCAGTACAAGGACGACAAGTCGTACCCGTACCTCGCGATCACGCTCGGCGACCCCGTTCCGCGTGTGCTCGTGACGCGCAACAAGGGCATCCCCAACGCCCGGTACTTCGGGCCATACAGCCGCGCATGGGCGATCCGCGAGACCGTCGACATCATGCTCAAGGCGTTCCCGATGCGCTCGTGCTCCGACTCGACCTACAAGCGCGCGCAGCAGACCGGCAGGCCCTGCCTGCTGGGCGACATCGGCAAGTGCGCCGCGCCGTGCGTCAAGCGCGTGACCCTCGAGGAGCACAAGTCGATAGCCCTCGACTTCGCGAGCTTCATGGGCGGCAACGACTCGCGCTACATCGCCGCGATCACGAAGCGCATGAAGGATGCGGCCGCGACCCAGGACTACGAGTCCGCGGCCCGCTACCGCGACCAGCTGCAGGCGCTCGAGACCGCGCTCGCGAAGAACGTGGTGGTGCTCGACGAGGAGACCGACGCGGACATGTTCGGCATCGCCCACGACGAGCTCGCCGCCGCCGTGCAGCAGTTCGTCGTGCGCGGCGGCCGCATCCGCGGTGTGCGCAGCTGGGTCGTCGACAAGGAGCTCGACCTCGAGCTGCCCGAGCTCGTCGAGTCGGTGCTGCAGAACGCGTACGAGGATGCGACGCCCCCGCGCGACGTGTTCGTGCCCGCGCTGCCCGACGACACCCCGGAGCTCGAGCGCTGGCTGGGGGAGCTGCGCGGACCGGGCTCGCGCGTCAAGCTCGCCGTCGCCAAGCGCGGCGACAAGGCGGCGCTCGCCCTCACCGTCTCCCAGAACGCGCAGAACGCCCTCATGCTCTACAAGACCCGCCGCAGCGGCGACTTCGTCGCGCGGTCGCAGGCGCTCTCCGACATCCAGGAGGCTCTCGGCATGGACGAGGCGCCCCTGCGCATGGAGTGCTACGACGTGTCGCACCTGAGCGGCACCAACATCGTCGCCTCGATGGTCGTCTTCGAAGACGGCCTGCCGCGCAAAGACCAGTACCGCCGCTTCAGCATCCCCGAGTCGACGGACGACACCGAGTCGATCCACCAGGTGCTCACGCGCCGGCTCGCGTACCTGCGCGAGGAGCCCGCCCTCGCGGCCGTCGTCGACGACCCTGGCCAGGCCGACGAGAAGCGCCGCAAGAAGTTCGCCTACCCGCCGCAGCTGCTCATCGTCGACGGCGGGCAGCCGCAGGTCGCGGCGGCGAAGCGCGCGCTCGACGAGGCCGGGGTCACGGGCATCCAGCTCGCGGGGATCGCGAAGCGCCTCGAGGAGATCTGGCTGCCGGACTCCGACTTCCCGGTCATCCTGCCCCGCAACAGCGACGCGCTATTCCTCATCCAGCGTCTGCGCGACGAGGCGCACAGGTTCGCGATCAGCTACCAGCGGCAGAAGCGCAAGAACGACATCCAGTCGGTGCTCGGCGAGATCCCCGGCCTCGGGCCGTCGCGCGTGCGCGAGCTGCTCAAGCACTTCGGCTCGGTCGCGCGCCTGCGCGGCGCGGACGCGGAGGCCGTCGCCGAGGTGCGGGGGATAGGCCCGCAGCTGGCCAGGGTCATCGTCGAGCGCATCCGGCAGTAGCCGCCGCCCGGTAGTCTTGGGGGGATGACCACCGAGACCCCGCAGCAGGAGATGCTCATCGTCACCGGCATGTCCGGTGCCGGGCGCTCCACGGTGGGCAACGCGCTTGAGGACCTCGGCTGGTACGTCGTCGACAACCTGCCGCCGCAGATGCTCGGCCCGCTCGTCGAGCTCGCGCAGCACGCCGGCAACTCGCTCCCGCGCATCGCCGCGGTGGTCGACGTGCGCGGCGGGGCCCTCTTCCAGGACGTGCAGGCGAGCATCGACGCGCTGCGCGACTCCATAGTGCTGCGGCTGCTGTTCCTCGAGGCCACCGACGCCACGCTCGTGCGCCGCTTCGAGAACGTGCGCCGGCCGCATCCCCTGCAGGGCAACGGCACGACCCTCGACGGCATCGTCGCCGAGCGCGAGCGCCTCGCCGAGATCCGCGCGGCCGCCGACATCGTCGTCGACACGACCGACCTCAACATCCACCAGCTCGCGACCGACATCCGTGAGCAGTTCTCCACCGACGACGACGCGGGACTGCGCGTGACGATCGAGAGCTTCGGCTACAAGTACGGGCTGCCCGCCGACGCCGACCTCGTCGCCGACTGCCGGTTCTTGCCGAACCCGTTCTGGAACCCCGATCTCAAGGCGCTCAACGGGCTCGACGCGCCCGTGCGCGACTTCGTGCTCTCCCGCGAGGGCGCGCGCGAGTTCGTGGCCGACTACGCCCACGCCATGGAGCCCGTGTTCGCGGGCTTCCAGCGCGAGAACAAGCGCCACGCCACCATCGCGATCGGCTGCACGGGCGGCAAGCACCGCTCCGTCGCGATCGCCGAGGAGCTCGCCACGAGGCTCGGCTCCCTCCCGGGCGTGGTCGTGAACGTGAAGCACCGCGACCTGGGTCGCGAATAGCCGGCGACGGCACCACAGACAGACGAGAAGGAGGACCGCGCGTGGCACTCACCGCCGAGGTCAAGGACGAGCTGGCGAGCATCCAGTCGGGCAAGACGACGCTGCGTGCGGCGGAGCTCGCGACGATCCTGAGGTTCTCGGGCGGCCTGCACGTCATCTCGGGGCGCATCGCCGTCGAGTCGGAGGTCGACACCGAGCAGCTCGCCCGCCGCGTGCGCAAGGACATCGCCGAGCTGTACGGCGTGCGTGCCGACGTCTCGGTCATCTCCGCGTCGGGCGTGCGCCGCACCCCGCACTACCTCGTGCGCGTGCTCGACGGCGGCGAGACCCTCGCGCGGCAGACGGGGCTGCTGGATGCCCGCCGCCGCCCGATCCGCGGCCTGCCCAACCGCCTCACGACGGGCAACCGCGACGACCTCGCGGCGGTGTGGCGCGGAGCGTTCCTCGCCGCGGGAACCCTCACCGACCCCGGCCGCTCGGCGGCCCTCGAGATCACGTGCCCCGGCAACGAGGCCGCCATGGCCCTCGTGGGTGCTGCGGGCCGCCTCAAGATCGCCGCGAAGGCGCGCGAGGTGCGCGGCGTGCACCGCGTCGTCGTGCGCGACGGCGAGGCTATCGGCGCCATGCTCGTGCTCATGGGCGCCGAGCGCAGCGTCGAGGCGTGGAACGAGATGCGCCAGCGCCGCGAGGTGCGCGCCACGGCCAACCGCCTCGTGAACTTCGACGACGCCAACCTGCGGCGCTCGGCCCAGGCCGCGGTCGCGGCGTGCGCGCGTGTCGAGCGCGCCCTCGAGATCCTCGAGGGCGACGTTCCCAAGCACCTGCAGTACGCGGGCGAGCTGCGCCTGCGCTTCCGCGACTCGAGCCTCGACGAGCTCGGCCACCACGCCGACCCGCCCATGACGAAGGACGCCGTCGCGGGCCGCATCCGCCGCCTCCTCGCGATGGCCGACAAGCGAGCATCCGACCTCGGCATCCCCGGCACGGACGCGAATCTTCCCCCCGACCTCGACGAATAGGAAGCATCCGAGGGCCCCGGGGGTTGCAGTCATAGACTGGAAAAGTCACTAGAAGCTAGGAGAAACGATGGCTGAATACACGCTGCCCGAACTTGCCTACGACTACTCGGCGCTCGCGCCGAGCATCAGCGGCCAGATCATGGAGCTGCACCACAGCAAGCACCACCAGGCCTACGTGACGGGCGCCAACGCGGCCCTCGCGGGTCTCGCTGCAGCGCGCGAGAGCGGCGACCTCGCCAACGTGAACAAGCTCGAGAAAGACCTGGCCTTCAACCTCGGCGGCCACGTCAACCACTCGATCTTCTGGACCAACCTCTCGCCGGACGGCGGCGACAAGCCCACGGGCGACCTCGCGAGCGCCATCGACGACCACTTCGGCTCGTTCGACAAGTTCACCGCGCACTTCACGGCGACCGCGATGGGTGTGCAGGGCTCGGGCTGGGCCGTGCTCGCCTGGGACTCGATCGGTGAGAACCTCATCATCGTGCAGTTCTTCGACCAGCAGGGCAACCTCCCCGCCGGCATCGTCCCGCTCCTCATGCTCGACGTGTGGGAGCACGCGTACTACCTCGACTACAAGAACGTCCGCGCCGACTACGTGAAGGCCTTCTGGAACATCGCCAACTGGGCCAACGTGCAGCAGCGCTTCACCGCGGCGCGCGAGAAGACCAGCGGGCTGCTGCTACTGTCATAGCTGGCGATGTGGCCGGGGATTTCGCTCAAGCGACCCCGGCCACTCCTCGTCCACCGCACCACAAAACACCACCACCACACACACGCAGCGCGCGCCCCGCTGGGCGCCCGAGCAACATGGAGCACAAGTGACCGTCAAGATCGGTATCAACGGATTCGGCCGCATCGGCCGCAACTTCTTCCGTGCGGCCCTCGCCAAGGGCAGCGACCTCGAGATCGTCGCCGTCAACGACCTCACCGACAACAAGTCCCTTGCGCACCTGCTCAAGTACGACACGATCACGGGCCGCCTCGACGCGACCGTGGAGTTCAACGACAGCGAGATCATCGTCAATGGCAAGGCCATCAAGGTCTTCGAGGAGCGCGACCCCGCGAACCTGCCCTGGGGCGAGCTCGGCGTCGACATCGTCATCGAGTCGACCGGCCGCTTCACCAAGTCCGAGGATGCCGCCAAGCACATCCAGGCCGGCGCCAAGAAGGTCATCGTCTCCGCCCCCGCGACCGGCTCCGACGTCGCGACCCTAGTGCTCGGCGTCAACGAGGGCACCTACGACCCCGCCGTGCACAACATCATCTCCAACGCCTCGTGCACGACGAACTGCCTCGCGCCGCTCGCCAAGGTGCTGCTCGACAACTTCGGCATCGAGCGCGGCCTCATGACCACGGTGCACGCCTACACGGCCGACCAGAACCTGCAGGACGGCCCGCACAGCGACCTCCGCCGCGCCCGCGCCGCCGCCGCCAACATCATCCCCACGTCGACGGGTGCCGCCAAGGCCCTCGGGCTCGTGATCCCGGAGCTCGTCGGCAAGCTCGACGGCTACGCCCTGCGCGTGCCGGTGCCCACCGGCTCGATCACCGACCTCACCGTCGAGCTCTCGAAGCCCGCCACGGTCGAGGAGATCAACGCGGCGTACAAGGCCGCCTCCGAGAGCGGCTCGCTCAAGGGCATCCTCAAGTACACCGAGGACGAGATCGTCTCGAGCGACATCGTGGGCGACCCGCACTCCTCGATCTTCGACGCCGGCCTCACGAAGGTCATCGGCACGCAGGTCAAGGTGGCGTCGTGGTACGACAACGAGTGGGGCTACTCCAACCGCCTCGTCGACGTCACCGAGTTCGTCGGCTCCAAGCTGTAGCGATGGCACTCCGCACCCTCGAGTCGCTCGGCGACCTGCGGGGCAAGCGGGTCGTCGTGCGCTGTGACCTGAACGTCCCCCTGAAGGACGGCCAGATCACGGACGACGGGCGCGTCCGCGCGTCCCTGCCGACCCTCAACGCCCTCATCCACGCCGGCGCCCGCGTCGTCGTCGTCTCCCACCTCGGCCGCCCGGACGGCGAGCCCGACAGCAAATACAGCCTCGCGCCCGTCGCGCAGCGCCTGTCGGAGCTGCTCGGCAAGCCCGTCGTCTTCGCGACCGACACCGTGGGGTCGGCGGCGAAGGATGCCGTGGCCGGGCTCGAGGACGGCGATGTCGCCCTGCTCGAGAACCTGCGGTTCAACGCCCACGAGACGGCCAAGGACGACGCCGAGCGCGCCGACTTCGCGGCCAAGCTCGCGGCGTTCGGCGACGCGTTCGTCTCGGACGGGTTCGGAGTCGTGCACCGCAAGCAGGCGAGCGTCTACGAGCTCGCCGAGCAGCTGCCGAGCGCGGCCGGGCTCCTCATCGAGCAGGAGCTCGGCGTGCTCGAGCGCCTGACCGTGAACCCCGAGAAGCCGTACACCGTCGTGCTCGGCGGCTCGAAGGTCTCCGACAAGCTGAGCGTCATCGACGCCCTGCTGCCCAAGGTCGACACGCTCCTCGTGGGCGGCGGCATGCTCTTCACGTTCCTGTACGCGCTCGGCCACAAGGTGGGCGCCAGCCTCCTCGAGGCCGACCAGGTCGAGACCGTCAAGGGCTACCTGGCGAAGGCCGAGGAGCTGGGCGTGGAGATCGTGCTGCCCACCGACATCGTCGTGGCGTCGAAGTTCGGCGCGGACGCCGAGCACGTCGTCACGGCCGCGGACGCCATCGAGGAGACGCCGTTCGGCGCGTCGGGCCTCGGCCTCGACATCGGCCCCGAGACGGCGCGTGCGTTCGCGACGGCGATCGACGCCTCGGCGACGGTCTTCTGGAACGGCCCCATGGGCGTCTTCGAGCTCGCGCCGTTCGCGGCCGGCACGAAGGCGGTCGCCGCAGCCCTCGCGGGCATGAGCGGTTTCGGCGTCGTGGGCGGTGGCGACTCCGCCGCCGCCGTGCGCGCGCTCGGATTCCCGGACGACGCGTTCGGGCACATTTCTACGGGCGGCGGCGCGAGCCTCGAGTTCCTCGAGGGCAAGCGCCTCCCCGGACTGGAGGTACTCGGATGGCAGGCGTGAAGCGCGTTCCCCTCATCGCGGGGAACTGGAAGATGAACCTCGACCACCTGCAGGCGATCGCGACCGTGCAGAAGCTCGCGTGGACCCTCAAGGACGCGAAGCACGAGTACGGCGCGGCCGGCGCGGAGGTCGCGGTGTTCCCGCCCTTCACCGACCTCCGCTCGGTGCAGACGCTCATCTCCGCGGACAAGCTCGACATCGTCTTCGGCGGGCAGGATGTCTCGGAGCACGACTCCGGCGCGTACACGGGCGAGATCTCCGGCGCGTTCCTCAAGGCCCTCGACTGCAGCTACGTGCTCATCGGGCACTCGGAGCGCCGCCAGTACCACGGCGAGACGGACGAGCTGCTCGGCCGCAAGGTCGCGGCCGCGCTCAAGCACGGCCTCATCCCCGTGCTGTGCGTGGGCGAGACCGCGGACGACCTCGAGCAGCACGGCCCGAGCGCCGTGCCCGTCGCCCAGCTGCGCGCGGCCCTCGCCGGCATCACGGGAACCCCCGAGCTCGTCATCGCGTACGAGCCCGTGTGGGCGATCGGCTCCGGCCAGGCCGCGACGCCGGAGCAGGCCGAGCAGGTGGCCGCGAAGCTCCGCGAGACCCTCGCCGAGCTGCTCGGCGCCGAGGTCGCGGATGCCACGCGCATCCTCTACGGCGGCTCCGTGAAGTCGGGCAACATCGCCGCGTTCATGCGCGAGCCGAACGTCGACGGCGCCCTCGTCGGCGGCGCGAGCCTCGATGTCGCGGAGTTCGCGAGCATCGCGCGCTTCCAGAAGCACGTCGGGGTGTAACGGTTTCCGTTACACTGGCTGAGGCTTTCGAAAGGTAGTTCCCCGTGCAAATTCTCCAGGTCATCCTGCAGGTCGTCCTCGGCATCACGAGTCTCCTGCTGACCCTGCTCATCCTGCTGCACCGTGGACGCGGCGGTGGCCTCTCCGACATGTTCGGCGGCGGCGTCACCTCCAACCTCGGCGCCTCGGGCGTCGCGGAGCGAAACCTCAACCGCATCACGGTCATCCTCGGTGTCGTCTGGATCAGCAGCATCGTGGTCCTGGGCCTCATCACCAAGTTCGACGGCGCGTAGGAAAGAGTCCTCATGGCATCAGGCGGCAGTGCAATTCGCGGTTCGCGCGTCGGCGCGGGACCCATGGGCGAGCAGGACCGCGGCTTCCACGCGGAGCGCATCCAGGTCTCGTACTGGGACGAGCTCGGCAACGAGACCGTGCGCAACTTCGCTGCCAACCTGCCCGACGAGGAGATCCCCGACATCATCGACTCGCCGTCGACGGGCCTGCCCGCCGGCCGCGACAAGAACAACCCCCCGTCGGTGACGAAGCTCGAGCCCTACAAGACGCACCTCGCCTACGTGAAGGAGCGTCGCAGCGAGGAGGAGGCCGCCGGCCTGCTCGAGGAGGCGCTCGAGCAGCTCCGCGCGCGTCGGGGTACCGCTAGCTAGCTCGCCGTTCGAACAGCGCGCTCCAGGGCGCGCGTCCAGACCTACTTGTCGTCCGCGGACGTCCAGAACTGACCGGGGGCGATGAGGTTCTCCGGAACCTCCTGCGCGGCCTCGGCGTCGACGAAGAACAGCGTCTTGCGGCGCCCCTCGATGCCCGCGGCCGGCACCTCGTTGATGCTCGCGCCCGCGAGGGTGAGCCCGAGGGCCGAGGCCTTGTCGGCGCCCGCGACGACGAGCCAGACGCGCGCGGACGAGTTGATCACGGGAAGCGTGAGGCTCAGACGCTCGGGCGGCGGCTTGGGGGAGTTGCGCACGGGGATGACCGTGAGCTCGCGCTCCCGGATCCCGCTGCGCTCGGGGAACAGCGACGCGATGTGCCCGTCGGGACCGACGCCGAGGAACGTGATGTCGAAGTGCGGCATGCTCGCGTTCGCGGGCGTGTGCTCGACGAGCTCCCGCGCGTAGGCGACGGCCGCGGCGTCGAGGTCGAGGTCCTCGTCGGACGCCGGGAAGGCGTGCACGCGCGCGGGGTCGAGCGCGACGTGGTCGAGCAGGGCCGCGCGGGCCTGGGTCTCGTTGCGCTCGGGGTCGCCCTTCGGCAGCCAGCGCTCGTCGCCCCACCACACGTTGATGCGCGACCAGTCGATGGAGTCGCGCGCGGGGCTGGCGTTGACCGCCTCGAGCACGGCGCTGCCCATTGTGCCGCCCGTGAGCACTATCGTCGCCTCGTCGAACTCGTCGACGAGGTCGACGACCTTCGTGATGAAGCGCGCCGCAACAGCTGCCGCGAGGGCCGCCTTGTCGGGGTGGACGATGACCCTGCGTTCGTTGCTCATGGAACCTATGCTTTCGACTTCACCTTCGCCGGCCGCTTGATCCGACCGGGCTTGCCCAGCTTACCCACGCCGTTCACGATGACCTCGCCGAACAGGTCGTCGGGGTCGAGACGGCGCAGCTCCTCGGCGAGGCAGTCGCGCAGGCTGCGGCGGGGGAGCGAGATGTCGTGGGTGGGCTGGTTGGGCTGCTTGAGCTCTGCGATGTTCGCCATCGTGCGCTCGAGCTCGATGGCACCGGAGGCGCGCACGAGCTTGACGCCCTGGATGCCGCTCGAGCCGTGCGACTTGCCCGACACCCCGAGGGTCACGGGCACCTCGAGCGCCTGCTGCAGCCACGCCGCGAGCAGGACCGTCGAGGGGGAGTCGACGGTGCCGTGCACCTCCACGGCCGTGACCGGCTCGTAGGGCGGCTGGTCGAGAACCGCGGCGAGCTGCGCACGCCACAGGGTCAGACGGGTCCACGCGAAGTCGCTGTCGCCGGGGCGGTACGACGCCGTGATCGTCGCGAGGGCCTTGAGCGGGTTGCCGCTCGCCGCCGCATCCGTGATGCGGCGCTGAGCGATGCGCCCCAGGGGCGACTGCGAGGCGTCCGAGGGGGCAGCACCCGGCCACCACGTCACGACGGGCGCATCGGGCAGCAGGAGGCCCGTGACGAGGCTCTCCTGGTCGCCTGCCGCGTCGCCGTAGGCCTTGACCACCACGACCTCGCCGGCGCCGGCGTCGCCGCCCACGCGGATCTGCGCGTCGACGCGGGCCTCGGACTTCTTGCCGTCGGACCCCGTCGAGACGACGATGATGCGCATGGGGTGCTCGCGCGAGGCCTCGTTGGCGGCCTCGATGGCCTCCTCCTCCTCGCCGAGCTCCGTCGAGATGATGAGCGTGAGCACGCGCCCGAGGGCGACGGCACCGCCCTCCTCGCGGATCTTGACGAGCGTCTTCGAGATGGCGCTCGTCGTCGTGTTGGGAAGATCTACGATCACGGTCGTCTCCAGACACGGCCGTCGCGGGCCATGAGTTCGTCTGCGGATGCCGGGCCCCACGTGCCCGGGCGGTACTGCTCCGGCTGGCCCTGGGTCTCCCAGAACTCCTCGATCGGGTCGAGGATCTTCCAGCTCAGCTCGACCTCCTCGTGGCGCGGGAAGAGGGGCGGGTCTCCGAGGAGCACGTCGAGGATGAGGCGCTCATAGGCCTCGGGGCTCGCCTCGGTGAAGGCGTGCCCATAGCCGAAGTCCATCGTCACGTCGCGCACCTGCATGCCCGCTCCCGGCACCTTGGAGCCGAAGCGGATCGTGACGCCCTCGTCGGGCTGCACGCGGATGACGAGCGCGTTCTGGCCGAGGGCCGAGGTCTGGCTCTCCGCGAACAGGTACTGCGGCGCGCGCTTGAACACGACGGCGATCTCCGTCACGCGGCGACCCAGGCGCTTGCCCGTGCGCAGGTAGAACGGCACGCCCGACCAGCGGCGCGTGTTGATGTCGAGGCGCATGGCCGCGTAGGTCTCGGTGAGCGACTTGGGGTTCATGCCGTCTTCGTCGAGGAAGCCGATGACCTTCTCGCCGCCCTGCCAGCCGCCCGAGTACTGTCCGCGCGCGGTGTGCTTGCCGAGGTCCTTCGGCAGGCGCACGGCGGAGAGCACCTTCTCCTTCTCGGCGCGCAGGTCGGCGGCGTCGAACGAGACGGGCTCCTCCATGGCGGTGAGCGCCAGGAGCTGCAGCAGGTGGTTCTGGATGACGTCGCGCGCCGCCCCGATGCCGTCGTAGTAGCCCGCGCGGCCTCCGACGCCGACATCCTCGGCCATCGTGATCTGCACGTGGTCGACGTAGTTGGCGTTCCAGATGGGCTCGTAGAGCTGGTTGGCGAAGCGGAGCGCCAGGATGTTCTGGACGGTCTCCTTGCCGAGGTAGTGGTCGATGCGGAACACGCTGTCGGGCGGGAACACCGACTCGACCACCGCGTTGAGCTCGCGCGCGGTCTGCAGGTCGCTGCCGAAGGGCTTCTCGATGACGACGCGGCTCCACTGGCCGTCGCGCTGCTCCGCGAGGCCAGAGTCGCGCAGGCGCTCGGTGACCTCGGGGAACGACTTCGGCGGGATCGACAGGTAGAACGCGTGGTTGCCCATCGTGCCGCGGTCGCGGTCGAGCTCCTCGAGCGTCGCCTTGAGGCGCGTGAACGCCGCCGCGTCGTCGAACTCGCCCTGCACGAAGCGGATGCCCTGCGCGAGCTGGGTCCACACGTCCTCGTCGAAGGGCGTGCGCGCGTACTGCTTGACGGCGTCGTGCACGACCTGCGCGAAGTCCTGGTCCTCCCACTCGCGCCGGGCGAAGCCCACGAGCGCGAAGCCGGGCGGCAGCAGCCCGCGGTTGGCGAGGTCGTACACGGCGGGCATGAGCTTCTTGCGCGAGAGGTCGCCGGTGACGCCGAAGATCACGAGGGCGCTGGGCCCCGCGATGCGGTTCAGGCGACGGTCCGACGGGTCTCTCAGCGGGTTGAAGTCCGCGGTGATGTCGACGGGCGACATGGAGCTCCTTGCTACTTCAGTGCGTCGATGACGACCGGCAGGGACGCCGCCGGGTTGCGGAGCGTGAGGCTCAGCACGGGGCGTCCGTGGTCGGCGAGGACGCTCGCGTCGCCCTCGGCCTGCGCACGGATGAGCTGGCCGAAGGTGAAGGGGCGGTCCGGGATCTGCAGGTCCTCGTCGTCGGCGGTGAGCACCTGGAGGAACACGCCCACAGCGGGCCCGCCCTTGTGGAACTGGCCGGTCGAGTGCAGGAAGCGCGGACCCCAGCCGAACGTCACGGGGCGCTTGGCGCGGCGGGCGACCTCGTCGCGCAGGGCCACGAGGCCCGGGTGCGCCACGCGGTCGACATACGCCTGGATCGAGACGTAGCCGTCCTCCGGCAGCTGCGAGAGCAGCGCGAAGATCGCGCCCTCGAGGTCGGTCGCCTGGGCGACGACGTCCGCGGTGCCACGTACTTCGATGTCGCCCACGACGAAGGCCGGCTCCGCGGGCTTCGACGGGTTGTCGATGAGCGCGCGCGTCGCGATCTTCGCCGACTCGACGTCGGGCTGGTCGAACGGGTTGATGCCGAGGATGCGTCCGGCCACGGCCGTCGCGTACTCCCAGACGAGGATCTGGCCGCCGAGGCTGCCCGCGATCTCGATCTCGCCGTCCGCGACCTCGCGCGTGTCGTCCCAGTCGCCGACCAGGCGCACGATCTGCAGGTCGGGCAGGTCCTCGCCGAGCTCGGGGGAGTCGACATCGAGCACGACCGGCAGGATGCCCTTGCCGAGCTTGCCCGTCGACTCGGCGATGAGCTGCTCGGCCCAGTCGCCGAAGCCCAGGATGTGGGTGCCGTCGGGCACGATGCCGAGCTTGCTCTTGGCGGTCATGGCTGCGCCGAGCACGAGGCCGGGGTTGGCGGCGTTGTCGACGGCGAGCTCGACCATGACGGCCTCTGCCTCGTCGAGTAGCTCCTCGAGGTCGACGCCCGCGAGGCCGGACGGCACGAGGCCGAACGCCGTGAGCGCGGAGTAGCGTCCGCCGACCGTCGGGTCGGCGTTGAAGACGCGGTAGCCCGCCGCACGCGCGGACACGTCGAGCGGGGAACCCGGGTCGGTGACGATGACGATGCGCTCGAGCGGGTCGATGCCGGCATCCGTGAAGTACTTCTCGTAGATGCGCTTCTGGCTGTCGGTCTCGACGGTCGAGCCCGACTTCGACGAGATGACGACGGCCGTGGTCGCGAGCCGGTCGCCCAGCGCGGCGAGCACCTGGCCCGGGTCTGTCGAGTCGAGCACGGTGAGCTCGACGCCGTACGTGCGGGTGATGACCTCCGGGGCGAGGGACGATCCGCCCATGCCGCCCAGCACGAGGTGGTCGACGCCCGCGGCGCGCAGCTTGTCGCGCAGCGCGTAGATGTCGTCGACCATGGGGCGGCCCACGGCCACCGCCTCGGTCCATCCGAGGCGCTTCGACGACTCCTCCTCGGCGTCGGGTCCCCACAGCGAGCCGTCGCCCGCCGTGATGCCGCTCGCGACGAGGTCGCTCACGAGCTGCGGGACGATGCGCTCGACGGCCTCGGCTGCGGCGCCGGAGACCGCGATCTTCACGCTCACTTGGCTGCCTCGAGCGCCGCCGACACGGTGTCGAGCAGCTCGTTCCACGACACGATGAACTTCTCGACGCCCTCCTTCTCGAGCAGCGCGGTCACCTCGTCGTACGAGATGCCGAGCGCGTCGAGCGCGTCGAGCGTCATGTTCGCGGCCGCGTAGGCGCCCGTGACCTTGTCGCCCTCGAGACGGGCGTGGTCGAAGGTCGCCTCGAGCGTCTTCTCCGGCATGGTGTTGACGGTCTCGCCGACGGCGAGCTCGGTCACGTAGAGCGTGTCGGGGAGGTTGGGGTCCTTGACGCCCGTCGACGCCCACAGCGGGCGCTGCTTGTTGGCGCCGGCGGCGAGGAGCACCTGCGCGCGCTCCGAGGAGAACTCCTGCTCGTAGACCTGGTAGGCGAGGCGCGCGTTCGCGATTCCCGCCTTGCTCTTGAGCGCCTTGGCGTCGTCGGTGCCGATGGCCTCGAGGCGCTTGTCGATCTCGGTGTCGACGCGCGACACGAAGAACGAGGCGACCGAGTGGATGCCCGAGATGTCGTGCCCGGCGGCCTTCGCCTGCTCGAGGCCCTCGAGGTAGGCGTTGATGACCGCGCGGTGGCGCTCGAGGCTGAAGATGAGCGTGACGTTGACGCTGATGCCCGCGGCGATCGTCGCTGTGATGGCCTCGAGGCCCTCGACGGTCGCGGGGATCTTGATCATGGCGTTGGGGCGGTTGACCTTGGCCCACAGCTCCTTCGCCTGCGCGATCGTGCCCGCGGCGTCGTGCGCGAGGCCCGGCTCGACCTCGATCGACACGCGGCCGTCCTGGCCGTTCGTGGCGTCGTAGACGGGGCGGAAGATGTCGCTCGCGGCGGCGACGTCGTCGGTGGTGATCTCGAACACGGCGTCGCTCACGCTCGTGCCGGCCTTCGCGAGCTCCGCGACCTGGGCGTCGTACGCCTCGCCCTTGGCGAGCGCCGTGGCGAAGATCGTGGGGTTCGTGGTCACGCCGACGACGTTGCGGTCGCCGATGAGCTGCTTGAGGCTGCCGGAGGCGATGCGCTCACGGGAGAGGTCGTCGAGCCAGATGCTGACGCCCAGGGCGGAGAGTTGCTCGGTGCTGGTGCTCATTGCTGTCTTCTTCCTTACGCCGAAGCCGTGACGGCTGCGAGAGATTCCTTGGCCGCGGAGACGGCCGCCTCAGTGGTGATCCCGAACTCGCGGAACAGGGTCTTGTAGTCGGCGGATGCGCCGAAGTGCTCGATGGAGACGCTGCGTCCGGCGTCGCCCACGTAGGGACGCCACGTGGACGCGACGCCCGCCTCGATGGAGACGCGCGCCCTGACGGCGGCGGGGAGCACCGACTCGCGGTAGGCCGCGTCCTGCTCCTCGAACCACTCGAGGCTGGGCACCGACACGACGCGGGCGTTGACGCCCTCGCCCTTGAGCACCTCGCGGGCCTCGACGGCGATCTGCACCTCGGAGCCCGTCGCGAGGAGGATCACGTCGGGCGTGCCGCCGGGAGCCTCCGCGAGGATGTACGCGCCCTTGGCGACGTTGCTCGCCGAGGCGAGCGTGTCGCCCGTGGCCGCACCGTCGCCGCGCTCGAACACGGGGAGGTTCTGGCGGCTGAGCGCGATGCCCGCCGGGCCTTGGCGGCGCTCGAGGATCGTCTTCCACGCCCAAGCCGTCTCGTTGGCGTCCGCGGGGCGCACGACGTCGAAGCCGGGGATGAGGCGCAGCGACGCGAGCTGCTCGATGGGCTGGTGGGTGGGGCCGTCCTCGCCGAGCGCGACGGAGTCGTGCGTCCAGACGAAGATCGACGGCGCCTTCATGAGCGCCGCGAGGCGCACCGCGGGGCGCATGTAGTCGCTGAAGATGAGGAAGGTGCCGCCGTACGGGCGCGTGTTGCCGTGCAGCACGATGCCGTTGAGGATGGCGCCCATGGCGTGCTCGCGGATGCCGAAGTGCAGCACGCGGCCGTACTCGTTGCCCGTCCACTCGTGCGTCGAGTGCGTGCTCGGGATGAACGACGCCGCGCCCTCGATGGTCGTGAGGTTCGACTCGGCGAGGTCGGCGGAGCCGCCCCACAGCTCGGGGATGACGGCGCCCAGGGCGCCCAGCACCTTGCCGCTCGCGGCGCGCGTGGAGACATCCTTGCCCGCCTCGAAGACCGGCAGGGCCTCCTCGACGCCCTCGGGCAGCGCGCCCGAGAGGATGCGGTCGAGCAGCGTCTTGCGCTCGGGGTTGGCGGCCGCCCACGCGTCGAACTGCACGTTCCACTCGTCGTGGGCCGCCTTGCCGCGCTCGACGGCCTTGCGCGTGTGCTCGATGACCTCGTCGGCGACCTCGAAGGTCTTCTCGGGGTCGAAGCCGAGGGTGCGCTTGGTGGCGGCGAGCTCGTCGGCGCCGAGGGCGGAGCCGTGGATCTTGCCGGAGTTCTGCTTGTGCGGGGCCGGCCAGCCGATGATGGTGCGCAGGATGATGAGCGACGGCTTGTCGGTGACGCCCTGGGCGCGGAGGATCGCGTCGTGGAGCTCGGCGACGTCCTCGTTGTAGACGCCCGTCTTCTTCCAGTCGACGACCTGCACGTCCCAGTGGTACGACTCGTAACGCGCCTTCACGTCCTCCGTGAAGGCGATGTTGGTGTCGTCCTCGATCGAGATCTGGTTGGAGTCGTAGATCGCGATGAGGTTGCCGAGCTGCTGGTGCCCGGCGAGCGACGAGGCCTCGGAGGACACGCCCTCCTGCAGGTCGCCGTCGCCCGCGAGCACGTAGATGAAGTGGTCGAAGGGGCTCTTGCCCGTCTCCGCCTCGGGGTCGAAGAGGCCGCGCTCGTAGCGCGCCGCGTAGGCGAAGCCGACCGCCGACGAGATGCCCTGGCCGAGCGGGCCCGTCGTGATCTCGACACCGTCGGTGTGGCCGTACTCGGGGTGGCCGGGGGTCTTGGAGCCCCACGTGCGCAGCGCCTTGAGGTCGTCGAGCTCGAGGCCGTAGCCGCCGAAGTAGAGCTGCACGTACTGCGTGAGCGAGGAGTGGCCGATCGAGAGGATGAACCGGTCGCGGCCGATCCACTCGTTGTCGCTGGGGTCACGGCGCATGACCTTCTGGAACAGCAGGTAGGCGGCGGGAGCCATGCTCATCGCCGTGCCGGGGTGGCCGTTGCCGACCTTCTCCACGGCGTCCGCCGCGAGGATCCGGGCGGTGTCTACTGCCTTGTCGTCAATGGGATCCCATTGGAGAGTTGCCACGGGGTACTGACCCTTCGTTCACTTGGTGGAAGACCGCCGGCAAGGGGACGCAAACACCACAGCACGCGAAACACTTTCGTAGGGTTTCTGGGGGAGAGCGAATCATCGGCCAGCAGGCCCCTCAAGCATAGCGAGTGCGGCCGCCGTACTCCCGACGGCGTAGGGGGCTTGCGCGCGCACCGCATACACTCGATGCCATGGATGTCGCGATCGAGGCCCGCACCGAGCGCCCTCGCATCGGGTTCCGTCGCAAGGCGCTCGCCTACATCGCGCTCACGAAGCCGCGCGTCATCGAGCTGCTGCTCGTCACGACGGCCCCGGTCATGGTGCTCGCGGCCAACGGCATCCCCGACCTGTGGCTCGTGCTCGGCACGCTCGTGGGCGGCTCGCTCAGCGCCGGCTCGGCCAACGCCTTCAACTGCTACATCGACCGCGACATCGACCGTGTCATGAACCGCACGAAGAAGCGCCCGCTCGTCACGGGGGAGCTCACCGACCGCGAGGCCCTCGTCTTCGCGTGGGTCACGGGGGTCGCCTCGGTGCTGTGGCTCGGGCTGCTCATCAACTGGCTCTCCGCGGCGCTCTCGCTCGCGGCGATCCTCTTCTACGTGCTCGTCTACACGCTCGTGCTCAAGCGCCGCACCCCGCAGAACATCGTGTGGGGCGGCGCCGCGGGCTGCATGCCCGTGCTCATCGGCTGGGCGGCCGTCACGAACTCGCTCACGTGGGCGCCGGTCATCCTCTTCGGCATCGTCTTCCTGTGGACGCCCCCGCACTACTGGCCCCTCTCGATGAAGTACCGCGCCGACTACCAGTCGGTGGGCGTGCCCATGCTCGCCGTCGTGCGCGGCCGCACGGTCGTGGGGCTCCAGGTCATCCTCTACGCGTGGGCGACCGTCGCGTGCTCGCTCCTGCTCATCCCCGTCGCGGGCATGGGCGTCGTCTACACGGTCGTCGCCGTGCTCGCGGGCGCGTGGTTCATCGTCGAGTCGCACGTGCTCTACAGCTCCGCGATCCGCCACGGCGACGTGCGGCCGATGCGCGTCTTCCACAGCTCGATCAGCTACCTGACGCTCGTCTTCCTCGCCGTGGGCATCGACCCGCTGCTGCCGTTCTGAGCTAGCTAGGCCCGCGGCGCGCGCTGCGAGAGCATCGTGGCGGCGAAGGCCGCGAGGAGCGCGCCCGCGAGCACCATGTGGATGCCCACGAGCACCTCCGGCAGGCCGAGGCGCGCCTGCGTGAGGCCCACGGCGATCTGCGCGAGCTCGACGGCGAGCAGCACGACGGCCCAGCGGCGGGGGAGGCCCTGCCGAAGGGCCACGACCACGAGCAGCACCGTGAGGCCGAACGTCGCGTAGGCGGGCCACGAGTGCACGTGCTGCAGCAGCTCGGGGTCGAGGCCGTTGCGCGGCGCGGGCCTGTCCGGGTTCGAGTTGTCGCCCGCGTGGGGCCCCGAGCCGGTCGTGAGGATGCCGACGACCACGGTCACGAGCACGGCGGCGGCCGTCACGTGGGTGACGGCGCGGTACCAGCGCGGCACGAGCAGCTCCGTGCCCGCGCGGCCGTGGTAGACGCGCCACACGAGCACCGTCGTCACGACGACGAGCACCATCGACACGGCGAAGTGCGCGCCCACGACGTAGGGGTTGAGGCCCGTGAGCACGGTGATGCCGCCGAGCACGGCCTGGAACGGGATGCTCAGGCCCTGCAGGAGGGTGAGCCGGAACAGGTCGGGCCGCTCCTTGCGGTACCGGATGACGAAGAGGAAGGCGAGGATCGTGATCGCCGCGAGCACGAAGGTGAGCAGGCGGTTGCCGAACTCGATGACCCCGTGGATTCCCATCTCGGGTGTCGAGACGAACGACCCCTCGGTGCACTGCGGCCACGTGGGGCAGCCGAGCCCCGACGCGGTGAGGCGCACCGCGCCGCCCGTGCCGATGAGGGCGATCTGGAAGATGAGCGACAGCCACGCGATCACGCGGACTCGACGGTCGACGGCGGCGGGCAGCCACTGGACAACGGCCTTCACAGCCGCACCTCCTGTTATTTCCGGGTACTCCCTGTAGACTTCTGGGGTTCAGGAACACAGCCCATGCCGGGGAGTCAGCGCAGACGCCGGAGAGAGCATCTCCCGTGTCCTGGTTCAGTCTAAGCAGGCCCGGTACCTCAAAATCCCACGCTGCTGGCTGCCCATCGCAACAACCGGTACGTGCTGTGTGAGGGAATGCCGTGGCGACCACCCCGGTTGCCGACGGTAGGAAAGAGGTTCTCTTATGTCAGACGTGCTGATCGACCGCCCCGAGCTCAACAGACTCGGGCAGTACGAGTTCGGCTGGTCCGACTCCGACGAAGCCGGCGCGTCTGCGCGACGCGGCATCAACGAAGACGTCGTGCGCAACATCTCCGAGCTCAAGAACGAGCCCGAGAGCATGCTCAAGACCCGCCTCTCGGGTCTCAAGAACTTCTTCCGCAAGCCCATGCCGACGTGGGGCGCCGACCTCTCCGGCATCGACTTCGACAACATCAAGTACTTCGTGCGCTCGACGGAGAAGCAGGCGCAGACGTGGGAGGACCTCCCGGAGGACATCCGCCTCACGTACGAGAAGCTCGGCATCCCCGAGGCGGAGCGCAAGCGCCTCGTCTCCGGCGTGGCCGCGCAGTACGAGTCCGAGGTCGTCTTCCACTCCATCAACGCCGAGCTCGAGGCCCAGGGCGTCATCTTCATGGACACCGACACGGCCCTGCGCGAGCACCCCGAGTTCTTCGACGAGTACTTCGGCACGGTCATCCCGGCCGGCGACAACAAGTTCGCGGCTCTCAACACGGCCGTGTGGTCGGGCGGGTCGTTCGTGTACGTGCCCAAGGGCGTGCACGTCGAGATCCCGCTGCAGGCCTACTTCCGCATCAACACCGAGAACATGGGCCAGTTCGAGCGCACCCTCATCATCGCCGACGAGGGCTCGTACGTGCACTACATCGAGGGCTGCACGGCGCCGATCTACAAGTCCGACTCCCTGCACTCCGCGGTCGTCGAGATCATCGTGAAGAAGAACGCCCGCGTGCGCTACACCACGATCCAGAACTGGTCGAACAACGTCTACAACCTCGTCACCAAGCGCGCGATCGCGCACGAGGGCGCGACGATGGAGTGGATCGACGGCAACATCGGCTCGAAGGTGACGATGAAGTACCCGTCGATCTACCTCATGGGCGAGCACGCCAAGGGCGAGACGCTGTCGGTCGCCTTCGCGGGCCCCGGCCAGCACCAGGACGCGGGCGCCAAGATGATCCACATGGCGCCGTACACGACGTCGTCGATCGTCTCCAAGTCGATCGCCCGCGGCGGCGGCCGGGCCGGCTACCGCGGCGAGGTGCGCGTGGACGAGAAGGCCCACCACTCCGCGAACACCGTGCGCTGCGACGCCCTGCTCGTCGACACCATCTCGCGGTCGGACACCTATCCGGCCATCGACATCCGCGTCGACGACGTGCAGCTCGGCCACGAGGCGACCGTGTCGCGGGTCAGCGCCGAACAACTGTTCTACCTGCAGTCCCGCGGCATGCCCGAGGACGAGGCCATGGCCATGATCGTGCGCGGATTCATCGAACCCATCGCGCGCGAGCTCCCCATGGAGTACGCGCTCGAACTCAACAAGCTCATCGAGATGAGCATGGAAGGCAGCGTCGGTTGAGCCTGGCAGCAACGGAACAGCACGGCGCGCGCGCCCACAGCGACGGGGGCTGGGACTCGAACGCCCCCGGCTACGTGCCGGTGCAGACGCGCGATGCGCGCTTCACGTCGACCTCGCACGACGACTTCCCCAAGGTCACGGGTGTCGAGGGCGACTGGAAGCTCACGCCCGTCGCACGCATCGCCCCCCTCCTCGACGGCGAGCTCGACGGCTCGGCCTACGACTACACGGTCACCGACGGCGCCCAGGTCGAATGGATCGACCGCGAGGATGCACGCATCGGCGCCGCCGGCACCCCGGAGGACCGCGGCTCGGCCAACGCCTGGAGCTCGTTCGACAAGGCCCTCGCGATCACGCTCACGTCCGAGGAGCACGTGGACGTCGTCCTCACGCGCTCGGGCCTCGGCACGGCGCCGCGCGCCGCGCACACCGTCATCACCGCGAAGCCGCACAGCGACTCGACGGTCATCCTGCGCTCGAGCGGCGACGCGCACCTCGCCGAGAACGTCGAGATCGTGGTCGAGGCCGGCGCCAGGCTGACCCTCGTGAGCGTGCAGGAGTGGACCGACGAGTCCACGCAGCTCGCGAGCCACTTCGCGCAGGTGGGCCGCGACGCCCAGCTGCGCCACATCGTCGTGACGCTCGGCGGGTCCGTCGTGCGCCTCAACCCCTCGGCCCACCTGTCGGGGGAGGGCGCCCAGGGCGAGCTCTTCGGCCTGTACTTCGCCGACGCGGGCCAGCACTTCGAGCAGCGCGTCTACCTGCACCACGAGGGCGAGAACACCGTCGGCCGCGTCAACTACAAGGGCGCCCTGCAGGGCACGGGCGCGCGCACGGTCTGGGTGGGCGACGTGCTCATCGGCCCGAAGGCCTCGGGCACCGACAGCTACGAGCAGAACCGCAACCTCGTGCTGAGCGAGGGCACGCGCGCCGACTCGATCCCCAACCTCGAGATCGAGACGGGCGACATCCTCGGGGCCGGCCACGCGAGCGCGACGGGCCGCTTCGACGACGAGCAGCTCTTCTACCTGCAGGCCCGCGGCATCAGCGAGGCCGAGGCGCGACGCCTCGTCGTCATCGGCTTCCTTGCCGAGATCGTCCAGAAGATCGGAAACACGGAGCTCGAGGCGCACCTGCACGACGCGATCGAGACCGAGCTCGCAGGAGGTGCGGCATGACCGCGGAACGCATCGGCACCGTCGACGAGCTCGAGCTCAACAAGGCCTACCGGGTCGTGCTCGACGGCATCGCGATCGCGATCGTGAAGGATTCGGCCGGCACGGTGCACGCCATCGGCGACACGTGCACGCACGGCGACATCTCCCTCGCCGAGGGCTTCGTCGAGGACGACGCCATCGAGTGCTGGGCGCACGGATCGCTCTTCGCCCTCGACACCGGCAAGCCCCTGAGCCTGCCCGCCTACGAACCGGTCCCGGTGTTCACCGTGACCGTGGATGACGACGGCGTCGTGTACGTCGACCCCCAGAAGACGCTCGCCGTCTAACTACCGAGCTTAGGAACACACAGCAATGTCAGTACTCGAGATCAAGGATCTCCACGTCAGCGTCGAGACCGAGCAGGGGACCAAGCAGATCCTCAAGGGCGTCGACCTCACCATCAGGCAGGGCGAGATCCACGCCGTCATGGGCCCCAACGGCTCGGGCAAGTCGACCCTCGCCTACTCGATCGCCGGCCACCCGAAGTACCACGTCGAGAGCGGCTCCGTGCTGCTCGACGGCGCCGAGGTGCTCGAGATGAGCGTCGACGCGCGCGCCCGCGCGGGCATCTTCCTCGCCATGCAGTACCCCGTGGAGATCCCGGGCGTGCGCATGGCCGACTTCCTGCGCACCGCCAAGACCGCCCTCGACGGGGAGGCGCCCGCGCTCCGCCCGTGGATCAAGGAGGTCAACGAGGCGATGAAGGCCCTGCGCATGGACAAGGCGTTCTCCGAGCGCAATGTCAACGAGGGCTTCTCGGGCGGCGAGAAGAAGCGCCACGAGATCCTCCAGCTCGAGCTGCTCAAGCCCAAGTTCGCCGTGCTCGACGAGACCGACTCCGGCCTCGACGTCGACGCGCTCAAGATCGTCTCCGAGGGCGTCAACCGCGCCAAGGAGGCGAACGACCTGGGCGTGCTCCTCATCACGCACTACACGCGCATCCTGCGCTACATCAAGCCGGACTTCGTGCACGTGTTCGTCGACGGCCGCGTCGCCGAGGAGGGCGGCCCCGAGCTCGCCGAGCGCCTCGAGAACGAGGGCTATGACCGCTACGTGCTGGCGGACGGCGCCGATGCGGGCGTAGCGTAGAAGCCATGGCAACCGCGCTCGCACCCGCGCTCTTCGAACAGGTCGAGGAGGCGCTCAAGGACGTCATGGATCCCGAGCTGGGGGTCAACATCGTCGACCTCGGCCTGATCTACGACCTCAGCTGGGACGACGAGAACGACGCCCTCATCATCAGCATGACGCTCACGTCGGCGGGATGCCCGCTCACGGACGTCATCGAGGAGCAGACGGCCCAGTCGCTCGACGGCATCGTCGACGCGTTCCGCATCAACTGGGTGTGGATGCCGCCGTGGGGCCCGGAGAAGATCACCGACGACGGGCGCGACATGATGCGCGCCCTCGGGTTCTCGATCTAGCCCGAGAGCCTAGGGCTGCGCGATCGCGATCGTGAGCGTGTCGGACGCGGTCTGCTTGGCGTACGACGCCGAGGTCGGGGTCGACTGCAGCAGCAGCTCGTATGTGAGCGAGAGCTGCACGTAGGTCGCGTCGGGGTCGATCGCCGGCAGGATGAACGTCTGGCTGTAGCTGTACGGGTCTTTCACGAGGTAGCCGGGCGTGATCGTCGAGCGGTCGGAGAGCTGCGGGGGGCTCGTGAGCTTGCCGTCGGAGCCGTACACCGCGACGAGCACCGTCATGTTCGAGAGGTAGACGGCCTGCCCCTCGTCTCCCGTGATGTCGGCGATCATCGAGATGCTCAGCGGCTTGTTGGCGTCGGCGGTCCACTGGTCCATCGAGAGCGTCGAGAAGTAGTCGACCGAGAGACCGATGCTGCCCGCCGTGAGCAGGTGCTTCGTCGAGCCGTTCGCGAGCTCGTTGACGACGGTCGTGATCTCGGTGCTGGTGGGCTTGGGCGTCGCGGTCGGGGTGGGCGTCGCGCCCGCCTCCTCCCACGGCGGCGTGCCGCACGCGCTGAGCGCGACGGTCACGAGGGCGGCGAGGGCGACGGCGGCGAGGCGGTTCGGCTTCATGGTGGTCTCCGATCAGACGCGGTAGCCGCGGTGGCGGCGCAGGAGGCTGGCGGTCATGGTGAGGGTCTGGATGGCGGTGATGACGCCCAGGATGGGCCAGCCCACCCACAGGATCGACGACTGCACGACCACGGGGAGCAGGAACCACCCGATCGACGCGGCGATCATCACGAGGACGACGAGGATGACGGGCGTCAGGTAGGCGTTGCCCGAGCCGCGCTCGGCCTTCGCCTGCTCGGCCCAGTTGTCGGTCTGCTTGCGGCTCAGGAACTTGCTCCAGGCCCGGAAGAAGTGGCCGAGGCGGATGACCATGTAGATCTCCGCGGGGACGAGCGTCGCCGCGAAGACGACGTCCTTCCAGTCGCGGTTCTTCATCGACAGCGCGATGCGCGTGTTGAGCAGGATCGCGATGGCCGGCGGGATGAGCCAGATCGGGCTGAACACGAACGCGTGGATGGAGAGCGACGCGACGAGCAGCAGCACGAACATGATGCGGGTGAAGCCGTTGACGAGCATGGAGAGGTTCTCGAGCCAGCGCAGGCGCAGGTTCGGGTGGAGGGGCTGGCCCTTCGTGTCGCCGCGCTGGCCGGGCCACATGAGCTCGATGGCGCCGAAGTTCCACTTGACCTGCTGGCCGTCGAGGGCGCGCAGGGTGGTCATGCCGCCGACGTCGGCGCGCGCCTGCGCGCTGATCTTGGTGAGGTAGCCCGCGCTCTTGATCTGCAGCGAGAGCAGCGAGTCCTCGACCTCGGAGTCCTTGACCCACGGCGTCTGCTGGTGGTTGTCGGCCATGACCTGGCGCAGCGCCCTCATCGAGAAGATCGAGAACTGGCCGCCGAGCACCGCCATGTTGCGCCCGCGCAGCATGTTCTGCATGTTGAACGCGGCGAACTGGGCGCGCTGGCCCGCGATGAGGAAGGGGGCGACGACGCCCGTGAAGGGCGTGTCGTCGATGCTGTAGATGGCCGAGATGCCGCCGATGCGCGTGTCGGAGGCGATCTCGGCCTCGAGCGACTCGACGGCGCGCGGCTCGGCGGTCGTGTCGCCGTCGACGCCCAGGAGGTAGTCGCAGCCCTCGACGAGCGAGAAGCCGTAGTTGAGAGCGCCGACCTTCTTGTCGGGGTTCTTGCCGATGTCGTGCACGTAGACCTCGGTGAACTGCTCCGCCCCGTCGCGCTCGACGGTGTGCGGACCCGCGAACGTGCTCGCGATGGCGACGGTGTCGTCGGTCGAGTTGTTGACGATGACGTGGATGACGTCGGGCAGCCTGGTCTGGGCGAGCAGCGACTCCAGCACGGCGCCGATCGAGTCAGCCTCGTTGTAGGCGGGGATGACGCATCCGATGGTGGGGCGGAAGCGCGCCTCGCTCTGTACCGACTCGAAGAACTCGTCGGGATTGGCGGTGAGGCTGTCGATCGTGGTCATGTGTTCCAGTGTCCGGCAGCGACCTCAGGACGGGCGGCGGTGTTCCCGCAGCTTTGCCTCAAGATCTGCTCAGGTCGGGTCGGCGGCCGTGAGGCGGTAGCCGACACCGCGCACGGTCTCGATCCAGCGCGGCTCCGACGGGTTCTCGCCGAGCTTCTTGCGCAGGTTGGCCATGTGCACCTCGATCGCGCGCTTGTCGGCGTCGCTCACGAAGTGCGACGTGACGTAGCTCTCGCCGCGCAGCAGCAGCACGAGGTCGGCCTTGGTGCGCACGCGCCGCGTGGTGCGCATGAGGCCCGCGAGCAGGTCGAACTCGCTGCGCGTGAGGTCGAGCTCCACCCCGTCCTGCTGCACGACGCGCGTGCCCGGGTTCACCCACAGGCCGTTGTGCTCGAGCCAGCCGTCGTCGTCCTGCTCGGCGACGGGGGCGGGCGCCGGCGGCGCGGCGGCGGCCGGGGGAGCGGTGACGACGGGGGCGGGGGCCGGGGGCTCCGGCACGGCCGCGGGCGGCACTGTCGCCACGGGCGCCGTGAACACCGCGGGGAAGGGCGCCTCGACGGGCGCGGGGGCCGGCACGGGGGCGGGAGCCGCGGGCGCGTCGGCCGCCAGGGCGCGCGGGCGGCGCAGCATCGCCTCGACGCGAGCGCGCAGCTCGCGCGGGCGGAACGGCTTGAGGATGTAGTCGTCGGCCCCGGCGTCGAGGCCCTGCAGGGCGTCGATCTCCTCACCGAGGGCCGTGAGCATGATGAGGTACGTGCTGCTGAAGTCGCGGATGCGGCGCGCGGTCTCGAACCCGTCCATGCCGGGCATGTTGACGTCGAGGGTGGTCACGAGGGGCTCGTAGTTGCGCACGGCCTGGATGCCGTCGAGTCCGTTGCCGGCTGTGATGACCTGGAAGCCCGCCTGCGTGAGCACGGTGTCGAGGAGGTGGCGGATGTCGGCGTCATCCTCGATCACGACGGCGACGCGTCGCGTCTCGGTGTTGTCGGACATCTCTTCACTACCCCCAAGAGAGCGTCTGGTCAGGACGCTCCGTGCACGAGCTCGAGCGCCTGCTCGGGCCACCACCATCCCGCCGGCGGCCCGCCGTTGCATGTTCCGTCGCTCTCGCCCGGATTCTTTATCCACAGTCTAGCGTCCTGCGCGGTCCCGTCGTCAACCCCAGTTGGAGTGTCCCCCAGGGCGCGGCCCGGCGGATTGCACCAGTCGCCCGTCGCCCCGTTGCCGTTGCGGGACGTGTCGACGACGAAGTGCGCGCCGCCCACGAGCTCGCTGAGCGCCTGGCCGTAGTCGCGCTCGTCCTGCGTCGTGTTGAAGTTCGAGACGTTCGTCGCGAACCCGCGCACCTCGTCGATGCCCGCGGCCTTGAGCAGGGTGGCCATCTGCTCGGGTGCGAGCCAGCTCGAGTGCCCGCCGTCGAGGTAAATGGTGGTCTGCTCGTTGGTGTCGAGTCGGGCGACGGCGTCGCGCAGGAGGGCGGCCGTCGCATCCTCGGTTCCGCACGAGGGGGAGAGGGCGAGGGCGTCGGGCTCGAGGATGACCACCGACGCCTGCCCGGCGAGCCCCTGGGCTATCGCGGACACCCACAGCGGGTACTCCTGCGAGCTCGCCCCGCCCGCGGAGAAGTTGCCGCAGTCGCGGCTGGGGATGCCGTAGACGACGAAGACGGGCAGCTGCGACTTGGCCGCCGCGTCCGCCTCGATCGACGACACGAACTGGGTGATCTCTCCGGTGGGGTGCGCCTCGGGGAGCAGCCAGATCGCCGCGGGCGTGCGGGCGAGCTCGGCGAACGGCGCCGAGTTCTCCGTGCCGTTGGCGAGCTGCGCCGCGCGCGCCGCCGAGGAGCCGCCGTAGACGTAGAGGCCCTTGTCCGCGAAGGGGTTGTCCGACGCCGGGGCGCCCTTCGTCGAGAGGAACACGACGCCGATCACCCCCACGAGGAGCACGACACCCACGGCCGCAATCCACGCGCCGCTGCCGCGGCCCTGTACCCGTGCCAACCCGATCCCCGATCTGCGCCCGTTCCGGCCCCCCTCGGGCGCTACGGCGAATCTACTCCTGCGAGGAGCCGAGGCGCGCGACACCGCGCCACGCGAGCGGCAGGAGGGCCGCCGCGAGCACGGCCTTGAGCACGTCGCCCACGAGGAACGGCAGGATGCCCGCGCCGAACGTCGCCGCGGCGACGCTGTCGTAGCCGAGGTAGTCGTGCCACACGGCGGGGCCGAGGTTGGAGAGCGAGACGGCGAGCCACGGCAGGCCGACCGCGTAGATCACGACCGTGCCGGCGAGGAACGAGACGAGGGTGCCGACGACCTTGCGGTCCCACTCGCGCTGGGCGAGCCAGCCCACGAGCGCCGCGGCGAGGATGAAGCCGACGATGAAGCCGCCCGAGGTGAGCGAGAACAGGCTTCCCGACTTGGCCTCGGCGAAGACCGGGAGCCCGAGCACGCCGACCGCGAGGTAGAGGCCCATGGAGAGCACGCCGCGCAGCGGACCGAGGGTCGTGCCCACGAGAAGCACCGCGAAGGTCTGCAGCGTCATGGGGACGGGCCACAGGGGCACGACGACCTGGGCCGCGATGGCCGTGAGCGCCGCGCCCGATGCGATGAGCACGACGTCGATCGCGAGGCGGCGGCTGAAGATCCGGTCGGCGAGCGTCTGGCGGCCGAAGGCGAGGGTCAGGTTCGTCATGGAAGTAGACTAGTGGGCTGGTGCGCCACCGGATCGTGCCCCTCCCCTCCAACAGAAGTGGACATTTGCTGTGCTCTCCGTACACGACCTCGAGCTTCGGGTCGGCGCACGCCTGCTCATGGACGGGGTGAACTTCCGCGTCGACCGCGGGGACAAGATCGGCCTCGTCGGCCGCAACGGGGCGGGCAAGACCACTCTCACGAAGGTGCTCGCGGGCGAGCTGCCCCCCACCGCGGGCAAGATCGAGCGCGGCGGCGAGATCGGCTACCTGCCGCAGGACCCGCGCTCCGGCGACCCGGAGGAGCTCGCGCGCACGCGCATCCTCAACGCCCGCGGCCTGGGCGACCTGCTGCTCGGCATGACCGAGGCGAGCACCGCCATGGCGAGCGACGACCCCGCGGTGAGCGCGGCCGCGATGAAGAAGTACGGCTCGCTCACCGACAGGTTCGAGGCGCTCGGCGGCTACGCTGCCGAGGCCGAGGCCGCCTCCATCGCGAGCAACCTGAGCCTTCCCGACCGCATCCTCGACCAGCAGCTCAAGACGCTCTCGGGCGGCCAGCGCCGGCGCATCGAGCTCGCGCGCATCCTCTTCTCGGCCGCCGAGGTCATGATCCTCGACGAGCCGACGAACCACCTCGACGCCGACTCGGTCGTGTGGCTGCGCGAGTTCCTCAAGACCTACTCCGGCGGCTTCATCGTCATCTCGCACGATGTCGAGCTCGTGGGGGAGACCGTCAACAAGGTCTTCTACCTCGACGCCAACCGCCAGTGCATCGACGTGTACAACATGGGCTGGAAGAACTACCTGCGCCAGCGCGAGGCCGACGAGGAGCGCCGCAAGAAGGAGCGCGTCAACGTCGAGAAGAAGGCGACCCAGCTGCAGCTGCAGGCCGCCCGCTTCGGCGCCAAGGCGAGCAAGGCCGCCGCGGCCCATCAGATGGTCGCGCGCGCCGAGAAGATGCTCTCCGGCCTCGAGGAGGTGCGCACGGCCGACCGGGTCGCCAAGCTGCGCTTCCCGGACCCCGCCCCGTGCGGGCGCACGCCGCTGCTCGGCCACAACCTCTCGAAGAGCTACGGCTCACTCGAGATCTTCACGGCCGTCGACCTCGCAATCGACCGCGGCTCGAAGGTCGTCGTGCTCGGGCTCAACGGCGCGGGCAAGACGACGCTCCTGCGCATCCTCTCGGGCACCGACAAGCCCGACACGGGCGTGATCGAGGCGGGCCACGGCCTGCGCATCGGCTACTACGCCCAAGAGCACGAGACCATCGACGTCAAGCGATCGGTGCTCGAGAACATGGTCTCGGCGTCGCCGAACATCACCGAGACCGAGGCGCGCCGCGTGCTGGGCTCGTTCCTGTTCACGGGCGACGACACCTCCAAGCCCGCCGGCGTGCTGTCGGGCGGCGAGAAGACGCGCCTCGCGCTCGCGATGATCGTCGTGAGCGGCGCCAACGTGCTGCTGCTCGACGAGCCGACCAACAACCTCGACCCCGCGAGCCGCGAGGAGATCCTCGGGGCCCTCGCGGGCTACACGGGCGCCGTCGTGCTCGTGAGCCACGACGAGGGCGCGGTCGAGGCGCTCAACCCCGAGCGCGTGCTCATCCTGCCCGACGGCGTCGAGGACCACTGGAACAAGGACTACGCGGACCTCATCTCTCTCGCCTAGAGCACGGCGGAGAAGATGAGGGCGTTCATGCCCAGGTTGAAGCCCGCGTGCGCGGTGATCGCGCCCCAGAGCGAGCCCGAGAGCCGTCGGAACGCGAAGAACATGATCGACACGGCGAACATCGCGGCGACCCAGAACAGCGCGGGCGCGGGCAGGAAGGCCCAGACACCCGACACGTAGACGATGCCGAAGTGCGCGAGGTGCACGAGGGCGAAGGCGGCGGCGTCGATGAGCGCGGCACTCCGGTTGCCCACGCCCGTGGACAGGCCCTCGTGGGCGAGGCCGCGGTACAGGATCTCCTCACCCAGCGGGCTGAAGGTCATCCCGATGCCCGCGAAGATGAGGAAGAACATGAGGCGCTCGCCCTCGCCCAGCGGGCTGGGAACCGCGGAGTACGACCGGGCGATGTACACGAACGGATGCTCGACCGTCGTGCCCCACAGCGCGAACCCGACCAGATGGACTAGGGCGGCGGAACCGAGCCCGGCGAGGGCCGCCGGCACCAGCCACCTGGCGCGCGCGGGGCGGACCAGCCCGATCCGCCGTCTGCCCTCGCGCGTGAGCAGCACCCACGGCAGCGCGATCATCGCGGCGAACACGACGCCCACGACCTGGTAGCTGCCGGTCACGTTCGCCTGGAGCACGAGCGCCACGCGGACGACGCCGAACAGCACGAGCAGGATGACCGCCGAGCGGACATCGAGGGCGAAGAAGCGGCGGAACGGCGTGCGGATGGGGTTCACGCCGCGAGCCTAGTGAGCCGCCCGCCCGTGCACAGGTGGGCTAACCCCCGGGATGCGCGTCGAGCAGCTCGTCCTCGATCTCGGCGTCGGACTTGGGCTTCGCCGCGGCCTTGCGGCGCCGCGCCTCCGCGCGCACGCGCTCCTCGGGATCGTCGGCGTTGCGGATGCGGTACTCCTGCCGCACCGCCCAGCCCAGCCCGATGAACGCCATGACGCCGAACGCGACCCACTGGAACGCGTACGACAGGTGCGGGCCCTCGTCGGCGACGGGCTTCGTCGCCGCGGTCGGACGCGCCGCGGTCGCCGGGTCCTCGCTCGCGAGCAGCCCGTAGGCGCCCGTGTAGAGCTCGCCGCCCACGAGCTCGGCGATGGTCGGGAGGTTGATCGTGGCGACCTGCCCCGCGGGCGCCGAGCGCCCCGCGATGACGGGCTCGCCCGCCTTGAGGCGCGCCACGACGGTCACGGGCCCCTCGGGCGGTGCGGGGTCGATGTCGGGCAGGTCCTGCTCGTTGCCGGTGGGCAGCCAGCCGCGGTCGACGACGAAGATGCGTCCGTCGTCGAGCTGGAAGGGGACGAGCTGCTCGAACCCCGGGTTGCCGTCGAGCGGGCGGCCGCGCACGAGCAGCTCCTCGTCGGTGAGGTAGCGGCCCGAGAGCGTGACGGAGACCCACTTGTCGTCGGCGTCGAAGGAGTCGAGGCGGGGGAGCACGTCGGCGACGGGGCGCGGCGGGGCATCCCAGTTCTGCTCGACGCGGGCGATGTCGGCGCGTGCCTCGTCACGGCGCGCGAGCTGCCACAGCGAGAGGAAGACGCACGCGACGGCGAACACCACGACGAGGGCGAGGTAGCCGATCCAACGGCGGGAGAGGGTGAAGCGCCAGCCGTTCATACCCGCTCGACCGCCTCGCCCACGGGGGTCACCGTCACGGGGAAGTCGCGCGACGCGAGGTAGTCGCTGAGGAAGCCGACGTGCTCGTCGCACGCGAGCCAGGTCTTCACGCGGTCCTCCCCGTGGATGCGCGGGTTGCGCCAGTGCACGGCGAACACCGCCTCGGTGCCGCACCCGGCGCGCGAGCAGCGCTGCGTCGCGGGGCCGTCCGCGCCGATCATCCCTCGAGCTCGCGGTGCCGGTCGCGCCGCGCGCGCACGAGCCCGCCGGGACGCACGACGGTTCCGCCCGGGCGCCCTCCGACGTTGGCGAGGACAACGGCGACGTAGGGCAGGAACACCGCGCCGAGGGCCGGGAGCAGGATCCACCAGCCGCGCACGAATATGCACAGCACGACGCACACGACACGGATGCTCATGGCGATCCCGTAGCGCACCATGCGGCGGTGGCGATCGTCGTCGGGGGACTCCGGGAGGGAGGTTATCGACTGCGGCTGGTTCATTTGGTCCCAGCCTACGTCGCCTTCCTGCGAACCATAGGATGGTCCGCATGACTACCGCCAGGACCGTTCTGATCACCGGGGGAAACCGAGGCATCGGCTACGCCATCGCCGAGGAGTTCGTGGCCCAGGGCCACCGCGTCGCGGTCACGGCGCGCTCAGGATCCGGCCCCGAGGGCAGCCTCACCGTCATCGCCGACGTCACCGACTCCGCGTCGATCGACGCCGCGTTCACCGAGGTCGAGGAGAAGCTCGGCCCCGTGGAGGTCGTCGTGGCCAACGCGGGCATCACGCGCGACCTGCTGCTGCTGAGGATGTCGGAGGACGACTTCACCGACGTCATCGACACCAACCTCAACGGCGCGTTCCGCGTCGTCAAGCGCGCGTCGAAGGGCATGCTCAAGGCGAAGTTCGGCCGCATCATCCTCGTGTCGAGCGTCGTCGGACTGCTGGGCTCGGCCGGCCAGATCAACTACTCGGCGTCGAAGAGCGGCCTCATCGGCCTCGCCCGCTCGATCACGCGCGAGCTCGGCTCGCGCAACATCACCGCCAACGTCGTGGCGCCCGGGTTCATCGAGACCGACATGACCGCCGAGCTCTCGCCCGAGCTGCAGGAGGCTTACATCAAGCAGATCCCGGCGGGCCGCTACGCGAGCCCGCTCGAGGTCGCGAAGGTCATCGCGTGGCTCGCGGGGGACGACGCCGCGTACATCTCGGGCGCGGTCATCCCCGTCGACGGCGGCCTCGGGATGGGGCACTGACGGTCGTCTAGCCGCGCAGCCCCAGGAGGGGCAGCACCTGCGAGAGGTCGCGCCGGTCGATGAGCACGCCCGCGAGATCGCGCACGGGGGCTTTCGCGTCGAAGCCCACCGCGAGGCCCGCGATGGCCATCATCGTGAGGTCGTTGGCGCCGTCGCCCACCGCGACCGTGCGCGAGAGGGGCACGCCGCACTCTCCGGCCCACTCCGTGAGGGTCGTGGCCTTGGCCCTCGCGTCGATGATGGGCCCCGTGAGCCCGCCCGTGAGCACGCCGTCGGCGACCTCGAGCCGGTTGGCGCGCCAGTAGTCGAGCCCGAGCTGCTCGGCGACGGGGTCGACCACCTCGTGGAACCCGCCGGAGACGACCCCCACGCACCCGCCGGCGGCGTGGATGCCCGCGACCATGTCCGGCACGCCCGCGGTCACGCGCACCTGCGCTCCCACGGCCTCGAACACCGACTGGGGGAGCCCCCGGAGCGTCGCGACGCGCGCGCGCAGGCTCTCCTCGAAGTCGAGCTCGCCATTCATGGCGCGGAACGTGATGCGCTCGACCTCGGGCAGCGAGCCCGCGTGCGCGGCGAGGAGCTCGATGACCTCGTCCTCGATGAGGGTGGAGTCGACGTCGAGGACGACCAGGAAGCGTGCCACGGGTCCGGTTACTTCCTTCGGGGTCGGGATCAGCTGACGACGGCTCCCTTGCCCACGACGGTGATCCCCGTCTCGGTGACGGTGAAGCCGCGCGCGCGATCAGCCTCGTGGTCGACGCCCACCGAGGCCCCCTCGGCGACGACGACGTCCTTGTCGAGGATAGCGCGGCGCACGGTAGCGTTCGCGCCGATGGTCACGCGCTCGAACAGCACCGAGTCGGTCACGTTCGAGCCCGAGTCGACGTTCGACCACGGCCCGATGACGCTGCGCTCGATGTGCGCCCCCGAGACGACGCAGCCGAGCGACACGATCGAGTCGATCGTCTGGCCCAGGTTGCCCTTGGCGTCGCGCACGAACTTGGCGGGCGGGGAGTTGACCTGCTGGCTGAAGATCGGCCACTCGTTGTTGTACAGGTTGAAGATCGGCAGCGCCGAGATGAGGTCCTGGTGCGCGTCGAAGAACGACTCGATCGTCCCCACATCGCGCCAGTAGAACCGGTCGCGGTCGGTCGAGCCCGGGACCTCGTTGCGGTTGAGGTCGTAGACGCCCGCGAGCCCGCGCGACACGAAGTCGGGCACGATGTCGCCGCCCATGTCGTGGTTGGAGTCGCTGCGGTCGCCGTCGCGCAGCACGGCGTCGATGAGCACGTCCGCGTCGAAGATGTAGTTGCCCATGGACGCGAGCACCTCGCCGGGGGAGTCGGAGAGCCCCACGGCGTTCTGCGGCTTCTCGTGGAACGCGGCGATGCGCGTGGGGTCGTCGGCATCCACCTCGATGACACCGAACTGGTCGGCGAGCGAGATGGGCTGGCGGATCGCGGCGACCGTGACGCCCAGGCCCGAGGCGATGTGCGCCTCGATCATCTGGCTGAAGTCCATGCGGTAGACGTGGTCGGCGCCCACGACGACGACGATGTCGGGCTTCTCGTCGCGCAGCAGGTTGAGGCTCTGCAGGATGGCGTCGGCCGATCCGCTGAACCAGCGCTTGCCGAGCCGCTGCTGCGCGGGCACGGAGGCTACGTAGGCGTTGAGCAGGCCGCTCAGGCGCCACGTCTGCGACACGTGCCGGTCGAGGCTGTGCGACTTGTACTGCGTGAGCACGACGATCTGCCGCAGGCCCGAGTTGATGAGGTTGCTCAGCGCGAAGTCGATCAGCCGGTACCCGCCCGCGAACGGGACCGCGGGCTTCGCCCTGTCCGCGGTCAGGGGCATGAGCCGCTTGCCCTCGCCACCAGCGAGGACGATACCGAAAATCTTCTTCGACGCCATGTGCCAACAGTATGCGAGCGGCGCGAGCGCGCACTAGCGACAGGCGGTGCCCGAGGTCAGGGAAAAAAGCAGGTAGCGTCTTGTGGATGCGAGTAGACCTGATCAGCCGCGAGTACCCGCCGGAGGTGTACGGCGGAGCCGGCGTGCACGTCGCCGAGCTCGTGCGCGCCCTCCGAACCGACCTCGACGTCAAGGTGCGGTGCTTCGGCATGCCGCGCGACGAGGCAGATGTGTTCTCCTACCTCGTGCCGTCCGACCTGTCGGGCGCCAACCCCGCGCTCGCGACGCTCGGCGTCGACCTCCAGATCGCGCAGGATGTGGCCGGGGCCGACCTCGTGCACTCCCACACCTGGTACGCCAACGCCGCCGGCCAGCTCGCGTCGCTCCTGCACGGCATCCCGCACGTCGTGACCGCGCACAGCCTCGAGCCGCTGCGTCCGTGGAAGGCCGAGCAGCTCGGCGGCGGCTACCGCGTCTCCAGCTGGATCGAGGCCACGGCGTTCACGGGCGCCGCGGCGATCATCGCCGTGAGCGACGGGATGCGCCGCGACATCCTCCGGTCGTACCCGTGGCTCGACGAGTCGAAGGTCCACACCGTGCACAACGGCATCGACCTCGAGCGCTGGAAGGCCGTCGACGACAAGGAGCTCGTACGCTCCCTCGGCATCGACCCCGACCGCCCCTCCGTCGTCTTCGTCGGCCGCATCACGCGCCAGAAGGGACTCCCGTACCTCCTGCACGCCGCATCGATGCTGCCGCCGGACGTGCAGCTCGTGCTGTGCGCGGGCGCGCCCGACACCCCCGAGATCCTCGCCGAGGTGCAGGAGGGCGTGCGCGAGCTGCAGAAGACGCGCTCGGGCGTCGTGTGGCTCGACCGGCTCCTGAGCCAGAACGAGCTCTCCGCCGTGCTCACGCAGGCGACGACGTTCGTGTGCCCCTCGGTGTACGAGCCGCTCGGCATCGTGAACCTCGAGGCGATGGCGTGCTCCGCGCCCGTCGTCGGCACGGCCACCGGGGGCATCCCCGAGGTCGTGCAGGACGGCGTGACCGGCAGGCTCGTGCCCATCGAGCAGGCGCAGGACGGCACGGGAACCCCGGTCGACCCCGAGACGTTCGTGGGCGACCTGGCGCGCATCCTCACCGAGGTCGTGTCGGACCCCGCGGGGGCGAAGCGCATGGGCGAGGCGGGCCGCCGTCGGGCCGAGACAGACTTCAGCTGGACGTCGATCGCCGCGCGCACGCGCGAGATCTACGCGAGCCTCGTCTGACGGGCTCCCGGTAGCGCCTAGGCTGGAGGCACCATGGCAAGTGTTCTCCAGTTCTCCGATGTGTCCGTCGTCCGCGATGGCAACGCCATCCTCAACTCCGTGTCGTGGACTGTCGACGCCGCCGAGCGCTGGGTGATCCTCGGCCCCAACGGCGCCGGCAAGACCACGCTCCTGCAGCTCGCGGCCGCGCAGATGCACCCGACCTCCGGGTCGGTGCACGTGCTCGACGACGCCCTCGGCAAGGCTGACGTGTTCGAGCTGCGCCCCCGCATCGGGTTCGCCTCGACGGCGCTCGCGCGCCGCGTGCCGCGCGACGAGCGCGTCATCGACGTCGTGCTGACGGCCGCGTACTCGGTCACGGGCCGCTGGAACGAGTCGTACGAGGAGGTGGACGTGCGCCGCGCGCAGCGCGTGCTCGCCGAGTGGAAGCTCACCCACCTCGAGGACCGTCGCTTCGGCGACCTGAGCGACGGCGAGCAGAAGCGCGTGCAGATCGCGCGCTCCGTCATGACCGACCCCGAGCTGCTGCTGCTCGACGAGCCCGCCGCGAGCCTCGACCTGGGCGCCCGCGAGGAGCTCGTGGGGCTGCTCGGCGGATTCGCCCGCCACGACAGGTCGCCCGCGATCGTCATGGTCACCCACCACGTCGAGGAGATCCCCACGGGCTTCAGCCACGCGCTGCTGCTCGCGGGCGGCTCCGTGACGGCGGCCGGCGTGATCGACGAGGTCATCACGGCCGAGAACCTGAGCAGCGCCTTCGGCCTGCCGCTCGAGGTCACGCGCACCGACGGCCGATTCACGGCCCGCGCGGCCTGACCATCTGGTAGAGTCGATAGCTGGCCGTGCGCGGTTCTCGACGCAGGCCCCAGACTTCCTTCATCACATCCAAGGACATCACCATGAAGACCGACATCCACCCCACGTACTCCGAGATCGTCTTCCGCGACCTCGCGTCGGGCGCCACGTTCCTCACGCGCTCGACCGCGACGAGCGACAAGACCATCGAACTCGACGGTGTCACGTACCCCGTCATCGACGTCGAGATCTCGTCGGAGTCGCACCCGTTCTACACGGGCAAGCAGCGCATCATGGACTCCGCGGGCCGCGTCGAGAAGTTCAACTCGCGCTACGCGGGCTTCGGCACCAAGAAGTAGAGCCCTCACACGAAAGGCCGCCCTCGGGCGGCCTTTCGTCGTTAACCGGCTCGGGCTAGAACAGCGCGCTGCGCCGCGATACCCACAGCGGGAGCACGGTGTCGCGCGTGAGGGGCGCGAGCTCGACAGCGACGTCGTCGGTGTCGATCCAGAGCACCTCCTCGATCTCCTCGCTCGGCACGACGATGCGGTCGACCGACATCGCGAACACCTCGGCGCGGATGACCGTGTCGGGCTCGTTCGCCGCGTCGGCCCGGAAGCTGCCGAGGTACTCCGTGGTGTCGAGGTCGACCTCGAGGCCCACCTCCTCCTGCAGCTCGCGCGTGAGGGCCTGGAGGGCGCTCTCGCCGGGCTCGATCTTGCCGCCGGCCTGCATGAACGCGGTCGTGCCGCGCTTGCGCACGAGGAGCGTGCGGCCCGTGGGATCCGTGATGATGGCGGCCGCCACGCGCAGCACGGTCTGGCGCCTGGGCGGCGGGGCGCTCTCGTACGCGGAGCCCGTCATGGGCGGCACGTACACCTCGATGGTCTCGGCGGTGTCGGGCTCGGCCGGGCCGATGCGCTCGAGGCCCGGGAGCGCCATGGGCATGCCCTGCAGCTCCAGCACGCCCGTGTTGAAGTCGAGGCTGGGGACCGTGAGGCTCGGCCGCGGCTCGGGCGCGGGGATGGGCTGGGTGTCGACGATGCTCGTGGGATGCTCGCTGCGCCGCAGCGGCCAGCTCTCGTCGGAGACGAACGCCGCGTCGCCCTTCACGTTCCTGATGTAGTCGGCGAAGCTCGCGGCCTGCTCGGCGAACCAGATCTCCTGGCGGCCGTGCAGGTCGGCTGCGGGGAGGTCGAGCTCCTCGGGGTAGGCACGCGCGAGGGACTGCGCGACGCGGGCGGCGGCTATCGCGTCGGAGCCCGCGTCGTGGGCGTCGTCGAGCGTGACGCCGTACAGGCCCGCGGTGACCTCGAGGGTGCGCTTGCCCTTGCGGTAGCGGTCGACCGCCTTGTCGAGCACGAGCGGGTCGATGACGGGGGAGAGCATGGTGAGCGGGGCGCGACCGTAGCGGCGGCACTCCCGGTCGAGCAGGCTCAGGTCGTAGGGCGCGTTGTAGACGACGAGCGGCATGCCGAGCCCCAGGAGCACCCGCAGCGTCTGCGCGATCTCGCCGACGACGTCGGCCGCGGGCCTGCCGAGGGCCTGGGCGCGCTCGGTCGTGATGCCGTGCACCGCCGACGCGCCCTCGGGGATCTCGACGCCGGGGTCGGCCATCCAGTCCCAGCGCTCGACGACGGAGCCGTCGGGCTCGAGCACCGCGACGCAGGCCGTGACGATGCGGGCGGTCTCGACGTCCACTCCCGTGGTCTCGAGATCGAACGCCGCGATGCGGCCCCAGCTACCCATGCCCCAAGGCTACGCACCCCACCCGACAGCGCCCCGCAGGCTCGCTGGGGTGTGCAGTCTCAGGAGCGCGGATCCCCGAGGTGCAGCCAGTAGAAGCTCTGCGTCGCGAGCGTGAGCGTGAGGGTGCCGTCCTCGCTGATGGAGGGGAACTCGCCGCCCCCGAAGAGGTCGAACGTCGTCGCGCCCGCGAAGCCCTCGACGTCGATGGTCACCGACGCGGGGTTGTGCGAGAAGCTGAACACGCACAGCACCGACTCCGGCGAGTCGCCGAACTGCGTGTCGGCCCCCTCGTACTCGCGCACGAAGGCGAGCACCGACTCGTGGTTGGTGTTGAGCACGCGCAGCGTGCCGAGGCCGAACACGGGGTGCGCCTTGCGCACGTGGATGACGTTGCGCACCCAGTGCAGCAGCGACCGCGACTGGGCGAGCTGCGACTCGACGTTGACGAGGTTGTAGTTGTAGACGAGCGACTGCACGACGGGCAGGTAGAGCTTGCCCGGGTCTGCGCTCGAGAAGCCCGCGTTGCGATCGGGCGTCCACTGCATGGGCGTGCGCGACGAGTCGCGGTCGGGCAGCCAGATGTTGTCGCCCATGCCGATCTCGTCGCCGTAGTACAGGAACGGCGACCCCTGCAGCGAGAACAGCAGGGCATGGGCGAGCTCGGTCTCCGCGCGCGAGTTGTCGAGCAGGGGGGCGAGGCGCCTGCGGATGCCGACGTTGCTGCGCATCCTCGGGTCGTAGGCGTACCAGCCGTACATGGCCTGCCGGTACTCCTCCGAGACCATCTCGAGGGTGAGCTCGTCGTGGTTGCGCAGGAACACGCCCCACGCCGCGCCCGGGGGAGTCTCCGTGGTCTCGGTGAGCACGCGCACCAGCTCGCCGGCGTGCTGCGAGCGCAGCGAGTAGAAGATGCGCGGCATGACGGGGAAGTCGAACGCCATGTGGCACTCGGGCTCCTCCTCGGTGCCGAAGAAGGCGACGACCTCCTGGGGCCACTGGTTCGCCTCGGCGATGAGCATGCGGCCGGGGTACTCCCGGTCGACCATCGCGCGGATCTCCTTGATGAACTCGTGGGTCTTGGGCTCGCCCTCGCCGTTGCCCTCGTCGGACTCGAACAAGTACGGGATGGCGTCGAGGCGGATGCCGTCGACGCCGAGGTCCATCCAGTGCCGGATGGTGTCGAGCACGGCCTGGCGCACCGCCGGGTTCTCGAAGTTGAGGTCGGGCTGGTGCGAGAAGAACCGGTGGAAGAAGAACTGGCGCCGCACGGGGTCGAACGTCCAGTTCGACTCCTCCGTGTCGACGAAGATGATGCGGATGTTCGGGTACTTGTCGTCGGTGTCGTTCCACACGTAGAAGTCGCCGTACGGGCCCTCCGGGTCCTCCCGCGACTGCTGGAACCAGTCGTGCTGGTCGGAGGTGTGGTTGAGCGGGTAGTCGATGACGATGCGCATGTTGCGCTCGTGGGCCTTCGTCACGAGGTCCTTGAACTCGTCGACGGTGCCGAACTCCGGTAGCACGCTCATGAAGTCGGAGACGTCGTAGCCGCCGTCGCGCAGCGGCGAGTTGTAGAGCGGCGGGATCCACAGGGCGTCGATGCCGAGCCACTGCAGGTAGTCGAGCTTGCCGATGAGGCCCGCGATGTCGCCCGACCCGTCGCCGTTGCTGTCGTAGAACGAGCGCACCATCACCTCGTAGAACACGGCCCTGCGATACCACTGGGGGTCGAGGGCCAGGCCGGGCAGCTGGATGGGCGCGGTGAAGGTCACATTCCGAGTCTAGAGCCGCGGTGCAAGCGCTTGTCACCCCCTTGGGCTTGCTCATTCGCGAGCGTGGGCTGCCTAGACTTGCCGTCGTGCCTGTCGCCTCCCCGTACGCCGCCCTGCTCGCCGAGACCCCCGTGCGCGAGCACGCGGTAGACGTGCTCGGCAGCGACACGCGCTACTGGGACTACGGCCCCGAGGATGCCCGCACCACCCTCGTGGTCGTGCACGGCTACCGCGGCGAGCACCACGGCCTCGAGCCCGTCGTCGCCCATCTGCGCGGCCTGCGCATCGTGAGCCCCGACCTCCCCGGATTCGGCGACTCGTCGCCGCTGCCCGGGCGCACGCACGACATCGCCGCCTACTCGGAGTGGCTGTCGGCCTTCGTCGACGCCCTCGGGCTGCGCGGCACCGCGGTCATCCTCGGCCACTCCTTCGGCTCGATCGTGGCGTCGGCGGCCGTCGCCGGGGGGCTCGCCACCCCGAAGCTCATCCTCGTCAACCCCATAGCGGCGCCCGCCCTCGAGGGCCCGAACCGGTTCGGGAGCCAGCTCACGCTCGGTTTCTACCGCACGGCGCGCGCCCTGCCGGAGGCCGTCGGCAAAGGGCTGCTCTCGTTCCCGCCCATCGTGCGGGGCATGAGCGCGTTCCTCGTGCAGACCAAGGACGGCGCGCTGCGCCGCTGGATCCACGACCAGCACTCCACGTACTTCAGCCGCTACGCGAACCGCGACACCGTCGTGCAGGGGTTCGAGGCGTCGATCAGCAACGACGTGAGCCAGGTCGCCGCGCGCATCGCCGTGCCCACCCTGCTCGTCGGGGCCGACCGCGACCCCATCACGTCGGTCGAGGCGCAGCGCGACCTCGCGACGGTGTTCCCGGATGCCCGGCTCGTGCTGCTCGAGGGGGTGGGCCATCTCGTGCACTACGAGAAGCCGCGCGAGGCCGCGACGGCGATCGTGGAGTTCCTGGGCGACGGGGAGGTCGCGGCGTGAAGATCATCTTCGACAACCGCTACACGCGCCTCGGGCGCCATGACGGCATCAGCCGCTACGGCGCGCGGCTCGTGGAGGAGCTCGCCAAGCTCCACCCCGTGACGATGCTCATCTCCGACGAGCGCCAGCTCGAGATGCTGCCCGACCTGCCGTGGGTCATGGGCACCGATCCCACGAGCGCGCGCGAGCCGTGGATCTCGCGCATCGTCAACAAGCACGAGCCCGACGTCGTCTTCACGCCCATGCAGACCATGGGACCGGGCGGGCGCACGTACGGCCTGGTCACGACCGTGCACGACCTCATCTACTACACGCACCGCACGCCGCCGCGCGACCTCAACCCCGCGCTGCGCCTGCTGTGGCGCGTCTACCACCTCTCGTGGGCGTTCCAGCGGAGCCTGCTCAACCGCGCAGACGCGCACCTCGTCGACTCCGAGACGACGGGCCGCCTCATGGCGCAGCACCGGCTCACGAAGAACCCCGTGCGCGTGGTGCTGCTCGGCACGGAGCTCCCCGAGAAGACCCCCACGCGCACGAGGGCCGCGTCGAAGGACCTCGTCTACATGGGCTCGTTCATGCCCTACAAGAACGTCGACCTCATCGTGAACTCGCTGCGCGACCTGCCCGGCTACCGCCTGCTGCTCATGAGCCGCATCTCCGACGCGGAGCGCGCGCGGCTCACCGCCCTCGCCCCCGAGGGCTCGGTCGTGTTCTACGACGGCGCGAGCGACGAGGACTACGAGGCCGCCATGCTCGGCGCCACCGCGCTCGTGACCGCCTCGCGCGACGAGGGATTCGGACTGCCCGTCGTCGAGGCGCAGGCCCTCGGCACCCCCGTTCTGCTGAGCGACATCCCCATCTTCCGCGAGATCGGGGGGCCCGCGGCGGGCTACTTCGACCCCGACAGCACCGCCTCGTTCGTCGCGGCCGTGCGCGAGCTCGAGGATCCCGCGGAGTGGGAGCGCCGCTCGGCCGAGGCCGCCCGCTGGGCCCGGCGGTTCAACTGGCCCGACGCCGCGAAGCAGCTGCTCGAGGTGCTCACCGAAACACACGAGCGCCGGACTCACGAGCGCCGGCGAGCCGGCCGGTGACGGCCCCTAGCCCGCTCACGAGCGCGGAGGGGACGACGGGCCGAGACGAATGGGTGCTCGACCCGGCCAAGCGGCACCTGAACCACGGATCGTACGGCGCCGTGCCGCGCCGCACGCTCGAGCACCAGGCCGCGCTCAAGCGGGAGCTCGAGCGCAACCCGCTGCGGTGGTTCGACTCCCTGCCCGAGCGCCTCGCCGCGGAGCGTGCGGCGCTCGCGCCCTTCCTCGGATCGCCCGCGCACGAGCTGGCCGTGATCCCCAACGCGAGCGCGGGCGCCAGCACGGTGCTCGCGAGCACCCGCTTCGAGCCGGGCGACGAGATCCTCGTCACCGACCACGTCTACGGCGCGGTGCTCATGGCCGCCGAGCGGGCGGCCCGTCGCGACGGCGGGGTCGTGAGGGCCGTCGGCATCCCCCTCGCCGCAGGATCGGAGGAGACGCTCGAGCTCATCACGGGCGCGGTCGGCCCGCGCACCCGGATGCTCATCGTCGACCATGTCTCGTCGGCGACCGCCCGCGCGTTCCCTGTCGAGGAGCTCGTCGCCGCGCTGGAGGGATCCGGCGTCACCATCGTCGTGGACGGCGCGCACACGCCCGGCCTCCTCGACTCGCCCGCACGTGTCGCCGGCCGCTCGGACGGCGTCGTGTGGTTCGGCAACCTGCACAAGTTCGCGTCGGCGCCCCGCGCGGCCGCCGTGCTCGTGGCGCGCGGCGAGACCGCCGCCCGGCTGTACCCGCCCATCGACTCGTGGGGCGCGACGCTGGACTACCCGGAGCGGTTCGACCAGCAGGGCACGAACGACGTGACGGGCTTCCTGAGCGCCTCGTACGGCATCGCGGAGCTCGAGCGCCTCTTCGGCTGGCAGCGCATCCGCGACTACGCGGCGGACCTCGCCGCCTACGCGGCGTCGATCATTGCCCCCGCGCTCGAGGCGCTGCAGGATGTGCCGGCGCGCCCCCACGTGGGCATGGCCCAGCCCGCGCAGCCCCTGCTGCGCCTGCCGGACGGCATCGTCACCGACGGTGCGTCGCAACGTGTGCTCAAGAACCGGCTCTCGGCCGAGGCCGACGTGGAGGCGGGCATCATGGTCTGGCGCGGGCAGGGGTTCCTGCGTATCTCCGCCCACGCCTACAACGTCGCCGCGGACTACGAGCAGTTCGTCGAGCGCGGAATCCCGGTCATCGCGTCGATGGCACGTAGCGGCGCATCGCACTCGCCAGCACGCTGAACCCCTCCGCGAGCTGGCCCTCGTAGCCGCTCGGCGTTCCGTCCCACATGCGCCAGTCGAGGCCCGACCCGAGCCCGCCGAACGAGGAGTCGTCGGCGATCGTCTCCGCGAGCGAGAACAGGAGCTCGTCCGCAGCGTCCGTGAGGCCCACCCGGTCGAAGGCGTCGACGAGCACGCGCGCACCGTGGTGCGAGCAGCCGCCCTGCTGGTAGCCGCCCATGGGCAGCCCGAACACGACGCCGCCGAGGTCGGACTCCGGGATGCGCCAGAGGTTGAGCGGGATCCCGTTGCGCAGGTCGTCCACGCCCGCCTCGCGCCAGTGCTCCCGCAGCCGCAGCATGATCGTGCGGGCCGTGGCCGGGTCGATGAGGTCCGTGCTGCAGGCGGCGCCCGTCACGAGCGAGAAGCCGAAGTCGTGCAGCTCGCCGTCGACGGAGCGCCAGCCGGCGATGAGGCCCGTCGCGGGGTTGAGGAAGGTCGGCAGGTACGCGGCGCGGATGCCGGCCGCCGCGGCATCGAGCCGGGCGGCGAGCCCGTGCTCGCCGAACGCGCGCAGGGCGGGCGCGAGCTCGGCCCACGCCTCGTAGAGCACGGCGTTGGCCCACGCGTCCTTCCAGCCGAACGAGATGACGTCGGCCCACGCGGTGCTCCACTGGTGCTCGCCGCTCACGCCCCTGCGCAGGGTGGACTCCACGAGCCCGTCGCCGTCGACATCCCGCGCGAGCATCGCCTCGACCTCCGCGAGGATCCGCGCACGGTGGCGGTCGAACCAGGCGCGGTCCGCCGTCCCCGTGAGGAAGCGCCCCAGCGCGACGAGCGTGTTGGCCGCCATGTGGACGTACTCGTCCTCGAGACGGTGGTTGCCGTGGGATGTCGCGCCGCTGCCGTAGCTCGGCGCCCCGTCGAGCCAGCGGCTCAACGACACCCCCACGAGGGCGAGCGGGCGGATACCGCCCACCTCCGCCGGCATGCCCGCGGCTATCGCCGAGATGTCGTTGAGGGTCGTCGTGCAGTGCATCGAGGCGCCGTTGTTCGAGTAGGTCGCGGTGTCCGACCGGAACGGGAGTGCCGTGAGGGCGTGGCGGGCGAGCATGCGGGCGACCGAGGGCGGGGCCGACGGCGACGGGGCGACGACCTGCGGCGTGCCCGCGACGAAGCTGACCGTCGCGGCGAAGTCCCCGGCGGGGAGCAGGTAGTCGCCGAACGCCGTCGGCGCCTCGCCGAGCTTGACCTCGAAGGTGTTCGTGTCGAGCGCCCGCACGGAGTCGCTGCGGTAGAGCACGTCGGGGGAGTCGCTCGACACCGAGAGGGTGCCGTGGCGCGGGAAGTGCCACAGCACCGGCCCGCGGAGCAGTCCCGTCTCACCCACGGTGACGAGCGGGCCCATGGCCGTGCTCGGCGTGACGCGGTTGTCGGTGGCGACGTGCCAGGCCGAGCTCGTCCAGGCCCGGTAGTCGCGGGACGCCGAGCGGCGGGCCTCGAGGAGGATGCGGTCGGGGAGCACCGTGAACCGGTAGCGGTAGCGCTGCCCCGCCGACGGCACATCCACGTCGTAGGTGACCGTGTTGCCGCGCACCGAGGTGGTGCCCTCGTAGTCGCTCGCAAGGAAGCCGAGGGGGCGGTCGCCGTCGGCGCGGGTCAGGCGCGGGCCCTGGGCGAGGTACTCCGCGTTCTGGTCGCGGAGCACGGGATAGACCCCCGACGGATAGACGCCGCTGCGCACGATGTCCATGGAGCGGGGGAGCTGCAGCAGGTTGCGATCGGTGCGCCCACCGGCATCGTCGTCGATGCCGAGGTGGGACCACGCGGGGGAGCGCAGGCGGAATCCCACGGCGAGGCTCGCGGTCGTGAACCGGACCTCGGAGCTGCGGTGCTCAGCCCTCACACCGTCGGGGAGGCCGTCGAGGTCGACGACGGAGACGTCGAGGTGCCCCTCGCGCCGGGGAGTCCACTCCGCGGGCGCCTCGCCCAGCGCCTCGACGGCCGTGTTGGCGAGGTTCCAGCCGGGCCACCAGCGGTCTGTGGTCGCCTCGCGCAGCTCGACGACGAGCGCCGTGGTCTGGCGCGCCAGCTCGAGCGCGTCCTGAGTCGCGGCCAGGCTGCCCGCACGCGCCCACCCCTCCTCGGAACCGGTCCAGCAGGTCGCCCGCGCGACGGAGTCCGACTCCTGGCCGCTAGCGCACTTGTGGTAGCCCGCGCCGGGCACCAGGCGCACGGTGTCGACCGTCATCGGCGTGTCGGAGAACACGGCCTTGAGGTGGATGATTCGCTCGGAAGGTGCGTCGTGCTCCTCGCTGTCAGGGCGCGCCCACACCGCCCTCGTGTGCACGCGCACGGTCGAGGCGGGCAGTGATTCCCACTCGGGAGTGGCGAGCGGATGGACGAAGAGATTGCTGGGCATGGTTCACCTTTTTCCTCGCGTTGACTGGTGTTCGAGACCTCACCTACACTGACCGAAAGCGTAGTGGAAAATCGATTGCGCAAAATCGCTCTCGGTGCTTGAATGGGTTTCCGCCAGTTCTCGAATTGGTTAGTCCAAATACCAATTGTGCCCCGCAATTGCGTATCTCAATGAGGAGATTAGGAATACACAGTGTTCACAGGACATCACATCAGGCGAGTCGCCTCGATCGGCCTCGCTGCCACCCTCGCCCTCTCGCTCGCCGCCTGCGCCGCCCCGGCCGCGCCTGCTGACGACGAGCCGGTCGAGCTCCGCATCACGTGGTGGGGCGGCGACTCCCGCCACGAGGTCACCAACGCCGCGATCGACCTCTTCGAGGAGGAGCACCCGAACATCACGGTGGTGCGCGACTTCGGCGGGTTCGACGGCTACCTCGACAAGGTGACCACGCAGTATGCGGGCAAGAACTCGCCCGACGTCATCCAGCTGTACAACGACGTGCTCCGCGAGTTCTCGTCGCGCGGCCAGCTCTTCGACCTCAACGAGGCCGTCGCCGCGGGCAACCTGTCGCTCGACGGGTGGCCGCAGGACGTCATCGACATGAACACGATCGACGGATCCCTCAACGCCCTCACCTTCGGCGTGAGCACCCACGCCTTCATCTTCGACGAGACGAAGTCCGCCGAGCTGGGTGTCGCGATCCCCGAGGCCGGGTACACGTGGGACGACCTGGCCGACTACGCGACCGCGATCAGCAAGGCCTCGGGCGGCTCCACCTCCGGCGTCACCGACCTGTCGCAGGGCTACCAGGTGTTCGAGGTCTGGGCCAAGCAGAACGGCGAGGAGTTCCTCGACGCCGACGGCCTCGCCTTCACGCAGGGCACGCTCGAGGACTTCTGGCAGTACTGGGCCGACCTGCGTGCCGCGGGCGGTGCGACCGCTCCCGACGTGACGACGGAGTACTTCGGCACGCCGTACGACGCCGTCGTCGCCGGGGTCGCCACGTCGACGTTCCTCTTCGCGAACCAGTACGCGGGGGTGCAGGCGAACACGCCCAACGCCCTCGCGATCGACCGGATGCCGTCCGAGGCCAAGAACCCCGGGCAGTACCTGCGCGCGGCCATGAACCTCGCGGTCTCCAGCCAGTCGAAGCACCCGCAGGAGGCTGCGATGCTCATCGACTTCCTGCTCAACAGCGAGGCGGCCAACGAGATCCTCGGCATCGACCGCGGCCTGCCGAGCAACGGCAACGTGGTCGCCGCCGCCACCGCCAAGGTGGACGAGGTCACGGCCAAGGCGAACGCCATCATCGAGGCGGTCCGCAAGGACGGCGCGCCCGCCCCCGTGCCGGCGCCCACCGGTGCTGCGGCCGTCAACACGCTCTTCCAGGAGTTCGCACAGCAGGTGCAGTTCGGCCAGAAGAGCGTCAAGGATGCGGCGGCTGAGTTCATGGCCCAGGCCGCGTCGGAACTCGGCTAACGAAAGAAGCGCATGTCACTCACGCACGCACGCGACACCCGGGGTGTCGACGCGGGCAGTGAAGCGCAGAGCGGGCGGGGGGTCGTCACGGCCCCCCGCCCCCGCACTTCACGCTCCCTCAGGAACGCCGTCTGGCGGGACAGGATCGCCCCCTACCTGTTCCTCGCCCCGTGGCTCATCGGGTTCTTCGTCATCACGCTCGGCCCGATGCTCTACTCGCTCTACCTGTCGTTCACGAACTTCAGCCTCCTGGGGGAGCCGAGCTGGGTCGGTCTCGACAACTACGTCAAGATGTTCACGAACGACCCCAAGTACCTCGACTCCGTGCGCGTCACGCTCGTGTACGTCTTCGTCTCGGTGCCGCTCCAGCTCGCCTTCGCGCTCGCGCTCGCGCTGCTGCTCAACCGCGGGCTGCGCGGGCTGCCGATCTACCGCTCGATCTACTACCTGCCGTCGCTCATCGGCGCGAGCGTCGCCGTCGCGGTGCTGTGGCGCCAGATGTTCGGCCGAGGCGGCCTCATCAACCAGGTGCTCGAGGTCTTCGGCATCCAGGGCCAGAGCTGGATCGGCAACCCCGACACCGCGCTCGGCACCCTCATCATCCTCAACGTCTGGACCTTCGGCTCGCCCATGGTGATCTTCCTCGCCGCCCTGCGGCAGATCCCCGGGTACCTCTACGAGGCCGCGGCGGTCGACGGCATCAACCGGCGCCAGGCCTTCCGGCACATCACGCTGCCGATGCTCACGCCCGTGGTGCTGTTCAACCTCGTGCTGCAGCTGATCGGCGCCTTCCAGGCGTTCACGCCGGCCTTCGTGGTGTCGGGCGGCACGGGGGGTCCCGTCAACTCGACGCTCTTCTACACGCTGTACCTGTACCAGAAGGGCTTCGCGAACTTCCAGATGGGCTACGCGAGCGCGATGGCGTGGGTCCTGTTCATCGGCATCGCCATCGTGACTGCCATCAATTTCTGGTTCTCGAAGTACTGGGTGCACTATGACGACTGACACGACGACCATCGATCACGACACCTCGACCGGAGTCCGCTTCGGCCGCAAGCGCACGGCCAAGCGCAGCGCGCTGAGCCACTTCCTGCTGGTGGGCTTTGGGGTGCTCATGCTCTACCCGCTCATCTGGATGCTGGGCGCCTCCTTCAAGGAGAGCGAGGACATCTTCACGCAGATCGCGCCCTGGCCCGATCCGGCGACTATCGAGAACTACGTGCGGGGCTGGGCCGGCTCCGGCGTCGGGTTCGGCACGTACTTCGTCAACTCGACGATCGTCGCCGCGCTGTCGGTGGTGGGCAACCTGCTGTCGTGCTCCCTCGCGGCGTACGCGTTCGCCCGCATGAGCTTCCGCTTCCGCACCGTGTTCTTCGCGTGCATGATGGCGACGCTCATGATGCCGCACCACGTGCTGCTCGTGCCCCAGTACATCCTGTTCTCCAACCTCGGCTGGGTGAACAGCTTCCTGCCCCTCGTCACGCCCAAGTTCCTCGCGGTCGATGCGTTCTTCATCTTCCTCATGGTCCAGTTCATGCGGGCCCTGCCCACCGAGCTCGACCAGGCGGCCAAGATCGACGGCGCCGGTCCGTGGCAGACCTATTGGCGGATCATCCTCCCGCTCACGGTCCCCGCTCTCGCCACCTCCGCGATCTTCACGTTCATCTGGACGTGGAACGACTTCCTCTCACCCATGCTCTACCTGCAGGATCCCGGCAAGTACACGGTTCCCCTCGGCCTCAACGCGTTCCTCGACGCGAGCGGCGAGAGCGCGTGGGGCCCGATGTTCGCGATGGCCGTGCTCTCGCTCGGCCCGCTGTTCGGGTTCTTCCTCGCGGGGCAGAGATACCTCACCACCGGCATCGCCACGACTGGCCTGAAAGGCTGAACACACCCATGAAGAAAGCACGGATCGGCGTCGTCGGCGCCGGTGGAATCGGCGCGGCTGCGCACCTTCCCGCGGTCACGGGACTGCCCGACATCGCGGAGCTCACGGCGATCGTCGACCTGGACCCCGACCGCCTCGCGACGGCGGGCGCGACCTTCGGCTGCGAGAACCTCTACTCGGACCTCGCCGTGATGCTCGAGGAGCAGAAGCCCGACATCGTCGTGGTCGCGACCCCGCCCCACCTGCACGAGCCGCTCGCCATCCAGGCGATGCGCGCGGGCTCGTGGGTGTTCTGCGAGAAGCCCCTCACCGGGTCGCTGGAGTCGGCGGACCGCATCCTCGCGGCGGAGGAGGAGACGGGACAGTGGTGCGTGACCGTCTCCCAGTTCCGCTACGCGGGCGGCTCGCGCCAGGTGCGCGACGACCTGGCTTCAGGACGGTGGGGCCGACCCCTCGTGGGCGTGGCGCACACCTCCTGGTACCGCGGACCCGAGTACTGGGACATCCCGTGGCGCGGCAAGTTCGCCACGGAGTTCGCCGGGGCGACGACGACCCAGGCCCACCACGCGATCGACCTGCTGCTCTGGCTCATGGGCGGGCAGTGGTTGAGCGTGTCGGGCATCGCCGACACCCTCTCCCGTCCCATCGAGGTCGAGGATGCGAGCGTCGCAACCGTGCGGTTCGACGGCGGTGCCGTCGCCACCATGCTGTCGACCGTGCTGAGCCACAACCAGGCGACCACCCTCCAGGTGATGGCCGAGCGGGCGACCGTGAACCTCGACACCCTGTACATGCCGCTGCTCGAGGAGTGGTCGGTGCGGCAGGTCGATGCCGAGGGCACCACCCAGCTCGTCACCGACTGGTCGAAGCCCGAGGAGCCCGTGCAGGCCCACCGCGCGCAGCTCGCGAACATCATCGCCCACTGGAGCGCGGGGGAGCAGCCCGAGCTCACGACGGCCGAGGCGCGCTCGACCCTCGAGTTTCTCACCGCCCTCTACAAGTCGTCGCACGTCGGCGCCCCCGTGGCACGCGGCGAGATCGTTCCGGGAGACCCCTTCTACACCGCCCTCGACGCCGGCGGACCGACACGAAAGGCACGCCACCATGGCTGACGCGACAATCACCCGTACCGGCGACACCCTGACGGTGAGCGTCGGCAGCACGGTCGTCGCCGAGTACCACGCGACGAGCGACGTCGAGCGGGTCAACACCCCCAAGCCGTTCTTGCACCCGCTCCGCACGCTCGGCGGCACCGTCGTGACGGGCTTCGCACCCGACGACCACCCCTGGCACCACGGCCTGCAGTTCGCGTTCCCGCGCGTCGGCGACCACAACCTGTGGGGCGGCGGCACCTATCTCTCGCCTGACGAGGGCTACCGCGTGCTCGACGATCAGGGCTCGATCCGCCACGACACGTGGGGTGTCGTCGCCGACGACGACGGCACGGCCCGGTTCGAGCACGAGCTCACCTGGCTGGGCAACGGCGGGGAGGTGCTGCTCACCGAGCACCGTGCATTCGCCCTCTCCGTGCGGCACGGGCTCGGTTGGACCTTGGACACGACCTCCACCCTCACCAACGCCACGACCGGACCGCTCGCCCTCGCGACGCCCGCCCAGCGCGGACGGCCCGACGGCGGCTACGGCGGACTGTTCCTGAGGCTCGGCGAGGACGTGCAGGCCGACCGCCTCATCGGGGCGCACGGGGACATCGCCTCGTCCGGATCCGAGTCGCGCACCCTCGTGGTGCAGGCGCACGATGCTGCCGGGCAGCCGCTGACGCTCGGCCTGTCGTTCGTCGAGGGCGCGACGCCCGGGGCGCGGAAGTGGCTCTACCGCTTCGCCCCCGAGCCCTTCTCCGCCATCGGGTGGGCCGGAGCCTACGACGACGGCTTCGAGCTGGCACCGGGCGAGAGCCTGACCTTCGGCCATCGCCTCGCCGTCATGGACGGCGTCGTGCCCGCAGAGGCCGTCGAGGCGCTGCTCTAGCGCCGAGGCGGGGCGGTCGAGCCGCGCACGACGAGGTGCGCGCGCGGCTCGGAGACGACCTCGTCGCGCATGGGGGAGCCGGCGAGGTGGTCGAGCAGCATCGATGCCGCGATGTTCCCCGCGGCGTGCATGGGCATCGCCACCGCCGTGATCGACGGCGTGACGTAGCTCGCCTGCCAGGTGTCGTGGATGGTGACGATCGACAGCTCGTCGGGAACGCGGACACCCGCGGCGAGGGCGGCGCTCAGCGCGCCGATCGAGGCGTTGACGCTCGCCACGAGCACCGCGGTGGGACGGCCGGGACGCCCGAGGAGCGTCGTCATGGCCTCGGATCCCGCCGGCGCCTCCCAGCCCGCCGGCACGATCCACTCCTCGCGCGCGGGCGTTCCACCCTCCGCCATGAGGGAGCGGAAGGCCGTGAGGCGCCGCGACGCCGCATCGTGGCGCGCGGCGCCCGCGATGAAGGCGATGTCGGCGTGCCCGAGCGACCGGAGGTGCTCGAGCGCGATGCGCACGCTCTCCGCGTCGTCCATCGCGACCGAGCCGACGTGCCCCTCGATGGTGGTGTTGAAGAGCACCACGGGGATGTCGACCTGGATGGCGCGCAGGAGCGCCTCGTCGCTGTAGTGCTCGCTGCGCTGCAGGATGGCACCGTCGACGCGGCCGTTCCCGAGCACGCGGGCGAGGGAGGTGGAGTCCTCCTCCGGCGGATCGAGCTGCGCGACGAACACCGCGGTGGCGCTCGGCGAGCACGCCTCCTGGACCCCGGCCTGCAGGCTTCCGAAGATGGCGTTGTTGACCTCGGGCACGACGAGGGCGATCGCGCCGGCGCGCGCCAGCCGCAGGGCCCGGGCGCGGTGGTCGGGCACGTACGCGAGCTGCTCGGCCGCGGCGAAGACACGCGTGCGCGTGTCGGCGTTGATCCGGGCGCCCTCGTCGTGGTTGAGGACGCGCGAGGCGACCGACACCGACACCTTCGCCAGTTCGGCGACATCCTTGAGGCGGGCCACGACGCCGATGCTACTCGATGACGCGCCCCGCGCCTCAGATGGCACTTCCGCCACGCACGAGCCGGCTCTTCAGGTCCCCGACGTCCAGCGCGCGGTAGGCGACGTCAGACTCGAGCGACATGACGGTCGCGAGCCCGGCCGCGTGGCCGTACTCGAAGCACTGCGCCGTGACCCGGGCGGAGGCGAGCGCCTCGTGCTCGGCGCCGAGGCAGCGGCCCGCGACGATGATGTTCTCGCCGCGCTCGGGCACGAGCGCCGAGTACGGCACCAGGTAGTAGTCGTCGAGGAGCCAGTGGAGCCTGGGTCGGGGCCCGTCGTGCAGCTCGATGGGCCACGGGGAGCGCACGATCCCGTCGTCGGGCTTCGCGCACGCGACGACCTGGTCGTTCGTGAGGGGCGCGACCGACGCGATGCTCCGGGTCTGGCGGACCCCCGCCTCCACACCCGTGTCGACGACGAAGCTGCGGTCGAGGCCGTCGACCGCGCGGCGCAGGAAGTCGGCGTAGCCGCGCACCTGCTTGCGGCCGAGCAGCTCGGCGATCGTGAAGTCCTCGGGGTCGATCACGTTGAGCATGCGCCCGTCGGTGTCGGCGAGCCGGGTCGCGTTGACGAGCAGCTCGCCCTCGCGCGGCGTCGCGAAGACCCAGATCTTCTCGCGCGGCAGGTCGTACCCGCGCCCGCGCTCCTCGACGATGCGCTGCGTGAGCTCCGTGCTGCAGATCGTGTCCTCGCCGTAGTCCGCCCAGAACGCCGCGGTGTCGACATTGCCGAGGCGGAAGAACATCGTCGGGTTCTGGATGCGGCCGCCGTCGCCGAACGTGCAGCGCCAGCCGGCACGGGCGACGACCGCGGCATCACCCGAGGCGTCGATGGTGCGGCGCGCGTGGATCGCGATGCTCCCCGCGTTCGACTCGACGACGACGCCGCGGTGCACGTCGCCGTCCATCACGACGCCCGTGATCACGCTGTGGAAGAGGATGCGCACCCCCGCGTTGAACATCAGGTCGTCGGCCACCTCCCGCCAGACGAGCGGGTCGTGGGCGACCGTCCAGGTCTTCCCGTAGCGCTGCGGCGCCGTGAGGCCGCCACGGGCCTCGAGCCCGGCACGGAAGCGCTCGGCGAAGCCGAACACGGCCTGCTCGGGCTCCCGGGAGTCGTCGCTCGCGAGGTAGAGCCCGCAGATCGTCCCGCTCATCCCCGCGACCGCCGCACCGCCGGCGAAGCCGTAGCGCTCGACGATGATGACGCTGAGGCCGTTCTCGGCGCACACCGTCGCGGCGGCGACCCCGGCCGCTCCCGCGCCGACCACGACGACGTCCACCTCGGCGAGCACGGGCAGGCCGTGGTCGACGGGGACGGTGTTCCCGAGCATCCACCGCTCGTGCAGGAGCCCGCTCATCGGCCCGTGAAGCGCGGCGCGCGCTTCTCGACGAACGCGCTCACACCCTCGCGCCCGTCCTCGCTCGCGAACAGGGACATGAGCAGCTCCGTCTCGCGGCCGTAGCCCGACTCGGTGCCGGACGCCGCGACGGCGCTCTTGCCCGCCGCGAGGGCGAGCGGCGCTCGGGCGAGGAGGTCGGCGACGATGCTCTCGACCTCGTCGTCGAGCTCGTCGGCGGCGACGAGCCGGGAGACGATCCCGAGCTCGTGGGCGCGTCGCGCGTCGAACCCCGCGCCGGTGAGCACGGCGTGGCGGGCCCGGGCAGCGCCGATGATGCTCGTGAGCCGCTGGGTGCCGCCCCAGCCGGGGATGAGGCCGAGGGAGATCTCCGGGAGGGCGAACCGGCTGCGGTCGCTCGCGATCACGATGTCGGACGACAGGACGAGCTCGAACCCGCCACCCATCGCGACCCCGTCCACCGCGGCCACGACGATCGCGGGGGAGGAGGCGAGCGACCGGCACACGGCGTTGGCGCGCTCGGTGAACTCGAGCAGGGTCGCGGTGTCGCCCGCCGACTCCGAGTAGAGGGCGATGTCGGCGCCGGCGCTGAAGTAGCCGGGCTCGCCCGAGAGCACGATGACGGTCGACCCGGCGCGCTCCGCCTCCTCGACCGCCGAGGCGATGCCGTCGAGCATCCCGGCCGTTATCGCGTTGCGCTTGGCCGCGCGCGCCAGCTGCACGCGTGTGACGCGCCCCGCTGTGGAGACGACGAGGTCGTCGCTCACGCCATCACCCCCGAGGCGAGCATCGTGTCGATGGCCGCGGAGTCGTATCCGAGCTCGGCGAGCACCTCGCGCGTCTGCTCGCCGAGGGCGGGGGGAGGGGTCCTGATGCCAGGGCGCCGCCCGTCGTACGTGACGGCGTGTTTGAGCACCCGCACGGTGCCGGCCTGCTCGTGGACGTACTCGTCGAAGCTGTCGTTGTGGAGCACCTGGGGGTCGGCGATCACCTCGTCGTAGTCCTGCACGGGGGCGAACCAGACCCGCTCGGCGGTGAAGACCTCGCTCCACTCGGCAGTCGTGCGCGTCGCGAGGTGCTCGACGATGCGGGCGTTGATGAGGTCGCGCGCCCCGAACTCGTCGTCGGGCCCGAACCCCGCGAACCAGTCGTCGCCGAACACGCGCGCGAGCGTCTCGGGGCTCGTGAGCGAGATGCACAGGTAGCCGTCGGCCGTGGCGAAGACGCCGTAGGGCGCCTTGTAGAAGCCCGACGAGATCCCCGTGGCGGAGCGCTGCGGCTCGAAGCCGTTGAGCGCGTAGGTGAGGGGCTCGATCTGCAGGTCGAGGGCGGCGCTCAACAGGTTGCTCTCGACCCGCACGCCCACTCCCGTGCGCTCGCGTCCGTGGAGCGCCGCGAGGATGCCGACGGCGCCGAGCACCGCGCCGTGCTGGTCCACGACGCACGCGCCGACCGGGGTCGGGGGCACGCCGGCGGGACCCGTGGCCTGCGCGAGGCCCGAGAGCGCCTGGATGAGCACGTCCTGTCCGGGCCGGTCGCGGTAGGGCCCGTCGGAGCCGTAGCCGGAGAGCGAGGTGTACACGAGCCTCGGGTTGAGCTCGTGCAGGGTGTCCCAGCCAAGCCCGAGCTTCTCCATCACGCCCGGGCGGAAGCTCTCGATGAGCACGTCCGCGTCTTTGAGGAGCTCGCGCAGCGGCCCCGCGGCGTCGGGGTGCTTGAGGTCGACGACGATGCTCCTCACGTTGCGGTTGCCGAGCGCGAAGAAGGGGCTCTCGCCGCCGCCCAGGAAGCGCCCGGGTGCCGTCCACCCGCGCTCGAACGCGCCCCCGAAGGGCTCGACCTTGATGACGTCCGCGCCGAGGTCGGCGAGGATCTGGCTGGCCGAGGGACCCTGGAGGAAGTGGGTGAAGCTGATGACCCTGATGCCGGAGAGCATGAGGCGTGCCTTTCGTAGTGGTGGGCGTCGGCCTAGAAGATGCCCGTGCGGACCTGGAACTTGCTCGGCTTGCCGTAGAGCGGCTTGCCCTGCATGACCCAGTCGGCGACCCAGCGCAGCATGGTGTCGACCGTGACGACGGGGTTGCCGAGCAGTTCGGCCGCGGCATCGCAGTTGACGAAGAGCACGTGATCGCTCTCCTCGCCCTCGAAGACGGGCTCGACGCCCATGATGCGGCCGAGCTCGACCGCGACGCGCCGCACGCTCACGCACTCCGGCCCGCCGATGTTGATGGCGGTCGCGGGGGTGTCGCAGTGGCGCAGCAGCCTCGCGAAGTGGTTGAGCGCGTCACCCTGCCACTGGATGTTCACGTTGCCCGTCGCGAGGGGGATGGGGGTGCCGTCCCTGACCCAGGTCGCGATCTCCTGCAGCACCCCGTAGCGCATGTCGATCGCGTAGACGAAGCGCACGATGCGTCCCGGCGTGCCGTGCTTGCCCGAGAAGTACTGGAACGTCCGTTCGCGGCCCACCACGGAGTTCGCGTACTCGCCGGGACGGGCGAGGGGCGGCACATCCTCGGTCACGCCCCCGTGGCGCGGGTCGGACCAGGGGTAGACGTGGATCGTGGAGAGCGCGACGATTCGGCTGTCGCGGAACGTGTCGGCGACATAGGAGGGCACGAGCGTGTTCATGGCCCACAGGAAGTCCTCGCGGCCCCGGAAGTCGAACTTCAGCCCCGCCATGTAGATGACGTTGGGGAGGCGGGGGAGCCCCTCGACGGCGTCGCGGTCGAGCAGGTCGGCCTTGATCGCCTCGACGCCGTGGCCCTCGAGCCACTCCTGCGACCCCTCGTCGGAGAACCGGGCGACGCCCACCACGCGCTTGTCGGGGGCCGCGCGCTTGATGAGGCGTGCGAGGTTCATCCCCATCTTGCCCGCGACGCCGAGGATGATGATGTCGCCCTCGATCGCGGCGAGGTCGCGCACGGTCTCCGGGGTCGGACGGCTCATGAACTCGTCGAGTGCGTCCACGTCGGCGAACGACGCGGGGAGGTCGTCGCGGGTGAGCAGCGCGGTCTGGGTGGTCATTGTGCGGGATTCCTCTTTCGTGGGGTCAGGAGAGCCAGGCCGACAGGCCGGCGGTGACGAACTCGTCGTCGTGGAGGTCGGGGTGCGATCGGTACACGCGCTCGATCTCCTCGAGCTGGCCCGGGGAGAGCGTCTCGGCCGGATCGAGGCACCACGTGCCCTCGACGAGGCCCTGCCGGCGCAGCACCTCGAGGCATCCGGGGATGCATCCGGCGAAATCGTTGATCGCGTCGTAGATGGCCTCGTTGCAGTCGGTCACGCGCGAGTCGAGGGCGAGGAGCGCGGCCGGCACGTCGCGGCCCTGGGCCGCGCGGAGCTGGTCGAACTGCGCGACCGCCGCCGAGGTCCACACGCTCCAGTGCCCCAGCAGGCCGCCGCGCACGTGCACGGTCACGACCTCACCGTCACGCGGGATCGCGAAGGGCTGCAGCAGGTCGAGCACGATGTGGTCGTCGTTGCCCGTGTAGAGGGCGATGCGCTCCTCGGCGCGGGCGTCGACCACCGCGCGGACGATGTCGAGCGTCCGGTAGCGGTTGAAGGGGGCCATCTTGATCGCCACGACCTCGGGGATCGTCGCGAACTCCCGCCAGAACTCGTACGAGAGGTGGAATCCGCCGACCTCGGGCAGCAGCGCGAAGCCGATGAGGGGCATGACCCCGGCGACGGCACGGCAGTGCTCGAGGATCTCGCGCTCGTCGCGCCCCTTCCACCCGGCGACGTTGAGGATGACGGCGTCGTAGCCCAGCGTCCGCGCCGTCCGGGCCTCCTGCAGCGCCTGCGGGGTGTCGCCGACGACCCCGGCGACGAGCGCGACGGGGCGGTCGGTCCACTCCCGCGCGGCCTGCGCCGCGATCTCGAGCACCGGCTCGAAGAGCCCGTGCTGCCGGATGGCGAACTGCGTCGTGTGCACGCCCACCGCGAGACCGCCCGCCCCCGCATCGAGGTAGTAGCGGCTGAGGGCGCGCTGGCGGACGGGGTCGAGCCGGCGGTCGGCCGTGAGGGCGAGAGGATGCGCCGGGATCACCGTGCCGCTCCGCAGCACCTCGAGGGCGGTCGAAGGCTGGTCTGACGTCGTCGTCATCGGGGCTGTTCCTCTCTTGCTGCTAGCGATCAAAACACAGAAATGTGCTTAGCGCAACCGATTGTGCAAAAGCAGCGGACGCCAGGGGGCCGTGAGGTCAGGGGCGGTGGACGGGTCGGTCGACGTGCGCTGCCATGAGTGCCCGGGCGAGCTCGAGATCGCCCTGCTGCAGGGCCTCGAGGATGCCGCGGTGCTCGTTCAGCAGGCTCAGCGGATCGCCCGGCGCGATGCCGCAGCTGCCCCACGCGTCGACCCAGAGCTCGTGCGCGGAGCGCTGCAGCTCGGTGAGCAGCGGGTTGTCGGTCATCCGCCCGAGGAGCGACTCGAAGCGCACGTCGAGGCTGCCGCTCTCGCGCGTCTCGGCGTCCATGCCGTTCTCGATCGAGTCGAGGAGCGAGACGAGCGGCTGCAGGTCGGCGCCCCCGCGGTGCACGAGCATGAGCACGCGGTCCTCGATCGAGGCGCGCACCTCGACGAGGTGGTTCAGGAACCGCTCGTCGACGGGCTCGAGCGCCCGCAGCAGGGGCGTGAGGGGGCTCGTGGAGGGATCGAGCACGAAGCTCCCCGAGTTGCGCCGGATCTCGATGCGGCCCGTGCTCTCGAGCGAGCGCAACGCCGCCCGGAGGGAGACGCGGCTCACGCCCAGGCGCTCGGCGAGGTCGCGCTCGGCGGGCAGGCGGTCGCCGGGCTCCATGGTCTCGACGAGCGCGCGCAGCTGCGCGAGCACCGCCTCGTAGACGTCGACGTGGGGGATCGGGACGATCGGGAACGCCTCCCGCTCGGTGCTGCCGCCCGCGCCCATCACATCCCCCTCGTCGCGGCGGCGACCGTGAGCGGCTCGAGGCCGCCGAGGTCCAGCTCGCCCGCGAACCCGAAGGGCGCGGCGAGCAACGAGTCGAGAGCGAGGCGGCCGTCGCGCAGCCGCAGGCGGACGTGGCCGTCCTCCTGCCGCTCGTACAGGTCGGGGTGGGCCGCGATCGCGACGTCCTCCATGTCCGGCTGCAGCGGCGCGAGCTGGCCGAAGTAGTGGTGGCCGTTGCGCTCGATGTGCGTGAGGCCCATGGCGTGCGCGACGACGAGATCCTGGGCGGTCGTGAGCGGGGGCACCGTGGAGAGGTCCTCGGCGGTCATGAGCGACCCGGCACGCCGGTGCTGCACGAGCGCCGCGTTCGCGAGCCCCCGGAAGACGCCCTTGCAGCCCTTGTACGTGCCGCCCGCGTAGCCGAGGTCGAGCGCGTCGCGCACGGTCGTCACGTCCGCATCCGATTCGTCGATGATGACGGACACGTCGTCGCCGAGCTCCGCGAGCGCCTCGGCGGCCTGCGGCCCGAGCGCGATCGACCGGTGGAAGGGCTGCTCCACGGCCACGAGGGCGGTGCGGAGGACGGGTGAGAGCCGGGCATCCGCGAACAGGCCCCGCACCCACTCCACGAGGTGCTGCGCGGAGTGCATCGACTCGTTTCCGTCGATCGTGAATCGGCCGTCCACGCCCACCGCCGCCAGCACGTCGAGGATGCCGTGCAGGCGGGGGATGTCGTCGTCGAGCCGGCCCGCCGTCTTGATCTTGAAGTGCGTCACGCCGTAGCGCGCGATCGTCGCGGCCAGGCTCACGGGCAGCCCGTCGCCGGGGGCGTCCACGACCTCGGAGTCCGTGAGGGGGTCGGAGAGGCCCACCGTGTGGCGCACGGAGATGGCGTTCTCCGCCGGCGGCGGGGCGAGCACGCTGCCCGCGAGCTCGGGGTGGATGCGCGCCGCGTCGAACCCCAGTGAGCCGTCGTGCAGCGCGACGAGGAACGGACGCCCGACGAGGCGGCAGGAGGCGTCGATGATCGCGCGCTCGACGAGCGCCGAGCCGAGCCCGGCGAGGAGCCCGGGGACGCCGTGCGCCGACGCCCAGGAGTCCTGCCTGGCCTGGAGGCCCCACCAGAGCTCGAACGCCGTCGCGCCCTCCGCGCCGCGGGCTGCTCCGACCGCGTGCTCGACCGCCGCGACCATGTCGGCGATGTCATCCACGAAGAGGGAGTCGGGGTCTTTCGTGAACCACTTGGGCGGGAGGTGCTCCGAGGCCCATCCCCGCGCGGAGGTGCTCCCGTCCGTCAGGGCGACCTCCACGACGACGTGGGGTGCCGCGGTCATCTCGGCGATGCCGTAGCGGAAGGGGATGCGGGTGCGCACGTGCGTCACATGCGCGCGCACGTCGGTGATCGTCAACACGTCGTAGTCCTCGTTTTGGTATGTGGTCCTACCAAAACCTATACCGCGTTAGGACACCCGGGCGACGACCGCCTCCGTGAGCTCGGCGAGCCGCCGCGGCTCGATGTCGAACACGCTCGTCGCCGAGGCCGCCGCCGCCCACACGACGGGCAGGGCGAGGAGCGTCTCGTCCATGATCGTGCGCAGCCGCTGAGGATGCCCGAGCGGCGGCACCCCGCCGATCGACGATCCCGTGATGAGCTTGACGCGCTTCGCGTCGGCCATCGTGACGGGCACGCCCACGAGCCCGGCGAGCAGGGACGTGTCGACGCGGTTAGGTCCGGACGCGAGCACGAGCAGGGGCTCGCCGTCCGCCTCGAAGAGCAGGCTCTTGACGATCGCGGCGACGCTGCAGCCGAGGGCGTCCGCCGCCTGCTGGGCGGTGTGGGTGCTCTCGTCCATCTCGCGCGGCTCGACGACGACGCCGCGCTCGGCGAGGCGGGCCTGGAAGGCGAGCGCCCGCGCGTCGGTCACCTGCGGGCCTCGACGGGGTTCTGCTGGCGCAGGTCCTCGCCCTCGACGGACTCCGCCTCGATGGGGTCGTCGAAGGCGATGAGGCTGAGCGCGCCGTCCTCGTAGCGGAAGCTGTGCACCGAGCCGTTGGTGATCATGCCGTGCTCGCCCTCGGGGTCGACCGCGCGCAGCACGGCGCGGATGAGGCCGCCGTGGGCGACGACGAGCACCGACTCGTCCGGATGGGCCGCGGCGATGCGCAGGAGGGCGGCCATGGCGCGCTTGCGCACGGCAGAGCGACGCTCCCGGCCCGGCACGGGCGCATCCTCGGGGAACCGGCGGTTGAGCTCGTCGAAGTCGAGCCCCTCGGCCTCGCCGTAGTTGCGCTCGACGAGCTGGTCGTCGGTCGTGGGGGCGGGCAGGCCGAGCTCGTCGGCGATGATCGTCGCGGTCTCGAGGGCGCGCTGGAGCGGGCTCGAGACGACGGCGTGCCAGTCGCGGCTCGCGAGCAGGCGGCCCGCGCGACGGGCCTGCTCGCGGCCCGTGTCGTTGAGCGGGATGTCCGTGAGCCCCTGGATGCGGTGCTGCCGGTTCCAGTCCGTCTCACCGTGGCGAACGAGGTAGAGCAGCACAGGGGTCCCTTCTAGCCGAGTCTCTCCAGGAGCGACACGAGGGTCTCGGACGTCCCGGCCTCGATCTTAACCGAGGCCCGCGAGTCGCCCTTCGTCACGCCCCGGTTGACGATGACGATGGGGATCTTGCGGCGCACCGCCTGGTCGAGCAGGCGGATGCCCGAGTTGACCACGAGCGACGACCCCGCGATGAGCAGCGCGTCTGCGGACTGGAGAAGCGCCGTGGCCTCCGCGAACTTCTCCTTCGGCACGAACTCGCCGAAGAACACGACGTCGGGCTTGAGGATGCCCCCGCACACCGTGCACTCGGGGATGACGAAGCCCGAGGCATCCTTGACCTCGACGTCGCCGTCGGGGGAGAGCTCGACGGCCTCGGGCGACTCGATCCACGGGTTGGCCGCGAGGATCTGCTCGGCGACCCCGCCGCGCGCGTAGTACTGGCCGCACGTGAGGCACACGACGCGGTCCATGCTGCCGTGCAGGTCGACGACGCGGCGCGAGCCCGCGCGCAGGTGCAGCCCGTCGACGTTCTGGGTGATGACGCCGTCGACGACGCCCGCGAGCTCGAGGTCGGCGAGGGCCACGTGGCCGCGGTTCGGCTCGGCGGCGGAGAAGCGGCGCCAGCCGAGGTGGCTGCCGGCCCAGTAGCGCTTGCGGTAGTCGGTGTCGGCGAGGAACTGCTGGAACGTCATGGGCGTGCGCACGGGCGCGCCCTCGCCGCGGTAGTCGGGGATGCCCGAGTCGGTGCTCACGCCGGCGCCCGTGAGCGCCGCGACGGTGCGTCCCGCCAGGAGCTCTACGGCGGATTCGAACGCGGACATGATGCAAGACTAAACGCGTGCAGGTTGTCCACATTCCCGATCTCTCGGACGAACGCCTCGCCGACTACGCCAACCTCACCGACGTCGCGCTGCGGCGCCGCACCGAGCCCGAGGGCGGGCTGTACATCGCCGAGTCGGCCAAGGTCATCGCGCGCGCCCTCGCCGCCGGTCACCGCCCGCGGTCGGTGCTCATGCTCGAGCGCTGGCTCGACGACCTCGCGCCCCTGCTCGAGCCCTACGACGTCCCCGTCTTCGTGGGAGAGGGCGGCCTGCTCGAGTCGCTCACGGGATTCGACCTGCACCGCGGCGCCCTCGCGTCGATGCACCGACCGGCACTGCTGCCGGTCGCGGACCTCCTCGAGGATGCCCGCCGCGTCGTCGTGCTCGAGGACATCGTCGACCACACCAACGTGGGCGCGATCTTCCGCTCCGTCGCGGGGCTCGGCGCCGACGCCGTGCTCGTGACGCCCCGGTGCGCCGACCCGCTCTACCGCCGCAGCGTGCGCGTGAGCATGGGCACCGTGCTGCAGGTGCCGTGGACGCGCCTCTCGGACTGGCCGCTCGGCGCGGACGAGCTTCGCGCGGCGGGCTTCCACATCGCGGCGCTCGCGCTCTCCGACGACGCCGTGACGCTCGACGCGTTCGCCGCCGACCCGCCCGAGCGCGTCGCGCTCGTGCTCGGCACCGAGGGCGACGGCCTGAGCGCCGCGGCCCTGCGCGCCGCCGACACCGTCGTGACGATCCCCATGCTGCACGGCGTGGACTCCCTCAACGTCGCGGCGGCGAGCGCCGTGGGGATCTACGCGCTCAGGCTGCGCTGACCGCCCGCCACGCCGTCGCCTCGCGCAGCGCACCGAGCGCCGCGCGGCCGTCCTGGTCGTCGAGGAACCAGCTCACGTTGAGGGTCGCGCGCGCGAAGGCCCACCGCGCCGCGCGGTCGAGGTCGACGTCGGTCATGGCGCACACCTGCCGGAGCTGGCGGGCGAGCACCTCCTCGGGGCGCGGGGCGCCGAAGGGATCGCCGAGCTGCGTCACGAGCGGCCACAGGTCGAACGCGGCATCCCCGCGCATGGGCTTGGGGTCGATGACGCGCCAGCCGCGGTCGCTCGAGATGATGTTGCCGGGGTTGAAGTCGCCGTGCAGGAACGACTCGCGCGGGCTGATGTCGAGCAGGCGGGAGAACTCCTCGAGCCCCGCCTCGAGCACGCCGCCGTTCGCGCCGAGGAGCGGCACGTGCTGGCGCAGCCGCGAGACCGCCTTGTCGAGGACGGGCCGCATCGAGTCCTGCAGCGTGGGCAGGCCGTCGGGGATCCGCCGCGTCGACGTGACCTCGTACAGGCGGCCGGCGGAGCGCAGGGCGTCTTCGGCGGGCACCCGGTAGCGCAGCAGCGGGATGCCCGGCTGCACATCCTCGAGCAGGAGCGACCACGTCCACGGGTCCTGGTCGAGCACGGCGGGGGCGAGGCGCGCGCCCCAGCCCTCGAGCCCCACGGCCTCCCAGATCGCCTCGACGTGCGGGAAGCCCACCTTGAGCACCGCGCTCGACCCGTCCGCGCGCGTGACGCGCAGCACGGACGCCGCCTCGCCGCCCACGAACGGCTGGCCGGCCGTGAGGTGCCAGCGGTCGAGCATGACGCCCACGAGCTCGGCGGCCGCGGAATCCCACGCGGCCCTCGACGGATAGGAGTCGATGGCCGACGCCTCGAAGGGAACCGACTGCATGCACTGACACTAAACCCGCCCGGATGTAGGCTCGCGCCATGGCAGTCAACGACGACACCGCACCCGTGACCGACCTGGGCGGGAAGGGCCTCGCGAGCGGAACGCTCGGGCTCTTCGGCTCGACCGTGATCGGTCTGGCCTCCACGGCACCCGTCTACTCGCTCGCCGCGACCCTCGGCTTCGTCGTGCTCGCCGTGGGCGCCCAGGCGCCCATCGCGTTCATCATCGCCTTCATCCCCATGCTGCTCATCGCCTTCGCGTACCGCGAGCTCAACCGCGCGGTGCCCGACTGCGGCACGACCTTCACGTGGGCGACGAAGGCCTTCGGCCCGCGCGTGGGGTGGATGGGCGGCTGGGGCGTCGCCGTCGCGGGGATCGTCGTGCTCGCCAACCTCGCCCAGATCGGCGGGAAGTACTTCTGGCTGCTCGTCAACGCCGACCTCGCGTCCGACCCCGTCATCGTGACGGCCACGGGCGTCGTGTTCATCGCGCTCATGACGTTCATCAGCTACCGCGGCACCGAGATCGGCGAGAAGCTGCAGAACGTGCTGCTGGGCATCCAGTACCTCGCCCTCATCATCTTCGTCGTCGCGGCGATCGTCGCCGTCGCGACGGGCACGGCCCCGGAGGGCGCGACGGCGCCCGACCTGTCGTGGTTCAACCCGTTCGCCTTCGAGTCGGCGTCGAGCTTCGTCGAGGCGATCCTGCTCGCCCTCTTCATCTACTGGGGCTGGGACACGTGCCTCGCCCTCAACGAGGAGACGAAGGACCCGGAGCGCACGCCCGGGCGCGCGGCGATCCTCTCGACGCTCATCCTGCTCGTCACCTACGTCGGTGTCACCGTGGCGGCCATGGCCTACGCGGGCCTCGGCGCGAGCGGGCTGGGCCTCGGCAACGAGGACAACGCGGAGGACGTCTTCTTCGCCCTCAAGAACGTGCTGTTCGGGCCGTTCGCCTGGCTGCTCGTCGTCGCCGTGCTCGTCTCGGCGGTGTCGTCGACGCAGACCACGATCCTGCCGACGGCGCGCGGGACGCTCGCGATGGCCGCCTACAAGGCCCTGCCGCGGCGCTTCGGCGTCGTGCACCCGAAGTACCACACGCCCGCCTTCTCGACGATCGTCATGGGCGTGGTCGCGACGGTGTTCTACGTGGGGCTCACGATCGTGAGCGAGGACTTCCTCTCCGACACGATCCTCTCGCTCGGCCTCGCGATCGCCTTCTACTACGCGATAACAGGGTTCGCGTGCGTGTGGTTCTTCCGCCGGGAGCTCTTCGCGTCGGCCCACAACGTGTTCTTCAAGTTCCTGTTCCCGCTCCTGGGGGCGCTCATGCTCACCGCCGCCTTCATCTTCTCGGCGATCGACATGTTCAACCCCGACTACGGCTACACGGTGCTGTTCGGGGTCGGCGGGGTCTTCGTCGTCGGGGTCGGCTCGCTCGCCGTGGGCGTCGTGCTCATGATCGTGTGGTCGTTCTTCCGGGCGTCGAAGCCGTTCTTCCGCGGCGAGTCGCTCAACGAGTCGACCGAGGTGCTCGTGCCCGAGGAGTCGGTGCCGACGCGGCGCTCGGTCGACGGGGGCCTCGCTTAAGATCGAGGGGTGCCGCTGACTCGACGCCAGATCTACCGACGTCGCCGCATCGCCGTCTTCGGGGGCGGGCTCGTCGTGCTCGCCACGGCGTTCTACCTGCCGCTCACGCTCCTCGCGCCGCTGCGCTCCGTCGCGCCCGTCGTGGAGACGTACACGCCGCCCGCCGCCGTGCAGCCCGCCGTCACGTTCCCCTCGTACGGCGCCTCGGGCGTGGGCGCCGTCGGATACCCGGGCGTGCTCGCGAGCGCGGGGTCGACGGATGCCCTCCCGATCGCCTCGATCTCGAAGATCATCACCGCCCTCGTCGTGCTCGACCAGCACCCGATCACCCTCGACGACCCGGGGCCCGACATCACCTTCGGCGACGTCGACCAGGGCTTCTACGACGCGCAGCTCGCCGACGGGGGATCGGTAGGGGAGATGTACGTGGGTCTCACCCTCTCGCAGCGCGACGTCATGAACGTCATGCTCATCGAGTCGGCGAACAACTACGCGGAGACGCTCGCGACGTGGGCGTACGGCTCCGAGTCCGCCTTCGTCGACGCCGCGACGGCCTGGCTCGGCAAGGTGGGGCTCGCGAGCACGTCGATCGTCGAGCCCACGGGCGTCTCGCCCGACAACCGCAGCACCGTCGCCGACCTCGTCGAGCTCGGGAAGCTCGCGCTCGCGAATCCCGTCGTCGCCCAGATCGTCGCCACGCAGTCGATCGACATCCCGAACCTCGGGCCCATCGAGAGCAGCAACAAGCTGCTCGGCATCGACGGCGTCGACGGCATCAAGACCGGAACCCTCGACGAGGCCGGCTCGTGCCTGCTCTTCGCGCAGGACCACACGGTCGGCAGCACGACCGTCACGATCGTGGGCGTCGTGCTCGGCGGCCCGGACCACGACACGATCGACGCCGCCATCCAGTCGCTGCTCGCGGAGGTCGACGCGGGCTTCACCGAGGTGACCCTCGCGACCAAGGGCCAGGAGTTCGCGCACTACGAGACGGCGTGGGGGGATGCCGCGACCGCCGTCGCCGCCCAGGACGCGTCGGTCGCGGTGTGGTCGGCGACCCCCGTCACCGCGGCCGTCGACGTGCACGACGTCACCCTCGCCACGGCCGGGGCCGACGTCGGCAGCCTCACCTTCACGGTCGGCACGCGGACCGTCACCGTGCCCCTCACGCTCTCCGCGACCATCGACGATCCCGGCCCGTGGTGGCGGCTGACCAATCCCGCGGAGCTCTTCTAGGCACGTCGCGGGCCAGTTCCCAGCCTCACCGCCTAGGCTCGGACTATCTCGAGCATCCGCTCATCTCCCGTGGCTGTGAAGTCATTCGACTTCAGGGGCCCACGTGACCACTGCCTCCCAGATCATCCGTACCGGAAACCGCGGGCTCGCCAACCCGATGTCCGAGTTCTCCGCGCTCCTGCACACCGTGCGGGATGCGGGCCTCCTGCGACGACGCAAGCGGTTCTACGCCGTCACCTTCGGCGTGCTCACGACGGGCCTCGTCGCGGCCTGGTTCGGCTTCGCGCTCCTGCACGACACGTGGTACCTCCTGCTCATCGCGGGCGTGCTCGGGGTCATCTTCACCCAGTACGCGTTCATGGCCCACGAGCTCGCCCACCGCCAGGTGTTCGAGTCGGGCAAGGCCAACGACGTGGGCGGCCGCATCCTCGCGTCGTTCCTCGTGGGCATCAGCTACTCGTGGTGGATGACGAAGCACACGCGCCACCACGGCAACCCCAACACGGTGGACAAGGATCCCGACATCGAGACGGACTTCATCGTCTTCCAGCACGACAAGGCGACCGGCCTCACGGGCCTCTCGCGCCTGCTCGCGCGCAAGCAGGGCTACCTGTTCTTCCCCGTGCTCCTGCTCGAGGGCGTCAACCTGCACCGCCACGCGTTCATCACCGTCTTCTCGAAGGGCAAGGTCGACAAGCGCGCCCTCGAGATCGTGCTCCTGACCGTGCGCAACATCGCCTACATCACGGTGCTCTTCTCGTTCATGCCGCTCGGCATGGCGTTCGCGTTCCTCGGGGTGCAGCTGGCCATCTTCGGCCTCTACATGGGGGCGTCGTTCGCGCCCAACCACATCGGCATGCCCATCCTGCCCAAGGGCTCGAAGGTCGACTTCCTGCGCCGCCAGGTGCTCACGAGCCGCAACATCCGCGGCGGGCACATCATGAACCACTTCATGGGCGGCCTCAACCACCAGGTGGAGCACCACCTGTTCCCGAGCATGCCGCGCCCGCACCTGCGTCGCGCGAGCGAGATCACGCGCGAGTACTGCGAGTCGCGCGGCATCGAGTACACCGAGGTCGGGCTCACCGCCGCCTACGGCACCGTCGTGCGCTACCTCAACGAGGTCGGTCGCTCCACGGATCCGTTCGCCTGCCCCGCAGCGGGCCGCACGGGGTACGCGGGCATCTAGCCCGCGCCGTACACGAGGTAGGTGCCGGGCTTGTCCGGCTCCCGCAGCTCGAACTGCAGCTCGAGGTCGGTCGCCGCGAGCAGCGCCACCTGGTGCGCGTACTGCTCGTTCGTGACGTAGACCGTGCGCTCGAGGCGCCAGGTCTGGGCGAACCACGCGCGCAGCTCGGCGAGCAGGCGGGCATCCATGCCGACGGCCGTGCGCGACGCGCGCGTCCAGAAGTAGACGACGGCGTCGACGTCCTCCCACGCGCGCGGACCCAGGGCCCGCACGTGCGACCTCTCGAGGAACGCCGCCGAGATCGCGAACACGTACACACAGCCCCAGCACTCCGAGCCCGTCGGGTCGAGCACGGTGAACGAGTAGGCCCGGTCGGCGTCGTGGCGCTCCTGCATGCCCGCGAGGTCGGCACGGTTGTCGTCGACCGTGAAGCCGTCCTCCGGCCACGTGGACTGCTCCCAGCTCCTGAGCTCCTCGCGCGTCTCCATGATCGCGGCGTGGTCGAGCGCGGCGTCGTCCGCGGTGATGGGCCGCAGCCGGAACTCGTCGGCGACGAGCTCGGCCGGCACCGCGCGCGACGCGTCGCCGAACATCAGAAGCCGGGGCGCTTGGGCGTGATGTTGTCGCCCGACGACTGGTGCCGGATGCGCCGCAGCACCCACGGCACGAGGTACTCGCGCGCCCAGCCGATGTCCTCGGCGCGCGCCTCGCGCCACGCGCGCGGCGGCAGCGGGTCCGGTCGGAACGGCTCGAGCCCGTGCTCGACGGCGAGGGCGTCGAGCACCATCGCGGCGATCGTGGTGTGGCCCGCGGGGGAGAAGTGCAGGCGGTCGGGAGCCCACATCCTCGGGTCGGCGAGCTCGCGGAGCGCCCACATGTCGGCGACGACGCAGTCGTGGCGCTGGGCGATCGCGCGCAGGTTCTCGTTGTAGATCGCGACCTTGCCGCGCACGCGCCCGAGCACGGGCGTCATGCCGATGTCGGGCCCGTTGAACATCACGACGGTCGCGCCGTCGGAGCGCAGCCGCTCGACCATCGTCTCGAAGCGCTGCGAGACGTCGTCGGGGTCCGTGCCGGGGCGGATGATGTCGTTGCCGCCCGCCGACACCGTGATGAGGTCGGGCTTGAGGGCGAGGGCGGCGTCCACCTGCTCGTCGGAGATCTGCTGGAGGAGCCGCCCGCGGATTGCGAGGTTGGCGTAGGCGAAGTCGTCGGCCTGCTCGGCGAGCACCTCCGCCACGCGGTCCGCCCACCCGCGGTGGCCGCCGGGGCTCTGCGGCTCGGGATCGCCGATGCCCTCCGTGAACGAGTCTCCGATCGCGACGTACCTGCTCCACGGGTGCTGCTGTTCCATATCCCCAAGCATTACTCACCGCGCGCGCACACAGCTACCAGACACGGCGGCCGACGGCAAGGGGCACCCATGCGGGGGTGGGAGGTGGTTACGTGGTTGAGGCACCGAGACCCGGTGCCGGCATTGCAAATGACCACTGGGAGGTCGTCATGGGAATCATCGGCTGGATCGTACTGGGCCTCGTCGCCGGAGCTATCGCGAAGGCAATCCTTCCGGGCACGCAGGGCGGCGGATGGATCATCACGCTCGTCCTCGGTGTCGTGGGGGCACTGCTGGGCGGGTTCATCGGGAGCGCCGTCTTCGGCATCGGGCTGGAGGGCTTCTTCTCCATCCAGACCTGGCTCCTCGCGATCGGCGGCTCCATCGTCGTGCTGCTGATCTACGGCCTCGTCACGCGTGGCAGTCGACGCGCGTAGCCACCCGCTGCCACACTGTGAGGCGTCCCGCTACCGCGGGGCGCCTCATCTCACGTCAGGAGCACCCGAATGGGCTTCTTTTCCTTCATCATCCTCGGCATCATCGCGGCGGTCATCGCCAAGCTCATCCTGCGCCAGAAGGTCGGCTGGTTCCTGACCATCGTGCTCGGCGTCATCGGCGCCAACCTCGGCGGCTGGCTCGGGAGCCTCATCTTCTCGGAGAACGACATCTACGGCGCCAACGGCTTCTGGTCGTGGCAGTCGTGGCTCACCGCCATCGTCGGCGCGCTCATCGTGCTGTTCGTCTTCGGCCTCATCTTCCGCCGCCGCCGCACGGCGTAGCGCACGCGAGGGCGGGCGTCCTGCGGGACGCCCGCCTTTGTCGTTCCCGGGTGGGAGGATGGGCGCATGGGCAAGCAGGACGGCACGTCGCGGCACGTGACCCGTCCCGGCGTCGACGACAGCACGGCCACCATCCTGCACGTCGACATGGACGCGTTCTTCGCCTCCGTCGAGCTGCTCGACCACCCCGAGCTCGTCGGCAGGCCCGTGATCGTCGGGCACCGCTCCGCGCGCTCGATCGTGACGGCGGCGACCTACGAGGCGCGCAAGTTCGGCGTCAACTCCGCCCTGCCCATGGCCATAGCGCTGCGCCGCTGCCCCGATGCGATCGTGCTCGAGCCGCACTTCGACCGCTACCAGCACTTCTCCTCGATGGTCATGGAGATCTTCGACGAGGTGACCCCGCTCGTCGAGCGGCTCGGCATCGACGAGGCCTTCCTCGACGTCGCGGGCGCGCGCACGGTGTTCGGCTCGCCCCTGCGCGTCGCGGAGCTCATCCGCAGCCGCGTGCGGGCCGAGACGGGCCTCGTGTGCTCGGTGGGGGCCGCGTCCACGAAGTTCGTCGCCAAGCTCGCCTCGGGGCTCTCCAAGCCCGACGGGCTGCTCGTGGTGCCCGCCGACGAGACAGTCGAGCTGCTGCATCCGCTGCCCATCTCCAAGCTGTGGGGCGTGGGCGGCAAGACCGAGGAGGTGCTGCGCGGCCGCGGGCTGCACACCATCGGCGATGTCGCACGGGCGTCGCGCGAGACGCTCGTGCGCGCCGTGGGCGAGGCGGGGGCCGACCGGCTGCACGACCTCTCGTGGGGCATCGACCCGCGCCGCGTGCACACCCGGGCAGAGGAGAAGAGCGTCGGCCACGAGATGACCTTCGAGACCGACATCACCGATCCGTCGGTCATCCGCACCGAGCTGCTGCGCATGTCGAACATGGTCGCCGTGCGCCTGCGCAAGGCGGGCCTCGTGGGGCGCACCGTCGTGCTCAAGCTGCGGTTCGGCGACTTCACGACCATCACCCGCTCGAAGACGATCGGCGAGCCCACCGACCTCGGCCGCCGCATCTACGAGGAGGTGCGCGAGGTCTACGAGGCGCTCGGCAAGCAGGATGCCCCCATCCGCCTCGTGGGCGTGCGGGCCGAGCAGCTGCAGGAGACGGCGACTACCCAGTTCGGGCTGTGGGACGAGTCGGAGGGCTGGCGCGAGGCGGAGGACGTCATGGACGCGGCCAGCGCCAAGTTCGGGCGCGGAGCGGTGAAGCCCGCGCGCCTGCTCGGCCACAACGGCTACGAGCGTCCACGGATGGGGCAGCGCGACTGATCCGTGTCACCGGGCTCGGGTAAAGTTCCATCAAGTGAGCACGCCTTCCTTCGTCCCCAACGTCGGGACGTTCGCGGCGGAGCACCTCTCACCCTCCTACCCCGAGCGCGCGGCCCGCGGAACCGCGGGAAAGCTTCGCGCCTGGCAGGCAGAGGCCCTCGACGCGTACTTCCTGCGCGAGCCCAAGGACTTCCTCGCCGCCGCGACGCCGGGCGCCGGCAAGACCACCTTCGCGCTGCGCCTCGCCGTGGAGCTCATCGCGCGGCGGGTCGTCGACCGCGTGACCGTCGTCGCCCCCACCGACCACCTCAAGCGCCAGTGGGCGGATGCGGCGCACCGCGTGGGCCTGCGCCTCAACCCCGAGTACAGCAACGGCGACGGGTACGGCGGCCGGCGGTTCCACGGCATGGCCGTCACCTACGCGCAGGTCGCCGTGCGGGCGTCCCTGCACCGCGAGATCACCGAGTCGGCGCGCACCCTCGTCATCCTCGACGAGGTGCACCACGGCGGCGACGCCCTGAGCTGGGGCGACGCGATCCGCGAGGCCTTCGGGCCCGCCGCGAAGCGCCTGTCGCTCACGGGCACGCCGTTCCGCAGCGACCTCGCCCCCATCCCGTTCGTCACGTACGCGCCCGACGACAAGGGCATCCGCACGTCGGTCACCGACTACAACTACGGCTACGGCCGCGCCCTCGAAGACGGGGTGGTCCGCCCCGTCATCTTCATGTCCTACGCGGGCAAGATGCGCTGGCGCACGCGCATGGGCGACGAGATGGAGGCCCGCCTCGGCGAGCCCGACACCAAGGATGTGACCGCCCAGGCCTGGCGCACGGCCCTCGACCCCAAGGGCGAGTGGATGTCGGCAGTGCTGCGCGCCGCCGACCGTCGCCTCACGGAGGTGCGCCACCTCGTGCCCGACGCGGGCGGGCTCGTCATCGCCACCGACCAGCAGGCCGCGCGGGCCTACGCCAAGCTCCTCAAGGACATCACGGGCGAGCCCGCGACCATCGTGCTCTCCGACGAGAAGGAGGCCTCGGCGCGCATCGAGACCTTCTCGGCGGGGGAGCAGCGCTGGATGGTGGCCGTGCGCATGGTGTCGGAGGGCGTGGACGTGCCGCGGCTCGCCGTGGGCGTCTACGCGACATCCGCCTCGACGCCGTTGTTCTTCGCGCAGGCCGTGGGGCGCTTCGTGCGCGCACGCCGCGTGGGCGAGGTCGCGACGATCTTCCTGCCGAGCGTGCCGAGCCTCGTCGAGCTCGCGGGCCTGCTCGAGCTCGAGCGCGACCACGCCATCGACAGGCGGCAGACCGAGGGCGCGGAGGACCTGCTCGACGACTCCCTGCTCGACCAGGAGAACCGCGAGGAGGCCACGAGCGACGAGCTCACCGAGGAGTTCGTGTGGGAGGCGCTCGAGTCCGACGCCAACTTCGACCGGGCGTACTTCGGCACCGAGGAGTTCGGCTTCGCGGCGGAGCCCGGCAGCGACGAGGAGCTCGACTTCATCGGCATCCCGGGCATCCTCGAGCCGCACGAGGTGCGGCAGCTGCTGCTGCACCGCCAGCAGCGGCAGTCCCGGCGCTCGGCAGCCCGGCCCCGGGCCGCCGAGGCGGAGCCGGCGCTCTACCGCAACCTCAAGGAGCAGCGGAAGCTGCTCAACGCCCTCGTGGGCATCCGGGCGAAGCAGTCGGGAGAGGCGCACGCGCTCATCCACGCCGAGCTGCGCCGCGTGTGCGGCGGGCCCGCCGTCGCCCAGGCCACGGTCACGCAGCTGCAGTCGCGCATCGACTTCCTGCGCAAGGGCATCCGCAGCTAGGTCTGGGCTTCTGCGCTGCACATGGAGAACGGCTGCACATGGAGAACGCCCCCGGCGGTGCGCAGTCGTTGCGCGGTGCCGGGGGCGTTCCCGTTACTGAACTATCAAGATCAGAGGGGGCGGATGTTCTCCGCCTGGGGACCCTTCGGTCCCTGCGTGATGTCGAACTCGACCTTCTGGTTCTCGTCGAGCGACTTGTAGCCGCTCGTCGCGATGGCCGAGTAGTGGGCGAACACGTCAGGACTTCCGTCCTCAGGGGCGATGAAGCCGAAGCCCTTTTCCGCGTTGAACCACTTGACGGTACCTTGTGCCATTTAAAACTCCTCCAGGAGCGTTTCTTTCTGGCCCCGACATTCGAGGCCACGACCGTCAGCTCCCGAGAGAACTGCCGACGATGAGGCAAGGCTATAGCAGGAGTGCCGACATGACGCCATCTATTTCACAATCGGTGTGGGATGGTAACAAACGTTCATCTACCGGAAATCCCGTGATCGCGTGCGCGGCGCCATCTCGAGCACCTCGAAGCCGTCGGCCACGACGTTCGTGACCCCCTCGGGCGTGCGCTCGAGCATCCCTCGCACGACGAGGGCCGGCGCTTCCCGCACGACGCGGCGATAACGGTTCCACACGCCGACGCTGCAGATGACGTTGACGAGGCCCGTCTCATCCTCGATGTTGACGAAGGTGATGCCGCTCGCGGTGGCCGGCCGCTGCCGGTGCGTGACGACCCCGCCGATGAGGATGCGACGGCCGTTCTCCGCCGACGCGAGGTCTGCCGCGGTGAGCACGCCCCGCCGCGCGAGATCGGGCCGCAGGTGCTTGACGGGGTGGCTGTCGGTCGAGACCCCCGTGGCCCACAGGTCGGACATGAGCTCGTCGACCTCCGAGGGCATGCTGAACAGGGGCGGCTGCACGGCCACGATGCTGCCCGCGAGGAACTCGGCGCGGTCCTGTGCGGCGTTGCCCGCGTTCCACATCGCCTCGCGCCGGGCGAGCCCGAAGCAGTCGAACGCGCCGGCTGCCGCGAGCACCTCCAACTGCGCGGTCGTGAGCCCCACGCGGCGCACGAGGTCGTTCATGTCGCGGAACTCGCCGCCACGGTCTCGCTCCGCGACGATCCTGAGGGCGACCTTCTCGCCGATGCCGCTCACCTCGTCGAGGCCGAGGCGCACCGCGTGGTTGCCGTCGCGGCGGTGGTCGTCGGTGTCGAAGCGGGCTGTGCGGTCGAACTTCTCGCTCACGGGCGGCTGGTGCCGGTCGAGGCACGTGTCGTGGCCGGTCGCCGATCGGTCGGCGCCGAGACTCTCGAGGGTCGCGTACGCCCCCGACCGCTGGATGTCGGGCCGCAGCACCTGCACACCGTGGCGGCGGGCATCCGCGACGAGGCTCTGCGGCGAGTAGAAGCCCATGGGCTGCGCGCGCAGCATGGCGGCGAGGAACCCGGCGGGGTAGTGCAGGCGCATCCACGCGCTCGCGTACACGAGCAGCCCGAAGCTCAGGGCGTGGCTCTCGGCGAAGCCGAACCCCGCGAAGGCCTGGATGGCGCCGTAGATCTTGTCGGCGTCCTCGCCCACGATGCCGTGCGAGGCCATGCCCTCGTAGAGCTTCTCGCGCAGCTTCTCGATCTTCTCGATGCCGCGCTTGGAGCCCATGGCGCGACGCAGGTGGTCGGCGTCGTCGGGGGTGCAGCCGCCCACGGCGACGGCGATCTGCATGAGCTGCTCCTGGAAGATCGGCACGCCGAGGGTGCGGTCGAGCACGCTCTCGAGCTTGGGGTGCAGGTAGGTGACGGGCTCCGTGCCCATCTTGCGGCGGACGTAGGGATGCACGGCGCCGCCCTGGATGGGCCCCGGCCGCACGAGCGCGATCTCGACGACAAGGTGGTAGAACTCGCGCGGCTGCAGGCGGGGGAGCAGCCCCATCTGGGCGCGGGACTCCACCTGGAAGACGCCTATCGCGTCGGCGCGGCACAGCTGGTCGTAGACGCCCTGCTCCTCCTTGGGCATCGTCGCGAGGTCCCAGCGCTCCCCGAGGGTCTCGTCGACGAGGTCGAACGCGTACTGCAGGGCCGAGAGCATGCCGAGCCCGAGCAGGTCGAACTTGACGAGGCCCATCCACGCGCAGTCGTCTTTGTCCCACTGCACGACCGTGCGCTTCTCCATGCGCGCGTGCTCGATGGGCACGACCTCGCCCACGGGCCGCTTGGTGAGCACCATGCCGCCCGAGTGGATGCCGAGGTGCCGCGGGAACTTCATGACCTCGAGCGCGAGCCCCACGACGTTCTCGGGGATGTCGTGGTCGTCGCTCGAGATGACGGCGCCCCAGCGCTCGACCTGCTTCGACCAGGCGTCCTGCTGGCCGGGGCTGTGGCCGAGCGCCTTGGCCATGTCGCGCACCGCGAACTTCGGGCGGTACTGGATGACGTTGGCGACCTGCGCGGCGTTCTCGCGCCCGTACTTGTCGAAGACGTACTGGATGACCTCCTCCCGCCGGTCGGAGTCGAAGTCGACGTCGATGTCGGGCTCCTCCTCGCGCATCGCCGAGATGAACCGCTCGAACGGCAGCCCGTAGTAGATGGCGTCGATGGCCGTGATGTTGAGCAGGTAGCACACCGCCGAGTTGGCGGCCGAGCCGCGGCCCTGGCACAGGATGCCCAGGCTCCGGGCATGACGCACGATGTCCCACACGATCAGGAAGTAGCCGGCGAAGCGCTTCTCGTCGATGACGCGCAGCTCGTTCTCGATGCGCTCGCGCTTGGAGTCGTCCATCTCCATGTGCCGCGTCTCGACGCCCAGCCACACGAGGTGACGCAGGTAGTCCATGGGGCTGTCGAACTCGGGGGGCACGTCCTGGTCGGGCAGCTCGGGCTTGGCGGAGCGCAGCTCGAACCCCACCTCGTCGGCGATCACCACGGAGTTCTCGACCGCGCCCGGATAGCGCGCGAAGCGCGCGGCCATCTCCGCGCCCGAGCGCAGGTGCGCGGCGCCCGCGGCGGGGAGCCAGCCGTCCATCTCGTCGAGGCTGCGGCGGGCGCGCACGGCGGAGAGCGCCGTGTGCAGGTGGTGCTGCTGCGGGGTCGCGTAGTGCACGTTGCCCGTGGCGACGATGCGCAGCCCGCGCTCCGCCGCGAGGCCAGCGAGGATGTCGTTGTGCGCGCTGTCGAGCGGAGCGCCGTGGTCGAACAGCTCGACGACGACGTTCTCGGCGCCGAACAGCATGATGAGGGTGTCGAGCTCCCGACCCGCGGTGCCGTCGGCGAGCCCCTGCCGCACCGCCCCCTTGCGGCACCCCGTGAGGATGAGCCAGTGCCCGCCCGCCCACTCGGCGAGCCCCTGCAGGTCGTACACGGGCCTGCCCTTCTCGCCGCCGCGCAGCTGCGCCTCGGTGATGGCCGCGGCGAGCCGGTGGTAGCCCTCCTCCTTGCGCGCGAGCACGAGCAGGTGGGTGCCCTCGGGATCGGCGACGCCGTTCTGCGGGGCGCGCAGCCCGAGCGAGAGCTCGGCGCCGAACACCGTGCGCACGTCGAGCTCGGCCGCCGCCTCGGCCATCCGGGCGATGCCGTAGAAGCCGTCGTGGTCGGTGAGGGCGAGCGCGTGCAGCCCGAGCCGGTGCGCCTCCTCGGCGAGCGACTCGGGCATGCTCGCGCCGTCGAGGAAGCTGAAGCTCGAGTGCGCGTGCAGCTCCGCGTAGGGCACCGTGGAGACGGGAGCGCCGATGTCGACGGGGGCCTGGTACGCCTTGCGCTTGAGCGACCACCCGGGGCTGTCGCCGCCGTCGGCGCCGATCGGGGGAGAGGTGCCCGGGCGCGAGGCGTCGGTGAGCTTCTTCTCGAACTCCGACCACGGGATGGGCGGGTTGTTCCAGCCCATCAGTCATACCTGGCTTCGGCCCACCAGCCGCCCGCGTCGAGCACGAGCAGCCACGCGCACCCCGTGTCGTCGACGGCCTGGAAGCGCCACGCGCTGCGGGCGTCCGCCGACCACCAGCGCTCGTCGAGGGGCCACGGTCCCGCCCACGCGATGAGGGCGCGCTGCTCGCTGCCCGTCGCGGAGAACCTCGCGGGCGCCGCCGAGACGGCGCCCCGGGCATCCACCGCGACCGCGGAGCCCTCGCCGTCGAAGACGTGCACGGGGTGCCGCGGCGAGAACACCGTGCCGGGCAGGGGTGCGGGCAGCGACCCCGGCCAGGGACGGTCCGCGGGCTTGGCGCCCACGGGCCGGTCTCCCCACGCCACGAGCTGCTGGCGGTCGGAGAGCGTGCGGCCGCCGCCCACTGCGGGCATGAGCACGGCGCCGTGGCCGAGCATGCTCTGCACGCGCGAGAGGCCGTGGTGCACGCGCTCGTCGGGGCCGGAGCCCCACAGCCCGCTCTCGTGGTTGCCGATCGCGTCGACGGACTCGGGGGAGATGCGCACGCGCGTGACGCCCGAGCGCAGCCCCACCTCGCCCGAGCCCTGCAGCTGCCAGCGCACGCGGTCGACGATGTCGGAGGGCGTGAACGACGTGGGGTGCAGCCACACGCGCTCGACCTGCTCGACGCCGTTCGAGGAACCCGGGTCGGCGTCGAAGGCGACGCGGATGGACGTGCACACGAGCTTGGCGGCCGTGAGCGCGTCGACGAACCGCTCGGCCGCGGTGCGGACCCCGAAGGCCACCTGGTCGACGCGGTCGAGCGCGGGCTCGAAGTCGACGAGCACGTCGAGGTCGCGCGGGGGAGTGCGCGGGGTGACGGGCCACGAGTCCCGCCCGCTCGCGAGGGCGTGCAGGCGCGCGCCGCCGTGCCCGAAGCGCGTGAACACGTCGTCGGCACCCAGCCGGGCGAAGTCGCCGAGGGTGCGGATGCCCAGCCGCCGCAGGAGCGTCACGAGCTGCGGGTCGTCGAGCAGGCCGATGCCGAGGGGCGCGAGGAACTCGGCCGCGGAACCCTCGGGCACGACCTGCACCGACTCGGTGCGCCGCGCGGCCTGGTCTGCCGTGAAGATGCCGTCGGCTACGCCGACGCGCGCGCCGCCGGCGCCCACCTCGTCTGCGCGCCCCGCGAGGAAGAGCCCCGCTGCCTTCTCGCCGCCGTAGTAGCGCGCGGCACCGCGCACGCGCACGGCGCACAGGCCGGGCCGCAGCACCTCGACGCCCGGCACGAGCGACTCGAGCGCGGCGATGACGGGCTCGAACGCACGGGTGTCGAGCGCGGGATCGTGGTCGAGAACGACGAGCCCCGGATGCCGCGCCTGCGCCTCGCGCACGCGCAGTCCGCGCGCGACGCCCTCGGCGCGCGCCGCGGCCGAGCACGCGAACACGATGTTCTTGGCGACGAGGGCCACGGCCGCATCCCGCCCCAGCCCCTCGTGCCGCACCGCGGCGGTGATGGGCCAGTCGGGGCACCACAGCACGGCGACGCGCGGGGGCCGCGCACCCGGCAGCTCCGCGCCCGTGCTGCCCGTGGGGGTCTGCTGCCTGTCGAGCTGCAGCGCGGGGGAGCGCCGGGTGCGGGGGCTCACGCGAACCGCCGCTGGTCGTGCTGCTCGCGCTCGACGACCGCCCCGCTGCGGCGCACGGCCTCGGCGGCGTCGGGCAGCCACAGCCGCGCGCTGCGCGGGCGCCCGGACGCGCGCGTGGTCACCGTGACCGTCACCTCGCGCGCGGAGAGGTGGCCGTGCCCCTCGCCGATGCCGTGCCACTCGCTGCGCGAGAGCGAGAGCATGGCGTCGGTCTGCGGCCACGGGCCCAGCACGAGCAGGGTCGTGCCCCGCTGGCGCAGACGCGCGGCGAGGCGCGCGACGCTCGAGTCGGTGGCCCGCCGCGGGGGCCGGGTGACGACGACGCCCATGACGTCGGCGATCGCCGCGGTGACGGCGAGCCACTGGTCGCCCGGGTGCGGCACGAGCACGAGCCTGTCGAGGTCGACGCCGAAGTGCTGGGCCGCCTCGACGCCGAACTCGGGCATGCCGACGATGCCGCACCACGTGCCCGCGGCGGAGGGGGCGGCGAGCAGCGTCATGAGCAGCATCGCCGAGCGGTCGAGCGAGTAGGCGGCACCCTGCTGCAGCCCGCCGCCGGGGAGCAGGCCTGCGAGCGCGGGGTGCGTGGGGATGAGCCGGGTGTCGAGCTTCGTCGCCTGCATCGACGAGATCTTGGCGCGCAGCTCATCGACGGTGCTGTCGCGCGAGGGCGCGAGCACGGTCGCTGAAGCTACGGAAGACACCCGTTCATGTTCGAACATATGTTCGAGTGTGTCAAACGCCGCCGACATCCGGCGGCGTGTCGCGGGCGGGCGGAACGGCTAGCTGAACGCCTGGAAGGCGGCGGCGATGTAGACCACGACGCCCACCACGGAGAGGGCGAGCACGACGAGCGCGGCGGCGCCGAACGGTCGGCCGCGGCGCAGCACGATCGCGACGATGCCGAGCACGAGGGCCGCGAGGGCGGCGAGCGGGCACACGATGAAGCCGAACGCGAGGATGTTCGCGAGCACGACCACGGGCCCGGGCGCGGACTCCTGCGTCGCCCCGACCACGAGGTAGAGCGCCGAGAACGCCCACACGGGCGCGAGCACGGCGCACACGAGCGCCACGATCCCCAGCGCGTTGCGCGGGCGCGGCACCGCGGCGACGGGCCCGGTGGTGGCGGCTGCCGGCTCGATCGTCATGCCGCCACGCTAACCCCGGCCCCGCGCATCCCGCCACAGGGAAAGCGCTGAACGCTAGCGCTCCCCGTGGCCGAGCGAGTGCGGGCGGGCCGCCCGGCGCAGGCGCGGGCCGAAGCTGTGGGCGAGAGGATGCGCCGCGAGCGGTTCGACGAACGACCCCTCGATGATGCCGCGCACCTTCGGACCGCCGCCCTCGTAGTCGCGCTCGAGCGCGGAGAGCAGCCGCAGCACGGGCTCCGTCGCGCCCTGCCGCGCCGCCCAGGTGCTCGCCATGCGCAGGAACACCTCGGCGTCGAGAGCGCCGTTGGCACGCACGTGCGAGTCGTAGTAAGGGGTCAGCTCGGGCACGGCGGAGACGAGTCCGAACACCCACTGCTCGACGAGCCTCATGCCGGCCGGGCTACGCCGAGTCCGGGTCGCGGTAGCCGAACTGCACCTGGCCGCCGAGCGACATCGCGGAGGGCACGTCGATCCAGCCCGCCTGCGTGCGCATCAGCGGCCTGCCGCTCAGCCTCGGCGAGGGCGGGTCGCCCGTGGGCACGTAGCGCTGGGCGACCGAGAACGACTTGCGCGTCGCATACTCCCAGACCTCGACGATGACGGCGGGCACCGTGGTGTCGCCGACGGGCACGAAGCCGTCGACGGCGAACGCGATGAAGTCGGCGTCGGTGCGCGAGCGCGCGTAGGCGCGCACCGAGGCGGCCGCCTGGTCGAGGCTCGGGTCGGTCATCGTGACCTGCTCCCACGCGCCGTCCCTCTCGACTATCGCGAAGGCGGGGAAGGAGCGGGAGCGCGTCGCGAGCTCCATGACACCGGCGAACATCGCGCGGTTGCCGAGCGGCGTCTCGTTGCGCTGGATGGGCACGGGCGTGTACTCGGGCACGACCTCGGGCACGGGGATGCTCGGCTGCACGGGCCGCGGCGCCTCGGCGACGGGCTCGGCGGGGATGACGGGCGCCGGCCACGACTCCGCGACGGGCTGCGGCGCGGGCGGCGCCACGGGTTCGGGGGCGGGCACCGGGACGGGGGCCGGCTCGGGCGCCGCGACGGGGAGCGGCTCGACGGGCACGACGAACCTCGGCGGCTCCGCGGACCCCGGCGGCGGCCAGCCCGGCACGGGGGCCGTCGTGGGCGGCGGCCCGAAGTCGGGGAGCGGCTCTGCGAGCTGCTCGGGCGCCGTGAGCACGGGGGGCGGGAAGTCCGCGGGCGACGAGAACACGCGCGGCAGCTCAGGGGGCACCCCGGAGGATGCCGCTGCCGACGCGGGGGGCGGCGGCGCCTCGTCGGCGGGCGCGAGCTGCGAGGCTTCGGGCGGAGGGCCGAAGCCCTCGGGCTCCGCGACGGGGGCGGGAGGAGCGGCAGGCGTGGCGGGCGCAGCAGGGGCGGGCAGCGGGGCGGACGCGACGACGGCCGGTGCGAGGGAGGTCGGCTCGGGGAACGTCGGCGTCTCGGCGGGCTCGCCCTCCTCGGGGTCGAACCAGCCGCGCCTGCCGAGGTGCAGGGGGCTGCCGATGAGCGACGCCTTCTTGCGCAGCGCGCCCTTGAGCTCGTAGCGCAGCCCCACCCGCGCACCGCGGTTCGTGTGGAAGTTCCAGGCCTCGACGACGATGCCGTCCATCGACGTGCCGCCGTAGCTGATGATGCCGGAGACGGCGAACGCCGTCGCATCGGCCCCCGGCTCACCCGCGGCGAGCGCTCGGGCGACCGTCGACGCATCCTGCCCCTTGCCCACGGGAACCTTGCGCAGCTCGGTCGCTCCGCCGCGCTGCACGTTGAGCAGGGGGGCGAACGGCGTGCCCGACGCCATGAGGGCGTCGATCGCGGCGGCGAGGGTCTTCGTCGCGAGGTCGAGCGCCTGGGGGTCCACGCAGCCAGAGTATCCCGAGTGGCATGACGAGCCCGGTAGCGCAACCCCCTCACGGGCATCCTCATGCCGACATAGCGTCGAGAGGACAACGCATGAGAAGAAGAGGAAGCACGACATGGCACAGGTAATCCAGACCGTCGACGTCGAGGTCCCCGTGACCACCGCCTACGACCAGTGGACGCAGTTCGAGGAGTTCCCGAAGTTCTTGAGCTTCGTCGAGGAGATCACCCAGCAGGACGACACGCACAACCACTGGAAGGTCAACATCGCGGGCGGCGAGCGCGAGTTCGACACCGTGGTCACCGAGCAGCTGCCCGACGAGCGCGTCGCGTGGACGAGCACGGGCGGCGAGGTCGACCACGCCGGGGTCGTCACGTTCCACAAGCTCTCCGACACCACGTCGCGCCTGGCCGTGCAGATCGACTGGGAGCCGCAGGGCTTCCTCGAGCGCGCGGGTGCCGCGCTCGACATCCCCGACCGCGCGGTGAAGGCCGAGCTCGAGAACTTCAAGAAGTTCATCGAGGCGCGCGGCACCGCCGACGGCGCGTGGCGGGGCACCGTCACCAACTGATGTGCGCGCGCGTCCTAGCGGGCGCGGAATCCCGAGGGTCATGCTGGGCGTTGTGTCCAGCATGACCCTCGCCATCACCGGATCCACCGGCCACGTCGGCCGCCTCGTCGCCGCCCAGCTGGGCGACCTCGACCCGCTCCTCGTCGTACGCGACGCGAGCCGCGCACCCGCGGGCTTCCGCACCGCGCAGACCACGTACGGCGAGCGCTCCCGCTCGGCCGGGGTGCTCGCGGGCGTGGACGTGCTCTTCATGGTGTCCGCCTCGGAGTCGCCCACGCGGCGCGAGGAGCACCGCTCCTTCATCGCCGCGGCCGCGGACGCCGGGGTCGGCCACATCGTCTACACGTCGTTCTTCGGCGCCGACCCGCGGGCGGTATTCACGCTCGGCCGCGACCATGCCGACGCCGAGGCGGCGGTGCGGGAGTCGGGCATGCGCTTCACGTTCCTGCGCGACAACTTCTACTCCGACCTGCTGCCGCACTTCGCCGACGAGTCCGGCGTCATCCGCGGTCCCGCGGGCGACGGGCGCGTCGCGGCCGTGGCGCGCGCCGATGTGGCCGATGTCGCCTCCGCAGTGCTGCGCGACCCCGCGGCGCACGTCGACACGACGTACGAGCTCACGGGACCCGAGGCCCTCACGCTCGACGAGGTGGCCGCCCGCGCGGGCGCCGCGCTCGGGGCGTCCCTGCGGTACGAGCGGGAGACGCTCGCGGAGGCCTACGCGTCCCGCCGCCGGTGGAGCGAGGAGCAGTGGCAGCTCGACGCGTGGGTGAGCACCTACACGGCGATAGCCGACGGCGAGGTCGCGCGGGTCACGGACGACGTGGCGCGCGTCGCCGGGCATCCCGCGCGCAGCATCGAGGACGCCCTCGCGTCAAGGGCCTGACCCGCGGCAACCGGATTCGTATCCTGTTACGAACACTGGGGGATGGAGGTGTGTCGTGACGGACAGGCTGCAGACGAGGTACCGGCTCGACCAGGTCATCGCGACCGGCGGCATGGCCCAGGTCTACCGCGCGCGCGACGAGTTCCTCGGACGTGACGTGGCGATCAAGGTCTTCCGCGCGAGCGCGACGGCCGAGCTCGACTTCAAGCGCCAGGAGGACGAGGTCAACGTGCTCGCGCGCCTCAACCACCCCAACCTCGTGACGCTGCTCGACGCGGCGGTGGACAGGTCCGACCCGGATGCGACGCGCATCTACTACGTCATGGAGCTCGTCGAGGGCACCGACCTCAAGCGCCGGCTCGACGAGGGTCCGCTCGTCGCACGCCAGGTCGCCCAGCTCGGCTACCACGCCGCCTCGGCGCTCGAGTACGTGCACGGGCAGGGCATCGTGCACCGCGATGTGAAGCCCGCGAACATCCTGCTGACCTTCGACGACGACGGGTCGCGCGTCAACGCCAAGCTCGGCGACTTCGGTGTCGCGTCGATCGGCCCGGCCGAGGCGATAGCCGACGACGAGATCGTCACGGGCACCGTCGCCTACCTGAGCCCGGAGCAGGCGCGCGGGGAGGAGGTGGGCGCCGCATCGGACGTGTACTCGCTCGGGCTCGTGCTGCTGCAGTGCTTCACGGGTGTGCTCGCGTTCCCCGGCCCGCCCCAGCACTCCGCGCTCGCGCGCCTCATCGACGACCCCGCGATCCCGGGCTCCGTGCCCGCGGAGTGGGCGCCCCTGCTGCGCGCCATGACGGCGCGCGACGCCGCGGAGCGTCCCGACATCCACGACGTCGCCCTCGCGCTGCGGCAGATGTTCCTCGCCGAGTCGGGGCGCCACAAGGCCGACCGGCCCGTCGACGGGGCCGAGCGCCCCGCCGGGACGGGACGACACGGCGTGCTCGGATCTCCTCCCGACGACGCCTTCGACCGCATCACGGCCCTGGCCGCGCGCGTCCTGCGAGCCCCCGTCGCGATCGTGAGCCTCGTCGACGACGACCGCGTCTGGTTCACCTCGACCGAGGGCCTCGACATCCGCGAGATCGCGCGCGATCCCGCGAACCCGCTCGTCGCCGCCGAGCTCGGCCTCCCGTTCTACGCGGGAGTGCCGCTCACGACACCCGACGGTCGCGACCTCGGAACCCTGTGCGTGCTCGACGTCGAGCCTCGCACCCTCGCGCCCGCCGAGCTCGCGACCCTCACCGACCTCGCGGCGCTCGTCGTGCGCGAGCTCGAGCTGCGCCGCGAGGCGGGCGCCCTGCAGGCGCTCGAGCCCGAGCTCCTGGGCGGCGCCGATACCGGGGAGGGCGGCACGATCATCACCAACCGCGCCTCGACGGGCCCCATCGAGGTTCCCGCCACGCAGTGACGCTGCCCCCGCGGCGGGGGCGCGGCATCTACGATTGGGGTACGCGCGGCCCGCTCCATGGCCGGTGCAGACCGATCAGGACGTTCGAAGGGGAGCGATGCTGGGGTACATTGCGCACGGGGTCGCCAACCCGGCCGCACGGCTGTGGCTCGCGACATCCTCGCAGTCCTGGCGACACCTGCCGACCCCCTCGGACCCGCCGCTCGTGCACGCGCCGGGCTCCGACTCCGACCGCGTGCTGCTGCTCGGCTCCGGCATCGCGGTGGGCTACGGCGTCATGTCGCACGACCTCGCGCTCGGCGGCCACTTCGCGCGAGGGCTGAGCTCGCTCACGGGCCGCGGCGCGACTGTCGACATCGTCGGCCGGCCCGACATGGCGCCGTCGAACACGCGCGCGACGCTCGGCACCCTCGACCTCGGCCGGTTCGACGCGCTCGTGCTCATCCTCGGCGGCCTCGAGGCCCTCACCCTCATGCCCACGGGCATGTGGCGGCGCCAGATGCGCGCGCTGCTCGCCGAGCTCGTGGCGGTGGCACCGCCGAGCCTCAAGGTGTTCGTCGTCGAGATCGGCGCGCCCCTCCTCGCGGGGCTGCCCGTCGTGGTGCGCAAGGCCGTGTGGTCGCACCTGCTGCGCCTCAACCGCGCGACCGAAGAGCTGTGCGCCGAGTTCGACAACCTGACCTTCGTCGCGTTCGCGCCCGCGCAGGGCGACGTCAACACGCTGCGCGGCCGCACGACGTACCAGGGCTGGGCCGAGCTCATCGCGCCGCCCGTCGCGCGCGCCCTCGACGCCGAGGCGCGCCGGCGCCGGCCCGCGAACTTCGACGAGGAGTCGCGGCAGCGCGCCGTCGACCTGCTCGACATCGACTCGGTGCCGGACGACGAGCTCCACCGGATCGTCGCCAACGCGCGCGACCTGTTCGGCACGGCGGGGGCCTCCGTGACGATCATCGACCACGACGTGCAGCGCACGAAGGCGGCGGTGGGGATGCCCAGCGGCACGATCCCGCGGGCCGACTCGATCTGCAACCTCACGATCGGCGAGCAGGGCGTGCTCGTCGTGGAGGACATGACGACCGACCCGCGCCTCGCCGGATCGCCGTGGGCCGACGGCGCCCTCGCGCGCTTCTACGCGGGGTACCCCGTGGAGGCGCCCGACGGCCAGCGCATCGGCGCCCTGTGCATCGTCGACAGCGCGCCCCGGAGGTTCAGCGACACCGACGCCGCCCTCCTGCGCCAGCTCGCGCTGCGCGTGCAGTCGGCCCTGTGGGGCGCGCGCGTCGCGCGCTAGCGGGAGCTGTTGGCGGTGCGCCCGCGCACGATGCCGATGAACGTCTCGATGTCGGGGGTCGTGCCGTCGAGCGGCCATACCAGTGCCACGCGCGTCTCCGGCGCGTCGAGCACGGGCCGCGCGACCACGTCTTTGCGGCTGAGCGCGCGCGCGACCGACTGGGGCATGATCGCCGTCCCCACATTGGCGGCGACGAGCTCGACGACCTCGGCCCACTCTCCCTCGAGCAGGTCGTCGAGGTCCGCGAGCTCGACGGAGTCGACGGCCTCCACGACGTGGTCCTTGGGGGCGACGACGACGGGCTTCTCGACGTAGAGGGGGATGGCGCTGAACCGCTCCGTGTCGACGGGCAGGCGCACGAGGGCCACGTCCGCGTCGCCGGAGAGCAGGGCCGCGACGGCCTCGGCGGGGGAGAGCTGGGTGAGCGTGAGCGGGTGCCGGGGCATCCTCTCGCGCCAGATGCCCGCCCACTTGCCGGGGGTCACGCCCAGGACGTAGGCGACGGTGAACATGGCCACAGGCTACCCTTGGGAGGTGACCGACCAGACCATGAAGCCCGCCACCGCCGCGAAGAAGCTCAACATCTACCTGCCCGCGACGCCGCAGGAGTTCCAGGACGGCGAGGTCACCCGCGAGCAGTTCCTCGAGCTGCAGGCGAATCCGCCGGAGTGGCTCACGGCCCTCCGCAAGGACGGCCCGCACCCGCGCCAGGAGGTCGCCCGCAAGCTCGGCGTCTCGACGTCGGGCCTCGCCCGCGCCGGCGCGCCCGACGTGCTCACGACCGCGGAGATCAAGGCGCTGCTCGAGCAGAAGCCCGCGTGGCTCGTGGCCGAGCGCGCGACGCACGCCGCCGTGCAGGAGGACAACGCGCGCATCAAGACGGAGCGCGCCGCCAAGGAGCAGGCGCGCGCCCAGCGCGAATCCTCGGGAGGACGGGGACGCTGACGGCACCCTCCCGCTAGGGTGGGGGCACCGACCCGCTGAACACCCACCGGGAGCCGTCATGTCCCTGCTCAGCTCGCCCCACGAAGCCTTCAGCTCGGGCTTCTACCGGGATCCCACGCTCGACTTCGCCGTGCGCGGACTGCTCGGGCACGCGCCCTCCGGGGCGACGGAGCCCGGCGAGGTGCTCGCGACCATCGCGACGGTCCCCGACGGGGACTGGACCGCGTGGCATGCCGCGTGGCTCGACCTCGGAGCCCGGCTGCTCGACGAGGCGTCCGCGCTGCACGAGGCCGGACGGCTCGAGAGCGCCTCGGGCCTGTACCTGCGCGCCTCCCGCTACCTCGCGGAGGCGGTCGACAGCGCGCCGGACGACACGCGCGCCGACGTGTTCCGCCGCCACCGGCTCGCCTGGGACGGCTTCATCGACACGACCCTCTACTCCGCGCAGCGCGTGAGCATCCCCTACGAGGCCGACTCGCTTCCCGGCTACGTGATCAGGCCGGGGGATGACGACGAGCCGCGGCCCACGATCATCCTCGTCAACGGCAGCGACGGCTCGCACAGCGCCATGTGGGGCGATGCGGCCCACGGCGCCCTCGTGCGCGGCTACACCGTGCTCATCTTCGACGGGCCCGGACAGCAGTCGATGCTCTTCGAGCGCGGCACCGCGTTCCGCCCGGACTGGGAGAAGGTCGTCACGCCCGTCGTCGACTTCCTGCTCGCACGGCCCGACGTCGACGCCGCCAAGCTCGCGATCTACGGCATCAGCCAGGGCGGCTACTGGGTGCCGCGCGCGCTCGCCTTCGAGACGCGCCTCGCCGCCGCCATAGCCGACCCCGGCGTCACCGACGTGTCGGCGTCGTGGCTGCCCCGCCTGCCCGCGCCGCTGCGCGCCCTCTTCGAGGCCGGCAAGAAGGACGCGTTCGACCGCGACATGCAGATCGGCATGCGGTTCGGCGCGGCGACCGCGCGCACGTGGGCGTTCCGCGCGAGGCCGTACCGGCAGGAGAGCTACTTCGACACGCTCAACGAGGTGTCGCGGTACGCGCTCGGCGACCTCGCCGCGAGCATCCGCACGCCGCTCTTCATCACGTCGCCCGAGGGGGAGCAGTTCTGGCCGGGGCAGTCCGCGGCCCTCGCCGAGGCCCTGCCGGGGGAGAGGGTGCTGCAGGAGTTCACCGCCGCAGAGGGTGCCGACCTCCACTGCCAGCCCCTCGCGCGCACCCTCACCCAGCAGCGCATGTTCGACTGGCTCGACGTGGCGCTCGACCTCTAGCGCGGGCTAGGCTGGGCGCAGCCCGGGGAGCACTGGATCCTGCGAACCGGCAACTGGTCGGGGGACCATGTTCAGGGGTGGAACCGTCAGAGACGCCGCCAGAGGGTTGGCGGGCCCGTTCGTCGAACGGATGGTCGTCGGAGCAGCACGGGCCCGCGGCGAGCTGCCGCGGCCGTGGGGCGACCCGCGCGTGCACGCCATGGGGCCCGACCCCGACCGCATCCTGCTCGTGGGCGCGGGCATCGTGCGCGGGCTCGGCGTGGCATCGCACGAGCTCGGGCTCGGCGGCCACCTCGCCCGCCGCCTCTCGGCCCTCACGGGCCGTGGTGCGGACATCGAGCTCGTGGGCGTGCCCTCGCTCACCGTCACGGCCGCCCGGCGCCTCGTCGACGGCCTGCAGCTCGAGCGCTACGACGCCGTGGTGCTCATGCTCGGCGCGCGCGAGGCCATCGGCCTGCGCAACCCCGTGGTGTGGGAGCGCGACCTGCTCGACCTCGTGACGACCGTGCGCGAACGTGGCGTGCCCGCGCTCCCGGTGTTCCTCGTCTCGATCGCGCCGCCGCCGAGCGTCGTGCCCTTCGACGGCGTCATCGCGCCCGTCGTGACACGCCACGTGGCCCGGCTCAACGCCGTGCTCGACCGGCTCGGCGCGCTGCCGGGCGTGCACGTCATCCCGTTCGAGCCCGGCGACGCCTTGGGCAACAACGGCCTCGCTGACACGGCGACGTACGCGGCCTGGTCGCGTCCCATCGCCACGGGGATGCACGCCGTGCTCGACGACGCCGTGCCCGTGCGCCCCGCTGGGGTCACGGACGAGCAGCTGCGCCAGGCGTCGCTCGACGCCATGGGCATCCTCGACGATCCGCCGAGCGCCGAGCTCGAGGCCCTCTCCCGCGTCGCGCGCGACCTCTTCGGGGTCGACGGCGCGGCGGTCAACCTCATCGACCACGACCGGCAGCTGAGCAAGTCCGCCCAGGGGTTCCCGCGGGGCGAGATACCCCGGTCGGAGTCGCTGTGCGCGACGACCGTCGAGCAGGACGGCATCCTGGTCGTCGAGGATGCGCAGCGCGACGCCCGCTTCAGCGCGATGCCCTCGGTGGCCGGCGGAGTCGTGCGGTTCTACGCGGGCCACCCCGTCGAGGCCCCGGACGGCCAGCGCGTGGGGACCCTGTGCCTCTTCGACGCCGAGCCGCGCCCCTTCACGAGCGCCGACCGGTCGCTCCTGAGGGAGCTCGCGCTGCGCGTGCAGGCGGAGCTCTGGTCCCACGTGCGGGTGTCCGCGCGGTAGCTCCGGGTCCTCCCTTTGGGGGATGACTAAGTGATTGATTCTCGCAATATACTGTCCTCCAAGGGGAGGCAGGACATGTCCGACGCATTCAGGAACGCCGTGATCAGGCCGATCGTGAACCGCTGGCTCGCGACGTCCGACGTCTCCTGGCGCACGCTGCGCACGCCCGACGGCCCGCCGGTCGCCCGCAGCGAGGGTCCTGACCCCGATCGCGTGCTCCTGACCGGTGCCGGCATCTCGATGGGCTACGGCATGGGGTCGCACGACGTGGCGCTGCCCGGCCAGCTCGCCCGCCGCGTCACGGCGATCACGGGGCGCGGGGTGCAGGTCGACGTCGTCGCGGGGGAGACCCTCACGGTCGAGGACGCCGTCGCGAACCTCACCGTCAAGCGCCTGCGCGAGCTCGACCTCGTCATCGCGACCCCCGGCACCTTCGAGAAGCTCCTGCTGCTGCCCGTGTCCGCGTGGCGTGCGCGCATCGAGCTCATCCTCGACCACTTCGCCGAGAACGCCCCGGCGAGCCTGCGGGTGCAGTTCGTCGCCGTGCCCGAGCTCTCGCACATCCTGCGCATGCCGTGGCCGCTCGCCGTGCTCGCCGACCGTTCGTCGCGCGCGCTCAACCGCTCGCTCGCCGAGGCGTGCGCCGCACGTCCCTACGCGGAGTTCGTGCCCTTCCGCCCGACCGAGCCCGTGGGGCGCGGCGGCACCGGGCGCACCTACGAGCGCTGGGCCGACTTGCTCGCGCCGCGGGTGGCCGCAGCGCTCGAGCAGCACGCGAGGGCGTCGGCGTAGTCCCGAGCCCCGGGGTAGCCTTGGCAGGTGCCCGAGTGTATCCACGGCCTCGACGTTCCTCTGTGCGACAGCTGCTACCCCAAGACCCCCGCGGCCCAGCCGCCCGTCTCGCGCACCCCGCGCGCGCCAGGGGCGAGGGCCCCGCGCGCCGGCGCCGTCACGACGAGCCGTAAGAGCATCGATCCGGCCCAGCAGCGCGCCTACCACGTGACGCACGTGCGCAACCTCGAGGCGATCCTCGCCGCAGGCGCCATCGACGCCGCCGTGGCACCCGTCGTGGACGTGAGCACCGACCTCACGCGCGAGCTGCGGCTCACCGCGGAGGTCGCCCCCGGTCGCAGCGTCGCCGACTTCGTTCCGTTCTACCTGTCACCGACGGCGACCCTGTGGGGCGACCTGCGCGACGGCGCCCAGGATGAGACACGCTGGTCGTCGGCGGCACGCACGGCGGCGTCCGCCGACTTCGTCGTGCTCGTGGCCACGGTCGGCGCGCTCGGACCCGACGCGGTGGTCGCCGACGGCGACGCCGCGGCGAGCTTCACGCGCTTCGCGACGGGCGACGAGATCACGCGCGCCCTCACCCGTCTTCACGACACCGAGGGCCTCGACGCGGGCGAGGTCCTCGCACCCGGCTCTGTCCCGCTCACCGCGGTGCAGCTCATCGGGGTGGCCAACGACCGCGTGCGCGACGCCGTGCGCGGCCTGACCTCGACGAAGGTTGCCGTCTACCCGCCCTGGTTCCAGCCCGCCGACCTCTAGGCCGCGAGCGTGCCGATGAGCCGCCACACCGTGCGCGTGAGCGGCGGGTGGGCGAGCGCGATCTGCCGCAGCACGCGGTACTCGCGCGTAGGACCGGGGCGCAGGCCGTCGTTGGCGGCGATCGCCTCGGCGCGCAGCAGGTAGACCACGAGCTCGTCGACCGTCGGCAGCTCCTCCATGAACTGCCACGGGTCCTCGCCCGCGAGGAGGCGCTCGTGGATCACGGTCTCGAGCTCCTGCGACGCCTCGGCGCGCAGCACCTCGAGGCTCGCGCGCCGCTCCAGCCCCCGGAATTCACCCACCCTCCGACCCTAAGCGCCCTAGCCTTGGAGGATGCACCACACAGCGCCGATCGACCCCGCATCCCACGACGCCCTCGCCGCCCAGGGCCTGCGCCTCGGCATCGTCGACCCCGGCGACCGCGAGGCGTTCACGGCGTGGCTGCGTGCCGACCACCGCGGCTTCCACCTCGCCGAGGCGGGGGAGAAGATCATGTCCGCGAGCCTCGAGGGGCTCGCCTACCGCCGCACGACGGGCGTATGGGACGGCACGGCACGCGACGCGGCCTCGCCCGTCGCGACCGTCGACTCGTGGATCACCGACCTCACGGTGCCGGGCGCGCACGTCGACGCGTGGGCGATCAGCGCCGTGACCGTCGCCCCCACGCACCGCCGCCGCGGCATCGCGCGCGCCCTGCTCGAGGCCGAGCTGCGCACGGCGGCGTCTCTCGGGGTCCCGCTCGCGACGCTCACCGTCTCGGAGTCGACGATCTACGGCCGCTTCGGCTTCGGCACGGCGAGCTTCGCGACCGAGCTCACGATCGACACGCGCCGCGCACGCTGGACGGGCCCGACGCCGCAGGGGCGGCTGCACTTCGTGTCGCCCGCGGAGTTCCGCGCCGAGGCGGAGGTGCTGCACGACCGCATCCGCACCTCGGGCCCCGGGCAGGTGGACTCGTGGCCGCTGCGGTGGGATCGTCTCGCGGGCCTCATCACCGACGACGAGGCACGCGCCAAGTCGCTGCGGGCCGTGCGCTACGACGACGCGGACGGCGAGCTGCGCGGTCTCGCGCTCTACCGGGTCTCGGGCGGCGAGCCCGACTTCGCGGCGCACACCCTCACCGTCGAGCACCTCTCGAGCGAGACGCCCGACGCCTACGCGGCGCTCTGGCGCTACCTGCTCGAGGTCGACCTCGTGAGCACGGTCAAGGCCTACGACCGCTCCGTCGACGAACCCCTGCTGTGGCAGGTCGCCGACATGCGGGCGGTCGCCCAGAACCCCTACGACCACCTGTGGACGCGCATCCTCGACGTGCCGGCCTCGCTCGCCGCCCGGCGCTACGCCGCACCGCTCGACACCGTCATCGAGGTGTCCGACGCGCTCGGCTTCGCCGAGGGCGGCTACGCCGTGCGGGTCGAGGGCGGCGCGGCCGTCGTCGAGCGCACGACCGCGGCAGCCCGGCTGAGGATGTCGGTCAACGAGCTCTCCGCCGTGTACCTCGGCGGCGTCTCGCTCTCGACCCTCGTCGACGCGGGCCGCGCCGAGGAGCTCGTGCCGGGGGCTGCCGAGGACTTCGACGCGGCGTTCCGCACCGCTCGCGCCCCGTGGCTCTCGTTCTGGTTCTGACCCGGCGGTAGATTCGCAGCATGAGCTTCCAGGCGTACCTCGACACGATCAAGGCCAAGACGGGGCTCGGCCCCGCCGAGTTCCGCGCGCAGGCGGAGGAGAAGGGCTACCTCCAGCCCGGCGTGAAGACGGGTGTCATCACCGCGTGGCTCAAGGAGGAGTACGGGCTCGGCCAGGGCCACGCCATGGCCCTCGTCGCGACGTTCAGGGGCAAGCCCGCGGACGACGAGCGCGTCGACAAGCAGTTCTCCGGGGCGAAGGCCCACTGGCGCGAATCCTTCGACGCGCTCGTCGCCGCCGCGCGCGGCTTCGGCCCCGTGGAGCTCGCGCCCACCGACAGCTACGTGAGCCTCACGTCGCAGGGCAGGAAGTTCGCCGTGGTGGCGGCGACCGCCGACCGTCTCGACGTGGGCCTCAAGCTCAAGGGCGAGGAGCCCGTCGGCCGGTTCGAGGCCGCGGGCTCCTGGAACGCCATGGTCACGCACCGCGTGCGCGTCACGGACCCCGCCCAGGTCGACGCCGAGCTTCTCGACGCCCTGCGCCGGGCGTACGACGCGGCCTAGCGGCCCGCCGCGTAGCCCTGGCCGCCGCGCGGGTTCGCCGCCGCGAAGAGCAGCCCGTCGCGCGTCGTCCCCACGCACGACAGCCGGCCGAGGTCCCAGTCGCCCGCGACGGTGACGACGTGCCCGCGCTCGCGCAGCTCCGCGATCACGGCGGCGCCGATCCTGCCCTCGACCACCGCGCCGCCGGGCACCCACTCGCGCGGCCAGAACGAGTCGGGGAACGCCGTCGAGTGGAGCGCCGGCGCGTCGATCGCATGCTGGGGCGTGTACCCGCCCACGATCGTGCGCAGCAGGTAGAGCAGCTGCCACGTGTCCTGCTGGTCGCCGCCCGGCGAGCCGAGCGCGGTCACGGGCCGGCCGTCGCGCAGCACGAGCGTCGGCGTGAGGGTCGTGCGCGGGCGGGCGCCCGGCCGCAGGGCCGACGGCGCGGCCGGGTCGAGCCATGTCGTCTGCAGGCGCGTGCCGAGGCAGAACCCGAGCCCGGGGATGGCGGGCGACGACTGCAGCCAGCCGCCCGACGGCGTCGCCGAGATGATGTTGCCCCAGCGGTCCACGACGTCGATGTGGACGGTGTCGCCCCTCGTCTCGCCCGTCGGTCTCACGGCACCGCCGGTGAGCCCGGACGACTCGCCCGAGGAGGTCGCGACGAGCGGCGGACGGAAGCCGCCCTCGAGGCCCGGGCGGTACTCGAGCGACGCCGTGTCGCCGATGAGCTCGCGGCGCGCCGCGGCGTACTCGGGGGAGAGCAGTGACTCCAGCGGGACCGACGTGTCGCCGTACCACGTGTCCCGGTCGGCGAGGGCGAGCTTCTCGGCCTCGAGGATGGTGTGGGCGCCGAGTGCCGTCGAGGGGTCGAGCCGGGCATCCTCGACGCCGTCGAGGATCTGCAGCATCTGCAGCAGCGCGGGGCCCTGCCCCCACGCCCCCGACTTGGCGATGACGTGCCCGCGGAACTCGGCGGTGACCGCGGGCTCCCACGTCGCCGTGAAGCGCTCGAGGTCCTCGCGGCGGATGACCCCCGCGTGGTCGCCGCCCGTGGAGTGCCGGTGCGGGATGCGCGCGAAGGCGTCGACGGCCTCGGCGACGAAGCCCGCGCCCCACGAGATGCGGGCGCCCTCGATGCGGTCCTCGCGCGTGGAGCCGCGCGCCGCGAGCACGAGCCGCTCGTAGGTGTGCGCGAGCTCGAGGTTCGTGCCGATCGCGCGGCCGTCGCCGTACGCCGCCCAGAGCGCGTGCGACGTGGGCCAGTGCTCCTCGAAGAGGTCCGCGACCCGCGCGATGGTGGCGCGCACGCGCGGGAGCACGGGATGCCCGTCGCGCGCGTACCCGATGGCGTAGGCGAGCACGTCCGCGAGCTCCCACGTGCCGTGGTCGCGCAGCAGCAGGAGCCACGCGTCGACAGCCCCGGGCACCGCCGCCGCGAGCGCGCCGGCCCCCGGCACGAGGTCCAGCCCCTCGGCCCGGAAGTGCTCGATGCTCGCACCCGCGGGCGCGGGGCCCTGGCCGACGAGCACGCGGGGATCCCCGCCCGCGACGGAGACGATGCCCACCATGTCGCCGCCGGGTCCGTTGAGGTGCGGCTCGACGACGTGCAGCACGAAGGCCCCGGCCGTCGCGGCGTCGAAGGCGTTGCCCCCGCGCTCGAGCACGGACTGCGCGGCAGCGGTCGCGAGCCAGTGCGTGGATGCGGCCATCCCGAACCCGCCCTCGAGGGTGGGTCTCGTGGTGAAGGCGGGCGGCGCGGTGAACGTCATCGGGTGAGGGAGAGCTCCCGCAGCTTCGACTCGAGGTCGGCGTTGCTCGGCTCGACCTGGTGGGTGCCGTCGGGGAAGACGATCACGGGGATGTTGGTGCGCCCGCTGATCGCGCGCGCCGCGTCCGCGCCCTCGACGACGGCCTCGACGTCGACGTAGTCATACGCGATGCCGGTGCCGTCGAGGAGCGCCTTCGAGCGGCGGCAGTCGCTGCACCAGTCGGCGCCGTACATGGTGATGCCTGAGTCGGTCATGCTCCAAGGCTAACCCGCACGGCGATCGCGAGCCCGGTCGCGATCTCGTCGACGGACAGGTCGTCGGCCGAGGGCACGTGGATGAAACCCGCGACGACACCCTCGGGCACCGACCCGAGCAGGCGGTACATCACCGAGTTGCACACGAACGCCCCGGCGCTCAGCGACACCTGGGCGGGGATGCCCGCCGCCGTGATCGCGTCCGCTATCGCCCGCACGGGCAGGCCGGAGAGGTAGGCGGCGGGGCCGTCGGGGTCGATCGTGCGCTCGCGCGGCTGGGCGCCCGCGTTGTCGGGGATGCGGGCATCCTCGAGGTTGATCGCGACGCGCTCGGGCGTGATCGCCGTGCGGCCGTCGGCGAGCCCCGTGGCGATGACGAGGTCGGGGGAGTGCTCGGCGATGAGCCCCGCGAGCACCTCGGACGCGCGGCCGAACTCGACGGGCAGCTCGGCCGTCACGAGCCCCTCGACGCCCGTCACGCGGCGCACCGCCTCCCACGAGGAGTTGCTCGCGGCGCCGTCGAACGGCTCGAAACCGGTGAGGAGGACGGTCGGCATGCTCCCACCCTAGATCGCCCCGTAGGGTGGAAGGGTGACGAACCCAGCTCTCGAGATCCGCCACCTGACCAAGAGATTCGGCGCTACGACCGCCGTCGACGACCTCGACCTCGTCGTGCCGAGCGGGTCGTTCTTCGGCCTCGTGGGGCCCAACGGCGCCGGCAAGACCACGACCCTGTCGATGGCGACGGGCCTGTTGAGGCCCGACGGCGGCACGGTCTCCATCCACGGCGTCGACGTGTGGACCGACCTCGTGAAGGCCAAGAGCCTCGTCGGCAACCTGAGCGACGGCGTGCGCCTGTTCGACAGGCTCACGGGCCTCCAACTCATCACCTACGCGGGCCTGCTCTACGGCATGGACCGGGCGACCGTCGCCACGCGCGCCGCCGACCTCCTCGCGATGCTCGACCTCGAGGGTGCGGGGAGCACGCTCGTCGTCGACTACTCCGCGGGTATGACCAAGAAGATCGCCCTCGCGTGCGCCCTCGTGCACGCGCCGCAGCTGCTCGTGCTCGACGAGCCGTTCGAGTCGGTCGACCCCGTGAGCGCGGCGAACATCCGCGACATCCTCGAGGGCTTCGTGAAGTCCGGCGGCACGGTCATCGTGTCGAGCCACGTCATGGACCTCGTGCAGCGCATGTGCGACCACGTCGCCGTCATCGACAAGGGGCGCGTCGTCGTCTCGGGCACCATCGACGAGGTGCGCGCGGGCGGCTCGCTCGAAGACCGCTTCGTCGAGCTCGTCGGCGGCCGCAACACGGGGGAGGGGCCCGAATGGTTGCGACTCTCGTAAGGCTGCGCTTCCAGCTGCTCGCCAACGGCCTCAGGAAGAGCCCGTTCCAGATCGTCGCCGTCGTGCTCGGCGGCCTCTACGGGCTCCTGCTGCTCGGCCTCGCCGTCACATCGCTCATCGCCCTGCGCCTCGCGCCCGTCGACCTCGCGCAGACCGTCGTGGTGCTCGCGGGGGCGGCGGTCATCCTGGGGTGGACGTTCCTGCCCGTGCTCACCGCGGGCATCGACCAGACCGTCGACACCGCGCGCCTCGCGCCCTTCCCCGTGCCGCTCAACACGCTCGTGCTCTCGCTCGCCGTGAGCGGCGTGCTGGGCGTGCCCGGCATCGTCACGTCGATAGCCGCGCTCGCGACGGTGGTGACCTGGTCGCGCGACATCCTGAGCGCCCTCGCCGCGCTCGTGGGCGCCGTCATCGGCGTGGTCACGGCGGTCGTGGGGTCGAGGATGCTCGCCGCCCTCGCGAGCCGCGTCGGCGCCGGCCGGCGCGCGCGTGAGGCGCGCACGCTGCTCGTCTTCGTGCCGCTCATGCTGCTCGGACCGATCATCTTCCTCGTCTCGGGAGCGCTGCGGAACGTCTCCGACCTGCTGCCGACCATCGCCGACATCGTGGGCTGGACCCCGTTCGGCGCGGCGTGGGCTATCCCCGCCGCCGTGGCCACGGGCGACTTCGCCAAGGCCGGGGCCCTGCTGCTCATGGCGCTCGCGACGCTCGTCGTCTTCGTCGCGCTCTGGCGCTGGGGTCTCGCGCGCGCCCTCGAGCGCCCCGCCCGCGCCGCCGAGTCGAAGGTGTCGCGGCGCGGCAACGGCCTGTTCGGGGTGTTCGCCGCGACGCCCACGGGCGCCGTCGCGGCCCGCGCGCTCACCTACTGGATCCGCGACCCGCGCTACGCGCAGTCGCTCGTGACGATCCCGATCGTGCCGGTCCTGCTGTTCTTCTGGGGCGGGTTCGGCGAGAACCTCGCGATCCTCGTGTGGGTCGGGCCGGTCGTCGCCGTGCTCCTGTCGATGTCGATCTACACCGACATCTCCTACGACAACACCGCGTTCGCGCTCCACCTGCAGACGGGCGTCACGGGCGTCGCGGACCGCGCGGGGCGCGTCATCGCCCTCGCGGTGTTCGCCGTCCCCGTGTCGCTCCTGCTCACGGTGGGCAGCGTCGCGGTCTCGGGCACGTGGTCGCTGCTCCCGGGCCTCCTGGGCATCACGCTGGGCATCCTGCTCACGGGATTCGCCGTGTCGTCGGTGATCTCGGGCCGGTTCACGTTCGCCGTGCCGGCGCCGGGCGACAGCCCGTTCAAGGCGCGCCCCGGCGGCGGGTTCAGCCTCATGATCTCGACGTTCGCGACGTGGGGGATCCTGGGCGTGCTCGTGCTCCCCGAGCTCGTGCTCGCCCTCCTGGGCTTCGCCACCGACAACGTCGCGCTCGGCGTAGCCTCCCTCGGCGTGGGCCTCGCACTCGGCGGGGGACTGCTCGTGCTCGGGGTGCGGCTGGGCGGCCGCATCCTCGACGCCCGCGGGCCGGAGCTGCTCGCCCAGCTGCAGAACCAGAAGTAGCTAGGAGTCGATCGAGCCGTCAGGCACGGCGCCGCCGCCGAGCTGCACGATGTCGACGATCTGGAACGGGAAGTTGTCGTCCGCGACGACGATCCGCAGCACGACCTCCCAGCTCGCGCTCTCTGCGAGCATGAGGCACGAGGTCTCGTCGCCGGGCCGGGTCTGCGGGAAGGTCGTGCACGTGAGCTCGTCGACCACGACGTCGGTGAGCGAGGCCCGCACCGCCTCCTCCATGCCCTCCCGCGTGAGGTAGTAGTCGTGCTCCGCCGCGGTGAACGGCGGGTACTCCGTGTCGGACGGGGCGGCGCCCGGGGTCTGCGGGACGGGCGCGGCGGCCAGGATGAGGGGCAGGGCGAGCGCGACGACGACGATGACGTAGGCGAGCTGGGTGAAGACGTACACCGCGAGCAGCCACGCGCTCTCGGCGCCCGTGCGGACGACGCGCGCGATGAGGTAGACGATGGGCAGCCACGCCCATCGCGGCGAGGGCGGGGTGTGGCCGCGCTCGTTGAGCCGCCGGGCGTCGGCGCGCGCGAGCAGCACGAGGGCGGTGATGAAGACACCGAGCAGGGGGAGCACGTAGATGCGGCCGCCCGCGGGGCTCATCGAGAGGGTGAGGCCGCCGACCACGACCGTGAGCAGCCCGTACCAGACCGGCGACACCGCGATGAGCCAGCCCTGCGCGGTGTGGGTGCTCCCGTACATGACGATGGACGTCGAGGAGAGCGGCTGCGCCACGACGGGCTCGGCCTCGGGCGCCCGCGGGGCGTACCCGGCGGCGCGGCGCGCATACTCAGCCGACGAGATGTCCTCGGCGCGCTCGAGCACGGCCACGGCGGCGGGCGCGACCACGGCGACGGGCTCGGGCGTGCGCACGTGGCCCGTCCACGCGAGACCGTCCCACCAGCGGCGGGACGACGGATCACGCGGATCCGGGTACCACCCCGCGGGCGGCAGCGCGCCGCTCTCCACCATCGAACCCCCCAGATCGTCCCGGATCCGAGGCTAGTCGAGGGATTCTCGCTCTCGCGGCCCCCAGTTGGCGGGGTTCAGAACAGCGTGTCGGGGGCGGCGGGTGCCGTGAGGCGGGCGGAGCCCGGGGTGCCGCCGCCGGGATAGCCGGGCCCGGTGTCGGGGGTACGTCCGCGCGCGAAGGCCTCCGCGGCGCCGCGCGCACGCGCGTCCGCCGCCTCGTTCATGACGTGGCCGACGTGGCCGCGCACCCACTCGAAGCGGTAGCGGCGGCCGACGAGCGCGGCGTCGATCTCCTTGAGCAGGTCGACGTTGAGCACGGGCTTGCCGTCGCGCTTGCGCCAGCCCTTCGCCTTCCAGCCGGGCATCCACTGGGTCACCGAGTTGATGACGTACTGGCTGTCGCACAGGATGTGCAGGTCGTCGTCGACATGGGCCGTCGCCCGCAGCAGGTCGAGCACGGCCATGAGCTCGCCCTGGTTGTTCGTGGCGCGCTCCCAGCCTCCGGCCGCCCAGGTGGAGTCGTCGACGTACCACGCCCAGCCGGCGGGGCCGGGGTTGCCGAGTGCGGATCCGTCTGCTGCTGCCGTGATAGTCATCGTTCCCAGCGTAACGACCCGTACGCCTGTTCCCGGCGATCCGCAAGCCCGCGCGGGCGCGACGGCGCCGGACGTACCGTCGGAGGCATGGGAATCATCCGCCGCAAGGCGGGTGGCACCGCCTAGGCACCCGCGCAGCACAGCAGTGGGGAGGATGCTCGGGCATCCTCCCCACTGGGCTGTGAGGCGGCGCTACTGCTGCACGGGCAGCATGCCCGTGAGCACGAACGCCGTGGACGGCTGGTCGGGCGTGATCTCCAGGCCCGCGTTGTACGAGGTGCCGTCGAGCTCCACGACGCACGTCGTGGTCGAGCCCACGTCCATCGAGGCGAAGGGCACGCACTCGACGCTGCCGACGTCGAAGGTCTTGGCGAGGTCGAGGCGCACCTGGGCCTCCATCCCCTCCTTGGTGAGCAGGTTGTTGCGCTCCTGCGCCGACAGGGTGGCGACCGGGTCGGGGATCGACGTGCTCTGCGCGGGCACGGGCGGTGTGAAGCTCGAGAGGATAGCGGGATTGCCGATGACGGCGACGTAGAGCAGGCCCACGAGCGCCACGAACGACAGGATGTACGTGATCACGAGCCCGACGCCGCGCACCCCGACGCGCACCATGCGCACGACCAGGTAGAAGAAGGGCAGCAGCACCCACCACAGCGACGGCGCGCGGTAGCCGCGGTCGCGGAGGTGGCGGATGTCCTGCCGCGCGAGCAGGAACGTCATCGCGAAGGCCACGACGAGCAGCCCGCCCTGCACGAGGAACGGGTTGACGATCGCGAGCACGGTCATGCCCGCGATGAGCAGGGCCGCGGTCCACAGCGGCGACGTCGCGAACAGCCAGGCCGACAACGTCTGCGAGCCTCCCGTCGGGAGGTTCCTGTCGGGGAACGAGTCCTGCCAGGCCTGGTTGGTGCGGGCGGGCGTGTAGCCGGCCGCCGCGCGGGCGCGCTCGGCGCTGGAGCGCGCGGGATCCGGCTCCGGGGCGATCGAGAGCGTGGGAGCGGGTTCGGCAGCGGGCGCGGGAGCGGGTTCGGGAGCGCGGACGGGCTCGGGCGCTCGCACGGGCTCCGGGGCCACGGCGGGTGCCGCCGGTGCCGCGGTGCCGCGCGCGGGCGTGTCGGGCTCGCCCTGCACGAGGGCGCCGACCTGGGCGCGCAGCTCGCGGCGGCTGCGGGCGTCCGTGGTCTCGCGCACGGGCTCGGCGGGCGCCGGCGCGGGCGCGGCGCGCGTGATCTCGCGGAACTCGTTGGTCCACTGCGTGCCCGTCCAGTGCCTCAGACGGGTCGCGTTGGGTCGATCGGGGTACCAGCCCTCCGGTGGGAGCCCTGAAGTGTCAGCCATGCGTCTTTCTCACCGCTAGGAGCGGGTGCCGTCCTGGATCGTCTCGGTGGTCAGCGGTCCTCCGAGCATCTCACGCAGCTGGCGCCGCGTGAGCGTGTTGGGGTCGGGCGCGGTGGTAGCCGGCGCCGACCGTTCGGGGGTCGGCGCCGGCCTGCTCGCGGAAGCACGGGAGGAGACGAAATCGGGCACCATGTCGATGACGAGCGGTCGCACCTCGGTCGACCACGCCTCGCCGTCCCACCAGCGGAGCTGCTCAGCTCCAGACTGGTCCGGGTACCATCCCGCGGGAATCGTCCCGCGCTCCAAGAGTGACAATGTCGGCCCCCCGCCGTACTCGATGACTCCCTCGACTGTAGCCAAGGGGCATCCCGCGGTCTCAGTCCCAGTACGGGGATGCCCCGTTAGCGGGACAGGAGGGGTGCCTTCTCCGGGTGCTCGTCGAACCACTGCGCCACGTACCAGCACATGGGCACGATCCGTCGCGTCGAGTTCTCCTCGACGTCGTCGACCGCGAAGGCCACGACGTCGGCCGCGTAGCCCTTGCCGCGCAGGTGCGGCTGGGTGAAGGTGTGGTGGAACGAGATCGAGTTGCCGTTGACCGCGTAGTCGGCGACGGCGGCGAGGTGCCCTTCGACCGTGAGGGTGTAGCGCCGGGCGTCGGGTTCGTGGGCGAGCTCCTTCATAACCCCAGCCTAGGCAGTGCGCGTGCGGAGTGCAGGGAATATCCATGCGAACGCATGCGCTGTACCGGACATGAAGCGCATCGGGTTCCTCTCGTTCGGCCACTACCAGGCGGTCCCCGGATCGGTGATGCGCACGGCGGGCGACTCCCTGCGGCAGCACGTCGACCTCGCGGTCGCCGCGGAGGAGGTGGGCGTCGACGGCGCGTACGTGCGCGTGCACCACTTCGCGAACCAGCTCGCGAGCCCGTTCCCGCTGCTCGCCGCCATGGGCGTGAGCACGAAGACCATCGAGCTCGGCACCGCCGTCATCGACATGCGGTACGAGAACCCCCTCTACATGGCCGAGGATGCCGCGGCCGCCGACCTCCTGAGCGCGAACGCCGGCGCGGGCGGCAGGCTGCAGCTCGGCCTGAGCCGCGGATCACCCGAGACCGCCCTCAACGGCTACGAGGCGTTCGGCTACGTGCCCGCGGAGGGCAGGGATGCCGCGGACGACGCGCGCGCCAAGACCGAGCTCTTCCGTGCCGCGATCGCGGGCGCGCCCGTCACGCGCACGGCGCAGGGCAACGGGCTGCTCGCCATCCAGCCCCAGTCGCCGGGCCTCTCCGACCGCATCTGGTGGGGCTCGGGAACCCGGGCCACCGCGAAGTGGACGGGGGAGCGGGGCATGAACCTCATGAGCTCCACGCTCCTCACCGAGGACACGGGAGTGCCGTTCGACGAGCTGCAGGCTGAGCAGATCGAGATCTTCCGCACGGCGTGGCGGGACGCCGGGCACGAGCGCGAGCCGCGCGTGTCGGTGAGCCGCAGCATCCTGCCGATCACGACCGACCAGGACCGCGCCTACTTCGGCCGCGAGCGCAACAGCGAGGACCAGGTCGGCTACCTCGACGGCGGCCTCGCGCGCTTCGGCAAGAGCTACGTGGGCGAGCCCGACGAGCTCGTCGCCCAGCTGCGCGAGGATGCGGCCTTGCAGGCGGCCGACACCGTGCTCGTCACCGTGCCGAACCAGCTCGGCGTCGAGTACAACGCGCGCCTGCTCGAGACGATCGTGAAGGACGTGGCGACGCCGCTCGGCTGGCGCGACTAGCACCTAGGCTCGAAGGGTGCGACGTCTCCTGGGTCCCGTCCTCCTGCTCACCGCCGTGCTGCTCGCGGCGCCGACCGCGGCGCGCGCCGACACGTCGGACTTCACGTTCGACTCGTACCACGCCGACTACACGCTCACGCGGCTCGCCGACGGCACCTCGCACCTCGAGGTCGTCGAGACGATCGTCGCGCGGTTCCCGGACTTCGACCAGAACCGCGGCATCGTCCGGGCGATCCCCGACGACTACGACGGCGTCGACCTCGGCACGCGCGTCGCCTCGGTGACCGACGAGAACGGCGATCCCGTCTACTACGAGACCGACCACACCGGCGACTTCGTCGAGCTCGCACTCGGCACCGACGAGTTCGTGCACGGGGTCGTGACCTACGTCATCACCTACTCGCAGGAGAACGTCGTGCGCTCCTTCGACGACACCGACTCCGACGAGTTCTACTGGGACCTCAACGGCACCGGCTGGGACCAGCCCTTCGGCACGGTCTCGGGCGTGCTGCACGTCGACCCGTCGCTCACGCCGGCGCTGAGCGGCAACGACGCGTGCTACGCGGGGACGAAGGACGACCCGCGCGAGTGCGCGGTGACCGACCTCGCGGTGTCGGTGCAGGACCTGGCCCCGCGCGAGACCGTCACGATGTCGATCGGCTTCGAGAAGGGGACCTTCGTCGCCCCGCAGCCGACGCGGAACATCCCGCTGCCGATCCCGCTGTGGCTCGACGTGCTCTCCGCAGCCCTCGGCGTGCTGGGCGTGGGTGTCGCGGTGCTCGCCGTCGTGGCGCGCGTGCGCGCGGGCCGCGGCCGGGCGCGCAAGGGCACGGTCATCGCGCAGTACTCGGAGCCGGACGACATCACGATCGTGCAGTCCGCGCACCTCGTGAACCGCGGCACGTCCGCGATCCCCGCGGCCATCGTGCGCCTCGCGGTGCGCAAGAACCTGCGCATCCTCGCCTACACTGTCGAGGGCACCGACGAGCCGTACTCGTTGCAGTTCCTCACCCACGACCGCGCGAACCCCGAGGACATGGCCGTCCTCGCGATCCTGTTCGGGCAGTCGCCGGCGGAGGGCGCGACGACGCCGTTCGGGCAGTCGGAGAGCGCCAAGGCGTCCGCCCTGCTCTCGCTGAGCACCGACGCCGCGAGCTCCCTGCGCACCGAGGGCTACCGCGAGCGCCCGGGCGGGCTCGGCACCGGACTCGCGCTCGTGGCGCTGCAGGCGGTGCTCGGCATCGTCACGATCGGCACCGCGTCGGGGTCGTTCGGGGCGTTCTCGAACCTGAGCCTGTTCATCGTGCCCACGATGCTCGTGGGCACCGTAGCCTTCATCGTCACCGCGATCGCGGCGGCACGGCCGTTGCGCCTGACGGAGAAGGGCGTGACGGCCGAGACGTTCCTCGACGGGCTCAAGCTCTACCTCACCGTCGCCGAGGAGGACCGACTGCGCATCCTGCAGAGCCCCGGCGGCGCGGAGCGAGTCGACGTCGACGACAACCAGCAGATGATCAAGCTCTACGAGAAGCTCCTGCCGTGGGCCGTGCTGTGGGGCGTCGAGCGCGAGTGGGCGAAGGAGCTCGCCCTGCGCGTCGAGGCCGAACCCACCGTGCAGAACGACTGGTGGGTCGGGCAGACCGCGTTCTCGTCGACCGTGTTCTCGCACGCCGTCGGCGGGTTCCAGACGGCGGTCACGCCGCCCTCCTCCTCGTCGAACGGGTGGTCTGGCAGCAGCATGGGCTCGGGCTTCGGCGGCGGCTCCTTCGGCGGCGGCTTCGCCGGCGGCGGCGGGGGTGGCGGCGGCGGCGGGGGCCGCTAGCGCACCTCCTCGAGCGACTCCCCGGTCGGATCCCCGGCCGCAGGGTCGGCGAGCTGCTCGCCGCCGAGGGGCGTGCCCTGCCACGAGAGCAGGGTCCAGCCGGTGTCGGGGTCGCCCTCGAGCTCGATGACACCCGTGTTGTCGATGTCGTGCTCGCCCGCGTACGACGGCGGCACGTTCACCGACCGCCCGGCGACCCACACGCGGATCGCGGCCCCGTGGCTCACGACGACGGCGTGCTCGCTCTCGGCGGCGACGCGCGCGATGTCGTCGTCGAAGCGCCGGAAGAAGGCGTGCCCATCGGTGCCGCCCGGCATGACGGGGGAGAGGTCGCCCGAGCCCCACGCGAACGCGGTCTCGAGGTACGTGCGCACGCTGCGCATGTCGCGCAGGTCTTCGAGATCGCCCGCCTCGATCTCGTGGATGCCCGGCAGCACGCCCACGTCGAGCCCACGGTCGGCGGCGAGCGGCGCCGCCGTGAGCTGCGTGCGCACGAGGATGCTCGCATAGACGGCGTCGACGGGCATGCCGACGAGCGCGCGGGGGATCATGGCGGCCTGGGTGTGCCCGAGCTCCGTGAGCCCGGGTCCCGGCGCCGCCGTGCTCAGGATTCCCTGGACATTCGCAGGGGTCTGGCCGTGTCGGATGAGTGTGAGACGCACCCCTCAAGCCTAGGTCGGGAGGGTGAACGCCCGACGAACGCGGCTACGCGGGAAGCGACTGCTCGATGAGCGACACGATCTGCGGGTCGTCCGGCTCGGTCTTCGGACGGAAGCGGTGGATGTCGCCGCCCGGCGTGATGACGAACTTCTCGAAGTTCCACGTCACCTTGCCCGCTTTGCCCGCGGCGTCCGGGGTCTGCGTGAGCTCCTTGTAGAGCGGGTGCGCGTTGCGGCCGTTGACCTTCACGCGGTCGAACATGGGGAACGTGACGCCCCACGTGAGGGAGCAGTACTCCTTGATGTCCTCGTTCTTGCCGAGCTCCTGCAGGAACTGGTTGCTCGGGAACCCGAGCACCGTGAACCCGCGGTCGCCGTAGGTCTTCTGCAGCTCCTCGAGCTTCTCGTACTGGGGCGCGAGGCCGCAGCGGGACGCGACGTTGACGATGAGCACGACCTTGTCCTCGTACTCCGCGAGGGAGGTCGTGGCGCCGTCGATGGTGGTGAGCGGGATGTCCGAAATGGTGGTCACGTCATCAACTTACGCCTCAAAAGCTGGGATTAGGATGCGATTGAATCGATCAAAGGAGATCCATGTTCCGCAGCCCGTTCCCCGACGAGGTCATCCCGAACGTCAGCGTCTACGAGTTCCTGTTCGGAGACCTCGACGATGAGGATGCCCGCCGCATCGCCCTCGTGGACGGCCCGTCGGGTGCCGAGACCACCTACGGCCAGCTCGTCGCCCAGATCGACGGCATCGCAGGGGCCCTCGCCGCGCGCGGCGCGGGCGTCGGCACCGTCATCGGCCTGCTGTGCCCCAACGTGCCCATCTTCGCGAGCGTGTTCCACGGCATCCTGCGCTCGGGCGCGACGGCGACCACGATCAACTCGCTCTACACACCCGACGAGATCGCGAGCCAGCTGCGCGACTCCGGCGCGAGCTTCCTCTTCACGGTGTCGCCGCTGCTGCCGCAGGCGCTCGAGGCCGCGGCCGCCGTGGGCATCGACGCGGAGCACCTCATCGTCATCGACGGCGCGGACGGGCATCCCTCGGTCACAGACCTGCTCATGCAGCGGGCCGCCGCACCCGAGGTGGCCTTCGACCCCGCGACCCACCTCGCGGTGCTGCCCTACTCGTCGGGCACCACGGGCCTCGCCAAGGGCGTCAAGCTCAGCCACACCAACCTCGTCGCCAACGTCGTGCAGTGCCGCCCGGTGCTCGACGTCGAGCGCGACGACCGCGTGCTCGCGCTGCTGCCCTTCTTCCACATCTACGGCATGACCGTGCTGCTCAACATCGCGCTCAAGCGTCGCGCGCGGCTCGTGACGATGCCGAAGTTCGACCTGCCCGAGTTCCTGCGGATCATCCAGGACCACGGCTGCACCTACCTCTTCATCGCGCCGCCCATCGCCGTGGCGCTCGCGAAGCACCCGCTCGTCGACCAGTACGACCTGTCGTCGGTGCGCGCCCTGCTCTCCGGGGCCGCGCCGCTCGACAGCGCCCTCGCGGGCGCCGTGGCCGCGCGCCTCGCGACGCGCGTGCGCCAGGGCTACGGCATGACGGAGATGAGCCCCGTGTCGCACGTCATCCCGCCCGAGCGCGAGGACATCTCGCTGGGCTCGATCGGCGTGCCGGTCGCCAACGTGGTCTGCCGCATCGTCGATGTCGAGACGGGCGAGGACCTGCCTGCGGGGGAGACGGGCGAGCTGCTCGTCAAGGGGCCCAACATCATGCTCGGCTACCTCGGCCGCGACGACGCCACCCGCGACACGCTCGACCCCGACGGCTTCCTGCACACCGGCGACATCGCCCGCGTCGACGACGACGGCGTGTTCTGGATAGTCGACCGCCTCAAGGAGCTCATCAAGTACAAGGGCTACCAGGTGGCGCCCGCCGAGCTCGAGGCGCTCCTGCTCACACACCCGCTCATCGCCGACGCGGCGGTCGTCGGCGCCCCCGACGCCGACGGGCAGGAGGTGCCCAAGGCGTTCGTCGTCAAGGTCGCCGACGCCGACCTCGACGAGGCGGGCGTCATGGCCTTCGTCGCCGAGCACGTCGCGCCGCACAAGAAGGTGCGCCAGGTGGCGTTCATCGACGCGGTGCCCAAGTCGAGCTCCGGCAAGATCCTGAGGAAGGACCTCAAGGGGAAGTAGATATGCTCTCGGGGTGCCCGACAGTCCGCTCTCCGCGAGCCCCTACGAGGTGCTCGGGGTTCGGGCGACGGCGACCGACGACGAGCTGAGGCGGGCCTTCCGCAGGGCCCTGCGCGAGACCCACCCCGACACGGGCGGCGACCCGCAGCGGTTCCACGCCGTGCAGGCCGCGTGGGAGCTCGTGAGCACGCCGCAGCGGCGCTCCGCGTACGACGCCGGTCGCGGGGCGCACGAGGAGCGCACGACCTTCACGGCGCAGGCGGCCCGCCCGCGCCAGGACACGCGGCCGAGCACGCGCTCGCACGGGCATCCCGGCGGCTGGCGCCGCGAGCGCTACCTCGAGCAGCTGCGGGAGTGGGTGGGCCGGGGCGTCGACGTCGACGACCCCTACGACCCCGTGCTCGTGCGCAGCGCGCCGCGCGAGATCCGCAGGACGCTCGCCGACGCCCTCGCCGAGGAGGCGACCGCCCGGGCGATCAGCACCCTCGGCATCGGCTACACGGTGTGGCACGACGTCGCGACGACGTCGTCCGAGGCGAAGATCGACCACGTCGTGCTCGGCCCCACGGGCCTCTTCGCGATGCTGTCGGAGGATTTCGGGGGCCCCGTGCGCGTGCGGAGGGGCGAGCTCATCGGCGAGGCGTTCGCGGGGGAGCAGCCCGTGCACGAGCTCGCGTCGCGCGCGCGGTGGCTCTCCCGAGCACTGCGCGTGAGGTTCACGGGGCTCGTGATCGTGCTGCCCGACGACGCCCTCGACGACCCCGTCGTGCCGCTCGGCACGGTGCGCGGCGCGGCGGCCATGGCGGTCAAGCAGGGCTACCTCGGGATGCTCCTGCGCCAGGGCGTGCCCGGCACGCAGCCCATCGGCGGCAACGAGCTCTTCGACATCCGCACCCGGCTGGGAAGGGTCGCGTACGCCTGAGCGTTGTCACGGAGATGACCGACGTGATCCCGGCGCACCTGCTGCCCCTCCTCGAAGACCCCAACTACGCCTACCTCGGCACGATCCGGCCCGACAACACCGTGCAGGTTAACCCCATGTGGTTCCTCTTCGACGGCGAGACGCTGCGCTTCACGCACACCACGAAGCGCGCCAAGTACCGCAACCTGCAGCACAACCCGTCGATGAGCCTCGCGATCATCGACCCGGAGAACCCCTTCCACTACCTGGAGGTGCGCGGGCGGCTCATCGAGGTCGTCCCCGACCCCGAGGGCGACTTCTACGTGACCCTCGGCAAGCGCTACGGCAACCCCGACCAGAAGGCCCCCGCCGACAAGGCCGACCGCGTCGTGCTCGTGATGAGCGTGGAGCGCTCGACCACGCAGTAGCGTCGAACCCATGCACCAGCTGCGCGGCCGGACCTACAGCGGGGGAGGCCCGGAGGTCGAGCTGCCCCGCGGCGACGTCACCGAGGGAGTCGTGCGCGTGGGCGACACCGTCCGCCGCCCGCACCAGCCGCAGTCCTGGGCGGTCGCGGAGTACCTCGACCACCTCGAGTCCGTGGGCTTCGAGGGCAGCCCGCGGTTCCTCGGGCTCGACGAGCAGGGCCGCGACGTGCTCACGTTCCTGCCGGGCGAGGTCGCGGGAGACCCCGTGCCGGACTGGGCGATGCAGGATGCCCTGCTCGCGTCGCTCGGCGGCTTCGTGCGGCGGCTGCACGAGGCCTCCGCGGGCTTCGTCCCGACCGAGCCCTTCCCGCCGCAGTCCGTCGAGCAGGACCCGTTCGAGCTCGTCGCCCACCTCGACATCACGCCGCAGAACACGGTCGTGCGCGACGGGGCGGTCGTGGGCGTTGTCGACTTCGACCTCGCGTCGCCCTCGACGCGGCTCATCGACTCGCTCAACACCGCCATGCACTGGGTGCCGCTGCGGCACCCGGACGACCTCCGGCACGACGTCGACCAGCTCGCGCGCCTGCGCGTGTTCGCGGACGCCTACGGCTGGACCGCCGAGGAGCGCGCCGGACTCGCGGAGTTCGCCGCACGACGGGCCGACCTGAGCTACCGGCGCATGAAGCTGCGCGGCGAGACGCTCGGCGGCGGCTGGGCGCGCATGTGGAGCGAGGGGGTGGGCGATGTGATCGCGCGCCGCGCGGCCTGGCTGCGGGCACAGTCCGCGGCGATCGGCAAGGCCCTCGTATAACAGGTTGTCCCGACAACTATTCCCGTAGTGTGAACAGGTGACCGAATGGCTCGACGACGCGCAGCAGGCAGCCTGGCGCAAGCTCATCGAGGTCGTCGAGCTGCTGCCCGGCACCCTCGACGCGCAGCTGCGCCGTGATGCCGATGTCAGCCACTTCGAGTACCTCACGCTCGCGATGCTCTCCGAGGCGCCCGAGCGCACGCTCAGGATGACGGCCCTCGCGGAGCTCACCCACGCGACCCTCCCGCGCCTCTCGCACGTCGTCTCGCGGCTCGAGCAGCGCGGGTTCGTCGAGCGCACCGCGTGCCCGGAGGATCGTCGCGCCACCAACGTCACGCTCACGGGGTCCGGGTGGACGAAGGTCGTGTCGACCGCCCCCGGCCACGTCGACACCGTGCGCGGGACGGTCTTCGCCCCTCTGGACGGCGAGGATGTCGCCGACCTCGACCGCATCATGGCCCGCATCCTCGAGCGCCTGGGGCGCTGAGACCAGTCGCCCCGCGTCGTGTAACCGAATGACCACCGTGGGCGCTTAAGATGGTGTCTTCGTCTCGGAAGGTACGCAGGTCAGTGATCAGAGTCATCAGCTACAACCTCCGCAAGAATCGCGCGATGAAGGAGCTCCACGAGCTCGCGAAGACGCCCGACCTCGACGCGCTCTGCCTGCAGGAGTGCATCGCCGCGGAGCTGCCGGCCGAGATCGGCGACCTGCACCTCGCCGATGCCACCAAGAGCAACCGGCTGGGGCTCGCGGTGTACTACCGCCGCGACCGCTACGAGCAGCTCGCCAGCCAGTCGTTCGGGCTCAAGAAGTCGCTGCACGACATGATCTTCTCGCCGACGCCCGAGCGCCTCGTGGGCGCCAAGCTCGTCGACCGCGAGTCGGGCCACGAGCTCGTGCTCGCGTCGTTCCACGCCGCGCCGCTCACGGCGCTCAACTCGCTGCGCCGCAAGCAGATCAAGGCCGCGCACGAGCTGCTGCAGGAGCTCGGCTCGGGCGTGCCCATCATCATGGTCGGCGACTACAACTACCCGCTCTTCCAGGGCGGCCTCTCCGACCGCGTCGCCAAGACCGGCTACGACCTCACCCTGAGCGACCGCCGCACCTACACCGCCTACAAGTTCTTCCGCGGGCACTTCGACTTCGTGACCTCGCAGGGCTTCACCATCGAGAACGTCGAGACGATGCCGCGCGGCTCGTCGGACCACATCCCGATCCTCGTGACCGCGGCCTACGGGTCGATCGCCGAGAAGGATGCCGCGGCCTAAGAGGATTCTCACCGACGCCGCGCTCCGCGCGGAGGAGAATGGGCCGATGACCACCCAGGCACAACGTCGGCGCTCGCCCATGACCTGGATGCTCGTGGGCCTCGGCGCGGCGGGGGTCGCGCTGGCCGCGCTGCTCGTGAGCGGGTTCCGCATCTCCGACGAGGCGGGACGCCCCCTCGGCATCCCCGCCGTCGCCGTGAGCCCCGGACCGTCCGCGACGCCCACGCCGACGCCGACGCCGTCGGCCGACGACTCGCCCGATGTCGTCGACGCGCCGCCTCCCGTCACGGTGCAGCTCGACGACCACGGGGGAGACGGCCACGGCGGCGGGGACAACTCCGGCAAGGGCGGCGGCAGCGACGACGGGTAGATGAGAGAGCTCTCATCCCCGCCTCGTCGTCGTCTTAGACGCGGTCATGATCCTGAGAGTGCGACGGACGCCCGCCGCACGACGAAAGGCTCATCATGTCCATCCTCACACCCCGCCGCATCGCGATCGGGTCGGCGATCCTCCTCGCCGGAGCCCTCGGAGCGAGCGGCATCGCGGTCGCCCAGGCCAGCACCGACGACCGGCCGGCAGCTCCGACCACGTCCACGTCGCCCGCCGCGACGCCGACCCCGGCGCCCACCCACTCCGACGACCCGGCCACGCACGACGTCGGCGACGACCACGGGCAGGACGACCCCGCCACCCATGACGTCGGCGACGACCACGGCGACGACCGCCAGGGCGACGACGACGGGCAGCACGGCGGCGTGGACGACAACAGCGGCCACGGCAACGCCCACGAGTCGGACGACGACAACAGCGGCCACGGTCACGGCGACGACGACTGACCCCGCGCGGGGTGCCGGCTAACGCAGCCGGTACCCCATGCCGCGCACCGTCTCGATGCGTCCGGCGCCGAGCTTGGAGCGCAGGTATCCGACGTACACGTCGACGACGTTCGAGCCCGGGTCGAAGTCGAAGCCCCACACGCGGCTCAGGAGCTGCTCGCGGCTCAGCACGCGTCCCGCGTGGCGCATGAGCTCCTCGGCGAGGGAGAACTCGCGCGCGGACAGCTCGACCTCCCTGCCGTCCACGAGCGCGCGTCGCGTGTGCAGGTCGAGCTCGAGCCCTCCCACGGCGAGCACGGGCTCCACGGCCCTGCTCGCGTCGGCGAGCCGGAGCCGGATGCGCGCGAGGAGCTCGTCGAAGCGGAACGGCTTGGGCATGTAGTCGTTGGCGCCGCCCTCGAGGCTCGCGAGCGTGTCCTCGGCTGACGTGCGCGCCGTGAGCACGATCACCGGCAGGGCGGCCCCGGCGGCGCGCACGCGTCGCATGACCTCGTACCCGTCGATGCCGGGCAGTCCGATGTCGAGCACGAGGAGGTCGGCATCGCCCGCGAGGGCGTGCTCGAGGGCCTCGGTGCCCGACGAGACCACGAGGGTGGTGAACCCCGCGGCCCGCAGGCCCTTGTCGATGAACGACGAGATGCGCGACTCGTCCTCGGCGATCAGGATGCGGCTCACGGTGCCTCCACGAGGGGGATGTCGATGCTGAACACGGAGCCCTCCGCCGACGCGGCGCCGCCGTGCGCGGCCGCGATGGCCGCGACGATCGCGAGGCCGAGCCCCGAGCCCGCGGCGCCGCGGCCCACGGCGCCGCGCGCGAACCTCTCGAACACCGTGCGCGCCGCCTCGACGCTCACGCCGGGGCCGTCGTCCTCGACGGAGAACACGAGCCGGCCGTCGTGCACCGCGCTCGACATGCGGACCGCGCCGCGGCCGTGCGTGACGGCGTTCGCGGCGAGCTGGAGCACCGCCTGGGTGATCCGGTCGGGGTCGAGCACGGCCGTGCGGTCGGCTGCCTGCGTGACGGCCCACTCCCGCTCGGGGTCGAGGGCCGCCGCCTTGAGGCGGATGGTGTGCGTGAGTGCTGCGACGGGGGTCGGCTGCGGCCGGATCCGCAGCCCGCGGTTCAGGTCGGAGAGCTCCGCGATATCGCGCACGAGGCCCGCCATGCGGTCGAGCTCGTCGACGGCGAGGTCGCGCGTGGCGACGACGTCGGCGGGGTCCTCCGCGCGCATGACCTCGAGGTGGCCGCGCACGATCGTGATGGGCGTCTTGAGCTCGTGGCCGACATCGTCGAGCAGTCGCCGCTGACCCTGGAGGGCGCCGTCGAGCCTGTCGAGCATGTCGTTGACCGTCACGGTCAGCTCCGAGACGTCGTCGGCGCCCACGACCTCGATGCGCTCCGACGGGTCGGACGCCGTGATGCGCGCGGCGGTCTCGCGGAGCCGTCGGACGGGTGCGAGCAGCCGGCCCGCCACCACCCACCCGACGAGCCCGACCGCCACGAGGGCCACGAGGGCCACGAGCGCGAAGGTCGTGAAGGCGTCGTTGAGGGGCCCGAGCGCGGCCCCCAGGTCGGACACGAACACGAACGTGCCGCTGCGGTCGTCGCCCGTGAGGCCCACGGGGACGGCGACGTAGCGCAGGGGCTCGCCGCCCACGAGCGCCGTGCCGCGGACCACCCCGCCCGCCGCGACCTCGTCGAGGATGCGCGAGACGAACGCCGCGTCGCGCTCCGGGTGCAGGGGCACGTCACCGCCGGGCACGACGGCCGTCGCCCCGTCGAGGAGCGCGAACGTGCCCTCTCCCGACGCGGGGCGGATGCGCTGCACGAGCGCCGAGAGCGTGCCCTCGAGCGTGGGCGCCGCGGCGTCCGCGGCGACGACGGACGCGTCGGCCGCCGCATCCGCGAGCCGCCCGTCGATCTGGGCGAGGGTGCGCTCGCGCTGGATCGCGTAAGCGGTGCCGCCCGCGAGCACCATGCCCACGGCGGTCACCGCGAGCATCGAGGCGAGGATGCGGGAGCGCACCGACCGCAGGGGTCGGCGCGGAGAGGGCATGTGTCGATTATGCGTCCCGGGCCCGCGGGACGAGGTGAGAGTGTTCTTAGCCGCGCGAAACGCGCCTTAACCGAAAGAAGACGCTCCCGTAGGAGCGTCTTCTCTCGTTTGTGCGCGAAGGGGGACTTGAACCCCCACGCCCTATACGGGCACTAGCACCTCAAGCTAGCGCGTCTGCCATTTCCGCCATCCGCGCGCAGTGGGCTTCGTAGAAGCACCGAGGTAAGACAATAGCACGCTGATAGCGTGGTCGGATGACGCAGCCGGAAGAACTCGAAGAGACCGCCCGCATCGCCCGCGATCTGATCCGGTTCGATACCACGAACTACGGCGAGGGCCGGTCGAACGGCGAGACGGAGGCCGCCGAGTACCTGGGCGCGATCCTCGAGGGGCTCGGCCTGAAGACCGAGTACGTGGATGCCGCGCCCGGCCGCACGAGCGTGATCGCGCGCGTCGAGGGTGCCGACCGGTCCAAGCCCGCGCTCGTCGTGCACGGCCACACCGACGTCGTGCCGGCCGACCCCGCGAACTGGAGCGTCGACCCGTTCGGCGGCGTGGTGAAGGACGGCCTGCTGTGGGGCCGCGGAGCCGTGGACATGAAGAACATGGACGCCATGGTCGTGGGCGCGCTCACGGACATCCTCGGCGGGGGAGGGCAGCCGCAGCGCGACCTGGTCATCGCTTTCTTCTCGGACGAGGAGAACGGCGGGGTGTTCGGCTCGCACCACATCGTCGACACGCGGCCCGACCTCTTCGCGGGTGCCGCCGAGGCGATCAGCGAGGTGGGCGGCTACTCGGTGACCCTCAACGGCACTCGCTCGTACCTGCTGCAGACGGGGGAGAAGGCCCTCGTCTGGATCAAGCTCATCGCCCGCGGCACCGCCGCGCACGGCAGCCGGGTCATCCGCGACAACGCCGTCACGAAGCTCGCGCGCGCCGTCGCGACGATCGGCGAGCAGGAGTGGCCCGTGCAGCTCACGGGCACCACCGAGCAGCTCGTCGCCGAGATCGCCGCGCTCATGGGCATCGATCCGACGCGGTCGGGCCCCGACGAGATCGTGCTCAGCACGGGCTCCGCGGCCGGGTTCATCCAGGCGACCCTGCGCACGACGACGAACCCGACGCTGCTGAGCGCCGGGTACAAGCACAACGTCATCCCGGACACCGCGGAGGCGCTCGTCGACATCCGCACGCTACCGGGCGACGAGGATGCCGTGCTCCGGCGTGTGCGCGAGCTCGTGGGCGACGACATCGAGGTCGTCGTGATGCACCGTGACATCGGCCTCGAGAACACCTTCGACGGGCCGCTCGTCGAGGCCATGGTGGGCGCCCTCACGAAGGCCGACCCGGGGGCGCCCGTGCTGCCGTACCTGCTCTCGGGCGGCACCGACAACAAGGCGCTCTCGAAGCTCGGCATCACGGGATACGGGTTCGCACCGCTGCAGCTGCCCGCCGACCTCGACTTCCCCGGGATGTTCCACGGCGTTGACGAGCGCGTGCCGCTGGACGCATTAGTCTTTGGCAGGCGGGTCCTCGGAGACCTGCTCGCGAACTACTAGCAAGACCGGAGGGCCCGATGGAGCTCATCGAGGCGATCATCCTCGGCTTGGTCCAGGGGCTCACCGAGTTCCTGCCGATCTCGTCGAGCGCCCACCTGCTCATCCTGAGCAAGATCATGGGCCACGACGCCGGCGCGACGTTCACGGCGATCAGCCAGCTCGGCACCGAGCTCGCGGTCATCATCTACTTCCGCAAGGACATCGCGCGCATCATCGGGCGCTGGTTCCGGCACTTCGGCACGAGCAAGGGCTCGCACGCGATCGCCATCCCCAAGGATGACCCCGACGTGCGCATGGGCTGGCTCATCATCATCGGCACGATCCCCATCGTGGTGGTGGGCTTCCTCGCCCAGGACCTCATCGAGACGACCCTGCGCTCGCTGTGGATCACGGCGACGGTGCTCATCGTGTTCGGCATCATCCTCGGCGCCGCCGACCTGCTCGGCCGCAAGACGAAGACCATCGAGACGCTCACCTACCGCGACGGCATCTTCATCGGGCTCGCGCAGATGCTCGCCCTCATCCCGGGCGTCTCGCGCTCGGGCGCCACCATGACGATGGGCCGCGCGCTCGGCTACGAGCGGCCGGCCGTGGCGCGCTACGGCTTCCTGCTCGCCATCCCGGCGGTCTTCGGCAGCGGCCTCTACAAGCTCGCCAAGAGCTTCGGGGAGCCCAGGGGCGCCTACGGCTACCCCGAGACGCTCGTCGCGACGGTCGTGGCCTTCGTCGTCGGTTACGCCGTCATCGCGTTCCTGATGCGCTACATCCAGACGCGCTCGTTCCTGCCGTTCGTCATCTACCGCATCCTGCTGGGCGCCGCGCTCATCGTCGTGCTCTCGCTCGGCATCCTCACGCCGTGAGGTCGTGGGCACGGCCCGAGATCCCGCGCCTCGCGGGCCACGGCCCCGTGCCGCGCGTGTGGGACACACCGAGCGGCGGCCTCGTCGAGGCCCGCCCGCTCGCGGTCGCGAACCTCTACGTGTGCGGCATCACGCCCTACGACGCCACCCACCTCGGGCATGCCGCCACCTACCTCGCCTATGACACGCTCGTGCGCCTGTGGCTCGACGCGGGCTACGACGTCACCTACGTGCAGAACGTCACGGATGTCGACGACCCGCTGCTCGAGCGCGCCGCCGCGACCGGGGTCGACTGGCGCGAGCTCGCGGCCGGGCAGGTCGACCTGTTCCGCTCCGACATGCGCGCCCTCGCGGTCATCCCGCCCGACCACTACGTCGCGGTGACGGAGGTCGTCCCCGCCATCGTCGAGTCCGTGGTGCGGCTGCTCGGCACCGGGGCGGCCTACCGCGTGGGGCCCGACGTGTACTTCGACGGCGCGGCGGCGGCCGCCGCATCCCCGTGGCACCTGGGGCAGGAGAGCCGTCTCGACCGCGAGACCATGCTCGCCCTCTCCGCCGAGCGCGGCGGAGACCCGGCGACGCCCGGCAAGCGCGACCCCCTCGACCCCGTGCTGTGGCGCGGGGAGCGCGCGGGAGAGCCGAGCTGGCCCGGCGGGCCGCTCGGGCCGGGCAGGCCCGGCTGGCACATCGAGTGCTCGGTCATCGCGCAGGAGCTCATGGACATCCCCATGACCGTGCAGGGCGGCGGGCACGACCTCGTCTTCCCGCACCACGAGTACAGCGCCGGCCACACGGCCGCGCTCACGGGCCGCGACCACGCCGCCGTGTATGCGCACGCGGGGCTCGTCGCCTACCGCGGCGAGAAGATGAGCAAGTCGCTCGGCAACCTCGTGCTCGTCTCCGAGCTCACGGGCGCCGGGGTCGACCCGCGCGCGGTGCGCCTCGCCGTGCTCGCACAGCACTACCGCTCCGACTGGGAGTGGACGAGCGCGGTGCTCGACGCGGGCCTCGCGCGCCTGCGGTCGTGGACCGAGTGGTCGCGCCGCACGGTGCGCGGCACGCCGCTCACGGCGGACCTGCGCGCGGCCCTCTCCCGCGACCTCGACACCCCGGCCGCCATCGCGCTCGTCGACGCGGCGGTGCTCTCGGGGGGCGGACCGGCCGAGGGCGACCTGGCCGCGATCCACGCGCTGCTGGGTGTCGAGATCCGCTGATCGGCTCCGACTCACCTGAACGGAAGGAGAGAACATGAAGTACATGCTCATGATGTTCGGCAACGCCGGCGAGATGATGGAGGTCCAGTCGCCCGAGTGGATCAGGGAGATGATCGGGTTCATGACCGACCTCGATGTCGACCTCAATGCGCGCGGCGAGATGGTCTTCAACGCGGGGCTCGCCGACAGCACGGCCGCCAGGCTCGTGCACGCCGACGGCCTCGTGACCGACGGCCCGTTCGCCGAGGCGAAGGAGTCGCTCATCGGCTTCTGGGTGCTCGACGTCGAGAGCGAGGCGCGCATCACCGAGATCGCCACGTCGATAGCGCACTACTCGCGCATCGTCGAGGTGCGGCCCGTCGCGGAAGCGCCGCCCGAGGTATGACGCCGCTCGAGGGGGTGCTGCGCGAGCTCGCGCCGCAGGTCCTCGGCATCCTCGTGCGCAGGAACGGCCAGTTCGACGCGTGCGAGGATGCCACGCAGGAGGCCCTGCTCGCGGCGTCGCGCCAGTGGCCCGCCGAGGGCACGCCCGACAGCCCGCTCTCGTGGCTCGTGACCGTGGCGCAGCGCCGGCTCGTCGACGAGTTCCGCAGCGAGAGCGCGCGGCGGCGGCGCGAGGAGCAGTCCGCCGCCCTCGAGGCGCCCGCCGAGGTCGTCGACGCGGACGACACCCTCGAGCTGCTGTTCCTGTGCTGCCACCCCGCGCTGTCGGAGCCGTCGCAGGTCGCCCTCACGCTCCGCGCCGTGGGCGGCCTCACGACCGCCGAGATCGCGAGCGCGTTCCTCGTGCCCGAGGCGACGATGGCGCAGCGCATCAGCCGGGCGAAGGCGTCGATCCGCGCGGCGGGCGGGCGCTTCGAGCAGCTCGACGACGAGGCGCGCGGCGAGCGCCTGGGCGCCGTGCTGCGCGTGCTCTACCTCGTGTTCAACGAGGGCTACACGGCGAGCTCCGGCGCTGAGGCGCTGCGCACCGACCTGACGACGGAGGCGATCAGGCTCGCGAGGATGCTCCCCGCCGAGCCCGAGCCGACGGGCCTGCTCGCCCTCATGCTGCTCACCGACGCGCGGCGCGCGGCGCGCACCAGGTCGGGCGAGCTCGTGCCCCTCGCCGAGCAGGACCGCTCCCTGTGGGATTCCGCCGCGATAGCCGAGGGGATAGCCCTCGTCACGCGCGCCCTCGGCTCCGGACCGGTGGGCCCCTACCAGCTGCAGGCGGCGATCGCGGCGGTGCACGACGAGGCGGCGAGCGCCGACGACACCGACTGGCCGCAGATCCTCGCCCTGTACGACGTGCTCTCGCGGGTCATGCCCGGCCCCGTCGTGGCGCTCAACCGCGCGGTGGCCGTCGCCATGGTGCACGGCCCGCGCGCGGGCCTCGCCGAGCTCGGGTCGCTCGAGGTGGGGCACCGCGTGCACGCCGTGCGCGCGCACCTGCTCGAGCTCGCGGGGGAGCGGGAGGCGGCAGCCACGGCCTACCGCGAGGCGGCGCGCCTGAGCCGGAGCATCCCCGAGCAGCGCTACCTGGCCCTGCGGGCCGCGACGCTCGCGTCGGAGTAGGCCTACTCGGGCTTCGGCCGCCAGGGCTCGTCGCCCGCGGTGCCGTCGCCGGGCTTGCCGTCGCCGCCGCGGCGCAGGTAGCGCTCGAACTCCTCGGCTATCGCCTCGCCGCTCGCCTCCGGGGAGTCGACGGTGTCGCGCGCCTGCTCGAGCTGCTCGATGTACGACGCCATGTCGTCGTCGTCGCCGGCGAGCGCGTCGATGCCGTTCTCCCACGCCTGCGCCTCGCTCACGAGGTCGCCGCGGGGGATGACGACGTCGACGATCTCCTCGAGCTTGTCGAGGATCGCGAGGGTCGCCTTGGGCGAGGGCGCGTTGTGCACGTAGTGCGGCACCGACGCCCAGATCGACATGGTCGTGATGCCGGCCTTCTCCGCGGCGTCCGCGAGCACCGAGAGGATGCCGACAGGCCCTTCGTACCCGCTGCGCTCGATGTCGAGCTGCGCGCGCACCTCGGCGTTCTCGCTGCTCGTGAACACCGAGATGGGGCGCGAGTGCGGCACGTCGGCGAGCATGGCGCCGAGGAACACGATCGACGTGATCTCGTTGCTCTCGATGACCTCGAGGATCTCGCGCGTGAAGGTCTTCCAGCCGCGCGACGGCTCGGTGCCGAGCAGGAGGTAGATGTTCGCGGCGTTCGCGCCGACCTCGCCGCTCTGCGGGGTGTGCGGGCGCGTGGGGCCGTAGGCGGTGACGCCGGGCCAGACGATGTGGCGGTCGCCGTTCTCGTCCGCCGCGACCGACGGGCGGTTGAACTGGTAGTCGAAGTAGTCCTCGGGGTCCACCTCGGCGATGGGGTACAGGTCGAGCACGTCCTTGAGCGTGCGCACGGCGCCGCTCGCGGCCTCGCCCGCATCGTTCCAGCCCTCGAAGGCGACCACGAGGAGTCTGCCACTCGCGAACCGTCCAGCCACTGCGTCCCCTTGCCCCGCCCGACCGCGGTGGGCGGGCTGTATCAAGGATAGAACTACGATTGTCCGTTGTGACCCACGCCCTGCCTGCCGCCGTCCTCTGGGACATGGACGGAACCCTCGTCAACACCGAGCCCTACTGGATCTCGGCGGAGACGGAGCTCATCGAGTCGTACGGCGGCAGCTGGACCCACGAGGAGGCGCTGCAGCTCGTGGGCTCGGGCCTCTTCAACTCCGCCGACATCATCCGCGCCAAGGGCGTCGACCTGCCGCACCAGGAGATCATCGACCGGCTCACCGACCGTGTCATGCAGCAGCTCGTCGAGTTCGGCATACCGTGGCGGCCGGGCGCGCGCGAGCTGCTCGTCGACCTCAAGGAGAACGGCGTGCCCACGGCGCTCGTGACCATGTCGATCAGCCGCATGGCCCACCACGTGGCCGACCACCTCGGTTTCGTCGGCTTCGACGCCGTCGTCGCGGGCGACGACGTGACCGAGAGCAAGCCGCATCCTGAGCCCTACCTGCGCGGCGCGGAGCTGCTGGGCGTCGACCCCGCGGAGTGCGTCTCGATCGAGGACTCGGAGCCGGGCATCCGCTCCGCCGTCGCGGCCGGCACCGTGACGATCGGCGTGCCGTTCATGGTCGACCTGCCCGACGACGTGGCCCACGTGCTGTGGCCCACCCTCGACGGACGCACGACCGCCGACCTCGCGGGCCTGCTCGCGACCGTGGCGTCACGATGACGGCGCAGCGCCGCCAGAGCGGTCCGTTCCGCGTGGGCGACCGCGTGCAGCTCACGGGCCCTAAGGGCACGCTCAACACCGTCACGCTCGAGGCGGGCGGCTCGTTCCACTCGCACCGCGGCGTGCTGAGCCACGACCTCATCATCGGGGCGCCCGACGGCTCGGTCATCACCTCGAGCAACGACGTCGAGTACCTCGCACTGCGCCCCCTGCTCACCGACTTCGTCATGTCGATGCCCCGCGGCGCGGCGATCATCTACCCCAAGGATGCGGCGCAGATCGTCGGCCAGGCCGACATCTTCCCCGGTGCGACGGTCGTCGAGGCGGGCGTGGGATCCGGCGCGCTCTCGCTGTGGCTCCTGCGCGCCATCGGTCCCGGGGGCCACCTGCACTCGTTCGAGCGGCGCGAGGAGTTCTCCGACGTGGCCAAGGGCAACGTCGGGGCGTTCCTCGGCGCCCAGCCCGACAACTGGACGGTCACCGTGGGCGACCTGCAGGACACGCTGCCATCGACGGTCGAGGCCGGCACGGTCGACCGCGTCGTGCTCGACATGCTCGCGCCCTGGGAGTGCCTCGACGTCGTCGCCGACGCCCTCACGCCGGGCGGCGTGCTCATCTGCTACATCGCCACGGTCACGCAGCTCTCGCGCGTCGCGGAGGCGATCCGCGCGACGGGCATGTTCACCGACCCCGACCCGAGCGAGACGCTCGTGCGCACGTGGCACGTCGAGGGCCTCGCGGTGCGGCCGGACCACAGGATGATCGGCCACACCGGCTTCCTCATGACGGCCCGGCGCCTCGCGCCCGGCGCGATCCTGCCCGAGGTCAAGCGCCGCGCCTCCAAGTCCGACTACACCGACGAGGATGTCGAGGCCTGGACGCCGGGCGCGCTGGGGGAGCGCCAGGCGAGTGCGAAGCGCCTGCGCAAGACCGCTCGCGAGGCGCAGGCCGCGGCCGCCGCCGCGCAGGGCGACGCTCCCCACGCCGGGTAGTATTTCCCCGGTGCTCGCCCTCAAGAACGTGTCCGCCTCCCAGAAAAGAGTCCCCGTGCGCAAGCTCGTCAGCGTCGTGATGGCCGCAGGCCTCCTCGCCTCCCTCGCGGCCTGCAGCGCGGCCCCCGTGCCGTACGCCTCGTGCGAGCCGAGCGGCAACGCCGCGCTCGTGACGGCCAAGGGCAAGCTCGACGCCGACCCGCAGGCGGAGTTCCCGACGCCCCTCGTGGCGAAGAAGGCGCAGCTCGCGGTCCCGGTCCACGGCGACGGCGCCCAGGTGACGGCAGGCTCGACTGTCGAGGTCACCGTGAGCATCTACGACGGCACCACGGGCGACGCGCTCGAGACCCAGTCGGGGCCCATCACGGCGCAGACGATCCGCGTGTTCGTGACCGACGGCAACTTCCCGTTCAGCTCCGCCGCCCAGTGCGCGACCGTGGGCTCGCGCGTCGTCTCGACGGGCACGGCCTCGCAGCTCTTCGGCAGCGACTCGCTCGGCCTCGACCCCGAGACCGCGCTCGTGGTCGTCTCCGACATCGACGCCGTGTACCTCGGCAAGGCGAACGGCGCCGACCAGGTGCCGCAGGCCGGCTACCCGGCCGTCGTGCTCGCCCCGGACGGGCGCCCCGGCCTCACGTTCCCCGCCGGCGAGACCCCCAAGTCGCTCGCACCCATCGCCCTCAAGCAGGGCTCGGGCGCGACCGTCAAGGAGGGCGACGGCATCATCGTCAACATCACGGGAGTCGTGTGGGGCGCCAAGGCGACCTTCATCGACTCCTGGGACAGGAAGGCGCCCACAGGGCTGCTCATCACCGACCTCGCGAGCGACGGCACGGGCGTGATCCGCGCGATCAAGACCGCCCTCGTCGGGCAGAAGGTCGGCTCGCAGATGCTCGTCGTCGCCGCCGGCGACAACTCCTACCCGAGCGGGTCCGCCCCCTCGGGCGTCGCCGAGGGCGATACTGTGGTCTTCGTCGTCGATATCCTGGGAATCGCCAAGTAGTCGAACCACGACCGATGTATACCGACACTGGCCGGGTGTCCTGACCTCGAAAGATTAGGATCACTACCGTGCCAGCAGAAGGTTCGTCGCCCAGGATCCCCGTGGAGGAGCGGCTCTTCAGCCTCGTCCTCGCGCTCCTCGCGACCGACGCGGGTCTCACCAAGAACGAGATCCTCTCGACCGTGCAGGGCTACAGCCAGAAGTACTCGCACTCCGGCGACAACGCCAACCTCGAGCGGCAGTTCGAGCGCGACAAGGACGACATCCGCGAGCTCGGCGTGCCGCTCGAGACCCTCGACAGCCCCGGGCAGGCCGGCAACAACCAGAACCTGCGCTACCGCATCCCGCGCGGCGCGTACGAGCTGCCCGCCGACATCTCGTTCTCCCCTGAGGAGACCGCGCTGCTCAACCTCGCCGCCATGGTGTGGCGCGAGGGGTCGATCTCGGAGCAGTCGCGCCGAGCCATCATGAAGCTGCGCTCGCTGGGCGTGTCGACGTCCGAGCCCGTGCTGAGCTACGCGCCGCGCGTGCGCGTGCGCGACGCGGCGTTCGAGCCCCTGAGCGCCGCGCTCGAGAAGCGCCAGCTCGTGCGCTTCGCCTACCTCAAGCCGGGGGAGGGGGAGTCGACGGTACGCACCGTGGCCCCGCTCGCCCTCGTGCAGCACCAGGGCCGCTGGCACCTCTACGCCGACGACGGCGGCACGGCGAAGACGTTCCTGCTGCGCCGCATCGTGGGCCAGGTCGCGACGCTGCCCACGACGTTCCCGGCCCCGCCCGCCGACACGAAGGATCGCGCCCTGCTCGAGCTCGAGGATGTCTGGGACCGCCACACCGCCGTCGTCGAGGTCGAGCCCGGCACCGACGCCGCGACGCGCCTGCGCCGCCGCCGGGGGTCGAGCGTCACGGAGTCGGGCGCCCTCGAGCTGCACTACTCCGACTCGAACATCTTCGCCGACGAGCTCGCGGGCTTCGGCCCCGAGGTGCTCGTCATGTCACCCCCGCAGCTGCGGGACGCCGTGCGCGCCCGCCTCGAGCGGACGGCGGCAGACCATGGCTGAGCGCGCCAAGCCCCGGCAGGCGCAGGACAAGCTCGCGTTCCTGCTCTCCCTCGTGCCCTACCTCATGGACCACGACCGAGTGAGCGTGTCGACGGCCGCGGCGCACTTCGGCGTTCCCGCCGAGCAGATCAGGGAGGCCGTGCGCCTCATCGGCGTGTCGGGCATCCCCGGCGAGACCGCGACGTACCAGCACGGCGACCTGTTCGACATCGCCTGGGACGACTTCGAGGAGAACGACGAGATCGTGCTCACGAACCTCGTCGCGATCGACGACTCGCCGCGCTTCTCGGCGCGCGAGGCCGCGGCCCTCATCGCGGGGCTGCAGTACCTCTCGGCGCTGCCCGAGCACACCGACCGCGAGGCGATCGCGACCCTCACGGCCAAGCTCTCGCGCGGCGCGTCGGCCGAGCCCAGCCAGGTCGCCGTCGAGGCGTCGGAGGCCGACGAGACCCTCGCCCTCGCGCGCGAGTCGGTCGAGAAGGGCGTGCAGCTCTCGTTCGACTACCTCAACTCGCAGGGCCAGGCGGAGCGCCGCCGCGTCGACCCGCTGCGCGTCGAGTCGATCGACGCCGACTGGTACCTGCGCGGCTGGGACCACGGCCGTGGGGCCGTGCGCACGTTCCGCCTCGACCGCGCGTCGAACCCCGAGATCACCGCCGAGGCCATCACCCACAGCGTGAGCGACGTCGCGCTGCCCGACAAGCTCTTCGAGGGCTCGGTCGACGACCTCATCGTCACCCTCGACGTCGCACCGGGCGCCCTGCAGCTGCTCGCCGACTACATCCCCGAGAACGCGACGACCGTCGAGCACGACGGGCGCCTGCGCACGACCGTGCACGTCTCGCACTACCACGGCCTCAAACGGCTCATCGCGGGCATGCCCGGGGTCGTGACCGTCGTCGAGCCCGCGGAGGCCCGCGCCGTCGTGGCGGAGTGGGCGGCCGCGGGGGCGGCGCGGTACCGCTCGTGATCCAGTGGTGGGGCTGGATCCTCATCTGGTCGGGGCTCGTGATCGCCCTCCTCGCGATGCTCGCGCTGTTCGCGTGGTGGCTGTTCCGCAAGGCCATGCGCGTGCTCGACGACCTCGGCGAGCTCGCCGACAGCACCGAGGTGTTCGACCGCGTCGACGAGTCCGAGCTGCCGAAGCAGACCCTGGCCGTGCTCGCCGACCTCCGCGAGGTGCGGGCGCGCGAGGATGCCCGCAGGGCGCACCGCGCCCGGCGCCGCAGCGAGCGGCACCGCCGCCGCCTCGAACGGGCCCGCCGCATCACGTCCGTGGACGCCTCGAAGACCCGGTGGCCAGCGGACTGGTACCGGTGACGGTTATCATGGGATCTCACCAGTAGGTACGGGACAGGGAGTTTTCGATGGGCATCTTCGGCAACGCGTTCGGGTGGCCGCATCTCATCGTCCTGCTCGTCATCATCCTGCTGCTGTTCGGAGCGCCCAAGCTCCCCGGCCTCGCCCGCAGCCTCGGCCAGTCGATGCGCATCTTCCGCGGCGAGATGAAGACCATGAAGGACGAGAACGGCAAGGACGTCCCGGTCACCGATGACCCCGCTACCGAGGCCGACGGCACCACCAAGCCGAAGCCGTAGCCTCGATGGCCACCCGTACCGGGCGGTGGCGCACGAAGGGTGACCAGCGCATGTCGCTGGGCGACCACCTCCGCGAACTGCGCAAGCGCCTGTTCATCTCCGCCATCGCCATCGTGGTGGCCGCCGCCGTCGCCTTCATCAACTGGGGCTGGCTGAGCGACCTCCTGCAGCTGCCCGTGAAGCTCACGAGCCTCACGACGTTCGTGCAGGACGGCATGCGCGTGCCCATCACGCAGCTCGCCGAGAACCACAACGCGACGATCAGCTACACGACCGTGTCGAGCGCCTTCGACCTCACCGTGCAGATCGGCCTCACGTGCGCGATCCTGCTCGCGAGTCCCGTGTGGCTCTACCAGGTGTTCGCGTTCCTCGTCCCGGGCCTCACGGGACGCGAGAAGAAGTACACCTTCGGCTTCTTCTTCTCGGCCGTGCCGCTCTTCCTCGCGGGCGGCGTGGTGGGGTGGCTGCTCTTCCCGCACATGGTCGAGCTGCTGGCATCCTTCACGCCCGGGCAGGACTCGATCCTGCTCGACGCCAAGTACTACTACGACTTCATCATCAAGCTCGTGCTCGCGGTGGGCGTGGGCTTCGTGCTGCCGGTGTTCCTCGTGCTGCTCAACTTCGTGGGCGTGCTGAGCGCCCAGACGATCCTCAGGGGATGGCGCGTCGCGGTGCTCATCATCGCGCTGTTCTGCGCCGTGGCGACCCCGGCCGTCGACGTGATCTCGATGTTCCTGCTCGCGATCCCCATGGTCGCCCTCTACTTCGCGGCGGTGCTCGTGGCGACCCTCCACGACCGCGGAGCGGCCCGGCGGCTCGCGCGCATCACGACCGACGACGTCGCCGTGGCAGACCTGTGACCGACCAGCTGAGCGCCGCCGACCGGTTCGCGGCGGCGAAGCGGCGGGCGGGGCATCCCCTCATCGAGGCGTTCCGGGCGGCGCAGCGGTTCGACCTCGACGCCTACCAGCTCGCGGCGTGCGAGGTCGTCGACGATGGCAAGAGCGTGCTCGTCGCGGCCCCGACGGGCGCGGGCAAGACGATCATCGCCGAGTTCGCGATCTACCGGGCCATGCGGAGCGCCGCCGACAAGGTGTTCTACACGGCGCCCATGAAGGCGCTGAGCAACCAGAAGTTCCAAGAGCTGCAGGCCGAGTACGGCGAGGAGAACGTCGGCCTGCTCACGGGCGACACGAACATCAACTCGCACGCGCGCATCGTCGTCATGACGACAGAGGTGCTGCGCAACATGCTCTACGCCGACTCCGACCTGCTGCGCGACCTCGCTGTCGTCGTCATGGACGAGGTGCACTTCCTCGCCGACCGCTTCCGCGGCGCCGTGTGGGAGGAGGTCATCATCCACCTGCCCCAGCACGTGCGCATGGTCTCCCTGAGCGCGACGGTCTCCAACGCCGAGGAGTTCGGCGACTGGCTGCAGGCCGTGCGCGGCGACACCGAGGTCATCGTCTCGGAGGACCGTCCGGTGCCGCTCGACCAGCACATCCTCATGCGCGGCAAGCTCGTCGACCTCTTCGACTCGTCGGGTCTCGTCGCGACCCACCGCGTGAACCCCGAGCTCGTGCAGATGGCCCGCTACGGCGGCCGCACCATCAGCTCGCGGCAGATGCAGGACGTCGGCCGACGCCACTCGAAGGGCGGGCGGCCCGACTTCCAGCGCGTCGACCGTCCGGAGGTCGTCAAGCTCCTCGACGGCAAGAACCTGCTGCCCGCGATCTTCTTCGTGTTCAGCCGGGTGGGGTGCGACCAGGCCGTCACGACGGTGCTGCGCTCGGGCATCCGCCTCACCACCCCCGCGGAGCGCGACGAGATCCGGGCCATCGTGGAGGAGCGCTGCCGCACCCTGCTCGACGAGGATCTGGCCGTGCTCGGCTACTGGGACTGGCTCACGGGCCTCGAGCGCGGGGTTGCCGCCCATCACGCCGGCCTCCTGCCCGCCTTCAAGGAGGTGGTCGAAGAGCTCTTCCAGAAGAAGCTGGTCAAGGTCGTGTTCGCCACCGAGACGCTCGCGCTCGGCATCAACATGCCCGCGCGCACCGTCGTGCTCGAGAAGCTCGAGAAGTTCAACGGCGAGGCGCGCGTGCCCATCACGCCGGGGGAGTACACGCAGCTCACGGGTCGCGCCGGCCGCCGCGGCATCGACGTCGAGGGGCACTCCGTCATCCAGTGGGTCGACGGGCTCGACCCCCAGGCGGTCGCGTCGCTCGCGAGCAGGCGCACCTACCCGCTCAACTCGAGCTTCAAGCCCACGTACAACATGGCGGTCAACCTCATCGAGCAGTTCGGACGCGAGCGCACGCGCGAGATCCTCGAGTCGAGCTTCGCGCAGTTCCAGGCCGACCGCGCCGTCGTCGACCTCGCCCGGAAGGTGCGGTCGCAGCAGCAGTCGCTCGACGGCTACGCGAACTCGATGAAGTGCCACCTGGGCGACTTCTCGGAGTACTCGACGCTGCGCCGCGAGCTCACCGACCTCGAGCGCAAGGGCATCTCGAACACGGCGTCGCGCGCGGAGCGCGACCGCCGCCAGCGCCAGCTCTCCGACCTGCGCCGCCGCATGAAGCAGCACCCGTGCCACGCGTGCCCCGAGCGCGAGTCGCACGCGCGCTGGGCGGAGCGCTACTGGAAGCTCAAGCGCGAGACCGACCAGCTCACCGCCCAGATCCGCACGCGCACGGGGGCCGTCGCCAAGGTGTTCGACCGCGTCACCGACGTGCTCGTGCGCCTCGGCTACCTCGAGCCGGGGGAGGGCTCCGACCTCGTCCTGAGCCCCGACGGCAGGATGCTGCGCCGCATCTACGGGGAGCGCGACCTCCTCGTCGCCGAGTCGCTGCGCCGCGGCTTCTGGGACGACCTCGACGCGCCGTCGCTCGCCGCCATGGCCACGACCCTCGTCTACGAGCCGCGCCGCGAGGAGGGCCAGCTGGGCGACCGCTACCTGCCCCGCGGCAGGTTCCGCGAGGCCTTCGACGCGACGGGCGATCTCTGGAGCGAGCTCGACGACCTCGAGCGCCTGCACAAGCTGCCCGGCAGCCAGCCGCTCTCCACGGGCCTCGCGCTCGCGATGTACCGCTGGGCGAGCGGCACGGGCCTCGACGCCGTGCTGCGCGAGGCCGACATGGCCGCGGGCGACTTCGTGCGCTGGACGAAGCAGACCATCGACCTACTCGACCAGCTCTCGGTGGTCGCGCACGGCGAGGTGGGGCGCACGGCGCGCACGGCGCTCGACGCCATCCGCCGCGGCATCGTCGCGTACTCGAGCGTCGCATGACCGCGACCCGCCCCCTCCTCCCGCTCTGGGCCGCCCTCGTCCTCGCCGCGGGCTCGGGCCCCATCCTCGATGCGGCGTTCCCCGACCTGGGCGTGTGGCCGCTCGCGTTCCCGGCCGTCGCCCTCGTGCTCGTGTCACTCGTGGGCCGCCGCGCGGGCAGCGCGTTCCTCGTCGGGTTCGTCGCGGGGCTCGCGTTCTACCTCGTGCACATCCAGTGGGCGTCCCTCTTCCTCGGCCTGCTGCCCATGACGGCCCTCTCGGTGCTCGAGTCGCTGTTCTGGGGCCTCGGGGCGATCGCGATGACGCTCGCCTACCGCTGGATCCCGCGCGCGTTCCCGACGCCGCTCGGGCGCGTGGCACTGCTCCCGCTCGCGGTGTCGGCGCTGTGGATGGCGCGCGAGGCATGGTCGTCGGTGTGGCCCTACGGCGGCTTCTCGTGGGGCCGCCTGTCGATGTCGCAGTCGGACAGCCCGCTCTCGTCGCTCTTCCCCTGGCTCGGCATCTCGGGCACGACCTTCGTCATGGTGCTCGTCGTGGCGGTCGCGATCGAGGTCGTGCGGTCGCCCACCCTGCGGCGCGCGACGGTCGCCGTCGCGGTCGCGACCGTCGTCGTCGCGCTGCCCGCGTGGCCCGTCATGACAGACGGGTCGTTGCGGGTCGCGGCCGTGCAGGGCAACGCCAAGGCCGGCTACTTCGACGGCTCGACGGCGAACGAGCTCCTGCAGGCCCAGCTCGACGCCACGGTGCCGCTGTTCGGGCAGAAGGGCATCGACGTCGTGCTGTGGCCGGAGGGCACGACGTACGACGACCCGCTCACCGACCCGTACACGGGCCAGGTGTTCGACTACGTCTCCCAGCAGGTGGGCGCGCCGCTCGTCGGCCAGGGGGTCACGCAGCGCGACGGCAGGTACTACAACACGGCGATCCTGTGGGAGGCGGGCAGGGGCGCCCTCGACCTCTACGACAAGAAGCACCCCGTGCCGTTCGGCGAGTACGTGCCCGACCGCGCCTTCTGGCGTCCGTTCGCCCCCGACCTCATCGACCTCATCGGCCGCGAGTACACACCGGGCACGACCGACAACGTCTTCGACTTGGGCGGCGTCACGGTCGGGATCAACATCTGCTTCGACATCGTCGACGACCAGATCCTCACCGACTCGGTGCGCGAGGGTGCCCAGGTCATCTTCGCGTCGTCGAACAACGCCGACTTCGGGCACACCGACGAGAGCGCCCAGCAGCTCGCCATCGCGCGCATCCGCGCGCTCGAGCTCGGCCGCAGCGTCGTCAACATCTCGACGGTCGGCCTGAGCGCCGTCATCGCGCCCGACGGCCGCATCGTCGACGAGCTGCCCTGGTACTCCGTGGGCACGATGGTGCAGGATGTCGACCTCAGCACCGCCATCACGCCGGCGGTGCTGCTCGGCCGCCAGCTCGAATGGCTCATCTCCGGGTTCGGCCTCGCCGCGCTCCTCATCGCCGCAATCGGGAGCCGCCGCCGTGCCTGACGTGCTCGTCATCGTGCCCACCTACAACGAGATCGAGAGCCTGGAGCGCCTGGTCGGAAGGCTGCGCCAGTCGGTCCCCACCGCCGACGTGGTCGTCGTCGACGACAACAGCCCCGACGGCACGGGCGACCTCGCCGACCGGCTCGCCGCCGCCGACCCGCACATCACCGTGCTGCACCGCCCCGGCAAGGAGGGGCTCGGGCGCGCGTACCTCGCGGGCTTCGCCGAGGCGCTCGAGCATGGGTACACGTTCGCCGTCGAGATCGACGCCGACGGATCGCACGACCCCGACGAGCTGCCCGCCATGCTCGAGCTCGCGCGGGACGGGGCCGACCTCGTGATCGGCTCCCGCTGGGTGACGGGCGGCGCTGTGCGCAACTGGCCGTGGATCCGCCAGGCGATCTCGCGCTCGGGCAACGCCTACTCGCGGTGGGTGCTGCGGTCGGGCATCCACGACATCACCGCGGGCTTCCGCGTGTACCGCACGAGCGCGCTGCGAGACATCGACTTCGCCGACGTCTCGTCGCAGGGCTACTGCTTCCAGGTGGAGCTCGCCTGGCGGCTCGAGCGCACGGGCCACCGGATACAGGAACACCCCATCACCTTCGTGGAGAGGGCGACGGGGCGTTCGAAGATGCACGTCGGCATCGTGGCGGAGGCGCTGTTCAGGGTCACCGCCTGGGGGGTGGCGGCAACCCTGAAGCCTCGGGGGAGCGCTTAGGCTCCGATCTTGTCCTGACCGCGACGGGCGCGCAGGAAGTCGAGCCGCTCCTGGAGCAGCTCCTCGAGCTCGGCGCGCGTGCGGCGCTCGAGCAGCATGTCCCAGTGGCTGCGGGGGACCTTGGTCTCGACCTCGTCGAGAACGGTCAGCTCGCCGTCGCTGTCGAGGAGGATGCCCTCCTGGCCGGTCTTGGGGGACTCCCACTGCTGGGGGACCTCTGCGTCAGCGGCGAAGACCACTTCGAAGGTGGTGCCGTCGGCGGCGCGGTACGTGCTCTTCTTCCGCGGGGAGAACTCCACGCCCACTTCGCTCTGTAAGCTCTGCGTGCCCAGCCTCATCCCGCGCAAACTCCGGTCTGCCATTGTGTGGCCTCCTTCTCTTGCGGTTGCTAAAGGTATAAACCCACAAGCTGGGCGAATCCTTTCAAGCGCGCGCTGTCTCCCAGCAGGCTCTCAGAAAACGCACGGGAACTCGAAGGATGCTCAGGCGCGCGCGGAGACCACCGACACGGCGAGGTCCGCGCGGTCGGTGACGATCCCGTCGACCCCGAGCTCGAGAAGCTCTGCCATGCGCAGGGGATCGTTGACCGTCCAGACGTGCACCTCCACGCCCGCGGCGTGGAGGCGGCGGATCATCCTCGCCGTCGTGATGCGCAGGCCCAGCGCGCGCTCGGGCACCTGCACGGCGACGAGTCCGCGCAGCGCGCGGCGCACGACGGGGGAGAGGCCGAGCTTTCCCGCGAGGAGCGCGATGGCGAAGCGCGGCGCGGACGCCGACGACACGACGCCGGGCAGACCGCGCAGCGCGGCGCGGCGGCGGCTCTCGCTGAACGACGACACGAGCACGCGGCGGGAGGCGCGCGCGGCGATGACGGCGGCGATCGTGGGGCCGACGGCGGCCGCCGACTTCACGTCGATGTTGAAGCGCGTGTCGGGGAAGGCGTCGAGCGCCTCCGCGAGGGAGCAGAACGACTGGCCATCGCCGAGGTCGATCTTGCGCAGCTCCGCGAACGGCAGCGCGTCGACGCGCACGTCGCGACCCGCGATGCGGGAGAGGTCGGGATCGTGCGCGATGACGGCGATGCCGTCGAGGCTCGCGTGCACGTCGGTCTCGATGTAGGTCGCGCCGACCGCGAGGGCCTTCGCGAACGCGAGCATGGTGTTCTCCGGGGCCTCGACCGCGAGGCCCCGGTGCGCGAACACGCGGGGCCTCGCGGGGGAGAGGTAGCTGCTGCCCGCGGGGCCCTTACTTGGCGGCCGGCGCCTTACCACTTGCGCCGCCGAGGAAGCCCGCGCTGATGCCCTTGAGCGCCTCGGTGAGCTCCGACGGGATGATCCACATCTTGTTGGAGTCGCCCTCGGCGAGCTTGGGCAGGGTCTGCAGGTACTGGTACGCGAGCAGGTCGGCGGACGGGTCGCCGGCGTGGATCGCGTTGAAGACGGTCTGGATGGCCTCGGCCTCGCCCTTGGCGCGGAGGACCGCGGCCTGCGCGTCACCCTCGGCCTCGAGGATCGCCGCCTGGCGGGATCCCTCGGCCTGGAGGATCGCGGCCTGCTTGGTGCCCTCGGCGGTGAGGATGGCGGCGCGGCGGTCACGCTCGGCGCGCATCTGCTTCTCCATCGAGTCCTGGATGGAGACGGGCGGGTCGATCGCCTTGAGCTCGACGCGTCCCACGCGGATGCCCCACTTGCCGGTCGCCTCATCGAGCACGACGCGCAGCTGGCCGTTGATGTTGTCGCGGCTCGTGAGCGCCTCCTCGAGGTTGAGGCCGCCGACCACGTTGCGGAGCGTGGTCGTCGTGAGCTGCTCGACGGCGCCGAGGTAGTTCGCGATCTCGTAGGTCGCGGCGCGCGCGTCGGTCACCTGGAAGTACACGACGGTGTCGATCGACACCACGAGGTTGTCCTCGGTGATGACCGGCTGCGGCGGGAACGACACGACCTGCTCGCGCATGTCGAGCAGCGGCCGCACGCGGTCGATGAACGGCACGAGCACGTTGAGGCCCGGCAGGAGGGTCTTGTGGTACTTGCCGAGGCGCTCGACGACTCCGGCGTTCGCCTGAGGGATGATCCGGATGGACCGGAACAGGATGACGAGGACGAAGATCGCGACTATCGCGAGCAGGATGACGAGGAAGATCTGGCCGAAGACTTGGCCGGGGTCGGTCACGTGTCTGTCCTTTCAGCGGGGATGACCACGGCGGTCGCCCCCTCGATTGCGGAGACGACGACGCGCTCACCCTCGACGAGGGGGCGGTCGCTGCCGGGGAGGCGTGCGGTCCAGGTCTCGCCGTTGGCGAGCTTGACGTGGCTGGCGTTGCCGGAGAAGTCGTTGGTCACCGTGCCGGTGAGGCCGATGAGCGCGTCGATGTTGCTGCGGGCCGGATCCCCGCCCCGCTTGAGGCGGCGCAGGAGCGCGGGCCGCAGGGCGAACAGCAGGAGCACCGAGAGCACCGCGGCGACGATGATCTGCACCCACCACGGGGCACCGGCGAAGCCCGACAGGAGACCGCCGAAGCTGCCGATCGCGAGCATGAGGAAGGTGAACTCGAGCGTCGTGAGCTCGATGATGCCGAAGATGAGGATCAGCGCGATCCACACAATCCATGAGTACGTGACCAGGAAGTCCAGGATCATGATCGGCACCTCTCGTGTGTCGGTTCTGGTTTCACCCTACCCGCTCACGGGCGGCTTGGTAGGGTCGTTACTCGTGAGCAATCCCCTTGCACCTGGTTCCCTGTCCGGCCTCCGAGCGCTCGTCACGGGTTCGTCCCGCGGCATCGGCGCCGACACCATCACCTACTTCGCGGAGGCCGGCGCGCGCGTCGCCATCAACTACCGCAACAAGGAAGCGCGGGCGCTCAAGCTCGTGTCGCAGCTGCAGGAGAAGGGCGCGGAGGCGATCGCCATCGGCGCCGACCTCACCGATGCCAACTCGGTCGCCGCGATGGTCGAGGCCGTGCGCGAGGAGTTCGGCGGGCTCGACATCCTCGTGCTCAACGCCTCGGGCGGCATGGAGAGCGGCATGGCCGAGGACTACGCCATGAAGCTCAACCGCGACGCCCAGGTCGACTTCCTGAACGCCATGCTGCCGCTGCTGCACGAGGGCTCGCGCATCGTGTTCGTGACGAGCCACCAGGCGCACTTCATCAAGACCGTCGAGACCATGCCCGAGTACCTCCCGGTGGCGCTGAGCAAGCGCGCGGGCGAGGACGCCCTGCGCGACCTCATCCCGTCGCTCACCGCGAAGGGCATCGGGTTCGTCGTCGTCTCGGGCGACATGATCGAGGGCACCATCACCGCGACGCTCCTGCAGCGCGCGAACCCGGGGGCCATCGAGGCGCGCAAGGAGGCCGCCGGCCGCCTCTACAACGTGAGCGAGTTCGCCGCCGAGGTGGCCCTCGCGGCGGTAGAGCCCATCCCGGACGACAACACGCGGTACGTCGGCGACGTCTCCGACTTCCAGCGGGCGTAGCCGTGCGCGCGCAGGACATCGAATCCCTGCTGAGCGTCTCGCGCCCCACCCTCGCGCCCGACGGGTCCGTCGCGGTCGTGAGCGTCACGCACCCCTCGCTCGACGCCGACGCCTCGGTGGGACAGCTCTGGTCGGTGCCGCTCGACGGCGGCGCGGCCCGGCGCATCACGCGCGGCCGCATCGACACGAGCCCGCGGTTCAGCCCCGACGGCGCACGCATCGCCTTCCTGCGGGCAGACAAGGGCGAGCCCGCCCAGCTGGTGGTCGTGGATGCCCGTGGCGGCGAGCCGCTCGTGCTGACGGACGCCAAGCTCGGGGTCGAGTCGTTCTCGTGGTCGCCCGACTCCGCGCGGATCGCCTACACGGCCCCCGTCGCCGAACAGGGCCGCTACGGCACGGTCGAGGGCATCTCGCCCGCCGCCGAGCCCGCGCGGCACATCACGACCCTCAACTACAAGATGAACGGGTCGGGGTACACCGGCGACCAGCGCGCGCACGTGTTCGTCGTCGCCGCGCCGCCCGTCGACGGCGAGCCCGCCTACGTCGCGTCGCCCCTGCCCGACGGCTCGACGCCCGAGGCCGCCCTCGTGCCCGAGAGCACCCGGATCACGACGGGCGACGACTCGTGGTCGGCCCCGCGGTTCGTGGGGGAGCGCGTCGTCGCGATCGCCCGGCGCCACGCGGGCCGCGACCGCGACCTGCGCAACCAGGTCTGGTCCATCGCCGCGGGCTCCGAGCCCGAGGCGCTCACCGACCTCGGCTCCCTCGACATCTCCGACATCGCGGAAGGGGTGGACGGAACCGTCTACCTCGTCGCGCAGGAGCTCGGACCGGACGGCACGGACTTCGTCGGCCGCAACTCGGCGGTCTACCGCCTCGACGGGCGCATGCCCGTGCTCCTCACCGACCCGGAGACGAGCGACCACACGGGCCAGCTGCTCACGGCCACGGGGGAGGGGGTGCTCATCCCCGGCCTGTGGAACGGCCGCCAGCACGTGCACGCCGTGCCGGGGGAGCCCATCACGTCCGGCGACTACGAGGTCACGGGCGTCGCCACCGCGGCGGGCCGTGTCGTCGTCTCGTACCAGAGCCCGACGAGCTTCGGCGAGGTCGGGGTCGTCGAGGGCGGCGGGATCCGGCCGCTCACCGACTTCGGCGCGGCCCTCGCGTCCACCGGGCTCGTCGCGCCGGCCGAGCTCACCGTCACGGCGCGCGACGGCTACCCGGTGCACGGCTGGGTCGCGCGGCCCGCGGGGGAGGGCAAGCACCCCACCCTGCTCATGATCCACGGCGGGCCGTACACCCAGTACGGCATCCACGCCTTCGACGAGACGCAGGTCTACGTCGACGCGGGATACGCGGTCGTGTACTGCAACCCGCGCGGCAGCTCCGGCTACGGGCAGGCGCACGGCTCCGTCATCCGCGAGCAGATGGGCGGCGTCGACATGACAGACGTGCTCGACTTCCTCGACGGCGCGCTCGACGAGTTCGACGACCTCGACCCCGGGCGTCTGGGCATCCTCGGCGGCTCGTACGGCGGGTACCTCACGGCGTGGACGATCGCGCACGACCACCGCTTCTCAGCGGCTGTCGTGGAGCGGGGCTACCTCGACCCGTCGGCGTTCATCGGCTCGTCGGACATCGGCTCGTTCTTCCCGCAGGGGTACAACGGCGCCGACCGCGAGCTGCAGCGCCGCCAGAGCCCGCAGGAGGTCGCACACCTCGTGACGACCCCCACGTTCGTCGTGCACTCGGAGCTCGACCTGCGCTGCCCGCTGTCGCAGGCCGAGACGTACTACGCGACCCTCAAGCTGCAGGGCGTCGACGCCGAGCTGCTCGTCTTCCCGGGCGAGAACCACGAGCTCAGCCGCTCGGGACGCCCGCGCCACCGCGTGCAGCGCTTCGAGGCCATCCTCGACTGGTTCGGCCGCCACCTGTGACGGTCAACCGCCCGACGAGCCGGGTGCTGCTGTTCGACCGCGACAACCGCGTGCTGCTCTTCCTCACCAAGGCCCCCGACACGAGCGGGGTCGCCCGCTGGCTCACGCCCGGCGGGGGAGTCGACGCGGGGGAGAGCCACCACGACGCCGCCCTGCGCGAGCTCGAGGAGGAGACGGGCCTCGTGCTCGACGACCTGGGGGAGCCCGTGTGGTCGCACGACTTCGTCGTGCAGTGGGATGCCGCCGACCACGACACGGGCCACGCCGTCTTCTACACCGCGGTGACCGACGCCTTCGAGCCCTCCGACGCGCACTGGACGGACGACGAGCGCGTCGACGTGCTGGAGCACCGCTGGTGGACCCTCGCCGAGCTCGCCGCCACGAAAGAACCCTACGAGCCCGCCGAGCTCGTGCAGCTCGTGCGACGGCAGCTGCCGTCCTGTTGAGAGGAACAACCATGACCCGCGAGATCCCGCAGTACACGATCGCCGACCTCGAATATCTGAACGATGTTCAGTTCGAGAGCTTCACGAGCGACGACGCCTTCGACCTCGGCCTGATCGCCGTGCAGGTGATCCGCGAGTGGGACCTCAACCTCGCCGTGGACATCCTGCTGGGCGAGTACCTCGTGTTCCGGGCGCGCCTCAAGGACACAGGTCCAGGGAACGATCCGTGGCTCGCCGGCAAGGCCGCGACGGTCCGTCGGTTCGGCGAGGCCTCGTACCTCGTCAAGCTGCGGCACCTGGAGGCCGGAACGCCCTTCGAGGAACGGGATGACGTCGACCACGAGGTGTTCAAAGCTCACGGCGGCTCGATCCCGATCAAGGTCGCCGGCGACGTCGTCGGAACGATCACCGTCTCGGGCGAGCCGCAGGAGATCGACCACGAGGTCGCGGCCGAGGCGCTGCGCCGCTACCGCGGCTGATCCATCATCCGATAATGCACATTATGTCAAGTAACCGACGAGGAGGAGCACAGTGGGCATCGCATTCCCCGCGGGGGCGGTCTCGATCACGACGACGGACGGCGACACGGTCATCCTGCGCAGCTGCGATCTGTGCGGCGCGACCGTCATCGAGGCCGACGCCACGGATCTCGCGTTCCACAAGCGGTGGCACCGGGCGCAGGGCTCTGCCAACTGGGTCGACCCCTTGACCGGCCACGTCCACAGCGCCACGGGCGACCCCTCCGACTGAGTCCGGTTCGGCCCTGGGCTGACGGTCAGCGGGCTCCCCGGAGTTTGCGCGTCTCCTCCGCGGTGATCCGCACCGACTCGGCGAGGTGCCGCGCCAGGAACGCGATCTCGTCGTCGCTGTACGACGCGTACAGCTCCGCGAACGCCGCGCCGATCGATGCGTAGGCGTTCTCCTCGCTCCCGAATCCCCCCAGGTCGGCCGTCACGATGATCCTGCGCCGGTCGTCCGGGTCGGGCTCCCGGCGCGCCACTCCCCTGGCCACGAGCCGGTCGACGATTCCCGTGACCGCCCCCGAGGTCACGTGGAGGGCGCGCATCAGGGCGCCCGCTGACTGCGGCCCCTCCCTCACCAGGATGCTCAGCGCGCGCATCTCGGAGATGCCCAGCCCGTAGCCCGCCGCGGCCGCCTGCTGGAACAGCGCGGTGCTCGTCGCGTCGGCCTCGGACAGCTCCGCCAGCCGTCGAAGCGCCTCTGCCCGATCCATGAGATTATCTTGCCACATAATTATCTTAGTTGCTAAGGTAATTCTATGAGTGCCTCCACCGACGTCGTCCTCTCCTCCGACGGCACGCCCGTCGGCCTCCGCAGCGTCGGCTCCGGGCCCGGCCTCGTCATCGTGCACGGCGCGATGCAGTCCGGCGTGAGCCAGCTCGAGCTCGCCACGCTCCTCTCCCCCACGCACACCGTCCACCTCATGGACCGCCGGGGCCGCGGCACGCCGCCCGCCACCTCGACCGCGCAGGAGGTCGCAGACCTCTCGGCCGTCCTGGCCCGCACCGGCGCGACCGACGTGCTGGGCATCAGCTCGGGCGCCATCATCGCGGCACGGGCTGCGCTCGCCGGCGCGCCCGTCGAGCGGCTCGCGCTGTTCGAGCCTCCGATCGCGGTGGGTCCGTCAGCGCACTCGTCGGTGCGCCTCGACCTCGTCGCACCCTTCCGCGCCGCGCTCCAGGGCGGCGACGTGCCCCGCGCGATGGCGATCGCGATGAAGGTCGCCCAGATGGGCCCGTCCTGGATGTTCGGCCTGCCCACTCCCCTGCTCACCGCCGTATCGCGCAGGATGCTCACCGACGACGACCGCAGCGAGCCGGCACCCGGCGCCTCCCACCTGCGGGAGCTCGCGCACGCGCTCACCGCGGACTTCACGGTGGTGACCGAGAACGCCGGCACCGCCGCCGACTTCGCCGGCATCACGATCCCCACACTCCTGCTCGAGGGCACGCGCACGCGGCCGTACCTGCGCACGGCGGTCGCCGCGCTCGCGGCCGAGCTCCCCCACGCCCGGCGCGTGGAGCTGCCCGGCCTCGGCCACGGCGCGACACAGGACCGCGCCCAGTGGGGACGCCCCGACCTCGTGGCCCCGCACCTCCTGGAGTTCTTCGCCCAGGCCTCGTGACGCACGGCGCCGCGGGCGGAATGCCGGGCTGCCGGCCGGGGTTGCACCCGTCATGGACGACGCAGCGCTCAAGGCCCTCCTCGACTCCGCCCGCACGGTCGCCGTGGTGGGGCTCTCCACAGACCCCGCGAAGACGTCGAGCGCGATCGCGAGCATCCTCATCGATGCCGGGTACGACGTGATCCCCGTGCACCCGACGGCCACCGAGGTCCTCGACCGCACCGCCTACCCGACGCTGGCCGACGTCCCGGTGCCGATCGACATCGTCGACGTGTTCCGCCCCGCCGGCGAGGCCGCGGGCATCGCCGAGCAGGCCGTGGCCGTCGGCGCGAAGACCCTGTGGCTGCAGCTGGGCATCGTGTCCGAGGATGCCCGCGCCATCGCCGAGGCGGGCGGGCTCACCTACCTCGACGACATCTGCATCGGCGCGACGACCCTCCGACTGGGCAACCGCGCGGCGTAGCAGCCCCCGGGCGCCCCGGACTGCCATAGTGGGCGCGTGTTCACCTGGTTCGATCTCGCCTGGCCCTGGATCGGTCTCGGCCTCGCCGCCGTCATCTCAGTGCTGCTGTTCGCCACGCCCCTGCTGCGGGGCGACCGGACGGTGCCGCGCCGGCACGACCTGCGCTGGCTCTCGTTCCTCGCCGTCGTCGTCTACATGGTGCACAACGTCGAGGAGTACGGCATCGCCGCGAACGGCGTTCCGCACGCCTTCCCCGACTCGCTGTGCGAGCTGCTCGGCCAGCCGGACTATCCCGGATGCGGCATCCCCGCGCCCTTCTACCTCTTCGTGAACCTCCCGCTCGTCTGGATACTGGGTCCCGTCGCGGCCGGGCTCTCCCGCCGCTTCCCCCTCGCGGGGATGACCATGTGGGGCGTCACCGGGGTCAACACCCTCGCGCACGTCGTGCCCGCCATCCTCAAGCGCGAGTACGACCCTGGGCTCGTCACGGCCCTGGTCCTGTTCGCGCCCCTCACTGTGCTCGCGTTCCGCGCCGTCCTGCGCACCTACCGCCGACCGGCGGTCGCGGTGCTCATGGCCGCGGGCGGCCTCGTGCACGCAGTGCTCGCCGGGAGCCTGCTCCTCTACCTCAACGGGCTCATCCCGCAGTGGCTGCTGTTCGTGCTCCAGCCCCTGAGCATGGCCGTGATCTACCTGGCCGTGCGCGCGAACGAGCGCCGTCTGGCCCGCTAGTCGGTACCGAGGTCGAACGCGGAACCCTCGTTGGCGGCATCGGTCGCGGCGTCGAGGTCGCTCTCGCCGTCGCCGGCGGTGATCTCCGACGCCTCGCCCTGCTCGAGGTTGCCGACGAGCTGGGCTGTCGCTCCCCCGACGATGCCGAGGTGCGCGTACTGCTCGAGCTTCGAGCGCGTGTCGGCGATGTCGAGGTTGCGCATGGTGAGCTGGCCGATGCGGTCGAGGGGGCCGAACGCCGCATCCCCCACGCGCTCCATCGAGAGCTTGTCGGGGTGGTAGCTGAAGCTCGGCCCGCGCGTGTCGATGATCGAGTAGTCGTCGCCGCGGCGCAGGCGCAGCACGACCTCGCCCGTGATCGCCGAGCCGACCCAGCGCTGCAGCGACTCGCGCAGCATGAGCGACTGGGGGTCGAGCCAGCGGCCCTCGTACATGAGGCGGCCGAGGCGGCGGCCCTGCTGGTGGTAGGTGGCGAGGGTGTCCTCGTTGTGGATCGCGTTGACGAGCCGCTCGTAGGCGATGTGCAGGAGCGCCATGCCCGGGGCCTCGTAGACGCCGCGCGACTTGGCCTCGATGATGCGGTTCTCGATCTGGTCGCTCATGCCGAGGCCGTGACGGCCTCCGATGGCGTTGGCCGCGAGCACGAGGGCGACGTCGTCGGCGAATCGCTCGCCGTTGAGCGCGACCGGGCGGCCCTGCTCGAACGCCACCGTCACGTCCTCCGAGGCGATCTCGACGGCCGGGTCCCAGAACGCGACGCCCATGATGGGCTCGACGATCTCGACGCTGGCGTCGAGCTGCTCGAGGCGCTTGGCCTCGTGGGTGGCTCCCCAGATGTTCGAGTCGGTGGAGTACGCCTTCTCGCTCGACGCCTTGTACGGGAATCCGCGCTCGACGAGCCACTCGCTCATCTCCGCGCGGCCCCCGAGCTCGGTGACGAAGGCCTCGTCGAGCCACGGCTTGTAGATGCGCAGGCGCGGGTTCGCGAGCAGGCCGTAGCGGTAGAACCGCTCGATGTCGTTGCCCTTGTAGGTGGAGCCGTCGCCCCAGATCTCGACGCCGTCCTCCTTCATGGCGCGCACGAGCAGGGTGCCCGTGACGGCACGGCCGAGGGGCGTCGTGTTGAAGTAGGTCTTGCCGCCCGAGCGGATGTGGAACGCTCCCGTCGAGAGCGCCACGAGGCCCTCCTCGACGAGAGCGGCGCGGGCGTCGACGATGCGCGCGATCTCCGCGCCGTACTGCTGCGCCTTGCCGGGGACCGCGCTCACGTCGGGTTCGTCGGGCTGGCCGAGGTCTGCCGTGTAGGTGCACGGCACTGCCCCGTGCTCGCGCATCCACGCGACGGCGACGGAGGTATCGAGACCGCCGGAGAACGCGATTCCGACGCGCTCCCCCACGGGAAGACTGGTGAGGACCTTGGACATGGCTTCAAGCGTATTGGAGGATTGCACCATGCCCTGCCCCTGCCTCTCCGGCCTGCCCTACGCCGAGTGCTGCGGAGCATTCCACCGCGGTGCCTCGACGGCCCCCACCGCCGAGCGCCTCATGCGGTCGCGCTACTCCGCCTACGCGCTGGGCGAGCGCGACTACCTGCTCGCCACGTGGCACGCCTCGACGCGCCCGGCCGAGCTCGTGCTCGACCCGCGGATGCGGTGGTACCGGCTCGACATCCTCGGCCGCACGCGCGGCGGCATGCTCGACACCGAGGGCACCGTCGAGTTCCGCGCGTCGTACCGCATCGACAGCCAGCCGGGCGCCCAGCACGAGACCAGCCGGTTCGTGCGCGAGGGCGGCAGCTGGTACTACGTGGACGGGGACTGACATGAGCTACGGCCGCGACGCGCAGTCGGCCATCTACCGCGCGGGCGCGACCGGCCGCAGGCCCGTCGTCCCCACCTCGTGGCCGGCCCTCGAGGCCGCGGCGAGACGCGCCATGAGCCCCGCTGCGTGGGCGTACATCGCGGGATCGAGCGGCGCCGAGGAGACCGCGGCGAACAACCGGTCGGCGCTCGACGCGTGGCGCATCGTCCCCCGGGTGCTGCGGGATGTCTCCACGCGAGACCTGGGTGTGGAGCTGCTCGGCCACCGCTACCCCACGCCCGTCATCGCCGCGCCCGTGGGCGTGCTCGAGCTCGCGCACCGGGACGCCGACCTCGGCATCGCGCGCGCGGCGTCGGCGCTCGGCATCCCCTACGTGCTCTCGAGCCAGGCCTCACGACCCATGGAGGAGGTCGCGGCGGTCATGGGCGACTCACCGCGGTGGTTCCAGCTCTACTGGAGCACGAGCGACGACCTCGTCGCGAGCTTCGTGGGCCGAGCCGAGGCGAGCGGCGCGCAGGCGATCGTCGTGACGCTCGACACGCACATGCTCGGCTGGCGGCCGCGCGACCTCGACATCGCCTACCTGCCGTTCATCCGCGGCATGGGCATCGCGCAGTACACGAGCGACCCCGTCTTCCGCGCCCTCGTGGCCGCGCGCGAGCCCTCCACCGGGCCACGGCCGCGCGTCACGCCCGAGGCGGTGCGCACCCTGCTCGCGATGCGGCGCAACATCCCCCTGCCCAACCCGCGCGCGGCGGTCGAGACCTTCCTCGACGTGTTCTCCCGCTCGACCCTCACGTGGCAGAACCTCGCGTTCCTGCGCGAGCACACCTCCCTGCCGATCATCCTCAAGGGCATCCAGCACCCGGATGACGCCTCGCTCGCCCTCGACCACGGCGTCGACGGCATCGTGGTGAGCAACCACGCGGGGCGCCAGGTCGACGGCGCGATCGGGTCAGCGGCGGCCCTGCCCGGCATCGTCGACCGCGTCGCCGGCCGCGTGCCCGTGCTCTTCGACAGCGGAGTGCGCTCCGGCGCCGACGTCTTCAAGGCCCTCGCGCTCGGCGCCTCCGCCGTGCTCGTGGGGCGCCCCTACGCCTACGGGCTCGCGATAGCGGGGGCCGCGGGCGCCGAGGCCGTGTTGCGCGACATCGTCGCCGAGTTCGACCTCGTGCTCGGCCTGAGCGGGCACCGCAGCGCCGCCGAGCTCGCCCGGGAGGCCCTCGCGTGAGCACGTCGCACGGCTACGGCCGGCTCGTGGGGTTCAGCGACGGGGTCGTCGCGATCGCGATAACGCTGCTCATCCTGCCGCTCGTGGATGCCGCGAGCGACTTCACGGGCGACGTGGAATCGTTCGTCGTCGAGCACCTGGGAAAGCTCCTGGTCTTCTTCTTGAGCTTCGCGGTGATCGGCAACTTCTGGCTCGTGCACCACCGCATGTGGGACCGCGTGACGGGCTACACCTCCGGCCTGCTGTGGTCGAACCTGCTGTGGCTGCTCAGCATCGTCTTCCTGCCGTTCCCCACGGCCCTCCTCGCGAGCTCGGCGGGGCCCGACCGCGCGACCTACGGGCTCTACGTCGGCACCATGGTCGTCACGACCGCGGCGGAGCTGCTCATGCAGTGGATAATCGTGCGCCACCCCGAGCTGCAGGCCGACGACGCGCGCGGAACCCTCTCGGTCGGGGGCTACGTCGTCTCGACGGGCATCATGGTGTTCGCGCTGCTCCTCGCCGTCATCTTCCCCGCGTTCGGGCTGTGGGGCCTCGCGCTCTTCGCCCTCTCGGGACCCGTGCAGGGCGCGATCGCCCGCAGCAGGAAGGCATCATCATGACCGAACCCCGTTACGTCCTCGCGATCGACCAGGGCACCACGAGCACACGCGCGATGATCTTCGACGCCACGGGCGCGCCCGTCTCGACGGGCCAGCTCGAGCACGACCAGATCTTCCCCAAGGCGGGCTGGGTCGAGCACGACGCGAAGCAGATCTGGGACAACACGCGCGAGGCGATCGGGCAGGCGCTCTCGAAGGCGAACCTCACGCGGCACGACATCGCCGCCGTGGGCATCACCAACCAGCGCGAGACCACGGTCGTGTGGGACCGCGCGACGGGAAAGCCCGTCTACAACGCGATCGTGTGGCAGGACACGCGCACGCAGCCGCTCGTCGACCGCATCGCCGACGGCGACACCGCCCGCTTCCAGCAGAAGACGGGCCTGCCCCTGGCCACCTACTTCTCGGCGACGAAGATCGCGTGGATCCTCGACAACGTCGACGGCGCGCGCGCCCGCGCGGAGGCCGGCGAGCTCGCCTTCGGCACCACGGACACGTGGGTGCTGTGGAACCTCACGGGCGGCACGAAGGGCGGCGTGCACGCGACCGACGTCACGAACGCGAGCCGCACCCTGCTCATGGACCTCGCGACCCTGCAGTGGGACGACGAGCTCCTGGACGCGTTCGGCATCCCGGCGTCGCTCCTGCCGGAGATCCGCAGCTCGTCGGAGGTCTACGGCACCGCGGAGTCGAGCAGCCTGCTGCGGGAGGTGCCCGTCGCGGGCATCCTCGGCGACCAGCAGGCGGCGACCTTCGGCCAGGCCGCGTTCGACGCCGGCGAGTCGAAGAACACCTACGGCACGGGCAACTTCCTCATCGTCAACACGGGCGAGGAGGTCGTGCACTCCGCCAACGGCCTCATCACGACGGTCGCCTACAAGCTCGGGGACGAGGCACCGCGCTACGCGCTCGAGGGCTCGATCGCCGTCACCGGGTCGCTCGTGCAATGGCTGCGCGACAACCTCGGCATCATCTCGAGCGCTCCCGAGGTCGAGAAGCTCGCAGCCTCAGTGCCCGACAACGGCGGTGTCTACTTCGTGCCCGCGTTCTCCGGCCTCTTCGCGCCGCACTGGCGGTCGGATGCCCGCGGCGCGATCCTCGGGCTCACGAGGTTCGCCAACCGGGGCCACATCGCCCGGGCCGCGCTCGAGGCCGTGGCCTTCCAGACCCGCGAGGTGCTCGACGCCGTCAACGCCGACGCGGGCGTCGCGCTCGAGGAGCTCAAGGTCGACGGCGGCATGGTCGCCAACGAGGAGCTCATGCAGTTCCAGGCGGACATCCTCGACGTGCCCGTCGTGCGTCCCGTCGTCGCCGAGACCACCGCCCTCGGCGCCGCCTACGCCGCGGGGCTCGCCGTCGGGTTCTGGAAGGACCTCGACGAGCTCCGCGCCAACTGGCGCGAAGACAAGCGGTGGGAGCCCGGAATGCCGGCCGCCGAGCGCGACAGGCTCATGCGCAACTGGTCGAAGGCCGTGTCGAAGACGCTCGACTGGGTTGACGACGACACCGAAGCCTCCCCCACGCAGTAGCTGCGCGACGCCGCTACCGGTTCGTCGCCGCCACCCACTCGTCGAGCTTCGCGGCCGCGGCGCCCGAATCGACCGCCGCCGCCGCGCGCTCGAGCTGCCCGGCGAGGCGCTCGAGGATGGGCGTGCGCAGGAGCTCGGGGTCGCGCGCGAGCTCGAACGCGCTCAGCCCCGCCGCCGCGTTGAGCAGCACGATGTCGCGAACGGGACCGGGCTCGCCGGCCAGGACCGCGCGCGCGACGCCCGCGTTGTGCTGCGGATCGGCGCCGAGGAGCGACTGGATGTCGGCGCGCGGGATGCCGAGGTCCGCGGGGTCGAGGTCGTGCTCGGTCACGAAGCCGCGCGACACCTCCCAGATGTGCGAGTGGCCCGTCGTCGTGAGCTTGTCGATGCCGTCGTCGCCGCGGTACACGAGGGCGGTGGCCCCGCGCGTGCGGAACACTCCCACGACGAGAGGCACGCGCTCGAGCGACGCGACGCCCACCGCGGAGGCCTCGGGGCGGGCCGGGTTGCAGAGGGGTCCGAGGATGTTGAAGAGCGTCGAGATCCCGAGCTCCTTGCGCGTGGGGCCCGCGTGCCGGAAGCCCGGGTGGAACAGGGCGGCGTAGGCGAACGTGATGCCCGTCTCCCGCAGCACGCCCGCGACGCGGTCGGGCGCGATGTCGAGGTTGAGGCCGAGCGCCGACAGCACGTCGGAGGCGCCGGACGCCGAGCTCGCCCCGCGGTTTCCGTGCTTGACGACGGGAACGCCCGCCGCCGCGGCGATGACGGAGGCCACCGACGAGATGTTGAGGACGGCGCCGTAGGGGTCACCCCCGGTGCCCACGATGTCGAGCACCCACGGGTCGACGTCGAGCGGCTGCGCGTTGGCGAGCACGGCGTCGCGGAAGCCCACGATCTCGTCGACGGTCTCGCCCTTCATGCGCAGCGCCACGAGCAGCCCGCCGAGCTGGGCCGTCGTAGCCTCCCCCGCCATGACCGACTGCATCGCCCATTCCGCCTCGCTGATCGAGAGGTCGTTGCCCTCGACGAGGGAACCGAGGATGCCGGGCCAGGTGTGCTCGCGTGCCATGGGTCAGATCCTAACGATCCCGCCGCGACTGGCCCGCCGAATGGCATATCGGGGGTGTGATGTGGACCATAATGGGATGGTGACCACAGCCTCGCTCTCTCGCTCGGTCGGCGTCCAGACCGTCCAACGTCCCAACGTCGTGGCCGTGGGCACGATCGTCTGGCTCGGCAGCGAAGTCATGTTCTTCGCCGGCCTGTTCGCCATCTACTTCACGCTCCGGGCCATGTCGCCCGACCTGTGGGCGGCGCAGACCGAGAAGCTCAACATCCCGTTCTCCACGACCAACACGATCATCCTCGTGCTCTCGTCGTTCAGCTGCCAGTTCGGCGTCTTCGCCGCGGAGCGCCTGCAGGCCCGCCGCACCGGCAAGCTCTACCAGCTCAACAAGTGGGGCATGGTCGAGTGGTTCTACCTCACCTACGCGATGGGCGCGACCTTCGTCGTCGGGCAGATCTTCGAGTACGCGACCCTCGTGAGCGAGCACGTGAGCCTCTCGAGCGACTCCTACGGCTCGGCCTTCTACATCACGACCGGATTCCACGGTCTGCACGTCACGGGCGGGCTCATCGCCTTCCTCCTCGTCATCGGCCGCGCGTTCGCGGTCAAGACCTTCGGTCACAAGGAGGCGACGACCGCGATCGTCGTCTCGTACTACTGGCACTTCGTCGACGTGGTGTGGATCGGCCTCTTCCTCGTGATCTACGTCCTCAAATAGATGAGAAACGGAACGAAACACAGCATGGCGAAAACGCCCAAGAACTCCGCCCGAGCCGGTCGTCGTCACCCGCTCGCGACGGTCGCCCTCCTCATGGTCGGCCTTCTCGGCACCGGCGGCGCGTACGCGCTGTTCACGACGAGCGCGAGCGCCGAGACCACGGCCGCAGCCGAGGCCCAGGTCGAAGACGGCGCCAAGCTCTTCGCAGCCAACTGCGCCACCTGCCACGGCATGAACCTGCAGGGCACGACGCAGGCCCCGAGCCTCATCGGCGTCGGCGCCGCCGCCGTCGACTTCCAGGTCGGCACGGGCCGCATGCCGCTCGCGGCCACCGGCCCGCAGGCCGAGGAGAAGCCGGTCCAGTTCACCGAGGAGCAGGTGGCGGCGCTCGCCGCCTACGTCGCGACCAAGGGACCCGGCCCCGCCATCCCCTCCGAGCAGTACCTCGCGGGCGAGGGCGATGCCGCCGTCGGCGCCGAGCTCTTCCGCATCAACTGCGCCATGTGCCACAACGTCGCCGGTGCGGGCGGCGCCCTCACCGAGGGCAAGTTCGCTCCCCCGCTCGCCGGTGTCTCGGCCGTGCATGTCTACGAGGCCATGCTCACGGGCCCGCAGAACATGCCCGTCTTCAACGACGCGAACATCTCGCCGGAGGACAAGGCCAACATCATCACGTACCTCAAGTACCTCGACGAGACCCCGTCGGTCGGCGGCTACGGCCTCGGCGACCTCGGTCCGGTCTCCGAGGGCCTCTTCATCTGGATCTTCGGCCTGGGTGCGATCGTGGCGATCACGGTCTGGCTCACCGCGAAGTCCAACTAAGCACCAGGCAAAGGGAAGCGAATGGCTAAGGACCACGACGGGACCAACCCCCGCGCTGGCACGACTCTCGAGAAGTACCGCGACGACCAGCTGCCCACCCCGGGCACGGGTGTCGTCGCGTCAGACGCCGTCGAGAACCCCGGCTTCGAGCCGTTCCGCGCCCGGGTGAGCGACGTCGACCCCGCCAAGGCGCGCGCCAACGAGCGCCGCGTCTCCGCGTGGTTCGTGCTCTCGATCATCGGCACCGTGTTCGCCATCACGGCGTACATCGTGTTCCCCATCGTCGACGGCGAGCCCGGCACGATCCGCAACAACAACCTCTTCCTCGGGCTCGGCATCGCGCTCGCCCTCGTGTCGATCGGCTTCGGCGCCGTGCACTGGTCGAAGTCGCTCATGGACGGCCACGACCTCGTCGAGCAGCGCCACGGCACGCGCGGCACCGAGGCCACCCGCCAGAAGGCCATCGAGGTCTTCGAGCTGGGCAACAAGGAGTCGGGATTCGGCCGCCGCACGCTCATCCGCAACACCCTCATCGGCGCCCTCGTCGTGAGCCCGCTGCCCGCGGTCGTGCTGTTCCGCGACCTCGCGCCCGCCGAGAACCCCGTGCCGCTGCTGCAGCACACCATGTGGAAGAAGGGCACGCGCCTCACGCGCGACCCCTCCGGCACGCCCATCAAGGCGTCCGAGGTCACGCTCGGCTCCGCGTTCCACGTCATCCCCGAGGGCCTCAACGAGTCCGAGCACAAGCTCGAGGAGAAGGCCAAGGCCGCAGTGCTCCTCATGCGCCTCAAGCCGCAGGACCTGCACGTCTCCCAGGGCCGTGAGGACTGGAACTACAACGGCATCGTCGCGTACTCGAAGATCTGCACGCACGTCGGATGCCCCGTGGCGCTCTACGAGCAGCAGACGCACCACCTGCTGTGCCCCTGCCACCAGTCGCAGTTCGACATCACCCAGGAGGCCAAGGTCATCTTCGGACCGGCCAAGCGCCCCCTGCCGCAGCTTCCCATCACCGTGGACTCCGAGGGCTACCTCGTCGCGCAGAGCGACTTCACCGAGCCTGTCGGACCGAGCTTCTGGGAGAGGAAGCTGTGAGCACTGCAACCGAAACGCCCACGACCAGCTCCACGCCGCCCACGCGCGGGCAGCGCTTCACGGGCTGGGCCGCCAACTACGTCGACGAGCGCACGAGCATCTCTGGCCTCGTCAAGGAGCTGGGTCGCAAGATCTTCCCCGACCACTGGTCGTTCATGCTCGGCGAGGTCGCGCTCTACAGCTTCATCGTCATCCTGCTCTCGGGCACGTTCCTGACGTTCTTCTTCCAGGCCAGCATGGTCCCGGTCGAGTACGAGGGCTCCTACGTGCCGCTCAAGGGCATCGAGATGTCGGCGGCCATGGCCTCGACGCTCGACCTCTCCTTCGACATCCGCGGCGGCCTGCTCATGCGCCAGGTGCACCACTGGGCGGCCCTGCTGTTCGTGGCGTCCATCGGCCTGCACATGCTGCGCATCTTCTTCACGGGCGCGTTCCGCAAGCCGCGCGAGATCAACTGGGTCATCGGCTTCGTGCTCTTCGTGCTCGCCATGGGTGAGGGCTTCACGGGCTACTCGCTCCCCGACGACCTGCTGTCGGGCAACGGCCTGCGCATCATCGACGGCCTCATCAAGGGCATCCCGATCATCGGAACCTGGATCTCGTACCTGCTGTTCGGCGGCGAGTTCCCGGGCGAGGATGTCGTCGGACGCTTCTACGTGCTGCACATCCTGCTGCTGCCGGCGATCCTCGTGGCCGCGCTCGGCGTGCACATGCTGCTGCTCGTCATCAACAAGCACACCCAGTTCGCCGGCCCCGGCCGCACCAACGACAACGTCGTCGGTGTGCCGATCATGCCGGTGTTCGCCGCAAAGGCCGGTGGCTTCTTCTTCATCATCTTCGGCGTCATCGTGCTCATCGCGTCGCTCTTCCAGATCAACCCGATCTGGACGTACGGCCCGTACGACCCGTCGCCCGTCTCCGCCGGCACGCAGCCGGACTGGTACATCGGCTTCGCGGACGGCGCCCTGCGCCTCGTCCCGCCGGGCTGGGAGCTCGAGCTGGGCCCGTACACGCTCTCGCTCAACGTGTTCATCCCCGTCGTCGTGCTGGGCCTGTTCCTCGTCGTCGTCGCGATCTACCCCTTCATCGAGGCGTGGATCACGGGCGACAAGCGCGAGCACCACATCGCCGACCGCCCCCGCAACGCCCCGACCCGCACCGCCATCGGCGCTGCCGGCGTGACGTTCTACGCGGTCATGTGGGCGGCCGCGAGCTCCGACCTCATCGCCACGCACTTCAAGCTGTCGATCGAGAACGTGACGCACGCCATCCAGGCGCTGCTCATCCTGGGCCCGATCATCGCCTACATCGTGACGAAGCGCATCTGTCTCGCGCTCCAGAAGAAGGATCGCGAGATCGCGCTGCACGGCTATGAGTCGGGCCGCATCGTGCGCCTCCCGGGCGGCGAGTACATCGAGGTGCACGAGCAGCTCGACGAGTACGAGCGCTGGAAGCTCGTGAGCTACGAGGACTACAAGCCCCTCATGCTCCGCCCGAACGCCCAGGGCAAGATCACCGTCGGTGAGCGCCTGCGCTCGCGTGCCTCGAGCTGGTTCTTCGAGGACCGCATCGCCCCCGTCACCAAGACGGACATCGAGAAGTCGCACGGCGACCACCACTAGCCGACGCACCACCCCGGAGCGCCGTGACCCCCGGGTCGCGGCGCTCCGTGCTTTCCGCCCCGCCCACCCCTCCCCTCGTGTCTCGCAGATTTCCCGGTGTCTCGCACATCTCCGCGACACCTGCCACTCTGCGAGGCACAGGGGTCAACGGACGCCCGCGGCGGCGAGCTGCCGCCCGAGTGCGACTGGCGAACGGGCCGTGTCCCATCCCCATCGCGTCACCGTGATGCCCAGCGCCCTCAAGCGATCCTCGCGGATCTTCTCGTCCACGACGACCTGTGCTGGGGTCCGTCCGTCGAGGATGTCCGGGCTCACGTACTTCCCCCTGCCGTCGAACTCCCCCACGACCCGGAACTGCGGCCACCAGAAGTCCACGTAACCGATGAGTCCGCGCGCATCCCGGAACTCCTGCTGCAGCACGGGCGCTGGCAGGCCCAGGCCGTGCATCGTCACGCGGCTGAGCGACTCGCCCGGCGAGCCCGAACCAGCATCGGAGAGGGCGATGGCGTCCGAGCATCTGCGCGCGCCCCGGGGCGAGGCAAGGCTCCGGTTCAGCTCATGAAGCTCTGCCCGAGGGATGCCGCGGACCGCACGTCCGGCATCCACCATGGCCACCGACACCGCGAGCGGGCGCGTGCGACCGACATCGATCAGGGTGCGGGCCAAGGGTGTCACAAGCACACCATCGACCTCGTCCGGAGGCGGCACCTCGTACCTCCGCGCCGTGTACCCGTGTCGCGACGCTCCGACGACACCACGTCCGACGACGACCTCCGGCTTGTCCGGCCAGCTCCCGATCATGGGCAGGCGCCACAGCGCCGCGGCGGAGAGGTGGGAGAACACGAGTTGAGTGTCGAAAGCGTGCGCGACGGCATGGATGCGCGTCAAGAACCTGTCATCGGGAGACAGGCCGCCCCACGTGCTGGCGGGGATGAACACGCCCTCCGCCAGCCGGATCAGCTCCCCCGCGCGATACGCGCGGTAGAGCGACGACCCGGAACCCGAACGGACTTCCGGCGCGGCGAGGATGAGCTTGTCCGAATGCATCCCCGCATCCTGCAGCGCGGGCCCCCAGCATCGACCGGACCCGTCTAGAAGCGTTGCGTGCCTCGCAAAGTGTCACGTGGTGAGGAGATGTGCGAGACACCTGCACATCTGCGAGACACGAGGGGCGGCTAGAGCTCGCGCTTGAGGAAGTCCGCGCCCGAACGGTAGCCGATGCGCTCGTAGAAGTCTGCGGAGCGCCGGCTCGCGACCGTGATCTGACGCACGGAGCGCTCGCGACACACGCGCTCGACCTCTTCCACTATCGCCGTGCCGATGCCCGTGCCGCGGTGGGCGTCGTCGACGACGAGCTCCTGCAGCTGCGCGGACGAGCCGTTGGTGTGCAGGAGGGGCGTGATGGTCGTGAGCGCGTAGCCCACGACCGCGCCCGTGGCATCCTCGGCGACGAGGAGCACGGAGGTCGCGTCGGTGCTGAGCAGCACGGGGAAGTTCTCGTCGAACGCCGCACGGTCGGGCGTGTAGGCCGGCTCGAGCTGTTCGAGCAGGTCGTACACGCGATCTGCGTCCGCCGGGGTGGCGGCGCGGAGCACGGCCTTAGCGGGCGAAGTATCCACGGTAGTACTCGTAGACCCAGCCCACGATGGCGACGATGAAGATCGAGACGCCGATGAAGGCGATCCACGGACCGATGGCGATGCCCAGGAACGTGAGCGCCGCCGCCGTGGCCAGCACGAGCGGCCACCAGCTCCACGGGCTGAAGTGCCCCTGCTCGGCCTCGCCGTCGTCGATGTTGGCATCGAGACGGTCTTCGGGAAGCTCGCCGCCCTGCGCCTTGTGGATGCGTCCCAGGTAGAACGCGATGAGCACCGAGAGCGCGCCCGTGAGGCCGATCGCGACCGTGCCGACCCACTCGACCTCGGGCGGCGCCGAGGCGGCCGGACGAGCGGACTGGAGCAGCGACCACACCGTGTAGGCGATGTCGGCGAGGAAGAAGAAGCCCGCCAGGATCCAGAACAGCCGTGCGTTGGTACCCATGCGCTACTTCACCTTCTCGTCGCCGAGGTCGTACACGGGAGCCTCGGGAGCATCCTTGAAACCGACCCCGCCGATGCCGACCGGGATGCCGGCCTCGGGGTGGTTGATGTCGAAAGCGGGAGACTCGGAGCGGATGCGCGGCATCGACGTGAAGTTGTGCCGCGGCGGCGGGCAGCTCGTCGCCCACTCGAGCGAGCGTCCGTAGCCCCACGGGTCGTTGACCGTGACCTTGGGCGCGCGGCGCGCGGTGATGTACACGTTGTAGAGGAACGGCAGCATCGAGATCGCGAGGATGGCGGCACCGGTGGTCGAGACCTGGTTCATCCACGTCACGCCGTCGTCCTCGAGGTAGGTGCGGTAGCGGCGCGGGAGGCCGACGACACCGATCCAGTGCTGGATGAGGAACGTGGTGTGGAAGCCGATGAACAGCAGCCAGAAGTGGATCTTGCCGAGGCGCTCGTTGAGCATCTTGCCGGTCCACTTGGGCCACCAGAAGTAGAAGCCCGAGAACATCGCGAACACGACCGTGCCGAACACCACGTAGTGGAAGTGCGCGACGACGAAGTAGCTGTCGGAGACGTGGAAGTCGAGCGGCGGCGACGCGAGGATGACGCCGGTGAGGCCGCCGAACGTGAACGTGATGAGGAAGCCGATGGCCCACAGCATGGGCGTCTCGAACGTCACAGAACCGCGCCACATCGTGCCGATCCAGTTGAAGATCTTCACGCCCGTGGGCACCGCGATGAGCATCGTCATGAAGGCGAAGAACGGCAGGAGCACCGAGCCCGTCACGTACATGTGGTGGGCCCACACCGTGACCGAGAGGGCCGCGATCGCGATCGTCGCGTAGACGAGCGTCTTGTACCCGAAGATCGGCTTGCGGCTGAACACCGGGAGCACCTCGGAGATGATCCCGAAGAACGGCAGCGCGATGATGTAGACCTCCGGATGCCCGAAGAACCAGAACAGGTGCTGCCACAATATGACGCCGCCGTTGGCGGGATCGTAGATGTGCGCCCCCACCACGCGGTCGGCGCCGAGCGCGAAGAGCGCGGCGGCGAGCACGGGGAACGCCATGATGACGAGCAGCGACGTGACGAGCGTGTTCCAGCTGAAGATCGGCATGCGGAACATGGTCATGCCGGGGGCGCGCATCGTGATGATGGTCGTCGTGAAGTTGACGGCGCCGAGGATGGTGCCGAAACCGCTCAGCGCGAGGCCGAAGACCCACAGGTTTCCGCCGTAGCCGGGCGAGAACGTCGTGCTCGAGAGCGGCGCGTAGGCGAACCAGCCGAAGGATGCCGCGCCCTGCGGGGTCAGGAACCCCGCGACCGCGATGAGCGAGCCGAAGTTGTAGAGCCAGTACGCGAACGCGTTGAGGCGCGGGAACGCGACATCGGGCGCGCCGATCTGCAGCGGCATGAGCACGTTCGCGAAGCCTGCGAAGAGCGGCGTCGCGAACATGAGCAGCATGATCGTGCCGTGCATCGTGAAGAGCTGGTTGTACTGCTCCCCCGTCGCGACGACCGAGAGACCCGGCTGGAAGAGCTGGGCGCGGATGACCAGGGCCATCACGCCGCCGAGCAGGAAGTAGATGAACGACGTGATCAGGTAGAGGTACCCGATCGTCTTGTGGTCGGTCGACGTGATCCAGTTGACCACGATGTTGCCCTTGCGCTCAGCGCGCGGGGAGATGCCGGCGGGAACCGCTGCAGTCGACATGGATCTAGTCCTCCGATCCGCTGCCGTTGCCGGGCAGGTTCTGGTTCACGTTGTAGTCGGCGCCGATCTGGCCCTCGAAGCCCGCAGCCTTCTGGTCGGCGATGTACGCCTCGTAGTCGGCCTCGGAGACGACCTTGACGGTGAAGAGCATGAGCGAGTGGTATTCGCCGCACAGCTCCGCGCACTTGCCCTGGTACGTGCCGAGCTCCGTGGGCGTGAAGTACATGTAGTTGCTCTTGCCCGGGATCATGTCCTTCTTGTAGAGGAAGTCCACGATCCAGAACGAGTGGATCACGTCACGCGACTCGATCTTGATCTCTACGGTCTTGTCGAGGGGCAGGTACAGCACCGGGAGGTTGTCGGTGTTGATCGAGCCGTCCGGGTTGAAGTCGGCCTGCACGCCCGCGCTGTACGCGTTGTCGCTCACGTAGTTGAAGTCCCAGGCCCAGCGCTTGCCGAAGACCTCGATCTTGACGTCGGGGTTGGCCGTGGGCTCCTCGATCTGGGCCTGGTCGCGGGCCGTGAAGGCGAAGAAGCCGATGATGAGGATGAGCGGGACGACCGTGTAGAAGATCTCGATCGGGAGGTTGTAGCGCAGCTGCACGGGGAGGCCGGTCTGGCCCTTGCGGCGGCGGTAGACGACCGCGGCCCAGATGATGAGGGCCCACGTGAGCACGCCGACCGCGAGCAGGACGATCCACGAGGTGACCCAGAGTCCCACGATGCTGCTCGTGTGGTTCGTGGTCTGGCCGCTGCCGGGGAGCCAGCCCTGGAGCTGCTCCTGCGTGCATCCAGCGAGGGCGATCGTCGTCACTAGGGCGATGGGAATTGCCGCCCATCGCAGACGACGGTTACGAAGTGAGCGCACCGGTGACCTCTCGAAAAACTCGTGCTTGGTCCAGCCAGTCTATAGCCGCGCCACGCGGCCGGAAGTCACCTCGCCGCGCTCGTCCACGCAAAAAGGGCGCCCTTCCGGGCGCCCTTTCTACAAGATGTAGACGACTGTCAGTGGAACGAGTCGCCGCACGCGCAGCTGCCCTGCGCGTTGGGGTTGTCGATGGTGAAGCCCTGCTTCTGGATGGTGTCCTCGAAGTCGATGGTCGCACCCTCGAGGTACGGCACGCTCATCTTGTCGACGACGACCTCGACACCGTCGCCGAACTCGCGGACGGCGTCGCCGTCGAGCACGCGCTCGTCGAAGTAGAGCTGGTAGATGAGGCCCGAGCAGCCGCCGGGCTGCACGGCGAGGCGCAGCTTGAGGTCGTCGCGGCCCTCCTGGTCGATGAGGCTCTTGACTTTGTCCGCGGCGGCGTCGGTGAGGCCCACGCCGTGGGCCAGGGACTCTGTGGGGGCAACAGCGGTATCGGTCATGTCAACCATTTTACGCCCGGTCCTCCAGCTTTGCGAGCAACACGGCCTCGGTGAGGATCGCGCGCTGGAAAACCCCCAGGTGAAGCGACTCGTTGGGGCTGTGCGCGCGCGAGTCGGGGTCCTCGACGCCCGTGATGAGGATCTGGGCCTGCGGGAACACCTCGACGAGGTCGGAGATGAACGGGATGGACCCGCCGATGCCCGTCTCGAGCGGCGCAGCCCCCCAGGCCTCGTGCATGGCGTCCTTCGCGACCTGCACCGCCCAGCCGCTCGTGTCGACGAGGAACGGGTTGCCCCTGTCGATGTCGGAGATCTCGAGGTGGGCGCCGAACGGCGCGTGCTCGCGCAGGTGCGCCTCGAGCGCCGTGAAGGCGTCGGCCGCGCTCTGCCCGGGAGCGATGCGCGCGCTCACCTTGACGGTGACCGACGGGATGAGCGTGTTCGAGGCGTTAACGACGGTCGGGGCGTCGATGCCGGTGATCGTGATCGCGGGCTGGTCCCACAGGCGCGAGAGCACCGCTCCGCGGCCCACCGCCGTGACGCCGGGCAGGAACGCCGCCTCCTCGGCGAGCTTGTGCTCGTCGTACTCGGGCGTCTCGGCCTCGCGGCTCGTCAGGCCCGCGACCGCGACCGCGCCGTCGGAGTCGTGCAGCGTCGCGAGCAGCTGGATGGCCGCGAGCATGGCGTCGGGCGCCGCTCCCCCGAACATCCCCGAGTGCGAGGCGTGCTCGAGCGTCGAGATCGTGAGCTTGAAGGTCACGTTGCCGCGCAGCCCCACGGTGAGGGCCGGCGTCTCGGTGTCCCAGTTGTCGGAGTCGGCGACGACGATCACGTCGGCGGCGAGCTGCTCGCGGTGCTGCACGATGAAGTTCGCGAACGAGCGGGAGCCGAACTCCTCCTCGCCCTCGAAGAACGCCACGAGGCCCAGGTCGAAGTCGGTGCCGACGGTCTCGACGAACGCCCGGATCGCGGCGACGTGCGCCATGACGCCCGCCTTGTCGTCCGCGGCGCCGCGCCCGTACAGGCGGTCGCCGCGCACGGTCGGCTCGAACGGGTCGGACTCCCAGTCGTCGCTGTTGCCGGGCGGCTGCACGTCGTGGTGGGCGTAGAGCAGGATCGTGGGGCGGCCGTTCTTGGCCGCGCGCGTCGCGAGCACGGCGGGCTGGCCCGTGCGCTCCGCGTCGATGGGCGCGCGCGACACCTGCACGCTCTCGAAGACGCCGAGGCCCTCGAGGAGCTCCTTGGCGGCGTTCGCGCTCGCGACGACGTTCTCGGGGTCGAACCCGTCCCACGAGACCGACGGGATGCGCACGAGGCGCCCGAGGTCGGAGATCGCGGAGGGCAGGCCGCCCTGCACCGCGTCGCGCAGCTGGTCGAGGAGCGGGTGGGACTGCGGTGTTTCGGTCATGCGGGTAATCTTAAAGCTCCCAACCCAGAGGATGCCCCGTGGCCAAGACAACCGAGCAGCCCGTCGCCGAGACTCCCGCGACCGGAAAGGGTCACGCGACCCCCACGCGCAAGGAGCAGGAGGCGGCGCGCAAGCAGCCGCTCGTCTCGAGCGACCGCGCGGAGGCGCGCCGCAAGGCACGCGCCCAGATGCAGCTCGAGCGCGAGAAGGCGCGCGTCGGCATGGCCAACGGCGACGAGAAGTACCTGCCCGTGCGCGACCGCGGCCCGCAGAAGCGCTTCGTGCGCGACTACGTCGACGCGCGCTTCAGCGTGGGCGAGCTGCTCATCCCGCTCATGTTCGCCGTAATCATCCTCACGTTCTTCCCCGACCCGCTCGTGCAGACGATCGGCCTGTTCGCCCTGTGGGCGTTCTTCGCCGTCGCCATCCTCGACGTCGTCATCCTGGGCTTCGTGCTGCAGCGCAAGCTCGCGGCGAAGTTCGGCGCCGACCGCGTGGAGAAGTTCCGCTGGTACGCGGCGATGCGCGCGCTGCAGCTGCGCCTCATGCGCCTGCCGAAGCCGCAGGTGAAGCGGTTCCAGTACCCCGAGTAGTCCGTCGCGCCGCGGAGCACCGTCGAGCTAGGAGACGAGGCCCCGGTTGATCGCGCGCGCCCAGAACGGGCCGCGGTACAGGAACGCCGTGTAGCCCTGCACGAGGGTCGCGCCCGCGTCGAGGCGCGCGCGCACGTCGGCCGCGGTCTCGACACCGCCGACGGAGATGACGCAGAAGTCGGCGGGCACCTCGGCGCGGATGAGCCGCAGCAGCTCGAGGGAGCGCGCGGCGACGGGCGGCCCGGAGAGGCCGCCCGCACCGGCGGCCTCGACGACGGACGCCGCGGTCGCGAGCCCCTCGCGCGACAGCGTGGTGTTGGTGGCGATGATGCCGTCGAGCAGGCCCGCGGCGAGCTGCGCGACCTTGCGCGCCTCGTCGTCGGTGAGGTCGGGCGCGATCTTCACGAGCACGGGGGTCTCCCCCGCCGCGTCCTTGACCGCCGTGAGCAGGGGCGTGAGCTTCTCGAGCTCCTGCAGGCCGCGCAGGCCCGGGGTGTTGGGCGAGCTCACGTTGACGACGAGGTAGTCGGCGAGCGGAGCCAGCAGGCGCGTGCTCTCGAGGTAGTCGGGGATGGCGGCATCCACGTCGACGACGCGCGACTTGCCGATGTTGACGCCGATCACGGGGCGTCGGCGCGCGCGCCGGGCCCGCGCGATGACGGCGGCCGCGGCGGCCGCCCCGTGGTTGTTGAAGCCCATGCGGTTGATGACCGCCCGGTCGGGGATGAGCCGGAACAGGCGCGGCTTCTCGTTGCCGGGCTGCGGCACGGCCGTGATGGTCCCGACCTCGACGTGCCCGAAGCCCAGGACGCCGAGCCCGCGGATGCCCGTGCCCTCCTTGTCGAATCCCGCGGCGAGGCCGAAGGGCGACGGGAAGTCGAGGCCGAGCGCGCGCACGCGAAGGGAGCCGGCCGGGCGGAAGAACCCGCGGACGAACCCGGGCAGAACGCGGATGACCGCGAAGGCCATGCGGTGCGCGCGCTCGGCGTCCATCGGGGCGAAGACGACCCGGAACAGGAGGGGGTACATCACTCCGGCTGCTGCTCGGCGCCGAGCCCGTGGTCGACCCGCAGCTGCGTGATCGCCGACTCGAAGTCGTCGAGCGAGTCGAACGCCTGGTAGACGCTCGCGAAGCGCAGGTACGCGACCTCGTCGAGCTCGCGCAGGGGCGAGAGGATGGCCAGGCCGATGTCGTTCGCCTCGACCTGGGCGGCGCCCGTCGAGCGGATCGTCTCCTCGACGCGCTGTGCGAGCACGGCCAGGTCGCTGTCGGTCACGGGCCTGCCCTGGCACGCCTTGCGCACGCCCGAGATGATCTTCTCGCGGCTGAACGGCTCGACGACGCCGTTGCGCTTGATGACGCCGAGGGACGCGGTCTCGGTGGTCGAGAAGCGGCGCCCGCACTCGGGGCACTGGCGGCGACGACGGATCGACAGCCCGTCGTCGCTCGTGCGGGAGTCGATGACGCGGCTGTCGGGATGCCGGCAGAAGGGGCAGAACATGGTGTACCCCAGCGTAGCGCTAGGGCGTGAAGCGCGCCGTGACCGCTGCACCGTGGGCGGGCAGGTCCTCAGCCGTGCTGAGCGCGACGATCCGCTCCGACACGGCCTGCAGCGCTGCGCGGTCGTAGTTGATGATCTGCTGCGGGCGCAGGAACGTGTACGCGCCGAGCCCCGAGGCGAACCGGGACTGCCCGCCCGTCGGGAGCACGTGGTTGGAGCCCGCGAGGTAGTCCCCCAGGCTCACGGGCGAGTTCGCGCCCAGGAAGATCGCGCCGGCGCTCTCGATGAGGTCGAGCACCGCTCCGGGCTCCGCGGTCTGGATCTCGAGGTGCTCGGGGCCGTAGGCGTTGCTGAACGCCGCGGCGGCGGCCAGGTCGGAGACGAGGACGACCGCCGACTGCTGCCCCGACAGCGACGTGCGCACGCGCTCGCCGTGGTGGGCGGAGGCCGCGAGCTCGGCGACGCGGGCCGTGACGGCGTCCGCGAAGTCGGCGGAGTCGGTGACGAGCACTGCGGCCGCGAGCTCGTCGTGCTCGGCCTGCGACACGAGGTCGGCGGCGACGAGGGTCGCGTCGGCCGTGGCATCCGCGATCACGAGGATCTCGGTGGGGCCCGCCTCCGAGTCGATGCCCGCGACGCCGCGCACGAGGCGCTTCGCCGCCGCGACGTAGACGTTGCCGGGGCCCGTGATGATCTCGACGGGGTCGAGGCCGATGCCGTCGACGCCGTAGGCGAAGGCGCCGATCGCGCCGGCACCGCCCATGGCGTAGACCTCGTCGACGCCCAGGAGTCCCGCCGCGCCGAGGATCGTGGGGTGCACCGCTCCCCCGAACTGCTTCTGCGGGGGCGAGGCGAGGGCGACGGAGGCGACGCCCGCGACCTGCGCGGGCACGACGTTCATGACGACGCTCGACGGGTACACGGCCTTGCCGCCCGGCACGTAGAAGCCCACGCGCCCCACGGGCTGCCAGCGCTGGATGACCTCGGCACCCGGCGCGAGCTGCGTGACGGACCCGGCCGGCACCTGCGCCTGGGTGGCCTCGCGCACCCGCGCGATCGCCTCCTCGAGCGCGGACCGCACCGCCGGGTCGAGGCCCTGAACCGCGCGGCTGATCTCGTCGGCGTGGATGCGCACGCGCTCGGGGCGGATGCCGTCGAGGCGCTCCGCCTGCTCGAGCAGCGCGATCTCGCCGCGTGCGCGCACGTCGTCGATGAGCTCCTGCGCGACGGCCGTGGCGACGGCGACGTCGGTCACGGCGCGGGGCACGAGGAGGGCAAGCTCGGCGCGGGTGGGCTGGCGGTCTCGCAGATCGATCGTGTGCATCATGGCCTGACCATGCTAGTTGCCCGACCGGAGGGGAATATCGTGGTCCCCGCCATGATTGATGCACACGTATGAGCGAGACGACCGAAGACCTGCCCGCAGACGGCCTCGACGCGTTCAAGCGCGCTTTCCGGCGCCATGCGGCGGGCGTCGCCGTCGTGACGTCCCTCAAGCCCGACGGCAGCCCCACGGGCTTCACGGCGACGTCGCTCGCCTCGCTGGCCGCCGTGCCGCCCCTCGCGACGTTCAACATGGCGCAGGTCTCGAGCAGCTGGCCCGCGATGACCGTGGGCAACCACGTCGTCATCCACATGCTCGGCCCGCGCAGCCGCCACCAGGCCGAGCGCATGGCGGCGGACCACGACGTGCGGTTCGTGGGCGGCCACTGGAGCGCGGGGCCCTACGGGGTCCCCGTCCTCGAGGATGTGACGGCCTGGATGCTCGGGCGCATCGTCGACGTGCATCCCGTGCACAACAACGCCGTGGTCGTCGTCGAGATCGAGGACGGCTCGCTGGGCGATGAGGACGACGCCCTGCTCTACCACGAGCGCCGGTACTTCAAGCCCGGCGAGACGGCCTAGCCGCTACCCGAGGCAGTTCGGGCCGAGCAGCGTCTTGAGCTCGCCGAACAGGTCGGCGGAGACGGTCACGGGGTACGGGATCTCGAAGACGCGCGCCGTCTGCCCCTTGATGAGCTTGAGGCGCACCTCGTTGTCGCCCGCGTGCCGGATGAGCACGTCGTAGAGCGCGCCGATGACGGCGGTCGTCGCGCGCTGCTCCTGCACCTGGATGACGATGGTGCTGTTGCCGAGGCCCGGGCCCACGTCGGGCGTGAACATGCTCACGGCGTGCAGGTTCATGCCGTCGTCGCGCACGCTCACGCGCCCGCGCACGACCACGATGGAGTCGTTGACAAGGCCCGGCGAGAACTCCTGGTAGGTCTTGCCGAGGAACATGACGCTCATCTCACCCGCGAAGTCCTCGATGGTGACGATCCCGTACTGGTTGCCGCTGTTGCGCGCGACACGGTGCTGCACGCTCGTGACGAGCCCCGCGATGGTCACGTGCTCGCCGTCGGCGGCCACATCCCCGCCGAGGATCTCGCTGATCGAGGCGCTCTGGTGCTTGGCGAGCTGCACCTCGAGGCCGGCGAGCGGGTGGTCGGAGACGTAGAGGCCGAGCATCTCGCGCTCGAAGGCGAGCTTGTCGCGCTTCGCCCACTCGGGGCGCTCGGGGATGTGGTCGACGGCCGCGGGCTCGTCCCACAGGCTATCGAAGTCGAACCCGACCTGGCCGTTGGCCTCGTTGCGCTTGACGCTCACGGCGCTGTCGACGGCATCCTCGTGCACCTCGAGCAGGGCTCGGCGCGTGGAGCCGAGGGAGTCGAACGCCCCGGCTTTGATGAGCGACTCGACCGTGCGCTTGTTGGCGGCCTGGATGGGCACCTTGCGCAGGAAGTCGTGCAGCGACGTGAACGCGCCCTTCTCCTCGCGCGCGGCCTTGATCTGCTCGACGACGGCGAAGCCCACGTTGCGCACCGCGCCCATGCCGAAGCGGATGTCGTCGCCGACGGCCGTGAAGAAGCCGATCGACTCGTTGACGTCGGGCGGCAGCACGCTGATGCCCATGCGGCGGCACTCGTTGAGGTAGATCGCGAGCTTGTCCTTGGCGTCGCCCACCGACGTGAGCAGGGCGGCCATGTACTCGGCCGGGTAGTGCGCCTTGAGGTAGGCGGTCCAGTACGAGATGACGCCGTAGGCGGCCGAGTGCGCCTTGTTGAACGCGTAGTCGGAGAAGGGCAGCAGGATGTCCCACAGCGTCTTGACCGCGTCGGGCGAGTACCCGTTGGCGACCATGCCCGCGCTGAAGTTCTCGTACTGCTTGTCGAGCTCGGACTTCTTCTTCTTGCCCATGGCGCGGCGCAGGAGGTCGGCCTGCGCGAGGGTGAAGCCCGCGAGCTTCTGCGCGATCGACATCACCTGCTCCTGGTAGACGATGAGGCCGAAGGTCGTGCCGAGCACGTCCTGCAGGCCCTCGCTGAGCTCGGGGTGGATGAAGTCGATGGGCTGCATGTTGTTCTTGCGCAGCGCGTAGTTGGTGTGCGAGTTGGCGCCCATGGGGCCGGGCCGGTACAGCGCGAGCACGGCCGAGATGTCTTCGAAGTTGTCGGGCTTCATGAGCTTGAGCAGCGAGCGCATTGCCCCGCCGTCGAGCTGGAAGACGCCGAGCGTGTCGCCGCGCGCGAGGAGGTCGTATGCCGCCTGATCGTCGAGCGCGAGGTCTTCGAGCACCGGGCGGTGGCCGCGGTTCGACTCGATGTTGTCGAGGGCGTCGTCGATGATCGTGAGGTTGCGCAGCCCGAGGAAGTCCATCTTGATGAGGCCGAGGGCCTCCGATGCCGGGTAGTCGAACTGCGTGACGATCTGGCCGTCCTGCTCGCGCTTCATGATGGGGATGATGTCGATGAGCGGCTCGCTCGACATGATCACGCCGGCCGCGTGCACGCCCCACTGGCGCTTGAGGTTCTCGATGCCCACCGCGGTCTCGAAGACGCGCTTCGCCTCGGCGTCGGTCTCGATGATGCCGCGGATGTCCGCGGCCTCCTTGTAGCGTTCGTGGTTCTTGTCGAAGATGCCGTAGAGCGGCATGTCCTTGCCCATGATGGGCGGCGGCATGGCCTTCGTGAGCTTCTCGCCCATGCCGAACGGGAAGCCGAGCACTCGCGACGAGTCCTTGAGCGCCTGCTTGGCCTTGATGGTGCCGTAGGTGACGATCTGGGCGACGCGCTCGCTGCCGTACTTCTCGGTCACGTACTTGATGACCTCGCCGCGGCGGCGGTCGTCGAAGTCGACGTCGAAGTCGGGCATCGACACGCGGTCGGGGTTGAGGAAGCGCTCGAAGATCAGGCCGTGCTGCAGGGGGTCGAGGTCGGTGATGCGCATGGCGTAGGCCGCCATCGACCCGGCACCCGAGCCGCGGCCCGGCCCCACGCGGATTCCGTTGCGCTTGGACCAGTTGATGAAGTCGGCGACGACGAGGAAGTAGCCGGGGAACCCCATCTGGTTGATGACGCCGATCTCGTAGTCGGCCTGCTTCTGCACCTCCTCGGGGATGCCGCCGGGGTAGCGCCCCTCGAGGCCGCGCTGCACCTCCTTGACGAACCACGTCTGCTCGGTCTCGCCCTCGGGCACGGGGAAGCGCGGCATGTAGTTCGCACCCGTGTCGAAGGTCACGTCGCAGCGCTCGGCGATGAGGAGCGTGTTGCTCACGGCCTCGGGGAACTCCCGGAACAGGTCGCGCATCTGCTGGGCCGACTTGAGGTAGAAGCTCGTGCCGTCGAACTTGAAGCGGTTGGGGTCGTCGAGGGTCGAGCCGGACTGCACGCACAGGAGGGCCGCGTGCGCCTCCGCGTCGTGCTCGTGCGTGTAATGCAGGTCGTTGGTCGCGACGAGCGGCATGCCGAGCTCCTGCGCGAGCCGGATGAGGTCGCGCATGGTGCGGCGCTCGATGTCGATGCCGTGGTCCATGATCTCGGCGAAGAAGTTCTCCTTGCCGAAGATGTCCTGGAACTCGGCCGCCGCCTTCTTGGCCTCCGCGTACTGGCCGAGACGCAGCCGCGTCTGCACCTCGCCGCCGACGCAGCCCGTCGTCGCGATGACGCCCCTGCCGTAGGTCTGCAGCAGCTCGCGGTCCATGCGCGGCTTGAAGTAGTAGCCCTCCATCGACGCGAGCGACGACGCGCGGAACAGGTTGTGCATGCCCTCGTTCGTCTCGGCGAGCAGGGTCATGTGCGTGTAGGCGCCCGAGCCCGAGACGTCGTCGTCGCTCTGCGCCGACGTGCCCCAGCGGATGCGGGTCTTGTCGGTGCGGTGCGTGCCGGGCGTCACGTACGCCTCGGTGCCGATGATGGGCTTGATGCCCTTCTCGGTGGCCTGGTTCCAGAAGTCGAAGGCGCCGAACATCTGGCCGTGGTCGGTGATGGCGATGGCGGGCATGCCCTGCCGCACGGCCTCGTCGAGGAGCGGCCCGACGTGCGCGGCACCGTCGAGCATCGAGTACTCGGTGTGCACGTGCAGGTGCACGAAGGAGTCGCTGGATGACACGTTTTCTCCGACTGGATCGAGGGGGTTCCTCAACCCTAAGCCCGACCCCCGGCGCGCCTATTCCCCGGCACGCCTAGTCGGCGCGAAGCACCTCAAGCGCGTGTTGAAGGTCGGCCGGGTACTCGCTCTCGAACTGCACGTACTGCCCCGTCGCGGGATGTACGAACCCCAGCCGCTTGGCCTGCAGCCACTGCCGCGACAGCCCCAGGCGGGCCGAGATCGTCGGATCGGCGCCGTACATCGCGTCGCCCACGCACGGGTGCCGCTGTGCGGCCATGTGCACGCGGATCTGGTGCGTGCGCCCCGTCTCGAGCTCGATCTCGAGGAGGGCGGCGGACGGGAACGCCTCGAGCGTCTCGTAGTGCGTGACGCTCGGCTTGCCGTCGGCGGTCACCGCGAACTTCCAGCTCGAGCCCGGGTGCCGGCCGAGGGGCGCGTCGATAGTGCCCGCGAGCGGGTCGGGATGCCCCTGCACCACCGCGTGGTAGATCTTGTCGACCTCGCGGTCGTGGAAGGCGCGCTTGAGCGCCGAGTACGCGGACTCGGTCTTCGCGACCACCATGAGCCCGCTCGTGCCCACGTCGAGGCGGTGGACGATCCCGGCCCGTTCGGCCGCCCCCGAGGTCGCGACACGGAAACCCGCGCCGGCAAGGGCCCCGAGGACGGTCGGGCCGTCCCAGCCCAGAGAGGGGTGGGCGGCGACGCCCGCGGGCTTGTCGACGACCACGATGTCGTCGTCGTCGTAGACGATCCCCAGGTCGGAGACGACGACGGGCACGATCGACGGCTCGACCTTCGAGACCCACGAGACCTCGAGCCAGCCGCCCGCGGGCAGGCGGTCGGACTTCGAGAGGGTGCGGCCGTCGAGGGTCACTCCCCCGGCCTCGACGACGTCCGCGGCGAACGTGCGCGAGAACCCGAGCATCTTCGCTATCGCGGAGTCGACCCGGTCGCCGGCGAGGCCGTCGGGCACGAAGAGGCTGCGGGATTCCACGGTCCTGGCTTTCTGGTGTCAACGACAGCGACGGCCGGGAGGGCGGGAATCCCGCACCTGCCCGGCCGTCGGCTGGATCGGATCAGTTACCGGCGAAGCCGGGGTAGCTCGAGGGAGCAGGGCTTGCGGGCGGCTGCTGGCCCTGGGCGCCGTAGGGGTTCGACTCGAACGGCTGCTGCGTCTCGTAGCTCGGCTGCGCGGCGTACTGCTGCGCGGGAACCTCGGCGAACGACTGAGCGGTCGCGGGAGCAGACGCGGCCACGGCGGCGGCGGGCGCCGACGTGAGCACGTTGGACGAGTCGAGCTCGCGCAGCTGGCCCTCGATGTAGCCCTTGAGCTTCTGGCGGTACTCGCGCTCGAAGTTGCGGAGCTCCTCGATGCGGTGCTCGAGCTGCTGGCGCTCGCTGTCGAGGTCGCCCAGCTGGGCGCGCTGGCGGTTCTCCGCCTCGGCGACGACGCGCGCGGCGGTCGCGTGGCCCTGGGCGATGAGCGCGTCGCGCTTCTCGACACCCTCGCGCACGTGCTCCTCGTGGAGGCGGCGGGCGAGCTGCAGCAGGTTGTTGGTGTTGCCCGGGTCCATGGGGTTGGCGTCGAGCGCCGCACCGGCGAAGGCGGGGGCCGCAGCGGGAGCGGGGGCCGCGACGGGCTCCGGCTGCTGCGTGAACGCGGGCTGCTGGGCCTGCTGCGGCTGTGCGGCAGCGGCGCGCTGGGCGTCGTTCGCCCGGGCCTCGGCGGCGACGAGGCGCTGGCGCAGCTCCTCGTTCTCCTGGTTCAGGCGACGCAGCTCGACGACGACCTCGTCGAGGAAGTCGTCCACCTCGTCCTGGTCGTATCCCTCACGGAACTTCGTGGGCTGGAAACGCTTGTTGACTACGTCTTCTGGAGTCAAAGCCATAGCTGTCACCTCTAATTACTCTCTCTAGAAACACGTTCTAGCCGCTTGCGCCCCGACGCTTCGGAAACGTCGGAACTACGTTGTACCACCAAACACGCTGGTGTGAAACAGTGCGGGTAGAACAGGTCGTCCCCGCCGGACCTGAGTCCACAGTACAGCGAAGACGTCAGTTGACGAATCCCAGTGAGACAGAAATCAGGATGACGGTGACGAGCATGACGATCGTCCAGGCGAAGTCGATGGCCGTTCCCCCGACGCGCAGCGGCGGAATCACGCGGCGCACGACCTTGATGGGCGGGTCGGTGATCGAGTACACGAACTCGGCGAGGACGAGGCCGAATCCGCGCGGACGCCACGAACGGGCGAACACGCGCACGAGGTCGAGCACGAACCTCGCCCACATCAGCACGAAGAAGATCGTGAGTGCTACGTAGACGACGAGGGCGATGATGGAGACGACGGGCGATGCGGAAGACACGTCGAAAGACTAACCGCTGGGCGGAGGTGCCCAGCGCCGCCGGCTACTGCCCGAAGAACGACGCGTCGACGTCGGACTCGACCTCGGCGTGGTCGCCGCTCACCGCGACGTGCGCGGGCGAGAGCAGGAACACCTTGTTCGTGACGCGCTCGATCTTGCCGTAGAGGCCCTGCGACAGGCCGCTCGCGAAGTCGATGAGACGACGGGCATCCGGCTCGCTCATCTGCGACAGGTTGATGATGACCGGGATGCCCTCGCGGAAGTTCTCCGCGATGAGCTGCGCGTCCTTGTACTGGCGCGGGTGCACGGTGAGGATCTCGTTCATCTCGGCGGCCGAGGGGCGCGCGGAGGTCGAGCGGCGCAGCGGCGTGACCGGGGCGCGGTTGGCCGCCGGCGCGGCCTGGTGGTGGGCGACGGGCGCTGCGGGGGCCGAGGGACCCTGCTCGTACTCGTAGTCCTCGTCGGCGAGACCGAGATAGACCATCGTCTTGCGCAGCGGGTTAGCCATGTCGTTCCTCCATGATCGTGAAGCTTCCACCACGACATTAACCTTGGGGAGGGCGATTTCCCGTGATTGCCGTTCCGATGCGCAGGTGTGTCGCGCCCTCGAGGATGGCGTCGGCGTAGTCGCCCGACATGCCCATCGAGAGCGCGCCGGCATCGGGCGCCACGCGGCGCAGGCCGTCGGACAGCTCCCGCACGCGCGCGAATGCCGCGCGCGGCTCCGCGCCGAGCGGCGCGACGGCCATGAGGCCGCGCACGTCGAGGCCGCCGTCGAGCGCCGCCTGGGCGAGCCGCTCGACGCCCTCGGGCCGCACGCCGCCGCGGCCCGGGTCGTCGGTGAGGTTGACCTGGATGAGCACGGGCGTGCCTGCGAGGGGCGCGACGAGCGACTCCCGGTCGAACGAGTGCACGAGGCCCGCGTACGCCGCGACCTGCCTCGCCTTGTTGGACTGCACCTGGCCCACGAAGTGCCACAGGAGGTCGAGGTCGGCGAGCTCCGCGGCCTTGGCCTGCGCCTCCTGGTGGCGGTTCTCGCCGAAGTCCCGCACGCCGAGGGCGTGCAGGTCGCGCACGAGCTGCGCGGGGTGGAACTTGGTCACCACGACGGTCGTGATCTCGGCGGCGCTGCGGCCGGCGCGCGCGGCGGCATCCTCGATGCCCTGGTGCACCGCCGCGAGGCGGGACGCGAGATCGCTCACTTGAGGAAGTCGGGGATGTCCAGGTCGTTCTCGTCGTCGTCGAAGCTGCGGTCCACGGGCGTGTGCACCAAGGTGGGCTCGGGCGTCCACGCCTGCGTGTCGGCGTCGCTGCTCGCGGACGCGGTGGCGGCCGGCGCGTCCGGCACGACGTAGTTGGTGCGACGGCCCTCGCGCACGCGCACGACCGGCTCGCCGCCGTCGAAGCCCGCGGCGATGACGGTCACGCGCACCTCGTCGCCGAGCGTGTCGTCGATGACGGCGCCGAAGATGATGTTGGCCTCGGGATGCACGGCCTCCTGCACGAGGCGTGCGGCGTCGTTGATCTCGAAGATGCCGAGGTTCGAGCCGCCCTGGATCGACAGGAGCACGCCGTGCGCGCCGTCGATCGAGGCCTCGAGCAGGGGGCTCGCGACCGCGAGCTCCGCGGCCTTGATGGCCCGGTCGGCGCCGCGCGCGGAGCCGATGCCCATGAGGGCCGAGCCCGCGCCCTGCATGACCGACTTGACGTCGGCGAAGTCGAGGTTGATGAGGCCGGGGGTCGTGATGAGGTCGGTGATGCCCTGCACACCGGCGACGAGCACCTGGTCTGCCGTGGCGAACGCCTCGAGCATGCTGATGCCGCGGTCGCTGATCTCGAGCAGGCGGTCGTTGGGCACGACGATGAGCGTGTCGACCTCGTTCTTGAGGTTGACGACGCCGACCTCGGCCTGCGCGGAGCGGCGCTTGCCCTCGAAGCCGAAGGGCTTGGTGACGACGCCGATGGTGAGAGCGCCGATCGACTTGGCGATGCGCGCGACCACGGGGGCACCGCCGGTGCCCGTGCCGCCGCCCTCGCCCGCGGTGACGAAGACCATGTCGGCGCCCGCGAGGGCCTCCTCGATCTCCTCGGCGTGGTCCTCGGCGGCCCGACGGCCGACCTCGGGGTCGGCTCCCGCACCGAGGCCGCGCGTGAGCTCACGGCCCACGTCGAGCTTGACGTCGGCGTCGCTCATGAGCAGGGCCTGGGCGTCGGTGTTGATCGCGATGAACTCGACCCCGCGCAGGCCGAGCTCGATCATCCGGTTGACGGCGTTGACGCCGCCGCCACCGATGCCGACTACCTTGATGACTGCTAGGTAGTTCTGGTTTGACGTCACTTCCGGCCTCCGCTGCCTGTTGCACTTCAGAAACTCGAGCAACCTTAAACCTCTGGTTGAGGTATAAAGTTATGCTCAGTATGCATTTCCTGTGTTGAGGGTAGGTCGGCCCCTCCCCCTCTGCCCGCAACGGGGCCAGCGTGTCGGATTGTCTAGCTCGGTCTGAAGACGCCGTTGCCCGGGGCCGACACGTCGAACGTGCCGGGGCTCGACGGGTCCGTGAGCGCGATGAGCCCCGCGAGCAGGGCCGCCTTCTTGTCGGACTGCGCCGCGCTCCCCCAGTGCACGCCCTGCCCGACGCCCGTGAGCACGAGCGAGACGTCGTCCTTCGTCGTGGCGTTCGCCGTGTCGACCTGGGCGAGCAGCTCCGGCGGGAGCGCGAGCAGCACCTCGACGACGGCCGCGAACGCCGGCCCCGACGTCGGCGCCCCGCCCACGTTGATGACCGGGACGCCCGGCAGGCGCTCGGCCGACTGCTGCACGACGATGCCCGCGGGGTCGACGAGGTCGAAGCCCGTCGCGGTCGCGATGCTGCCCACGGGCTGCCGCTCGGTGACGTGGATGATGAGCGTGTCCGGCGGCACGATCTCCGTCACGTAGCTGCGGATGAGCGGGAACACCGAGAGGTCTCGTGTCATGCGGTCGTAGTCGATGAGGGCGAGGGGCGTGCCGAGCTGGTCGTCGGCCGCCGCGACGATCTCCGCGGGGTCGATCCGCGACGTGCCGTCGACGGTCACGGTGCGCAGCGCGAGGATGGGCGAGTACACGGCCGTCACCACGAGCAGGGCCATGGTCACGAGCAGCCCCACCACTGCCGCGATCGCGACGCGGCGGTTGCGCGCGCGGCGCGTGAACCTGCGCACCTCCGCGCGCTCGTAGCGGCGGCGCTCGCGCGCGGCGCGCCTGAGCTCGGACTTCGCGGCCGCGTCGGGGCGCGGCGCACGGCTCGGCGAGACGCGCGGGGCGGCTGCCGGCGCGGGCGCCGTCGACCGCCGCTGCAGCGGAACGACCGCGGGCTTCTTGCCGGACTTGGGCTGGGGCTCCGGCACGGACCTCGGCTCCGGCCGCGGCGGCTGGGCGCGGGCCTTGGGCGCGCGGGCGGGCTGCTGCGGCTTCGGCGGGTCGAACCCCTCTGGCCGTTTCACGCGCTACCGGTCCCGGCCGAGGGCCTCGAGCAGCTGGGGGACGATGCGGTACACGTCGCCGCAGCTCAGGGTCATGATGATGTCGCCCTCGCGCGCGATCGCCGCGGCGCGGTCGGCGGCCTGCTGCCAGTCCGGGAGGTAGTCGACGTGCTCCGGATCGGCGAAGCGCTCGGAGACGAGGGCGCCCGTGACGCCCGGGACCGGGTCCTCGCGCGCGCCGAACACGTCCAGCACGATGGTGTGGTCGGCGAGCCGCTCGTACGTCTCGGCGAACTCGCCCGCCATGGCCTGCGTGCGGCTGTAGAGGTGCGGCTGGTGCACCGCGATGATGCGCCCCTCGCCCACGACGCTGCGTGCGGCGCTCAGGGCCGCGCCCACCTCGGTGGGGTGGTGCGCGTAGTCGTCGTAGACGCTCACGCCCCGCACGACGCCGTGCAGCTCGAAGCGACGCTCGGTGCCGCCGAACGTCGCTATCGCGTCGAGGGATGCGCGGGGCTCGAACCCGAGCCCCACGAGCACGGCGAACGCGCCGGCGGCGTTGAGGGCGTTGTGGCGTCCGGGCACGCGCAGGGTCGTGGCGTAGTCCTCGCCGCGCCACGACACCGAGAAGGAGACCGGCCCCTCGGACCCGATGGAGTGCACGCGCACGTCGGCCGCGGCATCCTCGCCGAAGGTCACGATGTTCGCGTGCGCGAGAGCCCTCGTGACGCGCACGGCCCCGGGGTCGTCGCTCGAGATGACGACGAGCTCCGACGCGCGGTCGGCGAAGGTCACGAACGCCGCGTCGAAGGCGTCGTGGTCGCCGTAGTGGTCGAGGTGGTCGGCGTCGACGTTCGTGACGAGGGCCACCGCCGTGTCGTACAGCAGGAACGACCCGTCGGACTCGTCGGCCTCGACGACGAAGAGCTCTCCCCCGCCGAACGACGAGCTCACGCCGAGCGACTGGATGATGCCCCCGTTGACGAAGCTCGGGTCGGCGCCGAGCTCGAGGAGGGCCGTGACGATCATCCCCGTCGAGGTCGTCTTGCCGTGGGCGCCCGCGACGGCGACGAGCCGCTTGCTGTTGATGAGCCACGCAAGGGCCTGCGAGCGGTGGAGCACGGGGATGCCCCGGCGCACGGCCTCGAGGTACTCCGGGTTGTCCGGCCAGAGCGCGCCCGTGTACACGAGGGCCTCGGCGTCGCCCACGTTCGCGGCGTCGTGCCCGAGGGATACCGTCACCCCCAGGGCGCGCAGGTCTTCGGTGTTGTGGTTCTCCGAGCGGTCGGAGCCGCTCACACGGTGCCCCGCGGCGACGAAGAGGCGCGCGATGCCGCTCATCCCCGAGCCGCCGATGCCGACGAAGTGCACGGAACCGAGGTGCTCGGGCAGGGGCAGGGAGAGGTCGGGCTTGATCATCGCACTCGATGTTACGGGGCCGTGCCGCGCGATGCCGCCGCGTCGACGAGGTCGACCATCCGGTCTGTGCCGTCGAGCGCGCCCACCGTCGCGATGCGCGCGGCCATGTCGGCGATGCGCGCGCGGTTGCGCAGCAGCGGGACGAGGCCCGTCGCCACCCAGTCGGGCGTGAAGAGCGCGTCGCGGACCATGAGCGCCCCGCCAGCCTCGACGGCTCCGCGCGCGTTGAAGCGCTGCTCGCCGTTGCCCACGGGATACGGCACGAAGACCGCGGGGATGCCGAGGCCGCTCAGCTCGGCGACGGTTGCCGTGCCCGCGCGCGAGACGGCGAGGTCGGCGGCCGCGAGGGCGAGGTCCATGCGGTCCGCGTACTGGAGCACGACGTAGCCGGGCAGGTAGGGGTCGTCGACGGCGTCGCGGTAGGCGCCCGTCACGTGCAGCACCTGCCAGCCCGTGCCGAGGATGAGCGTGATCGCCTGCGACACGGTGTCGTTGATGCGCTTGGCGCCCGACGAGCCTCCCGTGACGAGCAGCGTGGGCTTGGAGCCGTCGAGCCCGAAGAGGGCGAGGGCCTCGGTGCGCGCGGAGAACTTGTCGAGCTGCTCGATCTCGCGGCGCAGCGGCATCCCCACGACGCGGCCGCCGCGGATCCTCGTGCCCGCGAACGCCGTTCCCACGAAGGGCGTGAACCGCGCGCCGAGCCGGTTGGCGATGCCGGGCTTGGCGTTGGCCTCGTGGATGGCGAACGGCACGCGCTCGGCACGCGCCGCGAGGTAGGCCGGGGCGGACACGTAGCCGCCGAAGCCGACGACCACGTCGACGTGGCGCTCGCGCAAGATCGCCCGCACGGAGTCGACGGTGCCGCGCAGCCGCGAAGGGAAGCGCAGGGCGGCGCGGTTCGGGCGGCGCGGGAACGGCACGCGCGGGATCGTGAGCAGCTCGTACCCGCGCTCCGGGACCAGGCGCGACTCGAGCCCCTCCTCGGTGCCGAGCACGAGCACGGTCGAGCCCGGGTGGCGCTCGAGCAGGCGGTCGGCCACCGCGAGCAGCGGGTTGACATGGCCGGCGGTCCCGCCGCCGGCCAAGAGGTACGTGGTCATGCCCGCGAGCGTACCCGTTGCGCGGCGAGCATGCGGGAACGCTCGGCGGGCGTCTGCTCGACGACCGCCTCCGGCCTTGCCGCGCCCGAGCGCGCGAACGAGAGCACGACGCCGATGCCGAGCAGGGTCGCGATGAGCGCGGAGCCGCCCGCGGAGATGAGCGGCAGGGGAACGCCGAGCACGGGCAGCACGCCCAGGACGACGGCGATGTTCACGAAGGCCTGGCCGATGGTCCACACCATGACGCCAGCCGTGACGATGCGCGCGAACGGGTCGCGCGCGCCGCGGAGCACGCGCACGAAGGCGATGGTGAGCACGACGAAGAGGGCGAGCACGACGAGCGCCCCGATGAGGCCCAGCTCCTCGCCGATGATGGCGAAGATGTAGTCGCTGGATGCCTCGGGCAGCCAGTTCCACTTGGCCACCGAGTTGCCGAGGCCCTTGCCGAAGATGCCGCCGGCGGCGAGGGCCCACGTGGCGTGCAGCGGCTGCCAGCACTCGGCGACCGAGAGGTCGACGCACCCGTTGAGCCAGATCGACACGCGGGAGGAGCGCGACGAGCCGATCGTCGAGAAGAACAGCGCGAGCACGGCGACGCCCGCGAGCGCGACGAAGAGGTGCTTGAGCCGCACTCCCGCGAAGTAGAGGCAGCCGAGCACGATCATGACCATGACCGACGCCGTGCCGAGGTCCTTGCCGACCATGACGAGCACGAGGGCCGTGCCCGCGATGGGCAGGATGGGGAACGCGACGCGCCGCCAGTCGTCGAGCTCGTCCTGCCGCACGGCGAGCACGGAGGCGATCCACACGATGAGGGCGACCTTCACGAACTCGGAGGGCTGGGCCGAGAACGACTCGCCGACGCGGATCCAGTTGTTGTTGCCGCCGTAGCCGAACCCGATGCCGGGCACGAAGACGAGCAGCTGGAGGAACCCGCCGAACACGAGGAAGTGCCAGGCCCACTTCTTCCAGAACGTGGTGGGCATGCGCGAGGCGATGAGCATGAGCGGGATGCCGACGACCGCGAAGAGCCCCTGCCGCGCGAAGCGTCCGAAGAAGCCCTCGTCGTCGCTGAACGACTCGATCGTCGACGACGACAGCACCATGACGAGGCCGAAGATCACGAGGAAGAGCGTGACGCCCAGCAGCAGGAAGTAGTCGGTCTGGGCCGCGGCGAAGATGCGCTTGACCGGCACGACCGCGACGGCGGGGCGCGGAGCGCGTGCGCGCGGTGCGGCGGGCGCGGCCGCGGGACGACGTCGGGGCTGGGCGACGGGTGGGGCGGCTGCCGCGGTGCGCGCGGCCCTGGCCTCGGCGGCGCGGGCCTGCTGGGCTGCCTTAGCCCGTTGGGCCTGGGTGAGGGGTGCGCGCGTCGATGTCATCGCCTGCCCCTCCCAGGTACTCCCTCACGGCCGCGGCGAACCTGTCGCCCCGGTCCGCGTAGTCAACGAACTGGTCCATGGATGCCGCTGCCGGCGCCATGAGCACGGTGTCCCCCTGAGACGCCATCCCCCCGGCGACGCGCACTGCGTGCGGCATCACCCCGTCAGTGTCCGTCTCCTCGACTTCGATGAGCGGGACCTCAGGGGCGTGTCGTCCAAATGCTTCAACCACAGGTTGACGGTTGACGCCGATCACGACGGCGCCCCGGAGGCGCCGACGGTGCCGCTCGACGAGCGGCGCGATGTCGACGCCCTTGAGCAGGCCGCCCACGACCCACACCACCGAGGGGAACGAGCGCAGCGCGGCCTCTGCCGCGTGGGGGTTCGTCGCCTTGGAGTCGTCGACCCAGGTGACGCCGTCTGCGGTCGCGACGGTCTCGGTGCGGTGGTGGTCGACGCGGAAGGTCGCGAGGCCCGAACGGACGCTCTCCGGCGTCATGCCGACCGACCGGACGAGGGCGGCGGCCGCGAGCACGTTCGCGACCATGTGCGGGCTCGCGAGGCCGGCCTCGGCGAGCTCCCCGTGCGTCGTGAGCTCGAGCGCCTCCTTGTGGCGGGTGTCGAGGAACGCGCGGTCGACGACGAGGTCGCCCACCATGCCGATGTCGCTCGGCCCGGGGGTGTCGAGGCCGAAGCCGATGGCACGGCACCCCTCCTGCACCTCGGCCTCCTCGAGCAGGTGCATGGTCGCCTCGTCCGCGCGGTTGTAGACGCACGCGAGGCGCGTGTTCCAGTAGACGGTCGCCTTGGCCTCGGCGTAGGCCTCCGGGGATCCGTGGAAGTCGAGGTGGTCGTCGGCGATGTTGAGGATGGCGCTCGCCGCGGGCGCGATGGCGCCGGGGCCCGAGCGGGGCATCCAATGCAGCTGGAAGCTCGAGAGTTCGACGACGAGCACGTCGAACCCCGCCGGGTAGCGGATGGCGTCGAGCACGGGCACGCCGATGTTGCCGACGGCCGCCGCGCGCAGGCCGGCGCCCTCGAGCAGGTGCGTCACGAGCTGCACGGTCGTGGTCTTGCCGTTGGTGCCCGTCACCGCGATCCAGTCGGCCGGGTCGCCGAGCTTGTCGCGCACGCGCCACGCGAGCTCGATGTCGCCCCACACCGCCACGTCGTGCGCGGCGGCCCACGCGAGCAGCGGGTGCGCGAGGGGGAACCCCGGCGACACGACCACGAGCTCCGGGTCGAACGAGTCGAGGTCGACGGCGGGCTCGTCCACGAACGCGGCACCGATGGCGTCGAGCATCTGCCGGCGCTCGGCCGTCGCCCTCGCCGCGGTCACGAGCACGTCGGCGCCCAGCTCGACGAGCGTGTCGGCCACGGAGAATCCCGTGACCCCCAGGCCCAGCACGACGACACGCAGGCCGCGCCAGTCCGCGTGCCAGCTGGTGAGGCTGTCGGGGCGCTCCACGGTCAGCGCGTGATCCACTCGAGGTAGAAGATGCCGACGCCGACGGCGACGAAGAGCGCGGCGATGAGCCAGAACCTCACGACGATCGTGATCTCCGCCCAGCCCTTGAGCTCGAAGTGGTGCTGCAGGGGGCTCATGAGGAAGATGCGCCTGCCCTGGCCGAACCGCCACTTGGTGAGCTTGAAGTAGCCCCGCTGGAGGATCACCGACCCCGTGACGATGAGGAACAGGCCGCCGATGAGCACGAGCAGCAGCTCGGTGCGCGAGAGGATCGCGAGCGCCGCGAGCGCTCCGCCCAGGCCGAGCGAGCCCGTGTCGCCCATGAAGATCTGGGCAGGCGACGTGTTGTACCAGAGGAAGCCGATGAGCGCGCCCCCGATGGCGGCGGCGACGACGGCGAGGTCGAGCGGGTCGCGCACGGTGTAGCAGTATCCCGCGTCCTCCGGGAGCAGGTTCACGTTGAAGCACGACTGGTTCGACTGCCAGAAGCCGATGAAGATGTACGCCGAGATGGCGAAGATCGCCGCACCCGTCGCGAGCCCGTCGAGCCCGTCGGCGACGTTGACGCCGTTGGAGGCGCTCACGATGATGAGCGTCGTCCAGAGCACGAACGCCACTCCCCCGGCGATGAGGCCGAACGTCGCGAAGTCGAGCCACGAGATGTCGCGCACGCCCGAGATATAGGTGTGGCGGATGCCGTCGATGATCGTCGACGCGGGCGTGAGGTTGTTCTCGTCGGGGAAGTTGAGCGCGATGACGCCGAACACCGTCGCGACGATGACCTGCCCGGCGACCTTGGCCCAGCCGCCCAGGCCGAGGCTGCGCTGCTTGCGCGTCTTGAGGAAGTCGTCGACGAACCCGACGAGGCCCATGCCCGCCATGAGGAAGAGCACGAGCACGCCCACGAGGGTCATGTCGGTCTGGCCCACGAGGTGCCCGACCACATAGCCGATGCCCGCGCCGAGGATGAAGATGATGCCGCCCATCGTGGGCGTGCCGCGCTTCGTGTGGTGCGACTGCGGGCCGTCGTCACGGATGAACTGGCCCCACTTGAGCCGGTTGAAGAGCTTGATGAAGAGCGGCGTGAGGAAGAGCGTGAAGGCGAGGGAGAACCCGCCCGCGACGAGGAGGGCGATCACGGGGCAACCCCCGCGAGGCGGTCGCCGAGCAGCCGCAGGCCCGCGGACTTCGAGGATTTCACGAGAACCACATCACCCTCGCGCAGACTGTCACGCAGCAAATCGTATGCCTCCTCGGCGGTGTCCACGAGCACCGACTCCCCGTCCCACGATCCCTCGAGGCCCGCGGCGTTGTGGATGTGGCGCGCGTTGTGGCCCACGACGATGAGCTGGCGCACGTTCAGGCGCACGATGAGCCTGCCGATGCGGTCGTGCTCGTCGTCGGCGAACTCGCCGAGCTCGGCCATCTCGCCGAGCACCGCGACCGAGCGCAGCTCGCCCCCGCGCGTGATCTGGGCGAGGGTCTTGAGCGCGGCCGCCATCGAGTCCGGGCTCGCGTTATAGGCGTCGTTGATGATGACCGACCCGCGCGGGCCGTCGAGCACCTCCATGCGCCAGCGCTCCGCGCGCACGAGCCCCTCGAGGGCCGCGATGGAGCGCTCCAGCGGCACGCCCACGGCACGGGCGGCGGTCAGGGCCGCGAGGGCGTTCATCGCGTGGTGCTCGCCGAGGATCGCGAGCTGCACGGGGTGGCGCTCGCCGTCGGCGACCACGGTGAACGCGGTGCCGGCCGCCGTCGCCTCGACGTCGACGGCGCGGACGTCCGCCGACTGCCCGAGGCCGAACCACTGCACGCGGGCCCGGGTGCGGGAGCTCATGCGCGCGACGCGGGGATCGTCGACGTTGAGCACGGCGACCGCCGTCTCGGGCAGGTCGTCGACCATCTCGCCCTTGGCGAGCTCGATCGCGTCGGCCGAGCCGAACTTGCCGACGTGCGCGAGCCCCACCGTGAGCACGATGCCCACGTCGGGCTTCGCGACCGACACGAGCTTCGCGATGTCGCCCACGCCGTCCGCACCCATCTCGACGACGAGGTAGCGCGTGCCGTGGTCGATGCCGAGCATGGAGATCGGGGCCCCGACCTCGTTGTTGAACGACCCGACCGGGGCGACGGTGGCGCCCTCGGCACCGAGGATCGCGCTCAGCATGTTCTTGGTGGTCGTCTTGCCGTTCGACCCGGTCACCGCGACGACCTTGAGCGCTCCCCCGGCCCGCACGCGCGCGACGACCTCGCGCGCGAGGTCGGAGAGGGCGACGACGCCGTCCGCGACGACGATCTGCGGCACGGATGTCTCGAGCTCGCGCTCGACGACGAGCAGCGCGGCGCCGTTGCCGACCGCCGCGGGGGCGAAGAGGTGCCCGTCGGTGGTCTCGCCGGGAAGCGCGAAGAAGATGTCTCCGGGCACGACGGCGCGCGAGTCGGTGCGCACGGCGCCCGACACGGGCGCGTCACCTCCCACGAGCCGACCGCCGAGCGTCTTCGCTATGTCGGCGATGCTCAGTTCGATCACGCTGTCGTGCTCCCGGGTGTGTCGGTGTGGGTCCCGCTCACCAGTAGACCGGCAGGTCGGGTGCTGCCGATGTCGACGGCGGCACCCGGAAGGTGGTGAGGGTCTGGGCCATGACATCGCGCCACACGGGTGAGATGAGGCCCGAGTACACACTATCGAGATTGCCGGCGGTCACGACGACGGCGTACTGGGGGTCGTCGGCCGGGGCTACGCCCGCGTAGGAGATGATCACCTGGTCGCCGTACTCGCCGTCGACGGCCACCTCGGCGGTACCGCTCTTGACCGCCGTGCGGTATCCGGGGATCTGCAGGTTGGGCGCCGAGCCGCTCTTGTTGGCGACCTGCTCCATCATCGCGACGGTCTGGTCGGCCGCCGACTCGGAGATCACGCGCCGGCCCTCGGCCGACGGCACCTCGGTCACCGTGCCGTCGGGCTGCTCGCAGCCCTCGACGAGGGTCACGGGCATCCGCACACCGCCGTTGCCGATGGTCTGGAAGATGCTCGCGACCTGCACCGAGGTCGCCGTGATGCCCTGGCCGTACTGCACCGAGTAGTTGCTGCGTCCGAACCACTGGTCGGCGTCGGGCAGGTCGCCCGCCGACTCGCCGTTGAAGTCGACCTCGGTGTAGTCGCCGAGGCCGAAGGCGGCCATGTAGTCGTGGCGCTTCTGGGCCGAGAGCAGGTCGGAGAACTGCGAGACCGCGACGTTCGACGACTCCACGAGGGCGCCCGCGAGGGTGAGGTTCTCCGTGTCGTGGTAGAACGCGTCGTGGATGGAGCTGCCGTCGGGCTGCTCGAGGCTGTAGGGCACGACGACCTCCGAGGCCGGCGTCGCCACCCCCGCGTCGACGAGGGATGCCGCCGTGAGCGCCTTGATCGTCGAGCCGGGCTCGTACGGCGTGCTGAAGGCGCGCGATCCGAGGGCGCTGCGGTCGGCGGCGTCGACGTTGTTGGGGTCGACGGTCGGCCAGTCCGTGACGGCCATGAGGTGGCCGTCCTTGATGCGGATGACGACGGCGGTAGCCCACGTCGCCCCGAGGTCGGCTGCCGCCTGCTGCATGCGCTGCTGCACGTACCACTGCAGGTCGCGGTCGATCGTGAGGCGCAGCGTGCCGCCGTCCTTGGTCTCCTGCGTCGTGACGACGCTGCCGGGCAGCTGGGTGCCGTCCTCCGCGCTCTCGTAGGTCGCGGTGCCGTTGGTGCTCGCGAGGCACTTGTCCTCGGTGAGCTCGAGGCCCGCCTGCGGGCCGTCGGTGCCGATGAAGCCCACGAGATTGCCCGCGATCTGCCCGTTCGGGTAGGTGCGGGCGGGATGGCGCGTCGTGATGACCCACGAGATGTCGAGCGCGTCGATCTTCTGGTACACCTCGAGCGTCACGCCCTTGACGATGTAGGCGAAGTCGGATGTGGGGTCGGACGAGAAGTCGGCGTACATCGTCGCGGGGTCCTGCCCCGTGATCGCGGCGATGCGCGCGAGGTCGGCGGGCACTGAGGTCGCGGCGTCCGAGCGCCCCAGCGCGACGCGCGGCGACGCCGTGATGTCGTAGCGCAGCACGCTGTCGGCGAGCACGGCGCCGTTGGTGTCGACGATGTCGCCGCGCGTGCCGTAGGTCACGAGGGTCTGGGCCCGCTTGTCCTTCGACTGGGCGTTGAGCTCGCTCGCCTGCACGACCTGGATGTCGACGAGGCGCACGACGAAGACCGTCACGACCGCGAAGATCGCGATCACCGCGAGGGAGATGCGCGCCCTGCTGCGCCGCGTCCTCATGTGATGCCGCCTCCGCCGTTCAGTGGGTGACCGGTGCCGGGATGGAGTTCACCGGCGCCTGCTCAGTCTGCGTCGTGGCCGGTGCCGTCCCCGTAGTGGCGGCGGCGTGTCCGTTCGTCGTCGAGGCCGCGGGCGCCGAGGGGTCCACGAGCGGCACGCCCGAGAGCTGCGTGTTCGTGATGAGGTTGCACGCCCCGCCGCACCCCGTGGGGTCGGCGCTGCCCGGCAGGGCGTACGTGGTCCCCGTGCCGAGGTCGAGCGCGTAGGGGTACTGGTTGGGCACCATGCCGAGGTGCGCGGCCTGCGCGCTGAGGTTCTGCGTGGAGTCGAGCACGTTGAGCTTCTCGGTGAGGGCGTCCTGCGTGCGCAGGAGCTCCTTCTGCTGGTCCTGCAGGGCTGAGACCTGGTAGGCGCCGTCCGAGACGAGGATGCTCAGCAGGAGCTGCGCGAGGAAGATCGCGAAGAGCGCGGCGACCGTGATCACGGCGTACGCGAGCTTGGGCCGCGCGCGGCGCTGGGCGCGCGTCGTGACGATCTCGACGTGACGGGGGCGCTGCGGGGTGGGGGCGAGCGGCTCGGGCCGCATGCGGGCGGTGGCGAGGTTGCTCATGCGGCGACCTCCCTCAGCCGCTCGACGGCGCGCAGGCGCACCGACGTGGCGCGCGGGTTCGCCGCGCGCTCGTCGTCGTCGGCCTGCTCAGAGCCGCGCACGAGGAGCTTGAGCTCCGGGCGGTGCTCCGGCAGCTCCACGGGCAGGCCGCGGGGTGCCGTCGAGGCCGAGCGGGCCTGGAAGATGCGCTTGACGATGCGGTCCTCGAGCGACTGGAACGAGAGCACGACCATGCGGCCGTGCACCTCGAGGGCGTCGAGGGCGTCGGGAACGGCGCGCTCGATGACGGCGAGCTCCTGGTTGACCTCGATGCGCAGCGCCTGGAAGACGCGCTTGGCCGGGTGGCCCGCGCGCTGGGCGGCGGCCGGCGTCGCGGCGACGATGAGGTCGACGAGCTGCGCGGATGTCACGAGCGGCTCCTCCTCGCGACGCTGCACGATGCGGCTGGCGTAGCGCGGCGCGAGCTTCTCGTCGCCGTACTCGTAGAAGATGCGGCGCAGCTCCCCCTCGCTGTAGGTGGCGAGGATGAGGGCCGCGGTGCGATCGCTCGTGGCGTCCATGCGCATGTCGAGGGGCGCGTCCTTGGAGTACGAGAACCCGCGTTCGACGCGGTCGAGCTGCAGCGACGAGACGCCGAGGTCGAAGAGGATGCCCGACACGCGGGGCACTCCGAAGCCCTCGAGCACGCGCGCGATCTCGTCGTTGACGGCGTGGGCGAACCGCACGCGGTCGCCGAACGGCGCGAGGCGCTCGCGAGCGATGGCGAGGGCGTCCTGATCGCGGTCGATGCCGATGAGCTGCAGGCCGGGGAACCGGGAGAGGAACGCCTCGGCGTGGCCGCCCATGCCGAGCGTGCCGTCGACGAGCACGGCGCCCTCGTGGTCGAGGGCGGGGGCGAGGAGCTCGATCGTCCGTTCGAGCATCACTGAGGTGTGGATCTTCGCGTTGTCGTCCATGACGTAGCGGGCTGCATCCTCGGTGCTGATCCCCATCCGTTGCGACCTGGCATCGGGGAAGAAAGCCAGGGCGCACGGCTGGGAGTCAGCGCAGAGGAGTCAGAACAAGCCCGGGATCACCTCCTCCGTCGTGTTGGCGAAGTCGGACTCCGCGTTCTCGTAGTAGGCGTTCCACGCCTCCGTGTCCCAGATCTCCGCGCGGTTGCCCGCGCCGATCACCGTGAGGTCTTTGCCGAGGCCGGCGTACTCGCGCAGGTTCGCGGGGATCGTCACGCGGTTCTGGCTGTCGGGGACCTCCTGGTTGGCACCCGAGAGGAAGAGGCGCAGGAAGTCGCGATTCTGCTTGCTCGTGATCGAGGCCTGGCGGATCTTGCCGTGGATGTCCTCGAACTCCCGCTGGGAGAAGACGTAGATGCAGCGTTCCTGTCCGCGGGTGATGACGAGGCCGTTCGACAGCTCCTCGCGGAATTTGGCCGGGAGGATGACGCGCCCCTTGTCGTCGAGCTTGGGGGCATAGGTGCCAAGGAACACGGATGCCTCCCCTCATTCTCCGGCCCGGATTCAGGTGTGCCCCACTTTACTCCACTTTCCACCACCAATCCTATGAAATCCGGCCATATTCCCAGTTTTGTACCCCGACAACCCAGTAAACACAAGGGAATTGAGGGTGGAGGGAAGTGGAGGCAATGAGCCGAAAAGCGGGCACGAAAAAGGGCCAACCCGAAGGCTGGCCCTGATCGAAGAGGGTGTTGCGGCTAGTCGCGGCCGTCCTGGCGCCGGTCCCACCGCTCGTTGAGCCCCTGCATGAAGGAGCCCGACTTCGGGGCGCCCGAGGATGTGCGGGGCGCATCCTGCGCGGAGAAGCCCGTGGCCCTGCGCGGCGGGGCGACTGCGAGGAGCACTCCCCCGAACATGATCGCGAAGCCGATGACGCCCACGATGGGCTGGTGCACGATGACCCCGCCCACGAGGGCGGCGATGCCCACGATGGCGATGAGGATGCCGACGACGAGGAGCGTGTAGTTGGTGCGACCGCGCCGGGGGCTCACCGTCGCGACGAAGTCTGCGTCGTTCTGATAGAGGCTGCGCTCCATCTCTTCCAGGAGGCGCTGCTCCTGCTCGGAAAGTGGCATCCTGTTCCCCTCGCCCCTCGGGATCGACGTGTGAAGCTTCATAGTACGCCGCGCGGCCGTGACTAGGCTAGGAAAGTGGCTGAGAGTACCCGACTAGTTGACCTCGTCCAGCTGAGGATCGATGAGTTCCTCGCTGCCCGGTCGACGGAGTTCGAGGCGATAGCCCCCGAGCTCGTGCGCTTCACCGACCTCGCATCCTCGTTCCTCTCGGGCGGCAAGCGGTTCCGCGCGCTCTTCTGCTACTGGGGCTGGCAGTCCGCGAGCGGCGTGGCGCAGGGCTTCGACCCGCTGCCCGACGAGGCCGTGTCTGCCGACTTCCCCGGCGTGGTGCTCGCGGCCTCGGCCCTCGAGGTGTTCCACGCCGCGGCCCTCGTGCACGACGACATCATGGACAACTCCGACACCCGCCGCGGCGCGGCCTCCGCCCACAAGCGCCTCGAGGCCATGCACACCGACGAGGGCTGGGTGGGCGATCCCGCCCGGTTCGGCGAGTCGGCCGCCCTCCTGCTCGGCGACCTCCTCCTCGGGTGGAGCGACGAGCTCTTCGACGCCGGCACCGAGCTGCTCGCGGAGCGCTCCGCGGGGCGCGCGGGCCGCGCCGAGTTCGCGCGCATGCGCACGGAGGTCACGGCCGGGCAGTACCTCGACATCCTCGAGGAGAATGCGTGGACGCGGCAGCCCGAGTCCGAGGCGCTCCCCCGCGCCCACCGCGTCATCGTCTACAAGTCGGCGAAGTACAGCGTCGAGGCGCCGCTCGCGATCGGCGCGGCGCTCGGGGGCGCGAGCCTGCAGCAGCTCACCGCCCTGCGCGAGTTCGGCCTACCGCTCGGCGTCGCGTACCAGCTGCGCGACGACCTGCTGGGCGTCTTCGGCGATCCGACGGTCACGGGAAAGCCCGCGGGCGACGACCTGCGCGAGGGCAAGCGCACGGTGCTCGTCGCCCTCGCGCGCCAGAAGCTGTCGAGCCAGGCCCGCACCCTCATGGACGAGCTGCTGGGCGACCCCGAGCTCGACGACCAGCAGGTGGGCATCATGCGCAGCACGCTGCGCGAGTGCGGCGCCGTCGACCAGGTCGAGCGCATCATCGACCGCAACGTCGCCGCGGCCAAGGACGCGCTGCGGGATGCCCCGCTCGCAGCCTCGGCGCGCGACCAGCTGCTCGAGCTCGCCGACACGGTCACCCGGAGGGTCTACTAGCACCCCGCCCAGGGCTAGAAGGCGAGGGACTGCGCCACGCGGCGCACCTCGGCCTTGCGACCGGCCTTGAGGGCGTCGATCGGCGCGACGCCGAGGCTCTCCTCGGTGCTCAACAGCCAGTTCATGGCCTCGTCGTCGCTGAAGCCGCTGTCGCCGAGCAGGATGATCGTGCCCTTGAGCTCGTGCATGGGCTCGCCGTCGACGATGAACGGTGCCGGCACCTTCCAGATCCCGTCGACGCGCTGCGCGAGCAGCGCGCGCTCCTCGATGAGACGCCGGACCTGGCTCACCTTGAGGCCGAGCATCTCGGTGAGGTCGGGAATCGTCAGCCACTCGACGGCGGGGGTTTCGGTCACCCCACTAGCGTGCCACGCACCGCCGTGAAGGCCCGGTGACGCCTCCGCAAACCGAATGTTTCCGACAGGTAAATTCACGTCACATCAGTCACGATGATTGACTCTGGATAACACATGTGTCACGGTTATAGCTGCGTGGGGGCGCAGTTCTACTCCCACCGGGGCTTCTCGGGGTGGGGAGAGAACGGAAACATGATGGAGCAGTACGTCGACGACGCCGAGGGCGTCGCACGATCGGTGTTCGCGGGCCTCGCCCCGCGCATCCTCGTCGACACGGAGGAACCGAGCCAGCCGGGCACGCGGGGGCGTGTGGCGAAGGGCATGTTCGCGACCGGGTCGGTGATCCTCGCGGGCTCGATGGCCGCGATGGGCCTGACCGGTCCCGTGAGCGCCGCCGAGGCGCGGCCCGCACCGAGGCCCAAGGGCGCCTTCGAGCTCGGCAAGACTCTCAAGCAGGTGCTCACGAGCGCGAGCGCGTCCGTGGCGCCCGCCGCAGCCACGGAGGCCGCGCCCGCGCCCATGCTCTACCGCGTGCAGGCGGGCGACTCGATCAGCAGCATCGCAGGCCGCTACGGCCTCTCGACGGCATCCGTCCTCGCGCTCAACGGCCTCGGCTGGTCGTCGCTCATCTTCCCCGGCCAGGAGCTCAAGCTCTCGACGTCGGGCGTCGTCGCACCCGTGGAGCCCGAGGCTCCCACCGCGAGCGGCCGCTACACGATCGTGTCGGGCGACACGATCAGCGGCATCGCCGACCGGTTCGGCGTCTCCACGCTCTCCGTGCTCACGGCCAACGGGCTCGGCTGGTCGTCGCTCATCTACCCGGGGCAGACCCTCGCCATACCGGGCCTCGTCGGTCCGGGCACGCCCTCGGGCGACGACGGCGAGTTCGTGCCCGTCGTCTCGGCCGCGCCGCTCGAGGAGACGGCGCCCGTCGAGACCGTCGCGCCGCCCGCGGCTCCGGCGGAGCCCGTCGCTCCGGCTGCGGATCCCGCTCCCACCGCCACCACCACCACCACCACCTACACGATCGTCTCGGGCGATACCCTGAGCAGCATCGCCGCGCGCTTCGGCATCACGACCCAGGCCATCCTCGACGCCAACGGGCTCGACTGGTCGAGCACGATCTTCCCGGGCGGCACGCTCACGATCCCCTCCGGCGGCTCCGTCGCGCCGGCGGCGGTCTCGGGCAGCACGATGAACGACGAGATGCGCGCCAACGCCGCCGTCATCGTGCAGGTCGGGCGCAACCTCGGCGTCTCGGACTACGGCATCGTCATCGCGCTCGCGACCGCGATGCAGGAGTCGAGCCTGCGCAACCTCACGTGGGGAGACCGCGACTCGGTCGGCCTCTTCCAGCAGCGCCCGAGCACGGGCTGGGGAACCGTCGACGAGCTCACCGACCCCGCGCGCGCCGCCGAGCTCTTCTTCGTGGGCCGGTCGGGCGTGCGCGGCCTCCTCGACATCTCGGGCTGGGAGTCGATGCCGCTCACACAGGCCGCCCAGCGCGTGCAGATCTCGGCGTACCCGGACGCCTACGCCAAGTGGGAGTCCTCGGCCTGGCAGTGGTTGGCGGAACTCTCGTAGTGCCGTGTCCCACCGGGATCTGCACAGGGTGGAACTCTAGACTCGGACGGTGAGCGTCAACAGCACGGATCCGATGATCGGGCGTCTTCTCGACGGCCGGTACCAGATCCGCTCCCGCATCGCTCGCGGCGGCATGGCGACGGTCTACCTCGCCACCGACCTCCGGCTCGAGCGCCGCGTGGCCATCAAGGTCATGCACGGGCACCTCGCCGACGACTCCAAGTTCAAGGAGCGCTTCATCCAGGAGGCGCGCTCGGCTGCCCGCCTCGCGCATCCCAACGTCGTCAACGTCTTCGACCAGGGCCAGGACAGCGACATGGCCTACCTCGTCATGGAGTACCTGCCCGGCATCACGCTGCGCGACCTGCTGCAGGAGCACCGGGTGCTCACGACCGAGCAGACCCTCGACATCATGGAGGCCGTGCTCGCGGGCCTCGCCGCCGCCCACAAGGCCGGCATCGTGCATCGCGACCTCAAGCCCGAGAACGTGCTCCTCGCCGACGACGGCCGCATCAAGATCGGCGACTTCGGTCTCGCGCGCGCCGCGAGCTCGCAGACCGCCACGGGGGCGGCCCTCCTCGGCACGATCGCCTACCTCTCCCCCGAGCTCGTCACACGCGGCATCGCCGACACCCGCAGCGACATCTACGCGGTGGGCATCATGATGTACGAGATGCTCGTCGGCGAGCAGCCGTTCAAGGGCGACCAGCCCATGCAGATCGCGTACCAGCACGCGAACGACGCGGTGCCGCCGCCCAGCCGCCGCAACCCCAAGGTTCCGACCGAGCTCGACGACCTCGTCGTGTGGGCCACCGAGCGCGACCCCGAGGACCGCCCGCGCGACGCACGCGCCATGCTCGACCAGCTCTACGAGACGCACTCCGCGCTCATGACCTCGCTGCCGTCGACGGCGGCGACCTCCGTGCAGCGCACGATGGTCATGCCCACGGCCCTCGCGGGCACGGGCCCGCAGCCCGGCTCGACCGCCGAGACCCAGGTCATCGGCGCGCTGCGCCGTCCGCAGGCCGCCGTGGCGGTCGCCGACGGCACGAGCGCCGCCCGCCTCGCCGCCAAGTCGCAGACGAGCCGCAGGCGCGGCTGGGTGATCGCGGGAGTCGTCGCCGCCCTCGTGCTCGTCGCGGGGACCATCGGCTGGTACTTCGGCGTGGGTCCCGGCTCGCTCACGACCGTGCCCAAGGACATCGCGGGCCTGAGCATCGAGGACGCCACGACGCGCCTCACCGACGCGGGCTTCGCCGTGAACCCCCAGACCGAGGAGGTGAGCTCCCCCACGATCGCCGCCGGCCTCGTCGCCGAGACCGATCCCGCCCTCGGGGAGCGCGTCGCGCAGGGCGCCACCATCACCCTCAAGATCTCGACGGGCCCCAAGCCCATCGCCGTGCCGCAGTTCGCGGGCATGACCGAGGACCAGGCGAAGGACGCGATAGCCGCCGCCCCCTTCACTCTCGACGAGAACGTCGTCAAGCAGTTCGACGCGAGCATCGCCTCGGGCGTCGTGATCGACGCCCTCGCGGCGGACGGGTCGAGTCTCACGGGCGTCGCGACCTACGGCGAGCTGCAGAAGGTCACGCTCGTGGTCTCGGTGGGCCCGCTCCCCGATGTCACGGGCCTCTCCGTCGCCGACGCGACCGCCAAGCTCCAGCAGGCGGGCCTCGTGTTCGGCCAGGAGAGCGCAGAGCAGTACAGCGACACCGTGCCCGCGGGCAACGCCCTCCTGCTGCAGGCGAGCGACGGGGCGACCGTCGTGCGCGTGGGGGACACCGTCGACATCATCACGTCGCTCGGAATCGAGCAGGTCGAGATCCCGAACGTCGTGGGCGAGACGTGGGACACGGCCAAGCAGAAGCTGCTCGACGCGGGCTTCCGCCTCGACTACAACCCCTTCGCCGACGCGGGACCGCAGTTCTTCACGGTGAGCAAGCTGTCCCCGGACGGCGGCACGACCGCCGACAAGGGCAGCACGGTGAAGGTCAGCTTCTCCTCGTAGGCTGCATCACCCGGCGGGTCTCCCCAGGGCGACGTCGCCATGCCCGCGGGCGGGGCGACGACCAGCGACCTAGAAGGCCGCGAGCTCCTCGGCGACGAGGAAGGCGAGCTCGAGCGACTGCATGTGGTTGAGGCGCGGGTCGCACAGCGACTCGTAGCGCGTCGCGAGGGTGGCCTCGTCGATCTGCTCCGACCCGCCCAGGCACTCGGTCACGTCGTCGCCCGTGAGCTCGATGTGGATGCCGCCCGGGTAGGTGCCCGCCGCACGGTGCGCCTCGAAGAACCCCTTGACCTCGTCGACGACGTCGTCGAAGCGACGGGTCTTGTAGCCGTTGGGGGTCGTGAGGCCGTTGCCGTGCATGGGGTCGGAGACCCAGAGCGGCAGCGCGTCCATGCCCTTGATCGCCTCGAGCAGCGGCGGGAGCGCGTCGCGCACCTTGCCGGCGCCCATGCGCGTGATGAAGGTCAGGCGGCCGGGCTCGCGGTTCGGGTCGAGCTTGTCGATGATGCCCTTGAGCGTGTCGGGGGTCGTCGTCGGGCCGAGCTTGATGCCGATGGGGTTCCGCACGCGCGAGAAGTAGTCCATGTGGGCGCCGTCGAGGTCGCGCGTGCGCTCGCCGATCCAGAGGAAGTGGGCGCTCGTGTTGTACGGCGTGCCGGTGCGCGAGTCGATGCGCGTCATGGGGCGCTCGTAGTCCATGAGCAGGCCCTCGTGGCTCGAGTAGAACTCGACGCGCTTGAGCTCGTCGAAGTCCGCGCCCGCGGCCTCCATGAACCTGATGGCCTTGTCGATCTCGTTCGCGAGCTTCTCGTAGCGGTGGTTCGCGGGGTTGGCCGCGAACCCCCTGTTCCACGAGTGCACCTGGCGCAGGTCGGCGAATCCACCCTGGGTGAAGGCGCGCACGAGGTTGAGGGTCGACGCGGCGGCGTGGTAGCCCTCGACGAGCCGGCCCGGGTCTGCTTCGCGCGACTCGGGGGTGAAGTCGTAGCCGTTGACGATGTCGCCGCGGTACGCGGGCAGCGTGACATCCCCGCGCGTCTCGGTGTCGCTCGAGCGCGGCTTCGCGAACTGGCCGGCCATGCGGCCCATCTTGATGATGGGCTTGGACGCGCCGTACGTGAGCACGACCGCCATCTGCAGGATCGTCTTGACGCGGTCGCGGATGTTCTGGGCGTTCGTGCCCGCGAAGGTCTCGGCGCAGTCGCCCCCCTGGAGCAGGAACGCCTCCCCGCGAGCGGCCTTGGCGAGCCTGTCGCGCAGCACGTCGGCCTCGCCCGCGAAGATGAGCGGCGGAAGCGTCGCGATCTTGGCGGAGGCCGCACCGACTGCGTCGGCGTCGGGCCATTCCGGCTGCTGCTTGATGGGGAGCGTCCGCCAATAGTCGAGGCCCGCGATCACTTCGGGATCAGCATCGACGACAGGCTCGGACGGGTCAACCACGGGAGTGTTCCTTTGGTGCAGGGGTGGAGTGAAATGGGCAGGAATCTCGAGCCTACCGGCTGCGGGACCCCATCCTGTCCTTCACCGAACTCGCGTACACGTCCACGTATTCCTGCCCGCTGATGCGGCTGAGCTCGTACATGATCTCGTCGGTGATCGAGCGCAGGATGAACCTGTCGCCCTCGAGCCCCTCGAAGCGCGAGAAGTCGAGCGGCTCGCCGAAGATGACGCCGATGCGGCGCACCTTGGGGAGCTTGCTGCCGATGGGCATGACCTTCTCGGTGTCGACCATGGCGACGGGCACGACGGGCACATGGCCCTCGAGGATCATGCGCGCGACGCCCGTGCGCCCGCGGTAGAGCTTGCCGTCGGGGCTGCGCGTGCCCTCGGGGTAGATGCCGAGCACGTTGCCCTTCGCGATGACCTCGAGCCCCGTGTTGAGCGAGGCCTCGGACGCCTTGCCGCCCGAGCGGTCGATGGGCAGCATGCCCGTGCCCAGCAGGAAGTGCTTGACCGCCCAGTTCTTGAGGCCCTTGCCCGTGAAGTAGTCGCTCTTGGCGAGGAAGTAGATGCGGCGCTCGATGAGCAGCGGCAGGAAGATCGAGTCGATGAACGACAGGTGGTTGCTCGCGAGGATGACCGGGCCGGTCTTGGGGATGTTGTCGAGCCCCGTGACCCACGGGCGGAACACCGTCTTGAGCAGCGGTCCCGCCACGAGGTTCTTCATGAACCAGTAGAACATCGCGCTACCTCCGGCCGGAAAGTCTCTAGCTTATGCCTGGGCGTGGATGCGGGCGAGGTCGGCGGCGCCGACCACCCCCGCGTCGTTCACGAGCTCGGCGATGACGAAGTCGGGCTCGGGGTGGTACCCGCGTGCCGGGAGGTTCTGCCGGTACGACTCGCGCACGGGGTCGAGGAGCAGGTCGCCCGCTATCGACACTCCCCCGCCGAAGACGAACACCTGGGGGTCGAGCACGGCGCTCAGCGAGGCGCACGCCTGGCCGAGCCAGTGCCCGAGCTGCTCGAGGGCGTGCACGGCGCCGGGGTCGCCCGCGGCGATGAGGTCGCCCACGATGTGGCCGTCGAGCGTGCCGTGCTCTCGGCGCGCGTCGGCGAGGGCGAGGCCGATGCCGCCCACGTCCGCGATCTCGTTGGCCATGCGCAGCAGCGCGCGACCGGAGCCGTACTGCTCGATGCACCCGCGCGCACCGCACCCGCACGGCAGTCCGTCGGGGACGATGCGCAGATGGCCGAGCTCGGCGCCCGTGCCGAACCCGCCGCGGAAGAGGCGGCCCTGGCTCACGATGGCCCCGCCCACGCCCGTGCCGATCGTGAGCATCGTCATGTCGGAGACGGTGCGGCCAGCGCCGAAGCGGTACTCCGCCCATCCCGCGGCGTTCGCATCGTTGTCGATGGTGATGTCGAGGTCGAGGCGCTCGAGGAGCCTGTCGCGCAGGGGCTCGTTGCGCCAGTTGATGTTGGGCGTGTAGTAGACGGTCGCCTGGTGCGCGTCGATGAAGCCGGGGGCCGCGACGCCCGCGGCGGTGATCGGACGCCCGACCGCGAGCTTCTCGATCATGGCGACGACGGCGTCGATGATCGCCTCGGAGTCGCCGGCCTGGGTGGCCACGCGGTCGTCCGCGAGGATCTCCCCGCTCTCGGAGACGACGGCCCCCGCGATCTTGGTCCCGCCGATGTCGATTCCGATGGCTTGCACGAGGATCGAGCATACCGAGCGCCGGACGGCCCGGAATACACCGGCGATACGCGGAATCCCCCGGGTAGGATGGGGAAAATGACCCCTACCGGTGCCAAAGGAGTTGCCGTGAAACAGTTCGACGTTCCCGCCCTAGTGAAAGCCGACCCCGAGGCCAACGCCACCGACCTCCTCGTGGAGCGGGTCAAGGCCACGCCCGACCGTGCACTCTTCGCCCTGCCCACCGCCGACGGCGGCTGGGAGGACATGACCGCCGCCGAGTTCCAGCGCAAGGTCATCGCCCTCTCGAAGGGCCTCGTCGCCGCGGGCATCCAGCCGGGCGACAAGATCGGCATGATGTGCAAGACCCGCTTCGAGTGGTCGCTCATCGACTTCGCCGTCTGGTACGCGGGCGCCGTGCTCGTGCCGGTGTACGAGACCTCGGCGCCGAGCCAGATCCTCTGGAACCTCACCGACTCGGGCGCCATCGGCATCTTCACCGAGACCGCGGAGCACTTCGCGCGCTTCGACGAGATCGCCGCCGACGTGCCCGCCGTCGTGCACACCTGGCAGATCGACCTCGGCGACCTCGACAAGCTCGCGGCCTCGGGCACCGACGTCGCCGACGAGGAGATCGAGCGCCGCCGCAACCTCGCGAAGGGCTCCGACCTCGCGACGCTCATCTACACCTCGGGCACGACGGGCAAGCCCAAGGGCTGCATCCTCACCCACTCCAACTTCGTCGAGCTGTGCCGCAACGCGCAGAAGGCGATCCCCGAGGTCGTCAACCCCGACTCCTCGACGCTGCTCTTCATCACGATGGCGCACGTGTTCGCGCGCTTCATCGCGGTGCTGGGCGTGCACGGCGGCGTGAAGGTCGGGCACCAGGCCGACACCAAGCTGCTCCTGCCCTCGCTCGGCTCGTTCCGCCCGACGTTCCTCCTCGCCGTGCCGCGCGTGTTCGAGAAGGTCTACAACTCGTCGGAGCAGAAGGCCGAGGCCGGCGGCCGCGGCAAGATCTTCCGCAAGGCCGCGGAGGTCGCGATCGCGCACTCCAAGGCCGTCGACGCGGGCCACGTGCCGCTCGGCCTCAAGCTGCAGTTCGCCGTGCTCGACCGTCTCGTGCTCAGCAAGCTGCGCGCGGCGCTCGGCGGCCGCGTGAAGTACGCGGTCTCCGGCTCGGCCCCCCTGGGCCTGCGCCTCGGCCACTTCTACCGCAGCGTGGGCCTCACGATCCTCGAGGGCTACGGCCTCACCGAGACCACGGCGCCCATCTCGGTCAACGTCCCGTCGAACTTCAAGATCGGCAAGGTCGGCCCGCCCCTGCCCGGCGTCTCGGTGCGCATCGCCGACGACGGCGAGATCCAGGCCAAGGGCGTCGACATCTTCGCCGGGTACTGGAACAACAAGGAGGCGACCGACGAGGCGTTCGACGACGGCTGGTTCCGCACGGGCGACATCGGCACGATCGACGACGACGGCTACCTCGAGATCACCGGTCGCAAGAAGGAGATCATCGTCACGGCCGGCGGCAAGAACGTCGCACCCGCCGCGCTCGAGGACCCGATCCGCGCGAACCCGATCGTGGGCCAGGTGATCGTCGTGGGCGACCAGAAGCCGTTCATCTCGGCGCTCATCACCCTCGACGAGGAGATGCTCCCGACGTGGCTCAAGAACAACGGGCTCGACGAGAAGATGTCGGTCGCGGCGGCGGCGAAGGATCCGGCCGTGCTCGCCGAGGTGCAGCGCGCGGTCGACGCGGCGAACACCACGGTGTCGCGCGCCGAGTCGATCCGCAAGTTCGTCATCCTCGACGCCGACCTCACCGAGGCGAGCGGACACCTGACGCCCAAGCTCAGCATCAAGCGCAACGTCATCCTCAAGGACTTCGCCGGTGAGATCGAGGGCATGTACAACGCCGCCCCCGCTACCGAGGGCGTGTCGCTCAACCACTAGGGGCCGGGGCTAGTACCAGGGGGCCATGCGGATCAACCGCATGGCCTCCTTCTTCGTCTCGGGCTCGAGCCCCTCGATGTAGAGGTGGCCGTCGAGGTGGTCGACCTCGTGCTGCAGCGCCTGGGCCATGAGGCCCTCGCCGCTCACCTCGACGGGGTTGCCGTCGAGGTCGACGCCCGTGACGCGCGCGAACGGGTGGCGCCGGCGCGGGAAGTAGAAGCCGGGCACGGAGAGGCAGCCCTCGTCCACGAGCTCGGCCTCCCCCGAGACCTCGACGAGCACGGGGTTGATGACATAGCCGATGTCGCCGTCGATGTTGTAGCTGAAGGCGCGCATGCCCACGCCGATCTGGTTCGCCGCGAGGCCCGCGCGCCCGGGGATCTGCACGGTCTCGAGCAGGTCCGCCACGAGCTGCGCCGCGCGGGGGTCACCCGCACGGACCGGGTCGCACGCCGACCTCAGGACCGGGTCTCCGAAGAGCCGGATAGCCCGTTCCGCCACGCTCAGGCGGTCCTGCTCGCGGGCAGCCCGTCGACGACCTCTGCCGCGAGCTCGCGCGCCGCGGCGCGCGTGAGCGGCCGGATCTCGTTGAAGCGGATGAGCGAGCCGGTTGCGAGCGCCGGGTCGTACGGGATGCGGATGATGTCGCGCACGCGCGACTGGAAGTGCGCCTCGATCTCCTCGAGCTTGACGAGGTTGGTGCCCTGCGTCGCGGTGTTGAGCGCCACGACGGCGTTCTTCACGAGCTCCTCGTAGCCGTTCGACTCGAGCCACGTGAGCGTCTCTGACGCGAGGCGCGACTCGTCGACGCTGCCGCCGCACACGACGACTATCGAGTCGACGCGCTGGAGCGTCGCCTTCATCGCCGAGTGCAGCATGCCCGTGCCGCAGTCGGTGACCACGAGCGAGTAGAACTTCTCGGCCATGTCGGCGACGACGTTGTAGTCGTCCTCGTCGAAGGCCTCGGCGACCGTGGGGTCGGTGTCCGACGCGAGCACGTCGAGTCGCGTGACGTCGCGCGAGACGAGCGTCTGGAACTCCGTGAACGTCGTGAGCGACTTCGCGCGCGTGACGACGTCGCGCACCGTGGCGCGCGTGGTCTTGACGATGCGCTCGGCGAGGGTTCCCCGGTCGGGGTTGGCGTCGATCGCGATGACGCGGTCCTCGCGCACGTCGGCGAGGGCCATGCCCAGGAGGGTCGAGATCGTCGTCTTGCCGACGCCGCCCTTGCGCGTGAGCACCGCGACGAAGCGCGTGCCGCCCTCGAAGGGCTTGCCGATGCGGGCGTCGAGCGCCTTGCGCTCGCGCACCCGGTACGAGTCGCCCACGTTGACGAGGCTGAACGTGACGTCGTAGAGCAGGCGCTGCAGGAGGCCCTCGGGGGCCGGCTTGCGCTTGCGCTTGGGGGTGTGGATGAGCCGCTCCGGCGTGAGGGCGGTGGCGGGCTCGGGCGCGGGGGCGACCTCGGGGAGGCGGCGTCCGCGGCGCGCGTACACGTCGTCGGGCTCGGGGAGCGCGGGGATGACCGGCTCCTCCTCCGCGGGCGGGAGGGTCGCGACGTCCTCGGCGACGAGCTGGATCGTCGTCGTCGTGGGAGCCTCGGTCGCGAGGTACTCGGGGTTGATGGCGACGTCGTGGATGGTGAGCGCTGCCTCATCCTCGGGCGTCTCGTGCACCTGCACGGGCAGGGCGACGGTGAAGGTGACGCTCTCGGTGGGAACCGCGACGTCGGCGGGCGTCGCCGCCGGGGCGTCGGGGAGGACGACGGTCGCGACCTCGTCCTTGCTCGTGCGTTTAGTGGCCAATGGGGACTACTCCTTCAGTGCAAACACCCCAGTTTACCCGCTCGCCGCACCGTGGCCCCCGTTCGGGAGGCTACGAAACGGCCTCGATCTCCAGCAGGAGGTCTCCCGCGTCCACCTGCTGCGTCTTCGGGATCGCGAGGCGCTTGACGGTTCCGCCGACGGTCGCGGTGATCGCGGCCTCCATCTTCATGGCCTCGATGGATGCGACGGCCTGGCCCGCCTCGACGGTGTCGCCCTCCCCGACCTGGAGCGTGACGACCCCCGAGAACGGCGCTGCGACGTGGCCGGGGCGCGAGGCGTCCGCCTTCTCCGCCGCCGTGACGTCGACCTTCACCGAGGCGTCGCGGACCGTGATCGGCCGCAGCTGCCCGTTGAGGGTCGCCATGACCGTGCGCATGCCCTTCTCGTCGGCCTCGCCGATGGCCTCGAGGCCCACGAGCAGGCTCACGCCCTTGTCGATCTCGACGACGTGCTCGACGCCCTGCCGGAGTCCGTAGAGGTAGTCGGCGGTCTCGAGCACCGACAGGTCGCCGTAGGTCTCCCTGCCCTGCTCGAAGATCTTGGTGGGCGCGGCGAACAGGAGCCGGTTGAGCGTCGCGCGGCGCCCCGCGGAGTCGCCGTCGAGCGCGGCGCGATCCTCGTCGGAGATGGGCTCGACGCCGATCTTCACCGTGCGGCCCTTGAGCACCTTGGTGCGGAAGGGCTCGGGCCAGCCGCCCGGCAGCTCGCCGAGCTCGCCCGCCATGAAGCCGATGACCGAGTCGGGGATGTCGTACTTCTCGGGGTTCTGCTCGAAGTCGGCGGGGTCGGCGTCCGCGGCCGCGAGGGCGAGCGCGAGGTCGCCCACGACCTTCGACGACGGGGTCACCTTGGGCGGGCGGCCGAGCATCGTGCTCGCCGCCGCGTAGAGGTCCTCGATCTTCTCGAAGTGGTCCGCGAGGCCGAGCGCGATCGCCTGCTGGCGCAGGTTCGACAGCTGGCCGCCCGGGATCTCGTGCTTGTACACGCGGCCCGTGGGGCCGGGCAGCCCCGACTCGAACGGCTTGTACACGTGGCGCACGGCCTCCCAGTAGGGCTCGAGGTCCGAGACCGCCTGCAGCGAGATGCCCGTGTCGCGCTCCGTGTGGGCGAGGGCGGCGACGAGGGCCGAGGCCGAGGGCTGGCTCGTCGTGCCGGCCATGGGCGCGCTCGCGACGTCGACGGCGTCCGCCCCCGCGCGCGAGGCGGCGAGGAGGGTCGCGAGCTGCCCGCCCGCGGTGTCGTGCGTGTGCACGTGCACGGGCAGGTCGAAGCGCTCGCGCAGGGCGGAGACGAGCTCGTACGCGGCATCCGCGCGCAGCAGGCCCGCCATGTCCTTGACGGCGAGGATGTGCGCGCCCGCGTCCACGATCTGCTCCGCGAGACGCAGGTAGTAGTCGAGGGTGTAGAGCTTCTCGTCGGGGTTGAGGAGGTCGGCCGTGTAGCACAGCGCCACCTCGGCGACGGCGGTGCCCGTGCCGAGCACGGCGTCGATCGCGGGGCGCATCTGCTCGACGTCGTTGAGCGCGTCGAAGATGCGGAAGATGTCGACGCCGCTCGTCGCGGCCTCGCGCACGAACGCGTCGGTCACCTCGGTGGGGTACGGCGTGTAGCCGACCGTGTTGCGGCCGCGCAGCAGCATCTGGATGGCGATGTTGGGCAGGGCCTCGCGCATCGTCGAGAGGCGCTCCCACGGGTCCTCCCCGAGGAAGCGCAGCGCGACGTCGTATGTCGCCCCGCCCCAGGCCTCGACGGAGAACAGGCCGGGCGTGAGGCGCGCGACGTGCGGCAGCACGGCCACGAGGTCGCGCGTGCGCACGCGCGTCGCGAGCAGCGACTGGTGCGCGTCGCGGAACGTCGTCTCGGTGACGGCGAGGGGGGCCTGTGCGCGCAGTGCCGCGGCGAAGCCCTCCGGGCCGAGCTCGAGGAGGCGCTGGCGCGAGCCCGCGGGCGCCGGGGCGTCGAGGTCGACGACCGGCAGCTTGAGGCTCGGGTCGATGATGCCCGCGCCGTCGCCGTTCGGCTGGTTGACCGTGACATCCGCGAGCCAGGTGAGGATCTTCGTGCCGCGGTCCTTCGACTGGTGGCCGCGCACGAGCCACGGCCGCTCCTCGATGAACGAGGTGCTGAGGTCGCCCGCGATGAAGTCGGGGTCTTCGAGCACGGCCTGCAGGAACGGGATGTTCGTGGTGACGCCGCGCAGGCGGAACTCCGCGAGGCCGCGGCGCGCACGCACGACGGCCGCCGCGAAGTCGCGGCCGCGGCACGTCATCTTCACGAGCATGGAGTCGAAGTAGGGGCTCACCTGCGCGCCGGCCGCGACCGTGCCGCCGTCGAGGCGGATGCCCGCGCCGCCGGGCGAGCGGTACGTGGTGATCTTGCCCGTGTCGGGGCGGAAGCCGGAGGCCGGGTCCTCCGTCGTGATGCGGCACTGCAGGGCAGCGCCGCGCAGGCGCAGGTCCTTCTGCTCGAGACCGAGGTCGGCGAGGGTCTCCCCCGCCGCGATGCGCATCTGCGACTGCACGAGGTCGACGTCCGTGACCTCCTCGGTCACGGTGTGCTCGACCTGGATGCGCGGGTTCATCTCGATGAAGAAGTGCTGGCCCTCGCGCGCGCCCGCCGTGTCGAGCAGGAACTCGACGGTTCCCGCGTTGGCGTAGTCGATCGACTTCGCGAAGGCGATCGCGTCGCGGTACATCGCCTGGCGGATGCCCTCGTCGAGGTTCGGCGCGGGCGCGATCTCGATGACCTTCTGGTGGCGGCGCTGCACCGAGCAGTCGCGTTCGAACAGGTGCACGGTCTCGCCCGTGCCGTCGGCGAGGATCTGCACCTCGATGTGGCGCGGGCGCACGACGGCCTGCTCGAGGAACATGGTGGGGTCGCCGAACGCGCTGTCGGCCTCGCGCATCGCCTCCTCGAGGGCGGGGCGCAACTCCTCCTTGGTCTCGACGCGGCGCATGCCGCGACCACCACCGCCGGCGACGGCCTTGGCGAAGATCGGGAAGCCGATCTCGTCGGCGCCCGCGAGCAGCTCGTCGAGGTCGCGCGACGCGGGCGTCGACTTGAGCACGGGCACTCCCGCGGCGATCGCGTGCTCCTTGGCGGTGACCTTGTTGCCGGCCATCTCGAGCACGCGCGTGGGCGGGCCGATGAACGTGATGCCGTTCTCGGCAGCGGCCTGCGCCAGATCCGGGTTCTCGGAGAGGAAGCCGTAGCCGGGGTAGATCGCGTCGGCGCCCGACTCCTTCGCGACGCGGATGATCTCGTCGACGTCGAGGTACGCCTTGACGGGATGCCCCTTCTCGCCGATCTGGTAGGCCTCGTCGGCCTTCAACCGGTGCATGGAATTGCGATCCTCATAGGGGAAGACCGCGACGGTCTTGGCACCCAGCTCGAACGCGGCGCGCATCGCGCGGATCGCGATCTCGCCTCTGTTGGCAACGAGAATCTTCCTGAACATCGGATCCCTTCGACAGACCCCCAGCCTAGAGCGGGTTGACTCTGGCAATTTCCCCCACAGGTCGCTACACACGCCCCAACCTTTAGGTTCTTTAACAGTAGTGAAGGTATCGTCGTTGTTCGTGCATGTACTCAGCGTCAGCTCCCTCAAGGGGGGCGTGGGAAAGACCACCGTGACGCTCGGGCTCGCTTCGGCCGCGTTCGCCCGCGGGCTGCGCACCCTCGTCGTCGACCTCGACCCGCAGTCGGATGTCTCGACGGGGATGGACATCGAGGTGGGCGGCCACCTCAACATCGCCGACGTGCTCGCCTCCCCCAAGGAGAAGATCGTGCGCTCGGCGATCGCTCCCAGCGGCTGGACGAAGGGCCGCCCCGGCAAGGTCGACGTGCTCATCGGGTCGCCCGCCGCCATCAACTTCGACGGGCCGCATCCGAGCATCCGCGACATCTGGAAGCTCGAGGAGGCGCTCGCCAACGTCGAGGCCGACTACGACCTCGTGCTCATCGACTGCGCCCCCTCCCTCAACGCCCTCACCCGCACGGCGTGGGCCGCATCCGACCGCGTGACGATCGTCACCGAGCCCGGCCTGTTCTCCGTCGCGGCCGCAGACCGCGCGCTGCGCGCGATCGAGGAGATCCGTCGCGGGCTGTCCCCGCGCCTCCAGCCGCTCGGCATCATCGTCAACCGCCTGCGCTCGCAGTCGCTCGAGCACCAGTTCCGCATCAAGGAGCTGCGCGACATGTTCGGACCGCTCGTGCTGTCGCCGCAGCTGCCGGAGCGCACGTCGCTGCAGCAGGCCCAGGGCGCCGCGAAGCCCCTGCACGTGTGGCCGGGCGAGAGCGCGCAGGAGATGGCGCGCAACTTCGACCAGCTGCTCGAGCGCGTCATGCGCACGGCGCGGCTCGGCGACTTCGCCAACGAGCCGGTCTAGAAGGCCAGCAACCTCACGCTGGCTTCCTGTTCGGAGTCCTGCGGGTACCGTCGCGCGGGAGGGTCTCCGCCGCCATTGACGGAGGCTCCCGTAGGCGGCCCGCTCGTGAAGTGGCCGTGGCCAAGATGGCGCGCGCTGGAGGGTCGTTCGACATCATTGCGCGCACGACCATCTCGCCGACGCCGTTTGTCTCGGGCGACGGTGTATGTACGGGGTCCCGCGCAACGACGGCCGTCGCGGGCTGGTACGGGAGGCTCCTAGGCGCTGCGCGCGGCGCGGCGGCGCGCGAGCTCGTCCATGGGGTCTTCGCCCTTGACGGAGTCGAGCTCGACGAGGTCGTGCTCGACCTCGCGGAGGACCTTGCCCACGGCGATGCCGAAGACGCCCTGGCCACGGCTCACGAGGTCGATGACCTCGTCGTTCGACGTGCACAGGTAGACGCTCGCGCCGTCGCTCATGAGGGTCGTCTGGGCGAGGTCGTTGATGCCGGCCTCGCGCAGCTGGTCGACGGCCACGCGGATCTGCTGGAGCGAGATGCCGGTGTCGAGCAGGCGCTTGACGAGCTTGAGCACGAGGATGTCGCGGAACCCGTAGAGGCGCTGCGAGCCCGATCCGGCCGCACCGCGCACCGTGGGCTCCACGAGCTGCGTGCGGGCCCAGTAGTCGAGCTGGCGGTAGCTGATGCCCGCGGCCCGTGCCGCCACGGCACCGCGGTAGCCGGCTGCGTCGTCGAGCTCGGGCATGCCGTCGGTGAACAGGAGGCCGAGATCGTAGCGGGTCTCCTCGCTACGGCTGGGTTCTCTCATGGCTTCTCCCCTTTGTGCTCTCGGGAACATCCCCCCGGTCAAGTCTCATGTTGAGGTTGACACTTAATGTTCTCTGCGTCCACGGTACCCACCCCACCGCGACGAACGTCGACATCGCCGTGGCGTGTCGGATTCGACGGTACTACGAATCGAGGCGCGTGAGGGCGGATCGGATGAGACTGCTCCGCACAATCTCGAGCTGCCCCGCGATCTCGCGGGCCATCTCGGCGGCCCTCGCCCGGCTCGACGCATCCTTGCGGCGCGCGACGGGCATGAGCGCGTTCTCGATGAGGCCCAGCTCGCGCTCGGCCGAGGCGCGGAAGCCCCTCAGGTGCCGGGGCTCGATTCCCGAGCGCTGCAGCTCGACGAGCGACTTGAGCACCGCGAGCACGTCGTCGCCGAAGTGGTCGGCGGGCACGATGAGCGACGCCGACACGGCATCCTGCAGGAGCATGGCGTTGGCGCCGGCCTCGCGGATGAGCTCGTCACGGCTGTAGCGGCGCTCCGACGAGAGCATGGACGGCGCGGGCGCCCCGCCGCCGGGAAGCTCGGGCGTGCGCCCGGCATCCATCTCGGCGAGGTAGCCGCGGATGACCTTGAGCGGCAGGTAGTGGTCGCGCTGCATGGTGAGCACGAACCGGAGACGGTCCATGTCGGTCACCGAGAACTTGCGGTAGCCGGACTCGGTGCGCGCCGGCGCGACGAGCTGGCGCTCCTCGAGGAACCGCAGCTTCGAGGGGGTGAGGTCGGGGAACTCGGGGTTCAGCTTGGCCAGCACCTGGCCGATGCTGAGAAGGGGTGAGCTCCCAGGCACTCGGGCCTGGGAGGCGACAGCTGCCACTAACGTCCGGCCAGGTGCGCGAGGTCGAGTCGCGAGGCGTAGAACGTGAGGCGGAACTTGCCGACCTGCACCTCGGCGCCGTCGCTCAGGAGCGCGGTGTCGATGCGGACGCCGTCGAAGTACGTGCCGTTGAGCGAGCCCAGGTCTTTGACCTCGAAGGCCGTGCCGTGGCGGAGGAACTCCGCGTGGCGGCGCGAGACGGTGACGTCGTCGAGGAAGATGTCGGCCTCGGGGTGGCGGCCCACCGTCGTGAGGTCGGCGTCGAGGAGGAAGCGCGCGCCCACGTTGGGGCCGCGGCGGACCACGAGGAGTGCCGAGCCGGAGGGCAGCGCCGCGATGGCGTCGAGCTCCTCGGGCGAGGCGTCGCTGTCGAGGGCCGCGAGCTGCGCGGCGAACTCGTCGCCGTAGGTGACCGTCGCGTCGTCGCGGTGAGGGATCTGCGGAGCCACCCCCGTGGCGTTGGCGTCCGCGGCCTCGTCGCCGTGCTCGTGCTGATCCGTCATGTCGTCCCTCCCTAGCGTTCCAGCGTAGCCGAAACCATCGGCCCCGCGTCCCGGGGAATTCTCACGAGCCGGGCGGTCTCGGCAGCGTAGAGGGTTCCGCCCCACCAGTAGAGGAAGACTCCCCAGAGCGCGAATGCCCACCCTACGGGGTTCGCTATCGCCGTCGCATCCGGGAACGCCTGGCCGATCATGATGATGGGCAGCGCGTAGAACAGGCACAGCGTTCCCGCCTTGCCGAGGTGGTGCACGGGCAGCGGCCCGTACCCGTTGCTCGCGAGGATGATGCCCAGCACCACGAGCATGAGGTCGCGCGCGACGATGACGGCGAAGAGCCACCACGGGATGACGCCGCGCACCGCGAGGCCCACGAGCGCCGCGAAGATGAACGCCCTGTCGGCGGCCGGGTCGAGCAGCTGGCCGAGCCGCGTGATCTGCCGGAACCGGCGCGCGATGACGCCGTCGAGGTAGTCGCTCACGCTCGAGACCACGAGCACGAGCAGGGCGAGCCCGTCGCGGCCCGCGATGATGAGCACGAGGAACACGGGCACGAGCAGCAGCCTGATGAAGCTGAGGATGTTGGGCACCGTCAGCACCCGGGTGCTGATCTCCGGCGCCTTCTCCTCCACGATGCCGAGTCTAGCGACGGCCCGGGTCTAGGATTCCCTCCATGACGCCGTTGTTGACCGTGATCCTCCTCGCCGCCCTCGTCGTGCTGGGTGTGTGGATCGCCTCCCTCATCACCCACGACCACTCGTGGGTCGACCGCATCTGGTCGATAGTGCCTGCCGTGTACGTGTGGGTGTTCGCCGGGTTCGCCGGGTTCGCCGACGCGCGTCTCGACGTCATGGGCGTGCTCACGGCGCTGTGGGCGGCGCGCCTTACCTTCAACTTCGCGCGGAAGGGCGGCTACACCGGCACGGAGGACTACCGCTGGCCCATCCTGCGCGCGCGCATGAACCGCTGGCAGTTCGAGCTCTTCAACTTCTTCTTCATCTCGCTCTACCAGAACGTCATCCTGCTGCTCATCGCGCTGCCCGCCTACACGGCGTACGAGAACCGCGCGACCCCGTTCGGCCCGCTCGACGTCGTCATCGCCGTCGTGTTCCTCGGGCTCCTCGCGGGCGAGACGATCTCCGACCAGCAGCAGTGGAACTTCCACGCCGCGAAGAAGGCCGGCGGCCCGGAGTTCCGTCCGCGCTTCCTGCAGACGGGGCTCTGGCGGTTCTCGCGCCACCCCAACTTCTTCTTCGAGCAGGCGCAGTGGTGGGCGCTGTTCTTCTTCGGGGCGGTGGCCGCGGGGTCCGTGCTGCAGTGGACCGTCGCGGGCGCCGTGCTGCTCACGGCGCTGTTCATCGGCTCCACGATCTTCACCGAGAGCATCACGCGCTCGAAGTACCCCGAGTACGCCGACTACCAGGCGACGACCTCTCCGATCATCCCGTGGCCGCCCCGCCGGGCCGCGAAGGACCCCGTCACGGCATAGTCACACCAGCCACACGTTTCACATTCGTCACAAACGGCCGTAGCCTGTAGACATGGGCTCTCGCGCGTGGCGTTCCGGCGCGGGCGCTCGCGCGCTGCCGCTCGGTGCCCTGTCGCCAGCCCTCGCCGCTCCCAGGGATTGTTACCCGACCTGGGATGGGGCGGAGGCGGCGAGAGGCGACCGGGCGGCGACCGCGCACGCCGAGCCGACGGGCCGGTGCTGACCGTGCCCGTGCGCGTCGACAGCTGGCTGTGGGCGGTCCGCGTCTACAAGACCCGGTCCGCGGCGACCGCCGCGTGCCGCGCGGGTCACGTGCGCGTGAACGGCGAGCGCGCCAAGGCCGCGGAGCAGGTGGGGGTCGGCGACGAGGTGCGCGTGCGCATCTCGGGCTTCGACCGCATCCTCGAGGTCAGGCAGACGATCGCGAAGCGCGTGGGGGCCACTATCGCCGCCGAGGCGTTCCTCGACACGAGCCCGCCGCTGCCGACGCCCGAGGAGACCGCGCTGCTCCCCCGGCGCGACCGCGGCGCCGGGCGCCCGACGAAACGGGAGCGCCGGGAGATCGACAAGCTCCTCGGCCGCGAACCGCTGTAGTCTCGGCGCAAGGAGGTTCGCACATGGCCGACAAGTCACCCAAGAAGAACACCGCCAAGACGGCGGCGAGCAAGTCCCTCAAGGAGAAGCGCGCCGAGAAGAAGGACAAGGCGGGCAAGCGCAAGGACTAGCCCACGAACACGAGAACGGCCGCATCCTCGAGGATGCGGCCGTTCTGTGTCTGCTAGGCGGCGACGGCCCTCTTGCGGCGCGACGCCCAGATGACGCCCGCCGCGGTGAGGCCGATGATCACCGCGATGAGGATGACGTAGAAGGCGACCGAGAGGTAGCCGTTCTGCGACAGGTTGGGGTTGAGGAACGGGTACGGGTACCAGTAGTCGAAGCCCTTGAAGGGATCGGCCGTGAGCGGCCCGCGCACGAGCGTGTAGACGACCCACACGAGCGGGAAGGCGATGATGCCGAGGATGCCCCTGCGCCACTCGAGGGGCTTGCGGCCGGGCGCGAGCAGCCAGTCGAGCAGCATCCACAGCGGGCCGACCACGTGCAGCACCTCGTTGGACCACGGCACCGTCGTGCCCTGCGGCAGCTCGATGCCGCGCAGCAGCAGGTTGTAGACGACGCCCGTGACGATCATGTAGGTCGCGGTCGCCGCGCGGAGGTTGTTGAACCACGTGGGGTCCGCCCCCTCGCGGCGCGCGAGGAGGAGCACGGCGCCGACGAGGCACACGACGACCGTGAGCACGTTCGACTCGATCGTGAAGAAGCTGAAGAAGTTCTGGATGTAGACGCCGAGGTTGACCCCCGCCTCGCTCCAGAGCGAGATGCTGAGCGCGAGCTGGGCGATGATCGCCGCCGTCACACCGGCAGCTACGACGAGGCGGAGCGCCGCGAAAAGGATTCTCATGGCTCGACAGTAGCGCCCGGGCCCCCTCATAGGGCGCTCATAGCGAGGGCATGCCGCGCGGATAACCTCCGCCCGTATCCCTGAGGCATGGCATCGCGCAAGAAGACCACGATCATCGTCACGGCGGCCCTCGCCGTGCTGCTCCCCGTCGGCGGGGGCGCGGCCTGGGCCGCGGACCGCTTCCTCATCCCCCACGTCGAGATCTCCGACGTGCAGTCGTACGAGGCGGAGAACTCGACGGTCGTCACGACGGCCGAGGATGCGGCCGACCCCGCCGTCTCCGTCTCGACGGTCGTCACCGGCACGGGCGACGACACCGTCACCTACTACGTCGCGGATGTGGCGCTCACGGATGCGACGCAGCTGCGCTCGGCGTTCGCCGACGACTCGTTCGGCGAGAACATCACGCAGACGACGTCGGCGATCGCCGAGGCCAACGACGCCCTGTTCGCCATCAACGGCGACTACTACGGCTTCCGTGACACGGGCATCGAGATCCGCAACGGCGTCGTCTACCGCGACTCCCCCGCGCGCGAGGGGCTCGCCTTCTGGCTCGACGGCTCCGTGACGGTCTACGACGAGACGACGACGAGCGCGCAGGAGCTGCTCGACTCGGGGGTCTGGAACACCGTCTCGTTCGGGCCCGCGCTCGTCGAGGACGGGGCTGTGGTCGACGGCATCGAGAGCGTCGAGGTCGACACCAACATCGGCAACCACTCGATCCAGGGCGAGCAGCCGCGCACCGCCATCGGCGTCATCGACGACAACCACCTCGTGTTCGTCGTGGTCGACGGCCGCAGCCCCGGCCACAGCAAGGGGGTCACCATGACCGAGCTCGCGCAGATCATGATCGGCCTCGGCGCGACGACCGCCTACAACCTCGACGGCGGCGGCTCCTCGACCATGTACTACGACGGCCGGGTCGTGAACACCCCCTCCAACGGCGGCGAGCGCGGCACCTCCGACATCCTCTACGTGGCGGGCTGAGCCATGATCATCCTCATCCCCGCCTACGAGCCCGATGAGCGCCTCACCGCCCTCGTCGCCGGGCTCCGCGCCGCCGACCCGCGCGCGGGCATCCTCGTCGTCGACGACGGCAGCGGAGAGCGCTTCGCCCCCGTGTTCGACGCGGCGCGCGCCGCCGGCGCCGAGGTCATCGGGTACGGCGTCAACCGCGGCAAGGGCCGGGCTCTCAAGAGCGGGTTGGGCTACATCCGCGAGTACCACCCGGGGCACGACGTGGTGTGCGCCGACAGCGACGGTCAGCACACGGTCGCCGACATCCTGCGCGTCGCCGAGCACGTGCGGCAGTCCGACGGCGCGATGGTGCTGGGCGGGCGCCGGTTCACGGGCGACGTGCCGGGGCGGAGCCGGTTCGGCAACGCCGTGTCGCGCGCCGCGTTCCGGGTCGCCACGGGCATCCCCGTCCACGACACCCAGACCGGCCTGCGCGGCTACCCCGCGGGCATGCTCGGGTGGCTGCTGGGGGTGAAGGGCAACCGCTTCGAGTACGAGCTCAACCTGCTGCTGCAGTCACGTGCGGCGGGGATCCCGATCGAGGAGGTCGAGATCGAGACCGTGTACCTCGAGCACAACGCGTCGTCGCACTTCCGCCCGGTCGTCGACTCGCTCGCGGTGCTCGCGCCCCTGCTGAAGTTCGTGGCGTCGTCGCTCGGCGCGTTCGTCATCGACGCCGTGGGGCTCGTGCTGCTCTTCGCCCTCACGAGCTCGCTCTTCGTGTCGGTGGTCGGGGCGCGCATCGTGAGCGCGTCGGTCAACTTCCTCGTCAACCGCAACGCGGTCTTCACGGGAGAGCGCGGCAACCTGCGGCGCGACCTGCTCCGGTACATCGTGCTCGCGCTCGCGCTCCTGGCGTCGAGCTACGTGTGGCTCACGGTGCTCACGCAGTGGGGCGTGCCGCTCGTCGCCGCCAAGATCATCACCGACGTGACGCTCTACGTGATCAGCTTCCACGTGCAGCGCCGGTACGTCTTCCCCCAGGCGCCGGTCGCGCTCAGCCCTTCTGCTTCGCGGCTGCCTTCGCTGCCTGCTTCGTCGCCCGCACCTTGAGCAGCGACTCGGGGCTCACGATGTCGGCGACGGACCGGAAGGATCCGGCCTCGCCGTAGGCGCCCGCGGCCTCGCGCCACCCGGGCGCGGTGAGACCCTGCTGCTTGCCGAGCAGGGCGAGGAAGATCCTCGCCTTCTGGTCGCCGAAGCCCGGGAGGGAGTTGAGGCGCTTCAGGATCTCGGCACCGTCGGGGTCGCCCTCGGTCCAGATGTTCTCGGCCCTGCCTCCCCAGTGGGCGACGATCTCGGCGCACAGGGCCTGCACGCGCCCGGCCATCGAGCCCGGGAACCTGTGCACGGCCGGCGACTGCTTCATGACCTCGGCGAACGCGTCGGGCTCCGCGTCGGCGATCGTGCGGGCGTCGAACGCCCCGAGGCGCGCCTTGAGCTTGGCCGGGCCGGCGAACGCCGTCTCCATGGGCACCTGCTGGTCGAGGAGCATGCCGACCAGCAGCGCGAGCGGGTCTGACGAGAGCAGCGCGTCGGCGTCGGGGTCTGCGGTGATGTGGAGGTCGTGGGCCATGGGTCCATGGTCGCACCTGCGCGCTACCCTCGCACCATGGTCATCGAGCTCACGCGCGAGCAGGCGCGCCGCATCGCCGTGCGGGCCCAGCTGTTGGATGCCCGCCGCCCCACCGACCTCGTCGACACCGTGCGCCAGCTCACCTTCGTGCAGCTCGAGCCGACCGCGGCCGTCGCGCCGACCGCCGACCTCGTGCTGCGCAGCAGGCTCGGCAACACGTACGAGCCCACCGACCTGACCACGGCCCTCGAGGTGGAGAACACGCTCTTCGAGCTCGCGCTGCTCGTGCGGCCCATGGACGACCTGCCGCTCTTCCGCGCCCAGATGGCCGGGCCGCCGCAGTACGAGAAGACGGCGCGCTGGCTCGACGACAACGAGGAGTTCCGCCAGGACATCCTCGACAGGCTCGAGGTCGAGGGCGCGCTCATCGCCAAGCAGATCCCCGACACGAGCATCGTGCCGTGGCCATCGAGCGGCTGGAACAACAACCGCAACGTCATGATGATGCTCGAGTGCCTCATGATGCGCGGCGACGTCGCCGTCGCGGGCCGCGAGGGCCGCGACCGGGTGTGGGATCTGGCGGAGCGCGTCTACCACGCAGACACGCGCGTGGTCCCGCTCGACGAGGCGCTGGCCATCCGCGCCGCCCGGCGCCTCTGTGCCCAGGGCCTCGTGCCCGGCAAGACCCCCGACCTGCCCGTCGAGACGACGCGCGTCGGCACGGCGGGCGTGGCCGCGACGATCGAGGGGGTCAAGGGCGCCTACCGGCTCGACCCGGCATACCTCGAGGGCGGGTTCGAGGGGCGCACCGTGCTGTTGTCGCCGTTCGACGGGCTCATCCGCGACCGCAAGCGCATGGCCGAGCTCTTCGAGTTCGACTACGCGCTCGAGATGTACAAGCCCGCCGCCCAGCGCCGCTGGGGCTACTACGCGCTGCCCGTGCTGCACGGCGACAGGCTCGTGGGCAAGGTGGATGCGACGGCCGACCGCACGCGCGGCGAGCTCGTCGTGCACGCCGTGCACGAAGACGGGCCCGGGTTCCCGCGGTCGGAGGTCGACGCCGAGCTCGCCTCCCTCGCGGAGTGGCTCGGCGTCGACCTCGTCAGGCCGTAGCCCCGCGGAAGAACTCCGCGAGCTCGGCGGTGCCGCCCAGCGGCAGCACGTGCGCGACGTACTGGTCGGGGCGCACCACCACGATCGCCCCGTCCCGGCTCACGCCGCGCGCGTCGAAGATGTCGTCCGCCGGGTCGACCGCGTAGACCTTCTCGTAGTCGAGGAGGCGCAGCGGTCCGGTCGCCGGCAGGAACTGCGGACGCACCGACGTCATGAGGATGTCGTTGTGCCGCTGCTGGAACACGACCTTCACGTCGTACCACTCGTCGAAGTCCCGGCCCTCGGGCACGAGCGACGTGAGCCAGTCCTCGAGGTCGGGGGTCTGCCCCGCCGCATCCGCGAACACGTAGATGCGCCAGCGGCCGTCGGCGCGGGCGTGGTGCCCGAGGTGCACGGGGTTGCCGTCGCACACGCGCATGACGGGGGCAGAGCGGAACCGCCTGCCGATCGCGAAGCCCGTCGCGAGCCCCTGGTGCTCTGCGGTGCCCGTGATCATCGAGGGCGCGTACTCGGTCATGAAGCCCGCGGGGAACTCGGCGGTGCGCACGTAGAACTCCTCGAGCTCCGACGGGTCGGCGAGGTCCTCGGGCTTGGTCGCCATGAGGGTCGACCACTGCTTGTCGAAGTCGATGAGGTTCTTCGCGACGACCTGGCGCTCCGCGGAGTAGGTGGCGAGCAGCGACTCCGGCGCGCGGCCCTCGAGCACGTGGCCGAGCTTCCAGCCCAGGTTGAAGCCGTCCTGCAGCGAGACGTTCATCCCCTGGCCCGCCTTGGCGCTGTGCGTGTGGCACGCGTCGCCCGCGATGAAGACGCGCGGCGTGCGGGAGCCCGCATCCTCGAGCAGCACGTCGTCGAAGCGGTCGGTGAGGCGGTGGGCCACCTCGTAGACGCTGTGCCACGCGACGCTCTTCACGTCGAGCCTGTAGGGGAACAGGATCTCGTTGGCCTTCGCGATGATCTCGTCGATGGTCGTCGCGCGCACCGCGCCCTTGTCGTCGGCGGGCACCTCGCCGAGGTCGACGTACATGCGGAAGAGGTGGCCGCCCTCGCGCGGGATGAGCAGGATGTTGCCCGCCTCCGACTGGATCGAGCACTTGGTGCGGATGTCGGGGAAGTCGGTGACCGCGAGGGTGTCCATGACGCCCCACGCGTGGTTGGCCTGGTCGCCCGCGAGCGTGCAGCCGATGGAGTCGCGCACGCGGCTGCGCGCGCCGTCGGCACCGAGCACGTACCGGGCGCGCACCGTGCGGCCCACGCCGCCCTTCGTGACACGCACGGCGACGGGGAACTCCCCCTCCCCCACCTCGAGGTCGACGAACTCGTAGCCGTAGTCGGGCTTCATGCGGGCGGGGCCGTTGGCCATGTACTCGGCGAAGTAGTCCAGCACGCGCGCCTGGTTGACGATGAGGTGCGGGAACTCGCTGATGCCCGTGGGGTCGTCGACGGCCGTGGATGCGCGGTGGATCCGCCGCGCGTCCGTCGGGTCGGGCTTCCAGAACGCCATCTCGGTGATGCGGTACGCCTCGGCCGTGATCCGGTCCGCGAAGCCGAACGCCTGGAACGTCTCGACGCTGCGCGCCTGGATGCCGTCGGCTTGGCCGATCACGAGACGGCCGTCGCGCTTCTCGATGATGCGCGTCGTGATCCCCGGGAACTGGCTCAGCTGCGCCGCGGCGATCATGCCGGCCGGTCCGGAGCCCACGATGAGCACGTCGACCTCGTCGGGCAGCTCGTCCGGTCGCTCGACGCCGGCGGAGGGCTGCACGCGGGGGTCGCCCGAGACATAGCCGTGGTCGTGGAACTGCATCTTGCCACCTCATCGTGTCGCGTTCTATTATCGAACACCGCGTTCTCAATTAGGACAATGATAGGAGCCGAGGATGCCCGGCGCAACGACCCCGCACTCCCAGACGCTCTCGCGCGGCATCCGCGTGCTCGAGGTGCTCGCGGAGTCGCCGCTCACCATCCAGGGCCTCGCCCAGGCCCTCGACGTGCACCGCTCGATCGTCTACCGCATCCTGCGCACCCTCGAGGACCACGGGCTCGTCGCGCGCGACGCCGCAGGGCTCGTGTCGCTCGCGCCGCGCATGGCAGCCCTCGCGCGCGGCGTGGAGCGCAACCTCCAGTCGGCGGCGCTGCCCGAGCTCACGGCGGCGGCCAACGACCTCGGTGCCACGACCTTCCTCGTGACCCTCGACCACGCCGAGTGCGTCACGCTCCTGAGCGTCGAGCCGCGCGCGGGCGCCACGGTCGCGCAGCGGCCGGGCACGCGCCACCCGCTCTCCGTCGGCGCCCCCGGCATCGCCATCCAGTCGCTGCTCGCGGATGCCCAGCTCGCCGGCACCCCCCGCCGGCCCCTCGACGCGCGCGGCTGGGCGTCGAGCCACGACGAGGTCATCGCGGGACTCAGCTCGGTGGCCGTCCCCCTCGCCCTGCCCGGCAGCGCGCCGAGCGCGATCGCCGCGGTGTTCGTCGCGGGGTCCGCGGATGCGGACGCGGTGGGCGCACGGCTCCTCGCCGCGCGGGACGCCATCCTGCTCTAGCGCTCGTTGTTCAACGCTCGTAGACTTTCCGGCATGACGATGACGCCAGTGCCGTTCGACCCCGCCCTCGCCGCGATCCTCGACGCGATGCCGATGTACACCGAGCGGCCCACGGTCGCCGACATCCCCGCGCAGCGCGCGCAGGGCGACCTGCCGATGCCCTCCCTCGACGATGTCATCGGCGACCGCGCGATCGACCACGAGGATCGCGCCATCCCCGGCCCTGCCGGGGCGCCGGACGTCGTGGTCACGGTCATCCGCCCGCGCGGCGCCGTGTCGGGCGCGCCGTGCCTCGTGAACTTCCACGGCGGCGGCACCATCTACGGCAACCGGCACATGGACAACGGCCGGCTCGTCCCGCTCGTCGAGGAGTTCGGCGCGGTCGCGATCAACGTCGAGTACCGCCTCGCCCCCGAGCACCCGTCGCCCGCGCCCGTCGAGGACTGCTACGCGGCGCTCGTGTGGGCTTCGGCCAACGCCGACGAGCTCGGCATCGACCCCGGGCGCATCGTCGTGATGGGCGGCAGCGCGGGCGGCCTCCTCGCCGCGGGCGTCGCGCTCCTCGCGCGCGACCGCCGCGGTCCGGTGCTCGCGGGCCAGCTGCTCATCTGCCCCATGCTCGACGACACGAACACGACGCCGGCGAGCCACCAGTACGACGGCTTCAGCCCGTGGCCGCGGCACATGGGCATCCTCGCGTGGAGCGCCCTGCTGGGCGAGGGCGCGGGCGACCTGTCAGCCGACGTCTCGATCTACTCGGCCCCCGCGCGCGCCGCCGACGTCTCGGGCCTCGCGCCCGCGTTCGTCGAGGCCGGCAGCGCCGAGCTGTTCCGCGACGAGGATGTCACGTACGCGAGCCGCATCTGGGCGACGGGCGGCCAGGCCGAGCTGCACATCTGGGGCGGCGGCTTCCACGGCTTCGACATGTTCGCGCCCGACCACGAGCTCACGCGCGCAGCACTCGCTGCGCGGTCGTCGTGGCTGCGGCGCATCTTCGGCAAGTAGGAACGAGGATGCGCGAGGCCCGCCCGCTCGGCCCGGGCCAGCTCATCGTGCTCGCCCTGCTCGGCGGGATCGCACCGCTCGGCACCGACATCTACCTGCCGTCGATCCCCGCAGTCGCGACCGACCTGCACGCCGCCGTCTCCACGGTGCAGCTCACACTCACGGGGTTCATGGCGGGCCTCGCGCTCGGCCCGTTGCTCATCGGCCCGGTGTCCGACCGGTTCGGGCGGTACCGCTTGCTCCTCGTCGGCATCCTCGCGCTCCTCGCCAGCAGCGTGCTGTGCGCGCTCGCGCCGACCGTCGGCGTGCTCATTGCCGCCCGGGTGGTGCAGGGGTTCTGCGGCTCGATAGCGCTCACGCTGTGCCGCGCCATGGTCGCCGACCTCGCGACGGGTGCGGGCGCGGCCCGCATCTACAGCCTGCTCGGCACGATCATGGGGCTCTCCCCCATCGTCGCGCCGATCATCGGCGGGGTCATCCAGCAGTGGGCGCACTGGCGCATCTCGTTCTGGGTGCTCGCGGGGCTGTGCGCCCTGCTGCTCGTGGGCGCGCTCACGCTCCTGCGCGAGACCCTCCCGCCGGAACTGCGGCAGCGCGGCGGGCTGGGGATGACGGCGCGCAACGCGGCCCGAGTCGTGCGCGACCCGCACTTCGTGACGTTCGCGCTCGCGCTGTGCTGCACGAGCGGGGCGCTGTTCTCCTACATCTCGGCCTCGCCGTTCGTCGTGCAGGGCATCCTCGGCTGGGAGCCGCTCGCCTACTCGGCGGTGTTCGCCGTCAATGCCGCGGGGCTCACGACCGCAGCAGGGATCAGCGCGGCCACGGCAGGGAAGCTCGGGCCTGTGCGCCTCGTGCGGGTCGGCTCGGGCGCGATCCTCGTCGGCGCGAGCGCGCTCGCGGTCGCCGCCGCCGTGGGGATCAGGGAGCCTGGGGTGCTTCTGCCCGCGATGTTCCTCATCCCCACGGGCGCGGGCTTCGTGTTCGGCAATGCCACGGCGCTCGCGACCCAGACCGTCCGCTACGCGGCAGGCACGGCGATGGCGGTCATCGGGTTCCTGCAGTTCGGCATGAGCGGGCTCGTCGCCCCGCTCGTGAGCGTCGCGGGGCCCGACAGCATCACGCCGTTCGCCGCGATCGCGCTGGCTGCGGGCATCCTGCTCGCCGTGTTCGCGGCGGTGGGCGCTCGCGTCGACGCTAGAACTCGAGCCGCATCACCACGCGGCGCTTCGTAGGATGCGACACCTCGACGAACCCCGCTGACGCGAAGGCGCTCACGGGGCCGACCCGGAACTCGTCCCACGTGACCTCCTTGCCCTCCGTGAGCATGGGGTAGCCCTCGACGGCCTCCGCCCCGCGCTCGCGCGCGTGCTCCGCCGCGGCCGCCACCATCTGCGCCGTGAACCCGCGCCCGCGGAAGCCCTTGCGCACGTGCAGGCACGGGATCGCCCAGACGCTCTCGTCGGTCTTGTCCTCCCAGCGGCCCTTCCACGGCACAGAGGATCCGCGCAGCCGCCCGTACACCGAGCGCCGGTCGACGGCCGCCCAGGCGACGGGCTCGTCGTCGAGGTACCCGACGACCCCGATGGTCTCGGTCGCGCGCGGGTCGTCGCAGTTCGTCTCGGCGCGGAACAGGGATGCTCGCTCGGCCGCGGACATGGGGAACCAGTCGCCATCGCCCAAGCGCTCGCGCGTGCAGCTGCAACGATCAGCCATGCCCGTGAGGATGGCGCGCAGGTCATCCCATGATGCCTCGTTGGCGGGGACTATGCGGAGGAGGTCGGACATGGGACCGTTCTACACCCGACCGCCGTTCAGTCTTGCAAAGCTCTCGGGTAAGGTCGCCTTAGCGCGCGTGGTGTTGTGGCGACAAGCCCGCCTTCATACTCGTCCCAAGCGAGCCTCAAAGCGGGAGTCATCCGTTCGATTCGGATCGTGCGCACGTGACGTCGTTCTTCCTGCAGATGAATCGCACTCGTTCGCGACGAGATTACAACGAGCGCACCGGCTCGATCACTCAGCAGCTCCTGACGATAGTCGTCGGTCTCAGCGCTGTGGAGAACGGGGCTGAGCGTCCGGTGTCGCTTCCGGCGACATGGAACCCGCAATCACGAGTTGATGCGGCTCGCCGTGCGCGCTCATTCGCAAATCAAGCGGCACTCGTATGGACCATGGAGTCGGTAATTGGATACGTGAATGACCTCATGCGCGAGAGACCTGGCGTACTCGGCGACGATCTGCGAGATTCCCTTCGAACCATCACCGACAAGGAATCCAGGCTCGTTGCACTCGCCCGCGCGATGGGTATCGCTGACTCGGTTGATTTGGATCTGGTGCGTGCCGGATATGTCTGGCGTAATCGCTTGACGCACTTGCGTGCGCGCAATGCGTTGAAGCCCGACGTGATTTCTGGCCTCGAGATGCATGCCGAGCACATTAGTGAACACTTTCAGGGCCTTCGGACATCGGACATGATCCTCCGTATCCAGGGCAACAATCCGCCCCGTCTGAAAGAAGTGTCGTCCGTTGTTCGCGCAGCCGCTCAGCTTGTGCGAGAAATCGATGGCCGCGTCATTTCCACCGTGAACCTTGGAGACTACGTCGGTGAGCTACTGAAGGAACACTTGAGTGAGCCGGAGACCGCAGACGGAGCGATGAGGCGTGCGGTTGGTCTGTGGGGAGGCACCGCCCATGCCAACGCGAGATCGATTGCCGCGTTCGCGTGCCAACACGGCCTCGCTCCTTCGCAGTCGCCTACGTTCGATTCAAGCCTCGACCAAATGATCCCCACGGAAGCCCTCGCGTTGCTCCTTCCTGGTCGAGGGGAATGAAGGCCTGCCGACACGCGGTCGGGCATGAGACCCTTCTACAGCCGACAGCTGATCACGACCGGGTTCACGTCGGTGGATTTGACTCCCCTACTGAGCCGCCAGAAAATCGCGCGGTTGTCCGTCGGTGCGACTCGAGGGACTGCGCGATTTTCTGGACTGCTCAGCGGGGGCCCACGAGCAGGTTCGCGTCCGTCAGCCCGACCGAGACGACACTGCGACCGCCGGGTTAAATGAACGAAGGCCGTATCACTACGGCCTTCGTTATCGTCTCGGTCGGGCTGACAGGATTTGAACCTGCGACCCCCTGACCCCCAGTCAGGTGCGCTACCAAGCTGCGCTACAGCCCGTGACAACTCGAATAGCTTAGCGCGTTCGCGAGGGGCGAAAGTTCAACTCGCGTTCCCCGACTAGAACGATGTCGGTGGAATACGGGATGATGTTCACAACGTTTACTTTCCGTGCGGGCCGGGTTGCCCGCGTCTTCCACCACCTTGCCGATGGGAATTCCCTTGTCTGACGCCACCACTACCGCCGAGCCCGGCATCGCCCCCGACCACTCGCGGCGCAACCGCCTGGTCATCAACCTCATGCTCGTGGCCACCTTCGTGGTGTTCCTCAACGAGACGATCATCGGTGTCGCTCTCCCCAACGTCATGGAGACGCTGCACATCGAGGAGAGCACCGCCCAGTGGCTGTCCACGGCGTTCATGCTCACGATGGCCGTGGTCATCCCCACCACGGGCTTCCTCATGCAGCGCCTCAACACGCGCACGGTCTTCATCCTCGCGATGAGCCTGTTCTCGCTCGGCACCGCGATCGCCGCGATCGCGCCCGGGTTCGAGGTGCTGCTCGCGGGCCGCGTCATCCAGGCCAGCGGCACGGCGATCATGATGCCGCTCCTCATGACGACGGTCATGACGCTCGTGCCCCCGCACGAGCGAGGCAAGACCATGGGCAACATCTCCATCGTCATGTCCGTCGCGCCGGCCGTCGGCCCCGCCATCGGCGGCGTCATCGTGCAGAGCCTCGAGTGGCGGTTCATCTTCATCCTCGTGCTGCCGATCGCGATCCTCGCGCTCGTGCTCGGCGCGATGCGCGTGCAGAACGTGACCGAGCCGCGCTCGGTGCCGCTCGACGTGCTCTCGGTCATCCTCTCCGCCTTCGCGTTCGGCGGGCTCATCTACGGCCTGTCGAGCCTCGGCGAGGCCGCGGCGGGCAACGCCGTCGTCGCGCCGTGGATCCCCATCACCGTCGGCGCGGTCGCGCTGGTCGGGTTCATCCTGCGCCAGCTGAGCCTGCAGAAGGGTGACCGCGCGTTCCTCGACCTGCGCACGTTCACGTCGCGCGGCTTCGCCGTGTCGATCGTGCTCATGGTCATCATGATGGGCGCGCTCTTCGGAACGATCATCATCCTGCCCCTGTACACGCAGGATGTCCTGGGCCTCGAGCCCGTGGCGAGCGGCCTGCTGCTCGTGCCCGGCAGCCTCATGATGGGTCTCGCCGGTCCGTTCATCGGCCGCCTCTACGACAAGGTCGGACCGCGCCCGCTCATCGTGCCCGGCTCCGTCGCCGTGAGCGTCGCGCTGTGGGTCATGGCCATGACCTACGGCGTCGGCACCTCGTGGGTCGAGGTGCTCCTCCTCCACATCCTGCTGTCCGTGGGCCTCGCGTTCATGTTCACGCCGCTCTTCACGACGTCGCTCGGGTCGCTGCAGCCGCACCTGTACTCGCACGGCAGTGCGACGATCGGCACGGTGCAGCAGCTCGCGGGCGCCGCGGGCACGGCGCTCTTCATCGCGCTGCTGACGATCGGCAAGGTCGGCGCGGCAGAGGCGGGAGCCGACACCGTGAACGCGCTCGCGACGGGCATCCACACGGCCTTCATGGCCGGCGCCGTCATCTCGCTCTTCGCCATCGTCGCGTCGTTCTTCGTGCCGAAGCCGTCGTCCGAGTTCGGCGCCGAGGGCGGGCTCGCGCACTAGAGGCACCCGACGACCGGCTCAGGCGAGCTGCGCCCTCAGCGAGGGCCAGCTCGCCGCGAAGCCCGGATGCAGCGGCAGCCCGTCGACGTCGGCGACGGGCACCCACGCGAGCGCCTCGCTCTCCGCGTCGCCGATGACGGGCGTGAACTCCTCGAGCGCCTCAGCGACAACGGTCGTGTACGTCCAGACCGTGCGGTCGTAGACGCTCGTCGAGATCACGCGCAGGAGGCCGGACGGGACGCCCGCCTCCTCGTCGGCCTCGCGGAACGCCGCATCCACGGCGCTCTCGCCCTCTTTGCGGGCACCGCCGGGCAGCCCCCACGTGCCGCCGAAGTGGCTCCACGCCACGCGGTGCTGCAGGAGCACGCCCGCCGTGCGGTGCCACACGAGCAGGCCGGCGGCACCGTAGGTGCCCCAATACCGCTCGCCGCCGGGGCCGAAGACCCAGGCGTCGCCCTTGTCGTGCGGGCGCCGTGGCAGATCGTTCATCTGCTAGCGCTTGCGCTTCTCGCGGACGCGCATGTTGACGTTGATGGGGCTGCCCTCGAACCCGAAGATCTCGCGCAGGCGCCGCTGGATGAACCGGCGGTACTGCGGGTCGAGGAACCCGGTGGTGAACAGCACGAACGTCGGCGGGCGCGATGCGGCCTGCGTGCCGAAGAGGATGCGCGGCTGCTTGCCGCCGCGCACGGGGTGCGGGTGCTCCGCCGTGAGCTCGGCGAGGAGCGCGTTGAACTTGCCCGTGGGGATGCGGGTGTCCCACGACGCGAGCGCGAGCTCCAGGGCGGGCACGAGCTTCTCGAGGTGACGGCCCGTCTTCGCGGAGATGTTGACGCGCGGCGCCCACGACACGTGCGAGAGGTCCTGCTCGATCTCGCGCTCCAGGTAGATGCGGCGCTCGTCGTCGAGGAGGTCCCACTTGTTGTACGCGAGCACGAGCGCACGGCCCGACTCGAGCACGAGGTCGATGATCTTGAGGTCCTGCACGCTGATCGGCTCGGTGACGTCGAGCACGACGACGGCGACCTCCGCCTTCTCGAGCGCCGCCGAGGTGCGCAGGGTCGCGTAGAAGTCGGCGCCCTGCGAGAGGTTGACGCGACGGCGGATGCCCGCGGTGTCGACGAACCGCCAGAACTTGCCGCCCAGCTCGATCTGCTCGTCGACGGGGTCGCGCGTGGTGCCCGCCATCTCGTTGACGACGACGCGCTCCTCCCCCGCGGTCTTGTTGAGCAGGCTCGACTTGCCCACGTTGGGGCGGCCGAGGATCGCGACGCGGCGCGGACCTCCGACCTCCTCCTTCGCGACGGCCGAGATCTCGGGGAGCACCGTGAGCACGTGGTCGAGCAGGTCTGCCACGCCGCGACCGTGCACCGCGGAGACGGGCCACGGCTCGCCGAGGCCGAGCGACCACAGCACGGCGGCCTCGGGCTCCTGGCGTACGTCGTCGACCTTGTTGGCGACGAGGATGACCGGCTTCTTGGTGCCGCGGAGCATGCGCACGACGTGCTCGTCGGTGGCGGTGGCGCCCACCGTCGCATCGACGACGAAGAGCACGGCGTCGGCGAGGTCGACGGCGACCTCGGCCTGGGCCGCGACGGAGGCGTTGATGCCCTTGGCGTCGGGCTCCCAGCCGCCGGTGTCGACGAGCGTGAACTTGCGCTCGTTCCACTCCGCCTTGTAGTTCACGCGGTCGCGCGTGACGCCCGGGACGTCCTGCACGACGGCCTCACGGCGTCCGATGATGCGGTTGACGAGCGCGGACTTGCCCACGTTGGGCCGCCCCACGATCGCGAGCACGGGCAGCGCGGGCAGGTAGACGATGGCGTCGGGGTCGTCGGTCGCGAGGTCGAGGATGCCCAGATCCTCGTCGTCGAGCTCGTACTCCTCGAGGCCCTGCCGCAGGGCTGACGCCCGCAGCGCCGCCTCGTCGTCGTCGATGCCGCGCACGCGCTCGGCGAGGGCGGAGTCCAGCTCCGGGAAGTCGTCCTTCTCGTCATCAGCCATGAGGGGGTTCCTGTCTAGTCGACCACCGACCGCACGAGTCCCACGACAGCCGTGACGGTCTGGTCGAAGTCGAGATCGGTGGAATCGATGGTGGTCACACCATCGGCGGCGTTCATGAAGTCCACGACGCGCGAATCCTGTGCGTCCCGGTCTGTCAGGGCCTTCGCGGTGACCGAGGCATCGATTCCTGCGAGTTCCGCGGAACGCCTGCCCATTCTAGCTTCTTCGGATGCCGTGAGCAGAATCCGCACGGGCGCATCGGGCGCGACGACCGTCGTGATGTCCCGGCCCTCGACCACGATGCCGGGCCGGTCGGCGCCGCGCATGATGCCCCGGAACAGCTCGACCATGAACGAGCGCACCTCGGGGACGCGCGCGACGGCGCTCACGATCGCGGTCACGCGCGGCTCGCGGATGTCCTCCGTGATGACATCCGAGCCGACGCGCACGTAGTAGTCGTCGGGGTCGGTGCCGATCGTGTACTCGAACCTCTCGAGCTCGTCGGAGATGTCGCCCGGGTCGAGCGTGTCGACCCCGACCTCGAGGCAGTGCCACGCGAGGGCGCGGTAGGCGGCTCCCGTGTCGAGGTAGGCGTAGCCGAGCTGGCGGGCCGCGGCCTTCGAGACGCTCGACTTGCCGCTGCCGGCGGGTCCGTCGATCGCGACGACGATTCCGGTCATGCGAATGCTCCCACGATCTTCCAGCCCCGGCCAGCGAGCTCGGTCGCGAGGCGCTCCTCGGCCTCCGGGAGCACGGAGATCTCGGCGAGGCCGATCTGCGCGCCCGGCGAGTGCTCGAGCCGGAGGTCCTCTATGTTCACGCCGGCCTCTCCGATCTCGGTGAGCAGGCGCGCGAGCTCACCGGGGGTGTCGTCGACCTTCACCACGATCTGGCTGAAGTGGTTGGCCTGGCCGTGCTTGCCGGGGATGCGCGCCACCCCCGCGTTGCCGCCCGCCATGGTCTCGGCGATCGTGCGCCGGGCACCGGGTGCCGTCGGGTCCTCCAGCGCGCCGAGCACGGTGTCGAGGTCGTTGCGCAGCTCCCGCAGGATCTCGACGACGGGCGCCGAGTTCGCGGCGAAGATCTGCACCCACAGCTCGGGGTCGCTCGACGCGATGCGCGTGGTGTCGCGCAGGCCCTGGCCCGCGAGCGACACGGCCGAGTCCGCCGCGCCGCCGAGGCGGCGCGCGAGCAGGGTCGCGACGAGCTGCGGCGCGTGCGAGACGAGGGCGACGCTCGCGTCGTGCTGCGCGGCCTCCATCTCGATCGGCAGGGCGCCGAGGTCGAGCGCAAGACGCTCGACGGGGGCGGCCCGCCGGTAGGTGATGTCGTCGTGGCCCGCGATGACCCACGGGCGGCCGATGAACAGGTCCGCGCGCGCGGAGATCGCGCCGCTGCGCTCGCGCCCGGCCATGGGGTGCGAGCCGATGTAGCGCGAGAGGTCGGCGCCGGCGGCGCGCAGCTCGGCGAGCGGTGCGACCTTGACGCTCGCGACGTCGGTCACGAGGGCGCCGGGATGCGCGGCGAGCTCGGCCGCGACCACGCGCGCCGTGACATCCGGCGGCACGCACACGACGACGAGCTCGGGCTCGTCGTCGGGCCGCGCGCGGCGGCCGGCGCCGTAGTCGATGGCCAGATCGAGGCTCGAGGGCGAGATGTCGTCGAGGATGACGTCGACGCCCTGGTCGCGCAGCGCGAGGCCGATGCTCGTTCCGAGCAGTCCCGTGCCGACGATGCGCACGGGTCCCACGAGGCGGCGCTCAGCCACGGTCATCCTCGCCCTCGCTCGCTTCAGCTCCCCCGTTGCGGGAGATCGTGAGGAGCTGCCCGAGCTCCGCCTTGGTGAGGTCGCGCGCCTGGCCCGAGGCGAGGCTGCCGAGGTGCAGGGGGCCGAACTGGCGGCGGACGAGGTCGATCACGGGGTGGCCCACGGCGTCGAGCATCCTGCGCACGATGCGGTTGCGGCCCGAGTGCAGGGTGATCTCGACCTGGGATGCGCCGCCCGACGCCGCCCCGAGCATGCGGGCCTTGTCGGCGACGATGAAGCCGTCGTCGAGGTCGAAGCCCTTCGTGAGCTTGCTGATGGTCTGGGCGCTCACGGAGCCGGAGACCTTCGCGATGTAGGTCTTCGAGACGCCGAACGACGGGTGGGCGAGCACGTGCGCGAGCTCGCCGTCGTTCGTGAGCACGAGCAGGCCCGACGTGTTCGCATCGAGGCGGCCCACGTTGAAGAGGCGCTCCTCGTAGTCGCGCGTGTAGCGGCTGAGGTCGGGGCGCCCGTTCTCGTCGGCCATCGAGCTCACGACGCCGACGGGCTTGTTGAGCATGACGTAGCGCTTGCTCGTGTCGGTCTGGATCGCGAGGCCGTCGACCGTGATGAGGTCGGCGGGCAGCACGCGGCGCCCGGGCTCGTCGACGACGACGCCGTTGACCGTGACGCGGCCCTGCGCGATGAGGTCCTCCGACACGCGGCGCGAGGCGACGCCCGACGCGGCCATGACCTTCTGGAGGCGCTCGCCCTCCGCGCTCGCGCTAGCGTCGCTCATCGAAGCCGTCCGAGCCGTCGTCGAGCAGGGGCGAGATGAGCGGAAGCTCCTCGATCGAGTTGATGCCGAGCTGCGTGAGGAGCAGGTCGGTCGTCTCGTAGTGGATGGCACCCGTCTCGTTGTCGGTGAACGCCTCCGTTATGAGCCCACGCCCGAGGAGGGTGCGCACCACCGAGTCGACGTTGACGGCGCGGATCGACGCGATCGCGCCGCGGCTGATGGGCTGCTTGTAGGCGATCACGGCGAGCGTCTCGAGGGCGGCCTGGCTCAGGCGCGTGGGATTCTGGGTGAGCACGAAGTCGCGCACGAGGTCGTCGTGCTCCGGCCGCACGTAGACGCGCCACCCGCCGCCGACCTCGCGCAGCTCGAACCCGCGGCGCACTCCCCCGTCGACGCCGTCGTAGTCCGCGACGAGCCGCTCGATGGTCTGGCGCACGGCCGGCACGGGGGCGCCCACGGCCGTCGCGAGCGACACGAGGCTCTGCGGCTCGTCGGCGACCATGAACACGGCCTCGAGGGCGCGCTCGAGGTCGGTCACCGTGCGGGCCGGCGCCTCCTCGGTTGTCGAGACGTCAGTTTCCATAATCGGCTCCCAGGTTGGCGAGGCTGTCGTCCGACCAGTGCTCGGCGGACCAGTGGATGGTCAGCTCCCCGAGCGGCTCGACCTGCTCGAAGCCCACGAACGCTCCGCGGAACAGCTCGAGGATGGCAAGGAAGCGCGCGATGACCACGCCCTTCTGGTCGGCGCCGGCGATGAGCTGGCGGAAGGTCAGGGGCTCCCCGCGGCGCAGCAGCGCGACCACATGGGCGGCCTGCTCGCGGATCGAGACGAGCGGCGCGTGCAGGTGGTCGAGGCCGACCGTGGGGATCTCGCGGGGGGCGAAGGCGAGCGCGGCGATGGCGGCGAAATCGTCGGGCGTGAGGGTCCACACGAGCTCGGGGGTCTGCTTGCGGTACTTCTCCTCGAGCCGCACGGCGCGGAAGTGCCTGCCCGACTCCGCCTCGAGGTGCGTGGCGAACCACGACGCCGCCTCCTTGAACGCGCGGTACTGCAGGAGCCGGGCGAACAGGAGGTCGCGGGCCTCGAGCAGCGCGACATCCTCGGCGTCCACGAGCTCGCCCTGCGGCAGCAGCCCCGCCACCTTGAGGTCGAGGAGCGTCGCCGCGACCACGAGGAACTCGCTCGCCTGGTCGAGCTCGGCGTCGGAGTCGAGCCCGCGCAGGTAGGTGATGAACTCGTCGGTGATCTTCGAGAGCGACACCTCGGTGATGTCGAGCTCGTGCTTCGTGATGAGCGAGAGCAGCAGGTCGAACGGCCCGTCGAAGTTGGACAGGGAGACGGAGAAGCCCGCGGCCTCCCCCGATTCGACCTCGACCGCTGCGTCGCTAGGCGACGGCGCCACGATAGATCAGTTCTCGCGCCAGCTGGCGATACGCGTCCGCGGCCATGTGGTCGGGGGCGAAGGTCGTGATCGGCGCGCCCGCGACGCTCGCGTCGGGGAACTTGACCGTGCGGCCGATGACCGTCTCGAGCACATCGTCGCCGAAGGTCTCCACGACGCGCTCGAGCACCTCGCGGGAGTGCAGGGTGCGCGCGTCGTACATGGTGGCAAGGATACCGTCGAGCGTGATGGCGGGGTTGAGCCTGTCGCGCACCTTCTCGATCGTCTCCACGAGCAGGGCGACGCCGCGCAGCGCGAAGAACTCGCACTCGAGCGGGATGAGCACTCCGTGCGCCGCCGTGAGCGCGTTGACGGTGAGCAGGCCGAGCGAGGGCTGGCAGTCGATGAGGATGACGTCGTACTGGTCGCTCACCTTGCGCAGCACCCGCGCGAGGATCGTCTCGCGGGCCACCTCGTTGACGAGGTGCACCTCGGCCGCGGAGAGGTCGATGTTGGCGGGGATGACGTCGAGGTTGGCGTGCTCGGTGTGCACGATGGCCTCCGCCGGGTTCTTGATCGTGCCGAGCAGGAGGTCGTAGATCGTCGGGACGTCGTGCGTGGGCACGCCGAGGCCGGCGGAGAGCGCGCCCTGCGGGTCGAAGTCGACGGTGAGCACGCGGCGGCCGTACTCGGCGAGGGCGGCACCCAGGTTGATGGTGCTCGTCGTCTTGCCGACGCCGCCCTTCTGGTTGCTCATCGAGATGATGCGCGCGGGTCCGTGGCCCTTGAGGGGCGCGGGGACCGGGAACACGGTCTGCCGGCGACCGGTCGGTCCGATGGCGGGTGCCTCGAGCCCTGCGAGCACTGCTGCGTCGTCAGTCTGGGCCGTCATAGATTGAGTGTACGGCGGGGAAACTGCGCTCCCCGCCCGCGCCGCGCACCGCGCCCCGGGTTCGCCTCGACCAGAGGTTGAAGGTTAGCGCGCCCGCGGATGGGCCGTCGTGTACATGTCGCGCAGGGTGTCGGCGGTCACCATCGTGTAGATCTGGGTGGTCGCCACCGACGAGTGGCCGAGCAGCTCCTGCACCACGCGCACGTCGGCGCCGCCCGCGAGCAGGTGCGTCGCGAAGGAGTGCCGGAACGTGTGCGGCGAGATCTCGATGCCCAGGTGCGCGCGCTCGGCGGCCGCGCGGATGATGAGCCACGCGTTCTGCCGCGACACGCGCTGCCCGCGCGCGCCCAGGAACAGCGCGGGAGTCGCGGTGCCCCGCATCGAGAACGCGGGCCGCGCGCGCACGAGGTACGCGTCGATGGCCGCGCGCGCGAAACTGCCCACGGGCACGATCCGCTGCTTGCCGCCCTTGCCGAACAGCCGCACGATGTCGCCGTCAACGAGGTCGTCGACGTTGAGCGCGACGGCCTCCGACACGCGGGCGCCCGTCGCGTACAGCAGCTCGAGCAGCGCGCGGTCGCGCAGCGACTGCAGGTCGTCGCCGCCCACCGCGGCGAGCACGGACTCCATCTGCTCGATCGAGATCGCCTTCGGCAGGCGCAGCGCGAGCTTGGGCGGCTTGGTCTCCGCCGCGACATCGACCTGCACGAGCGACTCGTCGACGAGGAACCTGTGGAAGCCCCGCACCGTCGACAGCATGCGGGCGAGCGACGAGGGGGCGAGCGGCCCCTCCGGGCGCGTGCGCAGGGCGTGGGCGAAGGCTGCGACATCCTCGCCGCCGATGCCCTCCGGAGTGAGGATGCCCCGCCCCGAGAGCGCCGCGAGATAGGCGCCGAGGTCCCGGCGGTAGGCGTTGACCGTGTTGTCCGAGAGGCCGCGCTCGATCGACACGTGCCTCAGGAACCTGTCGGCGGCGACCTCGAGCGGGGTGGACATCATCGCTGCAGCGGATGCCTCGGCCACGGCGCGTGCGGATCCCCGAGCGTCGACCAGCCCCTGTCCCTGCCGGCGGCAGCGCTGAGCGCGGCGATCGCGAGGATCGAGTTCTGCACGTCCCGCGAGAGCACGGCGTCGACGACCTCGTCGAGGGGCACCCAGCGGCGCTCGATCCCCGCCTCCTCCTCCGTGCGCTCGAAGACCTCGGGGGCGGCGCTCACGCCGCGCGCGAGGTAGACCCGCAGCACCTCGTTGCTGCCGCCAGGGCTCGTCATGAACTCGCTGAGCAGGTGCCACGTCTCGGCGACGAGGTCGACCTCCTCGGCGAGCTCGCGCTGCGCAGCGGCGAGCGGCTCCTCGTCGCGGATGTCGAGCAGGCCCGCGGGCAGCTCCCAGTCGCGCATGCGGATGGGGTGGCGGTACTGCTTGATGAGCAGCACGCGGTCGCGCTCGTCGAGGGCGAGCACCGCGACGGCGCCTGTGTGGTCCATGAACTCGCGCGTGATCTCGCTGCCGTCGAGCTCGAACGTCTCACGGCGGATGTCCCACACGCGCCCGTCGAAGACGACCTCGGACCGGAGCACCTCCGGCCCGACGGCGTCGTCGGCGAGGTCAGGCATCGCCGGGCTCGGCCACCTCGAACAGGCGGCTCGCGTTCTGGCGGTCGAGCGCGGCGGCGATGAGCCCGCGGAACAGCGGGTGCGCGTGGTTGGGTCGCGAGCGCAGCTCGGGGTGGGCCTGGGTCGCGACGTAGAACGGGTGCACGTCGCGCGGCAGCTCGACGAACTCGACGAGCGTGCGGTCGGGCGAGATGCCGGAGAACACCATGCCCGCACCGGCGATCTGCTCGCGGTACGCGTTGTTGACCTCGTAGCGGTGGCGGTGGCGCTCGGAGATGCGCACGGCGCCGTAGAGGTCGGCCACGATCGAGCCGGGCTCGAGCGCCGCCTCGTAGAGCCCCAGGCGCATGGTGCCGCCGAGGTCGCCGTCGGCGATGATGTCGACCTGCTCCGCCATGGTCGCAATGACGGGGAACTCGGTGTCGGGGTCGAACTCGGTCGACGAGGCACCGGGGAGGCCCGCGACATCCCTCGCGTACTCGATGACCATGCACTGCAGGCCGAGGCACAGGCCGAGGGCCGGGATGGCGTTCTCGCGGGCGAAGCGCAGCGCGCCGAGCTTGCCCTCGATGCCGCGCACGCCGAACCCACCGGGGATGACGATGCCCTCGAGGTCGGAGAGCATGCGCGCAGCGCCCTCGGGCGTCTCGCACTCGTCGGAGGGGACCCAGCGGATGTTGACCTTCGCCTGGTTGGCGAATCCGCCGGCCTTGAGCGCCTCGGTGACGGAGAGGTACGCGTCGGGCAAGTCGATGTACTTGCCGACGAGGCCGATGGTGACCGTGTGCTTGGGGTCGTGGACGGTGTCGAGCAGGGTCTTCCAGCCGTCCCAGTTCACCTCGGAGGCCTTGTCGATGCCGAGCTGCTGGATGATGTAGCCGTCGAGGCCCTGGTCGTGCAGCATCGTCGGGATGTCGTAGATGCTGGGTACGTCGACGGCGTTGACGACCGCATCCTCGTCGACGTCGCACATGAGGGCGATCTTGCGCTTGTTGGACTCGGAGACCGGCCGGTCGCTGCGCAGCACGAGGGCGTCGGGCTGGATGCCGATCGAGCGCAGCGCCGCCACCGAGTGCTGCGTGGGCTTGGTCTTCTGCTCGCCCGACGCGTTCATGAACGGCACGAGCGAGACGTGCACGAAGAACACGTTCTTGCGGCCGAGCTCGTGGCGCACCTGGCGCGCCGACTCGATGAACGGCTGAGACTCGATGTCGCCGACGGTGCCGCCGATCTCCGTGATGATCACGTCGGGGGCGGGTTCGCCGTTCGCGCCGGGCTGGGCCTGCAGGCGCATCCTGCGCTTGATCTCGTCGGTGATGTGCGGGATGACCTGCACGGTGTCGCCGAGGTACTCGCCGCGGCGCTCCCTCGCGATGACCTGCGAGTAGATCTGGCCTGTGGTGACGTTGGCCGCCTGGTCGAGGTTGATGTCGAGGAAGCGCTCGTAGTGGCCGATGTCGAGGTCGGTCTCAGCACCGTCGTCGGTGACGAAGACCTCGCCGTGCTGGAACGGGTTCATCGTGCCCGGGTCGACGTTGAGGTAGGGGTCGAGCTTCTGCATGACGACGCGCAGGCCGCGCGCGGTGAGGAGGTTTCCGAGACTCGCGGCGGTAAGGCCTTTTCCGAGGGAGGAGACGACACCTCCGGTCACGAAGATGTGCTTGGTCACTGTCCGCTCAGAATTATTCACCACGGGGTTTCATCCTATCCCCCCGGCGGCGACCTCCGCAGAGACGCGCCCTACTCGACGGGATGGAACGTGCCGTCGACCATGTACCCGCTCACCGGCACGGCACCCGCGGGGATCGCCTGCTGCGCTCCATGGGGCTCGAGGGCGGGGACCCCCTTCGCGCGGTGGCCGCCGCTCATCTTGTCGATGAGGGCGAGCGCGATGGCCGAGAGGATGAAGACGGTGTGGATGATGACCTGCCAGAACACGCCCTCGCCCGTGTAGGTCTCCCCCGTGACGCTCTCGTCGTCGGACCTGGGCGCGCCGAGGTCGCCGACCTCGATGAAGGTCTTGAGAAGGTGGATCGACGAGATGCCGATGATGGCCATGGCGAGCTTGACCTTGAGCACGTTGGCGTTGACGTGCGACAGCCACTCGGGCTGGTCGGGATGGCCCTCGATGTTGATGCGCGAGACGAAGGTCTCGTAGCCGCCGATGATGACCATGATGAGCAGGTTCGCGATCATGACGACGTCGATGAGGCCGAGGACGTAGAGCATGATGACCGCCTCCTCGATGTGGAGGGGGTCTTTCGCCACCTCCTCGACGAGGTGGATGAGCTCGATCACGAACACGACGACGTAGACGAGCTGGGCGACGATGAGCCCGAGGTAGAGGGGGGCCTGCAGCCAGCGGCTGAAGAAGATCAGGTAGCCGACCCCCTTCGCCCACGGGGTCTGCGGTCGGTACTGGCGGGCGGCCTGGGGGGTCGTCACAGTGGTTCTCCTGGGGTGTGGTGCGGGAGCTCGATACTACCGATCGATGCTGCGAGCCATCTCGATGAGCTCGCGCGCGTGCGCGAGGCCGCTCTCGGAGTCGGAGAGGCCCGACAGCAGTCGCGCCATCTCGACGATGCGCTGCTCGCCGTCGAGCTGCTGGATGCTCGACGCGCTCACATAGCCGTCGTTGTCCTTGAGCACGCGCAGGTGGTTGGAGGCGAACGCCGCGACCTGAGCGAGGTGCGTGACGACGATGACCTGCGCGTTCTGGCTGAGGCGCGCGAGGCGCCGGCCGATCTCGATGGCGCTCGCGCCGCCCACACCCGCGTCGACCTCGTCGAAGATGAAGGTCGGAACAGGGTCGTTGGCGGCGATGACCACCTCGATCGCGAGCATGACGCGCGAGAGCTCGCCGCCGGACGCGCCCTTGCCGAGCGGCAGCGGCTCGGAGCCGGGATGCGGCTGCATGAGGAGCGCCACCTGATCTTTGCCGTTGGCGGAGTACTCCGGGCGGTCCTGCACCTCGACGACGAGCCGGGCGCTGGCCATGGCGAGGGCGGCGAGCTCGGCGGTCACTCCGGCACCGAGGCGCTCGGCCGCATCCCGCCGGATCTCGCTCAGGCGCGCCGCGAGTGCCACGACGTTGGCGCGGTGCGCGTCGACCTCGCCCCGCAGGGCGGTGATGCGGTCGGAGTCGTTGTCGAGCTCGAGCAGGCGCGCGCTGCCGCTCTCGAGGTAGTCGATGACCTCGTCGAGGTCGGCGCCGTACTTGCGCACGAGCTGGCTCAGCTCCGCCCGCCTGTCTTGCACGGACTCGAGCTCGCGGCCGCCGTCGGTGTCGAGGTCGCCGAGGTAGCGCGAGAGCTGCGCCGAGATCTCGGTGACGAGGATCGTGGCGTTCTGCAGCGACTCGGCGATGGGCGGCAGCGCGGGGTCGTGCGCGAGCGCCTTGTCGAGGGCGCGGCGGGCGGCGTCGAGGAGGGTGAGCACGTCGGGCGCGTCGTCGTCGGACGACACCGCCTCGTGCGCCTGGGTCGCGGCGAGCCGCAGGTCTTCGAGGTTGGTGAGCCGCTCCGACTGCTCCGCGAGCTCGGCATCCTCGCCACGGCGGGGCGCGGCGGCCTCGATCTCGGCCATGGCCGTGCGCAGCTCCTCGGCCTCGCGCGTGCGGCGCTCCTGCTCCGCGACGAGCACGTCGAGTTCGCCCTGCGTCGACTGCCATGCGCGGAACGCGGCCTGGTACTCGCCGAGCACCGTCGAGAGCTCCTGGCCCGCGAACCTGTCGAGGGCGTCGCGCTGGGCGCCCGCCGAGCGCAGGCGCACCTGCTCCGACTGGCCGTGCACGACGACGAGCTGCTGGCCGAGCTCGTTGAGCACTCCCACGGGCGTCGTGCGCCCGCCGATGATCGCGCGGCTGCGGCCCTCCGACGACACGGACCGCGCGAGGATGAGCTCCGGCCCGTCGAGCTCGGCACCCGCGTCGCGCGCCCGCTCGGCGATCGCCCCCTCAGGGTCGACGAGCCAGCGGCCCTCCACGACGGCCTGGGAGCTGCCGCCGCGGACTATCGACGCATCCGACCTCTCCCCCAGAAGCAGGTTGAGCGCGGTCACGACCATGGTCTTGCCGGCGCCGGTCTCACCCGTGATCGCCGTGAAGCCAGGGCCGAGCGGGAGGCGCGCGTCGCCGATGACGCCGAGGGAGCGGATCCAGATCTCCTCGATCACGAGCGGGGGCCCTCCTCGCCGACGGGGCCGCGCCAGCCGTGCACGGGCAGGTTGAACTTGTTGACGAGCCGGTCGGTGAACGGGCCCTGGCTGAGGCGCGCGAGGCGCACGGGGGTGTTCGAGCGGCGGACGACGACGCGGGCACCGCGCGGCAGGTCGTGCGTGCGGCGGCCGTCGCACCACAGCACGCCCGTGCCCTGGGTGCGGTCGAGCACCTCGACGGCCATCGCGGAGTCCGGGCCGACGACGAGCGGCCGCGCGAAGAGCGCGTGGGGGCTGAGCGGCACGAGCAGCAGGGCGTCGAGGCTCGGCCACACGACCGGCCCGCCGGCGGAGAAGGAGTAGGCGGTCGATCCCGTCGGCGTGCTCATGACGACGCCGTCGCAGCCGAAGGATGACAGCGGCCGGCCGTCGACCTCGATGACGACCTCGAGCATGCGCTCGCGGCTCGCCTTCTCGACAGTCGCCTCGTTGAGCGCCCACGTCTCGTAGACGACCTCGGCATCGACCTTGACGCGCACGCTGAGCGTCATGCGCTCCTCGACGAGGTAGTCCTGCGCGAGGGCGCGCGCGACGGTCTCGGTGAGGGCCTCGCGCTCGCTCTCGGCGAGGAAGCCGACGTGGCCGAGGTTGACGCCCAGGAGCGGAGCGCTGCAGCCGCGCGTGAGCTCGGCGGCGCGCAGGATGGTGCCATCCCCCCCGAGCACGATGACGAGCTCGAGGTCGCCGATCTGCACGGCGTCGCCGAGCAGCGCGATGGGCTGCAGGTCGTGGGCCGCGGCCATGATGTGCGCGTACTCGTCCTGCGAGAGCACGGGCGTGAGGCCCGCGGCGACGAGCTGCCGGCACACGGTGATGGCGGCCTCGAGCGAGTCCTGCCGCCCGGTGTGCGCGACGACGAGGATGTGCCGGTCGGTGCTCACAGCATCATCCTCTCGAGTCAGGCGATCTCAGAAACTCGCCTTGTCCATTCTGTCGGATTACCGCCGACACGTGCGCTCAACCAGGCCAGATACTCGCGGTTGCCGGAGTTTCCCGCGATTGGGGAGGGAAGGACCCCGGCCGTCGGCAGGCCCAGGTCCCACGCGGCCCACAGCACACCCATGACGGCCTCATCGCGCAGCCCCGCGTCGCGCACGATGCCCTCCCGGATGCCCGTGCGCCCCACCTCGAACTGCGGCTTGACCAGCAGCACGTAGTCGGCGTCGACGCCCATCGTCTCGACGAGCGCGGGCAGCACGGTCGTGAGCGAGATGAAGGAGAGGTCGGCGACCACGAGCGTCGGCACCTCGTCGCTGCCGCTCTCCGTCGCGAGCAGCTCGGGCGTGAGGTAGCGGGCGTTCGAGCCCTCCACGACCGTGACGCGCTCGTCGGCGCGGATGCCCGGCGCGAGCTGCCCGTGCCCCACGTCGGTGGCGATCACGCGCCGCGCGCCGCGCTCGAGCAGCACCTGCGTGAACCCGCCCGTGGACGCGCCCACGTCGATCGCGAGGCGGCCTGACGGGTCGACGGCGAAGCCGTCCAGCGCGGCGATGAGCTTGTGGGCCGCGCGGCTCACGTAGTGGTCGACCTCGGCCACCTCGAGGAGCTGGTGCGGCTCGACGGGGGCGGACGGCTTGACGACGGGCATCCCGTCGACCGTCACGAGCCCGTCGGCGATGAGCTTGGCCGCGTGCGTGCGCGAGCGCGCGAGCCCGCGGGAGGCGAGCTCGGCGTCGAGCCTAGGCAGAGTCGCCGCCCTCCAGACGGTGCTGCAGCTCGTCGTGCAGCTGCGTGAACGCCGCGGCACGCGACTCGAGCGGCTGGTCCTCGATCACGAGCAGGCGCGAGAGCAGGGCGTCTGTCTCGATACCGGCCTTGTCGTTGTCGGTGTCGCTCATGCTCACGAATATAGTTCGGCGGGCACGTCGAGCGCGTAGATCGCGGCGCCCGAGTTCCAGATCGCGGCGGCACCGGCGCGCAGCAGGTCGACACCCGACCCGCTCTCGATCGTGATGGCGCCGCCCTCCCGGCGCACGGTCGCCGAGCCGACGGTCGTGCGTGTGACGCCGGGCGCCTCGGTCACGACGGTCTCGGGGTACGGCTCGTGCAGCTGGCGGAGGTCGTCGAGGATGTACGTCGGCCGCTCCTGCGGCACGGCGGCGATGACCTGCTTGGCGCGGTCGATGCCCGTGAGCACGAGCACCGAAGGGATCCCCGCGCGGTTGGCCCCGAGGATGTCGGTGTCCAGCCGGTCGCCGATCATGAGCGCGTCGCGCGTGCCGAACCGGGTCATGGCCTCCTCGAAGATGGCCACCTCGGGCTTGCCCGCCACGACGGGGAGCCGTCCGACCGCCGTGTGCACGGCAGACACGAGAGTGCCGTTGCCGGGTGCCGTTCCGCGCGCCTGCGGGATGGTCCAGTCGGTGTTCGTCGCGACCCACGGCAGGTCGCCCGCCGTGCCGTCGCCGTTGAGGGCGAAGGCCGCCTCCGCGAGGTGCACCCAGCCCACCTCGGGCGAGAAGCCCTGCACCACGGCTGCCGGGTTGTCGAGCGCCGACCGGGTGACGGTGAAGCCCGCCTTCGTGACCTCGTCGACGAGGCCGTCGCCGCCGACGACGAGGATGCTCGACCCCGGTGCGACCAGCTCTTTCAGCAGCGTCATCGCCGCCTGCGGCGACGTGACGATGTCCTCCGCAGCCGCATGAAGGCCGAGCTCGGTGAGGTGCTGGGCCACGGAGGCGTCGGTGCGGGAGGCGTTGTTGGTGATGTAGGCGACCCGCGTGGGAGCGGCTATCGCGTTCATGCTCTCCACGGCATATGGGATCGCGGCGGGGCCCTTGTAGATGACGCCGTCGAGGTCGGCGAGCACGAGGGAGACGCCGTCGAGAGGCGTTCTACTCATCGGACTCCCCGGCATCGGACACCCGGGGCTCGAGCTCCTCCTCGACGACCTCGATGACGTCGTCGTCCCCGTCGCCGGAGTCGAGCGCGTCCGCGGCGACCTCGGCGCGGGCGTACCACTCCTCGGCCTCGGCATCACGGCCGAGCTCCTCGAGCACCGTCGCGTACGCGTCGAAGAGGCCGGGGCTATAGGAGAACGCAGTGGACGGATCGAGCTGCGGGATCTGCAGCTCGGTGAGCGCGGCCTCGGGGTTGCCGAGGTCGAGACGGGCGCCCGACATGGCGATCGCGAGCTCGACCTGCACGGGAACCGGCAGCGTCGCGCGCGCGACCGAGCGCCCGAGCTCGAGCGCCTTCTCGGGTCGACCGAGACCGCGCTCGCTGTCGACCATCATGGGCAGCTGGTCATCTCGGCCTGTGATGCGCCGGTAGGTGCGCAGCTCGCGCAGCGCGAGCGCGTAGTCCTCGATCGTGTAGGCCGTGATCGCGAGCGTCTCGCGGACGACACCGATGCGGCCGGCGCGGCGGGCGGCGGAGATCGCGTGCTGGTGGGCGAGCTGGGGGTCGCTCTCGATGAGCCGGGCGACCATGACCAGGTGACGCGCGACGCCCTCCTGGTTCTCCTTGCTGAGAGTCTTGAGCTCGTTGAGCGCGACGCGGTCGAGCTCCTTGGGCGTGACGTCGTCGGGGATGGCCGGAGCCTCGTGATGCGCGCGGACCGACCGGGTGCCGAACGGGTCCCGGTCTTCGGGGATCTCGCGCTCGCTCGCCGCGCGGTCGTTACGGGCCGGGGCGCCGCCCTTCGTCCAGAGCCGCTGCTCCGAGCCGCCCTTGCCCGCGGGCTTGTCCTTCTTCCAGGCGGGCTTCGAGCCGGCCCCGTCGCGCGCGGGCTTGCCGTCTCGAGACGCACGTGCGGGCTTGCCGTCTGTCGGCTTCCCCTTGTAGGGCCGCCCTTCAGCGGGCCGGCCGCTCGACGGGCGTCCGTCGGAGGGTCGTCCGGAGCCGGGACGGCCGCCGGTGGGCCTGCGTCCCTCGTTCCTCGGGGTATCGCTCACGATGTCTCCTGAATGATGTGACTTAACGCAAAATGGCCACCCCGATCTAACGGGGTGGCCACTTTACAAAGAAGTCCGGCGGTGTCCTACTCTCCCACAAAGTCACCCTTGCAGTACCATCGGCGCAGAGAGTCTTAGCTTCCGGGTTCGGAATGTAACCGGGCGTTTCCCTCTCGCTATGGCCGCCGAAACACTATTGATTTATGTATCGAAACAGCCAGAGCTGAGCTCTCGAAAGAGCTAGATCTGGCGCAGTTCCCGACCGTAAATCGGGAACCACAAAGTGGACGCGAGAATCATTCTCATTCACCATTCGCTGGCCTCGGAAGGCCAACCAGTGAGGTGGTGTGTTATCAATTTATCGGCTTATTAGTACGGGTCAGCTCCATGCGTCTTTAGTCCGCACTTCCACATCCCGCCTATCAACCCAGTAGTCTAGCTGGGAGCCTCTCGACCGAAGTCATGGAAATCTCATCTTGAAGCCGGCTTCCCGCTTAGATGCTTTCAGCGGTTATCCGTTCCGAACGTAGCTAATCAGCGGTGCTCCTGGCGGAACAACTGACACACCAGAGGTTCGTCCATCCCGGTCCTCTCGTACTAGGGATAGCTCTTCTCAAATTTCCTGCGCGCGCAGAGGATAGGGACCGAACTGTCTCACGACGTTCTAAACCCAGCTCGCGTACCGCTTTAATGGGCGAACAGCCCAACCCTTGGGACCTACTCCAGCCCCAGGATGCGACGAGCCGACATCGAGGTGCCAAACCATGCCGTCGATATGGACTCTTGGGCAAGATCAGCCTGTTATCCCCGAGGTACCTTTTATCCGTTGAGCGACAGCGCTTCCACAAGCCACTGCCGGATCACTAGTCCCGACTTTCGTCCCTGCTCGACCTGTCAGTCTCACAGTCAAGCTCCCTTGTGCACTTACACTCGCCACCTGATTGCCAACCAGGTTGAGGGAACCTTTGGGCGCCTCCGTTACTTTTTGGGAGGCAACCGCCCCAGTTAAACTACCCACCAGGCACTGTCCCTGAACCGGATTACGGTTCGAAGTTAGATATCCAGAGTGACCAGAGTGGTATTTCAACAATGACTCCACGGTAACTGGCGTCACCGCTTCAAAGTCTCCCACCTATCCTACACAAGCCACACCGAACACCAATACCAAGCTGTAGTAAAGGTCACGGGGTCTTTCCGTCCTGCTGCGCGTAACGAGCATCTTTACTCGTAGTGCAATTTCGCCGAGTTCGCGGTTGAGACAGCTGGGAAGTCGTTACGCCATTCGTGCAGGTCGGAACTTACCCGACAAGGAATTTCGCTACCTTAGGATGGTTATAGTTACCACCGCCGTTTACTGGGGCTTAAATTCTCAGCTTCGCCTTACGGCTAACCGTTCCTCTTAACCTTCCAGCACCGGGCAGGCGTCAGTCCGTATACATCGTCTTGCGACTTAGCACGGACCTGTGTTTTTAGTAAACAGTCGCTTCCCACTGGTCTCTGCGGCCGTCAAACGCTCCAGGAGTAAATCCCTTCACGCCTCAGGCCCCCCTTCTCCCGAAGTTACGGGGGCATTTTGCCGAGTTCCTTAACCACGATTCTCTCGATCTCCTTGGTATTCTCTACCTGACCACCTGAGTCGGTTTGGGGTACGGGTGACTGGAACCTCGCGTCGATGCTTTTCTCGGCAGCATAGGATCACTGATTTCGTCCGTGAGGACTACCCATCGGGTCTCAGGCTATGTGAACGACGGATTTGCCTATCGTTCGCCCTACATCCTTAGACCGGGTCAACCATCGCCCGGCTCAGCTACCTTCCTGCGTCACACCTGTTAATACGCTAGCCGCACCAGCATAGGGTCGTGTGCTAGGCCCAACGCTTCACCCCGAAGGGATCCGTCAAAGGGATTCAGACACTTAGCATTACTGGATTGACTTGGGCGGTTCTTCGTCAGTACGGGAATATCAACCCGTTGTCCATCGACTACGCCTGTCGGCCTCGCCTTAGGTCCCGACTTACCCAGGGCGGATTAGCCTGGCCCTGGAACCCTTGGTCTTTCGGAGGACGGGTTTCTCACCCGTCTTTCGCTACTCATGCCTGCATTCTCACTCGTGTGGCGTCCACGGCTGGTTTACACCGCCGCTTCACTCGCCACACGACGCTCTCCTACCACTCCATGCGCCTGGGCCTAAGCCGGGCTAATACATGAAATCTACAACTTCGGTGGTGTGCTTGAGCCCCGTTACATTGTCGGCGCGGAATCACTTGACCAGTGAGCTATTACGCACTCTTTCAAGGGTGGCTGCTTCTAAGCCAACCTCCTGGTTGTCTGTGCAACTCCACATCCTTTCCCACTTAGCACACGCTTGGGGACCTTAGTTGGTAGTCTGGGTTGTTTCCCTCTCGACGATGAAGCTTATCCCCCACCGTCTCACTGCTGCGCTCTCACTTACCGGCATTCGGAGTTTGGCTAACGTCAGTAACCTTTTGGGGCCCATCAGCTATCCAGTAGCTCTACCTCCGGCAAGAAACACGCAACGCTGCACCTAAATGCATTTCGGAGAGAACCAGCTATCACGAAGTTTGATTGGCCTTTCACCCCTATCCACAGCTCATCCCCTCCATTTTCAACTGAAGTGGGTTCGGTCCTCCACGACGTCTTACCGTCGCTTCAACCTGGCCATGGATAGATCACTTCGCTTCGGGTCTAGGACCAGCGACTAAATCGCCCTATTAAGACTCGCTTTCGCTACGGCTACCCCTCTCGGGTTAACCTCGCCACTGATCGCTAACTCGCAGGCTCATTCTTCAAAAGGCACGCTCTCACCCCTGCTAGGGAGGCTCGAACGGTTTGTAAGCAGACGGTTTCAGGTACTATTTCACTCCCCTCCCGGGGTACTTTTCACCTTTCCCTCACGGTACTTGTCCGCTATCGGTCATCTGGGAGTATTTAGGCTTACCAGGTGGTCCTGGCAGATTCACACGGGATTTCTCGGGCCCCGTGCTACTTGGGATACTCTTCGCGCCATTGCTACATTTCGACTACGGGGCTGGCACCCTCTGTGGCGTGGCTTTCAAGCCACTTCGTCTATATAACGTTGTAACGCTTGCTGTACGGCAGTAACAGCTGAAAAGTCCCGCTACCCCGACCATGCAACGCCTGCCGGCTATCACACATGATCGGTTTGGCCTCTTCCGGTTTCGCTCGCCACTACTAACGGAATCACGGTTGTTTTCTCTTCCTGTGGGTACTGAGATGTTTCACTTCCCCACGTTCCCTCTACCCGCCCTATATATTCAGGCGGGAGTCACCAGGTCGTCTTGCAACGCCTGGCGGGGTTTCCCCATTCGGAAATCCTCGGATCAAAGCTCTATTATCAGCTCCCCGAGGCTTATCGCAGATTTATACGTCCTTCTTCGGCTCCAGATGCCAAGGCATCCACCGTCTGCTCTTAGAAAATTGATATCACATGAGTTTGAATCGATCGCGAGCTCCGAAGAGCTCGAGATAGACCAATGATTTCCTGAAATAAATCAGGAGTCATCGTTTATGTGATCCGACCTTTCGGTCGAATCTAAGATGCTCGCGTCCACTGTGTAGTTCTCAAAATACGGGCGGTACCCCGTGCTCCCCGGCATGGCCGGTTCACAACAAGGTCCAGAGGTTCGGTCGGTACTTGCGTACCGGCCCGGTCCCTCAGGACCCAACAGCGTGCAGAAGACCAGATCCGATTCGAGCATCCGTTCCTACTCCCGAGGGAGCGTACTGAGAGGCGCGATTCTCGCCTGGTCACAATGTCAATGTTCCACCCATGAGCGCCACCGGAGAACGTGTGCCTCCGAAATGGCTACGAGGCTGATAAGCGCTGTATACAGACGCTGTCCTCGAGTGCTCCTTAGAAAGGAGGTGATCCAGCCGCACCTTCCGGTACGGCTACCTTGTTACGACTTAGTCCTAATCACCGATCCCACCTTCGACAGCTCCCTCCTTGCGGTTGGGCCACTGGCTTCGGGTGTTACCGACTTTCATGACTTGACGGGCGGTGTGTACAAGGCCCGGGAACGTATTCACCGCAGCGTTGCTGATCTGCGATTACTAGCGACTCCGACTTCATGAGGTCGAGTTGCAGACCTCAATCCGAACTGAGACCGACTTTTTGGGATTCGCTCCACCTTACGGTATTGCAGCCCTTTGTATCGGCCATTGTAGCATGCGTGAAGCCCAAGACATAAGGGGCATGATGATTTGACGTCATCCCCACCTTCCTCCGAGTTGACCCCGGCAGTCTCCTATGAGTTCCCACCATTACGTGCTGGCAACATAGAACGAGGGTTGCGCTCGTTGCGGGACTTAACCCAACATCTCACGACACGAGCTGACGACAACCATGCACCACCTGTTCACGAGTGTCCAAAGAGTTGACCATTTCTGGCCCGTTCTCGTGTATGTCAAGCCTTGGTAAGGTTCTTCGCGTTGCATCGAATTAATCCGCATGCTCCGCCGCTTGTGCGGGCCCCCGTCAATTCCTTTGAGTTTTAGCCTTGCGGCCGTACTCCCCAGGCGGGGAACTTAATGCGTTAGCTGCGACACAGAAACCGTGGAATGGTCCCTACATCTAGTTCCCAACGTTTACGGCATGGACTACCAGGGTATCTAATCCTGTTCGCTCCCCATGCTTTCGCTCCTCAGCGTCAGTTACGGCCCAGAGATCTGCCTTCGCCATCGGTGTTCCTCCTGATATCTGCGCATTCCACCGCTACACCAGGAATTCCAATCTCCCCTACCGCACTCTAGTCTGCCCGTACCCACTGCAGGCTGGAGGTTGAGCCTCCAGTTTTCACAGCAGACGTGACAAACCGCCTACGAGCTCTTTACGCCCAATAATTCCGGATAACGCTTGCACCCTACGTATTACCGCGGCTGCTGGCACGTAGTTAGCCGGTGCTTTTTCTGCAGGTACCGTCACTTTCGCTTCTTCCCTACTAAAAGAGGTTTACAACCCGAAGGCCGTCGTCCCTCACGCGGCGTTGCTGCATCAGGCTTGCGCCCATTGTGCAATATTCCCCACTGCTGCCTCCCGTAGGAGTCTGGGCCGTGTCTCAGTCCCAGTGTGGCCGGTCACCCTCTCAGGCCGGCTACCCGTCGTCGCCTTGGTGGGCCATTACCTCACCAACTAGCTGATAGGCCGCGAGCTCATCCCGAACCGAAATTCTTTCCAACTGCAGAAGATGCCTTCGCAGCTCGTATCCGGTATTAGACGTCGTTTCCAACGCTTATCCCAGAGTTCGGGGCAGATTGCTCACGTGTTACTCACCCGTTCGCCACTGATCCGGAGGGAGCAAGCTCCCTCGTTCACCGTTCGACTTGCATGTGTTAAGCACGCCGCCAGCGTTCATCCTGAGCCAGGATCAAACTCTCCATAAATGTTTATGCGCCGCTCGTGTCATCCGGAATGGGATGACGGTGAGCGACAAGTTTGAAACTGACAAGAACAAATCAATACTGACTTGCTTTGTTGTTTATATCTTTTCCAAAGGAATCCGAACCTACCGAAGTAGGCACGGGTTTTTGGCATTTGACATTGTGCACGCTGTTGAGTTCTCAAGGATCGGACGCACAAGAAACGCAGCCTCTCGGCGTGTTGTTTCAGGGCACTAGCCTTTGTGTGTTACCCACCGCGCTCTCGCGCCGGGCAACTTGTCTAACTTAGCACTTTCGCGGCGCTTGTCAAATCGACGTGGGCTGCGTTTCCGCGCCTTCTCGATCGACTACCGCGAGGGTGTCCATCCTAAGATCTGAAGCCTCATTCCCACAAGGAGAAGAGTCTGTGTGACTTGGGATGTTGTCCCCGCTTGAGGCCGGATAGCCGGGCCTTTCGGCCCCGGGCTTTCCGCACCTTTGGGGTGACAAGAAAGAACTTTACGTGCGAGATGAACGACTGGCAAATTTCATCGATTCCCGGGCGTGTCGCACGCGAATCCTATTCGGCAAAGACCCCCGCGAGGGTCTTCTTGCCGCGGCGCAGCACGGCCATGCCGCCCAGCAGCGACGCGGGATCGAGGGCGGATGCCTCATCGTCGACGCGCTCGTTGTTGAGGTAGACCCCGCCCTCCGCGATGGAGCGGCGCGCGGCGCCGAGGCTCGGGCTGAGGCCCGTGTCGACGAGCAGCTGCGCGATCGTGGTGCCGGACGGCGTGGTCGTGTGGGGCAGCTCGCGCAGCGCGGATTCGAGCGTCGGCGCGTCCAGGGCGGAGAGGTCGCCCTGCCCGAAGAGCGCGTCGGCCGCGGCGATCGCGGCGTTCGTCGCGTCGGCGCCGTGCACGAGGGAGGTGACCTCCCACGCGAGCGTGCGCTGGGCCTCCCGCCTGAACGGCTCGGCAGCGACTGCCGCCTCGAGCTCCTCGATGCGCGCGCGCGACAGGAATGTGAACACCTTGATGCGCGCGATCACGTCGGCGTCGTCGGTGTTGAGCCAGAACTGGTAGAAGGCGTACGGGCTCGTCATCGTGGCATCCAGCCAGATGGCGTTGCCCTCGCTCTTGCCGAACTTCGTGCCGTCGGAGTTGGTGATGAGCGGCGTGCCGATGGCGTGCGCGCTCACCCCCTCGGCCTTGTGGATGAGGTCGGTGCCGCTCGTGAGGTTGCCCCACTGGTCGCTGCCACCGGTCTGCAGCACGCAGCCGTAGTTGCGGTAGAGCTCGAGGAAGTCCATGCCCTGGAGGATCTGGTAGCTGAACTCGGTGTAGCTGATGCCCGCGTCGCTGTTGAGGCGCGCGCTCACGGCGTCCTTCTTGAGCATCGTGCCCACACGGAAGTGCTTGCCGACGTCGCGCAGGAAGTCGATGGCGCTCATCGGCGCCGTCCAGTCGAGGTTGTTGACGAGGCGCGCGGCGTTCGCGCCCTCGAAGCTCAGGAACTTGGAGACCTGGGCCTGCAGGTACCCCACCCACTCGGCGACGGTCGCGCTGTCGTTGAGGGTGCGCTCGGCGGTGGGCCGGGGATCCCCGATGAGGCCCGTCGAGCCGCCGACGAGTCCGAGCGGCTTGTGGCCGGCGAGCTGCAGGCGGCGCAGCAGTAGCAGTTGCACGAGGTTGCCGAGGTGCAGGCTCGGCGCCGTGGGGTCGAACCCGCAGTAGTAGGTGATCGGCTCCCCCGCCAACAGCGCCTTGAGCTCATCGGCGTTCGTGGAGACGTGCACGAGGCCGCGCCACTGGATCTCGTCCCAGATGTCGGGGAACGAGTCGTCGTTGCGCTGGCTCTCGAGGGATTCTGCTGCGGGTGCTGACACGCGTTAAACCGTACCGGAGTCCGGCGTCAGCCCCGCTCGTCGTAGAGGCCGATGACGTTGCCCTCGCTGTCGGTGATGTAGACCCAGCGGGCCTTCTCGCCCATGGGCTGGATCTCGCCGAGCTGCGAGCCGCCCTTCTCCACGGCCTTCGCGACCGTCTCCTCGATGCTCTCGACCGTGAAGACCACGGTCGGGTGCTTGAGGACGCCCTCCACGTGCAGGTCTCCGTTGATCCCCTGCTTGTCGGGCTGCAGGAGCATGCCCATGTCGTCCGCCCACGACTCGTACTCGTAGCCGAGCACATCCTTGTAGAAGCCCTGCGCGCGGACGATGTCGGTGGACGGGATCTCGAAGTGCTCGACGAAGGCCATGAGGCCAGCATCTCCGTTCCGAGCACCGAGGGCAATGGCCCGCGGTTGCGTATCCTTGCTTGATCGGCAGCGAGTTGCGTCTATAGGCTTGATTCATAGGATGTTGCGCCTCTAAGCTTGATGCATGTACATCATCACCGCCGACCAGATCGACAGCCGTCATCAGGACGACCTCGCCGGAGCGGCGGTGGACGAGCTCAACGCCAAGTACGGCGGCCGCATCGCCCTGCCCGTCGACAGGAACGCCGGGGACGAGATCCAGGCCCTCGCCGCCGATGCGGCCACCGCTCTCGAGATCATCGCCGACCTCACCCGCACGGGCAGATGGAGTGTCGGGTGCGGGGTCGGGCACGTGCGGGCGCCCCTGCCCGCCAACACGCGGGAGGCGAGCGGCCCGGGCTTCATCGCCGCGAGGGCGGCGGTCGAGCGCGCCAAGGGGATGCCGCTGCGCTTCGCGCTCGAGAGCGAGGCATCCCCCGACACGCAGTCCGCGGAGGCGCTCATCGAGCTGCTGCTGCTCATCCGGTCGCGTCGCACCGCGGAGGGCTGGGAGCTGTTCGACCTCGTCTCGAACGGGCTCACCCAGTCGGCCGCGGCCAAGGCGCTCGGCATCACCCCGCAGGCGGCGAGCCAGCGCGCCCGCACCGCGGCCATCCGCTCCGAGATCGCGGCGATGCCCGCACTCGCCGACGTGCTCTCGCGCCTCGACGTCGAAGACGGGGAAGATGGGGGCGGGGAGGTCTCATGAGCATCATCGTCATCGCCGCGGCCGTCGTCGGCATCCTGTTCGCGATACTCGCGCAGGGCGACCGGCGGCACTGGCTCATCGTCGGCTCGGCGGTCGTCGTCGCGTTCGGCGTCATCCTCGGCGTCGTCGCCCATCCCGTCGAGCAGCCCGTGTGGGCCGCGGTCGCGATCGGCATCGGGTTCAGCGCGATCGGCGTGCTCGGCGGCAGCCCGGTCGTCGCGCTTGTGCTGCGCTTCGCCCAGGGCGGCGTCGAGCTCGGCGACCACGGCGGCATCCTCGTCGACGACGACGCCCCGCACGGCCGCGAGATCCTGCGCGGCGGTGCCACGATCGGCTACCTCGAGCGGTTCGCCCTCATCGGGGCCGTCATCGCCGGGCAGGGTGCGGCGGTCGCCATCATCGTCGCCGTCAAGGGCCTGGGCCGGTTCTCCGAGCTCGACGACAGCCGCGCGCGCGAGCGGTTCATCATCGGAACCCTCACGAGCCTGTGCTGGGCCGGCGTGTGCGTCGCGGCCGCGCTGCTCGCGAGCTAGTAGCGCCTCTTCGGCACCGACGCCTTGTACGGGGAGACCGTGGGGTCTCCCGGTATCCAGAACCGCCACGGGTACTCGTCGGTGCCGCCGGGCCCCGACACCCCCGTGCGCGGCCCCGTCTCGTAGGGCGACGGCTCGGTCGGCGGCTCGAGGCGGATGCGCGGTCCGGCGAGGTCCGCTCCCCCGTCGTCGAGCGTGATGCCGAGCGCCACGCACAGGCGGGCCGGGCCCCGGGCGAGGTCGGCGTCGGTGCGGCTCGTCGTGCGGCGCATCCTCGCGATGTCGATTCCGTCGACGACCTCGCCCGCGCGCAGCAGCACGGCGCTCGCGACGCCGGGCGGGGAGCACACGACGTTCGCGCACACGTGCATGCCGTAGGTGAAGTACGTGTAGAGGCGGCCGGCGGGGCCGTACATGACGGCGTTGCGCTTGCCGGGGCCGCGGAACGCGTGCGAACCCGGGTCGACCTCACCGAGGTAGGCCTCGACCTCGGTGATGCGCAACGTCACGCCGTCCACCGTGAGCAGGCCGCCCAGCAGCAGCGGGGCGACCTCGGTCGACGGGCGTTCGAGAAGCTCTAGAACAGCAGGCCGCTCACGCCGGCGTAGACGAGCGCGCCCACGATGATGACGACGCACACGACGATGAGGATGGTGGCGCCGCGGCGCGACATCCCGCGCCGCCAGAATCCGGGGTCGCTCACAGGGTGCTCCTCGTGGTCAGGGAGCGCACGCGCTCCACCAGTGCTGCGCGCTGCTCCGCCACGCGCTCGGGGGCCGTGCCGCCCACGCCCGAGCGGCTCGCGACGGAGCCCTCGACGGTGAGCACCGACCGCACGTCGGCGGTGAGGTGGGGCGAGATGGCGAGGTACTGCTCGTCGGTCGGATCCTCGAGGTCGAGGCCGTGCTCCTCGCAGAAGCGCACGAGCGCGCCGCTGATCTCGTGGGCCTCGCGGAACGGAACGCGCTGGCGCACGAGCCAGTCGGCGACATCGGTCGCGAGCGAGAAGCCCTGCGGCGCGAGCTGCGCCATGCGCTCGGTGTCGAACGTGAGGGTCGCGACCATTCCCGTGAAGGCGGGCAGCAGCACCTCGAGCGTCTCGACGGAGTCGAAGACGGGCTCCTTGTCCTCCTGCAGGTCGCGGTTGTACGCGAGCGGCAGGCCCTTGAGCGTCGCGAGCAGGCCCGCGAGGTTGCCGATGAGGCGCCCGGACTTGCCGCGCGCGAGCTCGGCGATGTCGGGGTTCTTCTTCTGCGGCATGATCGACGAGCCCGTCGAGTAGCCGTCGTCGAGGCGCACGAAGCCGAACTCGCGCGTGTTCCAGATGATGATCTCCTCGGCGAGGCGCGAGACGTCGATGCCGATCTGGGCGGCGATGAAGGCGAACTCCGCGACCACATCGCGGCTCGCCGTGGCGTCTATCGAGTTCTCGGTCGGGCCCGCGAGACCGAGCTCGCGCGCGACGAGGGCGGGGTCGAGCCCGAGGCTCGACCCGGCGAGGGCGCCCGAGCCGTAGGGCGACGAGGATGCGCGTGCGCGCCAGTCCCGCAGCCGCTCGAGGTCGCGCACCAGCGGCCACGCGTGCGCGAGCAGGTGGTGGGCGAGCAGCACGGGCTGGGCGTGCTGCAGGTGCGTGCGCCCGGGCATGATCGCGGACGGGTGCCGCTCGGCCTGCGCCGCGAGCGCGTCCACGAGGTCGACGACGAGGTCGCCGATGACCGCCGCGTGGTCGAGCAGGTAGAGGCGCACGAGCGTCGCGATCTGGTCGTTGCGGCTGCGGCCCGCCCGTAGGCGACCGCCCAGGTCGGGACCCACGATCGTCAGGAGCGCCGCCTCGAGGGCGCCGTGCACATCCTCGTCGCCAGGCTGTGCGACGAGCTCGCCCGACTCGACGCGGTTCAGCAGCTCGTCGAGCCCCGCGTGCATGGCCGCGGCCTGCTCGTCGTCGAGGTAGCCCGCGGCGGCGAGCGCCGTCGCGTGCGCGTGCGAACCCGCGATGTCGTAGCGCGCGAGCTGCCAGTCGAAGTGGGTCGAGCGGCTCAGCGCGGCGAGCTCGGGCGAGGGTCCGCTCGCGAAGCGCGCGCCCCAGAGGGATCCGTCACCGGTCTTGGCCATCTAGCTATTCTCCAGCAGCCACACGAGCAGCGCCTTCTGCGCGTGCAGGCGGTTCTCCGCCTCATCCCAGATGACGCTCTGCGGTCCGTCGATGACCTCGGAGGTCACCTCGTAGCCGCGGTCTGCGGGCAGGCAGTGCAGGAATATCGCGTCGGGCTTCGCGAGGGCCATGAGCTCGGCGTCGACCTTGTAGGACGACAGGGATGCGACGCGCGCGGCCTTCTCCTCCTCCTTGCCCATCGACACCCACGTGTCGGTGACCACGACGTCCGCTCCGGCGACGGCCTCGAGCGGGTCGGTGTAGATGGTGACCGATCCGCCGGTCTGCACCGCTATCGCGTCGGCGTCGGCGACGACGCGCTCGTCGGGCATGTAGTCGGCGGGGCACGCGACGCGCACGTGCATGCCCGCGGTCGCGCCCGCGAGGAGGTACGAGTGCACCATGTTGTCGGCGCCGTCGCCCAGGAACGTGACGGTGAGCCCCGCGAGCCGGCCCTTGTGCTCACGGATCGTGAAGAGGTCGGCGAGCAGCTGGCACGGGTGGAACTCGTCGCTCAGCGCGTTGACGACGGGCACGGTCGTGCCCGCCGCCATCTCGACGAGGCCGGCCTGGCCGTAGGTGCGCCACACGATCGCGGCGACCTGGCGCTCGAGCACGCGCGCGGTGTCGGAGGGGCTCTCCTTGCCGCCCAGCTGGCTGTTGGCCGTCGAGATGATGAGCGGCTGGCCGCCCAGGTCGGCGATGCCCACAGCGAAGCTCACGCGCGTGCGGGTCGACGACTTGTCGAAGATGACGGCCACGGTCTGCGGGCCCGCGAGCGGCTTGCGGCCCCAGCGGTCGGCCTTGATCTGCTCGGCGAGGTCGAGGATCGCGGTCTGCTCGGCCTGGGTCAGGTCGTCGTCGCGCAGGAAGTGGCGGGTCATGCGTTGGCCTCCAGAGCCTTCGTGAACTTGGTCGTGAACTCGGCGACGTCCGCCTCGGTGATGATGAGCGGCGGCGCGAGGCGGATGCTCGTGTCGTTGGGCGCGTTGACGATGAGCCCCTCGGCCGCGGCAGACGCGACGACCGCCGGGGCGACGGGCTTCGACAGCCCCACACCGATGAGCAGCCCCTGGCCGCGGATCTCCTCGACGAGCGGGAGGCCCCCGAGGGCCGCCCTGATCTCGGCACCGCGCGCCGCGGCGTTGGCCACGAGCCCGGCGGACTCGATCTCCGCGAGCACGGCGTCGGCAGCGGCGGTCACGAGCGGGTTGCCGCCGTAGGTGCTGCCGTGCTGCCCCGCGACGAGCAGGTCGGCCGCCGCGCCGTACGCCACGAGCGCGCCGATGGGCACTCCCCCGCCGATGCCCTTGGCGAGCGCCATGGCGTCGGGCACGATGCCCTCCCTCTGGAACGCGAACCACGACCCCGTGCGCCCAGCGCCCGTCTGGATCTCGTCGAGGATGAGCAGCACCCCGTGCTTCGCCGTGATCTCCCGCGCCGCGGCGAGGTAGCCCTCGGGCAGGTCGATGACGCCCGCCTCGCCCTTGATGGGCTCGACGAAGAGTGCAGAGACATCCGGGCCGATCGCCGCCTCCAGCGCCGCGATGGTCGAGTCGATGTGCTCGACGTTGGGCAGCAGGGGCTCGAACGGCTCGCGCAGCGCGGGCTTGCCCGTGAGCGAGAGCGAGCCCATGGTGCGTCCGTGGAAGCTGTTCTGCAGCGAGAGGATGCGCGGGCGCCCCGTGCGGCGCGCGAGCTTGATGCCGGCCTCGATCGCCTCGGCGCCCGAGTTGCAGAAGTACACGCGATCGCCGCCCGTGAGCCGCAGCAGGCGCTCGGCGAGCGCGAGCTGGGGAGGCGTCGCGAAGTAGTTGGACACGTGCCCGAGCGTCGCGATCTGCGTGCTCACGGCGTTCACGAGCGCGGGGTGCGCGTGACCGAGCGAGAGCACGGCGATGCCCGCGAGGAAGTCGAGGTACTCGTTGCCCTCGGAGTCCCACACGCGCGCGCCCTCGCCCCGCACGAGCTCGGCGCTCGGGAGCGCCGCCGACTTCATGATGTTCGCGCTGTACTGGGTCTTCCAGTCGGTCATGCGGGTACCACCTCCGTGCCGATGCCGCTCTGGGTGAAGACCTCGAGCAGGATTGAGTGCTTCTCGCGGCCGTCGATGATGGCGGCCTTGGGCACTCCCCCGGCCACCGCCTCGAGGCACGCGGCCATCTTGGGGATCATCCCCGACTCCAGGCTCGGCAGCAGCTGCTCGAGCTCGGCCGTGGTGATGACGCTCACGAGCGAGTCGCGGTCGGGCCAGTCGCTGTAGAGGCCCTGCACGTCGGTGAGCACGACGAGCTTGGCCGCCCCCAGCGCGACGGCGAGCGCCGCGGCGGCGCTGTCGGCGTTGACGTTGAGCCAGGAGTCGGGGCCGTTCGCGACGGTCGAGACCACGGGGATGTGGCCGGCGGCGAGTATTTCGAGCACCGCGGCCGGCTCGACGGACGTGACATCGCCCACGAGCCCCAGGTCGCCGCGCACCTCGCCCGTGAACAGGCCGTGCTCGTCGCCCGAGATGCCGCGGCCGAGGTCGCCGTGCTCGTTGATGAGCGCGACGAGCTCGCCGCCCACCTGCTCCTTGAGCACCTGGCGGATGACCGGCATCGACTCGGCCGTCGTGACGCGGTAGCCGCCGCGGAACTCGCTCGGGATCCCCCGGCGCGTGAGCTCTGCCGTGATCTGCGGGCCGCCGCCGTGCACGACCACGGGCTTCACGCCCGCGTAGCGCAGGTACACCATGTCTTCGGCGAAGGCGCGCTTGAGCTCGTCGTCGACCATGGCGTTGCCGCCGAACTTGACCACGATGATCTCGTCGTGGAACCGCTTGAGCCACGGCAGGGCCTCGATGAGCACTGCCGCCTTGGCGGCGGCCTGATCCTGGCTGACCATTACGAGGAGTACGCCGAGTTCTCGTGCACGTAGTCGTGCGTGAGATCGTTCGTGAGGATCGTCGCCGTGGCGCTGCCGACCCGCAGGTCGATGAGCAGGTCGACGCGGCGGGCCGTGATGTCCACCTCGCTGCGCGGGCGGTCGGGCGCACCCTGGTGGCACACCCGCACACCGTTCATGCTCACGTCGACGTCGTACGGGTCGAACGCGGCATCCGTGGTGCCGATCGCCGCGAGCACGCGGCCCCAGTTGGGGTCGTTGCCGAACACGGCGGCCTTGAAGAGGTTGTTGCGCGCGACCGAGCGGCCGACCTCGACGGCGTCGTCCTCCGACTCGGCGCCCACGACCTCGATGCGGATGTCGTGGCTCGCGCCCTCGGCGTCGCCCTGCAGCTGCTCGGCGAGGTCGAGGCACACCGCGGTGAGGGTCGCGACGAAGTCGTCGAACTGCGGCTCCACTCCGCTCGCCCCCGACGCGAGCAGGGAGACCTGGTCGTTCGTCGACATGCAGCCGTCGGAGTCCAGCCGGTCGAAGCTCACGCGCGTGGCGCGGCGCAGCGCGATGTCGAGCTCGGCGCTCGTCAGCACGGCGTCGGTGGTGATGACGACGAGCATCGTCGCGAGGCCGGGTGCGAGCATGCCGGCGCCCTTCGCCATGCCGCCGACCGTGTAGCCGCCCGTGCCCTGCCGGACGCTGCGCTTGGGCTTCGAGTCGGTGGTCATGATGGCCTGGCTCGCGAGCTCGCCGTTGTCGCCGAGGGATGCCGCGGCCGACGCCACCCCCGCGAGCACCTTGTCGAGCGGCAGCTGGTCGCCGATGAGCCCCGTCGAGCACACGAGCACGTCGCCCGCGCCGACCCCGAGGGCCTCGCCGACGGCCTCGGCCGTGGCGTGCGTGACCTGGAAGCCCTGCGCGCCCGTGAAACAGTTGGCCCCGCCCGAGTTGAGCACGATCGCGGAGACCGTGCCGTCGGCGATGACCTGCTGCGACCAGATGATCGGGTTGGCCTTCGAGCGGTTGCTCGTGAAGACCGCCGCCGCGTTCTGCAGCGGCCCGCGGTTGACGACGAGCGCGAGGTCGAGGCCCCCGCTCGCCTTGAGCCCCGCGGTCACTCCCGCGGCGTCGAATCCCTGCGCTGCCGTCACGCTCATGGCGCTACTCCGTCCGTCGAGAGGCCGAGGGTCTCGGGAAAGCCGAGAGCGATGTTCGCCGACTGGATCGCGGCGCCCGCCGTGCCCTTGACGAGGTTGTCGAGCGCCGAGACCACCACGACGCGGCCCGCGGCCTCGTCGACGGCCAGCCCGATGAGGCACGTGTTGGCGCCGAGCGTGTCGGCGGTGCGTGGGAACTGCCCGTCCGGCAGCACGTGCACGAACGGCTCGTCCGCGTACGCGGCCTCCCAGGCGTCGCGCACCTGGGCCTTCGTCACGCCGGGCTTGAGCCGGGCCGTCGAGGTCGCGAGGATGCCCCGGCTCATGGGCACGAGCACGGGGGTGAACGACACCGTCACGCCGGCCCCGCCCGCGAGCTCGAGGTTCTGGACGATCTCGGGCGTGTGCCGGTGCACGCCGCCCACCTGGTACGCGTGCGCCGAGCCGAGCAGCTCGCTCGCGAGGAGGTCGGTGCGCAGGCTCTTGCCCGCTCCCGACGGCCCGACCGAGAGCACGGCCACGATGTCGGCGGACTCGACGACCCCCGCGGCGATGCCGGGGGCGAGGGCGAGCGTGATCGCCGTGACGTTGCATCCCGGCACCGCTATGCGCTTCGCCCCGGCGAGGGCCGCGCGCTGGTCGGCGAGCTCGGGCAGTCCGTACGTCCAGGCGCCGTAGTAGTCGCCGCCGTAGAACTTCGCCCAGTCGGCCTCGCTCGTGAGCCGGTGGTCGGCGCCGCAGTCGATCACGAGCGTGCCCTCGGGGAGGTCTTTGGTGACCTCGCCCGACTTGCCGTGCGGCAGGGCGAGGAACACGACGTCGTGGCCCGCGAGGGTCGCCGCGTCGGTGGGCTTCAGCTCGAGGTGGGAGAGGGAGCGCAGGTGCGGCTGCGCGGCGATGAGCGGCTGGCCGGCGTTCTGGAACGCCGTGACCGTCGTGATGTCGAATTCGGGATGGGCGCTGAGCAGGCGCAGCACCTCACCCCCTGCGTAGCCGCTGGCACCAGCCACGGCGACCGAGAGAGACATGGATCAACCTTATTGAGAGAGGGACGATGGCGACGGATGCGGCGGCGCCCCTGCGACCGTCGGAGGGTCGTGGCGTGAGGCGTCGCCTATCGTCGCTCGTCGGAACCGCGTCGACGCAGCACGACAACCAGCGCGCGGCTGGTCTCGGCGGTGCGGAGCATGGTCACGTCACCGACAGTAGTGCACTCCCGCAGGTCCCCGCGAATCGCTAGCCTTGGTGACGGATGCTCGGACCGTAGCTCCGTGACACAAGGAGGACCCATGTCAGATTTCGACGGACTGCTCGAGCAGATCCCCGTGGGCGACATCGCCAAGCAGCTCGGCGTTTCCGAGTCGGTTGCCGAGGCCGCCGTGAAGCAGGCGATCCCCGCCATCATCGGCGGCATGGCCGCCAACGCCAAGGACACCGACGGCGCCAAGTCGCTCGAGAAGGCCCTCGCGCACCACACGAGCAAATCGGGCAAGAAGGTCGCGGTCAAGGACATCGACACGGCCGACGGCGAGAAGATCGTCAACAACGTGTTCGGCGCCAAGAAGAACGACGTCGTGGCCGCGGTCGCGAGCTCGGGCGGCGGCGACGCCACCAAGGAGCTCATCGCGCAGCTGCTGCCGATCATCGCCCCCATCGTCATCGCGTTCGTCGCGAAGCAGTTCCTCGGCGGCAAGGAGGAGGCTCCCGCGGCCTCCACGAAGACCGAGTCGTCGTCCGGCGGCGGCATCGGCGACCTGCTCGGCGGCCTCCTCGGCAGCTCGCAGGGCCAGGAGATCGTCGGCAGCGTGCTCGGCGGACTGCTCGGCGGCGGCAAGAAGTAGTCGCAGCCCCGACAGACGATGCCCTGCCCACGTACGACGTGGGCAGGGCATCGTCGTCTCACCGAGTCGCGAGGATGTGCCTTGCAGCTCCGGCCCTTGACCGGCGCCATACGTCGATGACGAGGCCGAACAAACGTATGGCGCCGGTCAAGGATCCGACAGGAGTGCCTGATCCGCGTGAGACGTTGCCCGTCCCTGGGACAGGACTACTCGCGGAGGACGGCGCCCACGCGCGCGGCCGCGAGGGCGACGGCGGCCGTCTTCGCCTCCGTGGCCTCGGCCTGCGTGAGCGTGCGGTCCGCGGCGCGGAAGCGCAGCGCGAAGGTGAGCGACTTGCTGCCCTCGGGCACGCCCGGTCCGCGGTAGTCGTCGACGAGGGAGACGTGCTCGAGCAGCTCGCCGGCCCCCTCGACGAGGAGCGCCTGGAGCTCCCCGGCCCGCACGTCGTTCGACACGACGAGCGAGACATCCTGCGTCGCCGCGGGAAGACCGAGGATGGGCGTCGTCGCGACGTCCGTGATCGAGAGCGCGACGAGCGCGTCGAGGTCGAGCTCGAGCACCGCGACGACGCGCGGCAGGTCGAGGTCGGCGGCGAGCGACGGCAGCAGCTCCCCCGCGTAGCCGACGACGCGGTCGCCCGCGCGCAGCTCGGCGGTGCGGCCGGGGTGCAGGGCCTGGTGCGAGCCCGTCGTGACCGTGATCGGCGACGCGAGCACGCTCGCGAGGTGCCGGGCCGCGTCGAGCGCGTCGGAGAGCCCGCGCGCCACGGCCGGCTGCCCGGGCTGTCGCGTCACCGCGTCGCCGAGGAACAGGGCGCCGACGTGCCAGGGCTGGGGCGGGATGCTAGCGCGCAGCGCGCTGAGCACCTCGTCCGACGGGCGGGCGTCTCCCACGGGCAGCGGTCCGCTGCCGTAGGCAGTACCTGCCTCGGGCAGGAACACGGTGCCGACCTCGAAGAGCGCGAGGTCGGTGAGGCCGCGCGACAGGTTGCGGCGCGCGATCGCGATGAGCCCGGGCAGGAGCGAGGTGCGCATCCACGCGGCATCCGGGTCGAGCGCGTTCGCGAGCTTGACCGCGGGCACTCCCCCGGCCACGGGCGCGCCGAAGAGGTCGTTGGACGCCTGCGAGACGAACGGGTATGCGAGCACCTCGGTGAGGCCGCCCGCGGCGAGGGCCGCGGACGCCATGCGGCGCAGGCGCTGCTCGCGCGTGAGCCCGCGGCCGGGCGGCGCGACCGGCAGCACCGACGGGATGCGGTCGTACCCGACGATGCGGGCGACCTCCTCCGCGAGCGTGGCCTTGTCGGTGAGGTCGGGGCGCCACGTGGGGGGCGTGACCGTGAGCCCGCCCGCGACGGGGACGATGGTCGTGCCGATCTCGGTGAGCGCGCCCGTGATCTCGTCGGCGGTGAACTCCACGCCGATGATCTTGGCGACGTAGCCGTCGGGCAGGTCGATGGGCGCGGGCGCCGTCGAGTTGTCGATCGTCGTCCCGAGGGCGTCTGCCGTGCCGCCGCCGAGCTGCTCGAGCAGCTGCACGACGCGCGCGACACCGGCCGCGGCGACCTGCGGGTCCACCCCGCGCTCGTAGCGGCGCGCGGCCTCGCTCCACAGCTTGTGGCGGCGCGCGGTGCGGGCGATCGTGATCGGGTCCCAGTTGGCGGCCTCGACGAGGACGTTGGTCGTGGTGTCGCTGATCTCGGTCGCGGCCCCGCCCATGACGCCCGCGAGGCCCACGGGGCCGTTCTCGTCGTCGATGAGCAGGTCTTCGGGGCTGAGGGTGCGCACCTGGGCGTCGAGGGTCTCGAACTTCTCCCCCGCCCTCGCGCGGCGGATCGTGAAGCCGCCCGACAGCTTGTCGAAGTCGTAGGTGTGGTTCGGCTGGCCGAGCTCGAGCATGACGTAGTTGCTGATGTCGACCACGAGCGAGATCGAGCGGATGCCCGCGAGCCTGAGCCGCGCCGACATCCACGACGGGGTAGGCCGAGTGGGGTCGATGCCCCTCACGACGCGCGCCATGAACACGCTCACGCCGGCCCTGCCGCGGATCGGGGCGTCGTCGGCGATCGTCACGGGGAAGCCCGTGGCGGCCACGGGCGTCACGAGGGATGCGGGGTCGCGGAAGGCCGCACCCGTGGAGTGCGCGTACTCGCGCGCGACGCCGCGGATGGAGAACGCGTAGCCGCGGTCGGGCGTCACGTTGATCTCGACGGCGAAGTCGTCGAGCCCGAGAAGCGGGATCGCGTCGGTGCCCACCTCGGGGTCGAGGCCGAGGTTCCTGAGCAGCAGGATGCCGTCGTGCTCCTCGCCGAGGCCGAGCTCGCGCGTCGACGCCATCATGCCGTCGGACACATGTCCGTACGTCTTGCGCGCGGCGATGGGGAACGGGCCGGGCAGCACGGCGCCGGGAAGCGTCACGACGACCTTGTCGCCCACGGCGAAGTTGTGGGCTCCGCACACGATGCCGCGCGGGGCATCCTCGCCGACATCCACCTGCACCCAGTTGATGGTCTTGCCGTTCGCCTGGGGCTCCGGCGTGAACTCGAGCACCCTGCCGACGACGACGGGGCCGGTGACGTCGAACGAGTGGACGTCCTCCTCCTCGAAGCCGACCTTCACGAGGGCGGCGTGCACCTGCTCGAACGTCACGTCCTCGGGGATGTCGACGAACTCGCGGAGCCAGCTGATCGGGACGCGCATCAGACCACCATTCCGAACTGCTGCGAGAAGCGCACGTCGCCCTCGACCATGTCGCGCATGTCGTTCATGTCGTTGCGGAACTGCAGGGTGCGCTCGATGCCCATGCCGAACGCGAAGCCCTGGTACTCGTCGGGGTCGATGCCCGCCGCGCGCAGCACGTTGCGGTTGACCATGCCGCAGCCGCCCCACTCCACCCAGCGCGCGCCGCCCTTGGCGTTCGGCTGCCAGACGTCCATCTCGGCGCTCGGCTCGGTGAACGGGAAGTAGTTGGGGCGCAGGCGGATCTGCGCCTCGGCGCCGAACATGGCGCGCGCGAGGTGCTCGAGCGTGCCGCGCAGGTGCGCCATCGTGAGCCCCTTGTCGATCGCGATGCCCTCGAGCTGGTGGAACACGGGCGTGTGCGTCGCGTCGAGCTCGTCGGTGCGGAACACGCGGCCGGGCGCGACGACGTAGACGGGCAGGTCGCGCGTGAGGAGCGATCTGATCTGCACGGGGCTCGTGTGCGTGCGCAGCACGAGGTGCGAGTCCACGGGGTCGATGAAGAACGTGTCCTGCATGGCGCGCGCGGGGTGGTCCTCGTCGAAGTTGAGCGAGTCGAAGTTGAACCACTCGTTCTCGAGCTCCGGCCCCTCCGCGATCTCCCAGCCCATGCCCACGAAGACGTCGCCCATGTGCTCCATGAGCAGGCTGAGGGGATGCCGCGAGCCGGCCCGCCAGCGCGACGGCACAGCCGTGACGTCCACGGCCTCGGACTCGAGCCGCGCGGCCTCCTCGGCGACGGCCAGCTCTGCCTCGCGGGCGGAGAGCGCCTCGGCCACACGCGCGCGGCCCTGGCCGACGAGCTTGCCCGCCGCCGCACGCTCCTCCGCGGGGATCGTCTTGAGGCTCGCGTTGAACTGGGCGAGGGGCGACTGCTCCCCCGCGTGCGCGGCGCGCGCGAGGCGGAGCTCGGCGACGGTCGTGGCGGCGGCGAACGCCGCGATCGCGGCATCCGCGGCCTCGGCTACCGCCGACTCGGTGAGGGCTGTGGGTTCGGACACAAGCACCGAGTTTAGCTGCGTTGGGCGAAGGCGCTCTCGTACAGGCAGACCGACGCGGCGGTCGCGAGGTTCATCGACTCGGCGTGGCCGTAGATGGGCACCGTGATGACCCAGTCGGCGAGCGCGTAGTGCGCGTCGCTCAGCCCGCGGGCCTCGTTGCCGAACAGCCACGCGGTGGGCGCGGCGAGCGCGCCGGCCTTACGCGCGGCGAGCAGGTCTGCGCCCTTGATGTCGGCGGCGATGACCTGCAGGCCCGCACCCTTGGCCTTCTCGACCACGAGCTCGAGCTCCGAGCCGACGGCGACGGGCAGGTGGAAGAGCGACCCCGTCGTGGCGCGCACGACCTTGGGGTTGTAGAGGTCGACGGAGCGCCCCGAGAGGATGACGGCGTCCGCCCCCGCGGCGTCGGCGGCGCGGATGATCGTGCCGGCGTTGCCCGGGTCTCGCACCTCCTCGAGGATCGCGATGAGGCGCGGACCCGAGGCGAGGATGTCTTTGAGCGAGGTCGGAAACTGGCGGCACACCGCGATGATGCCCTGGGGCGTGACGGTGTCGGCCATGGCGTCGAGCACGACCTCGGTGACGAACTCGACCGTGATGCCCGACTCTGCGGCGGACTTGGCGATGTCGGCGTGCCGCTCGAGGGCCGTGGGCGTCGCGAACAGCTCGACGAGGAGGTCCGCGCGGTAGGTGAGGGCCTCGGACACGGCCTGCGGGCCCTCGAGGAGGAACAGCCCCGTCTCGGAGCGGGCATCCCGCTTCGCGAGCTTCGCCACGGCGCGCACGCGCGGCGAACGAGGGTTGTCGATCATGCGCCCCAGCCTAGGGGGCGTAGATGAACAGAAGCCCCCGGCGCGCGCGCCGGGGGCTTCTCGGGTTCTGCTACGACTACGCGGACACCTTGGGGGCGCTCGTGTCGGAGGGCAGGGCCGCCTTGGCCGTCGCGACGATGGCCGCGAACGTGGCGGGCTCGGTGACCGCGAGGTCGGCGAGGATGCGGCGGTCGACCTCGATGCCGGCCAGGTTGAGCCCCTGGATGAGGCGGTTGTAGGTCAGGCCGTTCGCACGCGACGCGGCGTTGATGCGCTGGATCCACAGGCGGCGGAAGTCGCCCTTGCGCGCACGGCGGTCACGGTACGCGTAGACGAGGGAGTGGGTGACCTGCTCCTTCGCCTTGCGGTAGAGGCGCGAACGCTGGCCGCGGTAGCCCGACGCGCGCTCGAGGATGACGCGACGCTTCTTGTGGGCGTTGACCGCCCTCTTGACTCTTGCCATTGTTCCTGGTCCTTACTTCTTGCCGATGAGCTTCTTGATGACCTTGGCGTCGGCCGGCGCGAGAACGCGGTCGGCGTTCAGCTCGCGCTTCTTCTTGCCGCTCTTGGTCTCGAGGTGGTGGCGCATGCCCGCACCCTGCTTCATGACCTTGCCGCTACCGGTGAGCTTGAAGCGCTTCTTGGCACCGGAGTGCGTCTTCTGCTTAGGCATCCTTCACTTCTTCCTTCTTCGTTGTTGCTGTCGTGGCCGCCGGGGCCGGAGCCTCGGCTACATCTGGGGCGGTGTCGACCGCGGGGAGCTCGGAGCCCGGCCCGCGCGACGCCTTGTTGGCCGCCTTGCGGGCGTCGGCCTCGGCCTTGGCCGTCGCCTTGTTCTTGTGGGGACCGATGACCATGACCATGTTGCGGCCGTCGATGGTCGGGGTCGACTCGACCGAGCCGAACTCCGACACGTCCTCCGCGAAGCGCTGCAGCAGGCGCACGCCCTGTTCGGGGCGGGACTGCTCGCGGCCGCGGAACAGGATCATGGCTTTGACCTTGTCGCCGGCCTGGAGGAAGCCCTCCGCGCGCTTGCGCTTCGTCTCGTAGTCGTGGGTGTCGATCTTGAGGCGGAAACGGACCTCCTTGAGGATCGTATTCGCCTGGTTGCGCCGCGCTTCCTTGGCCTTCTGGGCCTCTTCGTACTTGAACTTGCCGTAATCCATGATCTTGGCGACGGGAGGCTTGGAGTTGGGAGCAACCTCAACCAAATCCAGGTCGGCCTCCTGCGCCAGGCGCAGGGCGTCTTCGATACGGACAACGCCGACCTGCTCGCCGTTGGGGCCAACAAGACGGACCTCCGGAACGCGGATTCGGTCATTGGTACGGGGATCGCTGATGCGGAACTCCTCTGATTCGTGGTTCGTGGACGCACGCAGAAGAGATAGACACCCTGACTATCCGAACGAGTCGGACGGGGTGGCAACTACCCGATAGCCTTGAGAAGCGGCTAGCAGGTGGGAGAAATCTCCTCTTCGTGTCCGGTGCAGATGCGCCGGAGCCTGTAGCAGATTAGCAGAAGGAACGTTCATGAGCGACTACCAGTACGACGTCGACCCCGAGATCCGCGATATCTCGGAGGTGCCCGCGGTCGAGCTCATCAACACGGTGGCCATCCACCTCATGAGCGCGGCGGCCGTGAAGCTCGGTCTCGGCGAGGGCTCCGACGCGGCGGCGGAGCGCGATCTCGACGAGGCGCGCAAGCTCATCACGGTGCTCGCGGGCATGGTCACGGCGGCCGCGCCGGAGATCGGCGACCACCACGCCCGCCCGCTGCGCGACGGCCTGCGCTCGCTGCAGCTCGCCTTCCGCGAGGAGTCGAGCATCCCCGACGCCCCCGGCGCGGGCCCCGGCGAGAAGTTCACCGGCTCCGTCATCTAGCGCCTAGGCGCTCGCGAGCACGACGCGCATCGAGTCCACGCGCTCGGCGATGAGGTCGTCGGATGCCCACCGCCCCTGCAGCCGCGCGAGCACGCCGTCGAGCCCCTCGCGGTCGAGCCCCGGCTGGAGCGTGAGCTGCACGACGAGCTCCGGCCCGGCGAGGCGGGACGCGGGATCGCCCGGCGCGAGGTGCACCGCCGCGACCGCGGGCTCGGGCTCGGCACCCGCGAGGAACCGCCGCAGCACCTCGGGGTCGAGGTAGCTCGGCGTCCACGGCTGCGACTGCGCGAGCGCCCACAGCGCCGGGCGGCGGATGACGAACTCGGTCTCGTTCGCGGCGTCGAGCATCACGAGGTCGGTGTTCTCGCTCGCGGCCGCGAGGGCGACCCTCGCCGCGGTGGCGGGCACGGGGCGCGCCTTCGCGTCCCAGCGGGACATCGCGGCGACCGACGTGAAGGCGGGAAGCACGGTGCGGCCGTCCGGCCCCGCCACCGTGACTATCGAGAGCTCCTGGCTCTTGTCGTGGCCGTGCTCGTCCACCCCGTCGGCGCCGAGCACGGCGACGAGCGGGATGAGCAGGCGCGAGTCGCGCAGCGCGTCGACGACGTCGACCTCGCCGAGGTCGTGCGCGCGGAAGCGGCGGAGGGCCTCGATGAGCCTCTCGGGGGCCGAGCCGTCGTCATCCGAGCTCGCGTTGTGCTCGAAGTGCCTGCCCTCCCAGGGCACGCCAGCGGAGTCGGCGCCGGGCACGGCTACCTCGACGCTACGTCGATGGCCTCGGCGAGCGTGAACGCGCCCGCGTAGAGCGCCTTGCCGACGATCGCGCCCTCGACCCCGTAGGGCACGAGCTCGCGCAGGTCCGCGAGGTCGTCGAGGGTCGCGACTCCGCCCGAGGCGATGACGGGCTTGTCGGTGCGGTCGGCGACCTGCTTGAGCAGTTCGAGGTTCGGGCCCTTGAGGGTGCCGTCCTTCGTCACGTCGGTGACGACGTAGCGCGCGCATCCCGCGGCCTCGAGCCTGTCGAGCACCGTCCAGAGGTCGCCGCCGTCCTGCGTCCAGCCGCGCGCCGCGAGGGTCGTGCCGCGCACGTCGAGGCCGACGGCGATCGCCTCGCCGTACTCGGCGATGACATGCGCAGCCCACTCGGGGTTCTCCAGCGCCGCGGTGCCCAGGTTGATGCGCTTCGCGCCCGTCGCGAGCGCGGCCTCGAGGCTCGCGTCGTCGCGGATGCCGCCCGAGAGCTCGATGTTCACGCGGCGCGGGGTGTTCTTGATGACGCGCTTGATCACGGCGTGGTTGTTGCCGCGTCCGAACGCCGCGTCGAGGTCGACGAGGTGGATCCACTGCGCGCCCTCGTCCACCCACTGCTGGGCGGCGTCGACGGGGTCGCCGTAGCTCGTCTCGGTGCCGGCCTCGCCCTGGGTGAGGCGCACGGCCTTCCCGTCGGCGACGTCGACGGCGGGGAGGAGCACGAGGCCCGGGGTCGTCGCGAAGTCACTCATAGTGTGTGTAGCCAATTCTCCAGTAGGCGGATGCCGGCCTCGCCGGACTTCTCGGGGTGGAACTGCGTGGCCGTGAGCGGTCCGTTCTCGACCGCCGCGAGGAAGCGGCTTCCGTGCTCGGCCCACGTGAGCTGCGGCTTGGGGAACGGGTCGTGCACCTCGAGCGTCCACTCGCGCGCGGCGTAGCTGTGCACGAAGTAGAACCGCTCGTCACGGATCCCGGCGAACAGGCGGGAGTCCTCGGGGGCCTCGACCGTGTTCCAGCCCATGTGCGGCAGCACGGGCGCGTCGAGCTCGGTCACGACGCCCGGCCATTCACCGAGCCCCGGGGTGTCGTTGCCGCGCTCCACGCCGTGCTCGAAGAGCACCTGCATCCCCACGCAGATGCCGAGGACGGGCCTGCTGCCCGTGAGGCGCTTCTCCACTATCGCTCCCCCGCGCACCGCGGCGAGCTGGCGTGCGACGGCCTCGAACGCGCCGACGCCCGGCACGAGGAGCCCGTCGGCGGCCTCGGCGGCGGAGCGGTCCGCGGTCAGGGTCACCGAGGCGCCGGCGAGCTCCAGGGCCTTCGCAGCGGAGTGCACGTTGCCGGAGCCGTAGTCGAGGATGACGACGGAGGGTTTCATAAGGTCAGAGCGCGCCCTTGGTCGAGGGGATGCCGCTCACGCGGGCATCGGGGGCCACCGCGAAGCGGAAGGCGCGGGCGAAGGCCTTGAACTCCGCCTCCGCGATGTGGTGCGGGTCGCGGCCGCCGAGCACGGTGACGTGCACGGTCATGGCCGCGTTGAACGCGATCGCCTCGAAGACGTGGCGCAGCATCGAGCCCGTGAAGTGGCCGCCGATGAGGTGGTGCTCGAATCCCGCCGGTTCGCCCGTGTGCACGAGGTAGGGGCGGCCGGACAGGTCGACGACGGCCTGCACGAGCGCCTCGTCGAGCGGCACGAGCGCGTCGCCGAAGCGCGAGATGCCCGCCTTGTCGCCCAGCGCCTGCTTGATCGCCGTGCCGAGGGTGATGCCGATGTCCTCGACCGTGTGGTGCACGTCGATGTGGGTGTCGCCCGTGGCCTTGACCGTGAGGTCGACGAGCGAGTGCTTGGCGAACGCCGTGAGCAGGTGGTCGAAGAACGGCACGGACGTGTCGATCGACGAGGTGCCCGTGCCGTCGAGGTCGAGGCTGAGCTCGATGCTCGACTCGCTCGTGGCGCGCGAGAGCGTCGCGGTGCGTGCGGTCATGGGTCGATTCTACCGAGCGCCGATGCGCGCGAGCGCATCGAGGAAGATCGTCGTCTCGGCCTCGCTGCCCGCCGTCACCCGCAGGTGGTTCGCGATGCCCACGTCGCGGATGATGATGTCGTTCGCGAGCAGCTCCTCGAACACGGCGTGCGGGTCGTCGACGCCGCCGAACAGCACGAAGTTGGCGGCGCTCGGGAGCGGGGTGTAGCCGAGCTCGGGGAGGGCGGCGATCATCCTGTCGCGCTGGCGCTTGATGTCGTCGACCATGGCGAGCATCTCGGGCGCGTGCGCGAGGGCCGCGACCGCGGCCGCCTGGGTGAACGCCGACAGGTGGTACGGCAGGCGGACGAGGCGCAGGGCGTCGACGACGGCGGGATCGGCGGCGAGGTAGCCGAGCCGCGCGCCCGCGAAGGCGAAGGCCTTGCTCATCGTGCGGCTCACGAGCAGGCGCGGCCTGCCCTCGAGCAGGGTGAGGGCGGTGTCGCCCTCCTGGAACTCCGCGTAGGCCTCGTCGACGAGCAGGATGCCCGGCGTCGCGTCGTACGCGGCGGCGATGGTCTCGAGCGCGAGGGGCGTGCCCGTGGGGTTGTTGGGCGAGCACAGGAACACGATGTCGGGCTGCTCGCGCCGGATCGCCTCGACGACCGTCGCGGGCGACAGCTCGTAGCCGGCGTCGCGCGGCGCCGTCACCCAGCGCGTGCCCGTGCCGTTGGCGATGATCGAGTGCATCGAGTAGGTGGGCGGGAAGCCCAGCACGCTGCGGCCGGGACCGCCGAAGGCCTGCAGCACCTGCTGCAGCACCTCGTTCGAGCCGTTGGCCGCCCAGATGTTCTCGCGCGAGAGGCCGTGGCCGAGGTACCCGGCGAGGGCGTCGCGCAGCTCCGTGAACTCGCGGTCGGGGTAGCGGTTGACGCCGAGCACCGCGGCGGCGAGTGCCGCGACGATGTCGGTGGCGACGGCCTCCGGTATCGGGTGCGTGTTCTCGTTGACGTTGAGCTGGATCCGCACGTGCTCCTGCGGCGCCCCGTACGGCGAGAGGCCGCGGAGGTCGTCACGGATGGGCAGGTCGGAGAGCTCGGTCACCCGTCAAGCCTAGGGCGGCGGCGCAGCCGCTCACGTCGCGAAGCGACGCCGCCAGAAAACGCCGGGCGGCGGCGAAGCCGCTCACGTCGCGAAGCGACGCCGCCAGAGAACACCGGGCGGCGGCGCAGCCGCTCACGTCGCGCAGCGGCGCCGCCAGAGAAGACTGGGCGTGGCTAGCGCAGGTTCGACGGCACCGCGAGCTGCTGGCCCGCGTAGACGTCGGAGCCGCTCAGCTGGTTGAACTGCACGAGCTGCGCGATGACGTCACGCGGGTCGGACTGCGGCGCGAGCTCCTCGGCGAGCTGCCACATCGACTGGCCGGGCTCGACCGTGACGTACTCGAAGGGCACGTTCGAGCCCTCGAGCGACGCCGTGGCCTGGCCGCCGTTGATCGCGAACAGGAACGCGGCGATCACGAGTGGTGTGGCCACGAGGACGGTGAGGACCGCGCGGCCACGCTGGGTGAGGCGAAGGCGCGGTGCAGCGAGACCGGGGGTGAGTGCTGCTGTGCTCATCTTCTGCTCCTCAAGGGTTTTCGTATCCCCCGCTCGGCCGGGAGAGGGGGACACGAAGTCTGTAGTAGGTTCGTTCCGAACATACATTCGAATGCGTCTGTTTTCAAGTAGATCTTCGAACCGACCACCGACATTCGTGCGACACACTCGAATTTATGTTTGGTTTTGGCCGCCGATCTGGATACAGTTTCGAATGAGCCACTGACATTGGCCGGAAACGGGGTTAGACATGGACGGCACGAGACGCCGCACGAGCCTGAGCGACAAGCAGCTCGCCATCCTCGACGTCATCCAGCGGTCGGTGTCCGCGCGGGGCTATCCGCCGAGCATGCGCGAGATCGGCGACGCCGTGGGCCTCTCGTCGCTCTCGAGCGTGACCCACCAGCTCAACCAGCTCGAGCTGAGCGGCTACCTGCGCCGCGATCCCAACCGACCCCGCGCCATGGAGGTGCTCATCGACCTGCCCGGCAGCGAGGACCGCGGCGGCGACGACGTCCCCGAGTCCGCTCCCGCCGTGGGCGACGCCGTCATGGTGCCGCTCGTGGGCCGCATCGCGGCCGGCATCCCCATCACCGCGGAGCAGCAGGTCGACGAGGTCTTCCCGCTCCCCCGCCAGCTCACGGGCAAGGGCGACCTCTTCATGCTCAAGGTCGTGGGCGAGTCGATGATCGACGCCGCGATCTGCGACGGCGACTGGGTCGTCGTGCGCCAGCAGAACCACGCGGAGAACGGCGACATCGTTGCGGCCATGCTCGACAACGAGGCGACCGTGAAGGTGTTCCGCCAGCGCGACGGCCACACGTGGCTGCTCCCCCGCAACTCGAACTTCGAGCCGATCCTCGGCGACCACGCCACCGTGCTCGGCAAGGTCGTCACGGTACTGCGCTCGCTGTAGCATCGGGGCCATGAGGGCCGCCCGCATCCTGCTCGTCGCGATGATCGCTGCGAGCCTTACAGGATGCGCGACCCCCGCGCCCGCCACCGAGGCACCCGCGGGCATCACGGTCAACCTGCACCAGACCCGCCCCGACCTCGCCGTGCGCAAGCTCGAGGTCGCCGTCACGAACGGCACCGATTCCGTGCTGTCGATCTCGCGGCTCGTGTTCGAGTCGACGCAGTTCGCCGAGCCCGTCGCGTGGGCGGGCAGCGGCACGAGCATCCGCCCCAACGTCACCGCCGACCTGCCCGTGCTGCTGCCCGAGCCCGCGTGCGGTGACGACCCCGTCGTGGCCGTCGTCGAGTTCGACTACACGCTCGCCGACGGGCGGTCGGGCACGGCGCGCATCACGCCGACCGACGAGTTCGCGAGGATGCCCGAGCTCGCCCTCGAGGACTGCTTCGACAAGTCCATCACCGACGTCGCGACGATCGAGGCCACGACCGCGCCGCGGATCACCCAGCTGGGCGGCGCGACCGTGGCGCAGTACGACCTCACGATCACCCCGACGGGAGCACCCGGAACCGTCACGATCGACAGGGTGCTGAGCGCCATCCTCATCGCCCCGGCGGATCCGGCCACGGGCGTCGCCGGGGATTTCATCCCGCTCGACGTCACGATCGCCGGCACGGACGCACCCTCCGTGCTCACGCTCACGATCGTCGCGAACCGCTGCGACGTGCACGCGATCGCCGAGGACAAGCGCGGCACGTTCCTCGGCCTCAACGTCACCAACCCCGACGGCGTGGCCGGCACGATCTTCATCATCCCGACCGACGCCGTGAAGGAGTCGCTCTACGCCTTCGTGCGCGAGGTGTGCGCCTGATCCCGGGTCAGTCGAGCAGCTCGAGCCCGAACTCGGTGACGACGGCCCGCAGCTCCGCGAGGTAGCGCTGGGCCTGCTCGGTGAGCGGTATCGCCGAGTGGCCGATCCAGCCGATCTCGATGCTCTCGTCGACGTCGAGCGGGATGGCGACGATCTCGGGGTCGAGGTCGTCGCTGATCATTCCCGTTGAGATCGTGTACCCGTCGAGGCCGATCATGAGGCTGAAGATCGTGGCCCGGTCGGACACCCGGATCTCCCGCGCGCTCGAGAGGGTGGAGAGGATCTCCTCGGCGAGGTAGAAGGAGTTGTTGACGCCCTGGTCGAAGGTCAGCCGCGGCAGGTCGGCGAGATCCGCGAGCGTGACGCGGTCGCGCGAGGCGAGCGGGTTCTTGCGCGAGACGAAGATGTGCGGCTGGGCCAGGAACAGCGGTCGGAAGACGAGCCCGGCGTCGCGCAGCAGCTTGTCGATGATCTTGCGGTTGAAGTCGTTGCGGTAGAGGATGCCGAGCTCGCTGCGCAGCGCGCGGACATCCTCGATGATGTCCCACGTGCGCGTCTCGCGCAGCGAGAACTCGTACTCGGCGGCGTCGCTGCCCCGCACCATGCGCACGAACGCGTCCACGGCGAACGAGTAGTGCTGCGCCGAGACTCCGAGCAGGCGCCGCGACGGCGGCCTGCCGAGGTAGCGCTGCTCGAGCAGGGCCACCTGCTCGACGACCTGCCTCGCGTAGCCCAGGAACTCCGTGCCGTCGGCGGTGAGGGTGACCCCGCGCGGCGAGCGGACGAGCAGGTCGCGCCCGACGCGCGTCTCGAGGTCTTTCATCGCCGCGGACATCGTCGGCTGGGCCACGTACAGCAGGTCGGCAGCGGCGCTGATCGAGCTCTCCGCAGCGACCTCGATGAAGTAGCGGAGGTGCTGCAGCGCGATGCCGCTCGATCCCTGTGCCATAGCCAAAGCCTATAGCAGGGCATAGATGCGGCGAGTTACCCAATACCTTCGCGAAACCCGCACCATGGAGACACCATGACGAACCAGTTCGACTACTCGATCACCACCACGCGTTTCGACGAGGACTACTCGCCGTCGGAGAGCTCGCGGCTCACGACCAACTTCGCGAACCTCGCGCGCGGGGAGCAGCGCCAGCAGAACCTGCGGAACGCCCTCACGATGATCGACCGCCGCTTCAACGCGCTCGCGGACTGGGACAACCCGCACGGGGACCGCTACACGGTCGAGCTCGACATCGTGTCGGTGGGGCTGCGGTTCGCCGGAGGCGACGAGGACTTCCCGCTCATCGAGGTGCTCGACGTGCACATCGTCGACCGGACGACCGGCGCCCGGCACTCCGGCATCGTGGGCAACAACTTCTCGTCGTATGTGCGCGACTACGACTTCAGCGTCGCGCTGCCGGCCATCAAGGCGTCGGGGGCCCCGGGCGTGCCCGACGACTTCGGCGACCTGCACGGCAAGCTGTTCGACTCGTTCCTCACGTCGGACGCCTACCGCGAGCGCTTCGCGACCTCGCCCGTCATCTGTATCAGCGTGTCGACGAGCAAGACCTACCGCCGCTCGGACAACCGGCACCCGATCCTCGGCGTCGAGTACCTCAACGACGACGTCTCGCTGACCGATGAGTACTTCGCGAAGATGGGCATGAAGGTGCGGTTCTTCATGCCGCCGGGCAGCGTCGCGCCCCTCGCGTTCTACTTCCGCGGCGACCTTCTGGGCGACTACACGAACCTGCAGCTCATCGGCACGATCAGCACGATGGAGACCTTCCAGAGGATCTACCGCCCCGAGATCTACAACGCCAACTCGGTGGCCCCCGCCGTCTACAGCCCGACGCTCGAGCAGCAGGACTTCGCGCGCACGCAGATCTCCTACGACCGCGAGGAGCGCAGCCAGCTCGCGACGGTGCAGGGAAAGTACACGGAGGAGCATTTCGTGAAGCCCCACCAGGACGTGCTCGACGCGTGGTCCGTCACCTACCCGGCGCCCGTAGCATGAGCGGCGCCCTCCTCCCCACGTCGACTGCGGGCAGCCTCCCGAAGCCCTCCTGGCTCGCCGAGCCCGAGACGCTGTGGTCCCCGTGGAAGCTGCAGGGCGACGCCCTCGTCGAGGGCAAGCGCGACGCGCTGCGCATCGCCGTGCAGGAGCAGGACCATGCCGCCATCGACATCGTGAGCGATGGCGAGCAGACCCGTCAGCACTTCGTGACGACCTTCATCGAGCACCTGAGCGGCGTCGACTTCGAGAACCGCGAGACCGTGCGCATCCGCAACCGGTACGACGCGAGCGTCCCGACGGTCGTCGGGGCCGTGAGCCGCGAGAAGCCCGTGTTCGTCGAGGATGCCGCGTTCCTGCGCCAGCAGACCGACAAGCCGATCAAGTGGGCCCTCCCCGGGCCCATGACGATGATCGACACGCTCCACGACCGCCACTACGGCAGCCGCGAGAAGCTCGCGTGGGAGTTCGCCACGATCCTCAACCAGGAGGCGAAGGAGCTCGAGGCCGCAGGCGTCGACATCATCCAGTTCGACGAGCCCTCGTTCAACGTCTTCTTCGACGAGGTGCAGGACTGGGGCGTCGCAGCGCTCGAGCGTGCGGCCGAGGGCCTGCGCGTCGAGACGGCGGTGCACATCTGCTACGGCTACGGGATCAAGGCGAACACCGACTGGAAGGCGACCCTCGGGTCGGAGTGGCGGCAGTACGAGCAGACGTTCCCGCTCATCCAGAGGTCCACGATCGACATCGTGTCGCTCGAGTGCCAGCACTCGCACGTTCCCATGGACCTCATCGAGCTCATCCGGGGCAAGAAGGTCATGCTCGGGGCGATCGACGTCGCGAGCGAGACCGTCGAATCGGACGAGGAGGTCGCCGACACGCTGCGCAAGGCCCTCGAATTCGTCGACGCGGAGAACCTCATCCCGAGCACCAACTGCGGCATGGCCCCCCTGCCCCGGCACGTCGCCCGAGGCAAGCTCGGCGCGCTCGGGCGCGGGGCCGAGATCGTCCGCCGGGAGCTCGCGTCATGAGCGCGGTCCCGCAGCGCCTCGGGGCTGCCGAGCCGCGCGCGCCCCACGGGTTCGACGCAGGTCTCAGCGCCGCCGAGTTCAAGCTCGCGTTCCGCAACCACGCGGCGGGCGTCGCCGTCGTCACCGCCGACGCGGGCGACGGCCCCGTCGGGCTGACGGTGTCGTCGGTGTTCTCGGTGAGCGCCGAGCCGCCGCTCATGGTCTTCTCGATCTCGAGCGACTCCTCGAGCGCACCCACGATCGACCGTGCGGAGACTCTCGTCGTGCACCTCCTGGGAGCGCGCCAGCTCGACATCGCCCGGCTGTGCGCGACGAGCGGGGTCGACAGGTTCGCGGACACCTCGATCTGGAGCCGGCTCCCCACGGGCGAGCCGCACTTCCCCGACGTCCCGGTCTGGATCCGCGGCCGCGTGATCAACCGCATGGAGGCCGGCAGCTCGACGGTCATCGCCATCCACGCGCTCGAGGCGGTGGGCGCCGACGGGCCGTCGACGAACCCGCTCGTCTACCACGACCGCACGTGGCACGAGCTGGGCGACGCCTCGCGCCTCGGCTGATAGCGGGGCGGGCCGGACAGCCGGCCCGCCCCGGCGTCACACCGTGACGAACGGCTCCAGGTCTGCGGCGCGCGCGGGGTGCACGAGCGCCTTCACGAGCGTGCCGTCCTCGCGGTAGTCGGTCGAGAGCACGCGGCCCTGCACGTGCAGGCGCGAGATCACCTCTCCCCTGTCGTACGGCACGAGGAGCGTCATCTCGACCTCGGGCGCGGGCAGCAGCTCGGCGATGCGCGCGACGAGCTCCTCGACGCCCTCGCCCGTGCGGGCGGAGACGAAGATGCCCGAGGGCTCGAGGCCGCGGATCAGCAGGCGTTGCTCGTCGTCCGCGAGGTCCGCCTTGTTGAAGACGACGATCTCGGGGATGTCGCGCGCGCCGACCTCGCCGATGACATCGCGCACCGTCGCGAGCTGCGCGCCCGGGTCGGGGTGCGACGCGTCGACGACGTGCACGATGACGTCGGACTGGCCGACCTCCTCGAGCGTCGACCGGAACGCCTCGACGAGCTGGTGCGGCAGGTTGCGCACGAAGCCCACGGTGTCGCTCAACGTGAAGAGCCTGCCGTCGGGCGTCACCGACCTGCGCACCGTGGCGTCGAGGGTCGCGAACAGGGCGTTCTCGACGAGCACCCCGGCGCGCGTGATGCGGTTGAGGAGGCTCGACTTGCCCGCGTTCGTGTACCCCGCTATCGCGACGCTCGGCACCTCGAACCGGTTGCGGTTCGCGCGCTTCGCCTCGCGTGCGGGCGCGAAGCCCTTGATCTGCTTGCGCAGCTTCGACATGCGCGTGTGGATGCGCCGGCGGTCGAGCTCGATCTTCGTCTCACCCGGTCCGCGGCTTCCCATGCCGTTGCCCGCACCCACCTGGCCGCCGGCCTGGCGCGACATCGAGTCGCCCCAGCCGCGCAGTCGCGGCAGGAGGTACTCGAGCTGCGCGAGCTCGACCTGGGCGCGCCCCTCGCGGCTCTTGGCGTGCTGGCTGAAGATGTCGAGGATGACCGCGGTGCGGTCGATCACCTTGACCTTCACGATGTCCTCGAGCGCGCGCCGCTGGCTGGGGGCGAGCTCGGTGTCCGCGATGACGGTGTCGGCCCCGGTCGCCGCGACGACGCCCGCGAGCTCCTCCGCCTTGCCCTTGCCGAAGTAGGTGCTGGGGTCGGGATGCGGCCGGCGCTGCAGCAGTCCGTCGAGCACGACGGCGCCCGCGGTCTCGGCAAGCGCGGCGAGCTCGCGGATGGAGTTCTCGGCGTCGGAGAGCGTGCCCTGCGAGTACACGCCGATGAGCACCACGTTCTCGATGCGCAGCTGGCGGTACTCGACCTCGGTGACGTCCTCGAGCTCGGTCGAGAGGCCCGCGACGCGCCGCAGGGCCTGCCTGTCCTCGCGGTCGAACTGGTCGCCGTCGCGATCACCGTCGTACTGGTCGTTCGCCTGGAGCGCCTGGGCGGAGCCCGCGCCGAACAGCGTGTACCCCGATCGGGCGCTCTCGGTGGCCAGGACGCGGTCGACGGCCTCGTCGCCGGCGGCGGGGGTGGGGTTTGTGCTGGATTCGGTCATTTTGATTAACCCTAGTTTCGTAGTCTTCGGTAAGTTCTCTGCATGGCCAGTGAGCATTACTTCTCCTCCACTCCGGAAAGTGAGCTCAAGACCCGCACAATTCACGCGCGGCTGGCTGGTCGGGATGTGGAGCTGACGACGGCCAACGGCGTCTTCAGCCCCGAGCGCATCGACACCGGCACCCAGGTGCTCCTGTCGAGCGTTCCGGCCCCGCCTCCGGGCGGGAACCTGCTCGACCTCGGCTGCGGCTGGGGACCCGTGGCCCTCACGCTCGCGCTCGAGTCACCTCATGCGACGGTGTGGGCGGTGGACGTCAACGAGCGCGCACTAGACCTGGTGCGGGCGAACGCCGAGAAACTCCACATATCGAACATTAAAGCAGTTACACCCGAAAATGTTCCCGATGACGTCAGATTCATGACGATCTGGTCGAACCCGCCAATCCGCGTGGGCAAGAACGAGCTGCACGGCCTGCTCGAGAAGTGGATCCCGCGCATCGAGCCCGGCTGCGACGGCTGGCTCGTCGTGCAGCGCAACCTCGGCTCCGACTCGCTGCACCGCTGGCTGCAGGCGACGTTCCCCGAGGAGTTCAGCTTCGTGCGCGCGACGACCAACAAGGGCTACCGCGTGCTGCGGGCCCGACGTCGCACGGGCAGCACGGCACCCATCGACATCATCCCGGAGTAGCCGGCCGGTCAGACCTCGAGCGTGCCCGTGTAGACGAGCTCTGCCGGACCGCTGAGCGACACGTGCTCGCCGTCCTCGGTCGGGAACATGCGCACGCCCACGGTGCCGCCCGGCACGTCCACGCGCCACTGGTGCGGGGCTCCCGCGCCGGCCCAGTGCCGAGTCGCGAGGGCCGCGGCCACGGCGCCCGTGCCGCAGCTGAGCGTCTCGCCGCTGCCGCGCTCGTGCACGCGCATCCTGATGTGGCCGACGCCGTCCTTCACGAGCGGGTCTGCCGCGACGACGAACTCGACGTTCGCGCCGTCGGCCGGCACGGGGTCGAGGATCGGGATGTAGGCGAGGTCGGCGCCGTCGAGCTCCTCGTCGCTCGCGAGCGCGACGACGACGTGCGGGTTGCCGACGGAGATGCCGAGCCCGGGGCGCGCCACGGGCAGCTCGCGCGCACGCACGAGCGGCTCGCCGCCCTCGAGAGCCCAGCGGCCGAGGTCGGCCTGGAAGCCCGTCGCGTTGCGCTGCACGTCGCGAACGCCGTTGCGCGTGCCGATGGGCAGGGTCCCGCCCGGCTCCAGCTCGGCGAGCCCGTTCTCGGTGAGGTAGCGCGCGAAGACGCGGATGCCGTTGCCGCACATCTCCGCGATCGAGCCGTCGGCGTTGCGGTAGTCCATGAACCACTCGGCGTCGGCATCCTCGGCCAGCGCCGCGGCGCCCTCGGGGATGCTCCGCGACCGCACGGCGCGCAGCAGGCCGTCGGCCCCTACGCCGAAGTGCCGGTCGCAGATCGCGGCGACCTGGGCCGCGGTGAGCTCGACCTCGCCGTCCGGGTCGGCGAACAGCACGAAGTCGTTGCCCGTGCCCTGCCCCTTGGTGAAGTGGATCGTCGCCATGGGTCAATCCTCGCGCATCGCGAGGCGCAGCGCTGTCGCGTGGCGCTCCGGGTCGTCGAAGTCGAGCCAGTGCGCGTCGTAGCGGCGGAACCAGCCCACCTGCCGCCGCGCGTAGCGGCGCGTGAGCGACTGCGTCTGCTCGACGGCCTGCTGCTCGTCGAGCTCCCCCGCGAGCTGCGCGAGCGCCTGTGCGTAGCCGATGGCGCGGCTCGCGGTGACCCCGAGGGCGCCCAGGCCCCGCACCTCGTCGAGGATGCCCGCCGCCCACATCCCGACCACGCGCTCGTCAAGGCGCCGCACGAGCTCCTCGCGGGGCGCGCGCAGCGCGAGGATCGTGGCCTGCCGCCACGGCGCCGCGTCCTCGGGCAGCCCCGACCCGAAGGGCTCCCCCGTGATCTCGACGACCTCGAGCGCCCGCACGAGGCGCCGCCCGTTGTGCGGCCCGATCGCCGTGGCGGCACCCGGGTCGAGCTCGAGGAGGCGGCGGTAGAGGATGCCCGGCCCTCCGCCCTCGAGCTCCGCCTCGAGCCGCGCGCGCACGTCCGCGTCGGTGCCCGGGAACCGGAAGTCCTGCACGACGGCGGACACGTACAGGCCGGAACCCCCCACGAGCACGGGCACGTTGCCGCGCGCCTCGACATCCTCGATCGCCGCGCGCGCGAGCGCCTGGTAGTCGGCGACGCTCGCCTCCTCGGCGGGGTCGAGCACGTCGAGGAGGTGGTGCGGGATGCCCCGGCGCTCCCCGGGCGCGAGCTTGGCCGTGCCGATGTCCATGCCGCGGTAGAGCTGCATGGCGTCGGCGTTCACGATCTCGGCAGCGTGGCCCTCGCGCGCGAGGCCCTCGGCGAGCGACAGCGAGAGGTCGGACTTGCCCGTGCCCGTCGCACCGACGATGACGACGAGCCGCGGCACGCTCAGCGCTGCCCGTCGCTCACGTCGTAGATGGGGATCGTCGCGACCCGCAGGCTCGGCAGCCCGAGCGAGACCGAGGCCGTGCCGCGCGCGGGAGCGGAGGGCACTGCGCACGACTCCGCCTCGGCGCGATCCCACGTGTCGCCCGCGCGCGTGCGCCGGATGGCGAGGGGCGAGCCGTCGGGCGAGTCCGCGACGAGGTGGAACGACTGGGCCTGGCTGATGACGACGCTCACGATGTCGCCGGGGCGCGGCACGCCGCTGCCCTCGGGCACCTCGAAGTGCACGAGGCGGGAATCCTCGGCGCGCCCGGAGAGGCGGTGCGTCTCGGACTGCTTGCGGCCCTCGGCCGCGGTCACGAGCACCTCGACGCGCGTGCCGACGAGCTTCTCGTTCTCCTCGCGCGAGATGCGGTCCTGCAGCGCGATGAGGCGGTCGTAGCGCTCCTGCACGATCGCCTTGGGCACCTGCTCGTCCATGGTCGCGGCGGGCGTGCCCTCGCGGATGGAGTACTGGAACGTGAACGCCGACGCGAAGCGCGCCTGCTCGACGACGCGCAGCGTCTCCTGGAAGTCCTCCTCGGTCTCGCCGGGGAAGCCCACGATGATGTCGGTGCTGATCGCCGCGTGGGGGATCTTCGCGCGCACACGGTCGAGGATGCCGAGGAACTTCTCCGACCGGTACGACCGGCGCATGGCCTTGAGGATGCGGTCGGAGCCCGACTGCAGCGGCATGTGCAGCTGCGGCATCACGTTGGGGGTCTCGGCCATGGCGTCGATGACGTCGTCGGTGAAGGCCGCGGGGTGCGGGCTCGTGAAGCGCACGCGCTCCAGCCCTTCGATGGACCCCGCGGCCCGCAGGAGCTTGCTGAACGCCTCGCGGTCGCCGAACTCGACGCCGTAGGAGTTCACGTTCTGGCCGAGGAGCGTCACCTCGATGGCGCCGTCGTCGACGATCGCCTGCACCTCGGCGAGGATGTCGCCGGCCCTGCGGTCCTTCTCCTTGCCGCGCAGCGCCGGCACGATGCAGAACGTGCAGGTGTTGTTGCACCCGACGGAGATCGACACCCAGGCGCTGTGCGTGGACTCGCGGCGCGTGGGAAGCGTGGAGGGAAACACGTCGAGCGACTCGAGGATCTCGAGCTGCGCCTCGCCGTTATGGCGCGCGCGCTCGAGGAGCGCGGGCAGGGAGCCCATGTTGTGGGTGCCGAACACGACGTCGACCCACGGCGCCTTCTCGAGGATGACCGATTTGTCCTTCTGCGCGAGGCAGCCGCCCACGGCGATCTGCATGCCCTCATGGGTGCGCTTGGTCTCCGCGAGGCGCCCGAGGTTGCCGTAGAGCTTGTTGTCGGCGTTCTCGCGCACGGCGCACGTGTTGATGACGACGATGTCGGCCTCGGCGCCGTCGGCGCGCACATAGCCTGCTGCCTCGAGCGATCCGCTCAGGCGCTCGGAGTCGTGCACGTTCATCTGGCAGCCGAACGTGCGCACCTCGTAGGTGCGCGGCACAGCGGTGCGCGGTGCCAGCAGGGTCTCGGTCATGCGGACAAGCTTAAGCGCGGGTTCCGCTACCGGAAGACAGGACCGCCGGACGGCGCGAGCGCCTGCTTCACGGCCGTCGAGACCACCGAGCCCGAGTAGCCCTTGCGCTGCAGGAACGCGCTGAGGCGCCGGGTGGCCGTGTCGGTGTCGTACGACCGCAGCTGCGCGGCGCGCTTGTGGGCGATCTCGAGCGCCTTCTCGAGCTCGTCGTCGTCGAGCCCCTCCATGGCGATCTCGATGGCCGTGGAGTCGAGCTGGCGCCGCCTGAGCTCGGCGGTGAGCGCGGAGCGGCCGAGGCCCTTGCGGTCGCGCAGCGTGCGCACGAGCGTCTCTCCGAGGGCGACGTCGTCGAGGAGGGCGACGGACTCGAGGCGCTCGACCTCGTCGTCCACCGCGCCTGCCTCGAACTCGCGGCCCCGGAGGTAGTCGCGCATCTCCCGGGACGACATGCCGCGTCTCGCGAGCGCGTGCATGCTCACGTTGCTGATGGGGGCGAAGGAGGTCTTGCGGGGCTTCTCCGCCGGGGCGGAGTACGCCGACACGTGGTCGCGCGCCTCCCGCTCGAGCTCGGCACGGAGGGATGCGACGCGCTCGTCCGCGGGCTCGGCGGCCCCCAGGTCGATGAACACGGGTGAGCGTCGCGCGGGCTCGTCGGTCGCTACGGGCTCGTCGGGGGCTACGGACTCGGGTATCGCCGCGGACGGCGAACGGGCCTCGTCATCGGACCCCGCCTCGTCCGGTCGGGACCGGAAGAGGTAGGTGACAGGGGCGATCCGTTCGCCGTCAGCGGTGCTCATGGTGCCGGCCCTACTGGCCGGACGCCGCAGCGAGCTGCGGCTCGGACTCCACGGCCATGACGGGCTCGGCCGTGGCGTGCTTCGCGCTCTTGGCCTCGGCGGCCACCGCGTCGGCAGCGGCCTTGGCGTCGCGCGCGATCTGCGCCTTCGCCTCTGCGCCGATGCCGAGCTTGAGCATGATCTTGTGCTCGATCTCGGCCGCGATCTTGGGGTTCTCGAGCAGGAAGTTGCGCGAGTTCTCCTTGCCCTGGCCGAGCTGGTCGCCGTCGTAGGTGTACCAGGCGCCCGACTTGCGGACGATCTCGTGCTCGACACCGAAGTCGATGAGGCTGCCCTCGCGCGAGATGCCGACGCCGTAGAGGATGTCGAACTCCGCCTGCTTGAAGGGCGGCGCCATCTTGTTCTTGACGACCTTGACGCGCGTGCGGTTTCCCACGGCCTCGGCTCCGTCTTTGAGGGTCTCGATGCGACGGATGTCGAGGCGCACCGACGCGTAGAACTTGAGCGCCTTGCCACCCGCGGTGGTCTCGGGGCTGCCGAAGAACACGCCGATCTTCTCGCGGAGCTGGTTGATGAAGATCATCGTCGTGTTGGTCGAGCTCAGGCCGCCCGTGAGCTTGCGGAGCGCCTGCGACATGAGTCGCGCCTGGAGGCCGACGTGGGAGTCGCCCATCTCGCCCTCGATCTCGGCGCGCGGCACGAGCGCCGCGACCGAGTCGATGACGATGAGGTCGATCGAGCCGGAGCGCACGAGCATGTCGGCGATCTCGAGGGCCTGCTCACCCGTGTCGGGCTGCGACACGAGGAGCGAGTCGATGTCGACACCGAGCTTGGCCGCGTACTCGGGGTCGAGCGCGTGCTCGGCATCGATGAACGCCGCGATGCCGCCGTTGCGCTGGGCGTTGGCGATGGCGTGGAGCGTGAGCGTGGTCTTGCCCGAGGACTCAGGGCCGTAGATCTCGACGATGCGGCCTCGCGGGAGGCCTCCGATGCCGAGCGCGACGTCGAGGGCGATGGACCCCGTGGGGATCACCTCGACAGGAGCACGGTCGTCGCTGCCCAGTCGCATGACCGAGCCCTTTCCGAACTGGCGGTCGATCTGCGCGAGGGCGGTCTCGAGGGACTTCTCGCGGTCTGCTGCTGAAGGCATCTGCTACTCCTGACTAGGTTCCTGTGCGGTCACAGGTGATCCGGCTGCCCATAGGCTGTCGATCCGCCGGCTCCCGATGGTGCAAGGGCTCCGGCCTCCCGACAAAGGCTGGTCTTACCTGGGTCACGCTACGCTCGCCGACCGACATTGCTGCGGACCGACGTGCGTGGCGTGGATAAAACCCGTCTTCGAAAGACGTTATGGATGAGAGTAGCAACACCCGAACGCATGTTCGAAGAGTTCCCTCGGGCGTGTCGGGACTACTTCTTGGGCTCGCGCTGCCCCACGCCGTAGCGGCGGTCCGGCGGCACGTCCGCCGCCGCGCACAGGGCGAGCCACACCTCGCGCGGGTTGACCCCCGCCTTGATGGCCTGCTGCGCGGTCATCCCGCCGACCGGGCCGAGCACGAGGTCGTGGGTGATGACGCGGCCGTAGGCCTCGCCGAACTCGTCGGATACCGCGAGCCAGAACTCGCTGAGCTTCATGGCTCAAGCTTAAACACGAACGCCCCGGCCTGATGACCGGGGCGTTCGAGCGATGATGGCTACCGCGAGACGAGGTCGCCGTCGAACTCGGCGACGAGCTCGTCGGGCAGCGTGTCGGGCACGGTGCTGCGGGAGATGGACTCGAGGCCCTCGATGACGGCGAGACGGTCGCCCACCTCGCGCATGATCACCGAGATGGGGGTGTCGAGCGCATCGGCGACGGACGCGAGGATCTCGGAGCTCGCCTCCTTCTGGCCGCGCTCCACCTCGCTGAGGTAGCCGAGCGCGACGCTCGCCTTGCTGGCGACCTGGCGAAGGGTGCGGCCCTTCTGCAGACGGAAGTCACGGAGAACGTCACCGATTTCTTGACGTACCAGAACCATTGGACCCTCCTTCTCTGACTGATCGTTGAGGCTAGCTTAGGTGAAGCGTAGCCACTCGTATCTGTGCGGTGCTTGTGAATTCATGACATGTAACGAGATCGAAACGCGCGGTATTCCCCGCGGTCAGCCGATCAGTTCTGCGAGCTCTACAAGTGATTCGTAGACCACGCGCGAACGGATCTCGTCGCGGGTGCCCCCCAGTTCGAGGAGCTTCGTGCGCACCTCGCTGCCGATCGCGAAGCCGAGGTAGACGGTGCCCACGGCGACCCCGCCCTGCGGGTCGGGGCCCGCGACCCCGGTCGTCGAGATGCCGATGTGCGCGGGCTCGCCGCCGACGGCGAGGTGCTCGCGCACCCCCGCGGCCATCTGTGCCGCGACGTCGGGATGCACGGGCCCATGGGCGGCGAGCACCTCGGCGTCCACGCCCAGGAGGGTGTGCTTGAGTGCGGTGTCGTAGGCGACGACTCCCCCGCGCACGACGGCGGACGCCCCCGGCGTGCGGATGAGCTCCGCCACGAGCAGCCCGCCCGTGAGCGACTCGGCCACGGCGATCGTCTGGTGCCGCGCCGTGAGCGTCGCGATGATCTCGGCGGCGACGTCGGTCACGCGCGTCCCGACCGCCAGGCCTGCCACAGGTACTCGATGCCCGAGTACACGGTGAGCGCGAGCGCGAGCCCCATGACCGTCCAGTTGACGATGTGCACCCAGTCGCCCAGCAGGGTCCAGAGCGGCACGAGGAAGAGCGACACCGCGACCGACTGGACTATCGTCTTGGCCTTGCCCGCGAACGACGCCGGGATCGCCCGGTCGCGCAGCGCGATGAACCGGTAGATCGTGATGCCGAACTCGCGCACGAGGATGACGATGGTCACCCACCACCAGAGCTCGCCGAGGATCGAGAGCGCGACGAGCGCCCCGCCGATGAGCACCTTGTCGGCGATGGGGTCGAGGATGATCCCCACGTCGGTCACGAGGTTGCGGCGCCGCGCGAGCTGCCCGTCGAGGCTGTCGGTCGCGATGGCGACGATGAACAAGCCGGCGGCGACGTAGCGCAGCACGCCCATCTGCCCGCCGTCCCACAGGAGCAGCCAGATGAAGACCGGGGCGAGCAGGATGCGCGCGACGGTGATGATGTTCGCGACGTTTCCCGTCGACGCTGGCGTCTCGCCCTTGCTCGCGACGCGGCCCTTCATGGAGTCGCGGACGACGCGGCCGGCGTCCATCGCGGAGTCGCGCACGGCGTTCGCGGCCTGGCCGGGGGTGGGGCGCTTGCCCGGTTCAGTCGCCACGCGTTCACTCCCGATCGGTAAGGCTCCAGGCGTCCTCGTCCGAGTCCCCGTCGACAACATCGTACTCGGCGAGCGATTCCGCAACTGCGTCACGGCTGGGAGTTGTCGAGGCCGGCATGGGGGCGTCGCCGCCACGCAGCTTCGCGAGCACGCCGGGCAGCTGGTCGGGCGTCACGAGCACGTCGCGGGCCTTCGAGCCCTCGGACGGGCCGACGATCTCGCGCGACTCGAGGAGGTCCATGAGGCGACCCGCCTTGGCGAAGCCGACGCGCAGCTTGCGCTGCAGCATCGAGGTCGAGCCGAACTGCGTGCTCACGATGAGCTCCGTGGCGGCGAGCAGCAGCTCGAGGTCGTCGCCGATGTCGGCGTCGATGTTCTTCTTCTCCGCGACCTGCTCGACGTCGTCGCGGTACTCCGGGCGGGCCTGCGCGATGACGTGCTGCACGACCGCCGCGACCTCGCTCTCGGAGACCCACGCGCCCTGCACGCGGATGGCCTTCGAGGCGCCCATGGGCAGGAAGAGCGCGTCGCCCTGGCCGATGAGCTTGTCGGCGCCCGGCTGGTCGAGGATGACGCGGCTGTCGGTCATGCTCGACACCGCGAACGCGAGCCTCGAGGGCACGTTGGCCTTGATGAGGCCCGTGACGACGTCGACCGACGGCCGCTGCGTCGCGAGCACGAGGTGGATGCCCGACGCGCGCGCGAGCTGCGTGATGCGCACGATCGAGTCCTCGACGTCGCGCGGGGCGACCATCATGAGGTCGGCGAGCTCGTCGACGACGACGAGGAGGTACGGATACGGCGAGAGCTTGCGCTCGCTGCCCGGCGGCAGCACGATCTCGCCCGCGACCACCGCGCGGTTGAAGTCGTCGATGTGGCGGAAGCCGAACGACGCGAGGTCGTCGTACCGCATGTCCATCTCCTTCACGACCCACGCGAGCGCCTCCGCGGCCTTCTTGGGGTTCGTGATGATGGGCGTGATGAGGTGGGGCACGCCGGCGTAGATCGAGAGCTCGACGCGCTTGGGGTCGATGAGCACCATGCGCACCTCGGCGGGCTTCGCCCGCATGAGCACCGAGGTGATCATCGAGTTCACGAAGCTCGACTTGCCGGAGCCCGTGGAGCCCGCGACGAGGAGGTGGGGCATCTTCGCGAGGTTCGCGACGACGAAGCCGCCCTCGACGTCCTTGCCGAGGCCGATGGTCATCGGGTGCACGCTCTTCGTGCTCGCACCCGAGCGCAGCACGTCGCCGAGCGAGACGATCTCGCGGTCCTTGTTCGGGATCTCGACGCCGATGGCGCTCTTGCCCGGGATCGGCGAGAGGATGTTGACCTCGTTCGAGGCGACAGCGTACGAGATGTTCTTGGCGAGCGCGGTGACGCGCTCGACCTTGACGCCGGGGCCGAGCTCGAGCTCGTAGCGCGTGACGGAGGGGCCGCGGCTGAATCCCGTCACCTTGGCGTCGACGCCGAACTGCGTGAGCACCTCGGTGATCGCCGTGATCACGTCGTCGGTGTCGGAGCTGCGGGCCTTGGGCGGTGTGCCCGGCGTGAGCAGGGATGCCGCCGGCAGCCGGTAGGCGGCGGTCGACTGCCGGGGTGCCGGCGCGGGGGCTGCCGTCTCGAACTCGCCGGCCTGCCCCTTCTCGCTCGCCGTGGCGTTGAAGCCCGGCAGGAGGCCGGGGCCGTCCTCGCGCAGTCCCATCGCGGACGGGTCGACCTCGCCCGTGAACCGCTTGACGGCCTCCTCGGCCTTGCGCAGGTCGTCCATGAGGTCGATCTGGAAGTCGTCGTCCGACGGGCGCGCGACGGGCGCGACGACGTCGGTGAGCTGCTCGTCCGCCGAGGTGCCGCGCGTGATGACGGGGCTGTCGAAGGCGGGCGCCTCCTCGGAACGGCTCGCCTTGTTGCGGCGCCACCACGGGATGTTCGCCGTGTCGTCGTCGAGCCCGAGGTCGGTGAGCGACCCGAACTCGACGGAGTCGTTCTTCGCGGCCTTGAGCGCCGCGCGCTCCTCGGGGTCCATGAGCTGCGCGCCGAAGAGGTACGAGTAGAGCTCGCGCAGGCGCGACCCGATGCGGTTCGGCGGCGTCTTGGTGATGATGAAGAGCGAGAGCACGAGCAGGGCGATGACGACGGGCGTCGCGAGCGCGCTCGTCCCCAGCCACAGGAGCGGCTGGGCGACGACCCAGCCGAGCAGGCCGCCGCCCTGAGCAAGCTTCTGCACGCCGTCGGTGGGCACGGGGGCGCCGCCGAAGATGTGGCACAGGCCGCTGATGGTGATGACGAGCAGGGTCGTGCCGATGCCGATGCGGCCGTTGTCGTGCACGCTCGACGGGTGGCGGAACAGCCAGATCGCGAACAGCAGCATGATGACCGGGAGCGCGAACGCCACGCGGCCGAGGAGCAGGCCGAACGTCCACGAGTCGAGGGCCTGGGCCACGGGGTCGTTGGGGTTGAACCACTCCACGATCGCGCCCACGACGGCGAGGACGAAGATCAGGAAGGGCACGCCGTCGCGGCGCTCCTCCTTGGCGAGGGTCTCCTTGCCGAGCAGGCGGAAGGCGCCGCCGGCGGCGTGGGCGAGGCCGAGCCACGCCTTGGTCAGCGGGCCGTCATCCTCGATCACTGTCTGCTTGCGCGCCGGCAGCTTCTTGGTGGGCTGGGTGCCGCGACCGCGCGCCGTGGACGTGCGCGAACGCGACGTCGCCCTGGTGCTCGTAGCCATGCGGTCCACGGTATCCCCGGGGTACGTCACCCCCCGGGAACGACACTCACGTGACGGAGGCGGCCTCTAGTAGCGGATCGCGTCGATGACCTTCACGCGCACGGCCACGAGCGCGGGCAGCAGCCCCGCGAGGGCGCCCACGAAGGTCGCCGAGCCGAGACCGATGAGGGCCGCCTCGAGCGGGAAGGCGGGGATGTCGCTGATGCCGGGCGCGATGAACTCGACGACCGTCGGGTTCTTCACGACGACCACCGCGATGAAGACGCCGACGACCCCCGCCGCGGCGGCCGCGACGACGCTCTCCATCATGACGGCGAAGAACACGCGGCCCGCGGTCGCGCCGAAGCTGCGCCGGATACCGATCTCGCGGATGCGCTGGCGCACGGTCACGAGCGAGATGTTCACGAGCCCGAGCGCCCCGAGCAGGAGCACGAGCACCGCGACGCCGCCCACGAGCAGCTTGATCGGCAGCAGCGGGTCGTCGCCCTGGTACACGAGGTAGTCCTGGCGGCTCACGTCGACCTGCCAGCCCTCCCCCAGCTCGCCCGCGATGTCGCGCTTGATGAGCTCGGTGAGCTCCTGGGAGATGTCGACCGGAACCCATGCCTCGAACTGCGGGTACATCTGTTGCACCTGCTGCGGAGTAGCGATGCCGACGAACGAGTCGTAGAGCATGAACATCGTCGGGTAGTCCTGCGCGTAGGGCATGTCGGGCGCGACGCCCACGATGACCGCGGTCACATCGCTCGAGCCCCGCAGGGTCACCGTGGGGTGGGTGCGGAGGTCGGGCGAGCCGAGCTTCTTCCACACCGTCTCGTTCACCACGAGGGCGGGGGCGAGCCGCTGGTCGTCCCCGTCGACGAACCAGCTGCCCTGCACGAGCTGCACGCGGTGCATGGTGCCGTAGCCGACGTCGACGAGCGTCGTGTCGACGGGCGTCACGCCGTCCACGAAGTCGACGCTCACCTGCGTGTACGTCGAGCGCGTCGTCCAGTCGACGGAGTAGCGCTCGGTCACCTCCGTGAACGCCGTGGAGAAGGTCTTGGCGTCGGGCGTCTGGCCCGTCGCCACGTTGTACGCGCTCACGAAGAGCGTCGCGGGGCGGCCCGACTGCCGCTCGTAGCTCTCGGTCGTCGCCTGCTGCGTTATCGCACCCAGGCCGACCACCGACGTGAGCGCCGCGACGGCCACGGCGACGCCGATGAGGCTCAGGAGCACGCGCGTGCGGTGGATGCGGATCTCGGCCCACGCCTCGACGAGGGCACCGATGAAGCCCGTCACAGCGTCACCTCCGGCTGGGCGAGCGCGAGCACGCGGTTCACGTCGACGGGGGCGAGTACTCCGCGGTCGAGACGGTAGTGGCGCCGCGCGAGCGCCGCGATGTTGGCGTCGTGCGTGATGGTGATGAGCGCGGCGCCCGAGTTCTGGGCCACCTCGTCGAGCAGGGCCATGACCGTCGACCCGGTCTCGACGTCGAGGGCGCCCGTGGGCTCGTCGGCGAGGATGAGGCGCGGCCCGCGCACGAGCGCCCGGGCGATGGCGACACGCTGCTGCTCGCCGCCCGAGAGCTTCTCGGGCATGCTCTGCGCGCGGTGGGAGAGCCCGACGCGGTCGAGCATCTCCAGCGCGATGCGCTCCCGCTGCCAGAACTGGCGGCCCGAGGCGTAGAGCAGGGGGGTCATGGCGTTCTCGAGGGCGGTGCGGCCGCCCAGCAGGTTGAACTGCTGGAAGATGAATCCCACATCCTTGCCGCGCGCGCGGTCGCGCTTCTTCGTCGACATGTCGGCGATGCGCACGCCGTCGAAGCGGATGTCCCCCTGCGTCGGGTTGTCGAGCAGCCCGAGGAGGTTGAGCAGGGTCGACTTGCCCGAGCCGGAGCGCCCCACGATGCTCACGTGGTCGCCCACGTCGACGGTGAGGTCGACGCCCCTGAGGATGTGCAGCGGCTCGTCGTCCGGCAGCTCGACGGTACGGGTGACGCCCTCGAGTTCGAGGAGCGTCACTTGCAGACCGACGATCCGTCGGGGTTGATGATGCACTCCCCCATGCCCGGCACCGCGTCGGCGCCCGGCACGAACTGGAGGATCATGTCGCCCTCCTTGACGCCGTCCTTGATCTCCACGTTGACGCCGTCGTTGAGCCCGAGGGTCACGGGCCGCACCTCGGTGGTGCCGTCCGGGAGCACGAAGTAGACGTTGCCCGTCTGCGCGGAGCCCTCGACGGCCGTGATGGGCACGACGAGCACGTTCTCGGCGACACCGCCCGCGATGACCATGCTCGCGGCGAGCCCGGGGAACACGGTCACGTCGGTGGGGACGGAGCAGCGCACGGTCGTCGTCGACGACGAGGCGTCCGAACCCGTGCCCGTGCCGGTGGAGGCGGAGATCGAGAGGCCGGTGCACGTGAACGGCGCTGGACCGCCGGTGATCGTCACCTGCGCCTCGGTGGGCCGGTTGAGCAGGCGGTACTGCTGCTCGGGAGCGATCGTGCCGCTCACGTTGAAGGTCGACGGCTGCACCTTGCCCACGTCGTCGCCGACCGAGAAGCTCTGGCCCTCGAGGGCTGTGAACGACGAGAGCGTGCCCGCGATGGGGGCGACGACAGTCTCGTAGTCGACGTACTGCGTGCCGTCGGGGTTGGTGATCTCGGCGCGGATCCTGAGGATCTCCGTGCCCGCGTCGACCGCCTGGCCGGCCGAGACGTACACGTCGCGCACGACTCCCGTGAGCGTGGCCTTGATCGGGACGGGCGCGTCGTTCGTCACCGTGCCCGTGACGGTCACGTCGTTCTGGATGGTGCCGAGGGCGACCGCCACCTGCGGCTCGACGATCTCGCCCGTGGGCTTCGCGGAGTCGTCGACGACGGGGTCGGCGAAGAACGCGATCTTCACGAGGGCCGCAGCGATGGCCGCGAATACGAGGATGCGGATGATGGGGAAGACCCACTTGCGCGCGATGGACATGACACTCCCCAGGGTTGGTGCAAGGTGTCCCGCCACACTATCCGCGGGCCGTGGTCAAGCGAATCATCCCAGAGGCGGATTAGACCAGCCCAACGTTCTCGCCGCGCGGGACGTCAGCGTCCTATCCTGACGCCATGCCGACATCCCCCGTGCGCAGCTTCCTGCGCCTGCGCACCACCGACGAGTCGCACCGCGTCACGACGCTCGAGCTGTTCTTCGACCTCGTGTTCGTCTTCGCGTTCACACAGGTCACGGGCTTCATGGCGGAGTCGCACAGCGCGGTCGGGGTGCTCCAGGGGCTCGTCATCCTCGCGATGCTGTGGTGGTCGTGGACGTCGTACAGCTGGCTCGCCAACCAGACCCGCATCGACGAGGGCATCGCGCGCGTCGGGTTCTGCGCGGCGATCGTGCTGCTGTTCATCGTGTCTCTCGCGATTCCCGAGGCCTTCGACGACCGCGAGGGCGGGCTGTTCGCCCCCGTCGTGCTCGTCGTCGCCTACCTGTTCATCAGGCTCATCCACGGCTTCGTCTACCTCGCGGCGGCCGGCGACGACGCGGGCCTGCGGCGCCAGCTCTACCGCTCGGTCTGGCCCATGGCGCTCGGCGTCGCGCTCATGCTCGCGGGCACGCTCGTGGGCGGCGGATGGCAGGTGTGGTTCTGGCTCGCGGGCATCGGCCTCGACGTGATGTTCACCTACTTCCTGTCGGTGGGCGGCGGATGGCGCGTGCAGTCCGCCGCGCACTGGGCGGAGCGGTACGGGCTCATCGTCATGCTCGCGCTCGGGGAGTCGATAGTCGAGATCGGCTTCGGCGCCGCGCAGGAACCGCTGGGCGCGGGCATCCTCGCGGCCTCGGTGCTCGCCGTCGGCCTGTCGATAGCGCTGTGGTGGATGTACTTCGACATCGTGTCGATCGGCGCGGAGAAGTACCTCGCGAAGCTGGGCGGCACGGATCGCGCCGACCTCGCGAGCGACGCCTACACCTACCTGCACTTCACTCTCGTGGCGGGCGTGATCATCTCGGCGCTGGGTGTCGAGAACGTGCTCGCCCACCTGGACTCCGAGCACGGGCTCGAGCTGTTCGGCTCGGTCGCCCTGTTCGGCGGCACGTCGCTCTACCTCGCGGGGCACGCCTTCTTCTGGCGGCGCGTGGCGCACCGCTGGCTGCCGTCACGGCTCATCGGGGCAGCGGTGCTGCTCGCCCTCATCCCCGTCGGGGCCGCCCTGCCGTCGCTCGCGGCGATCGCGCTCGCGACGGGGGTGACGGCGGCCGTGGTCGCGGTCGAGACCCTCACCTACTCGCGCGAGCGCGCCGCGGTGCGGTCGGGCGGGTAGACGCAGCTAGACGCAGCTCGCGTCGATGGTGTGGTACGAGGGCGCGTAGTACGCGACGTCGTTCGTCGTCGCGAGCATCTCGGAGACGGTGTCGGTCTCGTAGAACACCGAGAAGCGCAGCCAGCCCGTGTCGCCCTGGATGATGTACACGTCGCCGCGCGCGTCCGAGAGCGCGACCCCGATGCCCGGGTACGTGTCGAGCAGCTGCTGGCGCGTGCTGCCGATGCCGATGCCCTGGGCCGTCCTGATCTCGGTCGACCACACGACCTGGATGCCCGCGACCTTCGAGTCGCGCACCGCGACGCCGAAGGGCCGGTGGCCGCTCGCGTCGGCGGGGAAGGCGGCGACGGGGTACCAGCCGGTCTCGTCCGGCTGGCACTCGAGCGGCACGGGCTCGATGAGCGCGACGGCGGGGTCGATCGACGCGGGATCGGTGCCGAGCGGGAGCTGGTCGAAGCCCGCGGGCCCGATGATGAGCTCGCCGACGGCGGGCCGCGTGGGCTCCGGGGTCGGCGTCGCCGTGGGTGTCGCGGTCGCGGTCGCGGCGGGAGGCGCCGGGGCCCCCGTGGGCGGCTCCGCGACGGGCGCGGCGGTGCAGCCGGCGAGGGCGAGGAGCGCGAGGGCTCCCACCACGGTGATCCTCATGCAGCCAGTATGAGGCAGATTCAGCGTTGCGGCATCCGCAGCATCGTGGTCGAGTCCCCCACGCGCCCGACCGGCACGAAGCCCTGCTTGCGGTAGAGCTCCTCCGCGGGGTTGCCGTCCTCGACGCTCAGGCTCAGCCCGCCCTTCGCCGCGGCGATGATCGCCGTGAGCAGGGCCCTGCCGATGCCCTCGCCGCGACGGCCCTCGACGACGCCCATGCCGAGCTCGGGGATCTCGTCGGAGACGAAGCCGTAGCCCGGCTCGTCGGCGGTGAAGTAGCGCCACCAGACCGCCCCGGCCTGCTCACCCTCGCGCTCGGCGACGAGCCCGAAGTCGGTGGGGCGCGGGAATCCGCCGAGGTACTGCTGGAACGTCGCATCCTCGCGCCAGTGGGCGGCGCCGCGCGCGGTGGAAGGGTTCCAGTCCATCGCGATGACGAACACCTCCTCGAGGAAGGGCAGGTCTGCCGCGGTAGCGCGGCGCGTGGTCGTCATGGCCCGACCCTACGCCTCGATCGTGTCGCCCCGCGCCAGGTCGTGGCGGGTCACCGCGTCGAGCAGCACGCCCACCATCTCGCCGGGCCCCGCCGACTTCTGGATCTTGCGGAACGACTCGATGCCCGTGACCGTCGCCGCCAGGGTCGTTCCGTCGGCCCTGCGCACGGTCACGGCATCGCCCACGGCGAGCACCCCCGCCGCGATCGTCCCCGTCGCGACGGTGCCGCGGCCCGTGATGAAGAACACGTCCTCGACATCCAGGCGGAAGGGTCGCGAGCCCGCCGTGGACGAGAAGTCCGCGACCGTCGTGTCGTACTCGGTGCGGCCGAACAGCCGCCCCCAGAACCCCACTAGGCCTCGATGACCACGGGCACGATCATCGGCCGGCGGCGGTGCTGGGTGTTCACCCAGCGTCCGACCGTGCGGCGCACCACCTGCGCGAACGCATGCGTGTCGCGCGTGCCGTTCTCGGCGGCGTCGGTGAGCGCCTTGAGGATCTGCGGCTTGACCGTGTCGAAGACGTTCTCGTCCTCCGCGAAGCCCCTCGCCTGGATCTCCGGGCCCACGATGACCTTGCCGGTCTGCGGGTCGATCGCGACGAAGATCGAGATGAACCCCTCCTCGGCGAGGATGCGGCGGTCCTTGAGGTCGGCGTCGGTGATCTCTCCCACGCTCGACCCGTCGACGTACACGTAGCCGAGGTCGAGCTGGCCGACGACGCGCGCCTCGCCTGCGCGGAGGTCGATGACCGTGCCGTTCTCGCCGATGAAGGTGTTCTCCTCGGGCACGCCCGTCGCGATCGCGAGGTTCGCGTTGGCGACGAGGTGGCGCTGCTCGCCGTGCACGGGCAGCACGTTGCGCGGCTTGAGGATGTTGTAGCAGTAGAGCAGCTCGCCCGCCGCGGCGTGGCCCGAGACGTGCACCTTCGCGTTGCCCTTGTGCACGACCGTCGCGCCGAGCTTCATGAGCCCGTTGATGACGCGGTAGACGGCGTTCTCGTTGCCGGGGATGAGCGACGACGCGAGGATGACCGTGTCACCCTTGCCGACCTCGATCTGGTGCTCCATGTTGGCCATGCGCGCGAGCACGGCCATGGGCTCGCCCTGGCTCCCCGTCGACATGTAGACGAGGCGGTTGTCCGGCAGGTCTGCGGCCTTCTTGGCGTCGAGGAGCACGCCGTCGGGGACCTTGAGGAACCCGAGGTCCGCCGCGATGCCCATGTTGCGCACCATCGAGCGGCCCATGAGCACGACCTTGCGGTCGTTGGCGACGGCGGCGTCGAGCACCTGCTGCACGCGGTGCACGTGGCTCGAGAAGCTCGCGACGACGACCCGGCGCGGCGCCTTGGCGATGACGGCCTCGATGACGGGGCCGATGTCGCGCTCGTTGGGCGTGAAGCCGGGCACGTCGGCGTTCGTGGAGTCGGGCAGGAAGAGGTCGACGCCGGCCTCGCCCAGGCGCGCGAACGCGCGCAGGTCGGTGATGCGGTCGTCGAGCGGCAGCTGGTCCATCTTGAAGTCGCCCGTGTGCAGCACGACGCCCGCCGAGGTCTTGATCGCGACGGCGAGCGCGTCGGGGATCGAGTGGTTGACCGCGACGAACTCGAGCCCGAACGGTCCGACCTGCTCGGTCTGCCCCTCCGCGACGGTGTGCGTGTAGGGCTGGATGCGGTGCTCCTTGAGCTTCGCCTCGATGAGCGCGAGCGTGAGCGTCGACCCGATGAGCGGGATGTCCTGCCTCAGCTTGAGGAGGTAGGGCACCGCGCCGATGTGGTCCTCGTGGCCGTGCGTGAGCACGATGCCGAGCACGTCGTCGAGACGGTCGCGGATGGGGCTGAAGTCCGGGAGGATCAGGTCCACACCGGGCTGCGTCTCCTCGGGGAAGAGCACCCCGCAGTCGACGACGAGGAGCTTGCCGTCGATCTCGTAGATGGTCATGTTGCGCCCGATCTCGCCGAGTCCGCCGAGGGGCGTGACACGGAGGGTTCCGGGTGCGAGGGCTGGTGGGTCGAAGACCGTAACAGGCATGTGCTGCTTTCTAGCGGGTGGTTCCCGCCACTTTGGGGAGTGCTCCGCCGGCGGCCGCGTTGCGGTCGGGTCGGAAGTTGTCGAAGCTCACGCCCGGGATGTCCTTGACGAGGGCGAGGTCGTCCTCGATGATCGCGGCCTCGTTCTCCTCGGGGCCGACGAGGGGCAGGCGCACGCGCGGGCTGTCGATGCGGCCGAGCCCGTGCAGGATGTACTTGGCCGCGACGGTGCCGGGCACGTGCGTCATGACCGCGCGCACGAGGGGCTCGAGGGCCTTGTGCGCCGCGGTGGCCGTCGCGAGGTCGCCGGCGTTCACGGCGTCGACGATCTGGCGGTAGGGCGCTGCCGTGATGTTCGCGGTGACGCCGATGAGCCCCGTCGCGCCGATGGCGAGGTGCGGGAGCACGTTCGCGTCGTCGCCCGAGAAGTAGAGGAGGTCGGTGTTGTTGAGCACGCGGCTGACCTCGCTGAAGTCGCCCTTGGCGTCTTTGACGGCGAGGATGTTCGGGTGCTTCGACGCGCGCAGCAGGGTCTCGTACTTGATCGGGATGCCCGTGCGGCCCGGGATGTCGTAGAGGATGACCGGCAGCTCCGTCGCGTCGGCGATGAGCCGGAAGTGCGTGAGCACGCCCGCCTGGGTGGGCTTGTTGTAGTAGGGCGTGACGATCATGGCCGCGTCGGCGCCGGCCTTGACCGCGGCCTTGTGCAGCTCGATGGCGTGGGCCGTCTCGTTGGAGCCGCCCGCCATGATGATCTTCGCCCGGCCGTTCGCGACCTTCTTGGCGACCTCGACGAGGCGCAGCTTCTCGGGGTCGGTGAGGGTCGAGGTCTCGCCCGTGGTGCCGCTGATGACGATGCCGTCGCTGCCCGCCGTGATGACGTTCTCGATGTGCTTCTCGACGCCGGGCCAGTCGACCTCGCCGTCGGCTGTGAACGGGGTGATGAGGGCGACGAGCACCTGTCCGAACGGATTGTCGATAGTCACGGGTTACAGGCTATCGCTTACGGCGCGACGCGGCCGTTGCCGTTGAAGGCCTCGTGGGTGAGCGGCATGAGGCCGGCCCACAGGTCCTCCATCTTCTCGGCCGCCATCTCGATCTCGCGCTGCGGGAACGACGGGAAGTGCGATCCCTCGTGCTTGGTGCGCAGCGAGAGGAAGTTCATGAGCGAGCGGGCGTTCACCGTCACGTACATCGACGAGTAGATGCTGAGCGGGAGCACGATGCGCGCGACCTCCCGGGCGATGCCCGCCGCGAGCATCCGCTGGTACGACTCGTACGCCTCGGTCGCGACGCGCTTCGCCTCCGAGAGGGCGAGCTCGGTCTGCTCGGAGCTGCCGGGCAGGAAGTCGTAGGCGCCGGCCTTGCCCACCTGCACGAGGTTGCGCTCGGGCCCGGGCACGTAGAAGACGGGCTTGAGCTCGCGGTACCGTCCGCTCTCCTCGTTGTAGGAGGCGATGCGGTGCCGCATGAACTCGCGGAAGACGAAGATGGGCGCCTGCACGTAGAACGTCATCGAGTTGTGCTCGAAGGGCGAGCCGTGGCGGTCGCGCATGAGGTAGTTGATGAGGCCCTTCGAGCGGGATGCGTCGAGCTCCGCGTCCTGCGCCGCCTCGAGGGTCTGCTCCCCCTGCGTCGAGACGCGCGCCGCGAACAGCACGTCCGAGTCGTGGGCGCTCGAGCGCACGAGCTCCACGGTGACATCGGAGCGGAACTCGGGCGAGGGCGAGGGCGAGGGCGATTCGGTCTCAGGCACGGCCTCACGATAACCGACCGGGCACCCGTAACAGACCGCAACACTCCCCCACGGGCGAGGTCGCGGCCGTACCGTGGCTGCACCATGACCGCAGCCCTCGTCCTCGTCGCGCTCGTCGCCGTCGCGACCGCGCTCGGGCTCGTGTGGCGGTCGCAGCAGGGCCGCATCCGCCGCACCGAGGGCGGGGATGTGATCCGCGCGTCCGACCTGCCCGGCGTGGCCAGGCTCGCCAGAGGTGCGACCCTGCTCCAGTTCTCCACGGAGGTGTGCGCCCCGTGCCGGGCCACCCACGTGGTCCTCGGGGATGTCGCATCCTCGCGCTCGGACGTCGAGCACGTCGACCTCGACCTCACCCACCGCCCGGACCTCGCGAGCCGGTTCCGGATCATGCAGACGCCGACCACGCTCATACTCGACAGGAAGGGCGTCGTGCGCGCGCGCATAGGAGGGGCGCCCCGCCGGGACGCCGTCACCCACGAGCTCGAGAGGATCCTCGCAGCATGACCGAACGTCAGGGAATCGACCCCCGCGGCCCGCGCTTCAGCGCGGGCATCACCGCCGTGCTCCTCCTCGTCGTGATCGGCCTGTCGCTCTCGGGCGCGACGATCGCCGCCACGGTGCTCTTCGCCGCCATCACCGCGCTCTTCGCGTGGGGCGCGTTCGCCGGAGTGCAGCGCCACCCCTACGGCGCGGTCTTCCGCACGCTCGTCCGGCCGCGCCTCAAGCCCCCCGCCGAGCTCGAAGACCCGGTGCCGCCGACCTTCGCGCAGGGCGTCGGGTTCGTCATCACCCTCGTGGGGCTCGTGCTGGGCATCCTGGGCGTGCCGTACGCGGTCGTGGTCGCCGCGGCCCTGGCCTTCGTCGCCGCGTTCCTCAACTCGGTGTTCGGCTACTGCCTCGGCTGCCAGATCTACCTGCTGCTCGTGCGCGCGGGAGTGCTCGGCCGCGCGAAGGGTGCCGCTGCGGCCTGAGCGCGCCTAGTCTGGGACTGACGAAGGGACACACCAATGGCAGTCACCAGCGAAGCTACGACACTCTGGTTCGGAGACCTCATGGCGGGGTCGGGCACCACATCGCTCGACTCGTCCGACGCGGCGGAATTCCCCGTCACGTGGGCGGCGCGCTCGGAGGGCGTGTCGGGCAAGACCAACCCCGAGGAGCTGCTCGGGGCCGCGCACTCCGCGTGCTACTCGATGGCGTTCGCCCACGCGCTCGCGGGCAACGGAACGGCGCCCGAGAGCCTGCAGGTGACCGCCGCGGTGACGTTCGTGCCCGGTGAGGGCATCACGGGCAGCCACCTGCTCGTGAGCGCCAAGGTCCCCGGCATCTCGGAGGAGGACTTCCAGCGCATCGCCGAGGACGCCAAGCAGAACTGCCCCGTCTCGCAGGCGCTCGCGGGCATCCCCATCACGCTCGAGGCGAGCCTGGCCTGATCATGAGGGTTCTCGTCGCGGGGGCGTCAGGATTCATCGGCCGCGAGCTCGTGCGCCAGCTCGAGGCCGACGGCCATGAGGTGCTCAAGCTCGGCCGCGGCACCCCGCGCTCCGGCGACGAGTACCTGTGGCTGCCCGACACGCAGACCGTCGATCCGCGCGCGCTCGAGGGCACGGACGCCGTCGTCAACCTCGCGGGGGCGTCGACCGGCCGCATCCCGTGGACGCGCTCGTACCAGCGCGAGATCCTCTACTCCCGCATCAACGGCACCGACACCCTCACGCAGGCGATGGGCCGTGCGGCGAACCCGCCGACGGTGTTCCTGAGCGGCTCGGCGGTCGGCTACTACGGGGACCGGCCCGGCGAGGTGCTCACCGAGACGTCGTCGAAGGGTGGGGGCTTCCTCGCCGACGTCGTCGACGCGTGGGAGCAGGCCGCCCGGCTCGCGCCCGACGGCACGCGTGTCGTGATGTTCCGCACGGGGCTCGTCGTGGGCGACGGCGGCGCGTTCACGCCGCTCATCCCGCTCACGCGGCTGGGCCTCGGCGCGCGCTTCGGCAGCGGCCGGCAGCACTGGCCGTGGATCTCGCTGCACGACGAGGCCGCCGCCATCCGGCACCTTCTCACGTCGCAGCTCGAGGGCGTCGTGAACCTCGTGGGCCCCGCGCCCGCGACGTCCCGCGAGGTCACCGACACGCTCGCCGACGCCCTGCACCGCTGGCACCCGTGGGCGATCCCCGAGTTCGCCGTCAAGCTCCTCGGCGAGGCCGGCACCGCCCTGCTGCTGCAGGATCAGGACGTGCGCCCCGACCGCCTGCTCGCCGACGGGTTCGTGCACCGCGACGCGACCCTCGGCGCCGCTATCGACCAGCTCGTTCGAGCGCTATAGCCCTGCGCGTCGCCCACCGGGCGCGCCCGCGGTCGCCGCTCGCGTCGTAGGCGAGCCCGAGGCGCAGCCACGCGCGCCACGACTCCGGCTCAGCCTCGACCGCCTCCTTGTACTGCGGGAACTCCGCGTCGGCGGCGGCGGGATCGGGGCGCCCCGACGGCAGCCGCGGCAGGTCGTCGACCGGCAGCCCGCCCTCGGCCCCGAGCAGGCGCACGAGGCGCTCGCCCCGCGCCACGAACACGATGTCGGCGACGAGCACGCCCGCGCCGAGGAACGGCAGCACGATGAGCGCGAAGCCGATGGCCTTGGCGATGGGCTCGTCGTCACCGATGAGCAGCAGCGCGTAGTTCGTCACGAAGACGAGGTAGAGCACGAGGAGCGCCGCCATCACGAGGGCGGCGACGCGGGCCCGCACTACTTCTCGAGACCGAGGTCGATGAGCTTGTCGAGGCCCACGACGACGCCGCGCGCGGTGCGGGCGGCGCGCAGGGCGAGCAGGATCCCCGCCTCGTAGGCGTTGGGGGCGAGCGTCTCGTGGCTGAGCGTGAGCACCTCGCCGTTGCCGCCGAAGATGACGTCCTGCTTGGCGACGACCCCCTGCATCCTCAGGCTGTGGATGGGGATGCTCGACACCTGCTGCCCGCGCGCGCGCTGGTCGACGTGCGGGGCGACGACGGGGCCGAGCGAGCCGCGCGCCGTGCCCATGAGCTCCGCCGTGCGCACGGCGGTGCCCGACGGGGAGTCGACCTTCGACGCGTGGTGCGCCTCGATGATCTCGATGGAGTCGAAGAAGCGGGCGGCCATGGTCGCGAAGCTCGTGGCGAGCACGGAGCCGATGGAGAAGTTGGGGACGATGATGACGCCCACGGCGAGGTTGCCCGCGATGGTGCGCTCGAGGGTCGCGATGCGCTCGTTCGACCAGCCGGAGGTGCCGACGAGCACGTTGATGCCGTGCGCGACCGCGTACTCGACGACGCCCTGCGAGACGGCGGGCAGCGTGACGTCGACGGCGATGTCGGCGCCGAGCATGTCGCTCAGCTCGCCCTTCGAGTCGATCTGCGCGACGAGCTCGAAGTCGTCGGACGCCTCGATGATCTGCGAGGCGAGCTGGCCCATCTTGCCGGTTGCGCCGACGACGGCGACCTTCGTTGTCATCCCGCAAATCTACCAAGGGCGCGCGCGGACCATTGTTGCGCGGTTTCCCTACTGCGCTGACGGGCAAGGGACGGGCAGGATGACCGCATGGCCACCGTCACGCGTCCCGCTTGGATCACCATCGCCGCGGTCTCCGCCCTGCTCCTCGCCGGGTGCACGACCACCGCCGGCTCCGACACCGCAGGAGGCGGCGAGAGCGCGGGCGACGGGGGCGGCGACACCGCGTCCAGCGGCGCGTGCCCGGCGGTCTCGGGCTACGAGCTGTTCTCGAGCGACCTCGTCACGGCCGCGCCCGAGTCCGGTGCCGTGTACGGCGACGGCTCGACCCTGAGCTTCACGCTCGCGATGGGCGCGGGCTACTCCCCCACGCTCGACCTGACCTACCTCACCGATGCGGGCACGCCCGTCATCCTCGGCAGCCAGAACCTGCTCGACAACGGCGACGGCACCTACAGCAACAACCTCAACGTCTTCGACTCCGACGCCGACGGACGGCCCGGCTTCGCGAGCGTCACGATCGTCAAGGACGACACCTTCGAGGCCCCCGCCGGCCAGGAGGGCGCGTCCCAGCCCATCCTCGGCACCTACTGCATCACCTTCGCCGTCGAATAACCTCGGTGGGTGGTGACCTACCAGCCGACATCGGTCGAGGATGCGACGGCGCACGCCCTCCTCGCCGAGTACTTCGCGTACCGCTCCGCGACCTTCCCGAACCCCGCGGGCTACACGACGACCTTCCCGACCCCGTCGCAGTTCGTCGAGCCCGAGGGCGTCTTCCTCGTCGTCGAGGATGACGGCGCCGCCATCGGGTGCGGCGGCATCCGCTCCCTCGGCGCGGGTCGCTTCGAGGTCAAGCACCTCTGGCTGCAGCCCGCCACGCAGGGCCGCGGACTCGGCCGCGCCCTCCTCGCGGAGCTGGAGCGCCGCGCGCTCGAGCTGGGCGCGACGGAGCTCGTGCTCGACACCAACGCGAGCCTCGAGGCCGCGGGCGGCCTCTACCGCTCGAGCGGCTACGTCGACATCGAGCCGTACAACGACAACCCGAACGCGACGAACTGGTACCGGAAGGTGCTGGCGCGCTAGAACGGCTGCAGCTCCGGCATGCCCGTGCGCAGCTCGACGGGCAGGTGCCCGAGGTCGTTGTGGGCGATGAGCACGGGCGGCTTGGCCGAGCGGATGCGGATGATCGTGAGCCCGCAGTTGGCCTGGTTGAGGCCGAGCCAGCGCCAGTTCGGACCGCCCATGACCTCGCGCACGAACCACGAGATGACGAAGTTGTGGGTCACGATGAGGTCGTGGCGGTCCTCGCGCGCGGGGGCGAGGAACTCGGCGACGGCGTCGGCCATCTGCGCCTCGCCCGCCTCGATCTCCTCCGGCGTGATCGACCCGAAGAACGCGTCGAAGGCCTTGGGCATGTCGGGCTCGGGGCCGCTCGGGATGCAGTCCATGAGCAGGGCGTGCGGCCTCGACTCGAGGGCCGGCATCCTCTCGGTCATGATCGCGGCGGTCTCCGCGGCGCGCTGGAGCGGAGAGTGCCACGCCCGCGCGAACGGCACGCCGCTCAGGCGCTCGGCGATGGCCGTGGCCTGGCGCTTGCCCTTGGGCGAGAGCGGTCCGTCGGGCAGGCCGTACTCGGCATCCTGCTGCTCGCCGTGGCGCACGAGGTAGACGTAGTGGGCCATCAGGAGACCCCCGCCGACGAGAGCCCCGCGAACGACCTCTCGTCGACCGATCCGACTGCCGCGATCGAGACGGGCCGTGAGGCGAGCTCCTGCGCGAGCTCCTGCACGCCCTCGGCGGTCACACCCGCGAGGCGCCGCAGCGACTCGTCGAGGTCGACGAACTCGCCGAGCGTGAGCTCGCTGCGGCCGAGGCGCGACATGCGCGTGTCGGAGTCCTCGAGGGCGAGCGCGGAGGCGCCGCTCAGCTGGCCCACGGCGCGGCGCATCTCCTCGGGCGTGGCACCGCCCTGGGCGAGTCCGCGGAACTCCTCAAGCATGAGCTCGGCCACCTGCGCGGCCTTGCTCGGCGAGCATCCCGCGTAGATGCCGAAGAGCCCCGCGTCGGAGTAGCTGGGTGCGAACGAGTAGACGGAGTAGGCGAGCCCGCGCTTCTCGCGGACCTCCTGGAAGAGCCGGCTCGACATTCCGCCGCCCAAGATCGAGTTGAGCACGCTCAGGGTCGCGCGGCGCTCGTCGCCCGCGGCGAGGCCGGGCACCCCGGCGATGATGTTGGCCTGCTCGATGGGGCGCTTGACGGCGACGAGCGGGCTGCCGCGCTCGATGAGGTCATGGGTGGCGTCGCGGCGGTCCACGGGCGCGGCCTCGACCGAGAGGTCCCAGCCCGCGCGCTCGAGGGCTGCCGTCACGCCGCGCACGAGCTCGTCGTGGTCGACGGCGCCCGCCACCGTGATGACGAGGTCTTGCGCGCGATAGTTGGCGCGGTAGTGCTCCCACACGGCCTCGCGCGTCACCGCGCGGATCGTCTCCGGGCTGCCGCCGATCGGCCGACCGAGCGGATGCCCGCCCAGCACGGCCTCGAAGAAGCGCTCGCTCGTGACATCCGACGGGTCGTCGTCGGCCATGGCGAGCTCCTCGAGGATGACCCCCCGCTCGGTCTCGAACTCGCCGGGCTCGAGCGTCGACGACGTGAACATGTCGGCGAGCACGTCGACGGCCATGGGCAGGTCGCGATCCTGCACCTTGGCGTAGTAGCAGGTGTACTCCTTGGCCGTCATCGCGTTGTGCTCGCCGCCCACGGCGTCGAACGACACCGCGATCTCGAGGGCGCTGCGCGTGGGCGTGCCCTTGAACAGGAGGTGCTCCAGGAAGTGTGTGGAGCCGTAGGTGAAGGGCTGCTCGTCGCGGGACCCGACGGCCACCCAGTAGCCGATCGTCGAGCTGCGGGAGCCCGGCACGGACTCGCTGAGGATGCGGACACCGCTCGGCAGCACCGTGCGTCGCACGAGCGAGTCGCCGGATGCCGTGAACGAGAGCTCGGCAAGGTCGAGCGGGAGGGAGACTGCGCCGTTCATCACCGTCGAGCCTACGTCACCACCCCCACGGCCGAGACGGGGTTGTCCACGACCCCCCGAACTGGGGTACCGGCATGCGGACAAACAGACTGGTCTGTCTGTCCTCCCGTGTTACAGTCTTTCCCACAGGCACCCGAAGCCTCACCACCCGAACCGCGGCATCCCCCGAATGCCGCACACCCCACCCGAATGGAGTTGCGTTGTGATGGTCGTCGAGTCTGCTCCGGCCACACAGCGCGCTCCGGAGGTGCAGCGCGCTCCGGCGAAGGGCCGCATCCTCGACACGGCGAACGTGCTCTTCTACGAGGACGGCATCCGCAACGTGGGCGTCGACCGCATCATCAGCGCGTCGTCGGTCACGAAGGCCACGTTCTACAAGCACTACCGCGCCAAGGACAACCTGATCGTCGAGTACATCACCGCACGTCACCACACGGTGCGCGCGAATGTCGAGGCGATGATCGCGGCGGGCCCCGACTCCGAGGCCGTCCTGCGCGGATTCGTCGCGGCCGTGATCGCCGAGATCGACAGCCCCGGCTTCCGCGGCTGCCCGTTCATCAACGCCGCCGCGGAGTTCCCCGACGCCGAGCATCCCGTGCGCCAGGTCGTCACCGCGCACCGCGAGTGGTACGTCGACACCCTCTCCGAGCTGCTGCGCCAGATGGGCCACCCGGTTCCCGGCGACGGTGCAGACGAGCTCCTGCTCGCGCGCGACGGCGCACTCTCCGGCGGATACGCGGGCGACTCGATCGCCGCATCCGCGGCCCTGCAGCGCATCGCCGACCGCGTCCTCTCGGAGGCGCTCCTAGCGGAAGCGCGCCCCGCGCGCTAGACCCCCCTCTCGGCGGCCGACCCTCACTAACGTGGAGGGGCGCCGCGACGCTGGATCGCGGCGGGGGTGCCACTCCTCACGAGAATTGAGGTCGACACAATGCAAGTCTCCCTGCTCCTCATCATCACCGTCGTCGCGGCGGCGCTCGCGCTCTGGGACGGCATCGTCCGGGTCCGCGGGCGGAGCAACTCCATAGTCTCGATAATCCAGATCATCGCGGCGGCCCTCATGCTGCTCGCGCTGTTCGGGATCGTCGTGACCTCGCTCGGCGTCGGGATCCTCGCCGTCATCCTGGTGATCGTCCTGATCCTCCAGCTCATCCTGCGCGGGTCCACCCGCCGCAAGGGCGCGGCGATCACGATCATCGCGCTCGTGCTCAACGCGATAGTCGTCATCGTCGCGTTCGGGCTCTTCTCGATCCCCGGCCTCAGCTAGAAGCTGCCGGAACCGAAGGCCGCGTTTCCCTGGGGGGCGCGGCCTTCGCCGTGTGCGGGGCGCGCTACGCGGAGACGCGGTCGAGATCGGCGACCTGGTGGCGCGTGAGCTGCACGTGCGCGGCGGCGGTGAGGTCGAGCACCTGCTCCGGCCGGCTCGCCGACACCACGGGAGCGACGACGTTGGGCTTCGTGAGCAGCCACGCGAGGGCGATGGATGCGACGCTCGCATCGTGCGCCGCGGCGACGGCGTCGAGGCACGCGAGGATGCGCAGGCCGCGCCGGTTGAGGAGTTTCGCGACCTCTCCGCCCCGCTCGTTCTTCGCGAGGTCGGCGCGCTGGCGGTACTTGCCCGTGAGGAAGCCGCTCGCGAGGGCGAACCGCGGCATGACGCCGAGGCCCTGCCGCGCGGCAACGTGGGCGAGGTCGCCCTCGTACTCGCTGCGGTGCATGAGGTTGTAGTGGTTCTGCAGCGCGGCCATGGGCGCGACGCCCAGCTGGGCGGACGCGATGCGCGCCTCGATGAGCCGGTTGCCGGTGTGGTCCGAGCCGCCGAAGTGGCGCACCTTGCCCGCGCGGATGAGCTCGTCGACGGCGAGGAGCGTCTCCTCGAACTCGACGGCCGGGTCGTCGATGTGCAGGTAGAGCAGGTCGATGTGCGAGACGCCGAGGCGCTCGAGCGAGGCCTCGACGGCGCGCGTGAGCACGCGCGCGCGCAGACCGGGGTTCTCGGCGCTCTTGCCGACCTTGGTCGCGATGACCATGCTGTCGCGGTTGCGCCGCGCCCGCAGCCAGTTGCCGATCATGATCTCGCTGCGGCCCGCCGCGTACGAGTCGGCCGTGTCGATGAAGTTGCGTCGTCCGCGGTCCACCCGAACACGTTGCCGCTCATGGCGAGCGGGAACACCGTGAGGTCGGAGAGGCCGATCGTGCGCGGGCGGGCGGGGCGCGCGCCGACGATCGCGGCGGTCTCCCCCGTCGTCGGTATCATCCTGCTCACGTCCACCTGCGTCATGTGTCCCTCCCCCGAGGCCTGATCCCACTGTATTGATGAGGTGACGCCGGAAAGGTGAGGACTCCCCGATCGTTACGACACCGTGTCGGACTGGTCGGGCCCAACGTTTCGCAGCTGTTGTGCGTCTTGACCATTAAGACCACAGTTCGGAGGAGACATGACGCAAGGCAGCACCCCCAATAGGAGGCCCCGCCTCTGGCTCGCGTTGGGCGCCGTGCTCGCCCTCGTGGGCATCGCCGTGCTCTGGCCGCTGCAGCACGTGGGCCAGGTGTGCGTGCTCATCTACCCCGCGCCGCCCGGGTGCGGCGCCGCGGAGCCCCGATGGGCGCCGCTCGTGGGCATCGGGCTCGTCATCGCGCTCCTCGCCGCGCAGGTGGTCGTGTACGCGACCGCGGCCCGGCCGCGGACGCCGCTCATCCTGCTCTCCGCGGGCATCGTCGTGGTGGTCGCTCTCGCCGCAGCGGTCGTCGCGCTCTCGCAGACGGGCATCTGGGACCCGTACCAGCCTCCCGTCATCATCGACTAGCTGGCACGATGGGGGGATGACGACCCCCAACGACCCCTTCCACCGCCTCCCCGAGGTGCCGGCGTTCACGCTCACGAGCCCCGATTTCGAGGAGGGCGGCACGCTGCCGCAGTGGGCCCGCTCGGGCATCGCGGGGGCCGGCGGCGAGGACCGCTCGCCCACGCTGCACTGGAGCGGTGCGCCCTCGGGCACGAAGAGCTTCGCGCTCACGATGTACGACCCGGACGCGCCGACCGGCAGCGGTTGGTGGCACTGGGCCGTGTGCAACATCCCCGCGACCATCACCGCCCTGCCGCAGGACGCGGGCAACCCCGAGGCGGGCCTGCTGCCCGCGGGCGCGGTGACCCTGCCGAACGAGATCCGGCTCGCGCGCTACCTCGGCGCCGCGCCGCCCGCGGGCCACGGCGAGCACCGCTACTACTTCGTGCTGAGCGCGCTCGACGTCGAGCGCCTCGACGTGCCGGCCGACAGCACGCCCGCGTACCTCGGCTTCGTGCTGCGCGACCACATCGTGGCGCGCGCGGTGCTGAGCGGCCGCTCGGAGACCGTCTAGGACGCGCTGCGGCGGTACTGCGGGATGCGCGCCCGCGCGCGAGCGCGCGCCTTCGTGATCGAGACGGCCACGACGACGACCACGACCGCCGCGGCGAGGGCGATCCAGACGAACCAGGCGCTGTCGAGCCAGGTCGACACATCGGCGACGAAGCTGTCGAACGGCGTTGTGATTCGGGCCACGCGCTCACCCTAGGGCGGCAAGCGCTTGACCTGATGCCCCCCTTTGGGGGGCAGACCGGTGCGCCCGTCCCGGCACGCAAAAGGCCCCCTTCCGAAGAAGGGGGCCTTTCGTCTTACCCGGCGCCTGGCGAGAGGCCCGGGCAGATCTCTGGCTGCTAGCCCTCGGCAGGAGCCTCCGGGCCCTCCGACGCGGCAGCAGAGCTGTCGGTGTCGGCGGGGTCGGCATCCTCGGTGACGGGGGCGAGCGACAGCTTTCCGCGGTCGTCGATCTTGGTGATCTCCACCTGGATCTTCTGTCCGACGGAGAGGACGTCCTCGACGTTCTCGACGCGCTTGCCGCCCGCGAGCTTGCGGACCTCGCTCACGTGGAGGAGGCCGTCCTTGCCCGGGGTGAGCGACACGAACGCGCCGAACGCCGCGAGCTTGACGACGGTTCCGAGGAACCGCTCGCCGACCTCGGGGTTGAGCGGGTTGGCGATCGCGTTGACCGCGGCGCGCGCGGCCTCGGCCGACGGGCCGTCGACGGCGCCGATGTACACGGTGCCGTCCTCCTCGATGGAGATGTCGGCGCCGGTGTCGTCCTGGATCTGGTTGATCGTCTTGCCCTTCGGGCCGATCAGCTCACCGATCTTGTCGACGGGGATCTGCACGCTGATGACGCGGGGCGCGGTGGGCGCCATCTCGTCGGGCGCGTCGATCGCGGCGTTGATGACCTGCAGGATCGCGGTGCGAGCCTCCTTGGCCTGCTTGAGCGCTCCGTCGAGCACCGACGACGGGAGACCCGCGAGCTTGGTGTCGAGCTGGATCGCCGTGACGAACTCCGACGTGCCCGCGACCTTGAAGTCCATGTCGCCGAGCGCGTCCTCGGCGCCGAGGATGTCGGTGAGCGCCGCGTAGCGCGTCACACCGTCGACCTCGTCGGAGATGAGGCCCATCGCAATGCCCGCGACGGGGGCGCGCAGCGGCACACCCGCGTTGAGCAGCGACAGGGTCGAGGCGCACACGGAGCCCATCGACGTCGAGCCGTTGGAGCCGAGAGCCTCGGACACCTGGCGGATCGCGTAGGGGAACTCCTCGCGCGGCGGGAGCACGGGCACGAGGGCGCGCTCGGCGAGGAAGCCGTGCCCGATCTCGCGGCGCTTCGGCGAACCGACGCGACCCGTCTCACCCGTCGAGTACGGCGGGAAGTTGTAGTGGTGGAGGTAGCGCTTCTTCGTGACGGGGTTCAGCGAGTCGATCTGCTGCTCCATCTTGAGCATGTTGAGCGTCGTGACACCCAGGATCTGGGTCTCGCCGCGCTGGAAGATCGCGGAGCCGTGCACGCGCGGGATGACCTGCACCTCGGCGTCGAGCGCACGGATGTCGCTCAGGCCGCGGCCGTCGATGCGGGTGCCCTCGGTGAGCACGCGCGTGCGCATGACCTTCTTGGACACCGACTTGTAGGCGGCGCTGACCTCGGCGAGCGCCGAGACCGGCAGCTCCTCCGCGTCGACCTTGGCCGTGATCGCGTCCTTGACGCGGGCCTTGAGCGCGTCATCCGCGTTCTGGCGCTCCTGCTTGTCGGCGATCTGGTAGACGCCCTTGAGCTCGTCGTACGAGAGGCCGGCGACGGCGTCGTAGGTCTCCTGCTGGTACGGCGGGAAGAGCGGGAACTCCTGGATCTCCTTCGCCGACTGCGCGGCGAGCTCGAGCTGCGCCTTCGCGAGCTGCGCGAGGAACGGCTTGGCGGCCTCGAGGCCCTGGGCGACGACGGCCTCGTCGGGCTTCGTCGCGCCGGCCTTGATGAGGTCCCAGCTCACCTCGGTGGCCTCGGCCTCGACCATCATGATCGCGACATCTTCGTTGCCGTTCTCGTCGGTGACGAGGCGGCCGGCGACGGTGAGGTCGAACACGGCGTCGGAGAGCTGCTCGAACGTCGGGAACGCCACCCACTGATCGCCGATGAGGGCGAGGCGGATGCCCGCGACCGGGCCGTAGAACGGCAGGCCGGAGATCTGCGTGCTCGCCGACGCGGCGTTGATCGCGAGGGCGTCGTAGAACTCGCCGGGGGCGATGGACAGCACCGTGATCACGATCTGGATCTCGTTGCGCAGGCCCTCCACGAAGGTGGGGCGCAGCGGGCGGTCGATGAGGCGGCAGACGAGGATGGCCTCCGTCGAGGGGCGGCCCTCGCGGCGGAAGAACGATCCGGGGATCTTGCCGGCGGCGTACGAGCGCTCCTCGACGTCCACCGTGAGGGGGAAGAAGTCGAAGCCGTCGCGCGGCTGCTTGCTCGCGCTCGTTGCGCTCAGGATCATCGTGTCTTCGTCGAGGTACGCGGCGACGGCACCCTGTGCCTGCTGCGCGAGGCGCCCGGTCTCGAACCGGACCGTGCGCTTCCCGAACTTGCCGTTGTCGATGACGGCTTCGGCGAACTTGATTTCAGGACCCTCCAAGGGGCTTTCTCCTTTGTTTTACGTCGCGGCCCGTGTGGTCGCGACAGCATCGAAGAGCAGGAGAGAAGGCATTCAGGCGCGTACGCGCGCGCGCGGCCGATGTTCGGAGCGCATGTCTGGCCAACAGTAGAAAAGCTCGGAACAACTCCGAAGTTCACCACCGGTGACCAGCTTCTTGCCAGCCTGCTCGGTTCAAGGGTACCAGTAGGGGTTGTTTCGGGCCTAGAGGCCGGGAACCGTGTTGACCGCGAGGGGCGCGGGAGGGCATTCGGCGACGATCCGGTCCCAGTCGCGCTGGGTGGCCGGCCGCGGCCTGAGCTCGTCGTAGGGGTCCCACCGGTCGCCCGTCGTGTAGCCCCAGTCGCGGTTGTCGACGTCGTAGCCGAGCCTCTGCAGGCACGGCACGAGCCTGCGGCGCTGGTAGTCCCACACCCACGCCCGCTGCTGGTCGCTGAACACCCCCACGGCCTCGGGGTCTGAGAGGTCGTACGGGTACTGCAGGAGGCACACGAACACGGCGCGGTTGACCGCGGCGCCGAGGGGCGTGCCGTCGGGGCCCTCGACGCCGCTGGAGCCGATCCCCCATCCCGCGATGCCCACGGCGCGGTCCATGCAGTCCTGCAGCGGGTCGCCCTCCGTCGCCGCGCCGACGAGCTCGACGGGCTCGACCTCCGGCATGGACCCGTGGTCGCCGAGGAGGTTCCAGAGCTGCTCGTTCCGCTGCGCGAAGATCTGCTCCGCCTCCGCGGTCGTCAGGGGCGGGGGCAGCGGCACGGGGTCGGGCGCGCACCCGGCGAGGAGCACGACGAGCGCGGCGAGGGCCGCGGCGCGCGGCATCCTCACGGGCCGCCGCCGCTCGTGGGCCGGTAGACGGGCCCGACGGGGTCGGGCGGGCAGCGCACGTCGACGCGCGCCCACTCCGCGGCCGTGGGGAGCGGGTACATCTCGTAGTACGGGTTCCAGTAGTCGCCCGGCACGTAGTCGGTCGTGCGGTTGATGACGCTGTAGCCGAGCAGCTGCAGGCACGGCACGAGCCGATCGCGGTTGTAGTAGAAGTCGAACTCGAGCTGGGCGTCGCTCAGGTAGCCGAGCTCGGCCGGGTCGGGCTGGTACTCGAGGCTGCACACGAAGTACTGCCGGTTGAGCTGGTCGACGACGGCGGGATCGTCGCCGAGGTAGATCCAGCTGAAGTCGGGGCTGAAGACGACGTCGTCGAGGTGGGCGGCCCGCACGCAGTCCTGGATGACCTTGGCCGCGGAATCCTGGTCGACGTACTGCACGACCTCGACCTCGGGCATGGGCTCGCCGGGGAACATCGACTGCCACCACTGCGCGTTCCCCTCGGCGATGCGGGCCTTGACCTGCGCATCGGTGAGCGCTGCCGGCAGCTCCGGCGCGGGGCCGCAGGCCGTGAGCAGGGCGAGGGATGCGGCGAGCGCTGCCGCGCGCAGGGGCACGCTCATCCCGCCACCGGCGACCGCCACAGCGGCCCGATCGGCGACGGCGGGCAGCGGAAGTCGATGTACGCCCACTCCGCGGCCGTCGTGGGCTGCGGCGACATCGCGTCGTAGAGGCTGCCGAAGCGCGACTCGGCCTGCACGGGGATGTCGTAGCCGAGCAGGCGCAGGCACGGCACGAGCCGCGCCCCGTCGAAGGCGCCGATCCACGCGAACTCCGCGTCGCTCAGCATGCCGAGCGCCGCGGGGTCGCTCACGTCGTAGGGGTACTCCTGCGAGCACGTGAAGAGCGTGAGCTTCACGAGCCGGTCGGCGGCGTCGTCGCCGGAGGAGCCGTAGCTCCAGCCGTTGTCGTAGACGGTCACACCGGGAAGCTCGGCGTCCCGGATGCAGTCGATCACGAGCGTGCTGCCCTCGAGCGGGTCGATGTACTCGACGGGCTCGATCTCGGGCATGGGCTCGCCCGGGAACATGCTCTCCCACCAGTCGGCCTGCTGCGCGTCCATCCGCCGCTGCGCCTCCTGCTGCGTGATGGGCGCGGGCAGCTCGGGCGCGGGCGCGCACCCCGCGAGCACGGCGAGGGATGCGGCGAGCGCGACGAGGGCGCCGGCGCGGGTCATCCCTGCTCCGGGGGCTGGAACCTCGAGAACGGCTCGGACGGCAGCGCGGGGCACTTGGCGTCGATGACCTCCCACTCCGCGGGCGTCGACGCGATCGGAGCGCCGTCCGCACGTTCGTAGGGCGTCCACGGCATGCCGACGCGCAGGAGGTGCAGGTACGAGCCCCGCGCGGGTGCCGGCGGAACGTCGTACCCCAGCAGCTCGAGGCAGGGCGCGAGCCGCTGCGTGAAGTAGTCGTACATGTAGAGCGCCTGCGCGTCGCTCAGGAACCCGTCGACGCGCGGATCGACGGGATACTGCGCGAGGCACGTGAGCTGGGCGTCGATGCCCTCCGCGTTCGAGAGCGCGCCGTTCGAGTCGATGGCGAAGCCGCCGCTCACCTCGCGCGCGTCGAGCCCCGCGGCGACGAGGCACGTGACCTGCTGGGAGGCCCAGCTGTCAGCTGTAGTGAAGGCGATGCGGTCGGCGACCACCCTGCCGTTCTGCGACTGGCCCAGCCCCAGGCTGCTCCAGTAGTGCACGAGCTGCTGGGCCACGACGCGGTCGGCCTCGGCGTCCGTCGCCCCCGGCGGCACGGGTGCGGGCGTCGCGCAGCCCGCGAGCAGCACCACCGCTGCCGCGAGCCCCGCGAGACGGACCGCCATGCCTCCAGTCTCGCATCGCGCGCCGCTACTGCGCCCCGAAACCGCCCACGGGAGAGAACCCCTCGGGAAGGGCGAACGGGTCGACGACGCGCTGCGACCGGTCGCTCACGCGCACGAGGGCGGCGAGCTCGGCCGCCGCGCGCTCGATGCGCTCGGGAAGGCCGTCGCTGCTGCCCCAGTCGCTCGACGCGGCGTAGACCCCCGTCGGCACCGGCACGGCGTGCAGGTACGTGAAGAGCGGGCGCAGGGCGTAGTCGATGGCGAGCGAGTGCCGCTCGGTCCCGCCCGTGGCACCGAGGAGGACGGGCATCCCCGAGAGCGACTGCGGGTCGAGCACGTCGATGAACGACTTGAAGAGCCCGCTGTAGCTCGTCGTGAAGATGGGGGTGACGGCGATGAGGCCGTCCGCGCCCGTCACGGCCTGGATCGCGGCGTCGAGCCTCGGGCTCGGGAATCCCGTGAGCAGGTTGTTCGTGACATCCTGCGCGACGTCCCTGAGCTCGACGACGGTCACCTCGACCTCCTCGCCCACGGCCCGCACGACGGCCTCGGTGAGGCGGTCGGCGAGCAGGCGCGTGGAGGAGGGCTGGCTGAGGCCCGCGGCGACGACGGCTAGGCGCTTCATGCGGGCACCTCGGCCCTCTGCTCGGCGCGAGCCTTGAGCGACGCGTGCGTGGGCGCGTCCGGCACGTCGGCGGGGCGGTTCACGGCGAACTCCTTGCGGAGGGCGGGAACGACCTCCTCGCCGAGGATGTCGAGCTGCTCGAGCACGGTCTTGAGCGGGAGCCCCGCGTGGTCCATGAGGAACAGCTGGCGCTGGTAGTCGCCGAAGTGGTCGCGCATGGCGGCGTACTTGTCGATGACCTCCTGCGGGCTTCCCACGGTGAGCGGCGTCTGGGCGGTGAAGTCCTCCATCGAGGGTCCGTGGCCGTAGACGGGCGCGTTGTCGAAGTACGGGCGGAACTCGTTCACCGCGTCCTGCGACTTCGCGCGCATGAAGGCCTGGCCGCCGAGTCCCACGATCGCCTGCGCGGCGGTTCCGTGGCCGTAGTGCTCGAAGCGCTGGCGGTAGTAGCCGATGAGGCGCATGTAGTGCTCCTTGGGCCAGAAGATGTTGTTCGCGAAGAAGCCGTCGCCGTAGTACGCGGCCTGCTCGGCGATCTCGGGGCTGCGGATGCTGCCGTGCCACACGAAGGGCGGCACGCCGTCGAGCGGCCGGGGCGTGGACTGGAAGCCCTGCAGGGGCGTGCGGAACTTGCCCTCCCAGTCGACGAAGTCCTCGCGCCACAGGCGGTGCAGGAGGTTGTAGTTCTCGAGGGCGAGCGGGATGCCCTCCCTGATGTCCTTGCCGAACCACGGGTACACGGGGCCGGTGTTGCCGCGGCCCATCATGAGGTCGACGCGGCCGTCGGCGAGGTGCTGCAGCATCGCGAAGTCCTCGGCGATCTTCACCGGGTCGTTCGTGGTGATGAGCGTCGTGCTCGTCGAGAGCACGAGGTCGGTCGTCTGCGCCGCGATGTAGGCGAGGGTCGTCGTGGGGCTCGAGGAGACGAACGGCGGGTTGTGGTGCTCACCGAGCGCGAAGACGTCGAGACCGACCTCCTCAGCCTTCTTGGCGATCGTGACGAGGGCCTTGATGCGCTCGCCCTCGGTCGGCGTCGTCCCGTTGGTGGGATCGGTCGTGACGTCGCTGACGGTGAAGATTCCGAACTGCATTTCATTCTCCAAAGTTCATGCGTTTGCATCGAATAGTCTAGTCAACGGGCATCCCCGCCCCCGTATTCCCGTGACCCCCTAAGTGGTGACAAACCGGAACCGATCTCGTGCCGAAGGTATCTGTAGAAGAGGAAACTCAACGGCAGGACCCCAGATCCTGCCGTACGGGGCGTCTCGCAGGCATCGGGTGCCGACGAGACCTGAGTACCGACGGGGGTCGGTACGACCCGGTGGTGGCCAGAGGGGTCTGGCCACCACCAGTACCTCTCCTACAGACAAGACCGAAGGACCTCCGGCGCCGCTTACCCGCGCCGGAGTTCCTTCGTTAAGGCGCTACACGCAGTTCTGCGGTGCATCGCCCTTCTCCACGGACGCGAAGAACGACAGCACCGACGGGATCGCCGTGAGCGCGACGAGGGCGTGGGTGATGCCGGCGAACTCGTCGAACTGCACCTTCTCCCCCGCGGCGCACAGGCCCTTCACGTAGTCGGCGGTCGCGGTCGGGATGACGAGCTTGTCGTCCAGCCCCTGCGCGATGTACACGGGGATGCCGAGCGGCGAGCCGCCGGCGCTGTTCTCGGTGAGGATCGTCTTCCACGGCTCCGTGGTCGAGGGATCGCTCGTCACGAACCCGCCCACGAGCGGGCCCGTGATGGCGTGGATCTCGTCGGTCTGCGTGAGCAGGCACAGCTGCTCGACCTGGGGCGCGGCCTTCTGCCCCGCGGGGGTGAGGATCGACCACAGATCGTCGTCGGGGTACCGGTGCTGGTAGACCTCGACCATCGCGGGGATCGCGAGCGAGGCGATCGTCACGCCCGACACGTCGATGATGTCGTCGCTAAGCAGATCGGTGAGTGAGGCCGCGGGAGCCGCGACGGCCACGGCCCGCACGTCGAGCTCGGGCGCGTACGACGTCGCCTGCTGCGCCGCGAAGAGCGCGGCCTGGCCGCCCTGCGAGTGGCCCCACAGCAGCACCTTGTCGCCCAACGAGATGTCGGGGAGGTTCTTGCCCGCGCGCACGGCGTCGAGCACGTTGTTCCCCTCGGTCACGCCGATGAGGTACGACGACGGGCCGGGCAGCGACATGCCCTGGTAGTCGGTGGCGACTATCGCGTAGCCCTGCGCGAGCAGGTTCGCCATGCCCTCGATGAGGCTGAACGGCGTGAGCGAGAGCGACGGTCCGCAGGCGGCGGCCGAGCCCGTGGTGGGGTGCGCCCACGACACGACGGTGCGGCCCTCCTTCGGCGCGGGCAGGTCGGGCACGATCACGACGCCCGAGACGGCGATGTCGTCACCGGCCAGATCCGTCGAGTGGTACAGCACTCGCCACGCGCGCGTGCCCGCGGGCGCGCTCTCGATCGTCTTCGCGCGGATGAGGTCGCCGGGCTCGCCCGCGGGCAGGTCGGCGGGCAGCGTGTAGAACTCGGCGTTCGTCATCTGGTCGGAGTACTCGAACACCGTCCGGCGCTCGGCCTCGAGCACGCAGCCCGAGAGCAGCATCGCGACGACGAGCGCGAGCGCCGCGAACCGCTTCACCGCGTCTGCCCCATGAGCAGCTCGACGCGGTACAGGCCCCCCTTGCGGATGATCTCGACCGGGATGCGCTGCTTGCGGCCGAGGATGTCGAGCCGCGAGAGCGCCTCGTCGACGACGGCCTCGAGGCCGCGGGGCACCCAGCCCACCGGCGGGCTCACGCGCGACCCCGTGAAGAGGCGCACCTCGATCTCGGCATCCTGCCCCTCCTGCTGCTGCGAGCGCCTGCTGATGGCGGTCTCGAGCGGGGATGCGCCGCTCTCCACGATCTCGCGCAGCGCGTCCTGGTGCGGGTTGCTGCCGGCGAGGCGGATCCGCACGCGCCCGTTGGCGGGCACGAGCACCCCGCGGTAGTGGTTGAGCGACCCTTTGCCGAGGTCGTTGCGGTCGTGAGAAGGCATGAACGGATCGTACCCGCAAGGGGTTCTGCGCCGGATCGCGGCGTTCGTAGGGTGGGGTCATGACCGAGGTCGTGATCTTCGCACCCTCCCCCGTCCTCACCGTGACGGTCGAGGACCACCCCGACGGGCCCGAGGTGCACCTGCACGCGGGCGGCCAGGGCGTGTGGCAGGCGCGCATGCTCCTGCGGCTGGGCGTGGACGTCACGATGGTGAGCGTCCTCACGGGCGAGAGCGGCAGGATGCTCCGACACCTGCTCGGCGACGAGGGCATCCGCGTGGTCGCCGTCGACCGCACGGGCCGCGGCGCCGCGTACGTGCACGACCGCAGGGGCGGGGAGCGCGTGCGCATCGTGGAGACGGGCGGCGAGCCCATCTCGCGCCACGACCTCGACGAGCTCTACGGCCACATGCTCGGCGAGGGCCTGGGCGCCGACCTCGTCATCCTGAGCGGGCCCGCAAGCGAGGAGGCCCTCCCCGCCGACGTGTACCGGCGGCTCGCCGCCGACCTGCGCACGGGCGGCACGCGCGTCATCGTCGACCTCGCGGGCGAGCGGCTCAAGGCGGCGCTCGCGGGCGGCGTGAGCCTCGTGAAGGTGAGCGACGAGGAGCTGCTCGCCGACGGCCTCATCCACGAGAACGACACCCACCACATCGTCTCGGCGATGAAGAAGATGCACGCCGACGGCGCCGAGACTGTCGTGGTGACGCGCAACAGCGAGCCGCTGCTGATGTTGTCGGAGGGGCTCGTCGTGAGCGTGCACACGCCCACGATGGAGGTCGCCGACACGAGCGGCGCGGGCGACTCCCTCACGGCGGGTGTCGCGGCATCCCTCGCCCGCGGCAGCAGCGTGCGCGAGGCGATAGCCCTCGGCGCTGCTGCGGGGGCCCTCAACGTCACGCGGCACGGCCTCGGCACCGGGGATGCCCAGACCATCGAGAAGCTGCGCGCCCTCGTGACCGTGCGCGAGCACGAGAACACCGCGTCCGTGCAGACGCTCTCGCCGAGCGGGCTCGCCGCCAAGGCACGGGAGTCGCGGTGAGGGCCCTCATCACCAACGACGACGGCATCGACTCCCCCGGCCTGCACGCGCTCGCCGCCGCCGCGCGCGACCACGGCCTCGACGTGGTCGTGGCGGCCCCCGCGCGGCAGTCCAGCGGGTCGAGCGCGTCGATCACGGCCGCCGAGGATGACGGGCGCATCCACATCGACCGCCGCGAGCTGCCCGGGCTCGCGGGCATCCCGGCCTTCGCCGTGCGCGGGGCACCGGGGCTCATCGCCCTCATCGCGTCGAACGGCGCGTTCGGCGACAAGCCCGACCTCGTGCTCTCGGGCATCAACCACGGCGCGAACGTGGGCAACGCGATACTCCACTCGGGCACCGTGGGCGCGGCGCTCACGGGCGGCATGGGCGGCGCGCGCGGGCTCGCGGTGTCGCTCGACGTGGGCTTCGAGCCCGAGGACTTCGCGTGGGATGCCGCGGCCGCCGTCACCCGCACGGTGCTGCCGACCCTGCTCGCGCTGCCGCCCGGCACCGTGCTCAACCTCAACGTGCCGAACGTGCACACCGAGGCGGACGTGCGCGAGGCGACCCTCGCCCCGTTCGGAATCGTGCAGACGACGATGCACCGCGACGGGGAGCACCACGTGCGGCTCGCGGTCGAGGACCTGCCCAACGATCCCGTGCCGGGCAGCGACGCCGCCCTGCTCGCGGAGGGCTACGCGACGCTCACGAGCATCACGGCCGTGTCAGCCGTCCCGCTGCCGTCCGGCGCGCGCTAGCGAGCTCAGTCGAGCACGAGCACGATCTTGCCGGGACCGTGCGAGCCGAGCAGCCGCTCGTACGCCTCCCCCACGGCCTCGAGCGCGAACACCGACTCGATCGGGAACTCGAGATCCCCCGACGCGATGAGCCGCGCGACCTCGTCGAGGCCCGCCTTGTCGAGCGCCCGACCGCCCACCGCCGTCGTGCCGTACTTCTCGGCGGCGCCGTAGTCCGCTATCGAGTTGACGCGGCCGGCGGGTGCGCCCGCGGCGAGCGCCGCGTCCACGGACTCGCGGCCGTGGTTGTCGAGGGCGGCGGTGATGTGCAGCTCGGCGAGCGCCTCGGCGAGCCCCTCGCCGTAGGAGACGGGCGTGATGCCGAGGGAGCGCAGGTAGTCGTGGTTGGCGGCGCTCGCCGATCCGACGACGCTCGCGCCCGTGCGCAGCGCGAGCTGGGCCGCGAGGTTGCCGACGCCGCCCGCCGCGGCGCTCACGAAGACGGTGTCGTCGGATCCGAGGCCCAGGGAGTGCACGCTGTTCCACGCGGTGCGGCCCGCGATGCTCAGGGATCCGGCCACCTCGTAGGGCAGGTCCGCGGGCTTGTGGGAGAGCTGGTCGGCCGCGACGATCACGAAGTCGGCCTGGGCGCGCGACGGCACCTGCCCGAACACGGCATCCCCGAGCTGGACGTCGGTCACTCCCTCGCCGAGCTCGTCGATGTCGCCCGCGAAGTCGTGGCCGTTGCCACTCGGCAGCGCGGGCTTCGCGCCCGACGAGGTCGGCGCCCCGCGGAAGAGCTTCGCGTCGAGCGGGTTGAGCCCCGCGGCGCGCACCTTCACGCGCACCTCCCCGGCACCCGGGTGCGGGTTCTCCGCCTCCACGACCTCGAGAACCTCAGGACCACCGATGGAGTTGTACTGGACGCGTCGCATGTCTCCAGTATCTACCGGCAGCGTCTACCGCGGCTCGACCCTGAGGGTTGCCGCTACGGCGTCGGGCAGCAGCAGGATGCGCGGGAATCCCGGCCCGCCGTACTTGGCGAGGTAGGCGTCACTCACGGCCTGCTCCTGCTCCGCCGGCGCGGGGACGAGGCGCACGGGCATCCTCGTGCCCTCGAGCTCGGCGTTCTGCTCGGGCTGCAGCTCGGCGCGGCGGTACCAGCCGCTGCCCGTGCCGTCCTGCGAGCGCAGGTAGACGGCGCCGCCGACGCGCACCACCCACACGGGCACCTCGACCGTGGGCCGCCCCTCCCGCTCCAGGACGAGCACGAGCTCGTCGGCGGACTCGAAGGTGCTCAGGACGTCGTCGTTCCAGGTCATGGCCGCAATGCTAGTTCGCAGGCTCCTCGCCTAGATTGGCCCTGTGGAAACTTGGCTCGCGCCCACCGTGCTCGCGGTAGTCGGCCTCGCCGTGCTGGCCTTCGGCGTCTACGTCTGGCGCGGGGCCGTGAGCATCGTCGAGGATGCCCTCCGCACCCTGCACGGCATGTTCGGCGAGGGGTTCCCCGGCCTGTTCACGGGCGATGCGGACCCGCGGGCCGCGCGCATCCCCGGTGCCGTGATGATCGGCCTGGGCCTCGTGTCCGTCGGCGCGGCGGTCGTGCTCGTGATCGTGCGCTAGCCGCGCTTGAGCAGGTGGCGGTACCGCTGGATCGCGTATCCGACGATCATCCGTGCTTTGTGCCAGCCGGTGAACTCGACAGGCTTTAGCGCCCGCCAGAACTCCCCGACGCGGTAGTGCGCCGTCGCGCCGGGGATCATGTACACGCGGGCGAGATCGCCCGTAGCGCCGATCGCCCTCTCCCGGCTCGCCTGCACGGCGTAGTCGGCACGGTCGGGCCTGCTCCCCGCGTGCGCGGGCGAGGTCGCCCGTTCGCGCAACCACGAGTGCTCGTAGTTGAGCCACGAGCTGAGTGCCTCTGATTCCGAGAACGCGTCACGGTGCTGGGCGAGCCCCTCGTCGGGGGCATGTTCCAGCGCGCGCGCGACATTCGCGAGCCGGGCGCGGAGCGCGACGCCCTCGCTGCCGCTCATGCTCGCACGCACCTCCGCGAGGCGCGCACCGACCTGGCGAGCCCGCCCCCGCCGCACGAACCACCGTGCATCGGGCATGCGCTCCATGTGCTGGACCACGCGGCCGTACGTCTCCAGCAGCGCGGCCTTCGCCCGATCGCTGACCGCAGTCTCGGGAGAGGCCCACCTCCGGATGGCGCGCCACAGCGTGCGCTCTGCTGCGAGCAGATCCCCTCGGACCCACTTGATGGCCCCACGCCGTTCGGCTCTGCGAGCCCGATCCTCGAGGGTGCCGCCGGAGAACGCCGCTTCCCACGCTGCACGTGCTTTCCGGTATCGGCCCGCCCCCCAGTAGGCGTCCGCGAGCCTGTCCCATTCGACCGGGCTCAAGGCGCGCTGCTCGGAGTAGGCATCGATGACTCCCGCGCGGTAGCCCATCCTGGCGAACAGCGCGGCGGATGCGGCCCGGCGCTCGGGCTCGGAGGGTTCGAAGTCGCCGGTCCAATCCCGGCGGGCCAGGGCCGTACCGGGATGGGGCAGCGGAAGGCCCCACAGCCCGGACATGCGGGCGAAGAGGTCACGGAGCGGGCCCTTGACCGCCGTGACCTGGACGCCCGACCCACGCAGCCTCGCCAGGAGGTCCCTCCCCGGGATGTCTGCGTCGGCATCCCAGTCGAATGCCTCGGTCGAGTACTCGTACCACAGAACGCGCGGTGCGCCCGGCCCGCTCAAGCGCTCGACAAGGTACGGCGTCGCGTCGAAGAAGTCCGAGCCGCTGTACCCGATGACCACCAACCACTCGACGTCGGCGCGCGATAGCTCGTGGTCCAGGCGGGCGACGAGCGGCGCGGGGAAGCCGTTCTCGATGACTCCCAGCCTGGCGCCGAGTCCCGCGATGTCCCCGTGCGGTGCCAGCTCGCCGTGGAAGTGCACCACCTCGGCGGGCGACCCGCTCGAACGCTCGATGCAGGTGTCGAAGTTCGCGGTGATGAGGGAGGCGCCTGCCCTGCCGAGAGTGTTGAGGAACTCGTGGTGCGCGTTGGACGGAGGACCCTCGAGATCGTTGAGCGCGCTTCGCAGGCCGCGCGCGCCGTACACCTCGAAGACGGCGTCCAGCACCGTCTCAAGCCGCGGCCTCATGTCGGCGTTCGGCACCTGCAGGGTGTCGTAGAGGTCGCGGATCGTCGCCGCGGTCGACGGCATCATGAACCCGTCGAGGGCGCGATGGGTGAGGTCGGTGCCCCGTGGCCCGTTTGTCGGGCTGTCCACGGAGATACCCGCGCCCAGCCACAGGACGAGGCTGCTCGGCGAGGTAGCGGTCCAGACCACGTGCTCAGGGTACGGCGCACATGGTTCAATTGCGAGGAAATCCCGTGTTCACGGCAGGAAGGCGAGGCGCGCATGGCCGCGGTCGAGGAGATCCGTCCCACGAGCTGGGCACACCTGCAGGAGCTGCTCTTCACCGATCCCTGGCCGGGTCACGCGGGAGAGTTCCACTCGCACCTGATCCATCGCGGCACGATCGATGTGGCTTGGAAACTCGACAGCTCTCTCGAGCGGCTCGCGATCGTGAAGCACGAGGGGTCCCTCCTGCGCAACTTCACGAAGTACTCCCGCCTGCCCGGCACCCCCGATGTCGGCAAGTGGGACTGGCTGACGATCGGGCAGCACCACGGCCTTCCGACCCGGCTGCTCGACTGGACGTACTCACCGCTCGTCGCGCTGCACTTCGCGACGACGGAGGCGCGTTCGGTGCCGATGTCGCCCACCGATCTCTACAAGACCGACGGGGTGGTGTGGCACCTCGACTACGTGCGGGCCAACGAGCGGCTGCCCGACACGCTCAAGCGAGACCTCGAGAAACAGGAGGCCTTCGCCGCGACGACGAAGTTCCTCGACGAGCACGATATCGATCCGATGAATCCCGGCCGCTCGTTCCCCACGGCCGATCCGTTCCTGCTGATCATCGAGCCCCCGTCGCTCGACGACCGCGTGGTGAACCAGTACGCGGGCCTCTCGGCGATGTCGGACCTCTCGGTGCCCATGATCGACTGGCTCGAGGCTGCACCCGAGCCCATCGCGCTGAAGATCATCATCCCCAAGGAGATGAAGCCCGAGATCCGGGAGAAATTGGACAAGGCCAACATCAACGAGCGCGTGATCTACCCGGGCCTGGACGGTCTGAGCACCTGGCTAGCCCGCTACTACCAGAGCGGTCCACGGAGCGACTGGCCCTAGGGACGAGAAACGGGCCGCCACCCGTAGGTGACGGCCCGTCGTCAAGTTCGACGCGATCCGCGACTAGCGGCGCAGTCCGAGACGCTCGATGAGCGAGCGGTAACGCTCGATGTCGACGTCCTGGAGGTAGCCCAGGAGACGGCGGCGCTGTCCGACGAGCAGCAGCAGGCCACGACGCGAGTGGTGGTCGTGCTTGTGCTCCTTCAGGTGCTCCGTCAGGTCCTTGATGCGGTGCGTGAGCATCGCGACCTGGACCTCGGGGGAACCCGTGTCGCCCGGGTGGGTTGCGTACTCTTCGATGATCGCCTTCTTGACACTGGCCTCAAGAGCCATAGGTGATCCCCTCTCTCCTCGTTGCGCGGCGCCCCTTGTCGGAATGACTGGGCTCTCTTTATCCGCGGCCGTTAGACGGCAACCTTGGGAGTTTAGCAGAGGCGAGGAGGCTACGGCGCCCCCGTGAGCAGCGCCCCGACGAGGACGACCAACCCCACGACGACGAATACGAGCAGGTAGGTGTCGAGGAGGATCGCGAAGACCGTACGAGGCAGGCCCCGGCACTCCCCCGTGCGAATCTGTCGCACCGCACCGCCCGCGGCGATGAACGACACCACGACGAGAGCGACCACGACCGTGCGGGTCAGTGCGTAGAGCACGACGTACGCGAGCGACGCCGCACCGTAGGCGAGGTCGGCATCCGTCCCGCTCGCAGACTCGAAGACCTTGTTGAGGATTCCGACGAGGATGTTCACGCCGAGCGGTATGAGCGCGAACAGCAGTGCCCGCCTGGCGAGCGGGCTCACGGGCCTGGTGGTCGTCTGTTCGGTCGGCGGCGCGAGCTCGGTCACGCACCCAGCATGGCGGCGAACGTGAGGATTGTCACGATTCCGACGGCAAGAGCGATCCACCCCACCCGCCGCCGCCAGGCCGCATCCACCTCCACCTTGAGCCGCGCGATCCGCCCCTCCACGCGCGCATCCCCGGGCACGTACGCCTCCCACCCCGCCGGAACGGGCACGGGGCCGAAGCGCGGCTTGCGGCGCGACAGGTAGCGCCCGAGCTGGGACGCGGCGAGCACCTCGACACCGTCCGCCCCGGGCTTGAGGGCGAGGGTGGCGGGGTCGACGATGGCGACGATGGGCGTCACGATGACCCCCAGCTGCGTGCTGAGGCGGCGGGCATGGTGGCGGGCATCCTGCAGATGGTTCGTGCGGTGTCCGTTGACGAGCAGCTCCGCGGGGCCGACCCACACGCGCTGCCGAGAGTGGTTCTTGACGGCGACCGTGTACGCGCCGGCGGGGCCGAGCAGCAGGTCGGGCGCCTCCGCGGCGGGGTCGGTGCAGCGCAGCACCGTCCACTCGGGGCCGAGGGCACGCAGCGTGCGCGCGACCTCGAGCTCGCCGAGGGCGCCGCGGTACCACGGTCGCGCGTCCGGCAGGACCGGGTCCTGACCGAAGAGCCAGGCGAGGCGGCTCTGGCGGCGCGCGCTCGACTGGATGCGCAGGCACTCCGTGACCACCGAGTACGTGCGGGTAGTGAGGCTCCCCCGAGCCAGCGTGTCTGTCATGATCCCCCCAGATCGTGTGAGGCCAGTCAACCGTTCGGACGCACCCGGGCGTCAGTCCCCTGTTGTGGGTCGGCCATATCCCCCATGCGGCGCGAGGATGCCCGGGAATACGATCACGCACATGAAGACCTTTCACAGCGCAGCGGCGGCGGCCGCGCTCCTGCTCGCCCTCGGCCTCGCGGGGTGCTCCACCCCCGCGGCGGACACCTCGACGGACACGGGAACCGACTCGGGCGGCACGACCCAGGGCGACGCCACGACCGACGACACGGGCGACGGCACCCTCGTCACGATCTCGGGCTCGGGCGACTACACCGTGGGCGTCGACGCGCCCTACGGCGGCTACCAGCTCAAGGATGCGAACGAGCAGCCCGCCGGCTGCACGTGGGCCGTCGAGGATGGCGACGGCAACATCCAGTTCCAAGACCAGGGCATCACGGTGTTCCTGACCGAGGAGAACAAGTTCTTCCAGACCTCCGGCTGCCCCGACTGGGTGCAGTTCGAGTAGTCCGGATATTTTCTGCGGCCCCCCTGTCGATTCGGCGGGGGCGCTGCGTCATGCTTGCGAGAGGCGGGAGAAGCCCCCTCCACCAGCAGTGAGGATGACCCCATGGAATACCTGCTCCTACTCGGCGAGGTCGAGTCGCGGAACGTCATGATGCCGGGCACCCCCGGCTTCGAGGAGTACATGGCCGACTGGACGGCCTACAACCAGAAGCTCATCGACGGCGGGCACTGGATCGGCGGCGGCCGGCTGCAGCCCGCGGGCTCGGCGACCACGATCCGGCGCGAGTCGGGCAAGGACACGCTCGTCGACGGCCCCTTCGCCGAGACGAAGGAGCAGCTGGGCGGCTACTACCTCATCAGCGCGGCAGACCTCGACGAGGCCCTCGAGCTCGCCGCGGGGATGCCGTTCATCGACGCCGTCATCGAGGTGCGCCCGATCGCGTTCCGGCCCGACGCGCAGTAGTTGGGCGCCTTCGACGCGGAGATCACGCGCCTCGCGCGCGAGGAGGGCGGGCATGTGCTCGCCCTCCTCGCGCACCGCTTCGGCGATCTCGACCTGGCGGACGAGTGCGTGCAGGATGCCCTGCTCGCCGCCACGTCGTGGGAGTCGGTCCCGGCCAACCCGGCCGCGTGGCTGTTCACCGTCGCGCGCAACCGCGCCGTCGACCGCCTGCGTCGCGCAGCTGCTGAGCGGCGCAGGCTCTCCGCGGCGTCGTACCTCATGACCCTGCCCGAGACGGAGGAGCCCGACATGGTCGTCGAGCATTCCGACGTGGGCGACGAGCGGTTGCGGCTCGTGCTGCTGTGCTGCCATCCCGCGCTCGACCGAGACGCGCAGGTCGCGCTCACCCTGCGGCTCGTGGGCGGCCTCACGACGCCCGAGATCGCCTCGGCGTTCCTCGTGCCGGAGGCGACGCTCGCGCAGCGCATCGTGCGGGCGAAGCGCAAGATCCGCGACGCGGGCATCCCCCTCAGCATCCCCGCCTCGCTCGACGAGCGCGTCGAGACGGTGCTCACCGTGCTTTACCTCGTGTACAACGAGGGCTACCTGTCGCGGTCGGCCGAGGGTGCGCGGCTCGACCTCGTGGACGAGGCGATCCGGCTCACGACGGCGCTCGCATCCCAGCTGCCCGACAACCCGGAGGTGCTCGCGCTGCTCGCCCTCGAGCTCTACGGCAAGTCGCGGTCGAAGGCGCGGTTCGCGGGCGGAGAGCTCGTGCTGCTCGAGGATCAGGACCGAACGACGTGGGACGCGCAGCTCATCGGTCACGGCAACCGCGCGCTCGCCGCGGCCCTCGCGCGCGACATCCCCGGGCCCTTCCAGCTGCAGGCCTGGATCGCCTCGCAGCACGCCAATGCGCGCACGGCCGCCGACACCGACTGGACGGCGATCGCCTCGGCGTACGCGCAGCTGCTCGAGCTCGCGCCCTCCCCCGTCGTCGCCCTCAACCGCGCCGTCGCGGTCGCGATGGCCGACGGCGCGCCCGCGGGCCTCGCGCTGCTCGACGACGTCCACGGTCTCGACGAGTACCACCTCTACTGGGCGGCGCGGGGCGAGCTCCTCGCGCGATCGGGCGACGAGGATGCCGCGGCTCCCGCCTTCCGCCGGGCTCGCGCCCTCACGACCAACGCCGCAGAGCTCAGGCACCTCGACCGGCGGATCGCGGCACTCCTCCACAGCCCCTAGGCACACGAGTTCTCCACCAATGTGGCTTCTGACCTGCATTTCTCTACCTCATACTGGTATTGTCGTGTCATGAGCTCCCCCGACGTCGACTCCCTCCAGCAGGCCATCGCGCTGCTGGCCGCGGTCGCGGCCGAGGGCCCTCGGCGCCTCACCGACGAGGAGCTGTGCGCCTTCGTCTCCGATGTGGAGTCGGCGGGCAGGCTGGTCGACGCGGCGCGCGTGCTCGCGGCGGCGGAGGTCGACGAGCGCTCCCGGTTCGAGCTCGGCAGCGCGGGGCTCGCCTACCGCTTGGGCCACCGCCGGGGCGTCCACCTCGTCGAGCAGCTCACGCGCGTGCCTCAGGTCGAGGCCGCGCGGCGCATCAGGCTCGGGTCCGCGATCGCGCCGCAGTCCGGGCTCGGCGGCAGCATCGTCCCGCCCGCGTTCGAGCACGTCGCCTCGGCGGTCGCCGAGGGTGCCGTGGGCGCTGATGCGGCGAGCACCGTCGTCCGATGCCTCACACAGGCCGCCCGCGACGGCGCAGACCCCGTGCACGTCCAGGCGGCGGAACGCGCCCTCACCGACGAGGCTCGCCGCGTCACGGCTGACGAGGTGGCGATCATGGCGCGGGTCTGGCGCGACGCGCTCGACCCCGACGGCACCGAGCCGCGAGAGGAGGCGCTGCGGCAGCAGCGCTCGTTCGTGCTGAGCGCGGAGCGCAACGGGGTGGTGCCGTTCCACGGAGTCGCGAGCCCCGTCGAGGCCGCCGAGCTCAAGGCCCTGCTCTCCGAGTCGATGGCGCCCGACGCGGCGCCGCGCTTCCTCTCCGACGAAGACCTCGCGCGCGGCAGCGAGAGCATCACGACCCCCGAGGGCGATGTCGTCACCCACGTCCGAGACCCGCGGTCGCGCGAGCAGCGCCAGTTCGACGTGCTCATGGGCGTGCTCCGCGCGGGCGTGCGGTCGACCGGCATGGGCAGCACGGCGACCGTGCTCGCCGTGGTGAGCCTCGACGCCCTCGAGTCGGGCCGCGGGGTCGGCTGGCTCGACGGCGTCTCCGAGCCCGTGAGCGCCGCGACGATCGGCGAGCTCGCGTGCGACTCGGGCTTCCGCCGCGTCGTGCTCGGTCTCCACGGCGAGATCCTCGACCTCGGCCGCACCGAGCGCTACTTCACCTCCGCCCAGCGTCTCGCCCTCGCCGCCCGCGACGGAGGGTGCGTGTGGCCGCAGTGCACGGCACCGCCCAGCTGGTGCCACGCCCACCACGTCGAGGAGTGGTCGCAAGGCGGCGCCACAGATATCGGCAACGGCGCGCTCCTCTGCTCCGCCCACCATCACATGCTCCACGCGTCGGAGTTCACGATGCGCATGATCGACGGGCGGCCGCACCTGCTCGCGCCGCCCTGGCTCGATCCGGGCCGGGAGTGGAAGGTCGCGGGGCGCTCCCGCGCGCTGTGGCGGCCTCCCGTCGCCGCCTGAGGCGGCATGGGAGAGAATGAGCACGTGACCGAGTCGCTCATCCTTGATGTCCTGCTGGTCCTCATGCTCCTCGGCTACGTCGCCTACGGGTTCCGCAACGGGCTCTCACGCAGCGCCTTCACGATCGCGGGCATCATCGCGGGCATCATCGCGGCGTTCTTCCTCGCGCCGCTCATCGCGGGGCTCGTGCCCGTGCCGTTCCTGCACCTGGGTGTGACGGTGGTCGTCGCCATCGGCTTCGTGGCGCTGGGGCACGCCCTCGGCAGTGCGATCGGGCGGTTCATCCGCCGCGGCATCCTCTCGAGCCCGCTGAGCGGCATCGACCGCGTGCTGGGCGCCGTCGTCACGGGCGTGGTCGCGGCCCTCGTCGCGTCGATGGTCTCGTTCAGCGTGTCGCAGCTGGGCGTGCCCGTGCTCTCGCGCGCGATCGCAGGCTCCACGTTCCTGCGCATCGTCAACACGCTCACGCCCGACCCGGTCGAGGCGTTCCTCGCCCAGGTGCGCGGCGCGGTTGTCGACAAGGGCATCCCGCTCTTCACGGGCGCTGTCGAGGGCACCCCGACGATCCCCCAGATCGACACGGGCAGCGGCGCCCTCAACCAGGCCGCCCAGTCCGTCGTGCGCATCACGGGCAACGCCTACGCGTGCGGCGTCTCGCAGTCCGGCTCGGGCTTCGTCGTCTACCAGGATCGCGTCGTGACGAACGCCCACGTGGTCGCGGGCGTCACCGACCCCGTGATCGAGACCCTCGCCGGCCAGTCGATCACCGGCACCGTCGTGTACTTCGACCCCGTGGACGACCTCGCGGTCATCGCCGCGCCGGGGCTCGAGGCGCCCGCCCTGCCGCTCGCCTCCACGCTCGACGCGGGCACGGATGCCGCGGTCGAGGGCTACCCGTACGGCGGCCCGTTCACGTCCGGGGCGGCCAACATCATCTCCGTCACACGGCCGGCGGTGCCCGACATCTACAGCGACACCCGCAACCAGCGCGAGGTGTACACGCTCGCCGCCGACATCCGGGAGGGCAACTCGGGCGGGCCGCTACTCACCCTCGACGGCTCCGTCGCGGGGGTCGTGTTCGCGCGCAGCTCCGACCGGGCTGACGTGGGCTACGCCATGACGATGCTCGAGCTCGAGCCCGTCACGAACCAGGCCGCGGGCCTCACCGAGACGGTGTCGACGGGCAGCTGCATCCGCGACTAGCGGCGCTAGCGGCTCAGGCGCAGCAGGTCGGGCGGCTCGGGGCAGGAGTCCGTGTCGCCGTCGCCCGCCGACGCGAACGCCGACCAGTTCCAGTCGTTGCCGAGGCGCTTGATCGCGTCGCGAGGGAAGACGACGGTCACGGTCGAGCCGTCCACCTTCGCCGCGCGCGGGTCAACGTCGTCCCTGTCGTCGCGGTCGAAGTCCTGCACGAAGACCTCCTCGATGTCGCCGTCACGCAGCGAGACGCCGAGGAGGTACGTCTTGTCGCCGCCGCGCTGCACCGTCACGCCGAGCGCGACCTCGCCGTCGGGCGGGGGCGTCGCGAGCCGGAACTGCACGGCCAGGGCACCGTCGGCGAGCGCGAGCTTGGCGGAGTCGAGGTCGAGCGCCGCGTCGCCGAGCGCGTCGACGCACTCGTTGGTGCCTGGCTCGGGACGCTCGACCACGGGCGGGGCGGGAGCGGGCGCCGGCGCCTCGACCGGGGCCGTGGTCGTCGGAGACGTCGTCGGCGCGGCCACGGGGGCCTCCGAGGGCGCCGTCATGCCGCGCAGGACCGCGGCGATCACGAGCCCCACGACGACGGCGAGCGCGAGCCCGCCGACGCCCGCGACGGCGTACCGGAGGCGGGGGCTCACCGCTCGATGTACCAGTCCGTGAACTCGCGGGCGCGGCCGTCGTCGGCGAGCCGGAGCACCCAGAGGTTGTCGAACACGCGACCGGGGTAGGTCGTGAGGCAGCGGATCACCGCGGTGTCCGCCTCGAGCGCCACGGGCTGCCACTCGAACGTCGTGTCGCCAGGGGCGTCCTGCTGTGCGAGCCACCGCTCGACGATGTCGGCGTGCCCGACCCAGGGCTCGGAGTTCGGGCCGTCGCGGTACTCCGCATCCTCGGCGAAGGCCGCGCGGATGTCGTCGGGGTCGTTCGAGAGCCACGCCGCGCGGTACAGGTCCACCCACGCGGCGACTGTCGCAGCCGAGGTCGCCATGCCCTCCACGATACGGCGGCTAGGAGCGCATGACCACCGAGACGAGGGTGGCGATGACCGAGCAGACCCCGACGTAGACGACGATCGTGGCGGCGGCGGCCCACAGGATGCGGCGCACGAGCGCGTCGGTCACCGCGGTGCGGATGACGCCGAAGTCGCGGTGCAACTTCTGGGTGTCGAGCCCGACCTCGGGCGCCGTCGGCCACGTGGAGACGAGGTCGGCGACATCGGAGATGTGTGCGACCTCCTCGCCCGTGAGCGTGCGCGGGGCGCGTGCGAGCACGCCCTGGAGGTCGCGCGACGCGATGACCCGCACGTCGGCGGCGGGCGCCTTGACGACGAGCTTGAGCGGGTCGACGACGACGAGGAGCGGGCGCACGCGCACCGTCGCCCCGGCGGCATCGGACAGCCGTCGGGACACCTCCCCGGCCTGGCGTGCCGCCTGCTCGATGTCGTCCAGGTGCTCGCCGCCGACGGTGACGGCCGAACCCTCGACCGTCACCTCGTTGCGGCCGAAGTTCGCGGCGTGCACGGTGAAGACCCCCGCGCGGCCGATGAGGAGGTGGTCGAGCACGCCGGCCTCGAGGGGCAGGTCGTGCAGCACATCCCACGTGAGCCCGAGGTTCTCGAGGGCGTCGCCGACGAGCAGCTCGCCGAGGGCTCCGCGGTAGTGTGCGCGCGCGGCCACGGTGAGCGGGCTCGCCCCGAAGAGCCGCGCGAGCGGACCGGGCCGGGGCGCCGACTCCTGGGCACGCACGACGGCGGCCATCGCCGACTGCCCCGCTACCCGTTCGCGGAGGATGCGATTGGTGTGCATCCGTTCCCCCTCTGCTGCCCGGGAGATGTCGTGCTGAGCGAAGACGTTGGGCCGGAGGCTCCCCCGCCTCCGGCCCTACTCGTCTTCGCTGTGCTGTTCACCAGCCCGAACACTCCCTCCCCCGAAGGCTTGTTCGTGGCTCTAGTGTGCGCTCCGGCCGAGGCCGCGCACAGCCCCCACTACTGGGCATCCCTATGCGGGGGTGGGCGCGATCCCCGCGGGCAGAGCGCCCGTCGTGACGAGGTGCAGTCGCTGGGTGGGGCGGGTCATCGCGACGTACAGCGATGCCGCGCCACGGCTCGTGTCGTCGAGCATGCGCTGCGGCTCCACGATGATGACGGCGTCGAACTCGAGGCCCTTCGACTCCTGCGGGGTGATGACCGCGATCGCGCGCGTGAGGCCCACGGCGCCCCTTCCGACCTCGCGGTCGAAGGATGCGACGAGCCCCGGCAGCACCGCGTCGACGAGGTCCTCCCCCACGATCACGGCGACGGTCCCGTGCCCGAGCGCGCGGTCGGCCGTGACCGTGTCGACGACGGCGGCGGAGACGTCGTCCGTGCGCACGACGTCCACGGGCCACTCGCTCTCGCGCACCGCGCGCGAGCGGGTGATGTTGACGCCGTGGGCGACGGCCATCGACTCCGCCACCGCCGCGATCTGCGCGGGCGTGCGGTAGTTGACGGTGAGCTCCTCGAGCCGCCAGTCCTTCACATGCGGCTCGAGCGCGGCCTGCCAGCTCGTCGCCCCCGCGGCCGCCGACGCCTGGGCGATGTCGCCCACGATCGTGAACGACTTGAGCGGGTTCCGCCGCATGAGCACGCGCCACTGCATGGGCGAGAGCTCCTGGGCCTCGTCCACGACGATGTGGCCGAACGCCCACGTGCGGTCGGCGGCGGCGAGCTCGGCGGTCGTGCCGCGCTCGACGGACGCCTCGAAGCCCTCGGCGAGGGTGCGCGCATCAACGAGGCCCTCGACCTGCATGTTCTCGATCGCCGCTTGGGCGTTCTCGAGGTCGCGCTTGCGCTGCTGCTTGAGCTCGCGCTTGTTGGCGTCGGCAGCGGCGTCGACCTCGCCGAGCAGCTCGGCGGCCTCGTCGAGCAGGGCGACGTCGGAGACGGTGAACGGCTCGTCGCGCGCCCGGAGGAGCAGCGCGCGCTGCTGGGGCGTCCAGCGCGGGGTGAGCGACTCGAGCCACTGCGGGCGCGCGTAGAGGTCTTGCAGGAGCTTCTGGGGCGTGAGGGGAAGCCACGCGGTGTTGAGGGCGACCTTGACGTCGTGCGACGTGCGCAGGTCCTCCCGCAGCCACGCCTGGTCGCTCTCCTCGATCGTGTTGCCGTGCGACTTGAGCTGCTCGGCGAGCAGGCGCGCGAGCGACGAGAGGGCGACCTTGTTGAACGTCACGCGCGCGACGTTGTGCGGCTTGCGGCTCTCCCACGCGCGGTGCATCGCGGCCTGGATGACCGACGGCTCGACAGTGAGCAGCTCGCCGTTCACGTCGACGACCTGCGGCTCGCGCGGCACCACCTGCCGGGACTTCACCGCCCGCTGCAGGAGCTTGGCCATCTCGAGCGAGCCCTTGAGCGCGGCGACCTCGGGCACGTCCTCCCGCGCGACATCGACGCCAGGGAAGAGCTGGCCGACGCTCGCGAGCACGACCCCGGTCTCGCCGAGCGAGGGCAGCACGGCCTCGATGTACTGCAGGAAGCTGCGCGACGGTCCGACGATGAGCACGCCGGAACCCGCGAGGCGCTCGCGGTGCGAGTACAGCAGGTACGCCGCGCGGTGCAGCGCCACGGCGGTCTTGCCGGTGCCCGGACCGCCCTGCACGACGAGGGTGCCGCGGAGGTCGGAGCGGATGATCGCATCCTGCTCGGCCTGGATCGTCGCGACGATGTCGCCCATGCGTCCCGTGCGCTGCGAGCTCAGGGTGGCCATGAGCGCCGCCTCGCCCTGAAGCCCCTCCCCGCCCTCGGCGAGCAGCGTGCCGTCGAAGATCTCGTCGTCGATGCGCACGATCTCGCGGCCCTGGCTCTGCAGGTGGCGGCGGGCGCGCGCGCCGAGCGGCGTCGCCGCGGTCGCCTGGTAGAACGCGCGCGCCTGGGGCACGCGCCAGTCGAGCAAGAGCGGCTGCTGGTCCTCGTCGCGCAGGCCGATGCGGCCGATGTAGCGGTAGACGCTGTCGTCGTCCGACGTGCCGAGCTCGAGCCTGCCGAACGCGAGGCGCTCGTCGATCTGGCGCAGCTGGGCGATGCGGTCCTCGTAGATGCGGGCGAACGCGTCGCGCTCTGAGCGGTTCTGGTGCGTGCCGCCCTGGCTGCCGCGGCGCACGGCCTCGAGCTGCACCTGGGCCTCGTCGCGCAGCTCGTCGAGGCGCGCGTACAACGACCCGACATAGGCGCGTTCGCGCTCGAGTTCGCTCGCCATGCCGGTGCAACCTCCCACGAAAACAGGACTGTCCATTCTACGGGGATCGGCGACGGGGTCTTGCGCACCCGGTCACCCGGTGGGAGTCTGGGTGAAGTACAACTCATCGCCCAGAAGAGCCGGAGGCAGTGCCCCGCCACTGGGCGATGAGTCTGTTAACGCGAACCTGTAACGTGGCAGAGGTGATCCGCGCCATCGACTACTCCGCCCTGACGGGGGCGGTGGCGCCGGCCGAGGTCAAGGCGTTCCGCGACTCCGTGCGGGCCAGGCCCGGCTACTCCACGACGTCGGCGGTCATCACCGTCATCGTCGCGCTCGTGGTGCTCTTCGTGTTCGGGTCGTTCTTCGTGGGCATCCTCGGCACCGCCATCAGCTGGGTCTCGGCGGGCGCCGACAACCCCGTGGCGCTCGTCGCCGGCCTGTTCTTCCCCGTCGTGCTGCTCGGCGGGTTCGTGCTCCTCGCCGTCGTCGTCATCCGACAGGTGGCGCGCGGCGGCAGGTGGGAGCGCTGGTACCGCCTCGACCGGTTCGCCGCGGCCAACGGCTTCACGTTCTCGCCGCGCGACGCCGACCCGACCTATCCCGGGGCGATCTTCCAGCTCGGGCGCTCACGCACGGCCCTCGACCACCTGCGCTCGGCCTCCGACCGCTTCCTCGACTACGGCAACTACCAGTACGTCACGGGCAGCGGCAAGAACCAGACGACGCGCACGTGGGGCTTCCTCGCGCTGCAGCTCGACCGCGCCCTGCCCAACATGGTGCTCGACGCGCGGGCCAACAACGGCATCTTTGGCACCAACCTGCCCGCGACGTTCCGCAAAGACCAGGTGCTCTCGCTCGAGGGCGACTTCGACAAGTACTTCACGCTCTACTGCCCGAAGGAGTACGAGCGCGACGCGCTGTACGTGTTCACGCCCGACCTCATGGCGCTCCTCATCGACACGGCATCGCCCTACGACGTCGAGATCGTCGACACGTGGATGTTCGTATACTCGTCGTCGCCGTTCGACCTGCGCCAGCCCGCGGTGCACCAGCGGCTCCTCGGCATCGTCGACACCGTGGGCGCCAAGACGCTCTCTCAGACGGACAGGTACGCCGACGAGCGCATCGGGGACCCCGCGGTCAACCTCGTGGCCCCGCAGGGGCGGCGCCTGCGCCGCGGCGTCTCGGTCGGGGCCGTGATCTTCGTCGCCGTGTTCGCCGTCGTCTGGCTGTGGCCGTTCCTGAGCGGCCTCATTGCCGGCCTGGCCGGCCGGTGAGCACCGAGCAGCCCACGGAGCCCCGCCGCAGCGCCTTCGTCGACCTGTCGCCCCTGCGCGAGAGCCCCGCGTTCGCGCGTCTGTGGGCCGGCAACTCGATCTCGGCGATCGGCGCGCAGCTCACCCTCGTGACGATCGGCCTGCAGGTCTACGACATCACCCGCTCGACGTTCGCGGTCGCCCTCGTCTCGGGCTTCGCGCTGGTGCCCATGATCGTGTTCGGCATCTACGCCGGCCTGCTCAACGACTACTTCGACCGCCGCACCGTGCTGCTGTGGTCGGCGACGATCTCGTGGTCGTGCAGCGTCGCCCTCGCGATTCTCGCGTGGCTGCAGGTCGACATCGCGTGGCCGCTCTACGTGCTCGCGGTCATCGGCGCCGTGACCGCGAGCACGTCGGCCACGACGCGCTTCGCGATAGTCCCGCGCCTGCTGCCCGCGCGCCTGCTGCCCGCGGGGTCGGCGCTGGGCGGCATCACGTTCGGCGTCGCGCTCACGGTCGGCCCGGCCCTCGCGGGCGTGCTCGTCGCGGTCGCGGGCTTCGCGTGGACCTACACGATCGATGCCGTGCTGTTCATCGCGGGCTTCCTCGGCATCGTCACGCTGCCGGGGCTCAAGCCCGAGGGCACGACGACGCGGCCGGGATGGGCCTCGCTCAAGGGCGGCTGGGACTTTCTGCGCACCGCGCCGAACATCCGCACCTCGTTCGCCGTCGACATCATCGCCATGACCTTCGGCCGCCCGCAGGTGCTGTTCCCCGCGGTGGGGGCGCTCGTCATCGGCGGCGGATCGATCACCGTGGGGGTGCTCGTGGCGGCGGGAGCGATCGGCGTGCTCCTGTCGAGCCTGTTCTCGGGCCGCGTGACCGGCTACCGCTGGCACGGCGTCGCCATCGGCTGGGCGATAGCGGTCTACGGCGCCTTCGTCGCGGGCATGGGTGCGGTGTTCGGCGCCATGGCCACCGGCTGGTTCGGCCCCGTGACCTCGGACATCTCGGGCGCGAACATCCCCGCCCTCATCCTCGCCGCCCTCATGTCGGCGGGCATGGGCGCCTCCGACAACGTGAGCACGATCTTCCGCATGACGATGATGCAGTCGGCCGTGCCGGACGAGATGCGCGGGCGCATCCAGGGCGTGTTCACCGTCGTCGTCACGGGCGGTCCGCGGCTCGGCGAGATGGTCATGGGCGGGCTCGCGGGCATCACGTCGCTGTGGTTCCCGCCCGTCGCGGGCGGGCTCGCGATCATCGTGCTCATCGCGATCGCCCTGCGGGTGCAGCGCGCGTTCCGCGCCTACGACGCGGAGAACCCCACCCTCTAGCTCGTGGGCGTCTGCGGCGACTGGAGCCCCGTGCCGACTCCCACGAGCGCCTTGCGCGACTCCACGATCGCCCCGAGCAGGGCGGCCTCGTCTGCCTGGGCCCCGATGCCGCCGCGGCCCGTGATGATGCGCTGGCGCGCGAACGCGAGGCGCGTGGCGTTCTGGATGTACTGCTTCATGGCTTTGCGCCTGCCCGAGCGGCCCGCCCACGCCAGGGCCTGCCTGCGGCCGTTCGGTGTCGAGAGCGCGGGGATCTCCTCCTGCGCGAACCAGCCGACCGCCGCGTACTCCGTGAGCCTGTCGTGCGTGAGCTTCGACTCCTGGCGCCGCAGGAACAGCACGATCGCGACCGCCATGACGAAGAGCGGGAACTGCACGATCGCGTAGTAGCCGTAGAAGTCGCTCACGAAGAACAGCGAGCCGTTCCACAGGGCGTGCAGCAGCATCGCGGGGATGACCCCGACGAAGTAGAACGGGATGCCCAGCAGCGGGGCGCGGAAACGCGCGGCGAAGCCGAGCGCGAGCCCCGTCGCCGACGTGAACATGACGTGCGCGAACGGGGACATGATGCCGCGGATGAGGAAGATCTCGCCCACCGACCCGTCGGCGATCGTGCCCGAGTCGAGCAGCTGCCCGCCGAAGTAGAGGATGTTCTCGGTGAACGCGAACCCGCCCGCGATCCACGCGGCGTAGACGATGCCGTCGACGGGGCCGTCGAAGTACTTGCGCGCGGCGAAGAAGATCACGAGCAGGCCGAGGCCCTTCGCGCTCTCCTCGACGATGGGCGCCTGGATGGCCGCACCGAGGAACTGGTAGCTGAAGTCGTCGCCGCCCGAGAGCGCCGTGAGCAGCGGGTCGACCCCGAAGCCCACGACGAGGGCGATGATGACCGCGACGACGGCGCCCCACAGGAACGCGAAGACGACGGCGAGGCGGGGCTCGGGTTCCCACCTGTCGATCCAGCGCACGCCGAAGAAGACGATCGCGAGCGGCACGAGCGCCATGACCCCGCCGAGCGCGAACGCGTCGCCGCCGAGCGAGATGACGAGGTAGCCGAGCACGAGCAGGCCGAGCACGGCGAGGATGACCACGCCGACGATCCCGAGCACGAGGGCGGTGTTCTGCGGGCGCGGTGTCGCGGTGAGGCCGGGCTGCGCCGTCGCGACCGCGTGGTCGGCGACATCCTGCGGAGCCGCGCCCGGCAGGGGCTGCGGTGCCCCGGCCGACGCGGTGAGGTCGGGCGTGGACGACGTGGGATCGGTCGAGGTCATGCCTCCGACACTATCGCTGTGCCTAGCCCTGCTGCTCCCGCAAGATCTGCAGCGCGCGGGACACCCGCTCGCCCAGGCCCGCGACGGGCTTCTTCGAGATCTTCTCCGCCTCCGCGAGCAGGTGCACGACCTCCTCGCGCTGGGCGACCTGCGTGTCGCGCACGGCGGCGAGCAGGACCAGGGAGGCGCGGGCCCCCGCGACGGCGAGGAGCGAGCTCAGCACGACCGCGACGACGGCCACGGCGATCGTCCACCCGCGCCCGGGCTGCTCGGCGGCTCCGATGGCCACGACGACGAGCAGCAGCACGGCGGCGAGCGGCGGCAGGACGCGCTGCGGACGGCGGGCTGTGTACACGACGGGCGACGGCGGCGCGGGGTCGCGGGCGTCGTCGAGGGCCGAGAGCCGCTCCCGCATGCTGTCGAGGCGCTCCTGCTGCACGCGCGTGCCGGCGACGTCGACGAGCTCGTCGCGCAGCGCGCGGTAGCTGTCGGACGCGGCCCGCATGACCGACCCCGTCACGAGCGCCCACACGCCGACGACGGCCACGAGCATCCCCATGCCGACGACGAGGGCGACGAGGGGCTCGTCGTCGTCGAGCAGCAGGCGCGCGAGCCACTGCAGCCCCAGCCCGAGACCCACCACGGCGAGGGCGCCGAGCGGCACGACCCACGCGACGGGGTGCAGGCGCACGACCGTGCGGGTGCCGCGCGCGAGCAGGCGTGCGTCGAAGCGCGCGGTGCCGAGGTCGGCGAGCTGGAACGAGAGGGCAACGAGCCACAGCGCGAACGCGGCGGCGGGGAACATCCAGGTGTCGTCCACCCTATGAGGCTAGCGCGACCTGCTTCTTGCGCGTGATCGTGGCGCTCACGACCGCGGCGACCATGCACAGGCCCGCGGCCCCGAACCACGCCGCCGTGTACTGGCCCGTCTGGTCGCGCACGACGCCCGCCGCGGTCGCGGCGATCGCCGCGCCGACCTGGTGCGACGCGAACACCCAGCCGAACACGATGGGGCCGTCCTTGCCGAAGATCTCGCGGCACAGCGCGACGGTCGGGGGCACGGTCGCGACCCAGTCGAGGCCGTAGATGACGACGAAGAGGATGATGGGCGGCTGCACGGTCGCGGAGAGCAGGAACGGCAGCACGAGCAGCCCGAGCCCCCGGAACCCGTAGTACGCGGCGAGCAGGATGCGCGGGTTGAACCGGTCGGTCAGCCAGCCCGACGCGATGGTGCCGATGATGTCGAACACCCCCACGACCGCGAGGAGCCCGGCCGCCGCCGTCTCCGGCATGCCGTGGTCGTGGGCGCTCGGGATGAAGTGGGTGCCGACGAGGCCGTTGGTCGTCGCCCCGCAGATCGCGAAGCCCGCGACGAGCGCCCAGAACGTGCGCACCTTGGCCGCGCGGCGCAGGGTGCCGAGCGCCGTCGTCACGGCGTTGCCGCGCACGGGCGGCTCGTACACGTAGTCGTCGGGCGCGCCGTACGGTGTGAGGCCGAGGTCGACCGGGTGGTTGCGCAGGAACAGGAGCACGAGCGGCACGACGAGCAGGGCTCCCCCGGCGACGAGCAGCGACGCCTGCCGCCAGCCCTGGTCCTCGACGAGGATGGCGATGAAGGGCAGGAACGCGAGCTGCCCCGTCGCGCTCCCGGCGGTGAGGATGCCCACGACGAGCCCGCGCCGCTTGAGGAACCACTGGTCGGCGACCGTCGCGGCGAACACGAGCGCCATCGAGCCGGTGCCGAGGCCGATGAGCACGCCCCACGTGAGCACGAGCATCCACGGCTCCGTCGCGAAGACGCTCAGGCCCGCGCCGGAGGCCACGAGCAGGAGCGCGACCGACGTGACCCTGCGCAGCCCGAAGCGGGCCATGAGGGCCGCGGCGAACGGCGCCATGAGCCCGTAGAGCAGGAGGTTGACGGTGACGGCGGTGGAGAGCTGCGTGCGGGTCCAGCCGAACTCGTCCTCGAGCGGGAGCATGAGCACGCTCGGTGCCGCGCGGAAGCCCGCGGCCCCGACGAGGGCCAGGAACGCGACGATCGCGACGATCCAGGCGGGGTGGAACCGGCGGGTGCGGAGGGGCGTGGAGCTCATGGTTCGAGTATGGTGGCAGCAGCCTTGGCCGGGAATGTCGTGAACACAACTATCCGGCCAGATTCCGAGGAGATGCCGCCATGCCCCACGAGATCGTCCTCATCGCCCTCGACGACGTGCACGCCATGGACCTCGGGATGCCCTCGCAGGTGTTCGGCGGGCTGCTCGACGAGAACGGCGCCGAGCGCTACCGCGTGCGGGTGTGCTCGCCCGACGGCGGCGCCATCACGACCTCTGCGGGCTTCGCGGCGCTGCTCGAGCACGACATCTCGGCGGCCGCCGAGGCGGACACGGTCATCGTGCTGCCCGGCGGCGGAGCACGCGCCGCACGACCCGGCACCCTCGACCCGCGCGTGCGCGACGCCCTGCTCGCGGCCCGGGCGCGGGGCGCCCGCATCGTGTCGATCTGCACGGGGGCGTTCGTGCTCGCCGCCGCGGGGATGCTCGACGGCCGGCGCGCGACCACGTACTGGAGGCGCTCCGAGGAGTTCCGGTCGGCCTACCCGGATGTGCGGCTCGAGCCCGACGTGCTCTTCGTCGACGACGGCATCCTCACCTCGGCGGGTGTCGCCGCCGGGCTGGACCTCTGCCTGCATCTCGTCGGCCTCGACTTCGGCATCACGGTCGCGAACGACGCCGCCCGGAGGCTCGTGATGGCACCCCGGCGCGCGGGCGGCCAGGCGCAGTTCGTCGACCGCTGGCGCCCGGCGAAGGATGACGACGCGCTCACGCCCGTGCTCGCGTGGGCCAGCGAGCACCTCGGCGAGGCTCTCACGGTCTCGGCGCTCGCACGGCGCGCGACGATGAGCGAGCGCACCTTCACGCGGCGCTTCCGGGAGCAGACCGGGACGAGCCCGACCGCCTGGATCACCGCGGAGCGGCTGGCCCGCGCGCGGGAGCTCCTCGAGCAGACCGACCTCTACGTCGGCGAGGTCGCGCGGCTGTGCGGTCTGGGATCGGGCACGCACCTGCGCTCCCAGTTCCAGCGCAGGTTCGGCCAGTCCCCCACGGAGTACCGCCGGGTCTACCGCCCGGCGGCGGCCTGAGGACGGTCAGGCCAGGGCGGCGGCGAACGCGTCGAGCCGGGAGCGCAGAGCGGGCGTGAACGTGCGCTCGAAGCGCTCGGCGGCGGCGGGGTCGAGCTGCTCCCCCGCGGCGCGCGAGCTGCCCCACGCGATGAGGAGGGCCTCGGCCTCGGTGAGGTCGTCGTTCACGGGTGCGCCGAGGAGCGCCTCCTCGAGCAGGGCGACGACGCGCTCACCGACGAAGGGGGCGAGCTCCTCCCGCAGGGCGATGATGCTGCTCATGCGCCCAGAGTAGCGCGAGCGTGCGCGTCAGGCGGCGAGTGTTACCTCGGACGGGTGCAGCAGCACGGGCGAGCGCGACCCCTTGCGGGCCTCCTCGGGCGTGCTGAACCCGATGCCGTCGAACGCGCCGGCGCGGATCGCCCCGAACACGTCGGCGGCGGACTGCTGGGCGGTGCCCTGCGCGCTCTTCCAGGCACGGGCGGCGCGGATGTCGGCGGTCGTGATCTCGACCTGCGGGTCATCCTCGACGATCGAGGCGCCGAGGTGCTGCGCCCACGCGCGCACGAAGGGGGCGATCGCGGACGTGTCGCGCACGGCGACGCGGTCGCCGCGCCCGATCGTGTGGACCTGGCGCACGACGGTGCGGGCCAGCAGGGCGCACGGGAACAGCCCGGCCGCGGCGTCGAGGCTCACGTCGGCGGGCACGCCGATGAGGTCGTGCTCCGCGACGAGGACGCGGCCGGACGCGGGCTTGTCGGAGCGGAACGCGACGCGGTCGCCGCGCGCGAAGCCGATGCTGTCGCGGGCGACCGCCTCGACGGTGCCGGCGACCTGGGTGCCGAGCGCGCTCAGGCCGACCGTGGCGACGTGGACGCGGACTTCGCCCTCGGCGGGGCGGAGGGCCTTGATACGGGTCATGACCAGTAGAACCCCTGGTATACCGCTGGTATTCCCTAGAAGACCTTGCCGGGGTTGAGAATGCCCGCGGGGTCGAACACGGCCTTGACCTGCTCCTGCAGCGCGAGCTGGTCGTCGCCGAGCTCGTCGCGCAGCCAGCGGCGCTTGAGCAGCCCGATGCCGTGCTCGCCCGTGAGGGTGCCGCCCAGGCGCAGGGCGGCGAGGAACATCTCGTCCGCCGCCGACCAGATGTGGTCGGGCACCTCCGTGCCCGAGAAGACGAAGTTGGGGTGCAGGTTGCCGTCGCCCGCGTGCGCGACGGTCGGGATGGTGATGCCGTACTTCTGCTCGATGTCGCCGATAGCGGCGAACATCGCGGGCAGCTTGCTGCGCGGCACGCACACGTCCTCGATGAGCACGGTGCCCTGCGCCGCCATGGCGGGGTGGAAGGCGCGGCGGATGCCGAACAGGCGCTCCCCCTCGGCGCGGTCGAGCGACACCTCGACGGTGCCCCCGAGGGAGCGCATGACGGCGACCACCGCGTCGGACTCGGCGGCCGCGGCGGGCCCGTCGGTCTGCACGATGAGCTGCGAGCCACCGGGATGCTCGATGCCCAGGTGGGCAGCGATGCCCGCCATGGCGCTCTCGCCGATGAGCTCCATGACCGCCGGGTGCAGGCCGGACGACGTGATGACGGCCGCGGCGCGCGCGGCCTCGTCCACGGTCGCGAAGGTCGCGCTCATGACGGCGATGTCGCCCGCGGGCAGGCGCTTGGCGCGCACGGTCGCCTCGACGATGACGCCGAGGGTGCCCTCCGAGCCGACCATGAGGGCCGTGAAGTCGAGGCCCGTGACGCCCTTGACCGTGCGGTGGCCGAGCTCGAGCAGGCGCCCGTCGGCGAGCACGACCTTGAGGCCGAGCACGGCGTCGCGCGTGACACCGTACTTGGCGCACAGCAGGCCGCCCGCGTTCGTCGCGATGTTGCCGCCGACGGTGGAGATGGCGCGGCTCGCGGGGTCGGGGGCGAACCACAGGCCGTGCGGCGCGAGCTGCGCGTTGAGGTCGGCGTTGATGATGCCGGGCTGCACGACGGCGAGCTCGTCGTCCACCGAGATCTCGAGCACGCGGTCCATGGCGAGCGTGGAGAGCACGATCTCGCCCGCCCCCGCGACGGCCCCGCCCGCGAGGCCGGTGCCGGCGCCGCGCGTGACGACGGGGGTGCCGGTCTCGGTGGCGATGCGCAGCGTCGCCCGCACGTCGTCGATCGAGCGCGCCCGCACGATCGCGAGCGGGGCGGCGTCGGAGACGTGGCCGGACTTGTCCTCGCGTGTGCGCTCGAGGTCGGCGTCGTCGGTCGAGACCGCGTCCCCGAGCTGCGACCTGAGCAGGGCGACGACGTCCGTGTCGCCGTGGTGCGCCGCGGCGTGGCTCGGGCTGGTGACGCTCATCCTGCGATTCTAAGGTTTCCGAACGCAGGCGTGCGGCGCTAGGCGGCGCAGCTGATGCAGTGCTCGGTCGAGGGGCGCGCCTCGAGGCGTCCCGTCGCGATGCCGCCGCCGCACGAGCTGCACGTGCCGTAGGTGCCCTCGTCGAGGCGCACGAGCGCTATCGAGATCTCCTGCGCGTGGCGCGAGGTCTGGTCGAGCATGGCGCGCGACTGCGCGCCCTCGAACGCGGTGTTCGAGCCTTCGGGGTCGTCGACCTCGTCGTTGGACGAGCCGCGGCGCGACTCGATCCCTGCGGCGATCTCGAGGCGGATCTTCTCCTCGAGGTCGCGGGCCGACTGGAGGTCGGCGACGAGCCTCGTGCGGATGCGCGTGCGCTGCGCGGCGGTGAGGGGGCGGGCGGTCTGGGCCTTGAGTTCTGCGGTCACGGGAGAAAGTATCAAGGCCTTCGGTGAACAGCAGGTAGACCTTGCGTTCCGCCCCTCGGATGAGCTAGAGCGCTGCGACCTCGTGTCCGATTCCCGCTAGAGAACGTCGGTGGGGCGTGTGACGCTGAGGACATGGACAGCACATTCGCCGAACGGTACGCGGCCCTCTCGTCGCGCGACTCGCGCTTCGACGGGCAGTTCATCGCGGGCGTGCACTCCACGGGCATCTACTGCAGGCCGAGCTGCCCCGCCATGACCCCGCGCGAGAAGAACGTCACGTTCTACCGCACCGCCGCGGCCGCGCACGAGGCTGGGCTGCGCGCGTGCAAGCGGTGCCAGCCCGACGCCGTGCCGGGCTCCCCGGACTGGAACCTGAGCGACGACCTCGCGTCGCGCGCCATGCGCCTCATCACCGACGGCGTCGTCGAGCGCGAGGGCGTCCCCGGCCTCGCGTCGCGCCTCGGCTACACGCCACGGCACCTCACGCGCGTGCTCGTCTCCGAGCTCGGGGCGGGTCCCCTCGCGCTCGCGCGTGCCCACCGCGCCCAGGGCGCGCGCACGCTCCTCGCGTCGACCGACCTGCCCGTGGCCGACGTCGCATTCGCGTCGGGGTTCTCGAGCGTGCGGCAGTTCAACGACACCATCCTCGCCGTGCACGAGACGACGCCCACCCAGCTGCGGGTGCTCGCGCGCCGCGGCGGGCGGGCGCGTGCGGCCGGGGTGCCGTCCACGATCTCGCTGCGGCTGCCCGCGCGTGCGCCCTTCGACGGCGAGGGCCTCATGCGGTTCTTCGCGGATCACGCCGTGCCGGGCCTCGAGGCGGGCGACGAGTCGTCCTACGAGCGCGCCGTGCGCCTGCCGGGCGGGGTCGCGCACGTGCGGCTCGAGCTCGAGTCCGGCGGCGTGCGCTGCACGGCGCGCCTCGAGAGCATCGGCGACGTGTCCACGCTCGTGGCACGCGTGCGGCGGCTGTTTGACCTCGACGCCGACTCCGTCGCGATCGACGGCGCCCTGTCGCGGGACCCCGTGCTGCGGCCGCTCGTGGCGGCGGCGCCGGGCATCCGCCTGCCGGGGTCGATGGACGCGTCGGAGGCGCTGTTCCGCACCCTCGTGGGGCAGCAGATCTCGGTAGCCGCGGCCCGCACCGTGCTCGGCAACCTCGTGCGTGACCTCGGCACGGACGGGCTGTTCCCGACCGCCGAGCAGCTCGCGGAGCACGGGGCCGAGGCGCTGCGCGGGCCGGCGAGCCGCATCCGCACCATCCTGGGCGCAGCAGAGGCCGTCGCCTCTGGCGGCCTCGTGCTCGACGTGGGGATGCCCGTCGACGAGTTCCAGGCGGGCCTCGTCGCGCTGCCCGGCATCGGGCCGTGGACGGCCGGCTACCTCGCGATGCGCGTGCTCGGCAACCCCGACATCATGCTCGGCACCGACCTCGTCATGCTGCAGAGCGCGGCGGCCCTCGGCATGCCCGGCACGACGCGCGGGCTCGACGAGCACGCCCGCCGGTGGGCGCCGTGGCGCAGCTATGCCGGACTCCACCTGTGGCGCGCAAGGCCTGTGGCGCCCAGGGCGGCAGCCCCTACGATCGGGGCATGACGAGCCCCCACGCCGACGACCCGCACCGGGATGTCGACCCGCACGACGGCCGCGACGAGACCGAGGCCGAGCGCAACGACCGCAACTGGACGGAGATCCTGCAGGAGCTGCGCGTGATCCAGACGGGCACGCAGATCCTCACGGGCTTCCTGCTCACCCTCGCGTTCCAGCAGCGGTTCACCGACCTCGACCAGTACCAGGTCGACACCTACCTCGTGCTCGTGGTCGTCGCGGCGCTCGCGACCGCGCTCGCGCTCACGCCCGTCGCGCTGCACCGCGCGCTGTTCCGCCGCCGCGCCAAGGGCATCATCGTGCGCATCGCCGACCGCGTGCTCAAGGCCACGCTCGTCGCGGTCGCCCTCACCATCACGGGCACGGCGATGCTCATCTTCGACGTCGTCGTGGGGCGCGGAGCCGGCGTCGTCGCGGGGATCGTCACCCTCGCCGTCGTCGCGCTCGCCTGGCTCGCCCTGCCGACGATCGTGCGCCGGGGATACCCGCGTGCCTGACGCGCGGTTCGCCGCCCGGCGCGCCTGGCACGGGTTCATCCGGCACCGCGGCATCGACTCGGCGGCGGCCCTCGCGTTCTTCTCGTCGCTCGCGCTCTTCCCCATGGCCCTCACGGTCGTCTCCGCCTACGCGCTCGGCAACGGCCGCGAGGATGCCGCGCGCAACCTGCTCGCGATAGTCGGCGAGGTCGTGCAGCCCGAGACCGTGGACACCCTGCGCGAGCCCCTCACCCAGCTCTTCACGGTCGCGAACCCGGGAGTCGGCCTCGTCATCGGCCTCGTGCTGTCGCTGTGGTCGCTCTCGAGCTACGCGACGGCCTTCGGCCGCGCCGTCAACACCGTCTACGAGGTGCACGAGGGCCGGCAGATCTGGAAGTTCCGCGGGCTCATGCTCGTGCTCGCCGTCGTGCTGCTCGCCCTGTTCGCGGCGATCGCCGTGCTCCTGCTCACCACCCAGCGCGTCGCGACCGCCGTGGGCATCGCCGAGCCGTGGCTCACGGTGTGGGCGATCGGGCGCTTCCCCGTCGTCATCCTGCTGTTCACGCTGCTCATCGCGGTGCTCTACTACGTGACGCCCAACGTGCGGCACGAGCGCGTGCGCTGGGTGAGCTTCGGCGCCCTCTTCGCGATCGTCGTGTGGGGGCTCGCGACCGCCGCCTTCACGGTCTACGTCTCGACGGTGGGCACGTACGACCGTGTGTACGGGTGGCTCGGCGGCGGGCTCGCGCTCCTGCTCTGGCTGTACATCACGAACCTCGTGCTCGTGCTCGGCGCGGAGGTGGACGCGGAGTTCGTGCGGCTGCGCCAGCTGCGCGCGGGCATCCCCGCGGAGGAGGTGGTGCAGCTGCCGATGCGCGACACCCGCCGCAACCTCATGCTCGCGCGACAGCGGGCGCAGGACGAGGCGGAGGGGCGGGAGATCCGCGACGCCGCTGTTCAGAAGAGTGCAACCCCTCCCGACGACGAGTAGGCCGTGCCTACCGTGGGAGGATGCCCAACTCACGGATGAACAGCATCAAGGATCCCGAGCTCTACGAGGAGCTGCGCAAGGACGGCAACAGCAAGCAGAAGTCCGCGCGCATCGCCAACGCCGCCGCGAAGAAGGGCAGGTCGGCGATCGGCCGCAGGGGCGGCAAGTCCGGCGACTACGAGGACTGGACCGTGCAGCAGCTGCGCGCGCGGGCGAAGGAGATCGGCCTCACGGGCTACTCCGGCAAGAAGAAGGCCGAGCTCGTGCGAGCCCTACGCGACAGCTAGCCCGTCTTCTTCTTCGCCGCGGGCTTCTTCTTGGCTGCGGGCTTCGTGGCGGCCTCGCGGTTCTTCTCGACGCTGCGGCGCAGCGCCTCCATGAGGTCGAGCACCTCGCCGCCGCCCGCGGGCTCCTCGGCGGCCTCGCCGAACGTCTCGGCCGTGTCGACGGAGTCGCCCTTCTGCAGCTTGGCCTCGATGAGCTCCTTGAGCTGGTCCTGGTAGTCGTCGGTGAACCGCGCGGGGTCGAAGTCGGACTCGAAGCTCTTCACGAGCGCCGCCGACATCTCGAGCTCCTTGTCGGAGATCGTCACCTTCTCGTCGAGCGACGGGAACTTGGCCTCCCGCACCTCGTCGTCCCACAGCAGGGCCTGGAGCATGAGCACGTCGCCGCGCACGCGCAGCGCGCCGAGTCGCGTCTTCTGCCGCAGCGCGAACTGCACGATGGCCGTGCGGTCGGTCTGCTCGAGCGTCTGGCGCAGCAGCGCGTAGGCCTTGACCGACTTGGAGTCGGGCTCGAGGTAGTAGCTCTTCTCGAACATGATCGAGTCGACCTGGTCGCTCGGCACGAACTCCACGACGTCGATCTCGCGGCTCTTCTCGGCGGGCAGGGTCGCGATGTCGTCGTCGGTGAGGATGACCGTGCGATCCCCGTCGTCGAAGGCCTTGGCGATGTCGGAGTACTCGACGGTCTGCCCGTCGATCTCGCACACGCGCTTGTAGCGGATTCGGCCGCCGTCCTTCTCGTGCACCTGGTGCAGCGACACGTCGTGGTCCTCGGTGGCGCTGTAGACCTTGACGGGCACGTTGACGAGCCCGAAGGTGATGGCGCCCTTCCAGATGGATCGCATGAGCCTGCCCTTCGATGTGAACTCCGTACACATTCTCGTGCAGGATGGGGGTATGGCGGAAGACACTGTGCCTATGTCGAGCGCTGTGGTCACGATTGACGGCCATCGCCTCAAGCTGACCAACCTCGACAAGGTGCTCTACCCCGAGACCGGCACGACCAAGGCCGACGTGCTGGACTACTACGCGCGCGTCGCGACCGCGCTCATCCCCCACGCACGCAACCGGCCGGCGACGCGCAAGCGCTGGGTGCACGGCGTCGGCACCGCCGACGACCCGGGCGAGATGTTCTTTCAGAAGAACCTCGACGAGCGCTCGACGCCGCAGTGGGTCACCCGCCGCGAGCTGCAGCACTCGGACCACGTCAACACCTATCCGCTCGTCAACGACCTCGCGACGCTCACGTGGCTCGGCCAGATCGCCGCCCTCGAGATCCACGTGCCGCAGTGGCAGTTCGGCCGCACGGGTGCCCGCAAGAACCCCGACCGGCTCGTGCTCGACCTCGACCCGGGCCCGGGCGCGGGGCTCGCGGAGTGCGCGCAGGTGGCGCGGTGGGCACGGGACATCCTCGCCGACATGGGGCTCGACCCGATGCCCGTCACGAGCGGGAGCAAGGGCATCCACCTCTACGCGGCCCTCGACGGCAAGCAGACGAGCGACCAGGTGTCGGATGTCGCGCACGAGCTCGCGCGCGCCCTCGAGGCCGACCACCCCGACCTCGTCGTGAGCGACATGAAGAAGGCCCTGCGCGAGGGGCGCGTGCTCGTCGACTGGAGCCAGAACAACGGCAACAAGACGACGATCACGCCCTACTCCCTGCGCGGCAGGTCGCACCCGATGGTCGCGGCGCCGCGCACGTGGAAGGAGCTCGACTCCCCCGACCTCGCACACCTCGACTACCGCGAGGTCATCCGCAGGGTCGAGAAGAAGGGGGACATCCTCGCCGGCCTCACGGCGGGCCACCTAGCCTCGCTCGAACCCACGGCCGCGAGGATGGCCGGGTTCGAGCACGCCGACGGCGCCGACGACCGGCTCGCCAAGTACCGCTCCATGCGCGACGGCTCGCTCACGCCCGAGCCCGTGCCCTCGGGAGTCGCCCCGCCCACCGCGGGCCAGACCTTCGTCATCCAGGAGCACCACGCGAGCCGCCTGCACTACGACTTCCGGCTCGAGCACGACGGCGTGCTCGTGAGCTGGGCGCTGCCCAAGGGCGTGCCCACCGACATCGCGAAGAACCACCTCGCGGTGCAGACGGAGGACCACCCGCTCGAGTACGGCACGTTCGAGGGGACGATCCCGGCCGGCCAGTACGGCGCGGGCGAGGTGACCATCTGGGATCGCGGCACCTACGAGCTCGAGAAGTGGCGCGACGACAAGGAGGTCATCGCGACGCTGCACGGCGAGAACCACGGCTCGAACCGGTACGCGCTCATCAAGACGGGCGGCATCGGCAAGGACAACACGTGGCTGATCCACCTCATGAAGCCCGTGGACGAGCAGCCCGTGCGCCACGCCAAGGCGGACTCGCGCCGGAAGGTGATCGGCGGGACGAAGCCGACGAGGGACGGCACGGCGCCCTCCCCCATGCTCGCGACGCTCGGCACGGAGGGCGAGCTGGGCGCCACGGCCGAGTGGGCCTTCGAGATGAAGTGGGACGGCATCCGCGCGATCGCGCAGGTCTCGCACGGGGAGGTGCGCCTCACGAGCCGCAACGGCGTCGACGTCACGTCGCGCTACCCCGAGCTCGCGATGCTCGCCGACGCGGTCGAGGGCGACGCGGTGGTCGACGGGGAGATCGTGGCCCTCACCAAGGCCGGCCGGCCCGACTTCGGGCTGCTGCAGCGCCGCATGGCGCTCACGAAGGCCGCAGAGGTGGAGGCCATGGCGGCCAAGGTGCCCGTGCACTTCATGGCGTTCGACATGCTCGAGGTCGACGGTCGGAGCGTCGCCAAGCAGGAGTGGACCCAGCGCCGCGAACTGCTCGACCAGCGCGTGCGGTCGGAGGGCGCCGTGCAGGTGCCGCCCGTGTTCGAGGGCGACGTGCAGGCCGCGCTCGCGATGAGCCGCACGCTCGGCCTCGAGGGCGTCATGGCGAAGCGCCGCACGAGCACCTACGCCCCTGGCAAGCGCGTGCGGTCGTGGCTCAAGCTCAAGCACCATCTCACGCAGGAGGTCGTGATCGGCGCGTGGCGCCCGGGCGCGGGCAACCGCGCGCATCGCGTGGGATCGCTGCTCATGGGCATCCCCGACGGCGACGGCCTGCGCTACGTCGGAAGGGTGGGCACGGGCTTCACCGACCGCGACCTCGACGCCATGGCCGCGCGTCTGCGCCGGCTCGAGCGCAAGACGAGCCCGTTCGACGAGCTGCCCGCGCCCGACGCCAAGGACGCGCACTTCGTCTCGCCCGTCCTCGTGGGCGAGGTCGAGTTCTCGGAGTGGACCCCGACGGGCAAGCTCCGCCACCCGAGCTGGCGCGGCTGGCGCCCCGACAAGGACGCGGCGGACGTCGTGCCCGAGAGCTAGGAGGATACGTGGCCATCAGGCTCGAGAACGTGGGGATCGCCGTGCGCGACCTCGAGGCGACCATCGCCTTCTTCACCGACCTGGGCCTCACGGTGCTCGGGCGCGACGAGGTGAGCGGGGAGTGGGCGGACACGGCGGTGGGGCTCGACGGAAACCACGCGAGGATCGCCGTGCTGCAGACGCCCGACGGTCACGGGCAGCTCGAGCTGTTCGAGTACCTCCACCCCGACGCCATCGAGACGCAGCCCACGCTCCCGAACGAGATCGGCATGCACCGCGTCGCCTTCTCCGTCGACGACATCGACGCATCTCTCGCGATCGCCGCGCGGCACGGGTGCTTACCGCTGCGAGGCGTCGCGAACTACCGGGACGTCTACAAGCTCACCTACCTGCGCGGGCCGAGCGGCATCCTCGTCATGCTCGCGCAGGAACTCAAGGGGGTAGGGCCGCAGGAGCCCGCCACCTAGGCTGGCTGCATGAACCCCAGGATCCTCGCCCTCGCCGTCGGAGTCGCCATCGGATACGTGCTCGGCACGCGAGACGGCCGCGCCCGGTACGACCAGATGAAGTCGAAGGTCACGGAGCTGTGGGAGGACCCGCGCGTCGTGCGCGCCCGCAAGGACGTCGAGGCGTACGCGCGCCAGCAGGCGCCCGTCATCAAGGAGCGCGCTGCCGCCGCCGCGAAAGCCGCGCCCGGCGTCGCCAAGGATGCGGCGGAGAAGGTCGCCGACACCGCCAAGGACGTCTCGGCCAAGGCCACGACCGCCGCGAAGGATGTCGCCGCCAAGACGACCGAGGTCGCCAAGGATGTGCGCGCCAAGGCGACGGAGGTCGCCGCCGACCTGCGCGAGCGCGGCGAGGCCGTCGTCGACTCCGCGCTCGAGACCGCGGGCCGCGCGCGGGAGGCCGCCCTCGACGTGCTCGACGACGAGGACGACGCTCCCGCGAAGGCCTAGGCGGGCGGCGGGACGATCACGGGAAGGGTGAGCGGCCCGGTCATCGCGACCATGCCGCTCAGGCGCTCGGGAGAGAGCACCTGGGCGACCTTCTCGGGCGTCATGAGCCCGGCCTCGACCACGAGGTCGGCTATGGACGCCTGCGTCGTGAGCGCCGTGTGCGCGAGGGTCGCGGCCGCGGCGTAGCCGATGTACGGCGTGAGGGCCGTGACGACGCCCACGCTCGTCTCGACCTGCATGGCGAGCCGCTCGACGTTGGCCGTGATGCCGTCCACGCAGTTGACGCGCAGCGTGTAGCACGCGTTCGTCATCCACGCGAGGGACTGCAGGATCGAGTGCGCGATGACGGGCTCGAACGCGTTGAGCTGCAGCTGGCCGCCCTCCGCGGCCGCCGTCACCGTGGCATCCGCCCCGATGACGCTGAACGCGACCTGGTTGACGACCTCGGGGATGACGGGGTTGACCTTGCCCGGCATGATCGACGAGCCGGCCTGGCGCGCGGGCAGGTTGATCTCGCCGAAGCCCGCCTGCGGGCCGCTCGAGAGCAGGCGCAGGTCGTTGCAGATCTTCGAGAGCTTGACCGCGGCGCGCTTGAGGATGCCGCTCAGGGTCATGAAGATGCCCGCGTCGCTCGTGGCCTCGATGAGATCGGGCGCGGTCTCCATCTCGATGCCCGTGACCTCGACGAGGTGGCGGCGCACGGCCTCCGCGTAGCGCGGGTCGGCGGTGATGCCCGTGCCGATGGCGGTTGCGCCCATGTTGATCTCGTTCATCCACGGGATGGACTCGGAGAGCCTGTCGTAGTCCTCCATGAGCGTGTGCGCGAAGCCCGAGAACTCCTGCCCGAGCGTCATGGGCACGGCGTCCTGCAGCTGGGTGCGACCGATCTTGAGGATGTTGGCGAACTCGCGCCCCTTCGCGGCGAACGCCGCCGTGAGCAGCTTGTGCTCCGCGAGGAGGCGCTGGATGCCGAAGACCATGGCGAGCTTGATCGCCGTGGGGTACACGTCGTTGGTCGACTGGCTGCGGTTGACGTCGTCGATGGGGCTCAGATGGGCGTAGTCGCCCTTCTCGTGGCCCATGAGCTCGAGGCCGCGGTTGGCGATCACCTCGTTGGCGTTCATGTTGGTCGAGGTGCCCGCGCCGCCCTGGATGACCCCCACGCGGAACTCGGCGTGCAGCTCGCCCGCGACGATCTCCTCGCACACCTGCTCGATGATGCGCGCCTTCTCCGCCGACAGCACGCCGATCTCGGCGTTGGCACGCGCGCACGCCTGCTTGACGCGCGCGAGGGCCCGCACGAGGTCGGGGTAGTTGTAGATCGCGCGGCGCGTGATCGGGAAGTTCTCGAGCGCGCGGGCGGTGTGGATGCCCCAGTACGCGTCGAGCGGGATGGGCATCGAGCCGAGCGAGTCGTGCTCCTGCCGCGTTCCCTCCGTGGATTCGAGGGCCGTCTCGTAGGCCCTGCGGGGTGAGTTCTCGTCACCGGCAATGGTCTGCGCGGTGTCCGTGCTCAACTGATGTGACGCTTGTGGCGTGCTCTCCATCGACTCAATCTCCTTTGATCGCGATGGACCCAAGCCTATGCGTGCAGGGCGGGGACGATCAGGTAGATCCCGAACAACACGGCGAGCCCGCACAGGACGAACAGCCCGACGGACACCGGGCGGCGCCACGGCTCCGGCCCGTCTCCCGTGCGGAGGGCGAGCGAGAACAGCGTGACGAGCACGCACGCCGCGATGAGCGCGGCGGCGACGACGAGGGGGAACGCCGACCAGTCGATCACCTTTGCGCCTTCTTCCGCTTCTTGGGCCGCACGAACACGCCGGGCTCGGGCACGTGGAAGTGGCGGTGGTCGACGCGCGTGCGGCGCGAGCGCAGGAAGATCGCGAGGATCGCGCCGACCGCGAGCAGCACGTCGAGCACGATGCCCCACATCCCGAACCCCGCGATGAACGCCGCCACGGCCCCCACGAGGCCCGCGGCCGGGATGGTGATGAGCCAGCCGAGCGCGATGCGCCCCGCCGTGCGCCAGCGCACCGAGGCACCCTTGCGCCCCACGCCCGTGCCGATGACCGAGCCGGACGCGACCTGCGTCGTCGAGAGCGCGAAGCCCAGGTGCGTCGACGCGAGGATGGTGGCGGTCGTCGCCGCCTCGGCCGCGAAGCCCTGCGCGGGCTCGACGTCGGTGATGCCGCGGCCGAGCGTCTTGATGATGCGCCAGCCGCCGGAGTAGGTGCCGATCGCGATGGCGAGCGCGCACGCGGCGATCACCCACAGCTCGGGGCCGGTCCCGGAGGTCTGGAAGCCCGCGGCGATGAGGGTGAGGGTGATGACGCCCATGGTCTTCTGCGCGTCGTTGGTGCCGTGCGCGAGGGAGACGAGCGACGACGTGAAGATCTGGCCGCGCTTGAAGCCGTCGCGCTCTCGCTTGCGCGTGATCGCGTAGGCGATCTTCGTCACGATGAACGAGACGAACCCGGCGGTGAGCGGCGCGAGGATCGCCGGGATGAGAATCTTGGCGACGAGCACCGACCCGTCGATGGCGCCGAAGCCGGCCCCGACGACCGCCGCGCCGATGAGGCCGCCGAAGAGCGCGTGGCTCGACGAGGAGGGCAGGCCGAGCAGCCACGTCACGAGGTTCCACACGATCGCGCCGATGAGGCCCGCGAGGATGAGGGGCGGCGTGATCTGCACGCCGCCGTCGCCCTCCTTGATCAGGCCGCCGCTGATCGTCTTGGCGACCTCGGTGGAGAGGAAGGCGCCGACGAGGTTGAGGATCGCGGCGAGCGCCACGGCGACCTTGGGCTTGAGGGCACCCGTCGCGATGGGCGTGGCCATGGCGTTCGCGGTGTCGTGGAAGCCGTTCGTGAAGTCGAAGAAGAGAGCCAGTGCGACCACCAGCACGACGACGAGCACGATGTCCACCGGCTAGAGTCTTGCACCTCAGCGGCCCCCTCCGCCACCGCCCCCTCCGCCGCCCCCGGAGAAGCCGCCGCCGCTCGACCCGCTCGAGAAGCTCGACCCGCCGCTGCTCGACCACGAGCTTCCGCCGCCGCCCGACGAGCTGCTCACGATGGGCCGCACCGCCGAGGTGGACGACGACGTGAACGAGCGGAACACCGAGCTGTCGAAGGTGTCCCCGTCGAGCCAGTCCGGGGTGGCGGAGGCGTACCGCGCCTGCAGCACCTCCACCCACCCGTCCTCGACCCCCCACAGCACGGCGTACGGGAGGAGGCGCTCGTAGAGCTTGACGACGGCATCCCTGTCGGTGGTGTCGACGCGGAGGGCGCCGTCGGGGCTCTGCAGCATCCTCAGCCGTTCCTCCTCGGCGACGGTGAGGTAGAGCCGCATGCCGAGCAGGTGGTCCTTGAGGGCGGCGCCCTTGCGCGTGAGGCGCGCGGGCGCGGAGAGGGCGGTCGGGATCGCTATCGCGAGGATGACCGCGCCCACGCCCGGCCACACGACGTTGCCGTCGAGCACGTCGTTCCACACCGCCCACGCGCCCACGGCGACGAACCCGAGGATGCCCGCGCCCGACGCGCGCGTGATCGCCTTCGTCCACCGGCTCGTGCGCTTCACGCGGAAGCCCCCGCTCACGGCGGACGACGCCGCGGACGCCGTCTGCGCGTAGAGCGCCGCCCCGCGGTCGGCGTCGAGCGTGCCGGGCCGGGCGCGCGCGCCGGGCTCGAGGTCGTCGAAGAGCAGCGTGAGCACCGCGGCCTCGCGCGGGGTCGTGCCGTCCGTCGTGACGAGCTCGAGCGAGAACCGGCGCCTGCTCGAGACCGTCGGGTCGCCCGGCCGGTTGTCGACGACCCGCACGTTGCCGCGCACGGCGAGGTCGACGAAGAGCGCGGGGAGGCCGGAGGCGGCCCGGCCCACGACGTTCGCGTCGAGGAGGAGGTCGGAGCCGTCGGGCGGCGTGTACTGCGCGATGACCGTGCCGCCGCGGGCGTCCCGCAGCACGAGGGTGCGCACGAGGATCGACGCGACGAGCAGCGCGACCATGAGCGCGAGGAGCACCGTGGGGGCCACCCGCACAATCCAGCTGTCGCGCGGCAGGGCCGGCTGCGTGACGGTCCCGCCCGCGAACGCGATGTCGACGGTGAGCGTGCTGTAGGGCGAGACGTCGGAGACCGTCGCGTCGAACCCGCCGCCCGAGCGCGTGAGCTCGCACCCGCCCTCGTCGCCGTAGTAGCCCGCGTAGCACTCGGCGAACCCCGTGCGCGCCGCGGCCAGCGCCGGCCCTACCTCGACGTGGGCGCTCACGGTGCCGAACGGCTGGGCCCAGCCGTTGCCGTTGACATCCCAGTAGAACTCGTCGACGTCGGCGTCGGCGTAGTGCCGCACGGGGTCGTGCACCGTGTAGGCGAGGATGAACGTCGTCCGGCCGGTGAGGAACTCGTCGGTGCCGAGCGAGAACTCGGCGAAGCCGTCGTAGTCGTCGCGCTCGTAGTACCAGGGCGTGCCGTGCTCGTCGGTGATCGAGGTCATGTCGATCCGCAGGGGCACCTCGCCGTCGCGGAGCGGGATCGCGCGGATGATCCCGCGGTTCTGGTCCGCAGGGAAGAGCGCCACGATCGTCTCGACGACGCGCAGCTCGGCGCGGCCGGAGCTGTCGAGGTCGAGCGTGTAGTCGGCGGAGAACGACTCGAACGTGAAGTCCTCGACCCCCGCGGGGGCGGCCTGCGCGGGCAGCACCGGCAGGAGGGCGAGCGCGAGCGCGGAGACCGCTGCGGCGACGACACGGGGCCACTTCACGAGGCAACCTTAGCGATCGCTATGCTGTGACGGTCATGGCCCGAATCTCCGTGGTCGTTCCGGCGCTCAACGACTCCCCGATGCTTGCCCGGTGCCTCACCGCGCTCGCGGGTCAGACGCGCCCGCCCGACGAGGTCGTCGTCGTCGACAACGGCAGCACCGACGACACCGCCGCGGTCGCGCGTGCCGCCGGTGCGCGCGTCGTCACCGAGCCGCTGCGCGGCATCTTCCCGGCGACCTCCGCGGGGTTCGACGCCGCCGAGGGCGACATCCTCGCGCGCCTCGACGCGGACTCGGTGCCGCCCGCCGACTGGCTCGCGCGCGTGGCGGAGGCGTTCGACGCCGATCCGGCGCTCGACTTCCTGAGCGGGCCGGGAGACTTCTACGGCTCCACGCGCCTCGTGCACTGGCTCGCCGAGACGCTGTACATCGGGGGCTACGTGTGGTTCGTGGGGCTGCTGCTCGGGCATCCCCCGCTCTTCGGCTCGAACCTCGCCATGCGCGCGGACGCGTGGCGGCGCGTGCGCGGCACCGTGCACCGCGGGATGCGGGAGATCCACGACGACCTCGACCTCGCGATCCACGTCGAGCCCGACCAGTCCGTGCGGTTCGACAGGAGCCTGCGCGTGGGCGTCTCCGCGCGGCCCTTCGCGAGCTTCGCCGGCTTCCGGCGCCGCATCGACTGGGCGTTCGGCACCCTGGGGCTCAACTGGCGGGAGCGATCGCTGCTCGACCGGCGGCGGGAACGGGTCAGGCTTCGGCGAAGAGGCTGAGCATGTCGTCGACGAGCTGGTGCGGCGCGGTCTCGCACGGGCTGTGCCCCGTGCGGTAGACGGCGAGGCGCGCGCCTATCGACTCGGCGAGCCCGGCGTGCAGGTCGAGGGGCCACAGGTCGTGCTCCCCCACCGCGACGAGCTTGGGGATGCCCGCCGCCGCGAGCTCGGCGCGCACGTCGGGCGCGCGCTTCATGAGCGAGATGATGTCGGCGACGCTCGAGCGGCGCGTGAGCGAGAACCGGTGCCGCACGAACTCGAGGCGCTTCGGCGGCACGTGGGTGAAGTTGTTCCGCACCCCCCAGATCATGAGCGCGGCGCCCACGCGGCCCGTGGTGAGACCCGTGACGGGCCCGAGCCGCTTGACGCCGCGGAACCCCTGGCCCGGCTGCGGCGGCGCGCTCAGGAGCGTGAGGCTGCGGAACAGGTCGGGCCGGCGCACGTAGGCGAGCTGGCTCACCGTGCCCGCGAACGAGTAGCCGAGCACGTGCGCGGGCGTCTCGCCGAGCACGTGCAGGAGGTCGCCGACGAACAGGTCGTGGTCGTAGTGCCCGCCGCGCGCCGGTCCTGCGGCCGCCGACTCGTACTGCCCGGCCATGTCGTAGCTCTCCGCGCGGTAGCCCGCGGCGGCGAGCAGCGGGAGCATGAGCACGAAGTCCTCCTTCGAGCCCGTCACCCCCGGCACGAGCACGACGCGCGGGGCGTCCGCGGCGCCCATGCTCAGGGTCGCGAGGCGTCCGCTCGGGGCATCGGTCCAGCCGCGCTCGGCACCCTCGGGCGGGACGGTCCAGTCGATGTCCGGCAGCGCCTCGTCGAGGGCGAGCGCGGTGTCCTTCCCAGAAGCCACGCCGAAGATACTACGCCCCGACGGCGCTCCCTCCCGAGACGCCGTGCACGAACTCCTGCAGCCTGCGGTAGACCTCCGCGGAGGCGGGGTGGCGGCTGTCCTGCTGCCACGTGTGCAGGGCGTCGTCCTCGACGAGGGTCTCGACCCCCACGCCGTGCTCGCGCAGCGCCGCGACGAAGTTGAGGTTGGCGCGGTAGAGGTAGTCCCGGCGCGAGGTCGTCACGAGCACGGGCGGGTAGTTCGCGTCGATCCATTCGATGGGCGACAGGAAGCGGGCGGCCCGCTCGAGGTGCTCGCCACGGCCGCGCCCGGGCAGGAGCATCCTCACGAAGCCGAGACCGAGGATGAACCCCTTCTCGAAGATGACGGAGAAGTCGGAGACGCTGCAGTGCTGCACGAGCCCGCGGATGCTGCGGGGCCGCAGCGCGGGGTCGATCGAGTAGTGCGCCGCCAGCTCGGGCCGTGCCATGACCGAGGTGATGAGCGCGGAGATCTGGCCGCCCGCGGAGTCCCCGCCGAGCACGATCGTGGCCGGGTCGCCGCCGAGGCCGGCGATGTGCGCGTCGACCCACGCGAGGGCGTCGTTCGCATCCTGCAGCATGTGCTGCATGTGGAAGCGCGGCGCGCGCCGGTAGTTGACGTTGACCACGACGACCCCCTGCCGCGCCTGCGTCGCGCAGTAGCGCGTGAGCGGGGCCTTGTCGCCCGAGGTCCAGCCGCCGCCGTGGAAGTACACGTAGACCGGGAGGGGTCCCTCGGCGTCGCGGGGGCGGATGACGTCGAGCGTGTGCTCGGGCATCCCGTCGCCCGCATAGTCCACGTCGAGGGTGTAGTCGACGTCGCCGATGGGGTCCGCGTTGAAGCGGCGCAGCTCGCGCGGGGCGAGGTGCGCCATGAGCGCGCGCCACGCCCACACGGGCACTCGCGACAGGCGCACGGCGGGGATCGGCATGCCACGACGGTAGGCGACGGTGCCGAGAACCGCCTGTGCGCAACCCTCTTGACCGCTGGGGGCGGCGCGTGGCTACTCTGGAGAATGCCCGCACCGCACGCCTCCCTGGCCTTCCTCGCGCCCTGGATGACGGGGCAGCGGTGGTTCGCCAACCGGGGCGCGCTGCCCGTGCTCGAGGAGATCGGGTGGTGGGAGTACGCCTCCCCCGAGCCCGGGGTCCGCGTCGTGACCCACCTCCTGCTCGACCACACCGTGGGAAAGCCGGCCCTCTACCAGGTTCCGCTCACGTACCGTCCTGCCCCGCTCGCGTCAGGGCTCGTGGGCGAGCTCGACGGCGTGTTCGTGCACGACGGGCCCCACGACCCCGCGTTCACCGCCGCCCTGCTCGCGTTCATCGCCGAGGGCGCCGAGACGAAGGGCGAGCGCACGTGGGCGCTCGGCCGGCACACCGCGGGCACCGTCTCTCCCGGCCTGGTGTCGCGCGTGCTCACGGGCGAGCAGTCGAACACGTCGGTCATCTTCGAGGCGCCCGGTGCGACTCCGCTCATCGTCAAGCTGTTCCGCGCGCTCCACGACGGCGAGAACCCCGACGTCGTGCTGCAGACCGCCCTCGCCCTCGCCGGCTCCGATGCCGTGCCGCATCCCGTGGGCCACATCGTCGCAGAGTGGGATGACCGCGGCGAGGCCTCGGGCCGCGCCAAGGGCCACCTCGCCTTCGCGCAGGAGTTCCTGCCCGGCGTCGAGGATGCGTGGCGCGTCGCGCTCGCGGCGGCGGAGGGCGGCACCGACTTCGCGGCGTCGGCGCGTGAGCTCGGCATCGCGACCGCCGGGGTGCACGCGACCCTCGCGACCGCGATGCCCACGAGCGCCGCCACGCCGGAGGAGGTCTCCGCGACCCTCGGGCAGATGCACGGCCGGCTCGCGGCGGCCATCGCCGAGGTGCCGGCGCTCGCGGAGTACGGCGCGGCGCTCGAGGGGATGTTCGCCCAAGCGGCGGCCGTGCCGTGGCCCCCGCAGCAGCGCATCCACGGCGACCTGCACCTCGGGCAGGTGCTCAAGGTGCCCGGCCGCGGCTGGGTGCTCGTGGACTTCGAGGGCGAGCCGCTGCGCCCCATGCGCGAGCGCAGCCGGCTCGACAGCCCCCTGCGCGACGTCGCGGGCATGCTCCGGTCGTTCGACTACGTCGCGGGCTCGCTCGCCGTCGCCGGCCGCGGCGACGGCGCGGCGTGGGCCGCGGCCGCGCGCGCGGCGTTCGAGGCCGGATACTCCGCGGCGTCGGGCCACGACCTGCGCGGCACGCGCGCGGTGCTCGACGCGTTCGAGGTCGACAAGGCCCTGTACGAGACCGTGTACGAGGCCCGCAACCGGCCCGACTGGCTCGACATCCCCGTCGCGGCGATCAGACGGCTCTCGGCCGAGGTCCCCCACCCTTAACCCGTGGGGTCTAAGGTGGCCGCGTGACGACACGCACGGCCGGGGAGCGCCTCTCGGAGTACCCCCGTCCCGACCACTTCCTCATCCACCTGAGCGACACGCACCTGCTGGGTGCCGGCAGCCGGCTCTACGGCACCGTCGACGCCGAGCGGCACCTGGGGGAGCTGCTCGCCGAGCTCGAGGGCTCGCGCGGCCGCCCCGAGGCGCTCGTCGTCACGGGCGACCTCGCCGACCGCGGGGAGCCCGACGCGTACCGACGCCTGCGGGCGCTCGTCGAGCCCGTCGCGGAGCGGCTCGGGGCGCGCGTCATCTGGGTGATGGGCAACCACGACGACCGCCGGGCCTTCCGCGCCGAGCTGTTCGACGAGCGGCCCAGCTCGCGTCCCGTCGACCGCGTGCACGACCTCGGCGGCCTCCGGGTCATCACCCTCGACACGACGGTGCCCGGCCACCACCACGGCGAGGTCGCCGACGACCAGCTCGACTGGCTCGCCGAGGAGCTCGCGACGCGCGCGCCGCACGGCACCATCCTCGCCATGCACCACCCGCCCCTGCCGAGCGTGCTCGACCTCGCGGTCGCCGTCGAGCTGCGCGACCAGTCCGGCCTGGCCCAGGTGCTCCTCGGGTCTGATGTGCGCAGCATCCTCGCCGGGCACCTGCACTACAGCTCGACGGGCACCTTCGCGGGCATCCCCGTCTCGGTCGCCTCCGCCACGTGCTACACGCAGGACCTCAACGTGCCCGTGGGCGGCACGCGCGGCCGCGACGGGGCGCGCGCGTTCAACCTCGTGCACGTCTACGGCACCACGGTGCTGCACTCCGTCGTGCCGGTGGGCGGGTATGCGGCCCTCGACTACGTGGACGCCGAGGAGACGGCGCGGCGGCTGGCCGCGGCGGGCATCCGCATCGCCGACCGCGTCAGCTCGCCGGAGCAGCAGTCGACGGCTCCGCGGCGGCGGGAGTCCGCTCCCACGGGGCGGCGACGCTGAAGTAGCGCTCGAGGAACTGCTGCACGGTGCGCGTGCGGCGGGCGACGGAGATCTCGGGCAGGCTGCCGTCGTTGAGGCAGAACATGTCCACGTCGCGGCGCTTGAGCAGCCGCGACATCTCCCCCGCCGCGACGGCGAGCGTCGTCTCGATGTACCGGACCGACGCCGCGGTCTGCACGACGGCGCGCCCGGTCATGAGGGCGTAGTAGTGGTAGAGCGAGTTGGTCACGGAGATGTCGGTCGCCGAGCGGAACGCGCTGCGTGCCGTGCGGGCGAAGTCGTCGGGGAACTCAGCCTCGAGCTCGGCGAGCACGCTGCGCCGCAGCGGGGTCGCCGCGTGCTCGAGGTGGCGCGTCGTGACGCGACCGAACCGCCGGCGCAGCAGCTCGCGGTTGACGCGCGCGCCGTTCTCGAACCCGCTGCGCCCCGCTCCCGGTGCCCCCATGCCGATGCGCGTCGTCGCCTCGATGAACTTCGTGATGCCTCCCGGCGAGAAGAACATCTCGGGGCGCACGGGCCTGCCGAAGAACATGTCGTCGTTCGAGTACAGGAAGTGCTCGCTGAGCCCCTCGATCTTGTGCAGCTGGCTCTCGACGGCGTGCGAGTTGTGGGTCGGCAGCGCCTCGGGGTCGCTGAAGAACTCCTCGCTGCGCACGACGGTGACCGCGGGATGCTCCGCGAGCCAGGTGGGCGCCGGCGAGTCGGTGACGATGAATATGCGCCGCACCCAGGGCGCGTAGAGGTAGACGCTGCGCAGGGCGAACCGCAGCTCGTCGATCTGGCGGAAGCGGGCGTCGGAGTCGTCACCCTCCCCCACGACGTACGACTTCATGCGCTGCGCCCGGGCCCGCTGGAACGCCGACGACGTGCCGTCGACCCAGGAGAACACCATGTCGATGTCGAACGTGACATCGCTCGCGAGCACGTCGAACATGCCGCCGAGGGTGCTCCACGTGCGTCCGTGCAGCTCGACCGTCGCGTCGACGGCCTCCGCGCGCGGCAGCACGTGGCGCATGAGCGCGTTCTCGGCGGGCGCCGTGATCGTGTCGGGCGCGAAGTCCCACAGCTCGAGGCGCACGGCGCCGGACGCCCCGTAGCGCAGCCTGCCCGTGCGGGTCGCACGCGGCCGGTAGAGCCGCAGCACGCGCGTGCCCGAGCGCGGTGCGAACGCCGCGTCGGCGACGAGCACCTCGGCCGCGCTCCCGATGCGCGCGTAGAACGGCTCGCGGGCGAACGCGGCCGCGAGGGCGAGCGTGACGTCGTGCGCGCGGGAGCGGTCCACCGCGATCACCGACCGGTCGTCGTCGCGGCGCACGAGCAGGTGCTCGATGCCGTGCTCGTCGAGGGCGTCGTGGATCGCGACGAGGTCGGCGGTCGTGGCATCCGCGGGCGACAGCGAATCGTTGAGGAGCGTGAACCTGCCCTTGCGCAGGATGACGTCGGGGCGTGCGGTGAGTCGCGGGTGCGACTGGCCGAGGAGGGTGAGCCCGGGCGTCACTCGCTGCCGCGCGGACTGCCGATGGCGTCGCGCAGCAGGCTCGAGAGGGCTTGGAGCTGGATGTTCGACTCGGCGGCGACCTCCTCGTCGGACCCGTCGAGAGCGCGGGCGGCGAGGCCGGCCTTGCTGTCGATGAGCTCCGCGATGCGCGCGTCGATCGTGTGGGCGGCGATGATGCGCCACGCCGTGACGGGCAGCTCCTGGCCGATGCGGTGCACGCGGTCGATCGCCTGGGTCTGCTCGGCGCTCGTCCAGCTGAGCTCGGCGAGCACGACGTTCGAGGCCGCCTGCAGGTTGAGGCCGACGCCGGCGGCCGTGAGCGATGCCACGACGATCTGGGTCTCCGGGTCTTCCGCGAACGAGTCGATGGCGGCCTGACGCGCCTTGGGCGACTGGTCGCCGCGGATCGACACGGCCTTGAGGCCCGCCTTCGCGAAGTGCTCCTCCGCGGCGTCCATGACGTCGATGTGCTTGGCGAAGAAGACGACCTTCCCCACCGACCGCGCGAGCTGCGCCGTGTACTCGGCGGACAGCACGGCTTTGGCCTGGCCGATGCGGCGCACCATGGTGAAGACGTTCTCCCCAGTGGTCGCGCCCTTCGACTCCTCGAGCTCGGCGTGCGCGACGACGCGGATGATCTCGTCGTCGGAGACGTCGGGCTTGAGCTCGCGGATGCGGCGGAACCGCTCGAGCAGGCGCGCCGTGAGGGCCGCCTCCGCGGCGCGGATCGACCTGCCCATCTCGTCGTCGAGCTCCACGGGGATGTCGGCGATGCGGCGCGCGGGGATGTCGGCGGCGACGTCGACCTTCTTGCGGCGCACGATGCCCATCTCGACGACGGCCCGGCGCGCCTCGGCGAAGAAGCCGAAGTCCGCGGGGGTGAGTCCCGTGTCCTCCAGCTTCTCCATGAGCTTGGGCAGGGGCTTCTTGTCGTCGATCCAGCCGAGGAACTGCCAGATCGCCCGGAAGTCCTCGATCGAGTTGATGAGCGGGGTGCCCGTGAGCGCCATCATGAGCGCCCGCGGCGAGGTCGCGCGGATGCTCTTGGAGAGCGCGAGCACGTGCTTCGAGCGCTCGGACTTGAGGTTCTTGATGAAGTGCGCCTCGTCGACGACCATGCCCTTGAAGCCGAAGCGGCCGAGCCAGCCGACGTGGCGGTCGAGGATCTCGTAGTTGACGATCACGACGTCGCTGAACGCATCGACGTCGTTGCCGTCGCCGTGCACGACGGTCGCCGTGCGACCCGGCGTCCACAGCTCCACCTCGCGCGCCCAGTTCGTCTTGACGACGTTGGGCACGACGACGAGCAGCGGGTAGGAGTTCGAGGCCTCCGCGGCGAGCAGCGACTGGGCGGTCTTGCCGAGGCCGGGCTCGTCGGCGAGCAGGAACGTGCGGTGGCCCTTGCGCACCTCCTCGACGAAGCGCGCCTGGTGGCGCATCATCTCGAGGTTGCCGCGCGTGCGCAGGGTCGTCGCCTCGGGCAGGTCCATCGTCGCCGCGCCGCCGCCCGCGCCGTACTCGAACGAGCGGAACAGGGGCTCGATGAGCTCCCAGTTGCCGAGCCGGTTGACCTTGGCCGGTGCGGTCTGCATGCCGCTGAAGTCGGGGGCGAGGAACGGGTTCGACATCTGCATCTGGCGCACGGATGCCGGCACCACCTGCTTCTCGACCTGCTTGTCGACGGGCTTGGGCTCGGTGCTGATGATGAGCTCGTCGGGGCTCAGCTCGACGCCCGCGGCGAGGAGCAGGTCGCGGCGGAGGGCCTTGGCCGCGGCGGTCACGGGCGCGTCGTCGGCGAGCATCGCGATGAGGCTCGTGTCGCGGGCTGCGGTCTTCGCGAGGATGCCCGCGAGCCCGTCGAGGCGCTTCTGCTCGTTCGCGCGCTCGGCGTCTGTGAGGGACTTGTCGGCCTTCACGCGCGCCCGCTCCTCGCGGAGCAGGAGCGTGGCGACCTGGAACCGGGCCCGGTTGGCGGGCTTGAGCGGCCCCTTCTGCACTGCCGTCTCGACCTCGCGCGCCGCACGGGCGAGCACGGGGATGACTCCGATGTCATCGCCGGGGCGCACGCGGCGGCGCTGCTGGCTGCTGCCGGAGTTGGAGTTGCGCTGGCGCTGACGCTGGCGCTGGCCGGGTTCGGTCTGTCCCGAAGGAGTCAAAGATTGCCTCTTGCTGACGGTGTCTGAACAACACAGGTGCGGGGAACGTTCCGGGCTAGTGCCCGGTGCGTGCACCAGCAGAGAGGATTCCAGACCCAGTCACGGTGCGACTGGTGGGTTCTGCGAGTGCTACGAGCATTCTACGCCTATTTGTCGGACTTCTCCGTAACCTTCACGAGGATGCCCGCCGCGATGAAGACGAGGGCGGCCACGTACTGCAGCCCGAGCCAGAGCTCCGGCATCCCGAGGTCGATGGGGAATATCGGGTTCCAGAGCACGGCGATGGGCACGAGGCCCACGAGCCACCACCACTGCCGCGCCTGCCATGCGAACACGGCGACGATGAGGGCGAGGATCGACACGACGTAGCGGATGACCGTGAACCCGTCGCCGTCGATGAGCGCGACGCCCGCGAGGAGTGCGATCGTGGCGAGGATCGCCGGGACGATCGCCGTGCGGCGGGTGCGGGAGGGATAGCGTGCGCTGGTCACCAGTCCAGTCTAGAGACGGCGGAGGTCGCGCCTCGTAACGAGCCAGAGGGAGGTCATCCCCCCACGCTAGGTTCGGCAGCCGTGCGTCCGCGGGGCCTACCGTCGGCGTCGCGGCGGGGTCTACGCTGTGCGCCATGGGCTTCTTCGACGACATCGCACAGGGGTTCCGCAAGCTCACGGGCGGCGTGGACGAGGAGCTCATCGCGACCGGCACCCTCGCGCGCGGCGAGATCCTCGGCGTGCAGCCCGGGGGCACCACGATCCAGGTCATGAACGGGCTCGTCGAGCGCAACTGCACGTTCGTCGTGCGCGTGCTCGTGGACGGACAGCAGCCGTGGGACGTGCAGATCACGCAGCGCGTGCAGGAGGTCTCGATACCGCAGCTGCAGCAGCCCGGGGTCGTGGTCGCAGTGCGGGTCGACCCCGCCGACCACTCCCGCGTCGCCCTCGACTTCTCGGTGCAGCCGCCCGAGGTCACCCTGCCCGCCACCGAGGGCCCGGGCAGCGCCGCGTACATCCTCGAGCACGGCAGGCCCGTCACGGTCGTGCTCGTCGCCAACCAGCCCGTCGGCATCAAGAACTCGAAGGGCGACCCGGTGCACGCCCTCACGCTCACCGTCGCGACGGGCGTCGACACCCCGTACCAGGTGCAGGTCGGCAACGCCGTGCCCGCGACGGCCCTCCCGCTCGTCTTCCCCGGCTCGAAGCTGCACGCGAAGCTCGGCGACGGGCCCAACGACATCGTGGTGGACTGGGCGGCGGGTGCCGTCGCTCCCTAGGCTGGGGGCATGAGCATCAAGCTGGAGGGCCCCGAGCGCGGCCTCGACGCCCTGGTCGGCCTCGTCATCGTCGTGACGGAGCTGTTCATCGGCCTCATCGCGGTGTACGCGCTCTACGAGTTCGGCAGTGCCGCGTTCGAGTCGAACCGGTACGGCGGGGATGCGATCAACGCAGGCTTCCTCATCGCCCTCGTAGGCGGCGGGGTGCTGTTCCTCATCACGACGATCGTCTACCTCGCCCGCATCATCGCCGGCCGCCGCAGCTGGCCGGCGCCGCTGTGGGGCACGTTCCTGATGAGCGCGGCCATCCTCGTCGGCTACGCCGTCATGGCCGGGGCGCTCTGAGGCTAGACGCCGCCGGCGCCGCCGCCACCACCGCCGCCGCCTGACGAGCCGCCGCCTCCGCCGCCGCTCGACGAGCTGCTCGACGAGCTGCCGGAGAACGAGGATGCGGCGCTCGACGACAGCCCGCCGATGCTCGAGGCGAACACCGCGGCGTTGAAGGCGCCCGAGCCCGAGTAGTAGTCGGGCGTCTCGTCGACGTAGTACCTGCCGAGCTCGGCCGCCCACTCCTTCTCGAGGGAGAACAGCACGGCGTAGGGCAGGAGCTTCTCGTAGACCTTGACGACCTGCGACGTCGTCGACGTCGCCTCCTTCTCGGCGCCCGTCGGGCTCTGGAGCATGCGCAGGCGGTCGGCCTCCGCGAGGCGGATGTAGAGCTCGAGGCCCTTGAGGTGGTCGCGCAGCTCGGCGCCCTGGGCCGTGAGCGGGATGCGGTACGCGATGCCGAACACGAGCACGACCGCGAGGATGGGCGCGCCCAGCAGCAGGAACGGCGCGACCCCGCCGACCGCGGAGTCGAGCATGGTGACCCCCGCGACGAACGAGACGACCCCCGCGAGCAGCGCGAGGAGGGTCGGCAGGAGCGAGGCGCCGATGCGGGGCTTGGCGCGCAGGCCGTCCGTCGTGGTCGCGGCGGTCGCCGTCTGGATGATGCCGCGCACCTTCTCGCTCAGCGTCGTGTCCTTGCCGGTCATGGCGTACTGCGTCCCGGGCTGCAGCTGGTAGCCGAACAGCGCCTGGGCGAGGTTGAGCTCCGGCCCCTCGAGGCCGGACGCGTCGACCAGCTCGAGCACGTAGCTCGGCCCGCGCGAGAAGAAGCCCGTGCCGGGCACCTCGATGATGCGGATGGCGCGGCGCACCGCCAGGTCCATGAAGGTCGCGGCCGCCGCGCGCCCCGTCTTCTTGAGCAGCACGGACGCCGTGAACGGGTCCATGCCCTTGGGCGGTGAGTACTCCGCGATGATCGTGGGCCTGCCCCGGCCGTCGGCGAGCCTCGTGCGGCGCAGCACCGCGGCCCAGATGACGGCTATCGCGCTGCCGCCGACCCCCGCGAGCTGCACGAACCCGAGGGGCGAGCCGAAGTAGGCGTCGTCGCGCGGCACGAACGTGCCCGACGAGAAGGCGATGTCGACGGTCACGTTCTCGCGCGGGCCCAGGTCGGCCTCGGTCGTGGTGAACACGACGCCGCCGTCCTCGTCCGAGCGCTTCAGGTCGCACGACGTCGTCGAGCCGGCGACGCCCCGGTAGCACGACGCGTCGCCCGTGAGCGAGGCGGCGAGCGCGGCCGGCACGTGCACGCGCGACGTCGCGGTGCCGTAGGGCTGGTCGGAGCCCGTGCCGTTGGTGTCCCAGTAGAACTCCTCGTCCGGGCTGTCGTCCGGGTAGAGGGTCACGTTGTGCTGCGTGTACGTGAACACGTACGTCTGGGCGCCGTGCACGCACTCGTCCGCGCGGCTCGTGACGAGCAGGAACTCCCCGTCCTCGTCCTCCTCGGCCTCGAACGGCCGCGGGTTGCCCTCGCCGTCGGTCACCGACTCGACGCTCACGTCGGTCGGGTGGCCCTGGTAGGCGAGCGGGATGGCGCGGCGCATCCCCTGGTTCTGGTCGATGTCGGGGAAGAGCGCGACGAAGGTCTCGACGGTGCGCAGGGTGGAGCGGCCGTCGGCGTCGACGTCGAGGTAGAAGTCGGCGTCGTAGCTCTCGAAGCTGAAGGCGCCGTCGTCGCCCTCGTCGCACGACACTGCCGGCGCCGCGTGCGCGGGCACGGCGGCGAGGAGCGGCAGTGCCGCGAGCACGAGGGCCGCGGAGAACGACGCGAGGCGGACCCGGGCCTGTTCGGTCATGAGGTAAAACTAGCCGGTTGTCGCCTAGGTAGAGTCGAAGCATGACCACCAAGGCGGCCGTGGCGAGGTTCCAGACCCTCCTGCGCATCCCGACGATCTCCCATGTCGACGAGACGCTCACCGACTGGACCCAGTTCGATGCCTTCCTCGCGACCCTCGCCGAGCTCTACCCGCAGGTGCACGCGCGCCTCGACCGCGAGCTCGTGCACGGCTACACGGCCGTGTTCCGCTGGCCGGGCCGTTCGTCGGCCGAGCCGTCGGTGCTCATGGCGCACTACGACGTCGTGCCCGCCACCGACTTCGGCTGGAAGCACCCTCCCTTCGCGGCGGAGCTGAGCGGGCGCGGCAAGGACGAGCTCATCTGGGGCCGCGGCACGCTCGACAACAAGGCATCGGTCGCGAGCATCCTCGAGGCCGTCGAGGCGCAGCTCACGGCGGGCCTCGTGCCCGCGCAGGACATCTACCTCGTCTTCACCCACAACGAGGAGTCGGCGGGCGGCGCGGCGCCGGCCGTCGTCGACCTGCTCGAGTCGCGCGGCATCCGCCCCGCGCTCGTGCTCGACGAGGGCGGGGCCGTGGTCGAGGACATCTTCCCGGGCGTGAGCGCCCCCATCGCGGTCGTGGGCGTCACGGAGAAGGGGCAGGCCGACCTCCGGCTCGTCGTCGAGCAGCAGGGCGGCCACGCGTCGACCCCGCCCAGGGTCACGGCCACCGTGCGGCTCGCGAAGGCCATCCTGCGGCTCAACGAGAAGCCGTTCCCCGCGCGGTTCAGCCCCACGGCCATCGACATGTTCCGCACGCTCGGCGACCACGCGACGGGGGCCGTGGGCTGGGCCTTCCGCAACATCGGGCTCACGCGCGTCGCCCTCCTGCCCTACATCGCGCGCTCGGGGCCCGAGCTCTCGGCGCTCGTACGCACGACGCAGGCGGTCACCATCCTCGAGGCGGGCCAGGCCCACAACGCCCTCGCCGAGCGCGCGGAGGCCAACGTCAACGTGCGCATCGCCGTGGGCACGAGCCTCGACGACGTCGTGGCGCACGTGCGGCGCGCGATCGGCGACGACCAGGTGCACGTCGAACTCGTGCACGGGTCGCCCGCTCCCCCGGTGTCGCTGCTCTCGGGCATCGGGTGGGAGGTCGTGCGCTCGACGATCGAGGCGACCTACCCCGGCACCGTCGTGACGCCCTACGTGCAGAACGGCGCGACCGACAGCCGGCACTTCACGCGCATCTCGCGCGGTGTCTACCGGTTCAGCCCGTTCGAGATGTCGAAGGACGAGCGCGACACCCTGCACGCGAAGAACGAGAGGATGCACGTCGCGACCTACCTGCGCGGCATCCAGTTCTACACGTCGCTCGTCGCCGCGCTGTAGGTCAGTCGGGGCGGATGATGCTGATGGGCCGCGACATGGGCGGCGCGTCGTCGAGGCGCTCGAGCGCGGGGCGCAGCTCGGCGAGCCACGCCTCGTAGCCCTCGGCGGTCAGGTGCAGCCTGTCGTCCGAGAACCGGGCGTCGATCTCGCCGTCCGGGCCCGCGAGGGCCGGCCACAGGTCGAGGTACTGGGCGTTGACGCTCGGGGCGAACTGGCGCAGGTGCCGGTTCGCGTCCTGCACGCGCTCGGAGAACTCGGCCCCGCGCGGCATGATCGACTGCACGAGCATCCTCGTGCCCGGCAGCGCCTTGCGCAGGGTCACGAGCAGGTACTCGATGTTGCGCACGAGGTGCTCCACCGACTTGCGCTGGCCCAGGTCGTTCGTGCCGATGAGCAGGGCGACCGCGTCTGGCCGCACGTCGATGACGTCGTCGATGCGGGCGACGAGGTCGTCGGTGATGTCGCCGCTCACCCCGAGGTTGTGCACCTCGCGGTCGGGGAACCATGCCCCCCAGTCGCCGTGGTTGGTGATCGAGTCGCCGACGAAGGCGATGCTGGAACGGGATTCGACCGTGCTGTCAAAAGCTCTGCTGTCGTCACTCACCCTTCCATCATGCGCTCAGCCCGCGGAGGCCGCCAGCCATGCGTCGATACGGGAGCGGGATGGTATGGACGGCACGGCGCCGTGCTCCTGCACCGACAGCGACGCCGCCGCGACCGCGAACCGCAGGCACTCGTCGAGCCCCGCGCCCTCCGCGATCCGCGCCGCGAGGGCGCCGCAGAACGTGTCGCCCGCACCCGTCGCGTCGACGGCGGTGACCGTCGGCGCGGGCACGCGCACGTCGGCGGCCCCGCGCTCTTGGGCGACGGCACCGGCCGCCCCGAGGGTCACGATGACGACGGGCGCGAGGTCGGCGACGTCTCCGCTGCGTGCGAGGAAGGCGCCCTCGGTCTCGTTGACGACGAGGATGTCGACGTCCGCGAGCAGCTCCGCGGGCAGCTCCCTGATGGGTGCCGCGTTGAGCAGCACGCGCGTTCCCGCGGCGCGGGCGGCCCGCGCGGCGCGCGCGACCGTCGCGAGCGGGATCTCGAGCTGCAGCACGAGCACGTCGGCGGAGGCGATCGCCGCCTCGTCGTCGGGCGTGAGCTCGAGCAGGGCGTTGGCCCCTGCCTCGACGATGATCGTGTTCTCCCCGGAGTCGTCGACGGCGATGAGGGCCGTGCCCGTGGGCGCGTCGACGGTGCGCACGGATGCGGCGATGCCGTCGGCGCGCAGCCCCTCGCGCACGGATGCGCCGAACGCGTCGTCGCCGAGCGCCGCGATGAACGACGCGGCCGCGCCCGCGCGCGCCGCCGCGACGGCCTGGTTCTGCCCCTTGCCGCCGAGGGCCGTCGCGAAGCCGTGCGAGAGCACGGTCTCCCCGGGCGCCGGGATCGAGGCGACCCGGAACACCTGGTCGACGTTGGCGCTTCCGACGATGACGACTGACATGCGTCTACGGTAGCGGGCGCGCCCGCACTTCTCAGCGCTCGTTGCCGCGGCGGTAGTTGCCCGTCGACTTGGCAAGGATGAGCTGGGCCTGCTGCTCGTCGGAGGCGGCGGCGAGCGCCTTGAGCAGCTTCGCCGCTGCCGGGCCGCCGAGGGTCTGCACGACGCGTCCACCACGGCTGATCATGACCTCGCCCGACTTCGTGGTGCGGTAGCTGAACGGGTCGTCGAGGAGCCGGCCGCGGGCATCCGTGTCACCCATGAGAGGCGGCCTTCGAGGCGGCGGCCGTCGCCGTGATGCGGTTGGCCATGCCCGCGAAGATGACGCCGTGGAAGGGGAGGATCGAGAACCAGTAGAGCCTGCCGGCGAGGCCGGTCGGGAAGAACACCGCGCGCTGCTTGTAGGTGCTGCCGCCCGCCGGATCGGCCTCGGTGGTGAGCTCGAGCCAGGCGAGGCCGGGCACCTTCATCTCGGCGCGCAGCCTCAGGAAGCGACCGCGCTCGAGCGACTCGACACGCCAGAAGTCGAGCGCCTCGCCCACGGCGAGCCGGGAGGCGTTGCGGCGCCCGCGGCGCAGTCCGACACCGCCGACGAGCTTGTCGGCCCAGCCCCGCAGCGCCCACGCGAGCGGGAACGAGTACCAGCCGTTGTCACCCCCGATACCCTCCACGACCGCCCAGAGCCTCTCGACAGGGGCATCCGAGTGCTGCTCCCGCACGTCGGTGAAGACGGTGTGGCCGGTCCAGTCCGGGTCGCTCGGGATGAGGTTGCTGGGCGCCCCCGCGACCGAGGCGTTCTGCCAGCTGGTCTCGACCTCGCCGTCCTTCATCTTGGCCAAGGCGAGGCGAACGGCCTTGCGGTAGCCCGTGAGCCCGCCCTCGGGGTCGGGGATGTACTGCGCGATGTCGTGCTCGGCGGCCACGCAGTCGAACTGCAGCGACTCGATGATCGGCACGGCGAGGGCGCGCGGGATGGGCGTCACGAGGTTCACCCACTGCGACGCGAGCCACGGCGTGAGCACGGGCAGCGACGCGATCGGGCGCTGCCGCAGCCCGGCCTCGAGCGCGTAGCCGTTCATCATCTGGCCGTAGCGCAGCACGTCGGGGCCGCCGATGTCGAAGGTGCGGTTGACGTCGGCGGGCAGGTCGACGGCGGAGGCGAGGTAGTACAGCACGTCGCGGATCGCGATCGGCTGGATGAAGTTGCGCACCCACTTCGGCGCGGGCATGTACGGCAGCACGTCGGTGAGGTGCCGGATCATCTCGAACGACGCCGAGCCCGAGCCGATCACGACCCCCGCCTGGAACGCCACGGTCGGCACTCCCGAGTCGAGGAGGGTGCGCCCCACGATCTCGCGGCTGCGGAGGTGGCGGCTGAGCTCGTCGACCGGAACGTCGGGGTGCAGCCCGCCGAGGTAGACGATGCGCGCGACGCCGGCCGCGACGGCGGCGGTCGCGACGTTCCGCGCCGCCTCGAGCTCGGTGCGCTCGAAGTCGCCCTTGGCGCCCATGGCGTGCACGAGGTAGTAGACCACGTCGATGTTCTCGAGAGCGGTCGCGACAGCCGCGGCATCCGTCAGGTCGCCCGTGACGACCTCGACACCGGATGCCCAGGGCGCGTCGCGCAGTTTGAGCGGATCGCGCACGATCACGCGCACGTCGTGCCCGGCCTCCGCGAGCCGTGGGGCGAGGCGCCCGCCGATGTAGCCGGTGGAGCCCGTGACGAGGATGCGCATGCTCCCCACGCTAGACGGGGAGCACGCGTACCGGGGGTGCCTTGACGAGCGCTAGATCAGGCTCTTCGTGTGCCAGACCGTCTTCGTCTCCGTGAACGCGACGATGCGCTCGAGCGACGGCGCCGGCACGCCCGGCACGGGCTGCAGCACGCGCTTGAGCGTGTCGGCGGCCGTGACCTGCAGGTCGACCCAGTCGATCTCCCCGGCGCCCGCGAGGTCGAGGGCGTTGACGTCGGCGTGGCCCGCGAGCCACGGCGCGATCTCCTTCGGCGAGCCCGTGAGGATGTTGACGACACCGCCCGGCACGTCGCTCGTCGCGAGCACCTCCGAGAGGCTCACGGCCGCGAGGGGCGCGGACTCCGAGGCCACGACGACCACCGTGTTGCCCGCGACGAGCGCGGGTGCGACGACGGCGACGAGGCCGAGCAGCGAGTCGGCGCCCTGCGGCGCGATGATCGCGACGACGCCCGTGGGCTCCGGCGTCGAGAGGTTGAAGTAGGGGCCGCTCACGGGGTTGCCGTTGCCGGCCACCTGCACGTACTTGTCGGCCCAGCCCGCGTACCAGACCCACGCGTCGATCGCCGTGTCGACCTGCTTCGCGGCCGCGGCCTTCGTGAGGCCCTCGCTCGCGACGAGCTCCTCCACGAACTGCTCGCGGCGCCCCTCGAGCAGCTCTGCTATGCGGTAGAGCACCTGGCCGCGGTTGTAGCCCGTCGCGCCGGACCAGCCGGCGAGTGCCGCGCGCGCGGCCACGACGGCGTCGCGGGCATCCTTGCGGCTCGCGAGCGACGCGTTCGCGAGGAACGCGCCCTTCTTCGTGAGCACCTCGTAGGTGCGGCCGCTCTCGCTGCGGGGGAACTTGCCCCCGATGTAGAGCTTGTACGTCTTCGGCACTGCGAGGCGGGTCACTTGGCTGCACTCCATCCGGCGCTCTCGAGGTAGGCGGCGAGGCCGTGTCGACCGCCCTCGCGGCCGTAGCCGCTCTCCTTGTACCCGCCGAACGGGCTCGAGGGGTCGAACCGGTTGAACGTGTTCGCCCAGATCACCCCCGCGCGCAGCTGGTCGGCGACGGCGAGGATCTTCGAGCCCTTGTCGCTCCAGATGCCGGCCGAGAGGCCGTACGGCGTGTTGTTCGCCTTGGCGATCGCCTCGGCGGGCGTGCGGAAGGTCAGCACGCTCAGTACGGGCCCGAAGACCTCCTCGCGCGCGATGGTCGACGACGTCGACACGTTGTCGAAGATCGTGGGCGCGAACCAGAAGCCCTTGTCGGGGATGACGCAGTCCGCGGTCCAGCGGTCGGCGCCCTCCTTCTCGCCGATGTCGCTCAGGGTGCGGATGCGCTCGAGCTGCTCGCGCGAGTTGATCGCGCCGATGTCGGTGTTCTTGTCGAGCGGGTCGCCGAGGCGCAGCGTCGACAGGCGCGACTTGAGGCGCTCGACGACGTCGTCGTGGATGCTCTCCTGCACGAGCAGGCGCGAGCCGGCGCAGCACACGTGGCCCTGGTTGAAGAAGATGCCGTTGACGATGCCCTCGACGGCCTGGTCGATGGGGGCGTCGTCGAAGACGATGTTCGCGGCCTTGCCGCCGAGCTCGAGCGTGACCTTCTTGCCCGTGCCGGCGACCGACTTCGCGATCGCGCGGCCGACGCCCGTCGAGCCCGTGAAGGCGACCTTGTTGACATCGGGGTGGTTGACGAGGGCCTCGCCCGTGTCGCCCGCGCCCGTGATGATGTTCACGACCCCCGCGGGCAGCTCGGCCTGCTGCAGTATCTCGGCGAAGATGAGCGCCGACAGCGGCGTCGTCTCGGCGGGCTTGATGACGACGGTGTTGCCCGCGGCGAGCGCGGGGGCGACCTTCCACGCGAGCATGAGCAGCGGGAAGTTCCACGGGATCACCTGGGCGGCGACGCCGAGGGCGCGCGGGCTCGGTCCGAGGCCCGCGTAGTCGAGCTTGTCGGCCCAGCCGGCGTAGTAGAAGAACCACGCGGCGACGAGCGGGACGTCGACATCCCGGCTCTCCTTGATGGGCTTGCCGTTGTCGAGGCTCTCGGCGACGGCGAGCTCGCGCGCGCGCTCCTGCACGAGGCGCGCGATGCGGAACAGGTACTTGCCGCGGTCGGCGCCCGAGAGCTTGCTCCACGTGCGGTCGTACGCGCGGCGTGCCGCGGCGACGGCGGTGTCGACATCCTTCGCGTTCGCGTTGGCGATCTCGGCGATCGTCTTCTCGGTCGACGGCGAGATCGTCTGGAAGCTCTTGCCGTGCCCCTTCACGAACTCCCCGTCGATGAAGAGCCCGTAGCTCTTCTGGAGGTGCAGGATGCTGGTCGACTCCGGCGCCGGGGCGTAGTCCAGGAAGGAGGACTTCTTCACAATGTCGGTCATGGCCTAGTCAATCGTCACGTAGTCGGGGCCGGAGTAGCGGCCGGTGGTGAGCTTCTGGCGCTGCAGCAGCACGTCGTTGAGCAGCGAGGATGCGCCGAAGCGGAACAGGTGCGGCTGCAGCCACTCCTCGCCCACGGTCTCGGCGACCGTCACGAGGTACTTGATCGCGTCCTTGGAGGCACGGATGCCGCCCGCGGGCTTCACCCCGATCTTCTCCCCCGTGAGCTTGTGCCAGTCCCGCACGACCTCGAGCATGAGCAGCGTGACGGGCAGCGTCGCCGCCGGGGCCACCTTGCCCGTTGAGGTCTTGATGAAGTCGCCGCCCGCGAGGATCGAGAGCCACGACGCCTTGCGCACGTTGTCGTAGGTGTTGAGCTCGCCCGTCTCGAGGATGACCTTGAGGTGGGCGTACGTGCCGTCGGCGCGACGGCACGCCTCCTTCACGGCGACGATCTGGTCGAACACGAGGCCGTAGTTGCCCGCGAGGAACGCGCCGCGGTCGATGACCATGTCGATCTCGTCCGCGCCGCCCGCCACGGCGTCCGCCGTGTCGGCGAGCTTGACCGGCAGGGATGCCCGCCCGCTCGGGAACGCCGTCGCGACGGCGGCGACGTTCACGCCGTCGTCCTTGCCGTTCGACCAGGCCGGTCCGAGCGCGGCGACCGCGGCCGGCACCATGTCGCCGTACACGCACACCGCGGCGACGCGCGGTGTGGAGGGGTCGGACGGGTCGGGGTTGAGCGCCTTGGCGACGAGCGACCGCACCTTGCCGGGGGTGTCAGCGCCCTCGAGGGTCGTGAGGTCGATGAGCCGGATGATCGTGTCGAGCGCCCACGCCTTCGACGTCGTCTTGATGGAGCGGGTGCCGAGGCCCGCCGCGCGCTGCTCGAGGCCCACGGCGTCGACGCCGGGGAGCCCCTCGAGGTGCAGCTTGAGACTCTTCTCGGTGAGGTCGGCACCGATCAGCTCGACCGCGCGCTGCGCGGGGGCGAGCGCCTGGGAGGGCGCGACCAAGGATGTTGCGTTCACCCACCCACTCTACCGACCGGCCGCCTCGGTGACCCGGCCCGGTAGACGAATCCCACCCACACGACGACGGCGGCGAACACCACCGAGAGCACGGTGAGCGCGATCCAGTTGCCGTCGATCGCGAGCACGATCGCCGCGGTGCCCACGGCGATGACGGCCGCCGCGATCTTCGCGGCCATCTTGAGCCGCAGCGCGTGCACCGCCGCGGGGTCGGTCTCCTGCGCGCGGCGCACGAGGTGGTCGGCCATGCCGTCGACGGCGGCGAAGAGGGCCGCCGCGTAGGTGAGGGCGCAGCCGAGCATGCCCCAGGGGTTGACCCCGAGGTCGGGCGAGACGAGCGCGACGATGTCACTCATGCGGCAATGCTAGCGGGCGCCCTCCGCGGCGTCCTCGAGGTGCTGCGACCACGACTCCTGCCGGTCCCTCTCCCAGTTCGCCCAGTCGACGGGATGCCCGCGCAGCAGGTCGCCGAGCTGGTCGAGGGTCGTGAGCCAGTCGGCCTTGACGCGCGCCGCGAAGACGGGCTCGACCGCGACGTCGACCGCCAGCACGAGCCGCGTGCCCGCGCCGCGCGCGCCGCCCGCGGTCTCGGCCAGCTCGAACCGCAGGAGCCCCATGGTCGTGGTGTCGACGTGCAGCAGCTCGAGGGGGTGGAGCGCGGTGATCCTGCCGAGCGTCTCGGGCTGGCCGACGCGGTGCACCCAGCGCAGGTTGTACGCGCCGCCCACCTCGGGCTCGACCACGGCCTCGGCGAGCCACCCCGACACGAGGTCGGCGTCGAGCAGGGCATCCCACACGATCACGGGCGCGAACTCGAAGTCGCGCTCGAAGACGAGGTGGAGGCCGCCCATTCCCCCACTGTACGACGGCCCTATGCTGTCGGAGTGAGTTCCGCCACCACGACACCGCCATCGACGCCACGACGACGCCGCAACGTCGCGCTCGTGGTCGTCGACATCATCGCCTCGCTCGCGATCCTCTCCTTCACGCTCGTGTTCGGGCTCGTCATGCTGCAGTTCGTCGGGCAGATGTCGGATGCCGCGAGGACGTGCGGCGCCGACTGCAACTCGGGCCTGCTGACCGCCACCGCGTGGGGGCTGCTCGCCGTCACCGTCATCGTGTTCTGCCTGGGCCTCGGCATGGCGATCGTGCGCGCGGTCCAGCGCCGCTACACGGTGCTCTGGCCGCTCGGCGCGTTCGTCGTCATGTACGCGGCGTTCTTCGTCGCGTCGTGGCTCACGGGCCAGGCGGTGCCCGCAGCATGAGCACCTACGCCCTCGCCGTCGACCTCGGCGGCACCAAGATCGAGGCGGCGCTCGTCGACCCGGCCGGGGTGCTCCTCGAGGGCAGCAGGTTCCGGGCACCGACGGGCCGCGCCTCCACGAGCGAGCAGCTCGCGGCGAGCGCCGACTCGGTCGTGACTCAGGCCGTCGCCGCCCTCCCGGAGGGCGCGACCCTCGCGGGCGTCGGGATCGGCAGCGCGGGACCCATCACCGTCGCCCACGGGCTCGTCTCCCCCCTCAACCTCCCGAGCTGGCGCGACTTCCCGCTGCGGGACCATGTCGCGGCCCTCGTCGAGACGCTGCACGGCCGCGCCGTGCCCACGGTCCTGCGCATGGACGGCGAGTGCATCACGCTCGCCGAGCACTGGGTGGGCGCCGCGCAGGGCGTGGACAACCTCATGGGCATGGTCGTGTCGACGGGCATCGGCGGCGGGCTCATCCTCGGCGGGGTCGCCGTCGCGGGGCCGAGCGGCAACGCGGGCCACATCGGCCACGTCGAGGTCGGCGGGTTCGACGAGCCGTGCCTGTGCGGCGGCACGGGCTGCGTCGAGGCCGTCGCATCCGGCCCGAACACGGCCCGCTGGGCCCGCGAGCAGGGCTGGGTCGGCGAGACGGGCGAGGATCTGGCCGCGAGCTACGCCGCCGGCGACGGCATCGCCATGGCGGCGGTGCGCCGCTCGGGCCGCGCGATCGGCCAGGCCATCGCCTCGGCGACGGCCCTCGTGGACCTCGACGTCGTCGCGGTCGGCGGCGGGTTCTCGCACGTCTCCCCCGACCTGCTCGACGAGGTGCGCTCGGCCATCGCCAAGCGCGCGCCGTTCCCCTTCGTCGCGAAGGTGCGCGTGATCCCGTCCGGCCTCTCGGGCGAGGGGCCCCTCATCGGCGCGGCGGCGCTCGTGCACCGCGCCGACCACGTCTCGTAGGCGGGGATCGGGCCTACGGCGTCTGCAGGCCCAGCACGCCGCGGATGCGCAGCTCGTCGAGCCCCATCTGCTCGGCGAGGGCGTCGGCGCCGGAGAACTTGCGCATGCCCCTGATGTACTCGACGAACGAGATCTCGGCCTTCTTGTCGTAGAGGTCGAGCCCGAACGAGTCGATCGCGTGCGCCTCGACCGTCTTCTCGGGCACGCCCTCGAACGTCGGGTTGTTGCCGACCGAGACGGCGGCGGGGTAGCGCAGGCCGTCGACGGTGAGCCACGCGGCGTAGACGCCGTCGGCGGGCACGAAGCCCTCCACGACGGGAGACAGGTTGGCCGTCGGGTAGCCGAGCGTGCGACCGCGCTGCAGGCCGTGGACGACGTCGGCGCGGATGGTCGGGATCGCGCCGAGCAGCTCGGCGGCGCGCGTGACATCGCCCTCGGCGAGCAGGTCGCGGATCCACGTCGACGAGACCCTGCGGTCGCCCTCCGACGACACGTCGTCCATGACGACGACCTCGAACCCGTGCTGGGCACCGAGCTCGCGCAGCAGCGCGACATCGCCGCTCCCGCGCACCCCGAACCTGAAGTCCGCGCCCACGAGCACGATGCCAGCGTTGAGAGCGCCCACGAGGATGCCCGTGACGAACTCCTCCGGCGGGATCTCGCTGAACGCCCGGTCGAATGCGACGACGAGCACCGCGTCGAGGCCCGTGGACTCGAGCAGGTCGAGCTTCTGCGCGTTGCTCGTGAGCGGCGCGGGGCACTCGGCGGGGTTGAGCAGGCTGAGCGGGTTCCTGTCGAACGTGAGCACCGTGGTCGTGAGCCCGCGGGGCTCCGCGAGCTGCTCGAGCCGCTCGATCACGGCGCGGTGGCCGGCGTGCACGCCGTCGAACTTGCCGATGGTGACGGCGCTCGGCCCGAAGCCCGCGGGCACGTCCGCGACCGCCCCGAACCTGAGCATCAGGCGACCGCCGAGGGGCGGCGGCGGTAGAGCCACAGCATGCCGAGCACGGGCAGCACGAGCGGGATGAACACATACCCCATGCCGTACTGAGACCACACCGACGCGTGCTGGAAGAGCGAGGGCACGAGCAGGCTCAGCGTGCCGACCGTGAGCACGCCCACGAGCTCGAAGACGATCGTGACCCACGCGATGCGGTACCAGGCGGTGCCGCGCTTGATGAGGGCGACCGTCGCGAGGATGTAGACGACGCCCGCGAGCGCCGAGAGGGAGTAGGCGACGGGGGCGCCCGAGAAGTCCTTGGCGATCTGGTAGACCGACCGTGCGGTCGCCGCGAGGGCGAGGATCGCGTAGACGACGATGAGCACGCGCCCGATGCCGACGGCGCGCGATGAGGCTGTGATGGACATCGCCTCACAGCCTATTCGGGCTAGGCGACCTGCACGAACCAGATCTGGCCCATGCGGTAGAGCATGACGGCGATCGCGAGGCACGCGACACCGAGCACCGCCGTGCTCCACCGGCCGCGGTCCACGAGCGCCCACACGACGGCCGCCGGCGGGATGAGCACGGCCGACACGAGGTACACCCAGAACTCCACGAGGTCGCCCGTGGGCGGGTTGCCGGCGAGCGGCGCGACGATGCCGATCACGACCTGCGCGAGCAGGAGCACCTCGACGAGGGCGGTCGCGCCGAGCGTGTAGTCGCTGGGCTTCCGGCCCGCGAGGCCGAGCGCGAGCGCGAACAGCCCCGCGGCGACGGCGACCGCGATCTCGACGTACTGGAACCAGGCGATCACGCGCGCTCCTCCGGGAAGTTGACGAGCACGTGCGCCCGACCGGCGACGTTCTCCACGAGCCCCACGAGCCTGCCGTCGGGGGCGACGGCGGCGAGGGTTCCCGCACCCGTCGCGCCGAGGGCGATGCGCTTGCCGTGCCCGAGGTCGACGGCCTGCTCCGGGGTCAGGTCCACGCGCTCGAACAGCGTGCTCGCGACATCCGCGGGCTCGAGCATGTGCGCGGCGAGGTCGTCGTCGAGCGAGGATGCGGACGCCACGGCGAAGGGCCCGATGCGCGTGCGGCGCAGCACCGTGAGGTGCCCGCCCGTGCCGAGGGACTCCCCCAGGTCGCGGGCGAGGGCGCGGATGTAGGTGCCCGACGAGCACGCGACGCGCACGTCGAGGTCGAGCCATCCGTCTGTCCTGCGGGTCTCGAGCACCGCGAACTCGGAGATCGTCACGGGCCGCTCGGCGAGCTCGACCTGCTCCCCCTCGCGCACGAGCGCGTACGCGCGCCTGCCGTCGACCTTGATGGCGCTCACGGAGCTGGGACGCTGCAGGATGGGCCCCGTGAGGGCGGCGGCCCCCGCCGCGACCGCCGCGTCGGTCACGTGGGACGTGTCGCGGGCCGCGCCGAGCTCGCCCTCGGCATCGTCGGTGGTCGAGGCGGCACCCAGGCGGATCGTCGCCGTGTACTCCTTGTCGAGCCCGACAACCCACGTGAGCAGGCGCGTCGCGGCGTTGACCCCGAGCACGAGCAGGCCCGTGGCCATGGGGTCGAGGGTGCCGGCGTGCCCGACCTTTCGAGTGCCGATCGCGCGGCGGGCGCGCGTGACGACGTCGTGGCTCGTGATGCCCTGCGGCTTGTCGACGAGCAGGATGCCCGCCGCCGGGTTCGTGGGGGCCTTCGCCATCAGGCGCGCGCCTGCTGCTTGCCGAGCTCGAGCAGCACGTCGAGCTTCTGCGGCAGCGCGGCGCACAGCAGCTCGTTGGCGCGCTCGCTCGTCTCGAACTCCTCGCTCATGCGCAGCCCCACGAGCGTGTTGAGCAGCATGCCGCCCTCGAGGAAGCGGTTGGCCTCGTCGGGCGTGAACCCCGCCTCGTCGCGCAGGAACGCGTAGACCTCGAGGAAGCCCTCGCGCGCGCGCGGCCCGATCACGGGATCGCCGCCCTGGATGAACGAGTGCATGAGCGAGAGCAGCAGGCCGCGCTGCTTGAGCATGTCGACGTAGGCGACGCCGAAGCGGTGGCCCAGGTCGTCCCTGCCCTCGGAGAGCACGGCGCGGAACGTCGTGAGGATGAAGAGCAGTGCGCGGTCCATGACCTCGAGGAAGAGGCGCTCCTTGGTGCCGAACATGCGCACGACGTAGGGCTGGCTCACGCCGGCGGCCTTCGCGACCTGGTCGGTCGTGGCGCCGTAGTACCCGAACTGCCCGAAGACGTCGGTCGCCGCCTGGAGGATCAGCTCGCGCCGGTCCTCCGACTTCATGCGCGAGACCGGGTGGTGCTCGAGGTCGTGGGTGCTCATGCTTGACATGGTATCAGTCGATAACTAATGTGCATAAGTAATCATTCGATAACCAGCTCAGAAGAGAAACGGCGGAGCACCCCCATGACCCAACTGCTCGAGGCCCCGGCGGCGGCACCGGCGCGCCGCGCCATCCCCGTCTGGCTCGCCATCGTCGCAGCGTCGCTGCCCATGTTCATGGCGACCCTCGACAACCTCGTGATGACCAACGCTCTCCCCACGATCGCGGTCGACCTGTCGGCGTCCGTCGAGGAGCTGCAGTGGTTCATCAACGCCTACACGCTCAGCTTCGCGAGCTTCATCCTCATGGCCGCGGCCCTCGGCGACCGCTTCGGCCGCCGCACGGTGTTCGTCGCGGGCATCGCGGTGTTCACGCTCGCGTCGGTGTTCAGCGCCCTGAGCACCGAGCCGTGGATGCTCATCCTCGGCCGTGCGGCGCAGGGCTTCGGGGCGGCCGCGGTCATGCCGCTCTCGCTCACCCTGCTCGTCGGATCTGTCTCGACGCGCCTGCGGCCCCTCGCGATCGGCATCTGGGGCGGCATCTCAGGCCTGGGCGTCGCGCTCGGGCCCCTCATCGGCGGCGCCGTCGTCGAGGGCATCAACTGGCAGTCGATCTTCTGGATCAACGTGCCCGTGGGCATCATCGCCGTCCCCCTCGCCCTCGCCGCCCTGCCCAACACCTTCGGGGCGCGCGTGCGCGCCGACATCGTGGGCGTGCTGCTCGTCGGCATCGGCGTGCTCGGCCTCGTCTACGGCATCGTGCGCGGCAACGACGCGGGCTGGGGCAGCCTCGAGGTCATGGGCTCGCTCGGCCTCGGCGCCATGCTCACGCTCGCGTTCGTGTGGTGGGAGAACCGCACGCCGACGCCGCTGCTGCCGCTGCGCCTGTTCCGCGACCGCAGCTTCACCGTGGCCAACATCGTGGGCCTGCTGTTCAGCTTCGGCATCTTCGGCGCCGTGTTCATCCTCATCCAGTACCTGCAGGTCGTGCAGGGCTACACGCCCCTCCAGGCCGGCCTCGCGACGACCCCGTGGACCATGGCGCCCATGATCGTCGCGCCGCTCGCGGGCCTCGTCGCCCCGCGCGTGGGCACGCGCATCCTCGTCGTCGCCGGCCTCGTGCTGCAGGCCACGGGCCTCGCGTGGCTCGGCCTCGTCATGGCCGTCGAAACCCCGTACGTCGAGATGCTGCCCGCGTTCATCCTCGCCGGCATCGGCATGGGCCTCGTGTTCGCGCCGCTCTCCACGGCCGTGCTCGCGACGATGAGGCAGGACGACCACGCCAAGGCGAGCGGCACCAACTCCACCCTGCGCGAGATCGGCGTCGCCCTCGGCATCGCCGTGCTCACGGCCGTGTTCGTGGGCGCGGGCGGCCAGCTCACCCCCACGGGCTACGTGGATGCGGCCGTGCCCGCAGTGCTCGTGGGAGCCGCGGTGCTCGCGCTCTCCGCCGTCATCGCCCTCGCGCTGCCCCTCGGGCGCGCGGCGCGCGGTTCCGGGGCGCCGGAGTCGACCAGCCCTAGTATCTGAGCATGCGGATTGGCGTCGTCGGAGCGGGAGCTGTCGGCGGCGCCATCGCCGCGCTCCTGAGCCGCGTCGGCCACGAGGTCGAGGTCACGGCACGGGGCGAGCACCTCGAGGCGATCCAGGAGCACGGCATCCTGCTCTCCGGGGCGTGGGGCGAGTACCGCGCCCAGGTCGACGCGGGCGAGCTGCTCACGCGCGGCGTCGAGCTCGTCATCATCGCCACCAAGGCCCAGGACGCCGCCGACGCCATCAGCGAGAACCTCGCCGTGCTGCGCGGCATCCCGCTCGTCGTCGTGCAGAACGGCCTCGACTCGCTCGCCAACGCCAAGGACGCGTCGCCGCGCTCCGACATCGTGGGCGGGCTCGCGACGTTCGCGTCGTCGTACCTCTCCCCCGGGCGCATCACGGTCACGACCGCGGGGCGGCTCTACCTGGGCGTCGCCCCGGGCGAGAGCGACGTGCCGGCGCGGTACGCGGCGCGCATCCTCACGGAGGCCCTGCCCACGACGACCGTGCCCAACTTCACGGGCGCGCAGTGGACCAAGCTCATCATCAACATGGTCAACGCCCTGCCCGCCATCACGGGCACGAGCGTGCAGGAGGTCGTCGCCGACCGCGGCCTGCGCCGCGTCATGACCGCGAGCATGCGCGAGAGCGTGCGCGTCGCGCTGCGCTCGCGCGTGCACTTCGAGACGCTGCAGGGCCTCAGCCACGGGCGGCTGCGGCTGTTCGCGGCGCTGCCGCTGTGGCTCGGGCAGTCGCTGCCGCGCCTCATGAGCCGCCGCATCGGCGCCACCCCGAACCCGGGGTCGACGCTGCAGAGCATCCGACGCGGTCAGGCGACCGAGATCGACTTCCTCAACGGGGCGGTCGTCCGCGCGGCCCGGCGGATCGGCCGGACGGCGCCGGTCAATGCTGCTCTCGTGGAGCTGGTGCACGAGGTGGAGGCGAAGGGGTCGTTCTTCTCTGCTGCTGAGGTCGTCGCCCGGGTCCGCTGAGGTCGTCGCCCCGTCCGCTGAGAGGCGGCCTGTTCGCTCCGAGCTGCTTCCGGAGGCGGCTTCGCGCGCCTCTGCCAGGCCCACCTGCAGCTCGGAGCGAACAGGCCGCCTCTCCGCGCGATCACGTGAGCGCGAGCCGCACACCCATACTTATATGTATATATATGGGTGGTGCGGGGTTGCTGCCGGGCGGGATGCGGGGTGTTCCGGGCGCATCGCTGGTGGGCCTGGCGGAGGCGCGCGAAGCCGCCTGGGATGCGATGCGGAGGAAGCAGCCCCGGCTCCGACGTCACCCGTCAGCAGGAGTCGGCGAAGACCCGGCGCGGATGCTCGGGGTCGGTGTTGTCGACGATCGCCGACGCCCGCGTGCGCGGGTTGACGTCCTTGAGGTAGATCTCCTGCCCTCCGGGGTACCGCGGGCTCTGCCCGGCCGGTCCGTCGAGCTCGAACAGCCGCAGGGCCGCGGCCTCGGGGTCGGCGTCCAGCCAGATCGACCAGTTCCACAGCCCCCGCAGCTCCGGCCGGTGCAGGAACGCGCCGTCGACGACGAGCGTCGCATCCTGCGGCCCCGTCTTCCAGTCGGGCTCGATGGGCATGTCGCGCTCGACGTCGAAGGCGGCGGTGACGAAGCCCATGCTGCCGCCGAGCTTGAACGGGTCGACGAGCACGCGGCGGAACAGGTCGTAGTCGAACGAGTCGCGGTAGTAGCCCTCCGCCGAGTCGACGCCGCGCGCGTAGCGCTGGGCGGCCGGCCGGTGGAACCTGTCGATGGAGGCGCGGAACACGGCGTGCCCGCCGCGGCCGAGGCGCTCGGCGAGGGCGTCGGCGAACGGGCGCTTGCCCGCGCCGTCGATGCCGTCGACGGCGAGCAGCGTGCGGCCTTTGGCGTAGTTGTGCAGGAACTCGTCGGAGAGCGCGTCGAGGGTGTCGCGTTTGAGGGGCGTCCACTGGGCCATGATCCCCAGTCTAGGTTTGTGGGGTGAGCATCGCGCCGGCCGTGAACGCGTGGTTCGCGGCGAACCGCCGGGACCTGCCGTGGCGCGCCCCCGGGTTCGGCGCGTGGGGCATCCTCGTGAGCGAGTTCATGCTGCAGCAGACCCCCGTGGCGCGCGTGATCCCCCGCCTGGAGCTGTGGCTCGAGCGCTGGCCGACCCCGGCCGACCTCGCGGCCTCGCCGCCCGGTGACGCCGTGCGTGCGTGGGAGCGCCTGGGCTATCCCCGTCGCGCGCTGCGCCTGCACGCCGCCGCCGTCGCTATCACCGAGCGGCACGGCGGCGAGGTGCCGTCCGATGTCGACGCGCTGCTCGCCCTGCCCGGGGTGGGCGACTACACGGCCCGGGCCGTCGCCGCGTTCGCGTTCGGGCTGCGGCATCCCGTCGTCGACACCAACGTGCGGCGCGTCATCGCGCGCGCGGTGGTCGGGCAGGCGGAGGCCGGCCCGCCCTCGACACGCAGGGACCTCGCCGACATGCAGGAGCTGCTTCCGCTCGACGAGCAGGATGCCCGCCAGTTCAACGCCGGCATGATGGAGCTCGGCGCGATCGTGTGCACGGCCCGCTCACCCCGCTGCGAGGCCTGCCCGATCGCGGACCTCTGCCGCTGGCGGGCGGAGGGATATCCGGCGTACGAGGGCCCGCGCGCCGCCGTGCAGGCGACGTTCGCGGGCAGCGACCGCCAGGTGCGCGGCCTCATCATGGCCGAGCTGCGGGCGAGCGACATCCCCGTGACGGCCGCGGAGCTCGAGTCGGTGTGGCCCGATGCCGCGCAGCGCGGGCGCGCCCTCGCGGGCCTGCTCGCCGACGGCCTGGCCGTCGAGGCCGACGGCGGCTACGTGCTGCCCTAGGCCGTCACGGTCGCGACGGCGAGGGCGCCGTCCGGCCACGGCAGTAGTGGGAATCGGTGGCACGGGTCACACTGGAGGGGTGCCGGAGCTCCCCGAAGTGCAAGCCCTCGTGACCGACCTGCGCGGTCGCCTGCTCGGCCGCACGGTCGACCGGCTCGTGCTCGTGTCGTTCGCGGCCCTCAAGACGTTCGACCCGCCCGCGACGGCGCTGCAGGGCGCGACCGTCACGGCCGTCGACCGGCACGGCAAGTACCTCGACCTGTGCTTCTCAGACGCGGCCATCGGCGACGTGCACATGCTCGTGCATCTCGCGCGGGCGGGGTGGCTCCGTTGGCGCGACTCGGCGCCGAGCCCCGTACGTCCCGGCGGCAAGGGCCCGCTCGCCGCGCGCCTCGTGCTCGACGACGGCTCGGGCTTCGACCTCACGGAGGCGGGCACGAAGAAGTCCCTCGCGATCCACCTCGTGCGCGATCCGCAGGATGTCGAGCGCGTCGCGACCCTCGGGCCCGACCCGCTCGACCCGGGGTTCACGGTCGACGTGCTCGCGGGCATCCTCGCGGCCCAGGGGCGCGCGCAGATCAAGGGCGTGCTGCGCGCGCAGTCGGTGATCGCGGGCATCGGGAACGCGTACTCCGACGAGATCCTGCACGCGGCGCGCATGTCGCCGTACAAGCCCGCGAGCATGCCGCGCGAGGATGTCGAGCGGCTCTACGACGCGATGCAGTCGACGTTGCGCGCGGCCGTCGATCGGGCTGACGGGCTCGCGGCCTCGGAGCTCAAGCACGAGAAGAAGACCAACCTGCAGGTGCACGGTCGCGCGGGCGAGGCGTGCCCCCTGTGCGGCGACATCGTGCGGCAGGTCAAGTTCGCCGACTCGACGTTCGAGTACTGCCCCACGTGCCAGACGGGCGGCAAGCCGCTCGCCGACCGCGTGCTGAGCAGGCTGTTGAAGTAGCCGGGGCTACTCCTCCTCGTCGTCGCGCAGGCGCGGCTTGACGTACGGGTCCTCGTCGCCCGCGTAGTGCGCGGTCTTCTTGAGGGCCTCGACCTCGGCGTCGCGCGCGTGCGCCTCGTCGAGGAGGGAGTCGATGATGCGCGCGTTCTCGGGGATGCCGTCGGCGATGAACTCGAGGCTCGGCGTGAGCCGCGCCGTGATGTTCTTGCCGACCTCGCTGCGGAGCATGCCCGTCGCCGACTTGAGCGCGGCCGCGGTGTCGGCGCGCTCCTCGTCGGAGCCGTACACCGTGTAGAAGATCGTGGCGTGCTGGAGGTCGCCCGTCACCCGCACGTCGGTGATCGTGACGAACCCGAGCCGCGGATCCTTCACCCCGCGCTCGAGCGCCTTCGCGACGATGACCTTGATGCGGTCCGCCATCTTGGCGGCGCGTGCTGCGTCAGCCATGTTGTACTCCTTGCTCCCGAGTTAGCGGAGGATGCGGGCCGGGTTTTCGATCCGGCCCGCTGGTTGGGTCTGGCAGCGACCGAGCTTGCGAGGCCGCCGGATGCGGGCCGGATCGAAAACCCGGCCCGCATCCGTCACCACGCTACGCGCGGGGCTTTTCCTTCATCTCGATCGTCTCGATCTCGTCCCCGACCTGGATGTCGTTGAACTTGCCCAGGCCGATACCGCACTCGAAGCCGTCGCGCACCTCGGTGACGTCGTCCTTGAAGCGGCGCAGCGACTCGATGGCGAGGTTGTCGCCGACCACGACGCCGTCGCGGATGACGCGGGCACGCGCGTTGCGCGTGATGACGCCCGACCGCACGAGCACACCGGCGACGTTTCCGAACTTGGAGGAGCGGAAGACCTCGCGGATCTCGGCGAGGCCCGACTGGACCTCCTCGAACTCCGGCTTGAGCATGCCCTTGAGCGAGCTCTCGATCTCCTCGAGCGCCGAGTAGATGACCGAGTAGAACCGGACATCCACGCCCTCGCGCTGGGCGCGCTCGCGCGCCTTCGTGTCGGGTCGCACGTTGAAGCCGATGATGATGGCGTTGTCGATCGTCGCGAGGTTGACGTCGCTCTCGGTGACGGCACCCACACCGCGGTGGATGATGCGCAGCTGCACGCTGTCGTCCACCTCGATCTTGAGCAGCGCGTCCTCCAGGGCCTCCACGGCACCCGAGACGTCGCCCTTGAGGATGAGGTTGAGCGACTCGACCTTGCCGTCCTCCAGGGCCTTGGTGAAGTCCTCGAGGCTGATGCGCTTGCGGGCCTTGGCCAGCAGCGCGTTGCGCTCCACGGCCTCGCGCTTCTCGGCGATCTGACGGGCGGTGCGGTCCTCCTCGGTGACGAGGAACGTGTCGCCGGCCCGGGGGACGGACGACAGGCCCTGCACCTGCACGGGGCGCGACGGGTAGGCCTCGTCGACGGCGTTGCCGTCCTCGTCGTGCATGGCACGAACGCGGCCGTACGCGGTTCCCGCGACGATGGCGTCTCCCACGCGCAGCGTTCCCGACTGGATGAGCACTGTGGCCACTGCACCACGGCCCTTGTCGAGCTTCGCCTCGATGGCGACGCCGCGGGCATCCTTGTTCGGGTTCGATCGCAGGTCGAGGCCGGCGTCGGCCGTGAGCAGCACGGCGTCGAGCAGCTTGTCGATGCCGAGGTTGTTGAGCGCCGACACGTCGATGAACATCGTGTCGCCGCCGTACTCCTCAGCGACGAGGCCGAACTCGGTGAGCTGTTGGCGCACCTTGGCGGGGTTCGCCCCCTCCTTGTCGACCTTGTTCACCGCGACGACGATGGGCACACCGGCGGCCTGCGCGTGGTTGAGCGCCTCCACGGTCTGCGGCATGATGCCGTCGTCGGCCGCGACCACGAGGATCGCGAGGTCGGTGACCTGGGCACCGCGGGCACGCATGGCGGTGAACGCCTCGTGACCGGGGGTGTCGATGAAGGTGATGGCGCGCTCGAAGCCCTCGTGCTCGGTCCAGACCTGGTAGGCGCCGATGTGCTGGGTGATGCCACCCGCCTCGCCGGCGACGACGTTGGCCTTGCGGATCGCGTCGAGGAGCTTCGTCTTTCCGTGGTCGACGTGGCCCATGACGGTGACGACGGGCGGGCGGATCTCCAGATCCTCGTCCGTCTCGTCCTCGAGCTCCTGGTCGAGGTCGAGGTCGAAGCCCGCGAGCAGCTCGCGGTCCTCATCCTCGGGCGAGACCATCTCGATCTTGTAGTTGAGTTCCTCGGCGAGCACCTCGAAGGTGCCCTCGTCGAGCGACTCGGTGGCCGTGGCCATCTGGCCGAGGTGGAAGAGCGCGGTCACGAGCGCGCCGGGCTGCACCGTGTAGCCGGTCAGCGTCTCCAGCTTGTCGGCGAGGTCGGAGATCGACGCGCCGCGGCGCAGACGGATGACCGTCTTGCCGTCGCCGCGGGGGACGCTGACGCCGCCCAGCGACGGGGCTTCGCGCAGCTCGAACTCTGCGCGCTTCGTGCGCTTCGACTTGCGGGCCTTGCTCTTGCCGCCACCGCGGCCGAACGCGCCAGCGGTTCCACCGCCGGGGCCGCGACCGCGGCCACCCGCGCCGCCTGCCGGCGGACGGTTGGGGCCGAAGTTGTTGCCGGCGCCGGGGGCGCCACCCGGACGGAAGCCGCCCGCACCGGCCGGGCGCGGGGCGCCGGGTCGCTGCTGGAAGTTGCCGGGACGCTGGCCGAAGCCGGTCGGGCGCGCGCCCTGGCCGGGTCCGCCGGGACGCGGGGCGCCCGGACGCGGGATGCTGCCCGGGGTCGGACGGCCCATGCCCTGGTTCGACGCGAACGGGTTGTTGCCCGGACGCGGGGCTCCCGGGCGCGGGATGCTCGAGCTCGACTGGTACGGGTTGTTGCCCGGGCGCGGTGCGGCGGGGCGCGGCGCGGCCGAGCCCTCGTCACCGGACGGCGCGGGCGCCGCAGCGGCGGCCTCGGCGCGCGCCTGGCGCTCCGCGACCGTGAGCGGCGCGGGCGTCGCCGCGGGAGCCTCGGCCGCGGGGGCCTCGGCCTCCGGCTCGACGGGCGCGGGCCTGGGGTTGGTGGGCTTGGGCGCGGCTTTCGGGGCCGCCTTGGGAGCCGCGGGCGCGGCTGCCGGCTTAACGCCCTCGGCGACGAGCGCCTCCTTCACGCGACGCGCGACGGGCGGGGCGATGCTGGACGACGGTCCCTTGACGAACTCGCCCATCGCCTTCAGTTTTTCGAGCACGATCTTGCTCTCAACGCCGAGATCGGCGGCGACTTCGTGCACTCGTGGGTTAGCCACAATTCTCCTGTCTGGGGCCTACCCAGAGCAGGGCAGGCCGTTAGTTACGGACGGAACTCATTTCGAGCCGCTCATTAGTTGTCCATAGGTCAATCAGCCTGTTCGTTAGAGGACGCTCTTGTTAGAAGCAACTGATGCGTAGAGCCTGCCGGTGTCCAGGGCCTCGGCCACCCGCAACGCCCGGCCGAACGCCCTGCGTTTCACGGCAGAGTCGACACAGCGGGAGGTGGGATGGACCCAGGCGCCTCGACCGGGGAGCGTCGCGGACGGATCCGGGACGATCTCGCCGCCGCTCGCGACAACCCGCAGTAAAGCGGAGGTGTCGGCGCGCTCACGGCAGCCGAGGCAGGTTCTAACGGGATTCATCCTACCCCACGGTACCCCGGGACGCTGGCCCGGTGCTCGTCGGTCGATGCCTTTCGAGGGGCGACTCAATCCCCTTCGAGGATCGAGTCTGGCTGGATGTCGATGCGCGCGCCCGTGAGCTTCGCGGCGAGGCGGGCGTTCTGGCCCTCCTTGCCGATCGCGAGCGAGAGCTGGTAGTCGGGCACGAGCGCCCGCACGGCCTTCGTCGCCTCGTCGATGACGTACGAGCTCGTGACCTTGGCGGGCGAGAGCGCGTTGGCGACGAACGTCGCGAGGTTCTCCGAGTAGTCGACGATGTCGATCTTCTCGTTGTTGAGCTCCGCGGTGACCGCGCGCACGCGCTGGCCGAGCTCGCCGATGCACGCGCCCTTGGCGTTGACACCGGGCTCGAGGGCGCGCACGGCCATCTTGGTGCGGTGGCCGGCCTCGCGCGCGAGCGACGTGATCTCGACGATGCCGCTCGCGATCTCGGGCACCTCGAGGGCGAAGAGCTTGCGCACGAGCGCGGGGTGCGTGCGGCTCACGGTGATCTGCGGGCCCTTGAGCCCCTTGCTCACGGCGGTCACGTACACGCGGATGCGCGTGCCGTGGGCGTAGTCCTCGCCCGGCACCTGCTCCTCGGGCGGCAGGATCGCCTCGATCGTGCCGAGGTCTACGTGGATCATGCGCGGGTTGGGGCCCTGCTGGATGATGCCCGCGACGATGTCGCCCTCGCGGCCCTTGAACTCACCGAGCACCTTGTCGTCGCCGATGTCGCGCAGGCGCTGGTTGATGACCTGCTTGGCGGCGAACGCCGCGATGCGGCCGAAGTCGCTGGGGCTGTCCTCGGCCTCGCCGATGATCGCCCCCTCGTCGTCGAGCTCGGGGACGAGGATGGAGACCTTGCCGGTCTTGCGGTCGAGCACGACGCGCGCCGTCGGCGCGACGGCATCCTTGTCGTGCTCTGTCACGTGCTTGAGGTAGGCGGTGAGGATCGCCTGCTCGATGATCTGCACGAGCTCCTCGAAGGGGATCTCGCGCTCGCGCTCCATGAGGCGCAGCACACTCAGGTCGATGTCCACTGAGGGCCTCCACTATTCAGATTTGCGAAACCAAGGGCGGTCCGCCGCCGATGTCGGTCCCCAGTTTAGCCGCCGCCGAGCCATAGGGTGTCCGCATGGCCAAACGTCTTGTCATCGTCGCGCTCTCCGTCGTCGCCGCGGCGGTCGTCGCGATCGGCGCGATCGTGTTCCTGCCGGGCATCCTGCCTGCCCAGGGCGACAGGCCGACGGCCGGCGACGGGATCACGACCGAGGATGACGACGACTTCGGCTCCGTCGACATCTACCGGGTCGTCGACGGGGCCCTCGAGCCCGCGGCCTCGGGCCTCACGCAGGACGTGTGGGACACGTTCGTGCGCGTCGTGACCCCGGACTTCGCCGCGGAGGTCATGTCGCAGTACCGCGTGGGCGACGCCCCGGACAGCGACACGCTCGCCTACGTCTACCAGGACGACGACCCCGACCGGTGGATCCTCGCGACCAACCTCGCCACGAGCCAGGACAAGCCCTCGCTCATCGCGACGCTCGTGCACGAGTACGCGCACATCCTCACGCTCGACGGCACGCAGATGGACCGTGCGGCAGGGTCGTGCCCGACCATCGAGCTCTCGGAGGGCTGCGCGCTCGACGACTCGTACCTGCGCTCGTTCGAGCAGCAGTTCTGGGCGGGCTACGACGATTCCGCCCCCACCCCCGACAACAGCGACTCCGACGTCGCCTACGACTTCTACCTCGCGCACGAGGAGGACTTCGTGAGCGACTACGCGGCCACGAACGTCGTCGAGGACATCGCGGAGAGCTTCATGACCTTCGTGCTCGAGGACCGCCCCGCGGACGCCACGGCGTCGGTGAGCGCCGCGAAGATCGACTTCTTCTGGAACTACCCGGAGCTCGAGGCCATCCGTGAGCGCATCCGCACGGAGTTCGCGGACGACCTCGGCATCAACCCCTGATCACCAGGGCTTGTCGACGTAGTACCCGCCCGACTCCTCGCCGCGCTGCTCGGCGTCCTGGTCGGCCTTCTCCTGCGCGGCATCCTGCTGCTGCTGCTCGAGCTGCTCGAGCTGCTGGTCCTGCTTCGACTGGCCGTCCTGCTCCTGGGGCTGCTGCTCCTGCTGGTCGCGCTGGCTCTCGGCATCCTGCTTCTTCTGGTCGACGCGGTCTTTCGAGTCGTCCATGTCCTGCTGGTCCTGCTGGGACTGGCACTCGTCGCCCGCGTCGTCCATGACCTTCTGGGATGCCTCGTACAGCAGCACGGCACCCTGGTAGTACCCCAGCTGCACGTAGATGTCGCCGAACCGCTCCCACGCGAGAGCGAGGCTCAGGCGCACCATGCACTTGCGCTCCTGCGGGGCGAGCTCGAGGGCCTTCTCGAAGTCGTCGGTGGCCCTCCCGTAGTACTCGTCCGCCGCGTACGCGGTGCCGCGGTTGAAGTACGGCAGGTACGGCTCGACGACGTTGAGGAAGAGCAGCGACGACGACGTCTCCTCGCTGGCGACGTAGAACCCGTCGTCGTACTGGCTGATCGCGGTCTGCGCCGTGGGCGCGAGGCTCAGGAACTTGAACGCCCAGAACACCGAGAAGAGCACCACCGGCAGGGTCAGCCAGAAGAGCAGGCGGCGGCGCAGCCGCAGCCGCTCGACGGTCAGTGGCCGGGTCACGGGGTGCGCCTTCCGGGTCGCAGGTCGAGCAGCAGGGCGCCCGCGGCGTAGAGCTCGAGCAGGGCGAGCAGGCCGAACGGGATCGCGAAGATCCAGTACAGCTCGACGGACGAGTCCGGCTCCCCCGGCTCGACGGTGAGGGCGCCGACCCGGATGCCCGTCGTGGCGGGTGCGACGGACGAATCCGCTGCGCGGTGCAGATACTGCACGCCGAGCTGTTCCGCGATCGACCGGAGCGCCGGCTCGTCGACGACGGAGAGCGCGTCGGATCCCGTCGACGGGTCTTGGATGTACGCGGGCGGCAGGTCGGTCGGCTGCGGCTGCGGGTTCGCGGTGTCGCCGAACTGCGTGGGCCGCTCGCCGAGGAACTCCTGCATCCGGCCGCCCTGGGCCGTGCCGTAGCCGAGCACGGCGCCGCCCGACAGGTACGGGGCGAGACTCTCGAACGAGCCGGGCGCGAGGCCGCTCGTCTGCTCCCCGTCGCCGAGGTAGAAGAGCACGCGGCGCTGGTCGGGGTTGAGCTCCTCCGCCTCGGCGAGGAGCGTGCCGAGCAGCGCGACGGGTTCGTCGATCGAGCTGCCGCGCGAGAAGGTCGTGACCTCCTGCTTGAGCACGTCGACGGCCGAGAGCATCGCCGAGCTGTCGGTCGTGAGCGGCACGCGCTGCACGGCCGCCGCGTCGAACGTGACGAGGGAGAACTGCGCGCCCTCGAGGGTGTCGACGATCTGCTGCAGGTCGGCCTTGACGCCGTCGAGGCGGGCCTGCCCGCCCGCCCAGTCCTCCGCGGCCATGCTGCTCGTCGTGTCGACGACGACGTAGACCTCGAGCCCGCCCGTCGCGCGCGGGCCCTGGCCATCGGTGGGGATCGTGGGCCGCAGGGCGATGACGAGCAGCAGCACGACCATGGCCGTGCGCGCGAGCCACATCGCCGCGGGCCGTCCGGCGCGCCGCTGCGCGACGAACCGCCACAGCGCGAACGCGCACAGCACCACGGTCAGGAGGGCGAGGGCCCAGCCGGGCAGCACGGGGTTGGCGATCATCGCTTGAGCCTCCACGCGAGGGTGAGCAGGCCCGCGAGCACGACGAAGGCGGCGATGACGGGCGCCTCGGGGTGCTCGGTGCGCGTGACCACCGGCTCCCCCGGGATGACCGCGGCCTGCTCGGCCTCGATCGCGCTCACGACCGACGGCACGACCGCGGGGTCGTCCAAGGGGTAGTAGGCGCCGCCCGAGTCGTCCATGGCCTTCTCGAACTCGACGGCGTACTCCTGCAGGTAGTCCTTCTCCGCGGAGTCGCCGGGGTTGATGCCGTACACGCGCACGCCCCGGTCTACGGCGAGCGCCGCGGCCTCGGGCAGCGTGAAGATCTGCTCGCCCGCGATGAAGTTGTCGGTGACGAGGATGACGGAGCGCGAGCGCTCGTCCTGCGTCCTGTCGAACTTGGTGACGCACGAGGCGAGCCCGTCGCCCACGAGCGACGAGCCGTTGCCGAGGAGCGTGCCGTCGAGGTACGACGGGCTCTCCTCCTCGAACTCCGTGCCCAGCCGCTCGAGCTGCTTCGCGATGTAGCCGTAGTCGCTCGTGAGCGGGAAGTAGGTGACCGCGGACGCGTTGAACACGACGAGGCTGATGCGCTCGCCCGTGAACTCCTGCGTGAGCGTGTCGAAGACGTCGAGAACGGCCTGGTCGTACGAGATCATCGAGCCCGACACGTCGAGGCACAGCACGATGTCGCGGTTGTGCAGCTCGGGCTTCGTGAGGGTCACGGTCGCGGGCCGGGCCGTGAGCACGGCGGCGAGCGCGACCGTCACGAGGATGCACGCCACGAGCCCGACCACGAGGGCCCGGTAGGCGGCGAGCGCGCGACGGTAGGCGGGCAGGGCGGTGAGGCGCTCGGCGTGCGCGACGGGCAGCCGGTCGCGGCTCGCCGCGCGCTCGCGCCGCACCCGCAGCGCCACGAGCACCGCGACGACGGCGACGCCGAGGAGCCACGGCAGCGGTGCCCACCACGAGATCACCTCCACGACGCCACCAGCCCCCTCGCCTCGTCGATGGCGCGCGAGACCGTGCCGCTGTACTGCGGGCTGAACGCGCCCGGGTAGAGGCGGGCCACGGCCTCGGAGAGCGGCGTGTACGGGGTCGCGCGCAGGTCGCGCAGGGTGAGCGTGACGGTGCGGGCGCCCTCGCGCTCCTCCACGTACGAGCGCAGGAGCATGCTCAGCTGGTGGTAGGCCTCGCGGTCGGCGAGCTCGCCCTTCGCGTACGACGCGCGCGTCTCGTCGATGAGGCCGAGGTAGCGGCGGCGGATGACCTCGACCGCGGCCCCCGTCGGCGCCCCCTGCACCTCGGGCGCGGGCACGCGGCTGCGGCGCGTCGACCAGAACACGAACACCCACCACGCGACGACGAGCACGAGGATGAGGAACCCGAGCAGCCCCCACCACGGCAGGTACTGCACGGGCGGCGAGAACTCACCGCCGGGCATGCTTGTGCGCCTCCAGGAGCCGGAAGATGCCGGGGACCACCGATGCCTCGTCGGTGACGCGCCTGCTGCTGATCGAGAGGCTCTCGAACAGGTCGTCCGAGCGCTGCGCCGTCGCCGTCACGCTGCTCTCGAAGGCCGCCCGCAGGCGCGGGTTCTCGCGCAGGAACGTCGGCAGGCCCGACGAGTCGGCGACGTCGTACATGTCGCGCCGCGACCAGTCCTCGCGCATGAGGTCGGCGTCGCCGACGGTGAGCCACAGCATCTCGTGCTGCGCGGCGAGCCGCTTGACGAGCTTCTGCTCGGCCTCGGCGAGAGGGCGGTCATCCCCGATGACCATGACGATCATGCGTCGCCGGAACGCGCGCGACACGTACTCGAGCTGCGCGGTGAGGTCGCTCGCCGGGCCGTCGAGGCGCGTCGACGAGTCGATGCGCTGCAGGATGCGCTCGAGGTGCGCCTCCGTGAGCTCGCCGGGCACGAACACGGTCCCCTCGGCGGTTCCCGCCACGAGGGCGACAAGGTCGCCGTGCCGGATGGCGATGTAGCCGATGGTGCCCGCGGCGAGCACCGCGACATCCCGCTTGCTCTGACCGCCCGCGCCGAGCGCCGCCATGTCGCGGCCCGTGTCGACCACGAGCACGAGCGTGTGCTTGCGCGTGGCGACGTAGCGCTTGGTGAGCGGCGACCCGGAGCGCGCCGTCGCCTTCCAGTCGATGTCCTTGAGCTCGTCCCCCGGCACGTAGGGCCGCAGGTCGTCGAAGTCCATGCTGCGCCCGTGGAACACCGACCGGTACTCCCCCTCGATGAGCCCCCGCACCGCGCGGTGGGCGTGGATCGAGAGCCTGGTCTGGATGCGGCGCAGCAGCCGTTCCACGCTTCAGAGCCTCACAGGATCAGGGCACCTTCACCGACGCGAAGATCGCGTCGATGATGGTCTCGGGCTGCACGTCGTCGGCGATCGCCTCGAAGTTCAGGATGATGCGGTGCCGCAGCACGACGTGCCGCAGGTCCTTGACGTCCTCGGGGATCACGTGGTCGCGGCCCTCGAGCAGCGCGAGGGCGCGGGCCGCGCGGCTGAACGCGATGCTCGCGCGCGGGCTCGCCCCGTACTCGATGCAGTCGGCGAGCTCCTTGCCGATGTACGACTCCGCCTGGCGAGTCACGTAGACCGCCGAGACGATGTAGTTGGTGATCGAGTCGTCGAGGTAGACCTTCTTGACGACGTCCTGCAGGAAGAGCACGTCGTCGATCCCGACCCCTGCCCTCTTCTTCTCACCCGTCTTCGGCTTGTCGTAGACGCCCTCGTTGATGCGGTCGAGGATCTCGATCTCGTCGGCGAACTCGGGGTAGTCGAGCACCTCCTTGAGCAGGAACCTGTCGAGCTGCGCCTCGGGCAGGTGGTACGTGCCCTCCTGCTCGATGGGGTTCTGGGTCGCGAGCACGAGGAACGGCTCGGGCAGCGGGTAGACCGTGCCGCCGATCGACGTCTGCTTCTCCTGCATGGCCTCGAGCATGGCGCTCTGGGTCTTGGCGCTCGACCGGTTGATCTCGTCGAGCAGCACGAAGTTGGCGTGCACGGGGCCGAGCTGGGTCTCGAAGGTCTGCTTCGTGTAGTCGAACACCTGCGTGCCGATGATGTCGCTCGGCAGCAGGTCGGGCGTGCACTGGATGCGCTTGAACGAGCCGCTCACCGCGTCGGCGACGGCCTGCGCGGCCGTCGTCTTCGCGAGGCCCGGCACGCTCTCGAGCAGGATGTGCCCGCCCGTGATGAGACCGATGAGCAGGCTGCGGCGCAGGCTCGCCTGGCCCACGACCTTCGCCGAGTACGACTCGTCGATCGCCGCGAGGATCGTCTTCACCCGCGCGAGCTCCTCTGCGGTGATCTTCTGCGTCATGCAACGGCCTCCAGGGCTGCGCCGACCTCGTCGAGGGCGACGCTCGTGCGCTCGTTGGTGCGGCGGTTCCACACCTCGACGCGCCCGTCTGCGGCGTCACGTCCCACGATGACGATGAGGGGGACTCCGAGAAGCTCCGCGTCGCCGAACTTCACGCCCGGCGAGGCCTTGGGGCGGTCGTCGAACAGCACGTCGAACCCGCTCTCCTCGAGCGAGCCCACGAGCGCCTCCGCCGTCGAGTGGATGACGTCCTCCTTGCCCGCGGCGATGACGTGCACGTCGAAGGGCGCGACGTTCGCGGGCCAGATGAGGCCGCGGCCGTCGTTGTTGCTCTCAGCGATGACGGCCATGATGCGCGTGACGCCGATGCCGTAGGAGCCCATCGTGACGGTCACGAGCTTGCCGTTCTCGTCGAGCACCTTGAGGCCGAGCGCCTCGGCGTACTTGCGGCCGAGCTGGAACACGTGGCCGATCTCCATGCCGCGCGCGAGCTCGACGGGGCCGGAGCCGTCGGGGGCCGCGTCGCCCGCGAGCACCTCCCCGACCTCGACGACGCCGTCTGCGGTGAAGTCGCGCCCCGCGACGAGGCCGAAGACGTGCCTGCCCTGCTCGTTGGCGCCCGTGATCCACTCCGTGCCGTCGACGACGGCGGGGTCGACGAGGAAGCGGATGCCCGTGCTCGACTCCTCGCCGAGCACCGCTCCCGCCTCCGACCAGGGACCGATGTAGCCTTTGACGAGCCCCGGGTGCTTCGCGAAGTCCTCCGCGGACGCCGCGGCGACCTCGGCGGGTGCGAACGCCACCTCTGCGCGCTTCATGTCCACGTCGCGGTCGCCCGGCAGCCCGACGATGACGAGCTCTGCGGTGCCGTCGAGGTGGGTGAGGCGCAGCACGACGTTCTTGAGCGTGTCGGCGGCGGTCCAGGCGCGGGCATCCTCGGCGTTGGCCACGGCCACGAGCGTCGCGATGGTCGGGGTGTCGGGGGTGTCGTGCACCTGCGCGGGAGCGAGGCCCTCGATGCTGCGCGCCGCGGGCGCGAGCGTCGTGAACGCCTCGACGTTGGCGGCGTACCCGCCGGCCGAGCGCACGAACGTGTCCTCGCCGATGGGGGTCGGGTGCAGGAACTCCTCGGAGCGCGACCCGCCCATGGCGCCCGCGTCGGCCTTGACGATGACGTAGTCGAGGCCCAGCCGCTGGAAGATGCGCTCGTACGCGTCGCGGTGCTGCTGGTACGAGACGTCGAGCCCGGCGTCGGTGTAGTCGAACGAGTAGCTGTCCTTCATCGAGAACTCGCGGCCGCGCAGGAGGCCCGCGCGGGGGCGCGCCTCGTCGCGGTACTTGTCCTGGATCTGGTAGATCGAGAGCGGCAGGTCTTTGTAGCTCGAGTACAGGTCTTTCACGAGCAGCGTGAATACCTCCTCGTGCGTGGGCGCGAGCAGGTAGTCGGCCTTGTGGCGGTCCTGCAGGCGGAAGATGCCGTCGCCGTACTCGGTCCAGCGGTTGGTCACCTCGTAGGGCTCGCGCGGCAGGAGCGCGGGGAAGTGCACCTCCTGCGCGCCGAAGGCCTCGAGCTCCTCGCGGATGATGTTCTCGATCTTGCGGCGCACCCGGAGGCCGAGCGGCAGCCACGCGAAGATGCCGGGGGCCTGCCGGCGGATGTAGCCGGCGCGCACGAGGAGCTTGTGGCTCGCGACCTCGGCGTCGACGGGATCCTCGCGGAGGGTGCGGACGAACAGCTGGGAGAGACGTGTAGGCACCGTGCCATGCTACCGGCGGCGTCGGCACCCCCGACGATCGGTGCCGGGGCGGACGTCATCCCGAGACGTCCGCTCCGGTACCGAGCACCACTCCTAATCCGATACCTGACGCGGGATCGGAGTGCCCCTCTTAGAGTGAGAGGTAAGCGGACCCGCGGTCGTCATCAAGGGGGGCTTGATGGGACCGCGGGCCGCCCTTCCCACTCCGATGCCCAACGTTGCGGATCCGTGATGCAACGTTGGATTGGTTACCGGAGTGGAAACCGAAGCCGATTGCGGCAAGACCTGCGCCGGAGTTGGCACGGCGCACGGCGCCCATGAGTGCGGCGCTCGAGAACACAGATATTGACGAGCTCACACCAACTCCCCACAAGTTGGTCACTCAAAGTCAACGCTACTTCTCACACGAGGCAGGTTACGGATCCGGCCGAAAGTGACACGGACTCGAAGTCCGTTGCAAAGAGTGTACCCCTAAATGCGGACCGGTCTGTCCCCAATCTGGGGGTCGGCGTGTCGGTCGGAATTCAGACCGTGACGACCTCGGGCGAGCCGACGGAGCCGGGCGGCATCTCGGCGGCGAGACGGTTCGCCTCCTCGATGAGCGTCGCGACGATCTCGGCCTCGGGCACGACCTTGATGACCTCGCCCTTGACGAAGATCTGGCCGCGGCCGTTGCCGCTCGCGACGCCCAGGTCGGCCTCGCGGGCCTCCCCCGGTCCGTTGACGACGCAGCCCATGACCGCGACGCGCAGCGGCACGGTCATCTTCTCGAGCCCCGCCGTGACGTCGTTGGCGAGCTGGTAGACGTCGACCTGCGCGCGGCCGCAGCTCGGGCACGACACGATCTCGAGCTTGCGCTCGCGGAGGTTGAGCGACTGCAGGATCTGCAGGCCCACCTTGACCTCCTGCGCGGGCGGGGCCGAGAGCGAGACGCGGATGGTGTCGCCGATGCCCTCCGAGAGCAGGATGCCGAACGCCGTGGAGCTCTTGATGGTGCCCTGGAACTCGGGGCCGGCCTCGGTCACGCCGAGGTGCAGGGGCCAGTCGCCGCGCTCGGCGAGCAGGCGGTAGGCCTTGACCATGACGATCGGGTCGTTGTGCTTGACCGAGATCTTGAAGTCGTGGAAGTCGTGCTCCTCGAAGAGGCTCGCCTCCCACACGGCGCTCTCGACGAGCGCCTCCGGGGTCGCCTTGCCGTACTTCTGCAGGATGCTCGGCTCGAGCGACCCCGCGTTGACGCCGATGCGGATGCTCACGCCCGCATCCTTCGCCGCCTTGGCGATGGCGCCCACCTGGTCGTCGAACTTGCGGATGTTGCCGGGGTTGACGCGCACGGCGCCCACGCCCGCGTCGATCGCCGCGAAGACGTACTTGGGCTGGAAGTGGATGTCGGCGATGACGGGGATCTGGCTCTTCATCGCGATGATCTTGAGCGCGTCGGCATCGTCCTGGTGCGGCACAGCGACGCGCACGATGTCGCAGCCCGTGGCCGTGAGCTCGGCGATCTGCTGGAGCGTCGCGTTGATGTTCGTCGTCTGCGTCGTCGTCATGGACTGCACGCTCACGGGGAAGTCGCTGCCGACCCCCACCTTGCCGACGTGGATCTGGCGCGTCTTGCGACGGGGGGCGAGGACTTCGGGGACCTTCGGCATACCGAGATTGACTGCTGGCACGATGCCTAGCCTACGCGTCAGCGCCGCGAGAAGTCTGGGTCAGAGCACGCTGATCGGCTTGATGATGTCGGCGACGAGCAGGAGCACCGTGAGACCGCCGAGGATCGTCGCGACGACGAGGGTCACGGGGATGATCTTGGCCGCGTCGATGGCCTTGGGCCGCTCGCGCCCCGTGACCCTCGCGAACAGGCGTCGGACGCCGTCGATGAGGGCGACGAGGACGTGCCCGCCGTCGAGGGGCGGCAGCGGGATGAGGTTGAAGACGAAGAGGGCGATGTTGAGCCCGCCCACGAGCTGGATGAGGCTCGCCGCCCGGTCGGCGACGGGCACGGAGTTGAGGCTCGTGATCTCTCCCGCGATGCGGCCGACGCCCACGACGCCGATGAGGCCCTCGGGGTCGCGCTCCCCCGGGCCGAACGTCTGCACGGCGAGGTCGACGACGCGCTGCGGCAGGTGCGCGATGGTCGTCACGAGCCTGCCGATCGTGTCGCCCACGGCCGGCAGCACGGCCGTGACGGGCTGCTGCTGCACCTCGGTCGCCCAGCCGACGCCGACGAAGCCGACCTTCTCGGTCTCGGCCTTGCCGTCGGCGCCGAGCACCTGCCTGCCGTTGGCGTCGAGCACATAGCGCGTCGTGAGGGCGGGCGTGACCGTGAGCTGCTGCTGGGCGCCGTCGCGCTCGACGGTCACGGCGACGGGCGTGTCGGCGGACGCGCGGATGACCGCGGTGATGTCGGCCACCTGGCTCACGGGTGTGCCGTTCACCGCGACGATGCGGTCACCGGGCTCGATGCCGGCCTCGTGGGCCGGGGCATCCGGGTCGCCCGCGGCGCAGTCGGCGCGGTTCGCCGTCACGGGCACGAGGCACTCGCTCACGGAGCCGATGGTGGTCGTGGACGTCGGCACGCCGAACCCGCACAGCACGATGCCGAAGAACAGGACGGCCAGCAGGAGGTTCATCACGGGCCCGCCGAGCATGATGATGACGCGCTTGTAGATGGGGAGCCGGTAGAAGGCGCGCTCCTCCTCCTCGACGGTGTCGACGTGGACCGTCGCGCGCTCCTCCTGCACGAGCGTCTCGAACATGCCCGTCGTCGCCGTGCGCCCGCGCACGCCCGCGCGCGCGGGCGGGTACATGCCCGCCATGGAGATGTAGCCCCCGAGCGGCAGCGCCTTGACGCCGTACTGGGTCTCGCCGCGGCGCCACGAGAAGAGGGTGGGGCCGAAGCCGATCATGTACTGCCCGACCTTGACGCCGAACTTCTTGGCGGGCAGGAGGTGCCCGACCTCGTGGAGGCCGATGGAGATCCCGAGCCCCACGAGCATGATGACGATGCCGAGGATGTACAAGAGCACGGTGTCCACGCGCTTACCTTAGCCGCGACGCCCGCGACTACCTGTGAAGACGCTCGTCGGCGGCTGAGCGCGCCCAGCGCTCGGCCTCGTAGACCGAGTCGAGCGTGAGCTCGCCCGTGGCGTCGTGCGCGTCGACGACCGCCGACACGGTGTCGAGGATGTCGAGGTACCCGATGCGCCCCGCATGGAACGCGAGCACGGCCTGCTCGTTCGCGGCGTTGAAGACCGCGGGATAGGTGGCCCCGGCCTCCCCCACGCGCTTCGCGAGGGCGACCGCGGGGAAGACCTCGTCGTCGAGGGGCTCGAACGTCCACTGGCTCGCCGTCGTCCAGGCGAGGGGCGCGCCCACTCCGGGCACGCGGTTCGGCCAGTCGAGCCCCAGCGAGATCGGCAGGCGCATGTCGGGCGGGCTCGCCTGCGCGAGCGTCGAGCCGTCGACGAACTCGACCATCGAGTGCACTATCGACTGCGGGTGCACGGTCACGTCGATGTGCGCGTAGTCGATGTCGAACAGGAGGTGCGCCTCGATGACCTCGAGGCCCTTGTTGACGAGGGTCGACGAGTTCGTCGTGACGACGAGGCCCATGTCCCACGTGGGGTGCGCGAGCGCCTCGCGCGGGGTGACGTCGCGCAGCGACTCGCGCGTGCGACCGCGGAACGGCCCACCCGATGCCGTGAGCACGAGCCTGCGCACCTCGGCGTGCGTGCCGGACCGCAGGGCCTGCGCGAGCGCCGAGTGCTCGGAGTCGACGGGCACGATCTGGCCGGGCCGCGCGCGCGACGTGACGAGCTCGCCGCCGACGATGAGGCTCTCCTTGTTGGCGAGCGCGAGCGACGCGCCGCTCTCGAGCGCGGCGAGCGTGGGCTCGAGCCCCACCGAGCCCGTGATGCCGTTGAGCACGACATCCGCCGCGACGTCGCGCACGAGCTGCGACGCCTCAGCGGCCCCGAGGGCCGTGTGCTCGACGCCGAAGGCCTCGGCCTGGGCATCCATGGCCGCCCGGTTGCTGCCCGCGGCGAGCCCCACGACCTCGAAGAGGTGGGGGTTCGCCGCGATGACGTCGAGCGCCTGCGTGCCTATCGAGCCTGTCGATCCGAGGATGATGACGCGCCGCATGCCCGTCACACTACCGGCGTCAGGAGACGGCGAGGATGTCGATCACGAACACGAGGGTCTGCCCCGCGAGCGCGTGCGTCGACGTCCCGGCCTCGCCGTACGCGAGGGCCGGCGGGATGACGACGAGCACCTGCGAGCCCACGGTCTGGCCCACGAGCGCCTGGGTGAAGCCCGCGATGACCTGGCCCGTGTTGAACGTCGAGGGGGCGCCGCGCGCCCAGCTCTCGTCGAAGACCTCCTTGGTCTCCCAGTTGATGCCCTCGTAGTGCACCGTCACGTTCGCGCCGTCGGCGACCACGGCGCCGTCGCCCTTCTTGAGCACGGCGAGCTGGAGGTCGGTGGGCGGTGCGGTGTCGGGGATCGTCACGGTGGGCCTGCCGTCATCGGCGAGGACGACGGTGGGCATGCCCTCGACGGGAGGCTGGTCGACGCCGTCGGCCTTGGGGAGCACGTTCGACGGGGTCGGCTCGGGCTCGGCGGGGGCCTCGATGCCGATGACGTCCACGACGACGACGATCGCCTCGTCGCCGGCGACGCCCAGGTCGGGCTGGCCGGCCTCTCCCCACGCGTCGGCGGGCGGGACGACGCCCACGACGCGAGAGCCCACCTTCGTGCACTCGAGCATGTGCACGATGCCGGGGAGGAACTGCGTGTCGTCGACGGGGAACGCCGCCGTCTCCTCGCTCGTCCAGTCGGAGCCCGCGATGTCGGCGGACTTGTTGCCGCTGTAGATCGAGAACTTCACGTCGACGGTGTCGCCCGCCTTCACGGTGTCGCCGTCGCCCGCGATGACGACGGAGCGCTGGGTGGACTCGGGGACCGTGAGCGGGATGTCGAAGTCGGTCTTCGGCTCGGAGCCGAAGTCGCCCGTGACCTTCACGGACTGGGAGACGGCGCCCGACGGGATCGGGTCGCAGTTCGGGTCCGCGGTCTCGGAGGAGGAGCATGCCGCGAGGGAGACCACGAGGCCTGCCGACACGATGAGGGCTGCTGCGATGCGCACGAGGGCACCTTTCTTGGAGGGACGCTCTATCCTGCCCGAAGAATGCTGAGTGCTACGTGGGACTCGGCGCCGACGCGGGACCCGCCGCTCAGGCGAGACGGATCTGCGGCTCGTGCCCGACGGGGAAGTTCACCGACGAGGCGATGAAGCACAGGCTGCTCGCCTCGGCGTGGATCGCGCGCGCCACCTCGGGGTCGCCCGCCGAGATCGTCACGATCGGCCGCAGGGTCACCGACGTGAACCGCCCGCCGTCGCCGACCTGCTCCATCGTGCCCGTCGCGTCGTCCTCGTAGGCGGTCACGACGACCCCGTTGCGCGTCGCGACGTGCAGGTAGCTGAGCATGTGGCACTGCGCGAGCGCGGCGAGGAGGAGTTCCTCGGGATTCCACCGCTCCGGCGTGCCGCGGAACGGCTTGTCGGCCGAGCCCTCGATGGGCGCGTTGCCCTCGGCGGTGATGAGGAGGTCGCGGCCGTAGTCGCGGTAGCCGGACGTTCCCGAACCCAGGTTGCCCTGCCATTCGACGCGGACTTGGTAGCTGTGATCCACCGGGCATCCCCCTTAAACTCGTCTCATTATGACCGACACCACCGCCCCCGTCATCGCCCAGGAACGTCGCATCGTCACCTCGATACCCGGCCCGAAGTCGGTGGCGCTCCAGGAGCGCCGGGCGGCGTCGGTCGCCGCGGGTGTGTCGTCCGCCCTGCCCGTCTTCGCGGACCGCGCGCACGGCGCGATCGTCGTCGACGTGGACGGCAACCAGTTCATCGACCTCGGCTCCGGCATCGGCGTCATGACGATCGGCCACACCGACGAGGCGGTGGTCGCCGCCGCCCAGGCCCAGCTCGAGCAGATCACGCACGCCATGTTCACGATCACGCCGTACGAGTCGTACGTGCGCGTCGCGGAGCTGCTGGCCGCGCACACGCCCGGCACGTTCGCCAAGAAGAGCGTGCTGCTCAACTCGGGCGCGGAGGCCGTCGAGAACGCCGTGAAGATCGCGCGCCACCACACCGGCCGCCAGGGCGTCGCCGTGCTCGACCACGCGTACCACGGCCGCACCAACCTCACGATGGCGATGACCTACAAGGCGATGCCCTACAAGACGGGGTTCGGCCCGCTCGCGCCCGCCGTCTACCACGTGCCGGGCTCGTACCCGTTCCGCGACGGCCTCACGGGCGCCGAGGCTGCGGCGCGCACGATCAGCCACCTCGAGAAGCAGATCGGCGTCAACGACCTCGCGTGCGTCGTCGCCGAGCCCATCCAGGGCGAGGGCGGCTTCGTCGTGTCCGCCGAGGGGTACCTCGCCGCGCTGCAGGAGTGGTGCACCGCCAACGGCGTCGTGTTCGTCGCCGACGAGATCCAGAGCGGAATGGCCCGCACGGGCCGGTACTACGCGAGCGAGCACTTCGGCGTCGAGCCCGACCTCGTGCTCTCGGCCAAGGGCATCGCGGGCGGCCTGCCCATCGCCGCCGTCACAGGCCGCGCCGAGATCATGGACGCGCCGCACCCGGGCGGCCTCGGCGGCACGTTCGCGGGCAACCCCGTCGCGGCGGCCGCGGCGATCGCGGTGTTCGGCGAGATCGAGCGCCGCGACCTGCTCGCCGAGGGCCCGCGCATCGAGGGCGTGCTCAAGCCCGCGCTGCTCGAGCTGCAGGCGAAGCATCCCGTGATCGGCGACGTGCGCGGCATCGGCGCGATGCTCGCGATCGAGCTCGTCGAGCCCGGCACCACGACGCCGAACACGACGGCCGTGCCCAAGATCACGTCGTACGCCGCCCAGAACGGCGTGCTGCTGCTCTCCGCGGGCACCTACGGCAACGTCATCCGGTTCCTGCCGTCGCTCGCCATCAGCGACGAGCTGCTGCGCGAGGCGCTCGGCGTGCTCGACGAGGCCCTCGCCTCGCTCTAGCCGACGGCGAGCGCGCTATCCGGCAGCCTGGATGGTGTCGATGTAGTCCTTGATCGACGGCATCGCGACGAGCTTCTCGCGGTAGAACGTGTTGATGAGGTTGACCACCTGGGTCTGCGCCGCCTCGACCTCGAGCGTGCGCTGCTCCCCCGTCGACTGGCCCTCGAGGGTCTGCCGCAACCGCAGCAGCGACTCGACTATCGCGCGCTCCTGCTCGCCGTCGAGCACGCGCACGACCTGCACGATGAGCTCGTCGGCCTGCGCCCGCACGGCCTCGATGGGGATGGCGGAGCCCGGCTGCGTCGCGTTCTCGAGGGTAACGATGAGCGACCACACCTGGTACAGGATCGTCGTGGGCTCGTCGAAGAGCTCGCGCACGAACGCGGCGTCGAGGTGGCGCCCCGAGAGCCGGAACACGTTGTACATGCGCTTGGCGGCCTTGCCGTAGTTGAGGTGGTGCGTGAGGTACTTGCGCACCTCCCCCTCGAGCCGGTCGACGTACTCGTCGAGGGCGTCGTCGGAGACGAAGCGCGCGACCTTCGCGAAGACCGGCACGTCCCCGGCGTCGAGGTAGACCTCCTGGAAGAACGCGTCGAGGTAGCCGTCGAGCGCCACGATGTCGCCGCCGGGGGCCTCCCACGTCACGTCGATGACGTTGCTCGCGTTCGAGAGCTGCTTGCGCGCCTCGTCGGTGACGACCCAGTCGAGCTTGCACCAGCCGGGGTCGAGGGCCGCGTCGGCCCACGTGACCGTGCGCGGCCCGTCTGCGGTCTCGACGTGCAGCTCGCCGGCCTCGATGTCCGCGGCCGTCCACGTGATGGGCGAGCCCTTCGAGCGGGACTGCCCCGCCTGCGTGCAGTCGAAGGCCCAGGTGCCGAGCTTGCCCTCGAGGAACTGGTAGGTCGCTCCGGTCCGGTGCGCGAGCACGTGGTCGCGCATGAGCGTCGCGAGGATGCCGCACGCCTCCTCGCGAGTCGCGGCGACGATGTTGAGGCGCTGGAAGTAGTCGCAGTCGCCCGGGTAGCTCTGGATCTTGGACTGCGCGGCCGACCCCGAGAGGGCCAGCGCGCTCTCAGCCACGCCCTCGGGGCCGCGCACCTCGACGATCTCCCCGATGCGGCGGAACCTCGCGAGGTCGCGCGGGCTGAAGTCGAGCATCGAGACACGGTGCCCGAACGTGCCGCTCGCGGTGTCGACGACGACGTCGCCGCTCTCGTCGTTCGACGCGGCGATCGCCGCGAGCCACTGGATTGTCGCCTTCTCGTCGAGCTGCACGCCCAGGCGCCTGGCCGACTCGACGATGGCCTGGATGTCGGTGGTGGCGTCGCCCACGGGGTCCTCCCGGCTAGGTGGTGGCGGGCCGACGGGATGCCTCGGCCCGGAGAGCGCGGAACAGCTCGGCCTGGTCGCGGGCGTCGCTGAGAGCATTGTGCTCCAAGTGCCGCCCCTCGAGGTAGAGGGGCGAGAGGAATCGCATGCTCGTCGCCGCCCACGTCGAGTCGGACATGCCCATGGCGTAGGCCTTGATGTCGAGCGCCGCATACCCGAACGGGTTGCGGCCGAGGAACCTGTCGAAGTAGTCGACGACGAACATCCAGTCGAAGGCGGCGTTGAAGGCCGTGAACACGGGCGGCCCCGGCAGCTCGCTGAGCCACTCCTCGAACTGCAGGAGCGCATTCTCGGGGTCGGTGCCCGTGCGCGCGAGCTCGTCGAGGTCGAGCCCGCTCACGGCGAGGGCCTCGGGCACGGCTTCGCGCGAGGTGGGCACGAGCTCGACGTAGAAGCTGTGCTCGGGCGCATCCACGAGGCACGCGCCGATCGACAGGATCGCGTACCGGCGGGGGTTCGGCCCCGACGTCTCGATGTCGACGGAGACGAAGACCTCGCTAGGCATAGAGCGAGACTACGGCCTCGCGGAAGGCCACGGTGTGCCGTTCGACGTCGGCCGCGGAGGTCTCGGGGCACATGAGCGCCATGTTGTGGAACGGCGTCATGAGGATGCCCCGGTTCAGGGCGTGCAGGTGCAGGTACTGCTGCAGCTCGAAGTCGTCCGCGGCCGCCGCCTCCGCCCCGTCGCGCGGTGCCGTCGCGCGGAAGCTGTACTCGGCGCGCGCGCCCAGCTGCGTGACCTGCCACGGCACGTCGAACTCGTCGATCGCGGCCTGCACGCCCGCCGTCCACTCCGTGCAGCGGTCGACCATGTGCGCGAACGCCGCGGGCGTGAGCACCTCGCCCAGGGTCGCGCGGATGCCCGCGAGCGACACGGCGTTGCCCGCGAGCGTGCCGCCCACTCCCCCGACGTCGATGTCCTCGAGGCCGTCCTCGCGGTCGTACAGCGAGTCGTGCACGGCGAGCGCGAACTCGCGCGTCATGCCGTACGCGCCCGCGGGGATGCCCCCGCCGATGCTCTTGCCCAGCACCACGGCGTCCGGGTGCAGGTCGAGCGTCTCGGTCATCCCGCCGGGGCCGGCGCTGAACGTGTGCGTCTCGTCGATGATGAGCAGGGTGCCGTACCGCGTGCACAGCTCGCGCACGGCCTCGTGGTAGCCGGGGTCGGGCAGCACGATGCCGATGTTGGTGAGGGCGGGCTCGATGAGCACGGCGGCGATGTCGCCCCGCGCGAGCGCGGCCTCGAGCGCGGGCACGTCGTTGAACTGCACGACGGCCGTCGTCTGCGCGAGCGGCACGGGAGCGCCGATGTTGCCGCGCCTGCTCACGACCTCGCCCGACCCGTCGAGGGTCGCGTAGGCCTCGTCGACGGTCCCGTGGTAGCTGAAGTCGTGCACGAGGATGCGGGGTCGCCCCGTCACCTGGCGCGCGTAGCGGATGAGGCTGCGGTTGGCGTCCGTCGCCGAGAGCGAGAACTGCCACACCGGCACCCGGAACCTGCCCGCGAGCGCCTCGGCCGCGGCCGCGGCATCCTCGGTGGGCAGCATGAAGGTCGAGCCCCGGGCGAGCTGGGCGGAGATGGCGCGCACGGACGGGCCGGGCGCGTGGCCGCACATGGCCCCCGTGTCGCCCAGGCACAGGTCGACGTGGTCGATGCCGTCGACGCACGTGAAGTGCGCGCCGGCCGCGCTGTCGACGTAGACGGGCCACGGCCCCGGCCACTTCGCCATCCACTGCATGGGCACGCCCTCGGGCATGTGCAGGATGCCGCGCTCCCACTGCTCCTCGGAGCGCGGGCGCGCCGCGCGGAACACCTCGAGCTCGGTCTCCCAGAGGGCGGAGAGCCGCGCCCTGTCGTCGTACGTCATCCGAGCTTCGCGAGCCGCTTGCGCCGCGCGGCGGTCGTGACCTGCGCGACGACGACGATGACGAGCGCGAGCAGGAACACCGCGGACGCGATGACGTTCGCCTCGGCGGGCACGCCGCGCGCCGCGGCCGTGTACACGTAGATGGGGAACGTCTCGACGCCGCCGTTGTTGAAGCGCGTGATGATGAAGTCGTCGAAGCTCAGGGCGAACGACAGGAGCGCCGCGGCGATGATGCCCGGCAGCAGCAGCGGGAACGTGATGCGCCAGAACACCTGCGCTGGCGAGCCGTAGAGGTCGCGGCCGGCCTCCTCGAGCGCGGGGTCGAGGCTCGCGACGCGCGCCTTGACGGTCACGACGACGAAGCTCAGGCAGAAGAGCGCGTGCGCGATGATGATCGTCAGGAAGCCCTTGGGCACGCCCGCCGTGAGGAACTGCGCGGCGAGTCCCGCGCCGAGCACGACCTCGGGCGTCGCCATCGGCAGGAACAGCAGGAGGCTGATCGCCGAGCGCGCGCGGAACTTGTAGCGCGCGAGCGCGATGGCCATGAGCGTGCCGAGCACCGTCGCGATGACCGTCGCGACGACGCCCACGGTGATGCTCGTCGCGAACGCCTCGCACACGCCCTGCGCGTCGCACACGTGCAGCCACTTGTCGAAGGTGAAGCCCACCCACTGCACGTTCGACTTCGTCGAGTTGTTGAACGAGAACACGAACGTGTAGGCGATGGGGACGAGGAGGAAGACGAGGGCGAGCGCCGAGTAGACCGGCAGCAGCCACCTGCCCAGGGAGAAGCTCTTCACAGCAGGTCCTCCGTCCCCGAGCGCTTCACGTAGATGCCGACGACGAGCAGGATGATCCCCATGAGGATGACCGAGAGCGCCGACGCCGCCGGGTAGTTGAGCAGACCCAGGAAGTTCGTCTCGATGACGTTTCCGACCATCTGCGTCTGGGCGGATCCGAGGAAGCTCGCGCTCGCGTTGATGTAGTCGCCCGAGGCGGGGATGAAGGTGAGCAGCGTGCCTGAGACGATGCCCGGCATCGAGAGCGGCACCGTCACGCGCCAGAAGGTCGTCGCGGGGCTCGCGTACAGGTCGGAGCCCGCCTCGAGGTAGCGCGTGTCGAGGCGCTCGAGAGTCGTGTAGAGCGGCAGCGTCATGAACGGGATGAAGTTGTACGTGAGGCCGAAGATCACCGAGAACGCCGTGCCGGTGAGGTGGCCGTCACCCGGGATGATCGAGAGCGCCTTGAGGGCCTGCACGAGGGGCGTCTCGTCGGACATGAGCGCCTTCCACGCGAGCGTGCGCAGCAGGAACGAGATGAAGAACGGCGCGATCACGAGGGTGAGCATGAGCGCCTGCAGGAGCGGCCAGCGCCGCGCCTTGACGCCGATGAAGTACGCGAGCGGGTAGCTGATGACGAGCGCGAAGAACGTCGCGGCGAGCGCGTAGCCGAAGGCGCGCAGGAAGTGCGGCCAGTACTGCCCCACGACGATCGCGTAGTTCTCGATCTTGAACGCCTGCTGGAACTGCCCGACGTCGCCGAACTCCACGGGCGTCTGCAGCGAGGTGAGGATGAGCGAGATGAACGGTGTCAGGAAGAACAGCGCGAGGTAGGCCAGGCCCGGGAGCAGGAGCACGACGGCGACCCAGCTGCGGCGGCGCGGCGCCTGCTCGACGGGGCCGGACGACGACCCGAAGGCTGCGAAGGCCATCCCTAGGCCTCCTCGATCTCCGCGAGGAGCTCGTGCCGGGTCTGCAGCGCGATGGTCGCGGTGTCGGTGTCCGAGGCGAACTTGGGGGCGTGCTCGGGCTCGTCGGCGAGTCCGAACCCGTGGTCGACGGTCCACGCCACCCACGCCTCGGCGCCGAGGTTCACGACGGGGCCGAACACCATGTTCTGCGCGAACACCGTGATGAGGCCGATGCCCGGCACGGCGACCTGGTACTGCGTGCTCACGCCGCTGAACGACACATCCGTGACGCGACCGGGGCCGAGCACGTTGACGCCGGGCTGCTTCTTGGGGGCTGTCGTGTGCAGCATGAGCTTCTCGGGCCGCACGCCTATGGTGACCTCGCCCGTGTGGCGCTGGGCGCGCTCCTTCGGCACCTCGATCTTGACGCCCGCGATGTCGACGACCATCGAGTCGCCCTTCGACGACGTCACGGGGCCCGTGAAGAGGTTCGACTGGCCGAGGAAGTTGGCGACGAACGCCGTCCTGGGCAGCTCGTACAGCTCCTCGGGGGCGCCCATCTGCTCGATGGCGCCCTTGTTCATGACGGCCACGGTGTCGGCCATCGTCATGGCCTCCTCCTGGTCGTGCGTCACGTGCAGGAACGTGAGGCCCACGTCGGTCTGGATCGACTTGAGCTCGAGCTGCATCTGGCGGCGCAGCTTGAGGTCGAGCGCGCCGAGGGGCTCGTCGAGCAGCAGGAGCGCCGGGCGGTTGACGACGGCGCGCGCGAGCGCGACGCGCTGCTGCTGCCCGCCCGAGAGCTGCGCGGGGCGGCGGGCCGAGAGGTGGTCCAGCTCGACGAGGCGCAGGGCCTCGTGCGCCTTGCCCACGGCGTCGGAGATGCCGCGGCGGCGCAGGCCGAACGCGACGTTCTCGAGCACGGTCATGTGCGGGAAGAGCGCGTAGCTCTGGAAGACGGTGTTGACCGGGCGCTTGAACGACTTGACGTCGGTGACGTCTTTGCCGCCGATGAGGATGCGGCCCGACGTGGGCTGCTCGAGCCCCGCGACGAGGCGCAGGGTCGTCGTCTTGCCGCACCCCGAGGGGCCCAGCAGGGCGAAGAACGAGCCCGCGGGAATCCTCAGGTCGAGGTCGTCGATGGCGGTGAAGCCGGGGAAACGCTTGTGGATGCCGACCAGCTCGAGGTCGGCGCCGGCCTCGGCGAACGCGCCACCGGCCATCAGGCGCCCAGCTTGACGCGCTGGAACTCGGCGTTGAACGCCTGGTCGTCTGCGGAGTCGAGGGTGCGGAAGATGTGCGCGTTGCTGAGCGTCTCCTCGTTGGGGAAGATCAGCTGGTTGTCGGCGATGTCGGGGAACAGCTCCTGCGCCGCCTCGGCCGCGCCGACGACGGGCGTGATGTAGTTCACCCACGCCGCGACCTCGGCGGCGACCTCGGGCTCGTAGTAGTAGTTCATGAGCGTCTCGGCGTTCTTCTTGCGCGGCGAGCCCATGGGCACGACGAACGTGTCGCCCCACAGCGTGCCGCCCGAGTCGGGCAGGGCGAACTTGAACTTCTCGTAGCCGGCCTCGAGGTTGGCGGCGGTGATGTCGCCCGACCACACGATCCCCGCGACGGCGTTGCCGCTGTTGAAGTCCTCGAGGTACTCGTTGCCCTTGATGCCGAGGATCTGGCCGCTCGTGACGTTCTTCTCGAGCACCTCGATGGCGGCCGCGTACTCGTCGGTGCCCCAGTCGGAGCTGGAGATGTCGACGCCCTGGGAGAGCAGGATGAGGCCCATCGTGTCGCGCATCTCGCTCAGCACCGTCACCTTGCCCTTGAGGGCCGGCTGCCACAGGTCGTCGACGGACTCGAGGCCGCCCGGGAGGGCGTCGGTGTCCCACGCGATGCCGGCGAAGCCGTTCTGCCACGGCAGCGACTTGGCGCGGCCGGGGTCGAAGTCGGGGTTGAGGAGGGCCGGCGCGAGGTTCTTCTTGTTGGGGATGTTCGCGGCGTCGAGGTCCTGCACGTAGCCGAAGCGGATGAGGCGCGCCACCATCCACTCGGTGAGGCAGAAGGTGTCGGAGCCCGTGGCCTGGCCGAGGGCGAGCTGGTCCTTGATCGTGCCGTAGTACGTGTTGTTGTCGTCGATCTCGACCTTGTACTCGACCTTGATGCCGGTCTGCTCGTCGAAGGCGAGGAGCGTGGGGTAGTTGCCGTCGTCATCCTCGTCGATGTAGGCGGGCCAGTTGCCCCACGTGAGGGTCTTGTCGGTGTCGGAGATGTCCTTGGCCGGCTGGGGCGCACCGGCACCGCCGGGCGTGCAGGCGGCGAGCGCGAGGGCGCCGGCGCCGATGCCCGCCCCTTGGAGCACGCGGCGGCGGCTGAGCTGCGCCCGGCGGGCCATGGCCACCAAGTCGGCGATGATCGGGTCCTGGGGGGTCGGTCTCGTCATGGGGCAACTCCTTCACCTGGTGCGGGTTCGCTGGAAATCGATACTGGCACACGGGCTTTGCTCAGGACACCCTTTGAGCGCCGAAGAGCGCCGTTCGTAACACGAATTTCACGAAATCAGTAGCAGAACGGCGAAAACTTGTGCGGAATCCGAGGCACCCCGCAGGTACGCTTGCGGCATGAGAGTGGCCGTACCCACAGAGATCAAGAACAACGAGTTCCGCGTAGCCATCACCCCGGCGGGGGTGCACGACCTCGTGTCGAACGGGCACGAGGTGCTCATCCAGTCCGGCGCCGGTGCCGGTTCGTCCATCAGCGACGAGGCCTACGTGGCCGCGGGCGCGACGCTCGCGCCCGACGCCGCGACGGTGTGGTCGTCCGCCGACCTGCTGCTCAAGGTCAAGGAGCCGATAGCCGCCGAGTACGGCTACTTCCGCGACGACCTGCTGCTCTTCACCTACCTGCACCTCGCCGCGGAGGCCGAGCTCACGAAGGCGCTCACCGACGCGCGCGTCACGGCGATCGCCTACGAGACCGTGCAGCTGCCCACGCGCGCGCTCCCCCTGCTCGCCCCCATGAGCGAGGTCGCCGGGCGCCTCGCGCCCATCGTGGGCGCCAACGCCATGCTCAAGCCCAACGGCGGCCCCGGGCTGCTCGTCCCCGGCGTGCCCGGCACGCACCCCGCCGACGTCGTCGTGCTCGGCGGCGGTGTCGCGGGCACGAGCGCCGTGTCGGTGGCCGTGGGCCTCGGCGCCCAGGTGACGGTGCTCGACACCAACATCCAGCGCCTGCGCGAGCTCGACGCCCTCTACGCGGGGCGCATCAAGACGATCGCCTCGAACGGCTTCGAGATCGAGCGCGCCCTGCTCACCGCCGACCTGGTCATCGGGTCGGTGCTCGTGCCGGGCGCCAAGGCCCCCAAGCTCGTGAGCAACGACCTCGTCTCGCGCATGAAGCCCGGCAGCGTGCTCGTCGATATCGCCGTCGACCAGGGCGGCTGCTTCGCCGACACGCACCCGACGACGCACGCCGACCCCACGTTCACCGTGCACCAGTCGCTGTTCTACTGCGTCGCCAACATGCCCGGCGCGGTGCCGAACACGTCGACGTACGCGCTCACCAACGCGACGATGCCGTACGTGCGCGCCATCGCCAACCTCGGCTGGCAGGGCGCGCTGCGCGCCGACGCCGCCCTCGCGCTCGGGCTCAACACCCACGCGGGCAGCGTCGTCAACAGCCACGTCGCCGAGGCGCACGGGCTCGCGTACACGGAGCTCGCAGCGGCGCTCGCCTAGGCCCCGCGGCCCGGGTCGAACCGCACGCGCGAGAGCCGGCCGCCCGGCTCGAGCCGCCACGCGACCCCGCGCAGCCCCGCGAGGGGAGGCGGCAGCTCGCGCGTGCGGGTGAGCGCCCGCACGTCCGCCGGCGTGCACGCGTCGAGCACCACCTGCGCGTCGCCGAGCGCCGCGAGCGCACCCCAGCGCGACTGCCACTCGTCCACGTGACCGACGACGACGGCCCCCGGCGCCTCGTCCCCCAGGCGCACGGCGCCGGCCAGGAGCGCGAGCACCTCCGCGGGCCGCGTCGTGACGACCGCGAGGCGCCGCCCGGGCTCGAGGTCGGCGACGAGGGGGTCGGCCTCGCCGACGGGCGGACGCGCGCGGACCACCTGCACGCGGTCACCCCGCCACACCCCGGCCCCGGGCGGCAGCCCCGCGGCGAACGACGCGGCGTCGGCGCCCGCGAGCACCCAGTCCTGCTTGCCCGCGTGCCGCAGCAGCAGGCGCTCGGGCGCGAGCGCCGCGATGGGCGTGAGCTCCGCGGTGAGGCGCTTCGCCGAGAGGGCGACGTGGATTCCGCGCTCCGGCCCGTCCCGCAGCAGCGCGACGAGGCGCTCGACGACGACCTGCCGGTAGTCCGGCGGGAACCGCGCGAGGAGCGAGTCCGCGTCGTCGACGACGAGCACCCCCGGACCGCCCGAGGCCGCGGCGCCGATCACGTCCCACGCGGCGGCGATGCCGCGCGGCACGCGCGTGCCCCCGGGCGCGAGGGCGGCGAGCGCCGTGGAGGTGCCGCTGCGCGCCGCGCCGAGCACGAGCACGTGGCCGTCGGACTCCGGGCTCCAGACCGCGACCGCCCTGCGCTGCTCGTGCGGGAGGTCGACGAGGGCGAACCCGCCCGGCGCGTCCTGCGGGTCGACGTCGGCCGGGAGCGGCTCGCACCAGGGCCTCCTCGGCGGCGGGGAGCCGCGCCACCGCCGCGTCACACGCTCCACGTCGGCATCGCCCGCGAGCGCGAACTGCACCTCGTACGGCTCGCCGTCGGGCGGCGCGAGCACGCCCCGCCCCGTCGCGCGCGCGGGGATGGCGGCGGCGGCATCCGTGCCCACGAGGGCGACGCTGTCCGCGCGGTTGTTGACGCGCAGGCACACCCGCAGGTGCGCGTTCGCGAGCACCGAGTCGCGCACGACGCCCGCGGGCCGCTGGGTGCACAGCACGAGGTGCACGCCGAGGGAGCGCCCGCGCGCGGCGATGTCGGAGAAGAGCGCGTGCAGGTCGGGGTGGTCGGCGAGCAGGGCCGCGAACTCGTCGACCACGATCACGAGGCGCGCGAGCGAGGGCACGTCGTCGACCGACCGCGCAGCCGCATCCGCGATGACCCGCTCGCGGTGCCGCAGCTCCGCCCGGAGGCTCGCGAGCGCGCGCGCGGCGTGCGCCTCGTCGAGGTCGGTGATGATCCCCACCGTGTGCGGCAGCCCCGCGAGGGGCGCGAACGCCGAACCGCCCTTGAAGTCGACGAGCAGCACGGTGAGCCTCTCGGGCGGCTCGGCGGCGGTCATGGCGAGAACCCACGACACGAGCAGCTCGCTCTTGCCGCTGCCGGTCGTGCCCGCGACGAGTGCGTGCGGCCCGTCGCGCACGAGGTCGAGCACGACGGGGCCGTGCGGACCGGTGCCGACCGCGCCCCCGGGAAGAGAGCCGAGGGCGGCGGTCTCCACGGCTGCCGCGGCGGGTCGCGGCAGGCCCGCCGCCCAGCTCGCCGCGGCCTCGAGCCCCACGACGCCGGGCCGCACGGCCCCGCGCATCCCGCGGTCGGGATGCCGCACGACGGCCGCGCCCGTGGGCGTCGCGAGGATGACGACCCCGCACCCCGCGGGAAGCTCCGACTCCGCGGCTGCCGTCGCCACCGACGCGACGACCCCGTCGGCATCGCGCACCTCGACGCGGGCGCCCCCGCCCGCGCGCGCATGCGGGAGCGAGGCGACCCACGGCTCGCCGCCCGTGATGCCGTGCGTGCCCGCCGGGAGGGCATGAGCGAGCTGCACGACGAGGGCGCGCGCCATCGCCGCCGCGAGCACGGGCGGCGCGCACACGCCGATGCCGAGCCGGGCGTCCACGAGGAGGGGGGCGTGCCGCAGCACCGCCGCGCGCTCGGCGAGCACGGGATCGACGCTGAGCGAGCTCCCGACGGACCCCGTGCCCAACGTCACGAGGGTCGAGGGGGTGCGTGGCGCCGCGCCCGCGACGATCGCCGCCCCGGTGGGCGCGCGCTCCGCGAGCACGTCGCGCTCCTCGGCGTGGGCGAGGTCGATGGCGTCGAGCGCCGCGCGCTCCTCCTCCGCGAACCGCGCGGCCTCCCTGCGCCGCGTGCGCCTCGCGCCCAGGCGCGCGTCCGCGACGCCCGCGAGCGCCGTGACGGGGCCGAGCAGCGCGAAGAGGAGCGTGAACGGCGATCCCGTGACCATCCACAGCACGACGGCGACCACGACGGGGGCGAGGCTCGCCACGATCGGGAGGCGGAACGGGGCCGGCTTCTCGACGGGGCGCGGGGCGGCTATCGCGACGGGCATCCCACCATGACAGCGCGCTCGGGGCGCCCCAGGGAGGGCGCGACCGCGAACTGTGGAGGGATCAGCTCACGATGAAGAACTGCTCGCCGATCTCGACGCGCGCGCCGCGGGAGACGCGGTAGCGCTTGCCGGGCTCGCAGCGGCGCGGCTCGCGGTCGGGCTCGCGCACGACGCTGCCGTTGCCCGAGTACCTGTCGCTCACCCAGAAGAACGGGCCGTCCTGGCCGAACTCGAGGTGGGTCTTCGACACGGAACGGCCCGGGTCGACTATCGCGATGAGGGTGTCGACGTACTCGCCGGGCTCGGCCATGGGGTTGCGGCCGATGAGGCCCGTGCCGCCCACGCTCACGCTCTCCCCCGTGCTGAACTGCAGCACGAACCGCTCGCCGCGCGGACCGCGCGGCACGAGGCGGGTCTCGGAGACGTCGGCGATCTCGGCGAAGGGCTTGGCCGCCGCATCCTGCTCGACGCGCACGGGCACGTCGGGCTCGAACTCGACGGGCGCCTGCGGGCGGGGCGCCGCGTGCTCGGTCGAGCGCGGGAGGCCCCACGGGAACGGGTCGAGGATGTTCGTGTCGCTGGGCCGCGAGCGCTCGCCCTCGCGCTGCCGGACGAAGCCGCACTCGGGGCAGAAGATGTCCGAGCCGGAGAGCTGGGCGCCGCACTGGGCACAGCGCTCGCCCGCGGGGTGCGCCGCGGCGGGCTCGGGCGCGACTGCGGGCTCGGGGATGACGACGGGCTCGGGCTCGACGACGGGCTCGGGCTCGGGTTCCGGTTCCGCCGCGGCGGGCTCGGGCACGACGGGCCGGGGCTCCGGCGCCAGGGGCGCGGGCGCGGGCTCCTCGAGGGGCGCGGGCGCGACGGCCTCGGCGACGGGCGCCTCGGCGACCACGGCCTCGGTCTTCGCCTTGGGGCTGCGACCGCCCTTGGTGTTGACCGGACGTCCGCACTCGCCGCAGAACATGGCTCCGGCGGGCAGCTCGGTACCGCAGTAGAAACAGGTCACGGGCCGGTCTTTCTCTCTCTGAAGAGCCTGCTGACACTATAGCCACCGAGCGAGCGGACCGAGATCCGCGCCCGGAGCCGCTGCCATCGGGTGAGGTCGGCATCGAGGGACGCCTGCAGCTCGTCGACGGCGCGCCATACGCTGTCGGCGTCCGACTCCTGGGGGTCGTCCGGTGCGAACACCGCGCGGTCGGCCACCGCCGCGAGCACCTGCGACTGCACGCCGCCCGCGATCGCCGCGACCTCGCTGCGCGTCGACGCGGGCGCGGGGCTCAGGCCGTGGTCGACGACGGAGTCCTCGAACTCCTGCCATCCGCCGCTGATGCGCTGCAGCACGTCCGGCGCGCGGCGGCGCAGACGGCGCCGGCGCATCTTCGCCGCGATGACGAGCGCGAACGGCGCGAGCAGGATCGCCGCGATGAGCAGCACGAGGCCCAGGGCGCGCGCGACGGCGAGCAGCACGAGGATGACCGGGTTGAGGTCGGCCGGGAGCTCCTGCTGGCTGTCCGGCGTGGGCTGCCGGTCGAACCGCTCGTCCTCGACGACGGGAGGGGGGACGATCGTCGGCGGGCGCGAGACCTGCGCGTTGTCCTCGGGGGTCTCCTCGGGGATGTCGCGCGCCTCGGGCGTGGGGTCGATCGTGACCCAGCCGTACTGGGCGGTGTCGACCTCGATCCACGCGGAGATGTCGCTGCCCGTGACCGTGCCGCTCGTGGGCGCGAAGCCCACCACGACGCGCGCCGGGAAGCCGATGTCGTCGGCCATGAGCGCAGCCGCGACGGCGTACTGCTCGGCGTCGCCGATCATGCGCGGCGACGAGAGCAGCTCGGCTATGCGGTCCGCGGCGTGGCCCGAGCGGCTCGGCGGCTCGTCGTCCGTCACGCCGTGGCTGATGTAGCCGTCGGTGGCGAGGCCCGCGAGCATCGCGACGAGGCGCTTGCCCGGTCCGTCGATGCCCGTCGTGTACTCGTCGAGCTTGGCGGCGAGCTCGTCGGGCACGTCGGTGGGCGACGGGACCGTCGCCGTGCCGGGCTCGAGCGACGCGAGCTGGGCATCCGTGGGCTGGCTCGGGACCACCGCGTCGAGCGTGTAGCTGTCGCCCGAGGCCAGGCCGCGCACGACGGCGGCCGTGCCGGAGACGTCGTTGTAGTAGAACGAGTCGCGCAGGGCGGCGGCGTCGGAGCCCGAGAACGTGACGCCCTCGAGCTTGCCGACGGTGGGCAGCCAGACGCCCGTGTAGTCGCGCACGGTCACGCCCACGCTCACCTGGTCGCCGTCGACGCGCGACTGGTCGACGGTCGACGGCACGCGCGTGAACGACCCGGAGAGGCTCGAGACCGAGTCGCTGCCGACGGCGTAGACGACGCCGTCGTAGGTGTCGAGGGTGGCGATGCGGATGCGGCCGCCCTCCGGCAGCCCCGTGACCGTGAGGAGCACGTCGTCCACGAGCCCGGGCTTCCAGTAGGCGCGGAAGCCCGACAACGGGCTCACGTAGTCGCGCGGGTCGAAGGGCTGCTCGATCGACGTGCGCAGCACCGTGCGGTCCGCGGCCGGGGGCACGACGCCCACCGCGACTACCGCGCCCGCGGACGCGATGGCGAGGATGACCGTCGCCGCCACGACCGTGCGCACGGGCGAGTTGCCGCTCTCCGCGGCCGGCGCATCGGACGACGACGCCGCCGTGAGCCGCCGGATCGCCGCGCGGCGCCGGTACCACCGGAACCACACGAGCCACAGCAGCACGGCGACGAGCAGCGCGACGGGCGCCGCGAGGGGACGGTCGGGGAAGCGCGGGCCGAATGCCGTCGCGACGAGGAACATGACGATGGGCGGCAGCACGGCGAGCTCGCCGCGCCTCGCGCGCAGCGCGATCGTGAGCGAGACCACGGTCGTGCCGAGCACGAGCACGAGGGCCGGCACGAGCAGCGCTTGGTAGTCGCCCACGGGCAGCGAGATCGTGAGCAGCTGCTTCCAGCCGAGCGCGACGCCCGCGACGAGGTCGACGATGCCCTCGGGCGTGGGGAGCACGCCGAGCTGGGTCTTGCCGGGCACGGCGAGCGGCACGCCCACGGCCAGGAAGGCGCCCACGGTCGCGAGCAGCACCGCGATGGACGGCCAGCGGAACTCCGCGGACAGGATGACGATGAGCGACCCCACGGCGAGCGCGACGACGACGAGCACGACGAGGGCCGTGCTGCGGTAGATGGGCCACAGGGCGGTGGCGGCGATGGCGGTCGAGAGCCACACCATGACCGTGTTGACGAGCACGAACACGGGGCCGGTCGTCCTGCGGCGCACGCGCGCGCGCCTCGGTGCTGGGGTCGTCGTCACGCGGCCGCCGATCGCGCGAGGGACTTCTGCAGGTCCTCGAGGAACCCGATGGTGAGCACGCTGAGCCCCGCGACGCGGCGCAGGCCCGGCGGGCGGTCGGGGTCGCACACGACCGCGACGACCTCGACGTCGGCGGGGAACTTCGTCGACGCCGCGCGCAGCTCCTGGGGCGTCGCGCCCGACCCGCACACGAGGAAGGCGACGGAGACGCCCACGGCCTGCTCCCCCGTGACGCGCGCGACGTCGGTGATCGTGAGCGCGGACTCGTCGCGCTCGACGACGGCGAGGTCGTCGAGCAGGCGCGTGCGCGTGAGCGTCGACAGCAGCTTGACGGCGAAGACCTTGCGCTTGGCGAACTGGGGCGTGACCTCGCTCGCGACGACGGTGACGGTGCGGGCGTCGCGGATGGCGCGCGCGCCGAGGGATCCCGCGACGCTCACCGCCATCTCGAACTCCTCGTCGTTCGCGTAGTCCGACTCCGAGAGGCTCAGTGCGATCACCAGATGGCTGCGCCGGGTCTCCTCGAACTGGCGCACCATGTAGGTGCCCGTGCGCGCCGTCGACTTCCAGTGGATGTACCGCCGCTCGTCGCCCGGCAGGTACTCGCGCAGCGCGTGGAACGACACGTCGTTGTTCGACAGGTCGCGCGTGGGGTTGCCCTCGAGGTCGCGGATGAACCCCGTGCTCATGCTCGGGATGCTGATCGTGCGCGGATGCACGAAGACCTGCTGCACGTCGGTCCACACGAGCTCGCGGCGCACGATGCCGATGGGGTCGGCCCGCACCGTGCGCACGGGCCCCACGGGGACGACGCCGCGGCGCGCCGTCGGCACCGCGAACTCGTGGGAGAACGATGCGCCGCGCGCGAGACCGGGAAGCGCGGCCTCGGCGAGGCCCGCGCCGACGGGCACCTCGACCGTCACGCCGAACGTGCGGCGGCGGCCCGGGTTGGTGACGACGACCTCGCCCACGGCCCGCTCCCCCGCGACGACCCTGCTGTGCGGCAGGCCCAGCTCGATCGTGATGGCGCTGCGGCCGACGAGGTACACGAAGGCGATGACGACTATCGCGCCGAGCGCGAAGCCCACGACGATGAGCTCCACCCACCCGACGGCGTAGCCGATGCCCAGGGTGAGCGGGATCGCGACGAGCACCGACCAGCCGAGGGGGGTGATGACTCCCGCGAGACGCCGGAACACGCGCGCCACGACGCCCCGTGCCGCCGAGAAGAAGCGCACAGTCGCGATGACCGCGTCGGCGAGCAGGCCCGTGCGGTCGCCGACGATGCGCGTGCGCGCGTTCGTCAGGCCCTGCGTGCCCGTCGTCGTGTGGTGCGCGTCCGTCCGGGTGGGGGCGGCGCGCGTGGGTGCCGCCCTCATCACACGGCTTGGCGCTCGCTCGGCGGCGGCGTCTCGATGAGGATCTGGCTCATGATGCTCTGGGCGGTGACGCCGTCGAACTCGGCCTCCGCGTCGATCACGAGGCGGTGGGCGAGCACGGGCTCGGCGAGCGCCTTGACGTCGTCGGGGATGACGTAGTGCCGCCCGCTCGCGGCGGCGAGCGTCTTGGCCGTCCGCACGAGCGCGAGGGCGCCGCGCACGCTCGCCCCGAGGCGCACCTCGGTGGCCGTGCGCGTGGACTCGACGATGCGGCTCACGTAGTCGTTGATCGTCGCGTCGACGTGCACGGTGCGCGCGAGGTTGGCCATCTCGACCACGACGTCGGCGGTCACGATGGGCGGCACGACCGTCTCGTGCGCCTTGACGCCCGCGCCCTCGAGGATGCGCACCGTCGACGAGTGGTCGGGGTATCCGATCGACGCCTTCATGAGGAAGCGGTCGAGCTGCGCCTCCGGGAGGCGGTAGGTGCCCGCCTGCTCGATGGGGTTCTGCGTCGCGATGACCATGAAGGGCGCGCCCACGGGGTGGCTCACGCCGTCGACGGTCACGTGCGCCTCCTCCATGACCTCGAGGAGGGCGGACTGCGTCTTCGGGGATGCGCGGTTGATCTCGTCGGCGAGCACGATGTTGGCGAAGATCGGCCCGGGGTGGAACTCGAACTCCTGCTCGCCCTGGTTGTAGATGCTCACACCCGTGATGTCGCCGGGCAGCAGGTCGGGCGTGAACTGGATGCGGCTCGACGTGCCGGCGACCGACTGCGCCATGGCGCGCGCGAAGGAGGTCTTGCCCGTTCCGGGGTAGTCCTCGAGGAGGAGGTGGCCGTCGCTCAGGAGCGCGGTGAAGCCGAGGCGGATGACGAACGTCTTGCCGAGGAGCACCTGGTCGACGTTGGCGACGAGCCTGTTGAAGATGTCCGAGAACCAGTCGGCCTGCTCGGGTGTCATGGTCATGCTGTTGTCCCTCATCATCAGAGTTGGCTTGCGCGGTAGGTGATGTCGTAGGTGGTGCCGTTGGCGCCGACGCGGATGGTGAGGTACGCGTCGCTCAGCAGCCCCGCGTCGACGTGGCACGACGACACTCCTGCTGCCGGACTGAACGTACCGCCCGCGGACGTGCCGCACGCGTATTCGACGGACGTGTATCCCGCGCCGCTCGGCGCGCCGAGCCACGAGAACGTGCCGCTCCAGGGCGACAGGGCGTTGCCGTCGCTCACGAACGTGAGGCCCGTGAGCCGCGGGTCGACGGGCACGCCGAGCGACTGCGGGCTCGAGGCGACCGTCTGGCACACGGGGATGCCGTCGTAGGTGCGGCACGCGCGCGCGGTGATCGAGACCTCCTGGCCGTACTGCGTGGTGTCGGCGGCGATGAAGCCGTTGAGGCTCACGGGCCCGTACTCGCTGCCGCCGTTGAGGCGGTAGTAGAGGGAGTCCGCGCTGCCGAGCGTCGTGCCGCCCGCGGTGCCGCCCGTGAACACGAAGTCATAGGTGCTGCCGTTGGCGGAGGGGCCCGAGACCGTGAGGTTCGAGATGACGGGCGGGGGCGTGTGCGCGACGACGCCGGAGCTCACGGTGCATCCCTGCCCGTTGTAGGCGAAGACGACGAGCGTGTAGGTCGCGTTGGCGGAGAGCCCCGTGAACGTCGTCGACGTGCTCGTGCCCGCCGCGGAGAGGTAGGCGCCGTTCGAGGTGATCGCGCCGCTCGGGCTGCACGTGGGCGCCGTGCCCGAGTAGGCGGCCGCCGTGTACGCCGTGATCGGACGCCCGTTGGCGCTGAACACGTCGGCCCAGCCGAGGGACACGGACGTGTCGCTCTGCACGGTCGCGCTCGGCGAGGCGACCGCGATGGGCGGGCCCGCGGGCACGCCCGAGGCGGGCTCGCTCGTGTTCCACACCGAGAGGGCCGTGAGGGCGGCGTTGCGCGCGCTCACCGTGTAGGTGACGGCGACGCCGTTGCCGAAGCTCCAGCCGAGGCTCGCGGTGCTCACCGAGCACGTGCCGCCGCTGCACGACGAGGGGCTCACGTCTCCGGAGTAGCCGCCCACAGCGAGGTGGTACCGGTCGACGGCCGAGCCGCCCGAGGGCGTCGAGACGGAGTTCCAGCTGAGGATGAGGCCGCGGTCGATGGGCGACGAGCTCAGGGCCGTGGGTGCCGGCGGGATGATGTCCGACCACACGGGGTCGGAGAGCGTCACGGCGTCCGAGTCGCCTATCGCGTTGGTCGCGACGACCGTGACCGTGACGGCGTTCGACGGGCCGTTGCCCGGCGTCGGGATCGTGCACGTCGTGCCCGTGCAGTTGGTCACGTCGACGGTCGTGGAGCCCTGCGTGGACGTGACCTTGTAGTTGGTGATGGGCGAGTTGTTGAACGAGCCCGCGTTCCAGCGCATGGTGATCTGCCGGTCGGAGAACCCGCTGGGCGCGAGGTTGGTGACGGGGTCGGGCCTGTCCTGCACCGAGATCGTGATGCTGCCCCACACGTAGCGGCTCGGATCGTTCGTCGCGTCGGCGACCTGGTACTGCAGGGTCACGTCGGTGGGCAGCGTCGAGCTCGCGACGGTGACCGCGAGCCTGCTGTTGTCGGCGCTCGGCACGATGTCGAGGCCCGCGGGCAGCGAGGCGCCGTCGAGGCCGCGGATCGCGAGCACGCGCAGGGGCTTGCCGGGGAACGGGTTCGTGGCCTCGTCGTTGGCGAGCACGTCGATGCTCGTGGTGCCGCCGCGCTTCGCGACGCCCGTGTCGGGGGCCGGCACGAGCAGGGGCCTCGTGGACGCCACGACGTGCAGCTCGATGCGCCCCGCGCCGCCCTCGCTCACGGAGTCCTTGACGCCCAGCGTCATGGTGGCGACGGAGCCCTTCGCGGCCTTCTCATCTGCCGTGAGCTTGAGCACGTTGCCCACGAGTTCGTACGTGAAGCCCTCGGGGGTGGTGAGCACCGAGTACTGCAGCTCGTCGAGGTCGTTCGGGTACGGGTAGGTCGTGAGCTTGAGGAGGTCGATCTCCTTCGCCTGGCCGGGCTCGAAGTCGATGACGGCCCCGCCGAACACGGGGGGCTGGTTGTCGCGCGGGAGCACGGTGATGGGCAGCACGAGGATGGCCTTGCGCCCGGCCGGGTCGCTCGCCGACGACCCGTCGGTCACCTCGAACGAGATGGACGCTGGCCCGAAGTACTTGTCTGCGGACGTGAACACGAGCGTGTCCTGGTCGACGACGAGGTCGTCGCCGTTGGCGTGCGTCGCCTGCACCGTGCTCGAGTCGGTGAGCCGCACCTGCTTGCCGCCGACCGCGATCACGTAGTCGTTGAGGTCGATGACGAGCTGGTCCTCGCTGTTGACCTTGAGCGCGGGGGCGCGGCGGTCGAGCTGCGGCAGGGCGTCGTTGTAGCCGGGCACGCGGATGAACGCGTAGGTGAAGACCGTCGGATCCTCGGGGTGCGTGACCTTGAACGGGATGATCTGCGCCTTGTTGCCGACGGTCACCTCGATCTTCTTGTCGTTCGTGACGCGCGCGGCGCCGCCGAAGCCCGAGTAGACGGAGAGGCCGAGCGAGCGGGAGTCGCCGTCGGCGAAGAAGACGTTGGCGAGCACGTCGACGGTCACGCGGTCGCGGTCGAGCACGTCGGAGAGGGTGAGCACGCTGTCGGAGGCGACGGGGTACGAGAGCGGCGCGTTCGCGTCGACGGTGACCCTGATGAAGTTCTGGCTCGTGCCGCCCCGGTCGTTCTCGATCTGGTAGATGACGGCGTAGGTGCCCTCGGCGCGCGGCGGCGTGATGTCGACGACGTCCGTGCCGACGACCGTCGCGGTGAGCGCCGTCGACGCGTCGGCGGGGGTGGCGGAGACGATGGTGAGCGGGCTGCCGTCGGGGTCGGAGTCGTTGGCGAGCGCCTGCACCGAGACGGTGAAGCCGGGGCGCACGGTCACGGCGTCGGCGATCGCGACGGGGTTGCGCGCCCCCTCGAGCCGCGGGCTGATGCCCACGCGCACGGTGCCCGTCGAGCGCGCCCCGAGCGAGTCGATGACCGTGTAGGTGAAGCTGTCCGTGCCCGCCGAGTAGTCGCCGGCCTGGTAGACGATCGTGTCGGACTCGACCGAGGTCACGGCGCCCTTCTGCGGGTTCGTCGACTGCCCGATGAGCTGCACCGCGTCGCCGTCCGGGTCGATGCCCGTGAGGGGGACGCGGATGCGCACCGTCTCCCCCGCGATCACGCGCGCCGTCACCGTCTTGGGCACGGGCGGGTTGTTCGTCGAGGGGTCGGCCTCGCGCACGGCGATGCGCACGAGGGCGGTGGCCGCCTGGCCGTCCGGGCCCGTCACCTGGTAGGCGGCGGTGAAGTTGCCCGTCTTGTCCGGCGCGAGGTAGCGCAGCACGCGCCCCGAGGCGAAGAGCAGGCCGGAGCCCTCCGGGAGCTCCTGGTCGAGCTTGGGCTGGAGGGTGAGGTCGAGGCCGTCGGGGTGCTCGTCGTTGTCGAGCACGGGGATGTCGATCGCCTCGCCCACGCGCACGGTCACGGTGTCGTCGTTGGCGATGGGCGCCTGCACGCGCTCGGGGTTGGGGATCTCCACGACCGTGATGACGCCCTCGGCGTCGGCGAGGCCGTTGGTGATGCGGTAGTTGAACGTCACAGGTCCGTCGTCGAGCGGTCCCGTGAGGCTCACGCGCACGAGGCGCTGGTCGAGGATCTCGGCGCGCACGCCCGAGTCGGAGGCGAGGTTCGAGATGCCCGTCACGAGCAGCACGCCCCCCGCGGGGTCGACGTCGGTGCCGGCGACATCGACGCGCTCGTTGCGCAGGGGCTTCACGAACACGGTCTTGGGCACCGTGATGGGCTTGGTGTTGGGGTCGGGCGGGCTCGTGACGTCGATGCGCACGAGCCCCGTGACGGTCTGGTCGCCGTCGGTGACGACGTACTCCAGGTAGTGGCTGCGGATCTGGTCGGTCTGGAACGTGAACGTGCCGGTCTCGTAGCTCGGCGTGATCGTGACGTCCGTCTTCGCCGGCACGCTGTTGAGCCGCACGACGCCCGTGCCGCCGCGCACGTGGTCGAGCGGCGAGACCGTGACCTCCTCGCCCGCCGACGCGAGCACGACGAAGGGGTCGGCGACGATCGGGATGTCCCCGGCCGCGCGGACCGTGACGGAGAGCGTCCCCGAGCTCTCGGCCGTGCCGTCCGACACGACGAGGGAGACGGTCTTGACATCTCCCCCCGCGCCCGCGTCGGAGTAGACGACGGCGCCGCCGGGCTTGTACGAGACGCGGTCGGGCTCGGGCGCCGAGGCGTTCGTGAGGTAGAAGGCGTCGCCGTCCGGGTCGACCCAGTCGCCCAGCACCTGGGTCGTGACGCGGCCGCCCGTCTGCACGACGGCCTTCGTCGAGCGCACCTGCACGGGCGGGGAGTTCTCCGATGCGGAGCGCACCGTCACGACGACGGTCGCCGTCGCGCTGCCGCCGCGGCCGTCGGTGATCGTGTAGTCGAACGAGACGGATCCCGTCGCCCCCGCCGCGAGCGTGATCTGCACCTGCTGCTGCGAGTTGATGAGGTCGAGCCGGCCGATGCTCTCGTCGAGCGGCGTGACGCCGCTCACGATGAGCACGTCGCCGTTGGGGTCGAAGTCGTTGAGCAGCACGGGCAGCACCGACGCGCGGCCGGGGCGCGCGCCGAAGGCGTCGTCGATGGCGACGGGCGGCTCCTGCACCTTCTCGACCTCGGGCGGCACATCCTCGTCGTTCGGCTGCTCCTGCGGCGGCGTGTCGTCGGTGACGATGAGCTCGTCCCAGTTGTCGATGAGCTCGCCCTCGCGCTGCACGGCCCACGTCGCGCCCGAGCGGCGGTCGTTGAGCACGGCACGGTCGCCGTTGGTGACGAACGAGAGGCGCGCCGTCGGCTGCATGTCGTCGAGCTGCCGGGTGGTGCCCGAGCCGTCGCCCGCGCAGCGGCGCCAGCTGTCGCCGCCCGACCACGCCGCGTACTCGCAGCCGTCGACGACGAGCGGCCGCGTGGACGTGCCGGACTGCCCGTCGACGAGCGCGACGGGCGCCGCACCGCTCAGCGGGATGCTGAGGAGCCCGGCGCTGTACGACACGAGCACGCGGTCGCCGGATGCGGACGCCCACTGCAGCGCGGCGCCCGAGCCGCCGCCGATGAGCGGCGCGAGGTCGGCGGTGCGGCCCTGGAGGTAGACGGTGTCGGTGTCGGAGTCGAGCACCGCCCAGCGGCCCGCCACCGACGTGATCGAGTAGTCGCCGCCCGTGGGGATGCCCGCGGCCTCGCTGCCCGTCACGACGTCGGACACGGCGGCGTCGACGCGCAGCACCTGGCCCGTCGAGGGCGAGTAGGCGAACAGCAGGCCGGAGGGGTCGACGGTCACGACGGCCCCGGAGCCGAGACTGAGCGTGGAGTCCGCCTCCGCGTCGAAGTGCGAGAAGTCGTTCCACGGCACGATCCACAGCTCGCCCGTGCCGGCCTCGAAGACGATGACGTTCGTGCCCGCGAGGAACACCTCGGGGCGCGACGGCGGGAGCGCGACGCTCTCCGAGCTCGTCGAGGTCGCGGCATCCACGATGTCGACCTTGTTGCCCGAGCGGTCGAAGAGCAGCACGACCTGGCCCGATTGCACGACGTCGAGGTCGTCGCCCGTCGTGGAGACGACGCTGTTGAGCTCGAGCACCTCGGTGTTCGCGCGGCCGATCGCCTGCTGCTGCGCGTTCGCGACCCACACCGAGCCGTCGCCGAGGTCGACCTTCTGCGCCGTGTAGCCCGTGGAGACGAGCGCGACGGTAGCGACGAGGGCGGCGATGACCGCCCCGCTCGTCGCACTGATGACGAGGGAGAGGTGACCGCGAAGCCACTTCCTGAACATCGCTAGCCCATCACCGCGGGACGTCCGCGCACTTCTCTGCGCTCGCGCTGCCGGTCTTGCCGTCGCGGTTCACCGTCACGGTGATGCACACGCGGTCGCCCGGGTTGGCGTCGACGGTGAACTCGGGGGCGCGCTGGATGCTCGACTCCCCCGTGCTCGTGCTGATCTGGTACGAGTCCTCGGCCTTGAGCCCCGGGTCGCGCCACGAGAACGTGATGGTGTCGCCGTCCGTCGCCGCCTGCACATCGCTCACGGTGGGGATGTCGGTGCTCGTCGCGCGGATGAGCACGAGCGCCGCGATGGTGCCCAGGGCGAGCACGAGCACGGCCGCCGCGACGAGGGCCCACGCGAAGGCGCGGACGCCCCTCGGCGTGGCCGCCGCGGGCACGTTGGTCTTGCTGCCGGTCTCGCGCACGATCGTGCCGACGGCGCTGTAGGGTCCGGCATCCTCGCCCCGGCGCCTGCGACGGCGCTCCGCGACGGACGACACGGCCTCGTGGCCGCCCTTGAGCCGCGTGCGGTCCTCGAGGTTCGAGGTGGTCGCGAGGGCCCAGTCGTCCATGACCACCTCGATGGGCGTCTGCGGCACGCCGATCTCGGTCTCGACGGCCTGCAGCTCGCGCACGAGCTCGAGCACCGACTCGTGGCGGTTCTCCGGCTTGCGCGACATGGCGCGCGCGAGGGCGCGCTCGAGGCTGGCCGGCACGTCGGTGCGGCCGATGGGCGTGGGCTTCGCGCGGTTGATGCGCGCGATGAGGTCGCTCGACTTGTTCGACTCCCCCGGCTGCTCGAACGGCGAGCGCCCCGCGAGCAGGGAGTACACCGTCGCGGCGAACGACCAGATCTCCGACTCGATGGTGCCGGCGGTCTCGTCCATGAGCACCTCGGGGGCCGACCACGGGATCGACATGCCCACGGCCTCGAGGTTCTCGGACTCGCCGAGGGTCGCGGCGATGCCGAAGTCGGAGAGCACGGGGTGCCCGTACGCGGTGAGAAGGATGTTCGAGGGCTTGATGTCGCGGTGCAGAACCCCCGCGCGGTGCGCGGTCTCGATGGCGCTGCCGATCTTGACCGCGACGCGCAGCACCTCGGCGACGGGGATGCGCTCCGTGCGGTACCGCTGGCTGAGCGACGACGAGCACAGCTCCATGACGAGGTACGGGCGGCCGTCGGCGGAGATGCTCGCCTGGTAGACCGTGAGGATCGCCGGGTGCGAGCTCAGCTGGGCCATGAGGTTGGCCTCCGCCGTGAACATCTGGCGCACCTGGTCGTTGACGACCTCGCTCAGCATGACCTTGACCGCGACCTGGCGGCGGGGCATGTTCTGCTCGTACAGGAAGACGTCGGCGAAGCCGCCGGAGCCGAGCACGTGCACGTGCGCGAATCCGGGCAGCACGGGAGGAGCTGACGGCAGACGACGTGCCACGAACACCCCCCAACCCAGACGACGGATTCACTATTGTAGGCAGCCGTCGCGGGGCAACGGCCTTGTTGGCCCCCCAACGGGGGCCACGGATCGGACCCCCATTCACAGGGGTACAGATGTGTGCTAGTTCGACCTCGAGCGGGGCGCCGTGTCCTCGATGTCGGCGATCTCGGGCGCGTCGAGCACGTCGACGACGATGGCCGTGACGTTGTCCCTGCCGCCGGCCGCGAGCGCCGCGTCGATGAGCGCGCCCGCGGTCTCGACGGGCGTGAGCCCCGCGGCGAGGTGCAGGCGGATGCGGTCGTCCGTGACCTCCTTCGTGAGGCCGTCCGAGCAGATGAGCAGGCGCAGGCCCGTGCGGGCGGGGAGCATCCAGAAGTCGGCGTAGGGCTTGGCGTTGAACCCCACGGCGCGCGTGATGATGTTGCTGTCGGGGTGGTGCTCGGCCTCGGCGCGCGTGAGGGCACCCGACTCGACGAGCTCCTGCACCACCGAGTGGTCGGTCGTCACCTGCACGAGCTCGTTGGCCTCGAACGCGTAGACGCGGCTGTCGCCGATGTTGAAGACGGCGAAGTACGCGTCCTTCTCCTGCAGCGTGAGCACGGCGCCCGTGACGGTGGTGCCGACGCCGAGCTCGCTGTCGCCCGCGATCTCCGCGATGTCGGCGGTCGCGCGCTCGAGGGCGCGCTCGACCGTGCGCGGCGCGAGGAAGTCGGAGCCGACGACCTCCGCGAGGCGCTCGACGACCGCGGCGCTCGCGAGGTCTCCCGCCGCATGCCCGCCCATGCCGTCGGCGACCGCGAAGAGCGGAGACTTGGCCACGAAGCTGTCCTCGTTGGCGCTGCGGCGCTTGCCCGTGTCGGTCGCCGCCGCCCACGCGAGCGTCACGACGGCGCCGGGCCGCCCGGGGATGGGGATGGCGAGGTTCGCGGTGCTACCGCCGATCTCGGTCACGATGGGCCTCGGTCCTGTGCTCGCTCCAGGGGGAGGATCTGGAGGATGTTGTCGTCACCAATATCCACCAGCGTGCCGGGCGAGACGACGACCGACTCGCCCTGCAGCAGTTTCCGCGGGCGCGAGCCCGGCACGAGCACGACCGTGCCGTTGGTGCTGCGCAGGTCGGTGATGACGACGGAGGTGCCGGTCTGGCGCACCTCGACGTGGGTCGACGACACCTCCCGCTGGGGCGAGAGCACGCGCACGAGGCGCGGCGGCGCGCCGACGAGGATGCGCGGGGCGCTCGGCCGGCGGCCGATGCGCGCCGGGCGGTCGAGGCCGATGGGGTCTTGCAGCCCGCCGATGCGGAAGCTGTAGAACGTCGACACGGGTGTGCGCGGGGCCTTCGTGCGCGCCTCGGTGCGGCGCGGCTCCGGGGCTCTCGCCGCGGGCGCCCCGGGCACGACCGTCGGGGCGTCCACGTCGACCGGGAGCGACGGCGCCGCCGGCGTACGGCCGACCACAGTGTCCCCCGTGTCGTGCTTCACACTAAGGAGCGTACCCCGGCGGCGTCACCCGATATACGACATCACGTGCTTGACGCGCGTGTAGTCCTCGAAGCCGTAGCTCGAGAGGTCCTTGCCGTAGCCCGAGTGCTTGAAGCCGCCGTGCGGCATCTCCGCGACGATCGGGATGTGGGTGTTGATCCACACGCACCCGAAGTCGAGGTGCTTGGCGAAGCGCATGGCGCGGGCGTGGTCCGAGGTCCACACGCTCGAGGCGAGGCCGTAGTCGACGCCGTTGGCCCACTCGAGCGCCTGCCGCTCGTCCGCGAAGCGCTGCACGGTGATGACGGGCCCGAAGATCTCGTTCTGCACGGCGTCGTCGGTCTGCTCCAGCCCCGTGACGATCGTCGCGGGGTAGTAGTAGCCGCGGTCGCCCTGGCGCGCACCGCCCAGCTCGACGTGCGCGTTCGAGGGCAGCGCCTCGATGATCCCCGAGACCCGCGCGAGCTGGTTGGCGTTGTTGACGGGGCCGAAGTACGAGCCGCTGTCGGGCGCGCCCGTCGCGGCGTTCGCGCGGGCCCACGCCGTGAGGGCCGCGACGAACTCGTCGTGCACGTCGGCGTGCACGAGCACGCGCGTCGCGGCCGTGCAGTCCTGGCCGGCGTTGAAGTAGCCCGCGCCGCCGATGCCCGCGGCCGCGGCCTCGAGGTCGGCGTCGGGGAACACGATGACGGGCGCCTTGCCACCGAGCTCGAGGTGCACGCGCTTGAGGTCGGTGGCCGCGGCCCTCGCGACCTCCATGCCCGCGCGCACCGAGCCCGTGATCGAGACCATCTGCGGCGTGCGGTGGTCGATCATGAGCCCGCCCGTCGTGCGGTCGCCCGTGATGACGTTGAGCACGCCCGGCGGCAGGAACTCCGCGGCGACCTCGGCGAGCAGGAGCGTCGAGAGCGGCGTCGTGTCGGAGGGCTTGAGCACCGTGGTGTTGCCCGCGGCGATCGCGGGCGCGATCTTCCACACGGCCATGTTGAGCGGGTAGTTCCACGGCGTCACCTGGCCGATGACGCCGATGGGCTCGCGGCGGATCGACGACGTGTGGTCCTTCAGGTACTCGCCCGTGGCCATGCCCGACAGGTGCCGCGCCTCCCCCGCGAAGAAGCGGATCTGGTCGACCGAGAGCAGGATCTCGTCGTCGACGAGGGATGCCCGGGGCTTGCCCGTGTCCTGCGACTCGAGGTCGGCGAACTCCTCGGCGCGAGCCTCCATCGCGTCGGCGATGCGGAACAGCGCGAGCTGCCGCTCGGCGGGGGTGGTCTCGCCCCACACCTCGAACGCCGCGGCGGCGGCGGCGTATGCGGCGTCGACATCCTGCGCCCCCGAGACGGGCGAGCTCGCGTACACAGCCTCGGTCGCGGGGTCGATGACGTCGAACGCCGACTCGGCGTTCGCGTCGACGTACTGGCCGTTGATGAAGTTGCGGATGTGGGTCGCCATGCCGCATAACCTACAGGGCTATCGATTCCGTCGCTATTGCGGGCGCGTCGCTTCGGATTCGCTTGTGACGGCGCTGCATGACTGACACAATCGACCCATGAGCCCCACCGCACGCCCTCCGGGCTCCAAGCCCGTCCAGCTCGACGACGTCTCGAAGAAGATCATCGAGCAGCTTCAGGGCGACGGGCGCCGCTCGTACGCGGAGATCGGCAAGGCCGTGGGCCTGAGCGAGGCCGCCGTGCGCCAGCGCGTGCAGAAGCTCACCGACTCCGGCGTCATGCAGGTCGTCGCCGTCACCGACCCCATGCAGCTGGGCTTCTACCGCCAGGCCATGATCGGCGTGCGCGTCGCGGGCGACACGACGGTAGTCGCCGACAAGCTCGGCCGCCTGCCCGCGGTCGACTACGTCGTGCTCACGGCGGGCAGCTTCGACATCCTCGCCGAGGTCGTCTGCGAGAACGACGAGGACCTCATCGACCTGCTCAACAAGCAGATCCGCGGCATCGAGGGCGTGCAGTCGACCGAGACCTTCGTCTATCTCAAGCTCCACAAGCAGTTCTACAACTGGGGAACACGGTAAAGATCATGACTGACTACAACGAGGCCGACCTTCAGCAGAAGGCCAAGGACCACCTCTGGATGCACTTCGCACGCCAGTCGGTGATGGAGGACGGCCACGGCGTCCCCATCATCGTCAAGGGCCAGGGCCACCACATCTGGGACTCCACCGGCAAGAAGTACTTCGACGGCCTGAGCGGCCTCTTCGTCGTCAACGCCGGCCACGGCCGCAAGCGCCTCGCCGAGACCGCGGCCAAGCAGGCGGAGGAGCTCGCGTTCTTCCCCATCTGGTCGTACGCGCATCCCAACGCCATCGAGCTCGCCGACCGCCTCGCGGGCTACGCGCCCGGCGACCTCAACCGCGTCTTCTTCTCCACGGGCGGCGGCGAGGCCGTCGAGACGGCCTTCAAGCTCGCGAAGTACTACTGGAAGCTCCAGGGCCGGCCCACCAAGCACAAGGTCATCTCGCGCGCGGTCGCCTACCACGGCACCCCGCAGGGCGCGCTCGCGATCACGGGCATCCCGGCCATGAAGGAGATGTTCGAGCCCATCACGCCCGGCGGCTTCCGCGTGCCCAACACGAACTACTACCGCGCCAAGGAGATGGGCTTCGAGGGGTCGATCGAGCAGTTCGGCCAGTGGGCGGCGAACCGCATCGAGGAGATGATCCTCTTCGAGGGCCCCGAGACCGTCGCGGCCGTCTTCCTCGAGCCCGTGCAGAACTCGGGCGGCTGCTTCCCGCCGCCCCCCGGATACTTCCAGCGCGTGCGCGAGATCTGCGACCAGTACGACGTGCTGCTCGTCGCCGACGAGGTCATCACGGGCTTCGGCCGCATCGGCAACATGTTCGCGTCGACGACGTACGGCTTCGTGCCCGACATGATCACGTGCGCCAAGGGCATGACCTCCGGCTACTCCCCCATCGGCGCGACCATCGTGTCGGAGAAGGTGTACGAGCCGTTCAAGCACGGCACGACGGCGTTCTACCACGGCTACACCTTCGGCGGGCATCCCGTCTCGTCGGCGGTCGCGCTCGCCAACCTCGACATCTTCGAGGAGGAGAAGCTCAACGAGAACGTGCGCGAGAACTCGCCGCTGTTCCGCGCGGCGCTCGAGCGCCTCACCGACCTGCCCATCGTGGGCGACGTGCGCGGCGACGGGTACTTCTTCGGCATCGAGCTCGTCAAGGACAAGGCGACCCGCACGACGTTCGACGACGACGAGTCGGAGCGCCTGCTGCGCGGCTTCCTCTCCAAGGCGCTCTTCGACGCGGGCCTGTACTGCCGCGCGGACGACCGCGGAGACCCCGTCATCCAGCTCGCGCCGCCGCTCACGATCGGCCCCGCCGAGTTCGACGAGATCGAGGGCATCCTGCGCGGAGTGCTCACCGAGGCGTGGTCCCGGCTCTGACCGCCCAGGATGACGCGCGCTACCGCGGCGTGAGCTTCTGGCACGACACCGTGCCCGACGACCTCACGCCGCGGGCGCCCCTCGCGGGCGACGAGGATGCCGACGTGGCGATCATCGGCGCGGGTCTCACGGGCCTGTGGACCGCGTGGTACCTGCTCGAGCGCGACCCGTCGCTGCGCATCGTGCTGCTCGAGAGGGAGATCGCGGGGTTCGGCGCGTCGGGCCGCAACGGCGGCTGGTGCAGCGCCCTGTTCCCTCGGTCGACCGCGTCGCTCGAGCGCGCGCACGGGCTCGACGCCGCGCTCGCGATGCGTCGGGCCATGATCGGCACCGTCGACGAGGTGGGCCGCGTCACGGAGTCCCTGGGCCTCGACATCGACTACGTGAAGGGCGGCACCCTCGCGTTCACGCCCACGGCGGTGCAGCGGCGCGCCGCCGAGGTCGAGGCGGCTGAGGCCGCCCGCTACGGCGTCGACACGGTCGAGCTGCTGCCGCACGCGAGCTTCGACCCGAACTGCGCGCGCGTGCATCCCGCGAAGCTCGTGCGCGGCCTCGCGCGCGCCGTCGAGGCGCGGGGCGCGCGCATCGCCGAGGGCACGGAGGTCGTGGGCTACGGTCCCCGCGCGGTGCGGACGGCGCGCGGCACCGTCCGCGCCCCGCACGTCGTCGTCGCGACCGAGGGGTACGGCGCATCCCTGCGCGAGACCCACCGCCGCGTGCTGCCGCTCTACTCCCTCATGATCGCGACCGAGCCGCTGCCCGACGCGCTGTGGGACGAGATCGGCATCGCGCACGGCCAGACGTTCACCGACTACCGGCACCTGCTCGTCTACGGCCAGCGCACGGCGGACAACCGGTTCGCGTTCGGCGGGCGCGGTGCGCGGTACCACTGGGGCAGCGCCATCCGCGAGGGCTACGACCGCGTGCCCGCGGTGTTCGAGCACCTGCGCGGCACGCTGCGCGCGATGTTCCCCGCGATCGGCGACGTCGCCGTGACGCACACGTGGGGCGGGCCGCTCGGCGTGCCGCGCGACTGGCACGCGTCGTCGGGCCTCGACCCCGCGACGGGCATCGCGTGGGCCGGCGGCTACGTGGGAGACGGCCTGAGCACGACGAACCTCGCGGGCCGGACGCTCGCCGACCTGCTCACGCGCGCCGACACGGAGCTCGTGCGCCTGCCGTGGGTGGGCCACCGCTCGCCCGACTGGGAGCCGGAGCCCCTGCGCTTCCTCGGCGCGAACGCCGGGCTCGTGGCCATGACGGCCGCGGACGCCGAGGAGAGGCTCACGGGACGGGCCTCGATCGCGGCCAGGCTGATGGGTCCGCTGACCGGTCACTGAAAAAATTTGTGACACGTCACCTAAATCGGGAATGTTCCCAGCCTCCATGCGATTGCATGGAGACATGACTACTGGAACTGACATTCATCCCGACTACCTCGTGGGCACCTGGAAGCTCGACCCGTACCACTCCGAGCTCTCCTTCTCCGTGCGCCACCTCATGATCTCCAAGGTCAAGGGCACGTTCGGCACCTTCGACGTGACGATCGTCACGGCCGAGGACCCGCGCGAGTCGACGGTCGAGGCGACGATCGACGTGGCCTCCGTCAACACGGGCGTCGAGCCCCGCGACAACCACCTGCGCTCGAGCGACTTCTTCCTCGTCGAGGAGCACCCGACCATGACGTTCCGCTCGACTGGCTTCGACGGGGATGCGACGACCGGCGAGTTCACCGTCACGGGCGACCTGACCCTCCGCGGCGTCACCCGCCCGGTCACCCTCACGGGCGAGTTCGGCGGCATCATGACCGACGGCCAGGGCAACACCAAGGCCGGCGCGACGGTGACCGGGAAGATCAACCGCCTCGACTTCGGCGTCAACTGGAACAGCGCCCTCGAGGCCGGCGGCGTCACCCTCGGCGACGAGGTCACCGTGACCGCCGACATCCAGGTCGCGCTCCAGAAGTAGCCCAGCGGCGCCCGGTAGAGTTCTCGCCGTGGCGATCCCCGAACTCGACGAGTCCGCCCCGCTGCGACCGCGGCGGGAGCGGGCCCGCTCGGGCCCCGGCCGCATCGTCGGGCTCGTCGTGGGCGGTCTCGCGGTCGTCGCGCTCGCCCTCACGGGCACGTGGGTGCTCACGCATCCGCAGCGCGTCACCGACCAGTTCACGGTGTGGACCTACACGCCGACGACGACGATCGCGGAGTACGCGGACCGGTCCACGATGACCGACGAGGGCCGGTTCCTGTTCTACGCCTCGCGGCCCGAGGTGCTCGCGGGCGACGACTTCGACGGGCACTGCTCGAGCGAGCTCGAGGGCGTGGGCATCCTCGGCTGCTACCAGCACGGCGACAAGCGCATCTACCTCTTCGACGTGACCGACGACCGGCTCGACGGCATCGAGGAGGTCGTCGCGGCCCACGAGATGCTGCACGCCGCGTGGGACAGGATGGGCCAGGGCGAGCGCGACGCGCTCGCGCCCCTGCTCGAGGAGGCGGCGGACGCCCGGAGCGACGACCCCGACTTCCAGAAGACCCTCGAGTACTACGCGCAGGCGGAGCCGGGCGAGCGCCTCAACGAGCTGCACTCGATCATCGGCACGGAGTTCGCCGACATCCCCGCCGACCTCGAGAAGCACTACGCGACCTACTTCTCCGACCGCGCGGCGCTCGTGCAGCTGCACGTCACGTCGCACGCCGTGTTCCAGCAGCAGCAGGAGGCGATCGACGACATCGTCGCCCGGCTCACGGCGCTGCAGGAGGGCGTCGACACCGACTACGCGACGTACAACGCGGGCTACGACCAGCTCAACCTCGACATCGTGGACTTCAACACCCGCGCGAACGCCGGCGAGTTCTCGAGCCAGTCGCAGTTCACCGCCGAGCGCAACGCGCTCATCCAGCGCCAGGCCGACCTCGACGCGCTCTACGCGACGATCGTCGACCGCAAGAACCAGTACGACGCGCTCGTGACGCAGCTCGACGACCTCAACGCCCAGGTCGACGAGCTCAACCAGAGCATCAACATCAAGCCGCGCGACGACTCCCCGCTCGGCGGCTAGACCTCCTCGGCCGCGGGCGCCGCGAACTGCGACGTGTAGAGCGTGAAGTACGCGCCCCCCGCGGCGAGCAGCTCGGCGTGCGTGCCCTGCTCCACGATCGCGCCGTCCTCCATGACGAGGATGAGGTCGGCGTCGCGGATCGTCGAGAGGCGGTGCGCGATCACGAAGCTCGTGCGGTCCTCGCGCAGGGCCTTCATCGCCTGCTGCACGAGCACCTCGGTGCGCGTGTCGACGGAGCTCGTCGCCTCGTCGAGGATGAGCACGCTCGGCCGCGCGAGGAACGCGCGCGCGATCGTGAGCAGCTGCTTCTCCCCCGCGCTCACGTTGCCGCCCTCGTCGTCGAGCAGGGTGTCGTAGCCGTCGGGCAGGGAGTGCACGAACCTGTCGACGTACGTGGCCCTCGCCGCCGCGAGGATCTCGTCCTCCGTGGCGTCCGGGCGCCCGTAGGCGATGTTGTCGCGGATGGTGCCCGCGAACAGCCACGTGTCCTGCAGCACCATGCCCATGCGCGAGCGCAGGTCGTCGCGCGTCATGTCGGCGATGTCGGTGCCGTCGAGCGTGATGCGCCCGCCGTCGATCTCGTAGAACCGCATCATGAGGTTGACGAGCGTCGTCTTGCCCGCGCCCGTGGGCCCCACGATCGCGACCGTCTGGCCGGGCTCGGCCACGAGCGACAGGTCCTGGATGAGCGGCTTCTCCGGGTCGTAGCTGAACGACACGTGCTCGAACGCCAGACGGCCGGACGCCCCGGCCGGCGTCCGCGCGGGAACCGGGTCGGGCCGCTGCTCGTCGGCGTCGAGCAGCTCGAACACGCGCTCGGCCGAGGCGACACCCGACTGCAGCAGGTTGGCCATCGAGCCGAGCTGGCTGAGCGGCTGCGTGAACTGGCGCGAGTACTGGATGAACGCCTGCACGTCGCCGAGCGTCATCGAGCCGTTCGCGACGAAGAGCCCGCCCACGACGGCGATCGCGACGTAGACCAGGTTGCCCACGAACATCATGGCGGGCATGATGATGCCGCTCACGAACTGGGCGCCGAAGCTCGCCGCGTACAGCTCGCCGTTCTTCTCGCGGAACCGCTGCTCGACCTCCCGGTGCCGCCCGAAGACCTTCACGAGCGCGTGGCCGGAGTACGCCTCTTCGACCTGGGCGTTGAGAGCGCCGGTGTGGGTCCACTGCGCGACGAAGAGCTTCTGCGAGCGCTTCGCGATGAGCGTCGTGATCACGAGCGTGAGCGGGATGGTCACGAGCGCGATGAGCGCGAGGACGGGCGAGATCACGAACATCATGACGAGCACGCCCACGACCGTGAGCAGGCTCGTGATGAGCTGCGACAGGGTCTGCTGCATGCTCTGGCCGATGTTGTCGACGTCGTTGGTGACACGGCTCAGGAGCTCGCCGCGCTGCATCCTGTCGAAGTAGCTCAGCGGCAGGGCGTTGACCTTGCGCTCGATGTCCTCGCGCAGGCGGTAGACCGTCTTCTGCACTATCGCGTTGAGCACGAAGCCCTGCAGCCACGAGAACACCGACGACAGCACGTAGATGAGCAGCACGAGGCCGAGCACCATCTGCAGGTGCGAGAAGTCGATGCCCTGGCCGGGCGTGAGCGTCATGCCGCTGATCAGGTCGGCCTTCTGGTCGTCGCCGGATGCCCGCAGCTGGTCGATGACCTGCTGCTGCGTGACGCCGGCGGGCAGCCCCTTCGAGATGATGCCCTCGAAGATGATGTTCGTGGCCTGGCCGAGGAGCTTGGGGCCGAGCACGGCGAACGTCACGCTCACGACGGAGAGCAGCACGACGGCGGCGACTCCCACACGGTGCGGACGGAGCCTGCCGAGCAGCCGCTTCGCGGAGGGCAGGAAGTTCATGGACTTCTCGACGGGCATCCCCATGCCGCCGAAGGGTCCGCCGCCGCCGGGGCCGCGGCGCACGGGGGGACGCTGCGCGTTCGTCATGCGGCCTCCTCGGCTCGGAGCTGGCTATCCACGATCTCCTTGTAGGTCTCGTTCGACTCGAGCAGCTCGGCGTGCGTGCCGCGACCCACGATCTCGCCGTCCTCGAGCACGAGGATCTGGTCCGCGTCGACGATCGTCGACACGCGCTGCGCGACGATGATCTTCGTCGCCGCCCTCTCCGTCTTCGCGAGGGCGCGGCGCAGGCGCGCGTCCGTCGCCGTGTCGAGCGCCGAGAACGAGTCGTCGAAGACGTAGATCTCGCTGCCCTTGACGAGGGCGCGCGCGATCGCGAGGCGCTGGCGCTGGCCGCCCGAGACGTTGGTGCCGCCCTGCGCGATGGGGGCGTCGAGGCCCTCGGGCATCTCGGACACGAAGTCCTTCGCCTGGGCGGTCTCGAGGGCGGCCCAGAGCTGCTCGTCGGTCGCGTCCGGGTTGCCGTAGCGGAGGTTGCTCGCGACGGTCCCCGAGAAGAGGTAGGCCTTCTGCGGCACGAGCCCGATGCGCCCCCACAGCAGGTCGGGATCGAGCTGCTTGACGTCGACGCCGTCGACGAGCACCGTGCCGCCCGTGGCGTCGAAGAGCCGGGGAAGGAGGTTGACGAGGGTCGTCTTGCCCGCGCCCGTCGACCCGATGATGGCGGTGGTCTGGCCGGGGCGCGCCTCGAAGCTCAGGTTGCGCAGCACGGGCTGCTCGGCCCCCGGATAGGCGAATTCGACGTCGCGCAGCTCGATGGTGCCCACGCCCGTGAGCGACGTGACGGGGTGTGTCGGCAGCACGACCGACGTCGGGGTGTCGAGCACCTCGCCGATGCGGTCGGACGAGACCGCGGCGCGCGGGATCATGATGGCCATGAACGTCGCCATCATGACGGCCATGAGGATCTGGATGAGGTAGCTCAGGAACGCCGTGAGCGCACCGATCGACACCGTGCCCTCGTCGATCGCGGACGCGCCGAACCACAGCACGGCGACGCTCGACACGTTCATGATGAGCATGACGACGGGGAACACGAGGGCGAACAGGCGGCCCGCGCTCACGGCCGTGCGCGTGAGGTCGGCGTTGGCCTTCTCGAAGCGGTCGGTCTCGAGGCCCTCGCGCACGAACGCGCGCACCACCCGGATGCCCGTGAGCTGTTCGCGCAGCACGCGGTTGACGGCGTCGAGCCGGGCCTGCATGAGGCGGAAGAGCGGGACCATGCGGCTCACGATGAGCCCGATGATGACGAGCATCACGGGGATGGCCACGACCATGATCCACGAGAGCCCGACATCCTGGCGCAGCGCCATGATCACGCCGCCGATGGCCAGGATGGGCGCGGAGACGAGCAGCGTGCACGTCATGAGCACGAGCATCTGCACCTGCTGCACGTCGTTCGTCGTGCGTGTGATGAGCGAGGGCGCCCCGAAGCGCGAGACCTCCCGCTCGGAGAACTCGCCGACCCGCACGAAGATCGCCTCGCGCACGTCGCGGCCGAACGCCATCGCGGCCCTGGCGCCGAAGTAGACGGCGGCGATCGCGGCGGCGACCTGGGCGAGCGTGATGGCGAGCATGATGCCGCCGATCATGAGGATGTAGCCCGTGTCGCCCTTGGCGATGCCGTTGTCGATGATGTCGGCGTTGAGGCTCGGCAGGTAGAGCGACGCTATCGACTGGACGAGCTGGAACACGACGACGCCCACGATGAGCGGCACGTGGGGACGCAGGAACCGTCCGAGGATCGTGAGCAGCATGTCAGCCTTCCATCACTCCGTGCTTGAACAGGTCGAGCAGCTCGTCCGTCGTGAACGGGATGCTCTCGCCGAAGGCGGGGATCGCCGACGCGAACGCGACGACGCGCGCGAACTGCGCGACCTGCTCCGGCGTGATGCGCAGCTCGTCGGCGTGGGGGGCGAGCAGCTCCCCCACGACGACGGCGAACTCGTGGGTGTCGGGCGCGCGGCGCCCGGGCGGCGGACCGGGCGTGCCGAGGGCCGACATCATCCTGATGACGCCCGTGAACCGCTCGCGCAGGAGGCCGAACACGGCCTTGAGCTTGTCGTCGAGCGAGAGGTCGTGGTCGATCGAGCGCAGGCTCGTGCGCAGGGCGAGCGGGTCGAGGTAGCGGTCGACGGCGGCCTTGATGAGCGTGTCCTTGTCGCCGAAGGCGCGGAAGATCGTGCCCTCCGCGATGCCGCACGCCTCGGCGATCTGCTTCGACGTGAGGTCGCGGCCGTGCTCGAGGATGAGCGGGATGACGACGCCGATGATCATGTCCTGGCGCTGTTCGACCCCCATGGGGCGCGCGCGGGCGGACGTGGTCTCGGTGGTCACCCGGCCATGCTAACTGAGTGAGCGCTCACTCACAAGCGGGCTCAGGCGAAGATGCGCGACACCTCGTCGACCTCGTCCTGCGTGGGCCTCCACGCCGTCGCGGCCTCCGCGTTCTGGGTGAGCTGCTCGGGCTTCGTCGTGCCGGCGATGACGCTCGTGAGGCTCGGCTGCGCGAGCATCCATCCGAACGTCGCCTGCAGCATCGTGATGCCGCGGGCCGCGCAGAACGCCGCGTAGGCCTCGAGCACGTCCCACGGGGCATCCTCGGCGATGTGCGGCCGCTGGCGCATGATGCGCGTGTCGGCGGGCCGCTCGGTGCGCGTGAACTTGCCCGTGAGCAGGCCGTTCTGCAGCGGGAAGAACGGCAGGAAGCCGAGGCCGTGCTCGCGCACGGCGGGCAGCACGTCGCGCTCGGCCTCGCGCACGAGCAGGCTGTACTGGTTCTGCGCGGAGACGAACCTGCCGCCCGCGTCCGCCGCCTCGGCGATCTGCGCGCCCGAGAAGTTCGAGTGGCCGTAGTGGAGGATCTTGCCCTCGGTGACGAGCTCGTCGAGCGCCGCGATCGTCTCGGCGATGGGCGTCGCGGGGTCGGGCGTGTGCAGCTGGTACAGGTCGATGTGCTCGGTCTGCAGCCGGCGCAGCGAGTCCTCCACCGCGGCGCGGATGTAGGGCCGCGAGCCCTTGGGCGTTCCCGGCATGATGCCCATGTCGACGTCGCTGTGGCCGAACTTCGTGGCGAGCACGACCCGGTCGCGGCGACCCTTGAGGGCGACGCCCATGAACGTCTCGCTCTGGCCGGGCGCGCCGCCGTACATGTCCGCGGTGTCGAGCAGCGTGACGCCGAGCTCGATCGCGGTGTCGAGCACGGCCGTCGTCCCCTCCTGCGTCTCGGTGAGGGTGCCGGGGCGCCCGAAGTTGTTGCAGCCGAGCCCGATCGTGGAGACCAGGGGGCCGTCGGTGCCGAGCGTGCGCAGTTCGATGGTTGCCATGCTCCTATCCTCCCCCGCCCGCGCTCCGGAGCGTCCATCCCATGTCCGAAAAGTGCCAGAAGGGTGTCCGAGGGCACGGCTACAGTCGAGGTCATGCAGACGGCACAGCTTCCCGAGTTCCTGACCCGCATCGACTCCCCGATCGGCCGCATCGAGGTCACGAGCGATGGGGAGTCGGTCACCTCCCTCTCCATCGAGCGCGACGGCACCCTGCCGCTCGACGGCATCCCCGAGCGCTCGAACCCCGTGCTCGACCGTGCCGTGGTGCAGCTGCGCGAGTACTTCGCGGGCACCCGCACCGACTTCGACCTCCCCGTCTCGCTCGTGGGCACCGAGTTCCAGAAGGCGGTCTGGGGCGAGCTCGCGACGCTCCCGTTCGGCGGGGTCGTCTCCTACGGCGACATCGGCCAGGCCACGGGCCGCGCGACGGCGGGCCGCGCCGTGGGTGGCGCGGTCGGCGCCAACCCGATCCCCATCATCGTGCCGTGCCACCGGGTGCTCGCGTCCGACGGGCGCATCACGGGCTACAGCGGCGGCAACGGCATCCCCACCAAGGTGTGGCTGCTCGACCACGAGGGCATCGCGCACCGATGAGCGATGTGCTGGTGGGGCCCGACGGCCGCGCGCGCTGCCGCTGGGTGGGCAGCGACGCCGAGTACGCGCGGTACCACGACGAGGAGTGGGGCACCCCGCTGCACGGCGACCGCCCGCTGTTCGAGAAGATGTGCCTCGAGGGCTTCCAGGCCGGGCTCTCGTGGATCACGATCCTCCGCCGGCGGCCCGGGTTCCGCGAGGCGTTCCACGACTTCGACCCCGGGGCGATCGCGCGGTTCACCGACGACGACGTCGAGCGGCTCATGCTCGACGGGCGCATCATCCGCAACCGCGCCAAGATCCTCGCGACCATCGGCAACGCGCGCGCGACGCTCGAGCTCACGGCGGACGCTCCCGGTGCGCTCGACGAGCTCATGTGGAGCTTCGCGCCCGCCGAGCACACGAGCCCCGAGACGTTCGGCGAGGTGCCCGCGGTCACGCCCGAGTCGACCGCGATGAGCAAGGCCCTCAAGGCGCGCGGCTACCGCTTCGTGGGGCCGACCACGATGTACGCGCTCATGCAGTCGTCGGGCATGGTCGACGACCACGTGCGCGGCTGCTGGAGGGCCCGCTAGGCCGCAGCGCTGCCGAATCCGGCGAGCGGGCGCGAGTAGCCCGCCTGCACGATGAGCTCGGGGTCGTACGTCTCCTGCGGGCGGGCGAGGAGGAACGCCCACACGAACGGCAGGAAGATGCCGAGCACGAGGAAGGCGGCATCCTTGCGGAACGCGATGCCCGTGCGCCACATGCCCACGTAGAGGAACACCGACGTGACGATCCCGGCGGAGGGCACGAGCGGCAGCAGCGCGAGCCAGCCCGGCTGGCCGCCGAGCTCCAGCCACTTCCACATCGAGTAGAACGGCACCCACCCGATCCACGGCTCGATGCCCACCTTCGCGAACAGCCGCGAGAGCGCTATCGACATGACGACGTAGTACGCGGCGGCGAAGAGCAGCGTCGCGGCGAGCACGATGATGTAGAGCACGATGAGGAACGTCGCGATCGCGTAGCCGGCGTTCGGGTCGTAGTGGTCCATGGCATCACCCTATGACGAGGTCGATCTCCCCCGGCGCACCTTCGTCGAGGCGGATGCCCGCGCCCGAGGCCCACGCGACGAGCTCGTCGAGCGTGGAGTGGTCGATCCCCGCGGCGATGACGGCGCGCGTGAACTCCCCCTTGCCCTTCTTGTTGAAGTGGCTGAGCGCCGTGCGGCGGCCGCGGGCATCCTCGGAGACGACGCGCACGTACGTCGCGGTGGGCGGCGTGGGTCCGAGCGCCGTGTACGACTCGGAGCGCAGGTCGAGCACGAGCCCCTCCTGCTGCGCGAGCTCGGCGGTCACGGCATCGCGCCAGTGCCTGCGCAGCGACAGCCCCGGCAGGCGCGAGTCGTGCGACAGGCGGTACGCGGGGATGCGGTCGTCGGCCCGCAGCAGCCCGAAGAGCGCCGAGTGGATGACGACGTGCCGCGCGGCGAACGCGCGCTCCGCGTCCGACAGCGACTCCGCCTCGAGGCCGTCGTACAGCACGCCCGTGTACCGCTCGAGCGCGGGGAGCACGGGAGCTGTCGCGAGCGCGCGGTTCCTGTCGACCTCGAAGCGCTGCGTGGGGCCGAGGGCGAGCGCGTCCATCGATCCGCGCACCGAGCGTGAGAGGGTGCGCAGGGCGGCGAGGGCGGCCTTGCGCTGCGGGGCGAGCCCCGGGAACGAGAGCGCGGCGAGGTCGAGGGGTGTGGCATCCCCGCCGTCGCGCTTGGTCTCCGACGGCGGGAGGACGAGCAGCACGGGGCGTTACGACTCGAGGAAGGCGAGAGCCCGCTCGACGTTGACACCCAGGGGCTCGACGGAGTCGAGCGTGATCCGCGCGACGGCGGCGCTCGGGCCGGACCACTCCGCGTAGTCCTCGAGGCTCTGCTCGACGGCGTTCCACGTGAGCTCGAGGTGCGGCAGCGAGCGCTCGCGGTTCTCGATGCGCTGGCGGTGCAGATCGGCGTCGGAGCAGATGACCTCGATGAACTTGAGGGGCTCCTCGAGCGTCGCCGCGAGCGTCACCCACTGCTCGCGGGCGGGGTTGACCGCGTTCACGGCGTCGACGAGCACGCTGCGGCCCGATTCGAGCAGCGTCGCGGCCTGCATCCTGCCGACGAGGTACGCCGCGAGGCCCGTGGGCTGGTCGCGGTCGATCCCCGCGCGGAGGATCGCCGACTCGATCGGGTCGATCGACACCACGGGCACGTTCAGGCGCCCGGAGAGCACCTGTCCGATCGTGGACTTGCCCGCGCCGGGGAGCCCGGCCATCGCGATGAGCATACGAGTGACGCTAGACGAGAGCTGCGTTGCGCGCCACGATCGTGACCGTGTCGTGCTCGACAGAGAGGAAGCCGTCCTCCGCGTTCGCGGTGATGACCTGCCCGTCGACGCCCGTCACGCGCACCTCGCCCGCGGCGAGGACGGCGAGGATCGGCTCGTGCCCGGGCAGGATGCCGATCTCGCCCTCCGTCGTGCGTGCGATGATCTGCTTCGCCTGGCCGACCCAGACCTCCTGGTCGGCCGAGACGACGCTGACCTTGAGCTCGGCCATCGTTAGCCGTTCTCCTTCTGGATCTTCGCCCACTGCTCCTCGACGTCGGAGATAGCACCGACGTTGAAGAACGCCTGCTCCGCGACGTGGTCGAACTCACCCTTGGTGATCGCGTCGAACGACTCGATGGTGTCCTTGAGGGGCACGGTCGAGCCCTCGACACCGGTGAACTTCTTCGCCATGTAGGTGTTCTGCGAGAGGAACTGCTGGATGCGGCGCGCGCGCGACACGGTGATCTTGTCCTCTTCGGAGAGCTCGTCGACACCGAGGATCGCGATGATCTCCTGGAGCTCCTTGTTCTTCTGGAGGATCGCCTTGACGTTCGTGGCGACGCGGTAGTGGTCGGCACCCAGGTAGCGGGGGTCGAGGATGCGGCTGGTCGACGTGAGCGGGTCGACGGCCGGGTAGAGGCCCTTCGACGCGATCTCGCGGCTGAGCTCCGTCGTCGCGTCGAGGTGCGCGAACGTCGTGGCGGGGGCCGGGTCGGTGTAGTCGTCGGCGGGGACGTAGATCGCCTGCAGCGAGGTGATCGAGTGTCCGCGCGTCGAGGTGATGCGCTCCTGCAGGATGCCCATCTCGTCGGCGAGGTTCGGCTGGTATCCCACCGCGGAGGGCATGCGGCCGAGCAGCGTGGAGACCTCGGAACCGGCCTGCGTGAAGCGGAAGATGTTGTCGATGAAGAGCAGCACGTCCTGCTTCTGCACGTCGCGGAAGTACTCCGCCATCGTGAGCGCGGAGAGGGCGACGCGCAGACGCGTGCCCGGCGGCTCGTCCATCTGGCCGAAGACGAGGGCCGTCTTGTCGAAGACGCCCGCCTCCTCCATCTCGTGGATGAGGTCGTTGCCCTCACGGGTGCGCTCGCCGACACCGGCGAACACCGACACACCGCCGTGGTCCTGCGCGACGCGCTGGATCATCTCCTGGATGAGCACGGTCTTGCCGACACCGGCGCCGCCGAACAGGCCGATCTTGCCGCCCTGCACGTACGGGGTGAGGAGGTCGATGACCTTGATACCGGTCTCGAAGAGCTCGGTCTTCGACTCGAGCTGGTCGAATGCCGGGGGCTTGCGGTGGATCGGCCAGCGCTCGGTGATCTCGATCGCCTCGTCGCTGTTGAGGATGTCGCCGGTGACGTTGAACACCTTGCCCTTGGTCACGTCGCCCACGGGCACCGTGATGGGGCTGCCGGTGTCGCGGACCTCCTGGCCGCGGACGAGTCCGTCGGTCGGCTTGAGCGCGATGGCGCGGATGACGTCGTCGCCGAGGTGCTGCGCGACCTCGAGGGTGATCTCGGTCGACTCGGAGCCGATGGTGATCGTCGTCTTGAGGGCGTTGTAGATGCCCGGGATCGAGTCGTGCGGGAACTCGATGTCGACGACCGGGCCCGTCACGCGGGCGATGCGGCCGACGCCGGCGACAGACGCTGCCTTCGCCGGGGCCTTCTTGGTTGCGGTAGCCATGGTTTCTCTTCCTGTCGTCCTAGCTCGCCGAGCTCAGGGCGTCTGCGCCGCCCACGATCTCGGAAATCTGCTGTGTGATCTCGGACTGGCGTGCGTTGTTCGCCAGTCGCGTGTAGTCCTTGATGAGCTTGTCGGCGTTGTCGCTCGCCGACTTCATCGCCTTCTGGGTGGCCGCGTGCTTCGCGGCTGCCGACTGCAGCATCGCGTTGAAGATGCGGCTCTCGATGTAGACGGGCAGCAGCGCGTCGAGCACGTCGCCCACCTCGGGCTCGAACTCGTAGAGCGGCAGCACCTCTTTGTCGCCAGGCTCCTCGACGCCCTCGACGACCTCGAGGGGCAGCAGGCGCACGACCTCGGGGGTCTGCACGAGCATGCTCACGAAGCGGTTGTAGACGATGTGGATCTCGTCGACGCCGCCCTCGCTCGCGGGCGTGAGGAACTTCTCGACGACGGCCTCGCCGATCTCGCGCGCGGTCTCGACCTCGGGCGAGTCGGTGCCGCCGGTCCAGATGCGCTCGGCGTCGCGCTTGCGGAAGGCGAAGTAGCCCGCCGCCTTGCGGCCCACGAGGTAGTAGACGACGTCCTTGCCTTCCGCCTGGAGGCGGGCGGCGAGCTCACCCGACTCGCGGAGCACGTTCGAGTTGAACGCGCCCGCGAGACCGCGATCGCTCGAGAAGATGACGATCGCGGCGCGCTCGATCTTCTCGGGCTCGGTGGTGAGCACGTGGTCGACGTTGGAGTAGGTCGCGACGGCGGAGACCGCGCGCGTCACGGCGCGGGAGTACGGCCCGGAGGCTGCCACCCGCTGCTGCGCCTTCTGGATGCGCGAGGCGGAGATGAGCTCCATGGCCCTCGTGATCTTCTTGGTCGTCTGGGCAGACTTGATCTTCTGCCGGTAGACCCGAAGTTGAGCTCCCATGTCAGCGCTTGCCCTTGACGATCTTCTCCTGGTTGATGTCCTCGGCCTCGATCTGCTCGAACTTCTCGGAGCCGGGGCCGCTGAGCGACTTGCCGTCACCGGTCTGGAACTCGAGCTTGAACTTCTCGACCGCGGCGTCGAGCGCCTGGGTCGTGTCGTCGTCGAGGACGTTGGTCTCGCGCAGGGTGTCGAGCACCTTGGTGTTGCGGGCGAGGTAGTCGTGCAGCTCCGACTCGAAGCGCAGCACATCCTCGACCGGCACCTCGTCGAGCTTGCCGTTCGTGCCGGCCCAGATCGAGACGACCTGCTTCTCGACGGGGAACGGCGAGTACTGCGGCTGGCGCAGGAGCTCGGTGAGGCGAGCACCGCGGGCCAGCTGGCGGCGCGATGCGGCGTCGAGGTCGCTCGCGAACATCGCGAAGGCCTCGAGCGAGCGGTACTGGGCGAGCTCGAGCTTGAGCGTTCCCGAGACCTTCTTGATCGACTTGACCTGGGCGTCACCACCGACGCGCGAGACCGAGATGCCGACGTCGACAGCGGGGCGCTGGTTGGCGTTGAACAGGTCGGACTGCAGGAAGATCTGGCCGTCGGTGATCGAGATCACGTTGGTCGGGATGTACGCCGAGACGTCGTTGGCCTTGGTCTCGATGATGGGCAGACCCGTCATCGAGCCGGCGCCCAGCTCGTCGGAGAGCTTGGCGCAGCGCTCCAGGAGGCGGGAGTGCAGGTAGAACACGTCGCCGGGGTAGGCCTCGCGTCCCGGCGGGCGGCGCAGCAGCAGCGACACGGCGCGGTAGGCCTCGGCCTGCTTCGACAGGTCGTCGAAGATGATGAGGACGTGCTTGCCGTCGTACATCCAGTGCTGGCCGATGGCCGAGCCGGTGTAGGGGGCGAGGTACTTGAAGCCGGCCGGGTCGGACGCCGGAGCCGCCACGATCGTGGTGTACTCCATGGCGCCCGCATCCTCGAGCGCGCCCTTCACGGCCGCGATCGTGGAGCCCTTCTGGCCGATGGCGACGTAGATGCAGCGCACCTGCTTGGTGGTGTCGCCCGACTCCCAGTTGGCCTTCTGGTTGATGATCGTGTCGATCGCGATGGCCGTCTTGCCGGTCTGGCGGTCGCCGATGATGAGCTGGCGCTGGCCGCGGCCGATCGGGATCATGGCGTCGATGGCCTTGATGCCGGTCTGCATGGGCTCGTGGACGCTCTTGCGCTGCATGACGCCGGGGGCCTGGAGCTCGAGGGCGCGGCGCGTCTCGGACTTGATCTCGCCGAGGCCGTCGATGGGGGCGCCGAGCGGGTCGACGACGCGGCCGAGGAAGGCGTCGCCCACGGGCACGGAGAGCACGTCGCCCGTGCGGGTGACCTCCTGGCCCTCCACGATGCCGGTGAACTCGCCCAGCACGATGGCGCCGATCTCGTCCTCGTCGAGGTTGAGCGCGAGGCCCGCGGTGCCGTCGCCGAAGCGCAGCAGCTCGTTGGCCATGACGCCCGGGAGGCCCTCGATGTGGGCGATGCCGTCGGACGCGTCGACGACCGTGCCGACCTCGGTCTTCGAGGCCTTGCCGGGTTCGTACGCCTTGACGAAGTCCTTGAGCGCGTCGCGGATCTCGTCGGGGCTGATGGTGAGGTCTGCCATTGTCTGTTCCTATTCCGTGGAATTCGTCAGCGCGCTACGAGGCGAGCTGGAGCCTGAGGTCGGTGATGCGGGTCGCGACACTGCCGTCGATGACGTCGTCGCCGACCTGCACGCGCACGCCGCCGATGAGGGCGGGGTCGACGCGCAGGTGCAGCTGCAGCTCGCGGCCGTAGTTCTTCGAGAGGGCGTCGCCGAGGCGCTTGGCCTGCGCGGCGCTCAGCGGGGCCGCGGTCGTGACCGTCGCGATGGTGAGGCCCGCCTGGTCGGCGACGATGGATGCCGCGCCGCGCAGCAGCCCGCCGATGCGGCGGCCACGGGGCTGCTGCACGAGGTGGTCCACGATGGCGAGCGTCTGCGCGCTCGCCTTCTTGGTGAGGAGGGCGGTGACGAGCGCCGACTTGGCCTCGGCGGAGCCGAGCTTGCTGCTCACGGCGAGCTCGAGCTCGGCGTCGGACGACACGGCGTCGCCGAAGGCGAACAGCTCGGTCTCGATCGACGTGCCCTTGGCCGCCGAACCCGCGACCGCGCGGATGCCGATCTCCTCGATGCCCGCGAGCAGGTCGTCGTGCGTCGACCAGCGCGCCGCGACGAGCACGGAGAGCAGGTCGCGCGCGGCGGGGCCCGCCGAGGCGAAGACCTTGGCGATGACCGCGGTCTTAGCCTCGGGGTCGGCCGAGGGGTCGGCGAGAGCCGAACGCAGTGCCGGGGAGCCGCCGATGACGTGCGCGGCTGAGAACAGCTGCGTGCCGATCGTCAGACCGTCCTTGCCACCCTGCTTCGCGAGTGCCTCGCGCGCAGTGGCGAGCGCCTGGCTCGTTGCCGATCCCATTACTTCTTCGCCTTCGCCTTCTCGTCTGACTCGAGGTCGGCGAGGAACTTGTCGACGAGGGCGGACGCCTTCTTGTCGTCGGACAGGCTCTGGCCGATCACGCCGGCGGCGAGGTCGATCGCGAGCGAGCCGACCTCGGAGCGCAGCGACACGAGGGCGGACTGGCGCTCTGCCTCGATGGTCGCCTGGGCGTTCGCGGTGATGCGGGCGGCCTCGACGGCAGCCTGCTCCTTGAGCTCGTTGCCGATCGCGACGGCGTCGGCGCGGGCCTGGTCGCGGATCTTCGCGGCCTCGGCACGGCCCTCGGCGAGCTGCGACTTGTACTGCTCGAGAGCAGCCGCGGCCTCCGCCTGGGCGATCTCGGCCTTCTTGATGCCGCCCTCGATCGCCTCGGCGCGCTCGTCGAGCGTCTTCTTGATCGCGGGAAGGAACTTCCAGAAGAAGAACGCGAGGATGATCGCGAAGCAGACCGCCGACCAGATGATGTCGTACGACGCCGGCAGCAGAGGGTTGATGACCTCTGTCGTGCCTTCCGGGTCAGCGGCGAGGAGGGTGCTGAGCATCCCTGACTCCTTTATCGATAGGGGCGAGTCTTTAGGAGGGGAACGGGATGAACGCGACGGCGATCGCGATGAAGGCGAGCGCCTCCGTGAACGCGATGCCGAGGAACATGAGGCCCGTGAGGCGACCCTGCAGCTCGGGCTGGCGGGCGACCGACTCGACGGTCTTGCCGACGACGATGCCTACACCGATGGCGGGGCCGATGGTCGCGATGCCGAAGGCGATCGGGGCGATGTGGCCGGTGAGCTCGGCGACGTTGGTGATGGGGTCCACGAGGGATTTCCTTCCGTGATGTCTGAACTGGCGGCGGTTGCCGGGTTCGAGGTGTTGGTGACTAGTGCTCGTCCACCAGCGCGAGCTGGATGTACGCGGCCGTGAGGAATGCAAAGACGTAGGCCTGCAGCACGGCGACGAGGATCTCGAAGACCGTGAAGATGAAGCCGAACGCGAGCGTTCCGATGCTCAGGAGGTTGAAGCCGCCGAAGGGGTTCAACGAGAGGAAGAACGCGGTCGCCGAGAAGCACAGCACGAGGAGCATGTGCCCGGCGATCATGTTCATGAGGAGTCGCAGGGTGAGCGTGACCGGGCGCAGCACGAAGGTCGAGACGAGCTCGATCGGCGTCACGATCAGGTAGAGGGGCTTCGGGACGCCCGAGGGGAAGAGCGACGACTTGAAGAAGCCGGCGCCGTGCCGCTTGATGCCCGCGTAGATGAAGGTCACGTACGAGACGACCGCGAGCACGAGCGGGAAGCCGATGACCGACGTTCCCGCGAGGTTGAGGCCCGGGATGATGCCGGCGATGTTCAGGAAGAGCACGCCGAAGAAGATCGCGGAGAGGAGCGGCAGGAACCGCTGGCCGTCTTTCACGCCCAGGTTGCCCTCGGCGATGTTGCTGCGCACGAAGCCCGTGGCGAACTCGATGATCGACTGGCCGCGGCCCGGGATGAGCTTCATGCGGCGCGTGCCCAGCCAGAACAGGAGGATGAGCAGGGCCGTCATCAGGAAGCGGATGAGGATGACGCGGTTGATCTCGAAGGGCGTGCCCTCGAAGAACAGCACCGGCGGGAAGAACTCCTCGAGCGAAGGCCCGTGGAACCCTGTGTCATCACCGCTTCCGTTGTCGGTGAGGAGGGTTACGAGGGTGAGAGCGTGGTGTAGCAGCGCTATCTCCAGAATCGGGGCACGTAGTTGTGCGGCGATGAAAAGTTGGGGGGCGTTCTCAGTAACCCTATCAAACTTCTACGGGCCGTCGAATTCCTCTTTCTTAGGGGTGCTGCGCTCCGTCGTCACCGGGCAGCGCCACGTCGCCCACGTACGGCACGCGCGCCCGCACGTACGCTACGACGTCCACGACGAGGCTCCCGATGACCGCCACGAGGATCGAGACGAACATCACCATGGGCTGCACGAACGGCTGGTCGCGCAGCAGCACGAGGATGACGATGAAGACGACGAACTTGAGCAGCCACACCCCGAGCACGATGCCGAAGAAGAGCGTGCTCGACACCTCGTCCTTCGAGACCCGCGCCGCGAGCACGATGCTCAGGGCCGTGAAGCCCATGAAGAGGGCGGTGAGGCCCGCGCCGATGAGGCCGCTCACGAGGCCCGGCCCGCCGGCGACGAGGTAGCCGACCACGGAGCCGGCTATCGCGATGGCGACGGTGAGGATGCCGCCGTAGACGATGGCGCGCGCGAGGATCGTCGCAGTCTTCATGAGTGCTCCAGGGTCTCTTCTTCGGATGCGGCGTCGAGCCCGTCGAAGCGGGCGACGTCGGCGGGGGTCTCGGTGCCGGACTGGGCGACGGCCTCGAGGGCCTTGCGCCTGCTGAGCGGCGAGAGGGTGATGATCGTGAGGATGACGAGCCCCGCCGCGATGAGCAGGGTCGCCATGTACCACGGCATGAACATGTAGGCGAGGCATCCCAGGGAGACCACGAGGGTCCAGCCGTAGAAGATGAGCACGGCGTGCAGGTGCGAGTGGCCCATGTCGAGCAGGCGGTGGTGCAGGTGCTTGCGGTCGGCGGTGAAGGGCGACTTGCCCGCCCGCAGCCGGCGCGTGACCGCGAGGCCGAAGTCGAGCAGGGGCACGACGAGCACGGCGAACGGCAGCAGGATGGGGATGAACCCGGGCACGAGCGACGCCGTGAACTGGTCGGGCCGCGTGACGAAGTCCGACGTGACCTGGCCCGTGACGAGGATGGCGGACGCCGCCATGAGCAGGCCCGTGAGCAGCGCGCCCGCGTCGCCCATGAACAGCTTCGCGGGGTGGAAGTTGACGGGCAGGAACCCGATGCACGCGCCGATGAGCACGGCCGTCGTGAGCGAGGCGAGGTTGAAGTACTCCGTCTGGGCCTGCGCCTGCAGCAGGTAGGTGTAGACGAAGAACACGCCGTTCGCGATGAGGGCGACCCCTGCGACGAGCCCGTCGAGGCCGTCGATGAAGTTGATGGCGTTCATGACGAGCACGACCGCGAACACCGTGATGATGAGCGACACGTACGGCGAGACGATGGTCTGCCCGCCGATGGGCAGGGTCGAGACCTGGATGCCCTGCCACGCGATGAGGCCGGCGGCGATGATCTGGCCCGCGAGCTTGGTGAGCCAGTCGAGGTCCCAGATGTCGTCGGCCACGCCGATGAGCACGATGATGAGCGCGGCGCCCGCGAGGCCGAGCACCTTGCCGGGCTCGCTGAAGACGATCGCGAAGTCGGGCAGCAGCGATGCGACCCCGAAGGCGACGGCCATGCCGAGGAACATGGCCACTCCACCGAGGCGCGGGGTGGGGCGCGTGTGCACGTCGCGCTCGCGGATCTTCGGGTAGAGCCGGTAGCGCGAGCTCAGCTTCCACGTGACGACCGCGAGCCCGAAGGTCACCCCCGCCGAGATCGCCGTGACGAGGAGGTAGACGACTATGCGCACTTGTCCGCCCCCACGAGGTCGCGGATCTGGTCGGCGGTGATGACGCCGTCCCTGACGATCCGCAGCTTGCCCTCGGGAGCGAGCAGTCCCGTCGCGTCGACGATCGTGGAGGCGAGCGTGCCGCCGGGGCCGTCGTCGAGGTAGAGGGCGACGCTGTCGCCGAGCATCCTCTCGGCCTCCTGGGCGGTCGTGGCCGCGGGCTGGCCCGTGAGGTTGGCGCTCGAGACGGCCAGCGGCCCGGTCTCCGAGAGCAGCTCGAGGGCGATGCGGCTCGACGGCATGCGCAGGGCGACGGTGCCGCGCGTCTCCCCCAGGTCCCACTGCAACGACGAGCGCGCGGGCAGGATGACCGTGAGGCCGCCCGGCCAGAACGCCGCGACGAGCTGCCGCACCTCGTCGGGGACGACCTCGGCGAGCGCGTCGAGGGTGGGGATGCCGGGGATGAGCACGGGCGGCGGCGACTGGCGCGTGCGCCCCTTCGCGTCGATGAGCTTCTGCACGGCCTCCGGCGAGAACGCGTCCGCCGCGACGCCGTACACGGTGTCGGTCGGGATGACGACGAGGTCGCCGCGGCCGATGGCGGTGCGCGCGAGCCGCATGCCGGTGAGGAGCTCGGCGTCGACCGAGCAGTCGTAGATGGGGGCCATGTCCCGTTCATCGTACCCGTCGGAACAGTGCGAGGATTGAGTACCGGTGGACCTCTACTTCTTCGACCTCGACAAGACGCTCTACGCGTACGACTTCCGGTATCGCCTGCCCGAGCTCGCGCGGCTGAGCGGCGGATCGCAGTACCAGCTCGCCAAGACGTGGTGGGCCGCGGGATGTGAGGCTCGCGCCGAGGCGGGCGAGTGGCCCAGCGCCGACGAGTACCTCGACGCGTTCGCCGCCACGACCGGCACCCGCCGTCTGAGCCTCGAGGAGTGGGCGTCCGCCCGCCGCCTCGCCATGACGCGCATCCCCGGCAGCATCGACGCCCTGCGCCGCGCCGCCGAGCTCGGCACCGTGTCGCTCCTGTCGAACAACCCCGCGGCGACGGCCGCCGCCCTGCCGCTCATCGCCCCCGACGTGGCGGAGATCCTCGGGCCGAACCGCCTCTTCAGCTACGAGCTCGGCGCCCGCAAGCCCGGCGAGGAGGTCTACCGCCGCGCGCTCGCGCACTACGGCGCCGACGCGGCCGACTGCTTCTTCGCCGACGACTCCGCCGCGAACGTGGCCGGGGCCCGGGCCGTGGGCATCACGGCGCACCAGCTCACCTCGCACGACGGGGTGTTCGACACGGATGCGCTGCTCGCGGCCATCGAGGGCTTCGCCGGGAGGCATCCATGACCCTGCTGTTCATCTTCGACATGGACGACGTGCTCTACGAGTACGACTGGCGCGTGCGCATGGCCGGCATGACCGACCTCACGGGCCTCTCGCTCGACGAGCTGCGCCGCCGGTGGTGGAACGACCGCGGCGAGTGGGCGGCCGAGGCCGGCGCGTACCGCACGGGCGAGGAGTACCTCGCGGCGTTCCAGGCGGCGATCGGGCAGACCGTGGCCGAGGACGACTGGGTGCGCGTGCGCGGCGAGGCCATGACCGCGTGGCCGAAGTCGCTCGCGGCGGTGCGCCGCGCTTCCGAGCTCGGGCGCGTCACCCTGCTCACCAACAACGGCGCGCTCGTGGGCGAGCACCTCGCGACCCTCGCGCCCGAGCTCGTGCCGCTCTTCGGCGGCGAGCACCTCTTCACGTCGAGCCACTACGGCGCCCGCAAGCCCGACCCCGTGGTCTTCGAGCGCGTGCTCGAGGCGTACGGCACCGCGGCCGAGGACGCCTTCTTCGCGGACGACATGCGCGTCAACGTCGAGGGCGCCGAGAGCGTCGGCATCACGGCCTACCGCTTCGGCACGCCCGAGGGGCTGCTCGCCGCGATCGAGACGTTCGCGGCCTCCCGCGCCTGAGCCGCCGCGCTAGCGGCGCTCGACCGAGCCTGAGCCCGAGATGTCCTGCGTGACCTCGGGGCGGCCGACATACTCGACGGAGCCCGCGCCGGAGATCGACACCTCGAGGGTCGACGAGGCGGCGACGACGAGGTCGCCCGATCCGTCGAGGTCGATGGTCACGCGCTTCGCGTCGAGGTCGTCGGACCGCACGTCGGCGGAGCCGTCGATCGAGAGCGCGAAGTCGTCCGTGCGCCCGTCGAGGCGCACGTCGGCCGAGCCGCTGATGTCGATGCTCAGGGTCGTGGTGTCGATGTCGGAGATGACGAGGTCGCCCGAGCCGTTCACATCGATGTCGAGGGAGTCGCCGGGCACGTCCGAGCGCACGTCGCCCGACCCGTTGATCTCGAGGCCCTCGAGGCTCGGCAGGGTGAGTTCGTAGCTGATGCGGCCGAGCAGGATGCCCGGGGTGCCGGGCGTCACGCCGAGCACGAGCGTGCCGCCCGTGACCGTCGACGTGAGGCGGTCGAGCACGGCCTGCGGCGCGTGGATGACGAGCGACGGCTCGCCCTCGCTGATCGTGAGCTCGCCCGACGTGTCGAGCTCGACCATCGTCGCGACGTCGATGTCGCGCTCCTCGGAGACGACCGGTCCGCGCGGGGCGAACGCGCACCCGGAGAGCGCGACGACGGTGAGGGCGGGCAGGGCGATGACGGGGAGCAGGCGCATGGCTCCAGCGTAGGAACGCGGCGCGAGCGGCACCCGGGGGCAGACCCCCGGAATCGTCAGGGGGCCAGCGCCGTCGTGGCCCGGTCCCGGCCGAGCAGGTCGCGGTGGTGGGCGACGGCCGTCCAGCCGTCGGCGCGCAGCAGGTCGCCGATCGCGGCGGCCTGCAGCTCGCCGTGCTCGAGCACGAGCATCCCGCCGCGCCGCAGCAGGGCGAGCGCGCGTCGTGACACGGTCCGCACGACGTCGAGGCCGTCCTCTCCCCCGTACAGCGCGAGCTCGGGGTCGAACAGGCGCACCTCGGGGTCGCGCGGGATCGCGCCGACCGGGATGTACGGCGGGTTCGAGATGACCACGTCGACGGTGCCGTCGAGCTCGGGCAGGGCGTCGGCGAGGTCGGCGTGCACGGCTGTCGCGTTGGCGGAGCCGACGGCGTCGAAGTTGCGCCGCGTCCAGGGGAAGGCGAGCGGCGAGACCTCGACGCCCCACACGCGCGCGTGCGGCACCTCGGTGGCCATGGCGAGCGCGATGGCGCCGCTGCCCGTGCCGAGGTCGACCCCGATCGGCCGGGGCGACGCGGTCGCGGCCAGGGCGTCGATGGCGTACTGCACGACGGTCTCGGTCTCGGGCCGCGGCACGAACACGCCGGGCCCGACGGCGAGCTCGAGCCTGCGGAAGTGCGCCACCCCCGTGATGTGCTGCAGCGGCTCGCGCGCCGCGCGGCGCCGCACGAGCTCCTCGACCGCCGAGGCGGTGGCGTCGTCGACGTCGGCACCGGTGACGGCCTTCGCCTGCACCCCGCCCCGGCTGAGGCCGAGCGCGTGGCCGAGCAGGAGCTCGGCATCCACGCGCCCGTTGTGGATGCCCGCCGCCTCGAGCGCCGCTGCCGACGCGTCGAGGAGCTCGGCTACCGTCACGCCTCGGTGCCGAGGGCCTCGAGGCGCGACTCCTCGTCCGCGAGGATCGCGGACTGGATGACGGGCTCGAGCGCGCCGTTCATGACGGCGTCGAGGTTGTAGGCCTTGTAGCCCGTGCGGTGGTCGGCGATGCGGTTCTCGGGGAAGTTGTACGTGCGGATGCGCTCGGAGCGGTCCATGGTGCGGATCTGCCCCTTGCGGAACTCCGCGGCCTCGGCGTCCGCCTCCTCCTGGTAGCGGGCGAGGATGCGCGCGCGCAGCACGCGCATGCCGGCCTCGCGGTTCTGCAGCTGCGACTTCTCGTTCTGCATGGCCACGACGATGCCCGTGGGGATGTGCGTGATGCGCACGGCGGAGTCGGTCGTGTTGACCGACTGGCCGCCGGGGCCGCTCGAGCGGTACACGTCGATCTTGAGGTCGTTCTGGTTGATCTCGACCTCTTCGGGCTCGTCGACCTCGGGGAAGACGAGCACGCCCGCGGCGGACGTGTGGATGCGGCCCTGCGACTCGGTCGCCGGGACGCGCTGCACGCGGTGCACGCCGCCCTCGTACTTGAGGTGCGCCCACACGCCGTCCGCGGGGTCGGACGAGGAGCCCTTGAACGCGACCTGCACGTCCTTGATGCCGCCGAGGTCGCTCGAGGTCTGCTCGATGATCTCGGTCTTCCACTTCTTCGACTCCGCGTAGTGCAGGTACATGCGCAGGAGGTCGCCCGCGAACAGCGCGGACTCCGCGCCGCCCTCGCCCATCTTGATCTCCATGATCACGTCGCGCGCATCGTTGGGGTCGCGCGGGATCAGCAGGCGCCGCAGCTTCTCCTCGGCGAGCTCGAGCTGCTCCGTGAGGCCGGGGAGCTCCGCCGCGAACGACGCGTCCTCCGCCGCCATCTCGGTCGCCGCCTCGATGTCGTCGGTGAGCGTGCGCCACTCGTGGTACGCCGCGACGATGCGCGCGAGCTCCGCGTAGCGCCGGTTCACCTTCTTCGAGCGGGCCGGATCAGAGTGGAGGTCCGGGTCCGAGAGCTGGACCTGGAGCTCGTCATGTTCGGCCAGCAGCGACTGCACTGACTCGAACACGATCAGTCCTTGGCGCCGGGCAGCGACTTCTGCACCTGCATGAGGAACTCGACGTTCGTCGAGGTCTCCTTGAGGCGCCCCAGCACGGTCTCGAGGGCCTGCTGCTGGTCGAGGCCGGCGAGCGCGCGGCGCAGGCCCCACGTGACCTTGACCTCGTCGGCGCCCATGAGCATCTCCTCGCGGCGGGTGCCGGAGGCGTTGACGTCGACGGCGGGGAAGATGCGCTTGTCGGCGAGCTGGCGCGAGAGGCGCAGCTCCATGTTGCCGGTGCCCTTGAACTCCTCGAAGATCACCTCGTCCATCTTCGAGCCCGTCTCGACGAGGGCCGTGGCGATGATGGTGAGCGAGCCGCCCTCCTCGATGTTGCGCGCGGCGCCGAAGAAGCGCTTGGGCGGGTAGAGCGCCGACGAGTCGACGCCGCCCGACAGCACGCGGCCCGAGGCGGGCGCGGAGAGGTTGTAGGCGCGGCCGAGGCGCGTGATCGAGTCGAGCAGCACGACGACGTCGTGGCCCAGCTCGACGAGGCGCTTGGCGCGCTCGATGGCGAGCTCGGCGACCGTCGTGTGGTCCTCGGCGGGGCGGTCGAACGTCGAGGCGATGACCTCGCCCTTGACCGTGCGCTGCATGTCGGTGACCTCTTCGGGGCGCTCGTCGACGAGCACGACCATGAGGTGGACCTCGGGGTTGTTCTTCGAGATCGCGTTGGCGATCGCCTGCAGCACGAGCGTCTTGCCCGCCTTGGGCGGCGAGACGATGAGGCCGCGCTGGCCCTTGCCGATGGGCGACACGAGGTCGATGATGCGGGTCGAGAGCTTGGTCGACTCCGTCTCGAGGCGCAGGCGCTCCTGCGGGTAGAGCGGGGTGAGCTTGCCGAACTCGACGCGGTTCGCGGCCTCGTCGACGCCGAGCCCGTTGATCGAGTCGATGCGCACGATGGCGTTGTACTTCTGGCGGCCCTGCTGGTTGTCACCCTCGCGCGGCTGGCGGATCGCGCCGACGACGGCGTCGCCCTTGCGCAGGTTGTACTTCTTGACCTGGCCGAGCGAGACGTACACGTCGTTGTTGCCGGGCAGGTAGCCCGACGTGCGCACGAACGCGTAGTTGTCGAGCACGTCGAGGATGCCCGCCACCGGGATGAGCACGTCGTCCTCGGTGATCTCGGGCTCGAAGTCGTCCCCGAGGGCGCCGCGGCCGCGCTTGCGGTCGCGGAAGCGGTTGCGGCCGGAGCGCTCGCCGTCCTGCTCGCCCTGGTCCGCACGCTGCTGCTGGCCGTTGCGGTTGTTCTGCTGGCCGCCGTTGTTCTGCTGGCCGTTCTGCTGCTGGTTGTTGTTCTGCTGCTGGCCGTTGCCGCCGCCGTTGCGGTTGCGGTTGCGGTTGCGCGACGAGCGGGTCGAGCCGCCCTCCTCGCCCTGCTCGGCATCCTCGCCGGCGCGGGCCTCTGGCGCATCCTCGCCGACGGCGACGTCGGCGGGGGTCGGGTCCTCGAGGCCGGACTCGGCCTGCGCGGCGTGCGAGCGTGCGGAGCGCGGGGCGCGCTTCTCGGCCGGGGCCTCCTCGACGGGGGCCGCGGCGGCGGGCGCCTCGACCGGCTCGGCGGCCGGCTCGGCAACCGGCTCGACGACGGGGGCGCCGGCGCCCACGCTCGCGGCGGCGATCGCCTCGGTGTCGGCGCTCGTCACGCGGCGCGACGCGCGCTTGCGCACCGCGACGGGCTCCTGCGGGGCCGCCTCCTCGGCGGGAACCTGCACGCCGTCGACGGGCTCGGTGGTGTTGTCCTGGTTCTCGTTGATCGCGTCCACGAGGTCTCCTTTGCGAAGTTTCGATGCGCCGCTGATGCCCAGCGAGCTGGCGAGAGCCTGGAGCTCCGCGAGCTTGAGGGCGCTCAGATCGGCGCGGGTGTTGACGTCAGTCACTACTTGGGGTCCTTTCCCCTGACCGACCGATTCCCGCGTAGGCGGGTACGGTTCGGCGGAGAGCTGCCCCCGGGCCTGCATGCGCGGATGCGCAGCGATGATGCCGGAGGGTTGAGATGCGGCCGGGAGGCTACGAGCGGGTCGGAGCTTCTACCTGGTGCGTCATCACTGTAGCACCTTTGAAGTCCACGGCCAGCAGGAGCGACTGCCACGTGCCGCGCGCGTTGGCGGCCACGAGCTCCGCGGCGACGAGCCGCTGGGCGGGGTCGTCGGCGAGCACGAGGATGGACGGGCCCGCCCCCGAGACGACCGCGGCGAGGCCGTGGTCGCGCAGGGTGTGCACGAGGGCGCTCGTCTCGGGCATGGCGCTCGCGCGGTAGTCCTGGTGCAGCTTGTCCTCGGTCGCCTGCAGCAGCAGCTCGGGGCTCTGCGTGAGCGCGGCGATGAGCAGCGCGGAGCGCGACACGTTGAAGACGGCGTCGGCGTAGGGCACCGACGCGGGCTGGAGGCTGCGTGCGAGCGCCGTCGAGACGCTGTGGTCGGGCACGCACACGAGCGGGGAGACGCCGCGGTGCACGATGAGCTTCTTCGCGCGTGGGCCCTGCGGGGTCGTCCACGCGATGGTGAGGCCGCCGAAGAGGGCGGGCGCCACGTTGTCGGGGTGCCCTTCGAGCTCCGTCGCGATGACGAGCATCCTGTCGAGGTCGAGCTCGACGACGCCCTCGAGGAGGCCCTTCGCGGCCATGACGCCCGAGACGATCGCGGCGGCCGACGAGCCGAGCCCGCTGCCGTGCGCGATGACGTTGGTGGCGTCGAGGCGCAGGCCGGGCATGGGCTGGCCGACGCTGTCGAACGTGTACCGGATGGCGCGCGCGACGAGGTTGGTGCCGTCGGTGGGCACCTCGCCCCTGCCCACGCCCGTGACCTCGACGTGCACGCCGTCGCCCTCGACGACGGTGACCCGCAGCTCGTCGTAGAGCGCGAGCGCGAGCCCGAGCGTGTCGAAGCCCGGCCCGAGGTTCGCCGACGTGGCCGGAACCCTGACCGTGGCCGCGAGACCGACGGGAAGGGTCATGCTAGGCCTCAACCGCGGTGCCCAGCCCGAGCACGCCCGCGATCTCGCCGATGTCGGTGGAGACGACGGTCGGCTTGACGTCGGAGCCGTCCGCGGCGCGGAGCGCCCACTGCGGGTCTTTGAGGCCGTGCCCCGTGACCGTGAGCACGACCGTGGCGCCCTTGGGGATCTCTCCGGCCTCCGCGCGCTCGAGCAGGCCGGCGACGCTGATGGCCGAGGCGGGCTCGACGAACACGCCGACCTCCGAGGAGAGGATGCGGTGCGCCTCGAGGATCTTCTCGTCGCTGATCGCGCCGAAGTAGCCGTTGCTGTGCTCGCGCGCGGCGATCGCGAGCTCCCACGACGCGGGGTTGCCGATGCGGATGGCGCTCGCGATCGTGTCGGGGTCCTTCACGACGTGGCCCACGACGATGGGCGCGCTGCCCGCGGCCTGGAAGCCGAACATCCGGGGCATCTTCGTGGTGATGCCGCGCTCGAGCTCCTCGTTGTAGCCGCGGTGGTATGCGGTGTAGTTGCCGGCGTTGCCGACGGGGATGAAGTGGAAGTCCGGTGCGTCCTCGAGCACCTCGACGACCTCGAAGGCCGCGGTCTTCTGGCCCTCGATGCGGTCGTTGTTCACCGAGTTGACGAGGTGCACGGGGTAGTTGGCGGCGAGGTCGCGCGCGATGTCGAGGCAGTCGTCGAAGTTGCCCTGCACCTGCAGCAGCTCGGCGCCGTGCGCGATGGCCTGGGCGAGCTTGCCCATGGCGATCTTGCCCTCCGGCACGAGCACCGCGGCCGTGATGCCCGCGTGCGTCGCGTAGGCGGCGGCCGAGGCCGACGTGTTGCCGGTCGAGGCGCAGATGATGGCCTTCGCGCCGTGCTCGACGGCCTTCGAGACGGCCATGGTCATGCCGCGGTCCTTGAACGAGCCCGTGGGGTTCATGCCCTCGAACTTGACCCACACGCGCGCGCCCGTACGGCGCGACAGGGCGTCGGCGGGGATGAGCGGGGTGCCGCCCTCCCCCAGGGTGACGATCGGCGTCGCCTCCGAGATGTCGAGACGGTCGGCATACTCGCGGAGGACTCCGCGCCATTGGTGGGCCACTTGGTTACAGTCCTTCGACTCGCAGAACGGATACGACAGCACTCACGACGGGCGTGGTGGCCAGGGCCTCGACGGTGGCGGCGAGGGCGGACTCGGATGCCTCGTGCGTGATGATCACAAGGGTAGCGGCAGCGTCGTCGCGCACGGTCTGCGAGACGCCCTCGACGGAGACGCCGCGGTCGCTGAACAGGGTCGCGATCGCCGCGAGCACCCCGGGCTCGTCGAGCACGGTGAGCGTGATCTGGTAGCGCGTGGTGACGCTCGCCATGGGCAGCACGGGAAGGTTGGCGTGGGTGGACTCCGCGACGCCCGGGCCGCCGGCGACATGGCGGCGGGCGGCCGAGACGACGTCGCCCAGCACCGCCGAAGCGGTCTGGATGCCGCCCGCCCCCGCTCCGTAGAACATGAGGCTGCCCGCGGCCTCCGCCTCGACGAACACGGCGTTGTTGGCGCCGTGCACCGCCGCGAGCGGGTGGCTGAGCGGCACGAGCGCGGGGTGCACGCGCGCGCTCACGCCCTCGACCCCGTCGGCATCCGTGATGCGCTCGCAGATCGCGAGGAGCTTGACGACGTAGCCGGCCTTGCGCGCCGCGAGCACCTGCTCGTGCGTGACCGTGGTCATGCCCTCGCGGTGCACGGCGTCGAGCGGCACCGTGGTGTGGAACGCGAGGCTCGCGAGGATCGCGGCCTTCTGCGCGGCGTCGAAGCCCTCGACGTCCGCCGTGGGGTCGGCCTCGGCGTAGCCCAGGCGCGTCGCCTCGGCGAGCGCGCCCTCGAGGGTGTCGCCCTCGGTGTCCATGCGGTCGAGGATGAAGTTCGTGGTGCCGTTGACGATGCCGAGGATGCGGCTCACGCGGTCGCCCGCGAGGCTGTCGCGCAGCGGGCGGATGATCGGGATCGCCCCGCCGACCGCGGCCTCGTAGTAGAGCTGGGCGCCGACCTGCTCGGCGGCCTCGAAGAGCTCGGGGCCGTGGTTCGCGAGCACCGCCTTGTTGGCGGTGATGACGTCCGCGCCCGAGTGCAGCGCCTGCAGGATGTACGTGCGCGCGGGCTCGATGCCGCCGATGAGCTCGACGACGATGTCGGCGCCGAGGATGAGCGACTCGGCGTCGGTCGTGAAGAGCTCCTTTGGCAGGGCGGTGTCGCGCTGCGCGTCGAGGTTGCGCACGGCGATGCCCACGACCTCGAGCCCGGCACCCGCGCGCTGGGCGAGCTCCGCGCCCTGCTCGAGGAGCAGGTGCGCGACCTGCGAGCCGACGCTGCCGCCGCCCAGGATCGCGACGCGGAGGTTGCGGTACTCGATCATCGTGTGACTCCCATGTCGCGGCTCAGCAGGTCTTCCTCTGTCTCGCCGCGCACGATGACGCGGGCCTCGCCGTCGAGGACTGCGACGACGGGCGGGCGGGCGAGGTAGTTGTAGTTGCTCGACATCGCCCAGCCGTACGCGCCCGTCGCGGGCACGCCCACGAGGTCGCCCGGCCGCACGTCGGAGGGCAGGTAGTCGGCGCGCACGACGATGTCGCCCGACTCGCAGTGCTTGCCCGCGATGCGCACGAGGGCGGGCTCGGCGTCGGACGCGCGGTTGGCGATGCGCACGGAGTAGTCGGCGCCGTAGAGGGACGGACGCACGTTGTCGCTCATGCCGCCGTCGACGCTCACGTACTTCCGGGTGGCGGCACCGTCGACCAGGACGTCCTTGATCGTGCCGACCGTGTAGAGCGTGGTCGTCGACGGGCCGATGATGGAACGCCCGGGCTCGATGGCGACGACCGGAACGGGGATGCCCAGCTCCGCGGCGCCGCCCGCCACGATGTCGGCGAAGCGCACGGCGATCTCGTCGATGGACAGCGGCTCGTCGACGCTCGTGTACGCGATGCCGAAGCCGCCGCCGAGGTTGAGCTCGGGGACCGGGCCGCCCTCGAGCAGCTCGGCGTGCAGGGCGAAGAGCCGGCGGGCCGCCTCCGCGAAGCCGTCGGACTCGAAGATCTGCGACCCGATGTGAGAGTGCAGGCCCAGGAACTGCAGCGAGGGGTGCGCGCGGATGAGCGCGACGTGGTCCGCGGCGTCGGCGAGCGGGATGCCGAACTTCTGGTCCTCGCGCGCGGTCGCCAGGTACTCGTGCGTGGAGGCGTGCACGCCGCTGTTGATGCGCAGGCGCACGGGCTGCACCCGGCCGTGGCGCTGCGCGGCGTCCGCGACGCGCTCGATCTCGATGCGGCTGTCGATGACGATCGCGCCCACGCCCACGCCCACGGCGCGGTCGATCTCGGCGAGCGACTTGTTGTTGCCGTGCAGTCCGAGCCGCGCCGCGTCGACCCCGGCGGCGAGCGCGACGGCGAGCTCTCCCCCGCTCGCGACGTCGATGTTGAGCCCCGCATCCGTCACCCACCTCGCGACCTCGGTGGAGAGGAACGCCTTGCCGGCGTAGTAGACCTTGGCCGCCGAGCCCACGCGGGCGAACTCGCGGTCGAACGAGGCGCGGATGCCCGCGGCGCGCGCCTTCACGTCGGCCTCGTCGACGACGTACACGGGCGTGCCGAACCGCTCGGCGAGCGCCGTGGCGCCCACGCCCGCGATCGTCAGCTCGCCCGACTCGGAGCGGGCCGCGTTGCGCGACCACACTGCGGCGGGAAGGCCGTTCGCGTCGTCGGGCACGGCGAGCCACGACGGGGCGAGCGGATTGGCTGACACGAGCACCAATCCTACGGGCCTAGCCGACGGCGGCCGGGCACGTCCCGAGCGTCGAGAGCGCGGGGTCGGAGAGGGCCGTGCCGTCGCCGTCGATGCCGATCACGAGGTCGGTGCCGACGATGTCCACCTTGTCGAGCGTGAGCGCCTGCGGCAGGAAGCCCGCGACGCAGAAGTCGCGCGAGTCGAGCAGATCGCCCGCGAGCGCGCTGAACTCGGGGCTCGCCCTCAGGTCGGCGACCGAGATCTCGTCCTTGCCCAGCAGGATGGTGACGGGGTCGAAGTTGATGCCGCCGTCCTTCGCCGTGGGGTTGAGGTCGACCGACACCGGGATGGTGAAGAAGAGCACCTTGAACTCCGTGCCGATGCGGATGAGCTCGTCCTCGATGCCGATCGACGTGAGGTCGACCCCCGTCATGAAGCCCTTGAGCTTCTCGACCTGGTCCTCGGACATCGTCACCTGGATGTCGAGCTTCTCGACGGGCTGCGCGCTGTCGAGGGGGACCTTGGCGGCGGTGATGGTCGCCGCACCCGAGATGTCGCCGAACGTGATGGTGTCGACATCCACGTTCACCTCGTCGATGGCGCCGCGCGCCGCCTGCAGGAGCACGGAGCCCGGGCCGAGGTCGACGTCGACCTTCGCCGCGGGGTCGAGCTTGAGCACCTCGACGATGCGCTCGCGCACGTAGCCCTCGGCGTAGGTCTTCGCGTACGCGTCGGCGACGAAGAACCCGACGACGAGCAGCACCACGAGGATGACGAGCGCGATGAGCACGCCGATCCAGCGGCGGCGCCTGCGCGGGGGCGGCAGCTGCTCGATGACGACGGTGTCCGCCGCGGTCGGCTCGATCGGCACCGTGGGCTGGATCGGCTCGGCCATTACATCCTCTCGGGTGCGCTCACTCCCAGGAGTCCGAGGCTGTTGCGGAGCACCTGGCCCACGGCGTCGTTGAGCCAGAGGCGCGTGCGGTGGAGGTCCGTGACATCCTCGTCGCCCAGCGGGGTGACGCGGCAGTTGTCGTACCACCGGTGATAGGCCCCGGCTAGCTCCTCAGCGTAGCGGGCGACGCGGTGGGGCTCGCGGAGCTCCGCGGCCTGACGCACCACACGCGGGAACTCGGCGAGGATGCCCAGCAGGATGCTCTCGGTCTCGTGCTCGAGCAGCGACGCGTCGAAGGCCGAGCGGTCGACGCCCGACGCCGCGGCGTTGCGCGCCACTGAGTTGGTGCGCGCGTGCGCGTACTGCACGTAGAAGACGGGGTTGTCGTTGGTCTTGCGGCCCCACAGGTCGAGGTCGATGTCGACCTGCGAGTCGATCGAGCTGCGCACGAGGGCGTAGCGGCCGGCGTCGACGCCCACGGCCTCGACGAGGTCCTCCAGCGTCACGACCGTGCCCGCGCGCTTCGACATGCGCACGGGCTCGCCGTCGCGCACGAGGTTCACGAGCTGGCCGATGAGGATCTCGAGGTTCACGTACGGCACGTCGCCGAACGCCTTCGTCATGGCCATGAGGCGCTTGACGTAGCCGTGGTGGTCGGCGCCCAGCATGATGAGGTTGCGCTCGAACCCGCGCTCCCTCTTGTTGAGGTAGTAGGCGAGGTCGCCCGAGATGTAGCCGGCCTCGCCGTCGCTCTTGATGACGACGCGGTCCTTGTCGTCGTCGTAGTCGGTCGACCTGAACCACGTCGCGCCGTCGGCCTCGTAGATCGCGCCCAGCTCGCGGAGCCGGTCGATCGCGTGCTCGACGGCCCCCGACTCGTGCAGCTCGTTCTCGTGGAAGTAGACGTCGAACACGACGCCGAACTCGTGGAGCGCCGCCTTGATGTCGCCGAACATGAGCTCGACGCCGTTCGCCCGGAACACCTCCTGCTGCTCGTCGCGCGGGAGCGCCGCGAGGTTGCCCGGGTACAGGTTGATGACGCGAGCCGCGATGTCGGCGATGTACGCGCCGCCGTAGCCGTCCTCCGGCGCGGGCTCGCCGAGGTAGCTCGCGAGCAGGCTGCGCGCGAACCTGTCGATCTGCGCGCCATGGTCGTTGAAGTAGTACTCGCGCGTGACGAGGCCGCCCTGCGACTGGAAGATGCGCGCGAGGCTGTCACCCACCGCGGCCCAGCGCACGCCGCCGATGTGGATGGGGCCCGTGGGGTTGGCCGACACGAACTCGAGGTTGATGCGCACGCCCGCGTACAGGTCGCCGTCGCCGTACGCGGCGCCCTGCTCGACGATCGTCTTGGCGAGCGCGCCCGCCGAGGCGGCGTCGAGGGTGATGTTGATGAACCCCGGGCCCGCGACATCCACCGAGGCCACGCCGTCGAGGGCGCGCACGCCCTCGGCGATCTCGTCGGCGAGCTCGCGCGGGTTCGCGCCGAGCGGCTTCGCGAGCTTCATGGCGATGTTCGACGCCCAGTCGCCGTGCTCGCGGTTGCGCGGGCGCTCCAGCACGAGGTCGTCGACGGTGAGGTCCACGGCTCCCCCGCGTCGCGCGACGATGCCCGTGACGACGGTGAGCATGGCGGCGGAGAGGTCTGCGGGATTCACGAGGCTCAAGCTTAGCCGCGCGTGCCGCGCGAGAATCCGGGACGACCCGACCGACAATGGGGGCATGTCCTCTCGTCGCGCCCTGCTCCTGGCCCCGCTGCTCCTGCTCGCGCTCGCGGGCTGCGTCCCCGGCGACCCGGGGGCGACGGCCGACCCGACGCTGCCGCCGCCTCCCAGCATCACGCCCAACCCCACGCCCACGATCACGGCGACGCCCGGCCCCGAGACCGAGCCTGTCACCCTAGGGTGCTCCGACCTGCTCACGCCCCAGGCTGTCTACGACTACAACCCCAACGTGAGCCTGCTGCCGAGCTTCTCCCCCGACGCCGCATCGCCCGCGGGCCGCGCCCTCGCACAGCAGGGCATCGCCTGCAGCCTCGTCAACCAGACGAGCGGGATGACCGTCGACTTCGGCGTCGTCGCGTACACGGCCGACGCCCTCGCCGCCAAGAAGGATGCCGTGGCCGCATCCTCGACAGCCGCCGCCGACTACGACGGCTACTTCGACGTGATCGACGGGGTCGGCACCGCGCAGGTCTTCTCCGGCTCGTACTACCTGACCGTCACCTCGGGCGAGTTCGGCTCGTCGGGCGACATCGCACCCCTCGTGGCGATGGCGGTCAGCACTCTCGGCTAGCCCAGCTGCACGAGCTCCTCGACGCGGTCGAGCGGCAGGGCGTCGACGACGGCGAGCACCCTCAGGTCGGTGAGCACGAGGTCGGCCCAGTGGTTGGTCAGGAAGGCGATGTCGGCGGCGTCGCGCCCCGTCGAGATGCGCACCATGCTCTCGCGCGGGGCCAGGCGCGTCGCATCCACCACCCACCAGGCGCCGTCGACGTAGGCCTCGGCGACCGCGTGGAAGTCCATGGGCGAGAGGCCCGGCGCGTAGACGGCGACCATGCGCGCGGGCACGTCGAGCGCGCGCAGGAGGGCGATGACGAGGTGCGCGTAGTCGCGGCACACGCCCCGGCGGGCGAGGAGCGTCTGCTCGGCCCCGTCGGTCGGCAGGCTCGAGCCCGGCACGTAGCGCAGGCGCTCCCACACCCACAGGGTGACGGCCGAGAGCAGGGCGTGGCCGGAGAGGCCCGCGAACTCGGAGCGCGCCGTGGGGGTGAGGCTGTCGGACTCGCAGTACCTGCTCGGCCGCAGGTAGGTGACGAGGTCGAGCTCGACGAGGGGCGCCGCCTCGGACCTGCCCGCGACCTCCGCGGCGTAGTCGACCACCATGCGCCCCGGCCCCGAGACGAACTGGTGCAGGCGCGTGCCGTGCTGGTCGGTGAGCTCGGTCGCCTGCTGCGGCTGCCCGTCGAGGATGAACGAGAGCGTCTCCGACGTGATGGCGGAGGCCTGCGCGACCGCGATGCTGAACACCATGTTGGTCGTGCCGCGGATATCGAGCTCGAGGTGGCTCGTCACGGTCCGCTGCATTCTCCGATACTGTCACGCCGCGCCCGCCTGCCCGTCATTTGCCCCGAACCGGGCCTACCGGAACCCGATAACCCCGGTTCGGGGCAAACGGCGGGCGGTGATGGGATGCACGCCAGCCGCTGGTAGCCTTGGTGACGCACTCCCGGGCCCCCATAGCTCAGGGGATAGAGCACCGCCCTCCGGAGGCGGGGGCGCAGGTTCGAATCCTGCTGGGGGCACCAGCACTCATCTGCGTCCGGCATCCCGGGCTACTCATCGATGGGGCTCGCGAACACCACAACCTCGTCGTGCTCGCTGTCGTAGACCATCTGGATGGCTGTCGGCCCCGGGAACGCGGACTTCAGCTCGCCGGGGAAGCCCGTGAGGTCCGACCTGAACTGGGTGTGCGCGGGGAAGCTGCCGACCGCGCACCCCCACAGCAGCTGGCCGGAGAATCCGTTGTCGTTCGACTGGGCGTCGCGCTCCGAGTAGGCGCCCATACAGGTCCCTCCCGACGCTGAGCCGAACATGTCACTCGCGAAGACGACGACGCGCACGCCGTGGAAAGCCTGGAAGGTGCGCGCGCCGGTCGAGCTCGAGGTGAAGAAGTCGAGGGTTGGGTACCCCGCGTCCGGCGAGAGTCGCGCAAGCTGCTCCGCGCCCGTCTGGAGCGGGTCCGGCTGCACGCGCTCGACGACGACGAGGGTTGTGGCAATGAGGCTCGCGACCGCCGCGAGCCCTGCGATCGCGAAGCACGTCGAGCGCCGCACGTGCGCGAGCCGCGCCGCGGCCCGCCCGAGCACGGACAGCACGGCCCGTGCGGCGACGCGGCCGCGGAGCTCGTGCTCGGGCTCCGGCTCCTTGTCGACCACGACCTCGGCGAACGGGAACGGGAACGCGACGTCCGGGCGCGCGGGCTCCTGCGCGACGGACGGCGGTTCCGGGCGGTCCCGCTGCTCGAGCGCCCGCAGCCGCTCGAGGGCCGCCACATCCTCGTGGATGTCGGCGCCCGGACCGTAGGCCCGCCGGCGGAGTGTCTCGAGCTCGTCGCGGTCGGCCATACCGGAGATTGTCTCATCCCCCACATCTGGTCGCCCGGCTGTTCCCTTGCTACCGTCGCAGCATGGATCACCCCGCCGCGATCCCGCCCGCCGACCCGGCGCTCGTGGACTCCCCCCTGCTGCAGCGCATCCGCGAGTCTGTGATCGGCGACGACCAGGTCACGCCCGGCCCGTTCGGCCCCCGGCGCGTCACCTACGCGGACTACACGGCGAGCGGCAGGTCGCTCGGGTTCATCGAGGCGTTCATCCGCGACGAGGTGCTCCCCCGCTACGCCAACACGCACACGGAGTCGAGCGGCACGGGCCTACAGACGACGCGCCTGCGCGAGGATGCCCGCGACACGATCCACTCCGCGGTGCACGGCGACGACGACTCCGTCGTGATCTTCGCGGGAAGCGGGTCGACCGCCGCCATCGACAAGCTCATCGGGATCATGGGGCTGCGCATCCCCGCCGACCTCGACCGGCGGTACGGCTTCGGTGCGAGCATCCCGCAGGAGGAGCGGCCCGTCGTGTTCCTCGGCCCGTTCGAGCACCACAGCAACGAGCTGCCGTGGCGCGAGTCGATAGCCGACGTCGTCGTCATCCACGAGAACGCCGACGGCCGCGTCGACCTCGACGACCTGCGCGCGCGGCTCGACGAGCACGCCGACCGCCGGCTCAAGATCGGCTCGTTCAGCGCCGCGAGCAACGTCACGGGAATCGTCGTCGACTCCGGGCTCATCACGCAGGTGCTGCACGAGCACGGCGCGCTGGCCTTCTGGGACTTCGCGGCCGCGGCGCCCTACGTCGACATCGACATGCGGCTCGGCTACGACGCCGTGTTCCTCTCGCCGCACAAGTTCATCGGCGGGCCCGGCACACCGGGCATCCTCGTCGCCCGCAAGCACCTGCTGTCGAACTCGGTGCCCGACATGGTGGGCGGCGGCACGGTCGCCTACGTCAACCCGCTCGAGCACCGCTACCTCACGCACCCCGCGCACCGCGAGGAGGCGGGGACCCCGGCGATCATCGAGTCGATCCGCGCCGGGCTCGTCTTCGGGCTCAAGGAGGCCGTCGGGGTGGACACGATCCATGCGCTCGAGCACGACTTCTTGCGGCGCGCGCTCGCGGCGTGGGGCGCGCACCCGGCCATCCAGGTGCTCGGCAACCCGCTCGCCGAGCGGCTCTCGATAGTGAGCTTCGTCATCAAACGGCCCGACGGGCGGTACCTGCACCACAACGCCGTCGTCGCGATCCTCAACGACCTCTTCGGCATCCAGTCGCGCGGCGGATGCTCGTGCGCGGGCCCCTACGGCCACCGGCTGCTCGGCATCGACCTCGAGCGCTCGCACGAGTTCGAGCGCGAGATCACGGGAGGATGCGAGGGCATCAAGCCCGGGTGGGTGCGCGTGAGCTTCAACTACTTCATCAGCGACACCGTGTTCGAGTACATCGTGCGCGCCGTCACGATGATCGCAGAGCACGGCCACAAGCTCGTGCCGCAGTACCGCTTCTCGCTCGCGTCGGGCCTGTGGCGGCACGAGGACGGCCCCGTCGAGCCGCCCCTGCGCCTCGCCCAGGTCGGGTACGACGCGGAGGGCCGGCTCACGTACCCGCGGCACGACGACACGGCGCCCGAGTCGGTGCTCGCCGAGTACCTCGAGGCGGCGCAGGAGCTCTTCGACTCGCTGCCGGAGCCCGCGGACGGACACGTCGCCGACCTCGTGAGCGCCGACTTCGAGCACCTGCGCTGGTTCGACCTGCCGGAGGCGTCGCTGCGCGCCTAGCCGACGGGGTCGCCCGCGAGCTCCCAGATGTGTCCCGCCGGGTCGGCGAAGGCCGCGGTGCGCACGCCCCACGGCCTGTCGATGGGGCCGTTGAGCAGCTCGACGCCGCGCGACGCGAACTCGGCGACCGCGGCATCCACGTCGGGCACGCTGATCGTGAACTGCATGCGCGCCCCGGATCCGGCCGGCGCGACGACCGCGGGCGCGATGAGCTCGGGTGCCTCCGATTCCTGCAGGAGGTTCACGAGGGTGTTGCCGAGGTCGAAGACCGCCGACACGTCGTCCTCCCAGTGCACGGGCAGCGCGAAGGCGCGCGCGTAGAACTCCTTCGCGGCGGCGAGGTCGGCGACGAAGAGGGTGATGGCGGTGACCGGCATGGAGCCTGTCTACACCTCCTTGGCGGCGTGCACATCCAGGAACTCGTAGAGCTCGCGGTCGTCGACGCCGGGGAACGTGCCCGAGGGCAGCGGCGACAGGATGTGCGCGTGCAGCTTGGCGCTCGACCACGCCTTGCCCGACCAGCGCTCGCGCAGGTCGGGCGCGGGCCGCTTGCAGCAGCTCGCGTCCGGGCACGTGGATGTCGTGCGGTTCGACGTCTCGCGACCCCGGAACCACTTCGAGTGGGCGAAGGGCACGCCGATCGTGATGGAGAACTCCTCCGCCGCCGTGGTGCCGGTCTGCGTGGAGTCGAAGAACGTGCCCTCGGGGGTGTCGGTGTACTGGTAGAACTCGGTGGTGCGGTTGGTGCGCGTGAACGCCGTGCGGGCGCTCCAGTGCCGGCACACGAGCTGACCCTCCGTCGAGCCCGTGACATCCACGGGCAGCCGCAGGCCGTCGTTCTCGTAGGCCTTCTGCACCGCGCCGTCGTCGCCCACGCGCAGGAAGTGCACCTCGAGGTCGAGGTGCTTCGTCGCGAGGTTCGTGAAGCGCAGGGCGGCGGCCTCGTGGGTGACCCCGAACGCGTCGCGGAAGTCCTCGACGGCGATGTTGCGGTCGGCCTTCGCCGCCGACAGGAACTCGACGGCCTGGCGCTGCGGCATGAGCACGGCGGCCGCGAAGTAGTTGATCTCGAGCCGCTGGCGCAGGAAGTCGGCGTAGGTCGACGGGGTCGTGTGCCCGAGCACGCGGTGCGCCATGGCCTGCAGCGCCATGCCGCGCAGGCCGTGGCCGCCGGGGATGGAGGCGGGCGGCAGGTAGATGCGGCCGTTCTCGAGGTCGGTCACCGAGCGCGCCGAGTGCGGCAGGTCGTTGACGTGCACGAGCTCGAAGCCGAGCTTCTCGGCGAGGCGGCTCACCGAGCGGTGGGTGAGCGCCCCCGTGGTGTGGCCGATGTCGGCGAGGAGCCTCTCGGCGATGGCGTCGATCTCGGGCAGGTAGTTGTCGAGGGTGCGCATGTGCATCCTCAGCTCCGTGTTGGCGCGCCGCGCCTCCTCGGGCGTCGCGACGGCCTCGGTCGCGCGCCGCGCGAGCTCGCGGTGCAGCCCGACGATCGCCTCGAGCGTCTCGTCGCTCGTGCCCTTCGTCGGACGGATGGCCGGCAGGCCGAGCGAGGCGTAGAGGGTGCCGTGCTGGGCGCGCTCGAGCTCGATCTCGAGCGCAGCGCGCTTGCTGGGCGGTGCCTCGTCGAGCAGGTCGGCGAGCTGGACGCCGAGCACGGCGGCGATCGACGACAGGAGCGTGAGGCGCGGCTCGCGGCGTCCGTTCTCCATGAGCGAGAGCTGGCTGCCGGCGATGCCGATCTTCTCGCCGAGCTGGTCGAGGGTCATACCCCCGCGCGTGCGGAAGTGCCGGATGCGCTGGCCGAGCGTCACAAGATCATTCACACCGCCACGATACCTAAAGATTGGATGATCTTTCGACAATTTTCTCTGCAAAGGACTTCTGCGGGGCGCGCATAGTGGAAGAACACCACATCTTCGATCAGAAAGGGCGACTATGAGCATCGCAGAGGTCACCAGGACCGATTCTCCCGTCCCCGAGGGCGCACACCCCTCCGTCGTGGAGTGGGTCGACCAGATCGCCGCTCTCACCCTCCCCGACGACGTCGTCTGGTGCGACGGCTCCATGGCGGAGTGGGACGGCCTCGCGAACCGCATGGTCGAGTCGGGCACGCTCACGCGCCTCAACCCCGAGCACCGCCCGTACAGCTTCCTCGCGCGCAGCGACCCCCACGATGTCGCGCGCGTCGAGTCGCGCACCTTCATCTGCTCCGAGAAGCAGGAGGACGCCGGTCCCACCAACAACTGGCACGACCCGCGCGAGATGCGGGCGACGCTGCGCCCGCTCTTCGAGGGGAGCATGCGCGGCCGCACGATGTACGTCGTCCCGTTCTCGATGGGCCCCCTGGGCTCGCCCCTGTCGAAGCTCGGCGTGCAGGTCACCGACTCCCCCTACGTCGCCGCGAGCATGGGCGTCATGACGCGCATGGGCGCCGCGGCCCTCGCCCTCATCGGCGACACCACGACGTGGGTGCGCGCCGTGCACAGCGTGGGCGCCCCGCTCTCCCCCGGCGAGCAGGATGTGCCGTGGCCCTCGAGCGACACGAAGTACATCACCCACTTCCCCGAGACCCGCGAGATCTGGTCGTTCGGGTCGGCGTACGGCGGCAACGCCATCCTCGCCAAGAAGGCCTTCGCTCTGCGCATCGCCTCCGTCATGGCTCGCGACGAGGGCTGGCTCGCCGAGCACATGCTCATCATCAAGGTCACCAACCCGCGCGGCCGCGTGTTCCACGTCGCCGCGGCGTTCCCGAGCGCGTGCGGCAAGACGAACCTCGCCATGCTGCAGTCCACGATCCCGGGCTGGAAGGTCGAGACGGTCGGCGACGACATCGCGTGGCTCGGCCGCGGCGACGACGGCCGCCTGCGCGCCATCAACCCGGAGGCCGGCTTCTTCGGCGTCGCCCCCGGCACCGGGTGGCAGAGCAACCCCACGGCCATGGAGACCATCTGGGGCAACACGATCTTCACGAACGTCGCGCTGCGCGACGACGGCGACGTGTGGTGGGAGGGCATGAGCGACAAGGCCCCCGCCCACCTCGTCGACTGGCAGGGCAACGACTGGACTCCCGCGTCCGGCCGCCCCGCCGCACACCCGAACTCGAGGTTCACCGTCGCCGCGCGACAGTGCCCGAGCATCTCGGATGACTGGGAGGACCCCCAGGGCGTCGTCATCGACGCGATAATCTTCGGCGGTCGCCGCGCGACCAACGTGCCGCTAGTGGTGGAGGCACGGGATTGGGAGCATGGCGTCTACCTGGGCGCCACGATCTCGTCCGAGCGGACGGCGGCCGCCGAAGGCACTCTCGGCGAACTGCGGCGCGACCCGTTCGCCATGATGCCGTTCGTGGGCTACAACATGGCCGACCACTGGGCGCACTGGCTCTCGGTGGGCGCCGACCTGCGCAAGACCGGCACCGTGCCGCGCATCTTCCAGGTGAACTGGTTCCGCAAGGGCGCCGACGGCCGCTTCCTGTGGCCCGGCTTCGGCGAGAACTCGCGCGTGCTCGAGTGGATGCTCGAGCGCGTCGACGGCCAGGTCGCGGCGAAGGACAGCCCCATCGGCCTCCTGCCGCACGACGGAGCGCTCAACGTGGAGGGCCTCGACATCACCGACGACGACCTCGCGGAGCTGTTCGCGGTCGACGCCGAGTCGTGGCGCGCCGAGGCGGACGCGACCGAGCAGTTCTTCGCGACGTTCGAGGGACGCGTGCCCGCCGCCGTCACGAAGCAGCTCGACCTGCTGCGCGCGAAACTGGGCTAGCACAACGTTTCCCGCCCGTCGGGCGTCTCTAGAGGTGTGACCACCACTACTTTTGAGACGAGCCTGGCGCACCGCCCGGCACGGGCGGGAGGGCGCGGCGTGGCGAAGTCTGCTGGCGACCCCCGCTGGGAGGAGGTCGTCACGCGCCTCGTGGCAGAGCGGGGCGACGCCCTCACGCGCTACGCGTACCTCGTGTCCGGCAACCGCGACGACGCCTCCGACCTCGTGCAGGACGCCCTCGTCAAGACGTTCGGCAGGCTCCGCAACGGGTTCACGATCGCGAGCGCCGAGGCGTACGTGCGGCGGGCCATCCTCAACACCTATCTCGACTCGGGGCGCCGGGTGAGCCGCTGGCGCAAGATCGCGCACCTGCAGGCGGCGCCCGAGATCGACGAGTCCAAGGACGCGGAGACGGGCGCCCGCCTCGACCTGCAGGGGCAGCTCGCGCGCCTGAGCCCGCGCGAGCGCGCGTGCATCGTGCTGCGCTACTACGAGGACCTCAAGGTCGACGACATCGCGGAGTGGCTCGACCTGAGCCCCGGCACCGTGAAGCGCTACCTGAGCGACGGCCTCGCCAAGATGGCGGTCTCGCTCACGACGAGCGGGGAGGAGGACTGACATGCCCACCGAAGACGAGCTGAGGCAGCTGTTCGGCAGGGCCGACGACGCCCCCAACCGCCTCGACGCCGCGAGCATCGTGCGCCGCAGCCGCGCACGGCGGCTGCCCAGGCAGCTCGCCGCCGGCGCGATCGGCGCGCTCGCCGTCGCGGGCATCTCCGTGCTCTCGGTGCAGTCGCTCGCCGCGCCGCCGGCGCCGAGCTCGATGGTCGCGGGCGAGGCGTTCGACCAGTCCGCTCCCGCACCCGAGCTCGACAGCATCAAGCGCGCGCCCGCGGACAAGGTCAACCTGTGCACGGGAACGCTCGCCGAGCTCGCCCCCAGCCAGTACGGCCTGCAGCTCGACGTGGAGTTCCCGGCCACCGCGCCCGTCGGCACGGAGCCCGTGACGGGAACCGTGCGCCTCACCAACACGTCCGACCGGGAGGTCGTGGGCTCCACACCCCTGCGCCCGTCGCTCACGGTCTCCCAAGACGGCACGGTGCTGTGGCACAGCAACGGCGTCACGCTGCTCGCCCTCGTCGAGGTCGACCTGCAGCCCGGCGAGTCGCTCACCTACGAGACGACGTTCACGCCCGTGCTGTGCGGTGTCGAGGATGACCTGGGCGACGCGTTCCGCGAGGGGCTGCCCGCCCTCGGGGCCGGCGACTACGACCTCTCGGCCGTCATCGACTTCACCGCGGACCCGTCGATGGGCCAGGAGTCCCCCGAGCTCGACCTGGTCTCGGGCCCGACCTCGACGATCCGTCTGGGGTGAAAAACAGGAATCGCCGCCACCCCATTGTGACGGCGATTCCTTTTCGCGAGGTCGAGCATAACCCACCCGAACGGGTGTCGTTTACCACGTCCCCTCCCGACCGCCGCCGACCCGTCGATAGACTCCGAAAATGCTGAGACGACTGGGCGCGGTAGTCGCGCTGACCGCCGGGATGCTCGCCCTCACCGCCCCCGCGGCGCACGCCGCCGACCCCGTCGACCTCGGCGGCGCCTACGTGCTCGACGAGGTGGGAGCGGTCTCGGGCGAGGAGCAGACGATCCGGGACGCCCTCGACTCCCTGCACTCGCGCGCGCAGATCGACCTCTTCGTGGTCTACGTCGACTCGTTCGACAACCCGTCCGACGCCGTCGCGTGGGCCGACGAGACGGCCCTGCGGAACAACCTCGGCAGCAACGACCTCCTGCTCGCCGTGGCGGTGGCCGACCGGCAGTACGCCATCTCGATCGACCCGGCCTTCACGCTGAGCGACTCGCAGCTCGACGTCGTCGAGGCGGCGATCGAGGAGCGCCTGCGCGACAGCGACTGGTCGGGCGCCGCGATCGCGGGGGCGCAGTCCCTCGAGGCCGAGGCCACGGGCGTCGTCGGTCCCGGCCCCGTGCAGACCTCGCAGCCGGTCGACGGCGGGGGCGGCGGCATCCCCGTGCTCCCCATCGTCGGCGGGGTCGCGGTCGTGGGCGTCGGCGTGTTCGTCTACTCGCGCATCCGCCGCCGCGCGCGCGACGGGTCGACGACCGCCGTCCCGGAGCGCATGACGCAGGAGGAGCTCGACCGCCGCGCGGGCACGCTGCTCGTGCAGCTCGACGACTCCCTCAAGACCTCGGAGCAGGAGCTGGGATTCGCCGTCGCCCAGTTCGGCGACGAGGCGACCGGCGACTTCACCGCGACGCTCGCCTCGGCCAAGTCGAAGGTCGCGCAGGCCTTCACGCTCAAGCAGCAGCTCGACGACGCGACGCCCGACACCGCCGACCAGCGGCGCGAGTGGACCACCCAGATCATCCAGCTGTGCGAGGCCGCCGACGCCGAGCTCGACGCGCAGGCCGACGCCTTCGACGAGCTGCGCCAGCTCGAGAAGAACGCTCCGCAGGAGCTCGTCGCCGTGCGCGCGGAGCTCCAGAGGGCCCGCGAACGCGAGGATGCGGCGGCCGCGGCCCTCGCGGCCCTCACCGCCACGTACGCGCCGACCGCCGTCCGGCCCGTCGCGGACAACATCACCCAGGCCCGGAAGCTGCTCGACTTCGCGGACGCCGCGACCACGAAGGCGCAGGCCGCGATCGACGGCGCGAAGCCCAGCGAGGCCGCGATCGCCGTGCGCACCGCCCAGTCGGGAGCGGCCCAGGCCGCGCAGCTCTTCGACGCCGTCGACACCCTCGGCACGAACCTCGCCGACGCGACCGCCAAGCTCGACGCGGTCGTGGCCGACACCCAGCAGGATGTGGCCGCCGCCAAGGCCCTCGACACCGACGCCGCCCTCACCCCCGCGATCGCGGCGGCGACCGAGGCCCTCGCGGCGCCGCGGGCCGACCCGGTGGCGGCGCTCTCCCAGCTCGAGCGCGCGAACGCCGAGCTCGAGCGCGTCTTCACGGGGGTGCGCGACGCGCAGCAGCAGGTCGCGCGGGCGCGCACCCAGCTCGACGGCGCCCTCAGCGGAGCGCGCGCGCAGGTGCAGGCGGCGACCGAGTACATCACGACGCGCCGCGGCGGCGTGGGCAGCACGGCCCGCACGCGCGTGAGCGAGGCGGAGCGGCACCTCGCGACGGCGACGGGCCTCGCCGCGGCGGATCCCGTGGGCGCGCTGCGGGAGGCCACGCAGGCCATCCAGCTCGCGGAGGGCGCTCTCGACATCGCGCGCTCCGACGTCGCGGGCTACGACACGGTGCCGTCGGACTCGTACTACGAGCGGGGCTCCGACGGGGCCGACCTGGGGGGCATCCTCGGCGACTGGCTGCTCGGCGGCGGGGGCGGCGGGGGCTGGAGCTCCGGACGCAGCAACGGGGGCGGCGGCTGGTTCAGCGGGGGCGGGGGCAGCTCGCGCAGCTCGTACTCGAGCCGCAGCTCGCGCTCGGGATCGTTCGGCGGAAGCTCGCGAAGCTCAGGGCGCAGCTCGGGCCGTAGCAGTGGTGGCGGCCGCAGCCGCGGCGGTAGGTTCTAGTCATGGCTAAGCAGACAATTCTCGGGCGCATCGCCCAGCTCCTGAAGGCGAACATCAACTCGCTCATCGACCAGGCCGAGGACCCCCAGCTCATGCTCGACCAGCTGGTGCGCGACTTCACGAACAGCATCGCCGAGGCGGAGAGCGCCGTGGCCCAGACCATCGGCAACCTGCGCATGCTCGAGCAGGACCATGCCGAGGATGTCGACGCGGCCGCCGACTGGGGCCGCAAGGCGCTCGCGGCGAGCTCGAAGGCCGACGAGCTGCGCGCGGCGGGCAACACCGCCGACGCCGACAAGTTCGACAACCTCGCCAAGATCGCGCTCGGCAAGCAGGTGTCCGCCGAGAACGAGGCCAAGCAGGCCGAGCCGACCATCGCGTCGCAGACCGTGACCGTCGACGCGCTCAAGAAGGGCCTCGACGGCATGCACGCGAAGCTCGCGCAGCTCACGTCGAAGCGCGACGAGCTCATCGCGCGCTCGAAGACCGCCGAGGCGCAGGGCCAGGTGCTCGACGCCATCAAGTCGATCGACCTCATGGACCCGACGAGCGAGCTCGGCCGCTTCGAGGACAAGATCCGCCGCGAGGAGGCGAAGGTCAAGGGCCAGCAGGAGCTCGCGGCCTCGAGCCTCGACGCGCAGTTCGAGTCGCTCGACGACCTCGGCGAGCAGGCCGAGATCGAGGCCCGCCTCGCCGCGCTCAAGTCCGGCGGCGCGCAGGCACTGACCTCATAGCGGTTCTGGCGCAGTAGCAGCGTTCTCACAGGGGCGCCCGGGAATCTCCCCGGGCGCCCCTCTGTTTGCCCGCACATGACAACTATCGGATTCATCGGTTCGGGACACATCGGCACGGCGGTCGCGCAGAAGGCGGTCGAGAACGGCTACGACGTCGTGATGAGCAACTCGCGCGGCCCGGAGACGCTCGCCGCCCTCGTCGAGCAGCTCGGCCCGAAGGCCCGCGCGGCGACCCCGGTCGAGGCCGCGGAGGCCGCGGACATCGCGGTCGTGACCGTGCCCCTCAAGGCCTACCGCGACGTGCCCGTCGAGCAGCTCGCGGGCAAGCTCGTGCTCGACACCAACAACTACTACTTCGAGCGCGACGGCCACATCGCGGCCCTCGACGAGAAGCGCGCCACGGTCTCCGGCCTGCTGCAGGAGCACCTGCCGACGAGCCGCGTCGTGAAGGCGTTCAACCACATCGGCTCCGCCGAGATCGGCACGACGGGCTCCCCCGCCGGCACGCCGGACCGCCGCGCCCTCGCCCTCGCGGGCGACGACGCCGACTCGAAGCAGACCGTCGCGGACCTCTACGACGCCTTCGGCTTCGACTCGGTCGACGTGGGCCCGCTCTCCGAGAGCTGGCGCGTCGAGCGCGACATGCCCGCGTACGGCGTGCGCCAGAACGCCGACGAGCTGCGCGCCAACCTCGCCAAGGCCACGCGCTAGCACCGCGCGCTAGGGTGTGGGCATGACCGCCACGTTCCTCGTCGTCCCGCAGTGGCAGGGGTCCGCGTCCGCGCGGGCGATGCGGCTCGTCGACGGCGCGGAGGCCATCCGCGGCGATCTGCCGGCGTCGTCGACGCGCTCCGTCGAGATCCCGCTCGAGGCCGGTGACGCGGAGGGCAGCGGCGTCAACCGCCTGAGCTCGATAGTGATCGTGCGCGACCGCCTCGCCGACGAGCTCACGCGCGTGACCGGCGCCGCCATCACGATCGGCGGCGACTGCAGCGTGGAGCTCGCGGCGATCGCGCACGTCGCGGGGGGCGCGCCCGCGATCGTGTGGTTCGACGCGCATCCCGACCTCAACACCCCCGAGTCGAGCCCCTCGCACGCGTTCACGGGGATGGTCCTGCGCACGCTGCTCGGCGAGGGCCCCGAGGCCCTCGTCCCGGCCGTGCCGCTGCCCGCCGAGCGGGTCGTGCTCGCCGGCACCCGGTCGTTCGACCCCGACGAGGACGCCGTCATCGCGCAGCGGGGCATCCCCGTCATCGCCGCCGACGCCGTGTCGCCCGAGTCGGTCGTCGCGGCGGTCGAGGCCACGGGCGCGACGAGCGTCTACGTGCACATCGACCTCGACGTGCTCGACCCCGCGGACATCTCTGGGCTCGGGTCGCCCGAGCCGTTCGGGGTGCGGGCCTCGACGCTCGTCGATACCGTGCGCGCGCTCGGTGCGCGCTTCACGCTCGTGGGCGCGGGCATCACGGAGTTCGCCCCGGCATCCCCACAGGACGCCGTCGACGACATGCCCACGATCCTGCGCCTCATCGGGGCTCTGAGCTCAGCGGCCTAGCGGCATAGTGTGGGAAGCATGACCGACGCTCCCCGAATCACCGTCGAACGCGACGGCCACGTGCTGCTCATGGGCTTCAACCGCCCGGAGAAGCGCAACGCCGCAGACCTCCAGCTGCTGCAGGAGCTCTCGCTCGCCTACGGCGAGCTCGAGCGCGACCCCGAGCTGCGCGCGGGGTTCGTCTTCGCGCACGGCGACCACTTCACGGGCGGGCTCGACCTCGCCGACGTCGCGCCGCGCATCGGGCCGGACGGCCTCGACATGGTGCCCGAGGGCGGCATCAACCCCTGGCAGGTCAGTGCTCATTCAGGCGACGTATCGAGTATCGGCAAGCCCGTCGTCATGGCCGTGCAGGGCACGTGCCTCACGCTCGGCATCGAGCTCATGCTCGCGAGCGACGTCGTCGTCGCCGCCGACTCGACGGTGTTCGGGCAGATCGAGGTCTCCCGCGGCATCCTGCCGTTCGGCGGTGCCACGATCCGCCTCCCGCGCGCGGTGGGCTGGGGCAACGCCATGCGGTGGATCCTCACGGGAGACACGTTCCCCGTCGAGGAGGCGTACCGCATCGGACTCGTGCAGGAGGTCGTGCCGCACGGCGAGCAGTACGCGCGCGGGCTCGAGATCGCGCAGCGCATCGCCGCCCAGGCGCCCCTCGCGGTGCAGGCGGCGCTCGCGAACGCGCGGCTCGCGGTGCGCGACGGGGATGCCGCTGCCGAGGCATCCCTGCAGCCGAACCTCGTGCGGCTCGCCCGCAGCGAGGATGCCGCGATCGGCATGCAGGCCTTCGCGACCCGCCAGCCCGCAGTCTTCATCGGAAGGTAGGACCCATGCCCAGCTATGACGTCGTCATCATCGGAGCCGGCGCCGTCGCCGAGAACGTCGCCGACCGCGCGGTGCAGGGCGGCCTCACGGCCGTGCTCGTCGAGAGCGAGCTCGTGGGCGGCGAGTGCTCGTACTGGGCGTGCATGCCCTCGAAGGCGCTCATCCGCAGCGGCATCGCCCTGCGCGCCGCGCAGCGCGTGGGCGGTGCGCGCGAGGCCGTGACGGGCGACCTCGACGTCGCGGCCGTGCTCCGCCGGCGCAACGGCTTCACGCACGACTGGGACGACTCGAGCCAGGTGGACTGGGTGCACGGCGCGGGGATCGAGCTCGTGCGCGGCCACGGCCGGCTGACGGGCGTCAAGGAGGTCACGGTCACGGCGGGCGACGGCACCACGACCGTGCTCACCGCCCGGCACGCCGTCGTCGTGAGCACGGGGTCCGACCCGCTCCTGCCCGACATCCCCGGCCTGCTCGACTCGAACCCGTGGACCCCGCGCGACGCGACGAGCGCGCAGACGGCCCCCGCGAGCCTCGCGATCATCGGCGGCGGGGTCGTCGCTGTCGAGATGGCCACGGCCTACGCCTCCTTCGGCACGACGGTCACGATCCTTGCGCGCAGCGGCCTGCTGCAGGGGCAGGAGGACATCGCGTCCGAGGCCGTGACGAAGGGCCTGCGCGACCTCGGCGTCGACATCCGGACGGCGTCGCCCTCGCGCGTCGAGCGCTCGGAGGACGGCATGGCGGTGACCGTCGGTGACGACATCCTCATCGCCGAGGAGGTGCTCGTCGCGACGGGCCGCGTGCCGCGCACGTCGGACATCGGCCTCGAGACCGTGGGGCTGGAGCCCGGCGCGTGGCTCGACGTCGACGACACGCTGCTCGTGAAGGGCTTCGACTGGCTGTACGCGACGGGCGACGTCAACCACCGCGCGCTGCTCACGCACCAGGGCAAGTACCAGGCGCGCGCGGCGGGCGACGTCATCGCGGCGCGAGCGGCGGGGAGGGCCGTCGACGACGGCCCCTGGGGCGCGCACGTCGCGACCGCCGACCACGCCTCGGTGCCGCAGGTGACCTTCGGGGAGCCCGAGGTGGCCTCGGTGGGCATGACGTCGCACGCGGCGCGAGAGGCGGGGCGGAACATCCGCGTCGTCGACTATAACCTCGGCTGGGTCGCCGGTGCATCGCTGCAGGCCGACGACTACGAGGGCACGGCCCGCATGGTCGTCGACGAGGAGCGCGGCGTGATCATCGGCGTGACCTTCGTCGGCCAGGACGTGAGCGAGCTCCTGCACGCCGCGACGATCGCCGTCGTGGGCGAGGTGCCGATCGAGCGCCTGTGGCACGCGGTGCCCGCCTACCCGACCATGAACGAGGTGTGGCTGAGGCTGCTCGAGGCCTACGGCCGCCCTAGCGCCTGACCGCCGCGTACACGCCGAGCAGGCTCGCGGCCGCGGCGCCCCACGTGAACCGCTCGGCGTGCGTGCGCGCCGAGCGGCCGAGGGCCTCGCGGCGCTCGTCGTCCTCGATGAGGAGGGCCATCTCGGTCGCCCAGTAGCGCGGCTCGCGCGTACCGAGCAAGAGCCCGGAGACGCCCTCCTGCACCGCCTCGGGAAGCCCGCCGACGCGCGAGGCGAGCACGGGCGTGCCGCACGCGGCCGACTCGAGCGCGACGAGGCCGAACGTCTCGGAGTACGAGGGCACGAGGGTCAGATGCGCCGCCGAGAGGAGGTCGGCGAGCGCATCCCGCCCTAGCGCGCCCACGAAGCGCACGTCGGCGCCCACGCCCAGCTCGTCGGCGAGCGCGCGCAGGCGGTCGGCGAAGAGTTCCTGCCCCGGGGTGACCTCGCCCGCGATGACGAGCAGGGGCGCCCAGCCGCGCAGGGCGTGCAGCTCCGCGAGCGCGCGCACCGCGAGCTCGTGGCCCTTGAGCGGCTGCACGCGGCCGGCCACGACGACGAGCGGCCGGTCCGGCTCGAGGCCGAGGCTCGCGCGCACGGCGATGTGCGACGCGGGCCCGCGCGGCGAGAACCGCCCCGTGTCGACACCGGGCGGGATGACCCACGTGCGGTCGGCGGGCGCGCCCACATCGTCGAGCAGCACCGTCGCCTCGGCGGACGACACCGCGACCGTCGCATCGGCCTGGTGCGCGAGGAACATCTCGCTGCGCAGCCGCTGCTCGGGCTCGGCGGGCTGCCCCTCCCCCGCGAGGGCGTTCTTCATGACGGCGAGGGTGTGGAAGCTCTGCACGAGCGGCCGGTCGAGCTCGATCGCGACGGGCAGGGCCGCGATGCCGCTCAGCCAGTAGTGCGCGTGGAGCACGTCGTAGCCGCGCCGGCGCGCGAGCCGGGCGAGCTGCTCGCCGAACTCGTCCGACACCTCGGGCAGGCGCTCCTTGGGCAGACCGCCGGGCCCCGCCTCGAGCTCGTGGAGCATGATGCCCGGGAACACCGACGACTGCTGCGCCCCCGCCGTCGCGCGCGTGATGAGGTCGACCTCGACGCCGCGCAGCGCGAGCTCCGTGGCGAGCCCGAGGGTCGTGACGTTGAGCCCGCCCGCGTCCGCGGTGCCGGGCGGGGCCGCCGGCGAGGTGTGCATCGCGATCATCGCCACGCGCTCGACAGCCACCGTCATGCTGCCACTGTATTCTGCGGGTATGGCCAAGACCCCCGCGCGACGTCGCACGCTCGGGCGCAGGTTCCGCTGGGTGCGGCCCGTGGTGCTCTCCCCCGTCGTCGCCCGGCCGGGCTACTGGTTCGCGACCGCGTGCGCCGTCGTCTACGGCGGCATCCTCAGCGGCTTCCGCCTGCGCCGCGAGGGCGGGCTCATCGTCGCGCCCCACCTGCCCCGATGGGCCTACGGCCGCGGCGGCACGACGGTCGGCGCCGTCTACCTGACGACCGACAACATCACGCCCGCCATCCTCGAGCACGAGGCCGTGCACCGGGCCCAGTGGCGGCGCTACGGCATGGCCTTCCTGCCGCTCTACGTCGAGGCGGGGCAGGATGCCCGCCGCAACCGCTTCGAGATCGAGGCGGGCCTCACGAAGGGCGGGTACGGACGATGACGAAGACCGCGATCATCACGGGCGCGAGCTCGGGCATCGGGGCCAACGCGGCGGGCCGCCTCGCGGCGGCGGGCTGGGACGTGGCCGTCGTCGGTCGCAACCCCGAGCGCACACGGGCGGTCGCGGAGGAGGTCGGGGGCACGGCGTTCCTCGCGGACTACGACCGGCTCGACGATGTGCGCGCGCTCGCGGCATCGCTGCTCGACCGCTACGACGGCATCGACGTGCTCGCGAACAACGCGGGCGGGCTCATCCACGCGCGCGGGGTCTCGGCCGACGGCCACGAGCGCACGCTGCAGCACAACCACCTCGCGCCGTTCCTGCTCACGAACCTCCTGCTCCCGAGGCTCGCGGAGGCCCGCATCATCGGCACGGCGAGCGTCGCGAACCTGTTCGGCAGCCTGCGCCTCGACGACCTCGAGTGGCGCCGCCGGCCCTGGCAGGGCGGATGGCGCGCCTACGGCACCTCGAAGATCGCCACGATCCTGTTCACGCAGTCGCTCGCGCAGCGCGGCTTCGAGGCGTACGCGTTCCACCCGGGCTATGTCGCGACGAGCTTCGGCGTCGACTCGCCGCTCGTGAGGTTCGCCAACTTCGTGTCGGGAAACCGGCTGGGCATCTCCGCCGAGCAGGGCGCGACACCCCTCGTGCACCTCGCGACGGCGACCGAGACGGGCGTGCCGAGCGGCACCTACTTCGACGGCCTCAAGCCGTTCGGGCGCATCGACGGCAGCGCGAAGAAGCCCGGCGTCGCCGAGGCGCTGTGGGCCGAGAGCGCGCGGCTGGTCAGTCTGACGTGAGCAGGCGGGCGGGGCCGTCGCCCTGCCACGAGTAGACGCTGCTCGAGCCGAACGCGCTCACGGGCAGCATCTCGGCGAGCCACGCGTCGAGCGAGCGGCGCAGCGCCTGGCCGCGGTCGCGCACGAGCCAGCTGACCGAGAACCGGCCGGGGGCCGCGAGCTGCTCGATGTCGTCCTCCGACTGCACCTCGACGAAGACCTGGCCGCGCGCCGACGAGGGCAGGGTGGCGAGGATCAGCCGGATGGTCTCGACGCACGCCTCGTTGCCGGCCAGCAGGAGCCGGTCGGCGTCGGCGGGCGGGTTCCACGCGACGGAGGAGGAGGTGACGGGTGACATTGCCCTCCCAGTATAGGCATGCCTTACCTAATACAAACAGGGCCCGGGCTACCACTGGGTGGGATGACGACGCCCCCAGCCCAGCCGACGCTCGAGCTGTGCGCCCAGCGCGAGCAGGGTGTGCTCGCCTCCGGGCCTGCCGATGAGCTGCACGCCCATCGGCAGCCCCTCCTCCGTCTGCGCGACCGGGAGCGTGATGGCGGGCAGGCCGCTCACGTTCACGAAGCTCGTCCAGGGCGAGTACTGGCACTGCTGCTCGAAGTTGCGCTCGGCATCCTCGGCGTCGAACCAGCCGACGGGCCGCGGGGTGAGCGCGAGCGTGGGCGTCATGACGACGTCGTAGGCCGCGAACTGGCGGATGACGCTGCGCTCGTACACCGCGAGCGCGCGCAGGGCGTCCGCGAGCCCCTGCGCGCCGAGCGCCCGGCCGCGGTCGATGAGCCACCGCGTGAGGGGCTCGACGAGGGCGAGCCGCTCCCCCTCCGCGGGGATGCCGACGGCGCTCGCCTGCCAGATCGTGCGGAACGCCGGCCCGTAGCTGTCGTCGGGCTCGAGCGCGTGCTCCTCGACGCCGTGACCGAGGGCGTCGAGCTCCCGGCGGGCGAGGTCGAGGGCGGCGGACGCCTCGGCGGACACCCGGATGTCGTAGTGCGCGTCCCACGGCGACGTCGTCATGACCCCGACCTGGAAGCGCCCCTCGCCGCGCACGGCAGCGTTGAGGTAGGCCCCGCCGTCCCACCTGGGCGGGGCGGTGGCCCACGGCGACGGCCCGTCGAGCGCGTCGAGCAGGAGCGCCGCGTCGGCGACCGTGCGCGCGAGGGGGCCGACGGCGACGAGCCCCGCGAGCGAGAGGAAGCCGGAGCCCGCGGGCACGCGCCCGCGCGAGGGCTTGAGCCCCACGAGGCCGGTGGCCGCCGCGGGGATGCGGATGGACCCTCCCCCGTCGGAGCCGGGCGCCACGGGCAGCAGGCCCGCGGCGACCGCCGTCGCGGCGCCGCCGCTCGAGCCGCCCGCGCCCCGGGCCGGATCCCACGGCGTGCGCGCGGGCGGGGCCACGAGCGACTCGGTGTAGCCCGCGAGGCCGAACTCCGGGGCGTTCGTCTTGCCGAGGCTCACGGCGCCCGCGGCGTCGAGGGCGAGCACGATCTCGTCGGACTGCTCGGGCACGTGGTGCTCGAAGAGGCGGGACCCCATGGTCGTGCGCACGCCGGCGCGGCGCCACAGGTCCTTGTCGCCCAGCGGCAGGCCCCACAGCGGCGCGGCCTTCGGCACGTGCTGCTCGACGTGGCGGGCGCGCTCGAGCGCCGCATCCCTCGTCACCGTCGTGAAGGCCCCGAGGGCACCGTCGAGCCGTTCGATGCGGTCGAGGTAGTGGGTCGCGAGCTCCGTGGGCGTGATGTCGCCGCGCCGCAGCTGGTAGAGCTGCACCTGCGCCGTGAACTCGTGCAGCTCCATGGCTCGATCTTAAGACTTGACACGGGAGTTCAGACCTGCTTGGTTAGTTACTGAACCAACTAACCCACCAACCAACCACCGGAAGGAGGTCTCCATGGATGAGGGTCGTCCCATCTTCCTTCAGCTCGCCGAGCAGATCGAGAACGACATCATCTCCGGCACCCTGCCCGAGGAGACCCAGGTTCCCTCCATCAACGAGTTCGCCGCGTTCTACCGGATCAACCCGGCGACAGCGCTCAAAGGCGTGACGATGCTCGTCGACGAGGGGGCCCTCTACAAGAAGAGAGGCATCGGCATGTTCGTAGCCGAGGGCGCGCAGGCGCGACTCACCACGAAGCGGCGCGAGAAGTTCAGCACCGAGTACGTGACCCCGCTCGTCGCGGAGGCCGCCAAGCTCGGCATCTCGTCGGAGCAGCTGGCCGACATGATCAGAAAGGCAGGCAAGGCATGACGAACGTCATCGAGGTCACGAACCTCACCAAGCGCTTCGGGAGCGTGACCGCCGTCGACGACGCCACGTTCACGGTCGGCGAGAACAAGATCTACGGGCTGCTCGGCCGCAACGGCGCCGGCAAGACCACGCTCATGCAGCTGCTCACGGGCCAGGACTTCGCGACGACGGGCACCATCCGCGTGTTCGGCGAGACGCCCGTCGAGAACGCGCGCGTGCTCCAGCACGTGTCGTTCATCAAGGAGAGCCAGCGCTACCCCGAGGACTTCCGCGCGCGGCACGTCTTCCGCAGCGCCCCGTGGTTCTTCGAGAACTGGGACCAGGAGTTCGCGGAGCGCCTCATCGACGACTTCCGGCTGCCGCTCAACCGCCGCATCAAGAAGATGTCGCGCGGCCAGGTCTCGGCCATCGGCGTCATCGTCGGGCTCGCCTCGCGCGCGCCGCTCACGTTCTTCGACGAGCCCTACCTGGGCCTCGACGCCGTCGCGCGGCAGACGTTCTACGACCGCCTGCTCGCGGACTACGCGGAGCACCCGCGCACGGTCGTGCTCTCGACCCACCTCATCGACGAGGTGTCGAACCTGCTCGAGCACGTGCTCGTGATCGACGAGGGCCGCATCATCATCGACGAGGACGCGGAGACGCTGCGCGGCAGCGCGACGACCCTCGTGGGCACGCGCTCGGCCGTCGACGGGTTCCTCGGCTCCCGCGAGGTGCTGCACCGCGATGCCGTCGGCGGTCTCGCGTCGGTCACCGTCACGGGCCTCAGCGCCCAGGATCGCGCGGCGGCGACGGCGGCGGGCCTCGAGCTCGCACCCGTGTCGCTGCAGCAGCTCATCATCCGCAGGACCAACACGAGCGAGAAGGAATTCGAGGTCTCAGCATGAACCGCATCACCAGAGTCGTGAGGCTGCACCTCACGAACCCGTGGACGACGATCATCCTGCCGTGGATGATCATGGGCATCATCCTGCTCGGCAACCTCGCGATCTGGGCGATCGTGCTCGCGAACACGCCCGACGCCGACATCGCCGACGTGCGGGAGGGCCTCGGCTACAGCGGCGCGAGCACGTACATCTTCGTGTACATCATGGTCGTGGCCGTGCAGGCGATCTCCGTGACCTTCCCGTTCGCGCTCGGCTACGGCGTGACCCGCCGCGACTACTACCTCGGCACGGCGCTCACGTTCGTGGGGCTCTCGGCGATGTTCAGCATCGGGCTGACGATCCTCGCGGCGATCGAGGATGCGACGAACGGCTGGGGCCTCGGAGGCCGCATGTTCACGACCTTCTACTACGGCGACCAGTGGTTCCAGCGGCTCTTCATCTACTTCGCGGCCTTCATGTTCTTCTTCTCGATCGGCATGGCCGCCGCGTCGATCTGGGTGCGCTGGAAGGCGAACGGGCTCATCGGGTTCTTCGTCGGCCTCGGGGTCATCGTCATCGGCGGCGCCGCCCTGCTCACGGTCACGCAGAACTGGCCGGCCTTCGGCGCGTTCTTCGCGAACGCCGGGTTCGTCGGGTCGTTCGCGTGGAGCCTCGTCGTGAGCGCGGTGGCCGCCGTCGGCGGGTTCTTCGTGCTCAGGAGGGCGACACCCAAGTCGTGAGCTCCTCCACGAGCTGGCGGAACGCCTGATCCGAAGCCCGCAGCACTGACCGGCCCGTTATCGGGCCGACCCAGTGCGCGGGCTTCGCGACGTTCACGATCGTGAGCCCGAGCCTCGATCCCACGGGGTCGGGGGTCACGCGGTACTCGCCCCGGTACCACCATCCGCCCTGCACGACGATGAGCCGGCGCACGGGGTCGGTGGAGATGTTGCCGCCCTCGGGGCTCGTCGGGCGCACGCGCTCGAGCACCTCGGCGAACACCGCGTCGGGATCGCCCGGAACGAGGTCGCCGAACTCGCGCAGCACCGTGCCGCGGGCGGGCCGCTCGAGCGGGGCACCGGGGACGACGCTCATCCGAGCTCCTGGAAGGCCGTGATCTGCATGCCGCCCGGCGCCTCCAGGCGCGCGTTGAGCGAGTTCCACGGCGTGACCGTGGGCGGCGCGAGCACCGTCGCGCCCGCGGCCTCGAGCTCGGCCGTCGCCGACGCGGCATCCTCGACCTCGAATGCGACGCGCACCGTCGCCTCGAACCTGCGGCTCGTCGGGCGGCCCACCTCGACATCGTCGATGTACCGCACCTGGGCGGGGTTGGCGAGCTCGAGGGTCACGCTCGGCACGGAGAGGATGTGCACGCGCGCGCCGTCCGGCCCGTCGTACGACTCGAGCTCCGTGAGCCCGAGGGCGTCGCGGTAGAAGGCGAGGGCGGCGGCGAGGTCTTCGGTCTCGAGCACGAGGCGGAGCTGCTGGGCGTTCGTCATGCTGCAAGCCTACGAACCCCGCGGATACGATGGCAGTGGGTCATCCGTGCGGCTCAGCAGCAGTCGCTGCAAGGTCCCGCGCATCGGGAGGCCCACGCGTCCGCAAGGACATTCGGCTAAGCGGTTCGAATCCGCAGGAAGGCGTGTCCGTCCCCGGCTCCCGCTCGCGGGAGGACGCCCGGTGGCCCTGCGGGGACGCGAGAGCGATCCCCCCGCCGCCGTGCTGACGCCGAGGGCGGGCACGTCGCCAGCACACGAGAGGCAACCATGGCGGTCATCACCATCAACGAGTGGGAGCGCGGCGTGGTCTTCACCGACGGCGCCCTCACGGGAACTGTCGGCGCCGGCCGCCACCGCAAGCGGGGCCGCGCGGTGTGGCAGGTCGTCGACGTGCGCCCGCGCCTGCTGCAGGTGCCCGCGCAGGAGGTGCTCACGAAAGACGGCGTGCAGGTGCGCGTCTCCCTCGTCGCGACCCTCGAGATCACGGATGCCGCGGTCTGGGTGGTCGCCTCGGCGAACCCCTACGACTCCGTGTACGCCGCCCTGCAGGTCGCTCTGCGCGACCGCGTGGCGGGCGTCGACCTGCCCGAGCTCGCGCAGGCGCGCTCGGCGCTCCTCGAGGGCGTCGAGGATGCGCTGGCCCCGGCCTTCACGAAGCTCGGCGTGACCGTCACGGGCGTCGCCGTCAAAGACCTCACCTACCCGCAGGAGGTGCGCGCCGCCGTCGCCGAGGCGGCGCTCCAGCGCCAGCGCGGCCTCGCCGACCTCGAGCGCGCGCGCACGGAGGCGGCGACGCTGCGGAGCCTCGCCAACACGGCGAAGCTCATGGCGGAGAATCCCATGCTCCTGCAGCTGCGCACGCTGCAGGCCGCGAGCGAGGGCGCCCAGGTGATCATCCACCGCAGGCTCGAGGACGACTGATGGGCTACCTCTTCCTCTCCCTCGCGATCGTCGGCGAGGTAATCGCCACCTCGTTCCTCAAGCTCACCTCCGGCGAGAAGTCGGTGTGGTGGGCCTACCCGATCGTCGGCGTCGGCTACGTGTTCGCCTTCGTCATGCTCTCGCTCACGCTGCAGAAGGGCGTGCCGCTCGGCATCGCCTACGCGATCTGGGCGGGCGTGGGCGTCGTCGCCGTCGCGATCATCAGCTGGCTCGTGTTCCACGAGACCCTCACGTGGCAGCAGGTGCTCGGCATGGTCCTCGTCGCCGGGGGTGTCGTGCTCCTGGAGGCCGGCGGCAAGCACTGACCGTGCGGGTCAGCGCCGCAGGTTCTTGGCCATCATTATCGTGCCGAGCCAGCGGTCGTACTTGTAGCCCACCTTGCCCATGTGCCCGACATCCTTGAAGCCGAGGCTCTCGTGCAGGTGGATCGAGGCGTCGGCGTTCTTGTCGGCGATGACGGCGACCATCTCCTTGAGCCCCGCGGCCTTCGCGCGCTCGATGAGCTCGCCCAGGAGCGCCTTGCCGAGCCCCTTGCCCGTGGCGGCGGGCCCCAGGTAGATGTGGTTCTCGACGGAGAAGCGGAACGCCGCCTTCTCCTTCCAGGGGTAGACGTAGGCGAATCCCAGCAGCTGGCCGCCGGGGCTCACGGCCACGATGAAGGGGTAGCCGCGCTGGCGCGCGCTGTCGAACTTGCGGCGCGCGTCGGCGAGGCTCCAGGCGGTGTCGCTGAGCGTGATCGACGAGTTGAGCACGTAGTGGTTGTACATCTCACGGATGCTCGGCACATCGCCCATCTCGGCCGCGCGGATCTCGTACGAGAACACGGCCTCCGGCTCGGGCGCGGGGCGCAGGTGGGCAGGGAGCACACGGCGGGGTTGGTACTCCTCCTCCAACATGAGACCGAGACTACGTGATGTCCCTGCGCCATGCGGTGAGGTAGCCCAGCACCGACACGACGGCGGCGATGCCGAGCAGCACGAGCCCGCCCTGCCACCACTCGAGCGGGTCCGATGCGCCGACCCCCGCGAACGACGTGAAGATGCTCGAGCCCACGAGCGCGTCGCTCGCCGCTCCCGGAAGGAACCTGCCGACGGCCGCCGTCCAGTCCCAGATCGACGTGCCGAACCGCAGCACGGGTTCGACGAACTGGGTGAAGGCCAGCACGACCACGATCGCCGCGACCTGGTTCTGCACGAAGGATCCGACGCCCACACCGATCACGGCCCACAGCGCCATGGCGAGCACGACTCGGCCCGCGAGGGCCCACGTGTCCGAGTCGCCGAGGCCGGGCTCCGCGCCCGTCGCCGCGAGGATGGGCGCGCCGAGCCCCATCGACGCGACGAGCCCGGCCACCCCGAACACGGCTCCCGCGAGGGCGAGCACGACGAGCTTGGCGCCGAGCACGCGGCCGCGCCGGGGCTGCGCGAGGAACGTGGGCGTGAGGGTCTGGTAGCGCACCTCCGAGGTGACCGCGAGGGTTCCGAGGATGAGCGGGAACACGTACCCGACCGCCGTGACGGCCGAGTACACGACGGGGGCGATGAGCTCGCGCGGCAGCTGCGGCGCGTCGGGCTGGGCGGAGAGCTGGTCGCCGAGCGCCCCGAACAGCCCCGCGAGCAGCGCGGCCGTGAACCCGACGTAGCCGACCATGATGAGGGCGAGGATCCACCACAGCCGCGTCGACGTGAGCTTGAGCGCCTCGGAGCGCAGGGCGGCGATCACGCGGCCACCCCCTCGTCGGAGCCCACGAGCTGCAGGAACACGTCCTCGAGGCCCGCGCGCTCGGCGTGCAGGAGGCTCAGGGCGACGCCCGCGCGCAGGGCGACGGCGCCGACCTCGGCGGCGGCCGCGGCGACCGAGAGGCCGCCCTCCGCGTCGGCGACGCCGAGGCCCGCGGCCTCGAGGGCCGCGCGCAGACCCGCGCGGTCAGGGGCGTCGACGACGACCCTCGGCGCCGAGCCGAGGTCGTCGAGCGACCCCACGTGCACCACGCGCCCGCGCGAGAGGATCACGACCTGGTCGACGGTCTGCTGCACCTCGCTCAGCAGGTGCGAGGAGACGAGCACCGTGCGCCCCTCCGCCGCGAGGCTCTGGAGGAGGCCCCGGATCCACCGGATGCCCTCGGGGTCGAGCCCGTTGATGGGCTCGTCGAGCACGAGCACCTCGGGGTCGCCCATGAGGGCGAACGCGAGGCCGAGGCGCTGGCGCATGCCGAGGGAGAATCCGCCGACACGGCGGTCCGCCGCGTCGGCGATGCCGGTGAGCGCGAGCACGTCGCCCACGCGCGAGCGCGGGATGCCCGCCGCCGCCGCGTACACGGCGAGGTGGTTGCGGGCGGTGCGGCCGGGGGCGAAGCTCGAGGCCTCGAGGGCGGTGCCGACCGTCGCGAGCGGGTGCGGGAGGTCGCGGTACGCGACGCCCCCGAAGGTGGCCGCCCCGCTCGTCGGGCGGACGAGGCCGAGCAGCATGCGCAGCGACGTCGTCTTGCCGGCGCCGTTGGGGCCGAGGAACCCCGTGACCACGCCGGGCTGCACGGTGAAGCTCACGTCGGAGACCGCGTGCACGCTCCCGAAGCTCTTGCTCACGTGGGTGAACTCGATCGTTGTTCTAGTTCGCATAGAACAACTGTACCTCTAAGCGAGCGACCAGTCCACGGGCGGGGCGCCCTGCTCGGCGAGGAGCTCGTTCGCGCGGCTGAACGGGCGCGAGCCGAAGAAGCCGTTGTGGGCCGAGAGCGGGCTGGGGTGCGCGCTGCGGATGATCGGGGTGTCGCCGAGGAGCGGCGCGAGGCCGGCCGCATCCCGGCCCCACAGGATCGCGACGAGCGGGCCGCCGCGGGCGACGAGCGCGCGGATCGCCGCCTCGGTCACGGCCTCCCAGCCCTTGCCGCGGTGCGAGCCCGAGACTCCCGCCTGCACCGTGAGCACGCGGTTGAGCAGCATGACGCCGTGCTGCGACCAGCGCGTGAGGTCGCCGTGCTCGGGCACGGGCAGGCCCAGGTCGGAGTTCATCTCCTTGTAGATGTTCTGCAGGCTGCGCGGCACGGGCCGCACGGCCGGGTCGACGGAGAACGAGAGGCCCACGGGATGCCCGGGAGTCGGGTAGGGGTCCTGACCCACGATGAGCACGCGCACGTCGGCGAGCGGGTACTCGAACGCGCGCAGCACGCGGCCGCCCTCCGGCAGGTACCTGCGCCCGGCAGCAGTCTCGGCGCGCAGGAAGTCCCCCAGGGCGTGCACCTGCGGCTCGACCGGCGCGAGCGCCGCCGCCCAGCCCGGGTCGACGAGGTCCGCGAGCGGAGCGGGGCTCATGCCCCGAGCGTCCCCACGAGCACGCCCTCGTCGCCGGGGCTGACGCGCCACACGCTGCCGGCGCCCTCCACGCGCAGCTCGCCGTCGCCCACGATGATGACGGTGAACTCGTCGATGGCCACTCCCCCGTCGACGAGCCCGGCCTCGGTCGCGGCGATGAGGCGCGAGAGGGTCCCCCACTGGGCGGCGTGCACGTCGACGGCGAGGTCGACGAGCCCGAGTCCCTCGACGACCGTGAGCTCGTCGAGATCCTCGCCCGTCTCCTCGGGGCAGATCGGCACGCCGCCGATCTGCCAGCCTCCGATGATGGCGCGGTCGGCGGCGATCATGGCGCCCGCGGAGAACCCCGCGTACGGCAGGCCGTCGGTCACGAGCAGGCGGATCTCCTCGACGATCGGCAGCACGGCCTCCAGGTACGACGGGGTGTGGCCGCCGCCGATGAGCAGGCCGTCGATGTCGGTGAGCACCGACGACGGGAACGCCTCCCCCTCGTCGACGTGCGCGATCACGGGGTCGCACGGCGCCGTGCGCAAGAGCTGCTCGCGGTAGGCGTGGGAGTAGAGCGGGGCATCCTCGCCGCCGCCGACCAGCAGCACGGCGACCCGCGCGACATCGCGGCCGATCGAGGATGCCCGGGCCGCGGCCTCGGCGAGGAACCGCTCGTACACCTCCCCGTCGTAGTCGTCGGAGCGCCCGCCGCCGATGAGGTGGATGCTCACAGCGTCACCACCGGGTTCACCGACCACGGGAAGTTGATCCAGCGGTCGGTGCGCTTCCACGAGTACGTGGGCTCGTAGACCGTGCCGGGCTTCGTGTAGAGCACGGCGGTGCGCAGGTCGGCGCCGCCCGCCTCGAGCAGCTGCACGACCATCGCGAGCGTGCGGCCGGAGTCGGACACGTCGTCGACGAGCAGCACGCGCTTGCCCGCTATCGACGCCTCGTCGAGCAGGGGCGGGAGCATGACGGGCTCGGGCAGGCGCGTGCCGACGCCCGTGTAGAACTCGGCGTTCACGGCGCCGCAGCTCTTGATGCCGAGGGCGTACGAGATGCTGCCCGCGAGCAGCAGCCCGCCGCGCGCGATGGCCACGACGATCTCGGGCTCGAACCCGCTGCGGAGCACCTCGCGCGCGATCTCGCGCGACGCCTCCCCGAACTGCTCGTAGCTGAGCTCCTCGCGTTCTCGACTCGTCTCGGCCTCGGCGTTCGCACTCATGCGTTCACGCTACTAGCATCCGAACATGTCACTCGTGCGTGGGAAGGCCGGCGCTATCACGTTCGGCCTCGTCGGCTACCTCTTCCTCGTCGAACTCGTGAGCGGGATCCTGCAGGGCTTCTACGTCCCGCTCATCCCCGACATCGTCGACCACCTGGGCATCAAGGATGCCGACTTCAACTGGTTCGAGGCGGCGCAGCTGCTGCTCTCGGCCATCGTCGTGCCCATCCTCGCCAAGCTCGGGGACATGTACGGCCACAAGCGCATCCTCCTGGTCTCGACCGTGCTCACCGCGGGCGCGACGTGGTGGCTCGCCTTCACGGGCGACTTCACGACGTTCCTCATCGCGTGGGCGCTGCAGGGCTTCTACGTCGTGTGGCTCCCCCTCGAGGTCGCCCTCATCTTCGACCGCGGGCGCACGACCGGCACGGGCGCGTCGCAGACCAGGCGCGCGGCGGGATACCTCGTGGTCGCCCTCGAGGCCGGCGCGATCCTCGGCGCGCTCGGCGGCGGGCGCCTGTTCAAGGCCTTCGGCGGATCCGGCGACGCGGTGACCCCGACCCTCATGGTGCCCGCGATCGCCGTGACGCTCGTGTTCTTCGCCATCCTCTTCGGCGTGCCCGAGTCGAAGCCGCTGCCGGGCCGCTCGCTCGACATCTGGGGCTTCGCGCTGCTCACCCTCGGACTGCTGTTCATCACGTCGGGCCTCACCTTCCTGCGCATCAACGGGCCCGGCACGTGGTGGGTCTACGCCCTCATGGTCGTGGGCGTGCTCGTCTTCGTGCCGTGGAGCAGGTTCGAGCTCAGGCAGAAGGACCCGGCCATCGACCTGCGCGTGCTCAAGCAGCCCACGATGTGGCCCGTGCAGCTCACCGCGGGCCTCGTCGGCATCAGCCTGCTGGGCGCCCAGGCCCCGCTCGCGACGTTCGCGGGAACCCCGACGTCGACGGGCTACGGGCTCGGCATGGAGGCCGACGAGATCTCGTACATCATCGGCGCCTACCTCGTCTCGATGATCATCGGCGCCCTGCTCTTCCCGCGGCTCTCCCGGTGGGCGAGCCCGCGCGTCGCGCTCATCGTCGCGACGTTCTTCGTCGCGACGGGCTACCTGCTGTTCCTCGTCAACCACACGACCATCTGGGGCACGTTCCTCAACATGGCGATCGCGGGCATCGGCTCGGGCGCGCTCGTCGGCGCGCTGCCCTCCGCCGCGGCCGCTGCGGCCCCGCGCGGCCAGACCGGCATCGCGACGGCCCTCACCAACACGACGAAGACGATCGGCGGATCGTTCGCCTCGGCGGTGTTCGCGATAGTGCTCGCGGCCGGGGCGATCGGCACGGCGTCGTCGCTCTTCGGCTACATGACGGTGTTCGCGATCTGCGGCATCGGAGCGCTCGTCGCCGCGGTGCTGCTGTTCCTCGTGCCCAAGCTCGCGTTCGCCGACGTCGAGGACGAGATCCTGCTGCCGGAGGCCGTGCGCGATGAGGTTTGACGACCTCACCACGCCGCACCTCGCGGACGCGTGCATCAGGCTGGGCATCCCCGTGCGCTGCGCGCCCGCCGAGGTGCAGGCGCTCGTGCCCGGCCAGCGCGTGTTCGGCCGCGCGCTGCCGGCCACCCACGTGGGCAGCGTCGACGTGTTCCTCGAGGCGATCGAGTTCGCGCTGCCGGGCGACATCCTCGTCGCCGACAACGGCGGCCGGCGCGACGAGTCGTGCATCGGCGACCTCATGGCGCAGGAGGCGGCGAGCGCGGGCCTCGGCGGCATCGTCATCTGGGGGCTGCACCGCGACACGGCGGACATCACGGCCATCGGCATCCCGCTCTTCAGCACGGGCAGCATCCCCACGGGGCCGCTCTCGGTGTCCGACCGGCCCGACGGCGCGCTCGACTCCGCGCGCGTGGGCGAGTGGGTGGTGGGCCCGGCGGACTACGTGGCGGGCGACGACGACGGCGTGCTGTTCCTCCCCGCGGACCGGATCGACGAGCTGCTCACGACGGCCGAGGGCATCCGCGACACCGAGCGCCGTCAGGCCGACCTCATCCGCGACGGCGGCCCCACGCTGCGCGACCAGGTGCGCTTCGGCGCCTACCTGGAGGCGCGCGCGGCGAACCCCGCCCTCACGTTCCGCGAGCACCTGCGCGCGGTCGGCGGCGAGATCGAGGTCTGAGGGCCGCGACCTCGTACGAGAGTGTCGAGGTGCGCGCAACGTTTCCCGCACCTCGCCCTTCTCCTACGAGAAAGCGGAGGGGACAGGGCCTAGCGCCCCTTGGGCACGAGCGGCCCGCGGTGCACCTTGTGCTGCGCGACCTGTGCGACGGGGCGCACGGTGAGCTGCTCGACGCTCACGTTGTGCGGCAGCTCGAGGGCGCCCACGATGGCCTGCGCGATGTCGTCGGCGCTCAGCGGCTCCTGCACGTTCTCGTAGACCTTGTCGGCCGCCGCCTGGTCGCCGCCGAAGCGGTTGAGCGAGAACTCCTCGGTGTGCACCATGCCCGGCGCGACGTCGATGACGCGGATGGGCTCCCCCGCGAGCTCCAGCCGCAGCACGCCCACGAGCGCGCGCTCGGCGAACTTCGCGGCGTTGTACCCGCCGCCGCCCTCGTACGTCACGTAGCCCGCCACCGACGTGACGGTGAGGATGTCGACGCTCGTGCCCGGCGTCCAGCTCTTCCGCAGCACCGGCAGCAGTGCGCTCGTCACCCGCTTGGTGCCGATGACGTTCACCTCGAACATCCAGCGCCAGTCGTCGATGCTGCTCTCCTCGACGGTGCCGAGCCCGCGCGCGCCGCCCGCGTTGTTGACGAGCGCGTGCACGCCGCCCGTCGTGTCGAGGTGGGCGGCGAGGGCGTCGACGTCGTCCTGGCTCGTGATGTCGGCGACGAAGACCTCGCAGCCCGTGTCGGCGGCGAGCCGCTCGAGCCGGTCGGCGCGGCGCGCGACGGCGACCACGTCCCAGCCGTGCGCGCGCAGCAGGCGCACCGTGGCCTCCCCGATCCCCGAGCTAGCACCAGTAACCACCGCACGTCGAGCCGTCATGGGTTAAAAGTAGCGCCGCTAGGGTGGGTCGCGTGACGACGACGACCGGCCCTGCCACCGGCAGGGTCCCGTTCTGGGACAACGCCCGCTTCGTGGCGGTGACGCTCGTCGTCGTCGGCCACGGCGTCCAGCGACTCACCTACTCCGACAGCGCGCTCGTCGCCTACCTGTTCATCTACGCCTTCCACGTGCCCGCGTTCTCGTTCATCAGCGGCTACTTCTCGAAGTCGGGCCCGCTGACGGCGCGCGACCTCAAGAAGCTGCTCACCGACCTCGTGCTGCCCTACCTGATCATGGAGGCGATCTGGTCGGTCGTGCAGTGGCTCGTCGAGGGCAGGCAGGAGTTCAACCCGACGACGGCGAGCTGGACCCTGTGGTTCCTGCTCGCCCTCGCGATCTTCCGGCTCGTGCTCCCGTACCTCGCGCTCGTGCGGTTCCCGCTGCTCTGGGCGGTCGTCCTCTCGGTCTCCGTTGGCTACTTCGACAACGTCGACAGCACCTTCTCGCTCTCGCGCGCGATCGGCCTCCTGCCGTTCTTCGTGCTCGGCTGGAAGGTGCGGCAGTGGGGCGTGCTCGACCGGCTCCTCACGACCGTCCGCGGCCTGTGGTGGTTGCGTGCCGCCGGCGCGGCCGTGCTCGCGGCGTGGCTCGCGGTGGTCGTGCTCCTCATCGGGACGTTCCGCGACATGCACCTGCAGGCGTGGTTCTTCTACGACGACTCCTACCGGGTCATCGGCGCCGACCAGTGGTGGGCGGGCGGCGTGCGGCTGGGCTTCATGGCGCTCGGCGTGCTCCTGACCGCGGCGTTCCTCGCCCTCGTCCCGCGCCGGGAGACCTGGGTGAGCGACCTCGGCCGGGCGACGATGTACATCTACCTGCTGCACAGCTTCGTGCTCTACCCCATCCGGGAGACGGGCATCCTCAAAGGTCACGACGACGCGGGCGTGTGGCTCGCCGCCATGGTGCTCGCCGGTGTCGCGATCTCGCTCGCGCTCGCGAGCCCGCTGGTGCGGCGGGTGTTCCGCCCGCTCGTGGACCCCAAGCCGAGGTGGCTCTTCGCGCCGACTAGCCCGTGATCTCGTAGGGGTGGCCGTACACCGCCCACCGCAGCGGCAGCGCCAGGCCGAGGTTGCCCGCGCGCAGGAACTCGCGCTGCGCCGTGTCGACGCGGCTCGTGTCGGAGTGTGCTTCCTCGGTCTTCATCTCGGCGACGCGCGCGTCGAGGAACACCTCGAGGTACGACGTCTCACTCCCGCCGCCGGAGGGCGGCTGGCTCGTCGCGAGCGCCGTGCCGCGGATGGCCTGCAGGCCCTCGAACCCGTGCATGACGGCGGCGTCGTAGTACGCGAACTGGCCGAGGGCCCCCAGGCCGTCCTGCTTGGCGAGCGCGACGGCGGGGTCGAAGTAGACGGTGTCGCGCTCGTCGTCCTGCGCGGCCCGGAACGCCGGATCCTCCGCGGCGAGCTGCCATGCGGCGGTGAAGCCCGGGTCGAGGCCCTCGTGTGAGTCGGTGCCGTCGACCGCCTCGAGCGCGGGCAGGTACTGCGCGAGCGGGTTGTCCGGCACGGCGTCCGTGTAGGCGCGCACGAGCTCGAGCATGTCTCCCGTGCCCGAGCAGAAGCCGATGATGCCGGCGGTGTAGCCGCGCCCGTCGCCGATGTCCTCGATGTACGAGTACTGCGCGCGCCAGTCGAGCGACGAGTTCTCGGCGCTCGAGACGAGCTGCATCGCGACGTCCTTGAGCGCGGGGTCGTCGAGGTTCGGCACCGGCTGCGCCGCGCATCCGGCGAGCAGGAGCACGCCGGCGAGCGCGCTAGCCCTGAGCCGCGCGCGCACGGTCCACCGCCTCGGGCCGGGCGCCCGCGGACTCGAGGGCGAGCAGCCCCGCCCCGAGGATGGGCGGAGCGGACACGACGACGGCGTGCGCGCGCGGGGCGAGGCGCGCGAGCGCGGCGTCGACACCGTCGAGCAGGATGCGGTCCCCCGACTGCACGACCCCCCCGCCGAGCACCACGGGCACCTCGCGGTCGAGCCCCAGCCGGGCGAGGGCGCCGGACGCCATGACGGCGATCTCCTCCGCCTGCCGGTCGACGATGTGGCGGGCTATCGGGTCGCCCGCACGCGAGTGCTCGAGCACGAGCGGGCTCAGGCGCGCGAGGTCCGGCAGCGAGTAGGTGCCGTCGTGCAGCGCGAGGGTGAGCTCGGTGACCGTGTCGAGGCCGAACTCGCGCGGGATCGCCGCCGTGAGCGTCGTGTGCTCCCCGCGGCCGTCGGTCTCGCGCGCCGAGTACCAGAGCGCGAGCTCGCCGATGCCGCCGCCCCCGCCCCAGTCGCCCGAGATGGGCCCGAGGGCGAGGTACCGCGCGACCTCGCCGTCCGCGCGGATCGCGAGGGCGTTGAGGCCCGTGCCGCAGATGACGGCGGCGGCGTCGGGCTCGGAGGTGCCCGCGCGCAGGAGCGCGAAGAGGTCGTTCTCGACGGTCACCGACGCCGCCCACGGCAGGCCCGCGAGGGCCGCCGTGTAGTCGGCGACCTCGCTCTCGAGGTCGAGCCCCGAGAGGTAGACGCCGACATGGGCGGGCACGACGTGCCCCGCCAGCTCGCGCACGAGCGCGTCGACGACGGCGACCGAGGCCGCGAGCCCGATGAAGTGCGGGCTCGATGTGCCGGCGGAGGCCCGGCCGAGCACCTCGCCGTCGAGCGAGAGGGCGAGGGCGTCGGTCTTCGAGCCCCCTCCGTCAACGGCGATGACTAGTGGGCCCACGCGAGGTGCTCCCTGTTGTGCTCGATGAGCAGGTCGGTGAGCTTCTCCGCCCGCTCGTACTGGCCGACGAGGGGGTGCGCGAGGAGCGCGCGGCTCACCCGGTCGCGGCTGCCGTCGAGGGCGGCCTCGAGGGCGAGCCGCTCGTAGGCCGCGACGTGGGCGATGAGGCCCGCGTAGTCGTCGGCGAGCGGGGCGATGGGCAGCGCCTCGAGCCCCGCGGCGCCCACGCGCGCGGGCACCTCGATGACGTGGTCGTCGGGCAGGAAGGGCATCGACCCATTGTTCAGGACGTTGACGACCTGCACGTCGCCGCGGTCGGCCGTGAGCGAGGCGATGAGCTCGACCGCCGCGTCCGAGTAGAACGCGCCGCCGCGGCGCTCGAGCGCCGCGGGCTTCGTGTGCTCCGCCGGGTCGGCGTAGAGCTCGAGCAGTTCGCGCTCCACCTGCAGCACCGCCTCGGCGCGCGAGGGCGACGCGAGCTGCTCGCGCAGCACCTCGTCGTGCGCGTAGAAGTAGCGCAGGTAGTAGCTGGGCACGACGCGCAGCTTCTCGATGAGGGACGCGGGGAGCTCGACCTCGTCGGCGAGCCGCTCGATGCGGTCGCCGATCATGCCCGGGAGCGCGTCGACACCGTCGACGTACACCGACCGCTCCCACGTGAGGTGGTTGAGCCCCACGTGGTCGAGCTGCACGCGCGAGGCGTCGACGTCGAGCATCGCGGCGAAGCGGCGCTGGAACCCGATGGCGACGTTGCACAGCCCCACGGCGCGGTGCCCCGCGGTGAGCAGGGCGCGCGTCACGATGCCGACGGGGTTCGTGAAGTCCACGATCCACGCGTCGGGCCTGGCATGCCTGCGCACCGTCTCGGCTATCGAGAGCACGACGGGCACCGTGCGCAGGGCCTTGGCGAGACCGCCGGGCCCCGTCGTCTCCTGCCCGATGCAGCCCGCCTCGTGCGGCCAGGTCTCGTCGCCGTGGCGCGCGGCCTGTCCGCCCACGCGCAGCTGCAGCAGCACGACATCCGCGTCCGCGACTCCCGCGACGAGGTCGGTCGTGGGCACGATGCGGCCGGGATGCCCCGCGGCCGCGAACATGCGCTGCGACATCCCGCCGACCAGGCGCAGGCGCGTCTCGTCGGTGTCGACGAGCCACACCTCCTCGATGGGCAGGAGCGCGCGCAGCCGCGAGAAGCCGTCGATGAGCTCGGGGGTGTAGGTCGAGCCGCCCCCGACGATAGTCAGTTTCATTGCCTAGCCTTTGACTCCGGTGAGTGTGATGCCCTCGACGAACACGCGTTGGGCGAAGAAGAAGATGAGCACGACGGGGATCATGACGAGCACCGTGATGGCCATGGTGATGCTCCAGTCGGTGCCGTGCGCGCCGCGGAACGTCGCGAGCCCGTAGGCCACGGGCCACGCCGCGTCGTTCTCCGACGCGTAGAGGAGCGGCCCGTAGTAGTCGTTCCACGAGTTGAAGAACATGAAGATCGCCGCGGCCGCGATGCCCGGCTTCGCCATCGGGATGATGACGCGCAGCAGCACGCCCCACTCGCTGCACCCGTCGATGCGCGCGGCGTCCGCGTACTCCTTGGGGATCGTGAGGAAGAACTGCCGCAGCAGGAAGATCGAGAACGCGTCGCCCAGCAGGTTCGGCAGGATGAGCGGCCACAGCGTGCCCGTGAGGTGCGCCTGCGACCACATGACGTAGATGGGGATGGCGGTCACCTGCGGCGGCAGGAGCATCGCGATGATGACGGCGAGGAACACCGCCCCCGACCCGCGGAACTTGACGCGCGCGAGCACGTACGCCGCCGGCACCGACGAGACGAGCATGAACGCCGTCGCGAGCACCGCGTACAGGGCCGAGTTGCCGAACCACCGCAGCAGCGGCACATCCGTGAAGACCGTGAGGTAGTTGCCCCACTCCCACGTCGTCGGGATGAGCGAGGCCGTGAGCGCCTGCTCGTTCGACATGAGCGACGTGAGCACGACGAGCAGCACGGGGCCGAGGAACAGCACGGCCAGGGTGACGAGCACGACGTGCTGCCCGACCCATACGAGCGTCCTGGTCATTGCGCCTCCTCCGGCGAGAACGCCTTCACACGGCGCAGCAGCAGCACGAGGAAGACGGCGGCGACGACGAACAGCAGCACGGCGAGCGCCGACGCGTAGCCGAGCTGGTAGTTGGCGAAGCCGCGCACGTAGAGCCACTCCGTGTAGGTGAGAAGCGAGTTGCCCGGGTAGCCGAGCTCGCCTCCGCTGCCCGCGCCCACCGTGGCCTTGCCCGACGCGACGGTCGAGGCGACCGCCGCCTCGGTGAAGTACTGCAGCGCGGCGATCACCCCCGTGACGACGGCGAACACGAGCACGGGCGCGATCGAGGGCAGCGTGACGTACCAGCCGCGCTGCCACGAGCGAGCGCCGTCGAGCTCGGCGGCCTCGTAGAGCTCCTTGGGCACGTCGAGCAGCGCCGCGAGGAAGATGATCATGATGTCGCCCATCACCCAGATGCCGAGCAGCAGCAGCGAGGGCTTCGACCAGTCGGGGTCGTTGAACCACAGCGGGCCCTGGATGCCGATCGACTTGAGGATGAGGTTGACGGGCCCCGTGCCGGGGTTGAACAGGAACACGAACGCCACGACCCCCGCGACCGAGGGCACGAGCGCGGGCAGGTAGAACACCGTGCGCCAGAAGCCGCTCGCCCGGCGCGCGCGCACGAGCAGGTAGGCGACGGCGAGGGCCGTGACGATGCGCACCGGCACGAGGATGACGACGAACCACAGCGTGTTGCCCGCGGCGACCCAGACCTTGGGGTCTTTCGTGAACAGGTACTCGTAGTTGCGCAGGCCGATGAACTCCGGCGGTGACACGAGGTCGAACCGCGTGAAGGAGTAGAACACCGACGCGATGAGCGGGTACACGAAGAAGATGAGCAGGCCCGCGAGCGCGGGGCCGAGCATGGCGAGGATGAACCACCTGGGGCGGCGGGTGCGCCGCCCCAGGGTGTTCGCGGTGAGGGACAAGGCTAGGGACCGGTCGTGAGCGCGGTGGCGTCGTCGATCTGCTGGTCGATGTCCTTGAGCCCGGCGGCGAGGTCGGGGACCGCGCCGGACTGGTACTGGTGCCAGAAGTCCTCGAACGACTGCTGGTAGCCGGCGCCGTTGGGGCTCGGCGGCGTCGTCCCCGACTTCGGGTTGGCGATGATGTCGAGGAACGTCGCGAACTGGTCGGAGACCTCGAGGTCGGGCGAGGCGAGCGCCTCCTTCGTCGTGGGCACGTTCTTGAGCCCGTTGGAGAGCTTGACGATCGCGCCCGTGTCGGTCGTGAGGTACTTGAGCAGCGCCCACGCGAGCTCGGGGTTCTTCGAGCCCTTCGAGATCCCCGCGATGTTGCCCGTGATGTAGCCAGCGCCGTAGAGGTCCGCGTGGTCGTCCGCGGCGGGCATGGGGGCCGTCGCGTAGTGCAGGTCGGGCGTCTGGTCGTCGATGAACGCCGTGCGGTACTCGCCGTCGAGGTTCATGGCCACCTGGCCGGTCTGGAAGGCGTTGTCGGCCGAGAACTCCTGGCCGAGGCCCGCCGTGAAGGCGTTGAGCTTGTCGTAGCCGATGGTGTCGACGAACGACTTCTGCCACTCCATGAGCTCGGTCCACGCGGGGTCGGACCCGACCGCCGACGTGCCGTCGGCGTTGAGCCACGTCGCGCCCGCGAGCGGACCGTAGTGCGAGGCCGCGTTCTCGTAGAAGCCCATCTGCGGGTTGAACCCGAGCGTCTTGATCGAGCCGTCGGCGTTGTACGTCGTGAGCTTGAGGGCCATGTCCTCGAGCTCGCCGAGCGTCTTCGGCGGTGCCGTGTAGCCGGCGGCCGCGAGCAGGTCGGTGTTGTAGTACAGGCCGTACACATCGGCGAGCACGGGCATGCTGCAGCGCACGCCGTTGTACTCGGTGTAGCTCTTGACGGTGTCGCTGAACTGGTCGAGGTCGACCCCGTCGCGCTCGATGTAGGGGCCGAGGTCGCGGAACGCGCCGCTGTCGCAGAAGTTGCCCACGATGTCGGTCGAGTACGAGAGGCCGAGGTCGACGTCGGAGCCCGACGCGATGGCCTTGCGGAGCTTCTCGTCGTCCTGCCCGGAGTGCACCTCGACGGTCACCTTGGGGTTGGCCGCCTCGAAGTCGTCGATGACCGACTGGATGACGTCGGCCTCCCGGTCGCTGAAGAAGTGCCAGAACGACACGGTGCCCTCCAGCTCGGTGGGCGCCGTCTCGGCGATGCCCTGGTCGGCGGTGCCGCCGCCCGTGCATCCTGCAAGCAGCAGGGTCGCGGCGGTCGCCCCCGCGAGTGTCAGTCTGGTGAGTCTCACTTCGTTGTTACCTCTCTCAGTTGTCGGGTGGTGCGGTCGGGTTGGTGGTCTGGTCAGGGCTGGAGGCGCGCGACATCCTCGAACAGCCGGCTGTGCACGTCGGCGATGAGCACCTCGCGCGCGCCGCGCAGCACGGGGTGCGACGGCACGGCGGTCGCGACGACGTCGGGCCGCCACTGCGTGCCCGTCGCGAGTCGCTCGGCGACGAGGGCCGCGAGGCGCTCGCCGCCCTCACGGCCGGTCGGACCGCCGAGCACGATGCGCTCGGGGTCGAGCACCGCGAGCACGGGCACGAGGCCGAGGGCGACACGCTCGGCGAGCGCGGCGACGGGGTCGGGCGCCGCCTGCAGGCGGGCCCACGCCGAGGCGCCGAAGAACTCCGTGAGGGTGGGCGCGTCGGGGTCGAGGGCGAGGCCCTCGCTCGGCACTGGCAGGTAGCCGATCTCGCCCGACCCGCCGGACGCGCCGCGGTAGATGCGGCCGGACACGTCGATCGCGAGGCCGAGGCCCTCGCCCATCCACAGCAGGGCGAAGCCGTCGACCTCCTCGGCGGAGCCCGCGGCGCGCTCCGCCACCGCGGCGAGGTTGGCGTCGTTGTCGAGCGTCACCGAGACGCCCAGCTGCTCCTCGAGGTGCGCGCGGATGCCCGTGGTCGGCCATCCCGGGAGCGTGTCGGTGAACGTGAGCTCGTCCGCGCGCTGCGCCACCGCGGCCTGCACGCCGATGCACACGAGCCGCACGGCGTCGGTGCGGATTCCCGCGGCGTCGCACGCGGCGGCGATCGCGCCCCGCACGTCGGAGACCGCGGAGCGCGCGGCGTCGGGCGCGAGGGGCAGCTCGGCGACGGGGTGCTCGGCGCCCGTGGCATCCACGACCGTCGCGGTGATGCCCGTGGAGCTCACGTCGACGGCGACGCCCAGCACGCGGTCGGCGCGCACGGCGTAGCTCACGGCGTTGGGGCCGCGCCCGCCCGAGATCTCGCCGTCGACGCGGATGAGGCCGGCACCCTCGAGGCGCGCGACCATCTGGGCGGCCGTGGGCTTGGAGAGGCCGGAGAGCTCGCCGAGCCGGTTGCGCGTGAGCGGGCCGTGCTGCAGGAGCAGTCCGAGGGCCGTGCGGTCGTTCGTGGCGCGCAGCCACGCGGGCGTGCCCCTCACCGTCTCCGTCACGGATCGCCTCCTCGCAGGTCGTTGCGAGGAATGTATCAGTAAAGTTTCTTTATAGATAGATCGAGGTGACGCACGAAGGGCCGCTCCCCCGGAGGAGAGCGGCCCTTGGGCGCGAGCGCCTAGTGCAGATCGACGCGCTTCGGCAGCGTGAACACGAGAGCGAACGCCGCGATCGCGAAGCCGGCGCTCACCGCGAGGGCGGGCGTCGCCGCCTGGCCGAACGCGGCCGGCAGGTCGGCCGGGCCCGTGATCGCGCCGATGTTGCCGAAGAGCACGGCGCCGATGATCGCGATGCCGATCGCCGCTCCGATGCGCTGCATGACGCCGATGACGCCGCTCGCGGCCCCCGCCTCGCGGCGGTCGACCGTCGCGACGATGAAGCGCGCGTTGGGGGCGATGAAGAGCCCCGCGCCGAAGCCCGCGACGGCGAGCGGAGCTAGGAGGTCCCAGTTCGTGAGGTCGGCGGTGGGCACGAGCAGCAGGATGAGGAAGAGCGCGACGAGGCCGAGCGAGAGCAGCCCGTTGCCGATCACGAGCACGGTGCGGCCGAGCCTCTGGGCGAGCCTGTCGCTCAGCGCGGCACCCACGATGTTGGCGACCGCGAACGGCACCGACACGAGGCCCGACTCGAGGGCCGTGTGGCCGAGGCCCGCCTGCCACAGGATCGAGATCGTGAAGAAGATGCTCGTGAAGCCCGCGAAGAACACGAGGGCGAGGATCGTGCCGCCCGTGAACGCCGGGTGCGAGAACAGGTGCGGCGGCACGAGGGGCTCCGCTCCCCCGCCCGCGACGCGGCGCTCCCACAGGGCGAAGAGCACGAGGAACACCACGCCGCCGGCGATGGACAGGTAGGTCCACAGCGGCCAGCCCGCATCCTGGCCCTGGATGAGCGGCACGAGGATGGCGACGAGCGACACGCTCAGCAGGAGGAGCCCGACGATGTCGGTCGACGCGGTCTTGCCCTCGGCCGTCTTCGGGAGGATGACCGCGGCCGCGACGAGCGCGAGCACGCCGATGGGCAGGTTGACCGCGAAGATCCAGCGCCAGCCGTTCTCCTCGCCGAGCGCCTGGATGAGCAGGCCTCCCACGATGGGGCCGAGCGCCGACGAGACCCCGATGACGGCGCCCATGATGCCGAAGGCCTTGCCGCGCGTCATGGGCGGGAACAGCAGCTGGATGAACGCCGTGACGGCGGGGATGAAGATGCCGCCGCCGAGGCCCTGCACGACGCGCGCGACGATGAGGCCGGTGCTGTCGAGCGCGAGGCCGCACGCGAGGCTCGCGCCCGTGAAGACGGCCATGCCCGTGAAGAACACCCACTTGTGGCCGTAGCGGTCGCCGATGCGGCCGGCGGGGATGAGGGCGAGGCCGAAGGCGAGCGCGTAGCCGGAGATGATCCACGACAGGGTCGCCTCGTTCGCGTCGAGCGAGGTGCGGATCGTGGGCAGCGCCACGTTGACGATGGTGGTGTCGAGCAGCGCCATGAAGGAGCCGGTGAGCAGCACGACGAGGGCGAGCCACGCGCGGCGCGGCACCTCGGTCGAGGCGTTGAACGCGGCGGTGCTGGGCCCGACGCTCTGGGTGGTCATGAGGGTGTGTGTCCTTTCCTGGACTTCTCGTCTTCGATGATCGCGGGGAGGTTCGCGATGAGCTCCTCGTGCCAGGCGATCTCGCCCGACAGGCGGTGGTACTGGTGGCGCATGACGTGCGCCTCCGTGAGCGTCAGGTACTTCCTGATGTGCTCGGCGTGGGCGAGCCAGTGCTCCTGGTTCAGGCGGAGCTCGGCGAGCCGCGTCCGCAGCACCCCTTCGACGGCATCGAGGCCCCCGGGGTCGAGGCGCGCGAGCGCGAGGTCGACGGGGTCGTGCCGGTAGACGATCGTCTCGAGCGTCTCCCGTCGCAGCTCCGCGAGCGCGCGGGTGCCGGCGGGGGTGATGCCGTAGACCTGCCGGGCGGGGTAGTTGCCCTCGCGCTCGGTGCGCCGCTCCTCGATGAGGCCGTCGAGCGCGAGGCGCTTGATGGCGCCGTAGATCGAGCCGGGGCCGAAGTCCGTCCAGCTGTCGATGTGCTCCTCCTCGGCGAGCAGGCGCAGGGCATGCCCGTGCATCTCGCCGCGCTCCTCGAGGGAGCCCAGGATGAACAGCCGGATGGATGACATGCGACTACTCTTGCACGAGTAGTCGCCCGAGATCAAACTCTGTTACGCCCCGTTGCAGCGTCCGTTGCCGCTCCCAGGCGCCCCTCCTAGGCTCGCCACCACAAGCGACACCGAACAATGGAGAAACCATGAGCGACTGGAAGTTCGAGACCCAGCAGGTTCACGCCGGCGCGAAGGCCGACCCGACCACCAACGCACGCGCGACGCCGATCTACAAGACCACGTCGTACGTCTTCAACAGCACCCAGCACGCGCAGAACCTGTTCGCGCTCGCCGAGTTCGGCAACATCTACACGCGCCTCATGAACCCCACGACGGATGTCGTCGAGCAGCGCGTCGCCGCGCTCGAGGGCGGCACCGCGGCCCTCGCCGTCGCCTCAGGCTCGTCGGCCATCACCTACGCCGTGCTCAACATCGCGCGGGCCGGCGACCACATCGTCTCGTCGTCGTCGATCTACGGCGGCACCTACAACCTCTTCAAGTACACGCTCGCGAACCTCGGCATCGAGGTCACCTTCGTCGAGGACCAGGACGACGCCGCAGAGTGGGCCGCCGCCGTGCGCCCCAACACCAAGCTGTTCTTCGCCGAGACCATCGGCAACCCGAAGATCAACATCCTCGACATCGAGAAGGTCGCGGAGGTCGCGCACACGAACAACCTCCCGCTCATCGTCGACAACACGATCGCGACGCCGTACCTCATCCGCCCGTTCGAGTTCGGCGCGGACATCGTCGTGCACTCGGCCACCAAGTTCCTGGGCGGCCACGGCACGGTCATCGCCGGCGTGATCGTCGACGGCGGCAAGTTCCCGTGGGCGGCCAACGCCGACAAGTTCCCGGGCCTCACCGAGCCCGACCCGAGCTACCACGGCGCGAGCTACACGGGTGTGCTGGGCGACGCGATCGCGTACGTCATCAAGATCCGCGTCACGCTCCTGCGCGACACGGGCGCCGCCCTCTCGCCCGACAGCGCCTTCTCGCTCATCCAGGGCATCGAGACGCTCAGCCTGCGCATCGAGCGCCACGTGCAGAACGCCCAGGAGATCGCCGAGTGGCTCGAGAACCACCCGGATGTCGCGAGCGTCAACTACTCCGGCCTGCCGAGCAGCCCTTGGTACGCGAGCGCCAACAAGTACGCGCCCAAGGGCGTGGGCGCCGTCGTGTCGTTCGAGCTCAAGGGCGGCGTCGACGCGGGCCGCGCCCTCGTCGAGAACGTCGAGCTGTTCAGCCACCTCGCCAACATCGGCGACGTGCGCAGCCTCATCATCCACCCGGCCTCGACCACCCACTCGCAGCTGACCCCCGAGCAGCAGCTCACGACGGGAGTGACACCCGGCCTCGTGCGCCTCTCGGTCGGCATCGAGAACGTCGACGACCTCAAGGCCGACCTGCAGGCGGGCTTCGACGCCGCCCGCAAGGTGTCGGCGGCGAACAGCGCCAGCGCCTAGCGCCTCCCGCGAGAGCCCCCGCCCTGTAACAAAGGCGGGGGCTCTCCGTTTAACGGGGATACTTGTCGTGACATGGATTGGCAGACTTCCGAGGACACGGTCCCCTCGGCCTTCATCACGGAGGCCAACGCCCGCACCGTGCTCGGCAAGCCGCCGGCCACGGGCGCGTGGCGCGAAGGCGACCCCGTGGGCAACCGCCGGTTCGCCTCCCTCGGCCCCCTGACGCTCGAGCGGGGCGGGGAGCTGCCATCGGTCCGAGTCGCCTACGAGACCGTGGGCACGCTCAACGCCGACCGCTCGAACGCCGTGCTCGTCGTGCACGCCCTCACGGGCGACAGCCACGTCGTGGGGGCGCCCGGCCCCGGGCATCCCACGGGCGGCTGGTGGAACGGCCTCGTCGGCCCCGGCCTCGCCATCGACACCGACCGCTGGTTCGTGGTCGCCCCCAACATGCTCGGCGGATGCCAGGGCACCACCGGCCCCGCATCGCACGCGCCCGACGGCGCCGAGTGGGGCCCGCGGTTCCCGTTCGTGACGATCCGCGACCAGGTCGAGGTGCAGCGCGCCCTCACCGACCACCTCGGCATCGACAGGTGGGCGGCCGTCATCGGCGGCTCGATGGGCGGCATGCAGTCGCTCGAGTGGGCGGTGAGCCACCCCGGCCGGCTCGAGCGCGTCGCCGTGCTCGCGGCACCGGCCTTCTCGAACGCCGACGCGATAGCGCTCAACTTCCTGCAGGGCGAGGCCGTGCACCTCGACCCCGCGTTCGCGGACGGCCACTACTACGAGGCGGCCGACGGCGAGGGCCCCTACCGCGGCCTCGCGCTCGCGCGGCGCATGGCGCTGCACAGCTACCGCTCCCCCACCGAGCTCAACGACCGGTTCGAGCGCAGCTGGCAGAGCGGCCTGACGCCGCTCGGCGGCGGGGGCCGCTACGCGGTCGAGAGCTACCTCGACTACCACGGCAACAAGTTCACGCGCCGGTTCGACGCCAACAGCTACCTCACGCTCGTGAGCGCCATGAGCTCGCACGACGTGGGCCGCGGGCGCGGCGGCACGGCGGCCGCCCTCGCGGGCGCGACGCCGAGGGCGCTCGTGCTCGCCATCGACAGCGACAGGCTCTACCCCGTCTCCGAGCAGGAGCACATCGCCGCCCACCTGCCGAACAACATCGACGGGTCGGTGCCGCACATCATCTCGTCGCCGTTCGGCCACGACGGCTTCCTCATCGAGGACGCCCTCGTGGGGCCGCAGATCGAGCGCCTGCTGAACAGCTGAGCAAAGCTCCGCTAGGCTGTCCCGTCATGGACGGGACGGCGGCGGTGCGGGTAGCGATCCTCGACGCCCAGCCGCTCGTCGCCGAGGCGCTCGCAAGCCTCGTCGCGCGCTCCGGCATCGAGGTCGTGGCCGTCGTCGCGACGTGGGAGGCGCTGCTCGGGCATCCTGCGATGCCCGCCGACGTCGTCGTGCTCGACCTGCACCTGCCCGACGGCCTGCTCGTCTCGACGCGCGTGGGCGAGCTCGCCGCGCTCGGCTGCGGCACCGTCGCGCTCAGCAGGCGCACGGATGCGATGTCCGTCGCGACCGCGATGCGCGCGGGGGCCCGAGCCTTCGTGGCCACCGCCGACTCCGCCGACGACCTCGTGGCGGCGATCCGCACGGCCGCGGCCGGCGGAGAGCACCTCGCCGCGCACCGGGCCGCCGCGGCACGCGGGGCGCGCACGGTCGACGACGCGGGTCTGGGTCGGCGCGAGGAGCGCGCCCTCGTGCTCTACTCCTCGGGCCGGTCGCTGCGCGAGGTCGCCGCGCAGATGGACACCACCGAGGAGACCGTGAAGTCGTACATCAAGCGCGCGCGGCGCAAGTTCCGCGCGCTCGGGGTCGACCTCGGCACGCGCGACAGCCTGCGGCGCCACGCCGCTGAGCAGGGCTGGACCGCAGGGACCTGAGGCCGGCGGGTGTCGGGAGCCGCGTTTCCCCTGCGGCTCCCGACCGTCCCCTGTGATGCCGGGTTCATCGTGCGGCCGTGACACGTCACGTACGCCCCTCTGTGCTACCGAGACTATCTCGGCGAATCGCGGAACTGTGCGCAATACTGCGGTGCGGCACCCCCACTTATGGGGCACGCTGTGCCACCATGTCCCCCGATGGATCTCATAGCCAAGGAGCGCGACAGGCTGCTCCAACGCACCGCCCGCGTCTACGGCCTGAGCTTCACCGTGGTCTCGCTCCTGTGCCTGGCCATCCCGGGAGCCGTCGACATGGCGAGCTTCTTCGTGTGCCTGCCGCTCTACCTCGTCATCGCGTTCTGCCAGTACCGCATCGGCTCGAGCCGCTCGATGCTGTGGGCGGTGCCCATCGTCGTCGCGGGGCTCGCCATCGTGGGCATCGTGACGCTGCTCGCGCCCGAGGGCACGGGCGAGGCGGGCATCTCGGCGATCGCCCAGCTCACCGCCGCATCGATGGCGTCCGTCGCCATCGTGCTGACCACCGAGCTGCTGCGCCGCGTCTTCCTCGGCGTCTCGTTCGCGCTCACGCTCGGCCTCACGGTCTTCCTCACGCTCCCCTTCCAGGCCCCGGGCCGCACCGTCGCGCTCCTCGTGCTCGGCTGGGTGCTCGCGACGATCATCGGCTTCTGGATCAGCGCGGGCGTGCCGCAGGCCGCCCGCCGCATCGCGAGCATCGGCCGCGCCCACCGGGCCGAGCGTCAGGCGAGCGAGACCGAGGCGCAGCGCCGCCAGGGCGCGCGCCTGCTGCACGACACCGTGCTCGCGACCCTCACCCTCCTCGCCCACTCGGGCGTGGGCGTGGCCCCCGAGGCCATGAAGCAGCAGGCGGCCGACGACGCGCGCCTCCTGCGCCAGCTGCGGCTGGGGGCGACGCCGACCCCGCAGTCGTCCGGGGTCTACAACCTCGAGAGCAACGACGAGACCGTGCTCGGCACGACCCTCGAGTCGGTCAAGCAGCGCTTCGGCCGCATGGGCCTCGAGGTGAGCTGGCACGGCACGGGCCAGGTGCTCCTGCCGAGCGACGTGCTCGACGCCTTCCTGCTCGCGCTCGCGGAATGCCTCGAGAACGTGCGCCGCCACTCCGGTGTCACCGAGGCGCACGTGACGATCACCGAGGACGAGACCATGGTGCGCGCCATGGTCACCGACTCGGGCGTGGGCTTCACCCTCGACGACGTCGACTCGGCCCGCCTCGGGTTCAAGGAGTCGGTGGTCGCACGCCTCAAGGAGGTCGGCGGCAAGGCCCGGCTGTTCTCCGCTCCCGGTTCGGGCACGACGGTCGTGCTGGAGGTGCCGCGATGACCTACGCACCGCCCGAGGAGAACACCCTCGGCGTCATCCTCGGCCGCGGAAAGCGCCGTGAGGCGGATGCGACGCGCCGCGTCATCCGCGCGGCGACCCCGCACCGCTCGAGCCTCGGCACGGGCTTCATCGGCATCGGCGCCGCCATCGTGTGCGGGCTCCGCGCCATCTACGGCCTCGCCTGGTTCGCGGGACAGGTCGCCGCGGGCGGCGTCTACACGCCGCTGTGGGCGGCGGCCGCCGCATGGGGCGTGCTCATCGCCGTGGTCGTCACGACGTTCGTCGTGTCGCGCGTGCTCGGGCATCTGCCGAACTGGCTCTTCGCCGTGTTCCTCGTGGGCCTCGCTGCGGCGGTCGCCCTCGACCTCTACTCCATCTGGCCGCTGCATGACATCGGCCGCCACGCGACCGCCGCGGTCACGGCCGGCATGGCGCTCATCGTGGTGCTCACGCTGCGGCGCACGCGCGACATCCTCATCTCGGTGAGCGTGCTCGGCGCGGCGCTCCTCGCCGCCATGATCCTCAACACGCCGTTCGACCCGGACTACTTCGCGCCCCAGCTCACGACGCTCGCGTTCGCGGTGCTCCCCGCGGTCGTCGGCGTCGTCGTGATCGGCGGGTTCCGCCGCCTCGTGCAGGTCGAGCTCGACCGCGTGCTCGTGCAGAGCACCGTCTCGGCGCCGCGCTTCGCGGTCGGCATGATGGCGTCGGAGGAGCTCGCACGCCTCGACCTCGCCGCCGAGGAGCTGCTCGACAGCGTCGCGCAGGGCAAGGTCACTCTTCCGCTCGACCCCAAGACCGCGTCGGTCGCCGCGTCGCTCGCCACCGAGCTGCGCCTGCACCTCATCGAGGGCCGTCGCGAGACGTGGCTGTACCACGCCATCACGGAGTCCGACCACCTCGGCAAGGCCGTGACCCTCAACGACAAGTCGAGCCTCGCGGGCCTCCTCGACCCGCAGCAGCGCGACGGGCTGCTCTCGACGGCGTGGCTGCTCGTGAGCGACGGCGTCAAGAACCAGAGCCGCACCGTGCAGATCACGGTGGGCCCCGCCACCGACTCCCTCGAGACGCGCGAGGGCCGCAAGATCACCGTGCCCATCGTCATCGAGACCACCGGTGTCGCACGTAATCGCGTCGACCCGGCCACGTGGGACGCCATCCGCAAGGTCGGCCAGTACAGTGACTCCACCCAGAACTCCAGCCTCCGCGTCGACATCGCGTGCCTCGTCGACAACCCTGCAGACCAATAGCCCAAGAAGAAGGAACACACAGTGACCGACTCGACTGACCGCATCCGCGTCGCCCTCGTCGACGACCACCGGATGCTCCTCGGTGCCCTCACCGAGTGGATCGGCAACGCCGCGGACGACATCGCCATGGTCGCCGCGGTGCCCACGTGGCCAGAGCTCATCACGCACCCGGAGTTCCCCGTCGACGTCGTGCTGCTCGACCTCGACCTCAAGGACAACATCCCGGTCTCGCTCAAGATCAACACCCTCAAGACCACGGGCGTCAAGGTCGTGCTCATGAGCACGTACTCCGAGCCCAACGTGGTGCGCGAGGCCCTCGCGGCGGGCGCCCTCGGCTACCTCGTCAAGAGCGAGGATGCGGGCATGATCGTCGAGGCGATCCGCGCGGCGTCGAAGGGCGAGTCGTTCATCTCGGCCGAGCTCGACCTCGCCCTCAACGCGGGAGAGATCGGCGGCTCCCCCAAGCTCTCCGCCCAGGAGCGCCGCGTCATGGCCCTGTACGGCGGCGGCGAGCCCGTCAAGGCCGTCGCGTTCCAGCTCAGCATCTCCGAGGAGACCGCCAAGAGCTACCTCAAGCGCATCCGCGAGAAGTACCGCGTGGCGGGCTTCGACGTGGGCACGAAGGTCGCGCTACGCAAGCGTGCGATCGAGGACGGCATCCTCGTCGAGAGCGACCTTCCCCGCAGCTTCTAGCGCGTCACGGCGCCGGGTGCGGCGCTCGAGAGCCACGCTCACGAGCGCCAGCCCGACACCGGGGATGCACAGCAGCAGGCCCACCCACGTGGGCGAGAGGTAGCCGAGCCCGGCCGCGATGGTGAGTCCGCCGAGGTACGCGCCCAGGCTGTTGCCGATGTTGAGGGCCGAGTGGTTGATCGCCGCGGCGAGCGACTGGGCGTCGCCCGCGACATCCATGAGCCTCGTCTGGATCGCCGGCGAGAGGGCCGAGGCCGCCCCGCCCACGAGGAAGCTGAACACGAAGAGGCCGACGGGCGTGTGCGCGGTGAGGGCGAAGCCCGCGAGCGACACCGCGAAGAGGCCGAAGCACACGAAGAGGGTCTTCATGACGTGGTGGTCGGCGGCGCGCCCGCCCGCGAGGTTGCCGATCGTCATGCCGATGCCGACGCCCGCGAGCACCCACGGCAGCATGACAGGGTCGAGCTGCGTGACGTTCGCCGCGACGGGCGCGATGTAGGTGTAGACCGCGAAGAACCCGCCGAAGCCGAGCGAGCCCAGCAGCAGCGTGAGCCAGATCTGCGGGCGGCGGAACACCGTCAGCTCGCGGCGCATGGTCGCGGCGGGGTCGCCCTGCTGCAGGGGCACGAGGAGCGCGACGGCGACGAACGTCGCCGCGAAGACCGCGGCCACGGCGAGGTAGGCGACGCGCCAGCCCGCCTGCTGCCCGAGGAACGTGATGGCCGGCACGCCCACGACGTTGGCGATCGTGAGGCCCGCGAGCACGAACGCGACGCCGCGGCCCCGTTTGCCGGGGCCCATGAGCGAGGCCGCGACGAGCGCGGCGATGCCGAAGTAGGCGCCGTGCGGGAGGGCGGCGACGAAGCGCGCCACGAGCACGAGCCCGAAGGTCGGCAGGAGGGCGGAGGCGACGGTGCCGAGCACGAACACTCCCACGCACGCGAGCAGGAGCTGCTTGCGGGGGAAGCGCGCGGCGAGCGCCGCGATCGTCGGGGCGCCCACGACGACGCCCAGCGCGTACGCGGAGACGAGCCATCCCGCCTGCGCGTTCGCCTTCTCGTGCGAGACCGCCCACACCCCGGGCAGGAGGTCGGCGGCCAGGTTGGGCAGCAGGCCCATGGCGACGAACTCGGTGAGGCCGATGCCGAAGCCGCCGAGGGCGAGGGCGAGGATGGCCAGGCGCAGTCGCGCGGGTGACAGGGACAAGGGGTGCCGATCGTGGTGGGCGGACGGGACGTGCTCACCGTCGAGCCGAGACCCCAGTCTACGACCGGTCGACCTGTTCCGGGCGGTCGTGGAACGGCCACACCGACGGCAGCCAGTCGGTGTCGTCGTGCTCGTCGACACCGGGCTGCCCGGGCGCGACGACGACCGCGACGACCGCCCAGCCGAGAAGCACGAACTCGAGGAGGTTCCGCAGCGTGAGCACGAGCACCATGGCCGGGTTGAGGTACAGCAGCTCGAGGTAGAGGTAGGGGTACACGACCTGGGTGAGCCCGGCGATCACGAGCGCGAGCACCGCGGGCACCCGGAACGACCGCCCGTGACCGGCGGCGCTCGTCGCGAGGCCGAGCACGACGGGCACGGCGAGCCAGCCGATGAACTGCGGCGACCCCACCTTGTTGAGGGCGATGAGCGCGGTGACGAGTGCGAGCGCGAGCGGGGGGAAGAGGTCGCCCGCCGACGCCCCCGCGCGCTGCGCCCGGACGCCGAGGGCGGCGATCGCGAGCACGGCGATGCCCAGCACGGGCGTCATGAGGGCGCCCGCGAGCTCGATGCCCGGCCCCTCGACCTGGTAGGTCAGGATCTGCGTGTCGTAGTACACGCGCGTGTGCGGCTCGCCGACGACGCCGAGCCACAGCCACGGGGTCGCAAGCGGCGACTCGACCTGCACCCCCCGGCCCGTTTGCTGCGTGATGAAGCTGAACACGTTGAGGCCGCTCCCGAACGTGAGCGCGAACGCGATGATGAAGCCCGACACGACGAGCACGGCGGCGAGGATCCTGCCGCGGTCGCGCAGCGCGATGAGCGCAGCACCGATGAGCGCCGCCGGCCACACCTTGACCCAGGTGGCGATGGCGAGGATGACCGCGGCCGCCCGCGGCCGCGTCGCGATGAGGGTCACGCCCACGAGCGCGAGCGGGACCGTGACCGAGTCGATGCGCCCGAGCGCGATCGGTCCGAGCACGACGAGGAACGCCACCCACCACCACGCGACGCCCACGCGCTCGCGCGAGCGGCCCCATCCCGTGATGAAGCCGAAGGCCACGGCGTCGAGCACCATGATCATCGTGAGCCACGTCGCGCCGTACTGGTCGGGGCCGAACACCGTCGCGATGAGCATGGGCACGAGCGCCACGACGGGGTAGACCCACACGCTGTCGATGCCGACCCAGAAGCCCGCGGTCATGGCCTGGTCCATCCAGAACTTGTAGACGATCGTCACGTCGCCGAGCGGCAGGCCCGGGGAGTAGAGGTTGAGCAGGCCGAGCCACAGGTGCGCGAGGATGAACGCGGCCCACACGGCCGCCGGGCTGCGCACGACGGCACGGAGATTCACCCGCACAGCGTAGCCCGGTAACAATTCGTGACGGTTTCGCCTCGCGCGGGCGGCGTGCGGGAAGATTGCTGCATGACCCACAGCATCCTTTCCCGCGCCCTCGCCGTGGCCGGCGCCGCCGCGATCGCCGTCTCCCTCGCCGCCTGCTCCCCGTCGACGCCCACGGGCGACGAGACCGCCGCCTCGAGCGGCTACGTCACCGAGGGCAAGCTCACCATCGGCACCGGTGAGCCCGCCTACTACCCCTGGGTGATCGACGACGCCCCCGAGTCGGGCGAGGGCTTCGAGGCCGCAGTCGCCTACGCCGTGGCCGAGCAGCTCGGCTTCGCCAAGGAGGACGTCGTCTGGGTGCGCTCGACCTTCGACCAGGCCATCGCGCCCGGGCCCAAGGACTTCGACTTCAACCTGCAGCAGTTCTCGATCACCGACGAGCGCAAGCAGAGCGTCGACTTCAGCTCGCCGTACTACGAGACCACGCAGGTCGTCATCACGACCGCGACGTCGAAGGCCGCGAGCGCCACGTCGATCGCCGACCTCCAGGGCCTGCTCATCGGCGCCCAGACCGGCACGACGAGCTTCACCGCCATCGAGCAGGTCATCAAGCCGACCGCGGGCGCGCAGGTGTTCAACACCAACGACGACGCCAAGCTCGCCCTCGAGAGCGGCACCGTCGACGCGATCGTCGTCGACCTGCCCACGGCGTTCTACCTCACGGGCGTGGAGCTCACGGGCGGCCTCATCGTCGGCCAGCTCCCGCAGGCCGAGGGCACGACGGGCGACCAGTTCGGCCTCGTCCTGCCCAAGGACAGCCCCCTGACCGCGAAGGTCTCGGCCGCCGTCGACGCGCTGCGCGACAGCGGCAAGCTCCAGGAGATCGCCGACCAGTGGCTCGCGGACGCGGGCTCGGCGCCCCTCCTGAAGTAGTACCGTTTTCAAGGTGATCAACGAGGAGGCCCGACGGCCGAGCGATATCGAGCTCGACCGCCGGGCCTTCCGACGTCGTCAGGGGCTCCGCTCCGTCGGCATCAGCCTGCTGAGCACGCTCGTGCTCGCGGTGGCGGCGTGGCTGTTCCTCATCAACACCCCGGGCTGGGCGGTCGTCCAGCAGAAGTTCTTCAACCCGGAGATCGCCCTCGCGGCGCTCCCCCGCGTGTGGGACGGCTTCCTGCTCAACCTGCGCGTTCTCTTCTTCGCCGTCATCGGCGTCCTCGTCGTGAGTGTCGTCGTGTCGGGCATCCGCACGCTGCGCGGTCCCGTGTTCTTCCCCCTGCGCGCCCTCGCGTCGGCGTACACCGACCTGTTCCGCGGCACGCCCCTCATCATCACGCTGTTCATCGTCGGGTTCGGCATCCCCGGGCTCATCGGGTCCACCGGGCCGCGCATCCCGTCCGAGGTGCTCGGCACGATCGCGCTCGTGCTCACGTACGGCGCCTACGTCTCCGAGGTGTTCCGCGCGGGCATCGAGGCAGTGCACCCGTCGCAGCGCCTCGCGGCCCGCTCGCTCGGCCTCTCGCACGGGGCGTCGATGCGGCGCATCATCCTGCCCCAGGCCGTGCGCAAGGTCACGCCCGCGCTCATGAACGACTTCGTCGCCATGCAGAAGGATGTCGGGCTCATCTCGGTGCTCGGTGCCGTCGACGCCGTGCGCGGGGCCCAGATCGAGACGGCGCACTTCTTCAACTACACGCCGTACGTCGTCGCGGGGCTGCTCTTCGTCATCCTCGCGCTGCCCATGATCCGCTTCACCGACTGGTACACCGCCCGCCTGCGCGCGCGCGAGCAGATCGGCGGGATCGTATGACCGAGGTGCTGCGGGTCGAGAACATCTGGAAGGCCTACGGGGACCGGCCCGTGCTGCGCGGCATCGACCTGGCCGTCGACTCGCACGAGGTCGTCGCGCTCATCGGGGCGAGCGGGTCGGGCAAGTCGACGCTCCTGCGCACGATCAACCTGCTCGAGCGGATCGACGACGGGCAGATCTGGCTCGCGGGCACGGACATCTCGACGCCCACGACGAAGGCCGACGCCGTGCGCGCGCGCATCGGCGTCGTCTTCCAGCACTACAACCTGTTCCCGCACCTCTCCGTGCTCGACAACGTGACCCTCGCGTCGCGCTTCGTGCTCAAGGTGCCGCGCGCGCAGGCCGAGGCGCACGGCCTCGAGCTGCTCGGGCGCATCGGCCTCGCCGACCAGGCGCGGTCGTTCCCCGACCGGCTCTCGGGCGGACAGCAGCAGCGCGCCGCGATCGTGCGGGCCGTCGCGACGAACCCCGAGCTGCTGCTGCTCGACGAGATCACGAGCGCCCTCGACCCCGAGCTCGTGGGCGAGGTGCTCGACCTGGTGCGCGAGCTCAAGGACGAGGGGACGACGATCGTCATGGCGACCCACGAGATGGCGTTCGCACGCGACATCGCCGACCGCGTGGTCTTCCTCGACGAGGGCAGGATCGTCGAGCAGGGCGCTCCCGCGCAGGTGTTCGGCTCGCCCGCGCAGCCGCGCACGCGCGAGTTCCTGTCGCGCTTCCTGGGCTAGGCCAGCAGGGCCGCGATCGTCGCGGGCAACGCGTGCGCGAGCCCGAGGATCGTGAGCGGTCCGCCGCCCGAGGCGCGCCCCGCCGCGAGTCCGTGCAGCACGGCCGCGGTCGCCGCGAGCCGCGCGAGCTCCTGCGGGTCGGCCGCGACCTGCTCCGAGTGCGTCGCGACGAGTGCCCCGAGGATGCCCGCGAGCGCGTCCCCCGCCCCGGCGGTCGCGAGCCACGTGGGGGCGACGGACGCGGACAGCAGGATGCCCGGCCCCGCCGCGTACGTCGTGTGGCCCTTGAGCAGCACCGTCACCCCGAGGTCGTCGGCCGCGCGGCGCGCGTGGCCGGCCGGATCCTCGGCGACGGTCGCGCGCGGGGCGCCGAGCAGGCGCGCGAGCTCGCCGTGGTGCGGAGTGAGCACGACGGGTGCCGACGCCCTGTCGTGCAGGTCGAGCGCTCCGCCGTCGAGCACGGCGGGCACGCCCTGCGCGAGCGCGCGCACGAGGGGCTCGGGGTCGCGCTCGACGTGGTCCATGCCGGAGCCGAGCAGCCACGCCTGGACGCGGCCGTCGGCGGTCACGGCCTCGGGGCGGCGCTGCAGCACGAGCTCCTTCGCCCCGCCCGTGTAGCGGATCATCCCCACACCCGTGTGGGCTGCGGCCTCGACCCCGAGCACGGCCGCGCCCGGGTACATCGCCGAACCCGTGATGACGCCGAGCACGCCCCTGCTGTACTTGTCGTCGTCGCGCCCGGGCACGGCGATGCGCGTCGCGGCGTCGGACGGGGTCCACTCGGTGCTGGGGCTCACGAGACTCACGATAGTTTGGGCTCGTGGCTATCAGCATCCCCGGTCGTGTCGTCGTGTTCGACTACGGGGAGGTGATCTCGCGGTCGCCGAGCGATCCCGACCGCGCTGCCCTCGTCGCCATCGCGGGGGTGACCGACGAGGACAGGTTCTGGGAGGTCTACTGGGCCCACCGCGACGGGCTCGACCAGGGGTCGACGAGCATCGTCGACTACTGGGCCCTCGTGGCCGCCGACCTCGGCACGACGTGGCGCGCCTCGACGGTGCACGCGCTGTGGATCGCCGACTTCCGCGGGTGGTGGAGCCTCGAGCCCGCGACGCTCGACCTCATCGAGGAGCTGCACGAGGGCGGCACGCGCGTCGTGCTGCTGTCGAACGCGGGCTTCGACTTCGCCGACCCGTTCCGCCGCTCCCCCATGGCGCAGTTCTTCGAGCGCATGTTCGTGAGCGCGGAGATGGACGCGATCAAGCCCGATCCGGGCATCTACGAGGAGGTGGCCGCCGAGCTGGGCATCCCCCTCGAGGCCATGGTCTTCATCGACAACAAGTCGGCCAACACGGACGCGGCGGCGGCGCTCGGCGTCACCACCCACCACTTCACGGGCACGGACGGCCTCGACGCCTTCCTGCGCTCGCTCGAGCCGTGAGCGCGCTCTTCACGCCGCTCGCGCTGCGCGGCACGACGTTCCGCAACCGGCTGTGGCTCGCGCCGCTGTGCCAGTACTCGGTCGAGGAGCGCGACGGCGTGCCCACCGACTGGCACCTCGCGCACCTGGGCTCGTTCGCGATCGGCGGCGTGGGCCTCGTCATGACCGAGGCGACGGCCGTGAGCCCCGAGGGCCGCATCAGCCCCGAGGACACGGGCATCTGGAACGACGAGCAGGTCGCCGCCTGGTCGCGCATCACGGCGTTCGTGCGCGCGCAGGGCGCCGTCGCGGGCATCCAGCTCGCCCACGCGGGGCGCAAGGCGTCGACCTGGCGGCACTTCGACCCGCGCTTCGGCGCCTCGGTGCCTGCCGACGACGGCGGCTGGCCGACCGTCGCGCCGTCGGCCGTCGCGTTCCCCGGCTACGCCGAGCCGCGCGCGCTGCACGCCGACGAGCTGGCGGGCGTCGCCGCCGACTTCGCCGCGGGCGCCCTGCGCGCCCTCGCGGCGGGCTTCCAGCTGCTCGAGATCCATGCCGCGCACGGCTACCTGCTGCACCAGTTCCTCTCCCCGCTCTCCAACCTGCGCGACGACGAGTACGGCGGCAGCCTCGAGAACCGGGCGCGGCTGCTGCTCGAGGTCGTGCGCGCCGTGCGCGCGGCCGTGGGCGAGCACGTCCCGCTGCTCGTGCGGCTCTCCGCCACCGACTGGGCCGAGGGCGGCGTCGACCAGGAGCAGGTCGCCGCGGTCGCCGGCTGGGCCCGCGACGCGGGTGCCGACCTCTTCGACATCTCGACGGGCGGACTCGTGGGCGGCGTGCGGATCCCGCTCGGCCCCGGCTACCAGGTGCCCTTCGCCGAGTTCGTGCACGAGACCGCGGACGCGCCCGTGAGCGCGGTCGGGCTCATCACGACGGCGCAGCAGGCCGAGGATGTTGTCGCCTCCGGCCGCGCGGACGCCGTCATGATGGGCCGGGAGCTCATGCGCGACCCGCACTTCGTGTGGCGGGCGGCCGCGGAGCTGGGAGTGGATATCGACTACTACCCGCCCCAGTACCTACGCTCGCGCTATGCCCTCCGGTAGTCCCGCCCGCGGCCTCTTCTTCGGCTTCCTCGGCGTGCTCATCTTCTCGTTCACGCTCCCCATGACGCGCATCTCGGTGGCCGAGCTCGCGCCCCTCTTCATCAGCAACGGCCGCGCCGTCGTCGCGGGCGCCCTCGCGATCGCCGTGCTCGCATTCGCGCGGCAGCGCTTCCCCCGCGGCAGGCAGTGGCTGCGTCTCGCAGTCGTCGCGGGAGGCGTGATCTTCGGATTCCCGCTCTTCACGTCTTTCGCCCTGCAGACCGTGCCCTCCGCCCACGGCGCCGTCGTCATCGGCCTGCTCCCCGCGGCGACCGCCGTGGCCGCCGTCATCCGCGGCAAGGAGCGCCCGTCGCTCACCTTCTGGCTCGCGAGCGGGGCGGGCGTGCTCTCCGTCGTCGCCTTCGTCGCGATCGCGGGCGGCGGGCTCGAGGGCCTGCGCCCCGGCGACCTCCTCCTGCTCGGCGCCGTCGTCACGGCGGCGATCGGCTACGCGGAGGGAGCCCTGCTCGCGCGCGAGATCGGGTCGTGGCAGACCATCTGCTGGGCGCTCGTGCTCGCCCTGCCCGTGACCGTCGCTATCACGGCCGTGCTCGTCGCGCCGGGCTGGCCGCAGGCGGGGGCACCCGCGTGGATCGGCTTCGGCTACATGTCGCTGTTCAGCATGTTCCTCGGCTTCTTCGCGTGGTACCGCGGCCTCGCCATCGGTCCCATCGCGCGCGTGAGCCAGATCCAGCTCGTGCAGCCCGTGCTCACGATCGTGTGGTCGGCGCTGCTCGTCGGGGAGGCGCTCGACTGGACGGTGTGGGTGGGCGCCGTCGTCGTCATCCTCTTCGCCGCCCTCGCGGTGCGGGCGCGCGTGCGCGCGGCTAGGGCCGCCGCCTAGTCGCGTCCTGCACCTCGCCCACGAGCTCCTCGATGATGTCCTCGAGGAAGAGCACCCCGCGCGTCGCGCCGTTCTCGTCGAACGCGCGGGCGACGTGCACGCCCGAGCGGCGCATCGTCGCGAGCGCGTCCTCGAGGTCGGTGCCGCGGAATATCGAGATGAGCTGGCGGATGCGCTTCGGCGGCACGGGCTCGTCGAACTCGTTCTCGTCGTCGAGGTCGATGACGTCCTTGAGGTGCAGGTAGCCGGTCGGCTCCCCCGCGTCGTCGACGAGGATGTACCGCGAGAAGCCGCGCTGGGCCACGGCCCGCTCGACGTCGGCGGGCGTCGCATCCTCGGGCAGGGTGACGAGCGAGCCCATACCGACCGCGACGTCGCGCACCTTCTTCGACGTGAACTCGAACGCCGCGGAGAGCGTGCCGCCCGCGTCGGTGAGCACGCCCTCGCGCGTCGACTGCGCGACGATCGTCGCGACCTCGTCGAGCGTGAAGACGCTGTTCGCCTCGTTCTTGGGCGTCACGCGGAACAGCCGCAGCACGCCGTTGGCGATCGCGTTGAGCGCCCAGATGATCGGGTTGAACACACGCGCGACGAAGACGAGCGGCGGCGCGAGCAGCAGCACGGCGCGGTCGGGCAGCGAGAACGAGATGTTCTTGGGCACCATCTCGCCGAGCACCACGTGCAGGAACGACACGAGCAGCAGCGTGATGATGAACGCGATGGTGCCGATGGCCTCCTCGGGCAGGCCCGTGAGGTGCAGCGGGATCTCGAGCAGGTGGTGGATCGCCGGCTCCGACACGTTGAGGATGAGCAGCGACGCCACGGTGATGCCGAGCTGGCAGGCCGCGAGCATGAGCGTCGCGTGCTCCATCGCCCACAGCGCGGTCTTCGCCGCGCGCGAGCCCGCCTCGGCGCGCGGCTCGATCTGCGAGCGGCGCGCGGAGATGACGGCGAACTCGGCGCCGACGAAGAAGGCGTTGACGAGCAGCAGCACGAACAGCCAGACGATTCCCCAGACGTCCATCAGCCCTCACCCCCGGCCTCGACGACCACCGGTGTGTAGCGCACGCGGTCGATGCGGCGCCCGTCGAGGCGCTCGATGCGGAAGACCCCGCCCGGCACCTCGACCTGGTCGCCCACGACGGGGAGCCGGCCGAGCTCGCTCATGAGCCAGCCCGCGACGGTCTCGTACGGGCCCTCCTCGGGAACCGAGACGCCCGTGCGCTCGAGCAGCTCGTCGGGCCGCAGGATGCCGGGGAACGTGAACCACAGGCGCGAGCGCACGACGTCGGGCTTCGACCGATCGTGCTCGTCGGACACCTCGCCCACGAGCTCCTCGACGAGGTCCTCGAGGGTCGCGACGCCCGCCGTGCCGCCGTACTCGTCGAGAACCACGGCCATCTGGTAGCCGCGGCCGCGCAGCTCGGCGAGCAGGCCGTCGAGCTTCATGGTCTCGGGCACGCGCAGCGCCTCCGACTGCAGGGCGGAGACCGGCACCTCGGCACGGCGCTCGCGCGGCACGGCCACGGCCTGCTTGACGTGCACGATGCCCACGACGTCGTCGATGCTGTCGTCGATGACGGGGAAGCGCGAGAACCCCGTGCGGCGCGCGAGGTCGATGACGTCCTGCGCGGCGTCCGTGCGGTCGACGCTCGCGACGCGGGGGCGGGGTGTCATGACATCCTGCGCGGTGTGGTCCGCGAAGGCGAGGGTGCGCGCGAGCAGCGTCGCCGTGTCGTTGTCGAGGCTGCCCTCGCTCGCGGAGCGGCGCACGAGCGACGTGAGCTCCTCGGCGGTGCGCGCGCCCGAGAGCTCCTCCTTGGGCTCGATGCCGAAGAGGCGCAGGATGCCGTTCGCCGAGTTGTTCAGGAGCGCGACGGCAGGGCGGAACACGGCGGTGAACACGACCTGGAAGGGCACGACGATCTTGCCGGTCGCGCGCGGGAGCGAGAGCGCGAGGTTCTTCGGCACGAGCTCGCCGATGATCATCGAGAGCAGGGTCGCGACGAGGATCGCGATGATCGTCGAGACGACGGACACCGCGGCCTTCGGCAGGAAGCCCGCGAAGAGCGGCGCGAGGAACGAGCTGAACGCCGGCTCGAGCGTGTAGCCCGTGAGCAGCGTCGTGATCGTGATGCCGAGCTGGGCGCTCGAGAGGTGCGTCGACGTGTGCTTGAGCGCGCCGATGACCATGCCGAGGCCGCGCTCGCCGCGCTCCTGGCGCACCTCGAGGTCTGAGCGGTCGAGGTTCACGAGCGCGAACTCGGACGCGACGAAGAAACCGGTACCTACGGTGAGCAGGAGGCCCACCCCGAGCATGATCAGCTCGTACAAGGATGGGCCTTACTGGGAGGGTCGTCCATTATCTGAGCAAGTCTATAGGCGGCGGCGCCCGCAGCGCTGCGCGCCCGTTCCCGCATCCCGCGCTCGCTCCTAGCGACCGCGCGGTGCGGGAACGGGCGCGCGTCAACAACGATCTGCTGCGGATGCGCGTGCACAGGCAACCCTGGGCGAACCCCGCGCGCCGCCCGCACGGGGCACTCTGTCAGGCATGCAGCCTCCGGCACCCCTCCACCTCACCTCCGAGCTGGCCCGAGTGGGCCTCGATCCCCGCGGATCGGACTTCGTGCGCGTGCGCCGAGGCGTCTACGCACCCCGCGGGGACTGGGCGGATGAGGGTGGCCGCGGACTCCTGCGCATCCGCGCGGTGGATCTCGCCGCCGTGGAGCCCCCGCTCTTCTCTCACCGCTCCGCCGCGACGGTGTGGGGCCTGCCGTTCCTGCGAGCCGGTGCTCCCATCGCCGAGACGCTCGTCGCGCCGGCGCGGGGCGGCAGGTCGGGGCGCGGCATCGTGCGCCGCTGCGTCGATCTCGACGCCGTGTCCGAGTGCTTCGTGCAGGGCTTGCGTGTCACATCCCTCGAACGGACGCTCATCGATCTGGCCCGCACCCTGCCGTTCGCGTCCGCGGTCATGGCGTTCGACTTCGCGGTCAACGATGACGGTGGACGGCGGGCGCCCCTCACCACGATCGAGCTCGTCACAGCGGAGCTCGCGAGGCTGGACATCCGCCGCGGCCTCGCTCGGGTGATGCGGGCGATCGAGTTCGCGGACCCTCGCAGCGAGTCGCCGAACGAGTCCCTCAGCCGGGCGCGGATCTTCGAGCTCGGCTTCCCGTCGCCCGACCTCCAGGTAGAGATCGCCCACCACACCGGCGTCGTCGACCGGGTGGACATGTTGTGGCGGGAGCACGGACACATCGGCGAGTGCGACGGGCTCGCGAAGTATCGCGACCCGGCGCTCCGGGGCGGCAGGTCGCCCGAAGACGTGCTCGTCGACGAGAAGCGACGGGAGGACCGACTCCGCTCCCGCTACTCGCGGCTCACGCGGTGGGAATGGGGCGACGCGCTCGTTCCGACGCGGCTGCGGGACATCCTGCTCAACGCGGGGTTGCCGCTGCTCACGCGCGCACAGTTGCGCGCCCGCTAACGGAACGCGCGGCCGCTCCCTACGACCGCGCGACGCACGAGCGACCGCGCAACGCCTACCACGACACCGGCAGGGCCTTGCCCTCCTCGTAGCCGGCGGCGGACTGGATGCCGACGAGCGCGCGCTCGTGGAACTCCGCGAGGTCGGTGGCACCCGCGTAGCTCAGCGAGCTGCGCACGCCCGACGTGATCATGTCGAGCAGGTCCTCGAGCGAGGGGCGCAGCGGGTCGAGGTAGATCTTCGAGCTCGAGATGCCCTCCGCGAAGAGCGTCTTGCGCGCGAGCTCGTAGGCGTCGAGCTTGTCGAACCGCTCGCGCACGGCCTTCGTGGAGGCCATCCCCCAGCTCTCCTTGTAGGCGCGCCCGTTCTCGTCGAGGGCGAGGGTGCCCGGCGCCTCGATGGTGCCCGCGAACCACGAGCCGATCATGACAGAGGCCGCACCCGCGGCGAGCGCGAGGGCGACGTCGCGCGGGTAGCGCACGCCGCCGTCGGCCCACACGTGCGCGCCGAGGGCGCGCGCGGCGTCGGCGGTCTCGAGCACCGCGGAGAACTGCGGGCGGCCCACCGCGGTCATCATGCGCGTCGTGCACATGGCGCCGGGGCCCACGCCGACCTTGATGATCGTCGCGCCCGCCCCCACGAGGTCGTTGACGGCGTCGGTCGTGACGACGTTGCCCGCGACGATGGGCACGCCGAGGTCGAGCGCGGCGACCGCGGCGATCGCGCGGACCATGCCGTCCTGGTGGCCGTGGGCGGTGTCGATGACGATGACGTCCGCGCCCGCCTCGACGAGGGCGCGCGCCTTGGCCGCCGGGTCGCCGTTGATGCCGACGGCCGCCGCGACCGACAGCCGTCCCCGCGCGTCGAGGGCCGGCTGGTAGAGCGTCGAGCGCAGCGCGCCCTTGCGGCTGAGCGTGCCCACGACCCTGCCGTCGTGCAGCACGGGCGCGAACTGGATGCCCGCCGCGACGAGCAGGTCGAACGCCGCGCGCGGGCCGTCGAGCTCGTCGATGTCGATCGACGTGAGCGGCCCGCCGAGGAGGTCGCCGAGGCGCGATCCCGGGAGGGCCGTGGCGAGGCGCTCGGCGGGGATGACCCCGAGGAACGCCCCGTGCTCGTCGTGGAGCACGATGCCGTGCCCCTCCACGGCGGGCAGCTGGGTTAGCGCGGAGGCCACGGTCTCCTCCGGGCGGAGGTCGAGCGCGGCGTCGAAGCCCACGGGCTGCTGCTTGACCCAGCGGATGGCGGCGTCGAGGTCCTGGGCGTGCATGTCCTGCGGGAGCACGCCGAGCCCGCCGCGGCGCGCGAGGGTCGCGGCGAGGCGCGGGCCCGTCACCGAGTTCATGTTCGCGGAGACGATCGGGATCGTCGCGGAGGTGCCGTCGTGGGGCGCGAGGGACACGTCGAGACGGCTGCCGACCGCGGATCGGGACGGCACGAGGAACACATCGGAGTACGTGAGGTCGTGCACGGGCGACGTTTCATAAAAGCGCATGAAATTAACGCTAGCGCCACCCCGTCGCGCCAGCGCTTACGCAGGAAGAACCCTTAAGATATTTGAGGCGTGTCCACTGGCGGGCGCACCACAGTGGTTACAACCAAGAGAACTGAAAGTGGGCGGTCGGCTGTGTCAAGCCAAGTGACCGGAATCGCACCCGACGGAGACTCCTCGGGCGAATTCGGAGCCAACGAATGGCTCGTTGACGAGATGTACGAGCTCTACCTCAAGGACAAGAACCTCGTGGACGAGTCGTGGTGGCCGGTGCTCGAGGCCTACACGCGCACGGACCCCACCCCCACCGGCGCGATCACGATCCCCTCGCCCGAGGCCCAGGTCGGCGGCGAGGCCCAGATCCCCGAGGCCGTCGCGTCCGCCCCCGAGCAGCCCGCCGCGCCCCCCGCCCCCGAGCCCGCGCCGACGACGGGCAGCGCGCCCATCGCGCGCACCACGTCGGTGCAGGCCAAGCCGCAGCCCATCCCCGCGGATGCCCCGTCCGCCGGTGCCCCGGCCGAGACCGCCGAGCCCGCCGAGGCGCAGGACCAGGTCGCCGTGCTCAAGGGCGCGGCCAAGAGCCTCGCGTCGAACATGGACATGTCGCTCACGGTCCCGACGGCCACGAGCGTGCGGACCATCCCCGCCAAGCTCATGATCGACAACCGCATCGTCATCAACAACCACCTCAAGCGCGCCCGCGGCGGCAAGGTCTCGTTCACGCACCTCATCGCGTGGGCCATGGTCGAGACGCTCAAGGAGTTCCCGAGCCAGAACGTCTTCTACGACGAGATCGACGGCAAGCCCTCGATGGTCACGCCCGCCCACATCAACCTGGGCATCGCCATCGACATCCCCAAGCCCGACGGCACGCGCGCCCTCGTGGTGCCCGGCATCAAGCGCTGCGACACCATGGGCTTCGCCGAGTTCCTCGTCGCCTACGAGGATGTCGTCGCCCGCGGCCGCACCAACAAGCTCACCGCCGCCGACTACGCCGGCAACACCATCTCGCTCACGAACCCGGGCGGCATCGGCACCGAGCACTCCGTGCCGCGCCTCATGAAGGGCGCCGGCACGATCGTCGGCGCGGGAGCGCTCGAGTACCCGGCCGAGTTCCAGGGCGCGAGCCCCAAGACGCTCGCCGAGCTCGGCATCGGCAAGACCATCACGCTCACGAGCACCTACGACCACCGCGTCATCCAGGGCGCCGGCTCGGGCGAGTTCCTCAAGAAGATCCACGAGCGCCTCATCGGCGAGCACCTCTTCTACGAGAACATCTTCGCCGAGCTGCGCATCCCCTACGACCCCATCCACTGGGCCTCCGACATCTCGGTCGACCTCGCGGACAACGTCGACAAGACGGCGCGCGTGCAGGAGCTCATCAACGCGTTCCGCGTGCGCGGCCACCTCATGGCCGACACCGACCCGCTCGAGTACCGCCAGCGCTCGCACCCCGACCTCGACATCTCGAGCCACGGGCTCACGTTCTGGGACCTCGACCGCGAGTTCGTCACGGGCGGGTTCGCGGGCAAGCGCACGGCCCTGCTGCGCGACATCCTCGGCGTGCTGCGCGACTCGTACTGCCGCACGATCGGCATCGAGTACATGCACATCGCCGACCCCGCCCAGCGCCGCTGGATCCAGGAGCACGTCGAGCAGAAGTACGCGAAGCCGAGCCACGACGAGCAGATGCGCATCCTCGGCAAGCTCAACGAGGCCGAGGCGTTCGAGACGTTCCTGCAGACGAAGTACGTCGGCCAGAAGCGCTTCAGCCTCGAGGGCGGCGAGTCGACAATCGCGGCACTCGACGCGGTGATCCAGAAGGCGGCGGAGGCGAACCTCGAGGAGGTCGCGATCGGCATGGCCCACCGCGGCCGCCTGAGCGTGCTCACCAACATCGCCGGCAAGACCTACGGCCAGATCTTCCGCGAGTTCGAGGGCACGCAAGACCCGAAGACCGTGCAGGGCTCGGGCGACGTGAAGTACCACCTCGGCACCGAGGGCACCTTCACGGGCGCCGACGGGCGCACCATCCCCGTCTACCTCGCCGCCAACCCCTCGCACCTCGAGACCGTCGACGGCGTGCTCGAGGGCATCGTGCGCGCCAAGCAGGACCGCCGCCCCATCGGGTCGTTCACCGTGCTGCCGATCATGGTGCACGGCGACGCGGCCATGTCGGGCCAGGGCATCGTCGTCGAGATCCTGCAGATGTCGCAGCTGCGCGCGTACCGCACCGGCGGCACCGTGCACCTCAACATCAACAACCAGGTCGGCTTCACCACGCCGCCCGCCGAGGCGCACACGTCGATGTACTCGACGGATGTCGCCAAGACGATCCAGGCGCCCATCTTCCACGTGAACGGCGACGACCCCGAGGCCGTCGTGCGCGTCGCGGAGCTCGCGTTCGCGTACCGGCAGGAGTTCCACCGCGACGTCGTGATCGACCTCGTGTGCTACCGCCGCCGCGGCCACAACGAGGGCGACGACCCGTCGATGACGCAGCCGCTCATGTACAACCTCATCGAGGCGAAGCGCTCCGTGCGCACCCTGTACACCGAGGCCCTCGTCGGCCGCGGCGACATCACGCAGGAGGAGTACGAGGCGAGCCACCAGGACTTCCAAGACCGCCTCGAGCGCGCCTTCGCGGAGACCCACGCGGCCCAGACCGGCTCCATGCCCATCGTGACCGGCGACGCCGTGGCAGACCTCGAGAAGCCCGACTCCCAGCAGGCGGAGGGGGCGGGCGAGCCCGCGACCACCGGTGTCGACGAGTCGGTGATCCGCCTCATCGGGGATGCGCACGACAACCCGCCCGCCGGGTTCACCGTGCACCCCAAGCTCCAGCAGCTGCTCAAGAAGCGCGTCGAGATGAGCCGCAACGGCTCGATCGACTGGGGAATGGGCGAGCTCTTCGCCTTCGGCTCCCTGCTGCTCGAGGGAACCCCGGTGCGCATGGCGGGGCAGGATTCCCGGCGCGGCACGTTCGTGCAGCGCCACGCCGTGCTCCACGACCGTGAGAACGGCCAGGAGTGGCTGCCCCTCGCGAACCTGAGCGAGAACCAGGCCCGGTTCTGGATCTACGACTCGCTCCTGAGCGAGTACGCGGCGATGGGCTTCGAGTACGGCTACTCGGTGGAGCGCGCTGACGCCCTCGTGCTGTGGGAGGCCCAGTTCGGCGACTTCGCCGACGGCGCCCAGATCGTCATCGACACCTTCATCGCGAGCGGCGAGCAGAAGTGGGGCCAGCGCTCCGGCGTCGTGCTCCTGCTCCCCCACGGCTACGAGGGGCAGGGTCCCGACCACTCGTCCGCACGCATCGAGCGCTTCCTGCAGATGTGCGCCGAGAACAACATGACCGTGGCGCGCCCGTCGACGCCCGCGTCGTACTTCCACCTGCTGCGCCGCCAGGCGTACCAGCGCCCGCGCCGCCCGCTCATCGTGTTCACGCCCAAGGCCATGCTGCGCCTGCGCGGGGCCACGAGCGAGGTCGCGGACTTCACGCGCGGACGCTTCGAGCCCGTGCTCGACGACAACCGCCTCGCCCAGCAGGGCGTCGGCGACACGTCGTCGGTCAAGCGCGTGGTGCTCACGGCCGGCAAGATCTACTACGACATCATCGCCGAGCTCGACAAGCGCGAGTCGAAGGACATCGCCGTCGTGCGCATGGAGCAGTACTACCCGCTGCCCATCCAGGAGATGAACGCGGCGCTCGCGCAGTACCCGAACGCCGACCTCGTGTGGACGCAGGACGAGCCCGAGAACCAGGGCGCGTGGCCGTTCATCTGCCTCGAGCTGTCGAAGTACCTCAAGGGCCGCACGATCAAGGTCGCCTCGCGCCCGGCGTCCGCCGCGACCGCGACGGGCTCGTCGAAGCGCAGCGCGCAGGAGCAGGCCGACCTGATCGACCGGGCGCTGACGCTGGACTAGCGGCGTGAGGATGCGCGCGCTCGTCTCCGGCCAGGTGCAGGGCGTGGGCTTCCGGTGGGCCGTGCGCGAGCGCGCCGTGGGGCTGGGGCTCACGGGCTTCGCGCACAACCTCGCCGACGGCCGTGTCGAGGTGGAGGCCGAGGGCGACCGCATCGACGAGCTCAGCGCGTGGCTGCACGTCGGCCCGCCGTCGGCGCGCGTCGCAGGTGTGGACGTGACCGACATCCCCGACAAGGGCGACGCGGGCTTCCAGGTCGGCTAGTGCGGCGGCCGGTCGGCCTCGCGGCTACGCGTTCGCGAGCCGCGCCCTGATCGCGTCCATGAGCTCCTCGGGCGCGGTCTCTCGGCACGCCTTGCGCACCTTGAGGGTGAGCGCGAGGCCGATCATGTGCTCCTCGGTGCAGTCGACGCAGTTCTCCATGTGCTCGGCGACATCCGCCGCATCCTGCTTGGCGAGCTCGTTGTGGATGTACTCCTCGAGCTCTGCGCGGGCCTTGTCGCAGCCGCAGTCGGTCATTTCGGGGCTCCTGTGGGGGAGGGCGCGATGATGCCACGGTCGCGCGCGTACTCGGAGAGGGCTTCGCGGAGCATGCGCCTGCCACGGTGCAGACGGCTCATGACGGTGCCTACGGGGGTCTTCATGATGTCGGCGATCTCCTGGTAGGAGAACCCCTCGACATCGGCGAAGTAGACGGCAAGACGGAAGTCTTCCGGGATGGACTGCAGGGCATCCTTGACCGCGCTGTCGGGCAGGTGGTCGATGGCCTCGGCCTCGGCGGACCTCGTCGACGTCGACTGGGTCACCGACTCCGCGCCGCCGAGCTGCCAGTCCTCGAGGTCGTCGATGGTGCCCTGGTACGGGTTGCGCTGGTTCTTGCGGTAGTTGTTGATGAACGTGTTCGTCTGGATGCGGTACAGCCACGCCTTGAGGTTGGTGCCCTGCTGGTACTGCCCGAACGCCTGGAACGCCTTGACGAACGTCTCCTGCACGAGGTCGGCCGCGTCGGCGGGATTGCGCGTCATGCGCATCGCCGCCGCGTAGAGCTGGTCTGCGAAGGGAAGTGCCTGCTCCTGGAAGAGCTCGCGCTTGGCGCGAGCCTCGTCCGGAGCCTCATCGGTAGTCATCAGCGGCAATTCTAGGCCGCGTTCGAGAACCATCGTCATGGAGGGGTGAACCGACGGGAGCGCCAGACTATTCCTCGGTACGCTGGTGGCGATGGCGATCTCGAGGACAGCACAGCCCCAGTTCAACCCGTACGGCGACGACGACCCCGTGCAGCCGGTCGACGACGGCCCCTGGGCCGCGCCCGTCGCCGCCCGCCCGCTGAGCGCCGTGCTGCGCCTCCCCGGCTCGAAGAGCCTCACCAACCGCGAGCTCGTGCTCGCCGCGCTCGCCAACGGGCCGTCGCTCCTGCGCGCCCCCCTGCACTCCCGCGACACCGCGCTCATGATCGAGGCGCTGCGCACCCTCGGCACCTCGATCGAGGAGGTGCCGGGCCAGGGCGGCTTCGGCCCCGACCTGCTCGTGACGCCCGCCGAGCTGTTCGGCGGCTCGATCGACTGCGGCCTCGCGGGCACGGTCATGCGCTTCCTGCCGCCCGTCGCGGCCCTCGCGCTCGGCCCTGTGGCCTTCGACGGGGATGCCGCCGCGCGCAAGCGCCCCATGCGCACGACCATCGACTCGCTCCGGGCCCTGGGCGTCGACGTGAGCGACGACGGCCGCGGCGCGCTCCCCTTCAGCCTCTACGGGACGGGATCCGTCGCGGGCGGCGACCTCGAGATCGACGCGAGCGCCTCGAGCCAGTTCGTCTCGGGCCTGCTGCTCTCCGCGCCCCGCTTCGAGAAGGGCCTCCGGCTGCGCCACACGGGCGACACCCTGCCGAGCCTCCCCCACATCGAGATGACGATCGCGACCCTCGCGGCGCGCGGCGTCGTCGTCGAGAACCCCGAGCCGGGGCTGTGGGTCGTCGAGCCGTCCGAGATCCAGGCGCTCGACGTGGACATCGAGCCCGACCTCTCCAACGCCGGCCCGTTCCTCGCGGCGGCGCTCGTCGCGGGCGGCACCGTCACGGTGCAGGGCTGGCCGGAGCACACGACACAGGTGGGGGCGAGGATGGCCGACATCCTGCGCGACATGGGCGGCCGCGTCACGCAGACCCCGACGAGCCTCACCGTCGAGGGCGGCGACGGGATCCACGGCATCACCCTCGACGAGGCGAGCGAGCTCGCTCCCACGGTCGCGGCGGTCGCCGCGCTCGCGGACTCCGAGACCGTGCTCACGGGCATCGCCCACCTCCGCGGCCACGAGACCGACAGGCTCGCGGCCCTCGTCGCCGAGATCACCGCCCTGGGCGGCGACGCGACGGAGACCGACGACGGCCTCGTCATCCGGCCCGCGGCGCTGCACGGCGGCCTGTGGCACGCCTACGAGGACCACCGGATGGCGACGGCCGGCGCCATCATCGGGCTCGCGACGCCCGGAGTCGAGGTCGACGACGTCGACTCGACGTCGAAGACCCTCCCCCAGTTCGTCGAGCTCTGGACAGCGCTCCTCGCATGAGCTGGCTGCCTCCGGACGATGACGACGGCGACTACGCCGAGTACGACGAGTCGTCGGCGAAGGTCAGGCCCAACCCCAAGGGCAACAAGCCGCGCAGCAAGCAGCGCCCCGAGCACGCCGACGCGATAACGGGGCGCGTGTTCAGCGTCGACCGGGGGCGGTACGGGGTCTGGGTCGACGAGAACACGCCGCAGGAGCGCCAGCTCATCGCGACGAAGGCGCGCGAACTGCGCACCCAGGAGGGCCGCATCTCGGTCGTCGCGGGCGACTACGTCGACCTCGTGGGAGACACGACGGGCGACGAGGGCAGCCTCGCGCGCATCGTGCGCGTGCAGCCCCGCACGACCCTCCTGCGCCGCAGCGCCGACGACACGGATGCCGTCGAGCGCATCATCGTGGCGAACGCCGACCAGATGCTCATCGTCGTGGCGGCGGCCAACCCCGAGCCGAGGCCGCGCCTCGTGGACCGGTACCTCGTCGCGGCGTACGACGCGGGGATCGCCCCCATCCTCGTGATCACGAAGACGGATCTCGCCGACCCCGACGAGTTCCTCGCGAACTTCGCCGGCCTCGACCTGACGGTGGTGACCAGCCGCTCCGACGAGTTCCCGCTCGACGAGCTGCACGCGCTGCTCGAGGGCCACACGACCGTGGCGGTGGGGCACTCCGGCGTGGGCAAGTCGACCCTCGTGAACGCGCTCGTGCCCGACGCCAACCGCGCGGTCGGGCGCGTCAACGACGTGACCGGCCGCGGCAGGCACACGTCGTCGTCCACGATCTCGTACCGCATCGGCACGGGCTGGATAGTCGACACCCCGGGCGTGCGCTCGTTCGGCCTCGGGCACATCGACCCCGCGAACATCCTGCGGTCGTTCACCGACCTCGCGGAGCTCGCCGAGGAGTGCCCGCGCGGCTGCACGCACCTGCCAGACTCCCCCGACTGCGCGATCATCGAGGGGGTCGCGGAGGGCCGCCTGGGCGAGCTCGGGCCGCAGCGGCTGGAGTCGTTCCAGCGGCTCATCACTACGCTGGGATCGTGACCTCGTTCTCCGTAGCTGACGACCTCGCCCTCGCCCTGGCCCTCGCGGCCGACGCCGACCACATCTCGCTCGACCGGTTCCGGTCGCTCGACCTGGTCGTGACGACCAAGCCCGACCGCACGCCCGTGACGGATGCCGACCAGGCCGTCGAGCGCAGCATCAGGTCGGGCATCGAGGCCGCGCGCCCCGACGACTCGATCCTCGGCGAGGAGTACGGCACCCAGGGCTCGGGCAGCCGCCAGTGGATCATCGACCCCATCGACGGCACCGCGAACTTCCTCCGCGGCGTGCCGATCTGGGGCACCCTCATCGCCCTCGCGGTCGACGGCGTGCCCGTCGTGGGCGTCGTGAGCTCCCCCGCCCTCCACAAGCGCTGGTGGGGCGCGCGCGGGCACGGGGCGTGGGGCCAGGAGTCCGGCGGCGAGCCGCGCGCGCTGCGGGTGAGCAGCGTGGCCGGGGTCGCCGACGCATCCTTCAGCTACAACAGCATGACCGGATGGGACGAGGAGGGCAGGCTCGACGAGCTCATCGCCCTGAACCGACGGGTGTGGCGCTCGCGCGCGATCGGCGACATGTGGTCGTACATGCTGCTCGCGGAGGGCTCGCTCGACATCGTGGGCGAGTTCGACCTCAAGCCCTACGACATGGCGGCGCTCGCCCCCATCGTCGAGGAGGCCGGCGGCCGCTTCACGTCGGTCGACGGCGAGCCCGGGATCTGGTCCGGCAGCGCGCTCGCGACCAACGGCCTGCTGCACGACGAAGCCCTCGCCGCACTGCGGAAGAGCGCACTGTAGCGGTCGCTCCCGTATATCGGAAAGAGGGCCGTTGTACCCCCATTGGGGGTAGACGAAATCGATAGGCTCTCATCTGGACCTGAATACCAACAGGGACATCACTGAGAGGAATATCTGGCAATGGCAACCAAGGAAACCACGCGATTCATGGCACTCCTCGCCGTAGGGGCGGCAAGCCTGGTCCTGGCGGGCTGCAGCCTCCTCCCCGGGGGGAACAGCGGCACCGGCACGGGCGACACCGGCACGACGGACGAGGGCGACGACGTCTTCAGCATCGTCGTGGGCGACTGCCTGAACGACGCCGACGTGGCGGAGACCGTCAGCAAGGTCCCGATCGTCGACTGCTCCGAGCCGCACGACAGCGAGGCGTTCTACGCCGAGGACCTGCCCGACGGCGACTTCCCCGGCGACGACTCCGTGGCGGCCTCCGCCGAGGAGATCTGCGCGCCCGCGTTCGAGTCGTTCGTGGGCCTGAGCGACGCCGACTCGATCTACACGTACTACTACTACTACCCGACCGACTCCAGCTGGGCGAGCGGCGACCGCGAGATCCTGTGCGTCGCGGGCACCGACGACTTCTCGCAGGTCACCGGCAGCCTCAAGGGCATCAACTCGTAGTGACTCCGCGCCGCCCCGCCCTCACCCTGCTCCTCGCCGTCGCGGGCCTCGTGCTCGCCGGCTGCAGCGGTGTCGGCGGGGCAGCGCCGTCTCCCACGCCCACCGCCGACCCGGGCATCCCCGTGCGCGACCTCGCCGTCGGGGACTGCATCGACAGCCACGGCCGGCCGGGCATCAGCGAGACCGTGCTCGTCGTCGGCTGCGGGGAGGAGCACGACAGCGAGGCCTACGCCGAGATCGTGCTCGACGACGGCGGGTTCCCGGGCGACGCGGCGGTCAAGGATCGCGCCCAGGGCGGCTGCGCCGCCGACTTCGTCGAGTTCGCGGGCATCGACTACGAGTCGTCCAGCCTCGACTACGCCTACTACTACCCCACCCCCGGCAGCTGGGCGGACGGCGACCGCCGCATCCTCTGCCTCATCCTCGACCCCGCGGGAGCCGTGACCGGCACGCTCGAGGGCGCCGCCCGCTGAGCTCGCCCCTCTCGACCTAGAGGCGGTTCAGCGCGGGCGACCCCGACGCGAGCTCGTGCACCGTGGCGAGCACGGTCTCGTGCAGCGCCGCCACGGCGGCCGACGGCGCGACGCCCCGCGGGCGCACCTCGCTGATGGTGCGCGTGAGCGTGGGCTCGCGCAGCGGGTTGGAGCGCAGCTCCGGACGGTTGACGAGCACCATCGCGGGCGCGATCGCCACGCCCAGCCCGCGCTCGACGAACCGCAGGGCAGAGTCCATCTCCGCGCCCTCGAGCACGACGCGCGGCACGAGGCCGGCGTCGTCGAACGCCCGGTCGGTGGTGCTGCGCAGGTCGTACGTCGAGCTGAAGACGACCTGCGGAGCCCGCGCCACCTGTGCGAGCGTCACCGCGCGGTCGGCGTCGAACACCGTCGACCGCGCGGAGGAGATCACGACGAGCTCCTCCGACAGCAGCGGGACCACCGAGAACCGGCCCGTGCTCGCGGGGTCGGACGTGGTCACGAGCGCGAGATCGAGCTCGCCCGCGTCGAGCTGCTCCACGAGGGTGCGGGAGCCGTGCTCCGAGATCACGAGCTCGATCGACGGATGGTCGCGGTGGAAGTCGACGAGAGCCTCCGCGACGAGGCTGATGCACAGGGTCGGGGTCGCACCCAGGCGCACGCGGCCGCGCTGCAGCCCGGCGAGCTCCCCGAGCTCGCGCCGCACGGTGTCGGCGTCGGCGAGCATCCTGCGCGCGAGGGGCAGCAGGGTCTCCCCCGCCTCGGTGAGCACGCTGCCGGAGCGGTCGCGGCGGAACAGCTGCGTGCCGAGGTCGCGCTCGAGCGTCGCGATCTGGCGGCTCAGCGAGGGCTGCGCGAGGTGCCGCAGCTCGGCGGCGCGCGTGAACGTGCCACTCTCCACGACGGTCATGAAGCTCGCGAGCTGTTCCAGATCCATGCGCCTAGCCTATGGATGATGTCATCAATATGCATTAGGCACATCTCGTCGCACGTTCCTAGCCTCGAGGTATGACTCATTCCGAGAAGCAGCTGTCCACGTCGGTGCTCGTGATCGGCACGGGAGGGTCGGGACTGCGCGCCGCGATCGAGCTCGCCGAGGCCGGGGTCGACGTGCTCGCCGTGGGCAAGCGGCCCAAGGCCGACGCGCACACCTCCCTCGCGGCGGGCGGCATCAACGCCGCCCTCGCGACGATGGACCCCGAGGACACCTGGCAGCAGCACGCCGCCGACACGCTCAAGGAGAGCTACCTGCTGGCCAACCCGCACACCGTGCAGATCGTCACGGAGGGTGCGGCGCGCGGCATCGAGGACCTCGAGCGCTACGGCATGCCCTTCGCGCGCGAGCAGAGCGGCGTGATCAGCCAGCGCTTCTTCGGGGCGCACACGTTCCGACGTACGGCGTTCGCGGGCGACTACACAGGCCTCGAGATCCAGCGCACGCTCATCAACCGCGCGGCGCAGCTCGAGATCTCCATCATCGACACGCTCTACGTCTCCCGGCTCCTCGTGAAGGACAACGCCGTGTTCGGCGCGTACGGCTTCGACCTGCAGGATGGCACGCGCTACGTCATCCACGCCGACGCCGTCATCCTCGCCGCGGGAGGGCACAACCGCATCTGGCGGCGCACGTCGAGCCGCCGCGACGAGAACACCGGGGACTCGTTCCGCCTCGCCGTCGAGGCGGGGGCGCGCCTGCGCGACCCCGAGCTCGTGCAGTTCCACCCGTCGGGCATCATCGAGCCCGAGAGCGCCGCCGGCACGCTCATCAGCGAGGCCGCGCGGGGCGAGGGGGGCATCCTGCGCAACGGCCTCGGCGAGCGGTTCATGGGCAAGTACGACCCGGAGCGCCTCGAGCTCTCGACGCGCGACCGCGTGGCGCTCGCGTGCTACACGGAGATCAAGGAGGGACGCGGCACCGCCAACGGCGGCGTCTGGCTCGACGTCTCGCACCTGCCGCGCGAGGTGATCATGCAGCGCCTGCCCCGCGTCTACCAGACCATGCTCGAGCTGCAGATGCTCGACATCACGAAGGAGCCCATCGAGATCGCGCCCACCGCGCACTACTCGATGGGCGGCGTGTGGGTGCGCCCCGAGGACCACGGCACGGATGTCGACGGCCTCTACGCGATCGGCGAGGCATCCTCCGGGCTCCACGGCGCCAACCGGCTGGGCGGCAACTCCCTCATCGAGCTGCTCGTCTTCGGCCGCATCGTCGGGCAGGCCGCCGCGGCGTACTCCGCGGGGCTCTCGGCGCAGAAGCGCTCGTCCGCCGCCGTGGACTGGGCCCGCGCCGAGGTCGACGAGCTGCTCGCCGCGGACGGCGAGGAGAACGTGCGCGCGCTGCAGCGGGCCATCCGCAACACCATGACCGAGCACGCGGGCGTCGTCCGCGACGAGGCGGGGCTGCTCGCCGGGCTCGCCGAGCTCGACGCCATCGAGGCGCGCATCGCCCACATCGGCGTGCACCCCGACATCGCGGGCTACCAGGACCTCGCGCACGCGTTCGACCTCAAGTCCGCGGCCCTCGCCGCGCGCGCGACCCTGCAGGCCGCCCTCGAGCGGCGTGAGACGCGCGGATGCCACAACCGCAGCGACTACCCCGACCTCGACCCCGCGCTGCAGGTGAACCTGGTGTGGTCGGCGGACGGCACGATCGCCCACGAGGCCATCCCCGCGATCCCGGACGAGATCGCCGCGCTCATGCACGAGGAGGTCTCGGTAGCCGGGAAACTCGCGGAATAGGCTTGCCGAATGGCCCGCGCGGGGGTTCTGGGAACAACAACGCGATAGCGACCCCATGGTGGAGATGCGGGGAATTGAACCCCGGTCCACTGCTGTAATTCCGCGCCTTCTACGGGCGTAGTTCGTGAAAGCGTTCTACTCGGCTCTGACCTTTGCCACGAACAGCTAGGTCAACGAGCCCAGTCTCAGTTGAAGTCCCGCGGTCCCCTGAGGCTCAGGAACGCAGCAATCCTCCTAGATGACGTCAGGAACCGGGTCGGAGGCACCCCCGGGCTGACGGTCTCGTTAGTTGCGAAGGGGACTACGCCGCGAGGGCGAAGTCAGCCTTGGCAGAGACAGTGCTGTTGGAATTGGCACTTATTGTTTGCACGGATCGTTTACGAGATAACCGTGCGTCCTCGACCCGCTTCTCGCAGTTTTGCAGGCAATGTCGAAACCGATCATCCCCATGGTTGCGTTGGGTCGCTATCGCGCTGTTGAGTTTCCAAATGCTCCCCGAGGGGAGCCTTAAAGTGTATCCCATGACGTCAGAATCCCGCCATGTCAGATCTCTGCTCACCGCCGCCGAGTCGGTGCACGACAGCGAGCTCGGCTCGATCTCCCGCCTGACCGCCGACACGTTCCCGCTGCTGCACCGCATGTCGATCAAGCGCCTCGTGCTCGCGCCCGGCTCGATTCGCGAGCCGCACTGGCACGCGAACGCCAACGAGCTCACCTACTGCATCTCGGGCTCCCTGCTCGTGACGATATTCGACACGGCCGATGAGTTCTCGTCGTTCACCATCGGGGCCGGGCAGATGTTCCACGTCGACAGCGGCTCGCTGCACCACATCGAGAACGTGGGAGACACGACCGCCGAGCTCATCGTCGTGTTCGGCAACGAGCGCCCGGAGGACTTCTCGCTGCGCGGCGCGTTCGGCGCCATGACCCCTGCCGTGATCGGCAACACCTACGACCTGCCCGCGGCCGACGTCGCGATGCTCCCGCGCGACACGGGCTCTCCGCTCATCGTGCGGCGCGAGGGAGCCCCCTCGATCCCCGACACCGCGGGGTGGGTCAACCGTCACAAGTTCGACGTCGAGGCCCAGGCCGCCCCGGTCAACGGCGCGACCGGATCCGCCCGGCTCGCCCGCTCGCAGTTCTGGCCGGCGCTCAAGGACCTCTCGATGTACTCGCTGCGCATCGAGGAGGAGGGTATGCGCGAACCGCACTGGCACCCCGTCACGGCGGAGATGGGCTACGTGCACCGGGGCCGGGCGCGCATGTCGATCCTCGACCCCGACGGCAGCGTCGACACCTACCTGCTCGGGCCGGGCGACGTGTACTTCATCCCCCGCGCGTACCCGCACCAGATCGAGGTCGTGGGCGACGACGAGATCCACTTCCTCGTGTTCTTCGACCAGCCCATGCCGGCCGACATCGGGTACCGGGCCTCCGCCTCGGTGTTCTCGCGCGAGGTGCTGGCGGCGAGCTTCGGCGTTGCCGAGTCGCAGCTGCCGCAGTTCCCGTTCACGCCCGTCGACCCGCTGATCGTCGGTCGGGTCAACCCTGTCGACCCGACCGACGGGCAGTAGGGGCTACTCCGCGGCGACCTTGAGGTCGTCGCTCTCGGCGAGGTCCATCACGGGGGGCTTCCGCGTGAAGAACCGCGTGATGACGAGCAGGATGACCACGCCCACGCCGAGCCAGATGAGGCCGTACGTGAAGGTGGGCTGCACGAGCGACGTCCACAGCCACACCGAGAGCGCGAAGCCGATGGCCGGCGCGACGATGTACTTGAGGATCGCGACGCCCGAACGCTGCCTGCCGTCGATCACGTAGTGCTTGATGACCGCGAGGTTCACGAAGCTGAAGGCCACGAGGGCGCCGAAGCTGATGACCGACGCGGCGATGTCGAGCGGGATGAAGATCGCGCCCAGGAGGCCTACGAGCCCCACGATGAGTACCGCGATCCACGGCGTGCGGAAGCGCGGGTGCAGCTGGGCGAACACGACGCTGGGCAGCTGGCCGTCGCGGCCCATCGCGAACAGGATGCGCGAGACGCTCGCCTGCGACGTGATGGCCGAGGCGAAGCTGCCCGCGATGTACGCCGCGGTGAAGAACGCCGTGAGGGCTCCCCCGCCGATCCGCGTCATGAGCTCGAGCGATGCCGTGTTGGGGTCGGCGAAGTTCTCGAAGTCGGGGAACGCGAGGCCGGCGACCCAGGCCATGACGATGAACAGCACGCCGCCCACGAGGGTCGCGAGCAGGATGGCGCGCGGGATCGAGCGGCGGGCATCCTTCGCCTCCTCGGAGAGGGTCGAGACCGCGTCGAAGCCGAGGAACGCGAGCGCGAGCACCGCGGCCCCCGAGGCGAGGCTCTGCACCGTGGACGTGCCCGAGAAGAACGGGTCGAGGATGCCCGGCATCTGCCCGTTCGAGGCGACATAGCCGAGCGCCACGACCACGAACACGACGATGAACACGATCTGCACGCCGACGAGGGCGAGGTTCGCACCGGAGACGAGGCGCACGCCGATGACGTTGAGCAGCGTCACGACGACGACCGAGGCGACGATGAAGACCCACGACGGGATTCCCGGGAACGCCTCGTTGAGGTAGAGCCCGATGATGAGGTAGTTCAGCAGCGGCAGCGCGAGGTAGTCGAGCAGGAGCGTCCAGCCGGTGAGGAAGCCCAGGTGCGCGCCGAACGTCTTCTGCGTGTAGGTGTAGGCCGATCCCGCCACGGGGTACGCGCGCACCATGTTCGCGTAGCTGTACGCGGTGAAGAGCATGGCGATCGTAGTCACGAAGTACGCGCCGGCGAGGTGCCCGCCCGTGAGCTGCGTGACGAGGCCGTACGTCGTGAAGATGGCGAGCGGGAGCATGTACGCGAGGCCGAAGAGCGTGAGGGCGGGGGTGCCCAGCGCTCTCTTGAGACCGGTGGTGGATGTCGACTCTGACACGGTTGTCCTTTCAGGGGAAGCGCTTTCCAAACTGCGCTGACGGACAATGTACTCCTCCGGTGCCCAAGTGGATAGGTATTGGTCTGGTGCGAGAATGAACCCATGACCGACACGATCATCACCGTCCAGGGCGAGTACTCCGCCTGGTACCCCGCCGAGCGCGCGACAGTGTCCGCGTCCGTCCACGCGGACGGCCCGAAGCGCGACGCCGTCTTCGCGCGCGCCGTCGAGGCGTCGGACGCCGTGCGCAACCTCATCGAGAGCATCCACGACAAGGAGGCCGGGCCCATCACGTGGTGGACGTCCGACAGCGTGCGTGTCTGGTCGGAGCGCCCGTGGAACAACGAGGGCAAGCAGCTGCCGCTCGTCTACCACGCCGCCGTCGACCTCACGGCGAAGTTCAAGGACTTCGAGGCCCTCTCGCGCTGGGTCGAGTCGGCCGCCGGCATCGACGCCGTGACCATCGGGTCGATCAGCTGGGACCTCACGGATGCGACGCGCACGAGCGCGACGGTCGAGGTGCGCTCCCGCGCCGTGAAAGACGCGGTCGCCAAGGCGAGCGTCTACGCGCAGAGCATCGGCCTCGGCTCGGTCACGGCCATCGCCCTCGCCGACCCGGGGATGCTCGGCGACCCCTCGGGAGGCGCCATGCCCGCCCCGCCCATGATGGCGCGCGCGTCGATGAAGGCCCAGTTCGACAGCAGCGGCGGCGCGCAGCTCGCGCTCAAGCCCGAGGAGATCGCCGTCGCCTCGGTGGTCGACGCGAGGTTCGTCGCGAAGTAGGTCAGAACACCGCGAGCAGCACGACGACGAGGCCGGCCGTGAAGAGGGCGGCCGCGCCGACGACGAGCCCGAACACGAGCCGCACCCCCGGGTTGACGCCCGCGACCCCTAGCAGGAACAGCGCGAACGCGAAGATCACCGACGCGGCCGTGAGCTGGTCGGACTTCGCGCCCACGGCGTCCGCGAGCAGGTCCGCCTCGTACGACGCGTACTGCATCGACTGGGGCGCGGCGAACAGGGCAGCCTCGTACTCGGCGGCCGTGATGGGGAACAGCGACTCGTCGTAGCCCGCGGCGACCCACGCATCCCACGCGGCCCCGAGCTGCGGGGTCGCGCTGTCGATGAGCACGCGCTGCTGTGCCGTGATCTCCTCGAGGCGCTCGGGGTAGAGGATCGCCTCCTGGTTGTACGAGATGGCGTCGAGCATGCGGCGGGCGTCATCCTTGTAGATGAGCTGGGTGGTGAGCGCCTCGGTGAGGTTGCGGTCGCGCAGCTGCTGCGACACCGACGCGTACCGCGCCGACTCCCCCGCCCACACCGACGCCTGATAGGCCCCGAACGCCGTCGCCACGCTCACGAGGCCGAGCAGGATGGCCGTGACGATCTCGAGCAGGTCGCGCGTCGACTTCGCCATCAGAAGGCCGCCGATGCCAGGGCGAGGCCCGCGAGGAAGACGACGACACCGAGCGCGAGCACGCCCGCGCGCACGGCGGCGAGCCGGTTCACGCCCGCGATGCCGAACACGAACAGCGCGAGGGCCTGGATGAGGGCGGCCTGCGCGAGGATGCCCGACTTCGCGCCCGTGCGCGAGGCGAGGTCGCCCGCCACGAGGGCCGCGTGCGAGTAGCTCTGGTACCAGCCGTCGCGCACCTGCAGGTAGGCCTCGTCGAGCAGCGGATCCCCGTCCGCGGGGAACCCGGCGGACTGCCACTCGTGCCAGATGTCGGCGAACCCGGGCGTCGCCTTCGTGAGCTCGATGTCGACCTTGGTCAGGTAGAAGAGCTTGTCGAGGTCCGCGGCCTGGGCGGCCTGGGCGTCGTAGGTGCGGGCGGCGAGACTCGCCTCGGTGTCACCGCGGCGCGCGTAGTCGGCGAGCACCGCCTGCGAGACGCTCACGTCGCGGGCGTCCTGCGCGTCCTGCGCCAGGTCGGCCGCCTGCTGCGACCACGACGAGGCTTGCCACGCGCCCAGGGCGGTCGTGACCGACACGAGCCCGAGCATGACGGCGGTCACGATCTCGAACCCGCGGGTCGACGTCGGCGCAGTCATGACAGGCATTCAACCAGATCGCGCGCGCTGGTACGGTATCGCTGTGCCCGAGGAGACTCCGCCCACCGAGACCCCCGTCGCCGCACCCCGCAACTGGGCCCGGCTCGCCCTCGTCGCGGCGGCCGCGGTGGTCGTCGCCATCGTGCTCGTCGTCGTCATCCGCGTCGCCCTCACGTCGACCCACCCCGCGCTGGGCGCCACGCAATCGCGCGAGCTGCAGCCCGGCTCGTGCCTCGCGGAGGCCGAGCCCGACCTCGCCAGCTACACCGTCGTCGACTGCTCGACGGGCCACCCCCAGCAGGTGTTCGGCACCATCGACCTGCGCGTCGACTCCGACATCTACACCGAGTTCGACACCATGCGCGCGTACGCCGACCAGATCTGCGAGCGCTATCTCGAGTACGGGCTGTGGGTGAAGTCGGGCATCCGCAACGACGTGCACGCGGCCCACTCCCTGGCGATGCCCACGGAGCAGGAGTTCGCGGACGGCGTGCGCGACGCGCTGTGCGCGATCACGTCGGCCGACGGGTCGGAGCTCACGGCCGACCTCTACCAGCGGATGCCCTAGCTAGTCGCCCAGGTTGCGGCGCGCGGCGATCGCGCGGTCGGCCTCGCGCTTGTCGGTGCGCTCGCGCAGGGTCTGGCGCTTGTCGTACTCGCGCTTGCCCTTCGCGACGGCGAGCTCGACCTTGGCGTTGCCGTCGTTGAAGTAGATGCTCAGCGGGACGAGCGTGTAGCCGCCCTCCTTGATCTTGTTGGAGATCTTGAGGATCTGCGCCTTGTGCAGGAGCATCTTGCGCTTGCGCCGCACCGGGTGGTTGTTCCACGAACCCTGGTTGAACTCGGGGATGTGCACGGCGTCGAGCCACGCCTCCCCGCCCTCGATGAAGCCGTAGCCGTCGACGAGGCTCGCCCGACCGGCGCGCAGCGACTTGACCTCGGTGCCGGTGAGGACCAGGCCGGCCTCATAGGTGTCTTCGATCGTGTAGTCGTGGCGCGCTTTGCGGTTGCTGGCCACAACCTTCTGGCCGCGTTCCCTGGGCATTGCAGTGCTCTCCTGTAGGCGAATCCCCGATCTGGGGAGCCTGTCAGTCTAACGGCAGATCAGACCTTGAGGTACCGCGAGATCGCGACGCTCGCCGAGGCCGCCGCGAGCAGCGCCCCCACGACGATGAGGATGGGCACGACGACGAGGGCGTCGCCGAGCCCCACGAGCGTCGTCGTGGTCTGCAGCGTCTGCACGAGCACGCCCTGTACGAAGAACTGCACGATGCCCACGATCGCGGCCCCCGCGAGCAGCGAGCCGATGAACGACGCGAACACGCCCTCGAGCACGAAAGGGGTCTGGATGAACCGGTTCGAAGCCCCGACGAGCCTCATGATGCCGAGCTCCCGGCGGCGCGAGAACGCGCTCAGGCGGATGGTCGTCGCGATGAGCAGCACGGCCGCGATGAGCATGAGCACGGCGATGCCGATCGCCGTCGCGCTCGCGGCGTTGAGCACGGAGAAGATCTGGTCGAGGTAGCCGCGCTGGTCCTGCACGGCCTGCACGCCCGCGGCGCCGGAGAGGCTCTCGATGAGCACGTCGGCGTCGTCGGGGTTCACGAGGTTCACGCGGAAGCTCTCGTTGAGCGTGTCGGGCGTCACGAACGCCGCCACGGGGCTGTTCGCGAACTGCGCCTGGAAGTTCTTGTACGCCTGGTCGTGCGTCTCGTACTCGTACTTCTCGATGTAGGGGGCGAGCGTCGAGCCGTCGAGCAGCGCGCGCACGTTGTCGATCTGGGCCTGCGTGGCCTCGGCCTGGGAGCAGTTGCCCGTCGTGTCGACGTCGGTGCACATGTAGACCGCGACCTGGGCGCGGTCGTACCAGTAGCCCTTCATCTGCCCGATCTGCATCTGCAGCAGGATGGCGGCGCCCACGAAGGTGAGCGAGATGAAGGTGACGAGGATGACCGAGATCACCATCGAGACGTTGCGGCGCAGGCCGTTGCCGGCCTCGCCGAGGACGAGCCCGAGCCTCACGGTGCCACCTCGCTGTTCCTCACGGGATCGGCGAAGCTGCCGAAGCTCTGCACGGGCACCGCCTGGGTCTGGTAGCCGCCCTGGCGCTCGTCGCGCACGATCTGGCCCGTGATGAGCTCGATGACGCGGCGCTTCATCTGGTCGACGATGCCGGCGTCGTGCGTGGCCATGAGCACGGTAGTGCCGCTGAGGTTGATGCGCTCGAGGAGGGTCATGATGCCCGCCGAGGTCGCGGGGTCGAGGTTTCCGGTGGGCTCGTCCGCGAGCAGGATCGCCGGCTTGTTGACGACGGCGCGGGCGATCGCGACGCGCTGCTGCTCGCCGCCCGAGAGCTCGTGCGGGAAGCGGTTCGACTTGCCCGCGAGCCCGACCATCTTGAGCGCGTCGGGCACCGCCTCCTGGATGAACCCGCGGCTCTTGCCGATCACCTGCAGCGTGAACGCGACGTTGTCGAAGACCGTCTTGTTGGGCAGCAGGCGGAAGTCCTGGAACACGACGCCCAGGTTGCGGCGGAAGTAGGGAACCTTGCGGTTCGGCAGCGCGTTGAGCTGCTGGCCGAGCACGTGGATCGAGCCCTTCGAGGGCAGCTCCTCGCGGAGGATGAGCCGCAGGAAGCTCGACTTGCCGGAGCCCGAGGCGCCGACGAGGAACACGAACTCACCCTTGAGGATCTCGAGGCTCACCGAGTTGAGGGCGGGCCGGGTGGTCCCGGGATATGCCTTGGAGACGGAGTCGAAGCGAATCATCGCGTGTCAGCCTAGGTAGCGCCCTCGCGGGGGCGCGCAACGACTCGCCCCGTGGCGATACTCACAGGAAACCGCGATGGGGCTAGTCGGCGTCGACGTCCCGCTTGCGCCACTTGATGCCGGCCGAGATGAAGCCGTCGAGGTCGCCGTCGAACACGGCCGACGGGTTGTTGACCTCGTACTCGGTGCGCAGGTCCTTCACCATCTGGTACGGCGCGAGCACGTAGGAGCGCATCTGGTCGCCCCAGCTCGCCGTGATGGTGCCCGCGAGCTCCTTCTTGGCCGCGGCCTCCTGCTCGCGCTGCAGGATGAGCAGCCGCGACTGCAGCACGCGCATGGCCGCCGCCCGGTTCTGGATCTGGCTCTTCTCGTTCTGCATCGACACGACGAGGCCGGTCGGGAGGTGGGTGAGGCGCACGGCGGAGTCGGTCGTGTTGACGGACTGGCCGCCGGGGCCGCTCGATCGGAACACGTCGACACGGATGTCGGACTCCGGCACCTCGATCGACTGGGCCTCCTCGATGAGCGGGATGACCTCGACCGCCGCGAAGCTCGTCTGCCGCTTGCCCGCGGCGCCGAAGGGGCTCATGCGCACGAGGCGGTGGGTGCCCGCCTCGACGCTCAGGGTGCCGAAGGCGTAGGGGGCGTCGACCTCGAAGGTCGTGGACTTGATGCCCGCCTCCTCCGCGTAGCTCGTGTCCATGACCGTGACGCCGTACTTGTGCTTCTCGGCCCAGCGCAGGTACATGCGCTGCAGCATCTCCGCGAAGTCGGCGGCGTCGACGCCGCCCGCGCCCGCGCGGATCGTGACGACGGCGGGATGCGCGTCCCACTCCCCGTTGAGCAGGGTCTGCACCTCGAGCTCGCCCAGGAGCTTCTGGATGCTCGCGAGCTCGGTGCGCACGTCGGCGGCGGCCGAGGCGTCCTGCTCCTCGTTGGCGAGCTCGACCATGATCTCGAGGTCGTCGAGGCGCGAGCCGATCGACGTGATCTTCGCGAGCTCCGCCTGCCGGTGGCTCAGCGCGCTCGTGACCTTCTGGGCCTTCTCGGTGTCGTCCCACAGGTCGGGCGCCCCGGCCTGCTCGCTCAGGTCGGCGATGTCGGCCTCGAGCCTCTCGATCCCCACCACCGCCCGGATGTCGGCGAATGTGGAGCGGAGGGCGGCGATGTCGTCGCTGATGTCGAGGGCGTCCATGTCGTCGTCAAGCGTAGCCTGTAGGGGATGACGACAGCCGAGCAGCCCTTCCGCTGGCGCTCGATCGCCCTCCCGGCGCTCCTCCCCACGCTCCTCTTCTCGACGGGCGAGGGGGCGATCATCCCCATCATCCCCATCGCGGCGGACAGCCTCGGCGCGACCCTCGCGCTCGCGGGTGTCGTGGTCGCGCTGCTCACGATCGGCGAGCTGCTCGGCAACATCCCCAGCGGCTGGCTCGTCGCGCGCATCGGCGAGCGACCCGCGATGATCGGAGCGTCGGCGCTCTCGGTCGTGGGCATGGTCATCTGCATCATCGCGCCCAACCCCGTCGCGCTCGCCTTCGGCATCTTCTTCGTGGGGCTCTCCGCCGCCGTGTTCTCGCTCGCGCGGCACGCGTTCATGACGAGCTTCGTGCCGCTCGCCTACCGGGCCCGCGCCCTCTCGACCCTCGGCGGCGCCAACCGGCTCGGATCGTTCGTCGGCCCCTTCATCGCTGCCGCCGTCATCCACCTCACGGGTGCCGCCCCCTACGCGTTCTGGATCCACGTGGTCGCGTGCCTCGCGTGCGCCGTCGTGCTCATCACCCTCCCCGATCCCACGACGACGTTCGGCTCCGTCGGCACCGTGCGCCTCGCGGGCCGCAGGATGCGTGAGGGCGAGGCCCTCGTCGAGCAGGAGTCCGCCGGGCTCTTCCGCACGCTGTGGGCCCGGCGCGAGGTGCTGCAGCGGCTCGGGCTCGGCGCCGCGCTCATCGGGGCCCTGCGCGCGAGCCGCCAGGTGATCCTGCCGCTGTGGGCCGTGAGCATCGGGGTGGGCGACACGAGCACGGCGATCATCATCGGCATCGCGGGCGCCGTCGACTTCGCGCTGTTCTACCCCGGCGGCCAGATCATGGACAGGTTCGGCAGGCTGTGGGGCGCGGTCCCCTCGATGGTGGGGCTCGGGCTCGGCCACATCCTGCTCGCGCTCACTCACGACCTCGCGTCGAACGTGGGGTGGTTCATCGCCGCGGCGCTCGTGCTCGCGGCGTCGAACGGGCTCGGCTCGGGCATCCTCATGACCATCGGCGCCGACCTCGCCGACCGGTCGAACCCCGCGCCCTTCCTGGGCGCGTGGCGCTTCACCGGCAACCTCGGCGGGGCCGGCGCCCCGCTGCTCGTCGCGGCGCTCACGGGCGTCGCGTCGATCGCCGTCGCGGCGGGCGCCGTGGGCGTGCTCGGCCTCGTGGGGGCGGGCGTGCTCGCGCGCTACGTGCCCCGGTACGTCACCAAGGCCAGGGGTCGCTAGCATCGCAGCATGGTGCCCACGGCCAACCTCGTCGCGTTCGCGCTCATCTCGATCCCGATCATCCTCATCCCGGGTCCGAGCGTGCTCTTCGCGATCGGCCGCGCCCTCGCCCTGGGGCGGGTCGGCGGCCTGCTGAGCGTGCTCGGCAACGGCCTCGGCATCCTCGTGGCCGTGGTCGCCGTCGCCTTCGGGGTGGGCTACCTCATCGCCGAGTCGGTGGTGCTGTTCACGGTCATCAAGATCGCGGGCGCGGGCTACCTCATCTACCTCGGCATCCAGGCGATCCGGCACCGCAACGCGCGCGCCGACGCCATGTCGGTCGAGGTCGCCCTCACCCCGAAGTGGAAGCTGCTCGCGCAGGGCTTCATCGTCGGCGTCACCAACCCCAAGACGATCGTCTTCTTCGTCGCCGTGCTGCCGCAGTTCGTGGACTACCACGCGGGGAACATCCCGCTGCAGCTGCTCACCCTCGGGCTCGTGTTCCTCGCGATCGGCGTGCCGAGCGACGCCGTGTGGGCGCTCGCGGCGGGGTTCGCGCGCGACTGGTTCGCGAAGTCGCCGCGCCGCATCTCGACGCTCGGGGCCACGGGCGGCGTGCTCATGATCGGGCTCGGCACGGCGTCGCTCTTCCTCGGGCACGGCAAGGACTGACCTCGCGATCTGGTTAGCTGGGGACGTGACGGATGCCCCAGCCTCCCCCGCCCCGCGGCGCGGCGCTTGGCGCGTCTGGGCCGGCATCGGCGTCGGGCTCCTCGTCGTGATCGCGGCGATCGCCGGCCTCGGCGGATTCTCCGACGTCCCCACGTCGTCGCTGCCGAAGCTGCAGCTGGGCGACACCCACCACGGCGGCGAGCTCGACACCGTGATCACCTCGGTGAGGCTCACCACTACCGCCCCGGGCCGCAGCTACCAGGCGGACGAGGGCAAGCAGTACCTCATCGTCTCGGCGACGCTGCTCAACACGACCGACCACGCGAGCCTCTTCGGATACGACGCCGTGCGCGTGCTGCTCGACGGGCAGGTCGACCCGGACGAGGACGGCTTGGGACTCATCGACCCCCGCACCGGCAGCCTGGTCAGCTTCCTCCAGCCGGGCATCCCCCTCGACGGCGTCTACACGTGGGAGGTCGACGACTCGGTGGCCGAGGGCGACGACATCATCGTCGGCCTGTTCGACCGGTTCGCCGTGGACGACCCGCGCTTCAGCGACACCGGGTACACGGCGGCGACCGCCACCGCGCGCATCCTGACGACCGTGGGGGCATCGCGATGAGGCGGTGGGTCTCGGGCGCCGCGATCGTGGCGGGGCTCGTCGTCGCCGGCGCCCTCGTCGCGACGGCACCCGACGAGGAGGCCATCACGGCGCCCCTGCTCGTCACGGGCGTGGTCGGGGAGACGGTCTCGGGGCGTGATCTCGTCGCGGTCGTCGACGACGTGCGGCTCACCCGGTACCTCGACGTGAAGTACCGGGAGGCGGGCGACACCAGCACCGTGGGCGTGTGGGTCGTCGTCGACACGGTGCTCACGTCGCGCATCGACCCGGTCTTCCTCAGCTCGTCGGAGCTGTGGATCGGCTCGGTGCGCTACCGGATCTCCGACATCCTGCCCAACCCCTCGCCCCTGCAGCTGCCGTACGGGCCCGGCATCCCGCAGCGCGGCTCCCTCGTGTTCGAGATCCCCGCCGATGCGCTCGACGACCCGGGCGCCTCCCACGCGTCGGTCGTGCTCTACGACAGGGTCGACAGCCGGCTCGACTCCGTGCCCGTCATCGTCGTCGACCTCACCGGTCTCGAGATCTCCGCGCGCGAGCGCATCGACGAGCCGTCGGTGGTGTCACCGTGAGCTGGCTGCGCCGCAACATCGCGGCGCTCATCGTCATCGTGGTCTCCCTGCCCGCGCTCGCCACCGTGCTCGTGGTCGTGCCGCTGCTCGACCAACCCGCCGACGACGTGCGCGTGGTGCAGCCGGGCGATACGGCGCAGGCGGCCGGCTACAGCTTCACCCTCACCGCGAGCCAGGAGTTCGAGGGCACCGACGACAACGGCATCCCGGTGGGCACCTCCCTCATCGGCGCCCTCATCGACGTGACGCGCGCGGGAGGCACCGACGAGCTCTCCTGTGACGCCGACCTCACCAGCCGGGCGGGCGGCACCGAGCGCTCCTGGACCACCGTGAGCTCGCCCCGCGACTTCGGCTACGGGGTCGGCGACGACAGCGAGACGACGTGCTACCTCGAGGATGAGCCGTTCCAGTACGAGACCGTGTTCCTCGTGCCGAGCGGCACCTACGACGGCGCCACGATCGACATTAGCGTGGGATCGACGGTGCTGCGGATGGAGCTGGAGCAGGGCTGATCGGGGTGACGGGCGTGGGCCGCCTCGCCGCCCAGCGCTCGAGGCAGAACCCGAACGCCGCGGCGAGCAGCGCGACGCGCACCGGCTCCGCCACGGCGTCGAGCACCAGGCCGACCACGGGGCTGGCGATGAACCAGAACGCGAGGTCGTGCGCGCCCACGAGCGCCAGAAGGCCGCGCTCGGCCCACTGGGTCACGGCGAACAGCACGCCGTAGGCGATCAGGAACAATCCGAGCGAGCGCAGGCCCGAGGTGAGCACGAGCCGCCCGGAGAAGACGGCGGGCCTGCCCACCTCGTCCCAGGTGCCGGTGAACAGGTAGCCGTAGCGGCGCAGGAGCGCGGGCATCCTGCTGGCGCCCGCCGCCACCCGCTCGCCGATGGCGCGGGGCACCGGGAGGGCGTCTTCGACGACGTTGCCGAGGGAGCGCAGGTAGATGATGCTCGCGATGAACAGCCAGGCGAGCGGCAGCAGGAGCAGCTGCAGCGCCACGGGCGTCAGCCAGTCGATGCCCTCGATCACGAAGCGGACGGGCCCTGCGAGGGTGACGAGGAACTCGCGCGCGTCGTTCCACCAGTGCACGACCTGGCGGTCGCCGATCCACTCCAGCACGGGACCGAACAGCGAGCCGATGCCGGTGAGGGCGACGAACACCCATGTGGCCTCGAGGTAGATCCCGGGCACGGCCGTCCAGCCGGGCAGGCGCGGGCCGAGGAACTTGAGCACCATCCGGGCCGCGAATGCGACGAGCACGACGGCGAGCACGAGCGGGCCGCTGCCCACGTCGACGACGTGCGAGTTGTCGCCGATGCCGGCATAACGGAAAGCCAGGCCGGCGTACGAGTCGAGGTCCTCGTTGAGCAGCCCGATGAGCGCGTAGAGCGTGAAGAACGGCCCGATGCTCACGAGCAGCACGCGCACGAAGTCGGCCACCGTCTCGCGCACCGTCGTGAAGCGCACCTGGTCGCCCGCGAACAGGCGGTAGCCCGGCAGGCTGTGGCGCACGACCAGGAACATGCCGACGTACGAGACGAGCCGCGCGAGGGCCGCGATCGGCAGGATGAGCAGCGCGACGATCGGCGACTGCGCCCCGATGGGTGCCGCGATGACGATGACCGACGCGCGCACGACCTGGCCCGCGAGGTACCACGCGAGCAGCGGGGCCCAGTTGGCGGCGAGGATACGGCCGATCCCCCCGAGGCTGCGCAGCATGCTCCCGATGCTACCGGCTCGCTTTCTGCGGGCAGGTCGGCGAGGTGCGCGGAACGTTTCGCGCGGCTCGCCACGAACGGCGCAGGTCAGGAGAAGACCGACCGCGCGACGGCCGTGACCTCGAGCCGCAGGCCCTCGGGCACGAAGAGCGTCACGACGGGCGGCCGCCAGTACGCGGAGAGCTCGACGGTCGCGCTGCGGCCGTCCGCCGTGCCCGCGTGCTCGAGGCGCACCTGCGCGAGGTCGGTGGGCGTCGAGGCGAGGTATGCGGCGGCGGCCGCCGCGACGTCCGCGGACTCGAGCGCGGGGCGGTACCCGCCGCCCGCATCGCGCACGTCCGCGAGGTCGAAGGCCTCCGCGCCCACGAGGGCGGCCCCGTCGGCGAGCGTGAAGAGGCGCTTGCGCTCGAGGTAGAGCGACGTGGCCGCCGTCGCGACGAGGATGACGACGAGCGCGAGCATCCCGAAGAAGATCGTGAGCGGCAGGATCGACCCGTCCTCCCGTCTCACCGTGCTACCCAGAACCGGGACACCTGCTCCGTCGCGCTCGCGCGCAGCTGCACGGCGGAAGGCAGCGCGGCCGCGAACGGCACGAGCGGCAAGGGGACGTCGACGCGCACGGAGACGGTCACGAACTCCCGCCGCGTGAGGCACGGCTCCGCGGAGCAACTCACGGCGAGGGACGCGGCCCCGTCGACCCCGTGGTCGGCCAGGGCGAACTGCAGAGCGCGCTGGGCCGCGGCCCCGGCCGACCCCTCGTCGGCGGACTGCACGAACACGCGCGCCGCCTGCCGCGCGGCACCCTCCGCCGCGAAGGCCGCCGACTGGATCGCCGAGAGCGCGACCACGAGGTAGACGAGCGGCACGAGGAGCACGAGCCCGACGACGAGGAACTCGAGGGAGGCCGAGCCCTCGTCGTCAGCCCAGCGTCTCGACGGCGGCATGGCCCGCGACCTCCAGCGCCGTGGGACCGAGGAGCCCGACGAGCGGCAGTGGGGCGCGCACCGTGACGACGAGGGCGGGGACGCCGAGGTAGCTGCCCGTGCTCGTCGAGACATCCTGCGCGTACTGCTCGCCGAGCGCCGCGGTGATGAGGTCGCGCGCGCGGTCCGCGCCGTCGAGGGCGGTGTTGTCGGCGAGGGCCCCGAACCGCGCGCCCTCCGCCGCCGCGTCGACGAGGGTGTTGCGCACGTGGAGGGCGAGGCCGAGCTGCAGCACGCCGAGGGCGAGGAGCACGAGCAGCCCCGAGACCATGACGAACTCGGCGGGGGCCGACCCCGTCTCATCCCTCGCCCGCATCAGAAGCCCGTGACCCGCTCGATGGCCTGCTGGAAGACCGCGGCGAGCGCCGGGCCGGCGAGGCTCCAGATGATGATGACGAGGCCTGCGGTCATGAGCGTGATGAGCACCCAGCCGGGGACGTCGCCGCGGTCGTCGAGAAGCTGTCGTTTCACCCCACGACGGTCGCAACTATCGGGCGCGGGCGTCGCGGACGTTCCACAGGCCTACCGGAAGCCGAACACCCCCGGCACCACGACCACGACGGCCACGACCCACACCGCGAACACCGGCAGGTAGTCGGTCTGCCAGCGCTCGACCCGCACGACGCCGTCGCGCGCGAACACGACGCGGCCGAGCAGCCACGCCGTGACGGCGAGGTTCGCGAGCAGGAGCACGTTGAGCCCGAGGGCAGCCACGCGGTTGGCGGTGAGGCCGTACTCCCCGATGCGCTCGAGCATCGAGGCGAGCACGAGCACGTCGAGCAAGATGGCGGCCGCCACCGCCACGAGCCGCAGCACGTCGAGCACGCCGGCCGAGCGTGTCGCCGTGCGCGCGGAGATGCCGTAGACCACGAGGGCCAGCACGACGATGAGCAGCACGTCGAAGACGGTGAGCAGCTCGCGGTCGAAGTCCTGGCCGACGCCGGCGAGCGCGTACACGACGGCAGCCACGAGCAGCATGACCGCGAAGAGCGGCGTGAAGATCGCCGTGAGCACGGGGGCGAGGTTCTCGATGACGCTCTTCTTCGCCTCGACGAGCCACGCCGCGACGATGACCGCGGCAGCGCCGCCCGACGGCAGCACCCAGCTGATGACCTCGCCGATCGACTCGGGCGCGATGGGCGTGAGAACCATCGTCGTGAGCCCGATGAGCACGCCGCCGCCGAGCACGATGAGCACGAGGTAGATCGCCCACTCCCCCGTGAACCGCACGAAGTCCATGCGGCGCGAGGATGACAGCACCGCCCCTCCCACATAGGCGGCGCCGACCACGAACCACAGCACGACCGGCAGGTGCAGCGCGACGAGGGTCTGCGTCGTGGAGTCCCGCGCGAACGGGAACAGGTTGACCGCGACCACGACCGCCACGACGATGCCGAGGAGCACGAGGGCGGGCGCCACGGGCATCCTGCGGACCGTCGCGAAGTACGCGGCGAGCGGCACGATGAGGATGACGCTCGCGTTGAGGAAGAACCACGGCTCGGTGACGTCGTGGGAGAGCAGCCGCGCGATCTGGATGCCCGCGATCGCGAGCGCAGAGAACGCGAGCATGGCGATGAACGGGCGGCGCGAGCCGTCGTCGGTCGTGCGGGCGACCGAGAGCTGCTTCCACAGCCGGTCGCTGTGCTCCCGCGCGAACTCGGCGGTGAGGGTGTCCACCTGGCCGAGCCGCTTGACCGCGATGAGGAAGGCCTCGTCGTCGGCGAGCCCCGCGGCCTGCAGGTCGGCGACCTGCTCGCGCAGGTGCGACTCGAGCTCGTCGGCATCCGCCGCGTCGACGCTCCTGCCGCGCATGACTGCCGAGCGCCACTCGGCGAGCTGGGTGTCGAGGCTCATGCCATCCTCCAGACGCCGCCGAGGGTGCGGTTCGCGGTCTCCCACTGGCGCCGCTGGTCGGCGAGCTGCTCGCGCCCGCCCGCCGTGATCTCGTAGTACTTGCGCCGACGCCCCTCGGGCGACTCACCCCACTCGGTGCTCACATAGCCCAGGCGCTCGAGCCTGTGGAGGAGCGGGTACAGCATGCCGTCGGTCCACTCGAGCTCGCCGCCGGAGAGCTCGCGCACGCGCTTGAGGATCGCGTAGCCGTAGCTCGCACCCTCCAGCAGGATCGCGAGGACGAGCGGCGTGGCCATGGCGGCGACGAGGTCCTTGTCGACGTTCATGGGGCCAAGCGTATACCTAGAACTGCAAGGTACCTAGGGGTGCGAGGTATCAGGGCGGCGTACGCGCTGCGCGAGCAGGCACGCCGCTCCCAGGATGATCGTCAGGACGGCGACGACGGCAGCACCCGAGGGCGGCGTCGAGCCCGTGGACGCGAGCTGGGCGTTCAGCGCCGCGGACGCGGCCACGGGGGCACCCACCACGACCGACTGGACCGCGATGGTCTGGGCGGCGTCGTTGATGTCCTGGTGCTGGGCTACGGGGATGGCGCCACCCAGCTCGAAGAGCGACTCGAAGGCGACGAGGCTCTCCCCGGCGAATCCGGCGGGGACCGTGAACGTGACATCCACCGAGCCCGTCGCCGTCGTCGCGACGAACGCGTTCGAACCGGTGATGCCTGTCGACAGGCCGGTCGACTTGAGCATGAGCTCGCCGGAGACCGTGTAGCCGGTGCCGGGGGTGAGGCCGGAGTAGGCGACCGTGTCGACGACCGTGCCGCCCGCCGCAGGCAGGATGTGGTCCCCATCGGCAAGATCGACGAGGGTCGTGCCGATCGTGGGCACCGCAGCACCGACCGCGGCGGCCCAGGCGATCGTCGCGGCTCCGCTCGTCTGGGTGGTGGACGGCGTGACGAGGATGAGCGTCTGAGCATGGTCGAGGGCCGTCGTCGGGCCTCCCGGCACGGTGGGCACCGACAGGATCCTGCCCGTGGAGCTCGAGCCCGTGGCCGAGGCGGTCACGGTGGAACCGCCCGCAGCGACAGCGCCGCGCAGGTCGAGGTAGAGCTCCTGCCCGTCGACGACGGCTGCCGGGTCGATGGCGGTTCCCGTGGAATCGACGAGCGGGACGACGGGGTCGGTGGTCACGGTGACGGTGGCCTGGTCGGTGGACACGAGGAACGGCCCGGCAAGGGTCCCCGCCACCTGAGCGCCCGCGGGTGCCGTCACCGATACGGTGGGATGCAGGTCGGCGGGCTGGAGCCCCGCGCTCGCGTTCGCGCCGGTGAGGAGGTACCAGTACGCCGCCTCGGAGTCGGGGGTCGACCACGCCCAGGCGGCGTCGAAGGTCAACTCGGTGTAGCGCCAGATCGCGTACTGGGTCGCCTCGATCGCATCGTTGAGGGAGATGCCCGGCGCGCCCGCCGCCGCGCCGAAGTCAGCGAGGCTCATGGCGGGATAGCTGTTCCCGAGCACCCACAGCACCTTGCCCTGCACGACGGGATCGACGAAGAAGTTGGAGCCGAGGTAGTCGCCGAAGTCGCCCACGTGACCCAGTCGATCCGTCTCGGCGCTGATGTTGTGCTCTATGCAGTACGCGAAGAGGTCCGGCGCACCCGGGTTCAGCGGATCGGCCGGCGTTGAGACGTAGATGCCGTGCAGCGAGGTGCCGCCGTATCCGACCCCGTCCCCGACGTACACGTCGTCGCCGACATCGACGCCCGACGGCGGAGCCGCCCACGCCACCGCGGGCACAAGCACTGCGGCGAGCGCGAGGAACACGGCGAGCAGCACCCGCGCGCGCGGGCGCCCAGCCTTCCCGAGACCGTCAGCCGGACCCTCGGCATACTCTGTGTTCACGATCGCTCCTCTGCAGACGGATCCACCTAAGAGACCGGCTATCGAGGTAGGTATGACGGGCGCTCACGCCCCCCACTCCAGGGGCCAGGCGGCTACCGGCTGCTGGTACCCTGCCAACATGAGAACGAGTCGTTTCAGCGCAGCCGTGGCGAGCCTGTTCCTTATCGCCGCCGGCGTGAGCGCGTGTTCCGCACCGGTGCCGACTCCGATATTGGCGGCGCCAACCTCCACGCCCTCGCTCTCGCCCACCCCCACCGCGACGCCAGAGCCGCTCGCGGGTGCGCTCTTCATCGACGCGCAGCACATTGTGGTGATGTCGACCTCGGGCGAACCGATGGGGAGTTTCGACTATTTCCAGGACCCCGCTGATGTGATCGCCGCGCTGTCAGAGTACTTCGATGCAAGCCCCACAAGTCAGGGAGTCTACGACGGCCTGCCCGGCTACGAGAAGTATGAAGGGGAACCATTCACCCGCTATTCGTGGGAGGGTTTCGCCCTTGATGACGTCGACTGGGAGACTGACGGCGTCTACTACGAGAACTACCGAGTGGAAGTGACGGCACACTCGATAAACGGGGTGACGATCACGACCGTGGACGGGATCTCAGTCGGGGACGATGCCGACGCGATCGCAGAGAAGTATGGCGTCACAGCTCTGGATTTCGCGAACGGCAGTCGGTACTACCTCGGCATCGGCGAGGTCCCACTTCCCCCGATGGTGAATACAGATCCGCTCTCATACGGGGTCAGCGTCGTGGGTGACGCCGGCGGGGCGATTACCTCGATCTCCGCCCCCAGCGGAGGCGGGCCGAGGTTCTAGGGATACCACCTAGAACCCTAGCTGCAGCACCATGATCCCCGGGAAGATCGCGAACACGATCGTCACCGGCAGGATCAGGAACACCAGCGGCACGAGCATCGCGATCTCCTTCTTGCCGCCGGACTCGATGAGCCGGCGCCTCGCCTCGGTGCGGGCATCCTGCGCCTGCGCGCGGAGCACGTCGACGAGCGGCGTGCCGCGCTCGAGCGCAGCGAGCAGCTGGTCGACGCAGCGCGTGAAGGCGGGCAAGTCGAGGTCACGGGCGAGCACGGTGAGGGTCTCGGCGAACGGCAGGCCAGCGCCGACCGACGCGACGACGGCGGCGAGCTCCCGCGCCAGCTCTCCGCGCCCCACGCGGGACACCCGGCGCAGCGCGTCGACCACTCCCTCACCCGCCGACAGGCTCAGAGCCAGGAACTCGAGGATGACCGGCAGCTCCTCGTCGAGGCGTGCGAGCCGCGCGGCAGCCGCCCGGCGCAGGAGTTGATCGGGCGCGAGCACGCCCACGACCCCCGCGAGGGCGACGACCCCGACGCGCACGGGGAGCGGGGCGGGGAGGACGAGCGCGATCCCGACCCCCACGACGGCGGCGCCGAGCGCCGCGAGGAGCTGGCGCGAGCGGAAGGCGGCGAGGTCGTACGGCCTCGCGGCCTGGCGGAGACGGCGGGCCGTCGCATCCGCGTCGCCCAGCATCGCGTCGATGAGACGGCGTCCGGGCGCGACGAGGAGCCCGAGCACCGGCACGGGCCCCGCTGTGGGCGGCGCCATCGCCTCGCGTGCGGCGTCGGAGACGTCGGCGAGGTACGGGGCCACACGACGCGCGAGCCGCGGACGGCTCATCCTCGGGGCGAGCGAGAGCAGCGACCACGCGCCCAGGCCGAGGGTGATGCCCAGCGCGACCGCCCACGTCATCCGAACCACCGCCTCTCCTCGGCCAGCCGGCCGATGCGGATCATGACGCGGTACGCGATGACCGAGACGACGAGCCCGCCGCCGATGACGACGGCGCCCGCGGGCGTCGAGTACGACGCGACGGCCTCGGGCCGCGTCGCGAGGAGCGCGAGCACGACCCACGGCGCCGCGACCCCGAGCCGCGCGGCGTTCACGACCCAGCCCTGACGCGCCTCGAGCTCCGACCGCATGGCCGACTCCTCGCGCAGCGCAGACCCGAGCGCGCGCAGGATGGGGGCGAGCTCCCCGCCCCCGACCTCGCGGGCGACGCGCAGCGTCTCGACGACCCGGTCGGCCACGGGGTCGGCGAGCCGCTCCTTGAGCGCGTCGAGGGCCGCGGCGAGGTTGCCGCTCGCGCTGTACTCATCGCCGAACTGCGTGAACGCGGCGCCCGGCAGCGCCGCGAGCGCGTCCGGCAGCGAGATGCCGGCGCGCACCCCGGACACGAGGTGGTCGAGCAGGTCGGGCCACGCCGTGCGCGAGGCACGTCGACGGCGCCGCGCCCGGCCCGACACGAGCGCCGCCGGCAGCAGCGTCACGGCGATGCCGGCCGCGAGTGCGATGGGCACGGCCCCGATGAGGGCGAGCACCGCGGATGCGACAGCCACCCCCAGCACGACGGACACGACCGCGAGCGCGCCGGGCGTGACGCGCTCGAGCCCCGCGTGGGCGAGCCGCTCGCGCCAGCGCGCACCGAGCGCGGACCGCCGCCGGGGCGTCCCGCTCCCCCGCTGCCACAGCCGCACCGACACGATGAGCAGAACGCCCGTGCCGAGCACGAGGCCGAGCAGGGCGCTCACGCGCCGAACACCCGCTGCGTGGCGATGCCGCCGTCGGCACTCGGGCCCGTCGGCGCGAGGATCTCCACGACCCGGCGCCGCCCCGAGGGACCGAGCTCGCAGTGCACGACGAGGTCGACGCACGACGCCACGGTCGGCACGACGAAGGCGGAGTCGATGTTGCGCCCCGCGAGGAGCGGAAGCGTCGTGAGCTTCACGAGCGCGTCGTGCGCGGAGTTGGCGTGCACGCTCGACATCCCGGGCAGGCCGCTGTTGAGCGCGATGAGCAGGTCGAGCGCCTCCGCCTCGCGCACCTCCCCCACGACGAGCCGGTCGGGCCGCATCCTCAGCGCCTCCTTGATGAGCCGCCGCAGGGTGATCTCGCCCGTGCCCTCGAGGCTCGGCTGGCGGCACTGCAGGGCGACGACGTCGCGGCCCGGCAGCGAGAGCTCGAAGGTCTCCTCGACGGTGACGATGCGGTCGGACGGGTTCGCGCACGAGAGCAGCGCGCCGAGCATCGTCGTCTTGCCCGCCTGCGTCGCGCCGCTCACGACGATGGTGCGCCGGGCGAGCACGCTCGCCCGCAGGAACTCGGCGGCCTCGCGCGTGAGGCTACCGAGGTCGACGAGCGCGTCGAGGTCGCGGATCCGCCGGTTGAACTTGCGCACATTCACCGCCCAGTGGCGACGCGTGACATCGGGGATGACGACATGCAGCCGTGACCCGTCCGGCAGCGAGGCGTCGACGAACGGGGAGCTCAGGTCGACGCGGCGACCGGTGGACTGCAGCATCCTCTCGACCAGGTCGCGCACCTCGCCGTCGGTGAGCGCGAGCGGGGTGCGCTCGGAGACACCCTCGCGCGCGACGTAGATCTCGTCGGGGGCGTTGATCCACAGCTCCTCGACCGCGGGGTCGTCGAGGTAGGGCTGCAGGGGTCCGAGCCCGGTCAGGGCCGCGACCACCTCGCGCGCGACCTGCGCCTCGTCGTCGAGCAGGGGCACGGACCCGCCGAGCGCGCGCTCGCTGTAGCGCCGCACCTCGTCGCGCACGTACGACTCCGCGAGGTCGGCGTCGGAGGAGATGTCGACGCCGTCGAGCCGCACGCGCTCGCGCACCCGCTCGGCGATTGTCGTGGAGGCGGAGGACATCCGTCGATGCTGCGCGAGCCGGTCGCTGCCCCGCGCAGTCTTTCCACAGTCGAGGTAGACAACTCGGTCGTGGCGTTAAGCGCATAATGCGTGCGGTCAGTGCAGGATTGTTGCGTGACATTCTCCTTGCACCCCATCGCGGGTACCTCGAACTTCCTGATCAGGCAGAAGCAGTCTGACCAGTCGCTCGTGACCCTCGTCGCCGAGGTCGTCGAGTACCCCGAGGGCTACACGCTGTACCGCATGGATGCCACGGGCGAGCTCGCGACCGAGCTGGCCACCCCCGACGACGCGCTCGCGTTCTACAAGGCCTGGGTCATCGAGACGAACCCGACGATCGAGGGCATCGTCGAGAGCTAGCGCCCCCTGCGGCGGGCGGTGCCCTGCCCGAGCGTCACGAGCCCGAACACCGCGGGCACCATGAGCAGCAGCCCGATGAGGATGCCGATCGTGGTGAAGACGAGCCCGAGCGCCGCCGTCGCGCCGAGAGCCACGAGGCCGAGGATGAGCAGCCCCCTCCGCCCCGTGAGGGCGTAGCCGAGCAGCCCCGCGGCGAGCAGCGGGAAGCGCACGATCGGCTCCGCGATCGTGAAGGGCAGCGGCGCGAGGTACGCGCAGAGGAAGATCGCGAGGGCGAGCAGCGCCGTCCACGTCCAGAACAGCGGCCAGCTCCAGCGCGCGATCGGGCGCCGCGGCGGCAGCGGCACCTCGACCGGCGAGGATGCCCGCTGCGGGGCCGCGAGCAGGGCATCCCTCGCCGCGACGAGCTCGATGAAGCGCTCGTCCGCTCCCCCGCCGTCAGGATGTGATGACCGCGCGCGGAGCCGGTACGCGCGCTGCACCTCGTCGGCGCCCGCACCCGGCTCGACGCCGAGGATGCGCGCGGCCTCGTCGACGGTCATACGACGAGGCTACGCGCCACTCCCGCTAGCTGAACGACGCGGCGACCGTGCGGCGGTCGCTGAGCAGCTGGGGCCACAGGCGACGACGGTCGCGCACGACGAAGCCGCGCGCGATGAAACGGTCCTTGCCGTCGAAGCGCGGCTGGTACATCGAGCGGCCGTGCATGGCGCGCAGGTTGTCGAGCATGAGCAGGTCGCCCGGCTGCAGGTTGTGCGCGTCGCGGTTGTCGATGTAGAGCTGCACGACCTTCTCGAGCAGCTTCTGCGCGTCGGCGGTGATGCCGTGCATGAGGTCCTGGTCGACGAGCACGTAGGGGTCGTCGTCCGGGCCGCTGATGATGGGGAACGGGCCGCGGATCGCCTTCGGGTTGGGCACGAAGGGCTGGAACGACTCGTCGATGGTGGTCGCCCACAGCGGCTGGCGCAGCGTCGCGACCTCCTCGTCGGAGAGCAGGGTGGTGATCTTGCGGCCGGAGAACGCGTAGGTGAGCGCGCCCGGGTCGCCGCGGAGCGCGCCGAGGATGACGTAGTCGGGCTTGAAGTCGGAGAAGCACTGCTCGGTGTGGGCCTCGAGCTCGACCTTGGAGCCCTGCGACTGCTGGGTCGTGGCGAGCTTGGGGTTCGGCACCATGTCCTGGATGAGGTGGCCGTTGCCCTCCGCCTCGTAGGCGATCATCGTGCCGAGCAGCTGCGCGAGCGTGGCCTGCTGCTTCGCGAAGGTCGTCTTGGAGCCGAGGCCGCCCTTGTTGTCGAGGGGGGTGTCGACGAGGTCCTCGTCGACGATGAGCCCGCGGATGACGAGGATGCCCGTCTCGGAGCCCACGTTCGAGAAGTTGAGGATCGCGTTGCGCACCTCGGCCGGCACGTTGAAGGAGGCGGCGGCGGCCTGGAGGTTGAAGTCGTCCGGCTGCGTGTTGGCGTCGGCGGTGATCACCTGTGCAGCGGTGCGGATGGCCTCTGCCTGGTCTGCCGTGAGAGTGAAGATGCTCGGTTCGAGCTCGTGAACGGTAATGTCGCTCTCCTTGGTTCTCTAGTGGTGCTCGGGGTGGGAGCACACATCCCTAAATTACACCCCGGGACATGAGCGTAAGGGTACCCTCACTACCCTCATAGGACCTTGGTCCCTCCTAGACTCGTAGCTGCCAGCGGGAGTGGTGAAATTGGCAGACACGCAGGATTTAGGTTCCTGTGCTTTCGAGCGTGCGGGTTCAAGTCCCGCCTTCCGCACCAGTCAGTCGCGCTCCATCCGCGCCGGGGTGTTCGCCTTGCCGGGGGCCCGCCCGTAGTCGGGCTTCACGGCCTGGGCCTTCGTGAACCGCTCGTGGCCCGCCGCCGCGGCCGCCGCGAGCCGCGTGTAGTAGCCGATGAGCACGCGGTCTTTCGGCTGCTGCGCCCACGTGTCGACGCGGTAGCCGACCTCCGCGCCGTGGCGCACGATCATGATCATCGCGTAGGGCTGGCCGCGCCCCGGGATCATCACCCAGTGGCCGGGCTTGTACTCCTCGCAGGCCAGCACGGGATGCCAGTCCGCCATGCCGAGGCTCCTCTCTCGTGGAGCATCCGGCCATGCTGCGCTCGAGCCTAGCGGCACGCCACCGACGTGGCGGGGTGCGGCCGGTCGGGGTCAGCTCACGGGGGCGATGCGCGCGTAGACCGGCACGGCGACGCCGACCACGATCGCGTGCATGAGGGCGAGGGCGAGCGCGCCCGTCGTCGTCGTGCCGGGGATGAACTGCACGATCGCGAGGATGACGTCGGGAACCCACGACAGCACCAGGGCGACGGGCACGAGCACGCGCAGCACGCGCGCGGGGTTCGCGGTGCGCGCGCGGACGAGGCGCCACCCGACGTAGCCGGCGAGCACGCCGAGCACCGTGAAGGCGAGGTAGACGGGCGGCATGAGCGGCGAGTAGGCGCTCGAGGCGCCGGCGGCGATCGCGGAGAGGGCGATGACCGAGTTGGCGACGCCGGCGACCGCGACGGCGGCGACGAGGAGGACGGCGGTGCGCGGCACGGTGGCCGTGCCGGCGGGGAGGGCGTGCGTCGTCATGATGACTCCTTCGATTAGTACGGATTACGTACTAATGACGCTACGCCGCCCGCCAGGCCACCGGAAGGGGCGCACCGCGATTTACTCCGCCGGGAGTAGCCCGTCGAGCTCGTCCGCCGCGTCGAGGATGACCTGGAGGAGCGCGGCGAGCTCCGAGCGACGTGACGCGTCCACGGGCTCGAGGAGCCGAAGCACCTCGGCGCGCACGCGCGTCACGAGGGTGTCCGCGATCTCGCGGCCCTTCGCCGTCGGCGTGATGAGGCTCGCCCTGCGGTCGGCCGGGTCTGCCTCACGGACGACGAGGCCGTGGTTCACGAGCCGCGCGAGCACGCCCGTCATCGTGGACTTGCCGACGCGCACGTACCGGCCGAGCTCCCCCACGGTCTGCGGGCGGCGGTTGACCGCGACGAGCAGCCGCCCGGTGCGGAAGTCGACGCCGAGCTCGCCCGAGATCGTCTCGTAGCGGTCGGTGATGAGGGCGGCGATCCTGATGAGCGCGGGGCCGGCGGGGGCGGTGGGGTCCACGTCGTGAAGTTTAGCTAGACCGCCCGAGTGCCCCTCGGCTCCGCGATGAGCGCCTCGAGCGGCATCATCGCCGCGCCGAGGGCGACGGTGTCGCCCCCGAACCGGCACGCCGCGAGCGCGAACTGGGAGCCCGGGCGCACGAGGGCCTCGGCGCGGGCCGCATCCTCGATGCGCTGCGCGAGGTTCTCCATGAGGCGCAGGCCGACCCAGCCGCCGATGACGACGCGCTCGGGATTGGTGAGGTTGACGAGGCCGCCGAGGGCGGAGCCGAGGGTCGCGACGAGCTCGTCGACGAGCGCGACGGCCACGGGGTCCGTCGAGTCGAGCAGCTCGCCGACGGCGCGCCAGCCGGAGCCCTCGAAGGTGCCGCCGGCCTCGCGCCACTGGTCGAGGATGGCGTCGGCGCCCAGGTAGGCCTCGAGGCAGCCGTGCCCGCCGCACCGGCACAGGCGCCCGCCGCGCACGATCTTGACGTGGCCCCACTCCCCCGCGCTGCTCGTGAGGCCGCGCGTGAGCTCGCCGTGCGAGACGACGGCGAGCCCGACGCCGCGGCCGAGGAGCACGACGAGGGCCTCGTCGACCCCGCGCGCGGCGCCGTCCCACAGCTCCGCCATGGCCTGCGTCTTGGCGCCGTTCTCGGCGAAGACGGGCATGTCGTGCGAGACGAGGTCGGCGACCGGGATGGGCGGCCAGCCGAGGCTCTGCGCGTAGAGCACCTGGCGGCCGTCGGCATCCGACTCGACAATGCCGGGCAGGCCCAGGCCGATGCCGACCATGCGCTCCCACGCGAGGGGGTTGCGCGAGCGGAGGGCGTCGAGGGCCTCGTCGAGGTCGGCGGCGATCGCCTCGATCGGCTCGCCCTCGCGACCGCCCCTGAACTCCCTGTCGACCCGGGTCATCGACAGGTCGAACAGCTCGACGGCCACGCCCCGCTCCCCGACGTCAGCACCGAGGAAGTACGCGCCTGCGGGGTTGGGAGCGAGGAGCGTCACCGGTCTGCCACCGCTCGAGGCCACGGATCCGGCCTCGATGATGAGTCCCTCTGAGATGAGTTCGGAGACGAGGTTGGTGACGGATGCCACCGAGAGACCGCATTCGCGCGCGAGCTCCGCGCGAGACGTCTGCCCCGTGAGGATGACGCTGCGCAGGGCCTGGGCGCGGTTGCGCTGCCGCACGTCGCTCACGGTCGCGGGCGCCGCCGCCGTGAGTGCCGTGCGCCCCGTCATGAACCCAGAACCTACCAACTCCCGTCGCCGCCCGAGGGATACAGGCGCGACACGGTCGTGTCGGAGAGCGCGACGACGCGGATGCCGCGCTCCGAGCGCTCGACGCGCACGGCGGAGTCGAGCCCCGAGCCGTCCTCGACGCGCGCGCCGTCGGCACCCGTGAGCTCGAACTCGAGCCAGTCCCCCTCAGCGAGGTCGACCACGAGCTCCTCGCCCACACGGTACGCGCGGCCGTCGCTCTGCTCGAACGGGTTGGCGGGGTTGTCGCCCTCGCGCGCCCAGCGCAGCGGCACGGTGTCGTCGTCGCGGATGCCCGGCACCCCGCCCCGCGCCGCGACCGAGTACGACTCACCGGCGCCCCGGTACCCGTAGCCCCACGCGGGCACGACCGCGGGCCGCGACGCCAGGAGGGCGGCGACCACGTCGGGCTGCCACGCGCAGTTCTCGATGCGCATGTTCTCGAGCAGCTCGTCGAACACGCGCCGCGCCTCGCCGGGCGTGATGGCCGAGGGGTCGTCGATCGACGCGACGACGCGGTCCCAGCCCTCGGGGGCGACTATCGACGCGGGCGACGTGCGGGTCTCGATCTTCTTCCACGGCCAGAAGTTCCACCCGATGCCGTGCGACTCGTACAGGCGGAACGCCGTGTACAGCCACTCGAGCGTGTTCTCGCCGCCCTCGCCCATGTAGATGGGCAGACCCAGCCGGTCGCGCGCCTCGAGGAACGTCGCGATCGACTCCGTGTCGGGCGACGACCAGTACTTGTGGAACTGCAGGAGCGAGTTCTCGTCCCACACCTCGGTGAAGATCTCCCAGTTGGTGGCCCAGTGCGACCCCTCGTAGACGATCAGGTGGTCGGGGTCGACCTCGCGGATCTCGTGCGTGAGGTCGCGGTAGAGGTCGGCGAGGGCATCCTTGTAGGTGTGCTGCCACTCGTTCGGCAGCGGCTCGTTGAGCAGGTCGTAGCCGAGCACGACGGTCTCGCCGCGGTAGCGCGTCGCGAGGTCGCGCCACAGTCGCACCGTGAGGTCGCGGTAGCGCTGCTCCATGAACAGCTCCGGCAGGTTCTGCGGGGAGTCGTCGATGTTGGTGCCCGTCTGCCCGCCGGGCGCGCCGTGCAGGTCGAGCAGCACCCACAGCCGGTGCTCGCGGCACCACGCGATGAGCCGGTCGATCATGGCGTAGCCCGCCTCGATGGGCTCGCCGTCGTCATCCTGGATGACGCGCGAGTTGATGGGCAGGCGCACATGGTCGAACCCGGATGCGGCGATGCGCTCGATGTCCGCCTCGGCGATGAACCCCGCCCGGAACTGCTCCCAGAACCGCTCGGCCCCGCTCACGCCCAGCAGGCGCTCGGTGAGCCACTCGATCTCGCGCGGGGACTCCGCCCCCGGGCCGAAGCGCCACATGTAGCCCTCGGGCAGCATCCAGTTGCCGAGTCCGACGCCGCGCAGCAGCAGCTCGCGGCCGGCGCCGTCGACGAGCCGGGCATCCTTCGCGCGCACGAAGCCGTCGAAGCTCGCCGGTCGACGGGCGAAGGTGGTGGTGGGGAGCAGGTCGGTCATGGGTTCTTTCACTTGAGGCCGGAGAGGGCGAAGCCCTGGATCACGTAGCGCTGGAAGACGATGAAGACGATGAGGATCGGCACGACCATCACCGACGCCGCGGCCATCTGCAGCGACGGGTTGACGGCGAGCTGCTGGTTGAGCAGTGCAAGGCCCACCGAGAGCGTGTAGAGCTTCTGGTCGCTCGCGATGATGAGCGGCCACAGGAAGCTGTTCCAGCCCGAGATGAAGGTCAGCACGACCTGCACGGCGAGGATGGGCTTCGACATCGGCATCACGATCTGCCAGAACGTGCGCCACTCGCCGGCGCCGTCGAGGCGCGCGGCCTCGAGCATCTCCGTGGGGATCGTCGACATGAACTGCCGGAACAGGAAGATGCTGAACCCGCTCACGAGCGTCGGCAGCGCGATGCCCACGAGGGTGTTCGTGAGCTTCATGCCGTTGAGGATGAGGTAGGTCGGGATCATCGTGACCTGGATGGGGATCATCATGGTCGCGAGCACGAGGAAGAACAGCCAGCGCCGCCCGCGGAAGTCGAACTTCGCGAACGCGTAGCCGGCCATGGCCATGAGGATGAGGCCGACGAAGCCGATGAGCACCACGATGACGGTGTTGAGCAGGTAGCGCCCGAAGTCGAGCTCGGTGAAGAGCGTGCCGAACCACTGCAGCGTGGGGTCGTGCGGCAGCACCGAGGGAGGGTACGTGACCGACTCCCGCTGCGGCTTGAACGCGGTGGCGAGCATCCACAGGAACGGGAACGCCGTGATGAGCGCGCCGAGCCCGAGGGCGACGCCGATCGTGATCGTGAGCGGGCGGGTCCTAGTACTCATCGTCGGCCCTCCGCACGCGCAGCTGGATGAGGGTGATGACCGCGATGATCGCGAACAGCACTATCGAGCCGGCGCTCGCATACCCGAACTGGTTGAGCCGGAAGCCCTCCTTGTAGAGGAATATCGACGCCGAGGTCGTGGCCCCGAGCGGGCCGCCGTCGGTGAGCACGAAGGGCTCGTCGAAGAATTGCAGCCACGAGATCGTCGTCGTGACGCTCACGAAGAAGATCGCGAACCGCAGGAGCGGGATGACTATCGAGAACGTCTTCTTCCACTCGCCCGCGCCGTCGAGCGACGCCGCCTCGAGGTACTCCTTGGGCACGCCCTGGAGCGCCGCGAGGAAGATGATGATGTTGAGGCCCGTGCCGCGCCACACCGCGACGAGGGCCACGGAGAACTTGGCCAGCACGGGATCGGACAGCCACTGCACGGGCGGCAGGTTCACGAGCGACAGCAGGTAGTTGAGCAGCCCGAACTGCGTGTTGTAGAGGTAGCCCCACACGAGCGAGATGGCGACGATCGCCGTGATCGCGGGGATGAAGTAGAAGGCGCGCAGCGCGCGGAAGAACGCGTTCTGGCTGTGGTTGAGCAGCAGCGCGACGCCGAGCGAGAGCACGACGATCGCGGGGACGCCGAACACGGCGAACAGGCCCGTGTTGCCGATCGACTGCCAGAAGTCGGGATCGGCGAAGAGCTTCGTGTAATTGTCGACGCCGATGAACTTCACGTTGCCCCAGTTGGCGAACGCCGAGATGTTCATGTTCGTCGTGCTGATGACCGCCGCGACGAGGATCGGGAAGATCCCGAAGGCGACGAGGAGGAGCATTGCGGGCGACACGAACAGGTAGGGGGTCAGCTTGTTGCGCATGGTGCTTCTTCCCTCCCTGTCCGTGTCGCCGCTGGTGTTACTTGATGCTCAGGCCGGCGGTCTTCGAGTACAGGCCGTCGAGCGAGGTCTGCTTGTCCGCCCCGGTGAGCACGATGGCGTTGAGGGCGTTGAGCAGCTCGGTGCCGACGGCGCCGTCCCAGTTGGAGACGAGCGGCAGCACCTTGGCGGTCTTGAGCTGGTCGGTGTAGACCTGCACGTTCGGGTCGCTGTTGAGGTCGGCATCCTCGAGGGCCGAGGTGACCGTCGGGAGCTCGCCCGTGAGGCCGTACCAGGCGAGCTGCTGCTCGGGCTGGGAGACGTACTCGAGCAGGTCGAGGGCCGCCTCCTTGTGCTGCGTGTTGAACCAGACGCCGAGGTTGGAGCCCGCGAAGAGCGAGATCGAGCCGCCGTCGCCCGCGGGGAGCGGGCTCGCCTGCCACTTGCCGTCGAGCTCGGGGGCCGAGTCGGCGACACCCTTGCCGAGGTACGGGCCGCTCACGAGCATGGGGGCCACGCCCGAGATGAAGCCCGCGGTCTGGTCGAAGTCGCCGTTGGTCGGCACGCTGCCGTCGGCGTAGAGGCCCGTGTACAGGTCCACCGCCTTCTGGAACTCGGGGGTGTCGAAGTCGACGTTGCCGTCGGCGTCGATGACCTCGCCGCCCATGCTCCACGTCATCTCGATGGGCAGCGGCGCATCCCACTGCGGGATGTAGTAGCCGTAGTTGCCGTCACCGCGCGCGGCGAGGATCTTCGCGTCTGCGCGCAGCTCGTCCCACGTCGCCGGCGGCGCGTCGATGCCCGCCTCGGCGAGGATGTCGGTGCGCGTGAACAGCACGCGCGTGTCGCTCGTCCACGGGATGCTCACGATCTGGCCGTTGACCGAGGTCGACGTGCCCGAGACCCCGGCGGGGAAGTTGGCGGGGTCGAGGCCCGGGTGCGCGGCGAGCTCGTCGTCGAGCGGCAGGAGGGCGCCCGCATCCGCGAACGTGCGCAGCTTCGAGAGGCCGATCTGCAGGATGTCCGGGCCCGAGCCCGAGGCGACGGCCGTCGTGAGCTTCTCGTCGATCGAGTCCCACGGGATCGCGACGACGTCGACGTCGATGCCGCTGTCGGCGACGAGCTTCTCGAAGTTCGCTCCGGAGTCGCCCATCACCCAGACGGTGAGGGGCCCGTCGGCGTCGCCGGACGGCGCGGACGTCGAGCAGGCGGCCATCGCGAGGGTCAGGCCCGCGACCGACACGGCCGCGAGTGCGGCCCGTGCTGTTCTCTTCATTGAGGTTCCTTTTCTCTGTGTGTGCATTATCGGGGTATCAGGATTGATCGGTGCTCGGCGATGAGCCGCCGGTACCAGTGCGCGCTGAGCTTGGGGATGCGCTCCTGCGTGCGGTAGTCGACCCACACGAGGCCGAAGCGCTTGCTGTAGCCCTCGGCCCACTCGAAGTTGTCGAGGAACGACCACGCGTAGTACCCGCGCAGGTCGACCCCGGCCTCGATGGCGTCCGCCGCGGCGCCGAGATAGCCACGCAGGTACGCGACGCGCTCGGTGTCGACGACGTCGCCGTTGGGGTCGACGTAGTCGGCGTAGCTCGCGCCGTTCTCCGTCACGTAGACGGGCAGCGGCGTGAACTCGCGGCTCACGCGCGTGAGCACGGCCGTGAGCGAGGCGGGGATGACCGACCACCCGAACGACGTCGTCGCGGGCTCGGCCGGCACCTCGAGCACCTCGAAGGGCTGCGAGGCGTCGTGCGAGGCGATGACGCGCTGGTAGTGGTTGACGCCCGCGAAGTCGGTCGGGGCAGAGATGATGTCGAGGTCCCCGTCGAGCACGACGTCGGAGAGGCCGCGCGCGCCCAGGGTGCTCCACACGGCGGGCGAGTACTCGCCGAGGTACACGGGGTCGAGGAAGACGCGGTTGCTCGTCGCGTCGAGGCGCACGGCGGCGGCCGCATCCTCGTCGCCGTCGCTCGCCGCGACGATGTCGGTCACGATGTTCGTGATGCCCACGGATGCGCCGGGCCGGGCCGCGCGGATGCCCGCGACCGCGAGCCCGTGCGCGAGGTTGAGGTGGTGGGCGGCGTGCACGGCCGCGCGGTAGTCCGTGCGTCCGGGGGCGTGCGCTCCCTTGCCGTAGCCGAGGAACGAGCTGCACCACGGCTCGTTGAGCGTGACCCAGTCCTCGGCGAGGTCGCCGAGCGCCGTGACGACGCGCACGGCGTAGTCGGCGAAGGCGTGCGCGGTGGCGCGGGCCGGCCAGCCGCCCGCATCCTCGAGCGGCTGCGGGAGGTCCCAGTGGTAGAGCGTGACGAGCGGGCGGATGCCGCGGTCGCGCAGCCCCGCGAGCACGCCGCGGTAGAACTCGACGGCGACGGGGTTGAGGTCGCCCGCGCCGGAGGGCTGCAGGCGCGACCACGACACCGAGAGGCGGTAGTCGCCCACCCCGAGGGAGGCGAGGAGGTCGAGGTCGGACTCCCAGCGGTGGTAGTGGTCGCACGCGATGTCGCCCGTGTCGCCGTGCAGGCTCAGCCCGGGCGTGTGCGAGAAGGTGTCCCAGATGCTCGGCCCGCGTCCGCCCTCGGTCGCCGCGCCCTCGATCTGGTAGGCGGCGGTCGCGAGACCCCAGCGGAAGCCCGCCGGGAAGGTGCCGACGTTCTCGACGGAGGCCTCGGCGGAGAGCCGGGCGGCGGGAGCGGTGTCGGTCATCGTTGATCGCATTCGGTTCGTCGGTACTTATTTCAAGACTTACTATAAGCCCTGTTGGAAGTATGTCAAGCGCGATCCGGGGGTTCTCCCCAGCGAGTTCAGCGACATCACCTAGTACCCTGACGGGAATGCCCTGACTACCTCACAGGTAGCCGACGACTGGAGCCAGCCCCTTGGTACACGCCGCACTCATCCCCTGGCTCGATCCCGAGTCGATCATCACCTCGGCCGGGCCGTGGGCCCTGCTCGTCGTGTGCCTGATCGTGTTCGCCGAGACGGGGCTGCTCGTGGGCTTCCTGCTCCCCGGCGACACCCTGCTCATCATCACGGGGCTGCTCGCCTTCTACCCCGGCATCCTCATCGGCGACTTCCGGCTCGACATCTGGTGGGTGGCGCTCGCCATCGGCGTCGCGGCCTTCCTCGGGGGCGAGGTCGGGTACCTCATAGGCCATCGCGTGGGCCCGCGCATCTTCGAGCGCAAGGAGACAGGGCTGTTCTCGGTCGAGAACGTGAAGCGCACGAACGCCTTCTTCGACCGGTTCGGCGGGCTCGCGGTCATCCTCGCGCGCTTCGTGCCCATCGTGCGCACCTTCGCCCCCGTCGCCGCGGGCGTCGGCCACATGAACTACAAGAAGTACTCGCTCTACAACTTCATCGGCGCGATCATCTGGGGCGTCGGGCTCACGACGGCGGGCTACCTGCTCGGCTACGTGCCCGTGCTCGGCGACTTCGTGCGCTCGTACATCGATGTCATCCTGCTGTGCGCCGTCGCGATCGCCGTCATCCCGACCGTGTTCCACTACATCCAGTCGATGGTCAAGGCGCGCCGCAAGCGGGCCGCCGGCATCGTGGACGAGGCCCGGGCCGAGGCCCTCGTGCTCGACGAGAAGAAGTTCGACCAGAAGCTGGGCGACTAGCCCTTCGCGCGGATCCCGGCGATCCCCTGCTGCGCCGCCCGGCGCACATCGATCTCGGGGTCGCGCAGCAGCGGCGTGAGCGCGTCGGGGTCGTCGCCGACCTCGCCCAGCGCCCGGGCCGCGGCCGCGCGCACGCGCGCGACCTCGTCGGTGAGCAGCTCGTGGAGCTCGGCCTGCACGGGCAGCTTGCGCGTCGCGGCGACGCGCGCCGCCATCTCGCGCACGCGCCAGGCCTGGTTCTGCAGGGCGGCCGTGACGGCAGGGGCGGCCGTGTCGTTCCACGCGTAGAGCAGGGCGCGCGTTCCCCACAGCTCGGGCCAGTAGAGCACGGGGGCGCCGTCGAGAATGCCCTGGGCGTGATCCCCGCCCACCCACAGCAGGAAGTCCTCGCCCTCGTTGTTGCCCGCGATGAGGCTGAGCGAGCGCAGCACGACGGCATCCTCGCCGAGCTCGGCTATGGCGGCGGCGATGCGCTTCTCGGGCGGGAGGTCGGTGGGGATGTCAGGCACGCACCAACCCTACGCGCGCGCGATCCAGATCGACTCGAGCGCCTCGCGCGCGAGCTGGGCGCGCTGGGCCGGCGTGATGACGGAGTCGACGGCGATCCCCTCCGCCTCGAGGTGGCGCAGCAGCAGCGGGTCGCGGTCGGAGATGCGCACGACCGTGCCCCCGTCGACCTCGAGCAGGAGCCGCGCGGCGGGCCGCCGCACGGTGCCGTCGGCTCCGGGGATGGGGTCGCCGTGCGGATCCCGCACGGGATGCCCGAGCTGGGCGTCGATCGCGTCGAGCAGCTTGTCGCTCATGGCGTGCTCGAGCACCTCCGCCTCGTCGTGCACCTCGTCCCACCGGTACCCGATCGCCTCGACGAGCCACGTCTCGATGAGGCGGTGGCGGCGCAGCATCCTCAGGGCGAGCGCCGTGCCCTCCTTCGTGAGCTCGACGGCTCCGTACGGCTCGTGCACGACCAGATCCTGTGCGACGAGCTTCTTGACCATCTCGGTGACCGAGGATGCCGCGAGCCCGAGCCGCGCCGCGAGCGCGCCCGTCGTGATGGGGGTCGACTGCCACTCGGTGTGCGAGTAGATGACCTTGAGGTAGTCCTCGACGACGGAGTTCACGAGCCGCTCACCACGAGCACGATGAGCAGCACGTTGAGCACGGTGATGAGCACGGCAGACGTCCAGCCCGCGACGCGCAGCCACGGCCGGTTGACGAACTCGCCCATCACCGACCGCGAGCTCGCGAGGTGCACGAGCGGGATGAGCGCGAACGGGATGCCGAAGCTCAGCACCACCTGGCTGAGCACGAGGGCGCGCGTGGGGTCGAACCCGATGCCGAGCACGATGAGCGCCGGGATGAGGGTGATGACCCGTCTGGCCAGCAGCGGCACGCGCACCTTGAGCAGCCCGCCCATGATCGCCGAGCCCGCGTAGGTGCCCACGCTCGTCGAGGCGAGGCCGGAGGCGAGCAGGCCGATGGCGAACACGACGCCCACCGCGGGCCCGAGCGTCGAGACGACCGCGGCGTGCGCCCCCTCGATGCTGTCGGTGCCGTCGATGCCGCGCAGCGCCGACGCCGCGAGCAGGAGCATGGAGATGTTCACGGCGCCCGCGATGAGCAGGGCGGCGCCCACGTCCCACCGCGTGGCGCGCAGCAGGCGCGAGATGCGCGCGGGGTCGGACGAGACGCCGTGCCGGTCGCGCGCGAGCGCGGAGTGCAGGTAGATGGCGTGCGGCATGACGGTCGCGCCGAGCATGCTCGTCGCGAGCAGCACCGAGTCGGTGCCCTCGAAGCGCGGCAGGATGCCCGCGACCGCCTGCCCCGCATCGACGCCCGTGAACGCCAGCCCCGTCATGAAGCCGACGACGATGACGCCCAGCAGCACGATGATGACGACCTCGAAGGAGCGCTGCCCGCGCCACGACTGCACGCCCAGCAGCACCATCGACGCGATGCCGACGATGATGCCGCCCGCGAGCAGTGGCACGCCGAACAGCAGGTGGAGGGCGATGGCCCCGCCGAGCACCTCGGCCACGTCGGTCGCGGCGGCGACGAGCTCGGCCTGCACCCAGTAGGCGCGGCGCGGACCGTCCTTGAGGCGGGCGCCCAGCAGCTCGGGCAGGCTGTGCCCGGTGACGAGGCCGACCTTCGCCGACTGGTATTGCACGAGCACCGCAATCGCGTTGGCGACGATGAGCACCCACAGCAGGAGGTAGCCGTAGCGGGCGCCCGCCGTGAGGTTGGCGGCGACGTTGCCGGGGTCGACGTAGGCGATCGCGGCGACGAACGCGGGCCCGAGCGCGACGAGGGTCGCGCGGGCGGGGGCTGACGTTTTCGGCACACCGAAAATGTATACCGAATTTCGGCGAACCGAAATGTTCGTGTCTCGCTGAGTTGCCCGAGTGGCGCACATGTGCACGACTCGCGCAACTCTGCGAGGCACGAGGAGATCGGCTACTCCCCCAGCAGCTCCCGCCGCACCGTGGGCATGATCGCCGCGAACGCGAGAGCGCGATGCGATATCGCGTTCTTCTCCTCGGGCCGCAGCTCCGCCGAGCTCACCGTGAGGCCCGCGGGCGTGAAGATCGGGTCGTAGCCGAATCCGTTCGGGCCCGAGGGCTCGTGCAGGATCGAGCCCTGCCAGATGCCCAGCTCGACGAACTCGCGGGCCGGCTCCGCCGGGGCATCCGGGCCCACCGACCCGACGGGCGGGGGCACGACGAGGGCGGCCGCGCACGTGAAGTGGGCCGCGCGGTTCGGCTCGTCGCCCAGGTTGGCGAGCAGCAGCTCGAGGTTGTCGCGGTCGACGCGCGTGCCGGCGTAGCGGGCCGAGTGGATGCCCGGCGCCCCGCCGAGCGCGTCGACCGAGATGCCGGAGTCGTCGGCGATCGACGGCAGCCCCGTGTGCTGCGCCGCGGCGCGCGCCTTGATGAGGGCGTTCGCCTCGAACGTGTCGCCGTCCTCCACGGGCTCCGGCCCGTCGTAGCCGACGAGCTCGATGCCCTCGAGCAGGTCGCCGAGGATGGCCCGCAGCTCCTCGACCTTGTGCGCGTTGTGCGTCGCGAGCACGAGCCTAGGCAAGGGCCTCACCCTGCAGGCGCGTGAGCTGCTCGGTGCCGCCGAGCGCGAGGTCGAGCAGGGAGTCGAGCTCGCGGCGGTCGAAGGGCGCGCCCTCCGCGGTGCCCTGCACCTCGACGAAGAGGCCGCGGCCCGTGACGACGACGTTCATGTCGGTCTCGGCGCGCACATCCTCGACGTAGGCGAGGTCGAGCAGCGGCTCGCCGTCGATGATCCCGACGCTCACGGCGGCGACGCTGTCGTGCAGCGCCTTCGCGTTCTTGCCGATGAACCCCTTGGAGCGGCCCCACTCGATGGCGTCGGCGAGCGCGACATAGGCGCCCGTGATGGCCGCCGTGCGCGTGCCGCCGTCGGCCTGCAGCACGTCGCAGTCGATGACGATGGTGTTCTCGCCCAGCGCCTTCGTGTCGATGACGGCGCGCAGCGAGCGGCCGATGAGGCGCGAGATCTCGTGCGTGCGGCCGCCGATGCGGCCCTTGACCGACTCGCGGTCCATGCGCTCGTTGGTGCTGCGCGGCAGCATCGAGTACTCGGCGGTGACCCAGCCCTTGCCCTTGCCCGTGAGCCAGCGCGGCACGCCGTTCGTGAAGGATGCCGTGCACAGCACCTTCGTGTTGCCGAAGGAGATGAGGGCGCTGCCCTCGGCCTGCGCGCTCCACCCCCGCTCGATCGTGATCTCGCGGAGCTGGTTGGCCTCGCGGCCGTCGTGCCTCGTCATCGTGCTTCTCTCTGGATAGGGATGGAACCGGTCTCGAACGTCTCGACGCTCAACACCTCGGGGATGAACCGCGCGGCGAGCCGCTTGAACGCCGCGGTGTCGGCTGTGGCCTCGAACTCGTGCCGCGGGGCGGAGGTCGCCGTGCGCTCGAGCCCGTGCGCGACGAGCGTGCGGTACACGTCGTACGCGGTCTCCTCGGCGCTCGACACGAGCGTCACCGACTCCCCCATGACGTACTGGATGGCCGCCGACATGAGCGGGTAGTGCGTGCAGCCGAGCACGAGGGTGTCGATGTCGGCATCCTTGAGGGGCGCGAGGTACTCCTCGGCGACGCCGAACAGCTCGGGGCCGCTCGTGATGCCCGCCTCCACGAACTCGACGAACCGCGGGCACGCCCGCGTGAACAGCTGGAGGCCGGATGCTGCGGCGAAGGCATCCTCGTAGGCCTTCGACTTGATGGTGCCGACGGTGCCGATCACCCCGACGCGCCCGTTGCGGGTCTGGCGCACCGCCGTGCGGACCGCGGGCTGGATGACCTCGACCACGGGGATGCCGTAGCCGTCGGTGAAGCGCTCGCGGGCATCCCGCAGCATGGCCGCCGACGCGGTGTTGCACGCGATGACGAGCGCCTTGACGCCCTGGGCGACGAGGTCGTCCATGACGGCGAGCGCGTAGCCGCGCACCTCGGCGATGGGCTTCGGGCCGTACGGCGTGTGCGCGGTGTCGCCCACGTAGAGGATCGACTCGCGCGGCAGCTGGTCGATGATCGCCCGGGCGACGGTGAGGCCGCCGACGCCCGAGTCGAAGACTCCGATCGGCGCGTCGCTCATTCCACCGAGGTTACTAGTCTCTTGATATGAGTTCCGCTCTCCTGACCGACCGCTACGAACTGACGATGCTCGACGCCGCGATCGGCAGCGGCACGCACGACCGCGAGTGCGTGTTCGAGGTGTTCGCGCGGCGGCTGCCCGACACCCGCCGCTACGGCGTCGTCGCGGGCACGGGCCGGCTGCTCTCCCTGCTCGAGGACTTCCGCTTCGGGGATGCCGAGCTCGACTGGCTCCGGTCCGCCCAGGTCGTTCGTCCCACGACCCTCGACTGGCTCGCCGACTACCGCTTCCGCGGGAACATCACGGGCTATCAGGAGGGCGACCTGTACTTCCCCGGCTCCCCCATCCTCGTCGTCGACGGCACGTTCGCCGAGGCGGTCATCCTCGAGACCCTCACCCTGAGCGTGCTCAACTACGACTCCGCCGTCGCGTCGGCCGCCTCGCGCATGGTGTCGGCCGCGGGCGGTCGGCCGCTCGCCGAGATGGGGTCGCGCCGCACGGGCGAGCAGTCCGCGATCGCGGCGGCGCGGGCGGCGTTCATCGTGGGGTTCGGGGCCACGAGCAACCTCGAGGCCGGGCGCTCGTGGGGCATCCCGACCATGGGGACCGCCGCTCACTCGTTCACCCTCCTGCACGACAGCGAGGAGGCGGCGTTCCAGGCCCAGGTCGACGCCCTCGGCCCCGGCACGACGCTGCTCGTCGACACGTACGACATCCCGAACGCCGTCGAGCTCGCCGTCAAGGTCGCGGGCACGGGCCTCGGCGCCGTGCGCATCGATTCGGGCGACCTGCCCGCGCAGGTCGCCGCCGTGCGCGCCCAGCTCGACTCGCTCGGCGCCACGGGCACGCGCATCACCGTCACCAACGACCTCGACGAGTACACGATCGCGGCCCTGCGCGCCGCGCCCGTCGACTCGTTCGGGGTCGGCACCTCCGTCGTCACTGGTTCGGGCGAGCCCGCCTCCGGCATGGTCTACAAGCTCGTCGCGCACAAGGATGCGGCCGGCGACTGGGTCAGCGTCGCGAAGAAGTCCGCGGCCAAGGCCACCGTCGGCGGGCGCAAGCACCCCGTGCGCACCCTGCACCCCTCGGGCCGCGCGAAGGAGGAGACCATCTACGTCGACGAGGAGGTGCCCGCGGGCACGACGGCGCGGCCCCTCCTCGTGCCGCTGGTCACGGGCGGGGAGGTCGACGCGAGCTACACCGGCCCCGACGGCACGCGCCTCGCCCGCGAGCACCACGAGCAGGCCATCGCCGAGCTGCCGGACGACGCCTTCCGCCTCAGCCGCGGGGAGCCCGCGCTGCCGACGGTGTACGTGTAGCGGCGCGCCGCGGTTTGCCCCACATCGGGGTTATCAACGCTCGATAGGCCCGATTCGAGGCAACCGGCGAGGATGTCCGAGCCAGCCCCGAGCCCGCAGACGCCGGGCGACCCTGCCGACGAGCTCGGCGGGACGACCGTAGAGGTCGTCAGCGGTCGCCCTCACCACGACCCAGCCCTCATCGGCCAAGCGCTCAGCGCGGCGCACATCCCTTCGGTACGTGTCGACTCTCCGATGGTGGTCGCCCTCGTACTCATAGGCGACGCGGAAGTCCCGCCAGGACGCGTCCGGCAGGGCGACGAACGATCCGCGCGCGTCGTCGACGGGTTCGTTGATGGCGGGGTCTGGGAGTCCGGCTAGCCGGAAGAGCACGAGGCTGAGAGACTCCGGCCTCGACAACGGCCCGACCACGATGTGCTCGAGGGCACGTCGCCGCGCGACGGCCCCCGCGGACGACGCCGCGCGCTCGTGCGCTCGCACGAGGTCATCCCGGGAGGCGAGCGGGAGGACGGACTCGAACGGCAGGCCCGTGACGATGAAGTCACCCACTGCCGCCAGATCCCACCACGGGAGGATCGTCGAGAGGTGCGTCCAGGTCACCTCCGGAGAGGTGACCCGCAACCCACCGACCACCCGGACGTCCTCAGGGACGAGCGGATGGGTGTGGCCTCGCACTCCGCGGCCGCGCGCGGCCCGGACGCCCACCGGGGACGTCACGTGCACGAGGGTCGGGCCGAGCAGCATCGGGAGGGGCATCCGCCACAACGTCGCAGCGGTCACGTGGCTGAACACGTCGCCGTCCCGCATGCGCGCCCCGTAGGCGCGGCAGACCGCCTCCGTCCCGACCGGAGGGGACGTAGCACGAACACCGTGGAACGGGCGGACGAGATCGCGCGCCCTCAAACGGTCGTGGCTGACTCCGGCCCCGGCCGCATCCCGCACATTGAACACCGCGCCGAGGGCGGGTGGCAGCTCTTGCGGCGTTCGCGGCACCCTTCAGGGTGCCGCGCGGCGTAGATCCGAGAGTCCGATCATCCACAGCCCCGTCGATTGCCCTAGAACGGGCCTATCGGACCTGGCTGAGCCCGACATGGGGCAAACCGCGGGGCGGCGCTAGTCCTTGAGCTTCTCGTAGGCCTCTTTGCACTCGGGGCACACGGGGAACTTCTGCGGGTCGCGGCCCGGCACCCAGAGCTTGCCGCACAGGGCCTTGACGGGGTTGCCCGTGAGGGCGGACTCCATGATCGCGTTCTTGGGGGCGTAGTGGGAGAAGCGCTCGTGGTCGCCGTCTTCGACGAGCTCGCGCGTGAGCAGCTCTTCGAGCTCGCGGTCGAGAGTGTCGAGCCCGCCGCCGCCGGTCTGGTCGAGGTCTGCCATCCTGCGATTCTACGACCGCGGCCCTAGTTCTGCAGGGTGAAGGCCAGCAGCTCGGGCGCTCGGCGGTCGACGATGCGGCCGCCCCAGGCCACCCCGCCGAAGAGCGCGGCGGCGCCGATCACGAGGCCGACGCCCAGTCCCACGTACTGCACGCCCGGCAGCGCCTGGCCCAGCACGACGACGAGCACGACGGGCGCCGCGAGCACGAGGGTGAGGGCGAACGAGAGCGACTGGATGACCGAGCCGGCGGCCCCCGCGGCCTGCGGCTGGGCGAACGGGCTGTCGCCCGGGTGCACCGCCGGGTACGGGAACCCCGCGGAGATGACGCTCGAGATGCCGATCGCGACGAGGAGCACGCACGCGCTCAGGCCCACGAGGCCGGGGAAGATGCCGTAGTCACCCACGACGACGACGCTCACGAAGCTGCCGACGAGCACGAGCGGCAGGCCCACGAAGAGCGCGGGGACCACGCGGCCCCAGCGGTCGTCGGTGCCCTTGGTGTCCGCGGAGACATGAGCCCAGAAGGCCGTGCTGTCGTAGGCGATGTCGTTGTGCACGGTCCAGCCGAGGAAGAGGCACATGATCGGCACGGGCAGCCACACGATGATGCCCGCGGGCACTCCCGCGATGAGGAGGGCGACGACCATGATGATCGGCACGATGGGGATGACGGCGAGCGCGACCCGGTAGCGGGCATCCCTGCCCCAGTAGCTCAGGCTGCGCGCCGCGATGGCGCCGAGCGGCGTCGCGGGGAGCCGCTCGAACCAGCCGAGGCCCGAGTAGAGGCGCGCGACGGCCTCGCGCTGCGGGCGCACGAGCATGAGGGCCACGAGGGCGCGCCACGCCACCCACAGCGCGGCGAGGAAGGCGGCAGCGATGAGCAGCTTGAGGCCGGCGTCGCCGGGGCGGCCGAGGGCCGCGTCGCCGGGGGCGCTCCACGCGGCGCCGAAGGGGGTCCACGCGACGACCGCGGCGATGCGGCGCATGACGGGCAGGCCCTGGGCCTGCCAGTCCACGGTCGCGCCGAGCGCCACGAGCGGCGCCACGACCGCGAGGACGAGCACGAGGATGATGCCCGAGGCATCCCTGAGCCGCCGCGACGAGAGGAACGTCCCCGCCACCGCCGCCGAGACCCGCGCCGCGAGCACGCACGTGGCGATCACGAGCACGCCGCCGACGACGGCGAAGAGCACGGGCAGCGCCCCGCGCGACCACGTGACGACCTGGGCGATCGCGAACACCGTGACGATGAACGTCGGAACGCTCACCGCTCCGGCCGCGACGAGGGCGATCGCGAGACGTGCCGTGGGGATGCCGAAGAGGCCGAACCTGCGCGGGTCGATCGTGTCATCCACCCCGAACACGAGCGGCAGCAGGATGAAGGCGAGCACCACGAGCGCGCCGAAAACGATGAGGATGACGCGCGCCACGTCGGGCGTCGCGAACCGCAGCGCGACGAGGCCCGCCGTGACGAAGCCCGCGAGGGCCACGCCGTAGAGGATCGCGAGGATGATGCCGAAGAGCTGGATGGGGCTGCGGCGGAACGTGTTGCCGAGCAGCGTCAGCTTCAGTCGGAGAAACTGTGCAACCACTCGAGCCCCTCCACCGCGCTGCGGCCGCCCGCGAGTTCGACGAAGCGCTCCTCGAGGGTCTGCCCCGCGCGCACCTCCTCCATGGTCCCGTCGGCGAGGATCTCGCCGTTCACGACGACCGCGACATGGTCGCAGATGCGCTGCACGAGGTCCATGCTGTGGCTCGAGAGCACGACCGTGCCGCCCGCAGCCACATACTTCTTGAGGATCTCGGTCACCGTCGCCGCCGAGACCGGGTCGACGGACTCGAACGGCTCGTCGAGCACGAGCAGGCGCGGCGAGTGGATCATGGCCGCGGCGAGCGCGATCTTCTTCGTCATGCCCGCGGAGTAGTCGCTGACGAGGCGCCCGAGCGACTCCTCGATGCCGAACGCGTGGGCGAGGTCGGCCGTGCGCGCACGGACGACGGCGTCGTCGAGGCCGCGCAGCACTCCTGCGTAGTAGAGCAGCTGGGCGCCGGTCAGGCGGTCGAACAGGCGCAGGCGGTCGGGCAGCACGCCGATGGTGCGCTTCGCGCGCACGGTGTCCGTCCAGACGTCCGCGCCGTTGACGACGACGCTCCCCGAGTCAGGCCGCAACAGGCCCGTGATCATCGAGAGGGTCGTGGTCTTGCCTGCGCCGTTGGGCCCGACGATGCCGTAGAAGGCGCCGGTCGCGACCTCGAGGTCGACGCCCGCGACGGCGACCTTGTCGTCGAAGCTCTTGGTGAGGCCGCGCACCGACAGCACGGTTCCCGCGTCCTGGGCGACGAGCTCGCCGGCGGGGAACAGCTCGCGTGCGGGTTCCGCGTCGACCTCGGGCTCCTGCGGCTCGGCCTTCACCCCGCGCCGAGAGGATGCGTCGGCCACGCGCCGCACCCACGCGGCGACGGTGGCGGCGAAGGAGGGGGCTGCGCTCGTGGGGGCTGCCTCGGGTTCCGGCTCCGCGGCCGCGTCCGGCTCGGGCTCTACGTCAACGACAGGCTCAGGCTCAGGCTCCGGCTCCGGCTCCGGCACTACCTCAATGACAGGCTCAGGCTCGACCTCGACGACAGGCTCGACCTCAACGACAGGCTCAGGCTCTACGACAGGCTCGACCTCGACGACCTCGGCCTGCTCCGCGAGCTCGGCGTCGCGCGGCGACAGCACCGTCGCATCCTCGAACTCGAGCTCCTCGGCGACGGCCGCAGGAGCCTCGGGCTTGGGCGCGGGCTTGACTGCGGGCTTGGCGGCGGCGGGCGCTTTGGGCGCCGCGGGCTTGCGCGTCGCCGGCTTGCGAGCGGGCGGCGGCTTGCGCGTGCCGCCGGAACCGGTGCTCGCCCGTGGCGTCGGCTTCTTGGCGGGGCCGGAGTCTTGGGCGTTGTCCACCGGACAAACCTACCAATGTGCAACGCTCGCCTTTGAGCGAGCATCACAAATCGGCAACAACCGTGCGGTTCCCCTTTTCTGCACAGGTTCGCTGGGTAACGTGGAACGCAGCACAACGGTGTGTCCACATTGCATCCCCATGGTTAACGGCAGGCGAACAGTCGCCGCGGTTCGGGGATCCGACACCACCAGGAGGTCCTCCGTGACCACGCAGATCGTCATCCTCGCCGCCGGCATGGGCAGCAGGCTCGGCCGCTCCCTGCCGAAGCCCCTCACCGAGCTCGCCGACGGCCGCACCATCATGAAGCAGCAGTTCGACAACATCCACCACGCGTTCGGCAACGCCGCCCAGGTGACCGTGGTGGTCGGCTACAAGCTCGAGCACATCATCGAGGCGTTCCCCGAGGCGTCGTTCGTCTACAACGAGCAGTACGACCAGACGAACACCTCGAAGAGCCTCATGCGCGCCCTCCAGGCCTCCGCCCCCGGCGGCGTGCTGTGGATGAACGGCGACGTCGTCTTCGACCCGGCCGCCCTCGAGCGCGCCGCCAAAATGGTCGCGCGCGACCAGTCGTTCGTCTCCGTCAACACCGCCAAGGTGTCCGACGAGGAGGTCAAGTACACGACCGACGCGGAGGGCTTCATCAAGGAGCTCTCGAAGACCGTCAAGGGCGGCCTCGGCGAGGCCGTGGGCATCAACTACATCTCGCGCGACGACAAGGCCGTGCTGCTGCGCCAGCTCAAGCGCGTCGACGACCAGGCCTACTTCGAGCGCGGCATCGAGCTCGCCATCGAGCAGGACGGCATCCGCATCGAGCCCGTCGACATCTCCGACCTCTACGCGGTCGAGATCGACTTCGCCGAAGATCTGGAGCGCGCGAACCTGTTCGTGTGACCCCGTGCGGGTCGAGCTTGTCGAGACCTCACCGGCTTGAACCTGATCGCCGGTGAGAGCTCGACAAGCTCGATCCGCATACTATTGACCAGATGTCCGCCGATGTAGTGCGCCCGCAGCGATCCGCCTTCGCGCGCTACCGCCGCGCCCTGTGGCTGCTGACGGTGCGCGACCTGCGCGTGCGGTACTCGACGTCCGCGCTCGGCTACGTGTGGTCGATCCTCGACCCGCTCGTCATGGCGGGGATCTACTGGTTCGTCTTCACCCAGGTGTTCCACCGCGGTGCGGGCAACGAGCCGTACATCGTGTTCCTGCTCTCCGCCCTGCTGCCGTGGATGTGGTTCAACGGCGCGGTTTCCGACTCGACGCGCGCGTTCATCCGCGAGGCGAAGCTCGTGCGCTCGACGAAGATCCCCCGCACGATCTGGGTGGCGCGGCTCGTGCTCTCGAAGGGCATCGAGTACATCGCGAGCCTGCCGGTGCTCGCCCTCTTCGCGATCTTCGCGGGCGCGACGCTCAACTGGGAGGCGCTGCTCTTCCCCCTCGCGGTGATCATGCAGGCGGCGCTCACCCTCGGCGTCGGCCTCATCGTCGCGCCGCTCGTCGTGTTCTTCCGCGACCTCGAGCGCGCCGCCAAGCTCACGCTGCGATTCCTGTTCTACGCGAGCCCCATCATCTACGGCATCACCGACCTGCCGCACCAGCTGCACTTCATCGCGAGCTTCAACCCGCTCGTGGGCATCCTCTCGATGTACCGCGGGGCGTTCTTCCCCGAGCAGCTCGACCCGCGCGCGATCGCCATCGGGGCCGGGATGACCGCGCTCATCCTGCTCGTGGGCATCCTCGTCTTCCGGCGCACGATCCGCGCCGTGCTCAAGGAGATCTGATGGCCGACCCCGTCATCCGGGTGCGCGAGGCCGGAATCCGGTTCAAGCGCAACAAGCGCTCGCGCCGCAGCTTCAAGGACCTCTTCTCGGGCCGCCGGCGCCGCGCCCGCGCCGACGAGTTCTGGGCCCTGCGCGACGTCTCGTTCGACGTGCACGCGGGCGAGGCGATCGGCGTCGTCGGCCGCAACGGCCAGGGCAAGTCGACGCTGCTCAAGCTCGTGGCGGAGGTCATCCTGCCCGACGAGGGGACCGTGTCGGTGCACGGAGGCGTGGCCCCGCTCATCGAGATCACGGGCGGCTTCGTCGACGACCTCACGGTGCGCGAGAACGTGTTCCTCACCGCGGGACTGCACGGCATGTCGAAGGCGGAGATCACCGCGCGCTTCGACGAGATCATCGACTTCGCGGAGATCGGCGACTTCCTCGACACCCCGTACAAGCACCTGTCGAGCGGTATGCGCGTGCGCGTGGCCTTCGCCGTGATCTCGCGCCTCGAGGAGCCCATCATGCTCGTCGACGAGGTGCTCGCCGTCGGCGACCGGGCGTTCCGCGAGAAGTGCTACCGGCGCATCGAGGAGCTGCTCGCCGGCGGCCGCACTCTGTTCTTCGTGTCGCACAGCGAGAAGGACCTGCGCCGCTTCTGCACGCGCGGCCTCTACCTCGACAAGGGCGCCCTCGTGCTCGACTCCTCCATAGACGAGGTTCTCGACAGATACAACGCCGAGTACGGGGCCTGACCCTCGCGCTACGGTGGGGGCATGGCGAGAAACCGCGAGATCGAGGTCTCCAACCCGATGGTCGTGCGCGGCATCGACCGTGTGCTCACCGTGCAGCGGCCCGTCGTGCTCGCGCACATCCGGTCGATCCGGCGCGGCAGGCCGAACGCCACCCCCGACGAGATCGTGCGCACGCTCGAGCGGCGCTACCTCGCGGCGGTCACGACGGGCGGCGCCCTCGTGGGCGCGAGCGCCGTCATCCCCGCGATCGGCACGGGCGCCTCGCTGGCCCTCTCGGGCGTCGAGACCGCGGGGTTCCTCGAGGCGAGCGCGCTGTTCGCGCAGTCGGTGACGGAGGTGCACGGCATCGTCGTCGACGACCCCGACCGCGCCCGCGCCCTCGTCATGACGCTCGTGCTCGGCACCGCGGGCAGCGACCTCGTCAAGCAGCTCGTCGGCCAGGCCGCGGGCGGCGGTGCGCGCTCGGCGTTCTGGGGCGAGACGATCATGAAGAGCATGCCGCGCGCGGTCGTGGGGCCCATCGCCGACCGCATCAAGCGCACGTTCATGCGCCGGTTCGCCGTGGCACAGGGCACGAACGTCGTGGGCAGGCTCATCCCGTTCGGCATCGGCGCGGTCATCGGCGGCGGCGGCAACCACCTGCTCGGGCGCCAGATCGTGCGCACGGCCCGCGAGGCGTTCGGTCCCGCGCCGGCGGCATTCCCCGAGTGGCTCGCCGTGGTGCCGAGAACGCGTAAGGCCCTCCGCGCGCGACCCGAGTGATGTGTCCGCGGTCGCGGCTATTCTTCATACATGTATGAGGATGCCTACCGCGTACCCTTCCGCCTCGAGCGCCGCCCGCCCGAGTACCGCCTGGTCAACGAGGGCGACGAGCCCGTGCACGGTGTCGCCGTGACGGTGCACGGCGCGGGCATGCTCGCCGCCAACTCCCCCGCCAAGCTGCAGCCCGGCGAGGCGCTCGAGGTCACGATCTCGGGCGAGCGGCTCGAGAGGGCGAGCATCCTCGTCGTGCGGTGGTTCCGGCCCGACGGCGTGGAGTACCTCTGGCGCGCGAGCCTCTGACTACGACTCGCCGGGGGCCGAGTCCTCGTCATCCTCGCCGAAGGGGTCGCCCTCGTGCACCCGCGCGTCGCCCGCGTGCGCGACGGAGTGCTTCTGCCACTCCTTCATGAGCTTGGCGACGGCCGCCCTGAAGCGCTTGGTCGCCTGGCCGGGGGTCGTGTCGCCGAAGTGCCGCTCGACCCAGTAGGTGAGGCGCGCCCGCGCCTCCTCGTCGAACTGCACGCGGTTCGCGATCGCGAGGATGTCGCCCGCCTCGTCCGCGCTCAGCCACTCGCACGCGCCGAGGTAGCCGTTCTCGTCGACCTCGGCCTCGTCGGAGACGGGCCGGGTGATGAGCAGCGGCTTGCCCGTCGCGAGCCGGTCGTAGACCATCGCGGAGATGTCGGAGATCGCCACATCCGGTGCCGAGAGCTGCCACCCGAGCTCGTTGCTCGTGTCGTACACGTGCTGGGCCGACGGGTCGGCGGCGTTGGCCTTCGCGATCGCGGCGATGATCGCCTCGTTCGCCGCCTTGTACTCCCGGTCGAGCACACCGCTGCGCGGGTGCGGCCGGTAGATCAGGCGGTGGTCGGGCGAGGCGAGCAGCGCAGCCGTGAGGGCGACACCGTGCGACGCTATCGAGCCGTAGGCCGCGGCGGCGCGGTCGCCCTCCCACGTGGGGGCGTACAGCACGACGGTGCGGTCATCGGGCGTGTACGGCAGCTCGCCCGTGAAGTAGTCGGCCTGCGGCCGGCCGATCTTGATCACGCGGCGCTTCATGTCGAAGTCCCACAGGCGGTGGCTGAGCCTCTCGATCGCCGCGTCGCCCGCGACCAGGCTGTAGTCGTACGCCTTGAACTGGTTGGTCGTCATGTACATCTTGTCGCTCTCACCATGGTTGATGAAGACGTGCCACATGCGGCCGTAGCGGAACATCTGGAAGTTCCGGGCGTTCTGGTTGACGTAGAAGACGATGCGCAGGTCCTGCTCCCACACGAAGTGCTCGAGGTCGGCGACCGTGCGCGCGTAGACGGCCGGCACGGGTGCCTCGTCCCACAGGGCGAGCACGGCGCTCGGCGCGCGCGAGATGATCGCCACGGGCCACGTCTTGGCAAGGTCGGCGAGCGGCGCGTACCACTGGCGCACCTGGTACATGTTCACCTGGGTGTCGGCGAAGTAGACGGCGATCTGGATGCTGCCGGGCTCCGGTCGCGGGTGCTCCGGGGCGCGGCGGGCCACGATACCGCGGTTGCGCCGCGAGATGAGGATGTTGCGCACGAGGCGCCGCGCGGTCTCGATGTCTTTCAGCAAGGGCACCGTTCCATCAAACCAGCGGCGGACGGCCGGCACGCGTCATCCGCCACACCGTTACCCACTTGATGCGGCGCCGGCCGCCGGGCTTCTCGCGCCATCCCGCCAGCCAGCCCCCGAACCACGCGCCGAGCCCCGTGCGGTTGCGCAGCGAGCGCAGAAGCTGGATCCCCGTCCAGCTGCCCACGTAGAACGGCACGAGCACCCACGGCAGGTTGCGCTTCGCGAGCCACACGCGGTTGCGCGCGTTGAGCCGGTAATAGTACGAGTGGCGGGCCGGATCGATCGCGGGATGGTTCGCCACGAGGTCTCCCGCGTAGAGCACGCGGTGCCCCGTGTCCCACACCCGCCAGGCCAGCTCGATGCCCTCGTGCGCGTAGAAGTAGGGCGCGCCCCATCCCCCGGCCCGGTCGTACACGGCTCGGGGAAGGAGGGTCGCACCCTCCCACACCGAGAACACGTCGCTCGAGTGCGCGGGGTCGCCCTTGCGGATGCGCGGTATCCACCGCGTGGGGTTCATGACGCCGCTCGGGTCGACGACGCGCGGCTGCAGCAGGCCTATGGTCGGGTCGGCCTCGATCTTGGCTATCGCGTCGGCGAGGAACGTGGGCGAGGGGATGCTCGCGTCGTCGTCGAGGAAGAAGATGTAGTCGCCCGTGACCGCGTCGGCACCGGCGTTGCGGCCGGCCGGGATGCCGACGTTCTCGGGCAGGTGCACGGAGCGCACGCCGCGCGGCAGCCCCGACGGCCGCCACGCGTTGCCCACGACGACGATGTCGAGCTCGACCCCGGTCTGCGCGGCGAGGCTCGCGAGGCCGCGGGCCAGGTCGTCCGGTCGCGTGCCCTGCGTGAGGGAGACGACGCCGACCGAGGTCAGGACCGCACCCGCTTCGACGCCATGATCGCCACGAAGTGGCCGAGGAGCGCGAGCACCGCGAGCGGCAGCAGCGCGAGCACGAGCACGCGGTCGGCCAGGAGCGGCGGCAGGAACAGCCCGACGATCGCGGCCGCGAACGCGAGCATGGTGAGCTCGACGGAGTGGTACAGGCGGTGGAACGGCACGAAGCGCGCCGCCCGGCGCAGGCGCGCCACGAGCGCCTGGCTGGGTTCGGCCTCGCCCTTGCGGTCGCTCAGCTTGACGAGCCCCGCGTTCGCGCGCGCCACGTGCACCATGTCGTTGAGGGCCTTGTTGAGCACGATCACGAGGGCGAGGGCGAAGCCCACGGTCGTCCACGCGAAGTCGCCGGGAAACTCGAGCGGCCACCCCGCCGCGCGGATGCCCAGCACGATCGGGATGAGGGCCTCGGTCGTGTAGTGCCCGACCTTGTCGAGGAACACGCCCGCGGGCGAGCTCGTGCCGCGCCAGCGCGCGACCTCGCCGTCGCAGCAGTCGACGAGCATCTGCAGCTGGCCGAGGACCAGGGCGAGGCCCGCCCCCGCGAGGCCGGGGACGAGCAGCGCGGCCGCGGTCGACCAGCCCACGAGGATCATGAGCCCCGTGACGCCGTTGGCGCTGATGCTCGTCTTGAGCAGCGCCCACGTGAGGTAGGGCGACAGCTTGCGCAGGTAGAGCGAGGCCGTCCAGTGCTCGGCGTTGGCGCGCTGGCGGACCTCGGGCGGCTGGCTCACGGAACGGAGCTCCGCGATGCTCGTGGGACGGTTCACTGTCACCTTCCGGTGTGCGCGGTGATGTTGCGGGTCAGCTTGAGGTAGCCGAGCACGAAGCCGACACCCCAGCCGAAGTGGATGCACGGCAACACTATGAGATACCAGAGACCCACGCCCAGACCTTCCCGAGCGGCGTTCACCGACGCCCCGATCACGAGAAGGGCGTACACCGCGGGAACCGCGAAGGCGACGGCGAGCCACGTGGCGCCCGTCGCGAGCCCGACGATCCCGACGACGAGGGTCGCGAGGATGCCCAGCACGGCGAGCGGGGGCACGAAGTAGCGCAGGCTGTTCGCCGAGCCGAACCGGCGGGCGAGCTCGCCGCGCCAGATCCCCGTCGCCACGAACTGGCGGATGAGCTTGCGCAGGCTCGAGCGCGGGCGGTACACGACCGTCAGCTCGGGCGTGAACCACACGGTGCCGCCCGTGGCGCGCAGGCGTCGGTTGAGCTCCCAGTCCTGACCGCGCTTGATGCCCTCGTCGAACAGGCCCACCTCGAGCAGGCGGTCGCGGCGGAACACCCCGAGGTACGCCGTGTCGGCGGGGCCGGCCTTGCCGCCCACGTGGTGCTGCGTGCCACCGAGGCCCTCGGGCGAGCCGTAGGCGTGGGCGACGGCCTTCTCGAATGAGGTTCCGCCCTCGGCCTTCATGATGCCGCCGACGTTGTCGGCACCGCTCTCCTGCAGCACCCGCACCGCGATGCGCGTGTAGTCACGGGGAAGCACGGAGTGAGCATCCACCCTGATCACGACGGGGTTGACCGAGGCGCGGATCGCGACGTTCAGGCCTGCCGGCGTCGAGCCGACCTCGTTGGGGATGCTGCGGATGCGCGGGTCGATGCGCGACATCTCGGCGATGACGGCGTTCGTGCCGTCGACGCTCGGACCGAGGGCGAGGATGATCTCGAACGGGCCCTCGTAGTCCTGGTCGGTGAGGCTGTTGACCGCGGCCTCGATGTGCTCGACCTCGTTGAGCACCGGCATGACGTAGGAGACACCGGGAAGGGTGTCGGGCTGCTTCGCCATGGCGTCCAATGAGTCGAGCTGGGTGGTGGGTCGAGCCTACCAACAGGCAGGCTCGACCCGACCACCTACTGGAGCTCGCCGAGCGTCACGTCGACCTGCGCGGCCTTGCCGTCGCGCACGTACGTGAGGGTCGCCTTGTCGCCGGCCGCGAGGCTGCGCACCTGGGCCGTCAGGTCGGTCTTGCCCGTGATGGGCAGACCGTTGAACTGGGTGATGATGTCGCCGACCTTGATGCCCGCGGCGGCGGCCGCGCCGCCGGCGGTCACGTCGCGCACGCTCGCACCGACGACCGTCGGGTTCTTGACGCTCGTGTCCTCCTGCACATCGCTGACCGAGGCGCCGAGCAGGCCGTGCGTGGCCGTGCCGGTGTCCATGATCTCCTTGGCGATGCGCTGGGCGAGGTTCGACGGGATGGCGAAGCCCACGCCGATGCTGCCCGACTGCCCGCCCGAGCTCGAGCTGCCGGCCGAGGCGATGGCCACGTTGATGCCGATGACCTTGCCGTCGGAGTCGAGGAGCGCGCCGCCCGAGTTGCCGGGGTTGATCGCCGCATCGGTCTGCACGACGGAGAGGGAGATCGTCGACGACGACGTGGGGGCCGTCGTGCCCGGCAGGTCGAAGTTGAAGAAGTTCTGGTCGGGGGTGGTCTGATCCTGCGTGCTCGAGTCGTCGGGCACCGCGGACGACGCGATCGTGATGCTGCGGTTGAGCGCGCTCACGATGCCGTCGGTGACCGTGCCGGCGAGACCGAGCGGAGCGCCGATCGCGATAGCCGTGTCGCCCACGTTGAGCTTCGACGAGTCCGCGAACTCGGCGGGCTGCAGGTCGTCCACGCCGTCGATCTTGATGACCGCGAGGTCGGAGATCGGGTCGGTGCCCACGACGGTGGCCGAGAACAGCCGCCCGTCGCTGGTCGTCACGGTGACCTTGCCGTCCGAGGCCTGGCCGTCGAGGGTGACGACGTGCGTGTTCGTGAGGATGTAGCCGTCCTTCGTCAGCACGACGCCGGAGCCCGTGCCGCCGGCGTTGCTGCTCGCGACGCTGATGGTCACGACCGATGGGGACGCCTTCGCGGCGACCGCGGTCACCTGGGTGGCGCTCTTCGTGTCGTTGACCGTGATGGTCGTGGCCGTCGGGTTTCCGACGATGCTGCTGCCGGACGTGTTCGACGTGGTCAGCAGGGCGATGCCGGCACCGGAGGCACCGCCGACGATCGCGCCGACGGCGAGCGCGGCGGCTGCCGCGACGACGACGGGGGTGCGTCGGAAGGATGCGCCGGACTGCTCCTTGGCGGGTGTCGTCTCAACGCCTCCTTCGGCAGTAAGCCTCGCCTGGGTCTCATCCAGGGACTCGGTGCTGTCAGTAGGACCCGCCGTCGGGTCCACAGGGGCGTTGGTCATGTGAATGCTCCTTCCAAAGCGATGCAAGCATTCATCGCCAAGCTGAGCATTGTATTTGGGCGCGCTGTGAGCACGCCGATGCCGGGCAGTGCGTTCGATCAACAGCCGGGACCGGCAGGATTCCTCGTGCACTCCCGCTCGACGAGCACCGTCTTGGCGCCGCCTGCCGTGATGACGAGCCGGTTCGCCGGCAGGACGAGCGTGCCCACGACCCCGACCCATTCCCCCGAGCCGTACCGGTACTCCGCCGCGTACTCCACGTCGAGGTCGACGTAGTACGTGCCGCGCTGCGCGTACACGTGGCTCGTGCCGGTCGGATCGAACTCGCGCACCCCCTGCGCCGCCCACGTGCCGCCCGAGAACGGGTGCCCCGCCGAGCTGCCGTCGCCGTACGACCACGACCAGTACACGGGCGTGAACCTCACCTGCGCCGCCGCGCCGAGCAGTTCCCCGTCCACCACGTGCTGAGCGCCCGTCGCGTAGAAGTTCGTGGCGAGCCCCGCGACAGTCCAGCCGTCGGGCTCCATGCGGTCGGTGGGAGGCGACGGACGGAAGGATGCGATGTCCGCGACGGTCACGGGGGCCGTCACCGTGGCCGGCAACGGGCGGTAGCACGTGGTCGAGGCGGGGTCGTTGCACGTGCTGACCGGGGGCGGGGGTGTGCGCGGGCCGGTGGTCGTGGGACCGGCGCCCGGATCGGTGGACGTGCCGGTGAGGTCGACCGTGTCGGTGGTGACGTTGGCGGTGACGCATGTACCAGAGTTCACTTCAAGCAAGGAGCATCCAGGGTCCGATGCGACATTGAAACCCAGGATCATCGATGTAAGTAATGGCACCACTAGCAAATTGATTGCGACCACAGTTCACTCCTCGAGAGCAGAAGTTGACCTTCTGGTTGCACCTCAAATGCGGCTTCGATCGTTGCTTTGTCCGGTCCGTTGGTGTCAACGGGTTGCCCATCTGCGTCGACGAATGAAGTACCAGTGAAGTCAACGCAGAAATAGGCGACCAGCATGTAGGAGTCGAATTGCTGAAGCTCGACGTGTGCGAGGGTTGTTTCGCCAAGCTGTCTTCGGCCAGAGGCAGCGAGCATTGCGAATGAGTCGGTCTCGTGGGTTAGCCAATCTTCGGTCACCAAGTCCTTCAGACGCTGTGGGTTCAGACCTCCTTCTTGAGCTATCGCGTCCTCGACCGCGACATACGCCGCATACGCCTCCTCCGCCGCCGCGAGGGCCTCCTCGTCCGAGGCGAAGACGGGGGTGGCGGTCGGCGTCGGCACAGGCGTGACCACAGGAGGCCCGACGCACCCGGCGAGCACGACGAGGGGCAGCAGGAGGGCGAGCACGCGCATCCTTCGACGTTATCCAACGTCCGTAGATAATGGGCCGGTGTTTCCACACGGCTAGGCTCGCGGCGTGGGAGTCTCAGGTTCGTGGGAGCGCGCGGCACGCGGCGCGATGCTGCTCGGGGACGACGGCCTGCTGCGGCCGACGATCTTCGCCGAGATGTCGGCGCTCGCCACCGCGTCGGGCGCCATCAACCTGGGGCAGGGGTTCCCTGACGAGGACGGTCCGCCCGAGGTGCTCGAGGCGGCGCGTCGGGCGATCTCCGAGGGGGTCAACCAGTACCCGCCCGGCATGGGGATGCCCGTGCTGCGCGAGGCCGTGGCCGCCCACCAGGAGCGCTTCTACGGCATCCGCGTGGATCCCTCGCAGGTGCTCGTCACGGCCGGCGCGACGGAGGCGCTCGCCGCGACCATCCTCGCGCTCACCGAGGAGGGCGACGAGGTCGTGACCCTCGAGCCGTTCTACGACGAGTACGGGGCGCTCATCTCGTTCGCGAAGGCCGTGCACGTGACGGTGCCGCTGCGCGCACCCGACTTCCTGCCGGACCACGACGACCTGCGCGCGGCGGTCACCGACCGCACGCGCCTCATCATCGTCAACTCCCCGCACAACCCGACGGGCAGCGTGCTCCCCCGCGAGACGCTCGAGCTGCTCGTCGAGCTCGCCCACGAGCACGACGCGATCCTCGTCACCGACGAGGTCTACGAGCACCTGACCTTCGGCGCCGCACACATCCCGATCTCGAGCCTTCCGGGCGGCTTCGAGCGCACGGTGACGATCTCGAGCGGCGGCAAGACGTTCAGCACGACCGGTTGGAAGGTGGGATGGCTCGTCGCCCCACCCCCGCTCGTGGCCGCCATCGCCGCCGTGAAGCAGTACCTCACGTACGTGAACGCGGCGCCGTTCCAGCCCGCGATCGCCGTGGGGCTCGCGCTGCCCGACGAGTACTTCGCCGCGGCCGCCGCGACCCTCGCCGCGAAGCGGGACATCCTCTCCGCGGGGCTCGCCGCCGCGGGGTTCGGCGTGAGCCGCCCCGAGGCGGGCTACTTCGTGATCGGGGATGCCTCGCCCCTGGGCGTCTCCGACGCGGCCGAGTTCTGCCGGGCCCTCCCCGCGCTCGCCGGCGTCGTGGGGGTGCCCGTGACGGCCTTCGTGCATCCCGATCGGCGCGCCGGGTTCGAGTCGCTCGTACGGTTCGCGTTCTGCAAGCGGGTGGACGTGCTCGAGCGCGCCGCCGCGCAGCTCGCGGGCCTGCGTTCCGCACGCTGATGAGGGCAGTTAACTTTAGTTAAGCGCTTGACCGAGGTCGTTTCACGACCTAGAGTCCCAGCATGACGTCACGAATCGCCTGGGTCGCCGACAGCTGCCGCCTGCTCAACTCCATCACCGCCGAGTTCCGCGAGACGCGGCCGTTCGACGGGCTGACCATCGGCACGGGCATCCACCTGGAGCCCAAGACCGCGGCGCTCATCATGACGCTCGCGGCCGGCGGCGCACGCATCGTGGCGACGGGCAACCTCAACACGACGCAGCAGGAGACCGTCGACTACCTGCGAGCGAACGGCATCGACGTCGTCGGCGGACCGACGAGCGACCCCGTGGAGCACGACGCCCACCTGCGGGAGGTGCTCGCGGCCAAGCCCGACCTCATCCTCGACAACGGCGGCGACCTGTTCGCGCGCTACCTCGAGAGCCCGTGGGAGGGGCTGCTCGGCGGCACCGAGGAGACCACGTCGGGACGCACGCGCCTGGCTCCCCTGCGCGAGGCGCTCGGGCTGCCCATCCTCGTCATCAACGACAGCCCGATCAAGCAGTTCGCGGAGAACGAGCACGCCGTCGGCCAGAGCGTCTTCGAGTCGTACCTGCGCCTCACGAACCGCTCGACGGGCGGCAAGCGCATCGTCGTGTTCGGCTACGGCTCGTGCGGGCAGGGCGTGGCCGCCAACTTCCGCAACGCCTACGGCCTCGTGACGGTCATCGACACCGACCCGGTCAAGCGGCTGGAGGCGTGCCTCGACGGATTCGACGTGACCGACCGCGACGCCGCGCTCGAGCGCGCGGACGTGGTCGTGACGGTCACGGGGGCGCGCGACATCCTGCTCGCCGACCGGCTGCCGATGCTCAAGGACGACGTCGTGCTCATGAACGCGGGGCACTTCCCGCAGGAGATCGACGCGGCGGGGTTCCTCGCGCACCCCGACGTCGTGAGCGTCATCGACTCCACGGAGGGCCTGCAGACCCTGCGCACGCGCGACGGCCGCCGCATCCACCTCGCCACGGGCGGCCACATGGCCAACCTCGCGGGGCCGCGGCCGCTCGGCAACTCGATCGAGTCGATGGACCTGGGGTTCGCGCTGCAGTCCCGCTGCCTCGAGGCCATCGCGCGCGGCGCCGTGTCTGCGGACTCGGTGGTCGTGCCCGTGCCGCGCACGATCGACGAGGCCGTGGCGTCGGCCTACCTGGAGCTCGTCGCCAACTAGCATCGCTGCATGACCAACGTGCCGGCCGGCTGGTACCCGAACCCGTACGACACGACCGTCGAGCTCTACTGGGACGGGGACGACTGGACCGACTCGTCGCGCCCCGCCCAGGGCGTCGTGGCCGAGGAGGAACCGGCGGCTCCGGCCCCTCCCGCCACGCCTGACGCTCCCGCGGCTCCCGTCGCGCGCCCGCGCCGCCTCGTCCCCGTGCTCCTCGGCGGCGGGGCCCTGCTCGTCGTCGCGGCGGTCGTGGGGGTGACCGTGCTCGCCCTGCAGCCGCACTACCCGGACACCGCGCCGCTCGACCGTGCGGGCCTCGACTCGCTCGTGGAGGATGTCGCGGGCGTGCCGCTCGAGCAGCACATGAACGACGCCGCGGTGTTCGACGGCACCCGGCCCTCGGGCTGCGGCATCGTCGCGCAGCTCGGCAGCGGGCTGCGGCAGTCGTCGGACGCCACCTCCGGCCTCGCCTTCTACCAGGTGTGGGGCTATGCGGCCGGTGAGGACGCCCCCTGGATCAACGCGCGGCTGTTCCCGAGCCCCGAGGCGGCCCGGGGCTTCATCGCCCAGATGCAGGATGCCCTGACCCTCTGCCCGAAGTTCACGCGGCCAGGCGCCGCCCAGCCGCTCACGGCGACGGACGTGTCGGACGACGACGGCGTGCTGCGCTTCGACTACCCGTCCCCCGGCACGCACGTCGTGCTCACGAGCAGGGACAACGCCGTGTTCGTGCTCCTGTTCGACCAGGTGCCGGAGGATCCGTCGTACCTGGCCGCCGTGCGCGGCTAGGAGCGCGCCCGCGCCGTCGACTCGCGCGCGACGATGTGCGTGCGCAGGGTCGTGGGTGCCGGGGCGTCGGCGCCCACGAGCATCTCGGTGAGCGCCCGGGCGGCGCTCGCGCCCAGCTCGCGGGCCGAGAGGTCGACGCTCGTGAGGCTCGGCGAGACCATCGACGAGAACGGCAGGTTGTTGAAGCCCGCGACCGAGAGCTGCTGAGGCACCGAGATGCCGAGGCGCGCGGACGCCTCGAGCACTCCGTAGGCGAGGAGGTCGTCGCCGCACACGACGGCCGTGACGCCGCGCTCGATCCAGGAGGGGAGCACCGCGAGGGCGCGCTCGAGGGCTGAGGCCGTCGTCATCCTTTCGACCAGCTCGTCGGGCACCGTGATCGCCGCACCGCGCGCCTGCAGCTGGCGGTGCAGGGCGTCGCGCCGGTGGTGCAGCGTCGACTTGTCGCGGCTCACGCCGAGATAGGCGACGCGGCTGTGGCCGAGGCCCACGAGGTGGTCGGCGAGGCCCGTGCCCGCGGCCTCGACGTCGAGGTCCATGCTCGACATGCCGGGCCGCGTCTCGCCCGACTCGAGCAGGATGGTCGGGCACGTGGGCGAGATGGTGTCGAGCAGTTCGCTGCCGGGGCTCGCGAGCACGAGCCCGGCGAGGTCGCCCGCGAGCGCGCGCTGCACGGTCACGAGGTCGTAGTCGTCGGAGCGCGGCCACAGGATCGTGAGCGACAGCGACGGGTCGAGGGTCGAGGCGAGACCGTCGAGCACGAGGGAGAAGAACGGGTTGCCCGGGTCGGGCGAGACGAAGGCGACGGTGTCGCGCCTGCCCTGCGCGAGGGCGCTCGCGGTCGTGTTGATGCGGTAGTCGAGCGTGCGGATCGCCTCGCGCACGCGGCGCTCGGTCTCGGGGGTGACCCGGCCCGCCGCCTTGCCGTTGGCGATGAGCGAGACCGTCGCCACCGACACCTCCGCGAGCTGCGCCACGTCGCGCGCGGTGGCGCGACGGGACGGATCACGGGTCATGCCTGACATCATGTCACCTATGGCCGACCGGTCTGTGCACCCGGTGCACAGAGGACGGTCAGACCGCGGCGGCCACGGCGCTGAGCGGCAGGGTCATGCTGAAGCACGTTCCCACGCCCTCTTCGCTCTCGACACCCATCTCGCCGTGGTGGGCCGTGACGATCGCCTTGGTGATCGTGAGGCCCAGGCCGACGCCGGGCACCGCGTTGCGGGTCGCCGTGGTGGCGCGGAAGAACCGCGAGAAGAGCTTGTCGAGCTCCGACTCCGCGATGCCCATGCCCGTGTCGCGCACGGTGATGACGGCCTTGTCGGCGGTCACCTCGAGGGCGAGCGTGACCGAGCCGCCGCGGGGCGTGAACTTGATCGCGTTCGAGATGAGGTTGTCGACCGCCTGGCCGAGGCGCACGGGGTCGCCGTGGACGACGGCGGGCACATCCGGGAGCTTCTGGACGAGCTGGATGCCCGCGTTGCCGGCGACGGGGCCTGCGGACTCGATCGACGCCGTGACGATGCTCTCGAGCGGCACGGGTCGGGCGTCGAGCGGGAACTTGCCCGACTCCACCTGCGCGGTGAAGAGCAGGTCGCCGACGAGGCGCAGGAGGCGGTGCGCGTTGCGCTCCGCGACTCCGAGGTACTGCAGGTGCTCCTCGGAGAGCGGGTTGTCCTCGTCGTCCCGCATGAGCTCGAGGTAGCCGAGGATCGAGCTCAGCGGCGTGCGCAGCTCGTGCGAGATGAGTCCGACGAACTCGTCCTTGAGGCGCGCGACCTCGCGGGCCTGGGTGACGTCGGATGCGACGAACAGGTAGCCGCGCGTGCGGCCCTCCTCGTCGACGCGCTTCGTCACGGAGAGCTGCACGGGAACGTGGCTTCCGTCGGCGCGCACGTACGTCCACTCGCGGGACTCGGCGTGGCCCAGCCGCGCGTTCTCGACGAGCGCCGAGAAGCCGGGGTTGAGCACCGTCTCGCCGGGCGGGTAGTTGAGCTCGCGGGCTCGCTCCTCCAGCTCCTCCGGGAGGTGGAAGTCGAAGATGTGGAGCTTGTCCTCCGCCTCGGCGGGGGTCGGTCCCAGGATCTTGGTGGCACCGGGGTTCCACGCGTCGACGAGGCCCGTGGCATCCGTGCCGATCACCGACTGCTCGGTGACGGCCGCCCACACCCCGCGGAACATGCGGTCGAAGGCGCGGTACTTGGCCTCGCTCTCCTGGAGCTGCGCCGCGTACTCGACGGTGCGCTGGAGCATGCGCTCCTTCTCCTCGGCGAGGTTCTTGATGGAGCGAAGCTGCTTGCGGCTCTGGCGCGCGAGCTCGTTGACGATGGCCGCGGCGACCGCGAAGACGAGGGGCGTGAAGAAGCCGCGCAGCCACTCCCCCGGCGTCTGCGGCCAGCTGAGCGAGACGATGTACGGCATCATGAGCGCGAGCGACGTGCCGAAGCCCGCGTACGCGATGTAGCGCCGGCCCTCCGCTGCGGCGAGCCACACGACGGGCAGGATGATGAGCGAGGCCCACAGCGACGCCGTGCCGCCCGTGCCGGCGCGGAACAGCCCCAGGCCGAGCAGGTCGACGATCGGGATGATGAGCGAGTAGTGCTCGAGGCGGTCGACGCGCGTGAAGACGAGCGAGAGCAGCGTCGCGAACGCGATGACACCGATGCCGGCGACGGCCACGGACGTGTTCGAGAAGCCGAGCCCGGGCACCAGCAGCGTGAGCACGGCGGCGGCCACGACGGCGATCGCGGTGGCCGACTGCTTGACGGCGGGCGACGGGTGGTCGAGGTCAGACGAGAGCCGCTCGCTGATGCGGTTGAAGAAGTCGCTCATCGGGGTTCCTTCCCCACAGACAGCCACGTCGCCAGCTCACGAGGGCTGAACGGCTTGGCGAGAAAGTAGTCGGCACCGGCTTCGATACCGATCGACTGGGACTGCTCGTCGACAGACGCCGAGAGAAGCAGGATGCGCAGATCGCCCACCGACGCGTCGGCGCGCACGGCGCGGCACACGTCGAGGCCCGTCATCTCGGGCATCGAGACGTCGAGGATCGCGAGGTCGGGCTGGTGCTCGAGGATCGCGGCGAGGGCGAGGGCGCCGTCGCTCACACTCGCGAGCAGCTCGAGGCCCGCCTTGCTGACGGCGATCGAGACGAGCGAGCGGATGTCGGCGTCGTCGTCGGCGACGACCACGGTGGCGCTCACGCGGACCACCTCGGCACGGTAGAGACGAGCACGTCGCGCACCTGCGCGGCCGTGAAGGGCTTGGGCAGCGCCGCGTCGGCGATCGGGAAGTCGGATGCATCGAGCACCGACGTGATCGCGACGGCGCACGCCGGGCGCTCCGACTTGAGCTTGCTCGCGAGCTGCCAGCCGTCCATGCCGGGCAGCTGCAGGTCGATGACGGCGAGGTCGTGGTGCTCCTGCTCGTAGGCGCGCACGGCGTCCTCGGCCGACGAGACGACGGTCACGTCGCATCCCGCCTTCTCGAAGTAGCGGCGCAGCAGGCCGGCCTGGTCCTCGCTGTCTTCGACGACGAGGATGCGCACCGTGTCGACGGCGGGCCGTTCCATCAGAAGTTCCCCCTGGTACATGTCATGTCCCCCCTCGGCGCCCTAGACGGCTGCCGAGTCCCTGACGATCTCGAGGGCCTCGTTGTACGAGCCCGTGCCGTAGCGCGACCACGCCCTGGCGGTGGCCATCGCGAAGTCCGGCTCGAGGTAGGCGGGGCGCTCGGCGCCGACGGCGAAGGAGCCGATCATGGCGAGCTTGGCGTCGGTGAACCCGTCGATGGAGACGAAGCGGTTGGGGCGGAAGTCGGGAGTCGACGACGTGCCCTGGTAGCAGGCGACGGTGCGCACCTTCGACGCGGCGACGAGCGTCGCGTCGTGCACCGTGCGGTGGTCCTGGTTGTCGTCGTTCTTGCTGTGCACGTAGACGACGGTCGCGCCCGTGTCGGCGATGACCTTGCGGATCACGTCGACGAGCGGCAGCCCGCTCGGGTGCGCTCCCCCGAGCGCATCCTCGAGCAGCAGCTCGGCACCGATCACCTGCGCGGACTGCGAGGCCTCGTTCCAGGCCTGCTGGATGCCGCCGTCGCGGTGGCCCGCCGACAGGGTGAGGATCGTGACCTTGTCGCCCGCCGCACGGTGCGCGGCGAGGATGCCCGCGACCCCCGCCTCGACGTCGTCGGGGTGGGCACCGATGGCGAGCACGCTCTCTGCGCTCGACACGACGGTCGCGGCCTTGCGCGCCTCCGTCGCGAGGCGGACCACGTGGTTGACGAGGTCTGCCGAGCTCACGGGCTTCGTGAGGAACTCGTTCGCGTCGTAGCGCAGCGCCGTGATGGCGTAGTCGACCGACGCGTGCGCGGTCATGACGATGACCGGCAGGCCCGGCTTGATCTGGCGCACCTGCTGGATGAGCTCGAGGCCGGACATGCCGGGCATCTCGATGTCGGTCAGCAGCACGTCGGGCTGGAACTCCGCGACGGCGTTGACGGCGAGGCGCGGGTCGGGCAGCGTGATGACCACGCAGTCGCCCCGCTTCTCCAAGACCGTCTTGGAATACAGCGCTACATCTGGGTCGTCTTCGACGATGACGACCCGAAACAATTCAGACATCCGTTCCCCCCTGGGATGAGATGTCTCAACTGTACGGAGCGGACCGATCGGGGTACATACCCCCAACATGGTGCCCCTAGATCTGGTGCACTCCGAAGCGCCGCAACGCCAAAGCGGGGTTCGTGATCCGCACGGACTCCACGCGCTCGCGCGTGACCTCGGCCACGGCGATACCCGACTCCTCGCCGATCGTGACGAGCTCGACGCCCATGGGGTCGACGACCATGCTGTTGCCCGCGCCGATGGGCGGCGCCTGGTCGGCCGCCGCGATGTAGATCGTGTTCTCGAGGGCGCGGGCGGTCACGAGCACGCGCCAGTGGTGCTCCTTGAGCGGGCCGCGCACCCACTCCGCCGGCACGAGCACGAGGTCGGCCCCCGCGTCGACGAGCCGGCGCGTGACCTCGGGGAAGCGGATGTCGTAGCAGGTCTGCAGTCCGACCGTGAAGCCGTTCCAGCCGAACGTCTGCGGCTCCTCGATGTCGCCCGCGCGCACGCGCGCCGACTCCGTGTAGCCGAACGCGTCGTAGAGGTGCAGCTTGCGGTAGGTCGCGACGAGCGTGCCGGAGGGGTCGACGGCCACGAGGGTGTTCGAGACCTTGTCGCCGTCGGCGACCTCGAGCATGCCCGCGACGACGTGGACGCCCAGGCGCGCCGCGATAGCGCCGAGCCCCGACACGAACGGCCCGTCGAGCCGCTCGGCCGCGGCGACGGAGGCGTCGCCGAGCTCGGCCTCGAAGAACGACGAGTACTCCGGGAACACCACGAGAGTGGCTCCGCGGCCCGCGGCTTCGGCCGCGAACTGCTCGATGACCGCGAGGTTGCGGTCGCGGTCGTCGCCCGGCGCGAACTGGGCGACGGCGAGCAGGGTCACTGTGCGCGCCACCAGTCGTCGAACGGGGTCACGGGGGTCGTGCGCTTGTGGCGGGTCTGGATGTACCGGGTCTCGATCGCGGTCGCGACCTTCTCGTCGACATCCTTGCCCTCGAGGTAGTCGTCGATGTCCTGGTAGCTCAGGCCGAGGTTGGCCTCGTCGGTCTGGCCGGGGGTGTCGTCGAGCAGGTCGGCGGTGGGCGCCTTGAGGTAGAGGCGCTCGGGGGCGTCGAGGTGCTCGAGGAGCGCGCGGCCCTGGCGCTTGGAGAGGCCCGTGAGCGGCAGGATGTCGGCGCCTCCGTCGCCGAACTTGGTGAAGAACCCCGTGACGGCCTCCGCGGCGTGGTCGGTGCCGACGACGAGCTTGTTGCCCTGGCCAGCGAGCGCGTACTGGGCGATCATGCGGGCGCGCGCCTTGACGTTGCCCTTGGTGAAGTCGAGCATCTCGGCGCCTGTCGCGTCGAGGTACTCGGCCTCGAACCCGTCGACCGCACGGTGGATGTTGTACGTGACGACCTTGTCGGCCTTGATGAAGGTGAGGGCGAGCTGCGCGTCGGCCTCGTCGGCCTGCACGTTGTACGGCAGGCGCACGGCGGTGAAGTCGGCGGTGTAGCCCTCCGATCGCAGCTCCTCGACGGCGAGCTGGCACAGGCGGCCCGCGAGCGACGAGTCCTGCCCGCCGCTGATGCCGAGCACGAGGCCCGTCGTCGCGGTGGTGCGCAGGTAGGCCTTGAGGAAGTCGATGCGCACGCGCACCTGCTCGGCCGGGTCGATCGACGGCTGCACGTCGAGGTCGTAGATGATGCGCGCCTGGAGCGGTGTCATGCAACGAATCTACCTTCGTGCCCGGGTGTGGGCGAACAGCGCGGACTCGCGGCTGGGCAGCACGGCGAGCGTCGCGCCCGCGGCACCGCCGAGCAGCGCGGGCACGGCGATCGACGCGGCGGTCCATGCGGTGGTCGCGGGGTCCGGCGCCCGCGCGAGGAGAGCGCCCCACGCCGCGGCGAGGACGACCGGGACCGCCCACGCCGCGCCCTCGAGCATGACGATGAGCCAGAGGTCGGCGAGCCGGACGCCGCTGTGCCTCGCCGACGCGAACTCGAGGCGGCGCATCCGGCCCGCCGCGAGGACGACGACCGCGGCGGCGAGGCCCGCGAGGGGCGGCAGCCAGCGCGTGGGACGGCTCGCGAACAGCTCCTGCCCGGCGAAGCCCGTACCAAGGCTGCCGTTGAGCTGCAGCACCTCGATGTCGTCGGCGTGCGCGTCGAGCAGCGCCGTGCGCAGGAGCGACTCGAGGTCGGGCGTGGGCGGCCACGTGCGCGCCCAGCACTCGTCGAACGGCGTGGTCGACGCCGTGGGCGACAGCACGGCGAATTGCAGGTCGGTGCGCCGGCCGTCGTGCGGGTAGTCGTACACGCCCGCGACCGGTGCCGGGCCTCCCGTCGTCGCGAGCGTGGCACCACCCAGGGTCGCCGCGACCTCGCGCGACTCGAGGATGCCCGCACCCTCCACCCGCGCGCCGAGCAGAGCCGGCACGCCGCCCGTGATCTGCCACGTCGGCACGCTCGAACCCGGGAGCACGGCCGCCACGAGGTCCGCGTTCGCACGACGCACCGCCCCCGACTCCACGCCCGCCGTGCCGGCGAGCGCGTCGCACGCGACGGGGTCGACGCCGTCCTCCGCCCGCACGATGAGCACGTCGGCGCCCGCCTCCCGGTACTGCCCCGCGCGCGCGACGAGCGCCGCGGTGTCGGCGAGCACGACGGCGCACAGCACACCGACGAGCACGGCGAGCGCCGCCGCGAGCTGCGCGGAGAGCGCCGTGCCGCTGCGCACGTTGCGCCACGCCTCGACGGCGAGGGCCGACCAGCGCATCACCGGTGGTCGGCGAGGTCGATGTGGTCGGTGCACGCGTCGCGCGTCGCGGGGTCGTGGGTGGCGATGACGACGAGGATGCCCGGCATGCGCAGCGCCGTGAGCGTCGCGTTGACGGAGTCGGCCGTGCGGCGGTCGAGCTGCGCGGTCGGCTCGTCGACGAGCAGGAGGTCGGGGCGGTGGGCGATGCCGCGCGCGAGCATGAGGCGCTGGGACTCGCCGCCCGAGAGCGTCGCGAAGGTGCCCGCGGCACGCCCGACGAGGCCGAACGCCGCGAGGAGCGCGCGGGCATCCTTCTCGGCGTCGGCCCGCCGCGCGCCCCGCGCGAGGAACGGGAGGGTCACGTGGTCGAGCGCCGTGCGGGCGGCGACGCCGTGCGGGTTCTGCGGCACCCATGACACCCGCAGCCCGGCGGGCGCGGTGACGGTGCCCTCGGTGGGCGAGATCCAGCCCGCGAGGATGCCGAGCAGCGTGCTCTTGCCCGAGCCCGACGGCCCCGTGACCGCGTACACCCGGCCGGCGTGCAGGGTCGCGGAGAGGCCGCCGAACACCCGGTCGCCCGAGAGGAAGGCGTGCCCGACGCCGTTGAGCCGGATCATGGGCAGACCGTGCCCGGATCGGGGTGCAGGCGGATGTCGCCGAGCGGGGCATCGGGCGCGACGAGCGTGCGGCCGAGCTGCGAGGCGACGATGCGCACCGGCACGGCGCCGCGTGCCCCGACGACGCACGCGCGGTCGCCGTCCACGTCGACGAGGGCGCTCGGCGCCACGACCGTCACACGCACGGGAGTGACGAGCACCCACGACGCCGTGAGCGTGAGCGGCTGCTGGGCGGGGTCGGCTGACGCGAACTCGGTCGAGCCGGCGAGCGCCGTGGGATCGGCCACCGAGCCGTCCGCCGCGACGGGGATATCCCCCGAGCTCACCCGCAGCACCCGGTCGCCGGGCACCGCGCCCACAGCCGTCGCGGCCTTCGCGACCGTCGGCCGGGCGACGAGACCTACGAGCATCGCGCCCGCGGCCACGGTCTCGCCGAGCGCGGTGGGACACTCCGCGGCGGTGACGGTGGCGGCGGGCAGCCACGCGATCGACCCCAGCTGCACGGTGCCGCTCTCGTCTGTCGTGACGACGAGGGCCGCGTCGAACGCGAGAGCGTCGGACCAGCTCCAGCGGCCGTCGGCCTCGACGCCCGCGCCCAGTCGCGCGAGTTCGGCCTCGAGCGAGGCCACATCGTCGCCCTCGTCGCCCACCGCGATGTCGCGCCACGGCGGGATGGCGGTCGCGAGCGCCACCACCGCCCGCCCGTCGATCGACGCTGGGCTGCCTCCCGACGCGAGCACCCCGCCCGGTGCGCACGCGAGGGTGGTGACGACTCCCCCTCTCGGCGCCCGGACCCCCTCCTCGCCCCCGAGCGTGACGGTCACGCGCACGTCGTGCGGGTCGTCGAACTCGGCGACCGTGGGCACCATCGTGCCGAGGTCGTGGCCTGCAGCGAGCGCCGCGGGCACGGGAGCCGGGATGACCACGGCAGCCACACTCGAGCCCGCGGCCGCACCCAGGGCGAGCGCCGCCCCCGCGACGAACACCGATGTGCGCAGCCGCCCCATCTCAGCCCGCCCGGTAGTTCAGGGGATCGGCGGCGCATCCCCCGAAGTCCGGGGAGTCGCCGAGGGTGTCCAGGTCGACGCCGTTCTCGAGGTCGGCCGCCGTGTAGGCCTCCCCCACCAGGCCCGTGCGGCGCAGGCACTCGAGCATGATGGTCGTCTCGTCGAGGTGGGCGGGGTTGCGCTCGATCGCGTCGTGCAGGGCGAGGATGCGGATTCCGTTGTCGACGTTGCAGCGGCGGATGTCGTCGTCTGAGACATCCTTCGGCTTCGCGTAGTCGAGGGCCCCGTCGGAGCTGAAGGAGGCCGAGACGCCGAGGCCGTCGAGGCACGCGAGGATCGCGTCTTGGAAGAAGGCGTACTCCTCGGCACTCACCGTCTCGTCGTCGAGCGCCGCCCGCTCGTCGTCGGACGTGGACTGAGCGTAGGTGAGGTCGAAGAGGTCGGCCCACGGCCCCGTGAACCTGCCCGACGGGGTCACCGCCGGCTGCGGCCCCTCGGGAGCGGATGGGGCGGCGCCGCACCCCGCGAGCACGAGGACGAGCATCCCCACGACCGCCGTTTGCACCACCGCCCGCACCGCCGGCCGCCTAGTAGGTGTTCCAGTAGGCGCGGTTGCCGCCGAGCCACGACAGGGCGTTGGACGCCCGGGCCCACGCGCCCGGCTCCGCCGCAACCTGGTGGCACTTGTCGTACACGCCCGCGTTGCAGGCCGTGGCCGTGTGGTACAGGCTCGGGTGGTGGTAGTTGGAGTAGACCTCGGTGCTGTTGGTGCCGTAGGTCCAGAACCCACCGCCCACGGACTCTGACGTCGCCTGCGCCGCCGCCACCGGCAGCAGCACCAGCGCCGCGACCGCTGCGGCCGCACAGACCAGCTTTCGTGCGTTCACTCGATTCCTCCTTGAGATAGGGATGTTGCCATCCATTGCCATACTTGTATGGCCATACTCGCGGAGGCTGTGGAGCCGGTGTCAGTCGTCGCGGGATCTGTGGAGAAGTGCTGCACGCACCACCTGGCGCAACCACAGCACACCGAACCACGCGGCGAGCGCGACGGGGATGCCGATGAGCAGGATGAGCGCGGCGCCGACAAGGTCCATACCTGTATGGTATCGGGCGCCGTCCGCCGGCGCGGTCGGGTACCCGGAGCTGTGAGCGGCCGTCAGAACACCACGACGGGCTTGATCGTCACCCCCGCCTCGGAGTCAGGACCCGCGCACGCCGACGAGACGACGCGAGCTTGGCGCTGCAGTCCGGGTAGACCAGGAGGAACTTTCGTGCAGTGCTAGCTGCAACAGCCCGCGATAGGACCTCAACCCGCTCGCTAGTAGACGAGAGACTCCCGCTGCAGCCGAGTGAACTTGCTGAAGTCCGCTTCCCAAACGCCATTTTCGTCGGCCGAGTAGGCGCCAGACGCCATCCCTTGTATCTGCCACGCGATGAGCGTGCAGAGAGAACGGACTTGGTGAGCGCTTGCGTCCGCCGATGTGCTCTTGACGAGAGGTGCCCCTTGATCGTTCGCGCACCTCACGGCGATTGTTGCGAAGCCTCCCGCCAACGGGAGCCAGTCCGGGCCGGCGCCACCTGAAAAGCCAGCTTCCAGACTCTCAGCGTCATTCTCCCGCCACCCCTGATAGGCCGTGATGCATTCTTGCAGGGAGGTGTACCGCAGCGGAACGGGCGGGATTCTGTCAAATGGAGACGGCCGACTCGAGTTCGGAGCGGATCCGTTGTGCCAACCGAAAAGCACCACGAGCTCGTCCGGACAGGCCAGTCCGACATACTGGAGGGCACCTCGAACATCGGATTCAGCCAGACCGGCTGGCATCTCGAAGAGACCCACATGGCGCTCGGCCTCGCGCTGATACTCACCAAGAAGCTCGCTCAGTAGTTCCGCGCTGGCGCCCTCGACTGTGGGTCCGTCGGGCGTCATGGCTATTTCAGGAATCCGAGTCATGGGGGCAATTCTCGCTCCACACATGCCGAGTGGTTTGATCAGGCGAGCCTCCACCACGATGAGTTGCCTCTAGTCGCGCTCGGCGTTCAAGGACATTCAGGACGCTGCCAGGGCCTTCCGCGTTGGCGAGGCAGCACATGCAGAGCAGAAAAGCGAAAGCCCCCACCAGGCGGTGAGGGCTAACACTCTTCGTTCTTTGGTTGCGGGGACAGGATTTGAACCTGCGACCTCTGGGTTATGAGCCCAGCGAGCTACCGAACTGCTCCACCCCGCGGCGTGTGATCTAGCCTAACACAGCGCCGCGGGGCGGGTGGTCCGAGGGGGCTACTGCGACGCCGCGATGGCGGCGGCCACGGCATCCTGCATGCGCTGGTCTGCCTCTGCCGCCTTCACGAGGTCGTTCGCGGCGTAGGCGGCCTGCCGGTCGGCGAGGGCCGTCTGGTAGTCCTGGAGCGCCTGCGCGAGCGCCGAGTTGTCGGTCGGCGTGGTGGGCGTCGACGGGTCGGTCGGGGTCGACGGGTCCGTCGTGTCCGTGGGCGTGTTGGGCACGTCGCCGTCACCGGCGACGGCTCCCGAGTCGCCGCCGAACAGCTTGTCGAGGGCGGCGTCGAGGGTGTCCTCGAACGCGATCTTGTCACCGAACGACACGAGCACCTTGCGCAGCAGCGGGTAGATCGTGCCGCTCGTCGACTGCACGTAGACGGGCTGCACGTAGAGCAGGCCGCCGCCCACGGGCAGCGTGAGGAGGTTGCCGAGCTTGACCTCGGTCTTGCCCTCCTGCAGGAGCGCGAGCTGGTTCGCCACCACGGGGTCGGTGCTGAAGTTGTTCTGCACCTGGCCGGGGCCGGGGATCGTCGTCTGCTTGGGCAGGGTGAGGAGGGTGAGCTTGCCGTAGTCCGGCCCCGCGTCGGAGTTCACCGCGAGGTAGCCGGTGAGCACGTTGCGCGTGGACTCCGAGTTGCCCTTGGGGATGTACGTCGAGTAGAGCGTGAACGCCGGGGCGTCGGTTCCGGGCACCTGCATCGTGAGGTAGTACGGCGCCTGCGGCGTCTCCGTCGAGAGCACGGGGTCGTTCGGGGTGACCCACTGGTCGTCGCTCGAGTAGAACGATCCCGCGTCGGTCACGTGGTACGAGCCGAGGATCGCGCGCTGCACCTTGAACAGGTCGGACGGGTAGCGCACGTGGTCCTGCAGCGCCGAGCTCATGTCGCTCATCGGCAGCACCGTGCCCGGGTAGATCTTCTCCCAGGTCTGGAGCACCGGGTCTTTGTCGTCCCACGCGTAGAGCTTCACGCTGCCGTCGTAGGCGTCGACGGTGGCCTTGACCGAGTTGCGGATGTAGTTGATGTCGTCGATCGCGAACGCCGGGGTGGGCGTGTACGTGTCGGCTATCGACTTCGAGAGCTGCTGGGTCTGCGAGTAGGGGTAGTTGGTGCCCGTCGTGTACGCGTCGATGATCCAGACGATCTTGCCGTCGACGATCGCCGGGTAGGCGTCGCTGTCGAGCGTGAGGTAGGGCGCGACCTGCTGGACGCGGTCCTTCGGGTTGCGCTCGTAGAGGATCTGCGACTTGTCGGTCACGGCCTCGGACAGGAAGATCTGCTCGCTCTGGAACTTGATCGCGTAGATGAGCTTCTTGAAGATGTTGTCGAGCTGCGGCCCGCCGTTGCCCGTGAACGTCGTCGTGGCGTTGGCGTCGCTGTCCGCGCCGCCCGACGGGTAGTCGAGCTCGATGGGCTTGCTGCCCTCGGGCGCTCCGACTATCGAGTACTCCGGGGAGTCCTCCCCGAAGTAGACGCGGGGCTCGAAGTCGCCCAGCGAGCCGACCGAGGGGATGCCCGACTCGAGGAACTCCGGGTTGCCGTCGTTGGCGCGCTGGTTGCCGTAGGCCGCGACCACGCCGTAGCCGTGGGTGTAGACGAACGTGTTGTTGTACGGCGTCTGGGACTCGCCGAGGCCGCTCTGGTTGAGCTCGCGCACGGCGATGACCGTGTCCTGGCTCTTGCCGTCGATCTCGTAGCGGTCGACGTCGAGGTGCGGCGCGAAGCTGTAGTACTGCTTGAACTGCTGCAGCTGCGCGAACGCCTTGGGCACGATCGAGGGGTCGAGGATGCGGATGTTGGCCGTCGTCTCCGCGTCGGCGCGGAGGGCGCCCGCCTCGGCGTCGGTCACCGCGGTGTACGGCACCTCCTGCACGCCCGCGACGCCGTACGCCTCGCGCGTGGCGTCGATGCTGCGCTGGATGTACTCAGCCTCGAGCACCTTGGCGTTGGGCTCGACCTGGAAGCGCTGCACGATCCACGGGTAGACGCTGCCCACGAGCAGGCCGCTCACGAGCAGCAGCGCCGTGCCGATGACGGGCAGGCGCCAGCGGCCGATGATGGCCGTGAGGATGAAGAGCAGCGCGACGAGGCCCGCGATGCCCGCGAGGATGGCACGGCCCGGGATCGTGGCGTTCGCCTCGGTGTACCCGGCGCCCGTGGCGAGGAACCCGCCGCTCGCCGAGTAGAGGGTCGTGTACTGGTCGAACCACAGGCTCACGCCCTGCAGGAGCAGGTAGACGCCCGCGGTGATCGCGAGCTGGATGCGCGCCGAGCGCTGGATGCGCACCTCGCGGCCGATGAAGCGGATCGAGCCGTACAGGTAGCTCGTGGCGAGCGCGGCGATGCCCGCGATGAGCACGACGGCCGAGGCGAACCCGAGGGCGCCGTGGTACAGCGGAAGGTCGTAGAAGTAGAAGGAGATGTCGAGCCCGAACTGCGGGTCGGTCTGCCCGAACGGCGTCTTGTTGAGCCACTGCAGCACGACCTGCCAGTGGGTGGCGGTCGAGACGCCGCCGAAGAGGCCGAGCACGATCGGGATGCCGAACATCGCGATGCGGCGCAGCGGCTCGATGACCTGCTGGTAGCGGTCGAGCTGCGAGTTGAGCTTCGCGTACACGGGCCGCGAGCGGAACGCGATCTCGATGCTGAGGAACACGGGCAGCGCCATGCCGAGGAACCCGATGACGAACATGACCGCTCCGGCGAACCACTGCGTCGTGAGCACGTTGAGGTAGCCCAGCTGGTCGAACCAGAGGATGTCCGTGTAGAGGTTCGAGAGCACGAAGAACGCGATCACGATCACGGCGATGATGACCGCCGTGACAGTGAGCGTCACCCTCGTTCGGTTCGCGGCGGACGGGGCTGAGGTATTCGACACGGAATTCGCTCCTGCTGTTGGGGGCCTTCCCCCATCTTAAATGCAGGAACCTGCTAGAAAGCCCTGCGAGTCATTCGACGGGGCACGTGGGCAGGGCGCTCGTGTCATCCTTGTCGGCTATCGCCTTGAGGGCGGCGAGCGAGTCGTCGAGCGTCGACACGGCGAACACCGTGAGCCCCGCGGGGATGTGGCCGGTCACCTCGTCGCAGTTCGACTGCGGTGCGAGGAAGTACTTCGCGCCCGCGTTGAGCGCGCCGTAGAGCTTCTGGCGGATGCCTCCGATGGGTCCCACGGCGCCCGTCGCGTCGATGGTGCCGGTGCCGGCGACGTTCTCGCCGCCGTTGAGCTCGCCCGGCGTGAGCTTGTCGATGATGCCGAGCGCGAACATCATCCCCGCGCTCGGTCCGCCGACGTTCTCGAGCTGGATCTTCACGTCGAACGGGAAGTCGAACTCGCTGCCCACGATGATGCCGAGGATGGGGGCGGGCGCGTCCCCGTCGCTCACGACGGGCGTGATCTCGAACTCCAGGGGCTTGCCGTCGCGCAGGATGTCGACGGTCGCGGGTGTGTCGGTGCCGTTGTCGGCGATCGCCGCGCGCAGCTCGGTGACGTCGGCGAAGGTCTTGCCGTTCACCGAGACGATGACGTCGTCGGCCTTGAGCACGTCGGCCGCGGGGTAGCCCTTCGACGCCTCGACGACCGTGAGCGTCGTGGGCAGGTCGTAGCCGAGCTCGGTGAGGGCTGCCGCGATTGCGGCCTTCTGCGAGTTCTCCATGTCGACGGCGCCCTGCTGGTTCGACTGCTCGACGGTCTCGCCGGGCGGGTAGATGAGGTCGACCGGCACGACGGCGCGGCTCGCGTCGAAGTAGGCGGAGGCGACCTCGAGCCAGTTGGGCAGGTTCTCGCGATTGCCGCGGATGCTCACGGTGAGCATGTCGAGCGTTCCGTCGGTGGGGTAGGTCGTCTCGTCGGGGATGTCGATGAGCGAGACATCCTTGCCGCCCACGGAGACCTGGCCGAGGGTGTCGTAGACGGGGCCGGGCTGCTCGATGACGTAGGGCGCGGGCAGCAGCGCGACGACGACGATGCCGACGAGGCCGAGGCCCAGGAACGTCCAGCCGAGCCGCATCCGGCGGCGGCGAGGCGCGGCCTCGGGTTCGATATCGGTGAAGAGCGGCACCGGTTCCCTCACTGTCTGTTCGCCACGGGCGCACGGCGAGAGCTTCCAGCGTAGGTCAAATCCCGCTGCCTCCGACGATGCAGCGGCTAGCGTAGTTCGTATGGCTGAGGATTCACGAGAGCCCGCTGGGAACGACCCGGCGGACGAGTTCCGGGAGATGCTGCGCGCCTTCCTCGAGGGCGGCACGGACTTCGACCCGGCGAAGCTCGCGGGCGCCGCCGGGCTCCCCGACGACCCGGCCATGGTCGCCCAGCTCATGGCGCAGCTGCAGAGCGCGCTGCAGTCGAGCGGCGACGGCATCAACTGGGGCCTCGCGCTCGAGCAGGCCAAGGGCCTCGCCGCACGCGGCACGGTCGTGTCGCTGCCCGCCGAGCGCTCGCAGCTCGAGCAGGCTCTGCACGTCGCATCCCTGTGGCTCGACGAGGTCACCTCGATCTCGGAGCTCGGCGCCGAGCCGCGGCTCATGAGCCGCCAGGAGTGGGTCGCGGCCACGATGCCCGTGTGGACGCAGCTCGCCGAGCCCGTCGCCACGTCGATAGCGCGCTCGCTCACCGACGTGCTCACGCAGAGCGCTGATTCTCTGGACGGCGCCGGGGAGCTCGACGACATGATCGCCGGTGCCAGCCAGGTCATGCGCAACGTGGGCGGCACGCTCTTCGCCATGCAGCTCGGGCAGGTCGTCGGCCAGCTCTCGAGCGAGGTCGTCTCGGGCGGCGACATCGGCATCCCGCTGCTCGACTCCGCGGAGGGCGGCGCCGCGATCCTGCCCCAGAACGTGCTCGGCTTCGGTTCGGGGCTCGACATCCCCGTCGACCAGGTGCAGCTCTACCTCGCGGTGCGCGAGCTGGCCCATGCGCGCCTCTTCAAGCACGCCAAGTGGCTGCGCCTGCAGCTGCTCACCTCGATCACCGAGTACGCGCGCGACATCCACATCGACACCGAGCGCCTCGAGTCGCTCGCCGCCGACTTCGACCCGAACAACCCCGAGGAGCTGCAGGCCGCGATGAAGTCGGGCGCGCTCATCGCGCAGCGCACGCCCGAGCAGGTCGCCGCCCTCGGCAGGCTCGAGACCATGCTCGCCCTCGTCGAGGGCTGGGTCGACGTCGTCACCGCGCAGGCGGCCAAGCGACTGCCGTCGGCCGCGGCGATCGCCGAGACCGTGCGCCGCCGCCGCGCGTCCGGCGGCCCCGCCGAGTCGGCGTTCGCGACGCTCGTGGGCCTCGAGCTGCGCCCGCGCCGCCTGCGCGAGGCCGCGGCGATGTGGCAGCGCCTCACCGACGAGGTGGGCGACGAGAAGCGCGACGAGCTGTGGTCGCATCCCGACCTCGTGCCCACGAGCGAGGACATCGACGACCCTTCGGCGCTCATCGCGCGCATCCGCGCCGGCGCCCCCGAGCCCGACGACATCGATCAGGCCATCGAGGACCTGCTCAACGACGACTCGACGGACAGGCCGCACGAGGAGTAGGTGTGGACCGTCCGCGCGGGGCTCCCCCGAGCGGGTGCACCCTGTCGGGATGATCCTGCGCCTCGACCCCCGTCTGCCCCTCGTGTGGCGCTCGCCCACGAGCATCCAGCTCGGCATCGACCCGCCCGTCGTGGTGCTCGACGACGTCACGGAGCTCGACGAGAGGATGCTCTCCGCACTCGCCGTGGGCGTGAGCGACTCGGGCCTCGCCATGATCGCCGGCAAGCGCGACGACGACCGCGAGGCCCTGCTCGCCGCCCTCGGCCCCGCGCTCTCCACGGCCCCCGCCGCGCCCCTCGCCGCCACCGTCGCAGTGCACGGCACGGAGTCGCTCGTGACGGCCATCGCGTCGATGCTCTCGCACTCGGGAGTCGACGTCGTGCTCGGTCCCGACGCCGCGGCCCTCGCCGAGACCTCCCCCGACCTCGCGATAGTCGCGGGCACGTTCGTGCTCCCTCCCGACCTGCACGCGCTGTGGCTGCGCCGCGACGTGCCGCACGTGCCCGTCGTGCTCGGCGACGCGGGAGCGGTCGTGGGCCCCGTCGTCGAGCCGGGCTCCGGCCCGTGCCTGCTGTGCCTCGAGCTGCACCGGCGCGATCGGGACCCAGCGTGGCCCGCCATCGCGACGCAGCTGCTCGGGCGGCGCAGCCGCGCCGAGTCGTCGGTGCTCGTGGCCGAGGCGGCGGCCGCGGCGTGCCGCCTCGCGCTCGACCGCATCCGCGCGGGGGCCGCCGCCGCGGCATCCCTGCGCATCGACGCCGCGACCGGCAGGCGCGAGACGCGCGCGTGGGAGCGCCACCCGGAGTGCGGCTGCCGCGGCATCGCGCACCTGCTCGGGCGGGAGGCCGGGGCCCCGGCCCCGGATGAGGTCAGCCCAGCTCGGCCAGGAACCGGCTGGGCGAGCGCTGCCCGGAGCGCCCCTGCTGCGGGGCGGATGACCAGCTGAGCGACAGCGCCCGGCGCGCGCGCGTGATGCCCACGTACAGCAGGCGGCGCTCCTCCTCGACCGCGGTCGCATCCTTCGCGTAGCTGATGGGCATGAGGCCCTCGGCGAGGCCCACGAGGTGCACCGACTCCCACTCGAGGCCCTTCGCGGAGTGGAGCGTCGCGAGGGTCACCGCCGAGAGCGTGGGCTCGTGCTGGGCCGCCTGCCGCTCGAACAGGTCGTCGACGAACTGCTTGAGCGTCGTGCCCGCTGCCGCCTCCTCGGCGAGGTGCATGAGGGCGTTGAGCGCCTCCCACCGGTCGCGCACGGCCCCGCGGGTCTCGGGCGGGTCCTGCGACCAGCCGATCGAGCGCAGCACGTCGCTCACGGTCTTGAAGAGCGGTTCGACAGCTGTCGTGATCGTGGCGCCGCGCAGGAGCATGAGCGCCTCCTTGATCTCGCGCTGCTCGAAGAAGCGCGTCGCGCCCCGCACGACGTAGGGCACGCCCGCGTCGGAGAGCGCGGTCTCGAGCGCCTGCGACTGAACGTTGATGCGGAACAGCACGGCGATGTCCTCCGGGCGCGTGCCCGCGGCGATGTCGGCGGCGATCGCGTTCGCGACGCCGCGCGCCTCCGCGCTGTCGGTGTCGTAGCGCATCGTCGTCGGCGCTGCGCCCGCGACCCCGCTCGCGGCGTGGAGCGTGAGGGCGCCCGGTCGGTCGCGCATGAGGCGGTTGGCCGCGGTCACGATCTGCGGCGTCGAGCGGTAGTTCTGCTCGAGCCTGAGCACGACCGCGTCCTCGTACTCGTGTCCGAAGCCCAGGAGGTAGTCGGGGCTCGCTCCCGCGAACGTGTAGATGGTCTGGCTCACGTCGCCGACGACGCACACGTCGTTGCGGTCGCCGAGCCACAGCTGCAGGAGGTCGTGCTGGAGGGGCGAGACGTCCTGGTACTCGTCGACGACGAAGAAGCGGTACTGCTCGCGCACCTGCTGGGCGACGCGCGGCTCGGTCTCGACCATGCCCGCGGCGGCGAGCAGCACGTCCTCGAAGTCGATCTGGCGGCGCTCGTCCTTCAGCGTCTCGTAGGCGCGCTGCAGGTCGACCATCTTCTCGACCGTGAGGGCGGGCGGCAGGGTGCGCCCCCGGCGCGCGTACTCGTCGACCGAGAGCCGGGAGGTCTTGCGCCACTCGATCTCGGCGGCCACGTCGCGCAGCGTCGCGGTGTCGAGCTTGAGGCGCAGGGTGTCGGCGGCGTGCGCGATGAGCTTGGCCTTGCCCTCGAGGATGCGCGGCATCGTGCCCCCGATGACCTGGGGCCAGAAGAAGTTGAGCTGCGAGAGCGCGGAGGCGTGGAACGTGCGCGCCGACACCCCCGCGGCGCCGAGCGCCCGGAGCCGGCCGCGCAGCTCCCCCGCGGCCCGCGCCGTGAAGGTGAGCGCCATGACGCGCCCGGGCGGGTACACGCCCGTCGCGACGCCGTACGCGATGCGGTGCGTGATGGCGCGCGTCTTGCCCGTGCCCGCGCCCGCGAGCAGGCACACGGGGCCGAGGAGCGCCTCGGCGGCGACGCGCTGCTGGTCGTCGAGGCCCGCGAGCAGGTCTTCGGCGGTCACCGCTGCCCGTCGAGGATGGGTCCGCCGTACCACTCCTCGAGGATGGCGCGCGCGATCGAGGTCGCGCCCGGGAGCCTGATCTCGCCGAGCGCGGCGGTGAGCTCGTCGCGGCTGAACCAGCGCAGGTCGAGGATCTCGGCGCCGTCGGGCGTCGTCTCCGTGCCGTGCTCGGGGTCGACCGTCGCCGTGAAGCCGAGCATGAGCGAGGCGGGGAACGGCCACGGCTGGCTGCCGAGGTAGACGGGGTCGACGACGTGGATGCCCGACTCCTCGAACACCTCGCGCACGACCGCCGACTCGAGCGACTCCCCCGGCTCCACGAAGCCCGCGAGCAGGGAGTAGCGGTTGCTCTCCCACAGCGCGTTGGATCCGAGCAGGATGCGGCCGTCGGCATCCGTGATCCCGACGATGATCGCCGCGTCCGTGCGCGGGAACACCTCGGTGTCCGACACGGGGTCGCGACGCACCCAGCCGCCCTTCTCCGGGACCGTGGGCGCGCCCGTGCGCGGCGAGAACAGGTGCGAGGTGTGCCAGTTGAGGATGCCGAGGGCCTCCGTGAAGATGCCCGCATCGCGGTCGCTCAGGCCGCTGCCGACGGAGCGCAGGTTTCCCCACTCCGCCTCGGCGAGGTGCCCGGCGTCCTGCAGGAGCACCGCCACGATGGGCGTGCCCGCGGGCTCGGGGCTCGTGGTCGAGGTCGAGCGGCCGAGGTAGACGCGCAGGTCGTAGTCGGGCACGGCGTCGACGGGCAGCAGCGCGAGCGACGTCGGCGACGACAGCAGGGCGCTGCCCTGGAAGATCGGCAGGACGCGCGTGGCCGGGTCGGCCCACAGCTCGTCGAAGAGCTCCGGGCGCTCGCGCGCCAGGTTGTCCCTGTCGACCTCGAAACGGGAGAGCGGGAGCCGGGCGAGGAAGGAATTGGGCATTTCTGGGACCCCGTCGGAAGTGCGTGGCGTGAAGCGGATGCGTGGGGTGGGCGACCTACCCTGTGGGTATGGCCAGATCCCATCTCACTCTAGCCGCGCTCGCCACCTCGGCAGTCCCCGGCCTCGACGTCGCCGCAGCGTCGCCCTTCGGAGCTGGTGCTGGCAGCGACTTCGACGCCGCCCTCCTCACGGGCCGCGACGGCCGCCACTGGATAGTCCGCGCCCCCCGCAACGCGCGCGCCGAGGCCGAGCAGTCCGCCGACCTCGTCGCCCTCCGCTCGCTCAGCGCGGGCGTGCGCACGCGCCTGCCCTTCGCCGTCTCCACGTTCGCGGGCCAGGCGCCGCTCGGCAGCACGCGCGCGATCGTCTACGAGTTCGTCTACGGCAACAAGGTGCCGCTGCACTCGATCACGTCCGGCCAGGACTCCCTCGCGGCGTCGGTCGGCACGGCCATCGCCGCCATCCACTCGCTCCCCACGAGCTTCGTCGCGGATGCGGGCCTGCCGGTGCTCACGGCGGGCGAGTGCCTGCGCGCGAGCGTGACCGTGCTCGACCGTGCGGCGGCCACGGGCCTCGTCCCCGCGGTGCTCACGGGCCGCTGGGAGCGCGCCGCCGAGGACGCGAAGCTCTGGCAGTTCCAGCCGACGGTCACCAACGGATCGCTCTCGGCCGACTCGTTCCTGAGCGCCGACGGCGTGGTCACGGGCGTGCTCGGCTGGCAGGATCTGCGCGTCTCCGACCCCGCGCGCGACCTGCAGTGGCTGCTCGCGAACACCCCCGTCGCCGAGACGGCGCTCGACGCCTACGCGCGCGTGCGCGGAGCCGGCGACCGCCACGTCAAGCAGCGCGCGACGTTCTACGCCGAGCTCGAGGTGGCCAAGTGGCTTCTGCACGGCACCGAGCAGCGCAGCACCGAGATCGTCGACGACGCCGTGGGCATGCTCACCGCCCTCGCCGACAGCGTGCGCAGCGACGTCATGAACCCCATCGGCGCGCAGACCATGCCCACCATGGCGGTCGACGAGGTCGAGGCGTTCCTGAGCCGCGCCGAGAAGGCCGTCTAGCTACACCTTCGGCACTATCGCGATCCAGCGCCCGCGGCGCGGGGTGATCGCCACGCGCAGCCGTCCGCTGCGCGCGAGGGCGAGCGCGATGACGACCGCCGCGACCGCGGGCACCGCGCCCGAGATGACCATGGCCGTCTTCGCGCCGAGCTCCTCGGCGAACCATCCCATGACGGGGCCGCCGATCGCCTGGCCGCCCACGACGACCATGACCCAGAACGCCATGATGCGCCCGCGGATCGCGAGGTTCGACGACAGCTGCACCATCGTCTCGCTCGCCGTCATGTAGAGCAGCCTCGAGAGCCCGATGGTCGGCAGCACCCCGAGGAACACGGCGTAGAACGGGGCGAGCCCCGCCGTGATGAGCAGCAGCCCGTAGACGAGAGCGCCCACCATGATGGTGCGCAGGCGCAGGCTGCCGCGGCGGGTGGAGAGCAGCGCTCCCACGAGCGCGCCGATCGCCGCGAGCGAGTTGTAGAGCCCGTACCCCTGGGCCCCCGTGCCGTAGACCGTGTCGGCCATGCCCGCGAGCAGGGCGGGCATGGGCATGCCGAACATCGCGACGAAGCCCACCATGACCAGGGTCCAGAACAGCGTGGGCTTGGCGAGGATGTACCGCGCCGCTTCGCGGATCTGCCCCTTCGAGCGGGCCGCGCGGGGCGCGACGGCCATCTCGCGCCCGCGCATCGCGAGGATGAGCAGGATGCCGACGGCCATGGCCACGACGTTGCCCGCGATCGCCCACCCCGAGCCCACGGCGACGATGAGCACACCGCTGATGGCGGGGCCGATGAGCGCGCCGAGGTGGAAGATCGAGGCGTTGACGCTGATCGCGTTGCGCAGGTGGCGCGGGCCGACGAGCTCGCTCACGAACACCGAGCGCGCGGGCCCGTCGAACACCTGGAGCGTGCCGATCGCGAGCACGAGCGCATAGACGAGGAGCAGGTTCGCGTGGCCCGTGATGGCGACGAGCGCGAGCGCGAGGCTGAAGAGCCCGACCGCCGCCTGGCAGACGACGAGCACCCTGCGCTTGGGGAAGCGGTCGGCGACGACCCCCGCCCACGCCCCGAGCAGCAGGGTGGGCAGGAACTGCAGGGCGATCGTGAGCCCCACGAGCGTGACACTGCCCGTGATCTCGAGCACGAGCCAGTCGACGGCGATGCGCTGCGACCACCCGGCCGTGTTGGAGATGAACTGCGCGAGCACGTAGAGCCGGTAGTTGTGCATGCGGAGTGCGCCGAAGGTGTCGCGCCAGGCCGGCCGCTGCATCGCTATGGCGATGGGGACCGTCGCGGGCGCCTGCTCCGGTAGTACTGCCACCCTCCTACACTGACTTATGTGCTGTGCGAATCACAGCTATAAGACTCATCACGAAACGCAATGAGGTGCGCCCGTGTTCGACCCTGCGCTGCTGAGGACCTTCGTCGCCGTCGCCGAGACGCGCAGCTTCACGCAGTCCGCGGCACGCCTCGGGCTGAGCCAGCCGACCGTGAGCCAGCACATCCGCAAGCTCGAGTCGGCGGCGGGCCGCGTGCTCGTGCTGCGCGACACTCGCGCCGTCGCGCTCAGCGACAACGGCGAGGCCATGCTCGGGTTCGCGCGCACCATCCTCGCGGCGCAGGACCAGGCGGCGAGCTACTTCACCGGCACGGCCATGCGCGGCCGGCTGCGGTTCGGCTCGGCGGACGACCTCTCGCTCACGCAGCTGCCGGGCATCCTGCGGGAGTTCCGCCAGCTGTACCCGCAGATCAACCTCGAGCTCACGGTGAGCCAGAGCGGCACGCTGCTCCGGCGCCTGCACTCGGGCCACCTCGACCTCGTCTTCATCAAGCAGGACCCGGGATGGGACGAGGGCAGGCTCGTGCGCCGCGACCGCATGGTGTGGGTCGGGCACCGCGGGCTCGAGCTCGCCCCGGGCCAGCCCGTGCCGCTCATCGCCTACCCCGCGCCCGCGCTCAGCCGCACCTACGCGATCCGCTCCCTCGAGGCCGCGGGCCGCACGTGGCGCGTGACGTGCAACGTGCGCGACGTGAACGGAGTCGTCGCCGCGGCGCGCGCGGGCATCGGGGTGGCCGTGCTCGCGCAGTCGCTCATCCCCGGCGACCTCGTGCAGGTCTCGCCCGCGTTCGGCCTGCCCGACCTCGGCGACGTCGACTTCACGCTCGTGAGCAACCCCGGCAGCGCGACCGAGCCCGTCGAGGCGCTCACGGCGGCGATCCTCAGCCGCCCGAGCTGAACGCCCTCTCCCAGCGCTCGAGCAGCTCGGCCTCGTCGAAGATGCGCTGGGGGCGGATCACCCTGTCGTCGGAGACGTAGTAGAAGACGGCGTCGACGCGGTCGGGGTCGATGCCCCGCCAGCGCGCGTAGGCGAGGCGGTAGAGGGCGAGCTGCAGCTGCTTGTCCTCGAGGTCCTGCGCGTCCCTGGGGGCCTTGCCGGTCTTCCAGTCGACGATCTCGAAGCGGCCGTCCGCCTCGCCGTCTGAATCGGCATACACCGCGTCGATCTTGCAGATGACGATGCGGTCGCCGAACGGCAGGTGGATCTCGCGCTCCACGTCGACGGGCCGGCGCGATGCCCACGGGCTCGCCTCGAACGTCGCGCGCAGGGCCGCGAGCTGCTCGTCGCCCACCCCGTCTTCGAGGTCGAGCTCGGTGTCGAGCGCGTCGAGCTCCTCGGCGTCGCCGCCCGCCGCATAGCGGTTCTCCACCCAGGCGTGGAAGAGCGTGCCGAGCTGGGTGGCACGGTACGGCCGCTCGGGCATGGGCCTGCGCAGGGCGGCGGCGACGGATGCCGGGTCGCTCACGTAGTCCTTGAACCGCGAGGCCGGCACGCGCACGGGCATGCTCACGAGACCGTCCGCGCCCAGGCGGCGCCGCCGCTCCTCGAGCAGGAGCTCGAGATCGCGGCGCCAGGGCCCGTCGAGCGAGGGCGGCGAGGCGCGCACGGCCTCCGCCGCGGCCTCGACCGCGGGCCTGCGGTGCCCGAGCGGGTCGAACGGCCACGTGATCGTCTCATAGCTGTCGCCGTAGGGGTTCTCCTCCCCCGCGGGCGCCGCGGGCAGCGCGCCGACGATGCCCGCCGCCTCGAGCTCGGTGAGGAACGGGCTCGGCACGCGCGACTTCGTCTGCGTCGCCCAGAACGACCCCGTGAGCAGGAGCGCGTGCCGGGCGCGCGTGACGGCGACGTAGGCGAGCCGGCGCTCCTCCCGGTCGAGGTGGGCGCGCACGCGGCCCTTGAAGGCGTCGAACTCGTCGGACACGTCCTTGCGGGTCGTGCACTGCTGCCAGCCGAAGACGGGGAGCTCGGCCGCATCCCCGCGGAAGGGCCACGGCAGCTGCCCGAAGCTCAGCCAGCCCTGATAGCCGCCCTCGACGGGCCGGCCGGGAAGCTCCTCGTCGACCATGCGCGGCACGACGACGAGATCCCACTCGAGGCCCTTGGCGCCGTGGATCGTGAGCACCTGCACCGTGCCGGGCTCCGGGTCTTCCGGGCGCGGGGACAGGTCCTCCCGCAGCTCGGCCTCGCGCAGCCACGACAGGAAGCCGCCGAGCGTAGCCACCTCCGCGAGGGCGAGGTAGCCGTCGAGCGCGTCGTAGAACGCCTCGACGGTCGCGGTGCCGAGCGCGCGGTAGTCGTTGGCGGCGACCTCGATGTCGAGCTGCAGCTCCTGGATGACGAACGCGACGAAGTCGGGCAGCTCGAGGCCCGTGCGCGACCGCAGCCGCGCGAACAGGCGCGCCGCCTCCCGCAGCCGCGCGAGGCCCGTCTCGCTGAAGGCGTCGAGGAGGGTGTGGCCCTCCTTCGCCGTGCCGATGAAGTCGAGGGCGTCGACTATCGAGCCGCCCTCCCCCTCGGCCACCGTCGAGCGCAGCTTCTCGGCGAGCTCGTCGTCGTAGCGGCGCTGCGCGTAGTCGCGGCGCCGCAGCTCGGAGGCGAGCCGGTTGAGCGCGTGGATGTCCTGCACCCCGAGGCGCCAGCGCGAGCCCGCGAGCAGGCGGATGAGCTCGAGCCCAGCCGTCGGGTCGTGCACGACCGTGAGCGCGGCGACGAGGTCGGCGATCTCGGGCTCGGCGAGGAGTCCACCGAGGCCGAGCACGTGGAACGGGATGCCCCGCTCGCGCAGCGCCTCGAGGAAGAAGCCCTGCATCTTGCGCGTGCGGAAGAGCATCGCGGCCGACGGCTTCTTGCCCATCCTCGCGGCGAGCCAGTCGGCCGCCGCCGCCGCCTCCGCGACGACGTCCTCCTCGAACGCGACGTCGACGGGCAGCGAGCTCGCGCGCGGCGACGGCTCGAGCTCCTCGACGGCGGCGCTGAGCGGCGCGACGAGCACGTTGGCGGCCTTGAGGATCTCGGTGCCGTTGCGCCAGCTCGTCGAGAGCGCGTAGCGGTGCTCGGCGCCGAACGCCGCGGGGAAGTCGTCGAGGTTCGAGGCGCTCGCGCCGCGCCAGCCGTAGATCGACTGGTTCGGGTCGCCCACGGCCATGACGGGATGCCCGCCGAACAGCTCCGCGAGCAGCCGGGTCTGGGTCACCGACGTGTCCTGGTACTCGTCGAGCAGCACGACCCGGAACTTCTCGCGCTCCTGCTCGGCGACCTCGCGCCGCCTGCCCACTATCGCCAGCGCGAGCGCGACCTGGTCGGAGTACTCGACGAGGCCGCGCGCGAACTTGGCGCGCTCGTACTCGGCCGCGACGTCGAGCAGGGTGTCGAGCGCCGTGACGTTCTCGACGAGGCCGTCCACCGCCGCGTACGCGCCGCGGCCGCCGGGCTCGAGCGAGGCCACCGACGCGAAGCGCGCGGCGAACTCCTTCACCGCCGCGGGGTCGGCCACGTTCTCGGCGAGGGCCCGGGAGAGGCCGAGCACCGCCTTGGTCACGGGGTCGAGGTTCTTCGTGAGGCCCGCGAGGCGCGCATCCCTGCTGCGGATGACGGTCGTGCGCGCGAGCTGCCAGGCGGCGGCCTCGCCGAGCACGGCGCCGTCGCTCTCCCGCCCGAGCACGACGGCGTTGTCGCGGTAGAGCGCGTTCGCGTAGGAGTTGTAGGTCTGCACGGTCGGGGCCTCGAACGGGTCGTACCCCTCGCCGAGCATCCCCGCCGCCGCGAGCTCGGCGATGCGCTCGCGGATGCGTGTGGCGAGCTCGCCTGCCGCCTTGCGCGTGAACGTGAGCCCGAGGATCTCGCTCGGTGCCACGTGCCCGTTGGCGAGCAGCCACAGCACGCGGTTGGCCATCGTCTCGGTCTTGCCGCTGCCGGCGCCCGCGACGACGAGGGACGGCACGAGCGGCGCCTCGATGACGGCCCGCTGCTGCTCCGTGGGGCGCGGCCGGCCGAGGGCGTCGGCGATGTCGAACGCGCTAGTCACTCGACACCGCCCTCACGCGGTGCGCCCGCAGGCGCGACGGGTCGCCGACGCCGAAGAGGGGCAGCTCGGCGCGACCCGCGAACTCGGCGGCGGCGATGAGCTGGGATGCCTCGCGCACGCGCTCGCGGAACTCCTCGAGCTGGTCGGGGTCGAGCTGCACCTGCACCGCCTCGCGGTACTTCTTGCCGCGCACGCCCTCCTTGACGAAGAGGAGCTTCGCGCCGCCGCCGCGGTGCTCGCCGAGCGCCGCGAGCGGCTCGTCGAGCAGCCCCTCCGCGTAGGCGAGCTGGTAGGCGGAGAGCTGGGGATGCTCGTCGATGCGCGCCTGGCTCGTGATGGGCGTGCCCGTCTTGAGGTCGACGATGACGACCGACCCGTCGGGCGCGCGCTCCACACGGTCGATCGAGCCGCGGACCACCGCGCGGTCGACGTGCAGCTCGAACCGGCTCTCCGCCCCGACGAGCTGCTTGGCCGCGGCCTCGAACTCGCCGAGATACTCCGAGAGCGCGTCGGTGAACCGGCGCGCGATCGCGCGCTGGCGCTCGGCGAGCCACGGCGCCTCGAAGAGCAGCTCGTTCCAGCGCGACTCCACCGCCGCCCACAGCGTCTCGGGCCGCGAGTCCGCTGCGGTCTCCATGGCCCAGTGCACGATCGTGCCGACGTTGGCGATGACGCCCGACTCGGAGCCGGCCATCGTCTCGAGGAACCAGTCGAGCGGGCTGTCGACGAGCTTCTCGATCGCCGAGGGCGACACGGGCACGTCGACCCCCTCGAAGAGCGCGCCCGACGTCGACGGCGCGATGAGCCCGTGCCAGTCGTCGGGGCTCGCGCCCGGGATCGCCTCGGCGGCGAGTGTGGCGAGGTTCGCGGCGGCGTGCGGGCGGCCCGCCACCGCCTCCGACCGGAGCCGCCCCACGAGGGCTCGCAGCGAGAGCGGTGTCGCGGTGGTCGAGTTGAGCACGGGCGCGTCGGGCAGCAGCCCGAGGAAGACGCTCGGCGCCTCGTCGTCGTTCGCGACGGCGGCGAGGATGAGCCGTCGCCGGGCCCGCGAGGTCGCGAGCGCGAACATCCGCAGCTCGTCGCCCAGCACCTGGCGGCGCTCGTCGACCGACGCGGAGTCGATGCCCGTGACCGCGCGCACGAGCTCCTGCGGGGCCAGCAGCGAGCCGCGCAGCCGCAGGTTGGGCCACACGCCGTCCTGCAGGGCCGCGACCACGACGGTGTCGAACTCGAGCCCCACGGTTCCCGCGGGCGTCGTCACGAGCACGGTCTCGTCGTTGGGCTGGGGCGACAGCGTGTCCTCCGGCACGTCCGCGCGCAGCACGGCGTCGAGGAAGTTGGTGGGCGCGTCGTCGGGCTTGAGCTCCGCGAAGCGCTTCGCCGCGGTGAACAGCGCGACGATGCCGTCGAGGTTGCGGTTCGCCTCCGCCGCCGTCACGCCCGCGCCGAGGGCCTGGTCGCGCCACGTGCGCGCGAGGCCGCTGCGCTCCCAGCCGAGCCACAGCAGCTCCTCGATCGACCCCCCGTGCGCCGCGAGGAGCGCGAGCGTCTCGGCGAGGCGCTCGGCCTGCCTGCCGACGCGGTGGTCGATCGTCGCGAAACGCCCCGGCGCGCTGAGCGCCTCGACGAGCAGCTCGTCGGCGGGCCTGCTGCCGCCGCCCGCCACCTCCTCGGCGCGCAGCGCGAGCCGCAGCCGGCGCAGCGAGAGCCGGTCGAGCCCTCCGTACGGGCTCAGGAGCAGGTCGGTCGCGCGCTGCAGGTCGAGCTCGACTCCCCCGATGCCCACGTCGACGAGCGTGAGCAGGCCGCGCGCGGCCGCGTCGTCGCGCAGGGCCGTGCCGCCGATCGAGGTGCGCGTGGGCACCTCGGCGAGCGCGAGGGACCTCGCCACGACGGGGATCTGGGCGCCGCTGCGCACCACGACCACCATGGCGCTCCACGGCACGTCGTGCTCGAGGTGCTCCTGCCGCAGCGCGCGGGCGATCGTCGCCCACTCGCGCGCCGGGCTCGTCGCCTCGATGCGGGCTATCGGCACGTCGGCATCCTGCGCGCCCGCCGTCGCCGCGCGCTGGGTGCCCGCCGCCGCCGCGCCGATGCGGGAGGTGATCGCCGACGTGAGGGCGCGCAGCGCGGGGCCCTGCCGGTAGCTCGTGGCGAGGGTGAGGGTCGTGAGGCCCGGCACGCCCAGCACCGCGGAGAGGCGGCCCAGGGCGTCGGGCTCGCCGCCGCGGAAGGCGTTGGCCGCGACATCCGGGTCGCCGAAGCCGATGACGGCGACGCCGCGGCCCGCGAGCGCGCGCAGCAGGGCGAGCGTCGACTCCGTGGCCTCCTGCAGGTCGTCGACGACGACGAGGCGCAGGGCCGCGACCCGCTCCCCCGGCTCGTCGGACTCGATGGCCGCGACCGCGAAGCGCGCGAGCTCGGCGGCGTCGTACTGCACCTCGCGGTAGTTGCTCACTGTCTCGTCGTACTCGGAGATGAAGTCGGCGGCCGCGACCCACTCCGGGCGTCCGAGGGATGCCCCGAGCTCGCGCAGCCGCGCGGGCGGCACCTCGTACTCCGTCGCGCGCATCATGAGCTCGCGCAACTCGTTGCGGAACCTGCGCAGCCCGCGCACCTCCGGCCCGAGGAAGTCGGGCCACGCGGGGCCCGTGCCCTCCTCGATGTGGCCCTCGAGCAGGGCCTCGAGGTCGGAGTCCTGCTCGCCGCCCGTCACGAGGCGGGGCGGCTGCGCGCCCGCGCGCCGGGCGGCGTCGCGCACCACCTCGAACGCGAGGGAGTTGGCGGTGCGCGCGAGCGGGCCCGTCGTGGGCACGCCCAGGCGCAGGGCTATCGCGTCGCGCAGGCGCGTGGCCGTGGCGCGCGAGGTGGTGAGGGCGAGCACGTGCGAGGGGCTCCAGCCCCTGCCGAGCACGCGGTCGGCGACGACCTCGACGAGGGTCGTCGTCTTGCCCGTGCCGGGTGCGCCGAGCACGGCCGCGGACGTGCCATCCTCAAGCCCCACGACCGCGAGCTGGGCGGCGTCGAGCACGACGGGAACGCGGGACTGCTGCGCCCCCGCGCGCGCGAATCCCGTGGCAGCCACGCCACCACGCTAGCGGGGTGCGCTGACAGAGAACGCCGCCGGAACGGGCGTGCCCGATGTCGTACTCTGGGCACGTGGATATTCGCATCGGCATCGCCAACAGCCCCCGTGAGATCAGCTTCGAGTCGTCGCAGGCGGCAGCGGACGTGGAGAAGGCCGTGAGCGAGGCGCTCACCGCCGACGCCAAGTTCGTGCGTCTCGTCGACACCAAGGGCACCGTGTACGTCGTGCCCACCGCCACGCTCGCCTACCTCGAGATCGGCTCCGAGGAGTCGCGTCGCGTGGGCTTCGTCGCCTAGCACCCGGAGGACACCGCAATGGAGCTGCTGTTCGTCATCGTGATCGCCGCCGGCATCGGTGGCGCCGTGCGCTACCTCATCCCCCAGCGCGGCACGTACGGCCTGCTGCTCCTGCCCGCCGTGGGCGCGATCACCGCGGCCGTCGTGTGGGTCGGCACCCTGTGGGCCGTGCGCTGGACGTTCGACGGCACCTGGATCTGGGTCGCCTCGCTCGGCGCCGCGTTCCTCGTGAGCCTCGCGCTCGCGCTCGTGCTGCCGCGCCGCCGCATCGAGCACGACGCGCGCACGCTGCAGCAGCTCTCAGGCGGTAAGGCCTAGCAGGTCCATGCGCCGCGTGTGGGCGGCGATGAGCTCGGTGAACACGGGCTCGATGCGCTCCTCGTCGGAGCGGTGGTTCTCGCCGAACTGCAGCGACTCGCGCGACACGAGCATCGTGTCGCCCACGAGACGGCGGCCCCACATGGCAAGACGCGACGCGAGTCGCGGGTTCGCGCCGATCGCCTCCTCGAGCAGCGCCGCGAGCAGGGCCTCTCCCGACTCGCCGGCGTAGATCGTCGCGACGCGGCGGGCGGGCTCGGCGGGCAGTCCCACCGCGAGCCGGGCGAAGAAGTCGTCGAGGAACCCGGCGGTCACGTAGCAGGTCACGAGCGTCTCGAACCAGTCGGCACCGTGGGTCGCGCGCTCGAAGCGGTCGACGTCGGCCGTCGACGGCTCCATGAGCGCGGCCGCATCCCCGCCCGCGTGCTGGATCTCGTCGACGAGCCGCCGGTGCTTGGCGAGCGAGAACTCGGCCGCGCGGCTGATCGACGTCTTCGCCGCGGTCGTGGGCGCGCTCGCGAGGGCGCGGGAGAGGTTCTCGAAGAGGGTGAGCTGCACGTAGGCGGCCCTGCCGAGGAAGTGCATGAGGTCGGGCGTGAACTCGTGCAGGTCGACCTTCGTCGTCACGAGGTCGTCGCCGCGGGAGCGCAGCCGAGGTATCTCGATGCGCCGGGGTTTGCGCGAGAACCAGTTAGCCACGGGGTTTAGCTTAGACTGTGCACATACCTCCCATTTCTGGCGGAGGTCCTGCGCCCCACGACACTAACGGGCGTACCTCGTTACCTGTTAGGGCTTAGAACCACTGTGACTTTTTCAGATCTCAACATCGACCAGGACATGGTCGACGCGCTCGCCACCAAGGGCATCATCGAGCCCTTCCCGATCCAGACCCAGACGATCCCCATGGGGCTCGCGGGCCAGGACATCATCGGCCAGGCCAAGACCGGAACGGGCAAGACGCTCGGCTTCGGCCTGCCGCTCCTCCAGTCGCTCGGCACCGACCCCGAGCCGGGCGTCAAGGCGCTCGTCGTGGTCCCCACGCGCGAGCTGTGCGTGCAGGTGGCCGAGGACCTCGTGCTCGCCGCCTCCAACCGCAGCACCAAGATCGCCGCCATCTACGGCGGCAAGGCCTACGAGGGTCAGGTCGAGGAGCTCAAGGCCGGCGCGCAGGTCGTCGTCGGCACGCCGGGCCGCCTGCTCGACCTCGCGTCGCAGCGCCTGCTGTCGCTCAAGGACGTCCAGGTCATGGTGCTCGACGAGGCCGACAAGATGCTCGACCTCGGCTTCCTCGCCGACATCGAGAAGCTCTTCGCGCAGACGCCCGCCTCGCGCCACACCATGCTGTTCTCCGCCACGATGCCCGGTCCGATCGTGGCGCTCGCGCGCCGGTTCATGAACCGCCCCATCCACATCCGCGCGACCGACCCCGACGAGGGGCTCACGCAGGCGAACATCAAGCACGTCGTCTACCGCGCGCACTCGCTCGACAAGGACGAGGTCATCGCGCGCATCCTGCAGTCCGAGGGCCGCGGCAAGACCGTCGTCTTCACGCGCACCAAGCGCGCCGCCGCCAAGCTCGTCGAGGAGCTCAACGACCGCGGCTTCAACGCCGCGGCCGTGCACGGCGACCTCAACCAGGAGCAGCGCGAGCGCGCCATGGCGGCGTTCAAGGCCGGCAAGAAGGACATCCTCATCGCCACGGATGTCGCGGCGCGCGGCATCGACGTCAACGACGTCACCCACGTGATCAACCACACCATCCCCGACGACCACGACACGTACCTGCACCGCGCCGGCCGCACGGGCCGCGCGGGCAAGACGGGCATCGCCGTCACGTTCGTGGACTGGGACGACCTGCACAAGTGGTCGCTCATCAACCGCGCGCTCGAGATGGGCATCCCCGAGCCCGTCGAGACGTACTCGTCGAGCCCGCACCTGTACTCCGACCTCGACATCCCCGAGGGCACGAAGGGCCGCCTGCCCGGCTCCGTCGCCCGCGTGAAGGATCCGGCGCCCGCGTCCGCGGGCCGCGACGGCGGCCGTGGCCGCACCGGCGGCGGACGCTCCGCGCAGTCGGGCTCGCGCCCGCCGCGCACGTCCACCTCGACGTCGACCGATGTCACGCGCGACAGCGCGGCCGGCGGCGGAACGCACGACGGCGCAGCGCCGTCGCGCCGACGCCGCACGCGCACGCGCCGCGGCGGCTCGGGCACCCCCGGCAACACGGCCCCCACGGCCTAGGTCTCTCCCGTCTTCTTTCCCCTCGTGTCTCGCAGATTTCCGTGAGTCGCGCACATCTCCGCGACTCCTGCACATCTGCGAGACACGGGGCTCAGGACACGTAGGGCCTCGTGCCGGTGCCGCGCTCGACGAGCTTGGCGAGCACCTCGGGGCTCGTGGAGTTCTCGGCGAGCCGGTTGGGCTTGCCGTCGCCGTGGTAGTCGCTCGACCCCGTGACCTCGAGGCCGAACTTGCGGGCGAGCCTGAGGAGCCAGCGCCTGCCCTCCTCGGTGTTGTCGCGGTGCCCGACCTCGAGCCCGAAGAGCCCCTCGTCGGCGAGCTTGCCGATGACCGAGTCGTCGAGCGCCCGGTACTTGCTGTGGGTCGCGGGATGCGCGAGCACGGGCACACCGCCCGCGCCGACGATCATCCGCACGCCCTCGAGCGGCGAGGGCGCGTAGTACTTCTCGTAGTAGCCGCCGCGCCAGTGCAGGATGCTCTCGAACGCCGCGCTGCGGTTGGGCACGTGCCCCTTGCGCACGAGCGCGTCGGCGATGTGCGGGCGGCCGAGGGTCGAGCCGTCGGACGCCTCGGCGAGCACGTCGTCCCACGTGAGGTCGTAGTCCGCGGAGATGCGCTCGACGATCCGCTCGGCGCGGTGCAGGCGGCCGTCGCGGATGCGCGCCGTCTCGGCGACGACCTCGCCGTTGTTGGGGTCGAAGAGGTACGCGAGCACGTGCACGCTCGCCGGCCCGTAGTTGGTGCTCAGCTCCATGCCGGGGATGACCGTGAGCCCCGTGCCCGCAGCGGCGGTCATCGCCTCCTGCCACCCCGCCGTGGAGTCGTGGTCGGTGAGGGCCACGGCGGAGAGCCCGGCCGCGACCGCCGAGCGCACGAGCTGCGTGGGCGTCTCCGTGCCGTCGGACACGGCACTGTGCGTGTGCAGGTCGATGGGGCCGTCGGGCATCCCCTCAGCCTATTGCGCACCCTGCTGGGTTAGGCTCGGCCCGCCATGTTTCGCAGATTCCTCGCCGCCGTCGTCATCGTCGCGGTCGGGGCCGCGCTCATCGTGGCGCTGTGGCCGCAGGTGTTCGGGCTCGCCACCTCCCCCGTCGTCGCGCAGGTGGTGTCGCTGCGCGGGCTCACCGCGGCCGTGGCCCTCGTGCTCGTCGCGGCGCTCACGCTCGCCGCGCTCATCTCGGGCACCGTGCGCCGGTTCGCGGCATCCCTGGCGATAGCGCTGCTGGTGTTCGTGCTCGTGACGGCCGCGGTGCTGTCGACGCGCGGCTTCGGCAGCCCCGGCTTCGAGTCGGCCACCGACAGCGACATCACGGTGCTGAGCTGGAACACGCTCGGCGACGCCCCCGGCGCCGAGGTGATCGCGCAGCTCGCGCTCGACACGGGCGCCGAGGTCGTCGTGCTCCCGGAGACCACGCGCGAGACGGGCCTCGACGTCGCGACGATCATGTCCGACGCGGGCAAGCCCATGGCGCTCTTCACGACCGCCTACGACGAGGTGTCGAAGGCGCGCTCCACGACCGTGCTGATCAGCGTCGAGCTGGGCGAGTACACGGCCGACGAGGATGCCCTCACCACGGCCGTGCTGCCGTCCGTCGTCGCCACGCCCGTCGACGGCTCGGGCCCCACGATCGTCGCCGTGCATGCCGTCGCGCCCATCCCGGGCGAGATGCAGCACTGGCGCGAGGACCTGCAGTGGCTGAAGTCCGCGTGCGAGTCGGGCGACGTCATCCTCGCGGGCGACTTCAACTCGACCCTCGACCACTACTCGGGCCTGGCGACCGCCGCGGGCGCGACGATCGGCGCGTGCTCCGACGCCGCGAGCCGCACCGGCAACGCCGCGGTGGGCACGTGGCCCGCCGCGCTGCCCGCGCTCCTGGGGGCGCCCATCGACCACGTGATGGCCACGGACGACTGGCGCGTGACGGGGTTCCGGGTCATCCAGTCGCACGACGGCTACGGCAGCGACCACCGCCCGGTGCTCGCGCAGCTGACTCCCGCGGGCTAGCCCGCCGGGTGGAGAATGGACGACATGGCTGACAAGACCGCTCCCCGCGCCACCTCGAACCGGTCCACGACTCCCGTGTCCGAGACGTTCGCGCAGTACATCTCCTCCCAGTGGGCCGACCGCCCGGACGGCCTGCCCTCGCCGCGCGCGCACGCGGCGTTCGCGGCAGCACGGCGGGCGAGGATCTCGGCGATGCACCCGGGCAAGCGGCTCATCCTGCCCGCCGGGGCCGCGAAGGTGCGCTCCAACGACACCGACTACGCGTACCGCGCGCACTCCGCGTTCGCGCACCTCACGGGCTGGGGCTCCGACTCGGTGCCCGGCAGCGTGCTCGTGCTCGAGCCGACCGCCGACGGGCATGAGGCCGTGCTCTACTTCCGCGAGCCCGCGGGCCGCGAGTCAGACGAGTTCTACGCGAACCCCGAGATCGGCGAGTTCTGGATCGGGGCGCGCCCGTCGCTCGCCCACGTCGCCGCCGACCTGGGCCTCGCCACGCGCGGCCTCGGCGAGTTCGCCGCCGTGCTCGACACGCTCGACGCCGACACGCTCCTCGTGCGCGACGCCGACCGCGACATCACCGACCAGGTCGACGGACGACGCCTGCTCGCGGCCGAGACCGACGCGATCGACGACGACGGGGATGCCGAGCTCGCGCGCGACCTCGGCGAGCTGCGCCTCGTGAAGGACAGCTTCGAGGTCGCCGAGATGCGCGCGGCCGTGGATGCGACGCGCCTGGGCTTCGACGACGTCATCGCCGACCTCGCCGAGATCACCGCGCACGCGCGCGGCGAGCGCCTCGTCGAGGGCACCTTCAACCGCCGCGCCCGCGCCGAGGGCAACACGGTGGGCTACGACACGATCGCGGCCTCCGGCCCGCACGCGTGCATCCTGCACTGGACCCGCAACGACGGCGCCGTCGTGCCGGGCGACCTCATCCTCATCGACGCGGGAATCGAGCTCGACAGCTACTACACGGCCGACATCACGCGCACGCTGCCCGTCAACGGCACGTTCACGGAGGTGCAGCGGCGCGTGTACGAGGCTGTGCGGGAGGCGGCGGATGCCGCGTTCGCGATCGTGCGGCCCGGCATCCGGTTCCGCGAGATCCACGCGGAGGCCATGAAGGTCATCGCCGCGAAGACCGCGGAGTGGGGGCTGCTGCCCGTGAGCGCGGAGGAGTCGCTCGCGCCCGAGCACCAGTACCACCGGCGTTACATGGTGCACGGCACCTCGCACCACCTCGGCATCGACGTGCACGACTGCGCGACCGCCCGCCGCGAGCTCTACCTCGACGGCGTGCTCGAGCCGGGCATGGTGTTCACCATCGAGCCGGGGCTGTACTTCCAGCCCGACGACCTCTCGGTGCCCGAGGAGTATCGCGGCATCGGCGTGCGCATCGAGGACAACATCCTCGTGACCGAGTCGGGCGCGGAGAACCTGTCGGCGGGCATCCCCCGCACCGCCGACGAGGTCGAGGCCTGGCTGGCGCGCTAGACCCCTAGGATTGGACCGTGAGCAGAGCATTCGTCGTCTTCGGGAGTGCGTCGTTGCTGGTCCTGTCCGCATGCGCGACGTCGCCGGATGCAGCGGGGACAACGACGCCCACGCCGAGCGCACCCGCGGCCCCGAGCGCCTCGACGCTCCCGGTCGCCACAGCCACTCCGACCGCCGTCCCGACACCGGATCCGGCCGCCTTCACTGCTGTGGACCCCGCCGAGTTCTACCTCACGGACATCCCCGCCGCCTGGGGCGGCTGGGACTACGAGGACGTGAACTTCGTGTCGCCGTCCGGCAACCTGGGCTGCGCCATCCTCAACCACGGCGTCGACACGTGGGGCTGCAAGATCGAGGTGCAGAACTGGGAGTTCCCGAGGAGCTCACCTGACGACTTCTGCTACGACACCCAGGTCCGGTGCGGGAACGGCATCGAGGCGGAGGGAACGGACCTGCCTCACCCCTACCAGCACGGCGACCCCGGATTCCCCGCGACGCTCGCCATGACCGACAATTCGGGCGGCTGGGTCCGCGTGCTCCAGTACGGCGAGATGGTCACGTTCAACGGTGTGACGTGTTTCTCGGAGGAGTCGGGAGTCACGTGCGCGAACGCGACCAGCGGGCACGGATTCGTGATCTCTCGCGACGAGAACACGATCTTCTAGTCAGCGCTCCCGGCCCCCGAAGAACACGCGCGTCTGCACGACCCTGCCGTCGCGCACGGTGAGCACCTCCGTGTTGCGGTAGCGCTCGCCCGACTCCGCGACCACGTACTCGTAGTACGCGACGACGTCGTCACCGAGGGGCTGCACGGCGAGCATCGTGCGGCCCGCGAAGTGCGCGGCCGTGGGGAAGCACACGCGCATCCACTCGGCCTTGCCGATGCGGTCGTCCTGCGGGCTCGTGAAGGTGAAGTCGTCGGCGACGAGGGCGTCGGCGGCGGCAGCATCCTGCGCGTCGAAGGCGGCCTGCAGGGCGCGCACCACCTCGACGTCGTCCACGGCTACTCCGCGGGGTGCTGCTGCAGGGTGAGCTGCGCCTTCGCCGTGAGCTCGGGGTCGATGATGATCTGGTAGTTCGACGCGAGCACCTGGTGCGTCGACGTGAAGTCGCGGCGGCGGCGGTTGACGGCGTAGGTGACGAGGCCGAAGATGACGCCGAAGCCCGCGCCGATGAGCACTGCCGCGCCGACGAACCCGAACGCCTGGGCGCTCGGCTCGGAGAAGATCGTGAGCACGAGGCCGAAGAAGAGGCCGAGCCACGCGCCCGACGCGGCCCCGGCGAGCGCCGCGCGACCGTAGGTGAGCTTGCCCGTGACGCGCTCGACGGTCTTGAGGTCGTTGCCGACGATGGCGAGCTTGGTGACCTCGAAGTCGGCCTTCGCGAGCCTGTCGACCACCGACTGGGCCTCGGGGTAGGTGTCGTAGGTGCCGAGCACGTCCCCCTTGGGAAGGGACGGGAGGACGGGGCCGCGACGGCCGAACGCGCTGGGGTTGCTCACGGGATTCATTGTTCCATGCAGGGGTAGGGTTTTACCCATGAGCACGTCGAGAGTATTCGCCGCCCGGCTGGTGGGATGCTCCGTCTTCGACCCCAACGGCGACCGCGTGGGCAAGGTGCGCGACGTGCTCGTGGTCTTCCGCTCCTCGGGCGGTCCGCGCGTCGTGGGGATGGTGCTCGAGGTGCCCGGCAAGCGCCGCGTCTTCCTCTCCATCGGCCGCGTCACGAGCATCGGCTCCGGCCAGATCATCACGACGGGCCTCATCAACCTGCGCCGCTTCGAGCAGCGCGGCGGCGAGGTGCGCGTCATGGCCGAGTTCCTCGGCCGCACGGTCACGCTGCGCGACGGCTCCGGCGACGCGACGATCGAGGATGTCGCGATCGAGGAGACCACCCTGGGCGAGTGGGAGGTGACGCAGCTGTTCCTGCGCCGCCCCCGCGCCGCGGGCGCCCTCTTCGGCAAGGGTGCCACGCTCTTCACCCCGTGGTCGGGGATCATCGAGAAGACGGGCGCCGGTGAGGCCCAGTCGGCCACGCAGCTCGTCGCGAGCTACGCCGACATGCTGCCCGCCGACCTCGCCAACGCCATGCTCGACCTGCCGGAGCAGCGCATGCTCGAGGTCGCCGAGGAGCTCAGCGACGACCGGCTGGCCGATGTGCTCGAGGAGATGCCCGAGAACGAGCAGGTCGACATCCTCACCCACCTCGACGACGACCGCGCCGCCGACGTGCTCGACCAGATGCAGCCCGACGACGCGGCCGATCTCATCGCGCACCTCGACGACGAGCGCGGCGAGGCCCTCCTCGACCTCATGGAGCCCGAGGAGGCCGACGACGTCCGCTTCCTGCTCTCCTACGCGCCGGACACCGCGGGCGGGCTCATGACGACGGAGCCCATCATCGTCTCGGCCGACGCGACCGTGGCAGAGGGGCTCGCCCTCATCCGCCGCCACGAGCTCGCGCCCGCGCTCGGCGCCGCGATCTGCGTCACGCTCCCGCCCTACGAGCCGCCCACGGGCCGGTTCCTCGGCATGGTGCACTTCCAGCGCATGCTGCGCTACCCGCCCAACGAGCGCCTCGGCGCCCTCGTCGACACCACCCTCGAGCCCGTGCAGGCAGGCACGAGCGCGGCGGAGGTGTCGCGCATCCTCGCGAGCTACAACCTCGTCTCGGTCCCCGTCGTCGACGAGAACCACCGACTTGTCGGGGTGGTGACCATTGACGATGTGCTCGACCACCTGCTGCCGGACGACTGGCGAAGTACGAACGACGACGAACCCAGTCTCGTATCAGCCCCGGTGAGGAGGACATCTCGTGGCACGCGCTAGAACACGCCAGACCCGCACGGAAGCACGCCTGGACAGCCCCCGCGGGGTGCGCCAGGGGCTCTCGCTGTTCCAGAGCCGCGACCGCTTCGGCCGCTTCACGGAGGCGATCGCGCGCGGCATGGGCACGCCGTGGTTCCTGTTCGGCCTGTCGATCTTCGTCATCATCTGGATGGTCTACAACACGGTGGCGCCCGACGGGCTCCGCTTCGACGACGCGGCCATCGGGTTCACGGCGCTCACGCTCATCCTGTCGCTGCAGGCGTCGTACGCGGCCCCGCTCATCCTGCTCGCGCAGAACCGGCAGGACGACCGCGACCGCGTGCAGATCGAGCAGGACCGCCAGCGCGCCGAGCGCAACCTCAACGACACGGAGTACCTCGCGCGCGAGGTCGTGGCCCTGCGTCTCGCGATGAACGACCTCGCGAGCAAGGACTTCATCCGCGCGGAGCTGAGGGCGCTGCTCGAGGAGCTCGACAAGGACGATGACCGCCGAGGGTGACGTGCGGGGCGCGCTCGCCCGGGTCATCGACCCCGAGCTGCGGCGCCCCATCACCGAGCTCGACATGGTGGGCGACGTGGCCGTCGACGGCTCTTCGGCGACGGTGGACCTCAAGCTCACGATCGTGGGCTGCCCCGCTGCCGACACGATCGAGCGCGACGTGCGGGAGGCCGTGCTCTCGACGGGCGTGACCGCAGTCGACGTGCGCGTCTCCGTCATGTCGCGCGAGGAGCGTGCGGCCCTCACCGAGAAGCTGCGCGGCGGCCGCCCCAAGTCGATGCAGTTCGGGCCGGACTCGCTCACGCGCATCTACGCCATCTCGAGCGGCAAGGGCGGCGTGGGCAAGTCGACGCTCACGGCCAACCTCGGAGTCTCGCTCGCCGCACGCGGCCTGCGCGTGGGCATCGTCGACGCGGACGTGTTCGGCTTCTCCATCCCCGGGCTGCTGGGCGTCGCGGGGGCCAAGCCCACCCAGGTCGACGACATGATCCTGCCGCCCGTCGCGCACGGCGTGAAGGTCATCTCGATCGGGATGTTCGTGGAGGGCAACACGGCGGTGTCGTGGCGCGGGCCCATGCTGCACCGCACCCTGCAGCAGTTCCTCACCGACGTGTTCTTCGGCGACCTCGACGTGCTGCTGCTCGACCTGCCGCCCGGAACGGGCGACATCGCGATCTCGCTCGGGCAGCTGCTGCCGCAGGCCGAGGTCATCGTCGTGACGACCCCCCAGGCGGCGGCGGCCGAGGTCGCCGAGCGATCGGGCCTCGTCGCGCGCCAGACCGGCCAGACGGTCATCGGGGTGGTCGAGAACATGGCGGGCCTCGCCCAGCCCGACGGCTCGGTTGTCGACCTGTTCGGCTCGGGCGGGGGCGAGGATGCCGCGGCGCGCCTCGCCGTGCCGCTGCTCGGCTCCGTGCCGCTCAGCCTCGCGCTGCGCGTGGGCGGCGACTCGGGCGAGCCCGTCGTGCTCGGGCATCCCGACGATCCCGCCGCCGCCGCGATCGCGGGGATCGCCGCGCAGCTCGCCACGCGTGCCCGCGGACTCTCGGGCAGGAAGCTGGGCCTCTCGGTCACGTGAGGCACGGTAGGTTGGCCTCGTGAGACCGCAGTGGTGGAAGTCGTCGTCGCCGACACGCTCGTTCGTGCTGGGCGCGATCTTCCTGGCCCTCGTGGTCGTCGCGGCCGTCGAGCCCACCCTGCGGGCCGATCCCGTGCGCATGTGGGCGATCATCGTCGTGGCGCTCATCGCCTCGGGCGCCCAGGTGGCGTCGGGTGTCGCGACCCTCGTCTCGCGCCGGCGGGCGTCGCTTAACGCAGAACGCCCCGACTCGGTCTGAGCGGGGCGGAGCGTGGCCGGCCGCGGGGTGCGGCGCGGTGGCTTCGGTTAGAAGCGGCGGGTCGGAACGCGGCGGTAGCCGTCGGTCGCGACAGCGACGACGGAGCCCACGATGCCGGCGACGGCCATGGCCGCCAGTGCGAGGAGTTCGATGGTCATGGCTCAATTGTCGTCGCGACAACCATGTAGAACAAGAACATAAAACTTACATGACTCTGTAGTCTGGCTACATGGATGTGCGCCGCCTCGAACTGCTCAGGGAGCTCGCCGACCGCGGCAGCATCACCGCCGTCGCGCACGCCACGAACCGCACGGCGTCGGCGGTGTCGCAGCAGCTCAAGATCCTCGAGCGCGAGGCGGGCGTGCCGCTCACGGAGCGCTCGGGGCGCGGGGTCATCCTCACGTCCGCGGGCCGCGCGCTCGCCCGCACGGCCGCCGATGTCGCGACCGCGATCGAGCGCGCGCAGGCCCTCTGGGAGGACTTCAGGGCCCAGCCGCGCGGCGAGGTCACGCTCAGCATCTTCCCCACGGGCGGCCAGATGCTGCTGCCCGGCCTGCTCACCGCGGTCGACGGGATTCCCGGGCTCACCCTGCACTGCTCCGACCTCGACGCCATGGTCACCGACGTCGCCGACCTCACGGCCGACTTCGACGTCGTCGTCGCCGACTCCCCCGGGCTGCTGCCCGCATGGTCGGAGCGCGGCATCACCGTCGTGCCGCTCATGCGCGAGCCGCTCGACATCGCCATGCCCGAGGGGCATCCTCTCGGCGCCAAGGCGGTGCTCACCCCCGCCGACCTCGTCGACGAGACCTGGATCGGCGTGCCGCAGAGCCAGCCCTTCGACAGGATCCTGCGCGGCATCGAGGCCGCGAACGGCACGCCCGCGCACATCGTGCAGCGCTTCACCGACAACGGAATCGTCGAGTCGCTCGTCGCCGCCGGGCACGGAGTGGGCGTGCTGCCGCGCTTCACGACGCGCGACCGCGAGAACGGGCTCATCACGCGCCCGTTGCAGGGAGTGCGCGCGACGCGCCTCATCTCGGCGCTCCTGCGCCCCGACCGGGCGGAGCGTCCGTCGGTGCGCGTCGTCGTCGAGGCGCTGCGCGCGGAGGCCGAGCGGTTCGAGGCGGCGCACGAGTCCGCCTAAAGGCCTCTTGACAGCACGCCAGCGCAGGGCCACGGTGGTTAACGCCAAAGCGCTTTGGCAATCCCATCCCCCTGCGGATACTGGCCCCTAGGCCTCCCGAAGTAATCGCTTTAGCAAGGAGACAGCAATGAAGCTCATCCGTATCCTGGCCATGGCCGGAGCTGCGGCGGTCCTCGCCGCAGCGTCCGTCGTGGCAGTCGCAGCACCGGCCTCGGCGGCCGGGACGACGTACTACGTCGACGCCGTCGCGGGGTCAGACACCGCGGCAGGCACGAGCACGGCCACCGCGTGGAAGTCGCTCACGAAGGTCAGCGCCACGACGTTCGCCGCGGGCGACAGCATCCTCTTCAAGCGCGGCCAGTCGTGGGCCGGCCAACTGCACCCGCTCGGCTCGGGCACCTCGGGCAACCCCATCACGATCGGTGCGTTCGGCTCGGGCAACCGCCCGAAGATCGACGGCGGCGCGCTCACGGGCGGCTACGGCACGGGCGCCGCGGTCTACCTGAGCAACCAGAGCTACTGGACCATCGACAACCTCGAGATCGTCAACAACTCGGGCACCGACAACTTCGGCGGGCTCGACCAGCCCACGTGGGGCGAGCACCGCGACGGCATCCTCGTCAACAACTCCTCGGGCGCGGTCGTGAGCGGCATCACCATCACCAACAACTGGGTGCACGACGTCAACGGCTGCTTCCACTGCAACGGCATCGACGCGCACGGCAACGGCGGCATCCTCGTCATCGCGCAGGGCAGCAACGACAGCTTCGCGGGCGTGACGATCGCGAGCAACACGGTCGAGGCGCTCGGCCGCACGGGCATCGGGTTCTGGGACATCTCGTACTACTCGTGGGACGAGACGGTCGTCGACGCCGCCAAGCTCAGCACCGGCGTCGTCGTGCAGGACAACGTCGTGAAGACGATCGACAGCGACGGCATCGTCGTCTACGGCTCGAAGGGCGCGATGCTGCAGCGCAACATCGTGGGCGACGCCGGGCAGAAGACCATCGAGCACTCGAGCGAGCCGTCGGCCGCGGGCCTGTGGCCCACGCGCGGCATGGACGCGGTCGTGCAGTTCAACGAGGTCTACGGCACGCTCAAGCAGGGCACGGACGGCCAGGGCTTCGACGTCGACCTCGCGAGCATCAACACCAAGGTGCAGTACAACTACAGCCACGACAACGAGGGCGGCTTCCTGCTCATGATGGGCGGCTACTCGTCGAACCTCGTGGTGCGCGACAACCTGAGCGTCAACGACGGCTGGGGCGGTGAGAAGGGCATCTTCACGTTCTCGTACGGCGTGCAGGAGAACACCCACATCTACAACAACACCGTGTACATCCCCTCGGGCTCGACGGCGAAGCCGATCTTCTGCGACGGATGCGACGGCACGACCCCGGGCACCTACACCTTCCGCAACAACATCATCGAGAACCACGGCTCGGGCGACTACCTCTACCCGAACACCGCGGGCGCCGTCTTCGACTACAACGTCTTCTACGGCAACCACCCCTCGACGGAGCCCGCGGACGCGCACAAGCTCACGACGAACCCGCTGCTCGTCTCGCCCACCGGCGCGGCGCCGTACGGCATCGCCTCGGTCGCCGGCTACAAGATCGGCTCCACCTCGCCCGCGAAGTCGAGCGGCACCGTGATCGACGACAACGGCGTGCGCGACTACTTCGGCAACGCGCGCGGCGTCACCACCGCACCGAGTCGCGGCTTCCACGAGGCGGCGACGATCACCGAGCCCGCGACCCTCGCGGACTGGGCGTGGGACTGGTCGAAGACGTCGGCGCACAGCGCCAACGCGCGCATCGACGTGTCGACCCCGCTCGCCAACATGGGCGGTGACCAGTCGCGCTTCGCCCGCACCAACGACTCCGCGGGCAGCATCACGTGGGACTTCGCCGGCATGAAGAACTTCTCGGCGAAGGTCTACCAGTTCTGGACGAACTCCACGTACCTCACGTGGAGCTCGTCGCCCGACGGCGTGACGTGGACGACCGTGCCGTCGACCAAGACGACCGCCGTCGCGACGGCCAACGGCTGGTCGACGGTCACGTTCACGAACACCTCGACGCTGCCCACCGGCACGCGCTACCTGCGGGCGAACCTCGCGGCGAGCACGTCGTGGGCCGTCGAGATCGGCAAGGTGATCATCACCAAGTAGCCGGCGCGCGGCCGGGCGGCGAGTGGTGGCGCCGCCCGGCTAGCGCGGCTCCACCACGCGCCCGATGAGCTCGGTGAGCAGGCGCTCCACGAGCGGCGCGGGCAGCGCGCCCACGAGCGCGAGGAAGGGCGCCATGCGGTCGGGCAACCCGCCGGAGTCGCCCGCCACGAGCCCGATCGAGCCGAGGATCGCCGCGGCGGCCGCCGAGTCGAGCGGCCCGTCCGGCAGGCCGGGCAGCGCGCCGAGCACGTCGGCGGGACTCACCGCCGGAACGCCGCGCACCTCGTCGGCCGCGGTCACGAGGGCCGCCGAGAGCTCCGGCAGCACGGCCTCCGTGACGGGCGTGATCGTGAGGTGCGTCGTGTGCGGCAGCACCGAGCCGTCCGACTGCGCGAGGCCCGGCTGCAGCTGCAGGAGCCAGCCGTGGGCGCGTGCCTGGTCCGCCCAGTGGTGCGGGTCCACGCGGCGGTCGGCGGGGGTGCCCTCGTCCGCGGCCACCGCGATGAGCGGACCCACGGGAGAGCCCACGACGCGCAGGCCCTCGATGCCGTCGACGAGCGCGACGAGGGCGGCCGTCGAGCGCTCGCACGACGCGGCGAGCTCCGCGAGCCCGTCGCGGCCGAGCGCGTGCGTGATCGCCCAGCCCGCCGCGAGCGCGCCGGCCGACTTCGACCCGAGCATCGTGGGGTTGACGACGGGATATCCCGGCCAGCGGGTCGTGGTGAAGAACTGCGCGCGCTGCCGGTCGCGCCCGCGCTGCAGCAGCACCGAGACGCCCTTCGGCGCGTAGCCGAACTTGTGCAGGTCGGCGCTCACGCTCGTGACCCCCGGCACGCGGAAGTCCCACGGCGCGAGCCCCGACCAGAACGGCAGCACCCAGCCGCCGATGCAGGCGTCGACATGGCACGGGATGCCCGCCGCCGCCGCGGCCGCCGCGACCTCGGCCACGGGGTCGAGCGCCGCGTGCGGGTAGCTCGGCGCGGAGACGACCACGAGCGCGACATCCTCGCCCAGCCGCTCGATGACCGCCTGCGCCGACGGGCGCCCGTCCTGCCCCACCGGCACGAGGTCGAGCTCGAGCCCGAAGTAGTGCGCGGCCTTGTGGAACGCCGCGTGCACGGTCACGGGGGCGACGAGGCGCGGCCGCCCGGAGCCGGTCCACAGGTCGCGCGCCGTCTTGACGGCGAGCAGGCAGCTCTCGGTGCCGCCCGTCGTGACGCTGCCGACCACGTCGGAGTCGCCGCCGAGCAGGTCGCGCGCGAAGGCGACGACCTCGCCCTCCATGACGGCGACCGACGTGAACGTCGTGGGGTCGAGCCCGTTGACGGGCTGCACGGCGCGGATCGAGGCGGCCGCGAGCTCGTCGAGCTCGGCGAGGCCCGAGTCGTAGACGTACGACAGCACGTGGCCGCCATGGGTGGGGGCGTCGGCGGCGCGCAGCTGCTCCAGCCGCGCGAGGATGTCTGCCGGCTGCTCAGCGAACTGCATCGATGTCTGCCTTCCGGAGGGGGTAGCGCGCGAACGTCACGAGCGAGAGCGCGATGATGGCTGCCGGCACGATGCTGAACGCGAGGATGATGCCGGCGATCGCCGAGGGCGGCTGCACGACGGTCACGGTCGCGACCGACTCGAGGTAGCCCGAGGCCGCGAGCACGATCGTGAGCACGGTCGAGCCGAGCGCCATGCCCGTCGTCTCCCCCGCCGTCCACACGCCGCCGAAGGTGCCCGCGCTGCCCGGGCCGGTGCGCTCGGCGTCGTGCGAGATGACGTCGGGCAGCATCGACATGGGCAGCGACTGCATGCCCGCATAGCCGGCGCCCGCGAGCGCGACGGGCGCGTACACCCACTCCCCCGGCGCCCACAGCATGACGACCATCGAGAGCGCGGCGACGCCGAACAGGATCGACGCGATCGTGAACGCGCGCTCCTTGCCGATGCGCCGCGAGACGATAGCCCACACGGGGGCGAACAGGATCGCGGGCGCGATGAGCGAGAGGAACAGCACGGTGACGCCCGTGCCGAGCACCCACTTGGAGAGGTACGCGGCGCCCGCGAGCATGAGGCCCGTGGCGAGCCCCTGCAGCAGGAACGTCGCGAGCAGCGAGCGGAACGGCTGGCTGCGGCGGAGCGCGGCCATGCCCGCGCGGTAGTTGTCGAGGATCGAGAACGACTCGGCGGCGACGGGCTCCCCGCGCCGGGCCACGAACGACGACACGAGCATCCCCGCGCCGATGAGGACGCCCGCGACGACGGCCATGACGAGGTAGCCCGTGTACGGGTCGGCGAACGCCTTCTGGATCTCGGGGGCGCCGCCGCCGAAGATCAGGATCGCGAGGGTGAGCACGACGACGCGCGCCGAGATGAGCTTGGTGCGGTCGTCGTAGCCGCTCGCGAGCTCGGCGGGCAGCGCGATGTACGGCACCTGGAAGAGCGAGAACGCCGTCGCCGTGATGAGGAAGGCGAGCAGCACCCACACCCCCGCGACGACGGGGCCCGTGCCCGCGGGCACGGCGAACGTCAGGATGAAGAACACCGGCAGGGCGAGCGCCCCCGCGATCATGAACGGCCGCCGAGAGCCGCGCAGCGCGAGGCTGCGGTCGCTGCGGGCGCCGATGACGGGATCGATGATGACGTCCCACACCTTCGCGGCGGTCACGAGGATGCCCGCCGCGAGCGGCGCGATGCCGAGCGTGTCGGTCATGTAGATGACGAGCACGAGGCCGGGGAGCGTGGCGAACCCGCCGGTCCCGAGCGATCCGATGGCGTAGGTGGCGATGGTCTTCCGGGTGAGAACGCTCTCCATGCGGCGAGCCTAGCGGCGTAGGCTCGTCCCATGGCAGCATCGACGCTTACCACCCTGGGCCTCGTCTCCGACCTCACCTCCACGACGGGCGAGACCGTGCCCGTCATCGCCCCGTTCACGGGCGAGGTGCTGCACGACCTGCCGACGTCGTCGGCCCAGGACGTGCAGGATGCCGCGGCCGCGGCCCGCATCGCGCAGCGGTCGTGGCGCGAGGCCGGCTTCGCCCACCGCCGTGCCGTGCTGCTCAAGGCGCACGACCTCCTGCTCGAGCGGCGGGAGGAGCTGCTCGACACCCTGCAGACCGAGTCGGGCAAGACGCGCGGCCAGGCCTTCGAGGAGGTGTTCCAGTCGGCGTCGGTCGCCCGGTACTACGCCGTCTCGGCCCGCTCGGTGCTGCGCACGCGGTCGCGGCGCGCGGGCATCCCCACCGTCGTGCGCACGCGCGTGGGCTACAAGCCCAAGGGCGTCATCGGCATCATCACGCCGTGGAACTACCCCATCGCCCTGTCGATCATGGACGTCATCCCGGCCCTCGCCGCCGGCAACGCCGTCGTGCAGAAGGCCGACAACCAGGGCGCCCTCTCGATCCTCGCCTCGCGTCGCGCGTTCATCGACGCGGGGGTGCCGGCCGCGCTGTGGGCCGTCGTGGCGGGCGACGGCAACACGGTCGGCAACGCCGTCGTCGACGTGGCGGACTACGTCGCGTTCACGGGGTCGAGCGCCACGGGCATCCGGGTGGGCGAGCGCGCCATGTCCACGCTCACGGGCGCCTCGCTCGAGCTCGGCGGCAAGAACCCGCTCATCGTGCTCGACGACGTGAAGCCCGACACCGCGGCGGCCGACGCCGTCTACTCGGTCTTCTCGTCGATGGGCCAGCTGTGCGTGTCGATCGAGCGCATCTACGTCGCGCGCGCCGTCGCAGACGAGTTCACCGCCGCGTTCGCGTCGCGCACGCAGGCGCTCAGCCAGGGCCCGGCCCTCGACTACACGACGGATGTCGGCTCCCTCACGTCGGCGGCCCAGCTCGAGCGCGTGCGGAAGCACGTCGACGACGCCGTGAAGAAGGGCGCCACGGTGCTCGCGGGGGGCCGCGCCCGCCCCGACCTCGGACCGTTCTTCTTCGAGCCGACGGTGCTCACCGGCGTGACCGACGCCATGGAGTGCTTCTCGCACGAGACCTTCGGCCCCGTCGTCGCGATCACGGTCGTCGACAGCGAGGAGGAGGCGATCGCGGCCGCCAACGCGAGCGAGTTCGGCCTCAACGCCTCGGTGTTCTCCGGCTCGCTCTCGCGCGCCCGCCGCGTCGCCGACCGCCTCGAGGCCGGGAGCGTCAACATCAACGAGGGCTACCGCGCCTCGTTCGGCAGCATCGACGCCCCCCAGGGCGGCATGAAGCAGTCCGGCCTCGGGCGCCGCAACGGGCCGGAGGGCATCCTGCGGTACGTGGAGGCGCGCACCGTGGCGGAGGCGACGGGCATCCTCACGCTGCCGCGCAGCGGACCGGAGTGGGAGCGTCTCACCCCCGTCATGCTCGTGCTGCTCAAGGCCCTGAAGGCCCTGCGCCTGCGCAGCTAGGTGGCCTCGGCGTCGAACGGCGCCGGCCGCCCCTCCTTGAGGAAGCGCTGCCGCTGGGCGTAGGCCGACTCGCGCGCGGGCTTCACGACGGGCGCGGGCTCCTCGTCGTCGAGCAGGGCCTCGCGGATGATGCGGCGCGGGTCGTACTGGCGCGGGTCGAGCTTCTTCCAGTCGATGTCGTCGAAGTCGGGGCCCATCTCCTCGCGCATGCGGTCGCGCGCACCGTTGGCCATCGTGCGCAGGCTCTTGACGAGCCGCGCGAGCTGCGAGGCGTAGTACGGCAGCCGCTCGGGCCCGAGCAGGAAGACGGCGATGATCCCCAGGATGAGGAGCTTGTCGAACGTCAGGCCAAAGGACACCCGCTCAGGATACCCGGCGCACCCCGTGCCGCCGCCTAGAGTTGGGGGGTGCCAGACAAGCTGTTGAGCGGGAAGTTCGCCGAGGAGTTCATCGTCGAGCGGCCCGACATCGCGCTCATGCGGCAGCACTCGCTCGAGATCGGGCTCGAGCCCATCACGCCCGCGATGGGCGCGCAGCTCGCGGTGCTCGCCGCGGCGACCAACCCCGCGAACATCATCGAGGTCGGCACGGGTCTCGGCGTGAGCGGCCTGTGGCTGCTGAGCGGCGCCGACGAGGCCGTGCTCACGACCATCGACCACGAGATCGACTACCAGACCGTCGCCCGCAAGGCCTTCGCCGACGCCGGCATCCCCGTCAACCGCGTGCGCCTCATCGGCGGGCGCGCCGAAGACGTGCTGCCGCGCATGAACGAGGGCAGCTACGACCTCGTGTTCATCGACGGCGACCCCGCGCACGTTATCGAGTACGTCGAGCACGGCCTGCGTCTGGCGCGCCGCGGCGGCACGGTCGTGGTCGCCCACGCGCTGTGGCGCGGCAGGGTCGCCGATCCCGCAGCGCGCGACGACACGGTCGCCGGGTTCAGGATGCTCCTCAAGGAGATCGCGAGCTCGGACGCCGTGCTCACCGCGCTGTCACCCGTCGGAGACGGGCTGCTGCAGATGACGAAGCTGACCGACTAGGCGGTTGCGACGACCCCGGCGAGAGCGTCGTGGAGCTCCTTGGCCTCGGCGTCGTTCACCGACACGACGAGGCGTCCGCCGCCCTCGAGAGGAACGCGCACGATGATGAGGCGCCCTTCCTTGACAGCCTCCATCGGCCCGTCACCGGTCCTCGGTTTCATGGCTGCCATGAGTGTCCCCTTTCACACGGATACCTGACCATTATCCCAGATCGTGAGGCGATGGCCTAAATGGCGGGTTAATCACGGGGGCGTCCAGTCGTAGCCGTCGACCCACCAGGCGATCTCGACCCACGCGAACTGGCCCGCCACGCACAGCACGACGAGGGCTATGCGGTACCACGGCGAGCGCGGCTGGGCGAGGGCGCCGAGCGCGGGGAACAGGGGCACGAGCAGCCGGAACGTGCTCGACTGGGGGAAGAACACGGCCAGCAGGTAGAGCCCGTACGACGCGATCCAGAGCCGCAGGTCGACCCCGAGCCGCCTGGCCCACGGCGTGAACAGGGCCGCGAAGAACCCCACGACGACGAGCGCGAGGATGACGACGAGCAGCGGCAGCGGCAGGCCCCAGTTGCCCGCCCAGAACCCCGCGGCCTTGAGCCACGGCGTGAACGGCACGAGCTCCTGGTAGCCGATGTACGCGGAGCGCCACGCGAGCTCCGTGTCGGTGTAGGCCGTCGGGGAGCCCGTGATCGCCCACGCCGCGCCCACCCACGCGAGCCCCATGGCACCGCTGAACACCGTCGCGACCACAGACGAGATGCGCTCCCCGAGCGGGAACTCCTCCCGGCGGCGGCGCACGAAGCGGTAGACCACGTGCAGGCCGAGCGCGAGCGCGAACGCGAGCCCGCTCGGGCGCGTGAGCGCCATGACGGCGACGACCGGCAGCATCATCCAGTACCGCCGCTGCACGAGGAGGTACAGCGCGCCCACGAGCAGCAGCAGGTGCAGGGGCTCGGCGTAGGAGACCTGCAGGATGGGCGAGAGCGGCGCGACGCAGAACAGCACGACGGCGAAGAGCGCGGTCTCCCCCGGCAGCAGGAGGCTCAGGAGCCGGTAGAACAGCAGCGCGGCCCCGAGCGCGGAGAGCACCGAGACCACGACCGCGACGACGGGGAAGTCCGCTCCCGTGATGAGCATGAGCAGGCGCACGACCGCGGGGTAGGCGGGCATGAAGGCCCACGCGTTCTCGCCCACGTGCCCGTCGTCGGTGTGCGGCAGCTCCGAGGGATAGCCCACGACCGAGATGATGTAGTACCAGTGGCCGTCCCAGATCGACGCGAAGTCGAAGTACCCGGGGTTCGCGCCCGTCCACGCGTTGGGCAGCTGGCGGGCGGCGAACGACAGCATGATCGCCGTCGTCACGACGCGCGAGAGCACGAAGACGACGACGACCTTCACCCACCACGGGGTGAGGCGGTAGCGGACCCTTACGCCGACGGGGACGACAGCCACGCGCGCAGCCCCCGCTCGCAGGCCAGGATCTCGTCGACGGCGACGCGCTCGTCATCGGCGTGCGCCTTCAGCGGGTCGCCGGGTCCGTAGTTGACGGCGGGGATCCCCAGGGCCGAGAAGCGCGCGACGTCGGTCCAGCCGTACTTGGGGCTCGCCTGACCGCCGACCGCCGCGAGGAACTCCTGCGCGAGCGGCGCGTCGAGGCCAGGGCGGGCGCCCTCCGCGATGTCGGTGATCTCGATGTCGAAGCCCGCGAACACCTCGCGCAGGTGCGCGACGGCGTCGTCGGCCGAGCGGCTCGGTGCGAAGCGGTAGTTGACGCTGATGACGGCCTCGTCGGGGATGACGTTGCCCGCGACCCCTCCGCGGATGCCGACGGCGTTGAGCCCCTCGCGGTACACGAGCCCGTCGACCTCGAGCTCGGCGGGCGTGTAACCCGCGAGGATCGCGAGCACGGGCGCCGCGTCGTGGATGGCGTTGTGGCCGACCCACGCGCGCGCGCTGTGCGCCCGCACGCCGTGCAGGGTGATGTCGGCGCGGGCCGTGCCGTTGCATCCCCCCTCGACCGTCGCGCTCGTCGGCTCGCCGAGGATGGCGAAGTCGCCCGCGAGCAGGTCGGGGCGGTTGCGCGCGAGGCGGCCGAGGCCGTTGAGGGCGCTGTCGACCTCCTCGTGGTCGTACCAGATCCACGTGACGTCGACGGCGGGCTCGACGAGCTCCGCGGCGAGCTTGAGGGCCACGGCCACGCCGCCCTTCATGTCGACGGTGCCGCGGCCGACGAGGAAGCCGTCCTCCTCCCGCACGGGCAGGTTGTCGTTGACGGGCACGGTGTCGATGTGCCCGGCGATCACGACGCGGCGGTCGCGGCCGAGGGTGGTGCGCGCGACGAGGGCGTCGGCGTCGCGCACGACCTCGAGGTGCGCGAGCCCCGCGAGGGCGGCCTCGATGGCGTCGGCTATGCCCTTCTCGTCGCCCGACACCGACTCGATGTCGCACAGCGCGCGGGTGAGCTCGACGGAGGAGGCGGTGAGGTCGAGGGCCATGGGTCAAGCTTAAGTACTCTGGTGTCATGACTTCGCGCGCTGCCTGGGGATACGGACTTGCGACTGTTGCCGGCGACGGCACCGTGCTCGACACGTGGTACCCCTCCCCCCGGCTGGGCGCGTTCCCCGCGGGCACGGAGCGCCACATCGCCCCCGCGGAGCTCGAAGACCTCGTGGGCGCGGACGAGCGCCGCGGCGTGACCCTCGAGTTCGTGACCGTGGAGGTCGACCTCGACTCCCCCATCGCCTCGACGTCGGACGCCTACCTGCGCCTGCACCTGCTGAGCCACCTGCTCGTGGCGCCCAACACGGTCAACCTCGACGGCATCTTCGGGCACCTGCCCATCGTCGTGTGGACGAACGCGGGGCCCGTGCACCCCGACCACTTCGCGAGGATGCGCCTGGCCCTGCAGCGCGCGGGCATCGCGCCCACGGGCATCGACAAGTTCCCCAGGCTGCTCGACTACGTCTCGCCCGACCGCGTGCGCATCGCCGACGCGTCGCGCGTGCGACTGGGCGCGCACCTCTCCCCGGGCACGACGGTCATGCACGAGGGCTTCGTCAACTACAACGCCGGCACCCTCGGCACGTCGATGGTCGAGGGCCGCATCTCGCAGGGCGTCGTCGTGGGCGACGGCGCGGACATCGGCGGCGGCGCGTCGATCATGGGCACGCTCAGCGGCGGGGGCACGACGCGCGTGTCGATCGGCGCCCGGGCGCTGCTCGGCGCGAACTCGGGCGTGGGCATCCCCATCGGCGACGACACCGTGGTCGAGGCGGGCCTCTACGTGACCGCGGGCACCAAGGTCGTCGTCGCGGGCACCGACCAGACCGTCAAGGCGCTCGACCTCGCGGGCGTGCCGGGGCTGCTGTTCCGCCGCAACTCCGTGTCGGGTGCCGTCGAGGTGCTGCAGCGCGACGGCAGGGGCGTCGAGCTCAACAGCGCCCTGCATGCCTGATGCGCTGGACGCGTAGCCGCGTCATCCTCGCAGCGACGGCCGGCGCCGTCGCGGTGGCACTGGGCGTGCTCGTGCCGTCGTGGTTCTCGGCAGGCCCCGCCGCCGACACGAAGGTGTTCGCGGGCACCTACACGTCCGACACCGACGTGCGCGTCTCCAACCTCACGATCGAGGGCGGGCACGTGCGCGTCTCGTACGGGTTCGACGTGCTGTTCCAGCCCTCGGGCGAGGCCGGCGTGCTGCGCTGCGGACTCGTCGACACGAGCGGGCGGCTCGACTTCTTCGCCGGCAGCCGCACCGTCGCCCTCTCGGGCGGCTGGACCCACCTCGAGTTCGCCGCGGACTACGACCTGCCCGAGCTCACGCTCGGCATCCGCTGCTCCCCCTCGGCGGACGGGCCGGCCTCGATGGCCTTCCGCGGCATCCGGCTGTCGGCGGAGCCGATCAGCTAGCGCCGTCCTCGAGGCGCTTGAGGTCGCGCGTGAGCTCGCGCAGCCTGTCCAGCCGCTCGATGACGTAGTCGGGCTCGTCGCCGATCGTCGCGGCCCGGGTGAGCCGCGCCTTCACGGAGGCCGCGATCTCGTCCCAGGCGGCCTCCTGTGCCTTCTCCGCGGTCTCCCGCGCGAAGTCCGGGTCGCTCGCGAGCGACCGCAGCCGCTCGGCGAGGCGGCGGGAGTAGTCCTCGCGGCGCGCGAGCTGCTCGAGGTCGCGCTCCGTGTAGTCGTGGAAGTGCCGCGCGCGCTCCCGGCGCGCCTCCGCCTCCCGGCGGTCGGCCTCGATGCGGTCGGCGTCGGCGTCGCGCTCGTCGGCGAGGGCGCGCAGCTCGTCGGCGACCGCCGACGCGTTGCGGTCGCCGTCGAAGCCGAGGTCGTCGCGCAGCGAGCCCGTGATGATGCGGTTCTTGATCGCGAGGCGCACGGCCGACGCCGACACGAGCTCGCCCTCCTCGAGGAGGTCGTCCATCGAGGCGGGGGGACGGTCCTCGGGCGGCACGAACGTGCCGAGGTCGACGCGGCGCCGGCGTTCCCTGCGGAACCACGCCACGGGTTCTGCCCCTAGCGGCCCACGGGCCAGCTGCGCACGGCCGATCCCGTGTACAGCTGCTGCGGGCGGCCGATCTTGGTGTGGGGGTCTTCGTTCATCTCGCGCCAGTTGGCGATCCAGCCGGGAAGGCGGCCGATCGCGAACAGCACGGTGAACATGCGCGTGGGGAATCCCATGGCCTTGTAGATGACGCCCGTGTAGAAGTCGACGTTGGGGTAGAGCTTGCGCTCGATGAAGTAGTCGTCGGAGAGCGCGACGCTCTCGAGCTCCTTGGCGATGTCGAGCAGGTCGTCCTGCACGCCGAGGGCGGCGAGCACCTCGTCGGCGCTCTCCTTCACGAGCTTGGCGCGCGGGTCGAAGCTCTTGTAGACGCGGTGGCCGAAGCCCATGAGGCGGATTCCGTCCTCCTTGTTCTTCACCCGCTCCACGAACTTCTTGACGCCGTCGCCCGACTCCTTGATCTCGGCGAGCATCTTGAGCACGGCCTCGTTGGCGCCGCCGTGCAGGGGGCCGTAGAGGGCGTTGATGCCGGCCGAGACCGACGCGAAGATGTTGGCCTCCGTGGAGCCCACGAGGCGCACCGTCGACGTCGAGGCGTTCTGCTCGTGGTCCTCGTGCAGGATGAGCAGGCGGTCGAGCGCCTTGCTCAGCACCGGGTTCGGCTCGTAGGGCTCGGCCATCGTGCCGAAGTTGAGCTTGAGGAAGTTGTCGACGAAGCTCAGCGAGTTGTCGGGGTAGAGGAACGCCTGGCCGAGCGCCTTCTTGTGCGCGTAGGCGGCGATGACGGGCAGCTTCGCGAGGAGGCGGATCGTCGAGATCTCGACCTGCTCGGGGTCGTGCACGTTGAGGGAGTCCTCGTAGTACGTGGAGAGCGCGGAGACGGCGCTCGAGAGCACGGACATGGGGTGCGCGCTGTGCGGGAGCGCGTCGAAGAACCGGCGCAGGTCTTCGTGCAGGAGCGTGTGTCGGCGGATGCGCTCGTCGAACTCGGCGAGCTCGGTCGCGGACGGCAGCTCGCCGTAGATGAGCAGCCACGCGACCTCGAGGAACGTGGAGTTCTGCGCGACATCCTCGATGGCATAGCCGCGGTAGCGCAGGATGCCCTTCTCGCCGTCGATGTAGGTGATGGCACTGCGCGTCGACGCCGTGTTGACGAAGCCCTGGTCGAGGGTCGTGAACCCCGTCTGCTTCATGAACGTGGAGATGTCGATGCTGTCGTGCCCGTCGGTCCCGCGGATGATCGGGAACTCGGCGGACCCACCCGGGAAGTGGAGGGTGGCCTTCTCGGTGTCAGGAGCGGCGTCGTTCACGTCTACAGCTTACGCAGTCCCTACGACCACTGACGCAAGCTCCAAGCGTTAAGAACCTGCGTTGTTCTACGCCAACAACTCGAGCCGGGCCACCGTCTCGGCGATCGCCGCGTCCGATGCGGTGAGGGCGATGCGCACGTGCTGCGCCGGCTGCTCGCCGTAGAAGGTGCCCGGCACGACGAGGATCCCCGCGTCCGCGAACTCCGCGACGGTCTCCCACGAGTCCTGGCCCTTGGTCACCCACAGGTACAGACCGGCCCCGCTCTCGTCGACGCGGTAGCCCGCGCGCTCGAGGGCCGGCTTGAGGCGCGATCGGCGCGCGCGGTAGCGCTCGCGCTGCTCGGCGACGTGCGCCTCGTCGCCGAGGGCCGCGATCATCGCCTCCTGCACGGGCTCCGGCGGGATGAGCCCGATGTGCTTGCGCACGCCGAGCAGCTCCGTGATGAGCCTGCTGCAGCCCGCGACGAGCGCCGCGCGGTAGCCCGCGAGGTTCGACTGCTTGCTGAGCGAGTAGAGCGCGAGCACCGAGCTGCGGTCGCCCGCGATGACCCGGGGGTCGAGGATGCTCGGGGTGGGGTCGGCCCCCGACCAGTTGAGCTCGGCGTAGCACTCGTCGCTCGCGATCACGGCGCCGAGCTCGCGGGCGCGCGCGACGGCGGCCCGGAGCTGCTCGACCTCGAGGATGCTGCCGTCGGGGTTGCCGGGGCTGTTGACCCACACGAGGCTCGTGCCCTCGGGCCACAGGGCCGGGTCGTCCTCGGCGACGACCGTCGCGCCGACGAGGGCGCCGCCGATCGCGTACGTCGGGTAGGCCGTGCGCGGATGCACGACGATGTCGCCCTTGCCGAGGCCCAGCAGGAAGGGCAGCAGGGCCACGAGCTCCTTGGAGCCGATCGTGGGGATGACGTTGGCGACCGTGAGATCGTCCACGCCCCTGCGGCGGGCGAACCAGTCGACGATCGCCTCGCGCAGGGCCGGGCTGCCGGCCGTCGCGGGGTAGGCGTGGGCGTCCGTCGCAGCGGACAGCGCCTCGCGCACGACGGCGGGCGTGGGGTCGACGGGCGAGCCCACGGAGAGGTCGACGAAGCCCTCGGGGTGGGCGCGGGCACGCTCGGCGTAGGGCGCGAGCGAGTCCCACGGGAAGTCGGGGAGCGCGAGCGGCGTGCGGGCCACGATCAGGGAAGCGGCTGCGACTTGATGAGCGCGTGGTCGTCGTGGATGACCCCGACCTTCGAGGCGCCGCCGGGCGAGCCGAGGTCGGAGAAGAACTCGACGTTCGCCTTGTAGTAGTCCGCCCACTTGTCGGGCAGGTCGTCCTCGTAGTAGATGGCCTCGACGGGGCAGACCGGTTCGCACGCGCCGCAGTCCACGCACTCGTCGGGGTGGATGTACAGCATCCTGTCGCCCTCGTAGATGCAGTCGACAGGGCACTCATCGATGCACGCGCGGTCCTTGAGGTCCACACAGGGCTGGGCGATCACATACGTCACGGTGTCAATGATATCTCGCCGTGCTGCGTGCCAGCTTCGGCCACGCGAGCACGACGGTCGCCACGAGCACGGGCCCGAACGTCCACACGTATCCGGCGACGTTGTCGGGCACGATGACCGACCCGCCGGCGCCCTGCAGGGCCAGGAGCGCCGCGGCCCCGATGAACCCGAGGGCCCCCACGAGCGCGACGAGGCGCGACTCGAAGACGATGCGCAGGCCCACGAGCAGGAGGGCGACGATCGCGATGCCCGCGATGAGCCCCCACGGCACGGGGACCCCCGCGACCGTCGCCGTGGCCTGGTGGGCTGCGGTGAGCAGCGCGCCCGCGAAGAGCCCGAGGCCCGCCGCGACGACGAAGGTGACGACGCGCGCGGCGATCCCGTAGTCGGAGAACGACGGCTCGGCCTCGCGCACGCGCGTGAACGACTCCGTCGCCGCGAGCGGCTTGGGCCCGCCCGACGAGAGCGCGTACTCGTCGCCCGTCACGGCCACCTGGGTCGCGTGCGCCTCGAGGGCGCGGCGCTTGCGGTCGAGCACGGGCGCGGGGTCGACGACGACGGGGCCGCGCCGGGCACCCTCGCTGTCGACGGCGTAGAAGGCGACGCCGAGCACGTCGGCGGCGGTGCGGGCCGCAGCGGCCGTGCGCACGTGGTCGGGGTGCCCGTAGCCCCCGTCCGCCGCGTAGCTCACGACGACGTCGGGCTGCACGTCGAGGATGACCGCGGCGATGTCGGCGGCGACCTCGCCCTCCTCGGCCGCCGTGAGCGAGAGCCCGTCGACGGACTCGAGCGGCTCGGCGCCCGTCGCGCCCCAGCGCATGCCGGAGTCGAGGTAGCGCCGCGGCGGGCGGCCCTCCCAGCGCGCGCCGGCGTCGCCGAGGAAGCGGTGGTCGGTCACGCCGAGCGCCGCGAGCGCCGCCGCGAGCTCGCGCGCGCGGTGCTCGCCCAGGGCCTCCCCCGTGAGCGACCGCAGCGGCTCGGGGATGACCTCGCCGAGCTCCCCGCGCGTGCAGGTGACCACCGTCACGTGCGCGCCGGAGCCGACGAGGGTCGCGATCGTCGCCCCCGTCGCGAGCGTCTCGTCGTCGGGATGCGCGTGCACGAACAGCACGCGCTCGGGCGTCTCGGCCACTGCGCACCCACTTTCTCCGTCAGGTAGACAGGATACGCGGCGGCGGGTATGGTCGATCCGGTTAGGTAAGGCTTACCTCCAGAAAGCATCCGTTGCTCGCAAACTTCCTGATCGGCCTGCGTGAGGGCCTCGAGGCCGGACTGATCGTCGGCATCCTCGTCGCCTACCTCAACAAGCTCGGCCGCAGAGACATCCTCCCCCGCCTGTGGCTCGGCATCGGCATCGCCATCGGCATCTCGCTCGGCGTGGGCGCGATCCTCACGTGGGGGCCCTACGGGCTGAGCTTCCAGGCGCAGGAGATCCTCGGCGGCGGCCTCTCGATCCTCGCCGTCGGCCTCGTCACGTGGATGATCTTCTGGATGGCGCAGCACTCCCGCGGCCTCAAGGGCGAGCTGCAGTCCAAGCTCGACGCGGCCATCGCCGGCACGGGCATGGGCATCGTCGTCGTGGGCTTCGTGAGCGTCGGCCGGGAGGGCGTCGAGACCGCGCTGTTCATCTGGGCGAGCGTCTCCTCCACGGGCAACGCCGTCGTCGGCACGATCGGCGCGGTGCTGGGCATCCTCGCCTCCGTCGTCATCGCGTACCTCATCTACCGCGGGCTCGTGCGCATCAACCTCTCGCGCTTCTTCCTCTGGACCGGCCTCTTCCTCATCGTCGTGGCCGCGGGCGTGCTCTCTTACGGCATCGGCGACCTGCAGGAGGCGGGCGTCATCCCCGGGTTCGGCCAGCCCGCGTTCAGCGTCGCGGGGATCATCCCGCCCTCCAGCTGGTATGGCATCGTGCTCGCGGGCCTCTTCAACTACACGGCGGAGCCCACGTGGGCGCGCCTCGTCGCGTGGGCGCTCTACCTCGCCGTCGTGACCCCGATCTTCCTCCGCAGGGCGACGGCACCGGCGCCGCGCCCGCTCGCGGCCTGACCATCCCCTCACAGCAACAGGAGACAGCTATGCGCAATCGCGTCCTCGCCGGTGCGGCCGGAGCCGGGGCACTCGCCCTCGTGCTCGCGGGCTGCGTCCCCAACACCACCGCGGGCGGCGCCGCGCTCACCGTCGCGATCACCGACGACACGTGCGTCGTGTCGGAGAGCACCGCCGCGGCGGGCCCCGTCACGTTCTCGATCACCAACAGCGGCACCGACGTCAACGAGTTCGAGATCCTCGCCGACGACAAGCTGCGCATCGTGGGCGAGAAGGAGAACATCACCCCCGGCTCGACGGTCTCCTACGTGGCCCAGCTCGGCCCCGGCACGTACTACACGGCCTGCAAGTTCCAGCTCATCGGCGCCCCGACCGGTGTCGCCGAGTTCACGGTGACGGGAGAGGCGACGGCGACCTCCGCGGACGAGCAGGCGCTCTCCGACCGCGCGGTCACCAACTACGTCTCGTACATCAGGTCGCAGGTCGCCGAGCTGCAGCCGCAGGTGCAGGCCCTCGCCGACGCCTACGCCGCAGGCGACGACGAGGCCGCGCGCTCGCTCTTCGCGAGCGCCCGTGTCTCGTACGAGCGCATCGAGCCGACCGCGGAGGCGTTCGGCGACCTCGACCCGAAGATCGACTACCGCGAGGTCGACGCCGTGGCGGAGGGGCTCGACTGGACCGGCTTCCACCGCATCGAGAAGGACCTGTGGCCGCCGGCCGCGGGCGACCTCAACTCCGACGGCACGTCGGCCCTGCTCGACTGGGCGCCCTCGACGACTGAGGAGCGCACGGCCTACGCCGACGGCCTCGTCGCCGACGTGCAGCAGCTCGCCGACCTCGTCAACGCGGAGGGCTTCACGGTCTCGCTCGGCGACATCTCGAACGGCGCCATCGGCCTGCTCGACGAGGTCGCGGTCGGAAAGATCTCCGGCGAGGAGGACTGGTGGTCGCACACCGACCTCTACGACTTCTACGCCAACGTGCAGGGCGCGGAGGTGGCCTTCGGCAACGTCAAGGACATCGCGGCGGGCAAGGGCGCGGACGGCGCGGCCCTCGTGGACGACATCGAGGGCCAGTTCACCGCCCTCAAGGCGCTGCTCGCCCAGTACGGCAGCCTCGAGTCGGGCTTCGTCGGCTACGACACCGTGACCGAGGAGCAGCGCAAGGAGCTCAGCGACCAGGTGAACGCCCTCGCCGAGCCGCTCTCGAACCTCACGCACACCGTGCTCGGCATCGCTGGTTAGCATTCAAGGATGACCGAGCCCGAGGAGACCGCGCCGAGAGGCCTGTCGCGCCGCGGTCTCCTCGGCCTCGTCGGGGCAGGGGCTGCCGGCCTCGCCGTGGGAGGCGGGGCCGTCGCGGCCGTCGGGCTCTCGCAGCCCAACGGCGTCGGCGTCTCGACCGTCTATCCGTTCTTCGGCGAGCACCAGGCGGGCATCACGACCCCCGCGCAGGACCGCCTGCACTTCGCGGCCTTCGACATGGCGTCCACGGCCACGCGCGACGACCTCGTCGAGCTGCTGCGGGACTGGACGTACGCCGCCGCGCGCCTCACCCAGGGCCACGAGGTCACCGAGGGCGGCGCCGTCGACGGCTCGCCGCTCGCCCCGCCCGACGACACGGGAGAGGCCCTCGGCCTGCCCGCGAGCGGGCTCACCATCACGTTCGGCTTCGGGCCGACCCTCTTCACCACCGACGACGGCACCGACAGGTTCGGCATCGCCGACCGCAGGCCCGCGCTGCTCGAGAAGCTCCCGCGGTTCAGCGGGGACGCCCTGCGCCCCGAGTCCGGCGGCGGCGACCTGTGCATCCAGGCCTGCGCCGACGACCCGCAGGTCGCCGTGCACGCCATCCGCAACCTCAGCCGCATCGCGTTCGGCCGGGCGTCGATCCGGTGGTCGCAGCTCGGCTTCGGGCGCACATCCTCGACATCGACGTCGCAGGTGACGCCGCGCAACCTGTTCGGCTTCAAGGACGGCACCGCCAACATCAAGGCGGAGGACCCCGCGACGGTCGCCGACCAGGTGTGGGTGGCGAAGGGCGACGGCCCCGCGTGGATGACGGGCGGCAGCTACCTCGTGACGCGCAAGATCCGCATGATCATCGAGGCGTGGGACCGCACCCAGCTCCAGGAGCAGGAGAACGTCATCGGCCGCAGCAAGGGCGAGGGCGCGCCCCTCTCGGGCGGCAAGGAGTTCACCGAGCCCGACTTCTCCGCTAAGGGCGCCGCGGGGCAGGATCTCATCGGCGCCGACGCGCACGTGCGCCTCGCGCACCCGACCGCCACGGGCGGCGCCCAGCTGCTGCGCCGCGGCTACAACTTCGTCGACGGCAACGACGAGCTCGGGCGCCTCGACGCGGGGCTGTTCTTCATCTCGTTCCAGCGCTCGCCCGAGCAGTTCGTCGCGGTGCAGAAGAACCTCGCGCGCGACGCGCTCAACGAATACATCAAGCACGTCGGCTCCGCGATCTTCGCGGTGCCGCCCGGCGCCACGACGGACTCGTACGTGGGCGCCGGGCTGTTCGCCTAGTTGCTCGTGACGTCGCTCACGGTGTAGTTCGCCACGAAGCCCGTGTCGTCCTTCGTGATGACGACGAGCACCGTGTACTTGTCGTTGCCGTAGATGAGCGTCGCGCCGTCCGCCGTCGTGCCGCCCACGCCCGCCTCGTTCTGCGCGAAGCCCGCGCCCTCGAGCTGCGACTTGATGGAGTCGGCCGCGTCGAGGCCGGGCACGCGGATCGTGACGTTCCATGCCTTGCCGTCGCCGTTGCCCACGCCCAGCCCGAACGTGACCTCGCCGTCGTAGAGCGGCACGTCCTTCGGGAAGTCGTCGGGGATGCCCTGGCCCGGCAGGCTCACGTCGCCGCCCGTCGCGCCCTCGACGATCTGCTCGATGGGGTTGCCGAAGCAGCCGGAGAGGGCGGGGGTGATCGCGAGGGCGAGAACGATGGCCGCGGTCGCGGTGAAGCGCTTGTTCATGGTCGGGGTCAGCCTTTCTTGATGACGACGTACTGGACGCTGGGCCCGTAGTCTGCGGAGTCCGTCGCAGTGATCTGCACGGTGTACCTGTCGTTGTCGAAGGCTCCGAACGAGCCGTCGGCGGTGGTCGAGGATGATCCGGCGAACCCCGCCGCCGTGAGCAGCGCCTCGGCGTCCGAGTAGCCCGCGGCGATGTCGTCGCGCGCGATGACGATGCTCCACCCCGTGCCGACATCGATGCCGTAGAGCACGTCGCCCTCGATGAGGGGCACGTCCGACGGGAACGTGTCGGGCAGCCCCTCGTAGCCCTCCAGGCCCGTGGCGGGCCCGCCGGGGGCCGAGGCCTCCGGGGTCGCCGCGGGGGCGGTCGACGGCGCGGCCGAGCATCCTGCCAGCGACAGGATGACGGCGAGGCCCACGAGGCCCGCGCGTCGCTGAATGTGATTCACCGGCACAGCGTATTACGCCCCGGAGCGGCGCGATACAGGGAAACTACGCGTTCTGCAGACCGCTACGCGTTCTGCTTCTTGCGCTGCGAGGCGAAGCGGGCGCGCGCGTTGGAGTCGAGCTCGACCTTGCGGATGCGGATGACCTCGGGGGTGACCTCGACGCACTCGTCCTCGCGCGCGAACTCCAGGCACTCCTCGAGGGTGAGCTTGCGCGGCGGCACGAGCTTCTCGAAGTTGTCGGAGGTCGACTGGCGCATGTTGGTGAGCTGCTTCTCCTTGGTGATGTTGACGTCCATGTCGTCGGCGCGCGCGTTCTCGCCCACGACCATGCCCTCGTAGACCTCCTGCGTGGGCTCCACGAAGAAGCTCATGCGCTCCTGCAGGTTGATCATGGCGAAGGGCGTGACGACGCCCGCGCGGTCGGCGACGATCGAGCCGTTGGTGCGGGTCTCGATGGCGCCCGCCCACTCGTCGTAGCCGTGCGAGATCGCGTTCGCGATGCCCGTGCCGCGCGTGACGGTGAGGAACTCGGTGCGGAAGCCGATGAGGCCGCGCGAGGGCACGATGAACTCCATGCGCACCCAGCCCGTGCCGTGGTTGGCCATGCCGTCCATGCGGCCCTTGCGGGCGGCGAGCAGCTGCGTGATCGCGCCGAGGTACTCCTCGGGCGCATCGATCGTGAGGTGCTCGTAGGGCTCGTGGGTCTTGCCGCCCACGATCTTCGTGACCACCTGCGGCTTGCCGACGGTGAGCTCGAAGCCCTCGCGGCGCATGTTCTCGACGAGGATGGCGAGCGCGAGCTCGCCGCGGCCCTGGATCTCCCACGCGTCGGGGCGGCCGATGTCGACGAGCTTGATCGACACGTTTCCGATGAGCTCGCGGTCGAGGCGGTCCTTGACCATGCGCGCGGTGAGCTTGTGGCCCTTGACCTTGCCGATGAGCGGGCTCGTGTTCGTGCCGATGGTCATCGAGATCGCGGGGTCGTCGACGGTGATGACGGGCAGCGGGCGCACGTCGTCGACGTCGGCGAGCGTCTCGCCGATCGTGATGTCCTCGAAGCCCGCGACGGCGACGATGTCGCCGGGGCCGCCGGACTCCGCAGGGAAGCGGTCGAGCGCCTTCGTCATGAGCAGCTCGGTCACGCGCACGTTGTGCACGGAGCCGTCGTGCTTGACCCAGGCCACGGTCTGGCCCTTCTTGATGGTGCCCTGGAAGACACGCAGCAGCGCGAGGCGGCCGAGGAAGGGCGACGAGTCGAGGTTGGTCACCCACGCCTGCAGCGGGTGGGTGTCGTCGTAGGTCGGCGCGGGGATGTGCTTGAGGATGGCGTCGAACAGGGGCTCGAGGTCGTCGTTGTCGGGCAGCGAGCCGTCGGCGGGCTTGTTCCAGCTCGCGGAGCCGTTGCGGCCGGACGCGTAGACGACGGGCACGTCGAGCACGGCGTCGAGGTCGAGGTCGGGGTGGTCCTCGTGCAGGTCGCTCGCGAGGCCCAGCAGCAGGTCCTGCGACTCGCCCACGACCTCGTCGATGCGCGCGTCGGGGCGGTCGGTCTTGTTCACGAGCAGCACGACGGGCAGCTTGGCCTCGAGGGCCTTGCGCAGCACGAAGCGCGTCTGCGGCAGCGGGCCCTCCGACGCGTCGACGAGCAGCACGACGCCGTCGACCATCGAGAGGCCGCGCTCGACCTCGCCGCCGAAGTCGGCGTGGCCCGGGGTGTCGATGACGTTGATGGTCACGGCGCCGTCGGTCGCGTGGATGCCGTTGTACGAGATCGCGGTGTTCTTCGCGAGGATCGTGATGCCCTTCTCGCGCTCGAGGTCGTTCGAGTCCATCGCGCGCTCCTCGACGTGGGCGTGCTCGCCGAACGAGTTGGTCTGGCGCAGCATGGCGTCGACGAGCGTCGTCTTGCCGTGGTCGACGTGGGCGACGATGGCGACGTTGCGCAGGTCGGAGCGAGTGGCGAGTGCCATGGCACATCCTTCTGGGGTTTGTGGGCGGGAATCTGGCCCGGAAAAGTGATCGCGGTGACCGCGAGACGGCACGACGGAGCTGGGACAGCCCTGGCCTGCCCCTCAAGTGTACCGTCAGCCGGCCGAAACGGCCTTCCAGTCCCAGACATTCCAGAACAGGGTGGGCGGCAGCACCGCCGGGGAGATGCCCGAGACCGCCTTCTTGTCGTAGGCGTAGAGCGCGGGGTGCTGGTAGAGCGGCAGGCCGAACGCGTCGGCCCAGAGCTGCGCATCCACCTGCTTCTCGATCGTCACCTGCTCGGCGGGGTCGAAGCTCGAGGAGAGGTCGGCGATGAGGCCGTCGACCTTCGCGCTCGAGTAGTGGCTCAGGTTGGTGCGCCCGTCGGTCGAGAACGCCTCGATCGTCGAGCTCACCCCCGCGTTCGTCGGCTGCCAGCCGTAGAGGGCGGCGTCGTACGCGCCCGCGCTGCCCAGCTGGTCGCGCCAGTCGGTCGACGAGCAGTCGGTGACCGTGAACCCCGCGAGCGCCGCGGACTTCTGGATGAGCTCGAACTCCGTGACGCGGCGCGGGTTGGCCGCCTGGTAGAGGATGCACACCTGCGGGCTCGCGACCCCCGCCTCGGCGAGCAGCTCCTTGGCGCCGTCGATGTCGACGTCGGCGTACGCGTCGGAGCCGTTGCCCTCGACGGCGGAGTCGTAGTCGGCGGTGCCGGGCGTGAACACTTGCGAGTCGCGCGGGGCCGCGTCCTTCTGCAGGCCCGAGACGAGCTCCTTCACGATCTCGAGGCGCGGCACCGTCTTGAGGAACGCCTCGCGCACGCGCTCGTCGCCGAAGACGCCGTTCTTCGACTTGTCGAACTGCAGGTCGAGGTGCTCCCACGTTCCGCTCGGGCCGCTCACCACGGTCTTGCCCGTGGTCTTGAGGGCGGCGGCGACATCCTCGGTGGCCTGCGGCGCGATGACCTGCACCGAGCCGTTGAACAGCGCCTGCACCGCCGCGAGGGGGTCGGGGATGACGCGCACCGAGATCGTCTCGATGCTGGGCATCCTCGCGCCCACGTAGTTCGGGTTGGCGGTGAGGGTCACGTAGTCGCCCGGCACGAAGTCGGTGACGACGTAGGGCCCGTCGCCCACGAGCAGGCTCGGGTCGTCGGGCATGGCGTCGAAGTTGAAGCCCGAGTTCCAGAACGCGGAGATCTTCGCGAGCGCAGGCTTGTCATCGTCGGTGATCGCGTCGACGACGGCGTTCTTGGCCGCCTGGGGGTCCTTGAGGCCGAAGGCGTGCTGGCCGATGACGTGCGCCGGCAGGCCGGCCGTGAGCATCGCGAGCTCCCAGTCGGCGAGCGGCTCGTCGTAGCGGAGCGTTATCGACTTGAGGTCGTCGCTCACCACGGGCAGCTGGCTCGCGAGGCCCAGGCCGCGGGGGTGCACGGGGTCGGCCCCCGAGTCGAAGTACACCGCGTCCGCGGGGAAGTCGTCGGTGAACTCGCCGCTGTCGGGGTCCACGTACCGCGACGTGTCCAGGTCGGGATCGTTGAACGCCCCCGAGAGCGCCGCCCAGTTGAGCAGCAGGTCGGCCGCGTCGACCGCGGCGCCGTCGGACCACGTGACGCCGTCGGCGATCGTGTACCGCACGATGAGCGGGTCGTCTGAGAGCTTCGTGACCGTGCCGAACGACTCGTCCTTGACGAGGGTGGACGTGTCGTCGTAGTAGGCGAAGCCCGAGTTCGTCGCGTAGACGATGTTCGCGTTGGCGGGGTCGGCGCCGTACGCCGTGCGGTCGTTGTAGGAGAAGAACGACTGGTCCCACCCGACCGAGACCTCGGAGCCCTGCACGACCTCGGACTCGTAGCCCACGCACCCCGAGAGCGCGAGGGTCGTCACGACGGCGACCGCGGCAAGGGGAGCGAATCTCACGAGTCTCACCCGCTCCACCCTACCCAGCGGCGCTACCTGCGGCGACCCTCCGTGGCCAGCAGCTCGGCCCGGGCCTCGCGGCGCTTGCGCTGCTCGTCGGGGTCGGGCACGGGAACTGCGGCGATGAGCCGCTTCGTGTACGGGTGCTGCGCGTTGCGCAGGATCTCGTCGGTCGGGCCCTGCTCGACGAGCTCGCCGTGGTTCATCACGAGGATGCGGTCGGCGAGCCTGTCGATGACCGCGAGGTCGTGGCTGATGAACAGGCACGCGAACTGCAGCTCCTGCTGGAGCTTCTCGAGCAGGTCGAGCACGCGCGCCTGCACCGACACGTCGAGCGCGCTCGTGGGCTCGTCGGCGATGAGCAGCTTGGGCTTGAGCGCGAGGGCGCGGGCGATGCCGATGCGCTGGCGCTGGCCGCCCGAGAGCTCGTGCGGGTAGCGGTTGCGGAACGACCGCGGCAGCTCGACCTGGTCGAGCAGCTCCTCGACGCGCGCGTTGATCTTCGAGCTCTCGACGGCACGCGCGAGCTCGAGGGGCTCACCGATCGACTGGCCGACGGGCCAGCGCGGGTTGAGCGACGACCCCGGGTCTTGGAACACGATGCCGATGTCGCGGCGCACCTCGCGCAGGGCGGACGGCTTGATGCCGACGAGGTTGCGGCCGAGCAGGTCGGCGGTGCCCTCCGAGAACGGGAGCAGGCCCACGATCGCGCGGCCCACCGTCGTCTTGCCGGAGCCCGACTCCCCCACGAGGCCGACGACCTCGCCCGGGTGGATGTCGAACGACACGGAGTCGACAGCGCGGAACGCCGGCACACGGCCGTGGCCCGGGTAGTCGACGGACGCGTTCACGAGGCTCAGCACGGGGGCCTCGCTGCTCGTCATGCGCTCTCCGCCCGCCTCGACCCCGAGGTGCGGAACCGCCGAGAGCAGCTGCTGCGTGTACGGGTGCTGGGCGTGGTTGAACACCTCGTCGACGGTGCCGCGCTCCACGATCGAGCCCTCGCGCATGACGATGATGTTGTCCGCGATGTCGGCGACGACGCCGAGGTCGTGCGTGATGATGATGATCGCGCTGTTGAGGCGCGTGTGCAGGCTGCGCAGCAGGTCGAGGATCTCGGCCTGGATCGTCACGTCGAGCGCCGTCGTGGGCTCGTCGGCGATGAGCAGGTCGGGGTCGCAGCTGATCGCCATGGCGATCATGGCGCGCTGGCGCTGGCCGCCCGACAGCTGGTGCGGGTACGACCCGAACGCCTTCTTGGGGTCGGGCATCTCGACGAGCTCGAGCAGCTCGATCGCGCGCGCCTCGGCCTCGGCGGGCGTCATGGCGAAGTGCGTGCGCAGCGCCTCGACGATCTGGAAGCCCACGCGGTAGACGGGGTTGAACGCCGTCATGGGCTCCTGGAAGATCACGGCGATGCGGTTGCCGCGGATGCGGTGCAGCTCGTCGGCGGGGATGCCGAGGATCTCCTCGCCGTGCAGGCGCACGTGGCCCACCGAGCGGGAGTTGGCGGGAAGCAGGCTCAGGAGGGACATCGACGTCACGGTCTTGCCGGAGCCCGACTCGCCCACGATCGCGAGCACCTCGCCCGGGCGCACCGTGTAGTTGATGTCGCGCGCGGCGTTGACCCACTTGCCGTTGACCCAGAAGTCGATGGCGAGGTTCTCGACCTCGATGATGGGCTCGTCGTCGCCGCGCTGCACGAGCTTGCGCCCGAACCTGCTCGTCGCGAACCGGTCGCTCGGCGTCTTCGCCGCCTTGCCGTTCTTGCCTGTGGTGGATTCTTCGGTCATCGGATGCCGCCGATCTGGGCGCTCGGGCGCCTGTGGGACGATGGGGTCATGAGGTCGCGAGTCGTGTTCCGCCCGTGGACGGGGATCGCGTTGACGGTGCTCGTGGGGGCCGTCGTGGTGGTGAGCCTCGCGGGCCTGGCGATCGCGGGCGACATCGAGTCGCTGCGCCGGTTCGGGCCCGCGTTCGTGGCGCTGGGCGCCGTGACGTGGTCGCTGTTCTGGCTGCCCGCGGTGCGTGTCGACGACGCGGGGGTCGTCGTGCAGAACCCGCTGCGCACCACGGCGGTGCCGTGGTCGCGCATCGACGGGCTCGAGACCCGCTTCGGGCTCAAACTCGTGCTGCGGCCCTCCGGCACGGTCTCCGCGTGGGGCGCGCCGGCGGCCTCGCGGCGCCAGAGCGCCGCGCTGCTGCGCCAGTCGCGCGCGACGGCGTCGAGGTCGGCCAACGAGGCGCTCGAGCGCGAGGCGATGTTCGCCGAGGGCGAGGCCGCGATGTACATCCGCCGCGAGCTCACGCGCCGGGAGCGCACGGGCGAGCTCGGGCCCGAGGCCGACGTGGTGCGCACGCCGAACATCCCCGTGGCCGTCGGGCTCGCCGTCGTGCTGGTCGCAGCGGTGGCCCTGCCCTTCACCTGAGTCACGGGCGGTCCCCGCCGACGGGGGCGTCCGCGGCGACCGTGCCGCTGCCGCCACGGCGGAAGGGCTTGCTCAGGAGCTGGCCCAGCTCGCGGTAGGGGCCGGGCTTCGCGGGCATCCTGCGCTGGCGCGGGTCGAAGGCGTCGCGCAGGCCGTCACCGATGAAGTTGATGGCGAGCACGATGATGATGAGCACGATGCCGGGCCACCAGAACAGCCACGGCCGCGTCGCGAACGCCGACTGGTAGTGCGCGAGGATCTGGCCGAGCGACACGTCGGGCGGGTTGATGCCGAAGCCGAGGTAGCCGAGCGCCGCCTCGAGCAGGATCGCACCGCTCATCGTGAGCGAGACGTTCACGATGAGCACGCCCGCCGTGTTGGGCAGGATGTGGCGGAAGATGATGCGCATGTTCGACGCACCCGCCACGCGGGCCGCGTCCACGAATTCCCGCTCGCGCAGGCTCAGGAACTCGCCGCGCATGAGGCGCGCGAGCACCGCCCAGCCGAACGCGCCGAGGGTGAGCGCGAGCACGAACACGCCGAGGCCGCCGTAGGTGCGGCCGATGACGGCACCGAGCAGCACGACGGGGACGATGATGATCACGTCGGTCAGGCGCATGAGCAGGGTGTCGACCTTGCCCCGGAAGAAGCCGGAGATGGCGCCGACCGTGATGCCGATGATGGCCGACACGGCCCCGTAGATGATCATGAGGATGATCGACTGCTGGGTGCCGCGCATGACCTGCGCGAACACATCGTGGCCGATGTCGTCCTGGCCGAACGGGTGGTTGCCGAAGCTGAACGGCAGGTCCCACGTGGGGGCCCCGCCCGTGCGCTCGATCGGGAAGTAGTTGGTGAAGTCGTACTTCCACCAGCCGGGGATCTTGAGGCCGAAGATGTTGAAGCCCACGGAGCTGAACGCCATGATCACGATGACGATCAGCACGCCGAGCGACACCATGGCGCCGATGTGGCGCACGAAGCGGCGGCGGACGATGGCGCCCTGGCTGAGGCCCGCGACATCCTGCTGCTCGATCGTGATGATGTCGCCCGAGCCCTCGGGCGGGATTGCGGCAAGAGGGTTTGTCATATCAGCTCACCCGGATTCGGGGATCGAGGACGGAGTATGCGATGTCCGCCAGGAGGTTGAACAAAAGGGCGAAGAGGCTCGTCACGAGGAACACGCCCATGATCGAGTTGAGGTCGACGACGCGCAGCGCCTGCACGAACATCGTGCCCATGCCGCGCCACGCGAACACCGTCTCGGTGATGACCGCGCCGCCGATGAGGCCGCCCAGGTCGAACGCGACGATGGTCGCGATCGGGATGAGGGCGTTGCGGAAGGCGTGGCGCATGATGACCGTGCGCTCGTTGAGGCCCTTGGCCCGCGCGGTGCGCACGTAGTCCATCGACATGACCTCGAGGAGGCTGCCCCGCGAGTAGCGGCTGTACGCCGCGAGCGAGATGAGCATGATCGTGAGGGTCGGCAGGAGCACGTGCGCGAAGCTGTCCACCGAGGTGAGCCAGATGCTGCCCTTGAGGCCCGCGGTCTCCGACCCGATCGTCGAGATCGGACGGCCTCCCGTGTTGGCCACGTAGTCGGGCCACGCGCCCATGATGCGGTCGACGAGCACGAGGAGCCCCGAGACGAACGCCGTGATCATCGCGGCGCGGATCGAGACGCCGCGGTCATCCCCGCCGAAGAGCCAGCCGACGAGCGCGCCCACGCCGAGCGCGACGAGCGCGAGCAGGAGCACCGCCCACCACTCGGGGGCGTAGTAGAACGCGAACTGCACGGGCCACCAGAGGATCGCGCCGAGCACCGCGACCGTGAGCGACGAGTACAGCGCCCTGCGGTTCGAGAGGCCCGTCGTGAGCTGCGTGATCACGATCGCCGCCGCGACGCCGATGATGCCGATCCACACGGGACCGAGGTTGGGGTTGCGCAGCGAGTCGGTGAGGTTGATGTAGACGAGGATGCCCGCGGTGATCACCGCCGCGCCGCCGAAGTTGATCGCGAAGCGCTTGAGCTGCCCGCCCATGGCGCTCGCCCAGATGAAGGCGAGCACGAGCGATATCCCGACCACCCAGGGTGGTGGTATCTGGGGCGAGGCGAGGAAGTTGTTGAACGAGATCGCGACGTTGAGCTTCAGCAGCTGGCCTACCCAGAAGGTGGGGAGCGCGAAGAAGAAGAACGCGATGAGGGTGACCGAGTAGTCGAACCCGCTGTACTGGCGAAGCGCCGAGATCATGCCGATGGAGACACCGAACAGGATGGCGAGCACCGTCGCGATGCTGACGAGCTGGAGCGTCGACCACATCGACTGCGACAGGATCGTCGTGACGGCGCTGCCCGTGAGGGTAGCCCCGAGGTCGAGCTGGCCGATGAAGATCTTGAGCACACCGCTCAGCCACAGGAAGTAGCGCAGCGGGGGCGCGATGTCGAGGTGCAGCAGTTGGATGCGCGCGGCGATGAGCGCTTCCTTGTTGGGTGCGGTCGAGCCCCGGAGGTCCTCGAGCGGGTCACCGGAGTTGGCCGCGAGGACGTAGACGAGGAAGCTCGCCGCGAAGATGACGAGGATGGCGATGAGAACTCGCCTCAGCACATAGCTCCACATGGAGATGCCCTTCTGGTGGTGGATTCCTGCGGCGACAGTGCCGCATGTCACGTGGCAAAGGGTGCCGGGGCAGTGCCCCGGCACCCTCCACGCTTACCGGTTCAGCTGCTGGCTAGCCAGCGTTGACCGGCGTCCACTCCCAGAAGTTCCAGAAGTACTGCGGCGTGAGCGGCGATGCCGTCACTCCGCTGACCTTGGACTCGTCCCAGGCGGTGATGCCGGGGAACTGGAACACGGGGATCGACCAGTACTGCTCGCCGATGGCCTTCTCGGCCTGGACGAGGAGCTCGTCGGCCTTGGCGCCGTCGGTCTCAGTGTCGATGGCCTTGAAGGGCTCGTCGACAGCGTCGCTCGACCAACCGTAGAAGTTGTTCGCACCACCCGTGATGTAGTTCGGAGCGTTCTGCGTACGACCCGTGTTGTTGAGGATCCACGCGAAGAGCGCGGCGTCGTACGACGTCTGCTTCGTGTCGAGATCCGCGGACCACGTGGTCGACGAGGCGTTGATCAGGTTGAAGCCCGCCTCGGCCGCGATGGGAGCCCACAGCGTGTACTCCGAGTTGCGACGCTCGTTGGTCTGGCTGAACAGCAGGCGCACGTCGACCGGAGTCGTGATGCCGGCGTCGGCGAGGACCTTCTTGGCACCCTCGACGTCCGGAACCTCGAGCTCGGGGTAGCCGTTGACCTTGGCAGCCTCATCGGCGACCGTCGTGCCGGGGAACGAGACGAGGGTGTTCATGACCTCGGCGTTCTCCTGCAGCGGCTTGATGAGCTTGTCGATGATGTCCTGGCGCGGGATCGTCATGAAGAACGCCTTGCGCACGGCGAGGGCCTTGTCGGCGTCGCCGCCGTAGGTCGCGGGGTCGAAGGGACCGCCGTTGGTGACCTGCAGGTCGACGTGCTCGAAGGACGACTCGGACGCACCCACGTAGGCGACGTTCGGGATGCCCGCGGCAAGCGCGCTCGCGATGTCGGGGGTGGGCTGGCCGGACGCGATCTGGATGTCACCGTTCTGGAGGGCGGTGAGCTGCGCCTGCGAGTCGGGCACGGCGCGGACCGTGATCGTCTCGAACTTCGGCGACGGGCCCCACGTGTAGTCGGGGTTCGCCGTGAGGGTGACGTACTCGTCAGCCTTCATGTCCGTGATCGTGTACGCGTAGTTCGACAGCAGCGCGGGCGAGCCCTCGGCCGGCATCGTGTTGTACACGTAGTCCACGTTGAACGACTTCGAGACCGGGCCGAGGAAGTCGTAGTCCTCGTCCTGGATGGCCTTGATGAGGTCGGCCTTCGCGTTCTTCGCCGCGTCGCCGCCGGTGTACTTGTCCGGGTAGGCGAGCTCGACCGTGCCGTGGCCCGAGACACCGATGGGGCTCACGAGCTCCCAGTCGGCGTAGGGGCTGTCGTACACCACGGTCATGCTGCGGTTGTCGTCGCTCAGCGTCGGGGTCTGGGAGACGAGGTCGAAGCCGATGCCCTCGGCTGCGCCGGTGTTCCAGTACGTGCCGGTCTGGTCGGTGACCGCGCCGGTCTCCTCGTCCGTCTGCGCCTCACCGTTGGTGCGGTGCGTCGTGACGGCAGCCCAGTAGAGCAGCATGTCGGCGGCGTCGACGGGAGCGCCGTCGGACCACTTCACGCCCGAGTTGATCGTGTACTTCACCGTCAGCGGGTCGTCGCTGACCTTCTCGTACGTGCCGAAGTCGGTGTTCTTCACGAGCTCGGACTTGTCGTTGTAGTACGCGAACGTGTCCTGGGCCATGTAGACGACCTGAGCGTTGTACAGGCTGTTGAGGTTGGTCAGCAGCGTGTTGTAACCGCTGAAGACATCGTTCATGGCCACCGTGATCTTGGTGCCCGTGACGACCTCCGACTCGCGGGGCGGCGTGCACCCCGCGAGAACGACAGCCCCAGCGGCTACCAGCGCTACGCCGGCAGCTAGACGCTTGAGTTTCACTTTTCCTCCTGTGCAAGAGATGAGACCTCGGCACACCGATTCCTAGCGGCGGGCCGGGCTTGATATTTCACACCCTAAACGGGGGTAAACCCCCCGCAAAACTGTAGGCGCAAACGTTACACAGTGGTAACGCAGTCTTTAATTCCTTGCGGTGAATGGCGAATTGTTGCGTCATCCGTGCCCCGATTGCACGATTGCTGCACCAACGCCAGTTTCGTGCGTCGAATGCGCGCTGCCCTCGGCGTAGGCTCGGAGTGTGAGCGGATCCGGCCTGTCGAAACCTTCCAACGGCGCCCTGCTCATCTTCGACGGCGATTGCGCCTTCTGCACAACGTGGGTGAACCGCCTCGGCGCGATCCTGCCGGTGTTCCCGCCGAGCACCCCCTGGCAGTGGATCGACCTCGACCGGTACGGGCTCACGGAGCACGATGTGACCCACTACGCGTGGGTCGTCACCCCCGGCCACCAGTACGCCGGGCACCTGGCCCTGTCGGCCCTCCTGCGCCTGCAGCGCGGCTTCGGGTGGCGGTTCGCCGGCAACCTCATCGCCACCGCCCCGTTCTCCTGGCTCGCGGCCCTCGGCTACCGCTTCGTCGCCGCGAACCGGCACCGCCTGCCCGGCGGCACACCGGCGTGCGCGATGCCGCCCGCGGGAGCCACCCATCACTGACCTGCCGCCCACGCGCCGGATGCTCGGCGCGGAGATCCTCATCGTCCTGGGGCTGTCGCTGGGGGCGTCCGCCGTCTACTCGGTGGTCTCGATCACCAACAAGCTCACGCGGCCCGTCGCGATCTCGCAGCAGACCGCGACCCTCAACTCGTCGCTGAGCGACCGGCCGACGTTCGACCTGATCTACCAGCTGCTCTCGATCTTCTTCGACCTCGTGCCCGTGGCCCTCGTGGCGTTCCTGCTCTGGCAGACCGCACGGCCGCACCTGTCGCGCCTCGGCATCGACTTCACGCGGCCCGGCCGGGACGCGCTCTCGGGCCTCGGGCTCGCGCTCGTGATCGGCGTGCCCGGCATCGGCGTCTACCTCGCCGGGCGCGCGCTCGGCCTCTCCGCCAACGTCGTGCCCACGGCGCTCGACGCGTACTGGTGGACGATCCCCGTGCTCATCCTCTCGGCCGTGCGCGCGGGCGTCACCGAGGAGGTCATCGTCATCGGCTACCTGTTCGCGCGGCTGCGCGACCTCGGGTGGGGCCGGTGGCAGATCATCCTCGCGACCGCGGCGCTGCGCGGCACGTACCACCTCTACCAGGGCTTCCCGGCCTTCGTCGGCAACTTCGCCATGGGCCTTCTGTTCGGATGGCTGTACTCCCGGTTCGGCCGCGTGCTGCCCCTCGTGATAGCCCACGTGCTCATCGACTCGGCGATCTTCGTGGGCTACCCGTGGGCAGCAGCGGCCTTCCCGGCGCTGTTCTCCTAGCCCCTAGTCGGCGAACGCCTCGATCGGCGGGCACGCGCACACGAGGTTGCGGTCGCCGTAGGCGTTGTCGATGCGGCGCACGGGCGGCCAGTACTTGTGGCCGATGAGGGTGCGCAGCGGGTACACCGCCTGCTCGCGCGAGTACGCGTGCGTCCACTCCCCCTCGATGACCGACTGCGCCGTGTGCGGGGCGTTGACGAGCGGGTTGTCGTCCGCGGGCCACGTGCCCGCGGCGACGGCGTCGGCCTCATCCTTGATCGCGATCATCGCGTCGACGAACCTGTCGATCTCGGCGAGGTCCTCGCTCTCGGTCGGCTCGACCATGAGCGTGCCCGCCACCGGGAACGACATCGTGGGCGCGTGGAACCCGAAGTCGACGAGCCGCTTGGCCACGTCGTTGTTGTCGATGCCCGTGGCCTCCTTGAGCGGCCGGAGGTCGAGGATGCACTCGTGCGCCACGAGCCCGTTGTCGCCCGAGTAGAGCACCGGGTAGTGCTCGCGCAGCCGCGTGGCGACGTAGTTCGCCGCGAGCACGGCGGCACCCGTGGCCGCCTTGAGCCCGTCGGAGCCCATCATGCGCACGTAGGCCCACGAGATGGGCAGGATGCTCGGGCTCCCGTACGGCGCCGCGGAGATGACCGGGCGCGCCTCCGAGGCGCCGAAGAACTCCCGCTGCTGCAGCGGATGCCCCGGCAGGTACGGCGCGAGGTGCGCCTTCGCCGCGACGGGGCCGACACCCGGTCCGCCGCCGCCGTGCGGGATGCAGAACGTCTTGTGGAGGTTGAGGTGCGAGACATCCCCGCCGAAGTCGCCGAAGCGCGCGTAGCCGAGCAGCGCGTTGAGGTTGGCGCCGTCGACGTAGACCTGTCCTCCGCCGGCGTGCACGGCGTCGGTGATCGCGCGCACCTCGTGCTCGTAGACGCCGTGCGTCGACGGGTAGGTGATCATGAGCGCGGCGAGCTCGTCGGCGTGCAGCGCGATCTTCGCGCGCAGGTCGTCGAGGTCGACGTTGCCGAGGTCGTCGCACTCCACGACGACGACGCGCATGCCCGCGAGCACGGCGGAGGCCGCGTTCGTGCCGTGCGCGCTCGACGGGATGAGGCACACCGTGCGGTGCGTGTCGCCGTTGGCGCGGTGGTAGCCGCGGATCGCGAGGAGGCCCGCGAGCTCGCCCTGGCTGCCGGCGTTGGGCTGCACGGAGACGGAGTCGTACCCGGTGACCTCGGCGAGCCAGGTCTGCAGCTGGCCGATGAGCTCGAGGTAGCCTTCGACGTCCGAGGCGGGGGCGAAGGGGTGCAGGCCCGCGAACTCGGGCCAGGTCACCGCCTCCATCTCGGTGGCGGCGTTGAGCTTCATCGTGCACGAGCCGAGCGGGATCATGCCGCGGTCGAGCGCGTAGTCCTTGTCGGCGAGGTACTTGAGGTAGCGCATCATGCTCGTCTCCGAGCGGTGCGTGTTGAAGACGGGATGCTCGAGGTAGGAGCTCTTTCGCGCGAGCCCCGGCAGGTACTCGTGCTGGTGCACGGCGTCGAGCGCGTACCAGCGCTCGGTCTTCGTGAAGACGCCCTGGTCCTTCTCGGGGGCGCGGTCGCCCGCGCCGAAGATCTCGAAGAGCACGGGGAGCACGTCGGAGAGGTCCTCGGCCGAGACCTCGTCGAACGAGACCGTGACCGTGGTCGCGTCTGCGGCGTGCAGCAGCACGCCGAGCCCGTGGGCGCGCGCCACGACGGCCGCGGCATCCTCGACCCGGATCGACAGCGTGTCGAAGTAGCTCGTGCTCGTGACGTCGACGCCGCGGGCGGTGAGCTCCTTGGCGGCGAGCACGGCGCTCGCGTGCACGTCCTGCGCGATGCGCTTGAGGCCCTGCGGGCCGTGGTACACGGCGTACATCGACGCCATGACGGCGAGGAGCACCTGGGCGGTGCAGATGTTCGACGTGGCCTTCTCGCGACGGATGTGCTGCTCGCGCGCCTGCAGCGAGAGGCGGTAGGCGGCGTGGCCCGAGGCGTCCTGCGAGACGCCCACGAGGCGGCCGGGCAGCTGGCGCTCGAGACCCGCGCGCACGGCCATGTAGCCCGCGTGCGGCCCGCCGAAGCCCATGGGCACGCCGAAGCGCTGCGACGTGCCGACGGCCACGTCCGCGCCGAGCTCGCCGGGCGCCTTCAGGAGGGTGAGGGCGAGCAGGTCTGCGGCGACGACGGCGAGGCCGCCGCCCGCCTTCACGGCGGCGATGACCTCGGTCGGGTCCCACACGCGGCCGGAGGCGCCCGGGTACTGGATGAACGCGCCGAACGCCGCGGGGACTTCGGCGAAGTCCGTCTCGACGAGCTCGATGCCCACGGCCTCCGCGCGCGTCGCGAGCAGCGCCTTGGTCTGCGGCAGGGCGTCGGAGTCGACGAGGAACACGTGCGACTCGGCCCCCGACGCGCGACGGGCCAGGAGCATCCCCTCGACCACGGCGGTGCCCTCGTCGAGCATCGAGGCGTTGGCCGTCGTCATACCCGTGAGGTCGGAGACCATGGTCTGGAAGTTGATGAGGGCCTCGAGGCGGCCCTGCGAGATCTCCGGCTGGTACGGCGTGTACGCCGTGTACCAGCTGGGGTTCTCGAGCACGTTGCGCTTGATGACCGCGGGCGTGATGGTGCCGTAGTAGCCGAGGCCGATCATGGCGCGGTTGACGGTGTTCCTGCCGGCGATCGCACGCAGCTCGGCGAGCGCCTGCCGCTCGGACGCCGCGGCGGGGATCGTCGAGTGCTCGAGGGGCTGCACGTGGATGGCGGGCGGCACCGCGGCGTCGACGAGCGCCTCGACGCTCTCGTAGCCGACGGCGGCGAGCATGGCCTGCTGCGCCGCGGTGTCCGTTCCGATGTGGCGGTCGGAGAACTGCATCACTCCCCCGTCAGGGCGGTGTACTCGTCGAAGCTCAGCAGGGCGGGCAGCTCCGCGAACTCGACCTTGATGAGCCAGCCCTCGCCGAACGGGTCGCTGTTGACGAGCTCGGGGCTCGCCGCGACGGCGTCGTTCGACTCGACGACCGTGCCGTTGACGGGCGCGAACAGCTCGCCCACCGACTTGGTCGACTCGATCTCGCCCACGACCTTGCCCTCGGCGATCGTCGAGCCCGCCTTGGGGAGGTCGACGTAGACGATGTCGCCGAGCTGGCCTGCGGCGAAGTCGGTGATGCCGACCGTCGCGACGGAGCCCTCGACGAGCACCCACTCGTGCTCCTTGGTGTACTGCAGCGTGGTCTTGTCAGCCATGGGGATCAGGCCTCTCTCTTGTAGAAGGGAAGTGCTACTACGGTCGCGGCGATGCGCGAGCCGCGCACGTCGATGTCGAGCTGGGTGCCGGGCGCGCTCACGGCGGGGTCGACGTAGGCCATGGCGATGGGGTGCCCGAGAGTGGGCGAGAGCGCCCCGCTCGTGATGACGCCCACCTCGTCGTCGCCGGAGAGCAGCGCGTAGCCGGCGCGGCCCGCGCGCTTGCCCTCGGAGACGAGGCCCACGAGCACGCGCGCGTCGTCGGCGGGACCCGCCTCGAGCGCCTGCCTGCCGACGAAGTCCTTCGTGAGGTTCGGCACGCGGCCGAGTCCTGCCTGCGCGGGCAGCGTGTCAAGGCCCAGCTCGTGGCCGTAGAGGGGCATGCCCGCCTCGAGCCGCAGGGTGTCGCGGCTCGCGAGGCCCGCCGGCACGAGGCCGCGGGACGCCCCGGCTGCCACGAGCGCGCGCCAGAGGGGCGCGGCATCCTCGACCGCGACATAGAGCTCGTAGCCGTCCTCGCCCGTGTAACCCGTGCGGGCGACGAGGACGTCTCCCGCGTACGCGGCCGAGTAGTACGTGAGCTCGGGCAGGTCGACGACCGCGGCGACGATGTCGCGCGCGTTCGGACCCTGCACGGCGATGAGCACGACCTCGTCGGTGAGGTCGGTGACGGTCACGTCGAAGCCCGCGCTGCGATCCTGGAGCGCGGCGACGACGACGTCGCGGTTGCCGGCGTTCGCGACGACGTAGTACTCGGCCTCGCGGTCGTGGTAGACGATGAGGTCGTCGAGGATGCCCCCGCTCTCCTCGAGGATGAGCGAGTACTTGGCCTTGCCGAGCTTGACCGCCGAGATGAGGCCCGCGAGCGCGAAGTCGAGGAACGCCGCGGCATCCGGGCCGGTCACCCGGATCTCGGCCATGTGCGAGATGTCGAAGATGCCCGCGGCGGTGCGCACGGCGTGGTGCTCGGCGAGGTCGGAGCTGTAGCGCACGGGCATGAGCCAGCCCGCGAAGTCGGTGAAGCTCGCACCGGCCTCGACATGGAGGTCGTGGAGCGGGGACTGCCGTGGATCGGACATGGAGTTCTCCTGGCGCGCGGGGCTGCGGACTGAACTCCCCCTCTGTCATTGGCCTGAGAGCTTCGCGCGCTGGCGCTTTCACCGTCGGCGGCGCATCGCTGCGCGCTTTCCAGAGTGGCCAGTTCGATGCGGTACGTAGACCTGAGAGATTGGCGGGGAGGCTTGCTCCTTCGGTGCCGGGCAGTGTTCGCCCGGCTCTCCCGCATCGTGTTTGCGGCCCGATATTCGGTTGTCTACGGGAAGACTACAGCCTCGGTCTTCGTGACGATGCCCGCGAGCAGCTCCGCCATGGTCGTGGAGCGCAGCAGCTCGAGCTGGTCGATCTGCCCGAGCGGCGCGATGCCCGCGAGCTGCCACGCGCGCGCGACGGGCTCGTCGGTGAGGTCGACGTCGGCGGGCCAGCGCGTGTCGTCGCCGAGCTTCTCGAGGGTCGCCCGCACGAGGTCCTCCGCGGCGACGAGGTCGAGGAGCAGGTCGTCGTCCCACACGAGCTCGTCGAGCTCCGTCACGTCGGCGCGCGGGTGGGGGTCGTCGTCGAGCCAGGAGTCGACGCGGATGCGGCGCTCCCCCTCGGCGACGAGGGCGATGAACCCCTCGCCGGCCTCGAGCTGCACGATGCGCGCGACGGTGCCGACGTCGAACCGGTGCTCGCCGCCGCCCACCTCCTGGCCGCGCTCGATGAGCACGACGCCGAACTCGGAGACGTCGTCCTGCAGCACGCGGGACAGCATGACGACGTAGCGCTCCTCGAAGATCCGCAGGCTCAGCGGCATGTGCGGGAGCAGCACGGTGCCGAGGGGGAACATCGGGAGCTGCTCCATCAGTCGCTCAGCCCCGATCCGTAGATCACCGCCGCCGCGACGCCCGCGACACCGATGATCGCGCCGACGACGAGCGCGCCGATCGCGAGCGCCCGATGCAGCGCCGTGTCGCCGCGGCGCAGCGCGATCTCGCCGAACATGAGCGCGAGCACCCAGGGGATGCCGAAGAAGAAGATGCCCGTCGAGGCCGAGAGGTAGCGCTGCATCCCCTGGGTCCAGTACTCGGCGCCGCCCGTGAGCAGCCACCCGGCGAGCGCGATGACGGCGAACCCGGCGGCGAGAGGCCCCCACACCGAGAGCCCCGCCCGCGCCGGCACCACGGGCCTGCGCGCGACGACGAGCAGGCGCACGAGCACCGCGAGGGCGACGGCCACGAGGTCGACGCTGATGCCGAACGCCCAGATGGGCTCGACGACGGCTCCCGGCGGGAACCGCCCCGCGTACACCCCGTTGACGACGGCCAGCACGGCCGCCGCCGCGACGATCGCGATGGCGACCGGCCGCACCATCGTCGTCGTGCGGGCGACGGGGGCGGTCGGCACGGCGCCGGGCGGCACTGCACCGGGGGCGGCGTACGGCGAGGGATCGGTCATCTCCCCATGATGCCGTGCGCGGTGCCACGATGGGCAGATGTCGATACTCAAGACGCAGGAGGTGTCCGAGGCCGTCGGCCTCGTCGCCGAGATCTACGACGACGACGTGCGCGACCTCGGGTACGTCCCCAGCCACACGAGGGCCATGGCCCTCAACCCCGAGGCGGTGAAGGCCTTCGAGCAGCTCATCCGCGCGGTCGCCGGGCCCATGAGCAAGCGCCGCTACGAGCTCGTGACCCTCGCGGCCGCCGAGGCGATCGGCTCGCAGGCGTGCCGCGTCGCCCACTCCCGCAAGTCGCTCAAGTACATGGACGAGCCCGAGATCGCCGCCGTGCTGCGCGACTACCACGCGGCGGGCCTCAGCGAGGCGGAGGTCGCGATGATGGACTTCGCGCAGAAGCTCAGCCGCGACTCGTCGTCGATGACGGATGCCGACAGCCAGCGCCTGCGCGACCTCGGCTTCGACGACCGCGAGATCGTCGACATCGCCCTCGCGGCGGCCGCGCGCAACTACTACAGCCGTGCTCTGCAGGCCCTCGCCGTGGAGGTCGACGTGCCGCCCGACCTGCCGGCGGACATCCGGGATGCGCTAGAGCTCTAGCCGCCGCTCGACGACGTCGAGGGCGACATCGTGCAGCTTGAGCCGGTGCCGCCGGGCGTGGGCGCGCAGGAGCGCGAACGCCTCCTCGACCGAGACGTCGTGGCGGTGGGCGAGCAGCCCCTTGGCCTGCTCGATGCGCACGCGGCTGTCGAGCGCGGCGGTGAGCTGGCCGGCGACGGTCTCGTGTCGGGCGATGACGCGGTCCTGCACGAGGCCGATCGTCGCGACATCCGCCATCGCCTGGGCGAGCACGGCGTCCTGCGGCGGCAGCGGGCCCACGCGCTCGGAGAACAGGTTGAGGGAGCCGAGCGTGACGTCCCGCAGGCGCAACGGGATGGCCCGCATCGAGCGGAAGCCCTTCGCGAGGGCGAGGTCGGCGAACTCCGGCCACTCGTCGCGCCTCGCGGCGATGTCGTCGACGGCGATGCTCGACCCGGTCTGGAACGCCTCGAAGCACGGGCCCGTGCGCGTGCCGAGCTGGATGATCTCGACATCCTTCGAGCGCGCATCGCTCGTCGCGGCGACATGCAGCGCGCCGTCCGCGTCGGCGAGCACGATGCCGGCCTCGACCACCGACGTGAGCGACGTGCTGTGCTCGACGAGCAGCTGCATGGTGTGCAGGATGTCCCGTCCGGGCGCGAGGGAGTCGGCGAGTGCCACGAACGCGGCGACAAGCTGACCCTCACGGTCGGCGGAGCTCATCCCTCAGGGTAGCCCCGGCGCGACACGCCCGGCGGGGGACGATTTTGTACCCCGGCCCGCGCCGGGTTACAGTCATGTCCGAAGCCCCAGCCCCCGGCTCCTCTCGTCGCTCTGACCCCGCCGGATGCCCCGCCCCCGCCTCCGCACGTCAGATGACCGCACGGCGGAACGTGGCTTCACGGATCCGCCTCGAACCGCCGTGCGGTCTTCTGGCGGAGGGCCCAGCTACTTGGTCGCCGTGCCGTAGCTCACGTAGTGCCACGAGCGCGGCAGGATGCGGTTGAAGACGCGGTCGTCCGCCGCCGCGAGGGCGTTGCGCACGCGCTCCCCCGGGCCGAACATCGACAGGAACCCGGTCGTGTGCAGCTCGTGGCTCGAGTACTGCGCGAGGTGCGGCTCGAGCTCCGCGACGGTCACGTAGCGCCACGAGGTTCCCCGCACCTTGTAGGCGATCGCGCGTGCGAGGCGGTGGAAGACCGTCGCCCTGAGGTTCTCGGCGAAGATGAGGATGCCGCCGGGCTTGAGCGCACGGCGGATGCCGGCCATCGCCGCATCCTGGTCGGCCTTGGTGCCGACGCCGCCGATCACGGACTTGAAGACGATGAGGTCGAACTCCTCCTCGAAGGGGATGCTCGTGGCGTCGACATCCTGGTAGCTGATGCCGCTCACGCCGTACCGGTCGTGCAGCGGACGCGCCTGGCCCTCGGTGTTCTGCCAGTTGGTGCACAGCACCTCGTGGCCCTGCAGGGCGAGCCACAGCGACGGGCCGCCCGGGCCGGCGCCGATCTCGAGGCAGCGCAGCGTCTTGCCCTTCGGGACCACGCGCTCCCAGAAGAGCGCGGCGGTCGACCAGGTGCGCACATCCCACGTGACGATGTCGCGCATGAGCGCGGAGTCGCGGGTGAGCGGGCGGAGATCGTCGGCGCTCATTCCAGCAGGCTATCGGAAACGCGATGCCCTGAGGCCTTCTCGCTCCAGTAGGCTCGGGGCCGAACTTGCACCTGAGGAGGGCAGCCCATGGCGGAAGAGACCGCAAAGAGCGGCAAGAAGGTCGTCAAAGTCGAGAAGGCGGAGCCGAGCCAGAAGGCGAAGGATCTCGCGAACGAGGCGGTCAAGAACAACACCGACGGCGTGTGGAAGCCCACGCCCGAGGCGAAGAGCAAGGCGACCACGTTCCGCATCGTCGCCGTGATCTTCTGGGTGGTGGCGATCGCCGCCGAGGCCGTGACGATCTTCTGGCTGCTCAAGCAGACCAGCCAGAGCTGGTTCATCTGGGCGCTCATCGGGGCCATCGTGCTCATCGGTGTGCTCGCGACCGTCGGTTCGCAGTTCTGGAAGAAGGCCAACCAGCTCGACCCGGCCAAGAAGTCGGAGCCCGCGCGGTTCTTCATCCAGAACCAGCTGGGCGTCATCATCGCGATCATCGCGTTCCTGCCGCTCATCATCCTGATCTTCCTCAACAAGGACATGGACGGTAAGCAGAAGGGCATCGCCGGCGGCCTCGCCATCGTCGTGCTCATCGCGGCCGGTCTGCTGAGCGCGGAGTTCAACCCGAACTCGGTCGAGGACGAGACGGCGCAGCAGGTCGCGAACGAGGGCCAGATCGGCGACTACGCCGCGATCGTCACCGAGCTCACCGGAGAGGACCACGTCACGTGGACCAAGTCGGGCGAGGTCTACCACCTGTGCGAGGACGCGTCCGCGGTCAACCTCACCTCCGCCGACAACCAGATCTACTCGGGCGACGTCGCCACGGCGCACACGGCCGGCAAGCACGGTCTCACGCTCGAGATCACCAAGGAGCTCGGCGAGTGCGGCTTCGCGGTCCCCGACAACGTGGACGACATCATCGCGCAGGTGCGCGAGCTGCGCGCCACGGAGGCGGCGCCCGAGCCGGCTCCCGAGTCGACCAACTAGCGATCCCCGAAAGGCCCCGCCCCTGTGGCGGGGCCTTTCTGCGTCTAGGGTCGGAAGGATGACCCCCGTCTCCCTCCCCGCGACCGTCGCGCGCTACCTCCTCGCCCTCGTGCTCGCCTTCACCGGCGTCGGGCATCTGACGTTCGCGCGCGCGGGCTTCCGGGGCCAGGTGCCGGCATGGGTTCCGCTCGACACCGACTTCGTGGTGCTCGCGTCGGGTGTGGTCGAGCTCGCGTTCGCCGTCGCCCTCGTCGCGCTTCCCCGCTGGCGCGTGGCCGTCGGGTGGCTGCTCGCGGCTTTCTTCGTCGCGATCTTCCCGGGGAACATCTCGCAGTTCCTCACGCACACGGACTCGCTCGGGCTCGACACGGATCTCGCTCGCGGTCTGCGGCTGCCCTTCCAGCCCGTGCTCGTGGTCGTCGCGCTGTGGTCCACGGGCGCGTGGAAGTGGTGGCGCTCGTGGCGGCGCGAGCGGCGCGCTCACGCGGCCCGCTCCTGACGCCGTACGGGGTTCTTGCTCTCGAGGAGCATTCTCGGGCCGATGTCCGGTGGTGGGATGAGCCAGTACCGGGCGCCGTCGCGCTCGATCTGCCACCCGTTGTTGTGGAACAGCAGGTGGTGGTGCCGGCACAGCAGGATCCCGTCGGCGATGTCGGTGCGGCCGCCGATGGCCCACGGGGTGATGTGGTGGGCCTCCGTCCAGGACGGCGGCCGGTCGCATCCCGGTGCCCGGCACCCGCCGTCGCGGGCCGCGAGCGCCCGCCGCTGCCGTCGGGTGAACAACCGCTGCTCCCGCCCCACATCCAGAGCCTGTCCGTGCTCGTCGAACGCCACCTCGGTCACCCCGCCCGAGCACGCGAGCCGCTGCACGGTCTGGATCGAGACGGCGTCCGCCTGACCCTCCAGGAACCCGTGCCCGGCACCCGTGCCGACGTGCACGGTGATCGTCGCACCGCCCGAGCCCAGCAGCTGGCTCGAGTCGGCGGCCGCACCGTGGCGCAGCAGCTCCAGGAACACGTCCGAGGCCAGCTGCTCGGTCGTGCGGTCGTCCGCCAGCAGCGCCTCGGTCACGGCCCGGTCCTCCTCGCCCACGAACCGCGGGCCGCCGCGGCGCGGGGAGGTCGCCCGGTCGAACAGGCTCCCGAACACGGCGCTGGTCTCCGGGTCCATCACCCACACCGCACGTGACATCCCATCCGGCAGACGCGTGAACCGCAACGACCGCCGCCCACGACGCGCCGCCTCCCGGTCCGCGATACCGGCCTCATCCAATTCGTCCCGCACCTGCCGGGCACGCCGCAACAACCTGTCCGGATCGAGCACGGCACCCTCACCGCACAACAGAGCCGCCGCCTCGCACAGAACCGCCTCCGAGACACCCTCCGACGGGGACCCGAGCCCCGTGCGGATCGCATCCGCCGACGCCACCGACAACACCCCCGACAGCACGCCCTCCGACACCCCGCCCAGCCACGGCTCCTCGGCCGTGACCACGAGCCGCCCCACCCGCACCGCGGTGGCCGCCTCCCGCGCCGACGACCGGATCGTCACCCGCACAAGCTCCTCAGGCGTGCGCGCCCCCAGCCGCTGCGCCAGACCGGCACTGCCCAACTCCCGGGCCGACCGCCGGCCTATCTCCCCCGCGATCACCGCCAGGTGCGCCTCGACCGCCTGCCTCACACGCGCAGCCTCCTCCGAGGCGGCCAACAGGTCCGCATCGGCCAGCCCAGAGTAGACGTCCGCCGACAGCGGAACACCCTCGAGCACGGCGAGCGCCGCCGCGAAGCCGGGGTGCGAAGTCATACATATATTTTAGAACACTCGAACACATGTTCGACGTCCCGAGTGAGATGTGGGGATAACTAGGAGGGATCGCGCTCCGCGAGGGACCGGAACGTCCGAACACCCGCGCTGGGAGCGTCAACGCACCGACGGGGGCGCCAGTACTCCCTAGACGTTGAACCTGAACTCGACCACGTCGCCATCCTGCATGACGTAGTCCTTGCCCTCGATGCGGGCCTTGCCGCGCGAGCGCGCCTCGGCGATGGAACCCGAGGAGACGAGGTCGTCGAAGCTGATGACCTCGGCCTTGATGAAGCCCTTCTCGAAGTCGGTGTGGATGACCCCGGCGGCCTGCGGCGCCTTGTCGCCCTTGTGGATGGTCCACGCGCGCGACTCCTTGGGGCCGGCCGTGAGGTAGGTCTGCAGGCCGAGCGTGTCGAAGCCGATGCGCGCGAGCTGGTCGAGGCCGCTCTCCTCCTGGCCCGTGGAGGCGAGGAGCTCCGCGGCGTCCGCGGGGTCGAGGTCGATGAGCTCCGACTCGAGCTTCGCGTCGAGGAAGATGGCCTTGGCGGGGGCGACGAGGGCCGCGAGGGATGCGAGCGCCGAGGCATCCCCGAGCACCGCCTCGTCGACGTTGAAGACGTAGATGAAGGGCTTGGCGGTGAGCAGGCCGAGCTCCTTGATGAGGGGGAACTCGCCCGCGGACGAGAGCGGCCGGCCCGAGTCGAGCACGGCGCGCGCCTTCTGCGCCTCCTCGAGCACGGCGGGCTCGATGCGCTTGGTCTTGAGCTCCTTCTCGTACCGCTCGATCGCCTTGCCGAGCGTCTGCAGGTCGGCAAGGATGAGCTCGGTGTTGATGGTCTCCATGTCGGAGGCCGCGTCGACCTTGCCGTCGACGTGCACGACGTCGGGGTCGGCGAAGCCGCGGATGACCTGCGCGATCGCGTCGGCCTCGCGGATGTTCGCGAGGAACTTGTTGCCGAGCCCCTCCCCCTCGGACGCGCCCTTGACGATTCCCGCGATGTCGACGAACGAGACCGGCGCCGGCAGGATGCGCTCGCTGCCGAAGATGCCCGCGAGCACCTCGAGGCGCTTGTCGGGCAGGTTGACCACTCCGACGTTGGGCTCGATCGTCGCGAAGGGGTAGTTCGCGGCGAGCACCTGGTTCTTGGTCAGGGCGTTGAAGAGCGTCGACTTGCCGACATTGGGGAGACCGACGATCGCGATAGTGAGAGCCACGGGAGTACAGCCTATCCGCGTGCCTCTAGAGTCTTCGCATGGACGCCGTCGTCATTGGAGCAGGGCCCGCGGGCCTCGCCGCCGCCGCAGAGCTGCAGCGGGTCGGGTACAAGGTCATCGTCATCGACAAGGCGGACAGCGTCGGGTCGAGCTGGGCGAAGCACTACGACCGCCTGCACCTGCACACGTCGCGCCGCCTGAGCGAGCTTCCCGGGCGCAGGATGCCCCGCAGTTACGGCCAGTGGGTGGCGCGTGACGACTTCCGCGCCTACCTCGCGGACTACGCCGCGGCGGAGGGCCTCGACGTGCGCCTCGGCGTCACCGCCACGGGGCTCGCGAAGGGCTGGACGGTCGAGACGACCGAGGGCCCGCTCGCCGCCGACGTCGTGGTCGTCGCCACGGGCTACAACCACACGGCGAAGGTGCCGGGATGGCCCGGGCTCGACCGGTACCGCGGCCGCGTCGTCCACTCCTCCGAGTACCGCAACCCCGCCGAGCTCGGCGCGCGCGCGGTTCTCGTGGTGGGGCCGGGCAACAGCGGCTCGGAGATCGCGGCAGACCTCGCCGCCGCGGGCGTGGCCGTGCAGCTCGCGGTGCGGACGCCGCCCAACATCGTGCGGCGCCAGGTGCTGGGCATCCCGACGCAGAGCCTCACGCTCTCGACGGCGCCCCTGCCGACGAAGGCAGCGGACAAGGTCGCGCGCGTCATGCAGATCCTCACCGTGGGCGACCTGAGCCGGTACGGCCTCTCGAGGGCGCCGCGCGGGGTTTTCTCGCAGCAGGAGCTCGACGATGTCACGCCCACCATCGACGTGGGGCTCATCGACGCGCTCAAGGCCGGGACCGTCACGGTCGTGGCCGCCGTCGAGTCGTTCGACGAGGATGCGGTCCGCCTCGCGGACGGCAGCACCGCCAGCCCCGACGTCGTGCTCGTCGCGACGGGGTTCCGGCGCGGGCTCGAGCCGCTCGTGGGCGAGCTCGGCGTGGTCGCGCCGGGCGGGCGTCCCCTCATCAACGCCGACGAGCAGCTGCCGGGGCTCGAGGGCCTGTTCTTCCTCGGGTACTCGAACCCGATCACGGGCAACATCCGCCAGGTCGCGATCGACGCCAAGAGGATCGCCCGGAAGGCGGCGCGCCCGAACGGCTAACGTCGGACGCCCATGTGAATCTAGGGACGTGCCCCTGGACTTCACCGCGATCGACTTCGAGACCGCCAACAACTCGGCGGCGAGCGCGTGCTCCGTCGGCATGGTGAAGGTGCGCGACGGCCGGGTCGTCGACACGGCCTACTGGCTCATCAGGCCGCCGCTCGGGCACGACGACTTCCTCGAGTGGAACGTGCGCATCCACGGCATCATGGCCGTCGACGTCGCCGACGCGCTGCTGTGGAGCGAGCAGCTGCCCGACCTCACGGCGTTCGCCGAGAACGACCACCTCGTGGCCCACAACGCGGGCTTCGACATGGGCGTCATCGCGGCGGCGTGCGCCGCGTCGTACGTGCCCACCCCCACCTACGACTACCTGTGCAGCCTGCAGGTCGCGCGCAAGACGTACAACCTCGACTCGTACAAGCTGCCGGTCGCGGCGATGGCCGCGGGCTTCGAGGACTTCGAGCACCACAACGCCGCGGCGGATGCCGCGGCCTGCGCGGCCATCATCGTGCATGCCGCGCGGCGCCACGACGCCGGCAGCATCACCGAGCTCGCGGAGCTGACCGGGGCCCGCGTGAAGACGCTGGGCGCGCGCGCGGAAGACGTTATACGAACGTTCTGAGCCGGGCCTCCGCCGCTTGGTACGTTAGGCGAGTGAAGCTCAAACTCACGCCGGTCGCCCTCGCCCTCCTGCTCCTGGCAGGATGCGCGGGCACGCCCGCAGCCGCCCCGACCGAGACGCCCGCCCCGACGCCGTCGACCACGCGCACACCCACGCCGACTCCCGAGCCCGTCGGGCTGGCGGCCATCAGGATGGACGCGGCGGGACTCACCCTGCTCGACGGGTCCGGCGACCAGGTGGACTTCATCGGCTTCCTGGATGACCCTGACCAGGCGATCGCGCGTCTCACCGAGGCGCTGCAGGCCGAACCCGTCATCGAGGCCACGTACAAGCAGTCCAGCAGCGGGACTCCCACTACCGTCTACCGCTGGGGCGGCTTCCTGTTGCAGGTCGCGAGAGACCCCGCCCTGCCCGACGAGCGTCGGATGGGCGCCAACTTCGTCGAACCGACGCTCGGCACGATTCGTCTGGTCGGCCCCGGGGACGTGAGCGTGGGCGACCCGATCAGCACGCTTCCCGAGCCCGTCGTAGTGGGCTCCTATGAGGGTTCGCCGAACGGCCCTCGCCACCTGTTCGGCGACCCGCTCCCGGTGACCAGGTATTCCGAGCCGTATGACGAGTACGTCCAAGGGTTCGACACAGCCTCGACCCCCTGGGACGCCCCGGCCGAGGACCACCTCGTCGAACTCCTGGCTCCCGTCACCTACTACGGCGGGCCGGGTTTCCGCCGGCTCGGGCAGTGGGAGGGGTGGGGCGCCTAGTTCTGCGGGAACCCCAGGTTGATGCCGCCGTGGCTCGGGTCGAGCCAGCGCGACGTGATCGCCTTCTCGCGCGTGAAGAACGCGACCGACTGCGGGCCGTACGCCTTGGCGTCGCCGAAGAGCGAGTCCTTCCAGCCGCCGAAGGAGTAGTACCCGACCGGCACGGGGATGGGCACGTTGATGCCGACCATGCCCACGGTCACCTCGCGCTGGAAGCGGCGGGCCGCCCCGCCGTCGTTCGTGAAGATCGCGGTGCCGTTGCCGTACTGGGAGGAGTTGATGAGCGCGACGCCCTCCTCGTAGGTCTTCACGCGCACGATCGACAGCACCGGGCCGAAGATCTCGTGCTTGTAGACGTCCGACGTGGTGGCCACGTTGTCGATGAGGGTCGGTCCGAGCCAGAAGCCGTCCTTGCCGCCGTCGACCTCGATGCCGCGGCCGTCGACCACGACCGTGGCCCCGTCGGCGATGGCGACGTCGATGTACGACGCGACCTTGTCGCGGTGCTCGCGCGTGATGAGCGGGCCCATGTCGCAGCCACGGGTTCCGTCGCCGACCTTGAGGCCGGTCATCCTCGACTGGATCTTCTCGATGAGATCGTCGGCGATCGGCTCGACCGCGACGAGCACCGAGATGGCCATGCAGCGCTCGCCCGCGGAGCCGAAGCCCGCGTTGACCGCCGAGTCGGCCACGAGGTCGAGGTCGGCGTCGGGCAGCACGAGCATGTGGTTCTTCGCGCCGCCGAGGGCCTGCACGCGCTTGCCCGCCTTGGCCGCGTTCTCGTAGATGTACTTGGCGATGGGCGTGGAGCCCACGAAGCTGATCGAGGCGACGTCGGGGTGCTCGAGCAGCGCGTCGACGGACTCCTTGTCGCCGTGCACGACGTTGAAGACGCCGTCGGGCAGGCCGGCCTCCTGGAGGGCCTTGGCCATCCAGATCGCGGCGGACGGGTCCTTCTCCGACGGCTTGAGCACGACGGTGTTGCCCGCCGCGATGGCGACGGGGAAGAACCACAGCGGCACCATGGCCGGGAAGTTGAACGGGCTGATGATGCCCACGACGCCGAGCGCCTGCTTGACCGAGTACACGTCGACGCCGGTCGAGACGTTCTCGCTGTGCTCGCCCTTCATGAGGTGCGGGATGCTCGTCGCCCACTCGACCACCTCGAGGCCGCGCGCGACCTCGCCCAGGGCGTCGGACGTCACCTTGCCGTGCTCGTTCGTGAGGATCGCGGCGACCTCGCCCTTGCGCGCGTTGAGGATCTCGCGGAACGCGAAGAGCACCTGCTGCCGCTTCGCGAGGCTCGTCTCCGACCACTCGGGGAACGCCGCCTTCGCGACCTGCACGGCCGCGTCGACGTCGGCCACCGACGCGAGGCGCACCTCGCGCGACACGGTGCCCTCGGCGGGGTTGTAGACGGGAGAGGTGCGGGTCGAGGCTCCGGCGAACGCGGCGCCGCTCACCCAGTGGTCGAGGATGTCAGTCATACCGACAGTCTCGCCGGGCGATCATCTGCGATCAAGCGCTATTCGTGCAGAGTGAATCTGCAGTTATGCACCCAACTCGTCGGCCCGGTCGAGCACCTCGGCCTTGATCGCATCGCGCACGAGGGTGACCGCCTCGACGTCCTCGCTCTCGCGCCGCACGGCGAGCGAGAACTGCAGGCGGAACTCGACCTCGCGCGGGAGCACGGGCACGAGCCCAGCATCCTTCTCGCCCATGAAGGCGTGCAGGAGGCCGACCCCGGCTCCCGCGCGCACCGCCTCGAGCTGGGCGAACACGTTCGTCGAGCCGAAGCCCACGCGCATGCCGTTGAGCACGGGTGCGAGGTCGAGCTCGTGCACGGTGAGGAGGGCGTCCACGTAGAAGACGAGCGAGTGGTTCTCGAGGTCGGCGAACGTGGTGATGGGCGCGTGCGCGGCGAGGTAGGCGGGTGACGCGTACAGGCGCAGCGAGTAGGGCGCGAGCACCTCGGACTTGAGGCGCGACGCCGCTGACGACCCCACGGTCACGGCGATGTCGTAGCCCGACCCGCGCAGGCTCAGCGGGCGCGTGCTCGTGACGAGCTCGACGACGATGCCGGGATGCTCGCGCTGCAGCCGCGCGAGGGCGGGCGCGACGAACAGCGATCCGAAGCCGTCGGGCGCCACGACCCGCACCGTGCCGCGGACCCGGTCGCCCTCCCCCGACGCCGCGGCGACGACCTGCTCCACGACCTGCTCGAGGCTCGACGCCCGCTCGGCGACCTCGCGCCCGATCGCGGTGAGCTCCCAGCCGTCCGCCCCGCGGTCGAGCAGGCGCACGCCGAGCGCCGCCTCGAGCCTGTCGATGCGCCGCTTGACCGTCGTGTGGTCGACGTCGAGCAGCGCCGCCGCCGACACCATGCGCCCCGCGCGCGCGACGGCGAGCAGGTAGCGCAGGTCGTCGGTGCTGACATCGAGTGGGCGGGGGTCCGGCATGGGTCCACAGTAATGTCCGCCCCCGCTGTCACACTCGGGGTATGGAACTCCTCCCGCTCCTCGCCGCCCTGCTCGTCGGTCTCGTGCTCGGCGCCCTGGTGGGCCTGCTGGTCGCTCGGTCGCGCGTCACCCCGCCCGCCCTCGCGGCGGCGCAGCACGCCGCCGCGATCGCGACGCTGCAGGCGGAGGAGGCCGCGCGCCGCGCGTCGATCGAGGCCAACCTGGCCGCGACCGAGGCGAGCATCGCGGGCCTGCGCGAGCAGCTCGACGACGCGCAGAACCGCTACCACGAGGCCGTCGACCGAGCCCGTGCCGAGGCGCAGGAGCGTGCGGCCGAGAGCAAGATCCTCCAGGCGCTCACGCCCGTGCAGGAGACGCTGCGCACCATGGAGCGCAAGGTCGTCGACCTCGAGAGCCAGCGCAGCCAGCAGTACGGCCAGATCGCCGAGCAGCTCGCCCAGACGCGCCTCGCGGGCGACCAGATCCGCGCGACCACCGAGTCGCTCGCCTCGGCGCTGCGCAGCAACAGCACCCGCGGGGTGTGGGGCGAGACCCAGCTGCGCAACGTCGTGCAGGCCGCCGGCCTCATCGAGCGCGTCGACTTCGACGTGCAGCACAGCATCACCTCCGACGCGGGCGCGGGCCGCCCCGACATGGTCATCCACCTGCCGGGCGGCAAGAACATCGCCGTCGACGCGAAGGTGCCGTTCACCGCGTACCTCGAGGCGAGCCAGATCTCGGTCACGGCCACGGGCGAGGAGGGCGCGCGCCGCGAGGCCCTGCTCAAGCAGCACGTCAAGGTGCTCCGCGGCCACATCGACACCCTCGCGAGCAAGGCCTACTGGCAGGGGCTCGACGCCTCGCCCGAGCTCGTCATCGCGTTCATCCCGAGCGAGTCGCTCGTCTCGTCCGCGCTCGAGGCCGACCCCGCGATCATGGACTACGCCTTCAACAAGCGTGTCGCCCTCGCCTCGCCCGTGACCCTGTGGTCGGTGCTCAAGACCGTGGCGTTCTCGTGGCAGCAGGACGTGCTCACCGACCAGGCGAAGACCCTGTTCGACCTGAGCAAGGAGCTGTACTCCCGGCTCGCGACGCTCTCCGAGCACGCCGACAAGCTGCGACGTTCCATCGACACGACGGTCAACAGCTACAACCAGTTCGCGAACTCGCTCGAGACGCGCGTGCTCGTGACGGCGCGCAAGCTCAACGCCCTCGACGAGTCGAAGGTCATCGGCACGGCCACGACCATCGAGAGCGCGCCCAAGCAGCTCACGGCTGTGGAGATGGAGCTCGAGGCGCTCGACGAGCTGCCGGGAGTCGCGCGCGAGCCGTTCGTGGGCGCCGAGCTCGAGATCCCCGACCTGCCCAAGCTGAGCGACAAGAAGCGCGCGTAGCTCGACGGGAGGACGCCGTGTGTGGCGCGTGACCCTGTACGAACGGGGTCCGCGGCGACAAATGCCGTCACCGGGACAGCGCTAGTCGAGCCACTTCTCCGCGAGGTGGTCGGCGTGCACGCGGCGGATCGTGCCCGAGTGCGAGCGCAGCACGATGCTCTCGGTGCGGATGATCGGCCCGAGGCGCTTGACGCCGTTGACGAGGCCGCCGTCGGTGACCCCCGTCGCGACGAAGAAGGTGTTGTCGCTCGTGACGAGTTCGTCGGCCGTGTAGACGTGGTCGAACTTGAGGCCGGCCGCGAGGCCCTTCTCCCTCTCGAGCTCGGTCTTCGGCGCGAGCATCGTCTGGATGAAGCCGCCGAGCGCCTTGATCGCGCACGCCGTCGCGACGCCCTCGGGGCTGCCGCCCGTGCCCACGCACATGTCGATGCGCGTGCCGTAGAGCGCGGCGTTGATGCCGCCCGCGACGTCGCCGTCGAGCATGAGGCGCGTGCCCGCACCCGTCGCACGGATCTCCTCGATGAGCTCCTCGTGCCGCGGGCGGTCGAGCACGGCCACGACGATCTCGTCGACGGGCTTGCCCTTGGCCTTCGCGAACTCGCGGATGTTGTCGCCGATGCTCTCGCGGATGTCGAGCACCCCGATGCCCTCGGCACCGGCGACGAGCTTCTGCATGTAGAAGACCGACGACGCGTCGAGCATGGTGCCGCGGTCGGCCACCGCGATCATGGAGATGGCGTTCTGCCGCCCCGCCGCCGTGAGCGAAGTTCCGTCGATGGGGTCGACGGCGATGTCGCACGAGGGGCCGTCGCCCGTGCCGACGTGCTCGCCGTTGTAGAGCATGGGGGCGTTGTCCTTCTCCCCCTCGCCGATCACGACGACGCCGTCGAAGTCGACGGTTCCGAGGAACTTGCGCATGGCGTCGACCGCCGCGCCGTCGGCGCCGTTCTTGTCGCCCTTGCCGATGAAGGGCACCGCACGGATGGCCGCGGCCTCCGTCGCGCGCACGAGCTCGAGCGCGAGGTTGCGGTCGGGGTGCTGGAAGAGTGATTCGGTGGTCGCCACAGGTCGGATCCTTCGGGGATGGAGAGGGGGCGCTGTGGTGGGATTCGACGGAATCAGCAGGTACAGCCTAGTCAGTAGACTCTCCCCATGCCTGTTGCTACCCCAGACCAGTACGCCGAGATGCTCGACAAGGCGAAGGCCCGCGGCTTCGCCTACCCCGCCATCAACGTCTCGTCGTCGTCGACGATCAACTCCGTCCTGCAGGGCCTCAGCGAGGCCGGCTCCGACGGCATCATCCAGGTGACGACGGGCGGTGCGGACTACTTCGCCGGCCAGAGCGTCAAGGCCCGGGCATCCGGTGCCCTCGCCTTCGCGGCGTTCGTGACCGAGGTCGCGAAGAACTACCCCGTGACCGTCGCGCTGCACACCGACCACTGCCCCAAGGACGCCCTCGACGGCTTCGTGCTCCCGCTCATCGCGGCGAGCGAGGCGGAGGTCAGGGCAGGCCGCAACCCGATCTTCCAGTCGCACATGTGGGACGGCTCGGCGGTGCCCCTCGCTGAGAACCTCGAGATCGCGAAGACCCTCCTGCCCCGCATGAAGGCGATCAACGCCATCCTCGAGGTCGAGATCGGTGTCGTCGGCGGCGAGGAGGACGGCGTCTCCCACGAGATCAACGAGCACCTCTACACGACGCTCGACGACGCAGTCGCGACCGTCGAGGCCCTCGGCCTCGGCGACCAGGGCCGCTACATGGCCGCCCTCACGTTCGGCAACGTGCACGGCGTCTACAAGCCCGGCAACGTCGTGCTGCGCCCCGAGCTGCTCGGCGAGATCCAGGCCGGCATCGAGGCCAAGTACGGCACGGGCGCGAAGCCGCTCGACCTCGTCTTCCACGGCGGCTCCGGCTCGACCGACGAGGAGATCGCCCTCGCGGTCGCGAACGGCGTCGTGAAGATGAACATCGACACCGACACCCAGTACGCCTACAGCCGCTCGATCGCCGACACGGTGCTCAAGAACTACGACGGCTTCCTGAAGGTCGACGGCGAGGTCGGCAACAAGAAGGTGTACGACCCGCGCGCGTGGGGCAAGACCGCGGAGACCGCCATGGCGGCCCGAGTCGTCGAGGCCACGCAGCAGCTGGGCTCGGCCGGGCACTCCGGGAAGTAGTCAGCCCCGGTCGTCCTTGGGGACGTTGAACGAGAGCTTGAGCAGCGTCTCCCGGTCGATCGTGAGGTCCTCCACGGCCGTGCGCAGCGTGAGGTAGTACGGCGCGAGGTGCATGATGCGCCTGCCCTCGGGCAGCGCCATGTCGAGGCTCACGCCCACGGCCGTGCTGCCGTCGGGCGCCTCACGCAGCTCGACCATGAGCGAGCCGCTGTCGATGCCCGGGGTGTCGATGACGGCGCGCAGCATGCCGCGCATCGCCGTGCGCTGCGCGCCGTTGAGCCGGTTCGCGAGCCGGTCGGGGTCGACGACGACGAGCCGCGACTCGCTCGCTATCGAGTCGAGCCACGTGACGTTCGACTGGGTCACGAGCTCGTCGCGCATGCGGCGCGCGAGCTGGCCCGCGAGCGCGCGGTCGGCGGGCGTGATGCGCCCCGCCGTCGCGATGCCCTCGAGGAAGGGCGCAGCGCGCGCCGTGAGCTTCGCGATGACGACGCGCTCGACCTGCTCCGCCGCCTCGTCGCGCACGGTCTGGCCCGCCACGATGAGGCGCGACGGGCTCTCGAGCATCCTGATCATGGTGCTCACGACGGCGTAGGAGAACACCGCGGTCGCGACGAGCCCCAGCAGGGGCGGGTAGGCGATGATCGCCGCGGTGCCGAGGGCGCCCCAGCGGTCGCTCGCGGGATGCACGAGCGCGACCGACACGAGCACCGCGACGAGGGTCGCTCCCCCGCCGACGGTGAGGATCTGCCGCACGGGGATGTACGGACCCAGCGTCGCGATCATGAGCGCGAGGAGCCCGGGCGCCCACCAGAACTCCACGGCGAGGGTCGAGTCGGAGTAGCCGATCGCGGAGAGGATCATGCCCGCGACCGCCGGGAGGATCGTGAGCGACGCCGTGAACCACGTCAGGTCGCGACGCACGGGCCGCGTGGCGATATGCACGGCGACACCCGACGACGAGCACAGCACGGCCGCCGCGAACTGCAGCCACGGCCTGGTCGTGTCCTGCCACGTCATGGCCGCGAGCAGCACTCCGTAGAAGAGCCCCAGGGCGGCGAACGAGATCGGAACGAGCGGGCCCGTGAACCAGCTCAGCGGGTCGATCTGCCGCGCGGAGGTGCGGAACCGCCTACTCGTCGCCATGGCGGGACTCCTCGTGCGCGGCGACGACCTCGGCGATGGGCACGCGGATCATGACGGAGGTGCCCGCCCCCGGCGCCGACCAGATCTTCGTGGTGCCGCCCGCGGCGCGGATGCGGTCGATGACCGAGAAGCGCACCCCCAGGCGGTCGGCGGGGATCGCCTTCGGGTCGAAGCCCTCCCCCTGGTCGGACACCATGACCGTGAGCTCGTCGTCGGTGTACGCGAGGTCGACCTCTGCGACGTTCGCGCCCGAGTGCCGCAGCACGTTCTCGAGGCACGCGCGGATGGAGTCGACGAGGGCCGTCGCCACCTCGGGTGCGAGCCGGTAGATGCCGAGCCCGCTGCCCGTGACGTGCACTGTGAGCCCGCGCCACTGCAGGTCGCTCATCATGAGCATGATCTGGTTGCGGAGGTCGGAGTCCTGGTCGTCCACGACGGTGGTCTCGGCGGCCTCCTTCGCCCACTCGGCGCTTGTGAGGGTCGCGATGTCGGCGCGCAGGCGCGCGGTCATCCGCTCGTCCAGCTCGTCCGGCGCGTTCATGATGAGCGACAGGTCGTTGAGCAGGGTGTCGTGCACGACGGCCGTGACGCGGGAGCGCATGTTCTCCTCGACGGCGAGGCGCCGCGTCTCCTCCTCGAGCTGGTCGAAGTTGGGCACGAGGCGGCGCTGGCTGCGCTGGATGGCGGCGAGCACGAGGTAGGCCGACACGAAGAGGCCGAGCATGAGCAGGGGGCCCCAGCCGGTCTTGATGGGCAGCCCCGTGATGGCGGCGACGGCGACGCTCACGGCCGTGGAGAAGAGGTAGCCGCCGAGCGTCCAGGCCAGGCCCGTGAGCCACGTCGTCGACGCGACACCCACGAGCACGAGCGACACGGCGGGCCGGTTGAGCACGAAGAAGGCCGACGTGAGGAAACCCGGGTCGATGGCGAGCAGCGTCACCTGGTAGAGCACGGCGCCCACCCCGCCCACGACGAGGAACGACAGCACGACCCACGGCCTGGGGATGACGGCGGCGCCGACCGCGAGGAGCACGAGCAGGAAGAGCAGGATGACCGGCCCCGGCAGCTCGTGGGCCTCGCCGCGGCTCACGAGCAGCTCGATGAGGATGGGGATGGTGAGCACGAGGTTCATCGCGTTCACGGCCCACGCCGCGCGCGCGATGCCGCTCGTGATGACTCGCGCCGCGACCTCGCGCGGCAGCACCGCGACTCGCACCCGGATCCGCCTCTCGTCGCCCCGACAGGGCTGCACCATTGTGCCATCCGGGGGGAGCTCGGGCCCTCCCGGCACCCCGGCTAGGAGTTCTTCGTGACCCAGTCGAGGTAGGTCGGGTCGTTGAGCATGATGATGAGCACGAGCACCCCCGCGAGGATGCCCGCCAGCACATAGCCCGCGAGGGGCACCCAGTACGCCCGGCGGCGCCGCTGGATGAACAGCAGCGAGACGATGACGGCGGCGGCGAGCACGACGACCCGCACGACGTTGATGGCGAGGCCGAGCGGCTCGGCGAGCGGGCTCGCCGACGTGCCCCCCACGCCCAGCTGCGCGTACACCGCGGTGAGCTGGCCCGAGATCGAGGCGAAGAGCGGGAACGACCCGACGACGTCGGTCACGCCGACCAGCAGCAGAAGGGTCGTGAGGATGACGTCGCCCGTGCGCAGCGGCTGCTGCGGTGCGGGCTCCGGGGCCGGGGGTGCCGGCTCCTCGACGGGGGCGACGGGGGCGACGGGCTCGGCGGGCAGCGGTGCGTACTCGCCGTACTTCGGGCGCGGCCGGTCGTCGGTCATGAGTCCTTCTGCCAGTCGAGCTTGCGGATGCGGCCGCCGAGCGCGCGCTCGTCCTGGTTGCCCTCGGCGTCGCGCCGCAGCTCCTTGGGCAGCGAGAACATGAGGTCCTCCTCGGCCGTGACGACCTGGCTCACGTCGCCGAAGCCCGCGTCGGCGAGGTCGTCGAGCACCTCCTGCACGAGCACCTCGGGCACCGACGCGCCGCTCGTGACGCCGACCGTCGAGATGCCGTCGAGCCACTCCTGCTGGATCTCGCTCGCGTAGTCCACGCGGTGGGCGGCCTTGGCGCCGTACTCGAGGGCGACGTCGACGAGGCGCACCGTGTTGGAGCTGTTCGCGCTGCCGACGACGATGACGAGCTCGGCATCCTGCGCGACCTTCTTGATCGCGACCTGCCGGTTCTGGGTCGCGTAGCAGATGTCGTCGCTCGGCGGATCCTGCAGGTGCGGGAAGCGCTCGCGCAGCAGGCGCACGGTCTCCATGGTCTCGTCGACGCTCAAGGTCGTCTGCGAGAGCCACACGAGCTCGTCGGTGTCGGGCACCTCGATCGTCGCGACGTCGGCCGGGCTGTTCACGAGGGTCGTCTGGTCGGGCGCGTGGCCCATGGTGCCCTCGACCTCCTCGTGGCCGGTGTGGCCGATGAGCAGGATGTGCCGGCCCTGCTTGGAGAAGCGCGTGGCCTCGCGGTGCACCTTGGTGACGAGCGGGCATGTCGCGTCGATAGTCTGCAGCCGGCGGTCGGCGGCGCCCTGCACGACGGCGGGCGAGACGCCGTGGGCGCTGAAGACGACGTGCGCGCCCTCGGGGACCTCGACGACGTCGTCGACGAAGATGGCGCCCTTCTTCTCCAACGTCGACACGACGTGGATGTTGTGCACGATCTGCTTGCGCACGTAGACGGGGGATCCGAAGTTCTCGAGCGCCTTCTCGACGGCGATGACGGCCCTGTCGACACCCGCGCAGTATCCCCGGGGCGCGGCGAGCAGCACCCGCTTGGGTCCGGGGGCGGGGGTATCCTTGAGCCGGTTCCGCACGACAGGCATGCGCGGCATCTCGAGTGCCACCGCGTCGCCGTTTGAGATCACCCGCCAATTCTACCGGGAGCGCCTGAGTGACCATCGAGACACCGCCCCCGACCGTCGACGCGCCGTGGGGCGTCGCGCTCTTCTCCGCCAAGATCAAGGGCTGGATCGACCGGCTCGGCACGGCGTGGGTCGAGGGCGAGATCACGCAGTGGGGCGTCTCGGGCGGCAATGTCTACGGCAAGCTCAAGGATGTCGACGACGACGCGACGATCTCGTTCACCATCTGGTCGTCCGTGCGGGCGAAGATCCCCGCCGACCTCGCCCAGGGCGCGCGCGTCGTCGCGCTCGTCAAGCCCAACTACTGGGTCAAGGGCGGAACGCTCTCCATGCAGGTGTTCGAGATGCGCCACGTGGGCCTCGGCGACCTGCTCGAGCGCCTCGAGAGGCTTCGGCAGAAGCTGCGCGCCGAGGGCCTCTTCGAGCACAAGAGGCCGCTGCCGTTCCTGCCGCACCGCATCGGGCTCATCACGGGCAAAGACAGCGATGCCGAGAAGGATGTGCTGCGCAACGCCCAGCTGCGGTGGCCCGCTGTCGACTTCCGGGTGGTCCACGCCGCGGTGCAGGGCGAGCGGGCGGTGGGCGACGTCATCTCGGCCCTCAAGACCCTCGACGCCGACCCCGAGGTCGACGTCATCATCGTCGCGCGCGGCGGCGGCGACTTCCAGAACTTGCTCGTGTTCAGCGACGAGGCCCTCGTGCGCGCCGCCGCCGCGTGCACGACGCCCATCGTTAGCGCCATCGGGCATGAGGCCGACCGGCCGCTGCTCGACGAGGTCGCCGACCTGCGCGCATCCACGCCGACCGATGCCGCGAAGCGCGTGGTGCCCGACGTGGCGGAGGAGCTCGCGCGCGTGCAGCAGGCCCGCAGCGGCATGCGCCTGCGGCTCACGCAGCGCCTCGGCACGGAGCGCGACCGCCTCGAGGCCGTGCGCAGCCGTCCCGTGCTCGCCAACCCCGTGTCGATGATCGACTCGCGCGCCGAGGAGCTCGGCAGGTACGTCTCGCGCGCGGAGGAGCTCGTCGAGCGCCGCCTCGAGCGCGCCGCCACGGGCATCGCCGAGCTCACGGGGCAGCTGCGCGCCCTCTCGCCCAAGCGCACGCTCGAGCGCGGCTACGCGATAGCCCAACTGCCCGACGGCACAGCCCTGCGCGACGCCTCCTCGGCGCCTGCGGGCACGCCCCTCGTGCTCACGGTCGCGGTCGGCTCCGTGAACGCGACGGTGGACCGCGGATAGGATCGGGGCGTGGCAACTACAGACGTGGGCGGGCTGAGCTACGAGCAGGCGCGCGACGAGCTCGTGCGCGTGGTCGCCGAGCTCGAGCAGGGGTCGTCGACCCTCGAGGAGTCCCTGGCCCTGTGGGAGCGCGGCGAGGCGCTCGCCCAGCGCTGCGAGGAGTGGCTCATCGGCGCCCGCGCCCGCCTCGACGCCGCACGGGCCACGAAGGCCGAGTGATGGCGGCACGCGACCAGAGGCCGGTCGTCGCGGAGCTCGGCAGGCCCGAGACGCCCGACGAGACCGCCGCCCGCAAGGCCGAGACCTCCCGCAGGCACCGCGCGAACCAGACGCTGCTCAACCTCGTCGTCGCGCTCATCGGCTCGCTGCTCATCGTGGTGTTCCTCGTAACGGTGGTAGTGCGTCCGACTCCCGAGACGGCGAACGACGACGTGGACTACGCGACGATCGCCGCCCAGGCGCAGCCGCAGTCCGACGAGCCGCTCGTCTCCCCCGTGCTGCCCGAGGGCTGGACGGCCAACGACGCGCGCTTCCAGCAGAAGCAGCAGGTGCCCACGTGGTACATCGGCTTCCTCACGCCCCAGCAGCAGTACATCGGGCTCGACCAGGGAATCGGCGCCAACCCGAGCTGGCAGGCCGCCCTGCTGCAGAACGCGGCCGAGACCGGCACCGTCACGATCGAGGGCGTCGAGTGGACGGTCTACGACCGGCGCGACGCCCAGAAGACGGGCAACTACGCATACTCTCTCGCGACAGTCCACGACGAGAGCACGGTGCTGCTGCACGGCAGCGCCGCAGACGACGAGTTCATGCTGCTCGCCACGGCGATAGCGGCACAGTGGGAGGCAGAGGGATGACGACTCCGGCACAGGCCTGGGCTGAGATGCTCGCGGGCAACGAGCGCTTCATCGCGGGCACCCCGTCGCACCCGCGGCAGGACGTCGACCGCCGCACCGAGATCGCCCAGGGCCAGGCTCCCGACGTCGCGCTCTTCGGCTGCAGCGACTCGCGCCTCGCCGCGGAGATCATCTTCGACAAGGGCCTCGGCGACCTCTTCGTCGTGCGCAACGCCGGCCAGGTCATCTCCGACTCCGTGGTCGGCTCGCTCGAGTACGCCGTGGGCGTGCTGGGCGTGCCCCTCATCGTCGTGCTCGGCCACGACGAGTGCGGCGCCGTGCGCGCCGCCATCGACTCCGTGGGCGTCGACGCACCGGCCCTGCCGCCCTTCGTCGCGGGCCTCGTCAACCGCATCGTGCCCGCCGTGCGCCGCGTCAAGGCCAACGGCGAGAACCTCGACTCGCAGGATGTCGGCCGCGAGCACCTGCGCGCCGCCATCGCGGAGCTGATCGGCTCCTCCGAACTCATCAGCGACGCGATAGCCGCCGGTACGCTGGCTGTCGTGGGCGCGAACTACCGCCTGCTCGAGGGCCGCGCCGTGCCCGATGTCATCATCGGCTCGGTATAGGGCCTACCCGCAACACGAAAAGGACCATGCCCGTGACTGACTTCCGCATCGAACACGACACGATGGGCGAGGTGCGGGTTCCCGCGTCGGCCCTGTACGCCGCGCAGACGCAGCGTGCCGTGGAGAACTTCCCCATCTCGGGCACGGGCCTCGAGGCCGGGCAGATCGTCGCCCTCGCGCGCATCAAGCGCGCGGCGGCCATCGTGAACGCCGAGCTGGGCATCCTCGACAAGGGCATCGCCGACGCCATCGTGGGCGCCGCCGACACGCTCATCGCGGGCCAGCACCACGACCAGTTCCCGGTGGACACCTACCAGACCGGCAGCGGCACGTCGTCGAACATGAACATGAACGAGGTGCTCGCGACGCTCGCGACGACCTCGCTCGGCTCGACGGTGCACCCCAACGACCACGTCAACATGTCGCAGTCGTCGAACGACGTGTTCCCCACGTCGGTGCACCTCGCGGTCACGGGCGCGCTGCTCTCCGACCTCATCCCCGCCCTCGAGCACCTCGCGAAGGCGCTCGACACCAAGGCCGCGCTGTGGAAGGACGCCGTCAAGTCGGGCCGCACGCACCTCATGGATGCGACGCCTGTGACCCTCGGCCAGGAGTTCGCCGGCTACGCGCGCCAGGTGCGGCTCGGCATCGCGCGCGTGCAGGCGACGATCCCGCGCGTGGCGGAGGTGCCCCTCGGCGGAACCGCCACGGGCACGGGCATCAACACCCCCAAGGGCTTCCCGCAGCGCGTCATCGAGGTGCTCGCCGCCGACTCGAAGCTGCCCATCACCGAGGCGCTCGACCACTTCGAGGCGCAGGGCGCGCGCGACGGGCTCGTCGAGGCGTCGGGCGCGCTGCGCGTGCTCGCGGTCTCGCTCACGAAGATCTGCAACGACCTGCGCTGGATGGGCTCGGGCCCCAACACGGGCCTCGGCGAGCTGCACATCCCCGACCTGCAGCCGGGCAGCTCGATCATGCCGGGCAAGGTCAACCCGGTCATCCCCGAGGCCGTGCTCATGGTGTGCGCGCGCGTCATCGGCAACGACGCGACAATCGCGTGGGCCGGGGCGTCGGGCAACTTCGAGCTCAACGTCGCGATCCCGGTCATGGGCACCGCGCTGCTCGAGTCGATCCGCCTGCTCTCGAACTCGTCGGTGGCGCTCGCCGACAAGACCGTCGACGGGCTCGAGGCGAACCTCGTGCGCGCCCTCGCGCTCGCGGAGTCGTCGCCCTCGATCGTCACGCCGCTCAACAAGATCATCGGCTACGAGGCCGCGGCCAAGATCGCCAAGCACTCCGTGGCGAAGGGCCTCACCGTGCGCGAGGCCGTCATCGACCTCGGCTTCGTCGAGCGCGGCGAGGTCACCCTCGAGCAGCTCGACGTGGCGCTCGACGTCATGTCGATGACGCATCCGGGCTAGGTCAGTCCGGAACGTCCACCTTTCGGATGGCCGTGCCGTCGAGCGTCTCGACGGTGCGGTCGCCCAGCACCTCCGAGAGCGTGATGGGGATGAGCACCGACCCCGTCACGGAGCCGTTCGCCGGGCATCCCGCGACATGGTCGGGTGCGGGCGGCGCCTCCTCGGAGTCCGCGGCGGGCTTGGGGTTGGGGAGCCCGTAGTAGATCGCGATCTGCACGGTCGTCTCGGTCTCGATGACGACGGCGGTGCGCGGGATGCACAGCACGGGGCCGCGCACGTTGACCACGAGGTCGGCGGGGCCGACGCCCGAGAAGCCCTCGTCGGGCGTGAGTCCGATGTACCCCGGGGGCGTCGAGTCGCCCAGGAGCTCGAACTCGGTGAGCCCGAGGATGTACGTGGGGATCTCGTCGAGCTCGTCGAGATCCTGGTAGCCGACGACGGGCACCTCGACGAGGCCCTCGGGCACCTCCGTCGTGCCGCGCACCGACCGGTTGACGAGCTGCGGATCGGGCGAGCCCCACATGACCTGGATGGGCGTGCGCGCGACCTCCTGCTGCGGCAGCGACGCGAGAACACCCGGTCCGGCTCCCAGCACCGCGACGACGCCGATGCCGAGCAGGCCCACGCCCGAGAGCAGGCGGCGCCAGCCGTACGAGGCACCGCCGGGCTCGTGCGCGTACGAGTTCGTGACGCTCCACGCGGAGAGCGCGCGCCACTGGCTGCGGGGCGCGAGGAGGCCCCAGAGGAAGAAGACCCCGAGGCTCGCTGCGATCACCCCGAAAACCATTGCCACGGGGTAGACACTACGTGGTTTGTCCCCCGGTGGGTGGCCGCCTCACCGCGAGGCGGCCACCCACCGACAAATCCTCATCCGAAAGGATGACTCAGGCGAGCTCGTTCGACTCGAGCATCTCGGTCACGAGTGCCGCGATGGCCGAGCGCTCCGAGCGCGTGAGGGTGATGTGCCCGAACAGCGCGTGGCCCTTGAGGGTCTCGATGACGCTCGCGACGCCGTCGTGCCGTCCCACGCGCAGGTTGTCGCGCTGGGCGACGTCGTGGGTGAGCACGACGCGCGAGTTCTGGCCGATGCGGCTGAGCACGGTGAGCAGCACGTTGCGCTCGAGGGACTGCGCCTCATCCACGATCACGAAGGCGTCGTGCAGCGAGCGGCCGCGGATGTGCGTGAGCGGCAGCACCTCGAGGATGCCCCGCTCGACGACCTCGTCGAGCACGTTCTGCGACACGACCGAGCCGAGCGTGTCGAACACGGCCTGCGCCCACGGGTTCATCTTCTCGGCGGCGTCGCCGGGGAGGTAGCCGAGCTCCTGCCCGCCCACGGCGTACAGCGGTCGGAACACCATGATCTTCTTGTGCTGCTGCTTCTCGAGCACGGCCTCGAGGCCCGCGCACAGCGCGAGCGCCGACTTGCCCGTGCCCGCGCGGCCGCCGAGCGAGACGATGCCCACCTCGGGGTCGAGCAGGAGGTCGATCGCGAGGCGCTGCTCCGCCGAACGCCCGTGCAGCCCGAAGATGTCGCGGTCGCCGCGCACGAGCGAGATCTCGCCGCGCCCCGTGACGCGGCCGAGGGCCGAGCCGCGGTCGGAGTGCAGGATGAGGCCCGTGTTCACGGGCAGGTCCTGCACGAGGCGGGAGTGCAGCTGCTCGTTGTCGTAGAGCTGGGCCATCTGCTCGCTGCCCAGGTCGAGGTCGAGCTGGCCCGTCCAGCCGGAGTCGACGGCGAGCTCGGCGCGGTACTCCTCGGCGGCGAGGCCGATCGAGGCGGCCTTGACGCGCAGCGGCAGGTCCTTCGACACGACGGTGACGGCGAGGCCGTCGTTGGCAAGGTTGAGCGCGACGGCGAGGATGCGCGAGTCGTTGTCGTTCAGCTGCAGCCCCGAGGGCAGCACCGACATGTTGGAGTGGTTGAGCTCGACGCGCAGCGACCCGCCGTCGCCGGCCGCGATGGGGAAGTCGAGGCGCTCGTGCTTGACGCGCAGCTCGTCGAGGTTGCGCAGGGCCTGCCGGGCGAAGTACCCGATCTCGGGGTCGTTGCGCTTCGCCTCGAGCTCCGTGATGACGATCACGGGCAGCACGACGTGGTGCTCGGCGAAACGGAACATCGCCTTCGGATCCGAGAGGAGCACCGAGGTGTCGAGGACGTAGGTGCGCTCGAGCTGCCGGGCTCCGCCACCCCCCGCCCCTATCTCGTTCCTCTGGGACTTCGGGTTGGCTAGCTCGGCCACGTGCACTCCATCCCCGGGTGCCGAGCACCCGGATCCAGTCTGCGAAGACGGCCGGTGGTGCGTTGTCAGACGAACTTACGTGGCCGTCTCGATCAGGCGCCGTGCCTGATACCTCTGACGCTAGGCCTCGAATCCGGCGGCGCCGTAACCGACACGCCCCGAATTGTGTCGGGCAGGTAAACGCTTCGCGTCAGAGGATGACGGCGCTCGCGAACGACGTGAAGGCGGCGCGCAGCATGGCGAACGTCTCGTCGTCGGTGGTCGCGTGCGGGCTCAGGCGCACGGTGCCCTCGCGCGACGTGGTCGTGAGGCCGTGGTTGTGCAGCGACGCCGTGAGGAGCGTGAGCTGGTCGGCCTCGGGGGCGATGACGACGATGCCCGCGCGCTCCTGCTCCGCGCGCGACGAGACGACCTCGATGCCGAACTCGTCGGCGAGGTCGATGATGCGCGAGACGTTCTCGGCGATCCGGCCGCCGATGACGGGCACGCCCACCTCGGCGAACTCCTCGAGCGCCGCGGCGAAGCGCGCCTCGGCCACGGGGTCGGGGTTGCTGATGGCGAACGCGCGCGCGCCGCGCGCGGGTGGCAGCACCTCGGTGGGCGTGCCCTCGGCGTCCGACGCGTTCCAGCCCGAGAACACGGGCACGAGGGATTCGGCCGCCCGGTCGCTCAGCGCGAGGAAGCCCGTTCCCCATCCGGCGCGCACCCACTTCTGCCCGCCCGCGACGACGACGTCGGCCAGCTGGTAGGGCGCGTCGACGATGCCGAAGCCCTGGATGGCGTCGACGATGAGCAGCCGGTCGCCGATGACGTCGCGGATGCCCTCGAGGTCGGCGAGGTAGCCCGTGCGGTAGTCGACGAGGCTCACCTCGACGGCCACGGTGGCCTTGTGCAGCTGGCGCTTGAGGTTGCCGGGCGTGACGCGCCCGTGGTCGGTCTCGAGCCAGCGCGGCTTCACCACGCCGAGCGCGTCCGCGGCGCGCGAGACCGCGAACGTGTTGCTCGGGAACTCGGCGGGTGAGAGCAGCACCTCGCCCGTGAGCCCGAACATGGTGTGCATGAGCCCCTGGCTCGTGTTCGGCTGGAACACGACCTGGTCGGCGCGGAACCCGGTCACGGCCGCGACCGCGGCCCTCACGCGGGCATCCTGCTCGTCGAAGCTGTCGAGGGTGCCGAAGCGCCCGCGACCGAGGAGGCTCGACATCGCGCTCTCCTCCTCGCGCACCGTGCGGCCCACGGGCGCGCGCCGCGCGAAGTCGAGGTAGCCCGGCTCGTCGGTGAAGCGCTGCAGGTAGTCGTCGAGGGTTGTCACTGTCCGAACCTCCTCTGTCGCCGCGAGAAGTCGCGGAGGGCGCGGAGGAAGTCGACCTCGCGCAGGTCGGGCCCGAGGGCCTCCACGAAGTAGAACTCGCTGTGCGCGCTCTGCCACAGCATGAAGTCGCTGATGCGCTGCTCCCCCGACGTGCGGATGACGAGGTCGGGGTCGGGCTGCCCGCCCGTGTAGAGGTGCTCGCTGATGAGCTCGGGGGTGAGGATCTCGGCGAGCGCGTCGAGCGTGCCGCCCTCGCTGCCGTGCGCCTTCACGATGCTGCGCATGGCGTCGGCGATCTCGCGCCGCCCGCCGTAGCCGATGGCGAGGTTGACGTGCAGGCCCGTGTTGCCCTGCGTGCGCTTCTCCGCCTCGGCGAGGCGCTTGCGCAGGTCGTCGGGCAGTCCCTCGGCGTTGCCCACGTGCTGCACGCGCCAGTCGCGGAAGTGCGAGAGGTCTTCGGCGAGGTCGCCGATGATCTCGAACAGGCTCTCGAGCTCGACCTTGTTGCGGCCCGTGAGGTTGTCCGTCGAGAGCAGGTAGAGGGTCGCGACCGAGACGCCCAGGTCGTCGCACCACACGAGGAACTCGCGGTATTTGGCGGCTCCCGCGCGGTGTCCGTGCGCGGCGGTCTCGAGCTCGCGCAGGCGCGCCCACCGGCGGTTGCCGTCGATGATCATGGCGACGTGCCGCGGGAGGTTCTCGGCGGTCAGCCCGCGCCGCAGCCTGCCCTGATAGAGGCCGTAGAGGAATCCACGGCCCAGGGGGAACTGACGCTCTGACACAGGGATACGCTAGCCCAGCTTTCCGTTATGCAACTCGCGTACGCTGGCGCCATGACGCTGCCCGACGTGCCGAACCTGCCTCTCCTCGAGGACGAGCTGGAGCACGGCGGGCCCGCGAAGGCCGCCGACGTGAAGCCCACGTGGCGGGGCTGGATCCACGCGGGCACGTTCCCCGTGGCCATCGCGCTCGGCATCATCCTCGTCGTGCTCGCCGACGGGGTGGCCGCCAAGGTCAGCACCTCGATCTTCTTCGCGTGCTCCCTGCTGCTGTTCGGCACGAGCGCGCTGTACCACCGCATCAACTGGAGCCCCAAGGTCAAGGCGGTGTTCAAGCGCATCGACCACGCCAACATCTTCCTGCTCATCGCGGGCTCGTACACGCCGATCACGGTGCTGTGCCTGCCGCCCGAGAAGGCGACGCTGCTGCTGTGGCTCGTGTGGGGCGGCGCGGGGCTGGGCATCCTCTTCCGCGTGTTCTGGATCGGGGCGCCGCGCTGGCTCTACGTGCCGCTCTACGTGCTGCTCGGCTACGCGGCCCTCGCGTTCATCGTCGACTTCTTCCAGGCGAACGCCGTCATGATGACGCTCATCCTCGTGGGCGGGCTGCTGTACACGGCGGGCGCGGTGTTCTACGGCCTCAAGCGGCCGAACCCGATCCCCGGCGTGTTCGGGTTCCACGAGATCTTCCACACGGCGACGCTGCTCGCGTTCCTGTGCCACTGGACGGGCATCCTGCTCGTGGCGGTCAATCCTCCCGTGCTGGGCTAGCCCCTTCAGCCTGCCCGGCCTGCTCGGCGGCGATCTTCTCGCGCGCCTCGGCGCGGTAGCGCACGCGGCGCACGCGGCGCGTCATGTCGACGATGAGCAGCACCGTCACGGCGGCGATGAGGAAGATCGCGATGAAGCCCACGACGCCGGGGGTCACCATGTTCTCGTCGCCCGTGAACTCGGGCACGGGGCTGGGGGTCGGGTCGGCAGCCCACACGATCAGGTAGCCGGCCAGCACGGGAAGGGTCATTGCTCAATCCTCATCGATGATGCCGGCGAACAGGTCGCTCTCCGGAAGGGCTGACTCGACGGACGACTCGACGAGCTGGAAGTCCTCGTACGGCCACGCCTCGCGCTGCACGTCGTTGGGCCAGAAGAAGAACCTGTCGTCGGGCGCGACCTGGCTGGCGTGGGCGCGCAGCGCGGCGTCGCGGGTCTCGAAGTACTCCCCCACGGGCACCTGGGTCGTCGCCTCGAACGGGCGGTCGCGCATCCACTCCCGCAGCTCGCCCATGTCGGCGGCGCGCTCGTGCCCCGCGGTGACGAGGGCGTCGTGCACGGCGCCCACCTTCGCCGGGTTGAAGATGCGGTCGAAGTAGACCTTGGGGATGTGCCACGCCGGCCCCTGCTGCGGGTAGCGCGCGCCGTCCGCGGCCGCGCGCCACGCGTACATCGCGAGCTCGTGGGCGCGGATGTGGTCGGGATGCGGGTAGCCGCCGTTCTCGTCGTACGCGACGAGCACGTGCGGGCGCAGCTCGCGGATGACGCGCACGAGCGGCTCGGCCGCGATCTCGAGCGGCACGAGGGCGAAGCATCCCGCGGGCAGGAGGTCGGAGCGCTCGCGCGTGTAGTCGTCGGGCAGGCCCGAGTCGACGTAGCCGAGCCAGCGGTGCTCGACGCCCATGATGCGCTGCGCCTCGGCCATCTCGAGGCGGCGCAGGCCGGCCATGTCGCGCTCGGCCATGGCTCGGCGCTCGAGCGCCTCGTTCTGCACGTCGCCGCGCTCGCCGCCCGTGCAGCTCACGATCGTCACGCGCGCGCCCGACGCCGCGTAGTAGGCGTACGTCGCCGCGCCCTTGCTCGACTCGTCGTCGGGGTGGGCGTGGACTGCGAGCAGCCGCCGGGACACGTGACTCCTAGGGATTAGCCTTGAAGCACCAAGCCTAACGGAGACCCCCGTGACCGATCTCGACGCCCGCTACGGACGCACGCCCTCGTCGCGCGCGCGCACGCGCGTGGTCGTCATCGTCACGGCCCTCGCCTTCGCCGTCGTGTTCGGCGCCTGGCTGCTGTGGGCCGGGGTGCTCGGCGCGCCCGCGCAGCTGCAGGCCGAGGACACGGGGCACCGCGTCGTCGACGAGTCGAACGTCGACGTGACGTGGCGCTTCACCGTCGAGCCCGGCACGGATGCCCGCTGCGCCGTGCAGGCCCTGAACTCGTCGTTCGCCGTCGTGGGGTGGCGCATCGTCGACGTCCCGGCGTCCGACGCCCGCGCGCGCGACATCACGGAGCGCGTGCGCACCACCGAGCACGCCGTGACCGGGTTGATCTACCGCTGCTGGCTGACCTAGGCTGAGCTATTCCGGCCCGGGGTGGCCGGTTTCCCTTTGTGTAGGAGGCATTCATGGCTAACGACAACTCGGTCACCTGGCTGACCCAGGAAGCGTTCGACCGCCGCACCGCGGAGCTCGAGCAGCTCTCCGGCGAGGGCCGCCTCGAGATCGCGAAGAAGATCGAGGCCGCTCGCGAGGAGGGCGACCTCAAGGAGAACGGCGGGTACCACGCCGCCAAGGAGGAGCAGGGCAAGATCGAGGCGCGCATCCGCGTGCTCACCGAGCTGCTGCGCCACGCGGTGGTCGGCGAGGCCCCCGAGTCGACGGGCGTCGTCGAGCCCGGCACGGTCATCACCGCGACGATCCTCGGAGACGAGTCGACGTTCCTCATCGGCAGCCGCGAGATCGTCGGCGACAGCGACCTCGACGTCTACAGCGAGGGCAGCCCGCTCGGCACCGCGATCATCGGCAAGAAGGTCGGCGACGAGACGAGCTACACGGCCCCCAACGGCAAGACCATCTCGGTGAAGATCCTCAAGGTCGAGACCTACAGCGCGTAGCTACCGGCAGGGCGAGAACACCGCGATCACGAGCAGTCCGTCGTCGACGGTGACGGTCGCCGTGATGCCCGCGGTGTCGACCCACGCTTCCTGCACGTCGCCCGGCGGGTTCGGCACGACCGACCAGCGCTCGTCGGCGAACGAGCCCGAGAAGCCGTCGACGAGCTCGCCCGCCGCCGTGTCGTCGGCCTGCACGGCGAGGGTGCCCGCGGCGATGTAGACGGTGTGCTGCCTGTCGGACTCCGTGTCGCACGACTCCGACACGGGGTCTTCGACCTCGAGCGTGTGCAGCACGGCCTCGTCGGCGGCCGACGCCACGGCGACGAGGGCGCCGAAGTCGTCGGCAGCCTGGTCTATCGCGACCTCGGGGTCGGGGCCGAAGCATCCCGCCAGCAGGATGGCCGTCGCGAGCGCGACACCGCCGGCCGCGAGCGCCCGCCTCACGGCCTGCTCGCTTCGGCGACCTCGTAGGCCGCGGGATCGGGCTCGGCGACCTTCGCGCCGAGGCCCGCGAGATAGTCCTCGATGAACCCCTCGTACCAGCCGTCGATCGTGCACGGCGAGCTCGAACCCACGTACTCCTCGAGGGGGATGCCGTGGACGTAGACGGCGCGGCAGCTCGCGTCGGCCTCCCAGCGCTCGGTGTACGAGCCGCGGTCGATCCCGGCGATGTCGGCGAGGTACTCGACCTGCAGGTAGTTCTCGTTCTGGTACCAGTGCATGGCCTCGTGCACGAATATCGACCACACGAGGTCTTCCGCGCCCGGGTCCCACGCCATGAAGAGGGTGTTCGGGTAGGCGCCGTTGAAGCAGCCGCCCGCGTAGACGTAGCCGTCCTCGCCGCCCGTGCCCGCGTAGCCGCAGTTCTCCGAGCCCGCCTCGAAGAGCACAGTCACGTCGGTGGCGCCTATCGAGTCGAGGAAGGCACGACCGTGGGGGTCGTCGCCGGGCATGGCGTCGCCGCCGGGGTTGGCGACCGAGGCCGACGGGGTCGCGGTGCCCGCGAGGTCGTCGGCCGCCCACGTCGCGGTGTTCGTCCAGTTGTCGAGGTCGGTGCGGTACTGCGAGCGCGCGGTGTCGAGCTGGGCGAGGAGGTCGGAGCGCTCGACGACCTCGGCCTGGATGCGCTGCTCGTCGAGCGCGCTCAGCTGCGGCGGCGCGGGCGGGGCGAAGGTGCCCATCAGGGCGAGCACGACGACCACGGCCCCACCCGCGAGCAGGAGCACGGGGATGCCGATCGCGAGCGAGAGCACGAGCGCGAGCCGGCGGTGCCGGGGCTGCACGGGCGGCAGCGGCGGCGGGGTGTAGAGCTGCGGCTCGAACTGGAACGGCGCCGCCGGCGGGGTCGGCGGGTACTCGGTCACGCGGAAGACGCTACCAGCCGGGGGCGACGGAAGATGATCAGAAGTCGACTCGCGGTTCGAAGCCCTCGTCGCGCAGGCGCGCGAGCACATCCTCGGCGTGCTCGGGGCCGCGCGTCTCGATGTGCAGCTCGAGCTCCACCTGGCTGATCTGCAGGCCGCCGTTGTGCCGTGTGTGCAGCACCTCCACGACGTTGGCGTTCGCGTCGGCGACGATCCCCGACACGCGCGCGAGCTGGCCCGGCCGGTCGGGCAGCGGGATGCGCAGCTTGAGGTAGCGCTCGGAGGTCGCGAGCCCGTGCGAGATGACCCGCTCCATCATGAGCGGGTCGATGTTGCCGCCGCTCAGGATGACGACGGTCGTGCCGGTCGCGGTCACCTTCCCCGCGAGGATCGCGGCGACGCCCACGGCGCCCGCGGGCTCGACGACGAGCTTCGCGCGCTCGAGCAGCACGAGCAGCGCCTGGGCCGTGTCGTCGTCGGTGACCGTGACGACCTCGTCGACGTACGCGCTCACTATCGAGAAGTTGAGCTCCCCCGGCCGCGCGACGGCGATGCCGTCCGCGATCGTCGGGGTGATCGTGATCTCGGTGGGCTCGCCCGCCGCGAGCGAGGCGGGGTAGGGCGCGGCGTTCGCGGCCTGCACGCCGATGACGCGCACCGTGCGGCCGTCGAGGGCCGCGCGCTGCTTGAGGGCGCTCGCGACTCCCGAGATGAGGCCGCCGCCGCCGATCGGCACGACGACGGTGTCGACGTCGGGCCGCTGGTCGAGCACCTCGAGGCCCACGGTGCCCTGGCCCGCGACGACATCCTCGTGGTCGAAGGGCGGGATGAGCACGGCACCCGTCGTGCGGGCGAACTCGGCGGCCGCCCGCAGCGGCTCCGTGACGGTGTGGCCGCGCAGCACGACGTCGGCGCCGTAGTCCTTGGTCGCCTGCAGCTTGGGCAGGGCGACGCCGAGCGGCATGAAGATCGTGGCGTGGATGCCCAGCTCGCGCGCCGCGTACGCGACGCCCTGCGCGTGGTTGCCCGCGGACGCCGCGACGACTCCGCGCGACTTCTCCTCGTCGGTGAGCCGCGAGATGCGGTTGTATGCCCCGCGGATCTTGTACGAGCCCGTGCGCTGCAGGCTCTCGCACTTGAGGAACACGGGGGCGCCGAGCACGCCGCTCAGGTACGTCGACCCCTCAAGGGGCGTGAGGTGCACGACGGACGACAGGCGCTCACGCGCCTCCTGGAAGTCGGAGAGGCTGGGGCCGACGACGGGTTCAGGCATCGGGCAGCACGTCTTTCGCGCTCGGCACCGGGGTGGTCTTCCACTCCCCCGACGCGATGTACTTCACCACGACGTTGCCCACCGCGATGACGGGCACGGCGAACAGGGCGCCCGGGATGCCCGCGAGGAACGATCCCGCCGCGACGGCGAACACGACCGCGAGCGGGTGGACCTTGACCGCGGAGCCCATGACGAGCGGCTGCAGGATGTGCCCCTCGACCTGCTGCACGAGCAGCACGATGCCGAGCATGATGAGCGCGGGCAACGGCCCGAGGTAGACGAGGGCGATGAAGACGGCGACGGCTCCAGTGAGCACGGCGCCCACCACGGGGATGAACGACGCGAGGAACACCGCGATGGCGATGGGGATGACGAGCGGGAAGCCGCCGAACACGAGGCCGAGGATCCACGCGCCGAGGCCGATGCCCACGGCGTCGACCGCCGCGACGAAGATCTGCACCTTCACGAAGGTCTTGAGCGTGATCCAGCCCGCCTGGCCGGAGCTGTCGAGCGCCTGGCGCGACCGGCGGGGGAAGAGCCGCACGATCCACCGCCAGATGCCCTTGCCGTCGATGAGGATGAAGAGCGTCGCGAAGAGCACGAGCAGGAGGCCCGCGAGCACGTGGCCCGCGGTCGAGCCCACCGAGAGGGCGCCGGAGAGCAGCACCTGCCCGTCTTTCTGGAATGCCGCGACGGCGCCGTCGATGTAGCCCTGGATCTGCTTGTCGTCGAGCTGCAGGGGCGACGTCGCGAGGAAGTCCTTGAACTGCTCGTACGCCGTGATCGACCGCTTCTGCAGGTCGGGGTAGCCGCTGCGGATCTGCGACACGATGACGAAGACGAGCCCGCTCACCACCGCGATCGTGCTCACCATGGCGACCGCGACCGCGAGGCCGCGCGGCCAGCGGTGCCGCACGAGCCAGTTGACGAGCGGCACGAGCAGCGCCGACAGCAGGATCGCGATCATGAACGGCACGACGATGTCTTTGAGCTGGGCGATCGCGAAGATCACGACCGCGACGACCCCCACGACGAGGAGGATGCGCCACGAGTACGCCCCCGCGACGCGCAGCGACGGCGGGACCGTCGCCTCGACCTGCTCAGCCGTGACGGGGGTCTCGCGCTTCGTGCGTCTCAGTGCCATTCCGCTAGCTTACGGAACGGCGACCCCGCCCACGCCCGTGCCGGCCGACGCGGGCACGGCGCTCACGGGAGCACCCTTGAAGCGCACGAACACGGCCTCGCCCGCGGCGGGGCGCACGTCGACATCGTGCTGCACCGAGAGCAGCGCCCCGTCGGCGAGCACGACCTGCGTGCGGCGCAGCGAGCCGAGGAAGCTCGACGACACGACGGTCGCCGGGATGCCCTTCGCCTTGGTCTTCTCGAGGGCGATGTCCTCGGGGCGCACGTACGCCGTGACGGGCCCGTCGGGCAGCTGCGCGCCCAGCAGCTCGAGCGCCGTGCCGTGCACGTCGACCTTGCCGCCCACGAGCCTCGCGGCCACCCGGTTGCTCAGGCCGACGAAGTCGGCGACGAAGGGCGAGACGGGCGTCGTGTAGAGCTCCTCGGGAGTGCCGATCTGCTCGATGACCCCGTTGTTCATGACGGCGACACGGTCGGCGACGGCGAGCGCCTCCTCCTGGTCGTGCGTCACGAACACCGTGGTGATGCCGAGGTCGGTCTGGATGCGGCGGATCTGGTCGCGCAGCTGCACGCGCACCTTGGCGTCGAGCGCGCTCAGCGGCTCGTCGAGCAGGAGCACACGGGGGCGGGTGACGAGGGCGCGCGCGAGGGCCACGCGCTGCTGCTGGCCGCCCGAGAGCTGGTGCGCGAAGCGCGACGACATCGTGCCGAGGCCGACCATGTCGAGGGCCTCGGCGGCACGGGAGCGGCGCTCGTCCGCGGCGACCCTGCGCATGCGCAGGCCGAATTCCACGTTCTCGAGCACCGTCATGTGCGGGAAGAGCGAGTACGACTGGAACACCATGCCGATGTCGCGCTTGTTGGTGGGCACCGACGCGACATCCTCGCCGTCGATGAGGATCTGGCCGCCGTCGATGAGCTCGAGCCCCGAGAGGGCGCGCAGGGCCGTCGTCTTGCCGCAGCCCGAGGGGCCGAGCAGGGCGACGAACTCGCCGGGCTTGATCGAGAGGTCGATGGCGTTGAGGGCGCGGTGCGAGCCGTAGTCCTTGACGACCGACACGAGGTCGACCTGGGCGCTGGTGGTCATGAGTTGCTGTTCCTGTTCCGTGCGAGGCGGCCGATGAGGAGGAGGAGCACGAACGCGAACGCGAGTGCGAGGAGGGCGAAGATCGCCGCGACCCACGGGTCGGACTTCGAGACCTGCAGGAGGGCGGTCTGCAGGTTCACCCGGTTGAGGATGCTCGCGATCGTGAACTCGCCGAGCACGACGGCCACGGAGATGAACGCGGCGGCGAGCACCCCGCGACGCAGGTTGGGCAGCAGGACCCGTCCGACGACCGTAGGCCAGCCCGCCCCGAGGGAGCGCGCGGCCTCGCTGAGCGTGATGACGGGCACGGCGTCGAGGTTCGACTGGATGGCGCGGTAGGCGTAGGGCAGCACCGTGATGCCGTACGCGAAGGCGAGCGTCCAGACGTTGCCGCCGAGGATGTGCACGACGACGCCGTACACGGGCGCGAGCCCCACGACGAGCACGATCGCGGGCACCGTGATGGGGATGATGCACACGAACTCGAGCACGCGCTTGAGCTTCGGGAACCTGATGTGCACGAGGATCATCGTCGGCAGCAGCACGAGGAGCACGATGGCGACGGTCACGACCGCGAGCAGGAGCGAGTTGCCGATGCCCTGGAAGAGCCCGCGGTAGGTGCGCGCCGCATCCTCGGAGAACAGGCCGGTCCAGTGGCTGCCGGTGTAGCCGCCGCCGAGGCCGTCGCGGAACGAGAAGAGGAACAGCGCGACGATCGGGATCGCGAAGACGAGGCCGATGACGCCGAGGATGATGCCGCGCGTGACGCGGTTCGGCTCGGTGCCGAGGCGGACGCCCGTGCTCGTGGCCCTCACCGCTGCCACCTCGACGTGCGGTTCTGCAGGAGCGAGTATCCCCACATCACGACGACCATGACCACGATCATGCCGAGCGCGAGCGCGCCCGCCATGTTCTCGCGGCCGAGCACCGTCTCGCTCACGAGCGCCGAGCGGATCTGCAGCGGCACGATCTGCGCGCCCTGGCTGATGAGCGCCGCGGCCGTCGCGTACGACGAGAACGCGTTGGCGAAGAGCAGCAGGAGGCTGCCGATGAAGGCCGGCGCGAGCACGGGGATCGCGATGCGCGTCCAGTAGGTGAGGCGCGTGCCGCCGAGCGTCGCGTTGGCCTCCGCCCACTGCGTCTTGAGGCCCTGGAGGGCCGGCATGAACGTGATGATCATGAGGGGCACCTGGAAGTAGATGTACACCGGGAGCAGGCCCGGCACCTGGTAGAGCCACTGGCCGTTGGCGAACAGGTCGATGCCGATGCCCTTGAGGAGCACGGTGATGAGGCCCTGGTTGCCGATCGTGGCGATGAAGGCGAACGCGAGCATGACGCCGCCGAACTGGGCGAGCACGCTCGAGAGCGAGTCGATGACGGTGCGGAGGGCGCCCTCGGCGCGCGTACCGAGGAGGGCGTAGCAGACGAGGGCTCCGAGGATCGCGCCGACGACCGCCGTGACCGCGGAGACCCAGAAGGAGCTCACGAAGGTGGTGAGCACGGCAGGGGCGAAGATACCGATGACGTTGTCGAGGGTGAAGCCGCCGTCCTCCGTGAAGAACCCCGTGATGACGGCGAGGGCCGTCGGGATCCCGAGGAAGATGATGACGTACACGGCGAAGGGCGTGAGCCCGAGGTATCCCGCCAGCCGCACGGGGCGGCGCCGGGGGGTGACCCCGGCGCCGCTCGTGTGCACTGGCGCAGGTGCGTCAGTGAGGGTGGTCATGCTCAGCCGATCGCCGCAGCCCACTTCGCAGCGAGGGTCGCCGCGGCGTCCTCGGCCTGCTTGGCGGTGGGCGTCACGAGGTCGCCCTTGAGCTCGCCGAGGGCCTCGAGCGCCTTGGTGTCGACCGTGCCCGCGTCCTGCAGCGTCTGGATGGTGACGGGGTAGGCGCCGCCGACGATGAACAGGTTCTGCGCCTCGGCGCTGTAGATGAACTCCTGCCAGAGGCGGGCGGCGGCCGGGTGCGGCGCGTCCTTGCTGATGGCCTGGTTGTAGAAGCTCGTGTACACCGTGCCCGGGAGGGTGGTGACCTTCCAGCCGTCGACCGTCGCGGCGACCGCGAGGTTGTTGTAGCTCCAGTCGAAGACGACCTTGGTCTCGCCCGAGGCGATCGTCGCGGCGGTCGCGTCGACGGGGAGGAAGTTGCCCGCGGCGTTGAGCTTCTGGAAGAACTCGATGCCGGGGGTGAAGTCGTCGAGCGTGCCGCCCGACTGGACGGTCGCGAGGCCGACGGCGGCGAACGCCGCGCCCGCCTGCGTCGGGTCGCCGTTGAGCGCGACGGCGCCCTTGTACTCCGACTTGAGCAGGTCGTCGAGCGACGTCGGGGCCGGGACCGAGTTGGAGTCGTAGCCGATCGACATCGAGCCCGTGTAGTCGTTGACCCAGAGGCCGGTCGCCTCCTTGTTGGCGTCGGGGATCTCCGACCAGTTCGCGACCTGGTACGGCGCGAAGTAGTCGAGGCTGTCGAGGGTCACCGCGGTGCCGAGGTCGAAGACGTCGGGGGCGGTGTCCTGGCCCTTGAGGTTGTCGGCGGCCGCGATCTCCTCGGCGGACGAGATGTCGGGGTCGGCCGAGTTGACCGTGATGCCGTACTTCTCCTCGAACAGCGCCTTGATCGCGCCGTAGTTCGCCCAGTTGTCGGGGAGGGCGATGACGTTGAGCTGGCCCTCGGCCTGGGCGGCGGCGACGAGGGCGTCGAGGCCGCCGAAGTCCTCGGCCGAGGTGGCGGTCGCGGCGTCGACGTCGGACGCGGCGGGCGTGCTGCCACCGGCGCACGCGCTGAGCGTGATGGCGGCACCGGCGACGATGGCCAGGGCGGCCAGGTTGCGCTTCTTGAACAAGGTGGTGTGTCCACTTCTGGGGCAGCCGGTCGTCCGCGCTGTGAGGACTGAGGGGGCCGGATGTCCCGCGGGAACGCTACGGAACGCCGGGGCCGCCCCGGCAGCGGCCGGGTGAACGCCGGGAGAACACCTGCTGTCGGAGCGGTTCACTAGGGTCGTGTACGTGGACCTCTCGGCTGCCCAGGCGCGGCGCATCGCCCTCGCGGCGCAGGGCCTCGGGCGGCCGTCCGGGCCCGTCGGCACGCGCCAGCTCAACCTCGCGCTGCAGCGGCTCGCGGTGCTGCAGATCGACTCGGTCAACGTCTTCGAGCGCAGCCACTACCTCCCGCTCTTCGCGCGCCTCGGCGCCTACGACAAGGCGCAGCTCGACAGGCTCACGCTCGCGCGCCGGGCGCCCTACGTCGAGGCGTGGGCGCACCAGGCCGCGTTCATCCCGCTCGAGACCTGGCCCCTGTGGCAGTGGCACCGCGACAACGAGCTCGCGGACACGGGCAAGACCAAGAGCTGGGATCGCACCGACCGCCGCATGACCGACTTCGTGCTCGGCGAGCTCACGGCCAAGGGGCCGCTGCCGGCGTCGAAGATCGAGCACGAGGCCAACAGGCGCTCGGGGCCGTGGTGGGGCTGGTCGGAGGTCAAGACCGCCCTCGAGACCATGTTCTTCGACGGTCGCGTCGTCGTCGCGGGCCGCAAGAACTTCGAGCGCTACTACGACCTCCCCGAGCGACGGCTGCCCGCCCCCGTGCTCGACGCGTCGGTCGGCAAGGATGATGCGCTGCGCGAGCTCGTGCGCCAGGCGGGGCGGGCGCTCGGCGTCGCGACGGTCCGCGACCTCGCCGACTACTGGCGCCTCTACCAGGCTGACACGAAGACCGCGGTGGCCCAGCTCGTCGACGCCGGCGAGCTCGTGCCCGTGAGGGTGGAGGGCTGGGGGGCGCCTGCGTACCTGCACCGCGACGCGCGCATCCCCCGCCGCATCGAGGCCATGGCCCTGCTGTCGCCGTTCGACCCCGTCGTGTGGGAGCGGGCGCGCACCGAGCGCATGTTCGGCTTCCGCTACCGCATCGAGATCTACACACCGGGCCCGCAGCGCGTGTTCGGGTACTACACCCTGCCCGTGCTGCAGGACGAGGCGCTCGTCGGGCGCGTCGACCTCAAGTCAGACCGGCAGGCGCGCGCCCTGCGCGTGCAGTCGGCGTGGACCGAGCCGGGCCACTCCCCCGACGTGCCGCGCCTCGCCCGGCTGCTGCGCGAGACGGCGGCGTGGCAGGGCCTCGAGTCGCTCGTCGTGCAGCGCTGGGGCGACCTCGCGCCCGCGCTCGCCGCGGAGCTCGGCGCTCCGCTCGTCGAGCGCGCCCGGGAGCCCGACGTCGAGGGCTAGAAGCTGCGGCCGCTCTCGATGAGGCGCTTCACGCGGTCGGCGATGGGCGGGTGCGTGGAGAACAGGCGGTCCATGAGGCCGGGCTTGGTGGGGTCCGCTATCCACATGTGCGCCATCGTGGAGTTCTGCTTCTGCATGGGGCGCCCGTACTGGCCGAGCTTCTCGAGGGCGGAGGCGAGGGCGTCCGGGTGTCGCGTGGTGAGCGCGCCCGTCGCGTCGGCGAGGTACTCGCGCTGGCGCGAGATCGCGGCCTGCACGACCGCGGCGACGAGCGGCGCGATGAGCATGGCGACGAGGCCGAGGATGAGGATGACGGGGTTGCCGCCACCGCCGCCGTTGTTGTTGTTGCCGCGCCCGCCGAAGAACGCGAAGCGCAGGAAGATGTCGGAGATGAACCCGACCGCGACGACGAGGCCGAACACGATCATCGAGACGCGGATGTCGTAGTTCTGCACGTGCCCGATCTCGTGGGCCATGACGCCCTCGAGCTCGGAGTCGTCCAGCAGCTCGAGGATGCCCGTGGTCGCCGCGACCGACGCGTGCTGCGGGTCACGACCCGTCGCGAACGCGTTCGGCGCCGGGTCGTTGATGATGTACACCTTGGGCATGGGCGTGCCCGTCGTGATGGAGAGGTTCTCGACGATGCGGTACAGCCGGGGGTTGTCCTCTTTGCTGATCTGCCGCGCCCCGCTCAGCGAGAGCGCCTGGCTGCTCGCCGCGAAGTACTGGAACACCGCGTAGCCCGTCGCGATCACGAGCGTGATCACGACGATCGACGGGTCGCGGTAGATGTACGCCGCGAGCAGGCCGAGGCCCCCGATGATCAGGATGAACAGCGCGATGATGAAGACGGTGTTGCGCTTGTTCTTCGCGATATTGCGATACATGCAGCCCTAGGGATCAGAACTGGACGCGGGGCGGCTCGGCGATCGACGCCGAGTCGGTGACCTCGAAGAACTCGCGCTCGGTGAAGCCGAGGCCGCGCACGAAGAGCGTGTTGGGGAACACCTTGATCTTCGTGTTCAGCTCGCGCACGCCGCCGTTGTAGAAGCGGCGCGATGCCTGGATCTTGTCCTCGGTGTCGACGAGCTCGCCCTGGAGCTGGAGGAAGTTCTGGCTCGCCTGCAGCTGCGGGTAGGCCTCGGCCACCGCGAAGATCGACTTGAGGGCCGACTGCATGTGGTTCTCGGCGACCGCCGCGTCGGCGGGGCTCGAGACCGCGAGGGTCTCGGCACGCGCCTTGGTCACGTTCTCGAAGACCTGCGACTCGTGGGCGGCGTAGCCCTTGACCGCCTCGATGAGGTTCGGGATCAGGTCTGCACGGCGCTTGAGCTGCACCGTGATGTCGCTCCACGCCTCGTCGACGCGCACGTTGAGCGTGACAAGGCCGTTGTAGGTCGACCAGAGGTAGCCGCCGATGATGATGACGAGCAGGACGATGACGCCGACGACGATGAGGATCTCCATGCCCACATCATACGGTCGCTAGCTGCGAGAGCGCAGTACCCCCTGCAGCCAGCGGTACGAGGCCTTGGGCGTGCGGTCCTGCGTGCGCGGGTCGACCGCGATGAGCCCGAACTTCTCGCGGAAGCCCGCAGCCCACTCCCAGTTGTCCATGAGCGTCCACACGTAGTACCCGCGCACGTCGACGCCCGGGGCCCCCGCGACCGCGGCCGCTATGTGCGACTCGAGGTACGCGATGCGGTCGGTGTCGGGGATCGACCCGTCGGCGGCGGGGATGTCGGCGAAGCTCGCGCCGCCCTCCGTGATGTACACCGGGGGCAGCTTGCCGGCGTAGCGCTGCCCGTAGTCGGCGAGGCTCTCGGTGAGGAACTCGGGGGCGATCGGCCATCCGAACGCGGTCTTCGGGAACTCGGGCCAGGCCGCAAGGTGGAACGGGAGGTCGCGCATCCCCTCAGCGTCCGTGCCGTCCGGCGTCGCGGCGTCGGCCGGGGCGCCGGCCCCGATGCGCGTGGGCATGTAGTAGTTGAGCCCGTAGAAGTCGAGCGGCTGCGAGATGACCTTGAGGTCGTTGTCGTCGACGTCGTGCAGGGCCTTGAACTGCTTGCGCGCGAGGAACGGCACCTTGGGGTAGTGCCCGAGCAGCACGGGGTCGGCGTAGATGCGGTTGTGCACGAGGTCGAACACCTGCGCGTACTGGCGCGTGACGAAGTTGTCCTTTGCAGGATGCACGGGCGAGTGCACGTTCGTGATGCCGATGCCGCCCGTGACCGACTCCGAGCGCAGCGCCTGCACGGCGAGGCCGTGGCCGAGCAGCTGGTGGTGGGCGGCGAGGAGCGCGTCGAACATGAGGGTCGCGCCGGGGGCGTGCACGCCGAGCGCGTAGCCGTTGAGGGTGACCGTCGTGGGCTCGTTGATCGTGACCCACTTGTCGACCCGGTCGCCGAAGGCCTCTCCCGCGAGGAGGGCGAAGTCGGCGAAGCGGTAGGCCGTGTCGCGCGTCATCCACCCGCCCTTGTGCTGCAGGGGCTCGGGCATGTCCCAGTGGAAGAGCGTGGCCATGGGCTTGATGCCCGCCGCGAGCAGCTCGTCGAGGAGCTTGTCGTAGAAGGCGAGCCCGGCCTTGTTGGCGGGCCCCGTTCCGCCCGGCTGGATGCGCGGCCAGCCGAGGGAGAAGCGGTAGGAGTCGACGCCGAGCTCGGCCATGAGCCGCACATCCTCGGGGCGGCGGTGGTAGTGGTCGGCCGCGACCGACGCGTCGGAGGCGTCGGCGATGCGGCCCGGCTGGGCCATGAACGCGTCCCACGTGGAGGGCCCGCGGCCGTCGGCCCGCACGGCGCCCTCGATCTGGAACGCGGCGGTCGAGACGCCGATGTCGAAGCCCGGGGGGATCACGATCCCAGCACCCTCTCGAGGTAGGCGTTGCCGAACACGCGGTCGGGGTCGAGCCGGTCGCGCGCCGCGACGAAGTCGTCGAACCGAGGATACGCGGGGCGGAGGTCGTCCGCGGTGCGGAAGTGCATCTTGCCCCAGTGCGGGCGGCCGCCGTGCTCGCGCGCTATCGCCTCGACGGCGCGGAAGTACTCGGTCGGATCCTCGCGGTAGTAGCGGTGCACGGCGATGTAGCCCGTCTGCCGGCCGTGCGCCGTCGAGAGCCAGTTGTCGTCGGCCGCCGCGACGCGCACCTCGACGGGGAACGTGATGCGCCACCCGTGCGCGTCGATGGCGTCGCGGATGGCGCGCAGCGCGTCGGGGATCGCCTCGACGGGCATGGCGTACTCCATCTCGCGGAATCGCACGCGGCGCGGCGAGGTGAACACGTCGTGCCACCCGTCGGTGACCGTGCGCTCCGCGACGAGCTTGTTCGCGGCGCGGTTGAGCGGCGGGATGACGCCGGGCGCGAGCCGCCCGAGCTGGCACATGAGCACGTAGACGCCGTTGGGCATGAGCTCGTCGTCGATCCACGCCGCGACCGGGGACTGCGGTGCGCGCGGCGTGTCGGCGGGCAGGCGCGTGTTCGTCTTGGTCAGGGCGTGCGTCGTGTGCGGGAACCAGTAGAACTCGAAGTGGTCGGCGGATGCGCCACGCTCGAGCCACCCGTCGAGCACGTCCTCGAGCGGCTCCGGCCGCTCCTGGGCGCGCATGACGAACTCGGGGACGCACCGCAGCGTCACGTCGACGAGCACCCCGAGCGCGCCGAGGCCCACGCGCGCGGCGGGCAGGAGCTCGGAGCCGCCGTCGAGGTGCACCACCGACCCGTCGGCGGTCACGAGCGTGAGGGCCTCCACCTGGGTCGCGATGCCGCCGAAGCGCGCGCCCGTGCCGTGGGTGCCCGTGGAGATCGCGCCCGCGATCGTCTGCTTGTCGATGTCGCCCATGTTCTCGAGGGCGAGGCCGTGCGGGCCGAGGAGCGCCGGCAGCTGGAAGAGGTTGGTGCCCGCGCCGAGCGTCACGAGGTCGCCGTCGACGGCGAGGACGCCGTCGAGCGCGCCGATGTCGAGCTGCACGCCGTCGGTCGCCGCGATGTCGGTGAAGCTGTGGCCCGCACCGACGGTCTTGATCGGCAGCCCCCTGTCACGCGCGAACGCGACGGCCTCGACGACGTCGTCGGGCGACGACGCGAGCACGCGGTGCTGCGGGTGCGACACGTGCGACCGCCCCCAGTTGCGCCAGCGGCCGCCCCGCTCCACCCTCACAGGAACGCCTTCCCCTCACCACGGTACGTCGGCATGGTGTCCACGATACGGTCGCCGTCGACCATCGCGAACTCGTTGAGGTGCTCGCTGATCTCCCCGGACTTCGTGTGGCGCAGCCACACGCGGTCGCCGACCCGCAGGGATGCGGCGGCGGGCCCGCGCAGGGGCGACTGCACCTCGCCCGCGGCCTCGCGCGCGACGTACCGCAGCCCCTCGGGCCACACGAGCTGCGGCAGCCGGTCGGGTGCCGGCGGGCCGGACGCGATCCAGCCGCCGCCCAGGAGCGTCGCCATCTCGGGCGTGGGCTTGCGCACGACGCTCAGGGCGAAGGCCGCGGCGGGGGCGGGCGTGAAGTGGCTGTAGCCGTCGAACAGGTGCGGGCCGAACAGGCCGCTGCCCGCGGCGATCTCGGTGACCGACGGGTCGGCCGCGGTGCGCTCGAGCGACCCCGTGCCGCCACCGTTGACGAACTCGAGGTCGGCGATCTCGCGCACGGCCGCGACGACGGCGCCGCGCCGCTCGCGCAGCTCGGCGGTCGAGCTGCGCTGCATGTAGTCGACGAGGCGGCCGTAGACGGGCCTGCCGGGCGGGCGGTTCACCACTCCCGCGATCTGCGCCTCGTAGGCCATGATCCCGACGAGGCGGAAGCCCGGGCGCGCCGCTATCGCGCGCGCGAGCGCACGGGCATCCTCGACGCCCTGCACGGGCGAGCGGTAGACCCCGAGGTAGCCGAGCAGCGGCGAGCGCCACGACGCGTTCAGCTCGAGCGCGACGCGGATGGTCTCGCGCTTCGCGCCGAGCACCGCGTCGACGGCGTCGAGCTGGGCCGTCGAGTCGACCATGAGCGTGACGCGGCTCGCGAGCTTCTCGGAGCTGCCGAGCCGCTCGATCGCCGCACGATCGACCGACGGGTAGCCCACGACGACGTCGTCGACGGTCTCGGCGAGCCACAGGGCCTCGGGCAGCGTGTACGCGAGCACGCCCCGGTACCCGGGCAGGGCGAGCACCGACTCGATGACGCCGCGCACGCGGATCGACTTCGAGGCGACCCGGATCGTCGTGCCGGCCGACCTGCGCAGCATGTCGTGCGCGTTGTGCGCGAGGGCCGGCACCGACACCGCGCCGAACGGGGTGTCGAGCCCCGCGGTCGCGGCCGAGAGGCCCGGCCAGTAGGTCGCCGGGTCGTAGGCGAAGGGTGCGCTGTCGAGCTTCACTTGACGCTCCTGATCGGTAGCACGGCGAGGGCGCCGAGGGTCGCGGCGATGGCCGACAGCACGAACAGCCCCGGGAAGCCCACGAGGGCCGCGACGATGAGCGCGCCGAAGAACGGGGCCACGGCCTGGGGAACCGCTGTCGCGATGTTCATGATGCCCAAGTCTTTGCCCCGCGTGTGCGGATCCGGAAGGACTTGCGTCGCGAGCGCCTGGTCCACCGAGAGGAAGCAGCCGTAGCCGAGGCCGAGCAGGCCCGCGGCGAAGAACGCGACGCCCACGTCGGGCACGAAGGCCAGGGTGAGGGCCGCGACCGCCTGCAGCGCGGCCGCGACGAAGACGAACGGTCGGCGGCGGCCGATGCGGTCGGAGAGCTTGCCCAGCACGAGGGACGCGAGGATGACGAACACCATGTAGACGAGGGTGAGCAGGATGAGCGTGCCCTCGGGATCGTCGACCTTGAGCCCGTGCTCGAGGAACTGGTACAGCAGCGCCGTGCCGAACGCGTTGCCGAAGTTGACGAGGATGCGGCTGAGCAGCGTCCACCCGAAGTCCGGGTAGCGGCGCGGGCTGATCCAGAAGCCCTCGAGGAAGCTCGACCACGTGAGGCGGTCGGCGGCGGGCAGCACCGGATCCTTCACGAGCAACAGGAACGGCACCACGAGCAGCACGAGCAGCACCGCGAGGGCCAGGTAGCCGAGCGCCTGGTCGACGATGAGGGCGGTCACGAGCACGAGGCCGAGGATCGTGCCGATCGCCTGCGGAGCCGAGATCCACCCGGAGACGAACCCGCGCTGGTTGACGGGCACCTGATCGGAGATCGTCGCCGTGAGCGCGGCCGTGAGCACGCAGAAGCCCGTGAGGGCGAGCGACCAGAACACGCCGACGCCCACGAGCGAGGTCTGCAGGCCGAGGATGCCCAGCGACGCGCCGAACAGCAGGGCTCCCCCGGCGATCCACGGGCGGCGGCGGCCGAAGCGGCTCGTCGTGCGGTCGGAGAGTGCCCCCGTGAGCGGGTAGGCGATGAGCGCGCACACGCCCGCGATGCCCGAGATGATGCCGAAGGCGAGCACCTTCTGCACCCAGTCGTCGGTCGTGAGCTGTGCCTCGACCTGCACGGGCAGCAGCAGCTGCACGGGAGTGAGCTGGGCCATCCAGATGCCGAGCCACGCCGTCGCGAAGACGGCTATCCAGCCGCCCGTGACGGCCTTGGTGGGTTCCGCGAGTGCTGCAGTGGTCATGTCGTGCGCTCCCTTGCGCGTGCGAGCGCGGCGAGGGAGTCCGCCGCGAAGTCGAGCACCCGTTCGGCGGCCGCGGTGTCGCGGTCGGCGAGCCAGGCGAGGGTCACCCCGTCGGTGACGGTGACGACGAGCCGCGCGACATCCTCGACGGGCATCGCCCATTCGACGTTGGAGACGGCGGCGCCCTCGACGAGCACGCGCGTCACGCCCGCGCGGTAGGCGTCGTACTGCTCGGCCGCGAGGTGCTCGAGGCCGGGCGTGCGCAGGGCGTAGTGCATGAGCTCCTGCATGACCTGCTCGTGGCCCGGGTCGGCGACGACGTACTCGAGGTAGGCGCCGAGCCCGTCGCGCAGCGCGCGGCGGATGTCGCTGCCGAGCCGCAGGGACGAGAACACCGACTCCACCTCGGCGTCGACGACGTGGGAGACGAGCTCGCGCATCATCTCGGAGTGCGAGCGGAACGCGTAGTGGAAGCTCGCGAGCGACATGCCCGCCTCGGCGACTATCGCGCGCGTCGTGGCCCCCGAGACGCCGTGCCGCGCGATGACGCGGAGGGCCGCCTGCACGAGCATCTCCCTGCGCTCGGATGAGGGGATGCGGGCCATAGTGGGTCAACTGTCCCAGACGAGCGTCCCGTCCGCAACCGGTGAAGGTCCTGCGAATACCGCATACACGTTTGACCTGCACCCGAGCTTGGGCTGGGATTGAGATGGTGAGCACCTTGTCCGACCCACAGCACAGCTCGGTCCGCCGTCGCGGCGCCGTGCTCGTCGTGCTGCTCGCGGGGCTGCTGCTCGCCCTCGCATCCGCGCCGCAGGCCGCCCAGGCCGCGCCGTTCGCCGTCACCACCGCCCCCGGCACGCTCTTCTCGGGCGCCGTGACCGTGAGCGGCGCCAAGGATGCCGCGGCCACCGTCACCGTCTCCGTGCAGGGCGGCGGGCCCGGCTGCACGGGCGCCGACGCCGACCCCGAGAAGTGGACGTGCGACGTCACGGGGCTCACGAGCGGCAGCTACACGCTCGACATCACCGACGGCACCACGACCACGACGCTTCCCGTGCGCGTGCTCACGGCCCCCGTCATCACGACGACGGGCGTGACGGCGGGAACGCTCAACGGCACGGGCTACCCCGGCGCGGGCATCGAGCTCACGGGCGACTTCACCAAGTCGTGCGGCGTCGTCCCCTCCAACGGCGCGTGGAGCTGCGCGCTCGGCGTCGGCAGCGGCACGTACCACCTCGTCGCGACGCAGACGTGGGGCAACGTGAGCTCCGAGCGGGGCGGGTCGACGGCGTCGACGCCCGTCGTCGTGGACGCCATCCCGCCCGCCGTCCCCGCATTCCTCGCACCCGCCGCGGGCTCGCGCGTCGTCGGCCAGCCGACGGTGTTCTCGGGCACGGGCGAGACGGGCGCGCGCGTCGAGGTCTACGTCGACTCCGTACGCGTGTGCGTCGCCCCTGTGTCGAGCGGGTCGTGGTCGTGCAGCGCCGCGCTCTCCGACGGCACCCGTGTCGTGCAGGGCATCCAGTACGACATCGCGGGCAACTCGAGCGGCACGAGCGCCGCCTACAGCATCACCGCGGGGCCCGCGCCCGTCACGCCCGCGGAGCCGCCGAGCCGCCCGAACCCCAACCCCGCGCCCGTGCCGGCGACCCCGCTGCCGACGTCGGCGCCCGTCGCCAACGCGCCGTTCCTGCCACCGCCCGTGGGCGGCACCTCCGGCCTGCCGCCCTTCGAGACGTGGGAGCTGCCCACCGACTACGGCGCCGCGATCCCGAGCGTCTCTGCCACCAACCCCACGTCGTGGCTCCTCGGCCTCGCGCTCGGCCTCGGCTTCGCCGTGCTCGTCGCCCTGCCGCTGCGGCTGCTCGTCTCCACGTTCCGGCGCAAGCGCGGCTATGCCGTCGCCGAGCCGCGCCCCGAGGAGCCCGCGCTCCTGAGCCCGCGCGTCACCGCGGTGCTCTTCCTCGCCGCCGCGGTGCTGCTCGCCGCGCTCGCGGGGGGCGTGCAGGCCGAGGTCCGCTACCTGCGGCTCGCGATCGCCATCGGCCTCGCCCTCACCGCCCTCAACGGCGTCGCCGTGCTCGCGGCGAAGCTCATGGCCCGCACGGGGCTGATGGGCGCCGCCGGCACGGCCACGGGCATCCGCCTCGCCCCGCTGCTGCTCGCGGTCGCCGCCGTCACCGCCCTCGTCTCGCGCGTCGCCGGGATCCAGCCGCCCATCGTCGTGGGCATCGTGCTCGCCGTGCGCTTCGCGCCGGAGGTCGCGGCCCGCGCTCGCGGCATCGTGTCGCTCGTGCAGGTCGCCGCGATCGTGCTGCTCGGGTTCGTCGCCTGGATCGGCCAGAGCGCCCTCGGCCCGGTCGACGGCTTCCTCCCCTCCCTCGTGAGCGAGACCCTCGCGGCCCTCACGATCGCGGCGCTCGGCTCTGCGATGGTCATGCTCCTGCCGGTCAGCAGGATGCCCGGCCGCCTCATCTACTCCTGGTCGCGCACGGCGTGGGTTGCCGTGACGCTCGTGACCGCGACCGTCGCGGGAGTCGTCATCGCGGGCGGCAGCGGATTCCCCGTGCCGTGGGTCATCGGCGGCGCCCTCGTGTTCGCGGCCGTGAGCGTGGGAGCGTGGGCGTACGTGCACCTCATCGAGCCGCACGTGCCTGTCAGGGGCCAGTCGTAGCCTGAGCGGCATGGACATCGTGCTCATCCCCGGGTTCTGGCTGCAGGGCGATACGTGGAGCGAAGTCACGCCTCCGCTCGTCGCGGCGGGCCACACCGTGCACCCGCTCACGCTCCCCGGCATGGAGTCGGCAGCGGCCGACCGCTCGGGCATCGGCCTGCGCGACCACGTCGACGCCGTCATCGCCATCGTCGACTCCCTCCCGGGCGAGGTCGTGCTCGTGGGCCACTCGGGCGGCGGGGCCATCGCCCACGCGGTGGTCGATGCGCGGCCCGACCGCGTGGCCCGCGTCGTGTACGTCGACAGCGGCCCTCTCGCCGACGGCGGCGTCATCAACGACGAGCTGCCGGTCGTGGTCGGCGAGATCCCCCTGCCCGACTGGGACGTGTTCGAGGAGGAGGACCTCGTCGACCTCACCGACGAGCTGCGCGAGCGCTTCCGCTCCCTCGCGATCCCCGAGCCCGCGCGCGTCGCGAGCGACAAGCAGGTGCTCACCGACGAGCGCCGCTACGACGTGCCGGTCACGGTCATCGCGTGCGAGATCACGAGCGACATGATGCGGCAGTGGATCGACGGCGGCCACCCGTACGTGGCGGAGCTCGCGTCCATCAGGCACTACGAGCTCGTCGACCTGCCGACGGGGCACTGGCCGCAGCTCACGCGCCCGGCCGACCTGGGGCGCACCATCCTCGCGGCGGTGGACCGGGGCTAGTCTGGCGGTGTGATGCTGAGACGGGCTCGGGTCGCCGCGATCGTCCTCGCCGCGTGCCTCCTGCTCGGCGGCTGCGTAGCGCTCCCGGGAACGTACGACCGCGTCGACACGGCGGTGCGCGATCTGGGCCTAGACGAGGTCGGGCCGCTCTCGCAGGAGCAGCACCGCGGCGGCGTGCTGTTCTCCGGGCCGCCGACCTACTCGGCGATCGTCGGGGGCGCGCACGCGGAGGAGGCGCTCCGCGAGTGGCTCGGCGAGAACGGCTACGTGCTCATGACCGACCGTGACGGCGCGAGCACGTGGGACCTCATCACGGCGGAGGGGCACATCCTCGTCTCCCTCGCCCCGGTGCGCGCGGGAGAGCCCGTGCGCCTGCGCGAGTCGGGCAGCACGTTCACGTCCGACGTGGACGGCGCCGTGATCGAGCTCGACTCCCAGGCTCGGCGCAGCTTCCGCCCGCAGGAGACGGAGGGACTCGCCCCGTGCCCCGGCACCGGACCCGTGCGCGTGGCCGACCTCGACGACGGGCGGGACCGCACGGACTGCGACCTCGCGGGCCGCACCCTCGTGTTCCCCGACGGGTACGAGATGGCGGCGAACGCCATCCTCGTGACGGGCGCGTCGATGACGAGCGATCGGCCCTACGAGTACCACCAGTGGAACCTCGGCGTGTAGGCATGGTCGTCGCGCGCGTGTCGTGCGAGGGCGACGGCACCGAATGGTGGGGCCGCGGGTACGCGGTCGCGCTCATCCAGCTCGAGGACGGCACGTCGCGCTGCGACTAGCGGCGGCGCCCCGCCCGCATGACGGCGCCGCGCTCGCGGTGCGACATGGCCGACCACAGCGAGAGCGACGAGAGCACGCTCAGCACGCTCGCGAACGAGCCGATCGACAGCACGGAGAAGGCCGAGCCGATCGAGCCGACGGAGAGGAACGAGCCGACGCTGCCGATGGACAGGAACGAGCCGCGGCTCGCGATCGAGAGGAACGACGTGCGGGGGCGGCTCACGCCGTCCTCCGGAAGGTGATGTGCACGACGCCCGACTCGGCGGCCTCGGACGAGACCGAGTAGGACTTCTCGAGGCCCCGGAGGTCGTCCCACAGCCGCACCCCGTCGCCGAGGAGGATCGGCACGACGGCCACGTGCAGCTCGTCGATGAGGCCCAGGCCGAGGTACTCCCGCACCGTCGAGGGCCCTCCCCCGATGCGCACGTCCTGACCGCCCGCCGCCTCCACGGCGAGCGCGAGCACCTCCCGGGCCGAGCCCTGCACGAAGTGGAACGTCGTGCCGCCCTCCATCTCGAGCGACTCGCGCCTGTCGTGCGTGCGCACGAACACGGGCACGTGGAACGGCGGGTTCTCGCCCCACCAGCCCCGCCAGTCGGGGTCGTCGCGGTAGAGGCCGAGCCCGAACATCCCCGAGCCCATGACCTCCGCGCCGATCTCGACGAAGTAGTTCGCCGCGTAGCGCTCGTCGACCCCGGTGGTGCCGCTGCCGTCGGTGATGCCGAGCACGCGCTCGCGGAAGGTGCGCGTCGACGTGTACGCGTCGACGAGCCGGCCCCAGTCGGTGCCGAACGGGTTCTCGGGGGTTCCGTCGGTCGTCGTCCCGAAGCCGTCGAGGGAGATGTTGAGGTCGGCGCGCACGGTCATGGGGTCAGGGTACGCCGAAGGGGGACCCGCCGCAGCGGGTCCCCCTCCTAGGGTGTTGCGTCGACTAGCTGGCCGGAGGGGTCAGCACGGTGTCGATGAGGTACACGGTCGCGTTGGCCGTGTGCACGCCGCCGCAGATGACCTTGGCGTTGTCGACCATGATGTTGTCGCCGCTGCCGGTGACCGTGACGGTCGCACCGTTGACGGTGACGTGCATGCCGTCGATGTCAGACGGCAGGATCTGGCCGGGCACCACGTGGTACGTGAGGATGCTCGTCAGGAGCGCGGCGTTGGCCGGGTCCTTGAGCGCCTCGACGGTCGCGGCGTCGAGCTTGGCGAACGCGTCGTCGACGGGCGCGAACACCGTGAACTCAGAGCCGTTGAGGGTGTCGACGAGGTTGACGTCGGGGTTGAGCTTGCCCGAGACCGCGGCGACGAGCGTCGTGAGCAGCGGGTTGTTCGAGGCGGCGACGGCCACCGGGTCCTGCGCCATGCCGACGATGGAACCGCCACCGCTGGGGTTGGCGTCCGCGTAGGCCGCGCAGCCCGAGCCGACGAGGTCGGCGGTGAAGTCGTTCTCCATCGAGGGCTCGCTGGCAGCGGGCGCCGGGGTGTCGGTCTCGGCGGACGGTGCCGCCATGGTGCAGGCAGAGAGGCCGAAGGTGGCCACGGCCGCCAGCGTCAGTGCTGCGAACGTAGAGCGCGTCTTGAGTCGCATGTGATTTCTCCTTGTGACGAGTTGTGGGCCGGCGCTTGCCTGCCTTCGAGGGGGTCTTCGGACCATCGGCCCCAAAGGTTTGGGTGAAAGATCTCACCCCGTCGCCCGGGTGCTCGGTTCCGAATGGTGCGTAACTCGACCAACGGAGGAATCGTGCTCAGCCTCGCTCTCATCGGCTTCCTAGGAGGCCTCATCACCGGTATCTCGCCGTGCATCCTGCCCGTGCTGCCCGTGATCTTCCTCTCCGGCGGCGCCATGAGCGCCCGCTCCGGGGATGCCTCCGAACCCACCGTCTCGCGGTGGCGCCCCTATTTCGTCATCGCGGGACTAGTCGTCGCCTTCAGCGTGTTCACGCTCATCGGCTCGCTCATCCTCGCGCTGCTCAACCTGCCGCAGGACTTCCTGCGCTGGGCCGGAATCGTCGTCCTGGTGCTCATCGGCATCGGGCTCATCGTCCCGGCGTTCCAGCACATCCTCGAGAAGCCGTTCTCGTGGATCCCGCAGAAGAACGTCGGCACCGAGCGCGGCGGGTTCATCCTCGGCCTCGCCCTCGGCGCCGTCTACGTGCCGTGCGCGGGACCGGTGCTCGCGGCTATCACGGTCGCCGGCTCGACGGGCCGCATCGGCCCGGAGACGATCGTGCTCACCGTCACGTTCGCGCTCGGAGCCGCCCTGCCGCTGCTCATCTTCGCCCTCGCCGGCCGCCGCGTCGCCGAGCGCGTCAAGACGTTCCGCAAGCACCAGAAGGCGATCCGCCTCACGGGCGGCATCCTCATGATCGCGCTGTCGATCGGCCTCGTCTTCAACGTTCCGCAGCTGCTGCAGCGGCTCATCCCCGACTACACGAGCGCGTTGCAGGACCAGTTCAGCAACTCCGACCAGATCGCGGAGCAGCTCGACCTCGGCGGCCTCGAGAACGACCAGAACAAGGATCTCGACAAGTGCACGAACGGTGCGGCCGAGCTCGAGAGCTGCGGCACGGCGCCCGACATCACGGGCATCCAGCAGTGGTTCAACACGGAGGACAACCAGCCCGTCGACCTCGCCGACCTCAAGGGCAAGGTCGTGCTCGTCGACTTCTGGGCATACTCGTGCATCAACTGCCAGCGCTCCATCCCGCACATCGTGGCCTGGTACGACGCGTACAAGGATGCGGGGCTCGAGGTCATCGGCATCCACTCGCCCGAGTACGCCTTCGAGAAGGTCCCGGCCAACGTCATGGCGGGTGCGAAGAACTTCGGCATCACCTACCCCGTGGCCCTCGACAACAACCTCAGCACCTGGACCAACTACCGCAACCGCTACTGGCCCGCGCACTACCTCATCGACGCTGACGGCACCGTGCGCCACATCAAGTTCGGCGAGGGCGGCTACCAGAACACCGAGAAGCTCATCCGCGAGCTGCTGCTCGAGGCGAACCCGAACGCCGTGCTCCCCGCGGCCACCGAGGTCGCCGACGACACCCCCGAGTCGGGCAGCACGACGCCCGAGACGTACCTGAGCCTCGGCAAGGTGCAGAACTTCGGCGGGACCGAGAAGTACGCGTCCGGGGCGAACGAGTACTCGTTCCCGAAGACCCTCGCGGACGACAGCTTCGCGCTCGACGGCAACTGGACGCTCGACTTCCAGAACGCGACGCCGACCGACAAGGGTGCCCGCATCAAGCTCAACTACACGGCGAGCGAGGTGCGCATGGTCCTCGGCGGAACGGGGACCGTGACGGTCAAGGTCGACGGCAAGACCCAGGTGATCAAGGTCTCGGGCACGCCGGACTCGTACTCGATCATCCCCAAGGGCGACACGATCTCGCAGGGCACGCTCGAGGTCACGGTGAGCCCGGGCGTCGAGGCCTATTCGTTCACCTTCGGATAGACCGCCGCTCGGGAGCGGAGCCCGGCACCTGTGCACCTGCCTGCGGGCAGGGGCACGGGTGGCCGGGCTTCGCCGCGCCCGCCGGTTCGGTAAGCTGGCGGGAGGTGAGCCGGGAAGTCTGGTCGGCGGGCAGGGTGACTGCTCTCGTGCAGTCCTCACGCTCGGAAGGTAGCCCATGAGCCTCCCACCGTCCCGCTTGCCCCAGCCCCTCCACGAGATCTGGCGCGGGGTGCACCACACCCTCCAACACGACACCGTCGGGGGTGCACTCCTTCTGACAGCGACCGTACTGGCTCTCATCCTCGCGAACTCGCCGGCTGCGGCGTTCTACGAGAGTGTGCGCGACGCCAGGTTCGGCCCCGAGGCGCTCCACCTCGACCTCTCGGTCGGGCAGTGGGCGGCCGACGGGCTGCTGGCCATCTTCTTCTTCGTCGTGGGGCTCGAGCTGAAGGAGGAGTTCGTCGTCGGCAAGCTGCGCAACCCGCGCACCGCCATCCTGCCGATCACCGCAGCCGTGGGAGGTGTCGCCGTACCCGCGCTCATCTACACGCTCGTCACCCTGCAGTCCGGCGAGGGTGCCCTGCGCGGGTGGGCGATCCCCGCTGCGACGGACATCGCCTTCGCGGTCGCCGTGCTCGCAGTGGTGGGCCGCAACCTGCCGCCCGCACTGCGCACCTTCCTCCTCACCCTGGCCGTGGTCGACGACCTCTTGGCGATCTCCATCATCGCGATCTTCTACACGGACGACCTGCAATGGGTGCCGCTCGCCCTCGCCCTCGTGCCGATCGGCGTGTTCGCCCTCGCCGTGCGCCGGGGCATCCGGAGCTTCTGGATCCTCTTCCCGCTCGGCGTGATCACGTGGGGGCTCGTGCACGCGTCCGGCATCCATGCCACGGTCGCGGGAGTCGTCCTCGGCTTCATGGTGCCCGTTGTCGCGACCACGAGGGCACGCGTGAAGGTGGGGGCCGATGCCGAGGGCGCACCGATCTACGAGGGCTTCGCCGCCCACTTCGCCGACCGCTGGAACTCGGTGTCGACCGCGGTCGCCGTGCCGGTCTTCGCGTTCTTCTCGGCGGGGGTCGCGATCGGCGGGCTGGCGGGGCTGGGCGAGTCGTTCCGCGACCCCATCGCCCTGGGGATCATCGGGGGCCTCGTCATCGGCAAGGTCGTCGGCATCACCGGAACCACGTTCCTCGTGACGCGCCTGCCGGGACTCGCACTCGACCCGGCGCTGAAATGGATCGACATGGTGGGGATGGCCTTCATCGCCGGGGTCGGTTTCACCGTGTCGCTGCTGGTGGGAGAGCTCTCGTTCGGTGCCGGAAGCGAATCGGACGGCCACGTCAAGGTGGGCGTCCTGGCCGGGTCGCTCATCGCCGCGACGATCGGAGCGACCATTCTCAGCGTGCGGAACCGAAGCTACCGTCGGCTCGCCTGAGGCTTCACACCCACTTCGGTGTCGCGAGGAGCAGCGGCCGCCGTGCCACGGATCTGGACTCGGCGACCGACTGCAGTCACGCGGGGGTCGCCGCAGCGGCCCCCTCGAGCGGAGCGCGCTCGAACTCGAACACCAGCCGCGCGGGGATCTTGCCGGAGAGCACCTGCTCGATAGACGCATTGACGTCCTCGATGTGGCGGCTCTCGCCGATCACGCGGGTCCTGCCGAGCGCGTGAAGGGCGAAGACCTCCGCGAGGTCCTGACGGGTCCCGACGATCGACCCGATGATGGAGATGCCCTTGAGCACCGTCTCGAAGATGGGGATGTTCATCTCTCCGGCGGCCGGCAGTGCCACGCAGATGAGGCGGCCACCGCGGCGGAGTGAGGCGAACGCCTGCTCGAAGACGGAGGAGCTCGCGGCGAGTACGACGGCGACGTCGGCGCCGCCGAGTGCCTGGATGGCGGTTGCCGGGTCGGTCTCGCTCGCGTTGACCGTGTGCGCGGCGCCAAGCTCCCGGGCGAGCTCGAGCTTCGCCGCCTCGACGTCCACGGCGACGACCGTGCCGCCCATGATCCGGGCGTACTGCACGGCGAGATGGCCGAGGCCCCCGATGCCGAACACCGCTACCCGCTCCATCGGACGGACATTCGCCACCTTGAGGGCCTTGTAGGTGGTGACCCCGGCACACGTCAGCGGTGCGGCGTCGAAGGCGCTGACGCCGGCAGGGACCGGCACCACGAACTTGGCCGACGCGACCGCGTACTCCGCGAACGCCCCGTCGACGGAGTAGCCGCTGTTGCGCTGCGACTCGCAGAGAGTCTCACGCCCGTCGATGCAGTACTGGCACTCGCCGCAGGCGTATCCGAGCCACGCGATCGCCACGCGCTCCCCGATTGCTCGCGACGTGACGCCGTCGCCGACGGCTTCGACGATTCCCACACCCTCATGGCCAGGGACGAACGGGAGGCCGGGCTTCACCGGCCAGTCGCCGTGCGCGGCATGGATGTCGGTGTGGCACAGGCCGCTCGCCTCCATGCGCACCAACACTTCGCCCGCGGCAGGGACCGGCATGGCGCGGTCCTCCACGACGAGAGGAAGATCGAAGCTCGATACGACTGCAGCTCTCATGATTCGACGCCCTTCCATGGGCCCGCACACTTTGTGGGCTCACAGAGGCACTCTGCTCTCCGTCACGAGCTTGGGGCAGGGTCTAAGGTCCCGTCACCGAACGTCCGACGCCGCGAACCGGGAGGCTGCGTCAAGGTGGGTGTTCTGGCCGGGTCGTTCGCCGCGACCATTCTCAGCGTGCGGAACCGCAGCTACGGGTGCCCCGCGCGGAGCAGCGGCCGCCGTGCCACGGATCTGGACTCGGCGACCGACTGCTGTCAAGCAGGGCCGCCGCGATCCGGACATGATTCCCTAGATCGAATCCTCCCAGCGCGCGGGCCAAACCCGTCGCCCTTGCGCGACGCTGGCCGATGTGCACTGGGGGCACCGGGCGGGCCGGCCGCACCGCGTCGTGCCCCCGACAGGGACTCGAACTCGTATCTACGACTGTTTGGGGTGCATTGAACTCACAAGAACCCCGGAAAATCAACGGTCTTGGGGTGGTGTGATCACCCCACATCACATGGTTTTTCGTACGGATGTGGGCAAAATGTGGGCACGGGTTGGGACCGCCTTCGCGAATTATCTTTAGCATCAGCTCGTGGACACCTGACGAATAGTCGGGCCGGACGGATAGCTTTGTCCCGACAGAATTGAGCGAAATTGGCACGTCCGTATAGAGCGCTATTCAGAGGTCGAGTTTCGATCCGCCCGTGGCGCGTAGGCGCTCTCGTGAACGTGCGATCGGCTACGGAAGTCGAAGAAGCCATTCGATCGCTCACCAATGTGTGGGGTGGCGTTTTTCTACCGATATTGGACATTGATGCTCCACTCTCGGAGCTTCGCTTAACAGCCCGCATGCTCGATTTAGACAGTTTGTTCGCAGAGTCACCGGCTGGTGACTTGGAAGACCTGCTTCGGATCCCCGGGTACATGTGGCGAGGTCGCGGGGACTGGGGTCCGTTCGCGGACGACGAGGCCGGATTTCGCAAAGGCCTACTTGATGTCACCGCGATAGCCAATACCAGTATCGAAAGGCGGGCGCGACGTGTACCTCGCGAGAAGACGCTGGCGTGGCTCGCTTTCGCAGGATGGGGAGCGGACCTTGAGCATGAATCTCGTCCCATCGAACTAACCCGAGCCGGCCTTGTCTCGCGACTGTCATACGTGGATCCGATCCCTCAAGGGCTATTTGTAATTCGCCCAGAATCCGCTGCGGACGTGGCATGGTTCTGGACCTGCAGGTCGCTGGGCGGCGAGTGCTATCCGTTGGAAGTCGGCCAGTCAGTTCTAAACGACGTGGTGTTCGGCGAGTTGGACAGCAAAGGAATCCCCAGCGGCCCTACGCCCGCGCCGAATGTCCCTGGCCCGCCGAGATTGGATGTGTGGGGGTGGGACGATCTGACTTTGGATCAGAAGTCGCAAATTGACACTTGGGTCGTCGGGCAAGGAGGGACCGTACGAGGTCTGGGTCGAGAACATGCAATGGCGGGGGCGTGGTTTCCCGGATTTGAGAAGGTCGCATCAAGGAGCTTTCGCAAGGAAGCGGATCCAGATTCCCTCCGGATAAGCGTCGAGCTTCCTGCCTTTCCCTTCAAGGATCTTGGGTTCCTGCCGGGCATCGTCGCAGCTGAGATTGATTTTCACGAGGCTAGCGGCCTCGATCCGAGGTTGACCGCGGCCGTTCCGCCGCACCGACGCCATGCGAAGCTTATTGAAGGCGCGCTCGGCAGTGCCGTGGATCACGTTCGGGTGTCCGCGGTTGGACCAGTGCTTGGCGTGCAAGCCGGTGCCGACGAGGTAACCGTTCCTCTGGCCAGCAATCTCGATGTCATGCGACTTCTATTCGACGATCCCCCAGTGCGAACGAGCCAATCCGACGACGGGAAGTTCCAGAGCCGAGTCGCCGAAATGTTCGGGGGAGGGATGAGCGGCGCACTAACGCAACCCGGCATACGAGCAGCCATAGAGCGCGTGGCTGATAAGGGTGCAGGCGTGACACTAAGCGAATTGACGAACGTATTTGCGAAGGCGCGAGGTGACTGGCCCGATCGGATCTATCGAAGCCGCCTGTCACAAGCGGATTACGACCGAGCAGAAACTCGTAGGCTCCTCAATTCAGGTCTCCTAATCCCCATGCTCGACCTACAGTGCACTTCTTGCCGGGTTGTCAGCAAGGTTCATCCAAATGACTTAAACACCTCTGTTCGATGCGAGTTCTGCAACGAAGACTTCAACTTGGCAATCGCATTGGCGTTGGCAAAACCGACTTGGCGTTATCGACTTGCGGCACACCTTCCGTCCGAGAAGATTCGGGCGATGCTCCCCGCAGTTGCCGCTCTTTCAGTTCTGTCAGCAATGCACGTGGTTGAGGGGCCGCCCATGAGCCACGTGTTGGGATTGGAGGTGACTATTCCGAATCGCAACCCCGTCGAAGTTGATGTTGCGGCCATCCTCCACGAAGACGATTGGACTGTGGTTCTCGGCGAAGTAAAAAGTCACCATCCGATCGACCAGAATGACGTGGAAAATTTAGCCCACCTTCAGGATCTGCTGCTGGAAAAGGAAACCCTCTCCGTCGTTATGTTCGCAACCCTCAAGCTCGAATTCAACGAGGATGAGCGGAATCTATTTCGAACCCTGATCGAGCAAACGACAAGATCGGTCGAACGAAATGGAAGCAGGCTGCCAATCATGCCTCTCCTGTTCACCCAGCACGAACTGTCGGTGCCGTGGGGTGACGAAGCGCATCCATGGAGATGGCGGAAGGCGGGTCAGGGTGGGATCTTTGGAACGGCCATCGAATCCTGCAGAAAAAACTTGGGACTAATCGACTTCAAGATGTCCAAGGGCGGAACTGAATACGTCTGGTCAGAGTAGTTTGACCCTCCCTCCAGTCATGCAAATTGCCGTAGTTGCGCCATTCACGCTGTGCGGCGAGAACTGGCACGCCCTGCCTTCGCGAGCATGCCGCATCTCCACTTGGCCCTAAGGGCCACGGTGATCGGAGCGCATCCCTCGGCGGCGATGATCACGGTGATCGCCCCCGCGTCCAACCTCGAGGTCGTCATCCCAACCAAATCACCCGAGTCGGCGCAGGAGCTCGAGGACGCCGCCCCACCTGCTCTGCCCCTACTCCAACGCCACGCGAGGCAATATCGACGTGACCATCGTCGTCTCCGACGACTGACTTCTGGGCGGTAGGGGGCGTCCGCAGAATTTCCTAGCGGCGCGGACCCCTTATTGAGCTGCCCTCGGAGTGCGCGATCTCCAGAGGAACGTCGCAAGGACAGGGATCGTGTATAGCACCCAGGCGATGGCCTGTGCCCACGTTGTCTCCGGCGTGAAGTTGAGCGTGCCACGCAGGAGGGTGCCATACCAACTGGTTGGCGGGATCACCGCGGTGACGTCGAACGCGAGGGATTGCAGACCCGGGATGAGGCCGGCCTCCTGCAAGTCGTGCACACCGTATGCCAGCACCCCGCCCGCAATGATGATGAGCAGCACGCCCGAATAGGTGAAGAACTTCGAGAGGTTGATACGCAGAAGGCCCCGGTAAATGAGGAAGCCGAGCACTACTGCGGACAAAATCCCGAGACCTGCACCTAGGAGAGGAACAGTTGTCGAGCCCGTCGACTGCACCGCCGTCCAGAGGAAGAGGGCCGTCTCGATCCCCTCGCGGCCGACCGCGAGGAAAGCGACGAGGACGAGCCCCCATGCTGCGCCGTCGAGGTGCTTGTCGATGTCGCCGTGGAGCTGGCCCTTCAGATCGCGTGCGGTGCGGAGCATCCAGAAGACCATCCACGTCACGAAGCCGGTGGCGATGATGGAGAGAGAGCCACCGATGATCTCCTGCGCCTGGAAGCTGAGTCCGTAGGTGCCGAAGGTCAGGAGCGCACCGATTCCCAGCGCGAGCGCTGTCGCGAGGCCGACGCCCAGCCAGAGCTTGGCGAGGGAGTCCCGGCGGTCGATCTTGACGACGTAAGCGATGAGGATTGTAACGACAAGGGCCGCTTCGAGCCCCTCGCGCAATCCGATGAGGTAGTTGGCAAGCACAGGGTTACGTAAGTCGATCGGAGCGCGATCGTCCATGAGAGAAGTCTCAGGCAAATACCGAAGGCGCTACCTACGCACATTGGGCGCCAGGCCGACAGTTGGTTCAGGATCACGGCTCGCTGGCATCAAGAGCTAGACGCTCCGCTCGAGCAGTGCGCCAGACCGCACGAGCCGCATCGGCGTTCAGGAACCCGATAAGCACCCCGACAACGATGTCGGGCCACCCTGATGTCGAGATCAGCCCGACGACGGCCGCCAAGATCATCGCGACGTTCGCAAGAGAGTCATTCCGTGCGGACAACCATGCAGCTCGAACCATGCTTCCCGGATGCTGCCTGTGTCTCGCCAGGAGGATGGCGCAACCGAGATTCACCACAAGGGCACCGGTCGCTGCGAGGGAGAACGCCGTGAACTCCGGCGGAGTGGGCTGCAGGATCTTCTGCACGGCAGTCCAGACCGTGGCAATGGCTGGCACAAGGATGACGAAAGCAAGTACCCCGCCGATGGTGGCGCGAGCTCGGCGCGACCACGCGAACGCGAAGAACACCAGCAGGTTGACGCTGGTGTCCTCGAGAAAGTCGACACTGTCCGCGAAAAGCGACACTGAGCCGATGAGGCGGGCGACAGTAAATTCAATGACGAAGTAGCCGAAGTTCAGGAGGGCGACGATGAGCACGACCCGTCGAACTGCGGCGTCCTTCGGATCCATGCCCGGAGCATACCCGCGGACAAGCTGAGAAGACTCTCACCGTCATACCCTGTGGTCTGCATGAGATCGCCACCTGCGGCTTCCACACTGTCGTGGAAGGAGGTGTCCATGCGCGTTCTCGTCGTGGAAGACGACCCCGCTATTCAACGGTCTCTAGCGCAGACCCTGCGCGAGGCCGGCTACGCGGTCGACCTCGCCGGAGATGCTGCGGATGGCCTTCGTGCGTTCATGATCGAGCCCGTGGATGTCGCGGTACTCGATGTCCGCCTGCCGGGCATGCCCGGCGGTGGCATTGAGTTGTGCCGTCGCATCCGAGAGATTTCGCCGGAAGTGCCGATCCTCATGCTGACTGCGATCGACTCGGCGGCCTCGAAAGTGCTGGGCCTAGATGCGGGAGCCGATGATTACCTGACCAAACCGTTTCACATTGAGGAGCTGCTCGCGCGAGTTCGAGCGCTTCTGCGCCGAGCTCCACGCGCACGCGCGGAAACGGTCGCGGTAGGGACCATGCAACTCGAGCCCAGCACAAGGTCGGTCATACGGCTCGGGCGCCGGATCGAGTTAACGGCCAAGGAGTACGCGGTGCTCGACTACCTAATGCGCAATGCCGGCACGATCGTGAGCGCCTCGGATTTGATCGATCACGCTTGGGACAGCAACTACGAGGGATACAGCAATGTCGTCCAGACCTACATCCGCTACGTGCGTCGCAAGCTGACGATCCAGGGGCAGCCCGACCCGATCACGACCTTCCGCGGCAGCGGCTATTCGATCGACGCCGACTCATGATCTTTCGACGGGCGAAGCTGCGCCTCGCGCTCTCCTACGCAGCCGTGCAGCTCGCTCTGTTCGCGGCCTTCGGTTTCGGCATCTACTACTACGTGACAACAGCCTTCGACTACGACGTCGCTGAGGGCGACTCGGCCGTCGCCACCGCTGAGGCCGGATTCGCGACCCTTCGAAACGGGATCGTCATCACCTATCTGGCCCTCGTGGTGCTCATACCCGTGACGAGCTACGCGCTCGCATCACTGGCGATGCGGCCGATCCTCGCGAGCTTCGAGGCACAGCAGCGGTTCATCGACGACGCGTCCCACGAGTTCCGCACACCCCTGACCGCGCTTCAAGCTCAGCTCGAACTAGGACTGAGCCGACAACGGTCCACACCCGAGTACCGCACGATCCTCGGACACTCCTTGCACTCCACCGCGCAGCTCAGCGAGACTCTGGATGGTCTCCTCCTGCTGTCCCGCGGAGCGCATGACGCCAACGTCGCGATGCGCGAGACGGAGGTTGGCTCGATCGTCGCAGATGCCGTCGACCAGCTCGCTCCCGCCGATGCGGCGCGAGTGCTTCAACCGAATCCACCGGAACTTCGCATCTCAGCTGCGCCATCGATGCTCACACGCGCGATCGTGAACCTGCTCACCAACGCACTGCGGTACTCCACCGCCGGATCTCTGGTGTCGATAAGCGCCTCCAGGCACGGTGGCATGGTGCGGATCAGCGTCGAAGATCACGGCACTGGCATGTCTCGCGAAGATCAGGATCGGGCATTCGACAGGTTCTGGCGGGGCGACGACTCCCGCTCGAGCGAGGGCCGGGGCCTCGGTCTTTCCATCGTGAAGGAGATCGTCGGCCTGCACGGTGGGCGGGTCGAACTCGAGTCTGAGCTGGGAGTCGGCACAACGGCATCCGTGGAGCTTCCGCTCTCACGGTGATCCCACGAAGGGCTTTCTAGCGTTGTTGACATGGCGGTATTCGATCGCCGGAACAGGGAGAAGACACATGAGCAAGCTCAAGACCGCGCTGGCAACCTCGGCTGTCATCGTGCTCTCGGTGGTGGGAGGCGGGCTGGTCATGGCCCTGCCCGCTCAGGCCGCGACGAAGGCTATCGTCCAGATCACCGGTGTCGACGATGGCACCAACGACGGCGAGACCAACGACGACGGTGTGGAAGATGGCATCAACGACGGCGAGACGGCCGACGACCAGGGTGTCGAGGACGGCACCAACGACGGCGAGACGAACGACGACGCCGGCAACTAGCTAGAGCAGAGGCGGGGTCGGTCGACGATCCGTCGGCCGGCCCTCGTCATTCCAGCGGGAAGGACACCTCGACCGTGAGCCCGTCACCGGGCCGGTTGTCGAGGGCTATGTCGCCACCGGACACCGACACGATTCCGGCGACGATCGAAAGGCCGAGGCCCGCGCCTCCGCCGGTACGCGCATAGTCGGCCCGTGAGAACCTGTCGAATGCGAGGGGTACGAAGTCTTCGTCCATGCCTCCGGCCGTGTCGGCGACTCGAAGCAGCACGTGCGTATCGCGCGCAGCGAGTGAGAGCTCGATGAGCCCCGTCTCCCCCATCGCGGCGAGGGCGTTGCCCACGAGGTTGTCGCATACGCGGCCGAAGTCGGCATCGCTCACCGCGACCGTGCGGTCGTCACCGAGAGCAGTCGAATATTCGATGCGGATGTCGCGGCCGCCCACGCGCTGCCGCCCGCGATCAGCGGCATCGGAAAGCTCGCGTGCGAGCTCGAGGATTGTCGCGGAGCCGGGCGTCGCTTGCGCGTCGATGCGGGAGAGTTCAAGCATCGAAGTGGCTAGGGCCGACAGCCGCGCAAGCGTGCGCTGAGCCGCCTGCACGTCAGCTTGCATCTTGGGAAGGGTGTCGGCCTGCCGCTGGGCGAGCTCGAGCTGCGTCTGGATGATCGCGAGAGGCGTGCGGAACTCGTGTGACGCATCTGAGACGATCTGCCGCTCTCGCTCGGCCGAAGTGCGTAGTTGGCTGATGAGCTCGTTGAGCGTGATGGCGAGGTCGGAGATCTCGTCGCGGGCGGGGCCCACCGGCAGCATCTCGTCGCCCGGTGCGGAGACCAATGTGGCAGCGCTGCGCCTCAGGCGATCGACGGGGCGGAGGGCGGCGGTTCCGATGAACCATGTCGCCGCACCGAAAGCGAGGTTGATCGCGGCGATGCTTGCGATGAGCAGGAACGCGACCTGGTTGAGCACGGAGGTCTCGACGTCGTCGCGGTTGGCCGTGATGACCTTCCAGACACCCTTGTCGGTTTCGACACTCGTGACTCGAACGAGGAAGGTGACGGATCCGGTGGAGACGTTGCGGGTCGCGTCGGGCCCGTCGGTGAGGGCATCGAGTTGAGCGGTAAGCGCATCCGGGAGCGTGTTCACCTGAGTGACAGCGTCGGGGCTGACGACGGCTACGAGCTGGTCGGCACCCGGCGGGTCTACTTCCTCAGTGCCATCCGCTGTCAGGGCCGTCAGGTACGGACCCTCGACGTTCTCGAGCACCCTCACTTGGCCGTCGTAGACGATGCGCTGCACCTGGGTGAAGATGACGATCCCCGCGACTATCGAGATGAGGACGGCGATGATGAGACTGCCACCCGTGATCCGTGCCCGGATGGTGAACCGGGAAAGGTTCACTTCGTCGTCGCGATCAGCTGGAATCCCACGCCGCGCGCGGTCACGATACTCACGGGAGACTGCACGGTGTCGAGCTTCTTACGGACGTAGCTGACGTACTGGTCGACGATGTTCGGGTCGATGTACGACACCGAGCCCCAGATCGAGTCGATGATCTCCGCGCGCGGCATGACTCGCGTGGCGTTCTCGGCCAGCAGGCGCAGCAGGTCGAACTCGGTGCGACTAAGTCTTAGTTCTTTTCCGCCCGCGGTGATCTCGTGGCGGGTCAGGTCGATCTGCAAGCCGCCCACATCGAGCCGGGACGCGCCGATCGAGTCACGCCGACGGAGCGCCCTCAACCGAGCGGCGAGTTCGGCGAACTCGAACGGCTTCGTCAGGTAGTCGTCCGCCCCGACGTCGAGCCCGCGCACCCGATCGTCGACGGCATCCCGTGCCGTCAGCAGGAGGATTGCCAGGCCGTTGGTCTGCTCCCGCAGCCGCCGGCAAAGCTCGAAGCCGGACATGCCGGGGAGCATCACGTCCAGCACCGCGATGTCGTAGGGTCCCTCGGCGGCGAGCGTGATCCCGTCGATACCGTTGTCGGCGAGGTCGACCGCGTAGCCCTCGCCGCGCAGCCCCCTGGCCAGGAGGGCTGCCATCTCGGGCTCGTCCTCGACTACCAGAATGCGCAGGGCCACGCGGTCCACCTTCCGTTGTGTTGCGATACTAGGCGGCTACGGGCTCGAGTGCGGCCGCTCGGCGCTGACGCCCGACCTTGATTCCGAGGTAGGTGGCGACCGCGACGATGACGACCAGGAAGACAACGCTCGTTGCCGTGGCCCCGATACCGAGGCCGCCGTCCGCGGGAGCCTGTGACAACAGGTCACCGATGGACGCGCCGAGCGGACGGGTGAGGACGTACGCCGCCCAGAAGCAGAAAACGACGTTCGCGTGGAAGACGAATCGAGCGATCACGATCACCCCGATGAGCGAGGCGAACAGGATGACTCCCACCAGGTACCCGAGCCCGAGGCCCTCGGTGATCAGGTCACCCGACGCAGTGCCCAGCGCGAAGGTGAACAGGATTGCCACCCAATAGAACGCCTCCCGGCGGCGCGTGAAGATGGTGTGGATGGAGAGCGTGCGCTCCCGGTAGAACCAGATACCGAACGTGACGGCGAGGAGCACACTGAAGATGATCGTGCTCACCCACAGCGGGAGGCCGATGACATCAGTCAGGTTGTCGGTGATGAGGGTTCCCACCACGCTGATGAGAACGACGACGGTCCAGTAGGCGCCCGAGGTGTAGCGCTTGGTAACGAACTGCGCGATCAGCGCGGCAATGAGAAGCGCCCCCATGATGTAGGTCGTGATTTGAAGACCGAGCCCAACGTCGACGTTGAGGTAGTCGGCGAAGGTCTCACCCGTGGTGGTTGAGAGGATCTTGATAACCCAGAAGGCGAAGGTGATCTCGGGCACCCTGTTGAACAGGATGGTGCGTACGTGCTCAGGCAGAGTGGAATTTGTCATGCCCACACAATCCCGGGGTTGGCTTACGGTCAGCCCGTGATCGGGGCCCGGTCCGGTGAAGGTTCTTTCAGAATGCGAGCCCTACCGGCGCTCACTGACGCAGCAACGACAAGCGCAACGGATGCCCCCAGCACCGCGCCGGCGAGCACGTCGGAGAGCCAGTGCACCAACAAGTAGTTGCGGCTGACGGCCATGAGCGGGATCCACACGGCCGCGAGGACCCGCGACCACACATACGGAAACGCGATGGCCAAAGCGACCGTGATCGCCGCCGCTGTCGTGGTGTGACCCGAAGGGAACGACGTCGAACCGGCCGGAACTATCCCATCGGTGGGTCGCGGCCGCGCCACCGCCGTCTTGATGAGCGACGCGACTCCGGATGCCACGGCGACCGTCAGCGCGACCGAGACCGCCGAGGCGAAGTGGCGCCTCGCGGCGAGGCCTGCAACGATCACCACCGTGACGATGGTCATCGAGAGCGTCCCTCCAGCAATGTTGAGGAATCGGGCCACCGCGTCGGCCACGGGGTTGTGCTGGGCCACGAGGAAGTCGTGCCAGGGCTGATCGAGTCCGAACGGCAGGTCAGCACCCGTGGTCGCGATGACGAGTCCGGCCACGATGACGATCGAAATGCCGAGGGCACCGACGAAGGCCGCAGGTGGTCTGGATCCGATCATCCCCCGACGCTAGGGAGGCCGACTGTGCGCATCGGTGGCACAGGGCATCCCGCTTCTGAAAGTGTTCTCACGGAAGTGCCCCGATCCGGCGGCATGAAACGGGTGCCACCCTGCGAGGATCTGCCGGTGCTCATCAACCGTGTCCCTCAGGTCACCGCCCTGTTCTGGATCCTCAAGCTCCTCACCACGGGAATCGGCGAGACGGCCTCGGACTTCCTTGTGAAGTCCTTTGACCCGGTCCCCGTAGTTCTCGGTGCGGCGGCCCTCTTCGTTGTCACGTTCATCCTCAAGGTCTCGGCCGCACGGTACTCCCCGTGGCGTTACTGGCTCTTCGTGCTCATGGTCGCCGTGTTCGGCACCATGGTGGCGGATGTCACGCACCTCGCGCTCGACGTGCCCTACGCCGTGTCCACTACCGTCTTCGCCGTCGTCCTCGGGGTTGTCTTTGTGGTGTGGTGGCGCGTCGAGCGCACGGTCTCGATCCATGACGTCACTTCCCGGCGACGCGAGATCTTCTACTGGTCAGCGGTGCTCGTGACTTTCGCGCTCGGCACGGCGTTCGGCGATCTCACCGCAGTCACCCTCGGGCTCGGCTACCTCGCATCGGGCCTGATCTTCGCGGTGCTGTTCGCGCTACCGCTCGTACTGACCAGTCTCCGCGTCGCCGAGATCACGACCTTCTGGATCGCCTACGCACTCACCCGTCCGCTCGGTGCCTCGTTCGCCGACTGGATCGCCGTCGATGGCGCCCGCGGAGGGCTCGCCGCTGGCACGGGCGTGGTGAGCGTCGTCGGCCTAGCAATCATCGCGGTCGTCATCGCCGTCGCCCAGCGGCGACAGCCTTCCTGAAAGCCTTCGCACTTCGTACGCGTGGTCTTCACCTAGGGTCATCGGTATGGGCCTGTGGATCGGAACGGCGGTGGCTCTGATGCTGCTTGCGGCGATCGCCACGCTCGGGCTCAGTGGCTTCCGGATCGCTCAGCCGCGAGCTGCCCTGTTCGCGCTACTGCGAGCGGTGCTGCAACTAGGTGCGCTGAGCCTGGTACTCACGGGCATCCTGAAAGACCCGGTCTGGGTCGGGATCGGTCTCGGCGTGATGTTCGCCGCGGCTGTCGGCACGGCCGCGCGGCGCTCGCGATCCCCTCTGCTCCCGTTGGCGGCATCCATGCTTATCGGCCCGCTCGTGGTCATGACCATCGTCTTCCTGACGGGAGCCATCGAGTTTTCCCCTCGATACGTGCTTGCGATCGGTGGCATCGTCATCGGCAACACGATGACTATCGCGATCCTCACGCAGCGCGTCTTTCGCACCTCGGTACTCGACCACTGGGACGAGGTCGAGGGCTGGCTCGCACTCGGCGCCACCCCGCGCCAGTCGACACTCGACCTCGGGCGCCGCGCCATCCACACCGCCCTCCTGCCGTCGATCGACCAGACTCGGACGACGGGGATCGTGGTGCTGCCCGGCGCGTTCGTCGGCGCGATCTTCGCCGGGGCCTCGCCCCTCGAGGCCGGAAGATTCCAAGTCGTCGTGCTCGCCTGCATCCTCGCCGCCGGCGTGCTCACGAGCGTGACCCTCGCCCGGCTGAGTGGCTCTGTGGCAGAGCGCGCTACCTGAAGTGTCTCGTCTGGAATCTCTCGGGCGCCGCTCTCTGGACGGCCACTCTCACGACTCTGGGCGCGTCAGGTACGCCGTCTTGAGATGTACCCAGACGTTCGATTCCTCACCATGGGCCGCGTTGGACCATAACGCTAAAACTGACCCAACCTCCGCCCAAACAATGGGAAGTTGACCCGCACCGCGTCGTGCCCCGGCAGGGACTCGAACCCTGACTACAACGATTTTAAGTCGCTTGCCTCTGCCAATTGGGCTACCGGGGCGGCAGCCCCACGGTACTCGCTGGCTACGCCTTCGGGCGGGAGGCGAACTCCTCGAACGCGGCGCGCGGGTGGATGCGCGTCTCGAACGAGGCGATGTCGCGGCCCACGAGGAAGTTGACGATCCAGTTGGCGAAGACGCGCGTCTTGCGCTCCCACATGGGCATCGCGAGGCCGTGGTAGCCACGGTGCATAAACCACGCGAGGAGGCCCTTGACGGCGATGTTGCCCGACTGGAACACGCCGTTGTAGAGGCCGAGGCCCGCGACGGCGCCCTGGTTCTTGTGGAAGTACTCCTTGGGAGCCTCGCCGCGCAGGTCGGCGACGATGTTCTTCGCGAGGAGCTTGGCCTGGCGCACCGCGTGCTGCGCGTTGGGAACGCAGAAGCCGCCCACGCCGCCGCCCGACAGGTCGGGCACCGCGGCGACATCGCCCGCGGTCCACGCGTCGGCGATCACGCCGTCGTCGCCCACGATCTGCAGGGTGGCGTTGGCGCGCAGTCGGCCGCGCTCCTCGATCGGCAGGTCGGTGTTGCGGATGACCGGGTTGGCCATGACACCCGCTGTCCACACGATCGTGTCGGACTCGAACTTCTCGCCCGTCGACAGCTCGATGACGCCGTCGGTCGCCGAGGCGAGCTGGGTGTTGAGGTGGATCTGCGCACCGCGCTGGGCGAGGCTCTTGATGACCCAGAGGGCCGTCTTCTCCTTGACCTCGGGCATGATGCGCCCCATGGCCTCGATGAGGTGGAAGTGCGTGTCTTCGAACGTGATCGTCGGGTAGCGCTTCACGAGCGACGACGCGAGGCTGCGCATCTCGGCGAACGCCTCGATGCCCGCGAAGCCGCCGCCGACCACGACGAACGTGAGCAGGCGCTTCTTCTCGGGGCCGTCGGGCAGGTTCGACGCCTTGTCGAAGTTGGTGAGGATGCGGTCGCGCACGGCGACCGCCTCCTCGATGTTCTTCATGCCGATGGCCTGGTCGGCGACACCGGGGATGGGGAACGTGCGGCTCACGGCACCCGCGGTCATGACGACCACGTCGTAGCTCTCGGTCCACGGCTCGCCCACGGCGGGCGTGATGGTCGCCGTCTTGGACGCGTGGTCGACGTGCGTGACCTTCGCGGTGACGACGCGGGTCTTCTTGAGGTGGGCGCGGTGCGCGACGATCGCGTGGCGCGGCTCGATGGAACCCGCGGCGACCTCGGGGAGGAAGGGCTGGTACGTCATGTACGGCAGCGGGTCGACCATGGTGACCTCGGCCTCGCCGCGGGAGAGCCACTTCTCCAGCTTGAGAGCAGTGTAGAACCCGGCATAGCCGCCGCCGACGATGAGAATCTTGGGCACGAGTGGTGGTCTCCTAGAAGGGGATGTAAGCCACTAATCTACTCTGTCCGGCGGGGTGCCCTTGCACGTCGCACCGCCCTGGCGATGACCGCCGCGAGCAGACCGCCGAAAGCGAGCACGACCCCGAGCGGGATGCCGACGTTGCGCAGCATGTTCACCGTCGGCAGCACCGTGCCGAGCGGGTTCACGGGCCCCGCCACGACGGGGTCGGGAGCCACCGTCGCCGTGCCCGTCGGGATGGGCACGGGCGTCGAGGCGGCCCTGCGGTAGACCTTGATCCACTCCGCGAGCGACCCCATGGGGTTCTCGGTCACGCGCGGCACGGTGGCGGTGACCGCGGCTGCCGCGTCCACGAGCCCGAAGCCGTAGATCGCGTCGGTGCCGGGAGTTCCCGCATCCTTGGCCGTCGCGACGACGCGCTGGATGACGTTCGCCGCGTCGAGCTCGGGGTGCGCCGCGCGCACGAGCGCGACGATGCCCGCGACGATGGGGGTGGCGCCGCTCGTGCCGTTCCACATGACGTGCCCGCCGCCGGGGGTCGCCCCGACGAGGTCCTCGCTCGGGGCCGCGACCCCGATCGTGATGCCCTGCGAGGATGCGTCGAAGCTCGCCTGCCCGTTGGCGTCGACCCCGGCGACCGTGAGCACGCCGGGCATGGTCGCGGGCGCGCCGACCTGGGTGGTGCCGCTGCCCCGGTTGCCCGCGGCGGCGACGATGACGACGTCGTGGTCCATGGCGTAGAGGAACGCGTCGTCCCAGCTCGTGGGCCACTCGAGGGTGTTGCGCGTGAGCGACATGTTGATGACGTCCGCCCCCGCGTCGACGGCGTAGCGCACGGCCGCGGCGATCTGGTCGTCGTCGGAGACGCTGCCCTGGCCGAAGCCGATCGAGATCGGCAGGATGGTCGCGGCGGGGGCCGCCCCGATGACGCCGTTGGTGCCGCCCGAGCCGCGGCCCGCGGCGAGCGAGGCGACCATGGTGCCGTGGTCGCGGTCCTGGGCCGGGCCCACGGGCGTCTGGCCGTCGGGCGATCCGAGCCCCGAGAAGTCTGCGCCGGAGATGACGGCGCCCCTGAGCTCGGGCACGGTGCCGTCGACGCCCGTGTCGATGACCGCGATCGTCACGCCCGCGCCCTGCGTGGTGTTCCAGGCCGTGCGGATGCCGTACCCGTCGAGCCAGTACTCCGCGTCGCGCACGGGGTCGGCATGCACGGGCGACGCGACGAGCGCGACGGACGCGGCGACGAGGATGCCCGCGACGAGCCCGCGCCTCACGGGGCGTCCCCGTACTCGGCGCACTCGCACACGGCCGGGCTCCATGCGGAGCGCTCGAGCGCGAGGTCCCCGATGGGGTTTACGCCGGGGCCCGCCGCGAGGGCGTGGCCGACGAGCGCATGCAGGCACTTGACGCGGTCGGGCATGCCGCCCGCCGAGATGCCGGCGATCTCGTCGACGGAGCCGTACGTCGCGCGGTCGGCGAGGTACGACTCGTGCGCTGCGCGGTACTGCGCGGCGACGTCGTCGACGAGCAGGGCGGCGAGGCCGGGCATGTCGCCCTCGGCCTCGAGGGTCGAGACCGCGGCGGTCGCCGCGGGATGCGTGAGGTAGTAGAACGTGGGGAACGGCGTGCCGTCGTGCAGCCGCGGCCTCGTCGAGACGACGGTCGGGGCGCCGCACACGCAGCGCGCGGCGATCCCCACGACATCGCGGGCCGGGCGGCCGAGCTGGCGGGAGACCGTGCGCACGTCGGCCTCGGTGGGCTCCTCGAACGGCGGGCGGGTCACTGGGCGCCTCCCGTGAGCTGGTCGGGCGTGGCATCCGTGAGGCCCGCCGTGTAGACGGACGACAGCAGCGTGCGCACCCAGTCGACCTGCGTGGTCTGGATCTGCGTGCTGATCGGCTGCCCGTCGGAGGTCGTCGTGCCGTCCGCCTCGCCCACGACGAGGTAGCTCACATCGCCGGGGAACACGTAGAACAGCCGCTCGCGCGCCTGCGCCTCGATGTAGGCGGGGTCGCTCCAGCGCGCGACATCCTCGTTGAGGTCGTCCATCGACTTCTTGGTCTCGTCGACGGCCGCCTGGAGGGCCGCGATCTGCTGGCGCTGCTCGATGAGGATGCGCAGGTTGGGTGCGAGCACGATGACCGCGAGGATGACGAGGACGAGCATGAGCACCGTGAACCCGGAGAGCCGGATGGTGCGCAGCCAGTGCTCGGGTGCCGTCTCCTCGGGCAGGCGGACGGGGATGCGCTCTGTCCTCGGTCGCCTGGCCATGGGTTAACCCTAAAGCGGATCGAGCCTGCCGAGATCTCGACAGGCTCGATCCGCCGGGGTGATCTAGCCCTTGAAGCGCGGGAAGGCGCTGCGGCCGGCGTACACCGCGGCGTCGCCGAGCTCCTCCTCGATGCGCAGCAGCTGGTTGTACTTCGCGACGCGGTCGGAGCGCGCGGGGGCGCCCGTCTTGATCTGGCCCGAATCGGTGGCGACCGCGATGTCGGCGATCGTCGTGTCCTCGGTCTCGCCCGAACGGTGCGAGATGATCGCCTTGTAGCCCGCGCGCTGCGCGAGCGCGACGGCGTCGAGCGTCTCCGTGAGGGTGCCGATCTGGTTGACCTTGACGAGGATCGCGTTGGCGACCTTCTCGTCGAGGCCGCGCTGCAGGCGCGTCGGGTTGGTCACGAACAGGTCGTCGCCGACGATCTGCACCTTGTCGCCGAGCTCGGCGGTGAGGTGGGCGTAGCCCGCCCAGTCGTCCTCGGCCAGCGGGTCCTCGATCGTGGCGAGCGGGTAGTCGTTGACGAGGCCCACCCAGAACGCGGTGAGCTGCTCGCCCGTGAGGGTCTGCTTCTCGAAGGAGTAGACGTCGTTCGCGAAGAACTCGGTCGCGGCCACGTCGAGGCCGAGCGCGAAGTCCTTGCCGGGCGTGAAGCCCGCCGACTCGATCGACTTCACGATGAAGTCGAGGGCGGCGCGCGCGCCGGGCAGGTCGGGGGCGAAGCCGCCCTCGTCGCCGAGCGCCGTGTTCTGGCCGGCCTTCTTGAGCTCCGCCTTGAGCGCGTGGTAGACCTCGGTGCCCCAGCGCAGGCCCTCCGCGAAGGTCTCGGCGCCGAGCGGCAGCACCATGAACTCCTGGATGTCGAGCGCGGTGTCGGCGTGCGCGCCGCCGTTGATGATGTTCATCATCGGCACGGGCAGGGTGTGCGCGTTGGGTCCGCCGAGGTAGCGGAACAGCGGCAGGTCGGAGGAGTCGGCAGCGGCCTTCGCGACGGCGAGCGAGACGCCGAGGATCGCGTTGGCGCCGAGCTTCTTCTTGTTGTCAGTGCCGTCGAGGGCGATCATCTCGGCGTCGATGAGGCGCTGGTCGGTCGCGTCGAAGCCCTCGAGGGCCGGGCCGAGCACGTCGAGCACGGCGTCGACGGCCTTGAGCACGCCCTTGCCGCCGTAGCGGGCCTTGTCGCCGTCGCGCAGCTCGTAGGCCTCGAACGCGCCCGTGGACGCGCCGGACGGCACCGCCGCGCGCGCGACGACGCCGTCGTCGAGGAGGACTTCGACCTCGACGGTCGGGTTGCCCCGGGAGTCGAGGATCTCGCGTGCGCCTACTGCTTCGATCAAAGCCACTGGAGTGTCTCCTTGCTAGAGAATTCGTGGGACCGAGAGTGGTGGTGGTCCCCTGCAAATCCTAGCCACGCGCGCAGCAGCCGGTTGAACCGGTCCGGCGCCCACGTCAACCCAGCGCGCGCCACTCCCCCACGCCGCCGTCGGCGTCGACGGGCGCCCACGCCGAGAACCCGGACCCCTCGAGCTGCTCGAGCAGGGGCTTGACGTTCTTGGGGCGCTTCTCGAGGCGCACGCGCTTGCCCTCGGCGACGAGCAGCGCCTGGGCGCGCAGGAGGACAGCGGGGTCGACGTCCGCGTCGTGCACGAGCGCGACGGCCTCGCGGGCGGCGTCGCCGTCGAGCTCCACGAGGTCGACGATGCGCTCGAAGCCCAGCGAGAAGCCCGCGGCCGGCACATCCTGGCCCAGGAAGCGGCCGATCATGCCGTCGTAGCGCCCCCCGCCGCCGAGGGAGTAGCTCTCGGTCGGGTGGGCGACCTCGAAGATCGCGCCCGTGTAGTAGCCCATACCCCGCACGAGCCACGCGTCGAACGTGACGATGTCGCGCCCGACCACCGCGTTGACCGTCTCGCCGATCGCCGCGAGCTCCGCGACGGCGGTCTCGTCGACGCCCTCGGGCAGGAATTTGCGGATCGCCGCCTCGCCGAAGGGCAGGTGCTCCAGGGTCGTGGGGCGGCGGAAGAAGGCGTCGAGCGCGTCGACCGGGCCTGCCGGGAAACCGCGGTCGCGCAGCTCGGTGATGACGCCGTCGTGCCCGATCTTGTCGAGCTTGTCGACGGTGATGAACACGGGCTCGTGCTCCTTGGGCGGGAAGCCGAGGATCGTGAGCGTGCTCGTGAGCAGGCGGCGGTCGTTGACGCGGATGCTGCAGCCCTCGAGCCCGAGCGCGTCGAGGGTGGCGACCGTCGCCGTGATGAGCTCGATCTCGGCGATGCCGCCGGGCTCGCCGATGATGTCGATGTCGCACTGGATGAACTGGCGGTAGCGGCCCTTCTGCGGGCGCTCCGCGCGCCACACGGGCGCCATCTGGATCGACCGGAACACGGTGGGCAGCTCGCCGCGGTGCGACGCGTAGAAGCGCGCGAGCGGCACGGTGAGGTCGAAGCGCAGGCCGAGGTCGGCGAGGTCGAGCGCCTCCGTTGCCGCGTGCAGGTCGTCGGCCGTGAGGCCGCGCTTGAGCACGCCGAACGCGAGCTTCTCGTTGTCGCCGCCGAGCCCCGCGTGGAGGCGGTCGCTGTCCTCCATGACGGGCGTCTCGATCTCGTCGAACCCGCGCCCGGTGAAGCTCGAACGGATGACGGACAGCACGCGCTCGCGCTGGGCCTTCTCGGCCGGGAGGAAGTCGCGCATGCCGCGGGGCGGGTTGACGGGAGAAGCCATGCACCGATTCTCTCGCACGCGCCCGGTGCTCACGGGCCCTCCCCCGTTCGGGGGAGATTTCTTCTGCTTTTCTCCGCGTGTCGAAATCCGAACGGGACACTTATGTCGATCCGATGCGATTAAATCGTCCTAACGAACCGGACGGTCGGGTAATCCTTCCGGTTCCCAGGTTCCACTCGAACCTTGATGCCCCCTCCATTCGGGTTGGAGGGGGCATCGCTCGTTAACCGATTGACTCGCTCGCGCGGATGTCGTCCTGCAGACGTCGCAGCGCGGTGCGCAGGGCGCGCTCCGAGTCGAGACCGCGAGCCTTCGCCGAGGCGACCATGCCGAGCAGGGCGTCACCCAGCTCGTCCTCCGACGCGGGCGCGTCGCCGGCCTCGACGACCACGCCCACCTTCTCCGCCCGGCCGAGGAGCTTGTCGGCGAGGGCGAGCGCGGGCATCGCCTGCGGGATGCCGTCGAGCACGCTCGTGCGGCTCGGCTTCTCCGTCTTCTTCACCTCGTCCCACAGGGCGCGGACGTCGTCGGCGGTCTCGGCGGTGCCCTCGCCGAACACGTGGGGATGCCGGCCGATCATCTTGCGCGTCATGTGCTCGGCGACGTCCTCGAGCGTGAACTGCCCGGCCTCCGCCGCGATGTCGGAGTGGAACACCACCTGGTAGAGCACGTCGCCGAGCTCCTCGACCATCTCGTCGCGGCCGCCGGACTCGATGGCGTCGATGAGCTCGTAGGTCTCCTCGACGAGGTACTGGACGAGCGACCCGTGGGTCTGCTCACGGTCCCACGCGCACCCGCCCGGGGCGCGCAGCCGCTCGAGCACCGCGATGAGTTCGTCGAGCTTCGGGTGGGGCGCGTCGGTCATGCGCCCAGCCTGCCAGACTCGTGGGTGTGAACTCCGGACCGCGCCCCCTCATCCTCGTGCTCCTCACGCTCGCGGCGATCGCGGCGGGCATCATCGTCGCGCGGCTCTCGGGCGTGGGCGGCTGATGCGCAAGGTCGTCGGCGCGGTGCTCATCGTGCTCGTGCTCGCGGCTGTCGCCTACTTCGGCGTGGCGTCGCAGCAGCCCGCGGCCGCGCCGCGCCCCGCACCCTCTACCGCCGACGGGATCCCCGCCGGAGCCACCGGGGCCGTGGTCGAGTACGTGCACGACGGCGACACCCTCTTCCTCGACGACGGCCGCAAGGTGCGCCTCCTCGGTGTCAACACCCCGGAGATCGGCGAGCACCTCGAGTGCTACGGTCCCGAGGCGACCGACCTGCTGCGCTCGCTCCTGCCCGAGGGCGCCCCGGTGTGGGTCGTGCACGACGTCGAGCCGCTCGACCAGTACGGCCGCTCCCTCCTCTTCGTGTACACCGCCGACGGCCTCAACGTGAACCTCGAGCTGTTGCGGGAGGGGGCCGCCGAGGTCGAGATGTACAAGCCCAACGTGCTGCTGCGCGACGAGGTCTACGCCGCTCAGGACGCCGCCCGCGACGCCCGACTCGGGCTCTGGGGCGCCTGCTAGGCAGCACGGCGCACGGGGGAGACGTCTGGCGACGCCGCCCCCTCCGCTCAGAACCTCTGGAAGATCCAGTCGGGCAGCGCGCCCGACCCGAGCATCGTGTCGAGCAGCTGCCCCATGCCGTACTCCGGCGCGAGCGCGCGGACCTCGTCGACGTGCTTGCCCGCCGCCGAGCCACGACCGAGCGCCCACGTGAGCCACGCGAGCATGCACAGCGGGGCGGGTCGGGCCGAGTCGTCCGCCCGCGCGATGACGGCGGTGAGGAGCGCGACGGCGGTCTCGATGCGGTCACGGTCGGGGGCGGGGCCCCGGCCGAGCATGAGCTCCGCGGCGAGCTCGTCAACGTCGGGGTAGGACTTGCGCGCCTCGAGGGCCGCGCACGTGTCGGCGGTCCAGAGCGCGTCGCCGAGGTCGAGGCCGAACGCCCACTGGAGCATGACGACGTCGCGCACCGGCGGAGCCTGCACGGCCAGGAGCAGGAGCGCGGCCGCATCCTCGAACTCGGAGCCGGTCCACGAGAGCGCGCGCTCCGCGAAGAAGGGCAGGTCGTCGAGGGGTTCGAGCTCGTCGTCGGCCTCGGGCTGCGCGAGCCGCGCGAGGTGGTCGGCCATGCGGCGGCAGGCGAGCTCGTCGGCGCGGGGCACGCGGTCGGGGACCTCGGCGGGCGGTTCGAGCCCGAGGGCCCGCGTCGCCGCCTCGACCTCCGCGCGCGGGTGGACGCGCCGGTCGGGATCGAGGTGGGAGCTCCAGCCGTCCGAGCCGAGCGCGAGGGCATCCCGCACCGGGAAGCCCGCCCGGCGGAACGCGCTCACGAGCGTGCCCAGCAACTGCTCGTGGGCGTCGGCGGGGGCCTCCGAGCAGACGATGGGCACGACGTCGTCTGCCCCCTCGATGCGGCAGAACGTGCCCACCGCCGTCGCGGCGAACGTGCCGATGCCCGAGCGCGGGATGTCGAACCGCAGCGCCGCGTGCGTGCGCTTGCCGCGGAAGGCGATGAGCGCCACGCTCTCGCGCGGGTCGCGACCCACGAGCTCGGGCAGCGCGGCAAGCAGGTCGGCGGGGGTCGCCTTGCGGATGATCGTCGTCATGCGCCGATCATGGCGCGCGAGGATGCCCGCCCCTCCCCCGATCGCACGACCTGTGGACAGCCCGTCGGACGCCCCTGTCACACTGGACGGGATGCCCACCCACAGCGACGCCCTGTCCATCCTCCGCACGCTCGTCGGCCGCGACGACGCCGAGTTCCACGAGGGCCAGTTCGAGGCGATCTCGGCGCTCGTCGACGACCACGCGCGAGCGCTCGTCGTGCAGCGCACCGGGTGGGGCAAGTCGGCCGTGTACTTCGTCGCGACGCTGCTGCTGCGGCAGCGCGGCGCGGGGCCCACCATCCTCGTATCGCCCCTGCTCGCGCTCATGCGCGACCAGATCGCCGCCGCGGCCCGGGCAGGCGTGCGCGCCGTCGCGATCAACTCCACGAACCCGCACGAGTGGGCGGGCATCCAGCAGGCCATCGCCGCCGACGAGGTCGATGTGCTGCTCGTGTCGCCCGAGCGCCTCAACAACCCCGCGTTCCGCGAGCAGCAGCTGCCCGAGCTCGTGCGCCGCACGGGCATGCTCGTGGTCGACGAGGCCCACTGCATCAGCGACTGGGGCCACGACTTCAGGCCCGACTACCGCCGCCTCCGCGACCTCATCGCCGAGCTGCCCACGACGGTCCCCGTGCTCGCGACCACCGCGACGGCGAACTCGCGCGTGGTCGCCGACGTCGCCGAGCAGCTCGGCGGCGCCCTCACGATCCGCGGCCCGCTCGCGCGCAAGTCGCTGCGCCTCGGCGTGCTCAGGCTCCCCGACGCCGCGGCCCGTCTCGCGTGGCTCCTCACCCACCTGCGCGACCTCCCGGGCAGCGGAATCATCTACACGCTCACGGTCTCGGCCGCCGAGAACACGGCCCGTCTGCTGCGCGAGGCCGGGCACGACGTGCACGCCTACACGGGCCAGACCGACACCGCCGAGCGTGAGGTGCTCGAGCAGCGCCTCAAAGACAACGGGCTCAAAGCGCTCATCGCCACGAGCGCGCTCGGCATGGGCTTCGACAAGCCCGACCTCGGCTTCGTGCTGCACCTTGGCGCGCCGAGCTCCCCCGTCGCGTACTACCAGCAGGTCGGCCGCGCGGGCCGCGCCACCGACAACGCCGACGTGCTGCTCCTGCCCGGCCCCGAGGATGAGGCGATCTGGCACTACTTCGCGACGGCCTCGATGCCGTCGCAGGCGCGCGCGGAGGCCGTGATCCGCGAGCTCGACGACGAGCCCACGTCGACGCCCGCCCTCGAGGCGCGCGTCGACATCCGGCGCACCCCGCTCGAGCTCCTGCTGAAGGTGCTCGACGTCGACGGCGCCGTGCGCAAGGTGCAGGGCGGCTGGATCGCGACCGGGCAGCCGTGGACCTACGACCGCGAGCGCTACGAGCGCATCGCCGCCGAGCGCGAGGCCGAGCAGCAGCACATGCTCGACTACGAGACGACGTCGGAGTGCCGCATGGCCTACCTGCAGCGGGCGCTCGACGATCCGACCGCGGCGCCGTGCGGGCGCTGCGACACCTGCGCGGGGGCGTGGTTCCCGACGGACGTGGGCGAGGATGCCTCGGCGGCCGCATCCTCGTCGCTCGAGCGGGTGGGCGTGCCGGTCGACCCGCGCGCGCAGTGGCCCGTGGGCTCGCCCCTCGCGCGCGGCACCATCGCCCCGGCGGAGCGCGCGCTCGAGGGCCGCGCCCTCGCCCGTCTCACCGACCTCGGCTGGGGAAACACCCTGCGCACGCTCTTCGCGTCGCCCGACGCGCCCGCGACGCCGGCCCTGCTGAAGGCCTGCGTGAGCGTGCTCGCCGAGTGGGGCTGGGAGACGCGCCCCGCCGCGGTGGTGTCGCTGCCGTCGCGATCGCGGCCGCTGCTCGTCGACTCGGTGGCGCGCGGACTCGCGGGGGCGGGAAAGCTGCCCTACCTGGGCGCGCTCGACTACATCGCCCCGCCGAGCGGCGGCCCCGGCGGCAACAGCGCCTTCCGGCTCGCGCAGGTCATGGGCGCCTTCGCCGTCCCCGCCTCGATGGAGCTCCCCGACGGCCCTGTCCTCCTCGTCGACGACCTCGCCGACAGCCGCTGGACCCTCACGGTCGCGGCACGCGCGCTGCGCCAGGCCGGCGCGGGCGGCGTGCTGCCGTTCGTTGTCGCGGTGCGCGGCTAGGCCGGCTCCGGCACCTCGATCGGCCCCGTCGGGGCCTTCGCCACCGGCGTCGGCGGCATGGCGAGCCCCGCGGCGGCGGTCGCGACACCCACGACGGCGACCGCGACGAACACCGCCCCGGCGCCCGCGGCGATGACGGACGGCGCAAGGGTCGACTCATCCCCCGACCCGAATATCGCGTTCGCGAGCGCGCCGAAGATGGCGACGCCCACGGCGCTGCCGATCGAGCGGGCGAACATGTTGGTGCCGGTGACGACGCCGCGCTCGTTCCACTCGACGCTCGACTGGGCGGCGATGAGGGTGGGGGTCGCGACGAGGCCCATGCCGAGTCCGATGATGAAGCACGCGACCGCGACGGTCGCGATCGACGGTACGGAGGCCGTGGCGGCGAGCACGATCGTGCCCACGAGCACGCCCGCGAGGCCGATGAGCGCCGTGCGCTTGAAGCCGATGCGCAGGTAGAAGCGCCCCGCGAAGGTCGCGGAGATCGGCCACCCGATCGTGAGCGCGGCGAGCGCGAGGCCCGCGGCGAGCGGCGGGACGTCGAGCGAGCCCTCGAGGTAGGTGGGCACGTACGACGTGAGGCCGATGAGCATGGCGCCCATGCCGAGCGCGACGAGGGTCGTCGTGAGCAGCAGCCTGCGGGAGAAGACCCACAGCGGCAGCACGGGCTCGGCGGCGCGCGTCTGCACGAACAGGAAGGCCGCGAGGAGCACGCCGCCCACGGCGAACGAGCCGATGCTCTGCCACGAGTCCCACGCCCACGTGACGCCGCCCTGCAGCACCGCGAGGATGATGAGCGTCATCGACACGGCGAGCAGCCCCGAGCCGACGAAGTCGATCTTGTGCTCGCGCTTCTCGATCTTCTCGTGGAACGAGCGGATGAGCATCCACCCCGACAGCAGGCACAGCGGGATGTTGATGAAGAAGATGCCGCGCCAGATGTCGAACTGCGAGAACAGCCCGCCGAGCGTGGGGCCGACCACCGAGGAGATCGCCCACACGCTCGCGAGGTAGCCCTGCACCTTCGCGCGCTCCGCGATCGTGTAGATGTCGCCCGCGATCGTGATCGACATGGGCTGCACGGCGCCGGCGCCGAGCCCCTGCACGGCGCGGAAGAGGATGAGCGCGGGCATGCTCCACGCGAGGCCGCACAGGATCGACCCGAGCAGGAACAGGCCGATGCCCACGAGGATGACCGGCTTGCGGCCGAACGTGTCGGAGAGCTTGGCGTAGATCGGCACCGTGACGGCCTGCGCGAGCAGGTACACGGAGAACAGCCACGGGAAGAGCGCGAAGTCGCCGAGGTCCGCCACGATCGTGGGCACCGCCGTCGCGAGCACCGTCGCGTCGATGGCCACGAGGCCCGTCGTGACCATGAGGGAGATGAGGATGGGTCCGCGCTCGGAGCGGAAGCCGACAGCTGTGGTCATTATGGGAGTAAGTCTGAACCCTTCCCGCGCATTCCCGTGACAGCATGGGAGCATGCTCGACCCCGACTGGGCGCTCACGCGGCCGATCCTGTGGATCGCCCTCGCGGCGCTCGTCGCCCTGCTGGTGGTGCGCACCGTGCGCAAGGACCGCAGGGAGTACCAGCGCTTCAAGCGCTACCGCACGACGGCCAAGCGCCAGGCGATGTACCGCCGGTGGCTGCTCGACTCGTTCCTCTCGTTCGGCGGGCTCTCGGTCGTGCTCCTGCTGCTCGCGGGCCGCTTCGTGGCTCCGCTGCTCCTCGATGTGCAGGCGTGGGAGCCCGTCGCGTGGCTGCGGTCCGTGCTCACGAACGGGGTGTTCATCGGGCTCGTGATCGGGGTCGTCGTGGGCCTCGTGGTGCTCACGGTCGTCGGCATCCGCGCCGCGCGCAAGGAGGGCGACGAGGTCATGATGGTCGGCGACATCAGCGCCATGCTGCCGCGCAACCGCCAGGAGCTGAGGCTGGGCGCCCTGCTCTCGGTCAACGCGGGGGTCGTGGAGGAGCTCGTGTTCCGGCTCGCGCTGCCCGCCGCGCTCTTCGGCGCGAGCGGCAGCTCGATCGTCGCCGTCGTCGGCAGCCTGCTCTTCTTCGGGGCGCTGCACCTCTACCAGGGCGTCGCGGGCATCGTCGGCACGACGATCGTGGGCGGCGTCATGATGCTGTTCTACGTCGTGACGGGCAGCATCGTCGTGCCCATCGTGCTGCACGCGCTCTTCGACCTGCGCTCGTTCGTGCTGCTGCCCTCGGCCGTCTACCGCGTGCACCGCATCGACGGCGTCGAGCAGCCGATCATCCGCAAACTCGCCGTTCCGGCGCCGTCGTCCGAGGCGTAGCCTTCACTGCGTGGCTGTCTCGTTAGCGCGCATCGTCATCTCCGTCGAGGATCTCGACCGGTCGCTGGCCTTCTACGAGGGCGTGCTGGGCTTCGGCGTCACGTGGCGCGGCGACGCCGTCGTGCGGCTCCGCTCCGGCGACCTCGAGGTCATGCTCCACGAGCGGGAGACCGTCCCGAGCCAGCGGGCGGTCGCCGTGAGCTTCACCGTCGACGACGTCGACGCGGCGACGGATGCTGCGGTCGCCGCGGGCGCGGATGTGCTCGACCCGCCCGACGACCAGCCGTGGGGCGAGCGCCAGAGCGTGCTCACCGACCCCGACGGGCACGTCGTGTGCCTCGTGAAGCCCCTAGCGTGAGCGGAAGTAGACCCGTTCCGCCTGCGTGAGGTGCTCGGTCGCGTAGCTCAGCATGACGCGCGGCATGTCGGCTGCGTGCTGACGCAGGAAGCCCACGAGCAGGTCGCGGTCGACGCGCTTGCCCGTCTCGCGCAGCATCCATCCGACGGCCTTGTGGATGAGGTCGTGCCTGTCGTCGAGCAGCGCCGCCGCGAGCTCGAGCGTGGTCGAGGCGTCACCGTGCTTGAGGAAGGCGAAGGTCGAGAGCACCGCGATCCTGCGCTCCCACACGATGCCGCTGCGCGCCAGGCGGAACAGGATGTCGCGCTCTCGCCCGTACAGGTGCTCCCCGACGATGAACTCCGCCGACGCGTCGACGAGGTCCCAGTTGTTGATGCGGCCCCGGCGCATGGCGGCCAGGTAGAAGTCGTAGATCCGCTCCTGCTCGTCGGGCTCGGCCCTCTTGTACTGCAGCACGAGGATCGCGAGGGCGGCGAACCGGTGCTCGTGGAACTCGCTGTCGAGCAGGTCGTTGAGGTCGGCGGGCGAGAGGTCGGCGAACTGCTTCGCGATCGCTCGCACTCCCGGCACGCGCACGCCGACGAACTTGTCCCCCGCGCCGTACTCGCCCTTGCCCGTCTTGAAGTAGCGCGCGAGCTCGCGGGCGTCGTCGGGCACCGCGACCTCCGCGAGCGCCCGCGCGACGGCCTTCGCCCCGGGCAGCACTACGCCTCCGCGGCGGGGACGGGCGCCGGGAAGATCGCGCCCAGCAGGTCGTCTGTCCACGCGATGAGCTGCGCGTCGGTGTGCTCCGCGGGCAGCGGCACGAGGGCCGCGGCCGCCGCCGCGTGGTAGCGCGCGCCCGGGTACATGCGTGCGAGGCGCACCTGGATCGAGTCCGCGAGGTCGGCGGGCGCGAGCCGCAGCTTGTCGCCCATGACGACGACCTCGCCGAGGCCCGCCTTCTGCGCCTTGCGCCGCAGCTTCGAGACGGCGATGAGGTTGCGCACCTGCTCGGGCGGCTCGCCGTAGCGGTCGGTGAGCTCCTCGAGCACGCGGTCGACCGAGTCGTCGCCCGCCGCGGGCGACGACGCCGTCGAGAGCTTCTGGTAGGCCTCGAGCCTCAGGCGCTCGGACTCCACATACTCCTCGGGGATGTGCGCGTCGACGGGCAGCTCGAGGCGCAGCTCCGTCTGGCCCTCGGCGACATCGCCGCGGAACGTCGAGACCGCCTCCCCGATCATCCTCAGGTACAGGTCGAATCCGACCCCCGCGATGTGTCCGGACTGCTCGCCGCCGAGGAGGTTGCCCGCGCCGCGGATCTCGAGGTCTTTGAGCGCGATCTGCATGCCGGCGCCGAGCTCGTTGTTCGCCGCGATCGTCGCGAGCCGCTCGTGCGCCGTCTCGGTCATGGGCTTGAGCTCGTCGTACAGGAAGTAGGCGTAGGCGCGCTCGCGGCCACGGCCGACGCGGCCGCGCAGCTGGTGCAGCTGCGAGAGGCCGTACTTGTCGGCGCGGTCGATGATGAGCGTGTTCGCGTTCGCGATGTCGAGGCCTGTCTCGATGATGGTCGTCGAGACGAGCACGTCGAACTTGCGCTCCCAGAAGTCGACCATCACCTGCTCGAGGAGGGCCTCGCTCATCTGGCCGTGGGCGACGGCGACGCGCGCCTCGGGCACGAGCTCGGCGAGCTGCGACGCCGTGCGCTGGATCGACGAGACGCGGTTGTGCACGTAGAACACCTGGCCCTCGCGCAGCAGCTCGCGCCGGATGGCGGCGGCGACCTGGCGGTCGGAGTACGGGCCCACGAACGACAGGATGGGGTGCCGGTCCTCCGGCGGGGTCGCGAGCGTCGACATCTCGCGGATGCCCGTGACCGCCATCTCCAACGTGCGGGGGATGGGCGTGGCAGTCATGGCGAGGATGTCGACGTTGGTCTTGAGCTTCTTGAGGGCATCCTTGTGCTCGACGCCGAATCGCTGCTCCTCGTCGATGATCACGAGGCCCAGGTCTTTGAACTCGATGCCCTGGCTGAGCAGCCGGTGGGTGCCGATGACGACGTCGACAGTTCCGTCGGCGAGGCCCGCGATGGTCTCCTTCGACTCCTTGTCGGTCTGGAACCGGCTGAGCGCGCGCAGGTGCACGGGGAAGCCCGCGAATCGCTCGGCGAACGTCTCCATGTGCTGGCGCACGAGCAGGGTCGTGGGCACGATCATGGCGACCTGCTTGCCGCCCTGCACGGCCTTGAAGGCCGCACGCACGGCGACCTCCGTCTTGCCGTAGCCGACGTCGCCCGAGAGCAGACGGTCCATGGGGATGGGCCGCTCCATGTCGGCCTTCACCTCGTCGATGGTCGTGAGCTGGTCGGGGGTCTCGGCGTACGCGAACGCATCCTCGAGCTCGCGCTGCCACGGGGTGTCGGGCCCGAAGGCGTGGCCCTTGCTCGCCATGCGCGCGCTGTAGAGCTTGACGAGCTCGACGGCGATGTCGCGCACGGCCTTGCGCGCCTTGCCCTTCGCCGCCGCCCAGTCGCTGCCGCCCATCTTGCTGAGGGTGGGCGCCTCGCCGCCCACGTAGCGGCTGAGGAGGTCGAGCTGGTCGGTGGGCACGTAGAGCTTGTCACCCGGGTAGCCGCGCTTGTTGGGCGCGTACTCGAGCACGAGGAACTCGCGCTGCGTCTTGATCGCGTTGCGCCCGCCCGTCGACACCTCGCGCTGCACGAGCTCGAGGAACTTGCCGATGCCGTGTGTGTTGTGCACGACGAAGTCGCCGGCCTTGAGCTGCAGCGGGTCGACGACGTTCTTGCGGCGGCTCGCGAGCTTCTTGACCTGGCGGGTGTCGTAGCCCACGGCCCTGCCGTAGAACTCGCTCTCGCTCACGAGCGCGAGCTTGATCTCGGGCAGCTCGAAGCCGTGGTCGACGCTCGCCTTGAGCAGGTAGGCGACGCCCTCCTCGGGGCCGGGCTGCGTCGGCGAGGCCTTGGCGGGGAACGCCTCGACCACGCGCCCGGATGCCCCGGCCTCGCCCATCACCTGGGCCGCGCGCTCGACGAGCCCCGGCCCCTCCGCGACCACCGCGACCGTCCAGCCGTCGCGCAGCAGCTCCTTGACGTGCTGCACCGCGCCCTCCGCCTGGCCGGCGAAGCTCGGCACCGCGGTGCCGTCGACGCGCACGTAGGGCTGCAGGCCGGAGGCCTCGAGCTCCTCGGGAGCACCGGAGTCGAACGCGCTCATCGTCCACCACCGGCGGTCGCCCGCCGACTCGCGCAGCGTGTTGAGGGTGACGAAGTCCCCCGCGTCGAGGTCGATGGGCGCCTCGGCGCCGGCCGTGGCCGCGTTCCAGGCCGCCGAGAGGAACTCGCGGTTCGTCTCGGCGAGCGAGACGGCGCGCGTCGCGACCTTCTCGGGCGCGATCACCGCGATCGCGGCATCCTCCGGCAGGTAGTGGGTCAGGGGCACGAGGCGGTCGACGAGCGCGGGCGCGAGCGACTCCATGCCGTCGACGGGGATGCCCTCGCCGATCTTCGCGAGCATGGTCGAGAGGCTCGGGAACTCGTGCTGCATCTCGCGGGCCCGCTGGCGCACGGCGTCGCCGAGCAGCAGCTCGCGGCTCGGCGGGAGCTCGGCCTCCGTGATCTCGGTCGCGAGCGAGCGCTGGTCGGCCACGGAGAACTCGCGCACCGTCTCGAGCTCGTCGCCGAAGAACTCCAGCCGCAGCGGGTGCTCGTCGGTGGGTGCGAACACGTCGAGGATGCCGCCGCGCACGGCGAACTCGCCGCGGCGCGTGACCATGTCGACGCGCGAGTACGCGAGGTCGACGAGCTGCCGGCCGAGCTGGGCGAGGTCGTACCCGCGACCGCCCTTCACGAGGGCGATCGGCTCGATGCTCGTGAGGTTGTCGGCGAGAGGCTGCAGGGCGGCGCGCACCGAGGCGACGAGGATGAAGGGCTGCCTGCCGTCCCAGTTCTTGAGGGCCCGCAGCGCGGCGATGCGCTTGCCCACGGTCTCGGCGCTCGGGCTCAGGCGCTCGTGCGGGAGCGTCTCCCATGCGGGGAACTCCACGATCGCGGCCTCGGGCAGGTAGCTCGCGAGCGAGCGGCGCAGCGCCTCCGACTCGCGGCCCGTCGCGACGACGGCGAGCGCCATCCTCGGGCCGTGCTCACGGGTCAGCAGACCCGCGAGGAGCGGGGCGCGGAGGCCGTCGACGAGGGAGAAGTCGACACTGCGCGTGGCCGACGAGAGTGCTTGCTCGAACGTTTTGGCGCGCGACAGGGCCGCGATAATTCCTTCGAGTATCACCCGACGAGTTTAGGCGCTCGCGCTGACGGCCCACGGCGAGTTCGCCGTCGGCGTGAGCGCCCGGCCAGCCGACGGGGTCTGTCGCGCGGGACGGTGTATGTACAGCGGCATCGGCGACACAGGCCGTCCGAGCGGGGAAGGAGCGGCGGGTCGGGACCGCGCCGAAAGGTCAGCGGGGGCTGTGGAACCTGAGCTGCGCCGCCCCGAGGCCCTCGGAGGCGACGAGCTCCGTGGCGTCGGCGGCGTCGACGAGGAGGTTGGGCAGCACGGCGCGCTCGTCCGACGTGAAGTCGCGCAGCACGAAGTCCGCCGCGGGCTGGCGGCCGGGCGGGCGCCCGATGCCGATGCGCACGCGCGTGAAGTCGGGCGTGCCGATGGCCGACGCGATGTCGCGGATGCCGTTGTGGCCGCCGTGCCCGCCGCCCGTCTTGAGGCGCACGGAGTCGAACGGGATGTCGAGCTCGTCGTGCAGCACGATGAGGTGCGAGGGCGGGATCTTGTAGAACCTCAGCAGCGCCGCGACGGGGCCGCCCGACAGGTTCATGTAGGTGTTGGGCTTCGCGAACACGAGCTTGGGGCCTGCGGCGTAGCTGCGGCCCTCGGCGACGCTCGCGTTCGCCTTGTGGTTCTTGAACGTCGCGGACGCGCGGTCCGCGAGCTCGGCGAGGGCCATCTGGCCCACGTTGTGGCGATTGCCGGCGTAGCCGGGCCCGGGGTTACCGAGCCCGACTACCAGCCATTGGTCGTCCACGGCCTTGCGGAAGAGGCTGATTACTCGGCGTCCTCGGCGGGGGCCTCGTCGGAAGCCTCGTCGGCGGACTCGCCCTCAGCGGACTCCTCGGCCTCGGTCTCCTCGCCGAGGTCCTGGGCCTGCTCGCCCGTGATGCCGACGATGAGGGTCTCGGGGTCGGTGATGAGCGTCGCGCCCGCGGGGAGCTTGAGGTCGCTCGCGAGGATGTGCGCACCCTGCTCGAGGCCCTCGATCGAGACGACGATGCTCTCGGGGATGTGCGTGGCCTCGGCCTCGAGCGACACCGTGTTGGCGTCCTGGTTGACCGAGGTGCCGGGGGCGGACTCGCCCTCGAGGTGCACGGGGACGTCGATGGTGACCTTCTCGCCCTTGCGGACGACGATGAGGTCGATGTGCTCGATGATCTGGCGCACCGGGTCCTTCTGCACGTCCTTGACGAGCGCGAGCTGCACCTTGCCGGCGATGTCGAGCTCGAGCACCTGGTTCGCCTTGCGCAGGATGAGCGCCGTCTCGTGGCCCGGGAGGGTCACGTGCACGGGGTCGGTGCCGTGGCCGTAGATGACGGCCGGGATCTTGCCCGCGGCGCGGATCTTGCGGGCGACGCCCTTGCCGAAGGTGTCGCGCGCCTCGGTGACGAGGTGGTTGTCAGTGGTCTGAGCCATGAGAGTGCTTCTTCCAGTGGGATGTGTTTTCGCGACGGGAAATACACCCACCGCGTCGATAACGGAACCGAGAATGGTTCCCTCGCCGAAGTTCAGTGCCCGAGTTTACACGCACTAGCCTTGAACCCATGACTCAGGCGAATATCGGTGTTGTCGGACTCGCGGTGATGGGCTCGAACCTCGCCCGCAATCTCGCGTCGCGCGAGGGCAACACGGTGGCGATCTTCAACCGCTCCTACGAGAAGACCCAGACGCTGCTCGACGCGCATCCCGAGGCCGAGTTCGTCGCCGCCAAGGACTACGCCGAGTTCGCGGCATCCCTGTCGAAGCCGCGCACCGCGATCATCATGGTGCAGGCGGGCAAGGGCACGGACGCCGTCATCGACGCGCTCACCGAGGTCTTCGAGCCGGGCGACATCATCGTCGACGGCGGCAACGCCCTCTTCACCGACACGATCCGCCGCGAGAAGGCCGTGCGCGAGACGGGCATCAACTTCGTGGGCGCGGGCATCTCGGGCGGCGAGGAGGGCGCGCTCAACGGCCCGTCGATCATGCCCGGCGGCTCCGACGAGTCGTGGGTCACCCTCGGGCCCATCCTCAAGTCGATAGCCGCGGTCGCCGAGGGCGAGCCGTGCGTGACGCACGTCGGCCACGACGGCGCCGGCCACTTCGTCAAGATGATCCACAACGGCATCGAGTACGCCGACATGCAGCTCATCGCCGAGGCCTACGACCTCATCCGCCGGGGCACGGGCAAGACGCCCGCCGAGATCTCCGCGATCTTCTCCGAGTGGAACGAGGGCGAGCTCGAGAGCTACCTCATCGAGATCACGGCCGAGGTGCTCAAGCAGGTCGACGCCGAGACGGGCAAGCCCCTCGTCGACGTCATCCTCGACCAGGCCGGCAGCAAGGGCACGGGCGTGTGGACCGTGCAGACCTCCCTCGACCTGGGCATCCCCGTGTCGGGCATCGCCGAGGCCGTGTTCGCGCGCTCCCTGTCGTCGAAGCCCGCCCAGCGCGCCGCCGCGTCGAGCCTGCCCGGCCCGTCGGAGACGATCTCGGTGGCCGACCCCGACGCCTTCATCGAGAACGTGCGCCTCGCGCTCTACGCCTCCAAGGTCATCGCCTACAGCCAGGGCTTCGACGCCATCGTCGCGGGCGCCGAGCAGTACGGCTGGGACATCAAGAAGGGCGAGATCGCCAAGATCTGGCGCGGCGGCTGCATCATCCGCGCGCGCTTCCTCAACCGCATCACGGAGGCATACGCCGAGAACCCGGGCCTCGTCGCCCTCGTGACGGCCCCGTTCTTCGTCGACGTCATGGCCCGGGCGCAGGATGCCTGGCGCTCGGTGGTCTCGGACGCAGCCAAGGCCGGCATCCCGGCCCCCGCGTTCTCGAGCTCGCTCGCCTACTACGACGGGCTGCGCGCCGACCGCCTGCCGGCGGCCCTCGTGCAGGGCCAGCGCGACTTCTTCGGCGCGCACACCTACAAGCGCACCGACAAGGACGGCACCTTCCACACGCTGTGGTCGGGCGACCGCACCGAGATCGAGGCGGTCGACACGCACTGACGCCTCAGCGCGCAGGGTGCGACAATGGCGGGGATGACCGCCTACGAGCACGACGACGAGCCGGAGCTCGCGGGGTACGAGCCCCACGAGCGTCCCCTGCGCAGCCCGCACCTGCGCACCGTCATGCGCGTGGTCGTGGTCATCGGCCTCGTGGGGCTCATCCTGCCGGGCATCCTCGTGACCGCCGCGACCGCCGCGCGCACCGCCAACGGCGCGTGCTCCGTGTACACGGCGTACGTCGCGCCCGAGGCAGTCGGGTACTCGGCGCGGTTCGAGCTCGTGAGCCCCGCCGGCGCGGGGTGGAACTGCTACGCGCGCCTGTACGGCGGCGAGGAGCTGCTCGTGCGCTCGCTCGGCATCATCCCGGGCGCCGTGAGGATCGTCCCCACCGAGAACTCCTAGCTCCTCTTCCCTTTCTGCGGGCAGGTTTCCGAGATGCGGGGAACGTGCCGCGCACCTCGCCGACCTGCGCGCAGAAAGCGGATGGGCTAGGCGGGGTGCTGCTCGACGAGCGAGTCGCGCACCTTCTTGCGCAGCACCTTGCCGATGAGCGACTTGGGGAGCTCCTCCACCGCGTACACGTGCTTGGGCACCTTGTAGGCGGTGAGGTTGTCGCGCGCGTACTGGCGGATCTTCTCCTCGTCGAGCGTGGCACCCGCCGCGAGCACGACGGCTGCCGTGACATCCTCGCCGCTGTGCGCGCTCGGAAGGCCCACGACCGCGACGTCGGCGATGTCGGGGTGCCGGCGCAGCGCGTCCTCCACCTCGCTCGGCGCGACGTTGAAGCCGCCCGTGATGATGAGCTCCTTGATGCGGTCGACGATGCGCACGAAGCCCTTGTCGTCGACCGTGACGATGTCGCCCGTGCGGAACCAGTCGGCCCCGTCGTCGCTCGAGGGCACGAAGACGGCGGCCGTCTCCTCGGGCTTCTTCCAGTAGCCGCTCATGACCTGGGGGCCGCGCACGATGAGCTCGCCCTCCTCGCCGGGCTTGCGGTCGGTCGTGGGGTTCTCCGGGTCGACGACGCGGATCTCGGTGTTGGGCAGCGGCAGTCCCACGGTGCCCGCGACGCGCGAGGGTCCGACCGGGTTGGCCATGAGCACGGGACTCGTCTCGCTCAGGCCGTAGCCCTCGACGAGGGTGCCGCCCGTGAGCGCCTCCCACGGCTCGACGACCGAGGCCGAGAGGGGCATGGCTCCCGAGATCGCGATCTGGATGCCCTTGAGCGAGACGCCCTGCTCCTTCGCCGCGGTCGTGAGCCGCTCGTAGATGGGCGGCACCGCGGGCAGGAACGTGGCCGGGCGCTTCTTGACGACCTTGAGGACGAGGTCGGGGTCGAACTTGGGGAACAGCACGAGCCGCGCGCCCATGCTCATCGCGAAGGTGAGGCACAGCGTGAGGCCGTAGGCGTGGAACATCGGCAGCACCGCGTAGACGACGCAGCCCTCGCCGCGCCTGACCGTGGGCACCCACGCGCGCGCCTGGGCGGCGTTCGTCGTGAGGTTGAGGTGCGTGAGGGTCGCGCCCTTCGGCAGGCCCGTCGTGCCGCTCGTGTACTGGATGAGGGCGACGTCGTCGGCGTCGGGCATGAAGATCTTCGGGTCGATGGGGGCTGACTTCTGCAGCTCCTCCCAGGGAATCGTGTTGTGCACGCTCGTCGTGAGGGCGGCGCGCGACTCCTTGGCTTTCGAGATCGGCAGACGCAGGAGGGCGCGGGTGCCGAACGGCATGGCGCGGGTCACGTCGACCGAGATGAGGTTCTGCACCGCGACATCCTCGGGGAACGCCTGGATCGTCGCGACGACGTTGTTCCACGCGATGACGGTCTTGGCGCCGTGGTCTTCGAACTGGTGGCGCAGTTCGCGCGGCGTGTAGAGCGGGTTGTGCTCGACGACGATGCCGCCGAGGCGCAGCACCGCGTAGAACGCGACGATGTGCTGCGGGCAGTTGGGCAGCACGAGCGCGACGGTGTCGCCCTTCTGCACGCCCAGGAGGCGCAGGCCCTCGGCCGCGCGGTCGATCTGCTCGCCCATCTCGGCGTACGTGGTCTCCTCGCCGAAGAACTCGAGCGCGACGGCCTTGGGGAACTCCCGGATCGCGCCGTGCACGAGGTCGTACAGCGAGCCCTGCGGGAGGTCGAGCTCCTCGGGCACGCCCTCGGCGTACGAGGAGAGCCAGGGGCGCGGGGTGGAGATGGTCATGCCGCTCCGTCGAACATGGAGGTGACCGACCCGTCGTCGAAGACTTCGTGGATGGCGCGCGCGAGCAGCGGCGCGATGGGGAGGATCGTGAGGCGGTCCCAGCGCTTCTCCTCCGGGATCGGCAGGGTGTCGGTGACGACCACGGAGTCGATGAAGTCGCTCTGCAGCAGGTCGTGCGCGGGCGGCGAGAACACGGCGTGGGTCGCCGCGACCACGACCTTCGTCGCGCCGTGCGCCTTGAGCGCCTCGGCGGCCTTGACGATCGTGCGGCCCGTGTCGATGAGGTCGTCGACGATGAGGCACACACGGCCGTCGACCGGGCCGATGATCTCGTGCACGCTCACCTGGTTGGGCACGAGCGGGTCGCGGCGCTTGTGGATGATCGCGAGGGGCGCGCCGAGCTTGTCGCTCCAGATGTCGGCGACGCGCACGCGGCCCATGTCGGGGCTCACGACCGTGAGGGTCTCGGGGTCGAGCTGCTTCTGGAAGTGCTCGAGCAGCACCGGCATCGCGAAGAGGTGGTCGACGGGGCCGTCGAAGAAGCCCTGGATCTGGGCGGCGTGCAGGTCGACGCTCATGATGCGGTCGGCGCCCGCGGCCTTGTAGAGGTCGGCGACCAGCTTGGCCGAGATGGGCTCGCGGCCGCGGCCCTTCTTGTCCTGCCGCGCGTACGGGTAGAACGGGCTCACGACCGTGATGCGCTTGGCGGAGGCGCGCTTGAGCGCGTCGACCATGATGAGCTGCTCCATGAGCCACTCGTTGATCGGGTTCGTGTGCGACTGGATGACGAACGCGTCGCATCCTCGCACGCTCTCGTCGTAGCGGGCGTAGATCTCGCCGTTCGCGAAGGTGCGGGCGTCGGTGTGCACGAGCTCCGCGCCGAGCTCCTCGGCGACGTCGATCGCCAGCTGGGGGTGTGCGCGTCCCGTCACGACGACGAGCCGCTTCTGTCCGGTGATCTTGATCTCGGACACTGTCCCCGCTCTCTGCTCAGACGACGCTGTGTGTCGAGTCTACTTCGCGTCCTCCGCCGCCTGCGCCGCCGCGGTGCCCGCACGGTTGGCGGCCACCCAGCCCTCCATGTTGCGCTGCGGGGCGACGTTGATGGCGAGGGCGCCGGCCGGCACATCCTTGCGGACGACCGTGCCCGCGCCCGTGTACGCGCCGTCGCCGATCGTGACGGGGGCGACGAAGACGTTGTGCGAGCCCGTGCGCACGTGCGAGCCGACGACGGTCGCCGACTTGTTCACGCCGTCGTAGTTGGCCGTGATCGTGCCCGCGCCGATGTTCGACTTCTCGCCCACGGTCGTGTCGCCGATGTACGAGAGGTGCGGCACCTTGCTGCCCGGGCCGATGTTCGCGTTCTTCGTCTCGACGAACGTGCCGATCTTGCCGTCCGCGCCGAGGTAGGTGCCCGGGCGCAGGTAGGCGAACGGGCCGACGGTCGCGCCCGCGCCGATGACCGCGAGCGTGCCGTCGGTGCGCTTGACCGTGGTGTTCTCGCCGATCTCGCAGTCCACGAGGGTCGTGTCGGGGCCGACGGTCGCGCCGCGCTGCACGAGCGTCGCGCCCTTGAGCTGCGTGCCGGGCAGGATCTCGACGTCCTCGGCGAGCACGACGTCTGCGTCGATCCACGTCGTCGCGGGGTCGGTGATCGTGACGCCCTCGAGCTGCCACCGGCGCACGATGAGCTCGTTCATGCGGCGGGACGCCTCGGCGAGCTGCACCCGGTCGTTGACGCCCGCGACCATCCAGCCGTCGCGCACGGGCAGGGCCGACACCGTGGACCCCGCGGCGCGCAGCAGCCCCACGACGTCGGTGAGGTACTTCTCGCCCTGCGCGTTGGCGAGCGTCACGAGGGGCAGCTGCTCGCGCAGCGCAGAGACGCTGAAGACGTAGGTGCCGGAGTTGATCTCGGTGATCGCGAGCTCGTCGGGCGTCGCATCCTTCTGCTCGACTATGCGGTCGAGCAGGCCCGAGGCGTCGCGCACGACGCGGCCGTAGCCCGTCGCGTCGTCGAGGATGGCGCTCAGCAGCGTCGCCGATGCCTTCGCCGCGCGATGCTCGGCGATGAGCGAGGCGAGGGTCGCGGCGTCGAGCAGCGGCACGTCGCCGCTCACGACGACGACGTCGCCCTCGAAGTCGGCCGGCAGGGCGCCGATGCCCACCTCGACGGCGCGGCCCGTTCCGGGCACGTCGTCCTGGTCGACGAAGAGGATGTCGGGCATGAGCTCCGAGATCGTCGCGACGACGGCGTCGCGCTCGTGCCGCACGACGGCGACGACGTGGCTCGGCGCGAGGTCGCGCGCGGTGGAGAGCACGTGGCCCACGAGCGTGCGCCCCGCTATCGAGTGCAGCACCTTGGGGCGCGACGACTTCATGCGCGTGCCCTGGCCGGCGGCCAGCACGATCACGGCGAGGTTGGTGTCGGTCATTCGGGATCCTTCTTCCGGGCAGCCGCGGCCTTCGCCATGAGCTGGGGGCTGGTGAGGAGGGCGCGCTTCCACGGCGCCACCCCCTCGATCTCGATCTGCAGCGAGAAGCTGAGCACGGTGCGGATGAGCACGATGATGGCGAGCACGAGCGCGTCGGTGAGCGACGGCGTGCTCGTGACCGTGCGCACGAGGTCGGCCGCGACGAGCACCTCGAGGCCGAGCAGGATGACCATGCCGATCGAGTCCCGCAGGGTCTTGAACGCACGTGCGCCGTCGCGCGTGCGCACCCACGACCGCACGGCGAGGACGACCGCCACGACGATCCCCACCGCCATCGCGCCGACACCGACGAACTCGAACGCGCGCGCGACGGTGTCGAAGATCTCGGTATCCACGCTCCGCCTCCAGGATTCGAACCTAGACCTAACAGCTCCAAAGGCTGTCGTGCTGCCATTACACCAAGGCGGACCACGCCCTGAGGGCGCGCCCACAAGTCTGCCAGAGGCTGTATCGTCGCGCCCCCGCGTGAAGAACTCAGGCTGGATCGGCCGCGGGCGCCAGGTCAAGCGCGTGACCGGCCGGTCGGGGCCGATCCAGCCTGAATTGTGAACGGTCGCGCGACGAGGCGCGATAATTGACGGATGCCCGCCAGCGACGAAGTCGACCGCATAGTCGACGCATGGTCGCGCGAGCGCGAGGACCTCGACTTCTCGCCCCTGCAGGTGCTCAGCCGCGTCGGCCGCCTCGCGCGCCACCTCGAGCGCGCCCGCCGCACGGCGTTCGCCGCCTCCGACCTCGAGCTGTGGGAATTCGACGTGCTCTCCGCGCTGCGCCGCGCGGGGGCCCCCTACCAGCTGAGCCCCAAGGCCCTCCTGCAGCAGACGCTCGTCTCGAGCGGCACCATGACCAACCGCATCGACAGGCTCGTGGCACGCTCGCTCGTCGAGCGGCGCACCGACCCGAACGACGGCCGGGGCATCCTCGTCGTCATGACGGAGCAGGGCCGCGAGCGCGTCGACTCCGCGATCTCGACGCTGCTCGACGCCGAGTCGGAGCTGCTCGACCGCCTGCCGCGCGCGGACCAGGAGCGCCTGAGCGCGCTGCTGCGCAAGCTGAGCCTCGACTTTGACTAAGCAGCTGCCAGGCCTCGGCCTCGCACTGCTCGGCTTCGTGCTCGCGAGCCTCGTGCACTGGCTCGTGCCCGCGGTGCCGACGCTCACGGCGTGCGTCGTGCTCGGCATCGTGTTCACGGCGATCCCGTGGCCCACCGACGTCGCACGCCCCGGGCTCGCCGTCGCCGCCCGCCGGCTGCTGCGCCTCGGCATCGTGCTGCTCGGGTTCCGCCTGAGCCTCACCGACATCGCGGGCCTCGGCTGGCTCGTGCTCGGGCTCATCGTCGTGATCGTCGTCGCGACGTTCTTCCTCACCTACGGGCTGGGCCGGGCGTTCCGGCTGCCGGGCGACCAGCCGCTGCTCATCGCGGCCGGCTTCTCGATCTGCGGCGCCTCGGCGATCGGCGCCATGGCGGGCGTGACGAGGTCGAAGGATGCCGAGCAGGCGACACCGGTAGCGCTCGTGACCCTGTGCGGCACCCTCGCCATCGCGCTCCTGCCCGCGCTCCAGCCCGTGCTCGGCCTCGATGCCGAGCAGTTCGGGATGTGGACGGGGGCGAGCGTGCACGACGTGGGCCAGGTCGTCGCGACGGCCCAGGTCGCGGGGGCGTCCGCGCTCGCGATCGCCGTCGTCGTCAAGCTCACGCGCGTCGCGCTGCTCGCGCCCCTCGTGGCGATAACGGGCGCCGTGCTGCGGCGCGAGGGCGAGCGCCCTGCCGTCGTGCCGCTCTTCCTCGTGGGCTTCCTCGCCGCGGTCGTCGCGCGCACCGTGCTCCCGCTGCCCGACGAGTTCGTCGCGGCGACGGAGGACGTGCAGCTGCTCCTGCTCGGCATGGCCCTGTTCGGGCTCGGCGCCGCCATCCGCGTCGGGAGGCTCGTGCGTACGGGCGGGCGTCCGCTCGCGGTGGCGGGGCTCTCGTGGTTCGCGATCGCGACGATGTCGCTCGGAGCGGTGTGGCTCGCCACCGCCGCGGGGGTGCCCGCACTGGGCTGAATAGCGGGCCCTGCTATCCAGCCGTCGTGATCAGCAGCAGATGCAGCCGCAGCAGTCGTCGTTCATGGCACCCTCCCCTCTCTTCTCGGGGCGCGTGGAGACGAGTCTCCCTTTAAAAATCGACGGCTGTCAATATTTGCTATCATCTATGCATGCCGACCCTCGAGCTCCTCCCCGTGATCCAGGCGACGGCGTGCTGCGCGCCGCTCACGAAGGAGGTGCTCGGGCGGCAGGAGGCCGAGGGCCTCGCCCGGTCGCTCAAGGCGATAGCGGACCCGGCGCGGCTGCGCATCCTCTCCATGGTCGCGGCGCACGAGGATGCCGAGGCGTGCGTGTGCGACCTGACCGAGCCGCTCGGGCTCAGCCAGCCCACGGTGTCGCACCACCTCAAGGTGCTCGTCGAGGCGGGGTTCCTCACGCGCTCGAAGCGCGCGACATGGGCCTACTACGCGCTCGTGCCGGGCGCGCTCGAGAGCCTCTCGGCGTTCCTCGTGAGCCCGCGCAGCCTCTAACCCTCGAAGCCGATGAGCCGGCCGGCCATGGGGGCGAGCAGGCGCTTGGGCACGAGCCGCGTGCCCCACGCGGCGACGGCGTTGGCGGCACCCGAGACCACGTGCGGCGGCGTCGACCGGCGGTCGAGCGCGCGCAGGGCCGTGGCGACGACCTGCTGCGCGGTCTGCTGGCGGCCCACCGCCGCCTGGTCGGTCCCCACCACGTCGAAGAACTCGGTCGCCGTCGCGCCGGGCGCGAGCGCCGTGATCTTCACGCCGTGCTTGCGCGCCTCGGCCCACATCGCCTCGCTGAAGCTCAGCACGAACGACTTCGACGCGCCGTAGACGGCCATGCCCGGGATGGGCTGGAACGCCGCGGTGCTCGCGACGTTGACGATCCCGCCCGAGCCCGCGGCGATCATCGGGGGGAGGAAGGCGCGCGTGGCGTCGACCACGGCGGCGACGTTGAGCGCGACCTCCTGCGCGAGACGCTCGGGCGCCTCGTCGACGAGCGCGCCGTGCGTGCCGAATCCGGCGTTGTTGACGAGCAGGTCGACGGGGCCGGCAGCGTCGAAGAGCCGACTGCCCGCCTCGGGCAGCGCGAGGTCGATCGTCACGACCTGCACGTCGACGTCGAGCGAGGCGGCGAGGGCCTCGAGCCGGTCGGTGCGGCGCGCGGCGAGCACGAGGTCGGAGCCGCGCGCGGCGAGCTGGCGGGCGAACTCCACGCCGAGGCCGGCGGAGGCTCCCGTGATGAGGGATCGTTTCGGCGTGAACATCGTGTCTCCTTAGGTGAACAGGTGTGAACTAAGATAGGTTTACAGGTGTACACCTAGACCTGTCAAGCGAGGAGCGAAGGATGCGCGAACGCAGCCCGCGCGGCGAGGGCGCCCGCCTGCGCGACGACCTCGTGACGGCGGCCCGAGAGCTGCTCGTCATCCCCGACGACCAGGCGCCGTTCTCCCTGCGCTCCGTCGCGAAGGCGGTGGGGGTCTCCCCCGCCGCCGTCTACCGGCACTTCGCCTCCGCCGAGGAGCTCGTCGAGGCCGTCATCGCCGACCAGAACGACAGCCTGCGCGCCGCACTCGGCGAGGGTTCCATCGAGGAGCTCGGCAGGCGCTACGCCGCATGGGGGCTCGCCAACCGCGGCTCCTACGTGCTCCTGTTCGAGAGCGCCGACCGGCTCGCACACCGCGGCGGCCCCGGCACCCCCGGATGGGACATGGTCGAGGGCCTCGCCGCGAGGCTCGCCCACGAGCGCTCCCTCAGCCCGGAGGAGGGCACGGTGCTCGCCATCCGGCTGTGGACCGTGCTGCACGGCATCGTGTCGCTGCGCATCCACAAGCCCGACCTGCCGTGGCCGACCACGATCGACGACGAGATCGCCGCGCTAGTCGGCAGGCTGTGACGGCTTCCGCGTGCCCACGCGGGCGACGATGATCGTGAGCGGGATGAGCACGAGCCAGGAGTACATGGCGATCGTGGCATCCCAGAACAGCGCGATGAGGATCGAGATGCCGAACACGATGGGCACCACGAGCAGGTTGCGCCGCACGTACCGGTACATGTCCGGCTCGACGATCGCGTCGACGAGGCCGCGCCGCCACGCGTAGGCCCACATCGCGAGCTGCACGACGCTCAGCATCGCGACGACCACGGCGTACAGCACGACCGACGGCACCTCGCCCGGATACTCGCTCATGAGGCTCGTGGGGAACGGCGTGAACGCCACGAGGAACAGCAGAACGAAGTTGAGCTGGATGAGGCGAGAGTCGAACCCGTTGATGACCCGGAACTTGCGGTGGTGGCCGTTCCAGTTGAGCGCGATGACGGCGAACGAGATGGCGTACGCCATGAACCCCGGCAGCAGGCTCACGATGACGTCGCCCGAGGTCTCGCCGTTGTCGACCTCCGGCACGCGCAGGTCGACGACGAGCAGGGTCAGCGCGATGGCGAACACCGCGTCGCTGAAGAACACCACGCGCTCGGTCATCCTGCCGTGCCCGAAGATCGAGGCGTACCGGGCGCGGAGGGTCGACATGCTCACAATCTAGCTAGATTGACCCTGTGCCAGTAGCAGAGGATCTCGAAGCCCCCGTCCGCGAGCGCACGCTCAACCCGCTCACCGACGGGCTCGGATCGAGCGCCCGCGCGCACGAGCACCGGCTGCTCTCCGCCGCCCGCCCGGCCCTGCCGTTCCTCAACTGGCTCGGCATGTTCGCGAAGCCGCTCATCAAGGTGCCGGGGCTCGGCTGGATCACCGCCGACCCGCTCACGGCGCGCGCCGTGCTCACCGACCCCGACCACTTCACGCTCCTGAGCGAGGGCGGCGTGGGGCACCTGTGGGCCCAGATCCTCGGCGACTGGGTCTACGACCTCTTCGACGGGCCCGGCCACCACGACCTGCGCACGCGCAGCCGCGAGCTCTTCACCGAGAAGACCTCGGCGGCGTTCGTCGAGCGGGCCTGGGGCGGTCGCATCGAGGATGCCCGGCGCGCGTTCGAGGCGGGCGAGGACGTCGACCTCGCCGACCTCAGCCGCATCCTGGTCGGGCAGATGGTCGTGACCCTGCTCGGCATGCCCGCCGAGGACTCGGACGAGGCCTACCGCGAGATCTTCCGCACGGGCGAGGAGCTCGCGGCCACGGCGCTCGGCACCACCGCCGACACCGTGCTGCCGCCCGAGAAGATCGCCGCGGCCAAGGTCATCGTCGAGAAGCTCACGGGCCACATCGACGCGGTGTTCCCGACGGCGTCGGGAGACACGATCATCGGCCGCTGCCGCGACCTCGGCCTCACGCTGCAGGAGACGAAGGGCCTCTCGACGCTGCTCATGGTCGCGGGCACCGAGACCGCGGCCTCCGCCATGGCGCGCACCGCGGCGCTGCTCTTCGACACGGGAGAGCAGCACGCGCTCATCGCGAAGCCGTCACTGCTCGAGAACGCGGTGCGCGAGGCGCTGCGCGTCACGTCCCCCGCGCCCATCATCGGACGCTCGGTGCTCGCCGACCTCACGATCGGCAGGCACACGCTGCGGGCCGGCGAGCGCATCGTCGTGCTCACGTGGACCGCGAACAACCTCGCGGGCGCGTACCGGGTCGACCGCGACTACATCCCGCAGAACCGGCAGCTGTGGTTCGGCGCGGGCCGCCACCTGTGCCTCGGCGGGCCGCTCGCGCGCGCCGAGCTCTCGATGATCGTGCAGCTGCTCGTGGGCGACGGGCAGCCCTTCCGGGTCGTGTCGCGCCGCTACGGCAAGGGTGTGCTCATCCCCGCCTACGAGAGCCTCGTCGTGCGGAAGGTCACCTCCCCCGTGTCTCGCTAAGTTCCACAAGTCCCGGAGATGTGCTCGACTCGGGGAACTTAGCGAGACACGAGGGGAAGGGGCTAGTCGTGGGTGGGGTGCTCGTGCGCCCCGTGGCCGGCAGGCTCGAGCTGGAACGTCGAGTGCTCGATCTGCACCGCGAAGTGCTCCGCGACGCAGTGCTGCAGGTCGTCGAGCATCTGCGCGTTGTGGCCGTCGTAGAAGCACGAGTCGTCGACGACGACGTGGGCCGTGAGCACGGGCAGCCCCGTGGCGATCTGCGTGACGTGCAGGTCGTGCACGGCCTGCACGTGCGGCAGGTCGAGCAGGTGGTCGCGCACGGCGTCGAGGTCGAGACCCTTGGGCGTCGACTCCAGCAGCACGTTCGTGGTGTCGCGCAGCAGCAGCACGGCGCGCGGCAGGATGAGCGCGCCGATGAGGATGGCGGCGATCGCGTCGGCGAGCTGGAACCCCGTGAACGTGATCACGAGGGCCGCGGCGATGACGGCGACAGAGCCGAGCGCGTCGTTGAGCACCTCGAGGAACGCCGCCCGCAGGTTGAGGTTCTTGCCGCGGCTCGACGCGAGCACGGCGATCGACGCGGCGTTGCCGACGAGGCCGATGATGCCGAACACGATGAGCTGCGGGCCCGGGATCTGCGGCGGGTCGAACAGGCGCTGCACGGCCTCGACGAGCACGAAGATGCCCACGGCGAGCAGTACGGCCGCCTGGGCCGTCGCGCCCAGGACCTCGGCACGGGCCATGCCCCATGTGCGCCGTGAGGTCGCGGGGCGCCTGACGAGCGTCGCCGCGAGCAGCGCTATCGCGAGCCCGCCCGCGTCGGTGAGCATGTGCGCCGCGTCGACGAGCAGCGCGAGGCTCCCCGTGATGACGGCGCCCACGACCTCCGCGACGAGGATCGTCGCCGTGATGCCGAGGGCTATCGCGATGCGGCCACGGCCGGACGACGCGTGGTCGTGATCGTGGTCGTGTGCCATGTCACCATTGTTCCGCACCCGACAGCGAAGTGGGTCCCGGCCGGAAGCCCAGCAGCTCGCGCGCGCGGGTGAGGTCGAGCGTGCGCTCGAGTCCGAGCTGCGAGACCGCGTAGCGCGTGAGGCGCGGACGTCTCGACAGCCTCTCGAGGGCGGCGGCGGCCGTGAACGCCGCGCGGTACGGGATGCGGGCGAGCGAGACATCCCCGCGACCGCGCCGCTGCAGGAACTCGCGCAGCACCGCCGAGAGCAGCACGTCGGTGTCGTCGCCGACGTTGTAGACCCCCGCGGGTCCCGTGAGCGCGAGCTCGACGGCCGCCGTGAGGTTGTCGATGTGGGTGAGGGTGTGGCGCACCTCCGCGCCCTCGGGCAGCACGAGGCGGTGCCCGCGGATGCCCGCGAGGATGCGGGGCAGCAGCGTCGTGTCCCCGGGGCCGTAGACGGCGTGCGGCCGCAGCACGACGGCGTCGGCGGGCAGCTCGGCCTCGGCCGCGGCCTTCGACTCGGAGTACGTGCTCAGGAACCGGGCGGGCGGCGGAGCATCCTCGCGCACGCGCACGCTCGGCGTGAACGCGTCGTACACGCTCGACGTGCTCACGTGCACGAGGCGCGCGCCGCCCGCGCTCGCGACGACGTTGCGCGTGCCGATGCGGTTGGCGAGCATGGCGTCGCCGAGGCTCGCCCGGTCGGAGGCGAGGGCGGCGCAGTGCACGACGGCGTCGGCGCGCAGCTCGCGGGGGCCGGTCGTGATGTCCCACTCGCGGCGGGTGAGGGGCGTGACGTCGTGGCCGTGCTCGCGCAGGCGGCGCACGACCGCACCCCCGACGAAGCCCGCGGCACCCGTGACGGCGACCCTCACACGAGCCTCCGCAGGGCCTCGCGGTCGAGCTTCTGGCTCCGCCCCTTCTTCGGAAGGGCGTCGAGCACGACGATGCGGTCGGGCATGACCGCCGCGTCGATGAGGCCGGGCAGCGCCGCGCGCACGCGCGAGGTGTCGCCCACGATCGCGAGCACGAGCTCGTCGTCGCCGATGTCGTTCGGCACCCCCACGAGGGCCGCCTCGCGCACGCCCGGGATGCCCGCGATGACGGGCTCGTACAGGCCCGGGTAGACGTTGGTGGTGCCGCGGATGAACATGTCCTTGCTGCGCCCGCCGAGGATGACCCTGCCGCCCTCGAGGCGCGCGAGGTCGCCCGTCCTGAGCTCGGCGAGCGGCGGCTCCCCGAGGTAGCTCGCGAGCCCGTCGCCCGCGACGACGAGCTCGCCGTCGTCGATACGCGCCGCCACGGAGCCCATGAGCTCGCCCACGTAGTCGCCGGGGCCGTCGAAGGCGAGCTTCTCGTCGCCGTCGGCGATCGCGACGGGCAGGATCTCCGTCATGCCGTAGATCGCGCGGATGCCCGTGCCCGGCAGCTGCGCGCGCACGCGCTCGAGCAGAGGCCGCAGCACGGGGGCGCCCCCGATGAGCACCATGCGCAGGTCGGCGCGCACGCCTGACGTGAGCAGCGCGTCGAGCGCCGCCGGCACCGCGAAGAGCACGTCGGCACGGTCGAGCAGCGGCAGGTACCTGTCGGGCTTCGCGCCGGGGTCGGCCCCCGCGGGCGGCAGCACCCAGTGCGCGCCCGAGATGAGCGCGGGGATGCCGACCATGAGCTGGTCGGTGAGCACGACCTCGCCGGACACGAATCCCACGTGCGCCGCGAAGTCGGCGAGGCCCGTGCCGAGCGACGTGCGCGTGTGCACGACGGCCTTGGGGTGCGCGGTGGTGCCCGACGTGAAGATGATGAGCGCCTCGCCGGTGGCGGGGTCCGCCGAGATCGGGCTGCCGTGGCGCGGCAGGCTCGACAGCCGGATCGCGCCCTTCGGCACCCCGGGCAGCCACGGCCCCGCGTAGATGTGCCGCGCCCGGGGCACGACAGACCGGTAGTCGGGCAGCTCGAGCCCGCGCGCCCGCGCGACGCGGCGCAGGGGTCCGCGCGAGACGGCGTAGAGCAGGGACTCCGCCGCGACCCACCCCGGCGCCGCGAGCCCCGCGCGGGCGCGGAACATCGCCTCGCCCGCCCCCGGGTCCGCGAACACGACGGTTCCGCCCGCGGCTATCGTCCCGAGGGCGAGGCAGATGCCGTCGAGGCCCGGCCGCACGGAGAACAGCATGCGGTCCCCCGGCCTCAGGCCGGCTGCTGTGAGGGAGGACGCCACGCCGAGGATGCGGTCGCGCAGGTCGCGGTAGCGCAGCGTCGTCCTCCGCAACGTCATCGCCGGGGCGTCGGGCGTGCGCTCGCACGCCTCGAGCAGCGCGGCGAGGATGTCAGGCACGCCGCACCCGCAGAGACCGGTAGCTCGGGATGAGCACCCCGCGCGCGGCCTCGCGCGACGTGATGCGCAGCGGTCCCGCATCCAGGAGGGCGTCGAGCGTGAGGCGGATCTGCGCCATCGCGAGCGGCGCCCCCAGGCAGAAGTGCGTCCCGGCCCCGAACCACAGCTGCTTGAGCTGGGCGGCGACGTTCGTGCCCGGGTCGAAGGGCCCGAGCGCGCGGTTCGCGGCGTACGTGGCCAGGATGATCCGGTCGCCCGGCCGCACGGCTACCGGTCCGATGGCCCCGTGCGCGACGACGCTGCGCAGCATGACGGGCGACGGGGTGGTCACGCGCAGGCCCTCCGCGATCGCCGGCTCCGCGAGGGAGCGGTCCGCGGCGATGAGCGGCAGCCACCCCGAGTCCACGAGCACGGCGACGAGCCGCGGGATGTACGACACGAGCGTCTCCGTGCCCGTGAGCACGAAGGCGCCGACGGCACCCATGGCCTCGTCCTCGGTGAGGCCGAGCGCGCGCATCCTGCCGGGGACCGTCTGCTCGTCGCCCGCGCGGTAGGCGGCGCGCGCGTGGGCGGTCAGCTCGTCGAGGATGCCCCGCGCGACGCCCACCTGCGCCGGGGTGAGCCGGGGCCGGGCGAGGCGCACGAAGCGCGTGATCGACGAGACCCTGTCGAACAGCTCGTCGTCGAGGCTGTCGGGCGGGAGCCCCACGAGCTGGGCGATCATGGCGCTCGCGTAGCGCTTGACCTCGGCGACGACGTCGACGGACTCCCCCGCGACGAGGCGCGCGGTGAGGTCGGCGGTCGGCAGGGATGCCGCCGCGAGCGGCTCGACGTAGGCCGGGGAGAAGAGCGGGCCGAGCTTGCGGCGCAGGGCGAGGTGGTCGGCGCCCTCCATGTTGAGGAGCACGGCGGGGCCGAGCACGGGGGTCCACAGGTCGCTCGGGCTGCCGGGGCCCGTCTTGGTGAAGGTGGCCGTGTCCATGAGGGTGGAGCGCAGCAGGGCGGCGTCCCGCACGAGCACGCCCAGGCCGGGCACGCGCAGCACGGGCCGCCGCGCCGTCTGCAGGAGCGGGTAGACGACGGGATGGGCCGCGCGCATGACGCGCTCCTCCCAGGTCTGCGCGAGCTCGATCGTCATCGGATGTCCACGTGGTCGGGACGGTACGCGTGGTCCTTGTACCAGAGCAGGGTGTTCTTGAGGCCCCACGCGGTCACGCGGCGCGAGCTGCCGAACACGACGACGTCGCGCCGGCGGGCGTAGTTGCCCGTGAGGCGGCGCACGGCGTTCACGAGCGCGCGGTCCTCGTGCAGGTCTTCGATTGCCGTGCGCGGGAAGCCCCCGGCGGCCTCGTAGAGGTCGGACCGGATGGCCACGTTGCATCCCGCCGCCATCATGTACGGCCCGCGGTACTCGGGCGAGCGGTTGCCGGGCCGCACGCGGCCGAACGCCTCGGCGAGCTCGACGGCGGCGCGCAGCAGGATGCGGCGGCCGAGCCCCAGGCCCTCGTCGTGCCGGGGCACGAGCTCCCCGCCGACGAGCTCCAGCTCCCCGAGCGAGCGGCGGACGGACGCCGTCCAGTCGGCGCGCGGCAGGCAGTCGGCGTCGGTGCGGGCGAGCAGGGTGGCTCCCGCGGCGATGGCGGCCCGCATCCCCGTGTCGGCGGCGGCGCCCGTGCCCTTCTGGGTCTCGGTGATGATGTGCCAGCGCGGGTTGCCGCGCGCGGCGATGACGTCGGCCGAGCCGTCCGTCGAGCCGTTGTCGACGAAGAAGACGTCGAAGTCGCCGTCGGTCTGCGCCTCGAGCGCGTCGAGCGTGGGCCCGATGCCGACGGCCTCGTTGTAGACGGGGACGACGACCGCGAGGCTGTGACCCGCTGGATTCACAGCCGCACCACCATGAGCCCGAGGCTGATGCCGCCCGCGAGGCCGATGAGCAGCACGAGGCTGCCCGGCCCGACGAGCCCGCGCTCGCGCGCGAGCTCGAGCTGCAGCGGCAGCGTCACCGAGGCCAGGTTGCCGTGGTCGGCGATCGTGATGACCGACTTGTCCCCCGCGACGCCGAGCCTGTCGAAGATGGGCGGCAGGTACGGCAGCGCGACCTGGTGGATCGCGACGAGGTCGAAGTCGTCCCACGTGAGGGAGTTCCTCTCGAGCAGGTCGAGCACGGGCTGCGGCCCGAGCTCGAGGAACGCGCGCTGCAGCCCCTGCCCGTCCATGTCGAAGTAGGCGCTGTCCATATCCCGCGGGTTCATCGACCCGCCCGTCGGCAGAGTGCCGATGTCCCAGTGCCGACTGACCGCGACGAACGACGACGAGAGGATGCCCGTGGCCGGGTCGTCCGTCGCCTCGAGGATGACCGCGGCTCCCCCGTCGCTCATCGTGTAGCCCGGGAACGACCGGATGAACTGCTCGTGGTCGCGCAGCTCCCACCGCACGCCGTGCGACGGCTGCTCCCCGCTCGCGATGAGCACGCGGCGGTACTGGCCCGCCGCGATGAGCGCCTCGGCCACCTGCATGGCGTTGATGACGCTGTTGCACGCGTTCTTGACGTCCATGACGGGGCACTCGAGGCCCAGCTTCGCGGCGACGATGTGGCTCGTCGCGGGCTCGATGAGGTCTTGGCTCGCGCTCGCGAACAGCAGCAGGTCGACGGGGCCGGGCGACTCGGCGAGCGCGCGGCGCGACGCCTCCGCGGCGAGGTCGGACGTCTGCCAGCCCTCGGGCCGCACGTGCACGGTCTCGACGCCCGTGAGCCGCGCGATGAGGCCCGTCGCGAGCTTCAGCCGTGGGTTCGCCGACCGCAGGTCGCGCTCCGTCTGCCTCGTGGTGCGGGTGCGCTCAGGGAGGTAGATCCCGATCGCGGCGATGCGGGCTGAGGCGGTGGGCACGAGGGCGAGCATACTGGCGGGATGACCGATGGCATCGATCCGACCGTCCCGCCGAGCGGAACCGGGTGCGTCGAGTGCGACGCGACGGGCTCCTGGTGGATCCACCTGCGCCGCTGCGCGGAGTGCGGGCACGTGGGCTGCTGCGACGACTCCCTGAACAAGCACGCGACGGCGCACTGGCGCGAGACCGGGCATCCCGTCATGCAGTCGTTCGAACCGGGCGAGGACTGGTTCTGGAACTACGCGACGGGCGAGGCGTTCGACGGGCCGCACCTCGCCGCGCCCGACAGCCACCCCGCCGACCAGGCCGTGCCGGGACCGGCGTCGAGGGTGCCCGCCGACTGGCAGGCGGCGTTGGGGGGCTAGGCCCTAGGCGAGCAGCTCCTCGAGCTCCAGCCAGCGGGACTCCACCTCGTCGAGCTGCGACTGGAAGGCGGCGATCTCCTTCGCGAGCTCGCCGAGCCCCGTGTAGTCGGACTGGTCGTGCGCGGCCATCCTCTCGTGCACGGCCGCGATCTGGCCCGTGAGCTTCTCGATCTTGCGGCCCGCGGCGGCGTGCTCCTTCTGCGCGTTGCGCAGCTCCGCGCCGCCGAGGCGGGGCTTCTCCGTCGCCTGGGGCGCGGCGGCTGCCGGCTTGGCCGCCCCGCCCGACGCCCTCAGCTCGAGGTACTGGTCGACGCCGCGCGGCAGGTGCCGCAGGTGGCCGCCGAGCAGCGCGTACTGGTTGTCGGTCACGCGCTCGAGCAGGTACCGGTCGTGGCTCACGACGAGCAGGGTGCCCGGGAAGGTGTCGAGGAGATCCTCGATCGCGGCGAGCATGTCGGTGTCGAGGTCGTTCGTGGGCTCGTCGAGGATGAGCACGTTGGGCTCGCTCAGCAGGATGAGCAGCAGCTGCAGCCGCCGCTTCTGGCCGCCCGACAGGTCCTTCACCTGCGTGCTGAGCTGCGCGCTCTGGAAGCCGACGCGCTCGAGCATCTGGCCCGGGGTCATCTCCTTGCCGCCCGCCACGTACGTCGACTTCTGGCGGCCGATGACGTCGCTCACGCGGTCGTCCCACACATCGTCGAGCTCGGCGAGCTGCTGCGTGAGCGTCGCGACCTTGATGGTCTTGCCGCGCTTCACGCGTCCGGTCGTGGGCAGCAGGGTTCCGCTCACGAGGCTCAGCAGCGTCGACTTGCCGGCCCCGTTGACCCCGAGGATGCCCGTGCGCTCGCCGGGGGCGATGCGCCACGTGACATCCTCGAGCACCGAGCGGTCGCCGAACGAGACGGACACGTTCTCGAGGTCGACGACGTCCTTGCCGAGGCGCTGCATGGCCATCGACGACAGCGCGACGCTGTCGCGCACGGGCGGCTCGTCGGCGATGAGCGCGTTCGCGGCGTCGATGCGGAACTTGGGCTTCGCCGTGCGCGCGGGCGCGCCGCGGCGCAGCCACGCGAGCTCCTTCTTCATGAGGTTCTGGCGCTTGGCCTCCATCGTCGCGGCCATCTGGTCGCGCTCGACGCGCTGCAGGATGTACGCGGCGTAGCCGCCCTCGAACGGCTCGATGAGGCGGTCGTGCACCTCCCACGTGGCCGTGCAGATCTCGTCGAGGAACCACCGGTCGTGGGTCACGACCACGAGCCCGCCCGAGTTCGCCGACCAGCGGCGCTTGAGGTGCGCCGCGAGCCACGTGATGCCCTCCACATCGAGGTGGTTGGTGGGCTCGTCGAGGAACACGATGTCGTGGTCGCCGATGAGCAGCGCCGCGAGCGCGACACGGCGGCGCTGGCCGCCGGACAGGTCGCCCACGCGCGACTCCCACGGCAGGTCGGCGATGAGGCCCGCGATGACGTCGCGCACCTTCGGATCCCCCGCCCACACGTGCTCGTCGATGTCGCCGATGACGGCCTGGTGCACGGTGAGGTCGGGGTCGACGTCGTCCGACTGGTCGAGCATCGCGAGGGTCACGCCGCCGCGGCGCGTGACGCGGCCGGAGTCCGGCTCGAGCCTGCCCGCGAGCATCCTCAGCAGGGTCGACTTGCCGTCGCCGTTGCGACCGACGATGCCGATGCGGTCGCCCTCGTCGAGGCCGATGGTGACCTTGTCGAAGATGACGCGCGTGGGGAATTCGAGGTGGAGCGACTCAGCGCCCAGGAGGTGTGCCACTGGTCAACGGTAGTCGGTCGGCGGGGCGTCCCCGTGCCGTCCTCTCTCCGCGAAAGTGCAGAAGGGGCGCCGACGGCCGCTCGACGAGGGCCATTTCTGCACTCTCGACGGAGCGAGAGGAGCGAGGGGGCTCTAGTCCAGGAACCAGCTCGGGCGGGCGGGGAGGTCGGGGAAGGTGCGGTAGACGAGGTCAGACTCCGAGCGCAGCACGACCCACACCGTGAGCAGCATGAGCCGGGCATCGAGCAGCAGGGATTTGCGGCGCAGGTACCACATCTCGAGCTCACCCTTGTAGGGCGCGATCTCGTCGCGGTAGAACGCGCGGGGGTCGATGCCGGGGCGGGAGAGGAGCCGCTCCTCGTCGCGGAACACGATCGAGCCGATGCCCGTCACGCCCGGGCGCACGTCGTAGATGTGCTCGCGCACGTGCGGCGGGTAGCCGTCGAAGTCGCCCTGCACCTGCGGGCGCGGGCCCACGAAGCTCATGTCGCCCGAGAGCACGTTGAGCAGCTGCGGCAGCTCGTTGATCTTCGTCGCGCGCAGGCCGCGCCCGACCGGCGTCACGCGCGGATCGCCGCGCACGGTGAGGCTGCCCGTGCCGAGGTTCGGGCTGTCCTTGAGCATCGTCGCGAACTTCCAGATCCCGAACGTCGTGTTCTTGTAGCCGATGCGGTTCTGCTTGTAGAAGACCTCGCCCTCGCCCGTGAGACGCAGCGCCACGACGACCGGCAGCAGCAGGGGCGTGAGGATGACGACGGCGACCCCCGACACGAGCACGTCGAAGAATCGCTTGAAGAACCTGTACATCGCGGGGGTCACATCTTCTGGTCGAGGCTCTTGCCCGTCTCCACGTGGTGGAAGGTCGGGACGAGAGTCGCGAGGACATCGACGATGGCCTCCTTGGGCAGGTCGGCGCGGTCGAACAGGGCGCGCAGGTCGTCGAGGGTCGCGCGGATGCCCGCCACGTCGTTCGACGCGCGTCCGCGCACGATGCCGAGCGCGGCGAACGCCCCGAGATCGACCTCCTCGGACGACGTGTAGAACTCCTCGAACGACTTCTCGCCGGAGGTCTCCGACTCGAAGTAGTACACGGGCCACGTGGTGTCGTCGGGCGTGCGCGCGGCGGCCTTGGCGCGGGCCTCGTCCTCGGTCGCGCAGCGGTCGGGCTCGTACCCGAGCTCGCGCAGCAGCGCGTCGGCGATGGTGGAGAACGTGAGCATCCTCGGCTCGTCGAGCTGGGGGAAGAAGATGTCGCCGGGCGCGCCGAGGATGCACGCGAGCAGGCACAGCTGCCCGCTCTCCAGCGGGCTCACGAAGTAGCGGCGCACGTCGCTCGGCGCCGAGAGCGGCTGGTTCTTGGCTATGCGCTCGAGGAACCCCGCGGGAAGGCTGCCGTTCGAGAACGCCACGTTGGCGAAGCGCGCGGTTACGGCGGGGAGCTCGGCGGCGTAGGCGAGCACGGCCTCCTCCATGAGCTTCTTGGAGGCGCCCATGACGTTGGCGGGGTTGGCCGCCTTGTCGGTCGAGACGCAGAAGAAGTGCTTCGGCGGCAGCTCGCGCAGGAGGTCGAGCAGCGCGACGGTGCTCATGACGTTGTTCTCGAGCATCGCCTCGATCGAGTAGCGGTCCTTCTCGCTGCGCACGTGCTTGTGGGCGGCGAAGTGGGCGACGATGTCGAAGGGGCCCTCGGCCCGGAACATCCGCTCGAACACCGGCCCGCCGAACGAGATCGGGTACGTCTTGTAGTCGTCGGGCACGTACTGCCCGTCGATGCTGCGCAGGTCGCGCGTGAGCTCCGTGAGGCCGTTCTCGTTGAGGTCGACGACGACGAGGCGCGAGGGCCGGTAGGGCAGCAGCGCGCGGATGAACGACGAGCCGATGGTGCCGGCGCCGCCGATGACGAGCACGGACGCGCCCTCGATGGCCGCGCGGAGCGCATCCTCGTGGGCCGACAGGTCCGCCGCGAAGAGGCTCTCGCGCCGCCCGACGACGTGGTCGGCGATGAACTCGTCGAGGTTCACGCCGTCGCCTCCACCGCGGTCGCGACCGCGTGGATGACCTCGGCGACCTGATCCTCGGTGAGCGTGTTGTACAGCGGCAGGGTGATCTCGTTCGCGTACAGTTCGTACGTCTTCGGGTAGTCCGCGATGTCGTAGCCGCGCTCCCGGAAGAGCGTGAGCATGGCCATGGGGATGTAGTGCACGTTCACCCCGACGCCGGCCTCGGAGATGGCCGTGATGATGCGGTCGCGGCGGGCCTCGTCGGCATCCCTGACGCGCAGCAGGAAGAGGTGGGCCGACGACTCGCGCTCCGCGTCACGGTACGGAGGGAGGATCGCCCAATCGTACTGGGCGAAGCCGTCGAGGTAGAGCTCGAACTTGCGCTTGCGGTCGGGCAGCAGCTGCGACTCGTACTTGCGGATCTGCGCCAGCCCCACCGCGGCGTTGAGGTCGGGCATGTTGATCTTGAGGCCCTGGTCGATGATGTCGTACCGCCATGCGCCCGGCACGTTCTTCTCGAACGCGCTCTTGTTCTGCCCGTTGAGGGCGAGCGCCTTGAGGAAGGTGTACTCCTCCTCGTTGTCGAACGGGGCCGGCAGGTTGAGCGCGATGGCGCCGCCCTCGCCCGTCGTCACGTTCTTGACCGAGTGCAGCGAGAACACCGTCGCGTCGGTGAACTGGCCGTTGGGCCGGCCCTTGTAGGTCGATCCGATCGAGTGCGCGGCGTCGGTGATGACGAGGATGCGGCCGAGTTTCTGCTGCCGCGGTGTCGCCCCCTCGTACAGCGCCGTCACGTCGGGCGCCTCGAGCACGGCGTGCAGGGAGTCGTAGTCCGCGGGCCACCCGCCCATGTCGACGGGGATGACCGCCTTGGTGCGCGGCGTGATCGCGGCGGCGACCTTCGCGGGGTCGATAGTGAAGTCGTCGAGCACGTCGACCATGACGACGGTCGCGCCGAGGTTCATGGCGCACAGGGCCGTGGCGCTGTAGGTGTAGGCGGGGATGATGACCTCGTCGCCCGGGCCCACCCCCAGCCAGCGCAGCATGAGCATGGCGCCGGAGGTCCACGAGTTGACGCACAGCACGGGAGTCCCGGTGATCGCGGAGATCTCGGCCTCCAGCTGGCGCACCTTCGGGCCGGTCGTGAGCCAGCCCGTGTTGGTCAGCGCGTCGTTGACCTCGGCGATGACATCGTCATCGATGAGGGGCAGCGAGAACGGGATGGCCATGGAGACCTAGGTTAGTCGCCGACGATGCGGGCGCCGTGCACGGGCCCCGTCGCGCGCACGACCGTCAGGCGCGCGGCGCTCAGGGCGATCTGGAGTTCGAGGGCCGAATCGAGGTCGGCGGCGAGGAAGGCGACGGTCGGCCCGGAGCCGGAGACGATGCCGGCGAGGGCTCCGTTCTGCTCGCCGAGCTCGAGCACGTCGGCGAGGGACGGCTCGAGGTGGATTGCCGGCGCCTGGAGGTCGTTGTAGAGGCACTCGGCGAGCATGTCGGGATCCCCCGCGCGCAGCGCCTGCAGCACGTTCGCTTCGACGGAGGGGGCGACGGGTGCCGGGAAGATGTCCTGCGCGTGGCGGTCGCGGTGCCGGTCGAGCTCGCTGTACACCTCGGGCGTGGACAGCCCGAAGTCGGCGAGCGCGAGCACCCACTGGAACGTGCCCTTGGCGAGCGCGGGGCTCAGCTGGTCGCCGCGGCCGGTGCCGATGGCCGTGCCGCCCGTGAACGCGAACGGCACGTCGGCGCCGAGCTGGGCCGCGAGCTCGAGCATGTCCTCGCGCGGGAGACCCGTGCCCCACAGGGCGTCGCACGCCAGCAGCGTCGCCGCGGCGTCCGCGGAGCCGCCGCCCATGCCGCCCGTGACGGGCACGTGCTTGTCGATCTGCAGGCGGGCGCCGCCGCGGTAGCCCGTCTTGCGGGCGAGGAGGCGTGCCGCCTTGATGGCGATGTTGGAGCCGTCGGTCGGCACGCGGCTCAGCTCGACGGTGCCGTTGACCTCGACGGAGAAGTCGTCGGCGTGGTACGCCCGCACATCCTCGTACAGCGACACCGCCTGGTACGCGATGGCGACGTCGTGGTAGCCGTCGTCGAGCAGCGCCCCGACCTTGAGGAAGACGTTGATCTTCCCCGGCGCCCGCGCATGAACCATCGTCGTGCCCGGCTCCGCTGTCATGCTCCCAACCTATCGCGGAGCGGCCGGGCGTCGAGCCGTGCTAGCTGCGCGCGATAGCCAGGAACTGGTCGACCGTGAGCTCCTCGCCGCGCGCCGTGGGGGCGATGCCCGCGCCCTCGAGCCGCGCGACGGCCGAGTCGCCGAGCACGGGCACGAGCGCCTGCCGCAGCATCTTGCGGCGCTGCTGGAACGCCGCGTCGACGAGGGCGAACGTCGCCAGCCGCTCATCCTCGGTGCCCGGCTGCTCGTGCCGTTCGAAGCGCACGAGGATCGAGTCGACGTTCGGCACGGGCCAGAAGACCTGCCGCGACACCTTGCCCGCGGTCGAGAACGTCCCGTACCAGGCGGACTTCACCGAGGGGGCGCCGTAGACCTTCGAGCCGGGTCCCGCGGCGACGCGCTCGCCCACCTCGGCCTGCACCATCACGAGGCCGCGCTGGATGCTCGGGAACCGCTCGAGGAAGTGCAGGAGCACGGGCACCGAGACGTTGTACGGGAGGTTCGCGACGAACACGGTCGGGTCGCCCGGCAGCTCGGCGATGCGCAGCGCATCCTCGGTGATGACCGTGAGCGCGGCCCCCGGCGAGAGCTCGGCGACGGTCGTCGGCAGCTGGGCGGCGAGCCGCGCATCGATCTCCACGGCCGTCACTGATGCGCCGGCCTCGAGCAGCGCGAGGGTGAGCGATCCCAGGCCGGGACCCACCTCGACGACGGCCTCGCCCTCGGTCACGCCCGCGGCCTTGACGATGCGGCGCACCGTGTTGGCGTCGATGACGAAGTTCTGCCCGAGCTTCTTGGTCGGCTGGATGCCCAGCAGGTCGGCGAGGTCGCGCACCTCCGCCGGGCCCAGGAGCCTAGTCATCGACGACCACCGGCTCGGAGTCCCACGTGCCGTAGACCTCCTCGGTGTTCGACGTCACCTGGGCGGCGAGCATCGTCACATCCGTCTCGAGGTGGGCCGCCATCGCCCGCAGCGTCACGGGGATGAGGTACGGGGCGTTGGGCCGCCCGCGCAGCGGGTGCGGCGTGAGGTACGGGGCATCCGTCTCGACGAGGATGCGGCTGCGCGGGATGACCTCGAGGGCCTCCCGGAGGTAGCCCGCGTTCTTGAACGTGACGGTTCCCGCGAAGGAGAGGTACCAGCCGTGGTCGGCGGCGACGCGCGCCATCGCCGCATCGCCCGAGAAGCAGTGGAACACCGTATGCTCCGGGGCCCCCACGCGCAGGAGCGTCTCGATGACGTCGTCGTGGGCGTCGCGGTCGTGGATCTGCAGCGCGATGCCGTGCTTCTTGGCGATGTCGATGTGCGCCTCGAACGACTCGTGCTGGAAGCGCAGGTCGTCGCCCTCGGTGCGGAAGTAGTCGAGGCCCGTCTCCCCCACGGCGCGCACGCGCGGCCGGGAGGCGAGCTCGTCGATCTCGGCGAGCGCGTCGTGGAGCTCGCCGGCCGCCGCATACCGCGGCGCCTCGTTCGGATGGAGCGCGACCGCGGCGAGCACGCGGGGCTCGCGCGCGGCGACCTCGGCCGACCAGCGGGACGACACGAGGTCGCCGCCGACCTGCACGACCCCGCGCACGCCCACGCTCGAGGCGCGGTCGAGGTGCTCGCGGTAGTCGAGCTGGCCCTTCAGCTCGTTGCCGAACGGCTCCAGGTGGGTGTGGTTGTCGTACACCCCCACCGTGAGCGCCTCCGGCAGCGGAGGGTAGCTGTCGTCACTCACCCTGTTCGATCCTGGGGAACAGCGGGCTCTCGAGCGGCGTCACCGAGCCCGTGGCCGTCCACTCCCACGCCCTGTCGATGGGCTGTGCGTCGACCTGGCCCGTCGCGCCGAGGGCGCTCCACAGCTTCGCGGTCGCCCGGGGCAGCACGGGGGCGAGCAGGATCGCGAGCGTCCCGACGCCGTGCAGCGCGGTCGCGAGCACCTGTGCGAGGCGCTCCCGGTCGGCCTCGTCCTTGGCGAGGACCCACGGCTGCTGCTCGGTGATGTAGAGGTTGAGCGCGTCGACGAGCTCCCAGATGACGGCGAGCGCCTTGTCGATCGCGAAGACGTCGATGGCCGCGCCCGCCGCATCCGTCACGCGCTTCTCGATGTCGAGGATGGCGGAGTCGGAGGCGGCCTCGGGGATCGCGCCGTCGAAGTACTTCGTGACCATGGCGAGCACGCGCGAGGCGAGGTTGCCGAAGCCGTTCGCCAGCTCGGCCTGGTAGCGCGCGCTCAGGTCCTCCCAGCTGAACGAGCCGTCCTGGCCGAAGGTGATCGCGGAGAGGAAGTAGTAGCGGAACGCGTCGGACCCGAAGGTGTCGGTGATCTCGTGGGGCGCGATGCCCGTGAGCTTCGACTTCGACATCTTCTCGCCGCCGACGAGCAGCCAGCCGTGGCCGAACACCGCGCGCGGCACCTCGAGCCCCGCGGCCATGAGCATGGCCGGCCAGATGACGGCGTGGAAGCGCGCGATGTCCTTGCCCACGATGTGCACGGCGGGCCAGCGGCGCTCGAACTGCTCGTCGTCGCGGCCGTAGCCGACGGCGGTGACGTAGTTGAGCAGCGCGTCGAACCACACGTAGACCACGTGCGAGTCGTCCCACGGCACCTTGATGCCCCAGTCGAAGCTCGACCGCGAGATGGAGAGGTCGGCGAGCCCCTGCTTGACGAACTGCACGATCTCGTTGCGCACGCTCGCGGGCTGCACGAAGTCGGGGGTGTTCTCGTAGAGGTCGAGCAGGCGCTGCTCGAACGCGCTCATGCGGAAGAAGTAGTTCTTCTCCTTGAGGATCTCGACGGGCCTGCTGTGGATCTTGCACACGAGCTGCCCGGCGTAGTCGCCGTCCGCGCTCTCGACGAGGTCGTCGAGCTGCTTGTACTCCTCGCACCCCACGCAGTAGTAGCCCTCGTACTCGCCGGAGTAGATGTGGCCGTCGTCGTAGAGGCGCTGCAGGAAGAGCGAGACCGCCTTCTCGTGGCGCTCCTCCGTGGTGCGGATGAAGTCGTCGTTGCTGATGTCGATGGTCTCGAGCAGCGGCTTCCACGCGCTCTCGACGAGCGCGTCGGCCCAGGCCTGCGGCGAGGTGTCGTTGGCGACGGCGGTGCGCAGGATCTTCTGGCCGTGCTCGTCGGTCCCCGTGAGGAACCAGGTGTCGTCGCCGCGCTGGCGGTGCCAGCGGGCGAGCACGTCGGACGCCACCTCCGTGTACGCGTGACCGATGTGCGGGACATCGTTGACGTAGAAGATGGGCGTCGTGATGTAGAAGGAGTCGCCGGCGGCCATAACTTCCAGTCTACGGACCACCGGAGCCGTGTTACCTGCGCAGCGATCCCTCGTAGAGCTCGCGCTTCGAGAGGCCCGTGGCCTCGGCGACCTCGGCCGCGGCCTCCTTGAGCCGGAACCCCTGCTCCACGAGCGCCGCGACCTGCGCGATACCCGAGGCGAGGTCGACGGTCGCGGGCACCGCGCCCTCGACGACGAGGCAGATCTCGCCGCGGGCGCCCTCGGCGAACCGCTCCGCGAGCTCGGCCGCCGTGCCGCGCGCGACCTCCTCGTGCAGCTTCGTGAGCTCGCGGCAGACGACGGAGCGGCGGCCGGGCACGACCGACGCGAGGTCGCGCAGGCACTCGGCGAGCCGGTGGGGCGACTCGAAGAACACCATCGTGCGCTCCTCGCGCGCGAGCGCTGTGAAGTACTGCGCACGGCCCTTGCGCGGCACGAACCCCTCGAACGTGAACCGGTCGGTGGGCAGGCCCGAGAGGGCGAGGGCGGTGAGCACGGCGCTCGGTCCGGGCAGGGCGGTGACCGTCACGCCCGCGGCGGCGGCGGCCGCGACGAGAGGGAAGCCGGGATCGCTGATGGCGGGCATTCCCGCGTCCGTCAGCACGAGCACGTCGACGTCGCGCGCGAGCTCGACGATCTCGGCGGCCTTGTCGGTCTCGTTGTGCTCGTGCAGCGGGATGAGGCGCGGGCGGTTCTCGACACCCAGCGCCCTCATGAGGTGGATGGTCGTGCGCGTGTCCTCGCTCGCGATGACCTCCGCGTTGCCGAGCGCCTCGACGAGCCGCCTCGACGCGTCGCCGAGGTTCCCGATGGGCGTCGCGGCGAGGATGATCACGCTAGCTAGCATTACAGACGTGACCCGGGCGCAGGACGACTTCGACGACGTGCTCGTCGTGGAGGTCGACGAGGAGCCGGAGCCCACGGGCTCCCGCCTCGACACGTGGTGGCAGTCGCGCTCGCCCCGCGTGCACCGCGCGGTGCGGTGGGGAGCCCCCGCGGCGGTCGTGGGCGTCGCCGCCCTCACTCGGCTGTGGGGGCTCGGGCATCCCGCGAGCCTCGTCTTCGACGAGACCTTCTATGTGAAGGATGCCTGGACGCTCACCAACCTCGGCTACGAGGGCTCGTGGCCCGCCGAGGCCGACGCCATGTTCAACGCGGGCCTCACAGACGTCTTCACGGCGGCGCCGTCGTTCGTGGTCCACCCGCCCCTCGGCAAGTGGCTGATCGGGCTCGGGATGAGCCTGCTCGGGCCCGACAACCCCGTGGGCTGGCGCATCGCCACCGCGGTCGCGGGCATCCTCGCCGTCGTGCTCATCATGCTCGTGGCGCGGAAGCTGTTCCGCTCCACGACGCTCGCCGTGCTCGCAGGCCTGCTCTTCGCGATCGACGGCAACGCGATAGTGATGAGCCGCGTCTCGCTGCTCGACAACTTCGTCATGCTCTTCGCCCTCCTGGGGTTCGGGGCGGTGCTGCTCGACCGGCAGTGGTCGGCCGTGCGGCTGGCGACGTGGATCGCGCGGCGGGAGGAGCTCGGGCGCGTGACCGACTGGGGCCCGGCCCTCCTCTGGCGGCCGTGGCTCATCGCCGCGGGGATCGCCTTCGGAGCGGCGAGCGCCGTCAAGTGGAACGGCCTCTACTTCCTCGCCGTGTTCGCGGTCTACACGCTCGTCGTCGACGCGGTCGCGCGACGCCGCGCGGGCCTGCCGTTCTGGTTCACGGGCACGCTCTTCAAACAGGCGCCCACGACCTTCCTGCTCATGGTGCCGATCGCCGTCGCCGTCTACCTCGCGGCGTGGACGGGCTGGTTCGTCACCGACGGCGGCTACAACCGCGACTGGGCCGACCAGCCCGGCAACGCCTGGACCGGCCCTCTCGCGTGGGTGCCGCACTCGCTGCAGAGCTTCTGGCACTTCGAGAGCGCGGTGTACGCCTACAACGTGGGCGAGAGCCGGCCGCATCCCTATCAGGCGAACCCGCTCACGTGGCTGCTGCTCATCAGGCCCACGAGCATGTACTACCTCTCCATCCCGCAGGGGCAGAGCGGCTGCACGTCGCTGTGCGGCGAGTCGATCACCGGAATCGCCAACCCCATCATCTGGTGGGCGGCGACCGCGGCGGCGGTGTACCTCGTGTACCGCCTCGTGCGCTACCGGGAGTGGCGCGTCGGCCTCATCCTCACAGGCCTCGCGGCCGGCTACCTGCCGTGGCTGCTGTACACGGGCCGCACGGTGTTCCAGTTCTACACGATCGCGTTCGAGCCCTACCTCGTGCTCGCCCTCGTGGCCGTGGCGGGCATCCTGCTCGGCACCGCGGAGGATCCGAGCTGGCGGCGCGTGAGCGGGCTGCGCATCGTCGCGATCTTCGTGGGCGTCGCCGTGATCGTGAGCGTGTTCTTCTGGCCGCTGTGGTCGGGGACCATGGCCGACTACTGGTTCATCGCGGCGCACTGGTGGCTGCCGACGTGGCGTTGACGCATCAACAGAATAGTTAATGCGCCCGAAACCTGTATATCGCTACTATTCACGTGCCGGTCGAACCCGAAGCTCCCGGTGCTCCACCTCGATGACCCCACGAGGATTCCATGATTGACGGTACGAGTGCCCGCAGACGTCTGGCGGCCGCTGGTGCCGTTGTCGCGCTCGTCGTCGCCTCGCTCCTGGGTGGCGCGCTGGCCTCGCAGGCCGCGCCCGGGTCGCCGGAGATCATCTCGCCCGCCGACGGCGAGCAGGTGCTCTACACGACCGATCCCCTCACGTTCACGGCCACCGACGCGATAGCGACCACGTCGGCCTATGTCTACGTCGACGATGAGGAGTACTGCGGCTACCCGTCGATGGCGGCCGACGGAGGATGGTCGTGCTCGGGCGTCCTCGCGCTCGCGCTGGGCGACCACTCGGCCTACGCCGTCGTCGACGGGGCCGTCGGCCCGGTCATCACCTTCACGGTCTACGCCGAGCCGAGCATCCAGATCGACGGGTCCCTCGCGGGCAGCGTGCAGCTCGGAGACGACGTCGAGGTGTTCGGCACCGCCGCGGTGGGCGTGACCGACGTCTACGTGACCGACAGCCTGGGCGACACGTGCTCGAGCGCCGTGGTCGACGGCGAGTGGTCGTGCGCCGTGACCCCGTCCGCGACGACGCAGACCTACACGGTCGACGCCAGCGACAGCCCGACGGGCGGCGCCATCGCCTCCGCGACGATGTCGGTGCTGCTCCCCCCGACCGTCGACAAGATGTACGAGCAGGACAGCCCCGGCTACTACACCGTGCCCTCCTACCTCGACCCGGCGGTCATCACGGGCACCGGCGCGGAGGGGGCGAGCATCCACATCGTCCTGTCCCTGTACCCCGAGCCCGACATCACGTGCGACACGGTCGTGTCCGACGGGATCTGGAGCTGCGACCTCGGCAGCCTGAGCGACGAGGTCGACTACGAGCTCTACGTGACGCAGAGCCTGTGGGGGGCGACGTCGCACGACGCCGGCTACCCCGGCTACGTCTATCTGGACCAGAGCACCGCGACCGAGCCGACCCTCGACTGCAGCTTCACGCCGGGCGGGCTCACGGTGTCGGGCAGCCCCACGCGCGTCGAGTTCTACCGCGTCACGAGCACGGAGGGCGGCGGCAGCCCCGAGCTTCCCGGCACGTGCTCGGGACCGAGCGAGCAGATCACCGACCCGATCGGGTACACCTACGTCGGGTACTGCGACGCGACGGAGGACGACGATCCGGGCGCCCCATACCTCGGCGATGTCGCCGACGGGTCGTGCGCCATCACCCTCTCCGAGGGCACCTACGACCTGTACTACCCGTCGACCGAGGGCAACGCGTACTACGACTACTTCTTCACCGTCTACCCGTCACCCAAGACCTTCGCCGCCACGAGCCAGACCTCGACCGTGACGTTCACGGGCGACGGCACCCCGGGTTCCACGGCGCGCGTCGTCGACTCCTCCGGCGCCACGCTGTGCTCGACCACCGTGGGCACGGGCGGAACGTGGTCGTGCGTGTACACCGGGCGCGCGAGCACGATCTCGACACCCGTGCGCGCGTTCCTCGTGCAGCCCGGCACGGGCGCGCGCTCGAACGCCGCGCAGCTGTCGACGCTCCCCCCGGCTCCCGCCACACCCTCCGTGCCGCCGACGACCCCCTCTCCGACGGCGACCCCGTCACCGACGCCCACGCCCCGCCCCACGTCGACCGCGACCCCGGTCTGGAACCCCGAGACCTTCGTCTGGACGTTCTCGGCCGACGCCGACGGCTACCACCCCGGCGACCCCGTCACCCTGAGCGGAGCCGGGCTGCCGCCGGCGGCCCTCGTCAGGGCGGAGATCCACTCGACGCCGGCGTACCTCGGCACCACCATCGCGCGCCAGAACGGCACGTTCATCCTGAACGTCTCGATCCCCGCCGACACCCCGGCCGGCACGCACAAGTTCGTGGTCACGATCACGCCTCTCAACGGCACCGACTCGACGGTGGTCCAGCCTGCGAAGATCACCGTCCTCGGCGCGCCCGGCGATGAGGGCGGCCTCCCCGCCGTCCCCGCCGGGTACGAGGGGGATCCGCGAAACCTCGACACCTGGCCGAGCGCCATCACGAGCGCGATCCCCACCCTGCTCGACGTGCTCACCAGCCCCGCGACCATCGGCCTCGCGGTGGGGCTGGCGCTCGTCATACTCCTGCTCGTGGCGCTGCCCACCGAAGTCCTCAACGCGACCATCGAGTCGAACACGGGCAGGTTCGGAGGCGTCTTCGCCGCGATCCAGTCGGCCGTCGACCGGGCGACGGAGTGGTTCATCGCCGCCACGCGCACGCCGCTCGTCGCTACCGCGATCCTGCTGCTGACGACGAGCACGATCTTCGGCTTCGTCGATCCCGGGTTCGGCATCGACCTCACGTCGCTGCGCCTCGTGCTCTCGCTCACGCTCGCGCTCTTCATCGTCACCTACGTCGCCTCCGTGGTCACGGGCCGCATCGTGCAGAAGCGCTGGTCGCTCACGTGGTCGATCGGCATGCAGCCGACCGCGCTGGTCTTCGCGGTGGTCGGGGTGATCGTCGCCCGCCTGCTCGACTTCTCCCCCGGTTTCCTCGTGGGGCTCATCATCGGGCTCGAGCTTGCAGAAGAGACCACCGACCGCCAGCGCGTGCGCACCTCGATCGTGAAATACGGGGTCATCGTCGCCTTCGCGCTCACGGCCTGGATCGGCTACTCGGTGTGGATCGCGGTTCAGGGCGGAGGAGTCGCGAACTTCGCGGACGGGCTGTTCCAAGACGCGCTCGTCGCCGTGACGTCGGAGGGCCTCACCGCGGCGATGGTCGCGATACTCCCCCTCGGCTTCCTCGACGGCCGCGCCATCTTCCAGCACAACAAGAAGCTGTGGGCGATCACCTTCGTGTTCGTCGCGACCGCGTTCGCGCTGCTCGTGCTGCCCAGCGCGGTGGCCGGCCAGGAGATCGGCGACGTCGCGTCGTGGGTGGCGGTGCTCATCGGCTTCGCGGCGCTGACCCTGGGGGCCACCGTGGTGCTGCGGCGCATCGCGTCGAGGGTGTCGAGCACGCCGAAGGCGAAGGTCGACGCGTGAGTCTCCCGACGTCACACACGAGGGCGGGCATCCGGAGTTCTGTAGCCTGAAGCCATGGCAGATCGCGAGTACGGGTTCCGCACCCGGGCAATCCACGCAGGCAACATCCCCGACGCCGTGACCGGCTCGCGAGCGCTGCCGATCTACCAGACGAGCGCGTTCGTCTTCGACGACACCGCCGACGCGGCCGCCCGCTTCGCGCTGCAGAAGTACGGCAACATCTACTCCCGCCTCGCCAACCCCACCGTCGCGAGCTTCGAGGAGCGCGTCGCCTCCCTCGAGGGCGGCCTCGGTGCCGTCGCGACGTCGAGCGGCCTCGGCGCGCAGTTCATCACCTTCGCCTCGCTCGTCGGCGCGGGCGACCACGTCGTCGCCTCGGCGAACCTCTACGGCGGCTCCATCACGCAGCTGGATGTCACGCTGCGCCGCTTCGGCGTCGACACGACGTTCGTGCGCTCGAGCGACCCCGCCGACTACGCGGCGGCCATCACCGACAAGACCAAGCTCATCTTCGCGGAGACCATCGCCAACCCCTCCGGCGAGGTCGCCGACATCGAGGGCCTCGCGGATGTCGCGCACGCGCACCACATCCCGCTCATCATCGACTCGACGGTCGCGACCCCGTACCTCAACCGCCCCATCGAGTGGGGCGCCGACGTCGTCACGCACTCGGCGACCAAGTTCCTCGGCGGGGCGGGCACCACCCTCGGCGGCATCGTCGTCGAGTCGGGCCGCTTCCACTGGGCGAACGAGCACTTCCCCCTCTTCGACCAGCCCGTCCCCTCCTACGGCGGGCTCAACTGGCACGGCAACTTCGGCGAGTACGCGTTCCTCACGCGCCTGCGTGCCGAGCAGCTGCGCGACATCGGCCCCGCCCTCTCGCCGCACTCCGCGTGGCTGCTCGCGACCGGCGTCGAGACGCTGCCCTTCCGCATGCAGGCCCACGTCGACAACGCGCGCATCGTCGCCGAGTGGCTCGACGCCGACCCGCGCATCGAGCGCGTGTTCTGGGCGGGCCTGCCCGAGCACCCGCACTTCGAGCGTGCCAAGAAGTACCTGCCCAAGGGTCCCGGCTCCGTCTTCTCCTTCGTCGTCAAGGGCGGCCGCGAGGTCGGCCAGAAGTTCATCGAGTCGGTGAACCTCGCGAGCCACCTCGCCAACATCGGCGACGCGAAGACGCTCGTCATCCACCCGGCCTCGACCACGCACGCGCAGCTCACCGAGCAGCAGCTGCTCGACGCGGGCGTGCTGCCGGGCGTCGTGCGCATCAGCGTGGGAATAGAAGACCCCGAGGACATCGTTGACGACCTCGACCAGGCACTTACGGAGGCGACCAAGTGAGCACTGCTACCGACACGGTCCAGCTGGCCAACGGCCTGACGTGCGACATCCCCGCCGACTCCCCGCTCGCGAAGCTGCTCAAGTCGCAACGCACGTGGGTCGGCCCCTCCGCCAAGGAGAGGCTCGCCATCCTCCGCAAGGCGAAGTCGGTCGCGATCGTGGGCGCCTCGCCCAACTCGACGCGCTCGAGCTACTTCGTGGCCACCTACCTGCTGCAGTCGAGCGACTACACCGTGTACTTCGTGAACCCCATGGTCGACGAGATCCTCGGGCAGAAGTCGTACAAGTCGCTCGCCGACCTGCCCGAGGTGCCCGACATCGTCGACGTGTTCCGCAAGGGCAGCGACATCCCCGCCGTCATCGACGAGGCGATCGCCATCGGCGCCAAGACCGTGTGGGTGCAGCTCGGCATCTGGAACCAGGACGCCGCGATCTACGGCGAGTCGAAGGGCCTCACGATCGTCATGGACCGCTGCATCAAGATCGAGCACGCGCGCTTCCACGGCGGCCTGCACCTGCTCGGCTTCGACACGGGCGTCATCACCTCGCGCAAGACCGTCCGCTAGTTACCTCGTGTGACGTCGGCCCAGTGGCCCGCGGGATGCCCGTGCGTACCGTAGTGGCATGACCGGACCGCTGCTCGACTCCCCCGTCGTCTCGACCCAGTGGCTCGCCGACCACCTCGGCGCCGACAAGCTCGTCGTGCTGGACGCGACCGTGCTCCCCTTCACGCAGCCGAGCGGCAAGCCCGGCTTCCTGAGCGGCCACGAGAGCTACGTCATCAACGGCCACCTGCCGGGCGCGGTGTTCGCCGACGTCATCGAGGAGCTCTCCGACACCTCGGGGCGCTTCCCCTTCACGCGCCCGTCGCGCGAGCAGTTCGAGGCCGCCGCGGGCGCCCTCGGCATCGACAACGAGACGACGGTCGTCGTGTACGACGCCGTCATCGGGCAGTGGGCCGCGCGCACGTGGTGGCTGTTCCGCGCGTTCGGCTACGACCGCGTCGCCGTGCTCGACGGCGGCCTCACGGCGTGGACTGCCGAGGGCCGCGAGACCGACGTCGGCCACGTCGAGCCCGCGGCGGCGACCTTCACCGCGACGGAGCGGCCCGAGCTGTGGGTGGACGCCGACGGCATCGACGCGATCCTGCGCGGCGAGGCGCCCGGCGCCCTCGTGTGCGGGACGGCCCCCAAGGAGTTCTCGGGGGAGGCCGGCCGCGGCCACATCGCCGGCAGCCTGAGCGTGCCCGCCGCACGCCTCGTCGACCGCGAGACCAACACCCTCCTGCCCGTCGACCGGCTGCGCTCGCTCTTCCCCGCAGAGGGCCGCGTCGTCACCTACTGCAACGGCGGCATCGCCGCGGCGGCGGACGCCCTCGCGCTCGTGCTCGCGGGCCACACCGACGTCGCCCTCTACGACGGATCGCTCAACGAGTGGGCCGGCGAGGGTCGCGAGCTCGTCACAGCAGGCTGAGCAGCTCCTGCGGCGTCGTGACGGGCAGCCTGCACACGAAGTCCTCGCACACGTAGGCCGCCTCCGCGGTCCGCCCCTCGAACAGCTCGAACCCGGCCGCAGCCCACGCGCGCGACTGGTCGGCGGACACGACGACGCCCCGGTGCTCGCGGGCGATGCGGCCGAGCTCCGGGTCGCCGCCGACGACCACGAGCTGCCGCACGGGCTCGGCGAGCGCGGACATGACCGTGAGCGCCGCGCCGAGGGAGACGGGATGCCGCTGCGCCGGCGCCGCCACGCGCTCCATCGCCGCGCGCGCCGCGGCGCGGTACGGCTCGTGCGCCGTGAGCGTGAAGAGGGTGCGCGCCGCGGACGCCATCGCGCTCAGGCCGGACGGGTGCGCCCCGTCGCCCGGGTCGGGCTCCACGGCGAGGCCCTGCGCCGCGAGCACGGGGTCGGCGCCGTCGGGCACGCCGAACGGATCGCCCGCCGCGATGGCGGCGTCGACGAGCCGGCGCGCGGCCTCGGCGTAGCGCACCTCCCCCGTCGCGAGGGCGAGCTGCAGGAGGCCGGAGGCGAGCATCCCCGAGTCCTCGAGCGTCGCGTGGGCGGGCGACAGCACGCCGCCGATCGACGCGCGCACGAGCCGCCCGCCCACGTGGTGCTCGAGCAGGAAGTCGGCCGAGCGGCGCGCCATCGCGACCCACTCCGGCCTGCCGAGCACTGAGCCCGCGACGGAGAGGCCCTCGATCGCGAGCCCGTTCCAGCCCGTGAGCACCTTCTCGTCGACGGGCGGCCTCTCGACGCGCTCCCGGCTCGCGGCGTCGAGCGAGTAGTAGAAGCCCTCGACCCGGCGGCCGTCGACAGTGCTCTCGCTGTCCTGCGCGGAGGCGAACCCGCCCCCCGGCAGCTGCATCGTCCCCAGCCAGTGCGCGATGCCCTCCGCGATCTCGGCGCGACCCGCGAGCGCGTACAGCGCCACGAGCTGCGCGTTGTCGTAGAGCATGCGCTCGTAGTGCGGATCGCTCCAGTCCTGCCTCGTCGCATAGCGGAAGAAGCCGCCGTCGACGGCGTCGCGCAGGGGCGAGGCGGCCATGGCGTCCAGGGTGCGGGTGCCGAGGGGTGCGCGGCGCGCGACGAGGAACGAGAGCACGGGCGAGACCGGGAACTTGGGCGCCGTGCCGAAACCTCCGTGCGTCGCATCCTCGAGGCCCTCGAGGGTCGCGACGACCGGCCCGAAGTCGGTGGGCAGCGGGCTCGACACCGCCTGCTGCCGACCCAGCACGTCGACTATCGCCGCGCCGTTGCGCTCGACCTCGTCGCGGCGGTTCGTCCAGGCGTCGAGCACGGCGTCGAGCACCTGGCGGAACGAGGGATGCCCGGCGACCGGCTCGGGCGGCCAGTACGTGCCCGCGAAGAAGGCCCGCCCCTGCGGCGTGACGAACACGTTGAGCGGCCAGCCGAGGTTGCCCGTGAAGGCCGCCGCGGCCGCCAGGTAGGTGGAGTCGACCTCCGCGTGCTCCTCGCGGTCGACCTTGATCGCGACGAGGTTCTCGTTCAGGTACGCCGCGACGGCCGGGTCGCTGAAGCTCTCGCGCGCCATGACATGGCACCAGTGGCACGTCGAGTAGCCGATCGACACGAGCACGGGGACGTCGCGCGCGGCGGCCTCGGCGAAGGCGTCGGCGCCCCAGTCCCACCAGTCGACGGGGTTGCCCGCGTGGGAGCGGAGGTACGGGCTCGCGGCGGCGCCGAGACGGTTGGGCATGCTCCCAGTCTGCCGTGGTCGGCCACGGCGCAATCGCAGAAAACTGGCGAGCGGGGCGGCTAGTGTCGTCGTATGTCGACGACGACCATCACGTACATCGGTGGCCCCACCGCAGTCCTCGAGTATGCGGGCAAGCGCTTCATCACGGATCCGACGTTCGATGCGCCCGGCTCCTACCCCGAGGCCGGCGAGACGACGCTCGTCAAGACTGCGGGCCCGGGCATCCCGCGCAGCGACCTCGGCACCATCGACGCGGTGCTCCTGAGCCACCACGAGCACAAGGACAACCTCGACTGGGAGGGCCTCGAGCTCATCGCCACGGGCATCCCCACCCTCAGCACCCCGGATGCGGCGAGCGACCTCTTCGGCGGATCGGTGGTCGGCCTCGACTCCTGGGAGACCTACCAGCTGGGCGACGTCACGATCACGGCGGTGCCCGCCCTGCACGGACCGCCCGGCATCGAGCGCCTCGTGGGCGAGGTCACGGGATTCGTGCTCGAGGCGGAGCACGAGCCCACCGTCTACGTGAGCGGCGACAACGCCTCGATCCCGCTCGTCGAGCAGATCGCGGGGCGCTTCCCCATGATCGAGATCGCGATCCTCTTCGCGGGGGCCGCGCGCGTGCCGGAGATCGACGCCGCGCTCACCCTGACGTCGCCCGACGCGGCACGCGCGGCGATCATGCTCGGGGCGCGGAAGGTCGTCGGCATCCACACCGAGGACTGGGAGCACTTCTCCGAGTCGCGCGCCCAGCTCGAGGCGGCGTTCGCCGACGGCGGGCTGCTCGTCGAGACGCCGCGCGGGGTGACGGTCGCGCTCTAGCCCTGAGTTGCCATCGAGAGGGCGAAATGGGTCGCCGCATCCTCGATCCCGACCAGAAGTGCCCTTTCGTCGTGGTCTCGGGGCAGCGAAAAGCCAGTTGTGACGGCGCGGCCGGGGCCGCGCGTCACAACTGGCTTCTCGGCGGTTAGAACGTCGCCGTCGTCGGGTCGGACCCGACGCGCAGGCCCTGGTCGAGGCCGTCGATCGCGGCGACCTCGTCGGCGGTGAGCTCGAAGCCGAACACGTCGAAGTTCTGGGCCATGCGCTCGCGCGAGTTCGACTTCGGGAACACGATGATGCCGTTCTGCAGGTGCCAGCGGATGACGACCTGCGCGGGCGAGACGCCGTGCGCGGCCGCGGCTGCCGCGACGGGCGCCATGCCGAACAGGTCGTACTTGCCCTGGCCGAGCGGCCCCCACGCCTCGACGTGGATGCCCTTCGAGGCCGCGAAGTCGCGGATCTCGTGCTGCGCGAACGCGGGGTGCAGCTCGATCTGGTCGACGGCGGGCACGGTGCTGCTTCCCTCGATGACCTTCCTGAGGTGCTCGACGTGGAAGTTCGAGACGCCGATCGAGGCGGCCTTGCCCGACTCCTTGATCTGCTCGAGGGCGAGCCACGTCTCGAGGTACCTGTCGAGGTCGGGGCGCGGCCAGTGGATGAGGTACAGGTTCACCGACTCGAGGCCGAGCTTCTCGAGCGAGAGGTCGATCGCGTCGAACGCCGACTGGGTGCCCTGGTCGCTGTTCCACAGCTTGGTCGTGATGAAGAGCTCGTCGCGCGGGATGCCCGACTTCTCGATGGCGCGGCCGACGCCGACCTCGTTGCCGTAGATCGCGGCGGTGTCGATGTGGCGGTAGCCGACCTCGAGCGCGTCGGTCACGATGCGCTCGGTCTCGTCCGGGTCGACCTTGAAGACGCCGAAGCCGAGCTGGGGGATGGTGTTGCCGTCGTTGAGGGCAATCGTGGGGACAGTCATACCCTCCAACCTAGAACACCTCCGCGAGCAGCTCGGCGAACAGGTCCTCGGCGTCGACCGGCACGCGCTGGCGCGTGAACCACGTCGCGACGTTGACGCAGTCGCGGTGCAGCAGGTCGAGCCCGTTCGGGTTCGAGACGGCGTCGACGATCTGCGGAAGGTCGATGACGACGACGCGGCCCTCGTGCACGAGCAGGTTGTAGGGCGAGAGGTCGCCGTGCACGAACCCCGCCCTCGCGATGGTGTGCATGAGCGCGACGACCTGGTCGAGATGGTCGCGGCCGGGATGCACCTGCGCGAGCCGCGGGGCCGCGGTCCGTCCCGTGCCGATGAACTCCATGAGCAGCTCGGTGCCGTTGACCTGCACGGGGTAGGGCACGGGGGCGCCGAGCTCGTACAGCCGGCTCATCGCCTCGAACTCGGCGACCGACCAGTGCTCGGCCGCGACCGACCTGCCGTACGACGACTTGTTGGCGATGGCGCGCGAGTCGCGCGTGCTGCGCGTGCGGCGGCCCTCCTCGTACATCGACGAGCGGTGGAAGTCGCGCTGCTCCGCACCGCGGTAGCGCTTGGCGGCCATGACGGCGCCGGCCCTGCCCGGCTCGGCGCGCTCGACGAGGAACACGTCGGCCTCCTTGCCGGTCTTGACGATGCCGAGCTCGGTGTCGAAGGCGCCCGCCGAGGTCACGACCCACGCGGGGCGGGGCTCGGGCCCGCGCAGGGTCGGGATGACCGACGGCCATGTCGTCCAGCGCTGGTCGTGGCCGGGCTCGAGCTGCGTGAAGGAGAGGTCTGTCTCGGGGAGGGGTAGATCAGAGGCGAAGAATGCCAAGGGTTCAGCTTTCGGAGACGGGGTCTCCGACGCGAACGGCTAGGAGACCCGGAAGGGGATGTGGGCAGGGGAAGCCACGGCGATGGTGGTCATGCTGTCCTCCTCCCGGTCTCGGTCCCGTCAATGTACCGCATCCGCATGGCCGTCTGCGAGAGGGCGGAAGCCTGGTGGAAGCCGCGCAGGTTCTCCCACCCGCCCGTCCACGTCACGCGCGAGGCGACCTCCCACACGGTCGCGCCCGGGTCGGCGGCGAGGATGTCGCGCACCTCGCGCGTGCGCCCGACCTGGTGGTCCCGCGACGCCCCCACGCGCTCCCCGAGGCCGCGGAACACGTACCCGTGGCCCGGCGCGACGAGCGGGTCGCCGAGGGACTCCACGAGGTCGAGCGAGCGCAGGTAGTCGGCGAGCGGATCGTCGGACTCGCCGCCCAGCCCCACGCCCGGGAAGATCGTCGGGAGCACGAGGTCGCCCGTGAAGACGGTGTCCCCGTCGACGAGCGAGAGGCTGCCGGGCGTGTGGCCGGGTGTGTGCAGCACGCGGATCGACCGCCCGGGGATGTCGAGCAGCTGGTCGTGCACGAGCAGCACGTCGGCCGTGACCTGCTCGGGCCGCGTGCGGCCCACGATCGCCGCGATGCCCTCGTGCAGCCCGGGCGGGACGCCCCACGCGCCGAGGTCGGGCACGGTCACGCCGCGCACCGCGAACTCGTCGAGGCCGCGCTGCTCCGCCTCGTGCACCTGCACGCGCGCGCCCGAGGCGGCGCGGATCGCGGGGGCGAGCCCGAGGTGGTCGGAGTGGAGGTGGGTGGCGGTGACGGACTCCACGCGGTCGAGCGCGAGCCCGACCGACGCGAGCCCGGCGGAGAGCCTCTCGAGGCTTCCGGGGAGCTCCCACCCGGTGTCGAGCAGGTGGACGTCGCCCCGGGCATCCTCGAACGCGTAGACGAGCGTGTAGGCGGGCGGGCCTACCGGCAGCGGGAGCGAGAGCGCCCACGTGCCCTCGCCGATCGCGAGCGGCTCGGGCAGCCCGCCGCCCTCGTAGGCGGCGAGCTGCCGGGCGTCGAGCGCCCGCATCAGGGCAGGTGGCGCTCGTCGACCCCGACGTACTGCGAGAGCGGGCGGATGAGCGCGTTGGCCTGCAGCTGCTCCATGATGTGCGCCGTCCAGCCCGTGATGCGCGCGGCCACGAAGAGCGGGGTGAACATCTCGGTGTCGAAGCCGATGAGGTTGTAGGCAGGTCCCGACGGGTAGTCGAGGTTGGGCTTGATGTTCTTCCGCTCGTTCATCGCGGTCTCGAGCGTGTCGTACAGCTCGGCGAGGTCGGGGCGGTCGTACTCCGCGATGAGGGTGTCGAGCGCCGCCTTCATGGTGGGCACGCGCGAGTCGCCGTTCTTGTAGACGCGGTGGCCGAATCCCATGATCTTGCGCTTCTCGGCGAGCGCCGTGTCGAGCCACGCGACGGCCCTGTCGGCGGTGCCGATCTCGTCGAAGATGTGCATGACGGCCTCGTTGGCGCCGCCGTGCAGCGCGCCCTTGAGCGCACCGATGCCGCCCACGACCGCCGAGTAGAGGTCGGAGAGCGTCGACGTGATGACGCGCGCCGTGAACGTCGACGCGTTGAACGAGTGCTCCGCGTACAGGATCATCGACACGTCGAACGCGCTCACCACGACCTCGTCGGGCAGCTCGTCGAACGTCATGAACAGGAAGTTCGCGGAGTAGCCGAGGTCGTCGCGCGGCTCCACGAGATGCTGCCCGCGGCGGCGGCGCTGGTCGTACGCGACGATCGACGGCAGCTGGGCGAACAGGCGCACGGACTTGTCGAGGTTCGACTCGGGGCTCGAGTCGGCGGCATCCGGGTCGCTCGCACCGATGACGCTCACGGCCGTGCGCACGACGTCCATGGGATGCGCCGACACGGGCAGCTCGTCGATGACGCGCTTCACGCGCTCGTCGAGGCGCCGCAGCGACCGCTCGCGCGTCTCGAACTCCGCGAGCTGCTCGTCGTCGGGCAGCTCGCCGTGCCACAGCAGGTACGCGACCTCCTCGAACGTGCAGCTCGCCGCGAGCTCCTGCACCGGGTAGCCCCGGTAGAGCAGGGAGTTGGTCTCGGGGTTCACCTTGGAGATGGCGGTGGTGTCGACGACGACGCCCGCCAGCCCCTTCTTGATCTCGACCTCTGTCATCACTTGCCCTCCGGAACCTTGAAGTTGAACACCGACGTGTCGAAGGCGTTGTACGCCTCGTAGTCGAGCAGCTCGTACAGTCTTGCGCGAGTCTGCATCGTGGGCACCTGCGAGTTGAGGGAGCCCTCGGCGACGAGTGCGTCGAGACCACGCTCCGCCGCGCCCATCGCGATGCGCAGCAGCGACACGGGATAGATCACGATGTTCACGCCGATGTCGGCGAGCTGCCGGGTGCTGAACAGCTCGCTCTTGCCGAACTCGGTCATGTTGGCGAGGATCGGCACGTCGACCGCCTGGCGCACGGCCTCGAACTCGGCCAGGTCGGCCATGGCCTCGGGGAAGATCGCGTCGGCCCCCGCGTCGACGAGCGCCTTCGCGCGGTCGATCGCGGCCTGCAGGCCGTCGACGGCGCGGATGTCGGTGCGCGCCATGATGAGCAGGTTGGGGTCCCGGCGCGCGTCGACGGCCGCCCTGATCCGCTTGGTCGAGGTCTCGAGGTCGACCACGGCCTTGCCGTCGAGGTGGCCGCAGCGCTTGGGGTTGACCTGGTCCTCGATGTGCAGGCCCGCCACGCCCGCGTCCTCGAGCGCCTGCACGGTGCGGGCGACGTTCATGGGCTCGCCGAAGCCCGTGTCGGCGTCGATGAGGGCCGGGAGGTCGGTCATCCTCGCGATCTGCTGGCCGCGGCCCGCCACCTCGCTGAGCGTCGTGAGGCCGATGTCAGGCAGGCCGAGGTCTGCAGCGAGCACCGCGCCCGAGATGTAGACGCCCTCGAAGCCCTTGTCCTCGATGAGCTTGGCGCTCACGGGGTTGAACGCCCCCGGGAAGCGCAGCAGCTCGCCCGTCGCGAGCGCCGCGCGGAAGTCGGCGCGCTTCTGCGCCGCCGTGGTCTTCGAGTACAGCATCAGAAGAGTCCCTTCGGTCCTGCGGTGAGGATGCCGGGCTTCGCCACGAAGTTGAGGCCCGTGAGGTCGGTGAGCTCGGGCAGGCGCTGCACCGTGTCGAGGAACCGCTCGATCTCGGCCTCGTCGAGCACGGGCGCGGCGAGGGCGCGGAACTTGGCGATGTAGTCCGCACGCGCGAACGGCCGGGCGCCGAGCGGGTGCGCGTCGGCGACGGCGATCTCGTCGACGATCGTCGAGCCGTCGGTGAGGGTTATCGCCACGCTGCCGCCGAACGCCTTCTCCTGCGGGTCGTTGGAGTGGTAGCGGCGCGTCCACTCCGCGTCCTCCTCCGTGACGACCTTGTTCCACAGGGCGACGGTGTCGGGACGCTGCGCGCGCGAGGGGGCGTAGGACTTCTCGTGGTCCCACTCGCCGTCCTGCAGGGCGACCGTGAAGATGTACGGGATCGAGTGGTCGAGCGTCTCGCGGCTCGCGGTCGGGTCGTACTTCTGCGGGTCGTTGGCGCCCGAGCCGATCACGTAGTGGGTGTGGTGGCTCGTGCGGATGATGACGCGCTCGATGCGGTCGGCCGTGAGGTCGGGGTACTCGTTGTGCAGCTTGCGCGCGAGGTCGATCCAGGCCTGGGCCTGGTACTCGGCGGAGTGCTCCTTCGTGTAGGTGTCGAGGATGGCGCGCTTCGCCTCCCCCTTCTCCGGCAGGGGCACCTCGTACGCGGCCGTCGGGCCGTCGAGCAGCCACGCGATGACGCCGTCCTCGCCCTCGTAGATCGGCTCCGGACTGGTCTGCCCGCGCATCGCGCGGTCCACGGCCTCGACGGCCATCTTGCCCGCGAACGCGGGGGCGTGCGCCTTCCACGTGGAGATGAGCCCCTTGCGCGACTGCCGGGTGGCGGTGGTGGTGTGCAGCGCCTGGTTGACGGCCTGGAAGATCGTCTCGACCGGCAGGCCGAGCAGCGTGCCGATGCCCGCGGCCGCGGAGGGGCCGAGGTGGGCGACGTGGTCGATCTTGTGCTTGTGCAGGCTTATCGCCTTCACGAGGTCCACCTGGATCTCGTAGCCCGTCGCGATGCCGCGGATGAGCTCGGCGCCCGACTTCCCGGCATGCTGCGCGACGGCGAGGATGGGCGGGATGTTGTCGCCCGGGTGCGAGTACTCCGCCGCGAGGAACGTGTCGTGGAAGTCGAGCTCGCGCACGGCGACTCCGTTCGCCCACGCCGCCCACTCGGGGCTGACCCGCTCCGTGATGCCGAAGACCGTGCTCCCCGGGGTCGCGGGATGCGCCTCGGCCTGGCTGCGGGCCGCGATGCCGGGGCCGCGCACGATGCTGGCCGCGGCGACCGCCGCGTTGTCGATGATGCGGTTGATGACCATCTCGGCGACCTCGTCGGTCACGGCGACGGGGTCGGCGGCGACCTCCGCGATCTTCCAGGCGAGCTGGTCCTCGCGGGCGAGGTTCTCGTCGCTCTTGTAGACGCGCACGGGGTGGATTCTCACTGGGGGTTCCTTTCGGCGGAGGCCAGCACGTTGGCGAGGCTCTGGTGGAGGTGGACGTGGGTGGCGGAGGCCGCGAGGTCGGCGTCTCCGTCGGCGATCGCGCCGACGATGAGCAGGTGCTCCCCCGCCGCGGCGCGCAGCCGCTCGGGGTTGTCCTGCGAGACGCGGCGGATGCGGACGAGGTGGGGGCGCAGGCTGCGCAGCGCGCCCACGAGGTAGGGGTTGCCCGTCGCGTCGTCGACGGCGGAGTCGAACCGCGAGACGAGGTCGTAGTACGACGCGTGGTCGCCCACGACGCCGGGCGGCGAGCGGAACTCCTCGCGGAGCGCCTCGAACACCCGCGGGTCGCGGCGCTCGGCGGCGAGGCGCGCGGCCTTCTGCTCGAGCACCTCGCGCAGCTCGAAGAGCTCTCGGATGTTCTGGGTCGAGACGGCCGTCACGACGAGGCCGCGGCCGCCCTGGGCCGCGACGAGGCCGTCGGCCGAGAGCCGCCCGAGAGCCTCCCGCAGCGGCGTGCGCGAGATGCCCAGCCGTTCGGACTGCTCGACCTCGGCGAGCACGGTGCCGGGCGCGAGGCGCCAGTCGAGGATGTCGTCGCGCAGCGTCTGGTACGCCTGCTCGCTCGCGCGCATCCTGCCTCCTCTGTATACACAGAATAGTCAGGTGTGCGCCAGAACCGCTAGCTGATGCCCCTGTGTATGCAGAACTGGTCGAACGCCTCGCGGCTCGTGTAGCGCGGGACGTAGCCGAACACCGTCGTGAGCCGCTCGTTCGAGAGCACCGGCCGGTAGCGCAGGAACCCGACCCGGTTCGGTCCGTGCACCGTGAGCCGCAGCGCGTGGCCCACCGCGAGCGCCGCCGTGAGCGCCCAGGCCGGCAGCACGAGCGTGCGCTTGCCCAGGGCGGCCGCGATCTCGCGCACGGTGACCCGGCCGTCGCCCGCGACGTTGTAGATGCCGGGCGGGCCGTCGGTGGCGGCGCGCACCATCGCGCCCACGACGTCGTCGACCCACACGAACACGAAGGGGCTCTCGGAGCCCGCGATCCGCAGGATGCGCCGCCCCTCCCACAGCCGCGTGATCTGGTTGTCCACCGTCGGGCCGAGGATCGTGCCGATGCGGAACACGACCTGCTCGAGCTCGGGATGCGCGGAACGGGCCCGCGCGAGCATCTCCTCCACGAGCCGCTTGTGCCTGCTGTACGAGAACTCGTCGTTGCCGCGCACCGGGTCGTCCTCCGTGAGCCACTCGGGGCTGTCCGCGTGGTACCCGTACGCCGCCCCGCTCGACGAGACGACGAGCCGCCGCACGCCCGCCTCGAGGCACGCCTCGAGCACCGCGCGGGAGCCCTCGACGTCGACGCGGTGCTCGAGCTCCTCGGGGGCGACCCCGGGGTTCACGATCGACGCGAGGTGCACGACGGTGGTGATGCCGTGGCGGCGGAACTGCTCGACGAGCGCTGCGCGGTCGGTGACATCCGCGATCTCGTAGCGGACGCCCTCGACCGGCGCGGCCGGCTCGCGCACGTCGCCGCTCACGACCCGTCCCGCGAGGGCCGCGACGACAGCCGATCCGAGGAACCCGGAGCCGCCCGTGACGTAGATCATGCCGTCGCCGTCGCGCGCGTGCGCCACGCCCAGAACGACGCGAGGCCGAGGCCCGCGATGATGTCCCAGATGCCCCACCAGCCGGCGACGACGGCCATGCCGCCGAGGCCGTGGAAGAACGCGAAGACGAGACCGAGCCCGAGCCCGGCGTTGCGGATGCCCACCTCGAACGTGACCGCCTTCGCGTCGTAGAGCTTGAGGCCCCCGAGGCGCGCGCTCGCGTAGCCGAGCAGGAGGGCGACGGCGTCGTGGAGGAACACCGCGAGCAGCACGACGCCGATGAAGGCGATGAAGAAGGCGAAGTTGCCGATGAGGGCGAGCGCGATGAAGGCGAGCAGCGCGAGAAGGCTGAACCACTTCACGAACGGCTGCACACGGCCGGCGAACCGCCCCCAGCGCTCCTTGATGAGCAGGCCGAGCGCGAACGGCACCCCGATGACGAGCACGATCTCGAGGAGCATCTGCCACGGGTTGAGGCTCACCTGCACGAGGATGTCGCGCGCCGTCGGGTGCAGCCCGCCCCACAGCGCGAGGTTGAGGGGCAGCACGACGATGTAGACGACGTTCGTCACCGCGGTCATGCTCACCGAGAGGGCGACGTTGCCCTTCGACCGGTAGGTGAGCACCTGCGAGATGTTGCCGGGCGGGCAGCACGCCACGAGGATCATGCCGAGCGCGATCGACGCCTGCACCTGCAGCAGGAGCGTGAGGCCGAACGTCACCGCGGGCAGGAGCACGATCTGCGCGATGAGGGCGATGATGATCGCGCGCGGGGCCTTGAGCACGGCGCGGAAGTCCTGCAGCGACGTGTCGAGGGCGATGCCGAACATGATGAAGCCCAGCACGATGCTCAGCAGCACGAGCGAGAACGGGCTGAAGTTGAGGACGGCGTCGTCGATGTTCACGTCTTCTCCAATCGGGTGATGGCCTTGCGGACCGCGCGCCGGTACGCGTCCTTGTTCACGTAGTACGACATGCGCTCGAGCTCGAGGTAGCGGTAGCCGCCCGTGAGGTCGGGCCACGGCCGGGCCGCCTCCGCGCGGAACGCCGCCTGCCGTTCCGGGCGCGCTGCGAGGTAGGCGGCGACGAGGTCGGCCTGCTCGGCGCGTCCCTGCCAGCCGATGCCGGATGCCTCGATCATCCCGAGCACGAAGAGACCTGAGAACGACGGCGGCACGATGTTGAGGTAGAGGCTCGGCGCCGCTCCCGTCCAGTTGAGCTCGGCCCGGTCGACCATGGGGTAGTCGAGCGTGTAGCCGGTGGCGAGCAGCACGACGTCGTAGTCCGCGCTCGTGCCGTCGGTGAAGTGCACGGTGCTGCCGTCGAAGCGCTCGATGCCGGGGACGATCCTCAGGTCGCCCTGGCCGAGGTGGTTCAGCACGAGAGTGTTCACGATGGGATGCGACTCGTAGATGCGGTAGTCGGGCTTCGGGAACCCGAAGCGCACGGGGTCGCCCGTGAAGGCGCGCAGCACGCGCGTGTCGATGAACTGCTTGATCCGCGCGGGGAGCGGGCGGCCCTGGTTGAGCGTGTCGCTCGGCCTGCCGAACAGGTAGCGCGGCACGAAGTAGTACCCCCGGCGCACGGCGAGGTCGACGGATGCCGCGTGGTGCACGGCGTCGACGGCGATGTCGCACCCGCTGTTGCCCGCGCCCACGATGAGCACGCGCCTGCCGTCGAACAGGCTCGCGTCGCGGTACCCGCTCGAGTGCAGGAGCTCTCCCGAGAACGTGCCGGGGAAGGCCGGGATGCTCGGCTCCGCGAGCGTGCCGTTGGCGAGGATGACGGCGTCGAAGTGCTCGCCGTCGACGGACCAGCCGCGGGCATCCCTCGTCACCGACTCGACCCGCGCGCCGAACCGGATGTGCTCGCGCAGGCCGAAGTGGTCGGCGAAGTCGGAGAAGTACTGCTTGAGCACACGGTGGCCCGGGTAGTCGACGGTGGTCGCCATGGGGAACTCGGCGAACTCGGTGGTCGTGCGCGACGAGATGAGGTGCGCGGACTCGTACATCGTGCTGCGGGGGTTGTCGATGTCCCACAGGCCGCCCACGTCGCGCGAGGCCTCGAAGACCGTGAACTCCAGTCCGCGCCTCTGCAGCGCCCGTGCCGCGGCGAGCCCCGACGGGCCCGCGCCGACGATGGCGATCCGTGGCATCGTTGCCCTTTCCCTCGCGGAACAGACTATTGGTCGGCACGGCTTACGATGTAAGGCTCATGAATCCCGAAGCCGCCCTCACGATCGCCTACCCGGAGTCGCTCCCGGTATCGCAGCGACGCGACGACATCCAGGCCGCGATCCGTGACAACCAGGTGCTCATCGTGGCGGGCGCGACGGGCTCGGGCAAGACGACCCAGCTGCCGAAGATGCTGCTCGAGCTCGGCTACGAGAGCATCGGCCACACGCAGCCGCGGCGCATCGCCGCGCGCACCATCGCGGAGCGCATCGCCGAGGAGCTCGGCGCCCCCGAGCTCGTGGGCTACAAGGTGCGGTTCACCGACACGCTCGGCCCCGCCGCGCGCATCAAGCTCATGACCGACGGCATCCTGCTCAACGAGATCCACCGCGACCGCGACCTGAAGAAGTACGACGCGATCATCATCGACGAGGCGCACGAGCGCAGCCTCACCGTCGACTTCCTGCTCGGCTACCTCAAGCAGCTGCTCCCCCGCCGCCCCGATCTCAAGGTCGTCATCACGTCGGCCACGATCGACCCCGAGAGCTTCAGCAGGCACTTCGACAACGCTCCCATCATCGAGGTCTCCGGCCGGACCTACCCGGTCGAGATCCGGTACAGGCCGCTCGTCGCCGAGATAGCCGAGGACGAGGAGGGAGACCCCTCCGACGACCGCGACTACCTACAGGGCATCAACGACGCGCTCGACGAGCTCGGCCGGGAGGGCGACGGCGACGTGCTCGTGTTCCTCTCCGGCGAGAACGAGATCCGCGACGCGGAGGACGCGATCCGCGGGCGCAACCTGCCCGGCACCGAGGTGCTCCCGCTCTACGGCCGGCTGAGCGCGGCCGACCAGCACAAGGTGTTCCAGCCGTCGGCGACCGCGGGGACCCGCCGCCGCATCGTGCTGGCGACGAACGTCGCGGAGACGAGCCTGACCGTGCCGGGCATCCGGTACGTCATCGACGCCGGCACCGCGCGCATCTCGCGGTACAGCGTGCGCGCCAAGATCCAGCGGCTGCCCATCGAGGCGATCAGCCAGGCGTCCGCGAACCAGCGGTCCGGGCGGTCCGGGCGCACGAGCGACGGCATCGCGATCAGGCTGTACTCGGAGGAGGACTTCCTGCGGCGGCCCGAGTTCACCGAGCCCGAGATCCTGCGCACGAACCTCGCCGCGGTCATCCTGCAGATGATCTCGCTCGGGCTCGGCGACATCGCGAGCTTCCCGTTCCTGCAGCCGCCCGACTCGCGCGGCATCAAAGACGGCCTCGACCTGCTCAAGGAGCTGCACGCCGTCACCGCCGACAACCGCATCACCACGGTCGGCAAGCAGCTCAGCCAGCTGCCCATCGACCCGCGCCTCGCGCGCATGGTCGTGGAGTCGAAGCGGCAGGGCACGACGCGCGAGGTCATGGCGATCGTCGCGGGCCTGAGCATCCAGGACCCGCGCGAGCGCCCCCTCGAGAAGCGCCCGCAGGCCGACCAGCAGCACGCGCGCTTCGTCGACCCGACGAGCGACTTCCTCACCCTGCTCAACCTCTGGAACTACCTCGAGGAGAAGCAGAAGGAGCTCTCGGGCAACCAGTTCCGCCGCCAGATCAAGGGCGAGTACCTCAACTACCTGCGCGTGCGCGAGTGGCAGGACGTCTACCGCCAGCTCGCGCGCATGGCACGCCCGCTCGGGCTGCACGTGGGCGACCCGCACATCAACCCCGACGGCATCCACCGCTCCCTGCTCGCGGGACTGCTCAGCCAGATCGGCCTGCGCGACCTCGCCAAGAAGGACTACGCGGGTGCCCGCGGCACGCGGTTCGTGATCTTCCCCGGCTCCGCGCTCGCCAAGAAGCAGCCCGCAGCCGTCATGAGCGCCGAGCTCGTCGAGACCAGCCGGCTCTTCGCGAGGATGAACGCCGCCATCGACCCCGCGTGGGCCGAGCACATCGCGGGCGACCTCGTGAAGCGCACCTACTCCGAGCCGCACTGGGAGAAGAAGCAGGGCTCCGTCGTCGCCTACGAGCGCGCGACGCTCTACGGCGTGCCCATCATCGTGAAACGGCGCATCCAGTTCTCGCGCATCGACCTGCCGTACGCGCGCGAGCTCTTCATCCGGCACGCGCTCGTCGAGGGCGAGTGGGATGCCCGGCTCCCCTTCGACGCCGCCAACCGCGCGCTGCGCAAGGAGCTCGCGGAGATCGAGGAGCGCACGCGCCGGCGCGACATCCTCTTCGACGACGAGGCGATATTCGAGTTCTACAACCGCCGCATCCCGCACGAGGTCGCGAGCACGCGCGACTTCGAGGGCTGGTGGAAGAAGGCCCGCACCGAGACGCCCGACCTGCTCACGATGACGCGCGCCGACCTGCTGGGCGAGGATGACGACGAACCCGCCGACACCGGGCTGCCGAGCGAGTGGCGCCAGGGCGACCAGACGCTCAGGCTCGCGTACCGCTTCGAGCCGGGCGCGGCCGACGACGGCGTGACGGTCACGGTGCCGCTGCCGCTGCTCGCGGGCCTGCGCGCGGACGGGTTCGACTGGCAGGTGCCGGGCTTCCGCGAGGAGCTCGTGACGGCGCTCATCAAGGCCCTCCCGAAGCACATCCGCAAGAACGTCGTGCCCGCGGGCGACTGGGCGCGCAAGCTGCTCGTCGACGCGGACGTGTCGGTGCCGCTCACGACCTACCTCGCGCGTGAAATCGCCGCGCAGACCTACACGGCGGTCACGGAGAAGGACTTCGACTGGGAGCGCGTGCCCCCGCACCTGCGCGTGACGTTCGCCGTCGTCGACGAGCGCGGCCGGCGGCTCGCCGCGGGCAAGACGCTGAGCGCGCTGCAGGCGAGCCTCAAGCCCGCCGCGCGCGCGAGCGTCGCGAAGGTCGTCGAGACGCCCCGCAACACCGTCGAGCGCTCGGGCATCACGGCGTGGGACTTCGACTCCCTCGACCGCACGCGCGACGTCAAGCACGGCGGCAACACGATCCGCGCCTATCCCGCCCTCGTCGACGAGGGCGCCTCGGTCGCGATCCGCCTCATGAGCACGGCGCACGACCAGGCCGCGGCGCACGGCGCCGGTGTGCGCAGGCTCCTGCTGCTCGCGATCCCGTCGCCGCTCGGCTACGTGCAGGAGCACCTCACGACGAACGAGAAGCTCGTGCTCGCGCAGTCGCCCTACCGCGGCAACGCGGCCCTGTTCGCCGACTGCATGGCCGCGTGCGTCGACGCCGTCGTGGGCGGCCGCGAGATCTGGACGCGCGCCGAGTTCGAGGCCGCGCGCGACGAGGTGTCAGCGACGATCGTCGACTCGCTGTTCCAGACCGTGGCGCTCGTCTCGCGCATCGTCGCCGCCTCGCGCGCCACAGACAAGGCGATCAAGGATGCGACGAGCATCGCCCTCATCGCGCCCCTCGGCGACGCCCGTGCGCAGCTCGACGCCCTCGTCTTCGACGGATTCGTGGGCCGCACGGGCCTCGACCGGCTGCGCCGCCTCCCCCTCTACCTCGACGGGATCGTGCACCGCGTGAGCCGGCTCGCCGAGAACCCGGGCAGGGACAGGGTGTGGATGTCGGAGGTCGAGCTCGCCACGGCCCGCTACCGGGACGCGGGCGGGGAGCTGCCGCTCGCCGCGGGGGCGGAGCCGCGCATCATCCGCGCCCGCTGGATGCTCGAGGAGCTGCGGCTCAGCCTCTTCGCCCAGCACCTGCCGACCGCCGAGCCCGTGAGCGTGCAGCGGATCGTGAAGGTTCTGTCAGCCTGATGCGCGGCATCAGTCATTCGGGGACGGGACCGCGCCGCCAGTCGGACTAGCCTGTTATGGGCGCACAGCCGCGCCCATCCCGAGAGAGGCCCTGCAGTGCCGCACGCTCCCCGCACAGTGTCCGCCGAGATCGCACGCTCCTGGCTGCTGGTCGCCGCGACCAAGCCCGAGACCTTCGACGCCGCCGAGGCCTCGCGCGCCGACCAGATCATCCTCGACATCGAGGACGCGGTCGACCCCGCGCTCAAGCCGGGCGCGCGCGACGACGTCGCCTCGTGGCTAGCCAGCGGCGGCAGCGGCTGGGTGCGCATCAACGACCGCACGAGCGACTTCTGGTCGGGGGATGTCGACGCGCTCGTCGGACTGCCCGGACTGCTCGGAGTCATGCTCGCCAAGGCCGAGTCGCCCGCCCACGTCACCGAGACCTACGACCGCCTGCACGGGCAGACCCCCGTCATCGCGCTCGTGGAGTCGGCCCTCGGCATCGAGGAGGCCGCCAACATCGCCCGCGCGCGCGGCGCCTACCGCCTCGCGTTCGGCAGCGGCGACTACCGCCGCGACACCGGCACCGCCGCCGACGACATGGCCATGGCCTACCCGCGCTCGCGCCTCGTCGTCGCGTCGCGCGTCGGCAACCTGCCCGGCCCCATCGACGGCCCGACCGTCGGATCGAACCACCCCGTGCTGCGCGAGCAGGGCGCCCACGCCGTCGCGCTCGGCATGACCGGCAAGCTGTGCCTCGACGTCGAGCAGCTGCCGATCATCAACGAGGTCATCTCGCCGACCCGCTCCGACGTTGCGTGGGCGCGTGACTTCCTCGAAGACTTCGAGGCACGAGGCCGCGTCATCCGCGACGGGTCCGACCTGCCGCGCCTCGGCCGCGCCCAGAAGATCGACAAGCTCGCGCGCGCGTTCGGGGTCGAGCCGGCCTAGCCGGCAGAGATCCTCGACGGCTGCGCACAATTCAGGCTGCGCGGTCACGGATGCCCGCCGAAGCGCTTGACCGCGTCCCCGCGCGCCATCCAGCCTGAGTTCTTCACGCGGCGAGGGCCCCAGCGGATGCCAGACTTGCGGCATGGCAGGCCGCATCACCACCCCCGGCGAGTCCGTGCTCGTGCGGGCATCCCTGCTGCTGCGCGCCTTCAGCGAGGATGAGCCCGAGCTCGACCTCGCCGCGCTCGCGGCCCGCTCGGGGCTGCCGCGCTCGACGGTGCACCGCATCGCGACGGAGCTCGCGACCCTCGGCCTGCTCGACCGCACGTCCGGCGGCTTCGCCGTCGGCACGGGCCTGTGGGAGATCGGCGAGCTCTCGCCCGTGAGCCTGCGGCTGCGCGAGGGCGCCCTGCCGCACCTGCTCGAGCTCTACGCGGCCACCGGGGAGAACGTGCACCTCGCCCTGCTCGCGGGCACCGAGGCGCTCTACGTCGCGCGGCTCACCGGCCCTGGATCCGTGCCGACGCTCAGCCGCATGGGCGGTCGCCTCCCGCTGCACACGACGGGCGTCGGCAAGGCGCTGCTCGCGACGAGGGATGCCGCGTGGCTCGACGACTACTTCGCGCTGCCGCGCGAGCGCGAGACCATCCACTCCGTGACCGACGAGGCCGCGCTGCGGGCGGAGATCGCGCACACGCGCGAGACCGGCTACGCGACGACGCGGCAGGAGATGACGCTCGGCAACGTGTCGATCGCCGCGGCGCTCCCGCCCCTCGCGGGGCTGCCGCCCGCCGCCGTGGGCGTCGTGACCCACCTGGGCCGCGCCGACGAGGGCAGGCTCGCGCCGCTCATCCTGCGCACCGCCGCGGAGATCGGGCGCGACCTGGGCTGAGCCGGTGGGTCGCTCTCGGGCTCGACACCCGGTCCGCTCGCGCGCCCGCTCCGGCTCCCGGCCCCGCTCCCGCTCGTCGACCCCGCCCCCTGAAACGATCCAAAGGCCAGTTCTTACGAAGGATGCGGGCACTCCCGTCAAAAGTGGCCTTTGGATCGTTTCACGGGGCAGCCGCGATAGGCACGCACGGGGGGCGGACGCGGGCCCGCGAGAGGCACGCACGGGCGGCGGGCGCGGGCCCGCGGGAGGCACCACGGAGCGCGGGCGCGCGCGGGCGCGGGCGACGCGCACGCTCACTGAGTGGGACCGGTCGCTGGACCCCGGGCATACCCGCCGCGAGGCTTGCCGCGTGACCGAACTGACCCAGGGCGACATCAGCGCCGAGATCGCCGAGCTGCACGCGGCCTACGATGCGAGGCGGGCGGCGGGGATGCCCGCGCTCGACTCCGCGCAGGTCGACTTCGCCCCGTACCGCTCGAGCGTGCTGCGGCACCCGACGAAGAACCCCAAGCTCGTCGACCCGGAGTCGATAGAGCTCGCGTCCCCCGCCTTCGGGCACCGGGACGTCGCGGCGGTCGAGGCCGACCTCACCGTGCAGCACTCGGGCGAGCCGCTCGGCGAGCGCATGGTCGTCACGGGCCGCGTGCTCGACGGCGACGGCCGGCCCGTGCGGCACCAGCTCGTGGAGGTCTGGCAGGCCAACGCGTCGGGGCGGTACATCCACCAGCGCGACCAGCACCCCGCACCGCTCGACCCGAACTTCACGGGGGCCGGCCGGTGCATCACCGACGACGACGGCTGGTACCGGTTCGTCACGATCAAGCCCGGCGCCTACCCGTGGAAGAACCACGTGAACGCGTGGCGGCCCGCGCACATCCACTTCTCGCTCTTCGGCACCGACTTCACGCAGCGGCTCGTGACGCAGATGTACTTCCCGGGCGACCCGCTCTTCCCCCTCGACCCGATCTACCAGTCGATCCCGGATCAGGCCGCGCGCGACCGCCTCGTCGCGACGTACGACCACGACCTCTCCAGCCCGGAGTGGTCGCTGGGGTACCGTTGGGACATCGTCCTGACCGGGCCCAAAGCGACCTGGATCGAGCCCGAGGGGAGCGACGCATGACCCTTCCCGGCACCCCCGGCCAGACCGTCGGGCCCTTCTTCCGGTACGGCCTCGAGTTCGAGGGCGGCGAGGCCCTCGTGCCCGCGGACCACCCCGGCGCGATCATCCTCTCCGGCCGCGTGACCGACGGCGCGGGAGACCCCATCCCCGACGCCCTCGTCGAGATCTGGCAGCAGGATGCCGCCGGCCTCATCCCCCACGCCGAGGGCTCGTTCCACCGCGACGGCGAGACGTTCACGGGCTGGGGGCGCTGCCACTCCACGGACTACGGCGAGTACTCGTTCAGCACCGTGCTGCCGGAGGCCGACTTCATCTCGGTCGTCGTGTTCGCGCGCGGACTGCTCGACCGGCTGCACTCGCGCATCTACCTGCCCGGCCGCAGCGACGCGTTCCTCGAGTCGCTCGAACCGGAGGAGCGCGCGACCCTCGTGGCGGTGCCGACGGCCGGCGGGCTGCGCCACGACATCCGCCTGCAGGGCGAGCGGGAGACGGTGTTCCTTGCCTTTCCGTGACGTGGGCCTGCTGTCGCCCGGCACGGTCGGGGCCGACGACGCCGTCTCCGACGACGCCGTGCTGCAGGCGCTCGTCGACGTCGAGGCCGCCTACTCGCGGGCGCTCGGCGGCGAGGCGTCGCCGGGCGCGCCCGACCTCGAGTCGGTGGCGCTCCGCGCGCGCGGCGGCGGCAACCCCGTGATCCCGCTCATCGCCGAGCTGCGGGCCGCGGCGGGCCCCGGTGCCCTCGTGCACACGGGGGCGACGAGCCAGGACATCCTCGACAGCGCGCTCATGCTGCTCGCGTCGCGCGCCCGCGCGACCATGCTCGTGCGCCTCGACGCCGCGATCACGTCGCTCGCGCACCTCGCCGACGACCACCGTGGGACCGTGGCCGCGGCCCGCACCATCACGCAGCACGCCGTGCCCACGACCTACGGCCTGCGGTTCGCGACGTGGCTCACGAGCCTGCTCGACGCGCGCGACGACCTGCGCGCCGTCGTGCTGCCCGTGCAGCTGGGCGGCGCCGCCGGCACCCTCGCCTCGCTCGTGCAGCTCGGGCACCCGGACGCACCGGCGGCGCTCGCGCGCGAGCTCGGCCTCGCCGAGTCCGCACCCTGGCACGTCTCCCGCGCCCCCGTGACCCGGCTCGGGGACGCGCTCACGCGCGTCACCGACGCGTGCGGCACGATCGGGGCGAACGTCGCGACGCTCTCGCGCACCGAGATCGGCGAGCTGGCCGAGCCCGCCGCCGAGGGCCGCGGCGGATCGTCGGCGATGCCGCAGAAGCACAACCCCGTGCTGAGCGTCCTGCTGCGCTCGGTGTCGCTGCGGGCGCCGGGCCTCGCGTCCACGCTGCACGTCTCCGCCGCGTCGTTCGTCGACGAGCGGCCGGACGGCGCCTGGCACGCCGAGTGGCCCACCCTGCGGGAGCTGCTGCGGCTCGGGCTCGGCGGATCCGCCCTGCTCGAGGAGCTGCTCGGCGGGCTCACCGTCGACCTCGACGCCGTCGCGCGCAACCTCGCCCTCGACGACCTGCGCGCCGAGCAGCGCTCGCTGGGCGGCGAGGGTGGCCCGTACACCGGCCTATCCGACCACTTCGTCGACGCCGCCATCCGGAGGGCCCGCGCATGATCCCGCGCATAGCCATCCAGGAGCCCGCGGGCGAGGGCGACGAGCTGCTCGTGCTCGGCCCGTCGCTCGGCACGTCCACCGTGCTGTGGGAGTCGACGGCCGCGCTCCTGCGCCGGCACTACCGCGTCGCCGCGTGGGACCTCCCCGGCCACGGCGCCTCCCCCGCCGCGACGGACCCCTTCACCGTGGGCGAGATAGCCCTCGGGGTGCTCGACGCCGTCGACGCGCTCGGCGCGGGGACGTTCCTGTACGCGGGCGTCTCGCTCGGCGGCGCCACGGGCCTCGAGCTGCTGCTGCACGCGCCCGAGCGCGTGCGCTCCGCGGCCATCCTGTGCTCCGGGGCCAAGATCGGCACGACCGAGGGATGGGTCGAGCGCGCGCTGCACGTGCGCAGCCAGGGCACGGCGTCGCTCGTCGTGCCGTCGGCGAGCCGCTGGTTCGCCCCCGGGTCCATCGAGCGCCACCCGGACGGCACGGGCCGGCTGCTGCACTCCCTGCGCGACGCGGACGACGAGAGCTACGCGCTGTGCGCGGAGGCGCTCGCGATCTACGACGTGCGGGCGCTGCTCGGCAACATCCCCGTGCCCGTGCTCGCGCTGTGGGGCGAGCACGACCAGGTCGTGGGTGAGCGGCAGTCGGAGGAGATCGCGGAGGGCGTGCAGCACGGGACGTCCGCGCCCGTGCGCGGGGCCGCCCACCTCGCGCCCGTCGAGCAGCCGGAGGCCGTCGCATCCTCGCTGATCGCACATTTCGGAGGAACAGCATGACCTACGACGAAGGCATGGCGGTGCGGCGCGAGGTGCTCGGCGACGCGCACGTCGACCGTGCGAACGCGGGGATCACCGACGAGACGCGCGAGTTCCAGGAGCTCATCACGACGTACGCGTGGGGCGAGATCTGGACCCGCCCGGGCCTCGCGCGCCGCGACCGCAGCATCGCAGTGCTGAGCTCGCTCATCGCGCTCGGGCACTGGGACGAGCTGCCCATGCACCTGCGCGCCGCGAAGACCAACGGGCTCACGCGCGACGAGATCGTCGAGGTGCTGCTGCAGTCGGCGGTCTACGCGGGCGTGCCCGCGGCGAACCACGCCTTCGCGATCGCGAAGGACGTCTGGGCCGAGTAGCTCAGCGGGGCAGCACGGCCTCGATCGCCGCGATCACCTCGGGGGCGTCGGGCAGCGTCTTGGGGCGGAAGCGGCCCACGACCTCGCCGTCGGGCGCGACGAGGAACTTCTCGAAGTTCCACTGGATGTCGCCCGCCTCGCCCTGCGCGTCCGGCGTCTCGACGAGCGCCTCGTAGACAGGGTGGCGGCCCTCGCCGTTGACCTCGATCTTGCCGAGGATCGGGAACGTCGTGCCGTAGGTCGCGGAGCAGAAGTCCGCCATCTCCTGGTTGCCCTCGGGCGACTGGCCGGCGAACTGGTTGCACGGGAAGCCGATGACCGTGAGCCCGCGCTCGGCGTACTGCTTCTGCAGCTGCTCGAGCTGCTCGAACTGCGGGGTCAGGCCGCAGCGCGAGGCGACGTTGACGACGAGCAGCGCCTCGCCCCGGTGGTCGGCGAGCGTGGTCGTGGAGCCGTCGACGGCCTCGAAGGTCGCGTCGTAGTCGAGCGTGGTCATGGTTCAATCGTGCCATGAGCACAGCACGCGACCTGGTCCAGGCGCTCCACGACTCCGACGCGGTCTCGGCATCCCTCGGCATCTCGATCGACTCGGTCGAGGCGGGGCGCGTCGCGCTCAGGATGCCCGTAGCCGACGCCATGGCGAACGGCCACGGCCTCGTGCACGGCGGCTACCTGTTCCTGCTCGCGGACACGGCGTTCGCCTACTCCTGCGTCTCGCTGGGGAGGCCGTCGGTCACCCGCACCGCCGACATCGCGTTCCTCGCGCCGGGCCGCGCGGGCAGCGAGCTCGTGGCGAGAGCCGAGGCCCGCACCGAAGCGGGCCGCACGACGATCGTCGACGTGCGGGTCACGCAGGGCGACGAGCTGCTCGCGGAGTTCCGCGGCCACGGCACCCTCGTGTCTCGCTAATCGGCACGAGTCGCGCACATCTCCGCGTCTCGTGCCACTCTGCGAGACACGAGGGGAAGGGGTTGACGGCGAGAGCGGATCGTATATGATTTCGGATATCGGATTCGAGACGAGGACGTCATGGCTATCACCCGGCCCGGCAAGGTCATCGCACTGCACCTGAACTACCCCTCGCGCATCGCGCAGCGCGGGCGCACGCCCGAGCAGCCGTCGTACTTCATCAAGCCCGGCACGTCGGTGAGCGAGTCGGGCACCCCCCTCGAGCGCCCCGCGGGCACCGAGCTCCTCGCGTTCGAGGGCGAGGTCGCACTCGTCATCGGCACGACCGCGCGCCGCGTCTCGCCCGACGAGGGCTGGGCCCACGTCTCGCACGTGACCGCCGCCGACGACTTCGGCGTGTACGACCTGCGGTACGCCGACAAGGGCTCCAACCTCAAGTCCAAGGGCGGGGACGGCTTCACGCCGCTCGGCCCCGACCTCATTGACGCCCGCACCGTCGACCCCGCGGCCCTGCGCGTGCGCACCTGGGTCAACGGCGAGCTCGTGCAGGAGGACACGACGGAGGGCCTCGTCTTCGGCTTCGGCCGGCTCGTGGCCGACCTCTCCCAGCTCATGACGCTCGAACCCGGAGACGTCATCCTCACGGGCACTCCCGCCGGGTCGTCCGTCGTGGTGCCCGGCGACACCGTCGAGGTCGAGGTGGACGCCCCCACGGCCCCCGGCGCCCCGACGTCGGGTCGTCTCGTGACTCCCGTCGTGGAGGGCACGACCCCGCTCGCCGACTTCGGCGCGACCCCCCGCGTGGACGACCTCCAGCGTGCCGAGGCGTGGGGCTCGCCGGAGGCCGCGGGCCTGGCGCCGAAGGCGGGCATCCTCACCGACGAGCTCAAGGCCCGCATCAACTCGGTGGGCACGGCGACCCTGAGCGCCCAGCTGCGCAAGCTCGGGTACAACAACGTCTCGATCGACGGCCTGCACTCCACGCGGCCGGACGCGCGGCTCCTCGGCCTCGCACGAACGCTGCGCTTCATCCCCAACCGCGAGGACCTCTTCGAGTCGCACGGCGGCGGGTTCAACGCCCAGAAGCGCGCGTTCGACACCCTCAACCCCGACGACGTGCTCGTGATCGAGGCGCGCGGCGAGACGGGCACGGGCACCGTGGGCGACATCCTCGCCCTGCGCGCACAGCTCCGCGGCGCGGCGGGCATCGTCACCGACGGCGGCGTGCGCGACGTCGCCGCGGTCGCCGCGCTCGACATCCCCACCTACTTCGCCAACGCGCATCCCGCGGTGCTCGGCCGCCGCCACGTGCCGTGGGACACCGACCTCACGATCGCGTGCGGCGGCGCCGCAGTGCAGCCGGGCGACATCATCGTGGGCGACGCCGACGGCGTGCTCGTCATCCCGCCGTCCCTCATCGAGAAGGTCGTCGAGGGCGCCATCGAGCAGGAGCGCCAGGAGCGCTTCATCCTCGAGATGGTCGCCGCGGGCGAGAGCGTCGACGGCCTCTACCCGCTCACGGGCGCGTGGAAGGAGCGTTACGAGGCATGGCTGTGACACTCTCCAAGGCCCAGCTGTCGTACGACTGGATCAGGCAGCGCATCGACGACGGCACCTTCGTGCCCGGCTACCGGCTCGTGCTCGGCCAGATCGCCAAGGAGCTCGACGTGAGCGCCGTGCCGGTGCGCGAGGCGATCAGGATGCTCGAGGCCGAGGGCCTCGTGACGTTCGAGCGCAATGTGGGGGCGCAGGTCGCACTCATCAAGGAGACCGAGTACCTGCACACCATGCAGACCCTCGCGGTCGTGGAGGGTGTCGCGACCTCGCTCTCCGCACCCTTCATCACCGCCGCCGACATCGTGCGCGCCCGCGCGATCAACGCCGAGATGCGCGAGTGCCTCGAGCACTTCGACCCCCCGCGCTTCACGCAGCTCAACCTCGACTTCCACTCGGTGCTGTTCGAGAACTGCCCCAACCCCCACATCCTCGATCTCGTGCACCGCGGCTGGAACCGCATGAAGGTGCTGCGCGACTCGACATTCAGCTTCGTCCCGGGCCGTGCTCGCGAGTCAGTCGACGAACACGAGGCGCTCCTGCGCCTCATCGAAACAGGTGCGGACGACCTCGAGATCGAGATGGCGGCGCGGGCCCACCGCACCGGGACGCTCGACGCCTTCCTCGCCTACAAGACCCACACGAAAGCAGGACCGCAGTGAAGTTCCGCACTGATCCGAGCCAGATCAAGGGCTCGATAGCACCCCTCATGACCCCGTTCCTCGCCACGGGCGAGGTCGACCACGACAGCCTCGCGAACCTCGTGAACTGGCAGCTCGCCAACGGCACGCACGGCATCTCGCTCGGCGGCTCGACGGGCGAGCCCAGCTCGCAGTCGGTCCAGGAGCGCGCGGACGCGATCCGCACGGTCGCGAAGACGATCGACGACCGCGTGCCGTTCATGCCGGGCACGGGCACCGAGAAGCTCGAGGAGACGCTCGAGCTGACGGCCGCGGCACAGGATGCCGGAGCCGACGCCGTGCTCATCATCACGCCGTACTACGCCCGCCCCACGCAGGAGGCGCTGTACACGTGGTACACGACCGTCGCGCGCGAGTTCCCCGACCTGCCGATCGTCGCGTACAACGTGCCGAGCCGCACGGCGGTCGACATCGCCCCCGAGACCGTCGCGCGCCTCTACCGCGACGTGGACAACTTCGTCGGCGTCAAGGAGACCACGAAGGACTTCGAGCACTTCTCCCGAGTGCTGCAGCTGTGTGGCAAGGACCTCCTCGTGTGGAGCGGCATCGAGCTGCTGTGCCTGCCCCTGCTCGCCCTCGGCGGCATCGGCTTCATCAGCGCGACGTCCAACATCGCGCCGCGCGCGCACGCCGACCTCTACGAGGCGTGGGCGTCGGGCGACATCGAGCGCGCCCGCGAGATCCACTACGGCCTCCACCCGCTCGTCGACCTGCTGTTCGTCGAGACCAACCCCGCACCCGGCAAGTGGGTGCTCGAGCAGCGCGGGCTCGTCACCTCCGGCTTCGTGCGCCCGCCGCTCATCACGCCGACGGACGCCGGCCTCACCAAGATCAGGGCGCTCCTCGCCGAGGGCGAGCAGTGGCTCACGAGCACGGAAGGGTTCACGCGATGACGCACACGCCCGAGGGGCTGCCCTCGAAGATCCAGCACTACATCGACGGCGAGTTCGTCGACAGCATCTCCGGCGCGACGTTCGACGTGCTCGAGCCCGCCGGCAACACCGTCTATACGACGGCCGCGGCCGGGCAGAAGGAGGACATCGACCGCGCCGTCGCCGCGGCGACGGCGGCGTTCGAGAACGGCCCGTGGCCGCGCATGCTCCCCCGCCAGCGCTCGCGCATCCTCAACCGCATCGCCGACCTCGTCGAGGCGCAGGATGCCCGGCTCGCCGAGCTCGAGACGTTCGACACGGGCCTCGAGCACGAGCCCCTCCGGCGTCACGTCGATGACCGCGAGGTCGGTGATGATGCGGTCGACGCACGCGCGGCCCGTGAGCGGCAGGGTGCACTCGGTGACGACCTTGGCCGACCCGTCCTTCGCGACGTGCTCCATGGACGACGATGACGCGGTCGGCGCCCGTCACGAGGTCCATCGCGCCGCCCATGCCCTTGATGAGCTTGCCGGGCACCGCCCAGTTGGCGATGTCGCCCGCGGCCGAGACCTGCATGGCGCCGAGCACGGCCGTCGCGATGCGGCCGCCGCGGATCATGCCGAACGACGCGGCCGAGTCGAAGTACGAGGCACCGGGGAGCACCGTGACGGTCTCCTTGCCGGCGTTGATGAGCTTGGGGTCCGCCTCGCCCTCCCACGGGTAGGGGCCCACCCCCAGCACGCCGTTCTCCGAGTGCAGCACGACGGTCATCCCCTCGGGCAGGTAGTTGGGGATGAGCGTGGGCAGCCCGATGCCGAGGTTCACGTACGAGCCGTCGACGAGCTCGAGGGCTGCGCGCGCGGCCATCTGGTCACGGGTGAGCGGCATCAGCGGGCATCCTTCGAACGAACTGTCGTCTTCTCGATGGGCAGGTCGGCGGCCTCCTCGGCTGAGAGCTGCACGATGCGGTCCACGTAGATGCCCGGCAGGTGGATGCTGTCGGGGTCGAGGGACCCCGCAGGCACGATCTCGTCGACCTCGGCGATCGTGATGCGCCCCGACATCCCCGCGAGCGGGTTGAAGTTGCGCGCCGACTTCTCGAACACGAGGTTGCCGTGGGTGTCGCCGACGGCCGCGCGCACGAGGCCGTAGTCCGCGCGGATGGCCTCCTCGAGCACGTACTCGGTGCCGCCGAAGACCTGCGTCTGCTTGGCGGGGCTCGCCACGAGCACCGAGCCGTCGGGGGCGTAGCGCCAGGGCATCCCGCCCTCCGACACGACCGTGCCGACACCCGTCGCGGTGAAGAACGCGGGGATGCCGACGCCGCCGGCGCGCAGCCGCTCGGCGAGGGTGCCCTGCGGCGTGAGCTCGACCTCGACGTCGCCGCCGAGGTACTGCCGCGCGAACTCCTTGTTCTCGCCGATGTAGCTCGCGATGATGCGGCGGATGCGGCCCTGCGAGAGCAGCACGCCGAGGCCCCAGCCGTCGACGCCGCAGTTATTGGAGACGACCTCGAGCTCGCCGGCGCCCTGCTCGAGCAGGGCGCGGATGAGCGAGATCGGCACGCCCACGAGCCCGAACCCGCCGACGGCGAGGGTGGACCCGTGCGGGATGTCGGCGACGGCCTCGGCCGCGCTCGCGTACGTCTTGTCCATGCTGCTCCTAGCGGGTGATCGGCAGGCCGGTGTAGAACTCGGCGAGGTGCGCCTTGGCGTGGTCGCTCGAGACGAGCTGGGCGAGCTGGCCGAGCTGCACGTTGTGGTCGAACTCGGCGTCCGGTCCGCTGAAGGTGTGCAGCATGCGCGTCATCCAGGTGGAGAAGTACTGCGTCTGCCACGAGCGGGAGAGCTGCGTCTCCGAGTAGGAGTCGAGCGTCGCATCCGACCCCGCGTAGTGCTCGACGAGGCCCTTGCGCAGCAGCGCGACGTCCGCGATCGCCGAGTTGAGGCCCTTCGCCCCGGTCGGCGGCACGATGTGGGCGGCGTCGCCCGCGAGGAAGAGGCGGCCGTGGCGCATCGGGGCGCTCACGAAGCTGCGCATGGGCGTGACCGACTTGTCGAAGATCTCGCCGCGCTCCAGCGTCCAGCCCGGCAGGCCGAGGCGGATGTCGAGCTCGTCCCAGATGCGCTCGTCGCTCCAGTCGTCGATGCTCTCGTCGGGCGGCACCTGCAGGTAGAGGCGGCTGATCTCGGGCGAGCGCATCGAGAGCAGCGCGAAGCCGCGCTCGTGCAGCGCGTAGACGAGCTCGTCGGACGACGGCCTCGCGTGGGCGAGGATGCCCAGCCATCCGAAGTCGTACTCGCGCTCGTACGTCGTGCGCTCCGACTCGGGGATGGCGAGGCGCGAGACGCCGTGGAAGCCGTCGGTGCCGATCACGAAGTCGCAGCTGAGCTCGAACTCCTCGCCGTCCTGTGTGAAGAGGATGCGCGGGCTCTCGGTGTCGATGTCGACGGGCCGCGCGTGCGAGACCTCGTAGCGCGCGGGCGTGCCGTTGGCGTCGTGCGCGGCGATGAGGTCTTTCACGACCTCCTGCTGGCCGTAGATCCACACGTGCCGGCCGACGAGCTCCGCGAAGTCGATGTGATGGCGCTCCCCCGCGAACTGCAGGTGGATGCCGTCGTGCCGCAGCCCCTCGCGCTGCAGGCGGTCCCCGAGCCCGTTCTCGACGAGGAGCTCGACGGCGTCGTGCTCGAGGACACCGGCGCGCACGCGCTGCACGGTGTAGTCGCGGTCGCGCAGCTCGAGCACGACGTTGTCGATCCCCGAGCGGTGCAGGAGGTGCGAGAGCAGCAGTCCGGCGGGGCCGCCGCCGATGATTCCCACGCGCGTGGTCAGGGGGGTCGTCATTGTTCCTCCGGAGGCTCCGATGCTACGCTCACGATTAGAACAGCTGTTCGCATAGCGCACAACCGATGCAGCCAACTCAGTGGGACGGAACAATGACCGCGAGCTACGTCTTCGACGCCATCAGGACGCCCTTCGGCAGGCACGGCAAGGGGCTCGCGGCGGTGCGCCCCGACGACCTCGCCGCGCACACGATCGAGGCCCTCCTCGCGCGCCACCCCGACCTCGATCCCGCCCGCATCGACGACGTCATCCTCGGCGACGCCAACCAGGCCGGCGAGGACAACCGGGATGTCGCGCGCTTCGCGGCCCTCCTCGCCGGGCTCCCGACCACCGTCACGGGCGTGACGGTCAACCGCCTGTGCGGGTCGAGCGTCGAGAGCGTCATCCAGGCCAGCCGCGCCGTCGAGGCCGGCGACGCCGCCCTCGTGCTCGCGGGCGGCGTCGAGTCGATGAGCCGCGCCCCGTGGGTCATGCTCAAGCCCGGCCGGGCGTACCCGGCCGGATCCGAGACGATGCACTCGACGACCATCGGCCTGCGCATGGCCAACCCGCGCCTGCGCGACGGCTGGCGCCTCTCCAACGGCGAGAGCGCCGAGCTGCTCGCCGAGCGCTACTCGATCTCGCGCGAGCAGCAGGACGCCTTCGCCGTGCGCAGCCACCGCAACGCCGCCGCCGCGTGGGACGCGGGCCTCTACGCCGAGGTCGTCCCCGTGCCGGGCACCGACCTCGTGCGCGACGAGGGCATCCGCGCCGACACGACGCTCGAGGCCCTCGCGGGGCTCACGCCCGCCTTCGCCGCGGGCGGCTCCGTGACCGCGGGCAACTCCTCCCCCCTGAGCGACGGCGCCTCGATGCTCTTCATCGGCGGCGAGGACGCCCTCGACGCCGAGCCCCTCGCGCGCATCACGGCGCGAGCCGCCTTCGGCAACGATCCGGACGTGTTCGGGGTCGCGCCCGTCGAGGCCGCCAACCGTGCGCTCGCGCGGGCGGGGCGCTCGTGGGCCGACGTCGACCTCGTCGAGCTCAACGAGGCGTTCGCGTCGCAGTCCCTCGCGTGCCTGGCGCTGTGGCCGGAGCTCGACCCCGAGCGCGTCAACGTGCACGGCGGGGCCATCGCGCTCGGGCATCCCCTCGGCGCCTCGGGCGGCCGCATCATCGGCCACCTCGCGCACGAGCTGAAGCGGCGCGGCGGCGGCATCGGCGTCGCAGCCATCTGCATCGGCATGGGCCAGGGCCTCGCGGTCGTGCTGGAGCGCTAGTGGAGCACGTGCAGTCGCTCGCGCGGGGCCTCGCGGTCATCCGCGCCTTCGACGCCGAGCACCCGCGCATGACCCTGAGCGAGCTCGCGGCCCGCACGGACCTCACGCGCGCGACGGCCCGCCGCTTCCTGCTCACGCTCGCGGGCCTCGGCTACGTGTCGACCGACGGCAAGCTCTTCGAGCTCACCCCGCGCGTGCTCGAGCTGGGCTTCTCGTACCTCTCCGGCCTCACCCTCCCCGAGATCGCGCAGCCGCACCTCGAGGCGCTCTCGCGCGAGCTCGACGAGTCCACCTCGGCGAGCGTGCTCGACGGCGACGCGATCGTCTACGTCGCGCGCGTGCCCACGCGCCGCATCATGAACGTCGCGATCACGATCGGCACGCGCTTCCCCGCCGACGTGACCTCGATGGGCCGCGTCCTGCTGGCCGCCGAGCCCGACGACCGCTGGCCGGAGTCGCTCCGCCCCGCCCTCGCGCAGGTGCGCGAGCAGGGCTGGGCCCTCGTCGACCAGGAGCTCGAGCACGGCATCCGGTCGATCGCGGCCCCGCTGCACTCCGCCGCCGGGGACGTCGTCGCCGCGATCAACGTCTCGAGCACCACGTCGTCCGCGACCCTCGAGCGCATCGCCGACGAGTTCCGCCCGGCCCTGCTGCGCACCGCGGCGCTCATCGACGAGGCGCTGCGCCAGGTCAGCCCCGGCCGCGCCTGATCGCGCGCACCGTGAGCTGAACGGCGACGAGCCCCAGCAGCACGGCGAAGAGGATGCCCGACACGCGCGGCGGCATGGCGAGCCCCAGATACGCTCCCCCGACCGCGGCCCCGGCGGCCACGAGACCCACGACGACGGCGCTGCGCACGTCCACGAGCCCGGACCGGCGGTTCGCGAGCGAGCCCGTCGCGCTCGTGACGACCATGACCACGAGGGTCGTGCCCTTGGCGACGAGGTCGCTCACGCCCAGGAGCGCGACGAGCGCGGGCACGCCGATGACGGCACCGCCCACGCCGAACATGCCGGACGTGATGCCCATCGCGAGGCCGACGCCCAGGTAGGCGGCCACGAGCCAGGGCGAGAGGGCGAGCGGCTCGCCGCGCTCGGGCTCGAGCAGCGCCATGCGCACGGCGACGAGCACGAGCAGCACGATGAAGGCCCAGCGCAGCGCGGGCAGCGGCAGCCGGCGCAGCAGGAGGGCGCCGAGGAACGAGCCGCCCACGGCCCCGACGGAGACGATGCCCGCGGCCACGAGGTCCACCTCGCCGTGCGGGAGGTAGGTGATGGCGCCCGAGAGCGTCGACGGCAGGATGGCGAGCAGCGAGGTGGCCGCGGCCCTGCGCTGGTCGAACCCCGCGAACGTGACGAGGAGGGGCACGATGACGATGCCTCCCCCGCCGCCGAAGGCGCCGCTGAACACGCCGCCGATGACGCCGATGAGGATGAGCACCCACAGCCGGGGACGGGACTGGTCGGGCACGGGCATCCCTTCGCGATGGGCCTGTGCTCCCCACGCTACAGCCGCTAGCGTTGCCGCATGACCGACACCGGGACCGCCACCTCGCCGCTCGCCTCGCTCGCCAAGGGGGTGTGGTGGATGCTCCTGCTCCGCGGCATCCTCGCCATCATCTTCGGCGTGATCGCCCTGCTCGCGCCCGGTGCGGCGCTCGTGGGCATCGCCATCGTCTACGGCGCGTACGCGGTGGTGGACGGCATCGCCGCCATCGTGCACGCGCTGCAGCTGCGCTCGACCAACCCGCGCTGGGGGTGGCTGCTCGCGAGCGGTGCCGTCACGGCCCTCGCGGGTCTCGCGGCCCTCGTGCTCCCCGGGTTCGCGGGCGTCTTCGGCGGGCTCTTCGTGCTGTGGACGATCGTGTTCTGGACCGTCATCACGGGCATCATGGGCCTGCGCTCCGCCGCGGGCGCGGCCGCGGGCCGGGGCCGCACGCTCGGCATCGTCGCGGGCGTCGTGAGCGTCGTGTTCGGCGTCATCCTCGCGATAGTGCTGTGGCTGTCGCCCGAGGCGACCGTGCTCGGCCTCGTGTGGTCGGTGGGCATCTGGGCGATCATCTTCGGCGCGATGGTGGTGGGCGCGGCGATCTCCGTGCGCGCGGGATCCAAAACCGCCTAAAGGTTCGCATGTTTTAGCCCGCGCGTGCTAGATTCCGTCGCGTGATGACGGAGTCGCCGAAGACGCGGGCACAGGTGCTCGCGCACGACATCGAGCTCTCCATCGAGCGGCAGGGGCTGCGCGAGGGAGACCCGCTCGGAACCATCGACAGCTGGCGCGACCAGACGGGCTTCGCCCGCTCGACCGTGAGCGAGGCCGTGCGGCTCATGATCGACCGCGGTGTCGCCGAGATCCGCCCGGGTCGCGGCGGCGGCATCTTCGTCGCGTCGCCGCACCCCGTCGTGCGCCTGCGCCACACGCTCCTCACCGTGCACGGCGAGCCCTCGACGGTCGCGGACGCGATCGCGATCCGCGAGGCCCTCGAGCCGCTCGTCGTCGCCGACGCGGCGCGCCACCGCACGGCAGCCGACATCGACGACCTCCGCGCTGCCCTCGCGAGCCTCACCGCGGCGGTCGGCGACACCGATGCCTTCATGCGCGCCAACTGGGCGCTGCACGACCGCATCGCGCGCATCGGCTCCAACCTCATGCTCGGCGCGATCTACACGTCGATGACGGGGGTCATCGCGGGGCTCTCCGCGCACGCCGACGGCGCGGACACCGACGCGGGCTACTGGCACGGTCGCGTCGCCGTGCACGACGAGCTCGTGCGCGCGATAGTCGACGGCGACCTCGACGCGGCGGCCGCGGCCGTCGCCCGGCACGGGGAGTAGCGCATGGCAGCACAGGGACCGCTCTCGGGATACCTCGTCGTCGACCTCACGCGCGCGCTCGCGGGACCGCACGCGGGCATGATGCTCGGCGACCTGGGCGCGCGCGTCATCAAGGTCGAGGCGCCCGGCGCCGGCGACGACACGCGAGGATGGGGCCCGCCCTTCGTCGGCGACGAGGGCGCGAAGGAGTCCACGTACTTCCTCTCGGCGAACCGCAACAAGGAGTCGGTGACCCTCGACCTCAAGGATGCCGACGACTCCGCCGTGCTCGCACGGCTCGTCGAGCGCGCAGACGTGCTGCTCGAGAACTTCCGGCCGGGCACCCTCGACAAACTCGGCTTCCCTCCGTCGCGCCTCGAGCAGCTCAACCCGCGGCTCGTCACGCTCTCGATCAGCGGCTTCGGACACGACGGCCCCGAGGGCGGCCGCGCGGGCTACGACCAGATCGCCCAGGGCGAGGCCGGGCTCATGTCGCTCACGGGCGCCACCGCCGACGACCCGCAGCGCGTGGGCGTCCCCATCGGCGACCTGCTCGCGGGCATGTACGGCGCCTACGGCGTGCTCGCGGCGCTGCTCGAGCGCGAGCGCACGGGCAGGGGCCAGGTCGTGCGCACGTCGCTGCTCGCCGCGGTCGTGGGGGTGCACGCGTTCCAGGGCACGAGGTGGACGGTCGCTGGCCAGGTCGGGCGCGCGGGAGGCAACCACCACCCGTCGATAGCGCCGTACGGGCTGTTCCGCTCGCGCGACGGCGCCGTGCAGATCGCCGTGGGCTCGGAGGGGCTGTGGGCGCGCCTGTGCACGATGACCGGCCTCGCCGTCGACGACGAGCGCTGGGCGTCGAACCGGCTGCGGGTCGAGAACCGCGAGTCGCTCATCGCCGCGATCGAGGGCGTGTTCTCGTCGTGGGACACGGACGCCCTGCTCGCCGCGCTCGACGACGCGGGCATCCCGGCCGGCCGCGTGCGCGACCTGCAGCAGGTGTACGAGTGGGACCAGACGCTCTCGCAGGGCCTCGTCGTCGACGTCGACCACGCGACGCTCGGCGCGCTGAAGATCCCCGGCCCTCCCCTGCGCTTCTTCACGGGCGACGGCGATGAGCTCACGCGCACGGAGCACATCGCTCCGCCCACCCTCGGCCAGCACAACGCCTCCGTGCGGGAATGGCTCGAGGGATGACCGAGCGTCCGGGAGCGCGCGAGCTCATCGCCATGACGCTCGACCCCGGGAGCTTCGCGAGCTGGGATGTCCCGCTGCCCGCGCTCCCCCTCGAGGAGCCCTACCGCGCCGAGCTCGAGGCGGCCCGCGCCGCGACGGGCGAGGACGAGTCGGTCGTGACGGGCGAGGGCACGCTGGGCGGCTCCCGCGTGGCCGTCGTCGTGGGCGAGTTCCGCTTCCTCGGCGGCTCCATCGGCGTCAACGCGGCGGAGCGCATCGTCGCGGCCCTCGAGCGGGCGACCGCGGAGGGCATCCCCGTGCTCGCCGCCCCCGTGTCGGGCGGCACGCGCATGCAGGAGGGCACGCGCGCGTTCCTGCAGATGGTCAAGATCACCGAGGCGGTGGTCGCGCACAAGGCAGCGCGCCTGCCCTACCTCGTGTACCTGCGCCACCCCACGACGGGCGGGGTGTTCGCGTCGTGGGGCTCGCTCGGCCACATCACCGTCGCGCAGACGGGCGCGCTCGTGGGATTCCTCGGCCCCAAGGTGTACCGCGCGCTGCGCGGCACCGACTTCCCGCCCGGCGTGCAGACCGCCGAGAACCTCTTCGCGCACGGCATCGTCGACGCCGTGCTCGACGCCGAGCGGCTGCGGCACGTCGCGGGCGAGGCCCTCGCGATCATCGCGGCGCGCGGCGGGGCGGGTGTGCGCGAACCCGAGCCCGCGATCACCGACGTCCCCGACGCGTGGACCTCCATCGGCATCTCGCGGCGCAGCGGCCGCCCCGGCCTGCGGTCGCTCCTGCGCCATGCAGCGAGCGCCACGGTCGCCCTGAGCGGCACGGGTCAGGGCGAGACCACCAAGTCGTCGGTCGTCTCGCTCGCGACGATCGGCGGGCGCGGCACCGTCGTCGTCGGCCTCGACCGCCGCGTCAACGGCGAGGCCGACCTCGGCCCGGATGCCCTCCGCCAGGCCCGCCGCGGCATGGCCCTCGCGGCCGACCTCGGCCTGCCGCTCATCACCGTCATCGACACCCCCGGCGCCGCGCTCTCGCGCGAGGCGGAGGAGGGCGGCCTCGGCGGCGAGATCGCGCGCTGCCTCGCCGACCTCCTCGACCTGCCGGTGCCGACGGTCGCGGTCATCCTCGGCGAGGGCACGGGGGGCGGCGCGCTCGCCCTCATGCCCGCCGACCGCGTCATCGCCGCGCGGCACGGCTGGCTCGCACCGCTGCCGCCCGAGGGTGCGAGCGTCATCATGCACGGCGACACCGACCACGCAGCCGAGATGACCGTCGCGCAGCGCGTGCGCTCGCAGGACCTGCTCGACGACGGCATCGTGCACGAGATCGTCGAGGAGCTCCCGACTGCCGACGCCGAGCCCGCCGAATTCTGCCGCCGCGTGGGCGACGCGATAGTGCGCCAGCTCGACGTGCTGCAGCGCCACACCGATCTCGAGCGACGCGCCGCCCGCACGCGGCACTACCGGCGGCTCGGCCTCCGCCCGTAGCGGGGCGCGCGCCCGCCCGGGCCCGCGTCCTCCCGGGCCTGCGCGCTCCCGGGCCTGCGCGCGTCGGCGCGAGGGCCCCGGCCCGCCAGGTGCCGCCCCCTCTGGCCGCGCGCGCCCGCGCCGCCCGGTCCCGCGCGGCCCGGCCCGCGCGGCCCGGGCCCGCGTCCTGCCGCCGGCCCGCCAAGCCGGCGTGCAACGTTCACCCCGGCCCACCCGTGCCCCGTGAATCGATCCAAAGCGCAGTTTTTACGATCCGCCTGCGGGTCTACGTCAAAACCGCCCTTTGGATCGTTTCACGGGGCGGAGGCGGACCGGCGCGGGAGGGCCGAACGTGCCGAAGCGGGGCGGGGCGGGGGCAGGCCGAAGCGCGGCGGGGTGGGGGCGAGCGAGGCGGGTGAGGGCGGGCGGGCAGGGCGGAGGCGGGCAAGCGAGGCCGAACGGCAGGACGCGGGCCGGGCGACCGCCGGCCGGGCGGAACAAGCGCGAGGTCCGGCCGGGCGGCGCGCGCCCGAGCATCAGCCAGACGGAACCCCGCATCCTCGATCCCGATGCCGCACCCGCGCGGGCCGACCCTAGGCTCGGACGCATGGCAGGACGACTCGACGGCAAGATCGCCGTCATCACGGGCACCGGGAGCGGCCAGGGCCGCGTCGCCGCGCAGCTCTTCGCCGCGGAGGGCGCCACGGTCTTCGGCGCGGATGTCGACGCCGCCGGCCAGGCCGAGACGGAGCGCCTCGTCGCCATGACGGGAGCGGTCGTCGACCTGACGGACGACGCGGCCGTGAAGCGGTGGATCGACTCCATCGGTCCCATCGACATCCTCTACGCCAACGCGGGCGCGACCCGGTTCAACAGCGTCGCGGACACGACGTTCGACGAATGGTCCTGGGTGCTTCGGCACGAGCTCGACATCGTGTTCCTGCCCGTGCACCACGCGTGGCCGCACCTGCGGGAGGGCGGCAGCATCGTGCTCGTCGGGTCCACGGCGGGCATCACTGGATCGCGCACCAACCGCCGCATCGCCCACACCGCGACGAAGGGCGGCGTCGTGGCGATGACCAAGCAGCTCGCCGCGGAGGGTGCGGGCCGGGGCATCCGCGCCAACTGTGTGAGCCCCGGGATGATCCGCACGCCCGCGACCGAGGGCGACCTCCTCGCCGACGACCACCCCATGCGCGCGATCGCGTCGGCGATCCCGCTCGGGCGCATCGGCGAGCCCGTCGAGGTGGTGCGCGCCGCCCTCTTCCTCGCGAGCGACGAGGCCTCCTACATCACGGGCGCCAACCTCGTGATCGACGGCGGCTGGTCGGCGGTGCTGCCCGGGTAGGCCTATCAGCGACGGGGATGCCCGCATCAGCGATACCGCCTTCCCGCCCTCCGGCCCCCGCCCTAGCGTGGAACCGATCGCGACGACGGGAGGATCCGATGGCTGACGCGTCCGCGCTGCCCGGCCTCGCCGGCAAGACCGTCGTCGTCACGGGAGCGCTCGGCGGCCAGGGCCTCGCCGAGTGCGCGATCCTCTCCGCCTCGGGCGCGCGCGTCGTCGCGACCGACCTCGCGGACGCACCCTCCCCCGCGCTCGTCGCCGCGGAGTACCACCGGCTCGACGTCGGCTCTGTGGCGGACTGGGCCGCCCTCGCCGCGACGCTCGACGTCGTGCACGGCCTCGTCAACAACGCGGGAGTCCCGTTCCGGGCGCGGCTCGGCGATATCGCGCTCGACGACTGGGACCGCGTGCTGCGCGTCAACCTCACGGGCGCGATGCTCGGGATCCAGGCACTCGCGCCGCTCATGCCCGCGGGCTCGTCGATCGTCAACGTCGGCTCGCTCGCCGCGCTCAACGCCCACCACACCGTCGCGTACACGGCGAGCAAGTGGGGGCTGCGCGGCCTCACGCACGTCGCCGCGACGGAGTTGGGCGGCCGGGGCATCCGCGCCAACATCGTGCACCCGGGCTATGTCGAGACCCCCATGATGGCCGCCGCGCCCGCCATCATGACGGACGCCCAGATCGCCCTCACGCCGCTCGGCCGCACGGCCCAGCCCGAGGAGGTCGCTTCCGTCGTCGCCTTCCTCGTGAGCGACCTCGCGAGCTACGTCACGGGGGCCGAGATCCCCGTCGACGGCGGCTTCAGCTCCTCGGGCGGCGTGAAGTACCTCTCAGACCAGATCAAGAACGGATGACCGCATGTTCATGTACTTCCCCACCAACTACGTCTGGAGCATGGCCGCAGTCGCCGCGCTCAACAACGGCGGCTTCATCGACGAGGTCGACCGCGCCTGCAAGCCCGTGCTCGAGGCGTCGAAGAACGGCGACGACGTGGGCACGGAGGACCTCTACCGCTCGTGGGCGGCGGTAGCCGACCGCCTCGTCGCCGCGGCGGAGGCCGACGAGTCGGTCGGGCGCACCATCGGCGCCGGGGACAAGTTCTACCGGGCATCCCTCTACACGTCGCAGGCGGAGCGCCTGCAGTCGCCCAAGTGGGAGGGCCGCAACGCCGCGTACCAGAAGTCGATCGACCTGCTGCTCAAGCACGTCGCGCTGTCGGGCAGCCCCGTCACGCAGGTCGAGATCCCCTACGAGGGCGCGTCACTTCCGGGCTACTTCCACCCCGCGGGGCCGGGCGCGCCCGTCATCATCCAGTTCAACGGGCTCGATTCGACGAAGGAGATGATGTTCTACTCCGGGTTCCCGCAGATGCTCGCGCGCCGCGGCATCGCGACCCTCATGGTCGACACCCCCGGGTCGGGCGAGGCCCTGCGCCTGCGCGGCCTCACCGCCCGCTACGACACCGAGGCGTGGGCCGCCGCGTGCATCGACTACCTCGAGACGCGCGACGACGTGGATGCCACGCAGGTCGGCATCGTCGGCTGGTCGCTCGGCGGCTACTACGCTCCCCGCGCCGCGGCGTTCGAGAAGAGGCTCAAGCTCGCCGTGGCGTGGGGTGCGAACCACAACTGGGCGGAGGTGCAGCACAAGCGCATCCAGCGCGAGGGCGAGAACCCCGTGCCGCACTACTGGGACCACGTCATGTGGGTGTGGGGTGTCTCCACCATGGAGGAGTTCCTCGAGAAGACCAAGGACATGCACCTGAACGGGGTCGTCGACAAGATCAGGGTGCCGTTCCTCATCACGCACGGCGCGAACGACCGGCAGATCTCCGTCGACTACGCGCACCAGAGCCACGACCAGGCGGTCAACTCGCCCAAGAACGAGCTGCGCATCTTCGACGAGCCGGAGGGCGGCACCGAGCACATCTCGATCGACAACATGCCCTACGTCGCGGGCTACATCGCCGACTGGATCGCCGAGACGTTCGAGGAGCTGCGCGCCTAGTCTGGAGGTATGCCTACCGCAGTCATCGTCGACGCACTCAGGACCCCCTCCGGCAAGGGCAAGGCGGGCGGTGCGCTCGCGCACTGGCATCCCGTCGACCTGCTCGGCACGGTGCTGCGCGAGCTCGTCGCGCGCAACGACCTCGACCCCGCCCTCATCGACGACGTCATCGGCGGGTGCCTCTCGCAGGTGGGCGAGCAGGCCGTCAACATCACGCGCAACGCCGTGCTCGCCGCTGGCTTCCCGGTGACCGTGCCCGGCACGACCGTCGACCGCCAGTGCGGGTCGAGCCAGCAGGCCGCGGCATTCGCCGCGCAGGGGGTCGCCGCGGGAGCCTACGACATCGTCATCGCGTGCGGCGTCGAGCTCATGAGCAAGAGCCCCATCAACGTCGCGACGCTCGGGCAAGACCAGTGGGGGCCCCTCGTGCGCTCCCGCTACCCGGAGGGCCTCGTGGGCCAGGGCATCTCGGCGGAGCTCATCGCCTCGCGCTGGAAGCTCTCGCGCGAGGCCCTCGACACCTTCGCGGAACGCTCGCACCGGCTCGCGGGCGCGTCCGACTTCACGTCGGAGATCCTCCCCTTCGGCGACCTCACGACCGACGAGACCATACGCCCCGGCACGACCGTCGCGGCACTCGGCGAGCTCAAGCCCGCCTTCCACGACGACGCCCTCGCCGAGCGGTTCCCCGAGATCCACTGGAAGATCACGGCCGGCAACTCGTCGCCGTACACCGACGGCGCCTCGGCGGTCCTCATCATGAGCGAGGAGCGCGCGCTCGAGCTCGGGCTCACGCCCCGCGCGCGCTTCGTGTCGTCGGCCGTGGTCGGCTCTGACCCCATCGAGATGCTCACGGGCATCCTGCCGGCCACCCGCAAGATCCTCGACAGGTCGGGCCTGGGCATCGACGACTTCGACTCCGTCGAGATCAACGAGGCCTTCGCGTCGGTGCCGCTCGCCTGGCAGCACGAGTTCGGCGCCGACCCCGACCTCGTCAACCCGCGCGGCGGCGCGATAGCCCTCGGGCACGCGCTCGGCTCCTCGGGAACGCGCCTGCTCACCACCATGGTCAACCAGCTCGAGCGCACGGGCGGCCGCTACGGCCTGCAGGTCATGTGCGAGGGCGCGGGCATGGCCAACGCGACGATCATCGAAAGGCTCTGAACATGAAGATCGAGGATGTCACGGCACTCGTCACGGGAGGCGCCTCCGGCCTCGGACTCGCGACGGCCACCGCCCTCGCCGCCGCGGGCGCGCGCGTCGTCATCGCCGACCTCCCCACCTCGCGCGGAGCCGACCTCGACTTCGCCTTCGCCCCGTGCGACGTGCGCTCGGCCGCCGACGTGCAGGCCGCCGTCGACCTCGCCGGCGACGCGCGCATCGTCGTCAACTGCGCGGGGGTCGCGACGGCGCAGCGCACCGTCGGCCGAGACGGGCCCCTGGCCCTCGAGGACTTCGAGCGCGTCGTGGCCATCAACCTCGTGGGCACGTTCAACGTCGTCCGCCTCGCGGCGGCGAGGATGATGGAGCTCGACCCGGTCGGCGAGGAGCGCGGCGTCATCGTCAACACCGCATCGGTCGCGGCGTTCGACGGTCAGGTCGGACAGGCGGCGTACTCCGCCTCGAAGGGCGGCGTCGCCGCGATGGGCCTGCCACTCGCGCGCGAGTTCGCACCCCAGCTCATCCGCGTCATGACGATCGCGCCCGGCATCTTCGAGACGCCCATGATGGCGGGCCTGCCGCAGGAGGCGCAGGACTCCCTCGGCAAGCAGGTGCCCCACCCGGCGCGCCTCGGCCGCCCGTCCGAGTACGCGGCCCTCGTGCAGCACATCGTCGAGAACCCCATGCTCAACGGCGAGACGATCCGCCTCGACGGGGCGATCAGGATGGCGCCGCGGTAGAGAGTCGCGGATTTCTCGTTGAGCTAGGCACCTTCCCGGATTGAGTAAACGTCAGTAGATTGGTCAGGACGTAAGGAGGCGCGGTGACCGAGAGAATTGACGCTCCACTTCGAACGCCGAAGGGCGATTTCACGGTGGTGGGTTTCGCGGAGAAGAGCACTGGCGACGAGCGTCCCAGCGTTGCTTTGGTGCACGGCGACATATCTAGAGGTCCCGTCGCGGTGCGCATCCAGTCCGAATGCCTGACCGGACACGTGTTCGACTCGCTAACCTGCGATTGCTCGGGCCAGAAGAACGATTCGCTGGACATCATTGTCGAGCGGGGCGCGGGTGTACTGATCCACTTGTGGCAGGAGGGGCGCGGCATTGGCTTGGCCGACAAGATGCGCGCGTATTCACGGCAGATGGCGGGCTTCGACACTGTGGACGCCAACATAGAGATAGGTCGTGGTGTCGACGAGCGGGAGTATTCCGACGCAGCACGTCTCCTGGGTTTGCTGGGCGTATCGGAGATCGACCTGATCACAAACAATCCGGCGAAGATCGACGACCTCACGAACCGTGGCATCGTCGTTCGAAACGTCATCCCGCTTCCGCCGCACGTCAACGACCTCAACCGGCGCTACCTCGCGACAAAGGTGGCCCGCCTCGGTCACATGTACGACGTTGAGGCGCTCTAAGGAGATGGAAGTCGGTTGGTACCGACATTACCGTGGCGGTCTGTACCGCGTGATTGGTGTGGCCACCCACACTGAGTCCTCGGAACAACTGGTCGTGTATGAGTCCTCAGACGGTGAACTGTTCGTCCGGCCGATCGAGATGTTTGCGGGGATCGTCGAGGCTCCGTCGGGAGAACTGGCCCAGAGGTTCACACTGACGAATTCACCGGCGGATCAAGACGGCTGAGCTTGTCATGCATCGCCTCCCACCGAGCCGAACTGAAGTAGGTCGTTCTACGTCGTGCCACCAGCCAGATGGAGGGCACAGCTAGGAGGAATGCAGCGGCCCAAATCGCAAAGTGGAGCGGCGTGAAGGGAACAACGAAGATGGCACCCAAGGCGGTGCCAACCACCGCACCCTCGATGATTAGCGCCGCGTTCCTCCATACCGTCCAACGACGCTCGACCTTGGATTCCCTCCTACTGAAGTCGGACAGCAATTGGTCCGCTGACGCAATCGTCCCCGCCTGCAGGGAGTTGACGTACTCGTTGAGGCGGTAGACCATGCCTGGGTCTAGATCGCCGTTCTGAAGTAATCCGCGAAGCCGCCTCTGGGTCGGCAAGGGCAGGTTGTTCTCACCATACGTGGATACCAAGTGGCGGACGGTGGGATCTCGCCACCAGAACGAGGGACCACCATCGTCATCCATGTACCAGTCTTCGGTTTCGTTTGAACCGTAGAGCTTGCCGGAGTGCTCGGCGACGTGGACGAAGGAAAGCTGCACGACGGGGAGGAGGGGCATTATTCGGATGGGACGGGGTGACAGGTTGACCAGCTGGAGTGGCTGATGACCGCGCCACCCAGGATTCATAAAGTCTGCGCCGCAGTGCACCATCAAACCGATCCGAGAATAAGAACTCCGCCCAGACATCTTGCCGGCGAATCCCTTTGGAATGCTGAACTCTTCATAGGTTCGACCTAGGAGCAGCTCACCTGGTTGAAGTACATAGCTTTCGCCTGGAGCGAGTTGAATTCGCTCCCACGGAAAGTTCGGGCTGACTTCATTGAGGCCAGGCTTGCGGAGGTCGAATTCTGACCGGTCCCGCCCGAAAAACCCCGGGCGACGCCGCGCCCGCCAGAAAATCGTGTCGACGCGCAAGTCGACAGAGCACAACCGAATCTGGACATCCGGTTCGAACGGGTGTTTGGGCAGTCGAGCCACGAAATTGATCTCGTCTGCTCGTCGCCTAATGCCATCATCACCGAGGTAGATGTCATCCTCCTCACTTGCGCGGGAACGTTGCTGATCCACGCTCATCATATTCAGCGAACGCCCCCAGCTTGACCCGTTACATACGACGAAGGCCCCCGGATCGCTCCAGGGGCCTTCGCCAACGTGTGACTAGAAGTCCCAGTCGTCATCCTCGGTCGAGACCGCCTTGCCGATGACGTACGACGAGCCCGACCCCGAGAAGAAGTCGTGGTTCTCGTCGGCGTTCGGCGAGAGCGCGGACAGGATCGCCGGGCTCACGTCGGTGACCGTCTTCGGGAACATCGGCTCGTAGCCGAGGTTCATGAGGGCCTTGTTCGCGTTGTAGTGCAGGAACTTCTTGACGTCCTCGGTCAGCCCGATCTCGTCGTACAGGTCCTGCGAGTACTGCACCTCGTTCTCGTAGAGCTCGTACATGAGGCTGAAGGTGTAGTCCTTGATCTCATCCCGGCGCTCCTGGGTAACGAGCTCGAGCCCGCGCTGGAACTTGTAGCCGATGTAGTAGCCGTGCACGGCCTCATCCCTGATGATCAGGCGAATGAGGTCGGCCGTGTTGGTGAGCTTGGCGCGGCTCGACCAGTACATGGGCAGGTAGAACCCGGAGTAGAAGAGGAACGACTCGAGCAGGGTCGAGGCGACCTTGCGCTTGAGCGGGTCGTCGCCACGGTAGTACTCCATGACGATGCGGGCCTTCTTCTGGAGGTTCTCGTTCTCCGTCGACCACCGGAACGCCTCGTCGATCTCCTTCGTCGAGCTGAGCGTCGAGAAGATCGAGGAGTAGCTCTTGGCGTGCACCGACTCCATGAACGCGATGTTGGTGTACACCGCCTCCTCGTGCGGGGTGAGCGCGTCGGGGATGAGGCTGATCGCGCCGACGGTGCCCTGGATGGTGTCGAGCAGGGTCAGGCCGGTGAACACCCGCATCGTCACCTCCTGCTCGCGCGGCGTGAGGGTGTTCCACGACTGGACGTCGTTGGACAGCGGCACCTTCTCAGGCAGCCAGAAGTTGCCGACGAGGCGGTCCCACACCTCCGAGTCCTTGTCGTCCTGGATGCGGTTCCAGTTGATCGCGTTGACGTGGCTGACGAGCTTCACGTTCATGTGTTCGGTATCCCTGTCGCCTAGAGCATGCAGCTGACGCAGCCGTCGATCTCGGTTCCCTCGAGAGCGAGCTGGCGCAGGCGGATGTAGTAGATGGTCTTGATGTTCTTCTTCCAGGCGTAGATCTGCGCCTTGTTGATGTCACGGGTGGTGGCCGTGTCCTTGAAGAACAGCGTGAGCGAGAGGCCCTGGTCAACGTGCTGCGTCGCCGCGGCGTAGGTGTCGATGATCTTCTCGGGGCCGATCTCGTAGGCGTCGGCGTAGTACTCGAGGTTGTCGTTCGTCATGAACGGCGCCGGGTAGTACACGCGGCCGATCTTGCCCTCCTTGCGGATCTCGATCTTCGAGGCGATCGGGTGGATGCTCGACGTCGAGTTGTTGATGTACGAGATCGACCCGGTCGGGGGCACCGCCTGCAGGTTCTGGTTGTAGATGCCGTGCTCCTGCACGCTGGCCTTGAGCTGGCGCCAGTCGTCCTGGGTCGGGATGTGGATCCCGGCCGTGTCGAACAGCTCCTGCACGCGGGCCGTCGCCGGCACCCACGCCTGGTCGGTGTACTTGTCGAAGAACTCACCGCTCGCGTACGTCGAGTCCTCGAAGCCCTCGAACTTGCTCGAGCGCTCGATGGCGATCGCGTTCGACGCGCGCAGCGCGTGGAACAGCACGGAGTAGAAGTAGATGTTCGTGAAGTCGATCCCCTCCTCCGAGCCGTAGTGCACGCGCTCGCGGGCGAGGTAGCCGTGCAGGTTCATCTGGCCGAGGCCGATGGCGTGCGACTTGTCGTTGCCGTCCTCGACGGAGCGCACTGACGAGATGTGGCTCTGGTCCGACACCGAGCTGAGGCCGCGCACCGCGGTCTCGATCGTGCGGCCGAAGTCGGGCGAGTCCATCGTGAGCGCGATGTTGAGCGAGCCAAGGTTGCAGGAGATGTCCTTGCCGATGACGTTGTAGCTCAGGTCTTCGTTGTAGGTCGTCGGGGAGTTGACCTGCAGGATCTCCGAGCACAGGTTCGACATGTTGATGCGCCCCTTGATCGGGTTGGCGCGGTTCACCGTGTCCTCGAACATGATGTACGGGTATCCGGACTCGAACTGGATCTCGGCGATCGTCTGGAAGAAGTCGCGAGCGTTGATCTTGGTCTTCTTGATGCGCGCATCGTCGACCATCTCGTAGTACTTCTCGGTGATCGAGATGTCGGCGAACGGCACGCCGTAGACCTTCTCGACGTCGTACGGCGAGAACAGGTACATGTCCTCGCCCTTCTTGGCGAGCTCGAAGGTGATGTCGGGGATGACGACGCCCAGCGACAGCGTCTTGATGCGGATCTTCTCGTCCGCGTTCTCGCGCTTGGTGTCGAGGAAGCGCAGGATGTCGGGGTGGTGCGCCTGCAGGTACACGGCCCCGGCGCCCTGGCGCGCGCCGAGCTGGTTGGCGTAGCTGAAGGAGTCTTCCAGCAGCTTCATGACGGGGATGATGCCGCTCGACTGGTTCTCGATCTGCTTGATCGGGGCGCCCGACTCGCGGATGTTCGAGAGCAGGAGGGCGACGCCGCCGCCGCGCTTGGAGAGCTGCAGCGCGGAGTTGATGCCGCGCGCGATGGACTCCATGTTGTCCTCGATGCGCAGCAGGAAGCACGACACGAGCTCGCCGCGCTGGCGCTTGCCCGAGTTGAGGAAGGTGGGGGTCGCGGGCTGGAAGCGGCCGGAGATCATCTCCTCCGCGAGCTCGCTCGCGAGCTTCTGGTCGCCCTGGGCGAGGGCGAGCGCGACCATGACGACGCGGTCCTCGTAGCGCTCGAGGTAGCGCTTGCCGTCGAACGTCTTGAGCGTGTACGACGTGTAGAACTTGAACGCGCCGAGGAAGCTCTGGAAGCGGAACTTGCGGGCGTAGACGTCGTCGTTGAGCTTCTGGATGAACTCGAAGGGGTACTGGTCGAGCACTGCCTGCTCGTAGTACTCGTTCTCGACCAGGTAGTCGAGGCGCTCCTTCAGGTTGTGGAAGAACACCGTGTTCTGGTTGACGTGCTGGAGGAAGTACTCGCGCGCCGCCTCGCGGTCGCGGTCGAACTGGATGCGGCCCTGCGTGTCATAGAGGTTGAGCATCGCGTTGAGCGAGTGGTAGTCCATCCCCTGCACGGAGACGGGGACCGCCGTTACATCGAGGTCGTCTGCGACTGCAGTGTCCAAAACTTGTCCAATCCTGAGTTGACTCTGGCTACGTCATCGGGTGTCCCGAAGACTTCGAAGCGATAAAGGAGGGGAACTGCGCACTTGGCGGCGATGACATCGCCCGCCAGTCCGTACGCGGTTCCAAAATTCGTGTTGCCGCCGGCGATGACCCCCCTGAGCAGCGAGCGGTTGTGCTCGTCGTTCAGGAAGGAGATCACCTGCTTGGGGACCGCCCCGTGTCCGTTGCCCCCGCCGTAGGTGGGGAGCACGAGCACGAAGGGCTCGGTCGCCCGGATGGAGTCCCTCGACATGAGGGGGATCCGGAGGGCGTCCCGGCCCAGCGAGTCGACGAAGCGCTGGGTGTTGCCGGAGACGCTGGAGAAGTAGACGAGCCGGCTCATGCTGCTGCCACCCGCCTCAGCTCTGCGCGATCCAGATCAGGCGACGCTCGCGGCGAGCTGCTCGATCTTGTCGGGGCGGAAGCCCGACCAGCTGTCGTCGTCGGTGACGACGACGGGAGCCTGCAGGTAGCCGAGCGTCTTGACCGCTTCGTAGGCCTTCTCGTCGACGGTGAGATCGAAGATCTCGTACTCGATGCCCTTGCTGTCGAGTGCACGGTAGGTGGCGGTGCACTGCACGCACGACGGCTTCGTGTAGACGGTGATGGCCATAGTCTTTACCCCTTTTTTCCATCCGAATAGCGGTTTCAACCCCCGACCGGTCGGGATCTCTCCAAGGCCGTTCGCTGCGGTTCTTAGATACTACATATAGGGGCCGACATTTCTTGCACACCCATATGGTGTGTTGCACCGATGTAATTTACCCACAGGGAAGTGCACAGGATGTGCACAGAAATAGCCTGTTTTCCACGGGATTTCCCCCACCACCCTGTGCATGGATTCCGACACGCCGGAGGCCGTGCGGCGTGTCGCGGCGCGGCTAAGCTGGCACAGCCGTGAAGAGCTACATCGACCTCCTGAAGACGCCCGGAGTGGGGCGCATCATCGCGGCGCAGCTGACGGCCCGATTCCCGAGCGGGATGCTCTCGCTCGCGTTCCTCATCCACATCGAGCACACGCTGCACTCCTACGGCGCCGCCGGCCTCGTCCTGGGCGCCACGAGCCTCGGCCAGGCGCTCGCGGGCCCGCTCACGAGCCGGTGGATGGGCGTGTGGGGCATGCGCCGCGTGCTCACCCTCACGCTCATCGTGTGCGCCGCCGCGATCTACACGATCGCGCTCGCGCCCCTCACCCTCCCCCTCTACATGATCGTCGGCTTCATCGGAGGGCTCAGCACCCCGCCCGTGCAGCCCGCCGTGCGCACGATCTACCCGAAGATGGTCAACTCCCGCCAGCTGACCCCGCTGTTCTCCCTCGACGCCTCGGCACAGGAGATCATCTGGATCGCCGGTCCGGTCATCACGACGTTCGTCGCCGTGCAGATCTCGAGCGTGCTCGCGATCTGCATAGCCGGGGCCTTCCTCGTGGGCGGCGGCATCTGGTTCATCTCCAGCCCCGAGGTCGGGCGCGTGCGCATCCCGCGCAGCAAGCGCCGCTTCGGCGTCGTGCTGCGCCGCCCCGCCGTGCTGCTCGGCACCATCACGGGCTTCCTGCTCGTCGGCTCGTGCGCCGCGGTGGAGGCCGGCGTCGTCGCCGTGTTCGGCGAGGGCGGCCCGCAGGCCGGCATCGTCCTCGCGATCTGGGCTATCGGCTCGATCGTGGGCGGCCTCTCGCTCGGCCACGTGCCCATCGGGCCGTGGGCTCTCGCGCGCCGCATGTTCGCGGTGTTCGTCGGGCTCGCGCTCGCGCTCGGCTACACGCTCGTGCAGGGCTTCGGCCTGGAGTTCTGGTGGCTCGCCGTCACACTCCTCATCGCGGGCATCGGCATCGCACCCGCCCTCGCCGTCATCTTCGCGATCGTGTCGTCGAGCGTGAAGTTCAGCGATACTGCCGAGGCGTACGGCTGGGTGGGCACGGGCCAGCTCATCGGGGCGGCGCTCGGCTCCGCGGCCGCCGGATTCCTCATCGACGCGAACGGCGCGGTCGGCGCGTTCTGGGCCGCGGGCTCGCTCGCGCTCCTCGGGTTCCTCGCACCCACTGTGCTGCGGCGCTGGCACCCCGACCTGCGCGGCAAGGACGCGAGCCCGCTCGCCGACACCGAGCCGGTGCCCACGCAGCCCAGCTAGCCTTCCTGCCGGTCGTGTCTCGCTAAGTTGCAGAAGTGGCGCAGATCTGCGCGACTCGTGCAACTTAGCGAGACACACGGGCCAGGGGCACGGGCCGGGGGGCGGGCCGGGGGCGGGCTAGGGGCGCAGCGCCTTGAGCGCGGGGGCGAGCTCGGCGAGCTCGTCGAGCACCTTGCCGAGGATGGCCGTCTCCTTGTCTCCCGGATGGAACACGCCGTCCTTGATGAGGGTCGACACGAAGTTGATCTCGACGTTCGCCGTCGTCTTGATCGCGCCGAGGGTCGTGTACACGGGGTCGAAGGCCGCGACGCCGCGCGACCCGCCGGACACCCCGCCGTAGCTCACGAACGAGATCGGCTTGCGCCACCACTCCTGGTTCAGGAAGTCGAAGGCGTTCTTGAGCGCGGGCGCGTAGCTGTGGTTGTACTCGGGAGTCACGAAGATGATGGCGTCGGCCGCATCCACGCGCTCGCTCCATGCGATCGTGTGGGGCTTCGTGTACTGGCGCTTCGAGGGGTGGTGCGGCTCGTCGAGGAACGGCAGGGCGATCTCGGCGAGATCGGCCCAGTCGAGCTCGAAGCGGCCGTCGGCCTCGACGCGCGAGCGCACCCACTCCCCCACGGGGAGGCCTGCACGGCCGGGGCGGACACTGCCGATGACGATCATGAGTCTCATGTGGCAAGTCAACCACCGGCACTGCTGGGAGCTTCCCGACCGCGACCGGTAGCGTGACGGGATGACCGGAATCGCCCTCCTCGTGCACGGCCTCAGCTCCGACTCCGAGTCGTGGTGGCGCGTCGCGCCCGCGCTCGAGGAGATGGGCTGGGACGTCATCACCGTCGACCTGCGCGGCCACGGCCTCGCCGCCCGGGCTGAGAGCTACAGCCTGCGCGAGTATGCGCGCGACCTCGATGACGGGTGGGACCTCGTGGTCGGCCACTCCCTCGGCGGCGCGGCCGCGGTGCTCGCCGCGCAGCGGCCGAACTTCACGCGCAGCCTCGTGCTCATCGACCCCGTCCTCGAGGTGCGCGAGGAAGATCAGGGGGCGATCATGGCCGACCAGGTCGCCGAGCTCTCGTTCACGGCCGAGTCCCTCGCGCGCGACAAGCCGCACTGGCACGAGCTCGACCGCGAGGCCAAGCTCACGGGCGTGCAGCGCGTCGACCCGCACGCCGTCGTGCGCACGTTCACCGACACGGGGCGCTGGGACGTGACGGCGGAGGCGCGCGCGCTCACGGTGCCCACGCTCATCCTCTCGGGCGACCCCGGGGTCTACACGATGCTCGACCCCGGGCTCGCGCGCGAGCTGCCCGCCGAGTACGTCGTCATCGAGGGTGCCGGGCACTCCCCGCACCGCGACCGGCCGGCCGAGACGCTCGCCGCGCTGCGGTCATTCCTGGAGCGTCGGGTCGGTGGGGCCGGGGCCCGGCAGTAGCGGGTCGCCGTTGTCGACATCCTCGGGGTTCGGCAGCGTCATGAGGAAGCGGAAGAAGACGAGGCTCGCGACGACCTCGAGCGCGCCGAAGATGATGAACGGCAGGGCGAGGTCGACGCGGGCGACGAGCCCGCCGATGAGCGACCCGAGCGGCATCGCGCCCCACAGGAGCGTGCGCCACGTGCCGTGCACGCGGCCGAGCAGGCGGCCGGGGATGATGCTCTGCCGCAGCGACATGACGAGGATGTTCCACACCGTGATCGCGCCCGAGCTCAGCGCGAAGCTCACGGCTGCGGCCCACACGACCGGCAGCAGCCCGGTCGTGAGGATGAAGAGCCCCGACACCGTCGTGGCGATGGCCATCGCGAGCCCCGTGCCGAGCCACCCCTTGAGGCGGTTCGCGAAGAGCGCCCCCGCGAGCCCGCCCACCGCGCCGGAGAGCAGGAACACGCCGAAGAGCGGTTCGGGCACGGCCAGGGTGTCGAGCACGAAGAGCACGAACGACGCGAGGGCAGCCGAGCTCACGATGCCGCAGAAGGTGCTGAACAACCACAGCGTCACGAGCTGGCGGTTGCCCGCGATGAAGCGGAAGCCGTCGACGAACTGCCGGTACCAGGCCACGCGCGGCTCGTCGCTCTCGGCGGTCGCGGCGAACTGACGGCCGGACGCGGCCCTGGGCAGCGCGAGGGCGAGCGCGCCCGCGAGCGCGAAGACGAGGCCGTTGATGCCCACGGGGATGAGCACCGACACGGCGAAGAGCGCCGAGGTGAGCGGGCCGGAGAGGAAGTTCTGCACGACGAGCTCGCCCGCCTCGACGCGGGAGTTGGCGCGCGGCAGGTTGGCCTTGCCCACGATGCTCGGCACGACGGCGCGGATCGCCCCGTCGTACACCGTCTCGAACGCCCCGTACACGAAGACGACGAGGTAGAGCCACCAGATCGTGAGGGTTCCCGTGAAGACGAGCACGAACGTGAGCGCGGCGAGCGCGGTGCGCACGGCCTGCGCAAGGGCGAGCGCCCGACGTCGGTCGATGCGGTCGATGAGGATGCCCGCGGGGATCGCGAAGAACAGCCACGGCAGCAGCGCGAGGGCCCCGATCATCGAGATGAGGAGGGGGTCGTCCGTGAGGCGCGCGGCGAGCAGCGGCATGGCCGTGCGCACGATGCCGTCGCCGAGGCTCGAGGCGAGGTTGGCGGTGAAGATGTTGGCGAACGCCCTCCCCAGGGGTTCCGGCCTCGTCGTCATCCTCCCAGCCTAGACACCGCGTCGGACACGACGAGGGCCGCACCCTGTCGGGTGCGGCCCTCGGTGGTGGTGCGGGTGCCTAGGCGGGAGTCGGCTCGTCGTCGTGGTGGAGCTTCTCCTTCACGAAGTCGCTCACCTCGCCGGCCTTGTCCTTCGCGAACTCGGCCGCGTCCTCGGCCTTGTCCTTCACGAACTCGCCAGCATCGGCGGCGGCGTCCTTCGCCTTGTCGAGGCCCTCCGCGAGGTTCTCCTTGGCGTCATCAACGAATCCCATGTGCATCCCTTCGAGAGTGAATGCGGCAAGTGCCGACGGACCGAGGATAGTGGCGCCGCGTCAGTCGCGCAGGCTCTCCTTGTAGTCGTTCTTGGCCTTCGTCGCGTCGCGCTCGGCCTCCGCGCGCTTGACGTCGGCCTCGGCCTTGGCCTCGTCCACCCTGTCGCTCAGGCGCTCCTTGGCGTCGTCGACGGCCTCGCCGATCTTCTTGCCGGTGGCCTCGGCGGCATCCTTAGCGTCGTCGATGAGTCCCATGTCGTCCTCCTTGGTCGTTGGTCCTTCCACGGTAGGCACGCGGCGGCGGATCGGGGAGGGCCTTGCGGTGACGATCGAATCGTGACAAACGTTGGGTACCGCCCGTGAGGCGCCCTCAGTAGCGTGAAAGCCATGAGGCGCATCATCATCGTTCCCGCAGCACTCGTCCTCGCCGCGCTCTCCCTCACGGGGTGCTCCGCGGCGGGCATGTCGTACGACTCCTCCTCAGGAGGCGGTATGGCTCCCACGGTCGGGCAGCCGGCCCCCGAGATCGCCGGCGAGGGCGACTCCTCCTACTCCACGCCCGACGTGCTGCCCGCCGACCGGCAGGTGATCACGACCGGCTACGTCACCATCACGGTCGACGACCCGCTGGCGTCCGCGGACGACGCCGTGCGCATCGCCGAGCAGTCCGGCGGGCGCGTCGACGGCCGCAGCGAGTACGCGCCGCAGGACGAGACCAGCAAGGGCAGCGCCACGCTCACCCTGCGCATCCCCTCCGACGCGCTCACCGCGACCCTCGAGAAGCTCCGCGCGCTCGGCACCGTGCAGGAGGTGTCGCTCAACAGCAACGACGTCACCACGGTCACGCAGGACCTCGACGCGCGCATCACGGCGCTGAAGGCGTCGATCGAGAGGATGCTCGTGCTGCAGTCGAACGCGACGGACATCGACGCGCTCATCCAGCTCGAGACCGCCATCTCCGACCGCCAGGCGGAGCTCGAGAGCCTCGAGTCGCAGCAGCGCTACTACGCCGACCAGGTCTCGCTCTCGACGGTCACGCTCAACCTCGTGTCGGAGTACGACGCGCCCGTCGCCGAGCCCGACACCTTCCTCTCCGGCCTCGTCGCCGGCTGGAACGCGTTCGTCGCGTTCTTCGCCGGGCTGCTCGTGGCCCTCGGGGTGCTGCTGCCGTGGCTCGTGTTCGCCGGGATCATCACGGCGGCGGTCATCCTCATCGTGCGGTGGAACCGCAGGCGGAAGGATGCCGCGCCGCAGGAGTGACTAGGACGCGAGGATGTCCTTGACCATCGGCAGCACCGTCGAGCCGTAGAGCTCGATCGAGCGCATCATGTGCTCGTGGGGCAGTGTGCCCGCGCTGTACTTCATGTCGAAGCGCTGGATGCCGAGGGTCTGCACGGTCTTCGCGATCTTGCGGGCGACGGTCTCGGGCGAGCCGAGGTAGAGCGATCCGTGCTCGACCTCCTGGCGGAACTCGGCGGGCGTCGACTCGCCCCAGCCGCGCTCGGCGCCGATGCGGTCGCGCATCGCCTTGTGGTGCGAGTAGTACTGCTCGGCGGCGAGCTCGTCGGTGTCGGCGATGTATCCGGGCGAGTGCACGGCGATGGGGAGGTCGGGCTTCTCCATCTGCGCGAGCGCGCGGTGGAAGAGGTCGACGTAGGGGGCGAAGCGCGCCGGATCCCCGCCGATGATGGCCAGCACGAGCGGGAGGCCGTAGCGCGCGGCGCGCACGACGGACTCGGGGCTGCCGCCCACGCCGACCCACGCCGGGAGGTGGCCGCCCTCGGTGCGCGGGTAGATGTCCTTGTCCTTGAGCGGCGGGCGCAGCTCGCCGGCCCACGTCACGGGCTTCTCCTTGAGCACCTCGGAGAAGAGGTCGAGCTTCTCCTCGAAGAGCTGCTCGTACATCGAGAGGTCGAAGCCGAATAGCGGGAACGACTCCGTGAACGATCCGCGGCCGAGGATGACCTCGGCCCGGCCGTTGCTCAGGGCGTCGATGGTCGCGAAGCGCTGGAAGACGCGGATGGGGTCGTCCGAGCTCAGGACCGTGACCGCCGAGCCCAGGTGGATGTTCTTGGTCGCCGTCGCGATGCCCGCGAGCACGACCTCGGGGGCGGAGACGGCGAAGTCGACGCGGTGGTGCTCCCCCACGCCGATGAAGTCGATGCCGAGCTCGTCGGCGAGCACGGCCTCCGCGACGACGTTGCGGATGACCTGCGCCTGGCTCACCTCGCCGCCGTCCGGGGTGACCGTCACGTCGCCGAAGGTGTCGAGCCCGAATTCCACGCCTGCCATGTCTCCCTCTCTTCGATGCGTTCGCATCGACCGGGTCAACGCGGCGGATGCGCCGCGCATTCCCGCGCGCGACGAAGCCCCGGGCCGTGAGGCCCGGGGCTCCGCGTCATCCTGTGGCTAGTAGATGACCGTGAGCGTGTTGGTCACGGCCACGAGGGTCACCACCGCGGCGCTGATGAAGCCGCCGATGTAGGGGTTGCCCGTCACGCGGTAGAGCTTGCGCGAGAGCACAGCGGTTGCCGCGAGGATCAGGATCACCGGGAACAGCCAGATGCTGAAGATGCCCCCGAAGCCCGGGATGGGCTCGCCCGTGATGAAGAACGTCACGTACTGCGCGACCACCAGCACGATGGGCGCGAGCGCGTTGACGAGCGCGAGCACCGCCGTGTTCAGCCACTCCTTGCCCCGGAGGGTGAAGCGGTTGAAGACGTTGATCGCCACCGAGTTCGCGAGGAAGTACAGCAGGAAGAACGGCACGTAGAGCAGCGCGATCCAGAGCTTGTCGGCGCCGAAGTCCTTCACGGCGACGACCCACCAGCGGAAGTCGGTGTTGAGCAGCCACTGGAAGAAGAACACGATGCCGTAGGCCGCCGCGACGGTCACGACGCCCAGGCCGATGCCCTGGAAGAACTTCGTCCAGCCGGGGAGCAGGCCGAGCTCGCGCACCTTCAGGCCGTTGCGACGGCCGAACAGGAAGTACGAGATCGCCATGATCGCGATCGACGCGACGCCGTTGATCGCGGCCCAGAACGCGATGAAGAACACCGCTCCCTGCGTGAAGATCGTGGGCACGACGTTGAACGCGATGCCCTGGATCCACGGCGCCTGGCTCAGGAGCACGTAGCTCACGCCCGAGAACAGCGCGGAGACGACCATGGCGCCCCAGAACCAGCCGAGTCCGGCGCGCGTGTTGGCGACGGCGGCGGGCTGGTCGACCTTGAGGCCCGCGAAGGCCCGGGTCGTGAGCAGCGCGCGGGCGAAGGCGAGGAGGAAGATCATGAAGCCGATGAGACCGAGGGTCGTGAACAGCTCCTTCCACTGCCAGACCTGCGAGCCCGAGTCGATGGCGGTGGGGGCGCCGAACGCCTCCTGCCAGAACGCGAGCTGGTCGGAGACCGTCTGCGCGGAGATCGTGCCCCACGGGTGGGTCTGCGCGGGCGTGTAGACCACGCGGATCGAGCCGCCGTCGTCGTAGATCGTGTTCGCCTCGCGGGTCTCGGTGATCTTCGACGGGTCCTCGCCGTAGTTGAGGAACGACTGCGCGTTGGGCGTCGTGATGTAGTCGCGCGGCGACGTCAGGCGCACTCCCTCGGCGCTGTAGCTGCGGAAGAAGAACTCGTCGTACTGGTCGGCGACGAGGCCCGTGTCACGGTCCCCGTACATGTTGAAGTACGCGTTGTCGTTCGCGGCGTCGGTGTAGACCGGGTCGTTGTCGACGAGGAACACGGCGGCGATGAGCTGCTTGTCGGCGGCGTTGTCGATCGCGACCGAGAAGTTGGCCGCGCGGGCGCCGTTCGAGTGGCCCGAGACGCCGATCTTGGCGGTGTCGACGTAGGGAAGGTCTGCGAGGAGCTTCACCGCGTCGTACATGCCCGTGCCGTTGGCCGCGAGGTCCGAGTACTTGAGGTAGTCGGAGTCGCCGTGGCCGTACATGTCGATCGACAGCACGACGTAGCCGCGGCGCGCGAGCTCCACGTAGTTCGCGTCCTGCATCTCCTTGTTGTTCCACCAGCCGTGCGAGACGACGATGGCCGGAGCCTTGTTGTCTGCCGAGACGCCGTTGGGCTTGAAGAGCAGCGCGCTCATCGACTCGCCGTTCGACGTCTCCCAGCTCATGTCCTTCACCGTGACGGTGTAGCCGGACGTCTGCACGGCCGAGGCCACGACGGACGACACGACCATGAGCACCAGCGACAGAGCCAGCCAGAAGCTGTTCCGTCTCACCAGTCTTTCCTTCATTTCACTCCCTTGTGTGTGTTGCGTTTGGTTGGTCATTTCAGATCTCCACATCGCCGTCGACCCAGCCCATGGTCTTGGTGACGGCCTTCTTCCAGTTGCGGTACAGCTGGTCGCGCTCGAGCGCGGGCATCGACGGCGACCAGCGCTTGTCCTCCGACCAGTTGTCGACGACGTCCTGCTCCCCGCTCCAGAAGCCCACGGCGATACCGGCGGCGAACGCCGCTCCGAGCGCCGTCGTCTCCGTGACCTTCGGGCGGATGACGTCGACGCCCAGCTGGTCGGCCTGGAACTGCATGAGCAGCTCGTTGGCGACCATGCCGCCGTCGACGCGCAGTTCGGCGAGGTCGACCCCGGCGTCGGCGTTCATGGCGTCCATGACCTCGCGGGTCTGGAACGCCGTCGCCTCGAGGGCGGCCCTGGCTATGTGGTTCTTGGTGACGTACCGGGTCAGGCCCAGGAGCGCGCCGCGCGCATCCGGGCGCCAGTAGGGGGCGAACAGGCCCGAGAACGCGGGGACGAAGTAGGCGCCGCCGTTGTCGTCGACCTGGCGCGCGAGCTTCTCGATGTCGGGGGCGTCGGTGAACATGCCGAGGTTGTCGCGCAGCCACTGCACGAGCGAGCCCGTGACGGCGATCGACCCCTCGAGCGCGTACACCGCCGGCGCGTCGCCGATCTTGTAGCAGACGGTCGTCAGCAGGCCGTTCTTGCTCGTGACGCGCTTGGTGCCGGTGTTGAGCAGCAGGAAGTTGCCCGTGCCGTAGGTGTTCTTCGCCATGCCCTCGGCGAAGCACGCCTGGCCGAAGGTCGCGGCCTGCTGGTCGCCGAGGATGCCCGCGATCGGCACCCCCGTGAGCATGCCGTGCGCGCGCCCGGTGCCGTAGACCTCCGACGACGAGCGGATCTCGGGGAGCATCGACAGCGGGATGCCCATGTCGGCGGCGATGTCGTCGCGCCACTGGAGCGTGTCGAGGTCCATGAGCATCGTGCGCGAGGCGTTCGTGACGTCGGTCACGTGCACGCCGCCGTCGACACCGCCCGTGAGGTTCCACACGAGCCACGTGTCCATGGTGCCGAAGAGCAGCTCGCCGCTGTCGGCGGCCTCGCGCGCCCCGTCGACGTTGTCGAGGATCCAGCGCACCTTCGGCCCCGCGAAGTAGGTCGCGAGCGGCAGTCCCACGATGTCCTTGTAGCGGTCGGGGCCCTCGGAGCCGCCGAGGTCGTCGACGAGCTTCTGCGTGCGCGTGTCCTGCCAGACGATGGCGTTCGTGACGGGGATGCCCGTGCGCCTGTTCCACACGACGGTCGTCTCGCGCTGGTTCGTGATGCCCACGGCCGCGATGTCCTCGGACGTGAGGTTGGCGCGCGTGAGGGCGATCCCGACGACCTCGCGCACGTTGTCCCACACCTGCACGGGGTCGTGCTCGACCCACCCCGCTCGCGGGAAGATCTGCTCGTGCTCGAGCTGGCCGCTCGCCACCACGCGCGCGGACCGGTCGAAGACGATCGCGCGGGAACTCGTCGTCCCCTGGTCGATCGACAGGACGTGCTCGGGCATCTGGGCTCTCTCCGTTGAGATGGGTGGGTCGGGTCTAGTGGGTGGTGCGGGCGGCGAGGTCGACCATGGGGACGACCTCCTCCGCCGTGAGGCGCTCGCGGGCCGCGCTCGCGTCGTCCGGCTGCTCGGCGGCGCGCGCGTCCGCCGCTGCGCGGCGACGGTAGAGGTCGACCTCGCGTGCGGTCTGCTCCGGGCTCCAGCCCAGCACGGCCTCGGCGAGCGCCGCGACCTCGGGGAGGGCGTCCTGCGCCTCGTCGGCGTACTCGTAGACCATGCGCGTGCGGCGCATCATGAGGTCGTCGAGGTGCAGCGCACCCTCGTGGGTCATGGCGTAGACGAGCTCGGCGCGCAGGTAGGCGGGGGCGTGCTCGAGTCGCGCCGCGGCGGTCGCATCGGCGTGCGCGATGTCGGCGATGTCGCGGATGTTCGCCCCGTAGCGGTGGAAGAGGTGGTCGGTGAGCGCCTTGTCCCATCCGAGCGACTCGATGACCGACGCGAGCTCGCGCTCGGCGGTGAGGAAGCCGCGCGCGCCCTCGAGGGGGATCCGCGCCGTGACGCACGGCTGGTGCTTCGCGGCCGCGCCGAGCGCGAAGTCGACGGCATCCTTCGCCATGACGCGGTAGGTCGTGAACTTGCCGCCCGCGATGGAGACGAGGCCCGGCACGGGCGACGCGACGGTGTGCTCGCGCGAGACCTTGGCCGACTGCGTGCCCTCCTTGGTGCCCGGCTGGAGAAGCGGGCGCAGGCCGGCCCAGGTGCCGATGACATCGTCGCGCGAGATGGGGTGCGCGAGGACCTTGTTCGCCTCGGCGATCACGTAGTCGATGTCGGCGGCCGTGGCGACGGGGTTCATGAGCTCCTCGTGCCACGGGGTGTCGGTCGTGCCGATCACCCAGTAGCGCGACCACGGGATGACGAACAGCACGCTCTTCGAGGTCTGCAGGATGAGCCCCGGCGTGCCCTGGATGCGCTCGCGCGGCACGACGATGTGGATGCCCTTCGACGCGAGCACGCGCAGGCCGCCCTCGTCGTCGGCGAGCGCCTGCGACTCCTCGGTCCAGACGCCCGTGGAGCTGATCACGGTCTTGGCCCGCACGGGGAAGGTCGTGCCGGTCTCGAGGTCCATGACCACGGCGCCGTCGACGGCACCCGCCGCGTTCTTCGTGAGCTCGACGATCTGCGTGCGCGAGGCCGCGTGGGCGCCGTACGAGGCGGCGGTGCGCAGCACCGTGAGCACGAGCCGCGCGTCGTCGACGTTCGCGTCCCAGTACTCGATCGCGCCGACCGCCGCGCTCTTCGCGAAGTCGGGGAACGCCTTCGTGAGGCCCGCGCGCGACAGGTGGCGGTGGAACGGCAGCGCGCGACGGCCCCGCCGCACGCTCGCGAGCAGGTCGTACAGCAGGATGCCCGCACCCACGAACGCGCGCTCGAAGACGCGGTGCCGCAGCGGGTACAGGAAGGGCAGGGGTCGCACGAGGTGCGGGGCGATCTCGGTGAGCAGCAGGTCGCGCTCCTTGAGCGCCTCGAGCACGAGCTTGAAGTCGAGCATCTGCAGGTAGCGCAGGCCGCCGTGCACGAGCTTGCTCGAGCGGCTCGATGTGCCGGCCGCCCAGTCCTGGGCCTCGACCACGGCCGTGGAGAGCCCGCGGCTCGCGGCGTCGAGGGCGATCCCGGCGCCCGTGACTCCCCCGCCGATGACGAGGATGTCGAGCTCTTCGCCGGGCGTGGTGCTGGCCGCGAGGCGCTCGAGGGCACGGGTGCGGGTCTCGGGGGTGAGGCGGGAGTCGGTCATCGGATCCTGTGTTTCGTCTTGTTTGGCGCTTAACCAGTGGCGCCGTGTGCAGCGTATTGCCGCGTGGGGGGCCTTTGGCAAATTGAGCAGACAACCTGCACATATGTGCAGAATGGAGACCATGGACAAGGAAGAGACGCTGCTCGCCGCGTCGTCGATGTACTACCTACAGGACCTCAAGATGGAGACCATCGCGAGCCGGCTGCACATGTCGCGCTCGAGCGTCTCGCGCCTGCTCAAGCAGGCGCGCACGAGCGGCCTCGTCGAGATCACCCTCCGGCCCACCCCCACGCGCGCCCCCGGGGTGAGCCAGTACCTCGCGAGCCAGTTCGGCGTCGAGGTCTACGTCGTGCCCGTCGCCGACTCCGCGGACGTCGCCGAGCGCCTCGAGCAGGTCGCCCTCACCACGGCCCGCATGGTCACGGGGTGGTTCGACTCCGACATGATCCTCGGCGTCGCCTGGGGCACGACCCTCGGCGCGATCGCACGCCATCTCGGCCGCAAGCCCACGCGCGGCAGCGCGATCGTGCAGCTCAACGGCGCCGCCAACAACCGCACCTCGGGCGTGGAGTACGTGGGCAACCTCATGTCGCGGTTCGGCGACGCGTTCGACGCCACGGTGAACCTCTTCCCCGTGCCCGCGTTCTTCGACTACGCCGAGACGCGGCGCGCGATGTGGCGCGAGCGCTCGGTCGCGCGCGTGCTCGACGTGCAGCGCCGCGCCGACATCGCCCTGTTCTCGATCGGCGCCGTCGCGGGCGAGGTGCCGAGCCACGTGTACTCGGCCGGCTACCTCGAGTCGGAGGACATCGCGTCCCTCGAGTCGGAGGGCGTCGTGGGCGACGTGTGCACGGTGTTCCTGCGTGCCGACGGCACGTACGAGGATCTCGCCCTGAACGAACGTGCAACCGGGCCGACCCCCGGCGAGCTGCGCCGCGTGCCCCGGAGGGTGTGCGCCGTCGCGGGCGACAGCAAGGTCATCCCGCTGCTCGCCGCCCTGCGCGCGGGCGTCATCACGCACCTCGTCGTCGACGAGCAGACCGCGACGCGGCTCATGGCCGTCGACGCGGCGGCCTAGCCCAGGTACTCCTCGAGCGCCGCGGCCTCGGAGTCGACGGTCGCCGCCGGCACGAGGTCGGACGCCTGGGCCCTGAGCACGGCCACCCAGTCGTCGAGGATGCCCTGCGCGGCGCCGCTCGTGATGAGCTCCTCCTGCAAGTCGACCTTCGCCTGCGCGTAGAGCGCCGCGAAGTCCGCATCCGCGAGGAACCGGTCCACGAGCACGTTCGCCTGCTCGCGGCCCATGCCGCCCTGCGGGCCGCCGTTGCCCCCGCCGCCCTGGGGCGGGTTGCCGCCTCCCGGCCGCGGGCCTCCGGCGCCGGCCCCTCCCCCGCCGTCGACGTTCGACGTGCCGAACGCGAGGTTGAGGTCCCAGCTCACGACCGTCATGATGCCGGTCTCCTCGTCGTACCGCAGGTAGGAGTTGTTGCCCGGTCCGTTGATGTCGTCGAAGTTGTCGACGAGGTCCTGGAACGCGAGGTAGGTCGCGAAGGAGTCGACGTCGAGGTACGTCCCGAGGCCTGAGGCGAAGGTCGCGTCGTCCGACTCGTTGATGAACTTGAGGAACGCGATGAGCGGGGTGAGGTCGTCATCCCCGGCCTCCTGGTCGAAGACGTCGGCGTACGACTCCGGGTCGTCGCCGCGGTAGCTGTAGTCGCCGCCGGCCTCGGCCTTGTAGACGAGGCCCTCGTCGCCGAACTGCTGCTCGTCCCACGTTCCGTCGGGGTTCTGGATGACGAGCCGCAGCTTCTGGTCGCCGCCGTCGAAGCTGATGCGCGACGACACCGCCTGCTCGCTCGCGAGGCCCGCGGCGTCGAGCATCTCGAGCGCGAGCGCCTCGTTGAGGGCCGTCTCGGTGGAACTGCCGCGCACGACGAGCTCGGTCGCGTCGAGGTAGTGCTGGTCGTCGACGTACTTGTCGAGGTCGATGAGCCACGGCAGCGTCGACGGGTCGGACGTCGAGGTGACGACACGCAGCGTCGAGTTGCCCTTGAGCTTGATGCCCACGTCGTGCAGCGTCGTGCCGTCGATCGTGACGGTGGCGGTGCCCCACTCCTTCTCGCCCGTCGCGAGGTAGGCGTCGATGAGGGCCTGGTAGTCGGCGTCGGTGATGGCGATCTCGTGCACGGCGCCCGTGTCCCAGAACGTGCTGTCCGAGGCATCCACGACCGTCGCCGTCGGCGTCTCGACCGGGGCCGTCGGTGCGGCCGCCGTGCAGGCCGTGAGACCGCCGCCCACGAGGGCGAGGCTTGTGACGACGGCGACCCGGCGGGCGATGCGTGCGGCGATGAGCTGGTTCATGGCGGCAAGTCCACCGGCGCCGCATTCGACCCGTCTCGGTGGGGACTATGGGTTGCCTATGAGCGGTCCGCCGAACCGAGCAGTGCCGTTCGAGCTCGTTGCGGAGGAGCTCGTCGCTAGCGCCAGACAGGCCTGAACTGGATCGAGATGCGCGGGCCGACGGCCTGCTTGGTCTTGAGGATGGCGTGCTCGTAGGTGCGCTGGCATGAGCCGCCCATGACGATGAGGTCGCCGTGGCCGACCGCGAAGCGCCGCGTCTCGCCGCCGCCCTTGGGCCGCACGGAGAGCGAGCGCTCGGCACCCACCGAGAGGATCGCGACCATCGTGTCGCGGTCGATCGTGCGGCCCACGCGGTCGCCATGCCAGGCGACGCTGTCGTCGCCCGTGCGGTAGAAGCACAGGCCGGCAGTCTCGAACACCTGTCCGATCGGGCGGCCGTAGTGGTCGTTGAGCGCGTGCTTCGCGTCGACGAGCACGGGGTCGGGCAGCTGGTCGGCCGGTCCGAAGGAGGCCACGAGCCGCGGCACCGCGACGACCCTGTCGTACATCTCGCGGGTGTCCGCCCTCCACGGCACATCCACGGCCAGCCGCTCGAAGAGGGCGTCGGAGTTGGACAGCCACCCGGGCCTGATGTCGATCCACGCGCCGTGGTCGAGGGGGATGCGCTCGACCATGACACCCAGGGGGCGCAGCTCGGGCTCGGACGTGATGTCGTCGAAGAGTGAGGTCTGGAACGCGATGCTCATGCATTTCACCCTAGCAACATTCGAATCTATGTTCGATAGGCGTATCCATGATTTGTCGTTCGGGTGCGCCGATGCAGGTCGCGAGTAGGGGCGCGCCCGGCTGGGCCGCCCTCGCGGGGCTGATCGCCCCGGGCACTAGCATCGGCCCATGAGGCTCTACCTCAGCTCGTACCGCCTCGGCCGCCGCGCCGAGCTCCTCAGGCATGCCGGACCCGGCACGGGCCGCGCACGCATCGTGCTCAACGCCCTCGATGTCTACGGCGAAGGCCGGCTCCACAGCTACGACAGAGAGGCCGACGATCTCGTCGGTCTCGGCTACGAGCCGGCCGAGCTCGATCTTCGCGCGGGGCCGGTCGAGCTCGCGGGCGTCGACCTGCTGTGGGTTGTGGGCGGCAACGCGTTCGTGCTCGCGGCGGCCGCGGAGAGGGCCGGACTCAGGGATGCGCTCCGCTCATCCTGGGCCGCGGGCTCCGGTCTGATCTATGCCGGCTACTCCGCGGGTGCGTGCGTCGCCGGCCCCGACCTCACGGGGATCACCGCCATGGACGACCCGTCCGAGGCCGACTACGACGGCCTGCCACCCGGGTTGGGGCTCATCCCCGAGCGGATCGTGCCGCACTGGCGATCCGACCACCGGGAGGCCCCGGCAGCGGAGGAGGCGGTCGCGGCGCTTGTCGAGCGCGGCGACGCGCACCTGCCCCTGCGCGACGGCGACGACCACGTGGTGGGGCTCTGACGCAGAAGCGCTAGGGCCGCGCGGCGTCGTCCGCCATCTCGAGGTAGCCGCTCAGGCGCGCGATGAAGTCGTTCGACGGGCGGTAGGCCGCATCCGCCGACGACTTCTCGAACTCGCGCTGAAGCTCGTCGATGGCGTCGTCGATCTCGAGCACGGCGAGCGCGTTGCGCTGCTCGTTGTCGAGCGCGACGAGGAATCCGATGGCACGGTCGATGTCGGCGGGGCCGCCGTAGGCGTAGTCAGGCATGGGGCCAGCCTAGGACGCCCGGGTGGATACTGGTCGGCATGGCGACCCGCACCTTCGAGCTCACGACGCGCGTGCCCGTCGCGCCCGAGACCGCTATCGACTTCCTCGCCGACCTCGCCGCGCACCGAGGCATGCACCCCTACCTCGTCGAGGCGCGCATCGTCGCGAGCGGCGAGGGATGGCACGACTGGCTCGTCGTGGAGCGTCCGGCCCTCGGGCCCCTCCGCTACACGATCCGCTTCCCCGCGAGGATGACCCGCACCTCGCCCACGACGCTCCGCGGCGACGTCACCGCCGCCCCCGGCTGCACCCTCGTGACCTCGACGACCGCGGTGGCCGACGGCTCGGGCGCGACGGTCACGGAGTCCACGGTCGTCACCGCCCCCGCACTCCTCGTGGGCTACATGGCCAAGCACGCCCGAGTGGCGCACGAGCGCACTTACTCCCTGCTGCCGCGCGAGCTGTCCTAGCGGCAGATCGCGGCGCAGGTGCTCAGCCCCGATCCGGCCAGGGCGCGATGTCGACGCCGTGGTTGTCGGGCGAGGCGAGCGTCCACCAGTGCGGCGGGTTGGAGCTGTCGGCGATGCGTCCGCCCGCCGCGACCGCAGCCTCGATGATCGCCTCGGCCTGGTCGACCGGCACGTACACGTCGAGGTGGGAACGACCGCGTCCCGCGTGCCCTTCCCGGATCTCGTGGAACCACATGCGCGGGTTGCGCTCCTCGGGGTCACGGGCATCCTCGTCGCCGAGCGGCACGTAGCCGAGCACGGCCTGCCAGAAGTCGCGCACCTCGACCCCCGGCGCGTGCGCCACCGCGAGCTGCACCTGCCGCAGCGAGCCCGGCTCGGGCTTGAGCCCCAGCTCGCCCGCGCGCGCCTGGATCCACTGTGCGGCGGCCAGATCGTCGGCGTCGAGGAACATGCTCTCGTGCGAAGGCAGCCGCACCGTCACCGACGACCGCCGTAGGTCGACCTGCGGGTCGCTCGCGATGCCCCCGCGCGCGGATGCGGCGGCGATGTCCGAGGCGAGGGCGGCGCCCCCGGCCAGGTCGTCCGTGCGGTAGCGCGCATGCAGCCCGTTGCCCAGCACGCGCCAGTCGCCGACTCCGGTCGACGCATGGAACTCCGAAACGTCCATCTCGCTACCTCCTGACCTCACGGTAGGCGGTGCGTCGGACAACCGGGACTAGCCCCCGCCCCGTGAAGCGGCCGACAGGGCACTTTCGGCGAGCGGCCGGGGCAACTCCGCGAAAAGTGCCCTCTGGACCGATTCACGAGGCGCCGCGGCGGTCGGAGCGCCGGTTAAACGAAGAACGCCGCTCGATCGAGCGGCGTTCTCACTGTGGTGGACCCTAGGAGATTTGAACTCCTGACCTCCTCGATGCGAACGAGGCGCGCTACCAACTGCGCCAAGGGCCCCTGCGCCGCCGAAGCGACTCAGACAAGCGTCAACGATACCAGATGTGTCAGGCGCGGCGACGCGCGAGCACGGCATCGAGGTCGGGCGTCGAGGGCGCCTCGTCGCCCACGATCCCCATGGTGGCGAACGGCGACGAGGATGCCGCGGCGACCCGCAGCGGCGTCGCCTCGCGCTCGGCGTTCCGGAGCGCCCGCTCCGCGGCGACCGCCGCGAGCTTGAGCTCGAACGCCGGATCCTCGACGGCCGCGGCCGCCTCGACGGTCGAGCGCGACAGGTACATGGGCTTGGGGACCGGCACGGGGGTCCACTCCGCCTCGCGCTGGGCGACGACGCGCGCCTCGGCGGGGCCGAGGGAGGTGCGGCGTGCGGGGCGGGCGACCGCGGGGGCGGTGCGCGCGCGAGAGACCTCGGCGATGCGGGCGAGGAGCGCGAGGCTGCCGACCACGGCGGCACCCGAGATGGCGAGGGTCACCCACGACTGGGCGACGACCTGCACGATCGCCGTGACCGACGAGGCGATGAGCACGAGCGTCGTCGCGGCGCGCGTGCGGCGCATCCTGCGGCCCGCCGCGGCGACCTGCGCGGCGCTCGGCTGGGCGCGCTGCACGGGGCGGCCCACGGAGACGGGGCCCTGGCGGTACTCGGCGCGCTGCTGGAGGGCGAGCTGGCGGGCCGCGGCCTCGGCGCGCACGGCGGCGGGCACCTCCGCGGTCTCGGCGAGCACGCGGATGGTCTGCTGGAGCCGCACGGCATTCCTCTCGGTGGCGAGGTACTCGCGTCGTTTGAACCAGTTCGGCACGAGGTAGACGAGCCAGAGGGCCGCGGCGATGGCGAGCATGATCCCGCCGCCGAGCCCCGTGAGTTCCATGGCTAAAAGATACGAGCCGGAGGGGCCCGAACGCCGGATCGACGCGGCGGCAGTTTCTGAAAAGCGCAGTTACGGCAGGAGCGGTCGGGCGGCCTTCGCGCGGTCCGACTCGGACACCTGGGCCGCGTCGCGCGGCACCTTGCCGTCGAGCCAGCGGCGGAGCACGCCCTGCGGCAGCTCCTCGACGGTGAGGGCGAAGCAGAAGTGGTCCCGCCAGTCGCCGTTGATGTGGATGTAGCGCCGCCGCAGCCCCTCGTAGCGGAAGCCGAGCTTCTCGACGACGCGCAGCGACGGGTCGTTCTCGGGCCGGATGCAGATCTCCATGCGGTGCAGGCCGATGCCGAAGAAACAGTGGTCGGTCGCGAGCGCGACGGCGGTGGGGGTGGCGCCCTTGCCCGCGAAGCGCTCCGACACCCAGTAGCCGATCGTCGCCGACGAGAGCGAGCCGTACGCGATCGACGACACGTTGAGCTGGCCGGCGACCTGGCCGTCGTACTCGATGACGAACGGCAGGCCGAGCCCCGCGCGGGCGTTCTGCTGCAGCGAGCGGATGCTCGCGCGCACGTCGAACGACAGCGGACCGTGCGGGTTCGTGGCCTCCCACTTGCGCAGCCATCCCCGGTTCTCGGCGAGCTCCCGCTCGAGGGCGCGCGCGTCACGCAGCCGGATCGGCCGGATCGTCACCTTGCCCTCGCTGAGCGTCGGGATGGTCGAGGCCACGAGCTAGTCCAGGTCTGCCGAGAACTGCTTGAGCCAGGGCTTGAGGTCCGGGCCGAGGTCCGGGCGCTCGACCGCGAGCTGCACGATCGCCTTGATGTAGTCGAGGCGGTCGCCCGTGTCGTAGCGGCGGCCGCGGAACACGACGCCGTAGACGCCGCCGGCGATGTTGTTCGCCGCCATCGACTGCAGCGCGTCGGTGAGCTGGATCTCGCCGCCCTTGCCCGGCTCGGTGTGCTCGAGCACGTCGAACACGTCGGGCTGCAGCACGTAGCGGCCGATGATGGCGTAGTTCGAGGGGGATGTGCCGGCCGAGGGCTTCTCGACGAGCCCCGTGACCTTCACGACGTCGGGGGTGCCGGTCATCTCGACGGTCGCGATGCCGTACATGTGGGTCATGGAGGGGTCGACCTCCATGAGGGCGATGATCGTCGCGTTGCGGTTGTTCTGCTCCTCGATCATGCGCGAGAGCAGCACGTCGCGCTCGTCGATGAGGTCGTCGCCCAGGAGCACGGCGAACGGCTCGCGGCCCACGTGCATCCTCGCGCGCATGACGGCATGGCCCAGCCCGCGCGGATCGCCCTGGCGCACGTAGTGCATGTCGGCGAGGTCGTTGGAGTACTCGACCTTGGCGAGACGGTCGACGTCGCCCTTCTCCTCGAGGGTCGCCTCGAGCTCGGTGACGCGGTCGAAGTGGTTCTCGAGGGCGTTCTTGTTGCGGCCCGTGATCATGAGCACGTCGGTGAGGCCGGCGGCGACGGCCTCCTCCACGACGTACTGGATGGCGGGCTTGTCCACGACAGGCAGCATCTCCTTGGGCATCGCCTTGGTGGCGGGAAGGAACCTCGTCCCGAGCCCGGCCGCAGGGATAACCGCTTTCGTTATGCGAAATGCCATAGGGACAGGCTACTTGCCCCACCGCTCTAGAATCGGAGGCATGGCGGACGAGGTCGCACACGAGAAGCGCGCACTACGGGCCGAGCTCCGCGAGCGCAGGCGCATCACGACCTCGAAGGAGCGCGACGCCGCCGACGCCCTCATCACGCAGAACCTCATCACCCTCACGAGCGAGCTCGGGTCGCGGTCCGTCGCGGCCTACCTGTCGCTGCCCGAGGAGCCCGGCACGCGCGAGTTCGTGTCGTGGGCGTGCGGCGAGGGCATCCGCGTGCTGCTGCCCGTCTCGCGCATCGACGGCCTGCTCGACTGGGCGCCGTACGACGGCAGCGGCGAGGAGCTCGACCCGCTCGGCATGCCGGCGCCCACCTCCGAGCTGCTCGGCCCCATCGCCATCAACAGCGTCGACCTCATCATCGTGCCGGCCGCATCCGTCGACCGCACAGGCATGCGCATGGGCTGGGGCCGCGGCTACTTCGACAAGACGCTCGGATCGATGGAGAACTGCCCGCCGGTCTATGCTGTCATCTTCGACCACGAGCTCGTCGACAGTGTGCCGAGCGAACGTCACGACCAGCGAGTCGACGGGGTTGTCACCCCGTCCGGCATCATCGCCTTCTAGATCTCCGAGGATTCCCGTGCCCACCTACTCCTATCGCTGCACCGAGTGCTCCAACGCCTTCGACATCGTGCAGGCGTTCACGGACGACACCCTCACGGTGTGCCCCACGTGCGGCGGCCCGCTGCGCAAGCTGTTCAACACGGTGGGCGTGACGTTCAACGGGTCGGGGTTCTACCGCACGGACTCGCGGCCGGCCGCATCCTCGTCGCCCGCCCCCGCGCCCGCGGCGACCACCTCCACCAGCTCCTCGTCCGACAGTTAGGAGAGCGCCCATGCTCAAGGGCTTCAAGCAGTTCATCCTCCGCGGCAACGTCATCGACCTGGCGGTCGCCGTCGTCATCGGCGCGGCGTTCACCAACGTCGTCAACGCGCTCGTGAACAGCGTCTTCAACCCGGCCCTCGGCGCCCTGTTCAACGCGGAGTCGCTCAACGAGGCGCTCCCCGTCACAATCCCCACGACGTCCGGCGGCGAGGCCACGATGTACTTCGGCGCCGTCATCGGCGCGGTCATCCAGTTCCTGCTCGTCGCGCTCGTCGTCTACTTCGCGATCATCGTGCCGATCAACTACCTGTCGAAGCTCTCGTTCAAGAAGAAGGAGGCGGGCGTCGTCGACGACAAGCCCGCTCCCCCGACCGAGCTCGAGCTGCTCGCCGACATCCGCGACCTGCTCGCGAAGCGCGAGGGCTCGGGCAGCTAGCGCCGGCCGCGCGCCTGCCGCCGGGGCGGTCTCTCGCGCGTCGGATCCCGCCGCAGACCCCCGGTGAAACGGTCCAGAAGCCACTTCTGACGCGCGCCCTTCCGCGCCGCGCCACAACTGGCTTCTGGATCGTTTCACGCGCACGGGCGGCGTGCCGGGGCGGGTGCCGGTAGCCGCGGGCGCGCACCGCCGGAAGCGGCGACGCCCCTACCCCCAGTGCGGCGGCTTGTCGGCCTTGAGGCGGTCGTCGTTCTCCGTCGCCGCGTGGCGCGCGGGCTCGGGCGAGGGGTTCGGGTCGGAGCCCTCGGGGGCTTCGGTCGTGACGCGGCGGTGACGTCCGCGGCCCGGGGGCACGTCGTCGGGCACATCCGCCCGATGTGCGCCGGAGGGGGTGTAGCGCTCAGGCACCGGTCTGCGCGTCGGCCATCGGCACGACCGAGATCGGCTCCGTGACGGGTGCGGGGTCGGCTCCGAGCATGACCGCGACCTTGGCGGCGACGGCGTCGGGGTCGCTGAACAGCTCGAAGGCGTGAACGCGGAGGTAGTGCCATCCCAGCCGCCGCAGCAGCTCCGGACGCAGGCGGATCGACTCCCGCAGCGAGGCGCGGTGCAGCATCGAGTCGGTCTCGATGGCGATGCACATGCCGCCGCGGGATGCGACGAGCCCGAGCTTGCCGCGATGCCCGAGGGCCACGTTCAGGCCGCGGGCCTGCAACCGCTGTGCGAGGTCGACGAGCATGGGCTCGCTGTCGTCGGGCACGGGGACCTCGGCCTGGCGCGCCCCGACCTCGCTCAGGATCTCGGCGAGCGCGACGGCGCCGTGCTGCATGCGCCCGTCGTCGAGGTCCGACGGCTCGAACGACGACACGATGATCATGGAGCGGCGGGCGCGGGTCATGGCGACGGCGAGCAGGCGCTCCCCGCCGGGCTCGCCGAGCGAGCCGAAGTCGGAGAGCACGCGGCCGTGCGGCGTGCGGCCGTAGCCGATCGAGAAGATGACGCGGTCGCGGCTCTGCGCGACCGCCTGCTCGATGGTCATGACCGTGAAGGGCTCCGGGCGGTCGCTCGTGACGAAGTCGAGCAGCTCGGGCTGGGTCGCGGCGAGGTCGAGCACGGCCTGCATGACGTCGACGGCGTGCCGGTCGGAGGCCGTGATGACCATGAGCGACTCGTGCGGCTTCTTCGTGGCGTGGTCGAGCACGAGGTCGACGACGCGCTCGACCTCGGCGGCCGGGCTCTCGACAGCTCCCGAGTCGGGGTCGGGCATGCCGTGGCCGTCGGCGACGTAGTCGAGCGCGAGGCTCGGGTGCCCGAGGAACGAGCCCGCCCACGGCAGGGAGTCGATGCGTCCGCCGTAGAAGCGGCGGTTGACGAGCTCGGCGAGGTCCTCGCCGCCGGGCCGGTAGCTGCGCGTGAGGGTGAGGGTCGGCAGCAGCTCGCCGAGGCGCGCGAGCGCGGAGTTCGCGTGCAGCTCGTCGCGCGGGGCATCCTCGCTCGCCGGCGTTCCCAGGGTGGGGTCGCCCACCGCGATCTCGAACGGCGCGGGCGTCTGCGTCACGGGGTCGCCGAACGCGACGACCTGCTTGGCGCGGCGGATCGCCCCCGCGTTCTCGGCGATCGTCGTCGCACCGGCGTCGACGAGGATGACCGTGTCGAACGGCATCGTGTCGACGATCTGGTCGATCTCGTAGGGGGTGGTGAGCCACACGGGCGCGACCGTGCGGGAGAGGTGCGGTGCCGTCACCTGGAGGTCGTATGCCGTGATGCCCTCGCGGGCGAGGAGCTTCTTGAGCAGTGCCGCCTCGTCCGGCCAGTCGACGAGCCCGATCTTCCAGTTCTCCGCGAGCTGCCAACTCAGCAGCTGGGCGTTGCCCGCGGCATGGGCCTCGTCGACGAGCTTGAAGTCGGCCTCGAGGCGGTCGAGCACGCTCGTGTTGGCGTTGAGCAGGGCGCGGTCCGACTCCAGCATGCCCTCGAGCGCGGACTTCCACCACGACAGCTCGAGCTCGGCGGCGACCTCCGACTCGGGGATGTGCCGACGCGCGAGGTCGTCGATGAGCGGGTCGAGGTCGAGCTCCCGGAGGTTCGACATGAGCGCCGTGCGCTCCTGCAGGTTGTGCAGCACGTCGGACTCGGCGGCGAGGCCCGCGATCTTCTCGATGAGGAAGGGCACGGGCATGCCGGCCAGGTGGGTCTCGCGCGAGTCGAGGCCGAGCGGGCCGTCGAGCGCGCCCAGATCCTGCGCGACCTGCGTGTACGCCTGCTGCACCTCGCCGATGCCCACGGGCACCTCGGGGGTCGCGCCCTCGGCGACGAAGCGGTGCCACAGCACCCGCTGCTGCTGGATGCGCACGAGCGCCGCGTTGAGGTCGCCCACCCGCACTCCCGGGCGCACATACTCGAGGGCGAGCTTCTTGAGGCGGCGGCGGTTGCCGCTCGTCATGTCGGGGAAGTCGCGGCGGGGCGCGGTCGCGGCGATGAGCTCGGTGATCGACCTGTCGAACACCATCGGCAGGAACCGGTCGAGGGTGTCGCGCAGGTCGACGAGCAGGCGCAGGTAGGTGCCGAGCTCCGCGATGTTCTGGAACGGGCGCATGTGCGTGCCCGCGATGAGCTGCATGCCCGCCTCCACGAGCTTCGGCAGGCTCTCGGAGAGGCGCTTGGCGATCTCGTGGGAGCGCAGCGCCTCCTCGCCGTTCGCGAACTGCGCGCCGTACCAGGGCGAGTCGCCGGGCCCGTACTTGAACTCCCCCAGCTGGGCGGCGGCCACCATGACCTCGGCGGCGCGCGAGCGGTCGTCGGCGAGGCGCTCGATGGTCCCGCGCGAGAGGCGCGCGGTCGTCGACGGCGGGTTGGGCATGAGGGCCAGGCGGCTGAGCTCGGTCACGCAGTCGAGCACGGAGACGCCGAGCGCCGCATCCTTCTTGCCGAGGCCCGACCGGTAGTCGAGCAGCACCTTGCGCAGGCGCAGGAGGGCCTCGTCGACCTCGCCCACGAGCGGCTGCTTGGCCTTCTCGCTGCGGGAGATCGAGCGGATGATGTCGCGGCGCAGCGTGCGCGGGGCGACGGCGAGGCCCGGGAGGCCGATGTCGCCGAGGCGGTCTGATATCGACTGCAGGGATGCCCGGCGGGCCGAGGCCACGAGCACCCGCTTGTTCTGGGCGACGAGGGTGCCGATGGCGTTGACGATCGTCTGCGTGCCGCCCGTGCCGGGGAGCGTCTTCACCACGAGGGAGTTGCCCGCGGTGATCTGCGCGATCACGTTCTCCTGCTCGGCGTCGGCGTCGAGCAGCAGCGAGTCGGTCTGGGGCGGGCGCTCGTCCGACGGCACGGACTGGACGGGCGCGTAGCCCTCCTCCACGGTCCACTTGGCGGCGGTGTTGCCCGCCACGGCGTCGAGCACGGGGTGCTCGAGCGCTACGGCGTCGGCGACGAGGCCGGCGGCGACATCCGCGAACGACGAGACGACCAGGCGCGGGCTCACGCTGAAGGCGTCGAGGTGGCTCGTCAGCCCTCTGAGCCGGTCGATGACGGGGTTGGGCTTGAAGGTGCCGTCGTCGTCGGTGAGGGCGACGAACGCCTCGGCGTCGAGGCGCAGCTGGAACTGCTCGTCGAGGGCCGCGGCGAGCGCGGGGTTCAGGAACGCGGCGCCGCGCAGCTTGACCTCGAAGTCGCGGCCGTGGCGGCGGATGGCGAGCGGGCGCAGCAGGATCGGGGCGCGGAACTCGCCGATGCCGTGCCGCCACTCGGCCATGCCGATGCCGAGGTGGATGGCGTCGATGCCGCGTGCGCTCTGCAGCTCGAGGCCCTTCGCGGCGATGGCGCCGGCGGCGATCTTGGCGGCGCGCAGGGCGACGTCGTCGCGGATGAGGTTGGAGAGCAGAGTCGTCTTGCCCGTGATGAACTGCGCGAGCCCGCCGGGGTGCGTGGTCGAGAGCTCGATGCGCGTGCGCGGGGAGTCGACGAAGTGCAGCATCGGCGAGCGTCCGCCGACCGACTCGAGCTCGGCGCGCCACTGCGCCCACACGGGCTCGGCGACGTTCCCGGGCACGAGACCCGGCTCGGCGAGGCTCAGGGCGTGCGGCGCCGTCACCTGCACGTGGGCATGTGCCTCCGGGATTTCAGGCTCGACGAGTTCTGGTTCGACAGTGAAGTCGTCCGAGTGTCTGTCCGCGCGCCGCACATCGCCACCATAAGGCGGCATTCCGGCGAAACCCCGCAGGTACTGCCGAGTTTCGCGGAACCCGGCCGCCGTACACTGAGGCCTCATGGACGTGGTCACGGGCATCGCCACCGCCGTCATCACCGCGGTCGTGCTCGTCGGGGCACTCGTCATCGGCGGTTTCGTGCTCCTGTTCCGCCGCCGCGGCGACCGCGGCATCACGTCGTCGGGCCCCACCACCATCGAGGCGCTGGGCACGCGCGCGTCGAGCCTGCTCGTGCGCATGGACGACGCCGTGCGCGAGGCCGACGAGGAGCTCGGCTACGCGATAGCCCAGTTCGGTGCCGACCGGGCGCGCGGCTACGGCGAGGCGCTCGCGACGGCGCGCGGCAAGGTCGCCGAGGCGTTCCGCCTGCGGCAGGCCCTCGACGACGCCGTGCCCGACACCGACCGCGAGCGCCGCGAGTGGACCCTGCAGATCATCGCGCTGTGCGAGCAGGCCCAGACATCGCTCGGCGAGCAGGATGCCCGCTTCGCCGAGCTCCGCAAGCTCGAGGTCAACGCCGCGGGCACCCTCGCCGACATCCGCTCCCGCATCGCGGACGGCACCGCGCGCCTCGCCCCCGCGCGCGCGACGCTCGCCGCCCTCGCCACGTCGTTCGCGGCCCCGACGTTCGCGGCGGTCGCCGGCAACGTCGACGAGGCGGAGCGCGCGCTCGGCGAGGCGACGGCCGGCGCGGATGCTGCCGCCCCCTCCATCTCGGCGTCCGGGGTCAACGACGTGACGGCGTCCCTCGATGCCGCGAGCCAGGCCGCGCACCGCGCCGACCAGCTGCTCGACGCCGTCGACCGCACCGCGCGCGACCTCGCCGCCGCGGCCGAGGCCCTCTCCGCCCTGCGCGAGCGCACGAGGAAGGATCTGGCCGAGGCCGCCGCCGAGCGCGACAAGGCGCCCGACCCCCAGACGACGCAGGGCATCATCGACGCCATGGCCGCGGTCGACGCCTCCCTCGCGGGCGACTCGGCGGATCCCGTCGCGGCCCTCGACCGCATCGGCGACGCCGTCGCGCACCTCGACATCGCGCTCGCGAGCGCCCGGAACCAGGCATCCCGCCTCGCCCACGCCAAGGCGGCGTACGAGGGCACCCTCGTGAGCGCGACGAGCCAGATCGCCGCCGTGCGCGAGTACATCGGGTCGCACGGCGCGGGAGTCGGGGCGCGCACGCGCCTCGCGGAGGCGGAGCGGCAGTACGAGCTCGCGCAGGCCGCGACCGACCCCGTCGAGGCGCTCGACACCATCCGCCGCGCGGTCACGCACGCGCGCGACGCGGACGCCCTCGCCCGCTACTGACCCCCGCCGCTCGTGTCTCGCTAAGTTGCAGGAGGAGTGCAGATGTGAGCGACTCCTGCAACTTAGCGAGACACGAGGGGGCGGGGGGTCAGGACGCGGCGCGCTCGCGCACGAAGGCCGCGATGCGGCCCACGAGGTCGTACGGGATCGGCGTGGAGTAGGGGAAGTTGATCGAGTCCTTGGCCGCGCGGAACGGCGCGAGCTCCGACTCGAGGGGCTCGGGCGCCGTCGCGACCGGGTAGATGCCGACGTGCTTCTTCCACGCCGCGTAGTGCAGGGCGTACCGGCCGCCGAGCATGACGGCGGGCATCCCGTACCGCACCCTCTCCTCGGCACCGGGCGCCTCGGCGAGGATCGCGGCGCGCACCTGGCGCAGGATGCCCTGCACCTCGTCGGGGAACTGCGCGATGTACTGCTCTACCGGCTCCATGCCGACAGGCTAGACCGCCTCGAGGATGACCGCCGAGCCCTGCCCGCCGCCGCCGCAGATGCCGGCCGCGCCGAGCGAGCCCGGGCCCTCCGCCGCGAGCCGCCGGGCGAGGTGCCCGACGATGCGCGTGCCCGAGGCGCCGATGGGATGCCCGAGCGCGATGGCCCCGCCGTTGGCGTTGACGATCGCGGGGTCGACGGCCAGATCCTTCGTGGACTGCACACCGACCGCGGCGAACGCCTCGTTGATCTCGACGGCCACGAGGTCGGCCGTGCCGCGGCCGGTGCGGGCCAGCGCCGCGCGGATGGCGTTCGACGGCTGGGAGTGCAGCGACACGTCCGGCCCCGCGACGAGCGCGTGCGAGACGACGCGCGCGAGGCCGGCGATGCCGTGCTCCCGCGCGTAGTCCGAGCTCACGAGCACGATCGCGGCGGCACCGTCGGTGATCTGGGAGGAGTTGCCCGCGGTGATGGTCCCGCCCTCGCGGAACGCGGCGCGCAGCTTCCCGAGCGACTCCGCGGTGGTGTCGGCGCGCAGCCCGTCATCCTCGGTGACGGTCACGGGCGTGCGGCCCTCGACGGTGAAGGGGGCGATCTCGCCCGAGAGGTCGGCGGCGGCGAGGCGCGCGTGCGACGACGCGGCGAAGACGTCCTGCTCCTCGCGCGTGAGCTTCAGCCCGCCGTTCACCTCGTCGGTCGAGAGGCCCATGCTGCGCTTCTCGAAGGCGTCGGTGAGGCCGTCGTGCTCGAGCGTGTCGACGAGGGTCGCGGGGCCGTACTTGGTGCCCGCGCGCGAGCCGACGAGGGCGTGCGGCGCGAGCGTCATCGACTCCTGGCCGACGGCGACGACGACGTCGGCCTCCCCCGCCGCGATGAGCCGGTGCCCGGCGACCACGGCCTCCATGCCCGAGAGGCAGACGGCGTTGACTGTGATGGCCGGCACGGTGAGCGGGATGCCCGCGCCCACCGCCGACTGGCGCGCGGGGTTCTGCCCGACCCCCGCCTGCAGCACCTGGCCGGCCACGACGTGCTGCACGGCGTCCGGCGCGATGCCGGCGGCGGAGAGCGCGGCGCGGATGGCATGCGCGCCCAGCACGGGCGCCGGCACATCCTTGAACTGACCGTTGAACTTCACGAAGGGCGTGCGGGCGTACCCGGCGATGAGGGTGCTCATGCGAACGATGCTCCTGTCTTCTGTCGTACCTCGTCGATCGTGACACCGGGCGCGAGCTCGCGCAGCACGAGCCCGTCGGGCGTGACGTCGAACACCGCGAGGTCGGTGATGATCTCGTCGACGCACGCGCGGCCCGTGAGGGGGAGCGTGCACTCCTCGACGATCTTGGGGGTGCCGTCCTTGGCGACGTGGTCGGTGATGACCGTCACGTGCGGGGTGCCCGCGACGAGGTCCATCGCCCCGCCCATGCCCTTGACCATGGCGCCCGGCACCATCCAGTTGGCGAGGTCGCCGCGGCCGGAGACCTGCAGGGCGCCGAGCACGGCGGCGTCGATGTGTCCGCCGCGGATCATGCCGAACGAGGTCGCGGAGTCGAAGAAGCTCGCGCCCGGGTTGGCCGTGACCGTCTGCTTGCCCGCGTTGATGAGGTCGGCATCCTCTTCGCCCTCGAAGGGGAACGGGCCGATGCCGAGCAGGCCGTTCTCGCTCTGCAGCGTCACGCGCACACCCTCGGGGATGTGGTTGGCCACGAGCGTAGGGATGCCGATGCCGAGGTTCACGTAGGCGCCGTCCTTGAGGCCGCGCGCGGCGATCGCCGCCATCTCGTCACGGGTCCAGGCCATGTCAGTTCCCCCTCGGTCTCGTGGTGCGCTGCTCGATGTCCTTCTCGCGGCTCGTCGTGACGACGCGCTGCACGAACACCCCCGGGGTCACGACGTGGTCCGGGTCGAGGTAGCCGTCCTGCTCGAGGTGCTCGACCTCGGCGACCGTCACCCTGCCGGCCGTCGCGGCGAGCGGGTTGAAGTTGCGCGCCGTGTGCCGGTAGACGAGGTTGCCCTCGAGGTCGCCGCGGTGCGCGTGCACGAGCGCGACGTCGGCCACGATGCCCCGCTCGAGCAGGTACTCCTGCCCGTCGAACTCCATGGTGGGCTTGCCCTCGGCGATCGGGGTGCCGACGCCCGTCTTCGTGTAGAAGCCCGGGATGCCCGCACCGCCGGCCCGGAGGCGCTCGGCCAGGGTGCCCTGCGGGGCGAACTCGACCTCGAGCGTGCCCGCGAGGAACGCCGCGGCGAACCCCTTGTTCTCGCCCACGTACGACGAGATCACGCGCCGCACCTGCCCGTTCTCAAGCAGCACGCCGAGGCCCTTGCCGTCCACCCCCATGTTGTTGGACACGACGACGAGGTCGCGCACGCCGATGTCGCGCACGGCGTCGATGAGGTCTGCGGGGATGCCGCTGAGGCCGAAGCCCCCGACCGCGAGGGTCATTCCGTCGGCGAGCAGGCCGTCGAGGGCCTCCCGCGCGCTGGGCCAGAGCTTCGTCATGGGCACAGCGTTCCACCTCCGCTCGCACGCCGCCGCACACTGAGCAGCATGTGGTCGAACTGCACTATCCTGACCACATTGTGGACAAGGTTCAGGGCGGCCAGGTGGTCTCGCGCATCGCGAGCATCCTGCGCGAGCTCGGCACGAGCGGGCCGGACGGCATGCGCACGAGCGAGCTCGCGACCGCCGTGGGCCTGACCCGGCCGACCGCCTACCGCCTGCTGCGCAGCCTCGCCGCCGAGGGCTTCGTCGACCTCGATCCGTCGACGTCCCGCTGGCTGCTCGGCCCCGAGCTCTTCGTCATGGGCACGATCGCCGCGGGGCGCTACGACGTCACCGCGACCGCGGCGCCCTTCGTGCAACGGCTCGCGGCGGTCACGGGCGAGAGCGCCTTCCTCTCCGTGCGCCGCGGCGACGAGACCGTGTGCCTCCTGCGCGAGGAGGGCAGCTTCCCGGTGCGGTCGTTCGTGCTCTACGAGGGGGTGCGGTTCCCGCTGGGCGTGGCATCCGCCGGCCTCGCGATCCTGTCGTTCCTGCCCGACGCCGAGGTGGAGGCGTACCTGCGCCGCTCACCCGGCCTCGTGGACGAGTGGGGGGCGAGCCACGCGGCGGAGGGCATCCGCTCGCGCGTGCTCGAGACCCGGTCGCGCGGCTTCGCCGTCAACCCCGGGCTCATCGTCGAGGGCAGCTGGGGCATGGGCGCCGCCGTGTTCGACGCGTCGAGCAGGCCCGCGTACGCGCTCAGCATCACGGGCATCGAACCACGGTTCGCGGATGCCCGCCGCCCCGCGCTCGGACGCATGCTGCTCGACGAGGCCCACGCGCTGTCGCGCCGCCTCGGTGCCTCGTAAGGGTCGGACTAGCCGCGGTACTTCGAGCCGGCCATCGCGATGACGGCGGCGACGGCCGTGATCCCGGTCACCAGGGACAGGACGCCGATGATGCTCCAGAACAGGATCTCCATGGCATCAGGGTACCGGAGGCGGCGGGGGTCGCGCCTCCCCGGTGCGCCGGGCGCCGCAGGGGTCGAGACTGGGCACATGGTGGAGTTCGACGTCGGCCAGGGCATCCGCACCGCCGTGCTCGTCGAGGGCACGAGCGACAAGGTCGCCGTGGAGACGCTCGCCCGTGGGCGGGGCGTCGACCTCGGCCGCGTCGCCGTCGTGGCGCTCGGCGGCGTGACGAACGCCGCGAACTTCCTGGCCCTGGTCGACACGAGGATGCTCCGCGTCGCGGGCCTGTGCGACGTCGGCGAGCGCCGCTACTTCGACCGCGTGCTCGAGACCGTGTTCGTGTGCGACCCCGACCTCGAGGGCGAGTTCATCCGCGCGCTCGGCATCGAGGGCGTCGAGGCGGTGGTCGAGGGGCTCGGGCAGCTGCACGACCTGCGCGTGTTCCAGAACCAGCCGTTCCAGCGGGAGCGCCCCGCGGAAGACCAGCTGCGCAGGTTCATGGGTACGACGAGCGGTCGCAAGGCGCTGTACGCGCGGGCCCTCGCGGAGGCGCTCGGCACTCCCCCGCCGCCGCTGGAGGCGCTGCTCGACTGGATCTGAGTCGTGGTTGTGCACAGGTACTGTGTCAGATACAGTACCTGACATGGCACCGAACAATGACGCCTTCGCGTCAGACCTCCTGCGGGGGCACACCGACACCATCGTGCTCGGCACCCTCCGCACGGCTGACCGCTACGGCTTCGAGATCTACAAGACGATCCGCGACGCGACGGGCGGCGAGTACGAGATCAAGGAGGCGACGCTCTACGCGACCTTCCGCCGTCTCGTTAAAGACGGCCTCGTCGAGGCGTACTGGGGCGACGAGACCCAGGGCGGACGCCGCAAGTACTACCGCATCACCGACTCCGGCCGGGCCGTGTACGTCCAGAACGTGAAGGACTGGACGGCCACGCAGGCCATCATCAACACCCTCCTGAAGGAGACAGGCGCATGACCGGCAACATCCACAGGTACCTCGACGAGGCGTTCGCCGGCATCGAGCTGAACCCCGACATCCAAGACCTCAAGGAGGAGCTGCGCGGCAGCCTCTCCGCGCGCGCCGACGAGCTCGAGGCCGGCGGTGCGGATGCCGCGACCGCGGCCTCCACGGCGGTAGCCGAGCTCGGCGACATCCGCGCGCTCATCGCGTCGCTCGACCCCGTGCCCGCCGCGCAGATCAACCGCGTGCGGCCCCGGCCGGCGTTCGTCGTCGTCGCGGTGATCCTCTCGCTGCTCGCGGCCGCGTCCGCGGCCGGCGTCGCGGTCGTCGCCGTCCACATCGTGGACATCCCGTGGTGGACCTCCCCCGTCGTGCTCGCGATCGCGGTCGGCGCGCTCGTCGACTACAGCCTGCGCCAGGAGACAAGCCAGCACTACCGCATGCCGAGCGGGCGCGCGGCCGGATACGGGCTGAGCGCCCTCGCGATGGCGCTCGGGCTCGGGTTCGGGGGCGCGTTCGTCGGGGAGATGAGCCCGGGCATCCTCGTCGCCGGGATCGTGCTCGTCGTGGCGGCCATCGCGAGCTTCACGTGGTTCGGGGTCACGCAGACCAACCGCCTCAAGCCGTGGGTGCTCGAGCAGAACCGCGCATACGCCGCACACGACCGCTTCTCGCAGGATCCGGCCGCCGCCGCCAGGTTCGGGCTCTACACGGTCGTGATCATGGTGCTCGGCGCCGCAGCATTCATCGTGCTGAGCATCACCGTCGGGTTCGTGTGGTCGTGGCTCGCCGTCGTCGCGAGCTTCGTCGTGTTCTTCCTCGTGCTCGCCCGCATGCTGTTCGCCAGCACCAAGTAGCAGTTCCGATAACAAAGGGGTCACGCCGGTTGCGACAACCGGCGTGGCCCCGCTAGCGTGTCAACTCCACGCCTGTGAAAGGAGGCCGAGCATGTTTATCAAGACCAAGGGAATCTCCCTCACCGCCGGCTTCGCCGGCGTCTTCACCGCCTAGTCGCTGACGTATCACGCCACCGGCTAACGGTGGCGGCGCTCTCGAAGCCCTCGGCCCCGTATGGGCCGACGCCCCGTCGACGACCGGTCGCATCCGACACGGTCGACCTCTCCCGCCGCTCACGAAGCGGCTTCCGGCAGCGCACGCGCGCGCCAGCAGTGAAGGAACCACCCATCATGAACGCAACGTTGACGACCGCTCCCGGTCGCCACGACCACCCGCCCCAACCGTCGCTCGAGCACGCCCCGCGCCGCGTGGGCACGCTCGACCGCATCGCCCTGCACGTGGGCGTCGCCCTCATCAAGTGGGGTCGCCGACCCCGCCTGGTCGAGTCGCGCGAGCGTCGTGCGAACCGCTTCGAGCAGCGCCTCGCCCGCCTCGAGCGCGAGCGCCGCTGGGAGCGCAGCTACCGGCTCGCGGTCCGATGACCGCGGCCGCTGGGGCCGTCACCGAGAACCGGTGGCGGCCTCAGTCCGGGTCGACCGGGTGATGGCTCGTGATCGACAGCCGGTTGAAGGCGTTGATCGAGATGCCGATCCACCGCACCGCCGCGACCTGCGCGTCTGAGAGCTCGGGATGGTCGACGTCGGCCGCGCGACGCCCGGACGTGACATCCGCGATGAGCGTGATCTCCTCGGTTATCGCGAGGGCCGCGCACTCCGCCTCCGTGAAGTAGTCGGTGTCGCGCCAGCTCGAGAGCACCGCGAGCCGGTCGGTGGTCTCGCCCTTCGCGAGCGCGTCGCGCGTGTGGACCCTCAGACAGTACGCACAGCCGTTGATCTGGGATGCCCGCAGCTTGACGAGCTCGATGAGCAGGGGCTGGAGGCCCGACGCGAGGGCCGCCTCGTCGGCCTGCTTCGCCACACCCTTGAGGGCCGAGTACGCGTCGGGGAACGCCTTGTCGAGGAAGATCGTGCGCATCTCCTCAGGCTAGGCGAAAGGCCGCCGCCCGCGGGCGACGGCCTTCCGGAAGATCGTGCTACGCGACCTGCGGCACGAGCGCGAAGGTCACCGAGCCGTCGGTCATCTGCGCGTCGAGCGTCTTGTCGTCGAGCACCGCCGAGGCGGCCGGCTCGAGGAACACCTTGGCGCCGTCGGACTCCACGGTGGAGTCGCCCGGCTCCGGTCGCGCGACGACCGAGACCGCGAAGCCCGGGTTGTCATCGGAACCCTGGCCGATGCGCAGGCCTCCGCCCGCGACATCCGGGGTTCCGTCGATGATCGCCTTGACGGCGGTCGTGGCTGATTCCGTGAGGGTGAGCATGATGCTTTTCCTTTCCTTTTTCAGCTGTCGTACTTCCACGCTTGCAAAGGCTCCGCCGGGGTACAACCCGCGCGACCGCATACGGAGGGGATTCACACGAACGCCGTCCATCGCGTCATAGTGGAGCATTCCTGCAGTCTCTTGGGTATGGACGGCAGACTCTTCACCACCCCCGACCGCATCCTCGCGGCCGCGGCGAGCTTCACCGCCGAGGGCTACGAGCAGACCTTCGAGGCGCTGCTGCCCGACCCCGTGCCGTGGCCCACGCGCGGCGAGCGCCCCCTGCGTCCGATGCGGTCGGCATGCCGGCCCCTCGACGCAACGGCCGCGACCGCCTAGGCCTGCACCACGCAGAACCGGTTGCCCTCAGGGTCGGCCATGATCACGTAGTCGGCGTCGGCGGGCCGCTTGTCCCACACGACCCCCGTCGCGCCGAGCCCCGTCAGGCGCGCGACCTCGGCCGCCTGGTCGTCTGCGTACAGGTCGAGGTGGATGCGCGGGGGAAGCTCGTACCGCGACGGCACCTGGTCCAGGCTCACGTTCGGGCCCGAACCGCTGCGCGGCCGCAGCAGCACGAAGTCGGCATCCTCGTCATGCTCGCGCGGAACGTAGTCGAGCGCCGCGGACCAGAACCGCTCCTGCAGCGCGAGGTCGGTGACCCGGATGACGACGGAGCCGACGGTGATCATGGTTCGACGTTACGCCTACTGGTAGATGCTGAGGGGGGCTCCCGCTGAGTCGCAGGCAGCCGCGAGAGCCGACCTCGACTGACCCAGCGCAGACGCATCACCGGTGGCGGGTTCCGAGTCTGTTGCGAGAGCAGCGATCGCCGACCTCAGATTCTCTACTTCGGCGCGAAGCGTCGCATCGGGGTGGAGGATGCCCAGGAGTGGGAATCCCTCGGCGATGCTCGTGGCCATGTAGTTGAACGACGGGCGGTCGAGGCTGCCGTCCGCGTAGCCGCTCGCGATGGCGTAGACGGTCATGAGCTCGATCGACAGCGAATGGCACATGCCGACGTCGCCCTCTTCCGACGATGCCACGGGCGCGCTGGCGACGGGGGTCGACTCCGGCGGCGCCGCCGGGCTGGAACACGCGGTCAGGGCGACGAGGAGAGCGGCGCCGACGACGGCCAGGTCTCGGTGGCGCATCACTCTGCGCTCGGCTTCTTCTTGAGCCACTTCGTGAGCTCGGAGAGGAACAGCTCCTGCACCGCCTTGGCGTCGACGAGGCCGTCCATGCCCTTGAGCTTGCCCTGGCTGAGCTGCGCGCACACCGTCGCCCACGCGTAGCCCATGGCCGCCGTGAACGCGCCGGCCGTCGCCGCGCTGATCGCACCGCCCACGAGGCTCCCCGCGCCCGGCACGAGCTTGAGCAGCCCGATGACCGTGCCCCGGCCGGCGGCGGTCGCCACCGCGGTCGCGACCGTGGCGGCGACGGAGGCTGTCTCGAGCTTGACGCCGTAGATCGCCGCGATCTTGCCCATGAGACCCAGCTGCACCGGCACGATGAGCCCCGCGTCCGCGACGGGGATGGGCACGGCGCCGATGCCGGCGGCCGCGGCGGAGGCTAGGCCGATGGCGGTCGCCGCCTCTTTCCTCTTCCGCTCCAGATCGACCTTCTGGGCTGCGGCGAGGGCGCTCGCGACGCCGTCCGGAGCAGCGCGAAAGGTGGCATCCAGAAGCTCCTGCAGGCCGTGCTGCTCCTGGCCCCACGAGTCGCCCGACGCCATCACCGGGATGGGCCGGCCGCCCTCGATCGGCAGCCCGAGGCTCGCGATGTGGTCGGCGAGCGCGACGGCATCCGGGTGCATCTCGCCGTTGCGCGTCGCGACCTGCGTGAGCACGACGACGACCGGGAGCCCCAGGTCGTGGAGGCTGCGGATGAAGTCGGCCTCGGTCTCCTCGAACCGGCGGTCCGACGCCCGCACGCAGTACCACGCGACGTGGATCTGCTCCGACTCGGGCTTCTTGCGCGTCTTGGTGATGTAGTCGCTCATCTCGTGGATGAGCTTCTTCGTGTCTTTGCCGATCTCGAGGCCCTGCGTGTCGAGGAGGCCGAAGAACGCGGACTGGTGGAGGTAGAGGTGGAAGTCGGTGGTCACGGGCTGCCCGATGCCCGTGGGCGCGACATCCTCGCCGAAGAAGGCGTTGATGAGCGTGGATTTGCCGACCCCTGTCTTGCCGAAGATCGCGAGGTTGAAGCGGCCGATCTTCTCCGCCTGCTCCTGGTACTTGGCGCGGAACTGCTCCTCTGCCGACGGGGGGACGAGCGTCATGATGCCTCCTGGGGCGGTCGGGGCTGCACCGTCAAACCTAGTGCGGCGAGGTGTCAGCGCTCAGAAGTCGCTCAATGCGAGAACGCCCTGTGATTCCCCCCATGCGACTGTCACCCGCCGGTCACACTCCGCATCAGATGGCGCGACCTTCAACTCGCCGAACGTCGCGCGCGCGCTCCAGCACACGATGGACGTGAAGTGATCGGACCACGCGCCCGCCCGTGCGACACCGGTTCCAACAGTCACCAAGCTCAAGAGCGTCTGGCCCGACACGCTTTCAATCGACGTAACATACGTTCCGGTACCGCTCGGCCTGAATCCCTCGATCTCGTCGGACGTCAAACCCACTAGATACGAGTTCGCGCACGGGTTCAAGTTCTCCAGGAATTCTGCATTCGACTCGTCTGCCGGCGCCTTGGCAAATGCATCGGCCAGACAGGCATCCACGTCTGAGAGCGCTGACCGCAACGCAGCGAGACTGTTCTCTTTTGCTGTCGAGGGCAGGTTGTCGAGCGAGCACCCGCTCATGCCGAGAGTTGCAATCAGGGCAACCACCAAGAGCAGCCCGCTACGGATGGAGAGCAAGGGCATCCTCCAAAGCGTCGGCGTAGAGCTGCGTACCGCAGTCGTTCGGATGTACAGACTCTTGCGAAGCGTACGTCCCATTCACAAGAAGGCCAAGATCGTTGATCATGAACATCGCGTCTTCGCCTGGAGTCGCGACGAGGATCGGGGTATTGATGCCGGACGACGATGTGCACAGATTATGCCCTGAGAAATAGGGCTGCGGATCGACAAAGAAGACGTCGGGACCGCTCACGGGATCGGCCGAAGCTGCAGCTGCGGCAAGCGCTGCATTCAAGTTGTCAGCAAGGTCATTGAGCCAGGGCATGTTGTCCTCGGCAATGGGCACGCATGCGCGGTGCAGTCGGTGTTGGCAGAAACAGAGGCCAGAAGGCTTCGCGACCTCCGCAAGCGCGCCCGAACCGAAAGAGTCACGCGCTTCCCCGCACCGAAACGGGTTTCCGTTGTGAAGCTCTCTTCCGCGAAGAAGACTGAAATTGCGCAGCGCTAGCAGGCAGGGGCTCGCCCAGTAGACCTAGCTCGTGATTTTGGCATTTCAGAATGGCGAGTTCAGGAGCTACGCAAGCGTTTCAGCCTCGCGAAACACCCTATCGGCGTGACCGAAAACGAGATCGCAGCTCAGGTAGGGCGTGACCCGAAGACCGTTGCGAAGGAACTCCGAAGGCGTGGCATCGTTCGATGAAATTGGTTCAGGTGCGATGGCACCCAGGATCAACCGAAGTGCTCAGGCGCGCCGAACAGAAGGCCCAACCGCTTAGCGAGATTCTCGAGAGCGTCGCAGAAAGCCAACCATTCAGCTTCCTCAATTCCGATTGGCTGCACGGAGAGGGCCGTCAACTGACCACCGACAATGTACGGATGAATCGATACCGCAAGATCGCCGAAGAACATCTGTCGCCCGTCTAGCAACAGGTCGTCCACGGCGACCGGACGGCCATCGACCCAGATCCCCATTTCTGCGAGGCCGATTGCTAACTCTCTATAAGGCGGTATGGCGGGACCTAAGAAGTCCGGACCCGCGTGAGGCATCGCAAGAAGAAAGTCCCCGCTAGAGACTCGCCCGTCGCGGCCAACGTGTTCCGATTCGCGCTGCGCACGCGGGGAGACCCGCATTGCGGATTGCTGGCCCACTCTCGGCGCTGCAAGCAATGGCGCCAATAGTGAGCTTCCGCGCTCGATGACGCTCGCGCGATCTCCGAGTGTCGTCACCAGAAGCACGCGGTCGAGCATGCCTCTCGCATGGGCGACGTTCGGCCGCCCAGTGAGTAGGTTCATAGCCAAGTTCTGAGCGACATCTTCCGCCGGCACCTTGGGCTGGAGTGGTGTCGATACAACTGTGGACCTGAAATCGATGTAGCGAGAAGTCTTTGAAGGCGACAGGACCCAATGAGCGTCACCGTCGTACTTGCGAAGAATCTCGAGCAGATAGTGGGCAAACGGTTCGAAGGCGTAGCTAGCCCGACCTTCGATCGTGTCAGAGGCGGGCCAGCCGAAGAAGGTTGCCGTCGATGGCATGGCGCCTTTAGGGATCTCGGGGAGCCCTGCACCGACCCTCGCTTGGTACCAGTCCCAGAGAGGAATCAGGCTATCGAGAGTCCCGTCCATTTCTTCGATGGGCCCGCCGGTCTCCGCCATTTGCACGGCCAAGTCCTGTAGACGGATGGGTCCACGAGACTTGACGTGCCAAAGATAGGCAAGCGCCGATTGTTCATCGACTTCGTTGAAGTTAATTAGAACCCCTCATCCGGCCAGTGAATCTCAAGAATGATACCGGCATCCTCGAGCTCCCTAAGAGTGCGCGCATCCGCGCCAATGCCCGTTGCCCCACTCGCGAGAAGTGACCAGATCACGGTGTGACCCGATGCCACCCACGCCGCATCTTTCGCGACTTCATCCTTGACGTTGCTCCAGCGAACAAAGCCGGTCTTGAACTCTCGATACTGCGGGTACAGGCCGTTGATGACGAGATCGTACTTTCGAACGATGCCGCTACCTGGGTCGTTGATGACTTCCTTGTAGCCCGGGTAGCCCATCTGATCAAGGAAATGCTCTCCCCCGAGCTTGCCGGTCAGCCGCCAGTCATTGGTCCGAATCACGGGCGTTGCAAGGCCCATGGGGCGATAGGCGGTGCTTATGTACGGATAGTCAACAAGAAGCTTGAGCTGCGCAGGGCTCATGAACTCGAGCGCAAAGTTTCGAGCAGCATTGTCGACGTCGAGATAGTCCAACTTGAGTTGCAGGTTGAGGTCGATGTCTCCGATGGCCCGCTCGACCACATCGTCGAGTATTCCCTCGCGATCCGCGAGGGACACTACGAACGCCCTGAAGTAGCTCTTCGTAGCGCGTACCGCTGCCTTGGCGAGCACGGCAACTGCACGAATACCGTCGCCCAGAATAGGTATTGCGCCGATCAGGGAAAGGATCGCCCCAAGTACCTCGACTCGGGCCAGCTGGCCGACAGCGTCTCGAAGATCGGCGATCACACCGGCGACCGGGATGAATCCGCTCGCAATGTTTCCAATGAGCCACGGGATCGAGTCCGGAATGTACATGATTTCGCCGAGGTAGAACCCGACGTAGAGTTCCCTGACCAGGTCTGCAGGTGTGGTGACCACTGGGACCTCGAGTGGGTCATCACCGCTGAACCGGTTGTTGATCTCTTCGCCGTCGAGCTTTCCGTCCCCGTCGGTATCGGCCTTGTTCGGGTCGGTCCCCCAAGCCAGCTCAGTTCCGTCATCGGCGCCGTCGTTGTCGATGTCAGCGATCAGCGGACGACCACCAGTCTCGACCTCATCGAGGTCGGGAACGTAGTCCCCGTCGCCGTCCACCGACGACGGGTCCGAGTTCACGTAGAAGGCCACGGAACCTGTCGAGCTGGGAAGCCCTAGCTGAGAGGACGAGGCTCGCGAGCCGATCTCCATGCCGTCGGGCATTCCGTCGTCGTCCGTGTCCGCGTTGTACGGGTCGCTCGTGTACCGAGCCGGCATTCCCGCATCTTTACGGCTCGCAGTGTCGACAACGCCCTTGATCTCGATCTTGTCTGGTACGCCGTCGTTGTCCGAGTCCAGGGTGTCCGAGATCGGCAGAGACCAGTTGTAAGGGAGGACGTCCTCAATCCATGAATTCAGGTCCGTCTCGGTCGGTACATACGAGTACGTTCCTCCGGTGTCAGAGGCGAGTTGCTCAAGCCACAGGGCGGTCGTCGGGCTGCCGACGCCGACGTCCAGCACGTGCACCGGATCGGTACGATCCCTGAAGTCAACATAGCCAGGGACGTTCATCCCCGAAGGTAGACCGGTTGGCTTAGCACTTCCGTCGGTCACTAGCAGCAGGGTGTGAAGTCGACATGCAGCTGGGTCTGTCTGGAACTCACCTCCGCGCAGCCACTCTCCCTGTCCTCTGATCCCTCCAATCGCCTGCTCGATGAGCCCCCACGAGATAAGGGACGAGTCCCATTCATCGATAGTCGAGTCGGTCGCTGCGTTGACCTCCATCAAGTCCACGAGAGCGAGGGCTTCCGCGGGGGTCAGCGTGACTCCGTTCGGTGACGTCCACCAGCTCTCGAGCCATGTGTCGGGAAGGTAGAAGTTGCCGCTACCACCCGCACCACCACGTGCGCCGACACCGACGATGCCAAACTGACGGACGCTGACACGGTCGCCGGGACGAAGCGCCCCGATGACCGTGCGCATAGCGTCGAATCGTTCACCAGTGGGGTCGTTGTACTCCATGCTTGAGGTCGCATCGAGGATTACCTCGACGTCGAGCCTGGGCTTGCCGATCTCGGCGAGGTAGCACTGATTCGCGTTGTTGCGCCACTCATCCAGGTTCACGACCGCGTATCGCACACCGAGGTCCGGCGAATCGATCGTGATGGTGTTTTCCGCAGTCGAGACGGAGACGTCGTTGCTGACGAACTCCCAACGCTGAAGCGTCGTATTCCATTTGATTGGCCGCAAGTTCGTGACAAGGCTCACGGGCGTCGCGTAGTGGATCTTGAGACTCCGAACAGTCGGAGGGTCAAGCCCAAACGTGCCGCGCGCAAAACCGGACTCGTCCGGGGCTGGCGCCTCGTTCACCATCGCGGAGAAAGTGACGGCCCCGGGGAAGTCCACGACTGAGCCCTGCTCGACGGAAACGCCCGCGAGGGAGCCCTCGGGCCCAGTAAGCGCCGCTGTCGCAGGACTCACTCCGTCCGGTGCGTAGTCGGGGTTGCTCAGAACGTCCCGATCGACGACCTCCTCGGCGTCGCTCTCAGAATCGTTGTCCGAGTCGGCGTTCGTGGGATCGGTACCGTTCGCGAATTCGTAGCCGTCCGAGAGGCTGTCTTCGTCGGTGTCCAGCACCAACGGATCAGTGCCGTAAAGCGCTTCATCCGAGTCGCTGAGGCCGTCACCATCCGTATCTCCCTTAAGGGGATCGGTGCCTGCGCCAATCTCGTCCAGGTTCGAGATTCCATCTGAATCGGCGTCGGCAGCACCGTCGTCGACGGCGTCATCGTCTGTGTCAGCGACGAGAGGATCGGTTGCCCCACTCAGGTAGCGAACCTCTGCGAAGTCATTGAGACCGTCGCCGTCAGTATCGGCCAAGAGCGGATTCGTTCCGACAATCGCCTCGGCGGCGTCGACCAGTCCATCGAGGTCCTGATCCGAGATGTTCTCATCCGGCGCGATCGAACCGGCCGATAGAGAGACGCCCTCGCCCGCTGCATTCGTGGCCGTGATGCTGAAGGTATAGGTGCTCAAGTTGGTGAGGCCCTCTACTCGAGCGGCCACACGCGGCCAAGTGCCCGACACAGGCACCGTCAGTTCGATTGCTCCCGGGTTGGTTGTGACGGTGTACGAGGTGATGGGGCTGCCGTTGTCGTACGCCGCAGTCCAATAGACATCCACCCATCCATCGCCGGCGCGGAGCTCGGGATCGGTCGGTGCGCCGGGCAGTCCGTATGCGTAGAACTCCGCGAATCCGGTCGAGCCAGCTCCATCAGCCGTTTCGGCAGAGACGTTGACGTAGTACAGGCAGCCCTCTTCGAGGCCCGTCAGGTCGATGTGGTCATCGACGGTCGTGAACGACTGCGAGTCCTCGCAGAAGGGAGTGTAGAGATCGACGTTGTAGTGGTCCAGAACACCTCCACCGAGATCAGCGGGAGGATCCCAAGTTACGGTCGCGTCGGTGAGAACCGCCGACGCCTGAACGTTCAGAGGCTCGCTCGGCGAGTAAGTGCCGATCTCAACCGGGACGGTCGTCATAGGGCCATCGCCGAGTGCATTGTGCGGGGTGACAGAGACCTCGTACTCGCCTATGGCCAGGCCGGTGAAGTCAGCCAGTCTGGGATAGTCGGGAACCTCGATCGTGACATCGTCCGGGCTCAACGTGACGGTGTAACCCGTGATCGGTGCGTCGTCGAGGAAGTACCCACCGCTCCCCCATGTCACGTGGATCGAGTTGCGATTCTGAATGGCGTTCAGGCTCGACACGGCGGGCGGCAAGGAGCTGACGCTGAACTCTGCGAAATCTGACCACTCGGAATAGCCGTCGCCCTGGACGAGCGCTTGCCAGCGAAGGTCAACTTCCTGGTAGGGGTTCAATGTCAGTTCAGGTGAGAAGGTGGCAATGCCGTCGACGTCTGTCTGCGCGGTGCCCGAAGCCACCTCGACCGGGAAGCCAAATCCCCAGCTGGCCTCGACCCGGAATGCCACGTCGGCGCCTTCCTCATCGCCGACATCTGCCTGCAGCGCGACGCCCGGAAGCACAACCGCATTGTCAATCGGAGCGATCAGAGTCGGCTGATCGATCGGGGAACCGACATGCAAACGAGTCCCTTCGGACCACGGTCCGTCCTCGGTCGCAGAGTGCAGGCGAATGAGGAGCGAGTAGGTTTCTCCCTCGCTGAGAGTGGCTGTTGGCAGCGACCAGTCGACATATTGGAGGCCGTACACATGAGTTCCGGCAATGAGATCGGAAATAACCAACTGCTCCGACTCGTCTTCGATCCGAACCTCGAAATCCATGTCGGGGAGCGGGTCTTCCGCGTCGTCGTCATAGGCGACCAGTTGAAGGAGAGGCTCCTCATTGAGAAGCGTGATTCCTTTGGAGCTCATGTAGGACGGATCCGCCGTCACCTCCACCGCCGGCCAGGTCGGGGCGCTTTCGTCAGCCGCAGACTCGAGCGACACGTCGTCCCAATAGACCGTTCCGCTCGTTGGCGAAGCGTCGTTGTGGCCCAAGGACCAGTCTTGGGTGGTGCCATCGGCCGTGAACGTGTACGAGAGTTCCTGCCATCCGCCGACCGTGGCGGAGTCCTTCCCAATGCCATGGACATCCAAAGAGATGTCGCTCAGTCCGGTGGTCCCTGAAATGTTCACCCAGGCGCGGAGCGTGTATTCGTGGCCATCGACGAGCCCCGTCAGGGTGTCAGACATTCCCACCCAGTACCCGGTCAGCTGACTACGGAGACCAAAGGACCAATCCCCCGTTCGCGAGTTTGCCGTGGTGAGGGACGCGATCGTCGAGCCGTCGTTGAGGTAGGCCTCGGTGGCGAAGCCGCCCATCTCGTAGCCCTGGCTATGAAGCACCTCGGGCGAGTGCCAGCCGCTGCCGTCGAGATATCCGTCCTGCGTAAGTTGCAGATCGTCCCAATAGACCGCGCCACTAGTCGGCGAAGCATCCCCATGGCCAAAAGCCCAGTCTTGGGTTGTTGAGACAGCCGTGAAGGTGAAATCTAACTCCTGCCAGCCCGAAGTGGTGGCGAGAGTCGAACCGAGTCCGTCTGCCCCGATGCCGATGTCTGTGAGGCCGGATGTCCCTGACGCGTCGACCCAGGCCGAGAGCGTGTACGAGCGGCCAATGGTCAATCCGGTGAGAGTCTCGGACATACCGACCCAGTAGCCGGTCACCTGGCTCTCGAGAGCATACGACCAGTTGCCGGTGTGTGAGTTCGCGGTAGTGATCGAGGCGACGGTTGATCCATCGTGGAGGTACGCGGTACTGCCAAAACCGTTCGGCTCGTAGGACGTCTCGCTGACTGTAGTCGGAGTGCCGGCCCTCGACGCAACGGCGCTCGCCTGGTCGGCCTCGAGCGGCACACCAACGAGCGTCGCCACGAGCGCGAACGCGACCAGGGAGGCGACCAAATTGCGCACCGCCCTCCATCGGGGGCTGACGATTGCGGCAAGAAGGTGAGGCGCGTTGGCCCACGGCGATTCAGACACCTTAAAAACTCCCCAGAATTAGGTGACCAGATGCTGAGAGAGTATTGAAAATGCACAGACCTGTCTGTAGGCCTTAACGCGGACTGAAGCTCACCTTTCGTACCCCGATCCGACGGCCCTGACCGCGGCGATCCAGTCCCTCACTTCTGACACTGCTCGCAACGAGCGCGCTTGGGTGGGAGACCGACGGGTATCTCGCCGGCGCGTCTCGCGGTTCGTTCGCTCGCGGACTCACTGATAGGTTCCACACGACGGCGAGTCACTGACGACTCGTGAACGTCTGGCCGCAGGTGCTTTCGCTGCTCCGCCTCAGCTGGGACGTCCCGTGGAGGATGGGCGCATCCGCTGCCTTCTTGGCAACGGGCGCAGGTGCCGCCTTCGATCTCTCCCATGTACGAAGATCGCGATCATGCAATCAAAGTGAAGCCCTTCTGGCTCTACAAACTTCCGCAGCGGGCGATGAGAGAAGTTCTGAAGCACCAGCTAGTGATCGTGGGCTACCTCAACGCAGGACACGTCGAGGCAGCGCTGCAAGAGGCAGGGTTCACCGTTGAACCCACAGGAGGCGACCCGCGATCGTTCCACTATTCGACCGACCTAAGCTGGCCCACGGGCGAGACCTTTCACATAGAGAGCCCCGCGCCCTGGTTAGAGATGACGATCGGGCTACACGAATTTCGAGGCATCGAATGCGTTCTGGACACCGCACTCGCCCTCCTCGACATACCAAAGCGCATATCGCTCGACGAATTCCTGAAAGCGGGACGGCCGCCAACTAAGCGATAGGCACCCCAGTGAGTACTGGAATGTGCAAACGGACAGTCGAACGAGCTATGCAGGAGGTATCACCAATCCCCCTCTTGTTCCTCCTGGACAACTCGACCCAGACTGTTTTCTAGGCCCTCGATCAACCGCCGACAGAAGGTCTTTTCGGCGTCGGTGGCGGAAGAATCCCGCAACCAGTTTCTGACTTGAGCTATCTGTCGCTCAATACGATCAGACTCGTTCCCGGTCCAGGATCCAGAAAGGAAGTCGCCGATAAGTGAGGATCGGACCCTATCGTCCTGGCCGAAATTGTTAATGAGGAACTTCACTATCCCGCTCAGTTCGGGGCCATCGACCGAAGTCACTGACGCGAGCGCTCGAGCTCGATCTACCGAATCACCAACCCATTCGGATGCAATCTCAGGTGAGGTGGCGCCCGCGAGCCAGCCACGCGCTCGGAAACCAAGTCGAAAGGAGTCGCCCAACAGAATTCGATCCAGCAAGGACCGCCAAGCGTCGGGCCCGGCCAACTCAACGGCGCTTCTAAAAAGGTTCCCTTCGCGCCTGTCCGCGAAAATACGCATCGAGTCGTCTTCGATGAGTTCAACGAAGAGTTCAACAAGTTGTTCAGGGTGACGCGGCAACACTCGGAGTACTAGTTGATCCCAGTCGTAGCTCTGTTGCCCCACTTGCGGGAAGGCGGCTCGCAAGTTAACCACCCGAAGTATCAAACCCTCGATCACCTGAGATTGAACATCTCGTTGGTAGAGCTGGAGAGCCACGTAGTCGACCAAAGCGTTGTAGTCCTCTTGCGATTCCAATCGCTCTATCCAGCTAGTGACATAGCCCGTTAAGGCTTCTTCGATGTCAATATCCCTGGACCAGAAGAACACTCCACGAGCTCCGGCCGAAACTGTTATTCGCGGAAGAATCTCGTGGACCCTTTCAGTCGCGCGGTCGGTACGGGGACCTTGAGTAGTCAGGCTCAGTTTCTGCTCGTCCGAAAGGTCGGCCGCATCAACGAAGCGATCAAAAAAGCCATCGTCTTCCTCTTCGCGACGAAGGAGGTAGCCCAACAGGGCGCGAGAGTTAGGTCCAGAAACTTGCTGAAGCAGCGCAACTTCGACTGCGGCCGACTGTGTTTCCGCCAAAATGCGGCCGACGCTGTAGTCCGCAGGAATAGGCTCCAGTAGCGCCTCGAGGAGAACGACGGTCGGATCGATGTCCTGGATTTCGGCGATCGCCGCAGAGATCAAGCCCTCTGTCTCCGTGCTCGACCTGCGCCAAGCTCGCTCGTGCAAGGTAGCCCAGAGGCGGTCTTGTGGCGACTCCACCGGTAGGGCGTTCTCGATCGCCCGTACCCCCGCTACCATCCGACTGCTTTGATCTCTCTCCTCCTCGTTGTCGGTGTCGGCGGCTTCGTATAGCGCGGCGAGTTCCGACAGCTTCGCCCGCACCTGACGAAGACCATCTGGCGTCATCGTGGAGAGCAACTGCGCAGCGTGATCCCGTATCTCGGGCTGATCCAGAAAAGCCTGCATCGAGTCCACCAGCGCCTTACTTGCAGCGGTCGAAATTTCCCGGTTTGAGTCGCCCGCCAGCCCTCGAAGGAGGTCGTACATCGCGCGCTGGTACTCCCACGCTTCACCCCAAGTCGCCGGGCGGCCTCGGCGCTCGACGACGACTCCGCCTTGAACCTCCCCTGCGACCATGGACCATTCGTGCGAGTCCAGCGCACGTTCGGCGGCTTGAACAACAAGAAGCCGGACTTTCGGATCACTCGACGAGCTCTTGTTTCGGAGATAGTCCAACCGCATCGCTGGGGCAGCTGCGGTACTGGGCAGCATTGTGCCGAACAACCCCACCCACTCCCCGGATGAGTTGTTTGAGATGTTTTCGTTCTCGAGGACCGCAAGACGCAGCAACGCATCCGCAGCGTCTTCGAAAGTCGAGGTGTTCCAAACCAGTTTCTGAAGAGCCCAAACCAGAGGACGACGAGCACCGCTAGCTTGCAGAAGTTCCTCGTCCGAAGACCGGGCTAGCAACTCAACGATCCGGCTCATAACTCGCTCCGGAGCCAGAATGGCCAAGTTGTCCAGCATTCGACCTCGCCGATCCCGAGCCACGGACTCGAGGGATGAGAGCAATCCCCCCGTCCCAAGGATGTGGTTTGCGACGTCGCGCGTAAGTGATCGATCTCCAATTTGTGATGCGCGAGAGAACAAGCGTTCCACCTGCTCGTCGTCAAGAAGCGGAAGCAAGTCGGTGACAATTCGCGTACCGAACGATGTCCAACCTTGAGCCGCTAGATAGACAGCGACGGCACTCGGCCCGACACTCCGATACCGTCCCTGTCGCCCAAGTAGTCCCGATTCGCTGAGCTCCGCAGCGGCGGCCATTAGATCGCTTAGCGGCAGTTCGAGCCCGCGAGCTACCGTAGTCAGTTCCTCCGAAAGATCCGCATCAAAGCCGATCCGACTGAATAGGGCGAGGGCGCATGACGCTAAAAAAAGTGCCCCGCGGGGCAGCTTGTCAGCAACGAAGCGACGAACGTCGTCCGGTGTGATGAGCTCCCGAGCGCTTATCCACCTGTGGGCAACGACTGCCTTCGCGCATTTGAGCGCGTAGTCAATATCGCCATCCACCATCTCAACTATGACCCGCGCGGCTTCGTGCCAAAGCCCCGGCTCACTCGTCAACAACAGCTGCGTCAGAGGCTGCTCCTCGATCGGTGCAATTTCGATCATGGGAGCTCGCGATGTATGACCTGATCGCTCGCCGATAGTAATCAGGCGAATCCTGGTGCCCGCTTGTAGCATCCCGGCGAAGGTGTCGTGGCGCCTCGCGTCGCATTCATCGATAACGACAACGGCGGCTCGACCCTGACGATGAAGGCGACTGAGTATTGCCGGGTCGAACTGATCCTCGCTGGGAACGTAGACGACCAATACTTCCGCTATGTGCCCGCGCAGGGCCTCCATAACTAGCCGAGTCTTACCGAACCCACTACCTCCCTCAACCCTCACCCCAAGGTCGTCGCCGGCTTCAATCTCACCTCGGAGATCCAGAATCTCCTGATCTCTGACGCCCGATCCAATCCAACCCGCGCGGTGCATTGCCGAATTCGACCACTCGTCGAAAGTCTGGCCAATAACGTTGACGCCACGGATAACAGGGCTACTTGCAAGAGCAGGGAATTCCTCAGCCCAACGAGCCAGCGAGTCTCCGTTCAGCACCTCTACCTGGCCCGGGCGATCAGGGATACCTAGATCCCGTATTACGGCTTCCAGCGCCTCCCGCCGATCCGTCATCTGTTCGGGGGTGAGCGACTTCCCCAAGACCAGTCGATACGAGCCACCGCCGGCGAGCACGGCGAGCGCGGCACTTGCGCCGCGCAACTCGGCAGCAGCGGTTTCCGGACCGCTGTCCCCCGCTTTGAACTGCCAAGCTGAGTCATTCTCTGGAATCCATGTCGTGTTTGTACTGCGGCGCAGATGGGCATCCACTCCTCCATCGGCGGCATTTGTCCTGTGGGTTGCGGTGAGGAGGGCGCCCTCGATTCCCGCTCGCGCACGCTCAGCATCGAGAAGCTGAACGACAAAAGTTGCGAAGTCCGCACCGGTGAGTCCGGCGACCTGTGCAGGATCTACGGAGAATGGCCCGAAGTCAGCCACGGCGGCGATCCGTGACATTGCGGTTCCTGCACGAGCCGTCGTTTTCATCCATCGGTGCTGTTAACTCCTTGATGACGAGACAGAGACAGTTGTCAGCATATTGCGACGAGTGGATCGGACCCCGAACGCCGGAGCAATACCGATCCCGCTCGATTTGCACCAAACCAGTTCACCTCGCTACCGCCCTCCACGGCCTTCCTATGCCTTGTCTTTCCCTGTCCCACCGCCACTTCTTTACTTCCCAACCTCCCGTGGACAACTTGTGGGGTGCGGGAGGTTGGGAAGCTGGCTCCGCCAGGGAGTGGCGGTGGGACAGGGAAAATCGGGCCGAAATTGTTCGTTTGGGTGGTCGCGATGGGTGACCACCCAAACGACCACCCACGCGAACCCCTCGTTTGGTCCCTCGCAAGGAGTGAGGACCCAAACGAGGACCCTGGCGTCGGACCTCCGTCGTAATGTCAAAGGGAGATCCCAGTCGAGCGGGGGTTAGCTATGGGGAGTATCAGGCCGTACGAGACGGCCAAGGGGCGGCGCTACGTGGTCCAGTTTCGGAAACCGGACCGGACGTCGACGAGTAAGCGCGGTTTCCGCACGAAGCGTGAGGCCGAGCTGTTCCTCGCCTCGACCGAAGTGCGCAAGGCCACCGGCGAGTGGATCGATGCGTCCGCCGCACGCATCTCAATCGACGAACTCGGCGACGCCTGGCTCCGGGCCCAGACGCATCTCAAACCATCCTCCTTCCACGTGCTCGACACCGCATGGCGCATCCACGTCCAACCTGTCTGGGGCCCCCGCCGAGTCGGCGAGATCCAACACAGCGAGGTGCAGGACTGGGTGAGTCGGCTTTCGTCCCGCAAGGGCGCGACGGTCGTCATCCGCGCTTTCGGCGTCCTCGCCGGGATCATCGACCGAGCCGTCAAGGATCGACGGCTCCCGCTCAACGTCGCCCGCGGTGTCAATCTCCCACGGAAGGGCAAGAAGCCCCGCAGCTACCTCAGCCACAACCAAGTTCAGGACCTGGCGCATCAGGCGGGCACACACGGGACCCTCGTGTTGACGCTCGCCTACACACCGGCATCCGATGGGGCGAAGCGGTCGGACTTCGCGCGAACAGTCTCGATTTGAGGAGGCGCCGCGTGCTCGTGCGAGAGAACGCGGTTAACGTCGCCGGCAAGATCATCCCGGGTACGCCGAAGAGCCACGAGTCTCGGAGCGTCCCCTTCCCCGACTTCCTCACCCAGCAGCTGCTCGAGCAGTGCGAAGGCAAAGCGATCGACGCACTGGTGTTCGGTGACGGCGTCACACACCTCCCGACGCCCACCCACGGTGACGGCTGGTTCGCCGGCGCACGCAATCGAGCCCACGAAGCGGACCCGAGCTTCCCGCTCACGCTCACTCTCCACGACCTTCGTCACACCGCCGCGAGCTTGGCGATCTCGGCCGGAGCGAACGTCAAAGCTGTACAACGGATGCTCGGCCATGCCTCCGCGGCGATGACTCTCGACACCTACGCTGACCTCTTCGACGATGATCTCGATGCCGTCGCAGTAGCGCTCGATGACGCACGACGTGCGTCAATCGCAGTCATAATGCAGTCAAAAGCTTCGGATCGAGAGATCTGAGAGGCCAACTTCCGCCTATTACTGGGAAGTAAGACATGGATCGAGGGTGCCCCTGGAGGGACTCGAACCCCCAACCCTTTCCTTAGGACGGAACTGCTCTTCCATTGAGCTACAGAGGCTTGGCGGAGACGAGCCTACCCGAGGTTAGGACGGCGGGTAGAGGAACGACTCCACCGACGAGGCCGGGATGGTGCGCTGCCCGTAGACGTTGGGCACGTAGTTGTACTCCTCGAGAGTGACGGTGCCGTCGGCGTTGACCGACTTCACGTAGGCCACGTGGTTCGACCAGCCGAACCAGGCGACGGAGCCGACGATCGGGGTGGTCGAGACGGTCCAGCCGTGCTGCTCCCAGGCGTACTCCCACTGCGAGGCGTTGCCGCCCGTGGGCGTGAGGGTCGACCAGACCCACTTGAACGGCGCCTGGTAGACGCCGGCGTCGCGGTTGAGGCGCCACGCGACGAAGTCGGTGCACTGGCGGTAGTAGTAGTTGAGGGGCGAGAGGCTCGCGCCCTGGTACTCCGACAGCTCGTAGTACCACGGGTAGTCGTCGCCCAGCTCGCGCGCGCCCGAGAGCATGTACTCGGCATTGTTCTGCGCGCGGATCTCGTCGCGCGACGCCTCCGCGAGCTCGGCCGAGGATGTCGCGTGGTACCCGTCGCGCGAGGCGCTCGTGAGCACCGCGTCGGCGCTCACGACTATCGACTGGCTGCTGGCGGCGGTCGTGGCATCCGCGAGCGGCGTGGCGGAGTCGGTCGTCGTCATCGCGTAGGCGGGCAGGCCTGCCGTGGCGAAGATGCCGCCGACGACGGCGAAGGTGGCGAGGGCGCGGAGCGGGTTGCGGCGCTCGGGCTTGGGGGCCGACTTGTGCAGCAGGGCGATCTCGGCGCGGCGCAGCTTGCGGCTGGCGGGCTCGTGCGCGAGGTCGTGGGATGCACGGGCTACCGCGCGGCGGTCCGTCGACGGGCGCGAGAGCTCGGCGCGGCGGGATGCGGAACGCTCCTGCTTGCGCGAGACCGGACGCTCGACCCTGCCGGAGCTCGCGCGCGCCTCGCGGCGGGAGCTGAACTGGGGGGCGGCGGGAGCGGGGGCCGTGGCATCCACGAAGCGGAAGGGGTCGCTCATCGGCCGGGACTCGGGACTGCCGAGACCGAACAGGTCATCCATGTCGGATGGCGTGTTGTCAGCCAAAAGCGGGTGGTTCCCTTCGGGCGGAGAGACGGACCTGACGAGGCTACGGGATATATCGGGGGGAGCTCCCATTGTCACAGGAAGATAACAGGTTCGCCAGTTCTGTCCCCCGGCGTGGCGCGTTCAGCGCCCCCGGATCAGCCGGGCGGGTAGAGGTATGTGGCAGAGCCGGCCGAGATCACGCGCTGGCCGTAGGCGTGGTAGTTGCCGTAGTTGTACTCCTCGACGAGCACCGAGCCGTCGCCGTAGACCTCTTTGACGTAGGCGACGTGCTGGTAGCCGGTCACCGCGACAGCGCCCGCGATGGGCGTGCTGCTCACGGGCCAGCCGTGCGAGTACCACGCGTCGGTCCACGAGTCGGCGCTGCCGCTGGCGAGGTTGCTCCAGTCCCAGCGGAAGGGCGCGCCGGTGTACCCGGCGTCGCGGTTGAGCCGCCACGCCACGAAGTCGACGCACTCGCCGTAGTAGTAGCGCAGGGGCGACAGCCCCTCCATGCCCGCCCACGGGTAGTCGTCGCCAGCCTGGCGCGGACCCGGGTCGCGGTAGACGTAGGAGGAGGCGAGCGCGGCGGCGGCGTTGGCGGCCGCGAGCTCCTCGGGGGTGGTCGCCGTGAAGGCGTCGCGCGAGGCGGAACTGGCGACGGCGTCGGCCGCGACCTGCACCGACTGGGCGCCTATCGACGAGGCGAGAGGGCCGGTGGCCGGGGTCTCGACGGTCGTCGTCGCGTAGGCCGGGAGGGCGACGCAGGCGAACATCCCGCTCACCGCGGCCATCGTGAGCAACACGCTCGCCGGGCTCTTGCGCGCTGCCTTGCGCTGGCTCTTCGCCGCTACCGCAAGGCGGTCGGTATTGCTTCCATCCACGTTTCGTATCCCCCTCGGTGGTGCTGGGACCTCAACCACGGTACGTCTCATGGCCCCCCACGGCAAGTCGGCGCGCTACGCGGCGGGGGCCAGGTACTCCTCCCAGTCGGGCATCGAGCGCTCGACGCCCCGCACGAGCCATGTGCTCCCGTGGGGCGGGCGGGGGGTCATCCGCAGCTTCCACGACATCTCGGCGGGCGTCCTGTCACCCTTGATGTTGTTGCACCTGAGGCAGCACGCGACGAGGTTCTCCCAGCTGTCCTTGCCGCCGCGCGAGCGCGGAAGCACGTGGTCGATCGTGTTGGCCGAGCCGCCGCAGTAGCCGCAGCGGTGGTTGTCGCGGCGCAGCACGCCGCGGCGCGACACGGGCACGTGACGGCCGCTGGGGATGCGCACGTAGGTGCGCAGGATGATGACGGACGGGCGGTCCCACGCGCCCGTCGAACCCCAGACCGGATGCTCCGCGTCGGCGGCCACGATCGTGGCCTTCTGGTTCATGACGAGCACGAGCGCCCGCTTGAAGGACACCACGGCGAGGGGCTCGTAGCCCGCGTTCAAAACAAGGGTGCGCAACTGTGTTCCTCTCGAAAGAGCCTGCACGGCTTGCAGGCGTTCGACCTCCCCGAGACTCACGCATGAACTGAAGCTGCAGGTAAACAAAAAGGCACCGTCGCAAGACGGTGCCTCGGCGCTACAAGCTGCCCTGTCGTATGTAGAAGCGCGCGCGCATGTCCCTGGTTTGGACACTGCACCCGATCGACATCAGACTCTCCGGTTCACTAATGGATCCCAAGGATTTCAGGGTAACCCAGAATCGCCGGGGCGCCCGTGCAGGCGCCCCGGCGACACTCGGTCAGATGCCGAACCTGACGATGTAGTAGTCGTCGGTCCAGAGCGGGCGCACGCTCACGACCCCGCCCTCCTGCGGTGCGTCGAGGATCATGCCGTCGCCCATGTAGAACCCGTCGTGCCCGTCCATCACCACCACGTCGCCGGGCAGGGCCGCCGCCGGATCGATGACGGTGCCGGCCGCACCCTGGCTCGAGCTGCCGTGCGGCAGGGAGACGCCGAACTGCGCGTAGACGTACATGACGAAGCCGGAGCAGTCGAAGCCCGACGGGTCGGCGCCGCCGAACACGTAGGGCACGCCCTGGTACTGCAGGGCCGTCGCGACGACGTCGCCGAGGCTGAAGCCCGACGGCAGGGGCGGGTCGGTCAGGTAGGCGGGGGCCGACGTCGCCGACGCGGCGACGAGCTGCTCGGGCGTGGTGGCGGTGAACGTGTCGCGCACGGCGGGCGCGAGTGCGGCATCCTCGCTCACGGCGATGCTCTGGGCGTCGTCGACGGTGACCTTCTGCAGCCGCTCGCTGGCCTGCGACTCGGCGCTGGGCACCTGCTCGGCGTAGGCGGGCACCGACACGGTGGCGAGCAGCGCGGGCACGACGAGCGCCGCCGCGACCGCGCTCACGGCGTTCACGCGCCGCCGCCGCACGAAGGCCTGCGGCACCGCCCGGACGAGCTCGGGCGCGACGTGGACGTGGTTGTCTGACAGTGACAAGAGGGGACCTCCAGAGGAAAGGTCGTCCGCGGGGAATCGGGTCGCGGAAGACCTAGCGACTATAGGAAGGTCATTGTTGACCCGTCATACAGACAGATCGGTCTGTCAGGAACCTGAGGGGGAAAGCTCAGCGAGCGGCGAAGATGTGGACGGCGACCTCGTTGGGCAGCTCGAGCCCCTCGCCGAAGCCCTCGACCTGCACGAACACGTAGGAGCCGGCCGCCGAGAAGGTGGCCGTCGCGCCGGGCAGCACTCCCGCCGCCTGCAGCTGCTGGAGCAGCTCCGGCTCGAACTGCACGGGCTCGCCGAGCCGGCGGATGACCGCGCTCACGGGCTCGCTGGCGGTGCTCACGAGCTCGACGATGTTGATGACGCCGTCCATGAACGCGGGCGCGGGGGCATCGCCGAGCTCCTCGAGTCCGGGGATCGGGTTGCCGTACGGCGACTCAGTCGGGTGGCCGAGCATGTCGAGGAGGCGGCGCTCGACCTGCTCGCTCATCACATGCTCCCAGCGGCATGCCTCGTCGTGCACGTAGGCCCAGTCGAGCCCGATGACGTCGGCGAGGAGGCGCTCGGCGAGGCGGTGCTTGCGCATGACGTGCACGGCACGCGTGCGGCCCTCAGGCGTGAGCTCGAGGTGGCGGTCGCCCTCCACGTTGACGAGGCCGTCGCGCTCCATGCGGCCGATGGTCTGCGACACCGTGGGGCCGGAGTGGCCCAGCCGCTCCGAGATCCGGGCGCGCAGGGGCACGATGTGCTCCTCCTCGAGGTCGAGGATCGTGCGCAGGTACATCTCTGTGGTGTCGACGAGGTCCGTCATAGTCCCAGACTATCGGGACGCCGCCGATAGCATGGGACACATGCCCCTGACTATTCCTCCTTCCCTGCTGCCCGCCGACGGCCGGTTCGGATGCGGGCCGTCCAAGGTGCGCCAGGAGCAGCTCGACTACGTCGCGAGCGCGGGTGCGGCACTCATGGGCACGTCCCACCGGCAGGCTCCCGTCAAGGATCTCGTGGGCCGCGTGCGCTCCGGCCTGGGCGAGCTCTTCCGCCTGCCCGAGGGCTACGAGGTCGTCATCGGCAACGGCGGATCCACGGCGTTCTGGGACGCGGCCGCCTACTCCCTCATCGAGAGGCGCAGCGAGAACCTGACGTTCGGGGAGTTCGGCAGCAAGTTCGCGCAGGCCGCGAGCGCCCCGCACCTCGAGGCACCCCACGTGGTCAACGCCCCCGCCGGATCGCGCGCGGAGGTCGAGCTCGTCGACGGCGTCGACGTGTACGCGTGGCCGCAGAACGAGACATCCACCGGTGTCATGGCGCCCGTCACGCGCGTGGCCGCCGACGGCGCCCTCACCGTCATCGACGCGACGAGCGCCGCGGGCGGCATCGACTTCGACGCGTCGCAGTCCGACGTCTACTACTTCGCGCCGCAGAAGAACTTCGCCGCCGACGGCGGGCTGTGGTTCGCCCTCTTCTCCCCCGCCGCCGTCGAGCGCGTCGAGCGCATCGCGGGCAGCGGGCGGTACATCCCCGAGTTCCTGTCGATCAAGAACGCCATCGACAACTCGCGGCTCAACCAGACCCTCAACACCCCCGCGCTCGCGACCCTCCTGCTGCTCGAGAACCAGGTCGACTGGATCAACGGCAACGGCGGCCTCGCATGGGCAGACGCCCGCACGAAGGAGTCGTCGGGCGCGCTCTACGAGTGGGCCGACCGCGTCTCGTACGCGACGCCGTTCGTCAACGACGAGGCGCACCGCTCGCAGGTCGTCGTCACGATCGACTTCGACGAGTCGGTGGATGCCGCGGCCGTCGCCAAGGAGCTGCGCGCCAACGGCATCGTCGACACCGACCCGTACCGCAAGCTCGGCCGCAACCAGCTGCGCGTCGCGACGTTCGTCGCGATCGAGCCGTCGGACGTGCGCCAGCTCATCGCGTCGATCGAGTACGTGGTCGAGAACCTCTAGAGCACGGCGGCGACGGCGCGCTCGAGGTCGACGACCGCGGCGCGGCCCGCGTAGCTGCCGTTCCTCGCGTCGACGGGCGCGAGGGTGAACGTCGTCGCCGATGCCTCGATCACGAGGGCCAGGCGCCGCACGGCGACGACCTCGGTGCGCGAGGATGTGCCGTCGCCCGGCACCGTCCGCAGCAGTTCGTCCCCGTCGTGCACGAGCAGCACGCCGTCCGGCGAGACGATGAGCCACGCGGCATCCTGCGTCAGGGTCGTGTTCCACTCCGGATCGAGCAGCACGAGGTGCACGTCGGCTCCGGGATGCGCGGCGCTCGCCGCATCGAGGCTCGCCCTCAGCGGCGCGGCCCGGCGGCGCTCGACGAGCACGTGCGCCGCGACGATCGCGGCGAAGCCGAGAAGGAACACCGCCCACGAGCTCCACTCGGGGAAGCCGACGGAGACCAGCAGACCCCCGATGAGCGGGCGCACCGCGAACCACACGACGAAGACGACGACGAGCGCCCACGGGGTGCGGCGCGAGAACATGCCGCTAGCCTAGGTGCATGCGCCTCTGGGTCCCCGCCGCCGAACGGCGGCCCAACCCTGCTCCCGTGAACACCGACGACCGCAAGGCGTTCCTCGCGGGGACGGTGCTGTGGCTCGTCGCCCTCGTGGTCGTGCTGGTCGTCGCGCCGGGCGCCCTCATCTGGACGTGCGTCGCCGGCCTCGTCATCGGCGCGATCGGCCTGGCGTGGTCGATCTGGCGGCACCGGGCTCAGTAGGAGCGCTCGGACTCGTCGTCATCCTCGTCGAAGTCGTCGTCGTCATCCTCGTCGTCGAGGAGGTCGTCGTCGTCCGACTCCTCGTCGTGCGAGTCGATGTCGACGCCGTCGAGGTCGCCGCCGTGCAGCGTGTCGCTGCCCAGGTCGTCGTCGTCATCCTCGTCGGGCTCGTCGTCGTCATCGTCAGACTCGTCGTCCTCCGACTCCGCCGCGGCCTCCTGCGCAGCCTTGTAGTCGGCGAGGCGCTCGCTCCACGGCACCCAGTCGGGCGCGAGCAGCGCGCCCTCGGCGGGCATGAGCTCGGCCTCGAGCACCGTCGGCTCCTCGCCCTCGACGCGCGCGACGGAGACCGTCCAGCGCCAGTCGGGGTAGCCGGGCTGCGCGGACGCGAACAGCAGGGAGACGACGCCGTCGCCCTCGTCCACGGTCTCGATGTAGTCGCCGACCGTCGAGGCCGGCGTGATCTCGCGCAGCGCGGCGCGGGCCAGGTCTTCGAACTCAGGCATCCAGCTCGTCCGCGACCCGACGCAGCATCGCGGCGATCTTCTGGCCGTGCGCGCGGTCGGGGTAGCGGCCGCGCTTGAGGTTCGTGCCGATGCCGTCCATGAGCTTGACGAGATCCTCGATGATGATCGCCATGTCGTCGGCCGGCTTGCGGTTGAGCTTGGCGAGCGAGGGCGGCGCATCCAGCACGCGCACCGAGAGCGCCTGGGCGCCCTTCTTGCCGTCGGCGATGCCGAACTCGAGCTTGGTGCCCGGCTTCACGCCGGTGGTGCCTGCAGGCAGGGCGGACGCGTGCAGGAAGACCTCCTGGCCGTCATCAGAGCTGATGAAGCCGAAGCCTTTCTCGTCGTCGTAGAACTTGACCTTGCCGGTGGGCATCGCGGTACTCCTTATTGCTGTTGCCTCCAAGACTAGAGGACGCGGCACACCCCGTATCCTTGTCGGTGTGGCAAATGACGACACTGTGACCTCCCGACGCGCCGAGCGCATCCTCGCGTACATGCTCGCCTCGGCCCTGGGGCTGTCGATCATCGCCATGCTCGCGTCGATCATCGGCGGCCAGAGCATGGACGGCGTGTGGCCCGTCATCCGCGTGCTCCCGCTCATCGGACTTCCGATCGGGGTGCTCCTCCTGCTCGCCCTGCTGGTCGTCAGCAGCATCCGCCGGGGTCGTGAAGCGAAGGATGCCCGCAACTAACGACTCGGTCCTCGCCTACGCGGGGCACCTCCGGTCGCTCCCCGACGCCGACCTCGTCGAGCTGCTCGCCGCGCGCGAGCTGCGCGAGGCCGGGATCAAGGACTTCTTCGACCTCGCCGACGCCCTTCTCGATCCCGCGTCGGTGCAGGCCGCACTCTCGCGCCTCGACCGCCCCACGCTCGCGGCCCTCGCCGCGGGCGACGGCACGCCCGCCGCCGTGCACGTCGGGCTCGCCACCCCCGACGGCGTCCCGGCGGCCGTGACGCGGCAGCTCGAGTCGTGGCCGTCGCTCGGCCTCCCCTCCCCCGCCGAGCTCGCGGACGAGCCCGCCCCCACCCCGCTCGCACCCGTGAGCGTCGTCGACGCGCGCTTCACCGACACCGTCGCCGCCGAGCGCGCCTTCGGCACCACGACCGCCGTCGTCGAGCTCGTCGCCGAGCTGCAGCACGAGTCGGCGCGCCAGCTCGCGCGCGGCGGGATCGCCCTGCCCGACAGCAAGCGCCTCGCCGCGGCCATGGGCGTGGACAACGACGACGTGCCCGTGCACTTCGAGATCGCCTCGCGCGCGGGCCTCGTCGCCCTCGACTCCGGCCGCTGGATGACGACCGCCACGAGCGGCGCCTGGCTTCGCGACGGCTGGGGGGACCGCTGGGCGGTGCTCGCGGGTGCGTGGCTCGAGCGCCTGCCCCACGACATCCGCGCGATCCTCGGCCGCAGCGCGCACGCGACATGGGGCGAGCGCCTCGACGAGTTCGTCACGTGGCTCTACCCGGCGGGCGGCTCGTGGATGCGCGACCGCGTGCTCACGTACTCGCGCGACGCCGAGCTGCTCGGCATCACGGCCCACCAGGTGCCGAGCACCGCCGGGGTCGCCCTGCTCACGAGCGGACCGTCCGCCGCCGCGGCGGCCATGGGCGCCGTCTTCCCGGCCGAGATCGACAAGGTCTACGTGCAGCCCGACCTGTCGATAGTGTCGCCGGGCCCCCTGCGCCCCGCCCTCGACTCCCGCCTGCGCGGCATCGCCGACGTGGAGGCGCGCGGCATCGCGTCCACCTACCGGGTGTCGACGGCGAGTGTGAACCGGGCGATGGCGGCGGGCGAGACCGAGGAGTCGGTGCGGGCGTTCCTCGCGGAGATCTCGCTCACGGGCATCCCGCAGCCGCTCTCGTACCTGCTCACCGAGGCCGCAGCGCGCTACGGGCTCGTGCGCGTGGGCGCGCTCGAGGGCGACCGCTCGTACGTGCGCTCGACCGACGACACCCTGCTGCGCACGCTCGTCGTCGACGTGCGGCTCGCGTCGCTCGGGCTCACGCGCGCGGGCGACCGGCTCGTGAGCCGCTTCGACCGCGACCTCGTGTTCTGGTCGCTCGCCGAGGCGCGCTACCCCGTCGCCGCGGAGGACGCCGAGCGCGAGATCGTCGTGCTCGAGCGGCCGCGCGCCGTGCGGTCGGCCGCCGCCTCGTCGGACTCGACGGCCTCGCTCATCGAGCGGCTGCGACTGGGCAGCGCCGCCGAGACCGGCGACACCGATGCGGCGTGGCTCTCGCGCCAGCTCGACGTCGCCATCAAGGGCAAGCTCGCGCTCACCGTGACGATCCGCATGCCCGACGGCACCGACGTCGACTACCAGCTGGAGCCCGCGAGCGTGGGCGGCGGGCGCCTGCGCGCGCGCGACCGCAAGGCCGACATCGAGCGGACGCTACCCCTCTCGAGCATCGTGTCGGTGGGGCCGCCGAACTAGGGCGAGCGCCGCTCCCCCGACCAGCAGCACGGCACCGAGCGCCGCCGCGTACCACGCACTGCTCGCGGGGATGTCGAGGTAGACGGTGATGCCGAGGATGCGCGCGAGCCCCCACGGCAGCAGCCCGAGCTGGTCGTTCCACACCGTGAGCGCGCGCTCGAGGCCGACGGCGCCGACGAACGCGCCGATCGCGGCGAGCACGAGCCCCACGCCCGCGAGCGCGAAGCCCCACGCGCGACGGACGCCCAGCAGGGCGGCGAGCGCCCAGCCGCCCGCGACCACGAACCACAGGAACAGCGCGAACGCGAGGGTGACGTAGACGGAGCGGCCGGCCGGGTCGGTCCAGAAGTGGAACCAGTAGCCGCCGGGGCCGGTCGGCGCGAGCACGGCGAGCTGGAGCGCGACGCGCAGGGCCACGCCGCCCAGGACCGCCACGACGTTCCACACGCGCGTACGGCGGGCGGCGAGCAGCAGCACGGCGGTGAACAGCGCCCACCCCGCGAGCATGGTGAGCATGTGCGCCGGGGCCTCGAACCACGTCGAGATCCCGCGGCTGGCGATGACGGCCACCGCCGGCACGGCCACGAGGGCCGCGCGCGACACGGGCTCCGGCTCGGCGCGCCACGGCATCACGGCACCCAGCACCATCGCGCGCGCGGCAGTGGCGCCGGGCATCCTGCGCACGCGGGTGCTCGTCGCGGCGATGCCGTACGCGAGCCACAGCACGACGAGGGCGAGCAGGATGCGCGCCGCCCACGCCATGGCGAGGTCGCGGTCGCCACGGTCGATGCCGAGCTGCGCCGCCGTGAGGTTGTACGCGGGGTGGTCGAGGTCGCCCTGGTACGCGGCGAGGTGCGCCGCGGCGCTGGACTCGAACCGGGCCGTCGCGGCCCGCCACGAGTTGTACGCAGCGCCGGACCCCGTGTCGTGCCACTGGGCCTGGCGCAGCACCATCTCGCGGTAGTCCGCGAGCATCGTGAGGGTGCTCGTCTCGTAGTCGAGCGCGCCGAGGAACGCGTCGTGCAGCTCGGGGGACTTCCAGCTCGCGGCCTCCGTCGCCTCGAGGGATGCCCGCATGGACTGGACGGCGTCCAGCGCGCGCTGTCCACCGTCTATCGCGCCGTCGAGGTCGTGCTTGCTCACGTCGTAGATGACGTCGAGCACCGCGCTGTCGCCCGTGAGGATGTCCCACTCGAAAATCCACATCATGGGCGGGGGCTCGAGGCCGATCGCGAACACCCGTCGGTCGGCGTAGGGCCCGATGTAGAGGCCGTCGGTGATCGCCCCGCGCGACTGCGCCATGGCCTCGCCGATGGCGCGCACGGTCGCGGGGTCGTCGGAGAACCAGCGCCGCGCCCAGTCGGCCGTGATCGTCGCGGGGTCGAGGGACGGGTCGCGCGCGAGCCGCACGGCGAGCTCGGTGTTGAGCTCGTACAGCTGCCAGAACCCGCGCTTCAGCTCGAGGGTGAGCGGGCCGGCGCGCCACGGGCCCCCGTCCTGCGTCCACGCCCAGATCCCCTCGACGTGGGGGTTCGCCGCGACGAACCGCGTGATCGCCTGGCTGTAGAGCGAGCCCAGGTCGTTGGGGAACGCGCCGAAGTCCTCGAACTCCCGCCTGCTCTGGAACTCGACGATGCGCCGCTGGTCGCCCTGCTCGAGCGTCGTGTTGAAGGGCAGGTGGCTGTAGAAGTCGCCGAGCGTGTACTTGGTCGAGACGATGAGGTTCGGGGAGTCGATGCCGTCGAGCACCTCCGCGTACGACGCCGCGTCGGTGTGCATGTCGCCGACGGCCCCCACGCCCACGCTCCAGCTGCGGAAGATGACCGTGCGGTCGGCATCCTCGGCCTCGGCGGTGAACGCCGTGAGCATGGCCCGCACCGCGGGCACGGTCGTGACGGCGAGCGCGGAGTAGTAGTCCCAGCCCGGGATGTCGTAGACGCTGCCGGCCTCGCCGATGCGGATGAGCACGCCGTCGACGTACGGCATCGACTGGTAGAGCTCGTCGAGGCCCGCGGAGTAGACGCGCCACAGCTCGGGGTTCTCGGTGTCGAGCGAGCCGAACCGTGTCTCGAGGTAGTGCTGCAGGGGCGTCGTGAGGGTGAGCATGTCGGTGCGGAAGAACACCTGCAGCCCCGCGTCGTGCGCGAACTGCCAGAGGGGCCCGAACGCCTGCTGCAGGGCGAGGGCGCGCGCGACGTGGGCATCTCCGTCGTCGTAGACGCCCACGGAGTCGAACGTCAGGTACTCGACGAGCCCCGGCACCGCGATCGCCGTGTAGCCCTCCGCGAGCACGTGCCGCACGTAGGCGGTGAACTCGTCGGACGCGACGGCGAGCTTCGTGGAGTCCACGTACGGAGCGTCGGGCAGCATGACGTCCTGGAACGCCTTCGAGTTGTGCGAGTAGTCGTCGCCCGCGCGCCACGCATCCTCGTCGACGGCGACGCCCACGGCACCGAGGTCGACCATGCGGAAGGGCAGGGCCGAGGTGACGGTGCCCATCGTGAGGGCTCGGCCGTCGCGCACCGCCGCGGCGATGTCGTAGATGCCGCGGGCCGCACCGGCCTCGCCCGCGGCGACGAGGGTGAGGGCATCCTCGGTCCCCTGCAGCGCGTAGGTCTCGTCGGCCGAGTCGCCCGACACCTCGAGGGTGAGCGTCGCAGCGCCCTCGGTCGCGCGGGATGCCACGGCGTCGCGCAGCTCGTCGCGCGCGAGCTCGAGGCGCGCGCCGCTCGTGGGGGTGATGAGGGTGATGTCGCGCGGCACGACGAGCGGCGTCTCGGGGGCGGCCTCGAGGGTCTCGACGGGGATGTCGGAATCCTCGCTGCGGATGCCGAGCGCGTCGCCCAGGCCGTAGGCGACGCCCGCACCGAGGGCGAGCAGCACGAGGGCGGCCACGACCGCGATGACCGGGCGACGGGCACTCTTCATGCGACGCACAGTATCAGCGCCTTAAGCTGGACGGATGCCCGACGGCCCCCTCATCGTCCAGTCCGACCGGACAGTGCTCCTCGAAGTAGCCCACCCGCAGGCCGAGGATGCCCGGCACGACCTCGCCGTCTTCGCCGAGCTCGAGCGCGCGCCCGAGCACGTGCACACCTACCGCATCACCCGTCTCGGCCTGTGGAACGCGCGCGCCGCTGGCCACACCGCCGAGGACATGCTCGCGACCCTCGACCGCTACTCGCGCTTCCCGGTGCCGCAGTCGGTGGTCGTCGACCTCACCGAGACCGTGGGCCGCTACGGCCGGCTCGTGATCGAGCGCGCCGACGACGGCGCCCTCACCCTCACCGCCAAGGACACGGCCGTGCTCGGCGAGATCACCCGCGCCCGCAAGATCGCGGCGCTCCTCTTCGAGAAGCGCGGCGACAGCACCTATGTCGTGCAGGCGTGGGCGCGCGGCCAGCTCAAGCAGGAGCTGCTCAAGCTCGGCTGGCCCGCCGAGGATCTGGCCGGCTACACGCCGGGCACCCCGCACGAGATCGCCCTCGCCGACAACGGGTGGCACCTGCGGCCCTACCAGGACCAGGCCGTGGACAACTTCTCCGCCCACGGATCGGGGGTCGTGGTGCTGCCCTGCGGCGCCGGCAAGACCCTCGTGGGGCTCGGCGCGATGGCCGCGGGGAAGACGACGACGCTCATCCTCGTGACGAACACCGTGTCAGCCCGCCAGTGGCGCGCGGAGATCCTCAAGCGCACGACGCTCACCGAGGACGAGGTGGGCGAGTACTCGGGCCAGGTCAAGCAGGTGCGGCCCGTGACGATCGCCACGTACCAGATCCTCACCGCGCGCCGGAAGGGCGAGTACGCCCACCTCGCGCTGCTCGACGCGCTCGACTGGGGGCTCGTCATCTACGACGAGGTGCACCTGCTGCCCGCACCCGTCTTCAAGCTCACCGCCGAGCTGCAGGCGCGGCGGCGCCTCGGCCTCACGGCGACGCTCGTGCGCGAGGACGGCCGCGAGGGCGACGTGTTCTCGCTCATCGGCCCCAAGCGGTTCGACGCCCCGTGGAAGGAGATCGAGGCGCAGGGCTTCATCTCGCCCGCATCCTGCTACGAGGTGCGCATCGACCTGCCCGAGCAGGAACGGCTCGAGTACGCCGCCTCGGCGGACGACGAGCGGTACCGGCTCGCGGCGACCGCGCCCGCGAAGCTCCGGGTGGTGCGCGACCTCGTCGCGAAGCACGAGGGCGAGCGCATCCTCGTCATCGGCCAGTACCTCGACCAGATCGACGAGCTCGCCGACGCGCTGCACGCGCCCAAGCTCACGGGGTCGACTCCCGTCGACGAGCGCGAGCGGCTGTTCGAGGCGTTCCGCTCGGGGGAGCTCAAGGTGCTCGTCGTCTCGAAGGTCGCGAACTTCTCCGTCGACCTCCCCGAGGCGACGGTGGCGATCCAGGTGTCGGGCAGCTTCGGCTCCCGCCAGGAGGAGGCGCAGCGGCTCGGTCGCCTGCTGCGGCCCAAGGAGAGCGGCCTGCCCGCGAACTTCTACACGCTCGTCGCGCGCGACACGGTCGACCAGGACTTCGCGCAGAATCGCCAGCGGTTCCTCGCGGAGCAGGGCTACTCGTACACGATCCTCGACGCGGAGACGCTCGAGGCCGCCTGACCGTGGCGCTGCGCCGGGCGTTCAGGGAGCTGGCGTCCCGGGTGCAACCGACTCCCAGATAACATCCAGACAACACGCAGATACTTTCTGCATGGCTGATGGACCCAAGATTCTGATCGTCGACGACGAACCCAACATCCGCGACCTCCTCACGACCTCCCTGCGCTTCGCCGGCTTCGCCGTGCGCGCGGTCGGCAACGGGGCACAGGCGATCTCCGCGGTGCTCGAGGAGGAGCCGGACCTCATCATCCTCGACGTCATGCTGCCCGACATGAACGGGTTCGGCGTCACCAAGCGCCTGCGCGCCTCGGGCTACACCGCCCCCATCCTCTTCCTCACCGCGAAGGACGACACCGAGGACAAGATCACGGGCCTCACGGTCGGCGGCGACGACTACGTCACCAAGCCGTTCAGCCTCGACGAGATCGTCGCGCGCATCAAGGCGATCCTGCGCCGCACGATGCACGACGACGAGGAGGCCGTGATCCGCGCCGGCGAGCTCACCATGGACCAGGACACGCACGAGGTGACCATCGGCTCCGAGCAGATCGAGCTGAGCCCCACCGAGTTCAAGCTCCTGCGCTACCTCATGCTCAACCCCAACCGCGTGCTCTCGAAGGCGCAGATCCTCGACCACGTGTGGGAGTACGACTTCAACGGCGACGCGGGCATCGTGGAGAGCTACATCTCCTACCTGCGCCGCAAGCTCGACCAGTTCTCCGACGAGCCCGTCATCCAGACCAAGCGCGGCTTCGGCTACATGCTCAAGGCCGCCCGGGTCTGACGTGTCAGCGCGCCGTAGGCTTGGGGCCTGATGCACAAGCTCTCGGACCTGTGGAACCGGATCTCGCTGCGCACGAAGATCACCGGCGTCACGGTGCTCCTGCTCACGGCGGGGCTCATCGTCGCGGGCACGGGCACCATGGCCGTGCTGCGCAACTACCTCCTCGACGAGGTCGACGCGAGCATCAGCTCCGCCGGTGACAAGCTCCAGGGCAGCACCATCGGTCTGAGCGGCACCTCCGACAACCCGGAGTGCAGCCTCCCGACGTTCCCCAACGACTACTACCTCGCCGTGCTCGACTACGACGGCGACGTGCTCTGCAACAACCGGGTGCAGGATGCGGCCAAGCCCGACGTGAGCACGCTGACCCTGCAGACCGTGGCGAGCACGACGGGCGCCTTCACGCTGCCGAGCACGGAGCCGGGCGACCAGTGGCGCGTGCTCGCCTATCCCGTGCTGAGCAGCACCGGAACCGACTACTTCACGATCGTCATCGGGCTCGACCTGCGCACCACGAACGCCATCGTGTCGCGGTACGCGGCGATCTTCCTCTTCTTCGGCCTCACCGTCGTCATCCTCGGCGGCGCCCTCACACGCCTGCTCGTGACGTCGACGTTCACGCCGCTGCGCGAGGTGGAGGCGACGGCGGCGCGCTTCGCGGAGGGCGACTTCAACCAGCGCCTCGCGGGCGCGACGCCCAACACCGAGGTCGGGCGGCTCAACCGCTCCCTCAACGCCATGCTCGGCCGCATCGACAGGGCGTTCGCCGACCGCGCGAAGACCATCGACCAGATGCGGCGCTTCGTGGGCGACGCGTCGCACGAGCTGCGCACGCCCCTCGTGTCGGTGCGCGGCTACGCCGAGCTGTACCGCATGGGCGCCCTCACCAAGCCCGAGGACGTGGCCCAGGCCATGGAGCGCATCGAGAAGGAGGCGATCCGCATGGGCGAGCTCGTCGAGGACCTCCTCGAGCTCGCGCGCATCGACGAGGCCAAGCCGCTGCAGCTCGCCGAGCTCGACCTCGTGCCGCTCGCGCAGGACGCGGCCCTCGACGCCATGGCCTCGGCCCCCGACCGCGTCGTGACGGTCGTCCCCACGGATGAGACGGCCGAGCCCCCCACCGAGACGCTCGTGCTCGACGTGGTGCCGCCCACCGGCCCCGCGCCGCGCGCCGAGACCGCCACGACCGGCCCCATCGCCTTCGCGGGTGCGACCCTCGCGCGCCTCACCGCGCGCCGAGCGCGCGCGAACCGCTCGGCGGGCGACGTGCCCGTGACGATGGCCGAGGCCCCGCCCGAGCTGCGCGCCGTCGTGCTCGCGGAGGAGAACAAGATCCGGCAGGTCATCGCCAACCTCATGGGCAACGCCCTGCGGTTCACGCCCGACGGCTCCCCCATCGAGATCGGCGTGGGCGTCGACCGGGTCACCCGCCAGGCAATCGTCTCGGTCATCGACCACGGCGAGGGCATCCCGCCGCAGATCCGCGAGAAGATCTTCCAGCGCTTCTGGCGTGCCGACAGCTCGCGCCAGCGCGCGACCGGCGGCAGCGGGCTCGGGCTCGCGATAGTCGCCGCCATCGTGTCCGCCCACCACGGCGAGATCGAGGTGGTCGAGACCCCCGGCGGCGGTGCCACCTTCCGCGTCAAGCTTCCCCTCCTCCCGGAGGTCGCAGCGCCGGCCGCCGCCCCCAGCAAGGGCTGAGCGCGGGCATCCGCGGCGGAGGCGGTCGTACCGTCTCCCCCATGACGCGATACCAGGTGGACAGCGAAGCAGTACTCTCGGCGACCGGGGCCGTGCGCTCCTCGATCGGCCGCATCCAGTCGGAGGTGGGCGGGCTGCACGGCCAGCTCACCCAGCTCCAGTCGTCATGGACGGGCGAGGCGGCGACCGCCTTCTCGGGCGTCGTCGCCGACTGGCGCGCTACCCAGCAGCGCGTCGAGGAGAACCTCGCCGCCATCAACCAGGCGCTCACGCGCGCCGGCCAGCAGTACGCCGAGATCGAGGCCGCGAACGCGCGGCTGTTCGCCGTCTAGGCGGGTCGGGCAGCGCGCTCGCGCGCGGGCGCCGAAACGCAGAAGGGCGGCCCTCCGTGAGGAGGACCGCCCTTCGTGGCGTGTGACAGCCGGGACTAGAAGTCCATGCCGCCCGACGGGTCGCCCATGGGGGCCGGCGACTTCTCGGGCTTGTCCGCGACGACCGCCTCGGTCGTCAGGAACAGGCCGGCGATCGACGCGGCGTTGAGCAGCGCGGAGCGCGTGACCTTCACCGGGTCGTTGATGCCCGCGGCGAGCATGTCGACGTACTCGCCGGTCGCGGCGTTGAGGCCCTGGCCGACCGGGAGGTTGCGCACCTTGTCGACCACGACGCCGGGCTCGAGGCCCGCGTTGAGGGCGATCTGCTTGAGCGGGGCGTCGATCGCGACGCGGACGATGTTCGCACCCGTCGCCTCGTCACCCGTGAGGCCCGTGAGGGCCGCGCTCTCGAAGGCGACCTTGCCGGCCTGGATGAGCGCGACGCCACCACCGGCGACGATGCCCTCCTCGACGGCGGCCTTGGCGTTGCGCACTGCATCCTCGATGCGGTGCTTGCGCTCCTTGAGCTCGACCTCGGTCGCGGCACCGGCCTTGATGACCGCCACGCCGCCGGCGAGCTTCGCGAGGCGCTCCTGGAGCTTCTCGCGGTCGTAGTCGCTGTCGGTGTTCTCGATCTCGGCACGGATCTGCTTCACGCGGCCCGCGATCTGCTCCTGGTCGCCCGAGCCCTCGATGATCGTGGTCTCGTCCTTGGTGATGACCACCTTGCGGGCGCGGCCGAGCAGGTCGAGCGTCGCGTTCTCGAGCTTGAGGCCGACCTCCTCGGAGATGACCTGGCCGCCCGTGAGGATGGCGATGTCCTGCAGCTGGGCCTTACGGCGGTCGCCGAAGCCGGGAGCCTTGACGGCGACCGACTTGAAGATGCCGCGGATCTTGTTCACGACGAGGGTCGCGAGCGCCTCGCCGTCGACGTCCTCGGCGATGATGAGCAGCTGCTTGCCGCTCTGGATCACCTTGTCGACGATGGGCAGCAGGTCCTTGATGTTCGAGATCTTGCTGTTCGCGATGAGGATGTACGGGTCTTCGAAGACCGCCTCCTGGCGCTCCTGGTCCGTGACGAAGTACGCGGAGAGGAAGCCCTTGTCGAAGCGCATGCCCTCGGTGAGCTCGAGCTCGGTGCCGAAGGTGTTCGACTCCTCGACGGTGACGACGCCCTCCTTTCCGACCTTGTCGATCGCCTCGGCGATGAGCGCACCGATCTCGGTGTCGCCGGCGGAGATGGACGCGGTGGCGGCGATCTCCTCCTTGGTCTCGATCTCCTTCGAGCTCGCGATGAGCGACTCGATGACGGCCGCGGTGGCCTTCTCGATGCCCTTCTTGAGGCTGATCGGGTCGGCGCCGGCCGCGACGTTGCGCAGGCCCTCGCGCACGAGCGCCTGGGCGAGCACGACCGAGGTCGTGGTTCCGTCACCCGCGACGTCGTCGGTCTTCTTGGCGACCTCCTTGACGAGCTCCGCGCCGATCTTCTCGTACGGGTCGTCGAGCTCGATCTCCTTGGCGATCGACACACCGTCGTTCGTGATCGTGGGGGCGCCCCACTTCTTCTCGAGCACGACGTTCCGGCCGCGCGGGCCGAGGGTCACCTTGACCGCGTCGGCCAGGATGTTCAGGCCACGCTCGAGGCCGCGACGGGCCTCCTCGTTGAAAGCAATGATCTTTGCCATGTGTGTTTCTCGTCCCTCCCGGACGTCGTACAAGCGAATTCGTTGGCACTCGAAACGTGCGAGTGCCAAGGGATAAATTAGCACTCGCCCGTGGTGAGTGCAAGAAAGCCCGGGAGGGGCGGGAGGAGTTCGGGCTAGGCCAGGCGCACCGCTTCCGCCTGCGGGCCCTTGGCCCCTGAGCCGACCTCGAAGACGACGTGCTGGCCCTCCTCGAGCACCTTGTAGCCGCTCATGTCGATCGCCGAGTAGTGGACGAACACGTCCTGCCCCTCGCCGTCGACGGTGATGAAGCCGTAGCCCTTCTCAGCGTTGAACCACTTCACGGTTCCGTTCGCCATGTGTTACTCCCTGCTGTGTTTCTGACGGCGCCAAGAGGGCAGCCAATCCCAGATGCTAGCGGGGGCAAAACGGGCACAGAAGGGCTCACCGGCTGATTAAACACGCCGGTAACACGATCGGAACCCGGGGCGCGATTACGGGGCCGGAGTGCCCCCGGGGTAGTCGGATCCGAGCACGAGGGTGAGGGGCGAGGCGGGGAACACGTCGGGCGCCACGAGGCGGATCTCGCCGACTCCGAGGGAGACGACGACGCCGCGCGCGACATCCTCGTTGGCCGGGTCGCTGTAGTAGACGGTGGTCGTCTCGATGTCGCGCGTGGCGGCGGCGGCGCGGCCGTTGACCACCCAGCCGACGGAGGCGAGCGCGTCACCCACGGTGTCCTCGAGGTCGACCGTCGGGGTGCCGTTGAGCACCGTGACGCTGATGTTGCGGGCCGCGTCGATCGTCGTCGGGTCGAGCACCGGGTCGGCGGTCGGGGTCGGCGTCGGCGTGGGGGTGGGCGTGGGCGCGCCGTCGAAGATCGGCAGGCCCACGTTGACGCCGACGAACTTGCTCAGGCCCCAGAGCCCGCAGAAGATCAGGACGACCGTCGCGAGGAGCGAGACCAGCACGATCGTCCAGCCGCCGCCCTTCTTGCGGGGGCCGCGGTGCGCGCCGATGCGCTTGAGGTCGTCGGGAAGGGTGTCGAACCTGTCCTTCGGGTATCCGGCCATGGCTCAGTCGCTCGATTCGTCATGGGCGTTGGTGCCGCCGTGGTCGTGGGGTGTGAATGTCCGTGCGGCCCGGGCGCTCGTGCGAGCATCCCGTGCGCGCAGCAGCCGGCGGACCAGCATGGGATCGTGCCGGAGTGCCTCCGGGGTGTCGATCACCGCATTCAGGAGTTGATAATAGCGCGCGGCCGGAAGCGAAAACTGGGAGCGGATCGCCTCCTCCTTGGCGCCCGCGTGGCGCCACCACTGGCGCTCGAAGTCGAGGATGCTGCGCTCGCGTTCCGGCAGGCCGGAGTCCGGCTCCTCAGCTCGCTCCTGCGCAGACATCACCCTCCCGACCTCTGGGCAATCCTAGGACGGCTGCCGCGGTGTCAGTCGACGCGACCCGCGATGAGCGGCCCGCCGTCCTCGATGGCGGAACCGGCGTCGCCCACGACGTACGCGCCCTCGAGCGCCTCGAGGGCGCGGTCGAACCGCGCCGCGTCCGACGTGTGCATGGTGAAGAGCGGCTGGCCCTTGGTCACGGTGTCCCCGGGCTTGGCGTGCAGGTCGATGCCCGCCGCGTGGTCCACGGGGTCCTCCTTGCGCGCACGCCCGGCACCCAGGCGCCAGGCGGAGATGCCGAACGGGAGGGCGTGCTGGGTCGTGAGCACGCCGTCGCGCTCGGCGAGCACGACGTGCGACTCCTTCGCGACGGGCAGGGGCGCGTCGGGCTCCCCGCCCTGGGCCGAGATCATGGCGCGCCACGTGTCCATGGCGCGGCCGTCGGCGAGGGCGGCCTCGACGTCGGCGTCGGGCTGTCCGGCGAGGGCGAGCATCTCGCGCGCGAGGGCGACCGTGAGCTCGACGACATCCTTGGGGCCGCCGCCGGCGAGCACCTCCACCGACTCGCGCACCTCGTTGGCGTTGCCGATGGCGAGGCCGAGCGGCACGTTCATGTTGCTCAGCAGGGCGACGGTCTTGACGCCGGCATCCTTGCCGATGCGCACCATGGTCTCGGCGAGCTCGCGGCTTCGCGCCGGGTCCTGCATGAACGCGCCGGAGCCGAACTTCACGTCGAGCACGAGGGCCGCGGTGCCCTCGGCGATCTTCTTGCTCATGATCGACGAGGCGATGAGCGGGATCGCCTCCACTGTGCCCGTGATGTCGCGCAGGGCGTAGAGCTTGCCGTCGGCGGGCGCGAGGCCGGAGCCGGCCGCGCACACCACGGCGCCGACATCCTTGAGCTGCTGGTGGAACTCCTCGTTGCTGAGGTTCGCGCGCCAGCCGGGGATGCTCTCGAGCTTGTCGAGCGTGCCGCCCGTGTGGCCCAGGCCGCGGCCCGAGAGCTGCGGCACGGCGACGCCGAAGGATGCCACGAGGGGCGCGAGCGGCAGGGTGATCTTGTCGCCCACCCCGCCCGTGGAGTGCTTGTCGGTCGTGGGCTTGTCGAGGCCGTCGAAGTTGAGCGTCTCGCCGGACGCGATCATCGCGAGTGTGAGGTCGCGGATCTCCTCGCGCTCCATGCCGTTGAGGAAGATGGCCATGGTCATCGCCGACATCTGCTCGTCGGCGACGTAGCCGCGCGTGTAGGCGTCGATGAGCCAGTCGATCTGCGCCGTGCTGAGCGTGCCCTTGTCGCGCTTCGCCCGGATGAGGTCGACGACGTCGAATGCTTCAACCATTACTTCTTGTACTCCTCTAGCGTGCGAGGGCCGAACGCGTCGGGGATCACCTCGTCGATGGTCTTGATGCCCGACACCGTCTCGAGGAGCATGCCCTCGGCCGAGTGCTCGAAGAGCAGCTGGCGGCAGCGGCCGCAGGGCATGAGCGCGTTGCCGTGCCCGTCGACGCACGTGAACGCGACGAGCTTGCCGCCGCCCGTCATGTGGAGCGCTGAGACGAGGGAGCACTCCGCGCACAGCGTGAGGCCGTACGACGCGTTCTCGACGTTCGCACCCGAGAGGATGCGGCCGTCGTCGACGATCGCCGCGACCCCGACCGGGAAGTGGGAGTACGGCACGTAGGCGTGCTGGAGCGCGTCTGTGGCGACGGCCCTGAGGGCGTCCCAGTCGATCTCGGCGGTCATGATTTTATGTACGGCTTTCCGGAGGCGGCTGGTCCGCGGACCTGTCCGACGAGGCCGGCGACGGCGAAGATCGTGACGAGGTACGGGAGCATGAGCATGAACTCGGACGGCACCGGGGATCCGATGATCGAGAGCACGTTCTGCAGGTTCGACGCGAACCCGAACAGCAGCGCCGCGAATGTCGCCCTGATCGGATCCCACCGGCCGAAGATCACCGCCGCGAGGGCGATGAAGCCGGCACCCGCGGTCATCTCCTTGTTGAAGGCGCCCACCGACCCCAGCGTGAAGTAGGCACCGCCGAAGCCCGCGATCGCGCCCGCGAGCGACACGTTCCAGAACCGGGTGCGGTTCACGTTGATGCCCACGGTGTCGGCGGCCTGCGGGTGCTCGCCGACCGAGCGCAGGCGAAGGCCCCACTTCGTCTTGAACAGCGCGAACCACACGGCGGCGACCGCGATGTACATGATGTACACGATGATCGTCTGGCGGAACAGCACCGGCCCGAGGATGGGGATCTCGCTCAGCAGCGGGATGGGGATGCGCGGGAAGCGCGGCGGGCTGTTGAGCAGCTGCGCGTTGGGCGCGAGCACCTTGGAGAACAGGAAGCTCGTGAGGCCCGTGACGAGCACGTTGAGCACGACGCCGACGATGACCTGGTCGACGATGTACTTGATCGAGAACGCGGCGAGCACGAACGAGACGAGCACGCCCGCGACCGTCGCCGCCACGAGGCCCGCGACGGGCTGCTGCGTGACCGACGCGACGACCGCCGACGCGAACGCGCCGGCGAGCAGCTGGCCCTCGATCGCGACGTTGACGACGCCCACGCGCTCGGAGATCACGCCGCCGAGCGAGCCGAAGATGAGCGGCACGCTGAGCCCGACGGTTCCGATGAGCAGTCCGGGAACGGGGATCGTGGCGCCCGAGCCCGCCCACGTGAGGAAGGCCACGAGGAACAGCAGCGCGTACACGCCGAGCACCCACAGCGGCGTCTTCCGCGCGCGGTAGGAGAGGTAGGCCGAGAAGATCGCGGCCAGGAACAGCAGCACGATCACGACGGTCGTGACGACCGTCACGTCGGCCTGGAGCGCCGGCAGCTGGATGAGGTCGGTGGTCGTCGACAGCGGGAACGTCGTGATCCCCGCGCGTGCGCCCACCACGAAGATGAGCACGGCGATGATCGCGAAGATGCCCAGGCCGATGGGGGCCTTCCAGCTGCGCACGGCGGCCTTCTCGAGCACGATGGGCGCCGCGGACGGGATATGGGTGGTGTCGACGGCGCTCACTTGCTGACCTCGGCCTTCCGTGCTGCGGTGACGGGCGTGCGCACTGCCTTGACGACACCGGGGACCGGCAGTCGGAAGATGGCGCGCACGAGCGGGGGTGCTGCGATGAAGAGCACGATGAGGGACTGGACGACGAGGACGATGTCGATGGGGATGCCCTGGGCGGCCTGCATGGAGTATCCGCCGGCCTTCAGGGCGCCGAACAGGATGCCCGCGAAGAACACCCCGATCGGACGCGAGCGTCCGAGCAGCGCCACCGTGATCGCGTCGAAGCCGATGCCCGCGTCGATGCCCGCGGAGAATCCGGTGGTGACCGTGCCGAGCACCTGGTTCACCCCGGCCAGGCCGACGAGGCCGCCGGAGATGAGCATGGCGTACACGTAGATCTTCTTGACGTGGATGCCCGCGACCCTGGCCGCGTTGGGGTTCTCGCCCACGGCGCGGAACTGGAAGCCCATGCTCGAGCGGTTGATGAGGTACCAGACGTAGGCGGTCGCGGCGATCACGACCACGAACCCCCAGTGCAGGTTGTACTGCGGGCCGAAGAGGTCGGGGAAGACCGCGGTCTCGAGCATCGGCGCCGACTTCGGGTTCGTCGACCCGGGCGCCTGCAGGAGGCCCTGGGTGCGCAGCATGTAGCCGATGAGGTAGAAGCCGATGTAGTTGAGCATGATCGTCACGATCACCTCGTGCGCGCCCGTGGTGGCCTTGAGCAGGCCCACGAGTCCGCCCCAGATCGCGCCGGCGACGATACCGGCGACCACGGCGACGATGAGGTGGATGCCGAAGGGCAGCGGCCACGCGAACCCCACATACCCGGCGGCACCCGCGGCGACGAGCATCTGCCCGCGACCACCGATGTTGAACAGGCCCACCCGGAACGAGACGGCGACACCCAGGCCCGCCGCGATGAGCGGCGTCGCGAACGTCAGGGTCTCGGTCAGGGGGCGGATGCCCGCGGCGAACCCGGGCCGCTTGAAGTTGTACACCGACCCCTGGAACAGCGCCGAGTAGGCACCCGACGCCGCGTCCCAGATCGCCTTGAAGGTGTCGCCGGGACGCGAGAAGAAGTAGCCGGACGCGGCCTGCACGCTCTTGTCGGTCAGGGCGATGAGGATCGCGCCGACGAGCAGCGCGAGCAGCACCGCGAGCACGGAGATCATCGCGCTGCCGCCCATGATCTCGCGCAGCACCTGCTGCGAGCGCGAGGGCGGCGCGGCGACGGTGCCTGCCTGCCCGGGCTCGGGGTCGGTGGGCACCTGCCCCTTGGCGGGGATCTGGTCGGTCATGCCGCCGGCTCCTTCGTGCTGGATGCGATTGACGCCGGGACCTCGCCCGCCATCATGAGACCGAGTACCTCGCGCGGGGTGTCCCCCGGCACGATGCCGACGATGCCGCCGCGGTACATGACCGCGATGCGGTCGGCGAGCGCGACGACCTCGTCGAGCTCGGTGGAGACGACGATGACGGGCACGCCCGCATCCCTCGTCTCGACGATGCGCGTGTGCACGAACTCGATCGAGCCGACGTCGAGGCCGCGCGTGGGCTGGGCCGCGACGAAGAGCCTGAGGTTGCGGCTGAGCTCGCGCGCGAGCACGACCTTCTGCTGGTTGCCGCCCGAGAGGCGGCCGACGTGGGTCGTGATGCCCTGGGCGCGGATGTCGAACTCCGTGACCTTCTCCTCGGCGAAGGCCGCGAGGTCCTTGAGCTGGAGGGTGCCCGCCTTGACGAACGGCGGCTTGTCCGACCTGTCGAGCATGAGGTTCTCGGCGATCGTGAACTCGGCGACGAGGCCGTCCTCCTTGCGGTCCTCGGGCACGAACCCGACTCCCGCGTCGAGCACGTGCCGCACCGACTTGCCGCGCAGCGAGGCGCCGTCGAGGGTGATCGTGCCGGTGACCTTCTTCTGCAGGCCGATGATCGCCTCGGTGAGCTCGGTCTGGCCGTTGCCCTGCACGCCGGCGATCGCGAGGATCTCGCCCTCGCGCACCTCGAAGCTCACGTTGTTGACGACGATCTGGTTGCGCACGTCGATGACGCTGAGGTTCTCGACGACGAGGCCCGCCGCACCCGGCTTGGCCGGACCCTTGTCGACGGTCAGGTCGACCGCGCGGCCGACCATGAGCGAGGCGAGCTCGGCGTTCGTCGCGGTCGGCTCGGCCTCGCCGACGACCTTGCCGAGGCGGATGACCGTGATGCGGTCGGCGACCTCGCGCACCTCGCGGAGCTTGTGGGTGATGAAGACGATGGAGGTGCCCGACTCCTTGAGCTGGCGCATGATGACCATGAGCTCGTCGGTCTCCTGCGGCGTGAGCACGGCCGTCGGCTCGTCGAAGACGAGCACCTTGGCGTCGCGCGAGAGCGCCTTGATGATCTCGACGCGCTGCTGCACGCCGACGGGCAGGTCGTCGACGAGCGCGTCGGGGTCGACGTCGAAGCCGAACCTCGCCGAGATCTCGCGCACCTTGTCGCGCGCGGCGCTCAGGTCGAGCAGGCCGGGTCCGCGGGTCTGCTCGTGGCCGAGCATGACGTTCTCCGCGACCGTGAACACGGGGATGAGCATGAAGTGCTGGTGCACCATGCCGATGCCGGCGTTCATGGCGTCGCCCGGTCCCGCGAAGTGCTGGACGACGTCGTCCAGCAGGATCTCGCCCTCGTCGGCCTGGTAGAGGCCGTAGAGCACGTTCATCAGGGTGGACTTGCCCGCCCCGTTCTCGCCCAGGAGGCAGTGGATCTCGCCCGGCTCGACCGTGAGGTCGATGTGGTCGTTGGCGACCAGCGAACCGAACCTCTTGGTGATTCCGCGAAGTTCTAGCTTCATGTGAACCAATCTAATCTGCGGACTTCGTCGGCCGCGTAGGGGCAAGTTAACGAGGTCGGGGAGGCCAGCGCAAGCTGGCCTCCCCGACCGGTACTACGAGTGACTAGCCGAGGTACGACTTGACGGTGATCGAACCGTCGATGATCGAGGCCTTGATCTTGTCGAGCTCGCCCTGGAGGTCGGGCGAGACCTTCGAGGCGAAGTTGTGGAAGTCGGCGACGCCGACTCCGTCGTTCTCGAGCGTGCCGATGTAGGCGTCGCTCGAGAAGTCACCGTTCGCGGCAGCGGTCACGACGTCGGTCGTGGCCTGCTTGATGCCCTTGAGGATCGACGTGAGGATGATGTCATCCGTGGTCGGGTCGGTGACGAACAGGTCGGCGTCGACACCGACGAGGGCGATGTCCTTGCCCGAGTCGGCGATCGCCGCGACGGCGCTCTGGTAGATCGGTCCACCGACCGGGAGCAGCACGTCGGCGCCCTGGTCGATGAAGTTCTGCGCCGTCGACTTCGCGACGTCGTTGGCCTCGAAGCCACCGGTCAGGGTGTAGGCGTCGGGGTTGGCCGGGTCGTAGCCGAGGAGCTGGACAGAGGTGCCCTTCTGCTCGTTGTAGTAGGCGATGCCCTGCGCGAAGCCGTCGGAGAAGATCGCGACGGTCGGGAAGTTCATGCCGCCCCAGGTCGCGATGATGCCGGCCTTGGAGTAGCTCGCCGCGGCGTAGCCGACGAGGAACGCCGCCTGGGCCGTGTTGAACACGATGGGCTTGATGTTGGGCGCGTCGACCTTGCCGTCGAAGTCGTTGTCCGCCGCGTCGTCGATGATGGCGAACTCGACGTCGGGGTTGGCGAGCGCGGCCTCGACCGTGGCGGCCGAGAGGGCGAAGCCGACCGTGACGATCAGGTTGCAGCCCTGGTCGACGAGGTTCTGGATGTTCGGGGCGTAGTCGGTCTCAGCGTCCGACTGGACGGTGATGGCCTCGGTGCCGAGCGACTTGGCCGCGTCGTTGATGCCCTCGTACCCGAGCTGGTTGAACGACTTGTCGTCGAAACCGCCGAGGTCGGAGACCATGCAGGGGGTGAAGTCGACAGCGGCGTCGCCGCCCTCCTCCGGAGCTTCGGGTGCTGCTGCGCAACCGGCGAGCACGAGTGCGCTCGATCCGATCAGTGCGATACCGCCGAGTACGCGGCCGCGAGAGGTGATTCTCAAGGTGTCCTCCAAGGTGATGCCCGACGAGGTGGGCCGGGTCATGGTGCGTAAAAGATTACATACAGTTACGTCGCCCGGAACAGACAATTCGAGGCCGTCGCCTAATGGTTACAAACTCGCGACGGCCCCGAAATACGCCTGACACAGTGCGGGCCCCGAAAGGCCCGCACCGCGTGTGCTACTTGGGGGTGTTCGGGCTCGTGACCGTGAGCGCGCCGCTGATGATGTCGGCCCGCAGCTGGTCGATCTCGGCGCCCAGCTCGGGGCTCACCTTGCTCGCGAGGTCGTGGAACGGGGCGATGTCGACCCCGCCGTTCTCGAGGGTGCCGACGAACTGCTTGTTGTCGAACGTGCCGTCGATGCTCGACTTCACGATCTCGACGACGGCGTCGCCGGTGTTCTTGAGCACCGAGGTCAGCAGCACCGGGCGGTACTGCGGGTCGAGCACGTCGTAGCCGTCCGAGTCGACCCAGATGACCGAGACGGTGCCGTTCGAGTCGAGCGCGGCCTGGGCGGAGCCCTCGCCGACCTGGCCCGCGACGGGCAGGATGACGTCGGCGCCCTGGTCGATGAAGCCCTGCGTGGTCACGAGGCCCTTGTTGATGTCCTCGAAGTCGCCCGTGAAGACGCCGTCCTGCGCCGCCTTGTCCCAGCCGAGCGCGACGACCGAGGTGCCGTGCACCTCGTTGTACTTCGCGACGCCGTCGACGAAGCCGTCCATGAAGAGCGTGACGGGCGGCTGGTTGCCGCCGCCGAAGGTCGCGACCTTGCCGGTCTTGCTCACACCCGCGGCGAGGTAGCCCGCGAGGAACGCGGCCTGGGCCGTGTCGAACACGATGGGCTTGACGTTGGGCGCGTCCACGACCTCGTCCACGATCGCGAAGTCGGTGTCGGGGTTCTTGGCGGCCTGGTCGGCGGTCGCGGGGGCGAGCTCGTAGCCGACGGTGAGCACGAAGCCGCAGCCCGTGTCGACGGCCTGCTGCACGTTGGGCGCGAGGTCGGTCTCCGAGTTCGAGACGAGCACGTCGACCCCGATGCCGTAGTCGGTGGCGGCCTTCTGCAGGCCCTTCCAGCTCGCGTCGTTGAACGAGCGGTCGTCGAGGCCGCCCGAGTTCGTGACCATGCGGGCGCAGAACTGCTCGCCGGAACCGTTCTCACCGGGCTTCTCGGGGGCGGGGGCGCATCCTGCGAGCAGGAGCGCTGCAGCACCGAGCACGGCGCTCGCGCGGAAAGCAATTGACTTCGACATGGTGTCGGTCTCCTTGTGACTGAACCGCCTGGTCGGCGGTGGACTGGAATCGACGCTAGCCATCTCGGGCAGTACGTGAACGGGCGTCGTCTCCCGCGGAAACCCTTCGTTACACGTTCGTTACCGGTATCGCCCTACAGCACGTCGTTCGAGCCGGAGACCTTGAGCGCGTCGACCACGGCCTTGACCCGCTGCGCGTGCGCCGTGGTCGTGACGAGCAGGGCGTCGGGGGTGTCGACGACCACGATGTCGGTCACGCCGATGAGCGAGATGAGCCTGTCGCTCTGGCTCACGACGACCCCCGTCGACGAGTCGGCGAGCACGCGCGCGTTGACCCCGAGGATGGCGAGATCCGACTTGCGGCCGCCCGAGTGCAGCTTCGCGATGGAGGCGAAGTCGCCCACGTCGTCCCAGTCGAAGTCGCCGGGGATGACGACGAGCCGCCCCTGTGCGGCGGCGGGCTCGGCCACGGAGTAGTCGATCGCGATCTTGGTGAGGCGCGGCCACACCTTGTCGACGACGGCGCCCCGGCGCGGCGTGTCCCACGCCTCCGCGAGCTCCGTGAGCCCCTCGAGCAGCTTCGGCTGGGACTCGCCGAGCTGGGCGAGCAGCACCTCCGCGCGGGCGATGAACATGCCGCCGTTCCACAGGTGGTTGCCGTCGGCGAGGTAGCGCTCGGCGGTGGCGAGGTTGGGCTTCTCGACGAACGACTCGGCGAGCACGGCGTTGGGCGCCCCGTCGATCGCGACCGGTGCTCCGCAGTGGATGTACCCGAAGCCGACCGCCGGCTCGGTGGGGGTGATGCCGATCGTGGCGATGTAGCCCGCACGCGCGGCGGCGACCCCCTCGCCGACGGCGCGGCGGAACCCGCGCTGGTCGCGGATGACGTGGTCGGCCGCGAACGACCCCATGATGACGTCGGGGTCGCGGCGGTGCAGGATGGCCGCCGCGAGTCCGATGGCGGCCGACGACTCCTTCGGCTCGCTCTCGAGCACGACGTTGGGGTCGGAGAGCTCGGGCAGCTGCTCCTCGACCGCCGCGCGGTGGGCGCGGCCCGTGACGACCATGATGCGGTCGGGGCCGGAGAGCGGCGCGAGCCTGTCCCACGTGTCGCGCAGGAGGGTCTGGCCGGATCCCGTGAGGTCGTGCAGGAACTTGGGCGCGTCGGCGCGCGAGAGCGGCCACAGGCGTGATCCGATCCCGCCCGCGGGGATCACGCTGTAGAAGTCGTCGAACGCCTTCGCACTGGTCATAGCGACAAACATAGACTTTAAGGAGGAGTTCACCGGGCATCCATGGCGTCGGAGGCCTGCGTCCACGGGCGGTTAATACCGTCGGGAGCATGCGAGTAGTCGTCGTCAGCGAAAGCTTCCTGCCCACGATCAACGGAGTCACCAACAGCGTCAAGAAGGTGCTCGACCACCTCGCCGCGAACGGCCACGATGCCATGGTCATCGTGCCCGCGGCCGGCGCCCCCACCCACTACGCGGGGTTCCCCGTGCACGAGGTCCCCGCCCTCGCCTACCGGCAGTTCCCCATGGGCCTGCCCAACCCGCTCGTGCAGCGGCTCATCGCCGACTTCCGGCCCGACGTCATCCACGCCGCATCCCCCTTCCTGCTGGGGGCGCAGGCGATCGCGGCCGGCAACCGGCTGGGCATCCCGTCGGTCGCCATCTTCCAGACCGACGTCGCGGGCTACGCGCGCCGCAACCACCTCGGCGCCCTCACGCGCGTCGCCTGGCGCATAGTCCGCTGGATCCACGAGGGCGCCGACCTCACGCTCGTGCCCTCGAGCTCGTCGATGGCCGACCTCGAGGCCGCGGGCATCCACCGCCTCGCCCGCTGGGGACGCGGCGTCGACCTCACCACCTACCACCCGCGCAACCGGCAGGATGCGGCCGTCCGCCGCCTGCGCGAGCGCCTCGCCCCCCGCGGCGAGGTGCTCGTGGGCTACGTCGGCCGCCTGGCCCCCGAGAAGCAGGTCGAGCGCATGGCCGCGCTGCGCGGGCTCGACGGCATCCGCCTCGTCATCGTGGGCGACGGGCCGTCGCTGCCCTCGGTGCGGCGCGAGCTCGACGGGATGCCCGTGACCTACCTCGGGGCCCTCGGCGGAGCCGAGCTGGCGGCGGCGTACGCGAGCTTCGACGTGTTCCTGCACACGGGCACCGAGGAGACGTTCGGGCAGACCGTGCAGGAGGCGCACGCCACGGGCATCCCCGTCGTCGCGCCGCACGCGGGCGGACCCATCGACCTCGTCGACCACGGCGTGAACGGCTACCTCTTCTCCCCCGACGACGACGGCCAGCTGCGGGCGTACGTCGAGGCCCTCGTGCTCGACGGCGAGCTGCGCGCCCGCATGGGCGAGGCCGGGCGGCGCACGGTGCTCGGCAAGTCGTGGAGCTCGGTGTGCGACGAGCTCGTGGCGCACTACGAGGCCGCCGTCGTGCGGCGCGCGACGCCGGTCGCACTGTAAAGAATCCGGCTTCTTGCCGAAAGTATCTTGAGGTCGAGCTATTTAGGTCGTCCTAAGCGGCGATGGCCCATCCGTCCGAATACACTGGAAGCGTCCGCTTTCCGGACTAAACCCGGCCGCACGGCAGTAGCCGCGGCCCTCATTCCGCAAGGAGGGGTTGCTCGTGCCAGAGAAGACGGCGGGTACCCTGGCGGCCGACAAGGCCGCCGCGCCCAAGATCAGCATGCCGAGAAGGCCCGCGGGTACGTTGTACCGCGGCCGGGAGGGCATGTGGTCGTGGGTGCTGCACCGCATCACCGGTGTGGCGATCTACTTCTTCCTGCTCGTGCACATCCTCGACACCGCGCTCGTGCGCGTGAGCCCCGAGGCGTACAACGCGGTGATCAACACCTACAAGACGCCCCTCATGGGCCTCGGTGAGATCGCCCTCGTCGCGGCGATCGGCCTGCACGCGCTCAACGGCCTGCGCATCATCCTCATCGACTTCTGGAGCGTCGGCACCAAGCACCAGCGCCTCATGTTCTGGATCGTCATCGCCCTGTGGCTGGTCCTCCTCGCGGGCTTCGTGCCGCGCCAGCTCATGCACATCTTCGGAGCCCACTGATGAGCCTCATCGAAGCACCCCGTTCCCCCGGCATCCAGCGCCGAACGAAGCGCGGCATCAACTGGGAGAAGTGGGGCTGGATCTACATGCGCGCGAGCGGCGTCGTGCTCGTCGTGCTCATCTTCGGCCACCTGTTCGTCAACCTCGTCGCGGGCGAGGGCGTCAAGGCCATCGACTTCGCGTTCGTCGCGGGCAAGCTCGCCGACCCGTTCTGGGTCGTGTGGGACACGCTGCTGCTGTGGCTCGCCCTCATCCACGGCGCCAACGGCATCCGCACCATCATCAACGACTACGCCAACCAGCCCGTCGTGCGCCGCATCCTGCTCGGCGCCGTCGCGGTCTCCACGGCCGTCCTGCTCATCCTGGGAACCCTTGTGATCTACACGTTCGACCCCTGCCCCGCCGGCTCTCCCGCCGACCTCCTCCCCAGCTTCTGCCCGGTGCCCTAGTGGCCGGCCAGTATGAGGACGGGTCGGTCGTCGACGGCGTCCACTACCACCAGTTCGACGTCGTCATCGTGGGCGCCGGCGGCGCCGGCATGCGCGCGGCGATCGAGGCAGGACCCCACGCCCGCACCGCGGTGATCTCCAAGCTCTACCCGACGCGCTCCCACACGGGCGCGGCGCAGGGCGGCATGGCCGCGGCCCTCGCGAACGTCGAGGAGGACAACTGGGAGTGGCACACCTACGACACCGTCAAGGGCGGTGACTACCTCGTCGACCAGGACGCGGCCGAGATCCTCGCCAAGGAGGCCATCGACGCGGTCATCGACCTCGAGAACATGGGCCTGCCGTTCAACCGCACGCCCGACGGCAAGATCGACCAGCGCCGCTTCGGCGGGCACACGCGCGAGCACGGCAAGGCGCCCGTGCGCCGCGCCTGCTACGCCGCCGACCGCACGGGCCACATGATCCTGCAGACGCTGTACCAGAACTGCGTCAAGCTGGGCATCAACTTCTTCAACGAGTTCTACGTGCTCGACATGGTCATGACCGAGGTCGACGGCGTCGAGCAGCCCAGCGGCGTCGTCGCCTACGAGCTCGCGACGGGCGACCTGCACGTCTTCCAGGCGAAGGCGATCGTCTACGCGACGGGCGGCTTCGGCAAGATCTTCAAGACGACGTCGAACGCGCACACCCTCACGGGCGACGGCGTCGGCATCATCTGGCGCAAGGGCCTGCCCCTCGAGGACATGGAGTTCTTCCAGTTCCACCCGACCGGGCTCGCGGGCCTGGGCATCCTGCTCTCCGAGGCCGCCCGAGGCGAGGGCGCGATCCTGCGCAACGCGTCGGGCGAGCGCTTCATGGAGCGCTACACGCCGACCCTCAAGGACCTCGCGCCGCGCGACATCGTCGCCCGCTCGATGGCCCTCGAGATCCGCGAGGGCCGCGGCGCCGGACCGAACAAGGACTACGTCTACCTCGACATCACGCACCTCGAGCCCGCGGTGATCGACGAGAAGCTGCCGGACATCACGGAGTTCGCCCGCACCTACCTCGGCGTCGAGCCCTACACCGAGCCCGTGCCCGTGCTCCCCACCGCGCACTACGCGATGGGCGGCATCCCGACGAACAACGACGCCCAGGTGCTGCGCGACAACACGACGGTCGTGCCGGGCCTCTTCGCCGCCGGCGAGTGCGCGTGCGTCTCGGTGCACGGCTCCAACCGCCTCGGCACCAACTCGCTGCTCGACATCAACGTGTTCGGCAAGCGCGCCGGCCGCAACGCGGTCGCATACGCCCAGACCGCGGAGTTCACCCCTCTTCCGGAGAACCCTGCCGCGGGCGTGCAGGCCCTGCTCGACGGCGTGCGCTCCGGCGACGGCTCCGAGCGGATCGCCGCGATCCGCAAGGAGCTGCAGGACTCCATGGACCGCAACGCGCAGATCTTCCGCACGGATGAGACGCTCGGCGAGGTCACCGAGGTCATCGAGAAGCTCCGCGCCCGCTACAAGAACATCCAGGTCATGGACAAGGGCAAGCGCTTCAACACCGACCTCCTCGAGGCGGTCGAGCTGGGCTTCCTGCTCGACCTGGCCGAGGTGCTCGTCTACTCGGCCCGCGCGCGCAAGGAGTCCCGTGGTGGACACATGCGCGAGGACTACCCGAAGCGCGACGACGAGAACTTCCTCGTGCACACGATGGCCTACCTCGTGGGCGACCCCGAGTCGGCGGACGCGGGCGAGCACATCCGCCTCGACTGGAAGCCCGTCGTGATCACGAACTACCCGCCGATGGAGAGAAAGTACTGATGTCCAACGCAGTCATGGAGTCCAAGCCGAGCGTGCCGGAGGAGATTCCGACCTTCACCGCGACGCTCATCATCCGCCGCTTCGACCCGGACGTTGACTCCGAGCCGCGCTGGCAGGACTTCGACGTCGAGCTGCACGGCACCGACCGCGTGCTCGACGCGCTCCACAAGATCAAGTGGGAGCAGGACGGCTCGCTCACGTTCCGCCGCTCGTGCGCCCACGGCGTGTGCGGCTCGGACGCCATGCGCATCAACGGCCGCAACCGGCTCGCGTGCAAGACCCTCATCAAGGATCTCGACATCACGCAGCCGATCTACGTCGAGGCGATCAAGGGCCTGCCCCTCGAGAAGGACCTCGTCGTCGACATGGAACCGTTCTTCGACTCCTTCAAGTCGGTGAACCCGTTCCTCATGGCCGACTCCGCGCCCAAGAGCGGCAAGGAGCGCACCCAGAGCCCCGTGGAGCGCGCCCGCTTCGACGACACGACCAAGTGCATCCTGTGCGCCGCGTGCACGTCGAGCTGCCCCGTGTTCTGGACCGACGGCCAGTACTTCGGCCCGGCGGCGATCGTCAACGCGCACCGCTTCATCTTCGACTCCCGCGACGACAACGCGCAGGTGCGCCTCGACATCCTCAACGACAAAGAGGGAGTGTGGCGCTGCCGCACGACCTTCAACTGCACCGACGCGTGCCCCCGCGGCATCCAGGTGACGCAGGCGATCGCCGAGGTCAAGCAGGCCATCCTGCGCGGCAAGCCCTAGCCCCGTCCTCCACCGCTTTCTGCGGGCAGCTTGCCGAGGTGCGACGAACGTTCGTCGCGGCTCGGCAGGATGCCCGCAGAGTGCGTTAACGGGAACCAGCCCCGCCGCGCGTTCTGGGGGCGCTCGGCGGGGCCGCTGCCTCCCGAGTGACGTCGTGGAGGCGGGACGGGTAGTCCTACCTAAGAGACGCGGGAACCGTCGAACTATGACGCGGGTCAGCCGACGAGGTTGATCGCGATGCCACCCGAGCTTCCGGCGAGTCCGAGCGGGCGGATGAGCGCGTCGATGAGCTGGTCGACGGTGCCGAGCACCCCGCCCAGCAGCCCGCCCGCACCCAGCAGCCCCTTGAGGTACTGGCGGTCGACGGTCTGCACGAGGTCGAGCGAGGCGAGCCCGCCCGGGATCGCCGAGGCGCTGATCGCGTAGTTGCCGTCCGCGTCGACCGTCGTCGTCGCGTACACCTGGCCGAGGGCCTGCAGCGAGAGGTGCGCGCCGGGGGTGCCGGTGCCCGTGAGGCTCAGCGAGATCGTGGCGAGCTGGCCGTCGTCGGTGATGGTGTCCACGACCGATCCGACGACCGTGCCGACCCCGCCCACGACCCCGTCGACGTTCGACGGGTCCACGGGCGACGAGGTGGGCGCACCCGCGGCCGGCGCGGTGCCGTCGGTCGTCGCGGTGCTCGGGCCCGTCGCATCCGACTGCCTGGTGTCAGAGGATGCCGTCGTGTCGTCGGTGGCGGGAGGGGCCGTCGCGGCGATGCCGCCGCCGATCGCGGCCACGATCGCGAGGCTGCCGACGAGGGCGGCCGGGGCCGCGACCGTGCCGAAGATGCCGAGGCCGCCCGCGGCGCTCGTGACCGCCGCCGCGCCGGCGCCGATGGCCTCCGGGAGCGCGGGGATCGCGTCGGCCGCCGCGGCCATCGCCGACCCGGCGTGGCCGAACGTCGCGAGCATGGCGCCGCCCGCGACCCCTCCGAGCAGGATGGGCAGCATGACGAGGGCGAGGCGCGAGCCGACCTCGTCGACCTCCTCGTTGATGATCTGGCACTTCGAGCACGTCGCGAGGTGGAACGCCATGCGCTCCGTGTCGCGCGAGCCGAGGCTGTCGCGCGCGTGGTCGCCCATGCGCGAGATGGCCCACTGGCACTCGCCCGAGGCCGAGGCGTCGTTGATGTGGGCCTGCAGCCACGCCTTGCGCAGCCCCTCACGGGCGCGGTGCGAGAGCGCGGCGACGCCGTTGGCGGTCATGCCGAGGATGGGCGCGACCTCGTGGGGGTCCATGCTCTCCACCTCGGTGTACCAGAGCACGGACTGCCAGCGGTCGGGCAGGCTGCGGAACGCGCGCGCCGTCAGCGTGCGGTCGAGGGCGAGGGCTGCGGGATCGTCGAGCGTGTCCGGATCCTCGAAGTCGGCGATGTCATCCACCTGGACGTCCCTTGATTTGGCGCCCCAGGTCGATGCGAGATTGCGGATTGTCGTATAGAGGTACGGCCGGAATGCCCCGGTCGGGCCGCCGCCCGCCAGAACACGCTGATAGATACGGGTGTAGGCCTCGGAGACGAGGTCATCTGCATCTATGGACGACGTGAACTGGCGGGCGACTCGTGCCCCCGAACGGTAATGACGGCGCCACAGCTCTGCGAACGCGCGCTGATCCCCCGATCGCGTGCGCTCGACGAGCGCCTCGTCCGAAGTGGTTGGCTCCGGACTCTCATTTCCGTTCATCCCCCTGATCCATTCCCGGGTCCTCTTTGATTGTCCCCTGTGGGATGAAGGTTGCACTAGTACTTCCTTCATAGGGAGAGACCCCAGTTGTGGTGGGTTATGACGCAGCTTCACCATTGTCGTTGACCCCCCTTTCGGGGGGCCACGCTAACACCTCAGGCGCTTGCGGCAGCCCTCCTTGCGCTCGCGGCGTCCGATGCGGCAAGGGCCGCCGCGGCCTTCGCGCGGGCCTGCTCGAGGGTCACCTCGGCGAGCTCCGCACGCACGTCGGCGAGCGCCGCGGGCGTCATCGAGAGCGTCGTCGCGCCGAGGCCGACGAGCACTACCGCGAGCTGCGGGTCGGCGGCGGCCTCTCCGCAGATGCCCACTCCCTTGCCCGCGGCGGCACCCGCGTCGCCCAGCAGCTTGACGAGCCTGAGGACCGCGGGATGCCACGGGTCCTGGTAGCTCGCGACCGAGCCGAGCATCCGGTCGGCGGCGAGCGTGTACTGCGTGAGGTCGTTCGTGCCGATGGACACGAAGTCCGCGGCCGCGAGCACCTGGTCGGCCATGACCGCGAGGGACGGCACCTCCGCCATGACCCCCACGGTCTTGAGGCCGAGCGTCTTGCCGAGCTTCACGAAGTACTTGGTCTCCTCGGCGTCGGCGACCATGGGCGCCATGACCCAGAGGTCGGCCTCCGTGGCATCCTGCGCGCCCTTGAGGGCCGTGAGCTGGTCGAGCAGGATCTGCTCGCTCGCCCGCAGGGCCCGCAGGCCGCGCAGGCCGAGGGCCGGGTTCTCCTCGTGCGCGGAGTTGAGGAAGGCGAGGGGCTTGTCGGCCCCCGCGTCGAGCGCGCGCACGACGACCTTCTTGCCGGGGAAGTAGGAGAGCAGCTCGGTGTACTTGGCCTGCTGCTCCGCGACGGTCGGGGCCGTCTTCGAGTCGAGGAACAGGAACTCCGTGCGGAACAGTCCCACGCCCTCGGCGCCGAGCTCGACCGCGCCCGGGCCGTCCTTGGGCGAGCCCACGTTGGCGAGGAGCGGCACCTTCGTGCCGTCGGCGAGCGCGCCGTCGACGATGGGGATCGTCGACGCCGCGGCGCGTGCCGCGACGCGCGAGTTCGCGTCGGCGACGAGCGCGTCGGCGGGGTCGGCGGTCACGAGGCCCGCGGGCGCGTCGAGCACGACGACCGTGCCGTCGGCGAGGTCGAGCGCTCCCGTGACGCCCACGATGGCGGGGATCGACTTCGCGCGCGCGAGGATGGCGGTGTGGCTCGTGGGCCCGCCGTCGCGGGTGATGAGGCCGAGCACCTTGTCGAGGTCGAGGAGGGCCGTGTCGGCGGGGGCCAGGTCGGGGGCGACGAGGATGAACGGGGTGTCGCTCGTGGGGACGCCCGGTGCGGGCACGCCCCGCAGGTGCGCGATGATGCGCTGCGCGACATCCCCGAGATCCGTCGCGCGCTCGGCCATGTAGCCGCCCATGCCGATGAGGATCTCCTGGAACGCGGAGAACGCCTCGAACACCGCGCGCTCGCCCGTCGTGCCGGAGTCGATGCGCGCCCTCACGTCGTCGGTGAGCGTCGGGTCCTGCGCCATCATCGACGCGGCCTCGAGCACGGCCTGCGCGTCACCGCCGGCCTTCGCCCCCTTCGCGGCGAGCTCGGCGGAGACCGCGGACAGCGACTCCTCCACACGCGCGAACTCGGCCGCGGCGTCGCCGGAGTGGCTCGCGGCGTCGGGCTCGGGCAGGGGGTCGGGCATCCTCAGGATCGGGCCGACCGCTATTCCGCGGCCAACGCCAACACCGTGCAGTTCCATCCAGTGGTCCTCTCCGTCGAAGTTGCCCACGGCCAGCCTAGCTATGGTGGGGGGATGACGCTGAAGCAGCGGATCGCCGCCGTGACCGCCTGGGTCACGGCCCTCAAACCGGTGCGCGTGTTCCTGCAGTACAACGCGAAGGGCGGGCCGCTCCTGGCCGCCGGCCTCAGCTACCAGGCGCTCTTCGCCGTGTTCGCGGCGATCTGGGTCGGGTTCTCGATAGCCGGGTTCGCGATCAGCGCCAACCCCGAGCTCGAGTCGGCCTTCCTCCGGCTGCTCGCGACCAACGTGCCCGGCCTCATCGACAGCGGCGACGGCGGCGCCATCGACGCCAAGGCCCTCCTCTCGACGGGCGTGCTCTCGTGGACCGGTGCGATCGCCGCCGTCGGCCTCCTCTTCACCGCGCTCGGCTGGCTCGCCTCGGGGCGCGACGCCGTGCGCATCCTGTTCGGGCTGCCGACCGCGCCCACCAACTTCCTGCTGCTCAAGCTCAAAGACCTCGGGCTCGCGCTCGGCTTCGGGGCGGCGATGGTGCTCTCCGCCGCGCTCTCGGTCTTCAGCACGGCGGCGCTCGGCGAGGTGTTCGACTGGCTCGGGGTCGACCGCGGGTCCATGGCCGCGACGCTCGCCGTGCGCGGGCTCGGCCTCGTCATCGTGCTGCTCCTCGACGCGGTCGTGCTCGGTGTCTTCTACCGCGTGGTCTCGGGCATCACCATCCCCTTCCGCCAGCTCGCGCAGGGCGTGCTGCTCGCGGGCCTGGCCCTCGGAGTGCTGCAGGCGCTCGGCAGCACGCTGCTCGGCGGGGCCACGAGGAACCCCCTGCTCGCGTCGTTCGCGGTCATCATCGGACTGCTCATCTGGTTCAACCTCGTGTGCCAGGTCACCCTGCTCGGGGCCACGTGGATCGCCGTGAGCTCCGACGACGCGGGCGTCGACCTGCAGGGCCGCCGCACCAAGAAGGGACGCCCCTCGGGCGTCGGTGCCGCGCTCTAGGCTCGGTGGCATGGTCCGTATCGCAACCGTCAACACCAACGGCGTGCGCGCCTCGTTCCGCAAGGGCATGGGCGAGTGGCTCGCCGCGCGCGACGTCGACATCCTCGCCATGCAGGAGGTGCGCGCCTCCACGGAAGACCTCGAGCAGCTCCTCGGGCCGGAGTGGGACATCCTGCACGACGCCGCCACCGCCAAGGGCCGCGCGGGGGTCGCCCTCGCCTCGCGCAGCAAGGCGTCCATCCACCGCGTCACGTTCGGCGCCGACGACTTCGACAGCGCCGGCCGCTGGCTCGAGGCCGACTACGAGGTGGGCGGCAGGGTCGTCACGGTCGTGAGCACCTACGTGCACACGGGCGAGGTCGACACCCCCAAGCAGGACGAGAAGTGGAAGTTCCTCGACGCCATGGAGGCGAGGATGCCCGAGCTCGTCGCCCACAGCCCCCTCGCCCTCATCGTGGGCGACCTCAACGTGGGCCACCGCGAGCTCGACATCCGCAACTGGCGGGGCAACCGCAAGAACTCCGGGTTCCTCCCGCGCGAGCGCGCGTACTTCGACAGGTTCTTCGGTCCCGCCGAGCCGTTCGAGGCCGTCGACGGCACCGTGGGGCCGGGCCTCGGCTGGGTCGACGTGGGGCGCCGCTGGGCGGGCGAGGTCGACGGGCCGTACACGTGGTGGTCGCAGCGCGGCCAGGCCTTCGACAACGACACGGGCTGGCGCATCGACTACCACATGGCCTCGCCCGAGCTCGCGGCGACGGTCACCAACTACGCGGTCGACAGGGCAGAGGCGTACGACAAGCGGTGGAGCGACCACTCGCCGGTCGTGGTCGACTACAGCCTTTAAGCTGGGGGGATGAGTAAGCCCCGTCTCTTCTCCGGCATGCAGCCCTCCGCCGCATCACTCCAGATCGGCAACTACATCGGGGCGCTGCTGCAGTGGAAGCAGATGCAGGAGACGCACGACGCCGTCTTCTGCGTCGTCGACCAGCACGCGATCACGGCGCCGCAGGATCCGGCCCAGCTGCGCGAGGCCACCCGCCGCACCGCCGCGCAGTACATCGCCGCGGGCATCGACCCGGCCCGCTCCATCCTCTTCGTGCAGTCGCACGTCGCCGCGCACGCCCAGCTCGCGTGGGTGCTCAACAGCATCACCGGCTACGGCGAGGCGAGCAGGATGATCCAGTTCAAGGAGAAGTCGGCGAAGCAGGGCGCTGACAGCACGAACGTCGCCCTCTTCGCCTACCCCATCCTCCAGGCGGCGGACATCCTGCTCTACGACACGACCGTCGTGCCCGTGGGCGAGGACCAGCGCCAGCACATCGAGCTCACGCGCGACCTCGCCGTGCGTTTCAACCAGCGCTTCGGCGACACCTTCGTGATCCCGGAGGCGAGCATCCAGAAGGAGACCGCCAAGGTCTACGACCTGCAGGAGCCCGCCAACAAGATGAGCAAGTCCGCGTCGAGCGAGAAGGGCGTCGTGTGGCTGCTCGACGACCCCGCTGCAAGCGCCAAGAAGATCAAGTCGGCCACGACGGACAGCGAGGGCAGCGTGCGCTACGACGTCGCGGAGAAGCCCGGCATCTCGAACCTGCTCACGATCTACTCGGTGCTCTCGGGGCAGTCGATCCCGTCGCTCGAGGACGAGTACGCGGGCCGCGGCTACGGCGACTTCAAGGCGGGGCTCGCGGAGGTCGTCGTCGAGACCTTCGGGCCGATCCGTGCGCGCGCCCTCGAGCTTCTCGACGACCGGGCCGAGCTCGACCGCATCCTCGCCGGCAACGCCGACCGGGCCGCCGAGATCGCGGATGCGACGCTCGCGCGCGCGTACGACCGGATCGGGTTCCTCCCCCGCGCATGATCCCCGTGACGCTCACGACGCCGCGGCTCGTGCTCGACCAGCCGACCCTCGCCGACGTCGAGCTCATCGCGAAGTACTGCTCCGACCCGCTGTTCGAGCAGTACATGAACACGCCCTGGCCGTACGAGCGCAAGCACGCGCTGCACTTCGTCGAGTCGTACGTGCCCATCGGCTGGGAGGACGACCGGGAGTTCACGTGGGCGATCCGCGCCGACGGCGAGTTCGTGGGCGTCGTCGGCTACCGCGAGGAGACGCGCGACATCGGGTACTGGCTCGGCGCCCCGCACCGCGGCGCCGGGATCATGACCGAGGCGGCGACCGCGGTCGTCGACTGGCTGTTCGAGCAGGGCCGGTCGGAGATCGCGTGGGAGTGCATCCCCGGCAACACCGCGTCGGCCTCGGTCGCCCGCAAGCTCGGCTTCGCCTTCGCGGGCGAGGGGCCGTCGGCGCTCACCTCGCGCGACGGCGGCACCGCGACGGCGTGGCACGGCACGCTCACGGCCGCCGACCGCGCCGAGAAGCCGGGATGGCCGCGATGATCCGCGTCGTGCTGTTCGACCTCGACGACACGCTGTTCCACCACCGCCAGGCCGTGCGCGACGGGATCACCGCGCACGTAGCGGCGACGCTTCCCGGCGTGGATGCCCGCCCGCACGCCGACCGCTGGGACGAGCTCGAGGAGCTGCACTACCACCGCTACCTCACCGGCGAGCTCGACTACCTCGGCCAGCGCCGCGCGCGCGCCCGCGACTTCATGGCGGGGTTCGGCCACTCCTTCGCCGACGACGCGGCGGCCGAGGAGTGGTTCGAGGTGTACCTGCGCGAGTACGTGCGCGCGTGGACCCTGTTCGACGACGCGCTGCCGTGCCTCGCCCGGCTCGCGGCATCCGGGTACCGCGTGGGGATGATCACGAACGGCATCCCGAGCTTCCAGCAGCCCAAGCTCGACACGCTGTCGCTGGCGGCCCACTTCGAGCACGTCGTCACGAGCGGTGAGTTCGGTGCGCCCAAGCCCGACCCCGCCATCTTCCTGCACACGTGCGGCCTGTTCGGCGTCGAGCCGTCGGAGGCCGCCTACGTCGGCGACCGGCTGCAGACCGACGCCGTGGGTGCGGCCTCCGCGGGGCTCACGGGCGTGTGGCTGCTGCGCGACCGGGAGCCCACGGCCGGGGAGGCCGCGGCGGCCTCGGGCGTGCACGTCGTGCGGTCGCTCGACGCCCTGCCGGGCATCCTCGGCGCCTAGGCCGACGCCGCGTGAAGAACTCAGGCAGAACTCGTCGGATCGTGCCGACGCACCGTGGATCCGCCCGAGGCCGACGAGTTCTGCCTGAGTTCTTCACCGTCGGACCAGTTGCACGAGGGCGAGGGCGGCCTCGACGACCTCCTCGGTCGAGTACATGATCCGGTTGTAGGCGGGCCTCAGGCTCATGTAGCCGCGCCGAGCGAGGTCGATATCGCGATCGCGGTCACGCACGTGGAGCTCCCAGCCGTCGTGGGCCTCGCGGCTGTCGGCTTCGATGACGAGGCACCCCTCGACGACGAAGTCGACCCGGCCGATGCCGCGAAAGGTGACCTGCACCTCGACAGACAGGCCGGCGTCCTCAAGGGCACACCGCAGTACGGACTCCTGGCCGGACTCGGAGCGCCCGTCCACCCGGGCCCGCAGCGGGACGAGCCGCCGGGGAAGCGTCGCGAACAGGTCAGACAGCCCGACCTCGGTCAGCAGGCCCTGGTGGAGCGCGCTGTCGAGGGATGCGACTGCGTGACGCGGGGGCTGGCACCGGACCGCCTGCGCGAGGGCATCGACGACATCCACGACGTACGGCGACGCGGTCTCCGCTGCGATGAGCGGGCTCCAGTGCAGCACGAGACCGCGCTGGCGGCGCAGCGCACCGCCTCCCGGCGAGCGCAGGCGGGAGGACGAGTGGTCGAGGTGCACGTGGAGGTGGTCGTCGAACCCGTAGACGCCGAGAAGCCGCAGCGCCGAGACGCACGCGAGCCGACCGCCGACGCGGACTGCGCGGACGGCCCGGGCGTCGAGGTCGGGACTCGCGTAGATGCCTTTGCGGACGCGGAGCAGCGCCCCGGAGGCTACCGCCGCGGCGAGCCGACGGTCGGTGAGCCCGAGCCCCCGGAGCTCTGCCCGCGTCGCGATCTGCATGCGGCAAGCGTGCGCTGCCGGCAGAACGGGCGCGTCTCGTCGGCCCGATCGGTGAAGAACTCAGGCAGAAGCCGGCTTTCGGGACGAGGAGCACCCTGTGGCGTCCGTGGCGCGGACTCCTGCCTGAGTTCTTCACCGTCGGAGCACGCGGCCGACCTCCGGGAATACCCACAGCGTCGCAGCGTTACACTCGACAGCAGTAAGAACGTGCTCCGGGGTCGGTGAAAGTCCGAACCGGCGGTGATAGTCCGCGACCCGAGTCGACAGACGAGGTTGAGCCGGTGGAATTCCGGCACCGACGGTAATGGGTTGGCAACAGCCCTCAGTCCGGATGAGAGGAAGCACGGGGCGTTTGGCGATGCCATCCGCTCCTCCCCGGAGTCCCAGAGACAGGACGACCGGATGACCTACGAGAAGGCGATGCGCCACGCGCTCACCCTCGCGGCGAACGGACCCGCGCTCGGCGCGAACCCCCAGGTGGGCTGCGTGCTCCTCGACGCCGACGGCACGATCGTGGCCGAGGGCTGGCACCGCGGCGCCGGCACCCCGCACGCCGAGGTCGACGCCCTGTCGAAGGTCGAGGATGCGACGGGCCTCACCGCGGTCGTGACCCTCGAGCCGTGCAACCACACCGGCCGCACCGGCCCGTGCTCGCTCGCCCTCATCGCGGCGGGCGTGGCCAAGGTCGTGTACGCAGTCTCCGACCCCGGCCAGGCGAGCGCGGGCGGAGCGCAGACCCTCCGCGACGCGGGCGTCTCCGTGGAGGGCGGCGTGCTCGCGGAGGAGGCCGAGGAGTTCCAGCACGTGTGGCTCACGGCGGCGCGCAACGGCCGGCCGTACGTGACCGTGAAGTGGGCGTCCACGCTCGACGGGCGCGCCGCGGCCTCGGACGGCTCGAGCCAGTGGATCACGGGCACCGCCGCCCGCCAGCGCGTGCACGAGCAGCGCGCCGCGAGCGACGCCATCCTCGTCGGCACGGGCACGGTGTTCGCCGACGACCCCACCCTCACCGCGCGCGGAGACGCCGGCGAGCTCATGCCCGACCAGCCCCTTCCGGTCGTGGTCGGCGAACGGCACATCCCCGGTGACGCGAAGCTGTGGGACCACCCGCGCGGCGTCGTGGAGTCGGGCACGCGGAACCTCGACGAGGTGCTCGCGTGGCTGTTCGAGCAGGGCATCCGCCGGGTGTACGTCGAGGGCGGTCCGACGCTCGCGAGCTCGTTCATCGCCGCGGGACTCGTCGACGAGTACCTCGTCTACCTCGCGCCCAAGCTGCTCGGCGGCGACAAGCTCGCGCTCGGGGACCTCGGCATCTCGAGCATCGGCGCGGCGCGCGAGCTGCGCATCCGCTCCGTCGAACCGCTCGGCGACGACCTTCTCATAACCGCTAGGAGCAAGTGATGTTCACCGGAATCATCGAAGAACTCGGAACCGTGACCGACTGGGCGCCGCACGCGGGCGCCGCGCGCATCACGGTGCGCGCGCCCCTCGCCGTCTCCGACGCGAAGCACGGCGACTCCATCTCGGTGAGCGGCGTGTGCCTCACCGTCGTCGAGCAGGGGCCCGACTGGTTCACCGCCGACGTCATGGCCGAGACCATCGCCATGAGCTGGTTCGACGGCCTGACCGCGGACCGCACGGTCAACATCGAGCGCGCCGCGCAGGTGGGCGACCGCCTCGGCGGGCACATCGTGCAGGGCCACATCGACGGCACCTCGACCCTGCTCGAGGTGACCCCCGGCAGCGCGTGGCGCGTGCTCCGCTTCAGCCTGGGCGAGGATGTCGCGCCCCTCGTCGCCCGCAAGGGCTCCATCGCCGTGGACGGCGTCTCGCTCACGGTGAGCGACGTCGGCCGCGACTGGTTCGAGGTCTCGCTCATCCCGGAGACCCTCGCCGCCACCACCCTCGGCGCGCTCGCGCCGGGCGACCGCGTCAACATCGAGACGGACATCCTCGCCCGCCACGCCGCACGATTCAAGGAGTTCGAATGAGCCTCTCCACCATCCCCGAGGCCGTCGAGGCCCTGCGTGACGGGCGCCCCATCATCGTCGCCGACGACGAGGGCCGCGAGAACGAGGGCGACGTCATCATCGCCGCCGAGCTCGCGAGCCAGGAGTGGATCGCCTGGATGGTCAAGCACTCGTCGGGCTTCATCTGCGCGCCCATGACCAACGAGATCGCGGACGCCCTCGACCTGCCGCCCATGGTCGCCGTCAACGAGGATCCGCGCGGCACCGCGTACACGGTCTCCGTCGACGCGGCCGACCGGCTGAGCACGGGCATCAGCGCCGCCGACCGCGCCCACACCCTGCGCGTGCTCGCGAACCCGGGCTCGACGCCCTCCGCGCTGCACCGGCCCGGCCACATCCTGCCGCTGCGCGCCGTCGACGGCGGGGTGAAGGAGCGCGACGGCCACACCGAGGCCGCCGTCGACCTCATGAAGCTCGCGGGCCTGCGCCCGGTCGCGGCGATCTCGGAGATCGTCGCCGACGACGGCGAGATGATGCGGCTGCCCGGCCTGCTGGAGCTCGGCGTGCGCGAGGGCGTGCCCGTCATCACCATCGCCGACCTCGTGCTGTGGCTCGACGCGAACCACTGCGACGGGATCCCCGACGACATCGAGCCCGTGCTCGAGACCTCGCGCGTCTCGTTCGAGGTCGAGACCACGGTGCCCACCGAGCACGGGCCGTTCACGGTGCGCGCCTACCGCGACCGCTCCACCGGCGCCGACCACGTCGCCTTCATCAAGGGGCCCCTCACGGAGAACGCGCTCGTGCGCGTGCACTCGGAGTGCCTCACGGGCGAGGCGTTCGGCTCGCTCAAGTGCGAGTGCGGGCCGCAGCTGCAGGCCGCCCTCGACACCGTGCAGCGCGAGGGCGGCGTCGTCGTCTACCTGCGCGGCCACGAGGGCCGCGGCATCGGCCTCATCAACAAGCTGCGGGCATACCGTCTGCAGGAGGACGGCCTCGACACCCTCGACGCCAACCTCGCGCTCGGCCTCCCCGCCGACGCGCGCGACTACGGGGCCGCGTACGCGATCCTCAAGGATGTCGGCCTCACGACCGTGCGGCTGCTGAGCAACAACCCCGAGAAGAAGCGCCAGCTCGAGGAGCGCGGCGTCGTCGTGAGCGAGCTCGTCCCGCTCGTCGTCGGGGTCGGCGCGAACAACGAGGGCTACCTCGACACCAAGCGTGACCGCATGGGCCACGCACTCCCCTCCCACGAAGCACTAGAAGCGAAGGCACACTCATGAGCGGCGAAGGCCACCCCGTACTCGACACCGACGGCACCGGCCTGAAGGTCACGATCGTCTCCGGCCTGTGGCACCACGCCATCGCCGACGGACTCATCGCGGGCGCGCGCCGCGTGCTCGACGCCTCGGGCGCCGAGGTCTCGGTCGTGCAGGTGCCCGGCAGCTTCGAGCTCCCGCTCGTGAGCAAGGCGGCGCTGGATGCCGGCGCCGACGCGGTCGTCGCCCTCGGCGTCATCGTGCGCGGCGGCACCCCGCACTTCGAGTACGTGAGCGCCGCGGCGACCGACGGGCTCACGCGCGTCGCGCTCGACACGGGCAAGCCTGTGGGGTTCGGCGTGCTCACCCTCGACGACGAGCAGCAGGGCCTCGACCGCGCCGGCCTGCCGGGCTCGAAGGAGGACAAGGGCGCCGAGGCCGCGGAGGCGGCACTTGCCACGGCGATAGTGCTGCGCAACCTGCGCGGCTAGTAGCCTGACCGGGTGACGTCACCCTCGCTCCCCAAGGCCTTCACCCCGTTCGCCGAGCCCACCCGCAAGGTGCGGGCGCCGTGGATAGCCCTCTTCGCCACGGCGTGGTTCGGCATCTGGATGGCACAGCTCACGCCCGTGCAGCTGCTGCTGCCCACGCAGGTCGACGACATCGTCAACCCCACCGACTGGACCGAGAGCGTCGTCGCCTTCGGCATCGTCTCCGGCATCGCGGGCGTCTTCGCCCTCATCACGTACCCGCTCACGGGCGCGCTGTCCGACCGCACCACCTCGCGGTTCGGCCGGCGCCGCCCGTGGATCGTGATCGGCGCCGTGCTCTTCGCCGTGTCGCTCATCCTGCTGGGCGTGCAGGACACGATCGTGGGCGTCGGCATCTTCTGGTCGCTCGCCATCATCGGGTTCTGCATCGTGTCGGCGGCGATCACGGCGACGATCTCCGACCAGGTCCCCGTGCTGCAGCGCGGCCTCGTGTCGGGCTTCGTCTCGGCCCCGCAGGCGCTCGGCATCGTGGTCGGCCTCCTCGCCGTCGAGCAGCTTCAGCTCGGCCGGCTCGCCGCCTACGCGGTGGTCGCGGTCGCGATGCTCCTGCTCGTGCTGCCGTTCGTGTTCGTGATCCCCGACGAGGTGCTCCCCAAGGTGCTGCGGGCGCCGTTCACCGTCGGCGCGCTCATCAAGGGCTTCTGGATCAACCCCGTCGCACATCCGGACTTCGGGTGGACGCTGCTCAGCCGCATCCTCGTCAACCTGGGCAACGCGCTCGGCACGACCCTGCTGCTGTACTTCATCATGTTCGGGCTCGACCGCCCCGACACCGCGCTCGACGACCTGTTCAACCTGACGATCGTCTACCTCATCACGTTCATCATCGCCGCGCTCGGGTTCGGCAGGCTGAGCGACGTGATGCGCAGGCGCAAGCCGTTCGTGTACGCGGCCGCGTACCTGCAGGGGCTCGCGGCCCTGCTGCTCGCGTTCGTGCCCGACATCTCGATAGCGATGGTCGGCGCCGGCCTGCTCGGCCTCGGCTACGGCTGCTTCATGGCCGTCGACCAGGCGCTCGCGACCCAGGTGCTGCCGAGCTCGCACACGCGCGGCAAAGACCTCGGCATCATGAACATCGCGACGGCCGTGCCCCAGGCGGTCGCCCCGCTGCTCGGCTCGGTCGTCGTGGCCCTGCTCGGCGGCTTCACGGGGCTGTTCATCGCGTCGGCCGTGTTCGCCGCGCTCGGCGGGCTCACGGTCATCCGCGTCAAGAGCGTGAAGTAGCCGCCCGTGTCTCGCTAAGTTGCGCGTGTAGCGAAGATGTGCGGAACTCCTGCCACTTAGCGAGACACGGGGGTCAGTCGAGGAACAGCGCGCGCAGCCTGCGCGTCGTGAAGACGAGCCCGAGGGCGATCATCACGACGAAGTAGAGCACGTGCACGAGCATGACCGGCGCGAGCGCGCCCGTCGTGAGTCCGCGCACGAGCTCGACGCCGTGCCAGAGCGGCAGGGCCTGGATGAACCACTGGATCGGCTCCGGGTACACGGTGAGCGGGTAGAACGTCGCCGAGAACAGGAACATCGGCAGCATGACGAACTGGATCCACTCCATCTGCTGGAACGTCTTCAGGTAGCTCGTGATGCCCATGCCGAGGCTCGCGAACCCGAAGGCGATGAGCAGGATGGCCGGCAGCGCGAGCACGGCGCTCCACGCGAGGTTGAGCCCGAGCGCCTGCATGACGAGCAGGAACGTGATGCCGTAGGCGGCGCCGCGCAGCAGCGCGAGGGAGATCTCGCCGAGCGCGACGTCGAGGGGGCCGAGGCGCGTCGCGAGCATGCCCTGGTAGAGCTTGCCGAAGTGCATCTTGAAGAAGACGTTCCACGTCGAGTCGTAGACCGCGCCGTTCATCGCGGAGACGGCGAGCAGGGCCGGCGCGATGTAGGCCGCGTACGGGATCGTGTCGCCCTGGGCGTTCTGCACCCCGCCGATGTAGCCGCCGAGGCCGATGCCAAGCGCGAGCAGGTAGAACACGGGCTCGAAGACGCCCGAGAGCACGATGATCCAGTTGGTGCTGCGCGTCGCGAGCAGGCCGCGGCCGACGACGGCGCGCGCGTTGCCCGAGTAGAGGGCGCGCACGCCCCCGCTCGCGGGCCTGGTGGCGGTCGTGGTCACTTGTTGAGCCTCCTCGCCGAGATGCGCACGCACAGCTGCCAGCCGAGCACTCCGAGCCCCACGAGGTAGACGACGTGGACGGCCGTGAGCCAGATCGGCTCGGTCGGCCCGTACGAGAACTGCCTGCCGAGCTCGCTCGCGTGCCACAGGGGCGAGAGCCATCCGATCCACTGGAGGTAGAGGGGCAGCTGCGTGAGCGGGAAGATCGTGCCGCTGAAGAGCGTGAGGGGCAGGATGATCGTGCGCTGCAGGATCGCGAACTGGCCGCGGTCCTCCTGGATCGTCGCCGCGTAGGCCGCGACGGGCGCGAAGGCGAAGCCCCCGAGGATGCCCGCGACGATCGTCATGGCGCCCCACGGGCCGGTCACGGCGCCGAACGCGACCATGAAGCCGAAGTAGATGACGGTCGTGAGCACCATGCGGATGACGACGAACAGGAACACCCCGTTGATGATCTGCCGCGGCGAGAGGGGCGCGGCGTTCATCGCGACGAATATGGGGTTCCACTTGAAGCCCATGAGGATGCCGAACGTGTACTCCTCCTGCGCGACGAGCAGGGCTGCGGACGCGAGCAGGGCCGGCGCGACGAACTGGAGGTACGTGACATCCGGGTTCGGGCCGACGTTCTGCGTGATGAGGGTCGCGAGGCCGACGCCGAACGCGAAGAGGTAGAGGAACGGCGTGCCGAGCGCCGTCGCCACGAACGTGCCGGCGTAGCCGCGCATCTCGCGGATCTTGTGCTCGGTGACGTACCAGGCCCTGCCGGTGCGCGCGAGCGGGGTAGGGGACGTCATTCGATGAGGCTCCGCCCGGTGAGGCGCAGGAAGACGTCTTCGAGCGACGACCGGCGCACGAGGCTCGTGATGGGCTCGAGCCCGCGCCTGGTCACCTCGACGAGCGCCTCCTCGCCGCTCGTCGCGTAGACGAGGATGCGGTCGGGCAGCACCTCGAGGCGGTCGCCGACGCCCTCGAGCTTCTTCGCGGCGCCCTCGTTCTTGTCGGAGCCGAACCGCACCTCGAGCACCTCGCGGCTGGAGTGCTCGCGGATGAGCGCCGCGGGCGACCCCTCCGCCATGATCTCGCCCTTGTCGACGACGACGAGCCTGTCGCACAGCTGCTCGGCCTCGTCCATGTAGTGCGTGGTGAGCACGAGCGTCGTGCCCTGCTCCTTGAGGCGGAAGAGCCTGTCCCACAGGATGTGCCGCGCCTGCGGGTCGAGGCCCGTCGTGGGCTCGTCGAGCAGCAGGATGCGCGGCTCGTTGATGAGCGCGCGGGCGATCGTGAGGCGCCGCTTCATGCCCCCGGAGAGGTCGTCGACCTTCGCCTTGGCGCGGTCGGCGAGCTGCGCGAACTCGAGCAGCTCGTCGGCCCGCCTGGCGATCGTCGCGCGCGGCAGGCCGAAGTAGCGCCCGTAGACGAGCAGGTTGTCGCGCACGCGCAGCTCGGTGTCGAGGTTGTCGGCCTGGGGCACGACGCCCAGCTGCGAGCGGATCTCGGGGCCGTGCTCGTTCGGGTCCATGCCCAGGATCGACAGGTCGCCGCTCGTGCGCGTCGAGACCGCGCCCACCATGCGCATGGTCGTGGACTTGCCGGCGCCGTTGGGGCCGAGCAGGCCGAACGACTCGCCGGGGGCGACCTCGAAGCTGATGCCGCCGACGGCGGTGAAGTCGTTGTACGTCTTGGTGAGCGCGTTCGCTGTGATCACGGGAGTTGGCACCCGACGACCCTAACAAGAACCGGCGACATGTTCACACTGTCCACTCGACTGTCAACCCAAGTTGACATCGACCACAGCTGTCAACTACGGTTGACAGCATGGACTCCGGGACCATCCACACCCTCGCCGCCTCGGCGGGCTCGGACGACCCGATCGTCGCGCTCAACGCGATAGCCGAGCTGCACCGCGAGCTCGACCGGGTCGAGGCCGTCACCGTGCGCCGCGCCCGCAACGCCGGCGCGCCGTGGCAGCTCATCGCCGCCGCCCTCGGCGTCTCTCGCCAGGCCGTGCACAAGAAGTACGGCCGCGGCTGACACATACCCCTCCCGCAGTACGCGCGCGACAGCGCGCCACGAAAGACTAAGGAACCATGAGCACCACAACGCCAGAGCGCCGCGGCCCCTTCAGCCGGCCCACGAAGGACGACGGCCCGCGCGCCACCTTCCGCCAGCTGCTGCCCTACCTCGCGGAGCACCGCGGCGTGCTCGGGGTCGTCATCGCCCTGAGCATCGTCGGCGCCGGCGCATCCCTCGCCCAGCCGCTGCTCGTGAGCCAGGTCATCAGCGTCGTGCAGGCGGGCGACCCCCTCGGCTGGATCGTGTGGGCGCTCGTCGCCCTCGTCGTCGCGTCGGCGCTCATCAGCGGCTTCCAGCACTATCTGCTGCAGCGCACGGGCACGAGCGTCGTGCTCTCCGCGCGCCGCCAGCTGGTGCGCAGGATGCTCCGCCTCCCCATCAGCGAGTTCGACACGCGCCGTACCGGCGACCTCGTGTCGCGGGTCGGCTCAGACACGACGCTGCTCTACGCCGTCATCACCCAGGGCCTCGTCGACGCGATCGGCGGAGCCCTCGTCTTCGTCGGCGCGCTCATCGCCATGCTCGTGATCGACCCCGTCCTCCTCGGGCTCACCGTCGCGGTCATCGCGATCTCGGTCATCACGGTCGTCTCGCTCTCCGGCCGCATCCGCGTCGCGAGCCGCAAGCAGCAGGAGAAGGTCGGCGACCTCGCCGCCGCGGTCGAGCGCTCGCTGAGCGCCATCCGCACCGTGCGCGCCTCGAACGCGACCGACCGCGAGATCGCCCTCGTCGAGAAGGATGCGGAGGGTGCGTGGACCCAGGGCATCGCCGTCGCGAAGATCTCGGCGCTCGTCGTGCCGATCGCGGGCATCGCGCTGCAGGTCTCCCTGCTCGTCGTGCTGGGCGTCGGCGGCTACCGGGTGGCGAGCGGCGCGATCACGATCGCGAGCCTCGTGTCGTTCATCCTGTTCCTCTTCATGATGATCATGCCGCTCGGCCAGGCGTTCGGCGCCCTCAACTCCGTGAACCAGGCGCTCGGCGCGCTCGGGCGCATCCAGGAGATCATCGGGCTCAAGAGCGAGACCGAGCGCGACGCCGACATCATGCCCGTCGCGGCGGTCGAGACCGACGACGCCATCACGTTCGAGGACGTGCGGTTCACCTACCCGTCGGAGGCCGTCGCGGTGCACGACGGCGACGACGAGCCGCACGACCTCACGGTGCTCCGCGGCGTCTCGTTCTCCGCCGAGCGCGGCAAGCGCACGGCCCTCGTCGGCCCGTCCGGTGCGGGCAAGAGCACGATCCTCGCGCTCATCGAGCGGTTCTACGACCCGACGGCAGGGGTCGTGCGGCTCGGCGGCGTCGACATCCGCGGGCTCGACCGCACCGAGCTGCGCGCCCAGATCGGCTACGTCGAGCAGGATGCGCCCGTGCTCGCGGGCTCGATCCGCCAGAACCTGCTGCTCGGGGCCCCCGACGCGACAGACGAGGAGTGCCGCGCCGTGCTCGCGGCCGTCAACCTCACCGAGGTGCTCGAGCGCAGCGGCGCCGACCTCGACGCGCCCGTGGGCGAGGACGGCGTGATGCTCTCCGGCGGCGAGCGCCAGCGCCTCGCGATCGCACGCACGCTGCTCGCGGCACCCCCCATCCTGCTGCTCGACGAGTCGACGTCGTCGCTCGACGGGCTCAACGAGCAGATGCTGCGGGAGGCCATCGACGCCGTGGCCGAGAACCGCACGCTCATCGTCATCGCGCACCGCCTCTCTACGGTCGTCGACTCCGACACCATCGTCGTGCTCGAGCACGGCCGCGTGATCGGCACGGGCACGCACTCCGAGCTCGTGAAGTCGACGCCGCTCTACCGCGACCTCGCGAAGCACCAGCTGCTCGTCTGACCGGGCCCTCCCGGTGGCGCCCCGCGCGGACGCCGTTTGTTGCGGATGACGCTGTACACACAACGTCGCGCGCCACAGACGAGGTCCATGGCGGGGCGGGCCGCCGAAGGATGGGGGCTGCCGCGACATGACCGCGCGGCGGTACGGTGAGCGCATGGAAGCCGGAACCAAGGACGACCCCTGGGAGCTCGTGACCGCACCGGGCAGCTCGAACTACACGATGTACCGCGACGGCGACGAGCTCGTGTGCCAGGTCGGGTCCACGACCCTCAAGTACCAGGTGCGCGCGATCGAGGATCTCGCCGCGTGGCTGCGCGAGCAGGGCGACTGGGTGCCGCTGGGCGCCGCCGACGAGAACAAGCCCGCGGCCGACGGCACGGTCGAGGCGTGGGGGCGCAGCGAGTCCAACCCCGTGGGCGGCTGGTACGGCCTGCGCAAGGGCTACCGCGGGCGGTTCGGGATGTACCTACCGCCGCTGCTCGAGAAGCTCGGCGTCGTCGAGCTCACCCACGACGCCCGCAACAACAGCGTCCGCGCGATCTAGACGAGCGCGTACATCGCCACGGCCGCCGTGGCGGCGACGTTGAGCGAGTCGATGCCGTGCGCCATCGGGATCGTCACGACCGTGTCGGCGGCGGCGATCGCCTCGGGCGTGAGCCCCTCCCCCTCGGTGCCGAGCACGAGGGCCACCCGGTCCGGCGCGTCCGCGGCGAAGGCGCGCAGCGAAACGGCGCCGTCGGCGAGCGCGAGGGCCGCGAGGTGGAAGCCCGCGAGGTCGTCGCGCGCGGCATCCCACGAGCCGAGGCGGGTCCACGGCACCTGCAGCACGGTGCCCATCGAGACCCGGATGGCCCGCCGGTAGAACGGGTCGGAGCAGCGCTCCGTCACGAGCACGGCGTCCGCGCCGATCGCGGCGACGGAGCGGAATATCGCGCCGACGTTGGTGGGGTCGACGACGTTCTCGAGGATGACGATGCGGCGGGCATCCTGCACGAGGTCGCGCACCGCGGGCAGGGGCGGGCGGTTCATCGAGCCGATGAGCCCGCGGTGCAGCTCGTAGCCGGTGAGCTCGGCGAGCAGCTCGCCCGGCCCGGAGAACACGGGGATGTCGGGCCCGACGAGCGCCTCGGCCTCCGCCGCCGTGCCGCCGAGCGCGAGCACCGAGCGCGGCACGTGGCCCGCCGCGAGGGCGCGCGACAGCACGAGCGCGGACTCGGCGAGGTAGATGCCGTGCTCGGTGCCCTGGGCCTTCTTGAGCGCGACGTCGGTCTGGTGCGAGTAGTCGGAGAGGCGCGGGTCCGACAGCTCGGTGACGGGGATGATCACGTCGCCGCGGGAACCTGTCGCTCGTCGAACACGATGACGGTGCGGCCGTCGGGGCGCGTGCTCTCGACCGCCGTGTCGTGGCCGTCGGGGTCGCGCACGGGGCGCACCCAGTGGCCGTCGGAGCCCTGCGGCTCGTACGCGGAGGAGAGGTCGGCGACGGCGCCCGCGGGCAGCACGACCTCGGCGCGGAACTCGTGCAGCGTGCCGAGCTCCTGCGCGTAGCCGGAGACGACCTCGGTGCCGTCGGGGAGGTCGACGCCCGAGAGCTGCTCGACGCTCGCGAGCGAGAGCTCCGCGCAGGGCGCCCATGTGAGCCGGCACAGGCCGGCCTCGGTCTGCGAGAACGAGCCGAGGAACAGGCTGCCGAGGCCCACGAGAAGCCCGATCACGACACCGATGCCGAGAAGCGAGAGGAGCAGCCGGGGGAGCTGCCCGCGGGTGCGCGTCTGCGCGACCTCTACGGGCTCCCCCAGCTGCTCGACGCTCACAGGCTCGGGTCCGGGATGAGGGTGTACTTGGTCGACAGGTACTCGTGGATGCCCTCGGCGCCGCCCTCGCGGCCGAGGCCCGACTGCTTGAGGCCGCCGAAGGGCGCGGCGGCGTTCGAGACGACCCCCACGTTGATGCCCATCATGCCGGTGTCGATGGCGTCGATCATCCGGTGCGCGCGGGCGAGGTCGCGCGTGAACACGTAGCCGACGAGGCCGTACTCGGTGGAGTTCGCGAGGCGCACAGCCTCATTCTCCCCCGAGAACGTGACGATGCTGAGCACGGGCCCGAAGATCTCCTCGACGAGGATGTCGCTGCCCGCAGGCACGCCCGAGATGACGGTCGGCGCGTAGAAGGAGCCCTCGCCCTCGATGGCCTGGCCGCCCGTGAGCACGGTCGCCCCGCGGGAGACCGCGTCGGCCACGAGCTCGCCGACCTTCGCGACCGCCTTGTCGTCGATGAGCGGGCCGATGGTCACGCCCTCCTCGGTGCCGCGCCCGACCTTCATGGCGCGCACGCGGTCGGCGACGCGCGACGCGAACTCGTCGGCCACCGACTCGTGCACGATGAAGCGGTTGGCCGCCGTGCAGGCCTGGCCGATGTTGCGGAACTTGGCGATCATGGCCCCGTCGACCGCCTTGTCGAGGTCGGCGTCGTCGAAGACGACGAAGGGCGCGTTGCCGCCGAGCTCCATCGACGTGCGCAGCACGCCGTCGGCGGCCTGCTTGAGCAGCGCGACGCCCACGGGCGTCGAGCCCGTGAAGCTGAGCTTGCGCAGACGGTCGTCGGTGAGGATGGGCTCAGACACCTGTGCGGACGACGTGCTCGTGAGCACGTTGACGACGCCCTTGGGCAGCCCGGCCTCCTCGAGCAGGGCGACGAGGTGGAGGGTCGTGAGCGGCGTGAGGGCCGCGGGCTTGATGATGACCGTGCATCCCGCGGCGAGCGCGGGGGCGATCTTGCGCGTGGCCATCGCGAGCGGGAAGTTCCACGGCGTGACGAGGTAGCACGGGCCGACGGGGCGCTGGGTCACGATCATCCTGCCCGTGCCCTCGGGGTTGGTGCCGTACCGGCCGGAGATGCGCACCGCCTCCTCGCTGAACCAGCGCAGGAACTCGCCGCCGTAGGTGACCTCGCCCCGCGCCTCGGCGAGGGGCTTGCCCATCTCGAGCGTCATGAGCAGGGCGAACTCGTCCGCGCGCTCCTGCAGCAGGTCGAACGTGCGGCGCAGGATCTCGCCGCGCACGCGCGGGGCGGTCGCGGCCCACGAGTCCTGGGCGGCGGCCGCCGCGTCCATGGCGGCACGCGCATCGGCCGCCGTCGCGTCGGCTATCGACTTGATGACCTTGCCCGTGGCGGGGTCGAGCACGTCGAACGTCCGGCCGGACTCGGACTTCACCCACTCCCCCGCGATGAACAGGCCGCCGTTGACGCGCGCGAGAAGGTCGGTTTCGGTGGACGTGGACATGCCTGTCTCCTTGTGCTGTGGGTCAACGCCCGTGGATACTCCCACAGAGGCTCCTGCTATGATCCCAAATCATCACAAGGAGGTGTTGTCCGTGAGCGCCGGTTCCCTGTCCATAGCGCAGAATTTCAGCCAGTTCCGCACCGCGGTCTCCGAGTCCTTCGTGCCGTTGCAGGTGACGAGCGACCGCCCGCAGCCGTTCTTCGGCCGCATCCGCTCGGCCACCGCCGACGAGGTGCACGTCACCGAGGTGAGCGCGAGCCGGCACACCGTCGAGCGCACGCCCGAGCTCATCGCTCGCGGCGACCGCAAGTACTTCAAGCTCAGCCTCATGCTCGCGGGCAACGGCCTGCTCGTGCAGGACAACCGCGAGGCGGTGCTCCAGCCCGGCGACCTCGCCATCTACGACACGAACCGCCCGTACTCGCTCGTCTTCGACGACGACTTCCGCAACCTCGTCATCATGTTCCCGCAGCACATGGTCGACCTCCCCGTCGACGCGATAGCGCAGCTCACCGCCGTGCGCCTCTCCGGCAAGGAGGAGGGCCTCACGGGCATGATCGTGCCGTTCCTCGCGCAGATGGGCAACAACCTCGACCACGTCTCCGGCGCCGCGGGCGTGCGCCTCACGCGCAGCGCCGTCGACCTCGTGACGACCGTGCTCGCGCACCAGCTCGACCTCGACCACGGCACGGGCAGCGGCCACCGCGCCCTCGCCCAGCGCATCCGCCAGTACATCGACACCAACCTCGCGTCGGTCGACCTCGGCCCCACGCAGATCGCGGCCGCGCACTTCATCTCGACGCGGCACCTGCACAGCGTCTTCCACGAGCAGGGCACGACCGTCTCGTCGTGGATCCGCGAGCGCCGTCTCGAGCGCTGCCGCCGCGACCTGCTCGACGTGCTGCTCGCCGACCGCCCCGTCGCCGCGATCGCCGCGCGCTGGGGTTTCGTCGACGCCGCGCACTTCAGCCGCGTCTTCCGCGCCGCCTACGGAATCTCCCCGAGCGAGCTGAGGTCGCGCCGGGCGAGTTGACGTTCCCCGAACATCGGTTGACGGAGGGCGAACGAAGCCACCGGCATCCTTGAGCCGGGGATGCCCGTCGCGAACGATGGGCCCATGCCCTCCGCCGCGCTGCCCACCTCCAGCCGGCAGGTGCTGTTCTCCGCCCCCGACGTCATCGAGCAGACGGTGACCGCCATCCCGGAGCCGGGTCCGCACGACGCCCTCGTGCGCGTCGCCCTCGTGGGCATCTGCGCCACCGACCTCCACCTCCTCGCCGGCCACATCGGCGACCCGTTCCCGCTCGTGCCCGGTCACGAGTTCGTGGGCGAGATCGCGGCGATCGGCGCCGAGGCCGCCGCCGCCAGGGGCCTCGCGGTGGGCGACCACGTGGCCGTCGAGATGCTGCTGCCCTGCCGGTCGTGCGCGCGCTGCCGCGAGGGCAGGTACAACCTGTGCGAGGCCGACGACATGGCGCTCGGCCTGCCGCGCGGGCGCCAGTACGGCGTCAACATCCCGCGCACCGTCGAGCCCGGCCTCTGGGGCGGGTACTCCGAGTTCCTGCACGTGCCCGCCGAGGCCGTGACCCACCGGCTCCCCGCGTCGATGCCCTGGACGCGCGCCGTGCTCGTCGAGCCGCTCGCCGTCGCGGGCCGCGCCGTCGCGCGCGGTCGGGTCGCCCCGGGCGACACCGTCGTCGTGATCGGACCGGGCCCCGTCGGCATCCTCACCGCGGCCGCCGCCCGTGCCGCGGGGGCCGCGAAGGTCGTCGTCGTGGGCACGCGCGACTCGCGGCTGGCCCTCTCGCGCGCGTTCGGCGCCGACGCGACCCTCAACTCCCGCGACCGCGACCCCGTCGTCGGCGTCCGCGAGCTGCTCGGTGGACAGCTCGCGGATGTCGTCGTCGAGGTCGCGGGCGTCCCCGCTGCGCAGCAGCAGGCCGTGTCGCTCGTGCGCCGGGGCGGGCGCGTCGTGCTCGCGGGCGCGTGCGGCGCGCACGCCGTCGTGTCTTTCCTCGCAGACGAGGACCTGCTCACGCGCGAGATCGACATCCTGCCCTCGTTCCTCTCGGCCGGCGGCTTCGAGCCCGCGGTCGCGATGCTCGAGCGCCATGACTTCCCGTACGAGCAGCTCGTCACGCACAGCTTCGCCCTCGACGACGTCGCCCTCGCCTACGACCTCATCCGGTCGCGCACGGAGGACGTCGTCAAGGCCGTGCTCGACCCGAGCTCAGAGTCAACACGTTGAGAGGAAACACCATGACCGACGACCGTCCCGACCCCGACGAGTGGCGCACGTACGACCAGTTCGCCGCGGGCATCGACACGTTCCGCCTGCCGAGCGTCGACCTCGCCGAGACCTCGCTCGAGGTGACCCTCTCCGACGGGTCGGTGCTGTCGCTCGCCTTCGGGCACGACTCGGTGGAGTGGACGGCCACGGGCGTCCTCGCGACCGCGGCGCCCGTGCGCGACCCGTATGACGCCGTGCGCGTGCGCGACGGGGTCGTGTTCGTGAACATCCCGTTCGCGAGCCGCGAGCGCGAGGCGCTCACCCTCGTGCACTCGACCGAGACGCACCGCGCGGCGGTCGTGCACTCCGTCATCGGCGACGAGGATGTCGAGGGCACCCCCCGCGTGCGCCAGCAGTTCTGGTCCGGCACGACCGAGGGGCCCGTGTCGGGCGTCGAGCCCGGCCCGTCCCGCGACCTCATCGGCAAGCGGAACCTCTACCGCTACAGCCCCGAGCACCTCTACGAGCACGTCTACGTCTCGTCGGAGCGCTACGCGTGGCAGTGCCTCGAAGGCGTGCAGCGCGGCCACGGCGACATGGACCTCTCCACGGTGTGGAAGTTCGACGACGGCCTCTACCTCTTCTGCTTCCGCGAGTTCCGCATCGCCGTCGCGAGCGTGTGGCTGCACGACCTCGGCTACCAGCTCATGACGACGGGCGTCTTCCTCGGCCTCAACGGCGACGGCGACTCCGAGCACTCGCGCGGAGGCGGCCACATCTACCCCCTCGGCTCCGTGTCGTATCCCGACGCCCAGCCCGTCTGACCTCCAGGAGAGAACCATGAGCACCAACCTCGACATCATCCGCGCCCACTACGCGGCGAGCGACGCCGGCGACCTCGAGGGCATGCTCGCCCCGCTCGCCGACGACGCGCGCTGGACCGAGATGGAGGGCTTCCCGTGCGCGGGCACCTACGTGGGCCCCGACGCCGTGCGCGAGAACGTGTTCGCGCGCATCGCCGCGGAGTGGACGACCTACACGGCGACGATCACCGAGCTCGTCGACGGCGGCGACGTCATCATCGGCCTCGGCACGTACGCGGGCACGCACCGCGCGACGGGCGAGAGCTTCAGCGCCCGCGTCGCGCACGTGTGGCGCCTCGCGGGCGGCAAGGTCGTCGCGTTCGAGCAGTTCACCGACACGCTGCTCGTCGCCAGGGCCACGCACTCGTTCTAGTGGGCGTGCCGCTGCGCCCGAGCGGTCCGTCGGGCACCCCCGTCTCGGCGATCGCCGTCGCGCCGCGCACCGCGAAGCCCGACCTGCTGCGCGCGGCAGTCGACGCGGGTATCACCCTGTTCGAGGTCGACGACGTCGCGCCCTTCATCGACGGGATGCACCGGGCCGGCGTCGCCCGCGACGAGTACCGCCTCGCGGTGACCGTCGACGCGCCCGACCTCGTCCGCGCGGTGGACGGCGTGCTCGACGGCGCCGAGCGCCTCGACTTGCTCGTGCTGGGGCCCGCCCTGCACGACGTCGACGTCGCCGAGCCGCTCGCGGCCGTGCTCGCCTCGGGCCTCGTGCTGCAGTGGGCCGTGGCGCTGTGGCCCGCGGAGGACATCCACACCGCCGCGGGCGCCGCGCGCGCCCGCGGCCTGCCCGGGCCCGACTTCGCGCGCATCCGCTACGGCCCCTCCCGCCGCACGGTCGCCGAGAGCGACTACCTGCGCTCCCTGGGCTCGGCCATCGGCCTCACCCTGCAGGGCTGCGACACCCACGACGACGGCCTGCTGCTCGGCGGCCAGGCCGCGAGCATCATCGAGGACGAGGATGTCGACGACACCGTCGCCGCCTCGGCGGAGCTGCTCGACGAGGTCGCCGCGGGCCTCGGCGGCACCGCCGCACAGCTCGCCCTCGCCATCCCGCTGTGCCATCCCCAGGTCAGCAGCGTGCTCGTGCACGCCGCGACGAGGGAGCACGTGGACGAGGCGGTCGGCACCTTCGCCTTCCTCGAGCGGGTCGGCGTCGAGGGCGTCCGGCACGCCGCGCACGGGTTCTGGTTCGGCCGGTAACCGCCTTCCGGGGAGACCCGCCGAGATCGACAACTGGCGTGCTCACACCGACAACCTGCCCCGAATCGCCGCTCCTAGCCTCAACTCATGGACCGTCGGGTCCATCCGTCCTTGCGACGGCAGGAGTGTCGGACACAGCAGTCATGGCACTGACAGGAGGCAGGACTCAATGAAGAAATACCTGTGGGGAGTCGCAGCGATCGGCGCCGCGACCGCCCTCGTGCTCTCCGGATGTACCGGCGCGTCCGGTGACGGCGGCGGCGACGCCAGCCCGATCGTGGTCGGCTCGGTCAACGCCCTCAGCGGCGCCGCGGCCTTCCCCGAGGCGTCCCAGGCGGCCAAGGCGGTGTTCGACGCGGTCAACGCCGAGGGCGGCATCAACGGCCACCCCATCGAGTACAAGATCCTCGACGACAAGGGCGACCCGGCCGCCGCAGCAGCCGCAGCCCGCGAGGTCGTGAGCTCCGACAACGCCGTGGCGCTCGTCGGCTCCGCGAGCCTGCTCGAGTGCGAGATCAACGGCGACTACTACGTGCAGCAGGACATCCTGTCGATCCCCGGCGTGGGCGTCGACCCGGTGTGCTTCAACAACAAGAACATCTCCCCCGCCAACACGGGCCCGTTCCTCGACATGACCCTGTCGCTGCTCTACGGCTCGGAGGTGCTCGGCCTCGACAACATCTGCGCGATGCTCGAGATCGCCGGCAGCACGCTGCCCGCGTACCAGGCCGCGATCGACAAGTGGACGGAGATCACGGGCAAGAAGCTCATCTACGTCGACGCCACGGTTCCCTACGGAGCCGCGGACTACACGCCGTACATCGTCGCGCTCAAGGAGAAGGGCTGCCAGGCCGTCACCGTGAACCCGGTCGAGCCCGACTCGATCGGCCAGCTCAAGGCCGCCCAGGCCCAGGGCCTCACCGACGTCACGTGGCTGCTGCTCACGAGCGTCTACAGCGAGAACTACGCGAAGGCGATCTCGGACGCCGGCCAGGGCATCTACGTGCCCGCCGAGTTCTACCCCTTCACCGACGCCGAGAGCTCGCAGACGAAGGACTGGCGCACGCTCATGGAGGCCAACAACATCCCGCTGACGTCGTTCAGCCAGGGCGGCTTCCTCGCGGCGACGTACTTCGTGCAGGTCGTCAAGGGCATCAAGGGCGACATCACCCGCGAGTCGGTCACCAAGGCCCTCCACGAGATGGACCCGATCGACAACCCCATGGTCGGCACGCCGTACATCTTCGGCACCGGTGACACGCACAACAGCAACACCGCCGGATTCCCGGTGAAGCTGCTGTCGGGCACCAACGCCTGGGAGCTCGCGGCCGACGACTGGCTGACCATCCCGGAGTAGCCAGCACGATCCTGCGGCGGTGCGGGCGAGCACCCGCACCGCCGCAGTCCCCTCCCCCGTCATTCCACCGAATCGGAGTCACCAGTGCTTCAGGGCGCTCTTTCCGGCCTCGCGGCCGGTGGGGTCTACGCGATCATCGCCGTCTGCCTCACCCTCATGTCCCGCCTCGTGCGGGTAGTCAACTTCTCCCAGGCCGCGACCGGCATGTTCGGCGGCTACGTCGCCGTGTGGATGGTCAGCAAGGCCGGCGTCCCGATCATCCCCGCGACCATCGTGGGCGTGCTGGTCGGCGGCATCCTCAGCGCCCTCATCGGCTGGATCATCGCGACGTGGCTCTCGGAGGCCGACACGACGACGCGCTCCGCCGTGACCGTCGGGCCGCTCCTGCTGCTCATCTCGCTGTCGTTCATCCTCTTCGGCAACAAGCCGCAGCCGTTCGAGCCCCTCCTCGCGGGCCCCGCGTTCACGGTGAGCGGCGTCGTCATCAGCCAGGTCACCGTGGCCATGGTCGTGCTCGCGATAGCCGTGGCGCTCGCCTCGAAGCTCGTGCTCGCGCGCACCGCCGTCGGCACCCAGCTGCGCGCGCTCTCGGAGCGCCCCACGACCGCGGAGCTCATCGGCATCCCCGCCAAGCCGCTCGGCGTCGCCGTGTGGGCGATCACGGGCGTCATCAGCACCATCGTCATCATCATCGTCGCGCCCTCGCAGTCGAACGACGCGACCGCGCTCTCGATGCTCATCGTGCCGGGCGCGGCCGCGGCCCTCCTGGGCGGCTTCCGCCGTCTCGACCTCGCGGTCGTGGGCGGGCTCGTGCTCGGCGTCATCCAGGGGCTCGTCGCGCAGATCGACGCCGTGTCGTTCGTGCGCTACTTCCTCCCCTTCCTCTTCATCGTGGGCCTCCTGCTCTGGAACCAGCGAAAGGCGGTGTGGGATGCAGCGCGCTGACGCCTCCCGCGTGCTCCGGCTCCTCGTCCCGCTCCTCGTGGCGGGCGGCGGCATCCTCGTCGGCCTCGCCCTGAGCGCGGCCCTCCCCGGGTACTTCGTGTTCCTCGGGACCAGCGCCATCGTCGCGGCCATCGCGATCCTCGGCCTCGGCATCGTCACCGGCAGCGCCGGCATGATCGCGCTGTGCCAGCTCACCTTCGCCGCCGTCGGCGCGTGGGTGGTCGCGGGGCTCAACGTCATCGGGGCGCCCGGCGGCTTCATCGTGTGGCTCGTGCTCGGCGGTCTCGCGGCGGGCGTCGTGGGCATCCTCGTCGGCCTGCCCGCCCTGCGCCTGCGCGGGGTCAACCTCGCGGTCGTGACGCTCGGCTTCGCCGCGGCCGCCGACGTGACCCTCGTGCAGATCCAGTTCCCGGGCTCGGTCACGGGCACGTCCATCGTGCGGCCGGACGCGTTCGGCACCGACCGCGAGTTCTTCTTCCTGGGCATCCTCGTGCTCGTCGCGTGCGGCCTCGTCGTCTACTACCTGCAGCGCGGGCGCTGGGGCAGCTCGTGGAAGGCCGTCGCGTTCTCCGAGCGCGGCACCGCCTCGCTCGGCCAGAGCGTCCCGGGCGCCAAGCTCACGGCCTTCGCCGTGAGCGCGACGCTCGGCGGCATCAGCGGCGGGCTCATCGCCGGCCAGGTCGGCCTCGCCTTCGCGAGCAGCTTCAGCCCCATCCAGTCGCTCGCGCTCTACGTGCTCGCGATCATGTCGGGCGCCCACCTCATCGACATGGCGATCTTCGGCGGCATCGTCTGGATAGTCGTGCCCGAGCTGCTCAAGCGCTGGGGCATCCCGCAGGACTGGGGCTTCGTCGTGTTCGGCGTGCTGGGGGTGCAGGCGCTCACGAGCGGCTCGAACCTCGGCACGGGGATCCGCAGCCTGTGGTGGAGGCGACGCAGGGCCACGACGACGAACTCGCTCACGTCCGAGGCCGCGGCCACGCCCGTGCCGGAGCGCACGTTCAGCGGCGAGCCCATCCTCGTCGTGAAGGACCTGTCGGTCACGTTCGGCAAGGTCGAGGCCCTCAAGAAGGTGAGCTTCGAGCTCGCCGAGGGCACCGTGCTGGGCCTCATCGGCCCCAACGGCGCCGGCAAGTCCACCCTCGTCGACGCCCTCACGGGGTTCCTGCCGCAGCACACCGGCAGCGTCGAGCTCGACGGCCGCGCCCTCGACAGGCTCTCGCCCACGCGCCGCGCACGGCTCGGCCTGCGCCGCACGTTCCAGCAGGACCGCGTGCCCCCGAGCCTCACGATCGACGCGTACGTGCGGTTCGCCGCCCGCCGGCGGCTCACGAACGTGGAGATCGCCGAGGTGCTCGAGTTCTTCGGCTGCCCGCCCGCCGCGACGCGGCTCACGACCGTCGACGTCGGCACCCGCCGTCTCGTCGAGGTCGCCGCGAACGTGCTCGCGCGTCCGCGCGTGCTCCTGCTCGACGAGCCCGCGGCCGGCCTCTCCCACAAGGAGCACGTCGACCTGGGCCGGCGCCTCACCCAGGTGCCCGCGCGCTTCGGCACCTCGATCATCCTCATCGAGCACGACCTCGACCTCGTGCGCTCCACGTGCGACAGCATCATGGTGCTCGACTTCGGAAGCGTGCTCGCGAGCGGCCCGCAAGACGAGGTGCTCGCGAATCCTGCCGTCATCAAGGCCTACATGGGCGAAACGGAGCTGCTGTGAGCGACCTCACCCTGACCGATGTGACCGTGAGCCGCGGCGCGGGGCCGGTGATCCGGGATGTCTCGCTCACCGTCACGCCCGGCACCATCACCGCCCTCGTGGGCCCCAATGGCGCCGGCAAGACGAGCCTCCTGGAGGCGATCTCGGGGGTCGTCGAGGCGAGCTCCGGAACCATCGCCATCGACGGCGCCCCCCTCGGCAAGCTCTCGCGCGTGCGCCGTTCCCGGCGGGGAATCGTGCACATCGAGCAGGGGCGGGCGGTGTTCCCGTCGCTCACGGTCGTCGAGAACGTGCGGCTCGCGTCGGGCACGGCGGCGCGCGCGGAGGAGGCGATAGCCCTCTTCCCCGAGCTCGAGAAGCGCCGGGACTCCGCCGCGGGCCTGCTCTCCGGCGGCGAGCAGCAGATGGTCGTGCTCGCGCGCGCGTTCGCCGCCCAGCCGAAGTTCCTGCTCATCGACGAGATGTCGCTCGGGCTCGCGCCCGTCGTGTTCATGCGCCTGCTGCCCATGGTGCAGAAGTTCGCGGAGGACGGCGTGGGCGTGCTGCTCGTGGAGCAGTTCACCAACCTGGCGCTCTCGATCGCGGGCGACGCGCTCGTGTTCTCGAGCGGGCGCGTGACGTTCCAGGGCACCGCGGCCGAGCTCTCGGCGTCGCCCGAGTTGCTGCACGCCGCCTACCTGGGCGGGGCCGCCGCCGCGACGTGAGGCCGCGCGCCGGTTCGCACCCGATGCGCCGCGCCGGAGCGGCGCGGCGCGTGCGAACCGGCGCGACGCCTACGAGGCAGCGTGGTCGAACGCGAGGGTCGGCACGTCGACGATGTGCGCGCCGCCGTCCGCCAGGATGACGGCCCCCGTCATGATCGACGACTCGCCCGAGCCGAGGAAGCGGATGATGGACGCGATCTCCTCGGGTTCCGCCGGGCGACCCAGGGGCACGTCGAGCGTCACGAGCCCGTAGCCCTCCGCGCGGTCGGCGAAGCCCGCGAGCCGGCCGAGCTCGTCCATCTCGGCGTCGGCCATGGGCGTGCGCACCCAGCCCGGGCACACGGCGTTGACGCGCACGCCCTGCCGGCCGTAGTCGCGCGCGAGCGAGCGCGTGAGGCCGATGAGCGCGTGCTTGCCCACGGTGTAGCCCGCGACCGAGGGACCTGCGAAGAGGCCCGCGAGCGACGAGACGATGACGATCTGCCCCTTCGACTCGATGAGGTGCGGCAGCGCGGCGCGCGCGAGCACGAACGCGGTGGTGACGTTGGTGGTGAGGGCGGTCGCCCACTCCTCGTCGTCGGTCTCGCCCACGGGCGAGAGGCCGTGGCCCCCCGCGTTCGCGACGACGACGTCGATGCCGCCGAACTGGGCGACGACCGTCGCGATCGCGGCCGCGCAGCTCTGCGAGTCGGAGGCGTCGGCGACGACGGCGAGCGCGCCGATCGACGTCGCGACCTCCTCGAGCGGGCCGGGCCGGCGGCCGAGGATGGCGACGCGCGCGCCCTCGGACGCGTAGCGGCGTGCCGTGGCGGCGCCGATGCCGGTGCCGCCGCCGGAGATGACGACCACCTTGCCGTCGACAGTGGATCCGGTGAATGTCATGGGGTGTTCCTCAGGTGCTAGGCGGGGAAGGACGACCGGGCGAGATACCCGAAGTCGGAGACGAGGGTCGTGCCGTTGACGGCGCGCGTGGCCGGCGAGGCGAGGTAGAGCACCGAGCGCGCGACATCCTCTGCCGTCTGCACCGGGTAGTCGACACCGTCGAAGGAGGCGAGGCCGAGGTCGGCGCGCGCGAGGGGCGTGTCGACTATCGAGGGGCACACGCACGTGACCCGGATGGGCGCGAGGTCGACGGAGAGGGCGCGCGTGAGCTGCACGACGGCGCCCTTCGACGCGTTGTACGGGACCATGCCCGGGGCCGCGACGAACCCCGAGTCGGAGCCCATGAGCACGATCGCCGCGGAGGCGGCACGGCGCAGGTGCGGGAGGGCGTGCTTGACGAGCAGGAACTGGCCCGTGACGTTGACGGCGAGCACGCGGTTCCAGTCGTCGAGCGAGATGTCCGCGACGTCCTGGCCGAACGGCCCCGAGGTGCCCGCGCACGCGACGAGGATCGCGATGCCGCCGAGCTCGCCCGCGAGGATGTCGACGGCCGCGGCGAGCGCGGGCTCGTCCGTCACATCCGCGACGGCCGAGACGATGCCGGGCAGGTCGACGGGGCTCCTGTCGATGACGCCCACGCGGGCGCCCTCGGCGGCGAAGGCGAGCGCGCACGCGCGGCCGATGCCCGACGCGGCGCCCGTGATGACGACGGGGACACCCGCGAGGTCGAGCTGCATCCCCCCAGCCTCGCCGCGCCCGGATGGCTCGTGTTGTGCGTGGAGGAAGGGAAGTTGTCGCGCGCGGCAGAGACGGTGCGCACGCGCCCGAACGGCATGAGACTGGGGACATGCAGCACCCCCTTGACCCCCTCACCACCGCCGAGATCGAGGCCGGCCGCGCCGTGCTCGACCGGGAGGGACGCATCACCGCGACCACCCGGTTCCCCGCTGTGCTCCCCGTCGAGCCCACGAAGGAGGCGGTGGCCGCCTTCGCGCCGGGCGACGCCGTCGAGCGCCGCATCCTCTTCGTCGCCCTCGAGACCGCGACCGGCCGCAGCGCCGAGGCCGTCGTCGAGGTCACGGGCGGCACGCTCGAGTCGTGGACTGAGCTCGCGACCGATGTCGCCCCCTACGGCCAGCCGCCGTACCTCATCGAGGAGTACGAGCTCACCGAGCAGATCGCGCGCGACGACCCGCAGTGGCAGGCGGCCATGGCCCGCCGCGGCCTGTCCACCGAGTTCGCGTTCTGCGCCCCGCTCGCCCCCGGCTTCTTCGGCCGCGACGACGAGGCCGGCCACCGCGTCATCCGCTCCCTCACCTTCCTGCGCGAGGATGCAGACGACAGCCCGTGGTCGCACCCCGTCGAGGGGCTCATCGTGCACATCGACCTCACGGAGCGCCGCGTGCTCCGCGTCGAGGACGAGGGCGACATCGCCCCGCCCACGATCGACGGGCGCTTCGGCGCACCGGCCAAGCTGCAGGAGCGCACGAGCCTCAAGCCCATCGAGATCACGCAGCCCGAGGGGCCGAGCTACCACGTCGACGGCTCTGCGGTCACGTGGGAGAACTGGTCGTTCCGCGTCGGGTTCAATGCGCGAGAGGGGCTCGTGCTGAACCAGGTCGCGTTCGACGGGCGGCCCGTGCTCTACCGCGCGTCAGTGCCCGAGATGGTCGTGCCCTACGGCGACACGACTCCTACGCGCCACTGGATCAGCTACTTCGACGCGGGCGAGTACCTGCTCGGCCTCAACGCCAACCCGCTCACCCTCGGGTGCGACTGCCTCGGGGTCATCCACTACTTCGACGGCGTCGTGGCCGACGGAAACGGGCACGGCGTCACGATCCCGCAGGCCGTGTGCATGCACGAGGAGGACTACGGCATCCTCTGGAAGCACACCCAGCTCGACGGCTCGGCAGACGTGCGCCGCTCGCGCCGGCTCGTGGTCTCGTACTTCTCCACGATCGGCAACTACGACTACGGCTTCTTCTGGTACCTCTACCTCGACGGCTCCATCGACTTCGAGGCCAAGGCCACGGGCGTCGTGTTCGCGGGCGCGGGCATCCCCGGCAGCGAGAACCCGCACGCGACCGAGATCGCGCCGGGCCTCTTCGCACCCGTGCACCAGCACCTGTTCTGCGCGCGCCTCGACGTGGCCGTCGACGGCGAGCGCAACTCGCTCGCCGAGGTCGATGTCGTGAGGATGCCGACGGGCCCGTCGAACCCCTACGGCAACGCCTTCACGTGGCGCACCACGCCCCTGCCGACCGAGCAGGCCGCGAAGCGCGTCGCCGACCCGTCGGCCGCGCGCGTGTGGGAGATCACGAGCAGCTCGCGCCGCAACGCCGTGGGCAGGCCGACGGCGTACCACCTCGTGCCGCGCGCGGGCGCGACGCTCATGGCCCAGCCCGACTCGTCGGTGCACGGCCGCGCGACGTTCGCGACCCAGCACCTGTGGGCCACGCCGTTCTCGCCCGCCGAGCGCTTCCCCGCCGGCGACTACCCGAACGGCCACGCGGGGGGCGGCGGGCTGCCGTCGTGGACGGCCGCCGACCGCAGCATCGAGGATGCCGACATCGTGCTGTGGCACGTCTTCGGGCCCACCCACATCCCGCGCCCCGAGGACTGGCCCGTCATGCCCGTGGACTACTCGGGCTTCAGCCTCAAGCCCTACGGGTTCCTCGACAGGAACCCCGCGCTCGACCTGCCGTCGAACACCGCCGACCACTGTGCACCCGGAGCGGGCCATGACCACCACCACTGACCTCCTCGTCACGAACGCGCGCGTCTACACGGTCGACCGCGCGCGCCCGTGGGCGACGGCCTTCGCGGTGCGCGACGGCGAGATCGTCGCGTTGGACGAGGATGCGACAGCCCTCGACGCCGCGCGCACCCTCGACCTCGGCGGCGCGACGGTCATGCCCGGGCTCGTCGACGTGCACAACCACCACGCGCTCGCGGGCCTCTCCGACCTGTTCGAGCTCACCTTCTCGCCCAACACCCCGCTCGCCGAGGCCCTCGACGCGATAGCGGCGTACGCCGCGGGGCTCGGCCCCGACGAGTGGATCGTGGGCGGCAGCTGGGGCTCCACGCTGTTCGACGAGCTCGCGACCGCCCTCCCCCGCCTCGACGAGGCGGCGGGCGGGCGTCCCGTCGTGCTCACCGACGACAGCCGCCACAACCGCTGGGTCAGCTCACGGGCGCTCGAGCTCGCGGGCGTGACGGACTCCACTCCCGACCCGGAGGGCGGCCGCATCCTGCGCGACGCCCACGGCCGCGCCACGGGCGTCATGCTCGAGCACGCGGGGCTGCTCGTGGAGCGCGTGCGCGCCACGGCGCACCCGCTCACCGACGGGCAGTCGCGGCGGGCCTCGGCGCGCGGCATCGAGATCCTGCACAGCTTCGGCGTCACGGCGTTCCAGGACGCGGCGATCTCGCTCGACGCCATGCGCGCCCTGCAGTCGCTCGACGAGGCGGGCGAGCTCACGGCGTGGGTCGTGACGTCGGTGCTCGTGAACGACCCGATCTTCGGCTTCCCCGTCACGGGCGACCCGCTCGTCGCGCAGGCCGAGAAGTACCGCAGCCGTCACCATCGGCCCGACTTCATCAAGATCTTCCTCGACGGGGTGCCGCCCGCCCACACGGGCGCGTTCCTCGAGCCCTACCTGCCGAGCCCCGAGCACGGCGACCACTTCTGCGGCGAGACGACGATGCCCGCCGACGAGCTGCTCGCGAAGCTGCGGCACGCGGCGGCGGCGGGGCTCGGAGCCAAGATCCACTGCTCGGGCGACGCCGCCGTGCGCATGGTGCTCGACACGGTCGAGACCCTGCGCGGCGAGGGCAACACCCTGCAGTACCAGGTGGCGCACGGGCAGTTCATCTCCGAGGCCGACCTCCCGCGCCTCGCGGGCCTCGGCGTGAGCGCCGACATCTCCCCGTTCCTGTGGGTGCCGGGGGTGATCCCCGACGCGATAGCGACGACCGTGCCTGGCGACCGCGCGGGCCGCATGCAGCCCAACCGCACGCTGCTCGACTCCGGGGCGCTCGTCGCGGGCGGGTCGGACTGGCCCGTGAGCGAGACCCCGGACGCGTGGGAGGGCATCGAGGGGCTCGTCACGCGGGCCGACCCGAGCGGTCGGCATCCCGGCACGCTGTGGGCGGAGCAGGCGATCACGGTCGCCGAGGCCATCGAGGTGTTCACGATCAACGGCGCGCGCGCCATGGGGCTCGGCGACATCGCGGGCTCGCTCGAGGTGGGCAAGTCGGCCGACTTCGTCGTGCTCGACGCGAACCCGCTCGAGGTGGCCCCCGACGCGCTCGCGCGCGTGCGCGTCACCGAGACCTGGTTCGCCGGCGAGCGGGTGTACTCGCGTCCGAGCTGACCAGTGGGTCTACACTGGTGGACACTTGCGCTCCCACCGGTCGGAAGGACCCCTGTGCCCAAGCTCATCGACCACGACCAGCGTCGCGAGCACATCATCGACGTCACGTGGGCCCTCATCGTCGAGGGCGGCATCGAGGCTGCGACGATGCGCGAGATCGCGGCGAAGGCAGGCTTCGCCAACGGCGCCCTCAAGCACTACTTCCCGAGCAAGGCGAAGATCGTCGAGGGCACCTTCGACCGCGCCATGCGCATCGTGGGCGCGGGCCTCAACACGGAGCAGGGCCGCGGCCTCGCCGGCCTGCGGGCCCTGAGCATCGCGGCGATCCCGCGCGACGAGGCGGCGGTGACGGCGGGCCGCGTGCTCATGGCCTACTGGGAGATGTCCCTCGCGAACGAGGAGATGCGCGACCGGTACGAGGCCTTCCTCGCCGACTGGCGGGGCCTCATCCTGCGCTACCTCGCGGAGGGGCGCGCCGACGGCGACATCGTCACCGCGACGCCCGACGAGGTGCTCGTCGACGAGCTCGTGCTCCTCACAGCCGGTGCGAACATCATGACCCTCGTGGGCCGGAGGTTCACCACCCTCGAGCTCGTCGAACGGCACCTCGACGACTTCCTGGGGCGCCTCGAGAGGCGCTAGACCGCGCGCGCGACGATGACGCGCGGGCTCCCCTCCAGGGCGAGGGTCTCGACGGGCGACCAGCCGGATGCCGCGAGCCATCCCTCGACCTCGGACTGCGGCCACACGACCGTGCCGTCGATCACGAGGTACTCCCCCGCGTGCAGGGCGTCGATCGCGCGCTGGCGCTCGTCGTCGTCGAGGTAGAAGTCGAGGAGCAGGAGGGTCGCGCCGTCGGCGGCCGCGCCGCGCGCGTTCTTCAGGATCTGCAGGTTCTCCTCGGCGGTGAAGCGGTGGATGACGTGGTTGACCATGACGAGGTCGTGGCTGCCCTCGGGCGCCGCCGTCGCCGTGGGCAGGCCCACGACGGTGCTGCGGGAGTCGAAGCCGCTCTCCGCGAGGTGGCCCGTGACGAAGCCGAGCATCTCGGGGTCGAACACGAACGTCGTGCGGAGCTGGGGGTTGGTGCGCATGGCCTCGACGGCGAACGCGCTGCTGAGGCCGCCCAGGTCGAGCATGTCGGTGTAGCCCGAGAAGTCGAAGGCGTTCGCGAGCATCTTCGCGTGCAGCGCGTTGTACGTCATGACGCCGCCCATGAACAGGCCCATGCGGTCGCCGCTGAAGTCGAGCGTGCCGGGCTCGGTGGTGTCGACGGTGCCGTCGAAGAACTCGGTCCAGTGCGGGAAGCTGATGCCGCTCAGGAAGGCCAGGAACGGCGCGAGGTCGAGCTCCGACTCCGCGCCCGTGAGCCACGCGCGCGCGTCGGGGGCGAGCGAGTACGCGCCCTCTGCGCGCTCGAGCAGCCCGAGGCCGTTGAGGCTGTCGGCGAGGATGCGCGTCATGCGCGGCGTGATCCCGATGCGGGAGGCCAGGGCGTCCGCGTCGAGCGGGCCGGCGGCGAGCGCCGGGAACAGGCCGATGCGGCTCGCCGCGAAGAGCTGCTTGGCCGCCATGTAGCCGGTGGCGATGTCGAGGATGCGGCGCGGGGACGAGGCCCCGGGGGTCGTGGACGTCACTGTCTTGTCTCCTTCTGTCGGTCTGGAATGGCGGTTACTCTACAGTTGTTGACTAAAAAATCACAATGTGCAACCATCGGCCCAGGAGGGTCGCAGCACGACTCTCGCGACTCAGGTCAACGAATGTAGAATTACCTCGCACACAGGGCTGTGGCGCACCGGACACCCGGGTATCCGCTCATCCCGCACCACCCGAAAGGATCCGCCGGATGCTCGAGCTCGCCGACTTCTCGCTCACCGTCCTCGCCGACGATGTCGAGACCGAGCTCGTGCACGAGATCGGCCTGAGCGTCGCCGCGGGCGAGACGCTGTGCATCGTGGGCGAGTCCGGCAGCGGCAAGACCGTGACCGCGATGTCGGTGATCCGGCTGCTCGAGTTCGTCGCCCCGGTGCGCACGAGCGGGGGCATCCTGCTCGACAAGGTCGACCTCACGGCGCTCAGCCCCGACGAGATGCGCGAGTTCCGCACGGGCCGCATCGGCATGGTCTTCCAGGAGGCGCTCGACAGCCTCAACCCGACCCAGCGCATCGGCAAGCAGCTCATCGAGGCGTTCAACCCGCTCGACATGATGCCCGGCGCCCTGCGCACCGTGAAGGGCCAGCAGGCCGCGCGCGCCAAGGCCGAGAGCCTGCTCGCCGAGGTCGGCCTGCCCGACACCGACCGCATCATGCGCCTCTACCCGCACCAGCTCTCGGGCGGCATGCAGCAGCGCGTCATGATCGCGATGGCGCTCATGAGCGACCCCGTGCTCCTGCTCGCCGACGAGCCGACGACGGCCCTCGACGTGACGACGCAGGCCGAGATCCTCCAGCTCTTCCGGCGCCTGCAGCGCGAGCGCAGCATGTCGTGCGTCTTCATCACCCACGACATGGGCGTCGCCGCCGAGATCTCCGACCGCATCGCCGTCATGTACGGCGGCCGGCTCGTCGAGGTCGGCACGACTCGCGACGTGCTCACGCGCCCGCACCACCACTACACGCGTGCGCTCCTCGCGTGCGTCCCTCAGCTCGGCGTGCGGCACGCGGAGGGGCTCGCGTCGATCCCCGGCTCGGTGCCGAGCCCGCGCGACGTGCTGCCCGGCTGCCGCTACGCGCCGCGCTGCCCCGCCGCGACGGAGAAGTGCACGACCGTCGAGCCCGAGCTCGCGGCATCCCTCGGCGACACCGCCTTCGCGTGCTGGCACCCGGCGACGACGCCGCTCGCCCTCGCCTCGACGGCGTCGGACGAGGATGCGCCGCGCCTGTCGACTACGGACCGCCCGACACTCGTCGTCGACGACGTCACCAAGGTGTTCGGCCGCCGGCGCGGGGTCGTCGCGGTCGACGGCGTCTCGCTCGAGATCGCGCCCGGCGAGTTCTTCGGGCTCGTGGGCGAGTCCGGCTCCGGCAAGACGACGCTCGGCAGGATGATCGCGGCCCTCGAGCACCCGAGCTCCGGCACCATCGCGGTGGGCGACCACGTGCACGGCCCGAAGGGGGTGACCGGGGATGCCCGCGAGTTCCGCCGCTCCATCCAGCTCATCTTCCAAGACCCGCAGAGCTCCCTCGACCCGCGGCACAGCATCGGCCGCATCATCGCGGAGCCCCTGCGCGAGCTCACCGACCTGCGCGGCGCGGAGCTCGACAGGCGCGTCGCGCACCTCATCGACGAGGTGGGCCTGCCCGCCGCGACGAAGGACAAGCTGCCGTGGCAGCTCTCGGGCGGCCAGCGCCAGCGCGTCGCTATCGCACGCGCCATCGGCCCCGAGCCCAAGCTCATCGTCGCCGACGAGCCGACGTCGGCCCTCGACGTCTCGGTGCAGGGGCAGGTCATCAACATCCTGCTCGAGCTGCGCCGCGAGCACGACCTGAGCTTCCTCTTCATCACCCACAACCTGAGCCTCGTGCTCTCCGTCGCCGACCGGGTCGGCGTCATGCGCAAGGGCGAGCTCGTCGAGGTGGGGCATCCCGCCGACATCGTCGAGAACTCGACCCATCCCTACACACGGCAGCTCCTCGCGGCGAACCCCGACCTGCTCGCCTTCCAGACCACCAACCCATAACCGCACACCCAAGAGAACCGAGGACCACATGAATCGCATCTCACGGCGGTGGCGTCACCTCAGCGTGGCGTCCATGGCTATCGTGGCGGCCGGAGCGCTCCTGCTCTCCGGCTGCGCCCCGTCCGACCCCTCCACGGCGCCGAACGACGAGGGCACGCCCGTCCAGGGCGGCAGCCTCACGATCCAGATCTCCGGCGACCCCGGCGGCCTGGACCAGAACGCGTCGTACTCCATCGAGGCCGTCAACATCTCCGAGCTCATCTTCGAGAAGCTCTTCGCCCTCGACGCGAGCAACACCCCGCACCCCATGCTCGTCGACACGTACGACCTGAGCGACGACCGCAAGACCTACACGTTCCACCTGCGCGAGGGGGTGACGTTCTCCGACGGCAAGCCCCTCACCTCCGAGGACGTCGTCGAGTCGCTCAACTACTGGATGCGCGTCAACGGCCAGGGCAAGATCGTGGCCGGCGACGTCGAGAGCCTCGAGGCCACGGACGACCTGACCGTGACCCTGAAGCTCACGAAGCCCCGGTACCCGCTCATCGTCGAGCTCACGGGCGTCGGCACGGGCATCCTCGAGGCCGATGTGGCCAAGGGCCTCGACGCGACGGGCTTCACGCAGGAGCAGGCGATCGGCACGGGCCCCTACAAGCTCGAGTCGTGGGACCCGAACGAGCAGCTCACGGTCGTGCGCAACGACGCGTACTCGTCGCTCGCCGACGAGGAGAGCGGCTACGCCGGCGCGAAGCACGCCTACCTCGACTCGATCACGTTCAAGATCGTCGCCGACCCCGACGCGGTCAAGAACGGCCTGCTCACGGGCCAGTGGCTGTACGCCTCGCCCACGCCGGACTCGTACCCCGAGCTCAAGGCGAACCCCGACCTCGTGGTCAACACCCTGAGCGGCGGAAACCTCAACCTGCTCGTGCTCAACCACGCGTTCGAGGGGTCGATCTTCTCGAAGTCGGAGGCGCGCGACGCGCTCAGCCTCGTGCTCGACAAGCCCGGCATCATGGCGGCGACGGGCGGAAGCCCCGACCTGACCGTGGAGAGCGCGGCGCTCACCCCCGAGGCGAGCACCATCATGTACTCCACCGCGGGTGACGCCGAGTACGCCAAGCACGACCCGGACAAGGCGAAGGAGCTGTTCGCGAAGGCGGGCTACTCCGACGACAAGCCCATCCAGATCCTCACGACCAACGCGTTCCCGGCATTCCAGGCCTGGGCGACCCTCGTGCAGGACCAGCTGTCGAGCATCGGCGTCAAGTCGGAGATCCAGGCCTACGACTTCGTGACCATGCTCGCGCAGTGGCAGGGCTACCCCGACAAGTGGGACATCGTGCCGATCTTCTTCAACGGCGACTTCCCGTCTCCCGGCCAGATGAACGTGCTGCAGTCCGCTGCGGCCCCGGCCACCGAGACGCACGGGGAGATCGCGGACGACCGTTCGCAGGACCTCCTCGCGGCGCTCGCCGACTACAACGAGGTCGACAACGCCGACGACGCCCACAAGATCATGGACACGATCACCGAGATCGTCGCGCGCGACAAGCCCGCGATCATCCTCGGCATGACCCGCCCGTACGCCGCCTACAGCCCCAAGCTCAAGGGCTACGACAACTACTGGTACGTGTTCTGGAACTCCTGGATCGCCGAGTAACGATCCGACCCCGTGGGGCGGTCCGCACCGGGCCGCCCCACACCCCCACCGAAGAGAAGGACTCCCCCGTGCTCGGCATCATCCTCCGCAGGCTGGTGAACCTCGTCATCATCCTGTTCGTCGTCGGAACCCTGCTGTTCTTCCTCATCAGGGCCATCCCGGGCGACCCCGCGGTCGCGCTGCTCGGCTCGACCGCGAAGCCGGAGGAGCTCGAGGCGCTCCGCCAGGACCTGGGGCTGAGCGGCCCCCTCTACCTGCAGTACCTCGGCTGGTTCGGCCGCGTGCTGCAGGGCGACTTCGGGATGTCGATCATCTACGACAAGCCCGTGCTGCAGGTCATCGCCGACCACATCGCGCCGACCCTCACGATCGCGATCATCAGCACCGCGCTCAGCTTCCTCATCGCCGTGCTCATCACCGTCTGGAACTCCGCTAGCCCCCGCAACCCGATCGCCCGCGCGCTCAACCAGGTCTCGCAGATCGGCCTCGCCCTTCCCGACTTCTGGCTCGCCGTGCTGCTCGTCTACCTCATCGCGCTCAACCTGCGCTGGCTGCCCACGAGCGGCTACACCGACATCTGGGTCGACCCCGTCGCCTCCCTGCGCACCCTCGTGCTGCCCATCGCCGTGCTCGTCATCGGCCAGGCCGCGAGCTACGTCATCGTGCTGCGCGAGGGGATGCTCGGCCAGATGTCGCAGCTCTACCTGCGCACCGCCCGAGTGAAGGGCCTGAGCGAGTTCTCGGTAGCCCTGCGCCATGCCCTCCCGAACGCGCTGCTGCCCATCCTCACGATCGTGGGGCTCAACTTCGCGGGGCTCGTGGGCGGCATCGTCATCCTCGAGAACATCTTCGTCATCCCCGGCCTCGGGTCGATGATGCTCGGCGCCATCAACAGCCGCGACTTCCTGCTGCTGCAGGGCGGGGCGCTCTTCGTCGCCTTCCTCTTCGTCGTGGTGAACCTCATCACCGACCTCACCTACGCCCTCGTCGACCCGAAGGTCCGTGTGTCATGACCGTCCTCGTCACCCCCGTCTCGCAGCGCTGGCGCACGTTCCTCGCGCGCAACCCCGCGGTCATCGTGCCCGCGGCCCTCCTGCTCGTCATCGTGCTCGTGTCGGTGCTCGGCCCGTTCCTGCTGCCGTCGCCCACGGCCACCGACCCGGTCAACCGCCTGCAGCCGCCGAGCCCCGCGCACCTGCTCGGCACTGACACCTACGGACGCGACGTGCTTTCGCGGCTCGTGACGGGCGGGCGGGCATCCCTCGGCATGGCCCTGCTCATCACGGTGTGCTCGGGCGCCGTCGGCACGTTCCTCGGGCTCGTGAGCGGCTTCTTCACCAAGGCCGGCAACGTCATCATGCGCGTGACCGACGCGTGGATGGCCTTCCCCGCCATCGTGCTCGCGATGGTCTTCAGCGTGACCCTCGGGCCGGGCGTGCTCACCGAGCTGCTCTCGATCGGCATCATCTTCATCCCGTTCTCGGCGCGCGTGCTGCGCAGCCGCACGATGGAGATCACGAGCCGCACCTTCGTGGAGGCCGCGCGCGTGTCGGGCATGGGCCCGTGGAAGATCCTCGTCGTGCACGTGCTGCCCAACGTCGTGCCGCTCATCATCGTGCAGACGATCGTGTACATCGCCGCGACCATGCTCATCGACGGCGTGCTGAGCTTCCTCGGCCTCGGCATCGCGGCGCCCTCGCCCAGCTGGGGCAACATGATCTCCGAGGGCCGCACCTACATGTCGACGGCGCCGTACCTCATGATCTTCCCGGGCCTCGCGCTCGCCACGACCGTCTTCCTCGTCAACATGCTCGGCACCAACCTGCGCCCGGTCTTCGACCCGCAGGCGCGCCAGCTCAAGGCCCTGCAGCGCCTGCGCACGCACGGCAACCCGTTCCGCCGATAGGAGTCACCGTGCCAGCCCTCGTCTACCAGGAGTCCCGTCCGCGCGACGTCTCGGGTCCGCCCGTGCTGCTCATCCACGGATTCGCCACCGACTCGTCGGACTTCACGGGGTGGGCGGACGCCCTCTCCCGGGCGGGGCGTGCGAGCATCCTCGTCGACCTGCCCGGCCACGGCACGAGCCCCGCCCCCGCCTCAGCGGACGACGCGGGCACCTCGCGCATCCTCGAGGCCATCGCGGCGATCGTGCCCGGCGAGCTCGACGTCGTCGGCTACTCGCTCGGCGCGCGCCTCGCGTGGGACCTCCCGCGCGTCGCCCCCGTGCGCCGCCTCGTGCTCGGCGGCCTGAGCCCGTTCGAGCCCTTCGCGGCGCTCGACTTCGCGCAGCTCGCGGCCTTCCTCGCCACGGGCGAGCCGCCCGCCGACCCGCTCACGGGCATGCTCGGCGGCATGATCAGCGCGCCCGGCAAGGATGCCCGCGCTCTCGCCCTCGTCATGCAGGGCCTCGCCGCCGAGCCGTTCGACCCCTCGTCGCCGCCGGCCGTGCCCACGCTCTTCGTCGCGGGCGACGCGGACCCCATGACTGCCGACGCCCCGTGGCCCGTCGTGCGCGTGCCCGGCGACCACGTGGGCGCGCTGCGCTCGCCCGAGTTCCGCGAGGCGGCGCTCGCCTTCCTCGCCTAGACCCATCACCCCTTTCTGCGGGCAGGTCGGCGAGCTGCGACGAACGTTTCGCGCAGCTCGACATCCTGCCCGCAGAATGCGGTTGGGGAGACGCACGAGCCCCCTCCGGAACGGTGCCGACCGCCCTGGCAAGCGGGCGGCACCGTCCGGAGGGGGCTCGCGTGATCAGGCCGCCGGGAAGGTCCAGGTGCCGTCGGGGTTGACGCGGTCGCGGTCGATCCACAGGTGCTCGACGGCGGCACGGATCTCGTCGCCGTACTTGCGGTAGAGCTCGACGCCGCCGAGGTTGGACTCGAGCTGCTCCATCCTGCTGACACCGAAGAGCACGTTGGCGACCGCGGGGTTGGTGAGGCAGAAGGCGATGCCGAGCTGGGCGGACGTCGCGCCGAACTCGGCGGCGACGCGCGCGACCTCGTCCGCGGACTCGCGGATGAGCTCGCGGATGCCGCCGGGGTCGGCGCCGATCTGGCGCGCCGTGTCCTTCTTGCCGGCGAGGATGCCGCCCTCGAAGGTGTCGGAGGCCTGCAGCGCGAGCTCCCCCGAGGCGAAGAGGGGGCCGTAGTGCGAGCCCTCCGCCATGGCGCGGCGCGCGATGCCGTACTTGAGCTGCACGAAGGTCGGCAGCGGCATCCCCTCGCGCGAGGCGAAGTCGCGCGCGGCGAGGAAGTCGGCGATCGGCCAGTTGTTCGTGCCCCACGAGCCGAGGCGTCCGGCGGCGACCTGCTCCGCGACATCCGTGACCACGGCGGGGACGTCGATCGACATGTAGTCGCCGATGACCGCCGTGTCGGCCTTCTCGATGCCGACCCGGTCGAGCGACTCGACGAGCTGGCTCGTGAAGTCCTGCTTCGGGTAGTCCCACAGCCAGAGCTTTCCGCTGAAGACGTACTCGTCGCGCGAGATGCCGGCCTCGCGCATGGCGCGCGCCCAGATGAGGTCGGTCGGGGAGTCGTCGGGATGCGGGCCCATGTTGTAGTACGCGACGTCGAAGAGCGTCACGCCCGCGTCCACGGCGCGGCGCACGATGGCCACGGCCTCCTCGAACGTCATGCGGTCCCACGTGTGCCACGAGCCGAGGCCCAGGGTCGAGACTGCGGGACCGGTGGGTCCGAGTTGGCGGACGGTGTCGTCGTTGACCATCGTGCTCCTTAGGGTTTTTGTCTACGCTTGTATAATAACCCAGCAACGGCATCGAGCAAAGGAGCACGAATTGGTTAGGACTGTCCTCGTCACGGGCGGCGCGAGCGGCATCGGCAGGGGTCTCGCGACGGCGTTCGCCGCCCGCGGCGACCGGGTCGTCATCGCCGATATTGACGAGGATGCCGCGGCCGCGGCATCCCGCGACCTCGGGTGCGACCACCTGCAGGTCGACATCGCCGACGCGTCCTCGGTCGCGACCGCCGTGCACCGCGCCGGACCGGTCGACGTGCTCGTCAACAACGCGGGCCTCATCGCGGTCGGCGGGCTGCTCGTCGACCTCTCCCCCGACGACTTCGACCGCGTCGTCCGCGTCAACTTCCGGGGCACGTTCCTCATGACCCAGGCCGTCGCGCGCCAGATGATCGCGCGCGGCGAGGGCGGCGCGATCGTCAACATCACATCGATCGGCGCGCGCCAGCCCACGACGGCCCTCGGGGCCTACGAGGCCACCAAGGCCGCGGTCGAGGCCCTCACGCGCTCGTCCGCGCTCGAGTTCGCGCAGTTCGGCATCCGCGTGAACTCCGTGGCGCCAGGTCCCGTGCTCACCGAGATGCTGCGCATGGCCATGCCCGAGGGCTCGCCCGCGCGCACGGCATGGCAGGCGCGCATCCCGCTCGACCGCATGGCCGAGGTCGAGGATGTCGCGCCCGCCGCGGTCTTCCTCGCGAGCCCGGAGGCGCGCCACATCACGGGCGCGAGCATCCAGGTCGACGGCGGACAGCTCCTGACCTAGCTAGCGCTCGAACACCACGCGGCCCCCGGCGACCGTCAGATCGACGTCGACGCCGGGGAGCTGCGCGGGCGCGACCTCGAGCGGGTTGCGCGCGAGCACGCACAGGTCTGCGGCCTTGCCGACGGCGAGCGTGCCCTTCCAGGTCTCTGCACGGTCCTGCCACGCGGGGTTCACGGTGTACGCGCGCAGCAGCGCGAGCATGGTCTCGCGCGCATCCCCGAGGCTCTCGCCCACGAGCTCCGCCGCCGCCGCGATGCCCACGCGCCAGTCGGGGCTGAGCACGGGCGCGTCGGAGCTCAGGCACACGGGGATGCCCGCGGCGAGAGCCGCCGCGACCGGCCACGCGGAGGCGGCGGCCTCGTCGCCGAGCGTCGCGGCGAGCATCCCCCTCGTGGCCGGGGCCAGGCCCGCCTGGGTGTTGTAGCCCATGCCGAGGGCGGCGAGGCGGCCGAGGGCCGGGCGGCTCACGAGGTCGCCGTGGATGATGTAGTGCCGCAGGTCCGCCCTGTCGAGGTCGGCGACCGCGTCCACGACGGCGTCGATCGAGCGGTCGCCCGTCGCGTGCACCCCCACCTGGTAGCCGAGGTCGTGGGCGATCGTGATCATCGTGCGCATGGCGGCCTCGCGCTCGACGTCGTCGGCGCCCTCGACGAGCAGCTCGCCGCGCGAGCCGTCGGGGTAGTGGCCGTGGATCCACGCCGACCTCATGGGCGGGATGCCGTCGGCGAACACCTTGATGCCGCCGATGCGCAGCCACTCCGAGTCGAGGTCGGTGTCGGCGAGCTCGAGCATGCCGCGCCGGAAGTCGCCGAGCGCGCTCGGGCCGTCGAGCTCGCCGAAGAGCATGAGCACGGTCACCCGCGCGCGCAGGAGCCCCTCGGCGGCGAGCGCGCGGTACTGCTCGAGCACGTCGGAGCCGCACGCACCCGTCGCGCCGTCGTCCTCGCCCGGGCCGAGGCCGGGCTCGGTGTAGCTCGTGATGCCGAGCGAGGCGGCGATGTCACCCGCGCGCAGGATCGCCGCGCGGCGCTGCTCGGAGGAGTCGAGGGTCGTGGACTGGGCGAACCCCGATCCCCCGGCGAGGCCGTCCATGATCGTGGCCGGCCAGATGGCGCCGAGCCAGGTCGCGTGCAGGTGCGACTCGTTGATGCCGGGGATGACCGCGCGCCCGTCGAGCGCGATGCGCCGGGTGTCGGGGCCGACGTGGGCGAGCACCCCGTCGTCATCCCCGACGTAGGCGATGCGGCCGCCGCGCACGGCGATCGCCGTGCCCTCGCTGCCCGCGGGGTCGAGGGTGAGGACCGTTCCGCCGGACAGGACGAGGTCGGCGGGGAGGGGTGTGGGTGACATCAGCGGCACTCGGGACTCTCTGTTATTTGGGTCAACGTATGTAGAATATCCGAAAAGCCCGCGCTGACAAGGAGCGACGATGACGTTGCCTACCCACACGACCGCGGCCGTGCTCACCGAGCACTCGGCCGACCTCACGATCCAGCAGCTCCCCCTGCCGCGCGAGCTCGAGCCGGGCGCCGCGCTTGTGCGCCTCACGTGCACGACGCTGTGCGGCACCGACATCGAGATCTGGAACGGCACGATGTCGTTCCCCGGCATGCTGCCCATGGTGCTCGGCCACGAGATGGTCGGCGAGGTGCTCGCCGTGGGCGCCGGCACCGTCGACGCCCTCGGGCGCGCGGTCGCCGTCGGCGCTCGCATCGGCTGGTCGGAGCGCACGTGCGGCCACTGCTACGGCTGCACGGTGCTGCGCGAGCCCGTCGCCTGCAGCAACCGCGGCTACGGCTTCACGCAGCGCGCCGACGTGTTCCCCTACGCCATCGGCGGGCTCTCCGAGCTCTGCTACGTGACGCCGGGTGCCGCCAAGCTCCTGCTGCCCGACGACGTCAAAGACACGTGGGCGTCCATGGCCGGCTGCGCCGCCAAGACCGTGCTGCGCGCGTTCTCGCGCGTCGGCGGCATCCGCCCGGCCTCGCGCGTCGTCATCCAGGGCGCCGGGGCGCTCGGCATCTTCGCGACCGCCGTGGCGCGCATCTCGGGCGCCGGGCAGGTCATCACGGTGGGCGCCCCCGACACCCGCCTCGAGACGGCGCGGAGCTTCGGCGCCGACGCGACCGTGCACGTCTCCGAGCCCATAGTCGAGCGCGTCATGGAGCTCACGGGCGGCCACGGCGCCGACCACGTGTTCGACTTCGCGGGAGCGAAGAGCGTGGGCGCCGAGGCCATCGGCATGGCGGCCCAGCGCGGCACGTTCGCGATAGTCGGCAGCACGGGATGGGGCCTCAACGAGGTGCCCCTGAGCGCCATCATGGGCAAGGAGCTCACCGTCGTCGGGTCGCTCAACGGCGACATCGGCGACTACGCGCGGGCCATCGAGTTCTTCCAGGCCTTCGCGTCGCGCATGCCGTGGGACGACCTGTTCTCGGCGCCCGTGGGCCTCTCGGGGGCGACCGAGTGCATCCGCACCATGGCCGGGCTCGGCCAGGTGAAGGCCGTCATCGACCCGCGCCTGCCCTAGAGGCCGAGCACCCGCCGCAGCCAGGAGTCGAGGGTGGCGATCGACGATCGCGAGACCTCGGCGTGCGGCGCCGCGCCCGCGAACCCGTGGAACGCGCCACCCCACACGTGCAGCTCGGCCTGCCCGCCCGCGGCCCAGATGCGGCCCGCATACTCGACGGCCTCGTCGCGGAACGTCTCGGCGGCGCCGACCTCGATGTACGCGGGCGGCAGCCCGGAGACGTCGAGGGCGCGCGAGGGCGCCGCGTAGGGCGAGACCCGCTCGGTGCCGCGGTCGGCTCCCAGCAGCGCATCCCACGCCGTGTCGTTGTTGTTGCGGTCCCACGCGCCGAAGCCGTCGTACTGGCGGCTCGAGACCGTCGTGTTGCGGTCGTCGATCATGGGCGCCCCGAGGCGCTGGCCGACGAGCGCGGGCCCGCCCCGGTCGCGAGCCATGAGCGAGACGGCGGCCGCGAGCCCGCCGCCCGCGCTGAACCCCGAGACGAGGATGCGGCCGGGGTCGACCCCGAGCCCGGCCGCGTGCTCCGCGAGCCACAGCAAGCCCGCGTAGCAGTCCTCGGCGGCGGCGGGGTGGGGATGCTCGGGCGCGAGCCGGTACTCCACCGACACCCCGACCGTGCCGTACCTCAGGGCCAGGTCGATGAGCTCCTCGATGCCGTAGAACCTCGTGCCCAGGATCATCCCGCCGCCGTGGATCTGGTAGACCGCCGGCGCCGCCACGGGCGGCTCCCCCGCGCGCCGGACCACCGTGCGCACCAGGTCGCCCACGCGCACGTCCTCCCAGTGGACGGGCCGACCCGCGACGAGCTCGTCCATCGAGGGCACGAGCGCCGCGAAGATCTCGCGGTTCTGCTGGATCGTGTCGGCGGTGAGGGGCACGGACTCGACGAGCTCGAGGAACCGCGCGAGGCCCTCCTCGATCTCCGGGTCATAGGGCACGGGCTTCATGTCGACCTCCTGGGACGAGTTCGGGGCCGCCCCGAACCGTTCCCGGTCGACACGGATCACGTCCACCGGGAACGGGCCGGAACCGGCCCCAGGTCTTTCCACCAACCTGCGACTATTGTCGCGTCGGTTGTTCTACGAACGTTGACGATCCGCGCACACCGGTATGACATGCGCGCCGGGGCGCGCGCGGGTCAGACGATCGTCGCGCCCGCGGCGTCGAGGCGCTCGATCGCCGCGGCGCTCGACTCGGGAGCCACCCCCGCGACGAGGTCGGTGAGCACCCGCACCGTGCGGCCCGACTCGAGCGCGTCGAGCGCGGACGCGAGCACGCAGTAGTCGGTGGCGATGCCCGCGACATCCACCGAGGCGATGCCGAGCCGGTCGAGAGCGGCCGGCACCGTCTCGCCCCCGTCGGTCACTCCCTCGAATATCGAGTACGCGGGCTTGCCCTGCCCCTTGCGCACGTGCACGTCGATCACGTCGGTGTCGAGCGCGGGGTGGTACTCGGCGCCCGTCGTGCCGGCGACGCAGTGCACGGGCCACGAGTCCACGAAGTCCGGCTCGGCGTCGAAGTGGCCGCCGTTGTCGTTGTCGCCGTCGTGCCAGTCGCGCGAGGCGAACACGTAGTCGTAGCGGTCGGGATGCGCCGCGAGCATCGCGGAGATCCGCGCCGCGACCGCGGCGCCGCCCTCCACGCCCAGGGCGCCGCCCTCGGTGAAGTCGTTCTGCACGTCGATGATGAACAGGGCAGACGTCATCGCCTCGCCTCTCAGTTGTTGGACAGGTTGTCGCCGCACGTGTAGGCCGCGGTCGCGAGCGTGTCGAGCGCCTGCTTGGTGTCCGACGAGATCACGTCGCCGAGGGCGTAGAACGCGAACGCGAGCGGGGTGCCGTCGGCCGCGTTGATGACTCCGCCGAGGGAGCGCTCGTTGGTGATCCACCCCACGACGGCCACGACCTTGCCCGCCGCGACGGCGTTGTCGCCCGTGAACCGGTCGTACAGGTCGCCGGTCTGGCCGGCCACGGGCATCCCCGCGTAGATGGCACCCAGGTCGGACTCGTTGGCGCGCACCTTCTGCATCAGCTGCGCGACGAGGCGGGGCGGCACGAGGTTCGCCGAGCTCTCGCCCGAGCCGTCGCGCGAGACGAGGCCCGTCGTGTCGAGACCGAGGCCCTTGAGGGTGAGCGGGATCATCTGGGCGATGGATGCCGACGAGCCGCCCAGCCCCGTGACCTTGGAGGCGACGCGCGTGAGCATCTCGGCGAGGGCGTTGTCGCCGTTGGTGAGCATCTGGCCCACGAGCGTGCTGATCGGCTGCGACTTGACCTCGGCGAGCACCGTCGCCGAGGTGGCGGACCCGGTCGTGAACGTCACACCGCTCAGGCCCGCGGCCGAGACGAAGGCCTGCGCCGCCCGCATGACCGGGTCCTCGCCGCGCGCGCTCTCCTGGTCGGAGGGGTCGTCGCGGTCGCCGTCGACCATGAGCGGCACGATGTACGGCATGTAGCCGTTCGCGCGCTCGGAGCTGGGCCACGTGTCATCCCAGTTGTCGGAGACGCTCCACAGGCTCGTGTCGAGCACGATCGTCGTGATGGGATCGGTGGGGTGCTTGAGCTTGTACGCCGACATCGCGGCGGTCGCGAGGTCGGACATGCGGGGTGCGCCGTCGTAGACCGTGTCGGACGAGGTCGAGAGCGTGGGATCGCCCCCTCCGACGAGCACGATGGTGCCGGGCGACGAGCCGTCGACGACCTTCGTGGAGAGCTGGGTGGACGCACCCAGGAGCTTGATGGCGTTCGCGGCGGCGAGCAGCTGGTTGACGTTGGCGGGGGTGTTCGCGGTCGTGCCGCTGCGGTCGAACAGCACCTCGCCCGTCGTGCTGTTGATGACGGTTCCGACGAGCGTGCCCAGGTCGGCCTGCGCGGCCGCCGAGCTGATCGAGCACGTGCGCAGGTGCGTGCCCGCGGGCACGGCCGTCGGCTGCGTGCGGGGCGGAGGGGCGCTCTCGGTCGGCAGCGGCACCGCCTCGACCTTGCTGGAACCCGCAGCGATCCCGGCGAACAGCGAGCCGCTCGCGAGCAGCAGGAACACGACGCCGATGGCCGAGAACAGCCACACGCGGGGGTGCTTCGCGATGATCGCGCGGATGCCGCCCTTCGGGGCCGACGCCTTCGCGGTCCCCTCGCGCGCCGCGCGGCGGCTGAAGACCTCGGTCGGCTGGTCGGGCGAATCCGTCACCCGGCAATGATACCGGGAGGCGCTAGCACCACACCCAGCGCGCTGCGGCGCGGGTGAAGTCGTACGGCTCGTCGATGCCGCCGTGGGTCATCGCGAACGCGATGCACGCACCGGAGACGTCGTCGCCCGGCCGGTACAGGGACGCCCGGTGCGCGAGCGAGTACCACCACTTGCTCGCGACCGTCGCGCCCGAGTTGCCGGAGCCGCCCGCGAGGTTGCCGTCGCAGCCGCGGCTGGGAACGCCGTCGGCGCGCGTCGAGCCCATGTGGCCCCACGCGTCGAGGGGATCGGGGCTCGGGGACTCGGCCATCCAGAAGAGGCGGTCCTCCATGCAGGAGTCGTAGTAGAAGTTCGAGTACGGGATGGGGTCGAGGCAGTTCTCGATCCGGATCGCGTTGAACGTGTAGGCGAACGACGCGAGGTCGTCGGAGGTCGTGCCGGGAACACCGAGCGGGGAGGAGATGCCGGGGGCGCCGTTGGTGCCGCCGCCCGGGTCGCTCGGGCACGAGAGGCCCTGGGACTCGCGCAGCGTGCGCTGGTCGACGAAGCCGTCGTCGTTGACGACGACGACGGGCTTGGGCACGGGCTTCTGGGCGATGTGCTCCCAGTCCTGCGTGAGGGCCGCGGCCTGCGCTGCGGCCTGCGCGGCCGCGTACTCGTCCGTGACGCGCACGGTGGTTGCGAGCGCCACCCGAGGCGTCTCAACCACCGGCGCGGCCACCGGAGCGGTCATCGATGCGAGGAGCGGAGTCGCCGAACCCGAATCGGCGACGGCCTGGGGCGTGAGCCCCGGTCCGCCTCCTCCCACGAAGGGAAGGACGATGACGAGCACGGCTGTGAAGAGCGTCGCGAGGAACGCGATTCGCTTCATCAGTACCCCCGTGCTCGAGCTTCCGGGACCAACGTATGACCGTGCGGGGCACCCGGCAAGCGGCCCGGGGCACAAACGGGCACGTTTACCCGCGCACTGGGGGCGAATCCTGTACCCCGATGGCCCCCGTGTCCTCACTATGGAGGACGCGTATTCGTCGTCAAGCGCTCGACTACGCACGATCCGAGCGCGCGCCGGCGACATCCTGCGCCCGATCGCGCCCGAAGCGCCGAAAACGTCCCCCAGTGCGCCGCACGACGACGTTTTCCGCACCCTCGACCGATGCGACGGGCGAAAGCAGACGTCGCGCGGTCGTTCCCGCGTCGCGCGGTCGCTCCGAGCGGGCGCCCCCTGCAGGAGCGGCCGCGCAACGCGCACGGGAGCGCAGTACGTGTGGTCGTACGCGATCAAGCAGCGCCCGACGGCACCGGAGAGCGGTGATCATACGCGATCAAGCAGCGCGTGCGCTGCTTGGCGCCATAAATACAGAGCCGCCTAAGAGAATCGAACTCTTGACCTTCTCATTACGAGTGAGATGCTCTACCGACTGAGCTAAGGCGGCGGGCCCGGTTTCCCGAGGCACAGCATGAAAGCTTAGCCGATGTTCAGGCGTGCTCCGACGCAAGCAGCGACTTGAGTTCGTCGAAGGATGCAGCGAGCTGGTCGGTGAGCTCCCGATGCGGTTCGCCGTGGGCCCACGCCTGCCACGCGTGCCGCATGGCGGCGAACGCCACGAGCGTGGTGAGGCGGGCGCGGCTCGCGCGGGTGTCTGCGTCGAGGTCGGGATCGTCGAGGGCGAGGCGCTCGGCGACCACCTCGCCCACGGACTCCTCGAACGCGCGCATGGAGGCCATCCGCATGGCGAACAGCTGGGGGAACTGCTTGAGCAGGCCGTGCCTCAGGTGCAGCATCTCGACGTCGTTCGCGGACTTGTCGCCGGCGTGGCGCAGGAGCAGGGCCAGATCCTCGAGCACCGTTCCGTCGCCGTGCAGGAAGTCGTCGATGTGCTGGCGGGAGGGCAGCTCGGGCGAATCGCCGAGCATGGCCTCCTCCTTGGAGGCGAAGTAGTTGAAGAATGTGCGCGGCGAGACGTCGGCGACCCTGCTGATCTCGTCGACCGTCACACCGTCGAGCCCGCGCTCGGCGAGCAGCTCGAGAACGGCGACCTGGATCGCACGCCGCGTGGCCCGGCGTTTGCGCTCGCGCAGTCCGGGTTCGGCGGTCTCTGTCGTCACGGAACTATTCTTGCACAGCCTGCAAAATCAGCAGTTGGGATCGGTCGCGGGGACCGTGCCCTTCGTGAAGTACTCGTCGACCGCGCGGTCGACACAGCCGTTCGACTTGTTGTACGCCGTGTGGCCCTCGCCGTTGTAGGTGATGAGGTGCGCGCTCTCGAGCTGCTTCGCGAGGGCGACTCCCCACTCGTAGGGGGTCGCGGGGTCGCCCGTGGTCGACACGATGAGCACGTCCGGTGCCCCCTTGCCCGTGAGCGCGGTGATGTCGGGGCCGATGTACTGGTACGGCCAGTTCTTGCACGTGAGGTCGCCGACGGGCGGGTAGTCGCGGTAGGTGGTCGGGGATGCGGCCTGCAGCTCGACGTTCTGCTCGGCGAGCACCGCCGGGTCGGTCTCCACCGGGTAGTCCACGCAGTAGATGGCGATGAACGCCTCGAGCGAGTTGTCGGAGTACGTGCCGTCGGAGTCGCGGCCGTAGTAGTAGTCGGCGAGGAAGAACGCCGTGTCGGTGACGCCCTGCTCGGCCTCGGGGAAGAGGTCGTTGAGGTAGCTCCACGAGTCCTGCGAGTAGAGGGCCATGCTCATGGCGGTGTCGAGCACGCCCGCATCCATGAGACGGCCGTCGGCGCCCGCGACGGGGGTGGCGTCGTACCGGTCGTAGAGGCCGCGGATGGTGGCGAGCGCCGCATCCTTGCCGTCCTGGAAGGGGCAGTCGGCACCGAACATGTCGGGGCACGCCGTGAGGTAGTTCTCGAGGGCGAGCTGGAAGCCCTTGGTCTGCACGAGTCCGACCTCGAAGACCGAGATCGACGAGTCGGTGGCGCCGTCGAGCACGATGCGGCCGACCTTGGAGGGGAAGTTCTCGATGTAGTACGAGCCGATGTCGCTGCCGTACGAGTAGCCGAGGTAGTTGAGCTTCTTGTCGCCCACGATGGCGCGCAGCATGTCGAGGTCGTGCACGGTGCTCTGGGTGTCGATGAACTGCAGCACGGGGCCCGTGTTCTCGAGGCAGGCCTGGCCGAAGTCGACGGCGGACTTCGTGACCTCGTCGAGCCAGGCGTCGCTGCCGACGGGGTTCACCGGGAGGCCGAAGAGGTACTGGTCGAGCTGCGCGTCGTCGTAGCACGTGACGGGCGTGGAGCGGCCGACGCCGCGGGGGTCCCAGCCGATGACGTCGAAGCTGCGCTGGAGGGCCGCGTCAACGGCGAAGTCGACGTCGTCGTGCACGAGGTCGTACCCGGAGGCGCCGGGGCCGCCCGGGTTGACGAAGAGCGAGCCGAGCTTGGTCCCCTTGGCCTCGTGCTTGGCGAGGGCGAGGGTGATGTCGGTCTCGGGCGAGGGGTTCGCCCAGTCCATGGGGGCGATGACCGTCGCGCACTGGGCGCCGTTGTCGCAGTCCGTCCACGTGACCTTCTGCGAGTAGTACGGCAGGAGCTCGGCGGACACCCCGTCGACGTCGGGTCCGGCATCCTGCTGGGTTCCGCCTCCGAAGAAGCAGCCGGAGAGCAGCAGGGCGACGGCGGTGGCGCTGGCGACGAGGGCGGAACGCGAGAGAAGCTTGGTCACGAGGCGAGCCTAGCGGGGAGCATCCTCGCCGGGCACTAGCAGCGCGGGTCGTCCGGGGGCACCGTGCCGTTGACGAAGTAGTCGTCCACGGCGTCGTTCACGCACGAGTTCGACTTGTTGTACGCGGTGTGGCCCTCGCCCGTGTAGGTGATGAGGTGGCCGTTCTCGAGCGTCGCCGCGACCTTCTGCGCCCAGGAGTACGGCGTCGCCGGGTCGTTCGTCGTGCCGATCACGAGGATGTCCGCCGAGCCGGGGGCCACGATCGGCACCCTGTCGCGCTTCGCGGGGACCGGCCAGTTGGGGCATCCCGTGCCGCCCCACGACATCTGCGGGCCGAAGACGGGCGCGATCTTCTTGAGCTCGGCGGCCTCCTCGCGCATCTGCGCGACATCGCCGTCGCCGTGCGCGTCGAGGCAGTTGATGGCGATGAACGCCTCGGTCTGGTTGTCGGCGTAGGTTCCGTCGGGGTTGCGGCCGTTGTAGCTGTCGGCGAGCTGGAAGGCGTAGGCGGGGTCGCCCTTCTTCACCTCGGCGAACAGCTGGCGCAGGTACATCCAGTTGTCGGCGTTGTAGAGCGGCAGGATGATCGCGGTGAACATCGCGCTGCTGCCGAGCTCCCGCCCGTCGGAGTTGCGCAGCGGGCTCGCGTCGAGGCTGTCGAGCAGCGCGCGGATCTGCAGGAGCGAGTCGGACACCGACCCGGAGAACGGGCAGTCGCTCTGGCCGGAGCAGTCCTCGAGGAAGGCCTTGAGCGCGCTCTCGAAGCCCTTCGCCTGCGTCGCCGTGCCCTCGAAGTCGCTCGCCGCGGGGTCGACGGCGCCGTCGAGCACGAGGCGGCCGGTCTTGCCGGGGAACAGCTCCGCGTAGACCTGCCCGAGCAGCGTGCCGTACGAATAGCCGAGGTAGTTGAGCTTCTCGTCGCCCAGGGCCGCGCGCAGCATGTCGAGGTCGCGGGCCGCGCTCGGGGTGTCGACGGTGCCGAGCAGCGGGCCCGTGAGCTCGAGGCAGCGTTCGCCGAACGCCTTCATCGTCGCGTTCGCGGCGGCGAGCCACTCGTCGCTGCCGGGGGTGCCCGGGTAGATGTCGTAGAGGTAGGCGTCGAGCTCCGCGGGGTCGTCGTAGCACGTGACGGGGGTGGAGCGGTTGACGCCGCGAGGGTCGAAGCCCACGATGTCGAAGCTCGACTGGAGCCGGGCATCCGTCGCGTAGTCGACGCTGTCTTTGATGAAGTCGTAGCCGGAGCCGCCGGGCCCGCCCGGGTTGACGAGGAGCGAGCCGAGGCGCGTGCCGCTCGCGGGCTTGCGGATGAGCGCGAGGTCGATGGTGCCCTTCGACGGGTCGGACCAGTCGAGCGGCGCCGTCGCCGTCGTGCACTGCATGCCGCCCTGGCAGCTCTTCCACGTGAGCACCTGGCCGTAGAACGGGGCGAGGTCGGCCGCCACGTCCTCGCCCGTGGGAGTCGATGTCGCCGTCGCGGTCGGCGGCTGGAACCACGAGACGCAGCCGCTGAGCGGGAGCACCACGGCGAGGGCGATCGCGGTGACGATGACAGGGCGCCTCATCGCGCTCCCCCGTTCCTGATGGCGGTCACGAGCATCGCCTCGAGGGCGAGCACGGGCGACACGTTGCTCTCGATGCGGTCGCGCGCGACCCCGATGGCGTCCATCGTCGCGAGCGTCTCGGCGGGCGTGCTCGCCGCCGCCGCCGGCTCGAGCCTGTCGAGGATGCGGACGTTGACGGGCTCCCCCGGCGCGCCGAGCTGCAGCAGCAGGATGTCGCGGTAGAGCGAGAGCAGGTCGACGAGGATGCGGTCGATGCCGTCGCGGAGGCTGCGCGTGGCACGGCGCTTCTGGTCCTCGTCGAGGGCCTTGAGCTGGGAGCGGAGCGCCGGCGGGATCGTGCCGCCCGGCTCGATGCCGAGCGAGCGGAGGGCCGCATCGCGCTCCTGCCCGTCCTTCTCCTGCGTTATCGCGTCGGCGTCGGCCTTCGCGAGCTCGTGCAGCGATGCCGCCGCGAGCACCGCGGACGAGACCGAGCGGATGCCCAGCGCGAGGTCGAGCGTGCGCTCGCGCCGCTCGCGCGCCTCGGCGTTCGTGGCGAGCCGGTGGGCCATGCCGATGTGCGACTGCGCCTCGCGCGCGGCGCGGAGCGCGATCTCGGGCTCGACACCGTCGCGGCGCTCGAGCAGCGCGGCGACCTCGGCGACGTCGGGAACCCGCAGCCTCACCGTGCGCACGCGCGAGCGGATCGTCGGGATGAGGTCGGCCTCGCTGGGGGCGCACAGGATCCACACCGTGCGCGGGGGCGGCTCCTCGAGCGCCTTGAGGAGCACGTTGGAGGTGCGCTCGACCATGCGGTCGGCATCCTCGATGATCATGACGCGGAACCTGCCCACCGACGGCGAGAACTGCGACGACGCGACGAGGTCGCGCACCTCGTCGATGGGGATGATGACGCGCTCGGTCGCGAGCACGCCGAGGTCGGGATGGGTGCGCGCGGCGACCTGGCGGGCCGTCGCCGCATCTCCCTCGGGGTCGCCGGGGCTCAGGAGCGCCGTCGCGAACGCATAGGCGAGGTTCGACCGGCCGGAACCGGGCGGCCCCGTGATGAGCCACGAGTGGGTCATCGACGAGGAGTCGCCGTCGGACGTGGACGCCGCGGCCGCCTCCACTATCGCGATGGCGTCGGCCTGACCCGTGAGCTCATCCCAGACCGCCGCCATGTGCCCAGCCTAAAGCAGGGCGCTGACGCGCTCGCGGATGGCCGCCGCGATCGTCTCGCGGGGCTCGCGCGCGTCGAGCACGAGGAAGCGCTGCGGCTCCGCCTCGGCGAGCTCGAGGTAGGCGGCGCGCACGCGCGCGTGGAACTCGGCCTGCTCGGCCTCGAGCCTGTCGAACGTCGTGCGCTCGGCCATGCGGTCGCGCCCCTCGTCCTCGTGCAGGTCGAGGAGCACCGTGAGGTCGGGCACGAGACCCTCTGTCGCCCAGAGGGAGAGGTCGCGGATCTCCTCGCCGCCGAGCACCCGGCCGGCGCCCTGGTAGGCGACCGACGAGTCGATGTAGCGGTCCTGCACGACGACCTCGCCGCGCTCGAGCGCGGGGCGCACGGTCGTCGCGACGTGGTGAGCACGGTCGGCCGCGTAGATGAGCGCCTCGGCGCGCGGGGCGATGTCGCCGCGCCAGTGCAGCACGATGTTGCGCAGCTCGACGCCCACGTCCGTGCCGCCGGGCTCGCGTGTGACGAGCACGGTGCGACCGGCCGCGGTGAGCCACTCGGTGAGCAGCGCCGACTGCGTCGACTTGCCCGAGCCGTCGCCGCCCTCGAGGGTGATGAACAGCCCAGGCATTATTTCTTGGCCGGGGCCTTCTTCGCGGGCGCCTTGCGCTTGGGCGCCGCCTTCGCCTTGGGCTTGGCCGGTCCCTTCGCGCGCTTGTCGGCGAGCAGCTGCACAGCGCGGTCGTAGTCGATGTCCTCGACATCCTCGCCGCGCGGGATGGTCGCGTTCGTCGTGCCGTCGGTCACGTACGGGCCGAACCGGCCGTCCTTGATCTTGATGGGCTTGCCGCTCACCGGGTCTTCCGGGAACTCGGCGAGGGCGCTCGACGCGGCGCGGTTGCCGTACTTGGGCTGCGCGTAGAGCTCGAGGGCCCCCGCGAGGTCGATGCTGAAGATGTCGTCCTCGCTCGCGAGCGAGCGCGTGTCGGTGCCGCGCTTGAGGTAGGCGCCGTAGCGGCCGTTCTGCGCGAGGATCTCGGTGCCCGACTCGGGGTCGACACCCACGACTCGGGGAAGCGAGAGCAGCGCGAGGGCCGTCTCGATGTCGATGGTCGCGAGGTCCATGGACTTGAAGATCGAGGCGGTGCGCGCCTTGGGCACGACGACCTTCTTGGCCTTCTTCTCCTTGAGCTCGCCCGTCTTCTTGTCGAGCACGTACTCGGGCTCGACGGGTGCGGGCCCCGGCTCGAGCTCGGTCACGTACGGGCCGAAGCGCCCGTCTTTCGCGACGACCTCCTTGCCGTTCTCGGGGTTCACGCCGATGACACGGTCGCCCACCACGGGCGCCTCGATGAGCTCGCGGGCCTTCTCGGCGGTGAGCTCGTCGGGGGCCAGATCCTGCGGGATGTTGACGCGGCGGGGGGTCTCCGGGTCGTCACCGGGCGCCTCGAGGTAGGGGCCGTACTTGCCGATGCGCAGCGTGACGTCGTCGGCGATGCGGATCGAGTTGATCTCGCGCGCGTCGATCTCGCCGAGGTTGTCGATGACGGTGCGCAGGCCGCGGTGGTCGGTGCTGCCGAAGTAGAAGCCCGTGAGCCACTCGACCCGGTCTTCCTCACCCCCGGCGATGCGGTCGAGGTCGTCCTCCATGCCGGCGGTGAAGCCGTACTCGACGAGGTCGGCGAAGTACTCCTCGAGGAGGCGCACCACGGAGAACGCGATCCAGTTGGGCACGAGGGCCTGGCCGCGCGGCGTCACATAGCCGCGGTCGATGATCGTGGAGATGATGCTCGCGTACGTCGAGGGGCGCCCGATGCCGAGCTCCTCGAGCGTCTTCACGAGGCTCGCCTCGGTGTAGCGCGGGGGCGCCGAGGTCTCGTGGCCCTTGGCCTCGACGTCGACGAGCGTGAGCTTCTGGCCCTCGGCGAGCGGGGGCAGCTTGGCCTCCTTGGGCTCCGCCGACTCGGCGTTGCGCTCCTCGTCCTGCGATTCCTCGTAGGCCGACATGAAGCCGCGGAACGTGATGATCGTGCCCGTGGCCACGAACTCGGCGATCGAGCCCGCGGCCGTGGGGCCGGCCGAGATGGTGATGGATGCCGTCGAGCCCTTGGCGTCCGCCATCTGGGAGGCGACCGTGCGCTTCCAGATGAGGTCGTAGAGCTTCCAGTCGTTCCCGCGCAGCACCGACTGCAGCTCGCTCGGCGTGCGGAACGTGTCGCCCGACGGGCGGATCGCCTCGTGCGCCTCCTGGGCGTTCTTGCTCTTGCTCGAGTAGAGGCGCGGCTGGTCGGGCACCGTCTCGGCGCCGTAGAGCTTGCGGGCCTGAGCGCGGGCCGCGTCGATCGCCTGCTGCGACAGCGACGACGAGTCGGTGCGCATATAGGTGATGTAGCCGTTCTCGTAGAGCGACTGGGCCACGCTCATGGTCTGGCGCGCGGAGAAGCGCAGCTTGCGGCCGGCCTCCTGCTGCAGCGTCGACGTCGTGAACGGCGCTGCCGGACGGCGCGTGTACGGCTTGGACTCGACGCCCGCGACCGTGATGGCGACCTGCGGGTCGCGGAGCCCCGCGGCGAGCGCCTGGGCGGCGGCCTCGTCGACCACGACGGCGTCGCCCTTGAGCTTGCCGCGGTCGTCGAAGTCGCGGCCCGCGGCGATGCGCTTGCCGTCGAGGCGCACGAGGCGCGACTCGAACTCCTGCGTCTCGCCCTGCGGCGCGAGCTGGGCGATGAGGTCCCAGTAGCCGGCGGGGATGAACGCGAGTCGCTCGCGCTCACGGTCGACGACGAGGCGGGTCGCGGCGGACTGCACCCGGCCCGCGGAGAGCCCGGGGCCGACCTTGCGCCACAGCACGGGCGAGACCTCGTAGCCGTAGAGCCGGTCGAGGATGCGGCGCGTCTCCTGTGCGTCGACGAGGGCCGTGTCGAGCTCCCGGGGGTTCTCGATGGCGTGCTGGATCGCGTCCTTCGTGATCTCGTGGAACACCATGCGCTTGACCGGCACCTTGGGCTTGAGCTCCTGCAGGAGGTGCCACGCGATGGCCTCGCCCTCGCGGTCCTCATCAGTCGCGAGGAAGAGCTCGTCGGCATCCTTGAGCGCGCGCTTGAGGTCGGCGACCGTCTTCTTCTTCGCGTCGGAGACCACGTAGTACGGCTCGAAGCCGTTCTCGACGTCGACCGAGAACTTGCCGAGCGAGCCCTTCTTGAGCTCGGGCGGCAGGTTCTTGGGCTCGATGAGGTCGCGGATGTGGCCCACGGACGACTGGACCTCGTAGCCCTCGCCGAGGTACTGGCCGATCGTCTTGGCCTTGGTGGGCGACTCGACGATGACGAGCTTCACGGGCACAGCACTCCTAAGTAGAGGAACGGAGCAAGGGTTACCTCCGACAGCGACACCATACACACCAGAACCGCGACTGCGCCTAATCGTGCCCCTGACCTGCCGGGCCCGCCGTCGCGCTCTCGCGCAGCACGAAGCCCAGCACGGCCCTCGCCACGGTGACCGTCGCGACGGGCCCGTCGAGGTCGCAGCGCTCGAGGGATGCCCCGCCCGCGGCGGCCACGCGGGCCGCCGTCTCGCACGGGACACCCGGCACGAGGCCGCTCAGGACGTCGGCCGCGGCGAGCGCCGAGGCATCCGCGGAACCGGTGACGGCGTGCCTCGCCGCGAGCGCTGCGGAGAGCGGCAGCGCGACGAGCAGCACCGCGAGGATGCCCAGCCCGAGGCCGAGCGTCACGACGGTGCCCGCGCCGCGCTCGGCGCTCAACGGCCGCCCCCGAGGGCGCACGACCGCGCGGTGAGCGCGATCGGCAGCAGCCCCGTGAGCCGCGCGGGCAGCGTGAGCGTGACGCACACGAGGTCGCTCTCCGATTCGCGGGCGACGGCGGCGCCCGGCACGAGGCGGTCGACGAGGACCTGCGGGTCGCCGCCGCGCGCGAGGGTGCGCGCGGCGAGCGCCGCGGCATCCGTGAGCCGCAGCTGCTGGCCCGCGACCGCCATGCCCGACAGGCAGCACGCGAGCACGAGGACGACGGCGGGGAGCCCGACCGCGAGCTCCGCGGTCGCGCTCCCCCGGTCGTCGCTCATCCCGGCAGGGAGAGCGCCTGGCGCACGATGTCGGTGAGCATGCCGCGCACCTCCTCCGATCGCAGGATGACGACCAGCAGGCCCGCGAACCCCACGGCCGCAAGTGTTGAATCAATAAAGCGCACATTAAAATGCGGGACGAACTCACTTTTATCTGCCACCATTCCTTTGTGAGCACTCCGAAGTCCGAACGGCCCAAGAGGCGGGACGTCGTCGACCTGCTCGGCCCTCTGGCGCAGGTGCTCAAGCACTCCTGGACGCTCACGGTCGTCACCCTGGTGAGTACCGTTGCCGCCATCCTCGTTCCACGCCTCGCTATCGACGAAGAGACTGGCGCACCGCTGCCGGGTACCGTTCCCTGGGTCGTCACGTTCGGAATTGTGGTCGCCGTTTCCGTCGTGCTCGACAAGATCGCTGACGCCTACGACAAGCGTGCCGCCTCGCAAAGCCTTCGCGGTAGTGAGGACTCGGCGGCCAACGCAGCGAGCGACCTCAATACCTTCCTCGTACAGGCGCTCGAAATCTCCTTCGTCGAGGGCGCGGCACAGAAGAAAAGCACGCACACGCTAGTACAGATTTTGACGATGACGGCAGCCAAGAGCATCGGCCCGGGCAGCAGAGCAACGTACTACGAGTTGACGAAAGACAAGAACGGGATGCGCACCCTGGGCTCGCCACAGCACACGACCGAATATGGGCGCTCGGACAAGCCGCGACGACCCTTCATCGAAGCCGAAGACCCGACGCATCCGATCTGGCGGTTGATGGACGGGCCGGATGAAGAGCCCGAAGTTATCAGCGCGCCCACCGAGGTGCATGGGATCAAATGGGAAGACAAGAAGTACAAGACGTTCTTGTCGGTACCCGTTAAGGCCAACGACGTGCAGTTCGGAATGTTAAGCGTGAACAACTCCACTGTCGGTTCGATCGGCGAATCACAGCGCGCGATCGTCCTGGGCATGGCTCGCTCGATGGCGCTAGTTCTCGCCATGCAGCACGGCCCACGCACCATGACTTCGATGCTTACTTCGCCAGTGCCGGTAGTTAGCGTTAATGTGTCAAATGAAACGAACGGGGCAACCGATGGCAACTGACAATCTCGATGAGGCAGCGATTGCTCGCGCTGCCGCCGAGCTTGAGCGCGGCCGCCGCGAGGTAAGCACGCGTTCGGCTACGTTCGCCCGCTCGAGCCAACGGACGAATCAGCGAGCCGAATGGCTGCGAGCGAGGGACACCTCAGCTCGCGTTCGTCGAGCTGGATGACGGTCACGACATTGCCCGAGAATGAGGTCGATGCTCTTCAGGACGCGTCCAGTGTTGAGGGCCGTGAAGCTACGCCGAGCAAGGTCGCCAAGCGAAAAAAGGATCCCGACGGTCTGACAAAAGAGGACTTCCCTCCGCGCGATTTCGCGCTCGAGGTTTTGCTCGGCTTGACCGTCGACTTGTCCGTAGACAACGCCATCGGCATGTCTGTAGTCAGCAGCGGGATGCTTATCAGTGGAATCGCCATCCACCGCAAGAAATGGCTCGAGTTGCTTGTCGCTCAGATCAAAGACGCAGGCAAGGATGGCAACACGGTGCCGTTGGCGAACGCGGTTGACACGATTGTCGGCAAGGGGTTCGCCGACTACGAAGCGATGCGTGACCGGCGAGCCGAGCAGGATCTCGATGTGCCCCCCGTTCACTACATTCACTTTCGCGACGCTCGGGTGCACACGAGCCAATACACCGACTACCCGCTGTTCCGCGTGGCAATCGATGACATCAGCGCCTGGTCGCTCGGTTCCCACAGCGAAGACGCGTCCTGAGCGGCCAAAAGCCCCGCCGAGGTTCCACGCATCGGCGGGGCTTTCGCCGACCGCATAGGAACGGGCGGCCGGGGTTCCGCGGGAAGGGGTCCGCGGTGGTCTGGGGCTACTCGTCCCGGCGCCGGCCTCTTGCCTGGCGCGCGGTCGCTGAGTTGCCGCGGCTCTCGATGAGCGTGGGCTTGCGACCGTTGGCAGCGAAAACTTGGTGGTCGGTCGTCGACCATTTGCTGCGGTCGTGCTCCTCGTCGTCGTGGGACGTGTCTCTGCCCTGCGCGGCGCGTACCTGACGCTCAGTCGTGCTCGGGTTCTCGCGCCGGTCGAGTTCTCGCTGGACGGCGGCCTGTCGGCGCTCGAGGCGCGTGCGGTTGTCGGTCATGTCTTCTCCTACTGGTTGATGGGGACGATTTGGATGCGCGGCTTCGAGGGGCGACGCCGAGGTCTGGGGGCGGGCGGCACAACGAGCGTGGTCGTTTGCACCTCCGCGAGCGCACTGAGACGTCGCTGGGTCGGTTCCGCGCGCGCTGCACGCTCGGCTTTCCTCTTCCGCCTCTCCTTCCTCGCGGTGCGGCGCTCGTGCTCGCGAGCCCTCCTGAGTGCGACCGCGAGGAGCGCCTGGTCCTTGGACTCCTCGGGGTGCTTGGCCTGTCTCGCGGCGACGGTCGCCGCGAGCTTTTCAGAAAGCAGGTTCCGCCGCGTCTGGGTGAGGACGAGACGGTCGAGCTCGGCGTGCCCCTTCGGCGTCAGCTCGCCCTTCACTTCCTGCCGCACGAGCTTGTGGATGCGCGCCTGTTCCGCGGCGAGCGCGTTCGGTCCGACGCCTGCGAGGTCGAGCATGTCCTCCATGTCCGCCCGCGCCAGCCGCTCCTCGCGCGTCTCCACGCGGGTCTTCTCGGGTCGCTTGACGGGCATGCCGTCCTCCTTCTGCGTGATCTTGTGGAACTTGCGGGCGCGGTCGACCTGGTCGTCGTACCGGTACTCGAGCCAGCCGAGCACCACGGTGTAGTAGCGCGCTGTGCTGTCGAAGTCGCGGCGCCGCGGCCGCCGCTCACTCACCGGGCGTCGCCTTAGGCAGGTCGAGCCCGAGTAACTGGGCCCGGCGACCCTCTATCGCGAGGATGGTGCGATAGAGCGCGGTGCGCTCGCCCTGGCTGTCAGCGAGCTTGAGGTCGACGTGCGCCGAGCGCAGCAGGCCGTTGAGCCTGTCCTCGACTTCGGTGCGCAGTTCGTCGGCGGTCTGGGCCGCGAGGCGCCCGTAGCCGACGCGCGTGAGCTCTGCGGCCTCGGTCGCGCTCACGCCGATGCGCACCGCGATGTCGTCGTAGTCGTGGCCCTCGCGGCGCAGCATGACCGCGCGCACCGCGAGCTCTACGCGCTGCTGCGAGTCGAGGCGCTCGAGCTCTTTAGTCCTCGCCATCGGTGGCCTCGTCGAGCTCGCGCTTGGTCGGTGCCGTGCCTCGGCGGTGTGCAGTGAGCTGAAGGCTCGTGTGGCCAACGGCGGCCCCCATCTCCTCGAGCGCGGTACCCACGTAGAAGGGCCGCTTCGAGCCCTGCGGGTCGCGGTACTTGAGCAGCATGCGGCCCTGCCGGTCGTTCTCGAAGAACATGCCCAGGAGGCCGAACGTCGCGTCGGCCTCGCTCGTGGCGTTCTCGAAGGCCTTGCGTGCCAGAGCCATGCGCTCGAGCGCCTGCTCGGCGCCGGTCAGCGCCGCGGCCTCCAGGGTGGCCCGGTTCGCGTTGACCTCCGCAACGAGCGCTGCGTAGCTGTGCTCGAAGGCCGCGATGCTCGCCTCGTGCGCGAGCGCCGCGTCCTCGGTGGCTTCTTGGGCGATCCTGATGCTCTTGCGGATGTCCTTGGGGAGATCCTTCTTCCTGATCGCGAGCTCGGCCGCCCGCTGTGACACGAGCCTCTTGGCCTCGTCGACAGCCTTGATGGCAGAGTCGAGCTCACGGCGTCGCTCCTTCATGGTCGCCGCTGCCCGCTGGCTTTCCAGAGCAGCCTCGAGCACGGACGGGACAGGTGCGAGACTCGCCTCCGAGAGGCTGACGGCGTAGCGCTCGTGTCGTGCGGATGTCATGTAGTCGATCATTTTTGGTTTCCTTTTCTGGTGGTCAGGCGATGGGCGTGCCGGTCGAGCGCGGGGATTCTGGGAGGTATCGCGACCAAGCATCGGCAAAGTCGCGAGCATCCCAGCCGCGCGCTGTGCCGCCGGCCGAGGGGTCGAACCGGATGGTGTGCGCGAGCGGAATGTTGTACGGGCCGAACATCTTGGTGAGGTAACGCCCGTCGATCGGCCCGCGCCCGCCAAGGTCGCCCCACGGCGCGTCGTCAAGAGCGATGAGCTTGTGCAGGAGCTCGTCTTTGCCGATGCGCTTGCGGCCGTCGATGATGCGCCGTGTGTCGGCTAGCAGGCGCACGCCCAACGTGGCGGGCCGGTCGCGGGCGTCGGTGACCATCGCGACCGCAGCGGCCTGCGCGGTCTCGGGCCAATGCCCTCCCGCAGCGGAGGCGACCGCGAGCAACGGCTCCCATACGTCGGCGTCTCTGTCGGCGATGCCGTCGGGCATCGTGGGCCACGGGTCGCCGATTCGCTTGCGTGCGGTGCGTGACCACGCGGCGAGCCTGTCACGCGTGTGCTCGAGCTCGGCGCCGTTGACGCGCTCGCGGTACGGCTCGACCTTCTCGCTCGGCGAGCGCCGCCGCATCTTGATGACCGTGGACCGGGTCATGATCGTGTCGGGAAGCTCTCCGAGCCCTGCCATGGCGACCGGCGCAAAGGTGGGGAACTCCTCGAGCACGACTTCCTTCCCACGTACCGACGCCCGGCTGTACATCGCCCCGCGTCGGTGCCCGCTGTTGAGAATGCCGCGCAGCTCTTCCGCCGCGGCGTCGCGCGCCCGCGTGCCGAAGAGCGCGTCGACCTCGTCGTACAAGATCGTCACGTCGCCGTCAGCAGTGCGGCGAGCGAGGTAGGCGGCCGAAACGTTGACCGTCTCGATGGGGTTGGCGACGAGTCGCCCCAGCACCTCGAGGGCGCGGGTCTTGCCGCTGCCAGGCTCGGGGCTCAGCACCGCGAGCCTGGGCGACGAGTCGAACCGGTTGATGAGGTGCGTGTGCGCGGCCCAGAGCGTCGCGGTGACGGCCGCCTCGTCGCTCGGGAAGGCGACGAACCGCTCGAGTTGCGCGCGCACCTCGTCGAGCACCGTGGCGCCCGCGGTGGGGTTCACCTTCACGCGCTCGGCCTTCGGAAGCTTGAACGTCTTGGGCGGCATGCCGTGATGACGCACCGAGCCTGCAAGAGCGTTGTCGAAGTGGCGGCCGCTCTCGGGGTAGTGCTCAACGTAGCGAGCCCGCGCTTTGCGCAGCAGGGTCGCGATACCGCGGTCGCCGCGCGTACCGAGTCCGACGAGCTGGCCGACGGCCTCGAGCAGGGTGTCGTGGTCGGTGTCGTGGCGGGTGATGCGCTTGGCCGCCCGGCGGGCTTCCCTGCTCGGCTCGCCCTTGCGCTGCGCCTTGAGCCATTCCGCGACGCCAACCTCGGCAGCTTTCGAGCTCTTCGCCTTGGCCGGCACGCGCGACCACTTCGGCGCTGGCGCGATGCGGTCGCGGAAGTCGTCGCCGGGCAGCTTGCCGTAGTAGATCAAGAAGCCGACCCCGGCGCGGATGTCGACACCGGGCACCGGCACCCCCTGGGCGATGGTGAGCGCCTTACCCTCGGGTGCTGCGTAGACGTGGTGACGCCCGCCGCTCGGCGTGCGGTAGGTCCACGTCTCGGGCAACGTGATCCTCGCCGCCTTGAGGTTGTCGACGCCCGAGCCGCTGCCCTTGTCGACGTCTAGGTCGACGCCGACGAGCCCGCTCTTGCCCATGTGCATGCCGATGGCGGCGCCCGGGTGGTCGATGAGCCACCACGTGGCGATCCGCTCCTTGTCGGTAGTGGCCTCCTCGCCCCACTTCACGAGCGGCCGCTTGTCAGGCATCTTGACCGGGAACACCGCGACGCCCGCCTTGGCGAGCGCCAGAGCGATAAGAGTGTTGTCGTGCTTGGTCATGCGCGGTCAGCGTCGAAGGCGCCGAGCGTCTGGCGCGCGACATCGCGACGAAGGCGCAGACGGGCCTCGCGGATGCGCTGCTCGTAAGTCAGCGGCCGGCGCTCGGCGTCGATCTGCTCGAGGTAGGGGCTGAGCTCGTCGATCGTCGGGCCGGTCGACGGGCGCGGCTTAGGCTCGCGCACGTCCTCGCCGCGTGCGCGGGCAGCGTCGCGGGTCGCCTTGCGAGCCGCCGCCGACGCGAGCCCGGCTTTTCGCGCCGACTCGACGCGCTCTTCGGGCGTCATGCGTGCAGCCCTCGAGAGGCCACCGAGTGCCCCGACTTTGCGCAACCGCTCGACGCGCCTGTCCTCGGCGCTCACCGTGCGCCTCGCAGCAGGCTGCTGATGCTGTTGACGAAGGGGTCGGCGGCGCGGGCCAGGGCGCGGATACGGGCGCGCTGCTCGAGCGGGATGGGCGGCAGCGCGGCGATGGCGGCGGCATGCACGCCGTCGGGGTCGCCGAGGAGGGGATCGGGAGAAGTAGTAAGAGCCGACAAATGCGGAACCAATCAGAAAACCGCGCACGCCGGGTGCGTCAGTGTTTGGTATCCGTCACCGCGTTCAACGCGATTCCGTGCCTCAGAAGAGGGTTGGAGCAAGGGCTCTTGGGGAGAGATTAACCTGTGCTCCGTCACCTGTCAACGTTCCGACAGACCGTTTCGACTTGTCGACTGGCCACTCAGTCTGATGTACGTTCTAACGCTCCGAGCCCAGCAAATAGGCGGAACCTGAGCGAGTTGGTGGCGCTCGTCGACACACCGCGTGCTGTGTCATACGTGGCGGCCGATGCACCGTAGCCCCGGGCGTGGAGAGAGCCAGGCGTCACGATTCGAGGGGCCGCGTGATGCCTGTGATGGGTGTGATGGGGAACGCCAAGCGGGCGCGGGAGGGGCGCTTTCTTACCTCTACACCACACCTCCCATCTACCCGTAAGGCACAGCCATCACGCGCGCTTACGTCAGTTCCCATCACATCCGTCACAGCCATCACCCGACTGCTCGCGGTGGATAAGTCGCCCGCCCGGGTACGCCTTGTGCACAACGGCGGGCGCTGTAGCGCTTGCGGCGTATCCCGTGTCGGCGTCGGGGAGTAGCGTGAACTCCTAAACAACCCGAAAGGATTACTCATGGCTCAGCACGAGACGAAGGAAGCACTCTTCGCGGCGATTGCGGCGACGACCCAGGACCTGCTCGACAACACCGCGGTCAACGTGTTGCAGCGCGCCTCATCGCTCCAGCACCTGGCGCTTGCCTACCGCTACGTCGCGGGCGGCACGCAGCCCGGCTCGTCGGTCGTCGAGAAGTAGACGATGGACCAAGCGAAGGAAGGCCCGGCACCCTGCGGCATCTGTGGTGGGCAAGTGCGCGAAAAGCTCGTGCAGTCGCGCGGCCGCACCGTAGGTGGCGGGATTGACTACGACGTGAAGCGGATATGCCAGAACCCGAAGTGCAACAGCAATACGGGCGACATGTCGCTGACGGACGCCGTCTAGCCCCAGCGAGGCACTAGGTCGACGGTCAGGGCCATCGCCGCGTCGGACATGTTCCGGCGGTTGCCCTGACCCACGCTGTACACGATGACGGCGTAAAGCTGCTCGAGGATGGCGCGGCGAACGCCGAGCGAGAGGCTGCGCCACGTCGCTGCGACGTCCGTCGCGCCCACGATGTCGGCGAGCGCGGTGGTGTCGACGCCCTCGGCGAGGCGTGCGCGCAGCTCGGTGACTCGAGCGTTGGCTCGCTTGGTCAGGCGCACCCGCTCGGCACGGTCGATGAGCCCGTCCTGCTCATCGTCGCCCGCCTGGCGCACGGTCGCCTCGAGCCGCGCGAGCTCGGCGGTGATGGCCGGCACGTCGGGCCGCTCACGGCTCACGAGCAAGTCGGCGCCGAGCGACGCAATGGTCTGCACGACCCGGCGCTCGACGAAGTCGTCGAGGGGCCCGCCGCGACGCATGAAGTGAGCCATCGAGCGGCAACGGTACGAGTGGATGCCTGCCTCGCCACCTCCCGCGCGGATGCCCTCGCCACACCTCTCGGCGGCGACCTCGAGCGCCGCCTCGCCCTCGGTGATGCCACGCTCGGCTGCACGCGCAGCGATGGCGTCGCCGTCTCGCGCGCCGTGCCCGCCGCAGACTGCGATGCCCGACAGCAGCCACTTGCGTGACGGCCCGGGTGATGTCTTGCGGTCGGGATGGGCGAGGCGCGCGGCGGCTGCCTCCCACTGCTCGGGCGTGACGATGGCGGGCCAGTCGCCCGCGACGCACATTGCGCGGGTGATGCTTCGTTGGTCGTAGTGTGCGGGCCAGCCACCTTCGGGCGGGAGAGGGAGCAGCCCTGCATAGTAGGGGTTCATCAGCATGCGACGCAGGGTCGTCGGTCGGAACGGCACGCCCTCGTCGTGGCCCTTGTGCGGCAGGGTGCGACGCCCGCGCTCGTTGAGCTCGCGGGCGATGCTGCCGAGCGCAACCCCGGCGAGGAACTGCTCGAAGATCATTCGCACGTCGTCGGCGCGCTCGCCGTCGAGCGCATACGCCTGGGTGGTGCCGCGCTCGGCGCGCTCCTTCGTCGGTATCCAGGTCAGGCCGTATGGCGCCCTGCCCGAGGTCGGCACGCCCTTGGTTCGTCGATCGGCGTTGGCGAAGACGCGACGCTCTGCTTTGACCTCGCTCTCATTGCGCGACACCGCAGTCAGCACGTTGGCGATGAGTCGCCCGGCCGGGGATGTCAGGTCGAGCGCGCCGTCCGTCGTGACCGTGGGTACCTTCGCCGCCGTCAGCGCTTCGAGCGCAGAGAGCGATCTGCCCAGCCTGTCGAGCTTGCGCACGATGAGCACGTCGAACTTCCCGGCTCGTGCGTCGGCGAGCATGCGGTCGAAGGCCGTGCCTTCGCCGCGCGCCTTGTAGCCGCTGACGTTGTCGTCCTCGTACGTCTCAACGACTGTGTAGTCGCGGGAGGCTGCGAGCTCCACGCATGCCTCAATCTGACGCTTGATACCCTCGGGTTCGGCGACGGATTGGCGCGCGTAGATGGCTGCGCGCAGCAATTTCGGTGTCTTCGGCGTCATATCCCCAATTGTGCCGTAACCGCCCGACAGCGGCGAGCGTCGCGACCGCGTACTCCGCGGTCGCCGCCCCGCGCTCGGACCGCAGCCGAGCCTTCAGCACCTTCATGACAGCTCCCGTCTCGGCCCGAGCACGACGAGTCTCGTCGGAGAGGGGGCGACCCGCGCGCGACGGCGGCGGGTCGGTACACGACCCGCCGCCGCACGCCCTGGGGAGGACGTCAGCGCCAGAGCACGAGCGCCGCGCTCACCGCGAGGCTCGACACGACGAAGTACGGCGCGTTGAGCACGCCGTAGTACAGCGGCCGCGGGAAGTTCGGGTTGAGCGCGATCTGGAACGTCATCGCCGAGAGGTAGCCCACCCCCACGATCGCGCCGAACACGAGGGCGTCGCCGATCGACGTGACATCGAGGGCGCGCAGCAGCACGGCGCTCGTGAGGGTCACGAGCAGTCCGCACACGACGGGCCCGAGGTTGCGCGCGAGACCCGACGGGCCGCGGTCGGTGCGACCCAGGGCGGCGAGGTAGGGCTTGGCGATGATGACGCCGAAGTACAGGCCGCCGAGCGCCGACGAGATGACGAAGGCGACGAGCACGGCGAGCCAGTTGAGCTGGACGAGGAACATGATGACTCCTTGGGGTAGGTGAGACCCCAGACTCGCAGCGGTGCCGGTCAGTTTCTGTCCGCTATTCGGGAGAGAATCGACGCATGGCCACGTCGTCGCGCATGCTCACGCTGCTGTCGCTGCTGCAGGCGCGCCGCGACTGGCCCGCGCAGCGGCTCGCCGCGCGGCTCGAGGTCAGCGAGCGCACGGTGCGCCGCGATATCGACCGGCTGCGCGAGCTCGGCTACCGCATCCACGCCGTCATGGGTCCCGACGGCGGCTACCGCCTCGAAGCCGGCTCGGAGCTGCCGCCCCTCCTGTTCGACGACGAGCAGGCCGTCGTGCTCGCGCTCGCGCTGCAGTCGCTCGAGGTCGGCGGATCGGGGCTCGAGGATGCGGCGGGCCGGGCCCTCGCGACCGTGCGGCAGCTCATGCCCTCCCGCCTGCGGCACCGCGTCGACGCCGTGCGGGTGGCGGCGATCCGGCAGGGCGGGGCGCCCGTGGACGCCGAGGTGCTCGCGACCCTGGGCGGCGCCATCCGCGACGGCGTCACGCTCCGCTTCGACTACGGCGGATCGCCCCGCCGGGCCGAGCCGCACCGCCTCGTCGCGCGCGGCGGCCGCACCTACCTGCTCACGTGGGACCTCGACCGCGACGACTGGCGCACGTTCCGAGTCGACCGCCTGCTGCCGCGCGTGCCGCACGGTCCGCGCTTCCGCGAGCGCGAGATCCCGGGCGGCGACGCCGCGGCCTTCGTCGCCGCGCGCTTCAAGGGCTCGCAGGATGCCGACGCCTGGCCGTGCGTCGGCGAGGCCATCCTCTCCGTGCCGGCGCGCGACGTGCTGCCGTACATCGGCGACGGCACGGTCGAGGCGCTCGACGACGGCAGGTGCCGCGTCATCCTCGGATCCTGGTCGTGGATCGGCCTCGCGGCCTCGCTCGGCAGGTTCGACGCGGACGTCGAGGTCGTGGGGCCGCCCGAGCTCGCCGAAGGCGTCGCCGCCCTTGCCCGCCGGATGAGCTCCGCCGCTAGTTCAGCGTGATGCCGACCGCGGGGGCGAACGCCCAGTTGCCGGAGTCCGTGATGACCTGGATGGTCTTCACGTTCGAGCCGACGTAGTACAGGCGCTTGCTGCCGTTCGGGATGGAGTTGTTCTCGGTCCACAGCACGCGGCCCGACGCGTCGAGGAACCGCACGTGGTAGTGGTTGTAGATGACGCCCGTGACGTTGCCGCGCAGGCCCGTCTTGTATCCCCAGCTGTACTTCGTGGCCAGCAGGACCGTCGTGTTCGGGTGCGAGGCGAGGGTGAAGTTCACGCCGTTGCCGAAGCTGTTGTAGAGCGTCGGCTGGATCGGCTTCACGTCGTAGCAGATGTAGCGCGAGATCGAGTAGGTCGCGGCGTTGGCGATGCCGGCGGTGCTGAGGGTCATGCCCAGCGCGAGCATCACCGCCAAGGCGGCCTTCGCGACGAACGAGCGCCGCCGGGCCTTGCCGTCTACAGCTTCAGGTGTTGTGTTCGGGTTCACAGCGGGCTCCTCAATCTAGGGGGTGAGGTGCATTCGAGCGTCGTTGCTCGCCTGTAGGGTAGCGCGCCGCGTCCATCGTCAAGATGAACGGCAGGTGAACAGCTGGTGGCGCCCTAGAGCACCCGTGCGCTAGCTGCGGTAGTTGGGCGCCTCGACGACCATCTGGATGTCGTGGGGGTGCGACTCCTTGAGGCCGGCGGCCGTGATGCGCACGAACTTGCCCTTCATGCGCAGCTCGTCGATGGTGCGCGCGCCGGTGTAGAACATCGACTGGCGCAGGCCGCCGAGCAGCTGGTACACGACCGACGAGACGGGCCCGCGGTAGGGCACCTGGCCTTCGATGCCCTCGGCGATGAGCTGCTCGTCCGACGGCACGTCGGCCTGGAAGTAGCGGTCGCGCGAGTACGAGGTCTTCTTGCCGCGCGTCTGCATGGCGCCGAGCGACCCCATGCCGCGGTAGCTCTTGAACTGCTTGCCGTTGACGAAGATGAGGTCGCCGGGGCTCTCGTCGGTGCCGGCGAGGAGCGAGCCGAGCATGACGGTCTCGGCGCCCGCGACGAGCGCCTTGGCGATGTCGCCCGAGTACTGCAGGCCTCCGTCGGCGATGACGGGGATGCCCGCCTCGCGCGCGGCGAGCGACGCCTCGTACACCGCGGTGACCTGCGGCACGCCGACCCCCGCGACGACGCGCGTGGTGCAGATGGAGCCCGGTCCGACACCGACCTTGACCGCGTCGGCACCCGCGTCGATGAGCGCCTGCGCGCCCGAGCGCGTGGCGACGTTGCCGCCGATGACGTCGATCGCGTCGAACGAGCTGTCGGCCTTGAGGCGGCGGATGATGTCGAGCACGCCCGCGGAGTCGCCGTTGGCGGTGTCGACGACGATGATGTCGACGCCCGCGTCGCGCAGCGCCTCGGCACGCTCCCACGCGTCGCCGAAGAAGCCGATCGCGGCGCCCACGCGCAGGCGGCCCTCGGAGTCCTTCGTGGCGTTGGGGTACTTCTCGCTCTTGTCGAAGTCCTTGACCGTGATGAGGCCCGTGAGGCGGCCGGCCTCGTCGACGAGGGGCAGCTTCTCGATCTTGTGCTGGTGGAAGATCGCGACGGCGGCGTCGGGGTCGATGCCCTCGCGCGCCGTGATGAGCGGGGTCTTCGTCATGACGTCGCGCACGAGCGTCGTCGACTTCTCGAAGGGCGACACGAACTTCATGTCGCGGTTGGTGATGATGCCCACGAGGGTGCCGTCGCCCTCGACGACCGGCAGGCCCGAGACACGGAACTGGCCGCAGAGGGCGTCGACCTCGGCGACGGTCGCATCCGGCGTCGTGGTCACCGGGTTGGTGATCATGCCCGACTCGCTGCGCTTGACCTTGTCGACGTGCGCGGCCTGGTCTTCGATCGACAGGTTGCGGTGCAGGATGCCGATGCCGCCGTTGCGCGCCATCGCGATGGCCATGCGCGACTCGGTGACGCTGTCCATGGCCGCCGACAGCAGGGGGGAGTTGACGCGGATGCGGCGCGTGAGCCGCGAGGACGTGTCCGCCTCGCTCGGGATGACATCCGTGTGCCCGGGCAGAAGCATGACGTCGTCGTAGGTGAGTCCGATGAATCCGAAGGGGTCAGGCTGGTCCATGAAAATCCCTGTGTCGAGGAGCTGAAATGACCCGGATGCAGCGCTGGATGCCGGTAACCAATATTAACGGGTTAGACCGCGAGCTATTCCACGCGCATAATGGCCAGATCAGATTTGTGTCCGACCCGAAACATGGCGGATACAAACCGCAAGTATCGTCAACGCCGACGGTGCGCCAGAACCCGCAGGACGCAAGATTCCGGCTGGTCCCCGTCTTGGAGGTTCCGTGAAAGTCAGCAGGTTGACCGATGCCCGCCGGTGGCGGATCGTCGCCCTCATGTTCGTCGTCGTACTCGGCGCGCTCAGTCTCTTCGCCGGTGCGAACAGCGCCCGCGCCGACGAGATCGGCCAGGAGTACGACTTCGTCTTCACCGGGAACGTGAAGTACAACAGCGAGCCGCTCGACGGTGTGCTCATCAAGGTGAGCGGCAACGGCTACGACGCCGAGGTCAAGACCGGCGAGGACGGCAAGTGGAAGATCGGCGTGCCCGAGAAGGGCGAGTACACGGTCACCCTCGACGAGTCGACCCTCCCCCAGGGTGTCATCGTGGTCGAGGGTCAGGCGAGCGTCAAGGCCGAGTTCGGCCTCACGAGCACGAAGGCCGTCAACTTCTTCCTCGGTGAGGGCGTGCGCACCACGACGAGCTTCTTCGACCAGCTCATCGAGCGCATCGTCAACGGCCTCAACTTCGGACTCATGCTCGCCCTCGCGGCCATCGGCGCCTCGCTCGTGTTCGGCACGACGGGCCTGAGCAACTTCGCCCACGGCGAGATGGTGACGTTCGGCGCCGTGATGGCGCTCACGTTCGGCGTCTTCCTCAAGCTCCCGCTCATCCCGGCGATCATCATCGCCGTCATCATGGGTGCGGTGTTCGGCTTCGTCCTCGATGCGGGCATCTGGAGACCCCTGCGAAGAAAGGGGTTGGGCACGACGCAGCTGCTCATCGTGAGCATCGGACTCTCGCTCGCCCTGCGCTACGGCTACCAGTTCTTCTTCGGCGGCAGCGTCTTCCAGCTGCCGGGCTCGAGCGCCGAGAAGATCAAGCTCTTCGGCTCGGTGTCGCTCTCGGTCATCGACATGATCAGCATGGGCGTGAGCATCGTGGTGCTCGTCGCCGTCGCGTGGTGGCTGCTCAACACGCGCATCGGCAAGGCGACGCGCGCCGTGTCGGACAACCCGAGCCTCGCCGCCGCGTCCGGCATCAACGTCGACAACGTCGTGCGTGTCGTGTGGGTGATCTCGGGAGCCCTCGCGGCCCTCGCCGGCGTGCTGTGGGCCTTCTTCATCCCGGGCGTCAAGTGGGACATGGGTGCGCAGATGCTGCTGCTCGTGTTCGCCTCGATCACGCTCGGCGGCCTCGGCACCGCCTTCGGCGCCCTCGTGGGCTCGCTCATCGTCGGGATCCTCGTCGAGGTGTCGACGCTGTGGATCCCCTCCGACCTCAAGTACCTCGGGGCACTCGGCGTACTGATCCTCGTACTGCTGCTTCGACCGCAGGGCATCCTCGGTCGCAAAGAGAGAATAGGTTAGGCGCGTCATGGACTGGGGAGCGATCTTCTCGAACACGGCCACATGGCTGTTCCAGCCGACCACCATCGCGTACGCGCTGGCGGCTGTCGGACTCTCGGTGCACTTCGGCTACGGCGGCCTGCTGAACTTCGGCATGGCGGGCTTCATGGCCCTCGGCGCCTACGGCTACGCGATCTCGGTGCTCTCGTTCCACCTGCCCTGGTGGGTCGGCATCATCATCGGCGTGCTCGCGTCGATCGTGTTCGCGCTCATCCTCGGCATACCGACCCTGCGGCTGCGGGCGGACTACCTCGCCATCGTGACGATCGCGGCGGCCGAGATCCTGCGGCTGCTCTTCACGACGCAGGTGTTCGACGAGTACACGAACTCGGCTGACGGCCTCAACGGCTACCACGCCGACTTCCGCGCGGCCAACCCGTTCCCCGAGGGCACGTACGGATTCGGCCCGTGGACCTACACGAACACCCAGCTGTGGGTGCGGGTGTTCGGCTTCCTGCTGCTCGCCGTCGTCATCGTCGTCGTCTTCCTGCTCATGCGCAGCCCGTGGGGCCGCGTGCTCAAGGGCATCCGCGAGGACGAGGATGCCGTGCGCGCGCTCGGCAAGAACGTGTTCCAGTACAAGATGCAGGCGCTCATGCTCGGCGGTGCGTTCGGAGCCCTCGGCGGAGTCGTGTACGCGCTGCCCACGGCAGTCGTGCCGAGCGACTTCGTCACGAGCCTCACGTTCTTCCTGTGGACGATCCTGCTGCTCGGCGGTGCCGCGACCCTCTTCGGGCCCGTCGTCGGCGCCGTCATCTTCTGGGTGCTCATGGCGTTCCTCGACAACGTGCTGCCCCAGCTCGCGAACGACCACATCCTGCCCTTCACCAACATCCAGGCCGCGGTGTTCCGCTACATCCTGGTCGGCGTCGCGCTCATGCTCATCGTGATCTTCCGACCCCAGGGCATCTTCGGCAACAAGAAGGAGCTGACCTTTGTCAAGTAGCGAGCCGAAGACGGCGGCGCCCGTCAAGACGACCGGTCTGCACACGGGCGAGATCGCCCCGGGTGTGGCCAAGGTCGACCCCATCATCGTCGTGGACAACGTCTCCCGGTCGTTCGGCGGCCTGAAGGCCGTCGACGTCGAGCACCTCGAGATCCCGCGCAACGCCATCACGGCCCTCATCGGCCCGAACGGCGCCGGGAAGACCACCCTGTTCAACCTGCTCACGGGCTTCGACAAGCCCGACACGGGCTCGTGGACGTTCGACGGCAAGAAGCTCAACGGCATCCCCGCGTTCAAGGTGTCGCGCATGGGCCAGGTGCGCACGTTCCAGCTGACCAAGGCCCTCGGCCTGCTCACGGTGCTCGAGAACATGAAGCTCGGCGCCAAGGGCCAGCGCGGCGAGAGCATGTGGGCGGGCCTCCTGCCGTTCCTGTGGCGCAAGCAGGAGACCGCGATCGAGGAGAAGGCCATGGAGCTGCTCACGCGCTTCAAGCTCGACGCCAAGAGCGAGGACTTCGCCGCGAGCCTCTCCGGCGGGCAGCGCAAGCTGCTCGAGATGGCGCGCGCCCTCATGAGCGACCCGACCCTCGTCATGCTCGACGAGCCCATGGCCGGCGTCAACCCGGCGCTCACCCAGTCGCTCCTCGACCACATCCTCGACCTGAAGGGCTACGGCATGACCGTGCTCTTCGTCGAGCACGACATGCACATGGTCCGCCACATCGCGGACTGGGTGGTCGTCATGGCCGAGGGCAAGGTCGTCGCCGAGGGCCCGCCCGAGGACGTCATGAAGAACCCCGCCGTCATCGACGCCTACCTGGGCAGCCACCAGGATGTCGACCTCGGGGTCGTCACGGGCCGCATCGAGGGCGAGATCCCGGCGGGTGCCGAAGACCTCCTCGCCGAGGTCGAGGCCATCGACGCCGTCGCCGTGGCCGCGGCAGAGCGCAAGGAACACGAGGACGAGGCGAAATGACCGACACCGCAACCACCGCGTCCGCGAAGCCCGCGGCAGTCGAGAACGTCGTCGAGGTCAAGGACCTCACGGCCGGATACCTGCCGGGCGTCAACATCCTCAACGCCGCCAACCTCACGGCCGCCAAGGGCGAGCTCGTCGGCATCATCGGCCCGAACGGCGCCGGCAAGTCGACCCTGCTCAAGGCGATCTTCGGCCAGGTGAAGGTGCGCGGCGGCGAGATCACCGTCAACGGCGAGAGCATCGTGGGCCTCAAGGCCGACAAGCTCGTGAGCCGCGGCGTCGGTTTCGTGCCGCAGACGAACAACGTGTTCCAGAGCCTCACCATCGAGGAGAACCTGCAGATGGGGCTGTTCCAGCGACCCAAGGCCTACGCGGAGCGCCTCGAGTTCGTGACGGGCATCTTCGCCGAGCTGGGCAAGCGCCTCAAGCAGCGCGCGGGCTCGCTCTCCGGCGGTGAGCGCCAGATGGTCGCCATGTCGCGCGCGCTCATGATGGACCCGAGCGTGCTGCTGCTCGACGAGCCCTCGGCGGGCCTCTCGCCCGTGCGGCAGGATGAGGCGTTCATCCGCGTCTCGGAGATCAACAAGGCCGGCGTCACGACCATCATGGTCGAGCAGAACGCGCGCCGCTGCCTCCAGATCTGCGACCGCGGATACGTGCTCGACCAGGGCCGCGACGCCTACACGGGCACGGGCCGCGAGCTGCTCAAAGACCCGAAGGTCATCTCGCTCTACCTCGGCACGCTCGGCGACTAGCCGCCACGCATCAGGATGCCCCGGCCACGCGGCCGGGGCATCCGTGTTTTCCGCCCGGGTCGGGCGGGGCCGCGTGCTGTGCGCGGCGGCGGCGGGTGCGCGGGGCGGGCCGGGGCTCGGCGCGCGAGGGCGTCGAGAAGCCAGTTATTGCGCGCGGCGGTGGGGGGTGCGCAGGAAGTGGCTTCTCGACGGGTGCGCGGGGCGGACGCGGCGCCCGGCGCGCCGCCGCCGCGAGCGCTCCGCCGGGCGCCACGGGGTCGCGTGACCGGTCACACGGCGCTGCGCGGGGCCTCAGGCGGCCGTGGGAGCGGTTTCACGCGCGGAACGGGGACCGGCCCGCCCGGGACATCCTGGGGCCGCACGCGACCGCACCGGGCGCCGGGCGCCTCAGAACGACGTCGAAAGGGCGAAAGTGGTCGGCGGGCGAGGTTCGTGCGGCAGAACTGCCCGCTCGGCGGGCAGCCGCGGCACGGCGCACGACGGCGGGCGGCCGCGGCAGGGCGCACGACGCCGGGCACGGCAAAGGGCCCCGGCCGAAGCCGGGGCCCTTCCTTCACTCAGGCGACTAGTGACTAGTCGTTGATGCGCGTGAAGTGGTTGGTGTCGTCGTACTGGAAGATGCCGATGCTCGCCTCGGTGGGGTCACCCGCGTCGTCGAACTTCACACCACCGGAGTAGCCGTCGTAGTCGACGACCTCGCCCGCGTTGATGATCTTGGCAGCGTCGGCGAAGGACGTGGCCTTCTTGCCGTCGCCCGAACCACCGGAGACCTCCTGCAGCTTGGCAGCGATGTCGGCGCCCTCGGTCGACTGCGCGGCGAGAGCCGCGAGCGCGAGCAGGACGACGGCGTCGTACGACTCAGCCGCGTAGCTGTAGTCGGTGAGCTCCGCGTTGCCCTCGGCAACCCAGTTGTCGTTCAGGCGGGCCTTGAAGTCGTCCGCGAGAACCGGGCCGGGCGTGGTGCCCTTGGCGCCCGTCACGACACCGGCAGGCATCGCGGGGGTACCGGCCGTGGCGTCAGCCTCGGTGCCGAACTGCTTCAGGTTGCCGTCGACCAGGTACAGCTTGTCGCTCGGGAAGCCGACAGCGGCCAGCGCGGGAGCGATCGTGTAGATCTGGTTGAAGGTGATCAGGATGATCGCGTCGGGGTTGGCCGCCGTGACCGTGCTGATCTGCGCGTCGAACGTGACGTCGCCGTCGTTGTACGACTCGCTCGCGACGACCTTGCCGCCTGCGGCGGTGAAGACCTCGTTGACGACCTTCTCCAGACCGGTGCCGTAGGCGTCGTTCTGGTAGATGATGCCGAGGGTCTCGTTGCCGTCCTCGGCGATCAGGTTGCCGAGCACCTCACCCTGGAGCAGGTCCGACGGAGCCGTACGGAAGTACAGGCCCTTGTCGTCGTACGTGGTGAAGTCGGGCGAGGTGTTGGCCGGCGAGAACTGGATGACGCCCGCGTCGACGACGTCGTCGATGAACTTGAACGAGACACCGGACGACGCGGCGCCGATGATGGCCGAGACGCCGCTGTCGAGCAGCTTCGGGACCGTCGTGGCGTACGCCTTGTTGTCGGCGTCACCGGAGTCGCCGTAGGTGACGTTGACCTTGATGCCGAGGTCGGCGTCGTTGATCTCCTTGACGGCGAGCGCGACACCGGCCTCCTCGGGCGGGCCGAGGAACGCGAGCGAACCGGTCTCCGGCAGAACGGTGCCGATGTTCAGCTCGAGGGTCTCGCCGGGGGTGCCGCCGGACTCGCCTTCAGCTGCGGGTGCGGCGCAGCCGGTGAGAACGAGAGCGCTTGCACCGACGAGGGCGACACCTCCCAGCACTGACTTGACGGACCGCGAGCGCGAGGCTGTGGCCTTCACGAAAACGCTCATGTTGCTCCTTGCATTGAATGTGTGGGGACGCGGCGGTGCAACGCACTGCCGTCCTGACAAAGTACGGGCAGGTCGCGTCTTTCACAATACGTTCGTGTTACAGCCGCGTAACATGCCGAGATCGTTACCCGGCAGCCGCTACAAGCGCTTGCGGGCTCAGTCGATGCGCGTGAAGACGTTGTCCTTGCCGTAGCGGTAGAGCCCGATGGCGGCTCCCTGCGGGTCGCCCTTCGCGTCGAATGTGATGGGGCCCGAGACACCGTCGTAGTCGACGACACCGCCCGCGAGGATGACCTTGGCCGCCGCCGCGAAGTCGCCGGCGACCTCGCCCTTGCCCGAGCCGCCGGACACCTCCTGGAGCGCGGCGGCGATGTCGGCGCCCTTGGTCGACTGGGCGGAGAGCGCGGCGAGCGCCGCGAGCACGACGGCGTCGTAGGTCTCGGCCGCGTAGCTGAAGTCGGTGAGCGTGGGCGTGATGTCGAGCAGGCGGTCGGTGAAGCTGTCGAGCTTGCTGATGTCGAGGCCCGGCATGCTCGCGATGGAGCCCGTGATGGCGCCCGCCGCGATGTCGGTGCTGTGGTCGGTGATGGGCAGCCCGACGAAGTAGATGTCGGGGCCCGCGTACTTCGCAGCGGCGAGCGCGGGGACCGAGGCCACCCCGCTGCCGCCGACCACGACGACCGCGTCGGCCTTCGCGGCGGCGACAGCGGTGACCTGGGCGGAGAGGTCGGTGGCGCCGGCGCTGTAGGCCTCCTTGGCCACGGTCTTGCCGCCCGCGCGCTCGAACGCCGCCGAGAGCGCCTCGGGGAGGCCGGGCTCGCAGTAGCCCGTCTCGTAGACGATCCCCAGGGTCGAAGCGCCGTCCGCGGCGATCTGGCGACCCATCGCGTCGCCCTCGAGCACGCACGAGGGCGAGGTGCGGAAGTAGAGGCCGTCGTCCGCGGCCCGCGTGAAGTCGGTCGACACGTTCCCGGGCGAGATCTGCACGACCCCGGCCTTGACGATCTGGTCGAGCACCTTGCGCGACACGTTGTCGGAGATCGCGCCCACGATGACCGACACCTTGTCGTCGTCGACGAGCGTCGTCGCCGACGTGATGGAGGTGTCCGTCGACGCGTCGGCGGAGTCGGCCTTCGCGATTGTGACGGTGATGCCGGCCTTGGCGTTGTTGATATCTCCCGCCGCGAGCTCGGCCGCGGCCTCCGTCGCCGGGCCGAACGCGGCGAGCGCGCCCGTCTCGGGAAGGAGGGTACCGATCGAGAGGGTGAGCGGGGCGCGGTCCTCGGCGGCGGGCTGCGTCGTGCCGTCGGACGACGGCGTGCAGCCGGCGAGGACGAGAAGGGCTGCGACCGCGGCGGCGGTGCCGGGGATGACGATTCGGGACATCGGGATTCCTCCTGAGTTCGAGGCCGCGCTGCGGCTCTCGCTTCTAGCCGGCGAGCACCCCGCGGCCGAACACGAACCGGTTCTCACCGTCGTACGTGTAGAGGCCGTAGTAGGCGGGCGAGATGTCGCCCTGGGGGGTGAAGTTCAGCGGACCGGACACTCCATCGTAGTCGATGTCCTCTCCGGCGAGCAGGGGTGCGAGGCATTCCTCGTAGCTGCCGCACTTGAGCCCGCCCACCGAGACGTCCACGAGGTTCTGCGCCACCGCGCTGCCGCGGTCGCCGCCCTGCTGCGCCGCGAGGGCCGCGAGGATGACCGCGTCATAGGCCTCGGCGGCGTAGCGGAAGGCCGTGAGGCCCGCGTCGACGGTCTTGAGCCGCGCGATGAACGCGTCGTCGGCGGGGTAGCCCTCGATGATGCCGTTGACGTCCTTGAGGGTGCCAGCGGGCAGCGCCTGGGAGTAGTCCCCCGTGTTCTGGGTCGTGAGCCACAGCTTCGAACCGCCGTAGCCCGCGCCGATCACCGCGGTGATGAGGGCCTTCGTGGTGTCCACCGACGCGTAGGTCGACCCGAGCACGACGGCGTCGGGCGCGGACTGCTTGAGGGCGTCGATGACGAGCGAGAGGTCGGTCGTCCCCGCCGGGATCGGCTGCGACAGCACGAGGCTGCTCCCCTTCGCCTCGAGCCCCTCGAGCAGCGTGGGGGCGAGCGCGCGGCCGAACTCGTCGTCGATGTAGAGCAGCGCGACCTTCGCGGGGCCGGACTCCGAGAGCACCTGGCCGAGGGCGAGCCCCTGGTGGCCGTAGGCCGGGATGGTCCGGAAGAAGTACCCGTCGTCCTCGGCCTGCGTGAGGCTCGGGAACGTGGCCGCGGGCGAGATCACGGTGATTCCGGCCTTGGCGGCGAGGGGGATCGCGCGCGCGGCGAGGAGCGACGACGAGGGGCCGACGACCACGTCGACATCGGCGGCGACGAGGTCGGCGAACGACGTCTCGAGGGTGGACCCGGACGCCTCGCCCGAGTCGCGCGCGACGAGCTCGACGGGCGCCCCGAGCACGCCGCCCGCGGCGTTGACATCGGCGACGGCGAGCGCCGCGCCCGCGGCCTGTGCGGGGCCGATGTAGGCGGCGGCTCCCGTCGCGGGGAACAGGGTGCCGATGCGCAGCACGCCGTCACCGGGCTTGGGGGCCGGCGAGCCGCTCGACGAGGGCTCCGGCGTCGGGGTGGGTGCCGTGCATCCCGCCAGCAGGGCCGCCGTCGCGACGGCGACGATCAGGAGGGGCACGCGCACGCCGAACAGGCTACCCGGGCCCCGCTGGGGGAACGCTCAGGGCGCGCCCGGGGCCTCGGGCAGGGCGGTGCCGCGCTGGCGGCGGGCGTGGAGGAACATGTCGAGCGTGAGGATGGCGAGCGCCACCCACACGATGCCGAAGCCGACCCAGCGCTCGAGCGGCATGTCCTCGTGCAGGAGCACGACGCCGATGACGAGCTGCAGCACGGGGGCGAGGTACTGGGCGAGCCCCATGTAGATGAGCGGCAGGCGCCGGGCCGCGGCGGCGAACAGGATGAGCGGCACCGCGGTCGCGACCCCGAGCGAGAGCATGAGCGCCGTGTGCGCGCCGCCGAGGGTGCCGAAGGTGAGCCCCGACGTGAGGCCGATGACGACGAGCGTCGCCCCCGCCGCCGGCGCGAGCACGGCCGTCTCGACGGTGAGGCCGCTCACGGCGTCGGCCGTGGGCCCCACGCGCTTCTTGACGAGCCCGTAGAGGCCGAAGCTCAGGGCGAGCACGATCGCGATCCAGGGGAACGAGCCGTAGCCGACCGCGATCACGAGCACGGCGACGGCGCTCGTCGCGACGGCGACCCACTGCAGCGGCCGCAGGCGCTCGCGCAGCACGATGACGCCGAGGAGCACCGTGACGATGGGGTTCGTGAAGTATCCGAGCGACGCCTCGACGACGTGGCCCGAGACGCTCGCGAAGACGTACACGACCCAGTTGACGACGATGAAGACGGCCGCGAGCGAGAGCGCGAGCATCGTGCGGCGGTCGCGCACGACGGCCACGAGCTTCGGCCACCCGCGCGTGACCGTGATGAGGAGCGCGCAGAACACGAGCGAGAGCACGATGCGCCACGAGACGATCTCGAGCGGGCCCGACTCGCGCAGCGCGAAGAAGAGGACGGGCAGGAAGCCCCACAGCACGTACGCCGCCACGGCGAAGGCTATGCCGCTGCCCGAGACTCTGTCGTCGGGCTTGCTCACACGCCCAAGCCTAGGCCCGGGTTAAACGGCAGAGGCCCCGATGACCGAAATCACCGGGACCTCTGGCAGCAATCAGCGGACGACTACCGCGAGCACGTCGCGGGCCGACAGCACGAGCAGGTCCTCGCCGCCGTACTTGACCTCGGTGCCGCCGTACTTGGAGTAGATGACCTTGTCACCCACCGCGATGTCGAGCGGGATGCGGTTGCCGTTGTCGTCGATGCGGCCGGGGCCGACGGCCACGACCTCGCCCTCCTGGGGCTTCTCCTTGGCAGTGTCGGGGATGACGAGACCCGACGCGGTCGTGGTCTCCGCCTCGACCTGCTTGATGACAATGCGATCCTCGAGCGGCTTGATGGACACCGACACGGTTGACCTCTTTCTCAAATCCTTGGCACACTCCCTCTGAGAGTGCCAGAACAACTATAGGCCTTCGTTGGCACTCGATCAACGCGAGTGCCAATGACTACGGTTGAGACATGGACCAGGCGGAGCTCAGGGAGCTGCTCACCCCCGAGGGGCTCGCGCTGCTCGACTCACTGCCCGCGTGGGAGTCGTCGTCCGACGTTGTGCGCACGGTCGCAGCGCTGCGCAAGGCCGGGCACTCCCCCGGGCTGGTCGCGGCGGTCATGGGCCAGGCGCGGCTGCGCGCACGGGCATCCTCGAAGTTCGGGCCGTTCGCCGCGACGATGCTCTTCACCGAGGCGGGCCTCGAGCAGGCGACGCGCCTGAGCGTCGCCGCCCTGCACGCGGGACGGTTCCAGCGCGCGGGAGTCGGCTGGGTCGCCGACCTTGGCTGCGGCATCGGCGCGGATGCCCTCGCCCTCGCCGCGCTCGACATCGAGGTGACCGCGGTGGAGCGCGACGAGGTCACCGCGGCCATCGCCGCCTACAACCTCGCCTCGTGGTCGAACGCGCGCGTGGAGCACGGCGACGCGGAGACGTTCGACATCTCGGGGGTGGGCGGCGTCTACCTCGACCCCGCACGCCGCGACGGCGCGCGGCGCCTCGCGGACCCGGCCGACTGGTCGCCCTCGCTCGACTTCGCCTTCGGCCTCGCCGAGCGCCTGCCCACGGGGGTCAAGCTCGGCCCGGGGATCGACCGCGACCTCATCCCCGTCGACGCCGAGGCGCAGTGGGTGTCCGTCGACCGCGAGGTCGTCGAGCTCGGCGTGTGGTTCGGGGCGCTCGCGCGGCCGGGCGTGCGGCGCTCGGCCCTCGTGGTGGGCGAGCACGGCACCGCGGAGCTCGTCGCCGCGGCGGACAGCGACGACGAGCCGGCCGGCAGCCTCGGCGAGTTCCTGTACGAGCCCGACGGCGCGGTCATCCGCGCGCGACTCATCGGCGACCTCGCCCGGTCGCTCGGCGGCCGCATGCTCGACCCGACCATCGCGTACGTGACCGCAGACGCCGCCGCGGCGACGCCCTTCGCGTCGTGCTTCCGCGTGCTCGAGGACTTCCCGCTCGACAAGAAGGTGCTCAAGAAGGAGGTCGCGGCGCGCGGCATCGGCACCCTCGAGATCAAGAAGCGCGGCGTCGACATCGACCCGGCGGCGTTCCGCACGGCGCTCGCGCCCAAGGGCTCCGGCAGCGGCACGCTCATCCTCACGAGGATGGGCGAGCGGCGCCGGGCGCTGCTCGTCGAGCGGGTCTAGTAGTCGTTGAGGGCGCCCGAGATGCCGATGATCACGAGGAAGAAGAATCCGAGCACGGCGATCCCGAGGCCGATGTAGCCCGTGATGAGGCCCGTGAGCCAGAACGCCCGCGCGTACGGCTGGCGGCGCTGGGCGATGTGGCCGAGGATGACCGCGGCGACGGCCGGGAGGAAGCCGAGCCACACGAAGCTCAGCACCACCGACGCGATGCCCGTGACCATCGATGCGACGCTCAGCCCCTGCGCCGGGCCCGCGGGCGCGACGGCGTAGGCACCCGGAGCGCCGTAGGGCTGCGGGGCGTGCTGCTGGGGCGCCGCGCCGTACGGCTGCGGCGCCGCGTAGGGGCTGGCGGGTGCCGCGTAGCCGCCGGGGGCGGGCGGGAGCGGCTGCGGGGCCACGGGCTGCGCGGGCGCGACGGGCGGCGCGGGAGGTGCGGGAGCAGCGGGGGGCGTGGCGGGCGGCGGCTCTACGGGCGGCACGGCCGAACCCTGCGGCGGGAGCGGGATAGGCGGGATGTCGTTCGTGTCGGCCATAGCCGAAACACTAGCAATGCTCGCCCGCGGGGTCAGCCCTCGTTGGCCGCGGCTATCGCGTTGAGCAGGTACGGCAGGCCGAGCGCGAGCACGAAGTAGGCCGTGACGAGCGTGCCGACCACGATCGCCGCGATCGCGAGCCAGCGGCCGCCCTCTCCCGTGCGCCGGATCTGCACGAGGGCGATGACGCCCAGGACGATGCCGACCAGGGACGCCACGACGGACGCCACAAGCGAGAGGATCGCGAGGGTGCTCGTGCGCCTCGCGATCCCCGTGCCTGCGGTCACTAGTTGGTGTAGACGCCGTAGCTGGCGGCCGCGATGGCGATGCCGATCCAGACGATCGCGAAGATGATCGCGCCGACGATGCCGACGTAGCCGATGATGAGGCCGGCGATCGCGAGGCCGCGGCCCTGCTCGCCCGTGCGCTTGATCTGCGAGAGGGCGATGTGGCCCGTGATGATGCCGACGAGGCTGATCCAGAGGATCGAGGTCACGAGGGAGATGATCGAGAGGACGTTCCAGGGCTTCGCGGGGGCCGCGGCGTAGCCGGGTGCCGCAGCGTAGGCGGGCGCCGCAGGGGCGGCGGGCTGCTCGGCAGGGGTGGGGGCAGGAGTCTGATCAGTCATAGCCTCATATTTTCAGCCGACCCCGGCCCTGTCAACGCGGCGCGGCGGATGTCACGGCTGCTGTATGAGGGTCACGGGCAGTGTCGAGTCCGCCCCGAACCCCAGCCCGGAGGGCGCGTGGCCGGCCGAGACGAGCTGCGCCCCGAGCGCCGCGATCATCGCGCCGTTGTCGGTGCACAGCGACAGCGGCGGAATCCGCAGCAGGATTCCCGCCTCGGCGCAGCGCTCGGCCGCGAGCTCGCGCACGCGCGCGTTGGCGACGACCCCGCCGCCCAGCAGGAGCCGCGGCACCCCGAGGTCGACGCACGCCGCCACGGCCTTCGTGAGCAGCACGTCGACGACGGCCTCGCGGAAGCTCGCCGCGACGTCGGCGATGGGCACCTCGCGGCCCTCGTCGCGCTCCCGCTCGACCCAGCGGGCGACGGCCGTCTTGAGACCGGAGAACGAGAAGTCGTAGCGGTGCTTGTCCATGTCCTTGGGCAGGCTCAGCCCGCGCGGGAACCGGATGGCCCTGGGGTCGCCGCCCTCGGCGGCCCTGTCGATCTGCGGGCCGCCCGGGTAGGGCAGCCCGAGGAGGCGCGCGACCTTGTCGAACGCCTCCCCCGCGGCGTCGTCGATGGTCTCGCCGAGCAGCTCGACGTCGGAGACGAGGTCGCGCACGTGCAGCAGCGAGGTGTGCCCGCCGGAGACGAGCAGGGCGATCGTCGGGTACTCGAGGGGGTCGTGGTCGAGCACGTCGGCACCCACATGGCCGACGAGGTGGTTGACGGCGTAGAGCGGCTTCCCGAGCGAGACGGCGAGCGCCTTCGCGGCGCCCACGCCGACCATGAGCGCGCCGGAGAGGCCGGGCCCGCTCGTCACGGCGATCGCGTCGAGGTCGGCGAGCTCGACGCCCGCCTCGGCGAGGGCCTGTTGGATCGTCGGCACGAGCGCCTCGAGGTGGGCGCGCGCCGCGACCTCGGGCACGACGCCGCCGTAGCGCGCGTGCTCCTCCATCGACGACGCGATGACGTTCGCGAGCAGCTCCGTGCCGCGCACGATGCCCACGCCCGTCTCGTCGCAGCTCGTCTCGATGCCGAGCACCAGGGGCGCGCTCATGCCAGCGCCGCCGTCGGCTCGGGGATCGTGAGCCGCATGATGAGGGCGTCCACCGTTCCGTTGTAGTAGCGCGGGCGCACCGCGATCTGCTCGAACCCGAGCGAGCGGTAGAGGGACTGCGCACCGGGGTTGTCCGCGCGCACCTCGAGGAACAGCTCCTCGGCCCCGCGCTCGCGCGCGATGTCGAGCATGCGCAGCATGAGCACGCGGCCCAGGCCGTGGCGGCGGGCATCCTCGACGACCGCGATGGTCTGGATGTCGGCCTGCGGCTGGCGGCGCGGTGCGCGCACGCCGCCGTACGCGTCGACGCGCGCGGGGTCGTCGACGGGCGACGCGACGAGGTAGACCCCGTTGCCGTCGCGCAGCTCGGCGCGCATGGTCGCCGCCGACCACGCGTCGTCGGGGAAGACGCGCGTCTCGATGGCCATGATCGCATCGAGGTCGGCCTCGGTCGCGGTGCGCAGCTGCCACGTCATGAGGTCACCCGCTTGGGGCCGGCCGAGAGGGTCACATCGGGCGAGCGCAGGTAGAGGGGCTCGTCCGCGGCGAACGGGCGGCCCGTCGCGTAGAGGGTCTCGGCGAGCATGCCCAGCGACCCGGCCGAGACCGTGGCCGCGCGGATGATGCGGTGCCCCGCGGGCACCGCGAGCTCGAGCTCCCCGGCCTTCACGAGCTCCGGCCCGCGCGTGCGCACGGCGTCCGGTCCGTCGTACGCCGACCAGTAGACCTCGCCGCGGCGGGCATCCGTCGCGACGACGAACAGCCCGTCCTGCCCGAAGGCGACGGCGTCGTGGCTCACGACCGGGACGACGATCTTCCCCGCGCCCACGGCGAAGGCGCGCGCGGCGGCGATGCCCACGCGCAGGCCCGTGAAGGGGCCGGGGCCCATGCCCGCGACGACGCCGGAGAGCTCGGAGACCGCGATGCCCGCGTCGGCGAGGCACGCGACGATGAGGTCACCGACGACCTCGGCATGGCGGCGCGTGTCGTCGGACGAGTGCTCGGCGAGGATGCCCGCCTCCCTGTCGACGACGGCGACGCTCGTGCCCGCGGATGTGTCAACTGCCAGCAGCATCGAGCCACCCCATCTCCGCCCAGCGCGGGCCGTGCCCCGTGATCGTCACCGTGCGCGGCTCGACCTCGGCCTCGGGGTCGCCGCCGTGCGGCCTGTCGATGTCGAGCTCGAGCCACGACTCCGCGACGCCGTCGAGGAGGCCCGCGCCCCACTCGACGACGACTATCGAGCCCGCGTAGTCGATGTCGAGGTCGTCGAGCTCCATCGCGCTGCCGAGCCGGTAGGCGTCGACGTGCACGAGCGGCGCCGGCTCGGCCGGGTGGGTGCGGGCGAGCACGAACGTCGGGCTCGTGACGGCCCCGCGCACCCCGAGCTGCTCGCCGAGGCCGCGCGTGAACGTCGTCTTGCCCGCTCCGAGCTCCCCGTTGAGCATGACGAGGTCGCCGGCGCGGAGCTGACGCGCGACGAGCGCGCCCAGCGCGCCCATGGCCTCGGGGGATTCGACGATCACGGCACGTACACCCGCGCCACGCGGCCGCCGATGCGCGTGACGATCTCGTAGTTGATGGTGGCCGCCCACGCCGCCCACTCCTCCGCCGAGGGACCGTCCGCGCCGAACAGCACGGCACGGTCGCCGACGGCGACGGGGCTGTCGCCCACGTCGACGACGAACTGGTCCATGGCGACGCGGCCCGCGATGCGGTGCCGCACGCCGTCGATCGACACCTCGGCGCGGCCGGAGGCGCTGCGCGGGATGCCGTCGGCATAGCCGAGCGGGATGAGCGCGAGGGTCGTCTCCGCCGACGTGACGTGGTCGTAGCCGTACGAGACGCCGTGGCCCGCGGGCACGCGCTTCGTCGCGACCACGCTCGCGGAGAGCTCCATGGCGGGACGCAGCCCCGCGACGGGACGGTCGTCGGGGGCGAGGCCGTAGATGCCGACCCCGAACCGCACCATGCCGAACCGTGTGGCGGGCAGGTGGAGGGCGCCCGCGGTCGCCGCGAGGTGCACGAGGTCGGGGGCGAGGCCCGCGGCCCGGGCGGCGTCGAGGGCCTGCGCGAAGGCGTCGGCCTGGGCCGCATCCTCGTCGTCGCCCGTGTTGGAGAGGTGGCTCCACACGCCGCGCACGTGCACGCGGCCGGCGCGCTCGTGGCCGGCCGCGGCCTCGACGAGGGCCGGCCAGTCGGCGGCGGTGGCGCCGTTGCGGCCGAGGCCGCTGTCGAACTTGAGCTGCACCTCCGCGCGGCCAGGCAGCGCGGCGAGCGCCTCGAGCTGTGCGGCCGAGCTCACGCCCACGTCGATGCCCGCGGCGACCGCCTCGGCGAAGTCGGCAGCGGGGTCGTGGATCCACGCGAGCACGGGTGCCGTGATGCCCGCGGCGCGCAGCTCGTGCGCCTCGGCGAGGTCGGCCACGCCGAGCCACGCCGCTCCGCCCTCGAGCGCCGCGCGCGCGGCGGGCACCGCGCCGTGGCCGTAGCCGTTGGCCTTGACGACGGCCATGGCATCGACCCCCGCGAGCCCGCGCAGCAGCTGGACGTTGCCCGCGATCGCCCCCAGGTCGACGCGCGCCTCGCGCATGCTCATGACTCGGCCACCACGTAGGCCACGGCGAAGCCCGCGTCGTGGCTCATCGACAGGTGGATCGCCGTGATGCCCCGGGCCTCGGCTATCGCCTTCGTCGAGTCGTGCAGCTCGAACCCCGGGTTGCCGAGCTCGTCCGAGACGACGCGCATGTCGTGCCACGTGACGCCCGACGAGTCGCCGAGCGCCTTGATGAGGGCCTCCTTGGCGGCGAACCGCCCCGCGAGGGAGCGCAGCGGCATGGGCGCACCGTCACGAACCTGTTCGCTGGGGGCGAACAGGCGGTCCTTGAGCGCCGGCGTGCGGATGAGCCCACGCTCGAACCGCGCGAGGTCGACGACGTCGACCCCGATGCCGACGATCATCACTCCACCGTGACGGACTTGGCCAGGTTGCGCGGCTGGTCGACGTCGAGGCCCTTGGCGGCCGAGAGCTCCATGCCGAAGATGTGCAGGGGCACCACGGCGAGGAACGGCTCGAAGAGCGAGCCGGCGAGCGGGATCGGGATGACCTCGTCGGCGAACGGGAGCACCGAGGCATCCCCCTTCTCGGCGATGGCGATGACCCGGGCGCCGCGCGCGCGGATCTCCTGGATGTTCGAGACGACCTTGGGGTGCAGCGAGTCGGGGTCGCGCGGGCTCGGCACGATCACGAAGACGACCTGACCGGGCTCGATGAGCGCGATGGGGCCGTGCTTGAGCTCGCCCGCGGCGAAGCCCTCCGCGTGGATGTACGCGAGCTCCTTGAGCTTGAGCGCGCCCTCGAGCGCCACCGGGTAGCCCACGTTGCGGCCGAGGAACAGCACGGACTGGGTGTCGGTCATCCAGTGGGCCAGCTGCCCGATCTCCGCCTGCGAGACCGTGAGGATCTCCGAGATCTTGTCGGGCACGGCCTGCAGCTCGGCCACGTTGTGGCGGATCTCGTCGTCGGAGAGGGTGCCGCGCACCTTGCCGAGCTCGAGGCCGATGAGGTACAGCGCGGTGACCTGGGCGACGAACGCCTTCGTCGACGCGACGGCGACCTCGGGGCCTGCGTGGGTGTAGACCACGGCGTCGGACTCGCGCGGGATCGTCGCGCCCTGGGTGTTGCACACCGAGAGCACCTTCGCGCCCGACTCCTTGGCGAACTTGACGGCCATGAGCGTGTCCATGGTCTCGCCCGACTGGCTGATCGAGATGACGAGCGTGCGCGGGGTGAGGATGGGGTTGCGGTAGCGGAACTCGTGGCTGAGCTCCACGTCGACGGGGATGCGCGACCACTGCTCGATCGCGTACTTGCCGAGCATGCCGGCGTAGGCGGCCGTGCCGCACGCGATCACGACGATGCGGTCGATGTCGGTGAGGGCGTCGGGGCCGAGCGGCTCGAGCTCCTTGAGGTCGACGAGCCCGTCGTGCACGCGGCCGAGGATGGTCTTGGCGACGGCCTCGGGCTCCTCGCTGATCTCCTTCGCCATGAACGACGACCAGCCGCCCTTCTCGGAGGCGGAGGCGTCCCACGCGATCTCGAACTCGTCGGTCTCGACGGAGTTGCCGTCGAAGTCGGTGACGACCACGGAGTCGGGACGGATGGTGACGATCTGGTCCTGGCCGATCGCGACGGCGCGGCGCGTGAACTCCACGAAGGCGGCGACATCGGAGCCGAGGAAGTTCTCGCCGTCGCCCAGCCCGATCACGAGCGGGGAGTTGCGGCGGGCGCCGACGACGACGCCGGGTTGGTCGACGTGCATGACGAGGAGCGTGAACGCGCCCTCGAGGCGCTGCACGACGCGGCGCAGCGCCTCGGTGAGGTCGCCCGTCGCGGCGTACTCGCGGCCGACGAGGATGGCGGCGACCTCGGTGTCGGTCTCGCTCGTGAACGTCGCGCCGCTCTCGACGAGCTCGTTCTTGAGCTCGGAGAAGTTCTCGATGATGCCGTTGTGGATGAGGGCGAGCTTGCCGTCGTCGCCCAGGTGCGGGTGGGCGTTGCGGTCGGTGGGACCGCCGTGGGTGGCCCAGCGGGTGTGGCCGATGCCCGTCGCCCCGTTGGCCATGGGGCGCATGTCGAGGTCGTCGACGAGCACCTGGAGCTTGCCCGCGCGCTTGCGCGTGTCCATCGTGCCGTCGGCACCGATGACCGCGACTCCCGCGGAATCGTAGCCGCGGTACTCCAGCCGCTTGAGTCCACCGAGGAGCACCTCGAGGCTCTTGTTGTCACCGACGTAACCCACGATTCCACACATGGACTCGATTTTAGGGCCAGTAAGCTGTGGGAGATGTCCGACCCCGGTTCCGCCCACGGTCACGAGACCCCGTTCATCGAGCTGGATCGTGACGATTGGGCCGCTTTGGCGCCCACCGTGGCCTCCCCGCTCACCGCCACCGAGGTCATCGAGCTGCGCGGTCTGGGCGACGAGCTCGACCTCGACGAGGTCGCGGCCGTGTACCTGCCCCTGAGCCGGCTCCTGTCGCTGTACGCCGAGGGCGCCCAGAACCTGCACGCCGCGACATCCTCGTTCCTGGGCGAGCGCTCGCCCCGCACGCCCTTCGTCATCGGCGTCGCGGGCTCGGTGGCCGTGGGCAAGTCGACTGTCGCGCGCCTGCTGCGGGAGCTGCTCGGGCGCTGGGAGGGCACACCGCGCGTCGAGCTCGTGACGACGGACGGCTTCCTGTTCCCTAACGCCGAGCTCGAGCGCCGGGGCCTCATGCAGCGCAAGGGGTTCCCCGAGTCGTACGACCGGCGCGCGCTGCTGCGGTTCGTGAGCCAGGTCAAGAGCGGCGTGCGCGAGGTGCGCGCACCCTTCTACTCGCACCTCGCCTACGACATCGTCCCCGATGCCGAGATCGTCGTGAACGCGCCCGACGTGCTCATCGTCGAGGGCCTCAACGTGCTGCAGCCCGCCGCACCGGGGCGCAGCCTCGCGGTGAGCGACCTCTTCGACTTCTCGATATACGTGGACGCCCGCACCGCCGACATCGCCCGCTGGTACGAGGAGCGGTTCCTGCGGCTGCAGCGCGGGGCGTTCACGAACCCCGCCTCGTTCTTCCACCGCTTCGCGTCGCTCACCGAGGAGGGCGCCCGCGCGCGCGCCCGCGAGATCTGGGCGTCGATCAACGAGCCCAACCTCGTGCAGAACATCGTGCCGACGCGGCCGCGCGCCGACCTCGTGCTGCGCAAGGGCGCGGACCACGCCGTGTCGAGCGTGCTGCTGCGCAAGGTCTGACGCGGGTTCAGGCGGCGCGGGTCCAGTCGATCCGCAGCGAGGACGGGCGGTCGGGGTCGAGCGCGACCGGGAGAGCCGCGCCGGGGCGCACCCTGGCCCGGTCGGGGCGGGCGATCACGGAGCTGAGGGCCACGGGCATCCTCGCCCCTGACGGCAGCGTGACCGCGAGCCAGAGCTCGACGGCCACGCCCTCGATCACGCGGGCGGTGAGCCGGGCGGAGAGCACGATGCCCTCCGCCTCGACCCATCCGCTCATCGGAGTGCCGTGCGGCGGCGGGCGAACCACAACGCGAAGGCACCTGCGGCGACGAGGGCGACTGCCGGGGCGATGAGCCACGTGGTCACGTCGTCGATGCCCGTGTAGGCGAGGGTCGGCAGGTCGCCGTCCTGCGTGCCCCCGGGGTTGCCGGGCACGATGGGGTTGCTCGGGATGATCGTGATGGCCGGCGCGGAGACATCGATGGTCACGAGGATCCAGTCGCTGTCGATGTTCTTGCCGTCGGACAGGTAGTACGAGAACGTCTTCGTGCCGACGAAGCCGGGGGCCGGCGTGTACGTCATCTGGCCGTAGATGTTCACGGTGACCTCGCCGGAGACGTCATCGATGCCGCCTACGTACGTCGGGTCGGCGTCGTTGAGGATGACGTCGTCGACGCCGGCGTCCGTGCTGAAGGTGGTGTCCATGGGCGTCGTGTAGAAGTCTGGCGTGCCCATGAGCTTGTGCGGCGGGGTGGGGAGCACCGTGATGGTGATCGTGGCGTCGTTGCTCGTCATGTTGCCGGCCGTGATGTTGTAGGTGAACGTCGCCACCCCGCTGAAGCCGGGGGTGGGGATGTAGCGGAAGCCGCCGTCGAGGTTGTAGTTGAGCGCGCCGTCCGGGCTGAGGCCAACGAAGTTGACCGCCAGGCCGGCGTTGCCGCCGTCGCTGTCGTTCGCGAGGAGGCCGATGTCGGCGCCGACGACGAGGTCGTTGTCCTGGCCGGCGACGTACTGGTCGTTGACCGCGGTGGGCGGGAAGGTGGCGTCGACGGCGTTGGCGGGAACCGCGGCGAGCGCCGAGCCGGCGATGACGAAGAGGGCTGCGCCGGTGGCGGCGAGGCGGTGGAACGTGGTCATGAGGTGTCCTGTCCTGTTGGTGTGTGGCCAGACTCCCGCAGCGGGGGCGGCAGCAGATGGGGAGCCGTTGCTCAACTCCGTGGGGGCATTACTTAGTCGGTGGGCGGGTACCCGGGAATGACGAGGGCCGGTCATCCCCTGGGGGACGACCGGCCTTCGTGGGCGAGGATCAGACGGCGCGAGACCACTCCACCACGAGGGTCACGGGGGCCGCAGGGTCGAGGCTCACGGCGAGGCGGGAGCCCGCGCCCACCCGGCCGATCTCGGTGAGCGGCACGAGCGTCGTGGCCGTGACCGGCATCGGGATGCCCGCGGGGAGCATCACGATCAGGTCGAGCTCGATCACCTGGGCGCCGTTGACCTGGGCGCCCGTGGGGCGCGCGGCGGACACGGTGGCAGTGGCATCCACGCGCTTCGCCGGGTCGGCGGCGACTGGCGGCGCCATGGTCGCGTTGAGGGCGTCGAGCTTGGTCTGCATGCTCGAGAGGCTCGCGCCCACATCGCTCTTCTCGGCCATCTCGTCGGTCATCGACGTGAGCCTGAAGTAGCTGTCGAGGAAGCCCATGATCAGGCGCCCGCGTAGAGCTGGTTGAACTTCGCGCCGACCGCGGCGTCGTTCTGGATGCGGGCGGCCCAGCCGGCCTGGGCGAGCGCCCAGTTCGACTCGGAGACGCCGTAGGCCGACGCGACGAGGGGCAGCTTGGCAGCGTCGTAGCCGTAGGCCGCGATGCCCTTCGACACCCGCACGTAGACCGTCAGGTCGACGCCGGCGATCGGGGTGAGGGCCTCCGCGGAGGGCTCCGCGACCGGGGCCGGTGCCATGGCTTGGGCCTGCTGCAGCTTCGCGTTGTCCGCGAGGCGGTTGGCGGAGGCGATCAGGTCGGGCGCCGCGGTGACCATGGCGTTCATGTCCTTGAGGGATTTGAGGAGGTTCATGTCGTTCTTTCTTTGGTGAGGGTTGGGTAGGGGCGATCAGGAGTTCTGCGCGCGACGACGCGAGTACCAGAGGCCGAGGCCCCCGAGCCCGATGAGGGCCGCCGCGGGAGCCGCGAGCCAGGTCGAGACGTCGTCGGTGCCGCCCGTGTAGGCGAGCGTGGGGAGGTCGCCGGGCGTCTGCGGGACGACCGGGATCTGCGGCACGAGGCCGCCACCGGGCGCGCCGCCTCCGACGACCGGGGGCACCGCGACGGGGTTCACGACGATGGTGAGGGTCGCGAAGCTGCTGTATTGGGTGCCGTCGGTGGTGCGGTACTGCCACGTCATGGTGCCGACGAAACCGGCCGGCGGCGTGTAGACGAAGCTTCCGTCGGACTGCTGCACCTGCAGGTTGCCGCCGCCGCCGTTGACGTTGGCGACCGTGACCGCTCCGGAGTCGTTGGCGAGGATGCCCATGCCCGCGGGCACCGTGAGCACGGTGTCCTGGTCCATCGAGTAGAAGTCGTCGCCGACCACGAGCGGGGCGGGCGGCACCATGACGGGCGGGGTGCCGACCGTGATCGTGACGGCGGCGTCGTTGCTCTGGGTGATCCCGTCCGACGTGCGGTAGTAGAAGACCGCAGTCCCCTCGAAGCCGACGGGCGGCGTGTACGTGAAGCTGCCGTCAGAGTTCGCGATGACCTCGTTGTTTGCGACGGGGCTGCCGTTCGCCACCCACAGGAAGCCGGGGCCGCTGTCGTTGACGAGGAGGCCGGACCCCGCCGGGACGGCGAGGACCGTGTCCTTCGGCGTCGAGTAGCTGTCGTCCTCTGCGTGCAGCGGCACGGGTGCGACGAGGGGTTTCACAGTGATGTGCACGGTGACGGCGCTCCCGAGGTTGGTAGCGTCGCTCGAGTAGTACTGGAAGCTCGCCTCGCCGTAGAAGCCCGCGGTGGGCGTGAAGGTGAACGAGCCGTCGCCGTTCACGGTGACCGTGTCGGCACCGTTGTACGCGAACGAGTTGCCCACGTAGATCGGGTCGCCCTCGGGGTCGACGTCGTTGGCGAGGACACCGGGGGCGGCGACGGTGAGCGTCTCGCCCTGGTTGATCGTGTAGTAGTCGTCAGCGCCGACGGGCTGGACGCCCGAGGCGTTGGCAGCGGTGGCCCCGAGGAGGCCGAACGCGGTGAGGCCGACGGTCATGATGCCGGCGCTGGCGAGCTTGCAGGTGCTGTTCATGATGGTTCCCTTGTCTGTGTAAGTGGTGCCGTCTTTCGGCGTGACTACAGACTCGGCCAACCTCGCTCCCGCGGGATGGGCAGCGATTACTCAACTAATCAGAACCACTACCTAGGTGCCGCGGAACGCTAGACTCCTTCACCTATGGAGCTCTCGGCTGTGTGGCCGCTCGTCGGCAGGGATGGCCTGCTCGAGCGCATCACCGCAGCGCTGCGCTCCCCTGCGGCATCCGTCGTCGTGCTGTGCGGCCCGTCGGGCGTCGGCAAGACGCGGCTCGCGTCGGAGGCTGCCGCGACCCTCGAGGCCGACGGCTGGCTCGTCATCCCCGTGACCGCGAGCGAGACGATGTCCGCGATCCCGCTCGGCGCCCTCGCACCCGCCCTCGCGCGCGAGCCCATCGACCTGCAGGCCGCGTCCCGTGACTCGGTCGTGCTGTTCGAGCAGGTGCGCCGGGCCGTCGAGGGCCGGGCAGAGGGTCGGCGCGTCGTCATCCTCATCGACGACCTCTCGCTGCTCGACTCGCTCTCGCTCGCCGTCGTGACCCAGCTGCTCGCCGCGGGTGCCGCGCGGCTCATCGCCACCGTGCGCAACGGCGACCCCCTGCCCGACGCGATCCTGTCGATGTGGACGAGCAGCACCGCGCTGCGCATCGACGTGCCGCCGCTCGACATCGCGGGCTACGAGGATGTGCTCGCGCAGGTGCTGACGGGCCGCATCGCCCACCGCACCGCCGTCGACCTGCACGCCATGTCCGGCGGCAACCCGTTGTTCCTGCGCGAGCTCGTGCTGGGCGCCCTCGCGGAGGGCCAGCTCGTGCAGGCCGAGGGGGTGTGGCAGCTCGTGGGCGAGCCCATCGGCACCCCGGCCCTGCACGACCTCATCCGCTCGCGCATGCAGCACCTCGACGCCGTCGACCGCGCGATAGTCGAGCGCCTCGCCGTGTGCCAGCCGCTCGCCCTTGCCGACCTCCGCTTCGACGGCGCTCGCAAGCGCGTCATCGCCCTCGAGCAGGCGGGGCTCGTCGAGGTCGTGGGCGACCGGCTCGACGTGTCGCTCGCGCACCCGCAGTACGTCGCGGCCGTGCGCGCATCGCTCTCGCGCCTCGAGGTGCTCGACAACCTGCTCGAGCAGGCCGAGGTGCTCTCCGCCCGCACGATGACCCCCGAGGACGAGCTGCGCGTGGCCGTGTGGCGCCTCGACGCGGGCGAGCCGAGCGACCCGGGCCTGCTGTCGCGCGCCGCGTACCTCGCGCTGCTCGCCCAGGACCACGAGGCGGTGTCGCGTCTCGCGAGCGCGGCGCTGCTCGCGGGGGCGCCCGCCGCCGAGATGCTGTTCCTGCAGGGCGAGGCGCAGTGGACCATGGGGCGCAACTCCGTAGCCCTCGAGCTCCTCGACCGCGCGGCCGCCGCCGACGAGGGCGACCCGACCGCCGAGCGCCTCACGGGGCTCATCGCGACCGCGCGCGCGAGCACCTACGCGGGCGAGGTCGGCGGCAACCGCAAGGGCCTCGAGCTCCTCGACGACGTTCAGTCGAAGCACCCGGGCCTCGCGAGCTCGCTCGCCCTCTCGCGCGCGGTGCTCCTGCTCAACCTCGAGGAGGCCGGCCTCGCGGCCGAGCAGCTCGTCACCGCGCGTCCCAACCACGATTCGCCCGCCGCGCGCGACGCCATCCTCGCGATGTCGACGGCGCTGCCGCTCGCCGCCCTGGGCCGCGCCGACGCCGCGATCACCGCGGCGCGCGAGGCCGTCGCGTACGCGACGGCCGAGACGCTGCCCGTGTTCCCCGTGCGGCGCGCGCAGATGGTGCTCGCGACCACGCTCATCCAGACCGGCCAGGTCGAGGAGTGCCGCGCCCTCGCGCTCGCCTCACTGCACGACGGCATGGACCACGACGACGAGCTCGCGATCCGCTACGACGAGCTGCTGCTCGGCCGCTGCGCGCTCGCGCTCGGCCGGCTCGACACCGCGGCGCGCTGGTTCCGCGACGTCGTGAGCGGCGCGAAGGCGCGCGGGCCCCTCGCCTACCGCGACCAGGGATCGGCCTGGCTCGCCCTCGCCCTAGCGTGGCAGGGGCGCACCGCGGAGGCCACCGCGGTCACCGACTCCCTCGCGCCCGAGTACGTCGCGAACAGCTCCGTCGCGTTCCTCGCCGTGCAGTGGGTGGCCGCCATCCAGGGCGACCGCGCCGCGATCCCCGCGATCGTCGAGCGCGCACGGGCGGCCGCGCAGCGAGGGCATCGCGTGCTCGCGTCGTCCCTGCTGCACGGCGCGGCGCGCCTGGGCGGCGCCGATCTCGCGATGCCCGCCCTCGTCACCCTCGGCAACGAGGGCGAGTCGCCCCTCATCGACCTGCAGTCCGCCCACGTGCGCGCGGAGGCACAGCCGAGCGTCGAGGCGCTCGTGACGATCTCCGAGCGCTGGGAGGCCCTCGGCCAGCTGCTCTTCGCCGCGGAGGCCATGGCCTCGGCCGCGGGCATCGCGCGCAAGCAGGAGCGCGGGCGCGAGGCAGCGGGCCTCCAGAAGCGCGCGGATGCGCTCGCCTCGAACTGCGAGGGCGCGGCGAGCCCGCTGCTCCAGTTCCTCGACACCGCCCAGCAGCTCACGAAGCGCGAGCGCGAGGTGAGCGGCCTCGCCGCGCAGGGCCTCAGCAGCGTGGAGATCGCCGAGCGGCTCTTCCTGTCGCCGCGCACGGTCGACAACCACCTGCAGTCGAGCTATGCGAAGCTCGGCATCCGCAGCCGCAGCGAGCTGACGGGCCGCTAGGCCCCGACCACCTGCGGGCGCAGCACCTCGAGCCTGCGCTCGACCTCGGTGAGCAGCTCCTCCTCCACACCCAGATCGTCGAGGGTGACGATGAGGTGCCCGACGACGCGCGTGTAGGCGTCGTCGGTGATCGCCATGCCCGTGTGGGCCTCGCCGAGGTCGAGCCCGGTGAACAGCTGCGGGCCGTCGAGGGCGGCGGCGAGGAAGGCGCGCTGGTGGGCGCGCAGGCGCGACAGGTCGCGGCCGGCGAACCACTGCGCGAGGGCGTCGTCGCCCGTCACACGGTCGTAGAAGACGGTCGTGGCCGTCTTGATCACCGGCTGTCCGCCGATCTTGTCGTAGATCGTCACTGCGCTGTCCTTCCCATTGCCCGAGGATCGCAGCACGCGGGCGGCGTCACCTGAGCAATCATTGCTCAGTTCCGCCCGGAACGGCTCAGACGGCGAGGCGCTCGCGCACCGTGTCGGCGAGCGCGTGGGCCACGCGGTCGGCCTCATCCTGGTGCTCGGCCTCGACCATGACGCGCACCATGGGCTCCGTGCCCGAGGGTCGCAGCAGCACGCGGCCGGTCTCGCCGAGGCCCGCCTGGGCGTCCGCCACCGCCGAGGCGATGACGTCGTCGGAGCCGAGGGAGTGGTGGTCGACCCCCCGCACGTTGACGAGCACCTGCGGGTAGACCGTCATGACCGACGCGAGCTCCGCGAGCGACTTGCCCGTGCGCGCGAGCTCGGCGACGAGGTGCAGGCCCGTGAGGATGCCGTCGCCCGTGGTCGCGTACTTGGTCATGATCACGTGGCCCGACTGCTCGCCGCCCAGGGAGAGCCCCTTGGCGTTGAGCGCCTCGAGCACGTAGCGGTCGCCGACCGCCGTGTCGATCATGGCGATGTTGTGCTCGGCCATGGCGCGCTTGAGGCCGAGGTTGCTCATGACCGTCGCCACGAGGGTGCGGTCGGTGAGCACCCCGCGCTCCGCCATCGAGACGGCGAGGATGGCCATGATCTGGTCGCCGTCGATGACGTTGCCCTGCGCATCCACCGCGAGGCACCGGTCGGCGTCGCCGTCATGGGCGATGCCGAGGTGCGCGCCGTGCGCGACGACGGCGGCCGCGAGGGGCTCCAGGTGGGTGGACCCCACGCCGTCGTTGATGTTGATGCCGTCGGGGTCGGCCCCGATGACGGTGACCTTGGCGCCGGCATCCGTGAAGACCTGGGGCGAGATGCCCGCCGCCGCGCCGTGTGCGCAGTCGAGCACGACGTGCAGTCCCTCGAGGCGGTTCGGCAGCGTCGAGAGGAGGTGGACGATGTACCTGTCCTCGGCGTCGGAGAACCGTCGGATGCGGCCCACGTCCCCGCCGGTGGGGGCGAGGTGCTGGCCGGTGAGCGCCTGCTCGATGCGGTCCTCGACCTCGTCGGGGAGCTTCGTGCCGCCGCTCGCGAAGAACTTGATGCCGTTGTCGGGCGCGGGGTTGTGCGAGGCCGAGATCATCACGCCGAGGTCGGCCTTGAAGTCGGCGACGAGGAAGGCGAGGCCCGGGGTGGGGATGACGCCGGCGTCGTAGACGTCGACGCCCGAGCTCGCGAGGCCGGCGGCGACCGCCGCGGCGAGGAACTCGCCGGAGACGCGCGGGTCGCGGCCGATGACCGCGACGGGGCGCCGCCCCGAGGCGCGCCGACCGTCGGCGACGCGGCCCTTGCCCAGGACGACTGCTGCCGCCTGGGCGAGGCCGAGTGCGAGGTCGACCGTGAGCTCGCCGTTGGCGAGCCCACGGACACCGTCCGTGCCGAAGAGCCGAGGCATCGCTGCTGGTCTCTACCTGGCGCGGGTTAGCGCTTCGAGAACTGCGACGCCTTGCGGGCCTTCTTGAGACCGGCCTTCTTGCGCTCGATGACGCGCGCGTCACGGGTGAGGAAGCCGGCCTTCTTGAGGGTGGGGCGGTTGTTCTCGCGGTCGATCTCGTTGAGCGAGCGGGCGATCGCGAGACGCAGTGCGCCGGCCTGGCCCGAGGGGCCGCCACCGGTGATGCGTGCGACGACGTCGTACGAGCCGAGCAGGTCGAGGACCTTGAACGGGTCGTTGATCAGCTGCTGGTGCAGCTTGTTGGGGAAGTACTCGGCGAGCTCGCGGCCGTTGACCGTGGCCTTGCCCGTGCCGGGGACGATGCGCACGCGGGCGATCGCCTCCTTGCGGCGACCCACGGCTGCGCCGGGGACGTTGAGCACGGCGCGGGGGGCCTTGGGCGCGGCCTCGGGGGCCGACTCGGTGCTGTAGCTCGTGGGGGTCTCGTCAGTCTCGACGGCGTCTTCGATGTTGGCCATTAGTAGTCCTTAAGTATCTGAGGGGGCTCTACTGAGCGACCTGGGAGAGGGTGTACGGCTTGGGCTGCTGCGCGGCGTGCGGGTGCTCGGCGCCCGCGTAGACCTTCAGCTTGGTGAGCTGGGCGCGACCGATCGAGTTCTTGGGGAGCATGCCGCGGATCGCCTTCTCGACGGCGCGGGTCGGGTGCTTCTCGAGCATCTCGGAGTAGGTCGTCGCCGTGAGGCCGCCCGGGTAGCCCGAGTGGCGGTAGGCCTTCTTCTGCGCGAGCTTGGAGCCCGTGAGGGCGACCTTCTCAGCGTTGACGATGATGACGAAGTCGCCCATGTCCATGTGGGGGGCGAACGTCGGCTTGTGCTTGCCGCGCAGGAGGGTCGCTGCGTGGCTGGCGAGACGGCCGAGGACGACGTCGGTGGCGTCGATGATGACCCAGTCGCGCTGGACGTCCTCGGGCTTGGGCGAAAATGTACGCGTCACAGTAGTACTGCTTTCTTGTGATCGGATGAGTGGCTCGTGAATCCCGCTCCGGTGGGACGTTCTCCGACGATGTCGGCGAACCTCCCGGTGGAGGGCTCATGATCGGGTGCGTGGCACCAAGGGTCTACCTTAGGCGATCTCAGGCGTCGCGTCTAGCTCGCGTCTGGGCCGCCCGGGCCGCGAGGTCGTCGGGATAGCCCACCTCGACGAGCGTGAGGCCGTGCGCGGGCATGACCTTGAACTCGCTCGTGCGCTGCTCCTCGGCACGGATGCCCAGCAGCCTGTCGCCCGCGAGCTTCGCCTCGCCCACCGAGACGACGGCCCCGACGAGCGCCCTCACCATGCTGTGGCAGAAGGCGTCCGCGCGCAGCGTCGCGGTGAGCACGCCGGACTCGTCGCGCCGCCACGAGTACTCCTGCAGCTCTCGGATCGTCGTCGCGCCCTCGCGCGGCCGGCAGTAGGCGGCCCAGTCGTGCAGCCCGAGCAGCTCGTCGGCGGCCGACGCCATGGCGGCGTCGTCGAGCTCGGCGGGGTACCAGACCGTGTGGCGGCGCAGCAGCGGGTTGCGCTCGGCACGGGCATCCGCGATGCGGTACTCGTACCGGCGGAAGACCGGCGAGAACCTCGCGTCGAACCCCTCAGGGGCGAGGGATGCGGCGCGCACGTGCACGTCGCTGCGCAGCCCCGCGATGCCGTTGAGCCGCTTGCGCAGGGCCCAACCGGGATCGAGGGCGCCGCGCCCGTGCGGCTTGGTGAGCAGGGCGAGCTGCTCGTCGGTGAGGTCGAGGTGCGCGACCTGCCCCGTGGCGTGCACGCCCGCGTCGGTGCGGCCCGCCACGGTGAGCAGCACGGGCTCGCGGAAGACCGTCGCGAGGGCGGCCTCGAGCTCACCCTGGACGGTGCGCAGCCGGGGCTGGCGGGCCCAGCCCGCGAAGTCGGTACCGTCGTAGGAGATGTCCAGTCGCAGACGGGTCGGCATCCTGAGAGTTTAGGCTGGATGGCGGATCCCCTATGACCCCACCCACGATGACCGGCGCCAGCCCCCGGCTGGCGGGACTGGACGGACTGCGCGCGATGGCCGTGCTGGCCGTCATGGCGTTCCACCTCCTTCCGGACACCCTCAAGGGTGGTTACATCGGCGTCGACATCTTCTTCGTCATCTCCGGCTTCCTCATCACGGGCCTGCTCGTGCGCGAGCGCGCGGCCGTCGGCCGCATCTCGCTGCGCGGCTTCTGGGCGCGTCGCGCGCGCCGGCTCATCCCGGCCCTCGTCCTCGTCGTCGCGGTGTGCTCGACGGCCGCGCTGCTCATCGGGGGCGACGTGCTCGTGGGCCTCGGCTCGCAGGTGCTCGGCGCCGCAACCTTCAGCAGCAACTGGCTCGCCATCGTGCAGGGCCACAGCTACTTCGACGACACGACGCCCGAGCTGTTCCGCAACCTGTGGTCGCTCGCCGTGGAGGAGCAGTTCTACGTGCTGTGGCCGCTCGCTCTGCTCCTGCTGCTGCTCGTGCGCAGCCGCTTCGCGCGCTCGGCGATCGCGCTCGCCATCGCCGTCGGCTCCGCCGCCGCCATGGCGCTGCTCGTGACCGACGACGCGACGCGCGTCTACTACGGCACAGACACCCACAGCTTCGGGCTCGCCCTGGGCGCGAGCCTCGCCTTCCTCGTCGAGGGCCGGTTCACGGATGCCCGCGCGAGCCTCCCCCGTGCCGCCCGGGTCGCCCTGCCGATCGTCGGCGGGCTCGCCGTGCTTGCCCTCATCGCCGCCGCGGGCCTCCTCCACGACGGGGACTGGCTCACCACCCACGGCGGGCTCGCCGCGGTCGCCGCGCTCACCGCCGTCGCGATCGCCGGGGCGACGACCCCCGGCTCGTGGCTCGGCAGCGCCCTCGACGTGCAGCCGCTGCGCTGGATCGGCGAGCGCTCCTACGGCCTCTACCTGTGGCACTGGCCCGTGCTCGTGCTGATCGTCGCCGCCCTGCCCGTGGGCACCGCGTGGTGGATCGCGCCGTCCGCCGCCCTCGTGATCACGGTCGGTGCCTCGGCCCTGTCGTACGCGTTCGTCGAGACCCCGATCCGGCGGCGCGGGATGCGCGGCGCGCTCGTGCACGTCGCACGGGAGTCCGTCGTCATCCGCGCCACCGCCGCCGTCGCGGTGGCCGCACTCCTGGGCACCGTCGGCCTCACCGGGGTGGCGGTCGCGAGCGCGCCGCCGCGCGGCGAGGCCCAGTCCTCCATCGAGGCCGGCGAGCGGCTGCTCGCCCTGCCGGGCTTCGCGATGGCGCCCCGGCGCCCGCAGCCCCTGCCCTCGGGCGACCAGATCTACGCGATCGGCGATTCCGTGATGCTCGCGGCGGCGCCCGAGCTGCAGGAGCGGTTCCCGGGCATCGCGATCGACGCCGTCGTGTCGCGCCAGATGTTCGAGGCCACCGACATCGTGCAGGCCGCCGTGGACGCGGGCGCCATGCGGCCCATCCTCGTGCTCGGCCTCGGCACCAACGGGTGGATCGACGAGGAGACGCTCGACGAGGTGCACGCCATGCTGCCGCGCGGCACGCGCATGATCGTCGTCAACGTGCAGGTTCCGCGCGAGTGGGGTCCCGACGTCAACTCGATCCTCGACGGCTTCGCACGCAAGGAGCGCGACGTCGAGCTCTCGAACTGGTACTCCGCGATCCAGCCCCAGATCGACGTGCTCGCGGACGACGAGGTGCACCCGGGCCCGACGGGCGGGCTCATCTACTGCAGCGCCCTCGCCGACGCCCTGCAGCGACTCTCGGAGATCCCGCCGCTCCTCGGCAGCAACGACTACGGGCTGGCGAACCTGCCGGTCTAGGGGCGCAGGATGCGCCGTGCCGCCCGGTCCCGCGGCGCGCCGGCCCGCCCGGCGCTGGCCCTCCCGCCCCGCGCTCCGCCCCCGCCCGGCCCCGCCCGGCCCCGCCCGGCCCCGCGCTCCGCCCCGCGCTCCGCGCTCCGCCCCGTGAAACCTTCCAAAGGCCAGTTTTTACGTGCCGGACCGACCGCTAGGTAAAAAGTGGCCTTTGGAAGGTTTCACGGGGCAGCGAAGGGGCCGCGCGGAGCCGGGCGGCGCGGCCAGGCCGGCGCGGAGGGGGCGGCCCGGGCAGGGCCGCGCGCGGAGGCGGGCCGCACGGGACGACGCCGGCCGCGCGGGTACGCGCGGCGGCGCGGGATGCACGGCGGCGCGGGATGCGCGGCGCCCGGCAGCCCGCATCCTCGCCCTTAACGCAGAAGCGCCCCGCACGAGGCGGGGCGCTTCTGACAGGGACTACTTGGACTCGGCGGCCTCGTCGGAAGCCTCGACCTCGGCGTCAGCGGCCTCGGCCGCGACGGTCTCGTTCTCGACGGACTCGGTCGACTCGGCGGCCTCCTCCTCGACAGTGGCGACGTCCTCGGCGGGAGCCTCGGTCTCCTCGGCCTTGGCGGCCTTGGGAGCGGGCTTCTCGGCCGCAGCGGCCTTCTTCGCCGACTTGGGCTTCGGGTTCACGGGCTCGAGCACGAGCTCGATCTGCACCATGGAGGCGTTGTCGCCCTTGCGGAAGCCGAGCTTCGTGATGCGGGTGTAGCCGCCCTCGCGCAGCTCGACGAGCGGAGCGATCTCGGTGAACAGCTCGTGCACGACGCTCTTGTCGCCGATGACCGCGAGCACGCGACGGCGCGCGTGCAGGTCGCCGCGCTTCGCGAACGTGATGAGGCGCTCGGCGACGGGACGCAGGCGCTTGGCCTTCGTCTCGGTCGTCTTGATGCTCTTGTGGGTGAACAGGGCTGCGGCGAGGTTCGCGAGCAGGAGGCGCTCGTGGGCCGGCCCTCCGCCGAGGCGGGGTCCCTTGGTAGGTGTAGGCATTGTTCTAGTTCTCCAGTATCAGAAGGTCGGTGCGGCGCTTAGGCGTTCGTGTCGTCGTCGTCGTAGCCGCCGTAGAAGTGGGCGCCGTCGAATCCGGGAACGCTGTCCTTGAGGGAGAGGCCCATCTCGACGAGCTTGTCCTTGACCTCGTCGACCGACTTCTGGCCGAAGTTGCGGATGTTCATGAGCTGCGTCTCGCTCAGCGCCACGAGCTCGCTGACCGTGTTGATGCCCTCGCGCTTGAGGCAGTTGTAGCTGCGCACGCTGAGGTCGAGGTCCTCGATGGGCATGCTCAGCTCGCTCGACAGCACGGCGTCGACCGGCGCGGGGCCGATCTCGATGCCCTCTGCCGCGTTGTTGAGCTCGCGCGCGAGGCCGAAGAGCTCGGTCAGGGTGCGACCGGCGGAGGCCACGGCGTCACGGGGCGTGATCGCGGACTTGGTCTCGACGTCGACCACGAGGCGGTCGAAGTCGGTGCGCTCGCCGGCGCGGGTGGCCTCGACGCGGTAGGTGACCTTGAGCACGGGCGAGTAGATCGAGTCGATCGGGATCTGGCCCGCCTCGCTGAACTCGCTGCGGTTCTGGGTCGCCGACACGTAGCCGCGGCCGCGCTCGATGGTGAGCTCGAGCTCGAACTTCGCCTTGTCGTTGAGGGTCGCGATGACGAGCTCGGGGTTGTGGATCTCCACGCCCGCGGGAGCCGAGATGTCGGCGGCGGTGACCTCGCCGGCGCCCTGCTTGCGCAGGTAGGCCGTGATGGGCTCGTCGTGCTCGCTCGAGACGACCAGGTTCTTGATGTTCAGGATGACCTCGGTGACGTCCTCCTTGACACCGGGGACGGTGCTGAACTCGTGGAGCACGCCGTCGATGCGGATGCTCGTGACCGCGGCACCCGGGATCGACGAGAGCAGGGTGCGGCGCAGGGAGTTTCCGAGGGTGTAACCGAAACCGGGCTCGAGGGGCTCGATGACGAAGCGCGAGCGGAACTCTGAGATGTTCTCTTCGGCAAGAGTGGGGCGCTGTGCGATGAGCACTGGTGATTCCTTTCGGCGAGGTGTCCGCTATTTGACACCTGGATGCGACGAGTGGCTGGCCCGTCGTTCTGTTGAGTTATGAAAAGGACGTGCGGAATCAGACCCTGAGGCTCTCGAAGGGGCGCTTCGAGAGCCTCAGTGCCCGAACTGGCTAGACGCGGCGGCGCTTGGGCGGGCGGCATCCGTTGTGCGCCTGCGGCGTCACGTCGTTGATGCTGCCGACCTCCAGGCCTGCGGCCTGGAGCGAGCGGATCGCGGTCTCGCGGCCCGAACCCGGGCCCTTCACGAAGACGTCGACCTTCTTCATGCCGTGCTCCTGCGCCTGGCGCGCAGCGGACTCCGCGGCGAGCTGGGCGGCGAAGGGCGTCGACTTGCGCGAGCCCTTGAAGCCGACAGCGCCGGACGAGGCCCAGCTGATGACGGCGCCCGAGGGGTCGGTGATCGAGACGATCGTGTTGTTGAACGTCGACTTGATGTGGGCCTGGCCCAGCGCGACGTTCTTCTTCTCCTTGCGGCGCGGCTTGCGCGCAGCGGCCTTGGGTGCAGCCATTACTTGCGTCCCGCCTTCTTCTTACCGGCAACAGTGCGCTTCGGGCCCTTGCGGGTACGAGCGTTGGTCTTGGTGCGCTGTCCGTGCACGGGGAGGCCGCGACGGTGGCGGATTCCCTGGTACGAACCGATCTCAACCTTGCGGCGGATGTCGGCGGCGACCTCGCGGCGGAGGTCACCTTCCACCTTGAAGTTGACCTCGATGTAGTCGCGCAGTGCGATGAGCTGGTCATCGGTCAGATCCTTGACGCGGATCTCCCCGCTGATCCCGGTGTCGGCGAGGGTCTTGAGGGCCCTCGTACGGCCAACACCGTAGATGTAGGTCAGTGCGACCTCGACGCGCTTGTCGCGCGGGATGTCGACTCCGGCCAGACGTGCCATTGTGGCTTCTCCTGTGAGTGAGTGGAGGTTATGGACAGCACCGGTGCCAAGGCCTCCAACCCTGGGTGTCCACCGCTCGCGCGGCTTCCTGGTGCTGTTCTTTCTTCTGTTGAGTTGTTAGCCCTGGCGCTGCTTGTGACGCGGGTTGCTCTTGCAGATGACCATGACGTTCCCGTTGCGGCGGATGACGCGGCAGTGGTCGCAGATGGGCTTGACGCTCGGGTTGACCTTCATTGTGTTTTCCTTGCACTCGCTGTCTTCGAATCCGCGGGATGCCGCGGTTCGTTACTTTCCAGCGCGTTCCTACTTGTAGCGGTAAGTGATCCGGCCGCGGGTCAGGTCGTACGGGCTCAACTCGACGACCACACGGTCCTCCGGGAGGATCCTGATGTAGTTCTGTCGCATCTTGCCCGAGATGTGGGCGAGCACTTTGTGTCCGTTGGTCAGCTCAACGCGAAACATCGCGTTGGGCAGAGCCTCGACAACTGCGCCCTCGATCTCGATGACACCGTCTTTTTTGGCCATAGCCTCTTCGTCGCTAATAGAGTGGGTTCGCTGGTCTGCGGGATGGGCTCAGGCATGACAAAAGTCGGCCTGAAACACCAAAGATCAAGCTTAGGTCATTCCCGGGCGTTTCGCCACCCAGGGTGTATACGCCGTGGGCGATCGGGGCCTAGGCGATCGGTACGGGCACGACGCCGAACGGCGCGAGCCCTGCGGCCCCGCCGTCCTCCGCCGTGAGCACCCACACGCCGCCCGCGTGCACGGCCACCGAGTGCTCCCAGTGCGCGGCGTCGGAGCCGTCGTCGGTCGCGACCGTCCAGTCGTCGGCGAGGATGTGGCTGTCGACTCCCCCGCCCGTGACCATCGGCTCGATCGCGACGACGAGGCCAGGCCGCACGTGGGGCCCGGAGGGCCGCACGCGGAAGTTGTACACCGGCGGATCCTCGTGCATCGACCTGCCGATGCCGTGGCCCACGTAGTCCTCGATGATGCCGTACTCGCCGCGGGAGTCGACCGCGTCCTCGATGGCGCCGCCGATGTCGTTGAGCCGGCGCGCGGTCGCGAGGCTCGCGATGCCCGCCCACAGGGCGTGCTCCGTCGCATCCGCGAGCGCCTGCCGCTCGGCCACGAGCTCGGGACGGGACGGGTCGGGCACGACGACCGTGATCGCCGCGTCGCCGTTCCAGCCGTCGACCTCGGCACCGCTGTCGACGGACACGATGTCGCCGGGCTGCAGCACGCGGTCGCCGGGCACGCCGTGCACGATCTCGTCGTTGACCGACACGCACAGCGTGTGGCGGTAGCCGGGCTCCTTCATGAAGTTCGGCACGCCGCCGGCCCCGCGGATGGTCCGCTCGGCTATCGCGTCGAGCTCGAGCGTCGTCACGCCCGCGCGGATCGCGGCGCGCACCGCGGCGAGCGACGCCGCCGTCACGACGCCCGGCCGCACCATGAGGCGCAGCTCGTCGGGCGTCTTGTAGATGCGCGCGCCGCCGAAGCCCACGGTCAGCGGGTCGCGGCGTCCGGTGCGGCGATGCCGCGCGCGGCGAGGGCCGAGGTGATGCGGCCCGTGACCTCGTCGATCGCGCCGATGGCGTCGATCGCCACGAGCATCCCGCGACCGTCGTAGACGTCGATGAGCGGCTCGGTCTGCTGGCGGTAGACCTCGAGGCGGTGGCGCACCACGGCCTCGTCGTCGTCGCTGCGGCCCTGCTCTGCGGCGCGCAGGCGCAGGCGCTCCACGACGATGTCGGGGTCGGCGACGAGCTCGACGACCGCGTCGAGGGCCGCGCCGTGGCCGGCGAGAAACTCGTCGAGCTCGCGCACCTGGTCCTGCGTGCGCGGGTAGCCGTCGAGCAGGAACCCGGAGGCGCAGTCGGCCTCCTCGAGCCTGTCGCGGATGAGCGCGTTCGTCAGGGAGTCGGGCACGTTGTCACCGGCGTCCATGAACGCCTTGGCCTTCTTGCCCAGCTCGGTCTCGTTCTTGACGTTGCTGCGGAAGATGTCGCCCGTCGAGATCGCGGGAATCGAGAACAGCTCGGCGAGGCGTACTGCCTGCGTTCCCTTTCCTGCGCCCGGCGGTCCGATGAGCAGGAGCCGGGTCAACGGAGAAGACCCTCGTAATGGCGCTGCTGCAACTGGGAATCGATCTGCTTCACGGTCTCCAACCCAACTCCGACGATGATGAGGATGCTCGCCCCACCGAACGGGAAGTTGGTGTTGGCACCCACGAGTACGAGGGCGATGAGCGGGATCAGGGCGATGAGCCCCAGGTACAGCGAGCCAGGAAGGGTCACGCGCGTGAGCACGTAGTCGAGATACTCGGCCGTGGGACGGCCTGCACGGATGCCCGGGATGAAGCCTCCGTACTTCTTCATGTTATCGGCGACTTCCTCCGGGTTGAAGGTGATCGCGACGTAGAAGTAGGTGAAGCCCACGATGAGCAGGAAGTACAGCAGCATGTAGAGCGGGTGGTCGCCCTTGGTGAGGTACGTCTGGATCCAGGTGACCCACTCGGCGGGCGCCTGGCCCGTGGCGGGCTGGTTGAACTGCGCGATGAGGGCGGGCAGGTAGAGCAGCGACGAGGCGAAGATGACGGGCACGACGCCGGCCATGTTGACCTTGATGGGGATGTACGTGTTGTTGCCGCCGTAGGTGCGCCTGCCGACCATGCGCTTCGCGTACTGCACGGGGATGCGCCGCTGCGACTGCTCGACGAACACGACGGCGCCGACGATGAGCACCCCGATGAGGATGACCGCGATGAAGACCTCGAGGCCGTTCGACTCCTGGATGCTCCAGAGCGAGCCCGGGAAGCGGGCCGAGATCGACGTGAAGATGAGCAGCGACATGCCGTTGCCGATGCCGCGCTCGGTGATGAGCTCGCCCATCCACATGATGAGGCCCGTGCCGGCGGTCATCGTGATGACCATGAGCATCACGGCGTACCACGAGTCGTCGGTGATGAGCTGGCTGCACTCGGCCCGGCTGTTGCTCGGGAAGAGCGCGCCGCTGCGCGCGACCGTGATGAGTGTCGTCGACTGGAGCACGCCCAGCGCGATCGTGAGGTAGCGGGTGTACTGCGTCAGGCGGGACTGGCCGGCCTGGCCCTCCTTGTAGAGGGTCTCGAAGTGCGGGATGACCACGCGCAGCAGCTGCACGATGATCGACGCCGTGATGTACGGCATGATGCCGAGCGCGAAGATCGAGAGCTGCAGGAGCGCCCCGCCGCTGAAGAGGTTGACGAGGTCGTAGAGGCCCGCGGTGCCGGAGCCCGAACCGTCAGCACCCGGCGCGAGGCAGGCCTGGACGTTGCCGAAGTCGACGAAGGGCGCGGGGATGAACGACCCGAGCCGGAAGAGCGCGACGATGCCGAGCGTGAACCCGATCTTCCTGCGAAGGTCAGGCGTGCGGAAGATCCGCGCGACAGCTCTGAACACAAGGGCCTCCGGCTCTTTAGAAATACAGCTTAGGTAATGCAGTCGAGCGGGGCTGGTGACCAGCCCCGCTCGAAACCCCGGTTTGAGGGGGTTACTTACTTGACCGAACCGCCGGCCGCGACGATCTTCTGCTCAGCAGAGCCGGAGACCTTGTCGACCGCAACGTTCAGCTTAACCGCAATGTCACCGTCGCCGAGAACCTTGACCTTCTCGTTCTTGCGCACGGCACCCTTGGCCACGAGGTCGGCGACGCTGACGTCCCCGCCCTTCGGGTAGAGCTCGGCGAGCTTCTCGAGGTTGACGACCTGGTACTCGACGCGGAACGGGTTCTTGAACCCGCGCAGCTTGGGCTGGCGCATCACGAAGTTCAGGTTGCCGCCCTCGAAGCCGGGACGGACCTGGTAGCGCGCCTTGGTTCCCTTGGTACCGCGACCGGCGGTCTTGCCCTTGGAGCCCTCACCGCGGCCGACACGGGTCTTGTCCTTCTTCGCGCCGGGAGCCGGGCGGAGGTGGTGGACCTTGAGCACCTGCGGGCGCGACACGGAGTCGGCCTGCGGGGCCTTCTTCGCCGGAGCGGCCTTGGCGGCGGGCGCCTTGGCAGCAGCGGTGTCGTCGGACTTGGCGGCAGCGGCCTTGGCCGGAGCCTTGGCGGCCGGAGCCTTCTCGGCGGCCGGCTTCGCAGCGGCGGCCTTCGCGGCAGCTGCAGCCTTGGGGGCGGCAGCCTTCGCCGGAGCCTTCTCCGCAGCGGGCTTGGCGGCGGCCTTGGGGGCAGCAGCCTTCTTGGGAGTGGTTTCGTCAGCCATTAGTCAATCTCCTCGACCTTGACGAGGTGGGCGACCGTGCGCACGTAGCCACGGTTCTGCTTGTTGTCCTCACGAACAGTGACGTCACCGATGCGGTGCAGGCCGAGGCTGCGCAGGGTGTCGCGCATGTTCTGCTTCTCACTGATCTTGGACTTGATCTGGGTCACCTTCAGGCGCGCGGCCATCAGACACCTGCCTTCGCTTCGGCCTCTGCACGCAGCAGACGAGCCGGGACGACGTGCTCGACGTCGAGGCCGCGGCGCGCGGCGACCGCACGGGGCTCCTCGAGCTGCTTGAGGGCAGCGACCGTCGCGTGCACGATGTTGATCGTGTTCGACGACCCGAGCGACTTGCTCAGGACGTCGTGGATGCCCGCGCACTCGAGCACGGCGCGGACCGGGCCACCGGCGATAACACCGGTACCGGCGGACGCGGGGCGCAGCAGCACGACGCCGGCAGCGGCCTCGCCCTGCACCGGGTGCGGGATCGACTGGGCGACGCGGGGGACGCGGAAGAAGTTCTTCTTCGCCTCCTCGACACCCTTCGAGATGGCGGTGGGAACCTCGCGCGCCTTGCCGTAGCCGACGCCGACGAGCCCGTTGCCGTCACCGACGACCACGAGGGCGGTGAAGCTGAAGCGACGACCACCCTTCACGACCTTCGACACGCGGTTGATGGTCACGACGCGCTCCAGGAACTGGCTCTTCTCCGCGTCGCGGGCGTTGCCGCGGTCACGGTTCGGGTTGCGCTCGCGACCGCCACGGCGGGCCTCGCGGGGCTCGTTCGTGACGTCGGTGGCGGGGGCGTCGGTGGTGACGGCCTCAGTGGTCTCAGCCACGGTCTGCTCCTCGTTCGTAGTTGCGTCGGTCACAGGTCCAGACCTGCCTCGCGCGCTCCGTCGGCGATCGCAGCGACGCGTCCGGCGTAGCGGTTGCCGCCACGGTCGAACACGACAGCCTCGACGCCTGCCTTCTTGGCACGCTCGGCGACGAGCTCGCCGACCTTGCGCGCCTTGGCCGTCTTGTCACCGTCGAAGGTGCGCATGTCGGCCTCGAGGGTCGACGCGCTCGCGAGGGTGTGTCCCTTGGAGTCATCCACGACCTGCACGAAGACGTGACGGGCCGAGCGGGTGACGACCAGGCGCGGACGCGCCTCGGTGCCGATGACCTTCTTGCGAAGGCGGGCGTGCCTGCGGCCCTTTGCGGCCGACTTGCTCTTACCTCTGGTTCCGAGACCCATGATTACTTACCACTCTTTCCGGCCTTGCGGCGGACTACCTCGCCGGCGTACCGCACGCCCTTGCCCTTGTAGGGCTCGGGCTTGCGCAGCTTGCGAATGTTGGCCGCGACCTCGCCGACGGCCTGCTTGTCGATGCCGCTGACGGTCAGCTTGTTGTTGCCCTCCACCGTGAAGCTGATGCCCTGGGGCGGGTCAACCGTGATGGGGTGCGAGTATCCGAGCGCGAACTCGATGGAGGCGCCCTTGGCGGCGACGCGGTAGCCGGTGCCGACCACCTCTAGGCCCTTCGAGTAGCCCTCGGTGACGCCGACGATCTGGTTGGCGATGAGGGTACGCGTGAGGCCGTGGAGCGAGCGCGACTCGCGCTCGTCGTCGGGACGGGTGACGAGCACCTGGCCGTCCTCGAGGGCGACCGCGATGGGCGTGCGGACGACGAGCGTCAGCTCGCCCTTCGGGCCCTTGACGGCGACGGACTGGCCGTCGATCTTCACCTCGACGCCGCTGGGGACGTCGATGGGGAGTCTTCCGATTCGTGACATGACGGGTTACCACACGTAGGCGAGGACTTCCCCACCCACGCCCTTCGAGGTCGCCTCTTTGTCGGTCAGCAGACCGGAGGAGGTGGACAGGATGGCGACGCCGAGCCCGCCGAGGACCTTGGGGATCTCGGTGGACTTCGCGTAGACGCGCAGGCCGGGCTTCGACACGCGCTTGATGCCCACGAAGGAGCGCTCGCGGTTCGGGCCGTACTTGAGGTCGATGGTCAGGGTCTGGCCCACGCGGGCGTCCTCGACCTTCCACGCGGAGATGTAGCCCTCGGTCTTGAGGATCTCGGCGATGTGCGCCTTGAGCTTGCTGTTCGGCAGCGAGACGCTGTCGTGGTACGCCGAGTTGGCGTTGCGGAGCCGCGTGAGCAGGTCCGCGACCGGGTCGGTCATTGTCATGATGTGTGTCTTTTCTCGTCTGGTTTCGACTCCCGGTACACCGGGGCCGACCTGGACGCTAGGTGGTGCTTAGTTGGCGGTGTTCTCGGCCGTGCGGAACGGGAAGCCCAGCGCCTTGAGCAGCGCGCGGCCCTCGTCGTCCGTCTTCGCGGTGGTCACGACGGTGATGTCGAAACCACGCACGCGGTCGATCTTGTCCTGGTCGATCTCGTGGAACATCGACTGCTCCGTGAGGCCGAACGTGTAGTTGCCGTGACCGTCGAACTGGCGGTCGGACAGGCCGCGGAAGTCGCGGATGCGGGGAAGCGCGAGCGTCACGAGACGGTCGAGGAACTCCCACGCGCGGTCGCCGCGCAGCGTGACGTGGGCGCCGATGGGCTGGCCCTCACGCAGCTTGAACTGGGCGATGGACTTGCGGGCGTTCGTCACCTGCGGCTTCTGGCCGGTGATGGCCGTGAGGTCCTTGACCGCGCCGTCGATGATCTTGCCGTCACGGGCCGCCTCGCCGACACCGGTGTTGACGACGACCTTCACGAGGCCCGGCACCTGGTGCGGGTTCGTGAAGCCGAAGTCCTTGGTGAGCTGCGCGACGATCTCGTTGCGGTACTTCTGCTTGAGGCGCGGCTGGGTCTTGCCAGCCGGCGCGGCAGCGGTAGCGGTGTCAGTCATTACTCGGCGTCCTCTGCGGCGGGCTTCTCAGCCGCCTTCTTGGTCGTGGCCTTGACGGCCTTCTTGCCCTCGGCGCGACGCGACTTCTTGAAGAAACGCACGCGCGTGGTCTTGCCACGGTCGTCCGTCTCGACGCGGAAGCCCACGCGTGCCGGCTGCTTGGTGTCGGGGTCGACGAGCGCCACGTTCGACACGTGGATGGGTGCCTCGTGCGTCTCGATGCCGCCGGTCTTGGTGCCGCGCTGGGTCTGGCCGACCTTGATGTGCTTGGTGACGAAGTTGACACCCTCCACGATCACGCGGTCGCCCTGGACGCCGATGACGCGACCCTGCTTGCCACGGTCGCCACCGCGGGCCTGCGAGGGCCCCGTGATGACCTGGACGAGGTCGTCCTTGCGAATGTTTGCCATGGGTTACAGCACCTCCGGTGCCAGCGAGATGATCTTCATGAACTTCTTGTCACGAAGCTCGCGGCCGACCGGCCCGAAGATGCGGGTACCGCGGGGGTCCCCGTCGCCCTTCAGGATGACGGCAGCGTTCTCGTCGAACTTGATGTACGAACCGTCGGGACGACGGGTCTGCTTGACGACGCGCACGATGACGGCCTTGACCACATCGCCCTTCTTGACGTTTCCGCCGGGGATCGCGTCCTTGACCGTGGCGACGATGACGTCGCCGAGGCCCGCGTAACGACGGCCGGAGCCGCCGAGCACGCGGATCGTGAGGAGCTCCTTGGCGCCGGTGTTGTCGGCGACCTTGACTCGGGATTCCTGCTGAAGCATGAGCTACTTCGCCTTCTCGAGGATCTCGACCAGGCGCCAGCGCTTGGAGGCGCTGAGCGGACGGGTCTCGCTGATGACGACGAGGTCGCCGATGCCGGCCGAGTTGGCCTCATCGTGCGCCTTCACCTTGGAGGTGCGGCGGATGACCTTGCCGTACAGGGGGTGCTTAACGCGGTCCTCGACCTCGACGACGATGGTCTTCTCCATCTTGTCGCTGGTCACGTAGCCGCGACGGGTCTTGCGGTAACCGCGGGCGAGCTCGGCGGTCTCCTCGACCTTCTTAGCTTCTACCTTGGCCATGGTTACGCCTCCTTCGTCTCATCGGTGACCTCGGCCTCGACGGCCTCGGTCTTCTTCGCAGTTGCCTTCTTGGGAGCCTTGGCCGGGGCCTCGACTACCGCGGGGGTCGCCCGGATGCCCAGCTCGCGCTCACGGATGACCGTGTAGATGCGGGCGATGTCGCGCTTGACAGCGCGGATGCGTCCGTGGCTCTCGAGCTGGCCCGTCGCCGACTGGAAGCGGAGGTTGAAGAGTTCTTCCTTCGCCTTCTTCAGTTCGTCGACGAGACGCTCGTCTTCAAAGGTGTCGAGCTCCGCGGTGGCGAGCTCCTTGGTGCCGATCGCCATTACGCGTCGCCCTCCTCGCGCTTGATGATGCGTGCCTTGAGGGGCAGCTTGTGGATTGCACGGGTCATGGCCTCACGAGCGAGCTGCTCGTTGACGCCCGCGACCTCGAAGAGGACGCGTCCCGGCTTGATGTTCGCGATCCACCACTCCGGCGAACCCTTACCGGAACCCATGCGGGTCTCGGCGGGCTTCTTGGTGAGCGGACGGTCGGGGTAGACGTTGATCCACACCTTGCCGCCACGCTTGATATGGCGGGTCATCGCGATACGGGCCGCCTCGATCTGGCGGTTCGTGACATACGCGGGCGTGAGCGCCTGGATGCCGAACTCGCCGAACGACACGACGGTGCCACCGGTCGCCTGGCCGGAACGGCCGGGGTGGTGCTGCTTGCGGTGCTTGACCTTACGGGGGATAAGCATGGTTACGCCTCAACTCCTGCTGCGACCGGTGCGTCGGCCTTGGGGGCCGACGAGCGAGGTGCGCGGTCGCGGCGGTCGCCGCCACGGTCGTCACGACGCTCCGGACGGGTGGACTTCTGGTTGGCCTGCTCGCGGGCGAGCTCCTTGTTGGTGATGTCGCCCTTGTAGATCCAGACCTTCACACCGATGCGGCCGAACGTCGTCTTGGCCTCGTAGAAGCCGTAGTCGATGTTGGCGCGCAGCGTGTGCAGCGGCACGCGACCCTCGCGGTAGAACTCGGAGCGGCTCATCTCAGCGCCGCCGAGGCGGCCGGAGACCTGGATGCGGACACCCTTGGCGCCGGCGCGCTGGGCGCCCTGCAGGCCCTTGCGCATCGCGCGGCGGAAGGCCACACGGGCGGACAGCTGCTCGGCGATGCCCTGCGCGACGAGCTGGGCCTCGGCCTCGGGGTTCTTCACCTCGAGGATGTTGAGCTGGATCTGCTTGCCCGAGAGCTTCTCGAGGTCGGCGCGGATGCGCTCGGCCTCGGCGCCACGGCGACCGATGACGATGCCGGGGCGCGCCGTGTGGATGTCCACGCGGACACGGTCACGGGTGCGCTCGATCTCGATGCGGGCCACGCCGGCACGGTCGAGGGAGGTCTTGAGCAGGTTGCGGATCTTGACATCCTCAGCGACGTAGTCGCTGTACTTCTGGCCGCTCTTGGTGCTGTCGGAGAACCAGCGCGACACGTGGTCGGTGGTGATTCCCAGACGGAAACCGTAGGGGTTTACCTTCTGTCCCATTACTTCTTCCCTGCCTTGACGTCCGCGGGCGTCGCGAGCTTGATCGTGATGTGGCTCGTGCGCTTGAGGATCTGGAACGCGCGTCCCTGTGCACGGGGCTGGAAGCGCTTGAGCGTGGTGCCCTCGTCGACGAACGCCTCGGAGACGAACAGGTCCTGCTCGTCGAGGTACTCGTTGGAGGCGTCTGCCTTGACCTTCGCGTTCGCCATGGCGGACGCGACGAGCTTGTAGACGGGCTCGCTCGCACCCTGGGGGGCGAACTTGAGGATCGCGAGAGCCTCGAGCGCCTGCTTGCCGCGGATCAGGTTGACGACGCGACGGGCCTTGGTGGGCGTGACGCGGATGTGCTTCACGCGGGCGATTGACTCGACCATTAGCGGCGACGTCCCTTCTTGTCGTCCTTCTCGTGTCCACGGAAGGTGCGGGTGGGCGAGAACTCGCCGAGCTTGTGGCCCACCATGGTCTCGGTGACGAACACCGGGATGTGCTTGCGACCGTCGTGCACCGCGATGGTGTGGCCCAGCATCGCCGGGATGATCATCGAGCGGCGCGACCAGGTCTTGATCACGTTCTTGCTGTTGGCCTCATTCGCCTTCACGACCTTCTGCAGCAGGTGGTCGTCGACGAAGGGGCCCTTCTTCAGACTGCGTGGCATCTTCTTGACTCCTACTTGCGCTTCTTGCCGACGTTGCGGCGGCGGACGATGAGCTGGTCGCTGGGGAGGTTGCGCTTGCGCGTACGGCCCTCCGCCTGGCCCCAGGGGCTGACGGGGTGACGTCCACCGGACGTCTTGCCCTCACCACCACCGTGCGGGTGGTCGACCGGGTTCATGGCGACACCACGCACGGTCGGGCGGACGCCCTTCCAGCGCATGCGGCCGGCCTTGCCCCAGTTGATGTTCGACTGCTCGGCGTTGCCGACCTCGCCGATCGTGGCGCGGCAGCGCACGTCGACGTTGCGGATCTCGCCCGACGGCAGGCGGAGCTGCGCGTAGGGGCCGTCCTTGGCGACGAGGCGCACCGAGGCGCCGGCCGAGCGGGCCATCTTCGCGCCGCCACCCGGGCGCAGCTCGATCATGTGGATGACCGTGCCGACGGGGATGTTGCGCAGCGGGAGGTTGTTGCCCGGCTTGATGTCGGCCGAGGGGCCCGACTCGACGATGTCGCCCTGGTTGAGCTTGTTGGGGGCGATGATGTAGCGCTTGGTGCCGTCCACGAAGTGCAGGAGCGCGATGCGCGCCGTGCGGTTCGGGTCGTACTCGATCTCGGCGACGCGGGCGTTGATGCCGTCCTTGTCGTTGCGCTTGAAGTCGATCACGCGGTACTGGCGCTTGTGGCCACCACCGATGTGACGCGTCGTGATGCGGCCGGCGTTGTTGCGGCCACCGGTCTTCGGCAGCGGGCGCAGCAGCGACTTCTCCGGGGTCGAGCGGGTGATCTCGGCGAAGTCAGCGACCGAGGAACCGCGACGACCGGGGGTCGTGGGCTTGTACTTGCGAATAGCCATTGTTGTCTCTCCTCAGTCCCTAGCCGACAGCCGTGAAGATGTCGATGGAACCGGACTTGAGCGTGACGATCGCACGCTTGGTGTCCTTGCGCTTGCCGATGCCGAAACGCGTACGGCGGGTCTTGCCCGGACGGTTCAGCGTGTTCACCGATGCCACCTTGACGTTGAAGATCTTCTCGATCGCGAGCTTGATCTCGGTCTTGTTGGCGCGGGGGTCCACCTCGAAGGTGTACTTGCCGTCGTCGATGAGGCTGTAGCTCTTCTCCGAGACGACAGGGGCGACGATGATGTCGCGCGGGTCCTTGTACGTGAGGGTCATGCGCTGACCTCTTCCTTGCTCTTGGTGCCCTTGGACTCGACGAACGAGTCGAAGGCGGCCTTGGTGAAGACGATGTCGTCGCTGTTCACGACGTCGTACGCGTTGAGCTGGTCGGAGAACAGCACGTGCACGGCCTTGAGGTTGCGCACGCTCTTGTAGTTGACCTCGTCACCGCGCTCGAGCACGACCAGGATGTTCTTGCCCGTGAGCGACGCGAGCACGGCGGCCGCACCCTTCGTCGACGGGACATCGCCCTTGCCGAAGGAGTCGATCACGGTGACACGCTCGCCGCGCACGCGGTCGGAGATGGCGCCGAGCAGGGCTGCGGCGATCATCTTCTTGGGGGTGCGCTGCGAGTAGTCGCGGGGCTGGGGGCCGTGGACGGTTCCACCGCCGCGGTGCTCAGGTGCGCGGATCGAGCCCTGACGGCTGCGACCCGTTCCCTTCTGCTTGAACGGCTTGCGACCGGCACCGGACACCTCGCCGCGGTTCTTGGTCTTGTGCGTGCCCTGGCGCGCGGCAGCGAGCTGCGCGACGACGACCTGGTGGATGAGCGGCACGTTGGTCTGGACGTCGAAGATCGACGCGGGAAGGTCGACCGTGCCGGTCTTCTTTCCGGCGGTGTCGAAGACGTCGAGCGAAGCGTTGGTGGCAGCCATGGCCTTACGCTCCCTTCACTGCGTTGCGGACGAAGACGATGCGACCACGGGCGCCGGGGACGGCACCCTTGACGAGGAGGAGGCCCTTCTCGAGGTCGACCGCGTGGACGGTCAGGTTGAGCACGGTGGTGCGGTCGCCACCCATGCGGCCCGCCATGCGCATGCCCTTGAAGACACGGCTGGGGGTCGAGGAGGCGCCGATCGAGCCGGGCTTGCGGTGGTTGCGGTGCGAACCGTGGCTCGACGAGACACCCTTGAAGTTGTGGCGCTTCATGACACCGGCGAAGCCCTTGCCCTTGCTGGTGCCGACGACGTCGACCTTCTTGCCGGCCTCGAAGATGTCGACCGTGAGCTCCTGGCCGAGCGAGTACTCGGAGGTGTCGTCGGTGCGCAGCTCGGTGAGGTGGCGGCGGGACGTGACGCCCGCCTTCTCGAAGTGGCCGGTGAGCGGCTTGGTGACCTTGCGCGGGTCGATCTGCCCGTAGGCGATCTGCACGGCGCTGTAGCCGTCGACCTCGGGGGTGCGCAGCTGGGTCACGACGTTGGGTGCGATCTCGACGACGGTCACGGGCACGAGCTTGTTGTTCGCATCCCAGACCTGCGTCATGCCGAGCTTCTTGCCCAGCAGACCCTTGGTGTTCTTGGTCATGGCGGTTTCCTAGAGCTTGATCTCGATGTTGACGTCGGCCGGAAGGTCGAGACGCATGAGCGAGTCGACGGCCTTGGGCGTCGGGTCCACGATGTCGATCAGGCGCTTGTGGGTGCGCATCTCGAAGTGCTCGCGGCTGTCCTTGTACTTGTGAGGGGAGCGGATCACGGCGATCACGTTCTTCTCGGTGGGCAGCGGCACGGGGCCGACAACCGTTGCTCCGGCACGGGTCACCGTGTCGACGATCTTGCGCGCCGACGAGTCGATGACCTCGTGGTCGTACGACTTGAGTCGGATGCGGATCTTCTGTCCCGCCATGGTTGGCTCACTTCCTGTGTTTTGCGAACACACTGCATGCTGGAGCACTTCTGCTTTCGCACCACTGTTTATGTGTCAATTACTGCTGTCACCACCACCCCGGCGCTTCTGGGAAGCAGGCACGCACGAGTGCATGACCAAAGGAGGGTGGTTGATCTTCGTTCTGCTTCCCGCGGCCTAACTCTTCAGATCTCGGACCTGGGTTATGCACTGCCTGGAAGTGATTCCGCGCCACGAAAGCGGGAAATGTTGAACCAGACGAGTTTGCCACAGCCCGGCATTTGCTGCAACCCGGGCGTGTCGCGTTGGGCGTGTCGCGCTGCGTCAGCCGAACAGCAGGGCCCGCAGCTGCGACTCGGCGGAGCCCGTGCGGTGCCCGTCGATGGTGGTCCCGCGGTCGTAGAGGTCGACGATGCGGGGGTCGACGTAGCTCGCGCGCGCGACGGCCGGGGTGTTGCCGAGCACCTCGGCCACGTCGCGCATGACCGCGGCGACGACCTTCTTGCGCGCCGTCGGCGTGGGGCGCGGCCCGGCCTTCGCGAGCGCGATCGCGGCGGTGACGGTGCCGTGCAGGGTGCGGAAGTCCTTGGCCGTGAACTCCCCGCCCGTGCGCTCCCGCACGTAGGCGTTGATGTCGTCGGCGGCGAGGGGATGCCACGTCCCCGCGTCCTTCCACGCGAGCAGCCGCGCGCCCGCACCGCGGCGCCGCAGCCCCCGCAGCACGCCCGCGAGCTCGCCGTCGACGAGGGTGGACTCCCACTCCTGCCCGCTCTTGCCGGGGAAGGCGAGGGTTATCGACTCCCCCGAGATCGTCACGTGCGAGACGAGCAGCGTCGAGAGCCCGTGGCTGCCGTGCTGCTCCGCGTAGCGCTCGGAGCCCACGCGCAGCGATCCGGTGTCGAGCAGCCGGAACGCGGCGGCGAGGGCGCGCTCGCGTGTGGGGCCCTCCGACCGCAGGTCCGCCGTCACGCGGCGCCGGGCGGCGGGCAGCGACTCCGCGAGCGCGAGCGCCCTGTCGAACTTGAGCCTGTCCTTCTGCTCGCGCCACTGCGGGTGGTAGAGGTACTGCGTGCGGCCGGCCGCATCCGTGCCCGTGGCCTGGATGTGGCCGTTGGCGTAGGGCGCTATCCACACGTCGGTCCAGGCCGGCGGGATCGCGAGGTGGCGGATGCGCCCGAGCAGGTCGGGGTCGGTGACGCGCGCGCCGTCGGCATCCACGTAGCTGAAGCCCTTGCCCCGGCGAACCCTGCGGATGCCCGTGCCGGAGGAGTCGGAGCGGCGGAGTCTGGGCACCCTCCCACGCTACGAGCGGGGGCCGCGGGGGCGGGGGGCCTTGACAGGCGCTAGCGCGGGCCCGCGGAGTCGCGCACGACGAGCTCGGGCATGATCTGGCCGTGCTCGAGCCGGGTGTCGCCGCGCAGCTCCGCGAGCAGGAGCGAGATGGCGCGACGGCCGATCTCGGTGAAGCTCTGGCGCACGGTCGTGAGGGGCGGGAAGAAGTGCGCCGCCTCGGGGATGTCGTCGAAGCCCACGACGCTGATATCCCCCGGGATGTCGATGTCGAGGTCCCGGCACGCGTGCATGAAGCCGAGCGCCATCTGGTCGTTGCTCGCGAACACCGCGGTGAAGTCGCGGTAGCGCAGCAGCTCGAGGCCGGCGTAGTAGCCGAAGTGCGCGCTCCAGTCGCCGATGATGGGCGCGCGCGTGGGCAGCTCCGCGGCGGTCATCTCCTCGACGTAGCCCTGGTGGCGGGCCTCGGCCTCGATCCAGTCCTGGGGCCCCGAGATGTGCATGATCTCGGTGTGCCCGAGCTCGATGAGGTGGCGCGTCGCGAGCCGCGCGCCCGCGACCTGGTCGATCGACATCGAGTGCGTGCCGCCGAGGTCGGTGGTCTGGAGGGTCACGAACGGCACGGTGATCGAGAGCTCCTTGAGCACGTCGAACACGCGCAGCTGCGGCGCGATGACGACGAGCGCCTCTACCGACTGGCTCAGGAGGTAGTCGAGCCCCGTCTTGATGGCGATGTAGTCGCTCGACGAGATGTTGGTGATGCTCAGGCGGTAGCCGGCCTCCTTGGCGGCCCGCTCGATCTCCTGGATGCTCGTCGTCGGCCCATAGTGCGCCGTCTGCTGCGACAGCACGCCGATCGTGCGCGACCGGCTCGTGACGAGCGCGCGCGCCGCCTGGTTGGGGCGGTAGCCGATCTGCTCGATGACGTCGAGCACGCGCTGCTTCGTGGAGTCCTTGATGCTCGGGCTCTCGTTGAGCACGCGCGACACCGTCTGGTACGAGACGCCCGCGAGGCGCGCGACGTCACGGATGTTGGGGGCGCGGACCCGGTCAGGCTCCATGAGGGTCAAGTATGCCGGATGCGCTTCACCGCGGTGACGGCGACGGCGACCACCGCGAGGGCGGCGGGCACGAGCAGGTGCACGCCCGCGAGCACGAGCAGCCCCGCGACGAGCACGACCGACACCACGGCCATCCACCAGCCGAGGCTCCACCGCGCGAGCAGGCGCACGGCCGCGACCATGCCGAGCGCGTAGACCGCGACCATCGAGCTCGTGTGGATGAGGATGAACGGCTCGAGGTGCAGCCCCGTCGCGACCATCGCCGCGTAGTAGACGAGGGCGATGACCGCCCACGCCGCCATCGCGCGGCGGGGCACGGCGCCCGGCTCCGCGCCCTTCGCGAGCCACGCGGGCAGGTGCCCGTCGCGCCCGAGCGAGGCGCCGAGGTTGGCGAAGGCGGGGATGTAGGCGTTGAGCACCCCGATGCACACGACGGCCGAGATGAGGGCGACGATCGCGGGGCCCACGACCGGCACCGTGACGGCCACGAGGTCGATGAGCGGCACCTGGCCGTGCGGGTGGCCCGTGCCGAGCACGCCCACGGTCACGACCTGCAGCGCGAGGTAGGCGAGGCCCACGACGACCACGGCGATGCCGGTGGCGAGCGGGATGGTCCGCCGCGGGTTGCGGAACTCGGCGGCGATGTGGGTCACCGCCTCCCAGCCCGCGAACGCCCACACGAAGAGGCTGATCGCGAGGCCCACGCCCGCCCAGCCGTTGGGCAGGAACGGCTCGAAGTTCTCGGCGCGCACGACGGGCGCCGACACCGCGACGACGCCCACGACCACGACCACGAGCAGGCCCGTGAGCAGCAGCTGGATGCGGCCGGTGAGGCGCAGCCCCACGAAGTTGACGACGAGCGCGACCACGAGGAACGCGAGGCCCACCCACGGCACCGCCGCGCGGGGTGCGCCGAGCGCGGCGCTCACGTACTCGCCGCCCACGGTCGCGAGCACGGGGGCGCCGAAGCTCACGCCGAAGAAGAACCAGTAGCCGCTCATGCGCGCGGCGGTGGGGCCGAGGGCGAGGCGCACGAAGGTCGCGACCCCTCCCGCGTCCGGGTAGCGCGCGGCGAGCGCCGCGAACGTGCCCGCGAGCGGGATGGAGGCGATGAGCACGGCGACCACCGCGAGGATCGACGCGGGGCCGGCCGCATCCGCCGCGAGGCCGGGGAGCGCGAGGATGCCCGTGCCGAGCACCGCCGCGATGTAGAGGGCCGACGCCTGCCCGAGCCCGAGGCGCGGCGAGTGGGAGGGAGCGTCGGCGGTCACCGGTCCATCATGGCGGCAACCCACGACCGTGGTCGCGCGAGAAACGGACAGCGCGCTACGACATCACGCCAGCGGCTTCGTGAGGTCGTAGAACCGCACGCCGTCGATGGTCACCTCCGTGTAGTGCCCGACCACCCAGCCCGAGATGAGCGACGACGAGTTCGACCCGCCGTTCGCGTGGCCGAGCCTGCCTCCGATGTACCAGTGGATGCGGCCCGCCGCGACGTCCTGCTGGAACTGGGTGAGCGTGGGAGACGGGTCGCTGCCGTTGAACCCGCCGATGGGCATCACGGGCAGGCCCGTCGCGAGCTGGTAGCCCGCCGCCTGGTTCGAGCCCATGGCCGCGGCGAGCCACGTGTACCCGTCGCCGCCCACGGAGAGCCGCGCGGCGAGGGCGGGGCTGATGCGCGCGGAGTCGAGCAGCCCGCCGCCCGTGGCCCCCGGCTTCTGCAGCACGGAGGCGGGCGAGGCGAGGGGCAGGGCCGCGCCGGCGGACGTGCCCGGGCCCGCGAGGGGGATGGAGCCCGTGTGCGGCACCGTGAGGGTCGCGAGGCTGAACGCCGCAGGCCCCAGGAGCACGGCCGCGAGGGCGAGGGATGCCGCGGCGCGCCCCGCGCGCACGACGAGCAGCACGGCTGCCGCCGCCCCGAGCCCGACGACCACCCACTTGAGCCACGGCAGCCACGTGGGCGAGCGGAACAGCAGCTCCCACGCCCAGGCGGCCGTGCCGGCGACGGCCACGGCCATGACGATGCGCGCCCACCGCGCGCGGCGGCGGCTCCAGAGCATCCCCGCCCCGATCGCGAACGTGCCGGCGAGCGCCGGGGCGAACGCGACCATGTAGTACGCGTGGAAGATCCCGGCCATGAAGCTGAAGGCGAGGGCCGTGACGACGAGGGTTCCGCCGAGCAGAAGGAGGGTCGCGCGCGCGGCCGACGTGCGCGGCAGGCGCCGCATCATCCACAGCCCGACGGCGAGGGCCGCGAGGGCCGCGAACATGAGCCACGTGGCCTGAGCGCCGAAGTCGCCGCTGAAGAGCCTGTCGATGCCCGTGTAGCCCCAGTGCTGGCCCTGCGCCGCGCTCGTGACGCTGCCCGTCTCCTGGCCCGTGAGGCGGCCGAGGCCGTTGTAGCCGAACGTGAGCTCGAGGAAGTCGTTGACCTGCGAGCCGCCGATGTACGGGCGCTGGCCCGCGGGCACGAGCTCGACGACGGCGACCCACCACCCGGCGGCGACGACGACGGAGCCGAGCGCCGCGAACAGGTGGCCGAAGCGCACGCGCAGGGTGCGCGGCGACGCGTAGAGGTACACGCCCGCGAGCACGGGCAGCACGAGGAACGCCTGCAGCTGCTTCGTGAGGAACCCCAGCCCGACCATCGCGCCCGCCCAGAGCACCCAGCGGATGCGGCCGTCCTCGATGCCGCGCAGCGTGAAGTACCCCGCGAGGGTGATGAGCAGCACGAGCAGCGCGTCGGGGTTGTTGTAGCGGAACATGAGCGCGGCGACGGGGGTGAGCGCGAGGGCGGCCCCCGCGAGCAGCGCCGTGCGGGCGGGGAAGCGGCGGCGCACCGTGAGGTACAGCACCGCGACGCTCGCGACGCCCAGCAGCACCTCGGGCAGCAAGATCGCGAACGGCGTGAGGCCGAGCAGGCGCACGGAGAGCGCCATGAGCCACAGGCTCGCGGGCGGCTTGTCGACGGTTATCGAGTTCGCCGCGTCCGACGAGCCGTAGAAGAAGGCCGTCCAGTCGGAGGCCCCGGCCTGCACGGCCGCCGAGTAGAAGGCGTTGGCCCAGCCGCTCACCGACAGGTCGACGAGGTAGAGCGCGCCCGTGGCGACGAGCAGGAGGGCGAACGCAGGGCGCTCCCATCCGATCGCGCGTGCCCTGGTCCAGGGCCGCGCGAGGGCGAGCACCGTCACGAGCTCAGCACGCGGTCGCGCGACGTGATCACGCGGCGCGGCTCGACCAGCGCCTCGTGCGACGCGCGGCCGCGGAACACCCACAGGCGTAGCGCGAGGAAGCGCAGCACCGTCGCGCACAGGTTCGCGGCGGTGAGGATGGCGAGCTCGTGGTGGGGCCCGGCCGTCGGGAACCAGCTGTGCAGCACGGCGAGCGCGCCCGCGGTCATCCCCCACGCGACGCCGAACACCACGAGGCCCTGCACGTGGTGCTTGAGGGCCCCCTGCGGCCCGCGCACCCGGAACGTGAAGCGGCGGTTGGCCCACGTGTTCGCGATGGCGGTGACGAGCAGCGCGAGGAAGTTGGCGAGCTGCTCGGGCACCGCGAACTGCAGCGCGTAGTACAGGGCCGCGTAGGCGATCGTCGAGAAGCCGCCGATGATGCCGAACCGCAGCACCTGGCCGAAGAAGCTCGGCGGGCGGGCGGGGGCGAAGGGCTGCCTGCCGAGCTCCGCGTACACCTCCTCGAGCGGGATGCGCCCCGAGAGGATCGACCGCCACACGCGCACGAGCCCCTTGAGGTCGGCGGTCGCCGTCGCGACGATGTCGACGCTCGAGTTCTCGTCGTCGATCCAGTCGACGGGCACCTCGTGGATGCGCAGTCCCGCACGCTCGCCGATGATGAGCAGCTCGGTGTCGAAGAACCAGCCGGTGTCCTCCACGAGCGGGAGCACGCGCTGCGCGACGTCCCGGCGCATGGCCTTGAAGCCGCACTGGGCGTCGCTGAACGTCACGCCCATGGCGCGCCGCAGGATGAGGTTGTAGCTGCGCGACACGAACTCGCGCTTGGCGCCGCGCACGACGCGCGAGCCGTGGCCGAGGCGCGTGCCGATCGCGATGTCGGAGTGGCCGGAGAGCAGGGGTGCGACGAGCGGCGGCAGGGCCCGCAGGTCGGTCGAGAGGTCGACGTCGACGTACGCGACGACCTCCGCGTCGGAGCCCAGCCACGCGCGCTTGAGGGCGCGGCCGCGGCCCTTCTCGTCGAGGTGCAGGAGCCGCACCTCGGGCAGCTCTGCCGCGAGCCGCTCGGCGATGACCGCCGTCGCGTCGGTGCTCGCGTTGTCGGCGATCGTGATGCGCCACGACTCGTCGCGGAACTGCTCGGCGAGCGTGGCGTGCAGCACGCGCACGCTGCTCTCGAGCGACTCCTGCTCGTTGTAGACGGGGACGACGACGTCGAGGCTGGGGCGCTCGGAAGTGTTCACCCCGCTGACTGTGGACCCGTCGTCTGGACCCGCGCCGCGACCGCGCTGTGAGTTGGCTGTGTCAGAGCTTGTCGAGGCCTTCGAGCACGTCGGACGTGAGGTCGGCGACATCCTCGATGCCCACCGAGAGGCGCACGACGTTCTCGGGCACCTCGAGGTCGGTGCCGCGCACGGACGCGTGGGTCATCTCCGACGGGTAGCACACGAGCGACTCGACGCCGCCGAGGGACTCGGCGAGCTGGAAGAGCTCCATCGACTCGGCGAAGCGCTTGGCCGTGTCGGCGCCGCCCTTGACCGCGACCGAGATCATTCCGCCGAACGCGCTCATCTGCCGCGCCGCGATGTCGTGGCCGGGGTGGTAGGGCAGGCCCGGGTAGTAGACGGCCTCGAGCTTGGGGTGGCCGACGAGCTTCTCGGCTATCGACTGCGCGTTGGCCGAGTGGCGCGCGACGCGCACGTCGAGCGTCTTGATGCCCCGCACGGTGAGCCACGCGTCCATGGCGCCCGAGACGGCACCGACGCCGAACTGGAGGAAGCCGACCTTCTCGGCGAGCTCCTCGCTGTTGACGACGAGGGCGCCGCCGAGCACGTCGGAGTGGCCGCCCAGGTACTTCGTGGTCGAGTGCACGACCACATCCGCGCCCAGCGAGAGGGGCTGCTGCAGCGCCGGCGACGCGAACGTGTTGTCGACGACGACGAGGATGCCCGCCGCCTTCGCGATCTCGACGAGCGCCGCGATGTCGCTGATCTTCATGAGGGGGTTGCTCGGCGTCTCGATCCACAGCACCTTCGTGGCGTCGGGGCGGATCGCCGCGCGCACCGCGTCGAGGTCGCTCATGTTCACGGTCGAGAGCGAGACGCCCCACGGGATGAACACGCGGCTCACGAGGCGGTGGGTGCCGCCGTAGACGTCGTTGCCCATGACGACGTGGTCGCCCGGCTGCAGCACGGCGCGCAGGAGGGTGTCCTCCGCGGCGAGGCCCGACGCGAAGCTGTAGGCCTTGAGGCCGCCCTCGAGCGAGGCCAGGAGGTCTTGCAGCGAGTCGCGCGTGGGGTTGCCGCCGCGGTTGTACTCGTAGCCGTTGCGGAAGCCGCCCACCCCGTCCTGCACGAACGTGGAGGTGAAGTAGACGGGCGGCACGACGGCGCCCGTGGTCGGGTCGAAGTCCTGCCCGGCGTGGATGGCGCGGGTGGCGAAGGAGTGGGTCATGTCGGCTCTCGTCGGTGCTGCTAGGCGCTCAGGAAGGCGAGCAGGTCGTGTCGCGTGATGACGGCCGCGGGCTTGCCCTCGGCGGTCACCAGCAAGGCGTCCGACGAGGTGAGCGCCTCGCGCGCCGCCTCCACGGAATCCTGCATGCCGATCAAACCGAGCGGGGGGCGCACGAATTCCGCGAGGGCGTCGGTGAGCTGGGCGCGGCCGCTGAAGACGGCGTCGATGAGCGACTTCTCGTCGATGGATCCGACCACCTCGCCCATGACGACGGGCGGCTCGGCGCTCAGCACGGGCATCTGCGAGATGTCGAACTGGCGCATCTTGTCGATCGTGTGGCGCACGGTGTCGCTCGGGTGCACGTGCACGAGGCCCTCGAGGGTGGCCTGCTTGGTGCCGACCATGTCGGCGACGGTGCGGTCGTCGCTCGCGGGCAGGAAGCCGTAGCTGCGCATCCACTTGTCGTTGAAGACCTTGCCGAGGTAGCCGCGGCCGCCGTCCGGCAGCAGGATGACCATGACGGCGTCGGCCGGGAGGTCGCGCGCGGCCTTGAGGCCCGACGCGATGGCGAGGCCGCTCGACCCGCCCACGAGCAGTCCCTCCTCGCGCGCGAGGCGGCGCGTGAAGTCGAACGACTCCGCGTCGCTCGACGCGATGATCTCGTCGACGACGGAGGGGTCGTACGCGGTCGGCCAGAAGTCCTCGCCCACGCCCTCGACGAGGTAGGGGCGTCCCGTGCCGCCGGAGTACACCGAGCCCTCGGGGTCGGCGCCGATGATGACGACCCTGCCGTCGGAGACCTCCTTGAGGTACTTGCCGACGCCGCTGATCGTGCCGCCCGTGCCGACGCCCGCCACGAAGTGCGTGACCTTGCCCTCGGTGTCGGCCCAGATCTCGGGACCCGTGGTCTCGTAGTGGCTGAGCGGGCCGTTGGGGTTGGAGTACTGGTTGGGCTTGAACGCCCCGGGGATGTCGCGCGCGAGCCGGTCGGACACCGAGTAGTACGACTCGGGGCTCGACGGCTCGACGGCCGTGGGGGTCACGACGATCTCGGCGCCGTAGGCCAGGAGCACGTTCCGCTTGTCCTCCCCCACCTTGTCGGGGAGCACGAAGACGCACCGGTAGCCGCGCTGCTGGGCGACGAGGGCGAGGCCGATGCCCGTGTTGCCGCTCGTGGGCTCGACGATCGTGCCCCCGGGCTTCAACAGCCCCTGGCGCTCGGCGTCGTCGATGATGCGGGTGGCGATGCGGTCCTTGGAGGACCCGCCGGGGTTCAGGTACTCGACTTTGACGAGCACCGTCGCGGCGATGCCCTCTGTCACCTTGTTGAGGCGGACGAGGGGCGTGTTGCCGACCAGGTCGATCACGGTGTTGGCGTACTTCATGGTCCGCCAAATCTACCAGCGGGTCTCACGGGTGTTTCAGAGCATCCAGCCGCCATTATTGAAGCGACAACTTTCCCCGAGCCGACAGGACTGCCGTGCCCGATCCCTCCAAGCCCACCGTCAAGCAGCAGCGCGATGCCCGCAGGGCCGAGAAGGTCGCCGCGATGCAGAAGCAGCTCGCGCGCCAGAAGCGCAACCAGCGCATCGGGCTCATCGCCGGGATCACGGGCGGCGTGCTCGTGCTCGCCCTCGTCGTGACGTTCGTCGTCGTCGGTGCGACGCCCAAGGTCAACCCCGCCGACATCAAGATCGAGGGCCTCAAGACCTTCGGCACCCTCACGGCCACGCACGTCGACGGCGCCGTCGACTACCAGGCGGACTACGGCATGGACCCGCCCGCGGGCGGCAACCACAACGCCGTGTGGCTCAACTGCGGCGTGTACGACCAGCCGCAGCAGAACGAGAACGCCGTGCACGCGCTCGAGCACGGCGCCGTGTGGATCACCTACGACCCCGACGCCCTGACCGACTCCGAGGTCGCGACGCTGCGCGGCGAGGCGCCCAAGACGTACGCGATCGTCTCGCCGTACCCGGGCCTGCCCGCCCCCGTCGTCATCTCCGCGTGGTCGGCCCAGGTGCAGCTCGACGGCGTCGACGACCCGCGCCTCGAGCAGTTCGTGCAGAAGTACTGGAAGTCGGCGAGCGCCCCCGAGCCCGGCGCCGCGTGCACGGGAGCGCTGGATGGCCCCGGCAAGCTCTCCTGAGCCGGCCGGCGCCGAGCCCGGCCGCACGGCCCGGCTCGCGATCGCCGCGGTCATCACGGCGCTGCTGCTCGTCGGGGCATCGCTCGTCATCGGCCGCCTGAGCGCGCCCGGCGACACCGCGCCGCTCGACGGCAGCGCCGAGGCGGGCTTCGCGCGCGACATGCAGACGCACCACCAGCAGGCCGTCGAGATGTCGATGATCGTGCGCGACCTCACCGACGACCCCGAGGTGCGGCTGCTCGCGTACGACATCGCGACGTCGCAGTCCCAGCAGTCCGGCCAGATGTTCGGCTGGCTCGCCGAGTGGGGGCTGTCGCAGGCATCCTCGCAGCCCGAGATGGCGTGGATGGCCCTGCCCACGATCGACGGGAGCACGGGCGGCCACCACATGGAGTCGACGGGCGACGTGCCCTCGACCATGCCCGGCTACGCCACGGCCGAGCAGCTCGCGCGGCTCAAGGCCGCGACGGGCGTCGACGCGGAGCGGATCTTCCTCACCCTGATGATCGCCCACCACCAGGGCGGCGTGGAGATGTCGGAGGCCGTGCTCGCGCGCAGCGACTACCGCGTCGTGGTCGACCTCGCCACGAGCATGGTGCAGGCGCAGACCTCCGAGATCTCGCTCATGCAGGACATGCTCGCGAAGCGCGGCGGCCCCCTCCCCTAGCGCTCAGCCGCATCCTGCGCGCAGGTCGGCGAGATGCGCGCAACGTTCCGCGCCGCTCGCCGCTGTGGTCGCACCTCGCGGCGGCAGGGCGATCAGGATGCCCCCGCCGCCGTCAGGCGATGAGGCGGGTGCCCGGGGGCACGTCGACGCCCGCGGCCTCGAGGGCCGTGTAGGCGAGGGTGCGGCGGTTGTCGATCTCCTGGCCGATGTCGCGCGCGAGGCGCGGGCGGGTCTTGACGAGCCCGTCGAGCACGCCCACGGGCACGAACAGCACGGCGAGGTCGCTCGTGGCCGTGATGCGCGCGGACACCCCCTGCCGCGTGAGGGCCGTGAGGCCGATGACGTCGTCGCGGTCGAGCGTCGCGAAGCGCACCTCGGCCCCGGCCTCGAGGGGCGTCGCGAGCTGGGCGGTGCCGCTCACGATGTAGCGCATGCCGTCGGGGACCGTGAGGGGGTGCTGCACCACCTCGCCCTCGCCCCACCGCTCGAGACGGCACTGCGGGGCTACCACGAGCACGTCCTCCGGGGTGAGGTACAGGGCGGGGGCGCTGCGGCGCACCGCGGCCTCCGTGTTCTCCGGGGTGTTGAAGTTGTCAGTGAGGTCGCCGTCGAGGTGCAGGTCGGCCCGACGGGCGGCATACCAGAGCCTCGTGCGGAAGATGCCGATGGAGGTCGCGTTGTCCGCGGGGCTGTTGATCGCCACCTCGACCTCGTACTTCGCCTTCGGCAGGGGCGTGATCGTCGCGACCTCGCCCGGCACGGCCGCCGGGAGGTCGGCGGCGACCCGCTGGCACACGTCGATGACGTCCTGAGGGGCGTCGTCGGTCGAGAACTTGACGACGATGTCGAACTCGAACGGCGTGGGCTTGCGGCTGAGGTTGACGAACGAGCCGCTCGCGAGGTGCGAGTTGGGCAGGATGAGCACGCCCGTGGAGGTCTTGATGTGCACCGCGCGCCAGTTGACCTCGATGATGCGCCCGCGCGTGCCGTCGACCTGCAGCCAGTCCCCGAGCTGGAAGGGCTGCTCGAACAGCAGGAACAGGCCGGAGACGACTGAGCCGACGGCGGTCTGCAGCGAGAGGCCGATGACGATCGATCCCACGCCGAGGGCGGCGAACAGCCCGCCGATGTCCGTTCCCCACACGACGGAGAACAGCACGCCCAGCGCGATGAGGATGAGGATGATCCGCACGATGTCGACGAAGATCGAGGGCGTCCGGCTGCGCCACGTGCCCTCCTTCGCCGTGACGAAGAGCGCGAAGTTGATCGTGTTGAGCAGCACGAGGATGAGCAGGAACCCGAACACGGTCGCGACGACCTGCACCCACGTGGGCTCGAGGTCGACGTAGTGCGCCTGGCTCATGAGCAGCAGCAGGGCGCCCACGGGTGCGACGTAGTTGCGCAGCAGCATGACGATGCGTGCCGCGCGGCTGCCCCGGCGCTCGAGCGTGCTGTGCACCTCGGTGAGGATGAGCAGCATGACCGGCAGCCCGATCACGACGCCGACGGCCGGCCAGAACCAGGGCTGCAGCCAGAACTCGGTCACGCCCCGGCTCCCGCGTGCACGTCGTCGGGGTCGACGCGCCACACGCGCTGCGGGCCCGTCGGGGTGGAGACGTTGCCCCAGTCGCGCACGTGCACGGTGTCGGGCATCCTGTCGACGACCTGCTGCGTGAGGAAGATGCCCGACTCGCGGTTCGAGCCCTGAAGCTGGAACGCGAGGGTCACGGCGTCGCCCCACAGGTCGTACGCGATGTGCGACTGGCCGACGAGGCCGCTCGTGACGGTGCCCGTGTCGATTCCCGCGCGGATGCTCAGGCGCACGCCGTGCTTGCCGCCGAACCGCTCCGCTATGCGCTCGAGCTCCATGGCGAACTCGACGATGCGACGGGCGTTGTCCACGCGCGGCACGGTGAGGCCGCAGCTCGCGAGGTAGCCCGCGCGCGTCGTGCGCACGCGCTCCACGCCGAAGCGGTCGGCGGCCTCGTCAAAGGCGCGGATGATCTCGTTGAGCTTCTCGAGGGCCTCGGCGGAGGGCATCCCACGGCTGTACGACTCGAACCCGACGATGTCGGCCCACAGCACCGACACCTCCTGGTGGTCGAGCACGATCGTCTGCGCACCCTCCTTGTACTTTTTCACGAGGGGCTCGGGCATGAGCGAGAGCAGGAGGCGCTCGTTCTCGGCCTGCTGGTCCTCCAGCAGCGCCGCCTTCACCTGCAGGCTCCGGCTCATGTCGTTGAACGCGGCGCCCACGTCGGCGAGCTCGTCGCTCGTGCCCGCGTCGACCTGCACCCCCTGCTCCCCCGCGGCGATGCGGCGCGCGGCGTCGCGCAGGCGGCGCAGGGGCCGCACGATGACGCCCGCGATGATGAGCGAGAGCAGCGACACGAGCAGCACGATGACCGCCGACGACAGCACGAGGTTGCGCGTGAAGTCGTCTACGGGGGCGAACGCCTCTGCGCTGTCGATCTCGGCGACGATCACCCAGTCGAGCCCGTCGAGCTGCAGCGGCGCGTAGGCCGCGATCGTCTCGCTGCCCAGGTAGCCGACGGCGAGCGTCGTGCCCGTCTCGCCCTCCGCGGCGGTCTGCACCGCGTCGGTGCGCACGGGCTGCACGAGCAGGGTCGTCTGCGTCTCGACGGCCTGGCGTGCGACCTCGGGCGGGGTGCCCGCGGCGATCGCGGCCTTCTCGTAGCCCTCCGGGTCTTCGATGAGGTCGCGCGAGAGCGAGCGCATGAGGTTGTCCTGCGCGCCCACGATGTAGGTCTCGCCCGTCGTGCCGAGGCCCGACGCGGCCCAGTCGCCGCCGCCCGTCATGACGTCGTCGATGGCGGCGATGGGCATCTCGACAGCTATCGCCCCCACGACGGTGCCATCGACGACGACGGGCGCGACCGCCCAGGCGGCGGGGATGCCCAGCGACGGCGGGTACACGCCGAAGTCGGTGAACTCGACGGAGTCGCCCAGATTGCTCGAGAGGGCCGCGGAGTACGCGGCGGCGAGGTTGGTGCGGTGCAGCGGTCCCGTGTCGAGGTTGGCACCGAGCGCCACGCCCTTGTACGCGGAGTACACGACGTCGCCGTCGGTGTCGAGCAGCATGACGTCCTCGTAGGCGAAGAGCTCGGTCATCCTGCGGAAGAAGTCGTGGTACTCGGCGTGCGCAGCCGACCAGGCCGAGCCGTCGCCCGCGTCGTCGTTGGCGAGCGCGTCGGTGAAGTTCGAGTACGGCACCGTGTAGTGCAGCTGGAGGTAGGCCTCTGCCGGGTCGGTCGGCACGAACGTGGAGGTGTCGACGGTCTCGCCCGTCGCGGCGGCGAGCCGGGCGGCGAAGTCGTCGGTGTAGTACGCCTCGAGGGCCGCGCGGTCCTCATCGCTCAGCTCGGATGACTCGAGCTCGTCGAACCCGGCGGTGAACGCCTGCACGGCCTCCTTGACGCTGTCGCCGTGCGCCGCGAGCAGGAGGGTGCTCTCGATCGAGTCGAAGAGGTTGGTGAGCTCGCGCGCACGGGAGTCGCGCACCTCCACGAGCCGGTCGAAGGCCGCGTCGCGCAGCGAGTCCCTGCCGTTGACGTAGCCGATGAACCCCACGACGACGCTCGACGCGATGCTCACGAGCAGGAGCATGATGAGCAGCAGCGACCGGATGCTCAGCCCGCCCTTCGCGCTCGCGCTCGGGAGCACGAGGGTGCCCGGTGCGGGCGGCGGAGTCGTCGTGGACACGCGCTCACTTTAGACCCGAAGACGGCCTCGCTGCGTGCCCGGAACGGGCTACGCCTGCTGCGCGTAGAGGTCGGAGTACATGCCGCCCGCGGCGATCAGGTCGTCGTGGGTGCCCTGCTCGACGAGCCTGCCGCCCGCGATGACGAAGATCACGTCGGCATCCACGACCGTCGAGAGGCGGTGCGCGACCGCGATGGTCGTGCGGCCGCGCGACGCGGCGTCGAGCGCCTGCTGCACCACGCGCTCGGAGAGGGTGTCGAGCGCGCTCGTCGCCTCGTCGAGGATGAGCACGGCCGGATCTTTGAGCAGCACGCGCGCGATGGCGATGCGCTGCTTCTCGCCGCCCGAGAGGCGGTAGCCGCGCTCCCCCACGACGGTGTCGTAGCCGTCGGGGAACGAGGCGATGGTCTCGTGGATGTTCGCGGCCCGGGCCGCGGCCTCGAGCTCGTCGTCCGTGGCGCCGGGCTTCGCGTAGCGCAGGTTCTCAGCGATCGTCGCGTGGAACAGGTACGTCTCCTGGCTCACGATGCCGATGTTGCGCACGAGGGAGTCGCTCTCGAGCTCGCGCACGTCGTCGCCCGCGAAGAGCACGCGGCCCGACGTCACGTCGTGCAGGCGCGGCACGAGGTAGCCGATCGTGGTCTTGCCGGCGCCGGACGGTCCGACGAACGCGGCCGACTGCCCAGGCTCGATGCGGAACGAGACGCCCTTGAGGGTCGCGGGGGTGTCGGCGGGGGCATCCGGGTAGCGGAAGACGACGTCGTCGAACTCGACGGCACCGAGCTCGTCGGGGCGCACGGGGTGCGCGTCGGGCCGATCGGTGATCGCGGGCACGAGGTCGAGGTACTCGAAGATGCGGGCGAACAGGGCAGACGACGTCTGCAGGTCGAGGGCCACGCGCAGCAGCCCGAGCAGCGGGAACATGAGCCGCGCCTGCACCGTGGTGAACGCCACGATCGTGCCCGCCGTCACGTCGACGCCGCCCGTGATGAGGTACGCGGCCACGATGTAGATGACCGCGGGGATGATCGACAGGAAGATGTTGACCATCGCGAAGAACCACTGGCCGCTCATCTGCTGGCGCACCTGCAGGTCGATCTGGTTGAGGTTCTCCTTCTCGTAGCGGCCCGTCTCGGCCTGCTGCTGGTTGAAGCTCTTCGCGAGCAGGATGCCGCTCACGCTCAGCGCCTCCTGCGTGATCGCGGTCATGTCGCTCAGCGACTCCTGCGTCTTGGTCGCGATGCGCGCGCGCACCTGGCCGACCCTGCGCTGCGCGATGACGAGCACGGGCAGCAGGATGACCGCCACGACGGTGAGCTGCCAGCTCAGCACGAGCATGCTCACGAACGCGGCGATGACGGTCACCGTGTTGCCGATGACGCTCGAGATCGTGTTGCTCAGCACCCCGGCGACGCCGCCCACGTCGTTCTGCAGGCGCGACTGGATGACTCCCGTCTTGGTGCGCGTGAAGAACGCGAGCTCCATGGCCTGCAGGTGGCCGAACAGCCGGATGCGCAGCGCACCCATGACCTTGTTGCCCACGTTGGCCGTGAGCCAGGTCTGCCACACGCCCATCGCGGCGGAGAGCACGAGCAGCGCGACCATGGCGCCCACGAGCTCGAGCAGCACGGGCACGTTCGGCCCGCCCGTCGGGGGGAACAGGCCCACGTCGAACAGCTGCTTCGTGAGCAGCGGGGGCAGCACCCCGAGCCCGGCGCTCACGAGCACGAGCGTGATCGTCACGATGAGGGCCGTGCGGTGCGGGGCGAACAGGCCCGTGATGCGCCGGAACAGGTCGGGGATCTTCGGGGCCGCGGCGTTCGCGGCGCGCTGCGCCTCGACGTCGCCGCCGCTCACGCGGCCCCCGCGGCCGCCACCCCCGCCGCGCATTCCGCTCATGCGTTCACCTTACGACGCGGCTCCGACGGCCCGTCGCGGTGTTCGCCGGTGGCGTGCGGCCCCCCTCGTGTCTCGCAGATTGTCAGAAGTAGCGCACATGCGCGCGACTTGTGGAGATTAGCGAGACACGAGGGGGGAAGGAGCGCGATCAGCCCTTCGTCGACCCCGCGAGGAGGCCGCGCACGAAGAAGCGCTGCAGGGCGAAGAACACGATGAGCGGCACGATCATCGCGACGAACGCGCCGGCCGTGAGCAGGTACCAGTCCTGCCCGCGGTTGCCCGTGATCTCGCGCAGCACCTTGGTGATCGGCCCGACCGCCCCGTCCGCGAAGACGAGGGCGACCAGGAGGTCGTTCCACACCCACAGGAACTGGAAGATCGCGAACGACGCGATCGCCGGCATGGCGAGCGGCAGGACGATGCGGAAGAACGTCTGCCCGTGGCCGGCACCGTCGACGCGCGCGGCCTCGATGAGCTCGTGCGGGATCTCCGAGATGAAGTTGTGCAGCAGGAAGATCGCGAGCGGCAGGGCGAAGATCGTGTGCGCGATCCAGATCTGACCGTAGGAGTTGCCACCGGCGCCCAGCCCCTCGAACACCTCGACGCCGCCGATCTTGAGGCCGCGCGCGAAGAGGCTCAGGAGCGGCACGAGCGCCATCTGGATCGGCACGACCTGCAGCGCGAACACCCCGATGAAGAGGATGTTGCGGCCGCGGAACGGGATCCACGCGAACGCGTACGCGGCGAGCGCCGCGATCACGAGCGGGAAGATCGACGCGGGGATCGTGATCGCGATCGAGTTGATGAACGACTGCCCGAGCGTGACCGTGGTCGCGGTTCCGCTCAGCACGGCCTCGTAGTTGCTCACCGTGAAGCCGGGGTTGACGAAGATCGACCACCACCCGCTCGTGTTGATGAGCTCCGGAGGGCGGAACGACGTGATGAGCAGGCCGAGCGTGGGCGTCGTCCACAGCACGGCGATGACGATCGCGGCGATCGTGGCGCCACGGCTCGTGAGGCGCTCCTTCGAGCGGCGGAGGGTGGGGCGCTCGTCGAGCTTCTCGCCGCGCTTGAGCTGGGCTTCGGTCTTCTTGTCGAGCGGGAGTCGCTCGACCGGGGCTACGGCACTCATCGGATCTCCTTCTGGAGGCGCATCTGGCGGACGTTGTAGATGATGATCGGCAGCACGAGGATGAACAGGATGACGGCGAAGGCCGACGCGCGTCCCTCCTCGAGCTTCTGCGCGTAGACGGCGTTCGCGAGGACGTTCGTGCCGTTGGCGCCGCCGGTCATCGTCTGCACGATGTCGAAGACCTTGAGGGAGGCGATCGAGATCGTCGTGAGCACGACGATGAGCGAGCTGCGGATGCCCGGGACCGTGACGTTGGTGAACCGCTGCCAGGCGTTGGTGCCGTCGAGCTGCGCGGCCTCCATCTGCTCGGCGGGAACACCCTTGATGGCCGCCGAGAGCACCACCATCGCGAATCCTGTCTGCACCCAGATGAGGATGACCATGAGGAACAGGTTGTTCCACGGCGCGATGTTGATGAAGTCGACGGGCTGCCCGCCGAAGAACGTGATGATGCCGTTCAGGAGGCCGATCTGCGGGGTGCCCGGGGCGTTGGCGTCGTAGACGAACTTCCAGATGATGGAGGCACCGACGAACGAGATGGCCATGGGCATGAACACGAGCGCCTTGAGGAACTTCTCACCGCGCGCCTTGTCGACGAACACCGCGTAGGCGAGGCCCGCGATCGTCGAGAAGGCGGGCACGACGAGCACCCAGATGATCGTGTTGATGATCGCGACGCGGTTCGACTCCTGGCCGAACACGTAGGCGAAGTTCTGGAACCCCACGAAGCTCGTGCCTCGGGAGTTCATGAACGCCTTGAAGAAGGTGGCGACCGTCGGGTAGACGAGTCCGATGGCGAGCAGGAAGACCGCGGGGCTCAGGAAGCCGACGAGCTGGAACAGGTAGCCAGCACCCTGCTTCGACCGGTAGTCGAGGAGGAAGAACAGCGCGCCCAGCACGGCCGCACCGGCGGCCGCCCACCAGATCGAGCCGAGGGCGAAGAAGATGCCGAGCGGCGCCAGGACGCAGACCAGCAGGCGGATAACGGTGTACTGGCGACCCGTGCGCGGCGCGATCTCGATGAAGAAGATCACGATCCCGGCGACCGCGACGAACGCGGCCAGGATGAGCGGGATCTGCGCGAACGGGGGAAGTGTGGCCAGCCATTTCAGGAACCCTGACATGGACATCCTTTCGAGTACGACGGTGGACTCGGTGCGTTTTCGAGACTAGGGGGAAGAGGAGGGCCGACGGAAGGTGTCTTCCGCCGGCCCTCGGGTACTACTGGTTACTCAGACGGCCACGATGCTTCGATGTTGCTGAGCACCTCGTCCGTGGACTTGCCGTTCACCCAGTCGACCATGCCGGTCCAGAAGGTGCCCGCACCGACCACGCCCGGCATCAGGTCAGATGCGTCGAAGCGGAAGGTCGTGTTCGGGTCCTGGAGGATCTTGATGGCCTCCTGGAGGATGGGGCTCGAGGCGTTGGACGCGTCGAGGCCCTTGTTGGCGGAGATGACGCCACCGAGTGCGACGCGGCTGTTGGCCCAGTCGGCGCTCGAGAGGTACTCCTGCACCTTGATGGTGTCGGCGTCGTTCGAGAAGGCGGCGACGATCTCGCCACCACCCGTCACGGCGGGGGCACCGGCGGTCTCACCCGGGAGGATGAAGGCCCAGATGTCGGCGTCCGGTCCGACCGTGGCGTTGCCGTTGGCCGGGTCCTGGATGAAGCCGTCGTAGAACGACGCCTGGTGGTGCAGGGCGCACGAGCCGTCGCCGAGGGCGCGGGCCGGGTCACCGAACGGGGTCGTGTTGATCGACTTGACGTCGCCGAAGCCCGCGTTCACGTAGTCCGGGTTCAGCAGGATCTCGCCCACCGAGTCGAACGCCGACTTGATGGCCGGGTCGTTGAACGGGATCTCGTGCTTGACCCACTGGTCGTAGACGTCGGGGCCGGCCTGGCGCAGGACGAGGTCCTCCACCCAGTCGGTTCCGGGCCAGCCGGTCGCCGCGTCAGAGCCGAAGCCGGCGCACCACGGGGCCGTGCCGGTCTTGGACTGGATCGTCTTGGTCAGGTCGAGAAGCTCCTGCCACGTGGTGGGAACCTCGACACCCCACTCCTTGAACTGCGAGGGCGAGTACCAGACGAAGCCCTTGACGCTCGCCATGAGGGGCGCGCCGTAGAGCGTGCCGTCGACGGTCGCGTAGCCGGCCCAGTCCGTGGACCAGTTGTCGGCGACGTTCTTCGAGACACCCTCGGGGGCGGGCTGCACGTAGCCGCGCGACGCGAGGTCGGCCAGGAGGCCGGGCTGCGGGAAGATCGCGAGGTCGGGGGCGGTGCCGCCCTGCGCGCGCGTACCGATCTGAGCCTCGAACTCCTTCGACCCCTCGTACTGGATGTCGATGTTGTTGGCCTTCTCCCAGTCGGCCCACGACTGCTCGAGCAGGTCGGCCTCGGTGTCCTGGATGGTGCCGTAGACGGTGACGACGCCGTCGGCCTCGCCGGCGTCTCCGGGGCCGCTGCCGGTGTCTCCACCATCAGCCGAGCAGCCCGCGAGAGCGAGTCCGGCGACAGCGAGAACGGCGAGCGGTGCTGCGAAGCGGCGGTGCACAGTGAAACTCATACTTCCTCCTCGTTGAGGTTGGTGATTGCAAGGTGGATACCGCACCGTTTCGGGAACCGGTTCCACGTCACAAGCTAGGGCAACGCAACGGTCAATGCAAGCGCTTGGCATGACTGGTTGCCTAGCGAGTCCGAGTTGTTACCGGAATTGCTGGGAGCGCTCCCACGAAGTCCGCACACTAGGGGACTCGTCAACTCTGGAACCGGTTCCACAATCGCACTATGCTGTGCTCCGTCCACTCATCGGCGAAGGGAGATGCATGAGCGCGCTCAGCGACGTCGCCCGCATCGCCCAGGTGTCGAAGGCCACGGCATCCCGCGCCCTGAGCGGCAACGGCTACGTCTCCGCCGAGACGAGGGACCGAGTCGTGGCCGCCGCGGCGACCATCGGGTACGTCGTCTCGTCCAACGCCTCGAGCCTCGTCACCGGCCGCACGCGCAACGTCGGGGTGGTCATCCCCCACATCAACCGCTGGTACTTCGGCGACGTGCTCGAGGGCATCGAGTCGGCGCTCATCGCCGCCGGCTACGACCTGACCCTCTACCGGCTGAGCTCCGACGCGGCCGAGCGCCGGCGCGTCTTCGAGTACTTCCTCGTGCGCAAGCGCGTCGACGCCGTCATCGCCGTGGGCATCGAGCTCACGCCGCACGAGGTGGGCCTGCTCGGCGGGCTCGCGAAGCCGATCGTCGGCATCGGCGGGCCCATCCAGGGCATCCCCACCCTGAGCATCGACGACGTCGCGGCCGCGGCCCTCGTGACCGAGCACCTCATCAGCCTCGGCCACACGAGCATCATGCACTTCGGCGGCGACCAGCAGAGCGAGATGGACTTCCGCGTGCACTCCCAGCGCCTGGCGGGGTTCCGGCAGGCGATGGATGCGGCCGGCCTCGCGTCGGGGGACGACACGTTCCGCGCCACCGAGCTCTCGATGCCGGGCGGCTACGAGCTCGCCCTCTCGGTGCTCGCCGACCCGCGGACCCGGCCCACGGCCATCGTCGCCGGCTCGGACGAGGTCGCGATCGGCACGATAGTCGCCGCCCGCCAGCTGGGCATCCACGTGCCCGCGCAGCTCTCGGTGGTGGGCATCGACGGGCACGAGCTCGCGCCCATGTTCGGCCTCACGACGCTCGCGCAGGATCCGGGCGCCCAGGGCGCCTCGGCGGTCGAGCAGGTCATGGCCGAGCTCGACGGCGAGAGCGCGGCCGTCAGGGCCTGGACGCCCTACCCCGTGCGGCTCGAGGTGCGGTCGAGCACGACGGCCCCACTGACCGCGTAGTGCCTACCCACCCTGCTGGTGGGTATTCGAGAACCCGGCCGGCGGTCCGAAAAAGTCGCCGGCCGGGTCCTCTGGGGTCACACCTCGCGCGCCCCCGAACGGCGCCGGACGAGGCTGATCCCCACAAGCACGAGACCGAACTGCAGGAACCCGAGTCCCGCCATCGTCGGCGTCATTGTGCTTGCGCCTGTGTATGCGAGCGTGGGGAGGTCGCACAGGATGAGCTGGATGGTCCCCGAGGCGGTCAGCGTCTTGGTCGCGTTGGCCACGGTGATCGTGTAGTTGGTGCCGACCGGGAGGTCGGTGAACTGGAGGGAGGCGCTCGGCTGGGTCGCCGTGATCGTCTGGGCGGGCACCCCGGTGACCGGGGAGCCGTCGGACGTCTTCGTGACCGTCACCGTGTAGGTCTCACCCACGATGAGCTTGTTCACACCCACCGTGATCGTCGAGACCGTGAGCACCGTGCACTGCGGCTGCGTGAGGAACACGCCGGGGTTGCCGGGGCAGTCCTTGAGCGTGATGTCGGCGGCCGCCTTGATGTCGGGCAGGGCCTGGTCCACGACGAGCACCCGATAGGAGACTCCCGGCTTCAGGTTGTTCCACGTCACGACGATGGGGTTGCTGTCGACACGACCCTGCGGGGGCTGGGGGTTGTCCGCGACCGGGGCGACCACACCGTTCTCGAGGAGCGTGATCACGTACTGGCGGTAGGGGGTGATGCCCGTCACGCTCGCCGTGATCGAGGCCGAGCCACCGGGCACCGAGCACTGGGCGGGATCGATCGAGACCTCGACCTGCGTCGGGCAGCCGAGGAGCTGCACGATGGTGCTCGACTGCGGTCCGCCGGGGGTTGTCGTGTCGGTGATGGCCACCGTGTACGAGCCCGCCGGGAAGGCCGTCAGCGTGTCCGACCACGTGGAGGACGTCGCCGGAGTGAGCGCCGTCGTGTACACGGTCGGCGTGGGGTCACCGGGCGCCGTCGCGTTCTGGACGACGGTCAGGGTGTAGGAGCGACCGGGGACGAGCGTCGTGGTGTTCCACGAGATGGAGCCGTTCGGAACTCCGTTCGTCGAGGTGCACGACACCCCCGTCACGTCGACGGAGAACCGGACCGGACACGGGAGGAGTGTGACCGGGTTGCTCAGCTTCGAGGTGTTGTCGGACACGTCCAGGATGCTCACGGTGTACGTGCCGCCCGGGTTGGCCGAGAACGAGGTGGAGTAGCTCGGGCCCGCTGCCACGAACGGAGTGTCGGTCGGAGCGCCGCCGGCCGCGCTGATCAGCGACAGCACATAGTTGCGTCCGGGCACGAGGCCGGAGGCCGTCACGTTGACGAAGCCCTCTGCGGGGCCGTCCAGCGTGCACTGCGTGAGGGTGATGTCGAACACCGGATCCTCGGGGCAGCCGATCGCCAGCACCGTGTCGGAGTCGCTCAGGCCGCTCGTGGTGTCGGTGAGCGTCGCCGTGTACTCGAAGCCCGGATCGAGGTCGGGCCAGGCGTAGCTCGTGGTCTGCACGGGCTGGTCGCCGCTGTCGTAGCCGTTGGTGCCCGTGAGGCGCACGGTGTAGGCGTGCGACGGGTCGAGCGGCGAGATGGTCGCCGTCACGGTCGCGAGGTCGCCCTTGTGCATGCACTGGGTGGCCGTGACGCCGATGTCGGGCGTCGAGCATCCCTTGGTCGTGTCGGACCATCCGTAGTCCCACTCGGTGCCGTTCGTGCCGTCGGGAGCGTCGATCTGGGCGGAGAACGACCAGGCGATGCTCGGGTCGGCGAAGTAGAACCACTCGTCGAAGGTCGCGCCGAACGTGCGGTTCTCGACGCGGTCGCTGCCGTCGGGGTTGCCGCCCGTGATCGTCACGGAGACGGTGTTGACGACCGTGTCGTTGTAGTCCCAGGCCTGGACGTGCACGCCCGTGCAGTCCGAGTTGATCGCGGGGGTGTGCGCGGAGGCGGAGGACACCGCGGCGACCGCGATGCCGGAGCCCGCGAAGAGGGCGATGGCGATGCCCGCGGCCACGGCGACGCCGCCGCGTCGACGACGACCGGTCGAGCTGTCGAAGCGCTCACGGCGCAGTGAACGGAGTCGGGTGAGTAGACGCTGCATCGGGTATGCCGCTTTCGGGTAAGCAACTCCTCGCCACCTGCGGACGTCGGCGGTTTGGGGGCACGTCGGTCCGGCGGGGAGCTGATCGGGTAAGTCCGCGCGTTCGGGGGATGCGCGAGCAGTCCCCATTATGGGGGCCGCGTTCGCCCTCGCGCAACAAGAAGGGTCCGCGAAACGGGGGACAAATTGTTTCCCCAACGTCCCCCCGTGCCGACTCCGAACCACGTAGAGTCACGTGCACGTGGGAAGGGGTCTCGAGATCCGCGAGATGTATACCGCGGGCGAGGAGTCGTCGATCGACGACCTCGTCGCCCTCGCCGCGGCCGATGGCGATACGGCGATCCTCGTCCGCGCCCTCCGGATCTCCTGGACCACGCTCGTCGGCCGGCACGGCTCGCAGCTGCGCGCGATCATCGACGGGCTCGACCCCGCGCTGTGGGACGCGGACCCCTGGCTCATCGGCGCGTACGCGGCGAGCTGGCGCTCGGTGGGCTCGACGAGCCGGTCTGCCGCACTGCCCTACTTCGACGCTGCATTCAGCGCGATGTCGGATGCGACGCCGCTCGCCGCGCGCATCGGGGTCGAGCTGCACTACTCGGCGTGCCTCAGGTCGCTCGGAAGGCTCGCGGATGCCCTCGCCGCCGCCGACCGCGCGGCCGACCTCGTCGCGCCGGACACGACGATGCCGCTCGCGTGGCGCATCCGCTTCGGCGCGAAGGCCGCCCTGCAGCGCGGCATCACGCTGTACCACCTGGGTGACTACGACTCCGCCGAGACCGACCTGCGCCGCGCCGCGGGGCTCGCGGAGTCGCACATGCTGCTCGAGGAGCGCGTGGAGTGCTTCTCCGCCCTCGCGATGCTCGAGTACTCCTTGGGCGAGTTCGCCTCCGCATCGGGGTACGCGGCGCGCACGCGCGACGCTGCCGACGGCACGGGCCTGCTCGAGACGCGGTTCGGCGCCGCGGCGCTCGTCGCCGAGCTGCTCATGTGCGTGGAGCGCAACGAGCTCGACGGCGCGCTCGCACTCACCGAGCCCGTGGGCGTCGCGGCCGAGCGCAGCGACTGGGAGCCGCTCGCCTACTACTCGCGCGCGGCCGTCTCCATCATCAGCGAGACCTACGTCGAGGGGCTCGACCTGCTGCGCAGAGGGCTGCAGTCCTACCGGCAGTGGACCCCTCCCGGCTCGATCGTCACCGTCTCCGAGGGGCTGCGCGCCACACTGCTCCTCCGCCTCGGCCAGACCGACACGGCATGGGACATCCTCGGCGCGCTCGTGCCGACGCAGCACCACGCCAACTGCCCCGGCCGGTTCATCGCGCACCTCAGGTTCATCACCGGGGATTCCGCCGGAACCCTCGCCGCCCTCGCCGACTGCGTGGCGCTCGGCGACGCGCACTCGAGCCGCACGCTCGTCGACGTGCACCTGCTGCTCGCCGCCGCCCGCTACCGGCTGGGCGAGCCCGCGGTGGCCGACCTCTCCTTCGACCGGGCGCTCCTGCTCGCGTCGCACAACGGCATGCGCATCCCGTTCCGGCTCGTGCCGCAGGAGACCATGCGCACGATGCTCGAGCGCGCCACGGAACGCCCGCAGCCCGATGCCGTGCGCGACCTGTTCACCGACATCGACGACTGGGGCACCACCCACAGCAGCGACGACGGCGTGCAGCTCAGCGACCGCGAGCGCGACATCGTGCGCGCCCTCGTGCGCGGCAGCACGGTGGGGCAGATCGCCGACGAGCTCTACATCTCGGTCAACACCGTCAAGTCGCACGTGAAGAGCGTGTACCGCAAGCTCGGCGTGAGCTCGCGGCAGGCTGCGGTCAAACGCGCGAGAGAGCTCGGGCACCAGCTCTAATCACCCCTCGATCACCCGCCATTCACCCGGTTTTCCCAGTCCACATTTGGGGGGACTCGCTAGCCTTACCTCCGACATACCTCCCCCGTGGGCAGCAGCACCGCCGAGCTGTCCCTTTTACGGTGGTCCGGACCTGATCCCGGGCTGCCGAGGCGGAACACAGCAGTGGCACCCGATTGGTTACCGGGTGCCACTGTTTTTTGCCCCGGCGCTGTGCTTGTCCGGCTCCGCCGCCGCCCCTGCGGCGGAGCGTATGGAGCTCGACCGTGGTGCACGTCGGCTCCGCTGGGACACCTAAGGCTCCCTTCCTGTGGGCCTCTCCCTGCTGCCGCCCCTGGGGCTCCCGCCCCGCGGCTCCCTCCCACGGCTCCCGGCATGCGACTCCCGCCCTGCGACTCCCGCGACGGCGCCCGCCCTGCGGCTCCCTTAAAACGATCCAGAGGGCAGTTTTTACGCGCGACGGCGGACGACGAGCAGAAAGTGCGCTTTGGATCGTTTCAGGGGGCGCGCCGCCCAGGCGTGGGCGCGCCGGCAAGATGCGGGGACCGGAGGCAGGGCGCGAGGGCCGGAATGCAGGGCGCGGGGGCCCGCAGGCAGGGGGCGATGGCGGGGATGTGGGGGGCGAAGGCGGGCGCGGGGTGCGGGTGAAGGGTGCAGGGGCCGGACGGCAGGGTGCGGGGCGCAGCACGGCGGAGGGCCCACAGGCCGGCTGCGAGGGCCCGGTAGGCCGCGCCGCGAGGGCGCGGCGGATGGAGCGGCCCGCGGGATGCAGCGCCGCGCGGGATGCTGGGATCGCGCCCGCACGCGGCCACGCCGTGACCGCGAGCGCCGCCCGCCGACGCAGAACGCCGACGCAGAAGCCCCCGCAGAACGCCCACGCAGAACGCCCCCGCGTCCGAAGACGGCGGGGGCGTTCCGATGGTGACGAGAGTTACTTGAGGGTAACCGTCGCGCCAGCCTCCTCGAGGACGGCCTTGGCCTTCTCGGCGGTCTCCTTGTTCGCGCCCTCGAGCACGACACCGGGAGCGCCGTCAACGAGAGCCTTCGCCTCGCCGAGACCGAGGCTCGTGAGGGTGCGCACCTCCTTGATGACCTGGATCTTCTTGTCGCCGGCGGCCTCGAGGACGACGTCGAACGAGTCCTTCTCCTCGACCTCTTCGGCAGCGGCGCCACCGCCGGCAGCAGCCGGTCCGGCAACGGCCACGGGGGCGGCGGCGGTGACCTCGAAGGTCTCCTCGAACTTCTTGACGAACTCGCTCAGCTCGATGAGCGTGAGCTCCTTGAACGCCTCGATCAGCTGGTCACTGGTCAGCTTGGCCATGATGTATCTCCTTGTGGTTTCTGTTGGTTCTTACCGCGCGTGCTACGCGGACTGCTTCTCGCGCAGCGCGTCGACCGTGCGAACGGCCTGGGCGAGCGGTGCGTTGAACAGGTAGGCGGCACCGAACAGCGAGGCCTTGGCGGCGCCCGCGAACTTCGCGAGCAGCACCTCCCGGGTCTCGAGGTCGGCCAGCTTGGTGACCTCCGCCGCGGTGAGCGGGTTACCGTCGAAGTAACCGCCCTTCACCACGAGCAGAGGGTTTGCCTTGGCAAAGTCACGAAGGCCCTTCGCGACGGTGACAGGGTCACCGTGCACGAACGCGATCGCGGACGGACCCACGAGCTCCTCGTCGAACGACGAGATGCCCGCGGCGTTGGCCGCGATCTTGGTCAGCGTGTTCTTCACCACGGCGTACGTAGCGTTCTCACTGATCGACTTGCGCAGCGTCTTCAGCTGCGCGACCGTGAGACCGCGGTACTCGGTGAGCAGGACGGCGGTCGAGTTGCGGAACAGGTCCGTAAGCTCGGCGACCGATGCTTCCTTGTTCGCCATGGTGCTCCTCTAATGGTTGGAATCTCTCGACCATCGACAACCCGGAGCAATGAAAAAAGCCCCGGCCTAAGCACGGAGCTGGAGACGCAGTCTGGCTGCGAAAACTAACTTCATACCTGCGCTGGCGACTTCGAGAAGTCCTTAGTCCTTGCGGAACCGGCGGTCTTTGGCCTCGGCAAGACTAGGCGATCGCGGGATGCACCGCAACCTCACTCCCCGTCGGCGTCATCCTCGGGCGCCGGCCGGGCCCTCCTCCTGCGCCACGCGACGGGCACCAGGAGCACGAGGATGACGACGAGCGACACCGCGGCGATGATGCCGATGGAGAGCACGGACCCGAATGTCGCGCCCTCGTCGGCGGGCGGCGCCGCATCCTCTGACGCCGTCACGAGGCGCTGGTACGGGGCGAGCGCGGTGTCGCCGCTCACGCCGGAGGCACCCGCGACGAGCGTCGTGAGCGCGGTGCCGTCGAGGGAGAACCACGCGGAGCGGGGCTCGTCCCGCACGAGGTAGGAGGTGTCGGCCACGTCGGCGAGCGCCGTCGCGAACGCGGGGTCGGGCACGAAGTCGGCGAGCTGGGGGCGCACGGTGCCGGGGTTGATCCACACGAGCGCGACGCCGATGGCCTTGTCGGACACCGACACGGGCACCGCCCACTCGTTCGCGAGCCCCACGGGCGCGTCGGTCGCGGCGCCCGAGAGCCAGGCCGGGGTGAAGGTGAACACGCGGTCGACGGTGCCGAAGGCCGTCGTCTCGTCGAAGTCGATGCCGCCGCCGTCCGCGCCGGGGCCGAAGAAGTCGGAGAGCCCCGCGACGAGGCCGTCGGGCGCGACGACGAACGCCGCGACCTCGACGGGCACCGACCCCTCGGTGGCGGATGCGGCCGGGGCGGGGAGCAGCGCGCCGATCGCCACCAGGGCCACCGCTGCCATCCTCACGCGCACCCGACAAGTGTGCCACCGGGCGGGCCGCCCGTCGCGCAGGATCAGTGCGCGCTGCGCGCGAGCACGACGCGGAAGACCGTGCGGCCCGGCTCGCTCTCGACCTCTGCCCGACCGCCGTGCGCCTCGACGACGGCGGAGACTATCGCGAGGCCGAGGCCCGTGCTGCCCGAGGCGCGAGACCGCGAGCCGTCGCCGCGCACGAAGCGCTCGAAGATCGTGGGCACGAGGCCCGCGTCGATGCCGGGCCCGCTGTCGACGACCTCGATGACGGCGTGGGAGTCGGTCGTCGACAGGGTGGTCGTGACGAGCGTGCCCGGGGGCGTGTGGGTGCGCGCGTTCGTGAGGAGGTTGGCGACGACCTGGTGGAGCTTGGACGCGTCCCCGTCGACGAGCACGGGCTCGTCGGGGAGGTCGAGCGACCACGTGTGCTCGGGGCCGGCCGCGCGCGCGTCGCTCACGGTGTCGACGAGGAGGCGCCCGAGGTCGACCTCGAGGCTCTCGAGCGGGTGGTGCTCGTCGAGCCGGGCGAGCAGCAGCAGGTCTTCGACGAGCGCGGTCATCCTCACCGACTCCGACTCGACGCGGCTGATCGCGTGGGCGACGTCGTCGGGGAGGTCGTGGTTGCCCCGACGCGTGAGCTCGGCGTACCCGCGGATGGAGGCGAGCGGCGTGCGCAGCTCGTGGCTCGCGTCGGCGACGAAGGTGCGCACCTTGTTCTCGCTCGTCTGGCGGGCCTCGAGCGCGGATGCCACGTGCCCGAGCATGTGGTTGAGCGCCGAGCCCACGGCCCCCACCTCCGTGCTCGGGTCTGCGTCGGCCTCGGGCACGCGCACGGCGAGGGCCACCTCGCCCCGGTCGAGCGGCAGCTCGGCCACCCGGGTCGCCGTCGCGGCGACACGCTCGAGGGGCCGCAGCGCCGCGCGCACGACGATGACCGCCACCGCGGCCGCGCCGATCACGCCGACGAGGCCGATGCCCGCGACGAGGAGGCCGAGCTGCAGGGTGGTCGCGTTGACGTCGTCGAGCGGCAGGCCGATGACGAGGAAGTCGGAGTTCGTGCTGTCGCGCGTCTCGCGCGCGATGACGCGGAAGGTGCCGAGGTGCGGCCCGAGGTCGACCGTGACGGGACTGGCCCCGGGCACGATGGCGAGGAGGGCTGTGAGGTCCTCGTCCGACAGCGGCACGGGCCTGCCGTCGGCGTCGAGCACCGCCGAGTTGAATATCGCGTCGTCGCTGACGATGGCACCGAGGGTGCCCTCGGGCTGTCCGGAGAGGGCGAGGAAGTCGAGGGCCGGCGGGCGCGGCTTGTCGAACCCACCCATGTGGATGTCGTCGAACGCGCCCTGCGAGCGGTTCGTCGCCGACACCAGCTGCGTGTCGAGACGGCCCACGAGGAACGACCGCAGGGCGATGACGCTCAGGACGCCGATGACGACGGTGGCGGCGGCGAGCAGGGCGACCGTGCCGAGGACGAGCCGCCTGCGGAGCGAGAGCCGCGAGCGCCGGGTCATTCCGCCGGCTTGATCACGTAGCCGAAGCCACGGACGGTGTGGATCATCGCCGGCCCGAGCGTGTCGATCTTCTTGCGCAGGTAGGAGATGTAGATCTCGACGACGCTCGAGCGCCCGCCGAAGTCGTAGCTCCACACCCTGTCGAGGATCTGCGCCTTGCTCAGCACGCGGCGCGGGTTGCGCATGAGGAAGCGCAGCAGCTCGAACTCGGTCGCGGTGAGCTCGACGAGCACGCCGCCGCGGCGCACCTCGTAGCTCTCCTCGTCGAGCGTCAGGTCGCCCACCTCGATCATCGAGTCCTCCTGCGTCGACGAGGTGATCGTCGAGCGGCGGATGAGTGCGCGCAGGCGCGCCACGAGCTCCTCGAGGCTGAACGGCTTGGTCACGTAGTCGTCGCCGCCCACCGTGAGGCCGGCGACGCGGTCGTCGACGGAGTCCTTGGCGGTGAGGAAGAGGATGGGCACCTGCAGCCCGTCGGCGCGCAGCCGCGAGAGCACCGTGAGCCCGTCGATGTCGGGGAGCATGATGTCGAGCACGACGACGTCCGGCCGGAACTCCCGGATGACGCTCAGCGCCCGCTGCCCGTCTGACGCGAGCCGCACATCCCAGCCCTCGTAGCGCAGCGCCATCGAGAGCAGGTCGCTCAGCGAGTCCTCGTCGTCGACGACGACCGCGCGGATGGGACTCCCGTCGGCGCGCAGGATCTTGGCTGGTGCGATATCGGTCATGTCTCCAGTATTCTCCGGATCCTATGAACCGGCTGTGGATCACGCAAACATATGCAATGCACAGCTTCGCCATACACCGGCCACAGGGTGCGCCCCTAGCTTCGCTGCCATCATCGACCCCTCCCGAGGAGACCCATGTTCGGCACCTATCTCGTGCGAGAGCTGACCAACCGGCGCAAGCAGACGGCGATCATCGCCATCGGCATGGCCTTGGCCATCGCGCTCGTCATCATCGTCAACGCCATCTCCGCGGGGGTGCGCGACGCGCAGTCGAGCGTGCTCGCCTCGGTCTACGGCGTGGGCACGGACATCACCGTGAGCCAGACCCCCACCGCCCCCACGCAGGGCGGCGAGGGGATGCCGGGCGGCGGGCCGCCCGCCTTCCAGTTCGGCGCGGGCGACGGCCAGACCGCCGACGGCTCGACGAGCCTCGCGCAGGAGCGGCTGGACGCCGCCCGCGGCACCGAGACCTTCGACGCGAACGCGCTCGACTCCGTGCTGGGCGTCGACAACGTCGCCGCGGCCACCGCGACCCTCTCGCTGCAGAACACGAGCTTCAGCGGCGAGATCCCCGACTTCTCCCAGATCCAGCAGGGGCAGGATGCCTCGGGCCAGACCGGCCCGCCCGCGGGCGGCCCCGACGGCGCGGGCGGCAGCTCGTTCGACGTGAGCTCGTTCACGGTCGAGGGTATCGACGTCGCAGGAGAGCCCGTGGGGCCCCTCACGGCGGCGACCCTCTCCGACGGCCGCACCTTCACCGCCGGCGACGCGGGCCAGCATGTCGTCGTGCTCGACTCCTCGTACGCGACGAGCGCCGACCTCGCCGTGGGCGACACCGTGTCGATCGGCGGCACCGACTTCGAGGTCGTCGGCCTCGTGTCGTCGGTATCCGCGGACGCGGCCACGGCGTCGAACACGTACATCCCCCTCGATGTCGCCCAGACCCTCTCGGGCCTCGACGGCCAGGTGAGCTCGATCTACGTGCAGGCCGCGTCGTCGAACGACATCGCGCAGGTGCAGTCCGACATCGAGGCCGCACTCCCCGACGCGACGGTTAACACGCAGGCCGACCTCGCGTCGAGCGTCTCCGGCTCGCTCTCCACGGCGTCGTCGCTGCTCAGCAGCCTCGGCACGTGGCTCTCGGTGCTCGTGCTCGCGGCGGCGTTCCTCATCGCCATCCTGTTCACGATCTCCGGCGTCACGCGGCGCACGCGCGAGTTCGGCACCCTCAAGGCGATCGGCTGGAGCAACAGCCGCATCGTCGGGCAGGTCGCGGGCGAGAGCCTCGTGCAGGGCGTCATCGGGGGTGCGGCCGGCGTGGTGCTCGGACTCGCGGGAATCCTCGTGATCAACCTGTTCGCCCCCACCCTCAGCGCGTCGGCGACGACGACGCAGGCCTTCGGACCAGGAGGCCCGGGCGGCGGACCACTGGGCGGGGGTGGCGGCTTCGGCCAGGCGCAGGCCGCCGCGGCCACGACGGACGTGACGCTGCAGGCGCCCGTCACGGCAACCATCATCCTCATCGCAGTGGGACTCGCCGTCCTCGGCGGGATCCTCGCGGGCGCGATCGGCGGATGGCGGGCCTCGCGCCTGCGCCCCGCCGAGGCCCTCCGCAGCGTGGCCTAGACAGGAGAGAGACGACATGTACGAGCTGAAGGACGTCACCAAGACCTACGAGCAGTCGAAGCGAAGGGTCACGGCGCTCGACGGCGTGACCCTGAGCATCCCCGACGGGCAGATGGTCGCCATCCAGGGCCCGACGGGCGGCGGGAAGTCCACACTGCTGCAGATGCTCGGCGCGCTCGAGCGGCCGACAAAGGGCAGTGTGCACCTCGGTGCGGACGAGCTCTCGTCGATGCCCGACTCGCGGCTGTCGGGCATCCGCGCCAAAGAGATCGGCTTCGTGTTCCAGGGGTTCAACCTCATCCCGACGCTCACGGCGCAGGAGAACGTCGAGACGGCCCTCGCGCCCCTCGGCATCCCCGCGGCAGAGCGGCGCGCCCGCGCCGCCGAGGCCCTCGCGAGCGTGGGCCTGGGCGACCGCGGCAGCCACCGTCCCGGCGAGCTGTCGGGCGGGCAGCAGCAGCGCGTCGCCATCGCGCGGGCCCTCGTGAAGGAGCCGGACGTGCTGCTCGCCGACGAGCCGACCGGCAGCCTCGACGAGCAGACGCGCGACGAGCTCATGGACCTCCTCGAGGGGATCTGGCGCGACCGCGGCCTCACGCTCGTCATCGTGACCCACGACTCGGCCGTCGCGAAGCGCGCCGAGCGGCGCCTGCACATCAAACAGGGGAAGGTCACCGAGAAGAAGTAGGGCGCGCGTTGTGACCCCGGCCGTCGTCGGTCGGGGTCACAATGGCATGGTGACCCTCCACCAGCCCGAGCTCGACCTATGGGAGGTCCCTCCCACGACGCACCGGGAGAGGGTCGTCGCCCGCTCGGAGGACAGGGTCGCGTGGATCAGGGCGCGCAGCCGGGGCGTCACGGCCACCGACGTCGCGCGGCTCTCGAGCGAGCGGGCCCTCCAGTCGGTGCTGCAGGACAAACTGCTGGGCTCGGGCTTCGGCGGCAACGCGTTCACCGACCACGGCCGGGCCCGCGAGCCCGAGATCGCACGCTGGGTGCGCGCCAACCACCGCATCGAGCCGAGCTCGACCCTGTTCCACGCCCACGGCGAGCCGCTGCACCTCGCGACGCCCGACGGCGTCGCCGTGCACGACGGCGTCGTCGTGCTCTGCGAGATCAAGACCACCGGGCACGCGTGGCGGAGCATCCCGCGCTCCTACCTCCGCCAGGTCTGGTGGCAGCAGTACGTGCTCGGCGCCGAGCGCACGCTCGTGGTGTGGGAGCAGCACGAAGGCTTCGTGCCCGTCGCGGCCGAGCCCAACGTGCGCTGGGTCGAGCGCGACGACAACGAGATCCACATGCTCGTGGGGCTAGCCGACCGCCTCCTGCGGCTCATGAAGGGCGAGGCGCGCCGCTAGCACCGAGCCGAACACGACGAGCCACGCGATCGCGAGGGTCGTCGCGACGAACTCGAGCTGGCTGCCGAACGCCACCTGGAAGCGGAAGAGCGAGAACAGGCCGCCCGTGCCCGCGATGGCCGCCACGGCGATGCCCGTGGCGCGCGAGAAGATCGCGAGCACGCGGTGGTTCTGCGCGAACGACGACTGCAGCATCGCCCAGCACGCCGCCGCGAAGGCGAGCACGGCGGCGAGGGTGTGCAGGAAGTCCTGCAGGTTGAAGGTGTCGCCGTAGGGCAGCGGGCACCCGGCGGTGCACGTCACCTGGGAGGCGAAGAGGAACAGGGCGCACGCGATCCACAGCGAGACGGCCGGCGTCCACGCGCGCAGCAGGCGGGCCCGCGAGCGCACGCGGCGGCCCGCCCAGGCGATGGCCGCGCCGCCCGCCACGATGAGCAGGAGCGCCGCCTGGAACCAGCGCGCCGTCGGCATCCCCTCGGCCCCCAGCTCGCTCACGTACAGGGCGCGCGGGATCGACAGGCGGGCGGCCCAGATGATGACGAGCGCCGCGACGACGAGCAGGCAGCCCGCGACGGATGCCACGAGCTCAGCCCTGCGCAAAGGGACCTCGCAGCACCGACCACTGCAGCAGCATGATCGTCTTGGCGTCGGCGATGCGCCCGTCGTCGACCATGGCGAGGGCCTCGTCGATGCCCAGCTCGACGACCGTGATGTGCTCGCCCTCGTCGGCGAGGCCGCCGCCCGCGGTGCGGTAGGTGGCGGCGCTGTAGGGCGCAGCGTAGAAGTGCAGGCGCTCGGTGACGGAGCCCGGGCTCATGAACGCGTCGAAGACGTGGGTGACCTCGCCGACCTCGTGCCCGGTCTCCTCGACGGCCTCGCGCCGGATCGCCGTCTCGGGGTCGTCGTCGTCGAGCAGGCCTGCCGCGGTCTCGAGCAGCATGCCGTCGGGGTGCCCGTTGACATACACCGGGTAGCGGAACTGCGACGTGAGCAGAACCGTGCGCCGGTCTGCGTCGTAGAGCAGGATCGTGGCGCCGTTGCCGCGGTCGTAGGTCTCGCGCGACTGGCTCGTCCACATGCCGTCGTCGCCGCGGTAGTCGAACGTCGTGGAGTGCAGGCGGTACCAGTTGTCGCTCAGGAGCTTCACGTCGGTGACGCGCACCCGCGGGTTGCTCGTGGGCGGGTTCTCGGCGGGCACCTAGGAAGACTAGCGGCTCGCGAAATATAACAGTTGCATAACGGGGCCGGATGACGCATGCTTGCCGGACCCGAGATTCACCGCACGAGAGGAACCAGCATGCTTCCTCTTCGCCGTGTCCTCCAGCTCACCCTCGCGACGGCGACGGTGCTCTCGCTCACCGCCCTCGCTCCCCCGCCCGCGGGCTCGCGCATCACCGACTCGGCGATCCTCGCGGAGCAGGTCGCGTGGAACCAGGTCGACGCCTTCGTCGCCCGCCACCAGGGCCTCGCGGCCGAGGCCCTCGACCGCGACCCCGCGGTCGTCGCCGAGTGGTGGCGCTCGCTGCCCGAGCGCGACCGGCTGAGGATGCCCGGCCAGATGCCCGACGTCATCGGCAACCTCGCCGGGGTGGACTACGCGTCGCGCGACCGCTCCAACCGTCTGATGCTCGCGGCGCAGCTCGCCGACATGGAGCAGCTCGCCACGTACCACGCGCTCGGCGGGACCATGGCCCAGCGCTACGCGGCCCTGCAGGCGATCGACCGCGCGCTCAACTTCACGTCGGTGCCCCGCTACCTCGTCGAGCTCACCGACGACCAGCTGCCGCTCGCGGCCATCTCCATCGGAGATCTCGACACGGCGAGCATGGTCACGTTCGCCGTGCCCGGCATGGGCACCTTCACGACGGACATGCAACTGTGGACGCGCGCCGCCAGGAACATCTACGAGGCGCAGAGCGCGGCCGGGGCATCCCGCCAGGCCGTCGTCGCCTGGATCGGCTACCGCACGCCGCCCGTGGGCGTGGAGGCCACGCGCGACGCGTACGCCGACCGCGGCGCCGAGCTGCTCGAGCGCGACATCCGCGGCCTGCGCGAGTCGCGCGCGGGCGGCTACCAGCCGACGATCAACATCGTCGCCCACTCCTACGGGGCCACGACCGCCGCCAAGACGCTGCGGGCCGACCTCGGCATCCGGTCGTTCGTCATGCTCGGCCCGGCCGGCGTCGACACGTCGGTGCGCAGCACCGCCGACCTCGCCGCCCAGCTCGTCTTCACGGGCGAGGCGGCGCAAGACCTGCAGGCACGCTGGGGCCGCGTCGACCGCGCGGACCCGGCGGGGGCGGACTTCGGCGCCCTCACCCTCCCCGTCGACGGCGACACCGACGCGGGCCTGCTCGCCGTCACGGGCCACGTGCCGATCGTGCACTCGCCGTGGAACGACGACCCGGCCTCGCCTGCCTGGACCAAGTACGAGGATGCCGACGTGCGCACGCGCCTCTACGAGAACCACATGGTCTCGTTCGGCTACCTCGACCTCGGCACGCAGTCGCTCGTGGAGGTGGGGCTCGCCACCACTCCCCCTCAGCTGCGGGGCTACAGCGCCAGGAGCCTAACGAAGTCGTCCTCGTAGCGCTCGCCCACGAGGAACCGCTTGGTGCCGACGCGCTCGAAGCCCTGCTTCTCGTAGAACCGGTTGGCGCGCGCGTTCTCCTGGTTGACGCCGAGCCACACGCTCGCGGCACCGCCCGCGCGCGCGGCGTCGACGGAGGCCTCGACGAGGCGCGACGCGAGGCCGCCCCCGTGGAAGCCCTCGCGCACGTAGACCTTGCTGAGCTCGGCGGTGGGACGCACGGTCACCGCGGCCGCGACATCCTCGTCGGAGGGCTCGGCGAGCACGAGCATCGTGTAGCCGACGGCGACGCCCTCGTCCTCGGCGACGAAGAGCACGCGCGCGGGGTCGGCGAGGTAGGCCGTGAAGGAGTCCACCGAGAGATGGGCGGCGATGAAGGCGGCGATCGACTCGGGCAGCGTGTGCGGCGGGCACGCGAGCGGGAAGGTCTCGGCCGCCACCTCGGCGAGAGCGCGGGCATCCTCGGCGACTGCGCGTCTGATCATGGGAGTTCCTCCGGGATGCAGGAAAGGGGCCGACCGAAGTCGACCCCTCTCACTGGACTGCTGGTGCTAGACGAGCGAGTTGACGTCGAGCGGGATGCCGGGGCCGAAGGTCGTGGAGACCGTGCCCTTGGTGATGTAGCGGCCCTTCGACGAGCTCGGCTTCGAGCGGACGACCTCGTCGATCGCCGCCTTGATGTTCTCGCTGAGCTGGTCGGCCGAGAAGCCCGCCTTGCCGACCACGAAGTGGACGTTGGCGTGCTTGTCGACGCGGAACTCGATCTTTCCGCCCTTGATGTCGGACACGGCCTTGCCGGTGTCCTGCGTCACGGTGCCGGTCTTCGGGTTGGGCATGAGGCCGCGGGGGCCGAGCACCTTTCCGAGACGGCCGACCTGGCCCATGAGCTCGGGGGTCGAGACGGCGGCGTCGAACGCCGTGTAGCCGCCCGCCACCTTCTCGATGAGCTCGGCGCCACCGACCTCGTCGGCGCCGGCGGCGAGGGCCGCCTCGGCCGCGGGGCCGGTCGCGAACACGATGACGCGGGCGGTCTTGCCCGTGCCGTGGGGGAGGATGACCGTGCCGCGGACCATCTGGTCCGCCTTGCGCGGGTCGACACCCAGCTTGAGCGCGACCTCGACCGTGCTGTCGAACTTCTTCGACCCGGTCTCCTTCGCGACGGCGACGGCCTCGGAGGCCGTGTAGAACTTGCCGTCTTCGATCTTCTCCGCGGCGGCGCGGTATGCCTTCGACTTCGTAGCCATGATTACGCCTCCACCGTGATTCCCATGGAGCGGGCAGTGCCCGCGATGATCTTCTCCGCGCCCTCGATGTCGTTCGCGTTGAGGTCGACCATCTTCTGCTCGGCGATGGAGCGGACCTGCTCCTTGGTGAGCTTCGCCACCTTGACGGTGTGCGGGGTGGACGAGCCCTTGCCGACGCCCGCGGCCTTCTTGATGAGCTCCGCGGCGGGCGGGGTCTTGAGGATGAACGTGAAGGAGCGGTCCTCGTAGACGGTGATCTCCACGGGGATGACGTTGCCGCGCTGCGACTCGGTCGCGGCGTTGTACGCCTTGCAGAATTCCATGATGTTCACGCCGTGCTGGCCCAGCGCAGGCCCGATGGGCGGTGCGGGGTTGGCGGCGCCGGCCTGGATCTGAAGCTTGATCAGACCCGTAACCTTCTTCTTCGGTGCCATAGTTTCTCTTCTCTTCGTGCCCCACGGGGAGGCGCTCCCGTCACCCGGGTCGGGTGCGGTGGACAGTTGCGGGCGCGCGAGTGCGCCGGCACAACTTGACTAGCTTAGCCGGTGAAGTCGATTCCCACCACGCCCATGGGCCGCACGAGGCTCTCGATGACGGCGACCTCGTCGGGGGTGATCCCGTACCTCGCGTACAGGTCGGCATCCGTCCAGGGGCGGGAGAAGTCCTGCGTGGGGACGAACGTGTAGACGCGGGGGGTCGCGTCCTGCGAGGGCTTGTGCAGGAGCACGAGGAAGCGGAAGAGCCGCGTGCGGATGTACGAGATCACATTGTCGACCTCGTCCTCGGAGCGGAACGGCCCGATGTACATGTAGGTCCACGACGAGATCGACCCCGGCTCGCCCGCGAACGGCCTGCCGAGGATGGAGTGCGGGAACGAGTCGCTGCCGCTGCCCGCGCGGGGGATGAAGACCTTCCACGCGTCGACGGCATGCAGCTCCCGCCGGAGCTCGGCGCGCGGCAGATAGCCGACGCCCCCGTTGCGGTAGACCGTGAGGTCGTCGGCCCCTCGTGACGACGAGCCGCGGAAGGTCGTGTCGAGCCCGAAGGCCCCGATCGAGCTCACGAGCCCCATGAACTGCTTCTCCGCCGGCAGGGCCACGGAGCCGCCGGGGTCTGCCGACTCGACGGCCGCGACCTTCCTCAGGATGGAGACGCCCTCGTTGTAGCGGATGAACACGTCGGCCCCGGTCTCGACCAGGGGACGGGTGGCCACCGAGATGACCGTGCCCCGGTCGTGCGTCGCGACGCGCACATCGCCCGGGCTCTCCCTGTTCCAGAGCCAGTAGGAGATGCCGCCCTTGATCTGCGTGCCGGGGAACACGTCGTTCGAGTCGGGGAAGTCCTCGAGCACGCGCAGCCGCCGGTCGGCGAGCATCGACCGCCGGAACCTGTCGAGTCCCATCCCGCCCGAGAACCACCGGGAGGGCGTGACCATGACGAGGAACCGCGGCTCGAGCTTCTTCGCCTGCTCGACGAAGAGGTTGTAGATCGGCTTCGCCTGGACGCCGCTCCCCCCGGTGCTCAGCTGGTACGGCGGGTTGCCGACGATGACGTCGAACTGCAGGCCCGCCCCGACCTCCGCACCGGGGTCGGCCGGCGATCGCCCGGTGAGGTCGTCCAACCGGACGTGCCGGCGCGGGTACGGGCCGTCCGTGCCGTACGCCCACTCGGGGAAGGTGATGTGCTCGCCGGACGCATCGGTCATCGCGAGCGCGTCGCCCTGCACGATGCTGAGGTCGAGCACGCGGCGCGCGGCGCCGACCCAGGCCGCATCAGCCCCCACGAACGCCCCGAACACGCCGAGCAGGCGCTCGCGGCACTCCGCCGCGTTGTCGGGCAGCAGCTCGATGCCGTAGAGGCCGAGGAGGGCGAGCAGCGCGTCGTGGCGCGCCTCCGGCTCGCTCGAGCCGTGGCGTGCGCGCACGACGGCGAGCTTTCGCTCGAGCACGCGCACGAGGAAGTTGCCCGAACCGCACGCCGGCTCGAGGAACCGCGAGTCGATGCGCTCGGTCTCGTCCCTGACGAGGTCGAGCATGTCGTCGACCAGCCAGGCCGGTGTGAACACCTCACCGTGGTCGGAGACGCGCTGGCGCGACCTGACCAGCTTCTCGTGCGGGTGAGAGTCGGTCGGCACCGCCACAGGCTACAAGCAGCTGCCTAGAGCTTGGTGACCTGGTCGAACGAGAGCTCGACCGGCGTCTCGCGCTCGAAGAGCGAGACGAGCACGATGAGCTTGCCGCTCTCCGCCTTGATCTCGCTGATCGAGCCGGGCAGGCCCGCGAACGAGCCCTCCTTGATCGTGATGGTCTCGCCGACCTCGAAGTCGATCTCGGCCGGGATGACGCGCGCGGCGCTCTTGCCCTTGGTGGCGGAGCCCTTGGCGGCGGGGGCCTCGACGATCTGGACGAGGCTCTTGAGCATGTTGAACGCCTCGTCGAAGCGCAGCGGGCGCGGGTTGTGCGAGTTGCCCACGAAGCCCGTGACACCGGGGGTGTGGCGCACGACCGACCAGCTGTCCTCGTTGAGGTCCATGCGCACGAGCACGTAGCCGGGGATGCGCACGCGGTTGACGAGCTTGCGCTGGCCGTTCTTGATCTCGACGACGTCCTCCATGGGGACCTCGACCTGGAAGACGTAGTCCTCCATCGCCATCGACACCTTGCGGTTCTCGATGTTCTGCTTCACGCGCTTCTCGAAGCCCGCGTAGGAGTGGATGACGTACCACTTGCCCGGCTTGCCGCGCAGCTCGGTCTTGAACTCCTCGTAGGGGTCCGCCTCGAGCGCGTCGAGCTCGTCGCCCGGGTCGGGGCCGACGTAGTCGCTCACCTCGGGGGCCTCCTTGGCCTCCTCCTCGGCCTCGATGTCGGCCTCGTCGTCGGTCGCCGCGACCGAGGCGTCGGCCTCGTCGACGGAGTCGATGTCGAGGGCGTCGTCGACTATCGCGTCGGCCTCGGGGTCGATGGCGGCGTCGAGCGCCTCGAGGAGGCCGGCGAGGTCGCCCTCCTCCTCGTCATCGTCGTCGTCGACGACGTGCATGGCGACGTGCTCGGCGGCGTCCTCGGACTTGTCGGCAGCGGCGAGGGTGTTACCCGTCTGCGCCTCGTCGTCCTCAGCGGACTGCTCGGCGGCCGTCGCGATCTCGAAATCGTCGCGGGGGTTCTCAGACACGTAATTCTCTTTTCGTTGCTTGCTGGCGGCTCGCGCCGCGGAAACGTGGGCGATCAGCCCGTGATCGTGGGATCGCCGAACAGGAAGTTGACGAGAGCGCTGAACCCGAAGTCGAGCCCCGACACGAGCAGCATCATGATGACGACGAACACGAGCACGACGCCCGTGTAGCTCAGGAGCTCCTTGCGGGTGGGGGTGACCACCTTGCGGAGCTCGCCCACGACCTGGCGCAGGAAGAGCGCGACGCGCGCAAAGGGGCCGCGCCGCTGGGCGCGATCCTTCTTGGCGTTCGCTACGACGTCCTCGCTGGGCTCGTCGATAACTTTTCTGGCCACTCTCACTACCTTCCGAAACTTCGGCTAGCACGTCCCGACCCCCGCTGTCGCGAGGATGGGCCTGCAGGGCGGACAGGACTCGAACCTGCAACCTGCGGTTTTGGAGACCGCTGCTCTACCAATTGAGCCACCGCCCTTTGCTTGAGAAACACCCTCTGGGCGCGCAAAAGCTTGGCAGATTTCAACTACCTCGACCAGTGTACGTCATGCGCGGCGCACCCCGGAAAACGGGCATCCGAAGAATCTTCGTACTCCGGCGTCATAGTCGGCACCCTCCCCCGTCTCTTTGTACAAGCAGGGACCAACCATCCCCGCCGGCGGAAGCCAACCACTCCCGTCGAACGACAACCGCAGTACAGGCAACGGGCATCACGAAGCTGGATCAGGCAGTATTCGTCAACCTCAGAACCTTGAGATCGATGTAGATCTTCCGACCCAGCTTCCTCATCCCCGAAAAGGATCAGGAAGGTACCAGTCGTGTTCACAAAACACATCCCGCGCACTGGAAACCCAGTTGGGAAGTCCCACTCCGTTTTCACCCGCGTCGGCGCATCAGTCGGAGCCATCGCGCTCACCACGGGGCTCGCGCTCGCAGGCGCCCCCGCCGCATCGGCGGCCAACCCCCTCGCCTCCTGGGCGCAGGCGAAGTTCCTCTCCGGCAGCGTGCTCGGCATGAACCTCGACAGCATCGTCCAGCTCAAGCCCGCGGAGGCCGCCAACAACGGCAACCAGGACATGCAGTGGCAGGATGACCCGCTCAAGGCGGAGCTGCTCAGCACGATCCCGGTCAACACGGCGAACGGCATCCAGCTCAGCCTCGGCGACTGGCTCGACTCGGGAGTCGTGAGCCAGTACGCGCAGGCGTCGAAGGACGGCACGTCGATGGCCGCGGCGGGCGCCGCGGGCGACGACGGCGGTGTCGGCGTCGGTCCGACGGACCGCGGTGCCGCCGGCGACCTCGACCTCAACCTGACGATGCTGCTCGACCAGACCTTCGCGAGCGTCCTGACCGACCTCAAGCTCGACCTCGACGGCGTCTCGTCCCAGGCCGTCGCGCAGCTCGACCAGGCGTCGGGCGCCTACACGATCGCGGACGCCAACCTCACCTTCACGAGCCCCGCCGTGGCGGACCTCACGGAGAAGGTCGCCGCCGCGCTCCAGAGCGTCGACGACCACCTCATCGCCATCGGAAGCGATGACGGCGAGCTCGGCAACGCCATCGACAAGGTCCTCGACCCCGTGCTGGGCGCGGTGGGATCGTCCGCGAACGTCACGGTCGACATCAACGCCGACCTCCAGGACGTCGTCAACAAGCTCCTCCGGAGCAAGTACGGCAACGGCGCTGTGTCGTTCGACCTGCAGACGGGCGAGGTCCGCGTCGACCTGCAGACCCTCCTGGGCGGAGACATCAACGCCCTCGCGCCCAACACGGAGATCCTCTCCGGGCCGGTCATCAACAAGGTGCTCGAGGGTGTCACCGACACCGTCGCGACCCTCGCCGACAACATCGTCGACAAGGTGCGCGACGCCCTCCACGACGCGAAGGTCACCGTGCACGCCGACCTCGACCTGCTCTCGCCCCAGAGCGGCGGCAGCAGCAGCAGCAGCACGGTCTGCCACGTGGTCGACCTGCCCGTCGTGGGCGACATCCTCGGCGACGTGCTCGGGGGCGACCTCGGCGGCGTGGGCGACCTGCTCGACCTGCCCGGCGTGAACCAGCTCAGCGACCTCACGAACGTGCTCAGCGCGTCGCAGGTCACGGAGCTCACCCAGGCGCTCGGCGTCACCGACCTGACCCAGCTCGACGGGGCCTCGAACCTCACCCAGCTCACGCAGCTCCTGCAGAACGTGGGCAGCGGGCTGGGCGGCGGGCTCAAGGGCCTCCTCGGACGCACGCTCCCGGCTCACACGCTCGCGAAGCCGACCCTGTGCGAGGTCGTCCAGAACGTCCTGCCCGACCTGCACAGCACGGTCGCGCTCGACATCGAGGGCACCGTCGACGACCTGATCGACGGCACGGCGGTCAAGGCGAACCTCGCGGTCTCGCTCCTCGACGGCACCATCCCGGTCAACCTGGACGCGAAGGCGTTCCTGCCCGGCCTGGGCGACGGCCTCGAGAGCGGCCTGTTCGGTGAGGACGGCAGCGTCCAGACCCTCGTGGACAGCCTCAACACCGGCCTCGTCAACCCGGCGGTCGACGGCCTCCTGGGCGACGGCGACAGCGTCTCGACGGTCCTCAACGACCTCGTCTCGCTCAAGGCCAACGTGCAGGAGCTGACCCCGGCCGCGGGCGGCGGCAACATGTTCACCGAGACGGCCCTGCGCCTGACGGTCCTGCCGGGCGAGAACTCCTCGGCCAGCGCGGCCCGCGTGAACCTGGCGCAGAGCTCGGTCGGACCGAACGCCACCGTGGTGGTCCCGCCGGACTGCACGAACGGCAACTGCACGCCGTGCACCGGTGCGAACTGCTCCCCGGACCCGTGCTTCACGAACTGCGGATCCTCGACGGCCAGTGACCGCCTCGCCTACACGGGCGTCGGCATCGCCACACTGATCGCCATCATTCTCGCCCTGTTGGCAGCGGGTGCCTACCTGGCGCGAGAAGGCTACCGGCGCAATCACCCTAAGTCCCTCACCTCGGACTAGTCGGTAGCCACAGTGGCCGGGAGGTCGGTCGGTCCCCCAGGACCCGACTTCCCGGCCACTTCCCCAGGGCCGGCGCCCTGCTCCTCGGGGGAGGAGCGGGCGCCGGCCCTTCATCGTTAACTAGGCTTGGACCGTGACCGAACAGCGCATCTCCCGCCGCATCGCCGCCATCGCCGAGTCCGCGACCCTCAAGGTCGACGCCAAGGCGAAGGCGCTCCAGGCCGAGGGCCGTCCGGTCATCAGCTACGCGGCCGGGGAGCCCGACTTCCCGACCCCGCAGAACATCGTCGACGCCGCATCCCGCGCGGTGCTCGACCCCAAGAACTACCGCTACACGCCCGCGGCCGGCCTGCCCGAGCTGCGCGAGGCGATCGCCGCCAAGACCGCGCGCGACAGCGGATGGGCCGTGCCCGCGTCGCAGGTCATCGTCACCAACGGCGGCAAGCAGGCCGTCTACCAGTCGTTCGCGACGATCGTCGACGCGGGCGACGAGGTGCTGCTCCCGACGCCGTACTGGACCACCTATCCCGAGGCCGTGAAGCTCGCGGGCGGCGTGCCCGTCGACGTGTTCGCGGGGGCCGACCAGGACTACCTCGTGACCGTCGAGCAGCTCGAGGCCGCGCGCACCGAGAAGACGAAGGTGCTGCTGTTCGTGTCGCCGTCGAACCCGACGGGCGCCGTGTACTCCCCCGCGCAGACGAAGGCCATCGGCGAGTGGGCACTCGAGCACGGCATCTGGGTGATCGCCGACGAGATCTACCAGAACCTCGTCTACGACGGCGTGCGCGCGGTGTCGATCGTCGAGGCCGTGCCCGCGCTCACCGACCGCACGATCCTCGTCAACGGCGTCGCCAAGAGCTACGCCATGACGGGCTGGCGGCTCGGCTGGATGGTCGGCCCCGCCGACGTCATCAAGGCGGCCGGCAACCTGCAGTCGCACCTGTCGAGCAACGTCTCGAACATCTCGCAGCGTGCCGCGATCGAGGCGCTCACGGGCCCGCAGGACCAGGTCGAGGTCATGCGCCAGTCGTTCGAGCGCCGGCGCAACATCATCGTCGCCGAGCTGAACAAGATCGACGGCGTCGTGTGCCCGAACCCCGAGGGCGCCTTCTACGTGTACCCGGATGTCACGGGCCTCCTGAACCGCACGTGGGGCGGCGTCACGCCCACCACGACGCTCGAGCTCGCCGACCTCATCCTCGACCAGGCCGAGGTCGCGGTCGTGCCCGGGGAGGCGTTCGGCCCGAGCGGCTACCTGCGCCTCTCGTACGCGCTCGGCGACGAGCCCCTGCTCGAGGGCGTGCGGCGCCTGCAGCAGCTCTTCGCCTAGTCAGGCGAGGTGCGCGCGCGCCGCGGCGAGCACCGACGCCGCGACGGCGTCGAGCAGGTCTGAGCGCAGGTTCCACTGCTGCCAGTGCAGGTCGACCGTGACCGCCGCGCGCCGGTCGAGGTCGACGATGCGGCCGTCGGCGCGTGCCGCGTCGGACTGGGCGTCCGGCAGCATCCCCCAGCCGAGGCCGAGCATGACGGCCTGCGCGAAGTCGGCGGACGCCGGCACGTAGTGCCGGGGCGGGCTCGCCTCGCCCGCGACGGAGCGCACGTAGCGGCGCTGCAGGTCGTCCTTGCGGTCGAACTCGACGAACGGCGCGACGGCGAGGGACCCCGCGTCCACGCCCGCGGGGAACCAGCGCGCGGCGAACGCGGGCGTCGCGACGGGCCGGTACGTCATGCTGCCGAGCGGCGTCGACGTGCATCCCGGCACGGGCGCCGCGCGCGAGGTGACCGCGGCCATCACCACGCCCGACGCGAGCAGGTCTGCCGTGTGCTCCTGGTCGTCGCGGTGCAGGTCGACCGTGATGGCGTGCTCGGCGCACACCGCGGCGAGCGCGGGCAGCAGCCACGTCGCCATCGAGTCGGCGTTGACGGCGATGGGCACGGTGAAGGATGTCGCGCTCTCGAGCCCGAGCTGCCCGGCCGCGTCGTGCTCGAGCAGGGCGAGCTGCCGCGCGAGGCGCACGAGCGGCTCGCCCGACCCGGTGGCGCGGATGGGCTTGCCCCGAACGACGAGCACGCGGCCGAGCTCGTGCTCGAGGGCCTTGATGCGCTGGCTCACCGCCGACGGCGTGACGCCGAGCCGCGCCGCGGCGGCGTCGAAGGTCCCGGCGTCGACGACGGCGGCGAGCGTCTCGAGCTGGTCGCGCTGCGGCTTCATCATTAACGACTCTAATGGTGCCGCAGAACTATTAGCTGGAGTTGTGTTCCTCGGCATCCTAGATTCGGCTGGTGATCACCGCTGCACTCGCGGGCCTCGGGCTCGGCTTCTCACTCATCGTCGCGATCGGCGCCCAGAACGCGTTCGTGCTGCGTCAGGGGCTGCTGCGCGAGCACGTGCTCGTGGTCGTCGCGATCTGTGCACTGTCCGACATCGTGCTCATCGGGCTCGGCATCGCCGGCGCGGGCGCGGTGTTCACGGCGGTGCCGTGGCTCGTAGAGGTCGTGCGGTACGCGGGCGCCGCGTTCCTGCTCGTGTACGGGCTGCTCGCGGCGCGGCGCGCCTGGCGCCCCAAGGCCCTCACCGCCGCGGCGTCCTCGTCGGGGGCGTCGACGCTCGCCGTCGCGGGCACGGTGCTCGCCCTCACGTGGCTCAACCCGCACGTGTACCTCGACACGCTCGTGCTCCTCGGCTCCGTGGGCAGCACGCACGGCGACGACCGCTGGGCGTTCGGCGTCGGTGCGGCGATCGCGAGCGTGCTGTGGTTCACGCTCCTCGGCTTCGGCGCGCGGTTCCTCGCGCCCGTGTTCGCGCGGCCGCTCGCGTGGCGCATCCTCGACGCCGTCATCGCCGTCGTGATGATCGCGCTCGCCGTCTCGCTCGTGCTGCCGCACTAGGCATCAACCGGTCGGTGGATGCCGGGTTCATCCGGTGCACGGCTGCCGCCGGGGCGCGCTCCGGGCCAGCATGGAGCCATGACATCAACCGAACCGGTCGTGCGGGTGCGCGACCTCCGCAAGAGCTACGGAGCCTTCACCGCCCTCGACGGCGTGAGCTTCGACATCGGACGAGGTGAGACGTTCGCGCTGCTCGGCCCCAACGGCGCGGGCAAGTCGACGACCATCGAGATCCTCGAGGGCTACCGCGACCGCACGGGCGGCGAGGCGAGCGTGCTCGGCACCGATCCCGGCAAGGGCGGCCTCGACTGGAAGGCAAGGCTCGGCATCGTGCTGCAGTCGTCCGGCGAGAGCGGCAACGTGACCGTGCGCGAGCAGCTCGCGCACTTCGCGGGCTTCTACCCGCACTCGCGCGACGTCGACGAGGTCATCGCCGCCGTCGGCCTGCAGGACAAGGCGAAGACCCTCATCCGCCGCCTCTCGGGCGGGCAGCGCCGCCGCGTCGACGTCGCGCTCGGCATCATCGGCCGGCCCGAGCTGCTGTTCCTCGACGAGCCCACGACGGGCTTCGACCCCGAGGCCCGCCGGCAGTTCTGGGACCTCATCCTCACCCTCAAGGCGGAGGGCACGACGATCCTCCTCACCACCCACTACCTCGACGAGGCCGCCCAGCTGAGCGACCGCGCGGGCGTCATCGCGGGCGGCCGGCTCATCGACATCGGCGCCATCGACGAGATCGGCGGGCAGGATGCCCGCATCCCGGTGGTCCGCTGGCGAGACGGGGGCGTGCTCCACGAGGAGCGCACCACCACCCCGGGCGCGGTCGTCGCACGGCTCGGGGAGCCCGACGCGCTGGAAGTGATCCGGCCCTCGCTCGAAGACATCTACCTCGACCTCGTAGGAGCACAGTCATGAACACGATCGCACTCGGCGCGAGCCGCATCCGCTACGAGGTGACCACCTACTTCCGCCAGGGGGACTCGGTGTTCTTCACCTTCCTGTTCCCCCTCGTCATGCTCACGATCTTCTCGGTCGCGTTCAGCGAGCAGAGCTTCGGCCCTCCCGGCGCCGAGATCAGCGCAGCCGCCTTCTACCTGCCCGGCATGCTCGCGGCGGGCCTGCTCCTGAGCGGCCTGCAGAACATGGCCATCGACATCGCGGGCGAGAAGGGCGACGGCACGCTCAAGCGCCTGGGCGGCACCCCGCTGCCGGTGCTGAGCTACTTCATCGGCAAGATCGGGCAGGTGTTCGTCACGGGCATCCTGCAGGCCGCCCTGCTCCTGCTCGTGGCGCGGTTCGTCTTCCAGGTCGAGCTGCCGACGGAGCCCGAGGCCTGGCTCACGTTCGCGTGGGTGTTCGTGCTCGGCGTCACGACCGCCGCAATCCTCGGCATCGCGCTCAGTGGGCTGCCCCGCAGCGGCAAGAGCGCGACCGCGGTCATCATCCCGATCGTGCTCGTGCTGCAGTTCATCTCGGGCGTCTACCTCGGCTTCTCCCAGCTGCCCGAGTGGCTGCAGCACGTCGCGAGCGTGTTCCCGCTCAAGTGGATGGCGCAGGGGATGCGCGCGGTCTTCCTCCCCGGGTCGTTCGAGTCGGTCGAGCCGGGCGGGGACTGGAACCTCGTGGGCGTGGCCGTCGTCACGGGCATCTGGTTCGTCGCGGGACTCATCGTCACGCGCCTCACGTTCCGCTGGATCCGCAAGGATAGCTAGGTGACGGAACGCCGCTGGTGGCACGTCGCGGTCGTCGGGATCGCGGCGCTGCTCACCGTGCTCGCCCTCGTGAACGGGGAGCCCGTGGCGGTGGGGGCGGCCGTCGTCATCCTCGTCGCGTGGTTCGCGGCCGGACAGTTCCCCGCCCGCGTGCCGCGCACGGTCTTCCTGGTCGTGCTCATCGTCGCGAGCGGCGTGGGCACCGCCTTCGACCCGAGCTTCGCGACCGTGCAGTGCGTGGCCTATCCGCTGCTGTGGACGAGCACCGAGGGCCGGGCGCAGGGGATCGTCGGCAGCATCATCCTCTCGGCGAGCGTGGGGTTCGGCACGTGGTGGAGCACGGGCTCGGTCGTGCAGGCCCTCGCCGTGCAGGGCATCTCCCTCGCGCTGAGCATCGGCCTCGGGCTGTGGATCACGAGCATCGCCGACCAGAGCCACGAGCGGAAGCGCCTGCTCGACGAGCTGCGCTCCGCCCAGGAGCGCCTGAGCGCGCTCGACCGGCAGACGGGCATCACGAGCGAGCGCGAGCGGCTCGCGCGCGAGATCCACGACACCATCGCGCAGGACCTCACGGGCATCGTCATGCTCTCCCAGCGCGCTCAGCGCGAGCTGGCCACGGGCGGGGGCGCCGCCGAGACGCTCGGGCTGCTCGAGGAGAGCGCGAGGACCGCCCTCGCCGAGACACGCGCGCTCGTGGCATCCAGCGCCCCCGTCGCGCTCGAGAGCGGCGGAATCGCCGACGCCCTGCACCGGCTCGCCGCGCGCTTCGAGCGGGAGACGGGGATGACCGTCGCCGTGCGCGCCGACGTGCCGGCCCTCGACCGCGACACCGAGGTCGTGCTGCTGCGCTGCGCCCAGGAGGCGCTCGCCAACGTGCGCAAGCACTCCGGGGCCTCGAACGTCGAGCTCGACGCGTTCGCGGGCGACGGCTCCGTGGGCCTGCGCGTGTCCGACGACGGCACGGGCTTCGACCCCGCGGCGGCCGCGGACGGCTTCGGCCTCTCGGGCATGCGCGAGCGCCTCGCCCTCGTGGGCGGCGCGCTCGAGGTCACGAGCTCGCCCGCCGGAACCCTCCTCACCGCGACACTGCCTCTGGGGGTTACGGCATGATCCGCGTGCTCGTCGCCGACGACCATCCCATCGTGAGGGGCGGCATCGTCGCCCTGCTCTCCGCCGCCGACGACATGACCGTGGTCGGCGAGGCGTCCGACGGGCTCGAGGCCGTGCGGCTCGCGGCTGAGCACACGCCCGACGTCGTGCTCATGGACCTGAGGATGCCCGGCATCGACGGCGACGAGGCCACGGCCCGCATCCTCGCCGCGACACCGTCGGCACGCATCGTGATCCTCACGACGTACGAGTCGGATGCGAGCATCCTCACCGCCATCGAGGCGGGCGCGAGCGGCTACCTGCTCAAGGCCGCGCCGCAGGAGGAGATCCTCGCGGGCGTTCGCTCGGTGGCGCGCGGCGAGGTCGCGCTCGCGCCGTCGATCGCCGCGAAGCTCGTGCAGCGCGTCGCCCGGCCCGCGGTGACCCTCAGCCCGCGCGAGACCGAGGTGCTCTCCCTCGTCGCGCAGGGCTCGAGCAACCCCGAGATCGCGCGGCAGCTCTTCCTGAGCGAGGCGACCGTCAAGACGCACCTGCTGCACGTGTTCGAGAAGCTCGGCGTGGGCGACCGCACGCGCGCGGTGACGCGGGCGATGGAGCTGGGGCTGCTCTAGCGCCGCCCTTTCCCCCAGCTGCCACTGTTCCCCGCCGGAGGCTTGCCCAACGCCATACATTCGGAAGGGGCCCGAACAAATGTAGGGCGTTGGGCAAGGCGCGCGACGGGGAGTGCCGCCGCCGCGGGCGAGCAGCGGCAGCCGCGCGTTAGAGCTCGACGCCTACCGCCACGGGCTCGGGCTGCAGGTCGACGCCGAAGCGCGCGAGCACCATGGCACGGATGTACCGCGCGAGCTCGCCGACCTGCTCTGCGGTGCCGCCGCCGCGGTTCGTGAACGCGAGGGTGTGCTTCGACGAGATCGCGATGCGCGAGCCGGGCAGGCTGAAGCCCTTGCCGATGCCCGCCTTCTCGATGAGCCACGCCGCGCTGAGCTTCACGACGACGTCGTCGACGAGCCACTGCGGGGTCTCGGGCGGCAGGCCGCGCGCGAAGTTCTCGCTCACGATGGGGTTGGTGAAGAACGATCCGCAGCTCACCGAATCCGGGTCGGCGGGGTCGAGCACCATGCCCTTCGAGGCGCGCAGCGCGAGCACGCCGTCCCGGATCGCGGCGACGGGCGCCGACTCCACGCCGAGGGCCGACGCGAGCTGGGAGTAGCGGATGACGCCCTCCGCGCGCTCCTCGAGGCGCAGCTCGACGGCGAGCACGACGCCCTGCCGCCCGGCCTTGATGTCGGACATGCGGTAGCCGAGCCCGAGCTCGGCGGCGGGGATGCGCTCCTGCTCGCCCGTCACGTAGTCGAGGAACTCGACGGCCACGAGCACGTCGGAGAGCTCCTGCCCGTACGCGCCGATGTTCTGGATGGGAGCCGCGCCGACCGATCCGGGGATGCCGCTGAGCGCCTCGATCCCCGACCAGCCCTGCGCCACCGCATGGGCGACGAGGCCGTCCCACGACTCCCCGGCCTCGACGCGCAGCAGCACGCCCTCGCCGTCGAGCCGCTCCACGCCCCGGGACGCGGCGAGGATGACCGTGCCCGGGAATCCCGCGTCGGAGACCACGACGTTGCTGCCGCCGCCCAGCACGAGCCACTCGCCCGAGCCCCACGCCTCGAGTGCGGCATCCCGCAGCTCCTCGCGCGTGGAGGCGGTCACGACGGAGTCCGCCGCACCGCCCACGCGCAGGGTCGTGAGCTCGGAGAGCATCACGTGAGGCTGACCCTCACCTGGGCCTTGCCGAGCACCGTCTGGTCGGCGAACGTGACCGTGAGGTCGATGCGGGTCTCGTTCTCGTCGACGGCGCCGACCTTCGCCACGACGGTGACCGTCGCGCCGGACTCGGGGTCGACGACCACGGGACGCGTGAAGCGCACCCCGTAGCCGAGCACCACGCCGCGGTTGTCGAGCCAGTCGACGACGGGCTGCACGGCGAGGCCCATCGTGAGCATGCCGTGGGCGAGGACGCCCGGCAGGCCGACGGAGGCCGCGACATCGTCGCGGTAGTGGATGGGGTTGAAGTCGCCGGAGGCCCCGGCGTAGCGCACGAGCGAGTCGCGCGTGAGCTCGAACGTGCGCTCGGCGACGATGTCTCCGACGTCCATCAGGCGTCCCCCCTCACGACGAGCGTCGACGTCGCGGTCACGACGTGCGAGCCGTTCGCGTCGACGATCGTCGACTCAGCGGTGACCATGTCGTTGCCGCCGAGCGACTTGATGCTCGTGACCGCGAGGGTCGCGACGAGCTCGTCGCCCGCGACGATCGGGCGCGTGTACGAGAACGACTGCTCGCCGTGCACGACGCGCGAGAAGTCGATGCCCCCGTCAGGCTCGGCGAGGAGCTGGGCCAGGGTGGCCTCCTGCACGACCACCGGGAACGTGGGCGGCGCGACGACATCGTCGTACCCGGCGTCGCGCGCGGCGGCGTCGTCGAAGTTGAGCGGGCTCGTCGCGAAGACCGCGCGGGCGAACTCCCGCACCTTCTCCCGGCCCACGAGGTAGGGGGCGGTGGGGGCGAACTCCCGGCCCACGAGATCTGGATTCACTGGCACGCAGCAAGCCTAACGAGTGCGCTTCCTGCGAGTTCGCCGCACCCCCCTCGACAACGTTCGGCGGGAGGCGTTTACTCATCGGTACCACAGCTTTCACTGACGAAAGTGAGGAGCACCACATGACCATCACCACCCCCCACACCCGCTCCACGATCCAGTGGACGGCCGTGCAGTCCGGCCTCTGGGTCGGCAAGCTCGACGGCGAGTTCGCGGGCATGATCGAGGCCCGCCGGGGCACCGGGTTCGCGGCGACCACGCGGCTCGGCAAGGAGCTCGGTATGTTCCCCAGCATCGAGGCCGCGAAGGCGAGCTTCACCCCGAGATAGCGGTCGCGATTCCGCCCTAGACTGGCGCTCTCATCCCGAAAGACCGGAGCACCAGTGTCCACAGCAGACGCGACCACCGACGCCCCGAAGGGCGGACTCACCTTCCTGCGCACCAACATGGAGGTGATCATCGCGATCCTCCTGGGCATCGTGTCGATCGCCACCGCGTACGTCTCGTTCCAGAGCTCGCTCTACGGCGGCGTGCAGGCGCAGAACTACACCAACGGCACCAACCAGCGCACGTCGGCCGAGTCCCTCTACCTCGAGGCCAACCAGCAGTACGTCCAGGATGCCCAGCTCTGGCAGACCCTGAGCGAGCTGCGCCTCGACATCGCCAACCCCGACCCCGCCATCGCCGACGCCGCGCAGATCAAGTACGACACGATCTACTTCCAGTCGGTGTCCGAGGACTTCGACGGCGCCATCCAGCGCGCCGACGCCGAGAACGAGGCCAACCCCGACTTCTACGTCGACCCGAGCAACGACGAGGACTACCAGAACGCCCTGTTCGGCACCTACGCCGACGAGAAGGAGCAGGCCGACGCGAAGATCGCCGCGGGCGACCAGGCCAACGCGTTCGGCGACCGGCTCACGCTCGCCACGGTCATCATGGCGGTCTCCCTGTTCCTCCTCGGCATCGCGGCAGTCGTGTCCGCGTTCCGGGTGAAGGTCATCATGGGCGGCATCGGCGTCGTGATCTTCGTCGCCGCGGTCGTCATCGCCGCGGCGGTCCCGGCGCTGCCGCTCTTCTAGCGGCCCCAGGCGTCGCGCTCGTCCTCACGCGGGGCGAGCGCGACGCCGCTGCCATCTGACCGCGTGGTCACATAGTCCTGCTAGGGTCACGACGTGAGCACCGCAGCGGACGGACGGCGTCGTCGCACGGTCGCCTCCCGCACGGCCATCCTCGAGGCGGCTGAGCGCCTGTTCGGCGAGAGCGGGTTCACGTCGACCTCCCTGCGCGGCATCGCCGCCGCCATCGGGATGAGCCACGCGGGCGTGATGCGCCACTTCGCCTCGAAAGGCGATCTGCTGCTCGCCGTGCTGCAGAAGCTCGAGCCCGGCAGCGACGTGTTCGCGCTCATGGCCGCGCCCGCCCTGCCGCGTGACGAGCTGCTCCGCCTGCTGCTCGAGCACACGGCGAACCAGAAGGCGGCCCTCAACCTGCGCATGGTGCTGCTCGGCGAGGCCACCGATGCGACGCACCCCGCGCACGGGTTCGTCCGAGATCGGCTGGAGCTCGTCGAGTTCGAGCTCGGCCTCACGATGGGCACCGACGGAGTAGACCTCCTCGCCGTGTGGAACGGGCTGCAGCTCATCCATCGCTACGTGCCGTCGATCGACCCTGTCACCATCGGCATGCGACATGCGGACGCGGCGGCGCCCCCCGCCGGAGCGCCGGCCGCGACCATCATCGCACCGCTCAAGCACGGGGCCGCGGCGACCCCCGTCACGCGACGTGCGCAGATAGTGGCGGCCGCGACGAGAGCCTTCTCACGTGCCGGCTACCGGTCCACGAGCCTGCGCGACATCGCGTCGGAGCTCGGCCTCTCGCACACCGCCCTGCTGTACCACTTCCCCAGCAAGGAGAGCCTGCTCGAGGCCGTGCTCGACGAGCGGGACCGCGACGAGAGCCTCCCCTGGTCGATCGGTGACGGACCGCTCGACTACCTCAACGGGATGTACCTCCAGGCCCTGCACAACGTCACGGAACCGGGCCTCTCGCGCCTCTACTCGACGCTCGCGAGCGAGGCGACCGACACGCGCCACCCCGCCCACGACTACTTCGCCCAGCGGTACCTCCGCTTCCACGCCGCACTCGCCCGGGTCCTGGTCGTGCTGGGCGAGCAGGGGCTCGCCCGAGACGACCTGGATGCCGAGGGCGAGGCATGGGCCCTGATCGCCCTGTGGGACGGGCTGGCCCTCCGCGGGTTCTACAGCGCCGACGGACGAGGCCTGCCCGAGAGGGTGCGCAGCCGCATCAACTCCTTGCTGCGCGTGCACATAAGCAGCACCGATATAACGGTTGACCAAGATCGGGCCAGACGGCCTGACCGCGTGGTAACTTAAGGCGTCGGTCGTCGGCCTGGTCACGGATCCCCGGTCGCCGGCCGACACTCCTTTAAGCTGGGGGCAATGCTTACCGTCAAGGCCTACGCCGCCCCCTCAGCCACCGAGCCCCTCGTCCCCACCACCATCGAGCGCCGCGACGTCGGCGCCAAGGATGTGCTGATCGAGATCCGCTACGCCGGCATCTGCCATTCCGACATCCACACCGTGCGCGGAGAGTGGGGCGACATCGCCTACCCGCAGGTCGTCGGCCACGAGATCGTGGGCGTCGTCACCGAGGTCGGCTCCGAGGTCACGGGCCACAAGGTCGGCGACCGCGTCGGCGTGGGCTGCATGGTCAACTCGTGCCGCGTGTGCGAGAACTGCCTCGCCGGCGAGGAGAACTACTGCCTCGAGGGCAACACGGGCACCTACACCGCCGTCGACCGCGACGGCACGATCACGCAGGGCGGCTACTCGACCCACATCGTCGTCGACGAGGACTTCGTGCTGCGCGTCCCCGAGTCGATCCCCTACGAGGCTGCCGCGCCCCTCCTGTGCGCCGGCATCACGACCTACTCCCCGCTCGCGCACTGGAAGGCCGGCCCCGGCAAGCGCGTCGCCGTCGTGGGCATGGGCGGCCTCGGCCACATGGCCGTCAAGTTCGCGCACGCCATGGGTGCCGAGGTGACCGTGCTCTCGCAGTCCCTCAGCAAGAAGGACGACGGGCTGCGCCTCGGCGCCGACCACTACTACGCGACGAGCGACCCGTCGACCTTCGCGGAGCTCAAGAACGAGTTCGACATCATCATCAACACGGTGAGCGCCGAGCTCGACATCAACGCCTACCTGCGCCTGCTGCGCCTCAACGGCACGCTCGTCAACGTGGGCGCCCCGCCCGAAGCCCTCGGTATCAAGGTGTTCACCCTCTTCGGCAACCGCCGCACCTTCGCGGGCTCGAGCATCGGCGGCATCCGCGAGACGCAGGAGATGCTCGACTTCTGTGCGGAGCACGGCATCGCCGCCGAGGTCGAGGTCATCGACGCCGACTACATCAACGAGGCCTACGAGCGCGTGCTGACCTCCGACGTGCGGTACCGCTTCGTCATCGACATTGTCAGTATGAGGTAGCAGCATGGGGGTCATGGACCTCCTCGACTGGATGCTCGACACCGATCCGGCCCTGCGCTGGCAGGTGCAGCGCGACCTCGCCCACGAGCCCGAGGCCGTGTGGCAGGCGACTCGCGCGCGCGTGCCCCTCGAGGGGTTCGGTCGCGCCCTGCTCGACAGGCAGGATGCCGACGGCCAATGGGCGGGCGGCGCGTTCTTCCCGGCCGGCTTCTTCGACCTCACCGACGAGCAGCGCGGGCCGGGCCAGCCGTGGACGGCCACGACGTGGGCCCTCAACGACCTTCGCCTGTGGGGCGTCGACGCCTCCGCGATGGGTGACACCGCGGCGAAGGTCGGCGCGAACAGCACGTGGGAGTACAACGACGGCCCCTTCTGGGAGGGCGAGGTCGACGTGTGCATCAACTCGTGGACGCTCTCGAGCGGCGCGTGGCTGAGCGCCGACGTGTCGACGATGGTCCGCTGGTTCGCCGAGCACCAGATGGACGACGGCGGCTGGAACTGCGAGTGGGAGGAGGGGTCGGTTCGGGGCTCGTTCCACTCGACGCTCAACGCGCTGCGGGCCATCCTCTACTACGAGCAGATCACGGGCGACACGTCGCTGCGCGAGGCGCGCCACCGCGGCGAGGAGTACCTGCTCGCACGGCGCCTGCTCTACCGCCTCTCGACGGGCGAGCTCGTGGGCGACTTCGTCACGCGGTTCACCTACCCGTTCCGCTCCTACTACAAGGCGCTCACGGCCGTCGACTACTTCCGTGAGGCGTCGCTGCACGACGGCGTCGAGCCCGACGCGCGCATCGCCGACGCCGTCGACGTCGTGCGCCGCAACCGCCAGCCCGACGGCACGTGGCTGCAGCAGCCGCGGCATCCCGGCGCCCAGTGGTTCGAGTACGACGTGCCCGAGGGCGAGCCGTCGCCCTGGCTCACGTTCTACGGAACCCGCGCGCTCGCGTGGTGGGACGCTAGCACTCCACGACGTTGACGGCGAGACCGCCTTCGCTCGTCTCCTTGTACTTGGTCGACATGTCGATGCCCGTCTGCCGCATGGTCTCCACGACGGTGTCGAGCGACACGTAGTGCGACCCGTCGCCGCGCAGCGCGAGCCGCGCGGCGGTGACGGCCGTGGACGCGGCTATCGCGTTGCGCTCGATGCACGGGATCTGCACGAGCCCGCCGACGGGGTCGCACGTGAGGCCCAGGTGGTGCTCCATCGCGATCTCTGCGGCGTTCTCGACCTGCTGGGGAGTGCCGCCCATCACCGCCGTGAGGCCGCCCGCGGCCATGGCGCACGCCGAGCCGACCTCGGCCTGGCAGCCGCCCTCGGCGCCCGAGATCGAGGCGTTGGCCTTGAAGAGCGACCCGAGGGCCGTCGCCGTAAGCAGGAACTCGCGCATGCCCTCGCGGGGGTCGTCCGCGTCGCACACGAACTCCGCCCAGTAGCGCGCGACGGCCGGCAGGATGCCCGCGGCCCCGTTCGTCGGAGCGGTGACGACCCGTCCCCCCGAGGCGTTCTCCTCGTTCACCGCGAGGGCGAACGTGCCGAGCCAGTCGCCCGGAAGCGCCGTGCCCGTGCCGGCCTCGCCCTCGAGCTGCTCGCGGATCGCGCCTGCGCGACGGCGCACCTGCAGCAGGCCCGGGAGCAGCCCGGTCGCGTGCAGGCCCGCATCGATGCAGCCGGTCATGGCCGACCAGATCGCGTCGAGCTGCGCGTCGACCTCGGCGCGCGAGCGGCGCGACTCCTCGTTGAGGCGCGCGATGCCGGCTATCGAGAGCCCGAGCTCGCCCGCGAGCGTGAGCAGCGTGTCGGCCGAGCGGTACTGGATCGGGTAGACGTGGTCGTGGGCGTGGGCATCCTCGCCCTCCCGCCGGATGAAGCCGCCGCCGATCGAGTAGTAGGTGTCGCTCGCGAGCAGCGCGCCCGCGGCGTCGCGGGCCGAGAGCGTCATGGCGTTGGGATGCCCGGGCAGGCGTGTGAAGGGCTCGAACGTGATGTCCTTGCGCACGAACATGACGGGGTGGCTGCCGGCCAGCTCGAGCGTGTCGCCGTCCTGCCAGCCGGACCAGCGCTCGCGCACCGCCGCGGGGTCGACCGTCTCGGGGGCGAGGTCGGCGAGTCCCGCGACTATCGCGTCCGGGGTGCCGTGGCCGATGCCCGTGGCGCCGAGGGAGCCGTAGAGCACGCAGCTCACGCGGGCGACCCGCTCCAGGGTGCCGCCCGCGCGCAGGCGGTCGGCGAAGTCCCGTGCGGCCCGCATGGGGCCGACGGTGTGCGAGCTCGAGGGTCCCACTCCGATGGAGAACAGCTCGAACGCCGAAACGTACGCCGTCACGCCCCCCACGCTACGCCACGGAGCCCCCGAGGTCACGGATGGTGGCCCCGGAGGCTCCGGCGGGAGGAGGGTCAGCTGACCTTCCGACGGTAGGTCACCATCGCCACGACGTACGTGACGACGAGGATGCCGACGCACCACGCGAGCGCGATCCACAGGTCGCCGCCCACGTGCTCCCCCGCGAACAGCGCGCGGATCGAGTCCACTATCGACGTGACGGGCTGGTTCTCGGCGAACCAGCGGACCGGCCCCGGCATGGTCGCCGTCGGCACGAACGCCGAGCTGATGAACGGCAGGAAGATGAGCGGGTACGAGAACGCGCTCGCGCCGTCCACCGACTTGGCGGTGAGGCCCGGGATGACCGCGAGCCACGTGAGGGCGAGGGTGAACAGCACGAGGATCCCCGCCACCGCGAGCCACTCGAGCACCCCCGCGCCCGTGCGGAACCCCAGGGCGAACGCGACGCCCACGACGAGGGCGAGCGAGACCACGTTCGCGACGACCGAGGTGAGCACGTGCGCCCACAGCACCGACGAGCGCGCGATGGGCATCGACTGAAACCGCTCGACGATGCCGCCCTGCATGTCGAGGAACAGGCGGTAGGCCGTGTACGAGATGCCCGACGCGACGGTGATGAGCAGGATGCCCGGCAGCAGGTAGTTCACGTAGTTGCCGCCGCCCGGACCCGAGCCCGTGTCGATCGCGCCGCCGAACACGAACGTGAACAGCAGCAGGAACGCGACGGGCATGATCGCCGTCGTGATGATCGTGTCGGGGCTCCGCACGATGTGCGTGAGGGAGCGGCCCGTGAGGGTCGCGGTGTCGCCGATGACGTGGGTGCTCATGCCGCCTTCTCCTGGTTCTCGCCCGTGATCGCGAAGAAGACCTCCTCGAGCGTGGGCTGCTTCTCGACGTACTCCACCGTCGCGGCGGGGAGGAGCTTCTTGAGCTCCGCCAGGGTGCCGTCGACGATGATGCGGCCCTCGTGCAGGATCGCGATGCGGTCCGCGAGGTGCTCGGCCTCCTCGAGGTACTGGGTGGTGAGCAGCACGGTGGTGCCGCCGTCGGCGAGCTGCCGCACCGTGCGCCAGACCTCCTGCCGCGCCTCCGGGTCGAGGCCCGTCGTGGGCTCGTCGAGGAAGATGACCGCGGGCTCGCCGATGAGGCTCATCGCGATGTCGAGGCGGCGGCGCATGCCGCCCGAGTACGTGGCGGCCTTGCGCCCGCCCGCCTCCGTGAGGGAGAAGCGCTCGAGCAGCCGGTCCGCGATCGCCCCGGCCTCCGGCAGGTGCCGCAGGCGCGCGACGAGCACGAGGTTCTCGCGGCCCGTGAGCCGCTCATCCACCGCCGCGAACTGGCCCGTGAGGCTGATCGCCTCGCGCACCTCCTGCGGCCGGGCCGCGACGTCGATGCCGTCGATGGTCGCGGTGCCGCCGTCGGCGGCGAGCAGGGTCGAGAGGATGCGGATGAGCGTCGTCTTGCCCGCGCCGTTGGAGCCGAGCAGCGCCTGCACGGTGCCGCGCTCCACGGAGAGGTCGACGCCCTTGAGCACCTCGAGCTTCTTGTAGCTCTTGGTGAGCCCCGCGACCTCGATCATGACTCAGCCGCCTTGTCGATGGAGCGCGTGAGGCGCTCGCGCTCCTTGGCGATCCAGCCGCCGTCGGAGTACGTCTTCACGAACTCGTCGACGAACTCGACGGGGGTGTCGCCCACGATGTCGCGGATGGGCGTCTCGTCGGCCGCCGCGCGCTCGAACAGGTCGGCGAGGTCGTCGAACATGACGGCCGCGCGGCTCCAGTCGGCGGGGGTGTCGCCCGAGTGCATGAGGTAGCGCTCGATCGCGTCGACCGCCGTGCGGTAGTTCTCGGGGAGCGCCTTGACGCGGGCCTTGTACGCGCGCCACTGCTTCTTGTCGTCGATCGAGCCGATGACGAGCTCGAGGATGTTCTTTGCCATTGTCATTTCCCTTCGGTGCGGAGCTGCTCGAGGCGGTCGGCCAGGAAGCCCCAGTTGGTCCAGAAGTCGTCGAGGTACTCGCGGCCGGCGGCGTTGAGCGAGTAGACCTTGCGGGGCGGGCCCTTCTCCGACGCGACCTTCTCGACGTCGACGAGCCCGCGCTGCTCCACACGGACGAGGAGCGCGTAGACGGTGCCCTCCGCGATCTCGGTGAACCCCTGCTCGCGCAGCCACGCGGTGATCTCGTACCCGTAGGCCGCACGGCCCGCGAGGATCGCGAGCACGACGCCCTCGAGCGTCCCCTTGAGCATCTCGGTGATCTGCTTGGGCACGGTGCCTCCACTACTCAGTGTCATTGGTATTCAGTGTTACTACTTACTGGTACATAGTAACGCTGAATACCGAGTTCGCAAGTGCCGCGCGGAAAATCGTCTACACTCCTACCTCGTGCACTGGGGGAACCGACGCGAGAAGCTGCTCAAGCGGCTCGTGTTCTCGGCGAAGGCGCGCTGCGACTGCGGCGCGGGCCTCGCGTACGACAAGCGCGCCTCGCATCCCGCCTGGGACTGCAGCGCCATCCTCCTGGGCGACGCGCTCCTCGTCGCGGGCGAGCGCGGGGTGTGCGAGCACTCGCTGCCGTGCGACTACTACGACGTCACGTCGGAGAAGAGCCGCACGGCCGACGGCGCTACGACGCGGCCGTAACCCTCGCGACGATCTCGCCGACCGGCAGCGCCGCGTCGACGGCGATGCCCGGCTCGTCGGCACCGAGCGGCTCGAGCGCCTCGAACTGCGAGCCCACGAGCGACGCGGGCATGAAGTGCCCCTCCCGGCCGGCGACGCGGGCGCGCACCGTCGCGGGGTCGACGACGAGGTGCACGAAGAGGATGCCCGGGGCGAACCCGCGCAGCCGATCCCGGTAGGCGCGCTTGAGCGCCGAGCAGCTGACCACGGCGGGCTCGGACCGCGCGGCGAGCCATCCCCCGATCGCGTCGAGCCACGGGCCGCGGTCGTCGTCGTCGAGGGGCGTGCCCGCGGCCATCTTCGCCACGTTCGCGGGCGGGTGGAAGTCGTCCCCCTCCGCGAAGTCACGCCCGAGGGCGGCGGCGAGCGCGAGCCCGACTGTCGTCTTGCCCGACCCCGAGACGCCCATCACGACGAGGTGCTGGAGGGCGGCCATCCCCCGATGCTAGCTGCCGTGGTTGTAGTACGGCCACGGCAGGAAGCGCCGCTCGCCGCGGCGGTCGGGCCCCGTGATCGTCACCTCGCCCGTCGCGGCCCACTCGACGCCGCGCGGGAACATCCTGATGAACTCGATGCGGCGGAACGTGTCGATGTCGTGGCCGATCGTGATGACGAACGACCGGCCCCGGCCGTACTCGTTGATCCACGCGATGGGCTGGTCGGTGTTCATGCCGGGCAGGTCGGCGATGCCCCCCTCGGGGATGGCGACGGGGTAGTGGCTCATGGGCCAGATCGGCGCCTTCTCGTACGACTCGAGGTCGTCGAAGGTCGTGAGCAGCACGTGCGCGCCGTCGTAGAGCTGCACGCCCGTGAGGATGTCGTCGCCCGTGACCGTCCACGGCTTGGCGATGCCCTCGGTGATGGGGTGCTCCGGGTCGGCGATCGAGAGCAGCGCCTCGCCCCACGGTCGCGGGCGGATGCCCGTGGGCACGCTCAGCTTGGCGCCGCGCATGACGTTGTACTCCTCGGGGTAGCCCCAGTCGTCCTCCTGCACGGCGGAGCCGTGGAACCACACGATGCCCTTGCCGTCGTCGTGCACGAACTTGAGCAGGGCGGCATCCGTCTCGGGGCCGAAGCCGGTGGCCTTGTCGTGGTAGCCGTCGCGGCCCTCGAACACGACGATGACGACGTCGTACTTGTCGATGGTGGCGGAGGTGAGGCCGCGCGGGTCCTCGACGACGCGCACCCTGAACCGGGCGGTGTCCTCGAGCAGCGTGGTGATCCACTGGTTGTGCGTGCGGAAGCCGCGCACCTCGTTGTCGTGCTCGCGGGTCATGTGCCCCGAGAGGATGAGGACCTGCAGAACATCGTTGGTCATGCCGTCACGCTAGCAGCATTAAGTCGTTTTTCGACATAAGATTCTTCGAAATCGGCGTTGAGACGGTCCGGGTTGACACGGCCTCCGCGCGACCGCACGATTTTCACTGTGACCCTGCCGCACCCGCCCACGTGCGGCCTCATCGAGGTCGCCCCCGACGGCCTCATCTCGTCGGTGAGCGACGACGTGCTCGCCCTCGTGGACAGGCCGGCGGACGCGCTCGTCGGCGCTCCGCTCTCGTCGCTGCTCGAGACCCGCATGCCGCTCACGGGCTCCGACACGGTGCCCGCGGACGCCGTGCTCCGCACACGCTCCGGCACGACGCATCCCGTCGTCATCGGGGCCCTGCCCGCGGCGGGCGACGGGCTGAGCATCGCCGTGTTCGACGTGAGCCCCGCCACCTCGTTCGAGCGGGGCTTCAGCACCGCGACCGCGCGGGGCTCGCGCGGGCAGGAGCGCCTGCAGATCCTCCTCGGAGCCTCGGTCGGCTTCGCGGGAGCGCACGACGAGCTCACGGCGGCCGAGCTGCTCGCCGACGTCGCCAAGCGCGCCTACCGCGCCTCGCACGTGAGCGTGCACCTGCGGCGCGAAGGCGAGCTCGTGCGGGTCGCGGGCGAGAACCCGCTGCTCGACCACTGGCCGGCGGGGCACCGTCCCACGGGCGACCGCACGTTCGTGGGCGGCGAGGTCATCGTCGTGCACACGCCCGACGACGCGCGCCGCTTCGTGCCGGAGGCACCCATGGACGAGGTGTTCCGCCGGGCCGGCATCCACGCGGCCATCGCAGCGCCCCTCGCCTACGACGGCGGGCCCATCGGCTCGTTCATCTGCTACTTCGACCACCCGCGCGACTTCGACGACGAGGCCGTGCCGCTCGCGGAGGCCCTCGCCGACCAGGCCGCTCAGGCGATCACGCGCGTGCGGCTCGAGAGCACGCTGCGCCGCGACTCCATGATCGACGCGACGACGGGCCTGCCGAGCAGGCGCCTGTTCGAGGATGAGGCCATGCACTCGCTCGCGAGCGACACCCCGGCCGTGTGCGTGCTCTTCATCGACCTCGACGGGTTCAAGGCCGTCAACGACCGGCTCGGGCACAGCGCGGGGGACCTCCTGCTCGGCCAGGTCGGCCAGCGCCTCAAGTCGCTCGTGCGCGAGGGCGACTCGATCGGCAGGTTCGGCGGCGACGAGTTCATCGCCGTCGCCGCCGTGCACGACGAGTCGGAGGGCAGGATGCTCGCGGAGCGCATCCACGCCGCCCTCGAGCGGCCCTTCGCCGGAGTGCCCGAGGGCCTGCCCGTCACCGCGAGCATCGGGCTCGTCGTGGCGCAGCCGGGAGACGGCTCGTCCGTGACCCTCGACCTGCTCGTGCGCGCCGCCGACCACGCGATGTACGAGGCCAAGTCCGCGGGCGGGAACCGCGTCGCCGCGGGCCCCTACTAGCCCTTGACGCGCGATGCCCCGGGGCGCTCAACTGGTCCGATGACCGACCTCGCGACCGCGCTGACCGGCGCGGCCGCCCGGGGCGAGCTGTTCGCCCACTTCCAGCCGCAGCTCGACCCGGAGACGGACAGGATCGTGGGCGCCGAGGCCCTCGCGCGCTGGGACCATCCCGGGCTGGGTCTCGTGCCGCCGCTCGACTTCATCACGGTCGCCGAGCAGACCGGCCTCATCGACGAGGTCGGGGAGGCGATGGTGGAGCTGGGATGCGCGTTCGCCGCGCGCATCGCGGGCTCGGGCATCCAGGTCGCCATCAACGTGTCGGCGCTGCAGCTCGCCGACGCCACGTTCGCCGACCGCTTCGCCGCGATCGCGGAGCGCCACGGCGTGCCCCTCGGCGAGCTCACCGTCGAGATCACGGAGTCGCACCCCGTCGACGCCGTCCCGGGAGCCGTCGAGCAGCTCGTGCGGCTGCGCGACGGCGGCGCGGGCATCGCGCTCGACGACTTCGGCACCGGCTACTCGTCGTTCAAGCAGCTCGAGTCGCTGCCGTTCACCGAGCTCAAGATGGACCAGTCGCTCATCCGCGATGACACCGACGAGACGTGGAACCGCGTCGGCACGCTCGTGGTGCTCGCCCGCCACCGCGGCATGCGCATCGTCGCGGAGGGCATCGAGACCCTCGAGCAGTACGAGCGCGTGCGCGCGGCGGGCTGCGACCGCGCGCAGGGCTACTTCCTCGGCATGCCCATGCCCGCCGACGAGTTCGTGCAGTTCGCCGCGGCGCGCGTGCGCACGCCCCTCCCCCGGGTCGCCGCACCCGCGCGTCGCGCGCTCGCCGCCGCGGGCATCCGCGCGCTCGAGGACCTCGCGACCTGGACGCGACGCGACCTGCTCGCCCTGCCGGGGATCGGCGCCCGGACCGCGGACCGGCTGATCGGCCGGTAGCGCGTCGACACGCCCGTCGAACCCACGCCGCAGGGACTGGACTCCCGCGCGGCAGCCGAGCACGGGTCCCACCCCCGCAGTTGCGGAGGACGGCACGCCGCGGACGGGGCCTGCCCGCGGGACGGGGCGGCGTGCCGTCCTCCGCAACTTCGGGGCGGGCGCGGCGGCACCGGGGCGAGAGCGGACTGGACGCTCGCGCGTCACATCCTCGACCGCCCGCCGCGGATGTGCGAGCGTGGACGCATGACTGTCGACACCCGGCTCCGTGAGGCGCTCGACGCGCCCTCGGCCTCCGACCGGCTGCAGGCGGCGCTCGACGCCGGCATCCGCCCGAACCCGGGCTTCGTCGAGGCGCTCGTCGAGCGCTGCGCCGTCGAGCCCGACTTCTCCGTGCGCGAGATGCTCACGTGGGCGCTCGTGCGGCACCCCGCCGAGCTCACCGTGCCGCTCCTCGTGGCCGAGGTCGCGGGCGACGTCACGCAGGGGCGCAGCCAGGCCCTCCACACCCTCTCCAAGATCGCCGACCCCGCGGGCTGGACCGCCATCACCTCCGACGTGCTGCACGACCCCGACGACTCGGTCGCCCGCACCGCCTGGCGCGCGGCCGCGGTGCTCGCGCCCGACGCCGAGCGGCCCGCGCTCGCGAGGGACCTCGCCACGCAGCTGGGCCGCGGCGACCGTTCCGTGCAGCAGAGCCTGAGCCGGGCGCTCGCGACGCTCGGCGTCGACTCCGCCGCTGCGCTCGAGGATGCCCGCGCGCATCCCGATCCGCGGGTGCGCATCCACGCCATCGCGACCGAGCGCATCATCGACGACCCCGACGAAGCCTTCGACTCGGCCATGTTCGAGGCGGAGCGGATCGCCCTCGGCCTGTAGTGTCACGAAGATGAGCGACACGGCAGGACACAGCCCTTGGGCGGAGCCGGTCGGCGCGTGGAGCGCCGAGCGCATGCAGGAGGAGATCGACGAGATCGAGGACACCCTCCGTCGCGAGAAGTCGGAAGGGACCACCGGGGAATGAAGCTTCTCCTCACGTCGGGCGGCGTGACCAACCCGAGCATCCGCGCGGCGCTCGATGGCATGCTCGGCAAGCCCGTCTCGGAAAGCAGCGCCCTGCTCATCCCGACCGCGCAGTGGGGGCACCCGATGTGCAGCCCGCAGTCGGCGCGCGGCTTCGTCGCCGCCGAGCCGGACTGGGCGGGCTTCTCGGGCCTCGGCTGGAAGTCGCTCGGCCTGCTCGAGCTCACGGCCCTGCCCACGATCCCGCGCGAGCGCTGGGAGCAGTGGGTGCGCGACGCCGACGTGCTGCTCGTCGACGGCGGCGACGCCACCTACCTCGCGCACTGGATGCGCGAGTCCGGCCTCGCCGACCTCCTCCCCGCCCTCACCGACACCGTGTGGGTGGGCGTGAGCGCCGGCAGCATGGTGATGACCCCGCGCATCGGCGACTACTTCGTGGAGTGGGCGGAGGCGAAGGATGACCGCACCCTGGGCGTCGTCGACTTCTCGATCTTCCCCCACCTCAACTTCTTCGACACCAACAAGCCCGAGCACGCGGAGCGCTGGGCCGCGACCCTCGACAACCCCGGCTACGCGATCGACGAGCAGACGGCGATCAGCGTCGTGGACGGCGTGACCGAAGTGGTCTCCGAGGGGGAGTGGATCCCGTTCGGTAGCTGAGGCGGGGCACGATCCCGCGACCTCACGATTATGAGTCGTGCGCTCTAACCAACTGAGCTACTCAGCCATGAACTCCGGGGAGTTCGGAGCCCCCTGTGGGAATCGGACCCACTACCTCTTCCTTACCAAGGAAGTGCTCTACCAATGAGCTAAGGGGGCGCGCATCAGGGACGAACCGCCCGACGGCACCGGGAAAGCCTAGCATCCGCGCGGGCTGCTCAATGAATGCAGAACTCGTTGCCCTCCGGGTCGAGCATCACGTAGTGGTACTCGCGCAGGCCGCCCCACTCCGCGTCGTGCAGATGGTCGACCGTGGCGCCCAGCGCGACGATCCTGTCCTTCTCCGCGTCGATCTCGTCGGGGGTCGCCTTGCGGTCGGTGCGGGGGTTGATGTCGAGGTGCACGCGGTTCTTCGCGACCTTGCCCTCGGGCACGCGCTGGAAGAACAGCCGCTGCCCGACCCCGGTCGGATCCATGGCGACGCTCTTCTCCTCGAGATCGGCCTCGGTGAGGCCCGAGGCGAGGAGCTGCTCCTTGAGGGGCGGCGGCCAGTCCTGCCATTCGTACTCGAGCACGGCCGCCCAGAACTGCGACAGCTCGCGCGGGTTGGCGCAGTCGAACGTGATGTTGCCGATCTTGCCTGTCATCTTTCGAGCCTCACCCGTGCAAGCGCTTACATGGAATGCCGTATCCTCTTTCGCATGACTCTTGAGAGCGAGCTGCCCGAGACGGCGACCGTCGTGACCGCAACGGGCGACGAGTGGTGGCGCAGCGCCGTCATCTACCAGATCTACCCGCGCTCCTTCGCCGACTCCACGGGCGACGGCGTGGGCGACCTCCCGGGCATCACGAAGCGCCTCCCCGCGCTCAAGCAGCTCGGCGTCGACGCCATCTGGCTCTCGCCCTTCTTCAGGAGCCCGCAGAAGGATGCCGGCTACGACGTCTCCGACTACTGCGACGTCGACCCCCTCTTCGGCACGCTCGCCGACTTCGACGCGCTGCTCGAGACGGCGCACGGCCTGGGCCTCCGGGTCATCGCCGACATGGTCCCGAACCACACGTCCGACCAGCACGAGTGGTTCCAGGCGGCCCTCGCGGCGCCCGAGGGCTCGCCCGAGCGCGACCGCTACATGTTCCGCGACGGCAAGGGCCCGAACGGCGACATCATGCCCAACAACTGGGAGTCGGTCTTCGGCGGCCCCATGTGGGAGCGCGTCACCAACCCGGACGGCACGCCCGGCCAGTGGTACCTGCACATCTTCGACAAGTCGCAGCCCGACCTCAACTGGGAGAACCCGTGGGTGCGCGAGCAGTTCTTCGGCATCCTGCGCTTCTGGCTCGACCGCGGCGTCGACGGGTTCCGCGTCGACGTGGCCCACGGCATGATCAAGGAGGCGGGCCTGCCCGACTACACGCCGCCCGCGGAGGCCGCGAGCATGGGCGGCGCCGCGGCCGCGACCGACCTCGCCCCCGGCATCACCGACCCCGAGATCGTGCCGGACCCGCCGTACTGGGGCCAGCCCGGCGTGCACGAGATCTGGCGCGGCTGGCACGACGTGCTCGCCGAGTACGAGGGCGACCGCGTGCTGTGCGCCGAGGCGTGGGTCGACCCGCTCACCAAGATGGCGCTCTGGGTGCGCCCCGACGAGATGAGCCAGGCGTTCAACTTCGCCTACATGTTCACCGAGTGGGAGGCGGAGCCGCTGCGCGACGTCATCCAGGAGTCCATCGACGCCTTCTCGGGCGTCGGCGCCCCGAGCACCTGGGTGCTCTCCAACCACGACGTCGTGCGCCACGCCTCGCGCCTCGCCCTCACGGCCGACAGCCCGCAGGGCGCGGGCATCGGCCCGAAGTCGCTCGGCAAGCCCGACCCCGAGCTCGGCCTCAAGCGGGCGCGCGCCGCGACCTCACTCATGCTCGCGCTGCCGGGCAGCTCGTACATCTACCAGGGCGAGGAGCTCGGCCTCCCCGAGGACATGGAGCTGCCCGACGCCGCCCGGCAGGACCCGACGTGGTTCCGCACCGGAGGCGAGAAGTACGGCCGCGACGGATGCCGCGTGCCCATCCCGTGGGAGGCCGACAAGCCCGCCTACGGCTTCAACACGTCGGGCAAGAGCTGGCTCCCGCAGCCCGTGGACTGGGACAGCTACGCCCGCGACTCGCAGGACGGCGTTCCCGGCAGCACGCTCGAGCTCTACAAGTCTGCGCTCGCGCTGCGTGCCGAGCACGGGCTCGGCACCGGGAGCCTCGTATGGGCGGACGGGTTCGGCGCGAACGCGGTCGCGTTCCGGAACGGCGGGATCCTCGTCGTCACGAACCTCGGGCCCGTCGCTGTCGAGCTGCCGGTCGGCGAGATCCTGCTCTCGAGCCAGCCCATCGTGGGCGGGGCGCTCGAGACCGATGTGACGGTCTGGATCCGCGCCTAGCCGCTAGTTCGAGGCGTTCGCCTGCAGCCAGGCGAAGGGATCCACCGGCACCTTGTCGATGTGGATCTCGAAGTGCAGGTGCGCGCCGTAGGCGATGCCCGTGTCTCCCACGAGCCCGAGGAAGTCGCCGACCTTGACCTGCTGCCCGACCACGATGGGGCTCGAGCCCTCGATCATGTGGCCGTAGAGGCTCTCGACGTTGACGCCCTCGAGGTTGTGCTGCAGCACGACGTGCTGCCCGTAGCCCGAGTTGTCGAACGTCGCCGTCGTGGCCACGCCGTCGGCTATCGCGTAGATCGGGGTGCCGGCGCCGGGCACGAAGTCGACGCCCTTGTGGAAGCCGCCGTCGCGCGGCCCGAAGCCGTCGGTGATCGGCACGGCATAGGGGAAGGGCCAGCGCACGGCGCCCGTGGTGACGTTGTAGCTGTAGTCGACGCCCGCGTACTTGAGGGCGAGCGCCTGCGCGTACGAGATCGAGTCGAACGAGTCGCGCTGGGTGGCGCCCTCCACCGCGTCCGCCGAGACCTTGAGCGTCTGGCCCTCGACGGAGGCCACGGGGGCGGCGTCGGGCACCGCGTTCGCGGTGCTGCTGATGAAGAGGTTCGAGGGCACGGAGACGGCGACGACGATGAGCCCCGCGAAGAGCAGCGCCGCGACGGACGCGAACGAGCGCGCGATGCTGCGGCGGCGGGCGCCGTGGCGGAGCGAGCTGGCGACGGCGCGGCGGGTGGAGCGCGACATCCTGCCGCGGCCCTTCGGGGCGATGACGCTGCGCTTGGGCAGCTCGGCGGGTCGGGACTGACGGAGCTGCTCGCGTTCGCGAAGCTCCCGGCGCGTGAGCGCGGGCTGGTCACCCAGCGACAAGTCGGTCTCCTCTAGCCAGCACCCGCGTGTGGGGCGGGTCGAGTCTTCGGGCATCGATGCGCGGCGGAATCATGCGCGCGCATACAACGGGTCACACAAGGGTAACGGGTGGCCACGCGGTTGGCCAGCCTGTGCCTACACCCCGAGACGCACCAGCTCGCGTTCGAGGCGCACGGCGAGGTCGGGCTCAGCGGCGAGGATGAAGTCGCGGCTCGGGGCCGCGTCGCCGAGCCCCTTGACCGTGGCCCCTGCCTCGCGCGCGACCAGGGCGCCGGCGGCGTGATCCCACGGGCTGAGCGTGCGCTCGTAGTAGGCGTCGACACGCCCGCACGCGACGAAGCACAGGTCGAGTGACGCGGTTCCCATGCGGCGGATGTCGCGCACCGACGGCAGCAGCTGCGCCACGACGGCGCCCTGCCGGGCCCGCTCCTCCGACGCGTAGGCGAAGCCCGTGGCCACGAGTGCCTGGTCGAGCGACACGGATCGTGCCACGGAGATGCGCTCCGCTCCCAGGAAGGCCCCGCCCCCGGCCGTCGCGGTGAACAGCTCGCCGCTCGCGGGGTTGACGACCGCGGCGGCGAGCGCCGTCCACGTGAGCGGGTCGGGCTCGCCCTCGACGACGGCGATGCTCACGGCGTAGTGCGGGATGCCGTAGAGGAAGTTGACGGTCCCGTCGATGGGGTCGACGACCCACGTGAGGCCTGAGGTGCCCTGATCGGCGCCGCTCTCCTCCCCGAAGAAGCCGTCGTGGGGGCGGGCTGCGGCGAGGGCATCCCTGATGAGCCGCTCGGTCTCGCGGTCGGCCTCGGTGACGATGTCGACGGGCGACGACTTGGATGCCGCGACCTCGACGCCCTCGTCCCGGCGGCGCTTCGCGAGCGCACCGGCCTCGAGCGCGACGCGGCGGGCGAGGGAGAGCAGGTCGTCGTGGGGCACGGGTCCAGCGTAGGCGCTGGCCCGGCCCCGTCCCGCTACGGGGCGGGCCGGCCCGCGTCGCGCGCCGCCCTCCGGCCCGCCTCGACGAGCCAGGGCAGCGGGTCGGCCATGGCCGCCCGCGCGGAACCCGCGAGCTCCGCGAGGGACGCCGACCACGCGCCCGGGTCGACGTCGACGGAGCCCGCGATCACGGCCGGCACCGCCCCCGCCGACCGCGCGCGGTCGAGGATGCCCCCCACGACCTTGCCCGTGAGCGACTGCGCGTCGAACCGGCCCTCGCCCGTGATGACGACGTCCGCGCGGGTGAGCGCCGCGTCGAGGCCCGTGAGCCGGGCGACGTGCTCCGCCCCGGATGTCGCGTCCGCGCCGAACGCGGCGGCGAGGCCGTAGGCCGTGCCGCCCGCCGCGCCCATCCCGGGTTCGGAGGGATCGGCGCCCATGAGCGCCGCGAGGCGCGCGAGGCCCGCGTCGAGGCGGGCGACGTGATCGACGGTCGCGCCCTTCTGCGGGCCGAACACGGCGGCGGCGCCCGTCGGGCCGAGCAGGGGCGCCGTGACATCCACGAGCAGGGTCAGCGGCGGCACCGCCATGATGCGTGACCGGTCGACGGACTCGAGGTGGATGAGCGCGCCGCCCCCGTCCGGCAGCACCTCGCCGCGCGACCCGGAGAACCGCATGCCGAGCGCCGAGAGCGCACCCGTGCCGCCGTCCGTCGAAGCGGACCCGCCGAGCGCCACCGTGAGGGCCGTCGCGCCCGACTCCACGGCATCGCGCATCGCCTCGCCGAGCCTGCGGGTGGACGCCCCGAGCGGATCGAGCTCGTCGAGCAGGGTGATGCCGCACACGCGCGCGAGCTCCACCACCGCGGAGCCGTCCGGCAGCTCGAGCCAGTCCCCGCGCAGGCACGAGCCCGTCACCGAGGCGCGGATCGCGTCGAGCGTGCCCTCGCCGCCGTCGGCCTGCGGGAGCACGAGCACGTCGTCGCCGGGCGAGACCTCGAGCCAGCCCTCGGCGATGGCCCGCGCCGCGTCGGACGCCGACACCGTCCCCTTGAACGAGTCGGGCGCGATGACGACCGTGCGCGGCGTCACAGGTGCGGCTCGACCAGGTTCTCGTACGCGGCCCTCGCGCGCGCGGCGACGAGGGCGGGCTCGGCATCCCAGATCTCCTGGTTGAAGATCTCGCACTCGATGTCGCCGTCGTAGCCCGCGTCGACGACGGCGCGCGTGAGCGAGGCGAAGTCGATGAGACCGTCACCCGGGTAGCCGCGCGAGAGCAGCGGGTCCGCGGCGATGGGCATGTTCCAGTCGCACACCTGGTACGAGGCGATGCGGCCCTCCACGCCCGCGCGCGCGATCTGCCCGAGCACATCCGGATCCCAGAAGATGTGGAACGTGTCGACGACCACGCCGACCGCGCGCGCGTCGAACGGCGCCGCGAGGTCGAGGGCCTGGCCGAGCGTCGAGACGACGGCACGGTCGGTCACGTACATGGGGTGCAGCGCCTCGATGGCGAGCTGCACGCCCGCCGCGAGGGCGTCGTGCTCGAGCTCGGCGAGCGCCTCGCCCACGCGGGCCCGCGCGCCGACGAGGTCGCGGGAGCCCTCGGGCAGACCGCCCGCGACGAGCACGAGGGTGGGCGCGCCGAGCGCGGCCGTCTCCTCGATCGCGCGGCGGTTGTCGTCGACGGCCGCCCGGCGGGCCGGTCCCTCGGGCATCGTGAAGAAGCCCGCGCGGCACAGGCTCGAGACGCGCAGCCCCGCGTCGCGCACGACCCGGGCCGAGTGCTCGAGACCCGCCGCGGCCACGGGCTCGCGCCACAGGCCTATCGACTCGATGCCCGCGTCGGCCGTGACCCGCACGGCGGTCTCGAGGTCGGCGTACTTGATGGTCGCCTGGTTGAGGCTGAACCTGCTCACAGGCCGTTCACCGCCAAGAGCGAGTTCCAGCGCCGGGCGGCGAGCTCCGGATCCTCGAGCGCGTGCGCGGCGTCGGCGAGGCGCACGATCTCCGCGAGGTGCGGCAGGCTGCGCGCGGAGTGCAGCCCGCCCACCATGGTGAACGACGGCTGGTGGCCGTTGAGCCAGGAGAGGAAGGCGACGCCCGTCTTGTAGTACTGCGTGGGCGCCGCGAAGACCTGCCGGCCGAGGGCCTCGGTCGGCCCGAGGATGGCGCGGTAGCCCTCCACGTCACCGCGGTCGAGGGCCTGGACCGCCGCCGAGGCGTTCGGTGCGAACGCGGCGAACGCGCCGAGCAGGGCGTCGGAGCCGCTCTCGATGAGCCCGACGAAGTTGAAGTCGTCGCCCGTGAACATGCGCGCCGAGTGCGGCAGGCGCGCGCGCAGCGCGATCTCCGCGTCGGCGTCGAGCAGTGACATCTTGATGCCGCGCACCTTCTCGACGTTGTCCTCGATGATGCGGATGACCGTGTCGTCCGCCCCCGGCCCGAAGTACCCGGCGAGGTTGGCGTCGAACGCCTCGCCGAGCCAGTGCAGCACGACGGGGGATCCCGCGCGCTCGAGCACGGCGCGGTACACGCGCTCGTAGTCGGCGGCCGTCGTCGCGGCGCGGGCGAGGTGTCGGCTCGCCATGAGCACGACGCCGGCTCCCGCATCCTCGGCCACCTCGAGCTGTTCGAGGTAGGCCGTGATGACCTCGTCGAGGCTTATGGCGGGGTCGGCGACATGGTCGGTGTTGACGCCCACGACGAGCGCGCCGCCCACCGAGGATGCCTCGGCCGCACTGCGCCGGATGAGCTCCGTGCACGCCGCCCAGTCGAGGCCCATGTTGCGCTGGGCGGTGTCCATGGCGTCGGCGACCCCGAGCCCCCACGACCACACGTGGTGGCGGAACGCGAGGGTCGCGTCCCAGTCGATGTCGGCGGGGGCGCCGGGCACGTTCTCGGCGGTCGTGCGGGGCACGACGTGCGCGGCGGCGTAGGCGACGCGGCTCGTGAGCGGGGCCGTGGGCCTCGCGAAGTCGGGGCGCTCCCCCGCCTCGTACCTCACAGGGTCACCGGGGGCAGCTCGATGCGACGGCCCTCGCGCGAGCTGCGCAGGCCCTCCTCGCTCAGGCGCACGCCGCGCGCGCCCGCGAGCAGGTCGAACTCGTAGGGGGCGTCCTCGAGCACGTGGCGCAGGAACTGCTCCCACTGCACCTTGAAGCCGTTCTCGTACACGTCGTTCGTGGGAACCTCGATCCAGTCGTCGAAGTAGTCGTGCGTCTCGGGCAGGTCGGGGTTCCAGACAGGCTTGGGCGTCGCGTTGCGCGGCTGGATCTCGCAGCCGAAGAGGCCCACGACGGCCGAGCCGAGCGTGCCGTCGACCTGGAACTCGACGAGCTCCTTGCGGTGCACGCGCACGGCCCAGCTCGAGTTGAGCTGCACGACGGCGCCGTTGTCGAGCTGGAAGATGCCGTACGCCGCGTCGTCCGCGGTCGCGTCGTAGCGCTCGCCCTGCTCGTCCCAGCGCTCGGGGATGTGCGTCGCGGCAGTCGCGTACACGCTCTCGATGCGGCCGAAGAGGTTCTCGATCACGTAGTTCCAGTGCGCGAACATGTCGGAGACGATGCCGCCGCCGTCGGCGGTGCGGTAGTTCCAGCTGGGGCGCTGGGCGGGCTGCCAGTCACCCTCGAACACCCAGTAGCCGAACTCCCCCCGCACGCTCAGGATGCGGCCGAAGAAGCCCGAGTCGATGAGGCGGCGCAGCTTGCGGAAGCCGGGCAGGTAGAGCTTGTCGTGCACGACGCCGTTCTTGACGCCCGCCGCGGTCGCGAGGCGGGCGAGCTCGAGCGCATCGTCGAACGACTCGGCCGTGGGCTTCTCGGTGTAGATGTGCTTTCCCGCCGCGATGGCGCGCTTGATGGCCTCGACGCGCTTCGTCGTCACGAGGAAGTCGGAGTAGATGGGGAAGTCGGGGTTGGCGAGCGCCTCGTCGAGGTCGTCGGTGTAGTGCTCGATGCCGTGGCGGTCGGCTAGCTCCTTGAGCTTGGGGATGCTGCGGCCCACGAGCATGGGCACGAGCTGCACCCGGTCGCCGTTCGCGAGCAGGATGCCGCCCTCGTCGCGGATCGCCAGGATCGACCGCAGCAGGTGCTGCCGGTAGCCCATGCGCCCCGAGACGCCGTTCATGATGATGCCGATGCTGGGCTGGGCCACGGTGCTCCTCGCTCTCGCCCTCCCCGTTGGAAAGCGCTTACCCGTAGATGGTAAGAGCTTTCCGGCTCGGACGCAAGAGCGGCTAGCGGCCCGGCGTGCTCGCGCGGATGACGACGTGCGCGGGCACGTCCACGACGGTCGGCGAGGGCGCGTCGTCGAGCGCGAGGGCGACGGCCGCGGCGCCGGCGGCCTCGAGGTCGACGTGCACGGTCGTGAGCGGCGGCGTGACGTCCGCCGCGATGGACACGTCGTCGAACCCCGCGACCGCGATCGTGCCGGGCGCGACGCCCCGGTCGCGCAGGGCGGCCAGCGCCCCGATCGCCATGACGTCGTTCACGGCGAACACGGCGTCAAGACCCGCCGTTCCGGAGTCGAGGAGCTCGAGCATCCCCGCATACCCGGCGTCGCGCGAGAAGGCGCCGTGCACGACGGCGAGCGGCGGCGACGGCAGGGCCGCGGCGAACGCGTCCGAGCGGTCGCGCGCGGTGAGCAGCTCCGCGGGGCCGGCGAGGATGCCGAACCCCCGGTACCCGAGCCGCACGAGCTCCCGGGCGAGCGCTGCGGAGCCCCCCGAGTTGTCGATCGACACGGAGTCGAACGGCAGCTCGTGCTGGCTGATGAGGGCCACGCTGCCGCCCGACGCGCGGTAGCTCTCGAGCTCGGCCACGAGCGTCTCGCGGTCCCGCTCGTCCGCGAAGCGGCTGCCCGCGAGGATGATGGCGCGCGGCCGCTGGCCCCGCAGCATGCGCACGTGCGAGATCTCGAGCGCCGCATCCCGCTCCGTCACGGCCATCGACACCGTGAGTCCGGCCGCGGCGGCGGCGCGCGTGACGCCCGCGGCGATCGCGGCGAAGTAGGGGTCGGCGATGTCGCTCACGAGCAGCGCGACGACCGACGACGTGCCGCGCGCCACGGCCTGGGCGGAGAGGTTGGCGGTGTAGCCGAGCCGCTCGGCCGCGGCGAGCACGCGCACGCGGTAGTCCTCGCGCACGACGCGGGTGCTGCCGTTGAGGGCCCGCGACGCGGTCGCGAGCGAGACGCCCGCCTCCCGGGCGACGTCGTAGAGCGTCGGATTCACCGCCATCGATCTGCCTCCCGCGGGCCGATACTACCGCCGATCTCCGCGGAAGACGCTGGTATGGGTGGTATACATGGCACGTGTCGACTGCACTGGAATCCACTGGCGTGATCCGCCCCGACTACCCCGAACCACTCTGGATCCAGGCGGTCAACCTCATCACCGCCGAGATCGACAGCGGAGCCCTCAAGCCGGGCATGCGCCTTCCCCCCGAGCGCGAGCTGTGCCAGCAGCTCAGCATCTCGCGCGTGACCCTCCGCAAGGCCCTCAACCAGCTCGTCCAGGACGGCCTGCTCAACGCCTCCCACGGCCGGGGCTGGTACGTCGCATCCGCGGGGTCGAACAAGGAGTGGCCCAACAGCCTCGAGTCGTTCACGGAGACGGCGGCACGCATGGGGCTCACGTCACGGTCTACCGTGCTCGCGTCGGCATCCCGCCAGGCGACTATCGACGAAGCGGAGGAGTTCTCGATCGCGCCCGGCACGCGCCTGTTCTCGCTCGACCGCGTGCGCTACCTGGGCGACGTGCCCATCGCGATCGACTACACGCGCGTGCCCGCCGACCTCGTGCCCGACTTCGACACGACGGACTTCCGCACGGCGTCGCTCTACGAGACGCTGCTCGACGCGGGCCTCGCGCCCGTGCGCGCCGACTCGACGATCGAGGCGCGCGAGGCCGACGCGTACGCCGCGAAGCACCTCGACCTCGAGGTGGGCAAGCCGCTCCTCGTCATGAACCAGCTCGTGGTCGACGCGTCCGACCGGCCGCTCTTCGCCTCGAAGATCCAGTACGCGGGCCACCGCTACCGCCTGCGCACCTTCTTCGCGCGCGGCAGCCGCCGCTAGCACCCGCGACCCGCCCCGCCCCGCGCGAGCTCGCCTCCCCGACCCCAGCGCGACCTGCGCCGCGCAGTTGCGGAGGATGCCGCGCCGCGGAGCACTCTCCCGCACGCGTCCGTGCGGCGTGCCGTCCTCCGCAACTCACGTGGGGGCGTGGGCCGGCACCCGCCGGACTCCTCGACCGCGTGCGGAGGATGCCGCGCCGCGGGCGGCGCCGACGGGCGCGTCCGTGCGGCGTGCCGTCCTCCGCAAGTGCGGGGCGGGAACCGAGGGAAGCGGGATGGCGGGCAGGGCTACTTGCCGTAGCCCGCCGAGAGGCCCTGGATGAACTGCCGCGAGAACACGGTGAACAGGATGATGAGCGGCAGCGCCCCGAGCGTGAGCGCCGCGAGCAGCGCCGGGTAGTCGCTCTGGAACTGGCCCACGAACTGCTGCACGCCGAGCGTGACGGTCTGGTTGGCCTTCGAGGGCGCGAGGATGAGCGGGAACCACAGGTCGTTCCACACGGGCAGCATCGTGATGGAGGCGACCGCGGCGATGCCCGGGCGCACGAGCGGCAGGGCGATGCCGAGGGTGCGGAACTCGCCGGCACCGTCCATCCTCGCCGCCTCCTTGAGCTCGCCCGGCACGGAGCGGAAGTACGTCATCATGAGCGCGATCGCGAGCGGCAGCTGCATGGCCGTGTAGACGAGCACGAGCGCCGCGAGGGTGTCGATGAGCCCCGTCGCGACCATCATCTTGATGATGGGCACGGTGCCGAGGCGGATAGGCAGCATGATGCCGATGATGAAGAGGCCCGTGACGAGGGGCGTGATGCGCACCTTGTATTCGACGAGGGCCCACGCCGCTGCGGTCGCGAGCACGATCGTGAGCGCGATCGTGACGACGGTCACGGTGATGCTGTTGAGGTAGTTGACCGCGAAGTTGCCGCGCGTGAAGACGTTGAGGTAGCCGCCCAGGTTGAAGGTCTCGGCGTCGGGCAGCGCGAAGGGCGCACCGAAGATGCCCATCGTCGTCTTGAACGAGTTCATGACGACGACGAGGATCGGCAGGATCGCGATGATCGCGAAGACGATGAGCAGGCCGTGCACGGCGACGGCGGAGCGCGCCTCGCCCTTCTGGAACCGGGGGCGCTTGATCGGGACGGTGGTCACGGGTCGCTCCTAGAGCTCGTAGGTCTTCAGGCGGCGTTGCAGCACCACGAAGTAGGCGGCGGTGGTCACGAGGATGATGAAGAACACGACGGAGGCGATGGTCGCGCCGAGGTCGGTGTCGGCGACCTGCCCGCTCGATCCGAAGAAGGTGCGGTAGAACATCGTGCCGAGGATGTCCGTCGAGTAGTTGGGGCCGGGTGCTGAGCCGTTGAGGGCGTAGACGATGTCGAACCCGTTGAAGGTCCAGATGTAGGTGAGGATCGTGATGAGCCCGAACTGCGGCAGGATGAGCGGGAACTTGATCTGCCAGAACGTGGCCCACGCCCGAGCGCCGTCGATGCGCGACGCCTCGAGGATGTCGTTAGGGATCGCGATGAGCGCCGTGAACAGGAAGATCATCGGGATGCCGATGTACTGCCAGACGGACATGAGCGAGATCGTGGGGAGCGCGGTCGCGGCATCCCCGAGGAGCGGGAAGCTCACGAGCCCCCACAGCGGGTTGATGATGAGGCGCCACAGGAAGCCCACGATGACGACCGAGAGGGTCGCGGGGATGAAGAGCAGCGTGCGGTAGACGCCGCGCGAACGCCGGATCGAGTTCGAGGTCAGCAGCGCGGCCATGAGCAGGCCGATGGGCAGCTCGACGACGAGGTGGATTCCGAAGAACAGCACGCTGTTGCGCAGCGCGTTCCAGAAGCGCTCGCTCACGTACGGGTCGGTGAAGAGGTAGATGTAGTTGCCCAGGCCCGCGAACGTGGAGCCGTCGCGGTCGGAGTCGAAGAAGCTCAGGGCGACGGAGCTCAGGAGCGGGTAGACGGAGAACCCGACGTAGACGAGCAGGGCCGGCAGCACGAAGAGGGCCAGCAGGCGGTAACGGGTGCCGGTGCGGATCATGGTGCTCCCAGGATGGTGGTGGAAAAGGCAGGGCGGCCCGTGCCGATGATGCTGGCACGGGCCGCCGTGGTGGATCAACCCGCCGGTACGTACCAGCTGTCGAGGTCGGTCTGCAGCTTCGCCGTGGCATCCTTCGCGGAGACCCCGTCGTTGAAGACCGTCTGGAGGACCGCCCAGGTGTTGTCGTCGAGCGGCGGCGTGCCGGCGCTCAGACGGTCGAGCTGGAGGCGCGGCGTGAGCAGCGCGTCGGTCTTCAGGTCGGCGAACTCCTGTGCGAGCGGGTTCGTGTAGGCGACCGGCGTCGAGCCCATCGAGAAGAATCCGGGGACCTTGTCGACGTAGATGCTCTGGAAGTCGGCCGAGGCGAGCCAGGACAGGAACACCTTCGCGGCGTCCTTGTTCTTGCTGTCGGCGTTGAGGCCGACACCCTGGTCGGGCATCTCCTGCAGGTAGCGCTGGTCGCCGGCGTTGACGGCGGGCGGTCCGAAGACGCCCACGTCGAGGCCCGTCGCGGTCGCGGCCGTGACATCCCACGACCCGTCGGCCATGATCGCCGCCTTGCCGAGGGTGAAGAGCTGCATCTGGTCCTCGTAGGTAAGGGACTGGTAGCCGTCCGGCATGAACGGCTGCAGGTCGGCGACGGCCTGGAACGCGGCGACGAAGTCGGGGTCCGTGAGCTTCTTGGTGCCGTCGATGAGGCCGAGGCGGCCATCCTCACCGGCCCAGTAGTTCGGGCCGATGCTGTCGAGCACGTTGTAGGAGAGCTGCCAGCCGTCCGCGGAGCCGAGGGCGATGGGCGTGTACTTGCCGTTGTCCTTGATGGCCTGCAGCACGGAGGTGAACTCCGCCATGGTGGTGGGGATCTTCAGGCCGAGCTCGTCGAAGATCGTCTTGTTGTAGTAGAAGCCCGCGAGCACCGAGGCGATCGGCACGCAGTACGGGTCGTTGTCGGCGCCCGTCCACGCCGCGAGGGCCGTGTCGGTGAAGCCGTCGATGCCGTCGAGGTCCTTCAGGTTGTCGAAGTAGCCGTCGGCGATCCACGCGCGGTTCACGTCGAACGGACGGCACATGATGACGTCGGGCCCGGTGCCGCTCTCGATCTGCGACTGGATCGCCGCGTTGTAGTCGTCGGTGCCGGTGGGCTGGTACACGACCTTGATGTCCGGGTGGGCGGCCTCGAACGCCGGGATGACGTTCTCCTCCCACAGGGCCTGGTCCTCGACCCGCCAGTTGCCGAACGTGATTGTCGTGACGTCGCCGTCGCCTTCTCCGGCGCCGCTGCCGGCGGAACAACCGGCGAGCGCGAGAGCAGCGACGGTCATCGCTGCGAGCGGTGCAAGTTTGGAACGCATGGTGTCTCCTCTCAACACACTTGGTGGTGCTAAGGACTATAGGGGCGGAAGACAAGAGGTAGCAAGAGGTATCTATTATTTCGGTATTGGTAGACCAAGCATGAGCCACTAGTTATCATGTGGTTTGCGTGCGACGGTCGCACGGACAGCAGGGAGGCACCACAGTGGTAGGCATCGGGATACTCGGGTCGGGGTTCATCAGCGACCAGTACGTCGACGGCCTGCAGGATGTGCGCAACGCCACCCTCGTCGCCAACTACTCCCGCACGAAGGCCCGCGCGGACGAGTTCGCCGCGAAGTGGTCGGGCCCGTGGGGCCCCATCCCGAACCAGTACGACGACATCGAGGCGCTGTGCGCGGACCCGGCCGTCGAGCTCGTGATCATCGCCCTGCCCAACGAGGTGCACGTCGAGGCCGTGCGCCTCGCGGCCAAGCACGGCAAGGGCGTCATCTGCACGAAGCCGCTCGCCCGCACGGGTGCAGAGGCGAGGCAGATCCTCGACATCGTGGAGGAGACGGGCATCTGGGCCGCCTACGCGGAGTGCTCCGTCTTCTCCCCCAACGTCGTCAAGGCCTACGAGATGGTCAAGGCGGGGGGCATCGGCGAGCTGCTCACGATGCGCGCGCGCGAGGGCCACTCGGGCCCGCACGCCCCGCACTTCTGGGACGCGGAGACCGCGGGCGGCGGCGCCCTGCTCGACATGGGCTGCCACACCGTCGAGTCCGCGCGCCACTTCTTCGGCAAGGACAACCCCATCACCGAGGTGTGGGCGTGGGGCGCGACCCTCGTGCACGGCGACAAGACCACGGGCGAGGACACGGCCGTCGCGATGCTCAAGTTCGCGGGCGGCCAGATGGCCACCGTCGAGTCGTCGTGGATCGAGAAGGGCGGCATGCAGCTGCGCCACGAGTTCGTCGGCAGCGCGGGCCGGCTCGTGACCGACAGCTCCGCGACTCCCGTGTGGGGCTTCATCCAGAACCCCGTCGGCTACCTCGTCGAGAAGTCCGACGCCGAGACGGGCTGGGTCTACCCCGTGCCCGAGGAGGCCCGGGCCTACGGCTTCTCCCAGCAGTTCCGCCACTTCGTCACCGCGTTCGAGAAGGGCGAGCAGCCCGACGAGACGTTCGAGGACGGCTACATCGTCAACTGCGTCCTCGACGCGTGCTACCGCTCCATGGCGTCGGGCGTGTGGGAGCCGGTGCTCACCTGATGACCATCACCGTCCAGGTCAACAGCCCGGATCCGCTCTGGCTCCAGGCCGTCGACACCCTCACCCGCGAGATCGTCGACGGGCGCCTCGCCGCGGGCACGCGGCTGCCGCCGGAGCGCGAGCTGTGCGCAGAGCTCGCGATCAGCCGCGTGACGCTGCGGCGCGCGCTCGCGAAGCTCGTCGACGACGGGCTGCTGCGGTCGTCGCACGGCCGCGGGTGGTTCGTGGCGTCCGCCCAGCAGAAGGACTGGCCCAACAGCCTCGAGTCGTTCAGCGAGACCGCCGAGCGCATGGGGCTCGTGGCATCCTCGCGCATCCTGCGGGCCGAGATCGCGCCCGCCACGATCGACGAGGCCGAGGAGCTCGCGATCGCCCCAGGCACCCCGCTCTTCCACCTGGAGCGCGTGAGGATGCTCAGCCAGGTGCCCATCGCCCTCGATGCGTCCCGGGTGCCGGCGGCGCTCGTGCCGGGGTTCGACACGCTCGACTTCACGCGGGCATCCCTCTACGAGTCGCTCACGCGCGCGGGGTTCGACCTCACGCGCGCGGAGTCGACCATCGAGGCCAAGCCCGCGGACGGGCACCTCGCCGCCCACCTGCACATCGAGGTGGGGACCCCAGCCCTCGTCATGCACCAGGTCGTCGTCGACGGCGCCGACCGCCCCTTCCTCTCATCGGACATCCGGTACGCGGGCGACCGCTACCGGCTCCGCACCGTCTTCTCCCGCACCGCCTAGAACCAAGGAGCCCCCATGACGATCCCGGCATCCCTCGCGACGCTCACCTCCGACGAGATCGCGGCGAACCGCGCCATCCTCGAGGCAGCGGGCCTCGCGGGATCCGACGTGCACTTCTCGTACGTCGGCCTCGTCGAGCCCGACAAGCGCGTGCTCCTCGCGCAGGGCTCGGCCGACCGCCGCGTGCGCAGCATGCTCGTCGACATGGCCACGAACGACTCGTGGGACGTCGTCACCTCGATCGCCGACAACGCCGTCGTCTCGTCGCGCAAGCTCGACCACGCCGTCGACGGGCAGGTGCCCGTCGTGATCGACGAGTTCCACGTCGTCGAGGTCATCAAGGAGAACCCCGAGTGGCAGGCCGCCATGCACAGGCGCGGGCTCACCGACTTCTCGAAGCTCGTCATCAACCCGCTCTCCGCGGGAGTGCTGAGCGAGGAGGAGACGGGCCGCCGCATCCAGCGCTGCTTCACCTTCGTCATGAACACCCCCGACGACCTCGGCTGGGCGCACCCCGTCGACGGCGTGACCGTCATGTTCGACGTCGTGACCAAGGAGGTCATCGAGGTCGTCGACCACGTGCAGCTGCCCGTTCCGCAGGAGGACGGCAACTTCCACCTCGAGTCGTGGCGCGGGCCGGACCGGGAGGGCGTCAAGCCGATCGAGATCACGCAGCCGCAGGGCCCGAGCTTCACGCTCGCCGACGACGGCACCCTCTCGTGGCTCGGCTGGAACCTGCAGGTCGGCTTCGACCAGCGCGAGGGCCTCGTGTTCCACAACATCACGATCGACGACGACGGCACCGCGCGACCGGTCATCTACCGGGCATCCATCGCCGAGATGATGGTGCCGTACGGCGACCCCAGCCCCCAGCGCTGGTTCCAGAACTTCTTCGACTGCGGCGAGTACCTGCTCGGCGGCTACGCGAACTCCCTCGAGCTCGGCTGCGACTGCGTCGGAGACATCACCTACCTCGACGCCGTCGTCGCGGGCAACGACGGCAACGCGCGCGTCATCCCCCAGGCGATCTGCATCCACGAGGAGGACACGGGCATCCTCTGGAAGCACTTCGACAACTGGAACGGCTCGTCGGTCTCGCGCCGCAACCGCCGCCTCGTCGTGAGCTTCTTCGTGACGGTCGGCAACTACGACTACGGCTTCTACTGGTACTTCTCGCTCGACGGCACCATCGAGTTCGAGGTCAAGGCGACGGGCGTCGTGTTCACCTCGGCCTACCCTGGCGCGGGCTACAAGTACGCCTCGGAGCTCGCCCCGGGCCTCGGCGCCCCGTACCACCAGCACCTGTTCAGCGCGCGCCTCGACATGATGGTCGACGGCCTCGGCAACTCGGTCGACGAGCTCGAGGCGGCCCTCGTGCCGCGCGGGCCCGAGAACCCCACGGGCAGCGGGTTCACGCAGCTCGTCACGCGCCTGAGGAGCGAGCAGGATGCCCAGCGCCTCGCCGACAACGCGAAGGGCCGCGCGTGGCTCGTCACCAACCCGTCGGTGCAGAACCGGCTCGGCAACGACGTGGGCTGGGTGCTCCTGCCGGAGGGCCGCCCCGTGCTCATCGCCGACGAGCAGAGCGACATCCACGCGCGCGCGACGTTCTCGACCAAGCACCTGTGGGTCACGGCCTACGAGCCGGACGAGCTCTACCCCGCGGGCGACTTCGTGAACATGCACCCGGGCGGTGCGGGCCTTCCGGCGTGGACGAAGGCCGACCGCGGCGTCGACGACGCCGACATCGTGCTGTGGCACACGTTCGGACTCACGCACTTCCCGCGCGTCGAGGACTGGCCGATCATGCCCGTCGACACGTGCGGCTTCGTGCTCAAGCCCCACGGCTTCTTCGGCCGGAACCCCGCGATGGACATCCCCGAGTCGACGGGCGACCACTGCGCTCCCGACCATCACGGTCACGACCACAGCGGACATTAGACATACCTCTTGATACATCAACAGACCAATAGATAGGGTGGGAACTATGCGGGGCTACATCACCTTCGCGAGCGCGAGGGCGACGCAGGCCGACTCCCTCGGGGCAGCGATCACCAGGATCGGCGACGAAGTGCGCCGGCAGCAGGCCGACGGCGCGTTCGCCGGGCCGGGTCCGATCTTCGTCGGCATCGGCGCGAGCCTGGCCGCCGCGTGCGCACCCGTGTGGACGCTGCGCAGCCGCGGGGTCCACTCCTGGCGCCTCGGATCGGGCGACTTCCCGCTGCCGTTCCCCGCCGACGTGCACCCCATCGTGGGCATCTCGCAGAGCGGCAAGAGCACCGAGACGATCGCCGTGCTCGACTCCGTCGACCCCGCCCTGCGCTACGCCGTCGTCAACAGCGACCCCTCCCCCATGTCAGACCTGAGCGACCACGTGCTCTCGCTCGGCAACATCCCCGACAGCTACGCGTCGACCATCGGCTACACGGCCACCGTCGCGGGCCTCGGGATGATCGCCGACGTGTGGGCCGGCGGCGAGGTCGACCCGGGCTGGGCGAAGCTGCACGAGCTGTTCCGCTGGACAGAGGAGACCGTGGGCGCACGCGCCGCCGAGCTCGCCGCCACGTTCGACGGCGTCTCGACCGCGGACTTCGTGGGCGCGGGACCGTCCGTCGGCTCGGCCGAGGCCGGCGCGCTGCTCTTCCGCGAGGTCGCGCGCATCCACGCCGCGGGCATGAGCACGCGGCAGTACCTGCACGGATCCATGGAGTCCGCGGGCGACGGGGTGCACGTGCTGTTCGGCGACGGGCGCGAGCTCGAGGTCGCCTCGACGCTCAGCGGCGCCGGGCACCGCGTCATCCTGATCTCCGGCGAGACCGTGGCCGAGGGCCCCCACCTGCAGACGGTCAAGCTTCCGCAGGTCGCCCCCTCCCAGCGCGCCATCCTCGAGGCCCTCGTCATGCAGACCCTCGTGGGCGAGGTCGCCCACCGCCACGGCGTCGAGATCGAGGAGTTCGTGTTCCACAACGCGGACACCAAGGTCGACCCCGCGACGGTCGAGGCTCCGCAGTGACCGACGTCCTCGTGGGGCTCGATGTCGGCGGCACGAAGACTGCCGTCATCGTCGAGACCGTGACTGGCCGCGAGCTCGTCGACACGGTCGTGCCCTCGGAGGACTGGGACGCCGAGCCGATCGAGCACGGGGTCGCCTGGATCGAGCGCTGCATCGCCTCGGTCGTGCCCGAGGGGCACGAGGTCGTCGCCGTCGGCATCGGGGCGCAGGGCCTCGACAGCGACGAGATCTCCCGCGAGTTCGCGGCCGCGGTGAGGTATCCCGCGGTCGCGGTCAACGACGCCGCCCTCCTGCCCGCCGCCGCGGGCCTCGACGAGGGCCTCGGGCTCATCGCGGGCACGGGCTCCATCGGGGTCGGCCGCGACGCCGACGGCGGCTACGTCATCACGGGCGGCTGGGGCTGGGTCATCGGGGATGAGGCCGGCGCTGCCGGGATCGTGCGCGAGGCGGCGAAGGCGGCGCTCTGGGCGCACGACTCGTCCAAGCCCGACGACGGGCTGCTCGGGGCGCTGTGCGCCGCGTTCGGCGTCGACGGTGCCGAACGGCTCGCGCGCGCCGTCAACGACGAGCCCACCATGGAGAACTGGGGCACGCGCGCGCCTGCCGTGTTCGCCGCCGCCGACGCGGGCTCCGCGCTCGCGGCCTCCGTCATCGAGGCCGCGGGGGCCAACCTCGTGTCGCTCGTCGACCAGCTCGTCCGCCGCGGGGCCGTCGGCTCGACCGTCGTGGCCGCGGGCAGCGTGATCGTCGGCCAGCCGCGCCTCTACGACAGCCTCGTGCGCGGCGTCGCCGCGACCCATCCGCAGCTCGACGTCGTGCTGCTCACCGACCCACCCGTCGTCGGGGCGCTCGCCCTCGCGCGGAACCTCTACGAAACCACCACGACGAAGGAGTCCTGATCATGGCGATCGCAACCGTCAACCCCACCACGGGCGAGGTCGAGAAGACCTTCGAGCCGCACACCGCGGCCCAGGTGGAGGCCATCCTCGACGCGGCCGACAAGGCCAACGCCCTCATGCGTGCGACGACCTTCGCGCAGCGCGCCGAGTGGATGCACCGCGCCGCCGACCTCATGGACGCCGACCTCGACCTCCTCGCCGGCCTCGCGTCGACCGAGATGGGCAAGACCCTCGGCACGGCCAAGTACGAGGTCACGAAGTCGGCCAACGGGATGCGCCACTACGCCGACCACGCGGAGGAGTACCTCGCCGACGAGGAGCCCGTCGCCGCCGGCGCCGTGGGCGCCTCCGCCGCGCGCGTCGTGTTCCAGCCCCTCGGCACCGTGCTCGCCGTCATGCCGTGGAACTACCCGTTCTGGCAGGTCATCCGCTTCGCCGCCCCCGCCCTCATGGCCGGCAACACCGGCCTGCTCAAGCACGCCTCGAGCGTGCCGCAGGTCGCCCTCTACCTGGGTGAGCTGTTCGAGCGCGCGGGCTTTCCGAAGGGGGCGTTCCAGACCCTGCTCGTCGAGGGCGCCGCCGCGTCGAAGCTCATCGACGACCGTCGCATCCGCGCCGTCACCCTGACCGGGTCCGTGGGTGCGGGCGCGGCGGTCGCCGAGGCGGCCGGGCGCAACATCAAGAAGAGCGTGCTCGAGCTCGGCGGCACCGACGTGTTCGTCGTCATGCCCTCGGCCGACATCGCCCGCTCCGCGGAGTTCGGCGCCAACTCGCGCACGCAGAACTCGGGCCAGAGCTGCATCTGCGCCAAGCGCTTCTACATCCACGAGGACGTCTACGACGAGTGGTTCGCCGCGTTCGTCGAGCGCATGACCGCGATGAAGCCGGGCGACCCGTTCGCCGCCGACAGCTCCTTCGGCCCCATGGCGACGCCCTCGGTGCGCGCCGAGGCCCACGAGCTCGTCGTCGACGCCGTCGCGAAGGGCGTGACCGTGCACACGGGCGGCGAGCTGCCAGACGGCCCCGGCTTCTTCTACCCCGCGACCGTGCTCACCGAGGTGACGCCCGAGATGCGCATCTACCGCGAGGAGTGCTTCGGCCCCGTCGCGTGCGTCTACAAGGTGTCGTCGGTCGAGGAGGCCATCGCGCTGTCCAACGACTCCGAGTTCGGCCTGGCCGCCTCGGTCTGGACGCAGGACAAGGCCGAGATCGACGCCCTCCAGCTGGGCCTCGAGTTCGGCGCGGTCTTCGCCAACGGCAACACCGCGTCGTTCTTCGGCCTCCCCTTCGGCGGCGTGAAGGACTCCGGCTACGGTCGCGAGCTCGGCAAGTTCGGCATCCGCGAGTTCGTCAACGCCAAGACGGTGTGGACGGCGTAGCAGCCCACCTCCGTCGGGAGGCACCGATTCACGCCCTCATGCTGGGCGTGATGGTGGGGGCGATGGCGGCCCATGCCGCCATCGCTTCGATAGCGGGCGCGGCACTGCTCGTGGTGGTGTCAGTGCCGTGCGCCGCTGCCTCGCGCCGCTGGTCGTTCCTGCGCGCGCACGTGCTCGACCTGTGGGCGATGGCGCTGCTCATGCTCGCCCTCGTGCCGCGGGCGTCGGTCGTGGGCGGCCACCACGCACTCGCCCTGGACACGGGATGGGCCGCCGCCCTCATCCTCGCCGGCTGGCTCGCCGTCCGCGCCCGGCTGGCCCTGCGCACGCCGCGCGCCTCGACCGTGTCGGCCGCGGTCACCGCCGCGGGACTCGTGCTCATGCTCGCCCTCTGCGCGTAGGCTTGCACCCGGACCCGCCCTCGCGGAGTCCCGGACGAGCCGCAGCCGTAGCCGACCACGACGGGTGCCTCCACAGGAGGTCCCCCATGGACGTCGTCATCCAGATCGCCGGCTCGATCCTCGTGCTCGTCGGCTTCGCGCTCGCCCAGTTCGGCGTGCTCGACGTGAGGTCGAGGCGCTACCTCGTGCTCAACACCGTCGGCTCGGGCATCCTCGCCGTCGAGGCCCTCGTCGGCCAGCAGTGGGGGTTCCTGCTGCTCGAGGGCGTGTGGGCTATCGTCTCGGGCATCGGGCTCGTGGCGGTGCTGCGGGGCGGGCGCCCGCGCTCGAGCCACTGAGCTCGACCCCGAAACAGCGCCGAAAGGGCAGAAGTGGCGCGCGACGATCGGCCGCGAACCACATTCGCCCTCTCGACGCATTCACAGGCCACATGTGCGCTTAACGATATATCGTTGGGTATCGCCGAGACAGACCGCCTCGGCACGAGGAGGTCATCATGAGCGGAACATTCGGCGAAGGATTTCCCGGCGCGGGCATGTGGGAGGCGATGAACCAGCTGCGCGGCCAGTTCGAGCAGAAGGTCGGCCCGCGCATGGGCCGCGGCGACGTGCGCGCGGCAGTGCTCGCGCTGCTCGCTGAGGGGCCCATGCACGGGTACCAGATCATCCGCGAGATCGAGGAGCGCAGCGGCGGCAGCTGGAAGCCCAGCCCCGGCTCCGTCTACCCCACCCTGCAGCTGCTCGCCGACGAGGGGCTCATCAGCTCCGAGGAGTCGAACGGCCGCAAGACGTACTCCCTCACCGACGCGGGCCGCGAGGCCCAGACCGGCGCAGCGCCCTGGGAGGCACCCAAGGAGCGCGGGAACCACGGCGCCCTGCCCAAGGCCGGCTTCGAGCTCGCGCAGGCGGCGGCCCAGGTCGGGCGCTCCGGGAGCGCCGAGCAGGTGGCCCGGGCCGTGACGGTGCTCGACGAGGCGCGACGTAAGCTCTACTCGATCCTCGCCCAGGATTGAGGCGCCCCACTGATCGGGAGCACATGATCGACTCGCACGCCCTGCGCGCCCGCTATCGCAGGATCCTGCGCTTCGCGTCGATCTTCCTCGCGCAGGCGTGGTGGTTCGAGCTCGTGCTGCCGCGCGTCGGCCTCTCGCGGCTTGCCGCGCGCGGACGTCCGCGGCGGCTGCAGCATCTCGCGCAGCGCTTCCACGTGCTCGCCGTCGACCTCGGCGGGCTCATGATCAAGGTCGGCCAGTTCATGTCGTCGCGCCTCGACGTGCTGCCGCCCGAGATCACGAAGGAGCTCGAGGGGCTGCAGGACGAGGTTCCCGCCGTGCCCTTCGACGAGATCCGGGCGCTGGCCGAGGCGGAGCTGGGCGTCTCGCTCGACCGGGCGTTCTCGTCCGTCGACCCGGTGCCGCTCGCCGCGGCATCCCTGGGCCAGGCGCATCGGGCCGTGCTCTCCGACGCGGATGCCGCCGACACGGGCCTGCGCGACGTCGTCATCAAGGTGCAGCGGCCCGGCATCGAGCGCATCGTCGACGTCGATCTGCGGGCGCTGCGCAAGGTCGCCGGGTGGCTCATGCGCGTGCGCCTCGTCTCCGACCGCGTCGACGCGAACCGGCTCGTCGAGGAGTTCGCGGCGACGAGCCTCGAGGAGATCGACTACCTGCACGAGGCCGCCAACGCCGAGCGCTTCGCCCAGAACTTCGCGGACGACGCGCGCGTCGCGGTGCCCGAGCTCGCGTGGGAACGCTGCACCCGGCGCGTGCTGACGCTGCAGGATGTCACGGCCATCAAGATCAACGACGTCGACGCCCTGCGTGCCGCCGGGATCGACCCGCGCGAGGTCGCCGACGAGTTCGCCGCTGTCATGTTCGACCAGCTCTTCGTGCACGGCTTCTTCCACGCCGACCCGCACCCGGGCAACATCTTCGTGACGCCCGTGGGCGACGCGGGCGGGTGGCATTTCACCTTCATCGACTTCGGCATGATGGGCGCGGTGCCCGACGGCCTGCGGCGCGGTCTGCGCCGCGTGCTCATCGCGGCGGCGGCGCGCGACGGCAAGGGCATGGTCACGGGCATCCAGGACATCGGCGTGCTCCTGCCCTCCGCCGACACGACGGAGCTCGAGCGCGCCATGACGACCCTGTTCTCGCGCTTCGGCGGCATGGGCTTCGCCGAGCTGCAGGATGTCGACCCGCGCGAGTTCCGCGCCTTCGCCACGGAGTTCGGCGACCTCGTGCGCTCGCTGCCGTTCCAGCTGCCGGAGAACTTCCTGCTCACGATCCGCGCCATGTCGCTCACGTCGGGCATGTGCAGCTCGCTCGACCCGGCGTTCAACATCTGGGACGCCGTCGAGCCCTACTCGGCGCAGCTCATCCGTGCCGAGGGCGGCAACGCGGTCAAGGATGTCGCGAGCCGCGCCCTCTCGCTCGCGAGCACGCTCGCCCGCCTCCCCCAGCGGGTCGACGAGCTCGCCACCCGCATCGACGAGGGCCGCGTCGCCGTGCAGACCCCGCAGCTCGACCGGCGCCTCGCGCGCCTCGACCGCACGGTCGGGCGCGTGGTGTCAGCCGTGCTGTTCGCCGGGCTGCTCGTCGCGGGCGTGATCCTGCGCCGCGACGATGCCGTGCTCGGCACCGTGCTCATGGCGGCCTCCGGGCTGCCGCTGCTGCACGCGCTGCTCGCGGGGCTCAGGCGCCGCTAGGCGCGGCGATCACCGACAGCAGCCGCAGCTTGTCGTGGCTCTCGCTGCCCGGAACCGCCGTGTACACGAGCAGCGAGTGCGAGCTCGCCGGGTCGACGAGGGTCTGGCAGGCCAGCTCGAGGTCGCCGAGCTCGGGATGCACGAAGCGCTTGACCTCGCGGGGCCGGACTCCCACCTCGTGCAGGTCCCACACGGCGCGAAACTCGGCGCTGGTCGCGAGCAGCAGGTCGGCGAGCTCCGCCGGCCGCGATCCGGGGCCGCGGAGGGCGACGAGCCCGCGCAACCCGGAGGCGAACATCCTCGAGAGGAAGTCGTGGTCGTCCGGGTGGTAGAGCCTGCGGGCGGCGGGGTCGGCGAACCAGCGGTAGCCGATGCTGCGCTGCGGGCCGCGCAGGCCGACGAGGTCGCCCGTGAGCGCTACCCCGAGGTCGGTCTGGCGCAGCGTCTCGCCGACCTCGGTCACGATCTCGGCTGGCGTGTCGCCGAGGCGGTCGAAGATGCGCAGCATCCCGGGCGTGATGTGCTCGCCGCCCGCACCCGGCGCCGGTGGCGTGTGGCCCGCGAGACGGTACAGGTGATCGCGTTCCGCGAGCGAGAGGTGCAGCCCCTGGGCTATCGACGCGACCATCTGCTCCGAGGGCTGCGGCCCGCGCTCCTGCTCGAGGCGCGAGTAGTAGTCGGTCGACATGTGGCTGAGGAGGGCGACCTCCTCCCGACGGAGTCCCGCAGTGCGGCGACGCTGGCCCGCCGGGAGTCCCACGTCGGCGGGGCCCAGCGCCTCGCGCCGGTGCCGCAGGAACTGCGCGAGGCCCGCGCGATCGATCGTCATGAGTCATTCCTACCGCGAGGGGGTCGCGCCAACCACGGACTGACGGTCCCTGAATAAGCCGCGCGGACCGCGCGACAGTGGTGCAATGACACGAACCCCGCCCGACCTGACCCTCCCCGACCTCACCGGCGCGCGCGCCCTCATCACCGGCGGCAGCGACGGGATCGGCCTCCGCATCGCCACGAGGCTCGCCGCCGCCGGGGCCGAGCTCGTGCTCCCGGTCCGCAGCACCGCGAAGGGCGAGGCCGCCGTCGCGTCCATCCTGGCGGCGGCGCCGGGCGCCGCCGTCGAGCTGCGCCCGCTCGACCTCTCGTCGCTCGCGTCGATCGCCTCGCTCACCGCTGCACTGCGCGACGAGGGCCGCCCGCTGCACCTGCTCGTCAACAACGCGGGCGTCATGACGCCCCCCGAGCGCCAGTCGACGGCGGACGGCTTCGAGCTGCAGTTCGGCACGAACCACCTCGGACACGTCGCCCTCGTGGGCGAGCTCCTGCCCCTGCTGCGCGACGGACGCGCGCGCGTGGTCTCCCAGGTGAGCATCGCTGCCAACCAGGGCTCCATCAACTGGCACGACCTGAACTGGGAGCGCTCGTACGACGGCATGCGCGCCTACAGCCAGTCGAAGATCGCGTTCGGCCTGTTCGCGCGGGAGCTCCAGCGGCGCAGCGACGCGGGCGGATGGGGCCTCACGAGCGTGCTGTCGCATCCGGGTGTCGCGCCGACGAGCCTGCTCGCCGCGCGGCCCGAGCTCGGCCGCTCGGCCGACACGGGCGCACGACGCCTCATCGAGTGGCTGTCGCGCCGGGGCATCCTCGTGGGCACCGCCGACAGCGCCGCCCTGCCCGCGCTGCTCGCCGCCACGGCACCCGATCCTGCGTCCTTCTACGGACCCGCCGGACCGGGACACCTGGGCGGTGGCGCCGGTGCGCAGTCCCTCTACAGCAGGCTGCGCAGCCCCGAGGATGCCCGCCGGATCTGGGCCGCGTCGGAGGACCTCACCGGGGTGGCCTTCCCGGCGGACGCCTAGAGCGCGTCGCGGCGCCGTGCGAGGAACGCCACCTCCGCGGTGTTGCCCGCGAGGGCTATCGCGGCGTCGTAGGCCGCGGCGGCCCCCGCCGCGCGGCCGAAGCGGCGCAGGAGGTCGGCGCGCGCCGCGTAGTAGGCGTGGTACTCGACGAGCTGCGGCTCGAGCGGGTCGAGGAGCGCGAGCCCGGCCTCCGGCCCGTCGAGCTCGCCCACCGCGATCGCGCGGTTGAGCCGCACGACGGGCGAGGGGTCGAGCCGCAGCAGGTGGTCGTAGAGGGCGACGACCTGCCCCCAGTCCGGCCGGTCGCCATCGGTGTGCACGGCGTTGATCGCGGCGAGCAGCTGGTAGCGGCCGGGCGCGACCCCCGAGGCGAGCCGCTCGCGCACGAGGGCGTGCCCCTCGGCGATGAGGGCGGCGTCCCACGCGCCCCGGTCCTGCTCGCCGAGCGGGACGAGCTCGCCCCCGGACGACACCCGGGCGGAGCGGCGGGCATCGATGAGGAGCATGAGGGCGAGCATCCCGGCCGCCTCGCCGTCGTCGGGCAGCAGCGAGTGCACGAGGCGCGCGAGCCGGATCGCCTCGCCCGTGAGCTCCTCGCGCACGGGCGCGGTGTCGGGCGCCGACGCGAGGTAGCCCTCGTTGAAGATGAGGAACAGCACGGCGAGCACCCCCGAGACGCGGCCTGGCAGATCGTCTGCGGAGGGGAGGCGGTAGGGGATGCCCGCCGCCGCGATCTTGCCCTTCGCGCGCGTGATGCGGGCGCCCATCGTGGTCTCGTGCACGAGGAACGCCCGCGCGATCTCCGCGACCGTGAGCCCGCCCACCATGCGCAGCGTGAGGGCGACTCGGGCCTCCATCGCGAGCGCGGGATGGCAGCACGTGAAGATCAGGCGCAGCCGGTCGTCGTCGATGGCGCCGAGGGGCTCGGGGTCGTAGTCGTACACGAGCTGCGCCTCCCTGTGCTTCGCGTCGCGGCCGCTCTCGCGGCGGATCCTGTCGATGGCCTTGCGGGTCGCCGTGGTGCTGAGCCACGCGCCGGGGTTGGGCGGGACGCCGTCGGCGGGCCAGCGCTCCGCGGCCGTCGCGAAGGCCTCGGCCGCGGCATCCTCTGCGATGTCGAGGGTGCCGAAGCGCTTGGCGAGGGTCGCCACGACCCGCGACCACTCCTCGCGGAGGGCGCGGGCCAGGGCATCCTCGACCGGGCTCATGGAGCCTGGAGCACCGGCCGGATCTCGAGGCGGCGGTTGCACGCCCTCGAGCCCTCGGTCATGAGGGCGAGGGCGACATCGAGGTCGGGCGCCTCGATGATCCAGAGGCCGGCCGCCCACTCCTTGGCCTCCACGAACGGGCCGTCGGTGATCACGGGCGCGTCGCCGCGGTTGTCGACGACGGTCGAGGTCGTGGGGTCGGCGAGGCCGGCGGCGAAGACCCAGTGGCCGCCGTCGATGAGCTTCTGGTTGAAGGCGTCGATGGCGACCATCTCCTCCGCGGTGCCCGACCCGCTGCGGCTGTCGATGACGTTGACCAAGTACTGCATCTTCTTATCCTCTCTGTCTCAGGCGTACTCGGGGCGGCCGGCGACCCGGAACGTCTGCGCGACGACACCCGTCGCGAACACGCGGTGCGACAGCAGCTCGAGGGCGTAGTCGGGACCGTGCTCGGGGAAGAACCGCCTGCCCTCCCCCACGATGACGGGGAACTGCACGAGGTCGAGCTCGTCGGCGAGCCCCTCCTGCAGCAGCCAGGCCGCGAGCGACGCGCTGCCGACGACGAGCAGCTCGCCGCCCGGGCGGGCCTTGAGCTCGCGGATGGCCGCCGCGACGTCGCCCGAGACGACCGTCGAGTTCTGCCACTCCGGGTCGACGAGCGTGTTCGAGACGATGTACTTGGGCTTGAGCGTGATCGCGTCGCCGAACCCGCCGTCGCCCACCTGCGAGCCCCAGTAGGGCGCGAACAGGTCGGCCGTCTTCCGTCCGAGCAGGAACGCGTCGGGCCGGCGCCAGGCGTCGAGGATGTACCCGACCCCCTCCTCGTCGCCGAGCGGCAGCGCCCAGCCGCCGCGCGTGAACCCCGGATCCGTGGTCTCGTTGTTGCCGCCGTTCGCCTGCGCGACACCGTCGAGCGTGAGCTGGATGTGAATGGTGAGCTTCATGGCCCGTCCTCTCTCTGTTACCCACGCTACGAACGGGCACGGCGCGTTTCGACAGGTGCGCTCGGAAAAGTTCTGTCGACAGTCGATAGCATTTGTCCATGTCCTCCACCGGTTTCGAGCCGATCGCGGCGGTCTCGCTCGTCGACGAGAGCCACCGGCAGATCAAGGCACAGATCCTCTCCGGGGAGCTGCCCGCGGGCGAGGCGCTCAAGGACTCCGTGCTCGCCCAGAAGATGGGAATCAGCCGGTCGCCCGTGCGAGAGGCCCTGCGCCTCCTCGAGCAGACGGGGCTCGTGCAGAAGGCGACCAACCGCTCGTACCGGGTCGCGGACATCTCCGTCGACGACCTCGACGAGCTCGCGCTGCTGAGGCTCGCGGACGAGGGGTTGGCCGTGCGCATCATCGTGCAGCGGAAGATCCCCCTGACGCCGCTGCGTCCGTATCTCGATGCGCTGCAGAAGCCCGATGCCGAGTACATCGAGCTCACCGAGATGGACACGGCCTTCCACACCGCTGTGGTGGCGCTCGCCGGGCTCCCCCGGCTCTCGGCGCGCTACGCCGGCCTCACGGACCAGATCCGGCTCATGCTCATGACGAGCGACCGCGGGGGCGCGATGTCGCAGCCGACGCTCTGGGAGAACCACGCCACGCTCTACGAGGCGCTCGAGCGCGCCGTCGAGACGGGAGACCCCGAGCCCGCCCTGCGGGAGTGGGAGCGCCACGTCATCCTGCCGATCGAGGCGCTGAAGGCCCGCAAGTAGTGCGCATCGCCGCCTAATGCCGGATCGATTGAAACTGTCGACAATCGTCAGTATGCTGTCGATTCTACGAGCAAAGGAGCTCCCATGACCCAGTCCCTCCCGGACACCGCACCCGTCCTCCCGGCCGAGCCCAACCAGCGCCAATCGCTGCGGGCGATAGCCGCCGCCTCCGCCGGCACCTTCATCGAGTGGTACGAGTACGGGCTCTACGGCCTCGTCGCCGGCCTGGTGATCGCGCCGTTGTTCTTCGCGGACGCCGGCCCGCTCGCGGTGCTCGCGACCTTCGTCACGTTCGCCGTCGGGTTCGTGGCGCGACCCATCGGCGGCATCGTGCTCGGGGCCGCGGGCGACCGGTTCGGCCGCCGGCCCGTGCTCATCTTCTCGATCATCCTCATGGGCATCGCCACGACCGGCATCGGCGTGCTGCCCCCGTTCGCCGCGATCGGCGTGTGGGCACCGCTGCTCCTCGTGCTGTTCCGCATCATGCAGGGCTTCGGCGCAGGTGCGGAGCTCTCGGCGGCGATGATCTTCGTGAACGAGTCCACGCGCAAGCAGCGCAAGGGGCTGTTCTCGTCGTTCATGAACATCGGCTCGATGCTGGGCTCGATCCTCGCGGTCATCCTCTTCACCGTCCTGAGCTCGACGCTCGGGCAGGAGGCGTTCGTCGAGTACGGCTGGCGCATCCCGTTCATCCTCGGCGCCGTGCTGACGGTCATCGGCCTCCTGCTGCGCCGCAAGCTCGGGGAGTCCCCCGAGTTCGAGCGCGTCAAGAAGGAGCGCGCCGCCGGCCGCATCGAGCAGGCGCGCGCCAACCCGTTCGCCGCCATGGTGCGGGCGTTCCGCGCGAGCCCGCGCAACTTCATCGCCGGCTTCCTGCTGCCCTCGGGCCTGAACGTCACCGGATTCGTCGCCCAGGCCTTCGGCGCCAGCTATCTCAGCGCCCAGATCGGCCTCACCGTCACCCAGACCCTCACCGTGACCCTCGTCATGATGAGCACGGGACTGCTGTTCCTCGTGTTCTGGGGCTGGCTGAGCGACCGGATCGGCGCCAAGCGCGTGCTGTACATCGGCATCTTCGCCGGCATCCCGCTCGCGTTCGTCTACTTCGCCCTGCTGCAGACCGGCAACCTCGCGCTCATCATCCTCGCGAGCGTGCTGCTCTGGGGAGTCGGCTGGGCCGCGGGCCTGTCGTCCCAGGTCGTGCTGCTGCCCTACCTCTTCAAGGCGGAGTACCGGGGTTCGGGCATGACGTCGTCGCGTGAGCTCCAGGGCGGGCTCATCGCCGGACCCGCGCCGCTCATCGCCGCCGCCCTCGCGCTCGCCCTCGGCGGCCAGCCCTGGCTCGTCGCGATCTTCATCGCACTCATGCAGGTGTTCACGCTCGGCGGCATCCTGCTCGCACGTCCCATCGTCTCGGCAGAGGACATCGAGGAGATCACGGCGCTCAAGGGCGTCCGGCCCTCCCCGCTCGCCGACTGACCACCGAACGGAGACACACCATGATCGACTACAACCTCAGGGCCATCCTCAAGGAGGGCCCCATCCACGCCACGAGCGTTCTCACCGGATCGCCCGTCATCATCGAGGCCCTGGGGGCATCCCCCTACGCGGCGCTCGTGCTCGACATGGAGCACAGCACGCTCGGCGCCTCCGACGTCGAGGGGCTCATCAGGGCCGCCGACGTCTCCCGGAAGCCCGTCATCGTGCGGGTGCCGGAGATCGGTTCCGACATCGCCCGCGTCCTCGACGCGGGGGCAGCGGGCATCATCGTGCCGCAGGTGGAGACCGCCGCCCAAGCCGAGGAGGTCGTCCGTCGCGCACGCTACGAGCCGATCGGGCGCCGCGGGATCGGCGCCGGGAGGGGCGCGGTGTACGGCGCGGGCCTCTCGGCCACGTTCACGGACGACAGCAACGACCGTGTGCTCGTGACCGTGCAGATCGAGTCGGTCGCGGGGATGGACGCGGCGGACGAGATCCTCGCCGTGCCGGGCATCGACGCCGTCATCATCGGACCCGGCGACCTGTCGTCGTCCCTCAGGGTGCCGATGGGCTCCCCCGAGTTCTGGGCGGCGGTCGAGCGCATCTTCGCCTCCGCACGCGCCCACGGGGTGGCCCCGGGAGCGTTCGTGTTCGGCGACGGGGCCCTCGAGGGCTTCGTCTCGCGCGGCGGCGAGGTGCTGTTCATCGCGGGCGACCTGATGTGGATCGCGCGGGGCGCGGCCGCGGAGTGGGGCGCTCTTCAGGACGCACTCGCCGCGCCGGCCGGGAGCAGCGTCCGATGACGGCGCGTGTGGTCGTGACCAGCACGTTCCTGCCCCTCCAGGAGGAGGCCGAGGCCGCCTTCGCCGGCATGGACGTCGAGTTCGTGATGGTCCAGGCGAACACTCCCGCCGAGCTCATCGAGGCCGTGCGCGGCGCGGACGCCGTGGTCTCGCTCGCCGAGCCGTACACGCGCGAGGTCATCGAGACCATGGGCTCGGTGCGCTCCATCACCCGGTTCGGCATCGGCGTCGACAACGTCGACGTCCCCGCCGCGACCGAGCACGGGCTGTGGGTGACCAACGTGCCCGACGGCAACTACCGCGAGGTGGCGGTGCACGCGATCACCCTCGCCCTGTCGGTGGCCCGGCGCATCCCCGTCATCGACAAGTCGATGCAGGAGACGGGGACGGCGACGCTCGCGCTCGCGGAGGGGACCCGACGGCCCGACGAGCAGACCTTCGGCCTGCTCGGCATGGGCCGCATCGGCCGCCGGGTCGTGACGATGGCGAAGGCCGTGGGCTACCGCGTCGTGGTCTTCGACCCCATGGTCACGGCGGCCGACGCCGCCGAGCTCGGGGCCGAGCTGCTCACCTTCGACGAGGTCGTGGAGCACTCCGACATCCTGTCGCTGCACGTGCCGTACACCGAGGCCAACCGCAACATGATCGACGCGGACGTCATCGCGCGCATGCGACCCGGCTCGGTCATCGTGAACGTCTCGCGCGGAGGCCTGATCGACGAGGCGGCGCTCGGGGCCGCGATCCGCAGCGGCCACCTGGCGGGGGCGGGCATCGACGCCTACGTGGGCGAGCCTGCGCCGCTCGCGCCCGACCACCCCCTGCGCGGGCTCGAGAACGTCATCCTGACGCCGCACTCGGCCCACTTCAGCGCCGAGTCGATCGCCGAGATCAAGCAGAAGGCGCTCGCGGACGTCGCGCGCATCGTGCGCGGCGAGAAGCCGGTGTACCCGGTGAACAACCCGGCGTAGCCGTCGGACGAGAGGGGTCCCGCCCGTGGCGGGGCCCCTCTCCGCATCCGCGGTCAGGGCGCGGGGACGAGCTCCCCCTCGGCCATGAGCGCGTCGCGCACGCGCTCCATGATCCGCAGCACGGCGATCGTGTCGGACATGGGGTGCACCTCGGTCTCGAGCCTGCCCGCGAGGATGGCCTCCCCCGCCGCCCGGAACATGGGCACGTAGCCCGCGCCCTCCTGCTCGAACGTGAACTCGGTGGTCGTGGGCCGGGCCGGCGGCGTCCCGGTCACGAGGCGGAAGGAGCGCGGGGCGAAGAGTGGCTCGTCGAGGACGATGCAGCCCTTCGATCCTCCGAGCCATCCCGCGGGCGGCACGAACGTCGTGATCGAGTTGACGAGCTGGGCGAGCGCGCCCGACGCGTAGCGCAGCGTGTAGGCCTCCTGGAGGTCGACGCCGTCGGTGCGCGCGGTGCCCCGCACGACCACCTCGTCGGGGTCGCCCAGCACGGAGTGCGCGAGGGCGATCGTGTAGACGCCCAGGTCGCAGAGCGCGCCGCCACCGAGCTCCGCGACCCAGAACCGGCGCGGTCCGTCGACGGGCACGGGATACCCGGCTCCCGCCTGCACGAGCGCGGGCTCGCCGATCGCCCCCTCGGCGAGCAGCTCGCGCAGCTTGTGGAACGCGGGGGTGAACTTCATCCACATGCCCTCGAGGATGAAGGCCGAGTTCTCGCGCGAGAGCCTCTGCAGCTCCTCCGCCTCGGCCGAGGTCATCGTGAGGGGTTTCTCGCAGATGACGTGCTTGCCCGCCCGGAGTGCGCGCGCGGCGTAGTCGAAGTGCACGCCGTGGGGGATGCCGATGTAGACGCCGTCGACGTCGTCGCTCGCGCACAGCGCGTCGAAGTCGCCCGAGGCGATCGGGATGTCGTACTGCTGCGCGAAGGATGCCGCACTCGCGGCATCGCGCGAGCACACGGCCACGACCTCGGCGTTCTCACAGAGCTGCAGATCTCCCACGGCCCGGTGGGCGATGCCGCCCGTGCCGACGACACCCCAGCGGACGGTTGTGGACATAGCGCAGCTCCCTACCCCTTTGTACTGAATCAGACATAAGTGTGTCAGGGTCTAGCGGAAAGGGGAAGGGCGGTCAGGCGCTGCCGCGCTGCCGCTCGGCCAGGGCATGGGCGACGGCGGCCGTCGCGGGGTAGAGCTCGCGGTACAACGTGTAGAGCTCGTCATAGCCCGCGGCGAGCGACGCCTCCGGCTCCACCCTGCGGACGACGGGGTTCCATGCGTCGATGTCCGCGGTGCCGGTGGCGCGCGCCGCGAGGAACGCGGCTCCGTAGCTCGCTCCGATGGTGACCGCGCGCACCTCCTGGGTGAGTCCCGTGACATCCGAGACGACCTGGAGCCAGAGGTCGCCCTGCGTCCCGCCCCCGACGGCCACCACGCGCTCGATGGTGCCACCCGCGGCGCGGATCGCCTCGACGTTGTGCCGCACGCCCAGCGCCGTCGCCTCGAGCGCTGCGCGGTAGAGATCGCCCCGGGTGTGCTCGACGGTGAGCCCCGCGATGATGCCGCGCGCGTCCGGGTCGGCGACCGGGGTCCTCTCGCCCGCGAAGTACGGGAGCATGAGGAGCCCGTGCGCGCCCGCGCCGGAGGCCGCTGCCTCGGCGAGCAGCGAGGGGTAGTCGGGCGATCCGACGAGCGCACGCAGCCATCCGGTGATGGCCCCGGATGTCGCCATGCCGCCCGCGAGGTTGCGCGTGCCCTCGAACGCACCGACTGTGCCCCAGAGCTCGGGGATGGTGATGCGTTCGGCGATCGTGTTGACGAGGAACATGGTCGTGCCGTACATGAGCATGAGGTCGCCCGCCTCCTGGGCGCCGACGCTCACGGCCTCGGTCCACGCGTCGATAGTGCCCGAGACGACGGGAGTGCCCTCGGGCAGGCCCGTCGCCGCCGCCGCGACCGACGTCACCCCGCCGACGACGGCATCGGCCCAGACGAGCGCCGGAAGCTCGATGCCGCCCAGGATCGGACGGGCCCACGGCTCGTACCACTCCTGCGCGATCGAGTCGTAGAGCGGCGAGCACTGGCTCGCCGACTGGTGGTCGAGCACGTACGCGCCGGTGAGGCGGTAGGCGAGCCAGGAGGCCGGCATGAAGAGCTTCCGAGCCTTCTCGAACACCTCCGGCTCGTGGTCGGCGACCCAGGCGACCTTCGGACCCGCCGCCTGCGTGGACAGGGCGGAACCGCCGCGCGACAGGATCTCGTCCGACCCGAGCTCGCGCGTCAGGCGCGCGATCTGCTCGGTCGCCCTGGTGTCGACGCCGTAGAGGATCGCGGGGCGCAGGGGAACGCCGTCACCGTCGGCGAGAGCGACACACGGACCCATGCCACTGACACCGACGGCGACGACGAGCTCGTCGGTGGTGGCGACGAGCTCGCGTGAGATCGACACGAACTCGTCCCACCACACTCCCGCGTCCATCTCCACCCACCCGGGGTGGGGACGCGACACCTCGTGCTCCCGCACCGTGGACGCGAGCACCGTTCCCGCGAGGTCGACGAGCACGCCCTTCGTGCTCGACGTGCCGACATCGACTCCGAGGAAGACGCCCACTAGACGAGCGGGGTGTCGCCGATGAGGTGCACCCGCACGCCGAGCTTCGCGAACATCGCGGCCTTCGCGGTGAGCGCACGGTCGGCGGTGTCGGCGTCCGGCGCATAGACGACCTGCGCGTGGTTCGCCTTGTGGCGGGCCATGAACTGGTCGCGCGTCACGCCGTGCAGCACGACGTGCGCGATGGGCCACTCGGGGTTCGTGGCATCCTTGCGCCGCTTCGTCTCCTCGGCCGGCAGCTCGACGACGCTCGCGCGCCCGAGGTCGACGTTGAGCACGCCGTCGGCGATGTACACGCGCGACCACACGATCTCGCCGGGCTTGGAGACGCCGTTGATCGTGCTGCCCCCTGCGGGGAAGAACACGGGGCCCTGGCGCCAGCCCTCGGCGTTCTGCCAGCCGCCCAGGTGCGAGGCGGGCACCGAGCCCGAGATCTCGTAGACCCAGACGAAGTCGTCGCCGACCTGCTCGCCCCAGCGCACGTCGTGCAGCGTGTTGTCGGGGACGAGGCCCATCGCGCGCCACACGCGGTCGGTCACGAGGGCGTCGACCGCCACCCCCTCGTCGGCCTCGTTGAAGTGCGGCATGGCGAGTCCCGCGTGCAGCTCGCGCTTGCCGTCGCGGCTGAACACGGGCGGTCGGTCGGTGGTGTTGAGGATGCCCTCCGCGAGGTCGCTCGCCGGCACGAGGTCCTTGAGGCCCTGCTGGTACTGGATGCCGATCGCATCGAGACCGAAGTCGTCCGCGATGCGCAGCGCGGCGATGTACATCTTGTACTGCCACGTGAGCTGGGCCTCGGTGAGCTCCGTCGCGTCGTCGGTGCCCGTGCGGAACGTCATCCCCGCGGACGTGAGCCACTCGCCCACCGCGGCAGCGTCGGCGTCGCTCACCGTCAGCATCTCGGCGTAGAGCGCGCTCTGCGACAGGCGCTCCTTGTAGATGCCGATGGGGTTGAGCAGCTCGTCGTCGAAGATCGCGTTGTACATGCCCATGCAGCCCTCGTCGAAGACGCCGATGATCGCCTTCTCGTCGAGCAGCTGGGCGGCGAGCGCCTCGCCGAGGGCCTTCTCGGCGCTCTCGCCGAGAGAGGGCAGGGGATGCACGTGCGACGCGTCGTGCGTGATGTGCTGCGTCTCGACCCACTCGCGCAGGCCCGCCATGAACCACTCGTCGGTGAAGTCGACGCTCCAGATGGTGGAGTACTCCTTGCCCATCTTCGTGAGGCCGGCGTTGAGGCCGAGCAGTCCCACGAGGCCGGGCCAGTCCGGGGCGAAGTTGGCGACCGTGAGGATGGGTCCGCGGTGGGTGCGCAGGCCCGCGAGCACATGGTGGCTGTACTGCCACACGGCCTCCGCGACGATGAGCGGGGCATCCGCGGGAATGCCCTTGAACACCTCGAGGCCCATGCGCTGGCTGCTGATGAACCCGTGCCCGGTGGCGGGGTCGACCGGGTTCGCCCGCACCACCGACCACCCGAGGGTGCCGAGCGCCGCGGTCACGTCGGCCTCGAGCTGCTGCTGGGTGGGCCAGCCGGCCTCGTTCGCCGAGGGCCGCAGGTCGCCGCTCGAGATGAGCCATGCGGTGTTCGGCGCGACCGCCGTCGTGGTGCGCTCGGCGGGGAGGGTGTAGCTGGTCATTCCGATGCTCCTTCGTAGGTGTAGCGCGTGCTGTCGCCGGCGATGAGGCTGCCGGAGTTCGTGGTGAGCGGACGGCCGCCCACGGTGAGGGTGTCGAGGGTGAGAGTGCCGAAGTCGAGCGAGAGGGTGACCCCCGCGTCGTCGATCGAGGCGCGCCCCCAACCGGTGCCGGTGCTGAAGAACGTGTCGAGCGTGCCGCCCTGAGCGGGCGAGAACGAGAGCGAGCGAGCCCGCGCGTCGTACTGGGCGCCCGTGAGGGCGATGAGCACCGCCCAGCTCGCGAGGGAGCGCGCGTAGTGGTTGCCGCACTCCACCTCGTTCCACGGGTTGCGGTTGGTGCCGTCGTGCCGGGCGCGCACCGCACGCACGAGGGTGAGGCCCTCGTCGACGAGCCCCTCGAACACGAGGTGGGCGGCGACCTGGTACTCGATGCCCGTCCACACCTCGTCCGAGTACACGAACGGGATGCGCGGCCGACCGCCGCGCGGCCACGAGCAGAGCACGAGCCCGGCCTCGTGGCCGAGGGCGTAGGTGCGCTGCACGCTGTGGTGCTCGCTCAGATCGGTGCGGAAGTTGTGCCGGAACACGGCCTCGATCGCCGAGCGCACGTGGTCCGCGGGCAGCACGTGCCCGAGTCCCGTGAGGTGCGCCAGGTACTGGCCGAACAGCTGGTCGCTCAGCACGCCCGTGCCGTACTGATAGCGCACGGCATCGACATCGTCGAGCTTCTGCTCGTAGTACTCGCCGTTGAACAGCAGCTCGTCCATGCGCGCCGCGCCACGCTCGGCGGCCGCGCGCCAGCGCACCGCCGTCTCCGCCTCGCCCATCTGCTCGGCGAGGATCGCGCCGGCCCGCAGGGCCGCGAAGAACACCGAGTTGCTGAGCGAGTTCTCCCCGTAGAACTCGATGTCGTAGGTGTTGTGCTGCTTGCTGTCGAGCACGTCGTCGCCGTCGGAGTCCCATTCGGCGAAGGCGAACTCGAGGGCGCGCTTGGCGGCCGGCCACACGTCGCGCAGCAGGTCGTCGTCGCCGCTGAAGCGCCACTCGCGGTAGAGCCGCACTATCGTGCCCAGCTGCCCGTCGGCAGCGGGGTGGAAGTCCCACGCCGGCGAGTCGAAGATGCTGTTCGCGCGGAAGTTCATCCGGCCGTCGTCCCGGGTCTCGAAGAGGAACTCGGTGCGTCGCGCGCTGCGCTCCAGCTCCGGGAAGAGGTACGCGAGCCCCTGGGCGTAGTTCCACACGTGGGTGCAGGTCCCCTCGCAGCTGCCGTGCTCGTCGAAGCTGCCCTCCCACGCCGCGAACGTGCCGTCCTCGAGCCTGAAGCAGGTCGTGCTCCGGATCACCGCGAGGTTGGAGGCAGCCGCATCGACCACCTCGGCGGGCAGCGACGAGCCGTGCAGGGCGGAGTGGAACGCGCGGCTCGCCGCCTCGAGGCCGGGGAGCTCGCGGCCCAGGTGCACGGCGACGTCCCACGCGTCGCCGAACCTCGTCGCGTAGTGGTTGCGCACGACCTCGTCGGCGTGGGGGTTCGGCAGGTTGATGTTGCCGAGCCAGGCCTTCGGGCGGTTCGGGAAGTACCAGGTGAGCCTGAACTCGAAGTCTTGCGACTCGCCCGGCGCGAGCGTGTGCCGGATCCCGAGCGAGCCGACCCGCAGGCGCGTTATCCACTCGGGCAGGTCCCCTGTCTCGAGGGTCTCGACCGGCTCGGGCGCGATGCGTCCGTCGTCGCGCAGGTCGTCCCAGAACACCTGCGCGCCGTCCTGCCAGAATCCCCAGAGCCACGTGGGCTTGGCCATCGTGCTCGTGTCGGTCGTCGTCAGGCTCGCACTGCCGAAGGCGAGCGAGTCGGCAGGGAGGTCGGAGGTGAAGTCCACGCCGCGCACACCGTCGGCCTCGCGGTAGGCGTTGCGAGGGTGCCCGTCGAAGCGCGGGAAGTGGAAGACATCGGGGGCTCCGGCGCCCACGGGGTTGGCGAGGGAGCCGACGACGGACACGTCGAGCGGTGCGGCTGTGGGGTTCGTCACGCGGTACCTGAGCACGGCGCCCGGGATGCCCGAGGCCTCCGCGTCGAGCGGCACGAAGGGCGTGAACGCCTCGAGGCGCACGAGCACCGGCACGGCGGGATCGTCGAAGTCGACACGGACGAAGGGGTACTCGCCGAGCATCCGCGAGTTCTCGAAGCGCGGCAGGCCCGCGAGGTCGCCCGCGTAGTAGCCCTGGTCGGCCTCGTGCGGTGGGCGCAGCCGCGACTGGAGCACGCGCGTGACGGGCTCGACGCCCTCTCCGCGCACGTCGATGGCGAAGAAGCTGAACGGGAGCCGCGCCCCCTTGGCCGGGGCGTTGTGCAGCTCCCAGTCGCGCAGCTCGCCGCGGGCGCCGATCGACACGTTCCCCGTGCCGATGCCGCCGAGCGGGAACGCCGCGGCGTTCGCGTCCGCCCCCAGCCACCTGCCGACGGGATGCGATACCGGGTCCGGTGTGCCGATCACGAATCCTCCTTGATTACGGCACCATCGTTACAGAAATCGATTTCATACACAAGTCGTGAAATCGGTATCTTCGCGGCGTGCGACGACGCCGTCGCGTGCCTAGAGGGTCGGGGCGGCCAGGCTCGTCGCGGGCACTATCTCGTTGCGCAGCACGACCGTGCGCGCGGGCTGGGTGTCGCCGTCGATGCGCTCGAGGAGCATGCGTGCGGCCGTCACCCCCATGTGCCGCACGGGGAGCCGCACTATCGACACCGACGCGGGGGGAAGCGTGGTGAACGGCAGGTCGCCCACCACGGCGACGCCGAAGGCGGGCGGGGTGAGCCCCGACTCGGTGAGCACCTGGAGAGCGCCGACGCCCATGAGGTTGTTGCCCGCCACCACGGCGTCGGGCGGGTCGGCCATCGCGAGGAGGTCCTGCATGGCGCTGCGACCGCCGTCCACACGGAACGTCGAGTAGCGCAGGTAGTCGTCGGGCCGTTCGAACATGCCCGTTGCCGACACGACCTCGCGCCACCCGTTGCTGCGCTCGAAGGCCGTCTCGATGTCGCGCGGGCCGGTGATGCACGCGATGCGCCGATACCCCGCGTCGACCAGTGTCTGGGCGGCCGAGAGCCCGCCCTGCCGGTTGTTCATCATCACGCCGTCGATGTCGAACCTGGTGCTGCGGTCCACGGCCACGATCGGCCGCCCACGGTCGACGAGGTGCTGGAGGTCGGTGTGGTCGGAGGCGGGCGCGAGGATGACCCCGGCCATGTTCTCCGAGATCGCGATGTCGAGGTACTTGGCCTCCTTGACCGGATCCTCGTCGGTGTTGCACAGGACCACCGAGTAGCCGGCGGCGCGCGCGACATCCTCGACCCCGCGCGCCATCGACGTGAAGTACGGGTTCTCGATGTCGGGCAGCACGAGGGCGATGACCTCGGAGTTCTGGCGGCGCAGGGTGCGCGCCGTGCGGTTGGGCGTGAAGTTGAGCTCTGCGGCGGCCGCCCGCACGAGCGCCGCCTTCTCCTCGGAGACCCGCTGGCCGTTCACCACCCGGCTCACCGTCGCGGGCGAGACGCCGGCGAGTGCCGCGACCTCGTAGATCGTTGCCATACGTTCCGTCCCGCTCTGGACCCTGAATGCGTGCCCCACCGACTTTAGCGGGCGGCGCATCCGGTCATGTTGACACGCGCTGGAGGCAAGCCTACATTTATGAAATCGATTCCAACCAGCGCTGGTCGCCACGGCTCCCCGGCGCGCACGAGGAAGTGCGGTCCATCTGGCATGACATCCCCCGAATTGAGCGGAATCTCCGCACTGCGCTCCGTGCAGACGAGGTCCATCAGCCCCGAGAACTTCACCGGAGCCGTGGGCGGTGGCGCTCGCGCCACCGAGGGCACCGGCGCGGAGTGCGCGCGCGACCTCGGACCCGGTTGGAAGATCAGCCCGAGCATCGACATCAAGCCCGGCGAGACCTTCGACCTCGCGACGATCGAGGGCGCGGGCAAGATCACGCACTTCTGGATCACCACCCACACCGACCACTGGCGGACCCTGCTGTTCCGCGCCTACTGGGACGGCGCCGCCGAGCCTGCGATCGAGGTCCCCTACGGCGACTTCTTCTGCAACGGGTGGGGGGTCTTCACCCAGGTGAACTCGCAGGTCATCGCCGCGAACCCGCACGGCGGCTTCAACTCATACTGGCCCATGCCGTTCCGGACGGGCGCGAGGCTCACCATCGAGAACACCTCGACCGTCGACGTGCGCATCTACTACCAGGTCACCTACGAGATCGGTGGCGACTACTCGAACGAGGGCTACCTGCACGCGCAGTGGCGCCGGAGCAACCCCACGGAGTACGCGCAGCCGCACGTGCTCGTCGAGGGCGTCGAGGGCGAGGGCCACTACGTCGGGACCTATCTCGCGTGGGGCGTCAACAGCAACGGCTGGTGGGGCGAGGGTGAGATCAAGTTCTACCTCGACTCGGACGAGGAGTACCCGACCATCGCGGGCACGGGCACGGAGGACTACTTCGGCGGCGCGTGGAACTTCGACATCCCGGGCAAGGGCTACACCGAGTTCTCCACGCCCTACCTCGGCATGCCCCAGGTCATCAGGCCCGACGGGCTCTACGTGAGCCAGCAGCGCTTCGGCATGTACCGTTGGCACCTCGCCGACCCGATCCACTTCGCCGAGAGGCTGCGCGTCGACATCCAGGCGCTCGGCTGGCGCAGCGGCTGGCGCTACCTGCCCCTGCGCGACGACATCGCGTCGACGTCGCTCTTCTACCTCGACCGGCCCACGGCCCGTCGACCGAAGACTCCGTCGGCCGACGACCTGGAGATCCACCTAGGTAGCGCACCCGTGCCCGACCTGGGCGCGAGCCCCCAGCGCTGGCCCGCGACGGACTAGCCGTGCGCACCCCGCGAGTCCTCATGACCGCGGCGGCCCTCCTCGCCGTAGCGGGGTGCTCCGCCGCGCCCGAATTCACCGCACCGGATGCCCCGATGACCGAGGCCGGCGTCGGTGGCACGTTCGCCGGGGCATCCGTCGCCGACGCCGCACAGTTCTACGCCTTCGGCGACGGCGACCTCTGGCCGAACTGCTGGGGAGCCGATGACAACATCTACACGGCCCACGGCGACGGCATGGGCTTCGGCAACGAGTTCGCCGACATCGGGGCAGACGTGATCTCGGGCCCGCCCGACGCATTAGAGGGCGAGACCACCGCGCTCGGTGACGAGGTGGGCCAGGTGTGGTCGGGCGGCAACTTCACCCGCAAGCCCACCGGTATCGCGTGCGTCGACGGCAGCCTCTACCTCGCCGTGCAAGACCTGCGCACCGACTTCAACGAAGCACCCGCGGCGTCGATCTCGCGCTCCGACGACGGAGGCCGCACGTGGACGTGGGACACGTCGGCGCCCATGTTCGACGACGGAGTCTTCACGACGGTGATGTTCCTCGACTACGGCAAGGACTACGCCGACGCCCCGGACGACTACGTGTACGCCTACGGACTCGACGGCAACTGGCGCGACTCGTTCGACGACTCCGCGCCCGACCCCGAGGACCTCTACCTCGCCCGCGTGCCCAAGGGCTCGGTGCAGGACCGCGGCGCCTGGGAGTTCTCGACCGGCGCCGGCACGTGGAGCTCCGACATCGACGACCGCGTCGCCGTGCTCCACGACGACCGCCGCCTCTACCCGGGCACCTCCGGCGGCGGCACCGTCGGCGCCCACGACCTGAGCGTCATCTCCCAGGGCGGCATCGTCTACGACAAGCCCCTCGACCGCTACATCTACACGTCGTGGACCGAGCTCACCTTCGAGTTCTACGAGGCGCCCGAGCCGTGGGGGCCGTGGAACCTCTTCCTCTCGCGCGATTTCGGCCCCTACCCGTGGACGAACGCCGCGCACGGCGGCTACGGCGTCACCGCCCCCTCGAAGTTCATCAGCGCGGACGGCCGCACGCTGTGGCTGCAGAGCAACGTGTGCCCGTGCGCGCCCGCGGGAATGTCCGCCTACGACTTCACCCTGAGGAGGCTCGACCTTGGCCAGTGACCTCGTCGACGTGCTCGTCGTCGGCGCGGGGTTCGGCCACGAGTTCCTGCACCTCTACCGCGAGCATCCCCTCGTCGGCGAGGTCGGCCTGTGCGACCTGCGCGCGGATGCGGTGTCGTCGTTGGGGGCGGCCTACGGTCTCGACGCGACCTACGAGTCCCTCGACGACGCCCTCGCGAGCGGGAGGTGGGACGCCGTGCACATCGCGACGCCCGTGCACCTGCACGTCGAGCAGACCCTCGCGGTGCTCGCGAGCGGACGCGCCTGCGCGAGCGCCGTGCCCATGGCGACCACCCTCGACGGCATCGCGCGGGTCATGGATGCCGCGGCCGCCGGCACCTACATGATGATGGAGACCGCCCTTTACCAGCGCGAATACCTCCACGCCCTCGCGCTGCGGGACTCCGGCGCCCTCGGGCGGATCGGATACCTGTCCGGCGCCCACATGCAGGACCTCGACGGATTCCCGCCCTACTGGATGGGCTACGCGCCCATGCAGTACGCGACCCATATCGTCGCGCCCCTGCTCGGGCTCGCCGGCAGCGTCGCGGAGTCGGTGGCGTGCCTCGGCTCGGGCACCCTGCTGCCGTCGCACGCGGGCGACGGCAGCAACCCGTTCCCCATCGAGTCCGCGTTGTTCCGACTCGGGGGCGGCCTGGCGGCCCAGGTGACGATGTCCTTCTTCGAGAACGCGCGCAGCTACACCGAGGGCTTCAACGTGTACGGCGACCTCGGCGCGCTCGAGTGGCCGTCGGTCGAGGGCGGTGCGACCGTCACCTACGTCGCGGGGCCGCAGGACGGCCTGCGGCGCGGGCGGCCCATCGCCCGCACCGAGGCGCACGCCCCGGACTACCTCGAGGCGCTCCCCGAGGAGCTGCGGCCCTTCACACGCCCGGGCACCTGGAGCCCCGAGGGCGGTGAGCCGATCCGCGTGGAGGCCTGGCACGGCGGGTCCCACCCGCACCTCGTGCACGAGTTCGTCTCAGCCGTGCACGCCGGGCGCGCGCCCGCGGTGCACGAGCGGGTCGCGGCGTCCATCACGGCCCCCGGAATCGTCGCGCACGAGTCCGCCCTGCGGGGCGGCGCCCTGCTCGCGGTGCCCGCGTACTGATCTCCGCGCCGGGCCTGCAGCTAGACCTCGGTCGACCAGCGGTCCCAGAGTGCGGCGTAGGCGCCGCCGCGCGCGAGGAGCTCGTCGTGCGAGCCGAGCTCGACGACGCGGCCCTGCTCGACCACCGCGATGCGGTCCGCGTCGTGGGCGGTGTGCAGGCGGTGCGCGATCGAGACGACGGTGCGGCCGGCGAGCACCGCGCCCAGCGCGCGCTCGACGGAACGCGCCGCGCGGGCATCCATGACCGACGTGGCCTCGTCGAGCACGAGCGTGTGCGGGTCGATGAGCACGAGGCGCGCGAGCGCGATCTGCTGCGCGTGAGCGGCACCGACGGGATGCCCGCCCGAGCCGACCATGGTGTGCACTCCGTCCGGCAGGCCGTCCACCCACTCGCGCGCACCCGCCACGACGAGGGCGCCCAGGACGTCGTCGTCGGTGGACCCCTCGCTCCCCATGCGCACGTTGTCGGCGATGGTGCCGACGAACACGTGGTGCTCCTGCGTGACCAGCGCGACCTCGCGTCGCAGCACCGCGAGCGGCAGCTCGGTGAGCGGCACCCCGCCGACCGTCGCCGAGCCCCGCGTGGGAGCGTCGATCCCCGCGATGATGCGCCCGATCGTCGACTTGCCGGCACCCGAGGGCCCGACTATCGCGAAGCGCTCCCCCGGTTCGAGCTCGAGGTCGAGGCCGTGGAGCACCTCGGGGCCGCTCGGATAGCTGTAGTGGACGCCGTCGAGCCGCACGCGCGGCCCGGCGGGACGGGCCCGCCCCTCGACACGGTCGGGCCCGATCCCGCCCACTCCGAGGATGCGCGCTAGCGACGCGAGCCCGAGCTGCAGGTTGTCGAGCCACCGCACGATCGCGATGATCGGCACCGTGAGCTGCACGGCGTAGAGCGTCACGGTCGTCACGGCGCCCACGGTCGTGAGCCCGTGGGCGACGAGGTACCCGCCCCAGAGCAGTGCGATGGGGATGGGCACCGTGTACGCGAGGCCGCTCACCGGCAGCAGCACGAGCTTGAGCCGCACGATGCGGTAGCGGCGGTGCCACAGCTCGGCGAGCGCGCCGTCGGTCGACGCGATGCGCTCGTCGCCGAGCGCCAGCGCGTCCACGACGCGCGCGCCGTCCATGGTCTCCGACACCGACCCGAACAGGTCGGAATAGCTCGCGTTGACGTCGAGGTAGGCCTGCGGCGCCCTCGCGAGGTACCAGCGCGCGACCACGACGATGACGGGAACGCCCACGAGCAGGGCGAGCGCGACGAGGGGCGCCGTCACGAATGCGGCGACGAACGTGAGGGCGACCGCGACGATCGAGACCGCGAGCTGCGGGATGGCCTGGCGCACGGTCGTCGCCACGGAGTCGATGTCGGCGGTCGTGCGCGTGAGCAGGTCGCCCGTGCCCGCGCTCTCCACGACCGAGATCGGCACCGCCGTGGCGTCGCGCATGAAGCCGTCGCGCAGCGTCGCGAATATCCGCTCCCCCAGCACCATCGCGAGCCGCGTGCCCAACCCCGTGAACACGGTCTGCAGCACGACCGCGACGAGCATCGTGAGGGCCAGCGCGGCGATGGCCCCGGCATCCGTACCCACTGTGAGTCCCTCGACAAGGCGCCCGACGACGAACGGGCCCACGAGGCCCGCGATCGCGGCGAGGGCGGCGAGCGCCGTGACCCCGGCGTACTCGAGGCGGTGCCGTCTGAGCAGCGTGAGCACGACGGTGCGCACGCGCCTGCCGTCGGCGATCGGGAGCTGCCCGCCGCTCGCCATCAGTCGCCCTCCGCCCGACGCACGAGCGCGAGGTACTCGGGGTCGGTGTCGAGGAGCTCGCGGTGCGTGCCGACGGCCGAGACCGCGCCGCCCGTGAGCCGCACGACCTCGTCAGCCTCGGCGAGCAGCATGGGGCTCGTCGTCGCGACGAGGGTCGAACGGCCCTCCCGCGCGCGACGCAGGCGACCCGCGATGATCGCCTCGGTGTGGCTGTCGACGGCCGACGTGGGATTCTCGAGCAGCAGCCACTCGGGCTCGAGCGCGAGAGCCCGGGCGAGCCCGATGCGCTGGCGCTGCCCGCCCGAGACGAGCCTGCCGCGCTCGCCGATCGCGCCGGCGAGCCCGTGCTGCACCGACTCCACGACGTCCCCGGCCGCCGCAGCGTGCACTGCCGCCGACACGGCGTCGTCGCCCGATGTCCCATGCGGGTCGACCGCGTCGCGCAGGGTGCCGCGGAACAGGAACGGGTCGGCATCGGCCCGCACGATGCGAGCGCGCAGCGCGGGTAGCGCGATGGACGAGAGCGGGTCGGCACCCCAGCGCACCCCGCCGGCATCCGGCGCCGTGTCGTCGAGTCGGGCGAGCCGGTCGAGGAGGGCGGAGACCGACGCCGCGTCGTCTCCCACGAGGGCGACGAACCGTCCGGGCTCGAGGTGCAGGCCGCTCGCATCGTCGTGCAGCGCACCGTCGGCGGGGGGACGGCCTCCCGCCGCCGACGTGAGGGGTTCGACGGCGAGCACCCCGAGCACGCGCCCCGCACCCACCTGCCCGCGCGTGAACGCCGAGACGGCCTCGGCCGCGAGGCGGATGGGTATGACGAGGAACCCCGCATAGCCGTAGAACGAGACGAGCTGGCCGGGGGTGAGGTGACCTGCCTGCACGAGGAGCGCCCCCGCCCACGTGAGCGCGACGATGAAGCACCCGGGGATGAGCACCTGGATCGCGTCGATGAGCCCCAGGGGCGTCGCGAGCCGGATGCCCGCGGCCTTCGTCTCGTCGGAGGCCCGCTGGTAGCGGTCGACGAACATGGCCTCACCGCCGGCCCCCCGCAGCACCCGGAGACCCGCCACGGTGTCGGCGGCGAGCGCCGTCATCCGCCCCGACGCCGCGCGTTGATCCGCCTGACGCGTGCGCAGCGGCCGCACCACGACGAAGAACAGCGCCGAGGAGAGGGGCACGCCGACGAGCACGAGCAGCCCGAGCGGCACCGAGCTTCCGAGCAGGATCGCGCCGACGATGCCGTAGGACAGGAGCGCGGCGATGAAGGCGCCCACGAGGTAGCCGAGGTGGGCTATCGACATGGCGTCCCCGGTGACCGTCGCACCGATCTCGCCCGTCGAGACACGCTTGCCGATCGCGTAGCCCGCGCGCGCGGCATGCCTCGAGATGAGGCCTATCGATCGATAGGTCGCGCGCATCCAGTTGATGATGCCGCCACGGTCGCGCAGTCCCTCGACCACCGAGTGCACCGCCTCGAAGGCGAGCACGATGCCCGCCCAGATGAGCAGCCGCACCAGGTCGCCCGTGGCCACGCCCTCGTCGATGGTGCGGCCGATCGCCCACGGCGTGAAGGCGAGCGTGCACAGCCATACGGTGTCGAGGGCCGTGCCCAGCGCTATCGACACCCACTGGTGCCGCGCCAGCCACCCGAGGTACGCCGTGGGCCGGCGCGGTGGCGCGCCGGCCGGGAGCGGTTCGGGGAGGGGGTGCACCTACTTGATGCCGGAGATGCGCACGCCGTTGACGATGTAGCGCTGGAAGAACAGGACGAGGATGATCGTCGGCAGCGCCGCGAGGGTCGACCCCGCCATGAGCAGGCCCCACTCGTTGCCGCGGTCGGAGCGGAAGTTGCCGAGGAACTGCATGATCTGCGTGAGGTCGGGGTTCGTGATCGTGAGGATGGGCCACACGTACGCGTTCCAATAGGCCATGTACGACCCGATCCCGACGACCACGAAGACCGCCGCAGACTGCGGCACGAAGATCTTCGTGAAGATCTGCCATCGGCTCGCGCCGTCGATGAGCGCGGCCTCCTCCACGGCGACGGGCATGTTGAGGTAGAACTGCCGCAGGAAGAACATCTGCACGGCCGATGCCACTCCGGGGATGATGAGCACCGCGAGCGTGTCGAGCATGCCCAGCTGCGACACGACCATGAACGAGGTCAGCAGGATCGCCATGCCCGGGATGAACATCGGCAAGATGCAGAACACCCACCAGAAGCGCTTGAAGGCGAAGTCGAGCCGCGCGAGCGCGTACGCCGCCATCGAGTTGACGGCGATGCTCAGCACCGTGAAGATCACCGCCCCCAGGAACGTGATGATCATGGCGCGCGAGAACTGCGGGTCTTGCACGATCGCCACGTAGTTCTTGGGATCCCACATGTCGGGGAAGAACTGGAAGGGCGAGCGCAGCACCTCGGTCTTGCCCTTGAACCCGGCGATGACCATCCACGCGAGCGGGAACAGGAGGCTCACGGTGATGAGCACGAGCCCGACGATCTTGAGGAGTCGGTTGCGATCGCCCCGCCGGAGCGAGCCCCGCGTCGTCGTCGTCGACATCAGCCGTCCACCGCCTTGTCTGAGTTGATGAGCCGGAACACGAGCACCGAGATGAGCCCGAGCACCACGAACAGCAGCAGCGCGGTCGTGAGCGAGAAGCTCGTCGCGTAGGGCGTCGCGCCGCGGAAGTTGTTGAAGATGAAGAGGTTCGGCGTCGTCGTCGCGTTCACGGGACCGCCGTTGGTCATGACGAGCGGCAGGTCGAGCATCTGGATCGCGGCGGTGAAGCCCGTGACGAACAGGTACAGCAGGATGTTCTTCAGCAGCGGGATGGTGATGTAGAAGGTGCGCTTGAAGAACCCCGCGCCGTCGAGCTCAGCCGACTCGTAGTAGCTGTCGGGGATGTCGAGCAGGCCCGCGAGCATGATGAGCGTCGTGATGCCCAGCCCGAGCCAGATCGCCGGCACCGCTATGGCGGGCAGCGCGGTGCCGGGGTTGTTGAGCCACGCCACCGGTCCGGCGTTGAGCAACGAGAGGAACCAGTTGATCACGCCCTGGTCCTGGTACATGAAGAGGAACAGCACGGACGCCACCACGGTCGAGATGACGGCGGGCACGTAGACCGTGACCTTCATGAAGCTCGCCATGCGCTTGCTGAGCACCTTGATGAAGCTCGCGAGCAGGAGGGAGATGATCATCCCGGCGGGCACCACCATCGCCGCGAACTCGATCCCGACGACGAGGGAGTTCCAGAACTTCGGGTCCTGGAGCACGAACATGTAGTACTGGAGGCCGACGAACTCCGACCCCTTGTAGAAGCTGATCTTGAAGAAGCTCAGGTAGATCGCGTAGATGAGCGGCCAGATCACGAAGATCGACGAGAGGATCACCATGGGCGCGATCATGAGGTACGCCGTGCGGTTGTTCCGCAGGTGCTTGGCCACGCGAGGGGTCGATCCCCTTCGCCGTCTCAGGCCGGGGCTGACACCGGCGACCTGGCCCGTGATGGTCTCGGTGGGCGTGAGTGCAGACACGGTCCATCCCCTCGGTTGAGGCGGTGCCCCGGGCGCTCGGCCCGGGGCACCGCCGGTGTCGACTAGCTACTTCTTGGGCGCAGTGCCGGCAAGGCCCTGCTTGGCGATCACGTCGTTGATCGCGGCGTCGGCTGTCGCGAGCGACCCCTCGACCGTATCCGTGCCCTTCATCGCCGACTCGATCGCCGTGCCGAAGGCGAGCGCGACATCCCAGGGGTAGCCGGGCTCCTGCTTGCCGTAGGCGACGACCTTGTCCGAGATGATCTTCATGAACGGGTCGGCGCTGGCGTCGGGGTCGGAGGCGAGGGCCTCGTCGACCGACGTGCGCACCGTGTACTTCGAGTATCCGGCAGCCTTGAAGAAGTCGGACATGATGGCCGGGTCACCCGCGAGCAGGTACTGGATGAAGTCCGCGGCCGCCTGCGGGTTCTTCGACTTGGAGTCGAGCGTGAGAGTCCAGCCGCCGAGAGTGGCGGTGGGCTTCGTCTGGTCGCCGTCGATGGACGGGAACGGGGCGACCATCGTCTTGGCGAGCATGTCGGGGAAGTCGTTCTTCAGCTGGCCGATGACCCACGAGCCGCCCGCCATCATCGCGACCTCGCCCGCGCCGTAGGGTGAGCCGTCCGCGTAGCCGACCTTCGGCTGCTGGGGGATGAGGTTGCCCTGGTAGAGCGTCTTGTAGAACTCGAGCAGCTTGTCGAAGCACGGGTCGGTGGCGTCGGCCTTCGACCAGTCGTCGTTGATCGGCAGGTGTCCGCAGGCGTTGTACTGCAGGCCCCAGCTCGACCAGCCCAGGTCGGGCGCGGTCGAGGCGATGGTCATGCCCTTCACGTCGCCGCTCGTGAGCTTGGTCGACCAGTCGACGAGCTCCGCCCAGCTCGTGGGGGGCGAGTCGGGGTCGAGGCCGGCGGCCTTCACGAGGTCGGTGTTGTAGTAGAGCACCGTCGAGGGCTCGACGAGCATCGGGTAGGCGTAGTGCTTGCCGTCGATGGTCACGAAGCTCGCGACGTTCTCCTTGATGTCGGAGAACGACTCGGCGGGCATGTAGTCGTCGAGGGCGGCGAACTGCCCGTTCACGACGCCCGCGGCGATGTTGCCGTAGTTGGTGGTCGCGATGTCGGGCTGCTTGCCCGCGGCCTGGGCGGCCTGGAGCTTCTGCGCCCAGGTGTCGGCGGGGATGACCTGGTAGTCGACGTGCACCTTGTCCTGCGACTTGTTGAACGCGTCGACGTACTTCTTGAACCAGACGCCCTGGTAGTCCTCGAACTTCTGCTGCCAGAACGTGACGGTGGTGGTGCCGCTGGCGGCGTCGCCGCCGCCGCCAGTGGAGCAGCCCGTGAGTACCAGGGCGGTGCTCACGACCGCGGCAGCGACCATCGCTACCCTGTTGCGCCTCTTGTGCATGGTGCTTCCTCTCGTGATCCGGCTCGTCCTCGAGCCGAGTATGTGTGCCGATCAGTCCTTGGACAGCTCGGCCTTGTACCAGAACACGTTGTACGGATCCCAGATGGACAGGCCGAAGTAGATCGTCCTGCCGCCGTCCGACGTGTAGTTCGGCGCCATGAAGGGTGCGTACGGCCCCGGAACGTCAGTTGCCCCTACGAGCGTGATCGGGTCTCCCCACGGACCCCACGGGTTGATGCCCTCGCGGATGACCGCACCGTCGCCGTCGCGGAGGTAGGTCATGATCCACCGGCCGAGGTAGTCGTTCCAGACCACGGAGAGCTCGCCCACCGTGTCGTCAAGCACGAGCGCCGCGTCATCCGGCGATGACGACCACTGCGGCTCGCCCTCGGCGTCCGTCTCGGTGAAGTAGTTCCACGCCGCGGGGTCTTCGACCTTCGACGCCTCGACCTTGGCGAGCGCGACCCCCGAGAACCGCCCGTGGGTGATTCCCCAGAAGTACAGCCAGTCGACACCGTCCTCGGTGACGTGGAACGGGCTCACCTGCACGAAGTTGCTCTCGCCGCCCCAGCGCGGCTCGTCGAGCACGGTCCAGGTCTGTCCGGAGTCGGTGGACTTCGCGAGGCCGGCGTCGTTGACCTCCCACTCGCCCGGCACGCCCCAGTGGCGCACCGACATCCAGTGCAGGTACATCGCGCCGTTGGCCGCGAACCCGTGCGTGGGGATGACCGTCATCTCGTCGTTGTCGATCTTCTTCGACGGCAGCAGCTCGGTGGCGAGCCCGATGTCGTCCACGACCATGCCGTCGAGCGTGATCCCGTCGCTCGGATCGGTGTCGGTCGTGTACCCGAGGGTGTTCGACCGCCAGAACGACCCGCCCCCGCCGATCTGGTCGGCGTCGCGCTCACCGAACGTGTCGCCGAACACGAACCACGTCTTGCCGTCGTACTGGAACATCGAGCCGAGGTCCGTGCCGTACACGGCGTACTGGTCGGTCCTGCTGGAGGAGTCCGCGCCCGTGACCTGGCCGAGCTGCTCGACACCGGTCACGCCGGTCAGGAGGAAGGGGGAGTCTGCGGGATTCGTCACGACGGCACCGGTGGATGTGCAGCCCGCGAGTGCGGCGATGCCCAGCAGCACTGCTGCCGCGGCCGCTCTCACTCGGGTTGCGCGCATCCCTGCTCCCTCCTCATCGAAGAACTTCTGCCACCAGTAGACATCAAGAAATCGATTCCGTCAAGAACGGCATGAGAGGGCATGAAATTGGCCTGAAACTTCAATGAATCATTGGAAGAAACCGATTACAAGAATCTGTCAGATCAGGCGGACAAAAGGGCAGCAGAGTTCCGTGGGCGCGACGCCGGCCACCGGGTCGGGTCAGTAGGTGACGAGGCCTTTTCGCAAGATGATGTTGCCGAACGGGCGCGTCTCACCCGTGCGCACGGCGAGGAACGCGGCATCCGCCCGGGCATAGAACTCGGCGCGCTCGAGCTCGGCCGCGCCCTCGGGACCGACGCCCGCGGCGATGAGCATCTCGTGCTGCAGGGCGGTCAGGCCGTCGGGCGTGCGCATGAGGTCCACAGCGATCCCGGAGTCGAGAGGCAGCACGCTCCTGATCGCCGCGACGAGCTCCGGCGCCCCCACCCCCGGCAGGACGAGTGCGTGCTGTCCGGCGGCGCGGGCCGGGAAGTGCGCGTCGCTCACGACCACCGCGTCGGAGTGCCCCATCTGGTCGAGCCTCAAGAGCAGTTCGCCGGTCAGGAGGGGATGCACGCCACTAAGCATGGGTGAAAGCTACCAGCAGGCGATGGGAGGGGATTCGACTCCCCTACTGAGCCGCCGGCCTATCGAGCGGTTCGGCGTCGGCGAGCCCGGTGCGACGGCGCGATAGTCCGGACTGCTCAGCGGGGGCCCACGAGAGGGGCCTCGTCCTCCACCTGTCACCAGACTAGAAAGACCCCCGCGAAAAGCATGCGGGGGTCTTTCTAGTCTGGTGGCAAGTGAGGGATTCGAACCCCCGAAGTTGAAAACGTCTGATTTACAGTCAGATCCCTTTGGCCGCTTGGGTAACTTGCCAGGACGCTTCCGACCACATGTACTCACCTGACCGAACGCGCTGAACAAGGATACAAGCTCCGAGGCCCCGCGCGTACCACGCGAGGCCCCGGATCAGCGTCAGTGCACGGCCACCGGTTCCGCGGCGACGGGCGTGTGCGAGAGGGAGAGCCCCTGGCTGCGCCGGCGGAACAGGAGCACCGACAGGATGGCGCCGAAGCCGAAGAACGCAGCACCCCACCAGTAGGCGGTGGCATAGCTCGTGAGGGCGGCGTCGAGCCCCACCTCGGGCGTGACCGGTGCGTGGTCGGCGAGGTAGGTGGTGGCGGCGGTCGCCGCGAGCGTGTTGAGGAGCGCCGTGCCGATCGACCCGCCCACCTGCTGGCTCGTGTTGACCATCGCCGAGGCGACACCGGCGAACTGCCGGTCGACGCCGAGCGTCGCGGTCTGCATCGATGCGGGCATGATGGTGCCCATCGCGAAGCCCATGATCATGAGCGGCGGCATGACGTCGGACACGTAGACGCTCGAGGCGTCGAGGTGCGTGAGGTAGATCATCGCGACGACTCCCAGCACCATGCCCGACGGCACCATGATCTTCGGCCCCAGTCGGGGCACGAGGAAGTTCGTGCCGAGCTGCGCCGCGACCACGAGCATCCCGATCATCGGCAGGAACGCGAGGCCGGTCTGGATGGGCGAGTACCCGAGCGTCGCCTGCAGGTAGTACGTGACGAACAGGAAGATGCCGAACATGCCGGCGCCCGCGATGAGCACGGAGCTGTAGGCGGCGGCGCGGTTGCGGTCGAGCACGATCGAGAGCGGGAGCAGAGGATGCTGCGCCCGGCGCTGCCACGCCACGAACGCGATGAGCAGCACGGCCGCGGCCGCGAGCATGCCCCACGTGACGGGAGCATCCCAGCCGTCGGTCTCTGCGTGCGAGAAGCCGTAGACGAGGCTGAAGAGCGCGGCCGAGACGAGCACCGTGCCGGGCACGTCGAGCTTGGGCCGCGGGCCCGTGCGCGTGACGGCGGGCACGAAGAGGAAGGCGCCCACGATCGCGACCGCGGCGATGGGGATGTTGATGTAGAGGTTCCAGCGCCAGTCGAGCGCCTCGGTGAGGAGGCCGCCGAGCAGCAGTCCCACGGCGCCGCCGGCGCCCGCGATCGCGCCGAACACGCCGAAGGCGCGGGCGCGCTCCTTCGGGATCACGAAGGTCGTCGTGAGCACGGCGAGCGCCGTGGGGGCGAGGAGGGCGGCGAAGACGCCCTGGAGCGCGCGGGCCGCGACGAGGAGACCGAACGTGTCCGCGGCGCCGCCGAGGGCCGAGGCGATGGCGAAGCCCGCGAGGCCGATGACGAAGGTGCGCTTGCGGCCGATGAGGTCGGAGAGGCGGCCCCCGAGCAGCAGCAGGCTCGCGAAGGCGAGCGAGTAGGCGGTGATGATCCACTGGCGGTCGCCGTCGGAGAATCCGAGGTCGGCCTGGGCGGAGGGGAGGGCGATGTTGACGACCGTCGCGTCGAGCACGACGACGAGCTGGGCGAGGCCCACGACCACGAGTGTGACCCAGCGCCGGGAGCTCGGCGGGGCGGCAGGAGTTTGAGACATGTCGAGAACTATATACGGAACTTTGCAGTTTCGGATATAGCCAGTTTCGGAACTTGTTGGTATCGTGGAGGTGACGAAAGGGGGCCGCTGCGATGACGCAGGTCGACCTCAAACCACGGCTCGGCCGCAAGCGCGACTCCAGCCGAGACCAGGACATCCTCGACGCGGCCCTCGACGTGCTCGCCGAGACGGGCTACGACGGCATGACCATCGACATGGTCGCCGCGCGCGCCAAGGCCGGGAAGGCCACCGTCTACCGGCGCTGGGACTCGAAGCCCGACCTCGTGCTCGACGCCGTCGCATGCCTCAAGGCCGTGCCCCTCGACACCCTGCCCGACACGGGCACCCTGCGCGGCGACCTCGTCGCCATGATCAAGTCGCCGGCGATCCAGGATGCCGACCGCAAGCTGCGCATCATGGCGGGCATCGTGTCGATGATCGCGCGCAACCCCGAGCTCGCCCAGGCGGCGCGGGCGGCCCTCGTCGAGCCGCGGGCCGCGGCGAACCGCATCCTGTTCCAGCGCGCCGTCGACCGCGGCGAGATCCCCGCCGACAGCGACATCGAGAACCTCGCGCTCATCGGCCCGGCGCTCGCGACCTACCGCACGCTCATGCTGCAGCTGCCGGTCGACCGCGAGTTCCTCATCCAGAACATCGACCGGGTCATCCTGCCCGCCGCGGGCGTGCGCGCGAAGCCCTAGACTGCCCGACGTGCCGGGAATCAACGAAGTCGCCCAACTCGCAGGGGTGTCGACGGCGACCGTGTCCCGCGCCCTGAGCGGCAACGGCCACGTGTCGGAGGCCACCCGGCAGCGCGTGCACGAGGCCGCCCTGCAGCTCGAGTACGTCGTCTCCTCGAACGCGTCGAGCCTCGCCACCGGCCGCACCAAGAACGTGGGCGTGGTCATCCCGTTCCTCAACCGCTGGTACTACGGCGCCGTGCTCGAGGGCGCCGAGAGCGCGCTGCTGGGCCACGGCTACGACCTCACGCTCTACAACCTCGGCGGCGGCGGGGATGAGCGCCGCAGCGTGTTCGAGCACTTCCTGCTGCGCAAGCGCGTCGACGCCGTCATCGCCATCGCGCTCGAGCTCACCGAGTCGGAGGTCGGGCGCCTCCACGACATGAACAAGCCCATCGTGGGCGTCGGCGGCACCATCGAGGGCGTGCGCACCCTGAGCATCGACGACCCCGGAGTCGCGCGGCTCGCGACGGAGCACCTGCTCTCGCTCGGGCACACGATGATCGCCCACATCGGCGGCGACGTCGACTCCGAGATGGACTTCCACGTGCCCACGCGCCGCCGCGGCGGCTACGAGGCCGCGCTGCGCGACGCGGGCATCACCCCCGACCCCGAGCTGTACCAGGCAGCGGACTTCACCCTCCAGGGCGGCTACGCGGCGGCGAAGCAGCTGCTCGGCAACCCGCGCAAGCGGCCCACCGCCGTCTTCGCCGCATCGGACGAGATGGCCATCGGCACGATCCTCGCCGCACGCGACCTCGGTCTCAACGTGCCCGCCGACGTGTCGGTCGTGGGGGTCGACGACCACGAGCTCTCCGACTTCTTCGGGCTCTCGACCATCGCGCAGTTCCCCGCGCTGCAGGGCCGCATGGCCGTCGACATCCTCATGGACCAGCTGCACCCGGGGCACCGTGCCGTCACGTCGGACAACACCCCGCTGCCGTTCGAGCTCATCGTGCGCTCTAGTACTGCCCGGCCGAGCTGACGTAGCGCTGCGCCGCGTCGGCGACCTTCGTGAGGTAGTCGTCGCCCGAGTTGTAGGCGGCGATGCCCGCGCGCCAGCCGTCGGGCGTCGTCATGCCGCCGCTCGCGCGGCACATGTGGTTGGCCGCGGCGATCGCGGAGTCGGCGATGTTCTGCGGGTCGGGGTTGCCGTCGCCGTCGCCGTCGGACGGCCAGCTCTCCCAGGTCTGCGGGATGAGCTGCATGGGCCCGATGGCGCGGTCGTAGTCGGAGATGCCGTCGTACGCCCCGCCGTCGCTGTCGGGGATGTGCTCCGTGTCACCGCCGTCGAGCACGACCCCGTAGATGGGCGGCGTCACCGTGAAGTCGTCGCCGATGGTCGAGCCGCCGAACGAGCCGTGGTCGCTCTCCACGAGGCCGATGCCCGCGAGCGTGTTCCAGCCGATCCCGCAGTCGGGGTAGACCTCGGCCGCCCTGATGGCCGCGCCCGCGTAGGCGAGCACCGCGAGGCGCGGGATGCCCGTGGCCTCCGCCACCCGCTGCGCCCACGCGGGGTCCACCATTCCCGTGTAGCCCTCCCCCGTGCCCCCGGTCGGCGGCGGCGGAGCCTGCTCGGCGTAGGGGAGGGCCGCGGGCGCGGCCGTGCATCCTGCCAGCAGGAGCACACCGAGCAGCGCGAGAGCGGTTTTCACGCGACCCATCCCATCACGCCCCGCCGGAAGTACCATGAACGCATGGCAGATTCCACTTTCGACATCGTCAGCAAGGTAGACCAGATGGAGGCGGAGAACGCCGTCAACCAGGCTGCGAAGGAGATCGAGACCCGCTACGACTTCAAGGGCGTCGGCGCCTCGGTCGAGTGGAGCGGCAAGGAGAAGCTCCTCCTGAAGGCGAGCGCCGAGGAGCGCGTGAAGGCCGTGCTCGAGGTCGTCGAGGCCAAGTTCATCAAGCGCGGCATCTCGCTGCGCAGCCTCGACGCGGGCGACCCGTTCCCCAGCGGCAAGGAGTACCGCATCGAGGTGGGCCTCAAGAACGGCATCTCGTCGGAGGACGCCAAGAAGGTCTCGAAGATCATCCGTGACGAGGGTCCCAAGAGCGTGAAGTCGCAGATCCAGGGCGACGAGCTCCGGGTCTCCTCCAAGAGCAGGGACGACCTGCAGGCGACGATGGCACTGCTCAAGGGCAAGGACCTCGACGTGGCTCTGCAGTTCGTGAACTTCCGGTAGCACCATGGACGACCCGCTCGCCGACCTGAAACGGCGGGCGTACGCGCGTCCGACGAGCGAGTCGGACGCCGCGGAGGCGCAGGCGCTGCTCGCGCGCCTCGCGACGGGCGAGGTCGTCATCCCGGTGGAGCCGGAGGCACCGCGACCGGGCGCCGTGCGGCTGCAGACCGTCACGATCGCGAGCCCGCGCGCACACGTGGCCATCGCCGTGATCGCGCTGCTGTGCGTCGCGGGCGCGGTGACCGCGCCCCTGCCGCACAACTCGCTGAGCGTGTTCGACAGGCCGCAGGACCCCGTCGACCTCGCCGCGCCGGCCTGGGCGTTCCGGTCGGGCATGGAGTCGCCGTTCGGGGCGCAGGAGCCGAGCATCCGCTGGCTCACCGACTACCACGACGCCCAGGTCTACGCCTACCTGACCCCCGACGGGTGGGTGTGCCTCACGCTCATCCAGGGCGCGGGGGCGGGCGTGAGCTGCGCCTCGCCCGGCGAGTTCGCCGAGGGCGGCGTCATCCTCGGCTACGGCACGACGGGCGGAGACGGCCCGTGGATCTCCGTCGTGTGGGGCCCCGAGGGCGGTCCGCGGTTCTACGAGGGCACGGCGCCCGCGGCCGAGAACCCGTGAGCGACGGCCTCGACGAGCTGCGGCGACGGGCGTACGGCCCTCCGCGCAGCGCGGCGGACGCGCGTGCGGCGCAGGCCGAGCTGCGGCGGTTGGCCGACGGCGAGAGGATGCCCGACCTCGAGCTCCCGCGGCTGCGGCCCGTGCCATCCCCGCCGCGCAGGGGCATGCTGCTGCTCGCCGCCGCGTGCCTCGGGGCCGCCGTGCTGGCGACCGGGATCGCCGCGGCGCCGAGGCCCTCGCTCGCCGTCTTCGCGAGCACGCAGCACGGCGTGCCGGAGTGGCCGGGGTCGATGTCCGACGACGGCGTGCGGTGGCTCGGCGGCCTCGGCCCGTGGAACGTGTTCGCCTTCGAGACCGGCGGCGGCAACGTGTGCGTGTCGGCGTTCCTGTCGGAGACGAGCGGCGGCGGGTCGTGCACGAGCCGTGCGGCGTTCCTCGCGCAGGGCATCACCTTCGGCACGAGCCTCGCGGGCGAGGACCTGCAGGTCTCGTGGGGCCCGACCGGGGGCGCGCACCTCGAGGGGCGCCCTCGCTAGACTGCCGACATGACGGCGACAACCGACGACGGCTGGCTGAGTGTCGCCATCGCGATCGCGCTGTTCGCGGTCGACTTCACGATCCGCGTGCTCGCCGTCATCTACGTGCCGCGCAACCGCCGCCCGCAGACGGCGCTCGCGTGGCTGCTCGCGATCTTCTTCATCCCGTACGTCGGCGTGCTGCTGTTCCTGCTCGTGGGCAGCGCGCGCCTGCCCCGCAAGCGGCGCCAGCGCCAGCGGCAGATCAACGACTACATCCTCGAGACGACCGAGGGGTTCGACCGCGTCGAGCGCGACCCCCCGTGGCCGAGCTGGCTCGAGTCGGTGGTCGAGCTCAACCGCAAGCTCGGGTCGATGCCGCTCGTGGGCGGCAACTCCGCGAAGCTCTACGACGACAACCAGGCGGCCCTCGACGCCATGACGCAGTCGATCCGCGAGGCCAAGAAGACCGTGCACGTGGAGTTCTACATCCTCCTGCTCGACGACGTGACGAAGCCGTTCTTCGACGCCCTCGAGGATGCCCACAAGCGCGGTGTCGTCGTGCGCGTGCTGCTCGACCACCTCGGCAACTTCCAGTACCCCGGCTACCGCCGCACCAAGCGGCGCCTCGACCGCATGGGGATCGAGTGGCACCTCATGCTGCCGTTCCAGCCGTTGCGCGGGCGCATCCGCCGCCCCGACCTGCGCAACCACCGCAAGCTGCTCGTCATCGACGGCACCGTCGCCTACACGGGCTCGCAGAACATCGTCGAGACCGGATACCAGCGCAAGAAGAACCACAAGCGGCACCTGCACTGGAAGGACTTCATGGCGCGGTTCGAGGGCCCCGTGGTCGCGGGCATCGACGCGCTCTTCGTCACGGACTGGTACTCGGAGACCGACGAGCTGCTCGAGCGCGAGGCCGCGCCCGTGCGCGAGACGGGCTCGGGCATGCTCGACTGCCAGGTCGTGCCGAGCGGTCCGGGGTTCTCGGGCGAGAACAACCTGCGCATGTTCAACTCGCTCGTGTACTCGGCGCAGGAGAAGATCATCCTCGTCAGCCCGTACTTCGTGCCCGACGACTCGATGCTCTACGCGATCACGACCGCGGCGCAGAGCGGCATCCACGTCGAGCTCTTCGTCTCGGAGATCGGCGACCAGTTCTTCGTCTACCACGCGCAGCGCAGCTACTACGAGGCGCTGCTCAAGGCGGGCGTCATCATCTACCTCTACAAGGCGCCCACCATCCTGCACGCCAAGCACATGACCATCGACGACGAGGTCTCGGTGATCGGCTCGAGCAACATGGACATGCGCTCGTTCACGCTCGACCTCGAGGTGTCGGTCATGGTGCGCGGCGGATCGTTCCTGCGCTCGCTGCGCGAGATCGAGGACAAGTACCGCAAGGACAGCCGCGAGCTCACCCTCGACGAGTGGTCGAACCGCAGCTCGTTCTCCGCGACCCTCGACAACGTGGCCAGGCTCACGGCGGCGGTGCAGTAGCTGCTCTCGGCAGTTCTGCCCTGAGCGGGGATGCGCGCGGGCGCGGGCATCCGTGCCGCAGGCTGGCGGCATGACCGACCTCAAGATGTTCGACGCCAACGCCCGGGAGCGCCTGCTGCGGCAGCGCGTGCTCGTGCTCGACGGACCGCTCGACGACGACAACGGGATGCTCCTGGCGAGCCAGCTGCTGCTCCTCGCCGCGGAGGACTCCCGCGCCGACATCCGGCTGTGGATCCACTCCCCCGGCGGCTCCGTGCCGTCGATGCTCGCGCTGCGCGACGTCATGCGGCTCGTGCCGTGCGACGTCGGCACGCTCGCCATCGGGCTCGCGTGCAGCGCCGGGCAGTTCCTGCTCTCCGCCGGCACGCCGGGCAAGCGGTTCGCGCTGCCGCATGCGCGCATCCTCATGCACCAGGGCTCGGCCGGCATCGGCGGGTCGGCCGTCGAGGTCGAGGTGCAGGCCGGCGACCTGCGGCACATGCGCGAGACCGTGCTCGGCATCATCTCGGCCGACACGGGCCAGCCGTTCGACCGGATCTTCGAGGACTCGCTGCACGACCGCTGGTACACCGCGGCGGAGGCCGTCGACTACGGGTTCGTCGACGGCATCGTGCGGTCGTTCGACGAGGTGGTGCCCGCGAGGCGGCAGCCCATCGGCCTGGGGTCGCGCGCGTGAGCGGCTACACGATCCCGAACGTCGTCGCACAGCACCCCCGCGGCGACCGCGTCATGGACGTCTACTCGCACCTGCTCGCGGAGCGCATCGTCTACCTCGGCACGGCCATCGACGCCGGGGTGGCCAATGTGCTCATCGCGCAGCTGCTGCACCTCGAGGCGCAGGGCTCGGAGCAGGAGATCAACCTCTACATCAACTGCGAGGGAGGCGACATGACGGCGATGCTCGCGGTCTACGACACCATGCAGTACATCCAGTCGCCCGTCGCGACGACGTGCGTGGGCCAGGCCGTGGCGGCCGGCGCCGTGCTGCTCGCCGCGGGCGCGGCGGGACGCCGGGCGGTGCTGCCGCACACGCGCGTCGTGCTGCACCAGCCCGCCGCCCAGGGGCGGGGGACTGTCCCCGACCTCATCCTGCAGGCCGACGAGGTCGTGCGCGTGCGCGGCGACATCGAGGTCATCCTCGAGAAGCACACGGGCCAGCCGCTCGAGAAGCTGCGGCACGACACCGACCGCGACCGCGTGTTCACGGCGCAGGGCGCCGTGGACTACGGCCTGGTCGACCAGGTGGTGGTGCGCCGAAAGGACTAGGCGGCGAGGAGCGTAGCCCCGCTGAGCTCGCGGGCCACATCGCCCGCGAGCTCGGAGAGGCTCGTGCCGAGCGCGCCCGCGACTGCGGCGATCATCTCGCTCGACGGCTCCTTGCGCCCGCGCTCGATCTCGGAGAGGTACTGCGGCGAGATGCCCGCCCGCTCCGCGGTCTCGGTGAGGGTCTCGCCGCGGCCCGTGCGGGCGGCGCGCAGCTTCTCGCCGAGCACGTCGCGCCAGAGGGGCTCGGGCTTCGGGAACTCCAGGATGTCGGCCATGCCTCATCGTATGACCGGGCCCGCGGGCATCCCGCGCGATTCTGCTGTGGGCAGAAGCGCCAGTCTGCACACGCGCGAGCGAGGGGCGGGAGGGTGGGCCGCCTTGCATCGACCCACCCTCTCCGGGTGGCGGAGGAGCACCGAACCTCTATTCCGCGTCTCGACTCGACCGCTAGGTCGGTCGACGTCTGAGTACAGGATGCGTCGCAAGCCTGTGCCCGAGCACAGGTCGCGCTGGGAACTCGCCGAGATGCGACCGTGATCGCGAGATGCGCGCACATCTGCTCGCACCTCGCCAACCTGCCCGCAGGTTGGCGGGAGGACTACTGGTTGGAGACGCGGACCATCTCGTCGCGGTCGACGACCTTGATGCGCGCGCGCTCCTGGGGGGCCCCGAGCGCGATCTCGTGGGCGTCGAGGTTGTGCCAGCCGGTGATGTTGGTGAACTCGATGCCGCGGCTCTCGAGCAGCTCGACGATCGCCGACTCCTCCGGGTGCTCGGGGGTCCACCAGCTCGCCTGGTCGTTCACGACGTGCTTGATGGTCTCCATGGCGTCGCTCTTGGTGTGGCCGATGAGGCCGACCGGGCCGCGCTTGATCCAGCCCGTGGCGTAGACGCCGTGCACCTGCTCGTCGTTGTCGTCGAGCACCTGCCCCTCGCGGTTGGGGATGACGCCGCGCCTCTCGTCGAACGGGATGCCGTCGAGCGGCGACCCGAAGTAGCCGACGGCGCGGTAGAGCGCCTGCACGGCGACCTCGCGGATCTCGCCCGTGCCGCGCACGCCGCCCTCGCCGTCGGGCTCGGTGCGCTCGTACCTGAACACGGAGCCGTCGTACGAGACGGGGTTCGCGTAGAAGTGCAGGTGCAGGCGGCGCGAGGCCTGCCCGGTCTCGCGCGTGCGCCACTGCTGCAGCACGCGGTCGATCACGAGCACCTGCTTGTTGGTCTCGATGGCCTTCTTCGAGGCCTCGTCGTAGTCGAAGTCCTCGTCGTAGACGATCATGTCGACGTCGCGCAGCTCGCCGAGCTCGCGCAGCTCGAGCGGTGAGAACTTCACCTGGGCGGGGCCGCGGCGGCCGAACACGTGCACGTCGGTCACGGGGCTCGCGGCGAGGCCGTCGTAGACGTTCGCGGGGATCTCGGTGGGCAGCAGGTCGTCCGCGTGCTTGGCGAGGATGCGCGCGACATCGAGTGCGACGTTGCCGTTGCCGATGACGGCCACGGACTCCGCCTCGAGCGGCCACGTGCGCGGGAAGTCGGGGTGCCCGTCGTACCAGCTCACGAAGTCGGCGGCGCCGTACGACGTGGGCAGCTCGATGCCGGGGATGTCGAGGGGGGCATCCTTGATGGCGCCCGTCGAGAAGATGACGGCGTTGTAGTGCTTCTTGAGGTCGTCGAGCGTGATGTCGCGGCCGAAGTAGACGTTGCCGAACAGGCGGATGTCGCCCGCGTCGAGCACCTCGCGCAGGGCCGTGATGATGCCCTTGATGCGCGGGTGGTCGGGCGCGACGCCGTAGCGCACGAGGCCGTAGGGCGCGGGCAGCTGCTCGAACAGGTCGATGGAGACGTCGAACTGCTTCTCGGCCTTGAGCAGGATGTCGGAGGCGTAGATGCCCGCGGGGCCCGCGCCGACGACGGCCAGGCGAAGTTTCTCAGTCACTAGTTGGAGCGCTCCACAATCGAGTCGGCGAATCGGGTCAGGGCTTTCTTGACGGGTCCGTCGGGCAGGGGTGCGAGGGCGTCGACGGCCTCGCTCGACCAGCGGTGCGCCTCGGCGAGCGTGCGCGCGGTCACGCTGTGCTCGCGCAGCTCGGCGATCGCCGCGCTGAGGTCGGCCTCGTCGGCCTCGCCGTAGAACGCCGTCGTGACGTCGCGCTCGATGCGGCGCAGCAGGTCGTCGGCGTCGGAGTCGGTCGCGGCGAGCTCGCGCAGGTACAGCAGCGGCAGCGTCGAGACCCCGGCGCGCAGGTCGGTGCCGGCGGTCTTGCCCGTGACCTCCGACTTGTCGGAGAGGTCGATGATGTCGTCGACGAGCTGGAAGGCGACGCCGATCTTCTCGCCGAAGGTGCGCACGGGGATGACGTACTCCTCGGGCGCGTTGGAGAAGATGACACCGACCTCGGCCGCCGTCGCGATGAGGGAGCCGGTCTTGTCGGCGAGCACCTGGAGGTAGTGGGCGACCGGATCCTCGTCCTTGCGCGGACCGATCGTCTCGTGCAGCTGGCCGAGGCACAGGCGCTCGAAGGTGTTGGCCTGCAGCGCGATGGCGCGCTCGCCGAGCGCGGCCACGAGCTTGCTCGCGCGCGCGAAGAGCAGGTCGCCCGTGAGGATCGCGACGGAGTTGCCCCACACCGTCTGCGCCGAGGGGACGCCGCGGCGCATCTGCGCCTCGTCCATGACGTCGTCGTGGTAGAGCGACGCGAGGTGCGTGATCTCCACGGCCTGCGCGGCGGTGATGACGTTGGCGTTGTTGCCGTCGCCGAGCTGCGCCGTGAGGAGCGTGAGCACGGGGCGCACGCGCTTGCCGCCCGCGTCGAGCAGGTAGCGGCTCGTGGCATCCGCGATCTCGTCGGCGTAGGTCATCTGGCTGAGCAGGCCCGCCTCGACGGTCTCGAGCCCGTCTTCGATGGCGGCTGCGAAGCGGCGCTCGTCGCTCGAGGCGAAGAGCCGTTCGCCGAGGCCGAGGGAGGAGCTGAGGGTGTTGCCGCGCCGCGCGCCCGGGGTCACGATCCGACGACCTTGATGGGGCGCGTCGCGGCTCCCTTGCGCTTGGCGACGGCCGCGAGCACCGCCGCGTCCGCGGGCTTGTGGCCGCGGTGCAGGGCGACGATGCCGCCCGTGAGGTTGCGGTAGGCGACGCGCGTGAAGCCCACGCCTCGGATCCACTGGCTCAGCTCGCCCTGGCCGGGCCACGCCTTGATCGACTCCGCGAGGTAGCTGTAGGCGGCCGGGTTCGAGCTCACGCGGTCGACGACCGTGGGCATGACGTACTGCAGGTAGGCCCAGTAGCCCGCCCGGAAGATCGCGATGGGCGGCTTGGAGAACTCGCACACCACGAGCCGGCCGCCGGGCTTGAGCACGCGGAACATCTCGGCGAGCGCCTGCTTCGGGTCGTTGACGTTGCGCAGGCCGAAGCTGATGGTCACGGCGTCGAACTGGTTGTCGGGGAACGGCAGCCTCTCGGCGTCGCCCTCGATGAACTCGATCTTCTTGTGCTTGCGGCGCCCCTCGGCGACCATTCCCGCCGAGAAGTCGAGGGCGATCACCTCGGCACCCGAGCGCGCGAGGGCGGCGGAGCTCGTGCCCGTGCCGGCGGCGACGTCGAGGATGCGCTCGCCCTGCTGCGGGGCGACGGCGCGCACCATGGCCATGCGCCACAGCACGGCGTTGCCCGCCGAGAGCACGGTGTTCGTGCGGTCGTAGTGCTTGGCGACGTCGTCGAACATGCCGGACACCTGGTCGGGCTGCTTGTTCAGGTCGGCCTTACTCACAGGTCAAGTCTAGGGTTCTCATCCACCGAGGGGGTTCGGAGCCGGAGGTAGGCTGGACAGGTGGACGTGAGCACCCGAGTCTCGGCCGACCACGGCTCGCTCCTCGACCACCTCGGCGCACGCTCGCCCCTCGCGTTCCTGCGCAACGGCGACGGCATCGTGGGCCTCGGCGCGGCGCTGCGGCTCGAGTTCTCCGGGCCCTCCCGCGTGCAGGATGCGGCCGCCGCCTGGCAGCGCGTGGTGGCATCCTCGAGCGTGCACGACGCCGTGGAGCTCCCGGGCACGGGCCTCGTCGCCCTCGGCACCTTCGCCTTCGCGGACTCGTCGGCCGCCACGAGCGTGCTCATCGTGCCGAGCGTCATCCTCGGCCGCCGCGACGGCGTCAGCTGGTTGACCACGATCGGGGATGCGCCGCCCCCCGCCCCCGCGGGCCCGGCGTTCGCCGCCGACTTCGCGGAGGGAGCCCTCTCCGCCGACGGGTACCGCGCGGCCGTCGCCTCGGCGGTGGACGGCATCAGGGCCGGCGCGGCGCGCAAGGTCGTGCTCGCGCGTGACATCGTCGCGGGCATCCCGGCGGACGCCGACCTGCGGCCCGTGATCGCCCGCCTCGCCCAGGCCTACCCCGACACGTTCACGTTCGCGGTCGACGGCCTCATCGGCTCGAGCCCCGAGACGCTCGTGCGCGCGCACCGCGGCACCGTGACGGCGCGCGTGCTCGCGGGCAGCGCCGCGCGGGGCGCGGATGCCACGGCCGACGCGACCGCGGCCTCCACCCTGGCGGCGTCCCGCAAAGACGTCGAGGAGCACTCGTTCGCCATCCGCAGCGTGCTCACGGCGCTCGCGCCGCTGAGCGAGGACCTCGTCTCGAGCCGGGCCTACCCGCTGCGGCTGCCCAACCTGTGGCACCTCGCGAGCGACGTGACGGGAACGCTCACGCGCGGCTCCTCCGCGCTCGACCTCGTCGCGGCCCTGCACCCCACTGCCGCCGTCGCGGGTGCGCCGACGGCCGCGGCGCTCGACCTCATCGCGTCGCTGGAGCCCTTCGACCGCGGCCGGTATGCCGGGCCGGTGGGCTGGGTCGACGCCCATGGCGACGGCGAGTGGGCCATCGCGCTGCGCTGCGCCCAGGTCGACGGAGAGCGCGTAACCGCCTATGCCGGTGCCGGGATAGTCGCGGGGTCGGACCCCGCGCGCGAGCTCGCCGAGACGGCGCTCAAGCTGCGGCCCGTCGTGGACGCGCTCAGGTAGCCGCGAGGCGCCGCTTCTGCTCCTCCACGTCGAAGTCGGCGGCGGGGTACTGCGGGTCGAGGGCGCGCAGGGCGTCGAGCAGCAGCCCCTGCACGGCCCACCGGGCGTACCACTTGTGGTTCGCGGGGACGACGTTCCACGGCGCATCCCGCGTCGACGTGCGCGTGAGCGCGATCTGGTAGGCCTCCTGGTACGCCGCCCAGTGCTCGCGCTCGTCGATGTCGCCGGGGTTGAACTTCCAGTGCTTGTCGGGCCGGTCGAGGCGCTCCTGCAGGCGCTGCTTCTGCTCGTCCGACGAGATGTGCAGCATGACCTTGATCACCGTCGTCCCCGACGCGACGAGCTCGGCCTCGAACTCGTTGATGATGCCGTAGCGCTCCTCGATGACCTCGGGGGTGGAGAAGGCGCGCACACGGTGGATGAGGACATCCTCGTAGTGCGACCGGTCGAAGACGCCGATGATGCCGGGCTGCGGCAGCTCCTTGCGCACGCGCCACAGGAAGTCGTGCGCCTTCTCCTCGTCGGTCGGCGCCTTGAAGGCGTGCACGTGAACGCCCTGCGGGTCGATGCCGCCGACGACGTGGCGCAGGATGCCGCCCTTGCCCGCCGTGTCCATGGCCTGCAGCACGAGCAGCACGCTCTCGGTGCCGCCGAACTTGCTCTCCGCGAAGAGCCGCTCCTGCAGGCTCCCGAGCTCGTCGAGGTTCTTCTCGAGCTGGTTCTCGGCGTGCTTGCGGTCGGGGGCGCCCGGCGTCGAGTCGGGGTCGACCTCGGCGAGCTGGAATCCGTCTTCGACTCTCATGCCCCCACGCTATCCATGCCGTCCCGCTCCCGCTCGTGTCTCGCTGATTCTCTTGTGGCGCGCAAATGTGCACTCCACGTGCACATTAGCGAGACACGAGGGGAGCTAACGCGGGAGCGGCACCTCCACGATCGTGGGGCCCGAGGATGCCGTGAGCGCCTGGTCGAGCTGGCCGCGGGTGTCGACGCGCACGTACGACCACCCGTAGGCCGCGGCGAGGGACTCCACGGAGACCTGCTGCGCCGTGAGCATCACGCGGTCGAACCCCTCCCCCGCGCTGCGCGCGACCTCGAGGCCGTCGAATATCGTGCCGCCGTTGTCGTTGCCGACGATGACCTGGATGCGCGGCCGCGGCTCGCCGACGCCGAACAGCAGCGCGCCCGCGTCGTGCAGCAGGGCGAGGTCGCCGAGCAGCACGCGCGTCGTGCCCTTCTGGTCGGAGGCGAGGGCGATTCCGATCGCGGTGGAGATCGTGCCGTCGATGCCCGCGAGGCCGCGGTTGGCGTGCACGCGCACCTTCTTGCCCGGCACCGTGCGGTCGACCTCGCGGATGAGCCGGGATGCCCCGAGCACGAGCCGGTCGTGCGGCCACGTCGCGCGCCACACCGCCTCCGCGAGCGACTTGCGCGTCACGGCCGTGCGCACCGCGGCGAGCTCGGCCTCCGCGTGCTCGCGCGGGCCCGCCGTGCTGTCGGGGGCCACGTCGTCCGTCGTGACGAGGGAGCGGGATGCGGCGACCCAGCGTCCGGCCCACTCGCGCGGGGCGGGGTCGCCCTCGACGGCCACCGCGTCGACGAAGGCCGCGACACGGTGCCCGGGGTTGTAGTCCTCCGCGCCGGGGCCGCGCACGACCACGACTTCGACGTCGTCGCGCTGCAGGAGCGCCGGCACCTCGCGCGAGAGCGTGGGATGCCCGAACACGACGGCCCGGCGCACGGCGCCCCCGAACTCGGGCTCCGCGAGCATCTCGCGGTAGGCCACGACGAGCTGCGGGCCGAAGTGGGCGCCGCTCGAGACCTCGGCGAGGAGCGGCACGCCGAGCTCGCGCGCGACCTCCTCGGCGCGCTCGCCCGCACCGGTGCCCGCGATGACGACGGTGCCGGGCGCGGAGGCGATCGACGTCGGTGAGATCCCGGCGCGCTCGACCGGCTCGGCGGGGTCGATGCTGCCGATGCCCGGGCCGATCGCCCCCGACAACGGCTCCCGGAACGCGAGGTTGAGGTGCACGGGCCCGCGGGCGGCGGCCGCGACCGCGTCGCGCGCGAGCTCGCGCGCCGCATCCTGCTCGCCGGGCTCGCCCGTGGGCGCCCCGACATCCCAGGTGCGCTGCACCGCGGCGCCGAAGATGCCCGGCTGCGTCGTGGTCTGGTTGGAGCCGATGCCGCGCAGCTCGTCCGGGCGGTCGCCGCTCAGCACGATGAGGGGCACGCCCGAGTGGTGGGCCTCGAGCACGGCGGGGTGCAGGTTCGCGACGGCGGTGCCGGAGGTCGTGATGACGAGCACGGGGGTCTGCGTCTCGACGGCGAGGCCGAGCGCGAGGAATCCCGCGACCCGCTCGTCGATGCGCACCCGCAGCCTGAGCTGTCCGAGGCGCTCGAGCTCGGCGGCGGCGAGGGCGAGGGCCTGGGAGCGCGAGCCGGGGCTCAGCACGACGTCGCGCACGCCGGAGGCGACGAACTGCTGCAGGAGGGCCACCGAGAAGTCGGTGGCCGGCGACTCAGTCTTTGGGCGGGTCATCGTCGAGGTCGGCGAGCTCCTGCTCGAGCCTGCGGATGCGCTCGTCCTGCTCCTCGTCGCGGCGCAGGTTGGCGAGGAACGACGGGTCGTCGTCGGGGGCGATCGTGCGGGACTCACCTCCGCGCGAGCCGCCGCGCTGCTTGCCGAGGATGATCCACAGCAGCGCGCCCACGACGGGCAGGAGGATGACGAGGATCCACACGGGCTTCGGGAGCGCACGGACGCGCGTGCGGTCGGTGAGGGCCAGGTCGACGTAGGCGAAGACGTACAGCCCGATGACCACGAGAGCCAGGATGGGGAGCAGCCGTGCCATGACCCAAGTCTAGGCGCGCATCCTGCACGCAGGCCGGGTGCCTACACTTGCAGGGTGAAACCGTGGATCGCCTACTCCCTCGTGCGCGTGGGCGTCTTCGCCGCCGTGTTCGCCGCGCTCATGCTCTTCAACGTCACGTGGTGGCTGTCCGCGGTCATCGCCGCGGTCGTGGGCCTGTGCGTCGCCTACATCTTCTTCGGCAAGCTGCGCGACGCCGTGGCGCTCGACATCGCCGAGCGCCGGGCCAAGCCCGCGGGCGACGCCGACAGCGCGGCCGAGGACGCGTAGCCGCTAGAAGGCGATCGCCCAGCCGAGGCCGAGGCCGTAGAGCAGGGCGGTGAGCGTCGTGAGGCGCAGCGCCACGACGAGCTCGGGCGCCGTCTTCGCGCTCAGCGTGATGCCCACGGCGGGGATCGCCGCGAGCAGCGCGAAGAACACGAGGTAGGCGTTCAGGAAGATGAGCGTGAAGAACACGAGGATGCCGAAGGGTGCGAGCAGCAGCACCGCGTAGACGATGCGCGAGGGCAGGTCGCCCAGCAGCACCGCGAGCGTGCGCTTGCCCGCGAGCTTGTCCTGCTCGCGGTCGCGGATGTTGTTGACCATGAGCACGGCACACGCGATGAGGCCGATCGCGACGCCCGCGATCCAGGCCTCGGGCGTGATGTCGCCGAGGAGGGCGAACTCGGTGCCGACCGTCGCGACGAGGCCGAAGAACACGAAGACGAAGACCTCGCCGAGGCCGTAGTAGCCGTAGGGGCGCTTGCCGCCCGTGTAGAAGTAGGCGGCGACGATCGCGACGGCGCCCACGGCGATGAGCCACCACTGCTGCGTGCGGAACACGATGACGAGGCCCGCTGCCGCGGCGAGCGCGAAGAACACGAACGCCACGACGATGACCGTGCGCGGCCTCACCGCGCCCGAGGCCGTGAGGCGCGCGGGGCCGACGCGGTGGCGGTCGGTGCCGCGCACGCCGTCGGAGTAGTCGTTGGCGAAGTTCACGCCGATCTGCAGGAAGAGCGCGACGGCGAGGCACAGCAGTGCGCGCAGCCAGTGCCACCAGACATCGCCCTCGGGGTGGGCGGAGTTGACGTACGCGGTCGCGGCGCCGAGCGCGACGGGCGCGATGGCGAGCGGGAGGGTCTGGGGGCGCGCGGCACCGATCCAGGTGCCGAGCGTGGCCCGGGGGATGGGCGCGGCCCCCGGCGGCCGCCCGCCGGGCCTGCCCGACTTCTTCCCCTGCCCCTTGCGGGGTGCGGGAACCTTCTTGGGGTCGATGCGCTGCTGCCTCGGAGTTGCCACGGCGAGAGTCTAGCGGCGCGCGATCTCCGCGATGCCGAGCCTGTCCGGCTTGCCAGAGGCGAGGGTCGGGATGCCCGCCAGCACGATCACGCGCGAGGGCGCCGCCGCCCGGCCCAGGGTGCTGCCCACCGCGTCCCGCACGTCGTCGAGCGCCACGGGGACCTCGGTGACGACGACGGGGGTCTCGCCCCACTCCGGGTGCGGGGCGGCGACGACGACGGCGGTGGCGAGCCCGGGCATCCCCCGCACCGCGGCCTCCACCTCGGCGAGCGAGACCTTCACGCCCCCGGAGACGATGACGTCGTCGATCCGGCCCGTGACGCTCAGCACGCCGTCGACGATGCTGCCGGTGTCGTCGGTGCGGTACCAGCGCCTGCCGTCGTGCTCGACGAAGGCGGCCGCCGTGCGCACGGGGTCGTCGAGGTAGCCGACGGCGAGCACGCTGCCGGAGAGCTCGATGCGGCCCTCGACGATGCGCACCTCGGTGTTGCCGAGGGGCACGCCGTCCCACACGCAGCCGCCCGACGTCTCGCTCGAGCCGTACGTGCGCGTGACGTTGAGGCCGAGCTCGAGCGCGCGCGCCGCGAGCGAGGTGGGCATGGCCTGCCCGCCGATGAGGATGCGCTCGAGCCGGCGGAGCGGCTCGATGTCGTCGAGGTCCACGAGGCGAGCGAGCTGGGCCGGCACGAGGGACGTGTACCGGGCGGACCCGAGCTCGGCGACGAACCGCGCGGCGTCGAAGCCGTGCTCGTCGACGACCACGTCGGACTCGGAGGCGAGGGCCCGCACGACGACGTTGATGCCCGCGATGTAGTGCAGCGGCAGCGCGAGCGCCCAGTCGCCGGGGCCGCCGAGCGCCGACTCCGCCGCCGCCGCGCTCGCGAGCAGGGCGTCGGCACCCAGGGCGACCCGCTTGGGGTGAGAGGTCGAGCCGCTCGTCTGCACGACGACCGCGACGCGCTGCTCGACCTCGGCCGGGACATCCTCGGGCACGCCGTCGTAGGGGAAGACCGCGGGCCCGTCGTTGGTGAGGGCCTCGCGCAGGGCGTGCGTGACGGCGACCGTGTCGTTCGAGTCGACGACGCGCAGGCGGCGCATCAGTACTGCCAGGGGTACGGTCCCCAGTCGGGGTCGCGCTTCTCGAGGAAGGCGTCGCGGCCCTCGACCGCCTCGTCGGTGCCGTACGCGAGGCGCGTGGCCTCGCCCGCGAAGACCTGCTGGCCCACGAGCCCGTCGTCGACGGCGTTGAAGGCGAACTTGAGCATGCGGATGGCGGTGGGCGACTTGGTGAGGATCTCCTGGGCCCACTCGTAGGCGACCCTCTCGAGCTCGGCGTGCGGCACGGCGGCGTTGACGGCGCCCGTCTCGAGGGCGCGCTCTGCGCTGTACTCGCGCGCGAGGAAGAACACCTCGCGGGCGAACTTCTGGCCCACCTGGCGGGCGAAGTAGGCGCTGCCGTAGCCCGCGTCGAACGAGCCGACGTCGGCGTCGGTCTGCTTGAACCTGCCGTGCTCCCGGGACGCGATCGAGAGGTCGCACACGACGTGCAGTGAGTGCCCGCCGCCGGCCGCCCAGCCGGGGATGACCGCGATGACGACCTTGGGCATGAACCGGATCAGCCGCTGCACCTCGAGGATGTGCAGCCGTCCGACCCCGACCGAGCCGTCGGCGTACTCGTACCCCGCGCGCCCCCGGATCCGCTGGTCGCCGCCCGAGCAGAACGCCCAGCCGCCGTCCTTGGGGCTGGGGCCGTTGCCCGTGAGCAGCACGACCCCGACGCGCGGGTTCTGGCGCGCGTCGTCGAGCGCGCGGTACAGCTCGTCTACCGTGTGCGGCCGGAACGCGTTGCGCACCTCCGGCCTGTCGAACGCGATGCGCGCGACGCGCCCCTCGACGTCGAGGTGGTACGTGATGTCCGTGAGGTCGGTGAAACCCTCCACCTCGCGCCACAGCGTCGGATCGAACAGCTCGGAGACGTCGGAGGCCATGCGGCAAGCCTAGCCAGACGCTCCCGAGAGCGACCGCAGCACGAGCAGCAGCAGGTACGGGTTGGCGACGAGCCCCAGCGCGGCCGCGGCGACGGCCCATCCCCGGAACCTGCCCACGATCGCCGCCGCGATGCCCGTGAGCACGGCGAGCGCCGAGAGGCCGATGGCGACGTAGCCGAGGATCGTGCCGAGCTCGAACCGCCCGTCGGTCGCGACGACGAGCGCCGCGACGTGCACGCCGACGGTGCCGAGCGCGAGGATGCCCGCGGCCACCGCGACCCACGGGGTGCGTCGCCGGGGCGCGACCTCCGGCTCGGGCTCGACGACGACCTCGGGCTCGACGGCCTCCGGCTCCTCGATCGCGGTCACGAAGATCGGGACGACCTTGAGCGGGACGCGCTCCACCTCGGCGTTGGCGTCGTCCGGACTGGTCACCGAATCACCCTAACGCCACACTGGGACCATGCTCCCTCCCCTCGACGACCTGCTCGCGACGGCCCGGGTGGTCGCCCTGCCCCTCGCGTCGCGGTTCCGCCGGGTCGACGTGCGCGAGGCGCTCCTGCTCGAGGGCCCGAACGGGTGGACCGAGTTCTCGCCGTTCACGGAGTACGGGGACGCGGAGAGCGCCGCCTGGCTCGCGGCCGCCGTGGACTTCGGGTGGGGCATCCTGCCCCCGCTCGTGCGGGACTCGGTGCGCGTGAACGCGACGCTCCCCTCGGTCGCGCCCGACGCCGTGCCCGGGGTGCTCGACCGGTTCCCCGGCTGCCGCACGGTCAAGGTCAAGGTCGCGGAGCCCGGCCAGGTGCTCGCGGACGATGTCGCGCGCGTCGCCGCGGCGCGCGCCTACCTCGGCCCGGAGGGGCGCGTGCGCGTGGACGCGAACGGCGGCTGGAACGTCGATGAGGCGGAGCGCGCCGTGCACGCCCTCGCGCCGTTCGACCTCGAGTACGTCGAGCAGCCGTGCGCCACGGTCGACGAGCTCGCGGAGCTGCGCGAGCGCATCGCCTACCTCGACATCCCCATCGCGGCGGACGAGAGCGTGCGCAAGGCCGACGACCCCCTCGCCGTCGCGCGCGCGGGCGCCGCCGACCTGCTCGTGATCAAGGCGCAGCCCCTCGGCGGCATCGCGGCGGCGCTGCGCATCGTGACGGAGGCGGGGCTGCCCGTCGTCGTGTCGAGCGCGCTCGACACGTCCGTGGGCATCTCGATGGGCCTGCACCTCGCGGCGGCGATCCCGCGCCTCGAGTTCGACTGCGGGCTCGCGACGGCGTCGCTCCTCGCCGCCGACGTCACGGGCGAGCCGCTCCTGCCCGTCGACGGAATGCTGCCCGTGCGCCGCGTCGACGCCGACCTCGTGGGTCTGCACGCCGCCGACGGCGAGCGCGAGCGCTGGTGGCTCGACCGGCTCGAGCGCTGCTACGCCCTGCTGGAGAGGATGCCCTGACCGGGCACGAGCGCATTGCGCACCGCCGCGTCCGAGGCCACGGCGAGCGCCTCGCCGAGCGGGCCGTCCACGGCCGTGAGCAGCGCGCCGAGGAACGCGTCGCCGCTGCCTGCGGGGAACGCCCCGCGCCGAGCGGGCGGCGGGATGACCGCGCTCACCCCGCCCACGAGCGCAGCCCCTCCGGCCGTGCCGTCGGTCACGACCGCGTCGACGCCGTGGCGCTCGCGCAGCAGGGCGCACGCCTCCGCCGCGGTCACGTCGGCCCCCAGGAGCTCGGAGGCCTCGTGCCGGTTGACCTTCACGAGGTCGGCCGAGCCGATGAGCGACGCGAGCCCGGCCCCCGAGCTGTCGAGGGCGACGCGGGCCCCCGCAGCGCGCAGGTCGGCGAGCACCCCCGCGAGGTCGCCCACGCCCGGCGGCATCGAGCCCGAGACGGCGACCCAGTCGGGCCGCTCGGCGCGCGCAGCCGCGGCGAACGCGTCCCACTCGGCGGCGGTGAACGGCGTCGCCGGCTCGTAGAGGTCGGTGCTCGTCGTCGCGCCGTCCGAGATGGCGAAGCACGTGCGGGTGTCGGCGGCGAGCGGGATGCGCGTGAGCGCCACCTGCGCCTCGATCCAGTCGCCGGGGTAGCCGCCCAGGGCCGCGATGATGCGCACGTCCGCGCCGAGCTGCCGCGCGACCCGGGCCGCGTTGAGCGTCTTGCCGCCCGCGACGCGCGTGATCGCGCGCGGGCGCGTGATGCCCCCCACGACGAGCTCGTCGACCTCGTAGGTGACGTCGACGCTCGGCGAGAGCGCGAGGAACAGGATCACGGGCGGCGGTCCCACGGGCGCACGCTGCCGAGGGTGCGCCCGACGCCGTCGTCGAGCACGGCGAGCGCGGCGGCGGAGACCTCGGTGGGCGTGTGCCAGCGGGCGCCGGCATCCTCGTCGAACCAGCCCAGCTGCAGCACGTCGTCGGGCACGTGCGGGTCGCCCAGGGCCGGGTCGACCGCGGCGCTCACGCGCACGAGCACCACGCGGCCGTCGACGCGCGAGCGGATGGCCGCGAGCGACTCGTCGGAGACGGCGGGCGCGTAGACGACGGCCGAGTCCCACGAGCCGTCGAACAGCCCCGCGTCATGGGCGTCGCCGAGCAGGGGCTGCACGCCGTCGGGCTCGCCGTCGCTCGTGCGCGACACCCCCGTGACGGCATCGCCGCGCGCCACGAGCGAGGCCGCGGCGGGGCAGAGGATGCCCGTCGCACCCACCACGAGCACCCGGGCCACGGTCAGAACGCCTGCGGTCCGACGGCGGCGCCGCTCTTGCCGGCGAGGAAGTCGAGGTCGAGCCCCTCGTCGGCCTGCGTGACGTGCTCGACGTAGAGGCGGGTCCAGCCGCGATCGCTGCCGGGCACCACGCGGGGCTGCCACTCGGCGAGCCGCCGCTCGATCTCCGCGTCGTCGACCTCCATGGTGAGCGCGCGGTTCGCGACGTCGACCGAGATCATGTCGCCCGTGCGCACGACCGCAAGCGGCCCTCCCGCCGCGGCCTCGGGCACGACGTGCAGGATGACCGTGCCGTACGACGTGCCGCTCATGCGGGCGTCGGAGATGCGCACCATGTCGACGACCCCCTGCTCGAGGAGCTTCCTCGGTAGGGGGAGGTTACCGACCTCCGGCATGCCGGGGTAGCCCCGGGGGCCGACGTTGCGCACGATGAGCACGTCGGACGGTTCGACCTCGAGCGCCGGGTCGTCGGCATCCTTGAGGTACTCGGGCAGCGAGTCCCACACGAGCGCCTTGCCGCGGTGCTGCATGAGCTCGGGCAGGGCCGCCGACTGCTTGATGACGGCGCCGCGCGGGGCGAGGTTGCCCCGCAGCACGGCGATGCCGTTGCCCGCGGGCTTGACGGGGTTGTCGAGGGGCCGGATGACCTCGCGGTTCCACGTCTCGGCACCCGCGTAGTTCTCGCCGAGCGACTTGCCCGTGATCGTGATCGCGTCGCGGTGCAGGAGGTCCCCCAGGGTCTCGACGAACGCGGGGGTGCCGCCGGCGTACTCGAAGTCCTCCATGAGGAACCTGCCGCTCGGCATGAGGTCGGCGATCGTGGGGATGTCGCGCACGAGGGTGTCGAAGTCGTCGAGCGTGAGCTCCACCCCCACGCGGCGCGCGAGGGCGAGCAGGTGGATGACCGCGTTGGTCGACCCGCCGAGCGCCGCGTTGGCGCGCACGCCGTTCTCGAACGCCTCGCGCGTGAGGATGCGGGACGGCCGCAGGTCCTCCTCGACCATCTCGACGATGCGGCGGCCGGCGACGTGCGAGAGCGTCGCGCGCCGGGAGTCGTTCGCGGGCAGGCTCGCGGAGCCGGGGATCTGCATGCCCATGACCTCCGAGATGCACGCGAGTGTCGACGCGGTGCCCATCGTCATGCAGTGGCCCTGGCTGCGCGCCATCCCCTGCTCGGCCTCGGTGACCTCGTCCGCGCCGATCTGGCCCGCGCGATAGGCCTCGGTGAACTTCCACACCGAGGTGCCCGAGCCGATGTCGCCGCCGCGGTACTTGCCGCTCAACATGGGTCCGCCCGTGATGAGGAGGGTCGGCAGGTCGACGCTCGCGGCGCCCATGAGGTACGCGGGCGTGGTCTTGTCGCAGCCCGCGAGCAGCACGACCCCGTCGAGCGGGTTCATGCGCAGGGTCTCCTCGAGGTCCATCGCGATGAGGTTGCGCAGCAGCATGGCCGTGGGCCGCACGAGCGGCTCGCCCGCCGACGTCGTCGGGAACTCGAACGGCACGCCGCCCGCCTGCCAGATGCCGCGCTTGACGTGCTCGGCGACCTCGCGCAGGTGGATGTTGCAGCTCGTGAGCTCAGACCAGCTGTTCGCGATGCCGATGACGGGGCGCCCGCGGAAGCTGTCGTCCGGCAGCCCCTCCGAGCGCAGCCACGACCGGTGCATGAAGCCCGTCTTGCCCTCCGCGCCGAACCACTTCTGGCTGCGCAGCCCGTCGCCCCACTCGTGGGCGTTGCCGTTGCTGATGGTCATGATGCGAACCTCGGGAGGTGGTGCGACTGGGCGGCGATGAGGTCGTCGGCGAGGGCCGCTGCGGCGTCGGCATCCGTCACCGCGCCGTCGGCGATCATGGCCTCCACCACAAGGCCACGATCGCCGCGCAGCGCGGCCTCGACGGCTATCGACACCGAGCTGAGCCGGCGGTCGAGGATGGCCGTGAGCGGGCGCCCCAGGTCGGGCACGGAGATGGGGCGGATGCCCCGCGCCGTCGCGACCCCGGGGATCTCGACAGCGGCGCCGTTCGGCAGCCCCGGCACGAGTCCGTTGTTGATGACGTTGCACGAGAACATCTCGCGCGAGTCGAACGTGATCGAGCGGATGATGGCGATGAGCTGCTCCTGCTCGCCTCCGCTGCGGTCGAAGATCGACTGGTCGAGCGGCTCGTCGCCGAGCGCCTGGCGGCGCATCCCCTGGTAGCGGTTCTCGCCCCACTCGAGGATCTCGGGCAGCGAGAACGCGTCGATGCCGAGCTTCTTGCCGTAGTAGTCGCCGTTCGCGAACCGCTCGGGGAAGAACTCGGTGATGTGCCGGTCGCCCGCCGCCGCGAAGGCGCCGTAGCGCTCGAACAGCTCCCAGCCGAACGGGTTGTGCCACGCGGTCGGGGTGTCGTAGAAGATGTTGCCGATGTCGGCGGGGTCGGGCGCCTCGGCCAGCTCGCGGCGCACGCGCTCGCGCACGAGCGGCCAGGCGTCCTGCCCGTCGAGGCGGAAGTCGTAGATGAACGTGAGGTGGTTGATGCCCGCGTAGAGCGTCGACGTGCGCTCGAAGGGCGCGTCGATGAGCTGCGCGAGCTCGCGCTGGATGTGGTGCATCCCGTGGCACAGGCCCACGACGTCGAGGCCGGTCTCCTGGTGGATGGCCTGCACGTTGGCGGTCATGGGGTTGGAGTAGTTGAAGAAGAACGCGTCGGGCGCGAGCTCGGCGATGTCGTGCGCGATCTCGACGAGCACGGGCGTCGTGCGCAGCAGGCGCGAGATGCCGCCGGGCATGATCGAGTCGCCCACGGGCTGGTAGACGCCGTGCTTCTGCACGATCTCGTGGTCGAGCTGCCACGCGGGGCGGCCCCCCACGCCCACGCACGTGACGATGAAGTCGGAGCCCGGCAGCACCTGCCGGCGGTCGGTGCTCGAGATGACGTCGATCGAGCTGCCGCGCGCCTCGACCATGGCCTTGGCGAGCCGCGTCGCCACGTCGAGCGCGACGGGGTCGACGTCGACGAGGCGGATCTGCCAGTCGCCGAGGTCGTCGGCGCCGATGAGGTCGGCGAGCAGGCCGCGCGTGAAGACCGCGGACCCCGCGCCGATGAGGGTCAGGACGCGGCTCACTTGCCCTCCTCCGAGCGGAACACGAGGCGGTTCGACAGCTCGCCGATGCCCTCGATGCTGACGGTCACGGTCTCCCCATGCTGCAGGAAGCGCGGCGGGGTGCGGAAGCCTCCCGCGCCCGCCGGGGTGCCCGTGAGGATGATGTCGCCCGGCTCGAGCGTCGTGCCGTCGCCGATGAAGGCGAGGAGGGCCGGAACGTCGAACACCATCGAGGCCGTCGTGTCGTCCTGCAGCACCTCGTCGCCCACGCGCGTGCCGATGCGGTGCCCCTGCGTGACGTCGAACTCGTCGGGCGTCACGAGCCACGGCCCGAGCGGGGTGAACCCGTCGAACGACTTGGCGCGCGTCCACTGCGTGTCGCCGAACTGCACGTCGCGCGCGGAGAGGTCGTTGCTCGCCGTGTAGGCCGCGACGTCGTCGAGCGTGGCGGGCGCCGTGCCGCCGCAGCGGCGGCCGATGACGACGGCGAGCTCGGCCTCGTAGTCGAGCTGCGACGTGAGGTGGTCGGGCACGGGCACGTCCGCGCCGGGGCCCGTGATCGAGCTCGCGTACTTGGCGAAGGTGAGCGGGCGCTCGGGCGGCGTGAAGCCCGTCTCGCTCGTGTGGTCCGCATAGTTCAGGCCGACCGCGATGATCTTGCCCGCCGTCGCGACGGGAGCGAGCAGCTCGAGGCCGTCGAGCGGGATGGGCTCGCCCTGGCCGCCGCCCGCGATGACCGCGAGCACGTCGGCGCCCTCGGGCGCGAGCTTTCCAGTTCCGGCGTCGTCGACGACGATGCGGGGGACCCCGTCGATCAGGGCGCGGGCGATTCTCATAGCTCTCCTTCGAACATCGTCATCCTGTCATAAACGAGCAGACATGAGCAAGAATGAGCAGATGCACTCATTCACGCGCCCCTCCACCGGCCCCGGATCGCTCGTCCAGGGTGCCTACGGCACCCGCGGCAACCTCGAGCTCGTCGTCGCCGACGCGTCGGACGGGCTGTGGGTCCACTGGCTCAACGCCGACCCCGAGGCCGTGGGAGACGTGGCTCCCGGCGCGTGGAGCGGCGGGCTGCATTTCGCCGCCGGAACCCGGTACACGGCCGCCCAGATCCTGCAGGACACCCTCGGCCCCGACTTCCTCGAGGTGCTCGCGCTCACCGCCGACGGCGTGCTCGAGTCGTGGTTCTGGTCGCCCGGCCCCGGTTTCCAGCGGCGCGACGAGGATGCCGCGTCCGGCGTCGCCGACTTCCACGCGATGCTGGCTGCCGACGGCACCCTCGCGGTCGCGCTCGGGGCCGGAGCGGGCGTCGCGTCCTCGCCCGCCGCCCACCCGGCGCGCACGTGGGCGCCCGTGGCAGCCGCGCTGCCGGACCGCACGCCCGCCGAGCGCGAGCTCGCCGCCGCGGGCGTGGCCGACGTGGCGCCGGGGTCGGCGCGCGCCGCGACCTCCACGCGCGACGGCGGCACGCGCGAGCTCACGTGGCGCGACGGCGCTGGCATCCTGCACCACCTCGCGGTCCCCCTCCGCTAGTCGGAACGTCCGCGCGCCGTCAGCCCGCGGAGCCGCGCCCGCGCCCGCAGTCTCCCCGCGCCCGCTCGCTTGCCGTGCGTGCCTGCCTGCCTGCCTGCCTGCCTGCCTGCGGCACCTTCGCCCCAACGCCTTGCCTAACGCCATACATTCAGCAGGAGTCCGAACAAATGTATGGCGTTGGGCAAGGCGCGCAGGGGGAACGGTCGTCGCGGCGCGGGGACGCCCGCGGGGGCGCCTAGTTCACGCGGTGGATCATCGTGTTGGCGAACTGGTAGCGGTAGCCCGCATCCTTGACGGCGCGGTCGTGCGCGGGGCTCTGGCCGTACGACGAGCCGTGCAGCCACACGAACGCCGGCGCCTCCTGGCCCGTCACGGCCTCGAGCATGCGCTTCGACTCGACGACCTCGCGCTCGATGTCCTCGGCGGAGAGCACGGTGTCGAAGCCCTCGTGGTGGGCGGTGTGCGGGTAGACGACGTGGCGCGTGCTGAGGTCGCGCACCTCGTCCCAGCTCATGGCGATGCGGCCGCCCTTCGTGTCCTCCTCGACGAGCGAGATCCAGTGCGCCCGCGCGAACGCCTCCTGGTGCTCGGGGTCGCAGTCGACGAACGACGTCGCGATGGGGAACCAGCCCGTGAGCCCGACCTCGTCGCAGAGGGGGGCCGCGACGGTGGCGCTGTTGCGGTAGCCCTCGTAGAACACGGGGATGAGCCCGGGCTTCTCCTTGTGCCACGTGCCCGTCTCGTACAGCAGGTCGAGGTCGGCGAGGGTCACGGGCGCGTAGTCGCGCGCGTAGCGGCCGAGCTCCTCGCGAAGCTCCGCCTCGGCCGAGCGCGGCGTGGAGTGGTAGTTGACGACGCGGATGAAGTGGCCGCCCGTGAGCTGCTCGCGGGTGGTGTCGAACGCGGGCTTGGTCACGCGCCTGCTCCTTCGGTGATCGGCTCCGCATTCGGCGCGAAGTGCGTGTAGGCGAGCACCTGCATGGCCGTGATGACGGCGCCCTCGTCGTCGCGGCGGGCGAAGGGCACGAGCGCCTCCGCGTAACGGTCGAGCACGGCCGCGAACGCCGCGCCCTCGGCGAGCTGCGCGGCGTCGGTGTTGGCGGGGAGCGGGCGCCGCTCATCCGCGAGGCCGAGGACCATGGGGATGCCCTCCCGCTCGAGCCTGCGGTCGTGGCAGGCCCGCATGAGCCCGGTGATGTCGCCCGCGGCGAGCAGCGCCGCCGCGCTCGGCTCGCCCTCGTGCGAGGCGGGACCGGTGACGGTCATGGTGTTCCTCTCGAGATCACGCCGAGCAGGCGCTCGACTGTGGACGCTATGTCGTCGCGCGCGGCCGCGAGGGCCGCGCGGGGGTCGGCACCGCGGCGGGCGACGAGCCCGGCCTCCAGGGCGGACGAGTACGCGGCGCTCACCTGCGTGCCGACGTTGACCTTGCGGATGCCCGCGGCGATCGCCGCGCGGATCGCATCGTCGGCCACCCCCGACGACCCGTGCAGCACGAGCGGCACGGGCACGGCGGCGGCGAGCGCGGCGATGAGCGCCGTGTCGGGCACCGTCGTGCGCTCCGTCATGGCGTGGGAGGTGCCCACGGCCACGGCGAGCCCGTCGACGCCCGTGGCGGCGACGAAGGCCGCGGCCTCGGCCGGGTCGGTGCGCACGCCGGGCGCGTGGGCGCCGTCCTTGCCGCCGATCTCGCCGAGCTCGGCCTCGACCCACAGGCCCAGCTCGTGGGCGGCGGCGGTCACGCGCGCGGTCTCGGCGACGTTCTGGTCGTAGGGCAGCGTCGACGCGTCGAACATGGCCGAGCCGAACCCGAGCCGCGCCGACTCGAGCACGAGCGCCGCATCCTCGCAGTGGTCGAGGTGCAGTCCCACGGGCACGGATGCCGCCTCCGCGAGCGCGCGGCAGCCTGCCGCGATGGGCGCGAGGGCCCCGTGGAACCGCACGGCGTTGTGGCTCACCGAGAGCAGCACGGGCAGCCCCGCGGCCTCGGCGCCGCGGACTATCCCCTCCGCGAACTCGAGCGTGATGACGTTGAACGCGGCGACGGCGCGCGCCGGGTGCTGCAGGAGGGTCGCGGCGTCGCTCAGCATGTCTCGACGTCGACGCCCACGGCGCGGAACCGGTCGAGCACGGCGGCATCGGCCTCGTGGTCGGTGATGAGGTGCGCGACCGCGCTCGTGGGCACGAGGCGCGCGGGCCCGCGCTGGGCGAACTTGCTGCGGTCGGCGAGCATCACGAGCTTCGCGCTCGAGGCGAGCGACCGGTCGGTCTGTGTCTCGCTCAGGTTGGTGCCCGTCACGCCGATCTCGGGGTCGATGCCGAACGCGCCCGAGAACACCTGGTCGATGCCGAACTCGTCGAGGCCCGCGATGGTGAGATGGCCGAGCAGCGACATCTCCTGGCGGCGCAGCAGGCCGCCGAGCACGACGAGGTCGATGTCGGAATACTGCGACAGCCGGTTGACGACCATGAGGCTGTTGGTGAGCACGGTGAGGCCGCGGATGGTCCCCAGGAACGGCAGCATGGCCTCCGTTGTCGTGCCGCCGAGCACGAGGATCGTGGAGTGGTCGGCGACGTGGGCCGCGGCGGCCTGGCCGATGCGCCGCTTCTCGTCGGCGTACGCGACCTCGCGCAGCGGGCGGATGGGCTCGACGTCGTCGCTCACGGGGGCTGCGCCGCCGTGCACGCGCTCGAGGAGCCCGCGCTCCTGCAGCTCGTTGAGGTCGCGGCGCACCGTCGACGTGCTCACGCCGAGCAGGCGGGCGAGCTCGTTGACCGATCCGGTGCCGTAGGCGCGCACGAAGTTGAGCAGCTCGCGCTGGCGCTTGGGTCCGAGCAGGGGTTCAGTAGCCGGAGACACGGTCCACCTCGTTCACTAGGGGCCGCCCATCGGCGAGCCGGCTCAGGTTCTCGACGACGAGGTCGAGCGTCTGTGCATGGTACTGCGGGGCGAGCCCCGCGACATGAGGAGTGATCAGCACGCCCGGCTCCGACCACCACGGAGAGTCGGGCGCGAGAGGCTCGTCGTCGAACACGTCGAGCGCCGCACCGCCGATACGGCCGTCGCGCAGGCGCTCGAGCAGGGCCGCCTCGTCGACGATCCCGCCGCGCGCGATGTTGACCACGAGCGCGCCGGGCGGCAGCAGATCGAGCTCGGGGGCGCCGATGAGCCCGCGCGTGAGCTCCGTGAGCGGCACGACGACCACGAGCACGTCGCTGCGGCGCAGGACCTCGCCGAGTCCCTCCATGGGCAGGATCTCGGCCCGGTCGCCGCCGTCGACCTGACGGCCCGTGTCGAACTTCTCGGCACCGGGCGACGAGGATGCCGTGCGCCGCAGCCCGAGCACGTGCATGCCGAACGCGCTCGCCAGCCGCGAGATCTCGCGCCCGATGCGGCCGTACCCGATGATGCCGACGGTCGCGCCGGAGAGGTTCACGGGGGTGAACCGCTCGAGCCGCTCGGCGTTCGACGGCCAGCGCCGCTCGGCGCGCGTGCGCTCGATGAGCGGCATGCGGTGGGCGAGCTCGAGGATCGACATGAGGGCGTACTCCGCCATGGGCACGGGGGCGATGCCGCCGAGGGTCGCGATCGGGATGTCCGTCGCCCACAGGTCGGTCGTGCGCACGTGGTCGACGCCCGAGGTGTCGAGCTGCACGCAGCGCAGGCCCGGCACGGAGCGCGCCGCCGGGAACCACTCGCTCGTGTGCAGGAGGTCGACGCGGGCGAGGAGCTCGGGCGAGGGCACGTCGCCGGGTACCGTGCGGTGGATGTCGAGGTCGGGCATCCTGCGGCGCAGCTCGTCGAACCACGCGTCGGGCAGGGGCAGCGTGCAGAGGTAGGTCAGGGAGGTCACTAGCGGATGCCGCTCCTCGCGAAGCCCTGGACGAAGTACCGCTGGAAGGCGAGGAACAGGATGACCATGGGCAGCACCGACACGAGCGCGAGCGCCATGATCGCGTTGTAGTCGGGCGTGGTCTGGCCCTTGAGGTACAGGAGCCCCACCGGGAGCGTGAAGAAGTCGTTCTCCTTGAGGGCGATGAGCGGCCAGGCGAAGTCGTTCCAGCTGCCCATGAGCGTGAGCAGGGTGAGCACGGCGATGAGCGGCTTGCACAGCGGCAGCACGACCTGCAGGAACACCCGGATGTGCCCGGCCCCGTCGATGCGCGCGGCCTCGATGAGCTCTCCCGGGATGCCGATCATGAACTGCCGCGCGAGGAAGATGCCGAACGCGCTCGCGGCGGCCGGCAGGATGACCGACCAGTAGGTCCCGTAGATCTCGAGCCCCGTGACGAGCTTGAACTGGGCGACCATGATGACCTGCACGGGGATCATCATCGTCGCGAGCACGAGCAGGAATATCGCGTCGCGGCCGGGGAACTTCAGGTGTGCGAAGGCGTAGCCCGCGAGCAGGTTCACGACGAGCGTGAACACCGTCACGAAGACGCCGATGACCACCGAGTTCATGAACCAGCCCGCGACGGGGAAGTTGGTGAACACCTTCGCGAAGTTGTCGAGGGTGAGCTCGGGCGGGAAGAACCACAGACCGGGCTTGAACATCTCGCCGCGCGGCGAGAACGCCACGACGAGCATCCAGTAGAGCGGGAAGGCGACGACGGCCGACACGACTATCGCGACGACGATGCGCACGGCCTTGCCGGCGCGGCTGTCGTTGAGCTGCCGCCGGCGGCGGGGGGCGGTAAGGGTCATCGTCTACTCCACCAGGTCCCGGGTGCGGCTGGTTTTCCACTGTACGTACGTGAAGATGAGGGTCAGGATGAGCAGCACGATGCCGATCGCGGCCCCGTAGCCCTGCTCCCTGATCTGGAAGCCGTTGCGGTAGGCGTACGTGCCGAGCACCGACGTCGAGTAGCCAGGGCCGCCGCCCGTCAGCACGAAGATGAGGTCGAAGGCCTGGAACGTCGCGATGACGTTCATGATGAGCAGGAAGAACGTCGACGGGCCCACGAGCGGCACCGTGATCGAGCGGAACTGCTGGAACTTGGTGGCGCCGTCGAGGCGCGCCGCCTCGTACAGCTCGGGCGAGATGTTCTGCAGCCCCGCGATGTAGATGATCATGTTGAAGCCGAGGCGCAGCCAGATCGTCACGATCATGACCGAGATCATCGCCTCGACGCCGCCCGACGACCAGTTGATGGGCGAGAGCCCGAGGGCCGAGAGGGTTTTGTTGATGATGCCGTTCGACTGGTAGAAGATGATGACCGCGATCATGCCCGAGGCGACGCCCGAGATGACCATCGGGAGCACGAGGATGGTGCGGAAGATGCCGCGGCCCGGCAGCACCGAGTTGAGGAGCACGGCGAGCGCGAGGCCGCCCAGCATCTCGATGGGCACCGTCACGGCCGTGAGCACGACGGTGTTGCCGAGGCTCTGCCAGAACACGGGGTCGGCGACGAGCCTGGCGTAGTTGGCGAGGCCGACCCACTCGGGGTCGCCGAAGCCCTTGGTCTCCTGGAAGGAGATGCCGACCGCCCACGCGATCGGGATGAACAGGAAGATCGCCGTCAGGACGAGGTTGGGACCGAGGAAGCCGTAGCCGACCAGGGACTCCTTGAGACGCGCCAGACGGCGCGCCGCCCCCGCCCGGCCGGGGGCCGTGGAGGCCCCCTGCCGGGCGGAGGCGGACGCGGTGGTCACTACTTCGTGGCTTCCGTGATGGCCGCGGTCAGGTTCTTGAGGGTGTCCTCTGTCGACTGGCCGCCCACGAAGGCGAGCTCGAGCTGGTCCTGCATGGCCGTCGCGATGGCCGCCATGTAGGGGGAGGTGAGCTGCTTGACGTCGCTCGGCTCGATCGTCGTGGCCTGCTGCACGAAGATCGGCATGAGGTCGGGACGCGTCGTGTACGCGATGTCCTTGTCGGCGAGCGACAGCAGGGTCGGCAGCTCCATCGTCTGGGCGCAGAAGGTCTCCATCGAGTCCTCGCTCACCATGAACTTCAGGAACTTCGCGGCGAGGTCGGGGTTGGCCGTGTCCTTCGTCGCGACGAGGGCGTTGCCACCGAGGTCGGTCGCGCCGCGCTTGTCGGTCGGCATGAAGGTCGCCGTCCACTCGAACTCGTTGAAGTAGTCCATGTCGGGAACGAGGAACGATCCGACGAAGGCCATGGCAGCAGTCTGCTCCGCGAAGACCGTGTCGGCATAGCCGGAGGACTTCACCGAGCTCGTCGGCGGCACCCAGTTGTTGTCGAAGAAGCTCTTCGTGAAGTCGAGCGCCTTCTTGCCCGCCTCCGAGTCGATGGCCGGCGTGACGCCGTCATCCTCGAGCAGCTTGCCGTCGGCCTCGAACAGCCAGCTCAGCCAGCGGCTCGTGCCGCCCAGCTGCCAGTTGTAGACGAACGGGTACTGCTCGGCCGGCAGGGATGCCCGCAGCTTGGTCGCCACGTCGGCGAACTCGTCCCACGTCCACGCGTCCTCGAGGGTCGTCGGGATGTCGGTGATGCCCGCGTCGGCAAGCAGCTTCGTGTTGAGCAGCAGGGCCGAGACGTCCGTCTGGTGCGGCACGCCGTAGGGCTTGCCGTCGAACGAGACGGCCTCCCACATCGCCGGCACGAACGCGCCGGACTCCTCGGGCGTGAAGTACGACGAGAGGTCGAGCAGCTGGTCCTGGCTCGAGTAGACGCCGAGGTTGCCGTAGTCGACCCGGAACAGGTCGGGAGCGTCGCCCGACGCGAGCTGCGCGTCGATGTTCGAGAACATCTGGTCGTAGGGCACGACGTTGAGCTTGATCTTGCTGCCCTCGTTCTCGGCCTCGAACTTCTTGATGAGCTCCTTGAACGCGGCCTCCTCGGTCTCGCTCGCCCACGTCGTGAACGTGAGGGTCTGAGATCCGGAGCCGTTGTCGCTGCTGCCGCCGCCGCCGAAGCCGGCACATCCCGCGAGCAGCAAGCTGCTCGCCATCACGATGCCGGTGGCGCTGAGCAGCTTTCGCTTGCTGAGTTTCACGCTGCGTTCCTTTCAGGGGGAGGGGACATCGCGAGGGGCCGCGTCGCACCCTTGGTTTCGGGCAATACTGCCGAGAAAGTCGTAATCAGTCAAGAACTTCCACTTCATGCTCATTTCTGATTGAATCTGCTCATATTCGTGCACCTAGCGTCAGGAACCACCATGACCGACACCGCCACGCAGCCCGGCGCCCTCACGACCGCCGAGCTCACCAGCCAGCCCGAGATCTGGGCGCAGGCACTCGCCCTGCCCGCCGAGACGCTCGCGCTGCTGCCCGCGACGGGCGAGAAAGTGCTGGTCATCGGGTGCGGCACGTCGTACTACATGGGCGACTCCTACGCCTACCTGCGCAACGACGCCGGGCTCGGCCGCACGCGGGCGGCGATCCCCACGGAGCTCACCTGGGTCGACCCCGACGAGCACATCGTCGTGATCTCCCGGTCGGGCACGACCGCCGACGTCGTGGAGATCGTCGAGCGCTTCGGGGCGAGCAACCGCATCACGGCCATCCTCGGAGACCTCGACACCCCGCTGGGCAGGATGTGCGACCGCATCGTGCACCTCGGCTTCGCCGACGAGAGGTCGATAGTCCAGACGCGCTTCGCGACGACCGTGCTCACGACGCTGCGCGCGTCGATCGGGGCGATCCCCGACTCCCTGCTCGAGGATGCCCGCGCGGCCCTCGCCGCGGAGCTGCCCATGGACCCCGCCGACGTCAAGCACGTCGTGTTCCTCGGCCACCGCTGGAGCGTGGGCGTCGCCCACGAGGCAGCGCTCAAGCTGCGCGAGTCCGCAGGCGCGTGGACCGAGGCCTACCCCGTGTGGGAGTACCAGCACGGCCCCATCTCGTGCGCGGGCCCCGGCTCGCTCGTGTGGGTGCTCGGCGACGTGCCCGAGTCGGTCGCGGCTGACGTGCTCTCCACGGGCGCCGTGCTGCACGGCGCGACGATCGACGCGCAGGCGAGCCTCGTGACCGCCCACCGCCTGGCCGTCGCGCTCGCCCTCATCGCGGGGCGCAACCCCGACACCCCGCCCTTCCTCAACCGCTCGGTCCTCGCGACGGGCTGAGCCGTGCCCGTCGTCACCGTCGCACTGCCGCGGCACTCCCCCGAGCTGCTCGGGGCGGTCGCCGATGCCCTCGCGCGCTCGCTCGACCTCGGGGAGGGCGACGTCATCGCGTCGCACATCGCGACCTCCGCGCCCGTCGCAAGCGGCGGCGCCCCCGCGCGGTGGTGGCCGCTCGTGAGCATCCACGGATCCGACCGCGGTGACGCCATGGCCTCCGCGCGTACGGCCGTCGAGGCGGCCGTGCGCGACTGGGCGGCGGCGGAGGGCGTAGCCCTGGGTGGAGTATGGGTCACGTGGATCCTGCCCTGAACCTGCTCGTCGTCGGCGAGCTGTGCGTCGACCTCATCGTGCTGCTCGACGGCGACGTGCGCTTCGGCCAGCACGAGCAGCTCGTGACCTCGACGACGCTCACGATGGGCAGCTCGTCCGCCATCACGGCGTGCGGGGCCGCGCGCCTCGGCGTCCCCACGGCGCTCGTCGCGGTGCGCGGCGACGACGTGTTCGGGCGCTTCCTCGGCGAGGAGCTCTCGCGACGCGGGGTCGTCGAGGCGGGCCGCGTGGATGCCACGACCCCCACGGGCTCGTCGACGCACCTGAGCCGTCCCGACGGCGACCGCGCCATCCTCACCGCCATGGGCTCGATCGGCGCGGTGACGGCAGCCGACGTGACCGACGAGATGCTCGACGGCTCCGCGCACCTGCACGTCGGCAGCTACTTCCTGCAGGAGTCGCTGTGGGCCGACGCGGCGGCGCTCTTCGCGCGCGCCCGCGCGCGCGGCCTGAGCACGTCGCTCGACGGCAACTTCGACCCTGCCGAGCAGTGGGACCGCGGAATCCTCGCCGTGCTCGCCGAGGTGGACGTCTTCTTCGGCAACGAACAGGAGGTCGCCGGCATCACGGGCATCGCCGACCCCGACGCCGCGATCGGGCACCTGCTCGGGATCATGCCCGACGGCGCGACGGTCGTCTTCAAGCGCGGAGCGGACGGGGCCTCGGCAGTAACCCGCGCGGGCTCGCTCTCCGCGAGGCCGCCCGCGTCGGCCATCGTGGACACGGTGGGCGCCGGAGACAGCCTCGCCGCCGGATACCTCGCGGCACGCCTGCGCGGGGACGCGCCCGATCGGCAGCTCGCGTACGCCGTCGCGTGCGGCACCGCCTCGACGCGCGCCGCGGGAGGGACCGCCGCGCAGGCCGACGCGGCGCTGGCGGCCGAGCTCGCGGCCACGATCGCGGTCACCGCGCCGTAGCCGGGCCTCCGGCCTCGCGCCCCGACCCGCGGCACGCGGTCGCCCTCCGACCTCGCGCCCCGACCCGGCCCGCCCCGGCCCGGCCCGGCCCAGCGGCCGGCCTAGCGCCCGCGCCCCGGCCTCAGCCAGGCCCGGTGAATCCTTCCAGAGGGCAGTTTTCGCGGATCGGCGGCGGGCGTGCGCCAAAAGTGCCCTGTGGAGTGCTCGAGAGGGCCGAGGGCACGCACCCTCTGCAGCCGCAGTCGCGTCCGTGCGCAGGCATCGGCCGGTGGGCTGTGGTCGCCGCCCTCGCCCCGCGGACGTCGTCCCCCGCGCCCCGTGAAACCTTCCACAAGCCAGTTCTGACGTATGGCCCACGGCCGTTCGTCAAAAGTGCGCTCTGGAACGATTCACGGGGCGACGGTGAGGGACGGGCCCGCGCACAGGGGCGGGCGCGGGGCAGAGGGGCTCGGACGGGAGCTCGAGCCCGACAGCAGGCATGCGGAACGAGAGCGCGGCACGCGCGCCCCCGCAGACCCGCCTAGCTCACGCCGGGGATGCCGCTGTACGCGTGCAGCCCCTTGAAGAACAGGTTCACGATCGTGAAGTTGAACACGACGGCCGTGAAGCCGATGATGCCGAGCCAGGCCGAGCGCGAGCCGCGCCATCCCCGGGTCGCGCGGGCGTGGATGTAGCCGGCGAAGATCGTCCAGATGATGAAGGTCCAGACCTCCTTCGTGTCCCAGCCCCAGTAGCGGCCCCACGCGCGCTGCGCCCAGATGGCGCCCGCGATGAGGGTGAAGGTCCAGAACACGAAGCCCACGACGATCATGCGGTAGGCCATGTTCTCGAGGCGCTCCGCGGAGGGGAGCGTCGCGAGGAACCGCGGCGACGGGCGCCCGGCCTCGCGGCGCGCCTGCAGCAGCTGCATGACCGAGAGCGCGGCGCCGAGCGCGAAGAAGCCCGTGCCGAGCGAGGCGACGAAGACGTGGATGACGAGCCAGGCCGACTGCAGCGACGGCGGCAGCGGCACGACGTCGACGTAGAAGTTGACGGTGGCGACACCGAGGGCGATGAGCACGAAGCCCGACACGAAGGCGCCGATGAAGCGCAGGTCCTGCCAGATCTGCACGACGAGGAAGACACCCACGATGATCGCGGTGGCCGTGAGGGTGAACTCGAACATGTTGGCCCACGGCACACGTCCGGCGGCGAGGCCGCGGAAGAGAGCCGCCCCCACATGCAGCACCCACGCGATGATCGTGAGGGCCATGGCGACGCGCAGGAAGCGCGGCGGCTTCGTCGCGGCGGGCGCCGGGGCCTCCTCCACGAGGACGGCCGTCGAGCCCGAGCCCACGGTGCGGGCCGCGGCGACCGCAGGTGCGGCCACGACGGCGCGACGCGAGAGGTCGAGCGTGAACATGATGAACGCGAGAGCGTAGATCACCATGGCGGAGTACACCGCGATCGTGGAGTACTGCACGAAGGTATCGGTCACCGTTACACCTTAATCCCGAGTTGTCCGACGTGGCGGTCCGCCAGATCGGTGATCGCGGCGGCGAGCGCGGGGTCGTCGCCGCGCGCGAGTCCCGCGTATTCGAGCTCCACCGAGCCATCCTCCGCCGAGACGACCTTGACCCACACGCGGCGGCGCGGGATGAAGAGGCTCGTGACGAGGCCCGCGACGACGAGCGCGGCGAACAGCAGCACCCACCCCTGCGCGGCGTCGTGGTGCACGTCGAGCGAGGCGAAGCGGGGCACCGACGTGAACTCGATGGAGCCGAGGCCGTTCGGCAGCTCGGCGCTGTCCCCCGGGCTGAGCTTGATGGCGGGCACGGCGGAGTCGTTGCCGGCGATCTGCGTGAGGTTGTCGAGCGACAGCGCGTAGGCGTTCGACCCGACGCCGTTGTCGAGCCCGAGGTCGCCCGTGTACATGAAGAGGCTGATGACCGGGTTGACGGTGTCGGGGTAGGTCGAGGTGAGCGTTCCGTCGCCCACATCCACGGCCGTCGGGTAGAAGAAGCCGATCATGCCGACTTGCTCGGCGAGGCCGTCGGGCAGCTTGACTATGCAGTTGCTCGTGAGGTTGGCGTCCTGCGGCAGGCACGGGGTCGGCTGGGAGAAGATGACCGTGCCGTCGGGATCCTTGATGGTGAGCACGGGCGCGTAGCCGTTGCCCAGCAGGTAGACCTGGGTGCCGCCGATCTCGAGCGGCTCGTTGACCTTGATCGTCGCCTTCTGCGGCTCTCCCCCGCGCACGGTGGTCGTGACGTTCGCCACGAAGTCGACGGCCTGGCCGAGGGCCTTCACGTTGTCGACCTCGTAGGTCGGCACGAACGAGTCGAGGGCTATCGAGTAGGGCTCGAGGGCCGCATCCGTGAAGAACCGGCCGGGGTTGAACGAGTCGTAGCTCGCGAGGGTGTTGGTCATGGCGTAGCCCTCGACGACGACGCGCTGGCCCGTGTATCCGAAGCCGCCGCCCACGCCCACGGCGACGAGCACCCCGATGAGCGCCGTGTGGAAGACGAGGTTGCCGGTCTCGCGCAGGTAGCCGCGCTCGGCCGAGATCGAGTCGTCGTACTGCTCCACCCGGTAGCCCTGCCGCGTGAGCAGGGTGCGCGCGGCCTCGACGGCGGTCGCCGCGTCGGTCTGCGCCGTGCGGGTGGTGAAGCCCTCGAGGCGCTCGAGGCGCACGGGGGTCTTGGGCGGGCGGGCGCGCAGGGCGTCGAAGTGGTGCTTCGTGCGCGGGATGACGCACCCGATGAGCGACACGAACAGCAGCAGGTAGATCGCCGAGAACCACACGGACGAGTAGGTCGAGAACACCCCGAGCTTGTCGAGGATGTCGGCGAACTCGGGGTTCGCCGCCTTGTACTGCACGACGCCGTTGGGGTCGGAGCTCACCTGGGGCACGAGCGACCCGGGGATCGCCGCGATCGCGAGCAGCAGCAGCAGGAACAGCGCCGTGCGCATGCTCGTGAGCTGCCGCCAGAAGAACCTCAGGTAGCCGACGACGCCGAGGCGCGGCTGCTGCACCGGGTCGGCGGGAGCCGAGTCGATGTGGTCGGCCGGCCGGTCAGAGGGCTGGTGCGAAGCCATTCACCACCCCTAGGAAGCTCGAGAGGATGGCGCCCCACAGCCCGGAGACCATGAGCACCCCCATGACGATGAGCAGCACGCCGCCCACGATGTTGAAGGCGCGGATGTGCCTGCGCACCCACCGCACCGAGCCGCCCACCCAGCCGAAGCCGAGCGCGACGAGCAGGAACGGGATGCCCAGCCCGAGGCAGTACGCGACCCCGAGGATAGCGGCGCGACCCGCGTCGCCCTCGTAGCTCGCGAGCGCGATGACGGCCCCGAGCGTGGGGCCGATGCACGGCGTCCAGCCGATGGCGAACACGGCGCCGAGCAGCGGCGCGCCCGCGAGGCCCGCGCGCGGTCGCCACGAGGGCTTGAGCTGCTGCTGGAGGAACGTGACCTGTCCGATGAAGACGAAGCCGAGCACGATGATGATGACCCCGCCGATGCGCTGCAGCACGTCCTCATAGCGGAGGAAGAACAGTCCGACGGTCGAGCTCAGCACGACGATCCCGAGGAAGACGACGCTGAACCCGAGCACGAAGAGGCCGGCGCCGAGGGCGGTGCGGCCGCGGCGCAGCTCACGGGCATCCGTCACCCCCGTCACGTAGCCGAGGTAGCCGGGCACGAGCGGCAGCACGCACGGGGAGAGGAACGCGAGCAGGCCCGCCGCGAAGGCGACGGGCAGGGCGAGGCCGAGGGCGCCCCCGCCGACGAGGTCGCCGGGGTTCACCTAGCCCTCCTCGCCGACGACCCTGTCGATCATCGCGGTGAGGATGCTCTTGTCGCGGATGAGGCCGCTGATGCGGCCCGCGACGCGGCCCTCCCTGTCGATGATGAGCGTGGTCGGCACGGCGTTGGGGGCCACGGCGCCCTGGCCCGCGAACGCGAGCTGCACGGAGTTGGTCTGGGCGTCGAGGATCGACGGGTAGCCGATGCCGAACTCGGTCGCGAAGGTCGTGGCCGTGCCCGCGGTGTCGGAGACGTTGACGCCCAGGAACGCGACGTCGGTGTACTCCTCGCTCGCCTCCTTGAGGTCCTTGGCCTCGAGCCGGCACGGCGGGCAGCCCGCGTACCAGAAGTTGAGAACGAGCACGGAGCCGGCGTAGTCGGCGCTCGAGACGTCGTCGCCGTGCTCGGTGGTGCCGGAGAAGTCGATGGCGTCGCCGCGGTCGGCGACGGGGATCTCGGTGTACGCGCCGTCGCCCGACACATAGCCCTGGCCGGAGCCGTCGGCGTACTGCTCGGCGAGCGGGTCGGTGGTGCACCCGGCGAGCGCCGCGACGACGATCGCCGCCGCGGTCACGGCGGCCAGACGACGGTTCACACTGCTCCCGTATCGATGGCGGATTCCAGCAACTCTCTCGCAGGTTCCTGATAGTCGACCTCGACGAACCGGTCGCCCTCGCGGCGCAGCGTCGTGATGCTCGAGAGCGTGCAGCGGCGGTTTGAGGGGTTGTGCGGCAGGCGCAGGTCCTTCACCGAGCGTGCGACCATGACGATCGGCATCTGGTGGCTCACCATGACGACCTCGCCCCCGTCGGCCCCCCGCCACGCGTCGTCGATGGCGGCGAGCATCCTCGCCTCGACGCTGCGGTAGGGCTCGCCCCAGCTGGGGCGGAGCGGGTTGCGCAGCTGGACCCACGCCCTAGGGTGCCGCACCGCGCGCCGCACCGACGTGCCCTCGAACCAGTTGTGCGGCTCGATGATGCGCTCCTCGGTGACGATCGGAAGCCCGAACGCCTCCGACCACGGCTTCGCCGACTCCTGCGCGCGCTGCAGCGGGCTCGCATACAGGGCGGTCACGGGATGCCCCTGCAGCGACTCCGCCGCCCTCGCGGCCATGGCGTGCCCGAGCTCGCTCAGGTGGTACCCGGGGATGCGGCCGTAGAGGATGCCCTCCGGGTTGTGGACCTCTCCGTGGCGGACGAGGCGGACGAGGTCTGCTGGCACCCGGTTATTCTACGGGCTGTAGAACCACATTGAAGTTGTCGCGGAACAGATTGCCCGGGTCGACCCGCTCCTTGATCTGCCGCAGGCGCGCGAGGGTCGCGGGCGGGAACGCGTCCGCCACGCGCTCGGGCCGCGGATCGGTGTCGAAGCTCAGGTACATCCCGCTGAAGTGCTCGCTCAGCGCGTCCCACAGGGTGTCGAGCGCCGCGCGCCTCGTGCCGAGCACCGACACGGCGAAGTTGGCCGAGCGGCCCGCGTAGGCCGTGGCGTCTGAGGGCACGTCGGCGACCGCGCCGCCCACGGACCGGATCGAGAGGAAGTAGACCTCGCCGGAGTCGGCGAGCGCCGTGAGGGCCGCCGCGAACTCGGGTGTGATGTGGTCGACGAGCGCCGAGCGCCCCACGGGCTCGCCCTGTCCGTGGTGCGGCTCGTCCCGCACGTTGTTGGCCATGACCTGCGCGTACGGCGCGAGCTCCACCGACTGCTGCACGAGGGGGGCGACCTGGGCGAACGGCTGCAGGAGCTCGATGATGCGGTCGGGGTCTGCCGAGTCGACGACCGCCATGACCTGCGCGACCGTGGTGCGACCGGGGGTGCGCGGACCCATCATGAGGAAGCTCGTGACCTCGCGCGGCGACGTCTCGACCGCCGCGGCCCACCCCACGAGGAAGTCGGCCGTGTCGCTCGCGTCGAACCCGAGCTGGGCGAAGCCGACCTCGCCCACCTCGTCGACCTCGAACTCGAAGCTCGTCGCGATGCCCATGTTGCCGCCCGCGCCGCGCATCGCCCAGAACAGGTCGGGGTCGGTGTCCGCATCGGCGGTGACGACGGAGCCGTCGGCGAGCACCACCTGCACCGAGCGCACGTGGTCGATCGTGAGGCCGTGCTCGCGCGCGAGCCATCCGACGCCGCCCGCCGTCGCGAGGCCGCCCACGCCCACCCCGCCATAGTCCCCCGAGCTGAGCGCCCAGCCGTACGGCGCGAGCGCGGCGGCGACGTCGACCCAGCGCGCGCCCGCGCCGACCCGCACGCGGCGGGCGACCTCGTCGACGACCTCGATGGAGTCGAGCGCACCCAGGTCGATGACGATGCCGCCGTCGTTCGTCGACCTTCCGCTGATGCCGTGCCCGCCGCTGCGCACGCCGAGTGCGACGCCGGGGTGCGCGCGCGCGAACGCCACGGCGTCCACGACCTCCTCGACGCTGCCGGGTCGCAGCACGATCCCCGGGTTGCCGCCGCGGAGGTAGTTCGACCGCACGCGCGAGAACTGCGCGTCGCCGGGCTCGACGGCGCGCGCCGCGAGGGATTCGGGCACGGAGTCGTAGTCGATCCCGTCCCTGCGACGGGCGAGCGCCGCGGCACCGCGCGCGCGCGCCGTGCCCGTGCCGCGCGCCGCGCGTTCGGCGGCCACGAGCGACCGCACCTCGGGCATGACGTCCTCCGCGAAGCGCTGCAGCGTCGTGGGATCGTCGGACGCGAGGATGAACGTGCCGATGCCCTCCTCGAGCGCGAGGTCGACGAGCTGCGCCGCGGGCAGCTCGCCGATGTTGAGCAGGCGCCGGATCTCGCGGGGGTCGCGTCCGGCGTCCACGGCGGCCGAGTCGATGGCCGCGTTGCCGCGCGCCAGGTCGCCGGGCTTCATGTAGCCGAGCGACGGCAGCCAGCCGTCGGCCTTCGCACCCGTGAGCGCGAGCATCCTCGGCTTGTACGCCCCCAGCCAGATCGGGATGTCGTGCGCCGGCGCCGGACCGCGCTTGGCGCCTTCGACCGCGTAGAACTCGCCCGCGACGCGCAGCGGCGAGCGCTCGGCCGCATCCCAGATGCCGCGCATGATGTCGATCGCCTCGCCGAGCGCCTGCACGCCCTGGCCCGGCGTGAGGCGGCGCCCGCCCATGGCCTCGATGGCGTCCCAGAACCCGCCGGCGCCCAGGCCCAGGTCGACGCGCCCGCCGGAGAGCAGGTCGAGGCTCGCCGCCGAGCGCGCGAGCACGGCCGGCTGGCGCAGCGGCAGGTTGTGCACGTTGGCCGCGACATGGATGCGCTCGGTGCTCGCGGCCACCCACGAGAGGAGCGTCCACGTGTCGTGGAACGACGGCTGGTACGGGTGGTCCTGGAAGGTCACGAGGTCGTAGCCGAGCTGCTCGCTCAGCCGGGCGCGCTGCACAGCGGCGTGCGCGGGAGAGTTCACGGGCGTGATGAACGTTCCGAAGACGAGGGGATGACCGTAATCAGGCATGCACCCAGCCTCGCGCCACCGCGCGCAGGGTCCAAACGCCGCGTTAGTCGCTTACACTAGGTAAGTGACCATGACGCAGATCCACCACATCGACGACGACCTGTGCCGCCGCTACCTCGCCACGTCGGTCGAGCTCGTCGGCAAGCGCTGGAGCTCGGGCATCCTGCTCGCGATCGGCACCGGCGCGACGCGCTTCAGCGAGATCACCGCGGCGGTCACGGGGCTCTCCGACCGGCTGCTCGCCCAGCGCGCCAAGGAGCTCGAGCAGGCCGGCCTCGTGCACCGCGAGGTGATCGCGACGACTCCCGTGCAGGTGCGGTACACGCTCACGGCGAGCGGGCGCGACCTGCTCGAGGCCATGCAGCCGCTCGCGCACTGGGGGGAGCGCTGGAACAGGGCGCACTAAACTCGCAAGGTGACCGAACGCACCCTCATCAAGAACCTTGCCGCTGCCACCGACGGACCCGTCTCCGTCTCCGGCTGGGTCGATACGGTGCGCGACCAGAAGAAGGTGCAGTTCGTCGTGCTGCGCGACGAGTCGGGCGCCGTGCAGCTCGTCAACCCGCGCCCGTCCGACGACGAGGGCAACGTCATCCCCTCCGAGCTCAGCGACGCGATCTCCGGCCTCGCGCAGGGCACGTTCCTCACCGCGACGGGCGAGCTCAAGCACGACGAGCGCGTGAAGCTCGGCGGCGTGGAGATCAAGCTCGACGGCCTCGTGGTCGCGGGCGCCGCGAACCCCGAGACGCCCATCGCCGACGACACCGGCGTCGACAAGCGCATGGACTGGCGCTTCCTCGACCTGCGCCAGCCGAAGAACAACCTCATCTTCCGCATCCAGACGACGCTCGAGCACGCCTGGCGCACGTACTGGGTCGAGAACGACTTCGTCGAGCTGCACACGCCCAAGCTCATGGCGAGCGCGAGCGAGTCGAAGGCCGAGCTCTTCGAGGTCGACTACTTCGAGGGCAAGGCGTACCTCTCGCAGAGCCCGCAGTTCTTCAAGCAGATGGCCCAGCCCGCGGGCTTCGGCAAGATCTTCGAGGTCGGCCCCGCCTTCCGCGCCGACCCGTCGTTCACCTCGCGCCACGCCACCGAGTTCACGAGCGTCGACAGCGAGATCAGCTGGATCGACTCGCACGAGGACGTCATGAAGCTGCACGAGGAGCTGCTCGTCGCGGGCTTCCAGGCCGTGAAGGACAAGCACGGCGCCGAGATCGAGGCCGCGTTCGGCATCGAGGTCGTCGTCCCCACGACGCCGTTCCCGCGCATCCCGCTCGCTGAGGCGAAGCGCATCGTCGCCGAGCGCGGCTACGAGGTGCCCCGCCACGACGACGACATGGACCCGGAGGGCGAGCGCCAGATCGCCGCCTACGTCAAGGAGACGTTCGGCCACGAGTTCGTCTTCCTCACCGACTACGCGTCGAGCATCCGGCCGTTCTACCACATGCGCCACGAGGATGACCCGTCGCTCACGAACAGTTACGACCTCATCTTCAACGGGGTGGAGATCTCGACGGGGGCCCAGCGCGAGCACCGCGTCGACGTGCTCGTGGAGCAGGCGAAGGACAAGGGGCTCGACCCCGAGGAGCTCGACTTCTACCTCGACTTCTTCCGCTACGGCGTGCCGCCGCACGGCGGGTTCGGCATGGGCCTGAGCCGCGTGCTCATGCTCATGCTGCACCTCACGAACATCCGTGAGACCACGTACCTGTTCCGCGGGCCGACGCGCCTGCTGCCGTAAACCCGCGGGCGCTAGCATGAGCCATCGCTACTCGGCGAGAACTATCCACAGAGGAAGTTGAAGGCTATGGCTGGCAAGTTCGTGATCACGAAGGACAAGAAGGGCGAGTTCCGCTTCGTCCTCAAGGCAGGCAACGGCGAGATCATCGCCCAGTCGGAGGGCTACGCCGCCAAGGCGAGCGCCCTCAACGGCATCGAGTCGGTGCGCAAGAACGCCGCCGACGCCACGGTCGTCGACGAGTCCTAGCCCCCGCGAGGGCCACCCCGAGCGCCCGTTAACCTTCATGGGGCAGTATGACCCCATGTCCAAGAAGATCGACGCAGCGCTCAAGGAACTCACGAAGGCCCTCACCAAGCACGCCGAGGTGGTCGGCGGCAGCGCGGTATCCCTCAAGAAGGCCCAGCGGGCCAGCGCGAAGGTCGCTGCCGCCGCCACCGCATACGCGGAGATCGTCCACGCCAAGAGCGGCATGGGCAACCCGTTCGACGACATGGTGCACCCCGGTCTCGACCAGGGCACGCTCCAGTCGCTCGCCGCGGAGCGCGATGCGATCAAGGAGGGCCTCACGGGGCCCATCCCCGTGCAGGGCTAGCCCAGGGCCGACGCCAACCGCTCCGCGTCCACGCGCCAGATCGCGTGCACGCGCCCGTCGATCATGAGCACGGGGATCTCGTCCCAGTACTTCGCGTTGAGCTCGGCATCGTCGTGGATCGAGAGCTCCTCGAGCGTGACATCCTCGCGCCCCTCGATCACCGCGCCCACGACCGCGCGCGCGTCGTCGCACAGGTGGCAGTCGGGCTTGCCGATGAGGGTGAGTCTCGTGGTGGGCACGACCATAGACTAAACGCGATGCCCCCAGCAGAGTCGCCCCCGCCGAGTGATCGTCCGATCATCGCGTTCTTCGATGTCGACAACACCCTCATGCGCGGCGCGAGCGTCTACTACGTCGGCCGCGAGGCCTTCCGGCGCGGGCTCATCTCCTGGCGCGACATCGCCCTCTTCGCCTGGCACCAGTTCCGCTTCCTCGCCGTCGGTGAGAACCGCGAGCACCTCGCGACGGCCAAAGACCGCGCCCTCGGCCTCGTGAGCGGCCACACCGAGGTCGCGCTCGTCGACATGGCCAACGAGATGTACGAGAGGGATTTCGCGCCCAAGCTGTGGCCCGAGACCGTGGCCCTCACCCAGGCCCACCTCGAGAAGGGCCACGAGGTGTGGCTCATCACGGCGACGCCGCAGCTCGTCGCCCAGGTCATCGCCGACCGGCTGGGGCTCACGGGCGCCATCGGCACGCGCGTGCAGGCGCTCGACGGTGTCTTCACGGGCGCGCTCGACGGCCACGTCATCCACGGCGACGAGAAGGCCGCGGTCGCGCTGCGCTTCGCGAGCGACCGTCAGGCCGACCTCGCGGAGTGCTGGGCCTACTCCGACTCGAGCAACGACATCCCGCTGCTCACGCTCGTGGGCAACCGCATAGTCGTGAACCCCGACGCGAAGCTGCTCAGCCACGCGCGCTCGCACGACTGGGAGGTGCTGCCGCTCAAGCGCGCGAGCATCAGGGAGGCGCAGCGCCGCGTGAAGAAGGATGCCCGCGCCGTTAAACGACGAAAGGCGGAGTGAGCCTCGGCCCACCCCGCCCTCCGGGACGACTACTTCTTGTTGCGACGCTGGTGACGCGTCTTGCGCAGCAGCTTGCGGTGCTTCTTCTTCGCCATCCGCTTGCGGCGCTTCTTGATAACAGAACCCATGGGGTACCTCGCAGTGTGTGTGAACGAACCGATCGGCTCGAAATCAGAACCGCGGAAGAATGAACTCACCGAGTCTAGCGCACTGCGCTAGACAGCCCTACCCGACGTCGGAGATGGGTGTCTCGATGGCGGCGACGACTGCCGACTCGGGGATGCGGAACGAGCGGCCGAAACGCACGGCCGGCAGGTCGCCCGAGTGCACGAGGCGGTAGACGGTCATGTTCGAGACGCGCATCATCTCGGCCACCTCGGCGACCGTGAGGAAGCGCACATCGGACAGGTCACTCGGCATTTCGGGAACAGCTCCTCGGTGTCATCGTCGCGCACCAGTGTGACTGGAGTGCTAAACGGCAACACTAGGGGGTGAAGTTGAACGGTGTCCACCCCCGTTCGGGGCGGCCGCAGGGGTGCTAGCGGGGCCGTCCGAAGAGCCTGCGGCGGAACGTCCTCGGCAGCGTCCGAGCCACCCGGTGCGCGCTCTCCGCGGCCCGGCGTCCGATGGTCTCGCCCACGTCGGCTCCCGACCATGCCGCGAACACGGCCGAGCGGCCGTCGTCGAGGGGCACGTCCTCCTCGTCGAGCGAGGGCTCGAGGTAGGGCCGGATCCAGTCCTCGAGGTCTTCGAGCGGTGCGGGGTCGAGGCGGTAGTAGCGGTGCTGCCCGTCCTCGCGCACGGTCACGAGCCCGTGGTCGCGCAGCACGCGCAGGTGCTTCGAGACCGTGGGCTGGCTGAGCCCGAGCCGCTCGACCAGGTCGCCGACGCTGATCTCGCCGGCCGCGGCATCGCGTGCGACTGCCCGTTCGAGCAGGGCCGCCATGACCTCTCGCCTCGTCGGATCGGACACGACGTCGAAGATGTCAGCCATGCGCCTAGAGTATCGACAGACAGATCAGAGGGGTTGGAATGCGCGGCAAACCGATCTCGCGCGATACGCCGTTCGCCCGGATCAGGGACGGGGTCGACGCGTTCATCGCGGCGACGCCCGCGCGCTTCGCGATCATCATCTTCGCGGGCCTCATCCTCGTCTTCACCGCGCTGTTCTCCCTGCCGCTCTCGACGACGTCGGGCAGGCAGGCGCCCTTCGTCGACGCGCTGTTCACGGCCGTCTCGGTCATCTGCGTCACGGGCCTCTCGACCGTCGACATGGCGACGTACTGGTCGCCCCTGGGCCACGCGTTCGTCTTCATCGGCGTCGAGATCGGCGGCATCGGCGTGCTCACGCTCGCCTCGATCCTCGGGCTCGTGATCAGCCGCAAGCTCGGCCTGCGCCAGAAGCTTCTCGCCGCGGGCGACGCCAACCCGCTGCGCATCCGCAAAGGGCCCATCGCCGAGGGCCAGGCCGTGCGCCTCGGCGAGACCGGAAGCCTGCTCCTGACCGTCGCGATCAGCGCCCTCGTGATCGAGATCGGCGTGGCGATCCTGCTGTTCCCGCGCATGCTGCTCGAGGGGGTGGACCCGTTCAACGCCGCGTGGCAGTCGATCTACATCTCGGCCATGGCGTTCACGAACACGGGCTTCCTGCCGACCTCGGAGGGCCTCGACCCGTACACGGGAGACGTGTGGTTCCTGGGCGCGATCATGATCGGCGTCATCGCGGGCGCCATCGGCTTCCCCGTCATCTACGTGCTCGCGCGCAACCTGCGCCACCCGCGCCGGTGGTCGCTGCACGTGAAGATGACCATCCTCACCTTCGGCCTGCTGCTCGTGCTCGGCGCGCTCGCCTACCTCGTGCTCGAGGCCAACAATCCCCGGACGTTCGCCGACTTGGACGCGGGGCAGCGCATCCTGCAGAGCTTCTTCCTGTCGTCGATGGCGAGATCGGGCGGCTTCTCGACCATCGACATCTCGCACCTGGATGGCTCGAGCCTGCTCGTCACCGACATGCTCATGTTCATCGGCGGCGGTTCCGCCTCGACCGCGGGCGGCATCAAGGTCACGACCCTCGCGGTGCTGTTCCTCGCGGCGTTCGCCGAGGCGCGGGGCAACGACGAGATGGAGGCGTACGAGCGCCGCATCCCGCCGGACGTGCTGCGCCTGGGAGTGAGCGTCGTGCTGTGGGGGGCGACGACGGTCGCCGCAGCCTCGATCATCCTGCTGCTCATCACCGACGAGCCGCTGGACTACGTGCTGTTCGACGTCATCAGCGCCTTCGCCACGTGCGGCCTGAGCACGGGGTTCACGCAGAACGCGTCCGACGGGGCGCAGTACGTGCTCGCGGCGACCATGTTCCTCGGGCGCATTGGTACCGTGACCCTTGCGGCGGCACTCGCCGCGAGCCAGCGCCGACAGCTGTTCAGGCGACCGGAAGAGAGGCCCATCGTTGGTTGACAAGATCCCGCATGATGCACCGGTGCTCGTCATCGGCCTCGGGCGCTTCGGCGCCGCGACCGCGGGCCAGCTGCAGCGCCTCGACCGCGAGGTGCTCGCGGTCGACGAGGATGCCGGGCTCGTGCAGAAGTGGTCGGAGCGCGTGACGCACGCCGTGCAGGCCGACGCCCGCCAGATCGACGCGCTGCGCCAGATCGGCGCGCAGGACTTCTCCATCGCGGTCGTCGCCGTCGGCTCGTCGATCGAGGCCTCCGTGCTCATCACGGCGAACCTCGTCGACCTCAAGATCCCGCAGATCTGGGCGAAGGCGATAAGCCAGTCGCACGGCAAGATCCTCGCGCGAATCGGCGCGAACCACGTCATCTACCCCGAGGCGGAGGCCGGCGAGCGCGTCGCGCACCTCGTGTCGGGCCGCATGATCGACTTCATCGAGTTCGACGACGACTTCGCGATCGTGAAGATGTACCCGCCCAAGCCCATCCGGGGGCTCCCGCTCTCCGAGTCGCAGGTGCGCCGCAAGTACGGCATCACCGTCGTGGGCGTGAAGTCGCCGGGCAAGGACTTCACCTATGCGACCCCGGAGACCGTCGTGTCGAACCACGACCTCGTGATCGTGAGCGGCAACTCGACGGACATCGAGAGGTTCGCGGCGCTCAACAGCTAGGGCTGGCTGTCGTCCTGCCCCGGTCCGCCCTGGCCCGGTCCGGGTCCGCCGGGGAAGCCGCCCTGGCCGGGGCCGAACTGCGACTGGGCCTGGCCCGCCGGGAGCAGCGTGCCGACGACGACCCCGCCGCCGAACAGCAGGGCTGCGATCGCCGCTGATGCGAGCGCGACGCCCGCGATGGCGAGGGGGCTGGTGCGCGGCCGCTCGGCGACCGCGACGGGGGCTACGACGGGAGCGGGCTGCGCCGCGGGCTCCTCGACGGTGTCGATCTTCTTGGTGGGCATGCGCCCAGCGTGCGCGCCCGACCTATCGGACGGCTATGAGCACGCCCTGAGATCGCTCAGGCGCCCGCGGCCATCTCGCGTGCGCGGGCGAGGGCCGCGGCCGTCGCCCGGTCGAACATGCCGCTCAGGTCGGCCTCCTGCATGACCCCGATGGCGCGCTCGGTGGTGCCCTTGGGGCTCGTGACCTGGGCGCGCAGCACCTCGGGCTCCTTGCCCGACGCGAGCAGGAGGTCGACGGAGCCCGCGAAGGTGCCCTGCACGAGCGTCTTCGCCTGCTCGGGCGTGAAGCCCAGGTTCACCGCGGTGCGCGTGAGCTCCTCCACCAGGTAGAAGACGTAGGCGGGGCCCGAGCCGGAGATCGTGCTGAGGGCGTCGATCTGCGACTCGGGCACCTCGACGACCGTGCCGACCGTCTCGAAGAGCGCGACGCCGAGGGCCACCTGCTCGGCAGTCGCGCGCGAGCCCGCGGCGACGCCCGTGACGGCCTTGCCGACGATCGCAGGGGTGTTGGGCATGGCGCGCAGCACGGGGTTGGGCACGACCGCCTCCATCGCCGCGGTCGTGATGCCCGCCGCGACGCTGATGACGAGGGTGCCAGGGTCGAGCTCGAGGCTCCGCAGGGTGTCCACGATCATCGCGGGCTTCACGCCGAGCAGCACGATGCCCGCCCCGCGCACGGCTCGCCGGTTGCCGTCGGGCTCCTCCTCCAGCGCTATCGACTCCACGCCGTCCGCGGCGACGAGCGCGGCCTTCGCGGCCGTGCGGTTGGTGACCCGGATGCCCCCGTCCACGGTCACCGCGGGTGAGAGCAGCCCGCTCAGGATCGCCCCGCCCATGGAGCCGGCGCCGATGATCGCTATCGAGGGAAGTGTGCTCACGGCATCATCCTAGGATTGAGCGCATGAGCGCATCGGGTGGCGGCAGGGCAATCATCGCGGCACTTCTCGCGAACCTCGGGATCGCGGTGGCCAAGTTCGTGGGCTTCCTCGTCTCCGGTTCCACGTCGATGCTCGCCGAGAGCGTGCACTCCCTCGCCGACACCGGCAACCAGGGGCTCCTGCTGCTGGGCGGCCGCAAGTCGCGCAAGCGCGCGGACGACTCCCACCCGTTCGGCTACGGCCGCGAGCGCTACGTCTACGCGTTCGTCGTGTCGATCATCCTGTTCTCGGTCGGCGGCGTGTTCTCGATCTACGAGGGCATCGAGAAGATCCAGCACGCGAACGACCACGCGCTCGAGAACCCGATAGTGCCGCTCGTCATCCTCGTCGTCGCGATCGGGCTCGAGAGCTTCTCGCTGCGCACCGCCATCCGCGAGTCGAACCACGTGCGCGGCAAGCAGGGCTGGATCTCGTTCATCCGTCACGCCAAGGCCCCCGAGCTCCCCGTCGTCCTGCTCGAGGATGTCGCGGCCCTCACCGGCCTCGTCTTCGCCTTCGCGGGCGTGGGCCTCACGACCCTCACCCACAACGGCATCTTCGACGCGATCGGCACCCTGCTCATCGGCCTGCTGCTCGTCGCGGTCGCCGTCATCCTCGGCATCGAGACGAAGAGCCTGCTCGTGGGCGAGGGCGCGACCGCCTCGGACGTCGACAAGATCCGCGCGGCGATCAACGGGCACGCCGACGTCGAGGCGCTCATCCACATGAAGACGCTCTACCTGGGGCCGGACGAGCTGCTCGTGGCCGCCAAGCTCGCGTTCGCGAAGTCGAAGAAGCTCGCGGACGTCGCGTCGTCGATCAATGCCGTCGAGGCCGCGATCCGCGAGGCCGTGCCGATCGCGCGCGTCATCTACCTCGAGCCCGACGTCTACATGCCCAAGAGCGCGCACCCGACGACCGACGCGATCGTCATCAAGTCGTCGGACTGATCAGCGGCGGGACTCGAAGAACTCCCGCAGCAGCGCCGCCGACTCCTCGGCGGCGACCCCCGCGACGACCTCGACGCGGTGCGGCAGCCTGCGGTCGCGCAGCACGTCGAGCACGCTCCCGACGGCGCCCGCCTTCTCGTCCCACGCCCCGAAGACGACGCGCGGGATGCGTGCCTGCAGGATCGCCCCCGCGCACATCGTGCACGGCTCGAGGGTGACCACGAGCGTCGTGTCCTCGAGGTGCCACGTCCCGCGCGCCTCGGCGGCGGCGCGGATGGCGAGCACCTCGGCGTGGGCGGTCGGATCGTGGCTGAGCTCGCGCTCGTTGCGGCCCACGGAGAGGCGCGTGCCGTCGGCATCCAGCACCATCGCGGCCACGGGCACGTCGCCCGTCGCGAGGGCGAGCCGCGCCTCGGCGAGGGCCTCGGACATCCACACGTCGTATCCGGTCACAGTAGATTGAGCCTATGCGAGTACACGTTGCCGACCACCCGCTCATCACGCACAAGCTCACCGTGCTGCGGGACAAGAACACGCCGTCTCCCACGTTCCGCGCCCTCGCCGAGGAGCTCATGACGCTCCTCGCCTACGAGGCGACCCGCAACGTGCGCACGCGCGAGGTCGAGATCGAGACTCCCGTCACGACGACCAAGGGGCTCGCGATCAGCGACCCGCGGCCGCTCGTCGTGCCCATCCTGCGCGCCGGGCTCGGCATGCTCGAGGGCATGGTCAAGCTCATCCCCACGGCCGAGGTCGGCTTCCTCGGCATGGTGCGCGACGAGGAGACCCTGCAGCCGACGACGTACGCGCAGCGACTGCCGGAGGACCTCTCCGACCGCCAGTGCTTCATCCTCGACCCCATGCTCGCCACGGGCGGCTCGCTCATCGGCGCCATCGAGTTCCTCTTCGAGCGCGGCGCGAAGGATGTCACGGCCGTCTGCCTCATCGGAGCCCCCGAGGGCGTGGCTGCCGTCGAGAAGGCCACGGAGGGCCGCGAGGTCACCGTCGTGCTCGGCGCTCTCGACGAGCGCCTCAACGAGGTCGGCTACATCGTGCCGGGCCTCGGCGACGCGGGCGACCGCCTCTACGGCACCGTGTAACGCAGCTTGCGTTTCTTGCGCAGATGCAAGATAGTTGCAGGCATGACTGTTCGTGCGATCGCCCCGACCTCCTTCGAGGTGCGCGAGAGCATGGTCATGTGTTGTCGAATGTGTGCCTAGCAGGCGCTCGTTTCGTCGGGTTCCGTTCGCCTTAGGGCGGAACTCCCGGGCCCCAGTCCTCATAACGGCTGGCTACCGCTTCGCATGACCGCAGTACCCGAAGGATCACAACCTCATCATCAGAGGCCCTTCACCCCACAACTAAGGATTCCCAGGACCATGTCCATCGCCTCTCTCGACCGCGCTCCCCTCTCGCCCGTCGCCCCGGCTCCGGCCGCCACCGCGACCCCGACCCCACGCCGCCTGCAGGCCGTGCCCACCGGCACGGAGGCCCGCGGCTTCGCCCTCTACGTCGGCCTCGACGAGTTCAAGGCCCTCGACTCCGGCACCGACCTCAGCGCCGTCGTCGAGCAGCTCAAGAGCCTCCTCACCCAGCTCGTCCCGTCCGCGGAGAGCTACGCGGCCGTGGCCCTCGCCCCTGTCGGCGCCGGCGGCCGCGACCTCGAGGTCGTGCGCCTCGCGCTGCAGGACCCGGCCGCGCTCGCCCGCCACCGCCAGGCTCCCGAGGAGCCCGAGAAGGTGCGCACGGGCGTCGTCATCGACATCTCGCGCAAGCGCGTCGCCCTCGACGGCGACACCGCCCCGCTCACCTACAAGGAGTTCGAGCTGCTGCAGTACCTCGTGCTGCGCGAGGGCCGCACGATCGACCGCGCGGAGCTCATCTCGTCGCTGTGGTCGGCGGCGGATGACGAGATCCCCAACGAGCGCACCATCGACGTGCACGTGCGCCGCCTGCGCGCCAAGCTCGGCGACTACGAGGACATCGTGCGCACCGTGCGCGGCGTCGGCTATCGCTTCGACCGCCACGCCGACGTGCAGATCCGCCAGGCGACGACCCCGAGCCCCGACTTCTTCTAGGAGCGCCGTGCTCTAGGAGAGCGATGGTGTTCCAGAAGCGCAGGCTTCGTCGCGATTGTCGGCGCCCCATGTGTACATTGTTCACATGAGCGACACCACAGCCGCCCCCGCGCACTGGAAGCGCAACACGTCTCTGTTCCTCGTCGGCCAGACCGTCTCCCTGTTCGGCTCGATGATCGTGCAGTACGCGGTCATGTGGTACGTGACGTTCCAGACGGGGTCGGGCATCGCCGTCGCCCTCTACGCGGTCGCGGCGTTCCTGCCCCAGGGCATCATCTCGATCTTCGGCGGCGTGCTCGCCGACAGGATGAACCGGCGCGTGCTCGTCATGCTGTCGGACGGCATCATCGCCGCGGTGACGCTCGTGCTCGCCCTCCTCATGGCCAACGGCATCACCGACCTGTGGATCATCCTCCTCGCCGTCGCCGCGCGGTCGATAGGCGCGGGGGTGCAGACGCCCGCGGTCTCGGCCCTGCTCCCCCAGATCGTGCCCGGCGACCAGCTCATGCGCGTCAACGGAATCTTCGGCACCATCCAGTCGGCGATGGCCCTGCTCGCGCCCGCCGCGGCCGGCGCCGTGTTCGGCATCTTCGGCATCGTGCCGGTGTTCTTCATCGACGTCGTCACGGCGGTCATCGGCATCGGCATCATGTTCTTCGTCGCGGTTCCGACTCTCGCCTCCATCGCCGAGAAGGCCACGAGCTACAAGGCCGACCTCGTGGAGGGGCTGCGCTACATCTGGCACCACGCGATAGTGCGCTGGCTGCTGCTCGTCTTCGCGATCATCTTCCTGCTCATCGTCGCACCGTCGTTCGTCACGCCGCTTCTCATCGCCCGCGAGCACGGCAACGACGTCACGCTCGTCACCCTGCTCGAGATCGCGTTCAGCGTGGGCATGCTGCTCGGCGGCGTGCTCGTCTCGACGCTGCTCGCGAAGCGCAACCGCCTGGCGCTCATCCTCATCTCGACGTTCTCGTTCGCGGTGTCGTCGATCGGCATGGGCCTGAGCCTCAACCTCGTGCTGTTCTACGCGTTCATGTTCACCCTCGGCCTGTTCGTGCCGCTGTTCTCGACGCCGTTCATGACCCTCGTGCAGGAGACCGTCCCGGCCGAGATGCACGGGCGCGTGTTCAGCTACGTGGGCATCGTCATGGCGCTCGCGACCCCCGTGGGCATGGTCGTCTTCGGCCCGCTCGCCGACATCATCAGCGTGCGCGCGATCCTCGTGATCGCGGGCGTCGTCATGGCCGTCGTCATGGGCATCGCGATGCTCGTGCCGTCGGGTCGTGCGGCGATGGCGGCGGCGCGTGCGGTAGCACCCGAGGTGTCGGAGCCCGCTCAGCCCTGAGGCCGCTGATGGCGGGGCAGCCCCGCGACGACGAGCTCCCACGAGTCGCGGATGAGGTCCTCCGCCGGCACCGTCGCGCTCGGGAGGGCGACCGTGATCCAGTGCTTCTTGTTCATGTGGTAGCCGGGGATGACCTCGGCGAACGTCGAGACGAGCGCCTTGGCATCCTCGGGGTCAGCCTTGAGCGTGATCCTGCCGGGGCCCTGCTCGGCGTCGAGCACCGCGAACACCTTGCCGACGACCTTGAACACGGGGGTGTCCTCGCCGAACGGGTACGAGAGCTCGGTGGCGGGGAACGCCGCGCACGCCGTCATGGCGTCCTCGATCGTGAACATGGGCCTATCCTGCCTCACGTGACCATCCACCACCTCGCCCGGCTGCACGACTGGACACGGGCCGTCGAGGATGGCGAGTACCGCACGTCGACCCTCGGGCTCACCCTCGACGAGGTGGGGTTCATCCACGCGTCGTACGCGCAGCAGCTCGCCGGAACGGCCGAGCGCTTCTACGCCGAAGAGACCGGGCCGCTCGTCGTGCTCGACATCGACGAGGCTGGGCTCGACGTGCGCGAGGAGGGCGGGTTCCCGCACGTGTACGGGCCGATCCCCGTGGCCGCGGTGGAGCGCGTCGTGCCCGCGCGCATGACGAACGGACGGCTCGTCACAGGCTGAGCTTGCGCTCGAGCGCCTCTCGCTCGACGGGGTTGGTGCACAGCGCGATCGCCTCGCGCAGCGCGGCGTGCGCCTCCTCGGTGCGCCCGAGCCGCAGCAGCAGCTCGCCGCGCACCGACGGCACGAGGTGGCCCGGCAGGTCGATCGCGTCGACGAGGGCGAGGCCCGCGGCGGGGCCGGAGGCCATGGCGACCGCGACCGCGCGGTTGAGGTCGATCACGGGTGAGGGCGCGAGCTGTGCGAGCGCCTCGTAGAGGATGACGATGCGGTCCCAGTCCGTCTCGGCCACCGAGCCCGCGACCGCGTGGCACTCCGCGATCGCGGCCTGAAGCCCGTAGAACCCGAGGCCGGGGCGTCCCGCCCGCTCGAGGGCTGCGCGTCCGCGGCGGATCGCCGCGCGGTCCCACAGCCGTCGGTCCTGATCTTCGAGCAGCACGGGCCTGCCGTCAGCGCCGACGCGGGCCGGGAACCGCGCGGCACCCAGCTCGAGGAGCGCGAGCAGCCCGAACACCTCCGGCTCGGGCGAGAGGCGCACGAGCTGGCGCGCGAGCCGCAGCGCCTCCCCCGCGAGGTCGACGCGCATCCACTCGGTGCCGCCCGTCGCGAACGAGCCCTCCGTGAAGACGAGGTAGATGACCTGCAGCACCGAGCCGAGACGGGCGGGCCGGTCGGCGGGCTCCGGCACCGAGAACGGCACCTGCGCCGCCGCGAGCGTCTTCTTCGCCCGCGTTATGCGGGCCTGGATCGTCGCGACCGGCACGAGGAAGGCCCGGGCGATCTCGTCGGTCGTCAGACCGCCCACGACGCGCAGGGTCAGCGCGAGACGGGCCTCCTTCGAGAGCACGGGATGGCACGCCACGAAGAGGAGCGCGAGCACGTCGTCGTCGATCGCACCGGGGGCGAACAGGCTGTCCGCCCCGGGCACGTCGTGCTCGAGGTCGCGGGCGAGGAGCGCGTACCGCTCGTCCCGCGCGGCACGCCGCCGGAACGCGTCGATGGCCCGCCGCCGCCCTGTCGTGAGCAGCCAGCCCGCGGGCTCGCGCGGCACGCCGTCGACGGCCCACGAGACGAGGGCCTCGGCGAGGGCATCCTGCGCGACATCCTCGGCGAGCGCGAAGTCGCCCGTGTAGCGGGCGAGGGCGCCGACGATGCGCGCGGACTCCATGCGCCACACCGCCTCGACGGCGCTCCTCGCCTCACTGCCTCCCACGGGTCAGAGCTGCCCGGTCTGCTCGCGCCAGGCGCGCTCCTTCTTGACCCACTCGTTGTCCTGCGGGAACTCGTCGATGCTCGGCACCCGGCGGATCTCCGTCTTCGAGCCCGCGGTCATGGGCGCGCGCTTGGCCCACTCGACCGCCTCCTGGATGGAGGCGACGTCGAGGATGTAGTAGCCGTTGAAGAGCTCGCGCGTCTCGCCGTAGGGGCCGTCGGTCACGACGGGGGTCTCACCCGTGAAGTCGACGACGACGCCGTTCGCCGCGTCGTCGAGGCCCTCGGCCGCGAGCAGCACGCCCGCGCGGATGAGCTCGTCGTTGAACTTGCCCACGGCGTCGAGCACCTCCCCGAAGTCCGCGTCGGCGAAGTTGGCCCACGACTCGTCGGTCGCGCGCATGATGAGCATGTACTTGGGCATGGGTTTCTCCTTGTGAATCGGAAGGCCGCCTGTCGACCTTCTCATCCACAGGTCGAACGGCGCGACGCACAATCGACAACTCGCCCGAAAACTTCTCCGGGCGGGGTAGACAGGTCGTTCGGCAAACTCCCAGAAAAATAACGTTTCGGTAACTAGACACCCGTTACCGTTCCGTTATACATTCATAGAGCAGAAGTTGTTTGCTGTGGCAGCTGAAGCGGAATGTGATTGCAGGACACTCTTGGTGCAAGGGAGAGGGTCGGTTCCTAGCCTCTGGAACCGACCCTCAGCCAGTTAAGGCGCACGCGGGATCTCGACAGGTTCCATCCGCCGACGCATGTCCGTGCGTCTGCATAGAGTTGACGGGTGAGCGACAAGTCCGCATCCGTCTCGGCCTGGGAGGCCCTCTTCCGCGCGCAGGTGAGCGTGCTGCGGCAGCTCAACACCGAGTTCCCGACCGACCAGCTCTCGTTCACCGAGTACGACGTGCTGTTCAACCTGTCGCGGCAGGATGACCGGGCCCTGCGCATCCGCGACCTCAACCGGCATCTCCTCCTGACCCAGCCGAGCGTCAGCCGCCTCGTCGACAGGCTCGTGGCGCGCGGGCTCGTGCGCAAGGAGTCCGACCCGGGCGACGGCCGCGGCACCATCGTGTGCCTCACCGAGGCGGGCTTCGACCTGTTCCGGCGCGTGGCCGTCGTGCACGCCGACTCCATCCACCGCCGGGTCGGGAGCGCCCTGAGCAACGACGAGCTGCGTGAGCTCGAGCGCCTCACCGACAAGCTGCGCCTCAACACGGGGGAGTGATCATGGGCTCCCCGAGCATCGTGTGGCTGCGGGACGACCTGCGCCTCGCCGACAACCCCGCCCTCACCGCCGCGGCAGAGCGCGGCGAGCCCGTCGTGCTCGTGTACGTGCTGGACGAGGAGAGCCCCGAGATCCGTCCGCTGGGGGCGGCGAGCCGCTGGTGGCTGCACCACTCCCTCGCGTCGCTCGGCGAGCACCTCGTGCTGCGCCGGGGGCGGGCGGAGGAGGTCATCCCTGCACTCGTCGCGGAGACGGGCGCGGGCGCCGTCTACTGGAACCGGCGGTACGGCGCCGCGCGGGAGATCGACGCGCGGCTCAAGGCGCGCCTGCGCGACGACGGCCTCGACGTGCAGAGCTTCCAGGCCAACCTGCTCGTGGAGCCGTGGACCCTGACGACCGGGGGCGGCGGCCCCTACCGCGTGTTCACGCCGTTCTGGAAGGCCGCCCGCGAGCTGCGGTTCAGGGAGCCGTTGCCCGTGCCCGAGGTGCGCTGGGGTGCGGCGCAGGGCGACTCGCTGCCCTCCTGGAACCTGCTGCCGACCCGCCCAGACTGGGCCGGGGGGCTGCGCGAGAGCTGGACCCCGGGCGAGCGGGGCGCGCACGACCAGCTCGAGGGGTTCGTCGACGAGCGCCTCGAGGACTACCACCGCCGCGACGAGCCCGCCGTCGACGCGACGAGCCGCCTGAGCCCGCACCTGCGGTTCGGCGAGATCAGCCCGTTCCAGGTCTGGCACAGGATGCACGACCACATGTCGCCCGCGGCGCGCAAGAACGTGCCCAAGTTCCTCAGCGAGGTCGGGTGGCGCGAGTTCAACTGGAGCATCCTGTTCCACAACACCGAGCTCGCGGAGAAGAACTACCGCCCCGCGTACGACGCGTTCCCCTGGTCGGAGCCCGACCCCGAGGAGCTCGCGGCCTGGAAGGAGGGGCGCACGGGCATCCCCCTCGTCGACGCGGGGATGCGCGAGCTGTGGCGCACGGGCGTCATGCACAACCGCGTGCGCATGGTCGTCGCGAGCTTCCTCATCAAGAACCTGCTCATCGACTGGCGCGTGGGCGAGAAGTGGTTCTGGGACACGCTCGTCGACGCCGACGAGGCGAGCAACCCGGGCAACTGGCAGTGGGTCGCGGGCTCGGGCGCCGATGCGGCGCCCTACTTCCGTGTCTTCAACCCCGAGCTGCAGCGCGACAAGTTCGACAAGGCCGGGCGGTACGTCAACCGCTGGGTCCCCGAGGCGGGCACGCCCGCGTACCCCGACCCGATCGTCGACCTGGCCGAGACCCGCAAGCAGGCGCTCGAGGCCTACGAGGCGGTCAAGGCCGCGGACGGCCCCCGATGACCCCCACCGCACGGGATGCGACGCGCGCACCCGCGCGGGCCGCGGCGACCACGTCGCCCGTGTGCACGAACTCGTCGAGGTAGCCCGCGCAGAACGCGTCGCCCGCGCCCGTCGGGTCGACGACGGGCACGGTCACGGCGTCGACGTGCGTCGCGTCGCCGTCGTGGAACACCGTGAGCCCCGCCGCGCCCTGCGTGAGCACGACGGTGTCGAACCCGAGCGCGGGGCCGATCTCGTCGGCCGAGTCGCGGCCCGTGAGCAGCCTCCCCTCGTCGAGCGAGGGGAAGAGGATGTCGGCGCCGGCCATCGCCGCGAGGAACCGCTCGGGCCCGTAGTCGGCGATGAACCCCGCAGACCCCGGCGCGACGGAGACCGTCACCCCGGCGGCCCGCGCCCGCGCGATGAGCGAGGCGATGCCGTCGGCCCCCGCCTCGTTGAGGAGGGCGTGCCCCGTGATGTGCAGCACCGCCGCGTCGGCGAGCAGCTCGTCGGTCACCCACGCGGGGTCGAGCAGGGTGTTCGCGCCGCGCTCCGTGAGCATCGCGCGGCGCTGGCCCTCGACGATGACGACGATCGTGCCCGTGGGCAGCTCGGGCGAGCCGTGCAGCTCCGACCTCGCGCCCACGGCCGAGAGCAGCTGCGCGTGGCGCGCGAGGTCCCACGTCGAGACGCTGCCCACGAAGACCGCGTCGGAGCCGAGCGACCCGAGCCACGCGGCGGTGTTGGCCGCCGAGCCGCCGGGCCGTGAGTGGATCGACGACGGGGTGTCGGTGTCGTCGCGGATCGGGCCGTCCGGGATCGCGACGACGTCGTCGATGACGTCGCCGTAGGTGAGGATGCGCGTGCGCTCAGTCACGGTTGAGAGCCGACCAGGCGGAGGCCACCTGGGCGGCGACCCGCACGTTGTTGCGCGCGAGGTCGAGGTTCACCTCGAGGCTGCGGCCGCCGGAGAGCTCCACGATCTTGAGCAGCAGGAACGGCGTGACCGCCTTGCCCGAGACGCCGGCCTCGTCGGCGAGCGCGAGGGCCTGCGTGAGAATGCGGTCGTGCTCGGCCGGATCCCACTGCTGCTCGAGCGGGATGGGGTTGGCGAGCACGATGCCCTGGCCGTGGCCGAGGTCGTCCTGCGCGCGCATGATCGCGGCGACCTGCGCGGCGTTCTCGACGGCCCAGTCGAGCGTGTAGGGCGACTCGCGCAGCCAGAAGCTCGGGAAGACGTTCGTGCCGAAGCCCACGACGGGCACCGAGAGGGTCTCCAGGCGCTCGAGCGTCGCAGCGATGTCGAGCACCGACTTCACGCCCGCCGAGACGACGGTGATGTTGGTGACGGCGAGGGTCGAGAGGTCTGCAGACTCGTCGAACGTCTCGTTCGCGCCGCGGTGCACGCCGCCGAGGCCGCCCGTGGCGAAGACGCGGATGCCCGCGAGGGCCGCGAGGTGCGAGGTGGCGGCGACGGTGGTGGCGGCCGAGGTTCCCGCCGCGGCGATGATGGGCAGGTCGCGCACGGAGGCCTTGGCGAGCTCCTCCTCCGCGATGCGGCGCACGCCCTCGGCGTCGAGGCCGATCTGGGGCACCCCGTCGAGCACCGCGATCGTGGCGGGCGTGACGCCCGCATCCCGCAGGATGGTCTCGAACTCGACCGCCGCCTCGTGGTTGCGCGGGCGCGGGAGGCCGTGGGAGATGATGGTGGACTCGAGGGCGACGACCGGGTCGCCAGCGGCTAGCGCGGCGGCGACCTCGTCGGAGAGCTGGAAGGGCGTGGACACCGATCCACTGTACCTTCGACGTATGGTTCCACCGATCCAGCTCCACGATCCGCAGCGCCGCGGATTCGGCTCCGACAACCAGTCGGGCGTGCATCCTGAGATCCTCGAGGCCATCGCCCGGGCCAACGGCGGGCACGTCGGGGCCTACGGCGACGACCCCTACACGGCCCGGCTGCAGCACGTCATCGCCGAGCGCTTCGGCGAGGGCGCCGAGGCGTTCCCCGTGCTCACGGGCACGGGCGGCAACGTCATCGCGCTCCAGTCGATGATCCCGCGCTGGGGGGCCGTGCTGTGCGCGTCGACCGCGCACGTCAACACCGACGAGAACGGCGCCGTCGAGAGCGTCGCCGGCATCAAGCTCCTGCCGGTCGCGACCGACGACGGCAAGCTCAGCCCCGAGCTCATCCACGCCCAGTCGTGGCGCTGGGGCTCCGTGCACCGCGGAGAGCCGCTCGCCATCACCATCACGCAGACCACCGAGCTCGGCACCGCATACACGGCCGACGAGATCGCGGCGGTCGCCGACTACGCGCACTCCCACGGCATGGGGCTGCACATCGACGGCGCGCGCCTCTCCAACGCCGCGGCGAGCCTCGGCCTCACGCTCAAGCAGCTCACGATGGACGTGGGCGCCGACACCGTCTCGTTCGGCGGCACCAAGAACGGCCTGCTGTTCGGCGAGGCGATCGTGTCGCTCACCCCCGGCTCGCTGCACGGCTTCTCGCACCTGCGCAAGGCCGACATGCAGCTCGCGAGCAAGATGCGCTTCATCTCCGCCCAGCTCATCGCCCTGCTCGAGGGCGACCTGTGGCTGCGCTCGGCCTCGCACGCGAACGCCATGGCCTCCCGCCTCGCCGACGGTGTGCGCGGGATGCCCGGGGTCGAGATCACGCAGCGCGTCGAGGGCAACGCGGTGTTCGCCACCCTGCCGCCCGGCATCTTCGAGAAGCTCAGCCAGGTCGCCTACTTCGACGAGTGGAACGAGTTCACCCACGAGGTGCGCTGGGTGTGCTCGTTCGACACCACCGAGAGCGACGTCGACACGTTCGTGGCGGCCCTCGGGGCGCTGCTCGCCTAGGCCTCCTCGGCGACCGAGAGCGCGAAGGATGCCGAGCGCTCGCGCAGCATGAGGATGCGCTCCTGGCGCGCCGCCTCCCGGTCGAAGCCGAGGTAGGCGGAGGGCGGCAGCATCCTGACGTTCTTGGAGCACTGGAAGCTCTCGCACACGAGGGTTCCGAGGGTGTTGCCGTTGCGGCCGCCGTGGCCGGCCCGGCGCGCGCCGTAGAGCACGACGTCGTTGGGCAGCGTGACGTCCTGGCACCACGAGCACTGCGCGCGCCGCCGCGGGTCGGCGTCGGCCTGCTTGAGCACGACGCCCACGAGCTCGTCGGCGACGGGGACGACTATCCAGGCGCGCTTGGCGAACTTGGGGTCGCGCCAGCCGAAGTAGTCGAGGTTGGCCCACGCGATGTCCGCGAGGTCGGGGAGGGCGAGCTCGGCGAGCTCCTTGCGGGTGGCGTTGACGAAGGACGCGCGGATGACGGCGTCATCGAGGGGAAGCATGGAAGGTCTCCTGAAGTGTTCGGTAAGTGGGTACGACTCAGCGCCGGGCTCCGCGGGGGAGCCCGGGGGCGGGGCTATCTGCCGCCGGCGGACGAGCCGCCGGAGACCTCCACGAACCGGGAAAACAACTTCACCTCCCCAGAATAGACTTGGCGCGCGCACGAAGGGGGATGTCCATGGGTGGGTTCGCAGCCTTCCTCTTCGGGCTCAAGGTCCAGCAGCCGCTCGAATACCGGCGGCTCATGCGTATCCGGCGCGGCATCTACACGAAGGTCGCGCCCCTCTCGGCCGAGATCGTGACGTCGCCCGAGCCCATCCCGTTCGACGAGCTCGACCGCGGCGCGTTCCGGCCCGTGCGCCCCGGGGCGCGCTGGGGCGGCATCTTCGACTGCGCGTGGCTGCGGATCACGGGCGAGGTGCCCCGGGGCGTCGAGGGCGCGGTGGTCATGCTCGGCGTGCGCGGCGAGGGGCTCGTGCACTCCCCCGAGGGCGAGCTGCTCGACTCGGTGAGCACGGCGTTCCAGCAGGGCGACCTGCCCCAGAGCGGCGGCGGCCGCTACCGGCCCGTGCCGCACGTCGACACGTCGGGGCTGAGGGTCGAGTTCTTCGCGGACGTCACGTGGAACGGCTGGATCCTCTACCAGGTGGGCAGGCCCGTGTACCACGGCGCCTACCTCGCGACGAAGGACGAGGAGGCGTACGCCCTCTTCTACGACTACCTCACGCTGCTCGTGCTCGCGGGCGCCACCGAGGATGCGGCGCTCGAGGCCGAGCTGAGGGCATCCCTGCGGCGTGCCTACGCCGCCCGCGCCGACGTCGCCGCGGCGCGGGGCATCCTCGCCGAGCAGCTCTCCCAGCCCTCGACGAGCGAGTTCCTCTACAGCGCCGTGGGCCACGGACACCTCGACATGGCGTGGCTGTGGCCGCTGCGCGAGACGCGGCGCAAGGCGGCGCGCACGTACATCCGCGCCGTCAACGCCATGGACGCGCGCCCCGACTACGTCTACGGCACGAGCCAGCCGCAGCAGATGGCGTGGATGAAGCAGCGCCACCCCGCGCTCTTCGACCGGCTGAAGGCCGCGGTCACGAGGGGCCAGCTCGAGATCCAGGGCTCGTTCTGGGTGGAGCCCGACACGAACCTGCCGTCGGGCGAGTCCCTCGTGCGGCAGGCGGTCGTCGGCCGCCGGTTCCAGCAGCAGGAGTTCGGGCTCACCGACGACCAGCTGCGGCTGTGCTGGCTGCCCGACACCTTCGGCTACAGCGGCAACCTCCCGCAGCTGCTGCGCAAGAGCGGCATGGACTGGTTCCAGACCACGAAGCTCTCGTGGAACAAGGTCAACGACTTCCCCAACCGCACCTTCCACTGGGCGGGCATCGACGGGTCGAGCGTGCTCGTGCACATGCCGCCCGAGGGCGACTACAACAGCCGCGGCGCGGCCGACAACCTCCTGCTGGGCCTCAAGCGCTACCCCGAGAAGCAGCTCAACACGGCCCTGCTCGTCTACGGCTCCGGCGACGGCGGCGGCGGCCCCACCGAGATCCACCACGAGGTCACGACGCGCGAGCGCTCGCTGCGCGGCCTCCCCCGCGTCGAGTACTCGACGGCCTCCGACTTCTTCCGCGCCCTCGAGAAGCGCGACATCGCCCACACCCACCACGGCGAGCTCTACCTCGAGACGCACCAGGGCACGTACACGACGCAGGCGCAGATCAAGCGGCACAACCGGTTGGTCGAGCGGCTCCTGCACGAGGTCGAGGCGCTCGCGGTCGCCGTGGGCGACGACAGCCGTCCCGTGCTCGAGGAGCACTGGCGCGAGGTGCTGCTCAACCAGTTCCACGACATCATCCCGGGGTCGTCGATCGCGCGCGTCAACCGCGAGGCCGTGGAGACCTACGAGCGCATCGAGGTGGCGCTCGAGGAGTACCGCCAGGAGCTGCTCGCACGGCTGCCGCGGTCGGGCGCCTCGGCCCTCAACCTCACGGCCTTCCCGCGCGACGAGGCGGTCAAGGTCGGGGATGCCTGGTTCCGGGCGTCCGTCGCGCCCTACTCGTCGGCGGCTCTCGCCGCGGAGCCCGCGCACCCCGAGCTCTCCTCCACGCCCGACTCCATCAGCAACGGGATCCTCACCCTCCGCTTCGGCCCCTCGGGCGAGATCGTGTCGTGCGTCGACGCCTCCGGCACCGAGCACGCCGCAGACGGCCTCAACCGCATGACCCTCCACAAAGACCCGTACGTGTGGCCGTTCAACGCGTGGGACATCGCCGTCGACTACACGAAGCGCGCGCCGCGCACGCTGCGCATGGCGCACGAGTCGACGACGGTCGACGGGCCCACGGTCATCCGCACCCAGACGCACCGCTCGGCGGCCGTGACCCTCACGCAGCGCATCGTGCTCGAGGCCGGCAGCGACGTCGTGCGCTTCGACACCGAGGTCGACTGGCACGCGAAGCACAGGATGCTGCGGGCCGAGTTCCGGCCCGCGCGCTACTCCGACACCGTGCGGTGCGAGATCCAGTTCGGCCACATCGAGCGCGTGACGACCGAGAACGACTCCGTCGAGAAGGCGCAGTTCGAGGTGTGCGCGCACAAGTGGCTGGCCGTCGAGGATGCCGCGGGCGGCTTCGCCCTGCTCAACAACGCCAAGTACGGGCACCGGGCCAAGAACGGCCTGCTCTCGATCAACCTGCTGCGCGCGCCCACCTATCCGGACAGGACCGCGGACCGCGGCCACCACTCGTTCAGCTATGCGTTCACGCCGTTCGCGCCCGGCGACCTCGCCAAGGCGGTGCGGGAGGGCTACCGTCTCAACAACCCCCTCGCCCTCGCGGAGGTCTCGCTCGAGCCCCTCGCCACGGTCGACGACCCGGGCATCGTGCTCGAGACGATCAAGGTGGGCGAGAACGGCGGGACTGTGCTGCGCCTCTACGAGAGCCTCGGGCGCGAAACGACCACGGCGCTGCGCACGCGCCTGGCGCACGCGACGGCGCGCGAGACCGACCTGCTCGAGCGGCCGACGGGGGTGGCCGACCTCGCCGCGCTCGCCTTCACCCCGTTCGAGGTCAAGACGATCCTCCTGGAGGGCTGATGGCCGAACTCACCCTGCGCCGGCAGGCCGTCTCGATCGTCACGGCGGGGTTCGGCCAGAACTTCGTGCTCACGACCGTCTCGACCTTCCTGCTGCTCTACCTCGTGCAGTACGCCGACATCAGCGTCGCGGGCATCGCCGTCGTCACGGCGATCATCACCGTCGCGAAGGTCGTCGACGCCGTGCTCGACCCCGTCATGGGCAGCATCATCGACATGACCCGCACGCGCTGGGGCAAGCTGCGGCCGTACATCCTGTTCTCCGCGCTGCCCGTCGCCGCCCTCTCGGGCCTCATCTTCACGGTCCCGGATGTCGACGAGCCCCTCAAGCTCGTGTACTTCGCGATCACGTACCTGCTGTGGGGCCTCGCCTACACCGTGTGCGACGTGCCGTTCTGGGGCCTCATCGGCTCCGCGTTCGTCGACCCGGGCGCGCGCACGCGCGTCATCGGGTTCGTTCGCGCCTTCGGCGCCATCGCGCTCGGGCTCTCGACCCTCGGCATGCCGTGGGTTGCCAAGGCCCTGAGCTTCGGAAGCCCTGACACCACCGCGTCCGGCTGGTCGATAGCCGTGTTCCTCACCTCGGTGCTCGGCATGGGCGTGTTCCTGCTCGCGTTCGTGAACGTCCGCGAACGGCAGACGACTGCCAAGGCGACGGGCCTCACGTTCCGGCAGCTGTTCACGACCCTCGCGCGCAACACGCCCCTGCTCATGGTCATCCTCGGCTCGCTTCTCGGCTTCGGCAGGTTCATCGTGCAGGCCGGCGGCGCAGTCTTCGTGGTCATCGCGTACGGCGACGAGGGCACGTTCACGCTCGTGGGGGCCTCGATCATCGGCGGCCTCGTGATCTCGTCGTTCGCGACGCCCGCGCTGCTGCGCCGTTGGTCGGGGCGCACGCTCATCATCGTGAGCACGCTCGTGGCCGTCGTGCTCTACCTCGGGCTATACGTCGCGGGGTTCCAGAACCTCGTCGTCATGCTCGTGTTCATCTTCCTCACGGGCCTCACCCTCGGCGTCTTCCTCGTCGCCCAGGCGACGATGATCGCCGACGCCGTCGACGACGTCGAGCAGCGCCTCGGCGTGCGCAACGACGGCATCTCGTTCGCGACCCTCACCTTCGTCTCGAAGATCATGAACGCGGTCGCGCTGCTCGTCTTCGGCGTCTTCATCGTCGCCGCGGGCTACGAGAACGGCATCACCGTGACTGACGAGATGCAGGCCACGGTCTTCACGTCGATCACGCTCGTGCCCGCGATCAGCTGCCTCGTCTCGATAGTGCCGTTCCTGTTCTACCGCCTGGGCGGGCCGCGCGCGGCCGCGGCCTAGCGGCGCTCGGGATCGCGGCGGTCTCGGCAGCCGCGCCGGTTCGCACGCGTCGCGCCGTGCCGAAGCAGCGCGATCCGTGCGAACCGGCGCGTGGGCCTAGCGCGCGAGCAGGCCCGCCGAGCCGAGGGCGGTCTCGACAGTGACCTCGATCGCGACGCGCAGCGGGTTGACGCGCGGCTGCCGGTACCGCTGCGCGTAGAGCCCGACCGCGAGGGCGACCGAGTCGGGGTCGTCGAGGATGCGCGCGCTCCCCGCGAGCGTGAGCCACCGTCCGCCGTCGACCTGCGAGACCGTGGCGCGGGCATCCCGCCGCAGGTTCGCGACCTTCTGCGACGGCCCGGACGTGATGATGCGCACGAGCCCGTCGCGGTACGTGAAGCCCACGGGCACGACGTGGAACCGCCCGTCGGGACCGAGGGTGGTGAGGGTCGCGAGGTGCCGCTCGGTCACGAAGTCGAGTCCGTCGGGGGTGAGCACCTCTCGAGCCTACTGCAATCGAATAGTTGCAACTCCGACTCGCGATGTGCAACTATAAGGTTGCACATAAGGAGGACCTCATGGACAACCCGGCATCCGTCGTCGACGAGGCGGCGTTCAGCGTCAGCAGGAGCATCCGCATCGCCGCGCCCGTCGAGAAGGTGTGGGCGGCGATCACCGAGCCGGAGCACATCTCCGGCTGGTTCGGCCGCACCGTGATCGATGAGTCCGGCGTCGGGAGCATGACCTGGCCGGGGGGCTACCGCGTGCCCCTGCGGGTCGAGTCGGTCGACGCTCCGCGCTCCGTCTCGTACCGCTGGACCAACGACGACGCGCAGGGCGACCCGCCCGCCGAGGTCGACCCCCTGCGCTCGACGGTCTTCACGTTCACGCTCGAGGCCGTGCCCGAGGGGACCCTCCTCACCGTGGTCGAGACGGGCTTCGAGAGCACGTCCGACCCGCTCAAGAACCTCGAGTTCCACCGCCAGGGCTGGAACGACGAGCTCGACAAGCTCGTCGCCCTGTTCGGGGCGGCGGCGTGACGACCGCCCTCGTCCCCGTGTTCGCCGCGCTCGGGGATGAGACGCGCTGGAGCATCCTCGCCGCCCTCGGCGACGGCGACGCGTCGGCGTCCGCCCTCGCCGCCCGCCTACCCGTCACCCGCCAGGCCATCGCGAAGCACCTCGCCGTGCTCGAGGAGGTGGGGCTCGTGGAACCCGTGCGGGTCGGCCGCGAGGTGCGCTTCCGCGTGCTCGGGTCGCACCTGGCGGAGACGGCACGGCAGCTCGACGCGGTCGGCCGGCAGTGGGAGGCGCGCCTTGCGGCGATCAAGGAGATCGCGGAACACTTGTAGCCATCATGGCGGCCAACTCGCGGATCGAGGGCATCGAGCGCGCTACCGGGCGGTCGTGGGCCGACTGGGTGGCGTGGCTCGACGGCATCGGCGCGGCCGGGCTCGATCACCACGCGATAGCGACGGCGCTGCTCACCGAGCTCGAGGGCATGGTCGACAACCTCGGCTGGTACGCGCAGATGACCGCGGTCGCCTACGAGCAGCACATCGGCCGGAGGGTGCCGGGCCAGCAGCCCGACGGCACGTTCCGCCTGAGCGTGAGCAAGGCCACGGCGATGAGGATGCCCGACCTCATGTCAGCGTGGACCGCGTTCGCCGCGACCGACCCCGAGGTGCTCGCGCTGCTCGCCGCCGAGCCGCGCGTGAGCGGCACCGAGCGGCGGATCGCCTGGCGGGCCAAGGGCGCGGACGACACCGTCATCACGGTGATCAGCGAGCCCAAGCCCAGCGGGACCGCGACCCTCGTCGTGCAGCACGGCGGCCTGCCGTCGCCGGCGGCGAGCGCGGACACGCGCCTCGTGTGGGTCGCCGCGGTGGAGCGTTTCCTCAGCTGAGCCCGAGCTCGGCGACGACCCGCGCCACCCGGTCGCGGGCGGCCGCGCGCAGCGGGAGCAGGGGCCGCGGCATGCTGTCGGGCTTCACGAGGCCGAGCACCTCGGCGATCGTCGCGACCACGCGGAAGCTTCCGCCGAACTCGGCGAACAGGTCCCACAGCGGCTGGAGGCGGGCGGACTCCTCGGTCGCTGCGGCGGCGTCGCCGGCGAGGGCGGGGCGCGAGATCGCGAGCGCCGCCGCGGGGATGGTCCCCGCGATGACCGAGTACCACGCGTCGCACCCGGCGTTGAGGCCCGCCGCCGCGGACGCGTCCCCCGAGACGCCGATGGTCACGCGGGACGGGATGACGGCGCGGATCTTGGCGACGTGCGCCGCCGCATCCGCGGGAACCCCGGGGATCTTGATCGAGGCGACGTTCGGCAGCTGCGCGATGCGCGCGTACAGGTCGAGGCTGAAGGTGAAGTGCGTGGTGCCGGGGTTGTCGTAGACGATGACCGGGAGGTCGACGGCGGCGGCCAGATCCTCGAACAGTCCGAGCACGTCGTCGTCGCGCAGCGCCTGGTACGACACGGGGGCGACGAGGATGCCCGCGGCGCCCGCGTCACGGGCATCCTGCGCGAGGGAGATCACATGGCCCGTGCGCGTCGCGCCGACGCCCGCGAGCACGGGGACCGTGCCCGCATGCGCGAGTGCCAGGCGCAGCACGCGCCGGCGCTCGTCGTGGTCGAGGTAGGCGTACGAGCCCGTGGAGCCGAGCGCGGTTATCGAGTCGACTCCCGAGACGGCGAGACGCTCGACGATGCCCGCGTAGGCCGACTCGTCGACGCGGTCGTCGTGGAGGGGGGTCAGGGGGAAGGCGCCGAGTCCGGTGAACATGGTCAGACGATATCCCTAGGCTGGTGCGGTGACCACGAACCCCCTCACCGCCGACGGCTCCGTCGAGCTCGCGACCGTGCTCCGGTCGGGCATCCCCGAGTCGCGGCACCTGGGCGTCGCCGTGCTCGTCGCGGCCGACGGCGCGGTGCTCGAGTCGCACGGCGAGACGGGCGCGATCGTCTTCCCGCGCTCCGCGCTCAAGCCGCTGCAGGCGCTCGCGATGCTCGAGGCGGGCGCGCCCCTCGAGGGCGACGCCCTCGGCCTCGCGACCGCGAGCCACGACGGCACGGCGGCCCATGTGGCGGTCGTCGAGGGCATGCTCGCCGCGGCGGGGCTCACCGAGCACGACCTCGGGTGTCCCCGCGCGTGGCCCGCCGACCCCACGGCGCGCGCCGCGGCTGAGGGTCCGCGCCGCATCACGATGGTGTGCTCGGGCAAGCACGCGGGGTTCCTCACCGCGTCGGTGAGCTCGGGGGCCACGACCGCCGACTACCTCGAGGCCGGGCATCCTGTGCAGCGCCGCGTCGCCGCCGTCGTCGAGGATCACGCGCACGAGCGCGTCGCGCACTGGGGCGTCGACGGATGCCTCGCGCCCACGCCCGCGCTCTCGCTGCGCGGGTTCGCACGCGCCTTCGGCTCCGCCACGGGCTCGGCATCCCCCGTGCGGCAGGCCGTCGTCGCGGCGCCGTGGACCATCGAGGGTCCCGGTGCCATCGACACGACCATCATCGAGCGCACGGGGTTCTTCGTGAAGACGGGCGCCGAGGGCGTCATCGCCGTCTCGGTGCCCGATGTCGCGACCGTCGCCGTCAAGGTGCTCGACGGGTCGCGCCGCCCCGCCGCATCCGTCGCGCTCACGCTTCTCTCGCGCGCGGGGCTGCTCGACGAGTCGCTGCGCGCGGAGGTCGAGGCCCTCGTGGGCAGCCCGGGCGTGGAGGTCGCGATCTAGCCGGTCGACGGCCCGCCCGCGCGACCGAGATCGCGCGGGCGGTACCCGGTCGCCCGGGCTAGGCGCTGCGGATGAGCTTCTTGTTGACGAACTCGTCGGCACCGAGGTAGCCGAGCTCACGGCCGATGCCGCTGCGCTTGACCCCGCCGAAGGGCAGCTCGGGGCTGTCGGCGAGCACGAGGTTGACGTAGACCATGCCCGCCTCGATGCGGTCGGCGACCCGGTCGGCCTGCTCCGCGTCGGTCGTGAACAGGTAGGAGCCGAGGCCGAAGCTCGTGCCGTTCGCGATCGTCACGGCCTCATCCTCGTCCTTGGCCTTGTAGACGACGGCGACGGGGCCGAAGAACTCCTCGCGGTAGGCGTCCATGTCGGCGGTCACGCCCGTGAGCACGGTCGGCTCGAAGAACGCGCCGTCGCGGCGTCCCCCCGTCGCGATCGTCGCGCCCTGCGCCACCGCGCGCGTGACCTGCTCCTCGAGGCCCTCAGCAGCGGAGAGCGACGAGAGCGGGCCGAGCACGGCGTCGGGGTCCGTGGGGTCGACGGCCTTCACGGCGCCGAGGCCCGCGACGAACTTCTCGAGGAAGGCGTCGTGCAGCTCGTCGGCGACGATGAACCGCTTGGCGCCGTTGCACGACTGCCCGCTGTTGTCGAGGCGGGCGTCGACGGCGGCCTGCACGGTCGCGTCGAGGTCGTCGGTCGAGAGCACGATGAACGGGTCGGAGCCGCCCAGCTCGAGCACGACCTTCTTGAGGTTGCGGCCCGCAACCTCGGCCACCGACGCGCCCGCGGCCTCGGAGCCCGTGAGCGAGACGCCCTGCACGCGCGGGTCGGCGATGATGTCGGCCGCCTGCCCGCTCGAGATGTAGAGGTTGACGTAGGCACCCTCGGGGAAGCCCGCGTCGAGGAAGATCCTCTCGAGCGCGGCCGCGGACGCCGGGCACTGCGAGGCGTGCTTGAGCAGGATCGTGTTGCCGATGATGAGGTTCGGGCCCGCGAAGCGCGCGACCTGGTAGTACGGGAAGTTCCACGGCATGATGCCGAGCAGCGCGCCGAGCGAGCCGCGCCGGATCACCGCGGTGCCGTCGCCCTGGATGGCGAGCGGCTGGTCGCGCATGATGTCCTCCGCGCTGTCCGCGTAGTACTCGAGGATGTCCGCGGCGAAGTCCACCTCGCCGAGCGCGCCCTCGCGGATCTTGCCCATCTCCTCGACGATGATGTCCGCGAGCTCCTCGCGGCGGTCTCGGTGCAGCTGCGCGGCCTTGCGGAGCAGGTCGGCGCGCTCCTGCACGGTCGTCTTGGTCCCCCACTCGCGGTGGGCGCGGTCGGCGGCGGCCACGGCCTTCTCGACCTGGGCGGCGTCGAATGTCGGGTAGGTCGCCCCGGTCTCACCGGTGGCGGGGTTGGTGACGGCGTACGGCATCGAGTCTCCTTCGGCTTGAGTGCCTCTAGTCTTGCACCGTGACCCACCGCGCCGCCCTGTTCGACATGGACGGGACGCTCGTCGACTCCACCGCCGCCGTCGAGGTGGTGTGGACGGAGCTCGCCGACCGCTATGGCCTCGATGCCGCCGAGATCCTCTCCGTCGCCCACGGCGTGCGCGCCATCGACACCATGCGCAGGTTCGTGCCCCAGGACGAGGTGGCGGGGGCCGTCGCGCTCCTCGAGGAGCGCGAGCTCGGCATGATGGACGGCGTCGTCGAGGTCCCCGGCGCGATCGACTACCTCCGCGCCCTGGACATCCCCTACGCCATCGTCACGTCTGCAGCACCGGCGCTCGCCCATGCGCGGCTCGCGGCGGCGGGGATCCCCCTGCCCGAGGTGCTCATCACCGCTGTCGACGTCACCCAGGGCAAGCCGTCCCCCGAGGGCTACCTGCTCGCGGCGCAGCGCCTCGGCGTGCCGATCGTGGACTGCGTCGTCTTCGAGGACGCCGAGGCGGGCATCCTCGCGGGCCTCGCCGCGGGCGCCGACGTCGTCGTCGTGGGCGGCTGGGAGTCGGAGACCACCCGCGGTCTGGAGAGGATCGCGGACTACCGCTAGCTCGCGGTGCTCCTCGCGCCCCCGCGCGAATGTAGTGTTCCCGTATGCCCCAGCCGGTGACCCTGCACGACGTCGCGGCGGCAGCGGGCGTGTCCATCGCCACGGCGTCCCGCGCGCTCGCAGGCAAGCCGCGCGTCTCGCCGGAGACCGTGGAGCATGTGCTCGCGGTCGCCCGGAAGCTCGACTACCGGGTCAACCCCATCGCGCGGGCGCTTCGTGAGGGGTCGACGCGCACCGTGGGGATGATCGTGCCCGTGATCGGCAACCCGTTCTTCGCGGAGCTCATCGACGCCATCGAGGCCGAGCTGCACCTCGCGGGCCTCGAGCTCGTGCTCGCCGACTCCCACGGCGATCTCGAGCAGGAGCGCCGGCGGCTGCAGACCCTCGTCTCGCGCCGCGTCGACGGCATCTTCATCGTGCCGCACCACGAGCAGCTCTCGGCGGCGGGCATCCTCGCGGCCATGAGCCACGTGCCCATCGTGCAGATCGACCGGCGGGTCGAGCAGCTCGACACCGACTTCGTGGGCATCGACAACGAGCGCGGCATCCGATCCGCGGTCGAGCACCTCGCGGCGGTGGGCGTGCGCACGGCGGTGCTCGCGTCCGCCGACGACGAGAACGCCGCGGGTCGGGGCCGCCGAGCCGCGTTCGAGGCCGCCGTCGCGGAGTTCGGCCTCACGGCGCTCCCGCACCTCCTCGGCGCGTTCTCCCTCGGTTCCGGGCAGGAGGCGGGCCGGGCCCTGCTCGCGGCGGGCGCGCTCCCCGACGCGGTTGTCGCGGGATCCGACCTCAACGCTTTCGGCATCATCTCGGCCCTGCGCCAGGGCGGTGTGCGCGTGCCGGAGGACGTGCTCGTGACAGGATTCGACGGCACGACCCTCTCGGAGGTCTTCGACCCCGCCCTCACGACCGTGCGCCAGCCCACCGCCGAGATCGCGGCGACGGCCGTCGCCTTCCTCACCAGGCGCATGGCGGACTCGGACGAGCCCGTCCGCTCCCAGGTCGTCCGGCCCGAGCTCGTCGTGCGGGAGTCGACGACCCGCTAGGCGAGCTCCTCGCGCGCCGCGACGAACTGCTCCGCGGCGCGCCGAAGCTCCTCCTCCGTGTGCGCCGCCGAGATCTGCACGCGCAGGCGCGAGCGGCCGAGCGGCACCACGGGGTACGAGAACGCCGTGACGTACACCCCCCGACGGCGCAGGGCGTCGGCCATGGCGACCGCGTCGCGGGCGTCGGGGATCATGACGGGGATGATCGGGTGCTCCCCCTCGAGCAGGTCGAAGCCCGCCTCGGCCATGAGCGAGCGGAACAGGTCGGCGTTGCGGCGCAGGCGCTCGCGGGCATCCTTGCCGGAGCGCACCTGTGCGAGCGCCTCGAGCGAGCCGCCCACGATCGCCGGCGGCACCGCATTGGAGAAGAGGTACGGTCGGCCGCGCTGGCGCAGCAGGGCGACGACGGGCGAGCTCGCGCTCACATATCCGCCCGAGCCGCCGCCGAGGGCCTTGCCGAGCGTGCCCGTGACGACGTCGACGCGGTCGACGACGCCGAAGAGCTCGGGCGTGCCCGCGCCCGACTCGCCGACGAACCCCACGGCGTGCGAGTCGTCGACCATGACCATGGCTCCGAACTCCTCCGCGAGGTCGCAGATCTCCCGCAGGGGCGCGAGGTAGCCGTCCATCGAGAACACGCCGTCGGTGACGACGAGGATGCGGCCGCCCCCCGCCGCCGCGGCCGCGAGCTGCTCGCGCAGGTCGCCCATGTCGCGGTTGCGGTAGCGGAACCGCCGGGCCTTCGACAGCCTGATGCCGTCGATGATCGACGCGTGGTTGAGCTCGTCGGAGACGACGGCGTCATCGGGCCCGAGGAGCGTCTCGAACACGGCGCCGTTGGCGTCGAAGCACGAGGGGAACAGGATCGTGTCGTCCGTGCGCAGGAGCGCCGAGATGGCCTCCTCGAGCTCGCGGTGGATGTCCTGCGTGCCCGCGATGAAGCGCACGCTCGCCATACCGAAGCCGCGCTCGTGGAGCGTGCGGGCCGCAGCCGACACGACCGCGGGGTCGTTGGCCAGGCCCAGGTAGTTGTTGGCGCACAGGTTGATGAGCTCGCCCGCGGCCGTGCCGATGAGCGCACCCTGCGGCGTCACGATCTGCTGCTCGGTCTTGAGCAGGCCCGACTCCGCGATCTCGGCGAGGGTCGCCTCCATCGCGGCACGCACGTCGTCTCTCAGCACTACGCATCACTCCAGTCGATGATCACCTTGCCGGCGTCGCCCGATCGGGCACGTGCGAACGCCGACTCCCACCCGGCGGCCGGGAGCGTGTCGGAGATCACCCCCGAGACGTCGAGGCCCGACGCCAGCATCGCCGACATCTCGTACCACGTCTCGTACATCTGCCGCCCGTACACGCCCTGGATCGTGAGCATGTGGGTGACCACGCGCACCCAGTCCACCGCGATCGGCTCGGTCGGGAGGCCCAGCACGGCGACGCGTCCGCCGTGGTTCATGTTGGAGAGCATCTCGGTGAGGGCGCTCGCCTGCCCGCTGATCTCGAGGCCCACGTCGAAGCCCTCGCGCATGCCGAGCCTGCGCTGGGCATCCTCGATGCGCTCGGTGCGCACGTCGACGGCGAGGTCGACACCCATGGACCGCGCGATCTCGAGGCGCTGCTCGTTGACGTCGGTCACGACGACGTAGCGCGCCCCCACGTGCCGCGCGACCTTGGCCGCCATGAGGCCGATGGGTCCGGCCCCCGTGATGAGCACGTCCTCGCCCACCACCGAGAACTGCAGCGCGGTGTGCACGGCGTTGCCGAGCGGGTCGAAGATCGCCGCGAGCTCGGGCGCCATGCCGGCCTCGTGCACCCACAGGTTGCCCTCGGGCATGACGACGTAGTCGGCGAAGGCGCCGTCGCGGTTGACGCCCAGGCTCGACGTGCGCACGCACAGGTGGCGGCGGCCGGCCCGGCAGTTGCGGCACTTGCCGCACACGATGTGCCCCTCGCCAGAGACCAGGTCTCCCACCGCGACCGACGTCACCCCGTCGCCGAGCGTGTCGACGATGCCGCTGAACTCGTGCCCGGGGATGAGCGGCGCGACGATCGTCGCCGCCGCCCACGCGTCCCACGAGTCGATGTGCAGGTCGGTGCCGCAGATGCCCGTGCGCAGCACGCGCACCTTCACCTCGCCCGGACCCGGCTCGGGCTCCGGCACGTCGACGAGCTCGAGGCCCGGACCGGCGGTCGTCTTGCGGAGTGCTCTCATCGCTCCCATTCGACATCATGTCCGCCCTCTCGTCCATAGTGGGGGGATGACCACCGTCACCCCGATCCACGTCGCCGACTTCCTCATCGAGGGGGAGGTGATGCCGGTGTACGTGCACCTGCTCGAGCATCCGGAGGGCCGCATCCTCGTCGACACGGGCTTCACCGAGCTGCACCCGGCCGTCGAAGACATGAACCCGAGCCTCGTCGCGTGGGAGCCGCCCGCCGTCGACTACGTCGTCAACACCCACCTGCACTTCGACCACGTGGGCGGCAACCACCGCTACGCGGGCACGCCCGTGTACGTGCAGCGCCGCGAGCTCGAGGATGCGCGCACCCAGGCCGAGTACACGATCCCCGAGTGGGTCGACCCGCCCGGGGTGGAGTACGTGCCCGTCGACGGGGAGCTCGAGCTGCTGCCCGGCGTGCGCCTCGTGCCCGCGCCCGGCCACACCGCCGGAAGCCAGATCGTCGTCATCGACGGCGATCGCCCGGTCGTGATCGCGGGCGACACCGCCGTGTGGTTCGGCGAGCTCGACGAGCCCGAGACCGAGGGGCAGCGGATGATCGTGGCGATGAACCCGCGGCAGGTGTGGCTCTCGCACACCGCCGAGCCGTGGAGCTGACGATGGCCCTCTTCGCAGTCCTCATCTACTCCGGCGACTCGCTGCACGCACCCGACGCGACCGACGAGGATCTCGCCGAGCCGAACGCCCACGGCGACGAGGTCGCCGCCACGGGGTCGATGGTGGCGGCGTACGCGTTCCATCCGCGGGCGTTCGCGCGCAGCATCCGCGCGACCGGCGTCACGGAGGGCGCGTTCCTCGACGCCCCGCAGGCCGTGGCCGGCGTGTACGTGCTCGAGGCGCCCGACCTCGACGCCGCGATCGCGATCGCGGCGACCAACCCCGAGGTGCGCGGCACGGGCGGCGTCGAGGTGCGGCCCGTGCACAGCTCGTTCTCGGCCTAGCGCGAGCTGATCCGCTCCCGCGCCGACTCACCGCGCTGGCCGACGGGGATGTGCTCCCCCGCGACCGCGAGGCCCATGACGGGCATGTTGCTGTAGACCGCCTCGTAGTCGCCGGGCCGCACGCGGTATGTCTCGTGGAAGACGCCGACGTCGCCGCTCGTGCCGACCTTGCGGTTGAACGCGCGCCACGCCTCGAGGTGCGGGTCGTCGCGGTCGCGCGCGAACTTCTCGAGCTGGTCGAAGCTGCGCCAGTGCTGGATGAGGGTGATAGTGCGCCCCGACCAGCCGTACTGCACGGCCAGGAGTCCCTTCTCCGGGTGGGTGAAGAGCTCGCGCAGCATGGGTCCCATGGCCGCCGCGACGGGCGCCCACCTGTGCACCTTCCAGAGCTTGTTGATGCGCATCCCGATGACGAAGACGACGAAGTCGCCCTCGATCCTCGCTGTGTACCGCCCCGGATGGACCTTCATCGCCGCCTCCCGACGTAATGGATAGTTTGACTCTCTATTACGGAGAGTGTCACTATCTATCCGTGGAGTCAAGACCCTGATGCGCATGTCCGAGCTGAGCACTGCGACGGGCCTGCCCGTCGCGACGCTGAAGTACTACCTGCGCGAGGGGCTGCTCAACGCCGGCACCGCCACCGCGGTCAACCAGGCCTCCTACGGCGACGGCCACGTGCGGCGCGCGCGGCTCGTGCGCGCGCTCATGGAGCTCGGCAACCTGCAGCTCGCCGACATCAAGCGCGTCGTCGCGGCCGTCGACGACGAGTCGGTGCCCCTGCACGACGCGTTCGGGGTCGCGCAGGACGCGATGGTCCCGCCGCGCGACCGCTCCGACGACGCCTACCGGCGGGCGTTCGAGGATGTCGACGCCTTCGTCACCCGTCACAAGCTCCGCGTGCGTCCCGACGCCCAGGTGCGCGGCATGCTCGCGGACGCCCTCGTCGCCATGCGGTCCGGCGGATGGGAGCTCGACCTCGCCGCCTTCGACGAGAGGATGCCCGCGGTCGTCGCCCAGGCTGTGGCCGAGCTCGGCGGCATCCCCGCCGAGGGGCGCGAGGCCCAGATGGAGGCCTCCGTCATCGGCACGATCTCGTACGAGGTGGCGATCTCCGCGCTGCGCCGGCTCGCCCTCGAGCACGCGAGCTGGAGGCGGTTCGGCCGCTGACGTGACTGCGCGGGCAGGGATCTTGCCCCGCAGCGCAGCGCACCACCACCGGGCGGCCGCGGGGTGGGACCGTCGTGCATGACGACTTTCCAGCCAGACCTGTTCGCCGGCTCCGTGGCCGTGGTGACGGGCGGCACGTCCGGGCTCGGAGCGGGCACCGCCCGCTACCTCGCCGAGCTCGGCGCGCGCGTCTACGCCGTGGGGCTCGGCGCGGAGCACGCCTCGTTCCCGCCCGGGCTCGGCATCGAGGTGCGCGAGCTCGACGTGACAGACGGCACCCAGCTCGAGGCGCTCTACGCCGAGCTCGACCGGCTCGACATCCTCGTGCCCGCCGCGGGCATCAGCCTCGGCGAGCGCGAGCTCGAGTGGGACGCGTTCACCCGCGTCGTCTCCGTGCAGCTGCTGGGCGTGTACCGCACGATCGAGCTCGCGCGACCGCTGCTCGCCGTGCGCGGCGGCTCGGTCGTCACCATCGCGTCGATGTACGCGTTCTTCGGCGGGGGCGGCATCGCGGCGTACTCGGCCTCGAAAGGCGGGGTCGTGCAGCTCACGAAGTCCCTCGCCGAGGTGTACGCGGGCGAGGGCATCCGCGTGAACTCGATAGCACCGGGATGGATCGACACCCCGCTGCTCACGCCGCTGCGCACCGACCCCGAGGTCGGCCCGCGCATCCTCTCGCGCACGCCTCTCGCACGCTACGGGGACACCGCCGAGATCGGCGCGGCCGTGGCCTTCCTCGCCTCACCCGCGGCGTCGTTCATCACGGGGGCCGTGCTGCCGGTCGACGGCGGGTATCTGGTCACGGGGATCTGAGCGGCCCGTCCTTGAGGGCCGAGCCGCCCTCGCGCCACGCGCGCAGGCGCGTGACCGTGGCGTGGAGGCCCGGAGCGTCGACTATCGCGATCGCGATGAGGAAGACGGCGAACGCGATCTGCGTCACGTAGCCCGGCAGGCCCAGCATGGTCGTGAGCTGCCCCACGAAGGCGACGGAGAGCACGCCGAGCACGATTCCGAGAGGATGCCCGCGCCCGCCCGAGAGCGACAGCCCGCCCAGGAGCGACGCGACGACACCGAGGATGAGCAGCTGCGGCCCCGGGTCGGGGTTCGCCGAGGAGTAGCTGTAGGCGAGGAGCACCCCGCCCAGCGCGGCGAGCGCACCCGAGGCCCCGAAGGCGCCCACGAGCAGCCGTGCCACAGGCACGCCAGCGACGCGCGCAGCTCGACGGTCGCTGCCGATCGCGCGCAGCTCGCGCCCCAGCCGGGTCGCGGTCAGGATGCCCGCGGCGAACAGGAACACCCCGATGAGGATGAGGCTGCGCGGCGAGAACACCCCGAGCAGGGTCTCGTCCACGAGCAGGGTCACTGCGGTGTTCGTGTACGTGAGGCTCAGGCCGCCCGTGATCATGCTCGCGAGGCCGAGCGTGGCGATGAGGGTACCGAGGGTCACGGCGAGCGAGGGGGCGCGGGTCGCCGCGATCACGATCCCCTGCGTGATGCCGATGAGGAGGCCGGCCCCCACGCCCACGGCGAAGCCCACCAGGGCGTTCTCGGCGCCGAACGACACGGCGAGCACGCCGCCGAGCACGTGCACGCCCGTCACGGAGAGGTCGAACTCGCCCGCGATCATCGTGATGCCGAGCGCGAGCGCGATGAAGCCGAACTGCGCGGCGCCCTGCAGGCCGTTGTAGACGTCGAAGATCCGGATGCCGCGGCCCGACAGCTGCGGCAGCACCACGAACGCGAGCACGACGACCGCGATCGACAGCGCGGGCACGAGCCGGTCGGGGCGGCGGAAGGTGCGGGGCATCATCGGGTCCTCTCTCGGTTCCTCAGCTGCAGCACGACCACGATGAGCACCACGAGCAGTCCCTTCACGAGCAGCTGGGCACCCGTGTCGAAGCCCCTGAGCAGCAGGAGGTTGGTGATCGCCGAGATCGCGACGGCCCCCAGCATCGCCCCGATCGCCGAGCCGCGCCCGCCCGCGATCGCAATGCCGCCGACGAGCACGGCCGCGATGACGTCGAACGTGAGGTTGCCCGCGAGCGAGATGTTCGCCTGCCGGTTGAACGCGCCGAGGAACGCGGCGCCGATGCCCGACATGACGCCGAACATGGTCCAGGCGAAGACCGTGACCGCCGTCACGGGCAGGCCCGCCACCCTCGCGGCGCGCGGGTTCTCGCCCACGAGGGGAACCTGGCGGCCGATCGTCGTGAAGCGCATGACGAGCTCGTTGAGGATGCCCAGGGCGACGAGCACGTACACGGCGACGGGGATGCCGAGCGGGGTCGCGTTGAGCGCGTCGAAGCCCGTGCCGCTCGGCGCGACGATGCGCCCGCCGGTGAGCCACGTCGACAGGCCCACGAGCGCGAAGCTCACGGCGACGGTGAGCACTATGGGGTTCGCGGACCACGCGCCCACCGCGTAGCCCTGCACGGCCCCGAGGGCCGCGCCCGCGAGCACGGCGACGAGGACGGCGGCGGGCAGCCCCCACAGCTGGCTCGCGACGAAGACCATCGCGAGCAGCGACACCGACTGCGACGTCGCGAGGGAGCCGATCGAGCCCACGATCGTGATGTAGCCCGCGCCGATCGCGACGATGCCGATCCCCGTCGACGCGCTCAGGATGGCGCGCACGTTCTCCCACGTGAGGAACCGGTCGGTTGTCGCCGCCGCGATCACCACGAGGACGACGATGACGGCGAGCGCGGTGATCCTGACCACGCGGCTCATGACAGTGCTCCTTCATCGTGGGTCGTCTCCCGCAGGATGACCGAGGTGGTGGGCGGCGACGCGTGGTAGCCCACCCGCGCGCCGTCGCGCATGGTCACGATGACGTCGGCGAGCTCGCGCAGCTCCTCCGTCTCCGTGGACGTGAAGACGACGACGAGCCCGTCGGCGGCAGCGGACCTGATGAGGTCGTGGATGGCGGCGCGGCCGCCGATGTCGACGCCGCGCGTGGGCTCGTCGACGAGCAGCACGTGGGTGCCGGGGCGCTCGAGGGTGCGGCCGACGAACACCTTCTGCTGGTTGCCGCCGCTCAGCTCGCGCACGCGGGCGCCCGCGCCGGCGACGACTCCCGCCGCGGTGCGCAGGCGGGACGCCGCAGCGCGCTCGCGGCCGACCGCGCGGAACCCCGCGACATCGAGGTCGCGCAGCCGGGTCGCGACGAGGTTGAGCCAGACGGGCATCCCGAGGAAGAGGCCCTCCTCCTTGCGGTCGTTCGAGACGAAGGCGATGCCCGCGCGGGCCGACGACCGCGGGCGGCCAAGCGGGGCGCGGCGGCCGCGGAGCAGCACCTCCCCGACGGCGGCGGGGTGCAGTCCGGCGAGGGCCCGCAGCACGTCAGACGTGCCCGAGCCGACCTGTCCGGCGAGGCCGTAGACCCGTCCGGGGAACGCCTCGAGCTCGAAGCCCGAGACTGAGCCAGGCACGCTCAGCGCGCGGACGACGAGGGCGTGGTCGATGCTGCCGTCGAAGGTCTCCGCCGCCTGGGGCACTGTGACCTGCTCGCCGAGCATCTGCTCGATGAGGGTGTCGACGGTCAGCTCGGCCGCGGGGGTCGTGGCCACGAGGGCGCCGTCGCGCAGCACGGTGACGGTGCCGCACAGTTGCAGCACCTCGCGCAGGCGGTGGGAGACGAACACGACGGCGCAGCCCGTCGCGGCGATGCGCCGTACGCCCTCGTAGACGAGCTCGCTCTCGGAGTCGTTGAGTGTGGCCGTGGGCTCGTCGAGGACGACGAGGCGCGGGCCTTGGCCCAGCGCGCGGGCGATCTCGACGAGCTGACGCTCCCCGATGCTCAGCGACGACAGGAGGTCGTCGGGGTCGAGGCGCCCGAGGCCGACCGTGTCGAGCAGCTCGCGGCTGCGGCGGCGCTGGGCGCGCGGGCGCACGACCACGCTCGCGCCGACGTCGCCGAGCGCGAGGTTCTCGGCGATCGTGAGGTCGGGCACGACGCTCAGCTCCTGGTCGACGAGGGCGATGCCCGCCCGCTGCGCCTGGCGGCGCGAGCGCAGTCGCACGGGCTCGCCGTCGATCTGGATCTCGCCCGCGTCCGGCTGGAGCTGGCCCGAGATCATCTTGATGACCGTGCTCTTGCCTGCGCCGTTGTGGCCGCACAGGGCGCGGATCTCGCCGGGCTGCAGCTCGAGGCTCACATCCTTGACCGCTTGGGTGCCCGCGAAGGATTTGCGCAGGCCGGTGATCCGGATCAGCGGGTTGCCGATCCGGACCACCGGTTCCGTGTTGCGTCCGCTCAACTGAACGTGCACTGCTCCGCGAAGTCGGCGACGTTCTTCGCGGTCACGCGGTCCTCCTGGCCGTCACAACGCGCTCGGGGTTCTCGCCCTTGAGGAACGAGAGCGTGTAGTCGACCATCTGGTTCGCGAGGGTGATGGGGTCCTCGGTGGCCGTGCCGTACAGCTCGCCCGCCTTGATCGACTCGATTCCCGAGGCGAAGCAGTTGCTGCCCGTGACGATGAGCCCGCTCGAGCCGACGGAGATGCCGGCCTGCTTGGCAGCCTCGATGATCGGGATGGCCATGTAGTCGGCCATGCCGTAGGCGGCGTCGACGCCGTCAGCGCCGAACTTCGCGAAGAGCGACGTCGCGATGGTGCCCGAGAGCGTCGGATCCCAGTTGCCGTCCTCCTCGGCGATGACCTCGAAGCCCGTGCCCTTGAGCTTGTCGTAGAAGGCCGTGAGGCGGTCCTGCGTCACGAGCATTGACGCGGTGCCCTTGATCACGATGATCTTGCCCTCGGTCTTGCCCTGCGCCTCGAGCCCCTCGATGATGTTCTCGGCCGCGAACTCGCCGAGCGCGGCGCTGTCGGACAGCACCTGGCGGATGCCGGGGTCGTCGGCGACGGCGGGGTCCGGCGGTCCGTCGTAGACGATGACGGGGATGCCCGCCTGGATCGCCTTCTGCATGGGCGCGACCATCGCCGCGGTGTCGAGGAGCGAGACGACGATGGCGTCGGGCTGGTCGGCGATGGCCTGGTTGAAGCTCTGCACCTGGGCACCGGCGTCCATCGTGGACATGTCGTTGATCGTCACCCCCTCGGCCTCGAGCGCGGGGCGGTAGATCGCGTTGAAGGCGGCGCCCCACGGGTTCACGTCGCCGTATCCGACGAACGCGATGGTCTTGCCCTCGGCGCTTCCGTCGCCTCCGGTGGGTCCTTCGGCCGCGGGGCCGGTCGAACAGGCTGCGAGCAGCGCGAGCGAGGCGCCCGCCGCCAGCACGGCGAGCGTGCGGCGTGGGAGTGTGCGTGCCATGTGTCTCTCCTTTGAAAACGTGACTTGGTGGATGGGCGGGTCGGTCAGGGGGTGGCGTCCGACCCCTCCAAGAGACGGCGGAGGGCCGTCTTGGAGAACTTGCCGGAGCCGGTCTTGGGCAGCTCGGGCAGGAAGATGATGTCCTCGGGCAGCCACCACTTGGCTACGAGGGTCCGCAGGTGCTCGCGCACCATGTCGGGGGTGAGGGCCGCCTCGCCGCGGCGCACGACGTACGCGACGGGCCGCTCGGCCCACTTCGGGTCGGCGCGGCCGATGACCGCAGCCTCCTCGACGTCGGGGTGGCTCATGATCGCGTTCTCGAGGTCCACCGACGAGATCCACTCGCCGCCGGACTTGATGATGTCCTTCACGCGGTCGACGATGCGGAGGTACCCGACCCCGTCGATCGTCCCCAGGTCGCCCGAGCGCAGCCAGCCGTCGGCCGTCATGCCCTCGCTCTCGCGCTGGTAGTAGCCGGACGCGACCCACGGCCCCGCGACCTGGACCTCGCCGACCGAGGATCCGTCCCACGGCAGCTCGAGGCCGTCGTCGTCGACGAGGCGCAGCTGCACGAGCGGCACGGGACGGCCCTGAAGCGCGCGCAGCTCGACCTTGCGCTCCTCGGACGCCCCGGCCTCGGCGGCGCTGACTCCCCCGATGACCGCGACAGGCGAGATCTCCGTCATGCCCCACGAGTGCGTGATGGGGATGCCCGCCCGCTCGCGCCACAGCTCGGACAGCGATGAAGGGGTCGCGGATCCACCGCTCATCACCATCCGAAGGCTGGAGAGGTCGAAGTCGTCGAGGTGCGGGGCCGCGAAGTTCCACACCGTCGTCGCGGCGGCCGCCATGGTCACGCGGTGGCGCTGCATGAGCGCGAGCAGCTCGACGGGCTGGGTCGAACGCGCGGGCAGGACGAGGTCGGCGCCCGCCAGGAGCGCGGCGTAGGGCAGCCCCCACGCGTTGACGTGGAACATCGGCACGATGGGCATGACGACGTCGGCCTCGCGGATGCCCAGGCTGTCGACGCCGAGCTGGCCCAGCGAGTGCAGCATCGTCGAGCGGTGCGTGTAGACGACGCCCTTGGGGTCGCCCGTCGTCCCCGACGTGTAGCAGAGGCCGGATGCGCGGTTCTCGTCCTGGATCTCGAACAGCCCGTCGCGCGGCGGCGTCGAGGCCAGCAGCTCCTCGTAGTCGACGAAGGCCGGCCCCGCGGGGATGTCGGCGCCCGACCCGTCCTCGACGAGGATCCAGTGCCTGACCGTCGGCAGGCGGTCGGCGATCTCGGCGAGCAGAGGGACGAGGCTCCTGTCCACGATGAGCACCTCGTCGGCGGCGTGGGTGATGACGAAGGCGAGGTGCTCCGCCGTGAGGCGCATGTTGATCGTGTGCAGCACCCGGCCGGTGAGCGGTGCGGCGTAGTACGCCTCGAGGTGCGCCTGGGTGTTCATCGCGAGCGTGCCGACCCGGGCATCCGGGGCCACGCCGAACGCGTCCAGGGCTGCGGCGAGGCGCCGCACGCGCACCGCCCAGTCGCGCACGGCCGTGATCCGGTCGCCGTCGCGCTCCGCGGTGATGATCCGGGTGTCGCCGAACATCTGCTCCGCGCGGTGGAAGATGTGCGCGAGGCTGAGCGGACGATCCTGCATCCGGCCGATCATGTTCGCTCCCGTAGGTATTGGTGCACGCGGATGGCGAGCAGGAGGGTCGCCGCCTGATCGCCCTCGAGGGCGTCCGGCGGGAGATAGGGGCTCAGCTCGCTCATGCGGTACTTGACCGTGTTGGCGTGCACGCCGAGGGCGTCGGCCATCTGGCCGGTGCGCCCGCCGCGGCTGAGGTACGCGTCGAGCGTCGACAGCGCCCAACGGCGGGAGAGGACCTCGGCGAACGGCTCGAGCGCCGTCGCGGCGAACCGCTGCGCCGCATCCCGATCGCGCAGCAGGGCGAGCACGGGTGCGAGCGCGCTGTAGTCGTAGACGCGGCCTGACGTGATGTTGAGCGCCGGGCCCGCGTTGGCGGCCTCGGCCGCCTCCGCGTAGCTCACGCGCGTCTCGGCTGTCGACGTCGCACGGTTGCCGAGGCCGAAGGCGATGACCTTGCCGTCGTCCGGGAGGCTCGCGAGCCGCTCGCGCAGGATCGAGCGCGCTTGCGATCCGAAGATCACGGCGACGAGGCTCGAGTGGCGCACGGTCCACAGCCGGGCACCCGCGTGCCGTTCGAGCAGCGCGCCGACCGACTCGAGCTTCGCGAGCGGAGCGCCGTCCTCGACCTGCGCGACGATGACGCAGTGCGGCTCGGCGAGGTCGGCGAGCGCGCGGTGCTGCTCGGAGGTGGGGCCGGCGAGGATGACGTTGAGCAGGCTCGACCGCCGGTGCTCGCGCTCGCGGGTCAGGTGGGCGACCTCGTCGAGGTAGGCGGCGGCGACCGCCGTCGTGACACGGTCGGCGAAGGCGAGCGCCCCCGTGGAGAGCGGTCCCATCGCGGAATCGAGGGAGCTCGACTTCCACAGCGCCGACGCGATGAGCTCGGTCCACATGACGCGGATGCCGACGCGGTAGGCGCGCAGCAGGGGCTCGAGCCCGATCCCCTGCGTCGCGCGTCGGCGCGCTCCCTCGATGACGGGGGCGATGGCGTCGTCGCTGAGCCTGCCGCCGCTCGCGAGCACGTCGAGCCACATGCCGACGACGGCGACCGACACCGACCGCGCGTCGGCGAGCAGCGACTGGTCGAACAGCTCGTAGTAGCCGTTCACCTCCGCGCGCTGTGCCGCGATCATGCGATCGGCGATCTGGTCGACATCGGGTCTCAGTCCTTCGGCGACGGTGCTGAGCACGGCCGCGGTCTCGGGAGGAAGGTCTCCCCAGGGAGCGCGGGACTGCACGTCTGCATCGCTCACCGGACTTCCTCGTCCTTCTTGTTCGGATTGCAGGTCACGCTATTTGTCTTGAACTGCCCACACATCGGCTCTTCGCACCAACTTTCTGGACGTTTTACGTCCTTTTGGGACGAATTTAGCCCCCGTGCCCGAGCACGACGAAGCGGCCGGCCCCTCGGGGACCGGCCGCTTCGAGGATGGGGGTCAGGCGGTCAGGCGGAGGCGCTCGATGCGGCCCTCCCTCACCTCGGTCTCGTCGGGTTGGAAGCTGTTCGCCGTGGACAGGAGCAGGTTCCGCCCGTCACCGTCCAGGATGCAGTCGACGGCCAGGCGGTCGCCGAGCTCGACGGTGTCGAGCACCTCTCCGCCCTCGCGCACGCGCAGGAACCTGCCGTCGACGATCGACGACACCCACACGGCGTCGGTCGCGTCGCGGCAGATGCCGTCCGGTGTCGAGCCCTCGGGCAGCGTCGCCCAGATCCGGTCGTTCTCGAGCGCACCCGACGGCCCGATGTCGTACGCGCGCAGCCTCGCGCCCCACGTCTCCGCCACGACGAGCGTGCCGTCGCCCAGCAGCACCATGCCGTTGGGGAACACGAGGTCGTCGGCGAGCACGTGCACCGAGCCGTCGGGGTCGATGCCGATGAGGGGGCCAGGCGCCTGCTCGCCGCCGCCGTAGAGGTCGTAGCCGAAGCCGCCCACGATGATGCGGCCCGACCGGTCGACGACGAGGTCGTTGGTGGGGAACGGGGTGACAGACGAGAGGTCGGCGTGCAGCTCCACGTCGCCGCCCGGGCGGCGGCGCAGCACCGTGCGGTCGAGCATCGAGCTCACGACGAGGGTGCCGTCGGGGAGCCAGTCGATGCCCGAGAGCCGGGCATCCACCGAGAACTCGATCCGCAGGTCGGCGGTCTCGGGGTCGGCCGAGTACAGGGTGCCCGTGTGCATGTCGCTGAACCAGAGCCGTCCGTCGTGCCAGCGGCACCCCTCGGGGAACCGGAGCCCGTCGAAGACCACCTCGCGCCGCATGTCAGTACCTCACCGGGTCGCCGCCGACCTGGGCGAACACCATCGTCGCGGGCTCGCTCCCGCGGTTCTCCCACGCGTGGCGGGTGCCCCGCTGCACGACGACCGTGCCGGGCGTGATCCGCGCCTCGCGACCGTCGTCGAGGATGAGCCACATCTCGCCGCTCAGGCAGATGCCGTAGTCGATGGAGTCGGTCGTGTGGAACGGGGTGCCGTCCTCGAACACGCCGAGCAGGCCGGGAAGGAGCGCCTCGGCCTCCGCGGGGTCCCCTCCCGAGCCGTGCGCCGCCGCGCTGGCGGGCGCCCACGTCACGCCCACGAGGCGTGTGCCGTCGGGGCCGGGGAAGTAGGGGCGCACCTCGCCGTCGGGCAGCGAGGCGTGATCCTCGGTGGCCCACAGCGGGTAGAAGGTGAACCCGCCGAGGGCTTCGGCCTCGACGGGCCGGGCGGGGCCGTTCTCGACGAAGTCGGACGTGCCGTCCGGCCGGTTCCCGGTCACGATGCGCGTGATCTCCATGCGGAGCGCTCCTCCAGATCTCCCCGCGGCTCTGCGGAGTGCTCTCAGGGTAGCGAGGCGCGCGCGCCGCGTACTTGTCCGGGCGGGACGAAACGGGGGCCGCTCTTGGTGGATCGGGGCCGATGTGTCGTGCGCGGACGCCAACTAGCGTGAGGCCCCGATGGACGAACCAACTACGCCCCGGACCGCTGTCGTCACCGGTGCTGCTCGCGGGATCGGCGCCGCCTTGGCGCGCCGGCTCGGTGCCGCCGGGCTGCAGGTCGCCGTGCTCGACCTCGACGCGGAGGCGGGTGAGCCCGTGGTCTCGGAGCTGCGCGACGCGGGCGTGCGAGCCCTCTCGCTCGGCGCGGACGTGTCCGATGAGGATGCCGTCGCCGCGGCAGTCGCGCGCTGCGCCGACGAGCTCGGGCCGCCGACCGTGCTCGTGAACAACGCGGGGATCATCCGCGACAACCTCCTCTTCCGCATGAGCACGGGCGACTGGGACGCCGTCATGGGCGTGCACCTGCGCGGCGCGTTCCTCATGACCCGCGCATGCCAGGCGTTCATGGTGCAGGAGCGCTGGGGCCGCATCGTGTCGGTGTCGAGCATCTCGGCGCAGGGCAACCACGGCCAGGCCAACTACTCCGCGGCGAAAGCGGGGCTCGAGGGGATGACCCGCACGCTCGCCCTCGAGCTCGGACCCTTCGGCGTCACCGCGAACGCGATCGCGCCCGGCTACATCGAGACCGACATGATCCGGCAGACGGCGGAGCGCGTGGGCGAGCCGTACGACCAGTTCGTGGCCCGCATCGCGGAGGGCGTGCCCGTGCGCCGCATGGGTCGCCCCGACGACATCGCCGCCGCCGTCGAGTACTTCGTCGGCGACGACGCCGGTTTCGTGACGGGCCAGACCCTCGTGGTCGCAGGCGGCCTGACGAGCGCGTGAGGACCCCGTGAGAGAAGCCGTCGTCGTCGCCGTCGCCCGCACCCCCATCGGTCGCGCCTACCGGGGGACGCTCGCGGACACCTCCCCGCAGGAGCTCGCAGGACACGCCATCTCCCACGCCGTCGAGCGGGCGGGCGTCGACCCGGGCTCCGTCGACGACGTGATCCTCGGCTGCGCCATGCCCGAGGGCGCGCAGGGGTTCAACGTCGCCCGCCAGGCCGCGCTGCGCGCCGGGCTCCCCGCCTCGACCCCCGGCATGACCGTCGACCGCCAGTGCGCCTCGGGCCTCATGGCGATCGCGACGGGCGCGAAGCAGATCGTCCACGACGGCATGCGCGTGGTCGTCGCGGGCGGCGTCGAGTCGATCTCGCTCGTGCAGAACGAGCACGCCATCCGGTTCCGGGCCCACGACCCGTGGCTGCAGGCCGAGCGCCCGGACATCTACCTGCCCATGCTCGAGACCGCCGAGATCGTCGCCGAGCGCTACGGCGTCTCGCGCGAGCTGCAGGACGCGTACGCCCTCGAGTCGCAGCGGCGCACGGCCGCGGCACAGGATGCCGGCCGCTTCGACGCCGAGATCGCACCCATCGACGTGGGCGGCGTGCTCTTCTCTCGCGACGAGGGCAACCGCCCGGGGACGACGCTCGAGGCGCTCGCGGGGCTCTCGCCCGTACTCCCGGACGGGCGGGTCACCGCACGGTCGACGGTCACGGCGGGCAACGCGTCGCAGCTCTCGGACGGCGCGGCGGCGGTCGTGCTCGCCGACGCCGGCACGGCAGCGGGCCTCGGCGACGCCCTCGGTGTCTACCGCGGCATGGCCGTGGCGGGGGTCGAGCCCGACGAGATGGGCATCGGCCCCGTGCTCGCGGTGCCCAAGCTCCTCGCCCACGCGGGTCTCACGGTCGCCGACATCGGGCTGTGGGAGCTCAACGAGGCCTTCGCCTCCCAGGCCGTGTACTGCCGCGACGAGCTCGGGATCGACCCCGACCTCTACAACGTCGACGGCGGAGGCATCTCCATCGGCCACCCGTACGGCATGTCCGGTGCCCGCATGGTCGGGCACGCGCTGCTCGAGGGCCGCAGGCGGGGCATCCGCTACGCCGTCGTCACGATGTGCGTCGGCGGGGGCATGGGCGCGGCCGGGCTGTTCGAGATCCTGCCATGACCGCCGCCGACCTGCGCGTGGGCGTCATCGGACTCGGGCTCATGGGCAGCGGCATCGCCGAGGTCTGCGCGCGCGCCGGGTTCGACGTGCGCGCCGTCGACATCGACGAGGATGCCGTCGCGGCGGGCCTCGACCGCGTGCGCGGGTCCCTCGCGCGCGCCGTGGAGCGCGGCAAGCTCCCGGTCGCCGAGTCGGAGGCGGCCCTCGCGCGCATCGCCGCCGGTACCGAGATCGGCGCCCTCGGCGACCGCGACCTCGTCATCGAGGCCGCGAGCGAGGACGAGGCGATCAAGGTCGGGCTGTTCCGGCGGCTGGACGGCATCGTCGGCCCCGACGCGATCCTCGCCTCGAACACCTCCGCCATCCCCATCAGCAGGCTCGCGGCCGCGACGGCGCGCCCCGAGCGGGTCATCGGCCTGCACTTCTTCAACCCCGCGCCCGTCATGGCCCTCGTCGAGGTCATCGCGGGGCTGCGGACTGCCGAGAGCACCCGGCAGCGCGCGGAGGACTTCGTGCGCGCCCTGGGCAAGACGGCGGTCGCGGCACCGGACCGCGCGGGCTTCATCGTCAACGCGCTGCTCGTGCCGTACCTGCTCGCGGGCATCAGGATGCTCGACACCGGCCGCGCGTCGGCCGACGACATCGACACGGCGATGCGCCTCGGCTGCGGCCACCCCATGGGACCGCTCGAGCTCGCGGACCTCGCGGGGCTCGACACCGTCGCGGCCGCGGCGGAATCCCTGCACCGCGAGTTCGGCGAGCCCCTGTACTCACCCCCGCCCCTGCTGCTGCGCATGGTGGAGTCGGGGATGCTCGGGCGCAAGTCGGGGCGCGGGTTCCACTCGTACTAGGCGCTCAGGGCCTGCCCACCGACGCCCGGTGCACGACGGGCATGGGGATGAGCACCTCGCCCTCGTCCGTGCCGGCGAGGAGCAGCTCGACCGCGCGGCGCCCCATCGCCTCGTGGGGCAGGCCGATCGTCGTGAGCCCGGGCCGGAGGTAGGCGGCGAGCTCGTCGTTGTCGAACGAGACGATCGACACGTCGCCGGGCACCGAGAGCCCTGCCTCGCTGAGCGCCTGGTACGCGCCGAAGGCGATCCGGTCGTTCATGCACAGGAGGGCCTTCACGTCCGACCGCCGCTCGAGGAGCTCCTTCGTGGTGCGGTAGCCCTCGTCGGGCTCCCACAGCCAGATCGACTCCTCGGCGACGAACTGCAGCCCCGCGTCGGCCATGCCCTTGCGGATGCCCGCGACCCGCCGCGCGACGGTCGCCGAGCGGAAGGTGTCCCGTTCCACCTCGTCGTTCTGCCCCAGCAGCACGATGCCCGAGGTGTGGCCGTTGTCGACGAGCAGGCGCACGGCCTGCTCCCCGCCCGCCAGCTCATCGGGGAGCACGGATGTCGAGTAGCGCGGGTTCGTCGCGTTGAGCATCACGACCGAGGTCGCCGCAGGGAGCTCGGGCACGAAGAGCTCGCGCGCGCGCATGGTCGCGAAGATGATGCCGTCGACCTGGCGGTCGAGCACGGCGCCGATCGCCTCGGCCTCGCGGGCCGGATCGCCGCCCGTCTCGAGCACGAGCACGACGTGCCCCGCAGCCTCTGCGGCCTCGAGCGCGCCCTTGATGAGTCCGCTCGCGAATCGCGTGGTGGCGACGAGGTCGGAGATGAAACCGATGGTGAGCGTCTTGTCGGTGCGGAGCCCCCGGGCCGCGACGTTCGGCCGGTAGCCGAGGGCTTGGGCTGCGGCGTTGACGCGGTCGTGGGCATCCTGCGACAGGCGCGTGTCGGGGCGGCCGTTGAGGATCATCGAGGCCGAGGTGGGGGAGAGCCCGGCGAGGCGCGCCACGTCGGCGAGCGTTGCCCGCTTGCTCGACATCGAGCCGTCCTTTCCCATTCCCGCATCGTAGCGATCGCCGCAGCCGACGATTTTGCGACTTGACATCGCTATCGCGTGCGCTCACTATAAGTCATGCTAAACCCATTTAGCACGCACCAGCCGAGCTGAATGCCCGGCACCGGCCCGAATCCCAGGCCCGGATGCACCCACCTCGGGTGTTGATGGAAGGCCGACGGTCTGCATCAATCACAGAAGACAAAGGAGTCATACGAGATGGCATTCTCCCGACCTCGCGCCCGCTTCGGGCGTGGACCTGTGGCAGTCGTGGCAGTCGCCGCTACCGCCGCCCTCGCCCTCGCCGGCTGCGCGCCCGGCGGTTCCGGCCCCGCGCCGACCAACTCCGTCGAGGTCAGCACCGAGCTGACGACCGAGCCCGTGGTCCTCACGATCGCGGACGAGACGGGCTTCCCCCTCACCGACGACCTGGCCGCCGAGTTCACGAAGCAGTACCCGAACGTGACGTTCAACATCACGCGCGACACCTTCGCCAACCTGACGGCCAACGCGCCGAAGCTCCTCGCGAGCGACACGCCCCCCGACCTCATCCGCCTCCCCACGATCGGCGACACGGTCAAGGACGGCCTGCTCGCCAACCTCGATCCGTGGTTTGACGCGTACGGCTGGGACAAGTGGTCCGAGGCACAGCTCGCCCCGCTGCGCATGGGCGAGGACGGCGTCCGCGGTGCGGGATCGCTCTACCAGCTCGGCCTCGGCTACAGCATCACGGGCATCTACATGAACACGAAGCTCGCCGACCAGCTCGGCATCACCGAGACGCCCTCGACGCTCGCCGAGCTCGAGGAGGACTTCGCCATCGCGAAGGCCGGCGGCGTGCTCCCGATGATGGAGGGCGACAAGGACGGCGTCGTGAACTTCGTCGTGCAGGCCGCGATCAACCAGTACGCGGACCCGAAGGAGCTCATGGACTGGATCCTCAACGTCGAGGGTGCGACCTACGACACCCCCGGCAACGTCCAGGGCGCCGAGCTCATCCGGAAGTGGGCGGACGCCGGCTACTTCCCGAGCGACATCAACTCGATCGACTACGCGACCTTCGTGAGCCGCTTCCAGGCGGGCGAGGGCCTCTTCACCTTCAACGGCAACTGGGCGGCCGCAGACACGCAGGCCAAGATGGGCGACGACGTCGCGTTCTTCCTCGTGCCGCCGGTCGAAGAGGGCGGCAACCACGTCGCCATGGGCGCGGCGAACTCGTTCTCCGTCGCGGCGGGCTCCAAGCACCTCAACGAGATCGTGTTCTTCCTCAACTGGATCCACACGAACGACAAGGCCCGCCAGATCGTCACCGACGTGACGGGCGCGGCTCCCGGCGGCGACCCGTCGCAGACGCAGCCCACGGTCGCCGCGGGATCGCTCATCGAGGACGCCCTCGCCATGTCCGCGCAGATCGCCGCCGAGAACGGACAGGTCGACTTCATGGCCAACGCGACCGCCGGCATCTACGCGGGCGCCATCATCCCCGAGTCCCAGCTGCTGGTGACCGGGAAGATCAGCGGGCAGGACTTCGTCACCGCCGTCCAGAAGTTCTACGCAGACGAACTCGCCGGCTGATCGATGAAAGACCGTAATCGAACTCGAGGCGTCAGCCGCACGGAGTCACGTGCCTGGCGTGGTGAAGGACTGCCGGCGTGACGACTTCGATTGCGCCTCGCCGGGCCGCTGCTCGTTCAGCGGCCCGGCGGGGAATCCTCCTGGGCTGGCTCTTCGCGGCCCCCGCCCTCATCGCCTACTGCGCGTTCGTGATCTACCCGCTCGCGCTGGGCATCCAGTACTCCTTCTACAAGTGGAACGGCGTCGGCCCCTCCGAGTGGGTGGGCCTCGCCAACTACCTGCGGGTCTTCACGGATGCCACGCTCCTCGGCTCGATCGGCAACGCGTTCGTGCTCATCGGCTTCTTCACCATCATCCCCGTGGCGGCGGGGCTCGTGCTCGCGACGCTCATCCGCTCCCTCAAGCCCGGGCCGTTCTCGAGCTTCTCGCAGACCGTGCTGTTCCTGCCCCAGATCATCCCGCTCGCCGCCGCCGGCATCGCGTGGTCGTGGATGTACGCGCAGACGGGCGCCGTCAACCAGGTGCTGAACGCGGTGGGCCTCGGCTTCCTCGCCCGGCCCTGGCTCGGCGACTTCCAGACTGCACTGCCCGCGGTGGGGCTCATCGGCTCCTGGGTCCTGACGGGACTGTGCACCGTGCTCTTCCTCACGGGCATCGGCAAGATCGACCAGTCGCTCTACGAGGCCGTGCGCCTCGACGGCGCGAGCTGGTGGCGCGAGTTCTTCACGATCACGATCCCCGGGCTCCGCCAGGAGATCGCCGTGCTCGTGACCATCACCGTCATCGCGGCCCTGAGCAGCTTCGACATCATCTACACGACGACGCTCGGCGGCCCCGGCCGCGCGACCCTCGTGCCCGGCATCTCCATCTACCGCATCGGGTTCACCCAGAGCGAGGTCGGCCTCGCGTCCGCGTTCGGCATCGTGCTCATGGCGCTCGTGCTGGCGTGCGTCCTCCCCATCCAGCGACTGGCGAGAGCGAGCGAGCGATGATCGTCAACAAGTCCGAGTACGTGATCGGGCGCATCGTGCTCGTCGTGGTGCTCATCCTCACCCTCATCCCGCTCGTCAACATGCTCTCCGCCGCTCTGCAGCCCGCCGACACGAACCCGACGGGCCTGACCTTCCCGGCCGACCCGCAGTGGGGCAACTTCGTCACCGCCTTCACCACCGGCAACGTCTGGCGGCTCATGGGGTCGAGCCTCTTCATCGTCGTCTTCGTGGTGCCGATAAGCCTGCTCTTCGCGACGCTCGCGGGCTATGCCCTCGGCAACCTGCGCATGCGCGGCGGGCGCTTCGTGTTCCTCTTCCTCATCCTCGGGCTGACCATCCCGTTCGAGGCGCTCATCATCCCGCTGTACTACGAGATCCAGGCCATGGGCCTCCTCAACACCCAGTGGGCGGTCATCCTGCCGCTCATCGGCCTGTACATGCCGTTCAGCGTCGTGTGGATGCGCGCGCACTTCCTCGGCGTGCCGCAGGAGCTGTCGGAGGCCGCCCGGGTCGACGGGGCCGGGATGCTGCAGGAGTTCCGGCGCATCCAGCTGCCCCTCGCCCGCCCCGCGCTCTCGGCCCTCGCGATCCTGCTCTTCCTCTGGACGTGGAACCAGTTCCTGCTCCCGGTCGTGCTCATCTCAGACCCGCTCAACCGCACGGTCGCCGGCGCGCTCACCTTCTTCCAGGGGCAGTACTACTCGAGCATCCCGCTGCTCAACGCGGGCGCGCTCATCATCATCGTGCCGACGATCCTCGTGTTCGTGATCTTCCAGCGCCAGTTCATCGCAGCGCTGCTGCAGGGCGCGGTCAAGGGCTGACCGATGACGTTCACACTGGACACCCACTGGGTGTGGGACTTCTGGCTGGCCGACGACGGCGACCTCTTCCACATGTACTACCTCCACGCGCCCAAGTCCCTCGGCGACCAGCACCTCCGCCACCGCAACGCGCGCGTGGGCCATGCGACCTCCGCCGACCTCGTCGAGTGGAGCGACCTCGGGCCCGTGCTCGGCCCGGGCGCCCACGGGAGCTTCGACGAGACCGCGACGTGGACCGGCAGCGTGCTGAAGGGGCCCGACGGCCTGTGGCGCATGTTCTACACCGGGTCGCGGTTCCTCTCCCCCGACACCAACGCCAACATCGAGACCGTCGGGGTCGCCACCTCCGGAGACCTCCACACGTGGACGAAGGCACCCGGGCCCGTCGCCGAGGCCGACCCGCGCTGGTACGAGAAGCTGGGCGACTCCGGCTGGCCCGAGGAGGCCTGGCGCGACCCGTGGGTCTACGCCGACCCCGACGGCGACGGATGGCACATGCTCGTCACCGCACGGGCGAACTCGGGAGACGAGCTCGACCGCGGCGTCATCGCCCACGCGACGTCGTCCGACCTGGCGACGTGGGAGGTGCGGCCACCCCTGAGCGAGGTCGGGGCGGGGTTCAAGCACCTCGAGGTGCCGCAGGTCGTCGAGTCGGACGGCCGCACCGTGCTGCTCTTCTCCTGCGACGGCCCCGCACTCGCGGGCGCGCGGGCCGGCGGTACGGGCGGGATCTGGGCGGTCCCCGCGGACTCCCCCACGGGCCCGTTCGCGACTACCGACGCGGGCCTCGTCGTCGACGAGCGCCTCTACAGCGGGCGCATGATCGTCGACAGGAGCGGCGAGCTCGTCCTGCTCGCCTTCGAGAACTCCACGAACGACGGGCACTTCGTCGGCTCGCTCTCCGACCCGATCCGGGTCAGGTGGGATGCCGACGCGCCCACCCTCATCGTGCTCGACCGCTTGGAGGAACCGGCGTGACCACTCTTGTCCACGGCACGACATCGCCGGGGTTCGACCGGGTGCGCGACGCCTTCGAGGCGGCGTTCGACGGCAAGCCGGACATGGGCGGCGCGGTCGCCGTGTTCCAGCACGGACGGCAGGTCGTCGACCTCTGGGGCGGCATCAAGGACGAGCGTGACCGGCAGCCGTGGCTCCACGACACGCCCGGCGTCGTGTTCTCGTGCACGAAGGGTCTCGTCTCCATCCTCGCCGCGAGGCTCGTCGAGGAGGGGCGCCTCGACTACGACGCGCGGGTCACCGACTACTGGCCGGAGTTCGGCGCCGCGGGCAAGGCGGACGTCCGCGTCTCCGACCTGCTCGCGCACCGTTCGGGGGTGTCCGCGCCGCGGGTGGCGCTGACCCCCGACGACGTTCTCGACTGGGACCTCGTCGTGGGCCGTCTCGCGGCGCAGGAGCCGCTCTGGAAGCCCGGCGCGGGCTACGCGTACCACGCGCTCACGCACGGGTGGCTCGCGGGAGAGGTCGTCCGCCGCATCACGGGGCTCACCGTCGGCGGGTACTTCCGGCAGCTCATCACCGAACCCCTGCACGCGGAGGCGTGGATCGGGCTCCCGCCCGGCGAGCACCCGCGGGTCGCGCATATGCAGGTCGGCAGCACCCTCGCCCAGCTCACGGCGCAGCAGGCTTCGACCCGCGTACCGGGACGGATCGACTGGTCGAACGAGGCGATGACGCTGGGCGGCGCCTTCCCGCCGGAGCTCGTCTCCGACCGCGGCGGCTTCAACAGCGCCGATGTGCAGGCCGCCGAGATCCCTGGCGCGGGCGGCATCGCGACGGCCAGCGCGCTTGCGGCCATCTGGTCGGCGACCGTCGTCGAGACCCACGGTGTCCGTCTGCTCGAGGATGCGACCCTCGCGCGTGCCACCGAGGTGCAGACCGAGGGCCCGCCCGTGTGGGATGTCCCCGGGCCCTGGCCGCGCTGGGGCATGGGCTTCCAGCTCGACAGCGAGGCCCGCCGCTACCTCGGCCCCACGGGCTTCGGGCACGACGGCGCCGGCGGGCAGTGCGCGTTCGCGGACCCCGAGTCGGGCATCGGCTTCGCCTTCATCACCAACCAGATGGAGGCCATCGACGACCTCCGCGCCACCCGCATCGTCGACGCGCTCCGCGAGGCGCTGCGGGGCTGAGCGCGGTCGACCCCCTCCGCGCCGCGCGCCTGCCAGGGGCGTGCGGCGCGGGTGCGGCCTACTCGTCGACGGTGAGCGTGTGCCAGATGTCGAAGGCCACGATCGAGGCCTGATCGGCCTCGCCGCGCGCCAAGAGGTCGATGAGCTGCTCGTGCACGTCGAACGACGAGTCGTCATCGCCGCTGAAGCGCTGCCGCTCCGCCCGGCGCACCAGGGGGTCGAAGTGGTCGAGCACCGACTCGACCGCGTGGTTGCCGAGGATGGCGACGGGGATGCGGTGGAGCTCCTCGTCGATGTCGAGCGCGAGCTTCACGTCGCCCTTGCGCACGGCCTTCGCGAAGCGGCGGTTGGCGTCGCGCATGCGCTCGAGATCGTCGTCGGACATGAGGCCCGCGACCTGCCGCACCACCATCGCGTGCATGGCGGCGATGACGTCGCGCGCGTCGCTCGCGGCCTTCGCGTCGATGGCGGTGACGGTCGTGGAGCGCCCGGGCACCGCGACGACGAGCCCGCTCGTGCCCAGACGCAGCAGTGCCTCGCGGATGGGCGTGCGGCTGACGCCCAGCCACTCGGCGAGCTCGCCGTCCTTCAGCTGCTCGCCCGGCGCGAAAGTGCCGTCGACTATCGCGTCGCGCAGACGCCGGAAGACGTCGTCGCGCAGCAGTGATCGGTCGACGCCGCCGGAACCTGTGGGAATGGGCATGCAATATGTTGCGCACAGAATCCACCCCATGGCAAATCTGGAAGTCATCCTTGCCATTACGTACTGCATGCAATATGTTGCACATTGACGGCGAAAGACGTCGCCACAACCCTGGCCCCGGCCGATGAGAGAGGAAGCCCCATGAGCACCATCGAAGGAATCAAGAACGTCGTTCTCGTCCACGGCGCGTTCGCCGACGGATCCGGCTGGCGCAACGTCTACGAGAACCTCACGGGCCGCGGCTACCGCGTGAGCGTGGTGCAGAACCCGCTCACCTCCTTCGCGGACGACCTCGCCGCGACCAAGCGTGTGCTCGACGCGCAGGACGGCCCGAGCATCCTCGTCGGCCACTCGTGGGGCGGCACGGTTATCACCGAGGCGGGCAACCACGACAAGGTCGCGGGACTCGTCTACATCGCCGCGCTCATCCCCGACTCGGGGCAGACCTCGGGCCAGCAGTACGAGGGCTTCGCGGCCACCCCCGAGTTCGTCATCGACATCGCCGACGACGGCTTCGGCGCCCTGCGGCGCGGGACGTTCGCGAAGGGCTTCGCAGCGGACGCGAGCGACGCCGACGCGGCCTTCCTCGAGGCCGCGCAGGTGCCCGTGAACATGGCGGTGTTCGGCGAGGCCGTCACCACGGCCGCGTGGCACACCAAGCCGAGCTGGGCGGTCATCGCCACCGAGGACAACGCGTTCGACCAGGCGATGCTGCAGCACATGGCGCAGCGCGCAGGCGCACGGATCACGACGACCCCCGGCAGCCACGCCGTGTACCTCACGCAGTCCGGAGTCGTGTCCGACGTGATCGCCGAGGCCGCCGAGAACGCTCTCGTCAGCGCGTCCTGACCCTTCGGGAAACGGGCCGGCCCCGGTCGGGGGCTGGCCCGTTCCGCACCCCAGGAGACACCATGGCCATCGCCCAGTTCCAGCTCGCCCTCTGGATCGAGCTCGTCGCCGCCGCCCTCGGAGGCATCCAGGGCGCCCTGTTCGCGGCGACCCAGCGCGCCCACCGCATCGACGTGCTCGGCGTGGTCGTGATCGGCCTGACCGTGTCGCTCGGCGGCAGCCTGCTCAGGGACGTCGTACTCAACCAGCCGCCCGTGGTGGTCTGGGTCAACTGGTACCTGCTCGTCGCGGGGGCCTCCGCGCTGGTGGGGATGCTCGTGCAGCCCCTGCTCGCCCGCGCGGTGTGGACGATCACGGTGCTGGACGCCGTCGTGATGGGGCTGTTCGGCGCCATCGCCGCGTCCAAGGCGCTCTCGCTCGGCGTCGGGAGCGTCGGCGCCCTCGTCGTGGGCGTGATCGGCGGCATCGGCGGCGGACTGCTGCGCGACGTCATCCTCGGCCGCCCGATCTCGGTGCTGCAGGTCGGCGCCCTCAACGCCGTCGCCGCGGGTGTGGGAGTCGCCACGCTCATCGTGCTCGTGCGGTTCGGCGTACCCGTGCCGATGGCGGGCGTTATCTCCGCGGCGACGACGGCCGGTGTCCGGCTGGCCGCCGTCGTCTTCAACTTGACGTTCCCCGAGCAGCGCGCGTTCAGCCGCCGAGCGTAGTCGCCACGTGCGCTGAACTCCGCCCCTAGCTGCTGAGAGCGGTGTTCGGCGGCGTGCGCGCCGCCCGCACGGCCGGGTAGAGCCCCGCGACGGCGCCGACGACGAGGGTCGAGGCGATACCGGCCACCACGACGAGCACGGGGACCACGATGGGCCATCCGCTCACGATCGCGACCGATGCCGTGGCGATCGACCCGATCGCGGCGCCGGCCGCGCCGCCGAGGGCCGAGAGCACGAGCGCCTCGATGAGGAACTGCAGCCTGATGTGCTGACGGGTGGCACCCAGCGCCCTGCGAAGCCCGATCTCGCGACGCCGTTCGATCACGGAGATGATCATGGTGTTCGCGACCCCGATCGCACCGACGAGCAGAGCGACCGAGCCGAGACCCACGAGCATGCCGGTGAGGGTGTCGTCCACGGCGTCGACCGCCGCCAGCGCGTCGGAGGGGCGCGTCACGGCGACGCTCGCCGGCGCCCCCGGCTGCACGGCCGGGGCGATGAGCGGGCGCACCTCGCGGATGCTCGCCTCGTCGATCCGCAGGTAGAGCCTCGTGGGGCTTCCGGCGAACCCGTAGCTGCTCTGCGCGACGGGCATGCCGACGAGGGCGGCATAGTCGAGCTCGGGCGCCAGCGGGACGGGGTCGAGGATGCCGATCACGAGCACGTTCCCGTCGCCGATCCAGACGAGCCGGCCGGGCTCGCCGACGCCGAGCCGTTCGGCGGCGGCGGCGCCGAGGACGGTGCTGGGGAAGGTCGCCGTCGCGGAGGTGAACCAGCTGCCCGCGCGCACGGTGGCCCCGACGACGCGGAGGAGGTCGAGATCGGCGGCGGTGACGGTGAGCCCGCCGGTGCGGCCCGGCTCGACGAGGCCGTTGCGGTAGACGCCCACGCCCGCGAGATCCCCGACGGACGCCGACTCCTCGACGCCCGGCAGGCGGGCCGCGCGCGCCGAGGCGTTCCCGGGCAGGGGCACGGGGTCCCCGCTCACGGGAGGTGCGGACGTCGCGCTGAACAGGTTGGTGCCGAGCGCATCGAGCTGGGCGTCGAGCTTCGCCTGGCTCGACGACGAGATGCCGAGGACGGCGACCATCGCCGCGACACCTATCGCGACGCCCAGCGCCGAGAGGATGGCGCGCGCCGGCTTGGCGACGAGCCCTGCCGATCCGAGGCCGAGGAGGTCGGTGGGTCGCAGTCGCGACCGGGGGGTTCGGACGGTGGTGGCGGGTCGCGTCATGAGGTGCCTTCCAGGGAGGAGTCGGAGACGACGCAGCCGTCGCTGATGGCGACCCGTCGAGGCAGTCGCGCAGCGAGCCCGGCATCGTGGGTGATGACGATGATCGTCGTGCCCGCGGCGTTCAGGTCGTGCAGGAGCTGCACGACGCCCTCTCCCGAGCGGGAGTCGAGGTTGCCGGTCGGCTCGTCGGCGAGCAGCAGGGGAGGGTCCCCGACCACCGCCCTCGCGATCGCGACGCGCTGCCGCTCCCCGCCGGACAGCTGGTGGGGCAGGTGGGTGACGCGGTGCCCGAGGCCCACGCGCTCGAGGGCGCGGAGCGCGCGGGCGAGCCTCTCCCGCCGCGGCATACCGGTGTAGAGGAGGCCGTCGGCGACGTTGTCGCGGGCTGTCGTCCCCTCACGGAGGTGGAACTGCTGGAAGACGAACCCGAGGCGACGGGCGCGCAGGGCCGACAGGTCGGCGTCGCTGAGCCCGCCCGTGTCGACGCCGTCGATCGAGAGCGTCCCGGACGTGGGCCTGTCGAGAGTGCCGATGATGTTGAGCAGCGTCGACTTGCCCGATCCGCTCGCGCCGACGACCGCGACGAACTCGCCCTCCGCGACCGACAGGTTCACCCCCGCGAGCGCCGTGACCGGGGGCGAGCCGTACACGCGCACGACATCCGCGAGCTCGAGCAACGGCGTCATCGTGCGGGCACCACGACGAGCAGGCCCGCGACGATACGGTCTCCCGAGATCTCCACGCGTCCGGACGCGACGGCCCCCGTCGTGACCGGGACCAACTCGCGCCCGGTCGACCCCGCGGTCGGCGGCAGCTCGACCGCGTAGTGCGAGTCGTCGAGCGGCACGAGCGCGTCGACAGGCACCGTGAGCACGTCGCTGCGCAGGGCGCTCGAGAAGCTCACGGTGACGTTGGCGAGGGCGAGGTCCGCGATGACGGCCTGGTCGGTGATCCCTATCCGCACGGGTATGACGATCGAGGAGGGGCCACCGTCGGAGTCGGACTTGCTGAGCGGGGCACCGACCATCTGGATGATCCCGTCGACGCTCGACCCGTCGGGCAGGGTCACGCTGACCGCCTGCCCGACGACGGCGAGGGCGCGGTCGGACGACTTCACCGCGACATCCACGACCTTCTCCGTGCTCGTCGTCTGGTACAGCGCGGAACCGGGTGCGACGTCCTGCCCCACCCTCGCGGTGATCGCGTCGACCCGCAGGCTGCCGTTCCAGAACAGCACGGAACCGCGCTCGAGGGTTCCCGTCCGCTCGAGCCCGAGAGAGGACTGCCAATCGCGGATGGCGACGGCGGTGTCCCAGTCGAACTCGGCATCGGGTTCGTCCGTGAAGAAGCCGAAGGCCGCGAGGTTCTGCTCGAGCTGCTGCACGTCGGTGCCGTCGTCCATGCCCGACGCGAAGTCACGCCAGGCCGGCACGGTGCCCGACAGCAGGATGACCGGTCTCGTGTCGACGCGGTAGAGCACGCTGCCCGGGGAGAGCGAGGCGCCAGGATCGGGCAGCTCGGTGAGCACTCCCCCCAGCCCCGCCGCGACCGGCGTCGTGACCGCGTAGGCGATCGCCCCCGGCGCCTTCGTCTCCGAGACCATGTCGCCCGCGGTGACCGGCGCCGTCGACACCGGGGTGCTGGCGGCAGCCGGGGCGGGCCGATCGGCAGTCAGGGCTGGCACGAGCAGCACGCCGCCCACGGCGAGGGTCGTCGCGCAGGCCGCGATCACGAGAGCGGTGCGGCGGTTCACACGGGCGGGATGCACGCGGCCACATCCTCGTCCGTCGCCTCGGCGGGCAGCACGAAGGCCTCGCCGAGCTGGGGATCCACGACCTCGAGCCCGCGACCCCGCAGGCAGTCCGCCCAGCCGAGCATGGTGGTGAAGAACTCGGTCTCGTCGACCTGCGCGTCGGGTCGGGGCGGGTCGCCCAGCTCGGCCATGCACGGCCCTGCCGCATCGTTCAGGCCGGGAATGTCCTCCGTGATGCCCTGGCCCGGCGCGGGATCCTTCACGTCGAATCCCGCGTCGCGAAGGCACTGGGCGAGCTTGAGGTCGTAGGCGTCGCGTGCGGCCTGGAAACCGGCGTTCCCCGACGGAACGCCCGCGCCGGACGAGTCGGGTGTGGTGGGCGTGCCGCTGCAGCCCGCGAGAAGAAGTAGTGCGGCCAAGGCCGGCGCGAAGACGATCGCGCGGCGTGGGATGGTGCGCATCAGGTTGCTCCTTGGGTCAGCGCCGCGCGGTGCGGCGTCATGGCCCAAGTTCAGCCGACGGGCTGTTGCGGCTCCGTTCGGGAATCCGGATACATCGGCGATACCTGCGCCGGCAGCGCGACCCGTACGACCAGGCCGCCCGTTGCGGGACCGTCGAGCTCGAGGGTGCCGCGGTGGGCGCGCACGATCGACGACACGATGGCCAGACCGAGGCCGGTCCCGTTCTCGCCCGGTCGTCGGGTACGGCCGTGGGCGCGCACGAACGGCTCGGTGAGGGTGCCGACGAGCTCCGGGTCGAGCACGTCGCCCGTGCTCTCCACCACGAGCACGACACGGTCGAGGCTGTGCAGTGTCGCGATCCTCACGGCCCCTGCCTCGTGGTTGTGGGTGACGGCGTTCTGCACGAGGTTGGAGACCAGCTGGCGCAGCAGGGTCGCATCGCCGATGACCGAGGCACCGGCGAGAGTGGTCTCGATCGTCACGCGCGAGGCGGAGGCGACCGCGTGGGCCTCCCCCACGACATCGGCGACGAGCCCGTCCAGGTCCACGGGCTCGGAGGGCGGCTCGTAGTGGTCGATGGCCGCGAGGGAGAGAAGCGCCTCGATGAGGGCTATCGATCGCTCGTTGGTCTCGTCCAGTCGACGCAGCAGCTCGTCGGTGTCGCGGCCGTCGGGATCGGCGCGCGCCACCTCGAGCATGGTGCGCACTATCGCGTGCGGGGTCCGCAGCTCGTGCGACGCGTTGGCGGCGAAGCGGCGCTGCTCGTCGACGGAGTGCTGCAGCCGGGCCAGCATGGCGTCGAATGTGTCGGCCAGCTCGGCCAGCTCGTTCTGGCGGCCCGGCATGCGGATGCGATGCTCGAGCGACCCATCGCGGGCGCGCTTCGCGGCCTCGGTGATGCGGTCGAGCGGCCGGAGCATCCTGCCGGCGAGCAGCCAGCCGCCGCCGAGCCCGATCGCGGTCAGGGCGAGGAGCGCCACGACCGAGTAGCGCACGAAGACCTCGATCAGGTCACCGCGACCGGGGGCGAAAGCCCCGCCCACCACGATCAGGTTGCCTTCGGGGATGAAGCGCAGCACCAGGAGCCCGACGCCGACGAAGGCGACTCCGACGAGCACGAGCAGCGCCGCGTAGCTGAGGGTGAGCTGCACTCGCACGGAGGGGCCGCGCTGCCGCTCAGGCATCCGCCCCACCCACTCGATATCCGACTCCGTTCACCGTCTCGATGAGCCATGGCTCACCCAGCCTCTTCCGTAGCCCGGAGATGGTGATCCGCACGGCGTTCGTGAAGGGATCCGCGTTCTCGTCCCACGCGCGCTCCAAGAGCTGCTCCGCGCTCACGACGCCGCCCCGCGCCTCGGCGAGCACCTGCAGCACGGCGAACTGCTTGCGTGTGAGCGCGACGTAGCGGTCGTCGCGGTAGACCTCGCGCCGGAAGGGATCGATCCGGAGCCCTGCTATCTCGATCTGGGGAGGGGTCGCGCGCGACGTCCGTCGATCGAGGGCGCGAAGCCGCATCACGACCTCGCGCAGCTCGAACGGCTTGGTCAGGTAGTCGTCGGCGCCGCTCTCGAACCCCACGGCCTTGTCGTCGAGGCGGCTTGCCGCCGTCAGCATGAGCACGCGAGGGCCCGCGGGGTTGCGGGCGAGCGTCCGGGCGATCTCGTCGCCGTCGGGACCGGGGATGTCGCGATCGAGGATCACGACGTCGTACTCGTTGAGGGAGAGAAGCTCGAGGGCCAGGTCGCCGTCGCCCGCGATGTCGGCAGCGATGGCTTCGAGGCGAAGGCCGTCGCGCAGCGCCTCCGCAAGGAACGGCTCGTCCTCGACGATCAACACTCGCATCCTGCAACCGTAGTTCGGCCGACATATCGGCGGCGTATCGGGCGGATCAGCTCGGATCGTTGCGCTGGGCCGGGCACTCCCCGCCCGGGGTCGTGGCGAGCTCGAAATGCCACATCTCGTTCGCGTAGGTCTGGCACAGCCCGTAGTCGGCCCCGTGCTGGCTGAGCCAGCTGTCCGCGTCGGTGAACCCGATGTCGACGGCGTTTCCCGTGACGTGCGACGAGACGTCGGCGGGTGCCACCCACCGCCGCGCCTCCTCGACGCTCCCGTAGTCGCGCACGGCGTCGTCGAAGAGCGACTGCTGGTACCTCTCGCTGCGCCAGCCGCTCGTCACGACGAAGTCGAAGCCGTCGGCGATCGCATCCTGCGCCGCCCGCTGCATGGCCTCGCGCAGCGCGGGGTCGAGGTTGGCGATCGCGGGCAGGTCGTCGGCGAACGGAGAGACGTGCTCGCCCGACTCGATGAACCCGTCGTCGGGGCCCAGCGGGGCCGACGGGCCCGTGGATCCTGGGGCGGGCGCGCACCCGGTGAGGGCGGCGAGGACGAGCAGGAGCGCGGCGGCGCGGTAGCGCGACCGCGATGGGGATGTGGGCATAACCCAAGCCCATCTCCTGCAGCGTTGCGGCGGCGTTCCGGCAAAAGCAGACGCCGACGAAATACTTAGCTGCAGTGTGCCCGGCGTCTAGGGAACCCGCGCGAGGCGCAACATGAGGAACCCGACGGCCGCACCGACCGCTGACGGGGCGGCGACGCCCGCGATGACGACGAACTGGAGGAGGGCTGAGGTCGGCGGCGCTCCGGCAGGCTGTGCCGCGGCCCAGAATCCGACGCCGAGCAAGCCCACCGCGAGGGAGATGGCGATGCCCACGACCGATGCGCCGATGACGACGTACCCGAACACCCGCGACCGTGAGGCGCGGCTCACGGCGCTCGCCGCGATGAGAACCGCGCTCAGCAGGATCAACGCGATCCCGTAGCCGGCAGTAGCCCCTGCATCGACCGCCTCTCCTCGCGCGAGCCCACCGATCACCACCTCGCCGACGAAGCCGGTGACTGCAAGGCCCCCCACCCCACCGCCAGGCCCATCGCAAGTCCCACAGCGGCTCGCGCCAGTCCGTTCACATCTGCTCCCACGGTGAGGGCGCGGTTACGCGCCGTGTCGTCTCGCTCCTCATTCTCCCGCCCGCGGCCAAGAGGGGACTGTCACATTTTGTGTCCATAACGACAGGGTTAGGATGTCGCACATGAGTACCGACCACGCTCCTGGCGGAGAACGGCGCATCCCGGCGGACTTCCCGTACCGCTCCGAGCTGCTGGCCAACCTCAGCGCGCTCATCCTGCTCTGGGACTCGCCTGCGGTGCAGGGCCAGATACTGGCGAAGACCGGCGAGGAGATCGATCAGCAGGCACACTCGGCGCTACGGCACCTCGCCGCATGGGGAGCCATGCGACCTACGGCCATGTCGGACGTGCTCGGAACCGGCGCCTCCCACGTCAGCAAGATCGTCGGTCGCCTCGAGGCGGCCGGCCTCGTCGTGCGCTCGACCGACCCCAGCGACGGGCGCGCGACGCTCATCAGCCTGACCGAAGAGGGCGAGAAGGCTGCGCGAGGCGTGTATGAACTGGGAGATCGCATGATCAACGAGGTTCTCGAGGGTTGGGCGCCCGAAGACGTCGATCTCTACACGGCGCTCACCAGGCGGTTCGTCAGCGACGCGATCAGCGCCGCCGACGAGATGCTCGAGCGCGGCCTGCGCCCGACGGTGCCGTAGCGGGTCAGGCGCGGCCGCCTCTCGAGCTAGGCGAGTTCGAAGTCGAGCTGCACCACCTTGCCGTCGTCATCGAGACGGAACTGGTACTCGAGGTCGACGGTTCCGCCGGGGAAGTCCCCTTCAAGGCGGTACGAGGCCCCGGTCATCCCGTCGACCTCGCGCGCCCGCAGGAACGTCAGGGTGGTCGAGAAGAGGTTGATGGAGCCGTCGATCCAACCGCGGATCTCCTTGCGCCCCCGATGGGTGTGGCCTTCGTCGGTGACGACGGCGTCCTCGGTGAAGAGCGCTTCAACCCTGTCCGCATCGCGCCCCTGCCAGCCGTCCACGAACCCGTGGACCGCCGCAGGCAGTTCGTTGCTGTCGAGCTTCTTCTCCATTGTGATCTCCCTTCCTCGTGTCGCACGAGGCATCTCGTGCGCGGGTTCCCGTCTGGAAACCGTCCTATAGGACAATATCACTAATACTGTCCTTTTAGACATAAAAGGGAAACGAGCAGGGAGCGGGCCGCATCCGAGCCTTGACACGACACTTCCATTTTGGAAGTATCTGGCCATGAGCCTCTTCATCACCTGCCCCGTCGAGAGCGTCGAACGCTCCACGACCTTCTACACCGCCCTCGGCTGGACCCTCAACGCCGAGATGTCCGACCACAACGTGTCGTGCTTCCAGATCGCGCCCGAGCAGTACGTCATGCTCGGCAGCCGCGAGATGTACGCGAGCGTGGGTGCCACCGAGGAGATGGTCGGCGGGCCCGACACGCCCTCGAAGGTCACCGTGTCATTCGACCTGGCCAGCCGGGAGGCCGTCGACGAGCTGACCGAGCGCGCGGGCGCCGCGGGTGGACGCATCGGCGACACAGACGACTACGACTTTATGTACCAGCGCCAGTTCGACGACCCCGACGGCTACCACTACTCGCCGTTCTGGATGAAGCCGGACACCGCACCCGCGGGGTGAGCGACCTCGCCGCAGCTCTCGACATCGTCGGACCACGGTGGGCGCTGCTCATCGTGGAACGCCTGCTCGACGGGCCACAGCGCTACGGCGACCTCCAGCGCGAGTTCGGCATGGGCAGCAACATGCTCGCCGTGCGACTGCGCGAGCTCGAGGCCGCCGGCGTCATCACCCGCCTGCCGCTCAAGCACAACACGCGCGCCTACCAGCTGACCGATCGCGGACGTGCGCTCGAGGGTGCGATTCGGGCACTCGCGCAATGGGGCGCCGGCGCGGCGGAGGGGTCGTGACCCCCTAGTCGGCGGTCCTTGCAGTACTCATGTTCTTTTCGCTCCGGTCGTGCGTCCTCGGCGCGGTTATGAGGTCGTTCCGGTCCCACGGATGACGGCCACGGCGCAGGGCAGGTCCGCGACGAGTTCCTCACTGGTCGACCCGAGCAGCGCCCTCGCGAGCATGGTGCGGCCGTGGCTGCCGACGACGAGCAGCCGTGCGTCGACCGAGGCGGCGTAGAGCCCGCGCTCGGGTCGGGCCGCGCTGATCTCGCTCTGGATGACGAGGTCGGGGTAGTCGCCAGCGAGTCCGGCTATCGCCTCGGCGACGATGAGGCCGTCCTCCGCTGCGGGCTCGGTCACGACGAGGTCGGGCTGAGCGATGGTCCACGGCTCCGGCTGGCCCCACGCGAGGAGCACGGTGAGCTTCTCGCCGTGCCGGTCGGCGAACTCGGCGGCGAACCGCAGTGCCACCTGGGATTGCTCCGACCCGTCGATGCCGACCACGACACCCGTGCCGACGGGCACCACAGCCGACGGCGCGACCACCACCGAGCAGGGCGCGAGACGTGCGATGCGCACCGCTCGGCGGCTCGCACCGTCGTAGCGCTCCCCCGGATGGGCGCCGATGACGAGGAGATCCGCGGTGTCCGCTGCCGTCACGAGCTCATTGACCGGCGAGCCTACGCGCACGTGGGCCTCGACGGTGATGAGAGGAGTGCTCTCCTGCGCTGCGCGCGCGACGTCGCGGAGCTTCCCCTCGGCGGAGAGAAGCGGACCCTCGAGAAACTCATCCGTAGCGCGGCGCGCGGTGGTGTCGACGACGTGGACCAGTTCGATGTCGGCCTCCCGGCGGGCGCCGTACTCGGTCGCCCACCGCAGCGCCGGGTGCTCGCCGTCGAGCTCGTCGATCCCCACCACGATCTTCATGGATGCACCTTCCTGGTTCGATGCGTCCATCGTTCTGCCACCCCGACCCGGATGGCAGGGCCGAAGGTCCCGCGGGGCCGGTGGGACCTTCGGCACTACATGCCGGTTCGAGCCGCGCGCACGATGGCGGCAGCCATAGACAAGGAGGACACGATGGTCGAACGCGTGACGGTAGCCGTCGACGGGGGCCCCGCGAGCCGAGCAGCGCTGGCATGGGCGATCCATCGGGCCAGGACCGTGAAGCTGTATCTGGAGATCACGGCGGTAGTCGGCTTGGACGCCGACCTGCCGGGCGGAGACGAGTCCGCGTACCGGACGCCGCTCGAGGACGCACTGGAGGAGGCGCGCGCAGCGGTCCGCGCCGAAGCACCACACGTCGCCGTCACGACCAAGCTCCGCCACGGCGTCCCGCACGAGGCGCTCATCAGAGCCTCCCTGCACTGCGACCTGCTCGTGATCGGCACCAACAAGACCTCGCCCGTGGCGGGCATCGTGCACGGCACGCTGCCGCTCAAGGTCGCCGGCCGCTCGGAGTGCATCACCGTGGTGGTGCCCTTCGACTGGGAACCGTCGGAGGGGGCGGTCGTCGCCGGCTGGGTCGACGATCCGACTGCCGAGGACGCCCTCGACTTTGCGGCGGATGAGGCAGCTCGTCGCGACGCGACGCTGTGCGTGGTGAGCACTTGGACCGTGCCGCCGCTCTCCCCCATGGACAGCGCCGGGTCGGCGTTGCTCGTGGAGCAGATCATCGCCGCCAGCACCCAGCTGCTCTCGGGTGCGACCCAACGGGTGCGGCTCGCGCATCCGTCGCTGACCATCGCGCAGCGCACCCAGGCAGGGCCGGCCGCCGTCGCGATCGTGCAGGCCGCGGCCGGCGCGGCGCTGGTCGTGGTCGGGTCGCGGGGCAGGGGCGCGATCGCCGGCCTCCTGCTCGGGTCGGTAAGTCACGACCTGCTCCTCAACATGCCGGCACCCGTCGCCGTCGTGCCCCGCAAGGAGGAGCCGGTGGACGTCTACCCCGACCTCGTCGACGACGACGTGTGACAGGACAGACGGTGATCCTGAGGCGATACCTCCTCGTCTGGTCGACGGTCGCGCTGGCCGGAATCGTGGGGCTCCTGCTCCTCACTCCCCTGTCGTGGCTGGCGCCGTGGATCGCGGGCGGATACGCGCTCGCGGTCGCCGCGCGGAGCGGGCTCTCGATGCTCCGCTCGCTCCGATCCGGCTCGTGGGGCTTGGACGTGCTCGCCGTCGCGGCCATCGTCTCGACCGTAGTGCTCGGCGACTACTGGGCCGCCCTCGTGGTCGTGCTCATGCTCACGAGCGGCGAGGCGCTGGAGGACTTCGCGGCTCGCCGTGCGCGCAGCGAGGTGAGCGCGCTGCTCGAGCGGGCACCCCGAGTGGCGCACGTGGAGCGGGACGGCGAGGTCGCCGATGTCGACGTGGACGACGTCGTGGCGGGAGATCGCCTCGCGGTCAGGCCCGGAGAGGTCATCCCTGTCGATGGCGTGCTGCTCACAGCCGCGTCGCTCGATGAGGCCTCCGTCACGGGAGAGAGCCTGCCCGTATGGCGTGCGGCCGGATCATCGGTCATGAGCGGGGCCGTGACCACCGACACGGTCGTGGCCATGCGCGCGACGGCGACGGCCGCCGACAGCGAGTACCAGGCGATCATCGACCTTGTGCGCGCAGCCGCGGACAGCAAGGCCCCGTTCGTCCGCCTCGCCGACCGGGTGGCCATCCCGTTCACCGTCGGCGCCTTCGTGCTGGGCGTCTCGGCGTGGTTGATCTCCGGGGATCCCGCGCGACTTGCGGAGGTGCTGGTAGTGGCGACGCCCTGTCCTCTTCTGATCGCCACGCCCGTGGCCTTCATCGCGGGCATGAGCAGGGCCGCGGCCCGCGGCGTCATCATCAAGGGCGGCGCCGCCCTCGAGCAGCTGGCCCGGATCCGCAGCGCCGCCTTCGACAAGACCGGCACGATCACGCGCGGGGTGCCGATCGTCGTGCGGGTGGAAGCACTTCTCGACGACGTCGGTGGCGTCCTCGGGGTGGCGGCAGCCCTTGAGGCCTCCTCCGCACACGTGCTCGCTCGCGCCGTGGTCGACGAGGCTGCGCAGCGATCGGTGGTCGTCCCCCATGCCACCGAGATCTCCGAGCAGGTCGCCCAAGGGGTGTCGGGCATCGTCGACGGCGTTCCCGTCCGAGCAGGCAAGCTCGCATTCGTCGCGGCCGAAGCCCATCCCGAGTGGAGCGCCCTGGCAGCGGGCGAGACTGCGGTTCACGTCTCGCGGGACGGCCGGCTCATGGGGCGGATCGTCCTCGCCGACGCGGTGCGCGACGAGTCGGCGACGACCATCGCCCGGCTGAAGGAGCTCGGAGTCGACCACCTCGTCATGCTGACCGGGGATGCCGTCGACACCGCGGTCCAGGTGGGCTCCCTTGTCGGGCTCGACGATGTGCGAGCCGGTCTGCTGCCGGCGGACAAGGTGGCCGCGGTGCGCGAGCTCGCCCCGCGGCCGGCGATGATGGTCGGCGACGGCGTCAACGACGCGCCCGTGCTCGCCTCGGCCGACGTCGGAGTGGCCATGGGTGCCCGCGGCGCGACAGCGGCGAGCGAATCGGCCGACGTCGTGGTGCTCGTCGACGATCTCGGTCGCGTGCTCGATGCGCTCCTCATCGCCCGGCGGACGATCCGCATCGCCTACCAGAGCATCGGCATAGGCATCGGACTGAGCGTGCTCCTGATGGTCACCGCGTCGTTCGGCGTGCTTCCCGCGATCGTGGGCGCCGCTCTTCAGGAAGTCGTGGACGTCATCGCGATCCTCAACGGACTGCGTGCGGGGCGGCCTCTTCGCGCCGGATCAGCAGCGCGTGCAGCTCGCCGATGAGCTGCATCTGATCGCGGTTGATCTCGAGAAGCGTCTCGATATCGGTCTTCGCGGCGATGTTGGTCTCATAGTCGTGTCGCGCGAGGGCCGCTGCGACCGCATCCTGGCGCTTCGCCGCGATGAGCAGGATCGCGCCCTGCAAGCCGGCGAGCATGCTGAGAAAGAGGTTGAGGAGGATGAACGGGTAGACGTCCCACCCGGGCAGGACCGTGTTGACGACGGCCCAGAGCGCCATGAACAGAACGAACCCGCCGACGAACGGCCAGCTGCCCATGACGTTGCGCATGTGATCGGCCGCACGCTCGCCGCGCGTGAGACGGACGGTGTGATCCTCGTGCCAGGTCAGGTCGGGTAGGCGGCGCGCGCTGCTGGTTCTCACACAGGAATGATCGCCCGCGCGGCGTGAGCGCCGGTAGGGCCCTTGGTCCCGCGGCTAGCCGCCGTGGTGCTGCGCGCCGTAGACGGCCGCCTGGGTGCGCCGCTCCATGCCGAGCTTGGCCAGGAGCCCGGAGACATAGTTCTTCACGGTCTTCTCGGCCAGCTCGAGCTGCTCGCCGATCTGGCGGTTGGTGAGGCCCCGCGCGATCAGGTCGAGCACCTGCCGCTCACGCAGGCTCAGCGCGACAGCCGGCCCGCCTGCGGCCGAGGCGGACTCGACGACGCGTTGCGTCACGGCGGGGGCGATGAGGTGCTTGCCCGAGGCCACCTTGCGGATGCTGTCGAGCAATCCCTGCCCTCTGATGTCCTTCAGCACGTATCCCGAGGCACCGGCGAGCACCGCCGTGCGACTGGCCTCGTCGTCGTCGTACGCCGTGAGCATGAGGCAACGGACATCCGGATGGGCCGATCGGATCTCGCGGCAGAGGTCTATCCCGCTGCCGTCGGGCAGCCGCACATCGAGCACCGCCACGTCCGGCGTCGTCGCCGCGATCCGCCCGAGCGCCTGCCTGACGGTGGATGCCTCGCCCACGACGTCGAGGTCCGACTCCGCGTTGATCACGTCCGCGACACCACGGCGCACGATCTCGTGGTCGTCGACGAGGAATACACGGATCATCAGGGCTCCTTGCTCTCTCCGAGGGGTACATCCCAGGTCAGAACGGTTCCTCCGCCCGGGCGCGGCTCCAGTGCCAGTGTGCCGTTTCGAGCCCTCGCACGCTGCTCCAGGTTTGCGGTACCGCTCGCCCGGGACGTCGACTGGATGCCTCGTCCGTCGTCCTCGATGCGCACGAGCGCCCGGTCGGCGGCGACCGCGACGGTCACCGAGGTCTGGGTGGCACCGGCGTGCCGGACCACGTTCGTGAGGCCCTCGCGCACCACGGCCACGACATCGTCCGCGAGGGCCTGATCGAGGAGCAGGTCGACCGGGCCCGAGAAGGTCACTCGGGGTGAGTCGCGGAACAGGGAGGACATCTCGCCCAGCACGTCGACGACGCGATGGCGCAACATCGGAGACTCGGCATCCGAGGGGGTGTTCAAGGTGAAGATCGCCGTTCGGATCTCGGCGATGGCCGCGTCCAGGGCATCGACCTGCTCGGCGATGCGGGCGCGCGTCGCCTCGTCGCCCACCAGTCCCGCGATGGCCTGGAGGCTCAGTCCCGCCCCGAACAGTCGCTGGATCACGTGGTCGTGCAGGTCGCGGGCGATGCGGCCCCGATCCTCGAGCACGGCGAGTCGGGCACGGTCGGAGCGGCTCGCTGCGAGACGCAGCGCCACGCTCACCTGGCCCGCGAAGTCCGAGGCCATCTCCAGGTCGCTGGTGGTGAAGGCCATTCGACCGGGTAGGCGCGCGACGGTGAGCACGCCCGCCGGGGAGTCGGCCGATGAGAAGGGAATGGCCAAGGTCGGTCCCCACGAGATGTCCGGACTGATTCGGCTGGCGGCATCGGTGTCCGAGAGCACGGGCTGCCCGCTCTCGTGGGCCTGCGCGGCCAGCGTTCCCGTCGCATCGAACGTCACCCCGTCGAGCTGCGCCGCGAGGTCGCCGTGGGCCTCCACGACGGTCATGAACGGACCCTCCGCGGGCAGCGCGATGCAGGCGAGATCGGCGTCCGCGAGGCGGCACACCCGATCGACGATGATCGCGAGGGAGTCGTCCGCGTTCTCGGAGAGCAGGGCTGAGGTGACCTCCGCAGAGGCGGCGGACCAGCGCTGCCGACGCTGGCTCTCGTCGAAGAGCCGGGCATGGTCGATGGCCGCCCCCGCTGTCCCCGCCAGGGCCACCAGGAGCTCCTCGTCCTCCGCCGTGAACGGACCGCCCGTGCGCTCGGCGAGATAGAGGTTGCCGTAGACCTCGCCGCGCACGCGGATAGGGACGCCCAGGAAGCTCCGCATGGCGGGGTGGTGGACGGGGAAGCCGCTGGAGCGGGGATCCTCCTGAAGGTTCTCGAGCCGGATCGGCTGCTGCTCCTCGATGAGCGCGCCGAGAAGTCCGTGGCCCTCCGGGAGGTGGCCGATCTCGTGCGCCGTCTCGTCGGGCATGCCCACATGGATGAACTGGGCCAGTGAGCCGTCGGGGGCGATGACGCCGACGGCACCGTACCGGGCGCCGACGAGCTCCAACGCCGCGACCACGATCTGTCGAAGGACGCTCGGCAGCTCGAGCTCGCTCGTGACGAGGCGACTCGCCTGGAGCAGGCTGCGCAGCCTGCTCTCGGTTGCGAGAACCGCCTGCGCCGAGCCGACCAGCTCTCCGATGATCTGGTCGAGCCGCCCCTTGGGCACGTCGGGGAACGCGAGATGTGCGTCCGGATCTGTCATCACGGTCTCCACGCTTCACGATGCGGGTCAGGCGCCGACGGGACCTTCGACCCTTCAGACCGGCGGAAAGCATTGACAGTCTGGCACAACCGGTAGAAGGAGACGAGCGTTGGTGAACCGCATCATCGTCGGCATCGACGGTTCGAGCCCGAGCGTCGCAGCGCTGCGCTGGGCGCTCAAGGAGGCCGAGCTCGACCACGCGGGCGTGTTCCTCCACCACGTCAAGGCGCTGGAGGATGACCCGGCGGGCGAACGAGCGCTGGAGAAGGCAGTGGACCTCGCCGGCGAGCTTCCGCGGGGCGTGCACGTGCGCACCTCGCGCGGAGATGCCGCTCGCATGCTCGTGCGCGACGCACGAAGAGGCGACCTCCTCGTGGTCGGCAGCCACAAGACCGGATACCTCCGCGGACGTGTCACGGGCACCAAGAGCGTTCTCGTAGCCTCATTGGCACGCTGTGCCGTGGCGGTGGTGCCGGACGACACCCTCGGACACCGGCACGGGGTGGTCGTCGGTGTCTCGTCCGACCCCGAATGCCACGCGGCGATCATCGAGGGGGCCGTCGAGGCCCAGCGGCGCCGGGAGGAGCTGCACCTGGTGCACGCTGCACCCGACAGCCCTCAGGGGTCCGAGGCGGGAAGGGCGCTTCTCGCCGCAGCCGTGAACCTCGCCTCGCTCACGGCCCCCGCCCTCACGGTTCGGCGCCGGCTGTCGCACCGGCGCGCCGCCGACGCGCTGCTCGACGCGAGCCGATCGGCGAACCTGCTGGTGGTGGGGGCTGCCCGCACCGACGCCGAGCAGCCCGGCGTACCGGGCGACGTGATGCTCGAGGTGCTCCTGAACCTCAGCTCTCCCGTGATGGTGACGCGCTAGCGGATCACGGCGACGCCGGGACCTTCGGCCCTGTGGCATCGGGAGCGGGCCGCCTACCGTCGGGATCATGAGCGACACCGCATCCCAGACCCTCGCCGTGCGCGGCGCCTTTCCGCTGCACATCGTCGACGCCTGGTGGCGGGCCGCGAACTACCTCACCGTGGGGCAGATCTACCTCCGCGACAACGCCCTACTCCGGCGCCCGCTTCAGGCCACCGACATCAAGCCCCGGCTGCTCGGGCACTGGGGCACATCCCCAGCGCTCAACCTCGTCTACGCACACCTCAACCGGCTCATCGTGCACCGCGGGTGCGAGGTGCTGTACATCGCCGGCCCGGGCCACGGGGGTCCCGCCATGGTGGCCAACACGTGGCTCGATCACACCTACTCGGAGCTCTACCCGCGGGTGACCCAGGATGCCGCGGGCATGCGCTCGCTGTTCCGCCAGTTCTCGGCGCCGGGCGGGATCCCGTCGCATGCATCGCCCGACACCCCCGGATCGATCCACGAGGGCGGAGAGCTCGGCTACTCCCTCGTGCACGCGTTCGGCGCCGCCCTCGACAACCCGCAGCTGGTCGTCGCCTGCGTGGTGGGCGACGGCGAGGCGGAGACCGGGACGCTCGCGGCGAGCTGGCACCTCAACAAGTTCATGAACCCCGCGACGGACGGCGCCGTGCTGCCGATCCTGAACCTGAACGGCTACAAGATCGCGAACCCGTCGGTGCTCGCACGAATCCCGGAGGCCGAGCTGCTCGACCTGTTCCGGGGGTACGGGTATGCCCCGATCATCGTCTCCGGGGGTTTCGACGGTGAGGACCCCATGGTCGTGCACGGAGCCCTGGCCGTCGCGCTGGAGCGCTGCCTGGACGAGATCGAGTCCATCCGACGCGCCGCGCGGAGCCCCAAGCCCGCCCCTCGTGCGGCTTGGCCCATGATCATCCTGCGCACTCCCAAAGGATGGACGGGCCCCCGCGAGGTCGACGACCTGCCGGTGGAAGGAACCTGGCGCGCCCACCAGGTTCCGCTCGCCGAGGTCCGCGAGAACCCGGCGCACCTCGCCCAGCTCGAGCGGTGGCTTCGCAGCTACCGGCCCGAGGAGTTGTTCGACGACGAGGGGTTCCCCGCGCCGGAGCTCTCGACCATCCTCCCCCGCGGCGCGCACCGCATGAGCGATCTGCCCGCGTCCAACGGCGGCCGCGTGCTCACCGATCTGGTGCTTCCGGGCCTCCACGGCCACGCGGTCGACCGAGCCGGCAGCCGCGGCAACACGGCTGAGGCGACTCGGGTGCTCGGACGCTGGCTGGCCGACGTCATCCGTCTCAACCCCCGCACGTTCCGCATCTTCGGTCCCGACGAGACGGCCTCCAACCGCCTCGACGCCGTCTATGAGGCGACGAACAAGCAGTGGTACGGCGCACTCGAGGCGACGGACGAGCACCTCGCACGCTCGGGGCGGGTGATCGAGGTCTTGAGCGAGAACCTCACGGAGGGTCTGCTGGAGGGCTACCTGCTCACCGGGCGACACGGGCTGATGAACTCCTACGAGGCCTTCATCCACGTCGTCGACTCCATGGTGAACCAGCACGCCAAGTGGCTGGAGTCCTCCGCGGAGATCCCGTGGCGCCGACCCGTCGCCTCCCTGACCTATCTGCTCAGCTCGCATGTGTGGCGGCAGGACCACAACGGCTTCTCACACCAAGACCCGGGCTTCCTCAACCACGTCGTGACCAAGAGCCCCGACATCGTGCGCGTCTACCTCCCCGTCGACGCGAACAGCCTGCTGGTCACCGCGGAGCACTGCCTCGCCAGCCGCGACTACATCAACGTCATCGTGGCGGGGAAGCAGCCCGCACCCGTGCTGCTCAGCCTCGAGGAAGCCCGCACCCACGGCGCGCGAGGCATCAGCATCTGGGACTGGGCGGGCACCGAGCGGCCGGGCTGGGAGCCCGATGTCGTGGTGGCCTGCGCCGGGGACGTGCCCACGCTCGAGGCCCTGGCCGCCGTCGACCTGCTGCACACGAGCATCCCCGACCTCCGCATCCGCTTCGTGAACGTCGTCGACCTCATGCGCCTGCAAGCCGCCGACCAGCACCCGCACGGGATGCCCGCCACCGACTTCGACGCGATCTTCACCACCGACAAACCGGTCGTCTTCGCCTTCCACGGCTACCCCGCGCTCATCCACCAGCTCGCCTACCGGCACACGAACCACGCCAACTTCCACGTGCTCGGGTTTCGCGAGAAGGGCACGACGACCACGCCCTTCGACATGCTCATGCTCAACGACCTCGACCGGTACCGCGTCGCGATGGACGTGATCCGCCGCGTGCCGGGGCTCGAACAACGACACGGCGGTCTCGTCGAGCACCTCGCCGACGAGCGGACCAGGCTTCGCGCGTTCGCCTACGAGCACGGCGAGGACAGCCCGGACGTGACGGGCTGGCCCTTCCTCACCCGGCGCAGCATGCCCCACCTCCCCGACCGGGCCGAATCCGGCCTCGACCTCTAGGAGTCCTCATGCCCGAGTACACCATGCACCTCGAGACCGACGAGGCGTGGGCGCACCTTCGCAGCAAGAGCTTCGGCCGCCTCGCCGTCAGCATCGAGGGGCAGCCCGAGATCTACCCTGTCAACTTCCTGGCGACCCCCGCCGGCATCGTCATCCGCACCGAGGAGGGCACCAAGCTCCACCGCATCGACACCAACCCTCGCGTGGCCTTCGAGGTGGACGACTCCACATCCGAACGCGCGTGGAGCGTCGTCGTCAAGGGCACCGCCGAGCGGATGGACGGCACCGCGGTGGCGGCCGCGCGCCACTTCCCGCTGTGGACATGGGCGCCCGAGCCCAAGGACGTGTTCGTCCGCATCCGACCGACCGAGGTCACCGGTCGGCTCTTCAACCGAAAGCACTAGAAGGAGAATCACATGGCCATGGAAGCCATATCCGGGCGTTTCATCGACAAGACCGCCGTGGTCACGGGAGCCGGCTCGGGCATCGGACGGGCGACCGCGACGCGGCTGGCGAAGGAGGGCGCTCGCGTCATCGCCACCCATGTGAGTGCCGAGCGCCTCAAAGACCTGATGGACCACTCGGAGGGCCTGGACATCGTGACGGTCACCGGGGATGTCAGCGCGCAGGCCACCGTCGACGCCGTCCTCGACGCAGCGAAGGGCCATGTGGATGCCCTCGCCAACGTCGCCGGGATCATGGACGGCTTCCTGCCGCCCGCCGAGATCGACGACGCCACGTGGCAGCGGGTGATGGACGTGAACGTCACCGCGCTCATGCGGATGACCCGCGCCGTGCTCCCCGGGATGGTCCGCGCCGGGCACGGCTCGATCGTGAACGTGGCATCCGAGGCCGCTCTGCGCGGCTCGGCCGCGGGGGCCGCCTACACGACCTCCAAGCACGCGGTGATCGGGTTCACGAAGAGCACCGCCTTCTTCTACACGCCCAACGGCATCCGCTGCAACGCGGTCGCGCCGGGCGGGGTCGCCACGAACATCGAGGCTCCCTTCAGGTCGCAGTTCGCCGGCGAGCGGCTCGGGCCGTTCATGCAGGTCAACGTCCCGCCGATCGCCAGCGCCGAAGAGCTCGCGGCCGCGATCACCTGGCTGCTCAGCGACGACTCCTCGAACGTCTCGGGAGCAGTGCTCGCGAGCGACGGCGGCTGGGCGGCGATCTGACCATGACGAGCGCCCGCGGGTGAGCGACCCGCTCACGTGAGAGCGGTCAGGGCAGGCTGCACGCGAGTTCGTGGACTCCGCTCGTCAGCACGTGGACGCTCCCATCCGGCATGGTGACCGTGCACGACGTCGAGACCGGCACGGTGGCCGTGAGCGCGAACTGCCCGCCATCGCGCCGCCAGGCGGAACCGACCGTGCCGTAGGGGGTGAGCACCGTGCCTTCGGCCGACGTGAGACCGCCACCGAGAACAGGCTTGATCGTGAACTGCCGATAGCCTCCGGTGGTGGCTTCGATGCCGGCGATGCGACGGTAGAACCAGTCGCCGACGGCTCCAGCCGCGTAGTGGTTGAACGAGACCATGCCACCGTTGGAGGAGTCGTCTCCGCCCTTGCCGCTGACGTCGGAGGTGTTCACCGTGCCGTCGGGTCGCAGGGCGTCCCACCGCTCCCAGATGGTGGTACCGCCGGCGACGACCTCGTAGAGCCAGGAGGGGCTGTCGGTCTGCAGCAGCAGGTCGTAGGCGTCGTCCACGCGGCCGTTATCCGAGAGCGCGAAGAGGATGTAGGGGGTTCCCGGGAACCCCGTGGCGAGATGCCCGTCCGCCTTGTCGATGAGCCGCACCAGGTGAGAGGCCATCGCCTCGGTCTCGGCGCCCGTCGTCATCCCGAAGTGCAGCGGCAGCACGTAGGCGGTCTGGAACTCCTTCGTGATGGTCCCGTTCCCGTCGGTGAGCTCCTTGCGGTAGGCCGCCATGACGCGCTGGCGCAGGTCGCGATACCTCTCGGCGTCCTTCGTCTCGCCGAGGAGGTCGGCGATGGCGGCGACGACTCCGGCAGAGTTGGCGAGGTAGGGGGTGGCTATCCACCTGCCGAGGGCGATCCAGTCGCGGGCGCCGCCCGTCGGGGCAGCCCAGTCTCCGAACTGGAAGGGATACTTCCAGATCAGCCGTCGGGTGGGCCTGAGGGAGAAGAGCCCCGCCCACCACTGGGCGGCGGAGAGGAACCGCTTCATGGTCGCGTACTGCCGGCGCAGGAGGCCGAGGTCTCCGCGGGCGAGGTACTCGGCCCAGGGGACGAGGATGCAGGAGTCCCCCCAGCACGAGGTGGCCATGACGGGCCAGCTGTCACCGGCCCGGGGCACGACCATGGGTATCCCGCCGCCCCGTCCCTGCTCGGCGGTGACGTCGCGCAGCCACTTGTCCAGGAAGCGGCTCATGTCGAAGTTGTAGCTGGCGGTCGAGGCGAACACCGTCAGGTCTCCGGTCCATCCCTGGCGCTCGTCCCGTTGCGGGCAGTCGGTGGGGATGTCTACGAAGTTGGACCGCCCACCCCACCGGATGTTCTCGTTGAGCTTGTTGAGCAGCGCGTTCGAGGAGGTGAACGTGCCGGTGCTGGGGATGTCGGAGTGCAGCACGAGGGCGGTGAGCTCGACGTCGTCGGGGTCGATGCCGGTGAGACCGACGTACCGGAATCCCATGTAGGTCAGTCGCGGCGAGTACTCCTGCACTCCGTCGGCGCAGATGTAGGTGGCTGTCGCCTTCGCGGTGCGCAGCGACGTGGTGAACAGCTCGCCGTCGACGAGCACCTCGGCGTGGCGGAAGGTGGCGATGTCGCCGCGTCGGCCGGAGATGCGCGCGTGGATGACTCCGGCGAAATTCTGGCCGAAGTCGTACACGGCCTCGCCGCTCGGCGAGGTGGTGACTGCGACAGGATGCATGACCTGCTGGGCACGCACGGGCGCTCCGTAGTCGGCGAGCAGCCGAGGGTTGCCGCGAGGTCGGGTGGTGTCGGCCCGCTTCCACGTCCGCGCGGATTCGTCGACGGTGGCGTCGTAGGTCTCGCCGTCGTACCACTCGGCGGCGGTGAAGGGCCCGTCGGTGGATACCGCCCACGAAGGCCCGGTGGCGATGGTCTCGACGGTGCCGTCGGTGTACTCGATGTGGACCTCGCAGAGGAACGCCTGCCGGTCGGCGCTGATCTTGTTCTTGCGCTTGTAGTTGAACGAGCCGACGGCCCATCCGCCGGCGACCGTCGCGACGAGCGTGTTCCCCTCCTGCTCGAGCCCCTCGGTGATGTCATGCGTCTGGTACTGGATGTGGTGGCGGTAGGAGGTGAGCCCGGGCGCGAAGTAGGCGTCGCCGACCTTCCTGCCGTTGAGGTCGAGCTCGTAGATCCCGAGCGCGGTGGCTTCGAGCCACGCCCGCCGCACCTCGCTGCGCGGCACGAAGGTGGTGCGGAACTGCAGCGGCGTCGGGGAGCCGGTCTTGCCGACGCGGTACGAGCGGTCGGTGATCCACTCGCCGGCCCACGGCGTGGCCAGGCGGCCGGTGGCGAACGAGACCGTCGCCGTGGCGGTGGCGCCGCTCGTGCCGGTGGCGCGGACGACGACGGCGTAGGTGGTGAAGGGCTCGAGAGGCCCGCCGTAGACGATGCCGACCTGGTCGGTGGTCTCGATCGACCAGTCGCCGGACGAGACCGTGGCGTGGGCGAGCGCCTCGCCCGGCTCATCCGACGTGAGGGTGAATGCGATGGTGGGCCGCTCGTCGACGACGGCGCCGTGCTCGAGGTTGTCGATGCGCAGGGAGGAGATCTTCATCGTTTCCTTGTGGTGGTCAGAGCGCGCAGCGCCATGAGGGGATGACCCGTCGCGAGGAGCTCGAGCGCTCGAGCGACGTCGTAGGGGAAGGTGCCGCCCGACGACATCGCAAGGGATCGGGGTGACGAGTTGGGCATCATGCGCAGCACGAAGTAGGTGTTCTTCACGCGTGCGTCCCGGTCGAGTGACGGGGGTAGCGCGAGCGCCGCGCGGTAGTCCTTCCTGACGGCACGGATGATCCCACCGCCGACGAGCCGGCCCAGCAAGGTGGCCCTGGCGTCGGCCAGGCGCGTGTTCATCCGCAGTCGTCGCGCATCGTAGGTGTCCACGACCGGCCGGCCGACGAGCTGCTCGAACGATCGCGGCACCGTTCTCGGCGGTCGCGCGTAGTCGACGTCCACCTGCGCGGGGTAGGGCGACCTCGAGGCCGCGCCCTCCGCGATGGCGAGCGAGGCGGTGAGCCGGATGTCGGCTGCCGACGCGGCGACGTGCACGTCGTAGCGTCCACGCTCCAGCACCCAGTCGTGGGCCGTGGCGTCCCAGTACGACAGGTTGGCGACGGGGAACGCGATGCGAGCCCGCGCGGTGGCACCCGCCCGAATCTCCAGACGTGTGAACCCCCGCAGCTCCTTCGCCGGCATGAAGACCGCGCTGTCGGGATTCGCGACGTACACCTGCACGATCTCCGCGGCATCGACATCGCCCGAGTTGGCGACGGTCAGGCTGACGACCACGGTGCCGTTCTCCACCGCGACCTCGAGGTCGGAGTAGGTGAAGGTCGTGTAGGTCAGGCCGTGCCCGAAGGGGAAGGCGACGTCCGTGCCGGCGGCATCGTGGAAGCGGTAGCCCACGTAGACCGACTCGTAGTAGCGGGCGAGCGCGGCGCGGTTGAAGTCGTCGAACGCACTGGAGTCCTCGATGCGGCGAACCCATGTCTCAGCGAGCTTGCCGGAGGGGCTCACGTCGCCGAACAGCAGGTCGGCAGTCGCGTTGCCGCCGTTCATACCGGGGAGGTTCATGGTGAGCACGGCCGCGAGGCGATCGACCATGGGCAGTTCGACGACGGACCCGGCGAACAGGACGAGCACGACCTTGGCACCCGTGTCGAGGATCGCGTCGAGCAGCTCGACCTGCCGCTCGCCGAGCCGCAGATGCTCGCGGTCGAAGCCCTCGCTCTCTTCGAAGTCGGTGAGCCCGCCGAAGAAGAGGACCGTCGCTCCCGTGCGGGCCGCATCGACAGCTGCCGCACGAAGCTCGGGCGTGGTGGTTCCGTCGAGGGCGCGGTACCCGGGCTCGTACCGGTACCGGATTCCGCGGCGGTCGAAGGCGGCGCGCGGGGACACGACCGTCGGAGGGGTGATGAGCGACGACCCGGCGCCCTGGAACCGCATGGCCTCGAAGAACTCCCCGACCACCACGAGGTCGGTGTCAGCGCGGTCGAGGGGGAGGGTGCCGTCGTTCGTGAGCAGCACGGCCCCCTGCCGGGCGACCTCCTCCGACAGGTCGGCGTGCGCGCCGGCGTCGTAGGTCTGCGGACCCGTCGCGGCAGGGTGCCGGGCGACGAGGTCCAGCACGCGCTGCACGGAGGTATCCACGACCGCCGCGGACAGGGTGCCGTCGGCGAGGGCGTCGATGATCGCCTCCCGGTTGTGCGCGACCCCGCCCGGCATGTCGAGGTCGGTGCCGGCCCGCAGACCCGCCACCCGGTCGTCGGTCGCGCCCCAGTCGGTCATGACGAGCCCGTCGAATCCCCACTCATCGCGCAGGATTCGCGTGAGGAGGTCGTGGCTCTCAGACGCGAACACCCCGTTGAGCCGGTTGTACGAGCACATGAGCGTCTCCGGTCGTGCATCCTTGACCACGCGCTCGAAGGCGCGCAGATAGATCTCCCGCAGTGCCCGCTCGTCGACGACGCTGTCGCCGACGAAGCGGTAGTTCTCGTTCGAGTTCGCCGCGAAGTGCTTCACGGAGGCGCCCACACCCTCCGCCTGCAGCCCCTGCACGAACGCGGATCCGAGGGCGCCGGCCACGAGGGGATCCTCGGAGAAGTACTCGAAGTTGCGCCCGCACAGCGGACTGCGCTTGATGTTGATGCCCGGCCCCAGCACCACATCCACCCCGAGGGCCCGTGCCTCCCTCGCGATCGCCGCCCCGACGCGGCGTGCGACATCGTCGTTCCACGTGCTCGCGAGGGTCACCGCCGGCGGGAACGCGGTCGAGACCTCGTTCTCCCCGATCGCAAAGCCGCCTGCTGCCTCACGCACCTTCCTCACGCCGTGCGGTCCGTCGGTGATGAAGAGCGACCGCACGCCGGGTGCCGGGTTGGTCTGCCAGGCGTCGACTCCCTCGAGCAGCAGCACCTTCTCCTCCGCCGTGAGCTCGGCGGCGGTCACAGGGGCTTCTGGCTGGGGTTTCACGGGTGCGCCCTATCGGACCGAGCGGATGCGCTGCACGACGAGGCCGCCCGCGAGCACGAGGGCTGCAGCGACGATGTAGAGCAGGGTGTAGTTCTTCTGGTCACCGTTCGCGCCGATCAGCAGCACGCCGGAGGCCGCGAGCGGCCCGAGCGCCTGCGGGATCGAGGTGGCGAAGCCGGTGATCCCCATGAAGCGGCCGGCGTCGGTCTCGCGCTCGGGCAGCACGTCGAGCAGCAGCGCCTGGTCGACCGCGGCGAACATCCCGATGCCCGCGGAGACGATGAGCGACCCGGTGATGATCGCGGGAATGCCCGGACCCAGGACCATGATCATCATGCCGAGCGCCATGAGGGCGCCGCCGGCGAGGACGAAGATGCGGCGCCGCTTGAGCCGGTCGGAGAGGAACCCGCCCCCGAGGGCTCCCGCGGTCGTGGCGAGGACGCCCGCGCCGCCGAGCGCGGCGATGATGCCCGCGACCTCGGCGACGGTGACTCCGAGCCGCGAGGCGAAGAAGAAGGCGGTGAAGGTGGTGTTGAGCGTCAGCCCGCCGTAGAACAGGAACCGGCCCAGCCAGTTGAGCGAGAAGTCCGGGTATTTGGCGGGGTTGTAGAGGTACTTGCGGAGCACGCCCGCGACACCGATCGCCTCACGGGGCAGTGCTCGGGCGTCGGCCTCGTGCACGAGCAGCACGAACAGGCTCACGAGGATCACTCCCACCGCGCCCGGGATCAGGAACAGCAGAACCGCGTTGCCGGTCACCCCGAAGGTGGCGATGACGCCGAACACCGGGGCGACCTGCGTGGCGAAGCCGGTGAGCCCCGCGACCTTGCCGCGCTGTGATTCGGGCAGGCGGTCCGCGGTCGAGATCTGGAGGTTGCTGAGCACCGTCCCCCAGCCCCACTGCGCGAGCACCCATCCGAGCCCGAGCACGACGATGGACGGAGCGAGGGCCATCACGAGCAGGGAGACGACGCCGACGACCATGCCGCCGACCATGAACGGGCGACGGCGCCCGAAGCGGGTTCGGGTCCGGTCGCTCCAGATGCCCATGAACGGGGAGGTCAGCATCACGAACAGGGCACCGGCGCCGGTGATGTAACCCAGGTACTCCTCGTGGCCGGGGGCCAGCTCGGCAACGCGGATCGCGAGGGATATCGCGATCGGGGTGATGAAGGCCATGAAGACGCCGAACTGCGCCAACACCATGAACCAGATGTAGCGGGCGTTGACCTTGGGCAGCTCGACCTTCCCGTCGGCCGTGGCAAGTCCCTCCGGCGGCACCGGCAGGGTGGCGGGTGCGACGCCCTCGGGCGAATCGGACGTGTTGGTCATGGTGACTCCATTGTCGAGAACGAGGATGCGCACAACCGCGCGTGATGGATAGTAGAACGATTCAACTTGCGCGCGCAAGTAATTTCGCTTGCGCGCGCAAGGTATCGTGAGATCGGACGAAGGGCGGGGCATGGCGAAGGGGCAGGTGACCGCGGCCGATATCGCGCGATCGCTGGGGATCTCCCGCGCCACCGTGGGCTACGTGCTCAACAACACCCCCGGTCAGACGATCTCCGAGACCACGAGCCAGCGTGTGCTCGAGGAGGCCAAGCGCCTCGGGTACCGTCCCCACGCTGCAGCCCGGGCGCTCGCCAGCGGTCGCAGCCGCATCGTGCTCCTCGTCCTGCCAGACTGGCCCCGCGACCACAGCCTGCAGAGCCACCTCGACCAGGCGGGCGCCGCGCTCGACGATGCCGGCTACTCGCTCGTGACCATGACCCAGAGAGCCGGGAGCCACGCGCAGCCCCTCTGGGAGACGCTCGCTCCCGACGTCGTCCTGGCGATGGCCCCGCTGACCGAGGACGAGGTGTCCCGCATCAGGGACAGCGGCGTGAAGCACCTCATCTCGCCCGACCCCGTCGAGCACGAGGTCGACGAACAGCACCTGGGGTTCGCCGACGGACCCCGCCTCCAGGTCGAGCACCTGCTCGCCAACGGTCGACGCCGGCTCGCCTACGCGGGCTCCACCGACCCCCGCCTCGCCGACCTCGTGGAGATGCGAAGGCGCTCCGCGGACGCCGTGCACCGGCTCATGTCGACGGCGAATGTGGACAGGGCCTCGGTCGCGGACGTCGTGCGGGGTTGGGTGGATGCGGGAGTGGACGGCGTCGTCGCGTACAACGACGACGTCGCCGCCCTCGTCCTGGGAGCCGCGCTGCGGGCAGGCGTGGACGTGCCGGCGCAGCTCGCGGTGGTCGGACACGACGACGCACCCCTCGCCGAGCTGTTCGTGCCCGGCATCACGAGCATCCGCATCGACACCGTCGGGCTCGGGCGGTACCTCGCGGCCCTCGCGCTCAGCGCCGCCGAGCCGTCGGCTTCCGCGGTCGAGCGGCCGGAGGCCGTGGCATCCCTGGTGGTCAGGGAGACGTCGGTCGAGACCGACTAGCCGATCGCGGCCGCGACGACCCGCGCCATCCGCTTGCGGATCACGTGGTCGCCGCCCTCGACCCGATGGGCCGTCACGCGACGCATCGACTCCGCGAGCTTGATGCCTGCGGGCGCCAGGAAGGGGTCGATCGACCCGTAGACGAGATCGATCGGCGCCCGCACGCGCGCCAGGTCGGAGACCGTGGTCTGGGACTCGATCGCATGCTCGAGCGAGAGCACGAAGGGCGTCCAGTTCCGTTCCGACACCTCCAGCAGGTTCTTGATGGGCGAGAGCCGGGCGAGGCCGGCGGCCGCCCGCATCGTGAACTGCTTGTTGGAGCGCAGGTAGTCGTACACGCGCAGGTAGGCGCCCAGGGCCGCCCGATCACGCCAGTCGCCGACCGCGTCGGGGGTGACGTAGACCGGAGGGCTGACCACGACGAGCTTGCTGACCCGGCGCGGCCTGGTCGCCGCGATCCGAATGGCGATCAGCGCGCCCATCGAATGACCGACGAGCACCACGGGATGTCTCACCTTGAGTCGTCGGAGGGTGCGCAGTACCGCCGCCGCGTGCTCCTCCAGCGAGTACGTCGCGCCGTCGGGGCTGGGCGAACTTCCGAAGCCCAGCAGATCGAGCGCGATGACCCGGTGGTCGTCGGAGATCAGCGGGATGACGTTGGCGAAGGTGACGTACGAGGAGGCGATGCCGTGCAGCAGCACGACCGGCGGGCCCGAACCCTCATCGACGGCGACGTGCAGCACGGGCGCTCTGCGGAACCATCGCATGAGGACAGGGTATCGGGAGGCCGGGAGGGGCTTCGCGTTCGCCCGGGCACACCAATCAATCAGGGCGTGGGTTAAACGAATCAGGGCGTCACACGTAGCGCCGCGGCGGTCGCATGCACCCCAGATCAAACGGTTAGTCGCTCCGCCACCGGTACGCGGCTCATAAGCGAGAAATGGTCTCGAAGCCACCGTTGGAGTTCTTCGGGCATCGGCCTAAGCGCCGAGAGCGCCATTTCTGTAACCCAAGCTATCTCCGCGTCGGACAAGTTCTCTGTGAGCACTGATGAGGACACCGGTGCTAAGCCATGGGGGCCTGAGAGTAGTTTGAGGGCATCCGCGACGGATCTAAGTGTCCCCGGGTCTCCGATTGGCGATGTCGCCATCTCTGCGTCAAAGCCGTCCCATGATGGCACCGAGCTTCCAAGCAGTTGGTCCCCGGGTCGGGGCTTCACCGTGGCAAGGGCGCGGACGCTCAGGTCAGCGGAAAGCTCGTCAAATAGCTTCTGGAACTCACGTATTGCTGCTGTGAACGTGGCTAGAGACGTGGTCGATTCCACCAGAGCGTCCCTTAAACCTCCCGCGACGACGTTGTGCTGTTCGTCGCCGAGAGCGGCGTATCGCAACATCGTTCGCGCAACCCAGGGCAATTCGGTAGTGGCGGGCTCCAGCAGAACGCGCATGCCAATGACCCCTAGTCGACGGGCGTATTTGGGGTAGCTGTTCGACATCCCGTCCTCGATGAGATCGAGAGCGAGTCGTGGCGCGATCGGCACGATGCGACCAAGGCGTTCTGGCGCGTTGTCGTCGACCTCCTCAATCAGCTTCAAAAGGGACGCTCGCCGGTGCTCTTGGAACGAGCTGAAAATCCCGCCTGCAGCAAAGATCCAAGTGTTCCGCCAATGAGGGCTGGGCGCGATGACTCGAAGGTTCTGATCAACCAGCTCGGGCTCGCCTGAGATAAGTAGTCGCCCCGCCATGAGCTCTTGAATAGATCGCACATCAAAGCCCATGCCGCTGTCGTCGGGACGGGACGCGATCAGGACCAAGCGGTGTGTGGCCGCGGTGACGATGTCCTCGAGAAGACGACGGTCCTTGCCGTCAGGTTTGAAATCGGCTTCAGCAAGTACGCGCGCGGTGAGCCCACGAAGGTCTTCGATTCCTAGCGACGCGTCAGCTTGTCCGAGAATCTCGCTCCGGCATTGTAGCTCGAAGCCCACAACTTCATGAAGCCGTTGGATATGCGGTTCGTAGTCCTGAAGGATCCGGGCAAGCGTGCCTGGCTTGCTGCGTTCGCGTCGGAACACGGCGTCGTAGTAACCGAAGAAGAGTCCATGTCTGTCCGGAGGCAATCGACCCGTCTGGTCGATGATGAACGTGAGCATCAAGACTTGTAGGGGTGTCCGGAGAAGGTCCTTGAGGCTCTCGTCCGAAGCAGCATCGTGCAGCCTACTGACCACCCTTTGGATGCGCTCAGCGTCAGCGCCGTGGCGCATTCGCACGACCCGCTCCGCGTACTCGAGCGCATGACGACTAGACAGGTACCCGAGATCGATCCGCCGGAACATGTGAGGGGCGATATCGTCGTAACCCATCGGACGCGTGGTGACGACGATCAGCAAGTCGGCCCGCTCGGCCTCGGCTTCATTCGCCAGCAGAACGATTTGCTCAAGAACTGTCTTGCGCACTTCGGGATCGGTGACCTCATCTAGTCCGTCCAGAAGGACGAGACAAGGCCACTGACGCATCCAAGAGTTGAGCGTCTGCGCTGTGAGAGTTCGCTCATTCCAACTCTTCGAGATTTTCGCCGCCGCCCAGCGAATTAGGGAGTCCCCGTTGATGGCACTCTCGTGGGCGTATTCCGCAAGATCGAGTCGGATCGGCCATCGAAGGTTTCGCGGAGGCTCCACGTGCATCCCACGAAGCGCCTTGCGGGTTCCGTCAACGACCCGTTGGTGCTCTTTGCTCAAGTCCTCCGCACCCTGCAACATCGCCGCTCGGAACGTATGGACGAGGAACTTCGAGAGCGTCGTCTTGCCGTTTCCCGGAGCCCCGGCGACGACTAGATGCCGCGGCCCTTCATCAGGCGTGAAGCCCGGGCGAAGCACCCGCTGGGCGTGGTTGAGGAGATACGTGAACGCGGAAGCTGTCGATTCCTCGGAGACGATCGGCAGATCGATGACTACCTCATGGACCGGCATGCCGCGGGTGTCACCTCCCGCGTCGTCGAAGTACACCAGGCCATCGCCCGTCGCCAGTTGCGCTCGAGCATGAGCCCTCAGCGCGGACTGGAGCTCCTCCGCGGGAAGGTTTTCTGTGAACTGAGCGACGTGGGCCAATAGGTCCTGCGGGGTGAAGAAGGCTTTGAATCCGGACCGCACACCGTCGTAAGCCAGGAGCAGCGCATTGATCTGGTTCCTATCCCAGATCTTCCAACCCTTGATTCGTTGTACGCGGGTGAGACGGTTGAGCCTGTCGCTCCTAGCGCCCTCGCCAATGTCCCGGGAGCTGTCCGTGAGCTTGTCGATGTAGCGAGCGATGTTTGAGCGTATTCGATCGTGCCCACCTGACTCAGGGAACGGCGTGAGTGGAACGTTGGTCACCACGACCAGGTAGTCCGGAACCTTTCGACGACTCTGAGGGTCTGCCCACGCGTCGAGCTCCTTCTTTATCTCGGCCCACAGCCAACCAGCATCATCATCAGGCCGTGGCGAAATGCGGTCTTTCCGCTTTACCTGGAAGACAGTTCGCCCGTCCCAGGATTCCGTTGAGGCATCTCCCTCGACAGCCTTCCAGCGGAGCGTGCCATCTACGTAAAGGTCGCGTCCTCCGTCTGGTCCGGCGCCCATGAGTTGCACGGCCGGTCCGAAAGCCGCAATCGCTAGGCCGCCAGCCAGCTCTTGGAATCCGACCGGACCAAGCTGCTCGAGGTCTAGGTTCATTGGGTCTCACGACCCATAACTTCGCTTACGTAGGACAACGCGTCTGCGTAGATGCCTCTCCCCCAATAGAGCGAGGTGATCGGCGACCTTCCAAGCTCGTTATCGAACACCGCTCTCAGAGGATTAGGACCGGGTCCGAAGTAGGGAGCGGCTGTCACAGATGGAAATTGATGAGCGGTGCGATCGATCACATACTGAAGTCGACCTTCCTCGACAAGCTCAACCCACGTGTGTGTTGCTCCGCTCGATCGACTTGAGTTCCATGTGATGTCCCACTCGCCGAAGCCCCGCTCGAGCAACGTCCCGGCGATCACGTACGAGGCGAAGTCACATGAGCCGTGAGGCCAATCGACAATCGCATATCCGACGGGGCCGTCCCACGTGCGGAACGCAGCGACAGCACGGTTGCTGAGTTCAATCACGGCTGCCTCATCCATTGGGGTCAATGTAACAGCGCCGACTGACGAGGTGAGTGTTTGTCTCACCAGTTCGGTGGTGGGAATCGACGGATTCGCCTGAGTAAAGTTCGTCGGGTGGAAGCCGCCGCCAACGCTGAAGAGCCAGAGCGTCTGTCGGCGTCCCTCCTGACGATCGCATGCGACGAATCCGGGAGCGAAGGCGAAAACATCATGGGATCTCGCGATCCACTATTTGTCCACGCGAGCACAAGCGTCGGTCTCGATTTCGCTGAGGAGCTGCTCGCTGACTTCCGGGCGAGTACCCGGTCACAGGCGCCCGAGATCAAATCCAAAACGGCACTTCGTGCTGCGAACCGACCGGCACTTCTGAGAATGCTCGCTGCCGTTGGCTCTAGCGGGAACATCTATTTGCTTGAGAAACAATTCTTCATGGCAGCGAAGCTCGTCAACACTCTCATCGCCGAACCAGCCGCCGAACTGGGAATGGACGTGGCGGGCGCTGGACAAGGTCGGCAATTCGCGTCCATGCTCCACGAGAGAGCGCCTCAAGCGCTCGGTGATGAATCATGGCGAGCGCTTCTCGAGTCCTTCAACGACCTCATCCGTCTGCACGCGAGGAAGGGTGACTCTCCACCCGCGCCACACGTGTTCCTCGACCACTTGCGGTCCGCCCGCGGACGATGCGATGACAGAGTGGTTGGCGAGATTCTCGAATGGATTTGGCAGTTCCGGGACCACGTCTCTAACTACTCCGACACAGACCAACGCTCCCGATTTCGAGAGTTCGATCCGATGTTCGGCACTCTCACGTCGATTGCGATGACCTGGACCGTTCGGGTCGGGGACGTTCCCATGGAGTTTCTCGTCGACGAGTACAGCACCCTCGACGCGACAACGATCACCATGATCAAACAAGCGGTGTCCGAGCCGCTCAATCTTCGCGGGGAGGCGCTCCCGAGGAGCAACCTTCGAGACATTCGATCTATTGACTCCAGGCACGATGCTCGGGTGCAAGTGGCAGACGTGCTCGCGGGAGTCGGTCAGGAGATCGCACGAATGGCTTATGCGGGCGTCTTGGATGACGACCTTCAGAATGCGACTCGGGAAATGCTTGACGGGAACGGGATGTGGGCGGACGATTCCGCTCTCGACCTATTGTGGGAGTCGAATGTTCCCGAGTATTTCAAGGCGTGGCGAGCTAGGCATTCCCCCTAGGAGACTTTGGGCCTTCGCTTCCGTGACCAGGAGCTCGGCGACGGCATGTTCCCATTCACAACGATTGTCGCGACCAGGGACGGCGCTTCCGGGTTACGCATTCCGTGTTGCTCGGGGTAGAGCTCGAAGATGTAGTTCTCCGGGGTCCCGACCGGAAGCTCTTTCGCGCTCATATCCAAGATGGCGAGGATGGCGAGCCGGCTACCGTCTGCAGCTGCGTATTGAGTCGCTTGCCCCATGTATTTGGGGGCCGTCTCTTTGGAGACCGCGACGTACCGCTCTACTTTGAGCTCCGCAGTGATGCGATCGTGCCGAATATCAAGGAAGCCGAGTCCAAGTGGCGTCCCCTGCACGACTCGCCCCTGCAAGGCGGGGTCGGCCATGAGGCCCTTGAAGAGGTCAGCCTGAAATTTAGACTCGCGAACCTTCTGCCCGCGCTTGTAATCCTTGTCCCATGTCATTCGCAGTCCGATCCTGCAGATAGCGGTGAATAGGCGGCAAAAGCTCTGGATATCCTCGTCGTCGAACCCAGCATCGGGTAGGCGGCCGTAGAGCTCGAGAAGGCGCTCGTCGAAAACGGGATACGCAGTAAGAGCGTCTCGACTGGAATCGAACGGTCGAATCCGGATCTGAGCGTGTCCAGCGACGTTCAAGCGCCGCCGTACTGGCTCCCCGTTGATGGACCCTGTCCACCAGAGGGCCACGAGGAAGGGCGGAGCCGACTGCCCGCTCGGAAGGCGGAAGTTCAGCAATATCGTCGCCGTTCCCTTCAATCTGGTGGAATCATCCAAGTCGCGCTTGGTCCAGGAGTATCGGGGCATGGAGATGGCGTCGTCGTCGAACTGACTTATGAACTCGAGCTCCAACGAACTCGCCCAAAGTGGCCACTCGCCAGGAAGCACCTCAGTGCCGAGCGAGTAGACGGTATTTGGCTTCAGGACCATCGGACCAGTGATCTGTTGGTTGTTCACCGAGACGAACACCACACCGACGTCCGGAACCTCCGCAGGGGTCGACGCGTTAGCGCGTCTATCGGACCGTCGCTCGAAAGGACTGCCCGCGATGATCTGAAGCGGCACGGGGAGCCCCGTCCAAGACTCCAATAGGGCATCAACGCCTGAACCGTCTTCCAAGGCCTGCACGGCCTTGGAAGCTTCGAGCACGAGTTTGCCAATCGGGTCGTTCTCCGGCAATTGGGCGAGGAGCTCTTTTGACAGCGACTGCGCCGTACGACGAGCCGCGCGTCGAGCGGTGTCAGCAGAGTCTGCGTCGCCGCGGTGCTCTGCAGCGTCCATCTTGAGGAGATGACCACCGGCGATAGCGAGGCTGGCGATGGCTCTGAGATATGCCGACGTCGGCGTTCGTCGCTGCGAGGCGGAAGCGAGTGTCTTGCCCAGCCGCGCGAGGGCCGACGACCGCATGTCGATACGGTCAGGAATGTCTGCAGCACCATCGCTGGATACGCCCTGAAGCGTTTCCCGGATCTGCCTGCGGACGACAGTCTGATTGTAGAGGTCCGCGAGATACTTCACTTGGTGAGTCGGAGGAGCTTCGGGCGGATCGCCCGGAAGGTTGAGTTCGTGCCGAATCGCACTGGCGACGAGAGCGAAGGCTTTTCGTTGAAGGTCAATCGCTTCATGATCAGGCAGCCGAGCCGTCAGCCCATTGACGAGCTCGAGAGCGTCCGCGCTGCGCCCCGCACGCCAGGCTACTTCGACCACTTCGAGACTCGACCATGCAGCCTCGAGTTCGAAGGATGCTGCGGCGGCGCTGAGCTGCGACAGCTCCAGGTCGACAAGCCCAGGTCCGACTTTTAGTAGATCGACCGCCTCACGATCGTCGTGATTGTTGAAGCGGTCGTTAATGCTGGGATCCTCGAACTGCCGGAGTCGCAGGGCCGCCATCTGACGTGACTGCGCAAGTTCTTCGGACCAAGGAAATCGCAGGACGTCACGAAGGTCGTAGCCATCGAGATCCCCGGCACGCACGAGCGCAATTCCCTCGGACGTCTTTAGCGTATCCCCGAGCTTTTTCGCCAACCGGAACGTTGCTCGGATGGCGGGGAGAAGGAGTTCGCCTTCGTCCCCGGTCGCAGGAAGACTGGCACACAGCCGAAGCGAGTATACGAATAGTCGGCGACGACCATCTTCAGTCCAGTTCATCGACACGGCCGCTTTCAACATCGCCTTGATGACGACAAGGTGTGCGTCAGCGAGCAACGCAGGAAGCAAGTCTTCTAGTGTCGACGGGAGCGGGTGCTTCGCGTGAATCTCTGACCATGCTTCGATCGCCCGAGCCGTGGTGGAAACGTCTTCGCTCACCAGGTATGTGTGCAACTGAGGGACGATCGTGCGCAATACCCCTGGACGAGCGCCGTGGCTCGCACCGATTCGGCCGAAAAGGGGAACGATGTACCACGCGAGGTTGTCCCTCGACTTGTCGGCGTCGTTGTTTCGGTAGTCGTCGATCAGGGCTCTCAACGATGCCAAGACGACCACCGGATCTTCAGCAGCTGCCTGTTCAACCGCGGTGAGGAGGCACCGCACGACAACTCCGAACGCCTGCACGCGCGACATGTCCTCGAGTCCAGTGAGCACGCTCGGTGCTGTGGAGTCCTTCGTGATGAGGGGGCTGATCTTCTTCACGGACATCGCATTAAGGGCGGCCAGGACGCCGCCTAGGAACGCATCGCGGTGTTCGAATGCCCACTTGGCGTCCTCTTTTGCGAGATCTTCGATGAGTTGCCCAGCGTCCGCCGCAACCTCCGCACCCCACCGTCCTGCTGTCATGCTCATCGCGACTTGTAGCATCTGATCTTTCAGGGCGATTGCGGTCTCAACTGACACCTTCAAATCCTTGGAGTTGAACCAGCGCCCCTTGTCGGCAACGATCCGGTCGAGTTCACGCCAGATGTTGAACAAGGCTTCTCGCTGCTCGTTGGAGCACCAAGCACCCGTCGCGTCGAGAAGGGCCGGCACGTCGCCGACCTTCAAAGCGATCGCGAGACCCAAAGTTCCCGAGACCTGACTAGACGGATAACGGTCGTACATGTCGCCGGCAACCAACACGTTTCGGACTAGAGCGGGGAGCATCTTCTCGGCCAGCTTTGGGTGCGAGCGCAGGAGCTCCGCGATGGCCGCGCCAGCCGTCGCACGATCGAACTCCGCCAACTGACGTTCGGGTTTTGAAGCGCCTGAGCCGGGAGGCAGGATTAGGCTCGCCCCCACCTTCGGCCCTGGAAGCATCGATTCCAGAACGATCTGTAGGCGTGCGGGCGCCCTACCCGCTAGCAAGTGAAGGGCCGGAGCATTGGTCGACCTGCTCGGTACCAGATGTCCGACCGACTCGTAGCTCGGCGCAAACGCGACCTTCAACATCGACCGCGTGACGCTGTCGGAAAAGTGGGCTTCACTAGACAGGTCGGGGAATTGAACGAGGACCTGAGCTGCCTCAACGCTCCGTCCACGCCCGAGCACGACGAGCGAAAGCGCGACGAGTGTCTCCCGAAGCGAAGGTCTGGAAACGGCAACGATCCGGAGCGGTTCAAGCAACTTGTACAGTTTCTGCGTCGCAACCAGGTTCAGGAGCACACCGACGACGGATTCATCAAATGCGTCTGGCGCTCTCTCGGCGAGCGCAACAAGGCGAGCGCGCGCCGCCTCTTCCTCATCGCGACTCGGAGACGTTGATGGGTCTGGATCCAGTATGTCCAACGCACTCATGATTGAGACTCGCGAGGGGTTGGATGAAGCGTTGCCCGCCAACCGAGCTTTCGACCGCTGAACCCACTCCGCGCGAATCGCATCTGCCTCAGCGGCGGCGCGCGCTTCTGCTTCGGCGTTTGCGTGAGCCTGGGCCTCCATCACGGTCGCAAAAGTCGGCAGTCGTCCCGTCGGCTTTCGGAGGTCGCAACCGATGCAGTGCTCTTCGTAGAACGAACCGGCCACGAAGCCGAGGTCCATCCCACCCATGCTCCCGATAGCCTTCGGGCATCGGACACGGCGCATATTGATAGGGAGCCCGGTCTGCGCTTCGAGCATGCCGCGACCCCCGGCCTCGAAGAACTCCATGTGCTGGCAGTGGTCATGGCATAGCTGCATGATCTCGCGGTTCTGAATTCCGGTGGCGATTGCCGAATCAAACTGATCGTCCATGCCTAGAGCCATGTTCAGAGTGTGCCACCGACGTGCGACCCAAAGGGCGTCCCTTTGACTGGGTAGTGTGCGCCCTGGGTAACGACACTTCAGTCCGCTCTGCCCTTCCTCCCTATACCGTTTGATGGTGACCTTCTTCGACCCACGCCCAAGTCTCGCCACGGCCCTTGTCGGCCAGCCCGGCGTGTACGCATTGCTGATTGGGTCGGGCGTCTCGACGGGCGCGGGCATTCCAACTGGTTGGGAGGTCGTGGATGCCTTAGCCCGACGGGCCGCAGTGGCTGCGGGTTCAACGGTAGATGAGGGTTTCGATCCTTCGGGGTGGTGGGAAAGCCAAGGCAGCTCTCTGCCACTCGGGTACTCAAGCCTGCTGGGGGTGCTGGGCAGCACACCGGCCGCGAGGAGAGCGCTCCTCGCCCCGTTCTTCGTTCCTTCCGATGAGGAACGAGAGATCGGGCTCAAGGTCCCCGGCCCGTCGCACGAGGCAATCGCCTCGCTCGTCCAAAAAGGGCTAGTGAGGGTAATTGTGACAACCAACTTCGACCGTCTGCTCGAACGCGCCATCGAGGCGCAGGGCATCAGTCCGCAGATCATCACTTCGGACGCGATGATCCAGGGCATGGAGCCGATGCAGCACATGCAGTGCACGATCATCAAGCTGCACGGTGACTATGCGGGACTTAGTCAGCGCAACACCATTGACGAGCTAGCGAGCTATCCAACGCGCACCCGTCGTCTCCTGAGTCGAGTTCTAGACGAGTACGGCCTCATCGTGAGCGGCTGGTCAGGAGAGTGGGATCCTGCTCTGGTCGGAGCTCTCCAGCAATCCGCAAATCGACGATACCCGCTGTACTGGACGTCGCGATCGTCGCTCGGCGAGGTCGCTCAGTCCTTGACGACACGGTCGGGAGCTCACGTGATCGAGAACGTCAGCGCCGACGACTTCTTTCCCGATCTACTAAGCAGAGTCGAAGCGCTGGAGTCGATGACAAATGCTCCCGCGTCATTCAACCTTCTGCTGAGTCAGCTCAAGAGAGCCTTGCCCGATCCCGTTCGACACATCGAAGTACGGGACCTTTTTGACCGGCAACTCGACCAGCTCCGCAACTACTTTCGCTCCCGGCCAACTGCCCCAGCCGACAACAGTCGCGAAACTTGGGAATCGGGCTATACAGAAGTTGTGGCACGGAGCACCACGCTCGTCAAACTTCTCGTCGCCGGCGTTCACCTGGATCGCAATCGCGAACACACCGGGCTTTGGGTCGACATTATTCAAGAAGGGATGCGGGCGCGTGTCTCACCCGAAGCCGCATACAACCGGAGTTGGGACGACCTCCAACACCTGCCAGCGCTGCTCCTCCTCACCGGCGGCGTAGCGGCCGCGGTCGCCGCGGGCCACGACGACGTTGCCGCCGCACTGCTCCGACGACCGCGATGGACAGACCCGTTTCGGCCCACTGAGCCGCAACCCGCGTACTACGTGCTCAAAGAAACTCGAGTCCTTCAAAAGGACCCGCTGAACGCGGTCCAGGGCGCTTGGCAGTTCCCGGCAAGTCACTTTCTCGTTGAGACGATGGTTCCTCTGCTGGACGGACTCGCTAATGGCCCCCAGGACGCGCGCAGCCTCGTATACAAAGCGGAGTACCGGTTCGCGCTTGCCACGTCCCTGTTCAAGGAGCCACATCTGATCGGGCTCGCTGCGTCGGGCGAGTTCCTCTTCGAGAGTCCAGTGCCACACCAGAGGCCGGCCCGTGGCTGGGCAGCAGACTTTCAGAAGTTTGGTTCTCCGGAGCCATGGAGGATCGAGAGCGGCAAGAAGCGCGCTGCCTTCGCCGAAACGCTGGAGGAACTCAGCCAGAGGCTCGAGGCGATCACACCCTCGGAATAGACGCCTCCGCTTCGTCGAGGCGACGGTTTGCGGTCGGTAGCTCCGGCCCGAACTCGCTGAGATCAGAGGCTAGCGCTCGCTTCCCTCGGTCTCCAATGGAAACGCGTGGCAGCGCTGTTGGCGATGATCGACTAGAGCAACGGCTCATATGCGATCTCGTCTTTGAATCGGCGTTGCTCGAGCGGCAGCACGGCATCCAAGCGAAACGGCATGCTCAGCTTGGTGCTGAACTGCTGCAAGCGTGACATCTCGTCGGTCGAGCCCTCGATGTGGGCGATGACCCAGGCCGACAGCATGCAGCACGAGGCAAGGGCGTAGAGGACTTCGTGATCGCCGTCGCTCTCTGGCTTCAGCTTTAGGAACATCTCGCCGTCGTCATTCGAGTCAATCGCATCGAGGGCGGCCTGGTGCGTGACGTGCGTCACTTGCGACATGACCTTGTAGGTCGTGCGCAGGAAGGCGTTGTTATCCAAGGACTTGAACATCTCCGTGACCTTCGGGAGCTTCGCGCCTTGGAGCACGTGAGCCTTGTACTCGGCGACATGATCGGCGGCATCCGGGTCGGAGCTCTCTTCATAGAGAACCTGCGCGAGGGTGAACTGGTCCCACGTCCGTGAAACGCGGAACCGATGGAGTCCTCCCTCGACTAAGTGGGCCCATTGAGCCGTGACTGCGTGCTCGAGCGCCGACCGGACAAGGATCTGACCCTCATTGTTGAACCCTGCCTTCCGCAATCTCAAGTAGGACTGCGCCAGCCGGCGCACTCGATGAGCAACCCCGAACAGGAGGAGGAAGTCGTCGTCCATGCCGTCTGCAGGCAGGTACCGATCGCGCACTCGCGGTTCTTGCACGTACCGAAGGATGAACTTGAGAAGGTCCTCCTGCGAGGGCAATCGATCGCGCGCGGCAGGAGAAGGCATGGCCAATGATCCCGCTCACCTCCGACTCTGACGGCGGCAGCCAAATGAAGGGTGGGCACGAACGAGCCCCAACTTCCCAGCAATCACAAGGCCGAGAAGGTCCCTTCAGAAATGAAATGTGGGCAAAATGTGGGCAAAGAAAAAACAGGCCAGCCTGCATCCTTCAAGAAAATGCAGGTCCTGTTTTGAGTGGTGCGCCCGGAGGGATTTGACTCCCAACCCGAGCCGCCGGCCCATCGCGCGGCCTCACGCGGGTGCATCCTCATCGCAGGGCGCAATGGTCCGGACTGCGCGGGTCGGGGCCCACGAGCGGCTTCGCGTCCACCCGGGCGCACCAATCAATCAGAGCGTGGGTTTAACGAATCAGGGCGTCACACGTATGCGACGCCCTGATTGATTGGTGCGCCCGGAGGGATTTGAACCCCCGGCCTATTGATCCGTAGTCAATTGCTCTATCCGCTGAGCTACGGGCGCAGTCCTGTTGATCGAAACCAACCTGACAACTATACCAGTGCGTCGGGGGCCGCTTGTACCCTGTCGGCATGGCCACCTGGGACGACGTCGACCGCCTCGCGCGCGAGCTCCCCGACGTGGTCGCGGGCAGCGACACGAACGGCCTCAAGTGGGAGGTGCACAAGAAGTACTTCGCCTACGAGCGGCCCCTGCGCAAGCGCGATCTGGCCGAGCTGGGCGACGCGGCGCCCACGGGCGAGATCCTCGGGCTGCGGGTGGCCGACCTCGACGACAAGCGCGGGCTCATCGGCAGCAACCCCGAGGTGTTCTTCACCATCCCGCACTACGCCGAGTGGCCGGCGGTGCTCGTGCTGCTCGAGAAGATCGACGAGGAGCAGCTGCGCGAGGTCGTCACCGACGCGTGGCTGTGCCGCGCCCCGAAGCGGCTCGCCGCGAAGTTCCTGGCGGAAGCATGACAGCGCTCGACCGGTCGGGCTACACCCTCGACTTCGAGGATCGGTTCGCCGCCCTCGACGAGCGCCGCTGGCTGCCCTTCTACCTGCCCCAGTGGGCGAGCCGCGAGGCCACCCGCGCGCGGTACGAGACCGGTCCGGGGCTCACGCTCCTCATCGAGGAGGACCAGCAGCCGTGGGCTCCCCAGTACGACGGGCCGCTGCGGGTCACCAACCTGCAGACGGGCGTGCGGTCGGGGCCGCTCGGCAGCCACGACGGGCAGCTGCGCTTCAAGCCCGAGGTGGTCGTGAGCGAGGAGCAGACGACCGAGGCGCTCTACACCCCGACGCAGGGGCTCGTGGAGGTGCGGTCGAAGGCGATCGCGCAGCCCAACTGCATGGTCGCGCTCTGGCTCATCGGGTTCGAGGAGTCGCCGCACGAGTCCGGCGAGATCTGCCTCATGGAGATCTTCGGCAACGAGGTCGAGGCGGGCCGCGCGAGCGTCGGCATGGGCATCCACCCGTGGCACGACCCCGACCTCGTCGACGACTTCGAGAAGATCACCCTGACGGGCGACGCCACCGAGGCGCACACCTACTCGGTCGAGTGGATGCCCGGCCGCACGCGCTGGTACCTCGACGACCTGCTCGTGAAGCAGTCGGAGCAGGCGCCCGACTACCCGATGCAGCTCATGCTCGACGTCTATGAGTTCGAACCGGGCGGGCAGTACCCCAAGCGCTTCGAGGTGGAGTTCGTGCGGGGGTGGACGCGCACCGCCTAGGCTGTCCCCGGTACCACATGAGCTCCACATCCTCAGCGCCGAGCAGGGCGATGCCCGCCGCCCTCCTGCTCCTCACCGTGCTCGTCGTCGCGGCGACACTGCGCGCCTCCATCACGTCGGTCGGCCCCGTGCTCGGGCTGCTGAGCGCCGACACCGGCCTCGGCGAGAGCCAGCTCGGCCTGCTGGGCGCGCTGCCGCTCATCGCGTTCGCCGTCGTCTCGCCGCTCGTGCACGTCGTCTCCCAGCGCTTCGGCCCGGAGCGCACCGTGCTCGTCGCCCTCGTCGTGCTCACGGGCGCGACGGTGCTGCGCTCGGTCGCCGGCTGGGACGGCTGGCTGTGGGTCGGCACGGCGATCATCGGCGCGGCCATCGCCGTCGGCAACGTGCTGCTGCCGTCGCTCGTGAAGCGCGACTTCCCCGGCCGCACGGCCCGCACGACGGGCATCTACTCCGCAGTGCTGAGCGCGTTCGCCGCCATCGCGTCGGGCGTCGCGCTCCCCATCGGCGAGGCCTTCGGCTGGCGCATCGCCGTGGGATGCTGGGCGCTCCTGGCCCTCGTCGGCGCGATCATCTGGGCGCCGCGGGCGCTCCGCGCGACGACCCTGCCCGAGCCCCAGCCCTCCACGGCCGGCCGCTCCATGTGGACCTCGGCGACCGCGTGGCACGTCGCCCTCTTCATGGGCACTCAGTCCACGACGTTCTACCTGCTCGTCAACTGGCTGCCCACGATCGAGGTGGGTATGGGCGTCGCGCCGCTCGTGGCGGGGCTGCACCTTTTCCTCTTCCAGGTCGTCGGCATCCTCGCGGGACTCGCTGTACCTCTGCTCATGCGCGAGCGCGGCGACCTGCGGGCGGTGGCGGCAGGATGCACGGCCCTCATGCTCGCGGCGATGCTCGGACTGCTGCTCGCGCCGGCGGTCCCCCTGCTCTGGGTCGCCGTCGCGGGAGCCAGCTCCGGCGCCACCCTCGTCATCGCCCTCACCTTCATCGCGCAGCGGGCCCGCAGCACCGCCGACGCGGGGCGCCTCTCGGGCATGGTGCAGAGCGTCGGCTACCTGCTCGCGACGCTCGGCCCCATCGGCGCCGGAGTGCTGCTCGAGCTCACGGGCGCGTGGCAGTCCGCGGTGGTGGCGGTGGCCGTGGTCGCCGTGCTCCAGATCCTCACCTCACTGCTCGCGGGTCGGGACCGGTTCACCCACCCCGCGTGACGAACCGCACGGTCATCCCCTCGACGTCTGTGCCGTAGCTGAAGTCGTGGTTCTCGTGCGGCAGGATGCGCAGCTCGGCATCCTCGAAGGCCGCCGCGTACTGCTCGGCGACGCGCACGGGCACGAGCCGGTCGGAGTCGCCCTGCAGGATGAGCACGGGCCCGCGGTACTGCTGCGCCGTGCGCAGGATGGGCGCGTACACGCCGTACGGGGAGGCCGGCGCGAGCAGCACGAGCGACGCGATGTCGTCGGGGTGCGAGCCCGCGAGGCTCGCGGCGACGAGTCCGCCGAGGGAGTAGCCGAGCACGCTGATGTCGCCGGCGAACGGCAGCGCCTGCGCGTAGGCGAGCACGGCGTCGGCGTCGTCGAGCTGGGTCACGGCCGCATCCCCGAACTCGCCGAGGTCGCCGTCGCTCTGCCCCTGGCCGGTGAAGTCGACGCGCAGCGAGGCGACACCCGCGGCCGCGAGCTGCTCAGCCGTGCGGACGAGGTGCGGTTCGTCGCTCCAGCTCGCGTAGCCGTGCATCAGGATCATGACGGGCACCCGCTCCCCCGGCGCGAGGTCGGGCACCTGGAGCGTGCCGCGCAGGGTCACGTCGTCGCGCTGCACCGTGACCGCCTCGCTGTGCGCCGCCGTCGCCGAGGGCGTGCACCCGGCGAGGAGCAGGAGGGCGACGAGGGCGAGGGCGCGCACGCGAACAGGCTAGCGGCTGGGAGGATGGGGGCATGAGCTCTCCCGTCGACTTCGACTCCATCGGGATGGACCACCTGCGCGACCTCGGCAGCGTCAAGTGGTCGATGTTCCCGGGCACGATCGGCGCGTTCGTCGCCGAGATGGACTTCGGCACGGCCCCCGTCATCACCGAGGCGCTGCACACCGCGATCGACCGCAGCGCCTTCGGCTACCTGCCCGACGCGCTCTCCCACGCCATGTCGGAGGCCTTCGCCGCGTTCAGCGCGGAGACGTACGGATGGCACGTCGCCGCCTCCGACGTGCACCCCATCGCCGACGTGGTGCGGGGTCTCGAGTTCGCGATGGAGCACTTCTCGGCGCCGGGGTCGAAGGTCATCCTGCCGACGCCCGCGTACATGCCGTTCCTCGAGGTGCCCCGCGCGGCGGGCCGCGAGATCATCGAGGTGCCGATGCTCGAGGAGGACGGGCGGTACACGCTCGACCTCGACGGCATCGACGCCGCCTTCAAGGACGGCGGCGGGCTGCTCATCCTCTGCAACCCCTACAACCCCGTCGGGCGCGTGTTCTCCGCCGACGAGCTGCGCGCCGTGAGCGAGGTGGTCGCGCGCAACGGCGGGCGGGTGTTCTCGGACGAGATCCACGCGCCCATGGTGTTCGCGCCGGCACGGCACATCCCCTACGCGTCGATCACGCCCGAGGCAGCCGCGCACACCGTCACGGCGACCTCCGCGTCGAAGGCGTGGAACCTCCCCGGCCTCAAGTGCGCGCAGTTCATCGTGAGCAACGACGCCGACCGCGCCCTCTGGGAGGTCATCGGCCCGTTCGCCTCGCACGGCGCGAGCAACCTCGGGGTGATCGCGAACACCGTGGCGTACACGTCCGGGCGCGCGTGGCTCGACGAGGTGGTCGGCTACATCGACGAGAACCGCAGGGTGCTGGGCGCCCTGCTCGCCGAGCACCTGCCGCAGGCGAGGTACCACGCGCCGGAGGGAACCTACATCGCGTGGATCGACATGCGCGGCCTCGGCCTCGGTGACAGCCCCGCCGACTTCTTCCGGGAGCGGGCGGGCGTGAGCCTCACCGACGGCATCGCGTGCGGCGAGCCCGGCCGCGGCTTCGTGCGCCTGATCTTCGCGACGCCGCGGCCCATCCTCGAGACCGCGATCGCGCAGATGGCGGCGGCGCTCGGGGAGCGCGGCGCGGGCTAGCTCGCCGCGGTCACAGGAACCTGAGGATGTCGTCGACCGCCTGGCGGGCGTCCCCGAACAGCATCCTCGCGTTGTCGCGGAAGAACAGCGGGTTCTGCACGCCCGCATAGCCCGACGCCATGGAGCGCTTGAAGACGACGACGTTGCGGGCCTCCCAGACCCGTAGCACGGGCATCCCCGCGATGGGGCTCGCCGGGTCCTCCGCCGCCGCGGGGTTGACGGTGTCGTTGGCGCCGATCACGAGCACGACGTCGGTGTCGGCGAGCTCGTCGTTGATCTCGTCCATCTCGAGCACGATGTCGTAGGGCACGCGCGCCTCGGCGAGCAGCACGTTCATGTGGCCGGGCAGGCGGCCCGCGACGGGATGGATGCCGAACCGCACGGTCACGCCCTGCGCGCGCAGGCGCTGCACGAGGTCGGCCACCGGGTACTGCGCCTGCGCGACGGCCATGCCGTAGCCCGGGGTGATGACGACCGAGGATGCCCCGGAGAGCAGCTCGGCGGTCTGCTCCGCCGTGATCTCGGTGTGCTCGCCCTGCTCCTCCTCGCCCGACGCGCGCGGGGCCTCGATGCCGAAGCCGCCCGCGATCACGGAGAGGAACGAGCGGTTCATCGCCTTGCACATGATGTACGAGAGGTAGGCGCCCGACGACCCCACGAGGGCGCCCGTCACGATCAGCAGGTCGTTGTTGAGGAGGAAGCCCGCGGCCGCCGCCGCCCAGCCGGAGTAGCTGTTGAGCATCGAGACGACGACGGGCATGTCGCCGCCGCCGATCGAGGCCACGAGGTGCAGGCCGAGCGCGAGCGCGAGGATCGTCACGGCGATGAGCAGCCCGAGCGTCGGCGTGACCACGTACCAGACCGTGAGCGCGACGAACGCGACGAGCGCGAGCACGTTGAGCACGTTCTTGCCCGGCAGCGCGAGCGGCTTCGACGAGATGCGGGCCGAGAGCTTGAGGAACGCCACGATGGAGCCCGTGAATGTCACGGCGCCGATGAAGACCCCGATGAACACCTCGGCGCTGTGCACACCCTCGAGCGCACCCGGCAGCTCCGGGTGCGTGAGGTGGCCGTTCCAGCCGACGAGCACGGCGGCGAGGCCGACGAAGCTGTGGAGCAGGGCGATGAGCTCGGGCATCCCGGTCATCTGCACCACGCGTGCGCGCCAGAGGCCGATCGACGCGCCCACGATCACCGCGACGACCATGAGGCCGAGGCCGAGCGCCCAGCCGGGCTGCCCCCACGCGTCGCGCACGGCGAGCGAGATCGTCGCCGCGAGCGCGACGGCCATGCCCGTGACGCCGAAGACGATGCCGCGCCGGGAGGTCTCCTGCTTGCTGAGCCCGGCGAGCGTGAGGATGAACAGCACGGCCGCGACGAGGTACGCCGAACCCGCGGCCGAGGTGAGGAGGTCGCTCAACGCTGGACCCCCTTGGAGAACATCGCGAGCATGCGGCGCGTGACCGCGAAGCCGCCGAAGATGTTGATGGAGGCGACGAGCACCGCGACCGCGGCGAGCACCTGCACAACGGGGTCGGGTGTCGTGATCTGCAGGATGGCGCCGACCACGATGATCCCCGAGATGGCGTTGGTGACGCTCATGAGCGGCGTGTGCAGGGCGTGGGCCACCTTGCCGATCACGTAGAACCCGATGACCGTCGAGAGCACGAGCACCGTGAAGTGCCGGGGCAGCGGATCGGGGGCGACGGCGTTGACGACGAAGAGCGCGAGCAGACCGACGGCCACGAGGATCGCGGTGCGCACGGGCGACGCCTTCGCCGCGGGCTTCACCTCCGCCGCCACGACGGGCGCGGGCGGCGCCGCGGACACCTGCACGGGCGGCGGCGGCCAGGTGGTCTGACCGTCGCGCACGACGGTCACCGAGCGCTGCACGACATCGTCGAAGTCGATCACGAGGCGGCCGTCTCTGCCCGGGGTGAGCAGGGCGAGCAGGTTGACGAGGTTGGTTCCGTAGAGCTGCGACGCCTGCGCGGGCAGGCGGCTCGGCAGGTCGGTGTAGCCGAGGATGACGACGCCGTTGGCGGTCACGACGCGCTCCCCCGCGACCGACCCCTGCACGTTGCCTCCCTGCGCCGCGGCCATGTCGACGACGACGCTGCCGGGGCGCATGCTCGCGACGTCCGCGGCGGTGAGGAGCACGGGCGCCGGTCGGCCGGGGATGAGCGCCGTCGTGATGACGATGTCGACATCGCGCGCCTGCTCGGAGTAGATCTCGGCGGCGCGCCGGTCGTAGGCCTCGCTCGTCGCCTTCGCGTAGCCGTCCGTCGACTGCATCTGCTCGGCGACCTCGACCGGCAGGTACTGCCCGCCGATCGACTTGACCTGGTCGGCGACCTCGGGCCGAGGATCCGTGGCACGCACGATCGCGCCGAGGCTCGAGGCCGCGCCGATCGCCGCGAGCCCCGCGACGCCGGCGCCCGCGACGAGCACCTTCGCGGGCGGCACCTTGCCGGCCGCGGTGACCTGCCCGGTGAAGAACCGGCCGAACTCGTGCGCCGCCTCGACCACGGCGCGGTAGCCGGCGATGTTCGCCATCGAGCTCAGCACGTCCATCGACTGCGCGCGCGAGATGCGCGGCACGGCGTCGAGGGCGATCGCCGTGATCCCGCGGCCGGACAGCGCCTCGAGGAGGTCGGGGCGCAGCGCGGGCTGCAGGCTCGCGATGAGGGTGGCGCCGTCGGCGAGCAGGCCGATCTCGTCCAGGCTCGGGGGTGCGACCTTGAGCACGATGCCGGCCGACCACGCGGCATCCCTGTCGACGACACGCGCGCCCGCCTCGACGTACTCCGGGTCGGGGAAGGATGCCGCGGCGCCCGCCCCCGCCTCGACGAGCACCTCGTAGCCGAGGGCCACGACCTTCCGCACCGTCTGCGGGCTGGACGCGACACGCGCCTCTCCCGGACCCTCGCGGACCACGCCGATCGTGCTCATGCCACTCCTTCGTCGCACGGCCGCGTCGATGACGGCCGACATCAATGATTGTGGAGGCTGGGCGGGGGTTTGCCGTGGTGGGCGCGTTAAAGAATCCCGGGGTTTTCGATCCGGCGCGACTTCTAGGCCCGCTGCACGACCTTGCGCATCACCGTCTTGTTCTTGCCGATGCGCCGCTCGAAGGTGAACCCCGCCTCTTCGAACATGCCCCGCGTGACGTTGTGGAGGAAGGATGACGACACCCTCGTGCCCGGCTCGACGACGTTCGGGAACGACACGACCTCGCCGCCGCCCGCCTGCGCGATGAGCTCGAGGGCGCCCTGCAGGGCCTCGAGCGCGACGCCCTGCCGCCGATGGTCGCGGTCGACGAAGAAGCACGTGATGCGCCAGGGCGCGGGGTTCGCCTCGCCCGCGTCGTACTCCTTGCGGTGGTAGATGCCCGGCAGCTCGAGGGGGCTGCCGTACTCGCACCACGCGATCGCCTGGTCGCCGTCGAACACGAGCGCCGCGTGCGCGACGCCCTCGTCGACGAGCCGGCGCTTGAAGGTGGGACCGTCGTAGTCCTTCTTCACCGTGCTGTCGGTATCGCCGTGGAAGTAGCTGCAGTAGCACCCGCCCCACACCCCGTTGTGCTTCTCGGCGAGCGCGAGCCACGCGGGGAACGTCTCCGGCGTGAGGGGCTTGATCACATGCTCGGCCATGGCGTCCATCATCCTCGCGGGTGATGACACCGCGGAAGCCCGAGTCAAGTCCCCCCTCATCACCCCGGCCGCGCCGTAACGTCAGAGGATCGACAGGACCGGAGGTCCACCATGGACTACTCGCTCAAGAGCAAGCCGCGCACGAACGACTACGACATCGTCGGCGACGGGGGCGAGGCCGTGGGTCAGATCATCCGGTCGGATGCGGGATACACCGTCTACCTGCTCGGGGACGTCGAGGCGCTCCTCCAGCCCTACGGCACTCCGGAGGACGCGCTCGAGGCGTTCGAGGACTGGTCGGCGACCACCGGCGCCATCCCCTCGCTCCCCGTCGAGTAGCGGCCCGGGTCAGAGCGCGCGCAGCTTCTCCAGGAGGGGCTGCGCCGCCTGGGCGAGAAACTCGTCCTGGTGCTTGTCGCCGACCTGCACGAGCGCCACATCCGTGAATCCCGCATCGAGGTACGGCCGCACGCTCTCGGCGAGCTCGTCGAGGTCGGGGCCGCACGCGATCATGTCCGCGACATCCTCGGGCCGCACGTACCGGCTGGCCGCCTCGAAACCGGCGGGGGTCGGTAGGTCGGCGTTGACGCCCCAGCCGCCCGCGGACCAGCGGAACTGCTCGTGCGCGTAGGCGATCGCGGCGTCCTTGTCCGGACCCCACGAGATGGGGACCTGCCCGATCTTGCGTGATCCACCCCCGTGCGCCGAGTCCCAGCCGTCGATGAGCTCCTTCTCCGGGGAGACGGCGATGAGGTGGTCGGCGAGCGGTGCGAAGCGCGCGATGCCGTCATCGCCCGAGACGGCGACGCCGATCGGCACGGGCGCGGCATCCCAGATGCGCGCGGAGTCGACGCGGAAGTACTCGCCCTCCCACGTGACGAGGTCGCCCGTGTGCAGCTCCCGGATGACGGTGATCGCCTCCTCGAGCATGGTCTGCCGCACCTCGACCGACGGCCAGCCCTCGCCGACGACGTGCTCGTTGAGGTTCTCGCCGGAGCCCAGCCCCAGGATGAACCGCCCCTCGCTCAGCAGCTGCACCGTCGCCGCCTGCTGGGCGACCACCGCGGGGTGGTACCGCATAGTCGGGCACGTCACATAGGTGGCGAGCTCGACGCGCGATGTGGCGTGCGCGACAGCGCCGAGGAGCGCCCACGCGTTGGGGGCGTGCCCCTGTTCGACGAGCCACGGCGAGAAGTGGTCGCTCGACACCTCGAAGTCGAAACCGGCCTCCTCCGCGGCCACCGCGTAGCGGACCAGGGCCGCGGGTCCGCTCTGCTCCGTCATGAGGGTGTATCCGAAGTTCGTCATGCCTCCACCGTCACACGGGCGCGATCGGGCCGGTAAGGGGGTTGCGCGCTGCGGGTCATCCGTAGAAGTCGGCGATGAGCGCGCCGATGCACAGGGCGGGCGACAGGAGGAGCAGGACGAGCCCCAGCCGCACGGTCCACGCGATGCGCCGGGCCTCGCGCGCGTCGTCGCGCCACCCCGGCGCGGCGGCGAGCGCGAGCACCGCGAGCGTCACGAACGAGAGCACCGCCCCGCCCCAGAACACGCGCTCGGCGTGATCCTCCATCACCCCCGCGAACCACCCGGACACGATCACCGCACCGCACACGATCGCGTACACGACGACGTAGCCGACGAAGAGGATGACCGCCGTGCGCTCGAGGTGGGTGCGGCGTACGGCGGCGTCTGTCATCGCTCCAGCGTGCGCCCGCCCCGGATGCGGGTCCACCCCTTGCGCAGGCCGAGCGCCTCCGCAACCCCTTTTGCCCGGCCGGGCCGGGATCGATGATGGTGCCAGCGGATATGCCCGATGTCAGCGACGACAACGAGGAGACAGACATGTCCATGACGAAACAGGGCCCCACGATCGACTGGACGCCCGTGAGCGGCGTGCAGCCCGTGGTCTACGTGGGGCGCGACCACGACCGGCCGCTCGGCATCATCGAGATGCGGCCGGCGACCGGGTTCAGGGTCACGGCGTGCACAGGAGCGGTGATCGGGGATTTCGCCAGCCTCGACGAGGGCGAGCTCGCGTTCGACAGCTGGCTCTCCCACGCCTGATCTGCCCCTCACTACGATCGTGCTATGACCGAGACGCCCGAGAAGCGGGACCAGTCGGACGACCAGGAGAGTGCCGACGCGGCCCACGACGAAGAGCTGCAGCAGAACCTGCGCGATGCCATCGACGCCAAGAACGAGGCCGACATCGCGAGCGACCTGCAGAAGATCCTCGACGAGTTCTGACCGCCTCGCCCTCGGTCAGAACACGCACGACTCCGCTCGGGACCTGCGAGTCACGCAGTCGACGGTCGACGTCGGCCTGCGGGCGCCGTCGACTGCGGACTCGGTACGACCGCGGGCTCAGTTGGCGTAGGCGCGGGCTCAGGGTCGGGCGCGTGAGTCGGCTCCGGGCTCGGAGTCGGCTCGGGGCTCGCGGACGGCTCGGTCGCGGCGTCGGCGACCGCCCCGTCCGAGCTCTCAGCTGCCGCCGGCTCCCCACCGGCTTCCGGGGAGCAGGGCTCGGCTACGGCCTCAGAGTCGGACGGGGATGAGCCGTCGCCCGCGGCGGGCTGTTCCGCGTCGGACTGCTCCGCGCCCGTCTGCTCCGCGTCCGACTGCTCTGCGTCCGTCTGCTCCGTGTCAGTCGGAGCGGCAGCCGTGTCCCCCGCGATGGCGTCGCCCGGGTCTGCGACCATCTCGTCCGCGGGGGAGCACAGCGTCATCGTCCGCATCGCCGCCGCGACGGGCGGCGTCGCGATGACCTCCATGGCGTTGAGGTGCGCGTAGGAGCCCTGGACCAGGGTGACGTCGATCCAGACCTGTCCGTAGGCGTCGGGGTGGACGCCCGTGACGGCCGCCACCTCGTCGTCATTGCCGTTGTAGGTCCCGTTGCTGCCGATACCGGCACCGCTGGTCTGCAGGTTCACAGCGCGACGGTCGGTGCCGTAGACGGCGTACTCGGTGATGCGGGTCTCGCTCGACTCCCGCGAGCCGAAGAATCGGAACTCGTACTCGAGGCTCGGATCGAGGCCCGTCAGCATGAACCCGCCCGGCACGTCGTCATCCCCTCCGCCCCACTTGTTGTCGGCGCTCGAGAAGAAGTAGTCCTCGGTTGCCGTCGCGGCGCCGAGATCGCCCAGGAGCGTGGTGCTCGGCGCGAGCAGTCCGCCGTGGCGCTTCCCGTTGGTCAGGAACCCTCCGGTGATGGTCATGCCGATGTGGGTGGATCGCCCTGTCGTCGTGACCAGGCCTCCGACGTGCTCGCCGACGTTCACGAGACCCCCGCCCGTGGTCGGGTACCAGTTGTTCCACCGGTTGCCCGCGGCATCCGTGCCGCTCACATCTCCGTCGAGGCTGTTGCTCGGCCCGAAGTCGAAGAGCAGCTTCTCGCCGACCTGGAGGCCGTTCGACGTGTCGGCGGACTTGTTCGGTGGCACGACGGCTTCGAGGGCCGGGCGAACGATCTGCAGCCAGCGGGCGTAGCCGTCCCGGCTGAGGTGCAGGTCGTCCACGTACAGGTCGTGGAACAGGGTCGGATCGTTCGCGCGGATGCCCTCGAACGTCGTCGCGATGTCGATGTAGTGCAGCTTCGGATCCGTCATCGTCTCCGCCTGGATGAGGGCGTTGGTCTGTTGGCGGATCGAGTCCCACGACGCGGTGCCCGGCGTCGGAGTGATCGAGATCCAGAAGATCTCGGTCGCGGGACTGCTGGACTTGACGTTCGCGACGAAGGTCCGGAAGTCGGCGAGCACCGTCTGCGGCGTCTTGCCCGCGCGGATGTCGTTCGTGCCGGCCCACATCACGATCGCGGACGGGTGGTACGGCTGCACAACCCACGGCGCGTAGTCGTTCACGCCGGAGAGGTGTGCTCCACCCCAGCCCCGCTGAATGATGTTGTAGTCCGAGAAGTCGCGGGTCAGCGACTCCCAGCGGCGCACGCTCGAGCTGCCGACGAAGAGCACAGAGTTGCCCGGCAGCGCGTCTGCGGCGTCCTGCGCGACCCAGCGCGACACCTCGGCGGGGGTCTGCACGGGCGGAGTCAGGGCCTGGTCACCGGTGATCTCGAGGATTCCGAGGTAGCCGAACGTTCCGGGCGCTGTCGCCTTCACCTGGATGACGAGGGTTCCGTCAGCCTGCGGCTGGACGTCCTGCAGGTCGACGATCTTGTTGTTGTTCCCGTTGTAGCCGCCAGCCCCGATTCCGGTGCCCGTGGTCTGCAAGACCACCGACTTGGTGCCGTTCACCCCGAGCGCCGAGTACGTCGTGTTCCGCGCATCCGTCGCCTGACGCGTTCCGAAGAAGCGCAGGTCGTACTGCTGGTACGGGTTGAGGCCGCTGAGGGTCATCGACGCGGTGCCGGAGCTCTGGACGAAGAAGTAGTCCTGGGTCGCGGTCGCGACGGCGAAGTCACCGAGATTGGCGGAGCTCGGCGCGAGCAGTCCCCCGGTGGCGATGCCGTTCGTGAGCCAGTTCGTGCCCGTCATGGTGACCTTGGTGGTGGTGACGACGTTGGTCGTCGTCCGCAGGCCGGACACGGACAGGTTCTGGGTGACCACGTTCGGCGAGGAGACGTTGTTCCAGTACTTGCCGTTGGCATCGGGGCTCACCGTCGCGTTGCCGTTCGTGGTGTCGTTGGGACCGAAGTCGATCCGCACGGACTGGCCGGAGCCGAGACGGGTCTCGGAGTAGGTCGCCTTGAGGTCTCCGTTGAACTGCTGGAAGCCGTAGGTGCGACCGTCCTTCGCGAGGGTCTGGCTGAGCGTCGCCGACGACGACGGGACGTCGGTGAGGGACGACCGCGACAGGATGCCGATTAGCACGTCGTACCAGACGCCGGGCTGGTTCAGGCCCGCGACCGCGTAGTCGGCGGAGAACTGGCCGGGCGTCGAGGACGAGTTCGACACGTCCACGACCGTCGACCCGGTCCTGATGCGCAGGTACACGTCGGAGTTCGCCGTGTTCGTGATCGAGCCGGTGACGCGCAGCGTGGGAGTTCCCGAGACGTCGATCAGCTGCGCCGAGGACACGGCCACCGCGACCGACACATCGTCGTAGTTGACCTTGAGCTGGCTGTTGTACTGCTTGAACGAGTACGCGCGGTCGGAGATGGTGATCGTCTGAGACATGTTCGCGATCGCCGGCGTGAGGTTGGTGAGCGCGCCCGTGGACGTCGCGCCGACCAGGAGGTCGTACCACGTGCCGGGCTTGGTGAGCCCCGCGAGGTCGTAGGCGAACCGGAACTGCCCGGCCGTCGTCGCCGTGTTCGGGACGTCCACTGTCTGGTCGGACGTGCGGATGCGCAGGAACATGTCGGCGTTGTTCGTGTTGGTGAAGGTGCCCGTCACGCGCAGCGTCGGCACTCCGGCAACGTCGACGATCTCCGCCTGCGTGGCCGAGACTCCCACGGTCGCCTGCTCGGCCGTCACCTTCAGCGCGCCGGACCATTCGCGGAATCCGTAGATGCGGGCGTTCGCCGCGGCCGTCTGGCTCATGTTCGCGGTAGCGGACGTCAGGTCGGTGAGGGTGCTGGTGGACGTGATGCCCACGAGCACGTCGTACCAGGTGCTGAGCTGGGTGAGACCGCGGAGGTCGTACTCGAAGAGGGCCAGACCGTTCACGGTGGCCGTGTTCGGCACGGTGACGGTCTGGGCGCCCGTGCGGATGCGCAGGAAGGCGTCCGCGTTGCCGGTGCCCGAGATCGTGCCGGTGACCCGCAGGGTCGGCACCCCCGAGACGGTCACGATCTGGGCCTGGGAGGCGGACACAGCCACGGGCGCGTCGCTGACCCGTACGCGCAGCTTGCCCGACCCGTCCGAGAGCCCGTAGGAGTGACCCGAGTCGCCGACGACCTGCGAAAGGTCCCCGACGGCCGAGTCGATCGAGGCGAACCCGCCGGTCGAGGTCTCCCCGACCCGCAGGTCGTAGGCACCGGTCGCGAGGCTTCCCAGCGGGTACTCGAAGACGGCGGAACCGGGCACCGTCGAGGAGTTGGCGATGTCATCCGACGTCGAGCCGCCCGAGATGCGCAGGAACACGTCGGCGTCTCCACCGAGCCCCGTGACGGGGCCGCTCACCCGCAGCGTGGGGATGCCCCCGACGGAGATGATCTCGACCGCGTTCACGTCTACGGCCGACGGCGCAGTCTCGACGTAGACGCGCAACGATCCGCTGCTGTCACGGAACGAGTGCAGACGGCCGCCGAGGGAGAGGGTCTGGGTGACGTTGGCCGAGGTCGAGGGGATCGCCTGCAGAGACCCGGTCGAGGTGATGCCGGCGCTCAGGTCGTAGGGGGTGTCCAGCTCGGTGATGCCCGAGAGGTCGTAGACGAACAACCCCTGACCGGCGGTCGTAGCCGAGTTCGGCACATCGATGGACTGGGCACCCGTGCTGATCCGCACGAACGCATCGGCGGAGCCGGTTCCGCTGACGGTGCCGGTGACCTTGAGCACGGGGCGTCCGCTCTCGACGGCGAACTGGGCAGAGTTCACCGTGAGGGCCACGGAGACATCGTCGTAGGACACCTTGAGCATGCCGTTGTAGCCGTGGAAGGCGTAGTGGCGACCGTCGAGGTCGACTGTCTGCGCAAGGTCGGCGACGCTCTCGCTGATATCGGTGAGCGATCCCGACGGCGTGACGCCCGCAAGCACGTCGTACCACGCACCCGGCTGGGTGAGGTCGGACAGATCGACCGAGAACTCGGCGATCCCGGCAGTCGTCGACGCGTTCGGGATGGAGAACGACTCACCGCCGCTGCGGATCCTGAGGAAGACGTCCGTGGTGGCGAGGCCGACGGTCGTGCCCGTGACGCGCAGCACCGCGCCGCCCGAGGCGTCGACGATCTCTGCGCCGTCGATCGTGAAGGCCGTCGCGACGGCGCTGAAGGTCACCTTCAGGTCGTGGTTGTACTCCCGGAACGCGTAGTCGCGAGCACCGACTTGGATCGTCTGCGACATCGAGGCGACGCTGTCGGTGAGGTCGACGAGCTGGCCGCTCGAGGTCACGCCGACGAGCAGGTCGTACCAGCTGCCAGCCTGGGTCAGGCCGGAGAGGTCATAGTCGAAGACGGCCTGACCCGCCGTCGTCGAGGTGTTGACGACATCCACGGTCTGGGCGGACGTCCGAACGCGCAGGAAGACGTCGGTGGAGGTGGTGCCCGAGTAGGACGCGGTGACACGCAGCGTCGGCACGCCCGAGAGGTCGACGAGTTCTGCGGTGCTCACGCTCACGGTGACGGGGGTGTTGTCGAACGAGACCTTGAGGTTTCCGCCGTACTCGTGGAAGCCGTAGGTGCGGCCGCCCAGGGCGACGCTCTGGGTCAGAGTCGCCGATGCCTGGTCGAGGTCGGCGAGCACGCCGGTCGAGGTCGTCCCGGTCAGCAGGTCGTACCAGGTGCCGGCTTGGGTGAGGCCCGAGAGGTCGTACTCGAAGAGTGCGTCGCCAGCCGCTGCCGCGGTGTTGGGCACGGTGATGGTCTGAGCACCGGAGCGAATGCGGAGGAACACGTCGCTGTTGCTCGTGCCCGTCACCGATCCGGTCACCCTGAGGGTGGGCGTGCCTGAGACATCGACGACCTCGGCGTGCACGGCGGTGACCCCGGTGCTCACGTCGTCGAAGGACACCTTGAGCTGTCCGTTGAAGGTGTGCAGCCCGTAGGCGTGGCCGTGGAGTGTCAGAGCCTGCGAGAGGTCGACTCCCGCCGACGGCACGTCGACGAGCGTGTGTGCGGACCGCGATCCTACGAGCACGTCGTACCAGGTGCCCGAGGTCGTGAGTGCGCTCACCATGACGTCGAACCTCGCCTGGCCGGGCGTGGTGGAGATGTTGGGGAATTCGTAGCTCTCTGCCCCGGTCCTGATCCGGACGAAGGCATCGCTGGCGGAGAGGCCCGCGAGGGTGCCGTCGAGGCGGAGGATCGGCGCTCCCCCGTCGTCCACGAGGGACACGGTCGTGAAGTTCACCGTGCCGGGGATGACGTCGTAGGTCACCTTCAACTGGCCGTTGAACTCGCGGAATCCGAAGGATTTCTGGCCGGACACGAGTGTCTGGCTGAGGGTGGCAGCGCTGGCCGGGAAGTCGTGGACCGTGCCCGTCGTGGCGTCGCGGAAGGCGACGTCGAACCAGCTGCTCGGTCGCGGGATGGAGTTCAGCGGGAAGACGAAGCGGAACTGTCCGCCTACCGAGCTCGAGTTGGCGACGCTGGCGATGACCTCATCACCGGTGCGGATGCGAAGCGATGCGCTCGAGTTGCCGATGCCCACGAGCTCGCCTGTCGCGACGAGGGAGGGAACTCCGTTGACCGTCGCGAGCTCGACGTGGGAGTTCACGAAGGGCTTCGTGTCGAAGAAGACCTTCAACAGGCCGTCGTACTCGGCGAATGCGTAGGTGCGGTTGTCGGTGGCGACCCACTGGCGCATGTCGCCCACGGACAGCGTGGAGATCGGCACGGACTTGCCCGTCTTCGGGTCGAGGAACTCGACGTCGTACCAGACGGCGGGCTGGTCGAGCTGGGCGAGGTCGATCGAGTAGCTGAAGAGGCGGGGCGACGACGACGCGTCCGAGGCGACGTGCTTCTCACCCGTGTTGTCCTTCAGGACGAGCTGGTATCCCACGCTGGCGGCCGACTCGATGAACGAGCCCGAGACGCGCAGGTCCGCAGAGTCGCCGTCGGGCACCAGGGAGACGGCGATCTGGTCGTAGACGAGATCGACGCGGGTGAGCTGGAGCGCCTCCGGGCGGCGGAAGCCGAAGACGCTCTGCCCGGACACGAAGGCACGGGAGACGTCGGTCTTGGTCGCGTCGAGGGACCACTCGAGTGTCTGGCCGTCCTCGGTGAGGAAGACCACGAGGTCGTTGTATCCCTGCGCCAGCTGCTCGGCGGGCACCTCGAAGTGGAAGCGACTCGAATCGCCCCCCGTGGCGGTGTTCTGCACGAAGAACGTCGACTTGGGATTGCCGGCGACGAAGTTGCCCACCCGCAGGGTCATGGTGCGCTCGACGTCGGAACCCTGGCGGGATGCGAGCGAACCGTCGATGACGTACGTCGGCACGCCCTCGACCTCACGGATGTCCACCGTCAGGTCGCCCTGGGTGGCCTTCGCGAAGAGCGGCGCGGTGACGAAGGTCGCGTCCCCTCCCCTGCCGGAGAGGAGGAGGTAGTAGTAGGGCTGGTTGGGTTTGGGATGGTCGACCCGGAAGCTCGTCTCGGTGATCGCCAGGTTCTCAGCGATCGGCACGGCGGAGTCGTCGAACGCCGTGCTCGCGCTCTCGTAGACGTTCTTCCCCTCGGGGTCCACGTAGGAGCTCCACGACGAATCGCCGGACTGGTCGAACTCGATCGTGGGCGTGCGGTTGTCCACCCAGATCCGCGGGGACATGTCGGGGATCGTGATCGTGGCGGCGATCCGCTCGTCACCGGCGGTCAACCAGAGGAAGTGGTCGCCGGGCGCGAGGTCGGTCGTCGGCAGCTCGATGCGGCCCGCCTCGACCACATGCGCGATGTCGGTGGCGAGGTCAGCCTGGTAGTCCGGGTTCGGCGTGAACTGCAGCTCGAGCTCGTCGGTCTGGTCGGTGAGGTCCTCGGGGACGGCGAAGCTGATGTCGTAGCTCGACGCGCCTTCCTGCACCACCCACAGGTCGTGGATGTTCGATGCCTGGTACAGGTTCTCGCTCGAGGTCGAGGCGGAGATGGCGGTCGTCACGACGACGATCGTGCCGGCGACGAGTGCGGCTCCGCCCGCGGCGGCGGCGCCGATGGCGAGGATCTTCCGGTTCAACTCGGGCTCCTAGTAGATGAAGGTCGAGACGCTCTGCGCGGCGATCTCTGCTGTGAAGGAGGATCCGCCGACAACGACGTTGACGGTCTCGGGGAAGGACGTGCCGGTGTTGAGGACGACGACGGCGAGACGTCCGTCCGGGCGCTGGATGGCGACGGCGAGGATCTCGGGCGACGAGGACTCGCTTGCGACGACCTTCGCCTGCCCGCCGTTCTCGGTGCCGAGGAACCGCGAGATCTGCGCCATCGCGTAGTAGGCGGAGCTCTTCGTGTAGGTGCCGTCGTGGGAGACGGAGATGACACCGAGGCTCGTGCCCGCACCGCCCTTGTTCGGGGTGCCGTCGTCGTAGAGCACGGAGTTCCAGTAGAGGGCGCCGGCAGACGAGTAGTTGAGCGGCCCGAGGACGATGTTGGTCAGCGCGTAGCTGAGGTTCGAGGCGAAGTCGCGACTCCAGGTGCCCTCGGTGATCTCCGTGACCATGGACATCTTTCCCGGGTAGGTGTCCTTCACGTACTGGAAGCCCTGCCCGAAGACGTCGATGCCTTCGGTCTCATAGCCGTGGAACGCGACGCCTGCCGTGTACTTGGCCGCCTCGGGGTCCCCCAGCACCGTGTCGATGTAGCTCGTGGCGATGCTGGAGCTCGACTCCCCGAAGTTGAGGTCCCAGGCAAGCACCTTGACGTCGGGGAACCCGGCCGACGCGAGCTTCGGGCCGAGCTTCTGGATGATCGAGAGCTCCTGGTACTCGCCCATCTCCATCACCGGATACGTGCGGGCGCCGACGAGCGGCTCGTTCTGGATCGTGAGGTACGAGATCTCGATGCCGTGGTCGTGGTAGGCCTCGACGTACTTCACGAGGTAGTCGGCGTAGACATCCTCGTAGCCCTCGATGAGGCTTCCCGAGTAGAGGCTCTGGGTCGTCTTCATCCACGCCGGTGCGCTCCAGGGGCTGCCGATGATGGTGAGATTCGGGTTGACGGCGAGCGCCTCCTGCATGATGGGGATGACCGTCTTCTCGTCCAGCGCGACGCTGAAGTGCTCGAGACCCTCGTCGGTCTGCCCCTCGGGCATGTCGTCGTAGGTGTAGTGCACGGGCTCGCCGTCGACAAGGCCCGCATAGTCGGACGTGCCGATCGGAAGGCGCACCATCGAGAATCCGGCGCCGTCGGTCGGCGAGAACAGCTGGTCGAGGATCGCGGCACGGATCTCGTCGGTCTGCTCGAGGAGGACCGTCGCGGACGAGTGGGTCATAGCCGCGCCGAAGCCGTCGACGCTCTGCAGCTGCGTACCGCGATCGACCACGATGTCGACGTTGCCCGAGCCCGAGCCGGACACCACGGGGAGGTCGCTCCCGCGAGCGAGCAGCGATGACTTCGACCCGGTGGTCGAGTACACCTCGACGGAGGTCGGAGCGGGTGCGCACGCGCTCAGGGTGAGCACCATCGCGACGCCGAGAGCGGCGATGGCGGGCCTTGCTGTTCTCATGAGACTGTTCGATCTCCGTTGATCTGATTTGTCCAAAGTTTTAACGAACCCTGAGGGGGACGTTATCACGTGTCGGAAGGGGGAGGATATTACGGAGTGGTAACGACCGCTGTCGTGATGGATCCCGCCGGCAGCGCGAGGGGGGCAACGGTCCCCGCCACGCGCACGTGGGCTTCGATATCCGCACCGGTCGGGTTCATGGCGACGACGACGATCGAGGCGTCGGGGTTCTGCACGGCGACGAGCTCGATCTTCGATGTGAACGTGGAGCTCGCGATCCTCCGCGCGCCAGGCGCGATGAACCGGCTGAAGTGGCCGATGTAGCTGTGGGACAGCTTGACGTCGAGGCTGTCGTCTTCGGGGTTGCACATGATCGGTGCGTCGCAGAAGTTGCTGACGTGGTTCGGGCCGCCCTGGGCGTCGAGCAGGATGTTCCAGTCGAGGAACAGGTTCATGCCCGCTCGAAGGTTGCCGATGATGTCGTGCGCGTACATCTGGGCGTTGGTCAGCTGATCGGCGCCGAGCTTGCTGTACTCGACGCATCCCTCGGTGAAGACGAGGTCGAGCTGGGGATGCTGCTCGCGCACTAGCCGGAGGGCGTCAAAGTGATCGCCCGTGTACCAGTGGAACGCCACGCCTGCCACCAGCGGTTCGGTCTCCGCGTCGATGACGCCCGAGACGCGCTCGTACATCCGCTCCTTGTTGTGGTCCCAGATGTGGATGCCCACGTCGTGAAGCCCGGCGTCGACCAGCGCGGGGTGCAGGAAGTCACGCAGGAACACCTTCTCCTCTTCTGCGGTGAAGAGGCAGCTGTCCCACGTCTGCGTGGCTTCGGGCTCGTTCTGGATGGTGATGCGGTTGACCGCGATCCCGAGCGCCCGGTACTCGGCGACATACCGGGCGATGTAGCGCGCCCAGGTGGCCCGGTACTCAGGCTTGAGCGAGCCGCCGACGACCCTCGAACCGTTGGTCTTCATGTAGGCCGGCGGCGACCACGGCGACAGCAAGACCTCGAGCGGAGCACTGCTGCGGGCCTGCGCGCGCCGCAGCAACGGCAGCACGTACTGCTCGTCACGGGCGAGCGAGAACGACTCGAGCGTCGGGTCGTCTTCGGGCACGGCCTCATAGGTGCCCAGCGAGAAGTCGGAGCTGTCGAGGTGCATCCTGACGACCGAGTAGTTGTTGCCCGTCGGCCCGAAGTAGGCATCGAGGATCTGCTCCTGGCGTTCGGGGCTCATCTGCGAGAACGCGTAGCCCGCCGCCTCGGTGATCGCGCCGCCCCACCCCCTGATCTCCTGGTACTTCAGCTCGGGGTGCAGGTTGATCGCCGCGAACTCGACGCCCTGGTCGGGCGTGAAGGTGGTGGCGTGCTCCTCCATGGAACGCACCCCTCCTGGGAAGGTGGTGGTCACGGCGTCGAGGCGCCCCAGCCCGGTCTGCAGCGGTGCGGTCGTCGTGGAGAGGGTCATTGTGTTCCTTCGGTGTTCGGGAGGGATCCGGTCAGCCCTTGACAGCGCCAGCGGCGATGCCCTTGACGATGAAGCGCTGGAAGACCAGGAAGATGAGGATGAGGGGCACCGCGACGATCACGGCTCCCGCGAGCATCACGGGGTAGAGCTCGGCGTTCGTCGCACTGGCCGAGACGAGCGAGCCGAGCCCCTTGGCGAGTGTGTCGTTCTCGGGGGATTGGATGACCACGAGCGGCCACAGGAAGCTGTTGTAGTTCCACATGAACGTGAGGATCCCCAGCACGACGAGCATGGGCCGCGCCAGCGGCAGCGCGATCGTCCAGTAGATCCGGAACGCGCTCGCGCCGTCGATGGCGGCCGCCTCCTCCAACTCGCGGGGGAAGCCGAGGAAGGTCTGGCGCATGAGGAAGATGTTGTAGACGCTCATCGCGAACGGGATCACCAGAGCCGCGAGGCTGTCGTACAGCCCGAGCCTCGTGATGATGATCATGTTCGGCACGAGCATCACGGTGCCCGGGACCATGAGCGAGGTGAGCGTGGCCCGGAACAGCACCTCGCGGCCCTTGAAACGGATGCGCGCGAAGGCGTAACCGGCAAGGCTGTTGAAGAACAGGTTGATCACGGTCGCGATCGACGACACCAGAAGCGTGTTGGTGAACAGCACTCCCACCTGCAGGTAGTCGAAGGCGTAGGTGTAGTTGTCGATGTGGAACTCGATGCCGCCGTCGGCGTTGAGGGGCAGCAGAGTGAGGTTCGGCGAGAAGATCTGGCTGCCCGTCTTGAAGGACGAGAGGGCGAGCCAGACGAACGGGCCGACGAGCAGCACGACGAGGATGCCGAGGATGACGTAGATGACCGCGCGCTCGGGGCGGACGGGACGTCGTCGATGAGCCATGACCGCCCCTACTCGAACTGCTGGGGGACGAGCTTGAAGCCGATCCACGTCACGACGAGGATGATGGCCAGCAGGATGTAGGACATGGCGGATGCCGTGCCCATCTCGAAGTACCGGAAGGCGTGGTTGTAGAGGCTCAGCAGGTAGGTCATGGTCGTGCCGTCCGGTCCGCCGCCGGTCATGAGGTACATCTGGTCGAATGCCTGGAAGCCGCCGATGACCGCGGTGATGAGCAGGAAGAACAGCACCGGCTGGATCGCCGGCAGCGTCACCACCCGGAACCGCTGGAACGCGTTGGCTCCGTCGAGGGTGGCGGCTTCGTAGAGCGCCTCGTCGATCGACTTCATCGCCGACACGAGGATGAGCACGTTGTACCCGAGACCACCCCAGATCGCCATGACGGCCAGGGATCCGAGCGCGGTGCTGGGGTCTCCGAGGAAGCTGACGTTGGTGCCGAGCAGTTTGTTGATGACGCCGAACTGCGGGTCGAGCATGAAGATCCACATCGCCGCGACGGCGACGATCGCTGTCACATTCGGGATGTAGTAGGCGGTCTTGAAGAACCCCTCGCCCTTCACATTCGCATTCAGGAGCGACGCGACGAGCAGCGCGATCACGAGCCCGAACGGGACACTCATGACGACGTACTTGAGCGTCACCCCGAGCGACGGCCAGAAGTCGGGATAGCGCGTGCCGTCGGTGAGCAGGTTGACGTAGTTGTCCAACCCCACGAACTCCGGAGCCGACCGCAGGTTCCAGTCGGTGAAGCTGATGACGAACGACATCAGCATCGGGAGCAGGAGGAAGACCAGGAAGTAGACGAGGAACGGCGAGATGAAGGCGTAGCCCGTGATGTTGTCCCTGATCCGGTACGACCGCCGGATGGCGGCCGTACCGGTCGTGCTCGTGCTCATCGGAAGAGGATCGAATCTGCGGTCTTCTGCGCTTCGGGCAGCACCACGGCCGGGTCGGCGCCCGAGACGAGGATCGAGTCGAGCGCGGAACCGATCACCTCGTCGTTCACCTTCAGCCAGTCGGTCAGGGTCGGTCGCGACACTGCGGTCTCGAGCTGGGTGGCGAACGCCGCGAGGTAGGGGTCGGCGGTGTAGCCGAGCGACTGCGCGGCCTCGAGGTTGGCCGCGAAGTTGCCCGTGACCCCCGCCATGACGGCGTTGCCCTTGGCGTTGGTCAGGTACTCCACGAACTCGTAGGCGAGGTCTGCCTTGGACGAGTTCGAGTACACGACCAGGTCCTCACCGCCGATGTTCGAGATGGACTCGTGGCCGGGCTCGGCCGGGATCGGGGCGACGCCGAAGTCGAGGTCGGGGAAGTTCGTGCGCAGAGCCTCGATGTCCCACGGCCCGGAGAGCTTGTAGGCGATGAGGCCGTTGCCGAAGGCGTTCTGGCTCTCGCGCACGGCCTGGTCCGAGTAGCTCTGCAGTCCGACCAGCAGGTTGGCGGCGGCGATGCCCGCCTCACCCCCGAAGGTCGCCTCTGTCTGATCTGCGTTGACCATCGTGCCGCCCGCGCTCTGCACGAGGGCGGGGAACAGCCACGCACCGTATCCCCCGGAGCCGATGCCTTCGAAGGCCGCGATGCTGCCGGGGGCGTACACGTCGGCGGCGGACTGGAGCCAGGCGTCCCAGTCCGACGGAGGAGTCGGCACGAGGGCCTTGTTGTAGAAGAGCGCGGCCGTGGTCATCGACAGCGGCAGGCCGTACACCTTGCCGTCGACGATGTTCGTGGCCATGGCGCCCTCGTAGAAGCTGTCGGCACCGAGGCCGGCGTCGAGCTTCTCGGTGACGTCCAGCAGCAGGCCGTCCTCGGCGAACTTCGCGATGAGCGGCTGGTCGAGGTAGGAGACGTCCGGGTTGCGGCCGGCGGCGATCGAGGAGTTGATCTTCGTGTTGAAGCCGTCCTTGGGAACGTAGGTCACCTTGACGTCTACGTCGTGCTCGGTCTCGAACTCGGCGATCAGGCCGTCGAGGGCCTCCTTCTGCGCCTTGGAGTTCGGCTCGTACGCCCAGAACGTGAGCGCGTCGGATCCACCGCCCGGAGCGGCGCCGGTGCAGCCGCTCAAGACCAGGGCGGCGGCGGCCGCGATTGCGATGGCGGCGGAACGGACTGGCAACATCATTGTCTCCTCAAGCTGTTCGTCGATGAACGTGGATCGAGCATAACCTAGTTTGTCCAAAGTTTGAACTATTACTTTGCCCTGTAGTCTTGTTCAAAGCAATAACAAACCCTGACCAGGTGCCCCCATGAATCAGCCCCGTGCGATGAACGGACTCACGCGCCTGAAGCGCGCCAACCTCACCGAACTGCTGAGGCTCATCCACTTCCACGGCGAGCTCTCGCGCAGCCAGCTCGCCGAAGAGGCCAACATCACGCGCTCCTCAGTATTGGGTCTCGTCGCCGAGCTCGAGGACCGTGGCCTCGTCGAGCAGGTCACCGGACTGGCGACTGGCGAGATCGGCCGACCGAGCACGCTCGTCCGCCCGAGCGAGAACATCGTGGTCTTCACCGTCGCGCCGCTCTACGACTCGATCGTGGTCGCCACCGTCACCTTCGCCGGGAAGGTCGTCCGGCGTGACACGCGCATCCTCCAGGAACTCCCCACCCCCCAGGAGTTCACGAGGGCGGCCGCCGAGCTGATCGCCGAGCAGACCCTCCAGCTGGACCCCAACGCCCTCATCGCCGGAATCGGCGTGGCGATCCCCGGCCACGTGCGCATGGATGAGGGCGTCGTCCGCAACGCCTACTCCCTGGCCTGGAACGACGTGCCGCTCGCACAGATGCTGTCGGAGGCGACGGCGCTACCCACCTGGCTCGCCAACGACGGCTCGCTCGCGAGCCTCGCCGAGTACCGGTTCGGCGCCGGCAAGGGTCTTTCGAACCTCATCCTCCTGCTCGGCGCCGTCGGAGGCATCGGCGGCGGCATCATCGTCGACGGCAACCTCGTGCGCGGACGCGACGGCTTCGCGGGCGAGCTCGGCCACGCCCCCATCTCGGACGACGAACGGTCCAGCTACGCCGGCATACCGGGAAGCCTCGACTCGATGGTGAATCGACTCGAGCTGATCAACGCCCTCGGACTGGCGCGCGCAGACGACGAGACCCTGGCTGCGGCAGTGCGCCGCCGAGCGCACGAACCAGAGCTCAGCGCCCTTCTCGAGCACCAAGCCGACTATCTCGGCAGGGCCCTGGGCATGTTCATCAACATGTTCAATCCGGAGGCCATAGTCCTGACCGGGTACCTCAGGATCATCTTCGAAGTCAGACGCGACCGTGTGATGCAGTCGGTCCGACGCGACGCCCTCGCCCAGCTCGCGGAAGGCTGCGAGATCCGGCTTGACGCGCTCGGCGCCGACATCCTGTCCATCGGGGCGGCCGAACTCCCGCTGGGCCAGCTCATCGGCAACCCGACAGAGCATCCTCTCGCCAAGGGCGCGGTCACGACTCCCGCCTAGATCGCGGGCTCGTTCGCCGTCCTGTTCTGGCCTAGGCCCCGTCGGCCCAGCGCAGCGCGAGTGCGAACTCCACGGCGTCCTGATGTCGCACGGGCGAGTACCCGGTGAGCTCCTCGATCTTGCGGATGCGGTGCGCGATGGTGTTGACGTGCACGAACAGTGCCCGCGCCGCGCGCGACTGCGATAGGTCGTGCTCGAGCAGGGATCGCACCGTGTCGACGAGATAGGGGTGGGCCTCGAGCGGTTCGAGCCGCGACTGCACGCGCGCGGCGGAGGTCGACGGGCGCCCGTCGAGGAGGATGTCGACGAGCGCATCCTGGTGATGCACCACGACGCGGGCATCCCGGGCACGTGCCCCCGCACGAGCGGCTCCCGCGGCCTGGTGGCACGAGGTGGCGAGTCGGGCGAGATCGTCTGTCAGCTCACCCACGCCGAGCCGGATCCTCGAACTGCCCTCGAAGGCGTCGACGCACTGGCGGATGGCGCGCACCGCCGACTCGCGGTCGTCCCGCGCGTTGACGAGTCCTATCTGGAGCCCGAGCCCCTCGCCCGTGAGCACGACGTTCGCCGTCGCGTGCAGAGAAGCGGCCAGCCTGCGTCGGAACCTCTCCACCTCGAAGCGGTCGTAGTCGGGGTCGCGCGGCTCGCCGTTGTCGAGAGAGCCGTCGATGGCGAACGCGATCGCGAACCAGTGGCCCTTGAACGGCAGGCCGAGCGCGCGCGCACCCTCGACCAGTCGCCCCTCGTCAGCATGGTCGGCGTCCACGACCATCCTGACGACCTCCAGTTCCGCGCGCCGCCGCGTGGCATCCATCGCCGTGGCCGTCTCCCGATAGGCGGCGATCATCCGGTCGGTCAGCACGTCGAAGGTCGTGAGCAGCAGCTCGACGCTGCGCTCGACGACCCGGTGCGGCCACGACTCCGAGGCCGCGAGCAGGTCGAGCATCACGACTCGCTCGGTCGAGCGGTAGGCCTGGATCACGGATTCGAGAGGCACGAGCTGGGTGGCCCGCCGCCTGCCGAGAGAGCCTGCGTCCTGTAACGCCGTCGGTGGGATGACGCCCCGGCCGATGACGTCGACGGCGAGCGTGATGTTCACCCGCACCGAGGCCCGGAGCTCCTCCTCGTCGAAGAACTGGGACGAGTACCCCTCGTAGACCCGCCACATGAGGTCGAAGGCGCGAGCGGTGAGTTCGGTGACCTCTGGCCGATATTCCGCACCGTGCTGTGAAACCATCACAACAGGATAGGCGATGTCAGGATTCTTCTGCCATCGACATTGTGTAGTACGCACGTCAGGCTTTGTCTATCGGCGAAGGCGCCGGTGCAGGCAAGGAAGGACGACGTGATCATGAATGCCCTGGACCTCATCGAGGAGGAGCTCTCGGAGCCGACGCCCGGGGTCGCCGACGACCTCGCGAGCCTCGACGGCGACATCGTCGTGCTCGGCGTGGGCGGCAAGGTGGGTCCGAGCGTCGCGATCATGGCCCAGCGTGCGATCGAGTCGGCCGGTCTCGACAAGCGCGTGTTCGGCGTCGCGCGTTTCAGCGACGAACGTGCCAAGAGCTCGCTCGAGCGCCACGGCGTCATCCCGGTCCAGGCCGACCTGACGGACGACCGCCAGCTCGCGTCGCTGCCCGACGCTCCCAACGTGATCTACATGGCGGGCAAGAAGTTCGGCACCGTCGGGGAGGAGCACACGACGTGGATGATGAACTCCTACCTCCCCGGCCGGGTCGCCGATCGCTACAGGCAGTCTCGGATCGTCGCGTTCTCGACGCTCGTCACCTACCCGCTCGCCGACGCGGGCCTCGGGGGCTCCCGCGAGTCGGATGCGCAGGGCCCGATCGGCGAGTACGCGGCGTCGTGCCTCGGGCGCGAGCGTGTCTTCGAGCACTTCTCCCGGGTCAACGGCACACCCGTGCTGCTGTTCCGCCTCGCCTACGCGATCGAGACCCGGTACGGGGTGCTGCTCGAGATCGCCCGCGCGGTGAAGGACGGCGTGGCCATCCCCCTCGAGATGGGGCACGTGAGCGTCATCTGGCAGCGGGATGTCGCGGGGTACGCCCTGCGAAGCCTGCGCCTGGCCGCGACGCCACCGCGAGCGCTCAACATCACCGGTCCCGAGATCGTGTCGGTGAGGTGGCTCGCCCACCGCTTCGCCGAGCGATTCGGCGTGGAGCCCGTGTTCGAGGGGACCGAATCCGGCACGGCCTACGTGCTCGACGGAAGCGACCTGCAGTCGGAGTTCGGCTTCCCCACGACGACGCTTCAGGAGATGATCGGCCGGGTGGCCGAATGGGTGGAGGAATCCGGTCCCACCATCGGCAAGCCGACCAAGTTCCAGATTCGGGATGGCGCGTTCTGATGCCGCTCGCGCGCGGAGCGTTGATCAACTGGATCGACATCGACGACGCCGACACGGCGCTCTTCGAGACGTGGTACCAGGGCGAACATCTCGAGGAACGGGTGGGCGTGCCGGGGTTCATCCGCGGCCGGCGATTCCGCGCGGTGGACCGCCGTGCCCCTGGGCAGTACCTCACCATCTACACGACCGAGGATCTCGCGGTGCTGTCCTCGACGGCGTACCTGTCGCGGCTCGACAACCCGACCGGCCTCACCCGCGACGTCGTGGCGCGGTTCACGACCTTCCGCCGGGCGGCGAGTCGCATCACCGCGCGCGAGGGCGAGGCCACGTCGGGTCGGGTGGCGGTGGTCGAGTTCGACCCCGAGACCACTCGGGGTGTCGCGGAGCGACTCGGATCGGGCATCCTCGCAGGAGCCCGGCGCCGCAGGCACGTGCTCTCCGCGATGTTCTTCGAGCCCGACACCGCGACGACCGCCGCGAAGGCCGCCACCGAGGAGGGCCAGGCGGGCACCGAGAGCCTGGGTCCGGCGCTGTTGGTGCTCGAGGTGCCCTCGACGGACGAGCCGGCCTGGCTCCACGGCATCGTCGACGAGCTCGAGGCGGTGGGCGCCGTCGCGGTCGACGGCGTGCGGCTCTACGACCTGGTCGCGGACCTCGCTCATGATCAGCTGGAGGAAGGGAGCGACAGTGCGAGTCGCTAACCACGAGGGGCGCCTCGTCATCGTCACCGCCGACGGGGCCATCGATGTCGAGAGGGCGAGCGGGGGACGCTTCGGCCCGGCCCCGATGTCGGCGTTCGACGACTGGGCCGCGTTCCGCGCGTGGGCAGAGACCCAGTCCGGCACCGCGGCCGCGCTCGACCCCTCGCGCCTCGGACCGCCCGTGCCCTCCCCGCGCCAGATCTTCGCTGTCGGGCTCAACTATGTGCGCCACGCGGCCGAGTCCGGTCTGCCGCTGCCCGAACGACCCCTCGTGTTCACCAAGTTCGCCAGCGCTCTCACCGGCCCGTTCGGCGAGGTGCACCTCCCGAGCGCGAGCGTGGACTGGGAGGTCGAGCTCGTCGTCGTGGTCGGAAGGGAAGGGCGTCACGTCGCGGCGGCGGATGCCTGGGGCTACGTGGCGGGGCTGACCGCCGGCCAGGACTTCTCCGACCGGGAGGTGCAGTCGGCAGGCTCCCCACCCCAGTTCAGCCTCGGCAAGTCGTTTCCGGGATTCGCGCCCATCGGCCCGTATCTGGTGTCGGTCGACGAGTTCGCCGATCCCGACGACCTGCGGGTGACGACGACGGTCGACTCCGAGGTCAAGCAGGACTCGCGCAGCTCCGACCTGGTCTTCAGCGTCCCGTACCTCGTCTCCTATCTCTCGAGCATCGTCACCCTGCTGCCCGGTGACCTCATCTTCACGGGAACCCCGGAGGGCGTGGGCCTGGGCCAGACGCCACCCGTGTACCTGCGCGACGGCCAAGTCGTCCAGACCACCATCGAGACCATCGGATCGATGCGGCACGTGATGCGAGCATCACGATGACCGGCACGATGCGGGCCGCCGTGTGGGAGGCCGGGTCCCCCCTGCGGGTCGAGACGATCCCCATCCCCGTGCCGCGGGCCGGGGAGGCGCTCGTGCAGGTGTCCGCGTGCGGCGTGTGCCACACCGACCTGCACGTCATGAAGGGCGAGGTGCGGTTCCCCTCCCCCGCCGTGCTCGGCCACGAGATCTCAGGACGGGTGGTGGAGATCGGCCTGGGAACACGGCCGGAGCAGATTCCCGCGGGCATCGAGCTGGGCGACCGGGTCGTCGGCGCGTTCATCATGCCGTGCGGAACGTGCCGGCGCTGCGAATCGGGCCGCGACGACCTGTGCGAGCGGTTCTTCGAGCTGAACCGTCTGCGGGGTGTGCTCTATGACGGCACGAGCCGACTGGAACGCGCCGACGGTTCGAGCCTGGCGATGTACTCGATGGCGGGCCTGGCCGAGTACTGCGTCATTCCGCTGACCGCGCTCGCCGCGCTCCCGCACGACCTGCCGGAGTTCGAGTCGGCGGTGCTGGGGTGCGCCGGCCTCACCGCGTTCGGAGCCGTGCATCGGGCGTCGGGAATCACCGAGGGGGATGCCGTGGCCGTCATCGCGGTGGGCGGGATCGGCCTCTCCATCGTCCAGCTCGCCCGGGCCGCGGGGGCGTCGACGGTCGTCGCCGTCGATCTCGACGACGCGAAGCTCCGGATGGCTGCCGACCTCGGTGCGACGCACACGATCAACGCCCGGGCCGAGTCGGATCCGGTCGCCGCGGTACGAGCACTCGTGCCCGGGGGTGTCGATGTGGCCTTCGAGGCTATCGGCACGCCCGCGACGCTCGCGCAGGCAGTCGCGATGCTCGCCGAAGGCGGCCGGGCGGTCGCGGTCGGGATCGCCGCGGGGGACGCCGCGGTGAGCATCCCGATCACACCGCTCGTGCGGCGAGCCCAGAGCATCGTGGGGTCGTTCGGGGCGCGGACCCGCACCGACCTGCCGGAGGTCATCCGCCTGTCGCTCGAGGGACGGCTCTCACTGGCCGACACCGTGAGCCGCTCCTACGACCTCGACGAGGTGGCCGCCGCGTTCGACGACCTGGGCAGGGGTGCCATCGCCGGACGTGCGATCGTGCGGATGCGCTAGGCGATCGTGCTGAGGACCTCCCGCCGCACGAGCCCGTGCAGCGCTTCGCCGTCGACGTAGCGCTGCAGCTCGTCGAGGGCGAACGCGCCCATCAGGGCGCGCTCGCTGCCCTGGATGCCGGCGGCATGAGGTGAGACGAAGACGTTCGGCAGCTGGAGCAGACCGCTGCCCGCGGGCAGGGGCTCGGGCTCGGTGACATCGAGGATCGCGTCGAGCCTTCCCGTCCGGCACTCGGCCTCGAGGGCCGCGTGGTCGATGAGCGAACCGCGTGCCGTGTTGATGACGGTGGCACCGTCGGGCAACAACGCCAGGCGTCGGGCATCGATCATCCGGTCGGTCTCGGGGATCGACGGAGCGTGCAGGCTCAGGATGTCGCTCGTGCGGCAGAGCTCGTCGAGCGGCAGGGGGTGGGCCCCGAGCTCGCGCAGTCCCTCATCCCCCACGACGGGGTCGAACGCGCTGACGTGCCATCCCTCCGCCACGAGGCTTCGGATGACCGCCGCGCCAATCCTCGACGCGCCCACGATCCCGACCCGCAGCCCGACCTTGCCCTGCCGCCCTCCGACCGGCACGAAGGTGCCCGACCGATAGGAGCCCGCGAGCGAGATCACCCGATGGGAGGCGAGGAAGATCATCGCTCGCGCGTACTCGACCACGGGGACGGCCCCGATCTCCACCGCCGAGCTGACGAGAACGCCGGCATCCCAGACCTCGCTCGTGAGGTGGCCCTTCACCGAGCCCGCCGCATGGATGATCGCCTTCAACCGCGGCGCGTGCCGCAGCGCCTCCGTGTCTATCGTGACGCCGCCCCAGCTGGTGATGAGCACCTCGGCGCGCGCGAGCAGCTCGAGCCCCTCCCCGTCGAGCGTGACCATGGCCCGCGGCGACAGCACCTCCGCGCGACGATGCAGGTCGTCGAGCAGCGGTGCAGGGAACACGTCCGCAAGGACGTCCGGCCACATGCTCAGGGCGACGGTGGGCCGTCTCGGGGCGGGTTCGGCGGTCAGCCGAGACGTGACCGCACCCATTCGAGCTTCCTCCACTCCTGGCGCTGGCCCCCGCCCTCGTGACCGGCGTACGGGTAGACCACGATGTCCTTGTCGTCCGAGCCGTAGCCGTTGTACGCCGCGAAGACCGTTCGGGGCGCACAGACCGCGTCCATGAGAGCGACCGACATGAGCAACGGGGCGGTGGCGCGCGTGGCGAGGTTCGCCGCGTCCACGTAGGACAGGGTGCGGAAGACGGTCTCCTCCCAGTCGCTGCGGGTACGCAGCATGCGGACGATCTCCCCGTAACCGAGGCTCGTGTCGTCTGCGAGAGCGACGGCCTCGGGGTAGTCGCAGAGGAAGGGCACGTCGGCATTCACGCCCGCGAGCCCCTCGCTGAGTCCGGCCGCCGCGAGCGCGATGCCGCCACCCTGGCTGCCGCCGCCGACGAACACCCTCGTCGGGTCCACCATCTCCAGGGCGCGAGCGGCATCCACCGCGCGTGCGGCATCACAGAACACGCGGCGGTAGTAGGCGTCGTCGGGCGAGAGGATGCCCCGCGTGAGCCACCCGGCCGACTCGGGCCCCGTGCCGCCGATGGGGTCCGCGGTGTTGCCGCTGTGCCAGCCGCCACCCCCCTGGCCACGGGTGTCGACGGAGAGATGCGCGAACCCGGCCAACGGCCAGACGTGCGGCTCGTGCGCCCATCCGCGACCGCCGTGGTACCCGTCGTACTGCACGTAAGCGGGCAACGGGCCCGTGGCGTCGGCAGGCAGACGCAGCCACCCGCTGATCCGGTTGCCGCCGAATCCCGCGAACGAGAAGTCGTAGGTCGACACTCCCGAGTATCCGAGATCGACCTCCTCCATGCGCACGTCGATGTCGTGCGTGCGAGCCTGGGCGAGGGTGGCGTCCCAGAACTCGTCGAAGTCTTCCGGCTTGTTCAGCGGGGGACGGTGCTCGCGCAACTGCTCGAGCGGGAAGTCGAACTGCATGGTGCTTCTCCTGAAACTACTTGATGCCACTCGTCATGACGCCGCGGACGAAATGACGCTGGAAGATGAGGAAGACGAGCACGACGGGCACGAGGGTGATGACCGACGCCGCCATCTCGGCGTTGAAGGAGAGCTCCTGCGCCTTGAGGGAGTTCAACCCGAGCGTGAGGGTGTAGTTCTCCGGGCTGCGCGTGACGATGAGCGGCCAGAGGAACTCGTTCCAGTGCCACAGGAAGGTGAAGATGCCGAGCGTGGCGAGCACCGGCCCGCACAGGGGCAGCACGATCTGGAAGAAGATCCGGAAGTCGCCGGCGCCGTCGATGCGCGCGGCCTCGAGCAGCTCATCCGGGATTCCGCGGATGAACTGCCTCATCAGGAAGAGTGCCTGCACGCTCGCGATCCCCGGGAGCAGGAGCCCTGCGAGCGTGTCGACGAGCCCGATGCGCGAGATGAGGATGAACTGCGGGATGAGGTACAGCTGCCCGGGCACCATGAGCACCGCCACGCACATCCAGAACAGGATGTCGCGACCCCGGAAGTTCTTCTTCGCGAACGCGTAGCCCGCGAGCGACGCCAGGAAGAGGGTGAGCACGACACCGATTCCCGCGAACAGCACGGTGTTGAGGAACCACCGCCCGAGGTTCGCACCGGCGAGGGCCTCGATGTACGGGGTGATGTCGATCTTCGTCGGGATGAGCGAGCCGGGCAGGTCGAACGGCCCCGGCGTCGAGAGCGACGTCACGATCATGACGTAGAAGGGGAAGGTGGTCGCCGCGGCGACCAGGATGAGCGGGATGTGCGCGGCCCAGCCGGAACGCCTGGTCCATCGGACGAGGCGGGAGCGCCTGCTGGGGCTAGTCGAGACGGTCAACTCTGGTTATCTCCGAACACTCGCCGCTGGATGGCGGACACACCGAACGTGATGAGGAAGAGGATGACGCCGGCCGCGCTCGCGAAGCCGAAGTCGAAGTAGTGGAAGCCCTGGTCGTAGAGGAAGAACACGAGCGAGTAGCTCGAGCGCACCGGCCCTCCCGACGTCATCACGTAGATGAGGTCGAACACCTGGAAGGAACCGATGAACGAGAGGATCACGACGACGAGCAGGGTCGGCCGCAGCTGCGGCAGGGTGACATGCCAGTACCGCTGCCACGCGTTGGCGCCGTCGACCTTCGCGGCCTCGTCGAACTCGGCCGGGATGGCCAGGAGGCCCGCAAGGATGATGAGCATGAAGTACCCGAACCCGCCCCAGATGCCGACGATCGCCAGTGACTGCACGACGGTGTCGCCGGAGGTGAGCCAGGGGATGGGCGGCACCCCGAAGAGCCCGACGAACCAGTTGGCCGGTCCGTTGTCCGACAGGATCCAGCGCCACACAAGGCCGGCCGCGACGAGGCTCGTGACCACGGGGAGGAAGAACAGCGTGCGGTACACGCGCATCCCCCGGATCGACCGGTTGGCGAGCTGGGCCATGAAGAGCGAGAAGACCACGCTGCCCGGCACGGCGACCGCCGTGTACAGGCCCGTGACGCCCAGCGCGTTCCAGAACAGCGGGTCTGCGAACAGGCGCTGGTAGTTCTCGATGCCCACGAAGTCGACCTTGCCGCTGATCGAGTACGAGCCGAACGACAGCGCGATCGCGGCGAGAGCCGGCACGATGCGGAAGATGACGAAGAAGAACAGGTAGGGAGCGATGAACAGGAACGCGATCCTGCTGGGTCGACCGAGCCGCCGCCGAGGTGGTTGCACGTCGAGCGTGTTCGTGATTAGTGCAGTCATGTCTCATCCTGACGGTGCTGCGGCGGGACCTGGCATGTCCCGCCGCAGCACCTGATCGTTAGCGCTGGAGGATTCCCGTGACGTCGGTGCACGCCTTGGCCAAGGCGTCCTCGGGCGAGATCTGGCCGAGCAGGGCAGCCTGGATCTGCGGCTTGATGAGGTCCATGATCTGGCGCGCGTTCGGAGCGCTCACACCCGTCTTCACGAGGTCGAGCTGCTTCTCCTCACCCGCCTGTAGGGTGCCCTCCTCGTAGAGCCCGGTGTCGGCGGCGATCGGCGAGAAGTAGGTGCGGTCCACGTTGTACTCGCGCGTGATCTCGGGCTGCGAGAACCAGCGCAGGAACACCTTGGCGGCATCCTTGTTGGCGGATCCCTCGAGGAGGCCGAGCGAGCCGACGGCGCCGTAGGTCACAGTCTCCTCGTCCTTGAGCGGGGGCAGCGAGAGCCAGTCGTCGCCGGGGACGACGCCGCTCTGCACGAGGGTGCCCGACGCGGTCGACATCACCATGGCCGTCTGGCCGCGCTGGACGGGTGCGTTCTGGTCCGGCGCGGTCGTGAGGTACGTCGAGTCAGCCCAGCCGTTGTCGAAGATCGTCTGCAGGAACTCGATCGCCGCGACGCCCTCCTTGCTGTCGAGCGTGCACTCGGAGCCGTCCTCGCTGAGCACGTCTCCGCCCGCCTGCCACAGCAGCGGGTAGAACGTGAGGTTGAGGCTGGGGCCCTGGTCGGCGTAGTAGTCGGTGAGGTAGTAGCCGGCCTCCTTGAGGGCGGGGGCATCCGCGAGCGCCTCCTGCCACGTCGTCGGGTACTCGGTGATGCCCGCGGCCTCCCACGCCGGCTTGTAGATCAGGCGCGACGAGACCGACTGGAGGATGGGCAGGCCGTAGATCGTGCCGTCGAAGCTGACGCCCTCGACGGCGGGCTTGGTGTAGACCGACCAGTCGTCGATGACATCGCTGACGTCGGAGAGCACGCCCTGCGACGCGAACTGGCCGATCTGGTCGGGGATGAAGTAGACGAGGTCGGGCGCCTGGCCGCCCGCGATCGCGGTGGTGATCTGGGTGTCGCGGTCAGCCCAGGGCTGCACGACGACGTCGAGCTTGATGTTGGGGTAGTCCTCGTTGAACTTGTCCACCTCGTCCGCCCACCAGGCGGCCTCGTCGATGTAGGGGTAGACCCACAGCGTCACCTCGCCGGTGACGTCCTCCGGGTTCTCGCTGGGCCCGGCAGCCCCGTTCGTCGAGCAGGCCGCGAGAAGTGACGTCGCGGCCAGGGCACCGACGAAAGCCGTGACAAGCTTGTGCCTCTTTGCCATGTGAGATTGTCTCCATTCGTAACCGCGCCCCTTTGGGCGGTTGATCGAGTAAGAATCGCTCGCGCTCGCCATCGCGTCAATGACTGTTCGATCAAACGATCACATCCGATCATGCATAACGCTATGCTCTCCCGCATGGACCTCAAAGAGGAGAGACTTCAGGAGATCGCGAAGCTCGTACGATCACGGGGCCGCGTGGAGACGGTCGCCCTCGCCAAGGAGATGAGCGTCTCGCTCGCGACCATCCGCCGCGACATGGCCGACCTCGAGCAGCGCGGAACCATCCGGCGGGTGCACGGCGGAGCAGTGCTGTCGAGCCGGACCCCACCTGTGCACCAGAGCAACGCCTCGGGGGCGCCCTTGACGGTCGGGATGGTGCTCCCGCGGTCGGGGTACTACTACGGGCCCGTCATCCGGGGAGCGAACCGTGCAGCTCGGGAACTGGGCGCGCGGCTGCTGGTCGCCGTCTCCGACGACTCGTTCGAGCGCGAGCTGAGCGTGGTGCAGCGCATGGTCGACAACGGAATCGACGGCCTCATCATCTCGACGACGGGCAGCCAGTATGAGGACGGCGCCTTCCGCGACCTGATCCTCGGTCTGCCCATCCCCGTCGTGCTGCTCGAGCGCGACCCGAACGTGCTGTTTGGCAAGGGCGTGCGGCTGGACTCGGTGCGGACATCCCACGGCGACGGGGTGCAGGATGCGGTGCGATACCTGCACGCCAACGGCCACGGCCGTATCGCCCTGCTCAGCCCCGGCTTCTACGCGACACCGGCGATGCGCGACGGGTACCTGGCGGCGACGGAGCAGCTCGGCCTGCCGCAGCTGCCCTTCCTGGAGAGCGACCACTGGTCGCCCGCGCGCACCCGGCTGCCGTGGGAGCTCGTGCAGGAGCTTCTCGACCAGGGGTGCGACGCCATCGTCGTGCACCCCGAGCAGGATGCCGTCGACGTCGCGCAGGACTGCCTCGCCCGCGGGCTCAGCATCCCCGACGACCTCGCGATCATCTCCTACGACGACGAGCTGTCGGCCTTCTGCGAGGTGCCGTTGACCGCCGTCGCTCCCCCGAAGACGCAGGTCGGCTTCCAGGCCGTGAAGCGCTGCATGGAGCTGTGCCTCGCCGACGACGATCGCGCCGCGCCGCAGACGATCTCGGTGTATCCCGAGTTGCGGATCCGTCGATCGACGGGCGTCGCGGGCTAGACGCGAGAACCCGCCCACGCGTCCATCCAGCGCTGTGCCGCCCGCACCGCATCCTGGATCGGGGGGATGGCAGGATGCCACGCCCGCTCCCATTCGAGCGAGTAGAGCCCCGCGTACCCCCGCTCCGCGAGCAGATCGAGGATGTGCCCGAGAGGGATGCCGCCGGCGCCGAGGAACACGGGCCTGCGGTCGACGGGCGACGGCTCGTCCTTGAGCTGCACATAGCGAAGCCACGGCCAGAGCGACTCGAGGGTCTGCTCGGGCCGCTCCGACTCGGCCCACGGATGCGCAACGTCCCAGATCGCTCCGAACCGCGCATCGCCCACCGCCTCGAGCACCTCGGCCACGGCACGGCCGGTCGAGTGTGAGTCGTGCGTCTCCAGCAGGATCTCGACGCCGTCGGGAGCGCTCCGTAGCGCCGCTCGCACGCGTCGGGCGAGCAGCTCGACACCCTCCCCGCCCGCGAAGACGCGGATAGCGGGGGCTCCGAGGGAGGCGGCCAGGTGCAGGCACGTGAGCAGCCTGTCGACGACCTCGCGGTCGTGGGCATCCGGATCGCCGATCCGCACGTAGGTCGCGAGGCTGACCAGCCGCTGACGATCGAGCACGGCCGCGAGCGCGGAGAGCTCCTGGGCCGATGTGTGCTCGCCCAGCAGAGACGACGGCGCCACGCGGAGCTCGATGCCGAGATCGCCCATGTCGTGCGCGGCCGCCACCAGCTGCGCCGCCGTCAACTCCGGACAGCCCAAGGTGGAGAAGGCGCCCAGATGGCTCATCAAGCCTCCCATGATCGAATGTGCAGCTTTGGGAACCTTAGGGCGGCCAGCGTGATCGAGCATGTTACTTTTGCGTTTTCGCTCACGATCGCTCACGGGAGAGCCTTATGGAATGGACGGCGAAGTTCATCACACCCGCCACGGCAGACGCCCAGGGCGTTCAGGCCTTCCGGGGCCGCCTCAGGCTGGACCGCCATCCGGACGAGATAACGTCGGCCGTGCTCCGCTACTCCGCGAAGGGCATCATCGACGTTCGGCTGAACGGGCTCGCGGTCTCCGACGAGGTGCTCGCTCCGGGGTGGTCGAGCTATGAGTGGCGGCTGCGGTACTCGGAGGTCGACGTCACCTCCCTGATCGCGGGCGCCGACGTGGAGCTGGTCGCCCGAGTGGCAGACGGGTGGTACCGGGGGCGGCTCGCGTGGGCGGGCGGCCGGGCCGTCTACGGCGATCGCCTCGAGGCCATCGTGCAGCTCACCGTCGCCTACGGGGACGGCAGCTACCAGGTGCTCGGCACGGACTCGACGTGGCGGTGCGCGCCGTCGGACGTCGTACGGGCAGATCTCTACGACGGAGAGACGATCGACGCCCGGCTGCGCACCGCAGACACGGTGTGGGCAGAGGTCGTCGAGAGCTCGTCCGGCATCGAGCTGCTCGAGCGCTCACGGGTCCCCGCCGTGAAGCGCACCGAGGTGCGCGCCCCGGTTCGCACCTGGAACCACGGGGGGAGCGTGATGGTCGACTTCGGGCAGAACCTGGTCGGATGGACGAGGCTGACCATCGAGGGTGCGCGCGGGCAGCGAATCAGCGTTCGCCACGCCGAGGTGCTCGAGGGCGGGACGCTCGCGACACGACCGTTGCGGTCGGCGATCGCCACCGACGAGTTCGTGCTGAGCGGCGACCGCGACGAGTTCGAACCCACCTTCACGCTGCACGGATTCCGGTACATCGCGATCGACGGATGCACTCCCGACGTGACTATCTCGACGATCGCCGCCGTCGTGGTCGGATCGGACCTCACGCGGTCGGGCTGGTTCGACAGCTCGAGCGATGAGCTCAACCGCCTCCACGAGAACGTCGTCTGGAGTACGCGCGGAAACTTCGTGTCGGTGCCCACGGATTGCCCCCAGCGTGATGAACGACTGGGGTGGACGGGCGACATCGCCGTGTTCGCACCCACGGCGGCCTACCTCTTCGACACCTCGGAGTTCCTGTCGGACTGGCTTCGCGACGTCAGGTGCGAACAGGCCGACCAGGACGGCGTCGTGCCCTGGGTCGTCCCCGACGTGCTCAAGTACCCCGCGGTGCGCGGTGCGCTCGAGCTCACCGGGCCGACGGCGATCTGGAGCGACGCCATCATCTGGGTTCCCTGGGCGCTGTGGATGGCCCACGGCGATCGCACCGTGATCGACGAGAACCTCGGCGCGATGGTCGATCATCTGCGCGCCGTGCAGGCCCAGATCGGCGACCGCGGCGTGTGGGAGGGCACAGTGCAGTTCGGCGACTGGCTCGACCCGGATGCCCCCGACGATCGACCGGGTCAGGCGAAGGCCGACCCCGACGTCGTCTCCACGGCCGTCCTCTACCGTTCGAGCATGCTCGCGTCGCACATGGCGCACGCCGTCGGGGAGGACGCGGTGGCGCGCGACCTGGCCGACCTCGGCCGCTCGGTGCTCGCGGCCTTCCATGAGGCGTACCTCTCCCGCATGCCCTTCCGGATCCAGAGCGACTGCGCCACCGTGTACGCGCTCGCGATCGCCTTCGACATGCTCGACGACGACGACCGCGCTGCCGCCGGGGCGCGGCTCGACGAGCTCGTCATCGACAACGGCTATCGCATCTCGACGGGGTTCGCCGGCACGCCGTTCATCCTCGACGCGTTGACGAGCACGGGGCACGCCGACACGGCGGCACGCCTCCTGTTCCAGCGCGAACGGCCCTCGTGGCTCTACCCCGTGAGCATGGGCGCGACCACGGTGTGGGAACGGTGGGACAGCCTCCTGCCCGACGGCTCGGTCAACCCCGGCCAGATGACGTCCTTCAACCACTACGCCCTCGGTGCGGTGGCGACGTGGATGCACGAGTCGCTGGCGGGCATCTCCGCCGCCGAGCCCGGCTACCGTCGGATCCGATTCGCCCCCGTGTTCGCCGAGCAGCTCGACTGGGCGGCCGCACGGGTCGTGACGGCCAGCGGCGACGCGAGCATCCGGTGGGAGCGCGCGGGCGCGTCCGTGACCGTCGACCTGGAGGTCCCGCGCGACAGCTCCGCCGTGCTGTGCGTTCCGGGGCGCGGCGACCGGGAGTTGGGCCCCGGGCACCACCGCATCGTGGTCGAGCCGCGATGACGGTCAGTCCACGTCGAGCGTGCGCGTCTCGATCAGGCGCTGCACGAAGCGGCCGCTGTCCTTGACGATGCGCTCCTGGGAGTCGTAGTCGACCCGGACGATGCCGAACCGCTTGCTGAACCCGAACGACCACTCGAAGTTGTCGAGAAACGACCAGACCAGGTAGCCGCGCAGGTCTACGCCGCGTTCGATCGCGCGGTGCGCGGCGGCGAAGTGGGCGCGCAGGTAGTCCACCCGGTCAGAGTCCTCGACGCGCGCGACGCCGTCCGCCCGCTCGACCACGTCCGGGAAGGCCGCGCCGTTCTCGGTGATCATGAGCGGCACATCCGGGTACTGATCGTGCAGCGACACGAGCAACTCCTCGAGCGCGCCCGGGTCGATGTTCCACCCCATGTCGGTGTACGGGCCGGGCAGGCGCACGAACTCCAGCGCGGGGTCTCCCGGCCAGGCGCCGACCCGTTCGGGGCCCGACGCGGCAGCGAAGCGCACCCCCGACGTCGAGTAGTAGTTGACTCCCAGGAAGTCGATCGGCTGGTGGATGAGCTGCTCGTCGCCCGCGTGCAGGAACGACCAGTCGGTCACGCCCGACGTGTCGTCGAGCAGGTCGGCGTCGTAGTGCCCGCGGAGCAGCGGGGAGAGGAAGATCCGGTCTCCCACGGCCGAGACCCGTCGCCGCGCCTCGGCACTCTCGTCTGCGGGCGTCGAGGGCAGCTCTCGGGTCGGGTGCAGGTTGAGCGTGATCGACACCTGCGCGGACGGGTCGGCGAGGCGTCGGATCTCTGGCACGGCGAGGCCGTGCGCGAGGTTCATGTGGTGGGCCGCGGCCAGCGCCGCAGCCCCGTCCGCGCGACCCGGGGCGTGCATCCCGTTGCCGTAGCCCAGGAAGGCCGCGCACCACGGCTCGTTGAAGGTCGTCCAGGTGTGCACGCGGTCACCCAGCGCCTCGACCACGTGGGCGGCGTACTCCGCGAAGCGGAGCGCGGTGTCCCGCTCCGGCCAACCGCCGGCGTCTTCGAGAGCCTGGGGGAGATCCCAGTGGTAGAGCGTCGCGACGGGTGCGATCCCGCGGGCCAGCAGCCCGTCGACGAGCCCGCGGTAGAAGTCGAGCCCGGTCTGGTTGGGCGCCCCCGCGCCGGTCGGTTGGATGCGCGGCCACGCGATCGAGAAGCGGTACGCCTGCAGGCCCAGCTCGCTCATCAGGTCGAGGTCGTCCTGCCAGCGGTGGTAGTGGTCATCCGCGACATCCCCCGTGTCACCGTTCTCCACGCGCCCTGGGGTGTGGCTGAACGTGTCCCAGATCGAGGGGCCGCGGCCGCCCTCGTGCACACCCCCTTCGATCTGGTAGCTCGCGGTGGCGGAGCCGATGACGAAGGACGACGGGAACCTGAGAGTGGCCATGATCCCATCCTCCGATGCGGACCTCGACCTCGGGCACATACGCGGTGTGGGAGGGGTCCAACATGCGCCTCCTCGCGGTGTCACGATGGCACAAGTGCCCGTCGGCCCGAACCCGCCGGCCAGCAGGGGCACATCCCACCCGGTCCCCCGGGGTTCGCGACGGCACATCCGCGTAACTCTGCGGATCAAGCGCTCCGGAGAGCCACGTCTCCTGCTGCCGGACACCGATCGCGGCAGCGCCGCAGCACCGGCGACATCCCGCGTGTGCGCACCGTGGAGATCGATCTGCCCGCCCGAAGGGGACATAGATTGACCGACATGACATCACGCGAGTTCGTGGCCCCGGGGTTCGAGGACGTCGTCACAACCTTCCGTGCGGGCGTCGTGGAACCCGAGAGGTCGGGTGCCTCGCTCTCCGTGTGGCGAGACGGGGTCGAGCTGATCAACGTCTGGCACGGGGTGAGCGACTACCGCACGGGATCTCCCTGGACGGCGAGCACGACGAGCGTGATCTTCTCGTGCTCCAAGGGCCTTTCCGCGCTGGTCATGGCGCAGCTCCACGAGGCTGGGGTGCTCGACCTCGACTCCCCGATCGCCGACTCATGGCCGGAGTTCGCTGCGCACGGGAAGGGTGCGATCTCCATCGCCGACGTGATGGCCCACCGCGCTGGCGTCAGCGCACCAGCCCACGACATGTCGTTCGACGACGCGCTCGACACGCGCCGCTGGGCGGCGCAGATAGCTGAGCAGGAACCCCTATGGGTTCCCGGGGAGGGCCACGCCTACCACGCCCTGACCATCGGGACCATCGTGCAGGAGCTCGTCCTGCGCGTCACGGGCCGAGAGCTGCATGAGCTGTTCCACGAGAACATCGCCGCGCCGCTCGGCGCCGATGTGACGCTCAAGGCCGGTCCGGGCGCGCTCGACCGTGTCGCCCATCTCGTCACCTCACCGGAATGGGATGCGCTGGCCGACTCCTCCGCAGAATCAGAGACCTCGCGCGCACTGACTCTCGGCGGCGCCTTTCCCCCGTCGCTGGTGACCGAGGACGGCGGCTTCAACGATCCGCGTGCGCAGGCGGCGGGCTTCGCGGCGGCCGGCGGAATCGGCACCGCCTCCGGGCTGGCGAAGATCTGGTCGTCGACGATCCGCCCGACCGACGGCATCCGCACGATCCAGGACGCCACGGTTCGCTTCATCTCCGGCGTGCGGAGCGAGGGGCCGTGGGTCTACGACGTCCCCGCTCCGTACCTGCGGTGGGGTGCCGGCGTCGAACTGGCGTCCCCGGACGGACCGCACCTGTCGCCCACCACTTTCGGCCACGGGGGAGCAGGCGGCCAGGCAGCTTTCGCCGATCCGGCCACCGGGGTGGCCTTCGGGTACGTCCGCAGCCGTCTGGACACCGTCTATCCCGTCGAGCCGATCCTCGCGTCTCTCCGAGAGGCCCTCGACCGGTAGCTCGTCTGGCGCCCGAGTGCACGCCGTGCGTTGCACCGAGCGGGGAGTGACTGTACACTCACTCACATGGCCCCTCTCTCCACCGCCGACTCGCGTCGTCCGCTCGTCGCGGCGGCCGCCGTGAGGACCTTCGGCCTGCGGGGTTACCACGCCACGACCATCGCCGCCGTCGCCGCGGAGGCGCGCATCTCGCCCTCGTACGTCTCCAAGCTCTACCGCAGCAAGGACCAGCTCTTCGTCGCCGCCCTCGAGGAGTGCTTCGACCAAGTGCTTGCAGCCCTCGCCGTGGGCGCCGACGCGAGCGTCGACCAGAGTTCCGACGCCATCCTCGAATCCATGGGCGACGCCTACGCCGCGTTGATCTCGAACCGCGCCCTGCTCATGCTGCAGGTGCACGCGCAGTCGGTCGCCGAGATCCCCGAGATCGGTGCGGCGCTGCGGGCGGGTCTGGAGCGCGTCACCCGGTTCGCCCAAGAGCGCTCGCGCGCAGAGGATGACGCCGTGCAGCACTTCCTCGCCTACGGGCAGCTTTGCCACCTCATCGTGACCACCGGCCTCGAGGGGGTCAGGGCGCCCTGGGCCGCGCTCGTCACGAAGGGCTTCAGCCACCCCTGAACTGCGGCGAGGGCATCCTCGTCGTCGTTCGACCACAACAGTGAGTGACCAATCACTCTACGAAAGAAGGAACCATGATCACCACCACCACCCCTACCGCCGTGCCGCGCAGCACGCGACGGTGGACCGCCCTCGGCGTGCTCGCGCTCGCGCAGTTCCTCGTCGTGCTCGACGCGTCGATCGTGAACATCGCGCTCCCCGTCGTGGGCCGTGAGCTCGGCCTCGACACCGTCGCCCTCGCCTGGGTCATCACCGCCTACGTGCTGCCCTTCGGCGCGCTGCTGCTGCTCGGCGGCCGACTCGCCGACCGCTTCGGGCACCGGATGCTCTTCCTCATCGGCGCCGTCGGCTTCGTCTCGGCGTCCGCGCTCGCGGGATTCTCGTCGAACGGCGGCATGCTGCTCGTGGCACGAGCCCTGCAGGGCACATCGGCGGCCGTGCTCGCCCCCGCCGCGCTGGCGCTGTTGACGATCCTCTTCCCCGAGGCGCGGGACCGAGCGCGCGCTCTCGGAATCTGGGGCGGCGTCGCGGGCATCGGCTCGGTGGCGGGAGTGCTGCTCGGCGGGGTCCTCACCGCCACGCTGGGCTGGCAGTGGGTGTTCTTCGTGAACGTGCCGGTCGGTGCGGTCGTGCTGGTCTTCATCCCGCTCCTCATCACGCGCGACACCGCGGCGCGGGCATCGCGGCTCGATGTACCCGGCGCCGTGACGATCACCGCCGCGCTCGTGTCTCTCGTCGGCGGCCTCTCGGCCATCGAGCAGGCCGGCCCGCTCGCCCCGATCACGCTCGTGCTCGGCGTGCTCGCGGTGGCCTTCACCGTGGCCTTCGTGCGCATCGAGCGCCGGAGCGCGCAGCCGTTGCTGCCGTTCGCGATCTTCCGCAACCGCAACCTGGCGAGCGGCAACATCGTCGCGCTCCTCGTCGGCGGGGCCATGGTCGCCCTGTTCTTCGCGCTCTCGGTCTACCTGCAGTCCGTGCTGCACTACGACGCGCTCGCCGCCGGCCTCAGCCAGCTGCCCTTGGCCGGAGCGCTCGTGGTCGTCGCGGGAACCGTGCCGGCGCTCGTCAACCGCATCGGTGCACGCGCGACGGTAGTCGTGTCGACGGCGGTGCTGGCTGCGGGTCTCGTGTGGCTCGCGCTGTCGCCGGTCGGCGCGGGGTTCGCCGTGCAACTGCTCGGGCCCACGCTGCTCATCGGCGTCGGTATCGGCGGCGCGATGGTGTCGGCGACCCAGCTCGCCGTCGACGGGGTCTCCGCCGAGGAGTCGGGCCTCGCCGGCGGGCTCGTCAACACCAGCCAGCAGATCGGTGGCGCCCTGGGCCTCGCCGTGCTCGCGTCTGTCGCCGCGGCCGTGACCGGCTCCCTGTCCGCGTCGGGGGCGGCTGCCGACACCGCTCTCGCGGGCGGCTTCTCGGCCCTGTTCGTGGGTGCCGCCGCACTCGTCGTCGCGGCGGGCGTCGCGGCCGCGGCATCCGGCCGCCGTTCCTGACCGCATCACGATCAAGACGGAGCGGCTTCGCGGCCGGCCGTCTCCGCACTCCAGGAAGACCCGCTGACGGAGTGCGGAGACGGTGGGATGTGACTCCCCTACTGAGCCGCCGGTCTGTAGCGCAGCAGAGCGCAGGCGAAACAGAAGGGCCGGCGCGACAGCCCGGACTGCTCAGCGGGGGCACACGAGTGGCCTCGCGTCCGACCGTCTCCGCACTCCAGAGAAGCCCGGTTAAACGGAGAAAGACCGCCACTCGGGCGGTCTTCTCTGAAGTGCGGAGACGGTGGGATTTGAACCCACGGTACCCAATAAAGGGTACTCCACCTTAGCAGGGTGGTGCACTAGGCCGAACTATGCGACGTCTCCAGTTGTTCGTCCACCATCATGCCACACGGCCTGACGATGCCCGAACGGTGTTGCGACTAGCCCCAGTTGGGACCGTCGTCGTTGGTGACCGTGCAGGTCTGGTCCGCGGCCGTCTGGCCTCGGACGCCCGACAGCACGGGCAGGGTCGACGTGTCCACGGGCGCGCCCGAGGCCGTGTCGGTGGGCAGCGGCGTCGCGTTGGGGTTGAGGGCCGAGCCCTCGCCGTCGCCGGCCTCGTCGAGCTTGAACGGCTGGTCGGCGAGGATGTACGACATCATCTCGTCGCCGAGCACCGTGTTCGGCTTGACCTTGCCCGCGTAGGGCGGGTCGACGTTGCCGGTCGTGCCCGGGTACTGCACGAAGGTCACGTTCTCCATGGGGATGTTCTTGAGCGCGAGCGCGATCGACACCATGGTGGGGACGTTGCCGAGGCTCGACGACAGGGTCATGTTGCTGAGCGCCGCGTCGGCCAGGTTGTAGACCTTCTTGAAGTCGCCGAGGGTGTCGGAGCTCTTGAGCGTGCGCACGAGCGACGACAGGTACACCTGCTGCGAGCTGATGCGGGTGAGGTCGCTGCCGTCGCCGACGCCCGAGCGGGTGCGGAGGAAGGCGAGCGCGTCCCAGCCGCTCAGAGTGTAGGTGCCGGCCTGGTCGAGCGTGACGCCGTCGCCGTAGAACGGGCCGTCGACGCACACCGGCACGCCGCCGATGGCGTTGGTCATCGCGATGACGCCCTTGAAGGTGATGAGGCCGGCGAACTGGATCGGCAGGCCCGTGAGCTCCTGCACGGTGAGGGCCACGCAGGGGAGGCCGCCGTAGTAGAGCGCGGTGTTGATGGGCTCGGTCGAGTAGCCCTTCACGTCGCCGGAGCCGTCGTTCCACGGGCACTCCGGAATGCCCACGACCATGTCGCGGGGGATGCTGATGGCGACGGCGTGCGTCTGGTCCTGCGACACGTGCAGCACCATGTTGACGTCGTTGAGCACCGACGTCTCATCCTCGGCGTCGCCGCCGATGCCGTCCTGGCCCTCGCGGGTGTCGCTGCCGACGATGAGGATGTTGAAGCCGCCCTCGATCGCACCGATCTCGGGCAGCGGGCCCTCGGTCTCGCCGATGAGCTCGACCGTCGCGGTCTTCGAGTAGAGGCTGTTGAAGGCGATAGCGCCCACCGAGGCGCCGCTCACGAGCACGACGGCGAGCGCCGCGGCGAGGAACTTGAGGATGGTGGGCCAGGGGTTGTTCCTGCGCAGGCGCCCGTGGCGCGCGATGCCTTGGGTCTTGGGCACGCCGTTGCGCGACCTCAGCTCCGACCGCGAGCGCAGTTCGGAGCGGGGAGTCAACTCGCTCATGACAGTCCTTCGTTCTGGGGCAGGTTCTGATCACCTGAGCGGAGGGCGTGGGATTCGAACCCACGAGACATTGCTGCCCACCAGTTTTCAAGACTGGCTCCATCGGCCGCTCGGACAGCCCTCCCCGGCGTGACCAAGCTCCGAGTGTACCGGACGGTATGCCCGCGAAGCCTGAGGATCCCCTAGAAACCGGCGAGCGCCGTGGCCACCCCGTCGTCGAGGTCGGTGCCCGTGAACTCGTTCGCGGCGGCCCGCACCTCGTCGGGCGCCTGCCCCATCGCGACGCCCCTGCCCTCGGCCGACGCCCACTCGAGCATGTCGATGTCGTTGCGTCCGTCGCCGATGGCCATGACCCTGCTGCGCGGGATGTCGAGCAGGGCGCGCACGCGCTCGAGCGCCGTCGACTTGTTGACGCCGTCGGGTGCGATGTCGAGCCAGGCCGTCCAGCCCACGTTGTAGCTGACCTTGTGCAGGCCCATCCGCTCCACCACCGAGAGGAAGTCCTCGATCTTGTGGCCGGGCGAGATGACGACGACGCGTGTGGCGTGCTGCGCGAGCAGCTCCTCGAACGGCACCTTCTCGCTCACCGCGCCGAGGGTTCCGTCGGGGAACGAGCCCGTGAACTTGTAGAGCCCGGCCTCATCCTCGACCGCGTAGTTCGCGCCCTCGAGGTTCTCGCGGATGGTGGTCAGCACCTCGGTGGGGTCGAACGTCTCCACGTGCTCGCGGCGATAGCCCAGGGGGGCGTCGGCGTCGCGCACGAGCGTGATGGCGCCGTTGGAGCACACGACGTACTCGGGCGAGATGGCCAGGCGGTCGAGGATCGGAAGCGTCATCGCCACGGAGCGGCCGGTGGCGAGCATGACCTCGTGCCCCGCATCCCGCACCTTGCCGACCGCCGCGATGACGGGGTCGTTCATGACGCCGTCCTCGCGGAGCACGGTGCCGTCGATGTCGAGGGCGATGAGCCAGCGGTCGCCGCTCATGCGACGGGCTCGAAGACCTCGAGGCCTCCCAGGTAGGGGCGCAGCGCCGCCGGCACGACCACCGAGCCGTCGGCCTGCTGGTGCGTCTCGAGGATGGCGACGAGCCACCGTGTGGTCGCGAGCGTGCCGTTGAGCGTGGCGACGGGCGAGGTCTTGCCCGACTCCGTGCGGTAGCGGATGTCGAGCCGGCGCGCCTGGTACGTCGTGCAGTTGCTCGTGCTCGTGAGCTCGCGGTAGGTGCCCTGGGTCGGCACCCACGCCTCGATGTCGAACTTGCGCGCCGCGGACGAGCCGAGGTCGCCCGCGGCCACGTCGATCACGCGGTAGCTGAGCTCGCACGCGGCGAGCATCGACTCCTGCCACGTGACGAGGCGCTCGTGCTCTGCCTCCGCGTCCTCCGGCAGCACGTAGGTGAACATCTCGAGCTTGTTGAACTGGTGCACGCGCAGGATGCCCCGGTTGTCCTTGCCCGCGGAGCCGGCCTCCCGGCGGTAGCACGTCGACCAGCCCGCGTAGCGCAGGGGTCCGTTCGACAGGTCGAGGATCTCGTCGGAGTGGAAGCCCGCGAGCGCCACCTCCGACGTGCCCGTGAGGTAGAGGTCGTCGGCGGGGAGGTAGTAGATCTCGTCGGAGTGCTCCCCGAGGAATCCCGTGCCCGCCATGATCTCGGGCCGCACGAGGGTGGGCGTGATGAGGGGCGTGAACCCCTCGGCGAGCGCCTTGTCGAGGGCGAGGCTCATGAGCCCGAGCTCGAGGCGCGCGCCCACGCCCTTGAGGAAGTAGAAGCGGCTGCCCGAGACCTTGACCCCGCGGGCGATGTCGATGGCGCCGAGGATCTCGCCGAGCTCCGCGTGGTCCTTGGGCTCGAAGTCGAACTCCCGGCGGGTGCCGACCTCGCGCAGCGTGACGAAGTCGTCCTCCCCGCCCGCAGGCACCCCGTCGACCGTGACGTTGCCGATGGCGCCCACGATGCGGCCGAACTCGGCCTCGGCGTCTGCGGCCTTCTGGCCGGCGTCCTTCACCTGCGCGGCGAGCGCCTGCGCCTGCAGCACGAGCGCCTTCTTCTGGTCGCCGGGCGCCGTCGCGACCGTGCGGCTGAACGCGTTCTGCTGCGCCCTCAGGGCCTCGAACTGCTGGATGCTCGTGCGGCGCTCCGAGTCGGCAGCGATGGCGTCGTCGACGAGCTGCACGGACGCGCCCCGCGACTCCTGCGACCGTCTGATGGTGTCGGGATTGTCGCGCAGCAGCTGGGGATCGATCACGGCTCCAGCCTACCCAGCGATGGCGTACCGTTAGCAGCGTGGCCACCCCGCGTGCAGCAGTCGTCTACAACCCGATCAAGGTCGACGTCGAGAAGGTGAAGAGCGCCGTCGCGGCCGCCGAATCGGAGGCCGGCTGGGCCGAGACCCTCTGGTTCGAGACCACGGAGGAGGACGCCGGCCAGGGCGTCACCGCGAGCGCCATCCGGCGCGGCGCGAGCGTCGTGATCGCCGCGGGCGGCGACGGCACCGTGCGCGCCGTGGCGGAGGCCCTGCGCGGCAGCGGCGTATCCCTCGCCCTGCTGCCGTCGGGCACGGGGAACCTGCTCGCCCGCAACCTCGAGCTGCCGCTCACCAACCTCGAGCAGGCCGTGGAGATCGCCTTCACCGGGGACGACCGGCAGATCGACCTGGGCATGGTCGAGATCGTGCGTGCCGACGGCGACAGCGAGGAGCACGCGTTCCTCGTCATGGCGGGCCTGGGCCTCGACGCCAAGATGATCAAGAACACCAACAGCACCCTCAAGAAGGCGGTCGGCTGGCTCGCCTACGTCGACGGCATCGCCCGCTCGGTGCCCGAGCTCAAGCCCGTGCGCATCCGCTACAAGCTCAACGGCGGCCCGGAGCGCGCCATGAGCGTGCACACGATCATCGTCGGCAACTGCGGGATGCTGCCGGGCGGCCTCCTGCTCATGCCCGAGGCGAGGCCCGACGACGGACGCCTCGACATCGCCGCCCTGCGCCCGCGCGGACCGCTCGGCTGGGCCAAGGTGTGGCGCAAGGTCGCGTGGGAGAACGGCGTGCTGCGCAAGTCGGCCCTCGGGCGCAAGATCATCGACCTCTCCAAGGACGTGCGCGACGTCACCTACCTCGTCGGCAAAGACCTGCGGATGACGGTCGAGGGCCGTCCGGAGGAGTTCCAGCTCGACGGCGACGAGTTCGGCGAGGCCCGCTCCGTGCACACGTGGGTGGACCCGGGCGCGCTCACCGTGAAGATGCCCGCGGCGGCGGAGTAGCCCTCGCGAGATCGCCGATTCGGCCCATCCTCACGCCGCTCATGGGCGGATTCGGCAGTCTCGCGGTCGTGTGGATACCCCGCCCGGCCGCCGGCGGACTTTGCGACACTGCCTCGTGCGCCTCATCCCGCTCCCGCGAGAGCTCCGGAACGCGGCGTTCGCCGTGCGCGACGCGGACGTTCCGGCGAAGCGCCTCCGGGCTCGCGACCTCAACAGCGAGGTGTGGGGCGCGCGCCTCGCCACCCGTGCGCCTCTCACCTGGCGTGATCGGTGCACGCTCTTCGCCGCACGCCTGCCCGCGCACATCCTCTTCAGCCATGCGACCGCTGCCCTGCTCCTGAGAGCACCGCTCCCCCTCGCGCTCGAGCGCGACCCGCGCATCCACGTCGCGGTTGCCGCCCCCGCGAGCGCTCCCCACGCCCGCGGCCTCGTCGGCCACCGGCTCTCCCTCGCCCCCGGCGATGTCACGTGCACGGGTCAGCTCCGTCACACCTCCGCCGCCCGCACGTGGTGCGACATGGCGGGCATCCTCGACCTCGACGACCTCATCGTGCTGGGCGACTACCTCATCAACCATCGCGCGCCGCTCACCTCGCGGGTCGAGCTCGGGAGCATGATCGAGAGGATGCCCGGGGCTCGCGGCATGCGCCGCGCCCGGGCCGCCCTAGCGCTTCTCAGCGACCGGCCCGAGTCAGCGCAGGAGTCGCGTGTGCGCCTCCTCGTCCTCCGCAGCGGACTGCCCGAGCCGACGATCAACCACGTCATCGTGGACACGGAGACCGGGCGCGAGGTGCGGCCCGACTTCCGGTTCAAGGCGGTCATGCTCATCCTCGAGTACCAAGGGTACTACCACCGCACGAAGGCGCAGTGGAGGAAGGATATGACCCGCCGCTCCCGCCTCGAGGCGCAGGGGTGGACCGTGATGGAGCTCAACGCCGACGATCTGGACGATTCGGACGAGCTCGTGGGGCGCATCCGGCTGCTGATGGCTCGCCTCGAGGCTTCGAGACCGCCCAATCGGCCGATGTGACGCCGAAAGATGGGCCGATCAGGCGGTCTCGCGGCAGAAGGGAGCGTAGGGTCCTAGCCCTCGCCCGCGATGAGGCCGCGCAGCCAGTCGCGGGCATCCACGAACGCGTCGTTGTCGTAGCGGGGGATGACCGTGATCGCGAGCTTGTCGGCGCGCGGGTAGCTGCCGAGGAAGATGACGTTGGGGCTGAAGCGCTTGAGGCCGAGGAGGGCGTCGGCGACGCGCTCGTCGAGGATGTGGCCGTCGAGGTCGATCACGAAGCGGTAGCGGCCGAGGGCGTCGCCGATGGGCCGGGACTCGAGCAGGCTCATGTTCACCCCGCGCGTCGCGAACTGCTCGAGCATCTCGAGCAGGCGGCCCGCCGTGTCGTCGGGCAGCTCGGCGATGATCGACGTCTTGTCGCTGCCCGTGGGCGCCGGCAGGGGCGCGATGCGCGAGACGAGCACGAAGCGCGTGACGGCGTTGGGGTTGTCGCCGATGCCCTCGGCGAGCACGACGAGGTCGTGATGGTCGGTGATCCCCGGCGGGGCCACCGCGGCGTCGGCGAGGTCCGACGACAGCAGGGCGGCGGCGGCCGCGACGTTCGACGTGGCGGGGATGTGCCCGTGCGACGGGAGGTGGGCATCCAGCCACAGGTGGGTCTGGCCGTAGGCGACAGGATGCGCGTTGATGACCTTCACGTCGGCGAGGGTCGTGCCGGGGCGCGCCACGAGCACGAAGTTCACGGGCACGAGGTACTCGCCCACGATGCGCAGGCCGGGGATGTTCGCGAGCGCGTCCTGGGCCACGCTCACGCCGCCCTCGACGGAGTTCTCGATGGCGATCATCGCCGCCTCGCTGCGGCCCGTGACGACGTCGTCGAGCGCCTCGCCGACGTTGTTGACGGGGCGCCACGGCTGGCCCACGGCCTCGGGCACCTGCTTGAGCGCGGCCTCCGTGAAGGTGCCCGCGGGGCCGAGGTACGAGTACATGGTCACGAGTTTATGGTGGTGCAAGACTGTGCAGATGAACGACCGCGCAGGCACCCCCGCACAGCCCTCAGACCTCATCGATGTGCACGAGCTCGTGCGCGCGTACTACGACCTCGTGCCCGACGTGTCGGTGCCCGAGCAGCGGGTCGTGTTCGGCACGAGCGGGCACCGCGGCTCCTCCCTCGACACGGCGTTCAACGAGACCCACATCGAGGCGATAACGCAGGCGATTGTCGAGTACCGCGCGGGTCAGGGCATCACCGGCCCCCTCTTCATCGGCAAGGACACCCACGGCCTCTCGCGTCCCGCCGAGACGACGGCGCTCGAGGTGCTCGAGGCGAACGGCGTCGAGGCGCTCGTCGACGAGTTCGACGACTACGTGCCGACGCCCGCCCTGAGCCACGCGATCATCAAGTACAACGTCGAGCACCCGGGCGAGCCGCAGGCCGACGGCATCGTCATCACGCCGAGCCACAACCCGCCCCGCGACGGCGGCTTCAAGTACAACCCCCCGCACGGCGGACCCGCCGACAGCGACGCGACGACCTGGATCGCTAACCGCGCGAACGAGCTCATCGCCGACGGCAACCGCGGCGTCAAGCGCTCCGAGCCGAGCGCCGTCGCCACCTACGACTACCGCAGGCACTACATCGAGGACCTCGCGAACATCATCGACGTCGAGGCCATCAAGAAAGCGGGCATCCGCATCGGGGCCGACCCACTCGGCGGCGCGAGCGTCAACTACTGGAAGCTCATCGGCGAGCACTACGGCCTCGACCTCACGGTCGTGAACCCGTCCGTCGACCCCGCGTGGGGCTTCATGACGCTCGACTGGGACGGCAAGATCCGCATGGACCCGTCGTCGGCGAGCGCCATGGCCTCCGTCGTCGCGCGGCGCCACGACTACGACATCCTCACGGGCAACGACGCCGACGCCGACCGCCACGGCATCGTCACCCCCGACGCGGGCCTCATGAACCCCAACCACTACCTCGCGGTCGCGATCCAGTACCTCTACACGCACCGCCCGCAGTGGCGCGAGGATGCGGCCGTCGGCAAGACCCTCGTGTCGAGCTCGATGATCGACCGGGTCGCCGCGGGCCTCGGCCGACGCCTGTGGGAGGTACCCGTGGGGTTCAAGTGGTTCGTCCCCGGCCTCGTCGACGGATCCGTGGGCTTCGGCGGCGAGGAGAGCGCGGGCGCGAGCTTCCTGCGCATGGACGGCACGGCGTGGACGACCGACAAGGACGGCATCCTGCTCGCCCTGCTCGCGAGCGAGATCCTCGCCGTCACGGGCAAGACCCCGTCGCAGCTGTACGCCGAGCTCGTCGCGGAGTACGGCGACCCCGCGTACGAGCGCGTCGACGCGGCAGCATCCAAGGAGCAGAAGGCCCGCCTCGGCAAGGTCAGCGGTGACGCGATCACGGCCACCGAGCTCGCGGGCGAGCCGATAGTCGCGCGCCTCTCGGAGGCGCCGGGCAACGGGGCCGCGATCGGCGGCGTGAAGGTCGTCACCGAGAACGCGTGGTTCGCGGCGCGCCCGAGCGGCACCGAGGACGTCTACAAGATCTACGCGGAGTCGTTCCGCGGCCCCGGGCACCTGAAGGCGGTGCAGGCGGAGGCGAAGACGATCGTCGACGCGGCCCTGTGAGGGCCCTGATCCCGCTCGTGCTCGTCGTCGCGCTCGCGGGCTGCTCGGAGGCGCCCGCGGCACCCGACCCGCGGGCCGCCGAGTCGGACGCCCTGTTCGCGGACTTCGACGCCGACGAACCGGGCTGCACCGCGGCCGTCGGCCTCGACGGCGAGATCGTGTGGGCGGGGGCCGCCGGGCTCTCCGACCTGGACGCCGAGGAGCCGCTCACCACCGACTCCGTCGTCGACTTCGCCTCGATCTCGAAGCAGTTCACGGCGACCGCCGTCCTCATGCTCGAGAAGCAGGGCGTGCTCAGCCAGGACGACACCCTCGACACGTGGGTGCACGACCTGCCGGGATGGGCGTCGCGCGTGACCCTGCGCAACCTCATCCACCACACGAGCGGCATCCCCGACTACGTGTACATCCTCGACGCGGGCGACGACGAGGCCACGACCAACGCCGACGTCAACGCCGTGCTCGCCGACCAGGAGCTCGGGGGCGACCCGGGCACCTACTTCGAGTACTCGAACTCCAACTACGTGCTGCTCGCCGAGGTCGTCGAGTCGGCGACGGGGATGCCCCTGCCGCAGTGGCTCGACGAGAACATCTTCACGCCGCTCGGGCTCGACCTCGTGGACGATCCCGCCTACGACGGGCCCGGGCTCGCGGTCTCGTACGACGAGGACGGCCACGACGAGAAGTTCACCCCGGAGCTGTCGAGCTGGGCGCAGTACGGCGACGGGGGCATCCACGGCACCCCGTCCGCCCTCGTGCCGTGGCTCGACCAGTACCGCACCGGATCGCTCGGCGTGCTCGACGCCCAGCTCGTCGACCCCGACGGCTGGGGCTACGCGGCGGGCGTCGAGCTCGCGGGCGACGGCACGCTCGAGCACACGGGGTCGTGGCTCGCGTTCCTGTCGAAGTTCAGCGTCTCGGCCGACCGGCACGCGGAGGTCGTCGCGACGTGCAACCGGGACGACGGCGACCCCGACGGGCTCGTCGACTCGCTGAAGAAGATCTGGTTCTAGTTCGCGTAGGTCGGAGCGGGCGGCAGGCCGAAGAACTCCTCGAGCGTCATGACGCCCGTGTTGTGCAGCTCGGTCGCGAGCTCCGGGCCGACGTAGCGGTAGTGCCACGGCTCGAACTCGTAGCCCGTGATCTGCGTGTAGCCGTTGGGGTAGCGCAGCACGAACCCGAAGCGCCACGCGTTGGCGGCGAGCCACTGGCCCTGAGGGGTGTCGGCGAAACACTGGTCGAGGGAGCAGTTGGCCGGATCCGCGCTGATGTCGATCGACAGCCCGGTCTGGTGCTCGCTGAAGCCGGGGCGCGCGCTCGTGAGGTCAGCGGCCTCCTGGCCGAGGCTCGCCACCCAGCCCGCGTACACGTCCTGCTGGCTGCCGTAGCTGCGGTACGCGCTCTGCGACGCCATGGAGAGACCGGTCTCGGAGGTGAAGGCGGCGAACATCTGCACGACGGCATCCGACGCGACCTGGCGCATGAACGGCTGGTTCACGTAGGTCACGGGCACCTCGACGAGGTCCGGCGGCTCCCAGTCGGCGGGGTTCAGCTGCCGGAGCTTGTCAGCCACGACCCAGATGCTGTTGGGGTCGTCGATCGAGTACAGGGTCTTATTAAACGTGGGTGTGGGGGTCGGCGTCGGGGTGGGGGTCGGCGTCTTCGTCGGCGTGGGCTTGGGCGTGCTGGAGGGCGCGGCCTCGGGCTCGCCGTGGGGGCTCAGGACGACGATCGCGGCCACGAGGGCGCCGATCACGAGGATGCCGACGGCGGAGAAGATGACGATCGTGCGGCGCTGCCTGACCTTGCGCGAGGGTCGGTGGCGCGGGCGCAGGTCTGACACCCCACGATCATACGTTCGGAAACACTCCCCCGGGAGTACGCGGAAGGTTGCCCGGCTGCGTGCGGCGGGTGTAACTTTGCACGTCACGCAAAGTTTTCTGGGCCATCGTCGGACGCGTTCCGCGATGGCCCTCACCTTGTCACGAAGGAAGATATGTCCAGCGCCACCTCCAAGGGCAAGCAGCAGGCACAGGCGATAGCCGATGCCGGCGGCGTCATGACCCACCGCCAGATCCTGTTCGTCATCTTCGGGCTCATGGCGGGAATGTTCCTGTCCGCCCTCGACCAGACCATCGTGGGAACGTCGATGCGCACCATCGCCGACGACCTCGACGGGCTCAGCCTGCAGGCCTGGGTCACCACGGCCTACCTGATCACCTCGACGATCGCGACGCCCATCTACGGCAAGCTCAGCGACATCTTCGGCCGCCGCCCGCTGTTCATCATCGCGATCGTCATCTTCCTCGTGGGCTCCGTCGCCGCGGGCTTCGCGAACTCGATGTACATGCTCGCGGTGTTCCGCGCCCTCCAGGGCCTCGGCGCCGGCGGTCTCATGGCGCTGCCCCTCGCGATCATGGGCGACATCCTCGCCCCGCGCGAGCGCGCCAAGTACCAGGGCTACTTCCTCGCCGTCTTCGGCATCTCGAGCGTCGTGGGCCCGCTCATCGGCGGCCTGCTCTCGGGCACGCCCGAGATCCTGTTCGTCACGGGCTGGCGCTGGGTGTTCCTGATCAACGCGCCCATCGGCGTCATCGCGCTCGCCATCGTGCTGCGGTTCCTGCACATCCCGCACAACCGACGGCCCGTGCGCATCGACTGGTGGGGCGCGGCGACCGTCGTCATCGCCCTCGTCCCGCTCCTGCTCGTCGCCGAGAAGGGCCGCGAGTGGGGCTGGGACTCCCCTGCCGCGTTCGCGTGCTACATCATCGGCGGCCTGGGCATCGCGGCGTTCATCGTGAGCGAGCGGCTCATGGGCGATGACGCGCTCATCCCGCTCAAGCTCTTCAAGAACGCGACGTTCTCCATGTCGACGGTGCTCGGCGTGCTCGTGGGCTTCGGCATGTTCGGCGCCATGATGACGATCCCGCTGTACCTGCAGCTCGTCGAGGGCGCGACGCCCACCGAGAGCGGCTTCCTCATGCTCCCCATGATCCTGGGCCTCATGATCGCCTCGATCGCGAGCGGCCAGATCATCGCGCGCACGGGCAAGTACGGCCTGTTCCCGCGCCTCGGCACGCTCCTCATGGCCGGCGGGTTCTTCTGGCTCACGTTCCTCACGGCCGACAAGCCCGTCATCTGGATCATGGTCGGCATGTTCCTCATCGGCCTGGGCCTCGGCCAGATGATGCAGACGCTCACGCTCGCGTCGCAGAACTCGGTCGGCCCGCGGGACATCGGTGTCGCGACATCCTCGAGCACCTTCTTCCGCCAGATCGGTGGAACGCTGGGCGTCGCGGTGCTGTTCTCGGTGCTCTTCACGCGCATCGGCGACGCCATCTCCGACCAGCTCGGCAAGACGGCGATCCTCACCAAGGCCCTCGACGCGGCCCTCACGCCGTCGATCGCCCAGGCGCCCGAGAACGCCGGGGTCATGAACACCGTGTGGAGCAAGATCACCGAGGGCATCACGGCGAACCTGCCCGCGGGGGTCGACCTCTCCGACGCCGCGACGCGCGAGGCCGTCGTCGACAAGGCGGTTCCCGCCGTGCAGGACGCCCTCAACTCGGGCACCGCAGGCGGCGGCCTTAGCACGTCGCTCGACGGTGACACCTCGTTCCTCAACGGGGCGAACCACGACCTCACGGCGCCGTTCCTGAACGGGTTCAACGACGCGACGGTCACGGTCTACTGGGTGGGGCTCGCAGTCGTGCTCGTGGCGTTCGTGCTGAGCTTCTTCCTCAAGACGCCGCCGCTGCGCGCCAAGTCGGCCCTGCAGGAGGCCTCGGACAACGACGCCGCCGTGGCCGCCCAGCGCGCCGCCGCCGAGATGGGGGCGCTCGTGTCTCCCGACACCGCGTCGACGCCCGTCGTCGAGGTCGGCTCGCCGAAGAAGTAGCACCACCGCGGAGGGGGCCGGATGTCGCATCCGGCCCCCTTCGTCGTCCTCGGCGAGTCCCATCCTGCGGGCAGGTCGCCGAGGTGGGCGGAACGTTCCGCGCGGCTCGCGACAGACGTCGCAGTTCGCGGGCCCGGACCCTCAGGATGCGGAGCAGCCCATCGATCGGCGATGAATTTTTCGCACCCGGCTCCCGCGTGATCACTGGCCGTAAGCGGTTGCAGCCGTGGGAGCGCTCTCTCCCAGTGGTTGACAGGGTTCCGAATCGCTGTCTAGTGTGACCAGCAATCCGTGAGAGCGCTCCCACACCACATTTGAGAGCGCTCCCACGGCTCCCCCAACCACGCACACAAAGGAGTGACCGTGAGAACATCACGACGCACTATCGCGGCGGCATTCGCCGGCGCAGCAGCCATCGCCCTCGTCACGACCGGCTGCACCGCAGCCGGGACCGGCGGCGGCGATGACGAGAAGATCACCCTCACCATCACCACGTTCGGCACGATGGGCATCGACGCGAACTACGACGCGTACATGAAGGAGCACCCGAACGTCACGATCGAGGCGACCAACCTCGCGGACGGCGGATCGGCGCGCGACGACGCGTACGCCAAGATCGCGGCCGGCACGGGCCTCTCCGACATCGTCGCCATCGAGGAGGGATGGCTCTCGAGCATCCGCGACGTCTCCGACGCCTTCGTCGACCTCAACGACTACGGCTTCTCCGACCTCGCCGACACGGCCGGCTTCCTCGACTGGAAGGTCGCGCAGGGCACCGACGCGAACGGCCGCCTCTTCGGCGTCCCGCTCGACATCGGCCCCGAGGGCCTCTGCTACCGCGGTGACCTGTTCGCCGCGGCGGGCCTGCCGAGCGACCGCGACGAGGTGCGCGACCTGTTCGGCGGCGACAACGCCACGTGGGAGGACTACTACAAGGTCGGCGCCGAGTACCAGGCCGCGACCGGCAAGCCCTTCTTCCACAACCCGTCGTTCCAGTGGAACGCGTGGGTGAACCAGCAGGCCGAAGGCTACTACAAGAAGGATGGCACGACCCTCAACATCGAGGACAACCAGGCCATGAAGGACCAGCTCAACCTCATCGTCTCGAACGCCAAGGAGGGCGCGGGCCTCCCCGCCTGGGGCGTCGGCGACCAGGCCAAGCAGGACCTCTTCGCGACCTACATCTGCCCGAGCTGGATGCTCGGCGTGGTGAGCGGCTACTACGACGCGGGCACGACCGACTCCGGCTGGGACTTCGCGGACGTCATGCCCGGCGGTTCGGCCAACTGGGGCGGATCGTTCCTCGGCGTCTCCGAGTCGTCGGCCCACAAGGAGGCTGCCGCCGAGCTCGCGCTCTGGCTCGCCGCCCCCGAGCAGAACAAGGTCGCCTTCGAGGCTGCCGGACCGTTCCCGAGCTCGTCGGCCGGACAGGAGCTCGTCGCCAACTCGACGAACGCCTTCTTCAACGACGCGCCCGTCGGCGAGATCTTCTCGAACCGTTCGCAGGGCGTCGTCGCCCAGGTGAAGGGCTCGGAGGACTCGGTGATCCAGGACAACGTCTTCGGCGCCGTGCTCGACAAGGTCAGCCAGGGCGAGATCACCACCGGTGACGACGCGTGGGCGCAGGCCATGGACCTGCTCCACCAGCTCGTTCCCGAGAGCAACTAGTTATCCGGGCGGCCCCCGCGCGAGCGGGGGCCGCCTCTCACCCTCGCACCAGATCGGCTCCCCCCATGACCGCGACGCAGACCCCGCGCATCCCGGGCCTCACCTTCCGCCAGCGGGCCTCGCGGTTCGACGTGAAGGTCTCCCCGTACCTCTACGTCTCCCCCTTCTTCCTGCTGTTCGCGCTCATCGGCCTCTTCCCGATCGCCTACACGCTCAACGTCTCCCTCTACCAGTGGCACCTCCTGAAGGGCCAGGGCGCGTTCGTCGGCCTCGGCAACTACGCCGACGTGCTCGGCGACGCCCTCTTCTGGAACGCGTTCGGCAACACGATCAGCATCTTCCTGTTCTCGGCGGTGCCCCAGCTCGTGTTCGCCGTGATCATCGCGGCCGTGCTCGACCAGGCCCTTCGCCTGAGCACCTTCTGGCGGATGTCCGTGCTCCTGCCCTACATCGTGGCCCCCGTCGCCGTGGCGGTCATCTTCACGCAGATCTTCAGCCAGTACAACGGCCCCATCGCCGGCTTCTTCGAGTGGATCGGGGTGGACCCGATCCGCTGGTCGTTCGACGTCATCCCGTCGCACATCGCCGTCGCGAGCATGGTCAACTGGCGCTGGACCGGCTACAACGCCCTCATCCTGCTCGCCGCCATGCAGTCGGTGCCGCGCGACCTCTACGAGTCGGCGGCCATCGACGGGGCTTCCCGCATCCGCCGGTTCTGGTCGATCACGATCCCCATGATCCGTCCGACGATGATCTTCGTCATCATCACGTCGACGATCGGCAGCCTGCAGATCTTCGCGGAGCCCAAGCTCTTCGACCAGGGCTCCGCGGGCAACGTCTACGGCGGCTCGAACCGCCAGTACCAGACGCTCGTGCTCTACCTGTACGAGCTCGCCTTCCCGCGGCGCGACTTCGGCCACGCCGCCGCCGTCGCGTGGCTCCTGTTCCTCATCATCGTGATCTTCGGGATCATCAACTTCCTCATCTCGCGCACGATCGCCGGGCAGGATGCCCGCCCCGCACGCCGCGCACGCAAGGGCGGTACCCCCTCATGAGCATCCTCATCCGCAGCACCGAAGGAATGTCCGCGGCACCGAAGCGCCGGCGGCGCGCGTTCGACCGGCCGGGCCCCCTGAGCTACGCGCTGCTCATCGCCGTGGTGGCGGGGGCCGCGTTCCCGCTCTGGTGGTCGTTCGTCATCGGCAGCCGCCAGGCCTCCGACATCAACGCCCAGCCCATCGCGCTCATCCCCGGCCCGAACTTCCTCACCAACGTCGCGAAGGCGTTCGAGACCGTCAACTTCGCGCAGGCGCTCATCAACAGCGCGATCATCTCGGGCACGATCACCGTCTCCGTGGTGTTCTTCTCGACGCTCGCGGGCTACGCGTTCGCGAAGCTGCGGTTCCGGGGCCGCAACGGGCTGCTCGTGGCGGTCATCGTGACGATGGCGATCCCGACCCAGCTCGGCATCATCCCCCTGTTCATCCTCATGTCGAAGTACCTGCACTGGACGGGCACCCTCGGCGCCGTCATCGTGCCCGGCCTCGTGACCGCCTTCGGCGTCTTCTTCATGCGCCAGTACCTCGTCGAGGTCATCCCCGACGAGCTCATCGAGGCCGCGCGCGTCGACGGCGCGACGATGTGGGGCACGTTCTGGCACGTCGGCCTGCCCGCCGCGCGTCCCGCGATGGCCGTGCTCGGCCTGTTCACGTTCATGGCCGCGTGGACCGACTTCCTGTGGCCCCTGCTCGTGCTCGGCCCCACCAACCCGAGCGTGCAGACCGCGCTCGCGGCGCTGAGCGCCGCCGGCGGGCACACGCCCGACCACTCGATGGTGCTCGCGGGGGCCGTCGTGTCGGTCATCCCCCTGCTCGTGCTCTTCATCGTCGCCGGCAAGCAGCTCATCGCGGGCATCATGCAGGGCGCCGTAAAGGGATGACGTGTGAACTGGGTGCCTAGACTGTCGATCGTGACCACTGAGACCGCTCCCACGCTCGAGGCGGTCGCCGCGCTCGCGGGAGTCTCGCGCTCGACGGTGTCGCGCGTGGTCAACGGCTCGACGCGCGTCACGCCGGAGGCGGTCACGGCCGTGAACGAGGCGATCGAGCAGCTCGCCTACGTGCCCAACCGGGCCGCGCGCACGCTCGCGAGCCGGCACACGAACACGATCGCGCTCGTGATCCCCGAGAACACCGCCAAGTTCTTCGCCGACCCGTACTTCGCGTCGGTCATCCAGGGCGTCGCGATGTACCTCGCGAACACCGACTACACGCTCACGCTGCTCATCGCGTCGGAGACCGACCCGGAGAAGACCCGCCGCTACCTGCAGGGCGGCAACGTCGACGGCGCGCTCATCCTGTCGCACCACAGCGACGACCGCTCGTTCACGCAGCTCACCAAGAGCCTGCCCGTCGTCTTCGGCGGTCGGCCCATGAGCCAGGAGGGCACCGACAACTACATCGTCGACGTCGACAACGTCGATGCGGCGGCGCGCGCGACGCGGCACCTCATCGAGCACGGCCGCCGACGCATCGCGACGATCACGGGCCCGCAGAACATGGCTGCCGGCATCGACCGCGTCGAGGGCTGGCGGGTCGCCGTCACAGAGGCGGGGCTCGAGCCGGGTCCGCTCGAGATCGGCGACTTCACGCCGACGAGCGGCGCCGACGCGATGCGCAGGATGCTCGCCGCCGGCGCCCCCTTCGACGCCGTGTTCGTGGCCTCCGCCCAGATGGCCTCCGGCGCCCTCGGCGTGCTGCGCGAGCACGGCCTGCGCGTGCCCGAGGACGTCTCCATCATCACGATCGACAACGACTGGTTCGCCCAGAACGCGACCCCTCCCCTCACCACGATCGACCAGCCCTCGATGGTGCAGGGCTCGACGATCGCCGAGGTGCTCGTGCGCCGCCTGCGCGGCGAGGATGTCGAGCGCACGACCCTGATCCCGACCACGCTCGTCGAGCGCGCGTCGGTCTGACCCGAAGGACACCCCTCCGTGACCACTGCACGACCCTTCCCCCCGGCGTTCCTGTTCGGCGCCGCCACCGCGGCGTACCAGATCGAGGGCGCCGCCCACGAGGACGGCCGCACCGACTCCATCTGGGACGTCTTCAGCCGCGTGCCCGGTGCCGTCGTCAACGCCGACAACGGCGATGTGGCGTGCGACCACTACCACCGGTACCGCGACGACGTGGCCCTCATGAAGGACCTCGGCCTGCAGACCTACCGGTTCTCCACCTCGTGGGCGCGCGTGCGCCCCGACGGCGGGCCCGTGAACGCCAAGGGCATCGACTTCTACTCGCGCCTCGTCGACGAGCTGCTCGAGAAGAACATCCTGCCGTGGCTCACGCTCTACCACTGGGACCTCCCGCAGGCGCTCGAGGACAAGGGCGGCTGGACCAACCGCGACACCGCCTACCTGTTCAACGACTACGCGCTCAGCGTGCACGACGCCCTCGGCGACCGCGTGAAGAACTGGACGACCCTCAACGAGCCGTGGTGCTCGTCGTTCCTGAGCTACATCGGCGGCGAGCACGCTCCCGGCCGGCAGGACCCCGCGGCGGGGCTCGCGGCGGGCCACCACCTGCTGCTCGGCCACGGCCTCGCGGTGCAGTCGCTGCGCGAGCGCGACGCATCCCTCGGCCTCGGAATCACGCTCAACCTCACGGTCGCCGACCCGGTGGACGCCAACGACCCCGGAGACCTCGACGCCGTGCGGCGCATCGACGGCCAGTTCAACAGGTTCTTCCTCGACCCGATCTTCCGCGGCGCCTACCCCGCAGACCTGCTCGAGGATGTCGCGGGCCTCGGTTTCGACGAGGTGGTGCAGCCGGGCGACCTCGACATCATCTCGGCTCCCATCGACGCCCTCGGGGTGAACTACTACCACGGGGAGCTCGTGAGCGCGCACCCCTCCGCGCAGCCCATGACGACCGTCGCGCCGTCGCCGCGGCCCAAGCGGTCCCCGTTCCCGGCCGCCGACGGCGTGCACTGGCACCTGCGCGACCTGCCCCTCACCGCGATGAACTGGGAGGTGCAGCCCGAGGGGCTCACGCGCCTGCTGCAGCGCGTGCACTCCGAGTACACCGATCCCGCGGGCGTGAAGCTCTACGTGACCGAGAACGGCGCGGCCTACGACGACGTCGTGGGCGAGGACGGTCTCGTCCACGACGCCGACCGCACCGAGTTCCTCGAGCTGCACCTGAGCGCCATCCTCGACGCGATCGAGCTCGGCGTGCCCGTGCACGGCTACTTCTACTGGTCGCTCATGGACAACTACGAGTGGGCGTGGGGCTACGACAAGCGGTTCGGGATCGTGCGCGTCGACTACGACACGCTCGAGCGCTCCCCGAAAGACTCCGCACGGGCGTACGCGCGCATTATCTCGGGCCGCACGCTCTGACGGCGCGTAGTGTTGTCGGCATGGCGACCGAAGTTATCCAGGACGCGTCGATGAACCGCTTCGAGCTGCTCGTCGACGGCCAGAGCGCCGGTGAGCTGGACTACCAGATCCGCGACAACACGATAGTGCTCACCCACACCGAGATCGACCCCTCCCACCAGGGCTCGGGCCTCGGCGGCGAGCTCGTGCGGGGCGCGCTCAACCTCATCCGCGCGGAGACCGACTACCGCGTGGTGCCGAGCTGCCCGTTCGCGGGGCCGTGGATCGACAAGCATCCCGAGTACCAGGACCTGCTGACCCGCTAGTCGTCCGTTGCGCCGTCGCTAGCGCGATGCGCGCCCGTTCCGAGCGACCGCGCAGTGCAGGAGCGGGCGCGCATAAGCAGGGCGACTCAGGAGTCGTCCGCCGAGTGCTTGCCGCGCGGCGGCTGCTGCTTGTCGGACAGGTCGATGCGCACCTGGCCGTCGTAGTTCTTGTTGTCGAGGTCGTCGCGCGCGGCCACCCCGCGGATCGCCCCCATGCCGAAGTCGTCGTCGCCGGGTAGCGGAGCGGGCGCCGGGAGGATCGTCTGCCGGTCGAGCTCGACCTGCGCCTCATGCCGCGTGGGGTGGAACACCTCGTCGCCGATGCCCGCGATGCCGCCGCTGCCCGAGGTGCGGCTCTTGTTGCTCAGGTCGATCCAGCCGAAGTGGTTGGCGACCCAGCCGAGCGCGATGATCCCGACGACGATCAGGATGACGACCCACGGCTGCACAGCTCAGTCTAAGCACGCCTCGGGATGACGACGGGGCGTCCCTCAACGAGGTGCACGTCGACCGGCAGGCCGTACACGCGCTCGACCCGCTCGGCGGTGAGCACGTCGGCCGGGGCGCCGAGCGCCTCGAGGGTGCCGCCGGAGACGAGCGCGAGCCGGTCGGCGTAGGCCGCCGCGAGAGAGAGGTCGTGCAGCACGACGACGACGGCCCTGCCGTCGTCCGCGAGCCGCCTTCCCACGCGCATGACGTCCTCCTGGTGCCGCAGGTCGAGCGACGCGGTCGGCTCGTCGAGGAAGACGACGAGGGTGTCCTGCGCGAGCACGCGCGCGAGCGAGACGCGCGCCTTCTCGCCGCCGGAGAGCTGCGTGTACCGCCGGCGCGCGAGGTGCACGATGTCGGCGGCCGCCATCGCCTCGCTCGCGACGGTGATGTCGTCCCGGCCCTGCACCGTGCGGGCCCACGGGCTGCGGCCCATGGCCACGACCTCGGAGACGAGGAACGGGAAGCTCACGGTGTTCTCCTGCGTGAGCACGCTGCGCAGGCGTGCGAGCTCCTGGTGGCGGATGCCCGAGAGCGGCCGCCCGTCGAGGGTCACGGTGCCGCGGCTGGGCGCGCGCTCCCCGCTCAACACCCCGAGCAGCGTGGACTTGCCCGCTCCGTTGGGCCCCACGAGCACGAGCACCTCGCCCGGCACGACATCGAGGGTCACGTCGTCGAGGATGGTGCGTCCGTCGAGGTCGACGCCGACGCCGTGTGCCGAGATCACGCCCATCCCCCGCTCCGACGGCGCTGCCGGAACAGCAGGAAGAAGAAGAACGGGCCCCCGATGAGCGACGTGAGCAGGCCGATGGGCAGGTCGGCGCCCACGACCACCGAGCGCGCGAGCAGGTCGGCGAGCACGAGCAGCGCGGCACCGCCGAACGCGCTCGCGACGATGAGCGGGCGGTGCGCCGGCCCGATCGCCATGCGCACGACATGCGGCACGACGAGGCCCACGAACGCGATGATGCCGCAGAAGGCCACCGCGGCGCCCGTGAGGAGGGCGACGAGCACGATCGACCCGATGCGCAGGGCCTCGACGTTGACGCCCAGATGGCGCGCGTTCCGCTCGCCGAGCGCGAGGAGGTCGAAGCGGCGGCCGAGCACGATCGCGGTGATCGAGCCGAGCACGGCGACGACCACGACGATGACGACCTCCTGCCAGCGGGAGCCGTTGAGCGAGCCCAGCTGCCAGAACACGATCTGCTCGCGGCTGCCGGAGTCCGCGACGAAGAGCAGGAAGGCGAGCCCCGCACCCGCGAAGGCGTTGACGGCGATTCCCGTGAGCAGGAGCGTCACGACCTCGGTGCGCCCGTTGGCCCGCGAGACGAGGTAGACCAGCAGGGTGGCGAGCAGGCCGCCCGCGAAGGCGAAGACGGCGACGGTGCCCGTGCCGAGGGCGGTGAGGCCGAGCACGATCGCGACGGAGGCCCCGAAGGCGCCGCCCGACGAGACGCCGACGACGCCCGGCTCCGCGAGCGGGTTGCCGAAGATCGCCTGCATGACGGCTCCCGCGACGGCGAGCGCCGCCCCCACGGCGAGCCCCATGGCGATGCGGGGGAAGCGGATGAGCCACAGCGTGGACTCGACGACCGTGTCATCCGGGGCCCAGGGGTTCTGGATGCCCGCCGCGCGCAGCACCGACCCGACGACCTCCGCCGGGGTGACGGCGAGCTGTCCGACGACCGCGGACGCGATGACGCCCCCGACGAGCAGCACGGCGAGCGCGGCGGAGAGGATGACCGCCCGGCGCGCCCGGCTCACGGAACCCTGTGCAGCCACTCGTCCGTGCCGAACTTCTCGGCGACGAGCTGCTCGGCCTTCGCGAACTCCTCGGGGGTGATCTCGCTGGGGGTGAGCCCGTAGAGGCCCTTGAAGGTGCCCACCATCTTCTCGATGATCTCGGCGCGCGGCAGGCCTGTCTGGCTGCGGAGCGGGTCGACGCGCTTGTTGGCGCTCTTCGTGCCCTTGTCGCTCATCTTCTCGCGGCCGATGCGGAGCACCTCGACCATCTTGTCGCCGTCCATGTCGTAGCTCATGGTGACGTGGTGCAGCACGGCGCCGGAGCCGAGGCGCTTCTGCGCGGCCCCGCCGATCTTGCCCGTGGGGCTCGTGATGTCGTTGAGGGGCACGTAGCTCGCCTCGATGCCGAGCGACTTGAGCGCGACGATCACCCAGTCGTCGAGGAAGGCGTAGGAGTCGGCGAAGCTCATGCCCTGCACGAGCTCGCTCGGCGCGTAGATCGAGTAGGTGATGACGGAGCCGGCCTCCATGAACATCGCCCCGCCGCCGGAGATGCGGCGCACGATGTCGAAGCCGTACTTCTGGGCGTTCTCGAGGTCGACCTCGTTCTTGACCGACTGGAAGCTGCCGATGACGACAGCGGGCTTCTCCCACTCCCAGATGCGCAGCGTGGGCTTGCGGCGCCCTTCGCCGACCTCCTCGCTCAGCACCTGGTCGAGCGCCATCTGCAGCACGGGGTCGACTGCGGGGCCCTGGATGAGCTGCCACTCGTAGTCCGTGAACGCCGTGGCCTTCTGCAGCGCGCGGCGCACCGTCGTCGCGACCGACTCGGGGGCGAAGCCGAGCAGCAGCGCGCCCTCGGGGAGCGCCTCGCGCACGGCCTTGGCGATGACGGCGTGCTCGGCGTCCGCGGGCAGGCCGTTGACCGCGGCGTTGATCGCCTCGAGGGCGTCGTCGGGCTCGAGGAAGAAGTCGCCCGCGAGACGGAAACCCGAGATGCGTCCGTCGACGACGTCGAGGTCGACGACCACGAGCTTGCCGCCCGGAACCTTGAACTCACCGTGCATTAGGCAAGCCTAACTCCCCGCCCGTGTCTCGCAGTTTCGCAGGTGTCTCGCACATCTGCGCGACTCCTGCCGATCTGCGAGACACGCGGGAGAGAGGGGTCAGAGGCGGGCGTCGAGCCAGGACACGAGGTCGGCGATGACCTCGTCACGGTTGGTCTCGTTGAAGATCTCGTGGCGCGCCTCCGGGTAGACGATGGCCTGCACGTCGCTCAGGCGCGAGCGCGTGATGTACGCCTCCGCGAGCTTCGCGATGCTCTTCTCGCCGCCCAGGGTGTCCTCGCTGCCGATCATGATGAGCAGGGGGATGTCCTTGGCGATGTTGCGCGTCGGCTTGCCGAGCAGGCGCAGCCCGTCGGCGATGCCGAAGAGCTGGATGGCGGCGGCGTAGAACGTGAGCGGGTCGTCCGCGAACTGCTGCGCCACGGCCGGATCCCGGCTCAGCCACTCGTTGCCCGTGGTGCCGAGGTGCTTGTGCTTCGCGTTGAGGTTGCCGCCGTTCATGTCGGTGAGCGTGCGGTAGGCGGTGCCCGTGAGCACGGCGACGTCGTAGTCGTCGGCGTGCTCGTTGAGGATCATCTGCACCATGAGCGAGCCCCACGAGTGCCCGAGCAGGGCGAGCTTCAGCCCGGGGTTCTCCTCGCGGATGATGCGGGTGAACTGCCGCACCCCTTCGACCGTCGCGCGCAGGCCGCCGGGCCCGAGCCTGCCCATCTTGGAGGAGTCGCCGCCGTACTGCCCGACGCCCGTGGCGCCGTGGCCGCGGTGGTCGTCCGCGTAGACGGTGTAGCCGGCGGCGACGAGGTCCTGCGCCACCTGCTCGTAGCGCAGCGCATGGTCGCCGAGGCCGTGGGTGAGCTGGAGCACGGCCTTGGGCTTCGCGGCCTTCCAGCTGTAGTAGTGGATCGTGACGCCCTCGGCGTCGACGAACGTGCTCGCGGTGCGCGTGACTGTGGCCATGGGAGCCTCCTCGCTCAGCATCATCGTACCGACGCGAGTTTCATTAGCATTGCTAATTTGCTAGGCTAATGATTATGAGCGAGCAACAGGATGACGACCTCCGGCTCGCCATCATGCGCCTGAGCCGCCGCATGCGCGCCGAGCGCGCGGACGAGGACGTCACCGACGGCCAGCTCTCCGTGCTCATCGTCCTCTTCAAGGAGGGCGCGCAGACCCTCGGCTCCCTCGCCGAGCACGAGCGCGTCACCCCGCCCTCGATGAACCGCACGGTCAACGCCCTCGTCGAGGCCGGGTTCGTCACGCGCGACAGCTCGCCCGACGACGGCCGCAAGGTGCTTCTCGCCCTCACCCCCTCCGGCGTCGAGATCGTCAACGAGACCAAGCGGCGCCGCGTCGCCTGGTTCGCCCGGCAGCTCGACGGCCTCACCCCCGCCCAGCGCGCCGCGCTCGATGTCGCCGCCCCGATCCTCAGGGAGCTCGCTGACTCGTGAGTGCCATGTTCCGCAGCCTTCGCGTCTTCAACTACCGCCTCTGGTTCGCCGGTGCGCTCGTCTCGAACACCGGGGCGTGGATGCAGCGCACGGCGCAGGACTGGATCGTGCTCACCGAGCTGACCGACAAGGATGCGACGGCGCTCGGCATCACGATGGCGCTGCAGTTCGGCCCGCTCCTGCTGCTCATGCCCGTGGCCGGGCTCATGGCCGACAGGTTCGACCGGCGCCGGCTGCTCATGTGGACGCAGGGCGTGATGTGCGCGCTCGCGTTCGGCCTGGGCATCCTCGTCATCTCGGGGCATGTGCAGCTGTGGCACGTCTACGTGTTCGCGCTGCTGCTCGGCATCTGCACGGCCATCGACACCCCCGCGCGGCAGGCATTCGTCTCCGAGCTCGTGACGGAGAAGGACATCTCCAACGCGGTGGCCCTCAACTCCACGTCGTTCCAGAGCGCGCGGCTCATCGGCCCGGCGGTGGCGGGCGTGCTCATCGCGTGGATCGGCTCGGGCCCCGTGTTCATCGTCAACGGGTTCTCGTTCGTGGGCGTGATCCTCTCGCTCGCCCTCATCCGCCGGGCGCAGCTCGTGCCGTCGCCGCGGCTCGCGAAGGCCAAGGGGCAGATCCGTGACGGGCTGCACTACGTGCGCGGGCGCAAGGACATCCTCGTCGTGCTCGTCATGGTGTTCCTCGTGGGCACGTTCGGCTTCAACTTCCCGATCTTCATCTCGACGATGTCGACCGTGGAGTTCGGCAAGGGCTCCGCGGAGTTCGGCCTGCTGTCGTCGGTCATGGCCGCGGGCGCCGTCGCGGGCTCGCTCCTCGCGGCCCGGCGCGAGCGCGTGCGGTTCGTGATCGTCGTCGTCGCGTCGGGCGCCTTCGGGCTCGCGTGCATCATCGCCGCGCTGTCGCCCACCTACCTGTTCTTCGCGGTCGTGCTCGTGCTCATCGGCGTGTGCTCGCTCACGATGATGAACACCGCCAACGCCTACGTGCAGACCACGACCGAGCCGCAGATGCGCGGGCGCGTCATGGCGCTGTACATGGCGATCTTCGCGGGCGGCACCCCGCTCGGGGCACCCATCGTGGGCTTCGTCGCGAACGTGTGGGGGCCTCGGTGGTCGCTCGGGATCGGGGCGGCCTCGGGCATCCTCGCCGCGGTCATCGCCGTGGTGTGGCTCGCGCGCGCACGTCGCGACGTGTCGACGGCGACCTCGTCGATCGAGCTGCCGCGCGATACAGTCGAGCTCGCGACGCAGGAGATCGCCATCGTCGGTGCGACGGCGACGCGCACGAGCTAGTGCAGCTCGAGCACGAGCCGGAGAGCCTCATCGATGCGCTCGAGCTCGCGTCGGCTCACGTGGCCGACGAGCTCGCCGAGGCGTTCGGGCGCGACCGCGGTGGTCTGCTCCACGAGCACCTGCGTGGCAACGCCGAGCACGGTGATCGTCGGGCGGAAGCTGCGGGGCACCGCCGATCGCGACGTCGGGGCGATGAGGAGCGTCGAGAGGATGAGGTCGTCCGACTGCAGCACCACGGCGTAGCGCTGCCCTGCCTGCTCGTTGCCGCGGGTTCCCCGGGGAGCGCGGAGGGCGTGGACATCACCCCTCACGCAGCTCCTCCATGTGCGCCAGTATCGCCCGGCTCTCGGCGAGGTCGGCCGGGTCGTCCACAACCTCGAGGGACTCGCGCCGCATGCGCTCGCGCTTGCGCAGGACCACCGAGTCGAGGAGGGCCTGGCGGATGGCCGCCGACACCGAGGTGCCGTCGGCCGTGAGCTCGTCGAGGGCACGCTGTGCCTCGGCATCCGTGCGGAAGTTCACGACCGTCATGCCGCAAGTGTAAGACAGATGTCTTACGCCTCGCGCGTGATCTCGACCTTCACGAACAGGGTCGAGCCGAACGGCCCCGCGTACACGCCGCGCAGGGGCGGCACGTCGTTGTAGTCGCGCCCGCGCCCCACGAGCACGTGGCGGTCGCCGATCTCGATGAGGTTGGTGGGGTCGTAGCCGCGCCACTCCCCGCCGCAGAACCACTCGACCCACGCGTGCGACTCGCCCGCGACGGTCTCGCCGATCGCCGCGTTGGGCTTGGGGTGCAGGTAGCCGGAGACGTACCGGGCGGGGATGCCCACCGAGCGCAGCGCTCCGAGCGCGAGGTGCGCGATGTCCTGGCACACCCCCTTGCGCTGGGCCCACGCCTCGGCCGCGGTCGAGTGCACGCCCGTGACACCCTGCATGTACTCGACGGCCTCGCCGATCGCCCTGCAGATCTCGTAGGCGGCGTCGCAGACGTTGTCGGTCTTCGCCTTGACGTCGCGCGCTATCGACTCGACCTCGACGGGCGGGTTCGTGCGACGGGTCTGCTTGAGGTGCTCGACGGTCTCCGTCGAGCGCTCCACCGCGAGCTCGAGCTCGAGCCAGCTGAGGCTCTCCTCCACGTGCGGGCGCGGCCGCACCTCGACGAGGCTCGTGGCCGTGAGCGAGAGCTCCTTGTGCGGCGTGAGGATCTCGAACGACGAGACGCGCGAGCCCCAGTAGTCGACATATCCGTGGTGGCTCGACATGGGCAGGATCTCGAGGTTGGAGAACAGCACGAGCTGGCCGTCGCTCGAGACCGGCAGCATCCTCGCCTCGTTGTAGGAGGCCGTGACGTCGCCGCCGTAGTGGAAGCCCGTCATGTGCTTGATGCGCAGGCGGTTCAACTCGTCTCCCCCACCCAGCTCGGCGCCGCGTTCGTCGGGAAGTAGCGCTGGCGGATGGCCTCCGACGCGGCGCTCGTCGCGAGCTGCACGTTGTCCATGTGCAGCGGCAGGTCTTCGAGGATGTCGGCGATCGGCCGGTACTCGAGCTCGCTGCGGATCTGCCCGAGCAGCCGCTGCGACAGGTCGGAGACGCCCACGCGCCCGGTGCTCGGCTCGATCTCGCGCATGCACGCCTCGGCACGCGACACGGAGAACAGGATGCTGCGCGGGAACAGCCGGTCGAGCAGCAGGAACTCCGCGGCGTTCTTCGCGCTCGGCACACCGCGGTAGGTGCGCAGGTAGGCCTCGTACGCGCCGCACGAGCGCAGGATGGTCGTCCACGATGGGCCCGACGCCTCGGTGAGGCTGCGGGTCGCGAGGAGCCGGGCGGTCATGTCCGCGCGCTCGATGGAGCGGCCGAGGGTGAAGAACTGCCAGGCCTCGTCGCGGCTCGTCGCCGACTCGATGATGCCGACCGCGAGGGCGCTGCGCTCGCGCACCCAGCCGAAGAACTCGTGCACCTTGTCGCTCGACACCTTTCGGGGCATCCGCGCGCGCGTCGTGTTGAGGCACTCCCACAGCTCGGTGCTGACGATCTCGCGGGCGCGGCGGGCGTTCTCGCGCGCGGCGCCGAGCGAGTAGGCGATCGACGCCGGCTCGGAGCGGTCGACGGCGAGGATCGAGAGGATGTCCTGCCGGCTGAGCTCGGCGTCGTCCGGGGCCTCGGCGCCCATGACGCTCAGGAGCGAGCGGCACGCGAGGTCCTCCTCGATCCACGGGTCTTCGAGCAGCAGCTGGAGGTGCACGTCGAGGATGCGCGCGGTGCCGTCGGAGCGCTCGATGTAGCGGCCGATCCAGAACAGGCTCTCGGCGATGCGGCTCAGCATGGCGCCTCCTTGCCCTGTTGCTGCTGCTCCTGCTGCCCGTGGCCGAGCGGCCGGTCGCTCGGGGCGTGGTCCTGCTGGGCCGACTTGAGCATCTCGGGCGTGATGATCGAGATCGACTCGGTGGCCGCGGCCTGGCCCGCGACGAGGCCCTGGATGCTGTGGCGGGAGACCTGCAGCGGGTCTTGGCCCACGACCCACGTGTCCTTCGACCCGCCGCCCTGGGAGCTGTTGACGACGAGCTCGCCCTCCGGGAGCGCGACGCGCGTGAGACCGCCCGGCAGCACCCACACGTCGGAGCCGTCGTTGACCGCGAACGGCCTGAGGTCGGCGTGGCGCGGGCGCATGCCGTCATCCACGAGCGTGGGGATCGTGGAGAGCTGCACGACCGGCTGCGCGATCCACCCGCGCGGGTCGCGGAGGAGGCGCTGCCGCAGCTCCTCGAGCTCCTGCTTCGAGGCGGCGGGGCCGATGACGAGGCCCTTGCCGCCGGAGCCGTCGACGGGCTTCACCACGAGCTCGTCGAGGCGGTCGAGCACCTCCTCGAGCGCGCCCGGATCCTCGAGGCGCCACGTCTGCACGTTGGGCAGGATCGGCTCTTCGCCCAGGTAGTACTTCGTGAGCTCGGGCAGGTAGGTGTAGACGAGCTTGTCGTCGGCGACGCCGTTGCCCACGGCGTTGGCGATCGTGACGTTGCCGAGGCGCGCCGCGAGCATGAGCCCGGGGCTGCCGAGCATGGAGTCCGCGCGGAACTGCAGCGGGTCGAGGAACTCGTCGTCGACGCGGCGGTAGATCACGTCGACGCGCGTGGGGCCGGCGGTCGTGCGCATCCACACCCGCCCGCCGGAGCAGAACAGGTCGCGGCCCTCCACGAGCTCGACGCCCATGAGGCGAGCGAGCAGCGTGTGCTCGAAGTAGGCGGAGTTGTAGACGCCCGGTGTGAGCACGACGACCGTCGGGTCGTCGACACCGGGCGGCGCGGATGCCCGCAGCGCGTGCAACAGCTTGTGCGGGTAGTCCCCCACCGGCCGCACGCGCATCGACACGAACAGCTCGGGGAGCGTCTGCGCCATCACGCGGCGGTTGGAGATCACGTAGCTCACGCCCGACGGCACGCGCACGTTGTCCTCGAGCACGCGCCACGTGCCGGCCTCGTCGCGGATGAGGTCGATGCCGCTCACCTGGATGCGCACGCCGTTGGCCGGGTCGATGCCCGCGGCCTCGCGGTGGAAGTGGCTCGAGCTCGTGATGAGCCTGGCCGGGATGACGCCGTCCTTGATGGCCGCCTGCGGCCCGTAGATGTCGGCGAGGAACCGCTCGAGCGCCCTCACGCGCTGCTTGATCCCCGCCTCGACGTCGACCCACTCCGCCTGGTCGATGACGCGCGGCACGGCGTCGAGCGGGAACGGCCGCTCCTCGCCCGCGAAGTCGAACGTGACGCCCTGCGCGAGGTAGCTCGCCCCGAGGGCGTCCGTGCGCCCGCGCAGCTCGTCCTGCGTCATCTGCGCGAGCGCGGCGTGGATCTCCTTGTACGACTGCCGGGCGGAGCCGGGCGTGGCGAACATCTCATCCCACGCGGGCGTGCCCTTGCGCTTCGTCGCCGTGGCGCCGTAGCCGTCGAACAGGTCTCCCATGTTGTGAGCTTACGGCTCCGTATGTTGCGGGGGTGTTTCAGGCCTCGAACGGGTCCAGCACGAACACCTGGATCTGCCGGTCCGTCTTCTTCTGGTACTCGGCATAGTCGGGCCACGCCTCGACGGCGCGCTCCCACCAGGTCGCGTACTCCTCGCCCGTGACCTCGCGCGCGCGGTAGTCCTTCTTCACCGGGCCGTCCTGCAGCTCGACGTGCGGGTTGGCCACGAGGTTGTAGTACCAGGTGGGCGGCTCGGGCGTGCCGCCGCGCGACGCGACGACCGCGTAGGTGCCGTCGTGCTCGACGCGCATGAGGGCGTTCTTGCGGAGCTTGCCCGACTTCGCGCCCACCGAGGTCATGACGATGATGGGCTTGCCGCGCAGGGTGTTCGCCTCCTGCCCGTTCGTGGCCTCGAACAGCTCGGCCTGCTTGCGCGCCCACTCGGACGTGCTCGGTTCGTACTCTCCAGTCAGTGGCATGGTTCCATTGTCCCTCTGCCGCCCGTCGGTTTCGGTACGGCCGCGGGCGGCCTGCTCAACCCGCCTACCGCTCGATGTGGTCGAGGTGCAGCATGGCGGCGAGGTTCTTGTCGAGCTCGTCGTCCTGGAAGATCTTCTTCCAGTCGTCCTTGATGATCGTCTGCCGGCCGTAGTCCATGGCGATGAGGCACGCGTCGCTGAACGGGTTCGATCCCTTGAGGGTGTTCGCGAGCGCGACCTGGGTGTGGCCGAGCAGGATGCTCCGCGCGGCCTCGCGCGGCACGCCCATCGTGTTGACGGTCTCCTCGAGCGCCTCGGCGAGCAGGGCGCCGATCATGCACGCGACGGTCTCGACGAGCGTCGGCTCGAGCTGCGCCAGCTGCTTGACGGTCACCCAGTGCACGTCGACGACGGGGGCGAAGATCGCGCGGATGACCGTCTCGAGCAGCTCCTTCTTCGCGGGGTCGTCCGACTCGATGGCGCCGATCGCGTCCTGCGGGGCAGCGATGCCGCCGAACGTGTCCGCGTACTCCTCGGGCGTGTGGCGCTCGAGGAACACCGACGGGTGGCACGGGTGCGTCACGCCGCGGATCACGTCGTGGCGCTCCGCGAGCAGGCCCGCGTAGGCTGCGGCCGGGTCGAGCGTGAGCAGGATGGATCCGGGCTTGAGGTCGTCGATGATCGCCTTCGACACGGGGCCGAGCGCCAGGTCGGGCACGGCGAGGACCACCACGTCGGAATCCTTGACCGCATCGGCGGTCTCGGTGAGCACGCGACCGGTCTCGAGCACGCGCTCCTGACCTGCGGGCGAGTTCTCGCTGTAGTAGACGGTGTGGGCGGTCTTGACGAGGTTGTTGGACACGCGCATGCCCATCTTCCCGCCGGCCCCGATCACGGCGATGGTGATGTTGTCGGTCATTGCTTGCTCCTTAGATACGCGATGTTCTGTTCGTTCCACAGGTTCTCGAGCCTGCTGGTCTCGTCGAACGACCCCTGCCACGGCAGCCAGTGCTCGATGATCTGGTTCACGCCTCTGGCCTCCGGCTGCACGGTCGCGACCAGGTGGTCGTAGTCGAGCAGCCCCGTGCCGAGGGCAGCGCCCTCGAGCGTGAAGCCCACCCAGCCGTCGCGGCGGGTGAAGGCGAAGTCTTTGACGTGCACATTGGCGACGTAGGGGGCGGTGCGCTCCACGACGTCGCGCGGCAGCTCGAGGGCCGCGACCGTGTTGGCCGGGTCGAGGCAGATGCCGAGGCTCGGGCTGCCCACGGCCTCCACGAGCCCGACGAGGTCGGCGGTGCGCACCTGCTCGTAGGTCTCGAGGGCGAGGGTCACACCCGCGTCGGCATACGACGGCAGGGATGCCCGCAGCAGCGCCTCCGCCTCGCCCATGCTCGGGCGGTGCTCCGCCGTGTTCACCATGCTGCGCACGACCGTGGCCCCCAGCACGTCGGCGAGGTGAAGGAATGTGGCGAGGTGCTCCTGCCCGACGCCGCGCGTGCCGAGCTCGATGCCGATGCCGAGCTCGTCCGCGAGCGAGCGCAGGGCCGCGAGCTCCGCGGCCGAGTAGCCGAGGATCGGCAGGTAGTCGCAGATCTGGAAGACTCCCACGCCGAGGTCGCGCGTGCGGTGCAGCATCGCGGGGAGCGAGAGCGGTTCGGGCGCGCGCTCGGAGTGCTGCCAGAAGAAGGAGTAGGTGCCGAGGCCGATCATCGGGAGACCGCCTCCTCGATGACCCGGGCGAGGGCGGCCGGGTCATGGGCGAAGCGGCCGAGGAAGAGGCCGTCGACGTCGTCGCCCAGGGTCGTCAGCAGGCCGGGTCCGGCGCTGCCGCCGTAGATGACGCGGTGGCCGACGGACTTGAGGGCGGAGCACACGGCGCGGATGTGGTCCGCCGGCGCGGGCTCGGGCGCGCCGATCGCCCACACGGGCTCGTAGGCGACGAGCACCTCGCCCGCGGGGGCGTGCTCCAGCTGCGCCAGGCAGGAGGCGACGGCATCCTCGGCGCTCACGCGCCCGGTCTCGCCGATGCAGAGCACGGGCGTGAGCCCGTTGCGCAGGGCCGCGGCGGTCTTGAGCGCCACGACCTCCTCGGTCTCGCCGAACAGGCGGCGACGCTCGGCGTGGCCGACCTCCGCGTAGCGGACCCCGAGCTCCGCGAGCTCGGCGCCGGAGACCTCGCCCGTGAAAGCCCCGGCGTCCTCCCAGAAGAGGTCCTGCGCCCCGACGGCGACCGTGGTGTCGGCGAAGGCCTGGAGGGCGGCGGGGATCGAGACGAAGGAGGGGATGACGAACACGTCGACGTCCGTGCGGTCGCCGACGAGGTCCGCGACGCGCGCGAACCAGTCGCGCGCCTGCCCGGGCCCGAAGTACATCTTCAGGCTCACCCCCACCGTCGTCGTGGTCATCAGCAGGCGCCGGTGGTCTCGTACTGGTCGAGCACGGCGACCTTCTCCGCCGAGGCGGAGGTCTCGTCGAATCGGTAGGTGAGCCACTCCCGCACGAGGCGGCGGGCGAGCTCGACGCCGATGACGCGCTGGCCGAGGGCGAGCACCTGCGCGTTGTTGCTCAGCACGAGGCGCTCCACCGAGAAGGAGTCGTGGGCGACCGACGCGCGGATGCCCTTGACCTTGTTCGCCGCCATCGCGACGCCCATGCCCGTGCCGCACACGAGCAGGCCGCGGTCGGCCTCACCCGACGCGACGAGCTCGCCCACGGCGACACCCACGCGCGGGTACGGCGTGTGCCCGTCGGCGTCCACGCCCACGTCGGTCACGAACTCGACGAGCTCGTTGAGCTCGAGGTCGTTCTTGAGGATCTCCTTGTAGTCGAATCCGGCGTCGTCGGAGCCGATGGCGATGCGGAGCTTGTTCACTGGTTCTCCTTAAGAACTCTGCTGAGGCGCGTCACGATGAGCGCGAGGGAATGGGCGCCCGCGTCGGGCGTGCCCAGGCTCTTCTCCGCGTGGGGCCGCGCGCGGCCCATCTTCGGGAGCAGATCTGCGGTCGCCGCCGCTGCGGCGGTGGATGCCTCGGCGGCCACGGTCCACGCGTCGGCGAGGCGGGCCCCGCCGTCGATCTCGCGGCTCAGGGTCTCGGCGAACGGCACGAGCGAGTCGACCATCGTCTTGTCGCCCACGACGGCCCCGAATCCGAGGATGGCGTTCTTCGCCGCCTGGACTCCGGCGCCCACCGAGCCGGCGGCCGGCTTGTCGGTGTCGCCGAGCTCGGCGGCGAGGGCGCGCAGCGCGGCCCCCCAGATCGCGCCGGACGTTCCGCCCGCGCGGTCGGCCCACGCGTCGCCCGCGCGCTCGAGCAGGGTCTGCGCCCCCGCGCCCGCCCCGAGCAGTTCGAGGGCGGCGGCCTGGGCGGCGTGGGATCCACGCTGCATGCCGATGCCGTGGTCGCCGTCTCCCGCGACGGCGTCGATGCGGCCGAGTTCGTCGACGTTCTCGTCGATGACGGCGGCGATGGCCTCGATCGCGAGGTAGGCGGTCTTGGCGGCGAGCTGGGACTCAGCGCTCGCGGGCGATATCTCGACGCGCTCGACCAGAGCCTCCTCCCGCGTGTCCTGAGCCGTCGCGGCGATGGACCCCTTGCGGTAGGCGGGGGTGTCGGCGGGGGCGCGCCAGAACGACTCGAGCTCGTCGTCGAGCCAGAAGAGGGTCAGCGATGCCCCGGCCATGTCGAACGACGTGACGAGCTCGCCGACCTCGGGCTCCACGACGGTGAGCCCGGCCTGCCCGAGAAGCGCGGCGATCCGGCGGTAGACGACGAACAGCTCCTCGTACTTGATGGAGCCGAGGCCGTTGAGGATCACCGCGACCCGGTCGCCCGAATGCTCGGGTCGCTCGGCGAGGAGCGTCGTGACGAAGAGCTCGGCGAGGCCGTCGGCCGTGGGGATGTCCGTCTCGTCGATGCCCGGCTCGCCGTGGATGCCGATGCCTACGCCCATGCGGCCGTCGGGGATCGTGAACAGCGGCTCGGCGGCGCCCGGGAGCGTGCATCCCGTGAACGCGACGCCGAACGAACGGGTCATGTCGTTGGCCTTCTGCGCCACGCGCTCGACGTCGTCGAGGGAGTAGCCGGCCTCGGAGGCGGCGGCCGCGGCCTTGAAGACCGTGAGGTCGCCCGCGATGCCGCGGCGCTTGTGCTTCTCCGCGATGCTCGCGGAGGCGATGTCGTCGGTGACGACGACCGTGCGGGTGTCGATGCCGTCGGCGCGCAGCTGCTCCTGCGCGTGGGTGAAGTTGAGCACGTCGCCCGCGTAGTTGCCGTACGTGAGGAGCACGCCGCCACCCAGGTTCGCGGCCTTCGAGACCGAGAGCACCTGCTGGGCGGAGGGCGACGCGAAGAGGTTGCCCATGGCCGCGCCGTGCGCGAGGCCCTGGCCGACGATGCCGCCGAAGGCGGGGTAGTGGCCCGATCCGCCGCCGATGATGACGGCGACGGTGCCGGGAGTGGAGACCGTCGAGCGCACGACGCCGCCCGTGACGCGGCGCACCTGGGCGGAGTTCGCGGCGACGAATCCTTCGATCATCTCGTCCGCGAACGCGGCGGGATCGTTGAAGAGGCGGGTCATGGTGCAGCTCCGGGGGGTTGAACCGCGGCGGCGGTGAATGGGCACCGCCGCCGCGGAAGGTTGTTACTTGGTGAGGGCCGGCTCGACGAGTGCGGCCTCGGTGACCTTCTTGCGGCGCGCGAGCAGCAGCATGAGCACACCCGAGAGGGCCATGAAGCCGCCGACCACGAGCATGGGCAGCTCGTAGTGCGGGGTGTCGCCCACCTTCGTCGCGTCCGCGAGCGCACCCGTGATGTACGGGGCGGAGAAGCCAGCGAGGTTGCCGATCGTGTTGATGAGCGCGATGCCCGCGGCGGCGGCCGCACCCGTGAGGAACTGCGTGGGCAGCGTCCAGAAGTTGGGCAGCGCCGAGAAGATCGACATCGCCGTGACGGCGATGATGGCGATCGTGACCGCGGGCGATCCGCCGAACAGCGCGAGCGGGATGCTCACGGCGCCGAGGAACGCGGGGATCACGATGTGCCACGTCTTGAGACCGCGACGGTTGGCGTCACGCGCCCAGAAGTGCAGAGCGATGGCGGCCGGCACGTAGGGGATCGCCGTGATGAGCCCCTTCTGGAAGACGTCGAACTCCACGCCGAACTGAGCCTGGAAGCCCGCGATGATCGTCGGGAGGAAGAAGCCCAGCGCGTACAGGCCGTAGATGAAGCCGAAGTAGATGAAGGCGAGGACCCACACGCGACCGCTCTTGAAGGCGTCGCCGATGCGGCCCTTCTGGTTCACGGCCTCGGTCTTGTTCTTCTCGCCCTCGAGGGCCGCGGTGAGCCAGGTCTTCTCCTCGGCGGTGAGCCACTTGGCGTCGGCCGGACGGTCCTTGAGGTAGAACCACGCGATGATGCCGACGATGATCGCGGGAATGGCGACGCCGAGGAACATGACGCGCCAGCCGTCGAGCCCGAAGAGTCCGTGCTGCTGGATGAGAAGGCCCGCGAAGGGGGCGCCGATGACGGTCGTGAGCGGCTGCGCCAGGTAGAAGAGGGCGAGGATCTTGCCGCGGTGCGCCGCCGGCACCCACAGGCTCAGGAACAGGATCGCACCGGGGAAGAAGCCGGCCTCGGCGACACCGAGGAGGAAGCGCAGGCCGACGAGCTGCTCGAAGTTGCCCACCCACGTGAAGAGGAGGGCGACGATGCCCCAGCTCACCATGATGCGGGCGAGCCACTTTCGTGCGCCGAAGCGGTGCAGGGCGAGGTTGCTGGGCACCTCGAGCAGGATGTAGCCGATGAAGAAGACGCCCGAGGCGAAGCCGAACTGGGCAGCCGAGAGGCCGAGGCTCTCGTTCATGCCGTTGGGCGCCGCGAAGCCGATCGCGGTGCGGTCGAGGTAGTTGATGAAGAACATCAGGGCGACGAACGGCACGAGCCGGACGGCGACCTTCTTGATCGCGGATTTCTCCACTGCCGAGGCGACAGCAGGAGAGGTTGTGGTGGTGTCCACATTGACTCCTTAGTGGGGGGACGGGATGCAACCCCCGCCTGTAACCCTCGGTGGTCGCGCGGTCCAGTATTCGCCGTCGTCGGGAACTCGTCAACCGGTTGACCAGTTGAGAGCTCGGTCGCGCTTGCTAACGTGTGCCTATGCCCGCGTATCCCAACGACTCCTCGGCCGAGATCGCCGCGTCGATCGGGAGCCTGTCGGGCGGCACCCCGGTGTCGGCGATCGCCAAGCGCCTGCTCGAGATCTTCACCAACGGCACCATCGAGGCGGGCACGCGCCTGCCCCCCGAACGGCAGCTCGCGACGACCCTGGGCGTCGGCCGTTCCGCCGTGCGCGAGGCCCTCGCGGCCCTCGAGATCCTCGGCATCGTCGACGTGCGCCCCGGCTCGGGCACCTACCTGCGCGGCAACGCGAGCGAGCTGCTCCCCCAGACCCTCAGCTGGGGGCTCATGCTCGGCGAGCCGAAGACCCTCGAGCTCATCGAGGTGCGCGGTGCCCTCGAGATCTACGCCGCACGCCTCGCGGCGACGAGGATGACCGACGAGGAGCTCGTGCGCCTCGGCCAGCGGGTCGACGAGATGCGCGCATCCCGCGACGACCTGCGCCGGTTCGTCGAGGCAGACCTGCAGTTCCACCTCGAACTCGCGCGCAGCACCGACAACTCCGTGCTCCTCGACCTGCTGCAGAGCATCCGCTCGCTCCTGCGGGTGTGGGTCGACCGCGCTGTGCAGGACACCGTGCACGCCGAGGACGCCATCCGCGAGCACGCCGCCGTGCACGCGGCGATCGCCACGCGCGACCCGGACGCCGCCGCCTCCGCGATGGCCGCGCACATGAACACCGCAGGCAAGCGCCTCGCCACCTCGCTCACACCGTGAGCGGGCTGCTCGCCGAGGGCGCGTCGCTCGAGAAGCTCTGGACGGGCACGGCCTGGGGTGAGGGCCCCGTGTGGTTGCCCGCCGAGGGGGTGCTCGTGTGGAGCGACATCCCCCACAGCCGCGTGCTGCAGTACGACGCCGGCACCGTGACCGTGCGCCACGCCGACGCCGAGTACGCCAACGGCCGGACGCTCGACCGCGACGGCGCCATCGTGCAGTGCAGCCACGGCCGCCGCGCTATCGAGCGCGAGGTCGACGGGATGCCCGTGGTCGTCGTCGACCGCTGGGCCGGGGGGCGGTTCAACTCCCCCAACGACGTCGTCGTCGCGCGCGACGGCGCCATCTGGTTCACCGACCCGCCCTACGGCCTGCACGAGAGCGGTGCGGAGGGGCATCCCGGCTCGCAGGACTACGACGGCTGCTACGTGTTCCGCTACGCGGACGGGGTCGCCGAGCCCGTCATCACCGACATGGTGCACCCCAACGGGCTCGCGTTCTCGCCCGACGAGTCGCTGCTCTACGTCGCCGACACGGCGTGGTTCTGGCAGCCCGAGGTCACGCCCGTGATCCGCGTGTACGACACGACGACGTGGCAGGGGCGGGTGTTCGCGACGCCGAGCGGGGTCGCCGACGGGTTCCGCGTCGACACCCTCGGACGCGTGTGGACGTCGTGCGGGGAGTCGGTGCGCGTGTACTCGCCCGAGGGCGAGGTGCTGCTCGACATTCCCGTGCCGGAGCGCGTCGGCAACCTGTGCTTCGGCGGACCGGACGGCCACGACCTGTACATCGCCGCGGGCACGAGCCTCTACCGCGTCGCGACGACGGCGACCGACGCCGCCTGAGCCTCCGAACGGTCCCGCCCGCGAAACTTTCCGTCGCGGCGAAACTTTCCGGCGTCCGCGAAAGTTGGGCGGGTGGGAAAGGGCCGTCTCAGGCCTGCGGACCCAACGGCTCCGGGATCTCGCACCCGAGCTCGATGAGCTGGTCGGTCACGACGCGGATGGCGTTGAGCGCCTTCGGGAAGCCGCAGTACTGCACGACGTGGATGACCGTCTCGAGGATCTCCGTCGGGGAGCACCCCACCCGGATGGCGCCGCGCGTGTGTCCGCGCAGCTGCGGCTCGAGCCCGCCGATCGTCACGAGCGACGCGAGCGACAGCAGCTCGCGCTGCGCGAGCGTGAGCCCGGGGCGGGAGTAGATGTCGCCGAAGTTGAACTCGATGCCGAAGCGGGCCAGATCCTGCGCCAGCCCCGTCTGCATCTCGACGAGGCCCTCCGACTTGCCCTCGCCGTAGACCTCGTCGAACCAGCGCTTGCCGCGCTCCAGCCGCTCGCTCATGTGCTTCCTCCTAGATCGAGTGTCCGCCGTCGAGCGGCAGGATGAGGCCCGTGATGTTCACGGCCTCCGGGGCGGCGAGGAACACGACCGCCTGGGCCAGGTGCTCCGGCTCGCCCAGCAGGCGCGTCGGGATCTGGTCGAGCAGCGCGGCGCGGCGCTCGGGGGTGTCGTTGTCGCGGCCCGGCGTCGCCTGGGCTCCGGGCGCGAGGGCGTTGACCGTGATGCCCTGCTCGGCGACCTCGATCGCGAGGGCCTTCGTGAGCCCCACGACCCCGGCCTTCGCCGCCGCGTAGGCGGTGGCGCCGCGCACGAGCCGGCCGCCCGAGACGGCGGCGATCGAGGCGATGTTGACGATGCGCCCCGAGCGCTGCTCGATCATGCCGGGCAGCACCGCGCGCGTGACGTTGAAGACCGAGGTGAGGTTGCGGTCGAGCTGGGTTTGCCAGGTCTCCGGGGCCATCTCGTGGAAGAAGCTCACGGCCCCGCCGCCGGCTCCGTTGAGCAGGATGTCGACGGCCCCCCACTCGGCGACGATGCCCCCGACCGCTGCCTGCACGGCGTCGAAGTCGGTGAGGTCGGCGGTCGCGCTGAGCGCCCGCGCGCCGTGGGCGCGGACGAGCCCCGCGGTCTCCTCCAGCCCCGCACCGTTGAGGTCGAGGCCCGCGACATCCGCGCCCTCGGCCGCGAGGGTCTCGGCGATGACGCGGCCGAGCGCGCCGGCGGCTCCCGTCACGAGAGCCCGCTTGCCCTGCAGTCGTCCGGCCATCTGGCTCTCCTCATCGAGTTTTGGAACGTTTCAACAGGGAGGGTAGCACGGGCTCACACCGCGGCGGCGACGCGTCCCGCCGCCCCGGGGTACCGCGCCGGCACGACGGGCCCCGTGAGCTCGACGTCGACGTGCTGCCCCTCCGCCGCCGCGTCGCGCGCGACGATGAGCCGGATCGTGCCGGGCTCGACCACGCGCTCCCCCGACCGCGCGATGAGCGAGAACGCCGCGCACGTCACGGTCGCGCGAACGCGCACGGCGCCCTCCGCGGGCACGGACACGCGTCCGTGGGCGACGAGCCAGCGCACGGGCCGGCTCACCGAGGCGACGGGGTCGTGCGCGTAGACCTGCACGACCTCGGTGCCGTCGCGGTCGCCCGTGTTCCGCACGTCGAACTCGAGCTGCACGGTGCCGTCGGTCGGGACATCCTCGGAGGCCGTCACCGGCCCGTGCTCGAAGGTCGTGTAGGTGAGCCCGAAGCCGAACGGGAAGGCGGGCGTCGGGTCGGCCGAGCTCATGGGCGTCTTGCCGCCGAGCACGGGATGCAGGTAGCCGGAGGGCTGCAGCGTCGTCGCGGCGGGGATGCCGACGGGCAGGCGACCCGAGGGCATGACGCGCCCGGAGAGCAGCCCCGCGATCGCGGCCCCGCCCTCCTGCCCGGGCAGGAAGGCCTGCACGACTGCCGCCGCGCGCTCGGCGAGCCCGTCGAGGATGTACGGGCGCCCGGTCACGAGCACGAGCACGACGGGCGTCCCGGTGTCGAGCACCTCCTCGACGAGGCGTCGCTGCAGGCCTGGCAGCTGGAGGTCGGCGGTGTCGCATCCCTCGCCCGACGTGCCCTTGCCGAACATGCCGGACTGGTCGCCGACCACGACGACCGCGAGCTCGGCGGAGCCCGCAGCCGCGACCGCGGCGGGGATGCCCGACGCGTTGGACGACATGACGTCGCAGCCGCGCTCGGCGACGATCTCGGCCGCGGGGAACTCCGCGGCGAGCGCCTCGGCGACCGTCGCGATGACGACGCCCGGATCGTGGTCGGGGTGGTGCGGCAGCACGTGGTTGGCGAACGAGTAGCAGCCGAGCAGCGAGTCGGCGGCGAAGGCGTTGGGACCGACGAGGGCGATGCGCGCGGGGGCGCTGAGGGGCAGCACGCCGTCGTTGCGCAGGAGCACGAGCGACTCCTCCGCGAGCAGGGCGGCGACCTCGCGGTTGGCTGCGGAGTCGAGGTCGACGGCGGGGTCTAGCGGCTCGGGCGCATCCAGCAGTCCGAGCTGCTCCTTCTGCGCGAGCACGCGGCGCAGGGCCCGGTCGACGAGCGCCTCGTCAACGGCGCCCGACTCCACGAGCTCCGCGAGCGGCTCGAGGTAGGCGGACCCGGTCGGCAGCTCGACATCGATGCCCGCCGCGAGGGCGAGCGCCGCGGCCTCGCCGAGGGAGCGCGCTACGGCGTGCATCCTCTCGAGGAAGGTCACGGCGAAGTAGTCGGCGACGACCGTGCCCTCGAAGCCCCAGTCGTCGCGCAGGATGCCCGTGAGCAGGTCAGGGTCGGCGGCGACCGGCACGCCGTCGACCTCCGTGTACGAGTTCATGACGGAGCGCGCGCCGCCCTCACGGATCGCGAGCTCGAACGGCGGCAGGAACACCTCGGCGAGCTCGCGCCGGCCGATGCCCACCGGCCCGTGGTTCTGCCCGCCGCGCGACGACGAATAGCCCACGAAGTGCTTGAGCGTCGACACGACCCCCTCGGCCTCGACGCCCGCGACGTAGGCGGTGCCGACGGACGCCACGAGCCACGGGTCTTCCGAGATGCACTCCTCCACGCGGCCCCAGCGCGCGTCGCGCACGACGTCGAGCACGGGCGCGAGCCCCTGGTGCACGCCCAGGGAGCGCAGGTCGGCGCCGATGCGGCGGGCCATCCTGCCGACGAGGTCGGGGTCGAACGACGCGCCCCACGCGAGCGGCGTCGGGTAGGTCGTGGCGCCGAGCGCGAGCACACCCGTGAGGCACTCCTCGTGCACTGTCGCGCGGATGCCCGTGCGCCCGTGCAGGTAGGCCTGCCGCTCCTCGAGCTGCGCCACACCCTCAGCCGCGGCGATCGGTCGCGTGCCGTAGTGCCGCGTGAACTGGCCGAGCCCCGCCTCGGCGAAGCGCTCGAAGTTGACCTGGTCGGCCTGCAGCGTCTCCTGCATGGGCGCCATCGTCTCGCCGGCCCGCTTGGCCGCCGCCCACAGGCCGACGAGCTGGGCGAGCTTGGCTCTGAGGGGCAGCTCCGCGACGAGGGCCTCCACGCGCGCAGAGGCGATACTGGAGGGGAAGGTCGGACGGGGTTCGTTCATAGCTCCTCCGCGGGGGAAGTTGACACGTTTCAGCTTATTTGACGCTGGCCGCAACAAACGCGTCGATTTTGCTTGACACTGCCGAGAACGCATGATTAGCATGCCCCATTGAAACGTCTCAAAACGGGGCGTCGCACTTCAAGGAGGAAATGTGACCACAGCACACCGTCCCCGCCTCCGGCGTGGACTCATCACCCTGGTCGGCGCCCTCAGCGTCACCACCCTCGCCCTCGCCGGCTGCGCAGCGGGCGACTCGGGCAGCACGGGCTCCGGAACGGACTCGGAGAAGTTCACCGTCCTGCTGAACGACGAGAACCAGAACGTCAAGCCCGTGCTCGAGGCCCTCTCGACCGGCGCCTGTGCGACCGAGGAGGCCGCACAGCCCCTCGAGTTCAGCTCCATCCCGCAGGGCGACATGGACGCGAACAACCAGCTCCTCGCGAGCCAGGACTCGCTGCCCACGCTGTTCTCGGCCGGCGGCACGCCGTCCGAGGCCGCGAAGCTCGACAAGGCCGGCAAGCTCGTGCACTTCGACGACGCCCTCGCCGCGCTCGACGCCACCGACGACGTGCTCCCCTCCGCGAAGGCCGTCATCGAGAAGCTCTACGGCGGCAACTTCGTCATGCTCCCGAGCCAGTACAACATCGAGGGCATCTTCTACAACAAGCAGATCTTCGCCGACCTCGGCATCGAGGTGCCGACGACGTGGGACGAGCTGAACGACGCCGCCGCGAAGGTGCAGGCCGCGGGCTACACCGCCCTTTCCGCCTCCGGCAACCAGGGATGGCCGCTCACGCGCCTCATCTCGGGCTACCTGTTCCGCACCGTCGGACCTGACGCCCTCAAGGCGGTCCAGGACGGCACCGCGAAGCTGACCGACCCCGAGTACGTGGCCGCCGCCCAGGCGATCGCCGACCTCGGTGCCGCGGGCTACTTCGGCGCCAACGTCACGTCGCTCGACTACGACGGTGCGACCAACGAGTTCCTCACGGGCAAGGCCGCGATGATCTACATGGGCAGCTGGCTGCTCGGCAACATCAACGACCCCGCGCAGAACAAGCTGCCCGCCGACTCGGTCGGCTTCATGCCGTTCCCCGCTGTCGACGGCGGGAAGGGCGCGATCGACCAGTACCCCGCGAACGTCGGTGTCGCGATCACCATGAGCTCCTCGACCTTCGGCCCCAACGCCCAGGCCTGGCTCAAGTGCATCGCCGACAACTTCGGCACGGACTCGCTCAAGAACCAGAACACGATCTCCGGCTTCGCGGTCAACACGCCGGTCGACGTCCCGGCGATCACGCAGGAGGTCCTGGACCGCATGGCCGACGGTGGTGAGGGCGTGCTGTGGTTCGAGGCGCTCTTCAACGCAAAGGCCGGCCAGGACTCGTCCGACAACGCACCGCTGCTCGTGACCGGTCAGATCTCGCCGGAGGACTTCATGAAGACCCTCCAGACCGACCTCGACGCCGGATAGTCTCAGCGCTAGTCCAGTGGTGGCGGCTGGTCTCCGGACCCGCCGCCACCACTGTTCGTCTACACCCTCGAAAGGCCCAGCACCATGAAGTCAGTTTTCGGAGACCGGCGGGCGATAGTCGTCCTCCTGGCCCCGGCCCTCACGGTCTACACGCTCGTGATGCTCGTGCCCGTCCTGTGGTCGTTCGTGCTCACGTTCTTCAAGGGCAACGCCCTCGAGGGCTTCCGATTCGTCGGAGTCGACAACTTCGTCCGCCTGTTCTCAGACCCGTACATCTGGGACGCGCTGCTCTTCACCCTCAAGTACGCCGTGCTCATGACCGCGGGTCAGATCATCTGCGGCTACGGCCTCGCGCTGCTCTACACCTTCGTGCTGCGCCGCACGTCGACGATCCTGCGCACGCTCATCTTCTTCCCGAACATCCTGCCGACCGTCGCGATCGCGGTGCTCTACCAGAAGCTCTTCCAGTCGGCGCCGGCCGACGGCGTCGTGAACAACCTGCTCACGAACCTCGGCATCGGCTCTGTCGACTGGCTCGGCAACGACGGCACGGCCTTCGTCGTGATCATCATCATGGACCTGTGGCGCTCGATGGGCTTCTACGGCGTGTTGCTCTACGCGGGCCTGCTCGACATCCCCGAGGAGATCATCGAGTCGGCCCGCATGGACGGCGCTCGCGGGTGGAGCCTCTTCCGCAGCATCGTGCTGCCGATGTCGCTGCCCATCCTCTTCTCGTCGATCATCTTCAGCATCAACGGCACCGTGAAGGTGTTCGACTCGATCTACGCCCTCACGGGCGGCGGGCCGGGCAACGGCACGACGCCGCTCACGCTCTACATGTACCGCACGGCGTTCGCGTACAGCGACTACGGCTACGGCAGCACGATCGCGTTCCTGCTCACGCTCATCTGCCTAGTCATCTCCCTCTTCATCTTCCGCTCTTCGCGCCGCGACGTGACCCTCTAGGAGCCAGACATGTCCCGCCGCCTCACCCCCCTCAAGGTCGTCAAGAAGATCCCCACGTGGATCGTCATCGCCTTCCTCTTCTTCATCGAGCTCTACCCGCTGTTCTGGCTCTTCATGAGCTCGCTCAAGTCGCGCGACGAGTACCTCAACAAGCCCGCGTGGAGCCTGCCCACCGAGCTCGTATGGGGCAACTACGCGACCGCGTGGACCGACGGCAACCTCGCCGTCACCATCCGCAACAGCATGCTCGCGACCCTGCCGTCGCTGCTGTTCATCATCGTGCTGGGCGTCGCCGCGGGCTTCGCGCTCGAGGTCATGGTGTTCCGCGGCCGCAACGCCGTGCTGCTCACGATCCTCGCGGGCATCATGATCCCCGGGCAGATGATCCTGCTCCCGCTGTTCACGATCTACTCGAACCTTCACATCACGGGGACGTTGTGGCCGCTCATCCTCACCTACACGGCGTGCGGGCTGCCGCTCACCGTGTTCATGATGGCCACCTACTTCAGGGCGATACCGCGCGAGATCTTCGAGGCCGCGACGATCGACGGCGCGAGCATCCTGCGATCGTTCCGCGCCATCGCGTTCCCCATGGTGCGCAACGCCATCGTCACGGTCGCGCTCGTGCAGTTCTTCCTCATCTGGAACGACCTGCTGCTCGCCATCACATTCGCGAACAACAAGAACCTCCAGACCGTGCAGGCGGGCCTGCTCACGTTCAGCGGGCAGTTCGGCTCGCTCGACTACGGCCCGCTGTTCGCCGCGATCTGCATCACGACCGGCGGGCTGCTCATCATCTACCTGTTCCTCAACCAGCGGATCATGAAGGGCCTCACGGCCGGGTCGCTCAAGGGCTGATGTGACCGCGTCGATCGTGACACTGGGCGCGGCGTTCCTCGGCGAGCGCGACGGCGCCGCGGGGCTCGCCGACGCCCTCGTCGCGAGCCCGCACGACGTCGACACGTCGAACATCTACATGCGCGGCCTGAGCGAGCAGCTGCTGGGCGAGGCGGGGGCGCGTGCCGGCGGCATCGGCGTCGTCTACTCCAAGGCCGACCGCGCCGGAGAGGTCTTCGACGGCGACCGCGTGCGACGCTCCCTCGACGAGTCGCTCGAGCGCCTGGGCGTCGACACCCTGCCGCTCTACCAGTTGCATGACCCGTACGTCATGTCGTTCGACGAGGCGATGGCGCCGGGTGGGGCGGTCCCCGCGCTTCTCGCGCTGCGCGACGAGGGCCTCATCGGCGCGATCGGCATCGCCGCGGGGCGCACGGCCCTCGTGCACGCGTACGTGGAGACCGGGGTCTTCGACGTCGTGCTCTCCCACAACCGGTTCACGCTCGTCGACGGGGCCGCGACGGCGACGTTCGAGCGCGCCCGCGTGCTCGGCATGACGGTCTTCAACGCGGCGCCGTTCGGCGGGGGCATCCTCGCAGACGACACCGGCACGAAGAACACGTACGGCTACTCGCAGCGCTTCTCGGCGGAGTTCGCCGACCACCTCGGTCGGGTGAGGATGCTCGCGCGCGAGATGCACGTCGACCTCGCGGCGGCAGCCCTCCAGTTCTCGACACGCAGCCCCCTCGTCGACACCACCGTCGTCGGCATTTCGTCGGTGGAACGCCTCGCCGCCCTCGACGCCCTGCTCACGACACCCGTCGACCCCCGGTTCTTCGCGGCCGTGGACGCCCTCGGCCCGCCGCCCGCCTCACCCAACGACTAAGGAGCAAGACCCATGCTGGACCGCTGGATGACGGCGCTCGAGGAGTACGTGCGCACGCGCGCCGAGCAGATGACGCGCGAACCCGCGGGCATCCTCAACCACCCCTACCTCGTTCCGAGCTCGCCCGACTCGCCCTACTACTCGATGGCGCTGTGGGACTGGGACTCGTGGTTCATCAGCGTCGTGCTCGGCCAGGTCGAGGCGGACACCGACAGCAGGGGCCGCTTCGGGGCCTGGGAGGAGGGGACCATCCTCAACTTCCTCGAGCACACCGACGCCGACGGGGTCATGCCCATCCGCCTGAGCCACGTCGACTCCCTCGAGCACGGGCCTATGGGTCGCGACGGCGGGTTCTCGCAGAACATGCACAAGCCCGTGCTCGCGCAGCAGGCGGCCATGCTCGTGCAGCGTCGCGGGGATGCGTCGTTCATCGCGCCGCACATGGAGACCCTCGGCAGCTTCCTCGAGCGCTACCTCGAGAGCCACATCCACGCGCCGAGCGGGCTCGCGTACTGGCAGACGGACTTCGCCGTGGGCGTCGACAACGATCCCTCGGTGTTCTATCGCCCCGCCAAGAGCACGGCCTCGATCTACCTCAACAGCCTCCTGTACCGCGAGCTCGTCGCCTACGGCTACCTGCTCGAGGAGCTCGGCGACCTCCCGTCGGCCAACGTCTGGCGCGGTCGCGCGCAGGACCTCGCCGACGCCGTCACCGAGCACTGCTGGGACGAGCGCGACGGCACCTTCTACAGCGTCGACCTCAACCTGCTGCCGATCGATGAGACGGACTGGCTGCACCGCGGCGCCCCGCGCACGTGGTCGACGCTCCTGCTGCGCATCGACAACTGGTCGAGCTTCCTCCCTCTGTGGGCGGGCTTCGCCACGCAGGAACAGGCGGCGCGCATGGTCGAGCGGTACGCGGATCCGCGCACGTTCAGCTCGAACTACGGTGTGCGCACCCTGTCGCGGCTCGAGAAGCAGTACAACCTCCGTGCCTCCAACAACCCGTCGAACTGGCTGGGGCCGATCTGGGGCATCAGCAACTACCTCGTGTTCCGCGGCCTGCAGAAGTACGGCTTCGACGCGGAGGCGCGCGAGCTCGCTGAGAAGACCGTGCGGCTCTTCGGACAGGACCTCGAGCTCAACGGAAGCCTGCACGAGTACTACAACCCCGACAGCGGCGAGCCCATCATGACGAAGGGGTTCCAGAACTGGAACTTCCTCGTGCTCAACATGATCGCGTACCTGCGCGGCACGCCCATGGTCACGGAGTATTAGCAGCGGCACCCGCTACGGCTCTCCCGTCGCGCTACAGGGATCTCAGGCGCGCGAGCCGAACGTGTGGCGCGGCCGGCGTCAGGCGCCGAACTCGTCGCGCCAGAGGTGCTCGGCGCGGAAGCCCAGCTCGCGCTGCGCCTTGTCGGTCGACATGAGCGACTCGAACTCGCCGAGCTGCTTCGAGGCGGGGGTGCCGGGGAACCAGTCCGCCGCGATCTGGGCCGTCGGGATGCTCAGGCCCGAGTCGGGCGCGGCGACGTTGAAGACCTCGAAGCCGGGGCGCGCGTGCTGGAGCGCGAGCGACACGGCGAGGGCGCCGTCGCGGGCATCAACGTAGCTGCCGAGGAGATCCCGGCGGTAGGTCGGATCGCCCGCGCGCTCGAACGTGGCGTAGCCGTCCGGGGCGACGACATTCGTGTAGCGCAGGGCCGTGATGCTCGTGCCCTCGTGCCAGCGCACGAGCTGCGCGGCCATGGCCTCCTCGAGCACCTTGCCGAGGCCGTACGTGTTGTTGGCCGCGGTCGCGGCCTCGTCGACGGGCAGCGAGTCGGGCGCCTCCCCGAACGGGAAGCCCATGGCCGTGATGCTCGAGGCGTAGACGATCGTGCGGATGCCCGCCCGCAGGGCCCCGAACATGACGTTGAACGAGACCGTCATGTTGTTGTGGAACGTCGCCGCATCGGGCACGAGCCCGTTCACGGGGATGGCCGCCAGGTGCACCACGGCGTCGAGGCCCGAGTGCCGGGCGGTGACGCCGAGGAGCGAGTCGAGCACCTGGCCGTAGTCGGAGAGGTCGACGCGCGTGAAGCCCTCGCCGGGGGTGCCGGCGAGGTCGAGGCCGAGCACGTCATGCCCGTCTGCGCGCAGGCGGTCCACGGTCGCGCGGCCGAGGAGTCCGGAGGATCCGGTCACGGCGATCATCATGGGGTCACCTTACGGGGAAGTCGTCGGGCAGGGGCAAGCCGGGAACGTCGTGGGCCGTGGCATCCTGGTGGCCGATGCGGCCGCCCTGCGGGAGGCCCGTCTCGACGAAGAAGCCGCGCAGGGTCTCGTAGACCTCGAGCACGTCGTGCACGTCGCGCGCCCGCGTGAGCACGATGTCGCCGCCCTGCACGTAGCGCTCGGCGCCGTCGACGAGGATCTTCGCCCTGCCCTCGGAGATGAGCCAGAGCTCGTGGTCGTCGTGGTGGTGGCGCTCGAAGCGCCCGCCCTCGACGGGGACGGTGAAGCGGCCCGCGGCGCCGATCTCGCACCACTCTGGCCGGTCGCCCGGATGCAGCCAGGAGCCGGGCTCGAGGACGGGCACTATGCGGGGACGGGAGGGCACGCAGACACCACTGCAACCCTCCCGTCCTCGTCACGCACCGCGTCGTGCAGGGCGTCCGAGGTCATCATTACGCAGCTTTTGAAACGAGTCAAGTGGTGGCTGGCCTAGCCTTCCCGGGTGGTATAGCATCACCTTTTGAAACGTGTCAGATGGCACGAGGTACCGAGAGGAACGTGCCCGACGATGGTCACCCCGGCAGCACCGCGCTTCGAGCACCACCGCGCGGCCCTCGGGGTCGGCGAGCCGGAGCCCCGCCTCTCGTGGAAGACCACAGCCGCCCCCGGCTGGCGGCAGACGGCCTACGAGGTCGAGACCGAGCGCTCCCGAGGCACCGAGACGAGCGGCCGTATCGAGTCGCGCGACTCGGTGCTCGTGCCGTGGCCGTTCGCTCCCCTGACATCGCGCGAGGTCGCGACCGTGCGCGTGCGCGTGTGGGGCGACGACGGCGCCTCCGAGTGGAGCGAGTCGGCGACGGTCGAGGCCGGTCTGCTCTCCTCGTCCGACTGGACGGCGCTGCCCGTGACCGGCGGCTGGCCGGAGGACCCCGAGTCCGACACCCGGCAGCCCCCGCTCGTGCGCCGCGAGTTCGTCGCGGCGGGCATCCCCGTCGCCGCGCGCCTGTATGCGAGCGCGCACGGCCTGTACTCGATCGAGCTCAACGGCACGCGCGTGGGCGACGACGAGCTCTCGCCCGGGTGGACCGTCTACGGCGAGCGCCTGCGCTACTACACCTACGACGTCACGCACCTCGTGCGCGAGGGCGCCAACGCGATAGGCGGCTGGCTCGGTGACGGCTGGTACCGCGGCCGCCTCGGGTGGCGCGGCGGCTTCCGCAACCTGTTCGGGTCGGACGCGTCGCTCATCGCGCAGCTCGAGCTGCGCTACGCGGACGGCAGCACCCAGACCGTCGCGACCGACGGCTCGTGGACCGCCGCGACGGGGCCCATCGTCGCCTCGGGCATCTACGACGGCGAGACCTACGACGCGCGCCTCGAGCGCCGCGGCTGGTCGTCGCAAGGCTTCGACGACTCCGGCTGGACGCCCGTGGCCGTGGGCGTGCGCGATCCCGGCACGTTCGTGGCGCCCCAGGGCCCTCCCGTGCGCTGCACCGAGGAGGTCGCTCCCATCGCCGTGCTCACGACGCCGTCGGGTCGCCGGGTGGTCGACCTCGGGCAGAACCTGACCGGGCGACTGCGCATCCGCGTCGCGGGTTCCGAGGGCGACACCGTGACCATCCGCACCGCCGAGGTCATGCAGGACGGCGAGCTCTACACGCGACCGCTGCGCGAGGCCAAGTCGACGGACACGTACATCCTCTCGGGCCAGGGCACCGAGGAGTGGGAGCCCCGCTTCACGTTCCACGGCTTCCGATACGCCGAGATCGATGGCTGGCCGGGCGACCTCGACGCCGCGGTCGCCGCCGGTGACGTCGTCGCGCGCGTGCTGCACACCGACATGGAGCGCACAGGCTGGTTCGCATCGTCGAACCCCCTCGTCGACCAGCTGCACGAGAACGTCGTGTGGGGCATGCGCAGTAACTTCGTCGACATCCCCACCGACTGCCCGCAGCGCGACGAGCGCGTGGGCTGGACGGGCGACATCCAGGTCTTCGCCCCCACGGCCTCGTTCCTCTACGACGTGTCGGGAATGCTCTCCAGCTGGCTCAAGGATGTCGCCGTCGAGCAGCTCCCCGACGGCACGGTGCCGTGGTATGTGCCCGTCATCCCCGCCCACGAGCGCTGGACGCCGATCCGGCCGGGCGCCGTGTGGGGCGATGTCGCGGTGCTGACCCCGTGGGTTCTGTACCAGCGCTTCGGAGACGTGGGCGTGCTCGAGGCGCAGTACGAGAGCGCGAAGAAGTGGGTGGACCTCATCGAGCGCCTCTCGGGCGACGACCACCTGTGGAACACGGGCTTCCAGCTGGGCGACTGGCTCGACCCGACTGCTCCCCCGCACGACCCCATCGACGCGAAGACCGACAAGTACCTCGTCGCTACCGCGTACGCGGCGTGGTCGACCCAGCACCTCGCGCTCTCTGCCGAGGTGCTCGGCAAGCACGACGACGCCGCGCGGTACTCCGCCCTCGCCGCGGCGATCCGCGACGCGTTCGCGCGCGAGTACCTCCTGCCCGACGGCACGATGACGAGCGACGGCCAGACCGCGTACTCGCTCGCGCTGCAGTTCGGCCTCATCCCCGACGAGGAGCGCAGGGATGCCGCCGGCGCCCGCCTCACGCAGCTCGTCGCCGAGGCGCACAACCGCATCGCGACGGGCTTCGCGGGCGTGAACCTCGTCTCCGACGCCCTCACGCGCGCGGGATCGCTCGACACCGCCTACGACCTCCTGCTCGAGACGGAGTCGCCCTCGTGGCTGTACGCCGTCACGCAGGGCGCCACGACGATCTGGGAGCGCTGGGACAGCCTCCTGCCCGACGGCACGGTCAACCCCGGCTCGATGACGTCGTTCAACCACTACGCCCTCGGCTCCGTCGCGGACTGGCTGCACCGCGTCGTCGCGGGCATCGAGGCCGCGGAGCCCGGCTACCGCACGATCCGCTTCCGGCCGCGCCCGGGAGGCGGGCTCACGCACGCCTCGGCGACCCACGAGACGCCCTACGGCACGGCGTCCATCGCGTGGGAGCTCGGCGACGACCTCGTCGTGCGCGTCGCGGTCCCCACAGGCTCCGCGGGCATCGTCGAGCTGCCGGACGGCTCCGCGACCCGCGTCGAGAGCGGCGAGCACGAGTTCAGGGTCGCGCTAGCCGCGCGTTGACGCCCTGACCACGAGCTCGGGCTGGAACACGAGCTGGCGCGGGCCCTCCGCGGGCTTGTCCGCCATCTGGCTCACGAGCAGGTCGACGGCGGCGAAGCCGAAACCCTCGTGCGGAGCGCGCACAGAGGTGAGCGGGATGATGGACGATTCGCCGTACTCGATGTCGTCGTAGCCGACGAGCGCGACATCCTCGGGCACGCGCGTGCCGCTCGCCACGAGCACCTGCAGGAGGCCGAGAGCGAGCAGGTCGTTGACCGCGAATATCGCGTCCGGGCGCGAGGCGGTCGGGCGGGCGACGAGCGCGCGGGCGACCTCGCGTCCGTCGGTGATCGTGCGGTTCGACACGTTGAGCACCTCGAGCGTGACATCCCCGGCCTCGCGCACCGCTGCGGCGGCGCCCTCGAGGCGGTCGGCGACCTGGCGGATGCCCAGCGGTCCGCCCACGAACGCGACACGCTTGCGGCCGAGCTCGATGAGGTGCTTCATCGCGAGGTAGCCGCCCGCGACGTCGTCCACCGAGACGGAGGGCTGCGCGTCGGTGAGGGCGCGCTGGCCCACGAGCACCGACGGGATGCCGCGGGCACGGATCTGCGTCAGACGGTCCTCGATCGGCTCGTGGGAGGCCACGAGCATCCCCTGCACCTGCTGGGCCTCGAACATGTCGAGGTAGGCGTCCTCGCGGGCGCGGCTGCGGTTGGAGTTCGAGATGAAGACCGCGAGGTTGTGGGTGGCCGCGCGCTGCTCGACGCCCTCGGCGATGGTGGAGAAGAACGGGTTGCTCACGTCGGGCGCGATGTAGGCGATGGTGCCGGAGCGCCCCAGGCGCAGCTGCCACGCGGCGTTGTTGCGCACGAAGCCGAGCTGGTCGATCGCGGTCTTGATGCGCTCGCGCTTCTCGGGCGAGACGCGATCGGGGTGGTTCAGGTAGTGCGAGACCGTGCCGTTAGACACCTCCGCGAGCGCCGCGACCTCACGGATGCCTACCCTTGCCATGTGCCGATGGTATCCGGTGCTCAGCAGTGCTTGTAGACGTACCCGGGTGCGCCGAGCGGCACGAGTCCGCGATCGCGCAGGATCGTGGAGGGCGGGGTCACCGCATCCGCGCACACCTCGGCGAACGGGCGCCTGAGCTCGTCGGTGTACTCGATGTCGATGACGCGGTCGCCGTACACGTCGGTGAACGTGCCGCACTCGTCGAACTGGTCGCACTCCTCGACGACGGCGAAGTCGAACCCGACCTCGTCGCGGCCGCGCGCACCCAGCTCCCCCGTGTTCTTCTGGCCCACCGCGAGGCCCGCGGCGTGCGCGTGCTGGGTGAGCACCATCGCGAAGGCGACGGCGTCGTCGAGGGTGAGCGCGCCGTCCGACCGCGAGTACGAGTCGAGGTTGTCGAACTCCACGGCGTCGAAGCCCTTCTCGGCGCACGTGTCGATCATCGCGAGGATGCGCTCTGCCGCCCCGTCGACGCGGATGTCGATGATGTTCTCGTCCGGCCAGTTCTCATCGACCACGCGCTCGCCCGACCCGTCGCGGAGCACGAGCCCGTCGGACCAGCGCGTGCCGGGCTGCGTCTGGAACCCGTTCACGTAGCAGATCGAGTAGAGCCCCTCGGCCGGCTGCTCGAGGCTGTCGCGCGTCACGACCGTCACACCCGCAGGCGGCGGATAGGCGCCGCCGAGCTGGTAGTCGGCCACGGCTCCCGCGGGGAACGCAGGCGGAGCGGCCGAGCAGCCCGTGAGCAGGAGCATCCCGAGCAGCGCGAGGTGCCTCATCCCGCGAGCCTACGGCTGCGTGGATGCCCGCACGACGAGCTCGGGGCGGAACACGGTCTGGCGGGGGATGAGGGAGGAGTCCTCCGACTCCTCCATGAGCACGCGGAGGGCCGTCTGGCCGATCATGCGGCTCGGCTGCCGCACCGACGAGAGCGGCACGGCGGCGGCCGCTGCGAACGAGATGTCGTCGAATCCGATGAGGGAGATCTCCGAGGGCACGAGGAGCTTGCCGTCGAGCTGGAGGGACTGGAGGAGGCCCAGCGCGAGCAGGTCGTTGGCGGCGAAGAGGGCGTCGGGGCGCGCCTGGCGCGGGCGCTCCATGATGCGGCGGCCGGCGACCACCCCCTCGTCCACGGTGAGCGCCGTCGTCGTGATGACCTCGATCTCGACGTCGTAGTCGCTGTTGTCGACGGCCACGCGCGCGCCTGCGAGGCGGTCACGCACCTGACGGATGTCGAAGGGACCGCCCACGAAGGCGATGCGGCGCCGGCCCGTGTCGATGAGGTGCTGCGCGGCGATCTGCCCGCCCGCGACGCTGTCGACGGCCACAGAGCTGAAGCGGCCGTCGACGTTGATCCGGTCGACGAGCACGGCGGGGATGTCGCGCTCCTTGAGCTGCTGGAGGCGCTGGTTGATGTCGCCGTACGGAGAGATGAGCACGCCGCGCACGCGCTGCTCCTCGAACAGGTCGAGGTAGGTGGCCTCGCGGCGCAGGTCCTCATCGGTGTTGCCGACGAGGATGGCGATGCCGTTCTTCGACGCCTCATCCTCCGCGCCGCGCACGACCTCCGCGAAGAAGGGGTTCTGGCCGTCGAGCACGACGAAGCCGACTGTCGCGCTCACCCCGGCCCGGAGCCGGCGGGCGGCGTCGTTGCGCACGTATCCGAGCTCGGATATCGCCTTCTGCACGCGCGCTATCGAGTCGGCCGAGACCTCGTCGGGCTTGTTGAGCACGTTCGAGACCGTGCCAACGGAGACGCCCGCGAGCCGCGCGACATCGCGGATGCTCGTGGTGGGCATGGGTCTCCTCGGCGAGAAAGTATCGGGGTTGGTCAAGACCGTACAGCCCGGGCGGTGTTGACCGCCCGAGCTGTACGGGTGTGCGGGTCTTCCCTAGAAGTTGAAGTCCGCGATGTTGTCCTTGTTGAAGGTGTACGGGTCGCCCAGGAGCACGGTGCCGTCCTTGCCGACGGTGTAGCTGCCGAGGTTTCCAGCGTCGAACTTGTCACCCTCGGCGCCCGTGATGGTGCCCTCGATGAGCGCCTTCGCGGCGTACGCGGCGAGGTAGCCGAGGTCGGCCGGGTTCCACAGCGCGAACGCCGTGACGGTGCCGTCGTTGACGTAGTCGCGCATCTGGTTCGGCGTGCCGAGACCGGTCAGCGCGACCTTGCCCTTGAACTCCGAGGTCTGGAGGTAGCGGGCGGCCGCGGAGATGCCGACCGTCGTGGGCGAGATGATGCCCTTGAGGTCGGGGTAGGTCTGCAGCAGGGCAGCGGTCTTGTCGAACGACGTCTGGTCGTCGTCGTCGCCGTACACGACATCGACGAGCTCGATGTTCGGGTGGTTGGCGGCGAGGTCGGCCTTCATGAGCTCGATCCAGGCGTTCTGGTTGGTGGCGTTCGCCGTGGCGGAGAGGATCGCGACCTTGCCCGCGTCACCGATCTGCTCGGCGATGAGGTCGACCTGGATCTTCGCGATGCCCTCGGACTCGGCCTGGTTGATGAAGATGTCGCGGCAGTCGGGGTTCGTGTCCGCGTCGAACGTCACGATCTTCACTCCGGCGTCGCGCGCCTCGCCGATGGCGTCGCACAGCGCGTCGGGGTCGTTCGCCGAGATGGCGATCGCGCCCACGCCCTGCTGCGTGAGGGTGTTGATGTAGCTGACCTGGCCGTCGGGCGAACCCGTGGCGGGGCCGACCTCGGCGTACGTGCCGCCGAACTCGGCGATGGCGTCAGCGCCGCCCTTGTCCGAGGTGTCGAAGTACGCGTTGCCGAGGTTCTTCGGCAGGAAGGTGATCGAGAGGTTGCCGGCGTCTCCGCCGCCCTCGCCCGATCCGCCGTCGGCCGCAGCGCAACCGGTGGCGACGAGCGCGACGCTCACCGCGAGGGCGGCGAAGGCGCCGACGCGGGCCTTCTTGGTGAATCCAAACATCATTGTTCTCCCTGTAGTTGGTGGGGTGTGTCTTGCAGGAGGCCTAGCCCTTGGCTGCGAGGGACTCCGTTTTCCTACCCGGCCGGGCGCGCTTGGTGCGCAACCAGGCCAGGAAGCTGGTGGCCACCACGGACGCGACGAGCAGCGTCCCCGTGATGATGTTGATGACGTCGGAGGTGACGTTCGCGAGGCGCAGGGCGCTCGCGAGCACCCCGATGAGCACGGCGCCCGCGATGGGCCCGAGGGTCGAGCCGCGGCCGCCGAATATCGAGACGCCGCCGAGCAGCACGGCCGCGATCACCGAGAGCTCGAGTCCCGTCGCGTTGTCGCCGCGCGCGCTCGAGAAGCGCAGCGTGTAGAAGATGCCGGCGAGCGCCGAGACGAAGCCGCTCAGCATGAAGAGGATGAACTTGGTGCGCTCGACCCGGATTCCGGAGAAGCGCGCGCCCTCGGGGCTCAGGCCGATCGCGAAGATGCCGCGGCCGAACGGGGTCAGGTGCAGGATGACGCCGAAGACGATCGCGAGCACGACGATCACGACGACGATGCTCGGAACCGCGGTGCCGGGGATCTTCGACTTCGCGAGGTCGGTCCAGAACTCCGTGAACTTGGTCACGGCCGTCGTGCCGAGCAGGCCCACGGCGAGGCCGCGGTAGAGGGCTAGCGTGCCGATCGTCACGGCGAGGGAGGGCAGACCCACGATGGTGATGAGGAACCCGTTGACGGCGCCGGCGACCACTCCCACGAGCAGAGCCACCGCCCCCGCAGCCTCGATGGGCATGCCGCCCTGGTGCAGCACCCCGAGCGTGACGCTCGAGAGCCCCACGATGCTCGCGACCGAGAGGTCGATCTCGCCCGTGATGATGATGAGCGTCATGGGCAGCGCGATGAGGAGGATCGTCGCGATGTCGAGGAAGAGGTACGTCACCGTGATGGGCTTCGCGAACGCGCGCACCGAGATGCTCGCGACGAGGATGACGAGCAGCGTGCCACCGATCACCGCGGCCTCCCGCGAGAGCAGGATGCGCCGCCACAGCGGCTGGCTGTGGTCCTTGTAGGTGCGCGTCGCGGGTGCGAGCGCCTGGAGGAAGTTCGTCACTGTCCGTCCCTCGCTTCAACGAGTCGTCTCGCCTGTCTGAGGGCGAGCACGCGGTCGAGCACGATCGCGCCGATGATGAGCGCGCCGACGACGGCCCGCTGCCAGAAGTCCTGCACGCCGAGGATGGGCAGTGCACGGTTGATCGTGAAGAGCAGGTAGGCGCCGATCGCTGCTCCCCACACCGACCCGCTGCCGCCGAAGATGGCGACACCGCCGATCACCGCGGCGCCCACGGCCTGCAGCTCGAAGCCGTTGCCGGCCTGCGAGTTGACCGTGCCGTAGCGGGCCGCGTAGAGCACCCCCGCGAGGCCCGCGAGGGCTCCGCACAGGATGAACGCGGCGAGCACGCGCTGGGTGACCTTGAGGCCGTAGAGGTTGGCCGCGGCCGGGTCAGACCCGATCGCGTAGAGCTCGCGGCCGCCGCGCTGGTTGCGCAGGTACCAGGCCGCGGCGACGAGCACGACGACGGCGATGATCGTGAGGATGGGGACGAACAGCACCTGCCCGGTGCCGAGGGAGAGGAACTCCTTGGGCATGTCGCTCGAGTTGATGCGGTCGCTGCCCGTCCACAGCACGTTGATGCCGCGGTAGGCGTAGAGCGTGCCGAGGGTGATGACGAGCGCCGGCACCTTCGCGAACGCGACGAGCGCGCCATTGATCAGCCCCAGAAGTCCGCCCGCGACGATGCCGATCGCGAAGACCGCGATGACGGGGATGCCCGGCACGTCGATGAACAGCCGGCCGGTGAGGTACGCCGTGAGGCCCAGCACCGACCCGACCGAAAGGTCGACGTTGCGCGTGATGATGACGATGGCCTGGCCGACCGCGACGAGCAGCAGGATCGACGGGGTGAGCAGCAGGTCGCGGAAGCCGTCGGAGCTGAACAGGAAGTTGGGGTTCTTGACCGTCGCCGCGACGATGACGAGCACGAGCGCGAGCAGGATGCCCGTCTCCCGGGCCGTGACGAAGGAGCGCAGGCCGTGCGTGAATGCGTTCATCGGGCCACCTCCTGGGCCGCGTGGGTCGCAGCGAACATGACGCTCTCGGCAGTCGCGTCCGCCCGGGAGATCTCGGCGGTGATGTACCCCTCGCGCACGACGAGCACACGGTCGGCCATGCCGAGCACCTCGGGCAGCTCCGACGAGATCATGAGGATCGCGAGGCCCTGGCCCGCGAGCTGCGACAGCAGGCGGTGCACCTCCGACTTGGTGCCGACGTCGATGCCGCGCGTGGGCTCGTCGACGATGAGCACGCGCGGGTTCGTGGCGAGCCACTTCGCGAGCACGACCTTCTGCTGGTTGCCGCCCGACAGGGTGCCGACCTCGGTGTCGAGCGACGCCGTCTTCACCTCGAGGCGGCCCGCCCACTCGCGCGCCGCGGCGTTCTCGGGGCGGGCAAACAGGAGGCCGAACCTCGTGAGCTTGTCGCGGATGGCCATCGTCGCGTTGCGCGCGACCGACGTGTCGAGCACGAGGCCCTGACGGCGGCGGTCCTCGGGCACGAGTGCGAGGCCGAGGCGCATGGCGGCGGAGGGGCTCCGGCGCGGCACGGGCACACCGGCCACGGTCACCGAGCCGGAGCTGTAGGGGTCGACGCCGAAGACGGCGCGGGCGATCTCGCTGCGTCCCGCGCCCACGAGCCCGGCGAGGGCGACGATCTCGCCCGCCTTGACCGTGAACGAGACGTCGTGGAACACGCCGGCCTCCGTGAGGCCCTCGACCACGAGCACGTCGTCGCCGATCACCGCCTCCTCCTTCGGGAAGAGCGCGGAGACATCCCGGCCCACCATCTGGCGCACGATCTGATCGACCGTCGTGTCGGCGATGGGGCTCGTCGCGATGTAGGCGCCGTCGCGCATGACCGTGACGGTGTCGCACAGGTCGAACACCTCGTCGAACCGGTGCGAGATGAAGAGCAGCGCGCGGCCCTCGTCGCGCAGGCTGCGCGCGACCGTGAAGAGGCGCTCGACCTCGACGCCGCTCAGGGCGGCTGTCGGCTCGTCCATCACGAGCACCTTGGCGTCGAGCGAGATGGCCTTGGCGATCTCGATGATCTGCTGGTCGGCGATCGAGAGGCCGAGCGTCGGCCGGTCGGGGTCGATGCGCACGCCCAGGCGGGCGAACAGGCCGAGGGCCTCCTCGCGCATGCGCTTGCGGTCGATGCGGCCGAGCGACTTCGTGGGCTGGCGGCCCATGAAGATGTTCTCGGTGACCGAGAGGTCGGGGAAGAGCGTGGGCTCCTGGTAGATGACGGCGATGCCGGCCGCCTTCGACTGGGCGGTGGACGTGAAGTCGACGCTCTCGCCCTCGAGCAGGAACTCGCCCGCGTCGCGCTGGTAGAGGCCGGCGATGATCTTGACGAGCGTCGACTTGCCCGCGCCATTCTCGCCGACGAGGGCGTGGATCGAGCCGGGCCGCAGCACGAGGGTGCCGTTCGTGAGCGCGATCACGGCACCGAACGCCTTGGCGATCCGGGAGAGCTCGAGCGCGGCTGTGGGCGCCTCGGTGCTTGTCGACATCGTCGTCTACCTCTGGTGTGAGTGATCGTGCTGAACGTACCTGAATCGATTCAGGTGGGTGTTCAGACACAGTAGGTGCGATGCGCGGCGGCGTCAAGTCCCGCGGCGAACGCGCCGCGCCGGCGCTTGTCGCGGCCGCGGGCGTACGTACGGCCGCGCGCGCCACAAACCCCGTCGCGGCTCGGCCGGGCGTGCGCAACCGCTCGGATGGTCCCGCCCCCGAAGCCGCGCGCAGCTAGCGCGTCGACTCGCGCACGACGAGCTCGGGCTGGAACTCCACCTGCCGCGGCGCGATGTCCGGGTCGGCGGCCTCGTCGAGCAGGAGCTGCACGGCCGTCGCGCCGATGAGCGCGCTCGGCTGCCGGATCGACGAGAGCGGCACGACGGCGGCGGACGCGAAGTCGATGTCGTCGTAGCCGATGAGCGCCATCTCGCCCGGGACCTCGACGCGCGAGCCCTGCATCATGAGCGCCTGCAGGAGGCCCATCGAGACGAGGTCGTTGGCGGCGAAGACGGCGTCCGGCCGCTCGGCGGGCGGGCGGGCGGCGAGCGCCGTGCCGGCGGCGCGGCCCTCGAGCACCGTGAGGCCGCCGATCTCGACGACCTCGAGCGTCGCGCCCGGATGCGCGGCGACGGCCCGGCGCGCACCCTCGAGCCGGTCGGCGACCTGGCGGATGGCGAACGGTCCGCCCACGAACGCGATGCGGCGGCGGCCCTGCGCGAGCAGGTGCTCGGCGGCGAGGGTGCCGCCCGCGATGTCGTCGACGGAGACGGAGCTGAACGAGGCATCCTCGCTCGTGCGGTCGACGAGCACGACGGGGATGCCGCGCGACCGCAGCGAGTGCAGGCGCGGGGTGATGTCGGCGTACGGCGAGATGAGGATGCCGTGCACGCGCTGCTCCTCGAACAGGTCGAGGTAGGTGGACTCGCGCGCGGTGCTCTCGTCGCTGTTGCCCAGGGTGACGGCCAGGCCCGCGTCGGCGGCGGCATCCTCCGCCCCCCGCGCGACGTCGGTGAAGAACGGGTTGCGCACGTCGAGCACCACGAGGCCGATGGTCTTGCTGCGGCCGACGCGCAGCTGGCGCGCTGCGTCGTTGCGGATGAAGCCGAGCTCCTCGATCGCGGCGCGCACGCGCACGACGGTCGCGGCGGCGACCTTGTCCGGATGGTTCATGACGTTGGAGACGGTGCCGACCGAGACTCCGGCGTGCTGGGCGACGTCGCGCACGCTCACTGTGGTCATGGTTGCCAAGTGTGCCAGAAGGTGGTTATCCTCGGTCGCGAGTTAAAACGATTCAACGACGAAAGGCGGCGACCGTGGAGCGTGTGTGCTTCCAGCTCCAGGTGGTGCCGGACCGCATCGTGGAGTACGTCGAGCGCCATGCCGCGGTCTGGCCGGAGATGCTGCAGGCGATAGCCGACTCCGGCCGCAGCAACTACTCGCTCTTCCTGCGTGACGACGGCCTGCTCGTGGGCTACTACGAGACCGAGGATGACGCCGCATCCCAGGCCGCGCTCGAGGCCGACCCGCGCACTGCCGCGTGGGAGGCCGAGATGGCCGGCTTCTTCGTCGCCCTCGGGGGCCGCCCCGACCAGAGCTCCCTCCGTCTCACGGAGATCTTCAACCTCGAGAACCAAAGGACAGCACCGTGACCCTCACCTTCGACCAGATCGCCCCGCGCCTCGCGGAGCAGGCGATCGAGCTGCCCTCGTGGGCGTTCGGCAACTCCGGCACGCGCTTCAAGGTGTTCGGCACGCCCGGAACCCCGCGCACGCCGCAGGAGAAGATCGCCGACGCCGCGCAGGTGAACAAGTACACGCTGCTGTCGCCGAGCGTCGCCCTGCACATCCCGTGGGACAGGGTCGACGACTACGCGGCCCTCTCGGCGTTCGCGCAGGACCACGGCGTGAAGCTCGGCACGGTCAACTCGAACACGTTCCAGGACGACGAGTACAAGTTCGGCTCGCTCACCCACACCGACGCTTCGGTGCGCCAGCGCGCGATCGACCACCACTTCGAGTGCATCGACATCATGCACGCCACGGGCTCGCGCGACCTGAAGATCTGGCTCGCCGACGGCACGAACTACCCGGGCCAGGGCGACATCCGCGGCCGCCAGGACCGCCTCGCCGACTCGCTGCAGAAGATCTACGACCGCACGGCCGAGAACCAGCGCCTCGTGCTCGAGTACAAGTTCTTCGAGCCTGCGTTCTACCACACCGACGTGCCGGACTGGGGCACGAGCTACGCCCAGGTCGCCGCCCTCGGCGACCGCGCCCTCGTGTGCCTCGACACCGGCCACCACGCGCCGGGCACCAACATCGAGTTCATCGTCATGCAGCTGCTGCGCCTCGGCAAGCTCGGCTCGTTCGACTTCAACTCGCGCTTCTACGCCGACGACGACCTCATCGTGGGTGCCGCAGACCCGTTCCAGCTGTTCCGCATCCTCTTCGAGGTCGTGCGCGGCGGCGGCTACGGCACCGACGGCGACGTCGCGTTCATGCTCGACCAGTGCCACAACGTCGAGGACAAGATCCCCGGCCAGATCCGCTCCGTGCTCAACGTGCAGGAGATGACCGCGCGCGCCCTGCTCGTCGACCGCGAGGCCCTCGCCGCCGCACAGGACGCGGGCGACGTGCTCGGCGCCAACGGCATCCTCATGGACGCGTTCTACACCGACGTCCGCCCCGACCTCGCCGCGTGGCGCGAGTCGCGCGGCCTCGCGGGCGACCCCATGGCCGCCTACGCGGCGTCCGGCTACCAGCAGCAGATCGCGGCAGAGCGCGTCGGCGGCGTGCAGGCGGGATGGGGCGCATGAGCGACACCGCCAAGGAGCTCGTCGCCCGCTCCCACCGCCTGGGCTCCGACCCGCGCGTGACCAACTACGCGGGCGGCAACACGTCGGCGAAGGGGACCGAGACCGACCCCGTCACGGGCGAGCCGGTCGAGCTGCTCTACGTGAAGGGATCCGGCGGAGACCTCGGCACCCTCACCGAGGCGGGCCTCGCCGTACTCCGCGTGGACCGCCTGCGCGCCCTCGTGAACGTCTACCCCGGCGTCGACCGCGAGGACGAGATGGTCGCCGCGTTCGACTACGCCCTGCACGGCAAGGGCGGCGCGGCCCCCTCCATCGACACGGCCATGCACGGCCTCGTCGACGCGGCGCACGTCGACCACCTGCATCCTGATTCGGGCATCGCGTTCGCGACGGCCAAGGACGGCGAGAAGCTCACGAAGAAGGCGTTCGGCGACAAGGTCGTGTGGGTGCCATGGCGCCGCCCCGGCTTCCAGCTCGGCCTCGACATCGCCGCCATCAAGGCGGCCAACCCGGACGCGATCGGCTGCATACTGGGCGGCCACGGCATCACGGCGTGGGGCGCCACGTCGAAGGAGGCCGAGAGGAACAGCCTCTGGATCATCAAGACCGCCGAGGAGTACATCGCCGCCACGGGCAAGAAGCTGCCGTTCGGCAAGCCCGTCGCGAAGAACGCGGCGCTGCCCGTGGCCGAGCGGCGCGCGAAGGCCGCGGCCCTCGCCGCGACGATCCGCGGGATCGCGAGCCACGACCGGCCCATGGTCGGGCACTTCACCGACTCCGACGTCGTGCTCGACTTCCTGGCCTCGGCGAACGCCCCCAGGCTCGCGGCCCTGGGCACGAGCTGCCCCGACCACTTCCTGCGGACGAAGGTCAAGCCGCTCATCCTCGATCTGCCCGCCAACGCGCCGGTCGACAAGGTCAAGGCGCGCCTCGCGGAGCTGCACGAGGCCTACCGCAAGGACTACACGGCGTACTACGACAAGCACGCGGTCGCCGACTCCCCCGCCATCCGCGGCGCCGACCCGCTCATCGTGCTCGTGCCGGGCGTGGGCATGTTCAGCTACGGCGCGAACAAGCAGACGGCGCGCGTCGCGGGCGAGTTCTACGTCAACGCCATCAACGTCATGCGCGGCGCCGAGGCCATCTCGAGCTACAGCCCCATCAGCGACGCGGAGAAGTTCCGCATCGAGTACTGGGCGCTCGAGGAGGCGAAGCTGCAGAGGATGCCCAAGCCCAAGTCGCACGCGACCCGCATCGCCCTCGTCACGGGTGCGGCCTCGGGCATCGGCAAGGCCATCGCCACGCGCCTCGCCGCCGACGGAGCCTGCGTCGTCATCGCCGACCTCGACCTCGCCAAGGCGCAGGCCGCGGCCGCCGAGATCGGCGGCACCGACGTGGCCGTGGGCCTCCAGGTGAACGTGACCGACGCCGCCGCGATCGAGGCCATGGTGCAGGACGCCCTGCTCGCCTTCGGCGGCCTCGACATCGTCGTCAACAACGCGGGCGTCTCGCTCTCCAAGCCCCTGCTCGAGACCACCGAGCAGGACTGGGACTTCCAGCACGACATCATGGCCAAGGGATCGTTCCTCGTCTCGAAGGCGACGGCCCCCGTGCTCATCGAGCAGGGCATGGGCGGCGACGTCATCTACATCTCGTCGAAGAACTCCGTGTTCGCCGGACCCAACAACATCGCCTACTCCGCGACGAAGGCCGACCAGGCGCACCAGGTGCGCCTGCTCGCGGTCGAGCTCGGCGAGCACGGCGTCAAGGTCAACGGCATCAACCCCGACGGCGTCGTGCGCGGCTCGGGCATCTTCGCCGCGGGCTGGGGCGCCAACCGCGCCAAGACCTACGGCATCGACGAGCAGGACCTCGGCAAGTTCTACGCGCAGCGCACGATCCTCAAGCGCGAGGTGCTGCCGGAGAACGTCGCCAACGCGGTCTCGGTGCTCACCGGTCCCGACCTGAGCCACACGACGGGACTCCACATCCCCGTGGACGCCGGGGTCGCCGCCGCCTTCCTGCGATGAGCACCGACGCGGTAGCCGCCGTCGACCTGGGCGCCACGAGCGGCCGGGTCATGCTGGGGCACGTCGGCCACAACGAGCTGAGCGTGCGCCCGGTCGCGCGGTTCCCCAACACGCCGGTTCGCACGGTCGACGGGCTGCACTGGAACATCCTCGAGCTCTACCGCTCCGTCGTCGCCGGCCTCGGCGCGGCGGTGCGGGAGGAGCCGTCGATCGCCTCCGTGGCCGTGGACTCGTGGGCCGTCGACTACGCCCTCATGCGCGGCGGCAGGATGCTCGGCACCCCGTACCACTACCGCGACGAGCGCAACGCCCCGGCGGTCGAGGCCACCCACGCCCTCGTCGGGCCGCAGGAGCTCTACGCCGCCAACGGCCTGCAGTTCCTACCGTTCAACACGCTCTACCAGCTCGCCGCCGACCGGGCGGCGGGCACGCTCGACCTCGCGGACGGGTTCCTGCTCATCCCAGACCTCATCAACTACTGGCTCACCGGCCGCCAGGTCGCCGAGCTCACCAACGCGTCGACGACGGGCCTGCTCTCGGTCGCGACGGGCGAGTGGGACCACGCCCTCCTCGGCCGGCTCGGCCTTCCGCGCGCCGTGCTGCCCGAGCTCGTCGCGCCCGGCACCGCCCTCGGCGGGCTGCTGCCGTCGGTCGACGTGCCGTCGTCGATGACCGTGACCGCGGTCGGCTCGCACGACACCGCGTCGGCGGTCGTCGCAGTTCCCGCTACCGAGCCCGACTTCGCCTACATCTCGTGCGGCACGTGGGGCCTCGTGGGCGTCGAGCTCGAGCATCCCGTGCTCACCGAGGCGTCGCGCGCCGCGAACTTCACCAACGAGGGCGGCGTCGACGGGCGCGTGCGGTTCCTCCACAACGTCATGGGCCTGTGGATCCTGAGCGAGTCGGTGCGCGACTGGCAGCGCACCGACCCCGCCCTCGAGCTCGCGCCGCTGCTCGCCGCGGCGGCCGCGCTCGACACCCCCGTCGCCGTGTTCGACGCGGACGACCCCACGTTCCTGGCTCCGGGCGAGATGCCCGCACGCATAGCGGAGTGGTGCCGCGTCCATGGCGTGCCGGCCCCCCGGAGCCAGGCCGAGTTCGTGCGCAGCATCATCGAGAGCCTCGCGGAGGCGTTCGTGAAGGCAGTGCGCACGGCCGCGGAGCTCTCGGGCAAGCACGTGCGCGTCATCCACATCGTGGGCGGCGGCTCGCAGAACGAGCTGCTCTGCCAGCTCATCGCAGACCGCGCCGGGATGCCCGTGCTCGCCGGCCCCGTCGAGGCGACGGCCATCGGCAACGTGCTCGTGCAGGCGCGCGCGAACGGCCTCGTAGACGGATCGCTCGAGGCGCTGCGCACGCTCGTGGCCGCGGCGTTCTCGCCGCGGCGGTACGTGCCCGCGACCCGTCTTTGATTGTCTAACAATCTGCTAGATTGTCAGACACCATGAGCCTCGAACCGACGACGGTCCGCCCGGACGCGATAGCCGAGCAGCTGCGCGCGAGCATCATCGCGCAGCAGGATGCCCCGGGCTCAGCCGTCACAGAGTCCGCCGTCGCCGTCCGGTTCGGCGTGGCCCGGCCCACGGCGCGGCTCGCCATCGAGCGGCTCGTGTCTGAGGGCATCCTGCGCCGCGAGCCCCATCAGGCGGCGCGCGTCCCCGTGCTCGGACCGGATGACATCCGCGACCTCTTCGAGGCGCGCGCGATCATCGAGTCCGCGGCAGTCGCCGCCCTCAGGAGCGTGCCCGTCGACGCGCGGCACTCGGGCGACTCCGCCGCCGACGACATCGCGTTCCACCGCGCCCTCGTCGCGGGGCAGCCCAACCAGCGCCTCACGCGAATGCACGACCTCCTGCTGGGCGAGATCGAGCTGTGCATCGGACAGGTGCATGCCGAGCAGCTCCTCAGCGCGACCGACGTGGCCGACCAGCACCAGCGCATCCTCGACGCCGTCATCGCCGGCGACGCGGAGGGCGCCGCCCGACTCGCGCGCGAGCATATCGAGCTCGCCCGCGACGCACTCCTCGAAAGGACCTCCCGTGGTTAAGCGCCAGATCCCCAACCCGGTCGAGCTCGCGAAGCTCATGAAGTTCAAGGCGCCGCAGCTGAACGGCAAGCGGCGCCGGCTGGATGCGGCACTCACGATCTACGACCTGCGCGACATCGCGAAGCGCCGCACGCCCAAGGCCGCGTTCGACTACACCGACGGCTCCGCCGAGGGCGAGCTGTCGCTCACGCGAGCGCGCCAGGCGTTCGAGGACATCGAGTTCCACCCGTCGATCCTGCGCGACGTCTCGCGCCTGGACACGACGACCACGGTGCTCGGCGGCACCTCGGCGATGCCGTTCGGCATCGCCCCCACGGGGTTCACGCGCCTCATGCAGACGGAGGGCGAGATCGCCGGGGCGGGCGCGGCCGCCGCCGCGGGCATCCCGTTCACGCTCTCGACCCTCGGCACGTCGACGATCGAGGCCGTCAAGGCGGCGAACGCGCACGGGCGCAACTGGTTCCAGCTCTACGTCATGCGCCAGCGCGAGATCTCCTACGGCCTCGTCGAGCGCGCGGCTGCCGCGGGATTCGACACCCTCATGTTCACCGTCGACACCCCGGTCGCGGGCGCCCGCCTGCGCGACAAGCGCAACGGCTTCTCCATCCCTCCCCAGCTCACGCTCGGCACGATCGTCAACGCGATCCCGCGGCCGTGGTGGTGGTGGGACTTCCTGACCACGCCCCCGCTCGAGTTCGCGTCGCTCTCCAACACGGGCGGAACCGTGGGCGAGCTCCTCGACTCCGCGATGGACCCGTCGATCAACTTCGACGACCTCAAGACCATCCGCGCGATGTGGCCGGGCAAGATCGTCATCAAGGGCGTGCAGAACGTCGAGGACTCCCGTCGCCTCGCCGACCTCGGCGTCGACGGCATCCTGCTCTCCAACCACGGCGGCCGCCAGCTCGACCGCGCACCCATCCCGTTCCACCTTCTGCCCGAGGTCGTCCGCGAGGTGGGCAGGGACACGGAGGTCATGGTCGACACGGGCATCATGAACGGCGCGGACATCGTGGCGTCGATCGCGCTCGGCGCGAAGTTCACGCTCATCGGCCGCGCCTACCTCTACGGCCTCATGGCGGGCGGGCGGGCGGGGGTCGACCGCACGATCCAGATCCTCTCCGACCAGGTCGTGCGCACGATGAAGCTCCTCGAGGTCGCGAGCATCGCCGAGCTCGAGCCCCGGCACGTCACGCAGCTGCAGCGGCTCGTGCCGCGCGCGGTGCCCGCGTCGTTCGAGGCGCCCGCGCCCCGCCGCCCCGCGCGCGCGGCGGCCCCGACGGCCCCGAAGGCGGCCGCCCGGAAGGCTCCCGCGAAGGCCTGACCTGCGGACAACTCAGGCTGGAGGAGCCGCGCGACCTCCGTCACGCGCTTGACGGGGCGGCGCGGCATCCCCGCAGCCTGAGTTCTTCACGCCCCGCATACGCGCCCGGCCCGCATACGCGCCCGCCCGTCCCGCACGCTGCGGCCCGAGTGGCGAGCCGTGCGGAACGTTCCGCGCATCTCGCCAACCTGCGCGCAGAAAGGGGGACGGCAGCTAGAGGAGGCCGTGCAGCACGGGGACTGCGAGCAGCACCGTCGGCACCGCGAGCAGCAGCACAGCCGCGGCCACGACGAGGGACTCCACGGCACGCGGCAGGGGCTGCAGCTCGAGCCGGGCGAGGCGCGCCCCGAGCTCGGTGACCGATGCCTCACCGCCCCACTCGGCAGCGCCGGGCTCGGCGACCGGGCGGTCCTGCCCCGCGCCGACGAGCACTATCGCGCGCGCGAGCACGCCGTCGCGCACCGTGCGGCGGGCCGTGTCGTCCGCGAGCATCTCGACGAGCAGCCCCACCTCGCGCTGCGCGCGGAACGCGATGGGGAACCACGGCAGCGACGCGTACCAGGCGCGGAAGAGCACGAGCACGACGTCGTGCCGCTGCGTCACGTGCGCCTTCTCGTGCTCGATCACCGCCTGCATCTCGCCGTCGTCGAGGAGGTCCATGAGCCCGGCGGAGACGACCGTGATCGAGCTGAGCGCGCCCGGCAGGCAGTACGCGACGGGCGCCGGGCTGACGAGGAGACGCGCGCCCGACTCGAGCGGGGAGCTCAGCAGGCGCACGAGCTGCGCGTGCCGGCGGCGCTGGCGCTCCGAGCGCACGACAGTGAGCACGAGGTTGAGCAGCAGGTGACCGGTGAGCAGGGCGGCGCCGCACAGCGCGAGCGCGTTCCACGACTCGATGCGGTCGACCTCGCCGGTCACGAGGTTCACGGTCGCCGTGAGCAGGTCGGGGCCGAACGGCGCGAGCCCGAACGTGAGCAGCGAGCCGATCATCGAGAGACCGCCCGCGAGCGCGATCGCCTGCCACAGCACGAGGGCGGCCGCGGGCGAGCGCGACGGCCATGACGCGCGGGCGAGCAGCACGGGGATGGGCCACGCGAGCGCCACCGCGAGGAGGGCGAGCGCGAGCGGCGCGATCACGGTGTCAGCTGCCCAGCAGGCGGCGGAGGGTCGCGGCTTCCTCGGGGCTGACCTGGCCGACGAAGCGCTCGAGCACGGCCGTGCGGTCGGATGCCCCGCCGAGCACCTCGTGCATGAGGTCGGCCATGTGCTCCTCGCGGGTGGCCGCAGCGCTGTAGCGGTGCGGGCGGGCATCCCTCGAGCGCTTGACGAAGCCCTTGTTCTCCAGGCGTGAGAGCACGGTGAGGATCGTGGTCGAGGCGAGCTTGCGGTCGGCGAGCGCCTCCTGCAGGTCGTACGCCGAGAGCGTCTCGTCCGTCGCCCACAGGAGCTCCATGATCGATCGCTCGAGCTCGCCCAGGGTTGCCATGCCGTCCATTCTACGCACAGTAGAAATATTTTCTACTCGGGTGTAGAACTAATTCTACAGGCAGTAGAAATCGAAGCGGGACGTTGGTCCCTACCGGTGCTGCAACCGGCACGGGAATGTTGTCCCGGCACTCGCCAGTCCCATGCCCATAAGGAGAACCGTGGACCCGCTCGACATCGCCCGCTGGCAATTCGGAATCACGACGGTGTACCACTTCGTCATGGTGCCGCTCACCCTGGGCCTCGGCCCGATGGTCGCGATCATGCAGACCATGTGGGTGCGCACCGGCAACGAGCGGTACCTGCGCATGACCAAGTTCTGGGGCAAGCTCTACCTGATCAACTTCATCGTCGGTGTCGTCACGGGCCTCGTGCAGGAGTTCCAGTTCGGCATGGCGTGGAGCGAGTACGCCCGCTTCGTGGGCGATGTGTTCGGCGCCCCGTTGGCCATGGAGGGGCTGCTCGCGTTCTTCTTCGAGTCGACGTTCCTCGGCCTGTGGATCTTCGGCTGGAACCGGCTGCCCAAGAAGGTGCACCTCGCGACCCTGTGGATCGCCGTGCTCGGCAGCATCGTGAGCGCGTTCTTCATCATCGTCGCCAACTCGTGGATGCAGCACCCGGTCGGCGTCGAGCTCGTCGACGGCCGCCCCGTGCTCACCGACATCTGGGCGGTGCTCACGAACAACACGGCGCTCACCGCGTACTCGCACACCATCATGGGCGCCCTCGCGGTCGGCGCGGCCTTCCTCGTCGGCATCTCGTGGTACCAGCTGTGGCAGCGCCGGCACGACGGCATCGACACCGTGGATGCCACGGGCCGCGTCGTCGTCGGCGAGAACCCCGCCATCCCGGGCCGCGACCGCGTCGACCACTCGGTGTGGATCCGGAGCCTGCGGATAGGCGCCGTCGTCGCGATCCTCGGCTTCGGCGGCGTCGCCCTCACGGGCGACCTGCAGGCGAAGCTCATGTTCGAGCAGCAGCCCCTCAAGATGGCCGCGGCCGAGGCCGCCTGCCACGACGGCACGAGCTTCTCGGTGCTCTCGGTCGGTCCGCTCGGCGGGCAGGACTGCAGCCAGGTCGTGGGCGTCATCGAGATCCCGGGCATCCTCTCGTTCCTCGCGCACGGCGACTTCGACACCGAGATCAAGGGCGTCAACACGCTCATCCCCGAGTACCAGGCGAAGTACGGAACGACGATCCCGGATGACCCGATCTACGGCGAGCGCGCCGGCCAGACGATCAACTACCTGCCGGTCATGGAGGTCACCTATTGGGGCTTCCGGCTCATGATCGGGTTCGGCATCCTCGCCGCAGCCTTCGCGGCACTCGCCCTCTGGCTCACCCGCAAGGGCACCGTGCCGAAGTCGAGGTTCATGATGGGCACCGCGCTCCTGAGCATCGCGGCACCCTTCGGCGCGAACATCGCGGGCTGGGTCTTCACCGAGATGGGCCGGCAGCCGTTCGTGGTGGCACCGAACCCCACGCCCGGCGGCGTGGACGGCGTGTACATGTTCACGGCCGCGGCGGTCTCGCCCGGGGTCTCGGGCGAGGAGATCGTGTTCTCGCTCATCGCCTTCGCCCTCGTCTACGGGGTCATGCTCGCCCTCGAGCTGCGCCTGCTCGTGCGGTACGTGCGGGGCGGGGTCGCCTCCGCGATGCCCGAGCTCGCGCATCCGGCCGACCACACCGACGACACCGATCCCGACAAGCGCGACGACGTGCTCGCGTTCGCCTACTAGGAGCAGATCATGGACTTCCTCCCCACCCTCTGGTTCGTCGCGATCGCGGCGCTGTGGATCGGCTACCTGCTGCTCGAGGGCTTCGACCTCGGCGTCGGGATGCTGCTGCTCACGAGCACGAAGGACGACAAGCAGCGCCGGCTCATGCTCAACACCATCGGGCCCGTCTGGGACGGGAACGAGGTGTGGCTCATCACCGCCGGAGCCGCGACCTTCGCCGCCTTCCCCCTCTGGTACGCCTCGTTGTTCTCGGCGCTGTACCTGCCGCTCACGCTCGTGCTCATCGGGCTCATCCTGCGCGCGGTGGCCATCGAGTTCCGCGGCAAGGGCGCGTCTGAGGCCTGGACGCGCTGGTGGGATCGAGCGCTCGGCATCGGCTCGTTCGTCGCCGCGTTCGGCGTCGGCGCCGCCCTCGCGCTCACCACCACGGGTCTTCCGATCGACGCCAACGGCGACCGCGTGGGCGGGGCCTTCGCCTGGTTCACGCCGTACGCGGTGCTCGGCGGCCTCGCCGTCGTCGGCTTCTGCCTCGTGCACGCCTCGGCGTTCCTCGCGCTCAAGACCCTCGGCGACGTGCGGGAGCGCTCCGGGCGGTTCCTGGTGCGCTGGGCGCCCGTGGCGCTGCTGCCGATCGTGGCCTGGGTGCTCGTCATCCAGCTCCGCACCGGCTCGCTGCTGACCTGGGCGCTCGTCGTGCTGGCGGTCGTCGCCGTGGCCTTCGCCTGGCTGTCGGCTCGCAAGGGCCGCGAGGGCCGCGCGTTCATCGGGCTCTCGCTGTTCCTCGTGCTCGGTGCGGCGTCGATCTTCGCGGCCGTCTACCCCGTGGTGCTGCCGTCGACCCTCGACGCGGCGTTCGACCTCACCATCGACAACGCCGCGAGCGGCAGCTACACCCTCGGCGTCATGAGCGTGGTGACCGCCTTCGGGCTCCCGCTCGTGCTGCTCTACCAGGGCTGGACCTACTGGGTGTTCCGCCGCCGCCTCGGCGTGCAGCACCTGCCCGAGTCCCACGTCGTGAAGCCGGCGACGGCCCAGCGATGAGGCTCGACGCGCGACCGTCCGCGCTGTTCGTCTTCGGGCTGCTCGCGGCGCTCAAGGCCGCAGCACTCGTCGGCATCGCGCAGGCGGTCGCGACGGGCATCGTCTCCGTCATCGCGGGCACGGATGCCTGGCACGGCGCCCTCGCACTCGGAATCGGGTCGGGCGCCCTCCGCGCGGTCGTGATGTGGGCGGTGCCGGTGTTCGCGACGCACGCCGCCCAGGGCCGCAAGGAGTCGCTGCGCCACGACCTCGCCGCACGGCTCGTGGCCGGCGGACCCGCGCGCGTGGGCGGCGCGACGGCCGTGGCGACGGTCGGGCTCGACGAGCTCGACACCTACTACCGCTCGGTCATCCCGGCGGTGGTCACGACGGCGGTGGTGCCGCTGCTCATCGGCACCCGCATCCTGTTCGCCGACTGGGTGAGCGCGCTCATCATCGTCGTGACCGTGCCGCTCGTGCCGGTGTTCATGGCGCTCGTGGGCATGCACACGCGCGAGCGCGCGGACGCGGCATCCGCCTCGTTGCAGCGTCTCTCCGACCACCTGGTCGAGCTCGCGAAGGGCTTGCCCGTGCTCGTGGGGCTCGGCCGGGTCGAGGAGCAGTCGGCGGCCCTCGCCGCGGTCTCGACCGCCCACCGCACCACCACCATGACGACGCTGCGCAGCGCCTTCCTCTCCTCGCTCGTGCTCGAGCTGATCTCGACGCTCTCGGTCGCGGTGGTCGCGGTCTTCGTCGGCATCCGGCTCGTGGCGGGCGACCTGCCGCTCGAGGTCGGGCTCATCGCGCTCGTGCTCGCGCCGGAGTGCTTCGCGCCGTTCCGCGAGCTCGGGTCAGCGTTCCACGCCTCGCAGGACGGCCTCGCGGCCGTGCGCCGCGTGCAGGCCATCACCGGGACCCCCACGACCACGGCCCACCACGTGGCCGGGCCCCGCCTCCACATCGAGGCGCTCGTCGTGCACTACGACGACCGCCCGGCGGCGGCGCTCGAGGGGTTCGACCTGATCGTCGACCGGCACTCGACGGTCTCGCTCGAGGGCCCGTCCGGGTCGGGCAAGTCGACCGTGCTGGGCGTGCTCGCCGGCGTCGTGCCCGTGCAGGGCGGCACCGTGGCGGGCATCGACGACCGTCGGGTGGCCTGGGTGCCGCAGCATCCCTCCACCGTCGCCGACACCGTGCGGCACGAGCTCGAGCTCTACGCGGACGACCCCGCCGACGCCCGGCGCGCACTCGAGCAGCTCGCACTCACCGCCGTCGCGGATGCCGACCCGCAGCGGTTGAGCCCCGGCGAGCTGCGCCGGCTCGCCGTCGCGCGCGGCCTCGTGCGGGTGGCCGCCGGTGCCGACCTGCTGCTGCTCGACGAGCCGACCGCCCACCTCGACCCCGCGCACGCACGGCTCGTCGAGCGCGCGATCGCCGAGCTGCGCGGCACGGTGACCATCGTGTTCGCGTCGCACGAGGCGGGCATGACCCGTCTCGCCGACCGCCGGGTGCTGCTCGCCGGGGCGGGCGGCGCGCGCGAGGTCGAGGCCGCCGAGGCCCTCACGACGACGCGGGAGAGCGGCGCGGGTGACGCCGGTGACGCGGCTTCCGGCGGGGAGCTGCGCACGTTCCTGCTGCGTTTCGGGTGGCGGCTGCCGGTCGGCGTGCTGCTCGGGGCGGCCTCGACGCTCTTCGCCGTCGCCCTCACGGCGCTCTCGGGCTGGCTCATCGTGCGCGCGAGCGAGCAGCCCCCCATCATGTACCTGACCGTCGCGATCGTCGGCGTGCGCTTCTTCGGCATCGGGCGCGCGGTGCTGCGGTACGCCGAGCGGCTCGTCACCCACGACGGCGTGCTCACGGCGGTCACCGACCTGCGCCTGCGCCTGTGGGCGGGCCTCGCCCAGCGCGGGGTGGCCTCCCGCTCCCTGACCACGGGGGCGTTCGCGCTCGACTACCTCGTCTCCGCCGCCGATCGCGTGCGCGACCTCGTGCCGCGGGTCGTCATCCCGCCCGTCGCCGCGGCCCTCACCGCGGCCGCGAGCCTCATCGCCGTCGGCGCGTTGCACCCGGGCGCGCTGCCCGTGCTCGCGACGGTGCTCCTCGTCGGGCTCGTCGGCGCCCCTGCCCTCGCGCTCGTCGCCGACCGCTCGGCGAGCCGGCGCACCGCCGCGGCCCGCTCGCAGCTGCTGCGCACCTTCGCCTCGGCCGTCGCCGCCGCCGACGACCTGCGGGCCAACGGCATCGGCGACCGGATGCTCGCGCGCCTCGACGCGATCGACACCGCGGCGGGTGCCGAGTCGCGCCGCGCCGCCCGCGCGCTGGGCGTAGGCCACGCCCTCGTCGTCCTCGCCGGGACCGCCGGCACTGCGCTCATGCTCACCGCGGGCTCGGCCCCGGGGCCCGTGCTGGCGATCCTCGTCCTGCTGCCCGTCGCACTCATCGACCCCATGCTCGCCACCGTGGACGCCGTGCAGCAGTGGCCGGCCCTGCGCGCCGCGCTCGCGAAGGTCGGGGCGGTCACCGCCGCACCCGCCCCGGCACGCGCGCTCGGACCGCGGATCGGCTCGCTCGCCCTCGACGGGGTGAGCGTGGCGTGGCCGGGCGCAGAGCCGTTCGGCCCCCTCACGGCCGGCGCGCGCCGCGGGGACTGGATCGTGGTGGAGGGACCGTCGGGGTCGGGCAAGTCGACACTGCTCGCGACGCTGCTCGGGTTCCTGCCCGTGGCATCCGGCCGCCTGCTCGTCAACGGGCTGCCGGGCGGCGGCGACCGCACGCGCATGGCCTGGTGCCCGCAGGAGGGGCACCTGTTCGACTCGACGGTGCGCGGCAACCTGCTGCTCGCCCGGGCGCGCGACGACCGTCCGACGGACGCCGAGCTGCTTCGCGCCCTCGAGGTCGCGGCGCTGCCCCTCGACCTGGAGACCCAGGTCGGCCCCGGCGGCAGCTACCTGTCGGGCGGCGAGCGCCAGCGGCTCGCGGTGGCGCGCACCGTGCTCGCCCGGGCCGATGTCGTGCTGCTCGACGAGCCCACGGCCCACCTCGACGCGGCGAACGCCGAGCTGCTCATGGCGAACCTGCGCGACGAGCTCGCCGACCGCATCGTCGTGCTCGTGACCCACCACCCGACCGAGCGGCGGGTGGGGGATGCCCGGCTAGCGCTCGGCGGCGTCGAGCCCGCGCAGCACGAGGCCGACGGCGGCGGCGGTCACGGCGTCCGGATCGACGCCGGCCTCGATCTGCCGGGTGGCGGAGTCGACGACCCCCTGGACGAGCTGTACCCGCACGCCGGGCTCGTGGAGGCCTAGCTCCTCCAGCGCCCTGGTCAGGGGCCGGAGCAGGGCGACGTGCAGGACGGCGAACTCCGCGCGCTTCTCCTCCGGCAGGGGGGCGCCGGCGAGTGCCTTCGCGAGGGCGTGCTTGCCGTCGGCGACCATGCGCAGGCTGATCCGGATGTAGTCCTCGAGGCGCGCGGCGCCCGGCTCCGAGTGCTCGAGCGCGGCCTCGAGCTCGTCGGCCCAGTCGTGCAGCGCCGCCACCGCCAGCTCGGCGAGGATCTCGGGCGCCGAGGAGAAGTACTCGTAGACGCTGCTGCGGGCGAGACCGGCCCGTCTGCCCACCGCGGCGGGGGTGACGGCCGCGGGCCCGTTGAGCAGCAGCTCCTCCCGAGCTGCCGCGATGAGCGCGGAACGCTGGCGCGAGCGGTGCTCCGCGACGGTCGGTGCGCTGATGCGGGGCATCCCCCGATTATCCTCGATGAATGTTACCGACACTGTGTCGGTTAGTATCGGGGCATGGAAATTCTCAGGCAGGTCCTCTTCGTCCTCCACCTCGTCGGCCTCGCGTCGCTGCTCGGCGGCGTGCTCGTGCAGATCACCGCGATCCGGGCTCGCACGGCGCGCGTCCTCCCCGCGATCATGCACGGTGCGTGGTTGCAGCTCATCACGGGCGTCGCCCTCGTGGGCGTGATCGCGGCCGGCACCGACGACCACGTCAACAACGTGAAGATCGCCGTGAAGCTCGCGATCCTCATCGCCATCACCGTGATCGCGTTCGTCAACCGCAAGAAGACGACCGCGCCCACCTGGGTGGTGCCGACCATCGGCGTGCTCACACTCGCGAACGTCGTGATCGCGGTGTTCTGGCACTAGGCCTTCGCTACCCGAGCGGCCCGAGGAGGTTCGTGGCGACCGTGCTGTGGATCGACTCGGTGTCGCTCGGGTGGTAGATGCCCGCGAGCACATCGCGCTGCAGTCGCGCGAGCTCCGAGTCGGCCCGGTACCCCCCGCCGCCCGCGCACCGCATGGCCTGGTCGACGATGTAGCGCGCGGCCTCCGTCGAGCGGTGCTTGGCGCCCGTGAGGAGGCGGAACCAGTCCGCGCCGTGGTCGGCGAGGCCGTCGACGTCGGCCGCGAGCGACTCGAGCTGCGGGGCGAGCGCGTCGAGGGCGAGGGCCGCATCCGCGATGCGCCAGCGGAGGTCGGGATCCTGGTCGTAGGTCGTCCCGGTCTTGAGCGACGTGCGGCGCTTGAGGGCGGCGACCCCGAGCTCGAGCGCGCGGTCGGCGATGCCGGCGTAGACCGAGCCGATGAGCAGCAGGAAGTTCGCGAAGATCCCGAACACGAAGGGGTCGGCGTTCGGCCCGACGGGCAGGATGCGCGCGACGCGGTCGCCCGTGACGACGGCGCCCTCGAGCACGGTCGTGTGGGACTGGGTCGCGCGCATGCCGAGCGTGTCCCAGTCGTCGAGCGAGCGCCAGCCGGGGGTGTCGCGCGTGATGAAGCCGTGCACCAACCGGTCGTCCGGGGTCTTGCCGAAGATCCCGAGGCGCGTCCACGCGGGCGAGAGCGACGTGAAGATCTTGGTGCCCGTGAACGCCCACCCGCCCTCGACGGGCGTCGCCGTCGTGAGAGAGTCCCACAGCACGAGGTCGTTGCCCGGCTCGCTGTTGCCGAAGGCGAACAGCTCCCCCGCCGCGGCCTCCTCGAGGATCCAGTCGAGCGACGTGTCCCCGCGGTCGTGCAGCACGCGCGCGACGCCGACCCACACGAGGTGCATGTTGACGGCGAGCGCCGTCGCGGGCGCGTGCGCGGCGAGGAGCCGCTGGTCGCGCGCGGTCTCGAGGAGGCTGCGCGGCGCGAGGTAGCCCGCGGCCCTCAGCTCGGCGAGATCCTCGGTGAAGAAGGCGTTGTCGCGGTCGTAGCCCGCGGCGCGCGAGCGGATGCGGTCGAGCAGGTCGCGGTCGAGCGTCATGCCCCAACCCTAGAACGCAGGAGTGTTGCGCGCCCGTTCCCGCATGGCGCTGCCGCACGGAGCGATCGCGCCAGGCGGGAACGACCGCGCAACGGGCGGGGAACTATCGTCGCCGCGCCCTCGCGAACGCCGCGATGAGCAGCGCCACCGTGATGAGGGTCATGAGCACCGTCGATCCGAGGATGCCGACGCCCGCGGCCGTGAGCGGCGCGACGAGTATCGCCGCCGACGCGATCACGGTCGCCACGGGCGGGATCGACACGGGCCCGAGCGGGGCGTGCAGCAGCCACAGCAGCAGCAGGAACACCGCGAGCGGGATCGCGACCGCGTAGCCCGCGGCCACGTCGCCGATCTCGGTGTGGTGGGTCACCGCCTTCACCCCGATCTCGAGCCCCGCGCCGATCGCCGCGAGCGACGCGTACACGGCGTAGTGCCCGTAGCCCCAGATGTACGACTTGTCGCGGTTGCGCACGAGACCCTCGGCGGCGGGCTCGGAGAAGTACAGCCACCACAGCGTGAAGAGCAGCACGAGCCCCGAGACGGCGACGACCACGAGTGAGGCGTCGACGCCCTCCACGATCGCCTCCTGCACGGCGACCGTCACGGCGAGCACGCTCTCCCCGAGCAGGATGATCGCGAACAGGCCGTAGCGCTCGGCGATGTGGTGCGGGTGCCACGCGAGGCTGCCCGCGCGGTCGGCCCACGGCGACACGAGCAGCTCGAGCACGGCGAGCACGATGAACGCCGGCACGATGTACTCGTTAGGCACGAAGAAGAGGCGCAGGAGCCATCCCACCTGCACGAGCGAGATGCCGATGACGTAGCGCTGCGCGTTCGGGCGCGACTCCGGGTCGTCGACCATGGTGCGGATGAGGGTGCCGAGCAGCCCGAGCCGCATGATGAGGTAGCCGAGCGTGATGGCGCCGAAGTCCTGCACGGCGAACGCCGACGGCACCCCCGCGGCGAGCACGAGCACCCCGCCCATCTGCACCATCGTGAGCACGCGGTACGGCACGTCGTCGTTGTCGTACGCGCTCGCGAGCCACGTGAACTGGTTCCACGCCCACCAGATGGCGAAGAACACCATGAGGAACGGGCCGACGACCTCGGCGGCGTGACCCTCGGCGACCGCGTGCACGAGCTGCGTGACGAGCGAGCTGATCGCGACCACGAAGGTCAGGTCGAAGAGCAGCTCGAGCGGGCTCGAGACGCGGTGGTTCTCGGTGATGTCGCGCGCCCTCACGCGCGTGCGGATACCGATCATGCGAGCAGCTCCCTGATGGTGTGGACGGCGAGATCGACCTCGGCGAAGCTCGTGGAGAGGGGTGACATCCCGAGCCTGATGCCGCTCGGCCGTCGGAAGTCGGGGATGACGCCGCGGCGCCACAGCTCGGGCATGAGCTCGGCGAACCGCGGGTGGTCGATCGTGACGTGGCCGCCGCGGCGGGCGGGATCGCGCGGGGACGACATCCTCGCCTCCGGCAGCACCTCGTCGACGAGCTCGACCGCGTACGACGTGAGCGCCTCCGACTTCGCGCGCACGGCGTCGATGCCCACCTCGCCGAGGAGGGCGATCATGTCGCGCATGGGCTGCATCGCGACGATGGGCGGCGTGCCGCTCAGGGACCCGCGGATGCCCGGGGCCGGCGCATACCCCTGCCCCATCTCGAACGGGGCCCGGCTGCCCATCCAGCCCTGGATGGGCTGGCGCAGCGACTCCTGCAGCTCGCGCCGCACGTACAGGAACGCCGGGGCGCCCGGCCCTCCGTTCAGGTACTTGTAGCCGCAGCCGACCGCGAGGTCGACGCCCCACGCGTCGAGCTCCGTGGGCACGACGCCCGCCGAGTGGCACAGGTCCCACAGCGAGAGGGCGCCCGCCGCGTGCGTGATCGCGGTGATGCGCTCGACGTCGGCGAGGTAGCCGGAACGGTAGGCGACGGAGCTGAAGACCGTGAGCGCCGTGTCGGGCCCCACGCGCATGGCGACGAGGTCGGGGGTGACGCCGCCCGCGGCATCCGTGTCGATCCAGCGGACGGTGAGCCCGCGGTCGGCCGCGATGCCCTCGACCACGTACCGGTCGGTCGGGAAGTTGTCGCGGTCGAGCACGATCTCGGTGCGGCCGGGCCGGGCGTCGAGGGCGGCGCGCACGAGCTTGTAGAGCAGCACGGTCGTCGAGTCCGCGACGGCGACCTGGCCCTCAGCCGCGCCGAGGGCCACGCGGCCGAGCTCGTCGCCGAGGGTGAGCGGGAGGTCCATCCAGCCCTCGTCCCAGCCGCGGATGAGGCGGCCGCCCCACTCGTCGCGCGCGAACGCCGTGAGGCGCTCGACCGACGCGGCGAGCGGGCGCCCGAGGGAGTTGCCGTCGAGGTAGGCGACGACGCCGGGGGACGCGACGAAGAGGTCGCGGTACCCGGCGAGCGGGTCGGCGTCGTCGAGCGGGTTCACAGCGCGCCGAGCTGCTTCCGCGCGGATTCGAGCACGGTCATGATCTCGAGCGTGTCGTCGAGGGTGTGCAGCGGTGACTCGGTGAGCCCGTCCGCGACGTGCTGCGCCACGGCGACCGCCTGGTAGCACAGGCCCTCGCCCCACCTGAAGCCCGTGGGCTCCGTCCACTCGGTGCGCTCCTCGCCGACAGTGAGGCTGAAGGAGCTCGGCCCGATGAACTCGTCCGGGAACTCGATGCGCCCGGCGGTGCCGGAGATCGTCGCGGCGATGGGCGTCCGCAGGATCATGCTCGTCGTGATGACCGACTGGGCGGCCGAGGCGTAGTCGAGGATGAGCGCCGACTGCGCGTCCACGCCCGTGCTCGCGAGGCTGCCGGTCGCCGTCACGGAGCGTGGAGCCCCGAGCACGAAGTGCGCGAACCAGACCGGGTAGACCCCCAGGTCGAGCAGCGCCCCGCCGCCGAGGGCCGGGTCGAACGCGCGGCTCGTCGGGTCGAAGTCGAACTTCGCGCTGAAGTCGCCCGTGACGCGCAGCACCTCGCCGAGGTCGCCGCGCGCGAGCAGCTGCTCGACTATCGAGGTCTGCGGCAGGAACCGGGTCCACATCGCCTCCATCGCGAACACCCCCGCCGCGCGCGCGGCGGTCACGATCTCCTCGGCCTCCGCGACGCTCACGGCTATGGGCTTCTCGATGAGCACGTGCTTGCCCGCGGCGATCGCGAGCAGCGCGAGCGCGCGGTGCTCGCTGTGCGGCGCGGCGATGTACACGGCCTGCACGGCCGGGTCGGCCACGAGCTGCTCGTAACTGCCATAGGCGGTGTCGATGCCGTGCCGGGCCGCGAACTCCTCCGCGCGCGACAGGGTGCGGGATGCCACGGCCACCACCCGCTGGTCGGTGTTCGCGTGGGTGGTGCCGACCCACTGGTTCGCGATACCTCCCGGGGCGAGCACGCCCCACCGCAGCGTGGGCCCGCCGCGCAGGGGGACGGTGTTCGGGGCGGGGAGGGAGGTCATGGCTCCGAATCTACTGCTGCCGGAGCACGCGCACCTCCCACGGGCGCAGCGGCTCGCCCAGTGCCACGGCGTCGAGGTTGCCGAGCACGAGGGCCGAGCCCGCCCAGGCGTCGAGGTCGACGAGATCGTCGACGGGGAGGGTGCCGGCGCTGAGGTTCGCGAGCACGAGCATCCTGTCGTCCCCGTCGGCGCGCTCGAAGGCGAAGAGCCTGTCATGGTCGGGGACGAGCATCTCGAACGACCCAGTGGTGACGAGCGGATCGGCGTGCCGCATCGCGACGAGACGACGGTAGAACGCGAGCACCGACGCCTCGTCGGCGGCCTGAGCTGCGACGTTGAGGTGCGTGTGGTTGGGGTTGGCCGGGATCCACGGCGTGCCGGTGGTGAACCCGCCGTGCGCCGTCGCGTCCCATTGCATGGGCGTGCGCGCGTTGTCCCGGCTCGCGCCGCGCACGCCCGCGAGCACCGCCTCCTCGTCGCCGGCACCCGCGGCGAGCGCCTCCGCGATGTGGTTGAGGGACTCGATGTCGCGCAGGTCGGAGACCGAGGCGAACGGCGAGTTCGTCATGCCGATCTCCTCGCCCTGGTAGATGAACGGTGTGCCCCGCTGCAGGTGCAGGATCGCGCCGAGCAGCATCGCCGACCTCGCCCAGTGCTCGCCGTCGTCACCGAAGCGGCTCACGGCCCGCGGCTGGTCGTGGTTGTTCCAGTAGAGGCTGTTCCAGCCGACGGCGGCGAGGCCGTCCTGCCAGCGCTGCATCGAGCGCTTGAGCTCGACGACGTCGAGCGGGCGGGCGTCCCACTTGCCGCCCTCCCCGTGGTCGAGCCCCACGTGCTCGAACTGGAAGACCATCGACACCTCGTGGCGCGAGGGGTCGGTGAACAGCCGCGCCTGCTCGACGGTCACGCCCGGCATCTCGCCCACGGTCAGGTAGGTGCCCTCGCGCGGCGCGAACACGACATCGTTGATCTCGCGCAGGAACTCGTGGATGCGGGGTCCGTAGCTGTAGTGCGGGAAGCCGTCGCCCCACGTGCGGCCCGGCTCGACGTGGCCGTCGGGCAGGGCCGGATCCTTGGAGATGAGGTTGATGACGTCCATGCGGAACCCGTCGACGCCGCGGTCGAGCCACCAGCCCATCATCTCGTGCACCGCCGCCCGCACCTCGGGGTTCTCCCAGTTGAGGTCGGGCTGCTTGCGCGAGAACAGGTGCAGGTAGTACTCGCCGGAGGCCTCGTCGAACTGCCAGGCCGAGCCCGAGAAGAACGACTCCCAGTTCGTCGGCTCGGCGCCGTCGCGCGGAGGCCGCCACCAGTACCAGTCGCGCTTGGGGCTCGTCGGGGACGACGCGGACTCGCGGAACCACTCGTGCTCGTCGGAGGTGTGGTTGACCACGAGGTCCATGACGAGCCGCATGCCCCGTGCGTGCAGGGCCGCCACGAGCTCGTCGAAGTCGTCGAGGGTGCCGAACACGGGGTCGATGGCGCGGTAGTCGCTGATGTCGTAGCCGTTGTCGTCGTGCGGTGACGCGTAGATCGGCGAGAGCCACACGACGTCGACGCCGAGCGACTCGAGGTGGTCGAGGCGGCCGATGATGCCGCGCAGGTCGCCGATGCCGTCGCCGTCGGAGTCCGCGAAGCTGCGCGGGTACACCTGGTACACGACGGCGCTGCGCCACCACTCCCCGCCCTCGGCGACGAGCGCGGGACGTGCGACGGAGTCGAGCGAGGTCATGCGAGGTCCTTTCCGCGGGGCTCCACGAGCACGACCTGCCACACGCCGACGGCGGGCAGCTGCGCCGTCGCGTAGTCCCCGTCGACGGTCACCTCCACGTCGACGAGGCGCGCGCCGCCGTCCGGGTCGGCGACCCGCACGCGCGGCACCGCCGTCCCGAGCCTGCGCACCCGCAGCGTGCCGCCGCCCGTGTGTCCGGGCTCGCGGCGCGGCGCGTCCCACAGGGTGTCGTCCTGGCCGACGAGGTTGATGAGGTGCACGACGGTGCGGCCGCGCGATTCGGTGATGCGGCGCCAGACGGCCCCCGGTGTCGCGGCCTCCGTGACCGGGACGGCGAAGGTCACATCGCAGTCGTCGTTGTACGCACCCGCGATCGAGGCGGTGACGTCCACGATCGACGGGTCGAGGAGCAGCTCGTCGTGCTCGACGAGGAAGTCGTACCAGCGACGCAGCAGGTCGGCCGTCGACGGCTCGACCACGTGGTTGCGCACGTAGTAGGGGTCGACGAGGATGCGGTCCGCCTCCCCCGCGAGCAGCTGCGTGGCCCCGTGGGAGTGCAGGGCCGCCATCGTGAACGCCGTCGCGAGGTCCGACGCGCGCACGGGCGCGGAGTCGTACACGTGCTGGTACGCCGCCATCACGACGGGCTTGCCCTCCGACACGGAGCGGGCGCGCGTCACGACCTCCGCGAGCCCGCCGAGCGTGAGGGTCGGTGCCCACGGCTCGATGTACACCGCGTCCTGCGGCGAGCGCGCGGTGCGCCAGGTCGGGAAGTCGTTTACGTTGTTGAACACGAGGCGGGCATCCGGAAGCCGTTCCCGTAGTACCGCGAGGAGCGTCACGAACGACTCCGCGACGTCGACGACCACGCCGTCGGCACGCGCGGCGCGTTTCGGGTAGCCGTACTGGTCGAGATGGAAGCCGTCGAACCCCACGTGCTCGACCGCCGCGCGGAGCTGGTCGCCGAAGCTCGCGAGCCAGTCCTCGGCCGCGGGGTCGACGATGAACAGGAAGTCGCCGAGCGCGTACGGCGCCCCGCCCGCGGTGACGAGGGCGCGGTGCTCCCAGTCCTGCCACTCGGCCGGGCCGACGGCGTAGACGGCGGCGTACCCGAGCGAGCGGGCGCCCGCCGCGCGCAGCGCCGTGACGAGCTCCCGCACCGTGGCGAGCGCCACGGGCTGGTCGAGCGCGTCACGGTACTCCTCGCCGCCGCCGAGGAGCGACGCGTGGCGGTAGGCCCAGTCGTAGAACTGGATGTCGGTGAGGTGCAGCCGGCGCGCGAGGTCGGCGACGCCGGCGACATCGCGGTCGGGCGCGTAGTCGACGACGAACCCGTAGCGCATGCGGCGGCCGTCGCCCACCTCGACGGCGGTGCGGGTGACGGTGCCGCCCTGCGCGAGCTCGACGCCGTAGCCGCCCGCGGGCAGCGCGCCGAGGTCGACCTCCTCCGCGCCGTCGTACGGTGCGCGCGACACGAGGTCTCCCAGACGCCACACCGTGAGCTCTCCGGCCGCGCGGTCGCCGCGCACCTCGATCCGCACGGCGGCGCCGTCGACGAAGGTCGCCCGGGTGGGCAGTAGCTCGGTCATCCCTTTACCGCTCCTGATGTGAGGCCCTGCACGAAGTACCGCTGGAAGACGAGGAACACGACGATCACCGGCACGACCGCGATCACGGATGCGGCGAACACGAGCCCCCACTGCACAGCGTTGTTGCCCGAGCCGGCGAAGAGCCGGATCGCGATGGGCAGCGTCTGGTTCGCTGGCGAGTTGGTGAGCGTGAGGGCGAGGGTGAACTCGTCCCAGCACGCGAGGAAGGTGAAGATGGTGGCCGTCGCGAGCCCGGGCTTGGCGAGCGGGAGCGCCAGGCGCCAGTAGCGCCGCCACGGCCCCGCGCCGTCGACCTGCATGGCCTGGTCGAGCTCCGCCGGGATCGACTCGAAGAACCCGCGCAGCAGGAACGTGTTGAGCGAGAGCGAGCCTGCGACGTAGAACAGGATGAGGCCCGCGAGCGAGTCGAGCAGGTGCAGGTTCTTGGCGAGGATGAACTGCGGGATGATCAGCATGATCGCGGGGATCATGAGCCCGAGCAGCAGCACGCGGAAGATCGCCTCCTTGCCGCGGAAGCTGAACCGCGCGAACGCGTAGGCCATCATCGAGCTCACGAGCAGCGAGATCGCGGTGGAGATCGTCGCGACGATGAGCGAGTTGAGGAAGTACCGCCCGAAGTCCCCCGTCGCGAACGCCTGCTCGTAGTTGGCCGTGGTGGCCGGGTTGGGGATGAACTCCGGCGGCGTCGTGAACACGTACGTCGCCGTCTTGAACGACGTCGACACCATGTAGAGGAACGGGATGATCATGATGATCGCCCCGACCGAGAGCAGGATGATCCTGGTCGTGGCCGACAGCGCGGCCCAGCGCGGACGTCTCACAGCGCACCCTCCCCGTTTCGGTCGCGGAACACGCGCAGCTGCACCACGGACAGGACGAACACGAGGATCGTGAGCAGCACGGCGATCGCCGAGCCGTACCCGAAGTCGAGGTTCTCGAACGCCTGGCTGTACATGTAGGTGAGGAGCACGTCGGTGCGGCCCGCGGGACCGCCGCCCGTCATGAGGTAGACGGAGACGAAGACGTTGAAGCCGCCGATGACGAGCATGACGGTGACGAACAGGAGCGCGGGCCAGATCGCCGGCACGGTCACGGCGCGGAAGCGCTGCCAGCGGTTGGCGCCGTCCATCTCGGCGGCCTCGAGCAGCGCCGTCGGCACGCCTTGGAGGGCCGCGAGGAAGATCATCATCGACCAGCCCACGCCCTTCCAGACGCCGAGGGCGCAGATCGCGAGCAGCGCGGTCCACCGGTCCGCGAGCCACGGCGTCGTGCCGTCCGTGAGGTGCAGGAAGTCGCCGAGGGTGAAGTTGATGAGGCCGTCGTCGGAGAACAGGAAGCGGAACAGCAGGGAGACGACGACCCAGCTCGTGACGACGGGGAGGTAGAAGAGCACCCGGAACAGGGGCTGGGTGGGGCTTTTGCGCGCGAGCAGCAGCGCGATGGCGAGCCCGATGACGATCTGCGGCACGACGGTGAGCACCATGTAGATGCCGCTGTTGCTCAGGGAGAGCCAGAAGTGGTCGTCCTGGAAGGCCCGCACGTAGTTGTCGAGGCCGATGAACCTGCTCGCGCTCGCGATGAGCTTCCAGTCGAAGAAGCTCAGCTGGAACGCCTGCGCCGTCGGGTAGAGCACCGTGAGGGCGAAGAGGGCGAAGCCGGGGGCGATGAAGAGATAGGGGACGATACCCGCCCGCGTGGCGGAGCGGCGGCGCTTCGGGGCGGGCGGCACGGATGCCGCGGGGGTCTGCCCCGCGACATCCGTGCCCAGGCTCGCGCCCGGTGTGGTGATGGTCACGCGCCTACTGCTCCGCCAGGAGCTCGTCGATGCGCTTCGCCGCGGCGGAGAGCGCGTCCTTGACCGAGACCGTGCCCTCGAAGGCGGGGACGAGCTCCTCGTTGAGGATGGTGTCGACCTCGGAGCCCTGCGGGATCGCGAGGCGGGCCTTCGCGGTCGCGAGCTGGTCGGTGAACACCTTGTAGTACGGCACGAGCTCGACCTGCTTGTCGCCCAGGTCCTTGATCACCGTGAGCTGGCCGGTGGGCACGAGGGCGAGCTGGAACTGCTCGCTCTGGGTGAAGCGGATGAACTCCATGGCCGCCTCCTGGTGCTTCGACGACGCGGTGAGCACGATGTCCTCGCCGCCCACGACGCTCACGGAGCCGCCGTCGCCGGCCGGGATGGGCGCGTAGATCGGGGTGAAGTCGGGGAACTGGTCGGCCCAGATGCCGTTCATCCACGGTCCGTCGAAGATCGTCGCGTACGTGTTGCCCGGCAGGCCCTCGGCGGTGGAGGTGGCACCGGCGTTGCCGGTGATGCCGCTCGAGATCTGGCCGGCCTTGTACAGGTCGACGAGCATCTGCACGGTCGCGACCGTCTTGGCGCCGTCGAGGTAGCCCGTCGCCGTCGTCATGTCGTCGTCGGTGATGGCCCCGCCGCCCGACCAGATCCACGGGGAGATGTTCCACGCGCCGAGGCCGCCGTCGGCGAACAGGGTCACCCCCGTGCCGGCGAGGGTTCCCGCCGCCTTCTCGAGGTCGGCGAACGTCGCGGGCGGTGCGTCGAGCCCCGCCGCGTCGAGCGCGGCCTGGCTCGTGATGAGCACGCGGGTGTTCGTGTCGAGGGGAAGCCCGTAGTAGTCGCCCTTCCACAGGTTCGTGGAGAGCACACCGGGGAAGGTCGCGTCGGCGAGCTCCTGGAAGTCGGGCATCGCCTGCGAGAGGGGCACGAGCACGCCGAGGTCGGCGAACTTCGGGACCCAGCCGAGGTCGGCGCGCACGAGGTCGGGCAGCTCGTCGCCGGCCGCGCTCGTCGTGAGCTTCTGCAGCAGGTCGTCGTACGGCACGTCGACGTACTCGACCTTGATGCCGGGGTGGTCCGCCTCGAAGGCGGGGATGAGGGTGTCGTTGAGCACGTCCTGCTGGGCGGAGTTGCCTCCGTTGCCGTACGAGCCCCAGAACGTGATGGTGACGGGCTCGTCGGACGAGCCCTCGTCGCCGCCGGTGGCCGCGCAGCCCGTGGCCGTGAGGGCCAGGGATGCCGCCACCGCTGTCGCGGCGAGCAGACGTGAACGCTTCATTGCGATTCTCCTCTTCGGTGAGTGTGAGCAGTCTTGCCCGGGTGGGGCGGGGGTGCTGGAGGTTAGTTTTACAGCAAAAGTAATTAGTGTCAATCGTCGGCGTTCGTGGCCTGATTCGGCGGGGTTTTATTCAATCGCAAAACCAATAGACTGTGCAGGTCGCGAGGAAGGAGAGCCGTGCACATCACGACATCACCGTGGACGCACGACGGCGGCGCCTCGCTCGCGGTCGCGCTCGAGGTGCTCATCCACGGCCCCATCTCCCGCTCGGACATCGCCCGGCGCCTCGACCTCTCCGCGGGATCGCTCACCCGCCTGAGCACGCCCCTCATCGACGCCGGCCTGCTGGTCGAGGTCGGCGAGCGCGCCGACGGGAAGGCGGGGCGCCCCTCGCGCCTGCTCGACATCGTGCCCTCGTCGCGGCACTTCATCGGCATGAAGCTCACCGCCGACGAGGTGCTCGGCGTGGTGACGGACCTGCGCGCCACCGTGCTCGACTCGGTCTCGGTGCGCCTCGACTCGCGTGCGCCGGAGTCCGTCGCCGACGCCATCGCGGGCGTCGCGCGCGCCCTCTCCGCCAAGGTCGACTCCGTCACCGCCCTCGGCGTGGGCATCGGTGGCCTCGTCGGCTCCGACGGCCTCGTGCGCAGCGCGCCCTTCCTCGAATGGTCGGATGTGCCGCTCGGAGCCATGCTCGAGGAGCGCACGGGCCTGCCGACCGTCGTCGACAACGACCTCGTCGCCTTCACGGAGCACGAGCACTGGTTCGGCGCCGGTCGCGGCGTCGACGACTTCGCCGTGCTCACGCTGGGCGCGGGTGTCGGATTCGGCCTCGTCGTGCACGACGAGATCGTCGTGAGCGACGACTCGGGCATCGGCCTCGTGGGCCACTGGCCGCTCGACCCCTACGGGCCCGTGTGCCCGTCCGGCCATCGCGGCTGCGCGAAGAGCGTGCTCGAGCAGGGCGCGATAGTCGCCAACGTCTCCGCGGCGCTCGGCCGGCCCGTGGACTACGACGAGGCGATGTCGCTCGCCGCCGACGGGGAGCCCGCGGCCAAGCGGCTCGTGGACGACGCGGGCCGTGGTCTCGGCACGCTGCTGGCGGCCATCGCCAACCTCACGACCCCCAGGCTCATCGTGCTCGGCGGAGAGGGCGTGGGCCTCGTCGATGTCGCGCACGACGCCATCCACGAGGGCATCGCCCAGCACCGCGACCCGCGCGCGACCGAGCTGTCGCTCGTCACCACGCCGGGCGACAACACCGAATGGTGCCGGGGCGCGGCCGTGCTCGCGATCCAGCGCTACGTGCTCGACCGCTAGGCCGCGAGCTCCCGCAGCACCGCCTCGAGCTGGTCGCACGCCCAGTCGAGGTCCTCCGGCGACACCACGATCGGCGGGGCGAGGCGGATCGTCGAGCCGTGGGTGTCCTTCGCGAGCACGCCGCGCTCGGCGAGCAGCTCGCACACCTTCCGGCCCGTGGCGAGGGCGGGGTCGATGTCGATGCCGGCCCAGAGGCCCGCGCCCCGCACGGCCACGACGCCGTGGCCGAGGAGGTCGCGCAGCCGCGCCTGCAGCCTCTCGCCGAGCATCCTCGCGCGCTCCTGCATCTCGCCCGTCGCGAGCAGCTCGACCACGGCGGTGCCGACGGCCGCCGCGAGCGGGTTGCCGCCGAACGTGGAGCCGTGCTCGCCGGGGCGCAGCACCCCGAGGATGTCGGCGTTGCCGACGACGGCGCTCACCGGCACGATGCCGCCGCCGAGCGCCTTGCCGAGCAGGTAGAGGTCGGGCACGACGCCCACGTTGTCGCACTGGAACGTCGCGCCCGTGCGGCCGAGGCCCGACTGGATCTCGTCGGCGATGAAGAGCACGTTGGTGCGCGTCGTGATCTCGCGCACCGCCGGGAGGTAGTCCGCGGGCGGCACGATGATGCCGGCCTCGCCCTGGATGGGCTCGAGCAGCACCGCCACCGTGTCGGGCGTGATCGCGGCCTCGATCGCCGCGGCGTCGCCGTAGGGCACGCTCACGAAACCGGGCGTGAAGGGGCCGAAGTCGGCGCGCGCCTGCTCGTCGTTCGAGAAGCTGATGATCGTCGTCGTGCGGCCGTGGAAGTTGCCGTCGGCGACGATGATCGTCGCGCGCTCGGCGGGCACGCCCTTCACGCGGTATCCCCACGCGCGCGCGACCTTGACCGCCGACTCGACGGCCTCGGCGCCCGTGTTCATCGGCAGCACCATGTCCTTGTGCGCGAGCTCGGCGAGCGCCGCGGCGAACGGCCCGAGCCGGTCGTTGTGGAACGCGCGGCTCGTGAGCGTGATGCGGTCGAGCTGGTCCTTCGCGGCGGCGACGAGGGCGGGATGCCCGTGCCCGAAGTTCACCGCGGAGTACGCGGCGAGGCAGTCGAGGTAGCGGCGGCCGGTCACATCCGTGACCCAGGCCCCCTCGCCGGACTCGACGGTGACGTCGAGCGGGTGGTAGTTGTGGGCGAGGTGCTCCTCGCTCATCGCCGGAGCTCCAACGTGCAGCACTTCACCCCGCCGCCGCCCAAGAGCAGCTCTGACAGGTCGAGGCCGTGCGCTGTGAATCCGCGTTCCGTGAGCTGGCGCTCGAAGTCCTTCGCGCGGCTCGCGATGATGACGTTCTTGCCGTCGCTGAAGCTGTTGAGGCCCAGCACGGCCGCATCCTCGTCGTTCACGAGGATGGCGTCGGGGAAGCGCTCCTCGAGGATCGCGAGCGACTCAGGGCTGAACGCCTTCGGCAGGTAGGCCACCGAGCCCGGGCCGCCGTTCGAGTCGAGCACGGCGAAGGCGGTGTCGAGGTGGTAGAAGCTCGGGTTGGTGAGGTGCAGCGTGACGACCTCGCGCCCGTAGATCTCGCGCAGCTCGTCGTGGCTCGCGACATCGGTGCGGAACCCGGTGCCCGCGTAGATGGTGTCCCCGACGAGGAGCATGTCGCCCTCGCCCTCATTGGTCGCGACGGGCACGCGCACGTCGAAGCCGTTGTCGCGGAACCAGTCCATGTACGCGGGGCCCTCGGGCTGGCGCTCCGGGTACTCGAAGAGGGCGCCGTAGGCGATGCCGTCGAGCACGTAGCCGCCGTTCGCCGCGTAGACCATGTCGGGAAGGCCGGGCAGGCCGTCGATGAGGTGCACCTCGTAGCCGAGCTCGAGGTACTTGGCGTAGAGCGTCTCCCACTGGCGCACCGCGAGCGACGTGTCGGTCGGGTCCTCGGGGTGCATCCACGGGTTGATGCGGTAGCTCACGGTGAAGTGGGTGGGCCGGCACATGAGGACAGTGCGGGGCGTGGCGGTGCGTTCCATCGTCATGTGTTCCAGTGTCACACGCACCTATCCGCACTGTCAGGGCGTGAAGCGCACCAAACGTGCGTTGAGGCATGGCCTTGCGCACGGAATCGCCGTAGGCTCGCGGGATGGACAACCTCGACTACCGCATCATCGACCTGTTGCGGCTCAACGCGCGGTCCGGCTACGGCGACATCGGCGAGGTCATCGGGCTGTCGGCATCCGCCGTCAAGCGCCGCGTGGACCGGCTCGTCGCCGACGGCGTCATCCGCGGGTTCACGATCCAGGTCGACCCCAACGTCGACGGCATGGCCACCGAGGCCTACGTCGAGCTGTTCTGCAGGGGCACCGTCGCCCCGGAGGAGCTCAAGCGCATCCTCTCGAGCGTGCCCGAGGTCGTCGACGCCGGCACGGTCACGGGTTCCGCCGACGCGATAGTGCACATGCGCTCGCGCGACATCGCCTCGCTCGAGGTCGCCCTCGAGAAGGTGCGGCTCGCGCCCAACGTCGACCACACGCGCAGCGCCATCGTCCTGTCGCGCCTCATCCACCGGACGCACGACTGATGCCGTTCACGGTCGACCACGAGTCGAAGGTCACGCTGTACGAGCAGCTGCGCACCCAGATCATGGAGCAGGTCGCGAGCGGCGAGCTCATCGTCGGCACGAAGCTCCCGCCCGTGCGCGTGCTCGCGGCCGAGCTGGGCGTCGCGCCCTACACGGCGGCGCGCGTGTACCGGCTGCTCGAGCAGGACGGCTTCCTCGAGACACGCGGGCGCAACGGCACGGTCATCGCAGCGCGGTCCGACACCGCGGAGTCGACGCTCCAGGCCGCCGCGACCGCGTACGCACAGCGCGCGGCCGAGCTCGGCGTGGGCGCGGATGCCGCCCTCGATTTCGTGCGGAGGGCCCTGGCCCGCTAGCCCATCCCCCTCGTGTCTCGCAAAGTTTCACGAAGCGCGGAGATCTGCGCGACTCTTGCCGATCTGCGAGACACGGGCGAAGGGGTCAGTGGCCCTCGATGTCGGAGTCGACGCCCGCGTCGGGCCCGAGGTCGAGCGTCTCGATCTTGGCGAGGTCGCCCGCGTCGAGCTCGAAGTCGAACAGCGCGAGGTTCTGCGCCATGCGGCCCGGGTCGGCGGACTTCGGGATGACGACGAGCCCCTGCTGCACGTGCCACCGCAGCACCACCTGCGCGGGGGTGCGGCCGTGCTTCTCCGCGACCTCCTCGACCACGGCCTCGCCCATGACCGACTTGATGGGGCTCCACGACTCCGTGACGATGCCGTGCGCTGCGTCGTACTCGCGGTGGGCGCGACGCGGGATGGCCGGCGAGAGCTGGATCTGGTTCACGGCGGGCACTACCGACGTCTCGGCGGCGAGCACCTCGAGGTGGGCGGGCGTGAAGTTGGAGACGCCGATCGAGCGCACGAGCCCGTCGCGCTGCAGCTTCTCGAAGGTGCGCCACGTCGACACGAACTGCCCGCGGACCGGCAGGGGCCAGTGGATGAGCAGCAGGTCGACGTAGTCGGTGCCGAGCAGCCGCAGCGACTCGTGCAGGGCCGGCACGGCGCGATCCTCGCCCTGGAACTCCCCGTCGAACTTGGTCGTCACGAAGACGTCCGCACGGTCGATGCCCGAGCGGCGGATGCCCTCGCCCACGCCCTGCTCGTTGTCGTAGCGGCGGGCGGAGTCGATGTGCCGGTACCCGGCCGCGATCGCGGCGGACACGGCGACCGCCGCATCCTCGCCGCGCAGCGGCCACGTGCCGTAGCCGACCTGGGGGATCGTGTTGCCGTCGTTGAGCGGGATCGCCGGGATGGTCATGCCTTCAACGCTAGACCGGAAGCGCCGCCATGTCGTGGTCGGGGTTGCCGAAGCGGTGCGCGGTGATGCTCACGGCCTGCTCGTGCAGGAACGGGAGCAGCTCCACACGGCCGGCGGTCGTGACCGGGCCCGACCACACCGCCACGTCGACGCTGCCGTCGAGCGCGCGGGCGAGGGCGAGGGCATCCCCGCCGATGAGGCGGATGCGGTGAGTGCCGAGCGAGCGCGCCCGCGCGAGCCACGCGGCGTCGGACTCGATGGTCGTGGCGCGCACGCGCACGGGCGCGAGCGGGCCGTCGAACGCCTGCACGAGCGCCGTAGGCAGCGGCACGGGCGAGCTGATGTCGACCTCGGCGCCCGCGCGGGATGCGGCGGCGAGCAGGCGCACGAGGTGGCCGAGCGGCTCGCCCTCCGAGAGGCGGATCGTGACGGGGACGGGCAGGTAGCGGAACACGTTGCGCTCGACGCCCAGGTTTGAGACGTCGCGGCTCACGCCGAACTCCTCATTCCACGCGCGCTCGTCGCTCTGCGCGGCCCTGCGCACACGGTCGAACTCGGGGAACCCGAGCCCGCCCTGCGCCTTCTTGACCACCGATGCCACGCGGTCGGAGATGCCGGGCAGCAGGATGTCGTTGTGCGGCTCCTGCTCGACGGGCTCCCACGAGCCGAGCGTGAACAGGTAGTTGGGGCCGCCGGCCTTCGCCGAGGTGCCGACGGTCGAGCGCTTCCAGCCGCCGAACGGCTGGCGGCGCACTATCGCTCCCGTGATGCCGCGGTTGATGTAGAGGTTGCCGGCCTCGACCGTGTCGATCCAGCGCGCGACCTCGCCGGCGTCGAGCGAGTGGATGCCCGCCGTGAGGCCGTACGGCACGGCGTTCTGCAGCGCGATCGCCTCGTCGAGCGTCGCCGCCGTCATGATGCCGAGCACGGGTCCGAAGTACTCGGTGAGGTGGAACTCGCTCCCGGGCTGCACGCCGTCGCGCACGCCGGGCGACCACAGCTGCCCGGACTCGTCCAGCTCGCGCGGGCGCACGAGCCAGCCCTGGCCCTCCTCGAGCGTCGTGAGCGCGCGCAGCAGCTTGCCGTTCGCGGGCTCGATGATGGGGCCCATCTGGCTGAGCGGGTTCTGCGGGTAGCCCACGCGCAGGGTCGTCGTGGCGTCGACGAGCTGGCGGCGGAACCGCTCGCTCGTGCCGACGGAGCCCACGAGGATGACGAGGGATGCGGCCGAGCACTTCTGCCCCGCGTGGCCGAACGCGCTGCGCACGACGTCCGCGACCGCGAGGTCGAGGTCGGCGTTGGGCGTCACGATGATGGCGTTCTTGCCGCTCGTCTCGGCGAGCAGGGGCAGGTCGGGTCGCCAGCTGCGGAACATCTGGGCCGTCTCGTAGGCGCCCGTGAGGATGACCCGGTCGACGCTCGGGTGCGACACGAGCGCGCGCCCGAGGTCGCCGTCCTCGACGACCACGAGGTCGAGCACGTCCTTCGGCACGCCCGCCTCCCACAGCGCCTCGACCATGACGGCGCCGCTGCGGCGCGCCTGGCGCGCGGGCTTGATGATGACTCCGGAGCCCGACGCGAGCGCCGCGAGCACGGAGCCCGCCGGGATCGCGACCGGGAAGTTCCACGGCGGCGTGACGACGGTGAGCCTCGAGGGCACCCACGTCGCGTTCTCCACGCCGTCGAGGTCGAGGGCGCGCTCCGCGTAGTAGCGCGCGAAGTCGATGGCCTCGCTCACCTCGACGTCGCCCTCGGCGATCGTCTTGCCGGTCTCGCTCGCCATGGTCTCGATGAGGCGGCCGCGGAACGCGCCGAGCACGTCGGCGGCGTCGCGCAGGATCTGCGCGCGCTCGGCCGCGGGGCGCCGGCCCCACGCCTCGCCGGCCTTCGTCGTGGCCTCGATGCGCCGCACGATCGCGGCCTCGTCGGTGACGGTGCCCGCGGCGAGCGTCTCGGCGCCCGTCGTCGAGTGGGCGCTGCGCTCGAGGATGCCGTTGGCCCACACCCGGTTCGCCGCGATGGCGGGGTCGGTGTCGGGCTCGTTGTGGAAGCCCTCGCGCTCGACGGGCGTCTCGTGCCCGCGGTGCTGCGTGCGGTGCGACGAGGGAACGACGTCGTCGAGCTCGGCGAGGGAGGCGAGGAACCGCTCGGACTCCCGCGCGAACATCGTCGGGTTGTCGGCGAGCTCGAAGACGCCCGACATGAAGTTCTCGCTCGAGGCGTTCTCCTCGAGGCGGCGGATGAGGTAGCTGATCGCGGAGTCGAACTCCTTCGGGTGCACGACGGGCGTGTAGAGCAGGAGGCCGCCGACATCCTTCTTCACTGCCTCCGCCTGGCCCGTGGCCATGCCGAGCAGCATCTCGAACTCGACGCGGTTCTCGACCTTGCGCTGCTTCGACAGCAGCCACGCGTACGCGATGTCGAACAGGTTGTGCCCCGCGACGCCGATGCGCACGGCGTCGGTGCGCTCGGGCGTGAACGCCCAGTGCAGCACGCGCTTGTAGTTGGTGTCGGTCTGCTGCTTGGTGCCCCACGTCGCGAGCGGCCAGTCGTGCATGGTCGCGTCGACATGCTCCATGGCGAGGTTGGCGCCCTTCACGACGCGCACCTTGATGCCGGCGCCGCCCCGCGCCCGGCGCTCGACGGCCCACGCCGTGAGGCCCTGCAGTGCCGCGAGCGCGTCGGGCAGGTAGGCCTGCAGCACGATGCCCGCCTCCAGGTCGCGCAGGCGCGGCTGCTCGAGCAGCTTCTGGAAGACGGCGACCGTGAGGTCGAGGTCGCGGAACTCCTCCATGTCGAGGTTGATGAACTTGGCGCTCGGGGATGCCGCCGCGAGCTCGTAGAGGGGCGTGAGCCGCTCGACCACGCGGTCGACCATGTCGTCGAACGCCCACATCGAGAGCTGGGAGACGACGGACGAGACCTTGATGGAGACGTAGTCGACGTCGTCGCGCGCGAGCAGCTCGCGCGTGCCCTCGAGGCGGTGGTTGGCCTCGTCGTCGCCCAGCACGGCCTCGCCGAGCAGGTTGATGTTGAGGCGGATGCCCTTCTGCCGCAGCGACACGAGCGTCTTGTCGAGCTTCTCGGGTGTCGCGTCGATGACGAGGTGGCCGACCATGCGGCGCAGCACGGCGCGCGCGATCGGGACGATGGGCCACGGCAGGATCGCGGCGAACCCGCCGCCCACGACGATCGCGAAGCGCAGGTACCACGGCAGGAACGAGGGCACGAGGTGGCTCACGCGCTCGAGGTTGCGGCCGGCGACGCGCAGGTCCTCGGGCCGCACGACCTTGTCGACGAAGCCGATGGTGAACTCGAGGCCGCGCGGATCCTTGAGCACCCCCGCGAGGCGCTCGGCGCTCGGGTCGGCCTTCGCGGTCGCCGACTCGGCGAGCCAGCGCTTGACCGTCGCGATGGTCTCGTCGGCGAGGGTCTGGGTGTCCGTGGTCATACTCACGACATTAGAGTGCCGACCCTGACCATGAAGTAAAAGCGATGCTTTCTGCACGGTAATGGTTAGATTTACCGATGCTCGACGTCAAACGCCTCCGGCTGCTCCACGAGCTGCACATCCGCGGCACGATCGCGGCGGTGGCCGCCGCGCTCTCGTACACGCCCTCGTCGGTGTCGCAGCAGCTCGCGCTCCTCGAGACGGAGGCGGGGGTGCCGCTGCTCGAGAAGTCGGGACGGCGCGTGCGGCTCACCCCGCAGGCCCTCGTGCTCGTGGAGCACACGGGGGCGCTGCTCGAGCGGCTCGAGCTCATGGCCGCGGAGCTCGACGACTCGCTCACGCAGGTGACCGGCACCGTGCGCCTCGCGGTGTTCCAGTCGGCCGCGCTCGGCATCGTGCCCCGGGCCCTCACGATCCTGCGCGAGGCGTATCCGCAGCTGCGCGTCGAGGTCACGCAGCGCGAGCCGGAGCACGCGCTCTTCGAGACGTGGACGCGCGAGTTCGACCTCGTCGTCGCCGAGCAGTACCCCGGGCACGCGGCCCCGCGGCAGCCCGACCTCGACCGGGTGCCGCTGCTCGAGGATGAGCTGCGCCTGGGCGTCCCGTCCGACGCGGGCTCCCTCGCCGACGTCGCGCGGTCGCCGTGGGTCATGGAGCCGCGCGGCACGGCCTCCCGCCACTTCGCCGAGCAGCTGTGCCGACAGGCGGGGTTCGAGCCGGACGTGCGCTTCGAGACGGCCGACCTGCAGGCGCACATCCGCCTCATCGAGAGCGGGCACGCCGTCGCTCTGCTGCCCGACCTGGTGTGGGGCGGGCGGGAGCCGAGCATCCGCCTGCTGCACCTGCCCGGCAACCCCCGCCGCACGGTGTTCACCTCGGCGCGCGAGGCGAGCGTCGCGCGACCCGGCATCGTGGCGTGCCGGGACGCGCTCGCGCGGGCTGCGGGCTGAACCCCCGTGTCTCGCTAATCGCCAGGTGTCTCGCACATGTGCGAGACACCGGGAAATCTGCGAGACACAGGGGGAAGGGACTAGGCGGCGAGCGCCTCGGCGCGCACGGGCCTGAGGGCGGCCGACCACGACTCCACCTGGTCGAGCAGGATCTCGAGCCCGGGCTCGAGGTGCGGCACGGGCTTCATGGTGCTGCGGTTCTCGAAGTCGGTCATGAGCGAGACGCCGACCTGCTGGCGCACATCCGCCATCTTGAGCTCGCCCGCGATGAGGCGCAGGTGCTCGACGGCGCGCTGGCCGCCCATCGCGCCGTAGCCGACGAAGCCCACGGCCTTGTCGTTCCACTCGCGGTAGACGAAGTCGAGGGCGTTCTTGAGCGCGCCCGACGTGGAGTGGTTGTACTCGGGCGTGACGATGACGTAGCCGTCGTACGAGGCGACGGTCTCCGACCAGCGCTGCGTGCCCGCGTTGGCGTAGACGCCCGTGGCGGGGTGCGCGACCTCGTCGATGTTGGGCAGCTGGAAGTCGGCGAGGTCGACGAGCTCGTACGTCGCCGTACCGCGCTTCGCGGCCTGGTCGAGCACCCATCTGGCCACCTGGTCGCCGTTGCGACCGGGCCGGGTGCTGCCGAGGATGATGCCGATGCGGAGGTCTGACACGGGGGTCCTTTCAGTGGTTGACGTGTCACCATAATCACAATCCGGTTGATACGTCAACTACCCCGTAGGATGGGTGCATGGCGACGGAGACTACCGACGACGAGCGCGAGCTCTGGCGGTCGTTCTACGTCATGCGCCGCCAGCTCGAGGTCACCCTCGAGCGCCGCCTCCAGGCCGATGCCGGCATCTCCGGCGCCGACTACGAGGTGCTCGTCGCCCTCGACCGCAGCCCCACCAAGCGCCTGCGCGCCGGCCAGATCGGCGACATCATCGGGTGGGAGAAGAGCCGCGTATCCCACCAGATCACGCGCATGGAGCAGCGCGACCTCGTCAAGCGCGAGGAGTGCGGCGACGACGCCCGCGGCGTCTGGATCGTGCTGACCGACGACGGCGACCGCGCCATCTCGGGCGCGGAGCGCGACCGTCGGGAGGCGGTGCGCGAGTACTTCTTCGACGTGCTCACCGGCGAGGAGAAGACCGTGCTCGCGGGCATCTCCCGCAAGGTGCTCGACAACATCAATCCCCCGGTCTGCGATGAGGTGGACGCACCTGCCTGACCGTCGTGACGTCGTGATCGTCGGCGGCGGCCACAACGGCCTCGTCGCGGCGACCTACCTCGCGCTCGCGGGCAAGCGCGTCACGGTGCTCGAGAAGCTCGACACCCTCGGCGGCGCCGCGGTCTCCGCCCAGGCCTTCGAAGGCGTGGATGCTCGGCTCTCCCGATACTCCTACCTCGTGTCCCTCCTCCCGAGGCGCATCATCGACGACCTCGGCCTCGACATCACCCTCGCCCGCCGCCGCTACTCCTCCTACACGCCGGAGCCGGGAACCGACCGCGGCCTCCTCATCGACAACCACTCCCCTGAGAAGCCCGCGGGGTGGGATGCGTTCTATGAGGGCACGGGCCGCCTCGCGCGCGCGATCTTCCCGACCGTGACCGAGCCCCTCCTCACGCGCTCCGAGGCGCGGCGGGCCCTCGGCGACGACGCCCTGTGGGAGTCGATGGTCGAGCGGCCGATCGGCTCGACGATCGCCGATGCCTTCGACGACGACCTCGTGCGCGGGGTCGTCCTCACCGACGGTCTCATCGGAACCTTCGCGCCCAACATCGACGAGTCCCTCGCCGCCAACCGCTGCTTCCTGTACCACGTCATCGGCGGCGGCACGGGCGACTGGGATGTGCCGGTCGGCGGCATGGGGGCGGTCACGGGCGAGCTCGCGCGCGCGGCCCGCATCGCGGGCGCCGAGCTCGTCACGGGCGCCGAGGTCACCTCGATCACGCCCGACGGCGTCGTCACCTACCGGCACCGCGACGAGGAGCTGCAGCTCGCGGGCTCGTGGGTGCTCGCGAACGTGGCGCCCTCGGTGCTCGAGTCGCTGGTGTCGATACGCCCGCGGGCGGCCTACCCAACCCGCGACGGCGTGGAGGGCGCGCAGGTCAAGGTCAACCTCCTGCTGTCGCGCCTGCCCCGCCTGAAGGACACGGCGGTCGATCCCGCTGCCGCGTTCGGCGGGACGTTCCACATCAACGAGACGTGGTCCCAGCTCTCCGCCGCGTACGATGCGGCGAGCGCCGGCCGCATCCCCGACCCGCTCCCGTGCGAGATCTACTGCCACTCGCTCACGGACCCGACGATCCTCTCGCCGGAGCTGCGGGCGGCGGGCGCGCAGACCCTCACGGTGTTCGGCCTGCACACCCCGTCGCGACTGGTCGACGAGGCGAACAACGACGCCATGCGGGCATCCCTGCAGGCCGCCGTCGTCGAGTCGCTCGACAGCGTTCTCGCGGAGCCCGTCGAGAGCCTCCTGCTCACCGACGCCTCGGGGCAGCCCACGATCGAGACCAAGACAACGCTCGACCTCGAGCACGCGCTCGGGCTGCCGGGCGGCAACATCTTCCACGCGCCGCTGTCGTGGCCGTTCGCCGACGACGACGCCCCGCTCGACACCCCGGCACGCCGCTGGGGCGTCGCCACCGCTCATCCCCGCATCCTCCTGTGCGGCGCGGGCGCGCAGCGCGGCGGGGGCGTGAGCGGCATCGGCGGGCACAATGCCGCCATGGCTATATTGTCGGCATGACCGACTTCGCCGCACTCCGCACGGCCGTCTCCGGGCCCGTCCTCACGCCCTCCGACGAGGGGTTCGCCGCCGAGACCACGGGCTTCAACCTCGCCTTCCCGCACACCCCCGAGGTCGTCGTGGGGGTCTCGTCCGTCGACGACGCCGTCGCCGCCGTGGCGTTCGCGGCCGCGCACAGGATGCCCGTGCGCACGCTCGCGACGGGCCACGGATCGCACGTGCTCGTCACCGACGGGATGCTCGTCACGACGAGCCGCCTCGACGAGCTCTCCATCGACTCCGCGACGGGGGTCGCCACGATCGGCGCGGGCGTGCGCTGGGGCGCCGTCGTCGCCGCGGCCGCCGAGCTCGGCCTCGCCCCGGTCACGGGCTCCTCCACGAACGTGGGCGTCGTCGGCTACCTGCTCGGCGGCGGCCTCGGCCCGCTCGCCCGCAGCCACGGGTTCTCGAGCGACTGGCTGCGGGGCGCCACCGTCGTGCTCGCATCGGGCGAGGTCGTGCACGCCTCCGCGACCGAGCACCCCGACCTCTTCTGGGCGCTGCGCGGCGGCAAGGGCGGCTTCGGCCTCGTGACCTCGGTCGAGCTCCAGCTGGCGCCGGTCCCCTCGCTCTACGCGGGCGCCCTCGTCTTCGCCGAGGAGCACATCGAGACGGTGCTCCGAGGCTGGCTCGACTGGACGCGCTCCGCGCCCGACGACGTGACCACGAGCATGGCGGTCGTCCACTTCCCGCCGTTCGAGCAGGTGCCGGAGGTGTTCCGCGGCAAGACCCTCGCGATGCTGCGGTTCGCGCTGCCCGGCTCGGCCACGGAGGGCGAGTCGCTGGTCGCGCCGCTGCGCGCGCTCGCGCCCGTGATGATGGACGGCGTCGCGCCGCTCCCCCTGGCCCAGGTCGCGACGATCCACAACGACCCGAGCGACCCCTCCCCGGGCTGGAGCCGCGGCGCCCTGCTCTCCGACGTCGACGACGAGTTCGCGTCGGCGGTGCTCGCGGTGTCCGGTGCGGGCACACGGGGGCCCGTCATGGTCACGGAGGTGCGGCACATCGGCGCGGCGACCCGGCACGACGTGCCCGAGGGGTCGGCGGTGGGCGGCCGGGCATCCTCGTACACGCTCTCGCTCGTCGGCGTGCCCGACCCCGCGCTCTTCGCCGAGGCGCTGCCCGCGGCGACGGACGCCCTACTCGCGTCGCTCGCGCCGTGGCTGTCGCCCGAGACGAACATCAACTTCTCGGGCTACCCCGACCCCGCCGACTACCGCAGGTCGTGGTCGGCGGAGACGTTCGCCCGCCTCGCGGCCGTACGCGCGTCAGTCGACCCGGAGGGCGTGTTCGCCTACGGGCTGCACTAGTCCCATTCGCTCGGCGCGGGCTCGCGCGTGGGCGGCAGCTGGATGTCTGCGGCCCACTGCGCGACCCACGCCGGCGGGGTGAGGGCGGTGACGTCGACGCCCGCGAGCTCCGAGAGCTCGGCGAGCGAGACCGTGCCGCCCGACTTCTTGAGGAATCGCGCGCGCGTCATGGCGCTCATGTAGATCTCGCCGCCGACGACGAAGCGCTGCTCGGCGTACACGGCGCGGTCGTCGTAGCCGACGATGCGCGTCTCGAGGTCGTAGGCCAGCCACGGCGTGAGCGACTTGCGGAACGTGGCGGTCTCGTTGGCCATGACGGGGTACCAGCCCTTGTCGCGGAAGCCCTTCCACAGGCCCGCGCGGACCATGAGGTCCATGCGACCGAGGTCCATGATCGAGAAGTACACGCCGTTGTTCATGTGCCCGAGGATGTCGAGATCCGTGGGCAGCACGCGCAGCCTGACCGTGCCGACGTCGTGGATGCCGAGGGGGCTGCGGGTGCGGCTGCGGAGCAGATGGATGATCGTCCTGAAGATCATGTGCACCGCGTTAGGTTAGTCGAATGCGCACTCTCTACTCCTCCGGGTCTGCCTGGGAGAACAAAATGGGCTACTCCCGTGCCGTGCAGGTTGGAGACACCCTCTACATCTCGGCGACCTCGGCCGCGGCGCCCGACGGCTCGGTGACGGGCGACCTCTACGAGCAGACCCGCTACACGCTCGAGAAGCTCGGCTCGGTGCTCGCCGAGGCGGGCTTCCACTACGAGGACGTCGTGCAGTCGAAGGTCTACGTGACGAACATCGCCGACTGGGAGCTCGCCGCCCAGGCGCACGGGGAGATCTTCGGCGACATCCGCCCTGCCCTCTCGCTCGTGCACGTGCTGCCCTTCCTCGACGCGGCGATGCTCGTCGAGGTCGAGCTCGTGGCGCACCGGGTCAACCCCGACGCCTAGCCCGGCAGGTGGCGGCTTGCCGCCGCGCCAGCTCCTCGTCGACGACGAGCCGCGACCCCCGCAGCTCGCGCCGCGTCCAGTGCACGACGGCGCCGCGGCCCAGTCGCGACGCCCCGTACCCGACGAGCACATGCAGCGGCTCCGGGACCTCCCGGCCCTCGTGCCAGGCCACGGCGCTCTCGCACGCGAGACGCCCACCCACGCGCAGGGCGGCGAGGATGGCGGGATGGGTGCCCTTCGAGGCGTACCAGCCCTTACGCGTCGGAAGAATGTGCCGGTACCAGACATTGAGGTCGATCCACTGCGGACTCGCGCCCAGCGCGACCAGCTCCGCACGGCTCGCGTGACCTCCCAGGTACGCAACCATCTCGCGCGGCCTCCACGGCGTCTTCACACGATCACGGTGCCATCGCGCGTAGCGCCCGACCTCTGTCGGTCGCACCCCTGGTGGAGAAGATGCTCGCCGCCGTGCGGTGGAGGCGGTGCCCTTCCGCGCGGGCTCCACCTTCTACCGCGAGCACCTTTGCCAACTCCCTACATTTGTTCGCACCCTGCCCGAATGTATGGAGTTGGCAAAGGGACGGGGATGAAGCTGCCGAGGTCCGAGCGGAACTGGCCACGGGCCGAGCGGGCGGGGGGCGCTAGTGGGCGCGGTGGTCCTGCACGGTCATGCGGGGGCCGAAGCGGGGCTTGGTGAAGCCGCTCGACTCGATGAGGCGCATGATGCGCTGGCGGTGGCCCGCCCAGGGGGCGAGGAGCTCGAGCATCCCGTCGTCGTCGACGGGGGTGCCGACGAGCGCCCAACCGACGAGGGCGGGCAGATGGTAGTCGCCGACGCTCGGGGCATCCGGGTCGCCGTGGGCGCGCTGGGTGGTCTCGGCGGCGGTCCAGACGCCGACGCCGGGGATGCTGCGCAGGGCGCGCTCGACGACCGGGCCGCCCCGGCCGTGCTCGAGAGTGCGCTCGAGGGATGCCGCGACCACCGCCGCGCGCATGATCGTCGCCGAGCGGTCGGGGCCGACACCGGCGCGGTGCCACTCCCACGACGGGACGCGGCGCCACGTCTCCGCGCTCGGGAAGACGCGCATGCCCTCCGGGGCCGGTCCGGGGGCGGGCTCTCCGTACTTCGTGAGCAGCACGCGCCACGAGTGGCGCGCCTCCTTGCCCGTGACCTTCTGCTCGAGCACCGCCACGAGGAGCATCTCGAACACCTGCCGCGTGCGCAGGAGGCGCAGGCCGGGGTTGCGGCGCAGCGAGTCCGCGAGGAACGCGTTGCGCGAGACATCCAGCTGCGACCAGTCGTCGCCCGCGCCGAGCAGCTCGGGCACGCCCGCGATCGCCCACTCCGCGCCCTCGCCCCACGCGGTCGCGGCGACGCCGTCCGCGCGCACGGCGAGGTGCAGGGTCGCGGCGCCGAAAGGCGTGCGCAGGGTGCGCCACGTGCCCGACGGGTCGGTGCGGAAGGTGGGATCGCCGTACCCCCGGCGCAGCGGCCGCAGCGTGTGCGCCACGCTCACGGGCTCCGCCGGGGAGTACAGCGTCGATTCCATGGGACGACAATAGATGACGTGGCCGTCCCCAAGATCCTGCTCTTCTACGCGTTCACGCCGCTGCCCGACCCCGAGGCGCTGCGGCTGTGGCAGCGGGACCTGTGCGCGTCGCTCGGCATCCGCGGGCGGATCATCCTCTCGAAGGACGGCATCAACGGCACGGTCGGCGGCGAGCTGCGCGACGTCAAGCGCTACCTCCGCACGACGCGGGAGTACGCGCCGTTCCACGACATGGACGTGAAGTGGAGCGAGGGGACCGGCGACGGCTTCCCGCGCCTGAGCGTGCGCGTGCGCGACGAGCTCGTGAGCTTCGGGGCGCCCGGCGAGCTCGTCGTCGACGAGCACGGGGTCGTGGGCGGCGGCACGCGCGTGACGCCCGAGCAGCTGCACGACCTCGTCGCCGCCAAGGACGTGACGTTCTTCGACGGCCGCAACGCCTTCGAAGCCCAGATCGGCAGGTTCAAGGATGCCGTGGTGCCGCAGGTCGCGACCACGCGCGAGTTCGTCGCCGAGCTCGACAGCGGCCGGTACGACCACCTCAAGGACCGGCCCGTCGTCACGTACTGCACGGGCGGCATCCGCTGCGAGGTGCTCTCGGCGCTCATGGTCAACCGGGGCTTCCGTGAGGTGTACCAGCTCGACGGCGGCATAGCGACGTACGGCGACCGCTATGGCGACAAGGGCCTCTGGGAGGGCTCGCTCTACGTGTTCGACAACCGCATGGCGGTGGCCTTCAGCGACGCGCCCGCGGTGCTCGGCACGTGCGTCGAGTGCGGCTCGGCGACGAGCAGGATGCAGAACTGCAGCGACCTGGCCTGCCGCGAGCAGCTCGTGGTGTGCGAGGCCTGCGGCGCCTCACCCGTGCACTGCGCGGCCCACGCCGCTCAGCTGCACTCGTAGGGGAAGGGGCCGTAGCGGCCCGACTCCTGCCCGAGCACCTCGCACTGGTGGTACAGCACGGTGAAGGCGTCGAGCCCGAACACGACCGCGAGCACGATCGCCACGACTCCGAGCGCGGTGAGGACTATCCCGAGGACCAACCCCACGCGCGCGAGCACGGCGGAGGTCGACGACCTGCGGGCCGACACGAGCCCCAGACCGCCCAGCACGATCGCGGCGGGCGGGAACGGCAGCGCCACGATGATCGCGACGAGTCCGAGGATGAAGGGCGTCGCATCCTGCGACCGGATCGTCACCTCGCCGGGCTCGCTCATGCGCACAGCTTAACGACGAAGCGCCCCGGACGAGCCGGGGCGCTTCGCGTGGATCAGTTGTTACTCACCGCAGGTGATGGTGACGCCGTTCGACTCGTGCACGCCGGGGCCGAGGTCGGCGCACTGGCCGAGAAGGGCGCTCGCGCCGACGATCGAGCCGACAATGATCGCGACGAGGGCGATCGTCGAGAGCAGGCCGATGACGATGCCCGCGGTGGCGGGACCGTTCTTGAGGCCGGCCTTCTTCGACTGCGAACGCGCGACGGCGCTCACGATGAGGCCGATGGGGCCGCTGAAGAAGCTGAGGATGAGGCCGACGATGCCGAGGGTCTTGCCGGCGTTCGCGGGAGCGGGAGCTGCTGCGGTCATATGAGTTCTCCAAAGAAGAGTGAGGGGGCACGCGTCGCACGATTGCGACCCGCGGCACGACTCTAGTGGTCAGAGGGTCGCTGGGATAAGCAGCAGATGATCGCCGTGCCGAATGACTTTCCGCGGATGCGCAATGATTGATGCATGGCAATCGGCATCCTCACGAGCGGCGGCGACTGCCCGGGGCTCAACGCGGTCATCCGCGGCGCAGTGCTCAAGGGCGACAAGATCTACAACAAGGAGTTCGTCGGCTTCAAAGACGGCTGGCGCGGCGTGGTCGAGGGCGACATCATGCCCCTCGAGCGCAAGGACATCCAGGGCATCGGCAAGCAGGGCGGCACGATCCTCGGCACCTCCCGCACGAACCCCTTCGAGGGCGACGGCGGGGCCGACCGCGTGCGCGAGAACATGGAGCGGCTCGGGGTCGACTCCCTCATCGCGATCGGCGGCGAGGGGACCCTCGCCGCGGCCAAGCGCCTCACCGACGCGGGCATCAAGATCGTGGGCGTCCCCAAGACCGTCGACAACGACCTCTCGGCCACCGACTACACGTTCGGGTTCGACACCGCCACGCAGATCGCGACCGACGCCATGGACCGCCTCCGCACGACGGGCGACTCGCACGGCCGTTGCATGGTCGCCGAGGTCATGGGCCGGCACGTGGGATGGATCGCGCTGCACTCCGGCATGGCCGCGGGCGCGCACGCCATCCTCATCCCCGAGCAGAAGACGAGCATGGACCAGATCTGCGAGTGGGTGCAGTCGGCCCGCGACCGCGGGCGCGCGCCGCTCGTGGTCGTCGCCGAGGGCTTCAAGCTCGACTCGATGGACGACGCGCACTCCGAGCGCGGCCTCGACGCCTTCGGCCGCCCGCGCCTGGGCGGCATCGGCGACCTCCTCGCGCCCGAGATCGAGGCCCGCACGGGCATCGAGACGCGCGCGACGACGCTCGGCCACATCCAGCGCGGCGGCACGCCGACCGCCTACGACCGTGTGCTCGCGACGCGCTACGGCATGGCGGCCGTCGACTCGGTCATGCACGGCCGCTGGGGCCGCATGGTCTCGCTGAGCGGCACGTCGATCACGCACGTGGCGTTCGAGGATGCGCTCGGAAAGCTCAACACGGTGCCGCAGTCGCGGTACGACGAGGCAGCGATCCTCTTCGGCTGATCCGGGCTTCCGTGTCACACTGACGGCATGAGCGCCTTCGTCATCATCGGTTCGGTATTCGTGGCCCTCGCGGCCGTCATCCACGTGCTGATCTTCTTCCTGGAGAGCATCCTCTGGTCGAAGCCGTCCACGTGGCGCCGCTTCGGGCTCAAGACCCAGGAGGAGGCCGACACGGTCAGGCCCATGGCCTTCAACCAGGGCTTCTACAACCTGTTCCTCGCGATCGGCATCGGCGTGGGCCTCGTGCTGCTCGGTGCCGCCGGCGCGCGGCAGGCCGGCATGGCGATCGCGCTCTTCGCGGCGCTCAGCATGGTGTTCGCGGCGCTCGTGCTCGTGACGTCGTCGCCCAAGCTCGCGCGCTCCGCCGCGCTGCAGGGTGTCGCGCCGCTCATCGGCAGCGTCTTCCTGATCCTCGCGTTCGCTACAGCGGGCTAGGCGGTGTCCTCGCGCGTCGCGTACTCCACGAGTGCGGCGACGAGCGAGTCGGCGGAGCGGTCCTCCGCGATGAGGTCGACGGTGAGCCCGGCGGCGCGCGCGTCGAAGGCCGTGCGCGGGCCGATGCACGCGACGAGCGTGCCCTCGGGCAGGGGCGCCAGCTGTGCGGCGATCTGGCGGGCGACGGACCCCGAGCTCACGAGGATCGCGCCGATGCGGCCGGATGCGACATCCGCGACGACGGCGTCGGCGATGGGCACCCCGACGGTGCGGTACGCGGCGATGAACTGGGCGTCGAGGCCGAGCTTGCCGAGCCCCGTCACGAGGTTCGGCTCGGCGATGTCGGACTGCGGCACGAGCACGCGGCCCGTGATGTCGGACTTGGGCCACTCCTTGACGAGCCCGCGGGCCGAGTTGTCGGCGGCCGGCACGAAGTCGACGCGGTAGCCCGCGAGGGTGAGGGCGGCGGCCGTGGTCTCGCCCACGGCGGCGACCTTCGTCGAGGCGGGGATGGTCGCGCCCTGGCCGACGAAGACGTCGACGGTCGTCGCGCTCGTGACGACGAGCCAGTCGAACTGCCCGTCTTTGAGCTCGTGCAGCGCGTTGGCGAGGGCGGCGCCGTCGTCCGCGCTCGCGAAGTTGATCATGGGCGCGATGACGGGTATCGCACCATAGCTCCGGAGGGTCGAGGCGACGCCGTCGCCCCACTTGCCGCCGCGGGGAACGAGCACGCGCCACCCACCGAGGGGTTTGGCTGCCATGTCCCTATCCTCCCCGACCGCGCCGAAGGACGCGAATCGAGGAGGTCACGATGCCGTTACCGGGCCTAGTCGTCATCCCCGCTGAGGAGCGCCCACGCGACGACCCCGGCCACGACGACCGCCGCGGCGACGCCGCCGATGATCCACGGCAGGGGGTTCTTCTCGTAGGAGGACTTGACGGTGTCGGTGAGCTCCCCGAAGCGCTTGGGGACGTTGAGCTTGTCCTCGATGGCGTCGAGGGTGGCTTCGAGGTCGGCGCGGGCGGATGCCACGCGTGCGGAGGTGTCGCTCATGAGTTGTCTCGCTTTCCGATGCCCTTGATGGCGCGGACATCCTTCTTGATGCTCTTGATGGTCTCGGTGGGCGCGGGAGGCACGCCCTTCTTGAGGCTCGCGATGCCGATGAGCGCCAGGATGACGGCGAGGAGCAGGATGCCCCCGCCGATGATGAGCGCGGAGGCCCACGGCGGCAGCACCGTCGCGAGCCCGAGCACCGCCGCCGCGAGCAGCAGGAGCAGCGCGAAGAACGCGAACGTCGCGGCCCCCACGAGCAGCCCGATCCCCACGCCCGCGAGCTTGAGCTTTCCGACGAGCTCCTGCTTGAACGACTCGATCTCGCCCCGCACGAGGTCCATGAGCAGGGCCGGGATGTCGGCGATGAGCTTGAAGAGCCCGCGGCGCGGGGTCGGCTCGGTCGTACCGGTCATGGCGCCGACCTACTTCGAGGTCGAGGGCTTCGCGGTGCTCGTCCTCGTGGCGGGCTTCTTCGCGGGCGCCTTGGAGCCCGAGACCTGCGACACGACCTTCTTGGCGCCGTCGGCGAGGAACTCCGCGACATCGGGGGCCTTGTCCTTCACGAACTCCTCGGCATTGTTCACCTGCTTCTGCACGCGCGGGTCGTTCCACAGCTTCTGCGCCGTGGCCTTCATCTGGTCGTACTTCTCGCGGCCGGCTCGCGTGCCCAGCACGTAGCCGATGCCGATTCCGACCACCAGCAGGATCTTGCCCTTCATGGCGTGCTCCGTTTCGTCGTGACGTCTGGTTCCAGCGTAGACGCGGGGGCCTGCAGGAACTCGTGGGTTACGCGACAGCGTCGGCGCGGGTAAGGTTCATCCTCGCGCATTTATGCCCGCTACGGAATACGGGCGGCCGCCGCGGCCTTCGCCGCGGCCGGGAGGGCGTCGAGGATGCGGCCCACCGCGGCCCCGTCGTGGGCCGCCGACACGAACCACGCCTCGAACACGCTCGGCGGCAACGAGACCCCGGCGTCGAGCATGGCGTGGAAGAACGGCGGGTAGCGGAACGACTCCTGCGCCCTCACCTCGGCGTAGTCGCGCGGCGCCGTGTCGCGGAACGCCACGGAGAACAGGTTGCCCGCGTGCTGGGTGCTGTGCGCGACGCCCTCCGCGGCGAGCGCCGCGCCGAGCGCCGCCGAGATGGTGGCCGCGGTCGCGTCGAGGTGCGCGTACACGGCGGCGTCCGCGAGGCGCAGGGTCGTGATCCCGGCGGCGACGGCGACCGGGTTCCCGCTCAGGGTGCCGGCCTGGTAGACGGGTCCGAGCGGGGCGAGGAGGTCCATGAGCCCGGCGCGGCCGCCGAGCGCGGCGAGCGGCAGCCCGCCGCCGATGACCTTGCCGTACGTGACGAGGTCGGGCAGGTAGCTGCGGTCGAGGCCCCACCAGCCCGCGGGGGAGACGCGGAAGCCCGTGAGCACCTCGTCGAGGATGACGAGCGCCCCGCGCTCGTGGGCGAGGCGCACGAGCTCGGCGTTGAAGCCCGCGTCGGGGGTGACGACACCCATGTTCGCGGGCGCGGCCTCGACGATGATCGCCGCGACGTCGTGGGCCTCGAGCACACCGCGCACGGCGTCGAGGTCGTTGTAGGGGATGACGACGGTCTGCGCCGCGATCGCCTCGGGCACGCCCGCAGACCCGGGGATCGCCAGGGTCGCGAGGCCCGAGCCGCCCTCGGCGAGCAGACCGTCGGAGTGCCCGTGGTAGTGGCCGGCGAACTTGACGAGCACGTCACGGCCGGTGGCGCCGCGGGCGATCCGGATGGCGGTCATCGTCGCCTCGGTGCCGGTCGAGACGAGCCGCAGCTTCTCGACGAGCGGGGAGACGCGGTCGATGACGAGCTCGGCGAGCTCGGCCTCGCCGGGCGTGGATGCGCCGAATCCGAGGCCGCGCGCCGCGGCATCCTGCACCGCCCTGATGACCTCGGGATGCGCGTGCCCGAGGATCGCGGGGCCCCAGGCGCCCACGAAGTCGACGTACTCCGTGCCCTCGACGTCGGTGACGTAGGCGCCGCGCGCGGACACGAGCGAGCGGGGCGAGCCGCCCACCGAGCCGAACGCCCGCACGGGGGAGTTGACGCCGCCCGGCAGCACGGCCCTCGCGCGGGCGAACGCCTCGTCGTTGGTGGTCATCGCAGGGCCCTCGCCACCTCGGCCGCGTAGTAGGTGAGCACGGCGTCGGCCCCCGCTCGCGTGATGCTGATGAGCGACTCGTGCACGGCGCGCTCGCGGTCGATCCAGCCGTTCGCGGCGGCGGCCTCGATCATCGCGTACTCGCCCGACACCTGGTACGCCCACACCGGGACGGGCGAGAGGGCGGCCGCGTCGGCGAGCACGTCGAGGTAGCTCATGGCGGGCTTGACCATGAGGATGTCGGCGCCCTCGTCGATGTCGAGGAGCAGCTCGCGCGTGCCCTCGCGGCGGTTCGCCGGATCCTGCTGGTAGCTGCGGCGGTCGCCCACGAGCGACGACTGCACGGCCTCGCGGAAGGGCCCGTAGAACGCCGACGCGTACTTCGCCGAGTAACCGAGTATGGGGGTGTCGGCGAAGCCGCCGTCGTCGAGCGCGTCGCGCACGGCGCCGACCTGGCCGTCCATCATGCCGCTCAGGCCCAGGAGCTGCGAGCCCGCCTCGGCCTGCGCGAGGCCCATCTCGCGATAGCGCTCGAGGGAGGCGTCGTTGTCGACGCGGCCGCGGGAGTCCAGCACCCCGCAGTGCCCGTGGTCGGTGAACTCGTCGAGGCACAGGTCGGTCTGCACGACGAGGGCGTCGCCCGCCTCGGCCACGGCCACGCGCGTCGCGACGTTGAGGATGCCGTCGGGGTCGGTCGCCCCCGAGCCGATCGCGTCCTTGTGCTCCGGCACGCCGAACAGCATGATCCCGCCGAGGCCCAGCTCGGCCGCCTCCGCGACCGCCGCCCTGAGCGAGTCGAGGGAGTGCTGCACGACGCCCGGCATCGACGAGATGGGCAGGGGCGCCGACGCGCCCTCGCGCACGAACACGGGCAGGATGAGGTCGGCTGCGTGCAGGCGCGTCTCGGCGACGAGACGGCGTATCGCGGGGGACTGGCGCAGGCGGCGGGGACGGTCCATCAGCCCATCAGCTCCCTCGCGCCCAGGTCGAACAGCTCCTTCGCCACACGCTCGGCGAGGTCGCCGGCGGGGTCGCGGGTGTCGTCGACGTACAGGGCGTGCGAGCTCGTGAGACGGCTCGACCCGTCGGCGGCGTACACGCGCGCCGAGAGGAACAGCATGCCGTCGTCGATGAGCGCGTGCGCGCCCACGGGCGCGGAGCATCCCGCCTCGAGCAGGGCGAGCGTGCGGCGCTCGGCCTCGACGATGATGCGCGTCGTGCGGTGGTCGAGGGCGGAGACGAGCTTCTCGTCGCCCGCGCGCACCTCGACCGCGAGGGCGCCCTGGCCGGGGGCGGTGGGCCAGCCGTCGATGCCGAGGAACTCGGTCACGGCGTCGAGGCGGCCGAGGCGCTCGAGGCCTGCGGCGGCGAGGATGACCGCGTCCAGCTCGCCCGAGGCGACCGTGCCGAGCCGCGTGTCGACGTTGCCCCGGATGTCGACGACCTCGATGTCGGGGCGGCGGGCGCGCAGCTGGGCCACCCGGCGGGGCGAGCCCGTGCCGACGCGGGCGCCCTCGGGCAGGGTGTCCATCGTGAGGGAGTCCCGTGCGCACAGGGCGTCGCGCGGGTCGAGCCGCTTCGGGATGGCGGCGACCACGAGGCCGGGCTCGGGCGCCGTGGGCAGGTCTTTGAGGGAGTGCACGACGACGTCGACATCCCCCGCGAGGAGCGAGTTGCGCAGCGCGGTGGCGAACACGCCCGTGCCGCCGAGGCTCGCGAGCGACTCCGTGGAACGGTCGCCCTCCGTCGTGATCGTCACGATCTCGACGTCGCCCTTGAGGGCCTTGGCGACCGTGCCGGTCTGGGCGACGGCGAGCGCGGAGCCGCGCGTGCCGATGCGGAGGGTCACGGCACGAGCCCCGCGAGCGCCGGCTTGAAGCCCAGCCGCACGTTCTCGCAGCAGCCAGGACGGCACACGTCGTACCAGGGGCCGAGGGTCGTGAGCGCGGGGCGGTCGGCGGTCGGGACTCCGTCGCGGCGCTCGAGCACGAGGTCGACGAGCCCCGTCACGAAGGCCGCGTGCACGCCGGGGGTGGGTACGCGCACGGCCCACATGCCGTGCTCCGCGGCCGTCTCGAGGGCCTCGGTGTCGAGGTCCCACTTGACCTCCATGTGGTCGGAGATGAACCCGAGGGGCACGATGACGACGGCCGTGATGCCCTCGGAGGCAAGCTCCTCGATGCGGTCGTTGATGTCGGGCTCGAGCCACGGCTGCGTGGGCGGGCCGCTGCGCGACTGGTACACGAGATCCCAGCCCACGCCCTCGTGCTCGGCCATGATGACCTCCGCCACGGCGAGGTGCTGCGCCTGGTACGCGTCGCCCTGGGGCCCGCTGCGCTCGGCGTCGGCGGTCGGGATCGAGTGGGTGGCGAACAGGACGCGGATGGCGGAGCGCTCGGCGCCGGCGGCCGTCGCATCCTCGATGCCCTTCGCGACCCCCTCGAAGAACGGCTCGACGAAGCCCGGGTGGTCGAAGAACTGGCGCACCTTGTCGATCTGGATGACGCCGCCGAGGCCCGTCTCCTCGAGCGCCATCGCGTAGTCCTCGCGGTACTGGCGGCAGCTCGAGTACGACGAGTACGCCGACGTGCCGACGGCGATGAGCTTGGTGAACCCGCGCTCGTTCGCCTCGGTGAGGGCGTCGCGCAGGTACGGGTCCCAGTTGCGGTTGCCCCACAGCACGGGCAGGTCGATGCCGCGCCTCGCGAGCTCGGCCTCGAGGGCCGCCTTGAGCGCGCGGTTCTGGTCGTTGATGGGGCTCACTCCGCCGAACGCGCGGTAGTGGTGGGCGACCTCCTCGAGGCGCTCCTCGGGGATGCCGCGGCCGCGCGTGACGTTGCGGAGGAAGGGGATGACGTCGTCCTGGCCCTCGGGCCCGCCGAAGCTCGCGAGCAGGATCGCGTCGTAGGCCACGGCCTCCTCGACGTGCTCGGGCCCGGACTGGGCTGCGGGGGTGGCGCCGGGCACGAGCCCGTTGGTGATGGTCACTTCAGGATCTCCGAGACCTCTGAGGCCGGGATGCGCCGGCCCGTGTAGAACGGCACCTCCTCGCGCACATGCCGGCGCGCCTCGGTCTGGCGCAGGTGGCGCATGAGGTCGACGAGGTCGACGAGCTCCGGGGCCTCGAGGGCGAGGATCCATTCGTAGTCGCCGAGCGCGAACGACGCGACGGTGTTGGCGAGCACCTGGCGGTACTCGGAACCCTTGCGGCCGTGGTCGGCGAGCATCTGGCGGCGCTCATCCTCGGGCAGCAGGTACCAGTCGTAGGAGCGCACGAACGGGTAGACGGTGAGCCACTGCTCCGGCTCCTTGTCGCGCATGAACGCGGGCAGGTGGTTGGAGGTGAACTCGGCGTCGCGGTGCACGCCCATGGCGTTCCACGTCGGCAGGAGGGTGGGCAGCGCGCGGCGCAGCTCGCGCAGGGCCCACTGCAGGTCTTCGGGCGCCTCGCCGTGCAGCCAGATCATGAGGTCGGCATCCGCCCGCAGGCCCGACACGTCGTAGAAGCCGCGGACGGTCACGCCCCTCGACTCGACCGCGGCGAGGGCGGGGGAGAGGTCGACGGCGCCTGACGGCCGGGCGGGGTCTCGGCGGAGTACCGCCCAGAGGGTGTAGCTCATGCCTCTATCCTCCCCCAGAACTACTGGGGTGTTCGCCGTGAGAAACTCAGTCCTCGCGCACCTGCAGCCCGAAGGCGGCGGCGATGGCGACCGCCTGCCGCTCGGTGATGATCGCGCCGCGCAGCGAGACCGTCGCGGGGTCGAACGCGGAGAGGTCGCTGCCCCGGAGGTCGGCGAGGTCGAAGTCGGCCTTGGCGAGGGACGCTCCCGACAGGTCGCACGAGAGGAACGACGCGCCCGAGCAGCGGGCGGACGTGAGGTCGGCCTCGCGCAGGGTCACGCCGTCGAACGTCGCGCCCTGCAGGCGCGCCCCGGGCATCCCCACGAAGCCCCAGTTGCCGCCGACGACCTTGACGATGTCCCACGAGCAGTCGCGGAAGGTGCTGCCCGTGAGCTTGCAGCGGGTGAACGTGGCGTCGAAGAAGTTGCCGCCCCGGAACGTGCAGTTCACGAACGCGGTGTCGGTATGGGTCGAGGCGTTGAACTTGACGTTGACGAAGCTGCACTCCTCGAAGACGGTGCCCGACGTCGTCGCCTCGGTCATGTCGACGTCGATGAACTCGGTGCGGCTGAAGGTCTCGCGGCCGATGTCGCGCGCGTACCAGTCCTCGCCGCGCACGGTGTGCTCGATCATGCGAGCAGCTCCTCGGCCCTCGCCTCGGCCTGAGCGACGATCCCCGCGAGGCCGGACCCCGCGACCGCCTCGCCCACGTCGGCGGCGCCCGGTCCGCGGCGGGTCCACTCGACGCGCGCGAATCCCACGGGCTCGGGGATCGCCACGCCCAGCAGGGCGCTCGCGTCGGCCCGGGCCGTGGCCTCGAGGTCGGCGGGCTCGTCGTCGTACGAGAGGCGCAGCACGTGGCGCCCCGCCGCGCGCTCGCGCAGCCACTCCCACTTGGCCGTCGAGTGCGTGAGGGCGCGCGCGCGGATGCCCGGAGCCCCGCCCGCGACGAGCACCCCCGTGCCGCGGGGTGCGGAGTCGAGCTCGGGCGCCTCGACGACGAGGGTCGCGAGCACGATCCTGCGGCCGGGGGACGGGTCGAGCGGGGCGGCGAGCACGACCGTGCCGTCGAGGCCGTCGACGCCGCGCACCCGCCGGCCGAGCCGCACGTCGACGCCGTAGGTCGCGAGGTCGGCCGCGAGCTCGGTCACGAGCCGGTGCACCCCGCCGCGGATGCCCGCGACGGCCGAGCCGGGCGGGGCGGCATCCCGCAGGAACCGCACGGCGGCGGCGAGGGAGCCCTCCCGGCCGAACGCGGCGCGCAGGCCGGGCACCCGGTCGAGGTCGAGCTCGTCGGGATGCACGGAGTGCACGCCGTGCACGACGGGCGCCACGAGCCGCTCGAGCAGCGCCGACCCCATGCGCCGCCGCACGAGCCTTCCGAGGGTGAGGGACTTGCGGGCCCACAGCGAGGGGATGACCGCGTCGAGCTGCGCGCGCATCGCGCCGCGCGTGCCGACCACGGCGATGACGTCGGCCGAGAGGGGCGTGCCCGGGATGCCGAGGATGCTCGTCTCCGGGAGGTGCACCGCGGCTCCGGACGCGGGCTGCAGCCACGCCCCGGCCTCGGACGGCGCCACGACCTCGTCGCCCAGTCCCAGCTCGCGCGCGAGCGCGGCGACGGTGCCGCCCCGCACGGCGAAGCTCTCCGCCCCCGCGTCGAGGTCGACGCCGCCCACGATGTGCGCGGCGACGGTGCCGCCCAGGCGGTCCGACGCCTCGAGCAGCGTGACCGGGCGCCCCGCCATGGCGAGCCGGCGGGCCACGACGAGCCCGCCGATGCCGCCGCCGACGACCGTGAACTCAGCGGTCATGCACGAGCTCGACGATGCGGGTCAGCACGTCGGGGTCGGTGTCCGGCGGCACGCCGTGCCCGAGGTTCACCACGTGGCCCGGGGCCGAGAGGCCCCGTGCCAGGACATCCTCGACGTGCGCCTCGAGGATGCGCCACGGCGCCCCCAGGAGCGCGGGGTCGATGTTGCCTTGCAGGGGCACGCCGCCGCCGAGCCGCTCCTCCGCGAGGTCGAGCGGGATGCGCCAGTCGACACCCATGACGTCCGCGCCGATGCCGTGCATGGCGCGGAGGAACTCGCCGCCGCCGAGGCCGAAGTGCACCTTCGGCACGTCGAAGCCGCGCAGGTGCGAGAACACCCGCTTCGAGTGCGGCGCGACGCGGCGCACGTACTGCTGCTCGCTCAGCGAGCCCACCCACGAGTCGAAGAGCTGTACCGCGGATGCGCCGGCCTCGACCTGGGCCACGAGGAACTCGCCCGCGACGTCGGCGCACCAGTTGAGCAGCGTCGCCCACAGCTGGGGCTCGGTGTACATGAGGGCGCGCGTGCGCTGCTGGTCCTTGGACGGGCCGCCCTCCACGAGGTACGACGCGAGGGTGAACGGCGCGCCCGCGAAGCCGATGAGCGGGGTCGAGCCGAGCTCGGCGACCGTGCGGGCCACCGCCTCGCGGATGGGGTCGAGGGCGCCGGGTTCGAGGGGGCGCAGCGCCGCGACATCCTGCGCGGTCCTGATGGGGTTGGCGAAGACTGGCCCGGTTCCGGGGACGATCTCGACGTCGGCGCCCGCGAGCCTGGCGGGGATGACGATGTCGCTGAAGAAGATCGCGGCGTCGACGCCGTGGCGGCGCACGGGCTGCAGCGTGATCTCGGAGGCGAGCTCCGGGGTGAGGCACGCCTCGAGCATCTGGGTGCCGACGCGCAGCTCGCGGTACTCCGGCAGGGAGCGTCCGGCCTGCCGCATGAACCACACGGGGGTGCGCTCGGGGCGGTCGCCGCGGTACGCGCGGACCAGTGAAGAGGTGCCCGTCCTGCCGTCGAGAAGCGGATGGTCAGGGGTCAGGGGCACGGGGTTAACATTAGGTCGTGCTCCTGTGCCTCAGCTCGAACCATGGCAACGCGAGCTTCGAGCTACTCGAGAAGCTGTCGTTCGTCGCCCCCGGTGCGACCACCGCGCTGCTCGACTCCACGGCGTTCGTGCAGGGCGCCGTCGTGCTCGCGACCTGCAACAGGTTCGAGGCCTACCTCGACATCGACGAGCCCCTCACCGCGGCGAGCGCGGTGGCCGTCGAGTCCGTGCTCTCCACCCTGAGCGAGGCGAGCGGCATCCCCGAGCGCGAGCTGCGCGCGGGCATCACGGTGCACGAGGGCGAGCATGTCGCCCAGCACCTCTTCGCCGTCACGAGCGGGCTCGAATCGGTGGTGGTGGGCGAGGACGAGATCTCGGGCCAGGTGGGCCGCGCCCTCGACCGCGCGCGCACCGAGGGCACCACGAGCCGCGACCTCGAGCGCCTCTTCCAGCGCGCCACCCACACGAGCCGCGGCGTCAAGAACCTCACGGCCATCGGCGGGGCCGGCCGCTCGCTCGTGCGCCTCTCGCTCGAGCTCGCGTCGAGCCGCGTGGGCGACTGGGCGGATGCCCGGGTGCTCCTCATCGGCACGGGCCAGTACGCCGCCACCACGGTCGCGGCGCTGCGCGACAGGGGCGCGCGCGACATCCGCGTGCTCAGCCGCACGGGCCGCGGACCGGCGTTCGCCGCCAAGCACGGCCTCGTGCACGACCACTCGTTCGACGTCGACGTCGTCATCGCGTGCACGGCCAACACCGTCATCGGGCCGGAGCTGTTCACCGGCACGCATCGCCGCCTCGTCATCGACCTCGGCCTGCCGCGCAACATCGACCCCGCCGTCGCGGGCGTGGAGGGGGTCGAGCTGCTCGACCTCGAGACCGTGCGCCTGCACGCGCCCCTCGAGCAGCTCTCCGAGAAGGCCCACGACCTCGTGCGCACGGCCGCGGCCGAGTTCACCGCCGAGGCCGCCGCCGAGCCGGCGATCGTCGCCCTGCGCACCCACGTCTTCGAGCTGCTCGACGCCGAGATCGCACGGGCCCGCTCGCGCGGCGCCGGCGACGAGACGGAGTCCGCTCTGCGCCACCTCGCGGGAGTGCTGCTGCACGAGCCCTCCGTGCGGGCCCGCGAGCTCGCCGCCGAGGGCCGCCTCGACGAGTTCGTGGCGGGCCTTGCCGCACTGCACGGCGTGCATCCTGCCGCCCCCGAGCGGGCGGCGGACACGGCGTGATCCCCTGGGACTACGAGCCCATCACCACGGAGCGCCTCACGTTGCGGCTCCTGACCGACGACGACGTCGACGATGTGCTCGCGTGGATGTCCGACGAGGCCGTCACGCGCTACCAGCTCTACGATGTGCGCTCGCGCGAGCAGGTGCAGGAGCACATCGACAAGGTCAAGCACGCCCGCCGGCTCGAGAACGACGACGACTTCGTCGAGTTCGGCATCGACCTCGACGGCACCGTCATCGGGTGCATCTACTTCCCCCTCAAGAGCGTGGAGAACGAGACCGCCGAGCTCGGCTGGGCGCTCACCGCGGCGTACCAGGGCAAGGGCTACGCGTTCGAGGCGGCGAGCGCCGTCATGGCGATCGCCTTCGAGAGGATGCGGCTGCACCGCGTCATCGCCGAGCTCGACCCGCGCAACGAGCCGTCGGTCGCCCTGTGCCTGCGGCTCGGCATGCGGCGCGAGGCCCACTACGTCGAGGACATGATGTTCAAGGGCGCCTGGGCCGACACGGGGGTCTACGCGATCCTCGACCGCGAGTACCGCGCCCGCTGACCCTCCCTCCCCCTCCTCTCCTTCCGCATCCTGCGGGCATGGTGGCGAGCTGCGACGGACGTTTCCGCGATCTCGCACACCTGCGGGGAGGATGCGCTCCCACGAACTGTACGCCGTACATCGTCAGTTGTACGGCGTTCAATATGTAACGACAGGCGTGTGCCCGGGCGCGCCGAAGAGGCGCCTGACCGGCACTTCTCAGCGGCGGCGGAGAAGGCTCGCGACACCCCGCACGACGGGGTTGTTCGCCAAGGCGATGAGCACGCCCACGCGCTTGAACGAATCGCCGACGCCGGGGAAGCGCATGAGCCGCCTCATGGGCATCGACGCGACCATCTCGAGGAGGTTCGCGTTGTCGCCGTCGTCGACGCCGGAGGCGGCGCGCGCGAGGATCGGTCCGGTGACAGGATGCCCGAGGAAGTCGCTCACGCGGGAGTCGAGGGTGAGCCGTCCGACCCGCGGAGGAGCCAGCTCCACGGTCTGGGAGGCCACGATGTCGTGCGCGGAACGCCCGATCTCGACCGAATAGCGCCCGCCGGCGACCACCCAGGCCTTCCTGGAGACGTCCCAGTGGCTGAAGGCCCGGTTCTCGAGCTCGAAATGCACCCGGATCGCCTCAGAAGGCTCCAGAGAGATCTTCTCGAAGCCCCTGAGCTCGCGCCGGGGCACCGGTACGCCGTCCGTCGGGGCCGAGATGTAGAGCTGCACGACATCGGCACCCGCGCGCGACCCCGTGTTCGTGACCGTGACCGAGGCGCCCTTCGGCGTGGCCACCAGGTCGGAGTACGCGAAGGTCGTGTAGGTCAGCCCGTGGCCGAACGGATAGCGCACGGGGCGGTCGACGGTCTCGTAGTAGCGGTAGCCCACGAAGATGCCCTCGCCGTACCGCACGGTGTCGCCGTCGCCGGGGAAGTTCAGGAAGGCGGGGGTGTCCTGCAGGCGCAGCGGGATGCTCTCCGCCAGACGGCCCGAGGGCGCGACCCGGCCGAACAGCACGTCGGCGAGGGCCGACCCCCCGGCCTGGCCGAGGAGCCACGACTCCACGATCGCGGGCACGGAGTCGTGCCACGGCTCGAGCGAGACCACGCCGCCGTTGGTGAGGATGACGACCGTGCGCGGGTTGGCGGCGGCGACCTCGGCGATGAGCCGCACCTGGGCGTCGGGCAGGTCGAGGTGCGTGCGGTCGTATCCCTCGGACTCGTCGCGCGCGGGGAGCCCGACGAAGAGCAGGACGGTGCCGGAGCGGCGGGCGACCGAGACTGCCTCGGCGATGAGGGGCTCGGGCGCGACGCGCGGGTCGAGGCTGTAGCCGGGCGCGAACTCGACGGGCGAGATCGACGAGATGGCGTCGAGCGCGGAGTCGACGCGCGTCGCGGTGACCTGCGACGATCCGGCCCCCTGGATGCGCGGGGTGCGCGCGAATTCGCCGATCACCCCGATCGCCTGAGCGGTGTCGATCGGCAGCAGCCCGCCCTCGTTGCGCAGGAGCACCATCGACTCGGTGGCGGCCTCGCGCGCGAGGGCGTGATGCCCGGCCGAGCCCGCCGAGGCAGGACCACCGGTGCTCGAGCCCGTCCAGGCCCGCTCCGCGAGGTGCTGCACGCGGCGCACCGCGGCGTCGAGCACGGCGAGGTCGAGCTCGCCCGAGCGCACCGCTGCCACCACCGCCGCGGTGCTGTCGGACTGCGGGCCGGGCATCTCGAGGTCGAGGCCGGCCTTGAGCGCGGGGACGCGGTGCTCGACCGCTCCCCAGTCGGAGACGACGAGGCCGCGGAACCCCCACTCGTCGCGCAGCACGTCGGTGAGCAGCCAGCGGTTCTCGGCCGCGGCCACGCCGTTGATCCGGTTGTACGAGCACATGACCGTCCAGGGCTGCTCGCCCGTGACGACGCGCTCGAAGGCGGGGAGGTAGATCTCGCGCAGGGTGCGCTCGTCGACCTCCGCGCTCACCGTCATGCGGTTGGTCTCCTGGTTGTTCGCGGCGAAGTGCTTGAGCGAGGCGCCGACCCCTCGCGACTGCACTCCGCGCACCCACGCCGCGCCGAGCTCGCCGCTCAGCAGGGGGTCTTCGGAGAAGTACTCGAAGTTGCGGCCGCACAGCGGCGAGCGCTTGATGTTGACCCCGGGGCCCAGCAGCACGCCCACGCCCTCCGCGCGCGACTCGTCGCCGAGGGCGACGCCCACGCGCTCGACGAGGGCGGGGTTCCAGCTCGAGGCGAGGCCCGCGGCCGGCGGGAAGCACGTCGCCGGAACGCTGTCGCCGATGCCGAGCGCGTCTCCACCGCCGCGCTGCAGCCGCACGCCGTGCGGTCCGTCGGTCACGACGACGGACGGGATGCCCTCGGCCGAGGCCGTGCTCCAGAAGCTCGCGCCCACCACGAGCGCGGCTTTCTGCTCGAGCGTGAGGGCCTGCATCCGGCTACTTTACGGCGCGGATCGGCGCGATCAACCCCGCGCCCAGAAGGGACAGCACGGCGCCCGCGAGGAAGAGCGCCGTGTAGTTCGAGCCCGTGCCGCCGATCGCGAGGAAGAACGGCGCCATCGCCGGCGCGACGGACTGCGGCAGCGAGTTGGCGATGTTGAAGATACCCATGTCTTTCGCGGCGGCGTGCTCCTTGTCGGGCAGCACGTCGGTGATGAGGGCGAGGTCGACGGCGAAGTACGCGCCGATGCCCACGCCCATGACGACGGCGGCCACGTAGAAGACCGGCAGCGTGCTCGTGAGCGCGAGCATCCCCAGCGCCACCGCGACGATCGCCGCGGCGGCGAAGACGAACGGCTTGCGGCGGCCCGTGCGGTCGGACGCCCTTCCGCACAGCACGGCGCTCACGGTGAGCGAGGCCGCGAAGATGAGCAGCGCGATGAGCTGCTGCAGGATGAGGCCCTCGGTCGGCACCCCGAGCTTGTCGGTGATGAAGTAGGGCTGGTAGGTCGTGTAGACGGCGAAGCCGAGGATGACGAAGAACCTGCCGAACCACGTCCACGCGACGTCGTAGCGCTTGCCCGCGGGGATTGCGAAGGCGCGCACGAACGCGCCGAGCGAGAACGCGCCCACCTCGTCGTGCGGCACGTCGCGGATCATGACCGCGAGCAGGATCATGAGCACCGCGCCCACGATGCCCGGGATGAAGACCATGTTGGCGACGCCGAGGCCCGCGGCCTGGATGCCGAACGCGAGACCGATGCCGACGACGGGGGAGACCTGCTGCGCGATGCCGAGCACGGCGCTCACCCGGGCGCGCTGCTCGAGCGGCACCTGGTCGGGCAGCAGCGCCTGCAGCGCCGCGAGCACCATGTTGAGCGTGAGCTGCGCGAGGCCCCAGCCGATCCCGACCACGAGCAGGTTCGGGGCGAAGCCCACGATGCCGAGGGCCACGATGCCGCCGAGCGCACCGCCGATGATCCACGGCCGGCGCCGGCCGAGGCGGGATCGCGTGCGGTCGCTCAGCGCCCCCGTGAGGAGGTTGGCGAAGATCGCGACGAGGGCGCCGATGGCCGCGATGAGCCCGAGGCTCGCCTCCTTGCCCGCGGGGTCGAGCTCCGCGATCTTGAGTGCCAGCGTCGTGACGACGGGCGTGATGAGGGCGACGTACGAGCCCACGTAGCCGATCGCGTACAGCGCGATGAACCTGCCGCTCGCCTGCGGGATCGACGTCGTCGTCATGATCATGAATGTAGTGCCCGCGTGCCCCGAAACGGCGGAAGCGCCCGGGTACGGATACCCGGGCGCTCCCTCACCAGGAGGCGGTGTGTTACTCCGCCTCGACCTTGCTCTCGGTCCACTTGCGGCGGGCGATGAAGAGGCCGCCGATACCGATGAAGACCATTCCGCCCGCGAGGCCCAGCTGCCCGATCGAGCCGGAGCCCGTGTAGGCGAGCGTCTCGAGCTCACAGCCGATGTTCGCTGCCGCGAACTTCAGGACCTTGGGGTTCGTCCACGAGGGGTCGAGGCCGTTCTTCGGGTCCGTGGGGGTCGCGACGAGCGTGATGTCGCCCGCGGTCGTGACCTTGTACGTGCCGGCCGCGGCGGGGGCGCCGTTGACGGTCCACGTGATCGTGCCGGGGGTGACGGCGCCGATCGTGTACGTGCCCGCGGTGGTGCAGGTGGCCGGCGTGCTCGAGACCACCGGGGTCACGACGGCGAGCGTGGGCGGGTCGCACTTCGAGTTGTCCTGCACGAAGAACGTCCAGGCCCGCGATGCGGTCGGCTGCAGCTCGTAGCCCGCGGCCGCCACGGCGGTCACGATGTACTTGCCGGCATCCACCTGCGTGTACTGGGCGGTGGGCGTCGTCACGACGTTGGTGACTGCGTTGGTGATCGTGTAGACGACGCGCGGGTCGATCGCGACCTGGATCCAGCTCGTGAGCGTCGTGTTCGGGTCGGTGATGAAGCACTGCGACGCGCTCGGATCGGTGCTGACCTGCACACCGCACTCGGAGCTGACCTCGGCGGGCGTGAGCGGGCGGTGCGTCACGACGGGCGCACCCTTCACCTCGGGCTGCTCGACCCACTCGAGCTTCGCGGTGTCGAAGACGTAGTCGGTCGTGTATGTGGTCGTCGTGACCGTCGCGTCGTGCGCCGTGCAGTCGTAGACCGCCGTCGACTCGCCGCGCTGCTTGGGGTCGGGCTTGACGTACGGCGGGCACGGGTTGGCGCTGAGGTCGAAGGATGCCCCGTCAGCAGTCACCTGGTAGGTGGCGCCCGCGGCTGCCACGTTCGGCAGGTCGACGGTCACGCTCTTCCCGGCCGGAACCGTGGTGTCGTACGCGGGGTAGCCCACGACCTGGAACAGCACAGCCTTGTTGCTCGCGGTGTTGTCGAAGGTGATCGAGAAGGTGCGGTCGGCGGCGGTGCCGTGGGCCGTGTAGACGCACTGGCCGACGACGGCGACCGGGCGCGGCTTCACGTTGCAGTCGTAGGAGACCCCGACGTTGCCCGTGAAGGTGATGACCTGGTCGGCGTCGCCCTTGAAGTAGTAGCCACTCGCGGGGGTCGCGGTGACGGTGTAGTCGCCCGTCTTGGGGTCGAAGGCCGTGGCGTACACGACGCCCTCGGTCGTCTTCGCCGTGACGGAGCCCTGCGTGCCGCAGTCGGTCACCTTGACGATGTCGGGGGCGACGGGGGTCGCCTCCTTGGGGCCGCAGCCCGCGGGGAACGACGAGAAGGTGAGGTTCTGGCTGTTCGAGGGGGCGTTGTTGGCCGACTTGAACCACGTGACCGTGATCGCCAGGTTCACCGACGCGTTGCTCGTGACGTGCTGCACGTACGTCGTCGGGATCGACTTCGTCTTGTCGGCGTTGTAGTAGTTCGGGTTTGCGGGGAGAACGGTGCCGACGGGCACCGCCGCGTTGTTGGACGCGGTCACCTTGCCCTCGAAGTTCTCCGAGTTCATGACCGACCAGGTCACGTCCCAGCCGCCGTCGGTGGTGCAGGCGGCCGACGCGGTGAGGTCGGTGTGGTGGGCGGATGCGGGGGCGGCCACCGCCACGATGGCGAGGCCACCGGCGATGAGCAGGGCAGAGGCCACTGCGAGGAACTTCTTGAACACGGTCGATCTCCTGGTGATGGGAGTTCGGGCACGGCCGTATGACGCTCGCGGTTTCGGGCCACGATCGTTTACTCGGGTACTCGACTGCACCGTTTCGGATCTCAGGCCGGGTTTCGGGCTCGGCAGGAGCGGCGCTAGTTCAGGTTAGGGGGTCCCCCCAAATGCGGACAAAACCCCAATAAGGGGGGTCCGCACTTTGGGGGACTGTACCCCGTCAGTGCACGTACTCCAGGAGGTCGAACCCGACGGTGCGCATGGCCTCGAGCACGCGCATCCTCGCGGCAAGGCCGTCATCGTTGAACTGCACGGACACCGCGTACGACACCGCGCGCCTGCCGCCCCTCAGGGCGCCGGCCTCCGCTCGTACCCCGGTGTCGGTGCCCGTCTTGTTCACGAGCAGGGTGGAGTGGTCGGCGCCGCGGTGCGAGAGGGGGTCGAGCCCGAAGGCGCTCGCGACCATGGAGAGGTCGCTGTTGAGCGAGAGCCAGCCCATGACGCGCTGGCTCGTGAGGGGGTCGACTATCTCGTTGCGGGCGAGCGCGCCGAACAGCCAGCTCAGCTCCGCGGTCGATCCGACGGAGAGCTGCGGCGCGTCATCCGGGCCCCTGCTGTCGCGCACGAGGTCGAGCAGCGCCGTGCGCATGAGGCCGAGCGACTCCGTGCGCTGGCGCACCGCCGCGAGGCCCACCTGGCGCAGCAGCACGTTGGTCGCGAGGTTGTCGCTCGTCGAGCCCACGAGGGTCGCGAGGTCGGCGACCGGCAGCGACGGCGCCTGCAGGTGCTGCCAGATGCCCGAGTCGCCGACGGCGTCGCGCGGCGTCTTGTCGAGGATGCCGAACCCCGAGAAGTCGCGCGACGTGAGCCGCGCCGACACCTCGATGAGCAGCAGGATCTTGCCGATGCTCGCGGTCGGCAGCACGATCCTGTCGTCGATCGCGAGGAGCGTCTTGCCCGAGTTCAGGTCGACGGCGCTGGCCGAGACCTGGGCCCCCTCGTACGCGAGCTTTCCGAGCGCGGTGAACGTGCTCGAGAAGTTGGCGACTTCTCCAGCTCCAACGTGACGGGGGACCCGGGGGGTCTTGACCCTCTCGCTGCGTTCACGGATGCGGACGGGATCTACCAAATGGTGACGCGTTCTTTCGGGTCGAGCCAGAGTGAGTCAGATTCGGTCACCCCAAATGTCTCATAGAACTCGTCGATGTTGCGCACGATCTGGTTGCAGCGGAACTCGTTGGGCGAGTGCGGGTCGATGGAGATGAGGCGGATGACCTCCTCGTCGCGGGCCTTGAGCTGCCAGGCCTGCGCCCACGACAGGAAGAACCGCTGTGCGCCCGTGAGGCCGTCGATGACGGGCGGCTCCTCGCCGGCGAGGGAGAGCAGGTACGCCTTCCACGCGATCGAGAGCCCGCCGAGGTCGCCGATGTTCTCGCCGATCGTGAGGGCGCCGTTGACGTGGTGGTCGGGCACCTGCCGCGGCGCGAGAGCGTCGTACTGCGCGATGAGCGACTTGGTCCGCTCCTCGAACGCGGCACGGTCGGCGGGCGTCCACCAGTCGGTGAGGCGCCCGTCGCCGTCGTACTTCGAGCCCTGGTCGTCGAACCCGTGCCCGATCTCGTGGCCGATCACGGCGCCGATCGCCCCGTAGTTGGCCGCGGCGTCGCGCGTCTCGTCGAAGAACGGGAACTGCAGGATGGCCGCCGGGAAGACGATCTCGTTGAAGCCGGGGTTGTAGTACGCGTTGATCGTCTGCGGCGTCATGAACCACTCGTCGCGGTCGAGCGGCTTGCCGATCTTGCCGAGCTCGCGCTGGAACTCGAACTCGCTCGTCGCGCGCACGTTGCCGATGAGGTCGGTCGCATCGATCGCGAGCGAGGAGTAGTCCCGCCACTTCACGGGGTAGCCGATCTTGGGCGTGAACTTGTCGAGCTTGTCGAGCGCGCGCGTCTTCGTGTCGGCGGTCATCCAGTCCAGGCCGGTTATCGACTGGCGGTACGCCTCGACGAGGTTGGCGACGAGCACGTCCATCGCCGTCTTGGCGGCGTCGGGGAAGTGCCGCTCGACGTAGATGCGGCCCACGGCCTCACCGAGCGCGCCCTCGACGAGCGAGACGCCGCGCTTCCAGCGGGCGCGCAGCTCGGGCGTGCCCGTGAGGGTCCTGCCGTAGAAGTCGAAGTTGGCGTCGACGAAGTCCTGCGACAGGTAGGCGGCGTTCGAGCGGATGACCTGCCACGACAGCCAGTCGTTCCACGCGTCGAGGCGGTCGGCCGTGAGCACCGACTCGAGGCCCGACATGAAAGTGGGCTGGCGCACGACGACCTCGTCGAAGGAGCCCGCGGGCACGCCCAGGGCGCCGAGCCAGATGTCGAGGTCGACGTCGCCCACGAGCGCGTTCGCCGCGTCCCAACGCATCGGGTTGTAGGTCTTCTCGCTGTCGCGCGTCGCGACGTTGTCCCAGTGGTGCGAGGCGATCTCGGTCTCGAGCGCCACGATGCGGCCGGCACGCTCGGCCGCCTCGTCGAGGCCCGCGAGCGTGAGCATCCTCTCGAGGTAGGTCGCGTACTTCGCGCGGATCTCGGCGAACTTCTCCTCGCGGTAGTACGACTCGTCCGGCAGGCCGAGGCCGCCCTGCTCGACGAAGACGAGGTAGCGCTCGGGCTGGCCCGGGTCGTTGTCGACGAAGATCTGGAAGAAGCCGCTCGACCCGCCGCGCTCGAGGCGGCCGAGGGTCTCAAGCAGGGAGTCGATCGACGTGACCTTCGCGGCCTCGGCGAGCGCCGCCTGGATGGGCTGCGCGCCGAGGGCGTTCACGCGCGCCTCGTCGAGGAAGCTCGCGTACAGGTCGCCGACCTTGCGGGCCTCGGTGCCGGGCTCCGCCGACTGCGATTCGATGATGATGTCGCGCACGGCCTTCTCGGCCTCCTCCGCGAGGAGGTAGAACGAGCCGTAGCGCGCCTTGTCGCTCGGGATCTCGGTCCGTTCGATCCACTTGCCGTTGACGTGGCGGAACAGGTCGTCCTGCGGGCGGATGGAGGAGTCGAGCTCCCCCGCGGTGATTCCTGACGTGAGGCTCATGCCGAAAGCCTAGTTCGGGGCCGTGGGCCGGCGCTCGCGGCGCGTCAGGCGCGGCGGGCGGTCGTGTTGCCGAGCCGCAGCTCGCTCGTGAACGCACGCGGCTCGGGGGTGACTCCCGCGAGCAGCTCGACGACCGCGGCTCCCGCCGCGCGTCCCTTCTCCACGGCCGGCTGCACGAGGGTCGTGAGCTCCCACGGCGCCGCACCCTCGATGCGCACGCCGTCGAAGCCGACGACGCTCAGCTCCTCGGGCACCCGGATGCCCAGCTCCTCGGCGGCGCGCACGACGCCGAGCGCGAGCAGGTCGCTCTGCGCGATGACCGCCGTGGGCCTGCTGCCGCGCAGCAGCTCGCGGCCCGCGATCATCCCCTCCTCCACCGAGCTTCCTGCGGCGACGACCCCTCCCGCGTCGGGGAAGACCTGCCGCGCCCCGCGGATGCGCTCCTTGGCCGTGAAGGCGGTCGAGGCCGCGAGGCGCTCCTCCGTGAGGGCGCCGCGCGCGTGCGAGGGCTCGAGCGGGAGAGTGACGAGGGCGACGTCGGCGTGGCCGAGATCGCGCAGGTGACGGGCGGCGCGCGCCGTCGCATCCGCGTTGTCCAGGTCGATCGAGAGCACGTCGGCCATGGGCTCGGCCTCGATCGCCACGACGGGGATGCCCCGCTGGTGCAAGACCACTACCGCCTTGTCGAGCTGGGTGCTGCAGCCCACGAGCACCACGGCGTCCACGGGGGCGAGCGAGAGCCCGGCGCCGCCGCTGCCGGGCTCGGTGAGCAGGAGCAGCCCGAGCCCCGCAGGACCGAGCTCGTCGGCGAGGCCGTCGAGCATGGCGATGTTCATGGGGTCGCGGAACGCCTCGCGCAGCCTGTCCTCCATGACGACGCCGACGATGCCCGAGCGCCCTCGGCGCAGCGACTGGGCCCGGGGATCCGGCCCGCCGTAGTCGAGCGCGCGAGCGGCCTCGAGCACGCGCGCGCGCGTGGACTCCGACACCGGGCCGGCTCCGCTGAACGCGAGCGACGCCGTCGACGGGGACACACCGGCGCGCGCCGCGACGGCGGCGAGGGTAGGTCTCGCTGGCCTGTCGCTTGCTCCGGCATCCATGGCGCTGTAGCTTAGTCGAATCGAATCGATCGAATCGATTCGACATCGACGTCAAGGAACCTCATGAGCACTGCCGCAGCCCTCACGCGCCCCCAGATCACCGCCTGGCGCAACGCCGTCTTCGCGATATTCGTGCTGCCCGGCATCGCGATCTCGAGCTGGGTCGCGCGCCTGCCCGCCGCGCGCGACGCCCTCGAGGTGGGGCCGGCCCAGGTCGGCTTCCTCATCTTCGGCATCGCCGCGGGCTCGATCGTGGGCCTCGTGGCGTCGAGCCACATCGTCGCGCGCTTCGGCGCCCGCAACACGACCGCCGTGGGCATGATCGTCAACGCCGTGGGCCTCGCGGTCGCGGGCATCGGCGCGACCATGCCGAACTTCGCCGTGGCCTTCGCGGGCCTCCTCATCTTCGGCGCCGCCGCGGGCTGCACGGATGTGGCGATGAACATCTCCGGCGCCGCCAACGAGCGCGCGCTCGGTCGCGCGATCATGCCCGTGTTCCACGCCTTCTTCAGCTTCGGCACCATGCTCGGCGCAGGAATCGGCGCGCTCGCCGAGCTGCTCGCCATCCCCATCGCCGTGCACCTCGCGGTCATGGCCGGGATCATGGTGCTCGGCACGATCCTCGCGCGCCCCTTCCTGCAGGATGAGCACCTCGTGGGCGACGACGGCGAGCCCGCCGACCACGGCTCGTCGACCTGGCGCGACCGGCTCGCCATCTGGAAAGACCCGCGCACGCTGCTCATCGGGGTGCTCGTGCTCGGCGCCGCCTTCGCCGAGGGCTCCGCCAACGACTGGCTCGCGATCGCCATGGTCGACGGCCACGACGTGAGCAACGCGACGGGCGCCCTCGTCTTCGGCATCTTCGTGACGGCCATGACCGTGGGCCGCCTCACGGGCGTGTTCCTGCTCGACAGGTTCGGCCGCGTGCCCGTGCTGCGCGGATCGTTCCTGCTCGCGTCGATCGGCCTGCTCATCGTCATCTTCGTGCCCAACGAGTACGTCGCCATGGGCGGCGCCGTGCTGTGGGGCCTCGGCGCCGCGCTCGGCTTCCCCGTCGGCATGTCCGCGGCGGCCGACGACGCCCGCACCGCCGCCGCGCGCGTGAGCGCCGTCGCGACGATCGGCTACTTCGCGTTCCTCGTCGGACCGCCCGTCATCGGCCTCATCGGCGAGCACACGGGCGTGCTGCACGCCCTGCTCGTCGTGCTCGTGCTCACCGCGATCGGCTCGATCGTGGCGGGCGGCGCGCGCGAGCCCAAGAAGACGTCCGCGGCGCCGGTCGACACATTCGCCGACCCGCAGTCCTAGTCTGAGCGGATGCCCGTCGACAACCCCCTGCCCCGATGACCCGCTGGCGCGCCGCCGTCTTCCTGCTGTTCCTCTTCAACGGCATCGGCACGGGAACCTGGGCCTCGCGCACGCCCGCGATCGCGGACGGCCTCGGCATCGGGGTCATCCACATGGGCGGGCTCATCACGGGGATGCCCATGGGGTCGATCCTCGCGATCCTCGTGTCGAGCCATGTGCTGCACGCGCTCGGGGTGCGGTGGACGATGCGCCTCGCGCTCGGCGTGTCGGCCCTCGGGCTTGCGGGCGTGGGAGTCGCGGCGGGCATCCTCGGCAGCTACCCGCTCACGTTCGCGGCGTTCATCGTCTACGGCTTCGGCAACTCGCTCGCCAACACGGCGCTCAACGTCGAGGCCGCCGAGATCGACCGCGAGGGCTCGCGCACCCTCCTGCCGCTGTTCCACGCGACGTGGTCGATCGGCACGTTCGCGGGCTCGGGCCTCGGCGCCCTTGCCGCGGGCGCCGGGCTCGCCCTCCCCGTGCACCTCGGGATGAGCGCGGCCCTGCTCGTCGTCGGCGCCGCCCTCTTCGTGTCGCTGCTGCCCGCCGTGCAGGTGGACGAGCCGCGCCACGCGCCCACGACGTTCGGGGAGCGCACGCGCGTGTGGCTCGAGCCGCGCACGCTGCTCATCGGCGTCATGGTGCTCGGCGCCGCCTTCACGGAGGGGACCGCGACGAACTGGCTCGCGCTCTCGATGACGGAGGACCGCGCGTTCACGCCGGAGGGGGCCGCGGGCATCCTCGCCCTCTTCACGGGCTCGATGACCGTGGGGCGCATCGCGGGCGGCGGCGCCGTCGACAGGTTCGGCCGAGTCGCCGTGCTGCGCGCGTGCTTCGGGCTCGCGGCGGCGGGGGTGCTCATCGTCGTGCTCGTGCCGTCGGCGGTCGGGATCGGCGCGGGCGTCGTGCTGTGGGGGCTCGGCGCGAGCCTCGGATTCCCGCTCGGTGTGTCGGCCGCGGCCGACGTGCCGCACAACGCCGCGGCGCGCGTGAGCGCCGTCGCCGCCGTCGCGTCGATCGCGTTCCTCTCGGGCCCGTCGATCATCGGCCTGCTCGGCGAGCGCGTGGGCCTGCTCGGCGCGTTCCTGCTCGTCGTCGCGCTGCTCGTCGTGGCGCTGTCGGTGTCGAGCGCCGCGAGGCGGCCCGCCTAGGATCGTCGGGTGCGCCTTGTCATTGCGAAGTGTTCCGTCGACTACGCCGGACGGCTGAGCGCGCACCTGCCCCTCGCGACGCGACTGCTCCTCCTCAAGGCCGACGGCAGCGTGCTCGTGCACAGCGACTCGCTGAGCTACAAGCCGCTCAACTGGATGAGCCCGCCGTGCACGCTCACGGTCATGCAGCCCGACGACGAGCAGGCCGAGGCCGGGGTCGTCGAGCTGTGGCGCGTCGCCCAGGCCAAGACCGCCGACCTGCTCGTGATCTCGATCCACGAGATCCTGCACGATAGCGCCCATGAGCTCGGCATCGATCCGGGGCTGCAGAAGGACGGCGTCGAGGCGCACCTGCAGAAGCTGCTGGCCGAGCAGATCGAGCTGCTCGGCGACGGGCACCGGCTCGTGCGGCGCGAGTACATGACGGCCATCGGGCCCGTCGACATCCTCGCGACCGACGCCGGGGGTGCGAGCGTCGCCGTCGAGATCAAGCGCCGCGGCGACATCGACGGTGTCGAGCAGCTCACGCGCTACCTCGAGCTCATGAACCGCGACCCGCTGCTCGCCCCCGTGACCGGCGTGTTCGCCGCGCAGGAGATCAAGCCGCAGGCGCGCACGCTCGCACAGGACCGCGGGATCCGCTGCCTCCTGCTCGACTACGACGCCATGCGCGGCCTCGACGACGCGGACAGCCGCCTGTTCTAGCCGACGTACGTGTCGAGCGCGTTGTTCGAGAGCGCCGTGAAGGCGAGCGTCAGGGCGCCCACGACGATCTGCACGAGCAGGATCGTCCACGGCAGCCTGAGCGACGCCCCCGCGCGCCTCGCCACGACGAAGACGACGCCGATGACGATGAGGATGAGCCCGAGCGATCCGAAGCCGAACCCGAGCAGCTCCCGCAGGTAGGCGAGGCCGTTCGTGATGTCGACTCCCGCGGGGTTGCCCGAGAAGAGCACGCCCCTCGTGATCGCGCTGACCAGCAGGGGGAAGGGGATGAGCAGGGAGCTCGCAACGGTCGCGAGGCCCTTCATCCGGTCTGTTCGTGACATGGCTTCACGGTAGGGCGGGGTCCAGCCCGCCGCATAGGCTTAGGCGGTGCCCGAGTTCAGCTGTATCCTGTTCGACCTCGACGGGACCATCGTGGACTCCGCCCCCGGGATCACGGCGACTCTCGCCTTCACCTTCGAGAAGCTCGGGCTGCCCATCCCGTCGCCCGCCGAGCTCGTGGCGTACGTCGGGCCGCCCATCCTCGACTCGTTCCGTGACCTCGCGGGCTTCTCGCCCGAGCAGTCGCGGCACGCCCTCGACATCTACCGCGTCGAGTACCTGCGCACGGGCGTCTTCAACGCGACCGTGTACCCGGGCGTCGCGGACGTGCTCAAGCGGATCCGCGAGCACGACGTGCCGCTGTCGCTCGCGACCTCGAAGCCCGAGACGCCCGCGACGCTCGTGCTCGAGCACTACGACCTGCTCAAGTACTTCGACGTCATCACGGGCGCGTCGGACGACGAGAAGCGCAGCGCGAAGGCCGATGTCGTCGCGGAGGCGCTGCGCCGGCTTGCTGAGCGCGACGTCGACATCTCGCGGCCCGTGCTCGTGGGCGACCGCAGCCACGACGTGCACGGCGCGGCTGAGCACGACGTGCCCACGGTGTTCGTGCGCTGGGGCTACGGCTCCCCCGCCGAGGAGGTCGGCGCGATCGCGGTGGTCGACGACGCCGCCGAGCTCACGCGAGTGCTGCTGGCGTAGGGCAGGTCATCCGGGTCGAGCTGTGGTCCTGGCTGCGCACGAACGTGTGGCCGCTCATGGGCTGGCCGCACAGCGGGCACGGCTTCTCGGCCACCGAGGGCAGGGGAGGCTCGTCGAACGGGCCCAGTTGTGCCGGACCCATGAAGGGGAAGAGCGCCCGGTTGAGGCGCTGCCACCATGTCAGTTTGCTCACGAATAGATAGTACACTAACTAAATGACCGACCCCCTCGCCCTCGACCGCCAGGTGTGCTTCGCCCTCGCCGCGGCCTCCCGCAGCGTGATCGGCGTCTACCGGCCGGTGCTCGAACCCCTGGGCCTCACCCATCCCCAGTACCTCGTCATGCTCGCGCTGTGGGAGCGCAGCCCCCGCACCGTGCGCGACATCGGCGAGGCCCTGCACCTCGAGCCCGCGACCCTCTCCCCCCTCCTCAAGCGCCTCGAGGCGGCCGGGCTGCTCACGCGCGCCCGCTCGACGGTCGACGAGCGCGCGCTCGACGTCACCCTCACCGAGGCCGGCACGGCCCTGCGCGAGCAGGCCGAGAAGGTGCCGGGCCGCATCGTCGAGCGGCTGGGGATGCCCGTGGCAGAGCTCGAGGCGATCCGCGACGGGCTCACCCGGTTGCTCGCGGCCTCTAGCGCCTGACCCGCTCCGCCCGACAGTATGGGCGCCATGGGATCAGCGTTGACCACCATCGGACTGCCCGTCGCCCTGGGCATCATCATGTTCGGCCTGGGCCTGAGCCTCACGCCGTCGGACTTCGCGCGCGTCGCGAAGCATCCGAGGGCCGTGATCATCGCCCTCGTGTGCCAGCTGCTCCTGCTGCCGGCGCTGTGCTTCGGGCTCGTGCTGCTGTTCCGGCTACCGCCCGTGCTCGCCGTCGGCATGATGCTGCTCGCCGCCTCCCCCGGCGGCACGACGGCCAACCTCTACAGCCATCTCTTCCGCGGGGATGTCGCGCTCAACATCTCGCTCACCGCCATCAACTCCGTGATCTCGGTGCTCACGCTCCCGTTCCTCGTGAACCTGTCGCTCGCGTACTTCTACCCGGACGCGGGACGCCTCGGCATCGACATCGTCGAGGCGCTCAAGGTGTTCGCGATAGTGCTCGTGCCCGTCGTGATCGGCATGCTCGTGCGCCGGGCGCGTGAGGGCTTCGCCGACCGCATGGACAAGCCCGTGCGCATCGCGTCGATGGTCATCCTCGCCGTCGTCATCGTGGGGGCGGTCGTCTCGAACCTGCGACTCTTCGCGGAGAACATCGGCGCGCTCGCGGGCATCACGGTGCTGTTCTGCGTTCTGTCGCTCAGCATCGGTTTCGCACTCCCCCGCCTCCTGCGGGTGTCACGCCCACAGGCCGTCGCGAGCTCGTTCGAGATCGGCATCCACAACGCGACGCTCGCCATCGTGATCGCCCAGACCATGCTGAACGACATCGAGATGTCGCTGCCGGGAGCGGTCTACGGCGTGCTCATGTTCTTCATCGCGGCGGCGTTCGGCCTCGTGCTCACACGCGTGGGTCAGCGCGCGAGCCTCTCGACCACGGAGCCGTAGAGCCCCGGCAGCATCCGGGCGAGCGGCACGATCGCGGGCCGCGCCGGCGATGTCGCCGCGAGCACGAGCCGGCTCGTGAGCACGCGGAAGTCGCGCGTGACGCGGCGCCACTGCGCGTCGTAGTCGCCCGAGCCGAGCACGTGGTCGACGGCGAGGCGCGCCTGGTCGAACCCGAGCCGCAGCCCCTCCCCCGTTATCGCGTCCACATAGCCGGAGGCATCCCCCACGAGCAGCACTCGCCCCCGCGAGGGAGCGGCGGCCCGCTGCCGGAACGGCCCCGCGCCCTTGAGGGCCGTCGACGACGCCCCGAGATGCGCGAGCACGGGGATCCCGGCCACCGTCTCGTCGAACGACGTGCGCGGCGCCCCCAGCATGGACACGCCCACGAGGTCGGGTGCGAGCGGCGTCACGTAGATCTCGGCGCGCGGCGTCCAGTGGATCTCGATGAGGTCGCTCCACGGCTCCACCGCGAAGTGCCTCGTGATGCCGAACCGGCGACGGGAGCTTGGCGCTCCCCCCTCCAGCCCAGCGAGACGTCGCACCGTCGAGTGCAGGCCGTCGGCACCGAGCAGCCAGGACGCGCGGATGCCCGCGGCGACGACCCCGTCGGCGTCCTGCCCGAGGCTCTCCACGCGGGCGACGACCCGCTCGACGCCCAGCTCCTCGGCGCGCGCCGACAGGGCGGAGTGCAGCACGGTCCGCCGCACCCCGCGCCCCATCCCCGTGCGGAACACGTGGTCCGCCCGGCGGCCCCGCGCGTTGTAGCTCACGCCGCGCAGCGGCATCCCGTCCGGATCGATCCCGAGGCGTGCGAGCAGGGGGACCGCGCCGGGCATGAGCCCCTCCCCGCAGGCCTTGTCGATCACGCCCTCACGAGGTTCGACGACCGCCACCGTGAGCCCCGCGAGCCGCGCCTCGATCGCGCACGCGAGCCCGACGGGGCCGCCGCCCGCGACGAGCACGTCGACGTCGTTCACCCGAGCTCCTTGAGCGCCCTGTTCTCGGTGGGGATGCGGAAGCCCAGCAGCAGCACGGCGTTCAGCACGGTGAAGGCGATCGCCGTGATCCACGCGGTGTGCACGAGCGGGATCGCGATGCCCTCGACGGCCACGATGACGTAGTTGGGGTGCGGCATGAGCCGGTACAGCCCGCGGTCGACGACGCGGCCGGCGCCGGGGACGACGATGACGCGCGTGTTCCACTGCTCCCCGAGGGAGCGGATCACCCACGCCCTGCCCGCCTGGCACAGGAGTGCGAGCGCGAGCATGGGCCAGCCGAGCAGCGGCAAGAACGGGCGCTGCAGCACGACGACCTCGGCGATGCACGCGAGGAGGAGGCCGGTGTGCAGCGCGACCATCCACGGAAAGTGCTTCCGGCCGTACTCGCGGCCGCCGCGCGCCATGGCCGCTGCCGCGTTGCGCGTCGAGACGACGAGCTCGACGATGCGCTCCCCGCCCGTGAGCAGGATGAAGGCGGTGTAGAGGACGACGCTCACTGCCACTCCAGCAGCACGAACTCCGCGCTCACACCCGGGCCGAGGGCGAACAGGAGCCCGCGGGATCCGGCGGGCGGGGCCGCCGTGTCGGCGAGCACGTGCAGCACGGCGGCGGAGGAGAGGTTGCCGACCCTGTCCAGCGTCCGCCACGACGTGCGGAAGGCCTCGTCGGGAACGCCGAGCGCGTGGCCGAAGGCCTCCAGCACGCGCGGGCCGCCGGGATGGGCCACCCAGGTCGTGACATCCTCGAGGCCCATGCCGTTGTCGGCGAGGAAGGCCGCCACCTCCGCGGGGAAGTGCCGCTCGATGACGTCGGCGACGCCCGAGGTCAGCACGATCTCGAAGCCCGTGCCGCCCACGTGCCAGCCGATGACGTCTGTCGTGTCCGGGTAGAACGAGCTGCGGGTGTCGACGATGCGGATGCCCGGCTCCGGCCGATCGTCGCCCACGAGCACGACCGCGGCCGCACCGTCGCCGAAGAGCCCCGTCGCGACGAAGTTGGCGATGGTCTCGTCGTCGCGCTGCAGGGTGAGGGAGCACAGCTCGACGCTCAGGAGCACCCCCACCTCGCGGGGATGCCCGGCCAGGTAGTCGTCGACGCGCGCGAGCCCGGCGGCTCCCGCGACGCAGCCGAGGCCGAACGACGGCATGCGCTTCACGTCGGGCCGCAGCCCGAGCCGGGACACGAGCAGCGCGTCGACCGACGGCGCCGCGATGCCCGTCACCGACGTGAACATGATGAAGTCGACGTCCGGCGGCTCGAGGACCGCCTCGGCGAGCGCCGTGCGCAGGGCCCGCTCGCACAGGTCGGTCGCGACCTCGATGAAGATGTCGTTCGACTCCCGGAAGGTGCCGAGGTCGCGGTAGCGCTCGATGGGCAGCGCGGTGTGCCGGGTGGCGATGCCGCTGGAGGCGTGCATCCTCTCCAGCACAGCGCGCCGGTCGGGCACGTGGGAGATCAGCGGGGCGATCTCACGCGTGATCTCCGACTGCGTGTAGACGTGCGGGGGAAGGACGGGGGCAACCGCCGCTATGCGGGACATTTGCTGACGGTAGCACCGCGCGGGCCGTTCTCCTGAGCGCTTGACTAGCGGCCCGAGCCCCCCAGGTTGCCGCCGGCGGGGATGGGCGTGACCTTGATCGTGAACTCGAGCGGCTGGATGCCGCCATCCTCGTTCGTCATGGTCACCTCGGTCTCGCCGACCTTCTTGGGCGTGAAACCCGGGTTGAACTCGGCGGAGCCGTCGCTGCGGCCCTGCACGAAGGTCGCGACGCTCTCGTCCGCGACCTTCGCGGTGTAGCTGTCGACGGCCAGGTCGCCCGTGTTGATGACGAGCGTGCTGTTGAGCGGCACCTCGACGGTCTGACCCTGGAGATCGTTCGCCGTCACGGTGATGGGCGCGACGACGGGCCCGGATGCACTGCACCCGGCGAGCGCGATGAGCACGGACGCGGCGGCGGCCGCCGACAGGAGCCGAGAGAGTTTCATGCGGCAAGTATGGCGCGCGGAGGATCGCACGTCGATGCTGACACCGCGAGACACAATGACGACGGCTTGAACGAAAGAAGGACGCCCTCTCGGACGTCCTTCGTATCGCGGTGCGCGAGGGGGGACTTGAACCCCCATGCCCTCACGGGCACACGGACCTGAACCGTGCGCGTCTGCCAATTTCGCCACTCGCGCTCACCATCGGCAGCGGGCCGCCGACTGAGCGAGATTACCACAGGTAGTGTTGCCCACCATGGCCCGCTCCCGGGGAGTAGCGCTCAACGCGACCCTCATCGTCATCGCCCAGAGCACGCAGGCGATCGCGATCGGGGCGATCGCCCTCTTCCTGCCGCTCATCCGCTCCGACCTGGGGCTCACGTTCACGCAGGCCGGGCTGCTCGCCGCGGTAGCGACGCTCTCCTACGCGCTCATGCAGGTGCCGGCCGGCGTGCTCGCCGACCGCGTGAGCCCGAAGACCCTCTTCGTCGTCGGCGTCGCCGGGGCGAACGCCCTCGCCATCCTGTTCGCCCTCGCGAACGACTTCGTGCTCATGCTCGTGATCCAGGCGGTCGCGGGCATCTTCCGTGCAGCGATGTTCATCCCGGGCATGCTGCTCATGACGCGCCACTTCTCCGAGAAGCGCCGCGCGACCGCGATGGGCCTCTTCGTGGCCGGCGGGTTCACGTCCAACATCGTCATCAACCTCATCGGCCCGCTCCTCGTGGGGCCCCTCGGGTGGCAGGGCGTCATCGTCGCCTCGTCGGTCGTCGGCCTGCTGTTCGGCGCGGTCCTGTGGTTCGTCGGTGACGACGCACCACACCACGAGGCCGACGCGCCCGCCCCGACACGGTGGGTCTGGCGCACCCCGGCGTGGTGGCTGCTCGGGGTCATCCAGTTCGCGCGGCTGACCGCCGTGAGCGGGTTCGGCCTGTGGCTGCCGGCGTTCCTCATCGACGAGCGGGGCATCCCGCTCGCGAGCGCGGGCCTGATCGTCGCCGTGTCCGCGGCCATCACCGCGCCGTCGAACATCGGCGGGGGCATCCTGTCCGACCGCCTGGGTCGGCCGCTGCTCGTCATCGCCGTGTCGCTCATCGCCCTCACGGCACTGTTCTCGCTCGCGGGGCAGATCGCGAGCATCCCCGTGCTGCTCGTCGTGATGGGCCTCATCGCGGTGTTCATCCAGCTCTACTTCGGCCCGCTGTTCGCGATTCCGCGCCAGCTCTTCGGGCCGGGCCTCGCGGGGCTCAGCTCGGGCTTCGGCAACTTCGTCGCCAACCTCGGCGGCTTCTCCTCCGCGTTCGTGCTGGGAGTGCTCAAGGATGCGACGGGCGACTTCACCGCGGGCTTCTACTACCTCGCTGCCGTCGCGCTCGTGGGCGCCGTCGCGGCCCTCGTGCTGTGGCGGCAGCCTCTTCCAAGGCCCAGCGGCTAACATTCGTCATACCGACACGAGCAATCTTGGGAGAGCTGTGGGCCTGCTGGACAACTTCGAGAAGGGTCTCGAGCGTGCCGTCAACGGCGCCTTCGCGAAGACCTTCAAGAGCGGTCTCCAGCCCGTCGAGATCACCGCGGCGCTGCGCCGGGAGCTCGACACGAAGGCCGCCGTGGTCGCGCGCGACCGCATCCTCGTGCCGAACAAGTTCACCGTGCGGCTCTCGCGCGACGACTTCGACAGGATGACCGGCCTCGGCGCTACCCTCATCGACGAGCTCACCGAGCTCGTGCAGCGGCACGCGGCGGCGCAGCACTACTCGTTCGCGGGCGGGATCTCCATCTCGCTCTCGGAGGACCCGAGCCTCAGCCAGGGCATGATCGAGATCCGCTCCGACAACGTCAAGGGCGCCGTCGCCTGGACGCCCGTGCTCGAGATCAACGGCAAGCGCCACCCGATCCTGCACTCGCGCACCGTGATCGGCCGCGGCAGCGACGCCGACATCACGGTCGACGACACGGGCATCTCCCGCCGCCACGTCGAGATCCTGTGGGACGGCACGCGCGCCCAGGTCAACGACCTCGGCTCGACGAACGGCTCCCTGCTCAACGGCAACCCGGTGGCGAAGGCGCCCCTCCCGCCCGATTCCGTCATCGACATCGGAAGAACCCGTATCGTGTTCCGGGTGCTCGCCCAGTCCGCCGATGTCGACCAGTACGCTGGCAGCTGATGGGTGAGCTCACGCTGGTCGTCCTCCGGATCGCCTTCCTCGCCGTCCTGTGGGCCTTCGTGTTCGCCATCGTCTACGCGCTGCGCTCCGACCTCTTCGGCCAGAAGGTGCGCAGGATGCCCGTGCCGTCCGCCGCCGCCGCGCCCCAGGTCACGGCTCCCGCAGCCCCCGTGGCCCCCGCCCCGAAGGCCGCGGTCTCGCGCCCCCAGCCCGGATCCTCCCGCGACGCGCGCCGCCTCGTCATCACGTCGGGCGCGAAGGAGGGGCTCGAGATCGACCTCCCCGAGGAGCTGCTGACCATCGGCCGCTCCAACGAGTCGGGCCTCGTCATCCGTGACGACTACACCTCCACGCACCACGCTCGGCTGCTGCTGTGGGCCGACGGCTGGGTTATCCAGGACCTAGACTCGACCAACGGCACCTTCCTGGACGGCACTCGCGTCATCGTCCCCACCCAGGTGCCGCTCAACACGCCGGTCAAGATCGGTACGACAAGTTTCGAACTCCGGCGGTAGGTGAATGGCGACTACGGGCAAGAGCGCCGCCGTCTCCCACGTCGGGAAGATCCGCTCCAACAACCAGGACAGCGGATACGCGGGGCGCTACCTGTTCGTCGTGGCCGACGGCATGGGCGGCCACGCCGGCGGTGACGTCGCGTCGGCCATCGCCGTCAAGCGCATCGCGGAGACCGACCGCCAGTTCGCCTCCCCCAACGACGCCGAGTTCGCCCTGCGCTCGGCGCTCCTCGCCGCCAACTCGCTCCTCGCCGAGACGGTCTTCGAGCACGGCGAGCTCACGGGCATGGGCACGACGGTGAGCGGCATCGTGCGCGTCGACGACCACGTCGCCATCGCCCACATCGGCGACTCGCGCATCTACCTCTTCCGCAACGGCGTGCTCGAGCAGATCACCGCGGACCACACCTTCGTGCAGCGGCTCGTCGACAGCGGGCGCATCACGCCCGAGGAGGCGGCCGTGCATCCCCGCCGCTCCGTGCTCATGCGCGTGCTGGGCGACGTGGACGCCTCCCCCGAGATCGACACGACCGTCATGAAGACGCTGCCGGGCGACCGGTGGCTCATCTGCTCCGACGGGCTCAGCAGCTACGTCGCCGAGGAGAAGATCCAGGCCGTACTCGCGGCGATCCCCACGGCACAGGATGCGGCCGAGCGCCTGGTCAAGGAGAGCCTCGACCAGGGCGCCCCCGACAACGTGACCATCGTGCTCGTCGACGTCGACCAGTCCGGCAGCTCGGCGCACGAACCGCCCGTCACCGTCGGCTCCGCCGCGGCGCCCCTCGTGTTCGAGGCGGACGCGGTGCGCCGCCCGCTGCGGCTGCCGAGCCTCCTGCTCCACCCGCTCAAGGCGACCCAGACCGACGACAGCCACTTCGAGCCCGAGTCGGACGAGTACCTCGCGGCGCTCATCCAGGAGGACCGCCGCCGGGCGCGCAAGCGCCGCATCTCGTGGCTCGCGTTCGTGCTCATCGTCGTCGCCGTGATCGTGGCGGCGTGCATCCTCGGCTACCAGTTCACCCAGCGCCACTACTACGTGGGCGAGGTCGACGGCCGGGTCGCGATCTACCAGGGCGTGCAGCAGGACATCGGCCCCATCAAGCTCTCGCACGTCTACCGCACGACGACCATCGACATCACCTCCCTGCCGCCATACAACCAGCAGCAGGTGCGCGACACCATCAACGCCAACAGCCTGCGCGATGCGCAGGACGTCGTGGACAAGCTGACGGATGCCAGCAAACGCTGACGCGACCACGGCGGTCGGAACCCTGTCGACGTTCACGTCGACGATCCGACTCCGCCTGAAAGTGCCCGCCCGACTGCGCAACCTCGAGTTCGTGCTGCTCATCCTCGCGGTCGGCATCGACCTCGGCGCCATCGCCCTCGTGCAGCTCGGCGTCTTCGGCACGATCGGCACGGGGATGCTCGTGCTCTTCGCCCTCGTCGGCCTGCTCATCTTCGGCATGCACTTCGCGCTGCGGGTCGCGGCCCCCGACGCGGATCCGCTCATCCTGCCGATCATCACCGTGCTCAACGGGCTCGGCGTCGCCGAGATCTACCGCATCGACCTCGCCTACGACCTCACAGGCTGGGAGAACGGCGGCGTGCGCCAGCTCGCGTGGACGGCGTTCGCGATCGTCCTCGCCATCGTCGTGCTGCTCGGGGTGCGCAACCACCGCGTGCTGCAGCGGTACCGCTACGTCGCGATGCTCACGGGCATCGTGCTGCTCATCCTGCCCGCCCTGCCGTTCATCGGCAGCGACCTGGGCACGAGCGCCAAGCTGTGGGTCGCGATCGGTCCGTTCTCGTTCCAGCCCGGCGAGCTCGGCAAGGTCGCCCTCGCGATCTTCTTCGCGGGCTACCTCGTGACGGCGCGCGACTCCCTCTCGATGGTCGGCAAGCGGATCCTGGGGATGCGCCTGCCGCGGGCCCGCGACCTCGGCCCCATCCTCGTGGTGTTCGCGGCCTCGATGCTCGTGCTCGTGTTCCAGCGCGACCTCGGCACCGCCCTGCTCTACTTCGGCCTGTTCCTCGTCATGCTCTACGTGGCGACGGGCCGCTCGAGCTGGATCGTGCTCGGCCTCACCCTCTTCGTCGTGGGGGCGTTCACCGCCTCCCGCCTGCTCAGCTACGTCGGCGGCCGCGTCGACGCGTGGCTCAACCCGTTCGACCCCGACATCTACGGGGCGTTCGGCGGCAGCTACCAGCTCGTGCAGGGGCTCTTCGGCCTCGCCGACGGCGGCCTCATCGGCATGGGCCTCGGGCGCGGCAGCCCCGAGATCACCCCGCTCTCGGAGAGCGACTACATCATCTCCGCGCTCGGCGAGGAGCTCGGGCTCGTGGGCCTCTTCGCCATCCTCGGCCTCTACCTGCTGTTCGTGTCGCGCGGGTTCCGCATCGGCTTCGCCGGCCAGGACGACTTCGGCCGCCTGCTCGGCGTCGGGCTCTCGTTCGTCATCGCCCTGCAGGTCTTCGTCGTCATCGGCGGCGTCACCCGGGTCATCCCGCTCACGGGCCTCACGACGCCGTTCCTCGCGGCCGGCGGCTCGTCGCTCGTCGCCAACTGGATGATCGCCGCCCTCCTGCTGCGGCTGTCGGACACCGTGCGCAACCAGCCCCGCCTCGTGGTCGGCGACGACCTGCCGGCCGACCGATTGGTGGTGGGCCAGTGACCAAGGAGCTCAAGCGCGTCAGCGTCGTGGTGCTGCTCATGTTCCTGAGCCTGTTCGTCTCGACGACGGTGATCCAGGCCGTCTCGGCCGACAGCCTCAAGTCGGATGCCCGAAACTCGCGCACCCTCTACGCGAGCTACTCCGCGGAGCGCGGGCCCATCCTCGTCGACGGCGAGCCCATCGCCTACTCGCAGCCGGTCGACGACGACTACAAGTTCCAGCGCGTGTACGCGAACGGGCCGCTGTACGCACCCGTCACCGGGTACCTCACCCTCAACCAGGGCAACACGGGCATCGAGAGCGCGCTCAACGACTACCTCACGGGAACGTCGAACGACCAGTTCTTCGACCAGGTCAACGCGATCCTCACCGGCCAGAGCCCCAAGGGCGCGTCGGTCGAGCTCACGATCGACCCCGTCGTGCAGCAGGCGGCGTACGACGCGCTCGGCGACTACCAGGGCGCGGTCATCGCCATCCGCCCCAAGACGGGTGAGATCATCGCCATGGTGTCGAAGCCCACGTTCGACCCCAACGTGCTCGCCGTGCACGACACCGACCAGGTCATCGCCGCCTACAACCAGCTGCTCGACGACCCGCTCGACCCGCTCATCAACCGCACGCTCGCGGGCGCCCTCGACCCGCCCGGCTCGACGTTCAAGCTCGTCGTCGCCTCGGCGGCGCTCGAGACCGGCAAGTACACGGCCGACAGCGAGTTCCCGAACCCCGCGACGCTCACGCTCCCGGAGACGACGTTCGACATCAGCAACTCCGACGAGGGCACGTGCGGCCCGGGCGAGAACGCCACGATCGCGACCGCGATCCGGCTCTCGTGCAACATCCCGATGGCGGAGCTCGGGCAGCAGCTCGGCTACCGCACGATCCTCGACCAGGCGAACAAGTTCGGCTTCAACGAGTCGATCGACGTTCCCCTGCAGTCCACCGAGAGCTACTACCCGCGGGTGCTCGACGCCCCGCAGACGATGCTGTCGGCGTTCGGCCAGTACACGGTCCGGGCGTCGCCCCTGCAGATGGCCATGGTGTCGATGGCGATCGCGAACGGAGGCACCATCATGAAGCCGAACCTCGTCGAGAGCATCACCTCGTCGAACCTCACGACCATCCAGTCGTTCCAGCCCGAGGTGTACAAGCAGGCGATCAGCCAGCAGACCGCGGCCGCGATGACCCAGATGATGGTCGACGCTGTAGCCAACGGCGCGGCGAGTAATGCCACAATAGACGGGGTTGACGTCGCCGGTAAGACGGGCACAGCACAGAACGACGACAACCCGTACACGCTCTGGTTCACGGGGTTCGCCCCCGCGAACGACCCGGAGGTCGTGGTGGCGGTTGTAGTGCAAAACGGAGGCGGTCTCGGCCAAGACGGCACCTCGAGTGGCATCTCGGCTCCGATCGGCAGGAAAGTACTTGAGGCGGTGCTAGGCAGATGAGACCCTCCAGTGGCCTCACGTTCGGGGGCAGGTACCAGCTCTCCAGTCGCGTCGCGATCGGCGGCATGGGCGAGGTGTGGCAGGCCACAGACCTCGTCATCGGGCGCACGGTCGCCATCAAGATCCTCAAAGACGAGTACCTCGGCGATCCGGGATTCCTCGAGCGCTTCCGCGCCGAGGCGCGCCACGCGGCACTCGTCAACCACGAGGGCATCGCCAACGTCTTCGACTACGGCGAGGAGGACGGCAGCGCGTACCTCGTCATGGAGCTCGTCCCGGGCGAGGCCCTGAGCTCGGTGCTCGAGCGGGAGCGCCAGCTGCCCGCCGACCGCGTGCTCGACATCGTCTCGCAGACCGCCATGGCGCTGCAGGCCGCGCACGCCGCGGGCCTCGTGCACCGGGACATCAAGCCCGGCAACCTGCTCATCACGCCCGACGGCCGGGTCAAGATCACCGACTTCGGCATCGCGCGCATCGCCGACCAGGTGCCCCTCACGGCCACCGGGCAGGTCATGGGCACCGTGCAGTACCTCTCGCCCGAGCAGGCGAGCGGGCATCCTGCCTCGCCCTCCACCGACATCTACTCGCTCGGCATCGTCGCGTACGAGGCACTCGCGGGCCGCCGCCCGTTCACGGGCGAGTCGCAGGTCGCCATCGCGATGGCGCAGATCAACGAGACGCCGCCCGAGCTTCCCACGACCGTGCCCGAGCCCGTGCGCAACCTCGTGTACGCGTGCATCGCGAAGAACCCCGCCGACCGTCCGGCGTCGGCCGCGCACCTCGCGCGGGCCGCGCAGGCGCTGCGGCGCGGGGACGTCGAGGCCGCGGCCGCGGCGGTGCCGGGCATCCTCGGTGCGGGCCATGCCGCGACGATCGGGCCGAACTACGGGCAGAACACCCAGGTCACGCGCGTGCTCCCCGCCAACGGACCGGTCGCGACGCCCGCCCTCCCGACCGACACGAAGCGCCGCAACCCGTGGACCTGGCCGCTCGTCGCCCTCGTCTCGCTGCTCGCGGTCGTGCTCATCGGCACGATCATCGCGCTCGTCGTGATCCCCACGAGCACCCCGTCGGGCGAGGAGACGCAGACGCCGCCCGCGACGTCGAGCCAGCCGACCCCCTCGACCACGCCCACGGGCACCGACCGGGTCAAGCTCGACGACACCGAGATCATCGGCCGCACACAGGATGTCGTCGCGCAGTACCTCTCCGACCTCAAGCTCAACCTCGACGCCCGCGTCGGGACCGTCGCCCCGAGCGAAGACCAGGAGGGGCTCGCCTACAGCGTCAACCCCAAGGGCAACGTGCGCGTCGGCGAGACGATCACCGTCTCGTTCTACGCGGAGATCCCGCCGCCCGCCGAGGCGACGAAGCCCGGTGCGATGACCGCGTCGGCGGGTCCGTACACCGTGGGCGGCACCGTCACGTTCAGCTGGCCCGCCGGCTACAACGGATGCCCCGCGGGCCAGAGCCTCACGGGCTTCAGCGTGCAGGTGCAGAACGGCACGTTCGCGAGCGGCAACGCCAACCGCGGACCGAGCGAGACGTCGGTCGACATCGTGCTCACGGGCCCGGCGGGAACGCCGACGAACGTGCGCTACTCGGCCCTCTGCTCGTCCGTGGAGTCGCCCCAGTCCGACGTCACCAGCGTCACACCGTAGGCCCCAGCCTCACCGGCTACACTGGCTGAGGTATTGTCGGCCCGGCGTGCCGTCGGTAAGGGGTGGATTCTCGTGGTCGAAGGCGTTGCGAACGGAGTGCGCCAGCTCGCTGGGCGCTACCAGATCGGTGAACTCATCGGCCGCGGCGGCATGGCAGACGTGCATGTCGGCCAGGACAACCGCCTGGGCCGCCGCGTCGCCATCAAGCTGCTGAAGCCGTCGCTCGCCGAAGATCCCGCCTTCCGCACGCGCTTCCGCCGCGAGGCGCAGGATGCGGCCAAGATGGCGCACCCCACGATCGTGCGCATCTTCGACGCCGGCGAGGAGACCGTGCGCGACGCCAACGGCCACGAGAGCCTCGTGCCGTTCATCGTCATGGAGTACGTCGACGGTCGTCTGCTGAAAGACATCGTCGCCGAAGGCCCGCTCGAGCCCGCCGAGGCCTGCCGCATCATCGAGCAGGTGCTCACTGCCCTCGAGTACTCGCACCGCGCCGGCGTCGTGCACCGCGACATCAAGCCCGGCAACATCATGATCGCGAGCAACGGCCAGGTGAAGGTCATGGACTTCGGCATCGCACGCGCCGTCTCCGACTCGCAGGCCACGATCGCCGAGACGAGCGCCATCGTCGGCACCGCATCGTACTTCTCCCCGGAGCAGGCGCGCGGCGAGACCGTGGATGCCCGCACCGACCTGTACTCGACGGGCATCGTGCTGTTCGAGCTCCTCACCGGCCGGGCCCCGTTCCGCGGCGACAACCCCGTGGCCGTCGCCTACCAGCACGTGAACTCCGAGGCCGTGCCGCCGAGCTCGCTCAACCCCAAGGTCTCCCCCGCGCTCGACGCCGTGGTGCTGCGCGCCCTCTCGAAGGACAGGTTCGAGCGCTACCAGAGCGCCAGCGAGTTCCGCGAGGATGTCGAGGCCGCGGCCGCGGGCTCCGTGCCCGCGCGCAAGCAGGTCGCCGTCAACGACTTCAACGCCACCCTCTTCGGCGTCAACCCGAGCTCCGTCGCGGGTTCGGAGGCCGCGCTGCGCCAGCTGACCGTCGACGAGGACGAGCGCCTCGTCCGCACCCAGAGCCGTCCGCCCGTCGCCTGGATCTGGGCCGGCATCGCCAGCATGGTCGTCATCATCGTGGCCGTCGTGTTCTGGACGTTCAACCTCCAGCCCGCGCAGCTCGCCCCCAACGTCTCGACCGAGGTCCCTGCCGTCGCTGGCCAGCCGTTCGACGAGGCGTCCGCCGCGCTCGAGGACGCCAAGCTCGTCGTCCAGCGCGTCGACGAGTCGAGCACGACGATCGCCGAGGGCCTCGTCATCCGCACCGATCCCGACGCCGGCACCAAGGTCGCCCCGAACTTCACGGTCAAGGTCGTCGTCTCGTCGGGCCAGGTCGCCATCGCGGTCCCCGATGTCACGCGCATGTCCGAGGCCGACGCGATCGCCACGATCGAGGGTGCCAAGCTCAAGTACGGCGTCTCGACCCAGAGCTACTCCCCCGACCTCGCGCAGGGCGTCGTCATCAGCTCCGACCCCGCCGCGGGCGCGACCGTCATCGGCGGCAAGAAGATCCACGAGGGCGACACCATCAACCTCGTGATCTCGAACGGGCTCGTGAGCGTGCCGGACGTGACCGGGCAGGCGATCGCCGCCGCGAACTCCGCGCTCAGCCCGCTGCAGCTCAACGTCAAGGTCACCGTCGACATGAGCTGCACGGGGGGAACCGTCGCGTCGCAGTCGATCGTGGGCGACCAGCCTCAGAAGTCGACGATCACCCTGAGCTACTGCGGCGGGTAGCGCGGCCGGCTAGAGCCGAACGAGGGGCGTGAGGCCCTTGGCCGTCTCGGCGGCCTCGGGCAGGCCCGCCACGGCGAGCCAATTGCCGAGCATGCGGTAGCCGCCCTCGGTGAGCACCGACTCCGGGTGGAACTGCACGCCGTAGAGCGGGGCATCTTGGTGGCGCAGCCCCATGATGACGCCGCCCTGAGTGCGCGAGGTGACGACGAGCTCGTCGGGAACCGTGCCGTCGACGACCGCGAGCGAGTGGTAGCGCGTGGCGGTGAAGGGCTGCGGCACGCCGTCGTAGAACGGGCTGTCGTCGTGCTCGATGAGCGAGGTCTTGCCGTGCATGAGCTCCTCGGCGTGGGTGACCGTGGCGCCGAGCGCCTCGGCGATCGCCTGGTGGCCGAGGCACACCCCGAGAAGCGGCTGGCCCGACGCGAGGGCTGCGCGCACGATCGGGATGCTCACACCCGCGCCCGCGGGAGTGCCCGGGCCGGGGGAGAGGAGCACGGCGTCGTACTCCGCGATCGTCGCGGCGGCCGCATCCTCGGAGAAGGCGTCGTTGCGCACGACCGTCGTCTCGGCCCCGAGCTGGAGCAGGTAGCCGTTGAGCGTGTAGACGAAGCTGTCGTAGTTGTCGACGACGAGGATGCGGGTCATGGGTTCTCCACCGTCACGTCCTGCGGGGTGACGAACTGGTCGACGTACGGGAACACCCAGAGTACAAGGGCCGTCACGATGGCCGCGACGAGCACGAGCACGATGATGAGCCGCACCCACCACGGTCCGGGAAGGATCCTCCACAGCGCGCCGTACATCAGCTCGACGCTCCCGCTATCGCCGCGATCTCGGCGGGCGCGCCGCCCGCGCGCGGGAACCACGTGTCGTACACGCCGTAGACGACGATGCGCTCGGAGGCCGTGTAGACGGGGTTGCAGCTCGTGAGGGTGAGGATGCGGTCGGTCGGGGTCACACCGGGAGCCTGCGGCACGGGCGCGAGCACGCCGACGCCCGTGGGCTGCACGTACTCGAGGCTGCGCACGAGGTAGCGGTACCAGCCGGCCTCGGTCTCGATGTAGACCGCGTCGCCGATCTGCAGCTTGTCGATGTCGAAGAAGGGCGAGCCGTGGCCCGTGCGGTGCGCGGCGAACGCGGCGTTGCCCACGGCGCCCGGCATGGCCGTGCCGGGGTAGTGGCCCACCCCGTAGCGCAGCACGTCGTCGACGCCGATGCCCTCGGCGATCGGGCGGATGTAGTCGGCGCCGAAGCGCGGGATGATCATGTTGCCGAACTGCTCGGCGTTGCCGGGGGCGGTGCCGACGACCGGGGGCCCGGGCTCCGGCCGCTCGCTCGTCGCCGTCACGGGTGCTTGGCCGCGGTTCCACCCCTGGCTCAGCGCCGTCGACTCGTCCTTCTGGGCGTTGCCGTCGATGAGGTTGCCGAGCCAGACCTGCCAGCCGAGGAACATCAGCACGAGCACGCCCGCGGTGATGAAGAGTTCGCCGAGGATGCCGACGACGCTCACGCGCCGCCGAGGTGCGCGCCGCGCGCGCTCCCGTTCCACGACCATAGGGTCGATTGTAGGCCGTGGAGGGCCTCAACCCCTCCCCCCGAACGCGGCGGACCAGCCCCCTCCAAGGCGTTCACGCTAGTATCGTCGCCATGGCCCGTACGTCTTCACGCACCAAGACCAAGATCGACCGCACCGCCGAGACCCGCTCGGGGGAGCAGGCTCCCAACGCCGTCTGGTTCAAGCCCGTCATGTTCGGCTTCATGCTGCTCGGGCTCGTGTGGATCATCGTCTTCTACGTGAGCGGCAGCACGCTGCCGATCCCGTCGCTCGGCTCGTGGAACATCCTCATCGGCTTCGGCATCATGTTCATCGGCTTCCTGATGACCACGCGGTGGCGCTGAGCCCGAACTACACGGGTGTAGTTATACCCACTGTGGATAGGGCTGTGGATAACTTCACGCTCGGCTGACGGCCAGCAGCACGACTCCCACGGCGGTGAGCGCCACGAGCACCGCCACCACGAGGCCCACGAACACGATCTGCTGCGTGCGCTGGTCGCGCCGGCGTGTGCGCAGGTAGACGAGCGCGACCGCGGCGCCGGCGATGAGCCCGCCCACGTGCGCCTGCCAGGCGATGTTGGTGCCGGGCAGGAACCCCACGACGAGGTTGATCCCGATCACGACGAGCAGCTGGGTGGTGTTCCCGCCGAAGTTGCGCTGGATGATGAAGAACGCGCCGAGGAGGCCGAAGATCGCGCCCGAAGCGCCCAGCACGGGAGTGCCGGGCGCGATGAGCAGCACGGCGACCGATCCGCCGAAGCCGCTCACGAGGTAGAGCACCAGGAACCGCCAGTGTCCGACGAGCCTCTCGAGGAGGGGGCCGAAGAGGAACAGCGAGAGCATGTTGAGGCCGATGTGCAGCAGGGACCCGGGGGAGTGCACAAACAGCGACGTGATCATGCGCCACGGCTGGCTCGTCGTGATCGGGGGATAGTAGAGCAGCAGCTGAGTGACGACGCTCCCGGGCAGGATCTGCAGCACGTAGATGATCACGCACAGCGCCATGATCGCCCACGTCACGCGGGGCGCGTCGGACCCCGCGAAGCGCGCGAACGGGTTCGCCCGGCGCACGCGCGGGGCCGATGCGCGCGCCTCGCGCACGCACTCCGGGCAGTGCACGCCCACGGCGGCCTGCGTCTGGCACTGCGGGCAGATGGTGCGCCCGCAGCGCTGGCACAGGATGTAGCTCTGGCGGTCAGGATGCCGGTAGCAGAAGTTGGCCGACGATCCCGGCGCGCTCGTCACCGAGGATCAGACCTCGTCGATGGTGACGCTCTCGATCACCACATCCTTGAGGGGCTTGTCGCGGCCGTCGGTGTCGACCGCCTCGATCGCGTCCACGACGCGCTTCGACTCCTCGTCGGCGACGACGCCGAAGATGGTGTGCTTGCCCTGCAGCCACGGGGTCGGAACCGTCGTGATGAAGAACTGCGAGCCGTTGGTGCCCTTGCCGCCGCGGATGCCCGCGTTGGCCATGGCGAGCACGTAGGGCTCGTTGAAGTTGAGTTCGCCGTGGATCTCGTCGTCGAACTCGTAGCCCGGTCCGCCGATGCCCTGGCCGAGCGGGTCGCCGCCCTGGAGCATGAACTGCTTGATGATGCGGTGGAACACGACGCCGTCGTACAGCGGGTCGGTCGAGGTCTTGCCCGTCGCCGGGTGAGTCCACTCCTTGGTGCCCGACGCGAGGCCGGTGAAGTTCGCAACGGTCTTCGGGGCGTGGTTGCCGAAGAGGTTGAGCTTGATGGTGCCGTAGTTGGTCTTCATGGTCGCGACAGCGGTATGCATACGCCAAGCGTACCGTTAGCACCCTGCCAGCCCACTGGCAATGCTTTCGCCCGGATGCGGCTGCCGTGCCAGTATGGGACTCTCGGATCGATTCCCCACTGGAGGTTTCCCCATGGCACTATCGCGCAAGCGCCGGAAAGAGCTCAACAGGCTGAAGGGCCAGGCTGAGCACCTGTGGGAGGACCAGAAGGAGCTGCTCGACCACGCATCGCGCGTCGTGCGAGACGCGAGCCGCCAGGCCGCGAACTACGCCCGCGAAGAAGTCGGCCCCCGCGTGCGCGACACCTTCGAGGACACCGTGCGCCCCGCCGTCAACCAGGGCTTCCGCACCGCGCGCTCGGCCGCCGAGACCGGGCGCGAGCGTCTCGTCGGTGACGTGCTCCCCGCCATGACGTCCGCCCTCGGAACGGCCCTCGCCGCGATCGAGGTCGCCAAGAACCGCCAGGTGCGCGAGGCCATCGGTCGCGCCACCCGCATCGGCACCGACATCGGCACGAACGTCGGCATCATCAAGCCCAAGCCGGCCGGCCCCGGTCGGTACATCCTCATCGGAGTCGGTGTCGTCGCCTTCGCCGCCGTCGCCTACGCGGCGTGGCAGACCCTGCGCGCCGACGACGACCTGTGGATCGACGACGAGCCGGAGACGCCGCTGGCCGACGAGGCCTAGTCTCGGTTTCACGTGGAACGCCGGTCCTTCGGGGCCGGCGTTCTCGCGTTGGGGGAAATAGGGGAATCGACGCCCCACCAGGGCCGCCAGAATTGCGCGGTTGTTCGTGGGCGAGTCCTGCTCGCACGGCGACATTCTGGACTGCGCCGGCGGGGACCCCCGGGGTTCGCTTCGCAGCTAGGCTCCACAAACGAGAGAACGCCGGGTTAAACGCCGAACGCCGCCAAGACCTGGCGGCGTTCTCTCGTTTGTGGAGCCTAGGGGAATCGAACCCCTGACCTCCTGCTTGCAAAGCAGGCGCTCTACCAATTGAGCTAAGGCCCCATGGCCTTCGTACAAGTGTTAAGGAACCTCTTGTGGAAGTTCCAGTGGGGATACGAGGACTTGAACCTCGGACCTCTTCGTTATCAGCGAAGCGCTCTAACCGCCTGAGCTATATCCCCTGGGGACCCGTAAGAACTTACCTTATCGAGTCCGGTTTGGCGTAATCGCCTAGTTGTTGGTGAAGCCCACGAGCAGGCCGCCCGTGAGGCGCACGCTGAAGTTGTAGAGCATGCTCGCGATCGCGCCGAGCGCGGTGCCCACCACGATATTGAGGATCGCGATGATGAACGAGAACAGCGCGACGGTGCCGAGGGAGAAGGTTCCCGTGACACTGAACTTCGGGTCGCCCAGCACGTCGACGAGGATGTCGTTGAGGCTGCCGAAGATGCCCGTCGAGTTGAGCACGATCCACACGAGGATCGACGCCACGATGAGCACGATCCCGAGCGAGGTGGCGACGAGGAACGACAGCTTCACGGCCGACCAGAAGTCGACATACACGAGCTTGAGCCTCACCTGCTTGACAGCTACCTGCCGCTGGTTCTTCCTCTGGAGCTTCTCGGCGACACTACTCATCTACTGACTCGTCCTTCCCAGAGGACTCGAGGTCGTCCTGTCCTGCAGGCTCGTCGAGTTCCTGACTCTCCACATTACGTTCACTGTTCCTGGCGATCGCGATGATCTTGTCGTCCTCGGCGAACCGGGCGAACACCACACCCATCGTGTCACGACCCTTGGCCGGGACCTCAGCGACAGACGAGCGTACCACCTTGCCGCTGGCAAGAACCACGAGCACCTCGTCCTCCTCGTCGACGATGAGGGCTCCGGCGAGGATGCCCCTGTCGTCGTTGAGCTTGGCGACCTTGATGCCGAGCCCGCCGCGGTTCTGGGCGCGGTACTGCTCGACCGACGTGCGCTTGGCGTAGCCGCCCTCGGTCACGATGAACACGAAGCCGGAGTCGGTCACGACGCTCGCGGAGAGCAGCGTGTCATCCTCGCGGAAGTCCATGCCCTTCACACCCGAGGTCGACCTGCCCATGGGGCGCATCGCCGAGTCGGAGGCGAGGAAGCGGATCGACTGGCCCTTGCGGGAGACGAGCAGCACCTCGGACTCGTTCTCGACGAGCATCGCGGAGACGACCTCGTCGTCCTCGCGCAGGTTGATCGCGATGATGCCGCCGGTGCGGTTCGTGTCGTACTCCGTGAGCGCGGTCTTCTTGACGAGGCCGCCGCGCGTGGCGAGCACGAGGTAGGTCGCCGCCTGGTAGTCGCGGATGTCGAGGATCTGCGCGATCTCCTCGCCCGGCTGCATCGCGAGCAGGTTCGCGACGTGCTGGCCCTTGGCGTCGCGGCCGGCCTCCTGCAGCTCGTACGCCTTCGCACGGTAGACACGGCCCGTGTTCGTGAAGAACAGGAGCCAGTGGTGGGTGGTCGTCACGAAGAAGTGGTCGACGACGTCATCCGCGCGCAGCTGTGCACCGCGCACGCCCTTTCCGCCGCGGTGCTGGCTGCGGTAGTTGTCGCTGCGCGTGCGCTTGATGTAGCCGCCGCGCGTGACGGTGACGACCATCTCCTCCTCGGGGATGAGGTCTTCGACGCTCATGTCGCCGTCGAAGCCGAACATGATCTCGGTGCGGCGGTCGTCGCCGTACTTGGCGATGAGCTCGGTGAGCTCCTCGCTCACGATGTTCCGCTGGCGCACGGGGTCGGCGAGGATCGCCTGGTACTCGGCGATCTCGAGCTCGATCTCGGCGAGCTCGTCGTTGATCTTCTGGCGCTCGAGGGCCGCGAGGCGGCGCAGCTGGAGGTCGAGGATGGCACGCGCCTGGATGTCGTCGATCTTCAGCAGCGACATGAGGCCCTCGCGAGCCTCCTCCACGGTGGGGGAGCGGCGGATGAGGGCGATGACCTCGTCGAGCGCGTCGAGCGCCTTGACGTATCCACGCAGGATGTGGGCGCGCTCCTCCGCCTTGCGCAGGCGGAACCGCGTGCGACGCACGATGACGTCGATCTGGTGCTCCGCCCACGCCGTGATGAACCCGTCGAGGGAGAGGGTGCGCGGGATGCCGTCGACGATCGCGAGCATGTTCGCGCCGAAGTTCTCCTGCAGCTGCGTGTGCTTGTAGAGGTTGTTGAGCACGACCTTCGCGACGGCGTCGCGCTTGAGCACGATGACGAGGCGCTGGCCCGTGCGGCCCGAGGTCTCGTCGCGGATGTCGGCGATGCCCGAGAGCTTGCCCTCCTTGACGAGGTCGGCGATCTTGAGCGCGAGGTTGTCGGGGTTCACCTGGTACGGCAGCTCGGTGACGACGAGGCACGTGCGGCCCTGCAGCTCCTCGACCTCGACGACGGCGCGCATCGTGATCGAGCCGCGGCCCGTGCGGTAGGCATCCTGGATGCCCTTGATGCCGAGGATCTGCGCGCCCGTGGGGAAGTCGGGGCCCTTGACGCGCTGGATGAGCGCCTCGAGCAGCTCCTCCCGCGACGCGTCCGGGTTGGCCAGGTGCCAGAGCGCGGCCTCGCCCACCTCGCGCAGGTTGTGCGGCGGGATGTTCGTGGCCATGCCGACCGCGATGCCGACCGAGCCGTTGACGAGCAGGTTGGGGAACCGGCTCGGGAGCACGGTCGGCTCCTGCGTGCGACCGTCGTAGTTGTCCTGGAAGTCGACGGTCTCTTCCTCGATGTCGCGCACCATCTCCATGGCGAGCGGGGCCATCTTGGTCTCCGTGTAGCGGTGGGCGGCAGCGCCGTCGTTCCCGGGAGAGCCGAAGTTCCCCTGCCCGAGCGCGAGCGGATAGCGCAGGCTCCACGGCTGCACGAGTCGCACGAGCGCGTCGTACACCGACGAGTCGCCGTGCGGGTGGAACTGGCCCATGACATCGCCGATGACGCGCGTGCACTTGGAGAATCCCTTGTCGGGACGGTAGCCGCCGTCGTACATCGCGTAGATCACACGGCGGTGCACGGGCTTGAGGCCGTCGCGCACCTCGGGGAGCGCTCGGCCCACGATGACGCTCATCGCGTAGTCGAGGTACGAGCGCTGCATCTCGAGCTGCAGGTCTACCTGCGCGATCTTGTCGTGCGCGGCGTCGACGGGCCGGTCTTCGAACGTGGGCTCGTCGGGTTCTGTGATGTCAGCCATGCGTAGTCCTTAGATGTCCAGGAAGCGAACGTCTTTGGCGTTCTTCTGGATGAAGCTGCGGCGGGACTCCACGTCCTCGCCCATGAGCGTCGAGAAGATCTCGTCGGCCGCGGCCGCGTCGTCGAGCGTCACCTGGAGCAGCGTGCGCGTGGCCGGATCCATGGTGGTCTCCCACAGCTCCTTGTAGTCCATCTCGCCGAGGCCCTTGTAGCGCTGGATGCCGTTCTCCTTGGGCAGCTTCTTGCCCGCGGCGAGTCCCATCTCCACGAACTGGTCGCGCTCGCGGTCGCTGTAGACGTAGTCGTGCTGCGCGTTGCTCCACTTGAGGCGGTAGAGCGGCGGTTGCGCGAGGTACACGTAGCCGAGGTCGATGAGCGGACGCATGTAGCGGAACAGCAGGGTGAGCAGCAGCGTCGTGATGTGCTGGCCGTCGACGTCGGCGTCGGCCATGAGGATGATCTTGTGGTACCTGGCCTTGTCGGGGTCGAAGTCCTCGCCCACCCCGGCGCCGAACGCCGTGATCATCGACTGCACCTCGTTGTTGCCGAGGGCGCGGTCGAGGCGCGCCTTCTCGACGTTGAGGATCTTGCCGCGCAGCGGGAGGATCGCCTGGAACTCGGGGTTGCGGCCCTGCACGGCGGAGCCGCCGGCCGAGTCGCCCTCGACCATGAAGATCTCCGACAGCACCGGATCCTTGCTCGAGCAGTCGCGCAGCTTGCCGGGCATGCCGCTCGACTCGAGGAGCCCCTTGCGCCGGGTCTGCTCGCGGGCCTTGCGCGCGGCGATGCGCGCCTGCGACGCCTGGATGGCCTTGCGGATGATGTCGCGGGCCTGGGTGGGGTTGCGGTCGAACCAGTCGCCGAGCTGCTGGCCCGCGATGCGCTGCACGAAGGCCTTCGCCTCGGTGTTGCCGAGTTTGGTCTTGGTCTGGCCCTCGAACTGCGGCTCGCCGAGCTTCACCGAGATGACGGCCGTGAGGCCTTCGCGCACGTCATCGCCGGAGAGGTTCTCGTCCTTCTCCTTGATGATGTTCTTCTCGCGCGCGTAGCGGTTGACGAGCGTCGTGAGCGCGGCGCGGAAGCCCTCTTCGTGGGTGCCGCCCTCGTGGGTGTTGATCGTGTTCGCGTAGGTGTGGACGCTCTCGGTGTAGCCGTTGGTCCACTGCATCGCGACTTCGAGCGAGATCTTCTTCTCGGTGTCCTCGGCCTCGAACGCGATGACCTCGGGGTGGATGAGGTCGTTCTTCTTCGCCTTGTTGAGGTACTCGACGTAGTCGGTGAGACCGCGCTCGTACATGTAGCTGTCGCTCACCTCCTCCTCAGCGCGCTCGTCGGTGAGGGTGATGCGTAGGCCTTTGTTGAGGAAGGCCATCTGCTGGAAGCGCGCGCGCAGCGTCTCGTAGTCGAACTCGACGGTCTCGAAGATGTCGGCATTCGGGTAGAAGGTCTGCTGGGTGCCGGTCTCCTCCGTGGCCTCGCCCTTCGCGAGCGGGGCCTCGGGCACGCCGTTCTGGAAGCTGATGCGCCACACGTGGCCCTGGCGGCGCACCTCGGTGTCGACCTCGCGCGAGAGCGCGTTGACCACGGAGATGCCGACGCCGTGCAGGCCGCCCGAGACGGCGTAGCCGCCGCCTCCGAACTTTCCGCCGGCGTGCAGGATCGTCATGACGACCTCGACCGACGACTTGTTCTCCTGCTTGTTCAGGTCGACCGGGATGCCACGGCCGTTGTCGCGCACGCGCAGGCCGCCGTCCTTGCGGATCCAGACGTCGATGGTGTCGCAGAAACCGGCGAGGGCCTCGTCGACGGAGTTGTCGACGACCTCGTAGACGAGGTGGTGGAGACCGCGGGGCCCGGTCGATCCGATGTACATGCCGGGGCGCTTGCGCACCGCCTCGAGTCCCTCGAGGATCTGGATCTGGTCGGCGCCGTAGTTGTCGGGGGCGACATGACCGTTGGAGATGGGACCGTGGGCCGAGCTGTCATCCGCGGGTGTCTCGTCGGGCAGCTCGTTCTCGGGGGCAGCGGTCATGTGAAGTTGGGCTCCTACCTGGGTCTCTGCCATCCGGGGCGGATACTCCACGAGGGAGGGGCAACCCGACGGCTCTGTCTATCCTACCAAAACGGGCGCTTCGCAGGCCGGAATTCGGCGTTCTGGGGAGTTTTCCGGCGCCCGGTGACCTAATTTGCCCCGCTACCCGTAGGTATCGCGTGGTCCGCGGCCTGGAATCGATCTGGGGCCGCGTTTCCAGGAGGGGGCGTTGGGTCCCTCAAAACGCACCGACTCGATCCCCGCGTCGGGATAGCGCTGGGCGATGGTCGTCGTGACCTGCGACCGCATGAGCCGCAACTGCGTCGCCCAGGCCGTGGAGTCGCAGCGCACGGCGAGCACGCCGCCCTCGATGCCCACCGGCTCGGAGTGCTCCGCGGTCTCCTCGCCCACGATCGACGCCCACGACGAGAGCAGCTCCGACTTCGCGAGCGAGGAGGTCCAGCCCATGCGCACCGCGAGCCCGTCGATGACGTCGCCGAGGCCGTGCGGGTCGCGGCCGGGGGAGAAGGGCGTGCTCGCGCCCTCCTTCTTCGTCTTGCGCTTGCGCGCGGTCGCCGAGCGGCTCGTCGGATCGCCGAACACCTGTCGCAGCCGCAGGTACACGGCGACGTGCTCGTCGCGCTCCACGCCGTCGTCACTCATCGTCGACCACCGCGCCCGCGCGGATCCGCACGATGTTCGACGCGAGCTCATCGGGCACGTCCCCGAACACCGCCGCAGTGATGAGCACCTGTTCGTAGTCACCCACCGCCGCCGCGAGGCGGCCGCGCCGAGATTCGTCGAGCTCCGCGAAGACGTCGTCGAGGATGAGCACGGGGTCGCCCGTGCTCGCCTCGCGGCGCAGCACCTCGGCCGACGCGAGCTTCAACGAGAGCGCGAACGACCAGGATTCGCCGTGGCTCGCGTACCCGCGGGCCGGCAGGGCGTTGAGCTCGAGCACGAGGTCGTCGCGATGGGGTCCTGCGAGGGTGACCCCGCGGTCGAGCTCGGCGCGCCGGAGGCGCGCGAGCGCGGCGCGGAACCCGTCGGCGACGGCGGACTGCTCGAGGGGTCCCGAGCGGTTGGCGTCGGCATCCTCGACCTCGTCGTCTGTCGAGGAGGAGAAGATGCTGAGCCGGCTGGAGAGCCGCGCGGCATGGTCCGCGCCCGCGATCGCGCCGTAGGCGCGCGTGACCTCGGGGCTCAGCTCGTCGACGAGCCAGCTGCGGGCGATGATGATCTCGGAGCCGAGGGTGACGAGGCGCTCGTCCCAGATGTCGAGGGTCGAGAGGTCGCCGCGCGCGTTGCGGGCGGTCTTGAGGAGGGTGTTGCGCTGCCGCAGCACGCGCTCGTAGTCCGCGACCACCGAGCTCATGCGCGGGGTGCGCAGGATGAGCAGCTCGTCGAGGAAGCGGCGGCGGCCCGAGGGCTCCCCGCGCACGAGGGCGAGATCCTCGGGGGCGAACAGCACGCTCGAGAAGTAGCGCGGCAGCTCGCGCGTCTTGATGGGAGAGCGGTTGACCTGCGCGCGATTCGGCCCCGTGCGGTTGAGCTGCACCTCGGCCAGGATCTCCCTCTCGCCGGAGGCGAGTCGCGCACGGACGATCGCCGACTCCTGGCCGGCCCGGATCATGGCGTGGTCGACAGACACGCGGTGCGACCCGAGCGTGCTCAGATACCCGAGCGACTCGACGAGGTTGGTCTTGCCCTGCCCGTTGCTGCCCACGAACAGGTTCGCGCCGGGATGGAGCGCGACGTCGAGGTGCTCGTAGTTGCGGAAGTCGGTGAGGCTGAGGTGGGTGACGATCACGGGGTCGTGCGCTCAGCTCTTTCGGACGGCGTGGCCACCAAACTGGTTGCGAAGGGCGGCGACGGCCTTCATCGACGGGGAGTCCTTCTGGCGCGACACGAAGCGCGCGAAGATCGCGGCGCTGATGGTCGGCACCGGGACGGCACGGTCGAGCGCGTCGTGCACGGTCCAGCGGCCCTCGCCCGAATCCTCGACGTAGCCCTGGATGTCTTTGAACTCCGGGTCTTCCTCGAGCGCCTTCACGAGGAGGTCGAGCAGCCACGAGCGCACGACGGTTCCGCGCTGCCACGCCTTGAACGAGCCCGTGACGTCGGTCACCAGGTCTTTGCGGCTGTCGAGGAGCTCGTAGCCCTCGGCCCACGCCTGCATGAGGGCGTACTCGATGCCATTGTGAACCATCTTCACGTAATGGCCCGCGCCGATGGGGCCCGCGTGCACGAAGCCCTCCTCGCGGGGACCCTCCGGGCGGAGCCCGTCGAAGATGGGCATGGCGCGCGCGACATCGTCCGCGTCGCCGCCGGCCATGAGCCCGTAGCCGTTCTCGAGGCCCCAGATGCCGCCCGAGACGCCCACGTCCATGAACTTGATGTTCTTGGTCGCGAGGAACTCGCCGTGGATCGCGTCATCGGTGAAGCGCGAGTTGCCGCCGTCGATCACGAGGTCGCCCGGTTCGAGCACCTCCGCGACCTGGTGGATGACGTCGTCGGTGATCTTGCCCGACGGCACCATGACCCACACGATGCGCGGCGCGGGGAGCGCCGCGGCGAGGGCCTCGAGCGACGGGACATCCGTGACGTCGGGGTTGGGGTCGTACCCCGTGACCTCGATGCCCTTCTTCTGGAGGCGGGCACGCATGTTGTTGCCCATCTTGCCCAGGCCGATGATGCCGATGTGCATCGTTGACTTCTTTCTGGTGATCAACTCGCGCAGCTCAGCGCAGGAGCAGGTTCGGCTGCAGGAGGTACTTGTAGTTGTCGGCGCCCGGCTGGTCCTTCGACGACTGGCTCGTGATGAGCACGGGGCCCGGCTTGTTCGGGTTCTCGGTCTTCGTGAACGAGATGCGCACGAACTCCGAGTGCACCGAGGCCAGGCCGTCGAGCAGGAACTGCGGCTTGAGCGAGACGACCGTGTCGGTTCCCGTGAGGAACGCGTCGATCGACTCCGAGGCCTGTGCCTGCTCGGAACCGATCGCCTCGAGCGTCACGCCCTCGTTCGTGAAGGTGAACCGCAGCGCCGCCTCGCGCTCGAGCACGAGCGAGACGCGACGGACGGCCTCGATGAGCTCGGCGGTGTTGAGCACGGCGTAGTTGTCGACGACGTCGGGGAACAAGCGCTTGACCGGGGGGAAGTTGCCCTTGATGAGCAGGGATGTCACGGTCTTCTTGTCGGCCTTGAACGCGATGAGCTCCCGGTCGTCCGAGCTCGTGATCGCCACGGAGACCGTGCCGCTGTGACCGAAGGTCTTGCCGATCTCGATGAGGGTGCGCGACGGCACGAGGGCGGTCGCGGACTCGACACCGGAGTTGCCGGAATCCCACGCGATCTCGCGGACCGCGACGCGGTACCGGTCGGTCGCGACGAGCGAGATGCTGTTCTCCGAGACCTCGAGCTGCACGCCCGTGATCACCGGGGTGACGTCGTCGCGGGATGCCGCGACGGCGACCTGCGAGATGGCCGCGGCGAAGTCCTCCGCCTGGAGGAGGCCGGTCTGCTCGGAGACCTGGGGGAGCGTGGGGTACTCCTCGACGGGCATGCTCAGGAGGGTGAACTGGCCGGCGCCGCACGCCACGGTGATGCGGCCCTCGTCTGTCGAGAACGTGACGGGCGCGTTCGGGAGCCTGCTCGCGATGTCGGCGAGCAGCCTGCCCGACACGAGCACGCGGCCGGGCTCCTCCACCGTCGCGGCGATCTCGGTGCGCGCGGAGACCTCGTAGTCGAACGACGAGAGCACGAGCCCGTCGCCGGACGCCTCGATGAGCACACCGCTCAAGATCGGCAGAGTCGTGCGCTGGGGGAGCAGCTTCACGGCGAACGAGACGGCTTCGCTGAAGACGTCGCGGTTGACCTGGAACTTCACTTATTCACCCCTGACACGATCGGTGGTCTGGGCGTTAATACTGGCACAGGCGGATGATCGGCGAACCATGGGTTGTCTCGCTCAAGAATCTGTTCTTTAAAGGGACAACATTCTTAACCGTTGTGCGAAGTGTGAGTAACTCCGTCGAGGCCGCTCAACGACTGGGAACTACAACGGTGTGAGATGTGTGCGAGCCGTCGCAAAAGGTGTGGTTGTCGTGGGCCGGCCTAGGTGAACGGAATTCGAATTCCACAGGAACGAATTTCCCATCAACAGGATGACCGGTGTGTCGCGCCAGTTATCCACAAGTTGTGCACACCGTGTGGAATTAGGACTTGTAACGGTGGTTCTGCTTGATGCGGCTCGTGAGCTCGGTCACCTGGTTGTAGATCGACCGCCGCTCCTTCATGAGCTCGGTGATCTTCTTGTTCGCGTACATCACGGTGGTGTGGTCGCGGTTGCCGAAGAGCTGGCCGATCTTGGGCAGCGACAGGTTGGTCATCTCTCGGCAGAGGTACATCGCGATCTGCCGGGCGGTGGCGACGGCCTGCGAGCGGGACGACCCGTAGAGGTCGTCGACCGTGAGCTTGAAGTACTCCGCGGTGTGGTTGATGATGTCGACCGGCGCGATGACGTTGTCGTCGTCGAGCGTGATGAGGTCTTTGAGCACCGTCTGCACGAGTGCCAGGTCGACTGTCGTCTTGTTGAGGCTCGCGAAGGCGGTGACGCGGATGAGCGTGCCCTCGAGCTCCCGGATGTTCGACGACACCTTCGTCGCCATGTACTCGAGGATGTCGTTGCCGATCTGGAGCTTCTCGCTCTGCGCCTTCTTGCGGAGGATGGCGATGCGGGTCTCGAGGTCGGGCGCCTGCACGTCGGTGATGAGGCCCCACTCGAAGCGCGACCGCATCCTGTCTTCGAAGCCCGTGAGGTGCTTGGGCGGCACGTCGCTCGTGATGACCACCTGCTTGTTGTGGTCGTGCAGCGTGTTGAAGGTGTGGAAGAACGCCTCCTGCGTCGAGTCCTTGCCCTGGAGGAACTGGATGTCGTCGATGAGCAGGATGTCGATCTCGCGGTAGCGCGACTGGAACACCGACGCGCGGTTGTTGGCGATCGAGTTGATGAAGTCGTTGGTGAACTCCTCGGAGCTCACGTACCTCACGCGGATGCCCGGGTAGAGGCTCTCGGCGTAGTGGCCGATGGCGTGCAGGAGGTGGGTCTTGCCGAGCCCTGACTCGCCGTAGATGAAGAGCGGGTTGTACGCCTTGGCGGGAGCCTCGGCCACCGCGACGGCCGCGGCGTGCGCGAAGCGGTTGGACCCGCCGATGACGAAGTTGTCGAAGCTGTACTTGGGGTTGAGGCGGGAGTCGGATCGGCGGCCCTGGCCCTCGGGCGCGACGACCGTCGGCTCGATGTAGGACTGGGGCTCGACGGGATCGGCCGGCTGCTCGAGCACGTCGTGCTGGATCTCGGGGTTCACGACTATCGCGAAGTTGGAGACCTCCTCCTCCTCGCTCAGGCCGGCGATGGCGTTGAGGAGCGGAAGGCGGATGCGTTGCTCGAGCATTCCGCGGGTGAGCTCGTTGGGCACCTCGAGGTAGAGGGTTCCGGCCATGATGCCCTTGGGCTCGACCAGGTTGATGAAGCCGAGGAGCTGCGGGGTGATGCGCTCGTCCGCGGTCAGGCGCGACAGCACTGACTGCCAAATGCCTTTCGTCGCGTCAGGCATCTCCGACATCGATCCACTTCCTCTTTTACACTCAGGTTCCACAGGGTTATCCACGGCCAATGCGCGGATGAGACGACCGTCTGCCCCCTGAAACGGCTGGGATTCACCTTAGTTGTCCACAGGGTGTCGTTACCAACCCCAGTTGTCCACGTGTGGATAATGCGACTCGGCGGCCCCAAAGTTTGACCGCATGGGTTTAACGCCGTACTTTTAATCAGTTGACTTCCAGCCTTCGGGCTGTTCCCTTCCTTCCGGCCTTCAGGGCTGGGCTTTGGAGATACCGCTATGAGCAAGAGAACCTTCCAGCCGAACAACCGTCGTCGCGCCAAGGTGCACGGCTTCCGCCTTCGCATGCGCACCCGCGCCGGCCGTGCCATCCTGGCCGCCCGCCGCCGCAAGGGTCGCACCGAACTCTCCGCGTAGTAACCCCCGCGTGCTCGCCAGGGCGAACCGGGTGACCCAGCCCGCCGACTTCCGCACAGCGGTGCGTCGTGGGCGTCGGGTCGGTACGTCCGCCGCGGTGCTCCACGTGCTCGAACGGCCCGGCTCTGAGCCGAGCCGTTTTGGCTTTATCGTGGCGAAATCCGTCGGCGGGGCGGTCACGCGCAACCTCGTGAAGCGCCGACTGCGATCGGTCAGCCGCGAGGTCCTCCCTAGCATGCCCACCGGCCGCGACGTCGTCATGCGCGCACTGCCAGGTTCGGAGCAGGTGCCGTGGGCTACCCTGCACGCGGAGATCGCCGAAGGGCTCGGCAGGAGGGCGGACGCGTGAACCCGGCAGCCACCTTCGTCCTGCTCGTCCCGCGCAACGTGTGCGTCGGCATCCTCAAGGCCTACCGCGCAGTGATCTCGCCCCTCTACGGCGACGTCTGCCGCTACTACCCGTCGTGCTCCCACTACACGATGCAGGCCATCCAGCAGCACGGCGTCGTGCGCGGGGTCTGGCTCGGCACCCGCCGGATCGCGCGGTGCCACCCCTGGGCGGAGGGCGGCGTCGACGACGTGCCCGAGCGCCGCCACGACAAGTACTCGATCACGCGCTTCGGCTTCGTGGTTGCCAACCCCCAGCACGCAAGCCACGGAAAGGGCTGACCCGCATCATGGACTTCCTCGGAACTATCCTCTGGCCAATCAAGTGGGTGATCGAGGCGATCCTCGTCGCCTTCCACTGGTTCTGGACGAACATCGTCGGTCTCGACGCGGGCGCCGGCATCACGTGGGTGCTGTCGATCGTGGGCCTCGTGCTCGTGGTCCGGGCCGCCCTCATCCCGATCTTCGTGCGCCAGATCAAGAGCCAGCGCCGCATGCTCGAGGTGGCGCCGCAGCTCAAGAAGATCCAGGACAAGTACCGCGGCAAGAAGGACCAGTTCTCCCGCGAGGCCATGTCGCGCGAGACGATGGAGATGTACAAGAAGACGGGCACCAACCCGTTGAGCTCGTGCCTGCCGCTGCTCATCCAGATGCCGATCTTCTTCAGCCTCTTCTCCGTGCTGCAGGAGGCCAACCAGGGCAAGCAGGGTGTCGGATTCCTCTCGCAGGAACTGTCGACCAACTTCGGCAAGGCGTCGCTGTTCGGCATCGCCCCCCTGCACGACAGCATCCAGAGTGCCGCCGCCGCCAACCCCGTGGAGACCACGGTCATCGTCATCGCCGTCGTGATGGTCGTCGTCATGACCGCGTCGCAGTTCATCACGCAGCTGCAGATCATGTCGCGCAACCAGTCGGCCGAGATGAAGGCCAGCCCGATGTACCGGCAGCAGCGCATCCTGCTGTACATCCTCCCGCTGGTCTTCGCCTTCTCCGGCTTCGCCTTCCCCATCGGCGTGATGTTCTACTGGCTCACCTCCAACATCTGGACGATGGTCCAGCAGTTCCTCGTCATCCGGAACATGCCCACCCCCGGCAGCGAGGCCGCGCTCGCGCGCGAGGCCCGTCTCGCCAAGCGCGCGCAGCGCAAGGGGATCGTGCAGGAGACCCCCGAGGGCGACACCCTCGTCGTCGAAGAGCCCCAGAAGCCCCAGCGCCAGCAGCCGGTCGGCAAGAACCGTGCCAAGAAGAAGAGTGGAAGCAACAAGCGATGAGCGACCTGACCGAGACCCCCGTCGACGTGGACGTCGAGACCGAGGCCGCCGAGGCCCCTACCGCGAGCCAGCTCGAGGATGAGGGCGACATCGCCGCCGACTACATCGAGGAGCTCCTCGACATCATGGACCTCGACGGTGACATCGAGATCGACGCCCGTGGTGGTCGCGCCTACCTCTCCGTGACGGCGTCGGATGACGCGAGCCTGCGTGTGCTCTCGCGCCCGGAGACCGTGACCGCGCTCCAGGAGCTCACGCGTATCGCCGTGCAGACGAAGACAGGCTCGTTCTCCCGCCTCATCCTCGACGTGGGTGGATCGCGCGAGGCCCGCGAGAACGAGCTCGGCGTCCTCGTCGGCAAGGCCGTCGAGCGTATCGAGGCCGGCGCGGAGTCAGCGGCCCTGCCGCCCATGTCCTCCTACGAGCGCAAGCTCGTGCACGACATCGTGGCCGCGCGTGGCTTCTCCTCGGAGTCCGAGGGCGAGGGTCGCGACCGGCACACGGTGATCCGTCGCGCATAGTTTCACGTGAAACATTGAGCGACGCCATGCCGGCTCTCGAGCCAGAACCCGCTGCTGCGGCGGTGCTGTTCGGCGACCGCATCGAGCAGGCGCGCGCCTTCACGGAGCACCTCGCCCGCTGGGGCGAGGAGCTCGGCCTCATCGGTCCGCTCGAGCCGCCGCGGCTGTGGTCGCGCCACGTGATCAACAGCGTGCTCGTCGCGCCGCTGCTGCGACCGGGACGCGTCGGCGATGTGGGGAGCGGCGCCGGGCTCCCCGGCCTCGTGCTCGCGATCGCGCGCCCCGACGTTGACCTCGTCCTCATCGAGCCCATGGAGCGGCGGGTCGACTGGCTCTCGGCTGAGGCCGAGCGCCTCGGCCTGGAGAACGTCACCGTGCTCCGTGCCCGCGCCGAGGAGGCGCCGCAGGAGACGCTCGACCAGGTCACCGCCCGCGCCGTCACCGCGCTCTCCAAGCTCATCCCGATCACCGCCCCGCTGCTGCGCCCGGGCGGGGAGATGATCTTCATGAAGGGCGAGCGGGTCGGCGAGGAGATCGCCGCCGCGCAGAAGGTCATCCGCAAGCACCGCCTCTCCTCCCCAGAGGTGATCGTCCTCGGTGAGGGGATCGCCCCGGAATCGACCCGGGTGTTTCGGGCTACACTCGACTGACCACAGATCGACCCCGCGGGCCTCCGACAGCCCGAGCCATCAGAAGGTTTCACGTGAAACATCCAGAAGGCGATCTCGACGTTTCCCCTACGAACTTCGACGATTCGACTCCCCTTGCCCGCGAGCTCGCGGAGATCACGCGTCGCCGCCAGACGATCGCGGCCGACCAGCTCCCCCTCCCCTCGGCCACCCGGGTCTTCACCGTCGCCAACCAGAAGGGCGGCGTCGGCAAGACGACCACGACCGTGAACCTCGCGGCCGCGCTCGCCCGCTCGGGCGCCAAGGTGCTCGTCATCGACCTCGACCCGCAGGGCAACGCGTCGACCGCGCTCGGTGTCGAGCACCGGTCGGAGACCGTGAGCGTCTACGACGTCATCATCAACGACGAGCCCATGATGGGCGTCGTGCAGGCCAGCCCGGAGTTCGAAGGGCTGTACTGCCTTCCGGCGACCATCCACCTCGCCGGCGCCGAGATCGAGCTCGTCTCGCTCGTGGCGCGTGAGCAGCGCCTTCGCACGGCGCTCGAGCAGTACCTCGCGCAGAGCGAGGAGATGTTCCACTACGTCTTCATCGACTGCCCGCCCTCGCTCGGACTCCTCACGATCAACGCCTTCGTCGCGGCACGCGAGGTGCTCATCCCCATCCAGTGCGAGTACTACGCCCTCGAGGGACTGAGCCAGCTGCTGAACAACATCCAGCTGATCGAGCGCCACCTCAACCCGCGCCTGACGGTTTCCACGATCCTGCTCACGATGTACGACTCCCGCACGAACCTGGCCAACCAGGTCGTGCAGGACGTGCGCGAGCACTTCCCCAAGGAGGTGCTCTCCACGGTCATCCCCCGCTCGGTCCGCATCTCCGAGGCGCCGAGCTACGGGCAGAGCGTCATCAGCTACGACGGCAACTCACCGGGCTCCCTCTCGTACCTCGAGGCGGCGTCGGAGATCGCACATCGAGGAGCGCCGCAGTAATGGCAGCACCCAAGCGCACAGGTCTGGGCCGGGGCATCGGCGCCCTCATCCCTTCGGGCGACGACAACGCCGAACGTCCCGTCGACGTCTTCTTCCCCGCGGGCACCGCCGCAGACACGGATGCCGGCTCGCGCCTGGTGGCCGTGCCCGGCGCTCGGCTGGCCAGCCTCTCGCCCTCGGACATCGTGCCGAACGCGAAGCAGCCCCGCACGGAGTTCCGCCAGGAGGAGCTCGACGAGCTCATCGTCTCCATCCGTGAGATCGGCGTGCTGCAGCCCATCGTCGTGCGCCCCCTCGAGGGCGCCCAGCCGGGCGGGCCCCAGTACGAGCTCATCATGGGCGAGCGCCGCCTCCGTGCGACGAAGCACCTCGGCCTGCCGACGATCCCCGCGGTGGTCAGGAGCACGGCTGACGAGGACATGCTGCGCGACGCGCTCCTCGAGAACCTGCACCGGGCGAACCTCAACCCGCTCGAAGAGGCGTCCGCCTACCAGCAGCTGCTCGCCGACTTCGGGATCACGCAGGAGCAGCTCGCCGGCCGCATCGGCCGCTCGCGCCCCCAGATCACGAACACCCTCCGACTGCTCAAGCTCCCCGCCACCGTGCAGAAGCGCGTCGCGGCGGGCGTGTTGAGCGCGGGCCATGCGCGGGCCATCCTCTCGGTGGGCGACGTGTCGGCCATGGAGCGCCTCGCGGACAAGATCGTCAACGAGGAGCTCTCCGTGCGTGCCGCGGAGGCCGCCGCCGGGCAGGCGCCCAAGGCGGCTCCCCAGGCCAAGCCGGCCGCGGGCAAGCGCCAGGGGCAGCTCGACGAGATCGCGGAGCAGCTGGGCGACCGGCTCAACACGCGCGTCAAGGTGTCGCTCGGCGCGAGCAAGGGCCAGATCGTCATCGACTTCGCGACGGTGGCCGACCTCAACCGCATCCTCGCGGAGCTCGGACAGCAGGGCTTCACCCGCTAGAGGCAGGCGGAGGCTCCGCGGTGAGGTGCTAGCGCGCCTCGGCGATCGCGGCCTCGGCCAGTGCCGCGTAGACCCAGCCCAGGTCGTGGCCCGCCGCCTCGAGCGCCTGGGGGAGGATCGACGTCTCCGTGAGCCCGGGCAGCACGTTGGCCTCGAGGAACCAGGGGGTCCCGGCGCCGTCGACGATGAGGTCGACGCGAGACAGGTGGCGCAGGCCGAGCGCGCGGTGTGCGGCGAGGGCGGTCTCGGCGGCACGGGCCGCGACATCCTCGGCGATACGTGCGGGGACGTAGAAGCGCGTCTCGCCCGCGTTGTAGCGCGCCTCGAAGCTGTAGACGCCCGACAGGGGCTCGATCTCCACGGCAGGCAGGGCTACAGGCCCCTCGCCGTTGTCGATGATGCCGATGGCGATCTCGGTGCCGGTGATCTTCTGCTCGATGAGCGCGACATCCCAGTAGGTGTAGGCGTCGACCATGGCGCGGGGGAGCAGCGAGCGGTCGTCGACCATCGTCACGCCCTGCGCGGAGCCGCCCTGGGCGGGCTTGACGACGAGCGGCCCGGCGAACTCATCCGAGATTTCCTCGAGGATGCTGTTGGCGCCCAGCTCGCGGAACGCATCGCGGGGGAGGGCGATCGACGACGGGGTCTTCACACCGGCCCGGGAGACGATGGTCTTCGCGGTCGGCTTGTCCCACGCGAGCCGGGACGCGTCGGCCCGGGAGCCCACGTACGGAACGCCGATGAAGTCCAGGAGCCCGCGCAGGGCGCCGTCCTCGCCGCTCGCACCGTGAAGGGCTGGCCAGACCACGTCGGGACGGCTCTCGCGCAGGTAGGAGAGCAGGGAGCCGTCGGGATCCCGCAGCTCGACCTGGAGGCCGTGCGCCGCGAGGCTGTCGGCGACGCGACGGCCGGAGCGCAGCGAGACGTCGCGCTCGTGGGAGATGCCGCCGGCGAGGACGAGGACGCGCGTGGCCATCAGGAGAGGTTCGCGGGAGGGTTGATGAGCTGCGACTGCGGCACGACGGGCAGGGGAGCGGTCTGCGAGAACGTCGTGAGCAGCTCGAGCTCGCCGTTGACGACCGTGGAGAGCCGGCGGATCCCCTCGCGGATGAACTCCGGTGTCGGGTAGCAGAACGACAGGCGCATCTTGTTGCGACCGCTGCCGTCGGCGTAGAAGGCGGTGCCGGGCGTGTAGGCCACGAGCTCCTTCACGGCGCGCGGGAGCATCGACTTGGAGTCCAGGTTCTCGGGGAGGGTCACCCACACGTAGAAGCCGCCCGACGGGGTGGTCCACGAGAGGTCGGGCAGGTAGTCGTCGAGCGCCGCGAGCATGGCATCGCGCCGCTCGCGGTAGACGCCGCGGAAGGTGTCGATCTGGCCCTTCCAGTCGGCCTGCGAGAGGTACTCGTGGATGACGTACTGCGTGAACGAGCTGGGGGAGAGCACCGCGGCCTCGTTGGCGAGGATGATCTTCTCGCGGATGGCGTGCGGCGCGAGCGCCCACCCCACCCGGAAGCCTGGGGCGAGGGTCTTGGAGAAGGTGCCGAGGTACACGACGCCGTCGTCCTCCACGGAGCGCATGGCGTGCGGCGGCTGGCCGTCGAAGTACAGCAGTCCGTAGGGGTTGTCCTCGAGCACGAGGATGTCGTTGCTGCGGCAGATCTCGAGGATCTCGAGCCTGCGCTCCCACGTCAGGGTGACACCGGCCGGGTTGCTGAAGGTCGGGATCGTGTAGAGGAACTTGATGGGCTTGCCCTCGGCGCGCACGCGCTCGATGGTCTCGCGGAGCGCCTGCGGCACGAGCCCGAACTCGTCCATGACGACGTGGGCGACCTCGGCCTGGAACGATTTGAAGACCGTGAGGGCGGTGACATAGCTCGGCGCCTCGGCGAGCACGACGTCTCCCGGGTTCACGAAGAGCTTCGTGATGAGCTCGAGGGCGTGCTGGGAGCCCGTGGTGACGACGATGTCGTCGACACCGGCGCGGATGCCCTCGAGCGCCATCACCTCGAGGATCTGCTCGCGCAGCGCGGGCAGGCCCTGACCGGAGCCGTACTGCAGCGCGGCGGGGCCGTTGTCACGGATGACCCGCTCGATTGCGCCGCTGACCAGCTCTTTTGGCAGCGCGGAAACGAACGGCATGCCACCGGCGAGCGACACCACCTCGGGGCGGGAGGCCACGGCGAACAGGGCGCGGACCTCGGAGGCGGCGAGACCCGCGGTGCGGTCCGCATAGTGGGAGTACCACTGGTCGAGGTTGGTGCCCTGGTTGCTCATGCTAGGTCCATTCGGTCACGAAGCTTTAAGAATAGGGTCCGAAACGCAAAAGGCCCCGTCCCACAACGGGGACAGGGCCAGATGCTGGGGATTGGCCTACGCGAGGAACTCCGCGAGGTCTGCCTCGATCGCCGGCTTCGGCTTGGCGCCGATGACGGTCTTGACGACCTCGCCGCCGCGGAACACCTTCATCGCGGGGATGGAGGTGATCTGGTACTTCATGGCCATCTGGGGGTTGTCGTCGACGTTGAGCTTGACGATCTTGATCTTGTCGGAGTGCTCCGCCGCGATCGCGTCGAGGATGGGGGAGACGGCGCGACACGGGCCGCACCACTCGGCCCAGAAGTCCACCATGATGGTGTCGCTCGAGTTGAGCACCTCGTCGGCGAACGTGGCGTCGGTGACGTCCTTGGCTGATGACATGGGATTTCCTTCTTTCGTAGGTCAGACGGTCGCCGGCTGCGAGGCAGCGCGGGCCAGGAGCTCCTGCGGCAGCGCCGCGAGGTAGTGTTCGGCGTCGAGGGCCGCCACGGTTCCCGACCCGGCCGCGGTGACGGCCTGCCGGTAGGTGGGGTCGATGACGTCACCCGCGGCGAAGACGCCGGGGATGTTGGTGCGCGACGAGCGGCCGTCCACGGCGACCGTGCCCTCGGAGGTGAGGTCGAGCTGGCCGTGCACGAGGTGCGTGCGCGGGTCGGCGCCGATCGCGATGAAGAGGCCGTCGAGGTCGATGGTGGTCTCGGTGCCGTCGACCGTGTCGACGACGCCGATGCCCGTCACGAGCTCGTCGCCGTAGATGTGCGCGACCTCCTTGTTCCAGAGGAACTCGATCTTCGGGTTGGCGAACGCGCGGTCCTGCATGGTCTTCGACGCGCGCAGGGTGTCCTTGCGGTGGATGACGATGACCTTGTCCGCGAACTTCGTGAGGAAGGTCGCCTCCTCCATCGCCGAGTCGCCGCCGCCGACGACCGCGATGGTCTTCTGGCGGAAGAAGAACCCGTCGCACGTGGCGCACCACGAGACCCCGTGGCCGCTCATGCGCTCCTCGTCCTCGAGTCCGAGCTTGCGGTAGGCGGAACCGGTCGCGAACACGACGGTGAGGGCCTCGTGCACGTCGCCGTTGCCGAGCGTCACGCGCTTGACCTCGCCCTCGAGCTCGAGCTTCACGACGTCGTCGAGCACGATCTCGGTGCCGAAGCGCTCGGCCTGGGCCTGCATGGCCATCATGAGCTCGGGGCCCTGGATGCCCTCGGCGAAGCCCGGGTAGTTCTCGACCTCTGTCGTCTTCATGAGCTCGCCGCCCGCCTCGACGGCGCTCGCGATGAGCAGGGGCGAGAGGTTGGCCCGAGCCGCGTAGATGGCGGCGGTGTATCCGGCGGGGCCGGAACCGATGATGATGATCTGGCGCACGATGTCGCTCTCCTCAGTAGTCTGCCCGGTACAACACATCCTAGGCACCCGCTATTCCGCGAGGCGCGTGCTCAGCGAGTGGTTCGTAGACGACGCAGTATGGGTTCGGCGAAGGCCCGCAGCTCGGGGTTGCGGGTCACCCACAGCACCGCCGCGTAGACGACCGCCATGACCCCGCCGGCGAGGATCATGGTGAGGATGCCCGTGAGCTTGTTCCCCACGGCGAAGGTGCCGGGCCCCACTCCTCCGAGCAGCGCGATCACACCGATGCCCGCGCCTGCCGCCACGATCGCGGCGGCGAGGAACCACAGCACGCTGCGCAGCACGCGCCACGTGTCGAGGGGCCCGAGCACGCGGCGCAGGTAGGCCGCCGAGAGCAGCCCCTGCAGCGCGACGGCCGCCGAGAGCACGAGCGCGAGGCCCACGGCGACCCACTCGCGGGGCACGAGGGCGCCGACGAGCACGGCTCCCGTGACGTAGAACGCGGTCTGGACCACCTGGATGACGAAGGCCGCGCGCGTGCGGTCGAGGGCGTAGAACACCCGCAGCAGCACGAAGAAGATCGTGAAGGGAACGAGACCCGTGAGGTAGGCGAGGTAGACCTGCGCGATGGAGCTGGTCTCCGCGAAGTCGTTGCCGAACACGGAGCTGAAGGAGAACGACAGCACGGCGAGCCCGACCGCGGAGAACACCATGACGAGCAGGATGGTGCGCAGCGCCGACGACAGGTCGTCGCGCAGCGAGCCGAGCCTCCCGTCGCGCACGTGGCCGCTCATGCGCGTGAAGTAGGCCGTGACGATCGAGACCGTGACTATCGAGTGCGGGAGCATGAACATCGTCCAGGCGATCTTCATGGCGTTGACCGAGGCGTCGCCCGTGGCCGTCGAGGCGATGCGCGCCTCGAAGACGCCGGAGACCTGCGTGACGAGGAACATCACGAACACCCACGATGCGGCGCGCGCCGTGCCGCCGAGGCCCACGCCGCGCCAGCGGAAGTCGGGGCGGTAGCGCAGCCCGGCCCTCCGCAGGAAGAAGAAGAGCGAGAAGGCCTGCACGACGATGCCGAGGGTCGCGCTGCCCGCCAGGAGGGCCACCTGCGCGGGCGTCCAGGCCGACGGATCCTGGTGCTGCTCCTGGCCGCCGTAGAGGGCGATGAAGACGAGCAGGCCCGAGATGGCGACGATGTTGTTGAGCACGGGCGCCCACGTGAACGGCCCGAAGACGCCGCGCGCGTTGAGCGTCTCGCCGATGAGGCTGTAGAGCGCGTAGAACAGGATCTGCGGCAGGCACCAGTAGGCGAGGGCCGTGGCGAGGGCGAGCTCGTCGGCGTTGAAGCCGCTGCCGTAGAGGCGCACGAGCAGGGGCGCGCACGCCGTGGCGACGATCGTCACGACGACGAAGGCCGTGAGCCCGATCGTGATGACCTTGTTGATGAACCCGGCACCGCCGTCGTCATGCAGCCCCGCCTTGACGATCTGCGGCACGATCACGGCGCTCAGGAGACCGCCCGCGACGAGCGCGTAGATGTTGTTGGGCAGCTGGTTGGCGAGCGCGAAGGTGTCGCCGGCGGCGGAGTTCACGCCGATCGCGCTCGCGAGCACGACGAGGCTCACGAATCCGAGCACCCTCGACACGAGGGTGCCCGAGGCGAGGAAGGCGCTCGCCCTGCCGATGCCCGACGCGGGCGCCGGATCGGGGATGTCGGTGACGGACGACGCCTCGGTGCCCTCGCGCAGCGGATCAGTCACGGGGCACGCCCTTCCGCCGGCGGAGGATGGTGCGCACGATGCCGGCTCCGAACACGAGCACCACGAGGATCGCGATGGCGACCACGATGGGCGTCTCCCAGCCAGCCTGCACGTTGACCGACGAGGTGACGGGCGCCCCGATCGCCACGCCCGCGGAGCTCGAGAGGCTCACGTCGACCTCCACGACGCCGTTGGAGAGCGAGTGCACGGGCACGTTCACCTTGCCCTGGGTGCCGGCCTCGATCGGCAGCTGCACGATGGGTCGGTCGATCACGAGGAGTCCGGACTGCGACCGCACGGTGACGTAGACGACCACCGGCTGCTCGAGCGCGTTGTTGACGGTGATCGGCAGGTACTGGTCGTTGTCCGCGACGAGGAGGAAGTTGCTGCCCGTGACGAGGTGCACGGCGTTGCGGAGCTCGATCGACGCCGTGGTGAAGGCGTCCGCGGCCTCTGGCCACTCGGCGAGGTCGTCCGACCACTCCGCCGAGAGCAGGGTGAGCAGCTCGAGGCGGCGCTCCGACGTGATGGCGGCGGGGTCGGTGGCGACAGTAGCGAACTCGCGCTCGGCACGCTCGCCCGAGATCATCTGGCCGACGCGCGACAGGCGGTCGGCATCCTGCGGCTCGTCGACGGCGGTGCCGTCCGAGGGGGTCGAGGCGAGGGCGGACGAGAGCGGGATGAGCTCGACGGAGGGGTCCGCGGTGAGGGCGTCGAGGATCTCGCCGAGGCGGTAGCCGGACGCGGGTGCCGACCGGTCGAGGGTCGCGAACACCGTGGACCCGGCGGACGCGAGGGCCGACGAGAGCTGGGCGAGGGCGGATGCGGCGTCGGCGGGGAGCGCGGCGCTCGCCGCCGTGCGGAGGGCCGCCGAGGCCGCGGCGTCGGACACGAGCACGCGGGTGCCGCCCACGGTCGCCATGGGGGAGTCGGACGAGTCGCGCGAGACGTTCGCGGACGACATGATCGTCGTCGTGTAGCCGCTCGTCGCGAGCGCGGGCAGGTCGGAGGACACGACCGTGTCGTCGCGGGGCCACGCGATGCCCTCGAGGGTGTAGTTCCACGCCGTGATCTCGTCGCTCGTCGGCAGCGGGGGTGAGTCGGTCGGCGCCGCCGTCGGCGCGGGCGACGCGGTGCTCGCACCGGCGAAGCGCGTGGGATCGATGGCGAAGGCGAACGACTCCGGCGCGAGCACGGGCGAGGTGCCCGCCTGCGTCTGCAGCGTCAGGTCGGCGTCCGAGTACGCGAGGGCGAAGGTCTCGTTGGGCAGCGCCTCCAGTCGCTCGAGCCACGACACCGCGGATGCGGGGGCCGTCGAGCCGAGCAGGCGGATCGAGGCGATGATGCGCGGGTCGACGCCGAGCGCGACGGTGCGCCCGGTGACGGCGTCGAGCTGGCGGGTGAGGATGCCCTGGCTCGAGGTGTACTGGCCGAGGGTGCGCGCGTCGAGGAACTCGTCGGAGGTCGCGGGCACGACTATCGGCACGGCGATCGCGAGGCGCACGGCGCCGCTGTCGGCGCTCGCCGCGCCGACGCCGACTGATGCCAGCCCGAGTCCGACGACGAGGGCCGCACCCAGGGCCCTCACGAACATGGACTGACCCACGTCGCGCGCTCGGCCAGCATGCTTCCGAGTCTATTCACTCGCGCCTGTGAGCCTCGCGAGATGGGATGCTTGGAGGGATGAGCGTCGCTGAGGCAGTAGCGCGGCTCGAGCGTCTCGCCGGGTCCGCGCCCGTGGCGACCCTCGCCGCGGCGTTCGCGGCGGCGGGCCACGAGCTCGCCCTCGTGGGCGGCCCCGTGCGCGACGCGTTCCTCGACCGCGGGGTGACCGACCTCGACTTCGCGACGAGCGCGCGGCCCGACGACATCCTCGCGATCGTCAAGCCCATCTCCGACGTGCAGTGGGATGTGGGCCGCGACTTCGGCACGATAGCCGCGCGGGTCAGGGGCGAGCAGGTGGAGATCACCACCTACCGCGCCGACTCCTACGACGGCGAGACCCGCAAGCCCGTGGTCGAGTTCGGCGACAGCCTCGAGGGCGACCTCGCGCGCCGTGACTTCACCGTGAACGCCATGGCGCTGCGCCTGCCCGAGCGCGTGCTCGTCGACCCGTGGGGCGGGCTCGACGACATCCTCGCGAAGCGCATCACGACACCCGGTGCACCCGAGGTGTCGTTCGGAGACGATCCGCTCAGGATGATGCGCGCCGCACGGTTCACGTCGCAGCTCGGGTTCGAGGTCGACGAGCAGACCGTCGTCGCCATGGGCGAGCTCGCCCCCCGGCTCGAGATCGTGAGCGTGGAGCGCGTCGCCGACGAGCTGCGCAAGCTCCTCTGCACCGCGGACCCCGTGCCGGGCATCCGCCTGCTCGTCGCGACGGGCATCGCCGAGCTCGTGCTGCCCGAGGTGCCCGCGCTGCGCCTCGAGCGCGACGAGCACGCGAGCCACAAGGACGTCTACGAGCACAGCCTCACCGTGCTGCGGCAGGTAATCGAGCTCGAGGGCTCGCGGCATCCCGGCAGCGCGCCCGACTTCACCCTGCGGCTCGCCGCCCTCCTGCACGACATCGGCAAGCCTCGCACGCGCCTCATCGAGCCCGGCGGCAAGGTGAGCTTCCACCACCACGACGTCGTCGGGGCCAAGATGGCGATCGCGAGGATGCGCGCGCTCAAGCTCGACAAGCAGACCATCGCCGACGTCTCGCGCCTCATCGTGCTGCACCTGCGCTTCTTCGGGTACACCGAGGGCGCGTGGAGCGACTCCGCCGTGCGCCGCTACGTGCGCGACGCCGGTCCGCTGCTCGAGCGCCTGCACATGCTCACGCGCGCCGACGTCACGACGCGCAACCGCCGCAAGTCCGACCAGCTGTCGTTCGCCTACGACGACCTCGAGCAGCGCATCGCCGCCATCGCCGAGGCCGAGGGCATCGCGGCCGTGCGGCCCGACCTCGACGGCGAGGCGATCATGCGCATCCTCGGCATCCGCCCGGGCCCCGAGGTCGGCGCCGCCTACAAGTTCCTGCTCGAGGTGCGGCTCGACGAGGGGCCGCTGCCCGAGGAGGAGGCGGAGCGCCGCCTCCGCGAGTGGTGGGCGGCGCGCGCGTGAAGCGCATCGGCCTCCTCGGCGGGATGAGCTGGCAGAGCTCCGCCCTGTACTACTCGCTCATCAACGAGGCCGTCGCCGAGCGGCTGGGCGGGTTCCACTCCGCCGACTGCCTCATGGTCTCCGTCGACTTCGCGGACATCGAGAGGATGCAGCACGACGGCGACTGGGCGGCGGCGGGCGACCGGCTCGCGCGCGAGGCCGCGGCGCTCGAGCTCGCGGGCGCCGACCTGCTCGTGCTGTGCACCAACACGATGCACAAGGTCGCCGACGTCATCGAGCAGTCCGTCGGCATCCCCCTCCTGCACCTGGGCGACGTCACGGCGCGGGCCGTGCTCGACGCGGGGCTCACGACCGTCGGCCTCCTCGGCACGCGGTTCACCATGGCGGAGCCCTTCTACCGGGAGCGGCTCGAGTCGTACGGGCTCACCGTCGTCGTCCCGACGCCCGAGCAGCAGGCCGTGGTCAACCGCATCATCTACGACGAGCTCGTCGCGGGCGTCGTGCTCGACGCGTCGCGCGAGCAGTACCTCGCCATCATCGACGGCCTGGGCGCCGACGGCGTGATCCTGGGATGCACCGAGATCGAGCTGCTCGTCGGCCCCGCCGACACGACCCTCACGCTCTTCCCGACGACGAGGCTGCACGCGCTCGCCGCGGTCGACGCCGCGCTGGCCTAGCAGCGCTCGACGATCCACTCGTCGAGCTGCTGCCGCGCGACGGGGTCGGGCAGCTGCTGCGGCGGGGACTTCATGAGGTAGGCGGACGCCGCGATCACGGGGCCGCCGAGGCGGGCATCCCTCGCGATCTTGGCGACGCGCACCGCGTCGATGACGACGCCCGCGGAGTTGGGGGAGTCCCAGACCTCGAGCTTGTACTCGAGGCTCGTGGGCGCGTTGCCGAAGCCGTGGCCCTCGAGGCGCACGAACGCGAGCTTGCGGTCGTCGAGCCACGGGATGTGGTCGCTCGGCCCGATGTGCACGTCGCGCGCCCTGATCTCGGCGTCGACGTTGCTCGTCACCGACTGCGTCTTGGAGATCTTCTTCGACTCGAGCCGCGAACGGTCGAGCATGTTCCTGAAGTCCATGTTGCCGCCCACGTTGAGCTGGTACGTGCGGTCGAGCACGAGCCCGCGCTCCTCGAACAGCCGGGCGAGCACGCGGTGCGTGATCGTCGCGCCGAGCTGGCTCTTGATGTCGTCGCCGATGATGGGCACGCCGGCGGCCTCGAACTTCGCGGCCCACGCGGGGTCGCTCGCGATGAAGACCGGCAGGGCGTTGACGAAGGCGACGCCCGCGTCGAGCGCGGCCTGCGCGTAGAACCGGGCCGCCTGCTCCGAGCCGACCGGCACGTAGCACACGAGCACGTCGGCGCCGGAGTCGCGCAGCACCCGGGCGACGTCGACGACCGGCTCGTCCGACTCGTCGACGAGCTCGCGGTAATGGTCGCCGAGCCCGTCGAGCGTGGGACCGCGCTGCACGGTCACGCCCGAGGCAGCCACCTCTGCGAACCGGAACGTGCTGTTCTGGCTCGCCCAGATCGCCTCGGCGAGATCGACACCGACCTTGAGCGCGTCGACGTCGAAAGCCGCGACGAACTCGATGTCGCCGACGGCGTGCGGTCCCAGGCGGTTGTGCATGAGGCCGGGGATGCGCGCGCCCTCCTCCGCGTCGGCGTAGAAGGTCACGCCCTGCACGAGCGAGTTTGCACAGTTGCCGACCCCGGCGATGGCGACCTTGACGGCCATGGATGGTGCTCCTCGAGAGAAATGCGTACACTGGGCAGGTTGTCCGGCTCCGTTCGGAGCCCGGGCAATCGTCAACACCCTCCTGCTGCAGATCGTCTGCAGCCGTTCTAGTCCGAAGGAGGTGGGTTTGTGACGCACCAGTACGAACTCATGGTGATCCTCGATCCCGAGATCGATGAGCGCACCGTGGCACCCAGCCTAGACAAGTTCCTCAACGTCATCCGCAACGATGGCGGCACGATCGACAACGTCGACGTGTGGGGCCGTCGTCGCCTGGCCTACGAGATCAACAAGAAGTCCGAGGGCATCTACGCCGTCGTCAACTTCACCGCGAACTCGTCGGCCACCGTCGAGCTCGACCGCCAGCTGAAGCTCAGCGAGGCCGTCATGCGCACCAAGGTGCTCCGCGCCGAGCAGGGCTTCGCCCAGGTCGCCGCCGCGAAGCAGCGCGCTGACGAGAAGGCAGCCCGCAAGGCGGCCGCCCCCGCCAAGGCCGCTCCCGCGGCCGAGAAGGACGCGGAGTAGTCCGTGGCCGGCGAGACCGTCATCACCGTCGTGGGAAACCTCACGAGTGACCCCGAGCTGCGCTACACGCAGAACGGGCTCGCGGTTGCCAACTTCACCATCGCCTCGACCCCGCGCAACTTCGACCGCGCGAGCAACGACTGGAAGGACGGTGAGGCCCTCTTCCTGCGCGCGAGCGTGTGGCGCGAGTTCGCCGAGCACGTCGCCGGTTCGCTCACGAAGGGGTCGCGTGTCATCGCGACCGGTCGTCTGAAGCAGCGCTCCTACGAGACGAAGGAAGGCGAGAAGCGCACGAGCATCGAGCTCGAGGTCGACGAGATCGGCCCGTCGCTTCGCTACGCCACGGCCCAGGTCACCCGCGCCGCGTCGTCCCGTGAGGGCGGCAACGGCGGCGGCGGATTCGGCGGCGGCGCACCCCGCGGCGGCCAGGTCGCAGAAGAGCCGTGGGCGGCATCCGCTCCCGACTCCTCCGGCGACGTCTGGAACACGCCCGGCAGCAACTACTCGGACGAGACGCCCTTCTAGGCGTCCGATCTACTAAGGAACAAGACTCATGGCAGGAAAGAGCAGCGGCGACCGCCGCAAGCCCATTCGCAAGGGCAAGGACGGCAAGAACGCCGCCCCGGCCAAGGCGATCCGCGTGGGCGTCATCGACTACAAGGATGTCGCGACGCTCCGCAAGTTCATCTCGGAGCGGGGAAAGATCCGCGCTCGTCGCATCACCGGTGTCTCCGTGCAGGAGCAGCGCCTCATCGCCACGGCCGTCAAGAACGCCCGTGAGATGGCGCTTCTGCCCTACGCCGGCTCGGGCCGTTAAGGAGTACCGACAATGTCCAAGCTGATCCTCACGCACGAGGTCACCGGTCTCGGTGCCCCCGGCGACGTCGTCGACGTCAAGAACGGTTTCGCTCGCAACTACCTCATCCCCCAGGGCTTCGCCGTGGCGTGGACGCGCGGTGGCGAGAAGCAGATCGAGTCCATCAAGGCCGCGCGCGCCGCTCGCGAGCACGCGACCCTCGAAGAGGCCCAGGACCTGAAGGCCCGCCTCCAGGCCACCGCCGTCAAGCTGACCGTCAAGGCCGGCGAGGGTGGCCGCCTCTTCGGCTCGGTCAAGACGTCCGACATCGCCGACGCGGTCGCGGCCGCGGGCCTCGGCACGGTCGACAAGCGCAAGATCGAGATCACCTCGCCCATCAAGGCGACCGGTGAGCACGAGGCGACCGTCCGCCTGCGCGACGACCTCGTCGCCACGATCACCCTCCAGGTGGTCGCTGCGAAGTAGCACCCACCCCCTCTGTGGGGGTAGACAACGGCGGGCCGCAGGCCCGCCGTTGTTGCGTTAAGGGCCACTTTCCCCCCAGCTTTGTGCACAGGACGGTCCGCGAGGCCACAACCCTCAACCCTCACTTCAAACATGTTTTTACACACGCGGTGGGGAAAGTAAAAGTGCAGGTCACAACGGATATATCGCTCAAAACAACCTTCGACTCCACAAGTCTGTCCACAGGTTGCTCACACGAGCTACGGCGTTTCTCGACATTTGCCCACAGGGCCATCCACAGGGCCGGTTGTGACCGCTGGACGGGCCTCCCTACTGTGGGGCAGTCCCGGTCGACGGCGGCGGGCTGAGCTTCGCCCGTGCGTTCGGCATGTCGCACGCCGGGGCTATGACTGAGGCGTACCGTCAACCACTGGGAGGGAAACGAATGTCCATCGCGCACCTGGGGCTCGCTGGCGATCAGCGGCAGTCGGGCGACGTGCGGACCGAGTCCCGTGGCGATCGGGTGCCACCCCACGACCTCCTCGCCGAGCAGAGCGCCATCGGCGGCATGATGCTCAGCAAAGACGCCGTGGCCGACGTCATCGAGGCCGTGCGCGGCGTCGACTTCTACATCCCCAAGCACGAGGTCATCTTCGACGCGCTGCTCACGCTGTACTCGCACGGCGAGCCCACCGACGTCATCGCCGTCACCGACGAGCTCACCAAGACGGGCGAGCTCTCGCGCGCGGGCGGCGCCGAGTACCTCCACACGCTCACGGCTCTCGTCCCGACCGCGGCGAACGCGGGCTTCTACGCGTCGATCGTCGCCGAGAAGGCAGTGCTGCGCCGCCTCGTCGAGGCCGGCACGCGCATCGTCCAGATGGGCTACGCGAGCGAGGGCGAGGTCGTCGACCTCGTCAACAACGCGCAGGCCGAGATCTACGGCGTCACGGGCGGCGTCGAGGCCGAGGACTACGTGCCCCTCACCGAGGCCGTCACCACGGCCATCGACGAGATCGAGGCTGCACGGGGACGCGACGGGCAGATGGTCGGCGTCCCCACGGGCTTCACCGAGCTCGACGAGCTCACCAACGGCCTGCACCCGGGCCAGCTCATCATCATCGCCGCGCGCCCCGCCATCGGAAAGTCGACGGTCGGCCTCGACATCGCCCGCTCCGCGGCGATCAAGCACGACCTGCCCACCATCGTGTTCTCCCTCGAGATGGGGCGCAGCGAGATCGCGATGCGCCTGCTCTCCGCCGAGGCCTCCGTGCCCCTGCAGCACATGCGCAAGGGCACCGTGCACGCCAACGACTGGACGACCATCGCCCAGACCCGCGGCCGTATCAACGACGCCCCGCTCTACATCGACGACAGCCCCAACATGACGCTCGTCGAGATCCGCGCCAAGTGCCGCCGCCTCAAGCAGAAGGTCGGCCTCAAGATGGTCATCATCGACTACCTGCAGCTCATGACGAGCGGCAAGAAGGTCGAGTCGCGCCAGCAGGAGGTCTCCGAGTTCTCCCGCGCCCTCAAGCTCCTCGCGAAGGAGCTGCAGGTTCCCGTCATCGCGATCTCGCAGCTCAACCGCGGACCGGAGCAGCGCGCGGACAAGAAGCCCGCCCTCTCCGACCTGCGAGAGTCCGGCTCGATCGAGCAGGACGCCGACATGGTCATCCTCCTCCACCGCGAGAGCGCCTACGAGGCCGACAACGCACGGGCCGGCGAGGCCGACCTCATCGTGGCGAAGCACCGCAACGGACCCACGCGCACCGTGACCGTGGGCTTCCACGGCCACTTCTCGCGGTTCGTCGACCTGCCGCCCGGCTCGTAGACTGATCCGGTGGAAGCCGCAACGCCCTGGTACGTGCCGCTCGCGCGTGCGGTCCCCGCGCTCGCCCTCGCGGCCGTCATCACCTTCTCGTCAGACCACTCCGCGCCGCTCGGCCTCGTGACCTTCGGCATCTACGGGGTGCTCGCCGGCGCCGTGCTCGTCGCCTCGGCCCTGCGCGCCACCGCGAAGGGCGTCGTGCGCTCCGTGACCTTCGCGCAGGGCATCCTCTCGGTCGCCGCGGGCATCGTCGCCCTCGCCCTCCCCGCCGCGGGGCTGCCGTTCTTCGTCTTCCTGCTCACGACCTTCGCCGCGATCACGGGGTTCCTCGAGCTCTACCTGGGCCTGCGCAGCCGCGGCCGCAGCGCATCGTCGCGCGACTGGGTGTTCGTGGGCGCCGTCACGGCCCTGCTCGCGATCGCCGTGCTGCTCGTCCCGCCGGGCTACGCACAGCCGTTCACGGGGCCCAACGACTTCCAGGGCGTGCTGACCGCGTCGGTCATGGTCGTGGGCATCCTCGGCGCCTACTGGGCGATCGTGGGCATCTACCTCGTGATCGGCGCGCTGTCGCTGCGCTGGGCCGCGAGCCCCGCGCCCGCCTCGGCCGAGACCGGCACCCCGTGAGCGCGCCGAGCCGCCGGGATCGCACGCGACCGCTCGAGCTCCTCGGGCTGTCGGGCGTCTTCGCGGTGTTCGTGGGCGTCGTCGTGCTCATCTCGACGCGCGAGATCGTGCTCGCCCTCATCTTCGCCGGCATCGCGTTCATCGTGTCGCTCGTCGGGCTCGCGATGCTCGCGCTCGCGGTGCGGCCCGACTCGGACGAGAAGCTCGACCTGGACGAGCAGGACCGCGGCCAGGGTCACTGACCCGCTCCCTGCAACGGCCTTCGGCCGGATGCGCGCTCGTTCCCGCAAGCCGCTCCCGCTCGAAGCGGTAGCGCAACGCGGGAGCGGCCGCGCGAGGCGGTCTAGGCGTCGAGGTAGTCGACGAGCTGCGAGGCGAGGCCCGCGTACGATCCGGGGGTCATGACGCGCAGGCGGTCCTTGGCCTCCTGGCCGATGTCGAGCCCGTCGATGAACTCGACGAGGTCCGCCTGGGTGATGCGCTTGCCGCGCGTGAGCTCCTTGAGCACGGCGTAGGGGTCGGCTATCGAGCTGCGGCCGGCGGTGACCTCCGCCCGGATGACCGTCTGGATCGCCTCGCCGAGCACCTCCCAGTTCGCGTCGAGGTCCGCGGCGAGACGGTCGGCGTCGAGGTCGATCTCGCCGAGGCCGCGCACGATGTTCTCGAACGCGAGCACGGAGTGCGCGAAGGCGACGCCGATGTTGCGCTGGGTCGTGGAGTCGGTGAGGTCGCGCTGCAGGCGCGAGGTCACGAGGGTCTGCGCGAGCGACTCGAGCAGCGCGCTCGAGAGCTCGAGGTTCGCCTCGGCGTTCTCGAAGCGGATGGGGTTGATCTTGTGGGGCATCGTCGACGAGCCCGTCGCGCCCGCCTGCGGGATCTGGCGGAAGTAGCCCGTCGAGATGTACGACCAGATGTCGGTGCACAGGTTGTGAAGGATGCGCGCCGCGTGGCTCATGGCCTGGTACAGGTCGACCTGCCAGTCGTGCGACTCGATCTGGGTCGTGAGGGGGTTCCAGTCGAGGCCGAGGCTCGTGACGAACTCGCGCGAGATCGTGGGCCAGTCCTGCGTCGGGTCGGCGGCGAGGTGCGCGGAGTAGGTGCCCGTGGCGCCGTTGAACTTGCCGAACACCTCGACGGCCTCGATCCGCGCCGCCATGCGCTCGAGCCGGTGCACGAAGACGGCGAACTCCTTGCCCATGGTCGTGGGCGTGGCGGGCTGGCCGTGCGTGTGCGCGAGCATCGGCACATCCCGGTGCTCGACGGCGAGGGCGCGCAGCGCGGCGATGACCGCGCGGAACTTCGGCATCCACACCTCGCGCACCGCGGCGCTGATGGTGATCGCGTACGAGAGGTTGTTGATGTCCTCGCTCGTGGCCGCGAAGTGCGTGAGCTCGGCGACGCCCGTGAGCCCGAGCTCCGAGAGCTTGGCGCGCACGAGGTACTCGACGGCCTTGACGTCGTGGCGGGTCGTCGCCTCGAGGCGCGCGAGCTCGTCGATCTCGGTCTGGCCGAACTCGGCGGCGAACTCGCGGAGCTGGCGGGCGTGCTCGTGGTCGAGGCGCGAGGATCCGAACAGCTCGTGGTCGGTGAGGTAGAGCAGCCACTCGACCTCCACGCGCACGCGGGCGCGGTTGAGGCCGGCCTCGGAGAGGTGGTCGCCGATCGCGCTCACGAGCGGTCGGTAGCGTCCGTCGAGCGGGCTGATCGGCTGTTCGGGCATCGGGCTCATGAGGCTCCCTGTCGTAGTCCCGGCGTGATCTGCCGGAAGAGTGCTGTGCACGCGCGCTCGATCATGGTGAGCACCTGGTCGAACAGCGCGGCGTCGGAATAGTAGGGGTCTGGCACGTCGGTGAGGGGCGCCTGCTCCGCGTCGAACGAGAGCAGGAGCTGGACCTTCGACCGGTCCTGCTCCGTCGTGGCCCACGCCGAGAGGATGCGCTCCTGGCTGCGGTCGAACACGACGACGAGGTCGAGGTGCTCGAACCACTCGGGGTCGAACTGCCGACCGCGATGGCCGGAGCCGTTGTAGCCCCGCGCGCTCAGCGCCGCGAGCGTGCGGTCGTCCGAGGGCTCGCCCACGTGCCAGTCGCCCGTGCCCGCGGAGAGCACGGCGACGCTCCCCTCGAGCCCCGCCTTCTTCACGAGGGCGTTGAACACCGTCTCCGCCATGGGCGACCGGCAGATGTTGCCGGTGCACACGAAGCAGATCCGGAAGAGCGCAGACTCGTCGAAGGTGCGCTCGAAGCTCATGGGTTCATTGTCCCGTAGTTTCTCCTCCCCACCACTCCCGGTCTCCGCAGCCACCACGGGTTCTGCGGGAGCGCTCCGCCCGCGGCCGCGCGACGGGCACCATCGGCTCATGGATGCCCGCGCCGCCGCCCTCGAGGCCCAACTCCGCCAGCTCGTCTCGGCCCTCGACAGGCTCGTCGCCGCCCGGCGCGACCTCGTGCCCGCACCCGCGACGTTCTGGGCCGGGGCATCGCGTGAGGCCTACGACCGCGCGCTCGTCTCGCTCGACGGCGAGCTCGGCTCTGTCATCGACGCCGTGGCCCTCGCGCAGCGCAGCACCGTGCTCGCGATCGCGGGGGAGCTGCGGCATGTCTGACGGGCTCGACGTGTCGGGCGGCACGACCGCCGTCTCCACGGAGGACATCGAGGTCGCCGCCGACCAGCTGCACCGCCTCGTCGTGGAATGCTCGGCCATCGCCGCCGCCCTCTCCGCCCTCGATCCCGTCGCGAGCCCGTGGTCGGCCGACGACGACCAGGCGAAGCTCGACATCGGGGTCGCGCTCGCGGGGCTGCGCGACATCGCGTGCGGCGCGCAGACGCTCGCTGTCGTGCTGCGCACGGCGGCGCAGGGCTACGAGATCGCGGAGAGGGTCGCGGGCGCCGCGGTGCGGGGCGGTGAGACCCTGCTCGCGCAGTGGCTGGGCGCGCGTGTGCCGGCCTGGCTCCTGGGCTCGGGCCTGTTCCTGTCGTTCGCGGGCGGCGTGTGGGCGGGCATCCGTGCGAGCGGCGGGCTCGCGCCGCTCGTCGACTCGTACTTCCGCGACAACGGCATCCCGAGCGCGAGCCCCGCCGCGAAGCAGCTCAACGGGCTGTGGACCAACCCCGCGGCGGTGGGCGCGATCCGGACCGTGGCGCAGTCGGCGGGTCCCTTCCTCATCGGCGCGGCGGGCGCGTTACCCGGAACCGCGCAGGCGCTCGGCACCACGTCGTTCGAGGTCGGGGCCAAGGGGCTCATCGTCGCGGGACAGAGCGTGGGCCTGCTCACCGAGACCGGCGTGCGACTCGTCGAGGCCGCGGACCGGCCCGTCGTGGCTCCGCCGCGGGACTACGTCGACAGGCTTGCGCGCGTGCCGTACCAGGAGGACGGGTCGGGTCCGCAGGTCATGATCGAGCGCTACTCCGTCGAGGGCGGACCCGACAGGTTCGCGGTCTACGTGGGCGGCACCGCGACCTTCTCGCCTGTCGCGACGACGGAGCCGTGGGACATGACGAGCAACCTCTACAACGCGGCGGGCGTCGAGAGCGGTTCGGTGGCCTCGGTGCGCGCGGCGATGGCGGCGGCGGGCATCACCGCGGACAGCCCCGTGCAGCTCACGGGCTACTCCCAGGGCGGCGGGGTCGTCGCGCGCATCGCGGCATCGGGCGACTACGACGTGCGGGGCCTCGCGTCGTTCGGCGGCCCGACCGGCCAGGTCGACCTGCCGCACGGCGTGCCCGCCGTGCTCGTCGAGCACTCCGACGACCTCGTTCCCGCGCTCGGGGGCGAGCAGGCCAACTCAGAGGCCGTGCTCGTGCGGCGCGATGTCTACGGGGGCCGCGAGGTCTCGAAGGAGTGGGGCGTGCCGTCGCACCACATCGAGAACTACATCAAGACCGCGCACCTCATGGACACGTCCGGCTCTCCCCAGCTCGGGGAGACGCTGGCGAAGCTCGACGCGTTCACCGACGGCACGACTCTCGAGACGAGCACGCTCTACACGTTCGAGCGCACGTCGGGCTAGCGGGACTTGGGCTTGCCGATCACGGGACGGAGGAGGATGCCGATGAGCCAGCTGATGATCCCGAGCACGAGGGCGCCCAGCACGCCCCACCAGAACCCGTCGACGATGAGGCCGAAGCCGAGGAGGCCCGAGATCCATCCGACGATGAGCAGCAGCAGGCCGTTGACGAGCAGCGCCACGAGACCGAGGGTGAGGATGTAGATCGGGAACGCCACGATGCGGATGAGGTTGCCGATGATCCCGTTGACGACGCCGAAGATCACGGCGAGCAGAAGGAAGGTCAGCACGGTCTCGAGCGTGCCGCCCGGAGCGAACGGGGTGACGTGCACGCCCGTCACGATGAGCGTGGTGAGCCACAGTGCGACGGCGTTGATGAGCAGGCGGATGACGAGTCTCATGAGGCAACTATGTCCTACGCCGGAAGAACGCCGCAACGGATGCGGGGGCCTCGGTCATAGGCTTGACCGGTGACTGTCCCGAGAGTACGACTGCGCCCCGAGATCGAGTCGATGGTCCCCTACCGCCAGGGCCGGACCGCCGCCGAGGATGCCTTCAAGCTGTCCTCGAACGAGAACCCCTTCCCCCCGCTGCCCGCCGTGCTCGAGGCGATCGGCGCGAGCGCCGTGAACCGCTACCCCGAGGGCTCCGCCGCGAAGCTGCGCGAGCTCCTGGGCGAGCGCTACGGGGTCTCGGCCGAGCGGCTGCAGGTGGGGGCCGGATCCGTCTCGGTGCTGGCCCAGCTCATCACGGCCGCCGCGGCCCCCGGCGACGAGGTCGTCTTCGCGTGGCGCAGTTTCGAGGCGTACCCCCTGCTCGTGGGCACGGCGGGCGCGACGCCCGTCATGGTCCCGAACACGGCCGACCACCGCCACGACCTCCCCGCCATGCTCGCGGCCATCACCGAGCGCACGCGTCTCGTGATCGTGTGCAGCCCCAACAACCCCACGAGCACAGTCGTGAGCCACGCCGACTTCGTCGACTTCCTGTCGAAGGTGCCGCCCACTGTGCTCGTCGTGCTCGACGAGGCGTACATCGAGTTCGTCACCGACCCCGACGCCGTGCGCGGAGCCGCGCTCATCGACGACTACCCGAACCTCGTGGTGCTGCGCACGTTCTCCAAGGCCTACGGCCTCGCGGGCCTGCGGGTGGGCTACGCCGTGGGCGCCGAGTACGTCATGGACGCGGCGCGGGCCGTCGCCATCCCGCTCTCGGTCACGGAGCCCGCGCAGCGCGCGGCGATCGCGTCGCTCGAGCACGAGGCCGAGCTGCTCGCGCGCGTGGTCGAGCTCAACGCCGTGCGGGAGCGCATCTGGGCGGGCATCCTCGAGCAGGGCTGGGACGCCCCCGAGCCGCAGGGCAACTTCGTGTGGTTCCCCACCGGCGATCTCACGGCGGAGGCGGCCGAGGTGTTCGCGAAGCACGGCATCGTCGCGCGTGCGCTCGTCGACGGCCTGCGCGTGAGCGTGGGGGAGGCCGAGTCTGTGGAGAAACTCCTAACGGCCTCGGCGGAGGTTGTCGAGATGCGACGAACTGCCGCCCCGACGGCCACGTTAGATTAGATCAATGTCCTACACCGCCGCGACGGTACAGCTGCTCACCACTGAGGGCACGCTCGTCACCAGCGATGCAACGGCCGAGTACCTCCCGTACATCGAGAAGCTCTCCGACCAGCAGCTGCGCGACTTCCACCGCCAGATGTACGTCATCCGCAAGTTCGACATCGACGCGGCCAACCTGCAGCGCCAGGGCCAGCTCGCGATGTGGATCCCGAGCCTCGGCCAGGAGGCCGCGCAGGTCGGCTCCGGCTACGCGGCGAAGCCGCAGGACCACATCTTCCCCTCCTACCGCGAGCACGTGATCGCGAGGATCCGCGGGGTCGACCCCATGCGCATCATCGAGATGCTCCGCGGCCTCAGCCACGGCGGTTGGGACCCGAAGGAGCACAACAACTTCCACCTCTACACGCTCGTGCTCGGATCGCAGACCCTGCACGCCGCCGGCTACGCCATGGGCGTGCTGTTCGACGGCGACACGGGCACGGGCGACGCCGACAAGGATCAGGCCGTCATCGTCTACTTCGGAGACGGCTCCACGAGCCAGGGCGACGTGAGCGAGTCGATGGTCTTCGCGGCGAGCTACCAGGCTCCCCTCGTGTTCTTCCTGCAGAACAACCATTGGGCGATCTCGGTGCCCGTGACGCGCCAGTCGCGCACGCCCCTGTACCAGCGCCCCGCCGGCTTCGGCATCCCGGGCGTGCAGATCGACGGCAACGACGTGCTCGCGAGCTACGCGGTGACGAGCGCGAATCTCGACCGCGCGCGCGGCGGAGGCGGGCCGCAGTTCATCGAGGCGCTCACCTATCGCATGGGCGCGCACACGACGAGCGACGATCCCACGAAGTACCGCGACCTGCAGGAGCTCGAGTTCTGGACGAACGCCGACGCCATCTCGCGCTTCGAGAGGTTCCTGCGGGCGAAGGGCGAGGGCGACGCGTTCTTCGCCGAGGTCGATCAGGAGGCGGACGACCTCACCGCCGACATCCGCCGCCGCACCCTCGCGCTCGGCGTGCCGCCCATCTCGCAGATGTTCGACAACGTCTACTCCGAGGCGCACCCGCTCATGCAGGCGCAGCAGGAGTGGCTCGAGAACTACGAGGCGAGCTTCGAGGGGGACCAGGCGTGACCATCGAGAACCTCAGCATGGCCAAGGCCCTCACCCAGGGCCTGCGCCAGGCGATGCTCGCCGACCCCAAGGTGCTCCTCATGGGCGAGGACATCGGGCCGCTCGGCGGCGTGTTCCGCGTGACCGAGGGGCTGCACGCCGAGTTCGGCGACTCCCGCGTGCTCGACACCCCGCTCGCCGAGTCGGGCATCGTGGGCACGGCCATCGGCCTCGCGATGCGCGGCTACCGTCCGGTGTGCGAGATCCAGTTCGACGGGTTCGTCTTCCCCGCGTTCGACCAGATCACGACGCAGCTCGCCAAGCTCACGAGCCGGCACCACGGCTCGCTCAGCATGCCCGTCGTCATCCGCATCCCCTTCGGCGGTCACATCGGCGCCGTCGAGCACCACCAGGAGAGCCCGGAGGCGTACTTCGCGCACACCGCAGGCCTCCGCGTGGTCACGCCGTCGAACCCGCACGACGCCTACTGGATGATCCAGGAGGCGATCGCGAGCGACGACCCCGTGATCTTCTTCGAGCCGAAGAGCCGCTACTGGCCCAAGGGCGACGTCGACCTGTCGGCGAGCGGCGCGCCGCTGCACTCGACGCGCGTCGTGCGCCCCGGCACCGAGGTCACGCTCGTGGGCTACGGGCCCATGGTCACGATGCTCCTGCAGGCCGCCGAGATCGCACAGTCGGAGGGCACGAGCGTCGAGGTCGTCGACCTGCGCTCGATCTCGCCCATCGACTACGACCCGCTCATCGCCTCGGTGCAGAAGACCGGGCGGCTCGTCGTCGCGCACGAGGCCCCCGGCTTCGTGTCCGTCGGCTCCGAGATCGCGGCGACCGTCACCGAGCGCGCGTTCTACTCGCTCGAGGCTCCCGTGCTGCGTGTCGCGGGCTTCGACACCCCGTTCCCGCCGGCCAAGCTCGAGACCGCCTACCTGCCCGACGCCGACCGCATCCTCGAAGCGGTCGACCGGGCGATGGCCTACTAGGAGGCACCCGTGGCAACTTCGGATTTCCCGCTCCCCGATGTCGGCGAGGGTCTCACCGAGGCGGAGATCGTCTCGTGGAAGGTCAAGCCCGGCGACACCGTCGCCATGAACCAGGTGCTCGTCGAGATCGAGACCGCCAAGTCGCTCGTCGAGCTGCCGTCGCCGTTCGTCGGCACGGTCTCCGCGATCCTCGTCGAGGAGGGCCAGACCGTGGAGGTCGGCACCCCCATCATCTCCGTGACGTCGGAGGGCGCCGAGCTCCCGACGCCCGCGGCCGCCGAGGCCGTCGAGATCGCCGACACGGCGTCGACCGTCGCCGCCGCGGAGGAGAAGCCGCACGCGACGCTCGTCGGGTACGGCACGGTCGGCCACGGCGCATCCCGCCGCCGTGGTGCCGCCGCAGCGCCCCAGGCGTCGCCCGCGGCCCCGGCAGCCCAGCCCCGGCCCGCGAGCGTGCCGGCCGCCGCGGCATCCTCGATCATCGCCAAGCCGCCGATCCGCAAGCTCGCGAAAGACCTCGGCGTCGACCTCGCGACGGTGACCGCCACGGGCCTCGCGGGCGAGATCACGCGCGACGACGTCGTGCGGCAGGCCTCGCAGGCAAGCGTGTTCCGCAACATCCAGACCCCGGAGTGGGGCGAGGAGCGCGAGGAGCGCGTGCCCGTGAAGGGCGTGCGCAAGGCGATCGCGACGGCCATGGTGCAGAGCGCGTTCACCGCGCCGCACGTGAGCGTGTTCGTCGACATCGACGCGACGCGCACCATGGAGTTCGTCAAGCGCCTCAAGGCGTCCACCGATTTCGCGGGCGTGCGCGTGAGCCCGCTGCTCATCATGGCGAAGGCCGTGATCTGGGCCGTGCGCCGCAACCCCACGGTCAACTCGACGTGGACGGACAAGGAGATCATCGTCCGCCACTACGTGAACCTCGGTATCGCGGCGGCGACTCCGCGCGGTCTCATCGTGCCCAACATCAAGGATGCCCAGGAGCTCTCTCTGCTCGATCTGGCGAAGGCGCTCGAGCAGCTCACGCTCACGGCGCGCGACGGCAAGACGCAGCCGGCCGAGATGGCCAAGGGCACGATCACGATCACGAACCTCGGCTCGTACGGCATGGACACGGGAACCCCGATCATCAACCCGGGCGAGGCCTCCATCGTGGCGCTCGGCTCGATCCGCCAGAAGCCGTGGATCGTCGACGGCCAGGTGCTTCCGCGCTATGTGACCACCGTCGGCGCGAGCTTCGACCACCGCATCGTGGACGGCGACGTCGCGAGCCGCTTCGTCGCGGACCTCGCGAGCGTGCTCGAGGAGCCGGCGCTGCTGCTCGACTGAGCCCGCCGATTTGGACGGGCCCGCGACGCGTGCCACACTATTGATAACGAAAATCATTAGTGTGTCGAGAAAGCCATCCATGAACAAGCTCATCCCGGTCATCGCCCTCTCCGCCGTCGCGCTCGCCGGCTGCTCGGCCGCCCCCGCGACACCCGACGACGACCTCATCCACGTCGTCGCCTCCACGAGCGTCTACGGCGACCTCGTCTCGACGATCGGCGGCGACCGCGTCGAGGTCACGAGCCTCATCTCCGACGCATCCGTCGACCCGCACAGCTTCGAGGCGTCCGCGCGCGACCAGCTCGCGATCTCCGAGGCCGACCTCATCGTCGAGAACGGCGGCGGGTACGACCCGTTCGTCGACACCCTGCTCACGGCCGCCGGCTCGACGGCGCCCGTCATCACGGCCGTCGACGTGTCGGGGCTCGACGGAGCGGGACAGGAGGGCTTCAACGAGCACGTCTGGTACTCCTTCGCCGCGACCGAGAAGGTCGTGGGCGCCGTCGCCGACCAGCTCGGGCAGCTCGACCCCGACCACGCCGACGAGTACACCGCGAACGCGGACGCGCTCGGCTCCGCGATCGCCGACCTGCTCACGCGCGCGGAGGGCCTCGGCGTGACGGGCGACGTCGCCGTCACCGAGCCCGTGCCCGGCTACCTGCTGCAGGCCGCGGGCCTCACCAACGTGACCCCGGCCGACTTCACCGAGGCGATCGAGGAGGGCAACGACGTGCCGCCGCTCGCCCTCCAGGAGACCCTCGCGCTCTTCACCGGCGACAAGGTGCTGCTGCTCGCGTACAACTCGCAGACCGCGAGCCCCGAGACCGAGCGCGTGCGCCAGGCGGCCGAGGATGCGGGCATCCCCGTCGTCGATTTCACGGAGACCCTCCCCGCTGGGGCAGACTACGTGTCGTGGATGACGAGCAACCTCGACGCGCTGGCGACAGCGCTCGGACGGTGAACCCGCTCGAGATCCGTGACGCTGCCCTCACCCTCGGGGGCCGCATCCTCTGGAGCGGACTCGACCTGACGGTGAAGCCAGGGGAGTTCGTGGCCGTGCTCGGCGCGAACGGCTCGGGCAAGACGTCGCTGCTGCGCGCGATCCTCGGGCAGCTGCCCCTCGATTCGGGAGAGATCCGCGTGCAGGGGAGGCCCGTCACGCGCGGCGACCGGGCCATCGGCTACATCCCGCAGCAGCGCATCATGCCCGCGGGCACCGCCCTGCGCGGCCGCGACCTCGTGGGCCTCGGGCTCGACGGCCACCGCTGGGGGCTGCCGCTGCCGTCGCGGGCCCGCCGCGACCGCATCGACGAGCTCGTCGACGCCGTGGGCGCCCGGGCGTACGCGAACCTCCCCGTGGGGGTGCTCTCGGGCGGCGAGCAGCAGCGCCTGCGCGTCGGGCAGGCGCTCGCGAGCCACCCCACCCTCCTGCTGTGCGACGAGCCGCTCTCGAGCCTCGACCTGCACCACCAGCGCGGAGTGGCCGAGCTGATCGACGAGGGGCTGCACGAGCGCGGCACGGGGGTCGTGTTCGTCACGCACGACATCAACCCCGTGCTCGACATGACCGACACGGTGCTCTACCTCGCCAACGGGCGCTTCACGTCGGGCCCGCCGGAGGAGGTGCTCACCTCCGAGGTGCTGAGCGACCTGTACGGCACCCCCGTCGAGGTCATCCGCAGCGGCGAGCGGGTCTTCGTGGCCGGAATCCCCGAGTTCCCCCGGCACGAGGCCGCCTCATGAGCGACTTCTGGGGCTCGATCTTCAACTTCAGCGACTACGGGCAGCTGCTCGCCCTCGTGGGCAACTCGATTGTCGCGGGAGCGGTGCTCGGCATCGTCGGCGGCCTCATCGGCGTCTTCGTGATGCAGCGCGACATGGCGTTCGCCGTGCACGGCATCAGCGAGCTCTCGTTCGCGGGCGCCGCCGCCGCGCTGCTCTTCGGCGCCAACGTCGTCGCGGGCTCGCTCGTGGGCTCGCTCATCGCCGCGGCGCTCATCGGCGTGCTCGGCTCCCGGGCGCGCGACCGGAACTCCATCATCGGCGTGCTCATGCCCTTCGGGCTGGGCCTCGGCATCCTCTTCCTCGCGCTCTACCCCGGGCGCAGCGGCAACCGGTTCGGGCTGCTCACCGGCCAGATCCTCTCCGTCGACATCCCGCAGCTCGGCTGGCTCATCGGCATCAGCATCGTCGTGCTCGTCGTGCTGCTCGTGATCTGGCGGCCGCTCGTCTTCGACAGCATCGACCCGGACGTCGCGATGGCGCGCGGCGTGCCGGCACGCACGCTCTCCCTCGTCTTCATGGTGCTGCTCGGCCTCATCGTCGCCGTGTCGGTGCAGATCATCGGGGCGCTGCTCGTGCTCGCGCTCCTCGTGACCCCGGCCGCCGCGGCGCTGCGGGTCTCGTCGTCGCCGGTGGTCGTGCCCGTGCTCGCCATGGCCTTCGGGTTCGCGTCGGCGGTGGGGGGCATCCTGCTCGCCCTCGGCGGCTCGCTGCCGATCAGCCCGTACGTGACGACGATCTCGTTCGTCATCTACCTCGTGTGCCGCGTCGTCGGCCGCGCCAGGGGCCGCCGGCTGCGGCGCAGGGTGGTGCCCGCATGAAGCGGCACACGTGGCAGCGCGACGCGGTCAAGGATGCCCTGGGCACGCGCGAGACGTTCGTGAGCGCCCAGCAGCTCCACGCGGCGCTGCGCGACGCCGGCACGACCATCGGGCTCGCGACCGTGTACCGCGCGCTCGCCGACCTCGCCGAGGAGGGTGAGGCCGACTCGTTGCAGCAGGAGGGCGAGAGCCTCTACCGCGCGTGCACCCCCGGCACCCACCACCACCACCTCATCTGCCGCAGCTGCGGGCTCACCGTCGAGATCGAGGCCGACGCGGTCGAGGAGTGGGCGCGCAGCGTCGCCGCGGAGCACGGTTTCAGCGATCCGCAGCACATCGTCGACGTCTTCGGCTTGTGCCGGGAGTGCGCCAGCGCGTAACATCTTCAGGTTGGCCATTTCCGGCCACATCGTGTGCTGCCCGTGAACGTTCGGGACCACAGCATGCCGACAAGTGATCTTGGGTAGGAACTCCGGTTCCTACGGTAACCAGAACAGGAGTAGGACCATGGCAGCAGTGTGCCAGGTGACAGGAGCCGTTCCCGGCTTCGGTCACAGCATCTCGTTCTCGCACCGTCGCAACAAGCGTCGGTTCGACCCGAACATCCAGTCGAAGAAGTACTACGTGCCGTCGCTTCGCCGTAACGTGACGCTGACCCTGTCCGCCAAGGGCATCAAGGTCATCGACGCGCGCGGGATCGACGCCGTCGTGCGCGACCTCCTCGCCCGTGGGGAGAAGATCTAATGGCCAAGCAGCAGGACATCCGTCCCATCATCAAGCTTCGTTCGACCGCCGGAACGGGCTACACCTACGTGACGAAGAAGAACCGTCGCAACAACCCCGACCGCCTCGTGCTCAAGAAGTACGACCCGGTGATCCGCCAGCACGTCGAATTCCGCGAGGAGCGCTAACCATGGCCAAGAAGAGCAAGATCGCCAAGAACGAGAAGCGCAAGGTCATCGTCGCGCGCTACGCCGCGAAGCGCCTCGAGCTGAAGAAGGCCCTGGTCGACCCGGCCGGCACCGACGAGTCGCGCGAGGCCGCCCGCCTCGGCCTGCAGAAGCTCCCCCGCAACGCCTCGCCCGTGCGCGTGCGCGGCCGTGACGCCATCGACGGACGCCCCCGCGGCTTCCTCAGCAAGTTCGGTGTCTCGCGTGTGCGCTTCCGCGATATGGCGCACCGCGGCGAATTGCCCGGAATTACCAAGTCAAGCTGGTAGATTTCAGGGCGTTTACACGCTCCACCCATAACTGCATGACGTCCGAGGAGGACACCAATGGCTGACAAGTCGCTTAACCGTACCGAGTTCGTCGCGGCTGTTGCCGCTGAGTCTGGCCAGAGCCAGGCCGCCGTCAGCACCGTTGTCGACGCCTTCTTCGCCGTTCTGTCGAAGTCGGTCGCCGAGGGCACCAAGGTCTCGATCCCGGGCTGGCTCGCCGCCGAGCGCACGAGCCGCGCCGCTCGCACGGGCCGCAACCCGCAGACCGGCGAGACCATCCAGATCAAGGCGAGCAACGGCGTCAAGCTGAGCGCCGGCAGCAAGCTCAAGGCCGCGGCCAAGGGCTAGTCTCACCCCACAACGTCTGAGGGCGGCAACCGAGAGGTTGCCGCCCTCGTCGTTTGCCCAGCGGGCACCGCGTACCATGGGCTGGTGCCACGCCTCGTACGCATCGCCGGCCCGGCGCTGCTCCTCCTCACGGCACTCGGCGCACTGCTCGCCTCGCTCGCCTACGGCGGCGGCGCGGATGCCCCCCTCCTCGTCGACCCCGGTGCGGTCGTGCGCTACGGGCTTCCGGTGGCGAAGCTCCTCGTCAACCTCGGCGGAGCGGGCGCCGTGGGCGCGCTCGTGCTCGCGTGCTTCGCCCTCGACTCCGGCAGGCCGGAGTGGAACCGCGCTCTCGATGTCGCCGCGGCATCCGCCGCCGTCTGGACGGTCGCCGCCGCGGCCACGGGCTTCTACACATTCCTCACGGTGCTGCAGCAGCCCATCCGCTTCGACGACGCGTTCGGCAACGTGCTCGCGAGCTTCCTCACGGGCACCGAGCTCGGCCAGGCGTGGCTCGCGACGACCCTCGTCGCCGCGGGCGTGACCGTGCTGTGCTTCGCGGTGCGCAACCCGACGGTTCTCGTCTTCGTCACGGTCTTCGCCGTGGTCGGCCTGCTGCCCATGACCCTGCAGGGCCACCGCGGCGGCACCGCCCAGCACGACTCGGCGACGAGCGCGCTCTTCCTCCACGTGCTGTTCGCGGGGGTGTGGCTCGGCGGCCTCCTCACGATCGCGCTGCTCAAGCCGCTGCTCGACAAGGGTCGGCTGGGCGCCGTGCTCTCCCGCTACTCGACCGTCGCGCTCGTGTGCTTCGTGGTGGTCGCCGCGTCGGGCTACCTGAGCGCCGAGATCCGCGTCGAGAGCCTCGGCAACCTGCTCACGCCCTACGGCATCCTCGTGCTCGTCAAGACCGCGGCGCTGCTCACGCTCGGCCTGTTCGGCGCGATGCAGCGCCGCTACTTCATCGCGAGGATGCAGCGTCCCGGAGCATCCGGCGGGATCTTCTGGTGGATCGTCGCAGCCGAGCTCGGGTTCATGGGCATCGCCGCGGGAGTGGCCGCCGCGCTCGCCAAGACGGCGACCCCGGTGCCCGAGGTGGCCGCGTCCGACTTGGCCGACCCGACGCCCGCGGAGCTGCTCACGGGAGCGCCGCTGCCGCCCCCGGTCACGTTCGAGCGCCTGTTCACGCTGTGGAACTTCGACCTCGTGTGGATCCTCGTCTGCGCCTTCGGCATCTTCTTCTACCTCGCGGGCGTCTGGCGCCTGCGCACGCGCGGCGACACGTGGCCCGTGCAGCGCACGGTGTTCTGGATAGCCGGCATGCTGCTGCTCTTCTACATCACCAACGGCGGCGTGAACGTCTACGAGCGCTACCTCTTCTCGCAGCACATGCTCGCGCACATGGTGCTCGGCATGGCGGTGCCCGTGCTGCTCGTCCCGGGAGCGCCCATCACGCTCGCGCTGCGGGCGATCGCGAAGCGCACCGACGGCAGCCGCGGCCCGCGCGAGTGGATCATGCTCGCGGTGCACTCCCGCCCGTTCGCCATCCTCGCCAACCCGCTCGTGGCGGCGGCCATCTTCGCGGGATCGCTGTGGGTGTTCTACTACACGCCCGTGTTCAGCTGGGCGACGACGAACCACCTCGGCCACGAGTGGATGATCGTGCACTTCCTGCTGAGCGGCTACCTGTTCGTGCAGGCCCTCATCGGCATCGACCCGGCGCCGAAGCGTCCGCCGTACCCGGTGCGGCTGCTCATCCTGCTCGCGACGATGGCGTTCCACGCGTTCTTCGGCCTCGCGCTCATGTCGGGCACGGGACTGCTGCTCGCCGACTGGTACGGGGCGATGGGCTGGGACACGGGCGTGACCGCCCTGCAGGACCAGCAGGCGGGTGGCGGCATCGCGTGGAGCGTCGGCGAGATCCCGACGGTGTCGCTCGCGATCGCCGTCGCGATCATGTGGGGTCGCAGCGACGACCGGGAGTCCCGCCGCTACGACCGCAAGGCCGACCGCGACGGCGAGGCCGAGCTCGAGGCGTACAACGCGATGCTCGCGGAGCGAGCCCGGCGCGGCTAGAGGCCGCGGATGAGCAGCTGGTCGTCGGGCAGGAACGAGACGACGAAGCTCGAGCTGAACTGCACATCCTCGTCGAACGTCGACACGGAGCCGTCGAAGAGCGAGCGGACGTCGACCACGAGGTGGGCCGCCGCGGGTGTCGCGGGCATGAGCCACGTGCCCGGGTCGGACCCCGGCTGCAGCGTGACCTTGGGGTAGCGCGCTATCGACCACGCGGGCGTCGTGACAATGCGGTTGGAGACCTGCTCGCCGAACGGGCATCCCGTGGGCAGCAGCACGGTCTGCGTCGCGCACTCGTCGAGGTAGCCGTTGACCTCCTTCTGCACCTGGGCCGTGAACGCGTCGGTGGGCTCGAGGATGACCGTGCCGATGACCGCGGCGCCGGGCTGGCTCGCCGTGACGCTCACCGTCTTCGCCTGCAGGTAGAGCGAGTCGGCGGAGAGCTCGTAGGTGCCGGGCGCGAACACGAGGTAGGGGGAGGGGCGGTCCTGCTCGGCGGCGTCGAGCTGCACGCCGTTGGCCGTGAAGCCCGTTCCGTGCTGCGGCGTGATCTGCAGCACTGCGAGCGGGCTCGACTCGAAGGCCCAGGTGGTGAAGAGGCCGAGGAAGGTGCCCTGCTGGCGCACCGTGAACGTCGACTGGCCCGACCTGCCCTCGGAGGTGAAGGAGTAGACGACGCGGTGGGTGCCCTGGGCATCCGCCGTGTCGCTCACGAGCTCGAGGTCGCCGAGCTGGGGCAGCGCGCCCGCGACGAGCAGGTCGCGGCTCGCGTCGCCCGCCGCGGGGATGGCGCCCGCGAGCTCGAGGGCGCCGTCGGCGTCGTGCCGCACGAGGGAGTCGAGGTAGCCGCGCACGAAACCGCCAGCGCTGTAGAGCGTCGCGTTGAGGGCGAGCACCGTGACGCCGAAGGCCGCGACGACGACGGCCGCGACCACCGACAGGATGATGAACTCGCGGCGCATGGTCCCCATCCTAAAACGCACGACTCCCGCCCGCCCCGGCCCACCCCGACGGCACCGCCGGTACAGTGAAGCGGTGAGTGAGGTTGTGCTGGCGCCCGAGCAGCAGGCGGTGTTCGACGCCATCGAGACGACCCTCGAGAACCTCTTCGTCACGGGCCGCGCCGGCACGGGCAAATCGACGCTCCTGGGCTACCTCTCCGAGAACACGTCGAAGAACCTCGTCATCTGCGCGCCCACGGGCGTGGCCGCCCTCAACGTGGGCGGGCAGACCATCCACTCGCTGTTCCGCCTGCCCATCGGGGTCATCGCCGACAACGACATCGACCAGTCCGCGGAGCTCCGCAAGCTGCTCAGCACCATCGACACGCTCGTGATCGACGAGGTGTCGATGGTCAACGCCGACCTGCTCGACGCCATCGACAGGTCGCTGCGCCAGGCCCGCGGCAAGCGCAACGAGGCGTTCGGCGGCGTGCAGGTGGTGCTGTTCGGCGACCCGTACCAGCTCGCACCCGTCCCGGGCGAGGGTGACGAGCGGGCGTACTTCGAAGACCACTACCGGTCGATGTGGTTCTTCGACGCGAAGGTGTGGAACGACACCGACCTCACGATCTACGAGCTCACGAGCATCCACCGCCAGCACGAGGGCGAGTTCAAGTACATGCTGAACGCGGTGCGGCACGGCGGCGTGACCGCCGAGATCGCCGCCCGCCTCAACGAGGTGGGCGCACGCCCGCAGCCGACGGACGGCGCCATCACCCTCGCCTCGACGAACGGCATCGTCACGCGCATCAACGCCTCGGAGCTCGCGCGACTGCCCGGCCGCGTGCTCACGGCGCGTGCGGAGGTGAGCGGGGACTTCGGCGGCCGCGCCTTCCCCGCCGACGAGGCCCTCGAGCTCAAGCTCGGCGCGCGCGTCATGTTCCTGCGCAACGACACGGGCAACGACGGCGGGCCGCGCTGGGTCAACGGCAGCATCGGCACCGTCACCAAGATCGACGCGACGGTGTGGGTGGAGATCGACGGAGAGCGGCACGAGGTCAAGCCCGCGATCTGGGAGAAGTTCAAGTACAACTACTCGCCGCTCACGAAGTCGCTGCGCAAGGATGTGGTCGCCGAGTTCACCCAGTTCCCGCTGCGGCTCGCGTGGGCCGTGACCATCCACAAGTCGCAGGGCAAGACCTACGACCGTGCGATCGTCGACCTCGGGCCGCGCTCGTTCGCGCCCGGCCAGACCTACGTGGCGCTCAGCCGCATCTCGACGCTCGACGGCCTCTACATGACGCGCCCGCTGCGCCCGAGCGACATCATCGTCGACGAGAACGTCGTGCGGTTCATGTCGCGCGTGCAGGCCATCCCCGCGATCAAGGCGTAGCGGCTAGCTGGAGGGCGACGACTCCACGGAGGGGGCCCGGGAGATCGGGGTGTGCGCGATCGCGGCCGTGCGCGCCCGCTCGACATCGCCGGAGACGACGGCGTCGATGAGCGCGCGGTGCACCGCGACGGCGTCTCCGCGCACGCCCGGCGCGGGGGTGGGCGAGACCGCGAACTCGGTGATGAGGGTCTCGAGCGTGTCGAGCGACTCGGTGTAGACGCGCGTGAGGAACGCGTTGCGCCCGATGCGGGCGATCATCTTGTGCAGCTTCCAGATCTCGAGGGTCTCCTGCCGCCCCTTGGGCAGTGCCGCGATGACGTCGAGCTGCGCGTAGAGCTCGTCGCCCTGGTTGGCCGTGCAGGCCCTCGCGGCCTCGATCGCGACGAGCACCTCGAGCTCGTCGCGCACGGCGGCGATGTCGGCGAGCTCGGCCTGCGAGACCTGGGCCCCCACGATGATGTTGCGCAGCCGCAGCGACTGGGAGGGCGCGGCGACGAACACACCGCCGCCGGGACCGGGCTTGAGCACGATCACGCCGCTCGACTGGAGCAGGCGGAGCGCCTCGTTGAAGGTGCCCGGCGAGACGCCGAACCGCGCGAGGAGCGACGACTTGGTGCCCAGCAGGTCGCCGGCGCTGAGGGACTGCTGCTCGATCTCCGATTCGAGGGCGAGGGCGATGGTCTCAGCCTTGGATCCCACGCGCACGAACTCTCCCTCGGTAGCTTGACGTATCAATGATAACCATTATGCTTATTTAGCGCTGGCGTGCACCCAACTTAGCGGACATCGCGAGCGATATTCACGCCCGACCCTCAACGCCGAAGGACGCCCCCATGAAGCTCGGAACCGTCCGCCGAGAAGGGTCGACCACGGCATTCTCGTCGATCGCGGGGGAGACCCGCTACCACGACGCCCTCGACGTGCTCGACCTCGTCGGGCGTGACGGCTGGTCGCACGACGACGGCACGGCAGGCCCCGAGCCCGATCCCGCGGAGCTCGCGCCGCCCGTGCTCTCCCCGCGCAAGATCATCTGCGTGGGCCTCAACTACACCGACCACGCCCGCGAGGTGGGCAAGGAGGCCCCGGCGGTGCCGACCCTCTTCGCCAAGGTCGCGACGACCCTCGTGGGCGCCCGCGAGCCGCTCGAGATGCCCGACGTGAGCACGCGGGTCGACTGGGAGGCCGAGCTCGCGATCGTGATCGGACGCGAGATCCGCAACGCGTCGGCGGAGGAGGCGCAGGCCGCCATCCTCGGGTACTCGGTGCTCAACGACCTCAGCATCCGCGACTGGCAGAACCGCACGAGCGAGTGGTTCCAGGGAAAGAACTTCGACAGGACGTGCCCGTTCGGCCCCGTCGTCGTGACGCCCGACGAGCTTGACCTCGCCTCGGGCCTCGCCGTCACGTGCACCGTCAACGGCGAGGTCATGCAGGCGGGCACGACCGCCGACATGATCTTCAGCCCGGTCGATATCGTGGTCTACATCACGCAGTTCCTCACGCTCCAGCCGGGCGACGTCATCGCCACGGGCACGCCCGCGGGCGTGGGCTTCACCAGGAAGCCTCCCGTGTTCCTGGTGCCCGGCGACACCCTCACGACGTCCATCGAGGGCATCGGCGAGCTGCGCAACGACTGCACGGCCGCCGAGACGCTCGTAGGAGGAACGGTATGACCGCCGAGGATCGCGTAGCCATCATCACGGGCGGCGCCGGCAGCATCGGCTCCGCCATCGTGCGCGAGCTCGCCGCCGCCGGATACCTCGTGTGCGTCGCCGACCTCTCCGCCGAGGCGTGCGCGCGCGTCGTGGCCGAGGTGCCCGGCTCCTTCGCCTTCGTGGGCGACCTCGCCGACCCCGCCACCGTCGAGCTGCTCGCGAGCACGGCCGCCGAGAAGGGGGTGCTCACGGTGCTCGTCAACTCCGTCGGCATCTCGCCCAAGAACAACGGCAACAAGTTCATGTTCGACGACATCGACGACGCCGCGTGGGCGCAGATCTTCGACGTCAACTTCTTCGGGCCCGTGCGCGTGACGCGCGCCGTGCTGCGGCGCATGCGCGACGGCGACGGCGCGTCGATCATCAACATCTCCTCGATCACCGCCCGCACCGGCACCGGCGGCCCCGTGGGCGCGAGCTTCCCGCCCGTGCTCCCGTCGTCGTCGCACTACGCCACGACGAAGGCGGGCATCGCGAACCTCACGAGATCGCTCGCCCGCGAGGTCGCACCGCGCGGCATCCGCGTCAACGCCGTCGCCCCCGGCTTCATCGCGACGGCGATGACCGCGAGCACGGCGGGCACCGACGTCATCCACGGCCAGATCCCCTGGGGTCGTCCGGGCACGCCCGAGGATGTCGCGGCCGTCGTGGCCTTCCTCGCGAGCCCGGCTGCCGGCTACGTCACGGGCACCACGATCGCCGTGGACGGCGGGATGCTGTCATGACCCTCGTCGTCGTGGGCGTGGGCGCGATGGGCTCGGCGCTCGCCGCACGCCTCGTCGAGCGCGGCCACGACGTGGTCGGCGTCGACCCGTTCCTCGCGGCGGCGGGATCAGCCGTCGAGACCGCGGAGGGCGTCCGGGTCGTCCACTCGCTCGAGGATGTCGACGCCGCGGTCTCCGAGGTGCTCGTCTTCGTCCGCATGGCGGACCAGGTCGTCTCGGTCATCGAGTCGATGGACGGCCTGCGGGCCTACGACGACGTGCCCGCGACGATCCTCAGCACCCTGAGCCCCGCGGACGCGCGGTCCGTCGCCGAGCGCTTCGGCGCCGGGCGCCGGATCGTGGAGGCCCCCGTCTCGGGCGGCGTCTCGGGCGCGCGCCTCGGCGCCCTCACCGTGCTCATGGCCGGCGAGCCCGGGGCGTGGCTCGCGGATGCCGCGGCCACGGTGTTCCGCTTCGACGGCTTCGGGCTGCCGGCCGCGGCGAAGCTCCTGAACAACTCCCTCGCCGCCGCGAACGCCCACGCGCTCACGGCGGCGCTCGCCCAGGCCGACGGCCTGGGCCTCGACGCCGCCCAGATGCTCGAGGTCGTGCGCGTCTCGAGCGGCGGCGGCTGGATCGCGGAGAACTTCGACGAGTTCCCCGTCGACCTGCTGTGGAAGGACTTCACCCTCCTGCAGGCGAGCGGGCCGGTCACCTTCCCGGCGACCGACGGGCGCACCGACCTCGTGGAGGCAGTGCGGAACTCCCGCCGGCGCATCGCACCCGAAGAAAGGAACTGACATGGTCCTCTCCATCCCGTCGACAGGCACCGCCGAGGCCCTCTGGGCGCTCGACCACGGATCGCTCACCTACGACGCCGGGCTCGTCGTGCTCGGCGGCTCGGGAGTGAGCGAGCATCCGATCACGTCGTTCCTCATCAAGCACGAGCGCGGCCTCGTGCTCTTCGACACGGGCCTCGACCCCGCGGCCGCCGACCGGCAGGTCGAGGAGTACGGCGAGCTCGCCTCCGCGTTCGACATGCGCTTCTCCGCGGAGAACCGCATCGACCGGCAGATCGAGAAGGCCGGGTTCTCGACGAAGGATGTCACGCACGTCGTCGTCTCGCACGCGCACTTCGACCACACGGGCGGCCTCAAGCTCTTCCCGCACGCGCGCCTGTACATGGGGCTCGCCGACCTGCGGTTCGTCTTCTGGCCGGACGGGGGAGCCGCGGGCTCGTGCCGCTGGCCCGACATCGAGGCCACCCGCGGCTACCGCTGGAACCCGGTGGTGGGCGACTACGACCTCTTCGGCGACGGCAGCATCGTGATGCTCTCGCTGCCCGGCCACACGCCCGGCAACGCCGGGCTGCTCGTGCAGCTGCCCGGGGAGACGATCATCCTGACGGGCGACACGGTGCACCTGCGCGCCAACATCGAGTGGACGATGCCCATGGGCGGAGACCACAACACGTCTGACGCGACCAACTCGATCCGCCGGCTGCAGCAGCTGCGCGACTCCTTCGACGCGAAGGTGTGGATCGCGCACGACCCCGAGGACTGGATCGACTTCGGCGGCGCCGGCCGCTACGGGGCCTGACGTGGGCGGCGTGCTCGTCGACTACCGGTGCTCGGCGTGCGGGCGCGTGGCCGAGGCCCGCGTCCAGACCCCCGCGCCCTCGACCGCGCAGTGCGCGGCCTGCGGTGGGGAGTCCCGCCGCAGGTACGGCTTCCGCCTGGGGGCGGCGAGCGCCCCTGCGACGGCCGGGGGGCACGACCACGGGCATCCCGACGGGCTGGGCACGTGCGGTCTGCTGCCGACGGCGGCGCGCGCCCTCACGGCGCGGCTGAACGGCGACGAGCGCGGCCTCGAGCGGGAGTTCCGCTCCCAGGAGCGCATGATCTCCGAGGGCACCCTCGACCCGAAGGCCGGCGTGCACGGCCTCGCCGCGCCCGCCTGAGGCGGGTCGCGCCCGGGTGACGCGGCACCCTATTGATCATAACCGTTATACTCATTATAATCTGAATGCGGCACGAGCCGCCTGTACTTCAACGGTGAGGACCATGACAGGAACGGATGCACCCCCGCCCTCGGCGGCGCTTCTGCATGTCGACTCCGTGTCCAAGCGATTCGACGCCACGCAGGCTCTCGACGGCGTGACGATCTCCGTCGCCGCTGGCGAGACCGTCGGCCTCATCGGCCGCAACGGGGCGGGCAAGTCGACGCTCGTCGCCGCCCTCACGGGCCTGATCGAGGTGGACTCCGGCCAGATCCTCGTCGACGGCGTGCGCCTCGGCGACGGCGACGGGCGACAGGCCATCTCGTGCCTCTACCAGCACAGCACCCTCATCCCGGCGCTCAGCGTCACCGAGAACCTGTTCATCGACCGCGTGTCCAACCTCGCGGGCGGCTTCGTGTCGTGGGCCCGCGCCCACGGCGAGGCGCGCGCCGTGCTCGCGGACTGGGGCGTAGACCTCGACCCGCGCACGCGCGTGGAGGAGCTCACGCTCGAGGAGCGGCAGTCGGTGGAGCTCGCGCGCGCCCTGTCGCGCGGCAGCCGGCTCGTGATCCTCGACGAGCCGACGGCCCAGCTCGACTCGCACCAGGCTGCCCGGCTGCACGAGCGGATCCACCAGCTCCAGGATCGCGGCGTGAGCTTCCTCTACATCTCGCACTTCCTGCCCGAGGTGTTCGAGGTGTGCGACCGCGCCGTCGTGCTGCGCGACGGGCGGACGGTGCTCGAGGCGCCCGTCGACGAGCTCGACGAGCCCGCCATCATCCGCGCGATGTCCGGCACCGACGACGCGGCAGTCGCCCAGCGCACTCGCGGCGACCGCGCGCTCGCCGCCGCCTCCGAGCCCGTGCTGCGCGTGGCCGACCTCGCCCTCGACGGCGTCTTCGGCCCCGTCACGTTCGACGCGCGCCCGGGCGAGGTGGTCGGCATCGCCGGGTCGCTGCGCTCCGGCGCCACGGAGGTGGCGCGGGTGCTCTCTGGGCTCTTGCGACCGACAGGCGGATCGGCGACCGTGGCGGGAACCGCGATCGCGTCGGGCTCAGTGCGCGCGGCGCTCGACGCGGGTGTGAGCTCCGTGCCCCAGGACCGGCTGCGCGAGGGCCTCTTCCCGCAGCTCGGCGTCGACGAGAACGTGACAGCCACGACTGCCTCGCGCCTCGGCCGCCTGGGGTTCATCGACCGCCGGGTGCGCGACCGCGCCGCCGACCGCATCATCGAGGACTTCGCCGTGAAGACGTCCGAGCGTGGCTCGGCCATCGGAAGCCTGAGCGGCGGCAACCAGCAGAAGGCCCTGTTCGGGCGCGCGTTCGAGTCGCAGCCCCTCGTGCTCGTGCTCGACACGCCCTCCGCCGGCGTCGACATCGTCTCCACCGCGGCGATCTTCGAGCGGCTCGAGCAGGCGTCGGGCCGGGGGCTCGCCACGGTCATCGCGTCGAACACGCTCACCGAGCTGCGCGCGTGCGACGTCGTGCACGTCATGTTCGAGGGGCGGATCATCCGCACCTTCGAACCCGGCTGGAGCAGTGAGGACATGATCGGCGCAATCGAAGGAGTAGACGAGACATGAGCGCATCCACCACCGTCGACGGCGGCCGCATCGCCCGCCGCCGGGCGCATCCCGCGCTGCGCTTCGTGAAGGAGTACCCGCTGCTCCCCGTGCTCGTCGTGGCGCTCGTCGTCGGGTCGCTCGCGAACTCGCTGTTCCTGTCGCCGAGCAACCTCGTGAACGTGCTCGCGCAGTCCGCCGTGCTGGGCGTGCTCGTCGTCTCGCAGACGCTCGTGATGCTCACGGGGCGCATGGACCTCTCCACGGAGTCCGTCGTGACCCTCGCGCCCGTGTTCAGCGTGTGGCTCGTCATCCCCGTCGCCACGGGCGGACTCGGCATCGAGCTCGACCCGTTCCTCGGGGTGCTGCTCACGATGCTCGTGGGCGGGGTCGTCGGCCTCGTGAACGGCATGCTCGTCATGAAGGTCGGGCTCAACTCGTTCGTCGTGACGCTCGCGATGCTCATCCTGCTCGCGGGCGTGGCGCAGGGGGTCGGCGAGGGGCGCACGCTCTACGGCATCTCGGACGTCTACCTGTACCTGGGGTCGGCGATGTGGCTCGGCATCCCCGTCTCGGTGTGGATCGCCGTCGCGCTCTTCGTGGCCGCGGGGCTGTTCCTGCGCTACCACCGCGTCGGCCGGTCGCTCTACGCGATCGGCGGCAACGAGCTCGCGGCGGCAGCGGCGGGCATCCCCGTGGCGCGCACCGTCATCGGCGTGTACGTCGTCTCCGGCCTGCTGGCGGGCCTCGCGGGAGTGCTGCTCACGGGCCGCCTGAGCGCCGCGACGGCGACGCAGGGCTCCGGCCTCATCTTCTCCGTCCTCGCAGCGTGCGTCATCGGCGGCATCAGCCTGAGCGGCGGTCGCGGCACGATGCTCGGCGCGGCCAGCGGCGTGCTGCTGCTGGGCGTCGTCAACAACCTCCTGGTCCTGTCGAACATCAAGTCCTACTGGATCTCGGCGACCTACGGGCTCATCATCCTCATCGCCCTGGTCCTCTCCCGGTTCACGAGCGGCCGCCGACAACTCTGACCGGCACCGCGCGCTCGACCCGTTCCACCCCTGCACACACCAACAAAGGAGTTAGTCATGTCATTTAACAGCTCACGCCGTCGCGCGACGTCGCTGGCGGCAGCCGCCATCGTCACCGCGGTGGCCCTCAGCGGATGCGCCGCCACCCCCGGCGGCGACAGCTCGGCGGCGCCCGAGGGCGGCACCGTCATCGGCATCGCGAACGCGTTCCTCGGCAACTCGTTCAACCAGGCCGCCGTCGCGCTGCTGACCAAGTACTCGGAGGAGGCGGGCTTCGCGCCGCTGGAGCCCACCAACGCCGACGCGGACAGCTCGCAGCAGATCTCCGACGTGCAGAGCCTCATCAGCCGTGGCGCAAAGGCCATCCTGCTCACGCCCAACGACTCCGACGCGCTCGCCGGCGTCGTCAACTCGACTGTCGCGCAGGGCATCCCGGTCGTGACGCCGAACATCGGCGTCAACACCGACAAGGTGTTCGTCAACGTGCGCCCGAGCGGAACCGAGATGGGCACCCTGCAGTGCGAGGCCCTCAAGGGCAACGTGCCCGACGACGCCCAGATCTTCTACGTCGCCGGCTTCCTGAGCGACTCGACGGGCCGCGAGCGCTGGGAGTCGTTCCGCGACTGCGTCGCCGACAAGTTCCCGGGCATCACGGTCACGATGAAGGAGGGCAAGTGGGACCCGGTGGAGTCGACGACCCTCATCGAGACCGCCTTCGGCTCCGGCCAGACGTTCGACGCACTCGTGCTCGCGAGCGACTCGGTCTACGGCCCCGGCGCCCTCTCCACGCTCAAGAAGCTCGGGCTGCTGTTCCCGGCCGGTGACCCCGGCCACATCTACCTCTCGGGCATCGACGGCTCGCCCGAGGGCCTCCAGGCCATCCGCGACGGGTTCATGGACAACCTCGTCGCGCAGCCGCTCGTGCAGCAGTGCGAGCAGGCTGTCGCCTACCTGAAGCTCGCGCTCGAGGGCGGCACCGTCACGGCGGGCCCGACCGACCACGGCAGCGAGATCGTCGACGACGGCGGGGTCCTCACCGACTTCATCCCGGCGCTCTTCGTCACCATCGACAACGTCGACGACAAGGCCATCTGGGGCAACACCGTCTCCTAGCAACGAGAAGGGGCCCGTCGCGATCGCTCGCGACGGGCCCCTTCTTCGTTCGTCAGTCCGTGAACGGGATGTCGATGTCGGCGATGTCCTGGTCGGTGAGGTTGATGACGATGTTGTCGGGCGTGCGGGTGGTCATCCAGACGAGCTCCTCGCTGCGGCTCAGGTTGCCCTCGATGTGCGGCACGAACGGCGGCACGTACACGAAGTCGCCCTCCTCGAGGATGACGAGCTCCTCATAGCGCTCGCCGAAGCGGATGAACCCGCGCCCTTTGAACACGTAGCCGCCGGTCTCGGCCTCGCCGTGGGTGTGCGGGTCGGAGATCTCGCCCGGACCGGTGAACACCTTGCCGAACCACAGCCCCTCGACCTCGCTGTTCTCCTTGCTCACGCCGGAGATGCGCCGCGCGTTGAGCGTCTGGCCGGGCGCGAGCTGGAGGTCTGCGCCGCGCTGCACGCTCAGGGTCTTCAAGTTGTTGGTGGTGTCGGTCACCGCTGCACCTCTCTGTGTTGGGTCGCCGACGGCAGGGGCCGCCGAGGTACCCAGTATCGATCTCGGCCCGAATCATGGTATTGATTTCTGTGAGTTGTTCCGAATAGTGAGACATATGACATGAGCACGTCGCTGGCGCTGAGAATCCTGTCGCTCGCCGCGGAGCGTGACCGCGTGGGCATCGGCGACGTCGTGCGCGAGCTCGGAGCCAGCCGCTCGTCCGCCTACCGCGCGCTCCAGTCGCTCGAGGCCTCGGGGCACCTCCTGCTCTCCGAGACCGGCCGGGGCTACGGCGCCGGGCCCGCCCTGCTCCGGCTCGCCGAGGTGCCCGCGGTCGACGCGGCGTCCCGCCGCGCCTTCGCGCCCGTGCTCGGTGCCATCCGCGATGCGACGGGAGAGACCGTGCACGCGTCGGTGCTCCTCGGCAGCCAGGTGCTCGTGCTCGACGGCCGCCGTTCCGCGCACGAGGTCGACATGGGCTCCCGCATCGGGATGACCGCGCCCGCGCACTCGATGGCGGCGGGCAAGCTGCTGCTCGCGGCGTTGGACGACCGGCTCGTGCGCGCCATGATCCCGGCCGACGAGCTCCCCCGGCGCACGAGCCGCACGATCGGGGCGGCCGACGAGCTCATGGCCGAGCTCGCGAGGGTGCGCGAGCAGGGCTACGCGATGGCCGTGCAGGAGTCGGAGGCGGGGGTGGACTCCATCGCCCTGCCCCTCGACGGCTCGACCCCGCGCACCCGGGTCGCCGTGGTGGTGTCGGTGCCGAGCGAGCGCGGCGGCATCCGCAGGCTGCGCAGCATGGGGGCGATCGCGGGCGAGTGCCTCGCCGCCGCCGCCGCGGACGAGGGCGTCATCGCGCCGTGGCGGACCGACTCCCGCCGCGGTCGGCCCTAGGCCGCGGCGGCCTTGGCGTCGGCGAGGTCGACGAACAGGTCGGTGTTGAAGCCGTAGGCCGTGACGACCTCGTCGATGACGCGGTCGCGCTCGGCCTCGTCCCAGGCGACGGCGTCGAGCTGCTCGCGGTACGTCTCCTTGAACTCCTTGGGCTTGCCGATCTGGTCGAAGAGGTAGAAGCCGACGCCGTTGGTCTCGAAGCCGAACTGGCGCTGCATGAGCGTGCGGATGACCTGGCCGCCCGAGAGGTCGCCGAGGTAGCGCGTGTAGTGGTGTGCGATGAAGCCGCCGGCCCAGCCCTGCGCCGCGATCTCGCGCACGCGGGCGGCGTAGCGCTCCGTCGTGGGCAGCGGGCTGATGGCCTCGCGCCAGCCCGGACCGATGAGGAACTCGAGGTCGTCCTCGATGGCCGGCAGGCGCGTGAGCTGCGGCGCGATGAACGGCGCCGCGACGGGGTCGCCCGCGAACTGCGCCGCCGCCGACTCGATGGCCTCGTAGATGAAGAAGTGCTGGGCGACGAGGGCGATGTAGTCCTCGCGCGTGCCCTTGCCCGTCATGAGGTCCTTCATGAAGTCGGCACCCTCGCTCTCACCGTGGTTGGTCCACGTGCGCTCACGGAGGGCCTGGGAGAAGGGGATGACGGTCACGATTGCTCCAGACGAGTTAGGTGACCCTAAGTCTAGTGGCCGTGCCCCGGGAGGTCGAAGCCTGTGCCGTGGGGCACGGCGTACTCTCCCGCCTCGGTCGCCGCGAGCGCGGGCGTCGTGAGGGCGGCGACGACGAGCGCTCCGGCGGCGAGGCCGAGCAGGTAGCGCGCGACGCCGGGGGCGGTCGGGCGGGCATCCTTGTCGCGGCGGCGCAGGTGGATGCCGAGCACCGCGGCCGCGAAGAGCTCGAAGAGGCTCGCGATCGCGAGGGGCAGCAGCGGCAGCGCCGCGGCGAGCTCGGGTGATTCCAGGGACGAGGATGCGACGAGCAGGAGGGTCCACGCCCCCACGGGTGCGAGCGCCACGGCGAGCGCGATCCGCGGTGCCACGAGCTCGTCGCGCGCGAACGTGAGGACGCCCCACCCGAACTCGGCGAGCGCGAGCACGGACAGGGCGATCCCGAGGCCGAGCGGGGAGCCGAGCACCAGGGCGAAGTGGATGAGGCCCGTGCCGATGGCGGCGAAGGCGAGCCACGTGCGCCTGATGGTCGGCATCCCGCCGTCCTAGGCCGTCGCGACGGAGCCGCGGCGGTCGGCGCCGAGGCCCACGGCGAGCAGCAGCGCCGCGCTCGCGAAGTGGAGCACGTTGTCGGCCGCGTTGATCGCGAGGATGTTGAACGCCGTTCCCACGAGGAACAGCCCGGCGAGGCCGAGCACCAGGTAGGCGAAGCCCACCACGGAGTTGACGGTCTTCGCCGCGCTCACCCTCGAGATGCCCGCGAGCAGCAGGGCGGCCCCGATGAGGATGTGGGCGACGTTGTGAAACACGTTGACCTCGAAGATGCCGAGCAGGAGCCCGCCCGAGGTCGCGAAGAAGCCGGTGCCCGACGTCACGGTGAAGCCGAGCACGCCGATGAGGACGTACACGGCGCCGAAGATGACGCCCAGCAGGCGGTTCGGTGACTTGCTCATTGTCTTGCCTCCTTGCACAGACAGGATGTCCGCGTGGAAGTGGTTCGTAGCGCTCAGTGCGGGCGAGGGGTGATGCCGAGGCGCTCGCAGGCGGCGTCGTACAGCACGACGATCTCGCGGCGGATCTCGGGCCGCTCGGTGATCTCGGTGCTCCACGGCACCGTGAGCTCCGCGTCGCCCGCGGGGGTGCGGTAGCTCCAGGTGCCGCCCGACCCGTCGAGCGTCGTCATGGTCGCGGCCGTGGCATCCTCGGAGCCGAAGGCGCGCGCGATGAGCAGGTTGTCGTCGTTGTGGTCGGAGTTCATGTGGGCCAGTACGGCCTCGACTGTCGCTTCGGGGAAGGTTGGCACGAAAACTACGGTAGCCGGTCGGCGGCCTGCGCCACGATGGAGCCATGGCGATTACCCCCGACACCAAGAACTGGACCTGGGTCCTCGAGAAGCCCTGCCCCGAGTGCGGCTTCGACGCGTCGACCTTCGGCGCGCAGGATGTCTCCACCCTCCTGCGCGAGAACGCCGCGTCGTGGCCTGCCGTGCTCGACCGGGCCGACGTGCGCGTGCGCCCCGACGACACCACGTGGTCGCCCCTGGAGTACTCCGCGCACGTGCGCGACGTCTTCCGCATCTACGACTACCGGCTCGCACTCATGCAGCGCGAGCACGACCCGCTCTTCCCGAACTGGGACCAGGACCAGACCGCCGTGGAGGAGGACTACAACGCACAGGACCCGGCCGTCGTGTCCGACGAGCTCGTGGCGGCGGCCGCATCCCTCGCCGACGGCTTCGACGGCGTCACCGACTGGTCGCGCCCCGGCCGCCGCAGCGACGGCGTCGCCTTCACGATCGAGACGTTCGCGAAGTACTTCATCCACGACCCGATCCACCACCTGCACGACGTGCGGGGCTGATCAGTCCTTCAGGTTCGACTCCAGGAACACGGCGCTGCGGGCGAAGGCGAGGGCCGCGGCCTGCAGGTCGACGAGCGAGGCGACGCTCGCGTTCGCGAAGCCGTGGCGCGTGCCGATGTAGCGGTGCTGCGTGACGGGCGTTCCGTGGTCCTTGAGGCGCGTGACGAACGAGTCCGGATCCTCGCCGGCGTACCATTCGTCGAACTCCGCCCACTGCAGCAGGGCGGGGCACGGGATCACGCCGTGGTCGCGCTCGGCGAGGGTCGCGTAGTACGAGACGACGGCATCGGCGGCACCGGCCTGCGCGTGCAGGAGGGCGAGCCATCCGCCGAGGGCGAAGCCCACGAGGCCCACCCGCTCGTGCCCCGTGAGCTGGCCGCCCACTATCGCGTCGTCGATCTCGGCGAGGGCCGTGCCGATGTCGAGAGCGGCGACGAGGCCCTCGGAGGTGCCCGTGTCGATGGTGCACACCCCGTCGTACAGGTCGGGCACGGCGACCCGGAACCCCCGGCTCGCGAGCGCGTGCGCGTAGGCCTCGAGCCAGGGCAGCCGACCGTAGGCGTCGTGCAGGAGCACGACCACGGGCCCGCCGGGCTCGCCGTAGTACAGCGCTTGGCCCGGCGAGGGGATGGGGACCAGCTGGCTCATGCTCGAAAGCCTAGGCGGAAGGTAGCCTGAGATCATGTCCAACGGCCGTCGCGTAGTCGCCGCAGTGCTCGTCGCCATCGGCGCGCTCGTCTACGGGGTGTCGCCCATCGACGTCATCCCCGAGCTGATCACGGGCCCGCTCGGCTTCGCCGACGACCTCGCGGTGCTCGCGGGCGCGGGCTTCGCCATCTGGAAGCTCCTCAGCGGGCGCAACCCGGGAACGGCCCCGCCGCCCGCGGCCTAGACCCCCGAGCGCAGGTTCGGCTTCGTGCGCTCGCTAGGCGGTGACGGGCGAGAGGCGCCGGGTGCGCAGGTAGCCGGCGAAGGGCAGCACGGCGGCGCCCGCGGCGAGGAAGAGCGGCACGGGGGCGAGATCCTGCCCCGTGCCCTGCAGCGCGAGCAGCAGTGACTCCAGGTCGAGCGACGTCGCGTACGGCACGAGGGTGCTGCCCAGCACGAACAGGCCGAGCGCGATCCCGCCGGTGATGCCGGCGGCGAGCAGCAGGCCGAGGCTGGGGACGAGGATGCGGCCGCCCGCGAGCGTGCGCGCTGCGACGACGGCCGTGGCGAGCACGGCGACGATGCCCGCGAGCTTGTTCGCCCACAGGAGCAGGTCGTAGCCGACGGCATCCGGACCGTGCGACAGCTGGGCGAGCGCCGTCGCGAACAGCGCGACGTCCACGGCTGCCGCGGCTATCGCGACAGCGAGGATGACGCGCGGGACGGCGACGTGGGGCTGCATGGCCCCAACGCTAGGGGGCGGGGTCTCGCGCGGGGCAGCCCCAGAGGGGGGAACCCCTGTCGGGGTGTCAGTGGAACGTGGGTGGAGCGGATGACGGGAATCGAACCCGCGCTATCAGCTTGGGAAGCTGAAGTTCTGCCATTGAACTACATCCGCGAATGTGCGGCGGTTTCCCGCACAGACACAGCCTACCCGAGTCGCTAGCCTCGGGACATGAGGCCCTTTCACGCTGTAACCGTCGCCCTGGTCGTCGTGCTCGCGGGCTGCACGCCGGCCGCACCGGTGCCGTCGCCGACCCCCACGACCGCGGCCCCCAAGCCGACGCCGATGCCCACGCCGACTCCGACGGTGGCTGTCGCGTCGCTCACCATCCCCGCCTGCGACGTGCTGCTGCCGATCGCGACGGCGCGCGACCTCTTCTCCGACTCCACGGAGCTCCTTGCGGAGAACCCCGCGTCCGAGTTCAGCGGGCGCCTCATGGTCCCGTCGATCACGACCGTGCTCTCGACGGCGAGCCCGACGAGGTCGTGCTTCTGGGGCATCCCCAGCTCCGACGGCCTGTTCCAGGTCGTGGTCACAGGGATCACGACGGCAGAGGTGGCGACCCTGCAGGGCGAGCTCGCGGCGGCGGCCTACGCGCAGACCACGATGGGCACGGTGACGGCGTTCGAGCTCGAGGGCATGAACGAGGTCGGGTCCGTCGGCACGACGCACCTCTTCACGGGGACGACGTGGATTCTCGTCGACGGCTCGTCGTCCTCGTTCTCCGGCGCCGTGGCCGGCCAGGTGCTCGACGCCCTCCGCACCGCGAACCCGACCCTGGGGCTGTGACCGGCTAGCCTGTCGGCATGCTGCTCTCCGACCGCGACATCCGTGCCGAGCTCGCCGCCGGCCGCATCCAGCTCGACCCGCTCGACCTCGAGATGGTCCAGCCGTCGAGCATCGATGTGCGCCTCGACAGGTTCTTCCGCCTGTTCGACAACCACAAGTACCCGTTCATCGACCCCGCCGAGGAGCAGCCCGACCTCACCCACCTGGTGGACGTGGAGCCCGACCAGCCGTTCATCCTGCACCCGGGCGAGTTCGTGCTCGGCAGCACCTTCGAGCTCGTGACGCTGCCCGACGACGTCGCCGCGCGCCTCGAGGGCAAGAGCTCCCTCGGCCGCCTCGGCCTGCTCACGCACTCGACCGCGGGCTTCGTGGACCCCGGATTCTCGGGGCACGTCACCCTCGAGCTCAGCAACGTCGCGACGCTCCCCATCAAGCTCTGGCCGGGCATGAAGATCGGGCAGCTGTGCTTCATCCGCACGTCGTCGCCCGTGGACAACGCCTACGGCTCCGGCACCTACCTCAACCGCTACCAGGGCCAGCGCGGCCCGACCGCGTCGCGCAGCTGGATCAACTTCCACCGCACCGACGTGCGGTCGACCGACGCGGGGTCGAAGGGCGCCTAGCGCAGCTGCTCGAGCTGCCAGCCCAGCCACGGGCTGAACGCGTACGGCGCCGCGACGGCGGCCTCGTGCAGCGACGCGGGGGACACCCACGCGAACTCGGCGACCTCGTCGGGGTTGGGCGCGACCTCGTCCGACGTGACGGCGCGGAACACCGGGCACACCTCGTTCTCCACGATGCCGGAGGCATCGACGGCGCGATAGCGGAAGTCGGGCAGCACGACCTCGATGTCGCGCAGCGTGATGCCGAGCTCGAACACGCCGCGTCGCACTATCGCGTCCTCGAGCTCCTCGCCGGGTGCGGGATGCCCGCAGAAAGAGTTGGTCCAGACGCCCGGCCACGTGAGCTTCGCGAGCGCGCGCCTCGTCACGAGCACTTCTCCGGCGTCGTTGTAGACGTGGCAGGAGAAGGCGAGGTGCAGCGGCGTCTCGGCCGTGTGGACCGAAACCTTATCCGCCGTGCCGACGGCGGCACCAGAGTCATCGACGAGGACGACCTGTTCGGGAGCGGTCACGATAGTCTGCCTCAATGGATGGTGGTGGGCTGCTCGGTCTCTCCGAGGAGAGGCAGGTGCAGGTCGACGCCGTTCTGGCCCGATTCTTCACACTATCGAAGAACCGCGCCGCCGCCTTCGGCCCGCAGTACGTGCAGCTGTGGGAGACGCTCGAGCAGAACACCACGGGCGGCAAGCGGTTCCGGCCCAAGATGGTGCTGTGCGCTTACCAGGCGCTCGGCGGAACCGACCTCGAGGCCGCGGCCTACGTGGGCGCGGCGTTCGAGCTGCTGCACACGGCCCTCATCGTGCACGACGACGTGATCGACCACGACTTCGTGCGCCGGGGAGTGCCCAACATCTCGGGCAGCTACCGCGATGCCGCGACCGCCGCGGGCACGAGCGAGCGCGTCGCCGAGCACAGCGGCATCTCGGCGGCCGTCATCGCGGGCGACCTCGCCCTCTTCAACTCCTACCGGCTCATCGACCGAAGCGGCGTCACGGATGTCACGCGCACCCGCCTGCTCGAGGTCATGGACGACGCGCTCTTCGCCTCGGCGGCGGGCGAGCTCATCGACGTCGACTTCCAGATCGCGGCCGAGGTGCCGCGCGTGGACGACATCCTCACGATGGAGCGCCTCAAGACCGCCGTCTACTCGTTCGAGTGCCCGCTGCAGGCGGGGGCCATCCTCGCGGGCGCGTCGGAGGAGGTCGTCACGACCCTGGGCGACTTCGGGCGCGAGATCGGCATCGCCTACCAGCTCGTGGACGACCTGCTCGGGGTGTTCGGCGTCGAGGCCGAGACCGGCAAGACGACGACCGGCGACCTGCGCGAGGGCAAGCGCACCGTGCTCATCGCCTACGCGACGAGCACGAGCGAGTGGGCGGAGGTCGACGGCCTCATCGGCAACCCCGACCTCACGGACGAGGATGCCGACCGCGTGCGCGAGCTGCTCACGACGAGCGGAGCCAAGTCGTTCGCCGAGGGGCTCGCGCGCTACTACGCCAACCGCGCCCTCGCGCGGCTCGCCGAACCGCACATCCCGCCGGCGCTGCGCGCCGAGCTGCACCCCGTCGCCGACGCCGTGCTCGGGCGGGTCAAGTGAGGCCCGCGCTCTACGACCGGGTTGCGGAGGAGACGGCGAGCGTCGTGATCCGCCGGTACTCGACATCCTTCGGCCTCGCCTCGCGCCTGCTGGGCCCGGACGTGCGCCAGCACGTCGAGAACATCTACGCGCTCGTGCGCGTCGCCGACGAGATCGTCGACGGTGGCGCGCAGGTCGACGTCGTGCAGGCGGCGCGCGCGCTCAACGAGCTCGAGGCCGAGACCGACCGCGCGATGGAGATCGGCTTCAGCACCAATCTCGTCGTGCACGCCTTCGCGCTCACGGCGCGCGATGTGGACTTCGGCACGGAGCTGACCGCGCCCTTCTTCGAGTCGATGCGCATGGACCTGAGCGAGAAGCAGCACGACCAGGCGAGCTTCGACCGCTATGTCTACGGCTCCGCGGAGGTCGTCGGCCTCATGTGCCTCCGCGCGTTCCTCGTGGGCGAGGACGTCACCGACCCGCAGCGCTTCGAGACGGGCGCCCGCGCGCTGGGCGCGGCGTTCCAGAAGGTCAACTTCCTGAGGGACCTCGCCGCCGACTTCGAGACGCTGGGCCGCAGCTACTTCCCGGATGTCGACGTCGCGACCTTCGACGAGGCCACCAAGGTCCGGCTGCTCGACGACATCGACGCCGACCTCGCCGTCTCGGCCGCCGTGGTCCCCGACCTGCCCCGGAGCTCCCGCCGCGCGGTGGCCCTCGCGCAGTCGCTCTTCGCCGAGCTCTCGGTGCGGCTCCGGAAGACGCCCGCGAGCGAGCTCGTGCGGGCCCGGGTGCGCGTGCCCAACCCCGTCAAGGCCCGTCTGGCCCTCGCGGCGGCGGTGGGCCGATGAGCGCCGTCGTCATCATCGGGGGCGGCATCGCGGGCCTCGCGAGCGCCGCGCTGCTCGCGCGCGAGGGGCACACCGTGACCGTGCTCGAGGGGCGTCCGGAGGTCGGCGGCAGGGCCGGATCGTGGGAGCACGACGGCTTCCGGTTCGACACGGGCCCCTCCTGGTACCTCATGCCCGAGGTGTTCGACCACTTCTACCGCCTGCTCGGCACGACTGCGGCGGAGCAGCTCGACCTCATCACGCTCGACCCCGGCTACCGCGTGTTCTTCGAGGGCCGCGACGAGCCCCTCGACATCTCCGCAGAGGTCGACGACAACATCGCCCTGTTCGAGTCGATCGAGAAGGGCGCGGGCAAGCGCCTCGCGGCCTACCTCGAGTCGGCGCGCGAGGTCTACGGCCTCGCGAAGGCGCACTTCCTCTACACGACGTTCGTCGACCTGCGACCGCTGCTCGTGCGCGATGTCCTGAGCCGCGCGGGGGCGTTCGTGAAACTGCTCGTGCAGCCCCTGTCGACGTTCGTCGCGCGGCGCTTCCGCGACGACCGGCTGCGGCAGGTGCTCGGCTACCCCGCCGTGTTCCTCGGCTCGTCGCCCTATCTCACGCCGAGCATGTACCACCTCATGAGCCACCTCGACCTCGAAGACGGCGTGCTCTACCCGATGGGCGGATTCACGCGCGTCATCCACTCGATTGCCGACCTCGCGCGCGCGGAGGGCGTCACGATCGTGACGCGCGCGGAGGTCACGCGCATCGTCGTCGAGAACGGCACGGCCACGGGGGTCACCTACCTCGACGGCGACCGGCACGTGCAGTTCGCGGATGCCGACATCGTCGTCTCGGCGGCAGACCTGCACCACACCGAGACGCAGCTGCTCATCGACAGCGAACGCACGTACGGCGAGGAGTACTGGGAGCACCGCACCCCCGGCCCGAGCGCCCTGCTGCTCTACCTCGGCATCAAGGGCGAGCTGCCGCAGCTCGAGCACCACAACCTGCTCTTCGTGCGGGACTGGCAGAAGGGCTTCGAGGCGATCTTCGGCGAGACCTCGAGCGTGCCCGAGCCCGCTTCGCTGTACATCTGCAAGCCCAGCGGCGTCGACCCGGATGTCGCGCCCGACGGCTACGAGAACGTCTTCGTGCTCGTGCCGATCCCCGCCGACCCCACGATCGGCCGGGGCGACGTCGACGGCGACGGCGATACGCGCATCGAGGCGCTCGCCGACCGGGTCGTCACGCAGATCGCGCAGTGGACGGGCATCCCCGACCTCGCCGACCGCATCGTCGTGCGCCGCACCGTCGGCCCCGGCAACTTCGCGGACGAGCTCAACGCGTGGCGCGGCACGGCGCTCGGCCCCGCGCACACGCTCAGGCAGAGCGCGTTCTTCCGCGCGGGCAACGTCTCCAAGAAGGTCAAGGGCCTCTACTACGTGGGCGGCTCCACGATCCCGGGGATCGGGCTGCCCATGTGCCTCATCAGCGCCGAGGTGCTCGTGAAGCGCCTGCGCGGGGATGTCTCGACCGGCCCCCTCCCCGAGCCGCTCTAGTGGGCATCCTCTACCTCGCGGCACTGCTCGTCTCGCTCACGGGCATGGTCGTGCTCGACCGCCGCTTCCGCCTGTTCTTCTGGCGCGACGCCCGGCGCGCCGGCATCGTGCTCGCGGTCGGAGTGCTGTTCTTCCTCGTCTGGGACCTCGCGGGTGTCGGCGGCGGCATCTTCTTCCGCGGCGAGACGTCGTTCATGACGGGGCTGCAGATCGCCCCCGAGATCCCGCTCGAGGAGGTCTTCTTCCTCACGCTGCTGTGCTACCTGACGATGAACCTCTACGGCTTCTGGTCGCGGAGGTTCTCGAAGGGCGGGGCCTCATGACCTACTGGGCCCTCAACGCGATCTTCCTCGCCGTCGTGCTCGTCGTCGCCCTGGTCGCGCTGCGGCGCGTGCGCTGGCCGGCCGTGGGCGTCACGCTCGCGATCGTGCTCGTCATGACCGCGGTGTTCGACAACGTCATGATCTCGGTCGGGCTCGTGGCCTACAACGAGTCGCTCATCAGCGGAGCGTTCATCGGGGTCGCCCCCCTCGAGGACTTCGCGTACGCGGTCGCGGCGGTCGTGGGCCTGCCGAGCCTGTGGGCGCTGCTCGAGAGGAAGCCCCGTGCTTAAGGCGCTCTTCGTCTCGTCGCGCCCGCTCAGCTGGGTCAACACGGCGTTCCCGTTCGCCGCCGCGTATCTGCTCGCCACGCGCGGGGTCGACGTGACGCTCGTGGTGGGCGCGCTGTACTTCCTCGTGCCCTACAACCTCGCGATGTACGGCATCAACGACGTGTTCGACTACGAGTCCGACCTGCGCAACCCGCGCAAGGGCGGCGTGGAGGGCGCCCTGCTCGACCGCAGGGTGCACCGGCCCACGATCATCGCGGCGATCGTGACGAACGTGCCGTTCCTCGTGTACCTCGTCGCCGTCGGGTCGCCGCTCAGCTGGCTCGTGCTCGGCGTGAGCGTGTTCGCCGTCGTCGCGTACTCCGCCAAGGGGCTGCGCTTCAAGGAGCGCCCCTTCCTCGACTCGATCACGTCGAGCACCCACTTCGTGTCGCCCGCCGTGTACGCGCTCGTGCTCGCGGGGGCGACGTTCACGCCGCAGCTGTGGGCGCTGCTCGGCGCGTTCTTCCTGTGGGGTGCCGCGTCGCACGCGTTCGGTGCCGTGCAGGACGTCGTCGCCGACCGCGAGGCCGACATCTCGTCGATCGCGACGGTCATCGGTGCGCGCGCGACGGTGCGGCTCGCGGTCATCGCGTACCTGGCCGGGGGAGCGCTGCTGCTGCTCACCCAGTGGCCGGGACCGCTCGCGGCCGTGCTCGTGCTGCCCTACGCGGCGGTGTGCGCTCCGTTCTGGAACGTCTCCGACGCCGGGTCGGAGATCGCGAACCGCGGTTGGCGGCGGTTCCTGCTGCTCAACTTCGTCACGGGGTTCGTCGTGACGATGCTGATGATCTGGTTCGCGTACCTGACGCGGTGACGAAGTCCGCCACGCGCGCCACGACCCCCGGGTCGCTCAGGATGCGCATGTGGCCGAGCCCGTCGGTGTCGAGCCGCTCGACCGGCCCCGGATGGCCGAGGTGGATGTGGTCGGCCTCGGCGGGTGCGACGACCCGGTCGGTGGAGTCGTGCACGAGCAGCAGCGGCACGGGCGCCTCGACGCGCGTGACGAAGCGCGCCCAGGGGTCGTCCACGACCGTGAAGGTGCGCCGCTCGACCTTGCCGCGCAGCAGGTCGACGACCCGGCGCGGCAGCTCGAGCTGGCGGACGAACCCCTGCAGGATCGAGGCGGAGTCGTGCATCCCCGAGATGCCGACGAGGCTGCGCGTGCCGACGCCCTCGGCCACGGCGACGAAGCTCGACAGCACGCCGAACGAGTGGCCGACCACCGCCTCGAAGTCGCCGTGCACCTCGTGCAGCTCGTGGATCGCCGCGGCGTAGTCGAGCACGCTCGTACGCCGTCCGGGGGAGTCGCCGTTGCCCGGTGCGTCGAACGCGACGATCGTGCGGTCGGGGCCCTCGAGCGCGCGCACGAGGGTCGCGAAGCGCGAGGCGCGGCTGCGCCAGCCATGGACGAGCAGGATGACCCGGCTCCCGTCGCCCCACGTGTAGGTCGTGACGCGCTTGCCGTTCGCCTCGAGCTCTCCGCGCACGGCACGGGCGTGCACGTCGGCGTCCCGCGGGTGCACCCGTTCGGGCGTGCCGAGGCTCCACCAGAACCGGTACGCGAGCTCCGCGGCGACGGGCGCCGGCAGCATCCTGAAGACCCTCATCGCCGCTCCAAACTATAAATACGATCGTTCGTATAGTAGAGTCGGAGGTGCACAATGGCAACCATGACGGCGATCGACGGGCGCAGGGCCCGCGGGGACACCTCGCGCCGCGCCGTCATGCGCGCCGCCGTCGACCTGGCGTCGGTCAACGGCCTCGAGGGTCTCTCGATCGGCGCGCTCGCCGCCGAGACCTCGATGAGCAAGGGGGGTGTCGTCGCGCTCTTCGGCACGAAGGAGCAGTTGCAGCTCGCGACAGTCGCCGCCGCGCGCGAGATCTTCGTCGCCGCGGTCGTGGAGCCGGCGCTCGCGCGGCCCAGCGGGCTCGTGCGCCTCAGGGCGCTGCTGGAGAACTGGCTCGACTACAGCGAGGGGCGCGTGTTCAGCGGCGGGTGCTTCTTCGCCGCGGCGGCGGCCGAGCTGCGCTCGCGCGAGGGGGCGCTGCACGACGAGGTGGCGAGGCTCATGGCCGAGTGGCACGCGTTCGTCGGGGGCGCGATCGAGCGCGCTGTGGCCCAGGGCGAGCTGCCCGAGCGCACGGATGCGGCCCTGCTCACGTTCGAGATCACGTCGCTGCTCGACGGGGCGAACGACCGCTCGCTGCTGTTCGGCACGGCGGAGCCGTACCGGCTCGCGAGGGCTGCGATAGAGCGGCTACTCGCGCCAGCCTAGGTTGCGCGCCATGACCTCGAGCACGCGCAGGGTCTCGTCGTACTGCTCCTGGGTCAGACCCTCGGTCGTGAGGGTGCGCTGGGTGGCGACGACGGCCGAGAGGCGCTCGAGGGCGCCCCGGCCGCGCTCGGTGATGGCATAGGTCGAGGCGTCGAGCGTCACCCAGCCGCTGTCGAGGAGCTCGGCGAGGTGCTCGCGCGACGACTCCTGCTCGACGAGGAACGGCGCCACCGCGGCATCCAGGGCCTCTTCCGTCGCGGGCTCATGGGTGAGCACGTTGAGGAGTTGCCACTGGCGCCGGGTGACGCCGTGCTCGTCGAGCGTGGAGGCGAACTGCTCGTCGATCAGGCGATCGACGAGCTTCAACCAGAATCCGATCGGTCGAGGGGTGGACATCGTCCGCTAGCTCTCGGGCGTCTCGTCGGTGCTCGGGCGCTGCGGGCCGTGGCCGCGCATCATGCCCGGGTGGCGGTGTCCGCGTCCGAAGCCGCGCGCGGGGCCGTGGCCGAATCCGCGAGGGCCGAACGGGCGCTCGCCGAAGCCGCGCTCGCCGAGCTGCGACTCGTCCCACCCGAGGTTGCGGGCCATCTTCTCGAGGGTCGCCATGGTCGTGGCGTAGTCCGCGTCGGAGATGCCCTCACGGGCGGTCGCGCCGAGGCCCTTGCGGTACTCGCGCGTGAGCTCGTGCTTGCGGTGCTCGATGGCACGCAGCCAGAAGGCGGGGCGTGGGGTCTTGGTCGTGGTGTCGTTGGGGGTCTTCATGGTGGTGAATCCTTCGCTCTGGGATGTATGTCATATGACAACAGTTGTAAGATTACATACATGGATTCGCCGCGTCAAGACCCCATCGCACAGATCGAGCAGGCCGTGATCGCGCTGCGGCACTCGAGGCCGCGCGGTTCGGGCGGCCCGTGGCTGCGCGGCGGCCCGCACGCGGGCGAGCACCCCCTGCGCGGACGGGGGCCCCACGACCGCAGCATGGGGGGCGCGGCGCGCTTCCGCCTGCTGGCCGCGCTGCGCGAGCGCGACGGCCTGAGCGTCTCCGAGATCGCGGCGCTCATCGGCGTCGACCAGCCGCGGGCGAGCCGGCTCGTGAACGACTCCGCCGAGCGCGGCCTCGTCACGAGACGGGCGGACGAGAGGGATGCGCGCCGCAGCGTCGTGGAGCTGACCGCCCTGGGGCGCAGCATCCTCTCCACGACCACCGAGTCGCGGCGCACGGCGGTCGCCGACGCCATGGCCGGCTTCAGCGACGAGGAGGCCGCGACGTTCGCCGCCCTGCTGGGGCGCTTCGTCGAGAGTTGGACGCGGCGCGAGCCCTAGCCCCGCACGAGGGGAGAGCGAGCTGTCTGCCCCCCGATCCAGTCCGACTCGCAGTGGGACGTGTGCGGTATATCGGTGTTCTCGAAGATGGGATCATCCGGTACTCGACCGGGTGCTACTAGCTGTCCCGGGGGGAACAGTTCGATGGTTCAGACAACTCGCGTGCGCTCGCGCATCGCAAAGATCACCGTGGCCTCGCTCGTCCTGGCCGGAATCGCGTTCGCCGTCGCGCCGTCGACGCGCGAGGAGGCGAGCGCCGCCGGCTCCAACCTCGTGTGCGACCAGAACACGCTCTACGGCATCACCTCGGCCGGCGACGTGCTCCAGATCGACGCGACGACGGGAGCCACGACGGCCGTCGACAGCCTCTCCCCCGCGACCAACGCGCTCGGCATCACGCAGAACGGCACGCAGGCCTGGGCCTTCCAGAACAACGGCACGACGATCGTGAGCTACGACCCGCTGAGCGGCACCTCCAGCAGCATCGTCACCGGGTCCAGCCAGCCCGCGATCCGCGGTGCCGTCAACCCGGTGACCAACATCTTCTACTACGCGGGCGGCGGCACGAATGCGCGCCTGGCGGCCTACGACATCGACACCGCCACGGAGATCGGCCAGGTCGGCACGATCACGGGCCTCGGCGGGAACAACGGCGACATGGCCTTCGGCTCCGACGGCACGCTCTACGTCGTCGACGGCGACAAGGTCTACCAGGTCACGTCGGTTCCCGACACGGCGGGCGCGGCCAACCTCGCCGCGAGCGAGATCCTCACGCTCCCCGGCGGCACCAACAGCCCCGGCATCGCGTACTCGTCCGACGGCTACCTCTTCCTCGCGGCGAGCAGCTCGTCGTCGACCATCTACAAGATCAACCCCAGCTCGGGCGCCAGCGTCGGATCCATCACGATCTCGACGGCCCAGGCCGTCGTCGACCTCGCCACGTGCAACTACGCGAACTCCCTGCGAGGCCAGGTCGACCTGCGCAGCCGCGTCACGACCACCGACCAGTTCGGCGTCGTGAACTCGGGCAACGGCATCGGCACGCCGAACTCGGCGGTCACGTCGGGCAACCTCGTGGGCATCCAGTCGCCGGCCGCGGGACCGAACCTCACCCTCGGCGGGCTCAACTACACGGTCACGCTCACCGCCGTGGGCACCACCGATCTCACGAAGTACTCGATCGGCTGGACCTGCACCAACCTGACGACCTCCCTGCAGGTCGCCACGGGCACGGGAGCGATAGCCGCCTTCACCAACCCGATGACCTCGACCGCCGACGGAACCGACGTCGTGTGCACGTTCATCGCGGCCGCGCTGCCGAAGGCGGTCGACGACGCGTACCAGACCTCCATCGGCACCACCCACTCCGAGCCCCTCGCAACCGGCCTCATCAAGAACGACACGGGTGCGAGCATCACGGTGACGGGCAACACCGCGCCCGCGCACGGCTCGGTCACGGTCAACCCGGACGGCTCGTTCGACTACACGCCGACCGCCGGTTACACGGGGGACGACACCTTCGACTACACCATCACCGACGTGAACGGTACGACGTCCACGGGAACCGTGACGATCCATGTCTCGCCGGTCGCGGTGGACGACAGCTACTCGACACCCGCCGACACTCCGCTGAACATCTCAGACCTGACCGCCAACGACACCCCGGCGACGATGACGGTCAAGTCGGTCACGACGCCGCTGCACGGCACGGCCGTGCTCAACGGCGACGGGACCGTCACCTACACGCCCGACGCGGGCTACACCGGGCCGGACACCTTCGACTACGTCGCGCAGACCGCGGGCGGCCTCACCGACACCGCGACCGTCACGATCAGCGTCTCCGCCTCGGCGGTCGACGACCAGAAGAACGGCACCCGCGACACGCCCACGACGCTGCTCCCGCTCGCGAACGACACCCCCTCCGCGGGCTCCTCGTTCGACCTGCCGACCCTCCGGATCAAGGATCCGGGCTCGGGCGCCTGGGTGAGCCAGGTGACCGTCGCGAGCGTGGGCGTGTGGACCGTGTCCAGCAACGAGCTGGTCTTCTCGCCCGTGGCCGGCTTCAGCGGCACGCCCTCGATGCGCTACGAGATCACAGACCTCGCGGGCACCACGGTCTCGGCCAGGGCGACGGTCTTCTACCCGCAGGCCGCGACGCTCGCCTACACGAACGTCGAGCGCCCCGGCGTCGGCGCGTGGGGGATCGGCGTCGAGGCGATGCTGCTCGGGCTCGCGCTCGTGCTCTTCGCCGGGATCCGCCGCCGCCGTCAGGCAGCGCCGAAGCACCGGGCCGCCTAGCGGGTCGCGCTAGACCTCCTCGTGGTGGTCCTCCACCAGGGGGGCCATGCGCCGAGCATCCTCGAGCGAGTACTCGAAGCCCAGCTCCTTCGGGTACTCGCCGAGTGCCGTGAGGTGCGCCGCCGCGTTCTGCAGGCTCGCGAGGGCCAGGCCGAGGGTGTACGGGCCGAAGCTCACGCGCGAGATACCGAGCTCGGCGAGGCGTGTGAGGGGCACCGACTTCGGGCCGGAGATGGTCGAGACGCGGCCGTCGACGCCCGCGATCGCCTTCTCGACGGCGGCCTCGTCGCCAAGGCCGAGCATGAAGATGACGCTCGCGCCCGCGGCGAGGTACGCGTTCGCGCGCGTGAGGGCGTCGTCCCAGTCGCCGCCGCGCACGAGCGAGTCGACGCGCGCGTTGATGACGAGCGGGATTCCCAGGGCGTCGGCGGCGCCGCGGATCGTGCGGATGCGCTCCTCCTGGTCGGCGAGCGGGGTGAGCGGGGTGGTCTCGAGACCCGTGCTGTCTTCGAAGTTGATGCCCGCGGCGCCCGCCTGCATGAGGCGCGTGACGTTGTCGCGCAGCTTCGCGAGGTTGCGCGTGTAGCCGCGCTCGAAGTCGATCGTGACGGGCAGGTCGACGGCGTCGATGATCGATGTCGCGGCCGCGAGGGCCTGCTCGAAGTTCATGCCCTCGCCGTCTTCGAAGCCGCGCGTGTTGGCGACCGAGTGGGAGGCACTCGCGATGGCCTTCACGCCGGCGGCTCCCGCGACCGCGTGGGCGCTCAGCGCGTCCCACACGTTCGTGACGATGAGGGGCGTTCCGGGAACGTGGAGGGAGTCGAGGAGGGCGGCCTTGTCGGCGGTGGATGTCATGGCTCAAGCCTGACAACTGCCGCCGACTTCCGCCAGCGAAAAAACGACAGTTACGAGAGGGAGCCCGGAACCGCAGCGGGATCGGCGGGCCGCAGGTCCGGCAGCTTCACGAGCAGCATGAGCACGAGGCCCACCACGAGCACGACGACGATGCCGAGGATGCCCCACAGCTGCATCCCCGCGATCGTGACGAACACGCCGAACAGCGCCGGCGAGATGAAGCTCGCGGCCCGGCCCGTGGTCGCCCACAGCCCGAAGATCTCGCTCTCGCGGCCCGCGGGCGTGACGCGCGCGAGCAGGGAGCGGGACGCGGCCTGGGCGGGTCCGACGAAGATCGTGAGCAGGAGGCCGCCGATCCAGAACGCGATCTGGCCTGCGCCGCTGAAGAAGAAGACCCCGAGGCCCGCGACGACGAGTCCGATGAGCGACGCGAGCACGACCGCGCGCGGCCCGAACCTGTCGTCGAAGCGCCCGGAGATGATCGTGCTCAGGCCCGCGATGAGGTTGGCCACGATGCCGAAGATGAGCAGCTGCGTCGACGAGAAGTTGAACGTGCCCGTCGCGAGGATGGCGCCGAACGTGAACACGCCCGCGAGGCCGTCGCGGTAGACCGCGCTCGCGACGAGGAACCAGAACGTGTGGCGGCTCTCCTTGTAGAGCCGCACGATGTCCTTCACGAGCACGACGTAGCTCTTGAAGAACGACACCGACTCGCGCTTGACCGTGGGCGGCACCTCGGGCACGTTGAGGAAGATCGGCAGCGAGAAGACGATCGTCCACACCGCGCAGCCCACGGCGATGATGCGGTAGATGAGGCCGTTGTCGCTCGGGATGCCGTACCAGCCGAACGCCTGGTCGGAGACGGCGATGAGGATGAGCGCGAGGATGCCGCCGATGTAGCCGAGCCCCCAGCCGAGGCCGCTCACGCGGCCGACGGTGCGCGGCGTCGAGACCTGCACGAGCATCGCGTTGTAGTTGACGCCCGCGATCTCGCTGAAGACGCTGCCGACGGCCATGAGGCTGATGCCGAGGATGAAGAACGAGGGCTGGCCCTGCACGAAGAAGAGGGCGAGCATCGAGAGCACGAGCAGCCCGGTCCAGATGGCGAGCCAGAACTTGCGGCGGCCCGACGAGTCCGCCCGCTGACCGAGCACGGGCGCGAGCAGGGCGATCGCGATGCCCGCGATGGCGACGGCGAGGCTGAACTGGCCGGAGAGGTCGGCGATGCCCGCGGTGTACGCGGGATCGGTGACCGTCGCGCCGTCCTCGGGCTTGAGGGCGGCGACATCCGCGGGCAGGAACCAGTAGTTCACGAGGTAGAGCGGCACGAAGACGAAGGTCAGCAGCACCGAGTTGAAGGGCTGCGTCGCCCAGTCCCACAGGGCCCACGAGCGCACCTGCTTCTTGGGGATGACCTTTCCCTCCTGAAGATCGAGCCCCACAGCGCGGATCGCCCCCGTGTTGGCGGTGACGGGGACCTTCTTGTCCGTGGGCCCGGCGGGAGCGTCGTCAGTCATGGTCACACGCTAGTGGTTGGCGGTGAACTGTTGGTGACCTCCGTGAGCCCAGTTTTCCTGTCGAGCTCGAGCCGTCGCGTGAGGCCGAGCCGCCCGAGGAACTCCTCGTCGTGGCTCACCACGACGAGCGCGCCCTGGTACGCCTCGAGCGCGTCGACGAGCTGGGTCACGCTCGCGCGGTCGAGGCTGTTCGTGGGCTCGTCGAGCAGCAGCAGCTGCGGCGCCGGATCGGCGAGCAGGATGCGCGCGAGCGCCACCCGGAACCGCTCGCCGCCCGACAGCTGCCCGACGGGCCGCTCGGCCCGGGCCCCGCGGAACAGGAACCGTGCGAGCTGCGCGCGCACCTCGTTGGGGGAGCGGCCGGGTGCGGCCGCGCGCACCGTGTCGACGACCGAGGCCTCGCCCAGGTCGTCGATACGCTGCCGGAGGTAGCCGGCCTCGGGGATGCGGAACGGCACATCCCCCGCGGCGATGCGCTCGAGGAGCGTCGTCTTGCCCGCGCCGTTCGCGCCCACGAGCGCGATCCGCTCCGGTCCGCGCACGACGAGGTCGCCCTCGAGCTCGAGCACGGTGCGCCCGGCGGGCACGCGCGTCTCGGGCAGCGCGACGCGGATGTGGTCGTCCGACCGCAGCTTCGCCTCGGCCGCCTCGAGCGCCGACTCGGCGGCCTCGACCTTCTCGGCGTGCATGCCGCGGTACCTGCCCGCGCTCACCTGGGCGTTCGACTTGCGCTGGTTCGCGATGATCTTCGGCACGCGCTTCTGCTCGAACGCGGTCCTGCCCTCCCGGGCGCGGTGCGCGAGCGTCGTCTCGGCCTCGATCCGCTGCCGCTTCTCGACCCGCAGGCCCTGCTCGGCTGTGCGCACGAGACGCTCGGCGGTCTCCTGCTCGGCGTCGAGCTGCTCGAGGTAGGCGGTGAAGTTGCCTCCGAACATCCGCAGCCCGCCCTCGTAGAGCTCGGCGGTGTCGTCCATGAGGTCGAGCAGCTCGCGGTCGTGGCTCACGACGACGAGGGTGCCCGTCCAACCGCGCACCGCCGAGTAGAGCAGCTCGCGCGCCCGCCGGTCGAGGTTGTCGGTCGGCTCGTCGAGCAGGGTGATCGAGGATGCGGCGAGCCGGAGCCGCGCGAGGCCCGCGAGCACGACCTCGCCGCCGGACAACGACCGCACCTCGCGGCGGAGGGACCCGGCGCCCGTGAACCCCAGGCCGGAGAGCACGGCGACCGCCCGCTCCTCCACGTCCCAGTCGTCGCCGACGGCGTCGAAGTTCTCGGGCGAGACGTCGCCCGCCGCGATGGCGTCGACGGCGGCGAGGGTCGCCGAGACGCCGAGCACGTCGGCGAGCGTGCGGTCGCCGTCGAGCGCGAGGTCCTGGGGCAGGTAGCCCACGGTGCCCGAGGCCGTGATGCTGCCCGTGGTGGGGGTGAGCTCACCGGCGAGGAGCCGGAGCAGCGTGGACTTGCCGGCACCGTTGGCGCCCGTGAGGCCGGTGCGCCCGCGGCCGAATGCCGCGGTGATGCCGCTCAGGGCGACGGTGCCGTCGGGCCAGCGCAGCGAAACGTCGGAAAGGAGGAGTGATGACATGGGGAGTCTCCGTGTGCGTCAGGTGGTGCGCTGACGGAGCCCCTCGCGGGGTCTTCAGGTCAGCGCGTGGGCGCGGAACCGGAGACGATCTTCACTGCTACTCCTCGATAAGGCGGATCACCATAATAAGCAGGCTTCCGGCGGTCCGGTACTTGAGCCGCTCACACTCAACTTTCAGCCATTCGGCTTGACATAGTTATCCACAGGGACCAAACTTGACATAACGCGACTCAAGGTCGCTCCCAGACCACACGGACAGACCAAGAAACAAAGGAGCAAGAGCACATGGCTCGAGCAGTAGGAATCGACCTGGGTACCACGAACTCCGTGGTCTCGGTCCTCGAGGGTGGAGAGCCCACCGTCATCGCCAACGCCGAGGGCTTCCGCACGACCCCCTCGGTCGTCGCCTTCACGAAGGACGGGGAGGTGCTCGTCGGCGAGACCGCCAAGCGCCAGGCCGTCACCAACGTCGACCGCACCATCGCGTCGGTCAAGCGCCACATGGGCACCACCTGGACGCAGGAGATCGACGGCAAGAAGTACACGCCGCAGGAGATCTCCGCGCGCATCCTCGCCAAGCTCAAGCGCGACGCCGAGCAGTACCTGGGCGAGCCCGTCACCGACGCGGTCATCACGGTGCCCGCGTACTTCAACGACGCCGAGCGCCAGGCCACCAAGGAGGCCGGCGAGATCTCGGGCCTCAACGTGCTGCGCATCATCAACGAGCCCACGGCCGCCGCCCTCGCATACGGCCTCGACAAGGGCAAGGAGGACGAGCTCATCCTCGTCTTCGACCTCGGTGGTGGAACCTTCGACGTCTCCCTCCTCGAGGTGGGCAAGGACGACGACTTCTCGACGATCCAGGTCAAGGCGACCTCGGGCGACAACCGCCTCGGCGGCGACGACTGGGACCAGCGCGTCGTGGACTACCTGATCGGCAAGTTCAAGGACACCACGGGCGTCGACGTCTCCAACGACAAGATCGCCAAGCAGCGCCTCAAGGAGGCCGCCGAGCAGGCGAAGAAGGAGCTGTCTAGCCAGACCTCGACCACGATCCAGCTGCCGTACCTCTCCCTCACGGAGAACGGCCCGGCCAACCTCGACGAGACGCTCACGCGCGCCAAGTTCGAGGAGCTCACGGCAGACCTGCTCGAGCGCACCAAGAAGCCTTTCAACGACGTGATCAAGGAGGCCGGCGTCAAGCTCGACGACGTCTCGCACGTCGTCCTCGTCGGCGGCTCGACCCGCATGCCGGCGGTCGTCGACCTCGTCAAGAAGCTCACGGGCGGCAAGGAGCCCAACAAGGGCGTCAACCCCGACGAGGTCGTCGCCGTGGGCGCGGCCCTGCAGGCCGGCGTCCTCAAGGGCGAGCGCAAGGACGTCCTGCTCATCGACGTGACCCCCCTGAGCCTCGGCATCGAGACCAAGGGCGGCATCATGACGAAGCTCATCGAGCGCAACACGGCGATCCCGACCAAGCGCAGCGAGACCTTCACGACGGCCGACGACAACCAGCCGTCCGTCGCGATCCAGGTCTTCCAGGGCGAGCGCGAGTTCACGAGGGACAACAAGAACCTCGGCACGTTCGAGCTCACGGGCATCGCTCCCGCGCCCCGCGGCATCCCGCAGGTCGAGGTGACCTTCGACATCGACGCCAACGGCATCGTGCACGTGTCCGCCAAGGACAAGGGCACCGGCAAGGAGCAGTCGATGACGATCACCGGCGGCAGCTCGCTGTCGAAGGAGGACATCGAGCGCATGGTGCGCGAGGGCGAGGAGCACGCCGCAGAGGACAAGGCCCGCCGCGAGGCCGCCGAGGTCCGCAACACCGCCGAGCAGCTCGCCTACTCGACCGACAAGCTCATCAAGGACAACGAGGACAAGCTCCCCGCCGACGTGAAGAGCGACGTGCAGGCCGACGTCGACGCGCTCAAGACGGCGCTCGCCGGAGACGACGAGGCCGCGGTCAAGACCGCGTTCGACAAGCTCACCGAGAGCCAGCAGAAGCTCGGCCAGGCCATCTACTCGGCCCAGCAGGAGCCTGCGGCCCCCGAGGGTGACGCGCCCGCAGAGGAGCAGGGCAGCGACGAGGACATCGTCGACGCCGAGGTCGTGGACGACGAGGAAGAGCCCAAGAAGTAGATGGCTGACACCGAGAACAACGAGGAGCAGGAGCCGGTCATCCGCGACAAGCGGAGGATCGACCCCGAGACCGGCGATGTTCGCGAGCCCCAGGCGGAGGCGTCCGACGAGGACGCCCCCGCCGAGGGTGAGCCGCTGAGCGACGAGGACCAGGTGCTGCTCGACCAGGCGGCCACCGACCTCGTCGCCGAGATGCGCAGCGACATGCTGCGCGCGCAGGCCGAGCTCGTGAACTTCCGCACGCGCGTCGAGCGCGACCGCCAGGCGAACCGCGACGCGGTCATCGCCGAGGTGATCCGCTCGCTGCTGCCCGCCATGGACGACCTCGCGCGCGCCGAGGCGCACGGAGACCTCGTCGAGGGCGCACCTCTCACGCTCGTCGCGCAGAAGATCCGCGGCGCGTTCGAGAAGTACGGCCTCACGCAGGTCGGCGAGAAGGGCGAGCCCTTCGACCCGTCGTTCCACGAGGCCGTCGTGCAGCTGCCGAACCCGGACGTGACGGTCAACACGATCGCCGACGTGATCGAGCCCGGCTACCTCCTGGGCGAGCGCCTCGTGCGCCCGGCCAAGGTCGCCGTCTTCGTGCCGGCCGAGTAGTTTCCCCGAAGGACACAGGAGCGACATGGCCAGCCAGGACTGGTTCGACAAGGACTTCTACGCCGTGCTCGGCGTCGCGAAGAACGTGTCCGAAGCCGACCTCAAGAAGACGTACCGCAAGCTCGCGCGGCAGTACCACCCCGACTCGAACGCGGGTGATCCGAAGGCCGAGGCGCGGTTCAAGGAGATCAGCGAGGCGCACTCGGTGCTCTCCGACCCCGAGCTGCGCAAGGAGTACGACCAGATCCGCGCCATGGGCTCGGGCGCCCGCTTCCAGGCGGGCGGCCCCCAGGGCGCGGGCTTCGAGGATGTCTTCGGCGGCCTGTTCAACCAGGGCGGCCGCCAGCAGTCGAGCGCGAGCTTCGAGGACCTCCTCGGAGGCATGTTCGGCGGCTCGGGCGGATTCGGCAGCACCTCGGGCGGGTTCCGCGGCAACGGCGGACCCACCAAGGGCCGTGACGTCTCCGCGAACACGACGCTCGACTTCGTGACGGCGATCCGGGGGGAGACGATCAAGCTGCAGCCCCAGGGCGGCAGCGCGATCAACGTCAAGATCCCGGAGGGCGTCATCGACGGCCAGAAGATCCGCCTCAAGGGCAAGGGCGAGCCGAGCCCCGACGGCGGAGTGGCGGGCGACCTCGTGCTCACCGTCTCGGTGCGCAAGCACCCCGTGTTCGAGCGCGACGGGCAGAACCTGCGCGTCGTCGTCCCCGTGACCTTCGCGGAGGCCACGCTCGGCGCGACCATCGAGGTGCCCACCCTGGGCGGCGAGCCCGTGAAGCTGCGGGTCGCCGCGGGGACGCCGAGCGGGCGCATCCTGCGGGTCAAGGGCAGGGGCGTCACCTCGTCGAAGGGCGAGGGCGACCTGCTCGCCGAGGTGCAGGTGGCGGTTCCCAGCCACCTGACCGCCGACGCGCTCAAGCACCTCGAGGCGTTCGCGAAGGCCATGCCCAACGAGAACCCGCGCGACGAGCTCATCGAGAGGGCCAAGGCGAGCTGATGGACATGGATGCCGACACCCCCGTCTTCGCCATCGCGGCGGCCGCGGAGCTCGCCGGCATGCACCCGCAGACCCTCCGCCAGTACGACAGGCTCGGGCTCGTGAGCCCGCGCCGGACGGCCGGGCAGTCCCGCCGGTACTCCCTGCGCGACGTGGCCCAGCTGCGCGAGATCGCCTCGCTCAGCGCTGAGGGCCTCAACCTCGAGGGCATCCGCCGCATCCTCTCGCTCGAGAACCAGGTGTCCATGCTCACCGAGCGCGTGCGCGAGCTCGAGCACGCCCTCGCCGACGAGCTGCTTGCCCGACCCGGGCGCCGCGTCTTCGCGGCGGGTGCCGAGGGCGACGTGGTGTCGCTGCGCGCGGGGGAGCGGGCCAAGCGCAGCAACGCGGTAGTCGTGTGGCGCGCGCTCGAGCGATGAACCTCGACACCCTGCGACGGCGCCCCGACCTCGAGGCGCCGGAGCTGCGCGCGTGGGATGCCGCCGACACCCTCATCCTCGACGAGGCCCCCGGTCTCGCCGCCGCGAGCGGGCTCACGATCATCGGCGACGAGTACGGCGCACTCACGCTGGGCGCGCTGGAGGCCGGTGCCTCCGGGCTGCGCGTGCACCAGGACTCGCTCGCGGGGGAGCGCGCGATAGCCGCGAACCTCGGGGACGGGGACTACCGGCTGCTGCCCCTCGCGCCCGAGCTCGTCGAGGGGGCGACCCTAGTGCTGCTGCGCCTGCCCCGGTCGCTCGACGCGCTCGAGCAGATCGCGGCCCTCATCGCGGCCCACGCGTCGCCCCACGTCGTGGTCGTCGCGGGCGGGCGGCTCAAGCACATGAGCGTCTCGATGAACGAGGTGCTCCTGCGCCACTTCGACACCGTCGACGTGACGCACGCGCGGCAGAAGTCGCGCGTGCTCGTCGCGCGCGCGCCGCGGCCCGGCGGGCTCGCCGAGCCGCGGCGGCAGCGGCACGACGGCCTGTGGGTCGTGGCCACGGGCGGGGTGTTCGCGGGCACGTCGATCGACATCGGCACCCGCGCCCTGCTCGGGGTGCTCGACAAGGTGCCGCCGTTCGAGAGCGCCGTCGACCTGGGGTGCGGCACGGGCATCCTCGCCGCGACGCTCTCGCGGCTCAACCCGGCGGCGCGCGTGCTCGCGTCCGACCGGTCGGCGGCCGCCGTCGAGTCGGCACGGCTCACGATGCAGGCCAACGGGCTCGACGTGCGGGTGACGCGCGACGACGCGCTCGGCGACGAACCCGACGGCAGCGTCGACCTCGTCGTGCTCAACCCGCCGTTCCACAGCGGTGCGGCCGTGCATCCCGGCGTCTCGACGGCGCTCTTCGCCGCGGCGGGACGCGTGCTGCGCCCCGGCGGCGAGCTGTGGGCGGTCTGGAACTCGCACCTGCAGTACCGCCCCACCCTCGAGCGGCTCGTCGGGACCACCCGGCAGATCGCCCGCACCCCCAAGTTCACGATCACCGCCTCACGGAAAGGATCCTGATGGCCAACATGCAAGGCGCTCCCGCAAGCGACGAGGAGCAGAAGACCGCACTCCAGCGCTACGGGGTGAACCTCACCGACATCGCGCGCGCCGGCAAGCTCGACCCCGTCATCGGACGCGACTCCGAGATCCGGCGCGTGAGCCAGGTGCTCACGCGCCGCACCAAGAACAACCCGGTGCTCATCGGGGAGCCCGGCGTCGGCAAGACCGCCGTCGTCGAGGGCCTCGCCCAGCGCATCGTCGCGGGCGACGTCGCCGACTCGCTCAAGGACAAGCAGCTCGTGTCGCTCGACCTCGCGGCGCTCGTCGCGGGCGCGAAGTACCGCGGCGAGTTCGAGGAGCGGCTCAAGGCCGTCCTCAAGGAGATCAACGACTCCGACGGTCAGATCATCACCTTCATCGACGAGCTGCACACGCTCATGGGCGCCGGCGGCGGCGAGGGGTCGGTCGCGGCGGCCAACATGCTCAAGCCCATGCTCGCGCGCGGCGAGCTGCGCCTCATCGGCGCGACGACCCTCGACGAGTACCGCCAGTACATCGAGAAGGATGCCGCCCTCGAGCGGCGCTTCCAGCAGGTGTTCGTGGGCGAGCCCTCCGTCGAGGACACGATCGCCATCCTCCGCGGGCTCAAGGAGCGCTACGAGGCGCACCACAAGGTCGCCATCACCGACGCCGCCCTCGTCGCGGCCGCGACCCTCAGCAACCGCTACATCACGGGGCGCAAGCTGCCCGACAAGGCCATCGACCTCATCGACGAGGCCGGCTCGCGGCTCAAGATGGAGATCGACTCGTCGCCCGTCGAGATCGACCAGCTCAAGCGCGCCGTCGACCGGCTGCGCATCGAGGAGCTCGCCCTCAAGAAGGAGAAGGACGACGCGTCGAAGGCGCGCCTCGCCAAGCTGCGCGAGGACTTGGCCGAGCGCTCGGCCGAGCTCGAGGAGCTCGAGAAGCGCTGGAAGGCCGAGAAGGCCTCGCTCACGGGCGTGGGCGACCTCAAGATGCAGCTCAACGACGCGCGCATCGAGCTCGACAAGGCGATGCGGGCGGGCGACTACCAGAAGGCGTCGCAGCTCAACTACGAGACGATCCCCGGCATCGAGTCCGCACTCAAGGCCGCGGAGTCGGCGGAGCCCATCGAGGCGCGCATGGTCAACGACTCGGTGACCGACGAGGACATCGCCTCCGTGGTCGCGGCGTGGACGGGCATCCCGCTCGACCGCCTCACCCGGGGCGAGGGCGAGAAGCTCCTGCACCTCGAGAGCGAGCTCGGCAGGCGCCTCATCGGCCAGAAGGACGCGGTCCGTGCCGTGTCGGAGGCCGTGCGCCGCACGCGCGCGGGCATCTCCGACCCCGACCGTCCGACGGGCTCGTTCCTCTTCCTCGGCCCGACGGGCGTGGGCAAGACGGAGCTCGCGAAGGCGCTCGCCGAGTACCTGTTCGACGACGAGAAGGCGCTCGTGCGCATCGACATGAGCGAGTACGGCGAGAAGCACTCCGTCGCACGCCTCGTGGGCGCCCCTCCCGGCTACATCGGGTACGAGCAGGGCGGCCAGCTCACGGAGGCCGTGCGGCGCCGACCGTACTCGGTCATCCTCCTCGACGAGGTCGAGAAGGCGCACCCCGAGGTGTTCGACATCCTGCTGCAGGTGCTCGACGACGGCCGGCTCACCGACGGCCAGGGCCGTACCGTCGACTTCCGCAACGTCATCCTGATCCTCACGTCGAACCTCGGCAGCCAGTTCATCACCGACCAGGACGTGCCGTGGGAGGAGCGCAAGAAGGCCGTCGACGACCTCGTGCGCAAGGCGTTCAAGCCCGAGTTCGTCAACCGCCTCGACGACATCGTCGTGTTCGCACCGCTCTCGACAGACGACCTCGGCTACATCGTCGAGCTCTACATCGAGAGGCTCGCGAAGCGGCTCGTCGGCCGACGTCTCGAGCTCGCCGTGACCCCGGATGCGCGGGCGTGGCTCGCCGAGCGGGGCTACGACCCCATCTACGGCGCGCGTCCGCTGCGCAGGCTCATGCAGCACGAGATCGACGACGAGCTCGCGCGCGCGCTCATCGCGGGGGACATCCGCGACGGCGACACCGTGCTCGTCGAGATCGCGGAGGGCGGAGACGGCCTCGCGGTGCGGAGGATGGAGGGCTAGCGCGCGAGCGTAGGCTCGGAGCATGCGCGCGACACTGCTCTACGGCGATCACGACATCCGCATCGAGGATGTGCCCGACCCCGTGCTCTCGACGGGCGGCGACGCCATCGTGCGCGTCGTCGCGGCCTGCGTGTGCGGCTCGGACCTGTGGGGCTACCGGGGCGTGGTCCCCACCCGCGGCCCGCGCCGCATCGGCCACGAGTTCGTGGGCGTCGTCGAATCGGTGGGACCCGACGTCGAGAGGATCGCCGTGGGCGACTTCGTCATCGCGCCCTTCTACGACTGCGACATGACGTGCGCGAACTGCCTCAACGGCGTGAGCACCTCGTGCCTGCACGGCGGCTGGTGGGGCGCGGATGACCGCATGGGCGGTTTCGCCGACGGCGCGCAGGGCCAGTACGTGCGCGTGCCGCACGCCGACGGCACCCTCGTCGCGACGCCGGGGCAGCCCGACCCCGCGCTCGTGCCCGGGCTGCTCACCCTCGCCGACGTCATGGGGACGGGCCACCACGCGGCACTCTCCGCCGGTGTGACCGAGGGCAGCACTGTCGTCGTCGTGGGCGACGGAGCCGTCGGCCTGTGCGCCGTGCTCGCCGCGAAGCGGCTCGGGGCATCCCGCATCGTCGCCATGTCGCGGCACGCCGAGCGGCAGGCCGTCGCCCGCGAGTTCGGCGCCACCGACATCGTGGAGGAGCGCGGCGCCGAGGGCATCGCGCGCGTCAAGGAGCTGTTCGACGGCATCGGGCCCGATTGCGTGCTCGAGTGCGTCGGCACCACCGAGTCGATGGACCAGGCGATCCGCAGCGCGCGGCCGGGCGGCATGGTCGGCTACGTGGGGGTTCCCAACGGCGGTTCCGAGCTGCCCATCCGCCTCATGTTCGGCACCAACGTCGGCGCCAACGGCGGCGTCGCGCCCGTGCGCAACTACATCGAGGAGCTGCTGCCCGAGGTGCTCTCCGGCGCGATCGACCCCGGCCGTGTCTTCGACCTCGAGCTGCCGCTCGAGGAGGTCGCCGAGGCCTACGCCGCGATGGACGAGCGTCGCGCGATCAAGGTGCTGCTGCGCCCCTAGGGCACGGCGATGCGCACGAGCCACGAGCCGAGCGCGAAGAGGCCCACCACGGCGAGGCACGCGACGAGCGGCACGACGAACGCGACCCGGCGCCGGGCGATGAACACGACGGACGTGATGATGCCCGCGAGCGCGATGACCGCCGGGCCCGCCGTCGCGAGCAGGGTGCCCACGCTGATCACGAGCCCGTTGCACGCCTCAGACGAGTCCGCGCAGCTCAGGGTCGCCACGCTGAAGCCGAAGCCCAGGAAGACGAACAGGGCGGTGAGCAGCAGCAGGATGAACAGCAGGAACACCGTGAGGAGGAAGTCCCACGTGCGCGGGGGCTTCGCCGCCGCATCCTCGATGATGATCTCGTCAGCCATCAGTCCTGGGGCACCTCTATCTGGGCGAGCAGTTTGATCGCGTCGCGTGCGAACTGCACGTCGCGCAGGCGCACGGCCTCGAGCAGGAGGCCCTGCGCGCGGCCGAGGGCCTCGAGGTCGATGTAGGCGGGCAGGTGCAGGCTGCCGAGCCGCACGATGTGCACGACCGAGACGATCGCGCGCTGCAGCGCGGCGTTCTCCGACTCGGCGGGCAGGCGGCTGAAGAACTGGAAGTTCATCGTCGCGATGCGCTGCACCTCGCCGAGCGTGAGGCTCGCGAGGAACTGCGAGTGGTCGTCCTCCATGAGGTCGAACGAGGCCTCGCTCGCCCGCGGGATGACCTCCTCGACGAGCGCGCGGTAGAGGGCGAGCCACACGATGTAGGCCTGCGCGGTCTGGCTGGGGGTCACGACCGCCACGCGCGTGAAGCGGCTCGGGGATGCCTCGATGATGCCGATCTCGCGCAGCCGCTGCAGGGCCTCGCGCACGGGCGTGCGCGAGACGCCGAACTGCGCGGCGAGGGCCGCGTCGCTGATGCGCTCGCCCGGGAGGAGCGTGCCCTCGTGCACCGCGGCGAGGATCTGCTCGAAGACCGTGGTCACGACCTTGCTCGTCGCGAGCTTGTCATCGTCCCCGTCGGTCACGCTCCGATCCTAGGGGGATGCGCCAGACTGGTGTGATGCTCGGGGTGCTCACGGGGTTCGCGATCATCGCGTTCATCATCCTCGTCGGCTACGTCGTGGGGCGCACGGGGGTGCTCGGCGAGCACGCGCGGTTCGTCGTGGGGCGTCTCGCGTTCTACGTGCTCGGGCCCTGCCTGCTCTTCACGGTGCTCGCCGACGCCGACGTGCACGTGCTGTTCTCGTCGCTGCTGCCCGTGTCGCTCATCGCCGCCGCGGTGGTCGGGCTCGCGTTCGTCCTCGTCGCGCGGCTCGTGTGGAGGCGGGCCGTGTCGGAGTCCGTCGTCGGGTCGCTCGCGTCTGGGTACGTCAACGCGAACAACATCGGCATCCCCGTGGCGCTGTACGTGCTGGGGGATCCGGCGTACTCGGCGCCGGTCATCCTGCTGCAGCTGCTCGTGTTCGCGCCCGTGGCCCTCACGATCCTCGACATCCAGGATCGCGGCCGCGTCTCGGTGCGGCGGATCCTCGCGCAGCCGTTCACCAACCCGATCATCATCGCCTCGCTCGTGGGCGTGCTGCTCGCGGTGTTCGAGGTGAGGCTCCCCGACCCGGTCATGGAGCCGTTCCGCCTCATCGGCGCGGCGATGGTGCCGGTCGTGCTCATGAGCTTCGGGATGTCTCTGCACGGGCAGCGGCCGCTCGCCCCGGGCTCGCAGCGGCGCGACGTGCTCGTCGCGTCTGCCCTCAAGCTCGTCGCGATGCCTCTCGTGGCGTGGGGCGTCGGGCACTTCCTGTTCGGGCTGGAGGGGCGCGCGCTCTTCGTCGTGACCGTGCTCGCGGCCCTGCCGACCGCGCAGAACGTGTTCAACTACGCGCAGCGGTACGAGCGCGGGGAGATCCTCGCGCGGGACGTCGTGCTCATCACGACCCTCGGGTCGCTGCCCGTGCTGCTCGTGGTGGCGGCGCTGCTCGCGCCGTAGACCCGCGGCGCGCTACAGGAACATCGGACGGTCGTCCTCGTCCTCCGTGTCGACGGCGAGGTCGACGGTCACGGGCACGTGGTCGCTCGGGGCGTCGCCCTTGCGCTCCTCGCGGTGGATCTTGGGGTCGGAGGCGAGCTCGTCGAACGCGTGCGAGCCGAGGATGAAGTCGATGCGCATGCCCTCGTTGCGCGGGAAGCGGAGCTGCTGGTAGTCCCAGTAGGTGTAGCCCTCGACGCCGCGAGTGCGCACGACGTCGACGAGGCCCGCGGCCTCGAACGCCGCGAAGGCGTCGCGCTCGGGCTGGCTCACGTGCGTCTTGCCCTGGAAGAGGGCGATGTCCCACACGTCGATGTCGAGCGGCGCGATGTTGAAGTCGCCCATGAGGGCGAGGGGCTGCTCGGGGTTCGCCGCGATCCACGCGCGCGTCTCGGCGGCGAGGTTGGCGAGCCACTCGAGCTTGTAGGGGTAGTGCGCGTTCTCGAGCTCGCGGCCGTTGGGCACGTAGAGGCTCCAGAGGCGCGTGTCGGCCACGGTGACGCCGAGGGCGCGCGCCTCCTTGGGCAGCGTGCCATCCTCGAGCGCCTTGCCGAAGCCGGGGGCGGTGTCGAAGCCGACGGAGACGTCGTCGACGGGGAGCCGGCTCGCGAAGGCGACGCCGTTCCACTGGTTGAGGCCGTGCACGACGACCTCGTAGCCGGCCTCGGAGAACGCGTCGTAGGGGAACTGCTCCTCGGTGCACTTGATCTCCTGCATGGCGAGCACGTCGACGTCCTCGCGCACGAGCCAGTCGACGACCCTGCCCACACGGGTTCGGATCGAGTTCACATTCCAGGTGCCGACGCGCATGGTCCAAGGTTAAACGGTGCGACCGACGCCCCCGAACCACGGTCGTCTCTCCCCCTAACGGGGCGCTTACGCGAGGGGTCCTCGGCCTTTAGGGTGCAGATGTGGCCGAACCCGACGAGTTCCTCGATGACGACGCATCGGCCAACCGCCACGACACCCGCAGCGCCGTGATCATCACCGTGGTCGCCCTCCTCGCCGTGCTCGTGGCGAGCATGCTCGTGGTGTTCGGCGGTCTCACGCCCTGATCCGGCGGCCCGCGACTGGGTAGTCTTGTGCGGTGACCGACGCCAAGACGCAGCTGATCGACTTCATCTCCCGCGACGCGGTGTTCCACGGCGACTTCACGCTCACGAGCGGCAAGAAGGCCACCTACTACGTCGACCTGCGCAAGGTGAGCCTCGACCACCGCGTCGCGCCGCTCATCGGCCAGGTCATGCTCGACCTCATCGCCGACGTCGCCGACGTGAGCGCGGTCGGCGGCCTCACGATGGGCGCAGACCCCATCGCCGCGGCGGTCATGCACCAGGGCGCCGCGCGCGGCCTCGCCTACGACGCGTTCGTCGTGCGCAAGGAGCCGAAGGACCACGGCCGCGGCCGCCAGGTCGAGGGCCCGGACCTCGCGGGCAAGCGCGTCATCGTGCTCGAGGACACGTCGACGACGGGCGGCTCCCCGCTCGCCGCCATCGAGGCCCTGCTCAAGGTCGGCGCCGAGATCGCGGCGGTCGCCGTGGTCGTCGACCGCAACACGGGCGCGCGCGAGCGCATCGAGGCCGCGGGCTACCCCTACCTCGCCGCCCTCGGGCTCGACGACCTGGGGCTCGCCTGATGGCCGACGATGACTTCGACCCCGCCGACTGGCTCTCCAGCCAGTTCGGCCAGGATGAGCCGGAGAAGGCCGCCCGCCGCCGCGGCGTGCCCGCGGGCCAGGAGCCCACGGCCCCGCAGCAGCCCACCACCCCCCTCGTGCCGCAGGAGCCGGCCGCGCCGCCGCCCCCCGCGCAGCAGCCCACGACGCCGTACATCCCCGCACAGCCGTATGTGCCGCCCGTGCAGCAGGGCCCGCCCCCCGCGGCACCCGGCGGCGGATTCTCGTGGGGGCTCACGCCCGGCGGCGCGACGCCCGAGCCGGCCGCTCCCGTCCCGCCCGTAGCGGCTCCGCAGCCCGCCGTGCCCGAGCAGCCCGCCGTGCCCTCGGTGCCCGCGGCACCGGCCGACCCGCTCGCGGGACTCTTCGGCGCACCGGCCCTTCCGGAGCCGGCGGCCCCCGAGCCCGCAGCCCCCGCGCCCCCCGCGTGGGACGTGCCCACGCAGGCGACTCCCGTGCAGCCCGCGGCCGATCCCGCCCCGACCGTCGCGTTCGGCGGCGCCGACCTCGTGCGCCAGGAGTTCCCGGCATTCGGGGTCCCGCCCGTCGACACGTCGCTCGGCGGTGCGACCGAGGTGCTCGGCGCGCAGCCCGTGGGGCTCGACTCACCCGTCGACGAGGGCATCGAGTCGTCGGCCATCGACTCCCTGTTCGGCGACAGCGCCTTCGTCGAGTACGAGGACGCCGGGCTCATCCCGTCGCTCCCGCCCCGGGCATCCTCGGCCGCCGGCGGCGAGCTCGTCGTGGTCGACCGGCCCAAGGCGCCCACCGCCCCCGGGCAGATCCCGCGGGTGCAGAAGATCCTCATGGGCGTCGCGGGGGGGCTCATCGCCGTGCTCCTGCTCATCGTGCTGTTCGTCGCGGGCCAGCGCATCGGCGCGAGCTCGCCCGCCCCCGCCGCCGAGCCCGCGCCCTCGGCGAGCGCGCTCCCGACCACGGGCCCGCTGCCGCCCGGCGAGTACTACTGGCAGCAGTTGCGCGGCGGCGAGTGCCTCGCGCCGTTCACGACGCCGTGGGCCGACACCTTCACCGTCGTGCCGTGCACGCAGCCGCACCCGGCGCAGCTCGCCTACCTCGGCACGTTCGCGCAGCCCGCGGCCGACCTCGACTACCCCGGCGGCGACGAGCTGCAGAAGCTCGCGGCCACGCAGTGCGCGGTGCCGTCGATCATCGACTACGCCGCGGTGGGCACCGCGACCGACGTGCAGATCGTCGCGAGCTTCGCGCCCGACGAGCAGTCGTGGCTCGACGGCGACCGCAGCCTCTCGTGCTTCGTCACGCGCACGGGCGGTGCCGAGTTCACGACGTCGGTGGCCGTGCCGCAGGTCGCGGCGACGCCCACGCCGGGCGCGACGCCGACGCCCTAGTTCTCCGACTCGACCGGCTCGGCCGACAGCAGATCGGCGACGCTGCCGATGATCTCGTCGGGGCGGAACGGGTAGCGGTCGATCTCGGCCTGGTCGCTGATGCCCGTGAGCACGAGGATCGTGTGCAGGCCGGCCTCGATGCCCGCGACGATGTCGGTGTCCATGCGGTCGCCGATCATGCCCGTGTTCTCGCTGTGGGCGCCGATCTTGTTCATCGCGGAGCGGAACATCATGGGGTTCGGCTTGCCGACGACGTAGGGCTCCTTGCCCGTGGCCTTGGTGATGAGCGCGGCGACCGCGCCCGTGGCGGGGAGCGGTCCGTCGGCGCTCGGGCCCGTGGCATCCGGGTTGGTGACGATGAAGCGCGACCCGTTGCCGATGAGCCTGATGGCCTTCGTGATCGCCTCGAACGAGTAGTTGCGCGTCTCGCCCACGACCACGTAGTCGGGGTCGCTCTCGGTCATGATGAAGCCGACCTCGTGCAGCGCGGTCGTGATTCCCGCCTCCCCGATGACGAAGGCGCTGCCGCCCGGCATCTGCGACTGGAGGAAGTCGGCCGTCGCGAGCGCGCTCGTCCAGATCGACTCCTCGGGCACGTGCAGGCCGGAGGCGCGCAGGCGCGCGCTCAGGTCGCGCGGCGTGAAGATCGAGTTGTTCGTGAGCACGAGGTAGGGCTTGCCCTCGTCGCGCCACTGCTGCAGCAGCTCGGCGGCGCCCGGGATCGGGTGGTTCTCATGCACGAGCACACCGTCCATGTCGGTGAGCCAGCACTCGATGTCGCGTCGGTCGCTCATGCACCAAGGGTAGCGGGCGTGGTGGCCGCGCCACTCGCGGGTGTGCGCCCGGCTCATCCCGCTCGTCCCGCGAAGAGCCGGTTATGACGAGCGGGGGATGACCTCGCGCAACAACTGGCTTGTGGAACGTTTTTCGGGGCGGGTCAGACGAACTGCGTGCCCTCGGGCAGACGCGCGCGCATGACCTCAAGCGCGTCGGGGTTCTGGTCGACGAGCACGAAGCGTCGGCCCAGCGAGGATGCCACGGCGCCCGTCGTGCCGCTGCCGGCGAAGAAGTCGAGCACCCAGTCGCCGGGGGCGCTCGAGGCCTGGATGATCCTGCGCAGGATGCCCTCCGGCTTCTGCGTCGCGTACCCCGTCTTCTCCCTGCCGGTGGGCGACACGATCGTGTGCCACCACACGTCGGTGGGGAGCTTGCCGAGCGCCGCCTTCTCGGGCGTCACGAGCCCGGGGGCCATGTACGGCTCGCGGTCGACGGCCTCCTTGTCGAAGTGGTACGTCTTGGGGTTCTTCACGTAGACGAGGATCGTGTCGTGCTTCGACGGCCACTTGCGCGTGGCCCTGGCTCCGTAGTCGTACGCCCAGATGAGCTCGTTGAGGAAGTTGTCGCGGCCGAAGAGCGCGTCGAGCACGACCTTGGCGTAGTGCGCCTCGCGGTAGTCGAGGTGCAGGTAGAGCGTGCCGCGCTCGTCGAGCAGGCGCCACGCCTCGATGAGCCGCGGCTCGAGGAACGCCCAGTAGTCGGCGAACGTGTCGTCGTAGCGCGTGAGGGTGCCCTTGACCGTCTCGTAGCTGCGGCCCTGGAAGCCCGTGCGCGTGCCCTCGGAGCTGCGCCTCGTCGTGATCGCCTGCCGCTGCTGCGTGCGGCCCGTGTTGAACGGCGGGTCGAGGTAGATGAGCGTGAAGCTCGCGTCCGGCAGCGCCTCGACCACCGGGAGGTTGTCGCCCTCGAAGACGGTGTCGGGGCCATCGGGGGTCCAGCGCATGTGCCGAGGTTAACAGGGGTTAGCCTCGGTGCGTGGATGACGACGAGCCCAACCCGAGCGTCGAGCTCTCCACGCACGGGGTCGGACCGTGGCGCGGGGAGTGGCCGGACGATCCGCGGTACGACCCCGAGCTGCTCGCGCGGGGGGATTCGCGCAACGTGGTCGACCGGTTCCGGTACTGGACGATCGACGCGATCAGGGCCGAGCTCGACGCCGCGAGGCATCCTTTCCATGTCGCCATCGAGAACTGGCAGCACGACATGAACATCGGCTCGATAGTGCGCAGCGCGAACGCGTTCGGCGCGCGGACCGTGCACATCATCGGCCGGCGGCGCTGGAACAAGCGCGGCGCCATGGTCACCGACCGCTACCAGCACGTGCTGCACCACCCGGACGTCGCCGACTTCGTCGCGTGGTGCCGCGCGGAGTCGCTCGCGATCGTCGCCGTCGACAACGTGCCCGGCAGCGTGCCGATCGAGACGCACACGATCCCGGAGGAGTGCGTGCTCGTGTTCGGCCAGGAGGGCCCCGGCCTCTCGGAGGAGGCGCTCGCCGCGGCCGACCTCGCCGTCGAGATCACGCAGTTCGGCTCCACCCGCAGCCTCAACGCGTCGGCGGCCGCCGCGGTCGTGATGCACGCGTGGGTGCAGCAGCACGTCTTCCCGCGCTAGGCCGGTCAGCCCGCCAGGGGCGACGGCCGCAGGTCGCGCAGCGTGCGGTAGCGGCCCTGCTTGAGGGCGCCCAGCACCGAGATCGCGAGCGCGACGAGCAGCCACAGCACGAGCGGCACGACCGCGGGCCACAGCGACCCTCCGCCGTACATGAGCACGCGCACGCCCTCGACGGCGTGGCTCATGGGCAGTGCCTGGTGCAGGAACGCGAGCGGCGCGGGCAGGGTCTGCCACGGGAACGTGCCGCCCGCCGTGACGAGCTGCACGATCATGAGCAGGAGGCCGAGGAACTGTCCGACGCTGCCGAGCCACACGTTGAGCGCGTGCACGATCGCTGCGAACGTGATCGAGACGAGCACCATGAAGGCGAGCATCCCTGCCGCGTTCGCGGGCTGCAGGCCGAGGATGCCCGTGACCACGGCGAACAGGGCGACCATCTGCAGCGCGCCGAGGGCGGCGGGCGTCGCCCACCCCGCGAGGGCCGTCGTGATCGGCCGCCGCACGGCCGTGAGCGCGCGGCGGGAGAGCGGGCGCACGAGCAGGAAGAGCGCGTAGATGCCGATCCAGGCCGCGAGGCTGATGAAGAACGGGGCGAGGCCCGCGCCGTAGTTCTGCGCCTGCGTGATCGCGTGCTGGTCGACGGCGACCGGGTCCGCGATCGCGGCCGAGGATGCGGCGCGCGAGGCCGCGGTCGTCGCGGGCACCTTCTCGACGCCCTCCTCGAGCGACGAGTCGAGCTGCGCGGCGCCCGACGAGAGCTCGTCGAGGCCCGACGACAGCCGGGAGGCGCCGGCCGAGGCGTCGCCCGCACCCGACGCGAGATCGGCGGATCCCGTCGCCGCCGAGTGGACGGCGGCGGCGAGGGCCGGCGCGGAGGAGCTCAGGGCGGAGGCGCCCGACGACACCTGCGAGGCGCCGCCCGAGAGCCGTCCGAGCGATCCGGAGAGCGCGTCGAGCTCGCCGAGGATCGTCGCCTGGTCGGCGGGGGAGACGTCCGACGTCGCGAAGATGCCCGCGAGCTGGGTGCGGATGCCCGGCGCGAGGGCCGCGGCCTGCGCCGCCCCCGCCGCGACGGTCGACGCACCGCCCGCGAGCGTCGACGTGGAGCCCGGGAGGGCGGACGTGCGGGAGTCCAGCTCGGCGAGGCCCGAGCTGAGCGACGCCGCCCCCGAGGCGAGGGTGGAGCTGCCCGCGGCGAGGTCGTGGGCGCCCTGCGCGGCGGTGGCCGTGGCATCCGCGAGCGTCGCCGCCCCCTCGTCGGCGTCGACGAGGCCCGTGCGGATCGAGTCCACGGCGTCGAGGAGCGTGCGCGAGGCGTGCTCGCCCACCTGCTGAGCTATCGCGACCTGCACGGCGGCCGCCGCCTGCTTGGCGAGCGTCGTGCTCAGGTAGCTGTTGGTGTCGTTGGTCGTGAGCACGAGCGACGCCTGCACGGGGTCGTCGCCGCCCGCCGACTCCAGGTCGTCGGAGAACGACCGCGGGAAGGTGAGGCTGAAGTCGTACGTGCCGTCCTCGACGCCCCGCTCGGCCTCCGCGTCGTCGACGAGCACCCAGCCGAACCGCTGGTCGTCGAGCAGCGTGTCTGCGGCGTCGCGGCCGTAGTCGCCCGTGTCGTCGACGACGACCGCGGCCGGCACCTTGTCGAGCTGGTTGTACGGGTCGGCGTTGCCGTAGAGGTACAGGCCGCCGTAGACGACCGGGACGACCATGAGCGCGACGAGGGCCAGCAGGCCCATGCGGCTCGACGTGAGGCGCGCGAGCTCCGTGCGCACGAGGGTCAGGATTCTCATGAGATCAGCTCCGCGGTGGGAAGGTCGGTGACGATGACGACTGTCGTGCCGCGCTCCGCTATCGCCTCGAGGGCGGGGAACCATGCGGCGGGGTCGCCTCCGTGCCGTTCGGGCGACGTGACGACGATCGCCTCGATGCCGGGGCGCAGCAGCGCGAGCTCGCTGAACAGGCGCACGCGGTCGGCGGGCGGCAGGGAGCGCACCGCGACCTTCGCGTAGCCGAGCAGCTCATGCCGCTCGAGGAACTCCCGCACGGCGCCGCGCGAGGCGCCGCGGCCGGCGAAGGTGAACTCCTCGGCGACGACGGACTGGAGGCTCGCGCCGGGGCTGGGCTCCGCGACCACGGGGGTGTCGACGAGGGCGACGCGCGCGCTGTCGGTGTCCACCTCGCCGGCGTCGGGGCGCAGGCGCCCGCCGAGCAGGAGCGAGACGAGCAGCGGTCGCTCCGCGGTCTCGACGGGGAGCACGGTCACGCCCGGCCCCGCCGTGACGGTGAGGGGGGGCACGGCGGCGCCCAGGCCCGAGCCGATGCCGGCGTCGGTGAGGGTGATGTTCATGAGGAGCGGGACCAGTCCAGTTCGGGGTGGGTGTCGATGAGCTCGGCGGCCTGCGGGGCCGAGAGCCCGGCGGTCGAGAGCACGAGCAGCATGACGAGGCGGTGGGCGTCGGCAGCGGGCATCCCGTCGACCGAGGCCTCGTCGAGCGCCGAGAGGGCCGCGTCCTCGACGAGGCGGGCGAGGCGGGCGGCGGGGATGTCGCTGCGCACCGACCCGGCGGCGACGCCCTCGACGATCGCGGCGACCACGCGGGCCCGCAGGGGCGCGAGCGCGTCTGCGGTGTGCCCCTTGAGCGGACCGCGCACGGCGAACACGGCCATGACGCGGATGTCGTCGACCTCGCGCCACAGGCGCGACGCGATGAGGGCGAGGCGCGCGAGCGGATCGGCGTGGTCGACGCCCACGACGGCCCCCGCGACCCGTGCGGCGCCGAGGGTGATGAGCTCCCGCAGCAGCTCGTCGCGCGTGGCGAAGTGCCCGTACACCGAGCGCCGGGAGAGTCCCGCGCGGGCGGCTATCGCCTCGAGCGAGGCGTCGGCGTCGAGGTTGAGCTCCACGCGCGCGGCGGCGAGCAGCGCCTCGCGGTTCTCCACGGCATCTCGTCTCATCCCCCCACTATATTGCACACGAGTGTGCAAGTTACAACCTCATCTATACTTAATTGCAAGACCCCACCACTTCGAAGGGATCCCACCATGCCCGCAATCGTGATCGTCGGCGCCCAGTGGGGCGATGAGGGCAAGGGCAAGGCCACCGATCTCCTGGCCGATCGCATCGACTACGTCGTCAAGTTCAACGGCGGCAACAACGCCGGCCACACCGTCGTCGTGGGCGACCAGAAGTACGCCCTCCACCTGCTGCCCTCGGGCATCCTCACGCCGGGCGTCATCCCCGTCATCGGCAACGGCGTCGTCGTCGACATCGAGGTGCTGTTCGACGAGCTCACCGCGCTCTCCAGCCGCGGCGTGGATGTCTCCCGCCTGCTCGTGAGCGCCAACGCGCACGTGATCACGCAGTACCACCGCACGCTCGACAAGGTCACGGAGCGCTTCCTCGGCAAGCGCCAGATCGGCACGACCGGCCGCGGCATCGGGCCCGCCTACGCGGACAAGATCAACCGCGTCGGCATCCGCATCCAGGACCTCTTCGACGAGAACATCCTGCGCCAGAAGGTGGAGGGTGCCCTGCACCAGAAGAACCACCTGCTCGTGAAGATCTACAACCGCCGCGCGATCGCCGTCGACGAGGTCGTGGAGGACCTGCTGGGCTACGCCGAGCGGCTGCGTCCCATGGTCGCCGACACCGCGCTCATCCTCAACGACGCGCTCGACGCCGGCAAGACCGTCGTGTTCGAGGGCGGGCAGGCGACGATGCTCGACGTCGACCACGGCACCTACCCGTTCGTCACGTCGTCGAACGCGACGGCCGGCGGGGCCGCGACGGGCTCGGGTGTGGGCCCCAACAAGCTCGACCGCATCATCGGCATCGTCAAGGCGTACACGACGCGCGTGGGCGCGGGTCCGTTCCCCACCGAGCTCGAGGACGAGTCGGGCGAGTGGCTGCGCGCGCGCGGCTTCGAGTTCGGCACGACGACAGGGCGCCCGCGCCGCACGGGCTGGTACGACGCCCCCATCGCGCGCTACGCGTCGCGCATCAACGGCATCACCGACTTCGTCATGACCAAGCTCGACGTGCTCACGGGCCTCGAGACGATCCCCGTGTGTGTCGCGTACGACGTCGACGGCGTGCGCGTCGACGAGGTGCCCGTCTCCCAGTCGGACTTCCACCACGCCGTGCCGATCTACGAGGAGTTCCCCGGCTGGTCGGAGGACATCACGGGCGCGCGCACGTTCGACGACCTTCCGAAGAACGCCCAGGACTACGTGCTCGCGATCGAGGCCATGAGCGGCTCGCGCATCTCCGCGATCGGGGTCGGCCCCGACCGCGAGGCGATCATCGTGCGCCACGACCTCGTGAACTAGCGCCCCCCACATCCCTATCTGCCCGCAGGTGTGCGAGCTGCGGGGAACGTTCCGCGCACCTCGGCACGGTGCGGGGATGAAGCGGTGTTAACCCGCGGCTTAACCCGCTCGCGACGGCTCGGATTACCCCGCACTCGCGTCCCCCCGAGCGGGGGTCCCCCCTTTCGGGGACCCCTAACGTGATCACTGCCGATACCCGCCGGCAGCGCTTACCCCCCTGAGCTGTCGGACGGCATACCCGAAAACCCGACGACCCGACCGGCAGTCTTCCCGAGTGCCGGTCGGGACGAGGAATGTGACCCGACATGACTCACACGGTCGACCGCGGATACCCGTGGCAGATCGCAGGCTCCCCCGGCCTGCAGCTCCAGCGCGTGCGCTCGCGCCCCACCGAATGGGCGACGGCGTTCCTGCGCCTCGTGACGGTCTCCGACATCGTCGTGATCGTCGTCGCGACGGCGAGCACCCACCTCCTGTGGTTCGGCTTCGGGCACGTCAACGTCGCGGCGCCCGTCGACCTCGGCATCGACTACCTGTTCTTCTCGGGCTTCCTCGTGATCGCGTGGATGATCGCCCTGAGCGCCTCGGGATCGCGCGACACGCGCATCCTCGGCACCGACACGACCGAGTACCGCCGCGTGGTCAACTCGACCGCGCTGCTGTTCGGCGGCATCGGAGTGGTCGCCGCCATGACCCAGACCGACATCGCGCGCGGCTACCTCATCACGGCCTTCCCGCTCGGCATCGGCCTGCTGCTGCTGTCGCGCTGGACGCTGCGCCGCTGGCTGCACGTGCGCCGCCGCCGCGGGGAGTTCTCGTTCCGCGTCGCGATCCTCGGCAACACCGAGAGCGTGCGCGAGCTCGCGGCGTCGCTCGCCGTGCGCCCGGACGCGGGCTACCGAGTGGTGGGCGGGTTCGTCACCGACGGCACCTCGGGCATGATCGACGGCGTCCCGATCACGCGCGTCACGCGCGAGACGCTCTACGCGCGCCTCGCCGAGTCCGACCAGGACACGGTCATCGTCGTGGGCTCCGAGGAGCTCGACGGCACCGCGATCAACGAGCTCAGCTGGCGCCTCGACGCGGGCCACCAGCTCGTCGTCGCACCGCAGCTCGTGGGGGTCGCGGGCTCGCGCATCCACACGCGCCCCGTCGCGGGCCTGCCGCTCATCCACGTCGAGACCCCCTCGTACGACGGCCCCAAGCGGTTCGCGAAGCGCGCGTTCGACATCGCCGGCTCGGCGGCCCTCCTGGTCGTGCTCGCGCCGCTCTTCATCCTGACGGCCGTGCTCATCAAGCTCGCCTCGCCCGGACCGGTGTTCTACCGCCAGGAGCGCATCGGGCTGAGCGGCGAGCCGTTCCACATCCTCAAGTTCCGCAGCATGGTCATGGACGCCGACGCGCGCCTCGCCGAGCTGCTCGCGGCACAGGGCACCTCCGACACCCCGCTCTTCAAGGTCGACAACGACCCGCGCATCACGCCCATCGGCAGGTTCATCCGCCGCTACTCGATCGACGAGCTGCCGCAGCTGCTCAACGTGCTCCGCGGCGACATGAGCCTCGTCGGACCGCGCCCGCAGGTCGACGGCGAGGTGCGGCTGTACGACTCGAAGGCGAGCCGGCGCCTCGCGGTCAAGCCCGGCATGAGCGGCCTGTGGCAGGTGAGCGGCCGGTCGAACCTCTCGTGGGAGGACAGCATCCGCCTCGACCTGTACTACGTCGAGAACTGGTCGGTGACGAGCGACCTCATCATCCTCATGCGCACGGCGCGGGCCGTGCTCGCGCACGACGGGGCGCGATGACCGTACTCGGCGCCCGCACCGACCGACCCGACCCGCGCACCGCGGGGCGGGTCGTCGTGCTGCACGTGGTCGAGAGCTGGGGGGCCGGAGTGCGCGCGGCGGTCATCCGCTTCGCGACGGCGACGCCCGAGCACGAGCACCACGTGCTGCGCGGCACGGGCCGCAGCGAGTTCGCCTCCGACGGCGAGCACGTGTTCGCGAGCGTGCGCGACCTGCCCGCCGGGGCCCTCGCGGCCCGCCGCGCCATCCTCGCCGCCGACCGCGACCTGCGCCCCGCGGTCGTGCACGCCCACTCGTCGTACGCCGGAGCCTTCGTGCGCACCGCGCTGCGCACGAGGGCCGACCGGCGCCTCGTCTACAGCCCGCACTGCTTCGCCTTCGAGCGCCGCGACCTGTCGCCGCTCGTGCGCGGGGGAGTGCGCGTCGTCGAGAGACTGCTCGCCGGCAACACGGACACGATCGCGGCCTGCTCCCGCGCCGAGCTCGCGACGGCGTCGCGCCTCGGTGCGCGCGCCGTCTACGTGCCCAACGTGCCGGGCACAGGGAGTCCGGCGGCGGCGATCCCGACCGAGGGGATCGTCGCCGTCGGACGCATCGGGGCCCAGAAGGGTCCCGGCTTCTACTCCGCCGTCGTCGACCTGCTGAGGAGGCGTCGACCCGGACTCGACGCGCAGTGGGTCGGCGGCGGCGCTGAGCAGGATGCCCGCCCCCTCGAGCTCGCGGGCATCCGCGTCACGGGCTGGCTGGGCTCCGCCGCCGCCCAGGAGGCGGTCGCGGGCGCGGCGGCCTACGTGCACACGGCGGAATGGGAGGGCTTCCCGATCGCCATCCTCGAGGCCGTCGAGCTGGGGGTGCCCGTCGTGGCACGCGAGGTGCCGACGCTGCGGGGCGCCATCGCGACTCCCGGCCTGACCACCCCGTCGCAGGTCGCCGCGGCGGTGGACGAGCTGCTCGCGGGCGGACCCGTGGCCCGCGAGCGCAACCTGGCCGCGTGGCGGGCGGTGCTCGCGGAGAACACGGCGGAGCAGCAGTCCGCCGCGCTGCGCGGCCTGTACTCCGGCCGCGCCACGCTCGCCCTCAACGGCAAGTGGCTCGGCTCGCGGCAGAGCGGCATGCAGCGCTACGCGGGAGAGGTGGCCAGGCGCATCCTCGCCCTCGAGCCGTCGGCGCGCGTCATCGCGCCCGCGAACGCCGTGCTGCCCGAGTGGCTGCCCGAGTCGCGCGTCGAGCGCGGGCGGCTGAGCGGCGTGCCGTTCGAGCAGCTCGAGCTGCCGTGGCGCGCCCGCCGCGCGACCCTTCTCAACCTCGCCGGCGCCGCGCCCCTCGCGAAGCGCGACCAGCTCGTCGTCATGCACGATGCCACGCCCGCGCGCTTCCCGCAGACCTTCTCCCGCCGGTTCGTCGCGTGGTACTCCGTGATGAACCGCGTGCTGTCACGCCGTGCCCGCCACCTCGCGACCGTGTCGGAGTTCAGCCGCCGCGAGCTCGCCGACGTGCTCGGCGTCGACAGGTTCGTCGTCGCGGGGAACGGGCACGAGCACCTGGTGCCGTCGTCCCGACCCCGCCCGGCCGCCGGTTCGGACTACGTGCTGTGCGTCGGCAACCTCACGCCCAACAAGAACCTCGTGCCCGTCGTGACGGCGCTCGCCGCCGCGGGCATCCGTGTCGTCGTCGTGGGCGCGGGCGGCGCCTCCAACGTCTACGCGCAGCAGGCGGGCCTCGACATCGAGGGCGTCGAGCTCGCGGGCCGCGTCGACGACGACGAGCTCGCGGCCCTGCTGCAGGGCGCCCGGGCTCTCGTCTTCCCCTCGCTGTACGAGGGATTCGGCCTCCCCGTCGTCGAGGCGCAGGCGCTCGGCTGCCCCGTGATCGCGTCGACGAGCGCGTCGATCCCCGAGGTGGCGGGAGACGGCGCCCTCTACTTCGACGCGACGCGGCCCGAGGATGCCGTCGCGCTCGTGCGCTCCCTCGACGACGACACGCGCCGCGATCTCGCCGCGCGCGGGCGCGCCAATGTGGCACGGTTCACGTGGGACTCCACGGCCGCGACCCTACTGGCGCTCGTCGTGCGCGAGCCCGTGAGGAGCCCGCGATGAGGATCGCCCAGCTGACGGGCTCCCTGCTCGAGCCGCTCGGCGGCGCCGAGCAGTACTGCCTCGAGCTCGCGCGCTGGCAGCGCGACCAGGGGCATGACGTCACGCTCGTCACGGGCTGGGTCTCCCCGGCCCTCGAAGCCTCCCTTGCGGCCGAGGGCCTCCCCGTGCGCACCGTGCGCTCGTGGCGGCCGTACCCGCCCGACCGCAAGGGATCCCGCCCAGCCGCCGTGCTGTTCCACGCGCTCGACCTGCTCGGCAGCGTGCGCGTCTCCACACCGGTGCGGCGCATCCTCGCCGAACCGTGGGACGTCGTGCACGTCCACCGGTTCGCGGGCCTCGGTGCCGCCGTGCTGCGCTCCGGCCGACCCACGGTCATGACCGTGCACGACTACGGGCTCGTCGATACGACGACCACCCTGCTGCGCCACGGCCGCGAGCTCGAGCGCGCGCCCCTCGTGCAGCGGCTGCGCACGGCGTTCACGAACCGCGCCGTGCGCGGTGCGCGCCTCGTCTTCCCGACCGAGCGGCTGCGGCAGAAGCACGTGCAGTGGGGCCTCGACCTGCCCTCCGAGACCGTCGTGATCCCGCACGGCTGGCGCGTCACGGGGTCCGCCACGGCGGCGACCTCGGGCGGTCCCGTCATCTTCCTGTTCCTCGGCAAACTCATCGAGGCCAAGGGCGTGCGCCTGCTGCTGCAGGCCTGGGGCGACGGGATGCCCGGAGCCGAGCTCTGGGTCGCCGGCGCCGGGGAGCTCGAGACCGAGGTGCGGGCCGCGCGCTCCGTGCGCGCGCTCGGCTGGCTCGACGGCACGGGACGCCGCGCGGCCCTCGCCGCGGCCTCCACCCTCGTGCTGCCCTCGACCTGGCCGGAGAACTTCCCGCTCTCGGCGGCGGAGGGCGTGATCGCCGGCCTGCCGGTGGTCTCCACGACCGTCGCCGCGCCGCCCGTGCTGCACGAGGGGCTGAACGGCGTGCTCGCGGAGCCCGACGCCGCATCCCTGCGCGCAGCGCTCGAGCAGCTGCTCGACCCCGCGGTGCGGGAGCGGCTCGCCGCCGGCTCGCGCGAGGTCGCGGCATCCCTCGACTTCGACGCGCACGGGCGGCGCATCGAGGAGCTGTACGGCGCGGCGGTGGTCGCGGCATGAGCCTGCAGGACCGCCTCGTGCGGGCATCCCGCAACCGCCTCGTCGGCCGGGCCGCGTACCTGTGGCTCAAGGCGCTCGGTGTCGAGTTCCCGCGCTCGGTCGTGTTCGGCCCGCAGCTCGAGCTCGCGCACGGCGCCGTGGGGCTCGTCGTGCACCGCCGCACGCGCATCGGCAGCGGTGTAACCCTCATGCCCGGTGTCGTGATCGGGAGATCGGACTCCTACATCGCCGAGACCGCGGAGTCGACGGGCGGCGTGACGATCGGCGACCGCGTGACCGTGGGCGCGGGCGCGAAGGTACTGTTCCGCTCCGGGCAGCAGCTCGTGATCGCCGACGGGACCATCGTGGGCGCCAACGCCGTGCTGCTCGAGTCCACCGGCACCGACGAGATCTGGGCGGGGAACCCCGCCCGGCGCGTCGGCACGAGGACGGCGTGAGCGTCACCATCCTCGGCATCGTGACGCTCGTCGCGGTCGTCGGGGTGTGGATAGCGCGCCGCGAGTGGACCCAGTTCGTCGTGGGCGCGACTGTCGCGTTCCCGCAGACGGCGGGCGTCATCGTCGCGGGCAACGGCTTCCCGCTCTTCTACCTCGCCATGGTCGTGCTCGTCGTGCTGTCGTTCCCACGCGCGCTGTACGAGCTGTCGCGCCTGGGCCGCGTGCGGCGGGGCCGGCAGGAGCGGCTCGTCGCCGACGTCGTGGGCGTCGCCCTCGTGGCCTGGGCCGCGGTCATCTCGATAGCCGGTCCGCGCATCTTCGAGGGCATGCGCGTCTTCGCCCCCGAGCTCGGGGTCGACGCGCAGGTCGTGAACATGGCGACACTGCATCCCTCGGTCGGCAACTACGCGCAGGTGGGCTATCTCGCCATGGGCGTGCTGTTCCTGCTGCTCGCGGGCCGTCTGTTCCCCGTGGATGCCCGGCTCATCGGCTCCGCGCTGTGGGTCGCGATCGTGCTCGCGGCCGTGCGGATCGTGGCCGAGCCGTACTGGCCGCACGCGCTCCTGCAGAACATGCCCGGATTCAACTACGCGACCCCCGAGCGGCTCTCCGGCACCTTCTACGAGCCCTCGGTGCTCGGCCTCTACCTCACGGCCGCCGCGGGCTACTTCGGCGCGCGCCTGCTGTGGTCGGGTGCCGCGGGCCGCGTCGCCGCGGTCGTCGCGCTCGGCCTCGTCGCCGTGGACTTCGTGCGCAACGGCTCGGGCACGGCGCTGCTGGGCCTCGCCATCCAGCTCGCGCTCGCGGGCGTCGTGGCGCTCGTGCGGCAGCTGCGGTCCGGGCGGTTCGGCGTGCGGCCCGCGGCCATCATCGCGGCGGTCGTGGTCGTCGGGGCGGGGCTGTCGCAGATCCCGGTCATCCTGCAGTTCACCGTGGGGTCCGCGGCGTCGAAGGCCGACTCCGACAGCTTCGTCGCGCGCACGGCGTCGAACGTGCGGTCGTGGAACATCTTCCTCGAGAGCGTCGGCCTCGGCATCGGGCTGGGCGGCAACCGGCCCTCGAGCCTCGCGCTGCTCGTGCTGAGCTGCCTCGGTGTCATCGGTGCCGCGCTGTTCGGAGCGCTCGTCCTGATCGCGCTGCGGCGGGCGGTGCGCCACCGTGTCATCGAGCCCGGCGGATGGGCGCTCGCGGGCGTGCTCATCGCGGCGGTCGTGGCCGTGCCCGACCTCTCGACGCCCGCCATCTGGATCGGTCTCGCTGCGTGCCTGTACGGGCTCGTCCCGGTTGCGCGTGAAGAACTCAGGCAGACCGTCGTGGACGGACCGGGTGAAGCGCTCAACCCGTCGCTCCCGGCTCGATCAGCCTGAGTTCTTCACGTCGCCGCGCAGCTCTCCCGCCGCGGAGCGGGGCGGCACGGCCGGGCTAGGAGTCGGCGCGCCAGCCGAGCTCCTGCGTCGCCCGGCGGCGCAGGTACGCCCGCTCCACGAGGCCCAGCCCCGACAGCCCGTCGAGGAACCGCCGGACGAACGGCTCGAGCAGAGCGCGGCCCTCGGCCGTGAGCGGCCCGTCGCGCGTGAACGCGAGCTCCCGGAACCACGGTGTCTCGCGCGTGCCCCACACGGCCCGGGTGAGCTCCTGGTACGAGGCCTCGAGCACGGGGTCGTAGGCGAGGCTCTCGCGCCACCCCTCCGCCGCGGTCACCTGCGTCGCGCTCTTGCGGATGAGCACGGTCGGCCGGCCCAGGCGCACCATGGATGCGCCGTTCGCGGCCGCGCGCAGCCACAGGTCGAAGTCCTCCGCGATCGCGCCCGCACGGTATCCGCCGGCGGCCCGGAGCACGTCCGCGCGCCCGAGCGACGTGGAGTGCGGGTACGGGCAGTCGATGAGCAGGGCCAGGCGCGCGGCCTCGGGTCCGAAGCGGATCGGCGGCACGGGGCGGCGGATCGTGCCGCGGCCGATGCGCTGGTACATCGAGAAGACGATGTCGGTGCCGCGGTCGACCTGCGCGATCTCGGCGCGGAAGCGCCCGGGCAGGCATACGTCGTCGGAGTCCATGCGGGCGATGAGCTCTCCGCGCGCGGAGGCGAGCAGGCGCTCGGCCGCGAGGGCCACGCCGAGGTTCTGGGCGACGGAGTCGACGACCACGCGGCTGTCGCCCGTGGACGAGGCGATCTCGAGGGTGCGGTCGGAGCTCGCGTCGTCGAGCACGATGAGCTCGGCATCCCTCGGCATCGCCCGCAGCGTGCTCGTGAGGGCCTCACCGATCGTGCGCTCGGCGTTGCGGGCGGGCATGAGGACGCTCAGGCGGGGCACGCCCCCACTCTGGCACACGGGCGCCGGGCGGGGCCTTAACCCGCTCCTTAACCCGCACACCTATGCCCCCTTTCGGGTGTCCCACTGTCGAGGGACATCCGGTGTACCCCTAACGTGATCTACGAGCTACCCACTCACCACCCGAAATCCCGCCCGCCGTCTCCCCCCGGACGGCACGCACACGGCCACCCACCGCGCGCGGACGGCGTACCCGAAGGAACCCGCCCCCATGCACAGCACCCGAGCTGGCACCACGATGACGCACCCCGGTGTGCTCATCGGCTGCGACATCCACCCCGTGTTCAATGTCGTCGAGAGCATCGACATCTTCGGCGAGCGCTACCTCGAGCGGGTCTTCACGCCCGCCGAGCGCGCGGCCTGCGGTCAGGCGCCCGAACGCCTCGCCGCGCGCTACGCCGCCAAGGAGTCGGTGCTCAAGCTCCTGAAGGTGCCGGCCGACGTCGCTGTGCCCTGGACGGACATCGAGGTGGGCGCCGACCCGAACGGCGCCCCCTCGGTCATCCTGCACGGCGAGGCCGCGCGCATCGCCGCCGAGCTGGGCGTCACGCTCATCGAGCTCACGCTGAGCCACGACGGGGGCATGGCCATGGCCGTCGCCGCCGCACTGTGCTCGTCGGAGACGTCCGGCACGCAGCACGAGGCCGTCGCGGCATGAGCGTCGGCGACACCGTCGTGCGCGTCCTCGACGCCCACGCCAAGCTCACCTCGCCCGCCGGCGCCCTCGCCCGCGATGCGGACCTCTACGCCGCGGGCATGACGTCGCACGCGAGCGTCAACGTCATGCTCGCCATCGAGGATGCCTTCGACGTCGAGTTCCCCGACGAGCTCCTCACCAAGTCAACGTTCTGCTCCATCGGCGCAATCTGCAGCGCCGTCGAAGGTCTGCTGGAGGCCGCAGCATGAGAATGCCCACCGCTATCGCCATCACGCGGGATGCCCGCCCGCTCGCCGAGCGCGTGGCCTGGGTCGCCGACATCGCGGCCCGCTACGCGGGCGAGGTGGATGCCGCCGCGCGCTTCCCCGCCGAGGCCGTGGACGCCATGCGCACAGCGGGACTGCTCGGCGCGAGCCTGCCCGTCGCCTTCGGCGGCGAGGGCCTCACCCTCTCCGAGCTGGGCGACATCGCCTCGAAGCTCGGCGCCGCGTGCTCGTCGACGGGCATGGTCTTCGCCATGCACCACAGCCAGGTGCTGAGCCTGTCGCGCCACGTGGGCGGCTCCGCCTCGCTCACGATCCTCGCGGGCCGCATCGCGAGCGAGCAGCTGCTGCTCGCCTCCGCGACCACGGAGCTCGGCATCGGCGGCGACGTGCGCTCGAGCTTCTGCCACATCGCGCCGGAGGGGGCGAAGGTGCGCCTCATCAAGAACGCCCCCGTCATCTCGTACGGCTCGGAGGCCGACATCATCCTCGTCACCGCCCGCCGCACCGCCGAGAGCGCGCCGAGCGACCAGGTGCTCGTCGTGTGCGACGCCGCGGACATCGAGCTCGAGGCGACGAGCGGCTGGGACACGCTGGGCCTGCGCGGCACGTCGAGCATGGGCTACAAGCTCAACGCGCTCGTGCCCGCCGACCGCGTCATCCCGGCTCCGTACGACGTCATCTCGACCGAGTCGATGCTGCCCGTGTGCCACGTGCTGTGGGCGTCGGTGTGGCTCGGCATGGCCCGCGCCCTCGTCGAGACGAGCCGCCAGTACGTGCGCGCCGCGGCACGCCGCTCGATCGGCAGCGTTCCGCCCGGCGCCACGAAGCTCGTCGACCTCATCGCCGAGCTCGAGCGCTTCGAGGGGCTCGTGGCGGGACTCGCCGCGCGCACGGACGCGATCTTCGACGACCGCGATGCGCTCGGGGCCATCGGCTACCAGGTGAGCATCAACAACCTCAAGGTCACGGCCTCGGAGCTCGTCGCGCAGGTCGCCGTGGCGGCCCTCGCCATCACGGGCATCTCCGGGTACCGCAACGACGGCAAGCACTCCGTGGCGCGCATCTTCCGCGACGCCCAGGGCGCCGCCCTCATGGTCCACAACGATCGCATCATCGCCAACACGGCCAGGCTCATCCTGGTCCAGAAGGGTTCGTGACATGACCGACGTACTCGCCCCCACCAAGCTCGAGGAGGCGCGCCTCGCGTTCCGCGACGAGCTCCTGGCCTCCGGCCTCCTCATCGGCACGAGCGTGCCCGGCATCTACGGCCGCTCGGGCGACTTCGAGCGCGTCATCGCGGGGCTCGACCGGCTGCTGGGGGAGACGTTCGCGCCCCTGCAGGCGTCGGTGCTGCGCTTCCCGCCCGTCTACCCGCGCGCCGACTTCGAGCGCACGGACTACATCGCGTCGTTCCCCGACCTGAGCGGCATCGTCTCGAGCTTCGAGCACGGAGACCGCGAGCACCGCGAGCTGCTCGCGGCGCGCGAGGAGGGCAAGCCGTGGGACGGCTGGCTGTCGCCCGCCGACGTCGTGCTCACGAACGCCATCTGCCACCCGCTGTACGCGACGCTCGAGGGCACGCTCCCGCGGGACGGGGGCGTCTACGACCTCTCCGGCTACGGCTTCCGCCACGAGCCGTCGTACGACCCCATGCGCCTGCAGTCGTTCCGCATGCGCGAGTTCGTCTACGTGGGAACGCCCGACGGCGCCCAGGCCTACCGCGACGCGTGGCTCGACACCTCCGTCGACCTGCTCGCGTCGCTCGGCCTCGCCGTGAGCGCCGTGCCCGCCAACGACCCGTTCTTCGGCCGCGCGGGCAAGATGCTCGTGAGCGCGCAGCTGCGGGAGAACCTCAAGGTCGAGATCATCGTCCCGCTCTACGGCGACCTGCACGAGGGCACGGCCATCGCGTCGGCGAACTGCCAGCGCGACCACCTCACCCACGCGTTCGACATCCGCACGGCCGACGGCGAGATCGCGCACGGCGCGTGCGTCGCGTTCGGCATGGAGCGCACCGTGCTCGCGCTCGTGCGCACGCACGGCACCGACCTGGACCAGTGGCCCGTGGACGTGCGCGCGCTGCTCGCCCTCTAGTCCCATGATGATCGACACCTGGTTCGGCGACCCCGAGTCGCCCAACCTCGGGTTCCTGCACCTGCCCGAGGGCCGCGCGGCCGTGGGCGGCGTGGTCATCTGCGCGCCCCTCGGCTACGACCACGTGCTCGGCTACCGCGCCCTGCGCTTCGTCGGTCAGGAGCTCGCCGCCCGCGGCATCGCGGCGCTCCGGTTCGACTACGTGGGCGAGGGCGACGCGACGGGCCTGAGCGGCTCCGCGCACGCACCGGAGCTGTGGATGTCGAGCATCGCCCGCGCCGCCGACTACCTGCGGGCATCCGGCATCGAGGATGTCGCGCTCCTGAGCCTCGGCGCCGGCGCCCTGCTCGCGAACCGGGCGGCGCTCACCGTCGACGCGACCGCGCTCGTGCTGTGGGACCCCGAGCTCTCCGGTCGCCGCTTCCTGCGCCGCCAGCGCTCCCTCTTCGAGCTCACGGTGGGAGACCAGCCGGGTGGGAGCGACCCCTCCGCCCTGCTGTCGCTCACGCTGCATCCCGAGGCCGCAGCCTGGCTCACGGCGCGCGAGGTCACCGCCGAGACGCTGCCCGTGGGCGTGGACACCCTCATCGTCGGCCGCCGCGCGAACGACGAGAACCCCGGCACCCTCCGGCTCACGAGCAAGCTCCCGCCGCGCGTCGAGTACCGCTCGGTCACGGGGCAGGAGGAGCTGCTCGAGGCTCCGAGCTCGCTCGCCGTGCTCCCCGAGGACACCATCGCGGGCATGGCCGACTGGCTCCGCGACCGCTTCCGGGCGGAGCCCGCACCCGTCGACCCGACGGTCACCGACCGCGCGGTCGTGGGTGCCGCCCCGGATGGCACGCCGGTGGTCGAGCGCCTGCTGCGCGTGGGCCCCGACGCCCTCTTCGTCATCGAGACCACGCGCGACGACGGCGCCGACGCCGGCGCGGTCGTGCTCCAGCCCGGCGCGGCCGAGCACCGCGTGGGACCCGGGCGGTTCCAGGTGCTCGCCGCGCGCGAGCTCGCCGCCCGCGGCTACCGCGCCATCCGCTTCGACCGCCGCGTCACGGGCGACACGACCGAGGTGCGCCCGGGCGAGCCGTCGCTCATCTTCGCCGAGGAGTGGGTCGACGACACCGACCGCCTCGTCGCCGAGCTCGGCATCACCGAGGAGGTCGCCCACGCGGGCCTGTGCGCGGGCGGCTGGGTCGCGGCCCGCATGGCCGAGCGCCGCACCGCCCGCCTCGCCGTGCTGTTCAGCCCCAACTACTTCAAGACGGCGCCCCTGCGCGCGGGGGAGTACTCGGTGCTCACCCAGTCGGAGCGCGACGGCACCCGCAGGTTCATCGGCCTCAAGCGCGCGCTGCGCGGCAGGCTCCCGGGATGGGCCTGGCCCCTCCTGAGCCGCCTGCAGCTGTTCCACGACCCGGGCGTGCTGCTCGAGGCATCCTCGCGCCGCAAGGACTCGACCGTGGCGCTGCTGCTCACGCCCGAGGACCGCGAGAACTTCGAGGCGCACCGCGGCCCCGCCGCCGTCGCGCGCCTGCAGGGCAGGGGTGCGGACATCCGCGTCACCAACTACCCGTTCGGCGACCACTCGCTCTTCGGCGAGGATGTGCGCGCGGCGATGCTCACCGACCTGCTCGCGCTCGTCGACGAGACGCTGCCCCGCGAGGCCGCGCTCCCGGCGGAGTCACGGGTATGAGGCGCGCACGCCACCTGGGCCTGTTCGTCGCGTCGGTGGCGCTCAACGGCATCATCAGCCTCATCACGATCCCCATCGTCATCTCGGTGACGGGGGCGGACCCGTGGGCCTCGATGGCCACGGGCCAGTCGATCGGCAACTCGATAGGCGTGCTCGTGGCGTTCGGCTGGGGCCTCACGGGCCCCGCGACCATCGCGATGGCGGCCGTCGGCCGGCGGCCGGGGCTCTTCCTCGACTCGCTCTTCGCGCGCGCCGTGCTGCTCGTGCCCGCGATCGTCGTGCAGGCCGTCGTGACCATCGCGATCGTGCCGCACGCCAAGTTCGTCGCGTTCGTCGCGGGCCTCGCGATGACCCTCGCGGGCGTCTCGGCCAACTGGTACTTCTCGGGGGAGAGCCGCCCCGGCCGCTTCCTGCTGCTCGACACCGTGCCGCGCGTGCTCGGCACCGTCACGGGGCTGCTCCTCGTCGTGCTCACCGATGAGCTGCTGTTCTTCGCTCTCGCCCAGCTCGCCGGATCGCTCCTCGCGCTCGCCGTCTCGTGCCGCGTCATCTTCCGCGGCCAGCAGCTCGACTTCCGGGAGGCCGCGCGCTGGCGGAACATCGTCGCGCGCCTCGGTGAGCAGCGCCACGGCATCGTCGCGACGGGCCTCTACGCGGGCCTCACCCCCGCGATCCTCGGCATCGTCGCGGTCACGGCGCCCGTCGCACTCCCGCTCTTCGTGCTCGCCGACCGCCTCTCGAAGTTCGTCGGGATGGCGGCGTCGCCCCTCATCCAGGTCTTCCAGGGCTGGGTGCCGGCGGCGCGCGGCGCCGAGCTGCGGCGCCGGCTGCGCGTCTCCGGCCGCATCACGCTCGCCCTCGGACTGCTCGCGGGCGCCGCCTACGCCGCGCTGCTGCCGCTGTTCAGCGACCTGCTCACACACGGCCAGGTCGCCGTCGACACGTCGTCCGCCATCGCGTTCGGCATCGTCGCCTCGTCGTGGGTGCTCTCGCCCTACCTGACCAACGTGGCGCTCATGGCCGTCGGACGTCTGCGGGCTATCGCCGTGAGCGCCGCCGTGAGCGCGCCCTTCACGCTCGTGCTGCTCGCGACGGTCGAGGTGCTCGGCCTCGACGTGCTCGCCCCGTGGACGGTCGTGCTCGGCAACACGATCGGCATGGCGTGGCTCGCCATCGCCCTGTGGCAGGAGGTCGCCCGCATCGACGACCCCGTGCTCGACCCGCAGCCCGTGCTCGAGGCGGTGCCTTAACCCCCGCCTTAACCCCCCAACCGCCCCCGCCGCTTGCCCGCCCGGAGGTGGACGGGGGACAACCCGTGTCCGTAGTTTGGACGACGAGGATCCGTGTACCCGCGCGCGAGCCTCGCCAGGCCTTACCCGCGGCCTGGGACTGAACCCGAAACCCCCGGAGCCATCCCCCCAATGGACATCCACGAATACCTCGGCGTGCTGCGCCGCGGCTGGGCACTCGTCGTGCTCGGGCTGCTCGTCGGCATCGCCGGCGGTGTTGCCGCCGCGGCGATCCAGCCCCGCGTGTATTCGGCGACCTCCCGGGAGATCCTCACCAACAGCGAGGCGACGGGCGACCTCACCCAGTCCCTCCAGGCCTCCAACCTCGCCGAGGGCCGCATCGCGTCGTACGTGCTCGTCGCGACGAGCGGCCTCGTGCTCCAGCCCGTCATCGACCAGCTCAAGCTCGACATGACCGTGCAGGAGCTCGCGAGCCACGTGAACGTCGTGGCCCCGCCGAACACCCTCATCGTCGAGATCACGGCCAACGCGGCGACCCCGGAGCTCGCGAAGTCGATAGCCAACACCGTGTCGTCGGTGTTCAGCGACGTCATCGAGAACCAGATCGAGAACGCGGCGACGCCCGCCGTCGGCGCGACCGACCCCGACGCCGACACGACGGCCCCCGTCGCCACGACGCCCGTGCGCATCGTCAACATCGAGCACGCGTCGCTGCCCACGGCACCCACGCTCTCCAACGCCCCCCTGCTCGTGGGCGTGGGCGCGATCCTCGGCCTCGCCCTGGGCCTCGTGGGCGCCTCGCTGCGCGAGACCCTCGACCGCCGCATCCGCGGTCGCAAGGATGTTGCCGCCGTCACCGAGCGGCCCGTGCTCGGCCAGATCCGTCCCGACCGCGGCGTGAAGGCCAGCCCCATCGTCATGCACACGAGCTCGCAGAGCGCTATCGCGGAGTCGTTCCGCAGCCTGCGAGCGAACGTCGAGCACGTGCGCTCGCGCGACGGGGTCGGCACCTTCGTCGTCACGGCCATGGCTCCCCGGCAGGGCGCATCCGTCGTCGCCGCCAACCTCGCGCTCGCCATCGCCGACACCGCGACGTCGGTCGTCGTCGTGGACGCCAACCTGCAGGCGCCCAACCAGGCCGGGATCTTCGACATCGACGCCGGCCCCGGTCTGACCGACCTGCTCACGACCAAGATCACGCTCGACGAGGTCATCGCGTCGGGCCCCGGCGACAACATCTGGATCGTGCCGATCGGCTCGCGCCGCGCGCGCTCCGCCGACCTGCTCGCGACGCCGCGCATGCGCAAGCTCATCGCCGAGCTGCAGTCGCGCTTCGACGTCGTCATCATCGACACCCCGTCGATCGGCACGGCGACGGATGCCACGGTGCTCGGCGCCCACGGCGCCTCGACGATCCTCGTGGTCGCGGAGGGCACGGCGACCCGTCCCGCCCTCGGCGAGGCGCTCACCGCCCTCGCGGCAGGCGGCAGCGTGCCCGCCGGCATCGTGCTCAACCAGATCCCGCGCAGCACGCGCGCCGCCCGCCCCGAGGCCCCGGCCCCCGCGCGTACGTCGCGCCGCGTCTCCGGCACGGCGAACACCGCGCCGCGCGCCGCGGCGCCCGTCGCCGTCGCGCCCGCGGTGGAGCGGGTCGAGCCTGTGGAGCGGGTCGAGGCCGTCGAGATCTCCCCCGCGGCACCCGCCCCCGCCGCCCCTGCCGCAGCACTCCCCGAACCCGAAGCCCCCGTCACCCCCGAGGTAGCACCCGTGACCGCTCTTCCGTCCGCGCCCGTCCCGCCGATCCAGATCGCGCCGCCGGTCGTCGAGTCGACGTCGGGCCGCGCCGCCGCCCGGGCCGCACGGGTCGCCGCGAAGGCCGCCGCCCGCGCCGCGGCAGCCCGGCCCGCGCAGCCCGTGTCGCGCTTCGCGCCCAAGCCGCCGGCCGCGCCCGACGCCCTCGAGGCCGCTGCCGCCGCCGAGCGCCGCTCGTGGCCCTCCCCGATCATCGACTCGGTGCCCGTGCTCGAGCCCGTCGACGAGAACTCCAACCCCGTGATCGACGTGCCGCGTGGTGACACGGGCGAGCGCGTCTCCCTCCTCACCCCCCAGGCCGGCGACCTCACCCCCGAGCAGATCGCCGACGTCGTCGAGAACCAGTTCAAGGATGATGTCGTGTACGAGATCCCCGTCGAGGCGTTCGGAAGCTTCCACCTGATCGACGCGGACGCGTTCGCCGCCATCGACAACGAGCCGACGATCCTCCCGCCGTTCCGGAACACCGAGCCCGAGGTCGCGCCCGGCACCCTCGTCGTCGAGCCCGTCGACCCGCCCGCGTCGTTCACGGTGCAGCAGCCGGCCCAGCCCGAGCACCTCACCGAGGAGAACGCCGCGTTCGTCATCGACCTGCTCGCGGACGAGCCCGTGTACGACGTGCCGCGCTTCGAGGACTGGGGCGCCGGGATGCCCGTCGAGCCCGCACCCTTCACGTTCGAGGACGACTCGGACGAGCACGGCGTGACCGAGCCCGAGTTCGACGCCTCCGTCTACGAGCTGTCGGACCGCACGCCCGCCGCCGCCCCCGCGGCTGAGGCCCCGGTCTACGAGGTGCCCGTGTACGAGGTGCCCGTGTACGACGCTCCCGTGTACGAGGCGCCGGTCGTCGAGGCACCCGTCTACGAGGTCCCCGTCGTCGACGCCGAGCCGGCGGCCGAGCCCGCGCCGGTCGTCGAGGCGCCCGCGGCGGAGCACACCGACCCGCGCTCGTTCATCGCCCCGGCGGCGTGGCCCGCCCCGCGCCTCGTCGCCGAGTGGCCGGCGGCGCCCGAGTTCCGCGTCGAGGCGGAGCCCGCCGCCGAGCCGGCAGCCGAGCCCGTCGCCGAGCAGACGCAGGATGCGCCCATCCTGGCCCGTGTCACCGAGCTGCCGACGCGCGAGCGCCTCGCCCGCGACAGCTACGTGCTCAAGTCCCGCGAGCTGGAGCGCGCGGCGCTCGAGCGCCTGCGCTACGAGCAGGAGCGCCTCGAGGCCCGCATCCGCGAGCAGCTCGAGGCCGACCGCCGCCAGCTCGCCGGCAAGCTCGACGAGCTCCTCGAGGAGACGGTCCTCATGCCCCGCAAGCTCGACAACGGCGCCTAATCCCGCTCGTGTCTCGCACTTGCGCAGGAGTAGCTCACATCTGCGCTACTTCTGCACAAGTGCGAGACACGTGGGGGAGGGGACTCAGGCCGAGCGCGAGTCCTGGTCGAGCAGCCCCAGCTCGGCCGCGACGAGCAGCGCCTCGGTGCGGGTGCTCACGTTGAGCTTGCGGTAGATGCTGCGCAGCTGCGCCTTGACCGTGTTGCTCGCGACGAACAGCTTCTTCGCGACCTGCTCGACCGTGGCACCCGGGTCGAGGGCGCGCAGCACGACGAGCTCGCGCTCGCTCAGCGCTCCGGCGACTGCCTGGTACGGCGCGAGGTAGCTCGTCCCCGTGAGCGCGTGCTCGGCGACGAAGCGCTCGGCGTCCGGGTGCAGCAGGGCGAACTGGGCGAGGGTCTCGTGCGGCAGCAGCCGGAACGACGCGACCATCCCGGTCTTCTCGGCCTGCTTGATGGCGCGCAGGAGGGAGGCCGTGGCGTCCGCGGTGCGGCCGAGGGCGAGCTCGGTGGCCGCGCGCAGCACGGCGAGGTCGAGCTGGCCGTAGCGCTCGGTGCGTCCGCGGGCCTGGCCCTCGAGGATGAAGAGCAGCGCATGCTTGGGGTTGGCGCCGAGCAGGGCGAGCCGGGCGCGGCACACGGCGATCCACGTGCTGCGGGCCGGTGACTTCTCCAGGGCCGACTCTGCGCGGGAGAGCTGTCCGAGCACGATGGCGAGGTCTGCCGCGTCGCTCGTGAGCAGCACCTGCGCGGTGGATCCCTCGACGAGGCGGTCGCCGTGCTCGGCCCAGGTGCGGTCGAGGTCGGCGTCGGTCTCGACGGGGTCGCCCCAGTGGATGCCGTACCGGTTGCCCGCGTGCGCCGCGAACGCCCAGAACTCGTCGATGTCGCGCACGTCGGCGAGCATGGCGAGCCAGTGCCGCGCGTCGTCGGAGTCGAGGCGCCCGATGGCGACGAGCGCGTGGGCGACGAGGCCCGCGGTCGTGGGCTCGCGCTCGTCGAGGGTGGCGAGCCAGTTCGCGGCGTGCTCGGCCTCGCCCTCGAGCGCGCGCACGAGGGCTATCGCCTCGGCCGCGCGGTCGGCGGCGGCGGTAGCGGGCTCCGCGGTGCCCTGGGTGAGGCCGTAGCTCGTCGTGAAGCTCTCGCGCGCGCCGACGAGGTCGAGGGCGAGCAGGCGCGTGAGGCCCGCCTGGTAGTGCGCCTCGGTGAGGGTCGTGGCGGGGCGCGCGGCGAGGTCGTCGTCGCTCGCGAGGAGGTCGTCGATGGCCTGTGCGGCCTCGAGGGCGAGCGCCTGGTCGCCCTTGAGGCGGAAGACGATCGTCTTGATGATGTTGACGTGCAGCTGGTCCCACGGCGACATGCTCTTGGGCAGCCGCGCGAACGTGCCGGCCGCGCGGCGGGCCATGGAGACCCACGCCTGGGCGAGGCCCTCGCGGGGCTGCCAGCCGAGCTCGAGCGAGAGCGTGAAGCGCGGGTTCTCGTCGCGCACCTTGCGGGGCATGGCGAGGATGGCCCCGTGCAGCTTGAGCGGCTGCTCCGCGATCATGCGGAACATGATGCCGTCGAGCACCTCCACCACGGCCGTCCAGTCCTCGGCCGCGGCGAAGTGGTCGATGGCCTCGAACGGCTCGTCCGCGTCGAAGAAGTAGCGGCCGACGGCGGAGCTGAGCTCACGCGCGAGAGCGGGCCTGCGCACCTTGAGCTCGGCGAGCAGCAGGCGGCGCAGCACGGGGTCCATGCGGTAGCGGGCCCCGGATGCGCCGTGCTCGCGCTGCACGAGCCGGGCCTGGGCGACGCGGTCGAGCTGGAGCGACGTGTCGGGTGCGACGAGCGCGAGCGTGCGCGAGGTGAGCAGGGCCGGGACGGCGAGGCGCAGCGCCCCGTCGATCGCGCTCTCCTTGGCGCCGTGCAGGCGCACCTCGAGCTGGTGCTCGCTCTCCTCGAGGAGGTAGGCCACGGGGTCGTCCTGGTCCTCGATGTCGTCGACGCTGAGCGAGGCGATCACCGAGGGGAGCAGGTCGGGGAGGCTGAGCGGCGAGTGCGCGAGGGCCGTGGCCTGCTCGACGGTGAGGGCGAGGCCGAAGATCGCGGCGCAGCGGCGGACGCCGCCGGGGTCGAGCACGAGCTCGGACGGGGCGACGACGACGGCTCCGTGGTCGGCGCGGCCGAGGCCCTCGAACATGCGGCGGCCCACGCAGAGCGCGGCGAGCGAGAGCTTCGGGGCATCCTCGAGCAGCGCGAGGATCTCGCCGTCGAACTGCGAGCTGAGCGCCGGCCCGAGCTGCACGACCACGAGGAGCGGGTAGGTGGCGCCCGCCACGGCCTTGCGCACGGCGGCGCGGGCATCTCCGGAGAGGGCTTTGCCGGTGGCCTCGGCGAGCGCGGAGCGGAGGGCCTCCCAGGCCTCGTCGTCCCCCGATTCCTCGGGGATGTCCGCCCACACGACGTCGCGCGGCGTGGGGTCGACGGAGAGCACGGAGGCGAGCAGCGCGCGGCTCGGCACGAGCGGCAGGTCGGGCACGACGGTGACGCGCGTGTCGGCCGCGGGCGCTGCAAGGGCGGTGGGCGCGAGCAGCGCCGACGTCGCGGGGACGCCAAAACGGTGTGGATGCTGCATCCGGACTCCTCGGGGTCACGGCATACCCCCGGCCACTGAAGGCACCGCGGTACTCGGGTTTGCGGGTTAAGACATGCCGCTTCGGGACGGCATAGTTCATTAACCCGTGCTTTCACCCGAGGCCGGAACCCCCTATTGGGGTGTCTTGGGCATCCCGTTCGGGGGCCGTCTGTACCCCGGTCACCCCGCCGACGCGACCGCGGCGAACCACACCGCGGCCACCCAGTAGCCGAGGTAGCCCGACACTCCCGTGACGGCGAGGGCGAGCAGCCAGTCCAGGACCGTGGGCCGGCGGGCGCCGTCCGGGTTGGGCGTGAGCCTCGACGTCATCGACCGGCGGGCGCGCTCGCCCTCGTAGAACTGGGTGCCCATGAGCGACCGCTGGCCGAGGATGACCCGCTGCACGCTCGCGCGCACCTCGAGCACGAGCGGCACGAGCCCCATGATCTCGAACACCCCGCCGATGATGAGCCCCACGGGGTCGCCCGTCGCGAAGAACGCGAGCAGGAACATCGCGCCCAGCCCGCAGAACAGGATGGGCCAGGCCCACGTCGCGATGGGCGTGCCGAACCCGCCCGAGAGGAACAGCCCGAGCCCCACGGCCGCGAGGCCCATGAAGATGCTCAAGGGCGCGAAGAGGGCGACGGAGTCGGGGCACTCGACGGCGATCTCGTACGGGCCGCCGCTCGCGCACGAGCCGCCGACGGCCATGAGGCCGAAGACCGCCTGCAGGAGGAGCGTGAACGAGAGGGTGAAGCCGAACCACGAGATCGCGGATCCGAGGAGGCGCACGAGGGACGAGTCGCGCCACGTGGTGCGGGGCGGCGCCGGGTAGTAGGAGGAGGTCATGCAGGAACTGTAGGCGCGCGCGACTGCCGCGCACGAGGGCTTCGGCGCGCTTTGAGTACCGTGCCCGCGATAATTGAGCAATGGCAGCCACGCGACCCGTCCCGCGCGAGATCGAGGGCCGGTTCATCCGCCTCGCCCCCCTCGAGGAGCAGCACCTCCCCGCCCTGTTCCGCGCGATCGGCACGCCCGCGGTGTTCGCGGCCGGCTACGGCGGCGGACCTGCGGGCTACCGGTCGACGGAGGCCGGGTTCATCGAGTTCGCGCACGGCTACTACGCGTGGCTCACGGGCAACGTCTACGGGGTCTGGCGCGACGACGAGCTCATCGGCACGAGCACGCTGGGCGACTTCGACGAGAAGAACGAGCACACCCACATCGGCTGGACGGCCTACGCGCCCTCGACGTGGGGCACGGCCGTCAACCCCGAGGCCAAGCTCCTCCTGCTGAGCGAGGCGTTCGACCACGGCTTCAACCGCGTGAAGCTGCAGGCGGACGCCCTCAACGACCGCTCCCGCGCGGCGATCCAGAAGCTCGGGGCGCAGTTCGAGGGGGTGCTGCGCCGCACGAACCCGCGCGCGGACGGCACCTGGCGCGACACCGCCGTGTACTCGATCCTCGTCGACGAGTGGCCGGGCGTGCGCGCGGGGCTCGAGGAGCGGCTCGCGCGCTTCGCCTGACGACGCGCCCGCTCCCGGTCACGCGCCCTCGCGAGCGGCGTCCGGCTCGAGGCGGCGCAACGCGGGGGTCGTGAGCGCGAAGGCGACGCACAGCGCCCACGCGACGGCGCTCGCCGCGGCGCCCCACTGCACGTCGACGTGCTGCACGAGGAACCCCACGAGCAGCGCGCCGAGCGGGAACGCCGCGAGGTAGCCCGCGTTCTGCAGGCCGAGCACGCGGCCGCGCGCCGACTCGGGCACGCGCTCGGCGATGAGCACGGGGATGAGCGGGTTGATGAGCCCGTAGCCGACCCCCACGAGCAGCGCGCTCACGAGGATGACCGGCGCGACGGGTGCGACGGCGAACCCGCACAGCCCCGCGAGGGAGCCGAGGAGCGCGGCCACGAGGGTCGCCCGCCGCGGCACGCGCAGCACCCCGTACGCGAGGGACCCGCCGATGAGCCCCACCGCGAACACGCTCAGGGTGAGGCCGAGGAGCGCCGGCTGGTCGAGCCGCTGGAACACGACGGGCAGCACGACGGCCTGCAGCGGGCTTATCGCGAACACCGATCCGACCGCGAGCAGCGTCGTCGCGAGGGCGACCGAGTTGGTCCTGATGATGGCGAAGCCCGCGCGGATGCCCGTGCGCGCGTCGGGGTCGGCGGGGGCCCGGCCGAGCGCGCGCGGGAGCGCGATCGTCAGCGCGGCGGCGAGCACGGAGCATCCCGCCGTCAGCAGCAGGACCGTCGCCGGGGGCAGCACCGCGAGGGCGAGGCCCGCGAGGGCCGGGCCCACGAGGAACGACGCCCCGAAGAGCGCCTGGCGGATGCCCGACGCGCGGTCCACGGTCATGCCCGCGAGCCGGGCGACCTCGGGCAGCATCGCCTGGCGTGCCGTCAGGCCCGGCACGTCGAAGAGCGCGCCGAGCACACCCAGGGCGATGAACCAGCCGAGCGAGAGGCCGAGCGTGGAGTCGACGACGAACAGGAGCGTGACCGAGAGGGCGCTGCCGACGTCCGCGACGATCGTCATGGTGCGGCGGCCCACGCGGTCGACGAGCGACCCGCCGAGCACGGCGGCGAGGAACGCCGGGGCGGCGGTGGCCGCGGCGACGATGCCGGCGGCCGAGGCATCCCCCGTGCGCAGCAGCACGAGCCAGGGCAGCGTGAGGCCGATCGCGGTGTTGCCGAGCAGCGACGTGAAGTCGGCGGCGAAGTACAGGATGACCGCGCGACTCATCCGCCCAGCCTGCCGTAGATTTGGCGTATGGCGGAGAACCCCGAGCTGACGGCCCTCAGGCAGAGCATCGACAACATCGACGCGGCCGTCATCCACATGCTCGCGGAGCGCTTCAAGTTCACCCAGCAGGTCGGGCGCCTCAAGGCCACGTCGGGCCTGCCGGCGAGCGACCCGGACCGCGAGAGGGTGCAGATCGCGCGCCTGCGCGTGCTCGCCGAGGAGTCGCACCTCGACCCCGCGTTCGCGGAGAAGTTCCTCAACTTCATCGTCGCGGAGGTCATCCACCACCACGAGCAGATCGCCTCCACCGGAACGATCGACACGGTATGAGCTGGGATCCTCGCCGCCTGCCCTCGCAGGCCGGCAAGACGTTCGTCGTCACGGGAGCGGGCAGAGGCATCGGCTACTTCGTCGCCGAGCAGCTCGCCGAGGCGGGGGCGCACGTCATCCTCACGACGCGCGGTGACACCGCGGCGCTCGACTCGATCCGCTCCCGCGTGCCCGGGGCGTCGCTCGACCACGTGACCCTCGAGCTCGGCTCCCTCGAGTCGATCCGCCGCGCAGCCTCCACCCTGAGCGGGCCCATCGACGTGCTCATCAACAACGCGGGCAAGACGGGCGGCAGCCGTCACCGCGAGGTCACCGACGACGGACTCGAGATCATGGTCGGCACGAACGCCTACGGCCCGTTCGCCCTGACTGCCCTGCTCCTGCCGCGCATCACGGGCCGCGTCGTCAACCTCGGGAGCCTCTCGACGCGGCTCGCGCGCGCCGACCTCTCCGACCTCGAGCAGGCGCGCGGACGGTACTCGCTGTCGAAGGCGTACGCGTACTCGAAGCACGGCGTGCACGCGTTCGCGTTCGAGCTCGACCGGCGGCTGCGGGCATCCTCGTCGCCCGTCTCCTCGCTGCTCGCGCACCCGGGCTTCGCCCTCGACGGCGGCGCCTCGCCCCGGCCGGGCATCACCGACCGCAACTCGGCAGCGCAGCGCCTCGCCGAGCGCCTCATGCCCGCCCAGGGCAAGGACCACGGCGCCTGGCCCGTCGTGCGCGCCGCGATCGACCCGGATGCCGCCGGCGGCCAGTTCTACGGACCCTCACGCAGCCTCTTCGGAGCCCCCGTGCTCACGACCCCGGTCGCGCAGTCGGCCGACCCCGCCTTCGGCGCCGAGTTCTGGCGCCTCGCGGAGGCCGCCACGGGCACCCCCTTCCCCGTCTAGCCCGCGTCCCCCCTCGTGTAGCCCGCGTCCCCCCCCTCGTGTCTCGCAGATGTGCGGAAGACGCGCACATGTGCGAGACACACGGCAAACTGCGAGGCACGAGCGGACGCAGAGGCGGAGGCGGAGCCCGCGCGGCGGTCAGCCGACGACGGGGCCGAACGCGTCCGTCATCGTGCGGCTGTGCACCCCGCGGAGCTCCTCGACGGTGAGCGTGAAGGCATCCTGCACCTCCAGCACCCCGCTGTCCTCCGTGACGCCGATGCGCAGGAACGGGTAGCCCCGGCCCTCGCACAGGCCCTGGAAGCGCACGTCGTCCTCGCGCGGCACGCTCACGAGCATGCGGCCGGTCGACTCGCTGAACAGCGCCGCGGTCTGGTCGACGCCGTCGCGCTGCACGATCTCGTCGATCCACACGCGCGCGCCGACGCCGAAGCGCAGCACGGCCTCGACGAGCGCCTGCGCGAGGCCGCCGTCGGCGAGGTCGTGCGCGGATGCGGCGAGGCTCTGCTCCCCGGCGGCCGCGATGAGCCCCGCGAGGCGTGCCTCGGCCGCGAGGTCCACGAGGGGCGGCACGCCGCCGAGGTGGTCGTGGATGACCCCGGCCCACGCCGAGCCGTCGAGCTCGTCGCGCGTCGTGCCGAGGAGGTAGATGTTGTTCCCCTCGTCCTGCCAGCCGGACGGGATGCGGCGCGCCACATCGTCGATGACGCCGAGCACGGCGACCACGGGGGTCGGGTGGATGGGCACGTCGCCGGTCTGGTTGTAGAACGAGACGTTACCGCCCGTGACGGGGATCTCGAGCTCGAGGCATCCGTCGGCGAGGCCCTCGACGGCCTGCGAGAACTGCCACATGACCTCGGGGTTCTCGGGGGAGCCGAAGTTGAGGCAGTCCGAGACGGCCACGGGGGTCGCGCCGGTGGCGGCGACGTTGCGGTACGCCTCCGCGAGCGCGAGCTGCGCGCCGCGGTAGGGGTCGAGCTGGCAGTAGCGGCCGTTGGCGTCGGTCGCGACCGCGAAGCCGAGCCCGCTCTCCTCGTCGACGCGCACCATGCCGCCGTCGTCGGGGAACGAGAGGGCGGTGTTGCCGAGCACGTAGCGGTCGTACTGGTTCGTGATCCAGGTCTTGTCGCTCAGGTTGGGGGAGCCGAGCAGGCGCAGCACGTCGCCGCGCAGGTCGGTCGAGCGCGGCAGCGACGAGGCCGAGGATGCCTGCAGCGCGTCGATCCACGTCGGGTACGCGACGGGGCGGTCGTACACGGGCCCGTCGACGGCCACCGTGCGGGGCTCGACGTTGACGATCTCCTCGCCGCGCCACTGGATGATGAGGCGCCCGGTGTCGGTCACCTCTCCCAGCACGGAGGTCTCGACATCCCACTTGGCGACGACCGCGAGGAAGCCCTCGAGCTTCTCGGGCGTCACGATCGCCATCATGCGCTCCTGGCTCTCGGACATGAGGATCTCCTCGGCCGTGAGCGTGGGGTCGCGCAGCAGCACCTTCTCGAGGTCGATGAACATGCCGCCGTCGCCGTTGGAGGCGAGCTCGGAGGTGGCGCAGCTGATGCCCGCGGCGCCCAGGTCCTGGATGCCCTCGACGAGGCCCAGCTGGAACAGCTCGAGGCAGCACTCGATGAGCACCTTCTCGGCGAAGGGGTCGCCCACCTGCACGGCGGGGCGCTTGGTGGGGCCGCCGGCCGAGAAGGAGTCCGAGGCGAGGATGCTCGCGCCGCCGATGCCGTCGCCGCCCGTGCGGGCGCCGAACAGCACGACCTTGTTGCCCACGCCGCGCGCGTTGGCGAGGTGCAGGTCCTCGTGCCGCAGCACGCCCACGGCGAGCGCGTTGACGAGCGGGTTGGCCTGGTACACCGGGTCGAACCACGTCTCGCCGCCGATGTTGGGCAGGCCGAGGCAGTTGCCGTAGAACGAGATGCCCGACACGACGCCGTGCACGACGCGGGCCGTGTCGGGGTCGTCGATGGCGCCGAAGCGCAGCGCGTCCATGACGGCGACGGGGCGCGCGCCCATCGAGATGATGTCGCGCACGATGCCGCCGACGCCCGTCGCGGCACCCTGGAACGGCTCGATGAAGCTCGGGTGGTTGTGGCTCTCGATCTTGAAGGTGACCGCCCAGCCCTCGCCGACGTCGACGACTCCCGCGTTCTCGCCCATGCCGACCATGAGGTTCTTCTTCATGGTCTCGGAGACCTTCTGGCCGAACTGGCGCAGGTACTTCTTCGAGCTCTTGTACGAGCAGTGCTCGCTCCACATCACCGAGTACATGGCGAGCTCGCCGCTCGTGGGGCGGCGGCCGAGGATCTCGCGGATCTTGAGGTACTCGTCCTCCTTGAGGCCGAGCGCCGCGAACGGCTGGACCTTCTCGGGAGTCGCTGCGGCGTTCGCGACGGTGTCGGGGACGGCGGGGGATGTGGCGAGGGTCACGAGTCTCCTGAGCAGGGTCGGCTGGACTCCGACAATTCTACGCGCGCGGGAACCGCGGCTACTTGCCCCCGGGCGGCCCCACGAGCAGCAGCACGGCGAAGAGCGCTGCGACCGCCGCGACGACGAGGACGACGAGGATGACGGGGTTGCGGAGGAACCACCGCATCGCGCGGTCTATCCAGTGCGCGTCACGGGGATCGTCCGTGGCCTCGCGCCGCCACCCGCCGTCGAGCCGCTTCGTGCGGTCGAGCCAGAGCTCCACGGGAACCGTCGCGTAGGGCACGATGGCGCTCGCGATCGCGAGCACGGCGGTGCCCGGGTGCCAGCGCTGGTTGATGGCGAGCAGGATCGCCGTGGCACCGTACGACAGGAACACGAAGCCGTGGATGCCGCCGGCGATCGTCACGAGCGCCGCGAACCCGGTCACGGCGCGCACGATGAGCGCCGTGATCAGGAGCGTCCAGGTGATGGCCTCCGCGATGGCGAGGGCGCGGAACAGCGAGCGCGGGGTCGAGAACATCGGATGGGCGCCTACGCCGAGAGCAGGCGGGCGAGCGCGCTCGTGAAGAAGCGGAGGCCGTCGACTCCCGAGCGCATGGCCTCGGGCATGTCGGGACCGAAGCCGGGCTCGGTGGCGTGCTCGGGGTGGGGCATGAGGCCCACGACGTTGCCGCGCTCGTTCGTGACGCCCGCGATGTCGTTCATCGAGCCGTTGGGGTTGACGTCGACGTAGCGGAACACGACCTGGCCGTTGCCCTCGATGCGCGCGATCTCGTCGGCGTCCGCGACGAAGCGCCCGTCGGCGTTCTTGAGCGGGATGACGATCTCGTCGCCCTGGGCGAACTCGTTCGTCCACGCGGTCGACGCGTTCTCGACGCGCAGCTTCTGGTCGCGGCGGATGAACTGCTGGTGCGCGTTGCGGGTGTGGGCGCCGGGCAGCAGGCGCGCCTCCGAGAGCATCTGGAAGCCGTTGCAGATGCCGAGCACGGGCATCCCCTTGTTCGCCGCGTCGACGACCTCGGCCATGATGGGCGCGTGGCTCGCGATGGCGCCCGCGCGCAGGTAGTCGCCGTAGCTGAAGCCGCCGGGCAGCACTATCGCGTCGACGCCGTGCAGGTCGTGGTCGCCGTGCCAGAGGGCGACGGGCTCCTCGCCGACGAGGCGGATGGCCCGCTGGGCGTCGCGGTCGTCGAGCGAGCCCGGGAAGGTGATGACCCCGATGCGGGTCATTCGGCCACCGTCACGCTCACGACATCCTCGATGACGGTGTTCGCGAGCATGTCCTCGGCGATGGAACGCACCTCGGCGAGCAGGGCGTCGTCGACGGCCCCGTCGACGGTGAGCTCGAAGCGCTTGCCGATGCGCACGCCCGAGAAGCTCGTGTTCCCGAGGCGGGCGAGGGCGCCGGCCACGGCCTTGCCCTGGGGGTCGAGGATCTCGGCCTTCGGCATGACCTCGACGACGATGGTGGGCACGGTGTCACTCCCGGATGCTCGTAGCTGGATGCCCCAAGTCTACGCTGGAACCCGTGAGCGACTTTCCCCCCGGAGTGCAGGGCCGCACCGTCCGGATCCTCGTGGCCGGCCAGATCCTCGCGGGCCTCGGCACCGGTGCCTCCCTCTCCGTCGGGGCGATCCTCGCGGTGGCCGTCTCGGGCTCCGAGGCGTGGGCGGGAGCGGGCGCGACGCTCACGACGCTCGGCTCCGCGGCCGCCGCGATCCCGCTCGCGCGGCTCGCGATAGCGCGCGGCCGGCGCCCCGCCCTCGCCCTCGGCGCGCTCGTCGCGGCGGTCGGCTCGGTGGTCGCCGTGACCGCGGCGACGCTCGTGCTCTTCCCCCTGCTGCTGCTGGGGTTCGCCCTGCTCGGCGTCGGCTCCGCAGTGGGCCTGCAGGCGCGCTTCGCCGCGACGGATGTCGCCGAGCCCGGCCGGCGCGGCCGCGACCTGTCGGTCGTGGTGTGGTCGACGACCATCGGCGCGATCGTGGGACCCAACCTGTTCGCCCCGGGCGCCGCGATCGCGCAGGCGGTGGGACTTCCCGACCTCGCGGGCCCGTTCCTCATCGCGGTCGTGGCCCAGCTGCTCGCCGCCACGACCTACTTCGTGCTGCTGCGGCCCGACCCCCTCGTGCTCGCGCGCAGCCGCCCCGTCGAGCTCGCGCCCGCCGACGAGGGGATCGTTCGCGCGCGCAGCACGCTCGTCTTCGCGATAGCCGCCCTCGCCCTCAGCCACGCCGTCATGGTCTCCGTCATGTCCATGACGCCCGTGCACCTCGCCGATCAGGGCGCCTCGCTCGTCGTCGTGGGCTTCACGATCAGCCTGCACATCGCCGGGATGTACGCGCTCTCGCCCCTCTTCGGCTGGGCGAGCGACCGGCTCGGCCGCATCCCGACGCTGCTCATGGGCCAGGCGCTGTTCGCCGTCGCGATCCTTGTCACGGCCCTCGGCGAGCGCAGCAACACCTTCGTCGCGGTGGGCCTCGTGCTCCTGGGCCTCGGCTGGAGCGCCTCGACGGTCTCGGCGTCCGCGCTCATCTCCGACCTCGTGACGGGCGGCGAGCGCGTGCGCGTCCAGGGGCGCAGCGACCTCTTCATGAACATCGCGGGCGCCGTCGGGGGAGCCTCCGCGGGCCCCGTGCTCGCCGTCGTCGGGTATGCGGGGCTCGCGTGGGTCGTCGGCATCCTCGTGCTCGCCATCATCGCGGGCGCGACCGTCGTGGGCCGCCGCGGGAGCCTCGCGGCCTAGTCATCGTCCGGCCTCCCGACGTTCACCTTCCGTCGGAGTGGGGGTCACGCAGCGCTCCTACCGTCTGGGGAGTCCTGTATGACCCGCCGGCGTGCGCCGGCACGACGAAAGGTCCGTTCCATGAACCGCATCTCCCAGCGCCTGCTGGGCGTGGGCACCGCCGCGCTCCTGCTCGCCGGGCTCGCCGCCTGCGCCGGCACCCCCGCCGCCTCCGAGACCCCCGCCGCCGACGAGGGCACCTTCGCCTCGGGCGACGACACGACGCTCGTCTTCGGCGTCGTGCCCGACACCGAGTCGACCCAGAACAACTGGGAGCCGCTCGGCGACTACCTCGAGATCATCACCGGCAAGAAGGTCCAGTTCTTCGAGGCCGCCGACTACACGGCCCTCATCGAGGCCTCGATCGCCGGCAAGATCGACGTCGCCGCCTTCTCGGGCTTCACGTACTACACGGCGGTCAAGAACGGCGCCGAGATCACGCCCTTCGCCGGCCAGCTGACCGGTGACCTCGAGGAGCCCGGCTACTACTCGGTCGCCATCGCGAACCCGAACGCCGGCATCAAGACCCTCGCCGACTTCGCGGGCAAGAACATCTGCTTCGTCTCCGAGACGTCGACGTCGGGCCGCCTGTTCCCGTCGAAGGCGCTCAAGGAGGCCGGTGTCGACCCGACCACGGGCCTGACCCCCGTCTTCGCGGGCAAGCACGACGCATCGGCCGAGAAGGTCGCCGCGGGCACCGAGTGCGTCGCCGGCTTCGCCGAGGACGCGGTCGCCGACCCGATGATCGCCTCGGGCAAGGTCGTCGAGATCGACCGCCAGCTCGTGCCCGGCGCGCCGATCGTCTACAGCAACGCGCTCCCGCAGTCGATCAAGGACGTGCTCGTCGACAAGCTCTCGCAGACGACCATGGCCGACATGATCGCCGCGGGCGTCGTCGTCGCCGACGAGGATGCCGCCAAGGAGTGGTTCGCCGGCACGAAGCCCGTCGACGACTCGTACTACGACCAGATCCGCGACCTCTGCAAGGAGCTCCCGGAGATCGAGGCCTGCGCCTAGGCGCACGGCCCCGAGAGGACACCTGAGATGACTGCCAGCGACGCCCCCGTAGTCGAGATCGACGACCTGGGTAAGACCTACCCGGGCGCGGCCGATCCCGCCCTCTCGGGGGTGTCGCTGGCGGTCCACCGGGGCGAGGTCGTCGTGCTCCTGGGCCTCTCCGGCTCGGGCAAGTCGACCCTGCTCCGCCACATCGACGGCCTCGAGCTGCCGTCGAGCGGCACCGTCCGGGCCCTCGGCGAGGACGTGCCCGCGCTCCGCGGGCGCGCCCTGCGCACGCTGCGCGGGCGCATCGGCTTCATCTTCCAGCAGTTCGAGCTCGTGGGCCCGCTCACGGTGCTCGAGAACGTGCTCACCGGGTCGCTCGCGAGGATGCGCGGCCCGCGCGTGGGCGTCTGGTCCTACCCGCGCGAGCTCAGGCTCGCAGCCCTCGCGCACCTCGACCGCGTGGGACTGCTCGAGCGTGCCTACCAGCGCGCCGACACCCTCTCCGGCGGCCAGCAGCAGCGCGTCGCGATCGCGCGAGCACTCATGCAGGACCCCGAGATCCTCCTCGCCGACGAGCCCGTGGCCTCGCTCGACCCGGAGTCGAGCTCGCAGGTCATGGCGCTCATCCGAGAGATCGCCGCCGAGCGCGGCCTCACCGTCGTGTGCAGCCTGCACCAGGTCGACCTCGCGCTGGGCTGGGGCGACCGCATCGTGGGCCTGCGCGCCGGCCGGGTCGTGCTCGACATCGCGACCGAGGGGCTCTCCCGCGACCAGGTCATGGAGATCTACGGCCGCGTCGCCACGACGACGACCGAGCTGCAGGTCATCGAGCAGGAGCTCTCCGAGGTGCGGGACGCGATCCTCGCCGAGGAGGCCCAGCTCACGCAGGACGAGAACCGGTGACGGCCCTCGACGCGCGCGTCGCCGCGGTGCGCCGTCCCGCCCCCAAGCCCGCGACCGTCGTCTCGGTGGCGACGCTCGCCGTGCTGCTCGTGCTCGGGGTGTGGTCGTTCATCGGCCTGGGCTTCTCGCTCACGGGCGTGCTGCAGAGCCTCGACAACATCCCGCAGTTCGTCGCGCGCACGGTGCCGTTCGCCTGGCCGGGCTGGAAGTACGACCGGGAGAGCGCGTCGCTGCTCTGGGAGGGCTGGGCGCCCGTCGCCCAGTTCGTCGGTGCCATAGCGATGACCCTCGGCATCGTCATCGCGGGCACGTTCCTCGCCTTCGTCGTCTCGATCCCCATCGCCTACGGCGCCGCCCGCAACACGACGCCGAACCCCACCGTCATGGCCGTGTGCCGCACGATCGGCATCGTCGCCCGGGCGATCCCCGCCATCGCGTTCGCGAGCATCTTCGTGTTCCTGTTCGCGCTCGGCCCGCTGCCGGGCATCCTCGCGTTCTTCCTGCACTCGATCGGCATGATCTCGAAGATGATGGCCGACGCCATCGAGCAGGTCGACGAGGGCCCGCGCCTCGCGATCCGGTCCACGGGCGGATCGCGCGCGCAGGAGTTCTGGTCGGGCGTCGTGCCGCAGGCGCTCCCCGCGTGGATCGCCGTGGGCCTGCACCGCGCCGACATCAACCTGCGCGAGACGGTCATCCTCGGCTACGTGGGGGTCGCCGGCCTCGGCCTCGAGCTGTCGAACGCCATCCACGCGCTCAACTACCGGCGCGCGTTCCCCATCGCGCTCACGGTCATCCTGCTGTGCATCCTGTTCGAGGTCGTCTCGTCGACGGTGCGCTCGCGGCTGCTGGGCGTGCGGCCCACGGGCAAGGGCATCGGCGACACTCTCGTGCGCGCGGCGGCCCGCCGCTCGGGCCGCGTCGCGGCGGCCATCGAGAAGCCGGGCACGCGCGAGCAGGCGATCCAGGCGGCGATGGCGCGGCCCTGGACGGGGGAGCGGCTCGCGTCGCGTGTGGCGATCTGGGCCGCGGTGCTCGTCGTCGCCGGGAGCTTCGCCGCGTCGCAGGCCGACTGGTCCGACCTGTTCACGTTCTGGGGCAACCTGCCGATCCTCCTCGACAAGGAGAACCTCTGGCCGCCCACGTTCGGCATCTACAAGCCGGAGCAGGTGCTCGGCGCCATCCTCGTGACGTTCCAGGTGGCCTTCGCCGCGACGCTCATGGCCGCCGTGCTGTCGGTGGTCGTGGGCTCGTTCGCGGCGCGCAACGTCGCGCCGAACAAGGCCGTGCGCACGGGCTTCCGCGGGCTGCTCCTCATCATCCGCGGCATCCCCGAGCTCATCCTCGCGATCCTCTTCGTCATCATCACGGGCCTGGGCGCGCAGGCCGGGACGCTCGCCCTCGCGATCGGCGGCGTGGGCCTGCTCGGCAAGCTCATCGCCGACTCGCTCGAGGAGGTGCCCCCCGGGCCCGAGCGCGCCATGAGCGCCGTGGGCGCCACCCGGTCGCAGGTCTACTTCGCGTCGACGCTGCCGATGAGCATCCCGGCCTTCGTCGGCCACCTGCTCTACCTGCTCGAGCAGAACGTGCGCGCAGCGACCCTCCTGGGCGTCGTGGGCGGCGGCGGCATCGGCCTGTACCTGTACGACTCGCTGCGCGTCTCGAAGTACGACCAGGTGACGATGTTCCTGCTGCTCATCATCGCGCTCGTGCTCGTCATCGAGGGCATCGCGATCTTCATCAGGCGGGCGCTCAGGTGACCCGCCACTACGACCTCGCCGTCGTCGGCGCCGGCATCGTGGGCCTCGGCCATGCGTATGCCGCGGCGCGCCGCGGCCTGTCGGTCGTGGTGGTCGAGCGCTCGACGGCCCTCACGGGTTCGACGGTGCGCAACTTCGGACATGTGGGCACGGGGATGCACGCGGGCACGGCCCGCCGCCACGCCGAGCGCACGCGCGAGCTCTGGCTCGAGCTCGCCGCCGGCGCGGGGTTCTGGCTGCGCGAGGGCGGAGCGCTGCTGGTAGCCCGCCACGCCGACGAGCTCGCCGTGCTCGAGCAGTCGGGCGCGGGGGAGGTGCTCCCGGCGTCGCGGGTGGAGGAGCTGGCCCCCGTGACGCGCGCGGTCGGCGGCCTCGTGAGCGCTCCCGACCTGCAGGTAGACCCGCGCGAGGCCGGTCCGGCCATCGCGCGGCACCTCGAGCGCCTCGGGGTCGAGTTCCGCTGGCGCACGTCGGCGCTCGGCGCGCAGACCGGCATCCTGCACACGAGCCGCGGCGACATCCTCGCGGACGCCGTGGTGGTCGCCACCAACTTCGACGTCGACCAGCTGTATCCCGAGCTCGCCGAGCGGCACGGCGTCGTGCGCTGCGCCCTCGACATGATGCTCGCGGACGGCGTGGGGCTGGGCATCCCGCTGCTCACGGGCTCGTCGATGCTGCGCTACTCGGCCTTCGCGTCGACGCCGGCCGCCGCGGAGCTGCGTGCGCGCTTCGAGCGCGAGGAGCCCGAGCAGCTCGAGCGCGACGTCAACCAGATGTACACCGAGCGGCCCGACGGCACGCTCGTGATCGGCGACACGCACTGGCGCGGCACGGCGGTCGAGCCGTTCCAGCAGGAGGAGTCGTTCGCCCTGCTCGAGCGGCTCACGGCGGCGCTCTTCGGCCGGCCGGTGCGCGTGCGCGAGCGCTGGCAGGGCGTCTACGCGTCGGCACCCGACGAGTTCCTCGTCGAGACCCCCGCCGACGGCGTGCGCGTCGTCGCGGTGACCACCGGCATCGGGATGACGACGGGCCTCGGCCTGGGCGACTCGGTGGTGGCAGACCTGTTCGGAAGCACTGGAGGTAGGCAATGACAACGTACGACCTGGTGGTCATGGATCTCGCGGGCACGACCGTCGTCGACGACGGGCTCGTCGAGGGCGCGTTCGGGCGCGCCTGGGACCGGCTCATCGCGACGGACGAGGGACGCGAGGCCGCGCTCGAGCACGTGCGGGCGACGATGGGACAGTCGAAGATCGAGGTGTTCCGCGCGCTCGTCGACGAGGACACGGCGCAGGCGCTCAACGTCGCCTTCGAGGCCGCCCTCGACGAGCTCATCGCCGAGGGCCGCTGCGTCGAGATCCCCGGCGCACGCGCCGTCCTCGAGGAGCTGCGCTCCCGCGGCCTCAAGGTCGCGCTCACCACCGGATTCGGCCGTTCCACCGCCGACGCGATAGTCGAGCACCTCGGCTGGGGCGACCTCGCCGACGTCGTGCTCACGCCCGCCGACGCGGGCCGCGGACGGCCCGCGCCCGACCTCGCGCTCGCCGCGCTCCTGCGCACGCGCGGCAGCTCGGTCGGCACCATGGTGTGCGTGGGAGACACGGAGTCCGACGCGCTCAGCGGCCGGGCTGCGGGGGCCGGCCTCGTCGTGGGAGTGCTCACGGGCGCGCGCGACGAGGACTCACTGCGATCGGCGGGGGCCGACATCGTCATCGCGAGCGTCGCGGACCTCCCCGCCCTCCTGCGGTGACGACCGTCGCCCCCGCGCGGCCGGTCCTGCGCGCGGGCTGTGACATGCACGCCATGGTGTTCCGCGGCCCGGGGCTGCGGTTCGAGCACATCGCCGTGCCCGACGTCGCCCTGCACCAGGGCGAGGTTCTCGTCTCCGTCGAGCTCGCGACGGTGTGCGGATCCGACCTCCACACCGTCGACGGCGCACGGCACGCCGACGTGCCGCTCGTGCTCGGCCACGAGCAGGTGGGCCGCGTCGTCGCCCTCGGCCCCGGGAAGGCGCCGCGCACGGTCGACGGGCGCCCCCTCACGGTCGGGGCGCGTGTCGTGTGGGGCGTCGCCGTGGACTGCGGCCGCTGCCGCACCTGCCGTCTCGGCTACCCGCAGAAGTGCGCGAGCCTGCGCAAGTACGGCCACGAGCGCATGCGGCGGGGCTGGGAGCTCTCGGGCGGCTTCGCGAGCCACGTGCAGCTGCTCGCGCGCACGCCCGTCGTCATCGTTCCCGACGACCTGCCCGCGACCGTGCTCGCGCCCGCGTCGTGCGCGACGGCGACGGTCATGGCCGCGCTCGCCGCGGCCTCGGCCGTCCGTCCCCTCGAGGGCGCGATAGTCGCGGTGTCGGGCGCCGGGATGCTCGGCCTCACCGCGATCGCCGCAGCGCGCTCCCGCGGCGCGACGGTCGTCGCGGCAGATCCCGACCCCGGCCGCCGCGCGGACGCCCTCGCCTTCGGCGCCACCGCCGTGTGCGACGGGAGCGCGGAGGGCTGGCGCTCCGCGCTGCGCGGCGTGCGGCACGGGTACGCGGTCGCGCTCGAGCTCTCGGGGTCGCCGCGCGCCGTCGAGACCCTGCTGCCGCTCGGGGATGTCGGGGCGGCCCTCATCCTCGTGGGCAGCGCGTTCCCGGCCGGGACCGTGCCGCTCGACCCCGAGCGGATCGTGCGCGGGCTCACGACCGTCCGCGGCGTGCACAACTACGCGCCCGAGCACCTGCTCGAGGCCGTGCGGTTCCTCGAGGGGGCGGACCACGGGGCCTTCGCGGGGCTCGTGGGCTCGGTGCATCCCCTGGACGCCGTGGATGTCGCGCTCGAGGCCGCGCGCACGCACGCGAGCCCGCGCACGGGCCTCAGTCCAGCCTGATCACGTGGTCGGCGCGCCCGGCGCTCTGCGCCACGAGGCGCGCGTTCTCCTCGTCGGGCCCGAGCGACCACGCGCGGGCATCCTCGGCGCTCTTGCCGAACCGGATGTGCCGCGCGACGAGCCGCCCGATGCGCACGTCGTGGTCGACGTCGACGACGAACGTCACGTCGAAGGGAACCCGCCAGTGCAGCAGGTAGTTGCCCTCGACCACCACCACGCGCTCGTCGCCGATCGCGATCGCGCCCGGCACGGGCTCCTCGACGGCGCGGTCGAAACCCGGGGCCGTGGTCGGGCCCGAGCGCGCGGCGTCGACGGCCGCCGCGAAGCCCTCGACGTCGAACGTGTCGGGGGCGCCCATGCGGTCACGACGGCCGAGCTCGACGAGCTGCGCCTGCGGCAGGTGGAAGCCGTCCATGGGCAGCAGCACCGCCGACGGCAGGGATGCCACGAGCGCCTCCGCGACCGTCGACTTGCCCGCGCCCGGCGCACCGGCGATGCCCACGAGCACGCGGTCGCCCGACGGGATCGCCGCGGCGACCTCCTCGAGGGTCCGCAGCATCACAGCAGGCCCGCGTCCGCGGCGTCGTCGATCGCGAACCGGCCCCAGTCGCGGTAGCCGCTCGCGCTCGGGTGGAAGAGGTCGGTCGCGAAGAAGCCCTCGGTGTACTTCGGGGGTGGCGGGGACATGTGCACGCCGGGCGTGCGGGCGACCAGGGCACGGGCCGCATCCTCGAGGCTCCGGGAGTGCAGGTAGAGGTTCCACTTGAGCGGCTGGGGCAGCAGCTAGAACTGCACGAACGACGGCAGCGACGACATGATGACGAGCGGGCTCACCTCGCGCAGGCGCGTGAGCAGGGTGTTCACATCTCGCGCGAACGCCCGGCGCGGCCGCAGGCCGAGGGCGTCGTTGGCGCCGATGCTCAGGAGCACGACGTCGACGGGCTGCGACGTCGCGTCGTCGAGGAAGTCGGTGATGAGGTCGCGGGATGTCGCGCCGTTGCGTCCGACCGCGCGCCACTCGACCCCGCGGCCCGTGCGGGCGGCGAGCTCGCGCGCGACATTGCCGGGGAGCGCCTCATCCTGCGTGTCAGCCCCCACGCCCGCGGCCGTCGAGTCGCCGAGCACGAGCAGCCGCAGCGGGTCGGGGCCCTCGACGCGGCCGACCCACGGCAGGGCGGCATCCGGGAGGCGCGGGGTGTCGCGCCGCAGCCGCCTGGCCTGCACGAGCAGCACCGCGGCGGGCGGCACCATGGCCAGCCGGCTCAGGCGACGTAGGGCGCTCATCCGTCGATAGTAGATCGCCGCAGCACGCCCGCGAGCGTCGCGCCCGCTCCCGCGATGACGAGGCCGAGCGCCGCCCACGCGGGCAGGCCGACCGCCATCACGAGCGGCAGCAGCAGGGCGGGGCCGATGATGCGCGCGATGGTCGTCGACGTCGAGAACACCGCCTGGAACTCGCCCTGCCTGCCCACGGGGCTCAGCTGCGTGAGCCGGAACCACGAGGCCGCCCCCGCCGTCACCTCCGTGACGGTGATGAAGAGGATGCCCGCGAGCGCCGCCACCGCGGCGCCCACGCCCCCGAGCCCGGGTGCCGCCCCGAGCGTGAGGCACGCCGCCACGGCCGCGCCGCCGGCCACGAACGCGGAGAGCCGCGCGCGCCGCGCCGACCTCACCCACGTCGCCCAGCGCAGCTGCACCGCCACCACCACGAGCATGTTCATCGTGAGCGCGACGGCCGGCAGCCACTCCGGGGCCGCGGAGCGCTCCACGATCCAGATCGGGGTGAGCACGCCGAGGATGGGGATCGAGAGCTGCAGCAGCCCCGCGAGGCCCGTGAGGGCGAGCAGGCGGCGGTCGCGCCACGCCGCCGACTCGGCGCCCGGCAGCGCCGTGCCGCGCCTGGCCGAGGAGTGCAGGAACGCGTAGACCGCACCCGTCGCGAGGCAGATGACGCCGTGCACGAGGAAGGTCGCGGTGAACACGGCGCGGTCGTCGAGCGCGATCGCGACGGCGCCCCACGCCGCGCCGAGGCCCATGCCGATGTTGAGCAGGGTGTGCAGCACGGCGCGCAGCCGCACGCGGCCCTCGAGCGGCACCTGCGAGGCCGCGAGCGCCTGCCGCAGCGGCAGGAGGTTGGCCTGCGAGACCCCCCAGCACAGCGCGCCCGCGACGTAGACGGCGGGCGTGGGGGAGGTGGCGAACAGGATCATGGACGTCGCGGCGATGACGCTGAACCCCGCCGCCGCGCGCGCGAGGCCGATGCGGTCGGCGAGCCTGCCGAGCGGCACGGAGAGCAGGAGGCCCAGCAGCGCTCCGCCGCCCAGGGCCGGACCCACGACGCCCTCGCCGAAGCCCCGGATGACCGCGAAGTACAGCGTCGCCGTCGTGAGCACGGCGCCGTCGCCGAGCGCCGTCGTGAGCTGCGCCGCGTAGACGCGGCGGAGCACGGATTGCATCCCGCAAGAGTATCGACCGCCGGCGGCGGCCGGGGTAGCGTCGAGCCGTGCACATGGTCCTGGAGCTGCTCGTCGCGCTCGCCACCGCCACCGAGCCCGCGGTGCTCGTCGCGGGTGTGGCCGCCGTGCTGCTCGTCGCCGCCATCGCGACGGTCGTCGTCGCGGAGCGCGAGCTCACCGTGGGGGCTCGGGCCCGTGCGCACCGCGAGGCCATGAGCACCCTCCCGGCACCCGCGCACCCTGACACGGCGGGCCGCCCGCGCACGCGCGCCCCGGCAGGGGTGATCCCCGCCACCTAGTCCTTCGGGGCGGGTGGCCGACGACCACCCACACCCCTACCGAAGGACCCCATGGACATCTTCTCGTTCCCCCCGATCGCCGCCGCCCTCCAGCTCGTCTACTCGCTCGTGGGCGGCCTCGCCCAGCTCGTCACGCCCGTGGCCGGCTCCGCTGCCGCCGCGCTGGCCATCGTCATCCTCACGCTCGTCGTGCGCGCGCTGCTCATGCCCGTGTCGATATCGCAGGTGAAGGCCGAGGGGCACCGGCGCCGCATCGCGCCCAAGCTCCAGGCCCTGCAGCAGAAGTACAAGTCGAAGCCCCAGGTGCTCCAGGAGAAGACGATGGCCCTCTACAAGGCCGAGAACGTCTCGCCGTTCGCGGGCTTCCTGCCCACCCTCCTGCAGGCGCCCGTCGTCTCGCTCGTCTACGCGCTCTTCCTGCACCCGTCGATCGGCGGCACCACCAACACGCTCCTCACGGCGCAGCTCGGCCCCGCCACCCTCGGCAGCTCGGCCTTCACGGCCGGATGGCCCGGGGTGCTCGTGCTCGTCGGCATCCTCGCGGCCATGTCGGTCGTGGCCTGGTTCTCGCGGCGCACGGCCCTGCGGCTCGCCCTGCCCGGCGCGGATGCCTCGGCGCCGCTCGCCCGGATCCTGAGCTGGATGCCGTTCCTGAGCGTCGTCTTCGCCGCCTTCGTGCCCCTCGCCGCGGCCCTCTACCTCGCGACCACGACGGCGTGGACCCTCGCCGAGCGCGCGCTCCTGCGCCGCCGGTACTGGCCGATGCCTCAGTAAACTCGCGGGATGGACACCACCGGCCTCGACTCCTTCCTCGACGAGAACGACTACACGGGCACCGTGCTCGTGAAGGACGGCAACCGGGTCGTCTACGAGGCCGCTCGCGGGCTCGCGACGCGGCGGTGGGGCGTCCCCAACACCCTGGAGACCCGCTTCGACACGGCGTCGATCACGAAGCTCTTCACGAGCGCCGCCGTGCTGCAGCAGGTGGGCAAGGGCAACCTCGACCTCGAGACCTCGATCCACCACTACGTCGACCTCGAGGGCACGACGATCGGCGCGGATGTCACGCTCCTGCACCTGCTCACCCACACGAGCGGCATCGCCGACGACGCCGACGAGGAGGCGGGGGAGTCGTACGAGGAGCTGTTCCGCGACATCCCCAGCTACTCGCTCATCGAGACGAAGGACTACCTGCCGCAGTTCGCGCACAAGCCGCCCCTGAACAAGCCGGGCGTCGACTGCCGCTACTGCAACGTGGGCTACATCCTCGCCGGCCTCGCGGTCGAGCGGGTCACCGGAACGCCCTACCGCCAGTACGTCTTCGACGAGGTATTCACGCGCGCGGGCATGAACGACTCGGGGTTCTACGACCGCCGCGACAGCGCCCCGCGCGTCGCCGAAGGCTGGGACCAGCTCGAGGACGGCACGTGGTTCCAGAACATCTTCAGCTACCCGCCCATCGGCTGCCCCTCCGACGGCGCCCAGGTCACCGCGGGCGACCTCGTGCGCTTCCTCCAGGCCGTGCGCGGCGGCGAGCTGCTCGACAAGGAGTACACGGAGGAGTTCTTCGTGCCCCAGGTCGAGCACGACGAGGAGACCATGTACGGCTTCGGCCTCGAGTTCGACATGAACGAGGACGGCACCGTGCGCTCGTACTACAAGGACGGCGTGAACGTGGGCGTCTCGGGCATCGTGCGGCACTACGTCGAGGAGGGCCTCGACGTCGTGGTGCTCTCGAACAACGTGGATGCGGCGTGGCCCGTCATCCGCGAGCTCGACGAGCGGCTCGGGGGTTAGTCCCCGTGCGGCGCGGCGCGATCGGGGTGGCGCTCGCCGCCGGCGCGGTCGCGCTCGCGGGGGCCGCGGTCGTCGTCATCCTCGCGCCCGTGCCGTCGCCCGCCGTCGCCGAGCTGCGCCTCCAGGTGTCGCGCGACGAGTTCGCCACCCAGGCGTACGAGAGCTCCGCGGCGGTCGCCGCGCACGTGCCCGCGGACCAGCCGGGATGCTCGGCGGCGGTCGGGCGCGACGGAGCCGTGGTGTGGGCGGACGCCGCCGGCCTCGCCGACCTCTCCTCAGGGATTCCGGTCACGACGTCGACCCGCTTCGACATCGCCTCGCTCTCGAAGCAGTTCACGGCGACGGCCGTGCTCCTGCTGCAGCGGGACGGGATGCTGAGCCTCGCCGACCCGATCGCGGACTACGTCGACGGCCTGCCGTCGTGGGGTGCGACGGTCACGCTCGACCAGCTCATGCACCACACGAGCCGCATCCCGGACTACTGGGTCGAGCTCGACGACATCGGCATCGGCTTCACGGATGCGGCGGACCAGGCCGCGACCCTCGACGCGATACGGCGGATCGCCGAGCTCGACGAGGGCGAGGGCTACGAGTACTCCAACTCGAACTACGTGCTGCTCGCCGCGGCCGTCGAGCGCGTGAGCGGGGAGCCGTTCGCCGCGTTCCTCGCCCAGCGCATCTTCGAGCCGCTCGGCCTCGACATGGTGCTCGCCCCCACGCTGCACGCGCCCGACATCGCCCTCTCGTACGACGACGACCTGTCGTTGCAGGAGGCGGGCTGGACGTCGTACGGCCACACGGGCATCATCACGACGCCGTCGCAGCTCGCGGTCTGGGGCGACCAGTACCGCACGGGCGGCATCGTGCAGGACGACTTCGCGGCGGGCGCCGTCGTCAACGATGCGACGACGGGCGAGCGGTACGGGGCCGGCATCTACATCGCCGTGGACGGCAACCTCAACCACCAGGGCCGCATGGGCGGCTTCATCACCGACTTCTTCGTGACGCCCGACCGGCACACGACCATCGTGGTCATGTGCAACGGGCACCTCTCCGACCGCAACGGGCTCGCGGCCGCGCTGCGGGGGATCTGGGGCTAGGCCTTCGTCCAGCCGTTCCGCTGCAGGAACGCCACGAGCTGCTCCTTCACCTGCCGGCGCTGCGGCATGTGCCCGCGCAGGCCCGCGCGCTTGGCGGCGTTGTAGATGCCGCCCGCGTCGAAGCGGCGGGGGCCCGTGGGCTGGGCGGGCTTGGTCTCGGTGAGCCGGAACGTGCCGTCGTCCAGCGCGGCGACGAGCGAGTACTCCGGGTCCGCGGGGTCGGAGACGACGATGGTCTCGCCGACGGCCGTGTGCACGTACGTGCCGGAGTTGAGCGAGTCGACGCGGCCGACCAGCTCGGCGAGGGTGGCGGCGGCCATCAGCCGAACAGCCCCTTCTTGCGCTTCCACCCGTTGCCCTCGAGGAACGCGAAGAGCGGCTTCTTGATCTTGTCGGTGTCCCACGACCACGCGAGCACGGGCGAGACGCCCTCATCGGTCTTGGTGGCACCGCCGAGCGTGAAGCTGAACTCCTTCTTGTTCTGCTGCCCGGAGAAGGTGCTCTTGCCCCAGCTGAGGCCGCCGGAGGTGACCTGCGTGCCGCTCGTCGACTCGTGGTCCTTGGACCTGAAGGTGCCCTTGCCCTCGTTGAACTCGACGGTGACCGTGAAGTCTTTGTCGATGGTGGTGAACTCGGTGGGGTAGAGGGTCTGCGCGCTCACGATGTCCCAGCGGCCGACGATCGTGCTGCCGACCACCTCGTACGTGAACGGCTGGGCCGGATCGTTGAGGGACGGGACCTGGGCGAGGAGCTCGGCGAGAGGGGTCGTCATCCCCCCACGCTAGCAACCTGGATGAGGTTGGCCCAGGGATCGTCGAAGCTCACGGTGCGGCCGTCGTCGCGCGTCTGCACGCCGTGGTGCCGCAGGCGCTCGGTGAGGGCGCCCACGTCGTCGGGGGTGGGCACGCGGATGTCGACGGGCGCAAGCCCGAGCGCGGGAAGCCGGGGTCCGGCGCCGCGGCTGTTCCACGTGTTCATGGCCATGTGGTGGTGGTAGCCGCCGGCGGACACGAACACGGCCTGATCCCCGTACTGCGCGGTCTCGTCGAATCCGAGCCGCTCGACATAGAACTCGCGCGCGGACTGCACGTCGCCCACCTGAAGGTGCACGTGGCCGACCTGGGCTCCGCCGATGAGCGGCTCCGCGACGGCGCCCTCCGTGAGGTTCTCCTGCAGGAAGCGGTTGGGGTCGAGGTACACCGTGCCCATCTCGATGGTGCCGTGCACCCAGCCCCACGCGCTGCGGTCGCGGTCCCAGTACAGCTCGACGCCGTTGCCCTCCGGGTCGCTGAAGTAGAACGCCTTGCTCACGAGGTGGTCGGAGCTGCCCGTGAACGTGTTCGGGTACTTCTGCGCCACCGAGTACACCGATGCCGCGAGCGCCTCCTCGGTGTCGAACAGGATCGCCGTGTGGAAGAGCCCCGCATCGCGCGGGCTCGCGTGCTTGAGCTCGGGCGCGTGCTCCAGGATGACGACGGGCTGCACGCCGCGCCCCAGGGTCACGGTCCCGCCCTCGGCGGCGAGCACCTGCAGCGCGACGGCGTCCCGGTAGTACGCGGTCATCCCGTCGAGGTCGCCGACCTTGAGGGTCACGGGACCCATGGCGGTGTCTGCAGCAAGCTTCGCGTCGCTCATCATGCAGACTCTAACTTACTTGTCGCTACAAGTATTCCCTCCGTCGTCTTCCCTCGTGCCTCGCAGATTGCCAGGTGTCTCGCGCATGTGCGCTACTCGTGGCGATTAGCGAGACACGAGGGAACGGCCGGGGGGCTAGAGGGGCTTGGCGAAGCAGAGGGAGTGGGCGGAGCCCACGTAGTAGCCGAAGTTCGGGATGCGCGTGTAGCCCTCCCGCTCGTAGAACCGGATGGCGTCCGGCTGCTCCGTGCCCGTCTCGAGCACGAGGCGCGCGTAGCCGCGCTCCCGGCCGAACTGCTCGAGCTGCCCGAGGATCGCGACGGATGCGCCCGTGCCGCGGTGCTCGGGGTGCACGAACATGCGCTTGACCTCGGCCTCGGTGGCATCCCGCTCGCGCAGCCCGCCGCAGCCGACCGCGCGGTCGCCCTCGTAGGCGACGTAGAACACCGTGATGTCCTCGGCCGTCGGGGCCGGCCCGGGCTCGGAGTCGGGCGTGCCGTAGCGCTGCTGGATCTCGGCGCGCTGCTGCGAGCGCAGCTCGACGGAGTCCGGGTGGTTGAACGAGACCTGCTTGACGATCATGCGGTGAGCCGATCGATGAGCTCGCGGTAGCGCGCGGCCGTGCGGTCGACGATCTCCTGCGGCAGCTCGGGCGGCGTGCCCGTCTTGTCCCAGTTCGCCGCGAGCCAGTCGCGCACGATCTGCTTGTCGAAGCTCAGGCCGCGTGTGCCCGCGTCGTACTCGTCCTTGTCCCAGTAGCGGCTGCTGTCCGACGTGAGCACCTCGTCGGCGAGGGTCAGCCGTCCCGTCGACGGGTCGGCGCCGAACTCGAACTTCGTGTCGGCGAGGATGACCCCCCGCTCCTCCGCGATCGCCGAGGCCTTGGCGAACACGCGCAGCGAGGCATCCCGGAGGGCGCTCGCCGCCTCGAGCCCCACGAGCTCGACGGTGCGCTCGAACGTGATGTTCTCGTCGTGCTCGCCCATCGGGGCCTTCCAGGCGGGGGTGTAGATCGGCTCGGGCAGGCGGTCGCCGTCGTGCAGCCCCGCGGGCAGGCCGATGCCGCACACCGTCTGCGTCTCGCGGTACTCGGCCCAGCCGCTGCCCGTGAGGTAGCCGCGCACGACGCACTCGACCGGGTACATCTCGAGGGTCTTGGCGAGCACGGCGCGGCCGCGGAACTCCTCGGGCACCTCGCCCTCGACGAGGTGGTTGGGCACGTCCGACAGCTGGTCGAACCACCACAGGCTCAGCCGGGTGAGCAGCTCGCCCTTGCCGGGGATGCCCGGCGACAGCACGTGGTCGAAGGCGCTCACGCGGTCGCTCGCGACCATGAGCACGACGCCGGGATGCTCGGGCGACGCGTACAGGTCGCGGACCTTGCCCGAGTAGGTGTGCTCCCAGGTCACTCGGCCACCCGCTTCGCGATGTCGGTGCGGTAGTGGCCGCCCTCGAGGTGGATCGTCCCGAGCGCGCGGTAGGCCTTGGCCCGGGCCGCGGCGAAGTCCGGTCCCGTGGCGACGACGCTGAGCACGCGGCCGCCCGTCGCGACGAACTCGCCCTTCACGAGCGCGGTGGCGGCGTGGGCGACGGTCACGTCCACGACGTCGGCGAGGCCCGTGATCTCGCGGCCCGTGACGGGCTGCTCCGGGTATCCCTCGCTCGCGAGCACGACGGTGACCGCGACGTCGTCGCTGAACTCGGGCCGCGGCAGCGAGCCGAGCCCGCCCGTCGCGGCCGCGAACAGCAGCCCGCTCAGCGGCGTCACGAGCCGCGGCAGCACGACCTGCGTCTCGGGGTCGCCGAAGCGCGCGTTGAACTCGATGACGCGCGTGCCCCTGTCGGTGAGGATGAGGCCGCAGTACAGCAGTCCGATGAACGGGGTGTCCTCGCTCGCGAGCTGCCGGATCGTGGGCACCGCGATGGTCTCGATCACCTCGTCGACGAACCCCTCGGGGAGCCACGGAAGCGGCGAGTAGGCGCCCATGCCGCCCGTGTTCGGGCCCTCGTCGCCGTCGAGCGCGCGCTTGTAGTCCTGCGCGGGGGAGAGGGGGAGGACGGTGTGCCCGTCGCTCAGCAGGAAGAGCGAGACCTCCTGGCCGGCGAGGAACTCCTCGACGAGCACGGCGCCGTGGCCGAGCCAGAAGTCAGCGTGGGCGAGGGCGGCGTCGCGATCCTCGGTGACGAGCACTCCCTTGCCCGCGGCGAGGCCGTCGGCCTTGATGACGTAGGGGGCGCCGTACTCGTCGATGGCCTCCGTCGCCTCGGCGAGCGTCCCGGCGCGCGTCGCGCGGCCCGTGGGCACGCCAGCCTCGTCCATGACCCGCTTCGCGAAGGTCTTGCTGCCCTCGAGCTGCGCGGCCGCCTTGCCCGGGCCGAACACGGGGATGCCGCGCTGGCGCAGCGCGTCGGCGACGCCCGCGACGAGGGGCGCCTCCGGCCCGATGACGACGAGCTGGATGTCGTTGTCGATCGCGTACTGGCTCACCACGTCTTTGCGCGTGGGGTCGAGGGCGACGACGGGCACGACCGCCGCGATGCCCGCGTTGCCGGGGGCGGCGGTGATCTCGTGCCGCTCGGGCTCGCCGAGCAGCGACGTGATGATGGCGTGCTCGCGCGCACCGGAGCCGAGGACGAGGATTCGCACGGATCAACCCTACCGAGCGCGTACCGTGGGTCCATGCCCCCCAAGCGCATCCCGCACGCCGTCGGCAAGGCCGCCGTGCGCGCCGCCGACCGCACGCGCGACGAGACGGCCACGGCCGTGCGCTGGCTCCTGCAGGTGCTCGGAGAGAACGCCGAGGGCAACACCGTCGAGATCCGCGTTCCCCCGTTCGGCGCGGTGCAGGCGATCGAGGGCCCCCGCCACACGCGCGGCACGCCGCCCAACGTCGTGGAGACCGACGCGGCCACGTGGATCGCGCTCGCGACCGGCGAGCTCACGTGGGCGGAGGCCGTCGCGGCGGCGCGCGTCTCGGCGTCCGGCCAGCGCGCGGACCTCGCGCCGTACCTGCCGCTCGCGTGGGAGACAATGGAGGGGTGAGCACGCCCGAGACCGACCAGGTGACGGTTCGCCGCGCCCCGCGCATCCCCGCCTTCCTCTTCGTGGGCGGAGCCGTGGGCGTCATCGTCACGCTCGTGCTCACGTCGCTCTACCCGGCGGACCCGGCGGTGGGCTTCGCCGCCCTCTTCGCGTACTTCGCGCTCTACGGCATCACGGGCGGGGTCGTGCTCGGCGCCGTCGTGGGCATCATCGTCGACCGTGTCTCGAGCCGCCGCGCCAAGACCGTGACCGTCGAGCACGTCACGGAGTCGGACGCCGAGTAGTCCCGCCGCCCCCGTCGTCCGTCCGCGTCAAGAACTCAGGCAATCGGCGGTCGCCGACTGGGGTCAAGCGCATGACTGAGTGCCGCGAGGACTTCCGTCCTGAGTTCTTCACCGCCCGACCGGGCGGGAAGGCGGGCTAGCGCCGGTAGCGCGAGCCGTCGTCGCCGCGCGTCAGCAGGCCCGCGTCGACGAGGTAGCGGCGCAGTGTCGCCACGTCGTCGCTGAACACCGCGAGCCGCTCGCCGAGGGACTTCTCGTCGAGCTCCTCCGTGGTCGAGAGGGCGCGCCCGACAACCCACTCGAGCAGCTCGAGCCGCTGCGCGGGCTTGGCGGGATAGCTGTCGATGCGGCCCTCCCTGAGCCAGCGGTCGACGCCCTGCCTCGTCTCGGCAGGATGCTCGGCGAGCAGCCGCGCGAACACCTCGGTCGGGGCATCCTCGTCGTCGAGAAGACCCGCCGCGCGCAGCGAGTCGGCCGCCCTGCGGTTCTCGACCGGGAGGCCCAGCACGGCGCGCGCGTACTCCGTGCGCTGCTGCTCGTGGGCGAGCGCGGCGACGACCCGCCGCCACGCGTTGCTCATGAGCCCTGGTTGCGCTCGACCCAGTCGAGGTACTCGGCCGAGACCGTGCCCGTGACGTACTCGCCCGTGAAGCAGCTCATCTCGAGGTCGGTGACGTCAGACCCCTCGAGGATCGCCGCCTTCATGTCCTCGACCTCCTGGTAGATGAGGTAGTCGGCACCGAGCTCCGTGGCGATCTCGGGGATCTTGCGGCCGTGGGCGACGAGCTCGTGGCGCGAGGGCATGTTGATGCCGTAGACGTGGGGGAAGCGCACGGGCGGTGCCGCCGACGTGAACGTGACCTTGTTGGCGCCCGCCTCGCGCGCCATCTGCACGATCTCCTTCGAGGTCGTGCCGCGCACTATCGAGTCGTCGACGATGAGGATGTTCTTGCCCTTGAACTCGCTCGACATGGCGTTGAGCTTCTGCTTGACGCTCTTCTTGCGCTCCGCCTGCCCGGGCATGATGAACGTGCGGCCCACGTAGCGGTTCTTGTAGAACCCCTCGCGGTACTCGACGCCGAGCTTCTGGGCGACCTGCATGGCGGCGGGCCGGGATGAGTCGGGGATCGGCATGACGACGTCGATGTCGCCCAGGGGCGTGTACTTCGCGATCGTGTCCGCGAGGCGGTTGCCGAGGCGCAGGCGGGCCTCGTACACCGAGATGCCGTTCATGACGGAGTCGGGGCGGGCCAGGTAGACGTACTCGAACGAGCACGGGATGAGCACGGAGTTCTGCGCGCACTGGCGGCTGACCATCTGGCCGTCCGGCGTGATGAACACGGCCTCGCCCGGGGCGACGTCGCGCACGACCTCGTAGCCGCTGGCCTCGAGCACGAGCGACTCGGATGCGACTATCCACTCCTCGCCCGTGAACCCCGTCTGCCGGCGTCCGAGCACGAGCGGCCGGATGCCGAACGGGTCGCGGAAGGCGAGCAGGCCGTGGCCCGCGATGAGGGCGATGGCCGCGTACGAGCCCTCGACGCGCTCGTGCAGGCGCGCGATCGCGTTGAAGAGCTGGTCGACATCGAGGTCGGTGCCCGAGATCTGGGCCTGCAGCTCGTTCGCGAGCACGTTGACGAGCAGCTCGGTGTCGCTCGACGTGTTGAGGTGGCGGCGGTCGATGGTGAAGAGCTCGGCGGTGAGCTCGCGCGTGTTGGTGAGGTTGCCGTTGTGCACGAGCGTGATGCCGTACGGGGCGTTCACGTAGAAGGGCTGCGCCTCCTCCTCGTTCGACGCGTTGCCCTTGGTGGCGTAGCGCACGTGGCCGAGGCCCATGTTGCCGGGGAGGTTGCGCATGTCGCGCGTGCGGTACGCCTCGCGCACCTGGCCCTTGGCCTTCTGCATGTGCAGGGTGCTGCCCTCGGCGGTCGCGATGCCCGTGGAATCCTGTCCGCGGTGCTGCAGCAGGAGGAGGGCGTCGTAGACCTGCTGGTTCACCGGCTGGGACGAGACGATTCCGACGATTCCGCACATGGCTGGCGGCGGCTCCCTGAAGCTCGAAGGGGGCGTACCCGGACCCGGGTACGGTCTAGTCTCGCACATCGCGGTGCCTCATCCCCGGTGATGAAAACCGGCGGCCGGCAGTGACGCGGGGGCCGTCGCCGCCTACCGTTCAAGCATGGAATCGCAGTTGCACAGGCTCGCGCGCCGGCTCCGCCCGCGCATCGTGCTGTGGGGCCCGCCCGTCGTCGCCGCCCTCTACGCCATCGGGTGGGGCGTGGGCGAGGCCGGTCGGTGGTCCGGCAGCACCCCGTGGATGCTCGTGCTCTTCACCGCCGCCATCGCCCTGAGCGGCCGCTACCCGTACATCTCGCTCGGGCTCTCGGTGGTCATCCCCGCTCTGCAGCTCATCGAGGCCCTCGAGCCGCCCACGTCGAACAACTGGTTCATGTACAACGCGCTCGGCGCGGTCGCGTTCATCGTGGCCTTCGGCGGCACGGGCTGGGCGCGCCGCCTCGTGCTGCCCGTCGGCGCCGTCGCGTCGGCGCTGTTCGCGGCGCGGCTCGTGATCCCGAGCGTGTACGACTCGTGGAGCTACTGGATCGGCGGACCCGACGCCCCGCGCCTCAACCCCGAGAACCCGATCCGCGAGGACTTCGTCGTGCTCCTGCTCGCGTCGATGCTCTTCTACCTCGCGTTCTGGGCGCTCGGCACCGCGGCCCGGTCGCTCCTGAGCGAGCGCCGCCTCGGCGGCGTGCTCGTGCAGGCGGAGCACCGGCTCGAGGAGACCGACTTCGAGCTGCGGCTCTCGCAGGACCGCGCGCGCATCTCGCGCGACGTGCACGACACGCTCGCGCACTCGCTCGCGGTCATCGTCTCGCAGGCCGAGGGCGCCGCGGCGCTCGCCGCCCGCCGACCGGGGGTCGCCGTCGAGGCCCTCGGCAACATCGCCGCCGTCGGACGTTCGGCGCTCGTCGACGTGCGCAGCCTCGTCGAGAGCATCCACGAGCACGACATCACGGCCGCCAAGCCCACGATCGACGACCTGCAGGGCGTCGTCGCCCACCTGCGCGACGTGGGCATGGATGTCGGCTTCCGCGTGCTCGGCGACCCTCGGGCGCTCTCGCCGGCCCAGGACGTGGGCGTCTTCCGCATCGTGCAGGAGAGCCTCACCAACGCCCTGCGCCACGCGGGGCCCACGAGCCGCGTCTCCGTCACGCTCGACTGGCAGGGCACGGGGCTCGCCGTGCTCGTGACCTCCGTCGGCACGACGACCACGCCGTCTCCCACGACGCGCGGCGTCGGCATCGAGGGCATGAAGGAGCGCGCCCGCCTCATGGGCGGCTGGCTCACCGCCGCCGCGACCGACGACGACACGTTCATCGTCACGGCGTACATCCCCACGCCCCTGCTGACCGGGCCGCTGCCGGTGATCGCCGATGCCTGAGCCGCGCATCCGCGTCGTCGTCGTCGACGACCAGCCGCTCTTCGCCTCCGGCCTCGGCATGCTCATCGACGCCCAGCCCGACATGGAGTGCGTCGGCACCGCGGGCGACGGCGCCCGGGCGCTCGAGGTCGTCGCCGAGCTGCGCCCCGACGTCGTGCTCATGGACCTGAGGATGCCCGGGGTCAACGGCATCGAGGCGACCAAGCTGCTGCTGGCCCGCGGCCGGGCCGACGAGCCGCCGCGCGTCATCGTGCTCACGACCCTCCGGCAGGACGGCGTGGTCGTGCAGGCGCTCGCCGCCGGCGCGAGCGCGTTCCTCACGAAGGATGCGACACCCGACCAGGTGCTCGGCACGATCCGTGCGACGCAGGAGGGCGCCGTGGTCCCCGACCTCGCCGCGACCCTCGCGCTCGTGGCCGACCTGCGCGGCGCATCCTCTGGCCCCGCCCGCGGAGCGGCCCTCGAGCCCCTGAGCCCGCGCGAGCGCGAGGTGTTCCTCCTCGTCGCCCGCGGGCTCACGAACGCGGAGATCGCCGAGGCGGAGTATGTGAGCGAGGCGACCGTGAAGTCGCACATCGCCGCGATCCTGCGCAAGCTCGGGCTCCGCAGCCGCGTGCAGGTCGTCGTGTTCGCACACCAGAACGGGCTCGTGAGCGTGTGACGTTAAGCTTGACCGCGTGACCGAAGACACCTCCGCCAGCTATCGCGCCGCGGGGGTCGACACCGCCGCAGGCGATCTCGCCGTCGAGCTCATGAAGGCCGCCGTCGCCAAGACGCACGGGCCGCAGGTGTTCGGCGGGGTCGGCGGGTTCGCCGGGCTCTTCGACGTGAGCTTCCTCAAGACCTTCGACAGGCCGCTGCTCGCCACCTCCACCGACGGCGTGGGCACGAAGGTCGCGATCGCGCAGGCGCTCGACAAGCACGACACGATCGGCCAGGACCTCGTGGGCATGGTCGTCGACGACATCGTCGTGGTCGGCGCGCGCCCGCTGCTCATGACCGACTACATCGCGTGCGGCAAGGTCGTGCCCGCGCGCATCGCCGACATCGTCGCGGGCATCGCGCGCGCGTGCTCGGAGACCGGCACGGCGCTCGTGGGCGGCGAGACGGCCGAGCACCCGGGGCTCCTCGGGCCCGACGACTACGACGTCGCGGGCGCCGCGGTCGGCGCCGTCGAGGCGGGCGACCTGCTGGGTGCGCACCTCGTGCGCGAGGGCGACGTGGTCGTCGCCATGGAGTCGTCGGGCGTGCACAGCAACGGGTTCTCGCTCGTGCGGCACATCCTCGCGACGCGGGGTGTCTCGTACACCGACACGTCGGCCGAGCTCGGGGGAGTCGTGGGCGAGGCCCTGCTCGAGCCCACGCGCCTGTACACGGCCCCGCTGCTCGAGCTGCTGCCCGCGGGCGGCGTGCACGCCATAAGCCACATCACGGGCGGCGGCATCGCGGCGAACCTCGCGCGCGTGCTGCCCAAGGGCTCGTACGTGGAGCTGGAGCGGTCGACGTGGTCGCCGCCCGCCGTGTTCCGCGTGCTGTCGGAGTGGGCGGGGTCCACGCTCGAGAGCGCCGAGGGCACCTGGAACCTGGGCGTGGGCATGATCGCCGTCGTCGCGCCGGATGCGGCGGACCGCATCATCGCGTCGCTCGTGCGCGCGGGCATCCCATCGTGGGAGGCGGGCCGTGTGGTCGTCGGGCAGCTGCCCGAGGCCCACTTCGAGCAGGGCGCCAAGGGTGTCGACGGAGGCGCCGTGCGCCTCACGGGGTCGTACGCGGGCTAGGCGCTCTTCGACTCGTCCTCGTCGTCTTCGGACTCGTCGTCGTCATCCGCGTAGATGTCGGCGTACTTGTCCTCGTACTCCTCGCCGGCGAACTCCGGCCACTTCTCGAGGTCTTCCGCGAGGCGGGTGTTGGCGACGGGCGCGTTGCCGAGCTCTTTCGCGAGGGCACCGTAGTTGGTGTCGGGGCTGAAGTACTTGAGGTCGCGCGCGACCTTCGTGTGCTTCGCCTTTTGACGGCCGCGTCCCATGCGAGACCCCCTCTGGTCAGTCCCGTCGTCCTGGTGCGATCCGCTTCGGAGGCGGTCGAGGACGTGCGAACAGGGTGAGTGTGAAAACTAGCGGCAAGTTTAGCATGTAGGGTCCCGGCGCTTCCTGCCGTTCTCCACGGGGAACGCCCGCGTTCGCTAACGTGGTCAGGTGGCAACCGCGAACACCGACACCTCAGTTGTCGTGATCGGCGCGGGCCAGGCGGGCCTCTCGGTCTCGTACTACCTCAAGCGCCTCGGGCTCGACCCCGGAAACGACTTCGTCGTGCTCGACCGCGGGCCCTCGACGGGCGGGGCGTGGCAGTTCCGGTGGGAGGCGCTGCGCATCGGCTCCGCGCACCGCATCAACGACCTGCCGGGGCTCGACGAGCTCGGCCTGAGCTTCGAGACCGCCGACCGGCACGCCCCGGCGAAAGACGTCGTCGCGGACTACTACCGACAGTACGAGGCCCACTTCGGGCTGCAGGTCGTGCGGCCCGCCGACGTCACGTCGGTCGAGAACTGGGGCACCGACCTCATGGTCAACTTCGACCTCGACGGCGAGGAGAAGGAGGTCTCCACGGTCGCCGTGGTCAACGCCACGGGCACGTGGGGAGCGCCCTTCATCCCCTGGTACCCGGGCCTCAAGTCGTTCGAGGGCCGGCACCTGCACACGGGCGAGTACCGCTCCGCCGAGGACTTCGCCGGTCAGAGCGTCGTCGTCGTGGGCGGCGGCACGTCGGCGATCGGCTTCCTCCTCGAGCTCGAGGATGTCGCGGCGAAGACCACCTGGGTGAGCCGGCGCCCCATCGACTTCCTCGAAGACGGAGACCTCAACCTCGAGGCGCGCCGCGAGGCCGTCATCGCGCAGGACGAGGCCGCCCGCGCCGGGCGCGCGCTGCCGAGCATCGTGAGCGGCACGGGGGTCCCCCGCACGCGCCGCATCCAGGCGGGCATCGAGCGCGGCGTGCTCACGCCCCGTCCCATGTTCGAGTCGATCGAGCCCACGGGCGTCCGCTGGAAGGACGGTGCATTCCAGCAGGCGGATGCGATCATCTGGTCGACGGGGTTCCGCCCCGAGCTGCGCCACCTCGCCCCGCTCAAGCTCCGCGAGAAGGAGGGCGGCGTCGTCGTCGCGCAGGGCGCGTCGTGGAAGGACCCGCGCATATTCTTCGCGGGGTATGGGCCTCAGGCGTCGACCATCGGCGCCAACCGCGCGGGGCGCCTGATCGCGCGCCAGGTCATCGCGACCCTCAGCAAGCTCTCCGCGAGCCGCTAGGCGAGGATGCCCGGCGCGAGCTGGGACAGCAGCGCGAGGCTCGTCAGGTACACGACCACGGCCGCGACGACCTGCAGCGCGAAGACGATGAAGAGCGTGATCTCGGGACCGAGCGAACGAGCACCCACCTTGCGCAGCTTGCGGCCGCGCACGACGAAGTAGATGAGCGGCGTGAGCAGGATGACCCACAGCGCGCTCGGCGCGGGCAGGCCGGCCTTGCGCAGCGCGCGCCCGTCGAGGTCGGCGAAGACGACGAGCGGGATGAAGCCGACGAGCAGCGCGACGCCGCCGACGATCTGCAGGGTGCCGGGCTGGTTCGCGAGGAGGACCCCAGCCGTGCCCTGGATGCCGCCCGCGATGATGCCGTAGATGTAGAGCGAGAAGGCGAGGATCCAGATCCACGGCGTGTTCGCGCTCGTCCACTGGCTGACCTTGGCGGCCTTGGGCGCCTTCTGTGCCCGCACGGCCTTGGCCGCCTTGGCGGGCCCCGCCACGGGTGCCTCGACGTCGCGCGGCGTCTCCCAGCCCCAGTCCTGTGCGCGCTTCGGCAGCGCGGTGGCGCGCGGGGCCGTGTCGGGCGTCCAGCCGCGACCGTCCCACCAGCGCCACTGCGCGGCGGTGTTGCGCGGGTCGGGATACCACCCTGCGATAGGAGCGTCGGTCACGGCGCCAGCCTAGGAAGAGCCGGTCATCGTCGTCGCGCCCCAGTTCGGGAGGCGCGGTCAGCCGACGACGAAGGGCAGGCTGCCGCCGAGCACCTCGCCGGAGGCGGAGATGCTCACCTGTCCGCGCTCGCCGTCGAACACGAGGCCGTCGACGGTGATCGCGCCCACGGCGGCGGTGGGCGAGATGCCGAGTTCGCCCGCGCGGGCGTCCGGCCGCAGGCCGAGCACGCTCGAGAGCACGCTCACGGCGGCGGCGGCCGACCACGCCTGCGGGCGGCACGCGGCGGGGTAGGGCACGGGGGCCGCCACGGCGCCGGCGGGGTCGCCCGAGTGCAGCTCGGGCATGCGGTAGTCGAAGCCCGACGCGGCGTTGAGGAGGCCGCGCACGAGCTCGTCGGCCTCCTCGCGGAACCCGTCGCGCGCGAGGCCCGCGATCGCGATGGCGGTGTCATGGGTCCACACGCTGCCGCCGTGGTAGCTGAGCGGCCAGTACCCCGCCGAGTCCGTCGACATCGTGCGCAGCCCGTAGCCGGAGTTGAGGGTCGGGTCGACGAGCCGCCGCGCGACCATCCCGGCCTGGCGCTCGTCGAGGATGCCCGTGCCGAGCACGTGCCCGAGGTTGCTCGTCACCGTGTCGACCGGCCGCTTGTCGGCGTCGAGCGCTATCGCGAGGTAGGCGCCGTCGGCATCCTCGATCCAGAAGGACTCGTGGAAGCGCTCGCGCAGCCGCGCCGCCCACGCGCGCCATTCGGCGCCGGAGCCGCCGAACGCGTCGAGCAGGTCGGCGCCGTGCACCGCGGCCTCGTACGCATAGGCCTGCACCTCGACGAGGGCGATGGGCCCCGTCGCGAGGGTGCCGTCGCGCCACTGCACGGAGTCGCCCGAGTCCTTCCAGCCCTGGTTCGAGAGCCCGCGGCCCGACCTGTCGGCGTACTCGAGCAGGCCGTCGCCGTCGGAGTCCCCGAAGTCGCGCATCCACTCGAGGGCCCGCGACAGGTGGGGGACGAGCGCGCGCACGTCGTCGTCGGGCATGCCCCAGGTCCACGCGTCGTGCAGCAGGCACACCCACAGCGCCGTCGCGTCGACGGTGCCGTAGTAGAGCGGCGGCAGGTGGATGCCCTCGCCGGGCATCACGAGGTCGCCGCGGCGCAGCTCGTGCATGATCTTGCCGGGCTCCTCGGCCGTCGCGGGCACATCCTGAGCGCCCTGGAGGCCCGCGAGGATGCGCAGGGTGTCGGACGCGATGCCCGTGCCGAGCGGGAGCATGAAGCGCGCGGCCCACAGCGAGTCGCGCCCGAAGAGGGTGAAGAACCACGGCGCCCCCGCGGCGAGGAACTGCAGGCCGGGCTCGCGCGTCGTCACGAGCCGCAGCGCGTCGAGGTCGTCGATCGCGCGGCGGGTCCAGCGCGCGAGGCGGTCGTCGCCCGTCGTCACCGCGGGGGTCGACCACGGGGCCGCGTCGGGCGCTCCCGCGACGACGGCGAGGGCATCCTCCGCCTCGTAGCCCCACTCGACGACGGCGCTGCCGTGCGCGGGCACGACGACCTGCCACGTGAGCGTGCCGTCTGCCGCCGCGGCGCCGGGCGCCGTGAGCGTCACGGTCACGTCGTCGTCGCCCCACACGCCGTCGCGCACGTCGGGTGCTGCGGCCGCGGGCACCCCCGACTTGACGACGTCCATGCCCGTGAGGTCGGCCGTGTAGTGCACGACGACCTGGGCGCGCGCCTCCGCGCCCAGCCGCGAGACGATCTCGAGGCGCTCGCGGATGCCCGTGGTCGTCGCCGTGCGGGTGTGCTCCGCACGCACCCCGGGGTCGGGGGTCGGGTCGTCCAGCTGCCGCGCGATCGACACGAACGTGGTGGAGTCGGCGCCGCGCGGCACCGTGGCGATGTGCTCGAGCGGCTCGCCCGCGACCGTGATCCGCTGCGCGGAGACGATGCGCACGTCGGAGAAGTACAGGCCGTGGATGGGCTGCGACCCGAGCGACCCGTCGGCGGCGGACCAGGCCTGGGAGGGTGCCCGCAGCACGACCGTCTCGCCGTGGAGGAGCGGCTGCCGGGGTGTGTCCAGGGGCATTGTCGCGACTCCTCGTTGATCCGTCGACGCCATCCGGTTGACATTCGCGCCTAGGCAGGTAACGTAACACTCAGGATTTGATCGATCAAACTTTCCGACACGGATGTCGGTTTGATCGTTCAACACGAAGCCAAGGGAGGCGCGAGCGTGGCACAGCTGCCCACAGTCGAAGACGTCGCCCGCGTGGCGAACGTGTCGCGGCAGACCGTGTCGAACGTGCTCAACTCCCCGGAGATCGTCAAGCCGGGCACGCGCGAGCGCGTCGAGTCGGCGATCGCCGAGCTCGGCTACCGGCCCCACGCGTCGGCGCGCAGGCTGCGCACGCGCCAGTCGTCGACCATCGGCATCCGCCTCGACCCCGTCGTGAACGGCATCTCGGGGTCCATCCTCGACCGCTACCTGCACGCGCTCACCGAGCAGGCCGCCCAGCGGGGCATGCGCATCATGCTCTTCACGGCGACCGATCCCGTGGACGAGATCGAGCAGTACCGCAACCTGCGCGACGGCGCCGACGTCGACGCGTTCGTCGTCACGGCCACGAGGTACGAGGATCCCCGCATCGAGTGGCTCATCCGCGAGCGCGTGCCGTTCGTCGCGTTCGGGCGCCCGTGGGGCGAGGACCTCGACAGCGCCGACCGGCTCTGGGTCGACGTCGACGGCTACGCGGGCACGTACGAGGCCACGCGCCACCTCATCGGCCGCGGGCTGCAGCGCATCGGCTACCTCGGCTGGCCGGAGGGCTCGGGCACGGGCGACGAGCGCCGCAAGGGCTGGGCGGCGGCCATGACGGAGGAGTTCGGCCTCGACGCGGCGGCCCTCGACGCGCTCACCCACCGCACCGAGGAGGGCGTGCCCCACGCCCGCCGCATCGTGGAGGAGCTGTTCGCGGGCGAGCACGGCCTCGACGCCCTCGTGTGCGTGAGCGACTCGCTCGCCCTCGGCGCCATGATGGCGGTCAACGAGGCCGGCCAGAAGAAGTTCCCCGTCATCGGGTTCGACAACACCCCCGTCGCGCAGGCCGTCGGCCTCTCGAGCGTCGAGCAGCGGCTCGACCTCGTCGCCTCCGCGACCCTCGAGCTGCTCATGGGCGCGACCGGCCGTCGCGTCCTGCCCCACGGCGAGCCCGCGTCCAGCGAGACGCACCGCCTCGTCACCCCCAAGCTTGTCGTTCGCCGGTCGAGTCACCTGGCGCCCGTCGAGGAATAGCCGAACGCACCATCTTCGGCAATCACAATCGAGAGGAAGATCAATGAGATACAGGAAAGTAGGCGCGATCCTGCTCGCCGCCGGCGTCGTCGCCGGCCTCGGAGCATGCGCGAGCGGTGGCGGTGACTCGTCCGAGGGTGGCACCACGGAGCTGAGCATCCTCATCGGGACCAGCGGCGACGCCGAGACGAACGCCGTGCAGGCCGCGGCCGACGCGTGGGCGGCGGACAACAACGCCAAGGTCGAGGTCGTGGTCGCGAGCGACCTGACCCAGCAGCTGAGCCAGGGCTTCGCTGGCGGCGACGCACCCGACCTCTTCTACATGAGCTGGGACCAGTTCGCGACGTACGCCAGCAACGGCTACCTCGACGCGTACGCCGACTCGCTCGCCAACGCGGGCGACTTCTACCCGGCGCTCAAGGACACGTTCACCTACGACGGCACGTTCACGTGCGCGCCGAAGGACTTCTCCACCCTCGGGCTCATCATCAACACCGACAAGTGGGCCGCCGCCGGCCTGACCGACGCGGACATCCCCACCGACTGGGACAGCCTCGAGGCCGCGGCCACGAAGCTCACCACGGCTGACACCGTCGGCCTCTCGTTCGGCCTCGAGTACGCGCGCCTCGGCGTCTTCATGAACCAGGCTGGCGGACAGCTCGTCGACGGCGACAAGGTCACCGCCGACAGCGCTGAGAACCTCGCAGGCCTCACGTACGTGCAGAAGCTGCACGACGAGGGTGTGCTCAAGTGGCCGAGCGAGATCGACGCAGGATGGGGCGGCGAGGCCCTCGGTGCAGGCAAGGCCGCGATGGTGATCGAGGGACCGTGGATCAAGGGCATCCAGGGCGACTTCCCCGACACCAAGTACTCGTCGTACGAGCTCCCGGCCGGCCCTGGTGGCAAGTCGACGTTCACGTTCACGAACTGCTGGGGCATCCCCGCCAACTCCGACACCGCCGACGCGGCCAAGTCGCTCGTCGAGTACCTGACGGCCGACGAGCAGCAGCTGGCCTTCGGCGACGCGTTCGGCGTGCTGCCCTCGACGACGGGCGCCGCGGCGACCTACGCCGAGCAGCACCCGGAGAACGCGGCGTTCGTCGCCGGCAACGACTACGCGGTGAGCCCCGTGAACTTCGCGGGCTCGGCGACGGTCATCAGCGACTTCAACTCGCAGCTCGCGAACCTCGCGGGCGGCGACGCGAAGGCGATCCTCGCCAGCTTCCAGGAGTCGCTGCAGGCGGCCCTCGACGAGGCGAACGGCAACTAGCCAGCTAGCACGAAGGGAAGACGTCGATGAGCAAGGGAATCCGCGGGCCGGAGGGCCGCTTCGGCTGGCTGTTCGTCGCGCCCGCCATCCTCATCATCGGCGTCTTCCTCGTGCTGCCGATCCTGCTCGCGCTCTACGTGAGCGTGAGCAACTGGAACGGGCTCGGCTCGCCCCTCGGCAACTCGAGCTTCGTGGGCGGCGTCAACTACCAGAAGGTGCTCGTCGACTCGGGTCTCGCGCAGCGCGACTTCGGCACGGCCATCCGCAACAACCTCTACTACGTGCTCTTCGTGGTGCCGCTGCAGACCGCGCTCTCGCTCTTCCTGGCCGTGCAGGTCAACCGCCGGCTGCTCAAGGGGCGCGGCTTCTTCCGCACCGCCTTCTACTTCCCCTCGGTCACGAGCTCCATCGCGATCACGACGATCTTCATCTTCCTGTTCACGTCGTCGGGTGCCGTGAACCAGGTCATCGGCTGGCTGGGCATCAACGGCCCCAACTGGTTCGCGGACGCCTCGGGCATCTTCTCGCCCGCGACGGGCGCGGTCCCGGGCGACGGGCCGCTCGGCCTCAGCTGGGCGCAGTGGCTCTCGGGCCCCTCGGTCGCCATGTGCGTGCTCATCATCCTCGCGATCTTCACGACGTCCGGCACGTTCATGCTGCTCTTCCTCGCCGCGCTGCAGAACGTCGGCGCCGAGATCGAGGAGGCGGCGGCCGTCGACGGCGCCGGCCCCTTCCGCAGCTTCTTCTCGGTGACGCTGCCCATGCTCAAGCCCACGCTCTTCACGGTGCTCACCCTGGGCCTCATCGGCACGTGGCAGGTGTTCGACCAGATCTACCTCACGGGCGGCGGCGACCCCGGCAAGACGACCCTCACGCCCGCGTTCCTCGCCTACGACACGTCGTTCGCCAACCTCAAGTGGGGTCAGGGGGCGGCCATCGCGTTCATCCTCTTCGCCATCATCGTCGCGCTCACCATGCTGCAGCGCTGGGTGCTGCGCGACCGCGACCTCGGCAGGTCGGGGCTCAGACGACAGACACGGGCGATGGCGCGACTGCAGCGCGACGCGGCGGCGGGAGCGAAGCGATGACGACGACGGAGGCCGCAGCGGCGGTCGCGACCCAGGCCGAGCGCACCCCGCGCCGGCGCCGCCACCTCGGGGGCGCGGCCCGCGCGACGATGATCCTCACCTACGTGGTGCTGGGCGTGCTCGCGCTCGTCTACATCTACCCGTTCCTCATCTCGGTGGCCTCGAGCTTCAAGACCGACGCGGACGCGACCCAGAACCCCCTCTCGCTCCTGCCCGAGACGTGGAGCTTCGCGGCCTACGAGCGGCTCTTCACGACGGTGCCGCTGCTGCAGTGGACGGCCAACTCGGCGATCATCACCATCGTCGTGACGGTGTGCCGGGTCTTCTTCGACTCGCTCGCGGGCTACGCCCTCTCGCGCCTCAAGTGGCGCGGGCAGACGGTGGTCTTCGCCGGGCTTATCGCCGTCATGGCGGTGCCGAACGTCGTGCTGCTCATCCCGCGCTTCCTCATCCTCAAGCAGCTCGGGCTCTACGACAGCTTCGCGGGCATGATCATCCCGATCATCATCGACGCCGCGGGCATCTTCATCATGAAGCAGTTCTTCGAGTCGATCCCCGTGAGCGTGGAGGAGGCCGCGAGGATCGACGGCGCCGGCGTGTTCCGCACCTACTGGTCGATCGTGCTGCCCATGGCGCGGCCCGCGCTGATCACCCTGTTCATCCTGAGCTTCCAGGGGTCGTGGAACGAGTTCTCGCACTTCCTCATCTCGCGGCAGAGCGCATCCCTCAACACCCTCACGACCGGTGTGGCGTCCCTCACGTCCGGCCAGCTCGGCAGCGGCAACCAGTACCCGCTGCAGCTCGCCGCCGCCGTGCTCATGTCGATCCCCGTGACCGTGGTGTTCTTCATCTTCCAGAAGCGCATCCTCTCCACGAGCGAGGGCGGCGAGAAGGGCTGACCCCGACCGCCCGCCATCCTCTGCGCGCGACGCGGGTGAAGAACTCAGGCTGGGTGGGTCCGCCGGGGCGCGGTGCAGCGCTTGACGGCGGCTGGGGCATCCTCGGAGCCTGAGTTCTTGACAGGTGCGGTCAGGGATAATGGCAGGATGACCGACGCAGCCCCCCGCCGCTCCCACCGGCTCTACGCCCTGGTGATCGGGCTCGCCCTCCTCGTGATCCTCCTCGACCAGGGCAGCAAGTGGTGGGCGGAGTCGACCCTCACGGTCGGCAAGCCCGTGCAGATCATCGGCGACCTGCTGCGCTTCCAGCTCATCTACAACCCCGGCGCCGCGTTCTCCATCGGCACGGGCTTCACGTGGATCTTCACGATCGTCGCGGCCGTGGCCGTCGTGGCCATCGCGATCTTCGCGTGGCGCGTGACGTCGCGCGCGTGGGCCGTGCTCCTGGGCCTGCTGCTCGGCGGTGCCGCGACGCACTTCGGCGACAGGATGTTCCGCCAGCCGAGCCTCGGCCAGGGCCACGTGGTCGACTTCATCGGCTACGGCAACCTGTTCATCGGCAACGTCGCGGACATCGTCATCGTCGGGTGCGGGGTCTTCGGGGTCATCCTCATGGCCCGCGGCGTGAAGTTCCGCGCCGAGCCCGAGCCGGAGCTCGCGACGCCGGAGGCCTAGCCGTGCTCACGGCGCTCGCGATCGAGGGGTACCGCTCCCTGCGCGACATCGTCGTGCCGCTCGCGCCCCTCACCGTCGTCACGGGCGCCAACGGGTCGGGCAAGTCGAGCCTCTACCGGTCGCTGCGGCTGCTCGCCGGCGCATCCCGCAACGGTGCTATCGCGGCGCTCGCGCGCGAGGGCGGCCTGCCGAGCACGCTGTGGGCCGGCCCCGAGAACGGCACGGCCGACGGGATGCCGACGCAGGGCACGCGCCGCAAGGGCCCCGTGGCCCTCCGCCTCGGCTTCGCCGGCGACGACTTCAGCTACGCCATGGACCTGGGGCTCCCGATCCCGGGCGAGACCATGTTCGGCCGCGACCCCGAGATCAAGGTCGAGGCGGTGTGGAGCGGGCCCGTGCTGCGCCCCGCGACCCTGCTCACCGAGCGGCACGGCCCGTCGGTGCGCATCCGCGACGCGGCGGGGGAGTGGCAGCGCCACGAGATCGGCCTGCGCCCCTACGACAGCATGCTGAGCGAGCTCGCCGATCCGCGCGCGGCTCCCGAGCTGCTCGCCGTGCGCGAGCAGCTGAGGTCGTGGCGCTTCTACGACGACTTCCGCACGGATGCGGCGGCCCCCGCCCGCGCCGCCCAGGTCGGCACGCGCACGCCCGTGCTCGGCGCCGACGGCGCCGACCTCGCCGCGGCACTGCAGACCGTGCGCGAGCTGGGGCCGACGGGAGCGCTCGACGCCGCGGTCGGCCGCGCGTTCCCGGGCAGCTCGGTCGCCATCGTCGACCACGACGGACTCTTCGGCCTCGAGCTGCGGCAGCCCGGGCTGCTGCGCGCCCTCTCGGCCGCCGAGCTCTCGGACGGCACGCTCCGCTACCTCCTCTGGGTCGCGGCGCTCCTGAGCCCGCGGCCGCCCGCGCTGCTCGTGCTCAACGAGCCCGAGACGAGCCTGCATCCCGACCTCATCGACCCGCTCGCGGAGCTCATCGCGGGGGCCGTCACCGACTCGCAGGTCGTGGTCGTCTCGCACGCGCCCCGGCTCATCTCGGCGCTCGAGGGCCGCGGCGCGAGCCGCATCGAGCTCGAGAAGTCGGGCGGCGAGACGCGCGTGGCGGGGCAGGGCCCGCTCGACGGCCCGCCCTGGAGCTGGCCCAAGCGCTAGCTCGGCTAGCGGGCGCGCACCTCGATCTGGGCGAGCCTCGGCGCCACCGTCTCCGCGAAGCGCTCGACGTACCCGACGGGGTCGGGGTGCGGCAGGCCGAACTGCATGTGCTCGACGCCCTCCTCCGCGAAACGCTCGGCGAGACGCAGGAAGGTGTCGGGGTCTGCCACCGGGTCCATGCGGCTGCCCTGCACCGTCTTCTCGATCGAGTCGTAGTCGCGGCCGAGCACGTCGCAGTGCTCCCGCAGCACGGCGAGCTTGTGCGCGGCGGTCTCGGGGTCGGGCACGATGAGGTTCGTCGCGTCGGCGTACTGCGCGACCATGCGCAGCGTCTTCCGCTCGCCGGATCCGCCGATGACGATGGGGGGATGCGGCCGTTGGATGGTGCTCGGCCGGCTGATCGTCTCGGCGAGCCGGTAGTGCTTCCCCTCGAACGGACCCTCGTCGTCGCTCCACATCTGCAGCGCGATCTGCAGCGCCTCCTCGAGCCGCTCGAAGCGCTCGGAGATGGGCGGGTAGGGCACCCCGAGCGCGAGGTGCTCGCGCTCGTACCACGCGGCGCCGAGGCCCAGGAAGGCCCGGCCGCCCGAGAGCACGTCGAGCGTCGTGACGATCTTGGCGAGCAGGGCGGGATGCCGGTAGGTGACGCCCGTCACGATGGTGCCGAGCTTCATGCGCTCGGTGACCCCGGCGAGGAATCCGAGGGTGGTGTAGCCCTCGAGCATGGGGTCGTGGGCGGTCTGGAAGTGCTCCATCTGGAAGTAGTGGTCCATGACGGAGAACCAGCTCGCCCCCGACTCCTCCGCCGTGCGGGCCGAGTCGCGGATGAGGCCCGCGAGCGACTGCGGCTCGCCGGGCTGGGTGAAGTCGAGGAAGTGGAATCCGAAGCGCATGCTTCCGACGTTACGCCCTCGCCGAGGGCGTCAGAGCTTCTTGTCCTCGAGGGGGTAGACGTAGTACTCGCCGTCCTTGCGCGCCCACAGGGCCCAGCTCGAGCGGCCCTTCTTCGAGAGCTCGGTAACGGGGTAGACGATGATCCCGTCGTCGAGCGGGCTGAGGTCGTGGATGTCGCGCGCCTCGGCGTTGGAGCCCACCGCGTCGGGGATGACCGCCGCCATCATCCCCTCGAAGCGCACGGTGCCGAGCGGCACGAGCTTCGCGGCCTGGGTGAGGCGGGCGAGGGTCGCCTCGTCGAGGTGGCCGCGCGTGCCGATAGCGCGCAGGTAGTAGTAGGTGCCGTCGTGCTCGCGGGTGTCGAGGATGTACGACTCGGCCGCCCCGCGCTCCTCGGCGGAGGAGTACAGCTCGTACGACTTCTTGGCGAGCTTGCCGCCCAGGAATCCGATGTACTTCTTGAAGCCCTCGGGCGCCTCGAACCGTGCGGTGAGCTCTGCGGAGGTGGTCATGGGTGTTCCTTTCAGGGGATCCAGGGGACGAGGTCGGGGAAGAGGAAGCGGGCGCCTGCGACGACGAGCAGGATGGTCGAGCCCACGGTGATGAGCACCTGCAGGGCGCTCGCGCGGGTCTTGATGCGCGCACCGCCCTCGGCGACGCGACCGACGCGCGCCGCGTGCTCCGCGGGCGAGACGGTCGCCGACGCCGAGGGGGAGCGCTCGTCGCGGTAGCGCGAGGTCTGGCGGTGCACCTTGTCGCGCGAGCGCTCGGTGACGGCGACGAGCCCGTCGAGCGCGTCGGCCGTCGCATAGCGGCCGGGGCGGCTGTAGACGAACATCCAGTCGTCGACGAGCTCGACGTCGCAGCCGCTCGTGGTGTCGAGGAGCAGCTGCATGAGGTCGGGTGTGAAGATCTCGAGGGCGTCGCGCTCGTAGCCCTCGGGGCAGTAGAGCGTGAAGGTCTTGTCGAAGTCGCCCTCGAGTGAGAGGCGCTGGCGGCCGCCCACGGCGACACCCGCACGCCGCAGGGCGCCGATGCCCTTGCCGAACAGCAGGATGTTGGGCACGGTGCGCTCGAGCGGGATCGCGACGAACGACGTGACGGCCATGTGCGGCATCGAGCTGTCCTCGGCGTAGAGGCCCTGCAGCCCGCCCGCGAGGAACGGCGCGGCGCTCGACCGGGCGTCGATGACGTCGGTGGCCACGACCTTCGAACCGGAGCGGAACAACACCCCCGGAAGGCCCGGCCCCCGCAGCTCCCGCACGTACTCGAAACCGCGCCCGATCACCGCGCGCTGCAGTTGCGCCCGCCCCCCAGTAGCCACCTTCCGACCATACCTAGTGGAGCAGCAGGAACACCACACCCGCCGCGCCGACGCCGAGCACGAGGTTCGCGAGCACGCTCAGGAGGGCGACGCGGGCCTTGCCGCCGAGCACGAGCTGGATGGTCTCGACGCCGAACGTGCTGAAGGTCGTCAGTCCGCCGCAGAAGCCCGTGAGCAGGATGAGGCGCGCATCGCCGCCCACGAGCGCGAGCACGGCGCCCCCGATCGCCGATCCGACGACGTTGACGACGAGCACGGCCCAGACCGCGCGCGTGCCGAACGCCCGCGCCACGAGGAACCGGATCACCGCGCCGAGCGCCCCCGCGGCGACGGTCACGAGCACGGCGGTCATTCCGCGGGGTCCGGGGCCGTGGGGGCGCGGCGGCCCAGGAGCAGGCCGAGCGCCGCGGCACCGAGCCCCAGGACGACGGTCAGGCCGAGGTAGGCGAGGGCGGTCATCCACGCGCCGGCCGCCGAGAGCGACACGAGCGACACCGCGAACGCTGAGAACGTCGTGAAGGTGCCCATGAGACCCGCGCCGAGGCCCGCGCGCAGCCACGAGGGCGCCGTCGCCCACACGCGCGCGACGAGCACGGCGAGGACGAAGCATCCGACGGTGTTGATGAGGAGCGTCGAGAGCGGGAACGTCGTGTCGCCGTGCGGGATCGCGGCGTCGACCGCGAGCCGCAGGCCCGCGCCCGCGGCACCCCCGACCACGACGGCCGCGAGGTCCCTGCCGAGCGTCATCGCTTCCGGGCGGCCGGCGGCATGGGGCGGCGCGCGACCGGGCGGCGCGGCTCGCCGCGGCGGTCCTGGCCGGGCAGCGGTCGCGAGCGGCGGCCGTAGATGAGCGTCGACGAGTCGAGCAGCCACGGCACGAGCGCGATGACGACGCCGTGCACGAGCGCGAGCTTGTGGCGGATGCGCCGCGCCTTGTGGTTGTGCAGGAGCGCCTCCCACCAGTGGCCCACGATGTACAGGGGCGTGTAGATCGTGACGACCTCGGAGCCGTGCTCCTCACGGCGGCGCTTGATGTACTTGATGAGCGGCATGCTGATGTCGCGGTACGGCGACTCGAGCACGTTGAGCGGGATCTTGATGTTCTGCTCGATCCAGTCCTTCTCGAGCTGCTGCGTCGCGGCCTCGTCGATCGACACGTGCACGGCCTCGATCGACTCGTGGCGCGCGGCGATCGCATAGTCGAGGGCCTTGAGCACGGGCTTCTGCATGCGGCCCACGAGCACGATCGCGTGGTCGCCCTTCGCGCCGAAGCGCGTCGTCGGGTCGGCCTCGATCTCCTTGTCGACGTCGCGGTAGTACCGGTTCACGCCGAGCATGAGGGTGAAGAGGATGGGCATGATGACGAACACGATCCACGCGCCGTGGGTGAACTTCGTCACGGTCACGATGATGAGCACGCTCGCCGTCATGAAGGCGCCCACCGCGTTGATGATGAGGCTGCGGATGATCGCGCCGCGGTCATCCTCGCCCAGCCGCAGCGCCCGCAGCCAGTGCCGCACCATGCCGATCTGGCCGAGGGTGAACGACACGAACACGCCGATGATGTAGAGCTGGATGAGCGTCGTGACGTCGGCGCGGAAGAGCACGAGCAGCACGATCGCGGTCACCGACAGGGCGATGACGCCGTTGGAGAAGATGAGGCGGTCGCCGCGCGTCGCGAGCGACTTGGGTGCGTAGTGGTCGGTCGCGAGCACCGAGCCGAGCAGGGGGAAACCGTTGAACGCCGTGTTCGCCGCGAGCAGGAGCACGGCGGCCGTGACGACCTGGATGACGAAGAACAGCACGGTGTTGTTGCCGAACGTCGACGACGCCATCTGCGCGATGAGGCTGCGCTGCGGGTTGCCGTCCTGCAGGCACGTCTCGAGGGCCTTGAGCGCCTCGTCCGTGCAGTCCACGTAGTGCACGCCCGCGATGAGGGCGATGGCGACGAGGCCCGAGAAGAGCAGGATGGCCGTGGCGCCCATGGCCATGAGGGTCTTCTGCGCGTTCTTGATCTTCGGGCGGCGGAACGCGGGAACGCCGTTCGAGATCGCCTCGACACCCGTGAGCGCCGCGCACCCGCTCGCGAAGGCGCGCAGGAGCAGCAGGATGAAGGCGGCCTTGGAGATGTCCTCCGACTGCACGACGATGTTGGCGCTCTCCGCGACGGGCGCATCGCCGAGGAACGTACGGACGAGGGCCGTGACGATCATGACCGCGATCGAGGCGATGAAGAGGTAGGTGGGGATCGCGAACGCCTTGCTCGACTCGCTCACACCGCGCAGGTTGACCGCGGCGAGGAGCACGACGAAGCCCACAGCGATCTCGACGCGGAACGGGTCGAGGAACGGCAGCGCCGAGATGATGTTGTCGACGCCCGAGGCGACAGACACGGCGACCGTGAGCACGTAGTCGACGAGCAGGGCCGACGCGACGACGAGGCCGGCCTTCTCGCCGATGTTCTTCGACGCGACCTCGTAGTCGCCGCCGCCCGACGGGTAGGCCTTGATGAGCTGGCGGTACGACAGCACGACGACGATGAGCAGGATGACGACGGAGGCCGCGACCCACGGCGCGAAGGAGAGGAACGCGAGCCCGCCGAGCAGCAGGATCATGAGCAGCTCCTGCGGCGCGTAGGCCACCGACGACAGGGGGTCGCTCGCGAAGATGGGCAGCGCGAGGTGCTTGGGCAGCAGCTGCCCCTCGAGCTTCTCGGAGGGTAGGGGATCGCCGATGATCCAGCGCTTGGGCGACCGTGCTTCGTCTGTCACGAGGGGTGAGCCTACTCCTGCCGGTCGACGCTTCAACTCCCTTGCGGTGCCTAGAATTCCCCCATGCCCGAAACCCGTCGCCGCCGTCGCTGGCCGTGGATCCTCATCGCCGCGCTCGTCGTGGTGCTCGTGCCCGTCGGGATCGTCGCGGTGCCCATCCTCACGCACCAGAACCAGGGCCTCTCTAACCAGGGTGACACGACCACCGAGTTCCCCACGACGGTCACCGCCACGGGCGACGACGGCCGCACGCGCGAGCTCACCGTCATCTCGCCCGACCCGGGCGGCGCGGTCGACACGGCAGCGCTCACCGTCGGCGAGCGCCTGGTCGTGAGCGGCACGGGCTACGACGGCTCGCGCGGCATCTACGTGGCCATCTGCGTCATCCCGGATGACCCGGCCACCAAGCCGGGGCCCTGCATCGGCGGCGTCCCGGACCAGGAGCAGGAGCAGGTCGACGCGGGAACCGTGCAGTACGCCCCCAGCAACTGGATCAACGACGACTGGGCGTGGAAGCTCTTCGGCGCCCGCAGCTACGACGACCCGCAGTCGGGAACGTTCACCGCCTACATCGAGGTGGGCGACCCGAAGGGCGACGGCGTCGACTGTGCGGCCCAGGCGTGCGGGCTCTACACGCGCAACGACCACACCGCGCTCGCCGACCGCGTGCAGGACCTGCACATCCCGGTCGCCTTCGCCGGCTGACCTACCGGCCGAGCACGCTCTTCTTGAGCGCGGCGAGGCCCGAGGTGAGCACGTCGACCATCTCGTCGGTCACCGTGCCGCCCTGGGCGACGGTCATCCTGAGCTCCGAACGCAGCTCCGACCGGAAGTCGTTGATCGCGGCCTCGGCGCGCTGCAGCTGGCTGCGGCTGCGGGCCTCCGACGCGTCGGCGCGCACGGTGCGGCCCGCCTCTCGCGCCTCGCTGCGCGCCTCGCGCGCGGCCGCGGCGAGCTCGGCCTTGAGGGTGCGCATGGCGTCGTTGACGCTCGAGCGCACCTCGTCGGCGAGCCGGCGCACCGAGTCGGTGACGTCGTTCTCGATGTCGTCGAGCTCGGGCGCGCGCGCGGCCAGCTCCGTGCGCCCGGCCTCGGTTATCGCGTAGACGGTCTTGCGGCCGTCGGCGACCTTCGTGACGAGCCCCTCCTCCTCGAGCTTGCCGAGGCGGGGGTAGATGGTGCCGGCGCTCGGGATGTAGGTGCCGCCGAACCGGTCGCCGAGCGCCTGCATGAGCTCGTAGCCGTGCATGCCCTGCTGCGACTCCGCGAGGAGGCTCAGCAGGTAGAGGCGCAGGTGGCCGTGGGCGAAGACGGGCGGCGTCATGCCGACACCTGGTGCAGCACCGAGATGCTGCCCGAGACCGTGTTGGCCTTGAACTCGACCCACTGGCGGTCGAGCGAGCCGTACTTGCTCGTGTACGAGCCGCGGATGCCGCGAATCTCGGAGTCGTCGAGCTGGATGCGGCCGCTCACGGTGTTGATCTTGTACTGCGCGGGCACGTCGGCCTCGAGGCGCGTCGTGATGCTGCCGCTCACCGTGTTGACCTGCACCTCGTCGGGCACGCCGGAGATGTCGAGGAACACATCCCCCGAGACGGTGTCGCCCGAGAACCGCATGAGCTCGCCCGCGGCCGTGATGTCGCCGCTGATCGAGTGCACGTTGATGCGGCCGTAGTGGTTGCGCACCGAGATCTCGCCGCTCACGGCGTTGAGCTGCACGTCTCCGTAGAGGCCGTCGACGATGATGTCCCCGCTCACGGTGCTGATCGAGGCATCCTCGGTGAGGCCGCTGATGAGCGCGCTCGCCGAGACGACCCCGAACTTGAGGGAGATGTCGCGCGGCACCTTGATGCTCACGTCGGCGCGGGCCGAGCCGCGGAACGACTTGAACACGTCGATGAAGTTGTCCCAGCTCCACTGCGCGTGGTCGATGGCGAGGGTGTCGCCGTCGACGCTCACGAGGAGGTCCTTGCCCGAGACCGAGTGCACCTCCACGTGCACGTGCGGCTCGTCGTGGGCGACGATGCTCACCTGGCCGGCGACGAGGCCGACCTTGAGCTTGCGGACGTTGTCGATGTCGATGACCTTCTCGTCGGCGACGAGCCACTTCTCCTGGGCCACGATGGCCTCCTTTCTCGCGTTATATCGCGTCTGGTGAGAGTCACGTTATATCGCGTCTGCGCGCGCGTCAAGCTATATCGCGAGTTCGACCCTTGACCTTGACGTCGCGTCAACCTCTAGCGTGGGCGGCATGGACTGGTCGATACAGGAGGTCGCGCGGCTCGCGAGCACGACGTCGCGCACCCTGCGGCACTACGGCGACGTGGGCCTGCTCGCCCCGAGCAGGGTCGGGGCCAACGGCTACCGCTACTACGACGGCGCCGCGCTCGTGCGGCTGCAGCGCATCCTCATGCTGCGCGACCTCGGTCTGGGCATCCCCGCCATCGCCGAGGTGCTCGACGGGCAGCGCGACGACGCCGAGGCGCTCGAGGGCCACCTGCACTGGCTGCAGGAGGAGAGGAGCAGGATCGACCGGCAGATCGAGTCGGTCCAGACGACGATCACGACGCTGAGAGGGGGTGAACAACTGATGGCAGAAGAGATGTTCAAGGGCTTCGACCACACCGAGTACAAGGATGAGGTCGAGCAGCGCTGGGGCAAGCAGGCCTACGCCGACAGCGACCGCTGGTGGCGCACGATGACCGCCGACGAGCGGGCAGCGTGGAAGAGCCGCATGGCCGAGATCGGGTTCGACTGGATCGAGGCGGCCGACCGCGGCATCGACCCCGCGGGCGACGAGGCGCAGGCCCTGGCCAAGCGCCACGCGGACTGGGTCAGCGCGATCCCCGGCACGCCGGGCTACGGCACCGGCGCTCCGGTCAAGGAGTACCTGGTGGGGCTCGGCGAGACCTACGTGAGCGACGGGCGCTTCACCGCCAACTACGGCGGCATCGAGGGGGCGACGTTCGTGCGCGACGCGTTGCGCGTCTACGCCGACCGCAACCTCTAGCGGCCGAAGCGCGTCGGGACCCTGCGGTAGCCGTCGGTCGCGACGGCCCGCAGGGTCGCGGCGATCCCCACGATCGCCGCGACCGCGAGCAGCGCGATGACGACCATCACGCCGGCACCTCGTCGAGCTCGGGCTCGACCCGCCTGGCCTCCGGAACCCGCAGGAGCGGCAGGGTCACGTTGACGAGCGGGCCGATGAGCAGGGCGAAGGCGAGGGTGCCGAGGCCGACGTTGCCGCCGAGCAGCCAGCCGATGCTCAGCACGATGACCTCGATCGAGGTGCGCACTACCCAGATGGGCCAGCCCGTGCGGCGGTGGATGCCCGTCATGAGCCCGTCGCGCGGACCGGGACCGAAGCGCGCTCCGATGTACAGCCCCGTCGCGACCGCGAGGGCGAGCAGGCCGCCGACGAGCAGCAGGATGCGCGGCACGAGGTCCGTCACCTCGGGCAGGATCCACAGGCCCACCTCGATGCTCGGGCCGATGAGCAGCACGTTCGCGACGGTGCCGATGCCGGGCTTCTGGCGGATCGGGATCCACAGCAGCAGCACCACCACCCCGATGAGGTTGGTGACGACGGCGTAGTTGAGGCCCGTGTGGAGCACGGTGCCCTGGCTGAGCACATCCCACGGCGAGATGCCGAGGGCGGCGCGGATCATCATGGAGATCGCGAAGCCGTAGAGGAAGAGTCCGACGAGCAGCTGGACCACCCGGCGCGTCATGGTCAGTGCGGGAGACATGATGCAATCCAATTCCGCAATTGGACTGGGAGCAAGATGCCAATTCGGCTATTGTGGCGGGATGAGCTCCCTTTCCGCGCGCCAATTGGCCATCCTGCTCGTCGGTTGGCGTGACAGCGGCGTGGCCTATGCGGCTCTCGCGGACCGCATCCGGCTCCTCATCCTCGACGGGCGCGTGGCCTCGGCCACACGCCTGCCCGCCGAGCGCGAGCTCGCCGCCCAGCTCGAGGTGAGCCGCACGACCGTCACGGCCGCCTACGCGGAGCTGCGCGAGGCCGGCTACCTCATGAGCGTGCGCGGCTCGGGCAGCATCGCGCAGCTGCCGTTCCGGGCGCCGACGACGCTCGAGTCGACGCCCGGCTACCTGGACTTCAGCAAGGCGACGATGCCCGCCATCCCCGGAGTGGTCGCGGCGGCCCAGGAGGCGGCGCTGCAGCTGCCCGCCTACCTCGGGGAGTCCGGATTCGACCCCGTGGGCATCCCCGTGCTGCGCGAGGCGCTCGCCGACCGCTACACGGCGCGCGGCCTGCCCACCTCGCCCGACCAGATCATGGTGACGATCGGCGCCCAGCACGCCATCGCGCTCATCGCCCGCACGATCATGGCCCGCGGCGATCGGGCCCTCATCGAGAACCCCACCTACCCCCACGCGCTCGACGCGCTCAAGGCCGCGGGCGCGCGCATCGCGCCCGTGAGCGTCACCTCCGAGGGCGGCTGGGACGAGGATGCCCTCGAGCAGGTCATCCAGCGCACGAGCCCCTCGCTCGGCTACCTCATGCCCGACAACCACAACCCCACGGGCGCCTCCATGCCCGAGGAGCTGCGCGAGCGCGTGCTCGGCCTCGCGGCGCGGGCGGGCACCACGCTCGTCGCCGACGAGACGATGGGCGAGCTGCACCTCGACGGGACGCCCGACCCGCTGCCCTTCGCGGCGCACGGCAGCGCCATCCTCATCGGCTCCGTCGGAAAGAGCGTGTGGGGCGGCGTGCGCATCGGGTGGATCCGGGCCGACCGCACAGTCATCCAGCGGCTCATCAGGGCGCGCGCCTCGGGCGACCTCGGCACGCCGTACCTCGAGCAGCTCATCGTGACCAACCTGCTGCGCGACTACGACGCGATCCTGGAGTCCCGCCGGTCGTACCTGCGCGCGGGCCGCGACCGGCTCGAGCGACTGCTCGCCGCCCGCCTGCCCGAGTGGCACGTGCCCCACGTGCGCGGCGGCATCACGGCGTGGGTCAACCTCGGGCATCCCGTGAGCTCGCAGCTCGCCATCGCGGCGCGCAACGAGGGCCTCATCATCGCCGCCGGGCCGCGCTTCGGCGTCGACGGGGCGTTCGAGCGCTTCCTGCGCATCCCGTTCTCGTACTCGGCCGACGAGACCGAGCGCGGCGTCGACGCGCTCGCCCGGGCGTGGGCCGCGGTGGGCCGCCACCCCCTCCCGGAGACGAGCGCAGACCTCGCGGCATCGGTCGTGTAACTAATCCTCCGGTAGTACGTGCCCCCGAGCGGGCACGGAGATACTGGAGCGTGCACCTTTTCTCGGTATTCAGCCTCCGCAACCGCGCGCTCATCGCCCTCGTGACCATCGTCATCGGGGTGTTCGGGGGCATCTCGCTCACGACGCTCAAGCAGGAGCTCATCCCGTCGCTGAGCCTGCCGCAGATCTTCATCATCACGAGCTACCCGGGCGCCTCGCCCGCCGTGGTCGAGAAGGATGTCTCGACCCCCATCGAGTCCGCGATCCAGGGCGTCGCCGGCCTCGACTCCACGACCGCGACCTCGAGCGCGAACGTCTCGAGCGTGACCGCCGCCTTCGAGTACGGCACGAACATCGCGACGGCCGAGCAGAAGGTGCAGCTCGCGATCAACCGCATCCAGGGCCTGCCCGACAGCGCGGACACCCAGGTGCTCACCTTCAACTTCTCCGACCTTCCGGTCATCCAGATCGCCGTGTCGAGCGACATGAACTCCGACGACCTCTCGGCGAAGCTCGAGAGCTCGACGATCGTGGAGCTCAAGAAGCTCGACGACGTGAGCGATGTGAGCCTGCTCGGCACCACGGCGCAGCGCGTCGTCATCACCCCGGACCCTGCGAAGCTCTTCGCGAACGGCCTCAGCAACCAGGCGATCCGCGACGCCCTCGACGACAACGGCGTGCTGCTGCCCGCCGGCCAGATCACCGAGGACGACAAGACCCTCACCGTGCAGGCCGGCACGCGCATCACGTCGTCCGACGAGATCGCGGCCCTCCCGCTCATCGGCGGGAGCTCCGGCTCGCTGCTCACGATCGCCGACGTCGCGACCGTCGCCGTCGTCGACGACCCCGTGACGGGCATCTCGCGCGTCAACGGCGAGCCCGCCCTCACGATCGCCATCACGAAGACGCCCGCGGGCAACACCGTCGCCGTCTCGCAGGAGGTGCGCGACCTCATCCCCGAGCTCGAGAAGGCGCTCGGCGAGAACACCAAGTTCACGCTCGCCTTCGACCAGGCGCCGTTCATCGAGGAGTCGATCAACTCCCTCGCGACCGAGGGCCTCCTGGGCCTCGTGTTCGCCGTGATCGTGATCCTGCTGTTCCTGCTCTCCGTGCGCTCGACCCTCGTGACCGCCATCTCGATCCCCGCGTCGGTGCTCATCACGTTCATCGGCATGCAGGCCGCGGGCTACACGCTCAACATCATCACCCTCGGCGCCCTCACGATCGCGATCGGACGCGTCGTCGACGACTCCATCGTCGTGATCGAGAACATCAAGCGGCACCTCACCCTCGGCGAGGAGAAGCTGCCCGCCATCCTCTCCGCGGTCAAGGAGGTCGCGGGTGCCGTCACGGCGTCGACCGCCACGACCGTCGCCGTGTTCCTGCCCATCGCGCTCGTGGGCGACATCACGGGCGAGCTGTTCCGGCCCTTCGCGCTCACGGTCACGATCGCGCTCGCCGCATCCCTCTTCGTCTCGCTCACTATCGTGCCCGTGCTCGCGTACTGGTTCCTCGGCAACAAGACCGTGCACAAGCACGAGGGCGCGGGAGACATCGACGAGAAGCCGTCGCGCCTGCAGAGGGGCTACCTGCCCGTCATCACCTGGACCCTCAAGCGGCCCGTCGCGGTCATCCTCGCGGCGATCCTGCTGCTCGGCGGCACCGTCGCGCTCGTGCCGTTCATGAAGACGAACTTCATCGGCGACAGCGGCCAGAACACGCTCACCGTGTCGCAGAAGCTCCCGCTGGGCGCCTCCCTCGAGGCGCGCGACGACGCGGCCAAGAAGGTCGAGGCCGCCCTGCTCGACGTGCCCGGTGTCGAGACCGTGCAGCTCTCCATCGGGTCGAGCGGCAGCTCGCTGCGTGCCGCCTTCACGGGCGGGGGCGCCTCCACGTTCTCGCTCACGACCGACCCCGACGTCGACCAGGTCGTACTGCAGGACGACGTGCGCGCGGCCGTGGCCAAGATCGACGGCGCGGGAGAGGTCACCCTCCAGGCCGCCGGCAGCGGGTTCGCGTCGTCGAACATCGCCGTCAACATCACCGCGACGAGCGAGAAGGAGCTGCAGGACGCCTCCGACCGCGTGCTCGCGGCCGTGAAGAAGCTCGACGTGGTCGCCGAGGCCACGAGCAACCTCTCCGCCGACCTGCCGTTCATCGCCATCACCGTCGACCGCGACAAGGCGGCCGAGGCCGGCCTGAGCGAGATCGCGGTGGGCGGCATCGTCACGGCGGCGATGAACCCGAGCGCCGTCGGATCCGTCGTCATCGACGAGAAGACGCTCTCGATCTACATCACCAACGACAGCGCCCCCACCACGATCCAGGAGCTCAAGGACTTCACGATCCCGACCGCGACCGGCCCCCAGCCGCTCTCGAACATCGCGACCGTGGAGCAGCAGAACGGACCCGCGAGCATCACGACCATCAAGGGCACGCGCTCCGCGACGGTCACGGTCACGCCCGGCAGCGACAACGTCGGCACGGCGTCGCTCGAGGTGCAGCAGGCGGTCGACAAGGCCGACCTGCCCGCGGGCGCGACGGCCTCGCTCGGCGGCGTCACCGCGCAGCAGGGCGACGCGTTCTCGCAGCTCGGCCTCGCGCTTCTCGTGGCGATCCTCATCGTGTACGTCGTGATGGTCGCGACGTTCAAGAGCCTGCGCCAGCCGCTGCTGCTGCTCGTCTCGGTGCCGTTCGCCGCGACCGGCGCCATCGCGCTGCAGGTGATCTCGGGCATCCCGCTCGGCGTCGCCTCGCTCATCGGCGTGCTCATGCTCATCGGCATCGTGGTCACGAACGCGATCGTGCTCGTCGACCTCATCAACCAGTACCGGGCGGGCGGGATGCCCGTGAAGGACGCGATCGTGCACGGCGCCTCGCGGCGACTGCGGCCCATCCTCATGACGGCGACGGCGACGATCTTCGCGCTCCTGCCGCTCGGCATCGGGCTCACGGGGCACGGCGGCTTCATCTCGCAGCCGCTCGCCATCATCGTCATCGGCGGGCTCGTGTCGTCCACGCTGCTCACGCTCGTGGTGCTGCCCGTGCTCTACTACCTCGTCGAGGGCGCCAAGGAGCGCCGGGAGGCCAAGCGCGCGGCGGTCGTGGGCTAGAGCGCGAGCTCCATGCACACGCTCGAGGCCGAGCCGACGTACTCGCCGAAGGCGGGGATGCGCCGATAGCCGCGCCGCTCGTAGAGGGCGAGCGCGGCGTCGGAGCGGTCGCCGGTCTCGAGCCGGATGATCCGCACGCCCGCCGAGCGCGCGTGGGCGTCGAGCGCGTCGAGCAGGGCGCCTGCAAGGCCCTGGCCGCGGGCATCCTCGCTCACGAACATGCGCTTGAGCTCGGCGTAGCCGTCGTGCTCCACGAGGGCCGCCATGCCGAGCGCCCGCCCGTCGGTGCGGGCCACGAAGACCGTGACCCCCGGCTTCTCGAGGGCCTCGAGCGGCAGGATGAAGTTCTCCTCGGCCGGGTACAGCGCCTCGGCGAACTGCTCGCCCGCGCGCAGCAGCTCGGCGATGCCGGGCTCTCGTGGGGACTCGATAGCGATACTCACGCGACCATTCTCTAGTGCAAACGTCGCAGATCGACTAACGTAGGAAGGTCGGCTCAAGACAGTGGGTTCTCCCACAAGGGGTTTGTAAGTCTTGCGGGCCGTTGTGTTTGCTCCAAACACATCACACGAATGTATGTGACGGCCTCGGTCAAAGACTGCCCGGGTTCCAGTAGTGCGTGTACCAGGCGCCTACCTTCATGCGCTCTGTGCATTTCATCGAATACAGAGACCCCGGAAAGCATCATGCCCAACTTCAGCAAGAAGTCCTACAAGTCCGCCGCGCCCAAGGGCGCGCAGCGCGAGGGCCACCGCGGCTACCGCGCTGACGCCGCCGCGGCAGCCCCCAAGAAGCGCTGGACCGCGGACGACCGCGCCGCGCGCACGGGCGACCGTCCCGCCCGCGGCGACGACCGCCGCCCCGACTGGACCCCGCGCGAGGCGAAGCCCGCCCGTGCGGAGCGTCCCGCGTACGGCGACCGCCGTCCCGAGCGTCCGAGCTACGGCGACCGCCCGGCGTACAACGACCGCCCGGCCCGTCCGTCCTACGGCGACCGCGCCGAGCGCCCGGCCCGTCCCGCGTACGGCGACCGCCCGGAGCGTCCCGCGCGTCCCGCCTACGGGGAGCGCACCGAGCGCCCCGCGTACGGCCAGCGCACCGAGCGTCCCTCCTACGGCGACCGCACCGAGCGTCCCCGCTACGAGCGCGCCGAGCGTCCGGCGCGCGACGACCGCCCGGGCCGCGAGGACCGTCCGCGCTACGAGCGCCCGGAGCGTCCCGCCCGCTCGTTCGACCGTGACGACCGCGCCCCGCGCAGCTACGACCGCGCGGAGCGCCCGGCGCGCGAGGACCGCCCCCGCTACGAGCGCCCCGAGCGCCCGGCACGCTCGTTCGACCGTGACGACCGCGCCCCGCGCAGCTACGACCGCGCCCCCCGCCGCGACTTCGACGAGCGCCCCCCGCGCCGCGAGAGCGACTACTACACGCGCGCCACGACGAGCGGACCCGTCGAGGATGTCGTGCTCGAGAAGCTCGAGGCGTCGATGACGACCGCGGGCGACGTCGAGGGCGTGACGTTCGCCGACCTCGGCCTCGGTGGCAACATCGTGCGCCAGCTCGGCGAGATGGGAGCGGCCGCGCCGTTCCCGATCCAGGCGGCGACGATCCCCGACGTGCTTGCGGGCAAGGACGTGCTCGGCCGCGGCAAGACCGGCTCCGGCAAGACGATCGCCTTCGGCGCTCCCCTCGTCGAGCGCCTCATGGAGAACAACGGCGGCAAGGACCGCAAGATGGGCCGCGCGCCGCGCGCGCTCATCCTCGCCCCCACCCGCGAGCTCGCGCAGCAGATCGACCGCACGGTGCAGCCCATCGCGCGCTCGGTCGGCCTGTTCACGACGACCATCGTGGGCGGCGTGCCGCAGTACAAGCAGGTCTCCGCGCTGCAGCGCGGCGTCGACATCATCATCGCCACGCCCGGCCGCGTCGAGGACCTCGTGGAGCAGGGTCGCCTCGACCTCTCCAACGTCTTCGTCACGGTGCTCGACGAGGCCGACCACATGTGCGACCTCGGGTTCCTCGAGCCCGTGCAGCGCATCCTGCACGAGACGAAGCCCGGCGGCCAGAAGCTGCTGTTCTCCGCGACCCTCGACAAGGGCGTCGCGACGCTCGTCAACGAGTTCCTCGTCGAGCCGGCGGTGCACGAGGTCGCCGGTGAAGACCAGGCTTCCTCGACGATCGATCACCGCGTGCTGCTCATCGAGCAGCGCGACAAGCGCGCCATCATCGAGCAGCTCGCGTCGGGCGAGGGCAAGACCCTCGTCTTCACCCGCACGCGCGCGTTCGCCGAGGAGATGAGCGACTACCTGGAGGACGCGGGCATCCCCGCCACGAGCCTGCACGGCGACCTCAACCAGTCGCGCCGCACGCGCAACCTCTCGCTGCTCACGACCGGCCGGGTCAACGTGCTCGTCGCGACGGACGTCGCGGCACGCGGCATCCACGTCGACGACATCTCGCTCGTCATCCAGGCCGACGCGCCCGAGGAGTACAAGACCTACCTGCACCGCGCCGGCCGCACCGGCCGCGCCGGCAAGAAGGGCACGGTCGTGACCCTCATCAACCGCAACCGCCACCGCAAGATGGACGAGCTGCTGGGCCGCGCCGAGATCGACGCCACGCGCGAGCACGTCGCCCCGGGTGACGCCGTGCTCGACGAGCTCGCCGCGCTGTAGGTCGCACCGAAGGCGCCCGGTCCCTGGGGGGCGGGCGCCTTCGTCGTGTCCGGCCTCGTTAGGAGTGCCGAGAAGCCGGTTGTGACGGTGCCCTCCCGGCCCTCCGTCACAACTGGCTTATCGAGGCCGCCGCGGGCCTAGCGGCGGTGACCGCGCCCGACCCGGCAGAATTGCTCGGGTGAACGGGCGGCGGGCGGTGACGGCGGCGGCGCTCGCCGCGTACACGGCGTTCGTGCTCGTCGTGACCCTGAGCCCGAGGATGCCCGGCACGGGCTTCGTCGGACGCCTCGTGAACGGCGTGCTCGACTGGTTCCACGAGCGCGGCCTCCTGCTGCCGGTGGACTACTCCGTCGTCGAGTTCACCGCCAACATCGGCATGTTCGTGCCGCTGGGAGTGCTCGTGCTCCTCCTGCGCCGCAGCTGGTGGCTGCTGCTCGTCGGGCCCGCGTTCTCGGGCTTCATCGAGGTGTTCCAGGCGACGTTCCTGCCGACGCGCGTGGGGGAGTGGCGCGACATCCTCTCGAACTCCCTCGGGTTCGTGCTGGGCGCGGCGGTCGTCGCCCTGCGGGGAAGGCGCCGCACCGAGAGTCTCGGCAAAAGGTTGATCCCGGACGAGTAGTCGACGTAGTGTCGGACGTGACCCCCGAAGGGGGTACACCCGACGCACCCTGCTCTTCCACAAGGAGAACACCCGTCATGGCACGTCCTGCACCCTTCGTCGCATCCGTAGCCCTCCTCACCCTCGCACTCTCGTCGATCGGCATCTCGTCAGCCTCTGCGGCCGACCCCGTGACTATCGACATCGTGTCGGTCAACGACTTCCACGGCCGCCTCGAGGCCGGCGCACCGCCGTCTGCCTCGGCACCCACGTCGCCCGCCGGGGCCGCGGTGCTCGCGGGCATGGTGAACTCCTACCGCGCGGCGAACCCCAACACCGCGTTCGTCGCGGCGGGCGACCTCATCGGCGCGTCGACGTTCACGTCGTTCATCCAGCAGGACCAGCCCACCATCGACGCGTTCAACGCCATGGGCCTCGACGCGAGCTCGTTCGGCAACCACGAGTTCGACCAGGGCCGCGAGGATGTCGACGGCCGCATCCTGCCCGCGGCGAACTGGGACTACCTCGCCGCCAACCTCTACGAGAAGGGCACGCAGACCCCGGCGTTCCAGGAGTACTCGCTCGAGCAGTACGGCGACATCACCGTGGGCTTCGTGGGCGCCGTGACCAACGAGCTGCCGAGCCTCGTGAGCCCCGCGGGCATCGCGACCCTCGACGTGGGCGACGTCGTGCCCGCGGTCAACCGCGTCGCCGACCAGCTGAGCGACGGCGACCCGGCCAACGGCGAGGCGGATGTCGTCGTGCTCCTCGTGCACGAGGGCGCGGCCGCGCCGACCCTCGAGGCCGCGACCGACGGCTCCCGCTTCGGGCAGATCGTGAACGGCGCCGACGCGAACGTCGACGCGATCATCTCCGGCCACACGCACCTCGCCTACGACTTCGACATCCCGATCGCGGGCACCGACCGCACGCGCCCGGTGTTCTCGTCCGGGCAGTACGGCGAGCGCTACGGCCACCTCGCGGTCTCCGTCGACCCCGCCACGAAGCAGATCGTGAGCATCGGCGCAGAGATCAAAGACCTCTACGGCGCCTTCGCGCCCGACCCCGCCGTCGCACAGATCGTCGCCGACGCGGTCGCCGTCGCCAAGGTCAAGGGCTCGGTCGCGGTCGGCAGCATCACGGGCGACATCAACCGCGCGGTGGCCTCGGGCGGCGGCGAGAACCGCGGCGGCGAGTCGACGCTCGGCAACTTCGTCGCCGACGTGCAGCTGTGGTCGACCACCGACAAGGGCGCGCAGATCGCGTTCATGAACCCGGGCGGGCTGCGCAGCGACCTCAAGTACGCGGCGAGCCCCACGACACCGGGCGACGGCACGGGGGTCGTGACCTACCAGGAGGCGGCGGGGGTGCAGCCGTTCGCGAACACGCTCGTCACGACGCAGCTCACGGGAGACCTCATCAAGCAGGCGCTCGAGCAGCAGTGGCAGCCCGCGGGCGCGAGCCGGCCCATCCTGCACCTCGGCGTCTCGCAGGGCTTCGAGTACACCTACGACCCGACGCGCGACGCGGGCGACCGCATCACGTCGATGACCCTGGACGGTGAGCCGATCGCGGCCGACACGGTCTACACGGTCACGGTCAACTCGTTCCTCGCTGCGGGCGGCGACAACTTCCCCGCCTTCGCGCAGGGTGCGAACGCCGCCGACTCGGGCAAGGTCGACCTGCAGAGCATGGTCGACTACTTCGTGGCGAACCCCGTCGCGAGCCCCGACTACGTGCAGCGCGCCGTCGGCGTGACGGTGTCGGCGCCCGATGCCGACGGGTACGGCGTGGGCGACCAGGTGACCCTCACGTTCTCGTCGCTCCTGATGAGCAACGACGGTCCGCGCACGGGCACGGTCGTCGTGACCGCCGACGGTCAGGAGCTCGGCTCCGCGCCCATCGACCCAGCGATCGTCGACACGACGGACGAGGTCGGCCGGGCATCCGTGACCATCACGATCCCCGCGTCGACGACAGGATCGCTCCTGCTCACCGCGACCGTGCCCGAGACCGGCACGTCCGTCGACGTGACGCTCCCGCTCGCGCTCGCCAACGTCGAGGCTCCCGTGATCACGGGCCAGGCCCTCGTCGGCCGCACGCTGCGGGTCTCCGACGGCACGTGGTCCGTCGACGACCCGACCCTCAGCTACGCGTGGCTTCGTGACGGGGCCGTCGTCGAGGGCGCCACGACGAACAGCTACCGCGTGACGTCCGCCGACATCGGCGCGACGATCTCGGCGGTCGTGACCGCGTCGAAGGACGGCTTCGGCTCCGCCTCGGCCACCGCCGAGGGCGTCGCGATCGCCAAGGTGGCCTCGGTGACCGTGGGCTACCCGCACAAGTTCATCGTCAAGTCCGGCCAGAGCGTGACGTACACGGTCATCGTGGCGGGCGGCCGCGGGGTGGTCCCGTCCGGCACGGTGCAGGTCTTCGACGGGTCGAAGGTCGTCGCGACGATCACGCTCGGCGCCGACGGGCGGGGGACGGCGACGATCGCGGGCCTCGGCAGGGGCATCCACATCCTCAAGCCCGTGTACTCGGGCAACCAGCAGCTCACGTCCTCCACAGGGCTGCCGGTGCCGCTCTACGTGAGGTAGTCGGAGCCGGGGGTCAGGGGCCGAAAGTAGAGTAGGCCCGTGACCCCCGCCCCCGCTGCTGCTGAAAAGCTCAGCGTGCTCGAGAAGACGTTCGGGTACTCGGCGTTCCGCGGGCAGCAGGCCGACATCATCCAGACCGTCATCGACGGCGGGGATGCGCTCGTGCTCATGCCCACGGGCGGCGGCAAGTCGCTGTGCTACCAGATCCCCGCGCTCGTGCGCGAGGGCACGGGGGTGGTCATCTCGCCGCTCATCGCCCTCATGCAAGACCAGGTCGACGCCCTCTCGGCGGTGGGCGTGCGTGCGGCGTTCCTCAACTCCACGCAGACGCCCGACGAGCGGCGGCTCGTCGAGCAGCAGTTCGTCGCGGGCGAGCTCGACCTGCTCTACCTCGCGCCCGAGCGCCTGCGGTCCGCCTCCGACCTCCTCGATCGCGGCTCCATCGCGCTCTTCGCCATCGACGAGGCGCACTGCGTGTCGCAGTGGGGCCACGACTTCCGGCCCGAGTACCTGCAGCTCTCGGTGCTCCACGAGCGCTGGCCGAGCATCCCGCGCATCGCGCTCACGGCCACCGCCACCGAGCAGACCCGGCGCGAGATCGCCCAGCGCCTCGACCTCACGGGCGCGAGCCAGTTCGTGTCGAGCTTCGACAGGCCCAACATCCAGTACCGCATCGAGTCGAAGGCGCAGCCGCTCCAGCAGCTGCTCTCGCTCCTGCGCACCGAGCACGCGGGCGACGCGGGAATCGTCTACTGCCTCTCGCGCGCGTCGGTGGAGAAGACCGCGGAGTTCCTGCGCGACAACGGCATCCCGGCCCTCCCGTACCACGCGGGCCTCGACACGGCGGTGCGGGCCTCGAACCAGAGCCGCTTCCTCCGGGAGGACGGCATGGTCATGGTGGCGACCATCGCCTTCGGCATGGGCATCGACAAGCCCGACGTCCGCTTCGTCGCCCACCTCGACCTGCCCAAGAGCGTCGAGGGCTACTACCAGGAGACGGGCCGTGCGGGCCGCGACGGGCTGCCGTCGACGGCCTGGCTCGCCTACGGCCTGCAAGACGTGGTGCAGCAGCGCCGCATGATCGACCAGTCCGAGGGCGACCTCGCGCACCGGCGCCGCATGGGCGCCCACCTCGACGCCATGCTCGCGCTGTGCGAGACGGTCGAGTGCCGCCGCGTGCAGCTGCTGGGCTACTTCGGCCAGCCCTCGGAGGCGTGCGGAAACTGCGACACGTGCCTCGCCCCGCCCGAGACGTGGGACGGCACCATCCCCGCGCAGAAGCTGCTCTCCACGATCGTGCGGCTCAAGCGCGAGCGCAACCAGAGCTACGGCGCGGGCCACGTCATCGACATCCTGCTGGGCAAGCAGACCCCCCGCGTCACGCAGTACGGCCACGACTCCCTCGCGACGTGGGGCATCGGGCAGGATGTCGCGGAGTCCGAGTGGCGCGGGGTCGTGCGCCAGCTGCTCGCCCAGGGGCTGCTCGCCGTCGAGGGGGAGTACGGCATCCTCGTGATCACCGACGCGTCGGCGTCCGTGCTCTCGGGCGGCCGCAAGGTCATGCTGCGCCGCGAGGCGCCCAAGCGCTCGAAGGCCGCGAAGCGCGCGGTCGCGGCCGAGCTGCCCGAGGTCGCACTGCCGCTGTTCGAGGCGCTGCGCGCGTGGCGCGCCGCCGAGGCGCAGTCGCAGGGCGTGCCGGCCTACATCGTGTTCGGCGACGCGACCCTGCGGGGCATCGCCGTCACCAAGCCCGCCTCCCTCGAGGAGCTCGGCGGCATCACGGGCATCGGCGAGAAGAAGCTCGAGCAGTACGGCGACGCGCTCCTGGGAGTCGTGGCCTCCGCCGCGTAGTTACGCGGTTCCCCTACCTGCGGTGCGCGGCTGGCGCACCTACGCTGGCGCCGTGAACCGTCGAATCCTCGTGTTGGCAGCCGCAGTGCTGGTGCTCACCGGCTGCGCGGGCACGCCCGGGGCCACGGCCACCACGCACCCGCCCACGGCCAAGCCCTCGGCGACCGCGACGAAGACCACGACCCCGACACCCACGCCGACGGTGCCGGCGAAGATCGCGCTCGCGTCGATCTCGGCGACCACCGACGGCCTCACGCTCGTCGGCGCCGACGGGTCGACGCTCGCCTTCCTCGACTACTTCCAGCCGCGCGACGCCGCGATCGCGGCCCTCACCGACGCGCTCGGGTTCGCGCCCACGCAGATCGCCAAGGACGGCACCCCGAACTCCGACAACCTGCCCAGCAACTACCTCGACTTTGAGGGGCTGCGTGTGCTGAACCCGGCGATGGACGGCACGGCGGGCTGGCAGTTCCGCATCGGGATCTACACCGCGAGCGTGCGCGGCATCCCCGTGTCCACGGTCGACGGCCTCCAGGTCGGGGCGGATGCCCCGACCCTCGAGTCCGCGTACGCGGCGTACGCGCGGCGCATCGGGAGCAGGCTCCTCATCGCCATCCCGGGCGGCTCGGGATACACGGCCTCGCTCTTCGCCGACGACCCCGCGGGCACGATCACGAGCATCCTGGTCCCGGCGGGCGGCTGAGCCGGTCGTAGACTGCACCGGGTGAGCCCCACCCCCCGCACCAACCGCGGCCCCGCCGCCGCAGCCGAGAACCGCGCGGCGATCATCAAGGCGGCCGGCGAGGTGTTCGCCGAGCAGGGTCTGAACGCGCCGCTCAACGCGATCGCGAAGCGCGCGGGCGTGGGGCAGGGCAGCCTGTACCGCAACTTCCCGACGCGGCAGTCGCTCGCGTTCGTCGCGTTCGCGGACAACCTCGCGGCGATCGAGGAGGTCGTCGCGCGCGGCGGCACCCTCGCCGACGTGCTCACGATGGTGTCGGAGCAGGCGGCGGCGTCGGCGGCGTTCATCGAGCTCATCGCCCAGCACCCGGGCGACCCGCACGCGGAGCAGCTCGGGGCGAGCCTCGCCGGCATCATCGACGCCACGATCGAGGAGGGCCGCGCGTCGGGCACCGTGCCCGCGGGGTTCACGGCCGCCGACGTGATCGTCGCCATCCAGCTCGTCGCGGGCGGCGCCTCCGTGGCCCTCGCCCGGGATCGGGAGGCGCTCGTGCGCCGGGGGTGGGAGCTCATGGGCATCCGCCTGGGCTGAGCCCGCGCGGCCTCCGCGGCCCCTCTCCGCAACTGCCGCGAGGATGCCCGGCGCAGGGCGCCGTGCCATACTGTTCACCAACCGGACAACGGTGTCCGCATAACCCGAAGGAGTTGCAATGCAGATCGCCGACAAGGTCTTCGTCGTCACCGGCGGAGGCAACGGCATGGGCCGCGAGGTCGTTCTCCAGCTGCTCGCGCGCGGCGCGCGCGTGGCCGCCGTCGACCTCAACGAGGCGGGGCTCGCCGAGACCGTCGCGCTCGCGAAGGCCGCGGAGGGCCGGCTCACGACGCACGCCCTCAACGTGGGCGACCGCGCGGCGGTGCTCGCGCTGCCCGATGCCGTCATCGCCGCCCACGGACAGGTCGACGGCCTGTTCAACGTCGCGGGCATCATCCAGCCCTTCGTGAAGATCGGCGAGCTCGACTTCGACGTCATCGAGCGCGTGCTCACCGTCAACTTCTGGGGCGTCGTCAACATGTCGAAGGCGTTCCTGCCGCACCTCCTCGCGCGCCCCGCGTCGGCGCTCCTCAACGTCTCGAGCATGGGCGGGTTCCTGCCCGTCCCGGGCCAGGCCGCGTACGGCGCGAGCAAGGCGGCCGTCAAGCTCTTCACCGAGGCGCTCTACGCCGAGAGCCAGGGCACGCCCCTCGCCGTGACGGTCATCTTCCCGGGCGGCGTCGGCACCAACATCACCGCGAACTCGGGAGTCGACGCGTCCAAGCTCGAGGCCGCAGCCGCGTCGGGCGGCAAGGCGCCCAAGACCACGACACCGCAGGATGCCGGGCGCCAGATCATCGACGCCATGGAGCGGGGTGCGTTCCGCGCCACGATCGGCGCCGATGCGCGGTTCATGGACCGCTTCGCGCGCCTCTCCCCGCGTCGCGCGACCCTGCTCATCGCGAACCAGATGAAGTCCCTCCTGGGCTGAGCAACGCGCGATCGTTCGCGCGTTGCGCGGTCGCACGGGGCGACCGCGCAACGCAGGAGCGGTAGCGCAACCCCACAAGTCGGGGAATGCTGGTTTGGATACTTCCGCCAAAGAGTGCCGCACGGGCATCCGGGCGCATTGCAGGCTCCCTACGCACTGTTTCGCGGCCCGCGACAGCGGACGTACCGTGAAACCATGAGCCAGACCCTCGACCGCACAGCCAAGACCCCCGCCACCCAGGCGCCCGCCCCCGTCGTCGACGTGGCCGCGCTGGGCGAGCAGCTCATGGGCACGTGGCGCGACATCCGCCGCACGTCGCGCGCGCTCGCGGCCCGCCCCGAGATCAAGCGCGTCGAGGGCCAGTCGCTCGACGAGCACCGCAAGCGCGTCATGGAGCAGCTGCACCTGCTCGTCGAGGAGGGGGCCGTGCACCGCGCGTTCCCCAAGTCGGTCGGCGGCGAGGAGAACCACGGAGGCAACATCGCGGGCTTCGAGGAGCTCGTGCTCGCCGATCCCTCGCTGCAGATCAAGTCGGGAGTGCAGTGGGGCCTCTTCGGGGCCGCGGTCATGCACCTCGGCACCGAGCGGCACCACAAGCAGTTCCTGCCCGGGATCATGGACCTGAGCATCCCCGGCGCCTTCGCGATGACCGAGACGGGGCACGGCTCCGACGTGTCGGCGATCGGCACGACCGCGACCTACAACGTGGACGCCCAGGAGTTCGTGCTCAACACCCCGTTCCGCGCCGCGTGGAAGGACTACCTCGGCAACGCGGCGGTCGACGGCCGCGCGGCCGTCGTGTTCGCGCAGCTCATCACCCAGGGCGTCAACCACGGCGTGCACGCCTTCTACGTGCCCATCCGCGACGACGACGGCTTCCTCCCCGGCATCGGCGGCGAGGATGACGGGCTCAAGGGCGGCCTCAACGGAATCGACAACGGCCGCCTGCACTTCACCGACGTGCGCGTGCCGCGCCTCAACCTGCTCAACCGCTACGGCGACGTGGCCGAGGACGGCACGTACAGCTCGCCCATCGAGAGCCCCGGTCGCCGCTTCTTCACGATGCTCGGCACCCTCGTGCAGGGCCGGGTGTCCCTCGACGGCGCCGCGACGGTGGTGAGCAAGCTCGCCCTCACGATCGCCCTCTCGTACGGCTCGCAGCGGCGGCAGTTCACCGCCGCGAGCGAGACGGAGGAGGAGGTCATCCTCGACTACCAGCGCCACCAGCGCCGCCTGCTGCCGCGCCTCGCGCAGACCTATGCGATGTCGTTCGCGCACGAGGTGTTCCTCGCCAAGTTCGACGACGTGTTCAGCGGCGCCCACGACACCGACGACGACCGCCAGGACCTCGAGACGCTCGCGGCGGCGCTCAAGCCGCTGAGCACCTGGGCCGCCCTCGACATCCTGCAGGAGGCGCGCGAGGCGTGCGGCGGCGCGGGATTCCTCGTGGAGAACCGCTTCACGTCGCTGCGCGCCGACATGGACATCTACGCGACGTTCGAGGGCGACAACAACGTGCTGCTGCAGCTCGTCGCCAAGCGCCTGCTCACCGACTACAGCCGCAAGTTCGCGCACGCCGACGCGGGTGCCATGCGCCAGTACGTCGCGGAGCAGGTGAACGAGGCCGCGATCAACCGCACGGGCCTGCGCCGCCTCGCCCAGAGCGTCGTCGACTTCGGCTCCACCGCGCGCTCCGTGGGCTACGTGCGCGACACCGACTCGCAGCGCCAGCTGCTCACCGACCGCGTGCAGACGATGGTCGCCGAGATCGCCGGCCGCCTGCGCAACGCCACCAAGCTCCCCAAGATGGAGGCGGCGCAGCTGTTCAACAGCAACCAGAACGCCCTCATCGAGGCGGCGCGCGCCCACGGCGAGCTGCTGCAGTGGGAGGCGTTCACGGAGGGCGTCGAAGCTGTCGAGGATGAGGGCACGCGCCAGGTGCTCACGTGGCTGCGCGACCTGTTCGGACTCGGCCTCATCGAGAAGAACGCGGCCTGGTACCTCATCCACGGGCGCATCTCGACGCAGCGCGCGCAGGCGATCACGTCGTACATCGACGACCGGCTGCTGCCGCGCCTGCGCGAGCACGCCCTGCCGCTCGTCGCCGCGTTCGAGTTCGCACCCGAGCACATCGGGGCGCCCATCGCGCTCGGCAAGGAGAAGGAGCGCCAGGACGAGGCGATGGCCTACTACCGGAACCTGCGCGAGTCGGGCACCGCCCCGCTCGACGAGAAGCAGCAGAAGAAGTCGATCAAGTAGCCTTGACCGAGTGATCAAGTTCCTCGCGCGGGCGTTCCTCGCACCGCTCGCGAGGCTGGTGTTCCGCCCGCGCATCCTCGGCAGGCAGAACGTGCCGCGCACGGGAGCCGTGCTCATCGCGAGCAACCACCTGTCGTTCATCGACTCGGTCGTGATCACGCTCGTCGCCCCGCGCTCGGTGTCGTTCCTCGCGAAGTCGGAGTACTTCACGGGCAAGGGCTTCAAGGGCCTCGTGTCGCGGCTCTTCTTCACGGGAATCGGCGCGATCGCCGTCGAGCGCTCCGCGGGGCAGGCTGCGCAGGATGCGCTCAACTCGGGCCTCGCGGTGCTGCAGCGCGGCGATGCCTTCGCCATCTACCCCGAGGGCACGCGCTCGCGCGACGGACGGCTCTACCGCGGCCGCACGGGCGTGGCGTGGCTCGCGCTCACGTCGGGCGCGACGGTCATCCCCGTCGCCCTCACGGGCACCGAGAACATCCAGCCGCCCGGCTCCAACCGGCTGCGGCTCGCGAAGGTGACCGTCGAGTTCGGGGCGCCCCTGCCGGTCGAGGGCTCAGCCGACTCGGGCCGCGACCGCCGCAACGTCACCGACGACATCATGGAGGCCATCCAGAGGATGAGCGGCCAGGAGTTCGCCGACGAGTACAACGAGCCGCCCGCCGCGACCGCGGCCGGCCGCGCCCGTCGCAAGCTGCGCCAGCGCGTGCGCCGACTGTTCCGCCGCGACGGGCGGCACTAGGCCGCGCGCCTCACGCCTCGAGGTGCTCCTCGCGCCGCCCGGAGCCGCCCAGGCGGAGGGTCGCGAGAAGGCCGAGCACGAGGAATCCCGCCGCCGAGAATGCGGCGTTCCGAGTCGCGTCGCTGAAGGCGGCGCGCGCGTCGTCCGCGATCTCGGGCGACTTCTCGTCGAGCCCCGGTATCGCCGTGCCCGAGGAGTCGACGACCGCATCCACCACCTGCTCCTGCGCCGAGGCCGGGATGGTTCCGCGCTCGTCGAGGCGGGCGGCGAGCCCGGCGCCCAACGACGTGAAGAGCACGGTGCCGAGGATGGCGATGCCGAGTGCCGATCCCACCTGGCGCGAGGTGCTCTGGGTGCCGGAGCCCTGCCCGCTCTGCTCGAGGGGCACGTCCTTGAGCACGACCCCGGTGAGCTGAGCCGTGGCGCACCCCACGCCGAAGCCGTAGACGAACAGACCGGGCACGATCTGCCACCACTGCGCACCGGGGTGGATGGCGAGCGCGACGAGCACGAGGCCCGCGATCTCCGCGAGGATGCCCACGCGCACGATCAGCACGGGCGCCAGCCGGTTGCCGAGCGCGCCGGCGAATCCGCTGGCCACGAACGATCCGATGGCGAGGGCGAGGATGACGAGGCCCGTCTGCAGCGCGTCGTATCCGAGCACGTTCTGCAGCCAGAGCGGCAGGGAGAGGATGATGCCGAACTCGCCGAGCGAGACGATGAGCGCGGCGATGTTGCCGTTGCGGAAGGAGGGGATGCGCAGCAGGCCGAAGGCGAGCATGGTCGGGCGGCCCAGCCGCTCGCGTCGCAGACCCCACAACACGAAACCGACGAGGGCGAGGAGCGTCACCGCGAAGACGAACGGTATCGGCGAGATGTCGAGGGTCCAGAAGTCGGGCGGACTGTCGCTGGACCACCAGCCGTAGCTGCGGCCCTCGATGAGGCCGAACACGAGCGAGCCGAAGAGCACCACCGAGAGCAGGGCCCCCACGACGTCGATGCGGGTCGGCGCGCCGGCCTCCCGCGACTCGGAGACGAAGATCAGCACGCCCACCACGATGACGATGCCGAGCGGCACGTTGATGCCGAAGGCCCACCGCCAGGAGTAGTAGGTGGTGAGCCACCCGCCCAAGAGCGGGCCGACGGCCGCCATGCCGCCGATCGTCGAACCCCAGACCGCGAAAGCTATCGCCCGCTCCCTGCCCAGGAACGTGGAGTTGATGATCGAGAGCGACGCGGGCAGGATCATGGCACCACCGACGCCCTGCAGGGTGCGCGCAGCGATGAGCAGGCCGCCGTCGAGCGAGAGCGCCGCGAATATCGACGCGCCTGCGAAGATCACCACCCCGATGAGCATCAGGCGTCGGCGACCGAACCGGTCGGCGAGGGTGCCGAAGACCAGCAGCAGTGCCGCGAAGACGAGGGTGTAGGTCTCCTGCACCCACTGCACCTGCGTGGAGCTGATGTCGAGATCCTCCACCACCCTGGGGATGGCGACGTTGACGATCGTCGAATCGACGATGATGAGCGCGACGGCGACGCTGATGAAGACGAGGCCGATCCAGCGCCGGCGGGGGCTGCTCATGCCGACGCCGCCCGCACCCGGGCGATCGCGGTCGCCAGCAGCACGGCGGCGGCGGCCGCGATGGCGGCGATTCCGGCGGGAACGGAGATGAGCTCACCCGTGAGCCTGCCGACGGCCACCCAGGCCAGGCCCCAGCTCAAGGCGAGCGCCGGCGCGATCCTGCCCCTGCCTCGCACGGCCAGGAGCACGCCCACGAGGGCCGCCACGGCCAGTACGGCCACGGCCCAGATGTCGGCACTCAGGCCGAAGCCCGTGAACCCTGCCGCCACGAGCACGGCCGTCGCGTTGGCGGCGGTGGCGATGCTCACCCAGCCGAGGTAGAGACCGAGGGTGCCGTCGGTGATGACCGCGTCGACCGCGCCGCTCGGTGGGAATGCCCGGCACAACAGGAACAGGCGCACGAGCACGGCGAGCAGTGCGACGATCACGGGGAGGCTCAGCCAGAGCTGGTCGAACTGCACGCTCAGGATCCACGCCGCGTTCAGGAGGAGTGACGCGGCGACCCAGTAGCCCAGCCGGCGGTGCCGATCGGCCTCCGACTGCTTGGGTAGCAGCTGCCATACGGCGTAGGCCACCAGGCCGAGGTAGATGACGCTCCAGATGGAGAAGGCGGGGACATCCGGGGCTATCGGGGTGGATGTCGCGCTCAGGGCGCCGCCCGAGGCCTCTTGGATGGGGGTCCCGCCCGCGGCGCCCGACCCGACGAACGAGCCGATTATCGCTATGACGGCGCTCGCCGCCACCGTCACCTGCCGTGTGATGTCCCGTGCTCCGCGCATGGCTCGCCCTTCCCATTGATAAGCCAGCTGACTAATTCACGCTAGCACGTAGGCTTGGGCGCGTGACAGATCCCATGGAGACGTGGCCGACCGGCAGGCTGCTCTCGACGGCGGCCCGGCTGGTGGAGCACGCCTGGCTCGAGGCGCTCGAGGCGCGCGGGCTCACGCATGCCGGGATGATCGCCCTGCACTTCCTCGACGCGGGGCCGCTCACGCAGTCCGACCTCGCGAGGATGGCCAAGGTCGAGAACCAGACGATGTCGCGCACCGTCGAGCGGCTCGAGCGATCGGGGTTCGTCGAGCGCCGCGCCGACGACGCCGACCGGCGTCGCCAGATCGTGACCCGCACGCCCGCCGGCGATGCCGCCTGGGCCTCGACGCGCTCGCTCGAGTCGGAGGTCTTCCCGGCGTTGGATGATAGCGAGCGCATGCGTGCCGGTCTATTGGAGATTATCCGTCGTTCCTCGGAGCGGCGCTGGAAGTAACGTTGTCCCGTGACGTTCAACGACAACGCGAAGATCGACTCGAGCCGGGTCAGTCGCCGGGGCCGCAACACCGGCATCGCCGTGGGCGGCGGTGGCGGGCTCCTCGTCATCGGCCTCTTCATCGTGTCGCAGCTGCTGGGCGTCGACCTCACGGGCCTCGCGGGCGGCGTGGGCACCGGCACGGGCGACCAGCAGGGCGAGGCCATCGCCAACTGCGAGACCGGGGCTGAGGCCAACGCGAGCATCGACTGCCTCCTGGGCGGCGCGTCCGACTCCCTCGACACGTACTGGTCGCAGGAGCTGCCGACACTCGGCGCGACCTACCGCTCGACCAACATCATCCTGTTCACCGGGGCGACGGACACGGGATGCGGCGGCGCGACGAGCGACGTCGGCCCGTTCTACTGCCCGGCGGACGAGACCATCTACGTCGACACCGCCTTCTACGACGAGCTCACGAGCCGGTTCGGCGCCACCGACGGACCGCTCGCCGAGATGTACGTCGTCGCGCACGAGTGGGGCCACCACATCCAGAACATCACGGGCATCATGAACGGCCTCGACCTGCAGGCGACCGGCCCGACGTCAGACTCCGTGCGGCTCGAGCTTCAGGCGGACTGCTTCGCGGGCGCGTGGGTCGGCGCGGCCCCGACCATCAAGGACGACAACGGCGTGGCCTTCCTCGAGCCCCTCACCGACGAGCAGATCGCGAACGCGCTCAGCGCGGCGTCGGCCGTCGGGGATGACCGCATCCAGTCGTCGACGCAGGGTCAGGTGACACCCGAGACGTGGACGCACGGGTCGAGCGAGAGCCGCCAGAAGTGGTTCAAGATCGGCTTCTCCGGCGGACCTGACGCGTGCAACACGTTCCAGGTGGCGACGCCCTAGCGCTCCTCGAGCGACATCTGCCAGAGCGTGTCGACATCCTTGAACTCGCGGGTGTAGCAGATCTCGTCTGACCCGTCGTCAACGGCCGCGCCGGGCGGGCCGAAGAGGAAGCGGTCGTAGTCCTCCCGCTGCTCGAAGCCGCCCGCGTCGTGGCCAAGGGCGGCGAGGCAGCCGAGGTATCTGTTGAACGCCGCAGCGTACTCGGGGCGCGTGACGACCCCGTCGGAGAGCTCGGCCCTCTGCTGTGCCGACTGCTCCGGTAGTGGGGGCTCTCTGACCCAGGCCGCCCACACCTCGTGGGTCATGCCCGCATCGGTGTCGATGGTGAGCGTGTGCGGTCCTCCGCTGGTGAGGGGCTCCGTCCATGCCGTTCCGCCACCGACCTGGGGACCGTCGGCAGTGCAGTCCACGCCTCCCCTCCACGTGCCGTCGACGATGACGTCGAGGGTTCCGACGGAGGAGCACGTGGAGACGAGCACGAAGCCCGTCGCACCCCCCGGCGCCTCGCCGAGGTCGATCGTGACGGGCCCGTCGGCGTCGGTGTGGAACACCTCGCCGAGCAGCTGCGAGTTCGCCCGGGCGTACGACAGCACCCAGCGCTCCGTGGCCTGGTCCGGCGTGACACCCGTCGTCGCGGTGGCGGCGGCGTAGCCCGTGAGGGAGCTCGCGACAGCGACGACGGACGCGCCGGCCACGAGCATCCACGCCCGCGGACGCCTGCGCTCGTAGGGCGCCGCATCGACGGTGGACACGAGCGCGTGGCGCAGTTCGGTGATGCGGTCGGTCATGGTGCGACCCCTTCGGAGAGTGCTGTGACGCGGCCGGCGAGCCGTGCCTTCGCGCGTGACAGACGCGACTTGACTGTGCCCTGCGGGATGCCGAGGGCTTCGGCGGCCTCGCGCTCCGAGAGACCCTCGAGCACGCACAGCACGATGACCTCACGGTCGGCGAGGGAGAGGGCGCGAAGCTCGCGCACGGCGTCGCCCTCACCGAACGCGTCCGCGTGGTCGGGCGAGGATGCCTCGACGGGCAGCCGCGCGAGCAGCGCCCGGTACCGGCGCGCCCCGCGGCTCAGGTTCTGGGCGGAGTGCGTGGCCGTGACGAGCAGCCACGGCAGCAGGGAGTCGTCGACGAACCGCACTCCCGCACGCCTGCGCCACGCCTCGAGGAACGTGATGGCGACGACGTCGTCGGCGTCGGCGGCGGTAGGCACGAGCCGGTGCGAGTGTCGCGCCAGGCGGTCGCGGTGCCGGTCGAAGATGCGCCCGAAGGCCTCACCGCTGCCCGCGAGGGCCTCTGCCCAGTCGGCGGAGTCGGTGGTCATACCCCGTAGTGTCCGCGCGGGGCCGATCGGTTCCCTAGCGCAGGAAGCTCAGCAGCGGCGGGTACGCGAGGCTCGCGAGGATGACGAGGCCCGTCAGCGTGATGATGACCGCGATCGCGGCGAGGGCCAGCTGGCCGAGGACGGCGATGACGGCGAGGAACTTCATGCCCCCACTGTACCGGCGACGCTGGGAAGTCAACCCGTTTTGTGGAACGTTCCGCATCCCTAGGGTCGAAGTGTGGAACCAGTGCACGGCGAGATCGCGACATCCCAGAAGCTCAGCGACACGCTCGTGCAGGTGTGCGTGGGCGAGGTCGTCGTAGGGTTCGTGGAGTCGGCCGGGCCCGTCTTCGTCGCCCTGCACGGGGTGCGCTACGACGTGGCCGTCGAGGTCGCGCAGTCGCTCGTGTTCGACGTCGCCGCCGCGGCGCTCCTGTCGCACGCGCGCGTGGTCGACCACCTCACCGCGGAGCTCGCGAAGCCCGCCGCCGTCGAGCCTGCCGCATCCTCACACCGCGCCGCGTCGTAGCACGGCAGCGCTCGCCGCGGGCATCTCCAGCCCGTGCGCGCCGGGCGTGACGGGCGCGGTCGCGAGGATGACCTCGCCAGCGCCGGGGCACGGCACTGTCCGCCCCTCGTCCGCGAAGTTGAGCAGCACGGAGACGCCCGTGCGGTCGAGGCGGAACCAGCGCGCGTCCTCGTCCCACTCGCACGCGATAGTCGCGAACGACGGGTCGGTGAGGGCGGGCATCCTGCGGCGCAGCGCGATGAGGTCGCGGTAGAGGGCGTGCAGGCGCGCGTGGTCGCCGACGGCGGGCTCCGACCAGTCGAGCCGTGAGCGCTCGAACGTGGCCGGGTCTTGGGGGTCGGGCACGGATGCCTCGTCCCACCCCATGCGCGCGAACTCCTCGACCCGGCCGCGCGCCGTCGCGAGGCCGAGCTCGGGCTCCGGGTGCGACGTGAAGAACTGCCACGGCGTGGAGGCGCCCCACTCCTCGCCCATGAATATCATGGGGGTGAACGGCCCGAGGAGCGTGAGCACGGCCTCGAGCGCGAGGCGGTCGGCGCTCAGCGTCGTCGAGAGGCGGTCGCCCGCAGCGCGGTTGCCGACCTGGTCGTGATCCTGCGTGAACGTGACGAGGCGCCACGTCGGCATGCTCTCGCGGTCGATGGGCGCACCGTGGTCACGGCCGCGGAACGACGAGTACGTTCCGTCGTGGAAGAAGCCGCCCGTCATGACCTTGCCGAGCGCCGCGAGCGAGTCGAAGTCGGCGTAGTAGCCCGCGGTCTCCCCGCTGAGGGCGACGTGCGCCGCGTGGTGGTAGTCGTCGCTCCACTGCGCGGTGAGGCCGTAGCCGCCCTCCTCGCGCGGCGTGATGAGCCTCGGGTCGTTGAGGTCGGACTCGGCGATGAGGATGGCGTCGGTGCGTTCGGCCAGCTCCTCGAGGAGGTGCTTCGGGGTGGGGTCGACGAGCGCGTGCACGGCGTCGAGCCGCAGCCCGTCGACGCCGTAGTCGTCGATCCACATGAGGGCGTTGTCGAGGATGTAGTCGCGCACCTCGCGCCGCGACAGGTCGACGGTGTCGCCCCAGGCGTTGCGGCTGCCGTCGGTGAGGTACGGCCCGAAGCGCGGCAGGTAGTTGCCGCTCGGGCCGAGGTGGTTGTACACGACGTCCTGGATGACCCCGAGCCCGCGCGCGTGGCACGCGTCGACGAACCGCTGGTACGCGGCGGGGCCGCCGTAACCCTCATGGACGGTGTACCAGAGCACGCCGTCGTAGCCCCAGTTGTGCGTGCCGTTGAAGCCGTTGACGGGCAGCAGCTCCACGAGGTCGACGCCCAGGTCGACGAGGTGGTCGAGCCGCCCGGCCGCGGAGTCGAGGGTGCCCTCGGGCGTGAAGGTTCCCACGTGCAGCTCGTAGATCACGGAGCCCGCGAGCTGCAGCCCCGGTCGCGGCGTGGGCGGCGACGGGGCGTAGGTGCGGGACCGGCCGTGCACCCCCTCGGGCTGGCGGCGCGAGCGCGGGTCGGGCAGCTCGTCGCCGTCGACGACGTAGGAGTAGTCGACATCCGGGGCCCACGCGACGTCGGCCGACCACCACCCGCCCGACTCGGTCATGGGGATGTCGCGGTCGAGCCGCAGCTCGACGCGCTGCGCCCGCGGGGCCCACACCTCGAAGGTCATGGCGCGAGCAGGGCCACGGGGTAGCGGGTGAGCACGTCGGCGAGCCGCAGCTCGCCGCCCTCGTACGCCGAGCCCGTGAGGATGTCGACGACCGGACGCTGGGGCAGCAGCACGACCGTGTCGCCCCACCCGCCGCGCGCGGCGAGCCCGACCGGCAGGCGCGTCGCGAGCGTCACGGCGCCGCCGCGGTCGAACGCGATGACGTGCTCCGCGGCCTCGCCGAACGCCGCGAGGGCCGTGTAGCGCGTGAAGAGCTCCGGATGGTCACGGCGCAGCCGTAGCGCGCGCGACGTGACGAGGAGCTTGGCGGCCCCCGTCGCGTCGACGGGCGGGTGGGCGCCCTCGTCGACGGCCGCGAGGTACATCCGCCGCACGTCGAAGTCGACGGTGCGCCGGTTGTCGGGGTCGACGAGCGAGTCCTCCCACAGCTCGCTGCCCTGGTAGACGTCGGGCACGCCCGGCGCCGTGAGCTGGATGAGCTTGGCCGCGAGGCCGTTCGACCAGCCGGGCTCCCGCACGAGGTCGACGATGCGCCCGACCTCGGCGGCCACGGCGGGGTTGTCGAAGGCGGCGTCGACGAGCGCGTGCATCCTCGTCTCGAAGGCGTCGTCGGGCGCCGCCCAGCCCGTCGACGTGCCGGCCTCGCGCGCCGCCTTCTCCGCGTACGCGTGCAGGCGCTCGCGCGACGCGGGCCACGCGCCCACGATCGACTCCCACAGCAGGTTCTCGAACGGGCCGTCGTCGAGCGGGGCGAGGGCGCGCAGGTGCCCGAGCGTCGCCCGCCACTCGTCCGGCAGCTCGGAGAGCACGTCGATGCGCGCGCGCACGTCCTCCCCGCGCTTGGTGTCGTGGGTGCTGAGGGTCGTGAGCGACGCCGGGAACGCCGCGTGCCGCGCCTCCTGCCGCGCATGGAACTCGTCGGGCGTGATCGAGAACTCCGCCGGGTCGCCGCCCACCTCGGTGAGCGAGGCGAGCCGCGAGTAGCGGTAGAAGGCCGTGTCCTCCACGCCCTTGGCCATGACCATGCCCGTGGTCTGCTGCAGGCGCTGAGCCGCGGGGTGCCCGGGATCGCTCAGCACGGGCAGCAGCGCGTCGAGCACGGGGATGAGGTCGGGCCGCCGCCGCGCGGCGTCGGAGGCCGCGGCGTCGAGGTGCTCGACGCCGTAGGGCAGGTAGGAGCGGTAGACGGGGAAGCACGCGGTGAGCTCGGCGATGGCGTCGGCCGCGCCGTCGAGGGGCACCAGCCGCGCGATGCGCAGGATCTCCGAGCGCAGGATGCCGTCGGCGATGCCGCGCCGGGTGTCGTGGATGAGGTCCGCCCAGCGGGGCGCGTCCTCGCCGTCGTGCAGGGAGTCCTCGAGGCGGTCGAGCCGCGTGCGGGCCCGCGGGTCGACGAGCACGCGGTCGATGTCGCCGAGAGCGTCGTAGCCGGTCGTCCCTGCGGCCTGCCAGTGGGCGGGCATCCTCTCGTCGCCCTCGAGGATCTTCTCGACGAGCACGTACGCCGACCCGGTCGCGCGCGCGAGGTCGTCGAGGTAGCCGCCCGGGTCGAGCAGGCCGTCGGGATGGTCGACGCGCAGGCCGTCGACGAGGCCCTCGCGGAACCAGCGCGCGATCTCCGCGTGCGACTCCTCGAACACCCACGGCAGCTCGACGCGGATCGCGGCGAGCGAGTTGATCGCGAAGAACCGGCGGTAGCTGAGCTCGGCATCGGCGCGGCGCCAGTCGACGAGCTCGTAGTGCTGGAGGGAGTGGACCTCGTCGGGATCGTCCGAGAGGGTGCCCTCGGCGACGGGGAACCGGAGGCCGAAGTAGTCGAGCTGGCCGTCCTGGATCGTGAGGGTGGTGTCGTCGCCCAGCACGGGGATGCGCAGGCGCGGCGCGAACTCCCAGTCGATGTCGAACGCCTCGGCGTAGCGCGACCCGCGCCCGCGCAGCAGCACGTCCCACCACCACGCGTTGTGGGCGGGGGTCGCGACGCCCACGTGGTTGGGGACGATGTCGACGAGCACGCCCATGCCGTGCGCGCGTGCGGCCGCGGAGAGCGCGTCGAGTCCCGCCGCACCGCCGCGCGACTCGTCGATGCGCGAATGGTCGACGACGTCGTAGCCGTGGTCGGAACCCTCCTCGGCCTGCAGCAGGGGCGAGAGGTAGACCCAGTCGACGCCGAGGTCGTGCAGGTAGTCGACGACGCCGGTGGCGGCGTGCAGGTCGAAGCCCGCGCGCACCTGCAGCCGGTACGTCGAGATCGGATCCGTCACGGGCGCGCCATGAGCACGACGACCGAGCGGCTCGCGACGTGCAGCGGCGAGCCCGCGGGCACGTGCTCGTCGCTCGCCCCGGCAGCCGTGTCGACGACGATCTCCCACCTCGCGCCGTACTCCTCGGAGGGCAGCACGAAGTCGACCTCGTTCTCCGAGGCGTTGAAGTACAGCAGCGCGTTCGCGTCGGTGACGCGGCCGCCCTTCGCGTCGCGTCCGCGGATGCCCTGGCCGTTGAGGAACACGCCCGCCGCCTTCACGAAGTCGGTGTCCCAGTCGTCACCGGTCATGGGGGACGCGTCGGGCGTGAGCCACTCGATGTCGGGCAGCGGCTCGCCCGCCCCCCTCGTGACGGGCCTGCCGTTGAAGAACCGCACGCGGCGGAACGTGGGATGCTTCGCCCGCAGGCGCGTGAGGCCGGCCGTGAACTCGACGAGGTCGCGGTCGGCGTCGTCCCAGTGGATCCAGCTGAGCTCGGAGTCCTGCGCGTAGGTGTTGTTGTTGCCCGACTGGGAGCGGCCGAGCTCGTCGCCGTGCGCGATCATGGGCACGCCCTGCGACAGCAGGAGCGTCGTGAGGAAGTTGCGCTGCTGGCGGCGGCGCAGGTCGTTGATCGCGGGGTCGTCGGTCGGCCCCTCGGCCCCCGAGTTCCACGAGCGGTTGTTCGACTCGCCGTCGTTGCCGTCCTCGCCGTTCGCGTCGTTGTGCTTCTCGTTGTACGACACGAGGTCGAGCAGCGTGAAGCCGTCGTGCGCGGTGACGAAGTTGATCGAGGCCACGGGGCGGCGGCCCTCGCCCTCGTACAGGTCGGCGGAGCCGCCCAGGCGCTCGGCGAACTCGCCGATCGTCGCGGGCTCGCCGCGCCAGAAGTCGCGCACGGTGTCGCGGAACTTGCCGTTCCACTCCGTCCACTGCGGGGGGAAGTTGCCCACCTGGTAGCCGCCGGGACCGACGTCCCAGGGCTCGGCGATGAGCTTGACCTGCGACACCACCGGATCCTGCTGCACGAGCTCGAAGAAGGTCGAGAGCTTGTCGACGTCGAAGAACTCGCGCGCGAGCGTCGCCGCGAGGTCGAAGCGGAAGCCGTCGACGTGCATCTCGGTGACCCAGTAGCGCAGCGAGTCCATGATGAGCTGCAGCGAGTGCGGGTGGCGCACGTTGAACGAGTTGCCCGTGCCCGTGTAGTCCATGTAGTACTGCGGGTCATCCTCGACCAGGCGGTAGTAGGCCGCGTTGTCGATGCCGCGGAACGAGATGGTCGGCCCGAGCTGGTTGCCCTCGGCGGTGTGGTTGTACACGACGTCGAGGATGACCTCGATGCCGGCCTCGTGCAGCGCGCGCACCATCGACTTGAACTCGTCGACCTGCTGCCCGCGGTCGCCGCGGGAGGCGTAGCCCGAGTGCGGCGCGAAGAACCCGATCGTGTTGTAGCCCCAGTAGTTCGACAGGCCCTTCTCCTGCAGTGTGGAGTCGTTGACGAACTGGTGCACGGGCATGAGCTCGAGCGCCGTGACGCCCAGGTTCGTGAGGTGCTCGATGATCGCGGGGTGCGCGACGCCGCTGTAGGTGCCACGCTCGGCCTCGGGCACGTCGGGGTGCAGCTCGGTGAGCCCCTTCACGTGTGCCTCGTAGATGACGGTGCGGTTGTAGGGGATGCGCGGGCGCACGTCGCCCGTCCAGTCGAACTCCTGGTCGACGACCACGCCGAGCATCATGTGGCCCGCGGAGTCGTCGTCGTTGCGGGAGTCCGGGTCGTCGAAGTCGTACGAGAACAGCGACTGGTCCCAGTCGATCTCGCCGCTCGTGGCCTTGGCATAGGGGTCGAGCAGCAGCTTGTTCGGGTTCGTGCGCTGGCCCCGCGCGGGGTCGTAGGGGCCCGTGACGCGGTAGCCGTAGCGCTGGCCCGCGCGGATGCCCGGCAGGTACGCGTGCCACACGTACGCGTCGACCTCGAGGAGGGGCACGCGCGTCTCGGCGCCGTGCTCGTCGAACAGGCACAGCTCCACAGACTCGGCGATCTCGCTGAACAGGGCGAAGTTGGTGCCGCCCGCGTCGAGGGTCGCGCCGAGCGGATAGGCCGATCCCGGCCAGGTCTCGACTGCCACTAGACCGTGGCGAACGACAGGGTTGCCGTCGAGAGCGACCCGAAGCTGCGCACGGGGCCGGGGGTGAGCACGGAGATGACCTCGTACTCGAACTCGTGGCGCTCGATGAAGCCGATGACCGAGCGGGAGTCGGTCGGGGGCATGCGGCGGTCGCACACGCGCCATTCGCTGCCCGAGATCAGGTCGAGGCGGATGTCGTCAACGGTCAGTGGTGGCATGGTCCGATGGTAGGCACGTCGGGCCGCCCGGCGCTGGCCCTTGCGCGCTCACGTGCGGCGCGCTAGCTCCCGCGAGAGCCACAGGTCGTAGCGCTGCCACGGGTCGTCCACTCCCGCCGCGAGCTCGGCGATGTGCTCGAGCAGTTCGTCGTGCACGGCGAACCACTCCGTGCGCGGGAAGCGGTGGGCGGCGAACTGCGCGTGGCGGCGCTGCTCGAGGCTGCGGTCCCCGCGCTCGAACGCGAGCACCTCGTCGAAGTGCAGGGCCGCGAGGCGTCCGCGCGGCGTCGCCGAGGTGCCGATCTTGATGCGCTCGCGCTGGCGCACGTAGTAGACGACGTCGACGCGCACGACCTCGTCGGGCACCTCGCCCGCCCGCCACTCGCACCGTGCGCAGATCCAGCCGGACGGGAACCGCAGCCCCGTGCGAGAGCCGCACGCCGCGCACGGCGCCGGCAGGAGGTCGACGACGCCGGACTCCTCGGCCACCCAGTCGTGCGCGGCGACGAGGTGCGCGGCGCACAGGGCCACGGGCGCGGCCGGGTCGGCGAGCCCGCCGCAGCCCGCTATCGAACACCCCTGCGCCATGCGCCAACACTACGGTCGAGGGCCGACGCAAGGGGTAGGTGGGCGAGGATGCCGGTCCTTAAACTCGAAACATGGACACAGCCGCGCCCAGCACCATCTCGGACCAGACGATCCTCACCGGGGAGACCTCCGGCACCGTCACGGTGCTCGACGGCGGAACCCTCGTGATCGACGGCAGCCATGACGGCACCGTCGTGCTCGAGGGCGGTGGCGCCCTCTTCGTGCGCGGGGTGCTCAACGGCGCGCTCGAGGTCGGCAGCCTCTCGACGGCGACGATCTCGGGCGACGTGAGCGGCAAGATCGACATCCGCATCGCGGGCACGATCGTCGTGGAGGGCGAGGGGCGCGTTGCCGGTCCCGTCGCGAACTACGGCTCGTTCACGAACCGCGGTCTGCGCAGCGGGCCCGTCGTGGGCCGCGAGCCGGACGACCAGGACGGCGCCGTGAACGCCGAGCCGGTGCATCCCGGCATCTACAACTACACCCTGCCGCCGCGCGGCTAGGGGCACCCCCGCGCCCCCTCCCGACCCCCGCGTGTCTCGCAAAGTGACAGGTGTAGCGCACATTTCCGCGACTCTGGTCACTGTGCGAGACACGAGCGGGGTGCCGGGCGGGGGTGCCGCGCGGGCGGGCGCGGATCCCTCGCGGGAGCCTCGCAAAGTGACAGGTGTAGCGCACATTTCCGCGACTCTGGTCACTGTGCGAGACACGAGCGGGGTGACGGGCGGGGGTGCCGCGCGGGCGGGCGCGGATCCCTCGCGGGAGCCTCGCAAAGTGACATATGTAGCGCACATTTCCGCGACTTTCGTCACTGTGCGAGACACGAGCGTGACGCGCGACACGAGCGGGCCGCGCGTGCCGCGGGCGGCCGCCCGCCGCGCTAGTCGGCGGTCGGCTCGGGCTCGATGCGGAGTCCGCCCGGAGTGTTCGCCGAGTCGATGAGCTGGTCGAGCCACGCGCGGTTGATCTCCTGGCGGCCCTGGTCGAAACGGAACTGGAGCGTCGCGTTGGTGCCCACCCAGATCGTGGTGCGCCCGCCCTTGTCACGGTCGAGGGAGATGGCGAAGCTCTCGTTGCGGCGCAGCTTGGCGAGGGTGACGACCTCGACGTGGGCGAGGGTGCGGTCGTCGAGCTCGAAGGTCTCCGGGGGAGTCCCGTACAGCAGCTGGCCCATGTAGTCGTCTTTCCAGTGGGGGTGTCAAGATGTGTCTATGGCGATTGTAAACAGGCTGACGGTCGACGGCCGCGACTACTTCCTGCCCGAGCCCGTCACGGAGCTCAAGGGCAAGATCCTCGAGGCGATCAAGGCGGGCGGCGGCTACGTGAACATCCCGCCGCTGCGGTCGGGCCCCGGCATCGACATCCTGTTCTCCCCGGGCATGCCCGTCGTGTGGACGCAGATCGACGTGGGCGGCGACGGCGACGCGGTGGCCGCCGTGGGCGAGCCCGCGACCGACGACTTCGACGGGCTCTAGGCCGTCAGGAGGCTCTCGAGCTCCGCGAGCGGCATGGGCATCGCGAGCAGGAAGCCCTGGGCGCGCTCGCAGCCGAGCTCGCGCACGAGCGCGAGCTGCTCGTCGGTCTCGATGCCCTCGGCCACGACGCGCAGGCCCCGCCAGTGGGCGAGCTCGACGATCGCGGTCATGAGCGCGAGGGACTGCACCGAGCCGTCTTGCACGAGGCTGCGGTCGATCTTGAGCTCGGTCGCGGGGATGCGCTCGAGCTGCTGCAGCGACGAGTAGCCGATGCCGTAGTCGTCGATCGAGATGCCGAGCCCGCGCTGGCGCAGCTCGTCGAGCCGGATCGCGATCGACGGGGTGTCGAGGATGGGGTAGCTCTCGGTGATCTCGATCGTGATCGCATTGGCGGGCAGGCCCACGCGGCCGAGGTCGCGGTCGAGCAGGTCGAAGAACGCGAGGGTCGTGAGCTGGTTCGCCGAGACGTTGACGGAGACCTCGAGGGCGATGCCGCGCTCGTTCCAGCTCGTGACCGCCGCGAGCACCTGCTCGATCATGTGGCGGCCGAGGGTGTGGATGAGAGCCTGGTCCTCCGCGATGGGGATGAAGACGCCGGGCGCGATGAGGCCGAGCTCGGGGTGGTTCCACCGCGCGAGGGCCTCAGCCGCGACGATCCTGCCCGTGGCGAGGTCGAACTGGGGCTGGTAGTGCGCGACGATCTCCCCGCGCTCGCACGCGCCGTGGAGGTCGTGGACGAGGCGCTCCTCACCGACCAAGAGGTATCACCGCCCCGTTCTCGTGTTGCATGTACCTAGTACACGCGTTTGGCAACCCCGAAATCTACCGTGCTTGATTTTGGGCCGATCACACTTATACTCCGGTCAGGCTTCGAACCCCCCTCGACGCCCCGCTCTTCTGGATTGGTAGAACCCGTGACGACGACACCCGCCGCCACCGTGCTGACACGCAACAACGTGCACGTGTCCGGGAAGCCGGACGGCCGGGCGATCATGTTCTCGCACGGGTTCGGCTGCGCGCAGGAGGTGTGGAGCCGGGTCGCCCCGCACTTCGAGGCCGACCACCGGGTGATCCTCTTCGACCACGTCGGCTCGGGCGGGTCCGACCTCTCGGCGTACGACCGCGGCAAGTACGACTCGCTGCACGGCGCCGCCGACGACATCCTCGAGATCCTCGAGGCGCTCGACGTGACCGACGTCGTCTTCGTGGGCCACTCGGTGAGCGCCATGATGGGCGTGCTCGCCTCGGTGCACGATCCCTCGCGGTTCGGCAAGCTCATCCTCGTCGGCCCGTCGCCGCGGTACATCGACCAGGGCGACTACACGGGCGGGTTCAGCGCCGCCGACATCGACGGCCTCCTCAACTCGCTCGACGCCAACTACCTCGCGTGGTCGGCGACGATGGCTCCCGTCATCACGGGCAACCCCGACCGGCCGGAGGTGGGCGAGGAGCTCACGGGCCTGTTCTGCGCGACCGATCCCGTGATCGCCGGGCACTTCGCGCGCGTGACCTTCCTCTCCGACAACCGCGCCGACCTCGAGGCCGTCACGGTGCCGACGGTCGTGCTGCAGTGCAGCGAGGATGTCATCGCCCCCGACGTCGTGGGCGACTACGTGCACGAGCACATCCCCGGCAGCACCCTCGTGCGGCTGTCGGCCAAGGGCCACGTGCCGAGCCTCTCCGACCCCGACGAGCTCGTCGCGGTCATCCGGGCGCAGCTGTGACCGAGGAGCTCTTCCAGCACGCCCCCTGCGGCCTCGTGCGCACGGTCGACGGCGTCATCCTCGACGCCAACGACACGATCCTCGCGTGGCTGGGCCGCGACCGCGAGTCGTTCGTCGGCACGCTCCTGCAGCAGCACCTGGATGCGGGCAGCCGCCTGTTCTTCGAGACCCGGCACACGCCCGTGCTGCTGCTCTCGGGCACGGTCCGCGACGCGTCCCTCACGATGCTGCGCGCGGACGGCTCCCCCCTTCCGGTGCTCCTCAACTCCACGGTGCACGACGGAGCCGTCCACACGGCGATCTTCGACGCGGGCGCGCGCGCCGACTACGAGCGCGAGCTCGTGGAGGCCCGCCGCGCCGCCGAGGCCTCGGAGGTGCGCGTGCGCGTGCTGCAGGCGTCGTCGAGCGCGTTCGTGAGCAGCTCGACCGAGGAGCAGGTGTGCGTCGCGCTCTTCGCCGCCGCGACGGAGGCGTTCGGAGCGACCGCCACGGGGGTCTTCCTGCTCGACGACGCGGGCGAGTACAACCTCGTCGCGGGGCAGCATCCGCTCGACGGCGCGCTGCCGCGCAGCGCCCCGCGCGCGTCCGACGCCGCGCTGCTCGAGGAGAAGACCATGACGGTGTCGGTGCGCGACGCCGACGGCCCCTACTCGGCCCTCGCCCTAGCGCTGCGCGCCCGCCGTCTGGACTCGGTCACGATCATCCCCCTGCTGCGCAACGGCGTCTCGATCGGCGTGCTCGCGTGCTTCTTCGCGCGCGAGCGGGCCTTCGACGCGGAGTACGCCGACCTGCAGGCGGCGTTGTCGCGCCAGGCCGCCCTCGCGATCTCGCGCGTGCGCCTGCAGAAGGAGCTCGAGCGCCTCGCGCTGCACGACCAGCTCACGGGGCTCGACAACCGCAACCTCATCCTCGAGAACGTGCACACCGCCGTGACGCGCGCGCGCCTCACGAGCCGGCCCGTGTCCGTCGTGTTCCTCGACCTCGACGGGTTCAAGCGCGTCAACGACGAGCTCGGCCACCAGGCGGGCGACGCGGTGCTGCAGGAGGCCGCCGCGCGGATCCGCTCCGAGGTGCGCCACGCCGACTCCGTGGGGCGCTACGGCGGGGACGAGTTCGTCGCGATCTGCGAGGACGCGGACCGGGATGCCGCTGCCGCTGTGGCCGACCGCATCCGCGAGGCCGTGGCCCGGCCCTACGCCGGCCTGCCCGACGGCTACGGCGTGACGGCGAGCGTGGGCGTCGCCATCTACACCCCCTCCGACGCCCCGGAGCCCAGCGACGACGAGCTCATCGGGCTCGCCGACGACGCGATGTACATCGCCAAGAGCGCGGGCAAGGACCGCGTGACGTTCCTGCACCACTAGGCGCTCTAAGCTCGACATGCACGACGAAGAAGGGATCCCGCGATGGGAACGCTGACCTACGACTCCAAGCTCACGGCGACCTTCGACGACCGCGTCCTCGCCCACCTCCAGATCGTGATCTGGGCGAAGATCCGCCGCGGCGAGCCGTTCTCGTTCACCTGGAGCGAGCCGTCGCGCAACGGCTACGGGCGAACCTCGATCTGGATCAGCCCCAACATCTCGCTCGCCTTCGAGTACTTCGGCGGCAAGACCCCGCTCATCAACAAGAACTGGGTCAACCTGCTCAGCAAGTCCGCGAACTCCCCGGGCGGACTGCAGCTGCTGCCCGAGCCCGAGGATGTGCCGGGCCCGGCTAGCTGACCCGCACGAGCTCCCACCCGAGCCCCGCGCTGCGCACCTCGAAGAAGCGCACGACGCCCGACTCGTCCCGCGCCCGGAACCGCCACACGTCGACATCCCCGTCGACGTGCAGCTCGTCGGCGATCACGCGGTAGCGCCGGTTCGCGTGCACGAGCCGCACGGGCACCCCCTCGACGAACCACAGCCCCACGGGGCTGCCGGCGTACGAGGGGTGCAGGAGGGTCATGACGCCAGCTGGAAGATCCCGTAGGCGAGGCCGAGCGTCGTGAGGCCCGTGAGGGCGATGGTCGCGCGCAGCATGAGGATCTCGCGGCGGTCGTGCGCGGCGACATCCTCGCCGTCGACCGCGACCTGCGCCTCGGCGAGGCCCTCGAAGCTGCCCCTCCCGCGGCCCTTGGCGTCGCTCGCGAGGTAGCGGCCGTCGAGGCGCTCGATCATGCCGAGGTAGTCGCCCTTGCGCGTCGCGACCCACAGGCCCGACTCCGGGCTCATCCAGTGGATGCCCGCGGGGGAGTCGAGCTCGAGGGTCATGCCACCGACGCTATCCGCCGGCACCGTCAGGGCACTCCCTCTTGACGAGGATGCCACGGCGGTCGTATACGTCAGCGCGAGACGCGGTTCCGCCCGCCGGCCTTCGCCCGGTACATCGCCGCGTCGGCCCGTTCCACGAGCTCGGCGGTGGACCCGGGTCCGCCGCCCACGAGGCCGCACGACGCCGTGACGACGACGCTGCCGTCGCGCAGCGCGATGGGCTCGCCCAGCGCCGCGACCACCCGGTCGGCGACGCGCTCCGCGGCGGCCGCGGTCATGTTCTCGCACACGATGACGAACTCGTCGCCCCCGAAGCGCGCGACCCTGTCCTGGCTGCGCACCTGCGTGATGAGCCGCTGCGCGACCTCGAGCAGCACGGCGTCGCCGGCCTCGTGGCCGTAGGAGTCGTTGATGCGCTTGAAGTCGTCGAGGTCGACGAAGAGCAGCGAGATCTCCGAGCCGCGCTCCCGGATGCGCTCGAGCTCCTCCTGCAGGAAACGGCGGTTCGGCAGGCTCGTGAGCGGGTCGCGCAGCGCGAGCTTCGCGAGCCGGGCCTCGTTGCGGCGCGAGAGGGCGCTCTCGAGGCCCTGGGCGAAGTCGCCCGCCGCGGTCGCCGCGTCCTCCCACGGCAGCGAGGTCGCCGTGACGCTCTCGGTCCACGACGAGAACGACAGGCGCGGCGAGAGCGGGGTCGGGCGGTTGTCGGGGCCCTGGTCGCCCAGCCAGTCCACCGACTGCAGCACCTCCCGCCGGAAGAACGCCAGGTAGTCGCCGGCCTCGCCGATCGGCACGACGAGCACGCCCGCGAAATCCGGCAGGAGGGGCGCGAGGTCGGGATGCTCGGTAGCGATCGACGCCGTCTCGAGGGCCCCGCGCCGCGCGAGCTCGTCGAGCACGTCGGCCTCGGGGGCGCCGGGCGTGCGGCGGAGGTCGCCGTCGAGCTGGATCGCCGCCGCATCCGCGGTCACGAGGTCGAGCACCGTCGGGGCGCCCTCGAGCAGCGTCGCCGAGAGCTCGTCGGAGCCCACCATGCGCGTGAGCAGCGTCGCCCGCAGCTCCCGCCGCCGCACCTCGACCTCGAGCGAGTGCAGGTCGCGCTGGGCGCCGAGCTGCAGCGCCACCTGGTTGCCGAGCACCTCGAGGCTGCGGCGCAGCAGGAACGGCAGCCGTCGCTCCTCGCGGTGCGCGCACGTGATCATGCCGATGAGCACACCGCGGTAGATGAGCGAGAACGAGAGCGTGGATGCCTGGCCCATGTTGCGCATGAACTGGCGGTGGATGGGCGAGACGCTGCGCAGCTCCGCGACGCTCAGGTCGAGCTGTGCGGGTTCGATGTCGGCCAGCGTCAGGAGCGCGACCGGCTCCTTCGTGCTCGAGACGATGGCGCGCGAGAGCTTGGAGAGGTAGAGCTGGCGGGCTTGGGCGGGGATGTCCGTCGCGGGGAAGTGCAGGCCGAGGTACGGCTCCATGTCGTCCGCGCGGTCCTCGGCGACCACCTCGCCGTGACCGTCGGGGTGGAAGTGGTAGACCATGACCTGGTCGAAGCCCGTGAGGTCCCGGAACTCCGTGGCGACGAGCGCGAGCAGGGCATCCCGGCCGACGGCGTCCTTGATGCGGTTGGCGGCGCCGTACACCTGCGACGCCGTCGCGAGCTCGTCGCTGTCGGAGCCGGGCTCGAGCTCGACGAAGGTCGCGGGCCCGTCGCGGTGCACTATCGCGTCGAACGGGCGGCCGTGGAGGACGATGCGCGCGGGGTTGGCCCCCGACGCGGCGACCTGCAGCGAGTCGAGCGAGTCGGCGGCGATGAAGTCGTCGACGACGCGGCCGAGCATGTCGTCGATGCGTATCCCGATGAACTCCTCGGCGTTCTCGCTCACGGCGACGAGCCGACGGCTCTCGCGGTCGAAGCCGAAGAGCGCGCCGTGCGGCTGCACGGTTCCGGGCGTGCGGATGGGCTCGTCAGCGCAGGACTCGAAACCGAGCTGCTCGGGCGATACGGGGGTGCTGCTCAACGTGCTCCTACTACTGTCCGGGCTCCCCATATCCTCCGCAGGATTCCCGGAGCACAACAGGGGTTGTCAGCGCGGGGGATTGCCGATAGTGACAAGCGTGTCACGTTCGGCGGCGCTGTCCAGTCTGAGCTTGCATGAACACACCAGCACGGCGGATCCTGCTCGGCGTCACCTCGGCACTCGGGGTGTTCGTGGGCGCGTGGGCCGCGATACTCCCCGACAGCTTCTACGCCTCGTTCCCCGGCCTCGGCCTCGGCCCGTGGGTGGCCGTCGACGGCCCGTACAACGAGCACCTCGTGCGCGACGTCGGCGCGCTCTACCTCGCGCTCGCCGCCGCGGGCGTCTACGCGGCCCTCTCGCCCACGATCCAGGCCGGCCGCGCCGTCGGAATCGCGTGGCTCGTGTTCTCCGTGCCGCACCTCGCGTACCACCTCGAGCACCTCGAGGGACTCGACCCCCTCAACGCCGTCGCGGAGATCGTCAGCCTGTCGAGCACGATAGTGCTGGCGGTTCCGCTGCTGACCACCCCCAGGAAGAAGAAGGAGCAGGGCAAGTGAAGATCGCAGTCGCAGGAGCAACCGGGGCCGTCGGGCGCCATGTCGTCGACGTCGTCCGTGAGCACGGGCACGAGGCGGTGCTGCTCTCCCGCGCGGAGGGTGTCGACCTCGTGTCGGGGGCGGGGCTCGACCTCTCGGGCGTCGACGCCGTCATCGACGTCGCGTCGACGTCCACGCAGTCGGGCGAGGAGTCACGGGCGTTCTTCGGGGCCGTGACCCGCACCCTGCAGGCCGCCGAGCTCGCGGCCGGAGTGGGTCACCACGTCTCCCTCGGGATCGTGGGCTCGTCGGACGCCCCGTACGCGTACTACGCGGGCAAGGTGCTGCAGGAGGAGCTCGTCGAGGGCGGCGCGGTGCCGTGGACGATCCTGCGCGCCACCCAGTTCCACGAGTTCGCGAGCCAGATCCACGGGAGCATCACGGCGGGCCCGTTCATCCTCGTGCCCAAGATGGTGTCGCAGCCCGTCGCGGCGCGCGAGGTCGCCGAACGGCTCGTGCAGCTCGCGGAGGGCGCCCCCGCGGGACGCGTGCCCGACCTCGCGGGGCCGCGCGTCGAGCACATGCCGCGCATGGTGCGCGCGTGGGCGAGGCACACGGGAGCGCGCGGGCCCATCGTCACCGTGCCCGCCCCCGGCCCCTTCGGCAAGGCCCTGCGCGACGGCACGCTGCTGCCGAAGCCCGGTGCCGACCTCGGCACGCAGACCTACGACGAGTGGCTCGCGGGCCAGTAGGGCGGAATCCGGTCGTCGACCCGACCCGAACGGGTCGACGACCGGTCACGCGGGGGAATTACCCTGATCCATCCCCGCATGGCTTACCCACCACCCATACTCCGCAGGTGCCCAGACGATGGACAGCCCCTTCACAGGGTTAACCCCGGGGTTAAGTCAGGCCCGCTGCGTCCACTCGAGCGCCTGCACGGCCTTGGCCTCGACCACGGCATCCTCGGGGAGCATGAGCCGGTAGACGCTCTTCGGATCGGGGATCGCCTCGACCATGGCGTCGATCATGGGCTGCGGGTCGTGCTCCGCCGCGAGCAGCAGCTTCGCCGCGCTGTCGGGGAACGGCAGGTGCACCTTCTCCTTGAGCGGCTCCCACTGCCCGGGCGTCTCGGCGCCCGTCTCGTTGTAGCCCGTGCGGTAGAGCCCGGGGTTCACGGTCATGACGCCGATGCCGTGCGGGTTGAGCTCGGCCTTCATCGTCGAGGCGAGCGCCTCGACGGCGTGCTTGGTCGCCGCGTAGACGCCCATGTACGGCGGCGCCCAGATGCCCTCGAGCGACGAGACCCACACGACCTTGCCCGACTTGCGCCGCAGCATCCCCGGGATGATCCGCTGCGCCAGGTCGAGGTGCGCGAACACGTTCACCTCGAACGAGCGGCGCACGAGCTCGAGGGGCACGTCGACGAGCGAGCCGTTCTCCTGCACGCCCGCGTTGAGCACGAGGATGTCGACATCCGCGGCCCCCGCCCGCGCGAGGTCGATGGGGCTCAGCAGGTCGAGCTTGACCACGTCGAGCTTCACCCCGGCCTCCTGCGCATCGGCGCGGAGCGTCGTGACCTGCTGCCACGTCTCGCACGCGGCGGTCACGTGGTGCTTCTTCGCGAGCCCGAGGGCGGCCCCGCGGCCGAAGCCGCTCGAGGCGCCCGTGATGAGGATGCGCTTCTTCGCCATGGGTGGACCTCCGTGTCAGCCGAGCAGGGATACCGCACGCGCGATCACGAGCACGAGGATCACGAATCCGCCGAGCGCCTGGAAGCCCACGAGGAGCTTGGCGCGCGCGGTGAGGGGCATGGCGTCCGGGGGGCTGAACGCCATGGTGTTCGAGGCGGAGAAGTAGAGGTAGTCGACGAACCCGGCCGTCCAGTTCGACTTCACGGACGACCCGCGCGCCACCTCGACGACGGTGTCGGCATCCTCGTCCTGCGGGAAGCGGATGTCGGCGTCGGGCAGGTCGTCGCGCTTCGTGAGCGCACGCGTGACGGGGCCGCCGCGGTCCATCTCCCAGTAGATGAGCGAGTAGACGATGATGTGCGTGCCCCACACCTGGGCGGCGGCGATGAGCAGCGAGCCGTCCTGGTCGCTCTTGGCGCCGACGAGCTGGATGATGAGCTGCACGAGCGCCACGTGGTTCGCGGCCGCGAGCAGCACCGTGAGGCCGATCGAGAGCCAGCGCGACACCGTCGTCTGGCTCACCATGCGCACGGGGTTGATGATGATCATGGGGACGAGCAGCACGAGGCACACGGCGACCACGCCGTAGCGCAGCGGCGGGAAGAAGCTCGAGGGCAGCAGGGCGTACAGCGCGAGCGCGACGACGACGGAGGCGACGGCCGGCCAGCGGTGCTCGGCGCGGCCCTTGCCCTCGGCCAGCTCGCGCTCGCGGGACTTCGTGGTGGCCATGTCGTCACGGTATGCCCGGGCGCGCGATGACCGAGGGGGCTTGCCGCGGGCGGCGCGCGGGGCTAGGCACGCGAAAGGGCCCCGCCGGAGCGGGGCCCTTCACGAGCGGGATCAGTCCTCGAACATGCCCGAGATGCCGACCCAGCTGCCGATGTCGCCGAAGATGTCGCTCACGTCGACGGCGTCGGTCAGCGAGCCCTGCGTGGCGTTGTCGACGAGGTCGGACACCGAGGTGCCGATGTCGTTGCCGGTCACGGTGCCGACGGCGGTGCTGTTGCCGTTGCCGACGGCCGTGTCGTTGCCCGAGAGCAGCGGCGCGGTGACCGAGTTGCCCGAGCCGACGTCGTTGCCGTTGAGGATGTCCCCATTGAGGACCTCGGTCTGCGGCGCGAACACGGTCGTCGTGTCGGTGGTGGTGCTCGTCGCACGCGACGACCACTTGGAGATGCTGCTGTAGTCGCCGTCGGCGGCCATGGCGGGGGCGGCTGCTCCCACGATGACGAGGGCGGTGGCGGCGGCAGCGGTTCCGAATGCGGTCTTCTTGTTCATGAGCGGGTACTCCTTCACGTTGCGCTTCCGGGTGTCTCCCGGTCGCAGTGGGGGTCCGGAGCGGGCGTGACCCCGGTTTGGGGGCCACGCGCCGAAACGGCATCCGGAGGCCCCGGACCGGCGCCGACAGCCCCGGAATCCCGGGGGAGTTGCGAAAACCTGCGAAAAGGCTGGCAGTGCCTACAGGGGGGCCATCGCGGAGAGGAACTCGGCGGTGTCGGCGACCTGCTCGAAGCGCACGGCCTTGCCGTCGCGCACGCGCCAGATGTGCACGACGCGCGCCTGGAACGGCCGGCCCGTCGCGCGGAACGTGCCCGAGTAGGTGCCGAGGGCCATGACGGTGTCCCCGTCGTCGAGCAGCTCGTCGATGGCGACCGCGAACCCGTCCCACTCCCTGGCTATCGCGCCGAACACGTTCTCGGCCACCGACGACGCCCCGAGGTAGGTTCCCGCGAGCGGCGAGCCCGTCGCCTCGGTCCACACGATGTCCGGGGAGAGGGGCGCGAGCATCCCCGCCAGATCGCCCGCCTCGTTGGCCGCGTAGTGCGCCTCGATCACGGCCCTGTTGCTCATGGACTCCAGCTTCGTCGCGTGCGCGGGCGTGCTGTTGTCCCGGGCAGTACGTCCGTTGTTCCAGAGCGTATGGACGCCCGCGGCTCTGGTACTCGCCGCCCACGGGCTGGCACTGTCGGAGTCATGAGTGAGCGCCCAGACGTCATCGTTGTCGGAGCAGGGTCGGCGGGATCCGTGATCGTCCGCCGGCTCGTGGATGCCGGGCGGCGCGTGCTGCTCCTCGAGGCGGGCGGCCCCGACACGAGCCCGGCCATCAAGGACCCGGCCCGTCTGGGCGAGATCTGGCACAGCGCCGACGACTGGGACTACTTCACCGTGCCGCAGGAGCACGCGGCCGACCGCCGCCTGCACCTGCCGCGCGGCAAGGTGCTCGGCGGCTCGCACTCCCTCAACGCCATGATCTACGTGCGCTGCGCCCCGCAGGACTACGACCACTGGGAGTCGCTCGGCAACCCCGGCTGGGGCTGGGACGACGTGCTGCCCGTCTTCAAGCGGATCGAGGCCTACGACGGGCCCGCCTCCGACCTGCGCGGCACGGACGGGCTCCTCGACGTGACCGTCGACTACGACCTCAACCCGATCCAGCGGTCGATCATCGACGCGGCGGTCGAGATCGGGCTCGAGGAGAACCCCGACTACAACGGCGCCACCCTCGACGGCGTCTCGAAGCAGCAGGTGACCGTGCGCGACGGCGTGCGGCTCTCGACCTGGAACGCCTATGCCGAGCCCGTCGTGGGCTCCCCCCTGCTCACGGTCGTGACAGGCGCGTGGGTGCACGGTCTGCTGCTCGACGGCACGACCGTGACCGGGGTCGAGTACGAGCACGAGGGGCGGATCGTCCGCGCCGAGGCCGACCAGGTGGTGCTCTCGGCGGGGGCGATCGACTCCCCGCGCATCCTGCTGCGCAGCGGCATCGGACCGGCCGACGAGCTCGCCGCCCTCGGGTTCGATGTCGTCGTCGACCTGCCCGGCGTGGGCAAGAACCTGCACGACCACCTGCTCTCGCCCGTGATCTTCACGACCGACGAGCGCGAGATCGACCCGCCCGCGCCCGGCACGGGGATCACCCAGTCGCACCTGTTCTGGCGCAGCAGGCCCGGCCTCGAGGTGCCCGACACGCAGCCCATCAACTTCAGCGTGCCCATGTACGAGGAGTGGATGACCGGCCCCGCGTGGGGCTTCACCCTCATGGGCGGCATCGTCTCGCCGAAGAGCCGCGGCAGCCTGACGCTCGCGGGCACCGACCCGCACGCGGCGGTGCTCATCGACCCGAACGTGCTCGCCGAGGAGGACGACCTGCTCGCGCTCGAGGCGAGCGTGCGCCAGTGCCGCGAGATCGGCAGGGCCTCCGCCCTCGCGGGCGCGTGGGGCGCCCGCGAGCTCTACCCCGGGCCGGAGGTCGACGACGACGCCCGGCTGCGCGACTACGTGCGCCGCACCGTCATCACGTACCACCACCAGGTCGGCACCTGCAAGATGGGGGTCGACGAGCTCGCCGTGGTCGATCCCACGCTGCGCGTGCACGGCGTCGCGGGCCTCATGGTCGCGGATGCGTCGATCATGCCCCGAGTCACGACGGGCAACACGAACGCCCCGTCGATCCTCATCGGCGAGAAGGCCGCGGAGTTCCTGCTCGCGTGAGGATGCCCGCGGCTACGCGCCCGCGAGCGTGCGGGCGCGCAGCTCGCTCGGGGCCATCTCGTACGCGGCCTTGAAGACGCGCGAGAAGTGCGCGGCGTCGATGAACCCCCAGCGGCCGGCGATGGCGCCCACGGGCAGGTGCGCGAGCAGCGGGTCGATGAGGTCGCGGCGGCACTTCTCGAGGCGCTGCTCGCGGATCCACGTCGAGACCGTCGTGCCCTTCTCGCGGAAGAGCCCGTGCAGGTGCCGGATCGAGATGAAGTGCGCGGCGGCGATCTGGGTGGGGCCCAGGTCGGGCTGGCCCAGGTTGAGGTCGATGTAGCGGCGGATCTGCTGCATGAGCAGCTGGTGGCTGTCCGCCGGGTCGGCGTCGAGGTCGAGCTCGCTCGCGAACATCGTCGTGATGAGGTCGATCGCGGACTGCACGAGTCGCGGGCCCGTGACGCCCCCCACGCGGTCGAGGTTCTGCGACACGTTCTGCAGGAACGGGATGATCATCGACCCGAGCCCGTCGTCGCTCGAGAACCGGTGCGCCGTGAGCTGCTTCACGATCTCGGGCGGCAGCCCGAGGTGCTCGCGGGGGAACATGAGCACGAGCATCCTCATGTCCTCCTCGAAGACGAGGGAGTACGGCCTGCCCGTGTCGTAGATCGCGAGGTCGCCCGGCTGCAGCACGGCCTCGCGGCCGTCCTGGATGAGCAGGCCCGTGCCCGACACCTGCAGGCTCGCCTTGTAGTACGAGGGGTCTGAGGATGTGACCATCGACGACGTGCGCTCGACGAGGTGCTGCGACGCCGTGACCTCGCTCACGTGCACGGGCTCCACGTCGACCGTGCGCAGGCGGCCCCAGAACGGATCGTTGCCCACGCGCAGCACGTCGAGCGGCACGAACGACGCCGTCACGGCCTCACGGTAGTCGTGGAAGCTGTGGGACACGGACGACCGCACGCTCTTGCCCGACGCTGTGTTCACGCATTACCACCTTGTAATCACGGATGAACGGATAGTACCGCCGCGGAGGCCGCCTAGGTGTTGATGATCTGGGGCACCGCGACCGACTTGAGGCCCTCGACCCCGAACTCGAGGCCGTAGCCCGAGCCCTTGACGCCGCCGAACGGCATCATGGGATGCACGACGCCGTGCTTGTTGATCCACACCGTGCCGGCCTCGAGCTGCAGGGCGACGCGCCGGTTCTCGTCGGCGTCGGGACCCCACACCGACGCGCCCAGGGCCGCGTCGAGGTGGTTGGCGCTCGCGATCGCCGAGTCGACGTCGGAGTAGCGGATGATCGGCAGGGCCGGCCCGAACTGCTCCTCGTCGACGAGCGGGTCGCCGTCGTTGAGGTCGGCCACGAGGGTGATGGGGTAGAACAGCTCGCCCAGCTCGGTGGCGGGCGAGCCGCCCGTCACGATGCGGCCGCCGCGGGCCTTCGCATCCTCCACGAGGCGCGAGACGATGTCGAACTGCTTCCTGTTCTGCACGGGTCCGAGCACGTTGTTCTCGTCGAGCCCGTTGCCCATGGGCGTGGACTCGGCGACGCCCTTGAGCGCCTGCACGACCTCCTCGTAGATGGAGTCGTGCACGTAGAGGCGCTTGAGCGCGGCGCACGTCTGGCCCGTGTTGATGAACGCGCCCCAGAACAGGTCGCCCGCGATGGCGGCGGGGTCGGCGCCCGGCAGCACGATGCCCGCGTCGTTGCCGCCGAGCTCGAGGGTGAGGCGCGCGAGGTTGCCCGCCGAGGCCTCGATGATGGCCCGGCCGGTGGCCGTCGAGCCCGTGAACATGACCTTGTCGATGTCGGGGTGGGAGGCGAGGCGGGCCCCGACCTCGCGGCCGCCGGAGACGACGGAGAGCACACCCGCGGGGAGCACCTCGTTCATGACCGAGACGAGCACGAGCACGCTCAGCGGCGTGAACTCGGAGGGCTTCACGACGACGGTGTTGCCCATGCGCAGCGACGGCGCGATCTGCCAGATGCCGATCATGAGGGGCCAGTTCCACGGGCCGATGGCGGCGACGACGCCCACGGGCTTGTAGATGAGCTCGGCGCGCACGTCGCCGTCGTCGACGACGACCTCGGGCTCGAGCACCGTCGCGGCGGTGGCGCGCAGCCACGAGGAGCACGCGCCCAGCTCGAAGCGCGCGTTGGGGCCGTTGAGGGGCTTGCCCTGCTCGCGCGAGAGCAGCTGGGCGATGGGCTCGGCGACGGCGTCGATGCGGTCGGCGATCTCGAGCAGGAGGGCGCTGCGCTTCTCGTGGCCGAGGGCGTTCCACGCGGGCTGGGCCTTCTTCGCGGCGGCGATGGCGGCGTCGAGGTCGGCCGCGGTGTGCTCCGGCGCCCGTCCGATGACCTCTCCCGTGGCGGCGTCGTGGATCTCGCGGCCGGACCCCTCGGGGGCTTCGACGCGGGCCAGGAGGGCGGAGTAGTCGGACATGGGTGTTCTCCTCTTCAAGAACAGGGGCGTGGTCAGTCCAGCATCCGCCGACCACGTGCACTCGCGGTTGCCCACGGCTGCACGCCCCATGACCGAGAGCGCAGGCTAGCGGAAGAGGCGCGCCGTCTCCTCGAGGCGGTCGTGGTGCGCCCTCCACTTCCCGGCGTCGAGGTCGGGCAGGTTGGAGAGGCCCGCCCGGTGGCCGACCGAGCCGTCGATGAGCTCCCTGAGGATGTCGGCATGGCCCGCGTGCCGGTTCGTCTCGGCGATCATGTGCACGAGGATCGTGTGCAGCGTGACGTTCTTCCGCTCCGGGGACCACCACGGCACGACGCCCGGGCTGTCGAGGTCGAGGGCGGCGATCGTGGCCTCGGTGTGCTGCCACACGCGGCCGTACAGGTCGACCACCGACTGCCGGGACTCGTCGGCCGTCGCCCACATGTCGGCGTTGTCCTCCGCGTCGTCGGCGAGCCAGGGGATCTCCTCGGGGAACGGCCGGTCGAAGATCTCGCCGAAGTAGCCCGCCTCGACGCTCGCGACGTGCTTCACGAGGCCGAGGAGGTTCGTGCCCGTGGGCACGAGCGGCCGACGGACGTCGTAGTCGGAGAGTCCGTCGAGCTTCCAGAGGAGCGCCTCGCGCGCGACCTTGAGATAGCGGTGCAGCGTGTCCTTGGGATCGTCCATCTCCCGAAGCTAACATCGGCCCATGACCGGCGCAGCCCCCGTATCCGACCTCGCCGGCTGGGTGCGCGCGCCCTTCACCGGCGCGGGCATCACCCACGACTGCTACGAGAAGGGCAGCGGGCCGGGGGTCGTGCTCATCCCCGAGCTGCCGGGGATCACGCCCGAGGTGCTCGGCCTCGCCGACCACCTCGTCGCCGCGGGCTTCACGGTCGTCGTGCCGTCGCCGTTCGGTGTGCCGGGCCGCCCGCAGTCGGGCGGCTACACGCTCGGGCAGGTCGCGCGCATCTGCGTCTCCGCCGAGTTCCGGGCCTTCGCGACCGACGCCCACCGGCCCGTCGCCGACTATGTGCGCGCGGTCGCCGTCGACCTCGCCGCGCGCACGCCGGGCCCGGGGGTCGGGGTCATCGGCATGTGCTTCACGGGCGGGTTCGCGCTCGCCGTCGCGGTCGAGGAGGCCGTGCTCGCCGCGGTCGCGAGCCAGCCGTCCGCGCCGTTCCCGGTCGGGGCGCGCCGGGCGGCCGACCCCGGGATGTCCGCCGCCGAGCTCGACAGGGTCGCGGAGCGCGCAGCGGCGGGGGAGGTGTGCGCGCTGGGCCTGCGGTTCAGCGAGGACCGGGCATCCTCGCGCCAGCGCTTCGCGGGGCTCAAGGCCCGCCTGGGCGACGCGTTCGAGGTCGTCGAGCTCGACTCGTCGCCCGGCAACCCCGACGGGTTCAGTGCCCACGCGCACTCCGTGATCACGAGCGAGGTGCGCGAGGGCAACTCGGCGCACGCCGCGCGCGAGCGGGTCGTGGCGTTCCTCGGGGAGCGGCTCAGAACGCGCTGAGCCCCGTGAGCGCCCGCCCGATGACGAGCGTGTGGATCTCGTCGGTGCCCTCGTAGGTGCGCACCGACTCGAGGTTGGCGAGGTGGCGCATGACCGGGAACTCCGACGTGACCCCGTCGCCCGCGAGGATGCCCCGCGCGAGCGAGGCCACGGAGATCGCCTGCCGCACGTTGTCGAGCTTGGCGACGCTGAGCTGCACGGGGTCGAGGGCGTGCCGCTCCTCGAGCCTGCCCAGGTGGAGGGCGAGGAGCATGCCGCGCTCGTAGGAGACGAACATCTCCGCGAGCTTCTGCTGCACGAGCTGCGTCTGGCCGATGGGCCGCCCGAACGACTCGCGCACGAGCGACCTGCCGACCGCCGCCTCGAGGCACGTGCGCGCCGCGCCCATGACGCCCCACGCGATGCCGAACCGCGCCTTGTTGAGGCACGAGAACGCGGAGCCGAGCCCCGTGCTGCCGGGCAGCACGGCGTCGGCGGGCACGCGCACGCCCTCGAGCACGACGTCGCACTGGACGGAGGCGCGCATCGAGAGCTTCGTGTCGATGGGGGTCGCCGTGAACCCGGGCACGCCCGTCTCGACGAGGAAGCCGCGCACGCCCTCGTCGGTGCGCGCCCATACGACGGCGATGTCGGCGATGCTCGCGAGGCCGATCCAGCGCTTGTGGCCCGAGAGCACCCAGCCGTCGCCGTCGCGCACGGCGGTCGTGGTCATGCCGGCGGGGTCGCTGCCGCTCGCGGCCTCGGTGAGGGCGAAGCATCCGACCGCCCCGCCCGCCGCCATGGCGGGCAGCCACCGCTGCTTCTGCTCCTCGGAGCCGAACAGCGAGATCGCCGTCATCGCGAGCGAGCCCTGCACGGAGAGGAACGTGCGCCAGCCGCTGTCCACGGCCTCGAACTCGATGCACGCGAGGCCGTAGCTCACGGCGCCGGCCCCCGCGGCGCCGTAGCCCTCGAGGTGCATCCCGAGGAAGCCCGCGGCGCCCAGCTCGGCGACGAGCCCCGTGCGGAAGTGCTTCGCCTCGAAGTCGTCGTCGATGGTCGGCAGGATGCGCGTGCGCGCGAACTCCCGGGCGCGGTCGCGCCACCCCCGCTCCTCGTCCGTCAGCAGGTCGTCGAGGTGCAGCAGCTCGTCGGGGGTGGGCACGCGCTCATCATTCCACAGCCTGCTCCGCGCCCCAGCGCCCCATGTCGGCGGAGAACCGCGCGTCCGCCGACTCGGGCGGACGGCCCGCGCTGAACACCACGACGGTCCCGTCGGGGTCGGTCGTGGTGAGGTCGCGCGTGTTCCACGCGGTGTCGACGGGGTGCCCCGCGCTCCCGCCGCCGTGGGCGCGCGCCCGCGCGGCGAGGCCGTCGAGCTCGTCGTGCACGGCGGCGAAGGTGAGCGCCACGGCGTTCCCGGGCGTCACGGCACCGGCCGCGGGGCGCACGAGCAGGTCTTGGAACTGCCACCGCCGCAGGTGCACGAGCGCGGGCGCGCCGCCCGGGCCGGGGATCGTGAACAGGACGATGAAGTCGAGGCCCTCGGTGTACCAGGCGACCGTGGCATCCACGTCGGAGGCGGCGAGGGTCGCGAAGGAGGGCATGCCGTAGATGTCGCGGCCGATGGGCGGGGCCACCGCGCCGCGCACGGGCTCGGGGACGGGGGAGGGGATCGTGGTCATGTCCTCCACGATCGGCCCTGACGCTGCGTCAAGGTCAAGGGGTTCCCGTCGTCGGGGGTCGGTGCCACGATCGGCCCATGAAGATCAGACGGCAGATCGTCGTGCTCGACACGGCGGACCTCGCAGCGGAGAGCGCGTTCTGGGCGGGCATCCTCGGTGGCACGGTGGAGGCTGAAGACGACTGGCACAGCCTCTACGTCGACGGCGAGGCGCGCATGGGCTTCCAGCTCGCGCCGAACCACGTGCGCCCCGACTGGCCGGACGGCCAGCCGCAGCAGATACACCTCGACCTCTACGTCGACGACATCGCCGCGGCCCATGCCGAGGCCGTCGCGCACGGCGCGCAGGTGCTCACCGACGCCGACCGCACGACGCCGCAAGGCTTCCAGGTGTACGCCGACCCGTCGGGCCACCCGTTCTGCCTCTGCTGGGAGTAGCTCAGCGCGTCGCCGCGCCGAACGCGCGCACGAGCGCGTCGACGCCGTCGGCGTCGGACGCCCCGAAGGTGTAGAAGTCGGGGCGGATGAGCACGGCCTCCCCGAGCCCCGCGAGCCAGGGCGCGTAGGTGTCGTGCACGTCGTCGATCTCGTCGAGGGCGACGACGTCGAAGCCCCACGCCGTGAGGATTCCCGCAGCCTCGCTCCCGAGGCGCGCGCGCAGCGCGCCCGACGCGAGCAGAAGCACGCCGCCCGGGTGCAGGTCGTCGAACCGCACGACGTCGGCGCCGGCGCGCACGGAGCCCTGGGGCGAGAGCGATCCGGCGTCGGGCAGGTGCAGGCCGGGGCCGAGCAGCGGCGCGGGCGGGGCGGGCGGCGGGTTGCCCTTCTCGAGCTCCGCGATCATCCGGGCGTCGCGTGCGGCGGCCTCGGCGGGGTCGGTGATGCAGATGACCCGGCCGAGCTCGACCGAGAAGTCGATGAACTCGCGGATGTGCGGCAGCCGCTCGTCGGCGTAGCTGTCGAGGATCGCCTCCGCCGCACGGCCGTCGAGCACCGCGCGCAGCTTCCACGCCAGGTTCGTGACATCCCGCAGGCCCGCACCGAGGCCCTGGCCCGCGAAGGGCGGCATGAGGTGGGCCGCGTCGCCCGCGAGCAGGACGTGGCCCTGGCGCCAGCGCGTGGCCCAGCCCGCCTGGAACGTGTAGACGGAGTGCCGCTCGAGCTCGGAGTTCTCGGGCCGGATGCCGAAGGGCTCGAGCAGCTCCCACGCGCGCTCGGTGCGGTTGAGCGACTCGATGGTCTCGTGGGGAAGCCGCATGAACTCCCAGCGCCGCCGCCCGGGGCCGCCCGGCACCATGGTCGCGGGCCGGGCGATGTCGCACGTCTGGATAGCCACGTGCGGGAACGCGAGCGAGGGGTCGGGGATGACGTCGACCACGAGCCAGTCGTAGAAGAAGCCCAGATCGTGCCAGTCGATGCCCGCCCAGCGGCGCACCGTGCTGTTGGCGCCGTCGGCGCCCACGAGGTAGCGCGCCTCCACGATGCGCTCCTCGTCGTCGGCGATGCGCACGAGGCGCGCCGTGACCGTCGCGTCGTCGGAGAGCACCTCGGCCGACCAGCCGCGCAGCACCGTCACCGACGGGAGGGCCGAGAGCACGGCCTCCATACGGTCTTCGAGGGCGGGCTGGCTGAAGAAGTAGGTGTTGTACCAGCCCGACGACCCCACGCCGCTCCAGTCCACCTCGACGAGGGTCTGCAGGTCGGCGTTGCGCCACACGTACATGGAGTCGTACGGCTGCGTGATGTCGGGGATGGTGTCGGGCGCGAGCCCGATCGACTGCAGGATGCGCGCGAACTCGAAGTCGTGCGTGACGGCCCGCGGCAGCGGGTACCCCTCGGTCTTGCGGTCGACGACGGTGACCGTGTGCCCCTGTCGTCCGAGCAGGATCGCGAGGAGTTTGCCGACAGGCCCGAGGCCCACGATCACGACGTCAGAGACAGCTCCATTGCTCACGTCGGCGAGCCTAGGAGCGCGCTTGCGGGCCACGAACTATCTGTCCCGAAATACGGGATGGAAAGTTGTTGGGCCTGAAACTCGGTTCGATCATGGGGTATCCGTCCGACCCGGACCCGCAATCAAAGGAGATTCGCGATGCACCACAGCACCCGACGTACCCGCGTGGCCGGAGGCCTCGCGCTCATCACGGCCGCGGCGATCGCCCTCGCCGGCTGCTCGCCGATCGGTGCGGACGGCGGGTCGTCAGACTCGTCGGAGCCCATCCGCATCGGCGCGACGATCCCCCTGAGCGGAGTGCTCGCGGGCTTCGGCAGCTTCCTCAAGTGGGGCTACCAGCACGCGGTCGACGAGGTGAACGCCGCGGGCGGCATCGAGGTCGACGGCGCCAAGCGCCAGGTCGAGCTCACGCTCGTCGACGACAAGTCCGACCCCAACGAGGTCACGTCGCAGACGAAGACCCTCATCTCGAGCAACAACGTCGACGCGCTGCTCGGCTCGTGCACCCCCGACCTCGTGAACCCGGGCGCCGTCGTCGCCGACAGCCAGGGCGTGCCGTTCGTCACGGGCTGCAACCCCATCGAGGTGTTCAAGTCCGTCAAGGAGTGGACCTACGCGTGGGACATCTTCTTCTCGGTGCCCGAGCTCGCGGGCTCGACGTTCGAGGCGCTCAAGGCCAACGAGATCGAGACCAACAAGCAGGTCTTCATCCTGCACGACAACGGCCCGGACGGTAAGGCGATCGGCGGCGAGATCTGGCCCGCGATGGCCGAGTCCAACGGCTACACGGTCGTCGGCAACATCGAGTTCCCCGCCGACAACAGCGACTTCTCCGCAGCCATCCAGAAGGCCAAGGAGTCGGGGGCCGATGTCGTGCTCATCGACTCGATCACGCCCGCCGCGATCTCGATCCGCAAGCAGATGGCGGCGATCGGCTGGACGCCCAAGGTCATCGTGGCCGAGAAGGGCGGCGAGCCCATCCAGTTCGCCGAGGCCCTGGGCGACCTCGCGAACGGCATCCTCGTCGGCGCGTACTGGGACCCGTCGTTCGACTACCCCGGCGCCGCAGACCTCAAGACCGCGTTCGAGAGCGAGACCGGCCTCACCTCGAGCCAGCACATCGCCGACAGCTACACCGCGGCCATGGTGCTCATGGACGCGATCGCCGCGGCCGGCACGCTCGACAAGGACGCCGTGAACGAGGCGATCGGCAAGACCGACAAGACGTACGCGGTGGGCGCCATCAAGTTCGACGCCGAGCACGCCGCCAAGATCCCGGTCGTCTCGTCGCAGTGGCAGGATGGCGTTCCGGTGATCGTATGGCCCAAGGAGCAGGCGACGGGAGAGTTCCTCTTCCCCGTACCCTGACCCGACCGACCGGCGGGGGCCGGCCCTGACCGGCCCCCGCACCCTCACGACGATGTGGATCCCAGGATGAACGCGATAGACCCGGTAGGACTGGCCAACACGGTCCTCGGCGGGGCCCTCCTCGGCGGGCTCATCGCCCTCAGCGCGGTCGGGCTCTCCCTCGTGCTGGGAGTCATGAAGCTCGTCAACCTCGTGCACGGGCAGGTCGTCGTGCTCGGCGCGTACCTCGCGTTCTACCTCGCGTCGTTCTGGGGCATCAGCCCGCTCGTGGCCCTGCCCATCGTGTTCGTGCTCGGCTTCGCGTTCACGGCGCCGATCCAGCGGTTCATCCTCGAGCCCGTCGCCAAGCACGGCGAGGAGGCCGGGCTGCTCACGACGTTCGCGCTGGCGATCATCCTCGAGAACGTCTTCATCAGGCTGTTCTCGGGCGACACCCGCTCGCTCGACACCGAGTTCAGCCGCGAGACGATAGCCCTCGGTCCCGTCAACGTCCCCACGATCTACCTCATCGGCTTCGCGATCTCGCTCGCGGTGTGCCTCGCGGTGTCGGCGCTCGTGACGCGCACGTCGTTCGGCAGGTCGCTGCGGGCGAGCTCGGAAGACCCGGTCTCCGCGGCGATCGTGGGCATCCACGTGAGCCGCATCCGCTGGGCGACCTTCGCCCTCAACGGCGGGCTCTCGGCCCTCGGCGGCATCCTCATCGCCCTGTGCTTCTCGTTCACGCCGTCGTCGGGCTCCGACTACCTGCTCACGGCGTTCGCGATCATCGTGCTCGGCGGCCTCGGCAACATCATGGGCACCTTCATCGGCGGCATCGCGCTCGGCGTGCTGCAGTCGCTCGGCGCCTACTTCTTCGGCGACGGGTACCGCACCTTCGTGGGGCTCGTCATGCTCATCGTGCTCCTGGCCATCGCGCCCAACGGAATCCTCAGGCTTAGGCGGTCAGTGTGAAGAACTTCCTCAGTCGCCTCGCGACGCCCGCGCGCGTCACGTGGCGCGACTTCGCCCTCGTGGGTGTGCTCGGCGTCATCGCGTACGCGGTGCCCTACGTGGCGGGCACCTACCAGCAGGAGGTCGGGTTCCGCATCCTGCAGCTCGGGGCGCTCGCCGCGGCCTGGAACCTCGCCGCCGGCTACACGGGCCTCGTCTCCCTCGGCTCCGCGGGCTTCTTCGGCCTGGGCGTCTACACCATGGCGTTCGCGAGCAACGCGGGCCTGCCGCTGCCGCTGTGCGTGCTGCTCGCCGCGATCGTCGCGTGCGTCTTCGCGATCATCGTGAGCCCCGCGCTCTTCCGCCTGCGCGGGCTGTACTTCACCGTCGGCACGCTCGCCCTCGCCGAGGCCCTGCGCATCTTCGTGCTCAACGCACCGTGGTTCGGCGGGCAGGCGGGCATCTTCCTCACGGCCCGCGCTCCCAAGGCGTTCGAGCTGTTCTGGCTCGGGCTCGTGATCGCCGTCATCGTGCTCGTCGTCGTGCTCCTCGTGCTGCGCAGCCGAATCTCGTACCGACTCCAGGCGGTGCGGGACGACGAGGATGTCGCGGCGCAGCTCGGGGTGCGCACCTTCCGCACCAAGCTCTGGGCGTTCGCCCTCTCGGGGGCGCTCATCGCCGCCATCGGATCCATCCAGGCCCTCAACCAGGGCATCGTGCAGCCCAACGGCGCGTTCGGCATGGGCTGGACCATCGACATCGTCTCGGTGGCCATCATCGGCGGCATGGGCACCAAGGTCGGGCCGTGGGTGGGCGCGGTGTTCATCGTGCTGCTGGGCGAGGCGCTGCTGCGCTTCCCCGAGATCCACATGGCGATCGTGGGCGTCGTGCTCGTGCTCGTCATCCGGTTCATGCCCAACGGCATCTGGGGCACCCTCACCCTCGCCCTGCAGAAGAAGGAGAGGCAGTTCTCGTGACCGCCCCCGTGCTGAGCCTGCAGTCGATCACCAAGGCGTACGGGGGCGTGCGCGCCATCGACGACCTCACCCTCGAGGTCGCCCCCGGCGAGGTGCTCGGCGTCATCGGCCCCAACGGCGCCGGCAAGAGCACGCTCGTCGGCGTGATCGGCGGAGCGCTCACGGGCTACGCCGGAACCGTCACGTTCGACGGCCGCGACATCACCAAGGTGGCCGCCGCCGACCGCGCGCGGCTCGGGATCGGGCGCACGTACCAGATCCCCCGCCCCTTCACGCGCATGACGGTCGCCGACAACGTGCGGCTCGCCGCCACCAACTCCGGCCACCACGTGCCCGCGCGCGAGCTCGAACCGTTCGTCGCGGACATCCTCGACAGGCTCGGCCTCACGCCGTTCGCCCACGAGCTCGCGGGCAAGCTGCCGCTGCTGCGCCGCAAGCGCCTCGAGCTCGCGCGCGCCCTCGCCCTCAAGCCGCGCGTGCTGCTGCTCGACGAGATCGGCGCGGGGCTCGTGCGCTCGGAGACCGAGGAGCTCATCGCGATCATCCAGTCGCTGCGCAGCGAGGTCGAGTCGATGGTGCTCATCGAGCACGTCATGGACGTCATCTCGCGCTGCTGCGACCGCACCGCCGTGCTCGACTTCGGCAGGCTCGTGACCGTCGACGAGACGCCGAAGGTGCTCGCCGACCCCGAGGTCGCGTCGCTCTACCTGGGCTCGATCGCGGAGGGCGCCCTCGAGCCCGCGCCCAAGAGCGGCGAGCACCGCGCAGCCCTCACGTCGCTCGTGAGCGTCTCGGACGCGGCGAAGGACGCCCCGCTGCTCGCCGTCACCGACATCTGGGTGCGCTACGGCGGGCTCAACGCGCTCAAGGGCGTCTCGCTCACGGTGCACCCGGGGGAGTGCGTGGCGCTGCTCGGCGCGAACGGCGCGGGCAAGACGACCATGGCGCGCGCGATCGCGGGCGCCCAGCCGATCTCGTCCGGGTCCATCGAGTTCGCAGGCCGGTCGACCGCGTCGCTGCGGCCCGACCAGGTAACGGCGCTCGGCATCGCCCAGTGCATGGAGGGCCGCAAGATCTTCGGCACGCTCACGATCGAGGAGAACCTCATCGCGGGCGGCCTCGACGCCCCGCGCGCGGTGAAGGCCGAGCGGCTCGAGGCGGTGTACTCGGTGTTCCCCATCCTCAAGCAGCGCCGGAGGAACTCGGGGACCGCACTCTCGGGCGGCCAGCAGCAGATGCTGGCCATCGGGCGCGCGCTCATGTCGGCGCCGACCCTCGTCGTCTTCGACGAGATCTCCCTCGGGCTCTCGCCCATCGCCGTCGACGAGGTCTATGGGGCGCTCGGGACGATCCGTGACTCGGGCGTCTCCATGATCGTCGTCGAGCAGAGCGTGGACCGGGCACTCGCGATCGCCGACCGGGCGCTCGTGCTGAGCCAGGGGGAGATCACCCTCGAGGGCAGGCCCGCCGACCTGCTCGCCGACACGAGGCTGCTCACGAGCTACCTCGGCTGACCGAAGGATCCACCATGCTGCTCTCCGACGCCGACCGCCTGCTCGACCCCGCGCCCATGCCGCTCGAGCTCGGCTACGAGCGGCTCGACGACGGCGTGCTGCACATCGCCGTGCGCACCGACATGCACGGTGTCACGGGGGAGCAGTTCGAGTGGTGGTTCCGCTCGCGTCCCGACACGCGGCAGTACATCTGGTGGCACCCCGTCGACCACGTGTCGAGCACGTGGGAGGGCGGCGACCTCTCCACGCACGTGGGCTCGATCCACGTCGTCACGGAGGAGTTCACGGGCGAGCCCGCGACCGACCTGCGCATCCAGTTCCGGCATCCGCGCGAGTTCTTCACCGAGGCGGCGTACGACGCGGCGGTCGCCGAGGGCCGCGTGAGCGCCGCCGTGCTCGGGCGCGTGGGCTTCGGCGCCGACGCTCCCGTCGACGGCGAGGGCCGGATCCTCGGCGGCAGGCTCCTGCACGTCGGGCGCGACACCCTGTGGGGCCTCGCGCTGCGCAGCCACTTCTTCATCGGACAGGACCTGCCCGCGCTCGGCATGAGCCCTGAGCAGGTTCGCGAGGAGGTGCCGGACGCGTTCGCGCCCGCGCTCCTGCAGCACTGCTACAACGAGTTCACGTTCCTGTCGCGGTTCCTGCCGTCGCTCTTCATCGGCGACAACCGAGACACGCGGATGCCGCCGCTGCCGTGGTGAGCCGGCGGCCGCCCGCGCCCGTCGCCCCCTGAATCGATCCAGCGGGCAGTTATGACGGGAACGATCGACGTGCTCGTCAGAACTGGCCTCTGGATCGTTTCAGCGGGAGGGGCGGAGACGATCGCCGGGAGGAGCGGAGAGGGTGCGGGGAGCTAGCCGGCGCTCGACTCGAAGAGCACGCCGCGCGCGTCGACGCTGCCCTGCAGCTTCGTGAGGCGCTCGACGAAGAGCTTCCACAGCATGTCGAAGCGCTCCGTCGGTGCGACGATCGCGACGGCCTGGTCGACGCCCGCGGCGTTGCGGATGCACGTCGCGACGGCCGAGATGCCGACATCCCGCTCCTCGTGGTCGAACGCGAGGTTGTTGGCGCGCACCTCCGCGAGCTCGGCGAGGAACCTGTCGACGTCGGTGATCGTCTTGCTCGTGTGGGCCTGGAGCACGGTCGGCAGCACCTCGCGCACCTTCCAGTCGGGCAGCTGTGCGAGCAGCACCTTGCCGATGCAGCTGCCGTGCAGCGAGAAGCTCTTGCCCACCTGTGTGACCGACTGCAGCCGGGCCGTCGACGAGACCTGGTCGACCACGACGACCTCGCGGCCGCTGAAGATCGCGAGCTCGACGTTCTCGTTGACCGCGCGCGCGAGCGACGTGAGCACGGGCCGCATGCCGGCGACGAGCTGGAGGTGGCTGTTCATGCCGAACTTGAGCACGCCGGGGCCGAGCGAGTAGCCGCCGGCGCTCGAGGTGCGGATGACGAAGTACTCGCGCTCGAGCTCCTGGATGATGCGGTGGACGCTCGAGCGCGGCAGCCCGCTGCGCTGCGAGAGGTCGGTGAGCGAGAGCTGGCCGCGCCCCTCGGCGACGATGTTGAGGATGGTCGTGGCCCTGCCGAATATCGACATCAGCCCACCTGCCATGTGCGCGTGACCACGAGCGTGTCGATGGCCCACGCGCCGTCGTGCTGCGACACGTGCATCTCGTACTCCCCCATCGTCGTCATCAACGGTTCGGGCGTGAACTCCCAGCGCGTGTAGAGCGCCTGCCCCGAGTATCCCCGTTCCGTCGCGCGAACGCGAACGTTCGTGATGACGTGTCGGTGCGGCTCGGGGCGCCCCCACAGGCCCGAGTAGTGGTCGGCGAGCTCGTCGGGGGTCGAGGCCGTGCGGGCCGGGAACGTGACCGTCGCGTGCCGGAACAGCTCGACGGCGGCCGGCACGTCCTTGGCGTCGGCGATCGCGCCGTACTCGAAGAGCAGCTGCTCGACTATCGCGCGGCCGTCGTCAGCCACGGTGCTGCCGCACGAGGGCGCGCGCGTAGTCGTTGCCGTTGGGCGTGCGCACGATGGTGTGGATGTGGAACGGCGCGGGCTCCGTGTTGCTCAGGAACACCCCGCAGTGGTGGTCGAGCTCGAGGATGACGACGGGGCTCTGCACCCGCAGGTAGAACACGTCGCCGGGGCCCGTGCCCCCGATCCACGAGAACCACGTGTCGCCCAGGTGCGCCTCCACCTCGCGCACACGCGCCTCGGCGGGGCCGGAGGGCAGGTAGTCGACGAAGTCGGCGACGAGCGCGAGCAGGTGCCCGAGCGCCTCGGCGGAGAGCTCGGACGCCCGCACGCCCTCGTAGGGGATGACGCGGTTGTCTTGGAACGCCCCTGCGAGGTGCCGCTCGTCGCCCGGGTGCACGCGGCCCTCGGGCATGGCCGGGTCCACCATCTCGTCGAACAGCACGGCCGTGGCGCGCTGCTCGGGCGTGAGCGCGGCGACGAGCGCGCGGGCGTGCGCGATGCGCGCGGCGAAGGCCGGGGCATCCTCGTCGCGCAGCTTGTCGGGCTCCGCGCCGAAGAACACGGGCGAGACGACGAGCTGGCCGCCGATCACGACGCAGTTCAGGGCCACGTGGTGGCCGAAGAGCTGCCAGCCCCACGGCTCGGTGAGCGACGGCGTGCCGTAGAGGGCGAAGTTGTAGCTGAACTCGTTCATGATGCCGTCGAGGCCCGTGAGCCCGCCGAGGTAGCCGTTGATCGACATGAGGGTGCGCACGAGGTCGTAGCCGCGCGGGCTCAGCGTGGCCTCGACTATCGCGAGCAGGTCGTCGCGCCGGGCGGGCTCGAGGAACTCGAGGCGCAGGCCCGTGTCGTGCTGCATGAACTCCGGGTTGGCCCACGACTGCCACTCGACCGCCTCGATGCCGTAGCACAGGCGTGCGCGCCGATCCGGGTCGAGGCCGGCGAGTGCCGCCTCCGCCGCTGCCGTCATCGCCGCGACGGGGGCGCCGTCGTCGGAGGGGGAGTAGAGGTCGGGGACGATCGCGCCGTCGGACGTGATGCCGCGGAACTCGGCGCCGTACAGCGGCTGCCAGCCGCGGATGAGCTCGCCCGTGAAGCCGTCGTGCTTGGCGGCCTCGCGGTAGGAGTACGCGTCGAGGCCGCGCAGGCCCGCGATCCGCTCGTCGTCCGCGGGGAACAGGTAGCGCCGGAAACCAGCGTCGTCGCTCATCACGGATTCAGTGAAGCACGCACCCGCCGCGCTGCCGAAGCAGGTGTCCCGCGGAATGAGACAGCAGCTTGACCGGGCTTTTCCGCGCGATGACGCTGGGGGTTCGACACCAAGGAAGGCGCGTGGTCATGAGGCTCGTCGGTGCCAGGCTCTCGGAGGGCAGCGACACGTTCGTCGCCGCGCTCACGAGCAAGGACGGTGCGGATGCCGCGCGCATCGTCACCGATCTCGACACGTTCTGGGGCTCGCCCGTCGCGGCCCTCGCCGGGTTCTCGTCGGAGGGCGGCGCGACCATCCCCCTCGACCAGCTGCAGCTCGTGCCGCCCGTGCTGCCCGGTGCGCGCGTCATCTGCATCGGCCTCAACTACCTCGCCCACGTGCGCGAGGGCAGCTACCGGGATCTCGACCTGCCCGAGTTCCCGACGATCTTCGCGCGCTGGACCTCGTCGCTCACCGTGAGCGGCGCGCCCATCCCCGTGCCCTCGAACGAGGACGGCGTCGACTGGGAGGGCGAGATCGCCGCCTTCGTCGGGCAGCCCCTCGTCGACGCCGACCCCGACACGGCCCGCTCGGCGGTCATGGGCTACGCCGTCTTCAACGACGTCACGTCGCGCCGGGCGCAGAAGCTCACGTCGCAGTGGGCCATGGGCAAGAACGGCGACAACAGCGGCCCGCTCGGCCCGCTCGTGACGGCCGACGAGGTGGGAGATCTGCGCGACGGGCTGCGCGTGCAGACGCGCGTGAACGGCGAGACCGTGCAGGACGGCAGCACGCGCAACATGATCTACGAGCTCGGCGACGTGCTGTCGCTGCTCTCCCACAGCTTCACCCTCTCCCCGGGCGACGTCATCTGCACGGGGACCCCGGAGGGCGTCGGCTACTCGCGCACGCCGCCGTGGCTGCTGCACCCGGGCGACGTCGTGGAGGTCGAGGTCGAGAGGCTCGGCACCATCAGCAACCCCGTGGTCGGCAATGGGGCGCGCCGCCCGGCCCTCGAGCGCTAGGCCTCGGCGGGCTCCGCGGTGAGCAGCATGCCCGCCGCCGTGAACGACGCCTCGAGCTCCTTGATCCAGCGCTCGTTGATGGTGTCGGCGACGCTCGACGCATAGGTGATGACGAGCGGGATGCGCGCGTCGAGCCAGACCTGGATGGGCTCCGCCCGTTCCGTGAGGATGTTGAGCGCGAAGCGCTGGTGCTCGCGGAGCTTGCGCGCGAGCACGACGTGGAGGTGCTCGAGGGTGCGGTCGGGCAGCGCGATCGGCGGCTGCTCCGCGTCGTACTTCAGGGTTCCCACACGCCAAGCATGCAGCATCCTGGCTGGGAAATCACTCGCGTTACACGACAATGGTGCAGTGACTCGCCGTGGACTCCTCCTCTTCGCCGCCCTGGGGCTCGCGTGGGGCATCCCGTACCTCTTCATCAAGGTGGCGGTGGCCGAGCTGGAGCCCGCGATGGTGGTGTTCGGGCGGTCCGCGCTCGCCGCCGTCCTCCTGCTGCCGCTCGCCTTCTACCGCCGCGAGGTGTGGAAGGTCGTGCGCCGCTGGAAGCCCATGCTCGCCTACACGATCATCGAGATCGTCGTCCCGTGGTACTTCCTGAGCTCGGCCGAGCGCACGCTCCCGAGCTCCACCGCCGGGCTCCTGCTCGCGGCGGTGCCCCTCGTGGGCGTGGCCGTGGCGTTCTTCCTGGGGCGGCCCGCGAAGCTCTCCGGCACCAACTGGCTGGGCATCGCCGTGGGGATGCTGGGCGTCGCAGCCCTCGTCGGCCTCGACGTGGGCGGCTCCGACCTGCTCAGCGTGGGCGAGATGGTGATCGTCGCCGTGGGCTACGCGGTCGGCCCGGCCATCCTCTCCCGCTGGATGCCCGACCTCCCGGGCGTGGGCGTCGTCGCCGTGTCGCTCGCGGGGGCCGCGATCTTCTACCTGCCGATCGTGCTCGCGACGGGAGCGTTCCCCACCGCGTGGCCGTCGGGCCAGGTCATCGTCGCGATCGTCGTGCTCGCCGTCGTGTGCAGCGCGCTCGCGTTCATCCTCATGCTCGCCCTCATCACGGAGATCGGGCCCGTGCGGGCGACGACCATCACCTACGTGAACCCCGCGGTCGCGATCCTCGCGGGCGTGCTCGTGCTGGGCGAGCGCCTCACGGTGTGGACGGTCGTGGGCTTCGTGCTCGTGCTTGCGGGGTCGTGGCTCGTCACGTCCAAGCGCCGCGAGCCCGTCGCGCCCGCGGGCGCCGAGGAGGCCTCGGCGAAGCTCGAGGGGGAGTCGCCGTGACCCTCCGGCACCTCCTCGACGACGCGCGCATCGACCCCGCCGTCTCGGCCCTGCGGCCGGACTACCGCGTCGCGCTCATCCTCGCCGAGGGGCTCGTGGGCGGGCCCGGGGATGCCGCGAGCGAGGCGCTGCTCGCGGCCGCGGAGCTCTCGGCCCGGCACGCCCTGCTCTCCACGCCCGTCGACGAGCTGCCGCACATCGCGGCGTGGCGCGACGCCTACCGCGCGTTCGGAGCGCGGCCCCAGCGCGAGCGCAACAGCGCGGAGGCCCTCATCCGCCGCGCCGCGTCGTCCGGCCTGCCGCGCATCAACCGCCTCACCGACATCTACAACGCGATCTCGGTGCTGCACCAGATCCCCGTGGGCGGCGAGGACGCCGACCGCTACGAGGGCGCCCCGCGTCTCATCCGCGCGGACGGCTCGGAGCACTTCGACACCGTCGCCGACGGCGAGCCCGTCGTCGAGCGGCCCGAGCCGGGCGAGGTCGTGTGGGCCGACGGCGCCGGGGTCACCTGCCGCCGGTGGAACTGGCGGCAGGGCGTGCGCACGCGGCTCGACGACGGCACCGTGAACGGCCTGTTCATCCTCGACGCGCTCGGTCCCGTGGACGACGCGGGCCTCGCGCGCATCACCGACGAGCTCGCGGCCCACCTCGGCGGGACCGTGACGACGAGGATGCTCGCCGCAGGCTAGTCGTCGCGCTTGCGGATGATCGGCAGGGTCGCCGTCGTGTTCTCCTTCGCCCACTCCTCGAACGCCTCGAGGGCCTCCATGGGGGTCGGGAACGGCGGCAGGTGCGACTGCACGCCGCCGATGAGGTAGAGCGTGTAGCCGGCGGGCGACTTGATCACCTGGCCGCGCACGTTGTCGTCGTCGTTGACGATGTCGAAGTCATGGGAGCGCACGCGGCGGCGCAGGGCGTAGGTCCGCGCCACTACGAGATCTCCATGCGTCAAGCGTAAAGCTAGGGGACGACGACCTGCACGCCCGCGGTGCCGAGGGCCTCGGCGATGTCGGAGGGGGGCGGCGCGTCGGTCACCAGGTAGTCGGCGCCCGAGAGCGGCGACACCTGCGCGAACAGGCGGCGGCCGATCTTGCTCGAGTCGGCGAGGATCGCGGTGCGCGTCGCACGCTGCATCATCTCGTTCATCATCGAGGCGTCGCCGAGGTTGCTCGTGGAGTACCCGGACTCCGAGACGGCGCCCACGGCGATGAGCGCGATGTCGCACTGGATCTCGACCTCGTCGCCGCCCGTCGCCATCTTGAACGAGACGGGACCCGTGGTCGCCTGGGTCACCGTGCGCACGGGACCGCCGAAGACGTAGAGGTCGCGGAAGCACTTGGGGTTGAGCATGGCGGGGATGCGCAGGTTGTTGGTCGCGATCGTGAGGTCGCGGTGGTTGCCGAGCGCGCGGGCGAGGGCGAGGGCCGTCGTGCCCGCGTTGATCATGATGACGGACCCGTCGGGCACGAGCTTCGCCGCGAGCGCGGCGATCGCCTCCTTCTCGGCGGTCTGCATCTGCAGGCGCACGTCGAGCTCGCGGTCGTTGCGGGGGCGGTCCTCGACGCTCACCGCGCCGCCGTGCGTGCGGATGATGACGCCGAGGCGGTCGAGCTCGTCGAGGTCGCGGCGCACGGTGTCGATCGAGACGTCGAACCGCTCCGCGAGCATCCCCACGGTCACCTGGCCGGCCTCGGCGACGAAGGCCGCGAGATCGGCCCTGCGCCCCGCGGGAAGACGGCGGGGAGAGGAGTCGGGGGACGTTTCTTCCATAACGGCATCTGTAGCACATCCCCGCACGGGGATGCGACGAATACTGAGTATCGGCCCGCAATAAGTGCATAAATCGGCAACAAGAAGCACAATTGGGACTCACAGGCGCTCTTCGTTAGAAATTCGTGCATTGACTCTGCAGCCAAACCGCGCCTAATATCGGTCTAAAGTTGCATGACACCGCATGTAACAGCGAAAAACAGCAAACAACAGAGGAAGAAGAGACAATGAGCAACGGAGCTCACGGGCGTCGTACCGCCCTGAAACTCGCCGCAGGCCTCTCGGCCGCGGTAATCCTGACCGGTCTGGCGAGCTGCAGCGCCGGTTCGGGTGGCGATGCGGGCGGTGACGTCACCATCGAGTTCGCGCAGTGGTGGGCCCCCGAGCTGCCCGAGGGCGCCTTCCAGGGCCTCATCGACCAGTTCGAGAAGGAGAACCCGGGCATCAAGGTCGAGCTCCTCAGCGGTCCCTACGCCTCCACCAAGGAGCAGCTGTTCGCGGGAGCCGCCTCGGGCACGATGTCCGACGTCGTGGGCCTCGACGGCGCCTGGGTGAGCGACTTCGCCAAGCAGGGCGCCATCACCGACCTCACCGCCCTCATGAAGGAGCAGGGGATGGACGACAGCGACCTGGCGAGCCAGATCCAGATCAACGGCGCCACGTACATGATCCCCGTCGTGAACTTCGTCTACCCGATGTTCACGAACACCGACCTGCTCGCGCAGGCCGGCATCGACGCCGTGCCCACCACGCGCACCGAGTTCGAGACGGCGGCCAAGGCCATCACGAACCTCGGCACCGCGAGCGGCTGGGTCCTCCCGCTCTCGCTCGAGGCGCCCAACGGCATCCAGAACGACGTCATGTCGTGGAACTGGGCGTCCGGCGGCTCCATGCTCACCGCGGACGGCAAGCCCGACCTCACCAACTCCGACGTCGAGGGCACCGTCGACTACGTGAAGGGCCTGTGGGATGACGGCGTCATCGCCCCCGGATCCTTCACCATGAAGGAGCAGGACAAGGTCGAGGAGTTCACCAACGGCCGCGTCGGCATGATGATCGACTCGCTGTCGCACATCAACCTCATCCAGGAGAACAACCCCGACCTCAAGTTCGACATCTCGGCGATCCCCGCCGAGGACGGCTACGAGGGCGCCCGCGGCATCCCCTACGCCTCGTGGGGCATCGGCGTCTCCGACTCGAGCGAGCACAAGGCCGAGGCCCTCAAGCTCGTGCAGTTCCTCATGAGCACCGACGTCAACTCGCAGCTCTCGACCATCGCCAACGCGTTCCCGGGCAACAAGCAGTCCACCCCGGAGTTCGGTGACGGCAAGGAGCTCTTCGAGAAGGCCTTCGAGATCTACAAGAGCGGCTACCCGGCGAACGAGTTCACCGGCCTGCCCGTCGCCGAGGACCTCATGCGCCAGTTCGACACCGAGTTCCAGAAGGTCCTGTCGGGCGACGGGACCGTGAAGGACATGCTGTCGACGGTCCAGGACTCCTGGACCAAGGAGTTCTAGTCCCCACCGGGCCGCACCGCGCATCCACCACCACTGCGCGGTGCGGCCCACCCCCCTCGATCCTCTGGAGGTGACGCGTGGCCGTCGCACATCCCGCCAGCACGCGCCGGCGCATCCCCTTCTCCCGCAAGGCAGAGCCGTACGGCTTCATCGCCCCCACGGCGCTGCTCATGCTGGGCCTCATGCTCGTGCCGATCGTCATCGTCATCGGCTACTCGTTCTACGACAACGTCATCCTCAACAAGCACCCCGAGTTCCTCGGGGTCGCGAACTACATCGAGATCGTCACCGACCCGGCGTTCCTCACGGCCATCCGCAACACCGTGTTCTTCGTGGGCGTGAGCGTCGCCGTCCACCTCGTGCTCGGCCTCGTGTTCGCCCTCCTGCTCAACTCGCAGCTGCTGGGCCGGTGGGTGTCCGCGATCGCCCGGGGCATCTTCATCCTGCCGTGGCTCTTCACCGCCGCCATCGTGGCCGTGCTCTGGCGCATGCTGCTCTCGCCCAACGGCGTCGTGAACTTCCTGCTCGAGGGTGCGGGTCTTACGACCGGCCAGGTCGAGTGGCTCTCCGACCCGAAGATCGCGCTCATCGCCGTGACCTTCATCAACATCTGGTCGGGATACCCGTTCTTCATGATCAGCATGCTCGCGGGCCTGCAGGGCATCCCGGGCGACCTCTACGAGGCCGCGCGCGTCGACGGCGCCAACGCCGTGCAGCGCTTCTGGAACGTGACCCTCCCGCAGCTGCGCCCCATCATCATCGCGATGATGCTGCTCGACTTCATCTGGACATCCCAGCAGTTCGCCCTCATCTGGGGAACCACGGGAGGCGGCCCCATCGACGCCACGGAGATGCTCAGCACCTACACCTACAAGCTCGCGTTCGCGAAGTACGAGTTCGCCCTGGCCTCCACGAGCGCCGTGCTCGTGCTGCTGCTCTCGATGGTGCTCGCCTTCTTCTACGTACGCCACCAGAGGGCGAGGGACTGATCGTGACCAAGACCACCCAACTGCTGCTCGCCCGCATCGGCGTCGCCGTGGGCCTCGTGCTCGGCGCGGCCTTCGCCGGCCTCCCCGTGCTGTGGATGCTCTCGAGCTCGTTCAAGTCGAACACCGAGATCTTCCAGTCGCCGCCGCAGCTCATCACGTCGGCCTTCTCGTTCGACGCCTACGCGCGCATCTTCGCCGACCCGGAGAAGGTCCGCTTCTTCATCAACAGCTACGTCGTGTCCGGCGCGGTGACGATCTTCACGCTCCTCATCGCGATCCTGGCGGCCTACGCCTTCAGCCGCTTCGAGTTCCGGGGCAAGCGGATCATCAACATCGTCATCGTGAGCGTGCAGGCGGTGCCGCCCATCACGCTGCTCATCCCGTACTTCGGCCTCATGGTCACGCTCGGGCTGTACAACACCTACCCCGGCCTGATCCTCACCTACATGGTGTTCACGCTGCCCTACGCGATCATCATGATGACGGGCTACTTCAACACCCTGCCGCGCGAGCTCGACGAGGCCGTGCGCGTCGACGGCGCGGGATCGTGGACCGCCCTGTGGCGCATCCTCGTGCCCATCTCGGTGCCCGGCATCGTCTCGGTGGGCGTCTACACGTTCATGATCGCGTGGAACGAGTACCTCTTCGCGCTCACCCTCACGAAGACCAACGACATGCGCACGGTGCCCATCGGCATCCAGCTGCTCATGGGCCAGCACTCGTACGAGTGGAACGAGATGATGGCGATGAGCATCCTGGGGTCCATCCCCGTGCTCGCGCTGTTCCTCTTCTTCCAGCGCTACTTCATCGGCGGGCTCACGTCCGGATCCGTCAAGAGCTGACGGGCATCCCGCCCGCCTATCAACCACCACCAACAACAAGGAGAACCCCGCAGTGCTCATCACCGGAAAAGAACTTCTGGATGTCGCCCACGCTCACAACTTCGCGGTCCCCGCGTTCAACATCAGCGACTGGGCGATGTTCACGGGGATCATGGACATCAGCGAGGAGAAGGACGCCCCCGTCATCATCGCGATCCACCCCGACGAGGTGAGGCACGTCACCACCGACCTCATCCAGGCGATCCGCTCGCGCGCCCACCGCTCGCACGTGCCCGTCGTCATCCACTGGGACCACGGCGGCAGCTACGAGCAGATGATCACCGCTATCCAGGCGGGGTTCACGTCGGTCATGATCGACGCGTCGATGCTGCCGTTCGAGGAGAACGTCGCCATCACCAAGAAGGTCGTCGAGACCGCCCACGGCGTGGGCATCTCGGTCGAGGGAGAGCTCGGCACCATCGGCGCCAACGACAGCTACGGCGAGTCGGGCGCCGCCGAGATCCTCTACACCGACCCCGCCGAGGCCGTGCGCTTCATCCAGGAGACGGGCGTCGACAGCCTCGCGGTCGCGATCGGCACGTCGCACGGCCTGTACCCGGCCGAGAAGAGCCCCGAGCTCAAGCTCGACCTGCTCAAGGAGCTCAAGGCAGCGACGGGCATCCCGCTCGTGCTGCACGGCGGATCGTCCAACCCCGACGACGAGATCGGCAAGTCGGTGAAGCTCGGCGTCAACAAGATCAACATCTCGAGCGACATCAAGGTCTCGTACCACCAGCGCATGCGCGAGGTGCTCGGCACCGACGTGAAGCTCCGCGAGCCGAACTCGATCCAGCCCGAGCCCATCGCCGCCATGAAGGTCACCGCCGCGCAGAAGATCGACCTGTTCGACGCGGCGGGCAAGGCTGAGCTGTACTAGTCGCGTGACAGATCACCTGGTGCTCGGCCTCGGCGGAACCGTCGACTACGAGATCGAGTGGGACTCGGCGGTGCTCGAGGGCCTCGTCGAGGCCTACGGCATCGCGCCGGGTGATCTGTCGACGACCGCGCCGATCACCGACGAGCGATCGCTCGTCGTGACGGTGCTGGCGTTCCTCGAGCTCGGTGTCGGGGGAGAGCGCTTCGTAGCCTCCTCCGACATCGTCGAGCAGTTCGCCGCGCGCTTCCCCACGAGGATCACCCTCGGCGGCACGGGCGTGCGCGCGGGGATCGCCATGGAGAGCCTGGGCGTGCCGTCGACCCAGCACCTCGTGAGCATCGACGACAACGTGCGCCGGCTGCTGCCCGCGTCCACCGCCTACATCTCGAGCGCCGACCGCGACACCCTCGACCCGCACCTCATCGTGCAGTTCGCGGCGGGCACGCGCGTCGCGGCGGGCGGCATCGACATCACGGCGCCGAACTCGAACCGGGTCATCCTCGCCAACGACCCCCCGAACCGCGAGATGCGCCTGAGCGCCGAGCTGCCCGCCACCCTGCGCGGCGCCGCCGCCTTCCTCGTGTCGGGGTTCAACACCATGAAGGACCGGGCCCTGCTCGAGTCCCGGCTCGAGGAGCTCTCGCTCGCCCTCGCGCACCTGCCCGACGACTCCCTCGTGTTCTACGAGGATGCGGGCTTCTACGAGTCCACGTTCAGCTCGCGCGTGCGCGAGCGCATCCTGCAGCACATCGACGTCTACAGCCTCAACGAGGACGAGCTGCAGGAGTACCTCGCGCGGCCCCTCGACCTGCTCGACCCGGAGGAGATGTCGGCCGCGCTCGTGCAGGCGAGGGCGCTCATCCCGGCGCCGGTGCTCGTCGTGCACACGCGCTACTGGGCGCTCGCGTTCGGCGTGGGCGCGGAGGCCTACCGCGCCGGTCTCGTGGGCGGCGTGACCATGGCGGGCACGCGCTACCGCGTGGGCGACGGACACGACGCCGACGACTACGCCGAGACGCTGGGGTTCGAGCAGCATGCCGGCGGCGTGGAGTTCGCCACAGCCATCGAGTCGCGCTTCCCCGGCACTGCAGTGTGCGTGCCGGCCTACGTGCTCGACACCGCCACTCCGACGACCATCGGCCTCGGCGACAGCTTTGTCGGCGGGTTCCTCGCCGCGTGGTACCTCTCGCGCGAGACGGCGGACGCATGACGCTGCTCGTCCCCTCCAACCGGCCGCCCGCGCGGTTCTACCGCGGCGGCGCGCGTATCACGGCATTCCGCGGCGAGCCCCCGGCCGCCGACCGCGAGCCCGAGGACTGGGTGGGCTCCACGACGACCATCGCCGGCGAGGAGCGCCTCGGCCTCACGACCCTGCCCGACGGGCGCCTGCTGCGCGACGCCGTCGCCGCCGACCCCGAGCACTGGCTCGGCCGCGAGCACGTCGCGCGCTTCGGCGACGATGTGCGCCTGCTCGTGAAGCTGCTCGACGCGGGGCAGCGCCTGCCCGTGCATGCACACCCCTCCGACGAGTGGGCCGCGGGCCACCTGGGCCACGCCCACGGCAAGGCGGAGGCGTGGTACATCCTCGAGGGCGGCACCGTTCATGTGGGCCTGCGCGAAGACGTGGATGCGGCCGCGCTGCGGGACCTCGTCGAGCGGCAGGACACCGCGGGCCTCCTTGCCCTCCTGCACGAGGTCGAGGTCGCGCCCGGTGATGTCGTGTGGGTGCCGCCGGGCGAGCTGCACGCTATCGGCGCCGGCGTGTTCCTGCTCGAGCTGCAGCAGCCGGAGGACCTGTCGATCCTGCTCGAGTGGGAGGGTTTCGCCCTCGACGGGGCACGCGACGGCCACCTCGGCGTGGGCTTCGACACGGCGCTGGGCGCGGTGAACCTGCGTGCCCGGCGCGATGTCTCCGAGCTCGTCGGCACGATTCCCGGGGCCGGCTCGATGTTCCCCGTCGGAGCCGACCAGTACTTCCGCCTCGACCGCGTGATCGTCGACGGGCATGCGACGCTCGACCGCGGGTTCGCCATCCTCGTCGTCGCCGACGGCGAGCTCAGCCTCGAGCGCGAGGGCGACGTCGCGCTCGTGCGCGGCGCGACGGCGATCGTGCCCGCGGCGGCGGGCCACGTGCGGCTGCGCGGATCGGGGACGGTGCTCGTGTGCCGTCCGCCGGCGCCGTGAGCTCCGCGGGAGGGCTCATCGACGACGGGCTCATCGGCACACCGCGCGCCCTCGCCGACGTCGCGGACCTGAGGGACGCCGCGGGGCGGCGGGTCATCCGCATCCGCCTGTTCGACGGCTGGGACCTCGACGTGCTCCCCGACCGCGGGCTCGACATCGGCGCCGCCTGGTGGCGCGGGCGCCCCGTGGCCTGGCGCTCGCCCATCCTCTCCGACCCGGGACCGGGCGCGGACTGGGCGCACCGCTTCCTCGGCGGCCTCGTGGTGACGTGCGGTCCCGACAACATCGGCGCCCCGCGCGACGGCCACGGCCTGCACGGCACCCACAGCCTCACCCCCGCCGTCGACGTGCGCTGGGAGCAGAAGCGCGTGGACGACGAGCTCGAGGTGCGGGTCTCGGGCACGATCCAGGATGCGCGGCTGTTCGGCCGCCGCATCCGGGTGGACCGCGAGATCACGGTCTCGACGGGCAGCCCGACCATCGACGTGCGCGACACCATCACGAACGACGGCCTCGCGCCCGAGCCCGTCGCGTGGCTCTACCACGTGAACCTCGGGGCGCCCGTGGTCGTGCCGGGCACGACGGTCACCGCTCCGGCGGAGCGCTGGGTCGTGCGGGAGGCCACCCGGTCGGTGCCGTCGCCCGCGGTCATCCCGCGGCCGATCGCACACTCGGAGGAGACGGTCTTCGAGTATGCGGGCATCCGCGACGACGACGTCGTCGTGCAGGCCCCCGACGGCTCGGGCATCGCCCTGTCGTGGACCACCGCGACCCTGCCGCGCCTCTACCAGTGGGTGCTGCCGGAGAGCGGTGCGTGGGCGCTCGGCGTCGAGCCGGCGAACGCGCCGCTGTGGGGTGACGACCGCACGCCGCCCCTCCTCGCCGCGGGTGCCGCGCTCGAGACGGCGGTGCGCATCACGGCTCTGGAGGACGTCGCGGGCTGACGCGCAACCCCTCCCCTCCTCGAGCCGCACGCGCGTACGGTGACGGGATGACCGACGACATGACGGACGCCGAGAAGCGGCACGACCAGCTCACGAGGGCGCCGAAGTCCTCCGAGGAGGACGCCGCGCCCCGCATCGCCACGAGCAAGGGCGCCCACGGCGCCACCCGGATCGACGTCGCCGAGACGGCCGCCGTGCGCCCCGGCAACCCCGACAAGCAGAACGGATGAGCCGCACGCGACTGCCGAAGGCGGTCTACGAGAGCGAGCTCGAGCGCCTGCAGGTCGAGCTCGTCGCGCTGCAGCGGTGGATCGTGTCCTCCGGCGCGCGCGTCGTCGTGATCTTCGAGGGCAGGGATGCCGCGGGCAAGGGCGGCGCCATCAAGCGCATCGTGCAGTACCTCAACCCCCGCACCGCGCGCGTGGTCGCGCTGCCCCAGCCGAGCGAGCGCGAGAAGGGGCAGTGGTACTTCCAGCGCTACCTCGAGCGCCTCCCGGCGGCGGGCGAGATCGTGCTCATGGACCGCTCCTGGTACAACCGTGCGGGCGTCGAGCGGGTGATGGGCTACTGCACCGACGAGCAGTACGAGCTCTTCCTCCGGCAGGTGACCGTCGTCGAGAGGATGCTCGTCGACGACGGCATCATCCTCATCAAGTACTGGTTCTCGGTGTCGGACAAGGAGCAGCAACGGCGCTTCAAGGCCCGCCTGCGCGACCCCATGCGGCGCTGGAAGCTCTCCGACACCGACCTGCAGTCGATCACGCGCTGGGAGGACTACTCGCGCGCCAAGGACGCGATGTTCGACGCGACGGACTCGGAGCACGCGCCGTGGTGGACCATCGAGAGCGACGACAAGCGCGCGGCGAGGCTCAACGTCATCAGCCACCTGCTCTCCCAGATCGCCTACGAGACCGAGGAGCCCGAACCGGTGCGGATCCCGAAGCGCCCTCCCGCCGAGGGCTACACGCGGCCGCCCCAGGAGTCGCAGCGCTTCGTGCCCGACCACGCCAAGACCCTCCGCAAGGCGGGCTAGCGCGGAGCCGTCTCGACGACGAGGTCCTCGCGCAGGTAGCGCGCGTATCCGCCGGGGGTACGGCCGAACCGGCGGCCGGACGTGACCACCTCGGCGTGGGCGGAGGCGACGACGTCGAACCCGGCGAGCCGGGCGACGAGGTCGACGTCCTCGTGCTCGGGCATCGTGCGGTAGCCGCCGACGGCGAGGTAGGCGGATGCGCGCACCCCGAGATTGGCGCCGTGCACGTGCCCGTTCGCCACCCCCGCCGCATGCGAGGCCTCCCACGCGCAACGCTGGTCGTCGCCCAGGTCGTCGAAGTCCGGGCGCACCGTGCCCACTACGACGTCGTGGCCCGCCGCCGCGAGCTCGAGCTGCACGAGCAGCCAGTCGCGCGGCACGACGGAGTCCGCGTCGGTGTTGGCTATCCAGTCGGCCCTGCGGTCGAGCGCCGCGGCGACCCCGATCGAGCGCGCGGTGCCCACGTTCGAGGAGTCCACCTCCACGACGCGCACACCGCGCACGCTGCGCGCGACGGACGCGGTGCTGTCGAGGCACCCGTCCGCCACCACGATGACATCGACCGGCACCGTCACGTGGCGCGACGCCTCCAGCACCGACGCAAGGCACCGGCCGATGAGCTCCTCCTCGTCGCGCGCCGGGATGACGACCGCGATCCTGCTGATCACGCGAGCCCCGCCCGCCGGGCCACGGAGCGCCCGTCTCGCGAGAACACCTCGAGCACGAAGTCGTCCTCGGTGTGCAGCACGGTGGTCGTGAGGGCGCGGCGGCGGATCGCGTCGTGCACGTCGTCGCCCCGCAGCGGGTAGTCGTCGACCGGGTGCCGCCAGTGGCACGCGACCAGGGTCCCGTCGTCGGCGAGGGCGGCCTCGACGGAGTCCAGCACTCGCTCCAGCCCCGCACGGTCGAAGTAGTAGCCGACCTCGGAGAGCACGACGAGCTCGAACCTGCCCGCCGGGAACTCCGTCAGGGCGTCGGCCCGCTCGATCCGCGCGGCCCCGCCCACCCGCTCCCGCGCGCGGTCGACCGCGGCCTGCGAGACGTCGACGGCGAGCAGGTCTTCGACCCGCGCGGAGAGGGCCTCCGTGAGCACGCCGATCGAGCAGCCGACCTCGAGGGCCGTCGCGTAGGCGCGGTGCGGGAGGCTCGCGAGGGTGACGGCGCGCTTGCGCTCCTCGTACCACCGCGTCTCGAACCCCCAGGGGTCCGCGTGCCGCCGGTGGGTCGACTCGAAGTACTCGCGCGAGAGGCCGGATCCCGTCTCGGGCACGATGAAGTACTCGAGGTCGCGCTCGAAGTTCTCGACGAAGTCGGCGCGCAGCACGGGGTCGTCGCCCTCGGTCTGCGACACGTAGGCGGAGAGGGCGCGGCGCTTGAGGTCGGCGTCGACGGGCAGGCTGCGCAGGCGCTCCCACGGGACATCCTCGGACGCCGGATCCCCCCAGTGCCAGAGCCAGACCGGGTACTCGACGAGGGGGCGACCGCCCACCACGCCGGCAACGACCTCGCCGACCACGCGGTGGTCGCGGTGGCCGTCCCCCCGCCAGGGCGACGCGACGAGCGTCGTCGGGGGGGTCGCGCCGACCACCTCGGAGAGGGCCCGCGCGATCTCGTCCCGGTGCGTGTCCGCCGCTCCGTCGGGGAAGCCGAGGGTCACGGTGAGGGCACCCAGGGTCGCGGTCGCCGTCGCGAACTCCCGTGCGCGGCGGTCGGCGAGCCCCGCAGCGCCGCCGTCCGTCACGAGCACGACGGTCGCGGGGATGCCCCGCCGCACGCACTCCGCGATGAGCCCGCCCGCGCCGAGGGTCTCGTCGTCGGGGTGGGGCGCGATGACGAGGAGGTGCTCGACCGCTGCGAGGTCGAGCCGGGGTCGGTCGTGCATCCTCGCCTCCGCGGACCACGCGCGGGCGGAGGTTCCGGCCGTGCTCGCGTCGAAGCTCACCACGGCGACTCCTCGGCGGCCACGGCCTCGCCGAGCGAGGCGAGGTCGCGCTCGGCATGGTGCTGGCGCACGTAGAGCTGCAGGTCGGCGACGCGCTTGGCGTGGGCGGCGTCGAGGGCGATAGGCGCGGGGCCGAGGGCGTGGCCCGCGCGCCACAGGATCTCCTCGCAGGCCCGCGCGACCGTGCTGCGCACGCGCTTCGCGAGGATGCGCGGCGCGCCGTCGCCCGCATCCGCGCGCTCGGCGGCATCGGCGAGGGCGAGCCGGCAGCCTGCGAGCAGCTCGTCGATCGCGCCGAGGTGCGCCAGCAGGAACGGGTCGGGCTTCGCACGGGCGGCCGCGAGCACGGCGCGTCCGATGCCCACCGCGCCGCCGAACCAGCATGCTGCCACGCCGATGCCCCCGATCGCGAAGCCCGGGCGCGCGAGATACCAGCCGGTCTCGCCGACGGGCTCGGCCGGGACGGCCTCGAAGCGCACGGGGCCGCTCGGGATCTCCACGAGGCCCCGCGCCCGCCACGTCCCCGGAACCACCGAGACACCGGGCCCGCGGAGGTCGACCGCGAAGAGGCGCCGGTCGCCGGAGGGCAGCGCCGCGGTCACGAGCGCGCCGTCCAGCCGGTCGGCGAGGGAGCACCACGGCTTCGTCCCGGTGAGCGACCACGCCGCTCCGGAGGGGGTCGCGACGAGCGGGTCGCCCCCGCCCTCGGCGGCGAACACCCCCCACACGCCGTGCGGGCGCGGGAGCCCCGCCTGCTCGAGGATCCCGAGGGCGTCGAGGTGCGGCTCGAGCGCGCGGGCGGCGCCGAGGTCGTGGGCGGCGACCGTCGCGAGCGCCTCCCACCGGTCGCGCGTGGAGGAGGGCGCTATCGCGCCGAGGTCGCGGGCGCGCGCGAGGGCACCCTCGATCGTGTCGGGGACGACCCCGACCGCGAGGGTCAGGTCGCCCGGAGGCACGCGGGGGTCGAAGGCGACGGGCATCGTCCAAGACTGCGCAGGCGTGAACCCCGGCGGATAGGGCTTGACTGTCAAGCCTTTGTGCGATGGGGGCCCGCCGCGCAGAGTGGGAGTGACGCGCAGCAGCGCGGATCGGAGCATCACACATGAGCAAGTCAGGACCGAACACCATGGGAGTCCCCGACGATTCCGACCCCGAGGCCGACACGGCCTCCGGCGGCGCGCCGGACAAGCCCGACACGACGGACGACGACGGCACGCCCGTCGAGAACCCGTCGGGCTAGGCCGTCCGGTAGCACCATCCGTCGCCCCGGTCGACCCCCTGACGCGCGGGTCGATCGGGCCTACGGTCGGACTATGACGACAACGAGCACGGCACCCGCGGGCGCCCAGAAGACCCGCCGACAGAACTCCGAGCACGGCTTCGCCGCCTCCAAAGAGCTCATCGAGGCACTCCAGAAGGTGCTCGTCGACCTCGTCGAGCTCGCCGGCCAGGGCAAGCAGGCGCACTGGAACGTCGTGGGCACGAACTTCCGCGACACCCACCGCATCCTCGACGAGATCATCGAGGCGGCGCGCGGCTTCGGCGACGAGGTGGCGGAGAGGATGCGCGCGCTGCACGGCATCCCCGACGGGCGCAGCAGCACCGTGGCGAAGGCCACGACGCTGCCCGAGTACCCCGCGGGCGAGATCGACACGAAGGAGACCATCGACCTCATCACCGTGCGTCTCGAGTCCGTGGTGTCCACCATGCGCGACGTCCACGACGCCGTGGACGAGGAGGACCCGACCTCGGCCGACATCCTGCACGCGATCATCGCGAGCCTCGAGCAGTTCGCCTGGATGGTGTCCGCGGAGAACCGGACTCCCGCGAAGGCCCGCTCCTAGACCTCGGTCGCGAGCAGCGACCACACGGCCTTGTCGTAGCGGACGCCGCCGACCGGCCACGCCTCGCGCAGCGTGCCCTCGAAGGTCATCCCGAGCCGCTGCGCGACGGCGATGCTGCGCTCGTTGCCCGCGCGGCAGCGCCACTCGACACGGTGCAGCCCGCGCGTCTCGAACGCGTAGCGGACGAGCTCGCGCACGGCGGCCGTGATGTGGCCGTGGCCCTCGCCCGCGGGCTCCGACCAGCAGCCGATCTCGCAGTTGCCTGCGGCCGCGCTGAACTCCACGAACATGACGCCGCCCACGAGGACGCCCTCCGCCCAGATCCCGTAGATGCGGATGCCGTCGCGCGCGAGCCCGTCCGCGTAGCGCTGCAGGGTCGCGCGCGCCCCCTCGACGTCGGTCGTCACGAACGACGGCCCTACCCACGGGCGGATGTGCTCCCGCGCGCGGTCGAGATGGGCGGCGAACTCCTCCGCCTGCCACGGCTCGAGGGAATCGAGGACGGCGCCGGTGGGAAGCTGTGTGGGTGCCATCCGCCCAGCGTAGAGGGAGTCGTGCCGGGCCGACATGGCGTCGGCCCGGCAGCGGCCCTGGCTACTTCTTGAAGGCGTCCTTGACGTCCTCGACGGTGTCCTTCACCGCGGCCTTGGCCTGGTCGGCCTTGCCCTCAGCGACGAGCTTGTCGTTGCCGGTGAGGTTGCCGACCGCCTCCTTGCCCTTTCCGAGCAGGTCCTCGGCGGCGTTCTTGATCTTGTCGTCTGCACCCATGATGAGGTTCCTTTCGTGTGGTTGCGTCACCGGTCAGGTGACGCGCTGTTCGCGCGCGAGGGTGGCGCGCATTCCCGATGTCACGTGCAGCAACACCGGAATCCTTCGTTCGAGCACGGCGTCCAGCCCGTCGACCGCCCGGGCGACGTCATCACGCAGGCGGGAGAGGTCGGAGCCGTTGCGTGCCGTGACGGTGAGGAGCAGCGCCTCCGCCCGACGCACGCGGTAGCCCGCCACCCTCACCGACAGGAGGTCGGGCTGCCGTGCGAGTGCTGCCGACAGCAGGTCGGTGGCGACCCGCGCGTCGAACTCGACGCTGCCGTCGGAGGTCTCATCCCTGAGCAGCCGGCCGGTGCGCCCCCGACCGCGCGTGACCATCCAGACGATCGACAGCACGATCGCGACGGCGACGGCGGCGGTCGCGATCCACAAGGTCGTCGTGTCGGGCTTCGAGGCGAGCGCGGGGAGCGCGATCACCGGGTACGCCCTCAGGAGCACCCAGCTGCCGGCCGCGATCGCGCTGAGCCCGAGGAGGGCGAGCAGGATGCGGTTGCCGAGGCGGTTGGTGCCGGTCATGATCCCACCACCCCCGACGCCGAGACGGCGACGCCGACGGTGATGCGCGGCACGGGCGCCAGGCTCGCGGCCACCTCGCGCGACGCGGTCTCGACCGCGGCCCTGTCGACGGGGAACCCGCTCGACGGCGTGACCGCGATCGTCGCGCGCCGCGCGGAGACCGTGGTGCGCACCCTGCCCGCGGCGACGGATGCCGCACCGCGGGCCGCGCGTCCGAGGCTTCCGGCGAGCACGTCGTCATCGACGACGATCCCCATCCGGTCGTGGGGGAGGGCGTGCCGTGCCCGACGGCCGGGGCTCACCGCGAGCACCACGAGGACGAGCCCGAAGAGCACCGCGACACCCGCGCCCACGACGACGTACGTCGACGGATCGTCGATGCCGGCGATGAGCTGCTCGGGCGCCACCAGCAGGGGCCGGTGGGAGAGCGCGGCGAGCGCGCACTCGACGCCGACATAGGCGAGGCCGAGTGCCACGAGGGAGAGGGCGACGATCGAGGCACGCGAGCGGGAGCGGAACCGCTCGCGTCGCACCAGACGGCGCTGGATGTTCTGCTCGTTCACACGACCCTCCTCGGTTCGACGATGTCCACTCCCGTGATGCGCAGGGCCACGGATCCGACCTGCGAGCCGCTCAGCGCGGTGATGTCGCGGGCGATGCCCGCCCGTGCCTGCTCGGAGCGGGTGACGAGCCCGGGGGCGTCCGCCGTCGAGCCGAGCGGAGCCGCCCGCAGCGGCGACGTCACCGACACCGAGAGCGACCCGTTACTGTCGGCGAGCCGCACGGAGACGCGCGAGCTGCCGACCCCGAGATGGTCCGCGGCGACACCGCGGGCCACCCGTTCGAGGGCGCGCGGCGTCACCGAGATGCGACCGGGGACCATCAGGCGCTGCGGCGACCGCGCGCCGCCTCCACGACCGCCCGCACGTCGAGCCGTCCGCTGACGACGGCGCCGATGACGGCACCGAGGGCCGCGAGGACCAGCACGAGCAGGAAGCCCCAGAACCCGAACACCAGGGCGACGATCGCCAGGACGACTCCCGCGATGCCGCCGATCAGGGTGCCGCTCATGAGACGCGCGCCTCGGTCTCGACGGTCTCCTCGCCGGGGATGTGGACGTCGGAGACGGTCACGTTGATCTCGGCGACCTCCATGCCGATGAGCTGCTCGATCGCGCGCGCGACCGCGGCGCGCACGTCGCCGGCGACCGCCTGCAGCGGCTGGGGGTACTCCACGACGATCGTGATGTCGACGGCCACCTGCGTCTCGCCCACCTCGACCTTGATGCCCTGCGTCAGGTCGGCACCGCCCATGGCCTCGCGGATGGCGCCGACGACGCGGGCCGCTCCGCCACCCAGCGCGAAGACGCCGGGAACCTCGCGGGCGGCGATGCCGGCCACCTTGGCCACCACCGGGTCGACGATCGTGGTCTTGCCCGACGCCGATCCGGGCATGATCGCTCCGGCGACGGCTGTGGTCTTCTCCACCATGATGAACTCCTGTCTTGGTGGCGGGCCTCGTGGGCCCACCGTTTATCGTTGTCACCAAGCAGACGCAGCGAGCAGCCCGAACGTCACGGTGCAGATCGGTTTTTATCCTGTGAGAACGCTGGGGGTGGGATGACGACGCTGGAGGCCGCGGGCGACGCGATCCTCGCCCAGCGTGCCGCGGACGGCGACTCCGCGGCATTCGAGGTGCTCGTGCGACGGCACGGGCCGTTCCTCCGCGCGTTCGCGATTCGCCTCACGGGCTCGCCGGCGGACGCCGACGACGTCGTGCAGGATTCGCTCATCACCGTCTGGAACCAGCTCGGCACGCTGCAGGACCCGTCGAAGGTGCGCGCCTGGATGACGAGCATCCTGTCCCGCAGGGCCACCGACCTGATCCGCAGCCGACGGCAGTCCGATGAGCTCGATGACGAGCACCCCGGAGACGCCGCGAGCGGGCCGGATGCCCGTGCCGTGGCATCCTCGCGCCTGGAGGCGCTCTCCGCCGTGCTCGCCGACCTGCCCGAGGGGCAGCGCCAGTGCTGGGTGCTCAAGGAGATGGGCGGCTACAGCTATGAGGAGATCGCTCAACGGCTCGACCTCTCGGTGGTGACCGTGCGGGGGAAGCTGGCGCGGGCGCGCGCCACGGTCGTGAAGGAAATGGAGGCGTGGCGATGACGATGGATGCCGAGCCCGCGGGCGTGGGCGCGAGCGGGTACACCGTGGACGACCTGAGCGCCTACCTCGATCGCGGACGGACGCCGGCGATCGCCGCGATCGACGACAGCCCCGAGTGCCAGGCGATGCTCGCGTCGATGGAGCGCGTGGGCTCGCTCGCGCGCGAGCTGCTCGCCCAGGACGTGCGGGAGCATCCGGCCCTCGAGGAGGGCTGGCTCGGCGGGCTGCTGACCTCGATCAGCAGGGAGGTGCGCGCGGGTCGCGACATCCCGCTCGCCTCACCGGATCCGCGGACGAGCCTCTCCATCACCGAGGGAGCGGTGCGCGAGCTCATCCGCGCGGCCGGCGACTCGGTCGACGGGGTGCTCGTGGGGTCCTGCTCGGTCGACGGCGACGTGACGACGCCCGATGCGGGCGTGCGTGTCGCGCTCACCATCAGCGTCGTCCTCCACAGCCCGGTGCAGGAGCTCGCCGAGTCGGTGCGCCAGCGCGTCTACTCCGAGCTGCTCTCGCACACCGAGCTGGTGATCGAGAGCATCGACGTGACCGTCGTCGACGTGCATGTGTCCACGCGCACGACCGAAGGAGACGACCTGTGAGCCTCGACCTTGCCACTCTCGCCGCCCGGCTCGACGACGTCGTCCGCGCCGTCCCCGGGGTCAGCATCCTCTACTCGGCCTCGCCGGCGATCGTCACCTCCGTGCGGCAGATCGCCTCCGGCGGAGCCCCGACGAGCCTCGTCGCCGTCCGGGAGGTCGACGGCGCGCTGCAGATCGTCGCCAGCATCGGGGTCGGCTCCGACGCTCAGGGGCCCGCGACGGCGGCGGATGTCTCCGCGGCGGTGCTGGGAGAGCTGCCCGCGGGCACGGACGCGAAGGTGCACGTGCGCATCAGCCGCGTGCTCCCCTGAGGGCCCCTCACGGGGTCATCCTGCCGCCCTGTCGCCGACGAGCGACCGGCGCATGCCCGGGGACGCGACGAGCGTGCCGTCGGCGGCGACGGCGAGCACGTCGACGGGCGAGCGCTCGACGAGGTCGTCGAACCCTTCCTCGGTGGCGGCGACGAGCGCGGTGGCGAGCACGTCGGCCGTGACGATGTCGTCGGCGAGCACCGACACCTGCAGGAAGCGGGGCGCCACGACCTCCCCTCCCCGCCAGATGTGGTCCCCGCGTTCCGCGCTGCCCGACGTCGCGAGCGCCCGCCGGTCGCAGCCGAGTATGACGGCGCACAGCATCGTGTCCCGCGCGGCGGGGTCGACGATGCCGACGGGCGTGGCGCCGCGGGCGAGGATGTCGCCGCCGACGTTGATCGTCCACTCCGAGCATCCCGCGGCATCGAGAACGTGCCCGGCCTGCTCGATGGCCTCCGCCTTCACGATGCCGTCGAGGTCGAGCACCCCGTCGGGCCGGTGCGGTGAGAAGGCGCCGTCGGTGCGCCCCCGCCAGGCGAGAGCGCGTGTGTACGTCGCGATCATCTCGTCGCCCGCGTCGGGGAGGGCGAGCTCGCGGCGGGCTATGCGGCTGATCTCGGAGTCGGGGCGGTACAGGCTGAACCGGTGGTCGTAGGCCTCGAAGACCCGCTCCACGGCCGGCATGAGGTCGGCGGGTCCGTCGATCGAGGCGACGGTGCCCATGGTCGTGAAGACGTGGCGCATCAGAAGCCCGCCTGGTCGAGCGCCGACTGCAGCGAGGTGAGGTACCCCTCGGTGGTGTAGGTCGCGCCGCTCACGGTGGAGACGTCCGCCGACTGCGCGGCGAGCACCTCCTCGCGCAGGATGGGGGCCGCGCGGTTGCTGATCTGCACCGAGCGCCCGTCCTCGTCCGTGAGCTTGAGGGCGGTGACGTCGGTGATCGAGCCGCCCGCGAGCGTGACGGACACCTGCACGGTGCCGAAGCGGGTGTTGACGACCGAGCCCGTGTAGGTGCCGTCGGCCGGACCCGTCGCGACGGGGTCGGCCGTGGGTGTGGGTGTGGCGGTGGCAGACGAGGACGTCGTCGCCGGCGTCGTGGTCCGCGGTGCCGCCGTCGTGGTGCCGGTCGCGTGCGACGCGATGACCGCTCCACCGGCCTGCCAGCCGACCACGAGCACGGCGGCCGAGGCGAAGATGCTTCCGAGCACGGCGCGTGTTCTCACCAGTCGAACCTTTCTGCGTGGATCTGATGCGGGCGGATGCCGGCGGCGAGGGCGTCCGCCTCGAGGGACTCGAGCCACGCCGTGGGGCCGCAGAGGTAGAGGTCCGACCGCAGGAGGTCGGGGAACGTCGCCATGAGGGTGACGCCGCGCCGGGCATCCGTCTCCGACATCCAGCTCGGACCCGTGCGGGCGCGGTGCCCGACCATCACGAAGCACGTCGCGCCCTTGGCGGCGGCGAGGTCGCGCACCTCGTCCCAGAGGTACGTCTCGTCCGGGCTGCCGGCACGGAGCAGCACCGTCGCCTCGCCGGGGGCGAACTGCGCGTGCTCGAGGAGCGCGCGGATCGGCGTGACCCCGACGCCGGCGGCGACGATGGCGAGCTTGGGCGAGGTGCGGGCGGCGTCGGTGAAGAGCCCGTACGGTCCTTCGATGCTCACGCGTGTGCCCCTGGGCACCGTGCTGATCCGCCCGCTGCCCTTGCCGAGCTCGCGCACGGTGATCCGCGCTGTCGAGCCCGTGGGCACCGACGAGAGCGAGACCGGGTGGGAGTGCCACCAGGTGCGACGCGTCCAGAACCGCCAGATGAAGAACTGGCCGCCCTCCGCCCCGAGGGCACGCAGGTTGCGGCCCTTGAGGTGGATCGAGGTGACACCGAGGGCGATCCCCACGACGTCGTCGACCACGATGCGGTGGCGCAGGCTCGAGACGACGGGCTCGACGAACCGGAACGTGACGATCGCGCCGAATGCGACGACGTAGAGCGCGATCCAGTAGATGCGCTGCGCGGTGCCCTCGGCGAGCACTCCGCCGACGCTGAGCTGGTGCGGCAGCGCGAACGCGACCGAGGCGTAGCTGAGCAGGTGCACGAGGTGCCAGCCCTCGTAGCTGAACCTGCGGCGCACGGCGACCAGCGAGGTCACGACGACCGCGATCAGGAGGCCCATGCCCGCGAATGCGAGGGGCATGTCGGGCAGCGCCAGCATGGGGCCGAGCTCGGCGACGGGGTCGTAGCCCTCGCTCATGCCGTAGCCGATGAGCAGGAGGGCGCCGTGGCCGAGCAGGAGGTAGAGCGCGGGCTTGCCGAGCCTGCGATGGGTCGCGATCGCGCGGTCGTGGCCGATGGTGCGGTCGATCACCGGGATGCGCGCGGCGAGCACGAGCATGACGAGGATGAAGTCGGTGCCGATGAGGCCGGCGACGATGCCGAGGCTCGTCACGACCTCGGCGGGCGTGGTGAACTGCGCGGCACCCCCGGAGAGCAGGAAGAGCGCGGCGGCGATCGCGCCGGAGGTCCAGAGCGCCATGACGAGCAGGTCGGCCCGCCGCGCGCGGCGCGCATACGCGCGCCGGTGGTCGACGCGGCGGAGGGGCGCGAAGCCCTGCGGCATCGCCGGTCGGAGGGGCGTCTGGGTTGTCATGACACCACCCTCGGGGCGCCAGCTATGCGCTCCCTATGAGCAGGGGGTCCGGCGAGTGTGAGTCCTCACATCTTCGGCAGCGACACCGTGACGAGCAGCCCGGGGCGGGTGTTCTCTACGGATGCCGTGCCGCCGGCCCCGACCGCGAGGGCGTGCACCAGGGCGAGGCCCAGACCGCTGCCTCCGGTCGACGTCGCGCGCGAGGCATCCGGGCGGCTGAACCGCTCGAAGGCGAGGGGGACGAAGTCGTCGGGCATCCCCGGCCCGTCGTCCTGCACCGTGAGCGTCAGGCTCTCGCCGAGCTGCGCGAGCGTGGCGACGATCGTGCCCGTCGGCGGAAGTGCGTTGAGCGCGTTCGAGAGCAGGTTGTCGCAGAGCCGCCCGAACGCCTGGGCGTCGAGCGCGTAGCGTGCGGACTCGTCGCCGACCCGCACGTCGAAGTCGATCGCGATGCCCCGCCCGATCGCGAGCGTGCGGGCACGGTCGACGCTTCCGGTGAACTCGTCGATGACGGACGCCGCATCGCTCGATGCCGTCGCGTCGTGGGATTCGAGCCGGCTGAGCTCGAGCAGGTTCGAGGCCAACGACGAGAGACGGTCGACGGAGCCCTCCGCGGCCCGGAGCTGCCGGCCGAGCGCCGCGGCGTCCCCGTCGTCGCGATGCGCCAGCTCGAGCTGCGTCTTCAGGGCCGCCAGCGGCGTGCGCAGCTCGTGCGCGGCGTCGGAGACCATCTGCTTCTCGCGCAGGTTCGCCGCCTGCACCTGCTCCAGGAACCTGTTGAGGGTCGTCGCGAGCTCGGCGAGCTCGTCGCGGGTCTGGGGCACGGGCAGGTGGCCGTCGGCCTCCAGCCGCTCGGCCTGACGGCGCATCGCGGTCACGGGGCGCAGGGCCGCGGTCGCGAGCAGCCAGGAGGCGACCGCGAATCCGAGCAGGAGCACCACCCCGCCGATGACGAGGACGCGATCAAGGCCTTCCAGCGCGATCTCGCTCGAGGAGGTGCTGCGGGCCGACCACAGCGCCCACGTGCCCTGGGGTGTGTCGACGCTCCTGCCCACCACCAGGAAGGTGCGGCCCTCGTCGTCGGTGAACGCGAACTCCTCGTCGCCCGCCGCGCGGTCGCGCACGACGGCGAGGACGTCGTGGGGCACGGTGTCGACCTCCACCGTGCCATCCGGGGCCTGCACATAGACCAGGATTCCCGTGCCCGGGTCGTCGACGGCCTCCTCGGGGTTGGCGCGGATGTCCTGCTGGAAGGAGGTGAGGTCGCTCTGCGCGAGCGTCGAGTCGGCCGCGGAGAGGATCGCCGCGAACTGGGCGCGCACGAGGAAGAGCGCCGCGACCAGCAGCACGGCGGCCACCGCGATGCTGCCTAGGGTGATCCGGGCGCGGATCGAGGGCCGGCCGAGCCTCACGGCTCGACCTCCAAGCGATAGCCCACGCCGCGCACGGTGACTATCGAGACGCCGGCGCCCAGCGGCTCGAGCTTGCGGCGCACGTAGCTGACGTACTGGTCGACGACCTGCGGGTCGATGAACTGGGTGGTGCCCCACACCTCCTGCAGGATCTCGGTGCGGCTCATCGCCTCGCCGGCGCGGGCGCCGAGCGTCCACAGCAGGGCGAACTCCTTCGAGCTCAGCGGAAGTGCCGAGCCGTTCGCCGTCGCGCGCACCGAGGCGGCGTCGAGCACGATCGCGCCCACCCGCAAGGTCGAGCGGGTGGCGGTGGTGTCGCGCCGCACGAGTGCCCGGATGCGCGCGCTGAACTCCGCGAACGCGAACGGCTTGGTCAGGTAGTCGTCGGCGCCGGAGTCGAGCCCCAGCACGCGGTCCTCGACGGCGTCCCGCGCGGTGAGCAGCAGCACGGGCAGGGGGTTGCCCTGCCTGCGCAGGTGCCGGCAGATCTCGAACCCGCTCATCTCCGGCAGCATCACGTCGATGGCCGCCGCCGAGAAGCTGTCGTTGCCCGCGGCGATGAGGGCCTCGATGCCGTTGGTGACGAGCGTGACGTCGTAGCCGTCCTCCGTCAGGCCCTCCCGCACGAGGGCGCCCATGGCGGGATCATCCTCGACGACGAGGATCCTGACCATCAGACCAGGCCCGTCGTGCCCAGCAGCGTGCCGATCAGGAAGGTCGCCGCGAGCGCGATGGCGCCCCCGATGACGACACGCACCGTCGGACGGAGCCACGGGCTGCCGCCGATGCGCGCGCTCAGCGCCCCCGTGAGGGCGAGGGCCACGAGCACCGCGGCGAAGGTCACGGGCACGCGCACCCCGGCGGGCGGGAGGAGGATGGCGAGCATCGGCAGCAGGGCGCCGATGAAGAACGCGAGCGCGGACGCCCCTGCGGCCTGCCACGGGCTGACCACGTCGTCCTCGTTGATGCCAAGCTCGGCCTCGAGGTGGGCGCGCAGGGCGTCGTGCTCGGTGAGCTCTCGGGCGACCCTCTCCGCGGTCTCCGCGCTCAGCCCCTTCGCCGCGTACAGGGCCGTGAGCTCCGCGAGCTCTTCGTCGGGCATCGTCGCGAGCTCCTGCCGCTCCTTGGCGATGAGCGCCCTCTGGCTGTCCCGCTGGCTGCTCACGGACACGTACTCGCCCAACGCCATCGAGATCGCACCGCCCACGAGTCCTGCCGCTCCCGCCGTGAGGATCGGGGCGATCGACGACGTCGCACCCGCGACACCCACGACGATGGCGGCGACCGACACGATGCCGTCGTTGGCGCCGAGCACTCCCGCCCGCAGCCAGTTCAGGCGGCCGGAGAGCCCGTCGCCGTGGGGCTCGTGCGGATGCGTGGTCGGCGAGGTCATGGCGATAGCAAAGCACGCGCATCCCGTGTCCGCCACGAAGGAAAGGCTGGGCTGAGACGCGGGGGGCGATTCAGGCTAGGTTGAACAGGATGCTCTGCGTCTAGGTGTGCCGGGAAGACTGGTCGGCGATCGTGCCGTCACGCCACCAACCCGACTCGGAGCGCCATGAGCTGCCCCACATGACCGTCCAGGGCATCGCACCCCACCGGTGCGCGGACTGCGGCGCCGATGTGATCTACCGCATCGAGCGCGAGCCGCGTCGAGCGGTCCCCGACCGCTGCTCGAACGTCGACTGTCCTCGCGCGGATGCGGCCTCCGCGACTGGGGACTGGTACTACCGGGGCGTCCCGGGGCCCGACAGGTAGTCAGCGCGGGCGATCCGGTCGGTGAGTCGCGGGCTCATCGACTCTGCCAGCTCCTCTGCCCAGTGGCGGTACGACCGGGAGTCGCGGAACCGCACCGGTTCGCACGGCTCAGGGGCGGTCAAGGGGATGAATGTCGCGTTCCCGACCCGCTCGCAGACCCGCGCCGAGGTCGCGTTCATCCTCCGCGCGTGGGCCTGCGCGATCGACCCGGGCAGGCTGTCGTAGAGCGGTATGGAGCGCACGGGGTGCACGCCGGCCACGAAGATCTCGATGTTCGGCGATGTCCTGTCGACGATCGTCGCGATGAGGGCCGACAGCCCGCGCTCCCAGGCCGATGTCGGTGTCAGCGCGCCGGCATCGTTGACGCCCAGGGTGACGACGACGGCGTCGTACTCCTTCAGCCGGACCTTGCCGAACTCCGCGAGTGCTCCGCCCATCTTGAGACGGGGGAGGGGGCGCGCGTAGACGTCGGCTCCCCGATGAGTCCGTCGCGACAGTGCTCGGCCCAACGACCCGGTCAACCCGATCTCGTGGCTGAGCACACCCCAGCCGACCGCGGGCCCGCCGCCGAAGATGAGCACCCGATCAGGGTCCGGCCCGGGGGAGTGCCACTCGGGTTCGTCACGGGGTCGGGGCAGTCGCTCGACCTCGTCCGACTTCGAGGCGACCCATGCTTGCAGCACGGGCGCCAGAGCCCAGCGTGCGAGCTTCTCCATGTGCGCTCCTCTGATAGCACCCCCGGTCCGCCGGCGGCTGTGCTCACGGTAGAGCGGCGGCGGGGCCGACGAAATCCGCTGGGCGCGTGCGCCTGTCCGCTGTGCGCGGACAATCGCTCTCGGCCCGCCGATCGCGCAGGCGCGTGCCTATACTCCCTGAGTGCCACAAGCCGCAACAGAAATCTTCAAGAGCCACCCGCTCGCATCCTCGGCCGACATCGACCATGCCCGCCAGGTGCTCAGCGACGCGTACCTGCCCCTCGACTTTCCCTCCGCGTCGAAGGAGACCGTCGTCGACCTGCAGCTCAATGTGATCAAGGTGGGAAAGGTCACCGCGGGCTACCTGCGGTTCGGCAGCGCAATCCGCATCACGACCGCCGAAGCCACCGACTATCACGTCGACATACCGATGAGCGGCAGGGCGGTGATGCGTGCCGGCTCGCGCAACGCGCTGTACGGCACTCCGCAGACCGCCCGCATCTTCATGCCCGGGTACGCCGCCGATCTTGACTGCGACTCCGACTTCTCCCAGCTGGCCCTGATGATCCCGCGTGCAGAGCTGCACCTCGAGCTGGAGAGCCTCCTCGGCCGCAGCGTGAAGGCCCCGTTGGTGTTCTCAGCGGGGCTGGGACTCGCAGGAGGTCCCGGACGCACCGTGCTCGCCACCCTCAGGCTCATCGACGAGATCTCGGACGAGAGGTCGGGCATGCTCCAGCACCCGCTCGCCTCCCGGCGCTTGGAGCAGATGCTCATCGAGTCGCTCCTCCTCGCCCAACCGCACAACTACTCCGACGCGCTCTCGCTGCCCGTGGCCGCAGCTGGGCCGCAGCCCGTGGCGCGGGCGATCGAGCTGCTCAGGGCCCATCCCGAGCATCCGTGGGCCGTCTCGGAGTTGGCGAACCATGTCTCCGTGAGCGTCCGAAGCCTCCAAGAGGGTTTCCGCAGGACGGCGGACACCACCCCGATGGAGTACCTGCGTGAGCTGCGCCTCGAGCAGATTCGCGACGAGCTCGCCCTCGCCGACCCGGGCGCGGTGTCGGTGAGCCAGGTCGCGGCCCGGTGGGGGATCACCCACTTCGGCCGATTCGCCGCCAACTACCACAGGCGCTTCGGGGAGAAGCCGTCGGAGACGATGAGACGCTCCGCGACGTCGAGTCCCTGATCCCGCGGCCGCTGCCGTGCGCGAACCGGCTACATCGGCGCGTTCGCCGGATTTTGCGCGTCCGGTCCGATCCCTAGCGTTGTAGTCGCGCCGACAAGGGTCAGGACGAGGTGGCACGGTGCGCACGAAGGCGCGTTGGGCGGCAACGCCTACCGACCACGCCTGGGGCGTGTGCAAGGGCCGGGCATCACGGATCCGCCCGGTCCTTGCTCCCCGGGCGCCCCTCAACCGGCTCGGGGCGTGCTCTCGGGTCGTCGCGGGGTGCTCTCCTCGGGGAGCCAGCCCTGGGCGCCGAGCCCGATCGCGACTGCGCCCATCGCGGAGTGGCGGTCGTCGAGGGAGCCGAGCACGACCTCCGGCACGGTGTGCGCCTGGGGGATAGCCTGCCGCTCGAGCACCTCCCGGATCGCGTCGGTGACCACATCGCCCGCGCGGGCCATGGCCCCCACGATGATGATGCGCTCGGGCGCGAGCAGGAGCGCGGCCGTGGACGCGACCCGGCCGACGGCGAGGGCGGCATCGCGGATGCACCGCTCCGCGCCGGCGTCGCCGGCCTCGAGCAGCGCGAGCAGCTCGCCGACCGAGTCGACCTCCCGATGCGGTCGCAGGGTCGCGAGGATCGCGGGGACGGACGCGAACGTGTCGAGGCACCCGCGCTTGCCACACCGGCAGAGCGGACCCTGCGGGTCGACCTCGACATGGCCGATCTCGCCGGCGCCGCCCCGGATGCCGCTGACCAGCCTGTCGTGCAGGATGACGCCCGCCCCGATACCGCTGTGGAACTTGATCGTCAGGGTGTTCGCCACACCGCGGCCGGCGCCGTAGGTGTGCTCGCCGAGGGCCGCGAGGTTGGCGTCGTTCTCGAGGATGACCGGCAGGCCCAGCGCCGACTCGAAGGCGGCGGAGTCGTACCCGGCCCAGCCGGGGAGGATGGAGGAGGCCACGACCTCCTGGTGCTGCGTGTCGATCGGCCCCGGCACCGCGACTCCGGCGTTGGGAGGTCGGGGGACCCCCGCGCGGTCGATGACCTCGTCGACCAGCTGCCGGGCGATCCTCAGGCCCTCGTCGGCACCGTAGTCCGCGGGCAGTTCGGCGCGGCCGTCGGCGAGGGGCGTCCCGGAGGCGTCGGCGACCAGCGCGCGGACGGTGCGGAAGCCGAAGTCGACACCGACGGTGGCGGAGAGCGAGGGCTCGAAGGCCAGCGCCCTGCTCTTCGGCCCGGTGCGGCGCTGCTCCGACCGAACAATCTCCGTCTCGACCAGGGTGCGCTCCGCGGCCAGCGCCTGCACCACCTCGGTGACCGTCGAGGGCGCGAGGCTCGCGGCTCGCGCGAGCTGTGCGCGCGTGAGCGGCCCGTGTGCGCGGATGGCGCTGAGGATGCGGTGGCGCGCGGTTCCCACGTCCCCGGCGACGGACTGAAATGTGGCCACGTGGCCAAACTAACGGGGGATTCGGAGTTCGTCAAACGAATGATTCGGCGCACCCGGGCTCTGAAACCATCCTTGACTATTCGGTGGACGAATGATTATCGTGTGTCCAAGCCCGCGAGGGAGCCACGAGATGTCAACGGAGAGTCGTGATGGATGAGGTAGCCGTGCCCGCCCTGCACCTCAGGGGCGTGACCAAGACCTTCGGCCACGTGACCGCGCTGGACGACGTGAGCCTCACCGCCGAGGCCGGCCAGATACTCGCGGTGGTCGGAGACAACGGCGCGGGCAAGTCGAGCCTCATCCGCACGATCAGCGGGGTGTACCGGCCCGACGCCGGCGAGATCCTCGTCGACGGGGTCACCAAGACCTTCCAGAAGCCCTCGGACGCTCGAGCCGCCGGCATCGCGACGGTCTTCCAAGACCTGGCGCTCGTCGAGGTGCTCGACGTCGCGACCAACATGTTCCTCGGCCAGGTGCCGCGCCGCGGGCCCTTCGCCGATCGCAAGCGCATGGAGCGCGAGGCCCGCACCTTCCTCGACGACCTGAAGGTGACGGTCGGCTCGGTGCGTTCCGAGGTCGGCATGCTCTCGGGCGGGCAGCGGCAGATGATCGCCATCGCGCGGGCCATCCGCACCGGCGGCAACATCGTGCTGCTGGACGAGCCCACCGCCGCGCTCGGCGTCCGTGAGACCGCGCAAGCCGCGGAGATGATCGAGGGCCTGAAGAGCCGCGGCAACGCGGTCATCATCGTCAGCCACGACATGAGCCTCGTGTTCGACCTCGCCGACCGCATCCAGGTGATGCGGTTGGGCCGGGTGGCGGGCGTGCGCGACAAGGCCGCGACGACGCGCGACGAGATCATCGGGCTCATCACGGGATCGATCTCCGCATGACGCGCCACCCTGGGGTCGCGCCCGACGTCGCCGAGCTGCTCGACCGACACTCCGCCGTCATCGGCGCCCGGCCGGGCTCGAACCCGGTTCCGATCGACCAGGCGCGCCAGCAGCACGAGAACGACGTGCTCCGCTTCTCGCCGCGCGAGACGCGGGACGCCGTCGAGTCCGTGTCCGACGTCGAGCTACCCGCGCCCCGCGGCACCGTCTCCGCGCGCCTGTACCGCCCCGCCGGCGCGTCCCATGCGGTCATGGTCTGGATCCACGGCGGAGGATGGGTCACCGGCAGCATCGACACCGGAGATGTCGTCGCGCGAGCCCTCTGCGCCCGCTGCGACCTCACGGTCGTCTCCGTCTCCTACGGCCTCGCGCCGGAGCACCCCTGGCCGAGCGGGCTCGAGGATGTCCGAGCCGCCGTGGCCTGGGTGCGGGAGAACGTCGCCGACGCCGCCCCGTTGCTCATCGGCGGCGACAGCGCGGGCGGCAACCTCGCCGCTGTCATCGCGGGCGAGCTCGGGCGCGACGTCGTCGCGGGCCAGGTGCTCGTCTATCCCGTCATCGCCCTCGACGAGCCCCAGGACGCGTACCCCTCCCGCGTCGAGAACGGCACCGGCTACTACGTGCAATGGGACGACGTCGCCTGGGCGATCGACAAGTACGTCGGCGAGCCGGATCGCGGCGACCCCGGTGTCTCCCCGATCCGCGGCGTCGCGGCGGGCAGGCCGCCCGCGGTGATCGCCGTCGCGGGTTTCGACCCGCTGCGCGACGAGGCCGTGGCGTTCGCCGAGTGGCTCGACGCGGGCGGCGTCGCCGTCGACCTCCTCGAGTTCCCCGGTCTCGTCCACGGCGCGTTCGACATGATCGGCGGATCGAGCACCGCCGACGAGGCGATGACCGCCCTGGCGTCGGCTGTCACACGACGGCTCATCCCATGACGCCGCAGTTGAGCGCAGCCCAGACGCGCGCGCGACTGGTCGCGCAGTTCTTCCACGTGGAGAAGCTGCCGGTCTTCTCGCGGGCGGGCCTGCGCGCCGATGAACTCGCGGGCATCTCAGCCCGGCTCGCGGATGCCTCCTCGGCGGACCTCGCCGACATGGCGTCCCTGCTGGCAGACGAGGCCTCGGCGGCCGCCTCCCAGCTCCTCGCCGTGCCCGACTTCGCCGCGGCGCTGCGCGCCCTCCCGTTCGACAGCGGAGAGGTTGTCGTCGCGCTCGGCGACTCGATCACCGACGACGCCGTGTCGTGGGCGCACCTGCTCCAGCGCGTGCTCTCGGAGGTCGATCCCACGATCGTCGTGAGGAACCACGGCATCACGGGCAACACGACGGGCGAGGTGCTGCACCGCCTGGACACGATCGCGCGCGACCGGCCGCACTGGGTCATCCAGATGATCGGCACGAACGACGCCCGTCGCCACGGCGGCATCGCCGCGATGACCACGAGCCCGCAGGAGACCGCGCGCAACCTCCGGCTCATCGACACCTTCGTCGCGGAGGAGCTGGGGGCGGCGCACATCAGGATGACCCCGCCCCCCACGATCGACGCGCGCGTGCGGGCGTGGGCGCCCTTCGCGGGCGAGGGCATCACGTGGCACGCGGACGACGTGAGCGCCGTCGCCGACATCGTCCGGGCCGACGACCCCGCGGCCGTGGACATCCACGCCGTCTTCACGCGGGAGGGCGCCGAGCGCCTCCTCCTCGCGGACGGCGTGCATCCCAACCTCGAGGGGCAGAAGCGCATCCTGCGCGCGCTCGTCGAGTCGATCAGCTCTTCTCCTTCCCACAACAGCAGCACCCGACAGAGAGGTCACTCATGAATCACACGAAACGCAGCACCATCCTGGGCGCCGTCGCCCTCACCGCCGCGATCGCCCTGACGGGGTGCGGCGCCATCTCGGGCGGGTCGACGGGCGGCGACACCGAGGCGTCCGGCGACCTGCGCGAGGTCAAGACGGTCACCTACGTGAACCCCGCGCCCTTCTACCCCGCCTTCGACACGGTGGCGAACTGCCTCACCAAGGAGGGCGAGTCGTTCGGCTGGAAGGTGAACGTGGTCGGCACGGCCGGCAGCGCGGTCGACAACCAGGGCGCGATCGACCTGATCTCGCAGGCGATCGCCAACGGCACGGACGCGCTCGTCGTGTTCCCGACCATCCCCGAGCTCTTCACCCCGGTCATCACGCAGGCGCGCGACGCCGGCATCTACGTCGTCGCCCAGAACGCCGGCGACCCCAGCACCGGACAGCAGACGCAGGTCGGCACCGACGCCTACGAGCTCGGCCAGATCATCGCCGAGGGCCTCGGTGCCGAGTACCCCGACGCGAAGGTCGGTGTGCTCTCGGGCTCCGCGAGCACAACCCCGCACGTGCAGGAGCTGACCGGCTTCCAGGACTACGCGAAGGACAACCTGCCCGGAATGTCCGTGGTCGCCAGCGAGTACAACAACGGCGACGCCACGAAGTCGCCCGAGATCTGGTCGAACATGCTCACGGCGCATCCTGACATCACGGCGCTGTTCGCGATCCAGGGCACCGACGTCGCGGCCGCGATCACCGCGGTCGCCGAGCGCGGCCTGACCGGCAAGGTCGCGGTCGTCGCCGCCGACCTGACCCCCGACCACCGCGCGGCGATCGAGGACGGAACGCTGCTCGGCGTCGGTGAGCAGGGCTGGTGCGAGGCCGGCACCAAGTCGGCCGACGCCATCAAGGATCTCTCGGAGGGCAAGGAGCTGCCCGCCACGATCCCCACCACCAGCACCTGGTACACGAAGGACAACCTCCCGGCAGAGTGACCCACGGTGCGGGCGGGCCCCTCGCCCGCCCGCACCCCGTCACCCACCGGACCGTCGACACGACCCACCGCGGAAAGCAGCCACGCCATGAAAAGCCTTCTCCGACGCGTCAGCTCGGGACAGCAGCTCGGCCTCGTCGTCATCATCATCGCCCTGATGCTCGTGGCGGCCGCCATCAACCCGATCGCCCTGAACCCTCCGAACCTCATCGAGATCCTGCGATCGTCGTCGATCTACTTCATCGGCGCGAGCGCGGCCACCCTTCTCATCGTGGGCGGCGGGCTCGACCTGTCGATCGGCTCGGTGTTCGCCGTCGGAGGGGTGACCGCCGGCTTCGTCATGAACGCGGGCGTGCCGTGGCCCCTCGCCATCCTCGCGGGGGTCGGGATGAGCGCAGCCCTCGGCGCCGTCAACGCGCTGCTGATCGTGGGCGTGAAGATCCCGCCCTTCATCGCCACGCTCTCGATGCTCTTCATGGCGAGCGGGCTCGTCGTCGTGACCACGTCGGGCACGCCGAGGTTCGGCTTCCCCGACGGGTTCACGAACGTGGCCCAGATCAACCTCTTCGGCATCCCGCTGCTCGTGTTCTACGCCGTCGTGATCGGCGTGATCGCCCACGTGGTGCTCCAGCACACGCCCTTCGGATACGACACGCGCGCGCTCGGCGGAAACCCGGCCGCGGCCCGGGCCAACGGCATCCGCGCGACCTTCATGAACTCGACCCTGTACATCGTGAGCGCGGCGGTCGCCGGGCTGTGCGGCGTGCTGCTGGCCTCCCGCGTCGCGACGGCCGATCCCGGTGCGGGCGGCACGGGCTTCACCTTCCAGGTCATCGCCGCGGTGATCATCGGTGGCACGAGCCTCTTCGGCGGCATCGGGACCATTCCGGGAACGGCCCTGGGCGCGCTGCTGTTCGCGGTCATCAACAACTTCCTCGCCCTGACGAACACCAACCCGCAATGGGGCACCATCGTGACCGGCGCCGTGCTCGCCATCGCCGTCGCGTTCGACCAGGTTCGGCGCTCCCGCCGCTTCAAGGTCGCGAGGGTATGACGCTTCCGCCGTCGGACTCGCCAGGGGTCCGGCGGCGGAGCACACCGCGCACTCCGGGGGTTGGTCCGCGACCTCCGGAGTGCGTCGGTGTGTCCGCTGTCACTCAGGCGGCCCGCAGCGGCGGGCCGCCCGTGTTCCGAAGGGTCATCAGGCTGACACTTCCTTCGTGCGGTCCGTCGAGGCCACCGCGATCTTCCTCGGCTTCGCGCGCTCCGCGACCGGGATGATCACGGAGAGCACCCCGTGCTCGTAGTTCGCGGCGATGCGCTCGACGTCGACGCCGTCACCGAGCGTGAACTGCCGCATGTAGCTGCCGTAGGGGCGCTCGTGCGCGAGCCACTTCACCTGCTCGCTCGCCGGCGCTCGCCGCTCGGCGCGGATGGTGAGCAGCTGGCCGTCGAGATCGAGGTCGACGCTCTCCGGGTCGATCCCCGGCATGTCGGCGCTGAGGATGTACTGGTCCCCCTCGCGGAACAGGTCCACGGGCATGACCCTCGGAGCTCGAGCGGTGTCGAATGCGCTGGACGTGAGGCGGTCGAACTGAGCGAGTACATCGAACGGGTTGGACATTGGTCTTCTCCTTTCAGATCATGTGGACGAACGTGCCACGGCATTGTTTTAGCACTCTCGCGGGGCGAGTGCCAGTTGCTTCAAGCAGGTTTTCAGGTTCGCGGCGCGTGGACTCGCCAGCGACCCCGACGCGCTCGGGCGGATCAGGTGAGAGGGTCTCTGTCATGAACGACATCGCCTGGAACACGGGAACCTGGACCACGCCGCCGGTCCACCACGAGGCCACGGAGGATGGCCTCGCTGTGACCGCGCGGGAGGGCAGTGACGCATGGCGCGTCACCTCCTACGGGTTCATCCACGACTCGGAGCACGCGCTTCTGGCGCCGTTCGAGCAGGACAGCGCCATGGAGGTGTCATTCCGCCTGGACTTCGCTGCGCAGTTCGATCAGGCCGGCCTGTTCATCCGGACGGACGAGAGCACCTGGATCAAGGCCGGGATCGAATGGAGCGACGGTCAGGAGAGCCTGGGAGCGGTCGTCACCCGGGGGGTGTCGGACTGGTCCTTGTCCCCCACGCCGGGCTGGGACGGGCGGGTGGTCACGGTGCGCGCCAGCCGGTCGGGCGACGCTGTGACGATTCGCGCGCGGGTGGATGAGGAGCCGTGGCGCCTGGTGCGGGTCGCACCGCTGGACGCCGATGCCGTGGTCTCCGCGGGACCGTACTGCTGTGCCCCCACCCGAAGCGGCCTGACGGTGCACTTCACCTCCTGGCGCACCACATCGGCAGACACGAGCCTGCATCCTGACAGCTGAGCGGTTTCGTCGCCCGGGGGGGCGACCGGTCAGGAGGCCGCAAAAACGGGCTCTGACGTAGACATCTAGTGGTGGCTCCGACGGGCGTCGATCCCGTGACCTCACGATTTTCAGTGACAATCGAGCGCCTATGGAGGCCAGCAAATAGGCTGGAGTTCCGCGGAACTTCGCGGATTTCCGAATCAAACTAGCACGACGTGATCAGGGTGATTCTGCTCATTCGTGGGCAAAATGTGGGCAGGACCCGAGACCGCTTAACACGCCTCTAGCGAGGTGCGGGAACCGGCTCGCTCGCCCTAGAGACGGTCCTTCGAGCGCTGGTCAGATGTTCGGTATCGAGCAGCTCGACCGCACGATCAGGTAACATGTGCGCATGAACGCAGATAAGCAAATATGCGGATGCGAGCCCGACAGCCAATACGTGGAACTCGCGGTCGAGGTGTTCGCGATGCTTGCCGACGCTACTCGAGTGCGGATGATTCTTGCGTTGCGTGATGGGGAACTGTCGGTCAACCACCTCGCGGACATCGTCGACAAGACCCCGGCAGCGGCGTCGCAGCACCTCGCGAAGCTTCGTTTGGCTCGCATTGTTGCCGCTCGGCAGGAGGGCCAGCGAGTGTTCTACCGGCTTGAAAATGAGCACGCTTCCCAGTTGGTGGCTGACGCGATCTTCCAGGCCGAACACTCCCTCGGTGGCACACCCCGGCACCACCACGAGCGGAGCGGGGAAGAATCATGAGTGGTCCACGCACTCACCAGCACCTGCACCATGAGGAACCGATCGGTGAGCACGCTCTCCACGACAGCTCGCACCAGCATCCTCACGCGGACGACGCGGAATCAGATCACGGCCATGATCACGCGGACGGAGACCATGGCCATGAGCACGGGCCGGGAGCGCACAGCCACCCGGTCGGGATCAAGGGGTTCTTCATCGGGCTGTTCGTGCCGCACTCCCACGACGCTTCAGACTCGATCGATGACGCACTCGAGGCCAGCAACGAGGGCGTCCGGGCAGTGAAGATCAGCCTGTTCATCCTCTTGGGTACAACCATCCTCCAGCTCGTGGTGGTTGTAATCAGTGGCTCGGTCGCCCTATTAGCCGACACGATCCACAACTTTTCCGACGCCCTGACCGCGGTCCCGTTGTGGATCGCATTCATTCTCGGCCGTCGCGCCGCGACTCGCCGCTACACCTTTGGGTACGGCCGCGCCGAGGACCTGGCCGGTCTGTCTATCGTCGCGGTCGTCGCTCTCTCCGCTATCATCGCGGCCTGGCAGTCCATTGGCCGGATCATCGACCCGCAGCCGCTGCACAACCTGTGGTGGGTGCTGGCCGCCGGCGTTATCGGCTTCATCGGAAATGAGGCAGTGGCCATCTACCGGATCCGGGTAGGACAGCGAATTGGCTCTGCCGCTCTCGTCGCCGATGGCGTGCACGCTCGAACGGATGGCTTCACGTCGCTCGCGGTGGTTGTCGGCGCGATCGGTGTCATGCTCGGTTTCCCCCTGGCCGACCCGATTGTCGGGCTGATCATCTCTGCTGCGATCATCGTCCTGCTCTGCGGAACGGTCCGCTCCATCGGCCGACGGCTCATGGATGGCATTGAACCCGGGCTCGTCGACAAAGCGGAGAAAGCTCTGGAACGCACACCTGGAGTGCTGGCTGTATCCCGTGTGCAACTGCGCTGGGTCGGCCACCGACTTCAAGGAGCGGCCGTCATTCAGGTCGCTGCGAGCAATACTCTCGCTGGGGCCGAGGGAATCGTCCACGAAGCTGAGCACGAACTGGGCCACGCCCTGCCTAACCTCGATGACATGCTGATCAGTGCGGTCACGAAGGCAGAGGGCGCAACTGTCCCGCATGCTCACTAGCCGGTCATTGCGGAAACCTGCAACGCCACGAAATGGGGGAGGCCGCCATCACCGGAATGCGGGAGCCGCAGGGCTCGAGCTGACACTGGCCCGGGCGGCCCGAGTAAATCGATGACCTGCACCTTGCGGGCTAGGCCGGTGGGTCTGGGGTGCGATGGTTACACATCAAGGACGCGCATTCGACGGCGAACCTCTACTGCGCCGGCAACGATGAGAGCGCCGCCGAGGCCGAGCAGAAGTCCTCCGACAATCAGCTGAGCGGGCTGCACTGAGGCGACCCCGGCTGGTTCGTACACGTTGCGGCGCTCGATCAGGGCCGCGTTAAGGCGCTGGTCGACAGGCAACCATAGTTCCAGGGCGCGTCCGTGGCTGTCGAATTGTGCGTACACGAACCACAGCCCGTCACTGGGTAGGACTAGCGATCCGCTGAATTCTGCGACAGGGCCGATTCCCGAGGTGAGCGTTTCGATAAGGGTTTGGCCGGCCCGACGAGCCGACAGTTGGATCGGTGCCAGCTGTCCCCCATCGCTCACCTCAAGATCGGTGACGGTGACATCGATCCGACCGGAGCCGTCGCCGGTCACCGACATAGTGGCTGTTCCGAACGACGGTCCTTGCCCGGGATCGTGGGCTTGCGCCGCCGAGGGGGCGAATGCGACGACCAGGGATAGGGCGAGCGCGATGCCGAGCGCACCGATCCGCCACAGATGTTGTCGACGTGCGGCTACGACGATGACGACTATAGCCACTGTCGATATGACGATCGCGGCTGACTGCGCAACAGGGATCAGGCCAACGCTACTGATCCCGGTAGCGGACGCGACCAATTGCAGTCCGGTGACAGCTGCCACTGCGAGTGGCCACCGCCACGCACCGATCCGACGGGCATCCAAGACCATGAGGCCGAGAAGGGCGAGCGGCATGTCGGGTGCGATCCACCCGGCGAGGCTGAGCGCTGCGAGCACGGCAAGACGGAAGACCGTGTAGCCGACGATAGTGACCGTGATTGCTAGCGGGCCCCGGGTTAGGGCCGAAATAACCCAGACGCTGCCCAGGCCGGTCAGCACCAGTAGAGGCAAGTACAGGGCTTCGGGAAATTGGGGCACGTTCGTGTCGTACTCCATCACGACGATTTGCGACGCGCCCAACAGTGCGACTCCTAGTGTGAGCCGCACAATCTGGGAGGAGCGCGGGTTCACGCCGATCAGCATCGCCACCAGTAGGACCAAGGTGGCGATGACTGACAGAAGGTGCGGAGGTGACCAGAGGACCGCGTCGCGACCGAACGCGGAATGCCAGAAGGCATCGGCCGGGGCCGCAAGCACGGTCGCCGCCGCGGACGCGACAGCCAACACGAACCCCGGGGCACGAACTGCCAGACGGAGTGAGCGTGTCCGCACCAGGCGCCAGCCCCAGACCGCGAGGATCAGGCCTACCAACAATATCGACGAGTACAGCAACAAGTGCGGCGGGATGAGTGCGCTGTCACGCCCCAGGGTGGTGTGCCATGAATCATCCCAATACGCGGACGCCAGCCCTGCTAGAGAAGCAACGGCGACGGCCGCTGCTTCGACTCCGCGGAGGTGATCTTCACCGTCATCGTTGTGTGCTTTCATGACCGCTCCTCCCTATCGATCTGTAGCCGGTTTCGCCAACGGTTCCTTTAGCTTCCGGTTCTTCCTCTAGGAACGATCGGCGAGCAGCCGGGAGGTGCTGACGTCGGGGCGCAGATCAAGACGTCGGAGCAGCTGAGCGTTCAGCGCCACGACCACGGTCGAGGCAGACATCAGCAGGGCCCCTACTTCCATCGGGAGCACAAAGCCGATGGGGGCGAGGACTCCTGCGGCGAGTGGAACGGAGATGAGGTTGTAGCCTGCTGCCCACCACAGGTTTTGCTTCATCTTTCTGTAGCTCTTGCGAGACAGCTCGATGACAGAAAGCACGGACCGCGGGTCGTCACTGGCGAGGATCACGCCGGCCGATGCGATCGCGACATCCGTTCCGGCGCCAATCGCAATACCTACGTTCGCCTGTGCGAGAGCGGGGGCATCGTTCACGCCGTCGCCGACCATCGCGACCTTTCGACCCTCGTGCTGCAACTCGGCGACCTTCGCCGCCTTGTCTTCTGGGTGGACTCCGGCGAACACCCTGTCGATGCCGAGCTCTGCGGCGACCGACTGTGCGACTGCCTCCGCATCGCCGGTGATCATTACCACCTGGATTCCAAGAGCGTGCAGAGCATCAACGGCCTGGCGCGACTCCTCGCGCACCTCGTCAGCGAGGCCGATCGCGCCAATCACCTTGCCGTCGGCGAGGACGTGAAGGATAATCGCGCCGTCGTTCTTCCACGACTCGGTAACGGGAATCGCGGTCGCGCCGCTGCTCGCCAGCATCGCTGGCCCGCCCACTGAGATGGCTCGTCCTTCGACGGTGGCGGTGACACCTACTGCTGTTGAGGCCTGGAAGTCGGATGCCTTCAGCATTGTGAGATCTCGGTCCTTCGCCGCCTGAACTATGGCTTTGGCGAGAGGATGCTCACTGTCGCCCTCCGCCGCAGCGGCCCATGACAGCACGTTTGCCTCATCCAAGCCATCGGTTACGGCGACGTGGGAAACGGTGGGCTCGCCCTTGGTCAGGGTGCCGGTCTTGTCGAACAGCACCGAGTCGACGGTTCGCATGCTTTCAAGCGCAAGCCTGTCTTTGATGAGAACCCCGCCCTTTGCGGCTCGCTCGGTAGAGATTGACACGACGAGGGGAATTGCAAGGCCCAGAGCATGCGGGCAAGCAATGACAAGCACGGTGATCGTGCGGATGATCGCGTCATTCGGATTTCCTGCCAGCGTCCACACCACGGCAGTGATAACTCCTGCACCGAGAGCGAACCAGAACAGCCACCCTGCCGCCTTGTCGGCGAGCCGCTGAGCGGGTGAACTCGAGTTCTGCGCCTCAGTGACGAGTCTCTGGATGCCGGCCAAGGCCGTGTCAGACCCAATAGCAGTCACCTCGACACGGATGGCCGTATCTGTCGCGACGGTTCCGGCGACGACATGGGCGCCAGGGCCTCGGCTCACAGGCCGTGACTCACCCGTGATCATCGACTCGTCGACGTCAGCAGTACCTTCTATCACCGTGCCGTCGGCGGGTACCCGCCCGCCCGGACGGACGATCACGATGTTTCCGACTTGAAGATCAGAGGGTGCCACGATCGTGATGTTCTCGCCGTCGAGCCGCTCTGCCTCATCCGGCAAAAGAGCCGCGAGAGACTCAAGCGCGGTGCTGGTCTGCGCGAGCGAACGCATTTCGATCCAGTGGCCGAGCAACATGATCACGATGAGCAGCGCAAGCTCCCACCAGAAATCGAGCTCAGCGGCCAGAATCCCAAGACTGGCGCCCCATGACGCTAGAAACGCAACCGTGATCGCCAATGCGATCAACAGCATCATGCCCGGCTTCCGCGCCCGCAGCTCCGAGACCGCGCCCGTAAGGAATGGGCGTCCGCCCCAGAAGTACATGACCGTCCCCAGTGCAGGCGAAATCCACGCCACGAAGGCGAGGTCGGGGAGCGAGTAGCCAAGGATCATCGCGAACATGTGGCTGAAACCCACGACCGGGACGGCCAGCACCAGCATGATCCAAAACAGTCGACGGAACTGCCCGACATGGTCGCCATGGCCACCATGCCCGTTCATGGCGCCGTGATCCGTGGTCGCGTGTCCCGTCGCGTTGTGGCTCATGGATTCGTGCCCCATCGCGGCGTGGTCCACGGACTCCTGGGCAGAGCCGTGCGCCTCGGTGGACTTGGTCGTGGAATCGCCGTGATCGGAATGTGATTCGCTCATGCGTTGAACATATACCCCGGGGGGGTATATGTCAACGGATCTGCGTTGAGTACAGGCCGACAGCGCACGGGCTACCCCCGGTGGGTATGCCGTGAGAACGCGCGCCGTGTTGACAGGAGGGGTTGGGGTGTGCGTAGAATGCATACCCTACCGGGGTATATGGGAGAGACGTCATGATCGGATACATCGACAACAAGGAAGACATTCTCAAGCGTCTTCGCCGGGCGGAAGGTCAAGTCCGGGGGATCGCTCGAATGGTCGAAGAAGACACTTACTGCATTGATGTCCTCACCCAGGTTTCCGCTGCCACCAAGGCTCTGGAGTCTGTCGCACTGTCGCTGCTGGAAGACCACTTGAGCCATTGCGTCGCCGAGGCCACGGCGCAAGGCGGCGAGGTGGCACAAGACAAAATTCGTGAAGCCTCGGCGGCTATAGCGCGACTCGTTCGTTCGTAAAACCCACTACTCCACCTGAAAGAAGGAAGCGCCCTATGTGCAATACCGAGAACGTCGGCAATGAGCTCGGACTCACCGACAAGAACCACGCATGCTCATGCGGGACGAGCGGTCACTCCGCCGAAGCCGCCAGTATCAGCGAAGACGCCATTCGTGAGCACTACCTGGTTGAGGGAATGACCTGCAGCCATTGTGTCTCCAGCGTCACCGAGGAAGTCACCGCCCTCGACGGCGTCGAAAGTGTCAGCGTCGACCTCAACGCCGGCGGCGCGTCCCGCATCATGGTGGTCAGCTCCAAGCCCGTCGCAGTGGAGGCAATCCGCACCGCGGTCACCGAAGCCGGATACTCGCTGGTCTCGGCCTAGAGATGACGATGGTCGATGTCAACCTCGAGATCGGGGGTATGACATGTGCGTCGTGCGCCACGCGCATTGAGCGAAAGCTCAACCGCATCGAGGGTGTCACGGCCACTGTCAACTACGCGACTGAGAAGGCACGAGTCCAAGCCGACGGGGTTGATACCGCCGCGCTGATCGCCGCAGTCGAATCCGCGGGATACACCGCGGCACTACCAGCGCCGCCTGCTGCGTCAAACGTCGATGCCGTCGCCAACGATCTTGACCCGGAAGTGGCGGCTCTGCGGCGCCGACTCTTCGTCTCCGCAGCGTTGACGGTGCCGGTTGCTGTGCTGTCCATGATCCCGGCGCTCCAGTTCACAAACTGGCAATGGCTCGCCCTAGCTCTAGCCGCCCCCGTTGCGGTGTGGGGCGCGTGGCCGTTCCATCGCGCGGCAGCTATCAACGCCCGCCACGGTGCCGCCACAATGGACACCCTGATCAGTGTGGGCGTGATTGCTGCGTTCGGTTGGTCGCTGTATGCGCTGTTCTTCGGCATGGCCGGGATGCCGGGCATGCACATGACTTTCAGCCTCATTGGAAACCCCGAGGGCGGCGCGGGCGAAATCTACCTCGAAGTGTCCTCCGCAGTGACCGTCTTCATTCTCGCCGGGAGGTACGTGGAAGCACGAGCAAAGAAGGAATCCGGCGCCGCACTTCGAGCACTTCTGGAGATCGGCGCAAAGGAAGCAACTCTGATCCAGAACGGGGCCGAGACCCTCGTCGCGGTCGGATCTCTCGTGCCCGGGGATCACGTTGTCGTGCGACCCGGTCAGAAGATCCCATCCGACGGATTGATCGTCGAGGGTACGTCGGCGGTCGACGCGAGCATGCTCACGGGCGAAGCCATCCCCGTCGAGGTGTCCATTGGATCGCGCGTTGCAGGAGCCACGCTGAACGTCGGCGGTCGAATAGTCGTAGAGATCACCCGAGTTGGTGCGGACACCGAGCTTGCACGTCTCGGCAGACTCGTTGAGGAAGCTCAGACGGGAAAAGCTCAGGTCCAGCGACTGGCGGATCGCGTTTCGGCCATCTTCGTGCCGATCGTCATCGGGTTGTCGATCATCGCGTTCGCGGCGTGGCTACTGACGGGGGCATCCCTCGAGTTCGCGTTCACCGCAGCGGTGGCGACCTTGATCATCGCGTGCCCGTGCGCGCTGGGGCTGGCAACCCCCACTGCCCTGATGGTGGGAACAGGGCGCGGCTCGCAAATGGGCATCCTCATCCGCGGACCTCAAGTACTCGAACAGACCCGCAAGATCGATACTGTCGTTCTCGACAAGACCGGTACTGTGACCACCGGCCACATGGCGGTCGGTACAGTGCAACCCTTTGCCGGGACAACTGAATCGGAACTGCTGAACATGGCTGCCGCAGTAGAGCACGGTTCGGAGCATCCCATCGCTCGGGCGGTTGTCGCCGCGGCTCCAAGCGCGGTTCGAGCTGCGGATGACTTCCTCGCGCATGCGGGCTACGGAGTACAAGCACTCGTCGACGGGCACCTCGTCGTGGCAGGCAAAGCTTCGTGGCTGGAACAGTTCTGGTCGATCCCGATCACGCTGCCTGTCCAGACAACCGTGACCGCCGCGGAGAGCCGTGGTGAGACTGCAATCCTCATTGCCTGGGACGGAGAGGCCAAAGGGCTGCTCTGCGTCTCTGACACGGTCAAGCTCACAAGCCCTGAAGCAATTCGACGTCTGCGCGACTTGGGCCTCACCCCCGTCCTCCTGACAGGCGACAACAAGGGTGCAGCACACGCCGTTGCTACCGCAGTCGGAATCGATGACGTGCGGTCGGGGGCGACGCCAGCCAGCAAGCTTGCCGCGATCCGACAACTGCAGGCCGACGGACATGTGGTTGCCATGGTGGGCGACGGCGTCAACGACGCCGCCGCGCTTGCCGCGGCCGACTTGGGCATCGCGATGGGTGGCGGCACAGACGCTGCTATTGCAGCCAGCGACATCACCGTGGTCAGCGGCGACTTAGTGGTGGTCAGCGACGCGATCCGCCTCGCCCGCAAGACGCTGGGTACGATCAAGGGCAATCTCTTCTGGGCGTTCGCGTACAACGTTGCGGCTCTTCCCATAGCGATGCTCGGCTTGCTGAACCCCCTGCTCGCCGGGGCAGCAATGGCGTTCTCTTCCGTGTTCGTCGTTACCAATAGCCTCAGGTTGCGACGCTTTCGCCCGGGGTCAGCGGCGGCTTCGGCGCAGCCCGCTCTTTCCGGTTTGTCGCAAACAGCCGAACTCACGGTGCAGTAGTCACGATCATGAACATGCGCCCAGATATGGCCTCGCCCGTGCAGCGCACCACGCTGCTGCGGCTTTGTCTCCTGGTCACGATCATTGCGACGGTGCTCGTCGGGTTGATTGCCATGCATTCTTTGCGCTCAGGCGTTTTCGAGCTCTCAGCGCCGGTCGGGGCCGCGACAACAGCACCGCTGGCTCCGGACTGCGATCTGTGTGACTCATCTCACGGTGAAACCAGCTGTATCGACTTACTCATGACGCAGGTAGCGGCCGCCGCTGCCGACACGGCACCTCCCTGGCCGACCGTTCTATCGGTCCCAAAGCCGTTGCCGCAAGCTCCCACAGCTCCGGCATCCTCGCCACCATCCCTTACGGAACTTTCGATCAGTAGAACCTGATTTTGCTGCCCGGTCCGCCGTAGCAGCCGCGGCCAGCGAGTTTCTCTTCGAGCCCAGCATCCCCATGTCCGGGACCTGTGGCAGTCAACACCGACACCCTTTCCCCGGTGAAAAGGGCCTGCGTCGGTATATATCCTCACGACCTCCGCCCAGAAAGGGAAGCAGTGTCCAAGATCGTCGTCGACCGAGACATCCCAGGAGAGCAAGAACAGCCCTCGAGTGTCGATCCATTGCGCAACAGGCGCGTATATGTACTAGGAACAGGCCAAGTCGCAGCAGCAGTGGCCATCGCACTCAGACGCGCTGGCCTCATTGAACCGCAGGACTTCGTGGTCCTCGATCCTGACGGATGCGAGAGCACCGAAGACACCGGTCACGCCAGCCAGGCAGCAACGCCTCGTCTGGTGTCGATCAGCTACGGACCAGAGGGTGCGAACCTGACACTTGTCACCTCGGTCGGCACCATCGCTGCGCACAACATCGTCATCGCAAACGACGCGATCTGGCACGCCAGTGGGATTCCCTCCGAGCCGCGCGTACTGGGGGGAGCCAACGCCTCCACGCGAGCTGACCTGCCCATCACCGGCAGGCCAGTGCCGGGCTTGTTCACCGTTGGGTACCCGGAAAGGGCACGGAGATCCGAGCAGTTCACTCTCGATGCGGCGGCGGCACGCATTGCCACACTCATTCGGCAACGCGGGTGAGCTCACACACTGGCGCGTCTGCTGTGGTCGGCTGATTGACAGGTACGAAGAACACGGGATCAAGTACCCTAAGTAGATCGTGGAGCGGAAGGCGGGCGAGATGAATGCAATGCTGACGCTTTCGTCGCGTCCACGTTCCAGTTGGCGACGTGTGGTGATTGCCCTGCTCGCAGTGCCCGCGATCCTCATCGGACTTCTCGCCATGCACTTCCTCGCCTCGGAGTCCCTGGCACCCGAATCTCATTCCATGACTGCGTCGGTCGCGGAGTTACCGATGATCGCGGACGCTCACAACGAGGCGCCCGCGCCTGTGGGCTGCGACGAAATGTGCGCCCCCACACACGACATGCTGGGGATGGCATGCGTATTGGCTCTTCTTGTCTCAGCCGTCCTCATCATTTTCCATGTCTTCCTTTTCCGGTTCCGCAACCTTGGTGCCGCGCTTCGGCTGATAGTCGCACGTCTATCAGCTCTGGCGCCGCCAGCACCCCCTTCTCTTCACGTCCTCTCTATTAGTCGAACCTGATTCGCTGCCGTCCGGTCAAGCCGGGCCAACGCCGCACGCGGCGAAGCGTCTCAAACCATTCGACCAATAGAGAGAATCACAATGAAAATCCGCACAGTCGCGCTCCTTTCTGGTGCGCTCGCAACGACCCTGGCCCTCGCCGGATGCTCGATGGAGGGCATGGACATGGGAGGCGGCACCTCGCCTTCGAGCTCCACCTCATCCGAATCGTCCAGCGCGAACAACGCCGACATCACCTTCGCCATGCAAATGGTTGCCCACCACGAGCAGGCAATTGAGATGGCCCAGATGGTGCTCGACAAGGATGGCGTAGATCCCCGCGTCACCGAGCTAGCACAGAACATCAAGGACGCCCAAGGCCCCGAGATCGACACGATGAATGGCTGGTTGGATAGCTGGGGAGCCAGCGGTTCGATGGACGGCATGGACATGGGTGGAACCATGTCCGACGCAGACATGGCTGCTTTGAAGGCTGCCTCCGGTTCGGAAGCGAACAAGCTGTTCCTCGAGCAGATGACCGTGCACCACGAGGGCGCCATCGACATGGCCAAGACCGAACTGCAGACCGGCCAGAACGCCGATGCGCTCGCTCTCGCGCAGAAGATCGTCGATGACCAGACGGCTGAGATCGCCCGCATGAAGGACCTCCTCGACACGCTGTAACAGCTGTCAGGATCTCGTCCGGGCCGCGGCGGCCTGTGCCCCGCCGCGGCCCTCTACCCGCTCTTCCTTCGGCCGCCCTCTGGCGCCCAGTTAGGACACCCATGAATTACCGCTACCCGGACATCCCGGCAGCTCTCACCCGTCGCGAAACCCTCAGCCTCGAAAGGACAGCACGACGCTCGCGGCACCAGCCGCCCGGAGTCGCGTCAGTACGCGGGAGCCTCGAACGTTCCGTGCTAACACGTCCTAAGGCATCGCGCACCCTTCGAAGTAGTGCAAAGGGGGGCGGCGCGATCGTGTTGGTAGCGCTGCTGATGGGCACCTACCTCCTGCCCGCTTACGCAGCGCCGGAGAGCGCGGCTAATGCGGTAATTCCCGGCGAGCCCGCGCAGCTTCAGTCCCTGCGCGTCTTCAGCACCAGCACGATGGATGCGGACACCTCTGCCGACCGCGACAGCTTCACTATCACCAAAACTGTTCCCGCCGGCGCCCCATACTCACGCACCGACGACACCTTCGCCAACAACCCGAACTCCCCGATTCAATGGCCATTCCTCGTCGGTGCTCCGATCAGCAGCTGGTTCGGATACCGCGATTGTGATGGTTGCCCGACCTTCCACAAGGGCATCGACATTAACCCAGGGATGGGTACCCCGATCCAGGCCATTGCCGACGGCGTGGTCACCGAGGTGGGCGCTAACGACTGGGACTACGGAACCTACGTCATCATCACCCACCAGATAGACGGGCAAGTCATCGGCAGCCGCTATGCGCACATGATCGAAGGTTCTTCCCCCTTGGTGGTGGGAGACGTCGTAACTGTCGGCACGCTTGTCGGCCAGGTCGGCAGCACGGGCATCAGCACGGGTGCGCACCTCCACTTCGAGATCCTCCTGGACGGGGTTACTCCGACTGATCCGTATGCCTGGATGAAAGCGAAGATCGGCTCATGATCAGGCCCCGGCAGTCCGCTAGATCGAAAACGATCCTGATTACTGCAGCAGCATTCGCCTCAGTCCTGCTCGGCCTGAGTGCCTGCGTGGAGAGCACGCCGCTAGCGAACGCCGGTGGCGGGTACTCCTCCGTTGGCCCGGTGACGGAGATCGACGCGGCCGACCGTGGTGACCCCATCGCCTTCTCGGGGACCTTTGACACAGGCCCCAGCGGGTCGTCGGAAGACTGGCTCGGCAGCGTCGTCGTAGTCAACTTCTGGTACGCCGGATGCGCCCCCTGTCGCGCCGAGGCACCGGATCTTGAGGCGCTCAACATCAAGTACCAGCCTGACGGCGTGCAGTTTGTCGGGGTAAATGTGAGGGACCAAGCCGGAACCGCCCAGTCATTCGCTGACGCGTTCGGGATTACGTACCCGTCCTTCCTGGACGCTGACGGCGGAGAAATCCAGCTGGCCTTCGCTGGCGAAATTGCTCCCGATGCGGTGCCGACCACTCTCGTGCTCGACCGGCAAGGACGAATCGCGGCGCGCATCGTCGGAAGGCTCGACAAATCGATTCTGAACACGCTGATCAGCGATGCGGTCGCCGAGCAATGACACCCGCACACGAACGACGCACTGCACCCATCCGAAAGGCGAGAACCATTCCATGATCCCTATAGCCATCCCCAGTCCCGACATCAGCTTCATTGACATCGGGCCGCTACGAATTCACTTCTACGCGCTATTCATGCTTGCCGCCATCGCTGCGGCAACTGCCATCACCGGACGGCGAATGCGCCGACTCGATTTCCCCAGCGGTGCTGCCCTAGACATCGCGACCTGGGCCGTGCCGATCGGAATACTTGGCGGACGTCTGTACCACGTGTTCACGCACCCGACCGACTACTTCTACGCAGGCGCGGACCTCTGGAGGGTGCTCTACGTGTGGGAGGGTGGGCTAGCCATCTTCGGCTCGATCACCTTTGGCGCGTTGGGGGCATGGATTGGCGCGCGGCGCCGCGGGGTGCCGTTCGTCGTCTTCGCCGATGCTCTCGCGCCCGGTCTTCTCTTGGCTCAGGCCATCGGACGTATCGGCAACTACTTCAACCAGGAGTTGTTCGGGACCCCAACAACCCTCCCGTGGGGACTCGAGATCTCCACGAGCAGTCCCGCGTTCCCAGACGGCCTTCCGCCGGGCACCCTCTTTCACCCGCTGTTTCTCTACGAGATGCTGTGGAACCTCGCGGGCATCATCGTGATCCTCGGGATAGAACGGTTCACGCGACGTCGGTCTGGGTTTGCCATTGGCACCTATTTCATTTGGTACGGCATTGGCAGGGCATGGTTCGAATCTTTCCGCCTGGACCCCACAGAGCTCGAGATCCTTGGAGTGAAGATCAACATCCTCACTGCAGGCGCGGCCGCCGTAGTCGGCGCCTGCATCCTTGCCGTCTACATGAATCGCCGCAACAACCTGTCCGATGCGGTCAAGGACCAGACCCTTGACGAACCCTCCAAGGTCATCCAACAATGACGCTCCGAACGGGCAGGGTCGAGGAGGAAGCGGGCGAGACCAGTGGTCGACCCGAGGACCATTTTGATCGCGGCGCAGCTTCGACGGTCGTATCCCCGCCGCTTGGCGTCACTGGGTGGGCTCGCTGGTCGTGGCGCCAACTCACGAGTATGCGAACCGCGTTGCTGCTGCTTTTGCTTCTGGCATTGGCGGCGGTGCCTGGGTCGTTGTTTCCCCAGCGTTCGTCAGATCCGAACGGGGTGGTTCAGTACTTCAAATCCAACCCATCTGGCGCGAAGACGATAGATGCGCTGCAGCTCTTCAACGTCTACACCTCCGTGTGGTTTTCGGCGATCTATCTCCTGCTCTTCATATCGCTGATCGGTTGTGTCATACCCCGCACTCGACACCACTGGATCGCTTTGCGGCAGTCCCCTCCACGAACCCCCCGGAACATGGCTCGGCTTCCCGCTTACGAGCGTCGAACGTTCATGCTCGCGCAGAATGAAGTTGAGCCGATCGCAACCATTCGCGCGGCTGAACGCATCCTTCGAGCCCAGCGGTACCGGACCCGTCTCTATGAAAACGATGACTCAGCTGAGGGAGTCGACACAGTGTCCGTGTCAGCAGAGCGTGGGTATCTGCGGGAGACCGGAAATCTTGTCTTCCACGTGGCTTTGATCGGCATCCTGCTGACCGTCGCGATCGGGGGTGGATTCACCTATACCGGCCAGCGCGTCGTGGTCGAGGGCCAAACCTTCGTCAACACGCGATCCGCCTACGACTCCTTTACGCCGGGGCGATTCTTCAGCGACTCTCAGCTCGAGCCGTACTCCCTGACCCTGAACGCGTTCTCCGTCACCTACGTCGAAGACAACCCCTCGACCCTCGGATTCATCACCGACTACACAGCTTCCGTCAGCACACAAGAACAGAACGCAACCCAGTCCGTGCGCTCAAAAGTTCGGGTCAACGAGCCGCTCACGATCGATTCAACTCAGGTCTATCTCTTGGGCAACGGCTATGCCCCCGAGATTGTCGTCAAGAACCCGGCAGGCGACGTCGTGTTCACGGACACCATCCCCTTCCTCCCGCAGGACGCGAACCTCACAAGCCTCGGCGTCATCAAAGTGCCCGACGGCCTTGCCGAACAGGTGGGAATGATCGGGTTCTTTTACCCGACAAAAGCCGCTTCGGCCAGCGGAGCGTTCGCTTCCATCTATCCCGACCTGCAAAACCCGGTTCTCACACTCAACGTGTACACGGGCGATCTTGGACTCAGTAACGGAGATCCCAAGTCGGTCTATGCACTCGATACCTCCAAGATGACTCAGATCGCGGGGCGCGGGACCACAACTTCCGCCATCGAGATCCGGCCAGGCGAATCCGCGCTGCTTCCCGATGGACTCGGCAGCGTGGAATTCCTGAACACGAAGCGGTTCGCGTCGTTCGATATCTCACACGACCCGACCAAGGGCTTCATGTTGTTCTTCGCGATCACGGTCATTGCTGGCCTCGCCGCCGCCTTCTTCGTCCCCCGCCGCCGCGTCTGGGTGCGAGCCACGAAGGACCGGCACGGCCTCACGATCGAATATGGCGGGTTGTCCCGCGGAGACGACCCGGGCCTGGAGAACGTCATCGATTCGTTCGCTAACCACCATGCCAACACCCTCGAGCAACAATCCCGACCCATCACGAAAGGTATCTCGGCATCATGAACCCTCAGAACAAGAAGGCCCCCGCGCCGTACGACGCGGAAAAGAGTTGGCGCCTACACCGGCGCTTGGTGAGAGTCGGCCAGGCCCTCATGCTGGTCGGCGTCGTCGTGGCGGCTACGCACTGGCTCGCCCACCTCGAGGCGTTTGGACCGGGCCAGCCTCCGGGCTGGCTGGACCTCGCGGCAGGTTACCCCATGGGAGGCGTTCTGCTGGTCTTCGGTGCGATCCTCGCTGGACGTAAGCGCCCCACATCGAACCCTCGAACATGATCGAGGACTTCTGGCTCAACGCCCTGTGGTCTTTGGCTCCCACCGTCCTCGTAGGCCTGATCTTCTGGTTCGTCATCCGGTCGATCATTCACGCCGACCGCAACGAACGGAAAGCCCAAGCGAAGGTAGAGACAGAGGAACGCGCAAAGCTCGCGGCTCGGCAGAAGGTAACCGATGGGTGACAGTGTGGTCGACACCATCGTTAACGGGCAGCTCGTGCTGGCTATCCTGCTCGCCACCCTTGCAGGCCTGATCTCCTTCGCGTCGCCTTGCGTTCTTCCCCTGATTCCCGGCTACCTCGCGTACGTCGGCGGCATGGCAACCACCGACGGACGCACATCGAGAAGACGAACCGTCATCGGAGTTGCCCTCTTCGTTCTCGGCTTCGCCTTGGTCTTCGTCGCCTACGGCGCCGCGTTCGGCTCCATCGGGCTGTGGCTCTTGCGATGGGAAGATCTGCTCACCCGCGTGATGGGCGGGTTCCTGATCTTGATGGGGGCGGTGTTCGTCGGCGCGATCCCCTGGATGCAACGCACAGCGCGAGTACCACAGCGCGAGTACCGCTGTCGCCCCGCGTGGGGTTGGCCGGCGCCCCATTGCTTGGCATTGTCTTTGGGTTTGGCTGGACGCCCTGCCTCGGCCCCACGCTTGCCGCCATCTCTGTCCTCAGCTTGAACTCAGGCTCACCGTGGCGTGGTGCACTGCTCGCCTTCTTCTACTGCGTTGGCCTGGGCGTGCCTTTCATGCTGTCCGCGCTTGGACTGGGCTGGGCGGCCTCGGCGATCGGATTCCTCAAACGCCACGTACGAGTCATCAACATCATCGGCGGCGCAACTCTGGCCCTCATCGGGGCGCTGATGCTTACCGGCCTCTGGACAGCGCTGATGTCGCAATTGCAGTACCTCATTGGCGGAACCGTTCTTCCCATCTGACCTGAGCAAAGGATCGGCTATGTTCATCCAACCCATCGACTACTTCCTCGCTGCGTGGTTCGCGTTGGCGATCGCGAGCACCGTCTACGTCGGCATCGATCAATTCAAGAACAATCCGGAACCGAGGGTGATGAAGTGGGGGTTCATCCTCGTCACCCTGTACTTGGGACCGATCGGCCTGCTGCTCTACGTACTCGCGGACAAAGAGCCACGACCCGGGGAGCATGAACAGTTCACTCGACCGCTCTGGAAGCAGGGCATCGGCTCGACGATCCACTGTGTCGCGGGAGACGCGACAGGAATCATCGCCGCCGCGGTCATCACTGCCACTCTCGGACTGCCCATGTGGTTGGACCTGATCATCGAGTACGTCGCGGGCTTCGCGTTCGGGCTGCTGATCTTCCAGGCCCTGTTCATGAAGAACGTGATGGGCGGCAGCTACCTCTCCAACGTGCGACGGTCCTTCTTGCCAGAGTTCATCAGCATGAACTTCATGATGGCCGGGATGGCCCCTGTGATGACTTTCCTGATGATGGGCAGAGACATGCGCGCGATGGACCCCACCGAGCTGGTGTTCTGGGGTGTGATGTCGGTGGGCGTTGCCGCCGGTTTCAGCCTTGCCTACCCGGCCAACGTGTGGCTGGTGAAGAACGGGCTCAAGCACGGCCTCATGACCAGCCGGAAGGCGAAAGCACCCGCCGACCACGGCGCCATGAGTATGCCTTCGATGTCGTCGAACGCTGACGGTACTCGCACCGACGGAAAGTCGCACTCTATGGGCGCCGCGAGCAGGGTCACGGTCCCGCAGCTGGCGGCGGTGGCCGGCGTTGCAACGATCGCGCTGGTGGTGGGCATGATCGCGCCGGCCAACTCCGTCAACATGAGCCTCAGCGCCCGAGACGTGGGAGGACTGATCATGCCTCCCGGCATGATCATGACGCGTGACACTCCCGCGGAAGCGATGGTTGACATGGCCGCCGTGAACCCCAACGCAGTCACCGCAACCTACGGGTCGAACACGCGCGGCGACCAAATCCTAGAGCCCACCATCGAGAACGGCGTCAAGGTGTTCAAGCTGACCGTCTCGGTGATTGGGTGGGAGATCTACCCCGGCCAGACTGTCGACGCCTACGCCTACAACGGCCAGATACCCGGGCCGCGACTCAACTTCACGCAGGGTGACCGGGTTCGCATTGACGTGACCAACGCCATGGAGGAGACGACAACAGTTCACTGGCACGGACTTGACGTTCCCAACGAGATGGATGGGCCCGCCGGGATCACTCAGCATCCGATCGAGCCCGGGGAGGTCTACAGCTACGAGTACACCGTGACTCAATGGGGAACCTACTTCTACCATTCCCACGATCACGCGGACCGGCAGCAAGCGTTGGGCCTGTACGGGGCGATCATCATCTCCCCCCAGAACCGCGCAGACGAGGTGGCAACTGACCACGACTACACGATCCAACTCGGGGAATGGCTCGAGCGCGAGGGCCTGACCTATCCGGCGATGCCGATGGAAGGGGGAATGGCCAACTACTTCACGATCAACGGCAAAGCCTATCCGGCGACGGAGACGATCGATATGAAGGTAGGAGAAACGGTAAAAGTGCGCTTCATCGGATCGGATTCGGTGGGGATTCATCCGATGCACATCCACGGTGGACCATTCACCGTCACCGCGGTCGACGGCAACCAGTTGACGCCGGACCAGCGGTACGAGGCTGACACGGTCAACGTGGCACCGGGTCAGCGCTACGACGTGGTCTGGACTGCGCTCCAGCCAGGACAGTGGCTCATCCACTGCCACATCAACCATCACACAACCAACAACAATGTGGAAGTCGATGGTGCCGGCGGGTTAACGATGATCATCAACGTCCAGCCCTGACGACGGGAAAACCATGTCTATCAAAAAGTCATACCGAGTCAATAGGCACCGCCCGGCCCCAACAAGCAGGGTCACAGGACGGGTGTTCATTGCGGTCATCGCGATAGCGGTTTCGGTCAGCGTCTCGCTGATGCCCACCATGGGCGCGCATGCCACGGAGTACCCGACCTGGGACGATGTCGCCGTTGCCCGCAACGACGAGGCGGCCACGCAGGCACGGATTGCCGAAATTCAGGAACTCCTCTCCGGGCTGCAGACTGAAGCCACCAGAGCGGCTAGCGAATCCGAGGCCAAGGCTGCACTCTGGGCGGCAGCTGATACCAAGTTCCAGGAGGCTGTTTCCCGAGCGAAGACCCTTCAAGGCCAAGCCGATACAGCCAACGCCAAGGCGGACGCCTCCCTGCAACGCGCGGGCCAGGTAGCGGCACAACTCATGCGAGTCGGCGGCAACGACACCACGATGACACTTCTGCTCAATCCGGGCACCGCGGACGATCTCCTCTACGGCCTAGGAATGTCGCAAAAGGTTGCCGAACAGGCAAACGCGATCTACGAGCGGGCTCGGGTGGACCAGAACACGGCCCAAGCGCTCACCGACCAGGCCAACGTCGCACAGGAGCAACTCGCCGAGATCCGCAAGGTCGCCGAGGAGGCCTTCACCCAGGCCCAGTCTGCATCGGAGGCTGCTGCCGCAGCTCTCAACGAGCAAAGGAACAATGAGGCGACGCTCCAACAGCAGCTTGTGGTCTTGTCCGAGCGCCGGACAGCCACAGAGACCGACTACCTAGCCGGTGTGCGAGAGAGGGTCGGTAGCGGAGCAAGCCTCGATGCGGGTGAGATCAGTTTGAGCGGATGGGCTCGTCCCGCTCCCGGCTACATCACCTCGGTTTACGGCTGGAGCGAGCAGTACGGTACCAGCTTCCACAAAGGAATCGACCTCGGTTTCGCGTGCGGCCAGAACGTCTATGCAGCGTCGAGCGGCACAGTCGTCTTCGCAGCTGAAGGATGGAACGGCGGCTACGGCAATTACATCATCCTTGAGCACAGCAACGGCGTGCGCACCGGGTACGCACATTTGCTGGAAGGCGGAGTGCTCGTCTCGGCTGGGCAGCAAGTTGACGTCGGGCAGAACATCGCCCGCGGAGGCACCACAGGCAACTCGACAGGGTGCCACCTCCATTTCGAAGTTCGAATCAACGGTGAGACGGCCAACCCTGCCACCTTCATGTCCGACCAAGGGATCGCACTCGGATGAAGATCCGACTGAGAACCGCCCGCTGGTATTGGTCTTCCTGAAGTGAAAGGCATCACCGTGATCGAAGCACTCGCACAATATTCCGTCGTCCTGCTCATCTCCGCGATGGCCGTCTATGCCATGGCCCTTGTCGCGTTCGCCCTTGATCTCGCGCGACGAGCGGCGGTAACCGTGGCGACCTCAACAGCGGAGGGCACTGGACGCGCAGCTGCGTCACAGGACGTGACCGTTCAAGCTTCCGAGGCGGCGAGCACGCTAGTCCTCGTCAAGACGAACTCCCAAACCGAGGAATTAGCAACGGCGCCTCCCGAACGTTACAGAAGTCTGCGGATCGGTTTCTCGCTCACTCTCGTGGCGTTCGTTCTGCAGTTGGCCGCAGACATCCTCCGAGGCCTGGCTGCGGGAAGGGTGCCGTGGGCCAACATGTACGAGTTCTCGATGACCGGCACCCTCGTCATCGTCGGCGTCTTCCTGCTCGTCAACCTGTTCGCCGACCTCCGGTTTCTCGGCTCGTTTGTGATCGGGCTGATCCTGATCCTGCTCGGGATCTCGAGCATGCGCTACTACGTCGAAGCCGCCCCGCTACCCCCAGCACTGCAGTCCTACTGGCTCGTCATCCATGTCATGGTCGCCATCCTCGCGACCGGGTTCTTCGCCCTTGGCTTCGCGCTCTCCGCCGTGCAACTGCTCCAGAAACGACGCGAAGGGCCGAACTCGAAGGGCGTGATCACCTCGCTTCGCATCCTGGCGACACTGCCCGGCACCGAGAAGCTCGAGAACCTCGCCTACCGGATTACTGTCGTCGGATTCATCCTATGGACCTTCACCCTCATCGCAGGCTCGATCTGGGCCGAACGAGCATGGGGTCGCTACTGGGGCTGGGACACCAAGGAGGTCTGGACCTTCATCATCTGGGTCATCTACGCGGCCTACATACACGCCCGCGCGACCCGTGGTTGGCGTGGGTCCCGGTCCGCGTGGCTCGCAATCATCGGCTTCTCCGCCGTCATGTTCAACTTCGGCATCGTCAACGTCTTCTTCAAGGGGCTTCACTCTTATTCCGGACTCTAGGCACCGACGCGCGCTTCGCGCCCAACAGCTGGAGGGGCGTGACCCACCTGCACTCCACCCAAATGCGAGGTCCGCGTCACGGTGTGGGCCTCAAAACTTCATCAAGCTCAACGCACAACCCGCTATCACGCGGCCTGACCATTGGAACGGATATCCCTTGAGTACACGGAAGATCGCCCCTACCTCCTTGGCTTCGCAATGAGGGGCACCAGAATTGTCGCTCTCGCCTCCGGTGCTGCGGCCATCGTTGCTGCGACGATGCTGCTCACCGGCTGCTCACCAGCCGCACCACCCGCGACGGATCCGACCGGAGTACCGGCGACACTCTTCGAGCACATCCATGAGCTTGTTCCGGACCCGAGCGACGACACGCTACTCGTGGCCACTCATGAAGGCTTGTACCGGCTCACCATCGGCCTTGACGGTGCGACCGCAGCTGTCGGGCCGATCGCCGGCCTTGATTTCGATCCGATGGGATTCACGCTCGCCGACGGGATCGCGTACGCATCGGGCCATCCTGGACCGACGACGCCGTCCAGTTTCGGCAGCCCCAGCCTGGGGCTGATCACGAGTACCGATGGTGGCAAGAGCTGGGCGAATGTGTCCCTCACCGGGCAAACCGACTTCCACGGGCTGACCGTGGTGACCGGCGGTGATCGTCCCCCTCGAGTATTCGGATACGACGCGTCCGCTGGTCGAGTCGAACGCAGCCTCGACGGGGGTATGACCTGGACCTCAGGTGCGATGTTGAACGCCCGCGACATACTCGCGGTCGGAGACCAGCTCTTTGCCACCACCGCGGAAGGGCTAGCGACCAGCAATGATGGCGGTGCGACGTTTAGTGTCGATCCCGACGCACCCAGCCTCTACGTCATTGCTGGCGACGGCTCCGGCGCACTCGCTGGCGTCGACACTACCGGCACGATCTGGACCCGCGGGGTGGGCCAGGAGTGGGTGCACGGCCACACCGTCGAAGGAACCCCGCAGGCATTCGCTGTCGACGGAGCACGCCTCTATGTCGCTGACGATCGTGGCATCTCCTACACCGACGATGCCGGCGCGACCTGGGTTGTGCTCAAGGTGCGCACATGATCTGGCCGCCCACTGAAACTCCAGCCGCAAGTCTTCTACCCAGACGGTCTCACTGGTCGGTGAGGCTGGCGAAGTGAACTCCACGGAGGAGCCCAGAAGACGCCCCCGCTGGCCGCTGATCACTGCGTTCACCGTCCCGCCGGTCATTTTCGCCGTGGTTTTGACTGCAGCCTTCGGCGGAGCGAATACCAACGGAAGCGATCTCTGGGTCGGCGCAACTGAGTTTGGGCCAACGAGCAAGGCGCCGGAGGGCGCTGTCCAAGTCATCCACGTTGCCTTGCATGACATTGGCGCCCAATGCCTCAAACCACGTCCTGCGCTTCGAGAGATCGCATCAGACGTCGACCTCATCATTGCGTTCTCCCAGCAATATCCGGCCGGACGGTTCCCGATTGACGACGAGACCGCCACGGCCTCGTCACTTCTGCTTGTCACAATCGAAGCGGTGAAGGCCTGTGCTCCAGCGGAGCTGGATCGTCTGAAGGATTCGCTCCCATGACGAGCTCCTTACCGCTCGTGAAGAAGACACTGCGCCCTGCCCTGCCGGTGGGCTATCGTCCGTCTCGTCCGAGCCGGCGTTCCGGCGTTTTGGCGTTGACGCACGAGCTCGCCACGCGAGGTCCTGCCCCTGCGCGTGCAGTTCGCGATGCTCGGCCGAGTCCCATCACAACTCGGCGCCGTGCTCGACGTTTGGGGCGAACTTACGACGCGCTGCGCCCTTCTGGGCGCCGACAGATCGGTGGCCACCTCAAGGAGTGCCGTGCCGACCCTAAGTCCGGCGGAGAGCTCCTGGTCGTCGCGGGCCAGCGCCTCAGGACCTCACCGCTCGCCACCACGCCGTCGCCTGGTTTCGGCGAGGCCCCCAACCTTGACGGGACTTTTGGCCCTGTTCAGACTTTTGACCTCGGTCCAGTATGAATTCACAGGATAGGACGCCCATGGACTCTGCGTTTGCTGGCTCAAGCTTTTCTCGTCGAAGCTTTCTCGCTGTCGGTACCGGTGCTCTCGCAGCGTTGGTGCTGGCATCCTGCGCAGCACCGCCCCGGTATGTCTCCCCGACCGGCGTGCCGGTGCGCAGCGCCGAGCTGGCTCGCGGCGGCACTGGTCGCGTCACCAGCGTCGACCTCATGGCAGCCCCCAGCCAGATTGACCTTGCGGGAACAACTGCCAACACATGGGGTTACGGCACTGTCCCGGGCTCCACGATCCGGCTGGGTGCGGGAGACACGTTGCGTGCGACCCTTAAGAACCGCTTGCCCAGCGACACCTCGGTGCACTGGCACGGCCTCGCTCTGCGCAACGACATGGACGGGGTGCCCGGGACAACCCAGGACCCTATCGCCTCGGGCAGCGACTTCGTCTACGACTTTGTCGTCGGCCAACCGGGAACATATTGGTTCCACCCCCACGTCGGATCTCAACTCGACCGCGGTCTCTACGGAGCGGTGATTGTCGAGGACCCGCACGAATCCCTCAGCTACGACGACGAATGGGTCGTCATGCTCGACGACTGGCTTGACGGGGTGACCGGCACCCCAGACGAGGTGCTCAAGGAGCTCAGTGGTGGCATGGGCGGGATGATGGACGGCTCGAGCAGCCACATGATGATGGGCGCCCGCTCCGATCTTCTTGGCGGTGACGCTGGAGATGTCGCTTACCCGTACTTCCTCATCAATGGACGTCCCTCGGCCGATCCGGAGACTTTCCCCAGCACCCCGGGCAAGCGGATTCGCCTGCGCATCATCAACGCCAGTAGTGACACCGCCTTCCGGGTTGCCCTTGGCGGTCACCGACTGACCGTCACTCACAGTGACGGCTACCCGGTGAATCCGGTCGATACCGACGCGATCCTCATCGGGATGGGGGAAAGGTACGATGCCTTAGTGACGCTGGGCGACGGTGCGTTCCCGTTGATCGCGTCCGCGGAGGGCAAGAGCGCAAATGCGTTGGCGATCGTGCGCACCGGTGTCGGCGCGAAGCCGGTGTCGGCGGCGTCGATCCCGGAACTGACCCGCACGGTCCTCACGGCCGCGATGCTGTCCTCCCCTTCCGATGTTTCGCTCGCCAAACGCAGTGTCGATCGGGAGATTACGGCGGCATTGACAGGTTCGATGATGGCCTACGACTGGGGTATCAACGGTCACCGGTTCGATCCGAATAACCCCATGGCGGGGGCCCTCGGCGTGCTGCAAGGTGAGCGAGTGCGGCTTCGCATCGAGAACACAACCACGATGTGGCACCCGTTCCACCTGCACGGGCACACCTATCAGCATGTTGGCGGCGGCCCGCGGAAGGACACCTCCATCGTCCTTCCCGGCAAGAGCCTGACCGTCGAGTTCGACGCCGACAACCCGGGCCTGTGGGCGGCGCACTGCCACAACATCTACCACGCCGAGTCCGGGATGATGACCATCCTCGGCTACCTGGCGTCCTAAACCACATCGCCAGAGAGAAGACACACATGAGCACAAACATTCGCACCGTTGTCCTGGAAGTGACCGGTGTGCAGTGGGCCTCATCGAAGGCTGTCGTTGAGGCGACTCTTCGCCGCCAACCCGGGGTTATCGCCGTAGAAGCCAACCCGGTGTCCCAGACCGCCAACGTCACCTACGACCGTGAGACCACCTCGCAAGCTCATCTACGCAAGTGGATCCTCGAATGCGGATACCACTGCGCGGGGCAATCGGTACCCCGACACATCTGTGACCCCGCGTTCGACGCACTGGCGTCCACTCCAGCCGAGCCAGCCGTGCATGCTCCGATGCCTCCAAAACTCACCGGCGAGTCGGTGGACATGGACCGCGAGGCGCACGCTGGCATGCCGCACGCCGTGGACCACTCCGGGCGGATTGCCGCAACGGCCGGGCCGGCGACCGGCGACCCCCACGCAGGACACGCAGCACCCTCTCGAACCAGCCAGGACGTCATGGGTCACGGCGGCGGTCACTCCGGAGTGTCGATGGCATCGATGATCCGTGACATGCGCAACCGGTTCCTGGTGGCAGCGATCCTCTCCGTCGCCATCGTCCTGTGGTCGCCCATCGGCCGTCAGATATTCGGGTTTACCGTGCCGGCCCCCTTCGAGCTGCGCGACGATGTCTTCGCCCTCATCCTGTCGCTGCCTGTGATCTTCTACTCTGCTTGGATCTTCTTCGACGGTGCATTCCGCGCGTTGCTCGCACGCACCCTGGACATGATGGTGCTGGTCTCCGTCGGTGTCGGCGCCGGCTGGATCTACAGCCTCGTCGTGACCCTGACCGGCGGCGGCGAGGTGTTCTACGAAGCGGCCACCGTACTGACATCGTTCGTGCTCCTGGGGCACTGGGTTGAGATGCGTGCCCGCGGCGGTGCCAACGACGCCATCCGCACCCTGCTCGAGCTGGCCCCCGCTCGCGCGATCGTCCTCCGCGATGGCGAACCGGTCGAGATCCCCACCGCTGAGGTGGTGCCCGGAGATTTGCTGCTCGTTCGCCCCGGCGCGAAGATCCCGACCGACGGAGCGGTCGAGGAGGGCGACTCGGATGTCGACGAATCAATGGTCACTGGAGAAAGCCTCCCGGTGGCGAAGTCAACCGGTTCGGCGGTCATCGGCGCGACACTGAACACCACCGGGGCCCTCCGGGTGCGAGCCACCAAAGTCGGGGCCGACACCGCCCTGGCGCAGATCGTCGCCCTGGTTCAGGAAGCACAGAACTCCAAAGCTCCCGGCCAACGCCTCGCTGACCGGGCCGCGTTCTGGCTGGTCCTCGTCGCCCTCATCGGTGGCAGTGCGACTCTCGTTGTATGGCTGCTCCTCGGCGCGACGTCCCAGGCCGCGCTCTTGTTCGCCATCACCGTGGTGGTCATCACCTGCCCCGACGCCCTCGGCCTGGCAACCCCGACCGCGATCATGGTCGGCACCGGCCTCGGTGCCAAACGCGGCGTGCTATTCAAGAACGCCGCAGCACTGGAATCCGCGGCCCATATTGACACGGTCGTCATGGACAAGACTGGAACCCTGACAAAGGGCGAGCCAGAAGTAACCGATTTCATCGAAGTAGGCATCCCCCGCGACGAACTTCTATCCTTGGTGGCAGCGGTCGAGCGGGAATCCGAGCACCCCCTCGCAGCAGCAGTCGTCACCTACGCCGAAGCCCAAGGAGCCGAGAAGATCGCGGCCACCGAGTTCCGAAACGTCCCCGGACACGGCGCCGGCGCCACAGTCCGCGGCCAGCGGGTGCTGGTCGGAAACCGGAAGCTCATGGTCGCTGAGGGCGTCGACATCAGCTCGGTCCTCAACCAGCGCGAGCAGTTGGCGTCCACTGGACGCACAGCCGTGCTCGTCGCCGTTGACGGGAAAGCCGCTGGCGTGATCGCTCTCGCCGACGCTGCCCGGGATACCGCACAGGCGGCGATCACGGCGCTCCACGACGCCGGTATCGAGGTGGCGATGCTGACCGGAGACAACGAGGCAACAGCCCAACGGATCGCTACCATGCTGGGCATCGACACCGTCATCGCCGAGGTCCTCCCGCAGGACAAGTCAGCCAAAGTCGCAGAGCTGCAAGCCGCCGGCAAAAAGGTCGCCATGGTCGGCGACGGAGTCAACGACGCGCCCGCCCTCGCACAGGCAGACCTCGGCATCGCGATAGGCGCGGGAACCGACGTCGCCATCGAGACCGCCGACGTCGTCCTGATGCGCTCCGATCCGTTGGATGTCGCCATCGCATTGCGCATCGGCAAGGGAACTGTGCGCAAGATGCGCCAGAACCTCGGCTGGGCGATCGGCTACAACGCGATCGCGCTGCCGATCGCCGCTGGAGTCTTCGCAGGCGCCGGACTCATGCTCAGCCCCGAGATCGCCGCTATTTCCATGTCGGGATCTAGCGCGATCGTCGCCATAAACGCGCTCCTGCTCAAGCGACTCCGGCTGCCCTCACAGGGCCAACAGCCCGCCAGTCATCCCGAACAGCAGCTCGCAGACATTGCGTCGTAGCGACGATCCGGCGAGGCTGAGCCCGCGTCCCAGGCGCTTGCTCCATGCGCGGCCGCGCAGGCCTGGTGGCCAGGCCGACGTATACCGGGCCAGCAGTCCAGTAAGCAGGACGGCAGTGACGACGCAAATGAGATTCACTACGTGTCCTCCATGCTCTCCGTCGGCGCGCACGCCGACCGTCGAGAAATGTCCGGCACGGTGATCGACATGACCGCCGTCGACTGGTTTGCGATCTTCAACGTCGCCGACATCTTTGCGGTCGTTGGCATCGTCGCGTGGCCGCTCTGCATCTGACGAGGCGCGGAGCAACAACTGGCGCGCGGTGACCGAAACCGTGAACGCGCATCGAAAGACAGTCCCCGGCCGAATGACGGGCCTAGAGAGGCCATCCAGCCGAACGCAGGAAGGCAGCGATTCGTTCGACCTCGCGTTCAGATTGTTCAAGACGATCCGCGGTCGACCGGAGGTACGTCGAGTCCTCATCGACGATGCTCGTCCGTTCAAGATCAAGCGCAATACGCAACCGGACGGTCTCGCTCATTCGCGCCCTCCATTCCCGGAGCGCTTGAAGTTCTGTGATCGAATTGCGCTCATCCAATGACGATGGAACATGTGCTCCGTCGGGCACGCTCGACACCCACGCATCGAATTCCGCGACCGTCATTGAGTCGAACGCTGCACTGAGGCCGGACAAATCAAGCGCACCGTCGGGCGATCCCAAGGGGGCAAGAAGGTAGCTCAGCGGCATCTTCAACGCCATGGCGATATTGAGCAGCTGCGCTACATCAATTGCAGCCTTGCGTCCGAGCTCGATGTTCTCAATCGTGGACTGGGTGGGAACGCCACCGATGGCCTCCGCCAGTTCGCGGGCACTCAGGCCTCGGGCTTTCCGCGCAGCCTGAATTCTTTCGCCGAGTGACGGCGCAGTCCGGTAATCCGTCATTTTGGCAGGATACTCGGCAAATCTCTTGCGAAAACAACGAGAATCCATTACCGTCAAAACAACGAGAAACAGATCATGTATCTCGTGAATAGACGGGAGTGATCATGGAAGACGATTTCATTCAGCCTGCCGCGGTAAGCGAGATGACAGGCAACGGCGAAACCTCAAGAGCCGTCGACCTCGCAGGCAAGCTCACCTCGTTCGACATCTCCCAACTGCCCGACGACGGCCCCGCGGTGCCGGTCGTCATGGCGATCGGCAACATGTGGATGCTCGGCCGCCTGCGCCGCGAACGCGGCTGGGCCACCACCGTCGTCTACGAAGAGGGATGGCACATGATCGGCGGCCCCGCAGCCGGCCTCATCAAAGCCAACCAAAAACTCTCCCGAGGCCTCGGAATCAGCAACGTCTTCGTCATGCACAAGGGATCCGACATCCCGACGGACTCACCCGGCATGGCCATCATCCAAGAAGCCCAGACCGTGTGCATCTACCGGCAGTCCCGCCCCGAGGACGCGACCTGGTGCCAGCAGACCTTCGGCCTCGCACCAGAAACCGCGGAGACCATCGAGAAGCTCCGCGACGGGCACTACATCTTCAAGTACGGCTCCCACCCGGAGACGCACGTGCAGCACATCCTCTCCAGCTGGGAAGCGCAGGTGACCAACACCGACGAGGCCCTCGCCGCCGCAGGGCAGCGATAGCCCCATGCTGCGCGGGATCGCCATCGGAATGACCGGGATCGTGCTGTCGCTCGTCGGCGCCGTCGTCATGTCCTCCGGCACCGGATGCTCCGCCAACCCCGTCGACGTCGACCAGGTCGCCGCCCTCGACGTCAGCGTCGCCGGCTACACCGGCGACCAGCTCGTCAACGCCGCCATCATCATGAACGCCGCCACCGCCCGCGGTCTCGGCCAGACCGCGCAGATCATCGGCGTCACTACCGCGATCGCCGAGTCCAAACTCCGCAACGCCACGGCCAGCGACAGCACGGGCGAGATTGGACTCTTCGCTCAGAGCGCCCAGTGGGGGAGTGCAGAGGAGCGACTGGACCCAGCTCACGCGGCGCTCCTCTTCTATGCGCAGCTCGAGCGCATCCCGGACTGGCAGACCAGCACGCCCGCCGTCGTCGCAACCCAGGCCACGGGCAACGGCAGCGCCGACTACACGGCAGCGCTGAAGCCGGCGACCGAGATCGTCTCCACCCTCACCCCGACCCAAGGCCAGGAATGCCAGGTGTCGGGCGACTCGCAAGCGCTAGCCCTCGAGCTCGTCCAACGCATGGACGACGGAACCTTCACCGCATTCACCGACCCCGAGCAGCAGATCCGCTGGATCGCTGCCGGCACCACCGTCCCCGACTGCGGCATCGACGTCCGCACCCTGCAGATCATCGTCCTCGCCACCCGCCAGTTCGACCGCGTCGGCGTCAGCTCCATCAACCGCCTCTGCACCCACGACGACGCCGGAGGCGGAACACTCCCACACGTGCGCGAGGGCGGCGGCAAGTCCGTCGACTTCTACATGCTCGACGCCCGGAGCCTCTCCGGCTCCGACGGCCTCACCCTCCGACTCATCGGAATGCTCGACCCGATCGTCCCGGCTGGATCCCGAATTGGGCAGTCCAACTGCCGCGCCAGCGACGGCGTCCCGCTGTCGCTACAGCACTTCACCCAGTTCATCGACACCTGTACCCACCTACACGTCGACTTCGCCGACACCGACGGCGTGCTTACCCTCGGCTAGGCGAAAGCGCGGATCAACGCCCGGCCGTCGCCGTCAGCACAAATGATGACATTAGCGACTGGAAGCTGCGGGTCAGTCCCCTGAAACCGTCGGCCGGGGACGGCAACGGGCGGGTCATCATGAACATCTCGTGCTCGATATGCGTCGGCGGTACCGGGCGCCTCGGCTGACGGTGCGCGCGGGCGCTTCATCGCCATCCCGACAGGGATCTGGGCCTCGGTTCGTGTAGCCGCTTACATCAGGACTTCAATCAAACGGGGCACGACCCCCGACCCGATCATGATGTAGAGGCCGAGGCCGATGAACACGACCGGGACCAGCCAGTGCTCGATCCGCTCCAGAGCCTCGGTAACCCGTCGGTTTGTGCCGATGGCCCGAGCGGCCAGGCACCACACCGCCACGAGCAGCAGGAACACGACGATGGTGACGACCGTGTCGGGTATCGGTTGGGTGCGGAACACCGGCGTGTAGAGGGAAATGTTGTCGGCGCCGTTGGCGATCGTGATCCCGGCGACCCCGAGCAGCCCGCCGGCTTTGATGGAGCTCTCGTCGTCATCGTCGTCTTCCTCGCCGCGGCGGCGCAGGTAGCGCACCAGCCCGTACAGGCCGATCCCGAGCGGGATCAGGCCGAGGAACCCGACCCACTCGTCGGGGACGATGGTCAGGCCGAGGGCGGCGATCACGCTGATCGCGACGAGGGCGATGAAGCCGAGGTATTGCCCCAGAACCACTTGCCAGCCCTTCAGGGAGCCCCGGGTCGTGGCCAAGAACAGCACGGTGAGCACCACGATGTCGTCGATGTTGGTCGCGGCGAACAGTCCGATCGCCGCGGCGATCGTTCCGATCATCGTCGGGCCTCTGTGGTGTCGTGTCGTCCGTAGACAGAGCACAGGTCGACCTTGTGTCCGGTCGCATCCAGCAGCACCTCGGCGGCCTGCAGGATGTCGATCAGCTCCGGCCGGGTGAGCGAGTAGAACACCTGCCGACCCTCCACCCGACCGTTCACCAACCCGCAGTCGCGCAAGCAGGCGACGTGCTCGGAAATCGTGGATTGCGCGAGCCCCAGCTCGCTCACTAGATCTCGCACCCGCGTCTCACCCCCCATCAGCCGTTGGACAATGCGCAGCCGCGTCGGGTCCGCGAGGGAATGGAACAAAGAAACCGCAGCGAGCTGCTCAGGGGCATCTATCATCGGCATATCCCGATTATATCGCCAGATCACGCTCATTGTGACCATCTCGGCAGCTCAACGTGGGTGACTAACCCGCCCGGCCGGGGCTATGCGGTTATAGCTGCTCCGACGAGATCGATCGACAGGCGGAACCGGCCAGATCATTATGCGCGACCGCCATCCCAGCGAAGGCGTATTCGTCGGCCTTCTAGCACTTGACCCAGTTCGCCGACATTTGCGCCAATGCGCTCGTCGATGTCGACGACACCGACGGCATGATTACCTCGGTTAGACGAACGCGCGGATCAACGCCCAACCGTCGCCGTCAGGGCGGATGTCGAACATCAGCGACTGCCCCTGAGGGTCGGTGCCTTGGAACCGCCACCCGGTGATCGGCAGCGGGTGGGTCATCATGAACATCTCGTCCTCGAGACGAGTCGGCGTATCAGTCACGCGGTAGCGGATGCCCCGGTAGACGATGCGCGCGGGTGCTTCGTTGGCCATCCAGACCGCGATCTGGGCGCCGCTAGCGGGATGGTGCGCGTGCGCCATGCTCATGTTGACCGCTCCTGACCTTCGAAAGTATGTTCGAGTGTCACGAGGCTAAACCCGGCTCCCGCGACACGCCAAGAGGAACTTGTGGGCACCAACAAGCGCTACGCCGACGCGATCGACAAACGCATGGCCGCACACACCGACGAGATCATCATGCGCGACCGCCAGCCCTCCTCTCTCAAGAAGGAAGAGCTCGAGCTTGATCGGCTTCCTCTGACCCGAACGCCCGTAGCGATACCTGCTTGGGCCTGGATCCACTACGAGACCGTCTCTCTACGACTGCGCGTCGAGATCGTCGCCTGGACACCGCGAGCCTGCGCGGTGCGGTGGACCACGCCTGCAGGGCGCGAGGACCGCGCCTGGGTATGGGCCAACGCCGTGGAGCGCGACGAGCGCGCCTGAATATCGGCCGCTTATAGCGGCACTTGCTGCGGCTTTTCCGTCCCGCGATCGTAGCTCCCTCCGCGCCGACGACTAGGGCTTTCGCGGCATATCCTCCGTCGCTGCGCTCGTCCGGTATTCCACGGACCCCAGATCGTTGACCCTGCGCTCACCCCTGATCACTCCTGCCGGAAAAGGCCGAAGAAACGATCACCGGGAGACAGACCATGACCATCGTCCATACGCGACCCGAACGCACCGAAGACCACATCCGAGCTGACGAGGAGGCAGCAAGCGAGTTCTGGGAACGGCTGCCCAGATATAACCCGCACCTTCGGCGCCTCATCGAGCACGAGTCCTACAACTACAAGCTGCTCCTTGCCGACCGCGAAGGACGGGAGTGGGCCGGTCGCCAGCACGACAACGAGTCCGACCGTCGAGCACGCCGTGCTGCCCGGCGAGCGGCCGACCCCCTCTCCCAGCGGCGCGACGAGAACCTTCGCCGCTTCATAGATCCGGCGTTTCGACTGACGATGCCCTCGCCTCGCCTCGGCACTAAAACGAAGGAGGAGCGGGTCGCGAGCCTCAGCAGAAGCACCGCGTGGTTCCACGAACTGTCCAGAATCAGCAGCCGGCGACTCGGCAGGGCGCTGCGCGACGAGAATCACCAGTTCATCCACTGGCTGCTCGAGCATCCGCAGTACGGGCCAGTCCATGAAGGACCGGAGCTGATTCCACGATCGTTCGAGCCTTGGCACTACGTGGTCGGGCAAGTGCGACCAGCAGGACTCACTCCCGAGCGAGCGCTCGAGATAGCGATCGCGGTGTTGGACGCGCGTGGCGGGGGATGGTAGTCGTTCCTCCCCAGTCGCCAGATGGGCGGGCCGGTTCCGGAAACTTCGTTCCCGGAACCGGCCGAAAGGCAGTCCCGGATTCTGAGTTGATGAAACTAATAGCTCTCAACCTCGGCGACCGCCCTAGCTGGCAACGCGACGCGTGCCCCGCCTGGTGCACCGCGACGCACCGCGAAAACGATCATCCCGACGACAGGGTGCACCACAGCGACGGGATCACCGTCATCACAGTCGGGCGGCGCCGGCACCTCGTAGGAGACAAGCTCGTTACAACCTCTGAAGAGGTCGACCTCGAAATCGGCATAGCCCGGGACGACGGCCACCAAACGACGTGGCTCTACATCGGTTCCGGACCTGCCTCTTCTGTCGAGGTCGAGTTGAGCGCCGCAGACGAGTTGGTTGCCGCGATTCTCAGCCTTGCGAATCGCTGGCCCGACCATAGATAAATCCGTTCGTGGGAGACAATGGAGATATGAAGCTGGAGATTCTCCACATAGCGGAATGCCCGAACTGGGAGCAAGCCGGTGCAAGAGCGAAGGCAGCTCTGCTTGAGCATGGACGCTCGGACATCTTGGTCGGTTACCGGCTTATCGACGACCCAGTTGCCGCAAAACAAACGGCGTTCGCTGGTTCTCCCACCCTCACGCTGGACGGCGTGGATATCTTCCCGTCCGAGGGCCGTACGTCCGATCTCGCGTGCCGCGTCTACTTCACCCCGATCGGCCTGGCTGGTCTGCCGACCCAGGTTCAAATTTCTGAGGCGCTGGAGGCGGCATTGTGAGTGAGGAGCTCACAGCGAAGTGCTCATGTTGTGGCCGAACATACCCCCGGAAGAGTTTGCACGCACTAGGCACTCAACCCGAGTACATCTGTCGCCGGTGTGGGCTTTGGGTGGCATTCCGGGTTCGCACTGACACTCAGCACACTTAGCAGGCAGCTCGGTGCTAGCGCGCGCGGACCCACATGCGGCACACGTGATCGCCAACGCCGTTCTACGAGCAATCAGTCGAGCGAGAGCGAGCGGCATCACATCCCGCGGATCGAGAGGCTGGGACGGAATCTCCTAAGGTCCTGCACGCAATGACTGACTCCAGTCGGCCTAGGCCGACCTCGATTGGAGCCGACCTGGTCGGCGCAGTGCTTTCGGTTTGTTGTCTTTCCGTCCGCCGACTGTAGTTCGCTCCCGGCCCTTCGTTCCCGGCTTTCGCGGCATATCCTCACTCGCTGCGCTCCCTCCGGTATTCCACGACCGGGCACTGCGGTCCGTCCACTCTCAACAGATCTCTGTGCCGGAAAGGCAAACAAAACAGTCGATCAAAGAGAGAGAAACGACATGACTAACACCAGCACCACCACCGGAACCATCGAGCACGTCGACCCCACCACTGTGATCGTCGAGGCGAACGTGCGCACGACCGCGCCGCTGGACAAGGAGTTCCTTGCCAGCATCCGCGAGAACGGCGTACTCACCCCCATCCTCGCCAGACGCGACGATAAGGGGAACATCATCGTTCGCGCGGGTCAGCGCCGGACCCTCGCAGCCCGCGAGGTGGGACTGACCAGCATCCCCGCCTTCGTGGTGGAGGCGTCCGAGGCCATCGCCGATCGCATCATCCAGCAGCTGGTCGAGAACGAGCACCGCACCGCCCTGACGGACGGCGACCGGGTCGCGGCGTTCCACCAGCTGGCCTTCGAGGGACTCACCCCACAGGTGATCGCCAAGCGGACCGCCACGAAGCAGGTCGACGTCAAGCAGGGTCTGAAGGTCGCCGAGTCGCAGTTCGCAACGACTGCAGTGGTCGAGCACCAGCTGACGTTCGATCAGGCGGCAATGCTGATCGAGTTCGAGGGAGACGACGAGCGAGTCGCTGACCTGATCGAGGTCGCCACGACCCACCCCGAGCAGTTCGCCCATGCCACCCAGCGTGCTCGCGACGACAAGGCACGAGCGGAGGAAGTCGCCCGCGTGAGCGTGGAACTACGAGAGCAGGGATACACAGTTCTCGACCGTGACCCCGGCTATTACGACGACACCTACATCCGCATCGGCGACCTCGTCACCGCTGAGGGCAAGCGGGTCACCCCCGACGACCTGCCAACCGAGGGGGAGCGGTTCGTGTTCGTGCGCTCTTACATCTCCGGCAGCGTCGAGACGACCCACTTCGTCACCGACTACAAGGCGCTCGGGTTTCGCAAAGACGGAAGCACGGCACCATCGGGGCCCATGACCGACGAGCAGAAGGCCGATCGTCGCGAGCTGATCGCCAACAACAAGGCATGGGCCTCCGCCGAGACTGTGCGCCGCGAATGGCTCACCACGTTCCTGGGCCGCAAGACCCTCCCCAAGGACGTGGGTCTGTTCGTCGCGCGCGGACTCACGAGCAACCGCAGCACCGTCGCGGACGCCATGAGGCGAGGCAACAGCCTCGCCCACACCCTGCTAGGCATCGAGCACGGCGGCAGCATGTGGAGCGGCGACAAGCTCGCGACCCTCATCGAGGCGAACCACGGCAAAGCTGCCACGATCAGCCTCGCGGTGGTGCTCGCCGGTATCGAGTCCCACACCAGCAAGGACACGTGGCGTCACCCCACCCGCGACATGAGCGCCTACTTCGGCCAGCTCACCGCATGGGGCTACGCCGCGTCGGAGGTCGAGCAGATCGTCATCGACCACGCGACGACAACCGAAGCGAGCGGGACGGACGGCGTCGACGAGCAGGATGATGACACGGCGGACGTGTCATCTGAGGAGGTGGACTAGTCACACTCGGCCCCCGGCAACAGCCGGGGGCCACCCGCGGCGCCCTCCGGGCGCGCTGGAATCGGAGCCGGCACGGAGGCCGGCGCTGTAGAGAGCCCTACTTGTTTTCTGCCTTCCGCACTGGCGATCATGCGCGGGCGTCCCCCGAGCGCAACGGCTTTCGCGGCATATCCTCGCCAGCTCCGGTATTCCACGACCGTTGCCGCTCTCCTCCCACACCGCTTCATCTCTCTTGTGCCGGAAGGCAGAAAAAGTGATCGATTCAAACAAGGAGAGAAACCATGAGCAACGACACCATCACCATCACCGGACTCGTCGCAACGACCCCGCGGCTCATCACCACCGGTGACGGGCTGACGATCAGTTCGTTCCGGCTCGCATCCACGCAGCGCCGTTTCGACAAGGACACCGAGAAGTGGATCGACGGTGAAACAAATTGGTTCACCGTGACCTGCTTCCGCCAGCTCGCCGCCAACGTCGGCCGCAGCATCAACAAGGGGGAGAGGGTGATCGTCGCCGGAACGCTTCGCATCCGCGAGTGGGATAACGGCGAGAAGGTCGGCACCACAGTTGAAGTGGAGGCCGACGCTGTAGGGCACGACCTCACATGGGGCCTCGCGACCTTCGTAAGGAACGCCGACCAGGCCGCCCCGAGTAACGAGGAGCGTGAGGCTGTAGCCAAGTAGCAGACGGCGGGTGGGGGCTCTAGCCCCCACCCGCCGCCGGCTTCGCGCCAGGCGATCCTTGCAGTCACGTTGGGGTTCTCGGGCCAGTCTCTGCACTGGGGTGATTGAAAACGGCTTCACCTGATTGATCGCGACACACCGAGTAATTCGCGACGACGGCAGGCCGGGCGAATCCTAGATTCACCGCAAAAGGGCTCCTAGTGTGGGAGGAAATCGCGGCCCGCCCCGATCGGTCACGAGAGAGATCGGAGCTCGGAAATGGCATCAGTTACCCCATATGAGACGGCGGATGGCAAGCGCTACCGAGTTCGGTATCGGAAGCCGGACAACAGCCAGACCGACAGGCGAGGATTCAAGACGAAGCGGGAAGCGGAGGACTATCTTGCGTCAGTTCAAGTCTCCAAGCTTCGCGGTGAGTGGATCGATCCGACTAGGTCGAGGATCACCGTGGAAGAGTGGGCCGAGCATTGGTACGCGGCCCAACTTCAGCTCAAGGCAACCACGCTCTCGAACTACAGATACACGCTGGACAGTCAGATCATCCCGCGGTGGGGCAAGACACGACTGCCGCAAGTAGGCCACGCTGACGTCCAGGCATGGGTGTCTGCCCTGTCGACTACGCGAGCTCCGTCAACGGTCAAGCAGATCTACCTCGTACTGGCCGGAATGATGAAGTACGCGGTCCGCGACGGGCGGCTCAGCCGAAACCCGTGCGATGGCGTTCAGCTCCCGCGATTAGTGAAGGATCGACGCGGGTACCTAACGCACGCTCAGGTGCAAGCGTTGGCCCGCGAATGCGGCGAGTACGGCGACATCGTTCTCTTCCTCGCCTACACCGGGGTTCGGTGGGGCGAGATGGCGGCGCTCAAAGTGGGAAGACTCGACATGCTGCGCCGACGCGCTGAGATCGCCGAGGCGGTTTCACCGGCTCGTGGACAGCTGGTATGGAGCACCCCAAAGAGTCACAGCAGTAGGTCGGTGCCCTTCCCGGACTTCCTGTCAGAACCTCTCGCTGCCCGGTGTGCCGGTCGCAAACGGGACGACCTCGTGTTTGTTGGTCCCGACGGAGGTGTCCTTCGAAGCGGAAACTTCAACCGCCGGCAGTTTGCGAGAGGTGTCGCGCACATGAAGTCGGTGGACCCGACATTCCCCAACATGACTCCGCATGATCTTCGGCACACAGCCGCGAGCCTCGCGGTCTCGGCGGGAGCGAACGTCAAAGCCGTGCAGCGGATGCTCGGGCACGCCAGTGCGGCGATGACCTTGGACGTCTACGCAGATCTCTTCGATGAAGATCTCGATGCGGTTGCAGTGGCCCTGAATCACCTCGCCGGTGATTCAAATGTGGGCAAAATGTGGGCAAACGCTGAAACTGAGAGTCGGGCCAAGCCGAAAAAGGCCTGAAATCCCAGTAAAACACTGGTGGCTCCGACGGGCGTCGATCCCGTGACCTCACGATTTTCAGTCGTGCGCTCTACCAACTGAGCTACAGAGCCGTAGGGCCGAGGCCCTACTACGCAAAAAGCCCCTCCTTGCGAAGAGGCCTCCTACGAAGCGACCCTGACCGGACTTGAACCGGCGACCTCCGCCGTGACAGGGCGGCGCGCTAACCAACTGCGCTACAGGGCCTAGCAATTTTGTTTCTGTTGTGTGTTCTGTGACCCCAACGGGATTCGAACCCGTGCTGCCGCCGTGAAAGGGCGGTGTCCTAGGCCACTAAACGATGGGGCCTCGAGATCCGTGGACCTCTTAGCTACCGAGGGTCAAGCATAAGGGGGCCCGCCGGAAAAGCCAAACCGCCCAAAGTGCGCGGTAATCCCGGGCATCCCCTCGATGGGGAGGTAGGTTCAAGCGGACGTTGAAGGTACTGTTGATGGAGTTGACAGTGTTACCAACGTGTTTTCGCGTGGGGCTGACACGATTCGGGGAGCAATGGGTACGACGCGTTTTCGCCGGGGGGCAGCCGGCCGGCTGATCGCCATCGCCGTCGCGGCGGGTATCGCCGTGACGGGCACGACTTTCGCGACAGCGCCCGCCTTCGCCGTCGACTACCCCAGCTGGGACGACGTCGAGAACGCCCGCAACAACGAGGCCGCCACCGCCGCGGCCGTCGCCCAGATCAACGCCCTCATCTCCAGCCTCACGGCTCAGGCCGAGGCCACTCAGAAGGACGCCGAGGCGAAGGCGACCATCTGGCAGGAGGCCGACAACAAGTTCCAGGCCGCCAACGCGAAGGCCGAGAAGCTCCAGGGCCAGGCGGATGCCGCCAACGCGAAGGCCGCCGCATCCGAGCAGCGTGCCGGCCAGATCGCCGCCCAGCTCATGCGCGCGGGCGGCGGGGACACCACCGTCAACCTGCTCCTCAACTCCAAGGATGCCGACGACCTCCTCAACACCCTGGGCATGTCGCAGAAGGTCTCCGAGCAGTCGTACGCCATCTACGAGCGCGCCCTCGTCGACCGCAACACCGCCCAGGCCCTCACCGACCAGGCCGACGTCGCCCGCGACGAGCTCAAGGAGCTCAAGGCCGCGTCGGAGAAGGCCTTCAACGAGGCCAAGGCCGCGGCTGATGCCGCGTCCGCCGCGCTCGCCGCCCAGCAGGAGCACCAGGCGCAGCTCGAGGCCCAGCTCGCCGTGCTGCGCGAGAACCGCGCAGCGACGGAGGCCGACTACAAGGCGGGCATCCAGGCCAAGTTCGACGCCGACACGAGCTACAACGGCCAGATCAGCGACTCCGGCTGGGCGAAGCCCGCGGGCGGCTACATCACGTCGGTGTTCGGCTACAGCGCCGACTACGGCAGCAAGTTCCACAAGGGCACCGACCTCGGCGCGGGCTGCGGCTCCAACATCTACGCCGCGCACGCGGGAACCGTCATCTTCGCCCTCTACGGCTGGAACGGCGGCTACGGCAACGAGGTCATGATCGACCACGGCGGCGGCGTCGTGACCCGCTACGGGCACATCATCGACGGCGGCATCCTCGTCTCCAGCGGCCAGTCGGTCGGGGTGGGCACGAACATCGCGCGCGTCGGCAGCACGGGCGACTCGACCGGGTGCCACCTGCACTTCGAGGTCATCCTCGACGGCATCAACGTCGACCCGGTCCCCTTCATGTCAGGGCAGGGCATCACGCTTGGCTAGCCGCGGTGAGGGCTCGAGGCGGTAGTGCGCGCGCACGTCCGCCCCTCGAGGGCACTCACCGTCGTTGCCGCCGTCAGCCTCCTGCTCACGGTCGGCATCGCCTCGCCGGCCGTCGCCGACGACTACCCCAGCTGGGATGACGTCGAGAATGCCCGCCAGAACGAGGCCGCGACGGCGTCGGAGATCGACGCCATCGAGGGCTTCCTCGTCAAGCTCGAGAACAAGGCGGCCGAGCTCGTGCGCGCCGCGCAGGCCAAGGGCGAGCTCTACAACATGGCGAGCGAGCAGCTCGACGCGGCATCCTCGCGCGCAGACCGGCTGCAGTCGCAGGCGAAGGATGCGGCGGCCAAGGCCGACGAGAGCTCCCGCCGGGCCGGACAGCTCATCGCGCAGCTAGCCCGCACCGGCGGCTCGAACCTCACCCTCAGTCTCCTGCTGAGCGACGACTCTGACGACCTCCTCGGCGGGCTGGGCACCGCGAGCAAGCTCACGGAGCAGTCCACCGCGATCTACGTGCAGGCGCAGCACGACAAGAACGTCGCGGAGTCGCTCACAGCCGAGGCGGACGCGGCGGTGTCCGCGCGGGAGGAGCTCGCGGCATCCGCGCAGCAGGCCCTGGATGCCGCGAACGCGGCGTCTGCCGACATGCAGGCGCAGGTCGCGGCGCAGCAGGCGGCGGCCGACCAGCTGTACGACCAGCTCGCGTCGCTCAAGGGCACGACCGCGGAGCTCGAGCGCGAGTACCTCGCGGGCATCACGAACCCGCCCACGCAGCCGACGCAGCCGACCCAGCCCTCGAACCCGGGCACGCCGACATCGGCGCCCTCGAACCCGGGCACGCCGACCAACCCGCCGACCACCACGCCTCCGACGACCCCGCCGCCGAGCACCTCGGCCGTCGAGACCGCGATCGCGTACGCCTACGCACAGCTCGGCGATCCGTACGAGTACGGCGGCTCCGGCCCCGACTCGTGGGACTGCTCGGGTCTCACCAAGGCCGCGTACGCCGCGGCGGGCGTCTACATCGGCGCGCACGGCTCGACGAGCCAGTACCGCTACCTGTCAGGGCAGGGCAGGCTCGTGCCGGTGAGCCAGCTGCAGCGCGGCGACCTGGTGTTCTACTCCGACGACGGCGGCTCGACGACCTACCACACGGCCCTCTACCTGGGCGGCGGCAAGATGATCGAGGCGCAGTACGAGGGCGTGCCCGTGAAGGTCTCGAACCTGAGGTACTACGACCTCATGTACTACGGGGCCAGGCCCACGGGGTGACGGCGGGCTAGTGCCCGGCGGGCGGCACGTACGCCGCGATGCCCGCCTGGATGACGGCCTCGGCCTCGGCCGCGTCGCCCCAGCCGTCGACCTTGACCCACTTGCCGGGCTCGAGGTCCTTGTAGTGCTCGAAGAAGTGCTCGATCTCCTTCTTCGTGAACTCGGGGATGTCGCCGATGTCCTGGATGTGCGCCCAGCGCGGGTCTTTCGCCTGCACGCAGACGACCTTCGCGTCGCTGCCGCCGTCGTCGGTCATGTTGAACACGCCGACCGGGCGCACCGAGATGCCGACACCGGGGAAGGTGGGGGCGTCGAGCAGGATGAGGGCGTCGACGGGGTCGCCGTCGAGGCCGAGGGTGTGCTCGAAGAAGCCGTAGTCGGTGGGGTAGGCGAACGTCGTGAAGAGGTAGCGGTCGAGGAACACCCGGCCGGTCTCGTGGTCGACCTCGTACTTGTTGCGGCTGCCCTTGGGGATCTCGACGATGACGTCGTACGCGGCCATGACAGGTGCTCCTCTAAAAGTGTGGGGGGTTGCTCCCGATAACGTTACTGGATGCCATCCACTCGCCCGAGGCTCACCCCCGCGGTCGCCGACGTGCGGCGCGCGGTGCGCACCTCGCTCGCCGGGGCTCTTCCGGCGCCCGGCCTCGTGCTCGTCGCCCTCAGCGGCGGCCCCGACTCGCTCGCCCTCGCCGCCGCCTCGGCGTTCGAGGCACCGCGCGCGGGCTTCACGGCGGGCGCCGTGATCGTCGACCACGGGCTTCAGGCCGGGTCGGGGGATGCCGCGGCGCGCGCCGCCGCCCAGGCCGAGTCGCTCGGCCTGCACCCCGTGCTCATCCGCGCCGTGACCGTCGGCACCGACGGCGGCCCCGAGGCCGCGGCCCGCGCCGCGCGCTACGGAGCCCTCGAGTCCGCGGCGGCCGAGACGGGAGCCGTCGCCGTGCTCCTCGGCCACACCCTCGACGACCAGGCGGAGACCGTGCTGCTCGGGCTCGCCCGCGGAAGCGGCGCCGCGAGCCTGCACGGCATGGCACCCGCCGCCGGGCTCTACGTGCGGCCGCTGCTGGGCATCCGCCGCGCCACGACCGTGCAGGCGTGCTCCGACGCCGGCCTCGAGCCGTGGCTCGACCCGCAGAACGACGACGCGGCGTTCTCCCGCGTGCGCGTGCGCCGCACCGTGCTGCCCGTGCTCGAGCAGGAGCTGGGCCCGGGCATCCCCGAGGCGCTCGCCCGCACCGCGGAGCAGCTGCGCGAGGACGCTGCGGCACTCGACCACTTCGCGGACGAGCTCGCCGAAGACCTCGCCGAGCACTCGGAGGCGGGCATCTCGCTGCCCGTGCGGGCGCTCGAGGTGCAGCCCGCCGCGCTCCGGCAGCGGCTCATCCGCCTCATCGTGGCGAGCGAGTTCCACGTGTCGCTCTCGCGTGCGCAGACCCTCGAGATCGCGCGGCTCGTGACCGACTGGCACGGCCAGGGCCCGCTCGACCTGCCCGGTTTCAGCGTGGCGCGCGCGGGCGGCTGGTTGCGGCTCGCCGCGACGGGCACCGACCCGGCCTCCGCCGCACCCGTCTTCACGCCCTAACCCCTCGTGTCTCGCAGAGTGGCGGAAGTTGCGCAGATGTGCCCGACTTCTGGAAATCTGCGAGACACGAGGGGGAATTAGGGTGGGGGGATGGAACTCTCCGACGTCCAGGCAGACCTCACCGAGACCCTCCTCACCGAGGACCAGATCCACGAGAAGATCGCGGAGCTCGCGCGCCGCATCGAGGCGGACTACGCGGGCGAGCGCCCCCTGCTCGTCGCCGTGCTGAAGGGCGCCGTGATGGTCATGGCCGACGTCGCGCGGGAGCTCCGCATGCACGTGGACATCGACTTCATGGCCGTCTCGTCGTACGGTGCAGGCACCGAGTCGAGCGGGGTCGTCCGCATCCTCAAAGACCTCGACGCCGACCTCATCGGCCGCCACGTCATCATCGTCGAGGACATCATCGACTCGGGCCTCACCCTCGCGTGGCTGCGCGCCAACCTCGAGAGCCGCGGACCCGCCTCGCTCGAGATCCTCGCGCTGCTGCGCAAGCCCGAGGCCGCCAAGGTCGAGGTCGACGTGAAGTACGTGGGCTTCGACATCCCCAACGCGTTCGTCGTCGGCTACGGCCTCGACTATGCGGAGAGCTACCGCAACCTCCGCGGCGTCGCGGTGCTCGCGCCGCACGTCTACTCCTGACCGACGGGGCGCCGTAGAACGGCACATCTATTGGGGGTGCGCCTGCGGCGAACATCCAGATGCCCCACAGCGCGGGACCGGTAGCCTTGCAGGACGTTTCTCCAGCAGGAAGGTCGGGGGCCTCAGGGCCCCGAAACAACATGGACGTCAAGCGCATATTCCGGGGACCGATCCCGTACATCATCCTCGCGATCGCAGCGGTGTGGATCGGTACGAGCCTGCTGAGCGGCAACGGCTTCAAGGAGGTCTCCACCCAGGAGGGCCTCAGCCTGCTCAAGGGCTCCACCGTCGACACGGTCAAGATCGTCGACGGCGAGCAGCGCGTCGACCTGACCCTCACCAAGGCCGACGGCGACAACGGCACGCACGTGCAGTTCTACTACGTCGCGCCGCGCGGCGCGGAGGTCGTCACGGCCATCAACGCGGCCAACCTCAAGAACGGCTTCGACGACGAGGTTCCGCAGACCAACTTCTTCACCCAGCTGCTCGGCATCCTGCTGCCGTTCGTGCTCATCGCCGCGATCTTCTACTTCCTGCTGTCGAGGATGCAGGGCGGCGGCAACCGCGTCATGCAGTTCGGCAAGTCGAAGGCCAAGCTCGTCGGCAAGGAGGCGCCCAAGGTGACCTTCGCCGACGTCGCCGGCTCCGACGAGGCCATCGAGGAGCTCGAGGAGATCAAGGACTTCCTCAAGGAGCCCGCGAAGTTCCTCGCCGTCGGCGCGCGCATCCCCAAGGGCGTGCTGCTCTACGGCCCTCCCGGCACCGGCAAGACGCTCCTGGCCCGCGCGACCGCGGGTGAGGCCGGCGTGCCGTTCTACACGATCTCGGGCTCCGACTTCGTCGAGATGTTCGTGGGCGTCGGTGCGAGCCGCGTGCGCGACCTGTTCGACCAGGCGAAGCAGAACTCGCCCGCCATCATCTTCATCGACGAGATCGACGCCGTCGGCCGCCACCGCGGCGCCGGCATCGGCGGCGGCAACGACGAGCGCGAGCAGACCCTCAACCAGCTCCTCGTCGAGATGGACGGATTCGACGTCAAGACGAACGTCATCCTCATCGCGGCGACGAACCGCCCCGACGTGCTCGACCCCGCGCTGCTGCGCCCGGGCCGCTTCGACCGCCAGATCGGCGTCGACTCGCCCGACCTCCAGGGCCGCAAGCAGATCCTCGAGGTGCACGCCAAGGGCAAGCCCATGGCCGACGGCGTCGACCTCGAGGTGCTCGCGCGCAAGACGCCCGGCTTCACGGGCGCCGACCTCGCGAACGTGCTCAACGAGGCAGCGCTGCTCACGGCGCGCTCCAACGCGCAGCTCATCGACAACCGCGCCCTCGACGAGGCCGTCGACCGCGTCATGGCCGGGCCGCAGCGCCGCACGCGCCTCATGAACGACAAGGAGAAGCTCATCACGGCGTACCACGAGGGCGGCCACGCCCTCGCCGCGGCGAGCATGCGCAACACCGACCCCGTGACCAAGGTCACGATCCTGCCGCGCGGCCGTGCCCTCGGCTACACGATGGTGCTGCCCCTCGAGGACAAGTACTCCGTGACGCGCAACGAGCTGCTCGACCAGCTCACCTACGCCATGGGCGGCCGCGTCGCCGAGGAGATCGTCTTCCACGACCCGACCACGGGCGCCTCGAACGACATCGAGAAGGCCACGTCGATCGCGCGCCGGATGGTCACCGAGTACGGCATGAGCGCCAAGATCGGCTCGGTCAAGCTCGGCGCCGCCGCGGGCGAGCCCTTCATGGGCCGCGACCTGGGCGCGACGCGCGACTACTCCGACACCCTCGCCGAGACCATCGACGAGGAGGTGCGCCTGCTCATCGACCAGGCCCACGACGAGGCCTGGAAGATGCTCAACGAGAACCGCGCGACGCTCGACCGGCTCGCGACCGAGCTCCTCCAGAAGGAGACCCTCGACCACACGCAGCTCGCGGAGATCTTCAAGGACGTGAAGAAGCTGCCCGAGCGTCCGCAGTGGCTCTCGAGCAAGACGCGCCCGCTCTCGGACCTCCCGCCCGTGAAGGTGCCGTCGAAGCTCCCGGTCGACTCCGGCCTCGTCGACGGCGGTGTCGAGTCCGACACCCCGTCGAAGCCGAAGCGCACGCCGCGCCCGCGCAAGACCCCCGGCATCGCGACAGCCTGAGGCGGCCCATGGCCATCGACTCCGGACGCATCGAGGCGGCCGTCGCCGAACTCCTCTCCGCCATCGGCGAGGATCCGGCGCGCCCCGGTCTCGTCGACACCCCCCGCCGGGTTGCCGAGGCGTACGCCGACTACTTCTCGGGCCTGGGGTCGGATCCGGTCGACCACCTGAGGGAGACCATCCCCACCGACGGCACGGGTGAGCTCGTGCTGCTGCGCGACATCGAGTTCCGCTCCATCTGCGAGCACCACCTCCTCCCGTTCACGGGCGTGGCGCACGTCGGCTACATCCCGGGCTCGCGCATCGTCGGGCTCGGCAAGCTCCCGCGTGTCGTCGAGACGCTCGCGTCGCGTCCGCAGCTGCAGGAGCGCCTGGGGGAGCAGATCGCGGATGCCCTCTCCGACGGCCTCGACGCGCGCGGTGTGCTCGTGGTCCTCGACGCCGTGCACGGCTGCGTCTCGGCCCGGGGGGCCCGCCAGGCGCACAGCTCGACCGTGACGGTCGCGAGCCGCGGGGCACTCTCCGATCCCGTCGAGCGCGCGGAGGCCATGGCCCTCATCGGGAGCGCGCGATGACCCAGGTGTTCGCGATCCTCAACGTGACGCCCGACTCGTTCAGCGACGGCGGGCAGTTCGACTCCGTCGACGAGGCCGTCGCGCGCGGCATCGAGCTCGCGCGGCAGGGCGCGGACTTCGTCGACGTGGGCGGCGAGTCCACGCGGCCCGGTGCGGAGCGCGTCGACCCCGCAGAGGAGCAGGAGCGGGTCATCCCCGTCATCCGGGGCCTCGTCGCGGCGGGCGTCACCGTGAGCATCGACACCATGAACTCCGCGACGGCGCTCGCCGCGGCGGAGGCCGGGGCATCGGTCATCAACGACGTCTCGGGCGGCCTCGCCGACCCCGACATGTACCGCGTCGTCGCGCAGACCAAGCGGCTCTACATCGCCATGCACTGGCGCGGCCACAGCACCGACATGGACAGCCTCGCGGTCTACGACGACGTCGTCACCGACGTGCGCACCGAGCTCAAGGCGCGCCTCGCGGAGATGTTCGTGTGGGGCGTCGAGCGCGAGCAGGTCGTGCTCGATCCGGGGCTCGGGTTCGCCAAGCACGCGGAGCACAACTGGCAGCTGCTGGGCCGCATCGACGAGCTCGCGACTCTCGGGCATCCGCTGCTCATCGGGGCGTCGCGCAAGCGGTTCCTCGGCGGCGTGCTGCCCGAGGGCGCCGCGACCGCCGACCGCGACCTTCCCACGGCCGTCGTGAGCGCGTTCGCCGCGCAGGCGGGCGTGTGGGCGGTGCGCGTGCACGACGTGCCCTCGACGCGCACGGCGCTCGGCGTCGTCGACGCGTGGCGCGAGGGGCGCTCGCGATGAGCGGCCTCGACCGCATCACCCTCACGGGTCTGCGCGCCAACGCCCACCACGGCGTCTTCGAACACGAGCGCCGTACGGGCCAGGTGTTCGTCATCGACGTCGACGTGCACCTCGACCTCGCGGCGGCCGCCGCCTCCGACGACCTCGACGCGACCATCCACTACGGCGAGCTCGCCGAGCAGGTCGTCGCCGCCGTCGAGCGCGACCCGGTCGACCTCATCGAGACCGTCGCCGAGCGCGTGGCGCAGGTCGTGCTCCTGCATCCCGCTGCGCACTCCACGACCGTGACCGTGCACAAGCCGAGCGCGCCCATCACGGTGCCGTTCGCCGACGTGTCGGTGACCGTGCACCGCGGACGGGACGGGCGATGAGCCGCGTCGTGCTCGCCCTCGGCAGCAACCTGGGCGACCGCGAGGGCACGATCCGCGCGGGCATCCGCGACATCGCCGCCCTCGACGGCGTCGAGCTGCTCGCCGCCTCCGGGCTCGTCGAGACCCCCGCCCTCAAGCCCGACGGCGTCGACGAGGATGCCCCCGCCTACCTCAACGCGGTCGTGACGGCCGAGACGACCCTCGAGCCCGACGAGCTGCTCGCGGCGCTGCACGCCATCGAGCACGGGCACGGCCGCGTGCGGGATGTGCGCTGGGGCGACCGCACCCTCGACCTCGACATCATCGACTTCGACGGCCGCACCATCGCGACCGACGACCTCACCGTGCCGCACCCGCGCGCGGCGGGCCGGGCCTTCGTGCTCGCGCCCTGGCTGCAGGTGCAGCCGGATGCCGCGATCCCCGGCCTCGGCCGCATCGACGCCCTGCTCGCCGCGACGGGGGAGACCCCGCGCCCGTATCCCGCGGAGCCACTGACGTGACACGCACCAAGCCCCTCAACCTGCTCGTGTTCGCCGTGCTCGGCGTCGCCGTCATGTGGTTCGTCGAGACGGCGCTCGCCGCGTCCGGGCATCCGGTCATCATCCCGCCGTTCACGCTCGCGATCGCGCTCGTGCTCATCGGCGCCATCATCGTGGCCATGGCCTGGCCCGTGCGCCGCGTCTCGCGCGGCACGAAGAACGCGCGCGTCGACCCGTTCTACGCGACGCGGGTCGTCATGCTCGCGAAGGCGTGCAGCCTGGGCGGGGCCATCCTCGCGGGCGGCGGGCTCGGCATCGCGGGCTACCTCCTGAGCCGCTCGGTGGTGCCCGGGGTAGGCTCGGTGACGATGGGGATCGCCACCGCGGTGGGGGCGCTCATCCTGCTCGTCGGCGGCCTCGTCGCGGAGCACTGGTGCACGATCCCGCCCGACGACGACGAGAAGGATGCCGGTGAGACTCGAGCTCGAGCACGCTGACTGGAAGCGCGTCTCGCCGAAGTACGTGGTCGTCGACCTCGTCGGCAACCTCATCTTCGCGGTCATCGCCGTGGGTGCCGCGTCGGTCCCGGCGATCGTGACGCACAACATCTTCTGGTGGACGCTGCCGGCCTCCCTCGCGATCGTCTTCATCCTCGTGCTGGCCTTCACCCCCCGACGCGTGCGGGCCATGGGCTACCTCCTGCGCACCGACGACCTCGTCTTCCGCAAGGGGCTCATGTTCCAGCGCTTCGTCGCCGTGCCCTACGGCCGCATGCAGCTCGTGGACATCAACCGCGGACCGCTCGCCCGCGCCGTGGGCCTGAGCGAGCTCAAGTTCGTCACGGCGGCCGCGAGCTCGGCCGTCGTCATCCCGGGCCTCCCGGAGGCGGAGGCCGAGGAGCTGCGCGACAGCCTCGTGGAGCTCGCCGAGAGCCGCCGGGCGGGGCTGTGAGCCTCGGCTCCGCTCGGTCGGCGGGGGGCTCGGCCCGCCTGGCCGACGGGGAGTGGCACCGGCTGCACCCCGCGACACCCCTGCTCAAGGGCGGCATCGCGCTCGTCGCCATCCTCGGCGTCATCATCGTCAACCTGCGCGACGTGCTCATCAACATCGTGCTCGGCGGCGGCCCGGGCGAGGAGTACGACCCCTTCGTCTGGATCATCGAGCACGACTACGCGGGGCTCATCCTGCTCGCGATCGTCGTGGGGCTCCTGCTCTTCATCGCGGGCTTCTACGTGTCGTGGCGCATGCACACGTTCCGCATCACCGACGAGCAGGTCGAGGTGCGCAGCGGCATCCTGTTCCGCACGAACCGGCGCGGGCGGCTCGACCGCATCCAGGGCATCAACATCGTGCGGCCGTTCCTCGCGCGCCTCTTCGGGGCCGCGCGCCTCGAGGTGAACGTCGCGGGGCAGGACGCGAACGTGCACCTCGCCTACCTCGGGTCGGCGGCCGCCGACGAGCTGCGGCGCGAGATCCTGCTGCTGGCCTCGGGCGCGCAGAGCGAGGGCCGCGAGGTGGGCGCCACCCGCCTCGTCGACGACCTCCTCGCCCCCGAGCTCCCCGCGGATGTCGCCGCCCCCGCCTCCGTCGTGCAGATGCACCTAGGGCGGCTCCTCGGCTCCCTCATCCTGAGCGGCTTCACGGTCTTCCTGCTCGCGGCCGTCGCGGGACTCATCATCGCCACCGCGACGACGCGCGAGTTCTTCTTCCTGTTCGGCTTCGTGCCCGCGATCATCGGCATGGGCGGCTACTACGTCAACAAGTTCACGAAGTCGCTGCGCTATTCGATAGCCGCGACGCCCGACGGCGTGCGGGTCGGGTTCGGCCTGCTCTCGACGAGCAACGAGACGCTGCCGCCCGGCCGCATCCACGCCGTGCAGGTGAGCCAGCCGCTGTTCTGGCGGCCCGCGGGCTGGTGGGAGATCCGCATCAATCGCGCATCGCACTCGTCGGCCAAGGGCGCTGCCGGACAGGCGAACACGACAATCCTGCCGGTCGGCAACCTCGCCGACGTGCGCAAGGTGCTCGAGCTCGTGCTGCCCGGGGTGCTCGACGAGGCATCCATCGCGCTCGTCGAGAACGGCCTCACGTCGAAGGGCGGCGACGACGGCTTCACGAACTCCCCGCGCCGGGCCCGCGTGATCCGCTGGTTCTCGCAGCGCCGCAACGGTTTCGCGGTGGTGCCGGGAGCGGTGGTGCTCCGCCGCGGCGCCGTGTGGCGCACCCTCATCGTCGTCCCCGCCGCGCGCCTGCAGAGCGTGGGACTGCACCAGGGGCCGCTCCTGCGCCGCCTGCGGCTCGCGGGCCTGCGGCTGCACACGGTGGCGGGCCCGGTCATGCCCTACCTCGGCGCCGTCGACGCGGATGCGGCCGTGCAGGCGTTCGGCGACATCTCCGCCACCGCCATCCGCTCGGCCACCGCCGACACGAGCCACCGCTGGCGGACGGCGTAGTGGCGCAGCAGTCCGGGCGCCTGGGCGTCGGGGTCATCGGCGCGGGCAACGTCGGCCCCGTCCTCGCGTCCGCCCTCGCGGGCGCCGGCCACGCGATAGTGGGCATCTCCGCCGTCACGGAGCGCAACCGCGACCGCGCGCGGGCCATGCTCCCCGAGGTGCCGCTGCTCGAGATCCCCGACCTCGTCGAGCGCAGCGAGCTCGTCATCCTCGCCATCCCGGAGGGCGAGATCGAGTCGCTCGTCGCGGGCCTCGCCGCGACGGGCACCTGGCAGGCGGGGCAGCTCGTGCTGCACACGGCCCCCGGCCTCGGCTACGGCGTGCTCGCCCCCGCGGTCGCGGCCGGCGCGATACCGCTCGCCGTGCATCCCGCCATGGTGTTCACGGGCACCTCCCTCGACCTCGTGCGCCTGCGCGAGAGCTACTGCGCCGTGACGGCGCCCACGCCCGTGCTGCCCATCGGGCAGGCGCTCGTCGTCGAGATGGGCGCGGAGCCGGTCATCGTCGCGGAGGCCGACCGGGCCGTGTACGCCGAGGCGGTCGCGACGGCGACGAGCTTCTCGGCCGAGATCGTGCGGCAGTCGACATCGCTGCTCGCGGGGCTCGGCATCGACTCGCCCGCGGGCGTGCTCGGGCCGCTGCTGCGCTCCTCGGTCGAGACGGCCCTCACGGCCGCAGGCGAGGAGCCGCGCTTCATCCTCGAGTGAGGTTGCTCGCGCCCCGCGCCGTCGAGTTCGCCGAATCTGCCCATCCTGTGCTCGGTGGATGGGCGAAACCGGCGAACTGGGCGGAGGGGCTAGCCGACCAGCCGTCGCACGTGCTCCGCGACGACCGCGGCGCCGGCCGGCGTCATGACGATCGTGTAGTGGTTGGTGTCCGGCACCTCGACGAACTCGACCCCGAGCCGTGCGGCCCAGAGCTCACGCGCGGCGGGGGAGTAGAGGCCGGGGGTCTCGTCCAGGAGGCCGCGCGGGGCGGCGAGCATGACCGTGCCGGGCCGCACGGCGGCGACGGCCGCCTCGATGCCCGGTGTGCCGTAGGCCTCGACGGCGTTCTGGCGCATCGCGTCGACGACCGTGCGGGCGCGCCCGTCGACGAGGTCGTAGTCGATGTAGCGCTCGAGGGTGTCCGACCACGCGTCGGCCAGGGCGGGGTGCTTCCGCCAGAACGCGTGGTACTCCTCGGGCGACGCGAAGGTCATGGCGAGGCGCTCCGCGGCGGGGCCGAGCAGGGCGTCCGGGTCGGGCGCGACGCCGTCGGGCAGCGACAGGCTGAGGCCGCCGTCCACGAGCAGCACATCGCTCACACGATCGGGGTGGCGGAAGCGCGCGACGTTAGCGACCATCGCCCCCATCGAGTGCCCCACGATCGGCGCGCTCTCGAGCCCGAGCGTGTCGAGGATCGCGACGACGTCGTCCGCGTGCCGCTCCATGCTCCACGGGCCGGGCAGCCCGTTGCTCGCCCCGCGGCCGCGCAGGTCGGGGGCGACGATGCGCAGCTCGGGCGCGGCGGCGGCGAGCTCGAGCCACGCGAGGTGCGAGGCCGTGATGCCGTGCACGGCGACGACGAGGGGCCCGTCGGCCGGTCCGAACTCGTGGAAGAACAGGTCGCTCACTGGGCGCTCCACCCGCCGTCCATCGTGTAGCTCGCGCCCGTGACCATCGAGGCGTGCGGCCCCACGAGCCAGCTCGCGAGCGACGCGACATCCTCGGTGGCCACCATGCGCTTGATGGGGTTGTGGGCGAGCATGACCTTCTCCACGACCTCGGACTCGGGGATGCCGTGCACGCGCGCCTGGTCGGCGATCTGCTTCTCGACGAGCGGCGTGGCGACATAGCCGGGGTTGATGCAGTTGCTCGTGACGCCGTGCCCCGCGCCCTCGAGCGCCGTGACCTTCGAGAGGCCCTCGAGCCCGTGCTTTGCGGTGACGTAGGCCGACTTGAACGCCGAGGCGCGGATGCCGTGCACGCTCGAGATGTTGACGACCCGGCCCCAGCCGCGCTCGTACATGCCCGGCAGTGCCGCGCGGATGAGCAGGAACGGCGCCTCGACCATGATGCCGAGCATGAGTCGGAACCTGGCCGGGTCGAACTCCTCGAGGGGGCTCACGACCTGGATTCCGGCGTTGTTGACGAGGATGTCGACGTCGACCTGTCGCGCGGCGATCGCGTCGGGGTCGGACAGGTCCACCTGCCAGGCCTCGCCCCCGATATCGGCGGCGACGGCCTCCGCCGCGGAGCCGTCGAGGTCGGCGACGATCACGTGGGCGCCCTGCGCGGCGAACGAGCGGGCTACCGCCTCGCCGATGCCGCTCGCGGCCCCCGTCACGAGGGCAGTGCGCCCGGAGAGTGCGGTGTCCATACTGTAACCATGCCACTCTTCCCCGGGATCGAAGCACGCACCGTCGCCACCCCTCGCCTCGCCGCGAACGTCCTCACCCGCACGGGCCAGGACGACTCAGCACCCGCCATCGTCTTCGTGCACGGCAACGTCTCGTCGTCGCTGTTCTGGCAGGACGTCATGCTCGCCGCGCCCGCCGACCACTCGGTGTGGGCGATCGACCTGCGCGGCTTCGGCGACAGCGAGACGAAGCCCGTGGACGCCACGCGCGGCCTGCGCGACTTCAGCGACGACGTCGCGTCGGTCATCGACGAGCTCGGCCTGGGCGCCGTGCACCTCGTCGGCTGGAGCATGGGCGGCGGGGTCGTCATGCAGTACGCGCTCGACCACCCCGTGCTCTCCCTCACGCTGCAGGCCCCCGTGTCGCCGTACGGCTTCGGCGGCACGCGGCTCGACGGCACGCGCGTCACCGACGACGACGCCGGTGTGGGCGGCGGCGGCGCGAACCCAGACTTCGTCGCGAGCATCGCGGCGCGCGACACGTCCGACAACGCGCTCGCCTCGCGCGGGGTCTTCCGCAGTGCCTACGTCTCGGGCGGGTACACGACGGGCACCGAGGACACGTGGGTCGAGTCGATGCTCTCCACGAAGACGGGCACGGACAACTACCCCGGCGACGCGGCGGCGAGCGCCAACTGGCCCGGCTTCGCGGCGGGCGAGCACGGCGTGCTCAACACCATGGCCCCGAAGTACTTCGACGTCTCGGGCATCGTCGACCTCGCCGACAAGCCCGCGATCCTGTGGATCCGCGGCGACGCCGACGCGATCGTCTCCGACGCGTCGTACTTCGACATCAACTTCCTCGGGCAGGTCGGGGTTATCCCCGGATGGCCCGGGGAGGAGGCCGCGCCCGCCCAGCAGATGATCCAGCAGACGCGCGCCGTGCTCGACCGGTACGCCGCGAACGGCGGCAGCTACCGCGAGGTCGTGTTCGAGGGCGCCGGCCACTCGCCGCACCTCGAAGACCCGCAGCGCTTCGTCGCGGAACTGGTCGCCCACGTCACGCGATAGCCTCGTGGGGTGACCCACCCCGTCGTCGTCGACACCATCCGGGGCATGCGCGAGGTCGTCTCGGCCCAGCGCGCCGCCGGCCGGACCATCGCCCTCACGCCCACGCTCGGCGCGCTGCACGAGGGGCACCTCGCCCACGTCGAGCGCGCAGCCCAGCTCGCCGACGTCCGGGTCGTCTCGATCTTCGTCAACCCCACGCAGTTCACGGTCGCGGCCGATCTCGAGCGGTACCCGCGCACCCTCGAGGCCGACGTCGAGAAGCTCGCCGGGGTGGACTTCGTCTTCGCGCCGTCGGTCGAGGAGATGTACCCGTCGGGCCCGACCGAGACCAAGGTCACGGCGGGCAAGGTCGGCACGCTCTACGAGGGCGCCTCCCGCCCTGGCCACTTCGACGGCGTGCTCACGGTCGTCGCGAAGCTCCTGAGCATCGTCGGGCCCGACGTCGCGACCTTCGGGCGCAAGGATGCCCAGCAGCTGTTCCTCGTGACCCGCATGGTCGCCGACCTCAACCTCCCGGTGCGCATCGAGCCCATCGACACGGTGCGGGAGGACGACGGCCTCGCGCTCTCGAGCCGCAACCGGTTCCTGTCTGCCGCGGAGCGGCGCGCGGCGCGCACGCTCTCCGCCGCCCTCGACGCCGCGGCGTCGGCGGGCGACCGCGGGATCGACGCCGCGCTCGCGGCCGCACAGGGGGCGCTCATGGGCGAGCCGCTCGTCGAGCTGGACTACCTGAAGTTCGTGAGCCCCAAGACGTTCATGCCCGTGGATGACGACTACCGCGGCCCGGCGATCGCCCTCGTCGCCGCCAACCTGGGCGCCACGCGCCTCATCGACAACGAGCGTGTCCACCTCGGTTGAGGCCGCCCTCGTCGAGCGCCGCGCGGCGGCGCTCGACCTGCTCGCCGCGCTCGAGCGCGAGCACGCCGCCGTCGTGTCGGCGTCCGAGGACTCGAACGCCGACGACGAGCACGACCCCGAGGGCGCGACCATCGCGTTCGAGCGCGCGCAGCTCGACTCGTCGATAGCCGACCTGCGGGCGCAGGTCGACCAGCTCGACGCCGCGCTCGAGCGTGTGGCGGCCGGCACCTACGGCATCTGCGAGGTGTGCGGGCTGCCCATCCCGCCGGAGCGCCTGGCGGTGCGGCCGGCTGCCCGCACCCACGTCGCGTGCGCAGGCTGACCTGCTCCGCCCGGCTCCCGTAGGCTTGGGGGGCTATGAGCGACGAGACCACTGAGCCCACACCCGAGCCCACCGCCGAGGACATCTTCGAGCAGAAGGCCGTGCGCCTCGCCAAGCGCGAGCGGCTCATCGGGTCGGGCCGCGAGGCCTACCCCGTGGCGGTCCCCGTGACGACCACGATCCCCGCGCTGCGCGCGAAGTATCCCGAGCTCGAGGCGGATGCCACGACCGGCGAGACCGTCGGCATCGCCGGACGCGTGGTCTTCCAGCGCAACACCGGCAAGCTGTGCTTCGCGACGCTGCAGTCGGGCGACGGCAGCCGCATCCAGGCGATGGTGAGCCTCGCCGAGGTGGGCGAGGAGTCGCTCGAGGAGTTCAAGGAGCTCGTCGACCTGGGCGACCACCTGTTCGTGAGCGGCGAGGTGATCTCGAGCCGCCGCGGCGAGCTGAGCGTCCTGGTGCGGCAGTGGCAGATCGCGAGCAAGGCCGTGCTGCCGCTGCCCAACATGTACTCGGAGCTGAGCGAGGAGTCGCGCGTGCGCAGCCGCTTCCTCGACCTCATCGTGCGCGACCAGGCCCGTTTCACGGTGCGCGCCCGCGCCACGGTCAACGCGTCCCTGCGGCGCACGTTCGCCGAGCAGGACTACCTCGAGGTCGAGACCCCCATGCTGCAGACGATGCACGGCGGCGCCTCCGCGCGGCCCTTCGCCACGCACAGCAACGCGTTCGACACCGAGCTGTTCCTGCGTATCGCGCCCGAGCTCTTCCTCAAGCGCGCCGTGGTCGGCGGCGTCGACCGGGTGTTCGAGATCAACCGCAACTTCCGCAACGAGGGCGCCGACTCCACGCACTCGCCCGAGTTCGCGATGCTCGAGGCGTACGAGGCGTACGCGGACTACAACCGCATGGCCGACCTCACCCAGCAGCTCGTGCAGAACGCGGCGCTCGCCGTCGCCGGCCAGCTCGTCGTGACGTGGGCCGACGGCACCGAGTACGACCTCGGCGGCCAGTGGGACCGCGTGAGCATGTACGAGTCGCTGAGCGCGGCTGCGGGCGTGGAGATCACGCCCGAGACCGAGCTCGCGCAGCTCAAGGAGCACGCTGAGCGGCTCGAGCTCGACATCGACCACCCCACGCACGGCAAGTACGTCGAGGAGCTGTGGGAGCACTACATCAAGCGCGACCTGACGCGCCCCACGTTCGTCATGGACTTCCCCGTCGACACGAGCCCGCTCGTGCGCGACCACCGCTCCATCGCGGGCGTCGTCGAGAAGTGGGACCTCTACATCCGCGGCTTCGAGCTCGCCACCGGCTACTCCGAGCTCATCGACCCGATCATCCAGCGCGAGCGTTTCGTCGAGCAGGCGAAGCTCGCGAGCAAGGGCGACGTGGAGGCCATGCGCCTCGACGAGGAGTTCCTGCGCGCCCTCGAGCACGGCATGCCCCCGACGGGCGGCATCGGCCTGGGCATCGACCGCCTGCTCATGGCGATCACAGGGCTCGGCATCCGCGAGACGATCCTCTTCCCGCTGGTCAAGTAGCACGCCGCCCCCGTGCGGGGGCGACCCGTTCGGGGGACATTTCCCCCGAAAAGCTAGCGTCGCTCGATTTCGCGTCGATATATTGACGAGGCGTCCTCACACCCGAATGGGGGACGCCGCCCTAACCAGGCGTTCGCTTACCCCGTGAGGTCCCCCTGTGCCCACTTTCCCGCGCCGACGCATGCCCGCTGCCGTCGCAGCCCTCGCCATAGTCGCGTCGCTGTCGTTCTCCGCCCCCGCCTACGCGGACGAGGTCGAGCCCGCCGACCTGGGCCAGACGCCCGCGGTCGTGGTCCCGGCCCCGGATGAGACCGACCCGACCGACCTCGATCCCGCAGAGAGCGAGACGACAGAGGCGGAGTCGACCGAGACCGAGGCGCAGACGGAGTCCGAGGAGGAGACGCCCGACACCGCCCCCGCGGCGCGCTTCGCGGCAGCCCCTCCCGTGCCCACGTTCTCGCTCTCGACCGAGCCCGCCGTCGAGCCCCTCACGTGCGCCCCGACGACCGCGATCACCAGCCTGAGCGCCCTCGACCTGAGCAGCAGCTCGACCGACGGCAGCTCGACCACCGTGCTCGAGACCGGCGGACTGCACGTCAAGACCGCGGACACCGGCCACCGCAAGGCCGCGGGGTACATCGTCGGCACGGGATGGCAGCCGCTCGACTCGGTGACCGACTTCGTCCTCACCTGGACCGGCACCACGGCCCAGCCCGGCGGCCAGCTGCCCGTCGACCTCGACGGCGACGACGTCGCCGACGGCATCCTCGTCATCGAGCCCGTCAACGGCGGGATCCAGTGGCTGTCCGTGCCCGGCGGCGGCACCTGGGTGAGCATCCCCGGCGCCCCGCACGCCGCCGGTGGCGGCGCGTACCCGAACCAGGGCACGTTCGCGCAGTGGATCGCGGCCTACCCGGACGCCCAGTGGACGACTCCGGGCTACTCGCTCGGCTCCGGCGTCACCGGCGACGGTGTCATCAGCGCGATCACGGTCGTCGGCTCGAGCAACTGCTCGTACACGTTCGGGCTGCCGCCCGTGGCCGCCGTCGCGTGCGTCGCGACGCCGCTGTGGGGCGCCTCGGACGTCAACGACGTGCCGCCCGTGGTCACGGCTTCGGGCCTCTCCTTCGTCGGCCAGGCCAAGGCCGTGAACTACTACCAGCGCGTGAGCCAGGGCAACGCCCAGGGCATCTCCGACCTGCGCGTGACCATCGACGGCGCCACCGGGCCCTACAGCGTGCAGGTGAAGGTCGAGATCTACCGCGACGGCGGCACGAGCGGCTACACGACGCTCTCGTCGATGATCCCGACCGGCACGACGGGCGTGGTCAACCCCATGGACTGGCCGTGGTACTCCAGCCGCACCACGTCCGGACCGGGCAGCATCACCCAGCCCCTCGCCTGGGCCGACCTGATCGCCCTGTGGCCCAGCAACGTGCTCGCCTCCGCGCCGAGCGTGGCCATGCAGACCAACGGCACCGGATCGACCGCGCTCGTGAGCAAGGTGTCGAGCTCGTGCGGCACGACCACGTTCCCGCAGACCGTCGCGCCCGTGCAGTGCGTCGCCGCGGCCGGGTGGGCGACCGAGGATGTCGCGCCGCAGGTCACTGCCAACGGCCTCGTCTTCCGCGGCCAGCTCGCGTCGGTGAACTACTACCAGCGCCCGGCCACGGTGAGCAACGCGCAGGGCATCACGGGGATGTCGTACACGATCGCCCCCGGGGCCTCCGGCTACGGCGTCCACCTCAAGGTGGAGGTCGACCCCAACGCCAACCTCGGCACCGGCGGCGTGATCCACTACGCGACGCTCTCGACCATCCAGGTGCCGTCGGTCACGCCCCTCCAGGGCACGATCAATGCGCAGAGCAGCCTCTGGTACACCACCAAGATCGCGTACTCGTCGCCCGGCGGCATGGGCAACCCGCTCCCGTGGGCCAAGCTCATCGCGCTCATGCCGAACAACACCCTGCTCTCGACCCCGAGCGTGCACCTGCAGTCGGGCGCGTCGGAGGCCGACTTCGGGGTCGTCACGTCGGTGACGAGCTCGTGCGGCACGACGAGCTTCGTGACCCCGGTCGCCCCGCCCACCTCGACGCCCACGGACCCGGGCACCACGACGGGCGGCACGACCACCACGACGACGACCGCCGCGACCACGACGACGCCGACGTCCACCCTGACGCCCGCGCCGACCGGCTCGCCCTCGGCCACGCCCACCCCGGCCCCCACGGCCGAGGAGGAGCTGCCGACCGAGGCGTTCGAGAGCGACGCCACGTCGGGCGAGGGCGCACCGTGGTGGCCCTGGGTGCTCGGCCTCGCGATCCTGCTGCTCCTGGCGCTGCTGTGGTTCCTGCTCCTGAGGAGGCGCAGCGGCCAGGCCTGATCGGCCTGAGACGCTGGGAAGGGCATCCGGGAGACCGGGTGCCCTTCTCGCTCTCTAGACTGTGAGCATGAGCGACCTCAAGCTTCCCGGCGAGGAAGGCAAGAAGCCCGCGATCTCGTTCGCCCGCATCGCGATCTGGGTGATCGTCGGCGGGATCGGCCTCTACCTCGTGATCTCGGGGCTCGTGGGCGTCATCACCAAGGGCTCCTGAGGGTGGACAGGCGCACCTCGAGGCTCATCACGGGGCTGGGCCTCGTCGCGATCCTCGTGGTCGTCGCGGTGGTGTTCCTGATCAGGAGCTACGCTGGATAGATGCCACAGGACTTCTGGTCGAACGCACTGTTCTCGGTGACCCCGACCATCCTCGTGGGCCTCATCTTCTGGTTCGTGCTGCGCGCCATCCTGCGGGCCGACCGCACCGAGCGCGACGTCTCCGCGAAGATCGAGGCCGAGGAGCGCGCGAAGGCCGCGGCTACCCGCGAGGGCTGAGCCGCACGTTCGGCAGCTCGGGCGCCGGCAGCCTGGCGCCGTCGTAGTCCACGGCGCCGAAGCGGCCCGTGCCATCCTCGTCCTGCCATGCCCGCCGGTACTCGACTATCTCGTCGTGGGTGCGGCCGATGAAGTTCCACCACATCACGATGCGCTCGCCGAGGGGCTCCCCGCCGAGCAGCAGGAGCCGCGCGGGCTCCTCGCCCGTCGACAGGGTCAGGGTCGTCCGGCCCGGGGGCACGTAGGCGAGGTGCGACTTTGGCACGGGCATCCCGTCGACCGAGGCGTCGCCCGCGTCGACGAGCACGCCGTGCTCGAAGCCGGCGTCGACGTCGAACTCGACGCCCGCGCCCGCGGGCAGGTCGACCTGCGCGCCCAGCAGGCGCGTGAACACGGTGGCCGAGGATGCCGCGCCCGCAAGCTCCCCGATGAACACCCGCACCGTCGCGGCGCCGTGGGAGAACGGCTGCGGCACGTAGCTCTCGAACGCGGGGCTGCCCTCGCGCGCGGAGTCCGGCAGCGCCACCCACAGCTGCGCGCCGTGCAGCATCGTCGTCGCCGGGGTCGAGACCTCGGAGTGCGCGATTCCGCGGCCCGCCGTCATGAGGTTGAGCTCGCCCGGCCGCACGGGGGCGAGGCTCCCCACGCTGTCGCGGTGCTCGATCTCGCCCGCGAAGAGCCAGCTCACGGTCTGCAGCCCCGTGTGCGGATGCGGCGGCACGACCATGCCGCCGCTCGTGGCGACCGGGTCGGGGCCGTAGTGGTCGATGAAGCACCATGCGCCGATGAGGGAGCGCGAGCGCTGGGGGAGCGTGCGGCGCACGGTCATGGCGCGCGGGCCGCCGAGGGGCACGTCGCGCGGCTCGAGCACGCACATGTCGCGGGCCGGGCTTGTCGAGACCTCCTCGACGGGGTCCTTCTCCAGGTTGCTCATCGCAGCACCGCCTCGAGCTCGGTGAGCAGCCGGTCGGCGTCGTCGCGCGAGAAGGGCAGCGGCGGCCGGATCTTCAGGGAGTCGTTGCCGGCGCCCGACGCGGACAGCAGCACGCGCCGCTCGCGCAGTGCGTTCACGGCGGCGACGGCGCGGTCGGCGCTCTCGAGCTGCGCGCCGATGAAGAGCCCCGCGCCGCGCACCTCGGTGAACAGGCCCGTCGCACGCAGCGAGCCGAGCAGGTAGCCGCCCACGTCGCGTGCGTTCTCGATGAGCCGCTCGTCGCGCAGCACGTCGAGCGTGGCCTGCGCCGCCGCGATCGACACCGAGCTGCCGCCGAACGTGTTGAAGTAGCGCGACCGCTCGTTGAACCTGTCGATGAGGGCGTGCGGGGCCATGACGGCGGCGATCGGCTGCCCGTTGCCCATGGGCTTGCCCACGGTCACGAGGTCGGGCACGATGCCGTACCGGTCGAAGCCCCACATGCCGTGGCCGAGACGGCCGAAGCCGGGCTGCACCTCGTCGGCGATGAACAGGCCGCCCGCCGCACGCACGGCGGCGACCGCGCGGTCGAGGCCGGGCAGGTCGGGGTAGACGCCGTCGGAGGCGAACACGGTGTCGACGATGAGCGCGGCGGTGCGGATGCCGAACGCCTCCAGCTCCGACACCGCGGCGGCCACGGCCTCGCCGAGGTCCACATCGGTGCCGGGGGCGCGCACGACGCGCGTCCACTCCGCGACGGACTCGACGCCGCCGAGGGAGGGCGAGATCGCCGCCACCTCGGTCGTGACCCCGTGGTACGCGTTCGCCGTCACGATGACGCCCTCGCCGCCCGTCACGAGCTTCGCGATGCGCAGCGCGAGGTCGTTGGCCTCCGAGCCCGTGCACGTGAACATGATGTTGTCGATGCGCTCGGGCAGCGTGGAGAGCAGGTCCTCCGCGTACGCCACGATCCCCTCGGAGAGGTAGCGCGTGTGCGTCGTGATGAGCCCGGCCTGGTGCGTCATCGCCGCCGTGACGCGCGGATGGGAGTGGCCCACCGAGGGCACGTTGTTGTAGGCGTCCAGGTACTCGACGCCGTCCGCGTCGTAGACCTTCGTGCCGCTGCCGCGCACGAGCCGCACGGGCTCGTCGTAGAACAGGCGGTACGCGGAGCCGAGCACGCGCGCGCGGCGCTGCACGAGGTCGCGCGTCGCGGGGTCGAGGGCCTCGGCGTGCGCGGGGCTGAAGTAGGTGGCGGGTCCGGCCATGGTCACAGTCTCCCGGTCAGGTTGTCGAGGGTGCGCACGAGCCGCGCGACGAACGCGGGATCGGTCGCGGGGTCGAGGCGGGGCACGAGCACGATGCGCTGCACGAGCCGCGCGGCGATGAGGCGGGGCAGCACGTCGAGCTCCGCGGGCGTGAGATCCCCGTAGCCTCGCACGAACGCCGTGACGGTCGGCTCGGGGTCGCCCGACTCGGGCACGAGGTAGGCGAGGGCCACGGCCAGATCCTGCACGCGCGGCGCGTAGACGGCATCGCCGAAGTCGAGGATGCCCGTGACGAAGTCCTCCGAGGCCCCGTCGACGAGCAGGTTGCCGGGGTGGAAGTCGTTGTGGATCACCTGGTGCGGCAGGCCGGAGAGCTCCGGCAGCCGCACGTCGTAGCCGTGCTCGAGCCTGCCGAACGACTGCAGGTCCCACGCGAAGGTGCGGTGGGCGGCGGGGGAGTCGACGTCGCGCAGCGCGCGGGCGAGGCGCGCGAGCATCCTGCCCGCCTTCTCGACCTCGGGCAGGCCGAACCCGCTGTGCCGCAGCAGCCGCCCCCGCAGCCACGTGAGCACGCGCGCCGGGCGTCCGTCGACGACGACCACGGGGTCGCCGCCGAGCGCCGGGACGACGCGCTGCACGGGGAGCCCCGCGCGCGCCGCCGCGGTCATCGCGTCGACCTGGAAGCGGATGAGCCCGGCCGAGTCGAGCGGGTGCGCGACCTTGAGCACGTGGTCACCGGCGCGGTAGGTGTCGTCGCGCTCGGTGTCGAGGCGCTCGGGGCTCTCGGCGCGGATTCCCCAGCGCTGTGCGAGCAGTGCCGTCACCCGCGCCCCGTCGAGCCTGTCGAAGGGCGCGGTGAGCTCGCCCAGCAACTCCTCCACGGCTCAAGCATGCAGCAGAAACCCCCTGTTCGCCGTGCCCAGCGCGCCCCTATCCTGAGCGCATGTCACTCCGCGCCGTCACGATCGTTGCCGCAGTGCTCCTGCTCGCCGGATGCACGCCCGGGCCCGCGCCCTCCCCGACCCCGACCGCGGCGGGATCCTCGAGCGGCGCCGAGCCCACGGCCTCCGTGCCGCCCACGGTCGAGATCATCTCGCCCGACGACTACCTCGTCGACGGCACGCCGGGCGTCGCCGGCGCCGACGGCACGTGGAAGGGCCACTATGCCTTCTTCGCCGACGCGAGCAAGGCCGTGCGCTGCGACATCTACATCTTCAGCGGCGACAGCGGCGGGGTCACGTGCGCCGTCACGCCGGGCAACGAGTCGAAGGTCACCTACATGCTCCCGCCCGCCGACTGCGCGCCCGAGGACGGCAACCCCGTCGACGGCTACTCGGCCGGCATCAACTACAAGGTCTTCACGACGGGCAACTCGGGATGGACGGGCTGCGGGCTCGGCGCATCGGAGTTCGCCGGCGTGACGAAGGTGCTCCCGGAGGGCCAGGACCTGCTCATCGAGAGCCCCGCCGAGAAGTACACGTGCTCGGTCGCGGGCGGGGTCGCGGCATGCTTCGACGCCCAGGGCTCCGGCTTCCACTTCGGCCTCTCGAACGTCGACTTCGTGGAGTGACGACCCGCCCCGCAACACGGTAACGCCGAGGGCGAACACCGGACTATTGGCGCGCCCCGCTGGTTACTCTCTCTATATCGGCACCCAACCCTGCCCGGTGCCTGAGGAGTGAAGATGTTCGAAAGATTTACCGACCGAGCTCGTCGTGTCGTCGTCCTGGCCCAGGAAGAGGCCAAGATGCTCAACCACAACTACATCGGCACCGAGCACATCCTGCTCGGCCTCATCCACGAGGGCGAGGGTGTCGCTGCCAAGGCGCTCGAGTCGCTCAACATCTCCCTCGACGCCGTGCGCGAGCAGGTGCAGGACATCATCGGCCAGGGCCAGCAGCAGCCCACGGGCCACATCCCCTTCACGCCGCGCGCCAAGAAGGTGCTCGAGCTGTCGCTGCGCGAGGCGCTGCAGCTCGGCCACAACTACATCGGCACCGAGCACATCCTGCTCGGCCTCATCCGCGAGGGCGAGGGAGTCGCGGCGCAGGTGCTCGTCAAGCTCGGCGCCGACCTCAACCGCGTGCGCCAGCAGGTCATCCAGCTGCTCTCGGGCTACCAGGGCAAGGAGGCCGTCGCGGTCGGGGGCAACGACCAGGCGCCCGACAAGGGCTCGCAGATCCTCGACCAGTTCGGGCGCAACCTCACGCAGGCGGCGCGCGACGGCAAGCTCGACCCCGTCATCGGGCGCGAGAAGGAGATGGAGCGGGTCATGCAGATCCTCTCCCGCCGGTCGAAGAACAACCCCGTGCTCATCGGCGAGCCCGGCGTCGGCAAGACCGCCGTCGTCGAGGGGCTCGCCCAGGCGATCGTGCGCGGCGACGTGCCCGAGACCCTCAAGGACAAGCAGCTCTACACGCTCGACCTCGGCTCGCTCATCGCCGGCAGCCGCTACCGCGGAGACTTCGAGGAGCGCCTCAAGAAGGTGACGAAGGAGATCCGCACGCGCGGCGACATCATCACCTTCATCGACGAGATCCACACCCTCGTGGGTGCGGGTGCCGCCGAGGGCGCGATCGACGCCGCGAGCATCCTCAAGCCGCTGCTCGCGCGAGGCGAGCTGCAGACGATCGGCGCGACCACGCTCGACGAGTACCGCAAGCACTTCGAGAAGGACGCGGCCCTCGAGCGCCGCTTCCAGCCGGTGCAGGTCAACGAGCCGTCGCTGCCGCACACCATCAACATCCTCAAGGGGCTCCGCGACAAGTACGAGGCGTTCCACAAGGTGTCGATCACTGACGGCGCGATCGTGGCCGCCGCGAACCTCGCCGACCGCTACGTGCAGGACCGCTTCCTGCCCGACAAGGCGATCGACCTCCTGGATGAGGCCGGCGCGCGCCTGCGCCTCTCGATCCTCTCCGCCCCGCCCGAGCTGCGCGAGTTCGACGAGAAGATCGCCGCCGTCCGCGGGCAGAAGGAAGGCGCCATCGAAGACCAGGACTTCGAGAAGGCCGCATCGCTGCGCGACGAGGAGAAGAAGCTCCTCGGCGAGCGCCTGCGCCTCGAGAAGCAGTGGAAGTCGGGCGACGTCTCCACCACCGCACAGGTGGACGAGGGGCTCATCGCCGAGGTGCTGGCCGCCGCCACGGGCATCCCCGTGTTCAAGCTCACCGAGGAGGAGTCGAGCCGGCTCATCTTCATGGAGAAGGCCCTGCACATGCGCGTCATCGGTCAGGAGGAGGCCATCTCGGTGCTCTCCAAGACGATCCGCCGCACGCGCGCCGGCCTCAAGGACCCGAAGCGCCCCTCGGGCTCGTTCATCTTCGCCGGACCCACGGGTGTCGGCAAGACCGAGCTCGCCAAGGCGCTCGCCGAGTTCCTGTTCGACGACGAGGACGCGCTCATCTCCCTCGACATGTCGGAGTACGGCGAGAAGCACACGGTCTCGCGGCTGTTCGGTGCTCCTCCCGGCTTCGTCGGCTTCGAGGAGGGCGGCCAGCTCACCGAGAAGGTGCGCCGCAAGCCGTTCTCCGTGGTGCTGTTCGACGAGATCGAGAAGGCGCACCCCGACATCTTCAACTCGCTCCTCCAGATCCTGGAGGAGGGACGTCTGACAGATGGCCAGGGTCGTGTCGTCGACTTCAAGAACACCGTGATCATCATGACCACGAACCTCGGCACGAAGGACATCACGGGCACGCCCATCGGCTTCACGTCGGCGAGCGACACCGCGACCGGCTACGACCGCATGCGCGGCAAGGTCGTCGAGGAGCTCAAGAAGCACTTCAAGCCCGAGTTCCTCAACCGCGTCGACGAGACCATCGTGTTCCCGCAGCTCACGCAGGACGAGCTGCTGCAGATCGTCGACCTCTTCATCAAGCGCCTCAGCGAGCGCCTCATGGACCGCGACCTGACGATCGAGATCACCGTTCCCGCCAAGGAGCAGCTCATCAAGATCGGCTGGGACCCGTCGCTGGGCGCCCGCCCGCTGCGCCGCGCGGTGCAGCACGAGATCGAGGATGCGCTGAGCGAGAAGATCCTGCACGGCGAGCTCACCGCGGGCGACCACGTGCACGCCGACTTCGACGGTACCGAGTTCATCTTCACCACGTCGCGCCAGGCGATCGCGGAGAAGGAGCCGGAGGCCGTGGAGGCGTAGGCCCCCCAATCGGATCGAGCCTGTCGAAATCTCCCACGCGTGATGCGGTGGCGAGATCTCGACAGGCTCGATCCACTTAAGCTGTCACCCGTGACCTTCACCATCCGCGCCGCGCGCACCTCCGACGTCGCCGGCATCCAGGCCCTCGTCGAGCCGCTCGCTGAGCGCCGCATCCTGCTCGGCAAAGACCGCGTCGTGCTCTACGAGGCTGTGCAGGAGTTCCGCGTCGCGGAGACCGAGGCGGGCGAGATCATCGGCTGCGGCGCCCTCCACGTGATGTGGGAGGACCTCGGCGAGGTGCGCACGCTCGCCGTGACCGACAGCTGGCTCGGCAAGGGCGTGGGGCACGCCATCCTCGAGCGCATCCAGATCGACGCGCTGGAGCTGGGACTGAGCCGCCTGTTCTGCCTCACCTTCGAGACGGCGTTCTTCGGCCGTCACGGGTTCGAGGCGATCGAGGAGAGCATCGTCGCGCCCGAGGTGTTCGCCCAGCTCACGCTCTCGCCCGACGAGGGTGTCGCGGAGTTCCTCGACCTGTCGCGCGTCAAGCAGAACACCCTCGGCAACACGCGCATGCTCAAGCAGCTCTGATGGACCTCTCCCGCGTCTCGATCGGCCTGCCCGGCGCGACGCCGCACGAGGTCGTCTCCGCGCTCGCGCCCCGCATCGAGCAGCTCGGGCTGCGGGGGCTGTGGCTGAACGACACTCCCGGCGGTGACTCGCTCGCGGGGCTGCGGGCCGCCGCCGCGGCGACGTCGGTGCTGCGGCTCGGCACGGGGGTCATCCCGCTCGACCGACGGTCGGCACGGGACATCCTCGCCGACCTGGGAGACCTGCCCGCCGACCGGCTCTCGCTCGGCGTCGGCACGGGGGCCGCGAAGCACGGCCTCGTCCTCGTCGAGGAGTCGGTCGCCGAGCTGCGGGCGGGCACGGCCGCGTCGATCGTGGTCGGCGCGCTGGGACCGAGGATGCGCGACCTCGCGTCGCGCGTCGCCGACGCCGTGCTGCTCAACTGGCTCACGCCCGAGGTCGCGGCCGCCCAGCGCAGCACCGTGCCGACCGTGCTCTACGCGCGGACCGCACTCACGCCCGACGCGCTCCCCGCGCTCGAGGAGGAGGCGGCGCGCTACGCGGGCTACCCCGCCTACGCGGCGAACTTCGAGCGGCTCGGCATCGCCGCGATCGACACGACCATCACGTCGGTCGAGCGCATCGAGGAGTACCTGCCCGCCGTCGACGAGCTCGTGCTGCGCGCGATCGTGGCCGAGCCCACGCTCGCCGGGTACGAGCGGTTCCTGGCAACCCTCGCCTGACCCACGGTCGGCTCGCGCGCCGGTCTGCACCTCGCGCGCCGTGCCGGATCGACGCATCGCGTGCAGACCGGCGCGGCGCCTGCGGAGTGGCCCCAACCCCGCGTGCCCTCCCCCGCCTCGCGCGGGCCGCGTTTAGCCTGTGGGCATGTCGACGTTCCGCAATCCTGTGGGTCCGCAGTCGAGCCGCGTGTACTGGCGCCGACGGCTCGTGGTGCTCCTGGGCCTCCTCGCGGTCATCCTCATCGTCGTGCTCATCGTGGTGCGGCCGGGATCAGGCGCGACCACGCCCTCCCCGAAGCCCTCGAGCTCCGCGGGCGCCCCCTCGGGCAACCCCACCGACGCGGCGACCCCGCCCGAGTGCGATCCCACGAAGGTCACCGTCGACGCGGCGACCGACTCGACGAGCTACGAGGCGGGAGTGAACCCCGTGCTCTCGTTCACGCTCAAGAGCCTCTCCGACTGCACGATGAGCGTGGGATCCGACGTGCAGGAGTTCACGATCACGAGCGGCGACGAGCTCATCTGGACCTCGAAGGACTGCCAGACGGCCCCGGTGCCGGCGACGATCGTGCTCAAGGCGGGAGTGCCCCAGGCCGGCCCGAGCATCACGTGGGACCGCACGCGCTCCTCCGCCGACACGTGCGACTCGACGCGCGACGCCGTCATCGCCGGCGGCGCGAGCTACCACCTCACGGTCACCGTGGGCGAGAGCACGTCGAAGAACGACCGGCAGTTCCTGCTGTACTAGTACCCATGACCAAGACGCTCGCCGAGGCCCTCGAGGCCCAGGATGTCGCGGCGGTCGCGTTCGCGCTGCGCAATGGCACCGTGACCGTGCCGCTGCTGCCCGTGGACGGCCCGCCTCAGGTGCGCGTGTTCCGCCGGGGCGATGCCGACAAGTACATGCTGCTGCTGTTCTCGTCGCCCGAGACCTACGTCGCGATGGTGCCGGACGAGGACGAGCACCCCGTCGCGGACTACGACGCGGCGACGCTCAAGGACTTCCTCGCGCAGAACTCGGGGGTGCTCGAGTCGGTGTGGTTCGACGTGGCAGGTCCGCACGCGATGCAGGCGACGCCCGAGGACGTCCTCGAGGCGCTCAACCTCTAGGCCGGGCCGATCAGAAGACGAACCTCGTCGCGTCGGTCGGGAACGTCGTCCACGCCATCGCCGTCCTGGGTGTGAAGACGCGCAGCCCTCCGCCGTCCTCTCCCGACCAGGCATCGCCCGCGGGCGAGTAGCCGTCGTTGTGGTACTTCTCGAAGGACGCCGCGAGGCGCGCGCCAAGGGCAGCATCGGCGCGGGTCGCCACCGACGTGCCCTCGAGGATGACGGCGCGCCAGCCGTCCTCGAGCGTCAGGGTGCAGTTCGGGTTGAGCTCGGCGTTGCGCGCGTGACGGGTGGCGGGGGAGCCGTCGTAGTAGAACCTGTCGTCGAGCCAGACGCCCCAGCGCGGAATCGTGTGCGGCCGCCCGTCGGGGCGCACGGTGGAGAGCCAGTAGTGCTTCGACGCCACGAGCCTCTGCTCGATCGTCGACCACTCGAGGAGGCCCTCCTCGGTGTCGGGCAGCCCGTAGCCGTCGGGGAATGTCGGTCGTTCGCGGCGCATGCCGTGAGGCTACGCGCGACTACCGACCGAAGAAGGCCGCGATGCGGTCGAACGCCCCCACCCACGCGTAGGTGGTGAAGAAGTCGCGCATCTCCTCGGTGGGGAAGCCCGACTGGTTCACCGTCATGAGGGTGCCGCCGTCGGCATCCTCGAAGGTGATCTCGATGCGCGTCGTCATGGTGTCGCCGTCGGGGGTGCCGCCCGTCGACGACGTGACGAGCCGGTGCGGCCGGTCGATCTCGAGGAACGTCTGGTCCTCCCAGAACAGCTGGTCGGCGCTCGGCCCCCACTTGGCGTGCTGCACGCCGCCCACGCGCAGGTCGACGTCGATCTCGACGATGCCGGGCTCCTCGGAGAGCAACGAGAACCACACCTTCTGCTTCTCGGCGTCGGTGTAGGCGTCGAACACCTCGGCGGGCGGGGCGGGGATGACACGGGTCATCGTGAGGTCGTAGGTCATGAGTCTGTTCCTTTCCGGAGGGTGAAGTAGGCCTCGAGGCCGTCGAGCCGGCGCTCCCACAGCCGCTGGTAGAAGGCGAGCCACGCCATCGCGTCGTCCAATCGCTCGGTGCCGAGGCGGCACTGCCGCGCGCGGCCGATCTTCTCGGTGGTGACGAGCCCGGCATCCTCGAGCACCTGCACGTGCTTCTTGAGGCCCGTGAGCGTCATGCCCGCGGGTGCCGCGAGCTCGCCGATCGTCGCGGGACCCTCACCGAGGCGGGTGAGGATGTCGCGGCGCGTGGAGTCCGCGAGCGCGGCGAACGCCCGGTCGAGGAGCTCTGTTTGGTGAACCATGAGGTTCACTATTGCACAGTGAACCGATAAGTTCAACATCCGGGGCGGGAGTAACGTCGATGGAGTGCCACTCACCCCACGACAACAACGCCGTCTGAGCCGCGGCCGCAGCGACGGGGCGATGATCGCGACCCTCGCGGCGACCGGCCTCATCGCCGCCTTCATGCAGACGGTCGTGACCCCGATCATCCCCGAGCTGCCGACGCTGCTCGACACCACGCGCGCCGACGCGTCGTGGGTGCTCACCTCCACGCTCCTCGCGGCGGCGATCTCCACCCCGATCAGCGGCCGCCTCGGCGACATGTACGGCAAGCGCCGCATCATGCTCGCGCTGCTCATCGTCATGGCCGCAGGATGCGTCATCGCAGCCCTCTCGAACAGCCTCGTCCCCATGGTGGTCGGGCGCGTGCTGCAGGGCGTCGGCCTCGGGACCATCGCGCTCGGCATCAGCATCCTGCGCGACGTCATCCACCCCAAGAACCTCGGCGGCGCCGTCGCCCTCGTGAGCGCGACCCTGGGCGTCGGCGGCGCGCTCGGCCTGCCGCTCGCGGCGACGATCGCGCAGTACCTCGACTGGCACTTCCTGTTCTGGCTCGCCGCGGCGCTCTCGCTCGGCGCGATCGTGGCCGTCGTGCTCGTGATCCCCGTGAGCACGCTGCGCACGGGCGGCAGCTTCGACGTCGTCGGCGCGCTCGGGCTCGCGGTCGGCCTCGTCGGCATCCTGCTCGCGACGTCGAAGGGCACGGAGTGGGGCTGGACGAGCCCCCTCACCCTCGGCCTGCTGCTCGGCGGCCTCGCGGTGCTCGTCGCGTGGGGGTTCTTCGAGCTGCGCACCGCCAACCCGCTCGTCGACCTGCGGGTCGCCTCGCGCCGCACGGTGCTCCTCACCAACCTCGCCTCGATCGCCATCGGGTTCGCGTTCTTCGTGTGCACGGCCTCGCTGCCGATCGTGCTCGAGTCGCCCGTGGGCTCGGAGGTCGGGCTCGGGCTGCCGCTCATCCTCGCGAGCCTGTGCCTCATGCCGCTCGGCCTCGTGATGTTCCTGCTGTCGCCCGCGGCCGCGCGGCTCTCTGCGACGCGCGGTCCGCGCACGAGCCTCATCCTCGGCGCGATCATCATCACCGTCGGCTTCGCCCTCGCGGTGCCGTTCCTCGACCAGGTGTGGCACGTCATCCTCGTGTCCACGATCACGGGCATCGGGGTCGGGTTCGCCTACGCGGCGATGCCGACCCTCATCATGCGCGCGGTGCCGCCGACCGAGACCGCGGCGGCCAACGGCCTCAACTCCGTGATGCGCACGCTCGGCTCGACGATCTCGGCGACGGCCGTGGGCATCATCCTCTCCACCCACGTCGTCGACGGCGCGCCCTCGCGCGAGGCCTTCCACTACGTCTTCATCATGGGTGCCGCGGTGGTGCTCGTGGGCGTCGTGATCGCGCTGTTCATCCCGCGCAGGCTCGCGAACTACGACACGTCGAGCATCCCCGTGCAGAACTGAGAGGATCAAGCATGGCCGTACTCGCGATGCTCAACCGCCCGTCTAAGGATGCCCCCGCGCACGACCCCGCCGCAGACGCGTTCCACTTCGCCGACGCCGGCAGCCCGCAGTTGAGCGTGCTCGACCTCGGGGCCACGCGCGGCGACGGCATCTTCGAAACCATCAGTGTGGGTTACGGTCGGCCGCAGGCGCTCGAGCACCACCTGCGGCGCTTCGCGTCGTCCGCCCGCACGCTCGCACTGCCCGAGCCCGACCTCGACGCGTGGCGCGACGCCATCCTCGCCGTGGTCGCGCGCATCGAGCCCGCGGACGAGGCGTACGTGAAGACCGTCATGACGCGCGGCATCGAGGGCGGCGACAAGCCCACGGGCTGGGTCTACGGATCCGTCTCGCCCGACAACTCCCGCGTGCGCAGGGAGGGCATCCGCGTCGTGCTGCTCGACCGCGGGTACCGCCACGACATCGAGGCCACGGCGCCCTGGCTGCTCGCGGGCGCGAAGACGCTCAGCTACGCGGTCAACCGCGCGGTCGCGCGCGAGGCCGCGCGCCGCGAGGCCGACGACGTCGTGTTCGTGTCGAGCGACGGCGTGCTGCTCGAGGGCCCGACGTCGACGCTCGTGCTGCGGCGCGGCGACGAGCTCATCACGCCGGGCACGGGCCTGGGCATCCTCGACGGCACGACGCAGGCGAACGTGTTCCGCTTCGCCGAGTCGAAGGGGATGTCGACGGGCTTCGAGCTTGCGGCCCCCGACGTGCTGCTCGCGGCCGACGCCGCCTGGCTCGTGTCGAGCGTGCGGCTCGCGGCGCCCATCCGCGCGGTCGACGGCGTGGAGAAGCAGATCGACCACGAGTTCACCGCCGAGCTCAACGAGTACCTCAAGCACCTCGAGGACTGATCTACGCGGGGTCGATCGGCTCCAGCGCATACCCGGCCGTGTAGCGGCGCTTCGGGTCGAGGGTGTCGATGAGGGCGACGAGCGCGCGCTGGATGTCGACGAGCCGCCGCACATCGCCCTTCGAGACCAGCCCCATGCCGGCCTCGACGGGGCTGAACCACTGGCGGAACGCCGCGTCGGAGCGGTAGCGCTCGGCGAACGCCGCGTAGCCCATGACGCGGGGGATGCGGTTCTTCGCGACGAGCTCCCACCCGAGCATGAGCTCGCCGATGGCGCGCTGCTCCACGGTGAAGAACAGGAACCCCTCGCTGTCCTCGCTGCGGCGCAGCGTCTTGAGCACGTCGTCGATGAGCTTCTGCACGGCGAGGTCGCGACCGCCCTCGCCGCCCGAGGAGAGCACGGCCTGGCGCCGCGCCTCGATCCAGCCGAAGTAGTGGGCGAAGAGGAACGCCGTGCTCACGATGGCGTAGTCGCCGTGACTCTCGTAGCGCTTCATGAGGCCCACCCACCCGCTCTCCACGATGTTGAAGATGCGCGACTGCAGCTCGGCGGCCGACTGCGCGAGCGGCTCGTAGACGCGCTCGGCGGCCTTGAGCGCGGACTGCGCCTCGATGCGGTCCTCGCGCTCCTCGGCAAGGCGGTGGCTGAGCCTCGCCGTGCGGACTCCGAACAGCCCCGAGAGCACGACGCTCACGACGCTCAGGACGAGCGGGAGGGCGTCGAGCAGCGACATGGCGCAATGTTAGCCGTGAGCTGCCGTAACGATGGCGTGTCAATGGGTAGACCCGGCTTTCTATCGACTAGGCCGCCGGATAGGCTGGATCAGTGGACGACGAGAAATTCGGTGTGCCCGCGGGCTGGTATCCAGACCCGCTCGGGCTCCCCCAGCTGCGCTGGTGGGACGCCCAGGCCTGGACCGAGCACACGTCGGAGGCCAGGGCCCCGATGGTCGCCCAGCCCGTCGCCCGCACCACCGACGAGGCCCTCCCGTCGCGCCGCGACGTGCGCGAGCGCGAGCGCCGCGAGGCGGAGACCGAGACCGGCAGCATCGACCTCATCGACGTCGAGTCGGAGATGGCCCAGGAGCTCGCCTCCCAGGGCGAGGAGGAGTTGAGCGCCCAGCCGCTGCTGGCCATGACCCTGCGCGAGCTCGAGCCTCCCCTCGAGGACACCGTCGACCAGGACACCCCGGGCCCGCGCCGCGCGAGCTCGCACGCGAACGCGACGCCGGCCGCATCCGCGCTCAGCGCGCTCGCCGAGGAGGTCGCGCCCGCGCGCGTCACCACCGGCCTGCGCACCTACACGGGCGCGTCGTGGGCGATCGCCCTCATGCCCGTCTTCCAGCTCCTCGTGCTCGTGGTGCTCGTGCTCACGGGCCTCGGCGGCAACCTCCCGCTCGTCCTGACCGTCGTCTTCGCGCCGTACCTGCTCGTCGTGGGCTTCGCCGCGTACGACAAGCTCATGCTGCAGGTGTGGGGGCACCAGAAGCCCGCCAAGGCCCGCTGGGCGTTCCTCGCGGAGCCCGGCTACCTCACGGCCCGCGCGATCAGCACGGTCAAGGAGACGGGACGCGGATTCGCTCCGCTCGCCGTGTTCGGCTCGTCGATCGTCGCCGTGCTCGTCGGCATCCTCATCCTGCCGGGCATCCTCATCTCGGTGTTCCCGGGCAACTTCGCCGCGGAGGTGCAGGAGTCGGTGCGCGCGGATGCCGCGGCGCTCGGCGCCGACCTGACGGTCGACTGCCCGACCCCGCCCCTGCTCATCGGCGACACGTTCACGTGCCTCGCGACCAAGCCCTCCGGTGCGACCGACTCCATCGTTGTCGCGCTCGAGCGCCGCAACGGCTGGATCGGCTGGCAGGTGCAGGACTGGGGCAACTGGGTGCTGACGGCCCCCTAGCGTTCAGCGCTCCTCGCAGGACGCCGCTCGCCGCCGCGGACCCCGTTCGTACACCGTCGAGCGCGACAAACGCCGTCCGCGGACGACCTAGAACTCCGGAACGTCCACGCGGTCGTTCGTCGAGCTCGCGAACGCGAGCCGCAGCGCCTCGCGCAGGTGCGCGGCCTCGGAGTCGATGACATGCGCGAACCCGAGCCGCTTCGCCTCGGCCGCGCGCTGGCGGGCGTTCGACGCGGGACGGATCTCGCCCGCGAGGCTGATCTCGCCGATGACGGCCTGGGTCACGGGGAACGCCTTGTCGCGGAAGGCGCTCGCGATCGCGAGCGCGATCGCGAGGTCAGCGCCGGGCTCGGTGAGCCGGATGCCGCCCACGGTGGAGACATACACGTCGTATCCGCTCAGCGGCATGCCTGCGCGGCGCTCGAGCACGGCGAGCAGCATGGCGACGCGGGAGCCGTCGACCCCGTTGACCACGCGGCGCGGCTGGGGCGCCTGCGACTTCACGATGAGCGCCTGCACCTCGACGGGCAGGGCGCGGCGGCCCTCGACCGCGATCGTGACGCACGTGCCGCTCGTGGGCGTGCGTGCGCGGGAGAGGAACAGCCCGCTCGGGTCGGCGACCTCGGCGATGCCGTCGCCCGTCATCTCGAAGCAGCCGACCTCGTCGGTGGGGCCGAACCGGTTCTTGTGGGCGCGCACGAACCTGAGCGACGTCTGCCGGTCGCCCTCGAACTGGAGCACGACGTCGACGAGGTGCTCGAGCATCCGAGGTCCCGCGATCGTGCCGTCTTTCGTCACGTGGCCGACGAGCAGCACGGGCAGGTTGCGGTCTTTGCTGACCCGGATGAGCGTCGAGGCGACCTCGCGCACCTGCGCGGGCCCGCCCGCCAGGCCCTCCGTGAGGCCCGACGAGACGGTCTGCACGGAGTCGACGATGACGAGCTGCGGCGCCACCTGGTCGATCTGCCCGAGGATGGTCGCGAGGTCGGTCTCGGCGGCGAGGTAGAGGGAGTGGTGCAGGGCGTTCGTGCGCTCGGCGCGCAGGCGCACCTGGCTCACGGACTCCTCGGCGCTCACGTAGAGCACGCGCTGCCCGCTCGCCGCGGCGCGCGACGCGACCTCGAGCAGCAGGGTCGACTTGCCCACGCCCGGCTCGCCGCTCAGCAGGATGGCGGCGCCCGGCACGACCCCGCCGCCCAGCACGCGGTCGAACTCGTCGATGCCGCTCGGCCAGTGCGCGACGGACTCCGCGCCGATCTCGGTGATGGCGCGCGCGCCGTGCGCGGGGGCCACGGCGCTCACGCGGCCGGAGGGTGCTGTCGCATCCACGACCGTGTTCCACTGCTGGCACTCGCCGCAGCGGCCGACCCATTTGACGCTCGTCCAGCCGCACTCCGTGCAGCGGAACTGGGTGGTCGGGCGCGCCATGCGGCAAGCTTAGGCGTGGGCGGTGACACCGTCGGCGAGGAGGCCAGCGTGGTGCAACGGAACGGGTGGCTCATCGCGCTGTGGGTGATCGGCGGCGTGCTGCTCGCCGCGGGCGGGTTCCTGCTGACGCAGACGGTCGTGGGATCCGGCCGCGACGTCGTGCCCGTCATGGTGCTGCCGGTCGTGTTCGGCGCGCTCGCGCCCTGGCTCGTCGGGGTCGGGCTCGCCGCGATCGTGGGCGCCGTGTTCGTGAAGGCGTCGCAGCGGTGAAGGGGCTCCTGCTCGCGGGGGTCATCGTCACCGGCGCGGGGGTCGGGCTCGTCGTGCGCTCCGTGCAGGGCTATCTCGCGCATCCCCTCGCCGTGTCGAGCACGTCGGGCGTGCGGGTGTTCGCGCTGCCCGACGGATCCCTCGGCGGTTTCGAGCCGTTCGGCCTGGGCCTCGAGCCCGTCGTCGTGGGCGTGGGCCTCGTGCTCGTGGTGGGGGCGCTGCTCGTGGGCGCCTACTCGAGCTCGCGTAGCCTCTCCTCCACGAGCGGCGAGAACGCGGAGGCCCACACCGCGTAGCCGCGGTCGTTGGGGTGGAACAGGTCCCCGGCGAAGTGCCGCATGACCCCCCACAGCCCCTGCCGGCGGGTGCGGGCGTGCAGCGGTGCGACGGCGAGGCCGCGCTCGGCGGCCGCATCCCTGATGATGGCGTTCGCGACGCGCACCCGGCGCTCGGCGGGCAGGAAGTGGAAGCTCGGCAGGTCGGCGACTATCGCGTGCGGCGGCAGCGCGTCGAAGAGGGTGCGGATGTCGCGCGCGAACCGCTCGGCGTCGAAGGCCGCGATGTCGTTCGCGCCGATGCTCACGGTCACGAGGTCGGGCCGCAGCTTCCGGAAGGCCGGTAGCTCGGAGTCGAGCGCCATCCGCACGGTCGCCCCCGAGATGCCGAGGTTGACCACGCGCCAGCCCTTCAGCCGCGCCGCGAGGATGCCGACGTACCCCCGCCCGGGCCGGCTCGCGCCGATCCCCTGGGCAGCGGAGTCGCCGATCGCGACGTAGAGCCGCTCGCCCTCCTCCTTGCGCTGCTCGCGCCAGTAGAGGGAGTGCACGGGGATCTTCTGCGCGAGGCGCGTCGTCCAGGCCGCCTGCCGCCGGAACAGCCACACGACCCACACCACGAGGGCGACCAGCACCCCCGCGAGCACGAACTCCATGCTTCGACACTAGGTGCCCCTGACGTGTACTAAACTCGCTCCCGGTACCGTGTCCGAGCGGCCGAAGGTGCAACTCTCGAAAAGTTGTGTGGGTGAAAGTCCACCGTGGGTTCAAATCCCACCGGTACCGCCATCTAAAGAAGACCGCCCCGTGCTTGTGGGGGTGGTCTTCTTTTGCGTTGCAGTCGCGGTAGGACGGGAAGCCACTCGTAGGCCCCGCTGAGCAGTCTCGCGCGCCGGTCTGCACCTCGCGCGCCGTGCCGGATCGACGCATTGCGTGCAGATCGGCGCGGCGCCTGCGGCGTGTGGTGAGAAGGTGATGTCCGGCGTTCTACGGCTTGCCGCTATATGGTCTTGCAGAGGCTATTTGGCGCGGCACGTCGATCGATCAACATTCACCTGGACGGAGACGATCTCCACATGAGAGCACTCATGGCGGGAGTCCTCGGCGTCATGCTGGCAGCACTTGCCGCCTGTTCACCGATCTATGTCCCGACCGGCGACCTGGACGGCAGGTGGACAGCGACCTCTGCAGCAGGCGACGTTGCGACGCTGGATCTGCATGCCGACGGCTCATTTCAGGGAGTCGGGTTCCCCATCGGCGCCCTCGGTGCTTTCCCTAGGGAGGTTCGCTGGGATCAGACCAGCGATGTTGTGGGTAGCTGGCGCGACGACCAATCGGGAACTCTGCAATTCGATTTCGAAGCGACCGATTCGACCGGGCGATACGTAGGATCGGCGCTTGTAGTGGCCACCATCGACGGGCCTGAGATTCGCTTTCCGATCTCGTCGGACGAGGGTATCTACCTGGACTTCGTCGGCACCGACTAGGGGCAGACCTCAAGGACTCTGCCCACGTCTTGCCCACCAACCTCGACTCCGCTTCGCGGGCGCTGCTTGCATGGGCGAACGGCGATGTGGTCAGCATCGTGAACGTGTGGGACATCTGCGCGATGAACTTCGGCGAAGCCTCCTCTCGGGAGATCGCGGCCCTCGGGCTCGCCTACTCCGTCCGCCTGGTCTCGAGCGGACTTCTCGTGCCGGGCCGGTCGAGAAGAGAGGGGCCGCATTTCGAGTTCGACAGCTGGGACGGCTCTCTTGATCGATGGGTTTCCCAGATGGCGAAGGCGTGGGCCTTGGTCGAGGACTACCCCTCGCCGGCTTCATACTTCGAGTTGGATCTGACCGACGAGGGGAAACGGCCTCGTGGGTGGGAACTGATCTCAGACTGACGGGTGGCAAGGCTCATGGACGCGAACAATTCGCTACTAAGGAGACCAGTCCGATGGTTGGCCGGATTGCTCGCGGTCGTGCTCCTTGCAGGGTGCGTGCCCATCAAGTCCGACATCAAGGAATCCGACCTCCTCGGATCTTGGGTGTCGACCGGACCGAATGGTCTCGAATCAACCTTGGAGTTGCACGGCGACGGGACACTCACACTAGTTGACGTACCGAGAAAAGTGATCACGCCTGTAACGGGTCCGGGAACAGAGGCGAATTGGGGTGACCTAGTAAGCGTCACGGGTGAATGGCGAATAGGTGATCTCAGCGGAGATGTTGTTCCCTCCCTGGTGGTCGACCTTCACTCCAACTCCACATATGAAGGCTTCGCCAACACAAAGTTCTATATCGAGTCGAGTGGTGACGAGATCATCGTGTACAGGTTCGTGGGGCCGAGCGATGATGGTGTGCTGTTCCAGTTCAACAAGACGTAAGTCCCTTTGCCTTCCTCGCATCGGCGCCGTCGGCCTTCTCACCGCAGTCGGTCTGAGCCCGACAGCTGCCCGACCAGCTCGTCGTCCCCGCTCCCCGTGAACTCGACGACGCGCCCGCCCGCGATCCGGTAGAAGCCGAACTCGGCGACATTCACGTGGCGTCCGGTCGCGGCGATCCCACGGTAGGGGCCTGTGTGGGTGCCGCCCGCGCGCACGTGGGCGGCGATGCGGTCATCCTCGACGACGAGCTGGATGCGGCGCACCTGCCAGTCGGCGAACGCAGAGTAGAGGTCGCCGAGGTCGGAGAGCCAGGCCTCGACGCCGCCCGGGCGGTGCGCCCGGCGTACTGCCGGATCGATGAGCGAGCCGAGCGCGACGAGGTCGTGACGGTTGCAGGCCTCGAGGTACTCCGCGAACCACTCGCGCATCTCCCAGGGCTCCACGGGTCAATTATCGGATGCGGGGCGTCACGATTCCCTCGCGGTGGACTCTACAGGATGTAGACGGCGTACACATCACGCCGCTAGGCTGCGGACATGTCCGACGCCACCACGCTCGACCACACCTTCACCGCTGGGCTCCAGGGCGACATGGGGCCGCACAAGTGGACGTGCGCGATCCTGCCCGGGTCGCAGGGGATCCTCGGCACGGGCAAGGCCGTGCGTGTGGTGGCGACCGTCGACGGTGAGACCTTCGAGAGCTCGCTGCTGCCGCACAAGGGCGACCACATGCTCGCGCTCAAGAAGGCCGTGCTCGACGCGATCGGCAAGAAAGCCGGTGATGTCGTCACCGTCCACGTGCGCTCCAGCCACTAGCCTGAGCGAATGACAACGACGTCTACCGCAACCCGCACCGGATCAGGGCTCAAGCGCAACCTCGGCCTCATCGCCATCGTCGGGCTGGGCCTCGGCTACATGACCCCCACCGTCGTCTTCGACACGTTCGGCATCGTGTCGGAGCAGACCGACGGCGCGGTTCCCGCCGCCTATGCCGTGGCGCTCGTGATCATGCTGCTCACCGCCATCAGCTACGGCAAGATGGTGCGCGTCTACCCGCAGGCGGGCTCCGCGTACACGTACGCGCGCGAGTCGATCCACCCCAACGTCGGGTTCATGATCGGCTGGTCGTCGCTGCTCGACTACCTCCTGCTGCCCATGGTGAACGCGCTCATCATCCGCCTCTACCTCGAGCAGATCTTCCCCGACCTGCCGCCGTGGGTGACGGTGCTCGTCTACTGCATCATCGTCACGACGATCATCGCCGTCTCCATGCGCAGCACGTCGAACATCAACATGGTGCTGCTCGTCGGGGCGATCATCGTCATGGTGATCTTCGCGTTCATGGTCGTCGTGCAGCTCACGCAGGGCGCGGGAGCCGGCACGGTCGTGAGCATCACGCCGTTCGCGCACGACGGCGTCGCCTTCGGCGCCGTGCTCACGGGGGCCACGATCGTGTGCTTCTCGTTCATCGGCTTCGACGCTGTCACCATGTACACGGAGGAGGCCAAGACACCCAAGACGATGCCCCGGGCCATCCTGCTCACCGTGCTCATCGGCGGCGGCATCTTCCTCGTGACGTCCTACCTGACGCAGCTGCGCTTCCCCGACAACGGGCCGTTCGGCGAGTTCACCGACGACCCGCTTCCCCAGATCGGCCTGCTCGCCGGCGGTCCCCTCTTCCAGATCGTGCTGACGGCCGCGGGATTCGCCGCCACCGCGGCCTCGGGGCTCGCCTCGCACGCGAGCGTGTCGCGCATGCTGTTGGTGATGGGGCGCAACTCCGTGCTGCCGCGCCGGTTCTTCGGCTACGTGAGCCCGAAGACGCGCACGCCGATCCTCAACGTGATCCTCGTCGGGTTCGTCACGCTCTTCGCGATCTCGTTCTCCCTCGAGCTCATCTCGGCGTTCATCAACTTCGGCGCCCTCATCGCGTTCACCGCGGTCAACGCCTCCGTGATCGCCCACTTCGCGATCCGCGAGAAGCGCCGCTCGACGCCGAAGGACATCTTCCGGTACATCGTGCTGCCGGGCGTGGCGATGCTCCTCACGGGCATCCTGTGGAGCCAGCTGCACAGCGACGCGCTCATCGCGGGCAGCGTGTGGGCGGTCATCGGGTTCGTCTACCTGCTCGTCATCACGCGGGGCCTGCGCAAGCAGCCCATGAGCTTCGACGAGGCGCAGCCCGTGACCGGTTTCAACAAGGTCGTGGAGATCCCGAAGGACTGATCAGTCCTGCAGCGCCCCCCGCAGCCGCGCTGTATAGCGTGGAGGCATGACCGCACGCATCGCCAACGTGAGCATCCACGCGCGCGACCCCCTCGCGCTCTCCCGGTTCTGGGCCGGCGCCATGGGCTATCCCGAGTTCACGGGATGGCCCGACGACGAGGTCGCCGAACTGCGGGCCGCGGGGCTCACCGACGACGACATCGCCGCACGTGCCGAGGCGTGGGACGGCGACCCGGCGCACCAGCGCTTCTACTTCACGCGGTACGACCGCGAACGCAGGCAGCGCAACAGGATGCACGTCGACATCACCCCGTTCGACGACCGCCGCGCGACGCGTGCCGAGCTGGAGGTCGAGCGCGACCGGCTTGTTGCACTGGGGGCATCAGTGGAGCGCGAGCTCACCGAGCCCTGGGGCCCCTACGAGGAGTACGCGATCATGATGCGCGACCCCGAGGGCAACGAGTTCTGCCTTCAGTGAGCTAGTACGTGCCCTTGATCACGAAGAACGAGCCGCGGATCGTTCCCGCGAGCTTCGACTTCTGCCGCGCGAACTTGAAGGCGGAGAGCTCCTCGGGCTCGGCCATGCCGTCGGAGAGCTTGAAGCCGACCGCGCGCTTGCCGCCATCCTCGATCGCCCACATGACGTTGATCGCGAGGCCCGACTCGTAGAAGACGTACGACATCTTGAGGCCGTCGACGACGAACTGCGTGACCTCGAGGGGCGTCGAGGCGATGTGGATGTCGCGCTCCGCGATGACCTTCTCGATGTACGCGAGGATCTCCGGCGCCTCGGCCGCGGGCACGACGTCGAAGTCGTGGTCGTACTTGTTCTTGTAGTAGCGCGCCTCATTGGCACGGAGTCCCGCGAGCGCCTCGACGACGGGGCTCGACTCGAGGCCGGCGGTGGACACGTTCACGAAGTCGACGATCATGGGCCCACAGTAGAACGCGGGGGCGTGCTGCGCTTCTCCGTTCCTGCTCGTCGGCTAGCCCGCGCGCTTGCGGATGCGGCGCACGACGAGCCACCCGATCACGGCGACGACCGCCGCGATCACGAGGTAGTTGAGCACGTTCGAGTAGCGCTCCACGACGGCGTACTGGGTGCCGAGGGCGGCGCCGAGGCCGATGAGCAGCGTGTTCCAGAGGGCGCTGCCCGCGACCGTGAAGAGCGTGAAGGTGAGCACGGGCATCCTCGCGGCGCCCGCGGGCAGCGAGATGAGGCTGCGCACCCCGGGGATGAGCCTGCCGAAGAAGACGGCGGCCCGGCCGTGCCGCGTGAACCAGTCCGCCGCCCGCTCGAAGTCGTCGCGGTCGACGAGCGGCAGCTTCGAGAGCAGGCGGATCGAGCGCTCGAGCCCCAGACGCGCCCCGACGGCGTAGAGGATGACCGCCCCCACATACGCCCCGAGCGTGCTCGTGACGACGACGAGCGCGAAGCTCAGCTCGCCCCGCTGCGCGAGGAACCCCGCGAGCGGCAGGATGACCTCGCTCGGGATGGGCGGGAACACCGTCTCGAGCAGCGCGAACAGCCCCACGCCCCACTCGCCGATCACCGACATGAGGGTCGCTGCGAAGCCGACGATGCCGCCGAGGTCGGACGGGTCGCCGGTCTGCATGGCCCCATCATCGCAAGCAAACCTGCCAATCTGGGGGGATGACCGAATTCCTCGTGCTGCTCGTCTTGGGGCTCGTCGTGATCGCGGGCGCGACGGTGCTCGGACCGCGGCTCGGCATCGCGTCGCCGCTCGTGCTCGTGGCGATCGGGGTGGGGGCGAGCTTCCTGCCGATGTTCGCCGAGGTGCGCATCGATCCGGAGTGGATCCTCGCGGGCATCCTGCCGCCCCTGCTGTACTCGTCGGCGGTCGCGATGCCGGCGATGAACTTCCGGCGGGAGTTCGGGGCGATCGGCGGGCTGTCGGTCATCCTCGTGGTCGCGAGCTCGCTCCTGCTCGGCGTCTTCTTCATGCTCGTGATCCCCGACCTCGGCTTCGCGTGGGGCGTGGCGCTCGGCGCGATAGTGAGCCCGACCGACGCCGTCGCGACGTCGATCATCAAGCAGACCTCGGTCTCGAAGCGCGTCGTGGCGATGCTCGACGGCGAGAGCCTGCTCAACGACGCGACCGCCCTCGTGCTGCTGCGCACGGCGATCGTCGCGACCGCCGCATCCTTCTCGTTCTGGGGCGCAGTCGGCACGTTCGCCTACTCGGTCGCCGTCGCCGTCGTGATCGGCGGCCTCGTGGGCTGGCTCAACCTGCGCGTGCGCCGGCGCGTCACCGACTCCACGGTCAACACCGTCATCTCGTTCGCCGTGCCGTTCCTCGCGTCGGTGCCGGCGGAGCTCCTGGGGGCGTCGGGCCTCGTCGCGGCCGTCGTCGCGGGCCTCGTCACGGGCATCCGTGCGCCGCGCGAGCTGTCGCCGCGCAACAGGCTCTCCGACTCCCAGAACTGGCGCACCGTCGAGCTCGTGCTCGAGGGCGCGGTGTTCCTCACGATGGGCGTGCAGATCAAGTCGATCATCGAGAGCGTGCAGGGCGACCATTCGGGCGTCGGGATGCCCGTGCTCATCGCCGCGGGAGCGCTGCTGCTCACCGTGCTCATCCGCGCCGCCTACGTGACCCCGCTGCTCGTCTCGCTGCGGAGGGGCCTGCGCCGCGGGGAGCGCATGCAGTCCCGCCTGGCCGAGCTGCAGGAGAAGCTCGGCACGGAGGACGGCAAGAAGGAGACCATCGAGCGCATGAACGCGCGCGGCGGGCCCGGTCGCGCGCGCGGCGAGAACGACCTGCAGCGGTTCGCGACGCGCATCACGCGCGGCCTCGCCGATATCGAGTACTTCCGCCGAGACCCCCTCGGCTGGCGAGACGGCGTCGTCGTCGTGTGGGCCGGAATGCGCGGCGCGGTCACGGTCGCCGCGGCCCAGACGCTGCCGGAGGACACGCCGCAGCGCGCCGTCATCGTGCTCATCGCGTTCGCCGTGGCCGTGCTCTCGCTCGTCGTGCAGGGCGGCACGGTGGGCCCCCTCGTGCGGCGGCTCTCGCCGCCCGTCGACACCGCGGCGGTCGCGCAGCAGCGCTCGGCCGACCGCCAGCGCATCCTCGACCTCATGCGCTCGAGCACCGCGGGCATGGTCGAGCCGCCGCGGCCCGACGGCGAGCCCACCCACGACGACTTCGTGCGGGCGCGGGATGCCCGGCTCGCGGCCATCGCCGCACAGCGGGCCGCGCTGCTCGACGCGCGCGACAACGGCACGTTCGACGCCGACCTGCTCGAGAGCGCGCTCGACAACCTCGACGCGGCGCAGATCGCCCTCGAGATCCGGGACGAGTTCGGGTCGTAGGGCTAGCCGACGCGCGGCACGCCGTGCCGCCGCATGACCTCGTCGACGAACTCGCGCAGCGGCCCCTTCGCCGCCTCGTCGGTGTACGGCACCTTGATGCTGCCCCTGCCGAACGTCGCGCGCGGGAACTGCGGCTTCATCTCCACGATGAGGTCGAAGTCGAGGGCGTGCGCCGTGAGGTGCCGGGCGGCGGCGGTGAACATCACGTAGCCCTTCTGGTACGTGCCCTCGAACCTGAACATCGGGCGGCCGCGGAACATCACGTAGGGCACGCTCGGGTAGTGGGTGGCCGTGTACTCCGTGAACTCGCGCATCCACGACCGCGCGACCTCGGGGAGGGACTCGATGTACTGCTCGGCGGCGTCCATGCGCACATCCTGTCAGCGGATGTCGACGCCGACCAGCCTCGCGCACCGCGCGTGGGCGGAGAGCCTCGGGGCTATCGTGGACGGGTGACCCTCGAGCTCACGCGCGACGACGCCCGGCGCATCATCGTGCGCGCGCAGCTGCTCGACGCCGACCGTCCGGGTGACGTCGTCGAGGTCGCGGAACAGCTGGGCGCCATCAAGATCGACCCGACCGCGACGATCGCGCCCGCGCAGCACACCATCCTCTGGTCGCGCATCGGGCAGGGCTACGAGCCCGCCCAGCTCTCCAAGGCCGTCGAGCTCGACCGCCTGCTGTTCGAGTACTCGGGGTCGTTCCACCCGACGAGCCTCCTGCCCCTCATGCTCCCTGCGATGCGCCGCTGGCCGCAGCGCGAGAGCACGAAGCAGTGGCTCGAGGCGAACTCCGCCTTCCGCGCCGACGTGCTCGCGCGGCTCGCCGCGGAGGGTCCGCTGCTCGCGAGCGACATCCCCGACACGGCCGCGGTCTCGCGCCCGCCGGACGGCTGGTCGGGCTCCAACCAGGTGCCGACCATGCTCGACTTCCTCGCCCGCCAGGGCCTCGTCGCGATCACGGGCCGCGAGGGCCGGCTGCGGCGGTGGGATCTGGCCGAGCGCGTGTTCCCGAAGGACCTGCCCGAGTACGACGAGCCCACCGCCACGCGCCTGCTGCAGGAGCGCAGGCTCAAGGCCATCGGCCTCGCCAAGCAGAAGTCGCCGTGGACGCGCGTGGGGGAGGCCGGCGAGCCCGCACGGGTCGAGGGCTCGAGCTGGAAGTGGCGCGTCGACCCCGAGGCGGTCGCCGCGCTCGACGACGACGCGGGCGGGCGCGTCGCCCTGCTCAACCCCTACGACGGCGCCCTCTTCGACCGTCCGCTGCTGAGCGAGGCCTTCGGGTTCGACTACGTGCTCGAGCAGTTCAAGAAGAAGGCGGAGCGCAAGTACGGCTTCTTCGCGCACCCCATCCTCATGGGCGACCGCTACGTGGGCATGCTCGACGCCGAGGTCGACCGCGACGAGCAGCTTCTGCGCGTGACGGCGATCCACGAGTTCCTGCCGTTCGAGCTCGAGGAGCACGAGATGGTGCGCGCCGAGGTCGAAGACCTGGCCGCGTGGCTCGGCGTGCGGACGTTCGGCCTGGACTGATCCGCGCTCGGCGGCCGAGCGCCTCCCCGACCTCGGAGCCGCGGGTTCACATAATGGAGGGTGACCACCATCGGCATCCTCGGCACGGGCAAAGTGGGCACCGTGCTCGCGCGGCTGGCGGTCGCGGCCGGCTACCGCGTGCTCATCGCGGGGTCGGGCGACGTCTCGCGCATCTCCCTCATCGTCGAGGTCTTGAGCCCGGGCGCGATCGCCACGACGAAGCAGGATGCCGCCGAGCAGGCGGATGTCGTCATCCTCGCGCTCCCGCTGGGCAAGTACCGCACCATCCCCGTCGACGCCCTGCGCGGCAAGCTCGTCATCGACGCCATGAACTACTGGTGGGAGGTCGACGGCATCCGCGACGAGCTGGGCGACCCGCGCGGATCGTCGAGCGAGCTCGTGCAGGCGTACCTGCCCGAGTCGCACGTCGTGAAGGCGTTCAACCACATGGGCTACCACGACCTCGAGGCCGGGGCGCTGCCCGCGGGCTCGCCCGGCCGCAAGGCCATCGCGATAGCCGGCGACGGGGATGTCTCGGCGGTGGCCGGCCTCGTCGACGCGCTCGGCTTCGACCCCGTGCTCGCGGGCCCGCTCGCCGAGGGCGTGCGACTCGAGCCCGGCGCGGAGCTGTTCGGCGCCAACGTCGACGCCGCCGAGGTGCGCGCGATGCTCGAGCGCTTCCCGCGGTCGCCGCGCGGGCTCGTCGTGGCGGCGGCGCGGGCGTAGGGCGCAGGCCGATGGCTGCGGACTGCCGTCGGGCGCGGGCTGCCGTTGCGCGCGGGCCCGCGGCTGCCGTCGCGCGGCGCCCGCCCTCAGCCCCGTAAAACGGTTCAAAGGCCACTTCTTACGCACGTTCGGCGCCGCCCCGTAAAGAGTGCCCGTTGGATCGATTCACGGGGCAGCGGGGGACGGCGCGGCAGCGGGAACCGGGCGGCGGCGGGGCGGGCGGCGAGGAGCGGGCGGCGTGGGCTGCCGTTGCGCGCGGGCTGCCGTCTGGCGGCGCCCGCCCTCAGCCCCGTAAAACGGTTCAAAGGCCACTTCTTACGCACGCTCGGCGCCGCCCCGTAAAAAGTGCCCACTGGACCGATTCACGCGGCAGCGGGAGCGGGCGGCGGGAGCCGGGCGGCAGCGGGAACCGGGCGGCGCCACCGCGCCCCTAGTCGTCCGTCGGCAGCGCTTCCTTGGGGAGCTTGCGCACCTTGCGGCGGCGGGCGCGGCGTTCCGGCACCATCGAGCGCATCTCGTCGAGCTTGCCGAACGAGAGCAGGCGGTCGCCGGCCTCGAGGATGGTCGTGCGCCGGGGGTTGGGGATGACCGTCGTTCCGCGGTGCAGGGTGAGCACGGTGATGTCGCGCTCGCGCAGCTCGGTGTCGCCGAGGGCCTTGCCGACCATGTCGGCGTTCGCGTAGACGACGATCTCGGCGACGCCGTAGCCGCTCGAGACGCTCAGGCGCTGGCGCACGTCGATGTCGGGGAAGGCGACGCGGTCGGCGATGTGGTCGATGATGGCGCCCGCGATGTCGAGGTCGGTGGCGCGCTCGATCCCCTCGAGGCCGGGGGAGGAGTTGACCTCCATGACGAGCGGTCCGTCCGCGCCCTCGAGCATGTCGACGCCCGCGACCTTGAGGCCCATGATCTGGGCCGAGCGCACGGCGGCCTGCTCGTACTCGGGCGTGATCGCGACGGCCTCGACCGACCCCCCGCGGTGCACGTTGGAGCGGAACTCGTCGCCCACGGCCGTGCGGCGCATCGCGGCGACGACACGGTCGCCCACGACGAGGGCGCGGATGTCGCGGCCGCGGCTCTCGCGCACGAAGTGCTGGATGAGCACGTTCTGCTTGGTGGAGTGCAGCGTCTCGATGATCGCCTCCGCGACCTTCACCTCGGGCGCGAGGATGACCCCGATGCCCTGCGTGCCCTCGAGCAGCTTGATCACGACCGGGGCGCCGCCCACGCGCTCGATGGCGGGCCGCACATCCGCGCGGTTGCGCACGAACGTGGTGGCGGGCATGCCGATGTTGTGGCGGGAGAGGATCTGGGTGGCCCGCAGCTTGTCGCGCGCGTTGGCGATGCCGTTGGCGGTGTTGGGCGTGTAGACATCCATCTGCTCGAACTGGCGCACGACGGCCGTGCCGAAGTACGTGATCGAGTTGCCGATGCGCGGCAGGATCGCGTCGTACTCGCTCAGCGGGCGGCCGCGGTACTGCAGCAGCGGCTCATCCTGTGAGAGGTCGATGGCGAAGCGCAGCGTGTTGAGCACCTTCACCTCGTGGCCGCGCTGGACTGCCGCGGCGCGCAGGCGCTGCGTCGAGTACGCACGCGGGGCGCGCGACAAGATGGCGAGTTTCATGGTGGTGGCCCTGACAAGATGGAGGGGTGAACGTGCCCACCCATTCAAGCACCCTCGCCGGGTGGCGCGAATGGGTGCAGATCACGGATATCGGGATTCCGTGGATCAAGGCCAAGCTCGACACGGGCGCCCAGACCTCCTCCCTGCACGCGCACCACACGCGCCTCTTCCAGCGCGACGGCGTCGACTGGGTGCGGTTCACGGTGCGCCCGTGGCAGCGGTCGACCGCTGACGAGGTCGTCGTCGAGGCGCCGGTGCACGACCGCCGGCGCGTGCGCAGCTCGTCCGGCCACGTCGAGGTGCGCTTCGTCGTCATGATGCGCCTCACGCTCGTGGGGCACGAGGTCGACGCGGAGGTGACCCTCACGAACCGCGACCAGATGGGCTTCAGGATGCTCGTGGGGCGCCAGGCGCTGCAGAAGGGCTTCGACGTGACCTCGAGCCGGTCGTTCCTCGGGGCGAAGGCCCCGCGCATCGCCCGCAGGCGGAACAGGGGCGAGCCCGTCCCCTCTCTTCCAGAGTAACGCCGCACCGGGGGCTTGCCGCAAGGGCCCCCTGCGGGTGCAGGATCGTCCTTCGTGTCCACGACTGCCAGCGCTTTCGCCCTGTCCGACCGCAACTCCGCCAAGGCCTCGCCGCGCCTGATCGCCCGCGACGAGCAGCAGTTCTCCGCGATCGCGAGCACCCTCGACGACTCCCTCGCGCAGGCCTCCCGCAGCCTCGAGCTGCAGCTGCGCGCGCCCGGCCGCGAGGGGCAGGCCGCCCTCGAGCGCGACCTCGAGATCCACCGCATCCAGTCGAGGATGCGCACCCTGCGCCGGTTCCGCCTCGACCTGTGCCTCGGCCGCATGGTCGATGCGCAGACGGGCGAGATCACCTACATCGGCCGCACAGGCCTCGCCGACGCGGACTCGGAGCGGCTCCTCGTCGACTGGCGCTCGCCCGCCGCGGAGCCCTTCTTCGCCGCGACCCTCGCGCAGCCGCTCGGGCTCGCGAGCCGCCGCCGCTACCGCTGGACGCTCGGCCGCGTGAGCGACTACTGGGACGAGGCCTTCGTCGAGGATGCGGCCGACCTCGCGCTCGACGACGACTCCGCGTTCGTGGCGAGCCTCGGCTCGAGCCGCTCGCCGAAGATGCGCGACGTGCTCGCGACGATCCAGGCCGACCAGGACGCGATAATCCGCGCCGGATCGCGCGGCGCGCTCGTCGTGGACGGCGGCCCGGGCACGGGCAAGACCGTCGTCGCGCTGCACCGCGCCGCGTACCTGCTGTACTCCGAGCCCCGCCTCGCGCACGGCGGCGTGCTCTTCCTGGGGCCGAGCCGCGGGTACCTGTCCTACGTCGACGACGTGCTCCCGAGCCTCGGAGAGGAGGGCGTGCAGGTGTGCACACTGCGCGACCTCGTGCCCGAGGGCGCGTCGGCGGTGGAGGAGAGGAGCGCGCCCAAGGAGTCGGGAGAGCTCGTGCGCGCCGTCGAGCTGGCGGTGCTGCGCCACGAGCGGCCGCCGGCCCGCGGGATGACCGTCGAGACGCCGTGGGCCGACATCCCCTTCCGCGCCGACGACTGGGAGGAGGCGTTCGACTCGGCCGAGCCGGGCGCGCCCCACGACGACGCGCGCGACCAGGTGTGGGAGCGCATCCTCGAGATCCTCTCCGACCGGCTGGGCGGGCAGGTGCCCGTGCGCGCCCTCGACCGCGCCGTGCGCGAGGGAGCCCTGTTCGAGGTGTTCGACGCCGCGTGGCCCGTGCTCGACCCGGCGGCCGTCGTCGCCGACGTGCTGCAGTCGCGCCCGGAGCTGCGCCGCGACGACCCGCGCGCGTGGACGACCGCCGACCTGCCGCTGCTCGACGCCGCGCGCTCCCGCATCGGCGACCCCGCGGCCGTGGAGCGACGCCGCCGAGCCGCGGCGGCCGCCGCCCTCGAGGAGGAGCGCATGGACCGCGTGATCGACGAGCTCATCGCCGCCCACGAGCTCGACGACGGCGAGGGCCTCGCGCAGATGCTGCGCGGCCGGGACATCCGCAACTCCCTCGCCGACGAGGCCGGCCTCGCGGTCGCGGAGCCCGACGAGCTCGCGGGACCGTTCGGCCACATCGTCGTCGACGAGGCGCAGGAGCTCACCGACGCGCAGTGGGCGATGCTGCTGCGCCGCTGCCCGTCGCGCAGCATCACGGTCGTGGGCGACCGCGCGCAGGCTCGGCACGGCTTCGCGGAGTCATGGGCCGAGCGGCTCGCGCGCGTCGGCTTCCCGGGGGCGCAGGTGTCGACGCTCCAAGTCAACTACCGCACGCCCGAGGAGGTCATGGCCGTGGCCGAGCCCGTCATCAGGGCGGTGCTGCCGGACGCGAACGTGCCGACGTCGATCAGGAGCTCGGGCATCCCCGTGCGCCGGGGGCGCCCCGAGGATGCCCGAGCCCTCGTCGACGCGTGGCTCGCCGATCACGGCGACGGGCTCGCGTGCGTCATCGGCGACGCCTCGTTCGAGGCGGGACCGCGCGTGCGGGTGCTCACCCCGGAGCAGAGCAAGGGCCTCGAGTTCGACCTCGTGGTGCTCGTGCGCCCGGACGGGCTCGGCGAGGGGATCGAGGGCGCCGTCGACCGCTACGTCGCGATGACACGCGCGACGCAGGAGCTCGTGGTGCTGGGCTAGCCGGCGGCCGTGAGCTGCGCGGGGAGCAGGGCGCGCCCGCACGCGGGGCAGCGCCAGGCGATCCCGCCGCGATGGGGGATGGGGTCCATGCCCGTCGAGCAGTCGGGGCAGTGGTGCAGGTCGTCCATGTCGGGGCCTTGTCGGCGAAGTCCGCTGGAGGTGTCGCCTGCTCGAGCCGGTTACGTCCCACGGAGATGGGCGGAACTCACAGCGGGTCGTCGTGCGACTGTGACGTGGATGGAACCCCGATGGAGACCACGTTACGTCAGTTTCGGGAGGAGCGCACCGGGACATCTCGCGTCGTCCCTTCAAGAGGTATAACATCGTACCGAGTTGTTCCCCAGAGTTGTGGAGACCGTATGAGCCAGGCCGTCGACAAGAGTTCCGCGGGCGTAGGAGAGCGCCAGTACCACATCGGTATCGCGCCGGGGGAGGTCTCGACCGTCGCGCTCCTACCCGGCGACCCCTTCCGCGTGCCGCTCGTCGCGGAGTTCCTCACCGAGGTGAGGACCGTCGCGCACAAGCGTGAGCACATGACCATGACGGGCATGTACAAGGGCCGCATGATCACGGCGACCTCGACGGGCATGGGATGCCCGTCCACGGCGATCGCCGTGGAGGAGCTCATCCGCGTGGGCGTGACGTCGTTCATCCGCGTCGGCTCCTCGGCCGGGCTGCAGCCCGGCGTCAAGCCCGGCGACCTCCTCGTGAGCGAGGGCGCGCTGCGCAACGACGGCACCACGGCCGCGTATGCGCACCATGGATTCCCCGCGGTACCCGACCTGGAGATCGCCCTCGAGCTCGCCAAGGTGGCGCGGGAGCTGACGGCCGGCACCGACACGGCCGTGCACTCGGGCATCAACGCGAGCGACGACGCCTTCTACGCCGAGACGCCCGAGTGGATAGCCGAGCTCAACCGGCTGGGCGTGCTCAACGTCGAGATGGAGAGCGCGGCGCTCTACGTCGTCTCCCGCCTGCGCGGGGTGCGCTCGGGCATGATCTGCTCGACCTCGAGCAACCTCTTCGACGGTACGAGCCTCTACGGCGGTATCGAGAAGGCGCTCAAGGACGGCTGGATGCGTAGCATCGAGGCCGCGCTCGAGGTCGCGGTCCGACTGGAGCTCTGACGTGCTCGTCGACCTGCACAGCCACCTGGAGGGCCGCGTGCGCCCGGAGACCGCGGCGGAGCTCGCCTCGGAGCTCGGCCTCGCCGCGCCCGAGGGTGGCTGGGAGCGAGCTATCCAGCTCGACGGCCCGGCCGACCTCACCGTCTACCTCGCCAAGGTCGCGGTCACCTACCCGTTCTTCCGATCGCCGGGCGCGGCCCGGCGCATCGCGCGCGAGGCCGTGCTCGACGGCGCGGCCGAGGGTCTCGACTACCTCGAGCTGCGGTTCGGCCCCGCCACCCATGCCGACGACGAGGCGGGCCTCGACGAGGTCATCTCCGCGGTGGCCGAGGGGATGCGAGAAGCCTCGGCCGAGACGGGGATGCCGAGCGGCGCCGTCGTCGCGGCGCTCAGGCACCACGACCGCGAGGCCAACCTCGCCGTCGCGCGCGCCGCGGCCCGCGCCGCCGGCGACGGGGTCGTGGGGTTCGACCTCGCGGGCGACGAGCTGCTCTTCCCCGACCTCCGCGCCCACGTCGAGGCGTTCCAGCTCGCGCGCGCGGCGGGCCTCGGAATCACGTGCCACGCCGCCGAGGCCGCCCCCGGCCCAGCGGCGCGGGAGGCGGCGGAGCTCCTCGGGGCGACCCGCATCGGCCATGGCGCCCACATCGTCGAGGATGCCGACACCCTCGCCTGGGCCGCCGACTCCGGCATCGTGGTCGAGATCTGCCCGACCTCGAACTGGTACACGGGAGCCATCCCCTCCGTCGACAGGCACCCCGCGCCGGCCTTCCGCGACGCGGGGGTGCGCCTCGTGCTGGGCGACGACAACCCCCTGCAGACCCGCGCCGGGATGCCCCGCGAGCGCGAACTCCTCGCGTCCGTGCTCGGGTTCACCCCCTCCGACCTCGCCGCGCTCGACCGCGTGAGCGTGGACGCCGCCTTCGTCGAGCCCGCCGTGCGGCGCCAGCTCGCGACCCGCCTCACCTAGCAACCACCAAGAGAACACGGAGACAGCAATGCAACGAAGCACCACGGTCACCTCCCTGATCGCGATGGGCGCGCTCGCCGCGCTCGTCCTGTCCGGCTGCGGGGCCGCGCCCGACCCGGGCGAGACGTCCGGAGAGGCCGCGAGCACCTTCATCCCCTGTGCGGTGTCCGACCTCACGGGCTTCGACGACAACGACTTCAACGAGCTCACCTACGACGGGCTCAAGGAGGCCGCATCCACGCTCGGCGTCGAGCCGAAGGCCGCGGAGTCCGCATCTGAGGACCAGTACGCGGGCAACATCGACGCGCTCGTCGCGGAGGGCTGCAACCTCGTCGTGACGGTGGGCTTCGCCCTCGCGACCGCGACCCGCGACGCCGCGAAGCTCAACACCGACGTGGACTTCGCGCTCATCGACAGCGCCGTCACGAACGACGACTTCAGCCCGCTCGTGCTCGACAACGTCAAGCCCGTGCTCTTCGACACGGCGCAGGCCGCGGTGCTCGCGGGCTACCTCGCGGCGGGCGCGTCGAAGACCGGTGTCGTCGGAACCTACGGCGGCATGCCCTTCCCGTCGGTCACGGTGTTCATGGACGGCTTCGCCGACGGCGTCGCCCACTACAACGAGGTGCACGGCACGTCGGTGCAGGTCGTGGGCTGGGACAAGGCCGCGCAGAACGGCCTCTTCGTCGGCAGCTTCGACGACCAGAACCAGGCCAAGACGATCACGTCCGGCCTGCTCGACCAGAACGTCGACGTCATCATGCCGGTCGCAGGAACCCTCTTCAAGGCGTCCATCGAGGCCATGAAGGATCGTGACAGCCAGGGCGCGATCATCGGCGTCAACTCCGACGCGTTCGTGAGCGCCCCCGAGTACAAGGAGTACTACCTGACCTCGGTGCTCAAGAACCTCACGACCGCGACGAGGGAGGTCACTCTCGCGGCCGGCGCCGGCACGTTCGACAACAGCGCGTACATCGGCACGCTCGAGAACGACGGGGTGGGCATCGCGCCCGCCCACGAGTGGGAGTCGAAGCTCGATCCGGCACTGCTCGCCGAGGTCGACCAGCTCAAGGCCGACATCATCTCGGGCGCGTTCGTCGTCGACTCGCCCTCGTCGCCGAAGAACTGATGGCACGCGGGGGAGGGCGGGCCTCCCGTTCTCCCCTGCGCCCCGACATCGCGGCGTTCGCCCGGCTGACGGGATGGGGCTACTTCCCCGTCGCGTTCGTCGGGCGGCTGCCGTTCGCGATGATGGTCGTGGGAGTGCTCACGGTGGTCGCGACGACGCGCGGCTCCGTGGCCGACGCCGGCGTCGCCGCGGCCCTCGCCGGTGTCGGGACCGCGATCTGCGGCCCGCTCGCCGGGGCGCTCGCCGACCGGCACGGACAGCGCGTCGTGCTGCTCGGCGCGAGCGCTGCCAGCATCCTCGCCGCCGCGGGCCTCCTCGCCCTGCTCTCGGCCGACGCGTCCATCGCCGCGGTGTGCGCGACGACCTTCGTGCTCGGGGGAGCGACCCCGCAGGTCGCGCCGTTCTCGCGGTCGCGCCTCGCGGGGTTCGCCACGCGCGCTCGGTCGCCCGAGCGCCGGTCGCGGGCGACATCGCTCGTCATGAGCTACGAGTCGGTGGTCGACGAGGCGTCGTTCGTCATCGGTCCGGTGCTGGTGGGGCTGCTCACCACGCTCATCGCGCCGTGGGCGCCGCTCGTCATCGCGAGCGCCATCTCCGCTGTCGTCGTGACGGCGTTCGCCCTGCATCCCTCTGCTCTCGCCGCGAGCCGCCCGCACTCTCCTCCGCCTGCCGGTCGCCCTTTCACCGCCCGGGTGGTGGTGCTCGCGGCGGCCATGCTCCTCGTGGGCGGCATGTTCGGCTCCGTGATCACCGCCCTCACGGGCTTCATGGACGAGCGGGGCCAGACGGGTCAGGCGGGCGTCGTGTACGGCGCGATGAGCGTCGGGGCGATCGCCGTGGCCGTCGGGGTTGCCGCGCTACCCGCGCGGTTCACCCTCATGGCGCGCTGGGCGGCGTTCGGCGCTGTCGCGATCGCCGGGTCGGTGGTGCTCGCGGCGGCGTCGACCGTGCCGGGGGCCGTCGTCGGGCTCTTCCTCTCGGGGGCGGGGGTGGGCGCCGTTCTCGTCGCGCTCTTCTCCCTCGGCGAGCGGGCGGCGCCCGCTGGCCGCACGACGACAGTGCTCACGACCCTGCAGAGCACGCTCGTCCTCGGGCAGGCCGCGGCGACCGCCGGGTGCGGGATGCTCGTGCAGGCGTCGGGTGCCGGTGCCGGGTACGCCGTGACCGTGGGCCTCGCGGTCATCCTCACGGCGCTCGCGCTCGCGGTGGGAGCGGTCAGCCGCGCCCGAGCGTGACGGCGAGGTGCCCGAACGCGGGGGGCAGGGCGCACTTGGAGACGTAGGACGGCACGCCGCCGAGCTCAGCGGACTGCGTGAGCATGAGCAGGGGATCGCCCGCCTTGATGCCGAGGTGGCCGGCGCGCGTGGGTCCGGCCACGGTTGCGGCGATGCGGCACTCGCCCGCCGTGAAGGGCTGCCCGCCGAGCCTGCCGAACGCCGCGAGGAGCGTGGAGGGCTCGTCCGCGGCCGCGAGCAGACCTTCGCCGACGCGCGCATCGAGGGCGGTCAGTCGTGCCTCGTCCGGCACATACTCCTGCACGAGGGCGAGCGCCTGCCCGTCGCGCGACACGACGCACTCGCGGAACCAGAACTGCGCACCGACACCCGCGCCGAGGTAGTCGGACACGAAGTCGGTGGTCTCCTGGAGCGTGAACTCGATGCGTTCGACGGTCAGCTCGGCGCCGGGCTCCGCGAGCAGCGCCTCGAGAGGCTGGAAGCCCGCGGGCCCCTCGTGGGGCAGCGCGTCGGAGACGAACCGCCCGACGCCGCGCTTGGTCACGATGAGGCCGTCCTCCTCGAGCAGCATGAGCGCCTCGCGCACGACCGTGCGGCTCACGCCGAGCGCGACACCCAGCTCGGTCTCGCGCGGCAGGAGCGCACCGCCCGGCAGGGTGCCCGAGCGGATGCCCTGCGAGATGCGCGAGTAGACGGCGACGCGCAGAGGCTGCCCCGGCGACGTCAGGAGCGGCTCGCCGAGGTAGCGCGCCGCTTCCGTCGAGGTCATGCCCAGAGCTTAGTTGCGCGCCGCCGCCGTCACACCGCCGCCACGATCGCCTTCGCCGTGCGGTCGAGGAACAGCACGATCTCGTCGGACGAGAGCTCGGAGTGCAGGGCTCCGTCGACGAGGGTCTGCTCGGCGAAGGCTATCCACGAGCGCACGGCGATGCGCAGCGTCTCGCCGTCGGGCGTTCCGAGCTCGAGGAACGCGGCGACGAGCCATCCCGCCTGCACGGCGCGCGTCTCGTCGATGAGCTCACGCACCTCCGGGGCCCCGCTCGCGGCGCCGCGCACGAGGGAGTAGAACGTGAGCCGGTGCTCGCGCACGAACCGCACGAGGCGCGTGAGGGTGTCGTGCAGGCGGTCGAGCGGCTCGAGCGACTCGTCCGGCTGGGTGGCGTGCAGCAGGCTGTCGCACGCGGCGCGCACGACCTCGCTGTGCATGCCGTCCTTGGTGTCGAAGTAGTGCGCGACGAGGCCGCGCGAGACCCCGGCCGAGCGCGCGAGGCTCTCGAGCGTGAGGTCTTCGAGGGGCCCGGATGCGAGTGCGCCGACGCCGAGCGCGATGAGCTGGGCACGACGGTCGTCGGGGCTCAGCCTGGTGCGCCGCGTCGCTGCCATGCGACCACCTAAGCACGCGGAAAAAAGTTCTCCAAACGGCGTCATAGGGCCGTGCAAACGCAGTCTCCCTTATTGGGACCGTTGTCAATAACGGTCATACCCGCACCAACTAGGAGGTTCGACGATGAAAATCCAGAAGATCACGAGCACCCATGCCGGGCGCATCGTCTTGGCGGCTGTGCCCGTCGCGCTCGTGTCGACAGCTCTCCTCGGGGGTGTTGCGCAGGGCGCTGTCCCCGTGTCGTTCGCCATCTCCGGCAGCCAGTTCCAGATCAGCGCGACCCAGCTCGAGGGCACGGGCTTCTCGCAGTACGCGGGCGTCGCCAACGACACCGCGGGCAACCCGCACCAGGTCGCGATCGCCAACATCGCCTCCGCGAGCCTCTCCGACCTGTGCCAGTCGGTGGTCACCGACACCCCCATGGGCCCCGTCGGGCTCATGATCACCGCGGGCGGCGGCGGCAGCCCCGCCACGGCCTCCGACCTGCAGATCGGCATGACCGACCTCAAGGGCGACTCGACGTTCGGCAACATCCGCATCGGCGTCGACGCCTCGACCGTGAACACCGCGGCCAAGGGCGAGGCCGGCACGTTCGCGCAGGACTCCGACACCATCTCGATCAGCGGCCTGCAGCAGACCGCCTGGAGCACGCAGGCCTCGGTCTTCACGCTCACGGGCATGCACGTCGAGCTGACCGACGGCACCAAGACCTGCTTCTGAGGGGTGCTGACATGAACACGATCACGACTGTGCTGAAGGATGCCCGTGCGAACGCCTCGGCCTTCGCCGCGGGCGTCCGCGAATCGGGCTTCGGCTCGTGGGCGCGCCAGCGTCCGTTCGTGGGTGGACTGCTCGCCGTGCTCGCCGGGGTGGAGATGTTCTTCTCCGGGCAGCTCGACATCGGCAACATCCACGTGCAGCTGGGCATCGAGGGGTTCCAGGCGACGGTCATCCCCGTGGGCATGGTGCTGCTGGGCATCCTCTCGGTGCTCATGCCCGCGCACCGCATCTTCTACGGCGTGCTGACGCTCGTGCTCGCGGTGTACTCGATCGTCGGCGTCAACCTCGGCGGCTTCTTCGTCGGCATGCTGCTGGGCGCGGTCGGGGGCATCCTCACCGTCGCCTGGATGCCGAAGAAGGAGGAGGCCGTCGACGAGGAGCCGACACCGACCCCCCGGAAGCGCGCACTCCCTTTAGCGCCGAGCCGGTCGTAGAGACCGGCGCAGCCAAGAAGAAGCGGGCGAGGGCGTCCGTCGCCTCGGTCGCGGTGCTCAGCCTCGGCCTGAGCGTCGTGGGCGCCACGAGCGCGCAGGCCGCGGAGTCGCTGTGCATCCCGCTGCTCATGACGTGCAGCCCGGATGACCCGTCGACGCCGCTCACCGACGTGGGCGACACCGTGGGCGGGCTCATCGGGCTCGGGGATGACACGAGCCCGGGCCTCGGCGCGCCGCTCGTGGAGCCCGTGGCCGACCCCGCCGCACCCGTCATGACGCTCCCGGCGGCCCAGCTGGGCGGATCGTCGCTCGCCATCAACGGCCTGAAGTCGCTCTCGCTCGTGACCGTGCCGCTCGCCGACGGGTCGCGGGCGACCGTGTTCAAGATCGAGGCCGACCAGTTCGTGATCGACGACTTCGTGCTCGACGTGCGCAACTCGACGAGCCCGTCGCTCGTGTCGACCTCGACGCAGATGCGCCTCACGGGCAACGCCGTCGTGTACGTCGACTCGGTCACGGCGACGACGCTCGGCGGGCTGGGCATCAGCCTGCTCGCGCCGACACCGCCCCCGGGCGACGAGCTGCCCTCGCAGCTGCTGGGTGTGCACCTCGGCCTCGTGGGATGCACGGCGAACCTCATCGAGTTCGACGACTCGCACCAGCACCTGTACGAGTAGCCGCGGCTCGCGGGGACCGGGACACTAGGCTCGCCTGGTGCTCTCGGTCCTCCGCACGCGCGGCGTGCCCTACCTGCTGTCCACCTCGCTCGTCGGGCGGCTGCCGGCCTCGATGAGCGCGCTCGCGCTCGTGCGGCTCGTCGTCGACCAGCAGGGCACGTACGTGCTCGCGTCGGTGCTCACCGCCGCGTACGTCATCGCCGGGACGGTCGGCCAGCCCGTGCTCGCGCGCATCATCGACCGCACGGGCCGCCGCCGCCCGGTGCTCCTCGCCGCCGCCGTCGTCTCGACTGTCGCGTTCGCGGCGACCGCGCTCACCGCCGTCGCGCTGCCCGTCGTGGGGGTCGCGGCCGTCGTCGTCGCGGGCTTCGCGACACCGCCCATCGAGCCCACGCTGCGCAGCCTGTGGTCCGGGCTCGTGGGCGACGGCCCGCGCCTCACCTCCGCGTACGCGCTCGACGCGGCGGTGCAGGAGGTCGGGTACATCATCGGGCCGCTCATCACGGCCCTGGGCATCCTGCTGCTCGGCGCGCAGGGCAACGTGCTGCTCATGGCCGCCATCGGCATCGTCGGCACCGTGCTGTTCACGCTGCACCCGCGGCTCGCGCCCTCGACGGCGCACCTCGAGCGGCAGCACTCGGGCACGCCGCTCGCGTCGCCGCGGTTCCTGCGCCTGCTCGTCTCCGTCATCGGCACCGCGGCGCCCGTGGGCGCCCTCACCATCACGGCGACGGCGTTCGCCTCGGCCGTCGGGGTGCCGGAGCTGAGCGCGTGGGCGATCGCCCTCAACGCCACGGGCGCGCTCACGGGAGCGCTGCTGTTCGCGCGGTTCCCGCCGCGCGCGGCGGCCGCGACGCTCATCCGCCCGCTCGGCGGCCTGCTCAGCGCCGTCTACCTGCTCACGGCGCTCACCGCTCTGCCCGTCGGAGTGTGGCTCGTCGGCGCGTTCCTCACCGGGGTGCTCCTGCCGCCCTACCTCACGCAGGTGTTCACGCAGACACCGCGCACGGTGCGTGCCGCGCACCAGGTCGAGGCGAACGCGTGGGTGATCAGCTCGTTCGCCGTGGGCATCGCCATCGGCACCCTGCTCGCGGGCGCGCTCGTGGAGAACCTCGCGGCGGGCATCCTCGTCGCCGTGCTCTCGACGAGCGCGCTCGGCATCGCCGCCGCGCTGCAGGCCGTGCCGCGAGCGCTAGAGCACCGCGGCGACGGCGACGAGCACGAGGGCGACGACGGCGGCGCTTGAGCGCACGACGTCGATGCGCGCCCAGCGCACGACGAGGCCGCGCCAGTTCGCGGGAGGCGCGTCGGGGTCCCATGCGATCACGGCCGAGTTGATGATCACCGTGCCGCCGAACGTCGCACCCGCCCACACGACGAGCGCGACGACCGCGGCGAGCCGGAGCCCGTCGGGACCGCCCACGACGAGGTCGGCGATGGTCGCCGCGAGGCCCGCGAAGTAGATGACCGGCACGAGCACGCGCAGGGTGCGGATGAGGGCCTGCCGGGCCCGCAGCTGGGTGGCGTCGTCGAGGGCCACGAGCGCGGGGTGCACCGCCCACCGCACGGCGACCTCCTCGCCCGCGAGCAGGCCGACGACCACGACGCTGAGGATCGTGAGGATGTCCATGCCGATCATGCTCGCAGCCGCCCGGAGGCCGCGCGTACTCCGGCCGGCGTAGCACGTGTGGTCGTCGCGGAGTGAAATCACAGGGAACGCCCAAGGTTGTCGCCTACGGTCGTCCACGGCCTCTCGAGCCCCTACCTCTTATGAAACTCATGCCACGTTCTCCGCGCCGCCGCCTCGAATCAGCGAAGCCGCCGCGCCAGCTCATGATCCATGCCGCCCTGCAGCAGGGCGGCCGCCTCGTCGACTCCGCACGCCGCTCCCCGCGCCGCGCACTCGTCGCGGGTGTCGGCACGGCGCTCGTCGCCCTCACCGTGGTCGGCTTCATCGCCGTGCCCAAGGGGCCCACGAACGCCGAGGTCGTCGCCGACTACATCGAGGCGAACGCGCAGTCGCTCACGGTCTCGCCCCTCGCCGCGGCCCCCACGATCGCGCCGCGGGACGCCTACTCGGCGACCCCGGGCATCGACAGCCTCAAGGCGAGCGGCACGAACTACGACTTCGCCAAGCTCGTCATGCTCTACGCGGGCTGGCCGCAGAGCGAGAACAACATCACGGTCTTCACGCGGTGGATGCGCCAGGAGAACGGCGTCGACGACTGGTGGAACCGCAACAACCCCCTCAACAACGGCTGGGGCTCGGGTGGCGGCGGCGGCACGGGCACCTACGACTCGCTCGACATCGCGGCGCAGAACGCCGCGGAGGCGCTCCTGCAGAACGGCGGCTACGCCGAGATCGCCGCGGCGTTCGCCTCGTCGGCGGAGCCCTCCGTCACCGAGAACGCCATCTGGAACTCCCCGTGGGCCTCGGGCCACTACGCCTACGGCGGCCACTGGTCGTACACCGAGGTGCCCGTCGTGAAGTCGCCCGACGGCACGTGGTGAGGCTTACAGCGCAGTCCTAGCGCGGGGTGCCAGAATGTCCGTGTCGAGAGGACCGGACGATGTCCGAGCTACCCGTGTACCGCACCCGCAAAGACCAGTGGGGCAACATCGTCGCGCTCGGCGGAGACTTCGGCGTGATCTCCCATCCGGACGCCATCCTGAGCATCCAGCGCGGCATCGACCTGTACTACGTGCCGCTCGACGGCGGCTCGGGCTCGGTCGTCGAGGTCGCCACGGGGGCGCTCGGACCCTACCTGCGCACCAACTGGGACGGCACGGGGCGCAACAACCTCGCCGACCTACCCGACTGCTGATGGGCCGTCAAGGGCGTGCGGAGTCGCCCGCGCATCCGTAGCGTCGGAGCCATGATGCACATCAGGTATGCCGAGCAGTCCCTGCTCCTCGGGGACGAGGTGGTCGACCTCATGATGGAGTACGCCGTGCTCCTCGCCCAGCACGGCTCGGCCGACCGCGTGCAGGTGGCGGCGATCGGCAGCGACGGCGAGCCCGTGACGGCGACCCTCCTCCTCGGCCCCGCGACGATCATGGTGGCCGAGACCGCGCGCGCGACGTTCGACGAGCCCGACAACGGCCCCGCCGTCGAGAGCCTCACGGGCAAGATCGACTACCTCAAGAACCCTCCGTTCGCGCACGGGCTCGACGAGCCCGGGATCATCGGCATCGACGGGCTCTGACGTGGGGTCGCTCATCTACGGGCATCCCGAGATCGACATCAAGCTCGAGGATCGCGTGCTCGCCCACCTGCAGGTCGTGTTCTCGGAGAAGCTCGGCCGCAACGAGGGCTTCCACTTCAGCTGGGCCGACCACGACTCCGGCCGCAACGTCGTGTGGGTGCATCCCGCGATGCCGCTGTACTTCCGCTACGCGGGCAGCCGCGTGCCCTCGCTCAACCCCGCGTGGATCGGCGACATGCAGCGCGACATCAACAGCGGGGTGGGCCTGATCCTGCGATCCGAACCGCACGGAGGCAGCTGATGGGCACCCTCATCTACGGCTCCGGCACGCTCAAGGTCGAGTTCGACGACCGCGTGCTCGCGCACATCCAGGCCGTCGTCGGCGTCAAGCTGCGCCGCAACGAGCGGTTCTTCTTCAGCTGGTTCGACACGCAGGCGGTCGGCGACGGCCGCAGCGCGGTGTGGATCGCGCCCGAGATCCCCGTCGCGTTCCGCTACTCGACGCTCTCGCAGCACCGGCTGAACCGGCCCTGGGTGGAGGCGATGATCATGGCCGCGAGCAGCCCGGGCGGGCTCGTGCTCACCCACGAGCCCGACACGGGCGAGCCCGCGACGTCGGACGACAACAGCGTCAAGCGCCACGAGCGCGACTAGGCCTTCTTCGCGACCCGCCCCGGCAGCCAGAAGCGCTCGCCCGTGATGAACGCGAGCGACGGCACGATGACCGTGCGCACGAGCAGGGTGTCGAGCAGCACGCCGATGCACACGATGATGCCGATCTGCGTGAGCGTGATGAGCGGCAGCACCCCGAGCACGGCGAAGACGGCGGCGAGCAGGATGCCCGCGCTCGTGATCACGCCACCGGTCGACGACAGCGCCCGCACCATGCCCGTGCGGGTGCCGTGGGCCACGGACTCCTCGCGCGCGCGCGTGACGAGGAAGATGTTGTAGTCGACGCCGAGGGCCACGAGGAACAGGAAGCTGAACAGCACGACGTTCGTGTCGATGGCGGGGAAGCCGAGCACCGACTCGAACAGCAGCCAGCTCGCGCCGAGGCTCGCGAAGAAGCTCGCGACGACCGTGAGGAGCAGCAGCACGGGCGCGACGAGCGCGCGCAGCAGGAGCACGAGCACGAGGAAGACGAGCCCCAGGATGAGCGGGATCACGAGGTCCTGGTCGTGGGTCTGCGCGGCGTCGACGTCGAGGGACTGCGCGTCGAGTCCGCCCACGAGGGCGTCGGTGCTCTCACGCATGGCGGTCACGATCGCGAACGACTCCGGGGTCTCGGCGGCGGCGTCGAGCGTCACGTTGAGCTGCGTGATCTCGTCGTTCGACTCGCCCGGCTGCACCGACACGACGCCGTCGACATCCTCGAGCTCGCGCGTCACCGCGTCGACGTCGGCGTTCTTCGCGATGACGACGGCGGGGGAGCCGCTGCCCGCCGAGAACGCCTCGGCGAGGATGTCCTGGCCGCGCACGGCCTCGGGCACCGACGTGAACCGCTCGCTCTGCGAGAGGCCGATCTTGATGTGGGGCACGCCCGCCGCGGCGAGTCCGCCGAGCAGCAGCACGCCCACGAGCACGACGACGACGGGCCGCTTGGCCACGAGCAGGCCGAGCCTGTGCCACACGCCCTTCTCCGCGCTCCCCTCGGTGCCGAAGCGCGGCACGTACGGCCAGAAGAGCCGGCGCCCGAAGAGCACGAGCGCGGCCGGCAGCACGAAGAGCGCGAAGAGCATGGCGATGACGATGCCCGTCGCGCACGCGATGCCGAGGGCGCGGTTGCCCTCGAGGGTCGCGAACAGGAGCGTGAGCAGCGAGAGCACGACCGTGCTGCCGCTCGCGATGATCGCGGGCCCCGCGCCGCGCAGCGCGGTGGCCATCGCCTCGCGGCGATCCTCGTGGGTGCGCAGCTCGTCGCGGTACCGGGCGATGAGCAGCAGGGCGTAGTTCGTGCCGGCGCCGAAGACGAGCACCGACAGGATGCCCGTGACCGACGCGTCGAGCACGATGCCCGCCGCCGCGGCGATGCGCGTGGCGACGATGCTCGCGAGGCCGTCGGCGAGGCCCACGACCGTGAGCGGGACGAGCCACAGCCACGGGCTGCGGTACGTGACGAGCAGGAGGACCGCGACGACGATGACCGTCACGAGCAGGAGCGTGAAGTCGGCGCCCTTGAACACGGCGGCCACGTCGACGGCGAAGCCCTCGGGGCCGGTCAGGAGCGCGGTCATCCCGCTGGGCAGGCCGTCGTTGGCGATCTGGCGCAGCTCGGCCGCGCGGTCAGCCTGCTCGCCCACGTCGCTGAGCGTGTCGAGCGGCACGACCACGAGCGCGGCGGTCTTGTCGTCGGAGACGGTGGGCGGCGGCACGAAGCCCGTCGAGAGGTCGACGAGGCGGGATGCCGCGTCCGCGACGGCGGCGACGTCCTCGGCGTCGAGGGTGCCGCCGGCACGGCTGAAGACGAGCAGGGCGGATGTGCCGTCGGTGCCGGGGAGGGTCTCCTGCAGGGCGGCGACCTGCGCGGACTCCGCGGATGCGGGCAGCCCCACGCCGGGCGAGCTCTCGCCCTTCGCGCCCGAGCCGAGCGCGAACAGCGCCCCGGCGGCGAGCGCCGCGAGCACGAGCACGATCCACGAGGTGCGGCGGGCGGTGATGAAGGTCGTGAGTGTGCGCATGGTCCTTTTATTTCACTTGGTGAACTATTAAGCCAACGAACAAGCTAGCGATAAACTCGTCTGCGTGCAAAGCCCCGCCCGTCAGCCCACCTACGCGCTGCAGCAGATCGTGCAGCTCAGCCGTGCGTTCGAGGCCCACCTCGGCGAGCAGCTCACCGTCAACGCGACCGATCTCGCCGCGATGGAGCACCTCATCACGAGCGGACCCCTCGGGCCCGGCGAGCTCGCACGGCGGCTCGGGATCACTCCGCCCGCCGTCACCGCGGTCGTCGACCGGCTCGAGGAGCTCGGGCATGCCACCCGGGGGCCCAACCCCGCAGACCGGCGGGGGGTCGTCGTGACGCCGGCGCCCGCATCCTCGCGCAAGGCGCTCTCGCTCATCCTGCCCATGGTGGGCGACATCGATGCGGCGCTCGACGGCTTCGACGAGGAGCAGCAGGCCGTCATCGCCGAGTACCTCGACCGCGTCGTCGCCGCCCTGCGCCCACACACCACGAGCGTTCACTCCGGGACTAACCCGCCCGCGACCTCCTAGCCAGAGTTGTCGCATGAGCGAACCCACCTCCCGACGCCGTCTCGGCGTACCCGCAGTCACCTTCATGATCGTCGCGGCCTCGGCGCCGCTCACCGTGCTCGCCGGAGGCGTCACGACCACGTTCGCCGTCACCGGGGTGCTCGGCGTGCCGCTCTCGTTCCTCATCCTCGGCGCGGCGCTCGCCCTGTTCGCGGTCGGCTACGCCGCCATGAGCCGGTTCATCGTCAACGCCGGGGCGTTCTACTCCTACATCTCGCAGGGACTCGGCCGGCCCGTGGGTGTGGGGGCGTCGCTCGTCGCGCTCGTCGCCTACAACGCCATGCAGGTCGGCATCTACGGCATGTTCGGGTACACGGTCTCCGACCTGCTGAGCACGCGCCTGGGTGTCGACATCCCGTGGTGGATCCCCGTGCTCGTGTGCGTCGCGATCGTCGCGGTGCTCGGCATGAACCGCGTCGACCTCTCCGCGAAGGTGCTGGGAGTGCTCGTGGGCCTCGAGTTCCTCGTCGTCATCATCTACGACATCGCGTCGTTCGCGGTCGCGCCCGAGGGCGCCAACGCCGTGGCCCTCGCGCCGTCGAGCCTCTTCACGACCGGCATCGGCGCCGTGTTCGCGTTCGGCATCGCGGCCTTCATGGGCTTCGAGTCGGCGGCGATCTACAGCGAGGAGTCGAAGGACCCCAAGCGCACAGTGGCGCGCGCCACCTACACGGCGGTCGCGATCATCGCCCTGTTCTACGCGATCTCGTCGCTCGCCATGACGATCGGCGTCGGACCGAGCCAGACCATCGACACCTCGCGCGAGCTCGGCCCGTCGCTCATCTTCCAGTTCCTGTCGGGCAACCTCGGCGTGGTCGTCAGCGACATCGCCCAGCTGCTCTTCGTCACGAGCCTCTTCGCGTCGCTCGTGAGCTTCCACAACGCCGTCGCGCGCTACTTCTTCTCGCTCGGGCGCGAGGGCGTGCTGCCGTCCGGCCTCGCGAGGATCGGCGCGCGCAGCGGCGCACCGTGGGCGGGCTCGCTCGCGCAGACGGTCATCGCCGTGGTCGTCATCATCGCGTTCGCGATCGGCGGCGCGACGTGGGTGCCGCCCGAGGGACTGCCGGCAGCGCTGTTCCCCGTGCTCACCCTGTTCACGTGGCTCACCAACGCCGGCGCCATGGGGCTCGTGCTGCTCATGGCGGTCATCTCGATCGCGGTCATCGGCTTCTTCCGCGGGGATGCCCGCGGCGTCGGCGCCTGGCAGCGGCTCGTGGCCCCCGTGGTCTCGTTCCTGGCCCTCGGCACCGTCTTCGTGCTCATCATCGCCAACTTCACGGTGCTGCTCGGGCAGGCGGAGCCCGATGCGACGACCTACGTGCTGCCCGCCATCATCCTCGTGCCCGCCCTGATCGGCATCGCGTGGGGCCTCTGGCTGCGCGCCAGGCGTCCCACGGTCTACGCGCAGGTCGGCCACGGCGTCGAGGAGGAGCCCGTGCGCCTGGGCGAGTAGCCGCCCGCCCGCCGAGCCGCCGGTCGGCGCCCGCCACGGATCCGTGGGGCGCCGGCCGGCGGCTCCGTTGTGCGTTTAGCCCCGCTGCTCGTGGTAGTCCGCCCCGCCGCGCGCGGGAGCCCCTCCCGTGCCCCGTGAAACGGTCCAAAGGCCAGCTATGACGCGCGCGCGGCGGCCCGCGGTAAAAAGTGCCCATTGGACCGTTTCACGGGGTGGGTGGTGGGGCGGCGAGGGCGGGCCCCGGGCGGACGTGGAGCGCAGCAGCGGGTCCCGCGGCCCCGGCTCGGATGCCGGGCCGCGCGGTGCCCCGTGCCGAATGAATCGGTCCAACGGCCAGTTATGACGCGCGCGCGGCCGCCCTCGGTAATAAGTGCCCGTTGGACCGTTTCACGGGGCGCGGGGTGAGACCGGCAGAGTAGGGCCGGCCGCGCGCTACGGCGCGATCGACAGGAAGATGAAGGCGCTGAACAGCACGAGGTGCACGCCGCCCTGGAGGCGGGTCGCGCGGCCGGGTGCGACGGTGAGCACGCTCACGACGACCGTGAGCAGCAGGAGCACGATCTGGGTGGAGCCGAGGCCGAGCACGAGCGGTCCCGTGAGGAATATCGACGCGAGGGCGATCGCCGGGATGGTGAGGCCGATGCTCGCCATCGCCGAGCCGAGGGCCAGGTTGAGCGACACCTGGATGCGGTTGTTGCGGGCCGCGCGCACCGCGGCGATGCTCTCCGGCAGCAGCACGAGCAGGGCGATGATGACGCCGACGAACGACGGCGGGAATCCGATCGCCTTGACGCCGGCCTCGATGGAGGGCGACTCGACCTTCGCGAGGCCGACGACCGCGACGAGGGCGACGATGAGCAGTACGAGGCTGATGAGGGCGGCGCGCTTCGTGGGGGCCTCGGCGTGCTCGTCCGGCTGCACGGGCTTGCCGCTCTTGGTCACAGGCAGGAAGAAGTCTCGGTGCACGCGCGTCTGCGTCGCGACGAACATGCCGTACAGCGCGAGGGAGGCGAGCGCGACGAAGGCGAGCTGGCTGGGGGAGAACTGCTGGTCGGGGGCCGAGGTGAAGGTGGGGAGCACGAGCGTGAGCACGGCGAGGGCGGTCACGGTCGCGAGGAGGGCGCCCGAGCCCTCGGGGTTGAAGTTCACGAGCCGGTGGCGCAGCGCCCCGACGAGCAGCGAGATGCCCACGATGCCGTTCATCGTGATCATGACCGCGGCGAACACGGTGTCGCGCGCGAGGGTCGCCGCCTCCTCGCCCCCCGAGATCACGAGGGTGACGATGAGGGCCACCTCGATGACCGTCACGGCGACGGCGAGGATGAGCGATCCGAACGGCTCGCCGACCTTGTGGGCGATGACCTCCGCATGATGCACGGCCGCGAGCACGGTTCCGCCGAGCACGACGGCCACGACGATGACCGCGACGAGCGGGATCTCCTTGATGTTCCAGGTGATCGCGAGCACGACGACCGCGATCACGGGCACAATGGCGCTCACGTTCTTGGTCAGGAAGCGCAGCGCAGTCATCCGTACCATTCTCTCATGACGACAATCACGAGTGTGGGGAACAAGCCCGGGCGGGCGTGGGGAATCCTCTCCCTCGTCGTCGTGGCCCTGCCGCTGCCCTTCCTGTTCGCCCTCAACATCCTGTCGCTCGTCGTGCGGTCGCAGATCGTCGCGCCCGGCCAGGTGACCGTCGAGTCGTCGTTCTACGGCCTCATCGCTTTCGCGGGGGTGTTCTTCTTCCCCGTGCTGTTCGTCGGCGCGACGGTGCTCGCGGTCACCGCCGTGCGGCGTCCGAACCGGGCGGGGCGGCTCATGGGCTGGGTGACCATCGCGGTCGTCATCCTCGCGATCCCCGCCAGCTGGTTCGGGTACCTCGCGTGGATCGTCCGGTAGCGTGAGGGCATGAGCGACGACGCCCGCTTCGACCCCCGTTTCGACCCCGCGTTCCAGCCGGGCTACGAGGGGCCGCTCACGCCCACGCGGCCCGCGCGCTCGAAGGCGGCCGCGGCGCCGCAGGCGCTCCCCGTGGTCGAGCGCGCCGCGACCGAGACGGTGGTCGTCGACGAGACGGCCGTGCACGAGGATGCCGACGAGCGCCCCCCGCGCCGCCTGAACCCGTTCCTCGTGGCCCTCGGCGCGTCCGCCGTGATCCTCCTGGGCGTCGGCCTCTACCTCGTGTCGAGGCTGCGGGACCTGTTCGCCGACACCCAGTCGACGTCGTCGTTCGACTACGTGACCCTGCAGGTGCTCATGTTCGCCGCCCCGCTGCTGCTCGTGCTCGGGCTCGCCACGGGCATCGGCGTGCTCTTCCTGTTCGCCGTGCGCTGGGACCGCAGCCGCAGCTAGCGGCCCCCGGCCGCGCTACTTCTGGCTCGGGTCGACGGGCTTGCCGTTGAGGATGACACCGGGCGACGGCTGGTTGGCCGCGGGCGGCACGGGCACGGCCGGTGCGGCGGGGGCCGCGGGCGCGACCGGGGTCGCCGGTGCGGCGGCCTCGGCCTCCTTCTGGGCCGACAGCCCCGTCTTGCTGCGCGGGTTGCGCAGGACGGCCGCGATGCCCACGGCACCGAGGCCCAGGCCGATGAGGATGGGCAGGGCGCTGTTCTCGAGGTTCACGGTGAACTGCGATCCCACGCTGCGGAAGAACGTGGAGGAGAAGAAGCCGTCGTGGCCCTTGTAGTTGGCCCACGTCGCGCCCACGATGCCCGCGAAGGTCCCGAGCACGACCGCGGTGCCGGCGACCGCGACGAACGGGCCCCAGCCCTTGCGCGAGAGGGGCGCACCCGCGCCGCGCGCGTAGAGGCCGGCGGCGATGGTGGGGACGACGATCGCGATGAGCCCCGAGATGATCGACGTGAAGCCCGCGAGGAGGGCGAACATCACGATCGAGGCGGGGATGGAGAGCAACGCGAAGGTCACTCCGCGGCCGACGTTCTCGGTGGTCGTGGTGGGGGAATCGGTCATGCTCTCCACCATACTCAGCGGCACTCGCCCCACAATCCGCCGAACCGCGCCGCGGCGCCCGACTCGGCGCGCACGACCGGGTTCCACAGGGTCTCGTTGGGCGGCATCTCCCGCGCGCGCACGAACCCGTCGACCGCGAGCAGGTAGTTCACGTAGCGGCCGTCGGGCGCCCACACGTTGAACAGCCAGCGCCCCGCCTCATCCTGCGGCTCCCGGTCCACGGCGACCCACGCGATCGAGCCTGGCGGCAGCAGCTCCTCGAGCCTGGCCTGCGCCTCAGCTGCGTAGCACTCCGGCACGATGCCCGGGTTGGGCGCGTCGATGCTCAGCAGCCGCGCCGTGATCGTGCCGCGGTCGCGCACCTGAGCGCCCGGCAGCTGCGACGAGAGCATGAGCGAATCCCCGCTCAGCACCTGCAGCACGACCATCGGCTGGGCGCCCGCCGGCCGCGGGACCCCGGATGCCACGGCCTCCCGCTCGGGCCACAGCGACGCCCCCGTCCAGACGAGCGCGCCCACGACCGCGACGACGGCGATCGCGCCCCTCAGCGCTGGCAGCGCGGACACCAGTAGGTCACCCTCAGCTGGAGCGGGGAGTCGCCGAGCTCGCCGCGCCGCACGCGCGTGCCGCAGCGCAGGCAGCCGCGTCCGTCGCGCCCGTACACCCACGACGTATCGCCGCGGAGCCTGCCCGTGGTCGTGCGCTCCGGCCTGTCCTTGTTCGCCTCGATGAGCTTCTTGCCGAGCGCGACCATGCGCTCGAGGTCGTGCACCTCGCCCACGGGAGTCGTCGGCAGCACCCCGCGCAGGAAGCACAGCTCGCACCGGTAGACGTTGCCCAGGCCCGCGAGGTTGCGCTGGTCGAGCAGGGCGAGCCCGATCTCGCGGTCGGGATCGGAGCGGAGGTTGTCGAGCGCGGCCCCGGGGTCCCAGTCGGGTCCGAGGAGGTCGGGACCGAGGTAGCCCACCACGGAGTCCTCATCCTCCGTGCGCACCACCTCGAACAGCCCGAGCTCGAAGCCGACGGCCACGGCATCCTCGTTCGCGAGGATCGCGCGGGCCTTGAACTCGGGCCGCCGCCAGCGCTCGCCGGGGCGGTACACCTGCCACACGCCCTCCATCTTGAGGTGGCTGTGCAGTGTGTATTCCCCGACGCGCATAAGCAGGTGCTTGCCGCGGCTCAGCGTCTCGTGCACGGTCTCGCCCGTGAGGTCGACGGTCGCGAACTTCGGCACGCGGATGTCGCAGCGCGTGAGCACCGTGCCGTCGAACGCCCCCGCGAGCAGCTTCGCGGCGCGGTAGACGGTGTCGCCCTCGGGCATCAGGCGCGCAGCCTCAGGCCCTGCGGGGTCGGCGCGAAGCCCGCCTCGGCGAGCAGGATGCCCAGCGGGCTGCCCACGGAGAACTCCCCGTCGACGCGCTCGACGCGCAGCCGCCCGAGCCGCGCGCGCACCGTGGACGCGAGGGATGCCGCCGCCGCGCGCAGCACGTCGTCGCGGTCGGTGAACGTGAGCACCGACTTGCCGCCGCGCTCCACGAAGAGCACGAGGTCGCCGTCGACGAGCACGACGAGGGCGCCGGCCTTGCGGCCGGGGCGGTGGCCGCGCTTCTCGGTGCCGTTCGACGACGCGGCGTCGACCTCCGGCGCTGCAGGCCATGCGAGGGCAGCGCCATAGGGGTTGGCGGGGTCGATGGCCGCGAGCGTGAGGGCGTCGAGCGGCGCGACCGCGTCGGCATCCCTCGCGTAGCTGCGCAGCCTGTCGACGGTCGCGCTCGTGCCGAACTGGGCGGCGCCGAGCCCCTCGACGAAGTAGCCGCGGCGCGCGCGGCCTGTCTCCTCGAAGCCGCTCAGCACCTTGTAGGCGAGCGCGAACCCGCCGCGGATGCCCTCGCTCACGACCGCGCCGCGCGTGACGACGCCGTGCCGCTCGAGCAGCGACTCGGCCATGGCCTTCGCGCGCACCGTCGTGTCGCCCTCCGCGAGCGGGAGCAGCGACCAGCGCCCGCCGCCCGTGGGCGGGCCGGACGCCGCCACGCGCAGCGAGCTCGAGCGGCCCCGGTAGCTGCGCGCGCGTGGCGCGGCGGCGGGCCCGCCGAGGTAGGAGCGCAGCGGTGAGAGCGTGTCGTTCGTGATGAGGCCGGCCCACACGAGCTCCCACAGGGCGGCGTTGAGGGCCTTGTCGTCTGTACTCCCGACGGCCTGCCCGAGCTGGCGGAAGAAGTACGCGCCGCCGCCCGCCATGGCCTCGAGGATGTCGCGCTGAAGCGGTGTCGTCTCGTCGCCGCTCGGATCGGCGAGGGTGAGGCGCGCCGTGTCGGCGAGGTGGAAGCTCACCCAGCCGTCGCTGCCCGGCAGCACGCCGCCGCCCGACCAGATGACCTCGCCCGTGGTCGTGAGCTCGTCGAGCCAGGCGGGGGAGTAGTCGCGGATGCGCGCGGGGAGCACGAGCGTCTCCCACGCGCTCGCGGGCAGCGCGACCCCGGCGAGCTGGTCGATGACCTGCGCGACGCCGTCGACGCCGCGCAGCGTGCCGCCGACCGACTGCCACGCGGGAAGGAACCTGCCGAGCGCTGCCGGCTCGACGGGCTCGACCTCCTGGCGCAGGGCGGCGAGCGACCTGCTGCGCAGGCGGCGCAGGATCTCGACGGAGCACCACTCCGTGCCCGAGGCGCCGGGGCGGAACTCCCCGTCCACGACGCGGCGGTCGGCGGCGAGGCGGCGGAGGGTGTCGGAGACGACGGCGGTCCCGAGGCCGAAGCGCGCGGCCGCATCCTGCACGGTGAAGGGACCGTGCGTGCGGGCGTACCGGCTCACGAGGTCGCCCACGGGGTCGTCGACGGGCTCGATGAACGCCGCGGGCACGCCGATGGGCAGCGGCACGCCGAGGGCGTCGCGCAGGCGCGCCGCATCCTCGATGCCCGCCCACTGCGGCGTGCCCGCGATCGTGACGCGCAGCACGCGGTTTGCGCGAGCGAGCTCGTCGAGCACGTCGGTGATGGAGCCCGCCGAGACCTCGCAGCGCTCGAGGACCTCCTCCACCGACAACGGCCCCAGCATGCGCAGCAGGTCGGCGACCCCCTCGGCGTCTCGCGCCTTGCGCTCGGGGGTGAGGCGCTGCAGCTCGAGCTCGGTCTGCGCGAGCACCGCCGGGTCGAGCAGCTCGCGCAGCTCCGCGCGGCCGAGCAGCTCGGCGAGGAGCGTGGGGTCGAGCGAGAGCGCCGCGGCCCGGCGCTCCGCGAGCGGCGAGTCGCCCTCGTACATGAACGCCGCGACGTAGCCGAAGAGCATCGAGCGTGCGAACGGCGACGGGAACTCGGTCTCGGTCTCGACCATGCGCACCTTGCGCGTCTCGAGCTGGGCGGTGAGCGCGAGCAGCGCGGGCACGTCGTAGACGTCCTGCAGCACCTCGCGCACGGTCTCGAGCACGATCGGGAAGGTCGGGTACCGTCGTGCCACATCGAGGAGCTGGGATGCCCGCTGCCGCTGCTGCCACAGGGGCGACCGGCGGCCGGGGTCGCGCCGCGGCAGCAGCAGCGCGCGCGCCGCGCACTCCCGGAACCGTGCGGCGAAGAGGGCGGAACCGCCCACCTCCTCGGTCACCATCGCCTCGAGCTCGTCGCGCTCGAACGCGAAGAGGTCGGCGCCCGGAGGCTCGGCGTCGGTGTCGGGTATGCGCACGACGATGCCGTCGTCGCCCGCCATTGCCGCGCCGTCGACGCCCAACCGGTCGCGCACGCGCGCCGTGACCGCGAGCGCCCACGGGGCGTGCACCGGCATCCCGTAGGGAGAGTGCAGCACCACCCGCCAGTCGCCGAGCTCGTCGCGGAAGCGCTCGACCACGAGGGTCGTGTCGGTCGGGGCCTGGCCCGTCGCGGCCTTCTGCTCCTCGACGAGGGCGAGCAGGTTGTTCGCGGCGAAGGTGTCGAGGCCGATCTGCTCGAGCTGCTCGCGGCCCGTCGCACCGGTCGACACGTCGCGCACGAACGAGCCGATCGCCGCGCCGAGCTCCGCGGGCCTGCCGAGCCCGTCGCCCTTCCAGAACGGCACCTTGCCCGGCTGGCCGAACGCGGGGCTCACGAGCACCTGGTCGTGCGTGATCTCCTCGATGCGCCAGCTCGTCGTGCCGAGCGCGAAGATGTCGCCCACGCGCGACTCGTAGACCATCTCCTCGTCGAGCTCGCCGACGCGCCTGCCCGGCCCCTCCCCGCCGACCATGAACACGCCGAACAGGCCGCGGTCGGGGATCGTGCCGCCCGACGTGACCGCGAGCCGCTGCGATCCCGGCCTGCCCGTGATGGTGCCGCCCACGCGGTCCCACACGATGCGCGGACGCAGCTCCGCGAACTCGTCGCTCGGGTACAGGCCGCTCAGCAGGTCGAGGGTCGCGTCGTAGGCGCTGCGCGGCAGGGTCGAGAAGGGCGCCGACCGGCGCACGGTGTCGAACCACTCCTCGACATCCACCTCGTCGAGGGCCGTCGCGGCGACGGTCTGCTGCGCGAGCACGTCGAGCGGGTTGGCGGGCACCGCGATCGACTCGATCTGGCCCGAGCGCATGCGGTCGACGGCGACGGTCGTGTGGATGAGGTCGGTGCGGTGCTTGGGGAACAGCACGCCCTTCGAGATCTCGCCGACCTGGTGGCCCGCGCGCCCGATGCGCTGGAGCCCCGAGGCGACGGAGGGGGGCGACTCCACCTGGATGACGAGGTCGACGGCGCCCATGTCGATGCCGAGCTCGAGCGAGCTCGTCGCGACGACGCAGCGCAGGCGGCCCGACTTGAGGTCGTCCTCGATCGTGGCGCGCTGCTCCTTCGACACCGAGCCGTGGTGGGCGCGGGCGAGGAGGGGCGGGGCGCCCGCGGTGGCGCCCGCCTGCGCCATCATCTGGGCCGGGGGAGCCGTCGGGCGTCCCGCGGGCACGAGCTCCGCCCGCGCCTCGTAGATCTCGTTCAGGCGCGCCGTCAGCCGCTCCGCGAGCCGCCGCGAGTTGGCGAACACGATAGTCGAGCGGTGCTGCAGGATCTCGTCGACGATGCGCTCCTCGACGTGCGGCCAGATCGAGCCCGTCGCCTCGGCGGGCATCCCCGTCTCGGCGACGACGGCGCCGGGCTCCGACATGTCCTCGACGGGCACCACGACGGAGAGGTCGAACGTCTTCGCCGCGGGCGGCTGCACGATCGTCACGGGAGCTCGCCCGCCCAGGAACCGCGCGACCTCCTCGAGAGGACGTACGGTCGCCGAGAGGCCGATGCGCTGCGCGGGCTTCGGCAGCAGCGCGTCGAGCCGTTCGAGCGACACCGCGAGGTGCGCCCCGCGCTTGGTCGCCGCGACGGCGTGCACCTCGTCGACGATGACGGTGTCGACGCCGAGCAGGCTCTCCCGGGCCGCCGACGTGAGCATGAGGTAGAGCGATTCGGGCGTGGTGATGAGGATGTCGGGCGGCGTGCGCGCGAGCATCCTGCGGTCTGCCGGGGTGGTGTCGCCCGACCGCACGCCCACCGTGATCGACGGCACCGCCACCCCCAGCCGCTTGGCGGTCTGCGTCACACCGACGAGGGGGGCGCGCAGGTTGCGCTCGACGTCGACGCCGAGGGCCTTGAGCGGGGAGATGTAGAGCACGCGCGTGCGCATGCGCGGGTCGTCCACCGGCGGGCGCGACACGAGCTGGTCGATGGCCCACAGGAACGACGCGAGCGTCTTGCCCGAGCCCGTGGGGGCGACGACGAGCGCGTGCGAGCCTGACGAGACCGCGTCCCACGCGCCGAGCTGTGCTGGGGTGGGGGCCGCGAAGGCGCCCTCGAACCACTCCCGCGTCGCGGGGGAGAAGCGGTCGAGCACCATCCGCTTATCTTCCCCCGAACCGCCGTCAGACGGCGGGGGTTGCGCTGTGGGCTGACGCTACGGGTGCTGGCGCAGGAACGCGACGAGGTCGATGAGCTCGGGCGTCGAGATGCCGTGGGCGAGGCCCTCGTAGATGCGGATCGTGGCGTCGGCGTGCCCGGGCAGCCACTGCGCCGTGCGCTCGACGGCGTCGGCGGGGATCACGTGGTCGTCGGTGCCGCGCCCCCAGAACACCGGTGGCCGCACGCGCGCGAGCTCGACGTCTCCGGGGTGCCCGCCCTCGGCGACGAACCCCGCGATGGCGACGGTCGCCGCGAACCGCCCGGGGGCGTGGCGCAGAAGCTGCAGCGACAGGGCGGCGCCCTGCGAGAAGCCCACGAGCGAGACGGTCGTGAACTCGAGGGTGTCGAGCCACGCGAGCACCGCGGCCGCCGCGGCATCGACGCGCTCGGCGGGCGGGTTGCCCTGGGGGCTGTCGGCGCGCGACCACCACGCCCAGCCGCCGCTCTCGGCGATCGGGGCGCGCAGGGATGCCACGACCGGCCCGAGGGGGAGGCCCGGCGACATCCCGAACAGGTCGCCCTCGTGCGACCCGTAGCCGTGCAGCAGCACGAGCAGGGGGCGGCCGGCGCGCTCGCGCTCGGGTGCTGACCACAGGATTGCCGACGTGTCGAGCTGCATCGCTCAAGCCTAGGGACCGGGCCTGTAAGAATGGACCATGAGCTCCGTCGGAACCCCTGACCCCGATCCCAACCCCGGCTGGTTGTCGGAGGACGAGCTCGCGGAGACGCGCAAGCGCCTCCCGCTGCTCTACGTCGAGGCCGTGCCCGTGCGCGTCGACGGCCTCGGGCGCGTCACCGAGGTCGGCATGCTCCTGCGCGCGCACGACGGCGAGATCACCCGCACGCTCGTCTCGGGGCGCGTGATGTACGGCGAGACGCTGCGCGACGCGCTCTTCCGCCACCTCGAGAAAGACCTCGGGCCCATGGCGTTCCCGCTGCTGCCGGCCTCGCCCGTGCCGTTCTCGGTAGCCGAGTACTTCCCGTGGCCGGGCTCGAGCCAGTTCATGGACTCCCGCCAGCACGCCGTCTCGCTCGCCTACGTCGTGCCCGTGACGGGCACGTGCGAGCCCCGCCAGGACGCCCTCGAGATCACGTGGCTGCGCCCCGCCGAGGCCGCGTCGGAATCGGTGACCGCCGACATGGAGGGCGGCCGCGGCGCGCTGCTGCGCGCGGCACTCGCGTCGGTGGGCGTGCTGCCCTAGCCGAGCTGCCGCTCGACCGGCACGGTGCGGTCGGTCACGACGTCGCCCGTGTGCAGGGTCGTCTTCGTCTCGATGAGCACGATGCCGACCTCCTCCTCGGCCACGGGGTTGTGCCGCACGCCCTTCGGCACGGTGAAGAACTCGCCGGGGTTCAGCACGACGTCGTCACGGTCCTCGAGCTGGATCCGCAGCGTGCCGTAGACGACGAGGAACAGCTCGTCCTCGTGCTCGTGCGCGTGCCAGACGAACTCGCCCTTGAGCTTGGCGACCTTGAGGTACTGGTCGTTGACCTCGCCGATCACGCGCGGGGTCCAGTACTCGGTCACGTGCTCGAGCTCTGCCGCGAAGCTGCGTGCCGTCATCTGACCATCCTTATCTCCGCGAGGTCCTCCCACTGCTCCGCGACCTTGCGCGCGCCGTCGGCGATGAAGCCGTTGCGGCGGTAGAAGGCGTGGGCGCGGGGGTTGAGCTCCGCGGTCCAGAGGTAGGCGGGGCTGTCCCCGACGACGGCGTCGAGGAGCGCCTGGCCCGAGCCGGAGCCGTGCATGCTCGCGAGCTGGTAGATCATCGCGAGCTCGAGGTCGCGCGGGGCGTCATCTTCTGCGGGCGGGCCGGATGCCGCGAACCCCCGCACCTCTCCCTCGACCTCGGCGACGACGAAGGTCCCGAGCCCCAGCTCGATGACGTCGCGCCAGCGCTCCTCGTTCGGCTCGAGCGAGTCCAGCAGCCCGGCGGAGAGGAAGTGCGAGTACGTCTCGCGCCACCCCTGCACCCGCACCTCGCCGATGGCACGGGCATCCCCGCGCACCGCAGGGCGGATGAGGATCGTCATCAGCCCGCGAGGTCGCTCGCCCGGCCGGGGATGGTGTCCTCGAAGACGGGCCACTCGCGCACCGTGAAGCGGCCGGGCGCGGGCTCGAGGTTGAGGGCCGTGATGTAGAGCTGGAGCCCCTCGCGGAAGATGCGGTCGGCGCTCACGATGTTCGTGGAGCCGGCCATCGCGGCCGACCCGACGGTGTACGAGAGCAGCACGCCCACGTAGTCCATCGCGAGCTCGGGGGTGGATGACGCCTGCCGGAAGAGGTCGCCCAGGTCGCGGCGCAGGCGCGCGAGCTCGGCGCTGCGGTTCGTGCGGTCGAGCAGGTGCGCGGCCAGGCCGGGACGCGCCACGAGGCAGTTCCACAGGGCGCGCATCACGAGCTCGACCTTGTTCTGGCTGGTGCCGGCCTCGGGCATCGCGATGCGGGCGAGCTCGAGGTCGAGCACGGCGTCGGCGAGGTCGCCGCGATCCTCGACATGGCTGTAGAGGGTGTTCGGGGCGACGCCGAGCACGTCGGCGACGCGGCGCATGGTCACGGCTGAGAAGCCCTCCATGACGAGGAGGTCGTGCGCTGCTGTCGCGACATCCTCACGTACGAGTCCCGCCCGGATTCCGCGCCCACGTGCCATGCGCACCACCGTAGGGCGTGCAATACCTATCGCACGGCGTCCAATACGGCGTGTCCCGGCGTCACCCCCGCTTTCTGCCCGCAGGTGGGCGAGGTGCGCGGAACGGTGCGAGCATCTCGCCACAGACGGCGCATCTGGCGATGAGGATGCCGCGTGCCCATCCGTCTCGGACACGCGGGCGCCGCCGGCCCCAGCCCCCGCGAGATGCGGCGTTGGTGGCGAGGCGCGCGCAAAACTGCCCGCAGGTCGGAGACCTGCGGGCAGAATGCGGAAGGGGGACTAGCGGCCGCGCGTGTTGGCGCGCACGACCTGGCCGACGCGGATGGGGCCGCCGGAGGTCTGGGCGCGGCCCTTGCCGCCACGGGGGCGCGACGGCGCCTGCTCGGCACGGGCCGGCTGTGCGGCGCGCTCGGTGCGGCGCTCGCCGGTGACCGCCGCGCGGCCGGAACCGGCAGCAGCGGCGGGACGGCCGGAACCGCCCTGCGCCGGACGGCCCGAGCGGTCGCGGCGCGGCTGGCCCGAGGCCTGGCCGTCGCGGTTGGCGCGCTTGCGCTGGGCGTTGGCGCCCTGCGAGCGGCCGCCCTGCGACTGGCCGCGCTCGGGAGCTGCCGCGCGGGGCGCGGGCTTGACGTACGCGGCGACCTCGCCGATGAGCGCGGTGACGGCCGCGGAGTCCGCGGTCACCTGCTGCGGCGTGACCGTGATGGCCGCCTTGCGCAGGAGGGCCGCCGTGTCCTTGCGCTGCACGGGCAGCACGATCGTGACGACCTCGCCCTCCTTGCCGGCGCGCGCGGTGCGGCCGGAGCGGTGCAGGTAGGCCTTGTGCTCGGCCGGCGGGTCGACGTGGATGACGAGCTCGATGTCGTCGACGTGCACGCCGCGCGCGGCGACGTCCGTGGCGACGAGCACCTTGACCTCGCCCGCAGAGAACGCGGCGAGGTTGCGGTCGCGCGCGACCTGCGAGAGGTTGCCGTGCAGGTCGACCGAGGGGATCCCCGAGTCGGTGAGCTGCTTGGTGAGCTTCTTGGCGTGGTGCTTGGTGCGCATGAAGAGGATGCGACGCCCGCTGCCCGACGCGAGCGCGCGCACGAGTGCCGTCTTCTCGTCCACGCCCGCGACCTCGAACACGTGGTGCGTCATCGCGGCGACGGGGCTGTGGGCCTCGTCGACGGAGTGCAGCACCTCGTTGTGGAGGTAGCGCTTGACGAGCTTGTCCACGCCGTTGTCGAGCGTGGCGCTGAAGAGCAGGCGCTGGCCGGTCTGCGGCGTCTTGTCCATGATGCGCGTGACGACGGGCAGGAAGCCCAGGTCGGCCATGTGGTCGGCCTCGTCGAGCACGGTGATCTCGATGGCGTCGAGGTGCGCGAAGCCCTGCTTCATGAGGTCCTCGAGGCGGCCGGGGCAGGCGACGACGATGTCGACGCCCGACTTGAGGGCCGCGACCTGGCGGTTCTGCGAGACGCCCCCGAAGATCGTCGTGACGGTGAGGCCGTAGGCCTCGGCGAGGGGCTGCATGGTCGCTGTGATCTGGGTGGCGAGCTCGCGCGTGGGGGCGAGGACGAGTCCGAGCGGTCGGCCCGAACGGCGCTTGCCGCCCGCGAGCTGGCCCGCGAGGCGCGCGACCATGGGGATCGAGAAGGCGAGGGTCTTGCCCGAGCCGGTCTTGCCGCGGCCGAGCACGTCCTTGCCGGCGAGGGTGTCGGGGAGCGTGTCCACCTGGATGGGGAAGGGCTCCGTGATGCCGCTCGCGGAGAGCGATGCGACGAGGGGGGCGGGCACGCCGAGCGTGCTGAAGGTGTTGTCAGGCATGAGTGGTTTTCTGAGCAGATCGGAACGGTGTCCGATGGAGTGGCGAAGGTGGCGATGGCCACGCTCGTTCGCCGGAGAAAGTTATTGGATCGGGGATCCAAGGGAAGCGTTCTACGACGCAGGGGGACCGTCATGGTCCCGCAAGATGCCTCAACCCTAGCAGGAGACTTCGATATATCGGTTATGTACCCCCATAACGAGTCCGCCCCGCTCTGGGGAATGTACCCCGTTTTGTCCTCCCTTTAGCGTTGAGCCTTGTCACCCGGTACCCGACCGGGTTCTTCTGGGGAGAACCAATGACAACCACCGCCGAGCCGTTGGGCATCGTCATCGCCGTCGTGCTGTTCGCGATAGTCGTGACCGCCATGATCCTGGGGATCAGGCGCTCAGTGCCCCCCTGAGTACCGCTCGCCCACGGGGATCTCGACACCCACGGTGTTGCCGGGCTGGGCGAGCGGGCAGGCCCACATCGGGTCGTACGCGCACGAGGGGTTGTAGGCGAAGTTGAAGTCGAGCACGAGGGAGTCGGGCGCGGCGCCCGGTCCGAGGTCGGCGCCCTTGACGGTGTCGAGGAGGTAGCGGCCGCCGCCGTAGGTGCCTCCGGGCACGCGCGAGAGGGCATCCTTGACCGGCACGAAGATGCCGCCGCTGTAGGAGGCCAAGCGCCACACGTCGAGGGGACCGGCGCCCGGCACCTCGACGACCCCGATGAGCTCGAACGGCACGACGCCGTCGGTGCCGGTCTCGACGTCGATGCGCCGCGGGTCTGCCGTCAGGATCTCGAGCTCGAACCGCCAGGCCGGGTCGTAGGGCTCGACGGGCAACCCCGTGAAGCCGGCCCGGTCCTCGGGCAGCAGGGGGGTCGAGGGATGCGTCGCGAACAGCTCGTCGCGCCCGCGGCGCCACAGGTCGTGGGCTGCCGGCACGTCGGACGACTGCCGCACGCGCTCGTAGAGGGAGAAGACGCGGCGTCGCCAGTCGGCGACCTCGAGTGCGGTCATCCCCCCACGCTAGTTCGTCGGCGCGGGAGAGTGTGGGCCGCCGGTCAGCCCCACGTGGGGGCGAGCCTGCGCAGCTGCGCCGAGCGCCACTGCCAGAACGCCCACAGCGCGGGCCACGCGAGCAGGCTCACGGGCTGGGCGTCGAACAGGAGCCGGTCGCGGAACAGGGTGCGCCCGTCTTTCGTGGGCGACACCGCCATCGTGTGGTGCCAGTAGCTGATGATCGACATCGCGCCCGAGACGGACTCGCCCGTGTCGTGCACGAAGCGCACGTCGCCGCGCTGCGTGAAGCTCAGGTCGACGACCTGCTCGCCGACGGGGATGACGCCGAGCAGCCGCGCGGTGAGGGGGTGCGGCCCCTGCGTCCACGTCGTGCCGAGCGGCTCGGCCGACGCGAACGTCATGAGGGGGGAGGACACGGCACGGAACACCTCGGGGCTGCGGATGGCACGCCACGCGGCATCCGGCTCGCAATCGAGTACCTGCTTGAGCATGACGCGCATGAGTCCATCATCGGTGGTCGGGGCTAGGAATGCCCCATGAAGAACTGGTTGTGTGTCGTGCAGCGCGAGCACGTGCTGCGCGGCGTGGAGCTCGGCATCGTGCAGACGAACCACGGGGTGCGGTCGGGAATCCAGAGGATGTCGCCCGGCGACGGGCTCGTGTACTACTCGCCCAAGACCGCCTACCCCGACGGCGACCCGCTGCGCGAGCTCACGGCGATCGGGCGCGTGGCGGAGGGCGACCCGTGGCAGTCGGAGACCGGCCTGTGGCGCCGCGCCGTCGACTACGCGCCCTCGACGCCCACGCCCATCGCGCCCCTGCTCGAGGTGCTCGAGCTCACGCGCGGCAACAGCAACTGGGGCTTCATCATGCGCCGCGGCCAGCTCGAGATGACGCAGCACGACTTCGACGTCATCGCGCGCGAGATGGGTGCCGCTACCCTCGAACGGTGAACTCTCCGCGCAACCAGCCGCAGTACCAGATCCGTTTCGACTGGGGGGTCGAGGGCGCCAACGCGATAGCGCCCGGCGCCCACATCGTCGTGTGGGCCGACGCCCTCGGCACGGGCGACCCGTCGGGCATCGTGCACGACGGCGCGCTGCTCACCGGCAGCGTGGGATCGCGCGCCGCGATCGCGGACTGGGTGCTCGCGCGCCAGGTCGAGCTCGGCGACCGCGCGACCGTGGCCGTCGTCGCGGCGGGCGGACCGGATGGGCGCTTCGCCGTCGAGGACCTCCTCGCCGCGGGTGCCGTCATCGACGCGCTCGCCGAGGTGGGCATCGACTACATCTCGCCCGAGGCCGCCGCGGCCGTGGGCGCCTACACGGGCCTGCGCAACGCGACGGGCCACGTGCTCTCCGCGTGCGTGACGGGCCAGGAGATCATCGCGGCCGACGGCCGTGACCGCGTCGACGAGGCGCGCAAGCACAACGACTCCGCCGAGTTCAAGGTCCTCAGGGAATTCGTCCACCCGGCGTAACGTTCCTGCTGGAGAACAAAGGGAGAACACAATGAAGGCAGTGATCGGCGACACCGTCATCGCGGAAGCGCCCAAGGAAGACCTCATCTCGATCGAGGGCAACTGGTACTTCCCGCCGTCGAGCGTCAACAGCGACCTTCTCGTCGAGAGCGCGACGCCCTACACGTGCCCGTGGAAGGGCGAGTGCCAGTACTTCTCGGTGAAGGACGGCGACGCCGTGCTGCAGGACCGGGCCTGGAGCTACCCGACGCCCTACCCGACCGCGTTCGACCGCGTGGGCAAGGACTTCTCGAACTACGTCGCCTTCTGGAAGGAAGTCAAGGTCGTCGAGTAGGCCTACTCCTTGCTGCGGTGCTTGCGCACCTTCGCGCGGTTGCCGCAGCGCTGCATAGAGCACCAGCGCCGGTTGTTCGACCGGGACTCGTCGTAGAACACGATCGAGCAGTCGGAGGCGGCGCACTCGCGGATGCGCTCGCGCTCCTCCGACGAGAACAGCTCCACGGCCTCGCGCGCCATGACCGAGAGCGTCTGCCCGACGCGCGCGCGTGACCGTCCGGCCTGCCGGCGGCCGCCCGCGAGCACGGGCGGGATGTCGGGGGTGGCGGCGAACAGGTTGATCGTGTCGACGTCGTCGACCGTGGCATCCTCGCCCCTGCTGAAGGCGGTGGCCGTGCGCGCGATGGCCGTGCGCAGGGCGAGCGCGTCCACGAGCTCGCGGTCGCTCGCCGTGCCGTCTACCTCGTCGAAGCGCTCGTCGAGCCACGCCCCCAGGTCGTCGGGGGAGTGCAGCCTCTCCCACGCGGGGTTGTCGCCCATGCCGCCCGTGTAGGCGAAGTCGAGGGCGAGCGCCCCGGAGTCGAACCACCAGCGGTGGCCGTCTCCCGAGGTGAACCACTGGCCCGTGGGGCGGGCGTCTGTACCGTGTCGCACGTAACCACTATAGTCAGTTACATGAGCGATACCACGGGATTGACGAAGGATGCGGGCTGGGAGCTCGGTGTCCGTACGACAGTAGCGGCACCCGTGCCCGCCGTGTGGGAGTTCCTGCTCGGCGAGGGGCTCCCCGTGTGGCTCGGCGAGATCGACGCGCTGCCCGTCGAGAAGGGCGAGACGTTCACGACGAGGGACGGCGTGCGCGGCACCATCCGCAGCTACCACGACGGCTACCGCGTGCGGCTCGGCTGGCAGCCCGACGACTGGCCGCACGACACGACCCTGCAGCTCACGGTCAAGGAGTCGGCGACGGGCACGACCATCGGCATCCACCACGAGAAGCTCGCCGACCGCGAGGAGCGCAAGATGATGCTCGGCCACTGGAAGAACGTGGCCTCGGCTATTTCTGCGCAGTTCTCCTGACCCACTCGATGCGGTGCCGCGTGTCGAACCCGCGCGAGCACTTGCCGCACGAGAGCGGCCGGGCGGGCTTGCGGTAGCGGTAGTGCACGTGGCCCGCGGGGCACGTGCCCACCCACGGGGCGAACTCGTTCGCGATCTCGCCGTCGTGCAGCCGCTTGCCCTCGTAGCCGAGGTCTTTCGCGACGGCCTTCCACTTCGGGCCGTGGCCCGCGCGCGTGCCCGCGATCGCGTGCGCGACCTCGTGCAGCAGCACCTGGTGGATCTCGTCGTCCTCGTACCGGGCCGCGAGGTACTTCGACACCGAGATGCGCTTGTCGGTGTAGTTGCACAGGCCCGCGCGCGTCTTGGCGTTGTCGAAGCCGAACGTCCAGCTGCGGTCGAGGTGCAGGTCGATGAGGGCGTTCGCCCACGTCGTCACCCTGCCGAGATCTGCCACCGGTAGAGGCTAACCCCCGGTCAGGACATCCGCCGGCAGCTGCACGATCCGGTCGTCGCCGCTGTGGGGGGAGCCCCGTCCGTCGGTGTTGTTGGTGAGCACCCAGACCGTGCCGTCCGGCCCGGCGACGACGTCGCGCAGGCGCCCGTACGTGCCGACGAGGGCCGCTGTCGCGGTGCCGTCCTCGATCACCCACAGCCGCTTCCCGCGCAGCGCCGCGAGGTAGAAGACGCCGTCGACGTAGGCGAGGCCGCTGGGGCTCGCGTCGTCGGTGGCCCACTGGATGAGCGGGTCGACGTAGCCCGGCTGCCCCGCGATGCCCTCCACGACCGGCCAGCCGTAGTTGCGGCCCGGCTCGATGCGGTTGAACTCGTCCCACTGGTCCTGGCCGAACTCGGCTGCCCACAGCTGGCCGTCGGCATCCCACGCGATGCCCTGCGGGTTGCGGTGGCCGTAGGAGTACACGGGCGACCCGGGGAAGGGGTTGTCCGCCGGGACCGACCCGTCGACCCCGATGCGCAGGATCTTGCCGTTGGGGCTGTCGAGGTCCTGCGCGCGCTGCGGGTCGCCCGCGTCGCCCACGGTCACGTAGAGGTCGCCGTCCGGTCCGAGCTTGATCCGCCCGCCGTCGTGGTTTCCCGCCTTGGCGAGGCCGTCGAGGATGACCGTGCCCGCGCCGAGGGAGTAGCTGCCCGCATCCCCCTCGAGCGCGAACCGCTCGACCCGGTTGTCGTCGGCCGCCGTGTAGTACGCGAACAGGGACCCGTCGCCGACCTCGAGCCCCAGCAGGCCGCCCTCGCCGCCGGGCGCGACGCCCTCGACCGTCGCGACCTCGCGCACCGACCCGTCGGCCTGCAGCTCGAGGATGCGCGCGCTGTCGCGCTCGCCCACGAGCGTCGAGCCGGAGTCGAGCCGGACCATCGACCACGGGGACTGCAGCCCCGTGACCACGTCCGAGGTGCCGCTCGGCGCGGGCGCCGCGGCGCAGCCGGTGAGCAGGAGGGCGGCGAGCACGATCCCGGGCGTCTTCATGCCACCATCCCACCGGACGCGGGGGCTGAGCGCACCCCCTTGCGCGCACAATTCAGGCTGGACGGGACGCCGAGCCCCGATCAAGCGCTTGCCGGGGCGTCCCGCGCGGGATCTTCCTGAGTTGTTCACGCGGCCGCGGTGCGCGCCGCGGCGAAGTCCCGGCGTCCGCCCCCGCGCGCGACCGGCAGCCGGAGCTCGGGTCGCGCGGGCGTCCGGCTCAGTCCGCGCCGGGCCGCACCTGGAAGATGCTCTTGGTGGGCGGCGGGGAGGGGATCGCCGTGCCGTCGGTCACGACCGGTGCCCCCGCGATGAACTCCCGGAGCTCGGCACCCGCCACGATCTTCGACGGGTGCGGGCCCGCGGCGAGGAGCCGGGGCATCCACTCGAAGGGCAGCTCGGCCGCCGAGCCGACCATGACGAGGTTGCCGAAGCGCTTGCCCTTGAGGATCTGGGTCTCCGCGAGCACCGCGACGTTGCCGACGGCCGCCGAGAGCGTCGCCGCCTGGGCGCGCGCGAAGGCGAGGCCGGGGCCGTCGGCGACGTTGCAGAGGATGATGCCGCGCGGCGAGAGCAGTGCCACGGCGAGGCGGTAGAACTCGAGGCTCGTGACGTGCGCCGGGGTGCGCGCGCCGCTGAACACGTCGACGACCACGAGGTCGACGGATCCGTGCAGCCCCGCGGGCAGCTTGCCGAGTACCTCGCGGGCGTCGCCGTGGCGGATGCGGATGGACGCCTTCTTCGACCACGGCAGCTCGGCGCGCACGAGGTCGACGAGGTCGGACTCCAGCTCGACCACCTGCTGGCGGGAGTCGGGGCGCGTGGCCTCGACGTAGCGCGGGAGGGTGAGGGCGCCGGCACCGAGGTGCACGGCGGTGATGGGCTCGCCGGGCATCCCGATCTGGTCGATCACATGGCCCATGCGCTGCACGTACTCGAAGAAGAGCTCGGTGGGGTCGTCGAGGTTGACGTGCGACTGGGGCGTGCCGTCGACCGTGAGGGTGAACGCCCCGGGCACCCAGCGGTCGGGGGTCACCGTCGCCAGGTAGCCGCTGCCCGACAGCACTCGCTCGCTCATGGTCCGAGGCTAGCCGACCTGGGTAATGGCTCCGCGGAGTTGAGTAACCGCTGCCCATCCCCGCCGGCGGGCGGCCCGCGAATCTGGACACACCAACCCCCAACAAGGAGAGAACAATGCACAAGAACATCAGCCTCATGGCGGCCTGCGTGGTCGTCGCGGGTGTCGCGCTCACGGGCTGCAGCGCCATCAAGGACGTCGTCGACGTCGCCACCCCCATCGTCGACGCGGTCGGCGAGGAGGACAGCTGGATCACGGTCGGCGACTGCTTCGACGAGACCTCGGGTGACGTCGTGGCCGACATCCCCACGATCGACTGCACGCTGCCGCACGACTACGAGGTGTACGCCTCGATCGACCTCGACAAGGCGGTCTGGCCCGGAGACGACGAGATCTTCGCGCTCGCCGACGAGGCGTGCTACGCGCCGTTCGCCACCTGGGTGGGCGTGCCGTTCGACGACTCGACCCTCGACTACACGTACTACGTGCCCACCGAGGACGGCTGGAACGACTACGACGACCGCGAGGTCTCGTGCATCGTGTTCGACCCGGCCGGCAAGGTCACCGGCACGCTGCTCGCCTCGGGCCGCTGATCGCGGGCTGGCGCCCGGGCGGTCAGCGCCCGGGCGTGAAGCTCTTGAGCACCTGCACGATCGTCGTCCCGCCGCCCATGGTGTCGGGGACCTCCGTGCGCACGGGGCCCACCCCCTCCGCGATCCACGTGGTCGCGTCGACGGTGAGGCCCGAGACCCCGAGGTCGGGGAGCGAGATCACGAGCTGCTGCACGAGCTTGCGCGCCGTGTAGCTGCCGGCCGGCACGGTGACGTCCTCGGTGCCGGCGCCCGTGATGGCGAAGTCGATGGTCTCGGCGAACGTGCTGCCGCTCGTCTCGACCGTGGCCTCGATGGTGCCGGTCTTCGCGGTGCCAGCCTCGAACTCGTCGGCGGTGGGCCACGTCATGGTGCCGCTCTCGACGGTGACCGTCGCCCCGCCCGCGCTCGGGATGGACTGGAACGGGACGCGGATCGAGCCGTCGGCGCCGAACACGTAGTCGACCGTGCTCACGACGTCGGGCTGCGAGCCGTCGTCCCACACGAACGTGCGCTCGATCGTGACGCGCGCGCCGCCCGCGTCGGGCACGACGGCCGTCATGACCTCGGTGTCGGTCACGAGCATCCCGTCGCCGTAGTCGATCGAGTACACCCACGTGTTGCCCTCGGCGACGGGGTAGTAGACGCTCTCGACCGTCGCCGCGGGTCCGTCGGTCGCACCGGGCTCCGTCGTCGGCCCGTCGGACGGGGCTGCTGCTGTGCATCCCGCGAGCAGGATGAGGCTGGCGAGGGCGAGACCGGTGAGCTTCATGCCCTCAGGCTAAGCCGCGCCCGGCTCAGGCGAGGGTAGGGAAATGGCGGGACAGCAGCTCGTCGACGGCGACGATCGCGGTCGCGAGCCGCTCGGGCCGCGGGCCCGTCACGAGGGTCCAGTGCTCGCCGCGCCTGTCGAGCTCCTCGACGAACCACCCGTGCATGAGCTCGCGGTAGTCCTCGCCGTCGCGGATGCCGTCCTGTTCGAACGCGACTCCCGCCACGTCGGCGAGGAGGTAGAGGCCGCGGGGAGGCGAGACCGGCACGGCCTCGAGCGCGGCCGTCGAGGAGTCGCCCAGGTAGCGGCGCTCCCACAGCTGGGTCGCGAACGCGTCGGTGTCGCAGAACAGCACGGGCGAGCCGGATGCGGCCGCGGCATCCTCGAGGCGCTGCTGCTCCTGCGCGATGACGGCGAAGTCGTGCGCGGTCCACTCGGCCGAGTGCACCTCCGCCTCGGGGTCGGCGTCGCGGACTCCCTGCCGGTCGAGGAGCACCTCGGTGTACTCGCGGCCGTACTCCGCGACCCACCGGGTGTCGGCCCAGATGCCGCCGATGCCGCGGTAGTGGCCCACGAGCTCGCGCGCGAGTGTCGTCTTGCCGGTGGACTCGGAGCCCACGATCACGACGCGCTGGGTGAGCGCCGCACGCTCGTCAGAGGTGAGCGAGAACCAGTCCATGGGGTCCTTATACCGGCATCGGCGGATCAGGTCAAGAAAATACTTGCGCAGGCGCGTCGGACCGTCCTATAGTTGATCCTTGCGCTCCCAGACAACCCATGCCGTCATATTGTGGACAGCTGGCGCGCCCCGAGTATAGCGGCGGGGCAGATCTTTCTTGGGTACTGGATGAGCATTTCATCACCGACAGTTATGGCCTGAACACCAGGCCCACGGAGGTTATTTCCTTGGCTGCTGCGCGCACCGCGTCCACCAAAAAGTCCCCCAAGAACGGCCGTTCCGCATCGCGGCTCTCGTTCGCCAAGATCACCGACACCCTGACGGTTCCGGATCTGCTCGCACTGCAGACCGAGAGCTTCGACTGGCTCGTCGGAAACGACATCTGGAAGCAGCGCGTCGCGGAGGGCGTGGCCGCAGGCCGCACCGACCTGCCGTCGCGCAGCGGCCTCGATGAGATCTTCGAGGAGATCTCGCCGATCGAGGACCTCGGCGAGACCATGCAGCTCTCGTTCACGGGCCCCGAGCTCGAGGAGCCGAAGTACTCGATCGACGAGTGCAAGGAGCGCGGCAAGACGTTCGCCGCGCCGCTCTACGTGAACGCCGAGTTCATGAACCACCTCACCGGTGAGATCAAGACCCAGACGGTCTTCATGGGCGACTTCCCGCTCATGACCGAGAAGGGCACGTTCATCATCAACGGCACCGAGCGTGTCGTCGTGTCCCAGCTCGTGCGCTCGCCCGGCGTCTACTTCGACCGCACCCCCGAGAAGCTCTCCGACAAGGACATCTACTCGGCGCGCATCATCCCGAGCCGCGGCGCCTGGCTCGAGTTCGAGATCGACAAGCGCGACCAGGTCGGCGTGCGCATCGACCGCAAGCGCAAGCAGAGCGTGACCGTGTTCCTCAAGGCCCTCGGCCTCACGAGCGAGCAGATCCTCGAGGAGTTCAAGGGCTTCCCGTCGATCGAGCTCACCCTCGAGAAGGACTCCATCCTCACCAAGGAGGAGGCCCTCAAGGACATCTACCGCAAGCTGCGCCCGGGCGAGCAGGTCGCCGCCGAGGCCGCCCGCGCGCTCCTCGACAACTTCTACTTCAACGCGAAGCGCTACGACCTCGCGAAGGTCGGACGTTACAAGATCAACCGCAAGCTGGGCCTCGACACCGACATCAAGCAGTCGGTGCTCACCATCGAGGACATCATCGCGACGATCAAGTACCTCGTCGCGCTGCACGACACCTCGGCGCCGTACGTCACGACGCACGAGAACGGCTTCCAGACCATCAAGGGCCTCCGCGATGGCAAGAAGGTCGACGTGCGCCTCGACGTGGACGACATCGACCACTTCGGCAACCGCCGCATCCGCGCGGTGGGCGAGCTCATCCAGAACCAGGTCCGCACGGGCCTCTCCCGCATGGAGCGCGTCGTCCGCGAGCGCATGACCACGCAGGACATCGAGGCGATCACGCCGCAGACGCTCATCAACGTGCGTCCCGTCGTGGCGGCGATCAAGGAGTTCTTCGGAACGTCGCAGCTCTCGCAGTTCATGGACCAGAACAACCCGCTCGCGGGTCTGACCCACAAGCGCCGCCTCTCGGCGCTCGGCCCCGGCGGCCTCTCGCGCGAGCGCGCGGGCGTCGAGGTCCGTGACGTCCACCCGTCGCACTACGGCCGCATGTGCCCCATCGAGACGCCCGAAGGCCCGAACATCGGCCTCATCGGCTCGCTCGCATCGTTCGCGCGCATCAACGCGTTCGGGTTCATCGAGACCCCGTACCGCCGCGTCGTGAACGGCAAGGTCACCGACAAGATCGACTACCTCACGGCATCCGAGGAGGACGACTTCATCGTCGCCCAGGCGAACGCGCCGCTCACGAGCGACGCCCACTTCGCCGAGCCCCGCGTGCTCGCCCGCAAGAAGGGCGGCGAGGTCGACCTCATCCCGACCGAGCAGATCGGCTACATGGATGTCTCGCCGCGCCAGATGGTGTCGGTCGCGACGTCGCTCATCCCGTTCCTCGAGCACGACGACGCGAACCGCGCGCTCATGGGCGCCAACATGCAGCGCCAGGCTGTTCCGCTGCTGCGCTCGGAGAGCCCGCTCGTCGGCACCGGCATGGAGGGCTTCGCGGCCATCGACGCCGGCGACGTGATCACCGCCGACAAGGCGGGTGTCGTCTCCGAGCTCTCGGCCGACGTCATCACGATCCAGCTCGACGAGGGCGGCACGCAGGACTACTACCTGCGCAAGTTCGACCGCTCCAACCAGGGCACGAGCTACAACAACCGCGTCATCGTGAGTGCGGGCGACCGCATCGAGGCCGGCCAGGTGCTCGCCGACGGGCCCGCGACGGAGAACGGCGAGCTCGCGCTCGGCAAGAACCTCCTCGTGGCGTTCATGCCGTGGGAGGGCCACAACTTCGAGGACGCCATCATCCTGAGCCAGAACCTGGTGAAGGACGACACCCTCTCGTCGATCCACATCGAGGAGTACGAGGTGGATGCCCGCGACACGAAGCTCGGCAAGGAGGAGATCACGCGTGACCTCCCCAACGTCTCGCCGGAGCTGCTCGCCGACCTCGACGAGCGCGGCATCATCCGCATCGGCGCCGAGGTCCGCCCCGGCGACATCCTCGTCGGCAAGGTCACGCCCAAGGGCGAGACCGAGCTGAGCGCCGAGGAGCGCCTGCTGCGCGCCATCTTCAACGAGAAGAGCCGCGAGGTGCGCGACACCTCGCTCAAGGTTCCGCACGGCGAAGAGGGCACGATCATCGCGGTCAAGGAGTTCAACGCCGACAACGACGACGAGCTCGGCTCGGGCGTCAACCAGCGCGTCGTGGTCTACATCGCCCAGAAGCGCAAGATCACCGCGGGCGACAAGCTCGCCGGCCGTCACGGCAACAAGGGCGTCATCTCCAAGATCCTGCCGGTCGAGGACATGCCGTTCCTCGCGGACGGAACCCCGGTCGACGTGATCCTGAACCCGCTCGGCATCCCCGGCCGCATGAACTTCGGCCAGGTGCTCGAGACCCACCTCGGCTGGGTCGCCAAGCAGGGCTGGGAGGTCGACGGCTCCCCGAAGTGGGCGAACACGCTGCCCGACCACGCCCGCAGCGCGGCTCCCGGCACGAAGGTCGCGACCCCCGTGTTCGACGGTGCGCTCGAGAGCGAGATCGAGGGGCTCCTCGAGTCGACGATCCCGACGCGCGACGGTGAGCGCCTCATCGGTGCCAGCGGAAAGGCCCGTCTGTTCGACGGCCGTTCCGGCGAGCCCTTCCCCGAGCCCGTCTCGGTCGGCTACATGTACATCCTGAAGCTCCACCACCTGGTGGACGACAAGATCCACGCACGCTCGACCGGCCCCTACTCGATGATCACCCAGCAGCCGCTCGGTGGTAAGGCGCAGTTCGGTGGACAGCGCTTCGGCGAGATGGAGGTGTGGGCCCTCGAGGCCTATGGAGCCGCGTACGCGCTCCAGGAGCTGCTCACCATCAAGTCGGACGACATCCTCGGCCGCGTGAAGGTGTACGAGGCCATCGTCAAGGGCGAGAACATCCAGGAGCCGGGTATCCCCGAGAGCTTCAAGGTGCTCATCAAGGAGATGCAGTCGCTGTGCCTGAACGTGGAGGTGCTGTCCGCGGACGGCTCCACGGTCAACCTGCGCGACACGGACGACGAGGTCTTCCGTGCCGCAGAGGAGCTGGGCATCAACATCTCCACCCGCTTCGAGTCGTCGTCGATCGACGAGATCTAAGCGCGCCTCTCACTTACTACTGACGAACTCATAAGAGAGAAGAACAGAATTGCTCGACGTTCACGCGTTTGACGAAATCAAGATCGGCCTGGCGACCGCGGATGACATCCGCAAGTGGTCGCACGGCGAGGTGAAGAAGCCCGAGACGATCAACTACCGCACGCTCAAGCCCGAGAAGGACGGCCTCTTCGGAGAGCAGATCTTCGGCCCGAGCCGTGACTGGGAGTGCTCGTGCGGCAAGTACAAGCGGGTGCGGTTCAAGGGCATCGTGTGCGAGCGCTGCGGCGTGGAGGTCACCAAGTCCTCCGTGCGCCGTGAGCGCATGGGCCACATCGAGCTCGCCGCGCCGGTCACGCACATCTGGTACTTCAAGGGTGTGCCCAGCCGCCTCGGCTACCTGCTCGACATGGCGCCGAAGGACCTCGAGAAGGTCATCTACTTCGCCGCGTACATGATCATCTCCGTGGACGTGGACGGCCGCCACAGCGACCTCCCCGGCCTGGAGAACGAGATCCGTCTCGAGATCAAGACGCTCGAGGGCCAGCGCGACGCCCGCATCGCGGACCGTCTCGCCAAGCTCGAGGAGGACCTCGCGGCCCTCGAGGCCGAGGGTGCCAAGAGCGACCAGAAGCGCCGCGTCAAGGATGGCGCCGAGAAGGAGATGGGGCAGGCCCGCAAGTCGTTCGACGAGCAGATCGCCCAGCTCGAGCGCGTGTGGGACGACTTCCGCAACCTCAAGGTCGGCGACCTGAAGCCCGAGGACTCGGTGTTCCAGGAGCTGCAGGACCGCTTCGGCATGTACTTCGAGGCCTACATGGGCGCCGAGGCCATCCAGAAGCGCCTGCAGGCCTTCGACCTCGAGGCCGAGGCCGTTGACCTCCACGACCAGATCGCCAACGGCAAGGGCCAGAAGAAGATCCGCGCCATCAAGCGCCTCCGTGTGGTCAACTCCTTCCTGCAGACCGGCAACTCGCCGGCCGCCATGGTGCTCGAGGTCGTCCCGGTCATCCCGCCGGAGCTCCGCCCCATGGTGCAGCTCGACGGCGGCCGCTTCGCGACCTCCGACCTCAACGACCTCTACCGTCGTGTGATCAACCGCAACAACCGCCTGCGTCGCCTGCTCGACCTCGGTGCTCCCGAGATCATCGTGAACAACGAGAAGCGCATGCTGCAGGAGGCCGTCGACGCACTGTTCGACAACGGCCGCCGCGGTCGTCCCGTCACGGGCACCGGCAACCGCGCCCTCAAGTCCCTGAGCGACATGCTCAAGGGCAAGCAGGGCCGCTTCCGCCAGAACCTGCTCGGCAAGCGCGTCGACTACTCGGGCCGTTCGGTCATCATCGTGGGCCCGCAGCTCAAGCTCCACCAGTGCGGCCTGCCCAAGCAGATGGCGCTCGAGCTCTTCAAGCCGTTCGTGATCAAGCGACTCATCGACCTCAGCCACGCTCAGAACATCAAGAGCGCCAAGCGCATGGTCGAGCGCTCGCGCCCGCAGGTGTGGGACGTGCTCGAGGAGATCATCCGCGAGCGCCCCGTGCTGCTCAACCGCGCGCCCACGCTCCACCGCCTGGGCATCCAGGCGTTCGAGCCCCAGCTCGTGGAGGGCAAGGCCATCCAGCTGCACCCGCTCGTGTGCGCGGCGTTCAACGCCGACTTCGACGGCGACCAGATGGCTGTCCACCTGCCCCTGTCGGTCGAGGCCCAGGCCGAGGCCCGCGTGCTCATGCTCGCGTCGAACAACATCCTCAAGCCGTCGGACGGCCGTCCGGTGACCCTGCCCACGCAGGACATGATCATCGGCCTGCACCACCTGACGACGCTCAAGGAGGGTGCGACCGGTGAGGGCCGTGCGTTCTCGTCGATCGCCGAGGCGATCCTCGCGTTCGACCAGCACACGCTCGACCTCAACGCCAAGGTGCGCATCCGCCTCGAGAACGTGCACTTCGCCGAGGGCGAGGAGCCGGAGGGCTTCGTGCAGGGCCAGACCGTCCTGAAGGAGACCACGCTCGGACGGGCGATCTTCAACGAGACGCTGCCGAGCGACTACCCCTTCATCGAGAAGGTCGCCGACAAGGGCCAGATCTCCGCGATCGTCAACGACCTCGCGGAGCGCTACCCCAAGGTGGAGGTCGCGGCTGCGCTCGACCGCATCAAGGACGCGGGCTTCCACTGGGCCACGCGCTCCGGTGTGACCGTCGCCCTCTCGGACATCGTCACGCCGCCCTCGAAGCCGGAGATCATCGCCGGCTACGAGAAGCAGGCCGCGAAGGTCCAGGACCAGTTCGACAAGGGCCTCACGACCGACGCCGAGCGTCGCCAGGAGCTCATCGAGATCTGGAACAAGGCGACCGCCGAGGTGGCGACCGCGATGCAGGCGAACTTCACGTCCGACAACAACATCAACCGCATGGTGTCGTCGGGTGCCCGTGGTAACTGGATGCAGGTCCGCCAGATCGCCGGTATGCGCGGCCTCGTGTCGAACCCGAAGGGTGAGATCATCCCGCGCCCGATCGTGCACTCCTACAAGGAGGGCCTGACCGTGGCCGAGTACTTCATCTCGACCCACGGTGCTCGCAAGGGCCTCGCCGACACCGCGCTCCGCACGGCCGACTCGGGCTACCTCACGCGTCGTCTCGTCGACGTCTCGCAGGATGTCATCATCCGCGAGGACGACTGCGGCACGACCAAGGGCCTCGACATGCCGATCGCCGCGCAGGGTGCCGACGGCACCTGGGTGCTCGACTCCAACGTCGAGAACTCGGTGTACGCGCGCAGCCTCGCCGCCGACGCCGTCGACTCCAAGGGCAAGGTCATCGCGCCCGCCGGGTCTGACGTCGGAGACGTGCTGCTCGACACGCTGCTCGCCGCCGGTGTGCACGACATCAAGGTCCGCTCCGTGCTCACGTGCGAGTCGGCCGTCGGTGTGTGCGCGGTCTGCTACGGCCGCTCGCTCGCGACGGGCCTGCTCGTCGACATCGGCGAGGCCGTCGGCATCATCGCGGCGCAGTCGATCGGCGAGCCCGGAACGCAGCTCACGATGCGCACGTTCCACACCGGTGGTGTGGCCTCCGCGGACGACATCACGCAGGGTCTGCCCCGCGTGACGGAGCTCTTCGAGGCCCGCACCCCCAAGGGTGCGTCGCCCATCGCCGAGGCCGCCGGCCGCATCACCATCGAGGACACGGATCGCGCCCGCCGCATCATCCTGACCCCCGACAACGGTGACGAGCCCATCGCCTACCCGGTGCTGCGCCGTGCGACCCTCCTCGTCGAGGACGGCCAGCACGTCGAGCTCGGCCAGCAGTTCCACGTCGGAAACCTCGACCCGAAGGAAGTCCTCCGCGTCAAGGGTGTCCGCGCCGTGCAGCAGCACCTGGTCGACGGAGTGCAGGGCGTCTACCGCTCGCAGGGTGTGCCGATCCACGACAAGCACATCGAGGTCATCGTCCGCCAGATGCTCCGCAAGGTGACCGTGGTCGACCACGGCGACACCGAGCTGCTCCCGGGCGAGCTCGTCGACCGGGCCCGCTACACCGAGCTCAACCGCGGCGCGGTTGTCGAGGGCAAGCACCCGGCGTCGGCCCGCCAGGAGGTCATGGGTATCACCAAGGCGTCCCTCGCGACCGAGTCGTGGCTGTCGGCCGCGTCGTTCCAGGAGACCACGCGTGTTCTCACGCAGGCCGCCATGGAGGGCAAGTCCGACCCGCTGATGGGCCTCAAGGAGAACGTCATCATCGGAAAGCTCATCCCGGCCGGCACGGGTCTCCCGCGCTACCGCGATGTGTCTGTCGAGGCCACCGAGGAGGCGAAGGCCGAGCGCTACCCGAACCGCATCTTCACGGATGAGTCGGTGTTCAGCGAGTCCGACCTGAGCTTCGTCGACTTCGACAGCTTCAACTCCGACGACTACACGCCCGGCACCTACAACTAGGCACCGGCGGTAGCCACGAGGATGCCCTCCACTTCGGTGGGGGGCATCCCTCGTTAAGGCGGCCCGACAGCGGGAGTTCCCCGCTGCTAGGGTGACCGTGTGTTCGCCTACCCGCCGACCCCGACGGACGATGCCGGGTTCGCCATCGTCACCGACCGCTTCGTCTGCCTGCTGAGCGCCGACGCGACCGCCGACACGGCGCGCGAGCTCTTCCAGCAGCTCGACGACGACGGAGCCCGGCTCGAGGATGCCCTCGCGACGCTCGACCGCGTCGAGGGCGTCGAGCGCGTGGCCCTCGTCGAGATCGTCGACCCCCGCACCATGCGGGTCGCCGTGCGCGGCCGCGTCTCGGTGGGCATCGAGGGCAGCACCGCGACGCGCCTCTCCGGTCCCGTCGAGGCGACGTGGATCATGAGCGACGCACGCGACGTGACGTCGCTGTGGCTCTCGCTCGAGGCGGGCGCCCCCGAGGGCGATGTGCTGCCCCTCGCCCGCGGAGTCGTGCGCGCGAGCGCCCTGCGTGCCGAGCCTGCGGAGGAGGCCGCGCCCCGCGCCGCGCGCGAGCCCCGGCCCGCCGCGGTCGTCGAGGCGCAGCCGGAACCGGAGCCGGAGCCAGAACCAGAGCCGGAGCCAGAACGAGAGCCAGAACCAGAGCCGGAGCCGGAGCCGGAGCCGGAAGGCGACGAGATCCCCGCGGCACTGCGCGACGACCTCGATGAGTGGCTCGCCGACGGCGGTCCGCGCTGGATCCTGCGCCTCCCCGACGGCCACGAGCTCGACGCCGACGGCACCATCGTCATCGGCCGCCGATCGTGGGAGCAGCCCGAGGGCGACGAGGTGAAGCACGTGTCCGTGCCCTCGCCCAAGAAGCAGATCTCGGGAACCCATCTCGAGCTCGCGATAGTCGACGGCCAGCTCGTCGCCCGCGACCTGGACTCGACGAACGGTACGATCGTCCTGACGCCGGAGCGGCCGCCACGGCTTCTCCACGGGGGACGTACGACGTCGCTGCAGACTGGAGATATCCTCGATTTGGGAGAGAGCTTCCGGATCGTGGTCAGCAACCGCGACTAGCCGCTCCTCCCGCTCAACGAACCCGCAGCCGCTACGAGTCCGTCAGGAGGGAGCCATGGTCAAGCGTGTGACATCCACGCCACCGGTGCTCGCGGGCTTCACGTACGTGCGGCCGCTCGGCACGGGCGGGTTCGCCGACGTGTTCCTCTACGAGCAGGACATGCCGCGCCGGGTCGTGGCCGTCAAGGTGCTGCTCAACGACGCGATCAACCCGGAGGTGCTGCGCACCTTCAACACCGAGGCCGACATCATGGCGCGGCTGAGCGCGCACCCCTCGATCGTCACGATCTACCAGGCGAGCATCTCGTCGGACGGCAGGCCCTACCTGGCCATGGAGTTCTGCCCCGACACCATGAGCGCGCGCTACAAGAAGGCGCCCCTCGGCGTGGGCGAGGTGCTCGACACGGGCGTGCGCATGGCCGCCGCCCTCGAGACCGCCCACCGCGCGGGCGTACTGCACCGCGACATCAAGCCGTCGAACGTGCTCGTCACGTCGCTCGGCTCTCCCGTGCTCGCCGACTTCGGGATCGCCGCGGCGATCAACGCGGAGGGCGGGGCGCCCGAGCTCTTCGCCATGTCCGTGCCGTGGAGCTCGCCCGAGGTGCTCGCCGAGACGGTGTCCGGCTCGGTGGCGAGCGAGATCTGGAGCCTCGGCGCGACCCTCTACACGCTGCTCGCCGGCCGCAGCCCGTTCGAGCTCCCCGACCGCACCAGGAACACGCGCGACCAGCTCTCCGCACGGGTCGCGAAGGCGCACTACACCCCGGTGGGGCGCGCCGACGTGAGCGAGAAGCTCGAGGGCATCCTCGCGCGCAGCATGTCGAAGGACCCGGCCAAGCGCTACGAGTCGATGCTCGCCTTCGCGGAGGACCTGCGCTGGGCGCAGTACGAGCTCGGCATCCCGCCGACGGCCCTCGAGGTCGCGGCCACGGAGTGGGCGGCCGCGTCGTCGCCCGTCGACTTCGCCGACGCGGCCCCGCGGGGCCCCGTGATCACGACGGTCAACAAGGACTCCCGGCGGGCCGCCCGCGCGCAGACCGTGCTCAGCCGCCTCGCCGACGAGGCCGACGGGGTCACGGCGGGCACGAGGCCGTCCGCGGGCTGGAGGCTCCCCGCCGTCATCGTCGTGTCGGCGGTCGTGCTCGTGGGGGTCGCCGTGCTGACCCTCAAGCTCCTGGGAGTGTTCTGACGTGCCCCGAGCGACGCCCCGCACGTCCTCCGCACGACCCCTCCTGAAGGTCGGCGCCGCCGTCGCGGGCATCGCGGTGCTCGCGGGCCTCGCCGTGGTCGCGACCGGCTACGACGCGCAGGAGGTCCCGCGCCTCGAGACCTCGGTGTGGGTGACGAAGGCCGACGGCCAGTACGCGCGCGTGAACACCGAGCTCGCCGAGCTCGACACCGTGCGCTCGGTGCAGGATCCCACGAGCGTCGTGCAGGCGGGCGCGAACAGCCTCGTGTTCAGCCAGGGCTTCAGCCAGCTGTGGACCATCGACTCGGCCAACGCCGTGGACCTCAGCGAGGGCGCCGTCGCCGCCGACGGCTCGGGCGCGCCCGCGACGAGCAGCAGCACGCCCGCGGGCACGCGCTCGGTGGCCTCGGCCGGCAGGTACGTGCTGTACCTGACCGACACGGGCGGCGTATACCTGAGCGTGCTCGACGGCAGCAGCGGGGTGTCCGCCGCCATCCCGCTCAACCCGTTCGCGAACGTGGTGGTCGAGGAGGGGCAGGATCCCCCCACCTACTCGGCATCGGCCGTCGCCGTCTCGGATGACGGCACCGTCGTGCTGTACTCCTCGGCCGAGTCCGCGATCCGGCGCTTCGACGCCGAGCGCCTCCAGTTCATCGGGGGCGCCACGACGGTCGCCTCCCCGCCGCAGGCCGAGTCGCAGCTCGAGCTCGCCGTCGTCGGGCAGAAGTGGATCCTGAGCGCGGCGGCCGAGGGGCTCGCGTGGGTCGAGGGCGTCGGCGCCCCCGTCGAGACGGGCGCGGGCGCGGATGCGCGGCTGCAGTCCAGCTCGTCGACAGGCTCGTCCGCCTACCTCGCCGACTCGGAGGGCCTGTACGGCGTCGACCTCGGATCGGGTGCTGCGACGGTCGTGGCCACCGCCACGGGCATCCCTGCGGCGCCCGTCGCCCTCGACGGCACCGTCTACGCGGCGTGGCTGACCGCGGACTCCGGAACCCTGTGGTCGTCGGCGACGGGGCAGACGACGACGCTCGAGACCGAGTCCGACGTGCTCGCGGACGAGCGGGCGATCGTGCCGGTCTTCCGCAGCAACGGACAGCGCGCCGTGCTCAACGAGACCTCGTCGGGGATGGTCTGGACGGTGCCGGACGGGACGCTCGTCCCCACCTCCCAGTGGCAGGTCGACGACGAGACCCAGGAGAACACGGGGACCGTCGTCGTCGACGATGTCGCCGAGGAGAAGCCGCCCGTCGCCGTCGCCGATGCGTTCGGCGTGCGCAGCGGGGCCCAGGTGTCGCTCCCGCTGCTGCTCAACGACCACGATCCGAACAAGAAGGACGTGCTGTCGATCTCGGCCGACGCGACGGCGACCGGGCTCTCCGACCCGGCCTTCGGCACCCTCGGCCTCGCCTCGAACAACCAGCAGGCCGTCGTCACGGTCACGGGGTCGAGCGGCTCGGCGACGTTCTCGTACGCGGTCACCGACGGCGCCGCCGTGTCCGAGCCCGCGCCGGTCACGCTCACGATCGTGCCGGACGACCAGAACTCCGCGCCCGTGTGGTGCGGCATCGACGCGTGCAAGCAGGTCTGGCCCAGCCCGCAGATCTCGCCGGGCGGCACCGTCACGATCCCCGTGCTCACGGGCTGGGTCGACCCCGAGGGCGACCCCTTCGTGCTCTCCGACGCGCGCGCCGAGAACGACTCGGACCCCGTCTCCGTCGTCGCGACCTCCGACGGCCGCGTCGCCGTGCGGCACAACGACCCGAACGCCCCCGCGAGCGCGATCTCGATAGTCGTGACCGTCACCGACTCGCGCGGGGCGAGCGCCGAGAAGGTCCTCGTCGTGTCGGTGAGCTCGAGCCCCGCCCTCGATGTCGCGCCCGTCGTCGTCGTCGCGGGGGCGGGCGAGAAGGCCACCGTGCGGGTCGCCGACCACGTGACCGGCGGATCGGGTGCGTACCGCGTGCTCGACGCCGTGGCGTCGTCATCGTCGTCGTCGCTGCTCGTCGTGCCGAACGCCGCGGCCGGCACCGTCGAGCTCACGGCCGTGACGCCGGGCGAGTACCTCGTCACCTACAGCGTGCAGGATGCCACGACGCTCGCCGAGCAGTCGTCGATCATCCGCCTCACGGTGCCCGAGGAGGGCGCGCCGCTCACGATCCCCCCGGTCACGGCGTTCGTGCGCGCCAACGAGGACACCACGATCGACATGGTCGGGGCCGTGCAGAACAGCACGGGCCGCGTGCTCATCGTCTCGCAGGTCACGTCGTCCGACCCGGGCCTGAGCGCGAGCGTCGTGGGCCAGTCGCAGGTGCGCGTGAGCGGCTCGACGGCGTCGGGCGAGCCCGGCCGCGTGGGCACGGCGCTCGTGACGATCACCGACGGCGCGGGCGCGGTGGTCGAGGGGCAGCTCACGGTGTTCCAGGTGGCGCAGAGCACGGATGCGTTCCCCATCGCGGTGCCCGACAGCGTGACGGTGCGCGCGGGCGGCCAGGTCGACATCCCCGTGCTCGCCAACGACCTCAGCCCGCGCGGCGAGCGGCTCGTGCTGCACCCGCAGGTGGACTCGACGACGGCGTCGACCGCGCTCGCCTTCGCGGCGGCGGACTCACTGCGCTACCTGGCTCCGCAGACCCCCGGGGTCTACACCGTGCGGTACTCGGTCTACCTCGAGTCGCGGCCCGACCGCCTCGACACCACGACCGTGTCGGTCACCGTGCTGCCCGAGGGGGCGAACAGGGCGCCGCAGCCCGCGATCCTCACGGCGCGCACCCTGAGCGGCCAGACGGTGCGCATCCCCGTCTCGAGCTTCGGCGCCGACCCCGACGGCGACGGCGTCGTGCTCTCGTCGGTCGACCAGCCCGGCGCGGGCAAGGGCGTCGCGGCGATCTCGGCCGAGGGCGACTCGATCCTCTACACGGCCCCCGCGGGCGGCGTGCCCGACGGCCAGGTGAGCTTCGCGTACTCGGTGCGCGACACGAGCGGGGCAGAGGGCTCGGCGCTCGTGCGCGTGGGCGTGCTCGGCAAGGCGCTCTCCGACACGACGCCCGTGACCTACAGCGACTACGTGCGCACCACGGCGTCCGCGCCCAACCCCGTGACCGTCATCCCCCTCATCAACGACAGCGACCCCTCGCAGGGAGTCCTCCGCATCATCGCGCTCGCGCCCAACGCGCCCGCGGGCACCGCGGAGTACGACCGGCTCGAGTCGCTCATCGACGCGTCGACCTCCCTCGACGACGGCACCGTCGTGCTCGCCGCGGGCGCCGTCGAGGGCACCCACTCGTACGTCTACACGGTGCAGTCGTCGATCTCCACGAGCACCGCGGAGGGCCTCATCGTCGTGAGCGTCGCCGACGTCGCCGCTCCCGACTACCCCGTCGTCACCGACACGGTCGTGACGGCCAAGACGCGCCTCGACCTCGCCACGACGGGGCTCGACGTGGTGACGGGCAAGGTGCAGTGGCCCTCGGGGGATGTCTCGAGCCTCACCCTCGACCTCTGGCCGGGTGCGGCGTCCGGTTTCACGGTCTCGGGCAGCACGATCAAGGGTGACCTGCCCGCCCGCGGCGCCCTCATCCCCTTCTCGCTCACGGGCGTGGACTCCGCGGGCGGGCCCGTCGTGAGCTACGGGTTCCTCCGCATCCCCGCGTTCGACGACATGCGCGTGCAGGTGCGCTCGAACGTCACCGCCGTCGAGGTCGACGAGGAGAAGTCAGCGAGCTTCGCCGTGCGCGACCTGCTCGACGTCGGGCGTTCGGACAGCATCCAGATCCGCGACGACGCGTCGTTCACCGTGCAGCGCGCCAACGCGTCGTGCTCGCCCAGCGGGTCGACGGGCGCGACCTACGCGGCGGGCCGCGAGGCGCCGTGGGTCGACTCGTGCACGATCCCCGTGCGCATCTCCGGCCAGTCGACGTGGACCATGGTGTCGATCCCCGTGAGCATCCTGCCGAAGGACCCGCAGGCGATCCTGAGCTCGGTCACCCGCACGATCTCGCCCGGTGCCTCGGAGTCCATCGACCTGTACGCGAACATGACGACGTGGGAGGGCGGCCGCGTCGGCGACACCAAGGCCCTCGCCTACACGATCTCGGGCGGCGGCACGGCGTTCATCGTCAACCAGGCGGGCACGAAGGTCTCGATCGACACCCGGGCCGACGCGCCCCCCGGCACGCGCTCGACCATCCAGGTGGCGACGGACGCCTACGGCGGCCTCACGGCGGCCATCACCCTCATCGTGGGCGTCGCCCCGCCGGACGCCCCGCGTGGCGCGACCTTCACGCAGCAGTGCGACGTGAGCAGGGGCGCCTCGTGCACGATCTCCGTCGCGGGCGTCTCGGGCGAGTACGACCCGTTCGCGGGCAAGGCGGGGTCGGGCCTCAAGCTCGTCTCCGTCGGCTCGGGCGCGCCCGTGGCGTGCCCGGTCGCGACCGTGTCCGTCGCGAACGGCACCCAGGTCGTCGCATCCTGGCCCTCGGGGCCGAAGCCCGTGGGCGGGGAGTGCGTCGTGCCGTTCACGGTGTCGGACGCGCAGGGCCGCACGGGCACGGGGCAGCTCACGATCGACGTGCTCGGCTACCCGCAGACGCCCGACTCGGTCGTCACCCAGTCGTACACGGGCAGCAGCGTGACGATGTACGTCGCGCTCGGCAGCGCGACCCAGGCGCACCCGGCCGTCTCGGGCGCGACCCTCGTCGAGAACGGCAGCCCCGTCGGCACCTGCGTCGCCGCGCCGCCCACCGGCTACACATGCACGGTGACGGGGCTCGAGAACGGGGCAGCGCACACCTACACGGCGCAGGCGGTCAACAGCGTCGGGACCTCCGGAGACACGACGCCCGTCACGACGAACGCGTACCAGCCTCCGCAGGTGTACTCGATCACCGCGAACCCCAAGTACGTGGCCGGCACGACCAAGCAGACGCAGGGCGTCATGACCGTCACCGTCACGGGCAGCCCCGACGCCGTCGCCTACCGCATCGACGGCTCCAGCCAGCCCGCGTTCAGCGCGCCCACCGACGTCACCCTGCCCACCGGCCCGCAGACGCTCGCGATCATCCCGATCAGCCGCTACGCCCCGCCCCTCACGGGGTCGAACGAGGGCACGAGCCAGACCGCCACCTTCACGGTGCCCGGCACGCCCCGCTTCTCGACGGCCGCCGTGGCGAGCAAGACGGGCTCGGCCCAGGCCACCGTGACGGCGACCGCCGACTGGAACGGCGTCTCGAGCGGCACGCTCACCTACTTCATGTCCACGTCGTCGGGCCTGAGCTGCACGACGAACGGCGCGGGCACCGCGATCGTGGGCCCCGGGGGAGCCACGGAGTCTGCGACGGGCGTCTTCGACGGGCTGGCCGCCGAGCGCGACTACTACTTCGTGGCCTGCGCCAACAACGGCTTCGGCACCTGGACCTCCAACCAGACGACGATCGACACGTACACGCACCCCGGTGACGTGGGCGGCAGCTACACGTACACGGTCGGCACCGCTCCGACGTCGTCGGGCTCGACCTGGCTGTGGGACTCCGTGACCTCCGGGGTCACGGCCCCCGGCGGTGCCCTGCACCTGCAGTACCGCGTCGACGGCACGCGCACCGACAACACGCTCGTGCTGACGGAGTCGCGCATCAGCGACGTCTCCGTGCGCAACTGCAACAACTTCTTCACGGGACTGTGCGGCAACTGGCAGGACCTCTCGCCCACCGACGTGCCGACCATCGTGCGGGTGACCTTCCCCGAGGTGTGCCCCGCGACGCCGTCGACCGACGACATCGTCGTGAGCGCCGGCGCCTCGCCCTACGCGAGCCTCGCCTTCGACGCCGCGACCACCACGTACTCGGCGAGCTTCGGCGGACCCTTCACGAGCCTGGGCACGGCGAGCTTCGCCTGCACCCCATGACCACCCGAGAGGACAAAGAATGACGATCCCCACCGAGCAGGCGACCTGGTTCGCCGAGACGTTCTCGCTGCTCGCGGACAACGTCGAGCAGGCGATCCTCGGCAAGCGCAAGGTCGTCGAGCTCGTGCTCGCCACGGCCATCAGCGAGGGCCACGTGCTGCTCGAGGACTTCCCGGGCACCGGCAAGACGGCGCTCGCACGCACCATCGCGCAGACGATCACGGGCGTGAGCACGCGCATCCAGTTCACCCCCGACCTGCTGCCGGGCGACGTCACGGGCATCACCGTCTACGACCAGAAGAAGGGCGAGTTCCAGTTCCACTCGGGCCCCGTCTTCGCCAACGTCGTGCTCGCCGACGAGATCAACCGGGCGAGCCCGAAGACGCAGTCGGCGCTCCTCGAGGTGATGGAGGAGGGGCAGGTCACCGTCGACGGCGTCACGCGCCCCGTCGGCAGCCCGTTCCTCGTCATCGCGACGCAGAACCCCGTCGAGCAGGCGGGCACCTACCGGCTGCCCGAGGCGCAGCTCGACCGCTTCATGATCAAGACGTCGATCGGGTACCCCGACGAGGCCGCGACCATGCGCATCCTGCAGGGCGTCACGGCCGGGAAGAAGGAGGTGCGCGGCATCGTCGAGCCCGCGACCCTCGTGACGATGACCGACATCTCGCGCGGCGCGTACGTGAACCCGCTGCTCTTCGACTACATCATGCGCATCGTGGATGCCACGCGCCGCGCCTCCGAGGTCAAGCTCGGCGTGAGCGTGCGCGGCGCTATCGCGCTCTCGAAGCTCGTCATGACGTGGGCCGTCGCCCACGGCCGCACCTTCGTGACGCCGGACGACGTGCGCGACCTCGCGGTGCCCGCACTCGCGCACCGCCTCATCCTCGTGCCCGAGGCCGAGTTCGACGGCGTCACGGCCGTGGGCGTCATCGGCCAGATCCTGCTCGACGTCCCCGCCCCCGCGGAGAACGGCGCTGCGTGAAGTCTGAGACCGAAGCCGGGCTGAGCCGCACCCAGGCGGGCACGCGGACACGCGCCGAGACGGTGACCCGGTACACGAGCACGCGGGCCGGCGTCGTCGGGTCGAGCGTGTTCTGGGGCCGGCGGGCGCTGCGTGCCGTCCGCCGGGCCTCGGGCGCGGCGGGCACGTGGCTCAGCGAGACCGTCACGAGCGCTGGGTGGCTGCTGCTCGCCGTGCTCGCGGCGGGCGTGGTGGGCGGTCTCGCGCTCGGCTGGGTGGAGGCATGGGTGGTCGCGGCCGTCGCGCTCCTGCTGCTGTTGTTCTGCGTGCCGTTCCTGTTCGGCGGCCACGACTACCGCGTGCACCTCGTGCTCGACCGCGACCGCGTGGTCGCGGGCACGGATGTCGACGCGCACCTGGAGATCCGCAACCAGTCGCACCGACCGGCCCTGCCCGGCATCGTCGACGTGCCCGTGGGCGAGGGGCTCGTCGAGGCGCACGTGCCCCTGCTGCTCCCCGGCGCCGAGCACCGCGAGAACCTCGTCATCGGCGCGCACCGGCGCGGCGTGATCACCGTCGGGCCCATGACCATCGCGCGCGGCGACCCCATCGGCATCCTCCGCCGCGAGGTGGCCTGGCCGCAGGTCGAGCAGGTGTTCGTGCACCCCGTGACGGTGCCCATCCCGTCCACGAGCGCGGGCAACATCAAAGACCTCGAGGGCTCGCCGACCAGGGACATCGTGCCCGCCGACCTGTCGTTCCACGCCATCCGCGAGTACGCGCCCGGCGACTCCCAGCGGCACGTCCACTGGAAGTCGACCGCCAAGACGGGCGTGCTCATGGTGCGCCAGTACGAGGAGACCCGCCGCGCGCGCATCGCCGTCGTGCTCGACCTGCGCACCGAGGAGTTCGCCGACGACGACGAGTTCGAGATGGCCGTGAGCGCCGCCGCGTCGCTGGGCGTCCAGGGCGTCAGGGACGGGCGCGATGTGCTCGTGTCGATGAGCGCCGACATCCCCGAGCTCGCGCGCACCACGACTCTCGCCATCAGCACCATCCCGACCCTCACGCCGCGCACCCTCCTCGACGGCATGTCGCAGGTCGAGGGCAGCGAGCGCGCGCTCCACCTCGAGACCGTGACGTCGCTCACCGTGCAGGCCCACCCCGAGCTCTCGACAGCCTTCGTCGTGACGGGCAGCCGGCCGACCCTCACGCGCCTGCGCACCGCGGCCCTCGCGTTCCCCGTCGACGTCGTCACGGTCGCCGTGCGCGTCGAGCCGGGGGCGGAGCCGACCCTCCGGTCGACGGGCGACCTCACCGTCATGACCATCGGCGCCCTCCACGACCTCACGCACATGATCGCGCGGGGGGCCCTCTCGTGAGGTCCGTGCGCGCGGGATGGGACGTCGCCTACGTCGTCGTGGGCGTAGCGATAGCCGCCGCCTTCGCCTGGCCGATCTACGAGACCCCGCGCGTCGCCGTGGTCGCGGCCGTGGGCGCCGTGGTCGGCGCGGGGCTCGTGATCCTCGGCCGGCGGCTCGGCTGGCGCTTCCGGCGCGTCGGGCTCCTGGCTGGCGCGGCCTTCGTGCTCCTCGTCGTGCCGCTCGCCGTGCCCTCGGGCCTCGGCGGCATCGACACGTTCGTGCGGGCGCTGCGCGACGGCGTGCTGGGGGTCGTCCTCGGCTGGAAGCAGCTCGTCACGCTGAGCCTGCCCCTCGGCGACTACCAGGCCGTGCTCGTGCCCTTCATGGTCGTCGTGCTCGCGGGCTCGGTGCTCGCCCTCTCGCTCGTGTTCCGCGGCGGCCGGTGGGCCGGTGCGGCGGTGCCCGTCGTCATCGCCATGTCGGTGTTCGGCATCGCGTTCGGCGCGAGCACCACGGGCTCCCCGCTCGCCGTCGGCCCGTTCCTGCTCCCCGCCCCGCGCGAGGTGCTCCTGGGAGTGGCCCTCGTCGTCGCGTCGCTCGTGTGGCTCGTCGGCAGGTCGCGGTTCGCGCGCCTCGAGTCCCTCGCCCTCGCGCAGGCGAGCACGGCCGGGGTGCGGCAGGCGCCGCAGTCGTTCTGGCGCACCGCGCGCCGGCGCATCCTCGCCGCGGTCCTGCTCGTCGCCGCCCTCGTCGGGGGCCTCGCGATAGCGCCCCTCGCCGCGGGGATCTCGCCGCGCCAGGCGCTGCGCGACGGCATCGACCCGCTCGTGGTGCTGCGCGACCAGCCCAGCCCGCTCGCGGCCTACCGCTCGTGGTTCGCGGGCGACGCCTTCGGCACGGAGCTGTTCACGGTCTCCGGGGACACGTCCGGCATCGACCGCATCCGCATCGCGACGCTCGACACCTACGCGGGCGACCTGTTCGAGGTCGGGCCGGGCACGCGCTTCAGCAGGCTGCCCCGCACGACGCCCGCGGGGCCGAGCAGCGAGATCACGATCACCATCGGCGACGGCTTCGACGGCCCCTGGGTCCCCGTGCCCACGGGCGTCACCGCGGCGCCCACGTTCACGGGCGCGCGCGCCGCCACGCTCGCCGACGGGTTCTACATCGGCGAGTCGGATGCCACGGCGCTCGACACCGCGCTCGCGGACGACGGCGCGTACGGCCTGCGGCCCGGCGACTCATACCGTGTGTTCGGCGCCGCCGACGACGCGGGCGACGCACTCGCGTCGTCGACCGGCGGAGAGTCCCTCATCCCCGTCGACGCCTATCCGGCCCTCGTCGACTGGGTCGAGGCGCAGGGGGTGCCCCGCACGGGAGCCGGCCTCGTCGACCTCGTCGCACGGCTCACCTCCCGCGGCTACCTGAGCCACTCGCTCACCGACGGGCCCGCGGCGTCCGCCTGGATCGCCGACCTCTCCGCGCGCGCGGGCTACGCGTTCCAGCCGAGCTACGCGGGCCACTCCACGGCGCGCGTCGAGGAGCTCTTCACGCAGCTCGACGACCAGCAGCAGCGTGCCGGAGAGGGCGCGCCCGAGGAGCTCCTCGTCGCGGCGGTCGGCGACGACGAGCAGTTCGCCACGGCGGCCGCGCTGCTCGGCAGGTACTTCGGCTTCGACTCCCGCGTCGTCGTGGGGGTGCGCCTCGCCGCGGCGGGGGAGCGGCCGTCGGTCGAGCCGTGCGCCGAGGGCGTGTGCACGGGCGCCAACGTCACGGCCTGGGCCGAGGTGCTCACGCCCACGGGCGCGTGGGCGCCCCTCGACTCGAGCCCGCAGTTCTCCGTGGCGCCCACGACCATCGCGGTGGGCGAGCAGCTGCCCGAGAACCCGACCGTGCCCGACCAGACCAGCACGCAGGTCGTGACCCCGCCCGCGGCGCAGCGCGACGACTCCGACGGCGCGGACGCACCGCCGCCGGCCCTCCCGGGCTGGCTCGAGCTGCTGCTGCCCATCCTCGGCAAGGTGGGCATGGGCGCCCTCCTGATCGCGCTCCTGCTGCTTCCCGCGGCCGTCCTGGTCATCGCGAAGACGCTCCGCCGCCGCGCGCGCCGTGAGGCGCCCGTGCCCGAGGTGAGCATCGTCGGCGCGTGGGACGAGCTCGTCGACAGCTACGTCGACAACGGTGCCGAGCTCGCCCGCAACCGCACGCGCGCCTCGATCGCCGCCGAGGTCGGGCGTCCTGCCGCGATCGCGCTCGCCGCGGCCGTCGACCGCGCCGTGTTCGCCGAGAACCCGCCGGGGCGCGACGCGAGCGAGACGGCGTGGCGGCTCGTCGACGAGGAGCGCGCCGTGATCACGCGTGCGAGCACGAGAATGGAGAGGATCAGGGCCGGGCTCAACCCCGCCTCGTTCCTCCGCCACCTGGATCCCGGACTCCTGCTCAGGGCAGGCCGCGCCGTGTTCCGCCGAAAGGAAGTCGCATGAGCACCGAGGCCCTCGTGCAGGCCCTCATCATCGTCAACGTCCTCACCGTGGTGGTGGGGCTCGGCGTCTACGTCTGGTACGGGTTCGCGCTCTCCAGGCTCTTCCCGAAGCTCGGGGCAGAGGCGTGGAAGGGCTGGGTGCCGATCCTCAACGAGGCGGAGATCCTGGCGCGCGGCGGCCTGCCCGCGTGGAACGTCGTGTTCTACTTCATCCCGGTCGTGCAGCTCTACGGCATCTACCTCAAGGCGATAGCGGTGCACCGCATCGGCGAGTCGTTCGGCAGGGGCTCCGGCTTCGCCGTGCTCGGGGTCTTCCTCCCGCCGCTGTGGGCGACCCTCCTCGCGGGGCAGGGGATGCCCGCGGCAGGCGCCTACGACCGTCGGGTCGAGGGTCTCGTCGCCCAGCCCGCCGACCCCGCGGCACCCGCCGGACCGGTGCTCGCGCCGCCCGTCTACGCGTCGGCCCCGCCGCCGCCTCCCGCGGCGCCCGTGCCCGTGGCGTTCCCGTCCCTGGCCGCGGCCGGGGAGCCGCCGTTCCCGCCGCTGCCCGAGCAGCCGCCGACCCCGGCCGCTCCGCAGGCCCCGCCGGCTCCGCCCGCCGCGCCCGCGCCGACCGCCGCGCCTGCGCCGACCGCCGCGCCCGCGCCGGCCCCCGCCCCCGAGCCGGAGGGCTCGGTGTACCACCCGTGGTCGCGGGCCCCCGTCGCGGCGCCCGTGACCGTACCCTCGGTCGCCGACACCGTGATCCACCCCGTCCCCGTCGAGGACGACGACGAGCTCGACCGCACGGTGGCCATCGACCGCCGTCCCGTCGTCCCGTGGCGCATCGTGACCGACGAGGGGCACGTGATCCCGCTGCGCCGCCGCACGGTCATCCTCGGGCGCAAGCCCGCGACCACGACCGCCGACGTCGACGTCATCGCCGTGCCCGACACGACGAAGACGCTCTCCAAGAACCACGCGCGCCTCGAGCTCTCGGACGAGGGCACGTGGACCGTGCACGACCTCGCCTCCACCAACGGGGTCATCATCATCGAGCCCGACGGCACCGAGACGCTGCTGCCCGAGGGCGGCTCCGCGCCCATCCCCGGACGCTTCATGCTCGGCAAGGTCGCCCTGCGCGTCGCCTTCGACGACACGGAGTCGACCCGGTGAGCGAGGTGCGCGCCCCCGGCGGCGTCGTGCTCGCCGTCGCGGCGGAGACCGATACGGGGCTCAAGCGCCAGGTCAACGAGGACTCGCTCCTCGCTCAGTCGCCCGTGTTCGTCGTCGCGGACGGCATGGGCGGGTACGAGGCCGGCGACCGCGCGAGCGCCGCCGTCGTGGACGCCTTCCGTCCCCTGGCGGGCGACGGCTACGCCGACCTCGCGGGCGTGCGCGCCGCGCTCATCGCGGCGTCGGCGGGGGTCGCCGAGGTCGCGGGCGGCACGACGCGCGGCGCGGGCAGCACCGTCACGGGCGCCGCTATCGTGGAGCATGAGGGCGTCGCCCACTGGCTCGTCTTCAACGTGGGCGACTCGCGCGTGTACCGCCACCTCGGCAACGAGCTCGAGCAGCTCACCGTCGACCACTCGCTCGGCCAGGAGCTCGTCGACCAGGGCGAGCTGAGGCGCGACGAGATGCAGTCGTTCGCGGAGCGCAACGTCATCACGCGCGCCATCGGTGCCGCCGACAGCACGGCCGACAGCTGGCTCATGCCCGTCGTCGACGGCGAGCGGCTGCTCATCTGCTCCGACGGCCTGCACTCGGAGCTGGCCGACGAGGGCATCCGCGCGACCCTCACTATGGGCGGCAAGCCCGAGTCCGCGGCGCGCACGCTCGTGCAGCGGGCGAAGGATGCCGGCGGGCGCGACAACATATCCGTCATCGTCATCGACGTGGTCTCGGGCGGCAGCCCGCTCGTGGGCGAGTTCACGACGGGCGCCCCGGCCGTCGGGGACGACCTCGCCGACCCCGACCTCGACGACACGACGGTTCCCGTGAGGAGCTCCTGATGGCCGACGACGAGGACACCGTGGTGCCCGACGCCGAGGAGGGCGACCGGACCGTCGTCGTCGAGCGCGGCGACGGCGACGGCGACGGCGACAAGACCGTCGTCGTCGCTCGGAGGCCCCGCACACCCCAGCCCCCCGTGCCGCTCGGGGCGGACGACCCCGACGAGGACCGCACGGTGGTCGTGGAGCGCGACGACGACAGGACCGTCGTCGTCGAGCGCAAGGGACGGGGCAAGCGCTCCTCGGACGCGACGACCGACAGGGCCGGTGCGGCGCCCGCGGCAGACCCGGTCATCACCCTGCTGCCCGCGCGGCGCGGCATCACGACGGCGCCCGTCGACCCCGCCGCGCTCCGCGCGCCCGTCGAGGCGGTGGGCCCCAACGTCGTCGAGACCTATGTGCCGCGCCAGATCGCGCCCCCGCCCGCTGCGGCGCCCGGCGTGCCGCGCGGCGAGGAGGCTCTCCGAGCGCCCGCGCCGTCGATGCCCTCGGTGGCGCGCAGCTCGCGCACGGCCGGCGCCGTCGCGCTGCTCGCCTTCGCGGGCGCGTGCCTCGTCTCGGTCGTCGGCGTCATCGCCGTGGTCGTGTGGTTCGTCCGCTCCTGAGCGGCGAGCCCTAGTCCCGCAGCGCCTCGCGCTTGCTGTAGACCGAGCCGTCGGCGACGACCGTGCCGAACACGGGGCGGCCGGGCGGCAGCAGGCGCGCGGTCACGCGCCCGTCGGTGGCCGACGTGAGGGCCTCGGTCACGAGGGCCACGAAGCCCGGGAGGTCCACGCCCGCGAGGTCGCCGCCGCTGTCGTCGAGCAGCACGACGTCCACACCGCGGCGACGGGCCTCGCGCGCCGCATCCATGATCTCGGGCACGCGCAGGCCGCGCGCGCGCAGGCTGTCGCGCAGGTCGGCCTCGGCCACCGCGAAGGCGCCGCGGTCCTCGTCGGTGATCGGACCGCCGCCCGCGATGCGCTGCAGCAGGGGCACGGCCGAGCTGCGCAGGTCGGCGAGGCGCCGTGCGCGCTCCTCGGCGACGGCGATGCCCGCCGCCTCGTCCGCGCTGCGCACCGACGCCTCGGCCGTGAGCTCGCGGATGCGGCCGCCCGTGCGCTGCAGCGCGAGGGCCGTGAGCGTCGCGACCCCCACGATCGCCGACTGCCGCGCGGAGATGGTGATCGCGTCGGCGAGACCGATGGGCGTCGTCACGCCCCACAGGATGAGCGCCGTCACCATCGCCGCGCACCCGGCCCACCCGACCGCGATGCGCCCGCGCAGGTTGACCATGAACAGGAGCGCCGTCGCCGCACCCACGTACCAGGCGGTGTACCCGCCGGGCACGAGCTGCCACGAGAGCGGGTAGATCGATGCGGCGGCCACGGCGCTCACGCCGACGGCGACGGGCAGCGAGAGCCGGTCGCCGCGGTCGAGCGTGAGGGCGAGCACGGCTCCGGCGAACAGGGCGAGCACGAGCACGACGAGCCAGGGCTGCGTCGAGTCGCCGATGCTCCAGAGGGCGAGAGTCGCCGTCGCGGCGTAGTAGAGCCACACGAACACGTGCGCGCCCGTGCTCGTGAGGGCGACGAAGCTCGAGCGGTTCACGGGTCGCGCCAGTCGAGCGTCACCGTCGTGCCCCGGCCCGGCGTCGAGGTCACGCGCGCCGAGCCGCCCCGCACGGCGGCCAGCCGCCCGCGGATGCTCACGCGCAGGCCCAGCCGGTAGGGGTCGACCGCACCGGGCTCGAAGCCCGCGCCCTCGTCGCGCACGGTCACCGTGACGCCGTAGCCCGTGAGCCGGATCACGACCGAGCGCGGCACGGACGGGTCGCCCGCGTGCCGCAGGCTGTTGCGCAGCGCCTCCGTCGCGCCCTCGGCGAACGCGTCCGCGACCTCGGCGGGGATGGGCGCCGCGCGCCGTGCGTCGGTCGTGATGGGGATGCCGCTCGAGAGGTCGAGGAGCACCGCGCGCAGGCGCGTGACGAACTCCGCGGGCTCGACGGGGGGCTGGTCGTCCCGCGACACATCGAGCCGGGCGAGCTGGTCGAGGGCCCTGGCCGCCTGGCTGCGCACCGAGCCCGTGAGCTCGCCGCGATCGGTGGTCGCGTAGTAGAGGGCGGTCATGAGCTCGTCGTGGATGAGCGCGTCGAGGCGGGCCTGCTCGTGCAGCCGCGCGGCGGCCGACGCGGCGCTCGCGGCGCTCGTCCGCGCGATGTTCGCGGCCTCGTCGAGCGCGCGCGCGTTGCGCACGGCGACGATCGCGACGACGCTGAAGATCGCGCTGAACGCCACGGCGAACAGCCCGTCCTGCAGCGCCTCGGAGAGGTCGACCTGGCCCGACGCGACGAAGCGCACGAGCGCGAGGGCCCCGGCGTTGGCGACGAGGGCGGTCCACGCGACGACCGGGCGGAACGCGAGGGCGGCGGGGACGGTGCCGATGCTCGTGATGCCGAGCGGCCAGGGCGACGCCGAGAGGGGCATGGCCTGGCCGTTCATGGCGGGGATCCAGGTGACCACCGCGGCCAGGAACGCGAGCGCGTATATGCCCAGCGCGATGCGCATGGCCCGCAGCGACAGCACTCGGGAGAGCAGGGCGAGGGCGACCGGGACGACGAACACGACGGGCGCGGCGGCGATCGACCACGCCTCGTGCACGTAGCGGGACTGGTCGATGACCGTGCTCAGCGAGATGCCCGCGTAGATCGCGACCGCGATGCCGAGCACGACGACGATGGTGCGGACGACGCGCGCCTCGGCGACCGAGGCGTCCCTCACTGCTCGGGCCTCGGCAGGAGCCTGTCCTCGACCGCGCGCTTGTAGAGGTCGACCTTCGACGGGGCCGGGCGCCCCGCCATCGCGTACTTGGAGCGGATGCGCCGGATGTACTCCGACACCGTGCCCGCGGAGAGGCCGGCGCGGCTCGCGACCGTGACCGACTTCTCGCCGGACGCGTAGAGGGCGAGCACCTCCTGCTCCTTGGGGCTCAGGCGCACCGACGCGAGGTCGGGGTCGGAGTCGAGGGCCGCCGCCCACTCGGTCGTCGCGATGGCCTCCCCGCCGGACGTGCGGCGCACGGCGTCGAGGATGGCGTCGCGCGAGTCCGACTTTCGAACCACCCCGAGCACGCCCGCGCGCGAGGCCGCGCGCAGGTCCCCGGGGTCGTCCGCAGCGGTGAAGGCGAGCACGCGGGCGCCGTGCGCGTGCAGCACGTCGAGGTTGTGGGTGATCGTCGAGCCGTCGGAGAGGCGGATGTCGAGCACCACGAGGTCCACGCCCCCGAGGGAGGGCAGGATGTCGTCGATGGTCTCCCCGGCCGCCACGATGCTGAGATCGGGCTCGTCGGCGACGAGCGACGCGAAGCCCAGCCGCACCGTCTCGTGGTCGTCCACGTGCGCGAGTCGGATAGTCCGGGTGCCCGGCAGGCCGTTGACCATAGTCGAGAATGTCACGCTTCTGCTCGCGAGCGCAAAACGCACAGTCCTGCCCCCCTAACGGGTGTCATGAAACTGACGACTGCACGATGTGTTCTACCCCTGCCAGTATTCGAACAACCCGACGTGCCCTCTGGATCCGGAGCAGACGAGAATGCAAGCACCCGCCATACACGACCATGTCTCGTCGAAGCTCTACGCCTGGTACACGCTCGTCTCCGAGTGGGAGCCGCCGGGCCGCGGCTTCACCGGCATCTGCTCCGAGTGCCGTTCGTCGGCGCTCGCGAGCACGATCGACATCACGGTGTGGCCGCACGACGTGATCCACCTGCTCGTGCAGTCCCTGCGCAGCGCGATCGCCGACGTCGAGGACTCGTACCGCGAGGAGTTCCCGTGGAACGCGGGTTCCGCGGCCGAGGTCGCGCGCGCGGCCGTCGGGCTGACCCTCGAGGGCCACGCCGACGACATCGTCAACGTGCTCGACGAGTGCCTCACCGACAAGCTGCAGTGCTACCTCACCGAGCAGGTCGAGAGGGGCATGCTCGAGCTCAGGCGCCCAGCGGCATCCTGAGGGGCCATTCGTCGCCGAGGATGAGCTGCGTCGCCTCGCCGCTCGTCGCGTGCATGAGGATGGGCGCCATGAGGTTGGCCGAGGGCCCGTCGTCGCCGATCGTGGTCACGACGAGCACGCGCACGTCGTCCGAGCCGCTCGCGCCGATCGACTCGAGCTGCTGGGCGCTCACCTCGGGGTTGTAGTCCGGCAGGTACACGGGCGCGTCGATGACGAAGAGCCGGATGTCGGGTGCGTCGAGCGACCGCAGGCTGTAGAGGCCGTCCGCCTCCTCGACGGGCTCGAGGCCGAACTCGGTGAGCGGCGACAGCCCGGGCGGCGGGGCGATGAACGTGACGAGGCCGGTCATGAGAGGAACGACATGAGCGTCGGCTGCAGCGCGCGCGCCGTGACCGCGAGGGCGGTCTGGTAGGCGACCTCCTGCGACTTCAGCTCGAGGATGACCTTGCTCAAGTCCACGTCCTCCACACTCGCCCTCTGGTTCTCGAGGGAGCCGGCCTGCGACATGTTCAGCTCCTTGCTCGTCTCGAGTTGGGTGTACCTCGACCCTACGCGCGACTGCTCTCCCAGTATCGCCGACATCGCGGTGTCGACCTCGGTGAGACGCGCGCTCACGTCCACGCCCGCGCGCAGGTCCGCGGCGATGTTCTCGATGAGGGCGAACGCCGACGTGGCGCCGGAGCCGAAGGCGGCGGTGCCGTCGACGTCGACCCGCACCGTCGAGGTGGGGCTCACGCGGCGCTCGACCGCGCTGCCGGGCACGGCCGTCGACGCGTACGCGGCGTTGAACGCCTCGCCCGCGTCGGAGTTGCCCGCGAATATCGAGCGGCCCGCGTACTTCGTGTTCGCCGTCGCGAGCAGCTGGTCTTTGAGGGAGTCGAGCTGCGTCGCGATGGCCTCGCGCGAGGTCGCGCTGAGCGCGCCCGCGTTGCCGCCCTGCACGGTGAGGTCGCGCACCGTGCGCATCGTCGCCGTCGCGGACGAGAGGGCGTCGTCGGCGGTGCCGAGCCACGCGAGCCCGTCGCCGATGTTCGTGGAGTACTGCTTGAGCGCGCGCTGGTCGGCACGGATGCGCATGGACTCGCCCGCGCCGGCCGGGTCGTCCGACGGCTTGTTGATGACCTTCTGCGTGCCCGCCTGGTTCTGCAGCTTGGCGAGGTTCGCGAGCGACGACTGCATGTTCGACTGCGAGCTGTGCAGCAGCATCTGGCTGGTGATTCTCTGGACCATCGGTTATCTCCCCACGAGCCCTGTGCGGTTGATGAGGGTGTCGAGCATCTCGTCGATCGCCGTCATGACGCGCGCTGCACCCTGGTACGCGTGCTGGTACGTGATGAGCGAGGTGGTCTCCTCGTCCATGTCGACGCTCGTCTCCGAGAGGAGCTTCGAGGTCGCGGATGCCGCGGCCTGCGTCGCCGTCTTGGCCTGGTCCGTCGCCTTGGCCGTCGCGATGCCGATGCGCACGACGAAGTCGGACCACGCGGCATCCGGTCCCGTGGCCGAGGTGCCGAGCGCCGCGATCGTGTCCGCGAGCGACCCGTCGAGGCCGCCCTTGCCCGGGGTCGCCGCGGCGATGCCCGAGACGTCCGTGGGCACTATCGTGAGGCCGAGCGCGGCGGGCTTGCCCGCGGCGAACGAGAAGAAGTCGAGGTTCGTGGTGCCCGTCGAGGTCGCGCCCGTCCGGTGGATGGCGTTGACCTGGGTCGCGAGCTGGGTCGCGAGCGCGTTGTAGGTGTCGGCGGCGGAGAGGATGCTGCCACCGCCGCTCGCGGATCCGGGGGCGAGGGCCCCGACGGCCGCCGCGAGCGCACCACCCGTGAGCTCTGCGGAGCGTCCGGGGCTGTTCGCCCACTCGAGCTGCACGGGGAGCGTGTTGGCGTCGTTCATGATCGCCGCGCCCGTGAGCACGAGCGTGTGGGTCTTGTTGCCGGTCACGAGCGGGTTGCCGCCCACGAGCACGTCGGCGGAGCCGTCGGCGCGGTCGACGACCGTCGCGCCCGTGAGGTTCGCGAGGCTGTTCGTGAGCCGCGCGCGCTGGTCGAGCATCTCGTTGGGCGACTGGCCGGCGGCCGTGGCCTGGCGGATCTGGTCGTTGAGCTGCGCGACCTGCGTGGCGAGCGCGTTGACCTGCACGACCATGCCCTGGGCCTGGCTGCGGGTCGCGGAGAACGTGCTCACGGCGTCGTTGTAGCCCTGCGCGATGCGGCTGGAGAGCGTGGTCGCGGCCTCGAGCAGCACGCCCGCGGCCGACGGGTCGGCCGGGTGGTTGGCGACGTTCTGCCACGCCGCCCAGAAGTCGTGGAGCTTCGATGCGAGGCCCGTGTCGCCGGGCTCGTGGAGCGCCGTCTCGAGCGCGTCCTGCACCGTCGAGGTCATGTCGGCGTAGCCGCTCGACGCCGAGGCGTTGCGCACGCGGCTCTCGAGGAGCGCGTTGCCGAGGCGCTGGATCATGTCGACCGAGACGCCCGTGCCGCCGCGGAAGAGGGTGTCGAGGGGGCCGATGCCCGCGAGGGAGCCGTTGGCCGACTGCGAGACGCGCTGGCGCGTGTAGCCCTCGGTGTTGACGTTGGCCATGTTCTGGCCGATGGTGTCGATCCCCGCACGCGCGGCCGCGAGGCCCGTGTACGCGGTGCTGAGCCCGCCGAACGTGCTCACGCGTCGTTGTCCAGAAGGCGGGCGCGCGGGCTCGGGATGTCGGCGGCGCCGGACGAGTCGTAGGTGCCGCTGTCGGTCACGATGTGCGCGAGGGTCTCCTGGGTGGAGCGCGATGCCGCCCGCAGGAACTGCAGGTTGCTGTCGCGCAGGGCCGCGATCCCCGCGGCGAGCTCGTTGAGCGCCTGCAGGTGCGACGTGAACGTCTCCTTCCACGCCGCGGACGGGGCGTGGGTGATGATCTCCTTGAGCGTCGCATCCTCGTTGGTGCCCCACTCGGCGGCGACGCCGGCGACCTCGACCGAGCGCTCGAGCGCCGACTGGCGCAGACGGCCCAGCACCTGCTCGACCTCGCGCGTCGCGAACGGGAGCCAGCGCGTGCGACCCGCGCTCAGCAGCAGCTGCTCCTCCTCGAGCTTGAACATGAGCAGCTCGAGCATCTCGCGCTCACGCCAGAGGAGAGCGGACAGTTCATGGGCTCCCATACCTGCGACAACTCCTTCCGGTTCGAGTGTACGAATGGGCATACAGAGAACTGTCGGCAGCTGTCGGCGATCCGTTAGCGGAAAGTTGATATATCACGGCACCGGGGTACATGGGCAGGACGACACGCGCACCCGTAGTGGGGGGTACGGAGGGGGTGCTGGACCCCCCATACTTGTGAACTGTCACCGGTGAGGGCTTACCCAGCACCCACTGCCTCACCCCGGTATCCCGACGAATGTACAAGCGACCCCTCGGGGCCGTACCCGCAATGAATCGGTGACTTCTGGGGAGCACTCGGTGAATCGAGAACAACGCAACGCGCTCGTCGTTGAGAACCTGCCTCTGGTGGGATATCTCGTGCGCGACCTCTGCGCGCGCGCAACCCATCTCTCCCGCGACGACCTCGCCGCGGCCGGCGCCCTGGCCCTCGTGACCTCCGCGGACGCTTACGACCCCACGCTCGGCGTGCCGTTCGGCGCCTTCGCGCGCCGCCGCATCATCGGCTCGTTCGCCGACACCATGCGCACGGACGACTGGGCGACGCGCAGCGCGCGCCGCCGCATCCGCGAGACCCTCGCCGTGCAGGAGACTCTCACCTCCTCGCTCGGGCGCGTGCCCACGGTCGAGGAGATCGCCTCGACGCTCGGCGTCGACCGCCAGACCGCCACCGACGCGCTCAGCGACGCCTCGCGCACCGTGAGCACGCTCGACGAGATCAACACCGACCTGCTCATCGCCGACAACTCCACCCCCGAGGAGACGGTCATCACGCAGGAGCGCACGGTGTTCGTCCGGTCGACCGTCGCCGCCCTCCCCGAGGACATGCGCTACATCATCGAGCAGATCTACTTCGAGGAGCGCACGGTCAAGGAGATCGCGGAGGAGCTCGGCTTCACGCACTCCGCCGTGTCGCAGAAGCGCGCGGAGGCCGTGCGCCTCATCCGCGACGGGCTCAGCACCCACTACTCGGAGGACGAGCGCGCGAGCCAGGCCGCCGCCGAGTCCCGCATCGCACCCGTGCGCCGCGCCGCCTATCTCGCGCGCGTCGCCGAGTACGCCAAGGCCGGCATGGTCGACGGCCTGGCCGACGGAGGATGGGCCGAATCCGCAGTCTCGTGAGTCACACGAGTCACACGGACCACTTACCCCCCTTTCGGGAACTTCACTAACCCCTGACCAGCAGCAACCGAATGTCAACAGTGCCGGACCACGGATGGACCAGCGCAACAAGCCCACATCACGGAGGAAATCACCATGGGTATGTCAATCAACACCAACATCGCGGCGAACAACTCGTACCGCAACCTCACGAACACGCAGAACGACCTGTCCAAGTCGCTGGAGAAGCTCTCCAGCGGTCTTCGCATCAACCGCGCAGCGGATGACGCGGCAGGCCTCGCGATCTCTGAGGGCCTCAAGTCGCAGGTCGGCGGCCTCACGGTCGCGTCCCGCAACGCGCAGGACGGCATCTCGGTCATCCAGACCGCTGAAGGCTCGCTCTCCGAGGTCCACACGATCCTGCAGCGCATGCGCGACCTCGCCGTCCAGGCCGGCAACGACTCGAACAACTCGACGTCGCGCGCCGCGATCACCACGGAGGTGACCGCGCTCACGACCGAGCTCGGCCGCATCGCCGCGGGCACGGACTTCAACGGCACCAAGCTCCTCGACGGCTCCGCGTCGTCGCTGAGCTTCCAGGTGGGCGCGAACGGCGACGCGGCGAGCCGCATCGCCGTCAACCTCACCAACATCGCCGGTCTGGCCGCGGGCCTGACCACCGGTGGTGCTGGCGCGAAGTTCGACGTCGTCACCCCGACCGCGGTCACCGGTGCGCAGCAGTTCACGATCACCGACGGCACGACCAACACCTCGGTGTCGGTCACGCTCGGTGCCGCGGGCACGTACAAGACCGTGCAGGAGGTCGCCAACGCCCTCAACGCCGACACCGGCTTCAAGGGCAAGCTCAACGCCACGGTGAACCAGAACAACCAGCTCGTCGTGAGCGCCCTCTCGGGCGGCGCGGTCGTCGGTGGTGGCACGGCCGGTACGGACGCCTCGTCCGGTACGGGTGTCGGCACCAGCTCGGCCGTCGCCGGTGGTGTTCTCAACTTCACCAACGCGACCACGTCCGCCGCGGCCATCACGGCCATCGACGCGCGCATCTCGACGGTGTCGACCGCTCGCGCCGACCTCGGTGCGCAGCAGAACCGCTTCGAGAGCGTCATCCGCAACCTGGCGGTCTCGAAGGAGAACCTGTCGGCGGCCGGATCGCGCATCCGCGACACGGACATGGCGGAGGAGATGGTCAAGTACACGCGTGCCAACATCCTGCAGCAGGCCGGTACCGCGATGCTCGCCCAGGCGAACCAGAGCACGCAGGGCATCCTGCAGCTCCTGCGCTAGTCCTCAGTCCAGCTTCTGAACTGATCTAGGCACCATCCTCCGGTGGTGGCAGTGGGAGGCCCCCGGGCCTCCCGCTGTCACCCCGGGGCGGTGGGCAGTCGCACACACCGGGAAGGAGAACCATGGGATCGATGGCGATCGACGGCCTCATCAGCGGCCTCAAGACCACGGACCTCATCAACCAGCTCATGGCGGTCGAGGCCGCCCCGCAGGATCTCCTCAAGACCAAGGTCACCTCGACCCAGTCGCTCCTCACCGCCTACCAGAGCCTCAACACGTCGGTCTCCTCGCTCGCGTCGTACGCGAAGAACAGCGCGAAGCCGACAGCCCTCGACCTCTTCACCGCGACGGCGAGCGCGCCGAGCGTGAGCGTCACCGCCGGCACGGGCGCGGCCCCCGGCCAGCTCGACCTCTCCGTCACCTCCATCGCCAAGGCCCAGGTCTCCGTGACCGCCGCGATGTCCGAGTGGCCCGACAGCCCCGCGACCTTCACGATCGTCAAGGCCGACGGGTCGAAGGTCGAGATCACCGCGAACTCCACGTCGATGTCCGACATCGCCGACGCCATCTCCGCGTCGACGGCGGGCGTCAAGGCCGCGCGCGTCTCCGCCGGCAAGGACGGCACGACCGACCTCTTCCGCCTGCAGCTCACCTCGGCCGCCACGGGCGCCGACGGCGCGTTCCAGGTGTTCCGCGGCACGGCCGCCGATGTCACGGCGGGCACCGCCACCAACGTCCTCGCCGCCACGGGTGCCGCGACGGTCACGGCCGCGAGCGACGCCTCGGTGACCCTGTGGGCGGGCACCCCCGCCGAGCAGGTCATCACGTCGTCGACGAACTCGTTCGCCGACATCCTGCCGGGCGTCACCATCAACGTCACCAAGGTCGAGGCCTCGCCCGTGTCGGTGACGGTCGCCAAGGATTCGGCCGCGCTCGGCAAGCTCGCCGAGAACCTCGTCGCCAACCTCACGTCGGTCTTCAACCTCATCGACAGCAAGTCGACGGTCACGAAGGGCACCGACTCGACGGGCAAGCCCACGGTCACCGCGGGCGTCTTCATCGGCAACAGCACCGTGCGCGAAGTGACCGACCGCATCATGTCCGCGGCGACCTCGCCCGTCGACGGCAGGTCGCCCTCGGAGATCGGCATCTCGATCACGAAGGACGGCGGCGTCAGCTACGACTCGGCCAAGTTCCAGGCCGCGCTCGCGAAGGACCCCGAGGGCACCCTCGCGATGTTCCAGAAGGTCTCGGCGCGCATCGGCGACGCCGCCGACTCGGTCTCCGACCAGTACAACGGCACGATCACCCAGGTCATCACGGGACAGAAGTCGTCGCTCACGTCGCTCAACGACCAGATCTCGAGCTGGGACGTGCGCCTCGCCGCCCAGCGCGCGGGGCTCGAGCGCACCTACTCGGCGCTCGAGGTCTCGCTCAGCAACCTCCAAGCACAGTCGAGCTGGCTCACCTCCCAGCTCGCCGGCCTCTCCTCGGGAAGCAGCAGCTCATGACCATGACACAGGATCCGCGCCTCGCGCGGGCGCAGTACAACCAGGACGCCATCCTCTCGGCGTCGCCGAACCGCCTCCTCACGATGCTGTTCGACAGGCTCATGCTCGACCTGCAGCGCGCGGAGGCCGCGCAGTCGGAGCAGGACTGGAACCGCGCGTCGGGCCACCTCATCCACGCGCAGGACATCGTCGCCGAGCTCGCCGGCACGCTCGACGTCGAGCGCTGGGACGGGGGCCAGAACCTCCTCGCCATCTACCTCTTCTCGTCGACGAAGCTCGTGAGCGCCAACGTCGAGCACTCGGTCGAGCGCACGCGCGAGGTCATCACGATCATGGAGCCCCTGCGCCAGACCTGGCACGAGGCGGCGGCGATCGTCGCCCAGCAGCAGGCCGCGCAGCACGGCGGAGCCGGCACGGGAGAGCTCGGCTTTGCCTGATCGCGAGGAGATCAACGCCTCGTGGCGGCTGATCCTGGGCGAGCTCGAGGGCGATCTGGCCCGCCTGAAGTCGGGCGAGGTGCTCGAGCACGGCGGCCGCATCGCGTCGGCCGACTGGTCGCCGCCCACCATCGTGGGACCGCTGCCCGACGAGTACGCGCACACTGTGCGCGAGCTCATCGAGCAGCAGCGCATCGCGCTCGAGGAGCTCGAGGAGGCACGCCGTCGCACGGGGGAGCACCTCGCCGCCGTGAAGGCCGCGGAGCCCGCCCGGGGGCACATTTCCGCATACCTCGACGTCGAAGGTTAAACCACCAGCCGAAGCGTTTTTACCGAAACTGCTAACGCGGCTGTCGAAACCGCCGATAGGTACAACAGAGCACGGATAGCTCACCATCGTCGGCCACGGATCGGCCATCCACTTCCTTTCTGGGACGGATGAAGCCGTGTTCGATTCGGTCACCTTCAACGCACTCTCGAGTGCCCTTGACGGTCTCGCCGCGCGCCAGCGCGCGATCGCGAACAACGTCGCCAACGTGAACACCCCCGGCTACCACGCACAGCGCGTGAGCTTCGAGGATGCCCTGGCCGAGTCGGTCAAGCAGGGCAGCGGTGTCACGGCCCCCACGACCAAGAAGTCGCTCGACCCGACGCGCATCGACGGCAACAACGTCAACCTCGACACCGAGACCCTGTCGAACATCGACACCGTGCTGCGCTTCCAGTTCGCGTCGAACGCGACGAGCACGCAGTTCAGCTACGTGCGCGCGGCGATCGGGGGCAACTGATGGCCACGGACGCCATCGCCATCGCGGGCACGGCCCTCACCGTGCACCGCAAGTGGCTCGACGCGATCTCCGACAACATCGCCAACGTCAACACCGTGCGCTCGACGAACGAGGAGGCCTTCAAGGCCCACTACGTCATCGCGCGCGCGGGCGAGGGCACGACGGGCGTCTACGTCGAGGGCGGCGCGTACTCGAGCTCGGAGGGCCGCATGGTCTACGAACCCGACCACCCGCTCGCCGACGAGAAGGGCTACGTGCGCTACCCCGACATCGACCTCGGCCAGCAGATGGGCCAGCTCATCATGGCCCAGCGCGGCTACGAGGCGAACGCCGCCGTGGTCGACCGCGCGAAGACCACGTACGAGGCAGCAATCCAGATCGGCAGGAACTGATGGTCGTCCCCCTCTCGGCGGTCACGCCCGTCGCGCCCACGAGCTACCTCGACACGACCATGCAGACGGCGGGCGTCTCCACGAGCGGTTCCGACTTCGGCGCGACCCTCGCGGGCGCCGTCGACAACCTGCAGCAGCTGCAGTCCACCTCCAACGACCTCGCCGTCAAGGCCGTCACGGGCGACCTCAACGACATCCACCAGGCCACCATCGCCGCGACGCGCGCGCAGGTGACCATGGAGGTCGTCGCGGCCGTGCGCAACAAGGGCATCGAGGCCTTCAACGACATCATGAGGATGCAGGCCTGATGCCCAAGGAAGTCAGCGCGGCGTTCGGCAGGATCACCCACGCCCTGCGCGAGTTCACCGTCGCGCAGCGCACCATCGCGATCATCGGCGTCGCCGTGCTCGTCGTGGGGGCCGTCGCCCTCGGCGCGTGGTTCACGCGCTCGCAGTACTCGCCCCTGTTCTCGGGCCTCAACGGCTCCGACGCGAGCGCGATCGTCGACCAGCTCGACGCCGACGGCGTGCCGTACCAGCTCACCGACGGCGGCCAGACGATCCTCGTGCCCGACACCGCCGTCAACTCCGCGCGCCTCAAGGCCGCGGCCGCGGGCCTGCCGAGCCTCGACAACGGCGGCTACGCGCTGCTCGACGCCATGGGCGTCACGGCGTCGGAGTTCCAGCAGGACGTCACCTACAAGCGCGCGATCGAGGGCGAGCTCGCGTCGACGATCGAGTCGATCAAGGGCGTGCGCACGGCGTCGGTCAAGCTCGCGATCCCCGAGAAGTCGGTGTTCGTCTCCGAGAAGCAGGACCCGACCGCCTCCGTCTTCGTCGACACCGAGGCCGGCGTGAACCTCAGCACCGACCAGGTGCAGGCGATCACCCACCTCACCGCCGCCTCGGTCGACGGCCTCACCCCCGAGAACGTCTCGGTCGTGTCGGCCGACGGCACCGTGCTCTCCGCGGTGGGCACGGGCGCGACGGGCAGCACCGACCAGCAGGCGTCCACCTACGAGGACCGCGTGCGGGCCGCCGTGCAGTCGATGCTCGACCGCGTCGTGGGCGTGGGCAACGCGACGGTCGCCGTCGCGGCGAGCATGAACCTCAACTCAGGGCAGCGCGTCGAGGAGACCTTCACCGCCCCCGAGGGCGACCCGTCGCTCACCGAGGACAGCTCGAAGCAGCAGTACACGGGCACGGGCGCGGGAGCCAACGGCACGGGGGTGCTCGGCGCCGACAGCATCGCCGTGCCGACCGACACGACCACCGGCAGCGGCGACGGCTCGTACACGTCGGAGTCGACGACCAAGACCAACGCCATCAACAAGGTCACGGAGACCACCCAGATCGCCGCGGGCCAGATCGAGCGCCAGACCGTGTCGGTCGCGGTCGACAAGGATGCGGCCGCCGGCATGACCGCCGCGACGCTCGAGGGCCTCGTGGCCGCCGCGGCGGGCATCGACGAGGAGCGCGGCGACGCCGTCAAGGTCGAGCTCGTGACCTTCGCGAAGGTGGACAGCGGCACCGCCGCGAGCGCCCTCGAGGAGGCGCGCGCGTCCGAGCTGCAGTCGAACATCACGAAGATCGTCACCACCGCCGTGCCGTTCGCGGGCGCGATCCTCCTGCTCATCATCCTCATGAGCGGCATCCGGGCGAGCGCCAAGCGCCGCGCCAAGCAGGCCGACAAGGACCTCGGCGAGATGACGCAGGTGCGCGACTCGGTGGAGGGCGCACAGGCCACGGCCATCGACTCCGCGGCCGCCGCGGGCCTCCTGCCGCCCACCCAGCCGCTCGTCGCGGGACCCTCGGCGTTCGCCGAGTTCGGCCCCGACCTCGACGAGCCCGGGGTCGAGCGCATGCGCCAGGAGATCGACAGCCTCGCCGCCGCGAGCCCCGAGCGCATGGCAGAGCACCTCCGCACGCTCATGGACGACCGGAGCCGCGCGTGACGTCGACCATGACGGGCATGGAGACCGCGGCGCTCGTCATCATGCAGATGTCGCCGGCCCACGCGGCCCAGGTGCTACGCCAGTTCAGCGAGGAGGAGGCCGAGGAGATCGCGGCCGAGATCATCCGACTGCGCAAGGTCGAGGACGGCCATGCGGAGGCGGCGATCACCGAGTTCCACGCCCGTACCCGAAGCGGGCGCGCGGACACGCGGGGCGGTCGCGACGCGGCCGCCTCGCTGCTCGAGACGGCGTTCGGCGAGGAGCGCGCGGCGGGCCTGCTCGACCGCGCGGTCTCCACCGCCGGGGGCCACTCCTTCGAGTTCATGGACAACGTCGACCCCTCGAACGTCTCCCGTGTGCTCGACGGAGAGGCTCCCGGCACCATCGCGCTCGTGCTCGCCCACCTGCGCCCCGAGGTCGCGTCGCACGTGCTGGGGGCCTTCGGCACGAGCATCCGCGCCGACATCGCCCAGGCGCTCGCGACGATGGGGACGCCGAACCCCGAGATCGTCGAGATCGTCGCCGAGACCCTGCGCCAGCGCATCCGCTCTGCCGTCGCACCCGCGGACTCGACGGAGGTGACGGGCGGCGTGCAGCCCCTCGTCGACATCGTCAAGCGCTCGGATGTCGCGGCGGAGTACGAGCTGCTCGAGGAGCTCGAGAAGCGCGACCCGGCGCTCGCCGAGGAGATGCGCTCGCGCATGCTCAACTTCGGCGACATCGTGAAGTTCGAGGATCGCGACGTGCAGCAGATCATCCGCGGCCTCGACGCGAGCGCGCTCGCGACGGCGCTGCACGGTGCGGACGAGGTCATCGCCGAGCTCGTGCGCGCCAACATGTCGGAGCGCAACCGCGAGTTGCTCGACGACGAGATCACACTGCTCACGAAGGTGCGCAAGACCGCGGTCGTCGAGGCGCGCGCCGAGATCGTCAAGCAGATGCGCGAGCTCGAGTCGACGGGCGCCATCGCGGTCAAGGAGGAGGGCGACGGCGCCTCCGACGACGATGAGGACGAGGCGGGCGATGTCGCCTGAGCCCGCCTTCGCACCCCTGAGCTTCCCAGCGCTGCCGGGACAGGCCGACAGCGCCGCCGTCGAGCGCGAGAGCATCCGCGGCCACGCTGCGGGCTATGCGGCGGGGCGCAGGCAGGCGGACGCCGAGATCGCCGAGCTGCGCGAGTCGCTGCGGGCCGAGGCCGCGCACGTGCGCTCGGCTGCGCGCGCCGAGATCCAGGCCGCCCTCGACGCGCTCGACCGCGCCGCCGCGGAGTTCCGGTCGCGGCAGATCCCCGCGCTGCTCTCCGTCGACGCGTCGATCGCGGCCGCCGCCCTCGAGCTCGCCGAGACGATAGTGGGCCGCGAGCTCGCCACGGGCGAGGGCTCGGCGCGAGCGGCGCTCGAGCGGGCATCCCTCGAGCCCATCCCGGCGGGCAGCACCGTGCGGCTCAACCCCCAGGACATCGCGGTCATCGTCGCCGACGGCGCGCCGTCGGCGGGCCTCGAGCTCGTGCCCGACTTCTCGCTCGAGCGGGGTGACGCCGTCGTCGACCTCGCGCACGGCACGCTCGACGCGCGCGTCTCCGCGTCCCTGCAGCGCGCGCGGACCGCCCTCGCGGAGGGTGCGGCATGACCGAGATCTTCCGCCCCGGCCGCCTCGACGCCATGCTCGAGGCCGCGCGCCCCGAGCGCGTCGGCTCGGTCACCTCGGTCGCGGGCCTGCGCATCGACATCCGCGGGCTCGAGGCGAGCATCGGCGACGTCGTCGTCATCGGGGAGACCGCGCGCGCCGAGGTCGTCGCGGTCGCGACGGGCGTGCTCACCGCCATGCTGCTCGACCCGGTCGAGAACCTCGCCTCCGGCACCCCCGTGCGCACGCGCCGAACGAGGATGCTCGTGCCCACCGGCCGCGGACTGCTCGGCCGCGTGCTCGACGGCATGGGCCGCCCCATCGACGGCAAGGGCCCGCTCGTCGCGGACTCGTGGGTCCCCGTGGACAACGACGTGCCCCCCGCGCTCGACCGCGCGCGTATCGACACCCCGCTCTCGCTCGGCGTGCGCGCCCTCGACACCCTCACGACCATGGGCCGCGGCCAGCGCATGGGGCTCTTCGCGGGCTCGGGCGTGGGCAAGTCGTCGCTCATGTCGATGATCGCCCGGGGCTCGGACGCCGAGCTCTCGGTCATCGCCCTCGTGGGTGAGCGCGGCCGCGAGGTGCGCGAGTTCCTCGAGGACGACCTGGGCGACGAGGGCCTCGCGCGCTCGGTCGTCGTCGTCTCGACGGCCGACGCCCCGGCGCTGCTGCGCGTGCGCGCGGCGTTCACGGCCACGCGCATCGCGGAGTCGTTCCGCGACCACGGCTCGCACGTCATGCTCATGATGGACTCCCTCACGCGCGTGGCCTTCGCGCAGCGCGAGATCGGCCTCTCCGTGGGCGAGCCGCCCGCGACGCGCGGCTACCCGCCGTCGGTGTTCGGCCTGCTCGGGCGCCTGCTCGAGCGCGCGGGAACCGCCGAGTCCGGCTCCATCACGGGCCTCTACACCGTGCTCGTCGAGGGCGACGACCACAACGAGCCCATCGCCGACGCCGTGCGGTCCATCCTCGACGGGCACGTCGTGCTCGACCGCAAGCTCGCGCTCGCCGGGCACTTCCCGGCGATCGACGTGCTCGCGTCGGTGTCGCGTGTGGCGTCGCGTGTCGCGGCCCCCGAGAACCGCGCCGTCGCGGCATCCCTCAAGAAGGTGCTCGCCGCGCGCCTGAGCGCGCAGGACCTCCTCGACGTGGGCGCGTACCAGCCGGGGTCCAACCCCCTCGTCGACGCCGCCGTCGACAACCAGGCCGAGATCGCGCGCTTCCTGCAGCAGGACATGCACGACCTCACGCCGCAGGACGAGGCGTGGGCCCGGCTCACCGCCATCACGCGCGCGTTCGAGAGGGCGGTCGCCGCATGAGCGCCCAGTTCTCGCTCGCGGGCCTCCTGCGACTGCGCAAGCTCGAGGAGGACCAGCGCGCCGCCGAGCTCAACTCCGCGCGCGACCGCGAGTCGATCGGGCTCGCCCGCTCGCGCCGCGTGCGCCGCGACCTCGCCGAGGGCGCGCACGAGGATCCGACCGCGCACGCCTCCCTCGCGTCGATAGCCGCGACGCGCGCGTCGTCGGCGACCATGCTCGAGGAGCTCGCGGAGATCGACCGCGCCAACGCGGCCGAGGTCGAGGCGGCCGCGGCCGCGCACTCCGACGCGCACCGCAAGACGCTCGGCCTCGAGAAGCTCGAGGAGCGCTTCGACGAGAAGCAGCGCGTCGAGGAGCTGCGCCAGGAGCAGCTGCTGCTCGACGACCTGTCGTCGCGCGCGTGGCACGCCGAGCACGGGGAGGAGCGCTCGTGACCGTCGACTCCGTCGCCGGCCTGGCGCGCATCCAGGGCACGTTCGACATCATCGCGCCCGCCGCCAAGAGCACCGACTCCGATGTGTTCGGCAAGCTCATGGCCGCCCTCAAGGCGCAGGACGCGGCATCCTCGACGACCACCGCCCCGACCGCCACGGGCGACAGCATCGTGAAGTCGGCGGAGACGTACGAGGGAGTCCCCTACGTCTTCGGCGGCACGAGCCGCGACGGCATCGACTGCACGGGCCTCGTGCAGAAGGCCCTCGGCGATGCCGGGATCCCGGTCGGCCGCAGCATGGACGAGCAGATGACCGCGGGCACCGAGGTCGGCAGCCTCGCCGAGGCCAAGCCCGGCGACCTCATCGTGCTCGACGGCGGCGCCCACATCGTCATCTACGCGGGCGACGGCAACGTCATCCACGCGCCGTACGAGGGCCGCACGGTCACCGAGCAGAAGGCGTGGTTCGACGACTCCGACATCGTCACCATCCGCCGTGTGGCCCCCGAGGCCGCGACCACGGCACCCACCTCGGGCGCGACGACGTCGATGTCCGACGCGCTGCAGGCCCTCATCAACGCGCAAGCGGCAATCCTGAGCAGGAGCATCCAGTTATGACGACCGTAGCCCCGAGCGCCCCCGCGCCCGCCGCCGTCGACGCCTCGGCGTCCGGCGCCAAGGGGGAGTCGGCAGCCGACCCCGCGGCGTTCGCCGCCGAGTTCGAGTCGGCCGTGGGGGAGCTCTCGACCGCCGGGACCGCTGCACAGCCCGCGACCGCGGAGCTCCCCGCCGACACGACGGCCGAGACCGCGACGCCCGCCGCCCCTGCGCTGCCCGCGGCGCCCCTGCCGGCCGCGGCCCCCGTCGTCGCCGAGGCTCCCGCGGCTCCCGCCGAGCCGGCCCCGGCCCCGGTCGCGCCCGCACCCCTGGCGGAGGTCCCGGCCGAGGTCGCCGCGGACCCCGCGTCGGCGACCGCGATCGCCGTCATTTCCCCGGCCGCGGAGGTCGCGGCGCCCGCGCCCGAGGACAAGGCCGACGACACCGAGGATGCCCCGGCCGACGCCGCGCCCGCGGCGGACGCCCTCCCCGACCTCGCCGCGGCGGCACTCCCCGTGCCGCTCCCGGCCGCGCAGCCCGCGCCCGCCGCCCCCGCGCCCGCCGCAGGGGAGCGCGCCGTGGCGGCCGTCTCCGCCGCGCCCGCCCCCGCCGCCCCCGTCCCGGCGGCCCCCGCGGCCCCGGCCGCGGCCGACGCGGCAGCATCCGCCGCGGCCCCCGACGCCGCGCCGGCACCGTCGGCAGTCGCCCCCGTGCCGCCGCAGCCGGCTCCCGCCGTCGCGGCACCCCCGACCGCCGACGAGGTCGCGGCACCCGCCGCGCCGGCCCGCGCCCAGGCGCCCGACCTCGTCGGACAGCTCTCCCGCCCGATCCAGGGGCTGCGCTCCTTCGGCGACGGCACGCACATCATCACGGTGCGCGTCACGCCCGAGAACCTCGGCCCCGTCGCCGTGCGCGCGCACGTCAACGGAGACAGCATGCGCATCGAGCTGCTCGCCCCCACCGATCAGGCGCGCGAGGCGATCAAGGCGATCCTGCCCGACCTGCGCCGCGACCTCTCCGGCGCCGGGGGCCAGGCGACGCTCGACCTGTCGTCGGGCAACCAGTCGTCGTCCGGGCGCGAGAGTGCGCCGCGCGACGCCCCCGCACCCGGCCGCGTGAGCGAGGGCGCCGCGCCGGCGCCCGCCACGGGCATCCGCACCCCCGCCCGTCACGACGCCGCACTCGACGTCCTCGCCTAGGAAAGGAAGACCATGCCCAGCGCCATCGACTCGATAGTCAACAACAGCAACGTGCAGGTGCCCGAGGCGATCACCGCCGCCCAGAACTCCGCCAAGCAGAAGATGGACGGCGAGATGTTCATGCAGCTGCTCGTCGCCCAGCTGCGCGCGCAAGACCCGAGCTCGCCCATGGACACCAACGCCATGATGACCCAGACCGCCCAGCTGGCCAGCATGGAGCAGCTCACCTCGATGTCGAAGCTCTCGCAGGAGTCGTTCTCGCTGCAGATGCGGGTCGCGGCATCCTCGCTCATCGGCAAGGAGGTCGGCTACGTCGACGCCGACGGCAAGACCCAGAAGGGCATCGCCACCGCGGTCTCCTTCGCCAACGCAGTCCCCACCGTCACGATCGGCGACAAGTCGATCCGCCTCGACGCCATCTCCGACGTCGCCAACGCTTCCTAGACACCCCCAACCGAAAGGCACATCATGCTTCGCGCTCTCTACTCGGCAATCTCGGGGCTCCGCTCCCACCAGACCATGCTCGACGTCACCGGCAACAACATCGCCAACGTCAACACGACGGGCTTCAAGTCGTCGCAGACCCAGTTCCAGGACACGCTCTCGCAGCTCATCCGCGGCGCGAGCGGCGCGCAGGCGGCGGCCGGCGGCTCCAACCCGGCCCAGATCGGGCTCGGCGTGCAGGTCGCGGGCATCTCGACCAACTTCTCGCAGGGCTCCGCGCAGGCGACGGGCCGCTCGACCGACATGATGATCTCGGGCGACGGCTTCTTCGTCGTGCAGTCGGCCGGTGAGACGCTCTACACGCGCGCCGGCTCGTTCTCGTTCGACGCCTCGGGCCGCCTCGTCACCCCCGACGGCGCGCTCGTGCAGGGCTGGACCGCCACCAACGGCGTGCTGCCCACGACGGGCGGCGCGGTCGGCAACATCACGCTCCCGCAGAACGCCGTGGCCCCCGCGGTCAAGACGACGTCCGTGACCATGACGGGCAACCTCCCCTCGGGCGCGGCGGTCGGCGACGTCGTCACGCGCGACGTCGACGTCTACGACGCCGTGGGCGACGCCCGCACGATCTCCGTGCAGTTCACGCGCACGGCGGCCGGCTGGGACACCAAGGCCACCGACGGCGCGACCGTCGTGAACGGCGCCATGACGTTCAACGCCGCGGGCAAGGTCGCCACGGGCGGCACGATCACGGTCAACGGCGTCGCCATCGACCTCAGCGCCGCCACGGGCTTCGCCGACCTCAACACGCTCGCGGCGAGCCACCAGGACGGCCGCGGCCCCGGAACGCTCCAGTCGTTCTCGCTCTCCAAGGACGGCACGCTCGTCGGCTCGTTCAGCAACGGCGCCACCGAGCCCATCGCGCGCATCGCGCTCGCGACCTTCATCAACCCCGGCGGACTCGAGAAGGCCGGCGGATCCACCTACCGCACGTCGATCAACTCGGGCATCGCGACCCTCGGCACGGCGGGGTCGGGCGGCATCGGCTCCCTCATGGGCGGCGCGCTCGAGATGTCGAACGTCGACCTCTCGCAGGAGTTCACCAACCTCATCGTCGCGCAGCGCGGCTTCCAGGCGAACGCCCGCATCATCACCACCTCCGACGAGGTGCTGCAGGAGCTCACCAACCTGAAGCGCTAGCCCCCCCCCGATGATCCCCTCGTGCCTCGCTAAGTGGCAGGAGTCGCGGAGATCTGCGCGATTCCGAGAAATCTGCGAGACACGGGGGGCAAGAGAGACACGCACACCCCCTGTATTGGGGTACAGGCGCTTCCCCGAACGGGGTACGTGCCGGACCTAACATGCGCACGCCCCCCGCCGAGAGTGGTGAGTACGCCGACCCTTCCGTCGGCCCAAGGGGGATTCATCATGATCGTGGTAACACGACTCAACAACACGCGCTTCGCGGTCAACCCTGACCTCATCGAGCGCATCCAGGCGAGCCCGGACACGACGCTGACGCTGGTCGGGGGGACCAGCTACATCGTCACCGAGACCATGGACGAGGTCATCGAGATGATCGCGGCCTACCGTGCGGGCGTCATCGCGCGCGCGCGGGCCATGCCGACGTCCGACGGGCCGGGGACATCGCTCGGCGTCGTGCCGTTCGACCGCTCCGACCGCGTGCCGTCCGGGGGTCGCTGATGGACCTCGCCACCATAATCGGCATCGTCCTCGCCTTCGGGGCGCTCCTGACGATGATGACGCTCGAGGGGGCGTCGATCAACGCGATCATCCTGCCCGCGCCCATGATCCTCGTGTTCGGGGCCACCATCGCGGTCGGCATCGCGAGCGCGACGATCCCGGACGCCATCCAGGCGATCAAGTCGCTGCCGCGCGCCTTCAAGGGCGTCAAGTACAAGCCGCAGGCGACGATCGACCAGCTCGTCGAGCTGGCGGAGGTGGCCCGCCGCCAGGGCCTGCTCGCCCTCGAGCAGGAGGCGGAGAAGATCGACGACGACTTCCTGAAGTCGGCGCTGCAGGGCGTCGCCGACGGCATGGACGCCGAGGATCTCGCGATCATGCTCGAGGACCAGGTCGCCACGCGCGAGCGCGCGTCTCGCCAGGCCGCGAAGTTCTTCACCAGCATGGGCGGTTACGCGCCCACGATCGGCATCATCGGAACCGTCGTCTCGCTCACCCACGTGCTCGAGAACCTCTCCGACCCCGGATCGCTCGGCCACTCCATCGCCGCCGCGTTCGTCGCGACGCTGTGGGGTGTGCTCTCCGCCAACTTCCTGTGGCTGCCCATCGGCACGAGGCTCATCCGCCTCGTCGAGCTCGACGTGCAGCGCATGACGATCATCGTCGAGGGCATCCTCGCCCTGCAGGCCGGCAACCAGCCGCGTGTCGTCGGGGAGCGCCTGCGCGCGCTCGTGCCCGCGCACGCCCTCTCCAAAGACAAAGAGGCGAAGGCGGCATGAGCCGGAAGGGTCGTGGCCACAAGGGAGGTGGTCACGAGGAAGGGCACGCCGACGAGCGCTGGCTCGTCTCGTACGCCGACATGATCACGGTGCTCATGTGCCTGTTCCTCGTGCTGTTCGCCATGTCGAGCATCGACGCGAACAAGTACGCGCAGCTCAAGGACTCGCTCGCGACGGGCTTCGGCACGACGCCGAGCACGGAGGTCGACTCCTCCGTCGGCGTCATCGTCGACCCGGACCTGGTCGACGCCGAGGGCGTCGGCTTCACCGACTCCGACACCAAGGAGAAGACCGACAAGGAGGCCGCCAAGAAGGAGGTCGCCAAGTTCGACGAGATCATCCAGCAGATCACCCAGAACCTCGCGGCGCAGGGGATGCAGGACCAGGTGAGCTTCAGCGTCGACGAGCGCGGCCTCACGGTCAAGCTCATCGGCGGGCAGGCCTACTTCGCGGGGGACTCCTCGGTGCTCCAGCCGGACGCCGTCACGGCGATCGACGCCGTCGGGGCGGCGCTCTCCGGCATCGACAACCACATCTCCGTCGAGGGCCACATCGACCCGTACGGCCAGGGCTCGCCCGCGCTCAACGACTGGGAGCTCGCCGGGGCACGCAGCACGGCCGTGCTGCGCCGTCTCGTCGAGACCGACACGATCCAGCCCGAGCGCATCTCGTCGACGAGCTACGGCGGGGTGCATCCCGCCGTCGCCTCGGAGTCGGCGCTCAACCGGCGCGTCGACATCGTCGTGCTCACCGACCTCAGCGGCGACGCAGCCGCGCTCATCCCGGGGGTGGTCGCGGGAACCGGATGAGTGCGGCGGGAGAACTTCCCACCGGGAACTGCTAACGCGGGCGCTCGAGCGTCCGATAGTCCGTCACGTGACGATTCAGATGGTGTCAGGCGTACCCACGCGCACCTCCGATCGCACCGCCGAGCCCGAGCCGTACGACTTCGCCCGCCCGACGCGCCTCCCGCGCGAGCAGTCGGCCGAGCTCCTGCGCTCCATGGACTCCTTCGCCAAGTCGTGGGCCACCGAGCTCTCGGCCAAGCTGCGCGCCGAGTGCCACGTCACCGTCACGGGTGTGTCGCTCCTGCCCTACGAGGAGTACGTCGAATCCCTGCCCGAGTCCGCGGCGATGGTGCTGCTGACGATGGATGCCGTGCTCGCGCGCGGCATCATGCAGTTCCCCCTCCAGGACAGCCTCGGCTGGGCCGAGCGCATGCTGGGCGGAGCGGGCGGGCGCGACGTGCCCGAGCGCCCGTTCTCGCCCATCGAGCAGGCGGTCGTCACGAAGGTCGTCACGGGCGCGCTCGCGACCATGGCCTACAGCCTCGGCGCATCCTTCCCGCACAACATGAAGGTCGACCGAATCGAGTACACGCCGCAAGCCGCCAAGGCTGCGGGGCCGCAGGATGCGACGATCATCACATCGCTCGAGCTGACTGTCGACGACGCGACATCCCGCATCACGTTCGCCCTCCCCGCGGACGCCCTCGCGCGGGATGCCGAGGAGTCGGCGCACGTCGGCGACGGCGAGCCGCTCGACCTCATGCTCTCCCACCTCTCCGGCGTGCCGGTGCGGGTGTCGCTGCAGTTCCAGCCGACACGCGTGAGGCCCGAGGTCGTGCTCGCGCTCGCCGAGGGCGACCTCATCCGCATGACCCACTCGAAGAACCGCCCGCTCAACTTCGCCGTCGAAGGCCAGATCATGGCCAAGGCCGCGGTGGGAGCGAGCGGATCGCAGCTCGCCTGCGTGATCGTCGATACCCAGGAGACCCCATGACCAGCACGGCAGCAGCCCCCGGCACGGCCAGCGCGACCCGCGACTACGCGATGCAGGTCGCGGCGGTCGAGGCCCTCGCGGACGCCCTGCCCGGCGCAGAGCGCCCCTCCGTCGTGCACCACGAGTCGCCCGAGCAGCTCTCCGGGCCGTTCTCGGTGGCGCTCGCCGCCGAGTTCGTGGGCGTGCGCTCCGCCGACATCGCCCTCGTGCTCAACGACCGCACCATCCTCGCCGAGGCCGCGGGCGTCGACGAGGCCCTCGCGGAGCCCGCCGAGCTCGTGCGCCCCGCCATCGAGGCCGCGAGCGCGACGCTCGGCGTCGGCGTGCTCGGCGACATCACCGAGGCGGACGCCTCGGCGCTCGTCGCCGCGACGGGCACGGCCGTCTTCGAGCTCACGACCGCCGCCGGCTCGATCGGCTGGTTCGCGATCCGCCTGCACGCGACGGCGATCGCGCCCGCGACGCCCGCGCCCGCGGCCCCCACGACCGGCAACCTCTCCCGCATCTCCAACGTCGAGATGGCGCTGACCGTCGAGATCGGCCGCACCCGCATGGCGGTGCGCGACCTGCTCGCGCTCGAGCCCGGCGCCGTCGTCGAGCTCGACCGGTCTGCCGGCACCCCCGCGGACATCCTGCTCAACGGCAAGCTCATCGCCCACGGCGACGTGGTCGTCGTCGACCAGGACTACGCGGTGCGCATCACGCGCATCCTCGACAATCCCGAAGCCACCCTCTAGTGGACGACGTCTTCCTCGTCCTGCGGGTCATCGTCTCGCTGGCGGCGGTGCTCGGGGTCATCTGGTACATCCAGCGCAGGGTCAGCAGGGGATCCCGCGTCAAGCAGTCCAAGAAGGCGATCACCGTCGTCGGCCGCCAGGGGGTGGGCGCGAGGGCGTCCGTCGCCGTGATCGACGTCGACGGCAAGCGCTTCATCCTGGGCGTCACCGAGCACTCGGTGAACATCCTGCACACATCGGACACGCCCGAGGCACCCGCCGAGGCGTTCTCACGAGTCCTCACGGAAGAGGGCGGCGATGTGGAGATCGAGGCGGTGACACCCCCGGCGAGCAGTTCGCCGCTCGCGGGGTCGATCCTCTCGGTCGACACCTGGCGTCGCGCGTTCGCCAGTCTCAAGCCGTGACGCGCGGCAGGGCCCTCCGCACCCTCGGTGCGGTGGTGGCCGCCGGCGTCATGACGCTCCTGCTCACGGGCGCTGCAGCGTTCCCGCAGGACGACGAGATCCCCACCCCGACACCTACGGACCCGGTTACGGGTGTCGTCGACGGCATCGTGAACGTCGGGATCAACGGGCCCGACGGCGCGCCCGCATCGTCGATCGTGCTGCTGCTCGGCATCACGATCCTCTCGATCGCCCCCGCGATCCTGCTCATGATGAGCTCGTTCACGAAGATCTTCATCGTGCTCGCGATGACGCGCAACGCGATCGGCCTCACGACCATCCCGCCCACCCAGGTGCTCGCGGGCCTCGCGCTCTTCCTCTCGATCTTCATCATGTGGCCGACGCTCGCCGACGTGAACACCGCGGCCGTGCAGCCCTACCTCGACGGGCAGATCGACTTCCAGGGGGCGGTCGACGCCGCCTCCGGGCCCTTGCGCACGTTCATGCTCGCGCACACGCGCGAGGAGGACCTCGGCCTCATGACGCGCGCCGCGAACCTCGCCAACCCCGACTCTCCCGACGTGGTGCCGCTGCAGACGCTCATCCCGGCGTTCATGATCTCGGAGCTGCGCGCGGGCTTCATCATCGGCTTCGTCATCTTCGTGCCGTTCCTCGTCATCGACCTCGTCGTGTCGGCCGGCCTCATGGCGATGGGCATGATGATGCTCCCGCCGGTCATGATCTCGCTGCCCTTCAAGATCCTGCTGTTCATCCTCGTCGACGGCTGGGGCCTCATCGTCACGGCCCTCGTCGGCAGCTACGGACTCGGCCCGTGAACCCGGCAGCGGTCATCGACATCGGCGTGCAGGCACTCGTGGTCGCCGCCAAGCTCGGCGCGCCCATGCTCGTGACGGCGCTCGTCGTGGGGTTCGCGGTCTCGGTGTTCCAGTCGATCACCCAGATCCAGGAGGTCACGCTCTCGTTCGTGCCGAAGGCCGTCGCCGTCGCCATCGCGCTCGTCATCGCCGGCCAGTGGATGATCGCCGAGATCGTGACGTTCACGACGACGCTGTACGAGCGCATCCCGCAACTGGTCGGGGGATGACGTGGTCACCTTCTCCGCCGCGTGGGTCGAGGCCGTGATGCTCGCAGGCGTGCGCCTCACGGCGTTCCTCGTGATCGCGCCGCCGTTCTCGTTCGCGGGAATCCCGGCCCGCATCAAGGCCATGCTCGGCATCGGGCTCGCGATCGCCGTGGCGCCGCGCGTGACCCAGGGCTACACGACGCTCGACACGGGTCCCTTCCTCGTCGCGATAGTCATGCAGCTCATCGTGGGGCTCTTCCTCGGCTTCCTCGTCATGATGGCGTTCTCGGCGGTGCAGTCGGCGGGAAACCTCATCGACCTGTTCGGCGGGTTCCAGCTCGCGCAGGCCTTCGACCCGCAGTCGCTCGTCAACGGCGCCCAGTTCACGCGCCTCTTCCACATGGCCGCGCTCGCGCTGCTGTTCTCCACGGACGGGTACCAGCTCATCCTCGCGGGGCTCATGCGCAGCTTCGACGCCATCCCCGTGAACCTGACGCTCTCGGCGGCGCCGAACCCCGAGATCCTCGTGACGGCGTTCTCGCAGCTGTTCCTCTCGGCGCTGCAGATCGCCGGGCCCATGATCATCGTGCTCTTCCTCGCCGACGTGGGCCTCGGCCTGCTCACGCGCGTGGCGCCCGCGATCAACGCGTTCGCGCTCGGCTTCCCGCTCAAGATCCTCATCACGGTCGTCTTCGCCGGGGTCGTGTTCCTCGCCCTGCCGCGCGTGGTCTCGGCGATCACGCAGGACGTGCTGCAGGCGATGCTCGGGGCCTTCTCGTGAGCGACAGCGGGGAGCGCACCGAACAGGCGACCCAGAAGCGCATGAAGGAGGTGCGCCAGAAGGGGCAGCTCCAGCACTCGAAGGACCTCGTCGCGTGGGTGGCCGTGGGCGCCGCGGCCGCCATGATCCCCGGCCTCATCGCGTCCGCGAAGGACACGGGCGCCGCCGCCGTGCTCGGCTTCCGCGACATCATCGCGCACCCCGACCCCGAGGCGGCGGTCGCGGCGCTGCGGTCGGGCATGGGCTCGATCATCCCCGCCCTCACGCCCATGTTCGTGGTCGTCATCATCGCCGTCGTCGCGGCGTCGGCGGTGCAGGGCGGCATCCACTTCAAGCGCCCGGCGCCGCGCTTCGACCAGTTCGAGCCCGTCGCGGGCCTCAAGCGCATCTTCGGGTTCCAGGCGCTGTGGGAGGGCGCGAAGGCCCTCCTCAAGACCGTCGTCGTGGGCCTCGTGCTGTTCTCGGTGCTGCAGGGGCTCATGCCCGTGCTCTCGGTCGCGGGCGGCCTGCCCATCAGCAACCTGCTCGCCGAGACGACCGGCAGCGTCGTCTCCGTGCTGCAGGCGGCGATCATCGCGGGCCTCGCCCTCGCCGCGGTCGACCTGCTCGTCGTCATGCGGCGCAACCGCAAGAGCACGAGGATGACCAAGCGCGAGGTCAAGGACGAGAACAAGAACGCCGAGGGCGACCCCATGATCCGCGCGATGCGGCGGTCACGGCAGCTCGCCATGGGCCGCAACCGCATGATCGCGGCGGTCACGGGAGCGGACGTCGTGCTGCTCAACCCCACACACATCGCCGTCGCGCTCAAGTACGAGCCCGGCAAGTCCGCGCCGCGCGTCGTCGCGAAGGGCGCGGACGCCGTGGCCCTCAAGATCCGCGAGAAGGCCGCGCAGAACGACATCCCCATGGTCGAGGACATCGCGCTCGCGCGGGCCCTGCACGCCGCGTGCGAGATCGGCCAGGAGATCCCCGCGGAGCTCTACACCGCGGTCGCGCGCGTGCTCGCCTTCGTCATGTCCCTCAAGGCGCGCGGCGCCGCGAAGGGCACCCACAAGCTCACGACCCAGACCGCCTAGCCGGAGGACACGCCATGAGAAGAAACCTCACGACATTCGCGATCCCGCTGGGGGTCGTGGGCATCGTGCTGCTCCTCGTCGTGCCCGTGCCCGCGTGGCTGCTCGACGTGCTGCTCATCGTCAACATCCTCTTCGCGCTCGTCATCCTGCTCACGACGATGTTCGTCAAGCGTCCGCTCGACTTCTCGGTGTTCCCGTCGCTGCTGCTCGTCGCGACCCTGTTCCGCCTGGGCCTCAACGTCGCGTCCACACGCCTCGTGCTGGGCGAGGGATACGCGGGGCAGGTCATCCACGCGCTCGGCACCGTCGCCATCAACGGCTCGCTCATCATCGGCGCCGTCATCTTCCTCATCCTCGTCGTCATCCAGTTCGTCGTCGTGACGAAGGGCGCGGAGCGCGTCGCCGAGGTCGGCGCGCGCTTCACCCTCGACGCCATGCCGGGCAAGCAGATGGCCATCGACGCCGACCTCAACACGGGCGCCATCACCGAGGCGCAGGCCAAGGAGCGCCGCGCGGAGATCTCTGCGGAGGCCGACTTCTACGGCGCGATGGACGGTGCGTCGAAGTTCGTCAAGGGCGACGCGATCGCCGGCATCATCATCATCATCATCAACATCCTGGGCGGCATCGGCATCGGGATGCTCCAGCGCGGCATGGACATCATGGACGCGATCAACACCTACAGCCTCCTGACCATCGGCGACGGCCTCACCTCGCAGATCCCCGCGCTGCTCATGGCGGTCTCCACGGGCATGATCGTGACGCGCTCGAACGTCGAGTCCGACATGGGCGCCCAGGCCTCGAAGCAGCTCTCGCAGAACCGCATGGCCATCACGATCGCGGGCGTCGCGGCCATCCTGCTCGGGCTCGTGCCCGACATGCCCATCGTCGCCTTCTGGATCATCGGCATCACGCTCATCGTCGTGGGCCAGCGCCTCGGGGCGCGCGACAAGGCCCGCACGGCGGCCGAGGCCGAGAGCGCCGCCGCCGTCGAGGCCGCACCGTCGAAGGAGACGCCCGAGGAGCTCATCGAGCAGATGCGCGTGCACGCCCTCGAGGTGCAGCTCGCCCCCGACCTCGTCGACCTCGCCTCGGGCTCGGGCGACGACCTGCTGTCGCGCGTGCGCGGCCTGCGCCGGCGGCTCGCGCTCGAGATGGGCATCGTCGTGCCGCCCGTGCGTACGCGCGACAGCCTCGAGCTGCCGCAGTCGACGTACGTCATCCGCGTCGCGGGCGTCGAGGCCGGTCGCGGCATGGCCCCTCCCGGCCGCGTGCTCGCGCTCGGCGACAACCTCGACGCGCTTCCGGGCAGCGTCACCGTCGACCCCGTCTTCGGCCTCGCGGGCAAGTGGGTGCCCATCGAGATGCGGCACTCGGCCGAGCTCGCGGGCGCGACGGTCATCGACCGCGTGTCGGTCATCGTCACCCACCTCTCCGCGATCGTCACCGCCAACGCGGCGCGCCTGCTGACGCGCGAGGATGTGCGCCTGCTCACCGACGGCGTCAAGCAGGTGAACCCGGCGGCCGCCGACGAGCTCGTGCCGAACCTCCTGTCGCTCGGCGAGGTGCAGCGCGTGCTGCAGGGACTGCTCTCGGAGGAGGTGCCCATCAACGACCTCCCGCGCGTGTACGAGGCCCTCGCCATGCGCGCGAAGGCGTCGACCGACCCCGAGGGGCTCGTCGAGGCAGCGCGCCTCTCCATCGGCCCGCTCATCGTGTCCAAGCGCCTCGAGGGCGGCATCCTGCGCATCATCATGGTCGACCCCGTGCTCGAGCAGTCGATGCTCGAGGCCCTGCGCCCCTCGGAGTTGGGGTCGCAGGTCATCATGGATCAGGGCAGGCTCGAGCATGTGCTCACGAGCGTCCGCACGATAGTCGACCAGGCTGCCGAGAAGGGCATGTCGCCCGTGCTCGTGTGCGCCCCGGCGCTGCGTCCCGCGATCCGGCGCCTCGTCGCGCCGCAGATCCCCGCGCTCGCCGTGCTGTCGTACCAGGAGGTGACGTCGGCGCAGGTCGGCATCGAGACGATCGGGGTGGTGCGTGCCTTCGATTCGATTCCGGCTTGACCCGGCCCCGCTCGACCGCGTCGCCGAGACGGTGCGGGAGCGCTACGGCGTAGCCGCGACGGTCGTCTCCGCCGAGGAGGTGCGCGTGGGCGGCATCGGCGGCTTCTTCGCGCGCCGCTACCTCGACGTGACCGTCGAGGTGCCCGACCCCGGCAAGCCCGAGGAGTGGACAGCCCACCGCCGCGGCGCGTTCGACGACCTCATGGACCGCGCGGACAAGGGTGACCGCCGCGAGCTGCCCATCGACGCGTCCGCCGTGCCGCCGCTCTCGACGGAGTCCGACGAGTTCACGGGCCTGCTCGAAGACCTCCAGCGCTACGCGTCGCCCCATGCGCCCGTCTCGACGACCACGCGCCGCAAGACCCGCCCCGTCGTGCTGCTCAAGGCCCCCGGCGACCTCGTCGTCATCGCGGGCATCGGCGACGACGCCATGACCGTGGCGCGCGCGCTCGCGGGCGAGCGCGGGGGAGCGGAGATCGTCGCGGGAGGCGCCCAGCATGCGGGTCCCGGCGTACCCCGCGTGACCGACCGGCGCACGGCCTTCTCCGCCCGCGCGCGCGGCGTCGAGAACGGCCGCGCCACGATCGTGGCCTACTCGATAGAGCCCGGGGATGCCCGGCTCGCCGCCCACGCGGCCGCCCTCACGGGTATCCGCCCCGACCAGCTCTGGCTCGCCGTCGACGCCTCCCGCAAGCCGGAGGACACCGCCGCGTGGGTGAACGCCGTGTGCACCGTCGTCTCGGTGCAGGCGCTCGCCGTGCTGCGCACCGCGTGGACCTCCACTCCGGAGAGCGTGCGGAGCCTCGGCCTGCCGGAAGGCTGGTCGGACGCAGTCGAGTAGGCTGGCGCAATGCTCGTCCTAACCCGCAAGCGAGGAGAACAGATCCTCATCGGGGACGACATCGTCATCACCATCCTCGATGCGAAGGGCGACAGCGTCCGCGTCGGGATCGACGCGCCCCGCGGGGTCGTGATCCACCGCCTCGAGGTCATGAAGGCCGTCACCGAGGCCAACATCGAGGCCGCGCGCGCGGCCACCAACAGCGACGCCGGCGCCCTCGCCGGACTCCTCTCGAGCATGCCCCGCAAGGCGGAGAGCGACGCCCCTCAGGGCTGACCCCACAACGCGGGGCACCCCATTGCGGGACTGTCCCCCGGTTTAACCCTCGGGTTAGCGTGTCAGGACTGGGGGGACCAGTACGCCGCGCTTTCCGCGCCGCGGTACACGCAACAGGGGGGAGGTCCGGCCGTGATTTCACTTGCCGAGATCCTCGTGCTGCGCGGCCTCATGCCCATCGAGAGCCTCGACCAGGTCGGCGCCTCGGCGGCGAGCGACGAGTTCCTCATCAGCGAGCTCACGGGAGCCGGCAAGGTCACCGAGGCGCAGGTCGCCTCCGCGCGGGCCGCCCAGCTGGGCATCCCCTTCGTCGAGCTCACCGACTACCCGGTCGACCGCACGGCCGTCGAGATGGTGCCCACGGCCCTCCTGCGCCGCCACGAGGTGCTGCCGATCTCGATCGAGGGCAACCGCCTCATCATCGCCATGGCCGACCCGGGCGACGTCATCGCCCTCGACGACGTGCGCGCGAGCGTGCACCTCATGGTCCACCCCGTGCTCGCCGAGCAGGCGGACCTCCGTGCCGCCCTCGCGCGCTTCGTGCGCTCCGACGGCGAGCTCAACGACCTCACGACGGCCATCGTCGACGAGTCGGGCGGATCGTCAGACCTGCAGTCGATGCAGGTCAGCGAGGCCTCCGACGACGACGCGCCCGTCGTGCGCTTCGTGAACCTGCTCATCAGCCAGGGCATCCAGGACCACGCCTCCGACATCCACATCGAGCCGGGCGAGCACGAGCTCATGGTGCGCTACCGCATCGACGGTGTGCTGCACGTCATGCAGCGCGCGCCGCGCAACATCCAGAACGGCGTCATCTCGCGCCTCAAGATCATGTCGGACATCGACATCGCCGAGCGCCGCAAGCCGCAGGACGGCCGCATGTCGGTGCGCCACTCCGACCGCCAGATCGACCTGCGCGTCGCGACCCTGCCCACCGTGTGGGGCGAGAAGGTCGTCATGCGAATCCTCGACAACACCAACACGGCGATGTCGATCGAGCAGCTCCAGCTCCTCGACCGCAACGCGAAGGTGTTCAAGGAGTCGTACACCAAGCCCAACGGCATGATCCTCGTCACGGGCCCCACGGGCTCCGGCAAGTCGACGACCCTGTACACGACGCTCAAGGCCGTCGCCCGGCCCGAGATCAACGTCATCACCGTCGAGGACCCGGTCGAGTACCGCATGCCGGGCATCAACCAGGTGCAGGTGAACCCGAAGGCCGGCCTCACGTTCGCGAGCGCGCTGCGCTCGATCCTGCGCTCCGACCCCGACGTCGTGCTCCTCGGAGAGATCCGCGACCACGAGACCGCGCAGATCGCCATCGAGGCCTCGCTCACGGGCCACCTCGTGCTCTCGACCCTGCACACGAACGACGCGCCGAGCGCCATCACGCGACTCATCGAGATGGACATCGAGCCGTTCCTCGTCGGATCCGCGCTCGACTCCGTCATGGCCCAGCGCCTCGCGCGCCGGCTGTGCGACCGGTGCAAGACCGCCTACCAGCCCAACGCCCAGGACCTCATGCACCTGGACATGGGCTATGACGGCTCGTACGCGCCGCCCACGCTCTTCGCTCCCGTCGGCTGCACGGCGTGCTCGAACACCGGCTACCGCGGCCGCGTTGCGCTGCACGAGATCATGCCGGTGAGCGAGGAGATCGAACGACTTACCGTCTCCCGGGCATCCAGCCTGGAGATCAAGCACACCGCCGTCGCCCAGGGGATGTCGACGCTCCGCGTCGACGGGTGGGAGAAGGCGCGGCTCGGTCTGACATCAATCGAAGAAATCTTGCGAGTCGTGGCCTGATGGACAGGTCACAAGGGGGATACATGGACGAGCCCGTTTACGCCATGCCGGCGTTCGACGCGAGTGGTGCGCCACTGCCCACGCGTCGCGATACGCAGTCGCAGCGGCCGCGCCGCTCGGAGACGTCGGTGTTCGCGCCGAACGTCGAGTTCACCATGACGACGCCGCTCGCCGATCAGGCCGCCACCATGCAGTCCGCGCCGTCGCCGCACACGCTCGCCGACGCGCCCCCGCCCGTGTACGAGATGCCGCTCGTCGACCTCCCGGCACCCGCCGCGGTCTACGAGCTGCCCATCGACGAGCCCATGCCGTCGTGGGACTCGCTCGACGTGTCGGTGGCCCCGCCCGCTCAGGAGCAGCAGCCGCTGCCCGTGTACGACGTCTCGGCCACGGTCCTGCCGCTGCCCGTCGACCTCTCCGAGGCGCCGCCGCCCGCGGCCGCCTACCGCGTGCCGGCGTTCGATCCGCCCGCAGCCGACTTCGCCTTCGACGTCGACGCTCCCGTCGTCACGAAGGAGGCGAGCGGAGACCTGCTTGCCGCCCTGCGCGAGGTGCTCTTCCGGGGCGCGTCCGACCTGCACATCAGCGCGGGCGCACCGCCCATGCTGCGCATCGACGGCGCCCTCGGGCCCATCGACGACGCGACGCCGTGGAGCCGCGAGGTCGTGCGCGACACGCTCATGGGCCTGCTGTCGCCCTACGAGCGCCAGCGCTTCGAGGAGTCGCTCGAGCTCGACTTCGCCTACACGCTCACCGCCAACGCGCGGTTCCGCGTCAACTACTACATGGACCGCGGCTCGATGAGCGCCGCGTTCCGCATCATCCCCAACGAGGTCAAGCAGCTCGCACAGCTCGGCATCCCCGAGGTCGTGTCGCAGTTCGCGACCCTGCCCCGGGGTCTCGTGCTCGTCACGGGGCCCACGGGCTCCGGCAAGTCGACGACGCTCGCCGCGCTCATCGACATCGTCAACTCGACGCGCACGGACCACATCATGACGGTCGAGGACCCCATCGAGTTCCTGCACCGCAACAAGAAGTCGCTTGTGCACCAGCGCGAGGTCGGCCGTGACACGCAGAGCTTCAGCTCGGCGCTCAAGCACGTGCTGCGGCAGGATCCCGACGTCATCCTCATCGGCGAGCTCCGCGACCTCGAGACCATCTCGACGGCGCTCACCGCGGCCGAGACCGGCCACCTCGTCTTCGCGACCCTGCACACGCAGGACGCGGCGCAGACCATCGACCGCATCATCGACGTCTACCCGCCCCACCAGCAGATGCAGATCCGCTCGCAGCTCGCCTCGACGCTCCAGGGCATCGTGTGCCAGACGCTCGTCAAGCGCGCATCGGGGGTCGGCCGCGTGGTCGCCGCCGAGGTGCTCATGATGACGCCCGCGATCGGAAACCTCATCCGCGAGGGCAAGACGTTCCAGATCGGCTCGGCCATGCAGGCGGGCCGCGCCCAGGGCATGAGCACCCTCGACCAGCACCTCGCAGAGCTCGTCAACTCGGGCACCATCTCGCGCCAGTCGGCGATCGACAAGGCGCGGGACATCGCGGCGATGAGCCGCATGATCACGCGCGTCGACGTCGCCGACGCCGGCGACGGCTCGTTCGGCAGCTTCGCTGCGCCCACGAAGGCAGGCAACTGATGACCACCACGGCCCTCCGCTCGTTCGAGTACAAGACCCGCAACACGTCGGGCAAGCTCGTCAAGGGCAGGCTCGAGGCGGCCAACGAGATCGCGGCGGCCGCCAAGCTCTCGGGCATGGGCCTCACGCCCGTCGCCATCAAGGAGGCCGCGGAGGGCACGGGCCTCAACCGCGAGATCTCGCTCGGCGGCTTCGGCAAGCAGGTCAACCTCAAAGACCTCGCGGTCATGACGCGCCAGCTCGCGACCATGATCTCTGCGGGCCTGTCGCTGCTGCGCGCGCTCACGATCCTCTCGGAGCAGACCCAGAACAAGAAGCTCGCGGGTGTGCTCGGCAAGGTCGCGCACGACGTCGAGGTGGGCACGTCGCTCTCCGACTCGCTCGCGCGGTTCCCGATCGACTTCCCGCCGCTCATGACGAACATGGTGCGCGCGGGCGAGGTCGGCGGCTTCCTCGACGAGGCCCTCGACTCGGTCGCCCAGAACTTCGAGAAGGAGGCGAAGCTCCGCGCCACGATCAAGTCGGCGATGGCCTACCCGGTCATGGTGCTCGCCCTCTCGGGCATCGCCGTCGTGCTCATGATGCTGTTCATCGTGCCGGTCTTCAAGAACCTGTTCGCCGACATGGGCAGCGAGCTGCCCGTGCCCACGCAGATGCTCGTCGTGCTCTCGAACTCGATGATCTACGTGCTGCCGATCCTCGTCGTCGCGTTCTTCATCTTCTCGTTCTGGTGGACCAAGAACAAGAACACCGAGGCCGTGCTGCGCGTCATCGACCCCATCAAGCTCAAGGTGCCCGTCTTCGGCGCCCTCAACAAGAAGATCGCGGTCGCGCGCTTCACGCGCAACCTGTCGAACATGATCGGCGCGGGCGTGCCCATCCTGCAGGCCCTCTCGATCGTGGGGGAGACCTCCGGCAACTGGGTGATCGGCCAGGCCGCCAAGCGCGTCGCCGACTCCGTGCGCCAGGGCAACTCGATAGCCGGCCCCCTCTCGGAGGAGCCGGTGTTCCCGCCCATGGTCGTGCAGATGATCGCGGTCGGCGAGGACTCGGGCTCGCTCGAGATCATGCTGAGCAAGGTCTCCGACTTCTACGACTCCGAGGTCCAGGCGACCACGGAGGCCCTCACGAGCCTCATCGAGCCCCTCCTCATCGCCTTCCTGGGCGTCGTAGTGGGTGGCATGATCATCGCCCTCTACCTGCCGATCTTCAACATCGCGACGGTGGTCCACTAGGGGCTCTGCCCCCCTTCGGGTGCGCCACGGAATGGGGTGTCAAAACCCCCCGTCCGTGGGATTCTCACCCCCTTGTACCCCGAATACCTTGTGATCTGTCGGGTCTTCGCCGGTTTGGGGGGACGGCTCGAAATCACATCCATCCAAGAAGAAATGGAAACATCATGACCCGCTTCATCAACGCTCTGAACAAGAAGCGTGCTTCGTTCAACCAGGACGAGAAGGGCTTCACCCTGATCGAGCTCCTGGTCGTCGTGATCATCATCGGCGTCCTCGCCGCGATCGCGATCCCCGTCTACATCGGTGTGCAGAACAGCGCCAAGGACTCGTCGACCACGTCCGACCTGACCAACGCCAAGATCGCCGTCGTCGCGTACTACACGGCGAACCAGTCGATGCCGCCGTCGATCAACTCCGCGACGCTCGCCAACTACGGCTACACCGGCTCGGGCGTCACCGACAACTCGTCGGCGACCGCCACCTCGACCGCGTTCTGCCTCACGGCCACGAGCGGCTCCGGCACGGTGTTCTACATCACCGCCTCGGGCGCGGCCACGAGCACCAAGCCGTCCGGCTGCAAGTAGCACCCAGTTCCACCCGGGTGGGGCGCTGGCACCAGCGCCCCACCCGTTCCATGAAGCTTCAGCAATTCCTAGGGGGGAGGTGAACACGATGGCTCAGATCCGCAGGATGCTCGACAGGGCCCGGTCCGATGACGGCATGTCGCTCATCGAGGTGATCGTCGCGATGCTCGTGTTCGCCGTGATCTCCCTCGGTGTCGCCTACTCGACGGTCACGATCATCAAGATGACCAACGACACCCGCTCGCGCCAGGTCGCCACGAACCTCGCCACGAGCCAGATCGACTACGCCCGCGGCCTGCAGGATCCCTTCCTCGTCACGAACGACGAGATCGTCACGACGATCGGCCAGCGCACCTACACGCTCACCCAGACCGTCTCGTGGGTCGACGCGGGCGGCAACGACGTCGGGTGCGGCACCGGCACGGGCGTCATGCAGTCGAAGCGCGTCAACGTCACGGTCAAGTGGGACAACATGCTCAGCACGACGCCCGCCGTGCGCGTCGACACGCTCATCTCGCCCGACGACCGCATCAACGACCCCAACCTCGGCACGATCCGCATCTCGGTGCTCGGTGTCGCGGGCACGGGCATGGCGAACGTCGGCGTCACGATCTCCCCGACCTCGGGCGGCGCGGCGCTCAAAGACCAGCCCGCCCCGACCAACAGCGACGGCTGCAGCTTCGCGCTCAAGGTCACGCCCGGCACGTACTCGGTGACGATCAACCGCTCGAACTCGGTGGACACCAACCAGGCCACGTCGCCGTCGAAGAGCGTCACCGTCGTCGCGGGCGGCTCGATCGCCGCGCTGTTCCAGTACGACTACGCGGCGACCTTCGGCCTCACCTACTCCGCGGCGTCCGGCGCCCTGCTGCCCACCGACCTCGACACCACGTTCCTCAGCACCTACGGCGCGTACGTGAGCTCGGGCGGCGCCAAGACGCAGGTGCTGCTGCACCCGGTGCCCTCGGGCTACGCGGGAGTGGCGGGCAAGTACATCGCCCCGATCCCCAACGGCAACCAGGGCTGCATCAACGTCGACCCGGCAGCGTGGCCGGCGGGAACCGTCAACGGCAAGGCCCTCAACGCCGGCGTGCGCATGGACAACGTGGCGGCGGCGCCCCAGGGCTCCGCGAGCATGACGATCCCCCTGGGCTCCATGACCGTCACCGTGCCCAGCAACTCCTACCTCTTCGCGGTCTCGGTCGCGGGCGCGGCAGGCTCGGGCGACCCCGGCTGCGCCGCGGCGCCCACCTATTCGTTCGGCAAGCTCAGCGGCGCCAAGACGATCGCCCTGCCCTACGGCTCGTGGGTGCTCTACTACGGCGCCAACGCGAACGGCTCGGGCAAGCTCCCCGTTCCCGCCTCGAGCGTCGGCCTCGTCGGCGGCGTGCTCGGCAGCGTCACGACGATCCTGGCCGGCGGCGCGACCGTCACCCTCGACCCGAGGACGGCGAAGTGACCGGCCCGCTGGCGGCCCTGCGCCGTCGTCTCGACCCCGCGGCGAAGGCCGAGGCGGGCGTATCGCTCGTCGAGCTCATCGTCGTGATGTTCATCACGAGCATCGTGCTCGCGATCGTCGGCTCGATGTTCATCAACGTCGCGAACGTCACCTCGAACGCCAACGGCACCAACACGCGCAACGCCGTCGCGGCCAACGTCATGAACGCCATGACCAAGGTCATCAGCACGGCGTCGAACAACGCGGTGTCGGGCCAGGACGACCCCGACCCGGCGATCGTGAGCGGCACGGCCTCGGCGCTCACGATCATCACGTACGTCGACACGAGCCCGACCAACCCCACGCCCACGCGCGTCACCTACCGTGTCGACTCCGCGGGACAGGTCTTCGAGGACCGCGTCGCGGGCGTCGCCTCCGGCAGCTTCTACGTCTTCACGGGCGCGACCACCACGCGCCAGCTCGGCGGTCCCGTGACCTCGGCGGGCCTCTTCACCTACCTCAACAAGGCCGGCACGGTCGTCACGCCCTCCAGCAACGGCTCCCTGAGCCCCTCGCAGCGCACCCAGATCGCCTCGATCCGCATCACCGTCGTCATCGCGAACACGACGACGACGGGCACCGCGACGGGAACCAACGGCAACGACCCCGTGCAGATCATCAACACGGTCGGCATGCCCAACCTCATCCTCACCGGAACGGACTCCTGATGCGCGCCCTCGCCCGCCGACTCCGCCCGCTGCGCGACGACCGCGAGCGCGGCGTCGCCCTCATCATCGTCATCGGCACGGGCCTGCTCATGCTCACCCTCGTCGCGACGGCGCTCACCATCGCGTCGAACGGCCTGCGCAAGACCGACACCGACCAGGATGTCAACGGCGCGCTCGACGCGGCGTACGCGGGCGTCGAGGAGTACCAGAGCCGCCTCGCGACCGACAACTCCTACTACACGTACGGCAACAAGGATGCCCCGTTCAGCATCCTGACCGGATCCACCAAGCTCACCCTGCCGACGGGCACCGCCGCCAACGACGCGTTCGGCATCGGCACCTCCGGCACGTGGGCCTCCGTGCCCGGCAGCACGCCCGTCGCGAGCTACCGCTACGAGGTGGACAACTCGCACTACACGGCCAACGGCAGCATCCGCATCCGCGTGACGGGCCGCGTGGGCGAGACGACGCGCTCGATCATCGCCGACCTCAAGCAGTCGGGCTTCATCGACTACCTCTACTTCACCGACTACGAGTCGCAGGACCCCGACCTCACGGGCAAGACCCAGTGCGCCGTGCACATCTGGGAGGGCCGGCCGTCGTCGTGCACCTCGATCCAGTTCATCGCGGGCGACGTGATCGACGGCCCGCTGCACTCGAACGACACGCTCACCATCTGCGGCGCGACCTTCAAGGGCAAGGTCACGAGCTCGAGCACGAGCACGCCCATCGTCGTGACGCCCAGCGGATGCTCGAAGGGCTCGTACCCGTCCGGCCAGACCGCGCCGTACTACCAGCCGGAGGTCACCATGCCCCCGACGAACGCGCAGCTCAAGAAGGAGACGCGCAACGACCTCACGACGAGCGACGTGCCGATCCCGGGCTGCCTCTACACGGGTCCGACGGTCATCACGTTCACGTCCGACGGCAAGATGAACGTCAAGTCGCCCTGGAGCCTCAAGACCCAGATCTCGGAGACGAACGGCATCGCGAGCGCGGCACCCGCCGTGTGCGGCGTGCCGGGCACCGGCACCAACGGGCTGGGCTCGACGACGGGCGCGACTATCGACGTCATCGCGTCGAACGTCATCTACGTGCAGAACGTGCCGACGCTCACGACCGACCCCAACTACTCGAAGAACCCGCCGAGCGGCTTCACGTGCGGAAACACGGCGGCCGGCGGCTGGAGCTACGGCAGCACGGGCTACCCCGTCGCCAACGAGATCACCCCCGACGGCTCGACGTCCGCGAAGCCCGCCTACGGCTGCAAGAACGGCGACGTCTACGTGAAGGGCGTGCTCAAGGGCGCCCTCACGATCGGCGCGGAGAACTACGTCTACGTCACGGGCGACCTGACCTACAGCGACACCGCCAAGGACATCCTCGGCCTCATCGGCAACAACGCCGTGTGGGTGTGGAACCCCATGAAGTCGACGTTCGGCACGGTCAGGCCGCTGCTCACCGACTCCGGGCGCACCATCAACGCCGCGATCCTGTCGGTGGCGCACACCTTCCAGGTGCAGAACTACGACCAGGGCGGCACGGCGCGCGGCACGCTCACGGTCAAGGGATCCATCGCCCAGACCTTCCGCGGAACCGTGTCGTACGGCAGCACCGGGTACCTCAAGGCCTACAAGTACGACACGCGCTTCGCCTACATGGCCCCGCCGAAGTTCCTCTCCCCGGTCTCGAGCGCCTACGGCGTCTCACAGTTCGCGGGCGTGCCGACGGCGTTCAGCTGGACGGGTGCAGCACAATGACCGCCATGGAGTTCGCGCTCGGCGCCTCGATCCTCATCGCTGCCTTCGGCCTCGCGATCGGGTCGTTCCTCAACGTGGTCGCGTACCGCGTGCCGCTGGGCCTCTCCGTCGTCAACCCGCCGTCGAGCTGCCCGGGATGCCACGCGCCCATCGAGGCCCGCGACAACATCCCGCTCGTCTCCTGGATCGTGCTGCGCGGCAGGTGCCGGCACTGCGCCGAGCCGATCTCGCCGCGCTACCTCGTGGTCGAGGCCATCACGGGCGCGCTGTTCGTGGCCGTCGCCGTGGCGTTCCTGCCGGGCGTGCTCGCGGCGGCGTCCGTGCCCGCGGCGATCTCGGGCGGGCTCGCCCTCGTGGCCTTCCTCTACCTCGCCGCGATCAGCGTCGCGCTCTCGGCCATCGACATCGACGTGCACAAGCTCCCGAACCGCATAGTGCTGCCGTCGTACGCGGTCGGCGGCGTGCTGCTCGCCGCGGCGGCGCTCGTCACGGGCGACCCCGTGGCGCTCGCGCGCGCGGCCGCCGGCGCGGGCATCCTCGTCGCCTTCTACCTCGTGCTCGCCCTCATCAGGCCGGGCGGCATGGGCATGGGCGACGTCAAGCTCGCCGGCGTGCTCGGCCTCTACCTGGGCTTCCTCGGCTGGGGCCAGCTCGTCGTGGGCACCATGGGCGCCTTCGTGCTCGGGGGCCTCTTCGGCATCGCCGTGCTCGTCGCGCGCCGCGGCCGCCGCGGCACCGGCATCCCGTTCGGCCCGTGGATGTTCGCGGGCGCATGGGTCGGAATCTTCGCGGGGGAGCAGCTCTCCCGCACGTACCTGACGGCGGTGGGGCTGTCATGACCAACAGGGGGAACAGATGGCCGCGAGTGTCGTAGGTCTCGATATCGGGCACGGCGTGCTGCGGGCGGCCGAGGTCGCCGGCGGCACCACGGCCAAGCCCAGGCTCATGAAGTACCACGAGGTGACGTTCCCGTCCGACGCGACGCGCGAGGGTGAGGTCGTGGAGCAGGACGTGCTCGTGCGCGCCCTCAAGCAGCTGTGGGCGGCCGGCAAGTTCACCACGCGCGACGTCGTGCTCGGGGTCGGCAACCAGCGCGTGCTCACGCGCGACCTGTCGGTGCCGAAGGTGCCGCTCGACCGCATCAAGGAGGCACTGCCCTTCCAGGTGCAGGACCTGCTCCCGATCCCGGCCGCCGAGGCCGTGCTCGACTTCTACCCGATCGCCGAGGCGCAGGGCGAGTCCGGCCCCGTCATCCAGGGCCTCCTCGTCGCGGCGGCCAAGAGCGCGGTGCTCGCCAACGTGCGCGCCGTGCAGGCCGCCGGCCTCACACCCATCGACGTCGACCTCTCGCCGTTCGCCCTCACGCGGGCGCTGCTGAGCGCCCGCCCGGGTGCCGGCTCGGTCGCGCTCGTGCACGTCGGCGCCACCACCACGTGCGTCGTCATCGCCACGCACGGGGTGCCGCAGTTCGTGCGCATCATCCCGTCCGGCGGCGAGGAGGTCACGACCGCCCTCGTCACGGGCCTGGGGATGAGCCCCTCCGACGCCGAGCGCACGAAGGCGAGCTTCGGCCTCATCCGCGAGTCGTACCCGCCGGAGTCGATCGCGGCGGCCGAGACGGTCATCCGCGTGACGGACGACCTGCTGGGCAGCATCCGCAACACGCTCGCGTTCTACCGCAACACGCGCCCCAACGACCCCCTCACGAGCCTCGTGCTCTCCGGGGGAGGGGCCCGCCTGCGCGGCTTCCCGGCCGCCGTCGAGGAGGTCACGCGCCTCCAGGTCGAGCTCGGGGATCCCACGAGCCGCTTCGCCCTCGGGCGCGGCATCGACGTCGTCTCGCTGCCGTCCGTGCTCCCCGCCATGGGGGTCGCGCTCGGCCTGACGCTGAGGAGCGCATCGTGAGCAGCCACGCCCTCGTCATGCCCCGCTCCGCCGACCGCGCCGACAAGCGCGCGGCCCGCGGCGCCCAGAAGGCCGGCGGAGCGCTCGGCGGAGAGCCGCGCGTCTCGCTCCTGCCGGGCGAGGTCAACGACTTCCAGAAGGAGCGCTCGGTGCGCCGCAGGCTCGGCCTCGGCGTCGTGTTCGCGATCCTCATCGCCCTGTGCGGCGTCGGCGGCTCCATGTACCTCGCGTCCGACTCCCACGCGCGCCTCGAGGCGGCCCGCCAGGCGCAGGCCACGATCGTCGCCCAGGAGGCGCAGTTCGCGGAGCTCCGCGCGGCGAAGGCGGGAATCGCCCTCGTCGAGGCCGGCCAGTACGTGGGCGCGTCGACCGAGATCGACTGGAAGACGTACCTCGAGACCCTGCAGGCGACGCTGCCCGAGGGCGTGACGATCAGCAGCGTGCAGATCGACTCGGCCTCGCCCTTCGTCGACTACGTGCAGTCGACGTCGCCGCTCGAGGGCGCGCGCGTCGCGACCCTCGTCTTCAGCGCGAAGAGCCCCGGCCTCCCGTCCATCCCCACGTGGCTCGACGGCCTCGCGACCCTGCCCGGGTTCGCCGACGCCGTGCCCGGCTCCGTGAGCGTGCAGGACGACGGCACCTACCTCGTCAACATCATCATGCACATCGACGCCGAGGCGTTCTCGCTGCGATTCCCGGGGGAGGCCCAGAAATGAGCAGCACCAACAGGCTGTGGGCGATCGGCGCCGTCATCCTCATGATCGTCGTCCTCGTGGGCGGCTGGTTCATCGGCGTGCAGCCGCAGCTCGCGCAGGCCGCCGCGGACGACATGGAGCGCGCGGGCATCGAGGCGCAGAACCAGGCGCAGCTCGCCGAGATCGCCGCCCTCACCGAGCAGAACAAGGACTTCGACTCGATCGAGGCGGAGTACAAGAAGCTGCAGAAGTCGATACCGTCGTCGGCCAACACGGCGTCGTTCATCCAGAGCCTCAACTCCCTGTCGGACAGCGCCGGCGTGCAGGTCACCGACATCACGGTGAGCGACACGATCGCCTACACGGTGCCGCAGTCCGCGGTGCCGCCGGAGACGCCCACGGACGGCGCGACGCCCGCGCCCTCCGAGACGGCGGCGCCGACCCCGACGGCGCCCGCGGGCTACGTGGCGTCGACGAGCCCGCTCATCACGCCCGACAACTTCGTGGGCATCAAGGTGGGCGTCGTCGTGAAGGGCACCTACAGCAACGCCCTCGCGTTCGTGAAGGGGCTGCAGTCGGGCGACCGCCTCATGCTCGTCACGGGCATCTCGACGAGCGCGCTCGCCGACGACTCCGGTCTCGTCGAGACGCACATCGACGGCATGATCTACGTGCTCAAGCAGCCCAAGGCCTAGGCGCCGCAACCCCCTCTGCACCGACACGTCGCGTAAGTAGACTGTCCCCGCCATCCCGGCGGACCTGAGGAGAGTCATGAGCGACAAGAAGGACGAGATCATCGAGGATGCCGTCGTCGTCGACGAGGCGACACCGGGCGTGTCGGAGCAACAGCCACCGGTCGTGGTGGAGCAGGCCCATGTGAGCGACACCGAGCCCGTCGTCGCCACCGAGGACCCGGGTGCCGCCCCCGTCGCCGACGAGGGCCCGCGCGTCGTGTACGTGCAGGTTCCGCCCGCGCCGCGCAAGCTCGGCAACCGCGGCCTCGGCAGCGCCATCGCGCTCGTGTCCGCGGTCGTGTTCACCGCGCTCTTCGCGGTCGTGTACGCGCTTATCGCCTACGCCAACTCGGGGGTGCTCACCTTCGGCTTCCTGGCGCGCGCCGAGTTCTACATCCCGACCCTCTTCTTCGTCGTGGGCTTCGTGCTCCTCGTCGTGATCGCCAACCGGGCGAACTGGTGGGCGTTCATCATCGGCAGCCTGCTCGTGGGCGTCGTCGTCTACTTCGGCTCGATCGGCCTGACCCTGCTCAGCCAGGGCATCGTGCTCTCGACCCCGCAGGATGCGGCGCAGAGCTTCGCCCAGGCGCTGCGCGCACCGTTCTTCATCGTCGCGGCGCTGCTCGCGCGCGAGGTCGCGCTCTGGACGGGCGGCATCATCAGCCGCCGCGGACGCCGCTTGCGCGCCCGCAACCTCGAGGCGCGCGCGGCCTACGACCGCGAGCTCGCGACCACGAGGGCGGAGCATGAGCGCGCCGCAGCTTCCGCCACCGCCTAACCCGGTGATGCTGCCGACCCTCGCCGCGATCGTGTACGCGGCGGCGGTCGCGGCGCTCTGGGGCATCCTGAGCCTCGTGCTCGACCGCGAGGTCGTCGACTACGAGGATGCCGGCCCCCTGGTCGGCCCCGGCATGGCCGCCGCGGCCGCCGTCGTGACGTGGCTCGTGCTGCTCGCCACGCGCCGGTCGTCGAGGGCGTGGACCGGCGCCGCGCTCGCGCTGCTGCTCTCGCTCGGCGCGATGATGCTCGTGGCCGCCGTCGGCTACGCGCCCACGGCGGCCGTGCACTTCGTGCTCGGACCCTTCGTGCCGGGCGCCGCGGCGCTCTCCGCGGTGACCGTGCTCGTCGTGCGGGGGTTCCGCCCTCGGCGAACCATTTGACCGGGAATACGACCACGACTATTCTTGGGCAGGTATGTGCGCGCTTCGTCGTGCGCTCATCAGGGTTTCGTTCGTCGAGCGGCCCCCACGGCATACCCTCCACTCTTCCCTCAAGGAACCGGCGGGTCTGGATGTCGAACATCGATCGCTGTCACCGTGCAGCAACCGGGATCCGTCCCAGAAACAGGAGTAACTAGAGTGCCCACCATTCAGCAGTTGGTGCGGAAGGGCCGCCAGAGCAAGGTCGTCAAGACCAAGGCTCCGGCCCTCAAGGCCAACCCCCAGCAGCGCGGCGTCTGCACGCGCGTCTACACCACGACCCCCAAGAAGCCGAACTCGGCCCTCCGCAAGGTGGCCCGCGTCAAGCTCTCGAACGGCACCGAGGTCACGGCCTACATCCCCGGTGAGGGCCACAACCTCCAGGAGCACTCGATGGTGCTCGTGCGCGGCGGTCGTGTGAAGGACCTCCCCGGCGTGCGCTACAAGATCGTGCGCGGCGCCCTCGACACCCAGGCGGTCAAGAACCGTAAGCAAGCGCGTAGCCGCTACGGAGCGAAGATGGACAAGAAGTAATGCCTCGTAAAGGACCCGCGCCCAAGCGCCCCGTCGTCGCAGACCCGGTCTACGGCGCCCCGATCGTCAGCCAGCTCGTCAACAAGATCCTCCTCGACGGCAAGAAGGGCCTCGCCGAGCGCATCGTCTACGGTGCACTCGAGGGCGTTGCCGCGAAGAACGGCCAGGACGCCGTCGTGACCCTCAAGAAGGCGCTCGACAACGTGCGCCCGACCATCGAGGTCAAGTCGCGCCGCGTCGGCGGCTCGACGTACCAGGTGCCCGTCGAGGTCAAGGCGCACCGCGCCAACACCCTCGCGCTGCGCTGGCTCACGAGCTACGCCAAGGGCCGTCGCGAGAAGACGATGACCGAGCGTCTCACCAACGAGATCCTCGACGCGTCGAACGGCCTCGGTGCCGCGGTCAAGCGCCGTGAGGACACCCACAAGATGGCCGAGTCGAACAAGGCCTTCGCGCACTACCGCTGGTAGCAGCACTTCGGTGACCGGGCCGACCCCGGCCCGGTCACCACTCAACCCCCAACTCATCGGAGGAACCCCCCGTGGCACAAGACGTGCTCACCGACCTGAGCAAGGTCCGCAACTTCGGCATCATGGCGCACATCGATGCCGGCAAGACCACCACCACCGAGCGCATCCTGTTCTACACGGGCATCACCCACAAGATCGGTGAGGTGCACGACGGTGCGGCGACCATGGACTGGATGGCGCAGGAGCAGGAGCGTGGCATCACGATCACCTCTGCTGCGACCACCTGTTTCTGGAACAAGTACCAGCTGAACATCATCGACACCCCCGGCCACGTGGACTTCACGGTCGAGGTCGAGCGCAACCTGCGCGTGCTCGACGGCGCCGTCGCGGTGTTCGACGGCAAGGAGGGCGTCGAGCCCCAGTCGGAGACCGTCTGGCGCCAGGCCGACAAGTACGACGTGCCCCGCATCTGCTTCGTCAACAAGATGGACAAGCTCGGCGCCGACTTCTACTACACGGTCGACACCATCGTGAAGCGCCTCGGCGCCAAGCCGCTCGTCATCCAGCTCCCCATCGGCTTCGAGAACACCTTCGAGGGTGTCGTCGACCTCGTCGAGATGCGCGCGCTCACGTGGCGCGGCGACTCGAAGGGTGACGTCGAGCTGGGCGCCAAGTACGCGATCGAGGAGATCCCGGCCGACCTGGTCGAGAAGGCCAACGAGTACCGTGCGGCCCTCATCGAGACCGTGGCCGAGGCTGACGACGCCCTGCTCGAGCGCTTCCTCGAGGGCGACACCGACTTCTCGGTCGCCGAGATCAAGGCCGCGATCCGCAAGCTCACGATCTCGAGCACCCTCTACCCCGTGCTGTGCGGCTCGGCGTTCAAGAACCGCGGCGTGCAGCCCATGCTCGACGCGGTCGTGGACTACCTGCCGTCGCCGCTCGACATGCCTGCCGTCGAGGGCCACGAGCCCCGCGACGAGGAGAAGATCGTCGAGCGCCACGCAGACTCGAGCGAGCCGTTCTCCGCGCTCGCCTTCAAGATCATGACGCACCCGTTCTTCGGCCGTCTGACCTACATCCGCGTCTACTCGGGCAAGCTCGCCTCGGGCGACCAGGTCGTCAACTCGACCAAGGGCAAGAAGGAGCGCATCGGGAAGATCTTCCAGATGCACGCCAACAAGGAGAACCCCGTCGACGGCGTCACCGCCGGCCACATCTACGCGGTCATCGGCCTCAAGGACACGACCACGGGCGACACGCTCAGCGACTCGAACCACCAGGTGGTCCTCGAGTCGATGACGTTCCCCGAGCCCGTCATCGAGGTCGCCATCGAGCCCAAGACCAAGGCCGACCAGGAGAAGCTGGGCACCGCGATCCAGAAGCTCGCCGAGGAAGACCCGACGTTCCGCACCGAGCAGAACCAGGACACCGGCCAGACCATCATCAAGGGCATGGGCGAGCTCCACCTCGACATCCTGGTCGACCGCATGAAGCGCGAGTTCAACGTCGAGGCCAACGTGGGCAAGCCCCAGGTGGCCTACCGCGAGACGATCCGCAAGATCGTGGACAAGCACGACTACACCCACAAGAAGCAGACCGGTGGATCCGGCCAGTTCGCGAAGGTGCAGATCTCGCTCGAGCCGCTCGAGGTCACCCCGGACACGATCTACGAGTTCGAGAACAAGGTCACCGGTGGGCGCATCCCGCGCGAGTACATCGGTTCCATCGACGCCGGTTTCCAGGCGTCGATGGCGGTCGGCGTGCTCGCCGGCTACCCGATGGTCGGCGTCAAGGGGATCATCCTCGACGGTGCCGCCCACGATGTGGACTCCTCGGAGATGGCGTTCAAGATCGCCGGATCCATGGCGTTCAAGGAGGCCGCCCGCAAGGCGAACCCCGTCCTGCTCGAGCCGCTCATGGCTGTCGAGGTCCGTACGCCCGAGGAGTACATGGGCGACGTCATCGGCGACCTGAACTCGCGTCGCGGGCAGATCCAGTCCATGGAGGATGCGACCGGCGTCAAGGTCGTCACCGCCAAGGTCCCGCTGTCGGAGATGTTCGGCTACGTGGGCGACCTGAGGTCGAAGACCTCCGGCCGTGCCGTGTACTCGATGACCTTCGACAGCTACTCGGAAGTTCCCAAGGCGGTTGCTGACGAGATCATCCAGAAGAACAAGGGCGAATAACCTCCGGGTTTCCGTCCGAGTAACATAAATACAACCCAATTCGCATAGCACCCGGAAAATCCGGGTGCCGGGCAACCGAGTCCTGAGGAGGACCCACAGTGGCTAAGGCCAAGTTCGAGCGGACCAAGCCGCACGTAAACATCGGTACCATCGGGCACGTCGACCACGGCAAGACCACGCTGACGGCCGCCATCTCGAAGGTGCTTGCTGACAAGTTCCCGTCGGCGACCAACGTCCAGCGCGACTTCGCGTCGATCGACTCCGCTCCCGAGGAGCGCCAGCGCGGCATCACGATCAACATCTCGCACGTCGAGTACGAGACGCCGAAGCGCCACTACGCGCACGTCGACGCTCCCGGTCACGCCGACTACATCAAGAACATGATCACCGGTGCCGCCCAGATGGACGGCGCGATCCTCGTGGTCGCCGCGACCGACGGCCCCATGGCGCAGACGCGTGAGCACGTGCTCCTCGCCAAGCAGGTCGGCGTGCCGTACCTCATGGTCGCGCTCAACAAGTCCGACATGGTCGAGGACGAGGAGATCCTGGAGCTCGTCGAGCTCGAGGTCCGCGAGCTCCTGGGCAGCCAGGGCTTCGACGGCGACAACGCCCCCGTCGTGCGCGTCTCGGGCCTCAAGGCCCTCGAGGGTGACGAGAAGTGGACCCAGTCCATCCTCGACCTCATGGACGCCGTCGACGCGTCGGTGCCGGACCCAGTGCGCGACAAGGACAAGCCGTTCCTCATGCCCATCGAGGACGTCTTCACCATCACGGGTCGTGGAACCGTCGTGACGGGCCGCGCCGAGCGCGGTACCCTCGCGATCAACTCCGACGTCGAGATCGTGGGCATCCGTCCCACGCAGAAGACGACCGTCACGGGCATCGAGATGTTCCACAAGCAGCTCGACGAGGCCTGGGCCGGCGAGAACTGTGGTCTGCTGCTCCGCGGCACCAAGCGCGAGGACGTCGAGCGCGGCCAGGTCGTCGTCAAGCCGGGTTCGGTCACGCCGCACACCCAGTTCGAGGGCACCGCCTACATCCTGTCGAAGGATGAGGGTGGCCGTCACAACCCGTTCTACGCGAACTACCGTCCGCAGTTCTACTTCCGCACCACCGACGTCACCGGCGTCATCACGCTGCCCGAGGGCACCGAGATGGTCATGCCCGGCGACACCACCGAGATGACCGTTGAGCTGATCCAGCCCATCGCCATGGAGGAGGGCCTCGGCTTCGCCATCCGCGAGGGTGGCCGCACCGTCGGCGCCGGCAAGGTCGTCAAGGTCCTGAAGTAGTCAGCTTCTGACACCTCGGGGGCCCCGCAGCTTCGGCTGCGGGGCCTTCGTCGTTAAGCCCGGCCCGTGAGGCGCGCCGTGAGCGCATCCGCCGTGCGCAGCACGGCCGGCCCTACCTCGTCGGCGGCGAGGGTGTCGAGCCGGAAGGTGAGCCCGATCGCCGCGACCGGGTAGCCGTTGCGGTCGACGGCCGCGGCCCCCGCGGAGCCGTACTCGGCCGTCACGTCGCCTTCCTCGACCGCCCATCCGCGCTCGCGCGTGGCGGCGAGCAGCGAGTCGAGCTCCGCGAGCGACGCGGGGCCCGCGTCGGATCGGCGGATGAGCGACGCACGGTGCGGGTAGAGCGCGCGCACCTGTCCCGGCGAGAGGCGCGCGAGCATGGCACGGCCGGTCGCCGTGAGGTGGGCGGGCAGGCGCACACCGATCGCCGACACCGTCGTAGGGGCGCGGAACCCCTGCACGCGCGCCGCGTACACGACGTCGGCACCGCCGAGCACCGCGAGGTGCGCGACCACGGGCATCCTCAGCTCCGCCACGAGCCTGTCGAGCAGGGGCTTGGCGAGGCGCGCGAGCCGCTCGGACTGCAGGGCGGCGGTGCCGAGCTCCGAGACGAGGCTGCTGAGGCCGTAGGCGTGGTCCTCGGGGTAGTGCACGACGAAGCCCTCGTCCATCATGACCGCGAGCAGTTGGTAGACCGACGAGCGCGGGATGCCCAGCTCGCGCGCGATTGTCGACGCCGGCACCGGCCCGCTGCGGGCGGCGAGGAGCCGCAGCACGCCGAGGGCGTTGCGGGCGGCGGGTATGTCTGGCATGTCAGACACGTTATAGTCCTGGCGCCTGCCCCGCCATGCCGCGCGGGTGTGGGATGAGTGCCATGATCACCATCCACGTGGGGCCGCTCACCGTCGACGAGGTGGTCCGCGTCGCGCGCGGCGGGGAGCCCGTCGAGCTCGGCGCCGACGCGCTCGCGGCGATGGCGCAGTCCCGCGCCGTCATCGAGTCCCTCGCGGAGGACCCCGTGCCGCACTACGGCGTCTCGACGGGCTTCGGCGCGCTCGCCACCAAGCACATCCCGCTCGAGCAGCGCCAGCAGCTGCAGCGCTCGCTCGTGCGCAGCCACGCCGCGAGCTCCGGCCCGGAGGTCGAGCGCGAGGTCGTGCGCGCGACGATGCTGCTGCGCCTGAGCACCCTCGCGACGGGCCGCACGGGCGTGCGCCCGCTCGTCGCCCAGGCCTACGCCGACCTGCTCAACAGCGGCGTCACGCCGGTCATCGGCGAGTACGGGAGCCTCGGCTGCTCGGGCGACCTCGCGCCGCTCGCGCACTGCGCCCTCGCGGTCATGGGCGAGGGCGAGGTGCGTGTGGGCGACCACATCGTCGACGCCGGCACGGCCGTCGCGAACCCCGTCGTGCTGCAGGAGAAGGAGGGCCTGGCCCTCATCAACGGCACCGACGGGATGCTCGGCATGCTGTCCCTCGCGCTGCACGACCTCGATGCGCTCCTCACGACGGCCGACCTCGCCGCGGCCCTGAGCGTGGAGGGCCTCGCGGGCACGGACCGCGTGTTCGCCGCCGACCTGCAGGCGCTGCGGCCACATCCGGGCCAGGCCACGAGCGCCGCGAACATGCGCGCCGTGCTCGAGGGCTCGGGCGCCATCGCCGCCCACGCGACCGCGGGCTTCACGCGCGTGCAGGACGCGTACTCCCTGCGCTGCGCGCCCCAGGTGCACGGCGCGGCCCGCGACACGGTCGCGCACGCGCGGCTCGTCGCGGAGCGCGAGCTCGCGAGCGCCATCGACAACCCCGTCGTCACGCTCGACGGCCGCGTGGAGTCGAACGGCAACTTCCACGGCGCACCCGTCGGCTACGTGCTCGACTTCCTCGCGATCGCCGTCGCCGACGTCGCGAGCATGAGCGAGCGCCGTACCGACCGGTTCCTCGACAAGGCCCGCAACGGGGGCCTCAACGCCTTCCTCGCCGACGACCCGGGTGTCGACTCCGGCCACATGATCGCGCAGTACACGCAGGCGGCCATCGTGAGCGAGCTCAAGCGGCTCGCCGCCCCCGCCTCCGTCGACTCCATCCCGACGAGCGCCATGCAGGAGGACCACGTGTCGATGGGCTGGAGCGCGGCGCGCAAGCTCCGCCGCAGCATCGACGGCCTCCAGCGCGTGCTGGCCATCGAGATCATGACCGCCGCGCGCGGCATCGAGATGCGCGGCGAGGCGCCCGCGCCGGTGTCCGCCGCCGTCATCGCGCGCCTGCGCGACGTCGTGCCGGGTGCGGGCCCCGACCGCTACCTGGCCCCCGACATCCGAGCCGCCGTCCAGTTGGTAATGGACGGCGCACTATTGAGAGCGAGCGGACTGTGATCACTGCCCACCGCGGCACCGACCTGCACACCCTCGGCTGGCCGCAGGAGGCCGCCCTCAGGATGCTGCAGAACAACCTCGACCCCGAGGTCGCCGAGCACCCCGAAGACCTCGTCGTGTACGGCGGCTCCGGCAAGGCCGCGCGGGACTGGCCGAGCTTCAACGCCATCGTGCGCTCGCTGCACGAGCTGCGCGGCGACGAGACCCTGCTCGTGCAGTCGGGCAAGCCCGTGGGCATCATGCAGACCCACGAATGGGCCCCGCGCGTGCTGCTCGCCAACTCGAACCTCGTGGGCGACTGGGCGAACTGGGACGAGTTCCGCCGCCTCGAGCAGCTCGGCCTCACGATGTACGGCCAGATGACCGCGGGGTCGTGGATCTACATCGGCACGCAGGGCATCCTGCAGGGCACGTACGAGACGTTCGCCGCCGTGGCCGCGAAGCGGTTCGGGGGGACCCTCGCGGGCACCATCACGCTCACGGCGGGGCTCGGCGGCATGGGCGGCGCCCAGCCGCTCGCGGTGACGATGAACGACGGCGTCGCGATCTGCCTCGACGTCGATCCCAGCCGCATCGCGCGGCGCGTCGACCACGGCTACCTCGACGTGCGCGCGGACTCCCTCGAGCACGCGCTCGAGCTCGCCTACGCCGCGCGGGACGCCCGCAAGCCCCTCTCGATCGGGGTGCTCGCCAACGCCGCGGCCGCCGTGCCCGAACTGCTCGCGATGGGCGCCTCCATCGACATCGTGACCGACCAGACGAGCGCGCACGACCCGCTCGCCTACCTCCCGCTCGGGGTCGACTTCGACGACTGGGCGACGGCCAGGCAGGATCCGGGCTTCGCCCAGCGATCACGCGAGAGCATGGCCGCGCACGTCGAGGCCATGGTGGGCTTCCAGCGCGCGGGCGCGGAGGTGTTCGACTACGGCAACAACATCCGCACGGAGGCCCTCGCGGCGGGCTACGCCGACGCGTTCGCCTTCCCCGGGTTCGTGCCCGCGTACATCCGCCCGCTCTTCGCCGAGGGCAAGGGGCCGTTCCGCTGGGCCGCGCTGAGCGGCGACGCGAGCGACATCGCGAAGACCGACCGGGCCGTGCTCGAGCTCTTCCCCGAGAACGAGTCGCTCGCGCGCTGGATCCGCCTCGCGGGCGAGCGCGTGCACTTCCAGGGCCTGCCCGCGCGCATCTGCTGGCTCGGCTACGGCGAGCGTGATGTCGCGGGCCTCAGGTTCAACGACATGGTCGCGTCGGGGGAGCTCGCCGCGCCGCTCGTGATCGGCCGCGACCACCTCGACTCGGGCTCGGTCGCAAGCCCCTACCGCGAGACCGAGGCCATGCTCGACGGCTCCGACGCGATAGCGGACTGGCCCCTGCTCAACGCCCTCGTCAACACCTCGTCCGGCGCGACGTGGGTGAGCATCCACCACGGCGGCGGCGTGGGCATCGGCCGGTCCATCCACGCGGGCCAGGTGACCGTCGCCGACGGCACGGCGCTCGCGGGCGAGAAGATCGCGCGCGTGCTGCGCAACGATCCGGGCATGGGCGTCATCAGGCACGTCGACGCGGGCTACGAGGATGCGATCGCCTTCGCCGCGGCGCACGACGTGAGAGTGCCGATGCGCGATGCTTAGCCACGATCCGCTCTGGCCGCGCGCGGGGGACTGGCCGGCGCCCGCGGGCCCCGCCGACATCGCCCTCGTCGGCGTCCCCACGAGCGCCACCTCGCTCTCGCCCACGCGGGCGCACCTCACGCCCGACGCCGTGCGCGAGGCCCTGCGGCGCTACAGCTTCGAGAGCGCGCTCGCGATAGTCGACGCGGGGGAGCGCCTCGACGTGGACGCGGCCCTGCTCATCGCGCTCGGCGGCGACAACTCGGCGACCGTCCCCGTGGCGACGGCCCGCCGCGCGACCGGCCTCGTGACGCTCGACGCGCACCACGACCTGCGCGACGGCAGCTCCAACGGCTCCCCGGTGCGCGAGCTCATCGCCGCGGGGCTCGCCGGCACGCGCGTCGTGCAGGTCGGCATCGAGCCGTTCGCCAACTCGCGCGCCTACGCGCAGCGCGCGGCCGACCTGGGCATCACGGTCATCCTGCGCGACGAGCTGCGCCGCAGGCCCGTCGCCGACATCATGGCCGAGGCCATCGAGATCGCGGGCGACCGCGTGCACGTCGACCTCGACGTGGACGTGTGCGACCGGGCCGTGGCTCCCGCGTGCCCCGCGAGCGTGCCCGGCGGCATCTCGGCGATCGAGCTGCGCGATGCGGCCCGGGTCGCGGGCGGGCATCCGGCCGTCACGTCGATCGACCTCGTCGAGGTGGATGCCTCGGCCGACGCCCCCGACGGGCGCACCGTGCGGCTCGTGGCCCTGTGCGTGCTCGAGGCGATGAAGGCGTTCGGGGCGCGATGACGACGACGCTCGTGGACAACATCGGACTCCTCGTCACCCACGACGAGGAGCGGCCGGAGCGCACGGACGCCGCCCTCGTCATCGAGGACGGCGTCATCGCGTGGGTGGGCGAGGGCTCCCCGGCGGCCGACGAGCGCGTCGACGCGGGCGGGCGCTGCGTCATCCCCGGCTTCGTCGACAGCCACTCGCACCTCGTGTTCGCGGGCGACCGCTCGGACGAGTTCGAGGCGCGCATGGCGGGCCGCGCGTACGAGGCGGGCGGGATCCGGCGCACGGTGCGGCTCACGCGCGCGGCGACCGACGAGCAGCTGCTCGACAACGCGCGGCGGCTCGTCGCGGAGGCCCGCGCGCAGGGGACGACGACCATCGAGATCAAGAGCGGCTACGGGCTGAGCGTCGAGGACGAGGAGCGCAGCGTGCGGCTCGCGGCGCTGCTCACGCCCGAGGTGACGTTCCTCGGCGCGCACGTCGTGCCGGAGGGCATGGGGCGGGACGAGTACGTCGACCTCGTCGTGGGCGGGATGCTCGACGCGTGCGCGCCGCACGCGCGCTGGATCGACGTGTTCTGCGAGACGGGGGCGTTCACGGTGGAGGAGAGCCGGCGCATCCTCTCGGCGGGCATCGAGCGGGGACTCGGCGCACGCGTGCACGCCGGCCAGCTCGGCGAGTCGGACGGGGTCCGGCTGGCCGTCGAGCTCGGAGCGGCGAGCGTCGACCACTGCACGTTCCTGTCGGACGACGACGTCGAGGCGCTCGCCGGGTCGGACACCGTCGCGACCCTCCTGCCCGGCGCGGAGTTCTCCACGCGGCAGCCCTACCCCGATGCCCGACGCCTGCTCGACGCGGGCGCGACGGTCGCGCTCGCGTGCGACTGCAATCCCGGCTCGAGCTTCACGACGTCGATGCCGCTCATGGTCGCGCTCGCCGTGCGCGAGATGGGGATGACTCCCGCCGAGGCCCTGCGCGCCGCGACCCTGGGCGGCGCCGCCGCGCTGCGCCGCGACGACGTGGGACACCTGCGCGTGGGTGCCCGCGCCGACCTCGTGCTGCTCGACGCGCCCACCTACGTGCACCTCGCGTACCGGCCCGGTGTGCCGCTCGTGGTCGGTACGCTGGCGGGATGACCGTAGTCCTGCGCCTCGTCGTCGCGATCGCGGTCGCCCTGCTCCTGCTCGGCCTGTGGCAGTGGCTGCTCGGCGGCGACCTCGCGGGCGGCTTCGCGGAGGCCGCGCGGCTGCTGTTCCTGTTCATGGACGTGGGTCTCGTGGTGTGGCTCGCGCTGCTCGTCGTGGGGGCCGTGCGCGGCTGGGGTCGCGGGCGCATCCTCGCCGCCGCCCTCGTGGGCGTGCTCGCCAACCTGCTCACCGTCGTCGTCGTGGGCTTCGTGCAGGGCGGCGCGGCGCCGTGGGCGTTCATCCTGTTCGCGGTCGAGGCCGGTGTCGCGTTCCTCGTGGGCGCCGCGGTCGGCGTGCTCGTCGTGCGTGGTCGCCGCCCCTGACCGGCCGTTCTCGCGCGTTCGGCACCGGATGCCCCCGAAGGGTTGACAAATGTGACCGTTTCGCATGTAACATGTCCCCACGCCATGTGAACGGTCACATGGAAGCGCAGTCCGAGACGATGGAGTCCCCCGTGAGCAACCTCGACGAGCACTACGTCGTCGGCGTCGACTTCGGCACCCTCTCCGGCCGCGCGGTGGTCGTCCGCGTGTCGGACGGCGCCGAGCTGGGCTCCGCCACCCACGACTACGCGCACGGCGTCATGGACTCCGTGCTCGCCGCGACGGGCGCCGCCCTGCCGCCCGAGTGGGCGCTGCAGGTGCCCTCCGACTACGTGGACGTGCTCAGGAACGCCGTCCCCGCCGCGGTCCGGGCGGCCGGCATCGACCCCGCGGCGGTCATCGGCCTCGGCACCGACTTCACGGCGTGCACGATGATCCCCGTGCTCGCCGACGGCACCCCGCTGAGCGAGCTGCCCGAGCTCGCGGCCGAGCCCCACGCCTACGTCAAGCTCTGGAAGCACCACGCGGCCCAGCCGCAGGCCGACCGCATCAACGTGCTCGCGGCAGACCGGGGTGAGGCCTGGCTGCCGCGCTACGGCGGCCTCATCTCGAGCGAGTGGGAGTTCGCGAAGGGGCTCGAGCTGCTCGAGGAGTCCCCCGCGGTCTACGAGCGCATGGACCACTGGGTCGAGGCCGCCGACTGGATCGTGTGGCAGCTCACGGGCACCTACGTGCGCAACGCGTGCACTGCGGGCTACAAGGGCATCCTGCAGGACGGGCAGTACCCGTCCGCCGACTTCCTCGCCGCGCTCAACCCGGCGTTCGCGGGCTTCGTGGCCGACAAGCTCGAGCACGAGATCGGCCAGCTCGGGGATGCCGCGGGCACCCTGTCCGCACAGGCGGCGACGTGGACCGGGCTCCCCGAGGGCATCGCGATCGCCGTCGGCAACGTCGACGCCCACGTCACGGCCCCCGCCGCCCAGGCCACGCGGCCCGGCCAGCTCGTCGCGATCATGGGCACGTCCACGTGCCACGTCATGAACTCCGACGTGCTCACCGAGGTGCCCGGAATGTGCGGCGTCGTCGACGGCGGCATCGTCTCGGGCCTCTACGGCTACGAGGCCGGCCAGTCCGGCGTGGGCGACATCTTCGCGTGGTACGTGAAGAACCAGGTGCCCGGCAGCTACCACGAGGATGCGACGGCCGCGGGCCGCAGCATCCACGAGCACCTCACCGAGCTCGTCAAAGACCAGCCCGTGGGCGGCCACGGGCTCATCGCGCTCGACTGGAACGGCGGCAACCGCTCGGTGCTCGTCGACGCCGAGCTCAGCGGCCTGCTCGTCGGCCAGACCCTGACGACGCGCCCCGAGGAGATCTACCGCGCGCTCTTCGAGGCGACGGCCTTCGGCACGCGCGAGATCGTCGAGGCCTTCACCGGCAGCGGCGTGCCCGTGACCGAGTTCATCGTCGCCGGCGGGCTGCTGCGCAACCCGTTCCTCATGCAGGTCTACTCCGACGTGCTGCGCATGCCGCTCTCGATCATCGCGAGCGAGCAGGGCCCCGCCCTCGGCTCGGCGATCCACGCGGCGGTCGCGGCGGGCGCCTACCCGAGCGTGCTCGCGGCGGGGGAGGCCATGGGCAAGGTCACGCGCGCCGTGTACGAGCCGCGCCCCGAGGCCGCGGACGCGTACGACGCCCTCTACGCGGAGTACCGCGCCCTCCACGACTACTTCGGCAGGGGAGCCAACGACGTGATGCACCGACTCAAGGCCATGCGCCGCGCGGCGAGCCGCGAGCAGGTGACGGCATGAGCCCGTTCAGCCCCGAGGTGCAGGTCGCGATCGCGCGCACGCGCGACGAGGTCGCCGCGCTGCATGCCGAGCTCACGCGCTACGACCTCGTGGTGTGGACGGGCGGAAACGTCTCGGGCCGCGTGCCGGGCGCCGACCTCTTCGTCATCAAGCCGTCGGGCGTGAGCTACGACGACCTGTCGCCGGAGAACATGATCCTGTGCGACCTCGACGGCAACGTGATCCCGAGCACGCCCGGGTGGGAGCGCTCCCCGTCGAGCGACACCGCGGCGCACGCCTACGTGTACCGCAACATGCCGGAGGTCGGCGGTGTCGTGCACACGCACTCCACCTATGCGACGGCGTGGGCCGCGCGCGGCGAGGAGATCCCGTGCGTCATCACCGCCATGGCGGACGAGTTCGGCGGCCCCATCCCGGTCGGCCCGTTCGCGATCATCGGCGACGACTCGATCGGCCGCGGCATCGTCGAGACGCTCACGGGCCACCGCTCGCGCGCCGTGCTCATGCAGAACCACGGCCCCTTCACGATCGGCAAGGATGCCCGCGACGCCGTCAAGGCCGCCGTCATGGTCGAGGATGCCGCCCGCACCGTGCACCTCGCCCGGCAGGGCGGGGAGCTCATCCCGCTGCCGCAGGACGCGATCGACGCCCTCTTCACCCGTTACCAGACCGTCTACGGCCAAGCACCGCAGGGAGCACTCGCGTGACCAGCATCATCCCCGACCTGAAGACCCGCGAGGTCTGGTTCCTCACCGGGAGCCAGGACCTGTACGGCGAGGAGACCCTGCGCCAGGTGGCCGAGCAGTCCCGCGCGGTCGCCGAGGAGCTCGGAGCCGGCCTGCCGGTCACGCTCGTCTGGAAGCCCGTGCTCACGAGCAGCGAGGGCATCCGCCGCGCGATGCTCGACGCCAACTCCGACGACTCCGTGGTCGGCGTCATCACGTGGGCGCACACGTTCAGCCCCTCGAAGATGTGGATCCACGGGCTCGACGTGCTGCGCAAGCCGCTCCTGCACCTGCACACGCAGGCCAACGTCGCGCTGCCCTGGGCCGACATCGACTTCGACTTCATGAACCTCAACCAGGCGGCCCACGGCGACCGTGAGCACGCCTACATCCTCAGCCGCCTGAACATCGCGCGGAAGACCGTGGTCGGCCACGCGTCGAACCCCGCGGTCGTCGCGCAGGTCGAGGCGTGGAGCCGCGCCGCGGCGGGCTGGGACGCCGCGCAGAACATGAAGCTCGCGCGCTTCGGCGACAACATGCGCTTCGTCGCCGTCACCGAGGGCGACAAGACCGAGGCCGAGCTGCGGTTCGGCGTGCAGGTCAACACGTGGGGCGTCAACGAGCTCGCCGAGGCCGTGCACTCCGCATCCGACTCCGACATCGACGACCTCGTCGCGCTCTACGAGCGCGAGTACGACGTCGTCGCCGAGCTTCGCAGGGGCGGCGAGCGCCACGAGTCGCTGCGCTACGGCGCCGCGATCGAGCTCGGGCTGCGCTCGTTCCTCGAGGCAGGCGGGTTCTCGGCGTTCACCACGAGCTTCGAGGATCTGGGCGAGCTCAGGCAGCTCCCCGGGCTCGCCGTGCAGCGCCTCATGGCCGACGGCTACGGCTTCGGCGCCGAGGGCGACTGGAAGACCGCCGTCCTCGTGCGCGTCGCGAACGTCATGGGCGCGGGACTCCCGGGCGGCGCGAGCCTCATGGAGGACTACACCTACCACCTCACGCCGGGCGAGGAGAAGATCCTCGGCGCCCACATGCTCGAGGTGAGCCCGTCGCTGAGCTCGCGCCGCGCCTCGCTCGAGATCCACCCGCTCGGCATCGGCGGCAAGGACGACCCCGTGCGCCTCGTCTTCACGGCGGACCCCGGCCCCGCTGTGGTGGTCGCGCTGAGCGACATGCGCGACAGGTTCCGCCTCGTCGCCAACGTCGTCGAGAACGTGGAGCTCGACGCGCCCATGCCGAACCTGCCCGTGGGCCGCGCCGTCTGGAAGCCCGCCCCCGACTTCGCCACCTCGGCCGCGTGCTGGCTCACCGCCGGCGCCGCGCACCACACCGTCATGACGACGGCCGTGGGCGTCGAGGTGTTCCGCGACTGGGCCGAGATGGCCCGCACCGAGCTTCTCGTCATCGACGAGGAAACCACCCTGCGCGAGTTCCAGAACGAGGTCCGCTGGAACGCGGCCTACTACCGGCTCGCACAGGGTATCTAGCACCACACCAATTTCCGGCTTTCATGGACGAAGCCGGAGCGCACCACAAACTGACAATGACGTCCATCACGAAAGGAATCACAGTGAAGAAGAGAAGCATTCTCTCGCTCGTAGCTGCTGGCGCCATGGTCGTGGGCCTCGCGGCCTGCGCTCCCGCGGCAGACACCGGCAGCGACGAGGCGGCCGGCGACGGCGGCATCATCGGTGTCGCCATGCCCACCAAGTCGTCGGAGCGCTGGATCGCCGACGGCAACGCCCTCAAGGAGACCCTGGAGGGCCAGGGCTTCACGGTCGACCTCCAGTACGCCGAGGACGACATCCCCACGCAGGTGAGCCAGGTCGAGAACATGATCACCAAGGGCGCGAAGGCCCTGATCATCGCCGCGATCGACGGCACCACGCTCACCAACGTGCTGCAGGAGGCGGCGGACAACAACATCCCCGTCATCGCCTACGACCGCCTCATCCGCGACTCGGAGAACGTCAACTACTACGCGACGTTCGACAACTTCCTCGTCGGCCAGCAGCAGGCGTGGACGCTCCTCAACGGCCTCGGCCTCACGGAGCTCGACGGCACCCCGATCGCGGACGCGCCTGCCGGCCCGTTCAACATCGAGCTGTTCGCGGGCTCGCTCGACGACAACAACGCGTTCTTCTTCTTCAACGGCGCCATGGACGTGCTCCAGCCGCTGATCGACAAGGGCACGCTCGTCGTCAAGAGCGGCCAGACCGCCATCGAGCAGGCGGCGACGCTGCGCTGGGACGGCGAGACCGCCCAGAGCCGCATGGAGGACATCCTCACGTCGACGTACTCGGACGGCAGCAAGGTCAACGCCGTGCTCTCGCCGTACGACGGCATCTCGCGCGGAATCATCTCCGCCCTCACCGACGCCGGTTACACGGTGGGCGAGGGCTGGCCGATCATCTCGGGCCAGGACGCCGAGGTCGACTCGGTGAAGGCGATCCTCGCGGGCGAGCAGTACGCCACCATCTTCAAGGACACGCGTGAGCTCGCCAAGGTCGCTGCGGCCATGGCGGTCGCCGTCCTCGGTGGCGACGAGCCGGAGATCAACGACACCACCACGTACGACAACGGCAAGCTCGTCGTGCCGTCGTACCTGCTCCAGCCGGTGCAGGTCACCAAGGACAACGTCAAGGAAGCCCTCGTCGACACGGGCTACTGGACCGCGGCCGAGATCGGCCTCTAGTCCGACACCGCCCGCGGCGGGGAGGCGCGAGCCTCCCCGCCGCGGGTACCCTCACACCCACACGTTCGCCGACGAAGCCGGAGCACACCGTGAACCCCAACATCCTCGAGATGCAGTCGATAACCAAGACGTTCCCGGGCGTCAAGGCGCTGCAGGACGTGACCCTCGAGGTCGCGCGCGGCGAGATCCACGCCATCTGCGGCGAGAACGGCGCGGGCAAGTCCACGCTCATGAAGGTGCTCTCGGGCGTCTACCCGCACGGCAGCTACGACGGCGACATCGTCTTCGAGAACGAGGTCGTCGCGTTCCGCGACATCCGCGACTCGGAGGCCAAGGGCATCGTCATCATCCACCAGGAGCTCGCCCTCAGCCCCTACCTCTCCATCGCGGAGAACATCTTCCTCAACAACGAGGTCAAGGGGGCCTTCGGCCTCATCGACTGGAACAAGGCCAACAGCGAGGCCGCGAAGCTGCTCGCGCGGGTCGGGCTCAAGGAGAACCCCACCACGCGCATCCTCGACCTCGGCGTCGGCAAGCAGCAGCTCGTCGAGATCGCGAAGGCGCTCTCGAAGCGCGTCAAGCTGCTCATCCTCGACGAGCCCACGGCCGCCCTCAACGACGAGGACTCCGACCACCTGCTCGACCTCATCCTGCACCTCAAGGGGCAGGGCATCACGTCGATCATCATCAGCCACAAGCTCAACGAGATCAAGAAGATCGCCGACTCGGTCACGGTCATCCGCGACGGGCGCACCATCGAGACGATCGCCAAGGACGACGTCACCGAGGAGCGCATCATCAAGGACATGGTGGGCCGCGACCTCGAGCACCGCTACCCCGAGCACACCCCCAACATCGGCGAGGAGATCCTGCGCGTCGAGAACTGGACGGCCCACCACCCGCAGGATGCGACGCGCGTCATCGTCGACAACGTCAACCTCAACGTGCGCCGCGGCGAGATCGTCGGCATCGCGGGGCTCATGGGGGCGGGCCGCACCGAGTTCGCGATGAGCCTGTTCGGGCGCAGCTACGGCTCGCGCGTCACGGGCAAGGTCTTCAAGGCCGGCGTCGAGATCCAGACCCGCAGCGTCTCCGAGGCGATCGCGAACGGCCTCGCCTACGCGACCGAGGACCGCAAGATGTACGGCCTCAACCTCATCGAGGACATCAAGCGCAACATCTCGGCGGCATCCCTCGAGAAGCTCTCGAGGGCCGGTCTCGTCAACGACAACGAGGAGTTCAGGATCGCGAACGAGTACCGCCGCGACATGAACATCAAGGCCCCCTCGGTGCTCTCGAAGACGGGCAAGCTCTCGGGCGGCAACCAGCAGAAGGTCGTGCTGTCGAAGTGGATCTACTCCGACCCCGACGTGCTCATCCTCGACGAACCCACGCGCGGCATCGACGTGGGCGCCAAGTACGAGATCTACACGATCATCAACAGGCTCGCGGCCGAGGGCAAGGGCATCATCGTCATCTCGTCGGAGCTGCCCGAGCTGCTCGGCATCTGCGACCGCATCTACGCCCTCTCCGAGGGCCGCATCACGGGCGAGCTGCCCATCGAGCAGGCCACACCCGAGGCCGTGCTCACCCTCATGACCATGGAATCGCCCCGCTGACGGGCCAGACGACTCACCGATTCGAAGGAGCACCCCCCATGTCGACCCCCGACAGCACAACCAGGCCCGCCCCGACCGGCAGGAAGGTCCTCGCCGTCACGATCGACGTGCTCATCGCCGTCGTGCTCGCCGCCATCGGCGCGGGAGCGCTCCTCGGCGGCTCGGCGAGCGGCAACCTCAACACCTACTACGTGACGCTCGTCGTCGCCGTGGTGCTGTGGGCCGCGACGGTCGCCTTCGTCGTCTACAGCGTGCGCCTGCTTGCGACGCGCGGCTACACGGTCGGCAACCAGCTGCAGGGCCTGCGGGTGCTCGACGCGTCGACGGGCAGGCCCGTCGGCTGGCCGCGCGCGCTCACGCGCGGCGGCGCCACGACCTACGACGTGCGCGAGGGCTTCGACCCCGCGGAGAAGGACTTCCCGACGGGCTCCGGGGTCTCCGCCGCCCTCACCCACGTCGTGAGCGACCTCGGCAAGAACGGCATCTTCCTCGCCCTCATCGCCGTCGTCGTGCTGTTCTCGATCCTCACCGACGGCATCCTGCTGCGGCCGCAGAACATCTCGAACCTCATCGTGCAGAACGGCTACATCCTGATCCTCGCGATCGGCATGGTCATGGTCATCGTCGCGGGCCACATCGACCTCTCCGTCGGATCCGTCGCCGCGTTCATCGGTGCCGTGTCGGGCGTCTTCGCGGTGAAGATGGAGCTGCCCTGGTACGTCGCGATCATCCTCTCGCTGCTCATCGGCGCGCTCGTGGGGGCGTGGCAGGGCTTCTGGGTCGCGTACGTGGGCATACCGGCCTTCATCGTGACGCTCGCGGGCATGCTCATCTTCCGCGGCCTCGCGCTCGTGGTGCTCGGCAACGCCAACATCGGCTCCTTCCCGGCGGAGTACCGCGCGCTCGGCAACGGCTTCCTCACGAACGTCTTCGGGGACTTCCCCGTGGATCCGCTCACGATGGGGGTCGCGGTCATCGCCGTGGTCGGGTTCGTCGTGCAGCAGGTGCGCTCGCGCTCCGGCCGCAAGAGCTACGGCCAGGATGTCGAGCCGCTCGGCTGGTTCGTCGCGAAGCTCGTGCTCGTGACCGCCGGCGTCGGGGCGTTCGCGTTCGCCCTCGCCACCTTCAAGGGCATCCCCGTCACGCTCATCGTGCTCGCCGTGCTCGTGATGATCTACGGGATCGTCACCAACCGCAGCGTGTACGGCCGCCACATCTACGCCATCGGCGGCAACCGCCACGCCGCGGAGCTGAGCGGTGTGAAGACGCGCCAGGTCGACTTCCTCATCTTCGTGAACATGGGCGTGCTCGCGGCGCTCGCCGGCCTCGTGTTCACGGCCCGCCTGAACCTCGCCGGGCCCAAGGCCGGCGACGGGTTCGAGCTCGAGGCGATCTCCGCGGCCTTCATCGGCGGCGCGGCCGTGCAGGGCGGCGTCGGCACCATCGGCGGCGCGATCATCGGTGGTCTCATCATCGGCGTGCTCAACAACGGCATGTCGATCCTCGGCATCGGCATCGAGTGGCAGCAGGCGGTGAAGGGCCTCGTGCTGCTCTTCGCGGTGGCGTTCGACGTGTTCAACAAGCGCCGCGCGGGCGGCCGATAGGGGTACACCAGAAGTGGGGTCGTGCAACCGATTCCACTCTCTGGCACTCTGAACCCTGACGGTGTGGGGGCACCGATAGTCCACTGGGGGTTCAGTCTTGTCCAGCTTCTTCGGCGTGCGCGCGCGCCGCATCCTGGGTGCCGTCGGCGCCGCGCTCGTCGTGGGCCTGCTGGCGCCGCTCGGCGTCATCGCGACGGCGGCGCCCGCGTCGGCGACCGTCTACGACTCGAGCGCGACGCCGCTCAAGTTCACGCAGGCCAAGCGCAGCGCGGTCTCGCCGGTCTCCGCCACCGGCACGGCCGTGGGCGACATCATGAAGTACGCGGGCGTCGCCACCATCGGCGGTGTCGTCGTGGACGCGATCATCACGACCGTCGCCATCGACGCCGCGACGATCAACAAGTACGACGAGGGCAGCGCCGTCACGAGCCCGCCCCCGGGCTCGTCGCAGAGCGTCGACGACCTCTTCATGTCGAACCTCACGGGCTCGGGCAGCTCGCTCTCGATGGTCACCTACAACTTCACGTTCTACGAGGGCGGCACCTACACGGGCCCCGGCACGGGCGTTCCCGTGACGCTCGGCAACGTCTCCGTCAACTCGTACGACATCGACGGCACCGGCGGCGTCAAGCAGTTCATCGACTTCAAGGGCTTCCAGACCTACCTCACCTACTCCGAGTCGAGCAGCAAGGGCCTGGACCTGTCCGACCAGGGCAACGGCAACGTGCGGTTCCTCACGCGCGACGGAAGCCTCAACGTGAGCGCCACGTCGGGCTCGTACTCCTTCTCGCGCGTGCAGGTGAACTACGACCAGATCTCGTCGTTCACGACGCGCATCGGCGAGACCGGCGGCGGCACGGCCTACTACGCGCTCGACTTCAGCGCCGGCGGCATCTGGACCACGAACGGCACGACCCCCGTCACCCCGACGCAGAACACGAACCCCTTCAACCACGCGCCGACCACGTCGGACATCACGACGTTCTTCGCGGCGCAGAGCACGGGCTACGTGTTCCGCGCGTCCGACTTCCCCTTCGCCGACATCGACGGCAACGCCATGGCGTCGGTCAAGGTCTCGAGCGTGCCGAGCGCCGGCACGGGCATCCTCGAGTACCTCTCGGGCACGACGTGGGTGCCCGTCAGCGCGGGAGACGTCATCTCGGTCAACGACCTCGACCTCGGCAAGCTGCGGCTCACACCCAGCTCGACGGGCGGCTCGTTCCAGTTCGCCGTCAACGACGGGCTCGTCTTCTCGACGCCCGCCACGCTCACCTACACGACGACCCCGAGCTCGCAGACGATCGACTTCGCGAATCCCGGCACGAAGAACGGCAACAGCCAGCAGGTCTTCGCGAGCGGCGCGACGGCGTCGTCGGGCCTCACGCCGACCCTCACCTCGCTCTCCACCGGCGTGTGCACGGTGAGCGGCCTCACGATCACGACCCTCGCCCTGCCGGCCTCGGTCACGACCGCGACGTGCGTCGTCATCGCGAGCCAGCAGGGCGACGCCACCTACGGGCGCGCGGAGGCGGTGACCCAGCAGTTCTCGGTCACGAAACTCCTCGGCCAGACCATCACGTTCGCCAAGCCCGCCGACCGCGAGTACTCGTCGTCGACTATCGCGAGCGGCGCCACGACCGACGCCGCCGGCCGCACCGTGACCCTCACGTCGCTCAGCCCCACCGTGTGCACGGTCTCGGGCCTCACCATCACCCCGCTGGACCGCGGCGTGTGCACGGTCCGCGCGACGCAGCCGGGTGACTCGACCTACGCGGCGGCCTCGCCCGTGACGCAGTCGTTCACGCTCACCAAGAACTCCCAGACCATCACGTTCGCCCAGCCCGGCACCTACCCGGTCTCGACCGCGAGCCTCACGGTGGCGCCGACCGCGTCGTCGGGACTCGCCGCGACCGTCACGTCGGGCACGCCCGCGGTGTGCACGGTCTCGTCCACGACGGTGACGATCGTCGGCGCGGGCCTGTGCACGCTCACGGGGCACCAGGCCGGAGACGCCTCTTACTCGGCGGCCGCGGATGTCACGCGGTCGTTCCACGTCATCGCCGTCACCACCGCCGCGCTGCCGGACGGCCAGGAGGGCGTCGCCTACACCGCGAGCCAGACCCTCTCGGGCGCCGCGGGCGGCGGCACCTGGTCGGCCCCCTCGCTCCCCGCGGGGCTGAGCATCGACCCCTCCACGGGCGAGATCTCGGGCACCCCGACGATCGCCGGCACGGCGTCGTATGCCATCACGTACACCGAGGACGGCGCATCCCACGCGGTCACGCTCCCGCTCACCGTCGTCGCGGCCTCCGCCCTCACGCCGCAGACCATCACCTTCGTGCAGCCCTCGGCCGTCGCGCTCTCCGCGGGCTCGATTACCGTCACCTTCTCCGCCGACTCGGGGCTGCCCGTCAGCACCGTCTCGACGACCACCGCCGTCTGCACGATCTCCGGCACGACCGTGACCCTCGTCTCGGCGGGCACGTGCTCGCTCACGGCGAGTCAGCCGGGCGACAGCAGCTACGCCGCGGCGACGGATGCCACGCGCTCGTTCGCCGTCATCGCGATCACCACCGCGAGCCTCCCGGCCGGCCAGGCCGGCACCGCGTACAGCACGACGTACGCGCTCGCGGGCGCCGCTGGTGGCGGCACGTGGACCGCCGTGAGCACCCTCCCCGCGGGCCTCACGCTCGACGCGACCACGGGCGAGCTGCACGGCACCCCGAGCGCCGCGTTCTCCGGCACGGTCGACGTGACGTACACCGAGGGCGCGGCCGAGGTCGCCTCGAGCCTCACGCTCGACATCGCCGCCGCTCCGCCCGCCGCGCAGACCATCACGTTCGCGCAGCCCGGCACGGCCGCCCGCTCGGCATCGCCCGTGACGCTCACCGCGACGACGGACGCCTCGGGCCTCACGCCCGCGCTCGCCTCGAGCACCCCCGCTGTGTGCACGGTCTCCGGGTCGAGCGTGACGTTCACGGGCACCGGCACGTGCACCATCACGGCCAGCCAGCCGGGCGACGCCACCTACAGCGCCGCCGCGGACGTGACCCACAGCTTCTCCGTCATCGGCATCACGACGGGCGCGCTGCCCTCGGGCCGTGCGGGCGACGCCTACGTGGCGACTCTGCTCGCCTCCGGCGGCACGGGCGGCGGCACCTGGACGGCGACCCCGCTGCCGTCCGGCGTGACCCTCGACCCCGCGACGGGCGCCCTCAGGGGCACGCCGTCCGGCGCCGCCAGCCACGTCGTCACGGTCACCTACACGGAGGGCGGTGTCACCGACACGCGCACCTTCCCGCTCGCGATCGCGAGTGCCGCGGCCCCCGCACCGTCGTCGGGCTCGTCGACCCCGACGCGCGCGAACGACCGCGAGCCGGCCCCGGCCGCGGTACCCGCGCTCGTCGCGACGACCAAGCCGCGCACGACCGTGCTCGGCCAGGCCAAGCCGCAGCCCACGAAGCAGGACATGATCGACTTCGGCAGCGGCACGCAGGTCGCGGCGGCGTCGAGCGCCCCCGTGCTGAGCAACGACCAGCTCGCCGCGGCGAGGCGCACGATCGACCAGCTCGCGGCCGAGCCGATCTCGGGCTTCGCCCCCGGCTCGTCCGCCGAGATCGACCTGCTCGGCGCCCGCACGCTCGCGACCTTCGCCGTCGCCGGACCGGCGACCGTCGACGCGACCACCGTGGCCAAGGCCGTCCGCGACGCGACGGTCGGCGGCGACACCGCCGAGGGCTTCGCGGTCGTGCGCGAGAGCTCGGCGATCGCCGCCTCCGCCGCCGAGAAGCCCTCCGCCAGGGCCATCCCGTCCGCGGACATCGACTACTTCACCTACGCGGCGCTTGCCGCGCCCGTGGCCCTCGGCTCGCTCGACACCTCGTCGGCCAACGACTGGGTGCACTTTTCCGTCGACGTGACGGGGTACCGCCCCGGCACGACCGTGTACCTCGCGATGACCTCGACTCCCGTCGTGTTCGCGAGCGCGGTGGTCGGCAAGGACGGCACCGCGACCGTCGCGGGAGACATGGCGCTCGACACCCTCCCGGCGGGCGTGCACCATCTGCGCGTCGTCGGCGACCGGATCCTCGAGCGCGTCACGGTGGGCAGCGCGGGCAGCATCCTGCTCGACGCGAACCACTTCGCGCAGATCCAGCAGTTCGACCAGGGCACCAACGCCACGGTGCGGGTGAGCGGCGACAACAGCACCGGCGGCTCCCAGGTCGCGGTGCGGATCATCCCGCTCGACCTGGATGTGCCGTGGTGGCTGCTGTGGGTGCTCGTCGGGCTCGCGCTCGTGCTCGTGACCTCGCGCCTCGCGCGGTTCGCGGAGGCGCCCGGCTGGGCGTGGACGAAGCGCATAGCCCTCGTGCTCGTGACGGCGGTCCCCGTCGCCGCCGGCCTGCTCATCGACGTTCCCCTGCTCGCGATCGCCTCCGGGCTCGTGACGGCGGCCGGGCTCGCGCTCTCGATGGCGCTGCCGAAGCTGCGCCGGGAGGACCTGTACGAGTACGGCACCGAACGGTCGCCGGCCTACGACGCGTGGGGTGCCGCGCGGGTCTAGCCCCGGGCTAGGCCCGCCCGGCCGCCGCGCGGGAGCGGCGCGAGAGCGAGTCGATCACGACGGCGAGCAGGAGCACGGCGCCCGTGACGATGTACTGCACGTACGACTCGAGGAACAGCAGCGCGAGGCCCGAGTTGATCGACATGATCACGACGATGCCGAGCACCGCCGAGAACGCCGAGCCGCGGCCGCCGAAGAGCGAGGTGCCGCCGATGACGGCCGCCGCTATCGCGTTGAGGTTCGTGTCGCCCCCGCCGCTCGACGAGTTGGCCGAGGCGGCGCGCGCCGCCGCCATGAGCCCCCCGAGGGCCGCGAAGAGCGAGCACAGCACGAAGACCGAGATGTAGACGCGGCTCACGCGGATGCCCGCGCGCCGCGCCGCCTCGACGTTGCCGCCCACGGCGTACACCGACCGGCCCCAGCGCGTGCGCGTGAGGAAGAAGTGCATGATGACGACGAGCACGAGGAAGAGCGCGAACGGCGCCCCCACCCCGCGCGAGAGGTTCAGGTACCACGCGGCGAGGCCGAGCAGCACGAGGAGGCCGGCGCTGCGCACGACGATGATGCTCAGGGGCAGCGACGAGAGGCCCGCCGACTCCCGGCGGCGGCTCACGGCGAGCGAGTTGCCCGCGAAGACGACGACGGCGATGACGACGAGCGTGTAGCTGGCCCACGCGGGCAGGAACCACTGCTGGCCGAACTGCACGATCACCGAGTCGAACGGGATGTTGATCGACTTGGTCTTGCCGAGCACGAAGAGCTGCAGGCCGAGGATGCCCAGCAGCCCGCCGAGCGTGATGACGAAGCTCGGCACGCCGAAGAGCGTCCGCAGGGCGCCGAAGGCGAGGCCCGCGAGCACGCCCGCGACGAGCGACGCGAGCAGCACGAGCGGCAGCGGGAGCCCGAGCTGCACGAACCCGACGGCGAGGATCGCCGACGACAGGCCGCTCACCGACCCGACGGAGAGGTCGATCTCGCCCAGGAGCAGCACGAGCACGATGCCGATCGCGATGGTGCCGACGGCGGCGCTCTGCATGGTCAGGTTGACGAGGTTGGTGCTCGAGAGGAAGTTGGGGTTGAGCACCTGGAACACCGCCCAGATGACGAGCAGCCCGAGGATCACGGGCAGCGAGCCGAGGTCCCCGCCGCGCAGGCGCAGCACGAAGTCGCGCACGGCGCCGCCGAACCCGGGGTGGCGCACGAGGCGCTCGTCCTGCAGGTCGAGGGGCTTGTTGTCGGTCATGAGTCGCTCCTGGCCGAGTTGTCGCTCGCGCCCGTGATGGCGGCGATGATCATCTCGCTCGTGACGTCCGCGACCCTGAAGTCGCCGTTGTTCCGGCCGAGCCGCAGCACGACGATGCGGTCGGCTACCGCCTGCACGTCTGCGATGTTGTGGCTGATGAGGATGACGCCCAGGCCGCGCTCCCGCAGGCGCTCGATGAGGTTGAGCACCTCCGCGGTCTGCGCGACGCCGAGCGCCGCCGTGGGCTCGTCGAGGATGACGACGCTCGGCTCGCCGATGAGCGACCGCGCGATGGCGACGGTCTGGCGCTGGCCGCCGGAGAGCGCCGCGACGGGGATGCGCACCGAGGGGATGCGCGCGCTCAGCTCGCGCAGCAGGGTCCATGACCGCTGCTCCATCTCGACCTCGTCGAGCGCGCCGTTCCTGCGCAGCTCGCGCCCGAGCCACAGGTTGCTCACGACGTCGAGGTTGTCGCACAGCGAGAGGTCCTGGTAGACGGTCGCGATGCCCAGGTCGCGCGAGTCGGTGGGGGTCGGGATGCTCGTGGGCACGCCCCCGAACGCGATGGTGCCGCCGTCTTGCGGATGCACCCCCGCGAGGATCTTCACGAGCGTCGACTTGCCCGCGCCGTTGTCGCCCACGATCGCGACGACCTCGCCCGCGTACACGTCGAGGTCGACGCCGCTCAGGGCGCGCACGGCGCCGAAGCGCTTGGTGATGCCGCGCAGCGAGAGCAGCTGCTCCGCCGTTCGGCTCTTGGTGGTGGAGGTGGTCATGCGTCCTATTTGATTCCCGCTGCGGCGCAGGCCGCTGCGTACTCGGGGGTGCAGATCTCTGCGACCGTGTAGATCCCGTCTTTGACCACGGTATCCATGATGTTGTCCAGCGTCACGACGACCGCGGGCAGCAGGGTCGCCGGGGCGCCGTTGACCTGCAGGTCGCCCGTCACCGGCTCGCCGTTCGCGAGCTTGACCGCGATCTCCGCGGCGAGCGTCGCCTGCTGCTTCATGGCCTTGTAGATGGTCATGTACTGGTCGCCCGAGACGATGCGCTGGATGCCCGCGAGCTCGGCGTCCTGCCCCGTCACGACCGGCAGCGGGCTCACGTTCGCGGCCTTGAGCGCCGCGATCGCGCCGCCCGCCGTGCCGTCGTTCGCGGCGTAGATGCCCACGATGCGGCCCTCGAACTGCGTGATCTGGCCGGCCACCCAGTCCTGCGCCTTGTCGGGGCTCCAGTCGGGGGAGTCGAACTCCGCGAGCACGGGGTAGTCGCTGCCGTCGACCTCGCTGTGCGCGCCCGACTTGAACTCGCCGGCGTTGCCGTCGGTGGGCGAGCCGTTGACCATGAGGATGCCCCCGCTCACCCCCTCGGAGTCGAGCTTGTCGACGAGCGCGCCGCCCTGCAGCACGCCGATATTGTGATTGTCGAATGACACGTAGTACGCGAGCTGGCCGCCGTTGACGATGCGGTCGTAGGCGATGACGGGCACTCCCTGCGCGTTGGCGGCGGCGACGATGCTCGCGGCGGCGGAGGAGTCGACGGGGTCGAGCACGAGCACGCGCACCCCGGACGCGAGCGCCGCCTCGGCCTGGGACTGCTGCTTGGCCGCATCCTGGTCGGCGTTCGAGTAGAGCACCTCGTAGTCGCCGAGCTCGTGGATGCGCTTCTCGAAGAACGGACGGTCGAACGCCTCGTACCGGGCCGTCTTCGACTCGGGGAGCAGGAGTGCGATCTTCACGGCTGCGCTGCCGGTCGTGCACGCCGTCAGGAGCGTCGCGAGCATGGCGAACGCCGCCAGGGTGGATGTGATTCGGGTGCCTCTCATCGGGACCGCCTTCGTTGGTGGCTCGAGTGCTGCTGTGGACAAGGGAGGTTCATCGCTTGTGACGCACGTCGGCCTCGAGGCCGACGTTCTCGATCGCGAGGGCGAGGGCTCCGAGGAGCTCCGCCCTCTCGCCGAGCTCGCCCTGCACGATCTCGGGGACGCCCTCCGCGCCCGCGAGCGCCGAGCGCTCGAGGGCGTGCCTCATGGGGGCGAGGAGGATCTCGCCGGCCTGCGCCAGCTCGCCTCCGATCACGAGCCGTTCAGGGTCGAAGAGGTTGCACAGGCTCGCCGCGGCGATGCCGATGTGGCGGCCGGCGTCGGCGATGACGCGGCGCGCGCTCGCGTCGCCCGAGTCGGCGCGCACGAGCAGGTCGCGCAGCCGCTGCATGCCGGGGTCGTCGCGGAAGAGCTCCAGCAGCGCGGGGCCGCCCGCGAGGGTGTCGAGGCAGCCGCGGCTGCCGCAGCGGCAGATCGGGCCGTTCTCGTCGATCGTCACGTGGCCGATCTGACCGGCCTTGCCCGTGACGCCGCGGTAGAGGGCGCCGTTGATGACGAGCCCCGCGCTCACGCCGTGGCCGACGCGGATGTACACGGCGCCGCGCGCACCCCGGGCCGCGCCCGACCGCACCTCGGCGAGCGCCCCGAGGTTCGCCTCGTTGTCGACGAACACGGGGACCTCGATGCGGTTGCCCATGACCTCGGCGACCGGCACGTTCTCCCATCCGCGCAGGAGGCCGGGGGTCGCGACCATGCCCGTCGACGTGTCGATGGGGGCGGGCACGCCGATGCCCACGGCGAGCAGGTCGGCGAACGACGCGTCGACCGACTCGAGCATGTCGCTCAGCAGGAGGGTCGCACGGTCGAGCTCGCGGTCGTGCCGGTGGTCGAGGGCGAGGGGCACGTGGTTCTCGGCGACGACGGTGCGGCCGACGTCGGAGATCGCGACGCGCAGGTGCCTGCTCGAGAAGTGCAGGCCGGCCACGAGGCCCTGCCGGCGGGCGAGGGTGACCTCGGTGGCGCGGCGGCCGCTGCGCGAGGTGACCGAGGTGTGCAGGATGCCCGAGGCCGCGAGCTCCTTGACGATGTTGGAGACGGTGGCGGGGGAGAGGCCCGTCGACCCCGCGAGCTCCACCTGGGTGAGGTGGCCGTGGTGCATGAGCGACTCGACGATACGCGCGCGATTGGCTTCGCGTAATGAAGTCTGAGAACCCGGCGTTGGGTTGCGGCTTTGCACGACCTAAAGATACACGCGAGGCCCATGATCCCGGTGTTCGCCAGTATTCATGGGCACAACGGGCCGATCGCATTGTCTCGGCAAGGTCACGATCTCCTGACTCTTGTGTTTACTATTTGACGCCAAGCATCGCGCCGATTAGGTTTTCGGATGCAGGGCGCACCAGAAAGTCCGGTGCGAGCACATGACGCGGAGGTCACAGTTGGCAGAGAGCAGCGAGCCGACGATCCTGGAGATGCGGTCCATCACCAAGGAGTTCCCCGGCGTCAAGGCCCTCGAGAACGTCAGCCTCACGGTGCGCGCCGGCGAGATCCACGCGATCTGCGGTGAGAACGGTGCCGGCAAGTCCACCCTCATGAAGGTGCTGTCGGGCGTCTACCCGTTCGGCAGCTACACGGGCGACATCTACTTCCAGGGCTCCGAGGTGCGGTTCAGCAACATCCGCCAGTCGGAGGCCGCGGGCATCGTCATCATCCACCAGGAGCTCGCGCTCATCCCGCTGCTCTCGATCACCGAGAACATCTTCCTCGGCAACGAGCCGCGCAAGGGCATCGCCATCGACTGGGTCGAGGCGAAGAAGCGCGCGACCGACCTGCTCGCGCGCGTCGGCCTCGACGACGACCCCGACACGCTCGTCAAGGACATCGGCGTCGGCAAGCAGCAGCTCGTCGAGATCGCCAAGGCGCTCAACAAGTCGGTCAAGCTGCTCATCCTCGACGAGCCGACCGCGGCGCTCAACGAGTCGGACTCGCAGCACCTGCTCGACCTGCTGCGCGGGCTCAAGGGCCGCGGCATCACGAGCATCATGATCAGCCACAAGCTCAACGAGATCGAGGCGATCGCCGACGAGATCACGATCATCCGCGACGGCAGGACGATCGAGACGCTCGACGTCAAGCGCGACGGCGTCGACGAGGACCGCATCATCCGCGGCATGGTCGGCCGCGTGCTCGAGAACCGCTTCCCCGAGCGCAACTCCGACATCGGCGAGGTCTTCTTCGAGGTCAAGGGCTGGACCGTGCAGCACCCGCAGTCCGCGGACCGCCTCGTCGCGAAGAACTCGAGCTTCACGGTGCGCCGCGGCGAGGTCGTCGGCTTCGCGGGCCTCATGGGCGCGGGGCGCACCGAGCTCGCGATGAGCATCTTCGGACGCTCGTACGGCAACTTCATCTCCGGCCAGATCATCAAGGACGGCAAGGAGATCCGCATCCGCAACGTCGACGAGGCCATCGACGCCGGGCTCGCGTACGTGAGCGAGGACCGCAAGGCGCTCGGCCTCAACCTCCTCGACGACATCAAGACGTCGGTCACCGCGGCCAAGCTCTCCAAGATCTCGAAGTTCGACGTCGTCGACAAGGTCGAGGAGTACAACGTCTCCGAGAAGTTCCGCAAGAGCCTGCGCATCAAGACCCCCACGGTCGACGAGGGCGTCAACAAGCTGTCGGGCGGCAACCAGCAGAAGGTCGTCCTCGCGAAGTGGATGTTCACCGACCCCGACCTGCTGATCCTGGATGAGCCCACCCGCGGCATCGACGTCGGCGCCAAGACGGAGATCTACGGGATCATCCGCGACCTCGCCGCGCAGGGCAAGGGCATCATCATGATCTCCTCCGAGCTCCCCGAGCTCCTGGGCGTCTCCGACCGGATCTACACGATCTTCGAGGGCGCCATCACGAACGAGATGACCGCCGAGCAGGCGAACCCCGAATCCCTCATGCGCAGCATGACCTCCACCAACAAGAAAGCCTCCTGAGCATGTTCGAAGCCATCATCGCGCTGGGCCTGGGCGTACTGCTCTCCGGGGCGGCCGTCACCCTCGCCCTCTACGTCTGGACGGCGCTCGCCCTCAGCAAGGTGTTCGCCAAGACCGGCGGCACCCCCTGGAAGGCGTGGGTGCCCGTCCTCAACGAGATGGAGCTCCTGCGCATCTCCGGCGTCGCGCCGGGCTGGGCCCTGGGGTACTACATCCTCCAGGTCGTGGTCGCGTTCGGACCGCTGCTCGCGCTCGGCGCCTCGCCCGACGTGCTGAGCGGGCTCGTGCTCGCCGGCAACATCATCAGCATCATCGCGAGCGTGCTCTACCTCATCGTGCGCGGCACGGCGATCCACCTCATCAACACCGACTTCGGCCTGAGCGTCGGATACACCGTGCTCGGTGTGCTGCTGCTGCCCGTGTGGGCGAGCGTCGTCGGCTGGGGCAAGGCCGTCTACGGCGGGCGCCCCGTCGCCAAGGCGGACGAGAAGACCGGCGGGTTCCGCCTGCGCGACCTCGGCAAGATGTTCGGCGGCGCGCAGTCGAGCGGACGCCAGTTCGGCATCCTCGGCGCCCTCGTCGTCATCATCGTGCTCTTCGAGATCCTCACCGAGGGCAAGACCCTCGACCCCGTCAACCTCATCAACCTCGTCAACGGGAACGCGTACGTGCTCGTGCTCGCCGTCGGCATGGTCATGGTCATCGTCGCCGGCCACATCGACCTCTCGGTCGGTTCGGTCGCCGCCTTCGTCGGCATCGTCGTCGCGCAGTCCATGTACATCTGGCACTGGCCGTGGCCCGTCGCCATGGTGCTCGGCCTCGCCGTCGGCGCGCTCGTCGGCGCGTGGCACGGCTGGTGGGTCGCCTACGTCGGCGTCCCCGCGTTCATCGTGACCCTCGCGGGCATGCTCTTCTTCCGCGGCGCCAACCAGTTCGTGGGCAACTCGACGTCGATCCCGGTGCCGCGCGAGTTCACCTTCATCGGCGGCGGCTTCCTGCCGGACCCCGACCTGGGCATCCCGTTCAACGTTCCCACGCTCATCCTCGGCCTCGTCGTCGCCGCGGCGATCGTGTGGCAGGAGTTCCGCCTGCGCGGCAACCAGCGCAAGATGGGCGCCGAGTCGGCCCCGGTCTGGGTGAGCGTCGTCAAGGTCGTCGTGCTCGTGCTCGTCGTCTTCGGCGCCACGTACCTCTTCGCGTCGGGCCGCCCCGGCACGAGCTTCCCGATCGCCGGCATCATCCTCGGCGTGCTCGTGCTCGGCTACTCGTTCCTCACGAACAACACGACGATCGGCCGCCACATCTACGCGGTCGGCGGCAACTGGCGCGCTGCGGAGCTCTCGGGCGTCAACATCCGCCGCGTCAACTTCTTCGTCATGGCCAACATGTCGGTCATCGCCGCGATCGCGGGCATGCTGTGGATCGCGCGCTCGGTGGCCTCGGGCCCCGGCGACGGTGTCGGCTGGGAGCTCGACGCGATCGCCGCAGTCTTCATCGGCGGCGCCGCGGTCTCGGGCGGTATCGGCACGATCGTAGGATCGATCGTCGGTGGCCTCGTTATCGCCGTGCTCAACAACGGCCTCCAGCTGCTCAGCGTCGGGGCCGACCGCGTGCAGATGATCAAGGGCCTCGTGCTCCTCGTGGCCGTCGGCATCGACGTCTACTCGAAGCGCCAGGGCAAGCCCTCGATCATCGGCCTGCTCACGCAGGGCCGCCGGACGGGCGTCTCGGCGACTCCCGTGCCGGCAGCCCCGGCGGGTACACAGACTCCCACCCCTGCGGGTGGGGCCCAGGAAACCGCTCGCCCGAGGGACCTCACTCCCGAAGGCTAAGCACCACGTGGTTTCCATCTATCCAGATGCACCAGGAAAGAGATTATCAATGAAGAAACTCGTTATCGCGACGGCGAGCTTTGCCGCCATCGCAGCGATGACCCTCGCGGGTTGCTCCGCTCGCACCGACACCGGAACCGGTACGGGCGACGAGGCTGCCGCCGGGTTCGCCGCTGACGCGACCATCGGTGTTGCTCTCCCGGACAAGACCTCGGAGAACTGGGTCCTCGCGGGCCAGCTGTTCACCGACGGCCTCACCGAGGCTGGCTTCAAGCCCGACGTGCAGTACGCTCCCGCGAGCAACACTGTCGCCGAGCAGCAGAACCAGATCACCTCGATGGTCACCAACGGCGCCAAGGTCATCATCATCGGTGCCAAGGACGGCTCGCAGCTCTCCTCGCAGGTCGAGGCCGCTCACGACGCCGGCGCCACGGTCATCGCCTACGACCGCCTCATCCTCAACACCGAGGCTGTCGACTACTACCTCGCGTTCGACAACTTCAAGGTCGGCGAGCTCCAGGGCCAGGCCCTCCTCGACGGCCTCGCCGCGAAGTTCCCGGACAAGAAGTCGTACAACATCGAGCTGTTCTCGGGCTCGCCCGACGACAACAACGCCGGTGTGTTCTTCAACGGTGCGATGAGCGTCCTCCAGCCCAAGATCGACGACGGAACCCTCGTCGTCGTCTCGGGCCAGACCGAGGTCGCCCAGACGGCTACGCAGGGCTGGCTCGCCGCCAACGCCCAGAGCCGCATGGACACGCTCCTCGCGGGCAACTACCAGGGCACGGACCTCGATGGCGTTCTGTCCCCGAACGACACCCTGGCTCGCGCGATCATCGAGTCGGTGCGCAGCGCCGGCAAGCCGATCCCGGTCGTGACCGGCCAGGACTCCGAGGTCGAGTCCGTCAAGTCCATCGTCGCTGGTGAGCAGTACATGACCATCTACAAGGACACCCGCTCGCTCGTCGCCGCCGCCGTTGACATGGTCAAGGAGCTGCAGCAGGGCAAGGAGATCTCCGAGATCAACGACACCAAGTCCTACGACAACGGTGTCAAGGTCGTTCCGTCGTACCTCCTCGCCCCGGTCGTCGTGACCAAGGACAACGCGAAGGACGCCTACGCGAACAACCCCGACCTGCTCGCTGCCGCCGGCGGCTAGTCAGTAGGTCCTAGCAGTACCGAGGCCGGTCGGGGGTTCGCCCCCGGCCGGCCTCTTCTGTGTCAGGATGCGCCGAGCGCGCGCGCCGCGTACTGGGCGCGGATGACGGGGTGGGTGTCGGGCGCGTGCTCGACCACGGTCGGCAGCTCCCACCCGGGGCGCTCGCCCGTGAGGGCCCATGCGGCCTGGGCCGCGGCGCCGCGCGCCACATACTCCCCGGGGGCCGGGACGACGACGGGCACGTCGAGCACCTGCGCGGCGATCGACGACACGGCGGGGTTCTGCGCCGCGCCGCCCACGAGCAGCACCCGCCGGGCGACGACGCCCTGCGCGCGCAGCGCGTCGAGGCCGTCGGCGAGGCCGCACAGCATGCCCTCGACCGCCGCCCTCGCGAGGTTCTCCCTCGTGGTCGAGGCGAGGGTCATGCCGAACAGGGTCGCGGTTGCGTCGGGCAGGTTGGGCGTGCGCTCGCCCTCGAAGTAGGGCTGCAGCACGAGACCGCCGGCACCGGGCTCGGCCCGCAGCGCGAGCTCGCCCAGCGCCGTGTGGTCGACCCCGAGCAGCCGTGCGATGCTGTCCAGGATGCGCGCGGCATTCAGTGTGGCGACGAGCGGCAGGTACATGCCGCTCGCGTCGGCGAACCCGGCCACGGTGCCCGTCGCATCGCGCGCGGGGGAGTCGGTGACGGCGAACACGGTCCCGCTCGTGCCGATCGAGACGACGACGTCGCCGGTGCGTGCGCCGAGCCCGAGCGCGGCGCCCGCGTTGTCGCCGGCGCCGGCGCCCACGACGAGGTGCCCGGCCTTCCCGGCCGATCCGTGCGGCGGGACGATGCGCGGCAGCACCGCGTCATGACCGAGGGCGGCGCGCAGCACCTCCCGGTCGTACTCCGCGCTCTCCGGGTCGAAGTAGCCCGTGCCGCTCGCATCGGAGCGGTCGGTGGTGAGCGCATCGAGCCGGGGGTTCTCCGGGCCGAAGCCGCGCAGGCGCCACGTCAGCCAGTCGTGGGGGAGGGCGACCGCGGCGACCCGTCCGGCGTTCTCCGGCTCCGAGTCGCGCAGCCAGCGCAGCTTCGACGACGTGAACGAGGCCACCGGCACCGAGCCCGTGCGCCGGGCGAGGTCGGGGAACTCGTGAGCGAGCGCCGTGGCCGCCGGGGCCGACCTCGTGTCGTTCCAGAGCAGGGCGTCGCGGATCACGCGGCCCCCGTCGTCGAGGACGACCATGCCGTGCTGCTGGCCGCCGATCGAGACCGCGTCGACGTCGTCAAGGCCGCCGGCCGCGGCGATGGCGGCCTCGAGAGCCGTCCACCACGCCTCGGGGTCGACCTCGGTCCCGTCGGGATGCGGCGCCCGGCCCTCGCGCACGAGGGCGCCGGTCGCCGCATCCACGATCACGACCTTGCAGCTCTGCGTCGAGGAGTCGACGCCCGCGACGTAGGTCACGTCAGCCGCGCGCACCCATGAGGTGCTCCATCGCGAGCTGCTGCAGTCGCACGAACCCGAAGCCCTTGCCGTCGAAGTAGGCGGCCGAGTCGAAGTCCTCGTACGACGCGCGGTCGGCGATGAGGTCGTCGTACGACTCGCCCGAGTTCAGCGTCGGGGTGTTGATCTCGTCGACCTTGGACGCGGCGAGCGCCTCCTGCACCTCGGGGTCGGCGCGGAATGCTGCCGCCCGCTCCTTGAGCAGCAGGTACATCGCCATGTTCGCCTTGACCGACTCCCACACGCCCTCGCCCGACTCCGTGCGCGACGGCTTGTAGTCGAAGTGGCGCGGACCCGTGTACGACGGCGCGCCGCCGGGGCCGCCGTTCTCGAGGAGGTCGACGAGCGAGAACGCGTTCTGGAGGTCGCCGTGGCCGAACACGAGGTCCTGGTCGTACTTGATGCCCCGCTGGCCGTTGAGGTCGATGTGGAACAGCTTGCCCGAGTACAGCGCCTGCGCGATGCCGTGCGTGAAGTTGAGGCCGGCCATCTGCTCGTGGCCGGTCTCGGGGTTGAGGCCCACCAGCTCGGGGCGCTCGAGGGTCGCGATGAACGCGAGGGCGTGGCCCACCGTGGGCAGCAGGATGTCGCCGCGGGGCTCGTTGGGCTTCGGCTCGATCGCGAAGCGGATGTCGTAGCCCTTCTCGGTCACGTAGTCGCCGAGGAGGTTGACGGCCTCGCGGTAGCGCTCGAGCGCCCCGCGGATGTCCTTCGCCGCGTCGTACTCGCTGCCCTCGCGGCCGCCCCACATGACGAACGTCTTGGCGCCGAGCTCGGCGGCCAGGTCGATGTTGCGGATGACCTTGCGCAGGGCGAAGCGGCGCACGGCGCGGTCGTTCGAGGTGAACCCGCCGTCCTTGAAGACCGGGTGGCTGAACAGGTTCGTCGTCACCATGGGGATGACGAGGCCCGTGTCGGCGAGCGCCTTCTTCAGGCGGTCGATCTCGTGCTGGCGCTCGGCGTCCGTCGCCTCGAAGGGGAAGAGGTCGTCGTCGTGGAACGTCATGCCGTAGGCGCCGAGCTCCGAGAGCTTGTTGACGGCGAACACGGTGTCGACGGGCGAGCGCGTGGGGCCGCCGAACGGGTCGGCCGCGGTCCAGCCGAAGGTCCAGAGGCCGAACGAGAACTTGTCGTCACGGGTGGGAGTGGGCATGGTTGTGCTTCTTTCTCGGTTGAGGGAGGTCGGGGGCTCGGTCAGCGCCGTTTGCCGCGGGCGGCGAAGCGCTGCTGCAGGAGCACGGCCAGCACGATGATCACGCCCTTGGCCACGGCCTGCACCGAGGTGTTGAGGTTGTTCTGCGTGAAGACGTTCGTGAGGGTCGCGAAGATGAGCACGCCGAACACGGTGCCCACGATGGTGCCGCGCCCGCCGATGAGGAGGGTGCCGCCGACGACGACCGCAGCGATCGCGTCGAGCTCGTAGAGCTGGCCGTGGGTGGACGTCCCGGCCGTCGTGCGGCCCAGGATCATGACGGCCGCGATGCCCGCCGTGAGGCCGGCGAGGGCGTACAGGTAGACGGTGTGCCGCTTGACCTTGAGGCCGGCGAGGCGGGCCGCCTCCCGGTTGCCGCCGATCGCGACCGTGCGGCGCCCGAAGGTCGTGCGGTTGAGCAGGAGCCAGCCCAGCACGGCGACGATGACGAAGATCCAGATGAGCACGGGCACGCCCAGCAGGTTCGAGCGGAAGAACTCGATGAAGTCCTGCGACCGCACGATCTGCGTCGTGCGGTTCGACAGGATCTCGGCGAAGCCGCGCGCCGCGACCAGCATGGCCAGGGTGGCCATGAAGGCGACGACGTTCCCGTACGAGATCACGATCCCGTTGATGACGCCGGCGATGGTGCCGACGAGGATGGCGACGAGCACCATGACGATCCACGACGACTGCTCGGCGATGGTCTGCACGACCGAGAGCGACGCGACGACGCTGCCCAGGCCCATGACGGATCCGACCGACAGGTCGATTCCGCCGCCGATGATCACGAAGGTCATGCCGATGCTCAGCACGCCGATGATCGAGGCAAACCTGATGATCGTCAGGACGTTCTCGAAGTTGGTGAAGCGGTCGCCCGCGGTGACGGCCCCGATGGCGAAGAGCACGAGCAGCGCGATGACGAGCCCGAGGTTGCGGCCAGCGCTGCTGCCGAGGAAGCGGGACAGCCAGCTGCGTCCCTGCTTCTCATCGTGCGTGGCCTCCGGGGGCGCGACCGGAGACACCGGCTCGGCGGACGGGACAGCGGTCGGCTCGCTCACGCGGCACTTCCTTCCATGACGAGGTCGAGCACTCCGTGCTCGTCGATATCTGTTGCGTTGACGGTGGTGAGGACCCGTCCCTCAGCGACCACGAGCACGCGGTCGGCAAGGCCGAGCACCTCCTCGATCTCGCTCGAGACGATCACGATCGCGGTGCCCGCGGCCGACAGCTGCCGGATGAGGGCGTAGATCTCCGCGCGGGCGCCGACGTCGACGCCGCGGGTGGGCTCGTCGAGCAGGAGCACCTTCGTGCCGTGCACGAGCCAGCGCGCGAGCAGGATCTTCTGCTGGTTGCCGCCGGAGAGCGCGCCGGCGGCGCGGTCGGGGTCGGCGGGCCGCAGCTCGAGCGACGTCATCTGATCCCGCGAGACCGCGCGCTCGGCGCGCTCGTCGAGGAAGCCGAGGCGCGCGAAGCGTGCGAACGACGAGAGGGTGATGTTCCTGAAGATCGGCTCGTCGAGGAGCAGCCCCTGGCTCTTGCGCTCCTCGGGCGAGAGGCCCATGCCGTGCTTGACGGCGTCGCGCACCGAACCGGGCCGGAGGGCGGCGCCCTCGACGGCCACCGAGCCGCTCGTCGGCTTGAGCGCGCCGTAGATCGTCTCGAGGATCTCCGAACGGCCCGACCCCACGAGGCCGGCGAGACCGACGACCTCGCCCGCCCGCACCGTGAGGTCCACACCCTCGAAGACGCCCTTCACCCCGAGGTCCGTGACCGTGAGGACCTCGCGGGCGTCGGGGGCCACGGGCGTGGCCGGGGGGAACACGTTCTCGACGTCGCGGCCGGTCATGAGCCGGATGAGCTCGCTCGTGGGGGTCTCGGCGACGGGCAGCCCGTTCGCCGTGCTGCGCCCGTCCTTGATGACCGAGATGCGGTCGCCGATCTGACGGATCTCCTCGAGGCGGTGCGAGATGTACACGACGCTGATCCCCGCCGAGGTGAGCTCGTGCACCACGCGGAAGAGGTTCTTGACCTCCTCGGAGTCGAGCACGGCCGACGGCTCGTCCATGATGATCAGGCGCGTGTCGCGCGACAGGGCGCGCGCCATGCTCACGATCTGCTTGTTGGCGGGAGACAGGGTGCCCACCTCGCGGCTCGGCGAGAGGTCCCCGTGCCCGAGGCGCGTGAGGAGCTCGCGGGCGAGGCGGTTGATCTGACGGAAGTTGACGACGCCGGCCGTCGACCTCTCGTGGCCGAGGTAGATGTTCTCGGCGATCGACAGCCCGTCGACGACGTCGAGCTCCTGGTACATCGTCGCGATGCCGAGGTCGAGTGCCGCGACGGGGTCCGCGATCACGACGGGCTCTCCCCGCCAGAGGATCTCTCCGTCGTCCGGGGTGTGCACCCCGGCGAGGAGCTTGATCAGCGTCGACTTTCCCGCGCCGTTCTGGCCGAGGATCACGTGGACCTCTCCCGGTGCGATGGACAGGTCGACGCCCTTGAGGGCGCGCGCAGCGCCGAAGCTCTTCGTGGCTCCCCGCACCTCGAGAAGAGGCTGCTCATGGTCGACTTTGATCATTCACGCAACATATCAGATTGGCGAGATGTGTGCACCTGAACTTCGGTCGAGGCGGCAGGAAGTGATCGACAAATGCCGCGTTATTGGGAGGGCAAGTAGGCGTAAATACCGCCTACTTCGGTCGAACTTGGAAATTAGTTCTGTTCATGAGGCGGAGTCGTCTGTTATGTTGCATCAAACGTCAATGTGGACAGAGTGGATGGGACGCCCCAAAGGAGGGGCGATCGCCGGACGGACCTCCTCATCGGCGACTACCAGAACCCCACCACCAAGGAGGAACTACATGCTGGCAACCCGTGTGAGTAGGAAGCTGCTCATCACCGCAGGTGCATCGCTGGCCGTGGCAGGCCTGCTCGCAGGCTGCACCGCAGGCACGCCCGAGAACACGTCCGGACCCGACGAGAGCACCGTCGAGGGCAACGAGGCGACGGGCGACACCATCACCATCGGCTTCTCGGGCCCCGCCGCCGACCACGGCTGGCTCGGCGCGATCAACTCGGCGGCGATCGCCGAGGCGGGCAAGTACCCCGACATCAACCTCGTCGTCGCCGAGGGCACGAACGACGCCAACCTGCAGATCAGCCAGGTCGAGACCTTCATCAACGACAAGGTCGACGCCATCGTGCTGCTCCCCACGGACGGCGCCGCGCTCACCGAGGTCGCGATCAAGGCGATGAACGCCGGGATCCCCGTCATCAACGTCGACCGCGAGTTCTCGAGCACGTTCGCCGCGCGCGTCACCATCCTCGGTGACAACTACGGCATGGGCGTGAGCGCGGGCACCTACATCTGCGAGCAGCTGGGCGACAAGCCCGACGCCATCGTCGCGGAGATCGCCGGAATCGACTCGCTGCCCCTCACCCAGGCGCGCAGCGAGGGCTTCGCGAAGGCGCTGAGCGACTGCGGCCTCAAGGTGTCGAACCGCGTCGCCGCCGACTTCACCGTCGCCGGCGGCGAGGCCGTGACCTCGCAGCTGCTTTCGGCGGCGCCGAAGATCGACGCCATCTGGAACCACGATGACGACCAGGGCGTCGGCGTCCTCGCCGCGATCGCCGCATCGGGCCGCAACGAGTTCTTCCTCGTCGGCGGCGCGGGCTCGGCCAACGCGATGCGCGAGATCCAGTCGGGCTCGAGCGTGCTCAAGGCGACGGTCATCTACCCGTCGACGCAGGCCGCGGACGGCATCCGCCTCGCGCGCCTCGTCGTGCAGGGCAAGGCGCTGAGCGACCTCGTCGAGATCGAGGTCCCGACGCGTATCGTTCTCAACGCGCCCGTCGTCACCAAGGACAACGTCGAGCAGTACATCGGCTCCGCGTTCGAGTCCTAGGCAGTTCCCGGGGGTGCCCGCACGCACGTGCGGGCACCCCTCCCACCTCCGCAGCACAAGGATGAAAGTAGAGATGCCAGACAAGAACCGCCTCAGCGTCGCGATGATCGGCCACGGCTTCATGGGCGCAGCCCACTCGCAGGGGTGGCGGGTCGCCCCGCGGTTCTTCGACCTCGACGCGCTGCCCGTCATGCAGGTCGTCGTCGGCCGCACGGGCGCGGAGGCCTCGGCCGAGAAGTGGGGCTGGCAGGAGTCCGCCTCCGACTGGCGCGAGGTCATCGCGCGCGACGACATCGACATCGTCGACATCGTGACACCGGGCGACTCCCACGCGGAGATCGCCATCGCCGCCCTCGAGGCGGGCAAGCACGTCCTGTGCGAGAAGCCCCTCGCCAACACCGTCGCCGAGGCTGAGGCGATGACCGCCGCGGCGGAGCGCGCCGCCGAGAAGGGCGTCGTCTCGATGCTCGGCCACACCTACCGCAGGCTGCCGGCCACCACCTTCGCGCGCGACCTCGTCGCCGCCGGCCGGCTCGGCGACATCCACCAGGTGCGCGCGAGCTACCTGCAGGACTGGCTCACCGATCCGGAGACCCCCCTCGTGTGGCGGCTGCAGAAGGAGCTCGCCGGGTCCGGAGCCCTGGGCGACATCGGCGCCCACATCATCGACCTCAGCCAGTTCATCACCGGCATGCGGCTCACGAGCGTCGCGGGCACCGTCGAGACGATCATCCGCGAGCGGCCCCTGCTCGAGAGCACCTCGGGTCTCGGGGGCACAGGCGGCACGGAGAAGGGCGCGGTGACCGTCGACGATGTCGCCCTGTTCACCGGGCGCTACGACTCCGGCGTCCTCGGGATCTTCGAGGCCACGCGCTTCGCGACGGGACGCAAGAACGCCCTGCGCGTCGAGGTCTCCGGATCCAAGGGCGCGCTCGCGTTCGACCTCGAAGACCTCAACTCCCTCGAGTTCTACGACGCCACGGCCGACCCCGAGATGCAGGGCTTCACGAAGATCCTCGTCACCGAGCCGCAGCATCCCTACATCGCCAACTGGTGGCCCGCGGGCCACATGCTCGGCTACGAGCACGCGTTCTCGCACCAGGCGAAGGACTTCATCGACGCCGTCACCGGCGGCACCCCCGCGGCGCCCTCGTTCGCCGACGGCCTGCAGGTGCAGCGCGTGCTCGCTGCCGTGGAGGCCAGTTCGGCGAACGCGAGCGCCTGGACCACGATCTAAGGAGAACCAGCATGTCCCGACCCGTCACCCTGTTCACCGGCCAGTGGGCCGACCTGCCGCTCGAGGAGGTCGCCAAGCTCGCCTCCGGGTGGGGCTACGACGGTCTCGAGCTCGCCTGCTGGGGCGATCACCTCGACCCCAGCCGCTGGGACGACGCCGACTACGTGCAGGGCAAGCTCGACCTGCTCGACAAGTACGGCCTCAAGGTCTGGGCGATCTCCAACCACCTCAAGGGCCAGGCGGTGTGCGACGACCCGATCGACCAGCGCCACCGCGACATCCTGCCCGACGCGATCTGGGGCGACGGCGACCCCGAGGGCGTGCGGCAGCGTGCGGCCGAGGAGATGAAGAACACGGCGCGGCTCGCGGCGAAGCTCGGCGTGAAGACCGTCATCGGCTTCACCGGCTCGAGCATCTGGAAGTACATCGCCATGTTCCCGCCGGTCTCGCAGGACGCGATCGACGCCGGGTACCAGGACTTCGCCGACCGCTGGAACCCGATCCTCGACGTGTTCGACGAGGTGGGCGTGCGCTTCGCCCACGAGGTGCACCCGTCGGAGATCGCCTTCGACTACTGGTCGACGGTGCGCGCCCTCGAGGCCATCGGGCACCGCGAGGCGTTCGGCCTCAACTGGGACCCGAGCCACTTCGTCTGGCAGGACCTCGACCCGGTGGGCTTCCTCTGGGACTTCAAGGACCGCATCTACCACGTCGACTGCAAGGACACGAAGAAGCGCATGAACGACGGCCGCAACGGCCGCCTCGGCTCGCTGCTGCCCTGGGCCGACGGCCGTCGCGGCTGGGACTTCATCTCCACCGGCCATGGCGACGTGCCGTGGGAGGACAGCTTCCGCATGCTCAACCAGATCGGCTACGACGGCCCGATCTCGGTGGAGTGGGAGGATGCAGGCATGGACCGCCTCATCGGCGCGCCCGAGGCGCTCGAGTTCGTGCGCAGGCTCGCCTTCGACCCGCCCGCTGCGGCATTCGACGCGGCGTTCAGCTCGAAGTAACTACGCTGTCTCCGTCGAGTCGATGGATCACGCGTCAGGAGGGGGGTGTCACCGGTGGCTGAGCTGCGCGGCGAGATGCGGGGCAACAACCTCGACCACGTCCGTCGTCGCAACCTGTCGCTGCTCCTCGGCCGGGTCCACGCCCTCGGTGCGGTCTCCCGCGCGCAGCTGACGAAGGAGACCGGTCTCAACCGGTCGACCATCGCGGCGCTCTCCGCCGAGCTCGTGCAGCTGGGGCTCGTGGTCGAGACCGAGCCGGACCAGACCAACCAGGTGGGCCGGCCCAGCCCCGTGATCGTGCCCAACGACACCAACGTCGCGATCACGGTCAACCCCGAGATCGACGCCGTGAGCATCGGGCTCGTCGGCCTGGGGGGCAGGGTCATCCGCCAGGTCCGCTACGACACGACGCGCGTGCCCTCCGCCCGCGAGGTCGTCAACATCACGGCGGCGGTCATCGACGGGATGCGCGGCGAGCTCGAGTCGCAGTACCGCACGGTGGGCATCGGCCTCGCCATACCCGGCCTGGTGCGGGCCGACGACGGCATGGTGACCCTCGCACCGCACCTCGACTGGCACGACGAGCCGATCGGGGAGATGCTGCGCGAGGCGACGGGGTACCCGGTCGTGGCCGGCAACGACGCGAGCCTCGGCGCGATCGCCGAGCGCGTGCGGGGCGTCGGCGCGGGCGTCGGAGACCTCGTCTACCTCAACGGCGGGGCCAGCGGCATCGGTGGCGGCGTGGTCGCGGGCGGGGTGCTGCTCGGGGGTACCTCCGGCTACGCCGGCGAGATCGGGCACACGCTCGTCAACAGCGCCGGGGTGCTGTGCCACTGCGGGGCGGTCGGATGCCTCGAGACCGAGGTCTCGCGCGCACCGCTCCTCGCCGCGGTCGGCCTGGACAGCGCGGAGCCCGAGCGCCTCGAGCCGCTCCTGCTCGAGCGGTACGCCGCGCGCGACACGGCCGTGGTCGACCTCGTCGACACCCAGGTCGGGTTCCTCGGCCGGGCCCTCGCCAACACCGTCAACGCCTTCAACCCGCAGCTCATCATCCTCGGCGGCTTCCTCGGCACGCTGTTCGCGGCAGACCCGTCACGCCTCACGACCGCGGTGCACGACCTCGCCCTCGTGGGGCCGAGGGACGACGTGCAGATCGTCCGGGCGTCGCTCGGCAGCGCGATCCTGACCGTCGGCGCCGCCGAGCTCGCGTTCGCACCGCTCATCGCCGACCCGGCGGGCTCGGGCGGCCAGGAAGCGGCGCCGCTCTCCGCTAGCCTTTAGGGGCCTTGACTACCGTCGTTCACCCCGGTGACTCCCTCCTGCCCCGCCAGCGCCTCGTCTACGTGCTCGTGCTCGGGGCGCTGACCGCACTCGGATCGTTCACGATCGACCTCTACCTGCCGGCCTTCCCGGTCATCGAGGGCGACCTCGACGTGCCGACCGCCGTCATCCAGCTCACGCTCACGGCGACCACGGTCGGCTTCGCCGTCGGCCAGCTGCTCGTGGGCCCGTGGAGCGACCGCGTCGGACGGCGGCTGCCGCTCATCGCGGCCACGAGCATCCACGTCGTCGCGAGCCTCGGCGTCGCGCTCGCGCCCGCCATCGAGTGGCTCTTCGTGTTCCGCGTGCTGCAGGGCGTGGGCGCCGCGGCCGGCGGCGTCGTCGCGATGGCCATCGTGCGCGACCTGTTCGGCGGGCTCCCGCTCGTGCGGATGCTCTCGCGCCTGTCGCTTGTGAACGGCCTCGCCCCCATCCTCGCGCCCGTCATCGGCTCGCAGCTGCTGCTCGTGATGCCCTGGCGGGGCATGTTCGTCTTCCTCGCGATCTACGGCGGCCTGGGACTGCTCGCCTCCGTGCTGTTCCTCGTCGAGACGCTGCCGCCCGCGCGCCGCGTCGACCTCGGGCACAGCACGGCGCGGGAGCGCTACCGGGCGCTCTTCTCCGACCGCGTCTTCGTGGGCGTCGCGATCATCGCGGGCATGACCTTCTCCGGGCTCTTCGCCTACCTGTCGTCGTCGTCGTTCCTGTTCCAGCAGGTCTACGGGCTCGACGCGCAGCAGTTCGGATTCCTGTTCGCGATCAACTCGCTCGGCGTCGTCGGCGGCGTGCAGGCGAGCTCGTTCCTCGCGCGGTTCGTGGGGCCGCAGTGGATCCTCGCCGTCGCCCTCACGGTGCTGCTGCTCTCGGCCGGCACCATCGTCGTGCTCGACTCGCTCGGGTTCGGGCTCATGGGCATCCTCGTGCCGCTGTGGTTCTTCATCACGGCGTGCGGTTTCAGCTTCCCGTGCACGCAGGTGCTCGCGCTCGCCCACCACGGCAGCGAGGCGGGAACCGCGGCGTCGCTCCTGGGCGCCCTCAACTTCGGGCTCGCGGGCGCGATCTCGCCCATCGTCGGGCTCTTCGGCATCGACACGGCGGTGCCGATGGGGTCGATCATGGCGTGCACGGCCTTCGTCTCGATCGTCGTGCTCTGGACCGTGGTGCGGCCGAGGTCGGTGCCGGCGCTCGCGCGCTAGCCCGTGCGCACCGGTTAGCGTGGGGTGGTGCCCCAGCCCATCACCGCTCCCCGCGCCCGCCGGGTCTCGCACTTCTGGCCGCTCGTGAGCGGCGGCACGGCGGTGGCCGTCGCGCTCGCCCTCGGCGCGGTCGTGGCGCTGCGCGCGAACCCCTACGGCGTCGACGCGGAGTGGCTGGAGGAGCTCGTCGAGCACCGCAGCCCGCTGTGGGATGTGCCCGCCTACGTCATGAGCTTCCTCGGCGGCGGCTGGTTCGGCGTGCTGCTCGTGCCCGTCGGGGTCGGCGTCGCGCTGCTCATCGCCCGCAAGCCGTGGTCGGCGCTGTACTTCGTCGTCGCCTCGGCGCTGAGCGCCGGGATCGTGCAGCTGCTCAAGAGCCTGTTCGCCCGGGCGCGGCCGGAGCAGATCCTCGTCGCCGCCGACTTCGGCTCGTTCCCGTCCGGTCACGTCGCGAACGCCGCGACGATCTCGGTCGCCCTCGCCATCATCCTGCAGCGCCGCTGGGTGTGGTTCGCGGGGGCGGCGTGGACGGTGCTCATGATCCTCAGCCGCACCTACCTGGGCGCGCACTGGCTGAGCGACACGATAGGCGGCCTGCTGCTCGGCGGCGCGGTCGCCGTGTTCGTGTGGGCACCGCTCGCAGCTCGCCTGCAGCGCGAGTGGGAGCACCCGTCATAGCTTCGGAATCGTGCGTCTTCGCCGGAACCCGTGACGGATTCCGCCGTAGCCGATAGCTTGGACCCATGAGAATCCTCCTTGTCGGCGCCGGTGGCGTCGGTGACGCCATCGCCAAGATCGCCGCCCGCCGTGACTTCTTCGAGCTCGTCGTCGTGAGCGACTACGACATCACGCGCGCCGAGCGCACCATCGCCTGGATCGAGGCGCGCGGCGAGAACCGCGGCCGCTTCGTCGCCGCCAAGATCGACGCATCCGACCCCGACAACGTCGCCGCGGTCGCGAGGGAGCACGGCGCGACGCACGTCATGAACGCCGTCGAGCCCAAGTTCGTGCCCACGATCTTCGCGGGCGCGCACGCCGCGGGCGCCGACTACCTCGACATGGCCATGAGCCTCTCGGAGCCGCACCCCACCGAGCCGCACAGCCTCACGGGCGTCAAGCTCGGCGACGACCAGTTCGCGCAGGCGCCCGACTGGGAGACCGCGGGCCGGCTCGCCCTCGTGGGAATGGGCGTCGAGCCCGGCCTGAGCGACGTGTTCGCGCGCTACGCCGCCGACCACCTCTTCAGCGACATCGACGAGCTCGGCACGCGCGACGGCGCCAACCTGGTCGTGCGCGACGAGGCGGGCAACGAGATCTTCGCGCCCTCGTTCAGCATCTGGACGACGATCGAGGAGTGCCTCAACCCGCCCGTGATCTGGGAGAAGGACAAGGGGTGGTTCACGACGCCCCCGTTCAGCGAGCCCGAGGTGTTCGTGTTCCCCGAGGGCATCGGTCCCGTCGAGTGCGTCAACGTCGAGCACGAGGAGGTGCTGCTCATGCCGCGCTGGGTCGACGCCAAGCGCGTGACCTTCAAGTACGGGCTGGGCGACGAGTTCATCGGCATCCTCAAGACCCTGCACCAGCTGGGCCTCGACAAGACCGAGCCGCTGCGCGTGCGCTCGGCGGACGGCCCCGTCATGGTCGCCCCGCGCGATGTCGTCGCGGCGGGCCTGCCCGACCCGGCGACCCTGGGGCCGAGGATGACCGGCAAGACGTGCGCGGGCCTCTGGGTCACGGGCACGGGCAAAGACGGGCAGCCGCGCGAGGTCTACCTCTACCACGTGAGCGACAACGAGTGGACGATGGCCGAGTACGAGAGCCAGTGCGTCGTGTGGCAGACCGCGCTCAACCCCGTGATCGCCCTCGAGCTGCTCGCGAGCGGAACGTGGTCGGGCTCGGGGGTGCTCGGGCCGGAGGCGTTCGACGCGAAGCCGTTCCTCGACCTCATGGCGCTGCCCGTCGCCGACGGCGGCTACGGCCAGGCCTGGGGGCTCGAGGATCGCGCCTAGTCTTGCTGCATGAGTGACGCGGCAGCGCAGGTAGAAGCGGCGAAGAGGGCCCTCGCGGAGGCGGAGGCCCGGCTCGCCGCTGAGCAGTCGTCCGCCGCACCCGCCGGGGCGCCGCTCTCCGCCGCGCAGGTGGCGACCATCAAGGCCGGTTACACCTTCGACGGGCCGGCGCTCGAGATGGGCGCCCTCGTCAACGGCACGGCGCTCGCCGACGTGCCCGTGCGCATCCCGCTCGCCATGGTCAACCGCCACGGCCTCGTCGCGGGCGCCACGGGAACGGGCAAGACCAAGACGCTGCAGGTGCTCGCCGAGCAGCTCTCCGCGCACGGCGTGCCCGTGTTCGCCGCCGACATCAAGGGCGACCTCTCGGGCATCGCGACGGCGGGCACTCCGGGCGAGAAGCTCCTCGCCCGCACCCGCAGCATCGGCCAGCAGTGGATGCCCGTCGCCACCCCCACCGAGTACTTCACCCTCGGCGGCCTCGGCACGGGCGTGCCCATCCGCGCGACGGTGTCGAGCTTCGGGCCGCTCCTGCTGTCGCGCGTGCTTGGGCTCAACGCGACGCAGGAGTCGAGCCTCGGCCTCGTGTTCCACTACGCGGACCAGGCGGGCCTGCCGCTCGTGGGCCTCGACGACCTGCGGGCCGTGCTCCAGTGGCTCATCAGCGACGAGGGCAAGCCCGAGCTGAAGAACCTCGGCGGGCTCTCGGGGGCGACGGCGGGAGTCATCCTGCGCGAGCTCATCGGCTTCTCCGACCAGGGCGCCGACGTGTTCTTCGGTGAGCCCGAGATCGACACGGGCCTCTTCCTGCGCACCGACGAGCAGGGGCGCGGCATCGTGAGCCTGCTCGAGATCCCCGGAGTGCAGGACCGGCCGGCGGTGTTCTCCACGTTCCTCATGTGGCTGCTCGCCGACCTGTTCAACGACCTGCCCGAGGTCGGCGACATCGACAAGCCCAAGCTCGTGTTCTTCTTCGACGAGGCGCACCTGCTCTTCAAGGATGCGTCGAAGGACTTCATCGCCTCGATAACCCAGACCGTGCGGCTCATCCGCTCCAAGGGCGTCGGCATCGTCTTCGTGACCCAGACCCCCAAGGATGTGCCGGCCGACGTGCTCGCCCAGGTCGGGTCGCGCGTGCAGCACCAGCTGCGCGCGCACACGCCCGACGACGCCCGCGCGCTGCGCGCGACGGTCTCGACCTACCCGACCTCCGGCTACGACCTCGCGGCCGTGCTCCAGGAGCTCGCGATCGGCGAGGCGATAGTGACCGTCATGAACGAGAACGGGGCACCGTCTCCCGTCGCCTGGACCCGCCTGCGCGCGCCCCAGGGCTCGATGTCGCCCACTCCCGCGGACGCGATCTCCGCGACGGTGGCCGCGAGCCCGCTGCTCGCCGCCTACGGCACCGAGGTCGACCGCGAGTCCGCGTACGAGCTGCTCTCCGCCAAGATGAACGCCGCCGCCCAGGGCGCCGAGCAGGCCCAGGCCGAGAAGGAGCGCGCGGCCGCCGCCAAGGAGTACGACCGCATGGTGCGCGAGATGCGCAGGACGTCGAGCCCCAAGAAGCCGCGCACCACCACGCGCACGGCGCGGCGCGACGACAACCCGCTCGGCGAGATCCTCGGCTCGCGCACGAGCCAGACCATCGTGCGCGAGGTGCTGCGCGGCATCTTCTCGACGCTCAAGCGCAAGTAGCTAGTTCCAGCCCGACACCGCGAAGAGGGCGTAGACGACGCCGCCCACCGCGAGGAACCCGAGCGAGAACACGAGCGCGGCGATCACCGGGCGGCGCTCGAACCAGTACAGCAGCCCGGGGTACTCCTCCCGCAGCTCTCGCAGCGACACGGTGTCGTCGCGCGCGGTGCGCGGCACCTCGAGGGTCGCGAGCACGGTGTCCATGCTCTCGCGCGACCAGAACTGGCCGCGCATCCTCAGCACCTGCCTGCCCTGCTTGTCGCGCACGAACAGCTGCGGCAGCGTCCTCGTGCCGCTGGACTCGAAGACCTCCGCGAAGAACACGCCGCCGATCTCCGACGCCTCGATGCGCGTCGTGCGGCCGAAGAAGCCCACCTCGGCGATGCTCGTGCGGTCGACCCAGATGGCGAGCCGGAAGTAGGCGGCCGAGGCCCCCACGACCGCGACGGTCGCGAGGATCTGGGTGACGAGCACGGCCTTCCACGGGCCCAGCGGCACGGAGAGCACGTACAGCACGACGAACACGGGGGTCATGAACGCGACGACCGCGATGATGCCCTGCCGGAACACGCTCGCATGCGGGCGCAGCTTGATGCGCCCCGCAGTGTCCGGTGCCCCCACGATCCCCCCGATGGGCTCGGTGTTTCAGTTGTCAGAGTTGGCGGAGAATGGGGGATTCGAACCCCCGAGGGCTTTCACCCAACACGCTTTCCAAGCGTGCGCCATAGGCCACTAGGCGAATTCTCCTGGTTCGGCTGCTCCTCGGAACAACCTCCAGCGATACTAACGTAAACTGGTTGTGGCTCCTCGCGTGGCGCCATCCAGGCCAACTCCCCCAGGGCGGAAACGCAGCAAGGGTAACCGGGCTCTGGCGGGTGCGCGAGGAGTCTTTGCATAGGGTGGGGACGTGGCGCACTCGATCTACATCACCTCCGCCGAAGGGCACTCGGGCAAGTCGAGCGTCGCCCTGGGGGTGCTCGACACACTGTTGCGCACCGTCGAGCGCGTGGGGGTCTTCCGTCCCGTCGCCCGGTCGACAGCCGAGCGCGACTTCGTGCTCGACCTCCTGCTCGCGCGCGACGGCGTCACCCTCGACTACGACGACTGCGTGGGCGTGAGCTACGAGGAGGTGCACGAGGATCCCGACGCCGCCCTGTCGCGCATCGTCGACAGGTTCAAGGCCGTCGAGCGCCGGTGCGACGCCGTCGTCATCGTCGGCTCCGACTACACCGACGTCGCGACCCCCACCGAGCTCGCCTACAACGCGCGCATCGCCGCGAACCTCGGCGCCCCCGTGCTCCTCGTGCTCACGGGCCGCGAGCCCGACGGCGTGCGCGCCCGCACACCCGACGAGCTGCGGCAGGTCACGGAGCTGAGCCTGCCCGAGCTCGCGACGGCCCACGCGTCGCTGCTCGCGGTCGTCGCCAACCGTGCAGACCCCGAGCACCTCGACGAGGTGGTCGCCGCGCTCGCCGCCGTCGCGGAGGTGCCCGTGTGGGCGATCCCGGAGGACCGCTACCTCGTCGCCCCCACCGTCGACGCCATCCGCGAGGCCGTCGACGGCACCCTCCTCAAGGGCGACGCCGCGCTGCTCGCCCGCGAGTCCCTCGGAGTCGTGATCGCCGCCATGTCGATGGAGAACGTGCTGCCCCGGCTCATGGAGGGGGGAGTCGTCGTCATCCCCGGCGACCGCAGCGAGATGCTGCTCGCGGCACTCACGGCGCACGCCTCGGCCACGTTCCCGTCCCTCGCCGGGATCATCCTCAACGGCGGCTTCGACCTCTCGCCCGTCATCGACAGGCTCATCAGCGGCCTCGACGAGAGCCTGCCCATCGTCATGACGGGGCTCGGCACCTACGACACGGCGCAGCGCATCGGCCAGACGCGCGGACGCCTCACCGCGACCTCGCAGCGCAAGATCGACACGGCGCTCGCGCTCTTCGAGCAGCACGTCGACACCGACGTGCTCACGTCGTCGCTCGGTGCGGGCGGGTCCGATGTCGTCACCCCGCTCATGTTCGAGTTCGGGCTCCTCGAGCGCGCCCGCTCCGACGTCAAGCGCATCGTGCTGCCCGAGGGCTCGGACGACCGCATCCTGCAGGCCGCGGGCACCCTCCTCAGCCGCGGCGTCGTCGAGCTCACGATCCTCGGCGACGAGGGCGACCTGCGCTCGCGCGCGGCGGGCCTCGGCGTCGACATCTCGGCCGCGACGGTCGTGAGCCCGACGGACCCCGAGCTGCGCGAGCGGTTCGCCCAGGAGTACGCGAGCCTGCGCGCCCACAAGGGCGTGACGGTCGAGGATGCCCGCGACATCGTCACCGACGTCTCCTACTTCGGCACCATGATGGTGCACCTCGGCCTCGCCGACGGCATGGTGTCGGGCGCCGCCCACACGACCGCGCACACCATCACGCCGGCCCTGCAGTTCATCAAGACCGTCCCGGGCGTCGACATCGTGTCGAGCGTGTTCTTCATGGCCCTCGACGACCGCGTGCTCGTCTACGGCGACTGCGCGATCGTGCCGGATCCGACCGCGGAGCAGCTCGCCGACATCGCGATCTCCGCCGCGGCGACGAGCGAGCAGTTCGGCATCGAGCCGCGCATCGCGATGCTCTCGTACTCGACGGGGGAGTCGGGTTCGGGTGCCGACGTCGACAAGGTGCGCGCGGCGACCGCGCTCGTGCGCGAGCGCCGTCCCGACCTGCTCGTCGAGGGGCCCATCCAGTACGACGCGGCGGCCGATGCGGCGGTCGCGAAGGCGAAGATGCCCGACTCGCAGGTCGCCGGTCGCGCGACGGTCTTCATCTTCCCCGACCTCAACACGGGCAACAACACGTACAAGGCGGTGCAGCGCAGCTCGGGGGCCGTCGCGATCGGCCCCGTGCTGCAGGGCCTGCGCAAGCCCGTCAACGACCTCTCGCGCGGCGCCCTCGTGCGCGACATCGTCAACACGGTGGCGATCACGGCCATCCAGGCGCAGAGCGCATGACCACGGCGTTCGTCGTCAACTCGGGCTCGTCGTCGCTCAAGTGGGAGCTCGTCGACGTGGAGTCGGGCGAGAAGCTCCGCGGCGCCCTCGTCGAGCGCGTCACCGACCACACCGCGGCCATGGCGGGGGTGCTCGAGGAGCTCGGCGGCGAGCATCCCGCGGTCATCGGCCACCGCGTCGTGCACGGCGGCTCGCGGTTCACGCGCGCGACGCTCGTGACCGACGAGGTGGAGGCGGCCATCGACGAGCTCTCGGCCCTCGCGCCCCTGCACAACCCCGCCAACCTCGCGGGAATCCGCGCGGCGCGCGCGGCGTTCCCGGGCGTGCCCAACGTCGCCGTGTTCGACACGGCGTTCCACCAGACGCTCGCCCCCGAGGCCTACACGTACGCGATCGACGCAGCCGTCGCGCGCGAGAACGGCATCCGCCGCTACGGCTTCCACGGCACGTCGTACCAGTACGTGTCGCGCGCGGCCGGCGAGCTGCTGGGCGACCCCGCCGCGAAGCTCATCGTGTTCCACCTGGGCAACGGCGCGTCGGTCGCGGCCGTCGACGGCGGGCGGTCGGTCGAGACGTCGATGGGGATGACCCCGCTCGAGGGCCTCGTCATGGGCACGCGCTCGGGCGACCTCGACCCGGGCATCCTGTTCCACCTGGGCCGGTCGGGCGTGACCCTCGAGGCGCTGGACGGCCTGCTCAACCGCCGCAGCGGGCTCCTCGGACTCGCGGGCACCAACGACATGCGCGACGTGCAGGCCGCCGCGGCGTCGGGCAGCGCCGACGCACGGCTCGCGCTCGACGTCTACCACCACCGCCTACGGCACTACCTCGGTGCGTACCTCGCCCTGCTGGGCGGGGCCGACGCGATCGTCTTCACGGCGGGCGTGGGCGAGAACAGCTCCGCGACCCGGGCCGCCGTCGTCGCGGGCATGGAGGCGTTCGGCATCGTCATCGACGAGCGCCTCAACGATGCGCCGTCGAAGGATGCCCGCGTCGTGTCCTCCCCGTCGTCGCGTGTCGCCGTGCTCGTGGTGCCCACCGACGAGGAGCTCGAGATCGCCCGGCAGGCCGCCGCGCTGCTCTAGGTCACGGGGTTGACGGTGCACGTGGGGTTGGCGCCCGCGAGCCCCATGCTCGCCGTGACGGTCGCCCACTTCGACATCCAGCCGCTCGGGTGCACGATGAGCATGCCCACCGACTTGCTGCCGCCCAGCAGGCCGCCGAGCAGGCCCGAGCCGAACTTGGTCGTGTAGGTCGGCCCTCCCGTGGTCGTGACCGAGCCCAGCAGGCCGCCCGTGACGACCTCGAGGCCGCTCACGTTGTAGTAGCCGTAGCGCACGTCGCCGAAGGCGTAGCCCGCGGGGAGCGTCCACGTGATCGTGATGACGGGGTTGAGGCCGAGCGTGCCGGGCGCGAGGGTGCACGTGGCGCCGAACACGGGCGGGGGCACGGTGAGGGCGTCGAACGACCCCGTCGACCGCTCGCCGTCGACCCACGACGCGAGCGTCGGCCGCGGCGGCGAGACGACGAGGGCGGCCGCGACGGCCAGCACGGCGAGGCCCACGAGCGCGCGCTTCACGCGAGCCTCCGCTGCCGGAAGCGTGCGGCGAACGCGAGCCCGAGGCCCAGGGCGAGCGCGCCGAGCGCCGCGTTGAGCGGCACGGAGATGTCGGAGCCCGTGTACGCGACGGCGCCGGGCGTCGTGCCCGCGACCACGGTGCCGCCCGTGCCCGAGGCGATGATCGAGAGGCTCGCGGTGCCCGCGCGCATGCTCGGCGCGTTCGGCACCATGGCCTCGACGAGCACCCACAGCTCGTCGCTCGTCGGCATGCTCGCGAGGTGCACCGACGAGGCCAGGTGCGAGGATGCCGCGGCGAACCCCATCACGGGCGTGCCGCCGCCCGCGCACGTCGTGCCCACCCATCGCACGGGGCACGTGTCGACGGAGAGCCACAGCCCCGTCGGGTCGGACACGAGCCCGCCCGATCCCGCGAGCGCGAGGTCGACGGTGCCCGGCTGGGCCGGATGCGCCGAGATGCCGATCTGCCACGTCACCGGCACTCCGGGCTGCAGGTCGGCCATGGCGTCCTTGTCGGCGACGGACACGAGGGTGATGGCCGAGCCGACGATGGTCTCCTCGGTCACCGCCGCCCGCGCGGGGCTCGGCGCCAGCACGGCGGAGCCCGCGGCGACGGCCACGAGGGCGAGGGCGGCGTGGCGCAGTCGCGCGGCCGTGTGAGTCCCGGCGCGGCGGCGGTTGACCGGTAGCCCGCGCTCCTCGCGAGGCCAGAACGCCCACGTCACTATCGCCGCGGCCCCGATGGTGATGCCGCCGAGGGCGAGCGGGTTCGAGACGGCCGAGACGGCGTAGGCGAGTCCGGGCACGGAGAACAGCACGCGCCGTGCGGTCGACACGACATAGGGTGCCGGGTCCTCCACCGCGTTGGCGTCGCCGCGCATCGTGATCGAGACGGCCCCGCCCCCGAGGGGCGTGACCGAGGTCACGCGGTGGGTGATGGGCAGGGCATCCTGCCGGTCGACCGTGATGATGTCGCCCACGCGGATCTCGTCGCCGCCGACCTCGCCCACGACGGCGAGCGATCCCGTGGGGATCGTGGGGCTCATCGACCCCGTCTTGAACATGATGAGCGTGATGTGGAAGACGACGGCGAGCACGACCAGCAGGATGCACACCACCCCGCCGATCGCGGCGATCGTCAGCAGCACGCTGCCGACCGCGGCCCCCGGCCTCCTCATCGCGCCCGTCGTCATGGTGCTCCCTACGGCACCGAGGTCGCGGTGACGGTCCACGTGACGGTGGCCGACTTGCCCTGGAGGGCGGTGTCGGCGCCCGACGGCAGGTACACGTCGAAGCAGTAGCCGGACGCGGCACCCGGCAGCGTCGCCGTCGCGGCGGCGAGGGCGACTCCCGTGGATCCGGCCGTGGCGAGGCTCGCGTAGCTGCTCGTGCCGCCCACTATCCACGTGGGCGAGCCCGTGAAGCTCGACGCGGAGCAGGCGGCGCCCGTGATCGCCACGGCGCGGTACTGCAGCGCCGCGCCGAGGAACGGGGTCGTGTCGGTCACGCCGTTGGTCACGGCCGGGGCCGCGAAGGTGAGCGTGCCCGCTACCGAGTTCGCCTTCGTCCGGATGAGCACGTAGCCGTAGCGGTGCGTGTCGGGCGACATGCCCGAGCCCGAGAACGAGATCGTCGCGCCCGGTGCGGACGTGTTGTCGGCCCACGCCGAGTTGTCGATGCTCGACTGCGTGTCGAAGCGGCTCGCGGAGAACGAGCCCGTCGCGAACTCCTGATCGGTCCAGGACGCGAGGGTCATCGTCGCACCGACGCCGAGGACGAGTGCTCCGGCGAGCAGGGCCCGCACCTTCGTGAAGACGCGGGACGTGCTCGCCGCCACATGGCGGCCCATGGTCCTAGGAGTTCGAGGTCGCGCTGAACTGCCACGTCGCCGTCGCCGTCGAGCCCTGCGGGAGGGTCGCGTCGGAGGTGACCTGGATGCACAGGAACACGTCGGCACCCGGCGTCGTCGTGCCGTTGCCGGCCGCGAGCGTGTACTGGGTGGTGCCCGTCGTCGCGGCGCCGAGCGCGGTGCCGGCGGGGACGCGCATCGTGCCCGTCGCCGCAGGCGTGCACGCGGCGACCGAGGCCACCTCGATGACGCCGTAGGTGAGGTGGGTGGACGCGGTGCCGCTCGCCGTCGACGACACGACGCTGCCCGTGCCCGCGACCGTCGTCGTGGCGTCGAGGTGCAGCACGTAGGCGGCCGCGACCACCGAGCTCTTGCTGAGGTTGCCGAACCCCGTCGAGAACGAGAGGGCCGCGGGAACACCCGGGTCTGACGTCGCGTGGTCGGCGAACGTGAGGCCGTCGGCGCTGCCGACGACGTTGAAGCTGCCGGCCGTGAAGCTGCCGGTGGCGAACTCCTGGTCGGTCCACGCGGCGAGCGTCATCGCTGCCCCGAGGCCGAGCACGAGACCGCCGGCGAGAAGCGCCTTGACGCGAGTGCTGGTGGTTGTGGTCCCTGCGATGGCAGGAGAGATTGACTGCATTGGAAGAGCCCCCATAATCGGGACCCGGCCCCCCCAGGTCGAATTCTGCCCGTCATCTCCTGATCGATCGACGAACGGCATCAGGCTACGCCGGGGCGCGAGCGGGGTACAAGACTTTGCCCCGTTCTGGGGACAATCGGGGTACACCCCCGTCCGGGGCGCGCGGTCGGTGCTGGCGACTACTCTGGAGACGTGGTCGCTGCCCTGTATCGCCGTTATCGACCGGAGACGTTCGCCGAGCTCATCGGCCAGACGCAGGTGACCGACCCCCTGCGCACGGCGCTGCGCACCGACCGGGTCAACCACGCCTACCTCTTCAGCGGCCCGCGCGGGTGCGGCAAGACCACGTCGGCCCGCATCCTCGCCCGCTGCCTCAACTGCGTCGAGGGCCCCACGGACACGCCGTGCGGCGTGTGCCCCTCGTGCGTCGAGCTCTCCCGCGACGGCGGCGGCTCGCTCGACGTCGTCGAGATCGACGCGGCCTCCCACAACGGCGTCGACGATGCGCGCGACCTGCGTGAGCGGGCCGTGTACGCCCCCGCGCGCGACAGGTTCAAGATCTTCATCCTCGACGAGGCGCACATGGTCACGCCGCAGGGCTTCAACGCGCTGCTCAAGATCGTGGAGGAGCCGCCGGAGCACGTGAAGTTCATCTTCGCGACGACCGAGCCCGAGAAGGTCATCGGCACCATCCGCTCGCGCACGCATCACTACCCGTTCCGGCTCGTGCCGCCCGCCCAGATGCTCGACTACGTGCAGCAGCTGTGCGTCTCCGAGGGCGTCGAGGTCGAGCCCGGCGTGCTGCCGCTCGTCGTGCGCGCGGGCGGCGGGTCGGTGCGTGACACCCTGTCGCTGCTCGACCAGCTCATCGCCGGCTCCGAGACGCCGCTCATCGACTACGAGAAGGCCGTCGCGCTGCTCGGCTACACGCACGGCGCGCTGCTCGACGAGGTCGTCGACGCGCTCGGCGCGAGGGATGCGGCCGCCGCCTTCGGCTCCGTCGACCGCGTCATCCAGACCGGGCAGGATCCGCGGCGCTTCGTGGAGGACCTGCTGGAGAGGCTGCGCGACCTCATCATCGTCGCCGCGACCTCGGGCAACGCGGCATCCGTGCTGCGCGGTGTCCCGCAGGACCAGCTCGACCGCATGGCCAAGCAGGCCCAGACGTTCGGCACGGCCGAGCTCTCCCGTTCCGCCGACGTCGTCAACGCGGCCCTCACGGAGATGACCGGGGCCACGTCGCCCCGGCTGCACCTCGAGCTCATGGTCGCGCGCATCCTCGTGCCGTCGAGCGACGACACCGAGCGCGGAGCCCTCGCCCGCGTGGAGCGGCTCGAGCGCCGCGTGGGTGTCGACGGGCCTCCGGCGGCCCCCGCTGCCGCTGCCGCGCCGAAGCGGGTCGAGCCCGTCGCGACCGCCGCTGCGCCTGCCGCATCCGTGGCCGCCGCCGCGCCTGCCGCACCCGTTCCCGCCGCCGCGCCTGCCGCACCCGTTCCCGCCGCCGCGCCCGAGCCGCCCGTCGCCGAGGAGAAGCCGGCCCCGCGCGAGCGTCCGGTCGGGCCCGTCACGCTGCAGCAGGTGAAGGATGCGTGGCCCGAGATCCTCGAGTCCGTCAAGTCCGCGAAGCTCAACGCGTGGCTCGTGGTCTACACCGCGCAGCCGCTCGAGCTGCGCGACGGCAAGGTGCTCGTGCTGTCGTTCCCGAGCCAGCGCGACGTGGAGGAGTTGAAGAAGCCCGCCTCGCCCGGCCAGGGCGTGGGCGATCTGCTCAAGAAGGCGTTCGTCGACATCCTCGGCCTCGAGCCCGCGCTTATCGCGCGTGTCGATGCGAGCGCCGCGCCGGCACCCGCGCCCGCCGTCGAGGCGGCGCCGCCTGCGGCCCCGGCGCCCGTGGACGAGCAGGCACCGCCCGAGGACTACCCGCCGACCGAGAGCACCGGATGGGCCGTCGCCGCCATCCCCTACGACGAGCCTGCCGCGTCCGAGGCCCCCGAGCCCAAGGTCGCCCGCGCTGCAGACCCTCCGGCGGCACCGGCACCGGCACCGGCACCGGCACCCGCGACCGCCGCCGATGCTGCCCCTGTCCCTGTCCCTGCCCCTGCCCCTGCCCCTGCTCCGGCTCCCGCGCCGGCCAAGCCGGCGGCCGCCGACCACGACAGCGCCCGCTACGGCGAAGCGGTGGTGCGCGAGCTGCTCGGCGCGAACTTCATCGAGGAGCAGCAGGTCGCCCCGCGCGTCGTGCCCGTTCCCCGGGAGGAGTAGGCCGTGTACGACGGCATCGTCCAGGAGCTCATCGACGAGCTGGGCCGCCTCCCCGGCATCGGGCCCAAGTCGGCGCAGCGCATCGCGTTCCACATCCTGCAGACCGAGAGCTTCGACGTCACGCGGCTCTCCGAGGTGCTGCGCGAGGTGCGCGACAAGGTGCGCTTCTGCTCGATCTGCGGCAACGTGACCGAGTCGGAGACGTGCTCCATCTGCCGTGACCCGCGCCGCTCGCACGCGACGATCTGCGTGGTCGAGGAGGCGAAGGACGTCGTCGCCATCGAGCGCACGCGCGAGTTCAAGGGCCTCTACCACGTGCTCGGCGGAGCCATCAGCCCCATCGACGGCATCGGCCCCGACGACCTCAGGATGAAGCAGCTCGTCGCGCGCCTCGCCGACGGCACCGTCACCGAGGTCATCATCGCGACGGACCCGAACCTGGAGGGTGAGGCGACCGCCACCTACCTCACGCGTCTGCTCAACTACCCCGGCCTGCGCGTCACGCGGTTGGCGTCGGGCCTGCCGGTCGGCGGCGACCTCGAGTACGCCGACGAGGTCACGCTCGGGCGTGCGTTCGAGGGGCGCAGGCTCGTCGAGAATTAGCCGCTAAAGTTGCATCTCGGGCCAATCAGGCCGCCAGCCGTCCGGGAGAACCACGTGAGCCTCATCGTCCAGAAGTTCGGAGGCTCGTCGGTCGCCGACGCCGAGAGCATCAAGCGTGTGGCCAAGCGCATCGTCGAGACCCGCAAGGCGGGCAACGAGGTCGTGGTCGTGGTCTCCGCCATGGGCGACACCACCGACGAGCTGCTCGACCTCGCCGAGCAGGTCGTGCCGCTCCCGTCCGGTCGCGAGCTCGACATGCTCCTGACCGCCGGCGAGCGCATCTCGATGGCGCTGCTCGCCATGGCGATCCGCGGCCTCGGCATCGAGGCCCGCAGCTACACGGGCAGCCAGGCCGGAATGGTCACGGATGCCCAGCACGGCTCGGCCCGCATCGTCGAGGTCTCCCCGAAGCGCGTGCGCGAGGCGCTCGACGACGGCGCCGTCGCGATCGTCGCGGGATTCCAGGGCTTCAACCGCGGCACGGGCGACATCACGACCCTCGGCCGCGGCGGTTCGGACACGACCGCGGTCGCCCTCGCGGCGGCCCTCGGCGCCGACGTGTGCGAGATCTACACCGACGTCGACGGCATCTTCACCGCCGACCCCCGCGTCGTCCCCACGGCCCGCAAGCTCGACCGCATCACGAGCGAGGAGATGCTCGAGCTCGCCGCGACGGGTGCGAAGGTGCTCTACATCCGCGCTGTCGAGTACGCCCGCCGTCACGGCGTGATCATCCATGTGCGGTCGTCGTTCAACAACAACGAGGGCACGCTTGTCGTGAACCCCACCGAAGGAGAAAACGTGGAAGAGCCGATCGTCACCGGTGTCGCCGCCGACCTCAGCGAGGCGAAGATCACCGTCGTCGGCGTGCCGGACATGCCCGGCAAGGCCGCCCAGATCTTCACGCTCATCGCCCGCACGAACGTCAACATCGACATGATCGTGCAGAACGTGTCGTCGGCGTCGACGGGCCTCACCGACATCTCCTTCACCCTGCCCAAGAGCGACGCGCAGAAGGCCATGGCCGCGCTCAACGAGCAGAAGGAGGACATCGGCTTCGAGTCGCTGCAGCACGACGACCAGATCGCGAAGCTCGCGGTCGTGGGAGCGGGCATGCGCACGAACGCCGGGGTCTCCGCGCGGCTCTTCACCGCGCTGTTCGAGGCCGGCATCAACATCGAGATGATCTCGACGAGCGAGATCCGCATCTCGGTGGTCACGCGCGCCGACACCGTCAACGACGCGGTGCGGGTCGTCCACACGGCGTTCGAGCTCGACGGCGAGACCGAGGCCGTCGTGCACGGCGGCACCGGCAGGTAGTCAGCCCACCAGCAGCCTCCGCAGCGCGCCGCTCTTCGACCTGAGCGGCCGAGGCGTGCGGGTGGCGTCCACCGACGCGGGCGGTACCGCCGAGTAGTACGCCGCGTCGTGGACCACCCGCCACCCGTTGTTGTGGAACAGCATGTGGTGGAACCGGCACAGGAGTATCCCGTCGGTCACGCTCGTGCCGCCGCCCTCCGACCAGGGCACGATGTGGTGCACCTCGCACCACGCGGGAGGCCGATCGCACTCGTCGACCGTGCAGCCGCCGTCGCGGGCCGCGAGCACCGTGCGCTGGCGGGGCAGATGGAACCGCTCAGCCCGCCCGACGTCGAGACCACCGCCCTCGGCGCCGAACGTCACCTCGACCGTGCCGCTCGAGCAGATGTGCCGCTCGGCGGTCGCGACAGACACCGACGCCGACTGCCCTTCGAGGAAGGCCGGCCCCTCGCCGCGGACGAGGTCGTCGCGCGTGACGAGCACCCGCACCGCCGGGTTCTGCTTGCCGAAGAGCCTGCCCGAGGGCGCGCGAGTGGCGACCGAGACGATATCGACGAGGGCGTCGACCATGACCTGGTCGATCGTGCGGTCATCGTCGATGGTGGGGGAGCCCGAATCGACGAACCGCGGCCCGCCCCGACGCGGCGATGTGATCGCATCGACCGCGCCCACGACGATCGCCGCCGACTCCGGATCGAGCAGCCCCGAGACACGGGTCATCCCCGTGGGCAGGGGAGCGAGACGCAGGAACCGCTGGGTGCGCAGCTCCTCCTCGTGCTGCGCCACCGACGAGGCATCGAGCTCGTCGCGCACCTCGCGAGCGCGGCGGGCGAGGGCGTCGACGTCGAGCGCCGCCGCTTCGGCCGCGAGTCGGGCGGCCGCCCCGGCAAGCACGTCGGTCGGCAGCGCGCCGCGGAGGCCCGACCGGATCGCATCGACCTGCTGCACGCCGAGCCCCGCGGTGGGCTCCAACCACGGCTCGGTAGCCGTGCCCACGCGCACGAGCCGGCGCGCATCCGCGAGCGACCCGCCCGACAGCACCTGCACGAGCCGCTCGGGCGTGCGCGCGCCGAGCCGCTGGGCAAGCCCGTCGTAGCCGAGCTCTCGCGAGGAGCGGCGCGCGATCTCCGCGGCGACGAGCGCCGATTCCGACTCGAGCGCCCGGATCCGCACCGCGAGCGAGCGCTGCGCCTCGACCAGCTCCCCGTCGGGCATCCGTGTCAGATCCATACATGTATTGTCCCATGATTCGAAGATGTGTTCGATTCGATGGCAGCATTCTGTGGACAAAGTGGCAGGCGCCGATACATACAATTGATGACCATGAGCAGCAGCGGAGTACGCATCGGCGTCGTGGGCGCCACCGGTCAGGTCGGAGCGGTGGTCCGCCGCCTCCTCGAGGAGCGCGACTTCCCGATCGCCGAGATCCGCTTCTTCGCGAGCAGCCGCAGCGCGGGCTCGACCCTGACGTTCAAGGGCGACGAGATCACGGTCGAGAACGCGGAGACCGCCGACCCGTCAGGCCTCGACATCGCCATCTTCTCCGCGGGCGGCGCGACGAGCAAGGCGCTCGCCCCGAAGTTCGCCGACAGAGGCGTGCTCGTGATCGACAACTCGTCGGCCTGGCGCATGGACCCCGACGTGCCGCTCGTCGTGAGCGAGGTGAACCCGCACGCCATCGCCGAGGCGAAGAAGGGCATCATCGCCAACCCCAACTGCACGACCATGGCCGCGATGCCGGTCCTCAAGGTGCTCGACACCGAGGCGGGGCTGCAGCGCCTCATCGTCTCCACCTACCAGGCGGTCTCGGGCGCCGGGCTCGCGGGCGGCGAGGAGCTCATGGGCCAGATCGAGGCGGCAGGGGATGCCCGCGGCCTCGTGCACGACGGTGCGAGCATCCACCAGACCGCCAAGGTCTTCGCGAAGCCCATCGCGTACAACGTGCTCCCGCACGCCGGCAACTTCGTGGACGACGGTCTCGGCGAGACCGACGAGGAGAAGAAGCTGCGCAACGAGAGCCGCAAGATCCTCGAGCTGCCCGACCTCCTCGTGAGCGGCATCTGCGTGCGCGTCCCGGTCTTCACGGGCCACTCGCTCGCGATCAACGCGGAGTTCGCGAACCCGCTGGCCGTCGACCGCGCCAAGGAGCTGCTGAGCACCGCCGAGGGCGTCGTGCTCATGGACGTGCCCACCCCCCTCGAGGCGGCGGGCAAGGACCCGAGCTTCGTGGGCCGCATCCGCCAGGACGAGGGCGTGCCCGACAACCGCGGCCTCGCCCTGTTCATCAGCAACGACAACCTCCGCAAGGGCGCGGCGCTCAACGCCGTGCAGATCGCCGAGCTCGTCGCCGCCCAGCTGGCGCAGGTGGCCTAGATCTCCGGTCGCATCGCCATCGGGGTCGTCCTCGGGGTCTACGTCGTCGCGCTCGCGATCATCGCGCTCTCACCCGTGAGCCCGATCCGCGGCGTCGACCTGAGTCAGGAGCTCGACGCCACGGGCTTCGGCTGGGTCACGTACACGCAGCTCGAGTCGTTCGCGAACGTCCTGCTGTTCGTGCCGTTCGGCCTGCTCATCGCGCTCCTGCTGCCGACGCGGTGGTGGTGGCTCGTGATCGTCGCGCTCGCCGTCGTGGCGGGCGGCATCGAGCTGGGGCAGGCGCTGTTCCTGCCGGGCCGCGTAGCCTCCTTCGACGACGTGCTCGCGAACAGCCTCGGGGGAGTGGTCGGCGTCGCCATCGCGGGCGTGGCCCGGGCAATCCGCCGGGCCGTCCGCCGCGGATAACCCGGCATGAGGTTCTTCGCGCTCGCCGCCGTGCTCGTGCTCGCGGGATGCGCGGCGCCCGCCCCCGGGCCCACGGCCACGAGCAGCCCCGGACAGACGAGGGCCGCGTTCTACGGCGACTCGTACACGCTCGGCACCGGGGCGTCCGACCCGTCCCTGCGCTGGTCGAGCATCATCTGCGCCGAGCGCGGCTGGGCGGAGTTCAACCCGAGCGTCAACGGTCTCGGGTTCGTGAACAACCGGGGCGCCTACGGCGACGGCGACGAGCCCAGCCAGGTCATCGCCGCCGACCCCGACATCCTCTTCATCACGATGGGGCTCAACGACAACTTCAGCTACGCGCGCGCGGCGGAGAAGATCAAGGCACAGATCACCGACGACTTCACGCGGCTGAAGGCGGCGCTCCCGGATGCCCGCATCATCGTCGTCGAGCCGTTCTGGTACACCGACGAGCGGCCGGCGTCGGTCGAGGTCATCATCGGATGGGTCGAGGATGCCGCGGCCGCCATCGGTGCCGACTACATCCCGGGTGCCAGCCACTGGATCGAGGGCCATCCCGAGTGGATGGCGTCCGACGGCCTGCACCCGAACGACGAGGGCTATGCGCACATGGCGGTCGAGATGGATTCCGCGCTGGAGAAGCTCGGCCTCTGACGACGACGCGGGCGGAAACGTTGGGTTGTCATCCCCCGGGCCGCCGCTCAGGCTGGGAGCATGCAGCAACCCGACGCGCAGTTCGAGCGCGCCTACGTCCAGTACCTCCCGGCCGTGAGCGGCTACCTCGTCCGCCGCGTGCCGCACCAGTCGGTCGAGGATCTCGCGGCCGACGTCTTCGCCATAGCGTGGCGCAAGCGCGCCTCGGTCGCGCCGGGGGAGGAGCTGCCGTGGCTGTACCGCATCGCCGCCAACGTCGTGGCGAACCACCGCCGCAGGGAGGCCTCGGGATCGGCCCTCCTCGCGTCGCTGCGCCCGGCCGATCCGTCGCCGTCGGCCGAGGACATCGTCGTCGCGGACGCCTCCCTCGCCGCCGCGTGGCGCCGGCTCCGGCCCGCCGAGCGCGAGGTGCTGGCCCTCGCCCTCGTGGAGGAGCTCGCCCCCGCCGAGCTCGCCGTCGCGCTGGGCGTGAGCGTCAACGCCGCGACGATCCGCGTGCACCGCGCCAAGAAGCGCCTCCACGAGCTTCTTGAAAGAACCGCAGGGCCGGCGACATAACCTAGGTATGAACGACTTCGACGACGACATCTCCGCCCGGCTCAAGCGCGGCCTCCGCCCGGGCGCGGCACCCGAGCTCTCCCCGGACATCGTGACGGGCGCTGCGGCGCATCCCGCCCCCCGGCTCTCGAACCCGGGCCGCACCCTGCGCATCGCGGGAGGCGCCGGTCTCGCCGTAGCCGTGGTCACGGTGGGCGCCCTCGTGGTGGCCCCGACCCTCACCCGTCCGCCGCTCTTCACCGCTGCCGCGGCCTCCGGGGCCGCCGCCGGCACGGCGGACTCGATCTCCAGTCAGATGAAGATCGGCTGGTGGGTGGACTACAACTACTCCGCGGGTGCCGGCCTCTCCACCGACGGCGGCAGCGGGGAGGTCTACCGCCTCGTGCTCGAGGGCGACCCGCAGGAGCGCGCGGCCGCGATCGCCGACGTGTTCGGCGTCGCGGGCACGCCCGCCGCGGCCTCGTACTCCGACCCCGCCTACCCGACGTGGATGGTCGGCCCCGAAGACGGCTCCGCGCCGACCGTGAGCGTCACGTGGTCGGGCACGGGCGACTGGTGGTACTCCGACCCGGCCGCGAGCTCCTTCTACGTGTGCGACCCGAGCGTCACCGCCGAGCAGGCCGTCGACTACGGCTGCACGATGCCCGAGGATGCCCCGGCCAACCTCGCCCCGAGCGAGGCCGAGGCGCGCACGGAGGCGCAGGCGCTGCTCGCCGCGACGGGGTTCACCGTCGACGCCGCCGACATCACCACCTACGCCGACGACTGGAGCACGACGGCGACCGCGAACCTCGCGGTGGGCGGCGCGAAGACCGCCCTCGACTGGAGCGTCACGTGGTCGAACACGGGCGAGATCTCGTGGGCGTACGGCCACACGGTGTCCGTGGAGTCGCAGGGCAGCTTCGGCACGGTCTCCGCCAAGGATGCCGTCGCGCGCCTCGACGACGGCCGCTGGTGGGGCGCCGCCGGGCCCGACTACCAGGGCGGAGCGGTCATGTTCGCTGCCGACGCCAAGGCCGCGGACGCTCCGGCCGAGGAGCCGACCGCCGAGCCGACCGTGGAGCCGACCCCCGAGCCGTCCCTCGAGCCGACGGCCGACCCGACCGACCCCGCCGTAGACCCCATGCCCACCGAGCTCCCCGTCGACCCGGCGCCCGTGCCGACGCCCGAGGTCGTCGACGTGACCGTGGACACCGCGGAGCCGACCCTCCTGCTCATGTGGGACGCCGACGGCGGCGCCTGGCTCGTCCCCGGCTACGCCATGAAGGTCGCCGACGGCTGGTGGAGCTCCGTCGTGAGCCTCGTCGAGGGAGTCATCGCCCTGCCCGAGCCCATCCAGGTCGACCCCGTGGTGCCCGAGGAGGGCCTCGTCGACTGAATCCCCGCGGCCCGGTAAGAACAGCGGTTCTTGCCGGGCCGCGCGGCAGTGGGGCGGATGCGGCCGAGATTAGACTGGAACCCGTGAGTAAACCCGTCGACGTCGCACTCATCGGTGGCGGCATCATGAGCGCCACCCTCGGAGCAATGCTGAAGCAGCTCCAGCCCGATTGGGACATCCAGATCTTCGAGCGGCTGGGCGACCTCGCCCTCGAGAGCTCGAACCCCTGGAACAACGCGGGCACCGGCCACTCCGCGCTGTGCGAGCTCAACTACACGCCCCAGCGCGCAGACGGCACCATCGACATCTCGAGCGCCGTGAAGGTCAACGAGCAGTTCCAGGTCTCGCGCCAGTTCTGGTCGTACCTCGTCGGCGCGGGAGCGCTGCCCGACCCCGCCGCCTTCATCACGGCCACACCGCACATGAGCTTCGTGTGGGGCGAGTCGAACGTCGAGTACCTGCGCAGGCGCTTCGAGGCGCTCAAGGACCACCCGCTCTTCCAGGGCATGGAGTTCTCGACGGATGCCCGCACGATCCGCTCGTGGGCGCCCCTCATGATCCCGGGCCGCCGCAAGAGCGAGCCCATCGCCGCCACGCGCATCGCCGCCGGCACGGATGTCGACTTCGGAGCGCTCTCGCACCTCCTGACCCGCGACCTCGTCGAGGGCGGTGCGGGCCTCAACACCGGCGTCGTCGTCAAGAACCTCACCCGCCAGCGCGACGGCCTCTGGCGCCTGTCGATGCGCCGCGACGTCGGCGGCACGCCGGTCGAGCCGGTGCGCGCGCGCTTCGTCTTCGTGGGCGCGGGCGGTTACGCGCTCGGCCTCCTGCAGAAGTCGGGCATCAAGGAGATCCGCGGCTTCGGCGGCTTCCCCGTGAGCGGTGAGTTCCTGCGCACCGACAACCCCGACATCGTCGCGCGCCACAAGGCGAAGGTCTACGGCAAGGCCGCGGTCGGCTCGCCGCCCATGTCGGTGCCGCACCTCGACCTCCGCGTCGTCGACGGCACGGGCAGCCTCATGTTCGGACCGTACGCCGGTGCGAGCCCCAAGTTCCTCAAGACCGGCTCGGTACTCGACCTGTTCGCCTCGCTGCGCTGGCACAACGTGATCCCCATGGTCGCCGCGGGCCTGCAGAACCTCGGCCTCGTGAAGTACCTCGTGGGGCAGCTGCTCGCGTCGAAGGAGACCAAGTTCGACGAGCTGCGCCGCTTCTACCCCGAGGCCGACCCCAAGGACTGGTACCTCATCACGGCAGGCCAGCGCGTGCAGGTCATGAAGAAGGACAAGAAGAAGATCGGCGTGCTGCAGTTCGGCACCGAGGTCGTCGCCGCGAAGGACGGCTCCATCGCGGGCCTCCTGGGGGCCTCGCCCGGCGCATCCACGGCCGTGCCGATCATGCTGAGCCTCGTCGAGAAGTGCTTCCCCGCGAAGCTCGAGGAGTGGCGCCCGAAGCTCACGGAGATGATCCCGAGCTACGGAACGCAGCTCTCCGACGACCCGGAGCTCGCCGAGAAGACCATCGCCCGCACGGCGCAGGCGCTCAAGATCAACGCCTGACCCTCCCCTTCTTGACGGTATCTCGAACATATGTTCGAATGTGAGGATGAGGTGGAGCGGGCAGGAACTGGCGTCCGATGAGGCGCTGCCCGGCCTCAAGCTGGGCAACCTCGTCCGCTCGGTGACGACGCCGGAGTTCCAGGGAATCCGCTTCCACGAGGTGCTGGCGAAGTCGGCGCTCAACCACGTTCCGGGCGACAGCGCCATGCCCTTCAACTGGACCATCAACCCCTATCGGGGATGTAGCCATGCGTGCACCTTCTGCTTCGCCCGCAACACCCACACCTACCTCGACTTCGACGCGGGCAAGGACTTCGACAGCGAGATCGTCGTCAAGGTCAACGTCGCCGAGGTGCTCGCGCGCGAGCTCGCGAAGCCCTCGTGGCGGCACGAGGCCGTGGCCCTCGGCACCAACACCGATCCGTACCAGCGGGCCGAGGGGCGCTACCGGCTCATGCCCGGCATCATCGCCGCCCTCGCGCACAGCGGCACGCCGTTCAGCATCCTCACCAAGGGCGCCCTGCTGCGCCGCGACCTGCCGCTGCTCGTGGAGGCGAGCGAGCACGTGCCCGTCGACCTCGCCCTGACGATCGCCGTGCACGACGACGCCCTGCAGCAGTCGGTGGAGCCGGGCGCGCCCGCCACGAAGGGCAGGCTCGAGACGGTGCGCGCGATCCGGGAGGCCGGGCTCGAGTGCACGGTCTTCATGATGCCGATCCTGCCGTACCTCACCGACTCGCGGGATCACCTCGAGAAGGCGTTCCAGCAGGTCAAGGATGCGGGCGGCAGCGCCGTCATGTACTCGGCCCTGCACCTGCGTCCCGGTGCCCGGGAGTGGTTCATGGCCTGGCTCGAGCGCGAGCATCCCGAGCTCGTGCCGCGCTACCGGGCGATGTACGGACGCAGCGCCTACGCGCCGAAGGAGTACCGCCAGTGGCTCGCCGCGAAGGTCAAGCCCATGATCCGCCGTTACGGGCTCGAGCGCGGCACGATGAACCCGAGCACGCGCACGCTGCGCACGGCCCGCAGCGGGTCGCTCATCGCCGAGGAGCTGCCTCCGGGAGCGGCGCAGCCCACCCTTTTCTAGGCGCGCGGGGGACGTACCCCGGAAGCGGGGTACAAGGAGGGGTACGCCGGGTGACATAGTTCTTGCATGAGCGAATCTCTTGCGACGGCCTACGTGGCCGACTCGGCGGGGACCGACCGCATCCGGCTCGCGATCCTCGACGACCACGAGGTGCTCCTCGACAGCCTGAGCAGCTGGATCTCGGGCAACGCCCCCGACTTCGACCTCGTGCTGAGCGCGAGCACGTGGCTGCAGCTCGTGCACAGCGACAACTTCCCGACCGACCTCGTCTTCATCGACTTCCAGCTGCGCGAGCCCGTCTCCATCGAGGCGCGCGTGCGCACGTGCCGCGCCGCCGGCGCCAAGGTCATCGTGCTCTCGAGCCTCGACACCCGCGAGTCGCGCGAGCGCGCCCTCGCCGCCGGTGCGGCAGCCTTCCTCTCGAAGTCGCTGCCCATGCGCGAGGTCATGGATGCCGCGCGCGCCATCATGGGCGTCGAGCCCGGCCCGAACTACCAGCGCGACTGGCGCCCGCCGCCCGTCGGGGTGACGTCGCAGGCGCGCCCCAAGCTCAGCGCGGGCGAGGTTCAGGCGTTCACCCTCTACGTCTCGGGCCTCAGCACGCCCGAGGTGGCCGAGCGGATGAACGTGCAGTACGAGACCGCGAAGACCTATCTGCGCCGCGTTCGTGAGAAGTACGCGAAGGCCAACCGCCCCGCGAGCAAGAAGGCCGAGCTCATCCGCCGCGCGGCCGAGGACGGCTACCTCGCCTGATAGTTTTGCTCCATGAGCAAGCTGTACTTCCGCTACGGCGCGATGAACAGCGGCAAGAGCACTGCTCTGCTGCAGGCCGCCTTCAACTACGAGGAGCGCGGTCAGCAGGTGCTCCTCGCGAAGCCCGCCATCGACACCAAGGGCGACGCGACGATCGTCTCGCGCCTGGGCCTCACGCGTCCCGTCGACTTCACGGTCGCGCCCGACGACGACATCCGTGCGAAGTTCGCGGAGATGAGGATGCACGTGCTCGAGAGCACGGGCAAGGCCGTGAGCTGCCTGCTCGTCGACGAGGTGCAGTTCCTCAGCGCCGCACAGGCTGACGACCTCCTGCGCATCGCCATCCTCGACGGCGTTCCCGTGCTCGCCTACGGCATCCGCACCGACTTCCAGACCGTGGCCTTCCCGGGAAGCCGTCGCCTGCTCGAGATCGCCCACTCCCTCGAAGAGCTCAAGACCATCTGCCGCTGCGGCCGCAAGGCGGTGTTCAACGCGCGCAAGATCGGCGACGACTACGTGTTCGACGGCGACCAGGTCGCCATCGACGGCGACGAGGTCACCTACGAGTCGCTGTGCGGCGCGTGCTACCTCGAGGAGAGCGGCGGGGTGCTGCTCACCGAGCAGCGCTAGGCTCCCACAGCTCCAGCCGGTTGCCCTCGGGGTCGGTGACCCACGTGAAGCTGCCCACGCCCTCCATGTGCTGCACGTCCTCCGTGACGACGCCGCGCGCGCCCAGCTCCGCGACGAACGCCGCGAGGTCGTCGACCCGGAAGTTCAGCATGCTGCGGCCCGGGAAGTAGTCGGAGTCCGCGGGGAACGCCGCGAAGACCGTCGGGCCCGCCTGCTGCTCCCACTGGCCGTACTCGGCGAGGCCAAGGCCGAGGATGTCGCGGTACCAGGCCGTGAGGGCGTCGGGGTCTGACGACCTCAAGAAGGTGCCGCCGATGCCGGTGATTCTCGCCATAGTGACAGTGTGCCCCTCAACCAAGAAGGACCGCCAATCTCTGGCGGTCCTTCTTGCTCTGTCGGGGTGGCGGGATTCGAACCCACGACCTCTTCGTCCCGAACGAAGCGCGCTACCAAGCTGCGCCACACCCCGATCCGGCTGCGCCTTCCGGCGCGAGCCTCGTCAAGAATAGCCGAAATCTCCGGCCGTCAGTGTCACGACCACCGCCTCGGGCGCGCACGCGAAGCGCACGGGCGCGTAAACCGAGGTGCCGATGCCCGCGCTGACCTCCAGGAAGGCCGCGCGCCGCGCGTGGTGCCACACGCTCAGCCCCTGCGCCTGCTCACGGGGGATGTCGCAGTTGGTGACGAGCGCGGGCAGCCCGGGGATGCGCACCTGCCCGCCGTGCGTGTGGCCGGCGAAGATGAGCTCGGCGCCGTGGGTGACGAACGAGTCGAGCACGCGGCGGTACGGGGCGTGGGTGACGCCGATGGCGACCGGGTCCGGTCCCGCGGTGTCGTCGGCCCAGCCCACGTTCTCGCGCATCTCCTCGATGGCGCCCGGGAGCACGTCGAGGCGGTCCCAGTTGCGGTGGGCGTCGTTGGTGCCGAAGAACTCGAGGCGCGACCCCTTGATCTCGAGGGCGCGCGAGGTGTTGTTGAGCGACAGCCAGCCGAGGGTGTCCTCGAAGTAGCGCTCGAGGCGGGCGGTGTCGAGGCTCGTGGGCTTCGTGGGGGTGCGCGACGGTCCGCCGAAGTACGTGAACGGGTTCTTCAGCTGCGGCCCGACGTAGTCGTTGGAGCCGTGGACGAAGACCCCGGGAATCCCCGCGAACACCTGCAGGGCCTTCTCGAGCCCCTCGATGCCGTCGACGTGGCCGAGGTTGTCGCCCGTGTTGACGATGAGGTCGGGCTCGAGCAGCGCGAGGGATCGCACCCACTCCTGCTTCCGCTGCTGCCAGGGCGCCATGTGCAGGTCGGAGAGGTGCAGCACGGTGAGCGGGCGCGCGCCCGGCTCGAGCACCGCGACGCTCTCATGGCGCACCGTGAAGCGGTTGCGCTCGACGAACACGCCCCACGCGAGCGCCGCGGCGCCCACGGCCGCCACAGCACCGAGTGCTGTGGCGGCCGAACGCGCTTGGCCAGGGCTCAAGGGCAGGTTTCCTTGCCGACGGCGAGGGTCACGGGCACTCCCGGCAGGTTGTAGGAGCCGGGAGCAGGGTTGGACGACTGCACCTTGCCCAGCCGTCCGTACTTCGGATCCGTGGGCAGCATGGGGGGGTTGCCCGTCGTGGGCGTGATGACGACACACGTCTGCGTGACGTTCATGTCGCCGGCCGCGTTCAGCTGCCCCTGGGCGGCGTTGAAGTCATTCGTCTGCCCATCGAGCACGACGTCGGGGAAGGCGACCTTGTTGCCCTTGCTCGTGAACACCGTGATGGTGGCGCCCCTGCCCGAGTTGCTTCCCGGTTCGGGGTCGGTCGTCGCGACCTTGCCCGCCGGAACCTCGGAGTCGATGGGTCCGCCGTCCTTGTAGGTGAAGCCGAGACCCTCGAGCAGGGCCTTCGCCGACTCCGGCGTCAGGCCGCGCACGTCGGGCACGGCCAGGCCGCCGCCGGTCACGAGGGACGGGTCCGGCGCGGGCCAGTCATTGCCGCCGTACTTGTTGTCGAGGGCCGTGACGAGCGCGAGCGAGATGTAGTGGCGCAGGCGGATACCCGCGACGCCCTCGTACTCCTGGTCGAGGATCGGGACCTTGCCGACGCTGTTGCCGACCCAGACGACCGAGCCGCCCGAGGTCGTGCCGGTGGCTACCCAGGTCTGCTCGCCGACGTCGGTCGTGCCGGTCTTTCCGAAGATCGGGATGCCGTCCTCGGGGTTTCCGTAGACCTGGTTGCCCGTGACCATGACGCCCTTGAGCACGTCGATCGCGGTCGCGGCGATGTTCTGCGGGATCGCCTGCTTGCACTCGGGGGTCTGGCCCACCTTGGACTCGCCGTCGGGGGTGACGATCGAGTCGACGATGATCGGCTTGCACCACTTGCCGAGGGCCGCGACCCCCGCATAGGCCGAGGCCATGCTGAGCGGCGTGACCTCGTTGATGCCGATGATCGACGAGGGCACCGTCTTGAGCGGGTCGCCGTCCGCACGCTCCACGCCGAGGCTCTTGGCCACGTCGCGGATGTCGCACAGGTCGAGCTGCTTGGCCATGGAGAAGAACACGCCGTTGACGGAGTTGACGGTGCCGTCGCGGATCGTCCAGATACCCGACTCGCCCGCGTTGTTCTTGTACGAGAACGTGCCCGTGCCCGAGGGCTCGCCGCATTCCCTGAACTTGGAGAACTGGGCGGCGCTGTCGGGGTCGCCGCTCACGCGCTCCTCGGTGCCCTTGCCCTGCATGAGCCAGTCGAGCAGCGTGAAGAGCTTGTACGTCGAGCCGGGTTGGATGCCGCTCGAGCCGCCGTAGTTGTAGCTCGTGCTGTAGTTGACGGCGGACGTCGTATCGCCGCCGCCGTCGAGCGTGTCGTCGAAGATCTTGTTCTCGGCCATCACGAGCACGCGACCGGTGCCCGGCTGCACCGTGTCGACCACTCCGCCGAGCGCGAAGTTGGTCTCGGTGTTCGGCGCGTACGTCCAGAGCGCCTGCTGGGCGGGAATCTGGATGTCGAGGTCGAGCGTCGTGTAGAGCTTGTAGCCGCCGCGCTTCCAGTTCGCGGCACGTTCCTCGGGGGTCGCGCCGAGGAACGTGAAGTCCTTCACGCTCTTGACGACGTAGTCGCAGAACCAGCGCGCGTACTCGTAGGCGGCCATGCAGCCGTTCGAGGGAGCGCTGGGCTTGATCGTGGTGTCGTCGACCGGGGTGGCGATCGCCTCGTCGTGCTCCGCCTGCGTGATGTCGCCGGCGGCGAGCATGCGGTCGAGGATGAAGTCGCGGCGGATCGTGTTCGCCTCGTAGTTCTCGGGGTCGCCGAGGTTGCGCTGGTTGGGGTACTGCACGATGGCGATGAGGCTCGCCGCCTGGGAGAGCGTCAGGTCCTTCGCGTCGACGCTGTAGTAGCGCTGGGCGGCGGCCTGGATGCCGTATGTGGCGTTGCCGAAGTTCGCGATGTTGAGGTACGCGGTGAGGATCTCCTTCTTCGTGTACTTCTTCTCGAGGCCGATCGCGAGCTTCATCTCCTTGAGCTTGCGGTCGAAGGAGGTGGCCGTCGCCTTCTTGTAGGCCGCGTCGCGCGCCTCCTGGGTGTCGAGCTCGAGGGCCTGCTGCACGAAGATGTTCTTCACGAGCTGCATCGAGAGGGTGGAGGCACCCGAGTCGATGTCGCCGCCGATGACATTGCCGACCGCGGCGCGCACGACCGAGGCCACGTCCACGCCCCCGTGCTCGAAGAAGCGCGCGTCCTCGCCGTCGACGGTGGCGTCGAGTGCGAACTTCGAGATCTGGTCGTACGGCACCTCCTGGCGGTTCTGGTCGTAGACCGTCGCGATGAGGTACTGCCCGTTCTCGTTGCCCGATCCCGTGAACGTCGCGTACAGCTCGTTGCGCTCGGGCTGCTGGCCGATCTCGATGTACTCGGGCAGGCTGTCGAAGATGCCGATGGTGCTGGAGGCCGTGATACCGGTGACGGCGAGGGCGGGGGCCACCATGACCGTCACGAGCAGTCCGGAGAGGGCGCTGAAGCCGACGATCCCGGCGGCCGCGGAGAGCACACCTCGACGCGGGGTTTTTTGGGCAGACATACAATCAGGGTACGGGATGAACCCGAGACCCAAGCTGAACGGATGCCGACAAATGACCCAGTGGGAGTACATCACGACCCCGCTCATGATCCACAACACGACCGCCATCCTCAACAACTGGGGTTCTGACGGCTGGGAGCTCGTCCAGATCGTGACCGGCCCCGAGGGCGGCCTCGTCGCCTACTTCAAGCGTGAGAAGAAGGAGTCCTGATGTCGGCACTCGACGACCGTCTGGCCGAGCTCGGCCTGGCCATCCCGCCGCTCGCCAAGCCCGTGGCCGCGTACATCCCCGCCGTCGTGTCGGGCAACCTCGTCTACACGTCCGGCCAGCTGCCGTTCGTCGACGGGGCGCTCCCCGCGACCGGCAAGGTCGGCGCCGAGGTCGACGCGGCCGACGCGGCCGGCTACGCGCGCACGTGCGTGCTCAACGGCCTCGCGGCGGCCCACACGGCCATCGGGTCGCTCGACCGCATCACGCGCGTCGTGAAGGTCGTGGGCTTCGTCGCCTCCGACCCGTCGTTCACGGGCCAGCCGGCCGTCATCAACGGCGCGTCCGAGCTGCTGGGCCAGCTCTTCGGCGAGGCCGGCGCACACGCGCGCAGCGCCGTGGGCGTCGCGGTGCTCCCGCTCGACTCCCCGGTCGAGGTCGAGTTCGTCTTCGAGTTCGCGTGACGGCTGAGGTCTGGTCAGACGGCAAGGCTGGCGCGAGCGCCGTCCCGCACGACCTCGACCTCGGTGCGTTCGACCCCGCTCTCGCCGGCACCGTCGTGCGCGGGCGCAGGCTCGTGCAGGACACGCGCGAGCTCGAACCGGGGGACATCTTCGTCGCCCTCGGGCGCCCGGGTGTGCCCGCGCTGCCGTGGGTGCAGGACGCGCTCGACCGCGGCGCGGCCGCGGTGCTCGTCGACGCCACGGCCGAGGGGGAGTTCCCCGACCTCGTCCACCGGGTGACGGCGCTCGCCGACGTGCTCGGGGCGCTCTCGGCCGAGTTCACGGGACATCCGTCCGACCACCTCACGATGGTCGGGATCACGGGCACCAACGGCAAGACGTCGACGTCCATCCTGCTCACCCAGGCGTGGCGGGCGCTCGGCGTGCCCTCCGCGACCGTGGGCACGCTCGGCGCGGGCATCACGGGTGAGCCGCGCATCAACATGGGGATGACGACGCCCCAGGTGACGACGCTGCACCAGTACCTCGCCGACTTCGTGAGCCGCGGCGTCGAGCGCGTCGTCATGGAGGTGAGCTCGCACGCCCTCGAGCTCGGCCGCGTCGCGGGCGTGAGCTATGGCACCGTCGCGTTCACCAACTTCACGCGCGACCACCTCGACTTCCACGGCACCATGGAGAACTACGCGGCGCAGAAGGCGAAGATCTTCACGCTGCCGGGCGTGCACACGGCCGTCGTCAACGTCGACGACGCCTTCGGGCTCGAGCACTTCGGGCGGCTGCGCGAGGGCATCCGCCGGGTCGGGGTCAGCTCGCACGGGCATCCCGAGGCCGTCGTGATCGCGCGCGACGTGCGCCTCACGACCGACGGCCTCGAGTTCGACCTCGACATCGAGGGCGAGCGGCACCCCGTGCGCAGCGGCCTCGTCGGCAGGTTCAACATCGACAACCTTCTCGTCGTCGCGGCCGTGCTGTGGACCGAGGGCGTCGCGCCCGCGCGCGTCGCCGAACTGCTCGGCCCGTTGCAGCCCGTCGTCGGCAGGATGACCCGACTCCGGCCCTCCCCGTCGCTCCCGCTCGTCGTGGTCGACGCCGGTCACACGCCCGATGCCATGCGCCAGGCCGTCACGGCCCTGCGCGAGCACGGCCACGACCGCATCGTCACGGTGTTCGGCGCGACGGGAAGCCGCGACCCGGGCAAGCGGCCCGAGATGGCGCGCATCATCGAAGACGGCTCCGACCTCGTGGTCGTGACCGACGACGACGTGCACGACGAGGACGGCGACGCCATCCTCGACGACATCCGCGCGGGCTTCGCGAACCCGTCGGCCGTGGTCGAGATCCGCGACCGCGCGACCGCCATCGCCTACGCGATCGACGCGGCGGGCCCGCGCGACGTCGTGCTGCTGCAGGGCAAGGGGCACGAGCCCTACCAGATCGTGGCGGGCGGGGTCCGCGTGCCGTTCAGCGACATCGACACGGCCGAGCGGCTGCTGCGCGACAGGATGTGACGCGCAGCAGCCCCGGCTAGTTCAGCTTGTCGGTGATGATCTGCATGACCGACGTGTCGGTGAGCGTCGTCGTGTCGCCGAGCTCGCGGCCCTCCGCGACATCCTGCAGCAGGCGGCGCATGATCTTGCCCGAGCGCGTCTTGGGCAGCTCGGCGACGATGAACACCTGCCGCGGTCGCGCGATGGCCCCGATCTGCTGGGCGACGTGCGCGCGCAGGATCGTCGACGCCTCGTCGACCGTCTGGGCGCCCTCCTGGTCGGAGCGCAGGATGACGAACGCCACGACAGCCTGGCCGGTGGCCTCGTCGGCCGCGCCCACGACGGCGGCCTCCGCGACCATGGGGTGCGAGACGAGCGCGGACTCGATCTCCTGGGTGGAGAGCCGGTGGCCCGACACGTTCATGACGTCGTCGACGCGGCCGAGCAGCACGATGTCGCCGTCGGAGTCCACGTGCGCGCCGTCGCCCGCGAAGTACTTCCACGTGTCGCCGGCCGAGAAGCGGCTCCAGTAGGTCTCGCGGAAGCGCTCGGGGTCGCCCCAGATGCCGCGGAGCATCGACGGCCACGGCTCGCTCACCACGAGCAGGCCGCCCTGCGGCGGGTCGACGCGTGTGCCATCCTCGCCCAGGATGTCGATCTTGATGCCGGGCATGGGCACCTGGGCTGAGCCCGGCTTGAGCGTCGTGATACCCGGCAGGGCGGAGATCATGATGCCGCCCGTCTCGGTCTGCCACCACGTGTCGACGATGGGCGCGGTGCCCGCGCCGATGACGTCGCGGTACCAGATCCACGCCTCGGGGTTGATGGGCTCGCCCACCGAGCCGAGCACGCGGATCGACGACAGGTCGAACCCGTCGGGGATCTCGCGGCCGAGCTTCATGAACGAGCGGATCGCGGTCGGCGCCGTGTAGAAGATCGAGACCTTGTACTTCTCGATGAGCTCCCACCACCGGCCGGGGTGCGGGGTGTCGGGCGTGCCCTCGTACATGACCTGGGTCGCGCCGTTGGCGAGCGGGCCGTAGACCACGTAGCTGTGGCCCGTGATCCAGCCGACGTCGGCCGTGCACCAGTAGACGTCGCGCTCGGGGTGCAGGTCGAACACGTTCTTGTGGGTGAACGCCACCTGGGTGAGGTAGCCGCCCGAGGTGTGCAGGATGCCCTTGGGCTTCCCGGTCGTGCCCGAGGTGTAGAGGATGAACAGCGGGTTCTCGGCCTCGAAGCCCTCGGCCACGTGCTCGGCCGCGACCTTGGCCATCTCGTCGTGCCACCACAGGTCGCGGCCCTCCGACCACTCGACCTCGTTCTCGCCGCGGCGCACCACGAGCACATGCTCGACGGTCGAGCCCTCGGCGGCCAGCGCGCCGTCGACCGCCGCCTTGAGCGGGAAGACCTTGCCCTTGCGCCAGCCGCCGTCCGCCGTGATGACGAGCTTCGCGCTCGCGTCGTCGATGCGGCTGCGCAGGCTCTCGGAGCTGAAGCCGCCGAAGACCACCGAGTGCACGGCGCCCAGACGGGCGACGGCGAGCATCGCCACGACGGCCTCGGGGATGACCGGCATGTAGATCGCGACGCGATCGCCCTTGCCGATGCCGAGCCCCGCGAGCACGTTCGCCGCGCGCTTGACCTCGGCCGTGAGCTCGGCATAGGTCAGGGAGCGGGTGTCTCCCGGCTCGCCCTCCCAGTGGATGGCCACGCGGTCGCCGTTGCCCGACTCGACGTGACGGTCGAGGCAGTTGTAGGCGACGTTGAGCTCCCCGTCGCCGAACCAGCGGGCGACCGGTGCGCCCGACCAGTCGAGCGTCTCGGTGAAGGGCTTGTGCCAGTGCAGCAGGTCGCGGGCCTGGTCGGCCCAGAAGCCCACGCGGTCGGCCTTGGCCTCGTCGTAGATCTCGGGCTTCGCAATCGCCCCTGCCGAGAACTCGGCTGTCGGCGGAAAACGGCGACTTTCGTGAAGCAGGCTGTCAATCGAATTGGTGGACATCAGATCCTCGTCGATCTCGCGGACTGCCAGGAACCGCGAACTGTATGTACAGGTGAACCTCTCGATCCTAGAACCTCCCATTGACCCGGAGGCGCCGTGCGCTACACTGATGCTCGTCAAATGCAAATTTGGCTGGCCGTGCTTGCGATTCCCCCCAATCCCGCACGGCTGTGGCGGCGCCTGTTCCCCCCAATAGGCGCCGCCCCTCTTTTTTTAAGGGCAGGTCGACGTGGCCGCGCCCCAGCCGGCTAGGGCGCCACGGGGACCGTGGGGGCGGACATCCTCGTGGTGGAGGTCCAGCCGGCCTTCGTCCCCACGACACGGACCGTGATCGTCGCCCCGACCTGGGCCGCGGTGGGTACGAACGTCGCAGACTCGGCGCCGGGGATGGGCGAGCCGTCCGCGTACCACTGGTACACGAGGACAGCCGCCGGGGCCCAGGTGCCCGGGGCGGCGGTCAGGGTCGCGCCCTTCTTGGCGGGGCCGCCGATCGTCGGGGTGGGGCTCGTCGCGAATGTGCCGCGCACGACGGGGCCGGTGCCGGCCGACGACTCCCTGGCCACGACGGGATATCCCACGGTCGTCGTCGTGACGCGGACGGTTATCGACTCTCCGAGCTGGGCGGCCGTCGGGGCGAACGTGCTTCCCGTCGCGCCCGAGATCGGCACGTTGTCGGAGAACCAGCGGTAGGCGAAGGTCGTGCCGGCGTCCCAGCCCGCCGTGCTCGCGGCAAGCGTCGAGCCGATCGCGGGGGTGCCCGTGACCGACGGTTCGGGCGTCGCCGAGTAGGTTCCCGCGGCGACGACACCCGTCGCGGCGGACGTGCGGCTCGTCGTCGAGTATCCGGTGGACGTGCCCGTCACGGTGACGGTGATCGTCGCACCCAGCTGGGCGCCCCCGGGCGTGAACGTCGACGAACGCGCCGTGGTGATCGCCACGCCGTTCGCGTACCACTGGTAGCTGAAGGCGGGAGCGGGAGCCCAGGTGCCGGGCATCGCGGTGAGTGTGGTCCCGACCCGGGGTGCGCCGTCGATCGTGGGGACGCCGACTGCCGCGAACGCTGCCGCGGCGACGGCGGCGGTCGCGCCGGAGGTGCGCGTGGTGGACGCGTAGGCGGGGTTGGACCCCACGACGCGCACGGAGATGGGCTTGCCGAACTCGGCCGGTCCGGGCGTGAACGACGGGTCGACCGCGCCGGAGACCGCCGTGCCCCCGGCCAGCCACTGGTACGTCCAGGTCGTGCCGCCCGCCCAGGTGCCGACCGACGCGACGAGGGGGGAGCCGACCTTCGCAGAGCCCGCGATCGTGGGGTTCGGGGCGAGCGACGGCGCGCCGGGGCCCACCGCGGCGGTCGCGGCCGACGTCGTGGTGACGGGCACGCGTGTGCTCCGGACCGCCGTGACCTCCACCTGCAGCGTGTGCCCGAGGTCCGCGCTGGTGGGGATGTACGTCGCGGCCACCGCGCCCGTGATCCGTGCGCCGTCCCGCAGCCACGAGAACGTGTACGACGTCGCAGCAGGGGTGTAGGCCCCGGCAGCGGCGGAGAGCATCCCGCCGACCATGGGCGTGCCCGTGATCGTGGGGGCCTGCGTCACGGCGAGGGGGGCGGGCGCGATCGTGCCCCCCGTGAAGGCCTGGGTGCACGTGCCGGAGGTGCAGTCGCGCTCGCCCGCGGGCCAGCCCCAGCTGCTGAACACGGAGTTCGCGCCCCAGTAGACCTCGCGGATGGGGCCGGGATAGAGGATGTGGGTGCCGCCGTTGTTCGATGAGTAGATCGAGCCGTTGGCGTAGTGCTGCAGCCACCCGCCGCCGTTGTCGGGGAAGTTCACGATCGCCGACGTCGCCGCACCCAGTGGCCCCGAGGGCCCGCCCGTCGAACCGTAGAGGGCTGTGATCTGCATGGCCGCGCTCGGTCCCACCGGCGCGGTCGGGGAGGTCATGGTCGCCGCCCAGTCGCTCCCCGGGCGTGCGGCGGTCACCTGGGCGGTGAGGGGCTTCCCCGCGTCCGCGGCGACGGGCGCGTACTTCGACGAGGTCGCTCCCGCGATGCGGGCGCCGTCGCGGAACCACGCATAGGTGTAGCTGGTCGCGGCGGGCGAGTACGTCCCCGTGCTCACCGTGACCGCTCCGCCGACGATCGCGGACCCGGAGATGACAGGCGCCTGGGTGACCGCGAGCGGCGCCAGGGAGATGGTGCCCTTCGTGAAGGTCAGGGAGCAGTTGCCCGCGAGGTCGCACGAGAGGTTGCTGGCGGGCCAGCCGTAGGCCCCGAATATCGAGTTGGCGGCCCAATAGGCCGCACGGAATGCGTCAGCCCACAGCACGTGGGTCCCGCCGGCGTACGACGAGTAGATCGAGCCGTTCTCGTAGTGCTGGAGGATGCCGCCCCCCGCGTCGGGGAAGCTCACCACGGCCGAGACCGGGGCGCCGAGCGCGCCCGAAGCCCCACCCAGGTACGCGTAGAGGGCGGTGACCTGGTTGGGAGAGGTGGGCACCGTGATCGCATCGAGGCGGCGCGACTGGCCCTCGAGGACGGTGAACGGCGCGCTGGTCGTGCTGAGCGCGTAGGTCGCCCTGCCCGTGTAGTACGGGCCGTCCTGATAGGTGACGACGGCCCGGTACTCGGCGGGGAGCACCCCGTAGAGGTAGTAGTAGCCGTCGTCCCTCACGGAGCCGTACGCACCCTCCGCGGAGACCCACGGATCGGCGGCGCTCGCGCGCGTCTCGAGGCTCACCGACATGCTGGCGCGTGGGCCGGGGATCCCGTCGACGCAGCCCGAGCACGTGACGAAACCGTCGACCGTGGTGCCGCGGAAGAACTGCATGTCGGCAGTCTTCGAGCCGCCCGCAGGCACTGCCACGGTGATCGTGCGGTCCGCGTACTGGCCCGAGGGCTCCCAGAACCGCACGGAGTAGGTGCCGACCGGGAGGCCGGCCAGGCGGTAGTCGCCGGACGAGTTGGTCGTGGCCGTATAGCTCACGCCGTAGGTGTCGCCGTTGTTCCAGCCGTAGTAGGCGCGGACGGTGACGCTCGTGCCGACGAGCGCCGTGCCCTGGCTGTCTGACACGTGGCCCGTGAGGGTCGCACCGGGCGCGAGGACCGCGTCGGCCGTGGGGCTGGTGCTGCTCGTGACTCGGACGTTGCGGGCGAGAAGGTCGCCGTAGGCGTCGTTCCACCACTCGTCGGCGTATCCGTCGCCGTTGAAGTCGAACCTCAGGTAGTAGTAGCCGTCGGCGAGTCCCGTGATCGCGTACGCGCCTGTGGAATCGGTGGTGGTCGACCCGAGCGGAGTGGCCGTAGGGGTGCTCGAGTAGAACACCGTCACGCCCGCGCCCGCCGGTGTCGAGGTAGAACCGAGGTAGACCCTGCCGGAGATGCCGCTCGTCGGGGCCATGGTGACGTCGCGTCCCGTGTGCACGGTCTGCGCGTTGTTGACCACGACGCTGAGCGGCGTCGGCGGCTGGAAGGTGCTGCCGGACACCAGGGCGAAGGTGAGCGTGTAGGTGCCGTTGTAGAGGGACGAGAACGAGTAGTTGCCGCTCGAGTCGGTGAGCGTCGTGGTCGGCGGCCCCGAGATGCACCCGTCCTCACGGCAGACCTGCCACGAGACCCGCACCTGACCGCTCGCGGCGGCCTGTGCCGTCGAGCCGAGGTAGACGCGGCCGGAGATCGACCCGAGTGACGGCACGGTCTGGTTCAGGCCCGTCTGCGCGCTCGTGCCGACGGGGATGACGGTGGCGAGGTTCGTCATGTCGTGATCGAGGTAGTACTGCGACTGCCAGCCCGTCTGCAGCGCTCCGAACCTCAGGCGCACCCACGAGTTGGTCGGCACGGCGAGCGTGTAGGCGCCGTTCGCATCCGCATCGGTGCTGACCGCTCCGCTGTTCCAGCTCCAGCCGTCGAGCGAGACGTCGGCAGTGACGCGCCCGACGACTCCTGCCGGGTGCGAACCCGCGCTGCCGAAGCTGACGACCCCGGACAGGGTCGTCGTGTCGGCGGCGGCGGCCGGCTGCGTGAGCCCCACGACCATGAGCAGGGCGGCCAGGGCGGCGAGCATCGGGCGGACGCGGGGGAGTGCGGTGGAGGGCATGTCGTCGGACTCTCGTGTGTGCAGTGACGTGGAATCCCGCGTCGGGGCGAAGCTACCAGTACCGACAAGACCTCACAATCGGGGACAGACTCGTCCCCGTCCACCGGCGCACGGGGATTGTCCACCTCCCACACGTCCGACGAAGGACGTCGCGTGCGCCCGTCTAGATTCGCGGGATGGATGCTCCCCCGTTCGTCGCGCGCAGGCCCGGGTCCGTGGTGGGGCGGGCCGTGCATCCCGAGTTCGGCGAGCTCGCCCGCTACCTCGCCGATCCCGCCGTGACGGACGTGTTCGTCAACGGGGCGCACGAGGTGTGGGTCGAGAGCGGGGAGGGTCCCGTGCGCCATGCCGCCCCCGGCCTCGACGAGGCCGCGGTCCGCGAGCTCGCCGTGCGGCTCGTGGGCCTCGGCGGGCGGCACGTCGACGAGGCGAGCCCGTGCGTCGACGCGCGCCTCCACGACGGCATCCGCGTGCACGCCGTGCTGCCGCCCGTGTCGCCGCGCGGCACCCTCCTCTCCATCCGGGTGCCGCACGCCACCGTGCTCACGGTCGTCGACCTCGCCGCGGCGGGCTTCTTCGACGAGGTGCCCGCGCCCGCGGTCTCCGACCTGGTCGCGCGCCGCGCGAACCTCCTCATCACCGGGGGAGCGGGCAGCGGCAAGACGACCCTCCTCTCCGCCCTGCTCGGCGAGGCCGACCCGTCCGAGCGCATAGTCGCGATCGAGGATGTCGCGGAGCTCCGTGTGCGCCACCCGCACTTCGTCTCCCTCGAGGCCCGCCAGCCCAACCTCGAGGGCGCGGGCGGCATCGGCCTCGCGCGGCTCGTGCGCGAGGCCCTGCGCATGCGCCCCGACCGGCTCGTGCTGGGGGAGTGCCGCGGCGAGGAGGTGCGCGACCTGCTCGCCGCGCTCAACACGGGCCACGACGGCGGCGCGGGAACGCTGCACGCCAACTCCCTCGACGACGTGCCCGCACGGCTCGAGGCGCTCGGCGCCCTCGCGGGTCTCGGGCCCGCCGCGGTCGCGCGGCAGGCCGTGAGCGCGATCGGCGCCGTGCTGCACCTCGAACGGCGGAACGGGAGGCGACGCCTCGCCCGGCTCGGCAGCCTCGGCCTCGACTCCCGCGACCGCCTCACGATCCGGGTGGCGGCGTGAGCACGGGCCTCGGCGATGTCGCCGCCGTCGCGCACCGGCTCGCCGTGCTCCTCGCCGCGGGAGTCGCCCCCGCCTCCGCCTGGCAGCACGTCGCCGCGTCGACCGGCTCGCCCGTCGCGGTGCGGGTGGCCGCGGGCGAGAGCCTCGGCGCCGCGGCGGCGGGGATCCCGGGCCTCACGGGGCAGGGCTGGCGGGGGCTCGCGGCCGCGGTGTCCGTCGCGACGGAGTCGGGCTCCCCGCTCGCGCCCGCGCTGCGGGAGTACGCGCGCTCCCTGCGCGAGCTCGGGGAGGGGGAGCGCGATGCGCGGGTCGCGCTCGCCGGGCCGGCAGCCACCGCGCGCATCGTGCTCGTGCTTCCGGGTGTCGGCATCCTCTTCGGGCTGGCCCTCGGGTTCAACACGCTCGCGACCCTGTTCACGACCCCACTGGGGTGGGTGTGCCTGGGCGCGGGCGGCGCCCTGCTGGTCACGGCCGCCCGCTGGAACCGGCGGCTCGTGGCGGCGGCCGCGCCGTCGAGCGCCACCCCGGGGCTCGCGTGCGAGCTCATGGCCATCGGCATGGCGGGGGGCGCGTCGCTCGACCGCGCGCGGCGCATCGTCGCCGACGCGCTCGCCGCGGGGGGACTCGACGCCGAGGACGTGGACGGCGTGCTCGACCTGTCCCGGCGCGCCGGGGTGCCGGCGGGGGAGCTGCTGCGCGCGGAGGCCCGCGAGCGGCGGGCGGAGGCCCGCGCGACGGCTCAGGAGCGCGCCGCGGCGCTCGGGGTGCGGCTCATGCTGCCGCTCGGCCTGTGCGTGCTGCCCGCGTTCCTCGCGCTCGGGGTCGTGCCGCTGCTCGCGACGGTGGTCACCTCGACCGTGGTCTCCGTCCAGTAGTCTGATCGGCTGCCCTCGCAGCGGAAGGGCACGATCATGGGATTCATCGACGTCAACGGCGTCAGCTACTCGCTCGCCGACGGCAGGCTGCTGCTCGACGAGGTCTCGTTCCGCGTCGGCGAGGGCGTCACCGCCGCGCTCATCGGCGCCAACGGCGCGGGCAAGTCGACGTTGCTGCGCATCATCCGCGGTGAGGCGAAGGCCGACTCGGGGGCGATCAGCATCGAGGGCGGCCTCGGCGTCATGGACCAGTTCGTCGGCCACGTGCGCGACGACTCGACGGTGCGCGACCTGCTCATCTCCGTGGCGCCCGCCGACGTGCGGGCGGCGGCGCTCGCGCTCGACGCCGCCGAGCTCGCGATCATCGAGCACGACACGACCCCGAACCAGATGGCCTACGCGACGGCGATCGCCGACTACGCGGACGCGGGCGGCTACGAGCAGGAGACCCTGTGGGACACGTGCACGGTGCAGGCTCTCGGCATCCCGTTCGAGCGCGCGAAGTACCGTGAGATCAGCACGCTCTCGGGCGGCGAGCAGAAGCGGCTCGTGCTCGAGGCGCTGCTGCGCGGACCCGACCAGGTGCTCCTGCTCGACGAGCCCGACAACTACCTCGACGTGCCCGGCAAGCGCTGGCTCGAGGATGCCCTGCGCGCGACCCCGAAGACGGTGCTGCTCGTGAGCCACGACCGCGAGCTGCTCGCGCGGGCGGCCGACCGCATCATCACCGTCGAGGTTGGTGCCGCGGGCAACACCACGTGGACGCACGGCGGCGGTTTCGCGAGCTACCACGAGGCCCGCGACGACCGGCTCGCGCGGCTCGACGAGCTCAGGCGGCGGTGGGACGAGCAGCACGCCAAGCTCAAGACCCTCGTCGCGAACCTCAAGGTGCGCGCGACGGCGATGGACAGCTTCGCGTCGCGCTACCAGGCCGCGCTCACGCGCCTGAAGAAGTTCGAGGAGATCGGGCCGCCCCAGGAGCGGCCCCTCGACCAGGACCTCTCGATGCGCCTCACGGGCGCGCGCACGGGCAACCGCGCCGTCGTGTGCGAGGCGCTCGAGCTCACGGGCCTCATGGCCCCGTTCGACCTCGAGGTGTGGTTCGGCGAGCGCGTGGCCGTGCTCGGCTCGAACGGATCGGGCAAGTCGCACTTCCTGCGGCTGCTCGCGGGCGGCGGCACCGTCCCCGAGAAGGAGCACCTCACGAGCGTCGGCCGCACCCTCTCCGCCGTCGAGCACGGCGGTCGTGCGAAGCTCGGCGCGCGGGTCGTGCCCGGATGGTTCGCGCAGGCGCACGAGCATCCCGAGCTCATCGGCCGCACGCTGCTCGACATCCTGCACCGCGGCGACGACAACCGCGCCGGGCTCGCGCGCGAGGCGGCGAGCCGGGCCCTCGACCGCTACGGGCTCGTCGAGGGCGCGGAGCAGGTGTTCGAGTCGCTCAGCGGGGGACAGCAGGCGCGGCTGCAGATCCTGCTGCTCGAGCTCAGCGGCGTGACCCTGCTGCTGCTCGACGAGCCGACGGACAACCTCGACCTCGTGTCGGCGGAGGCCCTCGAGGTCGCGCTCGCGCGCTTCGAGGGCACCGTGCTCGCGGTCACGCACGACCGCTGGTTCGCGCGCTCGTTCGACAGGTTCCTCGTCTTCGGGGCCGACGGCCGCGTGTACGAGTCGCCCGAGCCGGTCTGGGACGAGACGCGGGTCGTGAGGGCACGATAGGTAGGCTCTACGTGTGAGTGACATCGAGATCGGCCGCGCCAAGCGAGCCCGCCGCGTGTACGCGTTCGACGACATCGCGATCGTGCCGTCCCGGCGCACGCGCGACCCGAAGGACGTGTCGGTGAGCTGGACCATCGACGCCTACACGTTCGACATCCCGGTGCTCGCCGCGCCCATGGACTCGGTGGTGAGCCCGACGACGGCCATCGCCATCGGCAGGCTCGGCGGCCTCGGCGTGCTCGACCTCGAGGGCGTGTGGACCCGCTACGAGAACCCCGAGCCGCTCCTCGAGGAGATCCGCTCCCTTCCCGCGAGCTCCGCGACGAGGCGCATGCAGGAGATCTACTCGGAGCCCGTCAAGCCCGAGCTCGTGGCGTCGCGCCTCGCGGAGATCCGTGCGGCGGGCGTCCCCGTCGCGGGCGCCCTGAGCCCGCAGCGCACGCAGGAGCTCTACAAGACGGTCGTCGACGCGGGCGTCGACCTCTTCGTCATCCGCGGCACGACGGTGAGCGCCGAGCACGTCTCGAAGACCGTCGAGCCCCTCAACCTCAAGAAGTTCATCTACGAGCTCGACGTGCCCGTCATCGTGGGCGGCGCGGCCACCTACACCGCGGCGCTCCACCTCATGCGCACGGGCGCGGCGGGCGTGCTCGTCGGGTTCGGCGGCGGCGCAGCGTCGACGACGCGCGCGAGCCTGGGCATCCACGCGCCCATGGCGACCGCGGTCGCGGATGTCGCGGGCGCGCGCCGCGACTACATGGACGAGTCGGGCGGCCGCTACGTGCACGTCATCGCCGACGGCGGCCTCGGGACGAGCGGCGACATCGTCAAGGCGATCTCGGTCGGCGCCGACGCCGTCATGCTGGGCAGCACGCTCGCGCGCGCCACCGACGCCCCCGGCGGGGGCTGGCACTGGGGTGCTGAGGCCCACCACTCCGAGCTGCCGCGCGGCAACCGCGTCGAGGTCGGCTCGCTCGCGCCGCTCAAGGAGATCCTCTACGGGCCCTCCACGGTCGCCGACGGCCGTGTCAACCTCATCGGCGCGCTGCGCCGGTCGATGGCGACCACGGGATACTCCGACCTCAAGGAGTTCCAGCGCGTCGAGGTCGTCGTCGCGCCGTACAACGCCGGGTAGCACGATGGCGCAGCGCTCGGTCAGCCGGTCCTCGAAGCTGGGACCCGACGAGCGCGCCGCCGCGATCGACGTGCTGCGCACCAAGGAGCTCGACATCCTCGTGGTGGGCGGCGGCATCGTCGGCACGGGCGCGGCGCTCGACGCCGTGACGCGCGGCCTGCGGGTCGGCATGGTCGAGGCCAGGGACTGGGCGAGCGGCACGAGCAGCCGCTCGTCGAAGCTCGTGCACGGCGGCATCCGCTACCTCGAGCAGCTGGACTTCCGTCTCGTGCGCGAGGCCCTCGTCGAGCGCGGCCTGCTGCTGCAGCGCCTCGCCCCGCACCTCGTGCGGCCCGTGCGGTTCCTCTACCCGCTCACCCGCCCCATCCTCGAGCGCCTCTACATCGGGGCGGGCATGCTCCTGTACGACGTCTTCAGCTACACGGGCGGACGGCCGCCGGGCGTGCCGCACCACCGGCACCTGACGCGGCGGCAGATGCAGCGCGCGTTCCCGAGCCTCGACCCGTCGGCGTTCGTGGGCGGCCTCACCTACTACGACGCGCAGGTCGACGACGCCCGCTACGTCGCGACCCTCGCGCGCACCGCGAGCTTCTACGGCGCGCACGTCGCGAGCCGCGTGCGCGTCGAGGGCTTCCTCAAGGTCGGGCAGCGCGTCGTGGGCGTCACGGCGCACGACCGCGAGACGGGCGAGCGGTTCGAGATCCGCGCGCGGCAGGTCGTCAACGCGACGGGCGTGTGGACCGACGACACCCAGGCCATGGTGGGCGAGCGCGGGCAGTTCAAGGTGCGCGCGTCGAAGGGCGTGCACCTCGTCGTGCCGCGCGACCGCATCCACTCGACCCTCGGGCTGCTGCTGCGCACGGAGAAGAGCGTGCTCTTCGTCATCCCGTGGGGCCGGCACTGGCTCATCGGCACCACCGACACCGACTGGAACCTCGACAAGGCCCACCCCGCCGCGACCGCCGCCGATATCGACTACCTCCTCGACCACGTCAACCGCGTGCTCGCCGTGCCGCTCACGCGCGACGACGTCGAGGGCGTCTACGCGGGCCTGCGGCCGCTGCTCGCGGGGGAGTCGGAGCAGACGTCGAAGCTCAGCCGCGAGCACGTCGTCGCGCACACCGTCCCGGGCCTCGTGGTCGTGGCGGGCGGCAAGTGGACGACGTACCGGGTCATGGCGAAGGATGCGATCGACGAGGCCGTCGCCGCCCTCGACGGGTCGATCCCCGCATCCATCACCGACGACATCTCGCTGCTCGGCGCGGAGGGCTACCGCGCCGCATGGAACAAGCGCGGCAAGATCGCCCGCGCCTTCGGCGTGCACCGGGTGCGCATCGAGCACCTGCTGGGCCGCTACGGGGTGCTCACCGACGAGCTGCTCGACCTCATCCGCGACCGCCCGGAGCTCGGGGAGCCGCTGCCCGGCGCGGACGACTACCTGGCGGCCGAGGTCGTGTACGCGGCCACGCACGAGGGGGCGCTGCACCTCGAGGACGTGCTCGCGCGCCGCACGCGCATCTCGATCGAGGCGTGGGACCGCGGCGTCTCGGCCGCCCCCGTCGCCGCCGGCCTCATGGCCGCCGAGCTCGGGTGGGACGCCGAGCGCACGCGCGTCGAGGTCGAGCGCTACCTCCAGCGCGTGGACGCGGAGCTCAAGAGCCAGCTGCAGCCGGACGACGAGTCGGCGGACCGCATCCGCCTCGAGGCGCCGGACGTCGTGGCCGACTAGACCAGGGTGAGCACCGTCGTCGCGACGAACGACGCCGCGGTGAGCGCGCCGAACACGCTGCCGATCACGATTCCCGCGATCGCGCGCCCGCGGCGCGCCTCGCGCAGGCCGCGCACGCCGTGGCGGATGGCGAGCGCCGAGAGCGCGCCCACGACGAGGAACTTGACGCCGTCGAGCAGGAGCGCGGTCTGGGTGAGCCGCGATGCGTCGACGAGGAAGAAGAGCGCGGCGATCGACGCGGAGGCCAGGAGCGCGTTCGCGACGATCACGAGCGCGCCGAAGTGCAGGCTGCGGGTAGATGCGACACTCGTCGGGTTACCGAGAGTCATGGCCCCCATACTAGGGACCCCCGTTCGGGGTGCACCAGTGCGGCGGGCTCCCAGCTTCCGCTCCGCGCGCCGGGCGTAGTGTGTGCGCCATGCGTAGGCTGCGGGACGAGGGTACGTGGCAGCAGTGGGTCCTCGTCGCGATCGCACTGCTGTGCGCGGCGGGGATGCGCGTCGCGCTGGCTCCCGACGTGAGCCGCGACGTCGCCCACGCCGTGGGCCCGTGGCTCGACACGATCCGCAGCGGAGGGTTCTCCGCGCTCGGCGGCTCGTTCGCGAACTACAACCCGCCGTACCTGTACCTGCTCTACCTGGGCTCGCTCACGCCGCTGAGCGACGTCGCGGTGGTCAAGACGATCGCCGCCGTGTTCGACCTCGCGCTCGCCGCGGGCGTGGCGGCCGTCGCCTACCGTGTGCGCGGGAGCATCGCGATCGCGGCCGTCGCGGGTGCGGGCATCCTGCTGCTGCCCGAGGTCTTCCTGAACTCGGCGATGTGGGGCCAGGCGGACGGCATCTTCACGGCCCTCCTCGTGTGGAGCGCGTGGGGGCTGCTCACCCGGCGGTTCACGCTCGCGTGGGTGCTGTTCGCCCTCGCGTTCTCGGTGAAGCTCCAGGCGATGTTCCTGCTGCCGTTCATCGCGCTCGCCTTCATCGTGCAGCGCCACCGCTGGCGCTCGGTGCTCGTCGCCGTCGGCGCGCTGCTGCTGACGTACGTGCCCGCCCTCATCGCGGGCCGGTCCGTCGGGTCGCTCGCGAGCGTCTACCTCGACCAGGTGGGGGCGAAGAAGCTCCTCGCCGTCGGCGTCGCGAACATGTACCAGTGGATCCCGTCGAAGTTCTACCCCACGGTGTTCCCCGCGGGCCTGCTCTTCGCCGTCGCGGTCGTCGCACTCCTCGTCGCGCTCTACCTGCGGCAGGCTCCGCCGCCCGAGGAGTCGGGGCCGTGGCTGCTGCGCGTCGGCGCGGCGGTCGGGGTGCTCGTGCCGTTCATCCTGCCGGCGATGCACGACAGGTACTTCTACGCGGGCGCCGTGTTCACGGCGCTGTGCGTGCTCGTCGACCGGCGCTACCTCGGGCCGCTCGTCGTGCTGCAGTTCACGGCCGTCATGGCCTACTCGCCGTTCCTGTGGGGCGCGACGGTGCTGCCCTACTGGGCGGTCGCGATACCCCAGCTGGGCGCCGTGCTCTGGGTCGTGTGGCTGTCGATGCCGCGGGGGTTCGCCTCCGGCGCAACGCCCGTCGACCGCGACGCCCGCGCATACACTTGAGGGCATGGTTGATGTTCGGCGTGTGAAGCTCCCCGGAGTAGGTGTGCTGCACACCTTCGTCACGGACGACGGCGGCAAGGTCGGCGTCATCACGCACCGCTCGGGCCACAGCGACCTCATCACGTTCGCCGACGCCGAGAACGCGTCCGAGAAGAGCAAGGTGTCGCTGCGCCTCGACGAGGATGAGGCGCACACGCTCGCGGAGCTGCTCGGCGGCACGCGCATCACCGAATCGCTCTCCGCCCTCGAGACGATCCCCGGACTCTCGATCGACTGGTTCCCCGTCGGCTACGAGGACCACATCGCCGGCAAGCGCCTCGGCGAGCTGCCCGCGCGCGGCATCGTGGGCCTCACGGTCGTGGCGGTCGTGCGCGGCGAGTCCGCGAACCCGGCCCCCGCCGACGACTTCACCGTCTTCCCCGGCGACACCCTCGTGGTCGCCGGCTCCCCGGAGAAGGTCGCGAAGGCCTTCACCTTCTACCGCACGGGGGAGATGCACAAGGCGCCCGTCGACGCACCCCCGGGCGGCTAGGAGTGCACGTAGCCGAAGATCTCCTCGTCCTCGGAGTCCTCTTCGTCATCGCCTACGTGCTGGGACGGCTCGGCAAGCTCATCGGCCTGCCCGCGATCCCGATCTACATGCTCGTGGGCCTCATCGCGAGCCCGCACACGTCGATGGTCCCCCTCAACTTCGAGGCCGCCGACGTCGAGCTCATCGCCGTCTTCGGGCTCATCATGCTGCTGTTCAACCTCGGCCTCGAGTTCGACCAGGACGAGTTCTACGGCAACGCGGGCAAGCTCTTCATCTCGGGCGGCACGCGCCTCGTCATCAACCTCGGCGTGGGCTTCGCGCTCGGCCTGTGGATCGGGTGGGGCACGCGCGAGGCCCTCATCATCGCGGGGATGACCGCGGCGTCGTCATCCGCGATCATCACGAAGCTGCTCATCGAGCTGCGCAGGCTCGCGAACCGCGAGACGCCCACGATCCTCGGCATCATGGTGCTCGAGGACGTCTTCATCGCCATCTACCTCGCGATCGTCGGCGTCGTGCTGAGCGGCACGACCGACGTGTGGGCGATCATCGGGCAGCTCGCGGTCTCGTTCGCCTTCCTCATCGCGATGTTCGCGCTAGCGCGCTGGGGCGGCAAGGTCGTCTCGCGGCTCGTCAACACGAGGGACGACGAGCTCTTCACGATCCTCTTCTTCGGCCTCGCCGTCGCGTTCGGCGGCATCGGCGAGCTGTTGGGCGTCTCCGACGCGATCGGCGCGTTCCTCATCGGCCTCGTGCTGGGTGCGACGCGCTTCAAAGCCCGCATCGAGCAGTTCGCCCTGCCGCTGCGCGACGTGTTCGGCGCGTTCTTCTTCCTCAACTTCGGCCTCGCGCTCGACATCTCGACGTTCGGATCGGTGCTCGTGCCCGTGACGGTGGCGGTCGTGCTCACGATCGTCGTCAACACGCTCGGCGGCCAGCTCATCGCGTGGCAGAACAAGCTCACCCAGGCCGAGGGCCTCAACGCGAGCGCCATGCTGCAGAACCGCGGCGAGTTCGCCCTCATCCTCGCGACCCTCGCGGTGGGCGCGGGCCTCGACTCGCGGCTCACGCCCTTCGCGGGCCTCTACGTGCTGTTCATGGCCATCGTGGGACCGATCCTCGCGGTCAACTCCGAGAAGATGGGCTCCTTCTTCTTCCGCACCCGGCGCGCGGTCGCCGTCGACCCCGAGCGCGAGCGGATGCGCGCCGAGGAGATCGCCCTCGTCGAGGCGGTCATGGCGGGCAACGAGCCGCCCGAGTCGTCGATCCCCGACGACATCGTCGAGTCGTACCCCACGGGACCCATCGACCCCGTGGAGCAGCAGGCCGCCGAGCAGTCCGACGCGCAGTACGAGCGCAGGCGGGACCCGGAATATTGAGCACGTCGTGGTGGGCGGTCGCCCGCAGGCCGCGCTGGATCGCGGCGCTCGTCCTCTCGCTCGCGATCGCGGGCGGGTTCGCCGCGCTCGGCCAGTGGCAGCTCGAGCGCAGCTTCGAGAGCGCGGCGCCGCGCGATGAGGAGACCGAGAAGGTCGTCCCGCTCGACACCGTGACGCAGCCGCAGCAGCCCGTGCTCGACTCGGCGACGGGCCAGCGCGTGAGCGTCGACGCGACCTTCGTGCCCGGCGACTGGGTCGTGCTCTCCGACCGCATCAACCACTCCGGCCCCGGCTACTGGGTCACGGGCCACGCCGTCACCGCCGAGGGCGCGAGCCTCGCCGTCGCCCTCGGCTGGGCGGCGACCGAGGATGCCGCGGCCGACGCCGTGCGCGCCCTCGACGCCGAGGCTCCCGACGGCACGCTCACCGGCCGGTACCTGCCGAGCGAGGGTCCGCAGGAGTCGGACTTCGAGGACGGCGTGCGCAGCACCATGGCCGTGCCCGAGCTCATCAACCTGTGGGAGTCGGTGCCGGGCGGCGTGTACGGCGGCTACGTCATCCTCGACTCGGCGCCCGCGGGCCTCGAGCTCATCGACGCGCCCGCGCCCATCGCCGAGGTGGGCCTCAACCTGCTCAACGTGTTCTACGCGATCGAGTGGGTGGTGTTCGCGGGCTTCGCGATCTTCCTCTGGTACCGCCTCGTGCGCGACGCCTGGGAGCTCGAGAACGCGCCCGTAGAATAGCTGCATGCCCATCGGACCCAAACCCGAAGACGCCCCCCGGATCCGACGCACGATCGCCGTCTACAAGGTGTCCTCCATCATCACCGGCAGCTTCCTGCTCCTGCTCGTGCTCATGATGGTGCTGCGCTACGGGTTCGGCGTCGACATCGAGCTCAACCCCGTCTACGGCCTGCAGCTCACGCCCAAGGAGCTCATCACGGGGGTCAACGTGTCGACGGGCATCCTCATCGCCCACGGCTGGCTGTACGTGCTCTACCTCGGAACCGACTTCGTGCTGTGGCGGCAGATCCGCTGGTCGTTCGGCAGGTTCCTCTTCATCGCGCTGGGCGGCATCATCCCGCTGCTCTCGTTCTTCCTCGAGCGCCGCGTCCCGCGCGAGGCGCTCGCCGCCATCGCACATCTCGGGAAGGTCGACGCATGACGAGCCCCGATACCGAAGCACGGCCCGTCCTCGTCGTCGACTTCGGAGCGCAGTACGCCCAGCTCATCGCGCGCCGTGTGCGCGAGGCGAGCGTCTACAGCGAGATCGTGCCGCACACGATCACGGCAGACGAGGTCGCGGCGAAGAACCCCGCGGGCATCGTCCTGAGCGGCGGACCCTCGAGCGTGTACGAGGAGGGCTCGCCCTCGCTCGACCCGGGCATCCTCGAGCTCGGCGTGCCCGTGCTGGGCATCTGCTACGGCTTCCAGGTCATGGCGCAGCAGCTCGGCGGCGAGGTTGCGAACACGGGCCTGCGCGAGTACGGCGCCACCGACATGACGGTCGTCGACGGCAGCTTCCTCGCGGGGCAGCCCGCCGAGCAGACGGTGTGGATGAGCCACGGCGACTCCGTCGCGAAGGCCCCGGAGGGCTTCACGGTGCTCGCGTCGAGCGCGGCAACGCCCGTCGCGGCGTTCGCGTCCGACGAGCGCAGGCTGTACGGCGTGCAATGGCACCCCGAGGTCAAGCACTCGGAGTTCGGCCAGCGCGTGATCGAGAGGTTCCTGCACGACGCGGCGGGCATCCCGGCCGACTGGAACAGCGGCAACGTCATCGCCGAGCAGGTCGAGCGCATCCGCGCCCAGGTGGGCGACCGCAAGGTCATCTGCGGCCTCTCGGGCGGCGTCGACTCCGCGGTCGCCGCGGCCATCGTGCACAAGGCTGTCGGCGACCAGCTCACGTGCATATTCGTCGACCACGGCCTGCTGCGGCAGGATGAGCGCCGCCAGGTCGAGGAGGACTTCGTCGCCTCCACGGGCGTGCGCCTCGTGACCGTCGACGCCGTCGACCAGTTCCTCGACGCGCTCGCAGGCGTGACCGACCCCGAGCAGAAGCGCAAGATCATCGGGCGCGAGTTCATCCGCTCGTTCGAGAACGCCGCGGAGGCGCTCGTCCTCGAGGCGCGCGGCGACGGCGGCTCGTCCATCGACTTCCTCGTGCAGGGCACGCTCTACCCCGACGTCGTGGAGTCGGGCGGCGGCACCGGCACCGCGAACATCAAGTCGCACCACAACGTGGGCGGCCTCCCCGAAGACCTGCAGTTCGCGCTCGTCGAGCCGCTGCGCACCCTCTTCAAGGACGAGGTGCGCGCCATCGGCCGCGAGCTCGGCCTGCCCGAGGTGATCGTGTCCCGCCAGCCGTTTCCGGGGCCGGGCCTCGGCATCCGCATCGTGGGCGAGGTTACCCGTGAGCGTCTGGAGCTGCTCCGTTCCGCGGACGCGATCGTCCGTGCCGAGCTGACGGCCGCCGGTCAGGATGCCGCGATCTGGCAGTGCCCCGTCGTGCTCCTCGCCGACGTCCGCTCCGTGGGCGTGCAGGGCGACGGCCGCACCTACGGGCACCCCATCGTGTTGCGCCCCGTCTCGTCGGAGGACGCCATGACGGCGGACTGGACGCGCCTGCCCTACGACGTGCTCGCGAAGATCTCGAACCGCATCACGAACGAGGTGCCCGGCGTGAACCGCGTGGTGCTCGACGTCACGTCGAAGCCCCCGGGCACGATCGAGTGGGAGTAGCCGGAGGCCGCCCGTCGGGCGGCCTTCGTCGTGCGTGGGGCGGTCGGAGCTCCGGATTCGACTGTCCTCACCGAGCTCCTTGACCAACGCCATACATTTGTCAGGCATCCTGCCGAATGTATGGCGTTGGTCAAGGGCGGGTGCCGCGAGGGCGGGTGCCGCGAGGGCGGGTGCCGCGAGGGCGGGTGCCGCGAGGGCGGGTGCCGCGAGGGCGGGTGCCGCGAGGGCGGGTGCCGCGAGGGCGGGTGCCGCGAGGGCGGGTGCCGCGAGGGCGGGTGCCGCAGCAACGACGAAGGCCGCCCCCGAGGGAGCGGCCTTCGTGCGGAGAGGGGCTAGCGCCGTGCGATCGCGAGCATGCGCAGGATCTCGAGGTAGAGCCAGATGACCGTGGCCATGATGCCGAAGGCGCCCGTCCAGCCGTACTTGCGCGGGGCGCGGTTCTGCACGCCGCGCTGGATGAAGTCGAAGTCGAGCACGAGCGAGTACGCCGCCATGAGCACGACGAAGATGCCCAGGATGATGCCGAGCGGGATGCCGAACAGCGTGACGCTGCCGCGGAGCCCGTACGGGTCGGTCTGCACACCCGTGATCACGAGCACGAAGTTGATGAGCGAGAACACCCCGTAGCCGATCATGGCGATGAGGAAGATCTTCGTCGCGCGCTTCGACGCGCGGATCTTGCCGCTCGCGAACAGCGCGAGCGTCACGCCGATGACGACGAGCGTCGCGATGACGGCCTGCACGACGATGCCGCTCATGAACGACTCGTAGAAGGCCGAGATGCCGCCGACGAACACGCCCTGCACGAGCGCGTAGGCGAGGATGAGCGGCGCCGACGGCTCGCGCTTGAACGAGTTCACGAGGCCGAGCACGAGGCCGATGAGGGCCGCGGCGATCCACACGATGGGGTTCTGCGCCGCGAAGATCCAGCCTCCCGCGGCGCCGACGAGCATGAGGGCGAACGCACCGACGGTCTTGGCGATGGTGTCCTCGACGGTCATCACCTCGCCCTCGACGGGAGCCGACGCGCGGTTGTAGATCTCGTCGAGCTGCTCGGTCGTGATGTTCTGCGAGTCAGCCGCGAACGCGGGGTTCCGGAAAGCGAATTTCGCCATGGTCCTGCCTTTCGGTGAGGGTGACTCCAAACTACCGGGACTGGCTGGATGTGGGCAGTGCCCGTGCGCCCGTTCGCTCAGGGCTTGCGGCGAGCATCCTCGCGAGCCAGGCCGACGCGACGACGACCGCGAGGGCGATGCCCAGGGCGGGCGCCATGCCGGAGTACTCCGTGAAGAACCGGGGGAGCACGAAGCCCGCGGCGAGCGGGAACAGCACGGTGACGTAGCTGCGCGGCGGGCGGTGCCGCACGAGCAGCCAGCACAGGTACGGCACGGTGAACGTCCACACCGACAGGGGCCCCGTGAGGAGGATCCACAGCTGCGCGCTCGCGGGCACGACCGCGACGAGGCGCCGCCAGCCGCTCGCGGGCATGATCGCCCAGCCCGTCGCGTGCGCGAGGGTGCCGATGAGCAGGAAGGGCAGGGTCCACGTGTTGGAGCCCTGCAGCTGGATGCCGCCCGCGACGATGAGGATGAGCCCGAACGCGTAGCGGTCGGAGTAGTGTCCCCAGCGCAGCGGGAGCGCCCGGGTCGGCTCGACCCAGCGGGGGCGCTCAGAGCCCATTGGCGAACCGCAGGAAGAGCACGATCGCGACGGCGAGCCACACATAGCCGAGCGCCGTCGCGACGATCGCCATGGTCCTGCCGCGCTCGTGCGTCTCCTTGATCTGGCGCAGCGCGATGTGCCCGAACGCGATGGCGGGGATGCCGCCGATGCACGCGAGGATGAGCGCGATGATCGCGATGTGGTTCACGCGGGCGGGCGCCTCGGCCGCTGCCTCGACGACGGCCGTGGGGGTCACGGCGGTGCCGCAGAACACGCAGAAGCGCCATTCGGGGCGGAGCTCCCCCGAGCACGTAGCGCACGTCGCCATGATCGAATCGTACCGGCGGGATGACCGCCTAGCCTTGAGGCGTGAGCATCCCCGCGCGTCCCCTCGTGATCGGCCATCGTGGAGCGTGCGGCTACCGCCCCGAGCACACGCGCGCCGCGTACGAGCTCGCGTTCGCCCTCGGGGCCGACGCCGTCGAGCCCGACATCGTCGCGACGCGGGACGGCGTGCTCGTGCTGCGGCACGAGAACGAGATCTCGGGCACGACCGACATCGCCGACCACGCCGAGCTCGCGCACCTGCGCACGACCAAGGTCGTCGACGGCCACGAGCTCACGGGCTGGTTCACGGAGGACCTCACGTGGGAGCAGGTCTCGACCCTCCGCGCGCGCGAGCGCCTGCCCGAGACGCGCACGGGCAGCGCGACGTTCGACGGCAGGTTCCCCATCCTGCGCCTGAGCGACCTGCGCGACATCGTCGACGAGCAGTCGGAGCGGCTCGGGCGCGAGCTCGTCATGGTCGCCGAGATCAAGCACGCCACGCACTTCGAGTCGGTGGGCCTCCCGCTCGACGAGCTCGTCGCCGCCGACCTCGCCGGCTGGGCGACCCCGCAGAACCTCGTCGTCGAGAGCTTCGAGCAGGGGGTGCTCGGCAGGGTGCGTGCGCGCGGCATCCCCGGCCGGTACATCTTCCTGCTCGAGGATGCGGGCGCGCCCGCCGACCTCGTCGCGCGCGACGGCGCCGCCGCCCGCAGCTACGCGGACCACCTGACGCCGGAGGGCCTCGCGCGCCTCGCCTCCGAGGTGGACGGCGTGAGCGTCGACAGGACCATGCTCGACCCCGGCCTCGTCGCGCGCGTGCACGCGGCCGGGCTCGTCGCCTTCACGTGGACGCTGCGCGCGGAGAACCGCTTCCTGCCGCGGGAGCTGTGGCGCGGCGGCGAGCCGCGCGACTTCGGCGACTGGCTCACCGAGTTCCGCGGCATCCTCGCGACGGGCGTCGACGGCGTCTTCGCCGACCAGCCCGACCTCGTGCTCTCGGCGCTGGAGTCGGACGCCCGCCGTAGACTCGACCAGCCATGACCTTCGTGCTCGATCCGTTCGACAACCACACCGACCCCTCGCAGGGCGGCCGCATCGACGACGCGCTGCTCGAGGGCCTCAACCCGCAGCAGCGCGCGGCCGTCGAGTACCGCGGTCAGTCCCTGCTCATCGTCGCGGGCGCCGGCTCGGGCAAGACGAGCGTGCTCACGCGGCGCATCGCCGGCCTCCTGCAGACGCGCGAGGCGTGGCCGAGCCAGATCCTCGCGATCACCTTCACGAACAAGGCGGCGGCCGAGATGCGCGAGCGCGTGCGGTCGCTCGTGGGCGACGACGCGACCGACGGCATGTGGATCTCGACGTTCCACTCGGCGTGCACGCGCATCCTGCGCCGCCAGGCCGAGCACTTCGGCATGAAGCAGGCGTTCACGATCTACGACACCGCAGACCAGCGGGCGCTGCTCAAGCGCATCATCAAGGAGCTCGACGCCGACACCGTGGGCTTCACGCCCGGCGGCGTCTCGTCGCGCATCTCGAAGCTCAAGAACGAGCTCACCGACATCGAGGCCTTCGCGCGCTCGGTGAACATGAACGACCCCAAGGAGGCGGGGTTCGTCGAGATCTACCGGCGCTACACCGCGGCCCTGCGCCGCGCGAACGCGCTCGACTTCGACGACATCATCGCCGAGACGGTCTACCTGTTCCGGGCGTTCCCGGATGTCGCGGCGCTCTACCAGCGCCGCTTCCGGCACGTGCTCGTCGACGAGTACCAGGACACCAACCACGCGCAGTACGCCCTCATCCGCGAGCTCGTGCGCGCGGTCGAGCCGCGCAACGTGCCCGCCGACACGCGCATGAGGCTCGACGCGAGCGGGGGCATCCCGGCCGCGTCGCTCACGGTCGTGGGCGACAGCGACCAGTCGATCTACGCGTTCCGCGGCGCCGACATCCGCAACATCACGGAGTTCGAGCGCGACTTCCCCAACTCGAAGGTCATCCTGCTCGAGCAGAACTACCGGTCGACGCAGAACATCCTCGACGCCGCGAACGCCGTCATCTCCAACAACTTCGACCGCAAGGCGAAGAACCTGTTCACGACCGTCGGCGCGGGCAGCAAGATCATCGGCTACACGGGGTACTCGGGGCACGACGAGGCGCAGTTCGTCGCCGACGAGATCGACGTGCTGCGCAAGGCGGGGTCGAGCCTCAACGACATCGCCGTGTTCGTGCGCACCAACTCGCAGACGCGACCGCTCGAGGAGATCTTCATCCGCTCGGCGATCCCGTACCGCATCCCCGGCGGCACCAAGTTCTACGAGCGCGCCGAGATCAAGGACGCGATGGCGTACCTCATCCAGGTCGCGAACCCCGACGACGACATGGCGCTGCGTCGCGTCATGAACGTGCCCAAGCGCGGAATCGGCCCCGCGACGGAGGCGGCGCTCCAGGCGCACGCGGACCGCATGGGGATGCCCCTGCGCGAGTCCCTCGTCGATGCCGCCCAGCTCGGCCTCGGGCCCAAGGTGACCGGGGCGATAGTCGAGCTCGGGGAGCTGCTCAACGAGCTCACCGCGGTGGCGGCGACGGCGGCGCCGCACGACATCCTCACGGACATCCTCACCAAGACCGGCTACTTCGCATCGCTCAAGAACAGCGGGGACGCCCAGGACGAGGCGCGCGCCGAGAACCTCGAGGAGCTCGTCTCGCAGACGAAGGAGTTCCGCACGGCGCAGCCCGACGGCACCCTCATCGACTTCCTCACCAACGTCGCGCTCTTCGCCGCGACCGACGAGATCGACGACGGCGACGGCACGGTCTCGATCATGACCCTGCACACCGCGAAGGGCCTCGAGTACGACTCGGTGTTCCTCACGGGCGTGGAGGAGGATCTGCTACCGCACCGCATGTCGTCGAACGAGCCGGGCGGCCTCGCCGAGGAGCGGCGGCTGTTCTACGTGGGCATCACGCGCGCGCGCAAGCGGCTGTACCTGTCGCTCGCCGCGTCGCGCGCGAGCTTCGGCGAGGTCAACGTGTCGATGCCGAGCCGGTACCTGCAGGAGATCCCCGGCGAGCTCATCGAGTGGCGCCAGTCGGGCGGCGGCGGTGGATTCCGCGGCCAGGGCCAGCTGCGCCAGCGCGCCGCGCCCATGCGCGAGAGCTACGGCGCCCTGCCGCCGGCACCTCGCACGAAGACGGAGTGGACGAGCGCCGTCACGGGCGCCGTGCGCGACAACGGCGACCTCACGCTCGAGGTGGGCGACCGCATCCGGCACACCGACTTCGGCGAGGGCAGGGTCACGGCCGTGACGGGCGAGGGCTCGAAGCGCGTCGCCGAGGTGCAGTTCGACACGGCGGGCCGCAAGCGCCTCCTCATCAAGATCGCGCCCATTGAGAAGCTCTGACCCGTCGGCCGTCGAGCCCGCCGAGGCGCGGCGCGAGCGGCTCATCGTCCCGCGCGTCTCGAACCCCACCGAGCTGCTCGCGGCCACGCTGCGCCAGATCCGGGAGGACCTGAACCTCCCCGAGTCGTTCCCGCCCGCGGTCGAGGCTGAGGCCGAGGAGGCCGTCGAGGGCGTCGAGCTGCCTGACGCCGACCAGACCGACATCCCGTTCGTGACGATCGACCCCGAGGGCGCGACCGACCTCGACCAGGCGCTGCACCTCGAGCGGGCGGGCCAGGGCTACCGGGTCCGCTACGCGATCGCGGATGTGCCGGCCTTCGTCGCGCCCGGCGGCGAGGTCGACACCGAGGCCCGGGAGCGCGGGCAGACGCTGTACGCGCCGGACGGCCGCATCCCCCTGCACCCGACCGCCATCAGCGAGCATGCCGCGTCGCTGCTCGAGGGGCAGGTGCGCGGCGCCTTCGTGTGGACGTTCGAGCTCGACGCCGACGGCGACGTCACGTCGACGGCCCTCGAGCGGGCCCGCGTGCGCTCGCGGCACCAGCTCTCGTACGCCGAGGTGCAGGGGCAGCTCGACGGCGGCACGGCCTCCGAGAGCCTGCGCCTGCTGCGCGAGGTGGGGATGAAGCGCGCCGACCTCGAGCGGCGCCGCGGCGGCGCCTCGCTCAACCGTCCGGACGAGGAGGTCGAGTTCCGCGGCGGGCGCTACGAGCTCGTGCGCCGCAGTCCGCTGCCGGTGGAGGAGTGGAACGCCCAGATGTCGCTCATGACGGGCATGGCTGCCGCGAAGGCGATGCTCGACGGCGGGGTGGGCATCCTGCGCACGATGCCGGCACCGTTCGACGACACGCTCGAGCACTTCCGCACGCAGGTCGGCGCGCTGGGCTGTCCGTGGCCGCGCGAGCAGCCGTACGGGGAGTATCTGCGCGGCCTCGACCGCGACACCGCGGCGGGCCTCGCCGCCATCCATGCTGCCGCGTCGCTGTTCCGTGGTGCCGGCTACACGGCATTCGACGGCGAGCTGCCGGAGAGCACGACGCAGGCCGCGGTCGCCGCGCCGTACGCGCACGCGACGGCGCCGCTGCGGCGGCTCGTCGACAGGTTCGTGCTCGTGACGTGCGAGGCGCTGCTCAACGGCAGGCCCGTGCCTGGGTGGGTGCGCGAGGCGCTCCCGGCCCTCCCCAAGATCATGGGCAGGTCGGATGGCGTCGCGTCGCGCCTCGAGCACGCGTCGGTGGACGCGATCGAGGCCGCGCTGCTCTCCGCCCGCGTCGGGGAGACCTTCGACGCCGTCGTCATCTCGGCGAAGGAGTCGGGCGGCGTCATCCAGCTCACCGACCCCGTCGTGACGGCGGCCATCGAGGGCGCGGTGACGGCGGGGGAGTCCGTGCGCGCCATCCTCGTGACCGCGGACATCGCCACGGGCACGACGCTGTTCCGCGTCGCGGGGGCCTAGCCCAGCGGGTCGGGCAGCACGGGCTCGGCGGGGCCAGCATCCCGCTGCCGGCGCACGAGCACGACGATGAAGAGCGCGACCGCGATGAGCAGGAGCAGCCCCGCGTCGATCGCGATGGCCCCCGCGGGCCCCACGAGGCTGCCGAGCAGCCCCACGACGACGCCGCTGCCGACGCGCAGGCCCGTGCCGACCATGCTGAACGCGCCGAGGAAGCGGCCGCGGCGGTCTCCGGGCGCGCCGAGCTGCACGACGGTCTGCGACGTCGAGGCCGACACGAGGTTGCCGGCGCCGGCGAGCACGAGCATCGCCACCGACAGCACGAGGTTGTGCGAGAAGGCGAACACGACGAGGCTCGCCGCGAACACCCCCGTGCTCACGATGGCGAGGCGCGTGCCGGCGCGGATGCGGCCGATCCCCTCGAGGGCGAGGCCCGCGACGATGGCGCCGAGCGACATCGCCGTCACGAGCGCGCTGTAGCCGAGGCCCTCGCTCGCGCCGAGCATCTCGCCGAAGTCGGGGAGCAGCGGCAGCAGGGTCGTGCCGATGAGGAGGCCGACGGCGCCCTGCAGCACGAAGATGACGAGGATGGCCGGGAACCGCGGTATCTCGGCGAGCACCCCGAACATCGCGCGCAGCCCGAGCCGCACGCCCGTCGCCGCGCCGCGGCGCTCGTGGCCGTCGAAGGGCACGATCCACAGGTAGATGATGAACGGCAGGAAGAACACGACGTTCACGAACATGGCGATCGCGGGCCCGACGGTGAAGAGCAGCGCCGCGCCCATGAGCGGCCCGACGAACTGGCCGAGGTTCATGCCCGTCGCCATGAGGCGCACGGCGCTCGGCAGGTCCTTCTCGCCCACGATGTCGTAGAGCATCATCTGGTCGGCCGGACCCCACAGCGCCGAGGCGAAGCCGTGGATGAGCAGCAGGAGCACGCAGATCCAGGGCTGCAGGGCGCCGAGCGCGATGAAGATGCCCCAGCTCAGCGACGCGAGGATGAAGAGCGACATGCCGACCTGCACGATGCGCCGGTTGTCGAACCGGTCGGCGAGGCTGCCGAAGAACACGCCGAACAGCAGGTGCGGCAGCCAGTGGCTGACGACCGCGAACCCCGCGAGCAGCGGCGAGTGGAACAGCTGCCACATGACGTAGTACGTGATGGCGTGCTCGACGTGGTCGCCGGTCATCCCGAGGCTTCCGCCCGTCAGGTAGCCCTTGTACCAGCGTGCGCGGAGCGCGGCGAACCTCACCGGGCAAGCCTACGGAACGACCGCAGGTACCTCCGCATGGGCGCCGTCCGCACGGCGAGGGGCAGGCGCGGGTAGACGGTGCGCAGCACGCGCACGAGCCGTGCGTACCGCCGTTCGTCGAGCTCGAGGCCGTAGGCGGCGCGCAGCCCGGGGTCGAGCAGCCCCGCGGTGACGAGCCGCACGGTCGGCATGAGCGCGCGTATCCACAGCGGACCGCGGCGGGGATGCAGCAGCGCCCGAGCCACGTCGCGCGCCTCGTCGCCCACGTCCAGGGCCGCAGAGCTCCAGTACTCCGCGAACTCTGCACGGCTGGCGGGCCAGCTCGCCCGCGGGACGCCGAGCGCCGTCGCGACGACCGCGAACTCGGCGAGGAGGGCCTCGGCATCCTCGCCGCCGAGCGGCGGGTGGACGAGCTCGCGGGCCCGCATCGCCGACTCGTAGAGCGTCGCCGCGACCCACACCTGCAGGGCCGTGTCGTTCGCCCCCTCGACGGGCGCGTGGGCGCGACCCACGTCGCGCGCGACGGCGCGGGCCTCGTCGGGGGTGCCGAACACCGTGACCGTGAGGTAGGTGAGGGTGCCGTTGAGCCGGTCGAGCGGTCGCTCGGCGAAGTCGCTGTGGCGCGCGACCCCGTGCGCGACCCCCGGCGAGGCGAGCTGCAGGAGCAGGGCGTGACCGCCGCCCGCGAGCAGGATGGCGTCGGCCGCGACATCCCGGATCCCCAGCGTCATGCCCCCATTGTCGCGCGCCGTCGCGGGGGTCGGCTCCGCTCCGGCGCTGGCTGTCGAGACGACCCTTCCCCCGCCTGCGCTTGACCAACGCCATACATTCGTGAACGTTCCTGACAAATGTACGGAGTTGGGCAAGCCTGCGGGGGCAGACGGCGTTCGGCGAGGCGTGCGCCCGAAAGAACTCCGGAAGTTAACCGGGCCGACGCCGCCCCTCGGACGAAGCCGCAGGTTTGGGCGAGTAGAGTGCTCTGTGGTCAAAGTGTCTTGACGTCGAGTTAGTTTTGGAGCGCACGTGGATCTTTTCGAGTACCAGGCCCGGGATCTTTTCGAGTCCTACGGAGTGCCAGTACTTGCCGGCATCGTCGCCGACACCCCGGCTGAGGCGAAGGCCGCGGCGGAGAAGATCGGCGGCACCGTCGTCGTGAAGGCGCAGGTCAAGGCCGGCGGCCGTGGCAAGGCGGGCGGCGTCAAGGTCGTGCACAACGGCGACGACGCGGCGACCGCGGCCGAGGCCATCCTCAAGCTCACCATCAAGGGCCTTCCCGTCAACCGGGTCATGGTCGCCCAGGGCGCGAAGATCGCGCAGGAGTTCTACTTCTCCGTGCTGCTCGACCGGGCCAACCGCTCGTACCTCTCGCTGTGCAGCGTCGAGGGCGGCATGGAGATCGAGGAGCTCGCGGTCGAGCGCCCCGAGGCCCTCGCCAAGATCGAGGTCGACCCGATCGCGGGCGTCGACCTCGCCAAGGCCACCGAGATCGCGAAGGCCGGCGGCTTCCCCGCCGAGCTCGTCGAGAAGGTCGCCCCCGTTCTCGTGAAGCTCTACGAGGTGTACGCCAAGGAGGACGCGACGCTCGTCGAGGTCAACCCCCTCGTGCTCACCGAGGACGGCCAGATCCTCGCCCTCGACGGCAAGGTCACGCTCGACGAGAACGCGGCGTTCCGCCACCCGAACCACGAGGCGCTCGAGGACAAGGCCGCGGCCGACCCCCTCGAGGCGAAGGCCAAGGCCAACGACCTCAACTACGTGAAGCTCGACGGCGAGGTCGGCATCATCGGCAACGGCGCGGGCCTCGTCATGTCGACGCTCGACGTCGTGAGCTACGCGGGCGAGCGCCACGGCAACGTGAAGCCGGCCAACTTCCTCGACATCGGCGGCGGCGCCTCGGCGGAGGTCATGGCCAACGGCCTCGACGTCATCCTCGGCGACCCGCAGGTCAAGAGCGTGTTCGTGAACGTCTTCGGCGGCATCACGGCGTGCGACGCCGTGGCCAACGGCATCGTCAAGGCCCTCGAGATCCTCGGGGATGCGGCGACGAAGCCGCTCGTCGTGCGCCTCGACGGCAACAAGGTCGAGGAGGGCCGCGCCATCCTGCGGGCCGCGAACAACCCGCTGGTCACGCTGGCGGACACCATGGACGAGGGCGCCGACAAGGCCGCCGAGCTGGCGAACGCGTAAGGGAACAGAACACCAATGTCGATCTTCCTCAACAAGGACTCCAAGGTCATCGTCCAGGGCATCACGGGCGGCGAGGGCACCAAGCACACGGCGCTCATGCTCAAGGCCGGCACGCAGGTCGTGGGCGGCGTCAACGCCCGCAAGGCCGGCACGACGGTCGAGCACGAGGGCGGCGTCGTCCTGCCCGTCTTCGGCACCGTCTCCGACGCCATCGCCCAGACCGGCGCCGACGTCTCCATCGTCTTCGTGCCCCCGGCCTTCGCCAAGGACGCGGTGGTCGAGGCCATCGAGGCCGAGATCCCGCTCGTCGTGGTGATCACCGAGGGCATCCCCGTGCAGGACTCCGCGGAGTTCTGGGCGCTCGCCAAGGCCAAGGGCGGCAAGACCCAGATCATCGGACCGAACTGCCCCGGCATCATCACGCCCGGCGAGTCGCTCGTGGGCATCACGCCCGCGACCATCACGGGCAAGGGACCCATCGGCCTCGTGTCGAAGTCGGGCACCCTGACCTACCAGATGATGTACGAGCTGCGCGACCTGGGCTTCTCGACCGCGATCGGCATCGGCGGCGACCCCATCATCGGCACCACCCACATCGACGCGCTTCGCGCCTTCCAGGACGACCCCGAGACCGAGGCGATCGTCATGATCGGCGAGATCGGCGGTGACGCCGAGGAGCGCGCCGCCGACTTCATCCGCGAGTACGTCACGAAGCCCGTCGTGGGCTACGTCGCGGGCTTCACGGCGCCCGAGGGCAAGACCATGGGCCACGCGGGCGCGATCGTCTCCGCCGGCGCGGGCACGGCCCAGGGCAAGAAGGAGGCCCTCGAGGCCGCCGGGGTCAAGGTCGGCAAGACGCCGAGCGAGACGGCGGCGCTCATGCGTGAGGTGCTCGCCGCCCGGTAGCCTGCAAGGGTGAAACGTCGCCTTCCCCAGCTCATGGTCGCCGCGGCGGCCGTCGCCGCCCTGCTCGCCGGGTGCCAGTTCTTCCCGGCGGTGCAGCAGACGGCGCTGCCGGTGCCGACGGACAAGGACGGCTACTACGCGCAGCCCGTCGTCTGGAAGGACTGCGGCGACTCGCAGCAGTGCACGACGGTCATCGCGCCCGTCAACTGGGACTCGCCCGCCGACGGCGCGATCGACCTCGCGCTCGTCAAGCACCTCGCGAGCGGCACGAAGCAGGGATCGCTCCTGCTCAACCCCGGCGGACCCGGCGGCTCGGGGTGGGACTACGTCTACTACTCGGGCGACAGCGTCGCGGGGCCGTCGGTCGTCGACGCCTTCGACGTCGTGGGCTGGGACCCGCGCGGCGTCGGGCAGTCGACGGGCGTGGAGTGCTACACCGATCCGAAGCAGAAGGACGAGCAGCTCTACGGCACCTTCGACAGCCCCTACGACACCGAGGGCTGGATCGACGAGCTCACCGCCGAGATGGAGGACTTCGCCGCCGCGTGCAAGGCGAACACGGGCGAGCTGCTCGGCAACCTCGACGCCGCGAGCAACGCCAAGGACATGGACATGATCCGCGCGCTCCTGGGCGACGAGAAGCTCAACTACCTGGGCTACTCCTACGGCACCTACTTCGGCGCGGTGTACGCGGAGCTCTTCCCGCAGAACGTCGGACGGTTCGTGCTCGACGGCGCGGTCGACCCGCTCCAGTCGGACTTCGAGTCGCTCAAGTACCAGATGGCGGGCTTCGACAGCGGCCTGCGCGCCTACATGCAGTCGTGCCTCGACGGCGGCGACTGCCCGTTCACGGGCGACGTCGACACGGCCCTCGGCCAGGTGCGCAACGCGCTCGACACGGTCGACGCGCAGAAGCTCGTGAACTTCGACGGGCGCGTGCTCGACTCCGCCACGCTCGCCACGGCGATCATCGAGAACCTCTACTCCGAGTCGTACTGGGCCGACCTCACGCAGATGTTCACGGAGCTCAAGCAGGGCGACCCGACGCTCACGTTCACGAGCGCCGACTACTACAACCAGCGCGGCCAGAACGGCACGTACGACTCCAACTCGAACGACGTGTACATCGCCGCGACGTGCGCGGACGGCGACTTCCGCACCGACGACGCGTCGACGCTCGACCGCATCGCCGAGATCGACGCGTTCGCCCCCATCCTCGGCAAGTACGCGACCTACGACGACTTCGCCGTGCTCGACACCGCGTGCACGCACTGGCCGTACCCGCGCGGCGCCGACCTGCCCAGGACCTTCGAGGCGAAGGGCGCGGGCCCCATCCTCGTCATCGGCACGTCGAACGACCCGGCCACGCCGTACGCGTCGTCGGTGTCCCTCGCGAAGCAGCTGTCGAGCGGAGTGCTCATCAGCTACGAGGGCGAGGGCCACACGGTGTACAACCAGGGCGTCTCGTGCATCGACGACGTCGTCGACGCCTACTTCACCCAGGGCACCGTGCCGTCGTCAGACCCGATGTGCTGACCGTGCGCCCCCTCGTCGGTGCCGCTGTCGTCGTCATCCTGCTGGCAGGATGCACGACGCCGCCGACCCCGTCGGGCGGCGCCCCCGTGCCCGGGGGCTTCGACGCGATCTACGAGCAGCAGGCGTTCTGGAACGCGTGCGGCGACGGCCTGGACTGCACGACCGTGAGCGCCCCGGTCGACTGGTCCGACCCGGCGAGCGACCGCATCCAGCTCGCCGTCGTGCGGCAGGAGTCGACGAACACGACCAAGGGCACCGTGCTCACCAACCCCGGCGGCCCCGGCGGCTCGGGCTTCGACTTCGTGTCGTTCGGCTATGCCGTCTCCCCGGCGCTGCGGGCGGACTACGACGTCGTGAGCTGGGACCCGCGCGGCGTCGGCCGCTCGACGCGCGTGACGTGCTTCACCGACCCGGCGCAGACGGACGAGCTCCTGTACGGGCCGACACCGGCCTACGAGTCCGACGCCTGGCTCGAGCAGACGACCGCGCGCGCGAAGTCGTTCGCCGATGCGTGCGGCGCGAACTCGGGCGAGCTCCTCGCGCACATGGACACGGCGAGCAACGCGCGCGACATGGACCTCATCCGCGCCGTCGTCGGCTCGGACAAGCTCGACTATGTCGGGTACTCGTACGGAACGTGGCTCGGCACGGTGTACGCGCAGCTGTTCCCCGGCAACGTGGGCGCGATGGTGCTCGACGGCGGCTACGACCCGACCCTCACGGGCTTCGAGCTGTTCCAGCAGCGCATGGTGGGCTTCGACCTCGCCTTCCGCGGCTACATGCAGAACTGCCTGGACGTCGCGGGATGCCCCTTCTCAGGCGACATCGCGGTGGCGCTCGGCGACGCCACGGCCCTCATCGCCTCCGCCGACGGCCGCGCCCTCGCGGACACGGACGGCAGGGTGCTCGACACCGCGACGCTCGCGACCGGTATCGCATCCCTGCTCTACTCGAGGAACTACTGGGGGCAGATCACGACGGTGCTCGAGGCCTTCCGCGACGGGGATCCGTCGCCCGCGTTCTCGGCAGCCGACTCGGCCAACGCGCGCTACGAGGACGGCACCTACGGCAACCAGCTCGAGATGACCCTCGCGGTCACGTGCCTCGACTACGACTTCGCCTCCGACACCGTCGCGACGCGCGACCGGCTCGCGCAGATCGACGCGGCGGCCCCCATCCTCGGCACCTTCATCGCGCGCGACGACTACGCCCTGCTCGACCTCGCGTGCCGCCAGTGGCCCGTGCCGCCCGCCGCGCTGCCCACGACGTTCGGGGCCGCGGGCGTGCCCATCCTCGTCGTCGGCACGACGGACGACCCCGCCACGCCCTACGCGTGGTCGCAGTCGCTCGCCGCCGCGCTCGGCACAGGCGTGCTCATCACGCGCAACGGCGACGGGCACACCGGGTACAACAAGGGCAACGCGTGCGTCGACGCGGCGGTCGACGCGTTCGTGCTGCAGGGCACGGTGCCCGCCTCCGACCCGAACTGCTGAGCGGCCTGTACCGTAGCCGCATGAGCACCTTGCAGCGCATCCGGGCACGTCTCGTGACGCCCGACGCGGTGTACGGCCTCATCCTGTTCTCCGCCCTCATCGGGGCGGTCGACGACGAGCAGTCGGAGGCGCTCGAGGTGCTCTTCGTCGCGGGCGCGAGCCTCGTGATCTTCTGGGGCGCCCACGTCTTCGCGGGCACCGTCGCCGCGCACGGCGCGGAGCGGCGCTTCGGCGAGGCCTTCCGGCACGCGGTCGGCCACTCCATGGGGATGCTTTACGCGGCGGTGCTGCCGGCGCTCGTGCTGCTGCTGGGCGTGTTCCACGTGCTCACCGCGGACGACGCCGTGACCACGGCGCTGCTCGTCGCGACGGGAATCCTGGGCGTGCTCGGCTACAACGCGTTCGCGCAGCGCCGCAGCCCCGTCGTCATCCGCATCCTCGGCGGCATCGGCACGGCCCTGTTCGGCCTGCTCATGATCGTCCTCAACATCCTCGTCCACTGACGCCCCACGGATGAACCGCACCCTCACCCTCCTGTTCGCCGCCTTCGAGGCGGTGCTCGTCGCCGCGATCGGCATCGCGATCCCGCTGCTGCCGCTCACCCTCCTGTGGGGCCTGCAGTACGGTCTCGCCCTCGACTGGGCGGTGTTCTGGCGCGCGGCGGCCGACACCTGGCTGCTCGGGCACGGCGTCGACATCACGATCGCGCTCGACCCCACAACGGCGGGGCAGCTGGGATTCCCGGCCGCGGGCACCCCGTTCGAGCTCACGATCGCCGCCCTCGGGTTCGCCCTCCTGACCGCCCTCCTGGGCATCCGCGCCGGACGACGCGTCGCGGAGGTGCGGTACCGGCTCCTCGGGCTCATCGTCTCGCTCACGACGTTCGGGCTCGTCTCGTTCGGTGTCGCGTTCTCCGCGCTCCACGAGTTCGCGCGCCCCTCGCTCGTGCAGGGCACCGTCCTGCCGACGGCGGTCTTCGCGGTCGGCGTGCTCATCGGCTTCCGCAGCACGCGCGCCCTGCGCGACGACGCCAGGGCGCCCGTGCGCGACTGGCTCGGCGACCGCACCATCACGACGCGCGCGGTGCTCACGACCGCCCTGCGCGGCGGGGTGGCCGCGGCCGCGGGCGTGCTCCTGCTCGCGTCGGTCGTGACGGCGGGCGCCATCGCGCTCGCCTACGCGCGCATCATCAGCCTCTACGAGTCGCTGCACACCGAGGTGCTCGGCGGCATCGCCCTCACCCTGGGCGAGCTCGCGTTCCTACCGAACGTCGTCGTGTGGACGGCGAGCTGGCTCGTGGGCCCGGGCTTCGCCCTCGGCACGGGGTCGGCCGTGAGCCCGCTCGCGACGCAGGTGGGGCCCATCCCGGGCATCCCGCTCCTGGGCGCCCTCCCGCAGGGGCATCTCGCGTTCGGCTTCGTGGGGCTCGTCGTCCCGGTCGCCGTCGCCTTCCTCGTCGGCGCTGTGCTCGGCCCACGTGCCCGACGGGACCTCGAGCGCCGCGAGCTCATCCTCGTCGCGGTGGGCATCGGGGTCGTGGGCGGGGTCATCCTCGGGCTGCTCGCCTGGCTCTCCGGCGGATCGGCAGGGCCCGGCCGCCTCGTCGACGTCGGCCCCAACCCGTGGTGGGTGGGGGTCTGGGCGGTCGTCGAGCTCTCGGCCGCCTCGCTCATCGGGCTGCTGTCGAGCCTGCGCGGAATCGCGTCCCGAACCCGCCGGTAGGCTGTTCCAGTGCTGTCACTCGTGGTGCTGATCTCTGGCGGCGGGTCGAACCTGCGTGCGCTCCTCGACGCGTCACAGGACGCGGAGTTCCCCGCGCGCGTCGTCGCCGTGGGCGCCGACCGCGACGCGGACGGATTCGCCCACGCCGAGGAGTACGGCATCCCCACCTTCTCGGTCGCCCTGTCGAGCTTCGCCGACCGCGACGCGTGGGGCGAGGAGCTGCTCGCGCAGGTGCGCTCGTGGAACGCCGACCTCATCGTGCTGAGCGGCTTCATGAAGCTCCTGCCGCCCGACTTCGTCGACGCGCTCGCCCCCAACGTCATCAACACGCATCCCGCCTACCTGCCCGAGTTCCCCGGCGCGCACGGCGTGCGCGACGCCCTCGCGGCCGGGGTCGCGCAGACGGGTGCGAGCGTCATCGTCGTCGACAACGGGGTCGACAGCGGGCCGATCATCTCGCAGGAGCGCGTCGCCATCGAGCCCGGCGACACCGAGTCGAGCCTGCACGAGCGCATCAAGCCCGTCGAGCGCCGCCTGCTCATCCAGGCGATCCTCGACATCGCCAACTCCCGTATCGACCTGAAGGACCTCTGATGTCTGGAACCACCCACGACCTCGCCGACTACCGCGAGCGCGATGTCGTCCCCATCCGCCGAGCGCTCGTCTCGGTGAGCGACAAGACCGGGCTCGTCGAGCTCGCGACCGCGCTCGTGGGCGCCGGCGTCGAGATCGTGTCGACGGGCTCCACGGCCAAGACGATCGCGGCCGCGGGCCTCGCCGTCACGGAGGTCGCCGCCGTCACGGGCTACCCCGAGTCGCTCGACGGGCGCGTGCGCACCCTGCACCCGGCCATCCATGCGGGCCTGCTCGCCGACCTGCGCCTCGAGGCGCACGAGAAGGAGCTGGCCGACTCGGGCATCGCGCCCTTCGAGCTCGTCATCTCGAACCTCTACCCGTTCGTGCAGACCGTCGCCTCCGGCGCGCCCGTGCACGACGTGATCGAGCAGATCGACATCGGCGGGCCCGCGCTCGTGCGCGCGTCGGCGAAGAACCACGCGAACGTCGCGATCGTCACGAGCCCCGAGAGCTACCCCCAGGTGCTCAGGGCCCTCACGCTCGGCGGCACGACCCTCGCGCAGCGCCAGCGCCTCGCGGGCGAGGCCTTCGCCCACACCGCTGCCTACGACACCGCCGTGGCGGCGTGGTTCGCGCAGAACGTGGGGCTTCAGAGCGTGCCGCACCGCACCTACGACGTCACCCTCAAGCAGGAGCTCCGCTACGGCGAGAACTCCCACCAGACCGCGGCCCTCTACGTCGAGGCCGACGGCCGCGGCATCGCGCAGGCGACCCAGCTGGGCGGCAAGGAGATGTCGTACAACAACTACGTCGACGCGGATGCCGCCCTGCGCGCCGCGTACGACTTCGACGAGCCCGCCGTGGCGATCATCAAGCACGCCAACCCGTGCGGCATCGCCGTCGCACGCGGCTCGGGCGATGCGATCGCGTCGGCCCACGCGCGCGCCCACGCGTGCGACCCCGTCTCGGCCTACGGGGGAGTGATCGCCGCCAACCGCAGCATCACGCGCGCCGCCGCCGAGTCGATCAAGGACATCTTCACCGAGGTGGTCGTCGCCCCGGGCTTCGACGACGACGCGCTGCCCATCCTGCAGGCGAAGAAGAACCTGCGCCTGCTGCGCCTGCCCGAGGGCTACCGCCGCGCCTCCGAGGAGCTGCGGCAGGTGTCGGGCGGCGCGCTCATCCAGTCGCCGGACACCTACGACGACTTCACGTCGGAGAACTGGCAGCTCGTCGCGGGCGCCCCCGCCGACCCCGCCACGCTCGCCGACCTCGAGTTCGCCTGGCGGGCCGTGCGCTCGGTCAAGTCCAACGCCATCCTCCTCGCCCACGAGGGCGCGTCGGTGGGGGTGGGCATGGGCCAGGTCAACCGCGTGGACTCGTGCCAGCTCGCCGTGAGCCGCGCGGGCGACCGCGCCGCGGGATCGGTGGCCGCGAGCGACGCGTTCTTCCCGTTCGCCGACGGCGCGCAGATCCTCATCGACGCGGGCGTGCGCGCCATCGTGCAGCCGGGCGGCTCCATCCGCGACGAGGAGGTCATCGCGGCGGCCAGGGAGGCGGGCGTCACGATGTATTTCACGGGTGAGCGCCACTTCTTCCACTAGCCGCGGGGAGCGCGGCTGACAGGCTGCGCCAAGCTACCGACCACTAGGTTGTAGCCCATGACCTTCGCGCCCAGCCGCCCCCTGCCCCTCGGTCGCCGCGTGCTCGCGGCATTCCTCGCGGGGCTCGCCGCCGCGGTGGCGGCGCACGTCGTCGTGGTCTTCGTGTTCTACGTGCTGCAGGCCACGGGCCTCTCGGTCGTCGTGCCCGTGAGCAACTACTTCGGCATCTCGTCGATAGCGCTCGGCGTGCTCGTGTTCGCGGCCGCGCTCGCGGGCGGGCTGCGCCGGTGGTACGTCGCGATCCCGGTGGCCGTGGTCGCGGGCGTGCTCGCCGAGACCGTGGGCATCGTGCACATCATCCTCACGCAGTCGGCGTGGGACGACCAGGCCGCGGGCTACGTCGTGCAGGCGCTCGGCACCAACCTGCTCTACGTCGTCGTCGCGGCGGTCGCGACGGCGTGCGTCGGCCGCAGGGTGTGGTCGGCCGTGGCCGCCCTGCCCGGGCGCCGCCAGGTGCTCGTGCGCATGCCGTCGGCGCGCCTCGCCGAGGGCCAGATCACGCACATCGACCGCGTCGCGCTCGACGAGGAGCTCGCCGACACCCAGTGGGAGGCCTACGTCGAGGCCCTGCGCGCCGAGGGCTTCGAGACCGTCGAGGTGCCCGTGAGCGACGACCACCCCGACTCGGTGTTCGTCGAGGACGCGATAGTGCTCTTCGGCGGCACCGCGGTGCTCACGAGCCCCGGCGCCGAGAGCAGGCGCGGCGAGCAGGATGCCCTCGCCCCCGTCGCCCGCCGGCTCGGCCACACCGTGCGCCGCATCGAGCTGCCCGGCACCCTCGACGGCGGGGATGTGCTCAAGGTCGGCTCCACCGTCTACGTCGGCCGCGGCGGCCGCACCAACGGCGAGGGCATCGCGCAGCTGCGCGACATCGTCTCGCCCCTCGGCTACACGGTCGTCCCCGTTCCCGTCACGAAGGTGCTGCACCTCAAGAGCGCCGTCACGGCGCTGCCCGACGGCACGGTCGTGGGCTACGCGAAGCACGTCGACAACCCTGCCGTGTTCGACAGGTTCCTCCCCCTGCCCGAGGCGGGCGGCGCGGTGGTCGTGCTCGACGAGCACTCCGTGCTCATGGCGTCGTCCGTGCCCAAGTCGAGAGCGCTCGTCGAGAGCCTCGGGTACCGCGTCGTGACCGTGGACGTGAGCGAGTTCGAGAAGCTCGAGGGCTGTGTGACGTGCCTCTCGGTGCGCGTGCGCTAGGCCCGACGTCGGGCTCCGCCGGGGCACGCTTGCGGATCATCCTCGCCCGGTCCTAGGCTGGAGGGCTGCCCTCGGGGTGGCGCGACGCTACGGGAGGGCACCATGAAGACGACAGAGAACGCCACGACGCGCACGATCGCGACGAGCGGCACTGTCGCCTATGCCCTCGTCCCGCGACCGCGGCACGCCTAGCCCCCAGCCCCTCCGACGGCGCACGACGCCGACCACCGCACGCAAGTCCACACCAGCGGCGCGCCTTCGCGCCGCGCTCCCCATAAGGGATGTTCCATGTCGTCCTCGACACCCACCACCAAGGCCGTCGGCACGTTCGCCGCGATCCGCCGCCTCTACCCCTACGCCAAGCCGGCCATGCCGCGCATCTACCTCGGCATGGTCGCCGCGCTCGCCGCGGGCGTCGTCGCGCTGCTCATCCCGCAGGTGCTGCGCTCGCTCGTCGACGGGCCCCTGCAGACCGGCGACGCCGCGCAGGTGCTGCCCGCCTTCCTCATCGTGCTGGGCCTCGGGGTGCTCGAGGCCATCATGGTGTTCCTGCGCCGCACCTTCGTGCTCACCCCCGGAACCCACGTCGAGGCGCGCCTGCGCAACGCGCTCTACGAGAAGCTGCAGTACCTGCCCGTGGGATTCCACGACCGCTGGCCGAGCGGCCAGCTGCTGTCGCGCGCCATCAGCGACCTCAACCTCATCCGGCGCTGGATCTCGTTCGGCCTCGTGCTGCTCGTGGTCAACGTCGTCACGATCATCGTGGGCTTCGTCTTCCTGCTGAACATCTCGTGGGTGCTCGGCGTGCTGTTCATGGTGTGCTCGATCCCGCTGTGGATCTACGGCTACCTGTTCGAGAACAAGTACTCGATAGTGGCCCGCCGCAGCCAGGACCAGTCGGGCGACCTCGCGACCGCCGTCGAGGAGTCGGTGCACGGCATCCGCGTGCTCAAGGCGTTCGGACGCGGCAAGCACGCGCTCGAGAACTTCGCCAACCAGGCCGAGGAGCTGCGCGGCACCGAGATCGAGAAGGCGAAGGCCATCGCGGGCATCTGGCTGTGGCTGCTGCTCGTGCCCGACGTGACGTTCGCGCTGTGCCTGCTGGGCGGCGTGTGGCTCGCCGTCGGCGGGCAGCTCACCGTGGGCGAGCTCGTCGCGTTCTTCGCGACCGCGACCGTGCTGCGCTGGCCCGTCGAGTCGATCGGCTTCCTGCTGTCGATGACGTTCGACACCCGCGCGGCGGCCGACCGCTTCTTCGAGGTCATGGACTCCGAGAACACGATCGTCGACCCCGCGGAGCCCAAGACCGTCGCGAACCCGAAGGGGCGCCTCGTCTTCGACGACGTGCACTTCCGCTACCAGGACTCGCCCGACAACGTGCCCGACCTCATCGACGGCGTCGACCTCGCCATCGAGCCGGGCGAGACCATGGCGCTCGTGGGGCTCACGGGCTCCGGGAAGTCCACGATCACGGCGCTCACGACGCGCCTCTACGACGTGACGGGCGGCAGCGTGTCGGTCGACGGCGTCGACATCCGCGAGCTCTCGCTCGTCGAGCTGCGCTCCCTCCTGGCCATGGCCTTCGAGGATGCGACGCTCTTCTCCGCGAGCGTGCGCGACAACGTCCTGCTCGGCCGCCCCGACGCGACCGAGGCCGACCTCGCCGAGGCGCTCGACATCGCCCAGGCCGGGTTCGTGCACGACCTGCCCCAGGGCCTCGACACCAAGGTGGGCGAGGAGGGCCTCTCGCTCTCCGGCGGACAGCGGCAGCGACTCGCGCTCGCCCGCGCCGTCGCCGCACGGCCGTCGGTGCTCGTGCTCGACGACCCGCTGTCGGCGCTCGACGTCGACACCGAGGCCATGGTCGAGGCCGCGCTGCGCAAGGTGCTCACGACCACCACGGCGCTCATCGTCGCGCACCGGCCCTCCACGGTCATGCTCGCCGACCGCGTCGCGCTGCTCGAGAACGGGCGCATCACCGCCGTCGGCAAGCACTCCGACCTGCTCGCCTCGAGCGAGCACTACCGGTTCGTGATCTCGAGCCTCGAGGACGAAGAGAAGCGTGAGAGGACGGAGGCCGCCCGATGAGCAACATCTCAGGAGTGGAGGGCGAGGAGCGCTCCGACTACACGAAGGCGGAGAGCCGCCAGATCCGGCAGCGCTCGCTGCGGCTGCTCGGCTCGCTCATCCGGCCGGTGCGGCGCACGGTCATTCTCACCATGATCGTCGTCGTGGTGAGCACCGCAGCCCAGGTCGCCGGGCCCGCGTTCATCGCGTTCGGCATCGACAACGGCCTGCCCGCGGCGATCAAGCAGGACTGGATGCCGCTGTGGCTCGCGGTCGTCGCGTACCTGTTCACGGGCCTCGTGGGCGCGCTGCTCATCGCGTGGTACACCGTGCTCACGGCGCGCGTGAGCCAGGCGATCCTGTTCGACCTGCGCAAGCGCGTGTTCCTGCACACGCAGCGCCTGTCGCTCGACTTCCACGAGAGCTACACGTCGGGCCGCATCATCGCGCGCCAGACGAGCGACCTCGACGCGATCCGGGAGCTGCTCGACTCGGGCATCAACCAGCTCGTGCAGGGCGCGCTCTACATGCTGTTCATCGCGATAGCGATGTTCTCGCTCGACTGGGTGAGCGGCCTCGTGCTGTTCGGATCGCTCGTCCCGCTCGCGCTGCTCACGCGGTGGTTCCAGGTGCAGTCGCAGCGGTTCTTCCGCGACACGCGCACCGCCTCGGCCCGCCTCATCGTGCAGTTCGTCGAGACGATGACGGGCATCCGCGCCGTCAAGGCGTTCCGCAAGGAGAAGCGCAACGAGAAGCAGTTCGGCGAGCTCGTCGAGGACTACCGCGCGACCAACTTCAAGGTCATCCAGCTGTTCGGCATCTTCGACCCGGGGCTCGTGCTCATCGGCAACCTCGCGCTCGCCGTCGTGCTGCTCGTGGGCGGGCTGCGCGTCGCCGGGGGAGCGCTCGAGATCGGCGCGCTGCTCGCGGCCCTGCTGTACTCGCGCCAGTTCTTCGCGCCCGCGCAGGAGATGGCGATGTTCTACAACTCGTACCAGTCGGCGGCCGCGGCGCTCGAGAAGATCTCGGGCGTGCTCGAGGAGAAGCCCTCGGTGCCCGACCCCACGCGCCCCATCGACCTGCGCAAGGCCAGCGGCCGCGTGACGTTCGACGGCGTGGAGTTCGCGTACAAGGCCGACCGCGTCGTGCTGCCCGAGTTCGACCTCGAGATCCCCGCGGGCCAGACCATCGCGCTCGTGGGCTCGACGGGTGCCGGCAAGTCCACGCTCGCCAAGCTCATCTCGCGGTTCTACGACCCGAGCAAGGGCAGGGTGTCGCTCGACGGCGTCGACCTGCGCAAGCTGCACCCCAAAGACCTGCGCCGCGCGATCGTCATGGTCACGCAGGAGGCGTACCTGTTCTCGGGCACGGTCGCCGACAACATCGCTCTCGGCAAGCCGCAGGCGACGCGCGACGAGATCGTCGCCGCGGCGAAGGCCGTGGGCGCGCACGAGTTCATCGAGTCGCTGCCGAACGGCTACGAGACCGACGTGAACAAGCGCGGCGGGCGCGTGTCGGCCGGCCAGCGGCAGCTGCTGTCGTTCGCGCGCGCGTTCATCGCCGACCCCGTCGTGCTCATCCTCGACGAGGCGACCGCGTCGCTCGACATCCCTTCGGAACGGCTCGTGCAGGAGGGCCTGCAGACCCTCCTCGCCGACCGCACCGCGATCATCATCGCGCACCGCCTCTCGACCGTCGCGATCGCCGACCGCGTGCTCGTCATGGAGCACGGCCGCATCGTCGAGGACGGCACGCCGGCCGAGCTCATCGCGGGCACGGGGAGGTTCGCGCAGCTGCACGCGGCCTGGCGCGACTCGCTCGTGTAGAGAATCCTGTTTCTGTTCCGACCCATCGGTGAAAGGAGCACGACAATGACAACGACAATCACCCCCTTCCTCTGGTTCGACAACGACGCGGAGGAGGCGTTCGCGTTCTACGCGACGCTGTTCCCCGAGACGCGGCTCGTCGACGGATCGCGCGGCCCCGACGGCGCGTTCTTCTTCGGCACGTTCGAGCTGCTCGGCAAGCGGGTCATGGCGATGAACGCCGGGCCGGTCTTCCCGCACACCGAGGCGTTCTCGTTCTTCACGATGGTCGACGACCAGTCCGAGGTCGACCGCCTGTGGGACGCCCTCACCGCCGACGGCGGCGAGGAGTCGCAGTGCGGCTGGCTCAAGGACAGGTTCGGCGTCTCGTGGCAGATCGTGCCCGAGGCCCTCATGCGCCTGCAGCAGGGTCCGGATGCGGCGGCGGCCCAGCGCGTCACGCAGGCCATGCTCGGCATGCGCAAGATCATCGTGGCCGACCTCGAGGCCGCCTACGCGGGCTGATCCCCGTCGCATCCTGCGGGCAGGTCGGCGAGGTGCGGCGAACGTTCCGCGCACCTCGCACGCCTGCGCGCAGGATGCGGGCTCGCTACGGGGTGTGCCGGGCGAGCTCGAGGTCGACGCGGTACACGCCGTCGCGGCTCCAGCGCAGGGGCGTGCCCTCCGCGCGGTAGTGCTCGAGCGCGCGCGTCTCATGATCGACCGGGGGATGCCCGCTCGCCCGTACGACGCGCCACCAGGGCTGGTCCGACCCGTAGTGCGCCATGACGGTGCCGACCGCACGCGCAGCGCGGGAGCCGATGGCGGCCGCGACGTCGCTGTACGCCATGACCCTGCCCTCGGGGATGGACTCGACGACCGCGAGCACAGCGGAGATGAAGTCCGGGGCCGGACTACGCACTGAGCTTGAGCTCGCCGATGCTCTCGCCGTACTGGGTCTCGCCCACGATGCTGAAGCCCACGCGCAGGAAGAACTGCTCGGGGCCGTCCTCTCCGGGCTCCCAGATGGCCGTGAGGCGCTCGAAGCCGCGGCTGCGGGCCTCGTCGGCGAGGGCCCACACGGCGAACTTGCCGACACCCGTGCCCTGGGCATCCGACGCGACGGTCACGCGCCAGACGCAGCTGCGGAACTCGGGCTGCAGGGCCTCCGGGTCGAAGTTGCCGCGGATGAACCCCACGACCTTGTCGCCCTCGAGCACGACCCGCGGCCACGACGTGACGGGGTTGAGGAAGCTGTCGGCGATGGCGTAGGAGGGAGGCGTGACGAACTGCTCCTGCCCGCGGCGCAGCGTCAGATTGTTCGCCGCGACGATGGTCTTGGCGGACAGTTCTTCGAGTCGCAGTTCAGCCATGCGAACAGCGTAACAGCACCCAAAAGTATCTCGATATCGAGATACTTCGATGAGCGAGTATGCTGTTCTCGGCCCAAAAGACTAAGGAGTTCAGCTTGCCCAAGATCAAGGTAGAAGGCACCGTCGTCGAGCTCGACGGCGACGAGATGACGCGCATCATCTGGCAGAAGATCAAGGACACCCTGATCCACCCGTACCTCGACATCAACCTCGAGTACTACGACCTCGGCATCGAGCACCGCGACGCGACCGACGACCAGGTCACGATCGACGCGGCCCACGCCATCCAGAAGCACGGCGTCGGCGTCAAGTGCGCGACGATCACGCCCGACGAGGCGCGCGTCGAGGAGTTCGGCCTCAAGAAGATGTGGAAGAGCCCGAACGGCACCATCCGCAACATCCTCGGCGGCGTCATCTTCCGCGAGCCGATCATCATCTCGAACATCCCGCGCCTGGTGCCCGGATGGAACAAGCCCATCATCATCGGCCGCCACGCGTTCGGCGACCAGTACCGGGCCACCGACTTCCGCTTCGCGGGCGCGGGCAAGCTCGAGGTGAGCTTCACGCCGGAGGACGGTTCCGAGCCCCTCAAGTTCGAGGTCTTCCAGGCGCCCGGCGACGGCGTCGCCCAGGTGCAGTACAACCTCGACGAGTCGATCCAGGACTTCGCGCGCGCCTCGCTCAACTACGGCCTCTCGCGCAACTACCCCGTGTACCTCTCCACGAAGAACACCATCCTCAAGGCGTACGACGGCCGCTTCAAGGACATCTTCGAGGAGATCTTCGTCACGGAGTTCAAGGAGAAGTTCGACGCCGCCGGCCTGACCTACGAGCACCGCCTCATCGACGACATGGTCGCCTCGGCCATGAAGTGGGAGGGCGGCTACGTCTGGGCGTGCAAGAACTACGACGGCGACGTGCAGTCCGACACCGTCGCCCAGGGCTTCGGCTCGCTCGGCCTCATGACCTCTGTGCTCTCCGTGCCGGACGGCTCGGTCGTCGAGGCGGAGGCCGCGCACGGCACGGTCACGCGCCACTACCGCCAGCACCAGCAGGGCAAGCCCACGTCGACCAACCCCATCGCGTCGATCTACGCGTGGACCCGTGGCCTGTCGCACCGCGCAAAGCTCGACAACAACCCCGAGCTCGCGACGTTCGCCGAGACCCTCGAGGATGTCGTCATCAAGTCGGTCGAGGCCGGGCACATGACGAAGGACCTCGCGCTCCTCGTCGGCCCCGACCAGAAGTGGGAGACCACCGAGGAGTTCCTCGACACGCTCGACAAGAACCTCGCGGCCAGGCTCGCCTAGCCACGAGACGACGAGAGCCCCGGGCGGATGCCCGGGGCTCTCGTGTTCGGGGGGACTACTCCGCGGCGACCTCGGGGGCCGCGGCGACGCCGGCGACGACGACCTTGCGCGGCTTGGCCTTCTCGGCGACGGGGAGGGTCACGGTGAGCACGCCGTCGCGGTAGTCCGCGGCGATGTTCTCGGTGTCGATGCTCTCGCCGAGGCGCAGCTTGCGCACGACGGCGCCCGACTGGCGCTCGCGGGAGAGCCACGTCGCGCCCTCGACGGAGGGCGCGGTGCGCTGCGCGCGCACCGTGAGGATGCGGCCGTCCACGTCCACATCGATGGAGCCGGCGTCGACGCCGGGCAGGTCGACGGAGAGCACGACGTTCTCGTCGGTGCGGTACAGGTCGACGGCGGCGAGGCGCGTGGACGAGGGGGTGAAGGCGACGCGGCGGGCGTCGCGGTAGGGCGCGTAGGCGACAGTCATGATTACTCCAGCTATGGTCTGAAACTTGAGCCGGTATGACTCAACTCATGAAGTGTAAGCAGACGTGTGCCCCGGATATGTCCCTGTTCGCCCCAGGCTTAGCGGGCGGCGATGCCGGGTCAGGCCTTGTCGCGCTGGGGGTAGATCGTCACGCCCCGGGAGAGGTCGTCGACGAAGCCGGCGATCTTGCGCGCCCGAGTCTCCGCGCGCTTCACGTTGCCGATGCGGAACAGCACGGCGAACCGGTTCTGCGAGTTCAGCGTCTCGAAGAACGCTGCCGCCGCGGGGTTCGCGTCGAGCGCCGCACGCAGGTCGTCGGGCACGGGGTTGCCCTTCTGGCGGTACGCCGCATCCCACCGCCCGTCGGCCTTCGCCCTGTCGACCTCGAGCTGCCCGCCCTCGCGCATGCGGCCCTCGGCGATGAGCTTCTCGACGTACTCGCGGTTGACCTGCGACCACGTGCTGCGCGCGCGGCGCGGGCTGTACGCCTGCAGGAAGTAGTCGTCGTCGAGGCCGTTGCGCTGCCCGTCGATCCATCCGAAGCACAGCGCGACCTGCAGCGAGTCGGCGACGAGGATGCCCGGCTTCGCCGACCCTGTCTTCCGCACGCGCAGCCGAACGCCCACGGGGCTCGGGGAGCCCTCGAGGTAGCGCTCCCACTCGAGGATGTCGTCGAGCTCGAGGATGGGCTTGTCGGAGACCGCGGCCATCCCGTCAGGCTACCGGCCCGCCCCTCGTGTCTCGCAGATTTCCCTGTGTCTCGCTAATCTGCTCGACTCGTGGAACTCTGCGAGACACGAGGGGCACGCGAGGGGCGCGCGACGGGCACGCGACGGGCACGCGACGGGCACGCGGCGGGTACACGAGGGGTAGACGACGGGCAGGTCAGTAGCCCGAGAAGTAGTCCGCGTGCACGCGGCGGGCGCCCTGCGACCGCAGGGCGCGGCGCAGGTCGTTCACGAGCGCGGGCGGCCCGGAGACGAACGCCCTGCGCGTCGCCGCGTCGGGCACCGCGGATGCCAGGCGCTCACCCGTGACGCGTCCCTCGCCGCCGTACACCCAGCCCGCGGGCAGCGTGCCGGGCTCCGGTCCGTACAGCACGACGCGCGCGCCCGAGCGCTCGAGCAGCTCGCGGTAGGGGAGCGGGCCCGTGGCGCTCGTGGCGTACACGAGCACGACGTCGCGCTTCTCGCCGCGCTCGACGGCGTGGGCGAGCTGGCTCGCGAAGGGCGTGATGCCGATGCCGCCCGCGACGAGCAGCAGGGGCTTCGCGACATCCCGGGGCAGAGCGAAGTCGCCGCCCACGCTCGTGCCGTGCACGACAGCACCGGGCTCGAGGGCCAGGAGTGCGTGCTTGAAGCTGCTCGCCTTCGTGGGCATCGTGATGGCGAACGTGAGGGGGCCGGTCTCGCTCGGCGCTGACGCTATCGAGAAGTAGCGCCGCCGGCCGCGGAAGTCGACCTTGGTGTGCGGGATCGTGAGCTCCATGTACTGGCCCGGGAGGAAGCGCACGCGGCGGGCGGGCTGGAACGCGAGCTCCCACGTCGTGTCGTTGAGCTGGGTCTTGCCGAGGTAGGTGAGCCGGATGCCCCGGCGCTGGCCCACGAGGAACGCGAGCAGGTTGCCGACGAGCAGGGCGAACTGCGGCGTGTTCGACACGAGGCCCACGCTGAACGGGATGGTCGTCAGGAGCGCCACGATGCCCGCCTCGAGGAGCTGCTGCCAGCGGCGCGGCGGGAGGGTGAGGGGCTCGCTGAGCATGAAGCCCGCGAAGAACACTGCGGGGGAGGAGAGGAAGAACGTCGACACGGCGTCGAGCGGCGGGAAGCCCGCCACGAGGTTGCGCACGACGACCGCCGCGAGGCCGACGAGCACGAAGACGACGCCCAGGGTCAGCCGCTGGGTGCGGTACAGGATGAGCAGCGCGCCGAGTGCGACGGGCACGAGCAGGTAGGGCGTCCCGACCCACCACTGCGCGAAGGGCGCTCCGCCGATGCCCGCGTAGGCGAGCAGCCCGACGACGAACACGCCCACGGCCGCGGGGTTGAAGATGTGGCGGCCGCGCACGGCCACGAGGTACTTGGAGATGCTCGCGAGCACGCCCGCCGCAGCGATCCAGAGCAGGCCGAGGTCGAGGCTCGGCGGGATGATGAAGAAGATCAGGAGCGCCGTGATGTGCGACGACTCGTAGTGCGGCTCGACGCGCAGCACACGCGAGATCGCGAAGTTCGACGCGTTCGTCGCGACGATCGCGACGGCCGCGGACGCGACCATGGCGAGCGGGTCGGTGAGCCCGATGAGGTTGAGCGACGGCACGAGGAACGTGAGCAGCGACAGCACGAACGCGATGACGGCGATGCCGATGAGGCTGAGCAGCACCGTGCGGTACATCGTCACCCTGCCGGTGCTGCGGTCGAGCCACTGCTTCATGTGAACAACTCCCCGTCGAAGGATGGCGAGAACTCTACTCGCCCGGTCGAGAACATGCGTACGTATGAGAAGTCGAACTCCGCGGCCAGCCGGTCGGGGCTCGCGAAGAACAGCGCGGTCGAGAGCCCGTCGGCCTCGAGGGCGGTGGGCGCGATCGCCCACGTCGCGATGACGTCGTTCGTCGGCAGGCCCGTCGTCGCGTCGATCACGTGGTGCAGGCCGGCGCCCCAGCGGCGCCGGTTCGTCGCCGACGAGCAGATGGCGCCGTCGCGCACGAGCGCGATCCCGATGGCCTTGGTGGTGTCGAGGGGATGCTCGAGCCCCACCCTCATCGTCGCAGCGCCCCGCTGTCGGATGTCCCCGCTGCCGTCGACGATGTACTCCTCGTGGCCTGCCGCGTCGAGCATCCCGGCCACGATGTCGACGAGGTAGCCCTTGCCGGCGGCACCCACGTCGAGCGTCACGGGGCGGACCGTGCTGAGCGCCGACCCGTCCCACGCGATCGCGTCCTCCCACGCGGGCACCGTCGTGCGGGTCCCGCTCGGGCGCAGCGAGTACGCGCGGTCGTAGCCGAGCTCCTCGAGCGCTCGCCCGACGAGCGGGGTCATGGCCCCGTCCGTCGCCGCGTAGAGCCGGCGGTAGATGTCGAACAGCGCGGGGGCCTCGTCAGGGAAGGGCCAGACGCCGGGCTCGCGCGCGATGCGGGCGACGAGCGAGTCGTCGCGGAAGCGCGACCAGGTCAGGTCGAAGCGCGCGATGCGCTCGTGGATCGCGGCCTCGAGCTCGGCCGCGATCGGCACGGCGCTGTCGATCTCCCAGCCCGTGCCGATCGCCTCGAAGGCGAGCCTATGCAGCAGCGTCGGCCTTGATGAGCTCGACCGCCTTGTTGAAGCCGCCGCTCGTGAGCGACGAGCCGCCGACCTTGTCGACCTTGATCTCGTCGATGTTCTTGCCCACGACCACGCCCGCGATGCCGTCGGCGAACTCGCCCTGGTGCTGCTTGGCCTGCGGGTCGGTCGCGTGGCCGGTGACCTCGACGGCCGTGATGACGTTGTCGGCGAGGGTGATCGTGACGTCGACGGTCTCCGTGCCGCTCGGCGCGGAGTAGTCCGCGCTCTCGGTGTAGGTGCCGTCGGCGTAGGTGCCCGAGGTGGTCGTGCCGGTGTCGGTCGTGCCCGAGTCGGTGGTGCCCGAACCGGTGTCGGTCGTGGCGGCGGGGGTGGAGCATCCGGCCAGGGCGCCGACGAGGGCGAGGCCGCCGATCACGGCGGTTGCGGTGGTGGACGTGCGCATGGGGCTCCTTGCTCGGGAAACGGTTGTCGATACAAGCATGTCGTATCGGGTGTCCGAATCCTTGGGCCTGGCTGGGTGTTCGCCCTGAATGGATTTCTGGTTCTACCCCCACACGGGGGACATTCCGGGTTATGGTCGAAAGTGCGCAGGCCCGAACTGCCTCCCGGTAACCACCTTTCACGAGAAGGAAATCCAGTGAGATCAACGAACGGGCGCACTCTGCTGCGCCGTCCCATCAGAACATTCCTTGCCGTCGCCGCTGGCGCGGCGGTGGTCGCGACGGGGCTCATCGCGGCCCCCGCGAACGCCGCGTCGCCAGCGGGTGGAGCTTTCCAGAACGGCGGCCAGACGAGCTTCGAACCGGGGCGGTACATCGTCACGCTCGTCGACGACTCCGTGGCCACCTACGACGGCGGCATCCCCGGATACCCGGGCACCCAGCCCGACGAGGGCGACCAGCTCAACGCGCGCAGCGCGCCCGTCGCCGACTACAGCGACTACCTCTCCGACAAGCAGCAGGCCGTGGCGGATGCCGCGGGCGTCTCCATCGACGTCTCGTACACCCTGGCCCTCAACGCCTTCTCGGCAGACCTCTCCTCGGCGCAGGCCGCGCAGCTCGTCGCCGACCGCGACGTGCTCGCGGTGACCCCGGACGAGATCAAGCACATCACCGCGACCCCCTCGACGTCCTTCCTCGGGCTCGACGGCCCCGGCGGGGTGTGGGAGTCGATCGGCGGAGCCGACCAGGCCGGGGACGGCGTGGTCCTCGGCGTGCTCGACACGGGCATCGCGCCCGAGAACCCGGCGTTCGCGGGCGACCCCCTCGCGGGATCGTCCAACCCGAGCACCGACGGCACGACCATCACTTTCGCCAAGGGCGACGGCGGCACGTTCCACGGCGTGTGCGAGGCCGGTGAGCAGTTCACCGCGGACGACTGCTCGACGAAGATCATCGGCGCGCGCTACTACCTCGACGGCTTCGGCGCAGCCAACATCGGCGACACCTCGACCGGCCCCGGCGAGTTCGTCTCGCCGCGCGACGGCGACGGGCACGGATCGCACACCTCGAGCACGGCGGCCGGCAACGTCGCGACTCCCGCGAGCGTGGGCGGCATCGACTTCGGCACCATCACGGGCGTCGCGCCCGCGGCCAAGATCGCCGTGTACAAGGTGTGCTGGTCGGGCCCCGACCCGTCGGTGCAGACGGACGACGGATGCTCGACGACCGACCTGCTCTCGGGCATCAACCAGGCCGTGGCCGACGGCGTCGACGTCATCAACTACTCGATCGGCGGCGGAGCGGCGCAGACCACGTACTCCGCGACGGACGACGCCTTCCTCGGCGCCGCCTCCGCGGGCATCTTCGTCGCCGCCTCGGCGGGCAACGACGGCCCCGGCGCCTCCACCCTCGACAACGCGTCGCCGTGGATCACGACCGTCGCGGCCTCGACGATCCCCAGCTACGAGGCGACGGCCACGCTCGGCGACGGGCAGGCCTTCGCGGGCGCGTCGATCACCGTGAACATGGACCCGGAGGCGGAGCCGCTCACGGCGCCGCTGGTGAACTCGACGGCGGTCGCCGTCGAAGGCGCGGACGCGGCCCTGTGCGCGCCCGACTCCCTCACCGACGCCGCCGCCGGGAAGATCGTCGTGTGCGACCGCGGCACGTACGGCCGGGTGGCCAAGTCGGCGGAGGTCGCCCGGGTGGGCGGCGTCGGCATGATCCTCGTCAACGTCACCCCCGGCTCGATCGACACCGACTTCCACTCCGTGCCGACCGTGCACCTCGACTCGACCTACAACGAGGCCGTGCACACGTACGCGGCCACGGAGGGCGCGACCGCGACGTTCACGACGGGCAACTCGACGAGCTACTCGCCGCCGACCCCGCAGATCGCGGGCTTCTCGTCGCGCGGCCCCGTGCTCGCCGACGGCAGCGACCTGCTCAAGCCCGATATCGCGGCGCCCGGCGTCTCGATCCTCGCGGCGGGACCGAACCAGGAGGGCGGCGAGCCGACCTACGAGTTCCTGAGCGGCACGTCGATGGCGGCCCCGCACATCGCGGGCCTCGCCGCGCTCTACCTCGGTGAGCGGCCCAACGCCACCCCCGCCGAGATCAAGTCGGCGATGATGACGACGGCATACGACACGCTGGATGCCGACGGCAACACCGTCACCGACCCCTTCGCGCAGGGTGCCGGCCACGTCGACCCGACGCGGTTCTTCGAGCCGGGCCTGCTGTACCTCAACGGCAAGCTCGACTGGTACGCCTACCTGCAGGGCCTCGGCTACGACGCGGGGGTGGAGCCGATCGACGGCAGCAACCTCAACCTCGCGTCGATCTCGATCGGAGCCCTCACCGCGCCGGAGACCGTCACGCGCACCGTGACCTCCACGCAGGCGGGCACGTTCGACGCGAGCGTCGAGGGCCTCGACGGCATCGACGCGACCGTCGAGCCCGCGCAGCTCACGTTCGGCGCGGCGGGGGAGTCGCAGACGTTCACCGTGACGTTCTCGCGCACCTCCGCACCGCTCGACGAGTTCACGACGGGCTCGCTCACGTGGACCTCGGGCGACACCACAGTCCGCAGCCCCATCGCCGTGCAGCCCGTCACGATCGTCGCGCCCGCGTCGGTCGAGGGCGAGGGCGTCACGGGCTCGGTGTCGGTGGAGGTCACGCCGGGCGGCGACGGGGAGATCCCGCTGTCGACGTCGGGCCTCTCCGCGGGCACCCTGCTCGGCCACGACACCGGGGTGACCGGTGACGGCGCCACGTACACGACCGTCGTGCCCGAGGGCGCCGAGTTCGCGAGGTTCGACCTCGACGCGCTCGACGACACCACCGACCTCGACCTGACCGTGTACCTGCTCGACGGCGACGGCAACCCCGTCGCGGGCTGGCAGTCGGCGACGGGCTCGGCCGACGAGCGCGTCGACCTGGCGTTCCCCGAGGCCGGCACCTACCAGGTGCTCGTCGACGTGTTCAGCGCCCCCGACGGCGTGACGTGGGATGCGACGGCCACCGCCGTCGTGCCGGGCGGCGCGCCGCTCGTGCTCGACCCCGCCGTGCTCACGGCGACGCAGGGCGTGCCCACGAGCTACACGGCCTCGTGGGCGGACCTCGCGCCGAACAGCACCTACCTCGGCGTCGTGAACTACGGCGACACCGGTGCGACGACCGTCGTGCAGGTGACGACGGGCGACGCCGTGGAGCCGGGCACGCCGCTCAACACGAGCCCGCCGACGATCTCGGGCACGCCGCAGGTGGGCAAGAAGCTCACCGCGTCGCCGGGGGAGTGGGACACCGAGGGCCTCACCTTCGCGTACCAGTGGCAGGCGGACGGCGCCGACATCGCGGGAGCGACCTCGGCGACCTACAAGGTCCGTCCCGCCGACCAGGGCAAGAGCCTCACGGTCGTCGTGACGGCCACGAAGGGCGACCTGCCCCCGGGCACCGCGACCTCGGAGGCCGTGGTCGTGAAGTACTCCTCCACAGTCAAGGCCTCGCTGAGCCGGTCGGTGTACTTCTCCTGGCAGTCGTCGACCGCGACGATCACGGTCGACAGCCCCGCCGAGGCCGCTCCCACGGGGACCGTGACGCTCACGGTCGCCGGCAAGACGGTCACGGGCGCGCTGTCGAACGGGGTGGTGAAGCTGCAGCTGCCGAAGGTGGGCTCGGGCATCCACGCCGTCAAGGTCGCCTACAGCGGTGACGCGACGACGACGCCGAGCTCGACCACGAAGGTGATCTGGGTGGTCTTCTAGCCCCCGTCGCGAGCGGCGGGTTCTCCGCGGCCCGGGCCATGACGGCCCCCACGGCCGCGGGGAACCCGCCGCTCCTCCCTATGTAACGGCCATGTAAACGTGCGAGAAACTCCTTGCCAAGAGTTTGTTCGTAAGGTTTACTAACAAACATGACGACGGGGTTCACGACCGGCCGGGCACTGCGCCCCACGACGAAGGTGCTGCCCGAGCACGCCCGTGGCCACAACCGCTCCCTCGTGCTGCAGACGCTCTACCGTGCCGGCCAGCAGAGTCGGGCGGACATCGCCCGCGAGACGGGCCTTACCCGCGTCACGGTGTCCGACCTCGTCGCAGAGCTCATCGCCGAGGGGCTCGTCGTCGAGACCGGCCAGCGCGAGGATGCCCGCCCCGGCAAGCCCGCGACGCTCCTCGACCTCGACCGCACGTCGTTCCAGATCCTCGGCATCGACCTGAGCGAGTACGCGATCTTCCGCGGCGCCGTGCTCGACCTCGACGGCCAGATCCTGCACCGCGCCGAGCTGCCCCTCGCCGGCGCCACGGGCAAGGATGCGACGGCCCTCGTCATCCGCCTCGCGGAGTCCCTGCTCGCCCAGGCGACGCTGCCGGTGCTCGGCCTCGGCGTCGGATCCCCCGGCATCGTCGACCTCGCGGGCGTCGTGCTCTCGGCACCGAACCTCGGGTGGGTCGGGGAGGACCTGCAGGGCATCCTCGCCACACGCTTCGCGCTGCCGGTGGTCGTCGCCAACGACGCCAACGCCGCGGCGCTCGCCGAGCACAGCTTCGGCGACGCGGACAGCGACATGATGCTCGTCAAGGTCGGCCACGGTGTCGGCGCGGGCCTCCTGCTCGACGGCGTGCCCCTCTTCGGCAGCCGCTTCGCCGCCGGGGAGATCGGCCACGTCGTCGTCGGCACCGACGGCGGCCTCGAGTGCGTGTGCGGCAAGCACGGCTGCCTCGAGACCTGGCTGTCGACCCCGCGGCTCGAGAAGGCGATCGCCGCCGACCCGCAGTCCCGGGACGAGATCGTGACGGAGGCCGGGCAGCGCCTCGGCATCGCCCTCGCCCCCGTCGTCGGAGCGCTCAACCTCGCCGAGGTCGTGCTGAGCGGTCCGACAGAACTACTTGATGGCCCGCTCGCCCGAGCGACCATCGACACGCTCCGCTCGCGCACGATGGCCGAATTCCACGGCGATCTCACGCTGCGGATGACAACGCTCGGCGAGGACATCGTCATGCGCGGCGCTGCCGTGATGGTCCTCTCTGCGCAACTCGGGGTCTCGTAACCCCACGGCACCACCCTTGCACCATCCCCCATCCATAGAAGGAAGACACAATGAAGCGAAAGATCGGACTGGTCGCAGCCGCGACCGCCGCACTCGTCGTTCTCGCCGGGTGCTCCACCACGCCGGCTCCTGCAGAGGAGTCGGCCGACGGCCAGAACATCACCCTCTGGCTCATGGGCGGTGACACCCCGGATGCGCTGCGCGACTACCTTAAGACCGAGTACGCGGACGCAACCGGGGGCACCCTTACCATCGAGCAGCAGGACTGGTCGGACGCTCTCTCGAAGCTGACCACCGCGCTGCCCGATGCCGAGAATACTCCGGACGTGACCGAGATCGGGAACACCTGGTCGCCCACGTTCACCACGGTGGGCGCGTTCTCCGACATCACCGACATGTACGACGAGCTCGGCGGCAGCAAGCTGCTGCAGTCGTTCGTCGATGTCGGCGCCGTCGACGGTGCCAACTACGCCCTGCCGTACTACTTCGGCTCGCGCTACATCTTCTACCGCAAGGACATCTGGGCCGCTGCCGGCCTCGAGGTCCCGAAGACGCTCGCCGAGTTCAACGAGGATGCGGCCAAGCTCAAGACCGCCACGCAGTCCGGCTTCTACATCGGCGGCGAGGACTGGCGCAACGGCATCTCGTGGATCTTCGCCAACGGCGGAGAGCTCGCGGTCAAGGACGGCGACACCTGGAAGTCGAGCCTCTCCGACGCCAAGACGGTCGAGGGCCTGACGCAGCTGCAGAAGCTGTTCGCCGACGCCTCGCTCGCCCCGGCCACCGAGGCTGACAGCACCCCGTGGGTCAACATCAACAACAACGCCGCGACGGGTGCGCCCGAGGCCGCGACGATCATCGCTCCCGGATGGGCGCACTGGTCGATCGGCGACCTCACGCCCGACCCCAAGGACAGCACGAAGACCGTCGCGACGTGGAACGACGCGACCTTCGGCAACTTCGTCCTCCCGGGTGTCGACGGTGGCGCAGCCCCCGTCTTCGCCGGTGGCTCCAACATCGCGATCTCGGCGGCCAGCAAGAACCAGGCCGGCGCCCGCGAGCTCATGAAGATCATCTTCTCCGAGGAGTACCAGAACATGCTCGGCGCGAACGGCCTCGGCCCGGCGAACACGGACTACACGTCCTCGCTCGGCGACGACCAGTTCGCCAAGGCCCTCGCTGAGTCGGCCAAGGACTCGAAGCTCACCCCCGCCGCTCCCGGCTGGGCCGCTGTCGAGGGCTCGGGCCTGCTCGAGGAGTTCTTCGGCAAGGTGAACGCCGGTGGCGACATCAAGGCGCTCGCCAAGGAGTACGACGAGAAGATCGACGCCCTGATCAACGGCTAGTACCCCTGTAGTACCCCGGCTGGGCGGCGTGCCAGCGCCGCCCAGCCGGAACCCCCACCTCTTCCCCCACCTGCCGAAAGGAGGCCCCGTCATGTCCGCGATCAGCCCCGTCCGCCGCCGCGGCCTCCGCGCCCCGCACTTCCTGCTCATCCCCTCGATCGTCATCCTCGTGCTCGGCATGGGCTACCCGATGATCTGGCAGGTCGTCACCTCGTTCCAGAAGTTCGGCCTGCAGCAGCAGTTCGGCAAGCCCGCCGACTTCGTGTGGTTCGACAACTACATCAAGCTCGCGACGGATCCCCAGCTGTGGGTCGTCGTCGCCAAGTCCCTCGCCTTCTGCGTCATCACGGCGTTCATCACGCTCGTCGTCGGCACGCTGCTCGCCCTGCTCATGACCGCGGTCACGAAGACCGCCCGCCTCATCCTGCAGATCGCGCTCCTGCTCGCGTGGGCCATGCCCGTCGTCTCAGCCATGACCGTGTGGATCTGGCTCTTCGACCGCCGCCGCGGCGCCATCAACTACCTGCTCGACATGATCCCGGGCGTCGAGATGAACCGGTTCGACTGGCTCTCCACGCCCCTGACGTTCCTGCTCGTCGCGTGCATCATCGTCGTCTGGATGAGCGTGCCCTTCGTCGCCTTCTCGCTCTACGCGGGCCTCACCCAGGTCTCCGAGGAGGTCATGGAGGCCGCCCAGCTCGACGGGGCGAACGGCTGGCAGCGGTTCTGGGGCATCATCGCCCCGATGATCCGCCCGGTCATCTCGATCGTGCTGCTGCTGCAGCTCATCTGGGATCTGCGCGTCTTCACGCAGATCAAGCTCCTGCAGGATGCCGGTTCGAAGTCGGGCGACTACGACCTGCTCGGCACCTACATCTACAAGCTCGGCACGAGCGCCCAGGACTTCGGGATGGCGTCGGCCGTCTCCATCCTCGTGCTCGCCATCACGATCGCCCTGAGCTGGTTCTACATCCGCTCGCTGCTCAAGGAGGACGAGGCATGAACCGCCTGCGCCCCTCGAAGGTGCTCTGGAGCATCCTCGCCATCGTCGTGGCCGCCCTATGGGCGTTCCCCGTCTACTGGATGGTGAGCTCGTCGTTCATCCCGACCGCCGTGCTGCAGTCGTTCATCCCGACGTTCTTCCCGACCAACCCCACCCTGAGCAACTTCACCGGGGCCGTGGCCGACGGCTCGTTCTGGAGCGCGCTCGGCATGAGCGTCGCCGTGACCCTCACGGTCGTGGTGTTCTGCATCCTGTTCGCGTTCCTCGCCGCGATCGCGATCAGCCGGTTCCGGTTCCGCGGCCGCCGCAGCTTCCTCATCGCCGTGCTCATCGTGCAGATGCTACCCGCGGAGGGGCTGTTCATCGCGCAGTACAAGATGGTCGCGAGCGTGCACCTGCTCGACACCGTCATCGGCGTGAGCGTCATCTACATCGCGGCCGTCGTGCCCTTCACGGTGTGGATGCTGCGCGGCTTCGTCGCGGGCATCCCGGCCGACCTCGAGGAGGCGGCCATGGTCGACGGCCTCAGCAGGTTCGGCGCGTTCATGCGCATCACCTTCCCGCTGCTCGCGCCGGGCCTCGTCGCGTCGGGCGTCTACGCCTTCCTGCAGGCGTGGAACGAGTTCACGGTCGCCCTCGTGCTGCTGCCCTCCGAGGCCGCGCAGACCCTGCCGCTGTGGCTGCGCGGGTTCGTGCAGGCGTCGGCGACGCGCGAGACCGACTGGGGCCAGGTCATGGCCGCGTCGACGCTCGTCGCCGTGCCCGTCATCATCTTCTTCCTCATCGTGCAGGGCCGTCTCACGTCGGGGCTCGTGAGCGGGGCGGTGAAGGGATGACCCTCCTCACCACGGGCACGCTCCGGGTCGGGATCGATATCGGAGGGACGAAGACCGACGCCGTCGCGATCACCGCGTCGGGGGAGGTCGTCGAGCAGCTGCGCCTGCCCACGGGCTTCGGGCCGGATGCCGTGCTCGAGACCGCGATCGCCGCCGTGACCCAGCTCTCCGAGCTCACCCACACCGACGTCGCCGGCTTCTCGTCGATCGGCATCGGCATCCCCGGGGCCGTCGACGCGTCGACGGGCCGCGTCACGCACGCCGTGAACCTCGGGCTCGAGGGCCTCGAGCTCGGCGCGGAGCTCACGCGCCGCCTCGGCCGCCCCGTGCGGATCGACAACGACGTGAACGCCGCGGCCCTCGGCGCGTTCCACCTGCTCGACAAGCAGGACACCCACTCCATGGCCTACCTCAACCTCGGCACGGGCCTCGCGGCGGGCATCGTCATCGAGGGCAGGGTGTGGCGCGGGGCGCGCGGCACCGCGGGCGAGATCGGCCACATCCCCGTCGACCCGCACGGGCCCGAGTGCCCGTGCGGCCAGCGCGGCTGCCTCGAGATGCTCGCCTCCGGCTCCGCCATCGCCCGGCAGTGGCCCACCGACGACCCCAAGCCCGCGCGCGCCCTGTTCGCGGCCGCCGAGGCGGGCGACCCTCGCGCCGTCGAGGTGCGCCAGCGCTTCGTCGACAGCGTCGCGGCGGCCGTGAGGATCCTCGTGCTCACCGTCGACGTCGACAGCGTCGTCATCGGGGGAGGCCTGTCGTCCCTCGGCCCCGTGCTCCTCGACGACGTGCGCGCGGTCCTGGCATCGTGGGAGTCGGTCTCGCCCTTCCTCGCCTCCACGGCGCTGAGCTCGCGCGTCGCCATCGTCCCCGTCGAGTTCCCCGCCGCGGCAGTCGGCGCAGCACTGGTAGGAGTGGCCTAGTGGCCGAGGTCGTCATCGTCGGGTCTGCGGAGGACGCGGGGCAGGTCGCCGCGGACGCCATCGAGCACCTCGTGCGCGCCAACCCGCGCGCGGTGCTGGGGCTCGCGACCGGTTCCACGCCCCTCACGACCTGGCGGGCCCTCGCGGCGCGCGGCCTCGACCTCTCGCAGGTGCGGGGGTTCGCGCTCGACGAGTACGTGGGGCTGCCGGCCGGGCATCCCGAGTCGTACCGCTCGGTCATCACGCGCGAGGTCGTCGAGCCGCTGGGCCTCACCCCGGAGCTCGTGCGCGTGCCCGCCGACAGTGGACCCATCGAGACCGCGGGCGCCGACTACGAGGCCGCGATCGAGGCGGCGGGCGGTGTCGACCTGCAGATCCTGGGCATCGGCCGCACGGGCCACATCGGCTTCAACGAGCCCGGCTCGTCGTTCGCCTCGCTCACGCGCGTCAAGACCCTCACGGAGCAGACGCGTATCGACAACGCGCGCTTCTTCGACTCGCCCGAGGATGTGCCGCGCCACTGCGTCACGCAGGGCCTCGGCACCATCCTGCGCGCGCGCCATCTCGTGCTGCTCGCCTTCGGCGCCGCCAAGGCCGCGGCGCTCGCGGGCGCCGTCGAGGGACCGCTCACCGCGTCGCTGCCCGGCTCGGCGATCCAGCTGCACCCGCGCGTGACCGTCATCGTCGACGAGGCTGCCGCCTCCGAGCTGCAGCACGCCGACTACTACCGCTACGCGTGGGAGCACCGCCTCCCGTGGGAGCGCCTCTAGCCCCGTCCCGCATCCTGCGCGCAGGTGGGCGAGATGGGCGGAACGTTCCGTGAAGCTCGCCACTCGGGCCGCAGCTCGCGGCCGGGTCTCGACGAGCCCGACCGGCGACTAGAGCAGCGCGCCGTCCGCCCACACCTGTGTGACGTGCCACGCGTGGTCGAGCACGACGGCGTCGGCGGCGCGGCCCGCGGCCAGCAGCCCGTGCCGGTCGTCGATCCCGAGCGCCCGCGCGGGGGTGAGCGTGAGCGCCGCGACAGCGTCGACGGGGGCGATGCCCGCCTCGGAGACGGCCATGCGCAGCGCCGCATCCTGGGTCAGGGTCGATCCGGCGATCGTGGTCGTGCCGCGCAGCATCGCGAGCCCGTTGCGCACCGCGACGGTGAGGTCGCCGAGCGTGTAGTCGCCGTCGGCCGAGCCGGCCGCCGCCATGGCGTCGGTGACGAGCGCGATACGTCCGGGCGCCTGCACGAACGCGAGGTGGGCGATGCGAGGATGCACGTGCTTGCCGTCGAGGATGAGCTCGAGCGTCACGCGCTCGTCGTCAAAGGCCGCGACCACGGGCCCGGGAGCGCGGTGGTGGATGCCCGGCATGGCGTTGAACGCGTGGGTGAGGATGCGCGCGCCCGCGTCGAACGCGCGCTTCGCGGTGTCCGCGTCGGCGACGGTGTGGCCCACGCCGACCGCGACGCCGGACTCCACGAGCACCTGCACGGCCTCGAGCGCGTTGGGCAGCTCGGGCGCGAGGGTGAGCTGGCGCAGCGTGCCGCGCGCGGCCTCGAGCAGCCGCTCGACGACGGCGGGCGTGGGCTCGAGCAGGTGCTGGGGGCTGTGCGCGCCGCGGTTGTCGGGGGAGAGGAACGGCCCCTCGAGGTGGGAGCCGAGGATGAGCGGGTCGCCCGCGGCCACGTCGGCGATCATGCCGAGCTGCTCGACGAGCGCATCGACGGGGTTGGCCACGAGGCTCACGACGGAGCGCGTCGTGCCGTGGGACCGGTGGGTCGCGAGGGCGGCGCGCAGGTCGTCCGCGCTGTCGTCGTAGGCGTGGCCGCCGCCGCCGTGACCGTGCAGGTCGATGAAGCCCGGCACGAGCCAGTGTCCGCCCACGTCGACGCTCTCGTCCGCGGCCGGGTGCTGCGGGCCGCTGCCGGTCGCCGTGATGGTGCCGTCGGCGACGAGCATCCAGAAGTCGTCGACCTGGCCGTGCGCGTCCAGCTTCCGGGCCGAGTGGAAGAGGATGCTCACGGCGCTCAGCCTATCGAGCGCGCGGCCTGCAGCCGGGAGAACGCGACCATGGCGAGGCCGCTCAGGATGAGCAGGAGCGCGACGAGCGGCGGCTCGGGCTCGGGTGCCGTGCTTCCCGTGTCGGGCAGGAGCGGCACGGCCTCGAGGGCGCCCATGTCGATGATGTTGATGATGCGCGCGAAGCCGCGCTGGTCGGTCGCCGGGTACAGGACGATCGCCGGGTTGCCGGCATCGATGACGGGGCTGCCGGGGGCGGGCAGGAGGGTCTTCGTCGATCCGCCGTTGTTCGCGAGCGTCCCGAGCTTCGGGTCGACGCCCGTGAGGTTGCCGGTGCCCGCGGCCAGCGCGGCATCGGTCACTGCATCCGTGGTGCCGATGAGGCTCCAGTCGATGATCGCCTGGCTTCCGGCCGTGGCCTCGATATCGGTCGCGGTGTTCTTTGCGACGATCGTGTGGCTCAGCAGGAACCGCACGGTGTCGGGCGACTGGATCGAGATGCCGCTCGGGCCGGTGCCCGTGTTGTCGGCGATGGTCGAGTGCGCGAAGACGTACACGGTGGGTTCGCCATTGCCCACGAGCGCGATGCCGCCGCTGCCGGCGGTGCCGATGTTGCCCGCGATTGTCGTGCTCTCGAAAGCGATGACGCTCGAGGCCGAGGACTGCCCGGTGTCGATCGAGAACACCGCTGCACCGTCGTCGCCCGTGTTGTTAGAGATCGTCGAGTCCTTCACGGAGATGACCGGCTCAGTGGCGCTCCCGGTCGTCGTCCACGTGTAGATCGCGAGGCCGGCGCCCTGAGGCGCGGAGTTGCCGTCGATGGTGGTGCGGGTGATCTCCACGCCCTCGACAGGAGCGTTGAACCCCACCTGTGAGAGGTGGATACCGCCGCCCGCATCGTCCGCGGAGTTGCCGCTCACGACGGAGTCAGTGAGGGAGAACTTCGCGGTCGCGCCCAGGACGGCGGCCACGTAGATGCCGCCGCCGAGCCCACTTCCGCCACTCGAGGCGGTGTTGCCCGTGATGCGCGAGTTGGTGACGGCGACGGTGCCGCCGTTCACGAGGGTCGGCTGCATACCGGCACCGCCGAGGGAGAAGTTGTCGGTGAAGTCGGAGTCGTCGATGGTGACGGTGGCGCCGTCGGAGTAGAGGTTGAGCCCGCCGACCGCGGCTGACGCAGTCGGGTTGTTGCCGTCGAAGATGCAGCGCCTGATGTCGACGGTGGCGCCGTTGCCGGAGTAGAACCCGGCGCCGCCGCTCGCGTTGTGGCTGAAGTTGTTGTCGGTCAGGGTCACGGCGGAGCCTGCGAGGAAGTTGCCGTCGAGGCCTATCTCGTTGTCGTCGGACGTCGAGCCCGAGACTGAGATCGTCTGCGAGCCGGCCATGTCGATATGGATGCCGGCGAAGTCGTTGCGCAGGAAGGTCGAATCGGTCACCGTGAGGTCGCCGTCGACGATGTGGAGGCCGTCGCCACCGTTGTCGACCGAGTCCACGCCGATGATGGTGAGATCGGAGTACTGGGAGACGATGCCGTTGTCGGGGAAGCCCGAGATGGTGAGGCGCGCGATCTCGATGTCCCAGCCCGGCAGCGTGCTCGCCTCGAAGCCTGAGCCCGCCCCCAGGAGGCTGCCGTCGATCGTGAGATCGGCCCTGTCCGGGCCGACGATCGTGATGTCGTCGGAGATGAGCGGCAGCGGGGTGGCGAGTGAGATGACCCACGGCGCGGCTCCCGACAGCGCAAACGTGATGACGTCGGCACCGGGGGTCGCGTTGGCGAGGGCGATGGCGTCGCGCAGCGTGTCGGGTCCGGCGTCGGCCGTGTCCATGACCGGGATCACCGTCGCCGACGCGGGCGCCGCGACCACGAGCACCCCGCCGAGACCCAGTCCGAGCGCGACGAGGCCCGCGAGGCTGCGGCGCAGAGCGGGCATGGGGCGTCCCTGGGTACGGGGGAGGTGGTAGCTCAGTGTACTGGCGCGGCGGGCGCGCGGGCATCCTCGTTACTTGAAGATGATGGTGCGCTCGCCGTCGAGCAGCACGCGGTTCTCGGCGAACCACTTCACGGCCTGCGTGAGCGTGCGCGACTCCTCGTCCTGGCCGATGGCCACGAGCTCCTGCCAGCTGCGCGAGTGGTCGACGCGCACGACGTTCTGCTCGATGATGGGGCCCTCGTCGAGGTCGCTCGTGACGAAGTGCGCCGTGGCCCCGATGAGCTTCACGCCGCGCGCGTGCGCCTGCTTGTAGGGGTTGGCGCCCTTGAAGCCCGGCAGGAACGAGTGGTGGATGTTGATGGCCCTGCCCTCGAGCGCCGCGCACAGCTCGGGCGAGAGGATCTGCATGTACCGGGCGAGCACGACGAGCTCGATGTCGTGCTCCTCGACGACCTCGAGCACGCGCTGCTCGAACGCGAGCTTCTGGCCCGGGCTCGTGACCGGGTGCGTCTCGAACGGCACGTCGTAGAACGACGCGAGCCCCTCGAGGTCGGAGTGGTTCGAGAGCACGAGCGGCAGGTCGACCGAGAGCTGGCCGGCGCGCTGGCGGTAGAGGATGTCGTTGAGGCAGTGCCCGGCCTTCGACACGAGCACGAGCGTGCGCAACGGGCGGCCGACCACGTCGAGCTGCCACTCCATGACGTACTTCTCGGTGACGGGGGCGAGCGCCGCCTCGAAGGCCTCGCGGGATGCCGACGACTCCACCTGCAGGCGCATGAAGAAGCGCCCCGTGTCGTCCGACGAGAACTGCTGCGACTCGGTGATGTTGCCCTCGGCCTGCACGATCGCACCGCTGATGGCGTGGACGATGCCCGGACGGTCCTCGCAGACGAGGGTGAGGATCCAGTGCGTGGTCACGCTTAAAGAGTAGGGCTTAGGCTGAACCAGATGAGCCAGGGCACCACCTCCAGCAAGCCGTTCCCCTGGACGGGGCTGTTCGTGCTCTCCGCCCTCATCTTCACGTCGGTCACGAGCGAGTTCCTGCCCACCGGCCTGCTGCCCGACATCGCGCGCGACCTCGACGTGAGCGAGTCGCAGGTCGGCCTGCTCATCACCGTCTTCGCCGCGACGGTCGTCGTGTCGGCGGCGCCGCTCACGGCGCTCACGCGGCGCTTCCCGCGCAAGTACCTCGTCATCGTCGTGCTCTTCGTCTTCATCGTCGCGAACGTGCTCGCGGCGCTCGCTCCGACGTACGAGCTGCTCGCCGGCGCGCGGATCCTCGGCGGCCTCGCCCACGGGCTGTTCTGGGCCGTCGTGGGCGGCTACACGGGCTACCTCGTGCCGAAGAAGCAGCTCGGCCGGGCCGTGGCCATCACGGCGGGCGGCGGCACCGCCGCGTTCATCCTCGGCGTCCCCGTCGGCACGGCGCTCGGCCACGCCGTCGGCTGGCGCCTCGCCTTCGCCGCGATAGCGGTCATCATCCTCGCGCTCACGATCGTCGCGGCCCGCCTGCTGCCGCACGTGGACAACACCGTGACGCTCTCCACGGGCGAGATCGGGCTGCCGCTGCGCAAGGACCGGTCGATCCCGAGTGTCGTGCTCGTGTGCCTCACGGTCATCCTCATCATGCTCGGGCACAACATCTTCTACACGTACATCGCGCCCTTCCTCATCTCGCCCGTGGGCGTGGACGCCTCGGCCATCGCGGGCGTGCTCTTCCTGTACGGCGGGGCCGGCGCCATCGGGCTCGCGCTCGCGGGCGTGCTAGCGGACAGGTTCCCGCGCGCCGGGCTCGTCGGCGCCATCGCCCTCGTGGCGCTCGCCGTGCTCGTGATCGCGCTCTTCCCCACGCAGCCCGTCATCGTCATCGGCACCATGGTGGTGTGGAGCATCGCGTTCGGCGGCGCCCCGGCCATGCTGCAGACGAGGATGCTCCAGGTCGCGTCCGCGCGCATCCGCGATGTCGCGTCCGCCTACCTCACGACCTCGTTCAACATCGCCATCGGCGGCGGGGCCGCGATCGGCGCGCTCCTGCTCGACCGCACGAGCATCCTCGTGCTGCCGTTCGTCGACGTGGCGATCACCCTCGCCGCCATCGTCGTGTTCCTCGTGGGCGACGCCATCGTGACGCGGAGGTTGCGCGCCCGCTAGTGCGTTCCGGGGAATCCCAGGTAGTGGTTGATCCCCCGCGAGTCGAGGAACGCCACGAACGCGTCGAGCTTCGGCGAGAACTCGGCGAAGTCGCGCTCGCGACGCGGCGACCAGGCGATCTCGGCGATCGACGCGATCCGGGGGAACGCCATGTACTCGACGTCCTGGATGTCGGCGAGCGTCTCGGTCCACATCGGCGCCTCGACGCCGAGCAGCTGCTCCTCGCCGACGCCCGGCACGATGTCGGCCGGGTCCCACTCGTACGACTGCGGGATCGACGTCGGCCCCGCCCACTGCAGCCCGAGCTCGGTGAGCGCGTCGTACTTCTGGTCGAGATAGGCGACGTTGGCGGGCGACATGATCACCCTGCCGCCCTGCTGCACGAACGACAGGGTGTGCTCGGCGGCGCCGTCCTGCGGCGTGGTGTAGCTCCAGTACTGGCCGACGGTGCCGGCGGGCAGCTCGCCGCTGCGGCCCATCTCGTGCCACCCGATGAGCGTCTTGCCGTACGCCGCGGCGATGGCCGTCGCGCGGCCGATGAAGTAGAGGAAGTCGTCGTCCGTGGTCGAGAGCGACTCGTCGCCGCCGAGGTGCAGGTACGGGCCCGGGGTCATCGCGGCGACCTCGCGCACGACGTCGTCCACGAACTCGTAGGTCTTCTCGCTGCGGATGGCGAGCGAGCTGAAGCCCACCTCGATGCCCTCGTACGGCTCCACGGGGATGTCGCTCAGCTCGGGGTAGGCCACCGACGCCGCGTTCGTGTGGCCGGGCATGTCGATCTCGGGCACGACCGTGATGAAGCGGGATGCCGCGTACTCGACGATCTCGGCGTACTGCTGCTTCGTGTAGAAGCCGCCGCCGCGCCCGCCGATCTCGGTGGTCGCACCGGCCCTCGTGAGCTCGGGCCACGAGTCGATCTGGAGGCGCCAGCCCTGGTCGTCGGTGAGGTGCAGGTGCAGGTAGCTGAACTTGAGCAGCGCGATGTCGTCGATGTAGCGCTTGACGTCCTCGACGCCGAAGAAGTGGCGGGCGACGTCGAGCATGGCACCGCGGTAGGCGAAGCGGGGGGCGTCCTCGATGCTCACGAAGGGCACGCGGCCGTCGACCGTGAGCTGCAGGAGGGTCTGGCGCGCGTGGAAGACACCGGCGTCGTCGGACGCGGCGATGCGGATGCCCGCGCCGTCGACCTCGAGCGTGTAGCCCTCCGCGGCGATCGAGGCGTCGGTGGCGACCTCGGGCTCCGCGAGATCTCGCCACCCGTCGTGCACCGCGAGGGAGACGGGGGAGGGGATCACTGTCGGCACGGCCTCATCCTTCACTGGTGCGCATCCCGCGAGCAGCACGACGAGCGCTACGAGCAGCAGCCTCATCGCCGCCTCCGGGGTTTGTCAGGAGTCCTAACTAATTGCTGTGCCCATTCTGCCAGATACACTGTTCCTGTCGCGACTGGCGTTGAGATGGGCAACCATCGGGGAGCGGCAATCTCCACCTCAGTGGGCCGTACGCCTGGGCCCACCGGATACCGTTAGTCCTATCCGCCGAGTGTGTTGAGGAGCGTCCCATGTCCGGTTTCACCGCCCCCCTGTCCGAGGTCGATCCCGAGATCGCCGCCGTGCTCGAGCAGGAGCTCGGCCGCCAGCGCGGAACCCTCGAGATGATCGCCTCCGAGAACTTCGTGCCGCGCGCCGTGCTCGAGGCCCAGGGCTCCGTGCTCACCAACAAGTACGCCGAGGGATACCCGGGCCGCCGCTACTACGGCGGCTGCGAGTTCGTCGACGTCGCCGAGTCGCTCGCCATCTCGCGCGCGAAGGAGCTCTTCGGCGCCGCCTATGCGAACGTGCAGCCGCACTCGGGCGCCTCCGCCAACGCCGCCGTGCTCTCGGCGATCGCCGAGCCCGGCGACCGCATCCTGGGCCTCGAGCTCGCGCACGGCGGCCACCTCACGCACGGCATGAAGCTCAACTTCTCCGGCAAGCTCTACGAGGCACATGCCTACGGCGTCGACCCCGAGACGTTCCTCGTCGACATGGACGTCGTGCGCGCCAAGGCCCTCGAGGTCAAGCCGCACGTGCTCATCGCCGGCTGGTCGGCCTACCCCCGCCAGCTCGACTTCGCGGCGTTCCGCGCGATCGCCGACGAGGTGGGCGCCAAGCTGTGGGTCGACATGGCGCACTTCGCGGGCCTCGTGGCCGCGGGCCTGCACCCGTCGCCCGTTCCCTTCGCCGACGTCACGAGCTCGACCGTGCACAAGACGATCGGCGGACCCCGCTCGGGCTTCATCCTCACCAACGACCTCGAGCTGCAGAAGAAGATCAACTCCAACGTCTTCCCCGGCCAGCAGGGCGGTCCCCTCATGCACGTCATCGCGGCCAAGGCGACGGCGTTCAAGCTCGCGGGCGAGCCCGAGTTCAAAGACCGCCAGGAGCGCACGCTGCGCGGCGCGCGCATCCTCGCCGAGCGCCTCACCGCGGCAGACGCGACCGGCGCCGGCATCGACGTGCTCACGGGCGGCACCGACGTGCACCTCGTGCTCGTCGACCTGCGTAACGCCGCGATCCACGGCCAGGACGCTGAGGACGTGCTGCACTCCGTGGGCATCACGGTCAACCGCAACTCCGTGCCGTTCGACCCGCGCCCGCCGATGACCCCGTCGGGTGTGCGCATCGGCACGCCCGCGCTCGCGACGCGCGGCTTCGGCGACGCCGAGTTCACGGAGGTCGCCGACATCATCGCGCTCGCCCTGCAGCCGAACCCGGATGTCGCGGCCCTCCGCCAGCGCGTGCTCACCCTCGCCGACGGCTTCCCGCTCTACCCGGGCCTCACGTCGCCGGGGTCCTGGAACTGATGACGGCGACAGTCCTCGACGGCGTCGCGACCGCGTCCGCCGTGAAGGCCGAGCTGGCCGACCGCATCACCGCCCTCAAGGCGCGCGGCATCACGCCCGGGCTCGGCACGCTCCTGGTGGGCGACGACCCCGGATCGATCTCGTACGTCGCGGGCAAGCACCGCGACTGCGCCGAGGTGGGCATCGAGTCGATCCGCGTCGACCTGCCCGCCGATGCCACGAGCGAGCAGATCGAGGAGGCCATCCGCGGCCTCAACGCGAACCCCGCGGTCACGGGCTACATCATCCAGCTGCCGCTGCCCGAGGGCCATGACGAGAACGCCATGCTCGAGCTCATGGACCCCGACAAGGATGCCGACGGCCTCCACCCCACGAACCTCGGCCGCCTCGTGCTCGGGGTCGGCGGGCAGATCGACTCGCCGCTGCCGTGCACCCCGGCGGGGATCGTGGAGATGCTGCAGCGCTACGACGTGCCCATCGCGGGCCGCCACGTCGTCGTCATCGGGCGCGGGCTCACGGTCGGGCGTCCGCTCGGCCTGCTGCTCACGCGCAAGGGCCTCGACGCGACGGTGACCCTCACGCACTCGCGCACGCAGGACCTCGAGTCGTACGTGCGCCGCGCGGACATCCTCGTCGCCGCGGTCGGCGTCGCGGGCCTCGTGAAGCCCGAGTGGGTCAAGCCCGGGGCCGCCGTGCTCGACGTGGGCATCACGCGCGTCGTGAACCCCGAGACGGGCAAGGCGCGTCTCGTGGGCGACGTCGACCCCGCGGCCGGCGAGGTGGCGGGGTACCTGTCGCCCGTGCCGGGCGGCGTGGGGCCGATGACGCGCGCGATGCTCCTCAAGAACGTGGTCGACGCGGCCGAGCGCGGCTAGACGCCCGCCGGGTTCAGCTCGCACGCGTTGGGCTGGCCGACGACGCTCGTCGCCCAGCGCTCGGCGTTGGTGCTGAGCGAGCGCGCGAGCGGCGTGACGACGACCGTGCAGTCGCTGATCTGCGTGTAGCGCGGGTCGAGCACGTCGGTGCCCGCCTCCGTCGCGATGCCGAAGCCGTACGTGATGGTGCCCCAGCCCTCCGCGGAGTCGGGCGAGCCGCCCGCGGGCACGGGGGTGACGGCGCGGATCGTCGCGGGCACGAGGGCCTGCACGCTCGCGCAGTACGCCTGGAACGGCGTGTAGTCGCCCTGGTACACGGCGGTTCCGGCCATGCTCACGACGACCTGCCCCGTGGGGGCCCAGCGCTTGCCTCCCGTCGAGGTGTCGGTGACCGTGATGGTGCTCACGAGGTAGTCGGGCGACGTGAACCGGCCGCGCCAGCCGTCGCACTCCTCGTCGAGCTGGGCCACGACGGCATCCTCGTCGTCGATGTCGGGCACGGGCGCGTAGACGACCTGCTCGACGCGCGCGGTCGCGCCGACGGGCGAGGTGATCGTCGCGGAGAGGGTGAAGAGGATGTCGCCCGCCACGGGCTCGGGGCTCACCGAGAAGGTGGGCGTGGGCGACGGCGACAGGGTCGGCGTGCTCGTGAGCGTGGGGACGGGCATGACCCCGCAGCCGGCCAGGGCGAGCACGGCGAGCGGGGCGACGACGTGAATGAGCCTCATGGGGCGACGATACCAATACGCTTGTCGTGTGAGTGCGAGGAAGCGGTTCCCCTGGGCGAGGCTCTGGGCAGGCATCGGCACGCTCGTGGCCGTCGTCCTGGCCGTGGCGTTCGTGCTCAAAGTCCTCGTCTAGCACCCTCGCTCGCGGCGACCGTGAACTGCGTGGGGGCGGCGAAGCCGCGCTCGGCGAACGCGCGCTCGACCGCGGCGCGCACCTCGGTGAGCGACCCCGACGGCACGAGCGCGATGGCCGCGCCGCCGAACCCGCCGCCCGTCATGCGCGCGCCCAGGGCGCCGGCGGCCTGAGCGGTCTCGACCGCGAGGTCGAGCTCCGGCACGGAGATCTCGAAGTCGTCGCGCATGGAGGCGTGCGAGGCATCCAGCAGCCCGCCGATCGCGGTGGGGCCCTCGTCGCGCAGCACGCGCACGGTGTCGAGCACGCGCTGGTTCTCCGTGACGATGTGCCGCACGCGGCGGAAGGTCTCGTCGTCGAGCACGTCGCGCGCGCGGTCGAGGTCGTCGACGCCGATGTCGCGCAGGGCCGCGACGCCGAGCAGGCGCGCTCCGAGCTCGCAGGATGCCCGCCGCGCCGCGTACCCGCCGGTGGCGTGCGCGTGCGACACCCCCGTGTCGATGACGAGCAGCTCGAGCCCCGCCGTGGCGAACCCGAGCTCGACGAGCTGGGACTCGAGCGAGCGGCAGTCGAGGAACACGGCGTGGTCCGCGCGGCCGAGGAGCGACGCGGACTGGTCCATGATGCCCGTGGGCGCCCCCACGGCCTTGTTCTCGGCGAGCTGGCCGACGCGCGCGAGGGTCGGGCGGTCGAGGCCGAGCCGCCAGGTGTCGTTGAGGGCGACGGCCACGGCGCTCTCGATGGCGGCCGACGAGCTGAGCCCCGCGCCCACGGGCACGGTCGAGTCGATGTGGATCTCGACCCCGGGCACCCCGCTCGTGTCCGCCCAGTGGCCGAGCGCCCACGCGACGCCGAGCGGATAGGCCGACCAGCCGTCGAGGCGGTCGGGGCCGAGGTCGTCGAGCGCGATCTCGACGGCGCGGTCGGCGAACGTCGAGGTCACGCGGATGGTGCGGTCGTCCCGCACGACCAGCTCGGCGGTCGTGCGCCTGTCGATGGCGAACGGGAGCACGAAGCCCTCGTTGTAGTCGGTGTGCTCGCCGATGAGGTTCACGCGCCCGGGCGCCGACCATACCTCGATGTCAGGCACGTGCTATCCCTTCCCGGATGAACTGCGCGGCGTGCTCCGGGGGGATGTCGCCGATCCATGCCCCCATCGCGCTCTCCGAGCCCGCGAGGTACTTCAGCTTAGATTCCGCGCGCCGCGGCGACGTCACCTGCAGCATGAGCCTGATGTCGTCGCGCGAGTCTACGACGGGCGCCTGGTGCCACGCCGCGATGTACGGGGTGGGGGTGCCGTAGAGGGCGTCGATGCCGCGCAGCAGCCGCAGGTAGAGGCCCGCGAGCTCGTCGCGCTCTGCGCCGTGCGTCGCGGCGAAGTCGGGGATGTGGCGGTGCGGCAGCATGTGCACCTCGAGGGGCCAGCGCGCCGCGAACGGCACGTAGGCGGTCCAGTGCTCGCCCGACAGCACGACGCGCTCCGAGCCGCGCTCGAACTCGAGGATGTCTGCGAACAGGTTCGGCCCGTACTCCTCGATCGACGCGATGAGCCGCTGCGTGCGCGGGGTCACGTAGGGGTAGCTGTAGATCTGCCCGTGCGGGTGGTGGAGCGTGACGCCGATCGCCTCGCCGCGGTTCTCGAACACGAACACCTGTCGCACGCCGGGCAGCGCGGAGAGGATGCCCGTGCGGTCGGCCCACGCCTCGATGACCGTGCGCGCGCGCGACTCGCTCAGCGACCCGAACGACCCCTCGTGCTCGGGGCTGAAGCACACCACTTCGCACCGGCCGTGCGAGGGCGCCGTGCGACCGAGGCCGAGCCCGGAGAGGTCGAGCCCGCCGAGCGCGGGGCCGAACGACGGCGACCGGTTCTCGAACACGGCGACGTCGTAGTTGCTCGGCACCTCCGACGGGTTGGCGGGCGTCGCGGGCGCGAGGGGATCCTGGTCGGCGGGCGGGAGGAACGCGCGGTTCTGCCGCGCGGCGGCTATCGAGATCCACTCGCCCGTGAGGGGATCCTGCCGCATGGTCGCGGTCTCGGGGCGCGGGTCGAGGTGGCGTTCGTCGACGGCGCGCTCGGCGGGCAGCGCGCTGTCGGCGTCGTCGTAGTAGACGAGCTCGCGCCCGTCGGCGAGCGTCGTGGCGTGCTTGGTGATCCCGGCCGTGAGCATGGCATTACGATAACGAAAGTGGAGGTTTCGAATACGAAGGAATTCGTAAGCGCAGAGCCCCGCCGCCGCCTGCTCGCGCGGCTCGTCGCCGAGCGCGGATTCGTGCGCGTCGCCGACGCGAGCCTCGAGCTCGGGGTGAGCGAGGTGACCGTGCGCGGCGACCTCACGGCGCTCGAGGCCGCGGGCTCGGTCGTGCGCGTGCACGGCGGCGCGATGCCGGTCGCGACGGGCGCCGAGGCATCCCTCGAGTCGTCCCTCGACAGGGATGCCGCGGCCAAGCGCTCGATCGGCGCGGCGGCCGCGCGGCTCGTCGCCTCGGGGGACGCGGTGTACGTCGACGCCGGCAGCACGTCGATGGCGCTCGCGCACGCCCTCGTCGAGCGGCACGACCTGCGCGACGTGACCGTGGTCACGAGCGGGCTCACGATCGCCCTCGCGCTCGAGGCCGCCGGGCCGCGGTTCACGATCGTCGTCACGGGCGGCACGCTGCGCCCGCTGCAGCACTCCCTCGTGAGCCCGTTCGCCGTCCCTATGCTCGACGCCCTGCGCCTCGACACGGCGTTCATCGGCTGCAACGGCGTGCACGCGCAGCACGGCGTCACCAACGTGAACCTGCCCGAGGCCGAGATCAAGACGAGGGTGCTGGGCCGTGCGCAGCGCGGGGTCATCCTCGCCGACGGCTCGAAGGTCGGCGCGACCGAGGTGGCCGTCATCGCGGAGGTCGGCGCGTTCGACACGCTCGTGACGGCGGGGGATGCCCCCGCCGACGCCCTCGCGGCCCTCCGGTCGACCGGTCTGACGGTCGATAGGGTTGACGCGTGACCCACGAGCCCACCGGACTTCAGCTCACCCTCGTCCGCGGCGGTGCCACTGCCGTCATCACGGAGGTCGCCGCCTCGCTGCGCGCGTTCTCGGTGGGCGGGGTCGACGTCGTGCAGCAGTATCCGGAGCACACCGCGCCGCCGTTCGCGTCGGGCATCATCCTCGTGCCGTGGCCCAACCGCACCGACGGCGGGCGCTGGACGCTCGACGGCGCGACCCAGCAGCTCGACATCACCGAGCCCGCGAAGAACAACGCCATCCACGGCCTGCTGCGCTTCGTGGGCTACCGGGTCGTCGAGCAGTACGGCGCGGCGGTTACCCTCGCGGCGTCGGTGTTCCCGCAGCACGGCTACCCGTTCCACCTCGAGACGACCGTGCGCTACGAGCTCGTCGACGGCGGACTCGAGGTCACGCAGACCGTGCACAACGTGTCGGAGGCCGCGGCGCCCGTCGGGCTCGGCGCCCACCCGTTCCTCACCGTCGGCGACGTCGACACCGACGACCTGACCCTCACCCTCCACGCGTCCACCTACGTCGCCGTGGACGCCCGGCTCATCCCCACCGCCGAGCTGCCCGTCGACGGCACTCCGTACGACCTGCGCGCGGGCCGTCGCATCCGCGACCTCGAGCTCGACACCGCCTACACCGACCTCGCCCCCGTCGACGGTGTCGTCGCGACGCTCACCGCGCCCGACGGCCGCACCGTGAGCCTCGCGCAGGACGACAACCACCCCTACGCGCAGGCGTTCATCGCCCGCAGCTACCCCAAGGCGGACGGCCCGGGCACGGCCGTCGCGCTCGAGCCCATGACCGCGGCGCCCGACGCGCTCAACTCGGGCCGCGGCCTGCGCTGGGTCGAGCCCGGCGCGACGTGGAGCGTCGGCTGGGGCATCCGGTACGCTGGGTTCAACGAAGGGGAGTAGTTCCCGACGCGCCCCTCGCGGGCGCGATGGCGTGAGACATCGACATACTGGCCCGTCACGATGACGGGCCCGGTGCTCCACCGGCAGCCTTCTGCTGGCGAACGAGACCTTCGGCCAGGACACAGTCCGGCCGAGGTCGTCATGCCTTCCGGCCGGATCCGAACCGAAGGATCACCATGGCCGCACCCACCAGCCCCGACCTGCGCCGCTGGCGCCGCCACCTCGCCGCCGAGCGTGCGGAGGCCGCCGTCTACCGCGACCTCGCCGCGCGGCGCACGGGGGAGGAGCGCGACATCCTGCTCGCCCTCGCCGACGCGGAGGGCCGTCACGAGCAGCACTGGCTCGACCTCCTGGGCGACCAGGTCGGTCGGCCGCGACGGGACGCCCGCACCGCCGTGCTCGGATTCCTCGCGCGCCGCTTCGGCTCGGTGTTCGTGCTCGCCCTCGCGCAGCGCGCGGAGACGCGCTCGCCCTACGACGCCGACCGCGACGCCACCGACACCATGGCGGCGGACGAGCGCATCCACGCCGAGGTCGTGCGCGCCCTCGCGGCGCGCGGCCGCCAGCGGCTCTCGGGCACGTTCCGCGCCGCCGTGTTCGGCGCCAACGACGGCCTCGTCTCCAACCTCGCGCTCGTGCTGGGCGTGAGCGCCTCGGGCATCGACAACCACATCGTGCTGCTCACGGGGGTCGCGGGCCTGCTCGCGGGGGCGCTCTCCATGGGCGCCGGCGAGTTCGTGTCTGTGCGGTCGCAGCGCGAGCTGCTGGATGCGACGACGCCCAACTCGGCCGGCAGCGAATCCCTCGCCGCGCTCGACGTCAACGCCAACGAGCTCGCCCTCGTCTACCGCGCGCGCGGCATGTCGGTCGCGGAGGCTGAGTCGCACGCCGCCGAGATCATCTCCGGGCGCGCGACGATGCCGACGCCGTCCACCGACGACCACGAGAGCGTCGGGACCGCCCTCGGGGCGGCGGTCTCGAGCTTCCTGTTCTTCGCGTCGGGCGCGATCATCCCGGTGCTGCCGTACCTGTTCGGGGCGCAGGGGATCAGCGCCGTCATCATCGCCGCCGTGCTCGTGGGTGTCGCCCTCCTCGGCACGGGGTCGATCGTCGGACTGCTCTCGGGCACCTCGCCGCTCACGCGCGCGCTGCGCCAGCTCGCGATCGGCTACGGCGCCGCGACCGCCACGTACCTGCTCGGCCTCCTGTTCGGCGTCTCGGCGGGCTAGCGCCCGGCCGTTCGCCCCGAATCGGGCCTATCCGCTCCCCTTTAACCCCGGTTCGGGGCAACCCGGCGCCAAGTTGCGTCATTCGGTCGGCGAGGATGCCCGCCGCCGACCATTCGGCGCAACGCGGTGCGGCCCGGCGCGGGTTGCCCCGAATCGGGCTTATCCCCTCCCCATAGCCCCGGTTCGGGGCAACCGGCCAAGGCCGGGATGCCCAGGTGCGAGCCGCGGCGACGGATACTGGAGACATGATCTCCACCGAGCTCGCCCGCGCGCTGCGCGACTCCGGACTCGTGTGGCACCCGCGCGCGGGCGACGCCTTCCGCATCGACAGGATCGAGGCCGACGAGGAGCTGTTCATCCTCAGCGACATGACGGTCGAGGCGCACGAGTTCAGCACCGGCACGGTGCTCGGGTTCAACGGCACCACCGAGTGGGCGCTGGACTCCGTGGCGATCGACGAGGCGCTGTGGCATCCGCACGAGCACCAGCTGCGCGAGGCGCTCGGCCCGGCCTTCGTGTCGCTCGCGCCGGGGTTCACGGTCACGGCCGTCATCGACGGCGAGACGGCGGCCGTCACGGCCGGAACGGCGGCGGACGCGTACGCGAAGGCGCTGCTGCGCATCCTCGACTCCCTCGTCGCCTGACCCCCGTAGTGGGGCGCGGGCGCCGCGTCATAGCGGGCCGGTAGCGTCGTCTCTTCCTGTGCGAGGCACACGGTGCCCCGGGGGACTCAGTAACAGCCAGAACGTCATTTCTGGTAGCGACCGCTTTCGGCGCGCCGCTGACTCGACCCAGGAGCACTACCCATCATGACCTCGCACTCCCTCGCCAAGGCCAAGCGCCGCCGGTTCACCCCGATCGCGCTCACCACCGGTGTCGTCGCCGCCGCACTGCTCTCCGTGAGCATGACGGGCACGCTCTCGGGCTTCGTGGCGAGCATCAACAACCCGACCAACACCACCGCGACCGGCGCCCTCATCATGCAGGAGCAGAACGCGGCGGGCACCGTCACGTGCCTGAGCACCGACGGCGGCAGCATCTCGACCAACACCGCGACGTGCGCCACGATCAACAAGCTGGGCGGCAGCACGACGATGATCCCCGGTCAGACGATCACGACCAACATCACGATCAAGAACACGGGGACCGTCAACGCGGGCTCGTTCACGCTCACGCCGTCGGCCTGCACGCAGTCGGCGGCCGCATCGCCCTCGGGCACCGCGACCGACCTGTGCACGCAGCTGCAGCTCGTCGTCACGCAGGGTGCGACCACCGTCTACTCGGGGACGGCCGCGGGCTTCGTCACGGGCGGTGCGCGCACGATCGCGGGTCCGCCCGCGGCCGGGGTGTCGCTGCCCTTCACGTTCGCGGTGACCCTGCCGGCCGCCGCCGGCAACACCTACCAGAACCTGCAGGCGTCCGTCCCGCTGCTCTGGACGTTCACGAGCTAGGTTCGGAGATCGTCCCCACCGCGGTTGCTCGATCCCGCCGCCGTGGGGCGCCACCCGACCGGTCAGAACCATGACGAACGCCGACGCGACACCCGCGCCGTCCACCGCGGGCGGCAGCGTCCAGGTGGGATGGCGCGGGGCACACCGCCCCGGCCGTCGCCGCATCCGCACCAGCACCCTCGCGATGTGGGGGTGGATGGCCCTCGCCGCAGGCGTGGTCATCGCCGCGCTCGCCTTCCACGCGGGCGGCGGGCGCTGGTTCATCATCGAGACGCCGTCCATGGGCGAGGCCGCGCCCGTCGGCACGCTCGTCCTCACCCAGCCGGCAGCGGTCTCCGACCTCGCGGTCGGCGACATCATCTCCTTCCACCCTCCGACAGCACCGGACGGGGTCTACACGCACCGCATCGTCGCCCTCGAGAGCGGCGAGGTGCAGACGGAGGGCGACATCAACGGCGTCAGAGATCCGTGGACGCTGTCGGGTGGTGACCTCATCGGAAAGACCACGGCGGTGCTGCCGGGGGTGGGCTGGCTCATCCGCTGCCTCCCCTGGCTGTTCCTCGGCGGGCTGGGCGTGTGGATCATCACCCGGTTCATCCGCACGGCCACGCGACGGGTGTCGTGGCTCATCCTCGGCTGGTCGCTCGTCGCCTCGATCACGGGCTTCGTCGTGCGGCCGTTCGTCGGGGTCGCGGTGCTCACGTCGAAGGTCACCGATGAGGGCGCGGTCGCGAACCTCGTCTCGACGGGGCTCCTGCCCATCCGTGTGCAGGCGGTGGGCGGGTCCTACCTCGAGCTGGTCCCCGGCCAGGTCGGCACGATCACGGTGCCGACGCTCGCGGAGTCGGGCACGTACAAGCTCGTGACCAACCTCGACCTCGACCTGTGGGGCTGGGTGGCGATGGGTCTCGTGTGCGCGATCCCGCTGCTGTGGTGCCTCATCGTGGGGCTCCCGCCGGACGGCCCGGATGAGGCGGCGCGCCCCGCGCGCGAGCGCCCGCGTGCACTCACCGCGAGGACGGCCTCGTGAGGCCTCGGGCGGCGCTCGTCGCCGTGAGCATCCTCGCCCTAGCCGGAGTCGCCCTCGGCGCCCAGGCCGTGCCCTCGAGCTCGGCCGCCTATCTCGCACGCGTCACGAACTCGATCAACACGACGGCCACGGCGCCGTACTTCACGTGCGCGGGCGCCACCAACGCGACAGCCGAGCGCGCCGGGGCGATCTTCGTCTTCCCGCTCAACGAGAACGGCATCAGCTACCTGCTGGGCGCCACCGACCAGTCGGGGCACGCGAACGGGACCTACCGCGGCGCCTTCGCGACGAGCACGACGACCCCGCTCGCGTGCCCGCGCGACGCGGGCGGCGCCTACGTGCTCAACGGCTCGTCGAGCTACGTCACGAGCCCCACGCAGCTGGCCAACCCCACGACCTTCTCGGCGGAGGTGTGGTTCAAGACCACGGTCGCGAGCGGCAAGCTCATCGGCTTCGGCAACAGCAACAACGGCACGTCGAGCCAGTTCGACCGGCACATCTACCTCTCCACCACCGGCCAGCTCGTCTTCGGCGTCTACAACGGCGGCACCAACGTCATCACGAGCCCGCTCGCGTACACCAACGGCGCGTGGCACCACGTCGTCGCGACGATGTCGCCGTCCGCGGGCATGTCCCTCTACGTCGACGGCGCGCTCGTGGCCTCCAGCGCGACGTTCACGGTGCCGGAGAACACGACGGGCTACTGGCGCGTGGGCTACGACAGCCTGAGCGGGTGGCCGAGCACGGGCACGAACTACTACTTCACGGGCCAGATGCGCTGGGCCGCCGCCTACTCGATAGCGCTCACCCCCGCGCAGGTCGCCGCGCACTACAACGCCGGGCGGTAGCGCCCCGCCCCTATGCCGACAGTTGCGGAGGATGGCGCGCCGCAGGGCCGTGGTGCGGGCCGGCCTCGGCGGCGTGCCATCCTCCGCAACTGTGTCGGCAGGGGGCGGGCGGGGGATTCGGCGGCCCGTCGCCGGGCGTTCACGCGGGGTTCGCCGGGGTACAGCACACTCGGGGAATGCTCGCGATGACAGGGACGCTGCGGTTCGACTCCGTGTACGCCCTCGACGTGCTCGCGCGGCGCCTGTGCGCGTACCACTCGGTGCGCGTCTCCGACCGCGAGCGGGTGGTGCTCGTGCCGCCCATCGGGTCGTTCCTCGTCGACTGGGATGCCACGGGCGTGCGCCTGCACGTCGTCGCCCCCGCGCAGCGCGACCTCGACGAGCTCATGGCCCAGCTCGACGCCGAGGTGCGCAAGGTGGGCGCCCTCGCGTCCATCGCGTGGACCCCCTCAGTGGTGGTGCCGGCGCCGCTGCGCTAGACCCTACGCTGTGGGCATGCCCACCGTGGTCATCGCCCCCGACTCGTTCAAGGGGAGCCTGCGCGCCGTCGAGGTCGCGCGCGCGATAGCGGAGGGATGGCACGCCGTGCGCCCGGGCGACGAGCTCGTGCTCCTGCCCCAGGCGGACGGCGGCGAGGGCACCCTCGACGCCGTGGAGGCATCGGTGCCGGGCTCGGTGCGGCGCTCCGCGGGGAGCGTCACAGGCCCCGACGGCCGGCCCACGCCGGGCGAGTGGCTGCTGCTGCCCGACGGCACGGGGGTCGTCGAGCTCGCGCAGTCGAGCGGCCTGCCCCTCATGGCGAGGCCCGACCCGCTCGGCGCCACGACGCGCGGCCTCGGCGAGGTCGTGCGCGCGGCGCTCGCCGCGGGCGTCGACGAGCTCGTGGTGGGCCTCGGCGGCTCCGCCTCGACCGACGGGGGAGTGGGGGCGCTCAGCGCCCTCGGGCTGCGGTTCCTCGACGCGCGCGGGAACGAGACGCGCATCCTCGCCGACATCGCGGAGGTCGACGGCGAGCTGCCGGCCGTGCCGCTGCGCGGCGTGACCCTGCTCACGGATGTCACGTCGCCCCTGCTCGGGCCCTCGGGCGCCGCGGCAGTCTTCGGCCCGCAGAAGGGCGCGACGCCCGCCCAGGTCGGGCAGCTCGAGGCCGGGCTCGAGCGCTTCGCACGGCTGCTCGGGGGTGACCCGTCCGCGCCCGGATCCGGGGCGGCGGGCGGCACCGCCTACGGCCTCTCGGTGGCGTGGGGAGCGCGCATCCTGCTCGGGGCCGACCGCATCGCGCGGCACAGCGGGCTGCTCGAGGCGGTCGAGCGCGCGGATGTCGTGCTCACGGGCGAGGGGCGCTTCGACGCGCAGTCGCGCTCGGGCAAGGTCGTGGGGCGCGTGCTCGCGCTCGGGCATCCTCGCACAGGGGTGATCGCGGGGCAGGTCTCGGCCGACCCCGGGGTGTGGCGCGCGTCGCTCGCCGACCTCGCGGGGTCGGCGGCGGCGGCGATGGCCGAGCCCGCGGCGTGGCTACGGGGTGCCGGAGCCCTCGCGGCGCACCAGCTCAGCCCTCGGTAGAGACGTCCTCGCCCGCGAGGGTGCGCTCGATGGTCTCCTTCTCGACGAGGCTCGAGCGCACGAGCGGCAGGGCGCGCTCGATGGCCTTCTCGATGCGCTCCGCGAGCTGAGGATCGGAGATCCTGTAGTCGGTGAAATCGCTGTCGTGCGCGTAGACGCCCACGGGCAGCGCGAGGGACTGGAAGAAGCTGAACAGCGGCCGCAGCTGGTGCTCGATGATGAGGGCGTGGCGCTCGCTGCCGCCCGTCGCGGCGAGCAGCACGGGGGTGTCGACGAGCGCGTACTGGTCGACGAAGTCGAAGAGGTACTTGAAGAGGCCCGTGAACGATGCCCGGTACACGGGCGTGGCGACGACGAGCAGGTCGGCGTCCTCGATGCGCTGCAGCTCGGCCTCGGCCTCTGCGGGGAGCTGGTCGCGCGTGAGCGCGCCCGCCAGGTGCGGGCCGAGCTCGTTGAGCGCGATGAGGTGGTAGTCGATGGGCAGCACCCGCCCGAACGCCTCGGAGATCGCCTCGACGAGGGCGGTCGTGCGCGACGGGGCCGTGAGGCTGCCCGACACGGCGACGACGCGGACGGGGCGGGATGCGGTGGTCATCCCCCGAGCGTAGGCACGGGCGCCCGCGGGCCGCCCCAGGATGACGAACTATTGCGGTTCGTCAAGCGCTTGGGCACTCGACATGGCACCCTGTCGGAATGACAGGCTTCGCCACGCGCCAGCTGCACGCGGGTGAGCGCCCCGACTCCGGGGTCACGCCGCGCGCACTGCCGATCTACCTCACCGCGGGCTTCGTCATGGACGACTTCGACCACGCGGTCGACCACTTCTCGACGGGCGACGGCTACTCGTACACGCGCGTCGCCAACCCGACCACGGAGGCCGTGGAGCAGCGCATCGCCGACCTCGAGGGCGGCGCCGAGGCCGTGCTCGTCGGCAGCGGCCAGGCCGCCGTCGCGATCACGCTCCTGGGGCTCGTGGGCGCTGGCCAGCACATCGTCTCGGCAGCCCAGATCTACGAGGGCACGCGCGGCCTGCTGCTCGACAACCTCACGCGGCACGGCATCGAGACCGACTTCGTCGACGACGCCAACAACCCCGACGCGTGGGAGGCGGCGATCCGACCCGAGACGCGCGTGCTGTTCGCGGAGTCGATCCCCAACCCGCGCAACGAGGTGCTCGACATCGAGGCGGTCGCGTCCGTCGCCCGTCGGCACGGCATCCCGCTCGTCGTCGACTCCACCCTCGCGACCCCGTACCTCGTGCGGCCCCTCGAGCACGGCGCCGACGTCGTCATCCACTCGGCCAGCAAGTTCTTCGCGGGCCACGGCGCGGTGCTCGGCGGCGTCATCGTCGACAACGGCGCGTTCGACGTGACGAGCACGCTCTTCCCGCACCTCACCGCCCCGTCGCGCACGGGAGCGCCGAGCTTCGCGCAGCGCCTCGGAGGCCGCGCGCGCATCGGCTACCTTCGCGAGGTCATGGGCCTGCGCTTCGGGCCGACCCTCTCGCCGTTCAACGCCTTCCTCATCGGCCAGGGCATCGAGACCCTCTCGCTGCGCGTCGAGCGCCAGTCGGCTAACGCCCTCGGTGTGGCGCGCTGGCTCGCGGCGCAGCCCGAGGTGCACTCCGTCGACTACTCCGGCCTCGACGACAACCCGTACCACGCGCTCGCGCAGCGCTACCTGCCGAACGGGCAGGGCTCCGTCTTCTCGTTCACGCTCCGGGGCGGCACGGCGGCCGCGGGCGCGTTCATCGACGCGCTCGAGGTCTTCACGCACATGACGCACCTGGGCGACGTGCGGTCGCTCATCCTGCACCTCGCGACGACGAGCCACAACCAGCGCAGCCCCGAGCAGCTCGAGCGCGCGGGCATCCAGGCCGGCAGCATCCGCCTCTCGATCGGCATCGAAGACCTGCCCGACCTCCTCGCCGACCTCGACCGGGGGCTCGCCGCCGTGCGAGCCTTGAGCGTATGACTCGGCAGCAGCACCTCGGCTGGTTCCTCGCCCGCGGCTTCGGGCCGCAGGGCTGGGGCCACCCCTACCTCGACTGGAACTACGACTGGACGTCGCCCGCGATCTACCAGCAGGCGGCGCGCGAGCTCGAGCAGGCCGGCATCGACCTGCTGATCATCGAGGATGCCCCCTCCATGGGCACGGCGTCGACCATCGACCTGCGCATCCGCCAGGCCTTCGGCGGGCCCAAGTTCGACCCGCTCCTGCTCGCGCCCTACCTCTTCGCGGCGACCCAGCACCTCGGGGTCGCGCCGACGGTCAACCCCGCGGCCTACCTGCCGTACACGGCGGCGCGGCAGTTCGCGACCCTCCAGCACCTGAGCGCGCACCGCCTCGGCCTCAACGTCGTCACCGACACGGGCAGCGCGCGCCACTTCGGCGACGCCCCCTCGCTCGGCCACGACGCCGCGTACGACCGCGCGGAGGAGTGGCTCGGCGGCATCCGCGACCTATGGCGAAGCTGGAAGCCGGGAGCGCTGCAGGCCTCGGGCGACCGCTACGCCGACGGCTCGAAGCTCGAGACCGTGCAGCACCGCGGCGAGTACTTCGCGTTCGACGGGCCGCTCAACGCCATCCCGTTCACCGACGGCGAGCCCGCGATCGTGTCGCCGGGCGGCTCGGGCCGCGGCCTCGGGTTCGCGGGCGCGAACTCCGACGTGCAGCTCGCCCTCGCCCCGCTCGACCCCGACAGCATCCGCGCCTACCGGGCGAAGATCCACGCGGCCGCCGTCGAGCGCGGCCGCCGTCCGAGCGACATCAAGATCCTCTTCGCGATCCAGCCCGTGATCGTGAACAGCGCGGAGGAGGCCGACCGTCTCGTCGCGGCGTCCGCGAACCCGGATGACGCCGCCGTGCGGTACATCGCCGAGAAGCAGTCGAGCGACCTCGAGACCGACCTCACGTCGCTCGACTTCGACAAGCCGCTCGACCTCTCGGTGTTCGGCGACCACGTCTCGCAGGGCAGCATCAACCGTCTCCTCGGCGGATACGACCCGGAGACGACCCCGCTGCGCGCCATGCTCGCGAAGCAGGCCAAGCTCGGCAGGCTGGGGCAGGGCGGCTTCGTCGGCACGGCAGAGGAGCTCGCGAACGTCATCGAGGAGCTCGGCGACTCGGCCGACAACGACGGCGTGCTGCTGTGGGGCGACCTCCACCCCGTCACGGTGCACCGGATGCTCGACGAGCTCGTGCCCATCCTGCGTCGCCGGGGCATCCTGCGCACGGGCTATCCGGCCGGCGGGCTGAACGCGGCGCTCTCCGAGTTCTAGTGAGGCTCGCCGTCTTCGGCCTCGGCCGCATGGGAGCGCCGATCGCGCGCACCCTGGCGGAGCGCTGGGACGTCGTCGCCTACGACCCCGTGCACGCGCCGGGCGACCCCGTCGCGCTCGCCGCGGGCGTCGACGCGCTCGTGACCGTGCTCCCCGGGGCGGCCGAGGTGCGGCGGCTCGGCGCCGTGCTCGCGGCGCTGCGGCCCGACGCCCTGTGGCTCGACCTCACGAGCGGCGATCCGCGGGTCTACGCGGAGCTCGGGCATCCTCGCACCGTGGGGGCGCCCATGGCGGGCGGGCCGGGCCGGCCGCTCACGTTCTTCGTCGGGGGCGCCGATGCGCTCGCCGACGAGCTGCTCGACGCGCTCGGCACGCGGGACCCCATCGGCCCCGGGGCGGGCGACGGGCAGACCGCGAAGCTCATCACCAACCTGCTGTGGTTCGGCCAGGTCGTCGCCGTCACCGAGGCGCTGCTGCTCGGGCAGGCGCTCGGCCTCGATCCGCGCGACCTGCGCCGCACCCTCGCGACGGGCGCGGCGTCGAGCGCGTTCGTCGACGACTACCTCGACCGCCTGCTCGACGGCGACTACGCGGCGAGCTTCGGACTCGACCGCGTCGTCGAGGAGCTCGACACCCTCGCGTCGCTCGCGCACGCGGAGGGCGTGCCGTTCGAGCTCTCGCAGACCGTCGTGCGCCTGCACCGCGAGGCCCTCGAGCGCTTCGGCGCCGTCGACGGCGAGATGCTCGCCGCGAAGCTGCTCCAGGAACGCGCGGCCCGACGCGCCTAGGCTGGTCGCATGCTCCCCACCAGCATCCCGAGCCCCGACCCGATCCTGTCGCAGTTCCAGCTCGGCCCGCTCACCATCCACACCTACGCCCTGTGCATCCTCGCGGGCATCCTCGCGGCCGTCGTCATCACGCAGCGCAGGCTCTCGGCGCGCGGCGGCACGAGGGGCATGGTGCTGGATGTCATCATCTGGGCCGTGCCGCTGGGCATCGTCGGGGCGCGGTTCTACCACGTGCTCACGCACGGCGGCGACTACTTCTACCCGGGCGCGAACCTGTGGGACGTGTTCGCCATCTGGGACGGCGGCAACGCGCTGTACGGCTCGCTCATCGGCGGCGCGGTCGGTGCGTACATCGGCTGCCGCCGGGTGGGCATCAGGCTGTGGTCGTTCGCGGATGCCCTGGCCCCGGCCATGCTCGTCGCGCAGGCCGTCGGCCGCCTCGGCAACTGGTTCAACCACGAGCTCTTCGGGCTGCCCACGACGCTGCCCTGGGGGCTGGAGATCCTCCCGACCGACGCGATGTTCCCGCCGGGCCTGCCGGCCGGCACGCTCTTCCACCCGCTCTTCCTCTACGAGATGATCTGGAACCTCGTGGGCGTCGGCATCATCCTGCTGCTCGAGCGCCGGCTCTCCCTGCGCTGGGGCAAGGCGTTCGCGCTGTACCTGATCTGGTACGGCCTCGGCCGCAGCTGGCTCGAGGCGATCAGGATCGACCCGACGAGCGACGCCTTCCTGGGCATCCCCGCCAACATCTGGGCCTCGTTCGTCGCGATAGCGCTCGGCGTCGTGCTGTACGTGGTCCAGGCGCGGCGGCACCCCGAGCCCGAGACGTCGATCTACCTGCCCGGCCGCGAGCCCGCGGTCGTGGAGGAGCAGGAGAAGGCTACGGCGTGACGGCGACGGGGCGCTTCGCCCTCGCGGCCTCCGCCACGGCGATCGTGCCCGCGCGGTCGAAGGCGGCCTGCAGGCCGAACATCGCGTAGCCCACGCGCACGATGAGCGGCGACGGGAACGGCTGCACGTCGACGGCGATGCCGAACCGCGCGTGCCCCTCGACCGACGTGAAGTCGACGACCTCGACGGAGCCCAGCTCGCTCCACGGCATGACGAACAGCTCGCGCGGGTTCGGGCCGGCCGACCACGCGGCCATGCCGCGGTCGGTGATGACGGCGGGAACCCACTTGTCGGCGACGTCGACCGTGAGATCCCTGCGGTGCAGGTACATGGGCAGGTCGGGGGCGAGGCTCGGCTCGCGGCGGGCGAGGAAGACGAGCGCCTCGGGGTGCATGCGCTGGATGCGGATGAGGCCTATGCCGTTCCAGATCCCCTGGCCGCCGAGGCCCAGCAGGATCGCGACGACGGCGATGACGGCGAGGAGCGGACCGAACCCCGTGTCCGACGAGGGGGTGCGCATGAGCAGGAAGACGGTGACCGCGATGCCCGCGGCGGCCGCGACCGCACCCACCAGGGTGATGAACGCCCTGCTCACGAAACGGGAGCGTGCAGCCTGCATGGTCCGAGCGTAGCGATCCTCAGGTGTGTCGCCGCGCCAGACACGTGCTCCAGTTCTGGGGGCACGGCGGGGGCCACCGCTATCCTCGGATCACCCGAGCCGATGAGGATGCCGTGCCCAGACTCTCCCGACGCCAGTTCATCACCGCCGTGAGCGCACTCGCGGCGGCGACGGCACTGCCCAGGGATGCCCTCGCGCAGGCTCTCGCACAGGACGTGGCACCCGCGGTCGAGGCGCCCAGCACGCTCGGGCGCACCATCCTCCTGGGCCCGAAGGCCTCCGGACAGTACCGCACTCTCGTCGCGGGCGCGGGGGAGCCGTACCTGCCGCGCTTCGACGTGCTCGGGCGCGCAGCATCCGCCGACCGTGCCGCCTCGCGCCGCTCGCTGCTCTACCTCGGCCACCTCTCCGACCTGCACATCATCGACGCGCAGTCGCCCGGCCGCATCGAGCCCATGATCGTGCAGGACCACTCGGCGTGGGGCTCGGCGTTCCACCCGCAGGACCCCCTCACCGTACACGTGACCTCGGCGATGGTGAAGTCGATATCCGACCTGCGCTACAGCCCCGTCACGGGCGCTCCCATGGGCGCCGCGATCGTCACGGGCGACAGCGCCGACATGCACTCGCACCACGAGCTGCGCTGGTTCATCGACATCATGGACGGCGTCGAGGTGCAGCCCACGAGCGGCTCCGGCGACACCTTCGAGGGCGTGCAGGCGTGGCCCGAGGCCGTGTGGGCGTACCGGCCGGGCGACCCGTCGGGCGGCGACTTCGGCGACTACGGCTTCCCGGCGCTGCCCGACCTGCTCGCGCAGGCCATCACGGGCTCCATCACGCCGACGGGCCTGCCGGCGCCCTGGTACAGCGTCTACGGCAACCACGAGACGCTCCTCCTCGGCACCTTCGACCTCGACTCGCAGCTGCGCTCGCTCGCGGTAGGCGGCCGCAAGTCGTACACGCTCGAGGCGACCGCGTCGATGGCCCTCACGGGCTACGCGGCGACCGCGAGCGCGGCCCAGCGCGCGCTCGACGCCGCAGCGATCCAGGCGGGCCTGCGCCCGGGCTTCAAGGCCATCACCCCCGACCCGACGCGCGACCTGTTCACACGCGCCGAGTTCATGGAGCAGCACTTCGACACCCAGAAGGATCCGGGCCCCGTCGGGCACGGCTTCACGCAGCACAACCTCGACACGGGCGAGACGTGGTGGAAGGCCGAGCTCTCGCCGTTCATCCGCGCCTTCGGGCTCGACACCTGCAACCAGGTCGCGGGGCCCGACGGCGCCGTTCCCGACGACCAGTTCCAGTGGCTCAAGGGTGAGCTCGAGGCCGCGCAGCGCGATAACAAGCTCGTCTTCATCTTCAGCCACCACAACAGCGACACCCTCGAGAACCGCGCCCAGCGCCCGTGGCAGAACGAGGTGCTGCACGGCGCCGAGGAGTTCGTCGACCTGCTCCTGCAGTACCCGGTCGTGGTGGCGTGGCTCAACGGGCACACCCACCTGAACCAGATCCTCGCCCACAAGACCGGCTCGAGCGGCTTCTGGGAGATCACGACGGCGTCGTGCATCGACTTCCCCCAGCAGCAGCAGGTCGTCGAGCTCGTCGACAACCGCGACGGCACCCTCTCGCTCTTCACGACGGTCGTCGACCATGCCGCAGACCCGGTGCCGGGCGCGAGCGGCAGCTACCTCGACCTCGCGTCGCGCAGCCGCGAGCTCGCCGCCAACGACTGGGCCGAGACGCCCGTCATGCGCCGCGGATCGCCCCTCGACCGCAACACCGAGCTGCTCCTCCCGGCACCGTTCGACCTCGAGCGCATCACCGACGCCGCCCTCGAGAAGCAGCACCTGGCCGAGAGAGCCCAGCTCCTCAAGCACGAGAGCAGGCTCGCAGGATGACCCGGCGCATCATCCCCGTCGCGCTCGCCGTGCTCGCCCTGTCCGGCTGCTCCCAGGTGTCCGCCCTCGCACCGGTCGGCGGCGACGACGTCTCCGAGGTCAGGTTCGCCACGATCGACGTGCTCCTCTCCTCGCACGTGGAGGTGCTGGAGGCGCCGACCTGCTCGCTCGACGGCGACACCATCACGTGCACGGGCACCACGATGGACGGCGACGCGATCGCGTCGACGTCGGGCACGACGCTCAACTCCACCCTCGAGGTGACGGTCGGCGGCGCGAGCATCTTCAGCGGCACGCTCGGCAGCGTGCTCGACGCGGGAGCCGAGGGATGAGGCGCGCGCTGCAGTTCGGCGCGGTCATCCTCGTGAACGCCGCGCTCCAGGCCCTCATCGCCTGGGTCGACCAGCCCACGCCCTCGATCGGGCTCGCGGTCGTCTCGGGCATCATCCTCGTCACGGCGAGCTGGCTCGTGTGGTGGATCGCGGGCGGAGCCCGCGGCACGGGGTGGGCGCTCTTCGCGCTCGTGCTCGCGGCAGGGGTCGTGACGGCGGCGGCGGGGCTGCTGTTCCCGCCCGCGGTGCCGGTGGTCGTGGCCGCCGCGTGCGCCGTGCTCGGGTCCGGCGGGGTGCGCGCCGCGGGGCGCACGTTCCGGGATCATCCGGTGCGGGCCATCCTGCTCGCCCTGTTGACGATCGTGTTCGTGGTCGTCACGTGGGCGCTCACCGCGCTCTCGGGCCTGCTCATCGGCGGCGTGGCGAACAGCGTGCTCGTGTGGCTGTGGGTGGGCGTTTTCGGCGCCCTCTTCGCCGTGGGCTGGACCCGCCTGGGCGGTGCAGCGAAGAGCTAGCGCACCACCGCGGGCACCGCGAGGATGGCGATCGCCGAGATGGCGGTGCCGGCGAGATAGAGGCCGATGCCGCCGCGGATCGTTATCGACTTCTGGCGCTCCGCGACCGGCACGGGCCACGCCAGCACGGGGCAGCCCGACCAGCCGAACCCGGCGATGCCGAGGAACGTGAACGCGGAGCCGACCCACCACGCGACCTCGGCGGGCAGGGGCAGGTCGGTGGGGCGCCAGCCCTGCGAGAGGAGGCCTGCGAGCGGGATGCCGATCGCGATGATCGAGGCGGCGAACCAGATGGTGCCGGTGAAGTCGATGCGCCGCAGCTCGGCGACGGTGCTCTCCTCCTGCTCCCAGTCCTCGCGGCTGTCGCGGGTGCCCTTGGTGTTGATGGTGTAGTCCGTGTCGAGGACATCGTGCGTCGTACTCATGGTTCCGGTCTACGCCTTTGTGGGTGACGTCTCAACCTCTTGCGCGCGCATACTGAATGCATGACAGATCTCGCCGACCTCGTCACCCGCAACCTCCTCGAGGTCTTCAACCAGCGGGATGACGCGACCCGCCGCTCCGCCGCGGCCGAGCTGTGGACGCCGGACATCCGCTTCTCCGACCACGACGGTGTCGCGGCTGGCACCGACGCCGTCGACGAGAAGGTGGAACAGCTGCAGGCCCGCACCCCCGGCTTCGAGTTCCGGGTCGCCGGCCCCGTGCACGAGGTGCAGGAGCTCGCGACCCTCGACTGGGACTACGGCCCCGCGGGGGAGGAGCCCGTCGTCTCGGGCACCGACGTCGTGCTCGTGCGCGACGGCCGCATAGCGGCGCTGTACACGTACCTGACGAAGACGCCGACTAGCTAGTCTTCGCGAGCCACAGCTCGCGCACGCGGTCGACGCGCTCGTCGGGGCTGAGCTTCTCGAGCTCGACGTTCATGAACCGCACGGTGGGCCGCCAGCCGTGCACGCCCGGCAGGGCGTCGGCGAGGAAGTCGCGGAACGCGCGCTGCCGGTGACGCCCGCCCTCGCCCGGGAAGAGCGGGGGCTTCGGCCGGGCGAATCCGCCGCCACGCGGCTTGTGTCCGAGGGCGACGGCGCGCGACCCCCACTGCTCGACGTCGAAGCCCACGTCGAGGTCGTCGTAGAAGCCGAGCGTCGTGAGCCGCTCGCTCGTGAAGTGCTGGTCCTCGTCGAACTCGACCACGCCGTTGCTGCCGTCGGCGTGCGTGAGGATGACGTCGAGCTGGCGCCGCTCGCGCGGCGGCACGACGTCGGGATGCTCGAGCCCCGTCAACGCCGCGTAGACACCCCTCGCGAGCTCCCACCGCTCGCCGAGCTCAGCGCGCCCGGGGCGGACGAGCCACGGGGGAGCCGCCTGCGTCGAGACCGTCGCCTCGCCCGCGAGCGCGGTCGTCAGCGCGGCGACGAAGGCGAGCTCATCCTGTCTCAACGGTCAAGCTGCCCGGCGATGGCGTCGGCGACTGCGCGCATGCCCGCCGCGTTCGGGTGGAACGACGACGACAGCCGCAGCAGCCCCCGGTAGTCGTTGACCCACGGCTCCGCGGAGCCGAGCGCGTGCTCGCGGCTGACCGCCACGGTCTCCATGCCCGTGCGCGCGTACGCCTCGCCCACGGCGTGCTGCAGCTCGGCGAACTGGGTGAGCTGCGCCGACGTGAACAGCCCCGGCCGAGTCTCCGCCCCGAACAGCGGCAGGTACTCGACGAGCAGGATGCGCGCGCGGGGCGCCCTCCGCCGCGCGCCCTCCACGACCGCCCGTAGCCCGTCGGCCGTGCGGGCGATGTCCGCGTCCGACGGCACGGGGATGTCCTTGCGCAGCAGGTTCGCGAGAGCGAACGTCGCCGGGCGCCCCTCGAACGTCGCGGTGAGCGCGGCATTGATCACCGCACCCAGGTATCCGAGGTCGTTGCCGCCCGCGGTGATCGTCACGAGGTCGGCATCCTCGGGGATGCGCTCCACCGGCAGCTGCGCCGTCGTCGTGCCCGACTTGGTGAGGTCGACGAGCCGCGCGCCCAGCATCTCGGCGAGCACGTGCGGGTAGTTGGCCCGCCGCGGCAGCCCGGGGCCTGCGGCGAAGGAGCTGCCGAGCGCGGCGATGACGGTCATGTGCTCCATCGTGCCACCCGGGGCTCCGTGATGTACCCGCGCGCGATGTATGCCTTGGAGGCATACATCGGCGAGGCGGAGGTCGGGTGGATGGCCCGGTGACGCTGTCAGAGGTTGATGGCGTGCCCGAGCAGTTCGTGGAACCCTTCCTGTAGCGCTTCGCTGAGCGTCGGGTGGGTGTGCACGTTGCGGGCGAGCTCGAGCGCGGTGAGGTCCCACTTCTGCGCGAGGGTGAGCTCGGGGAGCAGTTCGGAGACGTCGGGGCCGATGAGGTGGCCGCCGAGGAGTTCGCCGGTGGTGGCATCCGCTACCAGCTTGATGAAGCCGGATGCTTCGCCGAGGCCCTGGGCTTTGCCGTTGGCCTGGAACGGGAACTTCGCGACCCGGACGTCGTCATGCTCGGCGCGCGCCTGTGCTTCAGTGAGGCCGAAGGAGGCGACCTGCGGCTGGCAGAAGGTGGCTCGCGGCATCATGCGGTAGTCGCCGAGCGGCATGGTCTCGGCCTCCGCGATGGTCTCGGCGGCGACGACGCCCTGGGCCTCGGCGACGTGGGCGAGCTGGAGCTTGGCGGTGACGTCACCGATCGCATAGAGGTGCGGCACTGAGGTGCGCATGTAGTCGTCGATGGCGATCGCCCCGCGCTCCGTGAGGGCGACGCCGGTGTTCTCGAGGCCGTAGCCGGTCACTCGAGGGGCGAAGCCGATGGAGACCATGACCTTGTCGGCTTCGAGCGTCGAGGTCTCGCCGGTCGGACCGGTGACGGACACAGTCACGCCCGCGCCGGTGTCGGTGATGGAGTCGACCCGCGTGGAGGTGAGGATCGTGACGCCGAGCTTCTTGTACTGGCGGGCGATCTCCTTCGAGACCTCTTCGTCCTCGTTCGGGAGGGCACGGTCGAGGAACTCGACGATCGTGACCTCGACCCCGTAGTTGCGAAGCACGTAGGCGAACTCGATCCCGATGGCTCCCGCCCCCACGACGACGATGGAGGAGGGAAGGTCGCGCTCGAGGATCTGCGTCTCGTAGGTCACGATGCGCTCCGTGAGCTCGACCCCGGCAGGCAGGCGCACGGTCGAACCGGTGGCGATGATCGCGTCGTCGAACGTGACGGTCTCGGTGCCGCCGTCGGAGAGCGCGACGTCGATCGTGCTCGCGTCGCGGAAGCTGCCGAACCCGTCGATCTCGGTGATGGAGTTCTTCTTCATGAGGAAGTGCACGCCCTTCGCGCGCCCGTCGGCAACGGTGCGGCTGCGGTCGACCGCGACGCCGTAGTCGAACTCGACGGAGCCGCGGATGCCGAACTTCTCGGCCTCGTGCGTGAAGAGGTGCGCGAGCTCGGCATTGCGCAGGAGTGCCTTGGACGGAATGCAGCCGATGTTGAGACAGACCCCGCCCCAGTACTGCTTCTCGATGACCGCGACGCTCTTGCCGAGCTGGGCGGCGCGGATGGCGGCGACGTAGCCGCCGGGGCCGGCTCCGAGTACTACGAGGTCAAAGTGACGGGACACGGGTCTTCTCCTGGTGGGTGGATCGGATGCGCTCGGCGCGCGTCTCGGTGGAACGGAAGGTGTGGCGGTAGGCGAGCGGAGAGACCCCGAGCTGGGCGGCGAGGTGGTTCCGCAGGGACGTGGCCGTCGCGTAGCCCACGGTCGTCGCGATGGTGTCGATGCCGAGGTCGGTCGTCTCGAGAAGGCCGCGGGCCACGGCGAGCCGCTGTTGAGTGAGCCAGCGACGCGGAGCCAGCCCCGTCTCGGCCTGGAAGCGCCGCGAGAAGGTGCGCTCGCTCATGTGGGCGTGGCTCGCGAGGTCGCCTACCGTGATGGTCTCGCCCAGCCGACCCAGGGCCCACTCGCGCGCACTGCTCGTCGACACATCGGGCGCGTCCGGCACGGGACGCTCGATGAACTGCGCCTGCCCTCCGTCGCGGTGCGGGGCGACGACGCAGCGTCGAGCTACGCGGTTCGCGACCTCTGCGCCATGGTCCTTGCGGATCAGGTAGAGGCACAGGTCGATCCCCGATGCGGCGCCGGCCGACGTCATCACGTCTCCGGAGTCGACGAAGAGCACATCCTCGTCGAGGTCCACGTGGGGGTACCACTTCTGGAAGAGCGGTGCGCACTGCCAGTGCGTCGTGGCGGTCGCATTGTCGAGCATCCCGGCCGCGGCGAGGGTGAAGCCTCCCGTGCAGATGGAGACGACGCGCGTGCCCGGGCGGATGAGGTCGAGCGCGGTGCGCATCGCGGGGCTCAACTCGCGCGCGAGGTAGGTGGGGTCGACCGGGGCGATGATGACGGTGTCTGCCTCCGCGAGCACGGCGGTGGGGCTACCGGGCGTCACGGAGAAACCGGCATTGGTCGCGATGGCCTCGCCCGAGGGGGTGCACAGGTCGACGACATAGGCGCCGTCGGCGGCGCCGAACAGGCGCGCCGGAATGCCGAGCTCGAACGGGTAGGCCCCGTCTTGTGCGAGGACAACCACGCGATGCGGTCGTGAGTCATTCATGGCCTAAACATATCGAAACATGACGTTCCTGTCATTGGCGGCAGCGTATGCCCTTCTTAGCGTTGATGTCATGAGCGAGATGATGCGTGCCGCGGTCCAGGACGAACTCGGGGGCCCCGAGGTGCTCCACATCGGCGAGCGAGAGGTTCCGACGCCGTCGATCGGCGAGGTGCTGATCAGGGTGCATGCCGCGGGCGTGAACCCGGCCGACATGATGAACCGTCGTACCGGGATCTTCAGCGGCCAGCCGCCGTTCGTGCTCGGATGGGACGTCTCGGGCGAGATCGTCGCGGTCGGGCCCGGTGTCACGCTGTTCGCCCCGGGCGACGAGGTCTTCGGCCTGCTGCCTTTCCCTCGCGGCGGCGGTGCCTATGCCGAGTATGTCGTCGGGCCCACTCGCGCATTCGTGCGCAAGCCGGAGCTCCTCGACCATGTGCAGGCGGCCTCGCTGCCCCTTGCCGGACTGACCGCGTGGCAGATGCTCGTGGAGACCGCTGCCGTCGAGCCGGGGCAGCGCGTCCTCATCACGGGAGCCGCGGGAGGAGTCGGGCACCTCGCCGTGCAGATCGCGAAGGCACGGGGCGCTCACGTGATCGCCCTGACCTCTTCGCGATACGCGGACCACGTGCGCGCACTGGGCGCCGACGAGATCATCGACCACGCCACCACCGACTTCGTCGCCCTGTTGGGCGACCTCGACATCGTGTTCGAGGTGCTGGGCGAGGACTACCCCGTGCGAGCCCTGGGTGTTCTGCGCCGAGGCGGGATGCTCGTCTCGACGCTCCCGCAGAGCCTCGCATCCGCGGCTCAACTCGCCACTGAGCTGGGGATCAGGGTCAAGGGGGTGTTCGTCGAGTCCGATCGGCTGGGCCTCAACGCGCTCGTCGACCTCGTGCAGCAGGGCTCTCTCCTCCCTACCATCGCCGCCACCTACCCCCTCGAGTCGGCCGCTTCGGCGCACGCGACGAAGCACGGCCCGGGGAAGGTCGTTCTGCGCGTCAGCTGAACACCCCAATGAAAGGAATACCCATGACCACCTCAGCAGAAGCCAAGACCATCGTCACGGCGGCGGTGTCCCGCCTGTTCGGGCAAAAGGACGCTTCGGCCATCGACGAGTACTTCGGACCCGTCTACGTGCAGCACTCCGCGCTCGGCGTCGACGGCCTCGAGGGCGTGCGCACGCTGGTAGCGAGCCTCCCCGCGAATTTCGCCTACGAGCTCGTCCGCGTCATCGCAGACGGCGACCTCGTCGTCACCCACGGCCTGTACTTCGGATTCGGACCCGCCCCCGTCGTCGGCTTCGACGTGTGGCGTGTCGACGGTGCGGGCCGCATCGTGGAGCATTGGGACGCGCTCGCCCCGGCCTCCGGGCCCGATCCGCGCGCCGCCGTCGACGGACCGACGGAACCGCAGCAGGCGGAGTCGGGCGAGCAGAACCGCGCGCTCGTGCTCGGCGACCTCGAGTCGGCCGCCGATCTCGTGCAGCACGCGCCTGCCTACGCGATGGCGCCCGGCGCGACGACGAACGTCGTCGTCCGGCAGTCGATCGCCGAAGGGGACCTGGTATTCACCCGCGCCGCTGGTGAGGTCGGGGGCGCGGCTGCGATCCTCAACGACCTGTGGCGGATCGAGAACGGCGCTGCGGTCGAGCACTGGACACTCGTCGCGCCGGTGCCCGCAACACTCCCTCACGACAACGGCGTGTTCTGACCCGCCGCGAATGGTCGGTCGCTCGCCGCACCGACCGGCCATTCGCGAGGGCCTAGACAGTGAGCCCGGTGGAGCTCGACTCCCCTACTGAGCCGCCGGCCCAGTGCGCGGTGGTCCGTATGTATGGCGCTCGGCAAGGGCGCACTGGTCCGGACTGCTCAGCGGGGCCCACGAAGTTCTTCTACTCCGGGCCCACAGCGAGATGCAGCGAGCCGGGGGAGTGCTGAGTGCGGCGGAACGCGCTACATCTCCCTGTGGGCCCGGTGGGGCTCGAACCCACGACCCGCGGATTAAATGATCGATAGGTGGGGTCTCACTAGTACCTGTATGGTCTCAAAAACCCCGGAAAATCAACGATCTCGACGGTTTCGATCAACACGTTGCAACACGGTTCTGTGGGCAAATGTGGGCAAAATGTGGGCACGCGGGACTGGCTAGTGAAGGCGTAGGGTGAGCCGCGCAACCATCTCTGTGGCCAGTTCCTCAGCGCCTTCCATGATCGCGGCCGCGTGCACGCTGTCCTCAATGGGGGTGTCGATCTCCGAAGGTCCGAACGCGCGCATCGATGCGCTCGTGCGCTGACCAACAATCGCGGCGTCACCCACTGTGAGCATGGAAAGCGGTCCTATCGAGACTGTCGGTACATACCTCTCAGCGTCTGGCAGATCCAATCGCATGAGAATGCGAACCAGAGCGGCAATCCGCTCCGTCGCGTCGGACACGTCGAACACGCTTCCGAGGCCGTCACGTGGCAGGGACAACCATCCGCTTCTCTGGCCTGATCGTGTAACGAGCAGCCCAGTGTCGTTGTCACGTCGTTCGGTGAGCCTCGTGGCGACCATGTTTGGACCATTCTGAACGTCGAGCGCGGCCGTTGCTGGGAAGAGGCCGCCGTCGCGGCCCACCTTCGCGAGGCTGCGCTCGAGCCCAGACAAAACGCTTGCCTGCACTAGAGCAGAAACTGTCGGTATCAGGTGCAGCTCGACGAGCGTATGGAAGCTCCGGAGCACACCACTATCAATGTCGCGAAGGCGAAGCGGCTCCTCTGAAACTTCCGCTCGGCGCCAGTCAAGGTTCCGCGGTTGCGTCGTTGTGGCCGGCAAAGGGGCCGTCCGGGCTCCGGGGAAATCGGGAGCGGAAGTCGGCTTGCTGCGCCCTGGTTGGACACCGGCCAACAACGCTCGCGCGGCGGCGTCACCTTCTTTGCCGACTAGGTCGATGTACACGACTGCGCCCAGCAGCCCCGCAGCATCAAAGTTGTCAACGCGGACGGGAACAAGGCGACGCTCGGTGCCGGTCGGATCAAGGGCGAAGGCGGCCGCCCACTCGGATCGTACGAAATCGCTTGCGACCGCGGATCTGGACATTACGAGAAGAATTCTACCTGCGGAGGCTGCTGCTCTATCCATCTCGACTACGAAGTTGCTACCTGGCCGGAAGTCCCAGGCCTGTATCACCACCTTGTACCCGGCTTGCTCGAGTTGCCACGCAATCCACTCGGCCCATGCGACGTCAGCGCCTGTGTAACTGATGAAGAAGTCCGCTGGGTCGCTCATCTCAGCTTGCGGACTCACAGTAGGCACGGAAGGTAGCGGGCCGTCGCTTCATCGCCGAGCGTCCCCTGTTTCCTGAGGGGCAGAATCAGGGCATCGCCCTCCTCGTCGATGGTCAATGAGACCCGTGCTTTGCTAGGCCAGTTTTCTGCCTTCCCGGTAGGGAGGTGCCCTGCACTCAGAACTTCCACAGATCTGATAGACGTACGCAAGATGACCCAAACCCTGGCGTCCAACGTGAGTTGACCACGTTCGGACGGTGCGGAGAAGGTTGCTCGAATCAGTCGCCTCTCGGTGAAGAGTACAACCGACCCTTCCACGATGGGATCGTCGTCCACCCAACCGGAAACGTACTGAATCGTCTCCTCATCTCTCATAACAGCGACGATTCGCGCCAGCAGTTCGCTCGCCCAGCCGTGGAGCGCCGCTGGGTCGATGTGCTCCCAAGCCGAACCGCCTCCCAAAATTCTCAAGCCGTTCGTGATCTCGCTCGACAAATCGCGAGCTCGCGTGGGGTCCATGGGTTGACCCTATTTGTCCGGCATGACAAACGGAACTTGTTCTGGGTTCAGCGATCGTGGACCTCGCGTCATGTGTGGATTGGCGGGGATTCCGCGCCCTGTAGTCGTGGGCATGAGAGCCCGGGAAGTGTTTCGACCCGCCGTGACGATCGCGGCGAAATCTCCGGTGGTCTGAGGCGGTCTACTCGAGCGTCGGAATGGGCTCGAAGCCATTGAGAAACTCATCGACAGACATGACGCGCACATTCTGAAATAGCTCGGGCAGCTTCCCCACGGTAGCGAGGGATGCCAAGTACTCGCGATTTCGTCTTGCTCTCTCCAGCATGCTCGGATGGCAGACTACGAGTCCATATCTTCCGAGCACGCTCGCGTTGAGTATGTCGCCCAGTACGTGCTTTGCAGATCCGCTAAAGATGACCTCAACCGCAACAAGGCATCGCGGATTTGGATTCGGAATCAGTCCCTCGAACCAACCTCGCAATTCGGGCGACATCTGATCATCGGAGAAATCGCCGTGTCCGGGGCTCGTGTTGAAAGGCCCCAACGCGATGTCCACGCGGGGCGCATATCTCAGGGCGTTCCGACTTAGCCCATCTGACCCTGCGGACGACACCCACTCCAGACGAACGTCTGGATGTCCAGCGTTCAGGAGCAGCCTCGCGCGAGCCTGGAATTGCGCAGCTGATACTTCCGGGTCGCTGTGCCACGTCACATTCACATCCTGCCTGACACGCGTGCAGAGAGCGTGTCGGACGCCCGGCGTATCGTCGGTGTCAGCCATTCAGGTGGCCGATCAGGAAAGGAGGGGATGCCCATGGCTAAGCCGTCGAAGTCCGCTCTATCCAAGGCTGGAAGCACTCTCGCATCATCGAGTTCTTCCAAGTCGTCCAAGTCCCAGGCCGCGTCAACACTCGGTAAGGGCTGATCGATTGGGTGCGCGTCGCTGATGCGGCGGCGCGCACCACCGGAGATCCCGTGACTGCTCAGAGTCAGGCAGAAGCTTCCTTAGAACGGAGGTCTCGCGGTCGCGGCGCGGGCAAATCCCAACCGCCTGAGGTCAGGTAGGCGTGAAGCCGCGATCGCTCGGCCTCGATGGCGGCGATCCGTTGCTGATACGACTCGACAACGTCGAGTATCCCGACCAAGTGGCTGGCTTCATGGTGGACTTGGATCATGGCAGCGAGCCGGTCCAACTCGGCGTCGAGCGCGTTCAGATTGCCCAGGGCTTCAAGTTCGAGGCGTGCGTAGCGTTCGTTAACGGTGGTGGGCAGGTACGTGACCCCGGTGTCAGCGGACAGCCAGGCATCAAACTGGAGGGCTGTCATGCCGCGGAATGCGTCGCTGAGGCCTGTCAGGTCGATCTCCGAATCGGGAGAGGCCATCGGAGCCAGCAAGTAGCTTGGGGGCACCTCTAGAGCCATCGCTATGTTGAGCAGCTGGGCGACATCGAGATTGACCTTCCTGCCAGATTCGATGTTCTCGATGATCGATTCCGTCACCGATGCGCCTTTGATCAATTCCGCAAGGTCGCGGGTCGTGCGGATGCCGCGTTCCTTCCGTCGGGGTCGACCATCCGGGAGCCGATTCCGTTCCCAAGCCGGATGGCCCAGGTGGACGGATGGTGACCCCGCAGGAGGTCGCCTGCCGACCACCTCAGGGGGCCATTCCGTTGCCTTTCAAGGGGTCGCGGGCTCGCCCCTTTAACAGGAGAGAACAGGAATGAACAGAACAGAAGCAGTACGCGCGGGGCGCGAGGAGGCAGAGGCTCGGAGTTCGAGAGTGTCGGGTATCCGGAGTCGCGAACTGACGGACTTCGGAAGTTCCGCAATCACAGAGATCCGGCCGGTCGACGGGATGCTCGGCCTCACGATTATGAGTCGTGCGCTCCTCGCGGGGGCTCACTCGGGGCATCCCGCAGTACGTCCCGCATCGGGATGTAGTGCGGGATGGGCAATGCCCTGTTCTTCCCTGTCCCACCGCCAGTCCCCGGCGGGGCCGGCTTCCCAACCTCCCGCACTCCGCAAGCTACTTCCGGGAGGTTGGGAAGTGAAGGACTGGAGGTGGAACAGGGAAGAACAGAAAAGAGAAGAACAAGAGATCAAGAGCGAAAGAGGCGACGGATGCTGCAACTGACGAGTCGGGATGAAGCGATGCTCGACTGGATGAACGTGGTCAGACTGGCCGACGTCGACGCGATCCGGTGGGCGCTCTCCGCCTACCAGGAAGACCACGACGGCCCGGTGAGCGTGCGCCGCGCGAACCACTGGATCGCGCGGATGGCGGAGCTTGGGTACCTCGGGCGAGTGCGACCGGTGTATCGCGATCGGCAGATCGTTTGGCCAACGCACCAGTCATCGGGTCGATCACGGCCGCGCCTCTTTCGGCAGACGATGCGCCACGAGCTGGCAGTGGCATCTATTTCCGCCCGCTACTTGGCCGCTGGATACGCCTGGGCGCGCGACAGCCGTCCCGGAGCTATTTCATCTCATCAGGCAGACGGCGTCGCCTTACTGCCTAACGGTCATGAACTTGTCGAGGTCGAACTCACTTCAAAGACTGCCGTTAGGTACTCGGGCATAATGCGAGATCATGCCGGACGACTTGGTCGGGGGGATGTGTTAAAGGTCTGTTATTTCACAACAGAGGAGGTAGGTCGAACTGTCAAACGCGAGGCTGATCAGTTTCTGTTCCGAGACGTAAGACCGCTACTTGTCGTTCGCCCAGTACTAGATCTTTACGGCCCGCCAGCAATCGGCGCCTTCGATCTGCAATCCTGAACACTCCTACGTCGGTGCCTGCGGTCTCGAACGATCCTCAAACACTAGGATCGTGACTCATGGCGCGAAGATGGCTGACGGGGTGGCGGATCATCCTGGCCGTCGTAGCCCTCGTCGTCGGCACAGGGAAAGCTCTTGTGGACATAGGAGTACTTAACTCCAAGCCCGGATACGGCAGTTTGGTGATTATTGGCGGCGGAATCGTCGTCTTTGTAGATGCCATTGGTCGAATCATCATCGCGAACCATCAACATAAGTCATCGACCATGCAGGCCGACCTTGACAAGGCGGTACAGTCCACACTTAAGACGGTCTCCGAAGCAACGGGGCTTGACGTGTGGTCCCTCGGTGGCAGCGTGTTCGTACCAAGGAAAGCAGGCCTTGCGCGGCGGACGTTGATCCTTGACCGAGTAGCGCGTGTGAGACTTTCAGACTCGCCGCAGGCTACCGCTGTGAAATGGACGCCCGGTAAGGGCGTGGTTGGGCAAGTGTGGGAGGAGCGTCGAGCAAAGTATCAGAGTTGGCGGAAGATCGCGGAGCGCTATACGGCCGACCAGCTAACGCCGGAGTCGTTTGACAGGATCCGAGAGGAAACACGTTCTGGATTCACGTTTGCGGAGTTCCGCGGAATTGTCGAAAAGTACGCAGAGATCAGGGCGGTCCCTATCTGGGACACGGCCCAAAAGACGGTTATAGGCGTTTTTTCGATAGACGTTTCAATGACGGACAAGCATCCGAGTCTAGGAAATTGCCTCGCGAGTCAACAAGCCAAGGAAACCGCTGAAAGAGGAGCGGCAGTGCTATCCAATGTCCTTCGCAAGCGTTAATCTCTCAGTATTGGAAAAGGAGGAGAAATGAGCTCAGCATCGTCTGCACCGCGCCTCTCCCAGGCCCAGCTACGGGACCTCTTCTACTCAAATATGAGAGCAATGAATCCAAGTCAGGATCTCGCTCGAGCTATCGATCGAGCCGAGGCGCGGGAAGCGCCTTCGGAATCTCCAAACGTTCAGGCCGAGTCCTCTAAGTAGCTAAGTCTCAGGTGCCTTCGGGTCTGCGTCTCAATGGAGTCAGCGTCGTTAAATCCGCACGAGCATCAAATCTGACGACAAACTGATCGAAGAACCCTCGCAGTCCAAGGACCGCGTGGTGATCCCAATCCTCCGTGAACCCGACATCACATGTCCAAGTGTATTTCTCGACTCGGAGCTCGACAGGCATCACATGACTGAAGTACTGGTTTCCTGCGATCTTGAAAATCTGAGGCTTCGCTTGAGTCAAGTCGAGCCCAAGTAGGTCGGCCCAGTCTTTCGACACGCGCGTCTTGCCAGCACCGCTGTCCGCGAGGCCCCAAAACTTTCGGGTGGGTAGGTCTGCGAAGGCAACGTGAACGAACGGCCTCCGCGTCATTTGGGGAGGGATCACTTGGAAGTCGTACTTCAATCGCCGACATCCTCCGACGGTCGCTCGGTCGGTATCCAAAAGACTGTTGCGTCGCTCTCCCCGAGGAGCTCATGGAGTTTGAACAGACTGGTGGCTGTCCGGAGAAGATGGCCGTCGGCCACGGCGGCCCATTCGCCCTTGTGGCGCTGGAGTTCAGTCGAGGCCTTTGCCGTCAATGACAGCCCATCCGTTCCTTCAGCTAGACCGGGTAGGTCGCGAACCCGCTCAGGCACGATCAGCTCGGATGGCGAGATCTTGTCGTCCCCCCAGACCAAAGTAAATTTCAGGCGAAGAAGGGCGTCTTGAACACTCGCTAGTCCGATTTCGTCCGACCTAAGGCCGGTCGCTCTCGCGACCAAGGATGCGGCCTCGACCCGTCGGTCCTGAACGACGACCTCGAGACGGCTGGCATCACCCTCCGGCATTGCAGCCGCTGCTTCCTCCAAAGACTCAGTGCTCAGAGGGATCTCGTTGCCATTCCTCAGCTTCATTTGCGCGACGGTCATGCCGGTATCCTCCCACCCAGCGCGAGGGCACCGAGTATGGCGGACGGCCACGATTCGGAGGGTTCCTGCGTTATAGAGACGCTCCCCAAGATCGTGGAACTGTGGCCCAAAGCAGTTGCAAGGAGATGTGCGAGCCCGAGAAACACGCCAGCGTCGCGCCAAAGAAGACTTTCGCCGCCCGGGTAGCGATCACTCGTTAGACGGGGTTCGCTTGCCGCAAAAAGGACCGCCGCCGGCTGCCAGCCATTGCCCAGCGCGTCCAAGGCGTCGGACATAAAACGAGTGCCGTCAGGCACCTGCACTTCGTCCACACCTCCCGTGCCTCGTCGGTACCAACCGGAATGCATGGCATCGCAGCTATTCACGAAAATTAATGGCTCGATACTGTGCACCCCCCCGGCCGATGGAAAAAGCCTTGACCTCCACCAGCGTCCAGCTGCATCCTGCTGCTGCGATCGTGTTCGCGCGAGAAGGTCGAGCAAAGCCACCACCGAATCGCGATCGATCGGGCCCCCTTCAATGATTGAGTTTCTTTTCTCAAGGACGTCAGAGAGCTTGCCCAGCTCTGGCCGGGCTTCGTCTATCTGGACGACATCTCCAACCTTCTCCAGTCGATCGATCCAGTGTGAGCGACTGAATCCAAGCGGCTCAAAGGAATCTGCGTTGACGGGGCGCACCTGGGTCGCCGCAAGGAGCGAGTGGTTGAAAGGCGGATCTGAGGCTCGAGAGCTCATCTCAATCGACTCAACTCACTAAGTACTTGATCGCGTTTGTAGCAGCCGGGGCACTCCCCACATGGAAGATTGCTGGTGTGGCAGGAATGTGTCCAGGCAAGGAGAGAGTCGGGAATTCCACTCCACTTAACGAGATCGACAGTGCTCATGTTTATCGCCGGAGCGGCAACTGACAAGTTGCCCTCCTGCGCATGGAGAAGTATGTTCAATGCTTGGTAGAAGGGTGCGCCGCCATCTTTGTGGCGGTCGCCGTCTCCGAGCACCGAGCCGGTAAGAATGTCGACATTCGCGTCACGCGACTCGGAGTTCGCGTGCACAACCGCCCACGCGGCAGCGGAGGTGACGAGCATTTGATTGCGAAATGGCCACCACTCGGGACTCGGCCAATGCTGAGGAATGTCTTGGCCCGATAGAAGGCCGCCAGCCGTGGCGGAGTGATCGATGCGAATCGCCGCGTGGTCGATTAGAAGGCCTCGAGCGACTGCTTGTGCGGCCCTTCCTTCGGCCTCTGCAGACCTCTGGCCGTAATCGATGAAAAGCGTATTCGTGGGGCGCAGCTTGAAAGCCAGCGCGGAACTGTCGACGCCGCCGGATAGGAGAAGGAGCGTCCTTCGAGTATCGCGGTCCGTCAAGTGATCCAGCCCGGTACTGGTCGGAGGCCCATGCCCGCCCATACAGCCCGATAACAGGCGGTGGAGAGGTCGCGGTGGAGCTCGACTCGGGTGCCGGCCATCATCTTTATGCCGTCCGAATTCACCGACGTACCGAACCCGACCACCGGAATGCCGTGTCGCACTGCCCAACCGACTTCGAATACCGTGCCCGGATCGCCATGATCCAAAAGGGCGATAACGGCGTCACATTCAAGAAGACCATCAAGGTCCTTCTGAGCGACTTCGAGTCCGCCGTGACCGACTTTATGCACTGGTGACCAGACGTCAGCGCCGAGGCTGTACAGCTCATCCCGGACGGATTCAACGAGCCATCTTTCGGAAACGCTGAAGAACGGAGCGGCTAGGTAGATGCGCGGGCTAGTGGGGTCCACGGGACGAGGGAGGGAGCCGTAGTGGCCGGATAAGACATCAATCGGGACGGCCGGGCTCTTTGTGGAACACCAATGGGCTGCCGCCGCAGACCCCGTTCGTGCCGCTTCGACCAGGTCAGCACCCTTATCAATCGCGTGCGCAAGACCCGCCGAGAAGGTGTCGCCGCTTCCGATGGGCCAGACTCGGGCCGTCGGATGCGCGCCGACGAAGTCGTGGCGAATCGCACCCTGCCCGTCCCTGCTACTCACAATGCATCCTGCGGCGCCACGTTTTGTGACTACACCTGACACATTCGCATTCAGCTCGAGAACTCTTGACGACGCCTCAAGAACGTCACCCCGCTCGCCTATCTTCCGTATCTCGGTGCTATTGGCGACCATAATCACGCGCGCATCCGCGAACGATTTGAGGTTAACGGGCTCAGCGTCTCGAGGACGTTGTGGATCGAAGATGACCGTCTCTGCGTCCACATGAACGCCAGACAGCGGAGCTTCTATTAGACCGAAGACTAAGGCGGTTCTATCCCCGGCGACTATCTCCTGGTCTTCTAGGAGCCGGGAATTGGGCCCATTCACCGCGGGGGTGCTTATAGGGGTGATGTAGCGAAACGCTACCGGTTCGGATCGGCGCGGGTTGTCCGCCGCTAGCTCGACCTTGAGGGACCAAGCTACAACCGCAGCTTCGTCCAACAGTTCTTCGTCTGTGTCAAGCACTGTATGCAGCACAGGGGGTTCGTCGCGGCCCGAGAGAGCCGCTGCCGCGCGCATGCCCGATCCGCGAAGCTCATGCGAGTCCGGCACCACGACGATCTCGCCGTACGTGCCGCCTACGACGATCATCTCTGGTGGACGTCGACAGTCACGGAACCGCCAGCGATGTCCACTACTACCGCTTCGTACTCAACGCCGTCCGCGAGACAACGTCGCAGTCGAGCGATGTCTCGCGTGATGGCGCCGACGGTCTCCCCGGACAGCAGCGTCGCGATGACCGCGCGAGGGGTGTCTATTGCGACCACATCGAGCAGCTCGCCAAGAGTGAGCTCCGCGACTATGTCGGGGGTGGGAGATCCAAGAACCGTCTGGAACTGTTGAGGACATGCGTCGTCCTCGCCGCCCCCCGCGCCGCCCAGTGAAGAGCTTGGGCGAGTAACGCTCGGATCGCTGCCGCTCATGTTCAACCCTCCTTCGAGATCCTGATGCGAGGTTATACCGATATCGAGAGTTTGGAGGGCTCCGTCTGGGTATCTCTCACGTCCCACACCGGTAAGAGTGTCTCGGAGTAATTTCGCACGCCAAGGATGTCATGCGCGTCGCGTTCCGATCGTGCCATTCGACTCCAAATGCACGCGTCGAGCATGGCGGCCCTGAGTCCGGCGTGTGCAGCCCACTGCAGAAAGGCGTTCTCGAATTCGAGGTAGTCTCGCGGGAGAACCCAGTCAGGATCGAATACCCCAGCGACCGTGCCAGCACGAGCTATGTGAATGTCGATGATCGCGACTTGATCACTTGATCGATTGTTGCGTACCACCCAGCTCGCGGTCTTCGGCCCGACTCCGACGATTCTCGTTAGCCAATCGCGGAGTTCAACGTCGTCGGCCGGAGCCTCGTTGTCCCGTAGATGGTCGATGCCTGCAACGATCCGAGCCGCACGCTGACGTGGAAAGCGGTACCGACGCTGGCGCCCACGCACGGATAGCGGCACGAGAAGCAGCTCCTCAACCTGTTCTGGAGTCCAACGGCCACTGTCAGCGAAGACTCCTTCGGCTCGCAGCTGTTCGAACGCAGCATTGCCAAGTTCAAAAGGCACACCGAACCCGCCCAGGAGACAAACACCCAACTCCTCGAGCAGGGAGCCTCCCAACTTGAAGCTGGCGGGAGCTTCAACTGCAGATGCAGCCGACTCCCAAAAAGCAGCCGAGCCCAGTTGCCAGGCCAGGCCCGCCCAGTATTGACGTGGCGTGTTCGATCGGGTGCTCGGGGCAATCGACCGCAACTCGCCCCGGAGTGAGTTATGAGCCGGGGTCTGCATTGTCAGGCGGGGTGCTGTGATCGTCATTCGAGTGTGTCCGCTCTCTTGTCGACGGGGGTGACTAGTTGGTCGAGCGTGATGCCCACCGCGTGCGCGATCAGGGCGACGGTGTACAAGCCCGGGTTCGAGACCCGCCCCGTTTCGATGCTGCGAATGGAGTCGAGGCTCACCCCGCTTTGACGGGCTAGATCAGCGCCGCTCATCCCGAGCGAAGTACGTCGCTCCGCGAGTGACGCACCCACGGCCTTGCCAAATGCGAGCTCCGCTACCGTAGCGGGCTTGCGACTCATGCGTTTATTATACATGTATAAAAATAGAAGTTGATTCTCGGGTTCTCGGTGAACTTGAATGGATGGGAGGGGGTGCATCATCGGCAGCGTCACCCCCTACGACACATTGACCGGTCGGCGGTACCGGGTCCGTTACCGCCTGCCTGACAACTCCCAGACCGACAAGCGCGGTTTCAAGACGAAGCGTGAGGCCGAGCTCTTCCTCGCCAATATCGACGTCGCGAAATCGCGCGGCGAGTTTGTCTCCGCTAGCCAGTCACGCATCACCGTAGGGGAGTGGGCGGAGCAATGGCTCGCCACCCAGGTGCAGCTGAAGCCGTCGACGCGCAACGGCTATGAGTCGATCGTGCGGTCGGCGATCATTCCTAAGTGGGGCACCACCCCACTCGCTGGCCTAAGCCACGCAGGTATCCAGAAGTGGCTTGCCGAGGTCTCGACGCGGGCTGCGCCGTCGACCACGCGCAGCTACCATCGCGTGCTCAGCATCATGCTCAAGTACGCGGTGCGCGACGGCCGCATGATCCGCAACCCGGCCGACGGCGTGAAGCTGCCTCGAGTCGTGCAGCGCAAGCACGGCTACCTGACGCATCCGCAGGTGCACCAGTTTGCCGAGCTCTGCGGCCCCGACGGCGACGTCATCATGTTCCTCGCGTACACGGGTCTCCGGTGGGGCGAGATGGCAGCGCTCCGCGTGATGGATCTCGACATGCTCCGGCGCCGCGTCAACGTCGACCAGGCGGTCACCGAAGTGGGCAGCGAGCTCGTCTACGGAACACCGAAGAATCACAGCCGCAGGAGCGTCCCGTTCCCGAGCTTCCTGAGCGAGCTCCTCGCTGCTCGATGCGAGGGGAAGGCGAAGAGTGATTTCGTCTTCACCGCGCCCGAGGGTGGCCCCATTAGGAACAAGAACTTCCGTGCTCGCCGCTTCGAGCCGGCCATGGCGAAGATGCTCGAACTGCACCCCGACCTCGTGCGGCTCGTCCCGCACGACCTTCGTCACACCGCGGCCAGCCTCGCGATCTCGGCGGGCGCCAACGTGAAGGCGGTCCAGAAGATGCTCGGCCACGCGTCGGCCGCGATGACGCTCGACGTCTACGCCGACCTCTTCGACGATGACCTGGATGCCGTTGGAGAGGCCCTCAGTGCCGTCGGCGCTCCAGAAGTTGTGGGCAAAATGTGGGCACGGAGCGATATTGAGTCGAAAACGGTGATCCCGATGAAGAAAAAAGCTGACCTGACCAGCTAAAAAGATGGTGGGCCCGGTGGGGCTCGAACCCACGACCCGCGGATTAAAAGTCCGATGCTCTGCCAACTGAGCTACAGGCCCTACCCCTCAAGCGTACCGGCGGCCAGGGCCTCTTCCACTCGGGCGACCTTCGCCGTGAGCTGGTCTGTGTAGCCCGGGCGGATGTCGGCCTTGAGCACGAGGGAGACGCGCGGGCTGAACTCCTGCACGGCGAGGGTCGCACGGCGCACGACGTCGAAGACCTCATCCCATTCGCCCTCGATCGTGGTGAACATGGCGTCGGTGTGGTTCGGCAGGCCCGAGTCGCGCACCACCTTCACGGCCGCGGCGACCGCGAGGTGGACGGAACCGGAGGAGTCGGAGGTGCCGGGGGCTACGGAGAACGCGACGAGCATGCAAGTGAGCGTACCGTTGTCGTGATGGCCGACGACTTCCACAAGCCCACCCAGTACTCCGGGGACAAGTTCGACGAGTACGAGGGTGGTGAGGACCCTGCCCAGATCTGGCGGGTGGCGCGCGAGACCGCCCACGCGCTCGTCGACCGGGCACGCGAGACGGAGGATCCCGCCGTCATAGAGCGGCTCGTCGCCTACACCGACGCGAACGGCATCGACGCGCTCGCCGAGCTGTGGGCACGGTCATCCCCGCGCAGCCTGCCCGGGGCCCTGTGGCGCATCTACCTCATGCGGGTCCTGATCCGGCAGGATCCCGCCGGCACCTCCCTGCTCTTCCAGCGCGGCCTCGATGTGCTGCCGACCATCGACGCCCTCGTCGCGGGGGCGCCCATGCCGACCGGTCCCGACGAGATCACCGTGCTCGCCGACCAGATCCTGCGGGGGCTGTTCCGCGGCGACTTCGCCATCGCGCTCGAGCGCGCGGCCTCGTTCGCGCGCATCCTCGCCGCAGGATGCACCAGCCTCGCCGACGACGAGGAGCCCATCAACCCCGACCGCGCCACCGAGCTCACCACCCGCGCCGACCGCCTGGCCCTCACCGCGGACGAGTTCACCGCGTGCGCGCGCCTCTACCGCTCGGGCAACCTCGACTGAGGAATACCCCGCGGCGGGCGTGGTTAAACTAGACGTGCCGGGCCGCAGTAACCCCGGGCTCCACTAATAGCCGCTTCGAGCGGCCTTGCGCCGAGAGGCGTTCTGCGGCCCGGCACTATCTCGTCGTCAAGAGGGCAAGCCGAATCGGCTTGTGCACCGAATCACATGACATGCTGGACATCGTGAGCGAGGACGTCGAAGCACCCGCCGTGCGCATGCAGGCCCTCCTGGGCCGCGTGGCCGAGGGTGACCAGCGCGCGTTCTCCGACCTGTACGACGAGACCGCACCTCGGGTCTTCGGCCTCGTCAAGCGCCTGCTGCGCGATCACGCGCAGTCGGAGGAGGTCACGCAGGAGGTCTTCCTCGAGATCTGGCAAACCGCGACGCGGTTCGATCCGAACAAGGGGGGAGCGACGACGTGGATCCTCACGATGGCGCACCGCCGAGCGGTGGACCGGGTGAGGTCCTCCCAGTCCTCGCGTGACCGCGACACCCGCGTGGGCATCCGCGATCACAAGGTCGACTACGACCAGGTTTCCGAAACAATCGAAGTCCGTCTCGAGCACGAAAGGGTGGAGAAGGCGATGTCACGACTTACCGAGCTGCAGCGCCAAGCTGTCTCCCTCGCGTACTACGGCGGATACAGCCACAGCGAGGTGGCTGCCATGCTGTCCGTGCCCATCGGCACGGTGAAGACCCGACTGCGCGACGGCATGATCCGCCTGCGTGACGAACTGGGGGTGACCTCATGACCCCGCGCAAAGACGACCTGAACAACCTCTCGGGCGCCTACGTGCTCAACGCTCTCGACGAGGCAGAGGCCCGCGCCTTCGAGGCGCACCTCGCCGACTCAGAGGATGCCCGCACCGAGGCCACCGGACTCGGCGACACCGCCGTGCTCCTCGGCCTCGCGGTCGACCCCGTGACCCCGCCCGCCTCGCTCAAGGCGAGCATCATGGCCCAGATCGCCACGACCCCGCAGCTTCCCGCGGTTGTCGAGGATGCCCCGCCCGTGTTCGGCGCAGCCGAGTCGAAGGCGCGCGCCCGCTGGTTCGCGAAGCCCGTCAACGCCATCATCGGTGTCGCGGCGGCCGTCGCCCTCATCATCGGCGGAGGCGTCGCCGTGCAGGCGATCAACTCCGGTGTGACGCAGCAGCAGGCGGCGAACCAGCTCGCCGCGATCCAGTCCGCCGACGACGCGCAGAGCATCAAGGCGCCCGTCGCGAGCGGCGGCACCGCCACCCTCGTGTACGCGGCGAGCCTCGAGTCGGCGGCGCTCATCGTCGACGGCATGAGCACGCTGCCCGCGGACAAGGTCTACGAGCTCTGGTACATCAACGGCGACGGCGCACGACCGGCCGGCACGTTCACCGTCGGATCCGACGGCAAGATGTGGCAGGTGCTCGACGGCACCATGAAGAAGGGCGACACCGTGGGCGTCACCGTCGAGCCGCACGGCGGCTCGAAGACCCCCACGACCGACCCCGTCCTGGTCGTCACCACCGCCTAGCTCCCCTGAGGGGCGGGACCGCCAACGCGGTCCCGCTTCCGGGTGCGTGCCGCGGGAGCCGCCCGCAAGGGCGATAGTGGTCGCGATCGATCCGCGCGCGACCACAACTGCCCGGTGGACCGATTCACGGGGATGGCGCGCGCGCCACCCGCTCCCGTCCCCGGAAACGCGAAACGGGCCGCGAGATGCGACCCGTTCGGCGAGCTGCGCGCAACGTTCCGCGCAGCTCGGCATCCTCCTACGAGGATGCGGGGAGGAGGATCATCCGAACTTGCCGGAGACGTAGTCCTCGGTGGCCTGCACCGACGGCTTCGAGAACATCGTCACGGTGTCGTCGTACTCGATGAGCTTGCCGGGCTTGCCCGTTCCGGCGATGTTGAAGAACGCCGTCTTGTCGGAGACGCGCGACGCCTGCTGCATGTTGTGGGTCACGATCACGATCGTGTACTCCTGCTTGAGCTCCTCGATGAGGTCCTCGATGGCGAGCGTCGAGATGGGGTCGAGGGCCGAGCACGGCTCGTCCATGAGGATGACCTCGGGCGAGACCGCGATCGCGCGCGCGATGCACAGGCGCTGCTGCTGGCCGCCGGAGAGCCCGGAGCCGGGCAGGTGCAGGCGGTCCTTGACCTCGTTCCACAGGTTGGCGCCCTGGAGCGACTTCTCCACGAGGTCGTCGCCCTCGCTCTTCGACATGCGCCGGTTGTTGAGCTTGACGCCCGCGAGCACGTTGTCGCGGATCGACATCGTGGGGAACGGGTTGGGGCGCTGGAACACCATGCCGACCTGGCGGCGCACGAGCACGGGGTCGACGCCGGGGCCGTAGAGGTTGTTGCCGTCGATGAGCACCTCGCCCTCCACGTGGGCTCCCGGGATGACCTCGTGCATGCGGTTGAGCGTCCGCAGGAAGGTGCTCTTGCCGCAGCCGGAGGGGCCGATGAAGGCCGTCACCGTGCGGGGCTCGATGGTGAGCGTGACATCCTCGACGGCCTTGAACTTGCCGTAGTAGACGTTCAGGTCGTTGACTTCGATGCGCTTGGACACGGGTTCCTGTTTCCTTTACGGGCCTAGCGGCCGAGCTTGGGGGAGAAGATTCGGGCGACGAGGCGCGCGACGAGGTTGAGCGCCATGACGATGAGGATGAGGGTGAGCGCTCCGGCCCACGCGCGGTCGAGGTACGGCTGCACGTCGCTGCCGGGGTTGGCGTACTGCGTGTAGACGAAGACGGGCAGCGACATCATCCTGTCGTTGAACAGGTCGTAGTTCATGCTCGCCGTGAAGCCGGAGATGATGAGCAGCGGCGCCGTCTCGCCGATGACGCGCGCGATGGCGAGCGTGACACCGGTCGTGATGCCGGCGATCGACGTGGGGATGACGATCTTGAGGATCGTGAGCCACTTCGGCACACCGAGCGCGTACGACGCCTCGCGCAGCTCGTTGGGCACGAGCTTGAGCATCTCCTCGCTCGAGCGCACGACCACCGGGATCATGAGCAGCGAGAGCGCGACCGAGCCGCCGAAGCCGAAGCGGATACCCGCGTCGCCCGTGATGAGGGCGAAGAACGCGAAGGCGAAGAGGCCCGCGACGATCGAGGGGATGCCCGTCATGACGTCGACGAAGAAGGTGATGGCGCGGGCGAGCACGCCCTTGCCGTACTCGACGAGGTAGATCGCGGTGAGGAGTCCGACGGGCACCGAGATGAGCGCGGCCATGCCGGTGATCTCGAGCGTGCCCATGATGGCGTGCAGCGCGCCGCCGCCCTCGCCCACGATGTTGCGCATCGAGCTGCTGAAGAACAGCGGGTCGAAGCGCGCGATGCCGTTGGAGACGACCGTGAAGAGCAGCGAGATGAGCGGGATGAGCGCGATGATGAACGCCGTCGCGACGAGCGACGTGACGAGGCGGTCCTTCGCCTGGCGCACGCCCTCGACGAGGAACGCGAGCGTGAAGATCGCGACGTCGAAGAGCACGGTGCCGAGGAAGAGCACGATGGCGATGTTGAACTCCTCGCCGCTCGCCGCGCTCATGAAGCCGAAGATCGCTCCGACGATGACCCAGCTCGCGGCGAGGGTGACCCACGGCGCCCACTTGGGCAGGCGGCCCGTGGTGAGGGAGTTGACGATGCCCGTGTTCGCGGTCGTCGCGCTCATCAGTTGGCTCCCGAGAAGGCCTTGCGGCGGTTGATGACCACGCGCGCTATCGAGTTGATGAGCAGCGTGATGGCGAAGAGGATGAGGCCGGTCGCGATGAGCGCGTTGACCCCGACGCCGTGCGCCTCGGGGAAGTTCAGCGCGATGTTGCCCGCGATCGTGGAGGGGTTCTGCGAGCTCGTGAGCACGAAGGTGATGAGCGTCGCGGGCGAGAGCACCATGGCCACGACCATGGTCTCGCCGAGCGCGCGGCCGAGGCCGAGCATCGCGGCCGAGATCATGCCGGGCCGGCCGAACGGCAGCACCGCGACCTGGATCATCTCCCAGCGCGTGGCGCCGAGGGCGAGCGCGGCCTCCTCGTGGAGGCGCGGCGTCTGGAGGAAGACCTCGCGAGTGACGGCCGTGATGATCGGGATGATCATGACGGCGAGCACGATCGCGACGGTGAGGATCGTGCGGCCCGTGCCCGACACGGGCGGGGCGAAGAGCGGGATCCAGCCGGCGTTGGTCACGAGCCAGTCGTAGAGGGGCGTGACGGCCGGGGCGAGGATCTTGATGCCCCACAGGCCGAAGACGACCGAGGGCACCGCCGCGAGCAGGTCGATGATGTAGCCGAGTCCCTGGGCGACGCGGCGCGGCGCGTAGTGCGAGATGAAGAGCGCGATGCCGATGGAGACGGGCAGGGCCATGAGGAGGGCCAGGAAGGCCGCCCACACGGTGCCGAAGGCGAGGGGGGCGACGTAGGCCCAGAAGCTGGAGGGGGAGCCCTTGAGCTCCGCCGGGTCGACCACGAGGGCCGGGATGCTCTGCGCGAGGAGGAAGATCGCGACCGCGGCGAGGGCGACGAGGATGAGGCTTCCGGCGATGACCGTGGCGCCGGAGAAGATGCGGTCTGCGGGGCGGAGAGTAGCCCTCGGCGACGGGGTTGCTGTCGTCATTCCTGTCTTCCTGCGAGACCGTGCTGGGTGGGGTGGGAGTTCAGTCTGACGGGCTGCGACTCGGCGTGCAATGCACGTGAGCCGCAGCCCGCCAGGGTGTTACTGGGTTCTACTTGATGGCGGCGAGGATCGTCGCGATCTTGTCGGAGAGCTCGGCCGACAGCGGAGCCGAGCCGGCGGCCTCGGCCGCAGCGGCCTGGCCCTCGGCGCCCGTCACGTACGTGAGGTACGCGGAGACGACCGGGGCGACATCGGCGTCAACGTACTCGTTGCAGGCGATGAGGTACGACACGAGCACGACCGGGTAGTGGGTCGGGTCCGTGGTCTTGCGGTCGAGCTTGATCGACAGGTCGGTCGCGCCGGCCGTGTCACCCGCGGGCGACTCGGCGACGACAGCGGCAGCACCCTCGGCGCTGGGCTTGACGAACTTGTCGCCCACCTTGATCGCGACGACACCGAGCGAGCCGGCCTTCGACGCGTCGGCGTAGCCGATGGTGTTGGTGCCGTTGGTCACGGCGTCGACGACACCGGAGGTGCCCTGAGCGGCCTCACCCGTCGTGTAGGGGAACGGGTCGGCGGCGGGGGCGTCCCAGACCTCGGGGGCGACCTTGTTCAGGTAGTCCGTGAAGTTCTTGGTGGTGCCCGAGTCGTCGGAGCGGTGCACGGCCGTGATCGGGGCCGACGGGAGCGTGACGCCCTCGTTGGTGGCCGCGATGGCGGGGTCATCCCACGAGGTGATGGTGCCCTTGAAGATGCCGGCGATGGTCGCGGCGTCGAGGTTCAGGTCCTTCACGCCCTCGACGTTGAAGATCACGGCGATCGGGGAGATGTAGGCCGGGACCTCGATGTAGCCGGTGTCGGGCACGCAGCTCGCGAAGCCCTTGTCGATCTCCTCCTGCTTGAGGGCGGAGTCGGAGCCGGCGAACGACGAGCCGCCCGCGATGAAGGTCTCGCGACCCGCACCCGAACCGGACGGGTCGTAGTTGATGGTCACGTCGGGGTTGGCCGTCTGGAACGCGGCGATCCACGCCTCCTGGGCCGAGCCCTGCGACGACGCGCCAGCGCCGTCGATGGTGCCGGAGAGGGTGCTCACGGGAGCGTCCGTCTCGGTGGGGGTTCCCTCGTTGGCTGCGCACGAGGAGAGCAGGATGGTGCCTGCGATGGCGACGGCACCGATGGTGCCGAGACGCTTGAAGTTCACAGTGGTTCCCTTTCAAGGGCTGTCGGATTATCAGGACGGGCCGGTGCGACCCAGTCGTAGACGATATGCACAGCGGTTAACCAACCTCGGCCCCGCGGGTGAACGGAAGGTTAACGACCACCGAACTCGGCGCGTTGCTACGCGGGGGAGTGCGTCTCGACGGCCACGAGACCGCGGCGCGGGTGGCGCAGCGAGACGTGCAGCACCGTGAAATCACCCGTGTTGAGGGATGCGGCCCGCCGCAGCTGCGCGTCCGCCTCCGTCTCCGTGCGCGCCGCGAGCTCGGCGATGATGCGCGGCAGCACGGGACCGTGGCTGCACAGCACGGCGCCCACCTTGCGCTTGAGGCGCTTGGCGATGACGGCGGGCACGTCGGAGGTGCCCTCCTCGTACGCGTCCTGGCTGATCGCCTCGGTGGGCTTCACGGGGATGCCCGTGAGCTCCGAGAGGGGGGCGACGGTCGAGAGGCAGCGCACGGCCGTGCTCGAGATGATGCGCTCCGGCGCGAAGGCGGCGATGCCCTTGGCGATGCCGGCAGCCTGGTCCATGCCGCGCTGGAGGAGGGGGCGCGTCGCATCCTGCCCGTCCCACGTGCCGGGGTCGACTGCCTTGCCGTGCCGCACGGCGATCACGGGGAAGGTGCGCGCGTTGCCCGCCTTGAACCGCTTCGCGAAGCGGTTGATGACGTCGACGTCGTGCTCGTAGCTGAGCTTCTTGCGCACGGCGCCGATCGTGAGCCACTCGACGGAGGCGATCTCGTCGTTGGGCGTGAACTTCGCGAGCGCGAGGTCGTGGTCGTTCACCTCGGCCGACCAGTAGTACACGACCTTCTCGCGGCCGTTGGGCAGCGTGTACTCCACGGTGCCGAGGGGCGCGCCGAGCACGATGCCGAGCCCGGTCTCCTCGCGGATCTCGCGCACGGCCGTCTCGGGGAGCGTCTCACCCGGGTCGACCTTGCCCTTGGGCAGCGAGACATCCGCGTGCCCGGCGCGGTAGACGACGAGCACGCGCGGCTTGCCGTCGACCATCCGCCAGCAGACCGCGCCGGCCGCGAGCACCGGTGTGGGTTCGGGGCTCACCGAGCGCTGCGCTTCCTTTGCGAGATCTGCCTCATAAGGACATTCTGCATGTCTTCGAGGGGTGTTCCGTCCTCACCGCGGCTGTGACGGGTCCACGAGCCGTCCGAGCCGAGGTGCCACGAGCTCGTCTCGGGCGAGAGCGCGAGCTCGAAGAGCTCGTCGAGCTCCCTCAGGTGGTCGGGGTCGGTGAGCCGCACGAGGGCCTCGACGCGGCGGTCGAGGTTGCGGTGCATCATGTCCGAGCTGCCGATGAACACCTGCGGGTCGCCGTTGTTCACGAACGAGAACACGCGTGAGTGCTCGAGGTAGCGGCCGAGGACGGACCGCACGGTGATGTTCTCGCTCATGCCCGGCACGCCCGGCGTGAGGGAGCAGATGCCGCGCACCACGAGCTCGATGGGCACGCCCGCGTTGCTCGCCCGGTAGAGCGCGTCGATGATGGCCTCGTCGACAATCGAGTTGAGCTTGATGCGGATTCCCGAGGGATGCCCGTTGCGGGCGTTCTCCGCCTCGATGGCGATGCGCTTCAGGAGCCCCTTGCGCAGGTGCAGCGGTGCCACGAGCAGGCGCTTGAACTTCTTCTCGATCGCGTAGCCGGAGAGCTCGTTGAACAGGCGCGTGAGGTCTTTGCCCACGGTGTCGCTGTCGGTGAGCAGGCCGAGGTCCTCGTAGATGCGGGAGGTCTTCGGGTTGTAGTTGCCCGTGCCGATGTGGCTGTAGTGGCGTAGCACGCCGTTCTCCTGGCGCACGACGAGCGCGAGCTTGCAGTGCGTCTTGAGGCCCACGAGGCCGTAGACGACGTGCACGCCCGCCTTCTCGAGCTTGCGGGCCCACGAGATGTTGGCGGTCTCGTCGAACCGCGCCTTCACCTCGACGAGCGCGAGCACGGCCTTGCCGGCCTCGGCGGCGGCGATGAGCGCCTCGACGATGGGGCTGTCGCCGCTCGTGCGGTACAGCGTCTGCTTGATGGCGAGCACGTTGGGGTCGGCGGCCGCCTGCTCGAGGAACGCCTGCACGCTCGTCGAGAACGACTCGTACGGGTGGTGGAGGAGCACATCCTGCTTAGCGATGGAGGCGAAGATGTCGGGCTGGGCGTTGGGCTCGCCCGGCAGCAGCTGCACCGCGGTCGTCGGCAGGTGCTTCGCGTACTTGAGCGCGGGGCGGTCGATGCGCGTGAGCTGGAACAGCCCGCCGAGGTCGAGCGGGGCCGGCAGGCGGTAGACCTCCTGCTCGGTGATCGACAGCTCGGTCATGAGCAGCCCGAGCGTCACGGCGTCCATGTCGTCGGTGATCTCGAGGCGGATGGGCGGGCCGAAGCGGCGGTTGAGGATCTGCTTCTCGAGCGCCTGGAGGAGGTTCTCCGACTCGTCCTCGTCGACCTCGACATCCTCGTTGCGGGTCACGCGGAACTCGTGGTGCTCGAGGATCTCCATGCCCGGGAACAGGTCGCCCAGGTGGTTCGAGATGAGGTCTTCGAGGGGGATGAACCGCAGCAGGCCGCTCTCGTCGTCGGGCAGCTGCACGAAGCGCGGCAGGTTCTGCGGCACCTTGAGGCGCGCGAACTCCTCCTTGCCCGTCTTGGGGCTGCGCACGCGGATCGACAGGTTGAGGCTCAGCCCCGAGATGTAGGGGAACGGGTGCGCGGGGTCGACCGCGAGGGGCATGAGCACGGGGAAGATCTGCGCGGAGAAGATCTCGTCGATGCGCTCGCGGTCGGCGTCGCCCAGGTCGGCCCACGTCTCGATGTGGATGCCCGCCTCGTCGAGCGCGGGCTTGACGCCCTCGCGGAAGGCGAGCGCGTGGCGCTCCTGCAGCTCGTGGGCCTTGGCGCTCACGTCGGCGAGCACGTCGGCGGGCGCGGTGCCGATGTTCGTCGGCACGGCGAGGCCCGTCGCGATGCGGCGCTTGAGGCCGGCGACGCGCACCATGAAGAACTCGTCGAGGTTGCTCGCGAAGATGGCGAGGAAGTTGACGCGCTCGAGCAGCGGCAGGTCGGGATCCTCGGCGAGCTCGAGCACGCGCTGGTTGAACGCGAGCCAGCTCAGCTCGCGGTCGAGGTAGCGGTCGAGGGGCAGCGTGCCGTCGTCGACGCTCGACGACTCATCGAGGTCGTACTCGTCGAGGGAGTCGGTGGCGGCACCGGTGTCGGCGAGGTTGCTGCTGTCCATCCGCCAATAGTGCCACCGAGACGTTAACGATTGGTGACGCGGCTCGTGCCTGTCTCGCTACCGCCGCCCGTACTGCACGTCGACCGAGCGCGGCGTGAACCCGTACGCGCGGTACAGCGCGAGCGCCGGCTCGTTGTCGCCCTCGACATAGAGGTGCGCGAGCGCCACACCCTTGGCCGCGAGCCGCGCGAAGCCCGCCTCGACGAGCCGCCGTCCGAGCCCCTCGCCCTGCCGGTCGGGGTCGACGCCCACGACGTAGAACTCGTCCTCCTTGATCCAGCAGTAGCCGACGAGGTCGGAGTCGTCCCACAGCAGCAGCACGTCGGCCGGGTCGAACCACGGCTCGGCCGTGAGCACGTCGAGGTCGGCGCGCGTCACGGCACCCTGCTCGGGGTGCGACGCGAACGCGCGCGCGTTGAGCGCGAGCCACGGCTCCTGCCAGTCAGCGGCGGCACTCACGACGCCTGCCCCGTCGAGTGCCTCAGGGACCGGCGCCTCGAGGTGCAGCAGCGTGCGCACCGCGGTGAGCCCGCGTGACGCGGCGAGGGCGCGCGCCCCCGGATGGTCCCCGTGCGCCCAGAACAGCGTGCTGCCGTCGGAGATCAGGCGGTCGAGGATGCGGCCGCCCTCGCCCCTGCGGCGGGCATCCGGGTCGACGACGAACTCCGCCTCGCCCTCGCCCACGACCGCCACAGCGGACCCGAGCTCGACGAGTGAGCGCCCGCCCTGCGCGAGCGCGACGAGCGCGCCGTCGGAGAAGGGCGGTGAGCCGTCGGCCGCTGCGGCGCGGTCGACGAGGTCAGCCAGCCGAGCTGGCAGCGAGTCGCTCGTTGTCATCGTCGTAGACGTTGAAGCGGTAGCCGACGTTGCGCACGGTGCCGATGAGCGACTCGAGATCGCCGAGCTTGGCGCGCAGGCGCCGCACGTGCACGTCGACCGTGCGAGTGCCGCCGAAGTAGTCGTAGCCCCACACCTCGCTCAGCAGCTGCTCGCGCGTGAACACGCGCGAGGGGTGCGTGGCGAGGAAGCGCAGCAGCTCGAACTCCTTGAACGTGAGGTCGAGCGGGCGGCCGTGCACCTTGGCCGAGTAGGAGGCCTCGTCGATGACGACGCCCGAGGCCTGGATCTTCGAGTTCGGAACGTCCTGCGCCTGGCGGTCGAGCGCGAGGCGGATGCGAGCGTCGGCCTCCGCGGGGCCCGCGCTGACGAGGATGACGTCGTCGACGCCCCAGTCCGCGGAGACTGCCGTGAGCCCGCCCTCGGTGAGGATGAGCACGAGCGGCACGTTCACGCCCGTGGTCGTGAGGATCTTGCAGAGGGACTTGGCGGCGGCCAGATCCTGCCGCGCATCGACGAAGATGAGGTCGCAGCTGGGCGCGTTGATGAGCGATGCCGGCGATGCGGGGATCTGCCGCGTGGTGTGGCTCAAGAGCCCCAATGCGGGGAAGACCTCGGTGTCGCCCGCAGAGGTCAGTATCAACAGCTGCGCCAACGTGCCTCCAAAGTGCGTTTCGACAGTCTACGGCGCTTAAGATCGCAGTATGTCGTGGCAGCTCTCCAGCGTTCTCCCCGTGTGGGTGCTCTCCCTCGCGGGCGCCATCGTCATCGCGGTCGTCCTCCCGCGCGATCAGTACCTCACGTGGGTCGCTGTCGTGCTCGCCGGAGCGGTCATCCTGACCTTCCTCATCCAGCTCGCGCTGCGTCGCAAGGAGGGGTTCGTCGTGCGCGCCATGGCGAGCATGGGGGTCTCCGCGGTCATCCTCGCCGTCGCCTCCGGTGTCGTCGCCCTGCTCGGCTAGGATGCTGTGCCGGTTAGTATGTAGGCATGCTTCTCGCGCTTGAGCTCTTCTTCGTCGGCCTGCTCGTGCTCGCCACGCTCTCGATCGGGTTCGTCTCGGTCGTCGTGCTCTTCAACCTGTTCCGCGGCCAGCGCTGATTCCCGTGGTGATCGAGCTCGATCCCACGATCCCCGCTGAGCTGGCGCCCCTCTCCTGGCTCATCGGCCTCTGGGAGGGAACCGGCATCGTCGACTACAAGGTCGGCGACGAGACGCGCAGCCTCGAGTTCGGCCAGCGCATCTCGTTCTCGCACGACGGTCTGCCGCACCTCAACTACAACTCGTACACGTGGCTGCTCGACGGCTCCAACACCCCCCACGTGACGGAGACGGGCTACTGGAAGCTCACCCGTCCCGCCATCGAGGGCGACCCGGGCCCCGGCCTGCTGCCGGGCATCGGCGCTCGGCCGTTCACGACGGCGCAGTCGGTCGAGACGCTGCGGCGCTCCGACGGCAGCTTCGAGATCGAGGTGTCGATCGTGCATCCGGGCGGTGTCAACGAGTTCTACCTCGGCCGTGCACTGCCCGCGCGCATCGACCTCGTGACCGACGCCGTCATGCGCACCGCCTCCGCCAAGGAGTACACCGCGGCGACGCGCCTCTACGGGCTCGTCGACGACCACCTGCTGTGGGCCTGGGATATCGCGGCTCTCGGCCAAGACCTGCGCACCCACGCGTCCGGGCGGCTCGCCCGTGTTTGAGCGCGCGGGCTCGGTCGGCACCCCACCGCAGCACTACGGCAATCCGCTCTCGGAGCAGAAGGCGATCCTCTCAGGCGCCCTCGTCGAGCTGGCCTCCTCGGTCATCACCCTCACCGGCCCCGACCGCCTGTCGTGGCTCGACTCGCTCACGTCGCAGTCGCTCAAGGCCCTGCAGCCCGGGGAGTCCGCCGAGACCCTCCTGCTCGACCCGTCCGGCAGGCTCGAGCACGCGATCCACGTCGTCGACGACGGCAACGTCTCCTACCTGATCGCGTCCGACGGGCCCGGGCTGTACGCCTTCCTGTCGCGCATGGTCTTCATGCTGCGGGTCGAGGTCGTGCTGACCGACCTGCGCGTCGTCGGCTCCTTCGCCTCCTTGGACGCGCTCGCCACGTGGGTCGACCCGTGGGAGGCCGGCCCCGGCCACACCTACGCCGAATCCCGCCCCGACGCCCCGTGGAGCTACCGCGAGCACGTCGTCGCTCCCGACTTCTCGTGGCACGGCCCCGTCGCCGGCACCCTCGCCCTCGAGGCGCTGCGCATCGCCGCGTGGCGTCCCGCGCAGCAGGATGCCGACGACCGCACGATCCCGCACGAGCTCGACTGGCTCCGTTCCGCGGTGCACCTCACGAAGGGCTGCTACCGCGGGCAGGAGACCATCGCGAAGGTGCACAACCTCGGGCATCCGCCCCGCCGCGTGGTGCTGCTGCACCTCGACGGAACGGTTCCCGCCGCCGGGTCGGCCGTGCTCGCGGGTGACGTGCAGGTCGGCGCCGTCACATCCTCAGCCCTGCACTGGGAGCTCGGACCCATCGCGCTCGCCGTGATCAAGCGCTCGGTGGATCCCACGGTCGACCTCGTGGTGCAGACCGACGACGGGCCCATCGCCGCCGCGCAGGAGGTCATCGTGCCGACCGACGCGGGCGCGACGGCGAACGTGCCCCGCCTGCCGCGACTCGGCGCCGTGCGCCGCTGACCGTGACGGACAGCGCACCGCTCCGCCGCCTCGCCCGGAGGGTGCACATGCGCGCCCAGGTCACCGCCGGGCTGCGCCGCGCGTCGGACTCGCTGCCCGCGGCCCTGCAGATCGTCATCGCGGTCGTCGCCTCGTATGCGATCGCGCACTTCCTGCTCGGGCACGCCACGCCGCTCATCGCCGTGACCGTGACGATCACGTCGCTCGGCATGGCGCGGGATGCCCGCCCGCGCCGCGTGCTCGAGACCGCCATCGGCGTGACGCTCGGCATCGCCCTGAGCGAGGTCATCGTGCTCGTGATCGGCAAGGGCGGCTGGCAGCTCGCGATCGTGCTCTTCGCCACCCTCGTCATCACGCGCGCGGTCTCGGCCAACCCCGCGTTCGCGGTCGCGGCCGCCGTGCAGTCCACCCTCGTCGTGCTGCTGCCCGACCCGCCCGGCGGCCCCTTCACCCGGTCGCTCGATGCGCTCGTGGCCGGTGCGGTCGCGCTCGCCGCGACCGCGCTCATCCCTCGCGACCCCGCCCGCGCCGCCACGCGCGACCGCCGCGCCCTGTTCGCGGTGCTGCGCGAGTCGGTCGACTCCATAGCGGACTGCTTCTCGCTGCCCTCCGAGGCCGCGGGCGAGCTCGCCCTCGGGCGCCTGCGTCGCACCCAGCCCATGGTCGACGCGTGGACCTCCTCGCTCGAGACGGCGGTCGCGATCTCGAGGATCTCGCCGTTCCTGCGCTCCCGCCTGCCCCTCCTCGAACGCAGCACGCGCCTCCTGGGCGCCGCCGACCTCGCCTCCCGCCACCTGCGCACCCTCGCCCGCCGCGGAACCTTCCTCGTGCGCGACGGCGTCGCCCGCCCCACCATCGCCGACCTCGTGGCCCAGATCGGCACGGGAATCCAGCTGCTCAACGAGGAGCTCGACGACCCGCAGGTCGCGGGCGCCGCGCGGTCGCTGCTGTCGGATGTGGCGCGGCGGCTCGTGCCCGCCGAAGGGGATTCGGTGCCGGAGGCGGCGATCGTGCTGCTGCTGCGGCCGTTGGTCGTTGACCTGCTCGTGGGGTCGGGGATGCCTATCGAGGAGGCGCGGGGGTTGTTGCCGGGGGTTTAGTTCGGCCTAGGCCGAGAGAGTCATCGGGATGTGAGTTTGCGCGGCTCGGCCGTTCTCGCTGATGTAGCCCAGCTGTGTCAGCAGCGCGCGCATCACTGCCTTGCCCAACTCGAGCGGCACCGCATTGCCGAGTTGCCTCTGGACGTCGGCGCGCGTCGATGGGACTTCGAAGTCGTCCGGGAACGACATGAGACGAAGGATCTCCGCAGTTCGCAGTCGCCTTGCCCGCGGACTTCCGTCAGAGGCCGTGACGTTCTCCCAGTGGAACGGGCCGACATAAGGTCCCGGTTGGGCCTGGAGCGTTGACGAGGGACGGTTGGGATCGAGACGGAGCAGGAAGGTCCAGTACCTGCTGCGCCACTCGAACGCGTCGCGGCCTCCGTAGCGGGGGGTGTGCCAAAGGTAGTTCTGTCCCGGGGGGATCTCCGCGGCGAGTTCTCCGTAAGCGCCGTCGACATACTCATCCGGTTCGACCGGGGCGGGTAAGCCCTCGAATGCCTGACTCGCCGTGACGTGAGGGATCAAGGTCCGATCGAAATCTCTCGTGTGCTCGCTCCAGCCGGAATGAGTGGGCCTGGGAAACTCGAACGCTTTGCCATCGCGGCGTCCGACAACGAACACGCGCCGACGAAGCTGCGGAACGCCGTAGTCAGCCGCGAGCAGAATCTTCCACTGAGGGTTGTAGCCGAGTTCGGTCAGCGCTTTGAGAAGTCGTTCGAACTGAGCCTTGTGAGTTTTGTAGGTCAGCCCCTGGACGTTCTCCAAGACGAACGCCTCGGGTCGGGTATCTCGGACCACTCGCACGTATTCGTCCAAGAGCGATGCATTGGGATCGCGGCTCTCACGCTTTTGCTCAAGCCAGAAGCCGGACTTGCTGAAGGGCGTGCACGGAGGGCCGCCGACCACCAGAACCGGCTCTCCGCGGTTCAGTCCTCCGAGGCTGAGAAGCTGATCTGAGTCCAGATTGCGGATGTCGCCGTTGATCGACCTGGTGTGCGGGAAATTGCGCGCGAGAGTATCTAGGGCGGGCGCGTTGTAGTCGGTGGCGACGACGACTCGTGCCAACGCGCTACCAAGGTCGGCCGTGGCGAGCGGCTCTGCGTCGGCACGTTCGACCGCAAGATCGAGACCGCCCGCGCCCGAGAAGAGGCTCACTACCGGGAGTGCATCGTTCACGTCTGCGCCAATCATCTCTGCCGCGGGGTCTCATCCCGCTATCGAAAGTATGTCCTGATGAGGGTTGCGGAGTCCCCCGACATTCCGTGACAGATAAGGTCAGTCACGGGAAAGGAGGACTTCGTGAGTGCACCGGCGCTTGTCGCGAACCGACTCGTCCCTCGTGTCTACCGCGTCCAGAACAAGCGCGATCTGTATGACGAGATTGTTGACGCGATCGAAATGAGCGGCGGTCGGATCCTCTACTCTACGAGCCACCGCGAAGCACCGTTCTACTTCGGCGTTCAGACAGACCTCGAGGAGCGGCTCGGTCTCCTGATCTACCCGTTCCGCCTTAAGAAGGTTGGTACGAAGAACCGTCCGTCGGACGAGAACCGCGGCCAGCTCCGCCTGGGAAGTGAGGAGAGCTGGGAGGAGACTCACCCTGTTGCCTTTGACGTCGCGGGCGTCGACACCACTTTGATGCTGGGCATTGACCCCGATCGTCACGTCTTCGTCGGGCTCGACCCGCACTTGTGGGATCCCCTCCCGTTGGGAATCTCGTTCTACGCGAAGGACGCCCAGCTCGCGGCGATGGGCGCCGAAGGGTGGCACGCCTGGGAGAAGGACAACCGCGCGGGGTCCAAGCGTGAGAGCGCTAGGTCAGAGTCGGGTCTTGAGTCGATGGTCGCATTCGAGCCATCGCGATTCTTGGACTTCGCAAGGCTTGAGCGCCGATCAGTCGACCTGGGGTTGGATACTCCCCTCCGGTTGACTGCGGCCGAAGGGTTTCGGGCCCCGACAGGGGCGGGTGCTACCCACATTCTCGAGAAGCAGTTCGGTCTCAGCCCGAACGAGATCCTCGAGATCATCTCCACGCGCTCACGACTCGTTGTTGCTGTTCGTGGAGGTGTGGCCGAACACCACCTGGAACGCCAACTGCGGGACAACGCTGCGATCGCGGATGTGGGACGACGCGATAGGGATGGCGAGCCCGACTTCGACATAACGCTTCGAACGGGAAAGTCGCTCGTGATCGAGTGCAAGAACGCGAGTCCGGATCGCTACGCGAACGGCGATTTCAAGGTCGAGGTGCAGAAGACCCGTGCCTCGAAAGGTGACCCTGCAAGCCGGTACTACAAGGTCACGGAGTTCGATGTCGTAGCGGCCTGCTTGTTCTCTGCGACAGGTGCGTGGGAATTCCGATTCGCAAGGACCGCGGACCTTCCTCGCCATCCGTCCTACCCGGACCGCTTGGCGCCGATGCAGCACGTTGACGAGAAGTGGGTGGGCAGGGTCGAGGACGTCTAGTTCGGCTTCACCGCATCCCAGGCGACCGTCAGCTCACCCAGCCGCCACCGCGCCTTAGTTCCGAGGATGGGCCAGCTCTCCTTCATCGACGCCGCGACCGCGCTCCACCGCTGCGACGGCCCGTAGACCCCGAGCGGTGCGTGCACGGCCCACCACCGGTCGAGGTCGAGCAGGTACTGGTGGATCGGCTCGCCCGGCACGTTCCTGTGGATGAGAATCTTCGGCAGCCGCTCGGCCACGATGGACGGCTTGTCCAGGTCGGCGAGCCGTAGGGAGATGGTGAAGGTCTGCGGCCCCTCGGCCGTCAGATCCACCCAGCTCGCCACTCGACCGACTTCGTTGCACGTCCCCTCGACAAGCACCCCGCCCGGCTGCAGTCGACCGACCATGCGCTCCCAGTGCCCGAGCACCTCCGACTCGTCGTACTGTCGCAGCACGTTGAGCGCGCGGATGACCATGGGGGAGTCACCCGGAACCTCGAACCCACCCAGCCGGAAGGAGACACCGGGCCGCGCCGACTTCGCGGCCAACGCCACGCGCGCAGGCTCGATCTCGATGCCGACGACCTCGACGTCGGGGCGCACCTGCGACAGACGGTGGTACAGCTCGAGCGACGTGGTCGCGGATGCCCCGTACCCGAGGTCGACGACGAGCGGCCGTTCGGCCCGCCGCAGCGCGGGCAACTGCGCGATCCACCGGTCGATGCGGCGGAGCCGGTTGGTCCCCGTGGTTCCGCGCGTGACCTGGCCGATGGGCATAGGTCAATTGTGCAACCCCCTGCCGTGCATCCTCGCACCGACCTAGCGTCGAAGGCATGGCAGTGAGACTGAACAAGCCCGCCCTCGAGCACGCCCGCTCGCTCGTGCGCGCAGGCAAGGTCGTGAAGGACGAGCGGGACGACTGGAGCGAGGACGCCCCGAGCGCCTCCGACGAGAACACCTTCGTGGAGAAGCACGGCTGGACCGACTACTCCCACTGGCACCTCGGCATCGACGAGGACGAGTCGAAGGAGACGAAGGGCCGCTACTCGTTCCCGTTCGGCGACTTCGCGAAGGTGCACCGCTGCGCCGTGATCTCCCTTGAGAGCTGCGCCGCCCAGTTCGACCACGACGAGATCGCGTCCGCGGCGAAGGCCCTGCTGGAGCTCATCGACTCCTAGGGCTGCGCCTCCAGCGGAGTCTCGTCCGGCTTGCCCGGGTGGTGGGCGGGCACTTCGGGGTCGAGGTCCGCCTCGTCCGAGACGGCCTCGGGGTCGACGATGTCGGGGTCGGGGGTGGGGTTCGAGATGCTCATGTTCCCAGCCCACCACGGCGAGGATGCGCGGGGGAGGGCCTTGACAGCCGCTAGTCGGCGAGAAGCCGCGCGGCGATTCGATCGGAGGGCGCCCACTCGACGCCAGCCAGCTGTTCCGGCAGATACCACCGCAGTCGATCGTGATCCGTGCTGCCCGTCGGCCGATCCGTGAGCAGTCGCGCCCGGATGAAGATGAGCCGCAGCTCGCCCTTCTCCACGGTCGTGAAGTGCTCCAGAGGCTCGATCTCGACCGCCAGCTCCTCGCGGATCTCCCGCACGAGCGCCTGCTCGGGCGTCTCGCCAGGTTCGACCTTCCCGCCCGGGAACTCCCACAGCCCGCCGTGGTGCCGCTCGGGCGAGCGTCGGCATGCGAGGGTGCGCCCACCCTCCTCGATCACTGCGGCGACGACGTCGATCACGGGACCATACTGACAGCGGGGTTGACGGATCGCCCGCAGCGGCGTGTGATCGGATCATGGAGTCGTGGGCGAGCAGCCCGGCAGTGCGCAAGTCGATGCTCGGGAACAAGCGGCGCGACACCCATGCCGAGCTCCGCGTGAGGCAGCTGCTCCACGCCCGAGGACTGCGGTACCGCGTCGACTTCGCGCCGCTCGACAAGCGCCGCCGGGCCGACATCGTCTTCACCCGGCTGCGTCTGGTGATCTACATCGACGGATGCTTCTGGCACGGGTGCCCGCTGCACTACGTGCGCCCGAAGACAAACGCGGACTACTGGCTCCCGAAGATTGAGCGCAACGTCGAGCGCGATCTGGAGTACTCGGCCCGCCTGCGCGATGCGGGATGGACGGTGCTCCGCTTCTGGGAGCACGAGCCGCCGGTCGAGGTCGCCGATGCGATCAGCGGTGCGGTCGCCGCGCTCGGAGAGGAACGGGCCGCCTCCTGATCGCTACGCTTGACCCATGACTCACACGCTCATCCTGCTCCGCCACGGCAACTCCGACTGGAACCAGAAGAACCTCTTCACCGGTTGGGTGGACGTCCGCCTCAGCGAGCAGGGGGAGGCCGAAGCGAAGCGCGCCGGCGAGCTCCTCAAGGAGTCGGGGCTCAAGCCCGACATCCTCTACACGAGCGTGCTGACCCGCGCCATCCAGACCGCGAACATCGCTCTGGATGCCGCCGACCGCGCGTGGCTCCCGGTCAAGCGCTCGTGGCGTCTCAACGAGCGCCACTACGGCTCGCTCCAGGGCTTGGACAAGGCCGAGACCCTCGAGAAGTACGGCCCCGAGAAATTCATGGAGTGGCGCCGCAGCTTCGACGTGCCGCCGCCCCCGCTCGACGACGACGCCGAGTACTCGCAGGTGCACGACGAGCGCTACGCGAACATCGATGGCGAGATCCCGCGCACGGAGTCCCTCAAGATCGTGATCGACAGGATGCTGCCCTACTGGCAGTCCGACATCGTCCCGTCCCTCGCCTCCGGCCAGACCGTGCTCGTGACCGCGCACGGCAACTCACTCCGCGCCCTCGTGAAGCACCTGGACGGGATCTCGGATGAGGACATCGCGGAGCTGAACATCCCGACGGGGATCCCGCTGGTGTACGAGCTTGACGACGAGTTCACGCCCGTGGCGCCGAGCCGGTACCTGGACCCGGAGGCTGCGGCTGCGGGTGCTGCGGCGGTGGCGGCGCAGGGTAAGAAGTAATCGCCTTCGCCTCTGCTGGTTGGATGAATGTCCTAGGGTTGCGCTAGAAGTGAGTGTCCCTTGAAACGCGAGGATGTTGTGTGAACTCCATAGCCGAGCCGATCGCAGAACCGCGTGACCGGGAAGCCATGGCGACGAGCGGTGCCAAGTTCGTCGATCTGTTCGCGGGAATCGGCGGATTCAGATCTGCCTTCGAATCCGTCGGGGCCGAGTGCGTGTTCACAAGTGAATGGGACCGGTTCGCAGCGACGACGTATCGGGCCAACTTCTCGACTGAGAATCATCCGCTTGTGGGGGACATCCGGCTGGTCGACTCTGCGGACGTGCCCGATCACGACGTCCTAGTGGGAGGATTCCCATGTCAGCCATTCTCGTTGGCGGGCGTATCTAAGAAGAATTCGCTCGGTCGCGCCCACGGATTCCTTGACCCGACGCAGGGCACCTTGTTCTTTGACATTGCCAGGATTCTGGACGCCAAGAGACCCAAGTCATTCCTGCTGGAGAACGTCAGGAATCTTCTGAGTCACGATGGGAAGCGCACTTTCAACGTCATCAAGAAGGTGCTCGAAGAAGACTTGGGATATCGCGTACACGTCAAAGTAATGGACGCGCGAGCGTACCTGCCGCAGCATCGTGAGCGCGTAGTCATCGTCGGATTTCGCGACGGACTTGACTGGGATTGGGAGGAAGTGCCTAGTCTGCGCTCGACGTCACTCGCTGATGTCCTACATCGGGAAGACGGATCAGAGGTCGGACAGCCCTACATCGATGCGCGAGGGCGAGTGGATGAGAAATATACACTCTCTGACAAGCTCTGGGGTTACCTGCAGGGGTACGCGCAAAAGCATCGCGCACTTGGCAATGGATTCGGTTTCGGTCTCGTAGATCGAACCAGCGAGCACACCCGGACACTTTCGGCCCGCTATCACAAAGACGGTTCCGAAATACTTGTACGTCAACCCGGTCGGAATCCGCGCCGCTTGACACCCCGCGAATGTGCAAGGCTCATGGGCTTTCCCGATTCCTTTGTCATCCCTGTTAGCGACACGCAGGCATATCGTCAGTTCGGCAACTCGGTTGCCGTTCCAATGATGGCTAGCGTCGCGCATCGGGTCGTGTCCACGATCTCGAACTAGGTGATCAAATGCTTGAGTCTTGGACATACGAGCAGGGGAGTGGCTTTCTCACAGTCCTTGACCAGGGTGAGAGACGACAAGCAACTGCGATTGAGGTAGTCACCTCAGAGTTTCTCAACCCCGGCGCTGCAAAGCCAAGCGCGGAGACCGGGTTGACGATCCACGACACTCTCCTTGATCCGATGCTCCTTGTGAGCGACGAGAGCGATGGGCCCATGCTCAGATGGGTCGCACCAACCGGTAAGGGCACATTAGACCTAGTCCGTTCGGATCAGTGCGTTACTGGCGACCGATGGTATCCGACAGATCCCGAGCGCATCGCCGATGTCCAAGCGGCCCTCAGTTCGCTGGGACTGGCGTTGGGTGACGTCGTATCTGTGCGTGGCCTCCTAGAGTTGCGGAGGCGGGGATATCTGCGCGCCGACTACGACGTGGAGCTCATTCGACAAAAGTTGCTCGATGTAACGCCGCGCTCGGCGAAAAGAGTTCTGGCCGAACCGTATCCATATCAGGCAGCCGGATTCGACTTCTTGAGCTTGATCTCTCGCGAGTCTTTGGGCGCGATTCTCGGTGATGAGATGGGCCTCGGTAAGACGCTCCAAGCCATCATGCTCATTGCCGCCGAGGTCGATGCCGGTCGACGGACCAACTTGGTGGTGGCACCGGCAACCTTGCTCGGCAATTGGATGATCGAGCTTGAGAAGTTTGCTCCGTGGATCGATGTCTACCTTCACACGGGTGCGGCACGGACTGGGGTTGCAGCCAGCCTCCAAGATCACGACGTCGTATTGACGACCTACGACACTGTGGCCAATGACATTGGCGTCTTCGTGCGAGTGGCTTGGAACGTTGTGACTCTCGACGAAGCTCAACACGTGAAGAATGCCGGTACGAAACGATCTCTCGCGGTTAAGCGCCTGCCGCGACGGGTCTCACTCGCCGTCACGGGCACGCCTATTGAGAACACTCTCAACGACCTAACTTCCCTATCCGCTTTCGTGCTTCCCGGCTACCTAGAAGAAGGTCTCGGAGGCGTGGACAGCCGATCGCTTGACGCCGCCGCTGAACTGTCCGAGTTGATTGCTCCCATCATGATCCGCCGAAGAGTAGCCGAAGTCGCCCGTGACCTTCCGGAGAGGATTGATCGGTTCGTGCCCTTGGTCCTTGGACCGGAACTTAGCGACCGCTACGAGAGAATTCGCGAGGACGCGCTCGCCTCTGGGCGAGGTTCCGGATTGGCCGCCTTGGTCAAATTGAGACAGTTCTGCTGCTTCCCGGGCTTGGTGGACGATCAGTTTCCGAGCTATGTGCCCACCCCCAAACTGCAGGCGCTCTTCGACATACTCGCCGAGATCGTGGCGCGCAGCGGGAAGGTGCTTGTCTTCACAAGCTTCTTAGGCTCGGAAGATGTGGTGCTGGAAGTCGCCAAGTCCGCGGGGCTGGGTTTCGTCAATCGAATCGATGGAAGTGTTCCGATAGCGGACCGGCAGCCTCTCGTGGACGCCTTCAACCAGAGTCCCACCTCAGCATGTTTGGTCATCAACCCCAAGGCCGGGGGCGCCGGGCTCAACCTGCAGGGCGCGAATCACGTAATTCACTTCAATCCTGAGTGGAATCCCGCAACACAAGATCAAGCTTCGGCTCGCGCGTACCGACGAGGTCAATCTCAAGTAGTGACAGTCCATCACCTCTACTATTTAGGGACCGTCGAGGAGGTGGTCATGGATCGTTTGTTGGAGAAGCGACGACTGAGCGATGTCGCGCTCGCCGTGGCCGAGCGTCAAGGTGATCAGCCGGATATCGCGAGAGCCCTCTCTATTTCTCCGATGAGCCGTGGCTGATTTCCCTATGGGCCCAGCCGAGGTCCAGAAGAAGCTGAGCCGCAACGACCTCGGGCTAACGGGCAGTCATCAAGCAGGAATCGTTGTACCTAAGCAGGCGGATATCCTCGCATTCTTCCCGGCCCTGAACGAATCCACCATGAACCCGCGCGAGACCATGACGGTGCGATGCTTGGTGTCGGGTGACTTGCTCAAGCTCTCCTTCATCCACTACAACGGGCGACTTCATCGATTGTCCACGAGGGATGAGTACCGGCTCACTGGTTTGACGCGGTACCTGCGTAGGAGAGACGCGCTAGATGGCGACACGCTCCGGTTGTCGAGGGGTGCCGCCGGCTATTCAATCGACGTCATCGGACTTGCACTATCGCAGAAGGAACACGACAGTTCCGTCGCGCTCACATCACTCTGGAAAGCGAGCTACTAATGAGCATCACCTGGCATGTCGTTCCGCCCAACAGCAAGCGCATAGTCGGAAGCTTGCGAGATACCGGCTACGAGTTCGATATGGCGGCTGCCGACCTGGTCGACAACTCTATCGCGGCGGGGGCTACCACTGTCTTGGTCGATCTCGACATGACTCTGCTCGGAGAAGTCCGTTTTACGGTCGCTGACAACGGCAGCGGCATGGACGAGGCCGGCCTGCTCAACGCCCTCAAGTACGGTTCGGATGAACGAGCTGATGCGGCAAGTTTGGGTAAATTCGGCATGGGGCTCAATACGGCTTCGACAGCCTTCGCGCAGCGCGTTCTGGTGACGTCCCGAGACGACGCGAGTGCAGCACCTCTAACCGCAATCTTGGATCTCACCGAGGTCGAACGGGAGTGGCCGGTGGGGATCGAGGTGAATCCCAGCGATCTCGATCTTCGCTTGCTCGAGGCCGCAGCCGCGAATGGTTCCGGAACCGTTGTGCGATGGGACATCGTGGATCGACTCCAGAAGGACTACAAGGACCCGGGCGGTGCCGCCGCGCGCAAGGCCTTAGACAGACTTCGCGAAGATCTCCGTGATCACTTGCAGATGGTGTTCCAGCGGTATCTAGATCACGGCGACGGACGGGCCGCGAACGTCGACATCTTCCTGAATGGCTCTCAACTGTTCGCGTGGGATCCCTTCGCGGAGGGACTCGCAGGTGATCTGGTTCTCTCCGAGGAAGTTAGCGTGGAGATCTCCCGTGGAGAGCACGTCCCCATGCTGGTCCGGGCATTTATCATGCCGCGAAAGGATGAACTCGACCCGAGCGTCAAGAGCCAAGTCAATGTGTCGAACGAGCTCCAAGGGATATACGTCTACCGCGAAGGGCGTTTGATTCATTCCCCCTCTTGGCTCGGCATGTGGGGTAAGGAACCGCACGTATCTCTGCTGCGGGTCGAGCTTTCATTCGACCACCGACTTGATCGCGCTTTCGACGTCGACATCAAGAAGTCGCGGATTCTTCTAAATCCCCAGTTGCGGAACTTCCTCCGAGACGAACTGTTGCGCGGGCCGCGGCAGGAGGCCATCAAGCGCTACCGGAAAGGTCAGAGCACTGTAGGTCGTAGCGAAGCGGCGGCCAATCTGCATGACACGTCCAATCACTCGATCGCTGACAAGTCAGGCACGATTGATCAGCCGGTGTTGGAGTCCGTGAATGAGGCTGAGGGAACAGCGCAGATTCGAAATCAATTCGGGAGCACTGAAGTAAAGCAGGTCGCCCCACGCGTTCCCGGCAGAGTATTCGTGGAATCAGCTGAGTCGATCGAAGACGGACTTCTGTATGAGCCCGCCTACATCGGCCAGAATCTGGGTGTGCGGATCAACCAAGCTCACCCCTACTACGCGAAGGTCTACCTCCCGAATCGCAATTCTTCCGTCACGATTCAAGGTCTGGACTCGCTGCTTTGGGCGCTCGCCTCCGCGGAGTATCGAAGCACGAGCGACTCGACCCGACAGCTCTTCGAGCACATTCGGTTCGATGTATCGATGGCTCTGCGTAAATTGGTGGAGGACCTGCCTGACCCGGAGCCGACCGACGGTTCAGAGGAAGATTGACTTCCGTTCTGCCCAGAATCTCCGGGGCTATCGGGCACTCTATCTCGGAGGTGATCACAAGACCGGGCGCCCGACCCAGCTACAGGCTGGCCGAACTCAGGCCGCCGCATGGCTTCTCCGTGGTTGTAACCGAGGAAGCGAACAGCGTGCGTGCTGAGCTCACCTTGGATCCCCTCGCGTCGGATTTGAGGGACACCCTTTCCAAGAGTGAGGCGATGGAGCGTCTAGATGCGGTCGAGGCAATGCGCTCGTTCGCGAACATGGGGAACTTGGCACGAATGCGTGTAAACGCAAACGACGTCAAAAGCGCAGCCGACTTTCCGAGAGGGTCTTGGGCATCCTTGGAAATATGGGTTGCCGTTCCGACTATTGATTCAACGCTTGAGCTTGCCCTTGTCGACGCAGTGAGCCTCGTAATGGGTATGACCCTAACGCTGCTCGGGGTGGGCGGCGATCGACGCGGAGCCTTCGATCTCGAAGGCGAGAGACATCGAATTGAAGTGAACCGATACGAGCGCAGCCCAGCTAATAGAGCGATCGCGATCGCAATCGGTGGCTACGACTGCGGTATTTGTGGGTTTAACTTCGAGAAGTTCTACGGCCCTCTCGCAGCGGGGTACATCGAGGTGCACCATCTCACCCCAGTCTCTGTGATGGACAAGCCATCCGTGGTGGATCCTTTCCACGACTTGATCTGTCTGTGCGCAAACTGCCATCGGACTGTACACAGAAAATCTCCTCCTGTAGCTCCCGAAGACTTGAGGGTCCTCTTGCGGGCCGCCGGATCGAAGCACGTCACCGGGTCTGGCTAACCTTCCCCCATGTTCCTCCTCGACCACACCGTGGTCACATCCCCCAGCGACCTCACGACCGCGTCGAAGTGCGAGTTCGCGTTCGCGCGGCAGCTGGACGCGAAGCTTGGGCTGATCGAGATCGAGCGGGCACCCAGGGATCCGCTCGAGGCACGCGCCGCCGAACTCGGCGACGAGCACGAGAACCGCTGGCTCGGGCACTACCGCGCCACGAGGAGCGTGGTCGAGATCGAGCGGCCGCGCATCGACAGGGAGGCGCTCAGGGAGGCCGCGAAGAACACCGAGAGGGCGTTTCGAGAAAACGCGGAGGTCGTCTTCCAAGCCACGTTCTTCGATGAGGACACGAACATGGTGGGCTTCGCCGACTTCATCGTCCGCCAAGAAGACGGGCGCTATCGCGTCCAGGACACGAAGCTCGCGCGGTCCGTGAAGGTCACCGCGCTGCTGCAGCTCGCCGCGTACTACGAGCAGCTGCAGAGGATCGGAATCGAAGCGGACACGACGGTCGAGCTCATCCTCGGCACCGATGAGATCTCCGAGCACGACGTGCGTGACATCCTGCCGGTCTATCGCAACCGGCGGGCGCGGCTGCTGCAGATCGTGGGGGAGCGCACGCAAGCGACGGCCGCGGCTGAGTGGGGCGACCCGCGGTACGCCGTCGACGGGCGGTGCGAGTTCTGCGAGCCGGAGGTCGAGGCGAGCCGAGACCTGCTGCTCGTCGCGGGGATGCGGCCCACGCAGCGAGCCAAGCTCATCGCGGCCGGGATTACCACGATCGACGAGCTGGCGACGAGCGAGGATGCCCCGCAGAACCTCCGGGAGCAAGCAAGGCTCCAGTTGCAGGCGAACGGACCAGTGCCGCCGTTCCAGATGTTCGCCCCCGAGCAGATCGGGCACCTGCCGCCGCCCGACCCGGGCGACATCTTCTTCGACTTCGAGGGCGACCCGCTCTACCGCGAGGGGCACGTGTGGGGACTCGACTACCTGTGGGGGCTCGTCGACCGCGACGAGGTGTTCCACAAGTGGTGGGCGCACGACTTCGAGGCCGAGAGACAAGCTCTCGAGAGCTTCCTCGCGTGGGTGCAGGAGCGACGCCAGTACTACCCCGGCATGCACATCTACCACTACGCCTCCTACGAGAGAACGCACCTGCTCACGATCGCCGCGCGGCACGGCGTAGGCGAGCACATCGTCGACGAGCTGCTGCGCGACGAGGTGCTCGTCGACCTGTATCCGCTCGTGAAGCGGAGCGTGCGCGTGGGCGGCCGCTCCTACTCGATCAAGAAGCTCGAGCCGCTCTACATGGGCGACGAGCTGCGCGACGGGGAGGTCGCGAACGCGGCCGCATCCATCGAGCAGTACGACCTCGCGATGAAGGCCGAGGGGGAGGAGCAGGCGCGGCTGCTCGAGACCATCGCCGACTACAACAGGTACGACTGCGTCTCGACCCTGCGGCTGCACGAGTGGTTGCTGGCCCAAGCCTCGGCAAGAGGTGTGCAGCCCGGCGTGAAAGACGAGGATCTGGAGGAGCGGCCGCCGTTCGAGCCGAGCCTCCTCGCGGAGATCCTGCTGCGCACCGAGGGGCCGCAGGAGGCGCTCGAGCTCGCCTCCGCCGCCGTCGACTACCATCGCCGCGAGAACAAGTCCTTCTGGTGGGAGCACTACGCGCGCCTCGAGTACCCGGTGGAGGAGTGGCAGGACCAGCGCAACATCTTCCTCGTGACGGGCGGCGAGGTCGTGAGCGACTGGTACACGAAGACTTCCGTGAGCTATCGCACGGTCAAGCTCACGGGGGAGTGGTCGGCCGGCAGCTCCACCGAGGCGCGCGAGGCGTTCACCCTCTACGAGCCGCCCGGCCCCTACCGCGACCGCTTCATCGGCTCCGGCCTGCGGCTTCCCGTCGGCGCGCTCGATGTGTTCGCGTCCGACGACGACCCCGACGTGGTCTACGTCACCGAGAAGTGTCCAGGCGGCCAGCCCCAGTGGCAGAGGATGCCCGCCGCCATCGTGCCCGGCCCGCCTCCGCGGGCGCTCTCGCTCGAGCAGGCCATCGCCCAGGTGGGGTCGAGGCTCACCGAGCAGCCGTGGCCCAAGTCCGCCATCGGGGACCTGCTCACGCGCAACCCGCCGCGGTTGAAGAGTGCGCGGTCGGACGACATCACCGAGACCATACGAGCCCTCGACGACTCGTACCTCGCCGTGCAGGGTCCGCCCGGCACGGGCAAGACGACCCTCGCCGCGAACGTCATCACCACACTGGTGCGTGATCACGGCTGGCGCGTCGGGGTCGTCGCCCAGTCGCACAAGGTCGTCGAGAACGTGCTGCGCAAGCTCGTGGAGGTGGGGCTCGACCCCGCGAAGGTCGGCAAGTCGAAGGTCGACGACGACGTGCCGTTCACGGCCCTGCCCGACGACGGCCACCACAACTTCGCGGCGCGCAACGCAGACGGCTACGTCATCGGCGGCACCGCGTGGGATCTCACCAACACCAAGCGCATCGGCCGCCGCCAGCTCGACCTGCTCGTGATCGACGAGGCCGGCCAGTTCTCGCTCGCGGCGACGATCGCCGTGAGCGTCGCCGCGCGCAACCTCATGCTGCTCGGCGACCCGCAGCAGCTGCCGCAGGTGAGCCAGGGGGTGCACCCCGCGCCCGTCGACCAGTCGGCGCTCGGGTTCATCGCCGACGGCCACGCGGTGCTGCCGGAGGAGTACGGCTACTTCCTCAGCGAGAGCTGGCGCATGCACTCCGCCGTGACGGCGCCCGTGTCCGAGCTCGCGTACGACGGCGAGCTGCGGTCGAACCCGAGCGCCGACGCGAGGATGCTCGCGGGAATCGCCCCCGGCCTCCACCCCGTGCCCGTGCCGCACGCGGGCAACTCGACCCAGTCCGTCGAGGAGGCCGCGCGTGTCGTCGACCTCGTCACCGACCACCTGGGCCGCGACTGGAACGGGAGCCCGCTCACCGAGGACGACATCATCGTCGTGACGCCGTACAACGCGCAGGTCGAGTGCATCCGCGCGGCGCTCGCCGGGCATCCTCGCGTCAGGGTGGGGACCGTCGACAAGTTCCAGGGCCAGGAGGCCGCCGTCTCGATCGTGAGCATGGCCGCGTCGAGTGCCGACGACGTGCCGCGCGGGCTCGAGTTCCTGCTCTCGCGCAACCGGCTTAACGTGGCGATCTCGCGCGCCCAATGGGCCGCCTACCTGCTCTACTCACCGGGGCTGCTCGACACGCTGCCGCACCTGCCGGAGGGCGTCGCCGACCTCAGCCGCTTCATGCGGCTCGTAGGGCGCTAGCGGCGGGGCAGCGTGATCGGCCCCGTGAGGGGCAGCTTCGTCAGGTCGATCGGGAGGTTGTCCGGATCGGGCATGGTCTGCGTCGGCGGTTCGAGCACGGGGGTCGCCGACTTGGTCGAATGTTTGCCGGTCATGCAGACATTCCACGCCGACGGGGCCTCGAAAAACAGCCCTTGACGGAACCGCGACTTAGTGGTCGCCGCCCGCGTCGTGGGACTGCTGCTCCTGGTCCTGCTGCTGGGCGTCGTCGGCCTCCGTGACACCGTCGGTGAACGTGTACATGAGGCAGCTGCCCCACGTCGCGTCGACCGCGGCGACCACGCGCAGGGAGCGGTCGGGGTTGGTGAACTCCGCGTAGCCGTCGGCCGCGAGCGTCTGGGTGTAGCCCGCATCGAGCAGGAGCTGGCTCGCCGTCGCGAGGTCGGCGACGAGGTCCTTCGACTCGACGAACGCGGCCCAGATGTTGCCGGCGTGCGCGAAGTGCAGGAGGGTGCCGTCGAACAGCGGCACATCCTCCTTGGGGAATCCGACGGGGTAGCCGACGACCTCGCCGTCGGCACCGCCCTCAGCAGACGAGGATTCGCCGTGCGCGGGCTCCTCGGACGCCGCGGCGCCGGAGCATCCCGCGAGCGCGAGGATGAGGGCAGCGCCCACGAGAACCTTGATCACGCGACGAAGCTACCCGACCGATATACCGATCGGGGTACAAGACGCGCCGCGTGTCTCTCGACAATCGAGAGAGGTGGCGACCTAAGCGGACGGGGAGACCCAGTCGCCCGTCGCGAGGTACTGGACCTTCTTCGCGATGGAGACCGCGTGGTCCGCGAAGCGCTCGTGGTAGCGCGAGGCGAGGGTCGCGTCGACGGTGTCGACCGCGGCGCCCTTCCACGTCTCGCCGAGCACCTTGTCGAACACCGAGAGGTGCAGCGCGTCGATCTTGTCGTCGTCGTTGCGGATCTCCTCGGCGAGCTTCGTGTCCTCGGTCTTGAGCAGCTCGACGAGCTTCTTCGCGATCGCGACGTCGAGCTCGCCGAGCGAGGCGAACGTCGGGCGCAGCGATTTGGGCACGACCTTGTCGGGGAAGCGGTAGCGCGCGAGCTGCGCGATGTGCTCGGCCATGTCGCCCATGCGCTCGAGCGACGAGCTGATGCGCAGGGCCGAGACGACGATGCGCAGGTCGCGCGCGACGGGCTGCTGGCGGGCCAGGATGTTGATCGCGAGCTCGTCGAGCTCGCGCGCCGCCGTGTCGATCTTGTCGTCGTCGGCGATGACGGACTCCGCGAGCGAGACGTTGGACTCGTTGAAGGCGCGCGTGGCGTTCTCGATCGACTCGGCGACGAGGGTCGAGATCTCGACGAGGCGGTCCTGCACCTCTCGCAGCTCCTGCTGGAATACTTCGCGCACGCTTTAGTCCCTTCGTTGTGGGCATAGCGAACCCACACGGCTCAAGCCACAGTGCCCCCGCAAGGTTAACGCTCGGTGCTCCTGGCATGAACATCGCCTGAAGTGCAGCGGATGCGGGCGGCCTCCGGCACCACGGTGCGGCGGAGTGAAACTAATCTAGACCCCATGGACACCGCGTGGCTGGTACCGGCCGCACTCGCGTTCGGCATCCTCGTCGGCGCCGGCGTCTTCGGGATCGTCCTCGCGGCCGCGCGACGGGGCCAGCGGGCGGTGGATGTCGTGAGCACGGCGGTGCCGGACGGCGTCGACCAGGTGCTCGACGCGCTCGAGTCCGCGGGCGTCGTGATCGACCCCTCCAACAACGTCGTCAAGGCCTCCCCGGGCGCCCACAGCCTCGGCCTCGTGTGGAACCAGCAGCTCGTGCATCCCGAGCTCACCAAGCTCGTCGACGGGGTGCGCCGCACGGGCGAGCCCGTGAGCGAGGAGCTGCACCTCTCGCGCGGGCCCTTCGGCGACGCGACCATCTACCTCTTCGTGCGCATCGCGCGGCTCGGGGCGCGGTACATCCTGCTGCTCGCCGAGGACCGCACGGAGTCGTACCGCCTCGAGGACGTGCGCCGCGATTTCGTCGCCAACATCAGCCACGAACTCAAGACGCCCATCGGCGCCGTGGGCCTGCTCGCCGAGGCGCTCGTGAGCGCGAGCGACGAGCCCGAGCAGGTCAAGCGCTTCGCGAAGCGGCTCACGAAGGAGTCGGAGCGCCTCGCGCGCATCACGCAGGAGATCATCGAGCTCTCGCGCCTGCAGGCGACCGACGCGCTCGAGAAGGCGGAGCTCGTCGACATCGACCACGTCATCGCCGTCGCGATCGACCAGAACCGCGTGCTCGCCGACTCCCACAAGGTGCAGCTCGTGAGCGGCGGGGATGCGGGGGCCGAGGTCTACGGCGACGAGACGCTGCTCGCCGTGGCCCTGCACAACCTCGTGTCGAACGCCATCCAGTACTCGCCGCAGAGCACGCGCGTGGGCATCGGCGTGAGCAACCGGGACGGCATCGTCGAGATCGCCGTGACCGACCAGGGCGTCGGCATCCCCGATGAAGACCAGGACCGCGTCTTCGAGCGCTTCTTCCGCACCGACCCCGCCCGCAGCCGCCACACCGGCGGGTCGGGCCTCGGCCTGAGCATCGTCAAACACGTCGTGCAGAACCACGGCGGCGACGTGCGCGTGTGGTCGCAGCCCGGCCACGGATCCACCTTCACCATCAGGCTGCCCGAGGCGAACCACGCCGCAGCCGCATCGTTGGGAGCACAGCAATGACCCGCATCCTCATCGTCGAAGACGAACCCTCGCTGAGCGAGCCGCTCGCGTTCCTGCTAGAGCGCGAGGGCTACGAGACCTCCCTCGCCGAGGACGGGCCCGCCGCGCTCGCCGAGTTCGACCGCGCGGGAGCCGATCTCGTGCTGCTCGACCTCATGCTGCCCGGGCTGCCCGGCACCGAGGTGTGCCGCGAGCTGCGCACGCGCTCGAACGTGCCCATCATCATGCTCACGGCCAAAGACAGCGAGGTCGACATCGTGGTGGGGCTCGAGCTCGGCGCCGACGACTACGTCACGAAGCCGTACTCGACGCGCGAGCTGCTCGCGCGCATCCGCGCGGTGCTGCGCCGCCGCGTCGAGAGCGAGGACGACGACGAGGCCGTGCTCGAGGCGGGCAGCGTGCGCATGGATGTCGAGCGCCACACCGTGACCGTCGACGGCAGTCCCGTCGCCATGCCCCTCAAGGAGTTCGAGCTGCTCGAGCTGCTGCTGCGCAACGCGGGCCGCGTTCTCACGCGCGGACAGCTCATCGACCGGGTGTGGGGCGTCGACTACTTCGGCGACACCAAGACGCTCGACGTGCACATCAAGCGCATCCGCTCGAAGATCGAGAAGAGCCCGTCGGAGCCCGTCATGCTCGTGACGGTGCGGGGGCTCGGCTACCGCTTCGAGGCGTAGCCCGTAGAGACCTAGCGCTCGACCTCGGCCGGGATCAGGTCCTTGTACTCGGGGTGCGCGTCGGCGTTCATGACGGGCACGAGCAGCTGCTTGCCCTCGTGGTCGCCGTACTGCACGTACACGGGGAAGAGCGCGCCGAGCTTGACGCCCGGGTTGAGGATGATGATCTGCGTGTCGTCGACCGAGGTGCCGTAGGTCGACACGTCGCCCGGGTTCACCGACTTGGTGGTCGTCGTCTTCTCGCCGCCCGACTCGTACTGCATCGACACGTTGGCCGTGCGGGTGCCGGAGTTGACGAGGGTGATCATGAGGCTGATCGCGCGGCCGTCTTCGTTGATGAGGGCGATCGCGTTGCGCACCTGGACGCTGCCGATGTCGGTGCCCACGCCGTCGCTCGGGTCGTACTGGATGAGCGTCGCCTGGTTGGCGATGAACGTGCATCCGGAGGTGCCGAGCACGAGGGCGCCGGCGAGGATGACGGAGGCGGCGGTACGGGCGGCGACTGAGCGAGCTATCACGCTGCCAGCTTACCGGTGGGGGCCGCGGGCGGCGGACAAGTTAGGCAACCCTTACTTCGAAGTCGCTGTGATAAACTAGGTGTCTTCGAAAGGACCCCCACCCATGTTGTTCGAGGTCGGCGAGACCGTCGTGTACCCCCACCACGGCGCTGCAACCATCACTGAGGTTAAGAAGCGCATCATCAAGGGTGAGGAGAAGCTGTACCTCAAGCTCAACGTCACGCAGGGTGACCTGACCATCGAGGTGCCCGCGGAGAACGTCGACCTCGTCGGCGTCCGCGACGTCATCGGCAAGGAGGGCCTGGACAAGGTCTTCGAGGTGCTGCGCGCCCCCTTCACCGAGGAGCCCACCAACTGGTCCCGCCGGTACAAGGCCAACCTCGAGAAGCTCGCCTCCGGCGACGTCATCAAGGTCTCCGAGGTCGTGCGCGACCTCTGGCGCCGCGACCAGGACCGCGGCCTCTCGGCGGGCGAGAAGCGCATGCTCGCCAAGGCCCGCCAGATCCTGATCTCCGAGCTCGCGCTCGCGGAGAAGACCGACGAGGAGAAGGCGTCGACCGTGCTGGACGAGGTCCTGGCCTCCTAGGTCCCGGCTTCGCCCGACCACCGCTCATGACCAGCGTCGGCATCATCGTCGTCGCCGCGGGCAGCGGCACGCGCCTCGGCGCGAACCAGCCCAAGGCGTTCGTCGAGGTGCGCGGCGTGCCCATGCTCGAGCGCGCGCTCGGCAACGTGCTCGGCTCGGTCGAGCCCGCGCAGGTCGTCGTCGTCGCGCCCGCATCCCACCTCGCCGCCGCGCGGTCGATAGCCGCGCGGGCGGCAGGGGCCGCGGCCGGCTCGGTCTTCGTGGTCGAGGGCGGGGCGACGCGCCAGGACTCCGTGGCGAACGGTCTCGCGGCGCTCGCCGAGTCCGTCGAGGTCGTGCTCGTGCACGACGCCGCGCGCGCCCTCACCCCGAGCGTGCTCTTCGACCGCGTCGTGCGCGCGGTGCGGGCATCCGGGTCGGGCATCATCCCGAGCCTGCCCGTCGCCGACACGATCAAGCGCGTCGCGGACGACCGCGTGCTCGAGACCGTCGACCGCAGCTCGCTCGTGCACGTGCAGACGCCGCAGGGGTTCCCGCGCGCGCAGCTTGTCGCCGCCTACGCCTCGGCGCGGCAGGAGTTCACCGACGACGCGGCCCTCTTCGCCGAGGCCGGGCATCCCGTCTCCGTCGTCGAGGGCGAGGCGCGCGCGTTCAAGATCACGACGCCGTGGGATCTGGCGCGGGCCGAGAACGTGCTCGGCATCAGCTCGGCCACCCGCACGGGCGTCGGCATCGACGTGCACGCCTACGACGCCGCGCAGCCCCTGTGGCTCGGCGGACTGTACTGGCCCGACGAGGTCGGCCTCGCGGGCCACTCCGACGGCGACGCCCTGTGCCACGCGATCTGCGACGCCCTGCTCTCCGCGGCCGGGCTCGGCGACATCGGCGGGCGCTTCGGCACCGACGACCCGCGCTTCGCGGGGGCGCACGGCGACGTGTTCCTGGGCGAGACCGTCGCGCTCGTCGAGGGCGCAGGATGGGCCGTGGGCAACGTCGCCGTGCAGCTCATCGCGAAGCATCCGCGCCTCGGCGCCCGCCGCACCGAGCTCGAGAGCCACCTCACGACCCTCGTCGGCGCGCCCGTGAGCGTGTCGGCCACGACCTCCGACGGCCTCGGGTTCACCGGCCGCGCGGAGGGTGTCGCGGTCATCGCGACGGCACTCGTCCACCGCGCCTAGGGGCCGCCCGCCCTCTCGCCGCGGCGCCCGTGCCCCGTGAATCGGTCCAGTGGCAGTTCGTGCGCGGGCGTCTCCTCGCGCCGCCGAAAGCGCCCGTTGCACCGATTTCTGGGGAGCCTCGCCACCGCCGTTGACATTGGGTTTCGATTGGTACACACTGAGTGCCAATCGCATTCCAATCACGAGAGGCAGGCCGTGGAGCAACCCTTCGCCGGTATCGAGCTCGATGCCCACAGCCCCGTGCCCGTGTACTACCAGCTCTACGAGGCGCTCCGGTCGCAGCTCGGCACCGACGAGTTTCCGAGCGGGTCGAAGCTGCCCACCGAGCGGACCATCGCCGAGCTCATCGGCACGAGCCGCCAGACCGTGCGGCTCGCGTTCGCGCGCCTCGAGCGCGAGGGGCTCATCTTCCGCCGCCAGGGCGACGGCACCTACGTGTCCGAGCCGCGCGTCACGAGCAGCCTGCGGTTCCTGCGCGGCTTCACGAGCGAGATCTCGGCGCGCGGCCTGCGCGTGCGCAGCGCCGTGCTCGACCTCAAGCTCGCCAAGCCGCCGGCCGCCGTGAGCGCGGAGCTCGGCACGACGGGCGACGCGGTCATGCTGCGCCGCGTCCGCAGCCTCGACGGCATCCCGGCGACCCTCGAGACGGTGTGGATGCCCGTCGACCTGTGCGGCGACCTGCTCACGGTCAACATGACCGACCGCTCGCTCTACACGGTGCTGCGCGAGCAGCTCGGCATCGAGCCGAAGCGCGCGCAGGAGACCCTCACGGCCACCGTCCTCGACGAGTTCGAGGCCGGGGAGCTCGACCAGCGCCCCGGCGAGCCGGCCCTGCTCGTCGAGCGCACCACCCACGACTCGGACGGGCGGTGCATCGAAGTCGTCAAGTCGCTGCTCCGCGCCGACCGCTTCTCCTTCACGGCCGAGCTCGACCTCGAGCACGACGCCGTGATCAGGCCGTCCCAGCCCGGGACGACCACGTTCTAACCCGATCACCATCCCAAAGGAGGGAACCCAGCGTGAGCACGAACACCCCGGTTGCAGAGCCGCAGCCGACCCCCGCGAAGAAGAACTACTTCGCACCCAAGCGCATCGCCCGCATCGCGATCCTCGTCGCGCTCAGCGCCGTCGGCGCGTTCATCAAGCTCCCCAGCCCGACCGGCACCGTCGCACTCGACTCGGCGCCGGGCTTCGTCGCCGCCGCCGCGTTCGGCCCGGGCGAGGGCTCGATCGTGGGCGCCCTCGGCCACATGTTCTCGGCCCTCATCACGGGCTTCCCGCTCGGCCTGCCCGTGCACCTCCTCGTCGCCGCGGCGACGATCGTGTGGGTCGGGGCGTTCGGCTGGGTCGCCCGCAAGGTCAACATCTGGGTGGCCATCCCCGTCGGCATCATCCTCAACGGCGTGGGCGGCGCAGCCCTGCTCATCCCCATCTACGGCGTCGGCATCTTCGCGACGCTCCTCGTGCCCCTGCTCGTCGGGTCGGCCATCAACATCGTGATCGCCGTGGCCGTCGTGAAGGTTCTCGACGCGACGGGGCTGAGCGGCAAGCCGCGCAAGGGCAAGAAGGCCAAGGGCGACCTGCTCGTCGCCCCGACCGACAAGCCGACCGAGCCGGCGGCCTGATCGCATCGTGACCAGCTCCTCCCTGCTGCCCGTCAGCACCATCCGCGACCTGACCCTGCTCGGGCTCGACGACGACCGCGTGCTCGTCGTCGCGTGCGACAGCGTCGGCTCGATCGGCCCCAAGCCCCACGACCAGTACCCGGCATCGGCAGCCCTCACGGCGCACTACGCGCTGCGGGTGCCGCTGCTCGAGCTGGTCGCGGCGGGTGCGCGGCCCGAGCTCGTCGTGGACACGCTGAGCGTCGAGCTCGACCCCACCGGCTCCGAGATGATCGCCGAGGTGCGCCGCGTCGCCGCCTCGGTCGGTCTCGGTGCCGAGCGGGTGACGGGCAGCACGGAGGACAACGTGCCGAGCCTCGCGACGGGCGTGGGGGTGACCGTGCTCGGCACGGCCCGCCGCGCCGAGCTGCGCCCCGGCACATCCCGCTCGGGCGATGTCGTGCTGTGCCTCGGCAGGCCGACCTCCGCCCCCGACGACGTCGTCGTCATGGACGACGCGAGGATGCTCGCCCTCGACACCCTCGTCGCGGTTCTCGCCGTGGACGGCGTGCACGACGCCCTGCCGGTCGGGTCGAAGGGCGTGCGGCACGAGCTCGGCGAGCTCGCGGCGACCGCCGGCCTCGTCGCGGAGCCCGTCGACTCCGACGTGGACGTGAGCCACAGCGGCGGTCCCGCGAGCTGCGTGCTCGTCTCCGTCGCGCCGCACGCGCACGACGACGTCGTCGCCGTGCTGCCCGCAGGCCTTCCCTTCGCGGTCGTGGGGAGGCTCGCATGAGCGACCTCGCCATCGCGGTGCGCGACTTCAGCTTCTCCTACGAGAACAGCGACTCGTGGCAGCTCAGCAACATCCGGCTCGAGCTCGCGCGCGGCGAGCGCGTGGCCATCATGGGCGCGACGGGCGCGGGCAAGTCGACGCTCGCCATGTCGCTCAACGGGCTCGTGCCCCATCACCACGAAGGCCAGGTCGCGGGCGAGGTCGTCGTCGACGGCCTGCGGACCGCCGACCACTCCGCCGTCGACATCGTGCGGCGCGTGGGCCTCGTCATGCAGGACCCCGAGACGCAGATCACGGGGCAGACCGCGCTCGCGGACGCGGCTGTCGGACCGGCCAACTTCGGGCTGCCGCGCGAGACGGTGCTCGAGCGGGCATCCCACGCCCTCGGCCTCGTGGGCATGGGCGAGCTGCCCGACCGCGACACCAACCGCATGTCGGGCGGGCAGAAGCAGCGGCTCGTCGTCGCCGGCGTGATCGCCATGGACAGCGACATCCTCGTGCTCGACGAGCCCACGAGCGAGCTCGACCCCCAGGGTACGAGCGAGGTGTTCGACATCGTCCGCTCGCTCTCGAACGACGGCACCAAGACCATCGTGCTCATCGAGCACGAGCCAGAGCTCATCGCCGAGTGGGCGCACCGGCTCGTCGTGCTCGACGGGGGCCGCGTCGTGTTCGACGACGCCCCCTCCCTCTTCTTCGGCGACGCGGACGCCGTCGCCGCCGCGGGGCTGCGCGCCCCCCAGGTCGCGGAGGCGGCGGTCGCGCTGGCCGCGGCCGGTCGGCTCTCCGGAGAGATCCCGGTCACGCTCGAGCACGGGATCCGTGTGCTCGAGCGCTGGCCGGGCACCGACGTCGCACCCGTCGGGGCGCGCGTGGAGGCCGGCGCGCCCGTCATCGAGGCGCGCGGACTCGGCCACGTCTACCCGGGCGGCGTCGTCGCCCTCGACGGCGTCGACGTGACCGTGCGCGAGGGCGAGTTCGTCGCCGTGCTCGGCCGCAACGGCGCGGGCAAGACGACGTTCGCGCGGCACCTCAACGGGCTGCTGCGCCCCACCTCGGGAGAGCTGGTCGTCGCGGGGAAGCCGACCGAGGGGCGGCCCGTGAGCGACCTCGCCCGCAGCGTCGGCTACGTGTTCCAGAACCCCGACCACCAGATCTTCGCGAACAGCGTGCGCGACGAGGTGGCCTACGGCCTCAAGAACCTCGGCCTCGACGCCGAGCGCATCGCCTACGAGGTCGACGACGTGCTCGAGCGCGTCGGCATGCGCGACCTCGCCGACCGGCACCCCTTCAACCTGGGCAAGGGCCAGCGGCAGCGCCTCGCCGTCGCGAGCGTGCTCGCGCTCTCGCCGCAGGTGCTCGTGATCGACGAGCCGACGACGGGCCAGGACTGGTTGGGGGCGCGGGCGATGATGTCGCTCGTGCGCGATCTCAACTCCGACGGCCACACCATCCTCATGATCACGCACGACATGGCCCTCGTCGCCGAGTACGCGAGGCGGGCGCTCGTCTTCGCGGGCGGCAGGCTCGTGGGCGACACCGACCCGTCGACGCTGTTCGGCGACGCCGAGCTGCTCGCGCGCGGAACCCTCATCGCGCCGCAGATCACGTCGCTCGCGGCGGCCCTCGGGTGCCCGCGCACCGTCACGACCGTCGACGGCTTCCGTCGCGAGTGGGCCCTGGAGGTTCCCGATGCGGTTTGAGTACCAGCCAGGCACGACCCTGCTGCACCGGCTCGACGTGCGCGCGAAGCTCTGGATCTTCCTGTGCTTCATGATCGCGACGTTCCTCTTCCCCTTCTGGGCGCCCAACCTCGCGCTCACGGTCATCGCCGCCGCCCTGCTGCTGTGGGCCGGCGTCGGCGTGAAGGGCCTGCTCGGACTCATCGGGCCGCTGTCGTTCATCGTCGTGATCGTCGTCGTCTTCGCGGCGTTCGGGTTCGCGCCGTCGGAGTCCAGCTCGGCGGACGTGCGGCATGTCGTCTTCAGCTTCCCCGACGGGGTTCTGCCGCTCACCGTGGGCGGGATCTTCTACGGGCTGAGCCTCGGCCTGCGCATCCTCACGATGGTCATGCTCACGACGCTGCTGCTCGTCGTCACGCCCATCGACCACTTCGTCGCCGCGCTGCGGTCGGCGCACGTTCCGCACGTCGTCGTGTTCATCGTCATGACGGCGCTGCGCTTCATCCCGACGATGCAGCACCGCGCCGAGCAGGTGCTCGACGCCCAGCGCGCGCGCGGTGCGCGGATCGACAGGGGAGGGCTCGCGAGCCGCGTGCGCGCGTACATCCCCGTCATGGTGCCGCTGCTCACGAGCGGCATCAGGATGTCGGACGACCTCGCCGCCGCCATGATCAACCGCGGCTACGGCGCGACCAAGCGCCCGACCGCCCTGCTCGTGCTGCGGGGGACCGCGCGCGACTGGCTCGTCGCGGCCGCCGTGACCGCCGCGCTCGCGACCCTCGTCGTGCTGCGCGTGCAGGGGCTGTGGACCCTGTGACCGCCGTAGACCACTCCCACCCGACCGAACCCCCGAGGAGCCCCGCCATGACCGACCTGTACGACCGAACCCTGGGCTCCCTCTACGGCGTCGCGCTCGGTGATGCGATGGGGATGCCCAGCGAGCTCTGGCCGCGGGCGCGGGTCATCCGGCACTTCGGCAGGATCGACGGGTTCCTCCCGGGGCCGGACGGGCACTTCATCGTCGACGGCTACGTCGCGGGACAGGTGACCGACGACACGCAGCAGACGCTCATGCTCGCGGGCGCGATCATCGACGGCGGCGGATCCGTGTCCGCCGAGACGGTCGCGCGGCACCTCGTGGCCTGGGCCGACCGCGTGGGCGCGAGCGAGGGCAACTTCCTGGGCCCGAGCTCCGCCCGCGCGATCAACGCGCTGCGCGCCGGGGCGTCCCCGTGGGAGACCGGCAAGACGGGGGAGACGAACGGCGCCGCCATGCGCATCGCGCCGGTCGGCCTCATCTCGCGCCCAGACCGCCTCGACGCCCTCGTCGACGCCGTCGAGGCGTCGTGCGTCGCGAGCCACCACACCGACGTCGCCATCTCGGGCGCGAGCCTCATGGCGGGCGCCATCGCCGCCGCTGTCGAGTCGCCCCTCGACGGTCCCGTGGACGCGCGCATCGACGCCGTGCTCGAGGTCGGCTACGCGGCGGCCGAGCTCGCCATGGCGCGCGGCGAGCACGTCGTCGCAGCCTCGGTGGTCGGGCGCGCGCGCCTCGCCGTGCGGTTCGCGCGCGAGATCGCGGACGAGACCGAGTTCCTGCAGGCGCTCTATGACACCGTGGGCGCGAGCGTCGCGACCACCGAGTCGGTGCCCGCGGCCATCGGGCTCTTCGTGCGCGCGAAGGGCGATCCGCTCACGTGCGCGCTCCTCGCGGCCAACCTCGGAGGCGACACCGACACCATCGGGGCCATCGCCGGGGGGCTCTGCGGGGCGTTCAGCGGCATGGCGGGCATCCCCGAGGCCTACGCCGCGAAGCTCGACGAGGTCAACGAGCTGGGCTTCCCCGCCGTAGCACAGGCACTTGCCGGGTATCGCGCTCGCTAAACTTGCCCGGTGACGATCCGGCTCCATGACACCAAGGCCCAGGCCGATGTCGACTTCGTGCCCCTCACCGAGGGCAAGGTCGGCATGTACGTCTGCGGACCCACCGTGCAGTCGAGCCCGCACATCGGCCACCTGCGCTCCGCGCTCGTGTACGACCTGTGGCGCCGGTGGTTCACCTACCGCGGCTACGACGTGACCCTCGTGCGCAACGTCACCGACATCGACGACAAGGTGCTCGCGAACGCGACCGAGAACGAGGCATGGTGGGCGCTCGCCTACCGGTTCGAGCTCGAGTTCACGGCGGGCTACACGCGCCTGGGCATCCTGCCGCCGACCTACGAGCCCCGTGCGACGGCGTCGATCGGCGAGATGCGCGACATCATCCAGCGGCTCATCGACGCCGGCCACGCCTACGCGGCGGCGGGCGACGTCTACTTCGACACCGCGAGCTGGCCCGCCTACGGCGAGCTCACGCACCAGGACCCGAAGGACATGGTCGCCGCGGGCGACGCCGACCCGCGCGGCAAGCGCGCCCCGCAGGACTTCGCGCTGTGGAAGGGCCGCAAGGACGATGAGCCCGAGGATGCCTCGTGGCCGTCGCCGTGGGGCGCCGGTCGCCCGGGCTGGCACATCGAGTGCTCGGCCATGTCACGGCGCTACCTCGGCGCCGCGTTCGACATCCACGGCGGCGGGCTCGACCTGCGGTTCCCCCACCACGAGAACGAGATCGCGCAGTCGACGGCGGCGGGCGACCCGTTCGCGAGCTACTGGGTGCACAACGGGCTCGTGAACATCGACGGCCAGAAGATGTCGAAGTCGCTCGGCAACTCGATATTCGCGGCGGAGTTCCTCGCCATGGCACGGCCCATCGTCGTGCGCTACTTCCTCGGCGCCGCCCACTACCGCTCGACCATCGACTACCACGACGGCTCGCTCGCCGAGGCCGAGGCCGCGCTCGAGCGCATCGAGTCGTTCCTCACGCGCGCCGGCCGACGGCTCGAGGGCGCGGCCGTGTCGGGCGTCGAGGTGGTGCCCGAGGCGTTCGCCGCGGCCATGGACGACGACCTCGGGGTGCCGCAGGCGCTCGGCGTGCTGCACGAGACCGTGCGCGCCGGCAACGCGGCCCTCGACAACGGCGACCTCGAGGCGGTCGCGGTCGCGCGCGGGGGAGTGCTCGCGATGGCGGAGGTGCTCGGCATCAACCCGCTCTCCGCGCAGTGGCGCGACGGGGCGTCCGGGCCCGCCGAACGCGCGCTGGGCTCCCTCGTCGAGAGCCTCATCGCCGACCGGAACGCGGCGCGCGCCGCGAAGGACTTCGCCGCTGCGGACCGGATCCGTGATGAACTTGCCGCAGCGGGCATCGCCGTCGAAGACGGCGCCAACGGATCCCATTGGAGCATCTCATGAAGAACCCAGGCAACAAGCCGAGGGCGGGCGCCGTCCGCAAGGCCCGCAAGGGGCCGCAGGTCGGCTCGGGCGGCCAGGGCCGCCAGGCCCTCGAGGGCCGCAAGCCCACGCCCAAGGCCGAGGACCGTCCGTACCATCCCGCGGGCAAGCGCAAGGCGGCCGCCGAGCGCTTCGAGGCCGCGGGCGGCAAGCGCACGGGCAAGCGCCCCGAGGCCGCGGAGGGCCGGTCGCGCCAGGCGCGTCCCGCGAAGTCGGCCGACGAGTCGGAGATGGTGACGGGCCGCAACTCGGTGCTCGAGGCGCTGCGCGCCAAGATCCCGGTGACGACCCTCTACATCGCGGCCCGCATCGAGTTCGACGACCGCGTCAAGGAGATCCTCTCGATCGCGACCGGTCGCGGCGTGCCCGTGCTCGAGGTCATGCGTCCTGAGCTCGACAGGCTCGCGGGCTTCGACTCCGTGCACCAGGGCGTCGCGCTCAAGGTGCCGCCGTACGAGTACGCGCACCCCATGGAGCTGCTCGACAAGGTCATCTCGCGCGGACAGGTGCCGCTCTTCGTGGCCCTCGACGGCATCACCGACCCGCGCAACCTGGGCGCGATCATCCGCTCGACCGCCGCGTTCGGCGGTCAGGGCGTCATCGTGCCCCAGCGCCGCTCGGTGGGCCTCACGGCCTCCGCGTGGAAGACCTCGGCCGGTGCCGCGGCGCGCACGCCCGTCGCCATGGCCGGCAACCTCAACCAGACGATCAAGGCGTTCAAGGATCGCGGCGTCTTCGTGCTCGGCCTCGACGGCGGCGGCGACACCCAGCTGCCCGAGCTGAAGCTCGCGAAGGAGCCCGTGCTCATCGTGGTCGGCAGCGAGGGCAAGGGCCTCTCGCGCCTCGTGACCGAGAACTGCGACGCGATCGTGTCGATCCCGATCAGCGCCTCGACCGAGTCGCTCAACGCGGGCATCGCGGCGAGCGTCACGCTCTACGAGGTCTCGCGCCTGCGGGGTGCCGCGAAGAAGAAGTAGCCCGGCACCCTGAGGTGCCGGGCCACTCCCTCGGGTTGGCGCTACTTCTTGTACTGGTACGGGTTGAAGAGCACCTCGGACTCGGGGATCTCCGGGAACTGACCGGCCTTCCAGTCGTCGCCGACCTCGCGCTCGAGGTAGGCGACGGTGTCGTCGAGCTTCGCCTTGACGCCCTTGAGGTCGCCCGCGATGACCTTGCCCTCGGCCTTGACGACCTCTCCGCCCACGAGCACCGTGTGCACGTCGCCGCGCTGGGCCTGGTACACGACCTGGCCCCACGGGTTGATGAGCGGCGCCCAGGTGGGCGAGTCCTCGTTCTTCAGGAGCACCACGTCGGCGAGCTTGCCCTTCTCGAGCGAGCCGATCTGGTCATCCTTGCCGATGGCCTTCGCACCGCCGCGGGTCGCCATGTGCACGACCTCCTCGGCGCGCAGCTTGACGTGCGTGACGGTCTCGGCGGGCTCGAGCTTGTGCGCGTGGTAGTGCTCGAGCGCGCGGTCGGCGTTGACCGTCGCGCGCATCGCCGAGAACAGGTCGGCGCTGAACCACACGCTCGTGTCGACGGAGAGCGAGGCGGGGATGCCGTACTTGCGCAGCTGGTGCACGGGCGGGTAGCCCTGGCCGCACGTGTCCTCCGACTCGGTGGCGAGGGAGACGTTGCCGCCCGTCGCCGCGATCTTCAGGTAGGAGTCCTCGCTCAGCGAGGCGGCGTGCACGTAGGTGAAGCCCTCCTCCATGACGCCCGCGGCGTACGCGTTGCGGATGCCCCAGTCGTTGGTGGCGCCCCACACTCCCGCGTGGGTCGTGACGCGCAGTCCGAGCTCCTTGGCGACCCGGTAGGCGGCGAGCTCGGGGAACTGGTCGTCCTGGTTGGGCACGTCGAACGCGATCTGCGTGCCGAACATGCGCGAGTCATCCCGCGACTTCGTGAGGATGGCCTGCACGGCAGGGTCGGCCGTCCACTCCCACGGCGACTGGTGGATGTTGCCGTACGCGAAGACGAAGCGGCCGGGCGAGTTCACGAGCGCGTCGAACGCGGCCTCGCCGTGCTCGACGGTGCGCAGGCCGTGCGACCAGTCGACGCTCGTCGTGACGCCCGACTCGATGGCGTCGAGGGCCGAGATGAGGTTGCCGGCCGCGTAGTCCTGCGGGCGGAACTTCATGCCGTGCTGCAGGTAGTACCAGACGAAGTACTGCGTGAGCGTCCAGTCGGCGCCGTACGCGCGCATGGCCGTCTGCCACATGTGGCGGTGGGTGTCGACCATGCCGGGCATGACGATGCCGCCCTTGGCGTCGATCTCGAAGGTGTTGTCGGGAACGGAGAGGCCGACTCCGACCTCCGCGATCTTCCCGTCGACCACGAGCACATCGCCCTGCGGGAGCACCGTGTGGGAGTCGTCCATCGTCAGGACGATCCCGTTGCGGAACACGATGGGTTGGCCGGGCTGGGGGGTGGTGGGGGTACCGGACATTGAGACGCTCATCCTCCTTGATGGGGCGATCTTGCTTCACTTAGGTTAAACAGTGCTGCACATTCTGTCCAGTGCGGCTGTGTATCGCAAGCTGTTTTCGGGGCAGGTTTCCTCGGCTTGACGCGCGAGTCGGCATCACCGTAGCCTGCGTTAAGCAGAAGTGAACGATGATGTTGATGGAGGATGCCCGGATGAGTGCGCGACATGTCGTGCGGACGGCGGAGGACGCCGCGTACGTCGACCCGGGAGCCCTCGCCCCCGACTCCCACGGCCTCACCCGCTGGTCGGCGGTGACCGAGGACGACGGTGCGGTCCACACGGGCTTCGGCATCTCCCGGCTCGCGCCCGGCGGGGTCGTGCCCACGCACGTGCACTCGTTCGAGGAGAGCTTCCACGTGATCGAGGGCGCGGTCATCCTCGTCACCCCCGAGGCGACGGTCGAGCTCGTCGCCGGGGACTACGGCGTCATCCCCGTCGGAGTGCCGCACTCCTGGCACGCGACGGGCGACGTCGACGCGGCCTGGGCCGACATCTACAGCCCCGTTCCGCGCGCGGCCCACGGCTTCGACACGTACCGCGTGCCCGACATCGAGGGCGGCGAGCCCGTGAAGGTGGATGCCCGCGACCCCCGCACGCGGTCGTTCGGCGCGATCACCGCCCAGCAGATGGACCCGGGCCGCCAGTCGCAGAAGAACCTCGCCCAGTCCGCGAGCATGCGCACGGCCCTGCTCGTGTACAGCGGCATCTCGCTCAAGATGATGGTCGACTCCGACCTCGGCTCGGTGCTCTCGACCATGTTCATGGTGCAGTACGAGCCCGACGGCGTCGCAGGTCCGCACGACCACCCGCTCGAGGAGGCCTATCTCATCACCGAGGGCGAGGTCGACGCGACGTTCGACGGCGTCGCCGTGCGCCTCAAGGTCGGCGACATCGCGTGGGCCGGCGTCGGCTGCGTGCACTCGTTCGCCGCGACGGGCGCGCCCGTGCGCTGGCTCGAGACCCAGGCGCCGCAGATGCCGGCGCGCCACGCCTACCGGTTCGCCCGGGACTGGAACTACCTGACCGACAAGTTGGAGGAGCAGCAATGACGCGCACCATAGTGATCATCGGGGGCACGAGCGGAATCGGCCTCGAGATCGCCAAGGACGCCCTCGCGCGCGGCGAGAAGGTCGTGCTCACGGGGCGCGACGCCGCGAACACGCAGGCCATAGCGGCCTCGCTCGGTGACGGCGCGACGGGCCTCGCCGTCGACATCTCCGAGCCCTCGTCGATCGCCGCCTCGCTCGCGGGCGTCGGCCAGATCAACGGGCTCGTGCTCGCCGCCATCGAGCGCGACGCGAACACCGTGCGCGACTACGACATCGCACGCGCCGTGCGGCTGGTCACCCTCAAGCTCGTGGGCTACACCGAGACGATCCACACCCTCATCGACCGCATGGAACCGAGCGTCGACACGGGCATCGTGCTATTCGGCGGTCGCGCCAAGGATGCCCCGTACCCGGGCTCCACGACGGTCTCCACGATCAACGGCGGCGTCGAGGGGCTCGTGACGACGCTCGCACTCGAGCTCGCCCCCATCCGCGTCAACGCCGTGCACCCCGGGATCATCGGCAACAGCCCGTTCTGGGCCTCGAAGCCCGAGGGCGTGCTCGACGGCTACGAGTCCCGCACGCCGGGCGGCAAGCTCGCCACGATGGAGGATGTCGTGGGCGCCACGCGGTTCCTGCTCGACAACCGCGGGGTCTCGGCGACCAACCTATACGTCGACCGCGGCTGGCGCATCACGTAGCGGCTCCGCGGTCGGTGCTCCTGCCGCCGGCCCGCGCGTGAAGAACTCAGGCAACACGGCCGACCCCGCCCAGGTCACGCGCTTGACGTGAACGGCGGCGACCGCGCTGCCTGAGTTGTTCACGCCGGCGGGCGGTGGGGCGGCGGGCGGTGGGGCGGCGGCGGAAGGGCGCACGGAAGGCGAGCCCCGCGCGGCTCACGGCGCGGAACGTGGACGCCTACGCCCGCCGTCCCGCCACGAGCCCCACGCACAGCGACGCGGCGCCGAGCGCGAGCGCGAGCATCCCGACCCCCGCGTACCCGGCCGGGCGCATGATCGCGGCCGCGACGGCCGTCGCGCCCGAGCTTGCGAGGAACGTCGTCGCCATGAACACGGTGTTGGCGCGGCCCGACTCCGCGGGGTCGACCGAGGCGAGCGCGTTCGCCTGGCTCGAGACCTGCGAGCTGCTCATGCCGAACGACACGAGGAAGAGGCCGGCGACGACGGCGGGCACCGAGTGGCTCAGCAGGGCGATGAGCGCCGCACCGACGATGAGGGCCGCGAGCGACGCGGGCAGGGCCCGGCGGGTGCCGATGAGGGGCTGCACGCGCGCGGACGCCACGGTGGCGGCGCCGCCCACGAGCCCCGCGAGCCCGATCGCCGCCGTCTGCGCGACGGACAGCCCGAGCTCGCCCACGCCGTAGAGGGTGACCATCGACCACACGGAGATGAACGCCGAGAACGCGAGCGCGTGCGTGACGGTGAGCAGCCGCAGGTCGCGCGACCCTCCGACGATGCGCGGGATCGACGCGAGGATGGCGCGGTACCCCACCGAGGCGGGCGGCCGCGTCGAGGGCGCGAAGCCGAGAGTGAGGGGGACGCACGCCGCGACGAGCACCGCAGCGCCCACGAGCACCGTGCGCCAGCCCAGGGACTCGGCGAACGCGCCGAGGAGGGTCCGCACCCCGAACAGCCCGATGAGGAACGAGCCCACGAGCACCGCGGCGGTGCGCGCCCGCACCTCGGGCGGGGCCAGCCGCAGCGCCGCCGAGACGAGGATCTGGCCGACGGTCGCGGCCGCTCCCGCCACGAACATCATGACGGTGAGCAGCGCGAAGCTGCCCGCGGCGGCGGCCACGAGCACCGCGGCGGCCGTGACCGCGAGCTGCACGGAGACCTGCAGCCGCGGCGCGATCCTGTCGCCCAGCGACACCAGGAACACGACGCCCACCGCGTAGCCCGCCTGCACGGCGACCGTGGGCGCCGACGACTGCGCGAGCTGCACCCCGAGCTCGCCCGCGGCGAGGGTCTGGATGGGCTGCGGAACGTAGATCATCGACACGCCCACGGCGGAGATGACCGACATGGCGGCGACGCGCGCGGCCCACCCCGCGCCCTCGGTGGCGGTCAGGTCAACGCCTCCGCAGCTTCGACCACGCGTCGAACCCGACGGCGACGAGGATGATGGCGCCGAGCGCGATCCCCTGGAAGAGCGGGTCGATGCGCAGCAGCGTGAAGCCGTTGTAGAGCATGGCGATGAAGAGGATGCCCAGCACGGTGCGCCACACGGCGCCCTCGCCGCCGAGGATCGACGTGCCGCCCACGACGATGCCCGCGAGCACCGTGAACGTGAGGGTCGTCGCTATCGCGTCGTTCTCGGGCACCGACGGCGTGCGCGCGAGGTCGATGACGCCCGCCATGCCCGCCGCGAGGCCCGCGAGGGCGAACGTCGCGATGCGCACCCCGCCCACGCGGATGCCGGCGAGGCGCGCGGCCTCGGCGTTGCCGCCCGCGGCGTACACATACCGGCCGAACGTCGTGCGCCACAGCACCACGGCGAGGATCACGATGACGACGAGGGCGATCCACGTCGGCAGCGAGATGCCGAGGGGCTTGGTCGTCGCGAGCCAGCGGAACTCGGGGAAGTCCACCCGGATCTGGCCGACGCCCTGCTTGCCGAACTGCGACACGAGCTTCGTGGCCCCGAGGATGATGAAGCTCATGGCGAGCGTCGCGATGAGCGGGTTGACCTTGAGGTAGGTGCTGATGATGCCGTTCACGATGCCGACGAGGAGGCCCGCGAGCACGGCGACCGTGATGCCGACGGCCACGCCCGCGACGCCGCCGACCTTGACGATGAGCGTTCCGCAGATGACGGCGGTGAACATGTAGGTCGCGCCGATCGAGAGGTCGATGCCTCCCGCGATGATCACGAGGGTGCTCGCGGCCGCGACGATGAGGATGCCCGCCTGCCGGTCGAGCACGTTGCCGATGTTCTGGAAGCTCAGGAACGCGGGGCTGCCGATCGACAGCGCGATGAACACCGCGAGGAACGGCACCACTATCGCGAGGGACCGCCACGGGATCCGCCGCGCGAGGCTCGGGCTGGACTGGGTCTGGACTGTGGCGCTCATATGCTCCCGCTCGTGATCGGATCCGCGAAGGCCGCGGTGATGACTCTCTCCTCGGTCATGTCGTCTCCCGTGAGCTCGGCGACGATGCGTCCGCCGCGCACGACGAGGATGCGGTGCGCGAGACCGAGCACCTCCTCGACGTCCGACGAGATGACGAGCACGCCGATGCCCTGGGCCGCCTGCTCGACGATCAGGTCGTAGATGGCGCGGCGCGAGCCGACGTCGACGCCGCGCGTGGGCTCATCCGCGATGAGCAGCTTGCGCGACCGCTGGAGGGCGCGCGCGAAGAGCACCTTCTGCTGGTTGCCGCCGGAGAGCGCGGAGACATCCCGGCGGTCGTCGCCCGCAACGGTCACGCGGTCGAGCATGGTGCGCGCCGCACGGCGCTCGCGCGCGGGGGAGACCCACGAGCCCGAGGCCACCTGGGCGAGGTTCGACAGCGTGACGTTCTGGCGGATGGGCCTGCCGAGCACGAGCCCCTGCTCCTTGCGCGACTCGGGGATGAGGAACACACCGCTCGCGAGGGCGCCGGGGATCGTCGTGCCGCACGGCTGCCCGTCGACCTCGACGGTTCCGGAGCGCGGGACCGCACCGAATATCGCGTGCGCGATCTCGCTGCGCCCCGCGCCCACGAGGCCCGCGAGGCCCACGATCTCGCCCTCACGGATCGTGAGCGAGACGCCGTTGACACCGGGTGCCACGAGATCCCGCACGACGAGCACGTCGCGGTCGTGGTCGGGCACGGGGGGCTTCTCGGGGAAGACGTTGCCGAGCGTGCGGCCGAGCATCCCCTCGATGAGCGAGGCCTCGGTCTCGTCGGCGGCGGGTGCCGTGCGGATGAGCCGGCCGTCGCGCAGGATCGTGACGGTGTCGCACAGCTCGAGCACCTCGGAGAGGTAGTGCGAGACGAGCAGGACGGTGTGGCCGGAGGCGGCGAGCTGGCGCACGACGCCGTGCAGCAGCTCGGTGTCGTGGCCGGAGAGCGCGGCGGTCGGCTCGTCCATGATGATGAGGGAGGCGCCGCGGGCCAGCGCGCGGAGGATCTCCACCTTCTGCTGGTCTGCGGTGCGCAGCGAGCCGACGACGACGTCGGGGTCGAGGTCGAACCCGGTCTCGCGGGCGAGCTCGAGGAAGCGGGCGCGCAGCGCGCGGCGCCCGATCCAGCCGAGCGACCGGGGCTCGCGGCCCAGGTAGACGTTCTCGGCGACGGTGAGCGCGGGCACGAGGGCGAGCTCCTGGGCGATCGTCGCGATGCCGAGGTCGAGGGCCTCGCGCGGGCTCCCGAAGCGCTGGGGCTCGCCGTTCACGAGCAGCTCGCCCGAGTCGGCGGAGTAGAGCCCCGCGATGATCTTGCTGAGCGTGGACTTGCCCGCGCCGTTCTCGCCGACGAGGGCGTGAACGGACCCGGGCTCGAGCCGCAGGTCGATGTCGGCGAGCACGGGGATGCCGCCGAAGGACTTGCCGACACCCCGCAGCTCGATGAGGAGCTGCGGGGTGCCGGCGACTGACGAGTCAGGCATTGCTGGTTAGCCGGCCCACTCGCCGGTGAACTTGCTGGCCGTGTCCTTGGTCATGACGCCGTTGTTCGGGAAGTCCTTGAACGGGTCGACGTCGCCCTGCTTGGTGCCGTTGCGCAGCGCGTCGATCATGGCCTCCATGCCGAGGCGTCCGGTCGTGGCCGGCGCCTGCACGACGTCTGCGAAGACGGTGCCGTCGGCGACCTTGCCCTGGCCCCACGCGGATCCGCCGTAGCCCACGAGCAGGAAGTCGCTCACGTTCTTGCCGGCGGCCTCGATGGCCTGGACGGCGCCCTGCAGGCCCTGGTCCGACGTGGCGATGAGGTCGACGTTGGGGTTGGCCGTGAGGATGTCGCTCACCGCGGTCTGGGCGGCGGCCGGGTTGTAGAACGTCTCGCCCTCGGCGACGACCGTCACGGGGCTGCCCTTGGTGGCCTCGGTGAAGCCGTCCCAGAGCGCCACGCCCACGGCGGACGCCTTCACGTCGTGCAGGTACGCGACGTTGCAGGGGTCGAGGTTCATCGACGCGCACGCGGCGACCGTCTGCTCGCCGAACTTCTTGCCGAGCTCGGAGGGCACGAAGACGACGTTGGCCGCGAGGCCGTCGACCTGCGTCTTGCCGGTCGTGAAGTCGTCACCGAGGATCTGGTCGATGTTGACGACGGTGATGCCCGCGTCGATCGCCTGCTTGGTGACGTCGACGATGGCCGGGCCGTAGATGGGCTGGGTGATGATGCCGTCGTACTGGCCCGACGCGATCGCGTCCTGGATGAGGGTGACCTGGAGGTTCGGGTCGAGGTTGCCGTCGAGCACCGTGAGCACGGCGTTGTTGGCGTCGGCGACCTTCTGCGCCTCGGCGAGCATCGGCTCGTCGTAGGTGTTGGCGACGGCGAACGAGATGTACGCGATCTGGAGCGGCTCCTCGGAGGGAGCGTCGGTGCCCGCGGGGGCGGGGGTGGAGCATGCTGCGAGAGCGAGAGCCGTCGTGGCGATCGCCCCGATGGCCCAGGGGCGGACGAGCTTCGCCGACCGTGATTGCCTCATGGTGATTTCTCCTTTGAAACCTCTGGCTTACCGGGATCGGCATCGATCCCGGCTGGTGCATTTCAGTGTGACTATACACACCGTGCACCAACAATGAAATGCATGTCCAGATGAGCTTCAAAATGGGCGCGCGGAAGCGTCCCGAACCATCGGGGGAGAGTCAGGCTCTACAGGTCGTCCATGGCGCGGAGCACGTCGACCGCCGAGGCGAGCGGGGTGCCCGCGCTCCTCGGGTCGGCTCCGGGCGCCGCGGGCATCGCCTGGTTCTGCTGGCGGCGGCCGAACACGAACCACACGCCGCGCGCGACGACGTCGCCGTCGTTGGAGTACAGGTGCGGCCGCACCGAGTCGAAGTACATCGAGTCGCCGGGCTCGAGCACGTAGGTGTCGAAGTCGAGCTGCAGGGTGAGCCGGCCCTCGATGAGGTAGGCGTACTCGATGCCCGCGTGGCGCATGAGCTTGCCCTCGATGGAGCTCGAGGCGCCGGGGTCGTAGCTCACGAGGATGCCGTCCGCCGGCCCGGTGCCGCCCGCGAGGCGCTCCCACCGCACGCCGTTCTCCATCTCGAGCACGGGGTTGTCGGCCGCCCGCTGCACGGCGGGCGAGGGGGAGTAGCTCGGCAGCAGCGCAGACTCGGGGCTGTCGGCGGCCGGGCGCGCGGCGGGCGTGCCCATGACGTCGTCGATCGAGATGCCGAGGTGGGTGACGAGCGCGTAGAGCGTCGAGACCGACGGCTGCGTCTTGCCGGTCTCCACCTGCGAGATGAGGCTCGCGGAGACGCCGAGGGCCTGGGCGACGCTGCGGAGGCTGAGCCCCTGCTGGAGCCGGGCCTCACGGAGGCGCGAGCCGATGTCCGCCGTCATCCGTCCTCCGGTTCGTCGAGGGCGAGTGCCCCCACGTTCTTGGTGAGATTACCATCGTGGCGTGCGGCCGAGTGTTAATCTATGCTAAACACGCTTTTGCATCACTGAACGGCACTCGATGCCGCCACAAGGAGGACTCGATGAAGAGCACCGGCACGACGGGCACCAACGGCGTCGACTGGGAGGCGCGCGTCGACTTCGACCGGCTGCGCTCCGAGCGGCTCGCCCGTCTCAAGGCCGAGCTCGAGATCTCGAGCCTCGGCGCGCTGCTCGCGTTCGACTTCTCCAACATCCGCTACATGACGTCGACGCACATCGGCACGTGGGCGATGGACAAGCTCATCCGGTTCAGCCTGCTCACCCGCAACACCGATCCCATCTCGTGGGACTTCGGCTCGGCGGCCAAGCACCACAAGCTCTACAACCCGTGGCTCGACCGCACGACCGCCGAGATGGATGCCGACCCGCACTCCGCCCACGAGGGCGCGACCCGCCCGCGCCTCGAGTCCGGCGCGCGCGCCGGCATCTCCACCCTCCGCGGCGCCTTCACGCCCGACGCCGAGATCGCGGACAAGGTCGCGGCCAAGATCAAGCGCGAGCTCGACAAGTTCGGGGTCGCCGACCAGCCCCTCGGCGTCGACGTGATCGAGCTGCCCATCCTCTTCGCGCTGCAGAAGCTCGGCATCGAGGTCGTCGACGGCCAGCAGGTCTTCATGGAGGCCCGCCGCATCAAGACGCACGACGAGATCCGCCTGCTCACCCAGGCGGCGTCGATGGTGGATGCGGCCTACGACGAGCTCTACCGCTTCCTGCGGCCGGGCGTCCGCGAGAACGAGGCCGTCGGCCTCGTCGCCAAGACCCTGTACGACCTCGGCTCGGAGTACGTCGAGGGCGTCAACGCGATCTCGGGGGAGCGGTGCTCGCCGCATCCCCACGTCTTCTCCGACCGCCTCATCCGCCCGGGCGACCCGGCGTTCTTCGACATCCTGCACAGCTTCAACGGCTACCGCACGTGCTACTACCGCACCTTCGCCGTCGGCTCCGCGTCGAGCGCGCAGCGCGACGCCTACACGCGCGCGCGGGAGTACATGGACCGCGCGATCGCCCTCGTGAAGCCCGGTGCCACCACGGCCGACATCGTGAACGTGTGGCCCACCGCCCAGGAGTTCGGCTTCGAGGACGAGGAGGCCGCCTTCGCCCTGCAGTACGGGCACGGGGTCGGGCTCTCCATCTGGGAGAAGCCGATCTTCTCGCGCCTCGTCTCGCTCGACCACCCCGAGGAGCTCAAGGAGGGCATGGTCTTCGCCCTCGAGACCTACTGGCCGTCGAAGGACGGCTGGGGCGCCGCGCGCATCGAGGAGGAGGTCGTCGTGACGGCCGACGGGTGCGAGGTCATCACCAAGTTCCCCGCCGAGGAGCTGCTCGTCGCGGGCCAGCGCTACTACGCCGTGGGCGGCGTGCTCGACCAGACGCGCGACTCACAGTCGCACCTCAACACGACGTGGGGGCGCGGCGAGGCCTAGCGCTCGCGCGTCACCTCGGCCACGGCCGACCAGTCGAGCTCGGCGAGCTCCGGGTTCGCGAGGGCCTGCTCGAAGCGGTCGCGCAGCACGGGTGCCGTGGGCAGCACGGTGCCGGTCTCGGCGGCCAGATCCTCGGCGAGCCCCAGGTCTTTGAGGCCGAGCGGCATCGAGAAGCCGGGCGGGCTGTAGCGGCGCTCCGCGATCATCGAGCCATAGCCCGAGTACACGACCCCGCCGAACAGGGTGCCCGCGAGCAGCTCGACGAAGTCGACGGCGTCGACATCCTGCGCCTCGACGAGGGTGATGCCCTCGGCCATGGCCTGCAGGGCGTGCAGGATGGTGAAGTTCACCGCGATCTTCACGGCGTTCGCGCGGCGCGGCTCGGTGCCGAAGCGCCACGTGCGCGCGCCCAGCACGGAGAGGTAGGGCGCCGCGGCCTCGACGAGGTCGTCCGGTCCCGCGACGAGCAGGTTGAGGTTGCCCGCGGCCGCGACGGCGGGGCGGCCGAGCACGGGGGAGGCGAGGTAGCCGACGCCCGCCGCGGCATGCACGGCGGCGATGCGGTCGGCCGCCGCCGCGCTGATCGAGGCCGTGTTGACGTGCATCCTGCCCGCGGAGCCCGCGAGGTTGTCGGCGCTCAGCACCGCCTCAGAGGCCTCGTCGTTCGCGAACATCGAGAACGACACCGCCTCGGCGAGGGCCTCGCGCGCCGTCTCGACGCGCACGGCCCCGCGCGCGACGAGGTCGTCGCAGGCCTCCGGGGTGCGGTTCCACACGACCACCTCGTGGCCCGACTCGAGGAGCCTCCCGGCCATCGCGCCGCCCATGTTCCCCATCCCGAGGAATCCGACCCGTGCCATGCTCAGCCCTTCCAGACGGTCTTGAGGTTGCAGAACTCGCGGATGCCTGCGGCGGCGAGCTCGCGCCCGTAGCCGGAGTCCTTGATGCCGCCGAACGGGAGCTCGGGGTAGGAGATGGTCATGCCGTTGATGAACACGGCGCCGGCGTCGATCGACTGGACGAAGAAGTCCTCGTCGTCGGGATCCTGGGTCCAGACCGCGGAGGAGAGGCCGAAGGTGGTCTGGTTGGCGATGTCGCGGGCCTGTTCGCGCGATTCGACGCGGTAGAGGGATGCGACGGGGCCGAAGGCCTCCTCGAGCACGAGGCGCATGCCGTCGTGCAGGTCGGCGATGAGGGTGGGCTCGTAGAACCAGCCGGGCCGGTCGGGGGCGTGCCCGCCGGCGAGGACCGTGGCGCCGTGGGTGACGGCGTCGTCGACGAGCTCGGCGAGCTCGTCGCGCCCCGACTCGGTCGCGAGGGGCCCGACCTGCGTGGCGGGGTCCATGGGGTCGCCCACGACGAGGGCGGTGAGCCTCTCGGCGAAGAGGGCGGCGAACTCGTCGTAGACGTCGGCGTGCACGATGAAGCGCTTGCCGGCGATGCACGACTGCCCGTTGTTCTGCACGCGCGCCGTGACCGCGACGTCGACGGCCTTCGCGAGGTCGGCCGAGGGCATGACGATGAACGGGTCGGAGCCGCCGAGCTCGAGCACGGCCTTCTTGATCTGCCCGCCCGCGTTCGCGGCGACCTCGCGGCCCGCGGGCTCGGAGCCGGTGAGGGTCACGGCCTTCACCCGCGGGTCCTGCACGACGGCGGCGACCTCGCGCGAGCCGATGAGCAGCGTCGCGAACGCGCCGGCCGGGAACCCGCCGCGTTCGAAGAGGGTGTCGAGGTAGAGGGCGGACTGGGGCACGTTCGAGGCGTGCTTGAGCAGACCCGAGTTGCCGGCCATGAGCGCGGGCGCGGCGAACCGGACTACCTGCCACAGCGGGTAGTTCCACGGCATGACCGCGAGCACGGCGCCGAGCGGCTGGTACACGGCGTACGCCTGCGACGCGTTGACCGCGGACGGGTCGGCGAGCGGCTCGTCGGCGAGGAACTCCGCCGCGTGCTGGGCGTAGAAGCGCATGCCCTTGACGCACTTGAGCGCCTCGGCCTTGGCCTGCGCGAGCGGCTTGCCCATCTCGGTCGTGAGGATGACCGCGACCTCGTCCGCCTCCGCCTCGAGCAGGTCCGCGCCGGCGCGCATCCACTCGGCCCGCTCCTCGAAGCTCGTCTGGCGCATGGCCCTCGTGGCGGCGTCCGCGAGGGCGATGCGGCGCTCGACCTCGGCGGCGTCGTGCGGCTCGAAGGTCCTCTCCGTCACACCGGTAGCCGGGTTGATCGTGGCGATGGCCATGGGTCGTGCCTTTCGTTAGGAGTTGTCGAAGACGTCGGGGTGCCGGGCGAGGCCCAGCCGGGTGCGGCGGATGTGGCCGGCGAGGATGCGCTCCGCGTCGTCGGCGTCGCCCGCCCGGATCGCGCCCACGAGCATGTGGTGCTCGTCGTGCACCACGCGCGTCGCGTGCTCGTCGAGCAGGAGCGTGAACGCGCGGCGGTAGTGCTGCGTGGTGTTCCAGAGCCGGCGGACGAGGTCGCCCAGCACGGTCGTCTGCGCGGCCTCGTACGACCCGAGGTGGAACTCGCGGTCGAGCCGCAGGAACTCCTCGACGCCGTCGGTGCGCTCCATCTGGTCGGCGAGCTGCGCGAGCCTGTCGATGTGGGCGGCGTCGAGGTGGGGCAGCGCGTAGCGAAGCAGCAGCGGCTCGACGCGCTCGCGCGTCTGGTACACCTCGTCGCACTCCGCGAGGCTCAGCCGCGAGACCCACGCGCCCGTGTTGGCGACGAGGGTGACGAGGCCGTCGGCCTCGAGGGTGCGGAACGCCTCCCGCACGGGCACGCGGCTCGCGCCGAAGCGCTGGGCGACATCCTCCTGGCGCAGGCGCTGGCCCGGCTCGTACTCCCCGTGCAGGATCGCCGCGCGCAGCTGCTCCGCGATGCGCGCGCTGGAGTTGCCGTGCGCGTCGAGCTCGACGGCGTTGCTCATGGAACTCATTCTGCCGGTCGCGCGGGGTGCCACAGGAGCACGGGCGCATCCTTCTCGTACGCCTTGCCCTGCGGGTAGCTCACGAGCTCGAACTGCATGCCCCACGGGCTGCGGAAGTAGACCCAGCGCTGGCCGGCGCTCGCGCTGCTGCTCGCCGTCGGCTCGCCCATGATCTCGACGCCCTCGTCGCGCAGGTACTGCAGCGCGACGTCGAAGTCGTCGACGTAGAAGGCGAGGTGATGGCCGCCGATGTCGCTGTTGCGGGGCTGCGGCGCCTGGCCGTCAGCGGCCTCGTACTCGAAGACCTCGAAGTTGGTGCCGTTGGCGCAGCGGTAGAAGTTGAGGCGCCGCATGACGGTGCGCGGGTGCACGCCGAGGTTGGTCTGCATCCAGTCGCCCTCGTCGCGCGCGAACGGGCCGAGCGAGTAGACGAACTCGCACCCGAGGATGCGCGTGAAGAAGTCGTGGGCGGCATCGAGGTCGGGCACAGTGAAACCGACGTGGTCGGTGCCGCGCAGGCCGGGAAGCGCCATCGCTGTCTCCTCGTGGATTCAATTGAGGCCAATTCTGCCCGAAAACCGGAGCAAAGCAAGCATCCTGCTTGAAATTGTATCCAATCTAGCGATATCGTCGCCTCACCACCCGTCAATGGAGAGAGGGACCATGCCGAAGACGCGCAGGCTCGACCCGGCACAGCCCTGGGTCCAGCTCACGACGACCGCCGCCGACTGGAAGGCCGCGGACCCGGCCCTGCTCGCGGGAATGCTCGCGGAGCTGCACCTCATCCGGGCCTTCGAGGAGACCGTGCTCGAGCTCGCGGGTGAGGGCCTCGTGCACGGCCCCGCCCACTCGAGCATCGGCCAGGAGGGCGGAGCGGTCGGCTCGATCATCGGGCTGCGGTCGAGCGACGCCATCAACGGGTCGCACCGCGGGCACCACCAGTTCCTCGCCAAGGCCCTCACGCATGTCACGGGCGGATCCTTCGACCTCGCCGCCGTGGTGACCGAGCCCGTGCAGGTCGTGCTGCAGCGCACCCTCGCCGAGATCCTCGGGCTCGCGCAGGGCTACTGCGCCGGACGCGGCGGCTCGATGCACCTGCAGTGGTTCGAGGCGGGCGCCCTCGGCACCAACGCGATAGTCGGCGGCGGCGTGCCGCTCGGCGCGGGCAACGCGTGGGCCCAGAAGCACGCGGGAACGACGGATGTGACGGTCAGCTACTTCGGCGACGGCGCGACCAACATCGGCTCCGTGCTCGAGACCATGAACCTCGCGGCGGCGTGGAAGCTCCCCTTCGCCTTCTTCATCGAGAACAACCTGTACGCCGTCTCGACGACGGTCGAGGAGTCCACGGCCGAGCCGCGGCTCTCGGCGCGCGGCCTCGGCTTCGCGATCCCGTCGTGGCGCGTCGACGGCATGGACCCGCTCGCCGTGCACCTCGCCGTGAAGCAGGCCGAGGAGGTCATGCGCTCGGGCGGCGGGCCCGCGGTCGTCGAGGCCGAGGTCTACCGCTTCTTCCACCAGAACGGCCCCTACCCGGGCAGCGCCTTCGGCTACCGCACCAAGGAGGAGGAGGCGCAGTGGCGCGAGCGCGACCCGCTCGTGCGCGTCGCCACCGAGATGATCGCCCTCGGGCTCATCGACCAGGTCGGCGTCGACTCCGTGCGCGAGCAGGCCCAGACCGCGATGGCGGCCGCGGCGGCGGCGCTCACCGAGTCCGCCGACGGCAAGCGCCGCATCCGCGACGACCTGTGGCCCGACCCGAGCTTCGTCGACGTGGGGCTGCGCGGCGACCTCTCCGAGATCGCGGGTGCGCGCGTCCTCGACCCCCTCTCGTACTCCGGCGAGACCACCGACTCCAAGTTCGTCGACGCCGTCGCCGCCGTCATGGGGCGCCGCATGACCGAGGACGAGCGCATCGTCATCCTCGGCGAGGATGTGCACCGCCTCGCGGGCGGAACGAATGGCGCGACGAAGGGGCTCTCGAAGGAGTTTCCCGACCGCGTGCTCGGCACCCCGATCAGCGAGAACGCGTTCGCCGGCCTCGGCGGCGGCATGGCGCTCGACGGGCGCTTCCGCCCCGTCGTCGAGTTCATGTACCCGGACTTCATGTGGGTCGCCGCCGACCAGGTGTTCAACCAGATCGGCAAGGCGCGGCACATGTTCGGCGGCGTGAACCCCGTGCCGCTCGTGCTGCGCACGAAGGTCGCCATGGGCTCGGGCTACGGCTCGCAGCACCTCATGGACCCCGCGGGCATCTTCGCGACGAGCCCGGGCTGGCGCATCGTCGCCCCCTCCACCGCCGCCGACTACATCGGCCTCATGAACACCGCGCTCGCCCTGCAAGACCCGGTGCTCGTCATCGAGCACGTGGACCTGTACGGGCAGCCCGAGCAGATCCCCGCGGGCGACCTCGACTACCAGCTGCCCTTCGGCAAGGCCGGCGTGCGCAGGGCCGGGCAGGATGTCACGGTCATCAGCTACCTCTCGATGGTCCGCCACTGCCTCGAGGCCGTGGAGCTCTCCGGCCTCGACGCGGAGGTCATCGACCTGCGCTGGCTCGACCGCGCGTCGCTCGACTGGGAGACCGTGGGCGAGAGCATCCGCAAGACCAACGCCGTGCTCATCGTCGAGCAGGGAGCCCAGGGCACGTCGTACGGCGGATGGCTCGCCGACGAGATCCAGCGCAGGTTCTTCGACTGGCTCGACCAGCCGGTCGAGCGCGTGACGGGCAGCGAGGCGTCGCCGAGCATCTCCAAGGTGCTCGAGCGTGCGGCGATCGCACGCACCGAGGAGGTCGTCGCCGGCCTCGAGCGCATCCGCGCGGGGATGGGGACGCGCTGATGGCCACGATCATCCGCATGCCGGAGGTGCTCGCGGGAACCGCCGAGGGCGCCATCCAGACGTGGCTCGTGGCCGTCGGCCAGGACATCACGGTGGGCGTCCCGCTCGCCGAGGTCGAGACCGAGAAGGCGACAGTCGAGTACGCCGCCGAGACGGAGGGCACGGTGCTCGAGCTGCTCGTCGCCGAGGGCGTCTCCGTGAAGGTGGGGGAGCCCATCGCGGTCGTGGGTGCGCAGGGCGAGGCATCCCCGGCCCCCGAGCAGGTCGAGCCTGCTCAGCAGGTCGAGCCCGTCGAGACCGCGCCCGTCGAGCGGGTCGAGCACGTCGAGACCCCGCCCGTCGAGACCCCGCCCGCGAGCACCGACCGCCGGTTCGTCAGCCCGCTCGTGCGCCGCCTCGCCAAGGAGCGCGGCATCGACCTCTCCGCGGTGACGGGCACGGGCCCCGGTGGTCGCGTCGTGAGGGCCGACCTCGACAGGATTCCCGCGGCCGAGGTCGCGACGGACTCGACCGGCGAACCGGCCGCCGGGTACGAGGACGTCCCGCTCACGGGCATGCGGCGCGCCATCGCGCGGCGGCTCACCGAGAGCAAGTCGACGGTGCCGCACTTCTACCTCGTCGCCGACTGCCGCGTCGACGAGCTCGTCGTGCTGCGCCGCCGCGTCAACGAGTCGGCCGACGTGAAGGTGTCGCTCAACGACTTCGTGCTCAAGGCCGCCGCCGCGGCGTTCGTCGACGTGCCCGAGGCCAACGCGACGTGGGCCGAGACGGCGATCCGGCGCTACTCGACGGTGGACATGTCGGTCGCCGTCGCGATCGAGGGCGGACTCGTCACGCCCGTGCTGCGCTCCGTCGAGACGCAGTCGCTCACCCAGATCGCGCGGAACGTCGCCGACCTCGCCGAGCGCTCGCGCGCGGGCCGCCTCAAGCAGCACGAGCTCGAGGGCGGCAGCTTCGCCGTCTCCAACCTCGGCATGTACGGGGTCACCGAGTTCTCCGCGATCATCAACCCGCCGCAGTCCGCGATCCTCGCGGTCGGCGCCGCGCGCGAGCAGCCCGTCGTCGTCGATGGCGCGCTCGCCGTGGGCACGGTCATGACCGTGACGCTCTCGGCGGACCACCGCGTGCTCGACGGGGCGCTCGCCGCCCAGTGGCTCGCGGCGTTCGTCAGGCGGATCGAGAACCCGCTGTCGATGCTGGTGTAGCGAGCAGGGCGGCGTCGAGCGCGCCGAACAGGTCGGCCGCGAGATCGTCCACGTGCTCGAGCCCGACCGAGATGCGCACGATCCCCGCGCCCGGTCGGGCCTCGGCGGCGACCGGTCGGTGGGTGAGCGACGCTGGGTGCTGCACGAGCGAGTCGATGCCGCCGAGCGAGACCGCGTGCGTCACGAGCTCGCACGCCTCCGTGAAGCGCACGGCGGCATCGTAGCTGCCGAGGTCGAGCGCGATGAGCGCGCCCGCACCCTCGCACTGCGTGCCGATGAGGCCGGCCGGATCCTGCCCGGCCAGGCCGGGGTAGAGCACGCGCACCGCCGCGGGATGCTCGCACAGCCGTGCGGCGAGCTCCCCCGCCGTGCGCTGCTGCGCGCGCACGCGCACGGGCAGGGTGCGCAGCCCGCGGTGCAGGAGGTATGCGGCGAGCGGATGGAGCAGGGCGCCCGTGAGCGCGCGGACCTGGCGCAGGCGCGTGACCCACTCCCGGTTCGTGGCGATGACCCCGCCCATGACGTCGCCATGGCCGCCGAGGTACTTGGTGGCGCTGTGGAGCACGATCGTCGCACCGAGCTCGAGCGGGCGCTGCAGCACCGGGGTGGCGAACGTGTTGTCGACGAGCACGGGCACGCCCGCGGCATCCTCGACGACCCGGCGGATGTCGGTGAGCTCGAGCGTGGGGTTGGCGGGGGTCTCGAGGATGACGAGCCCCGTGTCGGGGCGGATCGCGCCCGCGACGCCGTCGGCGTCGACCCACGTGACCGTCGTGCCGAGCAGGCCCGTCTCGAGCACGTGGTCGGTGCCGCCGTAGAGGGGGCGCAGCGCGACGATGTGCGGCCTGCCGGCCGTGACCGTCGCGAGCAGCACCGCGGTGAGGGCGGCCATGCCGCTCGCGAACGCGACGGCCCCGTCGGCGCCCTCCAGCGCCGCGAGCCCGTCCTCGAAGCGCGCGACGCCGGGCTGCCAGAGCCGCTGGTACACGGCCGAGTGGCCGGGCTGCAGGTCGCCGCCGCCCGCGAGCACCTCGTAGGCGTCGCCGCCGTGCTCGACATCGGGCAGCGGGAAGGTCGTCGACAGGTCGATGGGCGGGGTGTGCTGGCCGTTCTCGCGCAGCCCCTCCATCCCGGAGTGGACGGCCCTGGTCTCGAGGTGTGCATCGTCGCGCAGCATGTGGCGATACCAACAGAATCTGCGGACTTGTGCAATCGATGATGCAGAATCTACGAATGGACACTCATGCGTCGAAGAAAAGGTCGATCGACGACACAGACAGGGCACTGCTGCGGGCCCTCTCGCACAACGCGAGGCAGTCGGGCACCGCGCTCGCCGCGGCCGCGGGCATCGCCGAGTCGACGGTGAGCCTGCGCCTGAGGCGGCTGCAGGACGACGGCTACCTGCGGGGCTTCCACGCCGACATCGACGTGACGGCCCTCGGCGCGACCGTGCAGGCGCTCGTGTCGATCAAGCTCGTCAAGCACGTGCGGTCGGAGGTCGACGAGTTCCGGCGCGCGGCTCCGTCGTGGCCGGGCGTGCTCGCCCTGTTCCACATGGGCGGGGCTGACGACTACCTGCTGCACGTCGCGGCGCGCAGCGCCTCCGACCTGAGGGACTTCGTGCTCACGCACCTCGCGGGGCATCCCGCGGTCGCCCACACCGAGACCAACCTCATCTTCGAGCACGTCGAGGGCAGGGGCCTCGACGACCTGCTCGGCTAGAGCTCGTAGTCGACGGCGACGCGGTCGCTCGACGTGACCGACTTGATGAACGCCGAGACCTCGAGGTGGGCGGGGTGCGCCTGGTAGGCCTCGAGCGCGGCGTTGTCGTCGTGCTCCGACACGAGCACGACGTCCCAGTGGCCCTCGACGAGCCCGAGGTCGGGCTTGAGCGACATCGACTTGAGCCCCGGCACGACGCCCACGAGCGAGCCCAGGCGCTCCTGCATCTGCGAGATGTCGGCAGCGCGCTCCGAGTCGGCGGCGGCGGTGAGCTGGAACATGACGACGTGACGGATCATGCCCCCACGATACCGGTCAGCCCTCGCGCAGCCCGAAGCGCGCGTGCAGGCGCTTCATCCAGCGCGGCGCCCACCACATGATGCGCTCCTGCCACGTCATGAGCGCGGGCACGAGCAGCATGCGCACGAGGGTCATGTCGAGCAGCACGGCGACCGCGAGGGCCACCCCGAGCTGCTTGATCACCATGAGGTCGCCCGTCGCGAAGCCCGCGAACACGACGACGATGATGAGCCCCGCCGACGTGATGATGCGGCCCGACCGCTGCAGCCCCTGGGCTATGGCCTCGCGCGACGGCACGCCCGAGTCGAGCGCCTCCTTGATGCGCGACAGGATGAACATCTCGTAGTCCATCGCGAGCCCGAAGCCGAACGCGAACGTCAGCACGAGCACGAGCACGTCGACGCCGTGGATCTTCGACGCGTCGAAGCCCATGAGCCCCGCGAAGTTGCCCTGCTCGAACCCCCACACGAGCACGCCGATCGACGCCCCGAGCGAGAGCGCGCTCGCGACGAGGGCCTTGAGGGGCACGATGAGCGATCCGGTCATGAGGAAGAGCAGGATGACCGTGCCGAGGCACACGATGAGGGCCGCGAGCGGCACCCCGCGCAGGAGCGAGTCCGTGAGGTCGACGGTGCGGGCATCCGTGCCCGTCACCCACGACGGGAAGCCGGGCTGGTCGGCCCGGATGTCGCTCACGACCCGCACCCCGTCGGCCGGGTCCACGTGCACGACCGTGCGCCAGCCGTCGCCCATCTCGCGCGGCTCGCCGAGGGCCTCCACGCCGGGGACCTCGGCGACCGTGCGCGACCAGGTGCGGGCATCCTGCTCGGTCTTCGTCACGAGCGCCACGCGGGGGCTCGCCGCCTCGGAGAAGTTGTCGTTGACCGTCTCGACGAAGTCGTACTGCGTCGAGCTCGCGGGCAGCGCGTCGATGCTCGAGTTGGCCACGCGCAGCGTGAGCAGGGGGCTGCCGACGAGCAGCAGCACGGCCGCCGTCGCGAGCGTCACGAGCGCGGGATGGCGCTGCACGCGGCGCGTGAGGCGCGAGAACACGCCCTCGGCGGGGGCGACGTCGCCGAAGCGCGAGATGACGCGGCCCACCCCCGGGATGCGCGTGAGCGCGCCCGGGCGCACGAGCCGCTCGCCGCTCAGGGAGAGGAGCGCGGGCACGAGCGTGAGCGCGCTCACGATGGCGAACGCCGTCACCGAGAGCGCGCCGAGCGCGACGACGCGCATGAGGCGCGGCTCGAAGGCGAGCAGGCCCAGGGATGCCACGGCGAATGTGAGCCCCGAGTAGAGGATCGTGCGCCCGGCCCGGTCGGCGGTCCTGCCGATCGCGGCGATGCGGTGCTCCCGCCCGGCGCCGGAGTCGGAGCGGTACTCCTCCCGGAACCGCGACACCATGAGCAGTCCGTAGTCGATCGAGAGGCCCAGGCCCACAGCCGTGACGACGTTGATGACGGTCGTGTCGATGTCGGTGAGGAACGTGAACCCGAAGAGCGCGCCGAGGCCGCCGATGATCGCCGCCATCGCACCCACGAGCGGGATGCCCGCGGCGATGAACCCGCCGAACACGAGCAGCATGACGAGCAGCGCGATGGGCAGCGCGACCGTCTCGCCGCGCTGCAGGTCCTGCTCCGACATGTGCACTATCGAGTCGACGAGCAGCGTGCCGCCGCCCACCTCGACCGTCGCGTCGGGGAAGTCCGCCCGCAGCGCGTCCGCTGTCGTCGTGAGCTCCGCGAGAAGGTCGTCGACGGTGGCCGGGTCGGGGTCGGCGCCGTCCACGCCCGAGACCGTGCCCGTGAGGAGGAACCCGTCGCCGTCGTCGGCGATGAGCGGGGCGAGGGCGGGCACGACGCTCCCGTCGGGGAGGCGGGGGACGGCGAGCGGGTCGACGAGCTCGGTGTGGGGGAGGTCGGCCGCGCGCTGCGCGAGCGCGGCGGTCTCGGCGGCGGCCGTCGCATCCTGCGGGTCGATGCCGTGGGCGACGAGCGTGAGCGACTCGGTCGCCCCGCCGTCGCCCGCGAGGATGTCGGAGCCCTCGCTCGCCTGGCCGGCGGCCGTGGGCGCCTCGCTCTTGAGCCGCTCGAACAGGGTGTCGCCACCCACGCCGCCGAGGGCCAGCACGCCCGCGATCGCGAGGACGACGACCCACGCGGCGAGGGCGACGACGGGCCGTCGCGCGGAGGCCGTGGCGAGTCGGGAGAGCGGGCCGTTCGAAGTCACGAACTGGATACTACGACCTGCGGCCATCGTGGCGACGTCCGCGAGACGTTCCCCGCACCTCGGCGACCTGCGCGCAGGATGCGGTAGCCGTCAGACCTTGGAGCGCCAGTCGTCGTCGTCGACCACGGGGACGGGCATCGTGAACGTGCCCGTGGGCGGGTCGATGATCGTGGCCTCGTCGCGGCGGTGCCGCAGCACGGTGTCGACGTAGCTCGAGACGGCCTCGGCGAGCGGGATGTCCCTGCCTTCGTTCTGCGACATGTACCACCGGTGGTCGAGCAGCTGGTGGAACATCTCCGCCGGCTCGAGCTTGCCCTTGAGGTCTTTCGGGATGGCCCGGATGACCGGCTCGAAGACGCGCGCGGCCCACTCGTGGGCGACGACCTCCTCGTCCAGATCCTGCTTATCGAAGGCCGCGCGGTACGAGTCGAGGTCGTTGAGCAGGCGGCGGGCCTGGTTCTCTTGGGCGTCGAGGCCCGTGAGGCGCAGGAGGCGGCGCGAGTGGTGCCCCGCGTCGACGACCTTGGGCTGGATGCGCACGGTCGTGCCGGTCTCGCCCGTCTTGATCGCGAGCTCCTCGATGTCGAACCCGAGGTCGTTGAGGCGCTCCACGCGCTGGTTGATGCGCCAGCGCTCCGACTGGTCGAACTCCTCGGAGCCCGTGAGCTCCTTCCAGAGCGAGCGGTACTTGGCGACGATGCCGTTGCTGATCTCGACGGGGTCGATCTCCTCCGCGAGGCGCCCGCCCGCCTGCAGGTCGAGCAGCTCGCCCGCGATGTTGACGCGCGCGATCTCGAGGTCGTTCTCGCGCTGGCCGTTGGAGAGGCCGTCGTAGAGCTGGCCCGTCTCCGCGTCGACGAGGTAGGCGGCGAAGGCGCCCGCGTCGCGGCGGAAGAGCGTGTTCGAGAGCGAGACGTCGCCCCAGAAGAAGCCGATGATGTGCAGGCGCACGAGCAGCACGGCGAGGGCGTCGACGAGCCTCGTCGCGGTCTCGGGCCGCAGGCTCTGCGAGTAGATGGCGCGGTACGGCAGCGAGAAGCGCAGGTGGCGCGTGACGAGCACCGACTCGAGCGGCTCGCCGGAGTCGGTCGTGCGGTTGGTGATGACCGCGACGGGGTCGACGCACGGGATGTCGAGGCGCTGCAGCGTGCGGAGCATGTCGTACTCCTTGCGCGCGAGCTCCGCCGACGTCTCCTTGATCGCGACGACGTAGCCGCTCAGGTTGACGAAGCGCACGAGGTGGCGGGAGATGCCCTTCGGCAGCGCCGCGATCGTCTCCTCCGGCCACGTCTCGAGGGGGAGGCTCCAGGGCAGGTCGAGCAGGGCGGGGTCGACGGTCGCCGCCGTGATGTTGAGCGATCCGCTCATGGTTCTCCCTTAACTGACGATCGGGCCCGCCACGGCGGCGGACCCGATCGGCATGAGTGCTGCTTAGCCCGCGACGACGGCCTTCTTGCTGAGGCGGAGTCCGGACTCGGTGTCGAACACGTGGATGTGGTTCGGCTCCGGGGTGATGACGACCTTGTCGCCGGCGTTCGGGTGCGAGCGACCGTCGACGCGCGCGACGATGTCGACGCGCTGGCCGTCGATCTCGGTGTGGCCGTAGAGGTAGCCGTCCGCTCCGAGCTCCTCGACGACGTCGACGTCCACCGACAGGCCCTGGCCCGAGGTGGCGACCTTGACGTCTTCGGGGCGGATGCCGATCGTGACCTTCTTGGCGGAGGTGCCGCCGAGGGTGTCGCGGTCGACCTTCGCGGTCGCGGTGCCGAACTTGAGGCCGCCGTCGACGATGTCGGCGTCGAACAGGTTCATCGCGGGGCTGCCGATGAAGCCGGCGACGAAGACGTTCTGCGGTGCCTCGTACAGGTCGCGCGGGGTGCCGACCTGCTGCAGCACGCCGTCCTTGAGCACGGCGATGCGGTCACCCATGGTGAGCGCCTCGGTCTGGTCGTGCGTGACGTAGACGGTCGTGACGCCGAGGCGGCGCTGCAGCGACGCGATCTGGGTGCGGGTCTGCACGCGCAGCTTCGCGTCGAGGTTCGACAGCGGCTCGTCCATGAGGAACACCTGGGGCTGGCGCACGATCGCGCGGCCCATGGCGACGCGCTGGCGCTGGCCGCCCGAGAGGGCCTTGGGCTTGCGGCTCAGGTAGGGCTCGAGGTCGAGGAGCTTGGCAGCCTCGAGAACGCGGCTGGCGCGCTCCTCCTTGTTGACGCCGGCGATCTTGAGCGCGAAGCCCATGTTCTCCGCGACCGTCATGTGGGGGTAGAGGGCGTAGTTCTGGAACACCATCGCGATGTCGCGGTCCTTCGGCGGGACGTCGGTGACGTCGCGGTCGCCGATGAGGATGCGGCCGGAGTTGACCTCCTCGAGGCCTGCGAGCATGCGCAGCGTGGTGGACTTGCCGCAGCCGGAGGGGCCGACGAGCACGAGGAACTCGCCGTCAGCGACCTCGAGGTCGATGCCGTCGACGGCGGGGCGGGTGGAACCCGGGTAGAGGCGGGTTGCCTTGTCGAACGTGACTGATGCCATGACTATTAATGCTCCTTCACCGGCAGGTACGTGCCGGACGATCCGTAGTGAATGGATTGGCGGTCGGGGACCGCCACCTCTGATTATGTCAGGGTTGGGCATTTCCCAGCCAGCGCTCGTACAATTCCACAGGCACTCCGAAGTCGGGAGGCCTGAACCGAACAGCGAATGAGGACCGAGTGAGCGACGCCCGACTCTCCAAGAACGAGAAGCGACTGGCGGCCAGGGAGAAGGCCAGGGTGCTCCGTGAGGAGCAGCAGAAGAAAGACCGCCGCACCCGGCTGATCCTCCAGGGCAGCATCGTGCTCGGGCTCATCGCCATCGTCGCGGTCGTCGCCCTCGTGCTCGTCAACTCCGTCGGTCCCAGCGGCCCGGGCCCCAAGAACATGGCGAGCGACGGCATCCAGCTGAACCAGGGCGCCATCGCCACGGAGACCGCCGCCCTCAAGGCCGGCGAAGACCCGAAGCCCAACACGCAGGTCGCCGGAACCCTCGACATCCAGATGTACGTCGACTACCTGTGCCCCTACTGCGGCCAGTTCGAGGCCACCAACGGCGACTACATCACGGGCCTCCTCGCCAACGGCAAGACGACTGTCGAGATCCACCCGCTCGCGGTGCTCGACCGCCTCTCGCAGGGCACGAAGTACTCGACGCGCGCGACGAACGCCGCCGCCTGCGTCGCCAACTACTCGCCCAACCAGTTCTACGACTTCCACAACCTGCTGTTCGCGAACCAGCCCGCGGAGAACTCGACGGGCCTCACCGACGACCAGCTCGTCGACCTGACGACGCAGGCCGCCGTGGAGAACCCCGACAAGATCGCCACCTGCATCAAGAACCAGGAGTTCAAGAAGTGGGTGTCCGACTCGACGACGCGGGCGCTCAACGGACCCATCCCGAACTCCGACGTCGACAAGGTCACGGGCACGCCGACCATCATCGTCAACGGCAAGAAGTACCCTGGCTCGATCAGCGACCTCGCGTCGTTCCAGGCCTTCGTCATCGAGGCGGCGGGAACCGACTACAACCAGCAGTCGACGCCGACCCCGACGCCCACCCCCACGGCGACCCCCGCGGGCTAACCGCCTCCTCTCACGGAACGGCGCGCGCGGTCAAGGGCGCGCGCGCCGTTCTGCGTGCGACGTAGCGTCGGGAGCATGGCACTCACCGCTCTCGTCCTCAACTGCACCCTCAAGCCCAGCCCCGCCGAGTCGAGCACGCAGCTGCTCGCGTCGCAGGTGCTCGACGCGCTCTCCGGGCACGGTGTCACCGGCAGCACCGTGCGCGTCGTCGACCACGACGTGAAGCCCGGCGTCGAGGCCGACATGGGCGAGGGCGACGAGTGGCCCGCGATCCGCGAGCAGGTGCTCGCCGCCGACATCCTCGTGCTCGCCACCCCCACGTGGATGGGCCACCCGTCGAGCGTCGCGCACCGCGTGCTCGAGCGGCTGGACGCCGAGATCTCCGAGGGAACCCTCGTGGGCAAGGTCGCGGTCGCGGCGGTCGTCGGCAACGAGGATGGCGCGCACCTCGTCTCCGCCGAGGTGTTCCAGGCCCTGGGCGACGTGGGGTTCACGATCCCGGCGCAGGGCGTCACCTACTGGAACGGCGAGGCCATGGGCTCCGTCGACTACAAGGACCTGCCCGAGACCCCCGAGAAGACCGCGGGCACGACGGCCACGATCGCCGCCAACGCCGCGCATCTCGCCGGGCTCCTCTCCGCCCACCCCTATCCCGCCGTCGGTGCCGAGGGTTAGCGTGGCGGCGCGGCGGCGTCGCGCGGCAGGGTCGCGACGAGGGAACGATTCCGTAGCCCCCGCTGTTGGATAAGACGAGGGCCGCAGCCAGCGACCCACCCCAAGGAGCATCATCCCCATGAGCACCACGCAGTACACCAAGGACCAGACCGCGATCGAGAAGCTCACCCCCGAGCAGTTCGCGGTGACCCAGAAGGATGCGACGGAGCCCGCGTTCCGCAACGAGTTCTGGGACAACCACGACGACGGCATCTACGTCGACATCGTCTCGGGCGAGCCCCTGTTCTCGTCGACCGACAAGTTCGACAGCGGATCCGGGTGGCCGAGCTTCACCCGTCCGCTCGCGCCCGCCCACATCGTCGAGAAGAGCGACCGCAGCTTCTGGATGACCCGCACCGAGGTGCGCTCCGCCAACGGAGACAGCCACCTGGGTCACCTGTTCGACGACGGACCCGTCGCCGACGGCGGCATGCGCTACTGCATTAACTCGGCCGCGCTGCGGTTCGTGCCCGTCGACCAGCTCGACGAGCAGGGCTACGGTGAGTACGCCAGCCTGTTCACCACGAAGGAGGCCTGATCATGGCAACTGAGACCGCGATCCTCGCAGGAGGATGTTTCTGGGGGGCCCAGCAGCTGCTGCGCCGCCGCCCGGGAGTGATCTCCACGCGCGTCGGGTACTCCGGCGGCGACACCCCGAACGCGACGTACCGCAACCACGGCGACCACGCCGAGGCCGTCGAGATCGTGTTCGACCCGTCGCTCATCTCGTACCGCGACCTGCTGGAGTTCTTCTTCCAGATCCACGACCCGTCGACGCGCGACCGCCAGGGCAACGACATCGGTCGCAGCTACCGCTCGGCGATCTTCTACACGAACGACGAGCAGAAGCGCGTGGCCCTCGACACGATCGCGGATGTCGACGCGTCGGGCCTGTGGCCCGGCAAGGTCGTCACCGAGGTCGAGCCGGCCGGCGACTTCTGGGAGGCCGAGGAGGAGCACCAGGACTACCTGGAGAAGTACCCCAACGGCTACACCTGCCACTTCGTGCGGCCCGGCTGGAAGCTCCCGCACCGCGAGGAGCAGCCCGCCTAGCAGGCAGTGCCCATGGCCCATCACCCTCACGGGTGGTGGGCCATTGACATGCAAGCGTGTACTTGCCTATCGTGATGGCCGTGGGTGACGTGTTCAAGGCGCTCGCGGACCCGACGAGGCGGATCATCCTCGACGAGCTCGCACAGCGCGACGGCCAGTCGCTGTTCGAGCTGTGCTCGCGGCTCGTCATGCAGCACGGCAGCACGTCCTCGCGCCAGGCGGTCTCGCAGCACCTCGCGGTGCTCGAGGATGCCGGGCTCGTGCTCTCGCGCCGCGAGGGCCGCACGAAGATCCACAGCCTGAACACCGAACCGCTGCGCGAGATCACCGAGCGCTGGCCCCTGTGAGGAGACATCCATGCCCCGCATCAACGTCACGAGCGTCATGGTCGACGACCAGGCGAAGGCCCTCTCCTTCTACACGGAGGTGCTGGGGTTCGTCGTGAAGAACGACATCCCGCTCGGCGAGTACCGCTGGCTCACGGTCGTGGGCGCGGCCGAGCCCGAGGGCGTCGAGCTGCTGCTCGAGCCGGACGCGCATCCCGCGGCGAAGGCGTTCAAGGCCGCGCTCGTCGAGGACGGCATGCCGTACACGTCGTTCGCCGTCGACGACGTCGCGGCGACGGTCGCCGAGCTCGAGGGCAAGGGCGCGCGCGTCGTGCAGCCCGCCACCCCGATGGGCCCGGTCGTGACCGCCGTCATCGACGACACGTGCGGCAACCTCATCCAGCTCACCAGCCCGGCGTGATCCGCCGGGAGCAGCGGTTCGCCGACGGATCGCTGAGCGCCGTCGAGCACTTCGACGGCGAGGTGAAGTCGGGCGACGCCGAGTACTGGTACCGCAGCGGCCGGAAGAAGGCCGAGGGCCGGTTCGCCGACGGCCTGTTCACGGGCACGTGGACGTGGTGGCGCGACAACGGCGAGCTGCTGCAGCAGGGCGCCTTCGTCGCCGGCGAGCAGCACGGGCTGTGGCGTCGCTGGCACGACACCGGCGCTCTCATGGACGAGGGCGAGTGGGTGCATGGCAAGCGCTCAGGCGAGTGGACGCACTACGACAAGCTCGGAGAGGTGCGGAGGGTGGTCACGCACCCCGCACGGTGATGGGGCTGGCGCTCGGCGGCTGACTAGTGCGCGTGGCGGTGGTGCGCATCGGGGTAGTGCTCGTGGGCGTGCGTGATCGGCTCGTGCGTGTGCACGTGGCGATGCCGCGTCCCGGGCGGCACGGCGTGGTCGTGCTCGTGCCGATGGTGCTCGTCGTGCGTGTGCCAGTGGTCGTGAGTGATCGCTTCGTGGGTGTGCTCGTGCTCGTGGCGCTCCGTGAGGTGCAGCCACACGCCCACGGACATGAGCAGCCCTGCGGCGATGAGCGGAATCGTGAGCGGAGCCCCGAGCGCGAGCGCGAGCGCGGCGCCGAAGAACGGGGCGACCGAGAAGTAGGCGCCGGCGCGTGCGGTGCCGACGTGCCGCATCGCGACGATGAAGAGCACGAGGCTCACCCCGTAGGCGAAGAACCCCACGGCCATGGCCCCCGCGACGCTCCAGAGGGGCGGGAGCTGCGCGCCGAGCAGGAATGCGAGGGCGAGGTTCACTGGCCCCGCGACGCCGCCCTTGACCGCCGCGAGCCACGTCGCGTCCGTGAGAGAGATCTTGCGGGTGAGGTTGTTGTCGATGCCCCAGCACAGGCACGCGCCGAGCACCGCGACCGAGGGCCACACGGTGCCGAGCTCGGCGCCCGTGGGGATGCTCAGCACGACGGCCCCCGCGACTATCGCGAGCATGCCGAGCGCGATGCGCCTGTCGACGTTCTCCTTGAACACGACCCACGCGAGCACGGCCGTGAAGACTCCCTCGGCGTTGAGCAGCAGCGAGGCGCCGGTCGCGGGCATGCCCGACAGGCCGAACATGAGGAGCACGGGCGCGAGGATGCCGCCGAACCCCACGGCGCCGACGAGCGGCAGCACCTCGTTCCGGGCGAGGCGCACGCGCCCGGGCCGCGTGACGAGCCGCCACAGCCAGAGGCCCAGGCCCGATCCGCAGTAGAGGAGTCCCGCGAGCATCCAGGGTCCCACCGATCCGAGCAGGATGCCCGCGAGCGGCGTGCCCGCGCCGAACAGCACCGCGGCGAGGATGCCCGCACGCGCCCCCGGGTTGCTGGACGCACGTGCCATCCTCCGATTCTGTCACGGCGCCTCATCGCTACGATCGGGGGATGACCGAGCTCATCTTCTCCTTCGGCACGCTGCAGCTCGAGGCCGTGCAGCAGTCGCTGTTCGGCCGGTCGGTGCCCACGACGCCCGACTCGATAGCGGGCTGGGTGGTGGGGGAGGTGCGCATCCTCGACCCCGAGGTCATCGCCGTGAGCGGCACCGACCTGCACCCGGGGCTGCTGCCCGGCACGGCGGACGACGTCGTGCCCGGCGCGATCCTCGAGGTCACCGAGGAGGAGCTCGCCGCGGCCGACCACTACGAGCGCGTGTCGTACCGGCGGGTCGGGGTCACGACGGTCTCGGGCCGCGAGGCCTGGGTGTACGTGCCGAAGGGCTAGGCGGTCGCGGCCTTCGCCGCGGGCTTCGGGGCGCGCTTGCGCACCTCGCGCAGCACGATCTGCTCGGGGCACACCGTCGAGAGGAAGTCGCCGACCGAGAGGGCGAGCCTGTCGCTCACGAGCGAGTAGAGGATGCGGTTGGCATCGCGACGCTCGGTCACGAGCCCGGCCTGGCGCAGCACGCCCAGGTGCCGCGAGATCGTCGGGCCCGACGAGGAGAAGCGCGCCGCGATCTCACCCGCGGCGAGCTCGCCGTCTTTGAGGTCTTGCAGGATCTGCCGGCGGGTCGGGTGCGCGAGTGCGGCGAAGATGTCGCTCGCCGTGTCTGTCATGTTTGCACTTTAGCACCGGAGCTAGATAGAGTCCGCTATATAGCAGATTAGCGAAATAGCGAAGGAGTAGGGATGCGCGTCGCCATCACGGGAGGCACCGGGTTCGTCGGGCGGCACCTCGCCGAGCGCCTCGACGACCCGGTGGTGATCTCGCGCCGCACGGGCGTCTCGCTCGACGACGTGGACGCGCTCGCCGCCGCCTTCGCGGGCTGTGACGTCGTCGTGCACGCCGCGGGGATCAACCGCGAGATCGACGACCAGACGTTCGAGCGCGTGCACGTCGAGGGCACGCGCAACGTCGTGGCCGCCGCCCAGCGCGCGGGAGTCGGGCGCATCGTCATGGTGAGCTTCCTGCGCGCGCGGCCCGACTGCGGCTCGGGCTACCACGAGAGCAAGTGGGCGGCGGAGGAGATGGTGAGGGGCTCGGGCATCCCGCACACCGTGCTCAAGGCGTCGATGATCTACGGGCACGGCGACCACATGGTCGACCACGTCACGCGCGCCGTGCGCACGTGGCCCGTGTTCGGCACCGTGGGGTTCCGGTCGCGCACCGTGCGTCCCATCCCCGTAGCCGACTTCGTCGACGTGCTCGTCGCCGCGGCCGAGGGCCGCGTCTCCGAGCCCACGGTGGCCGTCATGGGGGCGGAGGAGCTGCCCCTCGCCGTGGCGGTGCGCCGAGTCGCGCGGGTGGCCGGGCGGCGGCCGCTCTTCGTGCCGCTGCCCGTGTGGGCGATCCGCGTGCTCGCGCAGATCACGGAGTGGACGATGGTCGTCCCCCTCGTGGCCAAGGCGCAGGCGCAGATGCTCGCCGAGGGCGTGAGCGAGCCCGCGCCGTGGGCGCCCGAGCTGCCGTCGGAGCTGCGGCCGGCGCATCCTTTCAGCGAGCAGAGCATCCGCGAGGCGCTGCCGGTCGAGGGCCGTTTCGGGTGGCGGGACTTGCGCGTGTCACGAGCCTCGCGGCGGGCTCGCCCTGCCATCATCGGATAGTTCGACCTTCGTACTAGAACTCACCCGAGGAGCCATGAACACGAAAGTCAAGGACGAGGCGGCCCGACGCCTCTCGACCGGGGTCATCGACCTCATCAGGGTCATCGAGCAGCTGCGTCGCGAGTCGGCAGCCCGACAGGGATTCTCCGATCTCGAGTTCCGAGTGCTGATCCGCATCGCGACGCTCGGCACGGCGAGCCCGGAGGAGGTCGCGCGCGAGCGAGGGCTGTCCGGCGCGGACGTCCAGGTGGAGATCGACGACCTGGTCGACTCGGGCTACGTCGTGCGCACGAAGGACGGCACCTACGCGGCGACGCCCGCGGGCGAGAAGATCGCCCGGGCCGCTGTGGACGGGCTCACCTCCACCGTCGCCGCGGCCCTCGGCCCGGCGTCGGACGACGAGGCCCAGCAGCTCGTGCTCCTCGTCGACCTCACGACGCGCATGTTGAGCCAGAGCCTCGAGGGCTCGGGCTCCTAGGCCGCGGTCGCGCGGTCGTGCACGGTGACGGCGTAGCCGTCGAGGTCCTGGAACACGAACGTCGTGCCGAAGGGCCCCTCGAAGGGCTCCTGCAGGATGACCGCGCCCGCGGCCGCGAGGGTCGAGTGCAGGGCTCCCGCCTCGGGGTCGTGGAACCACAGCGCGACGCCGAGTCCGAGCGGGCCGGCCTCGAGGTCGACGCCCGGCGCGGGGTCGCGCACGGCGAAAGCGGGGGTGGTGGCGAACACCACGGCGTGCGGCGGCGAGAAGGGCGCGCGGGCGAGGCCGACGACATCCTCGTAGAAGGCTGCGGCCTTCTCGAGGTCGCGCACCTGCAGGGCGATGAAGTCGGGTCCGAGTGCGGTCATGATTGCTCCTATGTCAGTTTTCTTACATGAAGAGTATGTCAGAATACTGACATGAGCAACCATGCGCCGCAGATCGGATACACGCTCAAGCAGGCCCAGTCGCTCCTCAGGGTGCGGATGGAGGAAGCCCTCAAACCCCTCGGCCTCACGGTGTCGCACTACTCCACCCTGCACAGCCTCCGCCGCGAGCCCGGGATCTCGGCGGCCGCGCTCGCGCGCGGCACGTTCATGACCCGCCAGTCGATGAGCACCCTGCTCGAGCAGCTGCTCGACCGCGGTCTCGTCGCCCGCCCCGACCGCCCCGACGCGGGACGCGCCCTGCCGACGGTGCTGACCCCGGCCGGTGCCGAGGCCCTCGACGCGGCTCAGGAGCTCGTCGACCGGGTGGAGCAGAGGATGCTCGCGGGCCTCGGTGCCGACGAGCGGGACGCGCTCGCGCGCGGACTCGCGGCGTGCGTGGCGGGGCTTGAGGGTTAGGTACGGGCGATCCGATCGAACCGCGATAGTCGGGTCAGAAGCGTCGTGGGCGAGGAGGCTGGATGTCGAAAGGGGACACCGTGATCGCTGGTCTCAACCGGCTCGTCGACCTCGTCGAGGGCGACCTCGCCGAAGAGGTCGACGTCGTCGCACTGGCGTCGAGTCTCGGCACCACCGAGTACCACCTCCGACGGATGTTCTCGTCGTTGGCGGGCATGCCGCTCTCGGAGTATGTCCGTAGGCGCCGGATGTCCGTCGCCGCGGCAGACATCCTCGGCGAGGAGGATCTTCTGGGCATCGCGGTGCGATACGGCTACGGGTCGACCGAGGCATTCGGCCGTGCGTTCCGAGCCGTGCACGGCGCCAGCCCGAGCGACGTCCGGCGGAACGGTGGACCCCTTCGCACACAACCGCAGCTCAGGTTCCGCCTGACCGTAGAAGGGAGCAGTCCCATGGACACCCGCATCGCACATCAGCCCGCATTCCGGCTCGTCGGGCACTCGGCCCGAGTGCCGCTCATCCACGAGGGCGTCAACCCGCACATCCAAGCCCTGATCGCCTCGCTGCCCCCGGAGGCGCACGGTCGCCTCAAGGATCTCAGCAACACGGAACCGGCCGGCCTGCTCCAGGTGAGCGCCGACGTCGACCCGGACTACGTCGAGGGCAGCGAGCTCACGTACCTGCACGGCGTCGCGATCAGCGGAGACGCCGAAGCGCCGGGCGATCTCGACGTCATCGACGTGCCCGCCGGCGAGTGGGCGGTGTTCCGCACCGCGGGGCCCTACCCCGCGGCGCTGCAGCAGACCTGGGCGGCGACGGCCACCGACTGGTTCCCGTCCAACCCCTGGCGACTTCGACCGGGGCCCTCGATCGTCGCCGTGCTCGATCGAGCCGACGACTTCAGCTCGGCGACGACCGAGCTGTGGCTCCCGGTCGAGCGGCAGTGAGCCCCTTGTCGGATTCGAACCGACGACCCCCGCTTTACAAGAGCGGTGCTCTGGCCAACTGAGCTAAAGAGGCGTGCGTCACGACGCGACCCCAACTTTACCTAGACTCGGCGGGTGAGTCATTCCCGCGCGGCCGTCGCGCTCGCCGTCGCCGGAACCGTGGTGTGCGGGGCGCTCGTCGCCACGCAGTCCCGCATCAACGGGGAGCTGGGGCACGAGCTCGGCGACGGGTATCTCGCGGCCTTCATCTCGTTCGGGTCGGGCTTCGTCATCATGGCGATCATCGCGCTCGTGCATCCTTCGACCCGCCGCGGGGTCGCGTCGATCGTGCGCTCGGTGCGCGTGCGCGAGATGCCGTGGTGGTACACGGTCGGCGGCGCCGCGGGCGCGCTGTTCGTGCTCGCGCAGGGGCTCACGGCCGCGCTCCTGGGCGTCGCGCTGTTCACGGTCGCGACCGTCACCGGACAGACCCTGAGCGGCATGCTCGTCGACCGGCGCGGACTCGGCACGATGGCTCCCAAGCCCGTGACGGTGTTCCGGCTCGTGGGCGCGATCCTCGCCGTGGTCGCCGTGATCGTGGCCGTGTCGCCGCAGGTGCAGGGCGGCATCGCGCCGTGGGTGCTCATCCTCCCGCTCGCCGCGGGGCTCGGGCTCGGCTGGCAGCAGGCCGTCAACGGGCAGATCCGCCAGGCGTCGACGCCGCTCACGGCGACGTTCTTCAACTTCCTCGTGGGCGCGGCGGTGCTCGGGGTCATCCTGCTCGTCCACGCGCTCGTCACCGGCCTGCCCGCGCAGCTCACCGGCAGCCCGTGGCTGTACGTGGGCGGTGCCGTCGGCATCATCTTCGTGGCGGGCTACGCCATCACGGTGCGCTTCACGGGCGTGCTGCTGCTCGGCCTCTCCGCGATCGCCGGCCAGCTCGTGGCGTCACTCGTGTTCGACCTCGTGCTGCCCGTGGCGGGGCATCCGGTCGCCCTCGCGACGGTCATCGGCACCGTCGCGACCTTCGTCGCGGTCGGCATCGCCGCGATCCCGCCTAGAGCGACGTCAGGTGCTTCTCGAGGTTGAGCCTGTCTTTCTTGCCCGGCTTCGTCTTCTCGGGGATGCCGCCGACATAGAGCCAGCCCATGAGCTTCTCGTTCTTCGTGAGCTTGTGGGCCTTCGCGACCTTCTTCTTGCGCGTCGGATCTCCCGTGCGCCAGATCACGCCCCACCCGGCCTCGTCGAGCAAGAGGCTCAGCACGTGCGCGACACCGGAGGCGACGGCATCCTGCTCCCACTCGGGCGCCTTGCTGCTGGGCCGGTGGACCGCGACGACGGCGATGAGCAGGGATGCCCGCAGCGGCTTGTCGGCCGACGACCCGGTCTTGGCGAACGCCCTGCCGATCTTCTCGCGGGCGGTGCCGCGGATCTCGATGAGGCGCCAGGGCGCGAGGTTGCCGTGGTCGGCGACCCGGGCCGCGGCCTCGACGAGGGGGACGAGCTGCTCGTGCGTGGGCGCCTCGGCGGTGACGTGCGAGTACGACCGACGGCGACGGACGGCGTCGAGGGCGCTGATCAGGCCTCCTTGAAGTCGAGCGACAGCGAGTTCATGCAGTAGCGGTCGCCCGTGGGGGTCTGCGTCGCGTCGTCGAAGAGGTGGCCGAGGTGCGAGCCGCACGTGCCGCACACGACCTCGGTGCGCACCATGCCGAGCGAGGTGTCCTCGCGCAGCTCCACGGCGTCGGGGTTGACGGCCTCGAAGAAGCTGGGCCAGCCCGAGCCGGAGTCGAACTTCGCACCGCTCTTGTAGAGCTCGGCGCCGCACGCGCCGCACACGTAGACGCCCTCGCGCTTCTCGTCGAGCAGCGCGCCCGACCACGGGCGCTCGGTCGCGGCCTCGCGCAGGATCGAGTACCGGTCTCCCAGCTCGTCGCGCCACTCCTGCTCGGTCTTCTCGATCTTGTAAGTCATGCCCCCATTAAACTCGCTTTCGTGCCTGACTCCTCCGTTGTTGCAAAGCCCTGGTCCGAACTGACGACCAGCGAGCTCTACTCGATCCTCAAACTGCGCACCGACGTGTTCTTCGTCGAGCAGAAGGTCGACGAGACCGAGCTCGACGACCGCGACCAGGAGCCCGGCACCATGCACTACTGGATCGAGGATGCCGCCGGCTGCGCCGCCTACATCCGGCTGCTCGTCAACGAGGAGCCCGAGCACCTCGACGCCCGCCGCATCATCGGGCGCGTCGTCGTGCGCGCGGACCGTCGCGGGGAGGGCCTCGCGCAGGTGCTGCTCGCGCGGGCGCTCGACGACTTCGGCCACGAGCCGTTCCTGCTGCACGCCCAGCAGTACGTCGCTCCGCTCTATGCGAAGTTCGGCTTCGTCGAGTTCGGCGAGCCGTTCGACGAGGCCACGATCATGCACATCGGCATGTACCGCGCTGCGCAGGTTAGGTGACCCTTACCGATTCTTTGACAGGAAGCACCGGTCCCCTCTAGGGTCGAGTTAGCTTAGCCTTAGCTAAGTAATCCCCTTCAGGAGACATCCCGTGACTACCCGTTCCTTGCCTGTCCGCGCTCGCCGCCTCACGGCCGCCCTCACCGCCGCCGTGCTCGGTATCGGCGGCGCCGTGGTCTTCGCGGCCCCGTCGTTCGCCGAGTCGCCGCTCGTCGTGAGCGTGACACCGTCCACCGACCTCGACTCGACGGCGGCGAACAGCATCGCCGTCACGGGGGAGGGCTTCCTCACGGCAGAGCCCGTCGAGGTCGCGCTCGTGAGCTCCGACGACTGGACGGCGATCGGGCCGGCGAGCACGGCGCTCGTGTCGAGCATCCTCGAGTCGGTCGTCGACGGCGCCTTCTCCACGACCCTCGAGGTGCCCGCGGGCACACTCGACCCCGCGGTGACCTACGGCATCGCGACCTTCGCGGCGACCGACCGCGCCTTCGACACCCTCAGCCCCATCACGGTCGCGCCGCTCGCGGCCGTCGCCGCCGAGGAGGAGGCGGTCGTCGAGGATGAGGCCGCGCCGCAGTCCGCCGCGCGCTCGGCCAGCCTCGCGACCGTCGCCGCGGGCAACGTCGAGGGCGGTTCTGCGACGTGGGGCATCTCGACCTACCTCAACGGTGCCGCCGGCGGACGCCCGAACCCGCTCGCGAGCGCCTACGTCTCACCCGCCGCGTTCGACGCCGCGAGCCGTCTGACGAGCTGGGGCAACGCGATCGGCACCGTGAACGCGGACGGCTCAGCTGAGCTCGCGTTCGAGGGCACGTCGGTGAACTTCGCCGCGACGGGCGGCGGCTGGCTGCGGCTGAGCGGCCTCGAGGCCCACCTCCACGCATCGGGCAACGGCACGGTCACGGCGGTGGTCGAGTACGGCACCGCCCCCGGCACGTACCCGGGCATCGTCTACAACCCCGCCCAGGCGGGCGATCGCGGTCCCGAGCGCGTCACCCTCGTGACCCTCGCGGGCAACACGTCGGGCGCCGTGCGCGACGTCACGGGCGCCACGTGGACGGGCCTCGCCGGCACGTGGAACCCGGCCTTCACGTCGTTCCTCGCGGGCGACAGCGCCAACGGCATCGCCGCGTGGTCGTACGCGAGCACCGTCTCGAGCGCGACCGGCCGCACGCCCAGCACGTTCGCCTTCTCTGCCTTGGTCGACCCCGTGGCCCAGCCCACGACCTACGACACGGGCTCGGCCGCGTGGGGCATCTCGACCTACCTCAACGGCGCGGCGGGCGGCCGCCCCAACCCCCTCGCCTCCGCCTACGTCTCACCCGCGAGCTTCGACAGCGTCTCGCGCGTGAGCACGTGGGGCGGCGGCTCGGGCACGGTCCGTGCCGACGGCACTGCCTCGCTCGAGTTCCAGGGCACCTCGGTCAACTTCGCCGCGACCGGCGGCGGGTGGCTCACGATCAAGGACATCCAGGCGACGCTGGACGCCTCGGGCAACGGCTCGGTCACGGGCGTCGTCTCCTACGGCACCGCGCCGGGCACCTACCCGAACATCGCGTTCGACCCCGCACAGACCCCGGCCAACGGACCGACGCGCGTGACCCTCGTCACGCTCGCGGGCAACACGACGGGAGCGGTGCAGGGCGCGAGCAGCGCGACGTGGACCGGCCTCGCGGGGTCGTGGAGCAGCGAGTTCACCTCGATGCTCTCGGGCGCGGGCGGCACCGGTGCGTGGGCGTACGCCTCCACCGTGAGCGGCGCGACGGGCCGCACGCCCAGCGCGTTCACCTTCACCGTGGGCGTCACACCGCCCGCCGTCACGACCGCGGTCGCCCTCACCGCCTCGCCCTCGGCGAGCGTCGTGGCCGGCACGGCCTCGACCCTCACCGCGACGGTCTCCCCGGCCGCCGCGGGCACCGTGGAGTTCCGCAACGGCTCGACAGTGCTCGGGTCATCCCCGGTCACCGCGGGAGTCGCGACCTACTCGGCGACCTCGCTGCCCGTGGGAAGCTACGCCGTCACCGCGTACTTCGCCCCCGCCGACCCCGCCGCGTACACCGCGTCGCAGTCGACGGCCCTCGAGTACATCGTGAGCGCCCCCGTCGTCGCCCAGCCCGGATCCCTCGTGTGGGGAGTGAAGGCGAGCCTGCAGGGCTACGTGCTCGGCGGCGGCAGCATCAGCACCTCCTCGGGTGCGGGCGCGTCGGGCTCCTCCTTCGTCTTCCCGCAGGACACGTCGTCGGCGTTCAACCAGTCCACCGGGCTCGGCACCTCGTCGTACCGGGGCCAGGTGACGTTCGCCTACCCCGCGCACGGCTTCTCGATCTCGCTCACCAACCCGCGCGTGCAGGTCGACTCGGCGACCGCCGGCTCGATCATCGTCGACGTGACCTACAACGGGGCGACGACGCGGGGCGTGACCTTCGCCACGCTGTTCCTCGGGGCGGCGACGAAGACCTCGGGATCGGGCTCGACCACGTTCTCGGGCGTGCCCGCGGCGCTCACGAGCGCGGGGGCCAGCGCGTTCCAGGGCTTCTACTCCGCGGGGGTGGCGCTCGACCCCGTCACCTTCGTGGTGGGCTCGCCCGCGGCATCCCTCGCCTCGACGTCTCAGTCGGCGCCGGCAGCGCGCACGGCGGCGGCGACTCCGCCCGCGACCTCGGGCATCACCGTGACCGCGGGCGCCAAGCCCTTCGCCGGCGACGAGATCACGATCGAGGCCGACGGCTTCGGGGCCAACGAGGAGGGCATCCTCGTGGTCATCTACTCGGAGCCCACGGTGCTCGACAGCAACGCCAAGGCCGACGCGAACGGCAGGCTCACGTGGACGGGCCGCCTGCCGGCGGGCCTCACGGGCACGCACACGCTCACCTTCCAGGGCAGCGTGAACCGCGGCACCGAGATCGAGATCGCGCCCAAGGTGGCGACGGCGGCCGAGGGATGCCCGGTGCAGGCCTCGAGCATCACGTGGGGCTTCAAGGAGTCGTTCCGCAGCTACATCAGCGGCTCGATCGCCAACGGGGAGTGGACGGTCGCCGACGGCGCGACGTACACGACGCCCGACTTCGGCTGGAGCGACGGACAGGGCGCGTACGACGCCGACGACGGCCTCGTGGCCTTCGCGGGCTCGATCACGTTCACGGGCCACGGCGGGGTGCTCAACACGACGGTCGCCAACCCGCAGCTGCGGTTCCTCGACGCGGACACGGCAGTGCTGCTGCTCGACGTGAGCGGCACCACGCAAGACGGCGCGACCGTCGACCAGAAGGCCGTCGAGTTCGTCGACATCGACCTCGCGGGAGCGCTCGAGCAGGCCGACGGCACCATCACGGTGACCGACGCCGCCACGGTGCTCACCCCCGCGGGAGCCGCGGCCTTCGGCACCTACCCGGCGGGCGAGTCGTTCGACCCGGTGTCGTTCACCCTCACCCTCGACCCGTCGTGCGGCGCCATCGTGCCGCAGCCCGGGGAGACGGCGACCGTCACGGCCGAGCCCGTGTCGTCGGGTGGCGATCTCGCGTGGCTGTGGATCCTCATCGCCGCAGTCGTGCTGCTCGCCCTCGCGGCGGCAGCGATCATCGTGGTGCGCCGCCGCAGGACGGCCGCGTAACCGCGTCGACGAGCGGGGGAGGGCGCGGGATCCGGCGCCCTTCCCCGCTCTTGCGGTTCAGGCGAGCGAGAACACGAAGTACGGCCCGACCTCGTCGTGCACGATGCGGGCAGTGCCCGACCATGACTCGAAGGCCCCCGTGCCCGTGCCGGGCACGATGTAGCCGAACGCCGTCGGGTCGTCGGGCGAGTTGAGGGCGCCGTGGTGCACGGTCACCTCGCCCGCGACGCCGTCGAGCGTAGCGGTGATGCGCTCGGCGGCGAGGTAGCCTCGGCTCGCCTCCGTGCCGGACGAGACGAAGTGCAGCACGGCAGAGCCCACGATGCCCTCCGTGTAGGTCTTGCGCATGACGAGGGCACCCACCCACTCCCCCTCGATGCCGGGGAGGGTGGAGGGCTCGAAGCCCGTGACGTCGAAGCGTGCGATGAGGTCGGTCATACCGACCACCCTAGGCAGCGCTACTGACCGGGCGCGTAGACCGCCCGCGCGAGCGCGTCGAGCACGTCGGCGGTGCGCGGCCCGAAGGCGAGGATCTCGCCGTCCGCCATGTCCACGAAGCGCCGGTGCTGCCCGGCCGAGGTGAGCGCGATCGCGGGCTTCGACTCGAGCAGGCCGTCCACGCCTCCCACGCTCGCGATGCCGTCCGTCATGACGAGGATGAGGTCGGGGTTGGCCGCCACCATCGCCTCGTCGGTCATGGGCCGCATGCCGTTGAGCCCGATCTCGGCGGCGACGTCGATGCCGCCGAGGGACCGGATGAGCACGTCGGCGCCCGACTCCTCGCCGAAGAGGTAGTAGATGCCGGAGGTTCCGCGCAGGTAGAGGAAGAGCATCCTCAGCGGCTGGCCCTGCGGCACGATCGCGGCGATCTCCGCGACCTTCGCCTGGATGCCCGCCTCGAGGTCGTCGGCGAGGGACTGCCCCGCGGCGGGCGCGCCGAGCGCCGTCGCGACCTGCACGGCGAGGTCGCCCACGCCCGCCACGCTCGGCTCGGTGTCGACGAACACGACGGCGACGCCCGCATCCCGCAGCTGCAGCACGACGTCGACGGGGCCGACCGACCCGTCGGTGATGAGCACGGTCGGGCGCAGCGCGAGGATCGCCTCGCTGTTGACCGTGTGGCCGCTCGACGTGATGACGGGCAGGTCCTCCGTGCCCGGGAACGTCGTGGAGATGTCGCGGCCCACGACGCTGCCGCCGAAGCCGAGGCCGAAGACGGTCGCGGCGATGGAGCCCGAGATGTCCATGGCGAGGATGCGCTCGGTGCTCGTCACCGTGACGCTCGTGTCGCCCGCCAGGTCGTGCGACGTGATCGTCGCCGGCAGCGTTTGGGCGGGCGGCGTCGCCGGCGCGGACACCTGCGCGTCGGCGAGCAGGGCCGTCGACGGCCCCTCGTAGGCGTGCGGGTCGGCGAGGATGTCGAGGTCGGCGAGGGGCACGCGCGGGCCGGCGGAGACCGCGCTCGACGACGCATGCGGGGTGCCCGCTGTCGTGCATCCCGCGAGCAGGACGGTCGCGGCCGCGACGAGGGCGATGACGGGTCGGATACGCATGGTTAGGTAATCCTAACCTGCGGGTCAGAGCGCGGGGTCTCCGATGCGCTCGAGGGCGTCGACGACGAGCCCCCAGAACTTCGCGTGGTCGAGGTTGCGCGCCACCTGCGTCGTGCAGTCGGCCGGGGCCGGAGCCCGGAAGTCGGCGACCGTCATGCCCAGCGTGAGGGTGCCCGTGAGCTCGACGTCGAGCGGCACCTTGATCGTCTGCATGACCGTCGGGTCGATCACGAACGCCACCGCGCACGGGTCGTGCACGGGCGGGTGCTCGAAGCCCTGCTGGTTGCGGTAGGTGTGGCCGAAGAACTCGAGCAGCTCGCCCACGAAGCGCGCGGGCGCGGTGCCGACCGCCGCGATGTCGGCCGCGACCTGCGGCGTCGCGAGGGCCTCGTGCGTGAGGTCGAGGCCGACCATCGTCAGGGGCCACGACTCGTTGAAGACGATGTGCGCCGCCTCGGGGTCGATGACGATGTTGAACTCGCTCGTCGCGCTCCAGTTGCCGACGTTGACCCCGCCGCCCATGAGTACGACCTGCTTGACGCGCTGCGCGATGCGCGGCTCCTTGCGCACGGCGAGGGCGATGTTCGTGAGGGCGCCCGTGGGCACGAGCGTGATCTCGCCCGGCTCGGCCGCCATGACGGTGTCGATGATGAAGTCGACGGCGTGCCTCGGGTCGAGCTCGATGACGGGCTCGGGCAGCACGGGGCCGTCGAGCCCGCTCTCGCCGTGGATCGAGTCGGCGACCTCGACCTCGCGCACGAGGGGGCGGTGGGCGCCGCGCGCGAAGGGCACGCCCGTGATGCCCGCGACGCGCGCGACGGAGAGCGCGTTGCGCGTCACCTTCTCGATCGTCTGGTTTCCCATGACGGTCGTGACGCCCACGAGCTCGATGTCGGGGTTGCCCCACGCGAGGAGCAGGGCGATGGCGTCGTCGTGGCCGGGGTCGCAGTCGAGGATGATCTTCGTGGGCACCGTTCGAGGCTAGTGCCCAGCAACCCTCACTGTAGATTTGAGCCATGAACGCCCCCCACGACGACTACATCCTCCCGGGCGGCGGGGCGGACATCACCGCCCTTCCCAAGGTGTCCCTCCACGACCACCTCGACGGCGGCCTGCGCCCCCAGACGATCATCGAGCTCGCCGACGCGGTGGGCCTCGACGTGCCCGCGAAGGATGCCGCGGCGCTCGGCACCTGGTTCGCCGACCAGGCCGACTCCGGCTCGCTCGTCGAGTACCTCAAGACCTTCGACGTGACCACGGGCGTCATGCAGACGCAGGAGGGTCTCATGCGCGTCGCGCGCGAGTTCGTGCAGGACCTCGCCGACGACGGCGTCGTCTACGGCGAGATCCGCTGGGCCCCCGAGCAGCACCTCACACGTGGCCTCACCCTCGACCAGACCGTCGAGGCGGTGCAGGAGGGGCTCGAGGCGGGCGTCGCCGACGTCGCCGCGAGCGGCCGCAGCATCCGCGTGGGCCAGCTCGTGAGCGCCATGCGCCACGCCGACCGCGGCCTCGAGATCGCCGAGCTGGCCGTGCGCCACCGCGGCAACGGCGTCGTGGGCTTCGACATCGCGGGCGCGGAGGCAGGATTCCCGGCAGGCAACCTGCGCGACGCGTTCGACTACCTCGCGCGCAACTTCCTGCCCGCGACCGTGCACGCGGGCGAGGCCGACGGGCCCGACTCGATCCGCGGCGCGCTCTTCGACGGCCGCGCCCTGCGCCTCGGCCACGGCGTGCGCCTCGCCGAGGACATCACGACCACGAGCGAGGACGACGAGAACACGTATGTGACCCTCGGCCCCGTCGCCCAGTGGGTCAAGGACCGCGAGATCGCCCTCGAGCTCTCGCCGAGCTCGAACCTGCAGACGGGCGCCATCGCCGCGTGGGGAGCAGACCTCGTCGACCACCCGTTCGACCTGCTCTACCAGCTCGGCTTCCGCGTCACCGTCAACACCGACAACCGCCTCATGAGCGCGACCTCGCTCAGCCGCGAGCTGTTCCTGCTCGCGGAGACGTTCGGCTACGACCTCGACGACCTCGCGGTGTTCCAGCTCAACGCGGCGGCGGCGACCTTCCTGCCGCTCGAGGACCGCGAGGAGCTCGTCGACATCATCACCTCCGGGTTCGAAGCGGCCTAGCCGTGCAGCTGCCCCCGCTCCCGCAGAGCGCCATCGTCATCGCCGCACAGGCGGACGACTGGCGCGCCGCGGTGACCCTCGCGGGCGAGGCGCTCGCGAGGTCGGGGGCCGCGCGGCCCGGATACTCGGCCGAGATGATCAGGATGATCGAGGAGCACGGCCCCTACGTCGTGATCGCCCCCGGCCTCGCCCTCGCGCATGCCAGGCCCGGCCCCGAGGTGCTCGCCGACGGGCTCTCGATAGTGACCCTCGCGACGCCCGTGAACTTCGGCCACCCGTACAACGATCCTGTGAGCGTCGTGCTCGGCCTCGCGGTCACGTCGTCGTCGGAGCACCTGCACGCCGTCGCCGCGGTCGCGAACGTGTTCAACGACTCCACGGCCATCACCGACCTCGCGTCCGCCGGGTCCGCCGAGCGCGTGCAAGAGATCATGCGCGGTGGAGCTATGGAGGATCGCGCCAGCGATCCTGCGACCCCAGCGCCGAGCGAGCCTGCGAGCGAGGACCTCGTGTGAAGATCGTGACCATCTGCGGCGCGGGGATCGGCAGCTCGGGCATCCTCAAGGTCAACGCGGAGCGCGTGCTGCGCAAGCTCGACATCGACGCCGAGGTCGTGGCCGCCGACATCGCCTCCGTGAAGACCGTGGCCGCCGACGCGCAGGTCATCCTCACGTCCGCCGAGTTCGTCGAGACCATCGGCAGGACGTTCGCCGACGTCATCGTCATCGAGAACTACTTCGACACCAACGAGCTCACCGAGAAGCTCGAGGCTGCTCTGGGCTGATCGGGGCCGGCGCACCCGCCGTGCGGGCGCTCCTCACGCCAGCAGCTCGCGCATTCCCCTCTCGAGCTCGGCGACGACGGCCTCGGCCGCCGCGCGGCGCTCGTGCGCCGTGCCGGAGTCGCTCGACGCGTCGATGTAGACCTTGAGCTTGGGCTCCGTTCCGCTCGGACGCACGATGACCCGCGCACCGCCCACGAGGTGCAGCCGCAGGATGTCGCCGGCCGGGTACTGCTCGAAGCCCCCGATGAAGTCGTCGATGCGGTCGACGGCGATCGAGCCCACGTGCGCGGGCGGGTTCGCCCGCAGCCGACCCATGGCCGCCCCGATGAGCGAGAGGTCGTCGAAGCGCAGCGAGACCTGCGACGACGCGAAGGCGCCGAACCGGTCCGCGAACGCGTCGAGGTGGTCGTCGAGCGTGCGGCCCGCGGCCTTGAGCTCCGACGCGAGCGAGAGGAACTCGACGGCCGCCGAGATGCCGTCCTTGTCGCGCACGACCTCCGGGTCGACGAGGTAGCCGAGGGCCTCCTCGTAGCCGAAGACCATGCCCGGCACGCGCGAGATCCACTTGAAGCCCGTGAGCGTGTCCTCGTAGGCGAGGCGGTAGGCCTGGGCGACGGCGCGCAGGGCGGGGGACGACACGATGGATGCGGCGAGCACGCCGTCGGGCCCAGACCGCTCGGCCACGCGCCAGCCGAGCAGGTAGCCCACCTCGTTGCCGCTCAGGCGGCGCCAGCCCGAGGCCGACGGGATCGCCACCGCGAGGCGGTCGGCGTCCGGGTCGTTGACGACGGCGATGTCGGCCCCGACCTCCGCGGCGCGCGCGAACGTGAGGTCCATGGCGCCCGGTTCCTCCGGGTTGGGGAAGGCGACGGTCGGGAACGCAGCATCGGGTTCGATCTGCTGCGTCACGACGACGGGCTCGCCGAAGCCCGCGGCGGCGAAGACGGCGTGCGCCGTCTCCCAGCCCACCCCGTGCATCGCCGAGTAGACGAAGGTGAGGGGCGCGGCCACGGAGGCGATCGCCGCGGTCGCGCGCACGTACTCGTGCAGCACGGTGTCGTCGGCGACGATGAAGTCGGTCGAACGCGGCAGGTCGGCGATCGAGCCCTTCGAGACCGCGAGGATGTCGGCGGCGATCTCGCCGTCCGCGGGCGGCACGATCTGCGACCCGTGGTCGTCCTTGCCGAGGTAGACCTTGTAGCCGTTGTCGTTCGCGGGGTTGTGGCTCGCCGTGACCATGACGCCCGCGCTCGTGTCGAAGTGCCGCACGGCGAAGGCGAGCACGGGGGTCGGCAGGTGGCGGGGGAGCAGCGTCGTCGCGACACCCGCGCCCGCCATGATCGTCGCGGTGTCGCGCGCGAAGACCTCGGAGTTGCGGCGCCCGTCGTAGCCGATCACGATGCTCGGGCTCGCGCTCTTCGAGAGGAGGTAGGCGGCGAGGCCCGCCGCGGCCTGGGTCACGAGCACACGGTTCATGCGCGTGGGACCGGCGCCGAGCTCGCCGCGCAGCCCCGCGGTGCCGAACTCGAGCCGGCCGGCGAAGCGCTCGTCGAGCGCGGGCCCGCCCTCGGCGATGAGCTGCTCGAGCTCGGCGCGCGTCACGGCATCGGGGTCCTGGGCGAGCCAGGAGCGGGCATCCTCGAGGGAGCTCATATCTCCGCCACGATCGCGGCGAGGAGGGCGCTGATGCGCACCTCGGCGTCCTTGCCGGCCTGGATGACCTCTTCGTGGCTGAGCGGTGTCTTCTGGATGCCCGCGGCGAGGTTGGTGATGAGGGACATCCCCAGGATCTCCATGCCGGCCTGCCGCGCGGCGATCGCCTCGAGGGCCGTGGACATGCCCACGATGTGGCCGCCGATGGCCTTGGCCATCTGCACCTCGGCGGGCGTCTCGTAGTGGGGGCCGCGGAACTGGCAGTACACGCCCTCGTCGAGCGACGGGTCGACGGTCTTCGCGAGCGCCCGCAGCCTGCTCGAGTAGAGGTCCGTCAGGTCGATGAACGTCGCTCCCTCGAGGGGCGAGTCCGCGGTGAGGTTGATGTGGTCGCTGATGAGCACGGGGGAGCCGGGCGTCCAGGTCTCCTTGATGCCGCCGGCGCCGTTCGTGAGGATCATGGTCGTGGCGCCCGTCGCGGCCGCCGTGCGCACGGAGTGCACGACCCGGCGCACGCCGTGGTTCTCGTAGTAGTGGGTGCGGGCGCCGATGACGAGCGCGCGCTTGCCGTTGGGCAGCAGCACCGAGCGCAGGGTGCCCACGTGGCCCTCGAGGGCCGGCTTGCCGAAGCCCGTGATCTCGGTCGCGGTGATCGTCGCGGTGGTCTCGCCGATGAGGTCCGCGGCCTTCGCCCAGCCGCTGCCGAGGGTGAGGGCGATGTCGTGGCGGTCGACCCCCGTCTTCTCCGCGATCTGGCCCGCGGCCTCCGCGGCGATGTCGAACGGGTTGAGGTCGGGGTTGTCCAGAGGATTCAGCATCCCAACACTCTAGGACTCCACGACCTGCTTGAGCCCCTCGAGCACCTGGTGCCAGTTCTTCTCGCTGTGCTCGACCTCGTCGTAGCTGTGGTTGTTGTCCTGCGCGAGCGTCACGGTCGTGGCCCCGCCCTCGGGCGTGAGGGTCCACGTGAGCGTGTGGTAGTTCTCGGGCACGTCCTCGCGCCCGCTCAGGGGGCTGAAGTGGGTGTGCACGAGCCGCTCTAGCGGCACCGCCTCGAGGATCGTGCCGTGGTCGACGTACTCCGTGCCCTCGAACTCGCCCGACCAGGTGATGGGGCTGCCGCGCTGCCAGTCGGTCTCGACGCGCGTGCCGAAGTAGTACTTCGCGATGAGCGCCGGATCGGTCAGCGCCCGCCACACGTCGTCGCGCGAGGCATCCACCCGCATCGATGCGATGGCCACGAGATTGTCACCCATTGTTCCGGTGTACGCCCGGGCCGGGTGCGCGGCAAGCGGGTTGCATTTAAGGGAGGATTGACGCATGGCCTATGAATTCGAGCGGAAGCAGCGCATCGCCGTACTCGGAGGTGGGCCCGGCGGTTACGAGGCGGCCCTCGCGGGCGCCCAGCTCGGCGCCGACGTCACGCTCGTCGAGCGCGAGGGGGTCGGCGGCTCCGCGGTGCTCACCGACGTCGTGCCCTCCAAGTCGCTCATCGCCACCGCGGAGGCCACCAACGGCATCGGCGAGGCCGCAGACCTCGGGGTGCAGTTCTTCACACGCTCCGACGCGGGCCGCGCCGTGCGCCCCGACGTCACCGTGAACCTCGCGGCGGTCAACGCCCGGCTCATGCGTCTCGCGCGCCAGCAGTCGGAGGACATGAAGTCGCAGCTCATCAAGGCGGGCGTGCGCATCATCCACGGCGAGGGGCGGCTCGACGGTCCCCAGCGCCTCGTCGTCTCCACGGGCAAGGGCAAGGCCGGCACCGACTTCGACGAGGTGGATGCCGACACGGTCGTCGTCTCCGTGGGCGCGCGGCCGCGCATCCTGCCGACCGCCAAGCCCGACGGCGAGCGCATCTTCACGTGGACCCAGCTCTACACCCTCGAGGAGGTGCCCGAACGGCTCATCGTCGTCGGCTCGGGCGTCACGGGCGCGGAGTTCGCCTCCGCGTACAACGCCCTCGGCTCGCAGGTGACCCTCATCTCGTCGCGCGACCAGGTGCTTCCGGGTGAGGACCAGGACGCCGCGCGCGTCATCGAGGACGTCTTCAAGCGCAACGGCATGACCGTGCTCTCCAAGTCGCGCGCCGAGTCGGTCAAGCGCACGAAGGACGGCGTCGTCGCCACCCTCGCGGACGGCCGTACGGTCGAGGGCTCGCACTGCCTCCTCGCGGTCGGCTCCATCCCCAACACGGAGGGGATCGGCCTGCAGGAGGCGGGCGTGCAGCTCACCGAGTCGGGCCACATCCGCGTCAACCGCGTCGCGCGCACCTCGATGCCGTCGATCTACGCGGCGGGCGACTGCTCCGACTTCCTGCCCCTCGCCTCGGTCGCGTCGCAGCAGGGCCGCACCGCGGTCTTCCACGCCATGGGCGACGCGGTCTCGCCGACCGAGCTGCGCAACATCACCTCGAACATCTTCACGCAGCCCGAGATCGCCACGGTCGGCTGGTCGCAGAAGCAGATCGAGGACGGCATCGCGCAGGGCGACATCTACAAGCTACCGCTCGCCTCCAACCCCCGGGCCAAGATGATGGGCATCAAGGACGGCTTCGTGAAGCTCTTCGCCCGCACCGGGTCGGGCACGGTCATCGGCGGCGTCATCGTCGCGCCGCACGCCTCGGAGCTCATCCTGCCGATCGCCCTCGCCGTCGAGCACCGCCTCACCGTCGACCAGCTCGCGCGCGCGTTCAGCGTCTACCCGTCGCTCACGAGCAGCATCACCGACGCGGCCCGCGCGATGCACATCGTGAACTAGCGGCCCTCCGCATCCTTCCCGCACGTTGTCGAGGTTCCTCCACAGTTCCGCCGATCTCGCCACCTTCCCCGCATGTCGGATGACCCGGCCCCCAGCGCGCCCGGGCGGACGATCCTCGGGGCATGCAGATCACGACGCCCATCCCCTGGATCGACAGCTTCATACTCACGCGAACAGTCGAGAGTGGACGGCGTAGCGAGTTCTACCGCGCCGCACGTGCGGGCCGGTACATCCGGCTCGCCCACGGGGTGCACGTGCCGGCGACCACCTGGTCGTCGCTGAGCTCCGACGACCGCTACCTGGCGCGCATCCACGCCGTTGCGTCGGTGTCGAGGCCGGGCCTCTTGTTCTCGCACCGCTCCGCAGCCGCGCTGTGGCGCCTTCCCTCGATCGGCGACTGGTCCCCGGTCGTCGAGGCCACCGTCGGCAGCATGTCGACGGGGCCGTCGAGGGCGGCGTTCACCGCGCGGCAGTATCCCGTCCCCTCCGAGCACGTGGTGATCGACGGCCTCGCGGTCACCACGCTCGCCCGGACGGTGATCGACGTGGGGCGACTCGCGTCGCTCGGTGCGGCGGTCGCTGCGATGGACGCCGCCCTCGCGGAGAAGGATCTCCGCACCGCGCTCATCACGGAGCGCGTGACGCCCGAGCAGCTGGCCGCCGAGTTTCACCGGATCGAGTCCGCGCGCGGCAGCAGGCGTTGTCGTGACGCGCTCGAGCTCGCCGATGGGCTCTCGGGATCGGCCGGGGAGTCGCTCAGCCGCGTGAACATGCACCTCCTCGGCATTCACCGCCCCGTGTTGCAACAGGAGTTCCGAGATGCGCAGGGCCTGATCGGCTACGTGGACTTCTGGTGGCCGGAGTTCGGGCTCATCGGCGAGTTCGACGGTGTGGGCAAGTACCTCCGCGCCGACATCCTCGAGGGTCGCAGCACCGCCGACGCCCTCGTGGCGGAGAAGAAGCGCGAGGATCGTCTGCGCGCACTCGGTCCGCGCGTCACGCGGTGGGGTTGGGAGGTCGCCCGGTCACTGCCGCTGCTCTCGCGGCAGTTGAGGGACGCCGGCCTTCGCTGACGGCGAGGTGCGGGCATCCTCGCGACCCACGCGAAAAGTTCCCGCCATCTCGCCAACCTGCGGGCAGGATGCGAGGAGAGCCCTAGTCGGCGATCGACAGCAGCACGTGGCCCGACGAGACCGTCGCGCCCACGGAGGCGTTGACGCCCGTGACCGTGCCGTCCTTGTGGGCGGTGAGCGGCTGCTCCATCTTCATGGCCTCGAGCACGAGGATGAGGTCGCCCTTGACCACCTTGTCGCCCTCGGCGACCGCGAGCTTGACCACGGTCGCCTGCATGGGCGCCTTGACCGAGTCGCCGGTGACTGTGGAGACCGATGATGCGGCCCGCCGCTTCGGCGCCGCGGCGAGGGCGGCCCCGCCCGCGGCAGAGGGCACGAGCTTGGTGGGCAGCGAGACCTCGACGCGCTTGCCGGCCACCTCGAGCACCACGTTGTGGCGCGGCACGGGCGGGGTGCCGTCGGGGAGCGATCCGCTCCACGGCTCGATGTCGTTGACGAAGTCGGTCTCGATCCAGCGCGTGTAGACGCGGAACGGGGAGTCGGTGAACGCGGGGTCGCGCACGATCTTGCGGTGGAACGGCAGCACCGTCGGCAGGCCCGCGACCTCGAACTCGTCGAGGGCGCGGCGGGAGCGCTCGAGGGCGTCCTCGCGCGAGGAACCCGTGACGATGAGCTTGGCCAGGAGCGAGTCGAACGAGCCGCTGATGACGTCGCCCGTGGTGACGCCCGAGTCCACGCGCACGCCGGGGCCGCCGGGCATCCTCAGGACGTTGACGGGGCCGGGCGCGGGCATGAAGTTGAGGCCCGGGTCTTCGCCGTTGATGCGGAACTCGAACGAGTGCCCGTGCGCCACGGGGTCGTCGTAGCCGATGGCCTCGCCCTCGGCGATGCGGAACTGCTCGCGCACGAGGTCGATGCCCGTGACCTCCTCGGAGACCGGGTGCTCGACCTGCAGGCGCGTGTTGACCTCGAGGAACGAGATGGTGCCGTCCTTGGCGACGAGGAACTCGCACGTCCCGGCGCCGAGGTAGCCGACCTCCTTGAGGATGGCCTTCGACGAGGTGTAGAGCGCCGCGACCTGCTCGTCCGAGAGGAACGGCGCGGGCGCCTCCTCGACGAGCTTCTGGTGACGGCGCTGCAGCGAGCAGTCGCGCGTGGAGATGACGACGACGTTGCCGTGGGAGTCGGCGAGGCACTGGGTCTCGACGTGGCGCGGCTCGTCGAGGTACTTCTCGACGAAGCACTCGCCGCGGCCGAAGGCGGCGATCGCCTCGCGGGTGGCGGACTCGAAGAGCTCGGGGATCTCCTCGCGCGTGCGGGCGACCTTGAGGCCGCGGCCGCCGCCGCCGAACGCCGCCTTGATGGCGACGGGGAGGCCGTGCTGGTCGACGAACTCGAGCACCTCGTCGGCACCGGAGACGGGGTTGAGCGTGCCGGGGGCAAGCGGCGCGCCGACCTTCTCGGCGATGTGGCGCGCGGAGACCTTGTCGCCGAGCTTCTCGATCGCGTCGGGCGACGGGCCGATCCAGATGAGGCCCGCGTCGATGACGGCCTGGGCGAACTGGGCGTTCTCGGCGAGGAACCCGTAGCCCGGGTGCACGGCGTCCGCGCCCGAGCGGCGGGCGACGGAGAGGATCTTGTCGATCACGAGGTACGTCTCCGCGGAGGTGGTGCCGTCGAGGGCGTACGCCTCGTCCGCGAGCTTGACGTGGCGGGCGTCCCTGTCCTGGTCCGCGTAGACGGCGACGGAGGCGATCCCGCTGTCCTTCGCGGCGCGGATCACGCGTACCGCGATCTCTCCACGGTTGGCGATGAGGACCTTCGTGATTCGAGACATGGAGACCAGCCTATTGGTGAGAGGAATGCGCGGTTTAGTCGGTGCCCCACAAAAACACGGGCTACAAGCGCGGGATGTTCCACAGGTCGGTCCACGCCACCCCGAGCTCGAGCAGCAGGGCGCGCAGCGTCGAGACCGAGAGCCCGACGACGGCGTGGGGATCGCCCTCCACGCGCGTGATGAAGGCGGACCCGAGGCTGTCGATGGTGAACGCGCCCGCGACGAGCAGCGGCTCGCCCGTCGCGACGTAGGCGTCGATCTCCGCCTCGGAGATGTCGTCGGCGAACGTCACGGCCGCGGTCGAGACCGCCCCGACCGCGCCGCGCACCTGCCCGCCGCGGTGGTCGATCACCCAGTGGCCGGAGTGCAGGAGCCCCGTGCGGCCGCGCTGCGCGAGCCAGCGCTCGCGCGCGACCTCGGGCCGGTGCGGCTTGCCGTACACGGCCCCGTCGAGCTCGAAGGCCGAGTCGCCCCCGAGGATGACGCCGTCGAGCCGGGCATCCACGACGGCCTCCGCCTTGGCCTGCGCGAGCAGGGCGACGAGCCCCGGCCCGTCGAGCGGACCGGCCGCCGCGGCGACCGCCTCCTCGTCGACGCCGGGGGAGAGGAGCACGGGCTCGACGCCCGCCGCCCGCAGGGTCGCGAGCCTCGCGGGCGAGGTCGACGCGAGGTAGAGGCGCACGCTACTCCTATGCTCGAGGGATGGGTGAATGGGCCGGGAAGCCGATCGAGGTCGACGTTACCAACATCGCGCACGGGGGCATCTCGGTGGCGCGCCACGACGGGCGCGTCGTGTTCGTCACGGACGCGATCCCCGGCGAGCGCGTCGTCGCGCGCGTCACCGACGACAGCAAGGCGAAGTTCTGGCGCGCCGACACGGTCTCCGTCGTGCAGGCGAGCGAGCACCGCCGGCCGCACGTGTGGTCGGCCTCCGCGCTCGAGCGCGACCCCGCCGAGCGCGCGGGCGGCGCCGAGTTCGGGCACATCGCGCTCGCGCACCAGCGCGAGCTCAAGGCGCGGGTGCTCACGGAGTCCCTCTCCCGCATGGCGCGCGTCGAGCGCGACGTCGTCGTCGAGGGCCTTCCCGGGGATGACGAGCGCTCGGGCACGGGCTGGCGCACGCGCGTGCGGCTGCACGTCGACGGCTCCGGCCGGCCGGGGCCCTACGCCGCGCGCTCGCACCGCGTCATCCCCGTCGACGACCTGCCGCTCGCCACCGACGAGCTCGCCGCCGCCGCGCCCCTCGACCAGGACTTCTCGGGCTTCGACCACGTCGACATCCTCAACCCGTCGACGGGCGGCACGCGCCTCGTGCTCGGCGACCAGAAGGCCTCGACGATCACGGAGGTCGTGGGCGGCCGCGAGTTCCGGCTGTCGGACCGCGGCTTCTGGCAGGTGCACCGCTCAGCGGCGGTCGCCCTCACCGCGGCGGTGCAGGAGGCGATCGACGGGCAGCTGTTCGACCCGCTCGCGCACAACCTCGACCTCTACGGCGGAGTGGGGCTGCTCGCCGCCGCCGTGGGCGACCGCTTCGGGCCCGCCACGCGCATCACGAGCGTCGAGAGCGACTCCCGTGCCACCGACTTCGCGTCGGAGAACCTCTCCGAGTGGCTCGGCGCGCACGCCGAGACGGGCCGGGTGGAGCGCTGGGTGCGCGAGCTCGCGGCGTCCTCGTCGGCCTCCGACCGGTCGCGCCTCGCGCGGGCGACGGTCGTGCTCGACCCGCCGCGGTCGGGTGCGGGCAAGGATGTCGTCGACACCCTCGCCGAGCTCGCCCCGGCGCAGGTCGTCTACGTCGCGTGCGACCCCGTGGCCTTCGCCCGCGACGTGGAGCTGTTCGCGCGCCACGGCTACGAGCTCACCGCCCTGCGCGCGTTCGACCTCTTCCCGAACACCCACCATGTCGAGGCCGTCGGCACGCTCTCGCGCGGCTGACGGTATGTCTCCCGCACTTCTGGGCGGGCACGACAGTACGATGTGCACTACCACCCGCAACTGGCGACAAGGATCGAAATGCAGCCATCGACGACGGAGACGGCCGGCGCGCAGCCGACGTCCCTCGTGCGTGTCGCCGTAGTCGACGACCACGAGTCGGTGAGGCTCGGCCTCAAGGCCGCCTTCATAGACCAGGGCTACGAGTTCGTCACGGCGGCGGCGACAGTCGACGAGTTCGTCGCAAGCCTCGCGGGCCGCGAGGTGGATGTGGTCGTGCTCGACCTCTCTCTCGGCGACGGGTCCACGGTCACCGACAACGTCAAGCGCGTGCAGGCGACAGGATCCGCCGTGCTCGTGCACTCCATCGCCGACCGGGTGGCGAGCGTTCGGGAAGCGCTCGCCGCCGGGGCCGCGGGAGTCATCCCCAAGTCGTCGGCGACGAGCACCGTGCTCGCGGCGGCGGCCACGGTCGCGCGCGGCGAGGTGCTCAACAACCTCGAGTGGGCGACCGCCATCGACGCGGACCGCGACTTCGCGAAGGCCCAGCTGGGCCGCCGCGAGCGCGAGATCCTGCACCTGTACGCCTCGGGCCTCCCGCTCAAGCTCGCCGCACAGCAGCTGGGCATCGGATACTCGACGGCCCGCGAATACCTCGACCGAATCCGGGTCAAGTACGTCGAGGTGGGCCGGCCGGCACCGACGAAGGTGGACCTGCTCCGCCGCGCGGTGGAGGACGGCATCCTGCCAGGTCTCGACCCGGACGGCGGAGATGGCCGATAGCGCGACAGCTGTCAGGGCGCTTCCGCAGAACAAGCAGCCCCGCAACCCGATAAGCCGCAAGCAGCTCGAGAAGGTCCTCTCCCGCAGCGTCGCCACGTTCGGCATCGTCTTCGGCGCGCAGTCCCTCCCGTGGCTCTTCAACCAGCTCGGGGAGGCGCAGCCGGGATGGCTGTGGCTCGTGGTCCCCGGCCTCTACGGCACCCTCCTCGTGGCGCTCGTGCTCGCCGTGATCCAGATCGGTGTCAAACAGGCGCAGGGGACCTTCGCGGTGCTCTACCTGATCGCCCTCATCACGTGGCCGTTCTTCGTGCTGCCGGGGGTGGAGGTGTTCGCGGGCATCCACTGGCTCAACTACCTCATCACGATCGCGACGGGCATGGCGGCCATCGCCTTCCCGACCGTCGTGTCGACGATCTACCTGTTCCTCGCGCCCACGATCTACGTCGTCATCCGCGCGACGCCGCTCGGCGGCGGCGCGCCGTGGCCGCTCGCCGTGCTCGAGGGCGTCTACGCGCTCATCCTCGGCTCGGCGCTCGTCATCATCATCACGATGCTGCGGCAGGCCGCGACGTCGGTCGACAACGCGCAGGCGACGGCGCTCGACCGCTACAGCCACGCGGTGCGCCAGCACGCGACGGAGGTCGAGCGCGTGCAGGTCGACGCGATCGTGCACGACAGCGTGCTCACGACGTTCATCTCCGCGGCCCGGGCGCACACCCCGCAGGCACAGGAGCTCGCCGCGACCATGGCGGGCAACGCCATCGGCTACCTGAGGGATGCGGCCGCCGCGAGCCCCGACGACGGCACGATGGTGCGGTTCACCGCGCTCGCCGAGCGCATCACCGACGCCGCGGCGGCCCTCTCCACGCCCTTCGAGCTGCGCGTGCGCTCCGTCGGCACGCGATCGCTTCCCGTGCAGGCCTCCGAGGCGATCTTCTCCGCGGCCGTGCAGGCGATGGTCAACAGCATCCAGCACGGCGGCGAGGGCGACGTCTCCCGCTGGGTCGCGGTGCGCGGGGTCGCGCCGCGCGGCATCGAGGTCGTCGTGGGCGACACGGGCGCGGGCTTCGACACGTCCGCGCGCAGCGAGCGCATCGGCGTGCGCGTCTCGATCGTCGAGCGGCTCGCCAACGCGGGCGGGCGCGCGGTCATCCAGTCCGCACCGGGCGAGGGCACGATCGTGAGCCTGCGCTGGCCGCACGCACCGGAGGGCGGCGCATCGTGAACATCGGCGTCCCCCGCTACCTCATCGTCGGCATGGCCGCCGTGTTCTCCGCGTACCACCTCGTGCTCGCGACGTACACGCTCGACATCCCGCGGCACACGACGCCCATCTTCGTCGCGATGGCGCTCTACGCGATCGCGACGATCGTGAGCCTCGTGCCGTGGGGCCCGCCGCGCATGCCCATCTGGATGGCGGCGTTCAACCTCGCGATCGTCATCGCCATCACGCTCCTCGTGGCCAACGAGCTCGACTTCGCGCGACCGGGCGGCACGGGCTACGCGAGCTGGTACGTCGCCGCCTCGGGCACGCTCATGACCATCACGTCGACGCGCGGCCGCCACACGTTCGCCTGGCTCGGCATCGGCTTCCTCGTCGCGCACACGATCTTCGGCGTCGGGGCGGTCGGCCCCGCGGGCATCTTCAGCCTCGGCATCGTCGGCAGCGCGCTGTGGGTCGCCGTCTCGCACGTGCTCGCCGTCGCCCTCGCGAAGGCCTCCAAGGATGCCCAGCGCTTCTCCCTCGCCGAGCGCGAGGCCACCGACTGGCAGGCCGCGCAGGAGGCGCACGTGCACGAGCGCCAGTTCCGGCTCGGGCAGACGAGCGCCATGGCCCTCACGATGCTGCGGACCATCCAGGAGTCCGGCGGCCGGCTCACGGACGAGCAGCGCCAGGAGTGCGCGTACCTCGAGAGCGCCATCCGCGACGAGATCCGCGGGCGCAAGCTGCTCAACGACGCCGTGCGCGACGAGGTGATGAGCGCGCGCCGCCGCGGCGCGACCGTCAACCTGCTCGACGAGGGCGGCATCGACGACCTCTCCGACGACGAGCTGGAGCGCGTGCTGAACCGCCTCGCCCTCGCCATCCACGAAACCGACGCCGACAAGATCATCGCGCGCACGGTGCCCGAGGGCTCCGACGTCGCGGTCACGGTCGTGGGCCTGCGGTCGGTGGCGTCGAGCGAGTCCGTCGCCCTCGGCCTCGACTCGCTCGAGGACGACGAGGTCGACCTCTGGCTCGAGATCCCGCGGGTGCCGGTCACGCCCTAGCGTCCTCGCATTCTGCGGGCAGGTGGGCGAGATGCCCCGAACGTTGCGGAAACCTCGCCACAAAGTCCGCATCTCATGGGTGCCTGGCGGCTGCACCTCGTACGCCGCCCGGCCCGCCTCCATCTTCGAGATGCGCTGAAGGTGTCGAGGTGCGTGGAACTTTCGGCCCAGCTCGCCGACCTGCGCGCAGAAAGGGGTCAACGGGAGACGGGCGGCGCCAGGGGCGGCCCGTGCTGCAGAGCGCAGCACGGGCCGCCGGACAAGCAGAAGGGCCGGGGGTGCAGTGCACCGCATCCGGCCCTTCGCTAAGACCCGGGTCAGGGCGATAACCCGAATATCGCCCTGACCCGCCCCCAATGCATTGGCCCGCTTACCCTAGTCGGCCAATGAATGGTGATGTCTTCCACAAGGGAAACATCTAGCACTTACAACTATGAGGGGGACAGACAGCCCCGCAAAGTCGCCTCTTTGGGGGACTTCTGGGGGACATTTCTGCCCCCAAAACCCCCGGAAAATGGCCAAAAACCAGTATTTCGGTTGCTCCGGCGCGACGACAACAGGGGTACATCTCGGGGTTCACCGCCGATATCGGCAGTCCGGTGGGGGTAGAACGGTCGGTTTCAGTTGTTCGAGCTACGGAATCCGTCGTGGCGGGATGTCCCGGCGAATCCTTCCGCAGGAACACCCCCGTTCGGGGGCGCTTTTGCCCCTCAGGCCAGCGAGCGCGAGCGGCGGAGCTCCTCGAGCCCGTCGACGGTCTTCCTCCCGCCGTCGTCGAGCCAGCCCTGCCGCTCGTAGAACCGCCCCGCTCGTTCGTTGCCGCGCAGCACCCACAGGTACGCGGAGTCGAACCCGAGCGCCGCGAGCTCCTCCGTGGCGCGGGTGATGAGCGCTCGCCCGACGGACCGCGCCCACGCGTCGGGGTGCACGTACAGCCCCGCGAGCTCGCCGAGGCCCTCCGCGCCCTCGTCGCGCCCCGCGCCGAAGCTCGCCCAGCCGAGCACGCGGTCGCCCTCCTCGGCGACGAGCAGCCGGTGGTGGTCGTCATCGGCGAGGGATGCGCCGATCCACCGCGTCCAGCCCTCCGTGCGCGTCTCGACGCTCAGGCCGTCGAGCACCTCCTGAGGCACGAGTCCCGGGTACGCGGCGCGCCACGCGTCGACGTGGACGGTCGCGACACCGCGCGCATCCTCGACCGACGCCCAGCGCAGCTGCACTAGCCCGAGAAGCCCCGCCAGGCGCCGGGGCCGGGGGCGAGGGGCGCGCGCAGCTGCTTGCGGCTGCGCTCCCATGCGGACTGCGCCGGCCCGGTCTCGGCCCCGAGGGCGTCGGCGAGCTCGTCGAGGGCCTGCGTGAGCACGACGGTGACCGCGGCGACCTCCTCGGGGGTCGCGCCGGCCGAGACGACGCGGATGTCGGAGCTCACAGCGGGATGTTCCCGTGCTTCTTGGGCGGCAGCGAGGCGCGCTTGGTGCGCAGGGCGCGCAGCGCCTTGATGACCGCGACGCGCGTGGCCGCGGGCTCGATGACGCCGTCGAGCTCGCCGCGCTCGGCGGCGAGGAACGGGGACGCCACGTTGTACGTGTACTCGTTGGCGAGGCGCGTGCGCACCGCCGCCACATCCTCGCCGGCCGCCTCCGCCGCCTTGATCTCGCCGCGGTAGATGATGTTGACCGCGCCCTGGCCGCCCATGACGGCGATCTCGGCGGTCGGCCAGGCGTAGTTGAGGTCGGCGCCCATCTGCTTGGACCCCATGACGATGTAGGCACCGCCGTAGGCCTTGCGCGTGATGACGGTCACGAGCGGGACTGTCGCCTCGGCGTAGGCGTAGAGGAGCTTCGCGCCGCGGCGGATGACGCCCGTCCACTCCTGGTCGGTGCCGGGCAGGTAGCCGGGCACGTCGACGAGGGTGAGGATCGGGATGTTGAACGCGTCGCAGAAGCGCAGGAAGCGCGCCGCCTTCTCGCCCGCCTCGATGTTGAGGGTGCCTGCCATGGCCTGCGGCTGGTTGGCGATGATGCCCACCGAGCGGCCCTCGACGCGGCCGAAGCCCACGACGATGTTGGGCGCGTAGAGCGGCTGCGTCTCGAGGAAGTCGCCGTTGTCGACGATGTGCTCGATGACGGTCTTGACGTCGTACGGCTGGTTGGGGCTGTCGGGGATGAGCGAGTTGAGCTTGCGGTCCTCGTCGGTGATCTCGAGCTCGACCTCGCTCTCGTAGACGGGGGACTCCGCGAGGTTGTTGTCGGGGAGGAACCCGATGAGGGTGCGCGCGTAGTCGAGCGCGTCATCCTCGTCGCTCGCGAGGTAGTGCGCGACGCCCGAGATCTTGTTGTGGGTGAGCGCGCCGCCGAGCTCCTCCATGCCGACATCCTCGCCCGTGACGGTCTTGATGACGTCGGGGCCGGTGACGAACATCTGCGAGGTCTTGTCGACCATGATGACGAAGTCGGTGAGCGCGGGGCCGTAGACGGCACCGCCCGCGGCGGGGCCCATGACGATCGAGATCTGGGGGATGACGCCCGACGACTGCGTGTTGCGGCGGAAGATCTCGCCGTACTTGCCGAGGGCGACGACGCCCTCCTGGATGCGCGCGCCGCCCGAGTCGAGCATGCCGATGATGGGCACGCCCGTCTTGAGCGCGTGGTCCATGACCTTGAGGATCTTCTCGCCCGCGACCTCGCCGAGCGAGCCCCCGAAGATCGTGAAGTCCTGGGAGTACACGGCGACCTGACGGCCGTGGATGGTGCCGAGGCCCGTGACCACCGCATCGCCGTAGGGGCGGCTCTTCTCCATGCCGAACGCGTGGGTGCGGTGGCGCACGAACTCGTCGAGCTCGACGAACGAGCCGTGGTCGAGCAGCTGCTCGATGCGCTCGCGCGCCGTCTTCTTGCCCTTGGCGTGCTGCTTCTCGATGGCGGCCTCGCCGCTCGCGGTCACGGCCTCGTGATAGCGCACCTTGAGGTCGGCGATGCGCCCAGCGGTCGTGGACAGGTCAGGGACAGGGGTTTCGTCGGTCACGCTGTCACTTTACCCACCACCCCCTGCCGCACGTCGTTGGGGGAACGTACAAAGATAGGGAGCATGCTCCTACCCCTCAGCACCGCCGTAGCCGATCGTCTCGAGTTGCTCGACGAGGCCGGCTCGACGAACGCCGTGCTCGCCGAGCGGGCGCGCGCGGGTTCCGCGCGCGAGTTCGACGTTGTCGTGACGACGAGCCAGACCGCGGGCAAGGGGCGTCTGGGGCGGACGTGGGTCGCGCCGCCGGGCAAGACGATCGCGGTGTCGGTGCTGCTCGCACCGGCCGCCGACCGGCTGCCGTGGGTGCCGCTCGTGGCGGGGCTCGCGATGGCGCGCGCCGTCCGCTCCCTCGTCACGGGGCACGAGGTCACGCTCAAGTGGCCCAACGACGTGCAGGTCGACGGGCTCAAGGTCTCCGGGCTCCTGGCCGAGCTCGTGCCGGGTGCCGGGGTCGTCGTGGGGGCGGGCCTCAACCTGACCATGGACGCAGCCGAGCTGCCCACGCCCGTCTCGACCTCGCTCACCCTCGTGGGCGCCGACCCGACCGACATCGTCGACCGGGCCCTCGCCGCCTACCTGGGCGAGCTGCGCCGGGCCCACGCCCTGGGGGCCGAGGATGCCCGCCGCGAGGTCGAGCGCGAGTGCAGCACGATCGGGCGCCGCGTGCGCGTCGAGCTGCCCGGCGGCGACGACCTCTACGGCACGGCCTCGGGCATCGACGAGGCCGGACGTCTCGTCGTCGACGGCCGCGCCGTCGCGGCCGGCGACGTCACCCATCTGAGGTACGAGTGACCGAGACCGTCGTGGCCCGGCTCCGCCCGCACGCCCGGGCGCTGTTCTGGCCGACCCTGCTGCTGCTCGCCGTCGCGGCGGCGCTGGGGTTCCTCGCGCGAACATTCTCTGAACAGTGGCAGAACATCACGATGCTCTCGGTGGCGGGCGCCGTCGTGCTCGTCGGATGGCTCGCGCCCCTGCTGCGCTGGTCGTCGCGCAGCTACACGATCACGACGCGGAGGGTCATCGTGTCGTCGGGGCTCGTCGCGCGCCGCCGTGACGAGGTGCTGCTGAGCCGGATCTCGGGGGTCGCCGTCGAGCGGCGGGGGCTGCAGGCCGTGTTCCGCAGCGGCGACGTCGTCGTGAACGAGGAGTCGGAGCATCCCCTCGTGCTCGCCGACGTGCCCTCCGCGGGCCTCGTGCAGGCGGCAATCCACGACCTCGTCGAGGGCACCGCGCCGTCATTCGGGGACGATAGGGTACGCGCGTGAAGATCTCGGTGATCGGTTGCGGCTACCTCGGAGCCGTGCACGCCGCCTGCATGGCGGACCTCGGCCACGACGTCGTCGGCGTCGACGTCGATCCGGCGAAGATCGCGCAGCTCGCCGCGGGCGTCGCGCCGTTCTTCGAGCCCGGCCTCGGCGACCTGCTCGCCTCGTCGCTCGCGACGGGCCGACTGCGCTTCACGACCGACATCTCCGAGGTCGCGGGATGCGACGTGCACTTCGTCGCCGTCGGCACCCCGCAGCTCGGCGACAGCTACGCGGCAGACCTCACGTACGTCGACGCCGCCGTGACGGCGCTCCTGCCGCATGTGCGCGAGGGCGACCTCGTGGCGGGCAAGAGCACGGTGCCGGTCGGCACCGCCGCGCGCCTCGCCGAGCTCGTCGAGGGTGCCGGGGCGCGCCTCGCGTGGAACCCCGAGTTCTTGCGCGAGGGCTTCGCCGTGAAGGACACCCTCTCGCCCGACCGCCTCGTGTACGGCGTGCGCCAGGGCGACGACGCCTCCGTGGCGGCGCTCGACGAGCTCTATGCCGCGACGATCTCGCGCGGCACCCCCCGCGTGGTCACCGACTTCGCGACGGCCGAGCTCGTGAAGGTCGCCGCCAACGCGTTCCTCGCGACGAAGATCTCGTTCATCAACGCCATGGCGGAGGTCGCCGAGGCGACGGGGGCCGACGTGACCCAGCTCGCCGACGCGATCGGCTACGACGCGCGCATCGGGCGACGGTTCCTCAACGCGGGCCTCGGCTTCGGCGGGGGGTGCCTGCCCAAGGACATCCGCGGGTTCATGGCCCGTGCCGAGGAGCTCGGCGTCGACCAGGCCCTCGAGTTCCTGCGCGAGGTGGACTCGATAAACCTGCGGCGCCGCGAGCGCATGGTCGACCTCGCGCGCGAGGTGTGCGGCGGGGATGTCGCGGGCAAGCGCATCGCCGTGCTGGGACTCGCGTTCAAGCCCGACTCCGACGACGTGCGCGACTCCCCGGCCCTCGACGTGGCCGCCCGGCTCGCGGAGCTGGGCGCGCACGTGCTCGCCACCGACCCGGAGGCCATCGAGACATCCCGCCGCCTGCGCCCGCAGCTCGACTACGTCGCGACCGCCGAGGAGGCCGCGCGCGACGCCGACGCCGTGCTGCTGCTCACCGAGTGGAGCGTCTACCGCGAGCTCGACCCCGCGGCCCTCGGCTCAGTCGTGAGCACCCGCGCGATCGTCGACGGCAGGAACTGCCTCGACCCCGTCGCGTGGCGCGCCGCCGGCTGGCACTACCGCGCCCTCGGCAGGCCGTAGCGGCATCGACCGGCTCGGGTGGAACACCCAGTAGCGGTAGAACGCGAAGCGGAAGACCGTGCCGAGCCCCAGGCCGATGATGTTGCCCGCGATGTTGTCGGCGAGCACGCTCGTGAACCCGAGCGCGTAGTGCGAGACCCACAGGCACGCGAGGGTGATGAGCATGCCCCCCACGCTCACGAGCACGAACTCGGTGCCCTCGCGCACGACCTGCGCGCGCTTGGTGGCGTTGAAGGTCCAGTAGCGGTTGCCGACGTAGTTCGCGGCGATCGCGAGCGAGGTCGAGACGACCTTCGCGATGAACGGGCCCTCGTGGATCACCGACGGCTCGAGCACCGTCGCGCGCAGGATGTTGAAGACGCCCACGTCGATGACGAACCCGACGAGGCCGACGACGCCGAAGCGCGCGAGCTGCGTGGCGAGCAGGCGCATGGCGGGTCCCCCGGGGTGCGACAGAATGGGATGGTCGGTGAAGTGTAACTGAGGAGAAGTGCGTGACCCTGAGCGTTGGTGTGATCGGCGGTGGCCAGCTCGCACGCATGATGGTGCCCCCCGCGGTCGAGCTCGGGCTCGACATCCGCGTGCTCGCCGAGAGCGCAGGAGAATCGGCCGGGATCGCCGTCACGCAGCTCGGCGACTACCGCAGCGCCGACGACGTCCTGCGGTTCGCGCAGGGCGTCGACGTCGTGACCTTCGACCACGAGCACGTGCCCCAGGCCGTGCTTCGCGCGCTCGTCGACGCGGGAGTCGCCGTGCGCCCCGGCCCCGACGCGCTGCTCTTCGCGCAGGACAAGCTGCGCATGCGCGAGCGGCTCGGCGCCCTCGGCCTGCCCATGCCCGAGTGGGGTGCCGTGTCGTCGATCGCCGACCTCGACCTGTTCCTCGCCACGCACGGCGGCCGCGCGGTCGTGAAGACCGCGCGCGGCGGCTACGACGGCAAGGGCGTGCGCGTCGTGTCGTCGGGGGCCGAGGTCGCCGACTGGTTCGATGACGACGACCCGCTGCTCGTGGAGGAGCTCGTCGACTTCCGTCGCGAGCTCTCGCAGATGCTCGCGCGCCGGCCCTCCGGCGAGATCGCGCTGTGGCCTCTCGTCGAGTCGATCCAGCGCGGGGGAGTGTGCGCCGAGGTCATCGCCCCCGCACCCTCGAGCACAGGGCGGCTGCGCGAGGTCGCGGCCGAGATCGCCACGACCATCGCCGCCGAGCTCGGCGTGACGGGCGCGCTCGCGGTCGAGCTCTTCGAGACCACCGACGAGCGGCTGCTCGTCAACGAGCTCGCGATGCGCCCGCACAACAGCGGCCACTGGTCGATCGACGGCTCGGAGACGAGCCAGTTCGAGCAGCACCTGCGTGCCGTGCTCGACCTGCCGCTCGGCCCCACGGCGACGCGCGCGCCCTGGAGCGTCATGGTCAACGTGCTCGGCGGCACGGCCGAGAACCGCTACCCCGCGGCCCTCGCCGACCAGCCGGGCGCGAAGTACCACTTCTACGGCAAGGATCCGCGGCCCGGCCGCAAGGTCGGCCACGTCACGGCGGTGGGCTACGAGCTCGAGGATGTCGTGTTCCGGGCGCGTGCCGCAGCGGCGTTCTTTGAGGATTGACACCTACGCTTGACGGGTGACTGAACCCCTCGTGTCCGTGGTCATGGGCTCCGACTCCGACTGGAGCGTCATGGCCGACGCCGCGACGGCGCTCGCCGAGTTCGGCATCCCGCACGAGGTGCGGGTCGTCTCCGCGCACCGCACGCCCGAGGGCATGATCGCCTACGGCAAGGAGGCCGCGGGCCGCGGCCTCCGCGTCATCATCGCGGGCGCGGGCGGCGCCGCCCACCTGCCCGGCATGCTCGCCTCGGTCACCACGCTCCCCGTCGTCGGAGTGCCCGTGCCGCTCGCCAAGCTCGACGGCCTCGACTCGCTCCTGTCGATAGTGCAGATGCCCGCGGGCATCCCCGTCGCGACGGTCTCCATCGGCGGCGCGCGCAATGCGGGACTGCTCGCGGCGCGCATCCTCGCCTCGGGGGATGCGGCCCTGACGCAGAAGCTCGCCGACCACGCCCGCTCGCTCGAGGCCCTCGTCGCCGAGAAGGACGCCGCCCTCAACGCCTCGCTAGGACGATGACGAGCACGAGCCCCGTCCGCGACCCGGACCTGCGCGACGAGAGCGTCATGACCCGCCGCGCGTGGGTGCTGCTCGTGGTCGGCGCGCTCATCCCCGGCGCCGCCCAGCTGCTCGCGGGCAACCGCAGGCTCGGCAGGTTCGGGGTCACGACCACGTTCATCCTGTGGGCCGTCGTCGTCATCGGCGCGCTGCTCTACTTCTTCGCGCGCCCGACGGCGATCACGCTCGCCACCAACCCGATAGTGCTGTGGCTCGGCCAGGCGGTGCTGCTCTTCTACGGCGTGCTGTGGGTCGTGCTCGGCCTCGACACGCTGCGGCTCATCCGCCTCGTGCGGGTCGCCCCGCGCGCCCGCGCCGCCGTCGCGGGCCTCGCGATAGTCGGCCTCGTCGCGGTGGGCGGCACCGCCGCCTACGGGGTCATGGTCGCGGGCGTCACGCGCGACACCGTCGGCGACGTGTTCGCCGGGCAGACCGTCGTGCCGCCCGTGGACGGCCGGTACAACTTCATGCTCCTCGGCGGCGATGCGGGCGAGGACCGCGACGGCCTGCGCCCCGACTCCATCTCGGTCGTGAGCGTCGAGGCCGAGACGGGCAAGGCCACGATCATCGGCATCCCGCGCAACATGCAGTACGTGCCCTTCGTCGCGGGCTCCCCGATGCTCGCGGAGTACCCGGACGGCTACGGCACCGACGGCTGCGACGTCGACGCGTGCCTCATCAACTCGATATACACCGAGGTCGAGCTGTACCACCCCGAGCTCTACCCCGACGCCAAGAAGAACGGCAGCAACCCCGGCATCGAGGCCATGCGCGATGCCGTCGAGGGCATGCTGGGCATCCAGATCCAGTACTACGTGCTCATCGACATGCAGGGCTTCGCCGACCTCATCGACGCGCTCGGCGGCATCACCGTCGACGTCGCGGACCGCCTCCCGATCACCGACGAGGTCGACGAGGACGGCCAGCCCTACGACCCCGAGGTCGAGTGGATCGAGCCGGGCGTGCAGCTCATGAACGGTCCGCGCGCGCTCGCCTACGCACGCATCCGGGCGGGCACCACGGACTACGCGCGCATGGAGCGCCAGCGCCAGGTGCAGGAGGCGATCATCCAGCAGTTCGAGCCCGCCAACATCCTGAGCAAGTTCCAGGCCGTCGCGAAGGCCGGGGCGCAGGTCGTGAGCACCGACATCCCGCAGGCCGTGCTCGGGCAGTTCGTCGACCTCGCGGGCAAGTCGCGCGCGCAGGAGATCGCGACGCTCGAGCTCGTGCCGCCGGACGTCGACCCGGACGATCCCGACTACGCCTACGTGCTCGAGCTCGTCGCGAGCGCCCTCGTCATCGCGACCCCCGACCCGAAGGACTAGCCTGCGCCGGGAGGCTCAGAGGTCGGCGTGCAGCTGCCAGATCTTCTCGGCGGCGCTGCGCCAGCTGAAGGCCTTGGCGCGGTCGGAGCCCGAGTAGGCGAGTCGTTCCGCGAGGGCGGCGTCGGAGAGCACCGACGTGATCGCCGCGGCGAGGCGCTCCGGATAGCCCTCGGGGTCGTCCCGCTCGACGACCACCCCCGCGTCGACCGCGAGCTCGAGCAGCGCGGGGGCGTCGGAGTGCACGACGGGCGTGCCGAGCGCGAAGGCCTCGAGCACGGACATGCCGAAGCCCTCCTCGAGCTCGGGCGAGACGTAGACGGCGGCGCGGTCGAGCACGACCGCGAGGTCGGGGTCGGTGAGCGTGCCGAGGCCGCGCACGCGCGCGTTGCCCGCGATGGCGGGATCGTCGGCCTCGGGCCCCACGATGAGCAGGGGCACGTCGTCGTCGATGCGCGGCAGCGCCTCGATGAGAGGGAGGATGCCGCGGCGCGGCTCGAAGCCGCCGATCGCGAGCAGGTAGGTGCCGGGCAGCCCCAGGCGCTCGGCCCGCTCGTCGGCGTCGGACGGCACATCGAGGGCCGTGCTCGCCGCAGCGCTCACGACGCGCACGCGGTCGCCGAGGTCGATGATGTCGCGCAGCTCGTCGGCGACGGCGTGGCTCGGCACGACGACCGCGTCGGCGTAGCGCTGCGCGCGCTTGAGCATGGCCCTGTGCCACGAGACCGTGCGCGGGCTGAGCGAGCCGGGGTGGCTCCACGCGAGGGTGTCGTGCACGGTCACGGCGATCTGGTCGCCGTCGTTGAGCCGGTCGTGGCGGGCGAGCGGGGCGAGCAGGCTCGTCGCGTGCACCATGCCCGTGCCGGGAAGGCGGGTGAAGCCGTGCTGCCACGCCGCCTGCAGCTCGCGGCGCGCGAGCGCGCTCTTGTGCAGGGCGTGCAGCCCGGGCAGCCGCTCGTCGATGGCGGCGTACTCGGCCTCCGTCGACGCCGCGACGAACGCCTCGACCGTGCAGCCGCGCGGAGCCGTGGCGATGAGCTCGCGCGTGAGCTCCTCCGTGTACCGGCCGACGCTCCCGGGCGTGGTCGTGAGCATCTCGTCGAGGATGACGCGCAAGGTGGTCATCGTGCTCCCAGGGCTCCCGTGCTGAATGCCTCGGCGAGCGCCTCGCGCCAGTCCCGCAGCGGCTCGAGCCCCGCTGCCTGCCACGCGGAGTGGCCGAGCACGGAGTACGACGGACGCGGTGCCGGGCGGACGAAGAGCGCGCTCTCGGTCGGCACGACCCTAGCAGGATCATGCCCGCCCAGCTCGAAGACCGCTCGCGCGAAGTCGAACCAGCTCGCCCGGCCCGAGTTGGTGCCGTGGTAGATGCCTGCGGGGGCGGAGGCGTCGAGCATCCGCACGATCTGGCCCGCGAGGTCCTTCGTCCACGTGGGCTGCCCGACCTGGTCGGTCACGACGTCGACGGTGTCGCGCTCCGCGGCGAGGCGCAGCATCGTGCGCGCGAAGTTGTTGCCGTGCTCGCCGTAGAGCCAGGCCGTGCGCACGACGCGGGTGCCCGCGGGGTTCGCCTCGAGAGCGAGCCGCTCGCCCTCGGCCTTGGTGCGGCCGTACGCCGACCGGGGGTCGCGCGGAGCGTCCTCGGCGTAGGGCGTCGTCGCCTCGCCGTCGAACACGTAGTCGGTGGAGAGCTGCACGAGGGCGGTGCCGTGGCGGGCGGTCGCGAGCGCGAGGTTGTGGGCGCCGAGCGCGTTGACCGCGTGGGCCTGCGCCTCGTGGGTCTCGGCGTCGTCGACGCGCGTGTAGGCGGAGGCGTTGATGACGATGTCGTAGCCCGCGGCCGCGGCGAGCACGGCCCCGGCATCGGTCACGTCGAGCTGCGCGCGGGTGAGGCCCGTGGCATCCCTGCCCTCCAGGACCGTCAGGAGGTCGGTGCCGAGCATGCCCCCGGCGCCGACGACGAGGTAGCGCGGGCTCACAGCGCCGCGCGCGCCTTGAGCGGCTCCCACCACGCGCGGTTGTCGCGGTACCACTGCACGACGTCGGCGAGCCCCTGCTCGAACGGCACGAGCGGCTCGTAGCCGAGCTCCGCCCGGATCTTGGAGATGTCGACGCTGTAGCGCAGGTCGTGCCCGAGGCGGTCGGCCACGCGGTCGACGTACGACCAGTCTCTGCCCGTGGCGTCGAGGAGCAGCTGGGTGAGCTCCCTGTTCGTGAGCTCGGTGCCGCCGCCGATGTTGTAGATCTCGCCGGCGCGGCCGCCCACGAGCACCATCGCGATGCCGCGTGTGTGGTCGTCGACGTGCAGCCAGTCGCGGATGTTGTCGCCCTCGCCGTAGAGCGGCACGTGCTTGTCGTCGATGAGGTTCGTGACGAAGAGCGGGATGACCTTCTCGGGGAAGTGGTAGGGCCCGTAGTTGTTCGAGCACCGCGTGATCGAGAGGTTGAGCCCGTGGGTGCGGAAGTAGCTGCGCGCGAGCAGGTCGCTGCCCGCCTTCGACGCCGAGTAGGGGGAGTTGGGCTCGAGCGGCCGCGACTCGTCCCACGAGCCCTCCGCTATCGAGCCGTACACCTCGTCGGTCGAGACGTGCACGAAGCGCGCGATGTCGTGGCGCAGGGCGGCGTCGAGCAGGCGCTGCGTGCCGAGCACGTTGGTCTCGACGAAGATGCCCGAGTCGAGCACCGACCTGTCGACGTGCGACTCGGCGGCGAAGTGGACTATCGCGTCGACGGTCGGCAGCAGCTCGTCGAGCAGCACGGCGTCGCGGATGTCGCCGTGCACGAACGAGTACCGCGGCGAGGCCGCGACGGGCTCGAGGTTCTCGAGGTTGCCCGAGTAGGTGAGGGCGTCGAGCACGACGACCTCGGAGCCCTCGAGGCCCGGGTAGGCGTCCTGCAGCGTGCGGCGCACGAAGTTCGAGCCGATGAAGCCGGCTCCGCCCGTCACGAGGATCTTCATAGTCACCTTCACCACACGCCGATCGCGATCAAGAGTCCAATTATCCTCCGGTCGCGCGGCCGTCGGCGCATCTGGCCCGACCGGCGGGCGAGGGCCCAGCGCGCGCGGATGCCGTGGCCCTCGAGCAGCGCGAGCATGCCCTCGATCCCCGCCCGGTCCGCCTCCGGCGCGACGGCGAGCGCGACGCGGGCGTGGATGACCGCCTGCCCCCGGTGCCAGTGCTCGCGGATGAGCCGGAACCGCTCGAGCGCCGACCCGAGCCCGGTGTTCGAGCCCATGACGTTGTCGTCGTGCTGCCGGTAGTCGAGGGTGGGGGTGCCGTCGATGTGCCACGAGAACCCCGCACCGCGCGCGAGCGCGTAGATGAGCGAGTCGTGGAAGTCTGCGGTGCGCGCGGGGGAGTCCGCGTCGCTGAGCTGCTCCGCCACGAGCGCGGCGAGGCGCGGCGTGAGCACGAACGTCGAGCCCGGACCGGGGCTCTCGGTGAGGTAGTCGAACCGGCGCTGCGGGTAGTCCTTCTTGATGAGCGTGCGCACGCCCCGCGGCGTGAACGACGTGATGCTGCCCGAAACCCCGTCGTGCCCGCCCTCGCGCAGCAGGCGCACGTGCCGCTCGAGCTTGCCCGGCAGCCAGATGTCGTCCTGGTCGCTGAACGCGAGGTAGCCGTCGGCGGGCGGCTGCACGAGCGTCGCGAGCCGGTAGAAGTTGGGGGCGGAGCCGCCGGACGACCCCATCGACGGCAGCACCGTCACGCGCGGGTCTGCCGCGGCCTGCTCCACGAGCCACTCCCGCGTGCCGTCCGACGACTCGTCGTCGAGGGCGACGACGCGCACGCGCACGCCCTCCTGGGCGAGGATGCTCGCGAGCTGCTCGGGAAGCCACCGGCGTCCGTTGTACGTCGCCAGGAGCACGACCACTTCGGGCAGCTCGGCGGCGGGGGGCATGGTCAGCAATTGTAGCCTTGGTGCATGTCGGCCCCCTCGATCTCCGTAGCGCTCTGCACGCACAACGGCGCGCGCTACGTGGGGGAGCAGGTGGCGAGCATCCTGCGGCAGACCGTGCCGGTGTCGCAGATCGTGCTCTCCGACGACGCGTCGACCGACGACACCGTCGCGATAGTCGAGGCGGCGGTCGCCGGGTCGGGCGTCGAGCTCGTCGTGCTGCGCAACGAGCCGGCCCTCGGAGTCGTCGCCAACTTCGAGCAGGCGACCGCGGCGTGCACGGGCGACCTCATCGCCCTGAGCGACCAGGACGACGTGTGGCACGACGACAAGCTCGAGAGGATCCTGGCGGCCTTCGGCCCCGGGGTGCTCCTCGTACACAGCGACGCGACGCTCGTCGACGGCGACCTCGTGCCCCTGCCGTCGACCCTCCTGGGGAGCCTCGAGGCCACGCCCGCCGAGCGCCGCGAGCTCGCCGACGGCCGCAGCTTCGACACCTTCCTCCGCCGCAACCTCGTGACGGGCGCGACCGCGGCCCTGCGCCGCGAGCTGCTCGAGACGGCGCGTCCCTTCCCGCCCTCGTGGGTCCACGACGAGTGGCTCGCCATCGTCGCGGCGGCCGTCTCCCGCACGCACCTCGTCGACGAGCGGCTCGTCGACTACCGCCAGCACGGCGGCAACCAGATCGGCGCCGTCAAGCCCACGCTGCGGTACAAGGTCGGCAAGCTGCTCGAGCCGCGCGACAGGCGCAACGACGGGCTCGTCGAGCGGGCGGACGTGCTCGTCGGGCGCATCGCGGCCGTCGCGCCCGGCCGCCTCCCGGCTGCGCGCGCCAAGCTCGCCCACGAGCGCTTCCGCCAGGGGCTCCCGCGCGTGCGCGTGCTCCGGCTGCTCCCCGTGCTCGGCGCCGTGCTCGCGGGGCGCTACGGCCGGTACAGCCGCGGCCTGCAAGACGCTCTCCGCGACGTCGTCCAGCCCGCCGGCTAGGCCCTCACGTTAGGATCGAGGCCGTGCAGATTCGAGAACTGGCCATCGCCGACGCGTGGGAGATCACCCCGGTGCAGTGGCGCGACGAGCGCGGGCTGTTCCTCGAGTCGTTCCGCCACGACAGGCTCGAGGAGGCGACGGGACGGCCCTTCGCGCTGCGCCAGGGCAACACCTCGGTGTCGCGGCGCGGGGTCGTGCGCGGCATCCACTTCGCCGACACGCCTCCCGGCCAGGCCAAGTATGTGTCGGTGGCGCACGGCGCCGGCATCGACTTCATCGTCGACATCCGCGTGGGCTCGCCCACGTTCGGGCAGTGGGACTCTGTGCTGCTCGACGCCGACGACCGCCGCTCCGTGCTCATCTCGGAGGGGCTCGGCCACGCCTTCGCGGCCCTCACCGACGACGCGACCCTCACCTACCTCGTGAGCTCGACCTACAACCCGAGCGCCGAGCACGACCTCAACGTGCTCGACCCCGAGATCGGGCTCGTCTTCCCGCCCGAGCTCGGCGAGCCCGTGCTGTCGGAGAAGGACCTCGCGGCGCCCTCGCTCTCGGAACTGCTCGAGGCGGGCCGCCTGCCCGACTTCGCGAAGCTCAAGGAGTTCTACGCGGGCGGGGCTGCCTGATGCGCGGCATCATCCTCGCGGGAGGCAGCGGCACACGGCTGTGGCCCATCACCAAGGGCATCTCGAAGCAGCTCATGCCCATCTACGACAAGCCCATGATCTACTACCCGCTGTCGACGCTCATGAGCGCGGGCATCCGGGAGATCCTGATCATCACGACGCCCGACGACCAGGAGTCGTTCCGCCGCCTGCTCGGCGACGGCAGCGAGCTCGGCATCGAGCTGCACTACGCCGTGCAGCCGAGCCCCGACGGCCTCGCGCAGGCGTTCCTCATCGGCGAGGAGTTCATCGGCGACGAGAAGGTCGCCCTCGTGCTGGGCGACAACATCTTCCACGGCGCGGGACTCGGCTCGAGCCTGCGCAGCCACACCGACATCGACGGCGCGCTCATCTTCGCCTACCACGTGGCCAACCCGCGCGCCTACGGGGTCGTCGAGTTCGACGACAACCTCACCGCGGTGTCGATCGAGGAGAAGCCCGAGAAGCCCAAGAGCAACTTCGCGGTTCCCGGCCTGTACTTCTACGACAACTCGGTGGTGGAGATCGCCAAGTCGATAACCCCGAGCGCGCGCGGCGAGCTCGAGATCTCGACGGTCAACGAGCACTACCTCGACCGCGGGTCGCTGCGTGTCGACGTGCTCGACCGCGGCACGGCCTGGCTCGACACGGGAACGTTCGTGTCGATGGTGCAGGCGGGCGAGTTCGTGCGGGTCATCGAGGACCGCCAGGGTTACAAGATCGGCTGCATCGAAGAGCTGGCGTGGCGCGCGGGCTGGATCGACGACGCCCAGCTCGCGGCCCTCGCCCAGCCCCTGCTCAAGAGCGGCTACGGCGAGTACCTCGTGCGCTTGCTCGAGGAGAGCGCGTGACGAAGGTCCTCGTCATCACGGGCGACCCGGTCGGCCCGCGCATGGCCGGCCCCGCCATCCGCTCGTGGAACATGGCGGAGGTGCTCACGCGCGCGGGCCACGAGACGGCGCTCATGACGACGACGCTCCTCGAGCCCGTCGACGCCCCGTTCGCCCTGCACCGCGTGCAGCCCGGCGAGGATGCCGCGTTCGCCGCGCTCGAGGCGTGGGCCGACGTCATCGTCTTCCAGGGGCACGCCATGGCGCAGTTCGACGCGCTGCGCACGACCGACAAGGTCGTCGTCGCCGACATCTACGACCCCATGCACCTCGAGATGCTCGAGCAGGGCCGCGAGCTCGGCCCCGCGACGTGGAACCTGCGCGTGAGCACCGCGACCGCCGTGCTCAACGAGCAGCTCGCGCTCGCCGACTTTTTCCTGTGCGCCTCCGAGCGCCAGCGCCTCTTCTACCTCGGGCAGCTCGCCGCGCTCGGCCGCGTCAACCCCGCGGTGTACGAGCACGACCCCCACCTCTCGCGGCTCATCGCCGTCGCGCCCTTCGGCCTCTCGGCGACGCCGCCCGTGCACGCCGCCGACGTCGTCAAGGGTGTGCGCGACGGCATCGCGACCACCGACAAGCTCCTCATCTGGGGCGGGGGCCTCTACAACTGGTTCGACCCGCTGTCGCTCATCACGGCCGTCTCCCGCCTGTCGCAGCGCCGCAAGGATGCCCGGCTCCTGTTCCTCGGCACGCGCCACCCGGGCGTCGACGAGATGGGGATCGTGCGCGAGTCGTTCGACCTCGCGCGCGAGCTCGGCGCCCTCGACACGTCCGTGTTCTTCAACGAGAGCTGGGTGCCCTACGACGAGCGGCAGAGCTGGCTGCTCGAGGCCGACGCGGGGGTGAGCACCCACATGTCGCACATCGAGACGACGTTCGCGTTCCGCACGCGCATCCTCGACTACCTCTGGGCGGGGCTGCCCATGGTCGTCACCGACGGCGACAGCTTCGCCGAGCTCGTCGCGGCCGGGGGGCTCGGCGTCGTCGTGCCAGCGCAGGATGTCGACGCCCTCGAGTCAGCCCTCGAGCGCGTGCTGTACGACGACGCGTTCGTCGCCGAGGTGCGCCGGAACGTGCAGCGCGTGCGCGAGCAGTTCGTGTGGGAGCGGGCCCTCGCGCCCCTCGTCGACTTCGTCGCCGACCCGCGGCGCGCCGCCGACCACGCGGCCGGGCGCGTCGACCGCTCGGCGGGCGGCAGGCGCCGCAAGCCGTACGGCGCCGGGCACAACGTGCGGATGTTCTGGCACTACCTGCGCGCGGAGGGCCCGGGCCGCGTGCTGGGCCGGGTCGCCGCGCGGCTGTTTCCGCGGTCCCGGTAGGCTTGGTGCCCATGAAGGTACTCGTCGCGGTCCCGGCGCTGAACGAGGCGGCGGCCATCGGCGGCGTTCTCGCATCGCTCGCCACGGCGCACCCGCTGCGCGACGTCGTCATCGTCGACGACGGGTCTCGCGACGCCACGGCCCAGATCGCGCGGGATGCCGGCGCGCACGTCGTCTCGCACGCCATCAACCTCGGCGTGGGCGCCGCGATGGGCACGGCGTTCAAGTACGCCGTGCGCAACGGCTACGACGCCGTCATCCAGTTCGACGGCGACGGGCAGCACCGTCCGGAGCACATCGCGCAGCTCGTCGCGGGGCTCGACAGCGCCGACATCGTCATCGGCAGCAGGTTCATCGACGGCGGCACCTTCAAGTCGTCGGCGGCGCGGCGCGGCGTGCAGCGACTCATCGCGGGCGTCGCCTCCGCCTACGCGCGCACCAAGCTCACCGACGCGACGAGCGGGTTCCGCATCGCGGGCCCGCGCGCGCTCGCGGTCTTCGCCGAGCACTACCCCGTGGAGTGGCTCGGCGACACCGTCGAGTCGATAGTGCTCGCGACGCGCCAGCACCTCACCGTCGCCGAGATCCCCGTGACCATGAACGAGCGCGCGGGCGGCACCCCCTCGCAGTCGGTGTTCCGCGCCACCCTGTACACCGGCCGCATCCTGTTCATCCTCGGCCTCGCGAGCATCCGCAGCGTTCCCCCGCAGCTGCGCGCCCTCCGCCGCGCCAACGAGAGGGCATCCGCATGACGCCCCAGATCCTCGCCATCATCATGGCCGTCGTGCTCCTCGGCGTCGTCATCCTGCTGCTGCGCTCGTATGTGCTGCCCGAGAAGTACGCCGTGCTCTGGCTCGTGGCCTCCGTCGTCGCGATCGTGCTGTCGGCCTGGCCGGGCCTGCTCGCGGCGATCAGCAACTTCTTCGGCATCGCCCAGCCGATAAACCTCCTCTTCGTCGGCGCGTTCTTCGTCGTCTTCCTCCTCCTCATGCAGGTGAGCCTCGAGCTCGCCAAGACGCGCGATGAGCTCCGCAAGGTCGTGCAGAAGCTCGCGCTCGATGTCGAAAGGGCCTCCCGCAACAGTGACGACGACTGACACGAGCACGCGCCGCAGGTTCCGGTTCCGCTGGATCCTGCTCGCCCCCGTGCTCGCCTTCATCGCCCTCTCGGCCTGGGCCTTCGCCTCGCCCATCGGGGCCGGGCCCGACGACGACTACCACATCGTGAGCATCTGGTGCGCCAACGGCGGCAGCGCCGAGTGCGAGCCGGGCTCCGAGGCGAACACGCGCATCGTGCCGAACTCCTTCGTCAGGATCGCCTGCTACGCCCAGGTCGAGTCGCGCAGCGCCGACTGCTCGTACGAGTACCTCGACGACACCACGCCGATGGAGATCAAGCGCGGCAACTTCGCCGGGGAGTACCCGCCCGTCTACTACGGCGTCATGCACCTCTTCGCGGGCGACGACGTGCAGGTGAGCGCCCTCGCGATGCGCGTGTTCAACGCCGCGCTCTTCGTCGGCCTCGCGACGGCCCTGTTCGCCCTCCTGCCGGTCTACCGGCGCCGCACCCTGCTGTGGGGCTGGCTCGTCGCCCTCGTGCCCCTCGGCATGTTCATCGTGCCCTCGAACAATCCGAGCGGCTGGGCGGTCACCGGTGTCGGAACAGCGTTCCTCGCCCTCCTCGGGTGGTTCGAGACCACGGGCCGCCGTCGCTGGGCGCTCGGTGCGCTCTACCTGGTCGGCGCGGTCATGGCGGCGGGCGCCCGCGGCGATGCGGCCGTGTACGTCATCGGCGCTACCGTCACCGCGGTCATCCTGACCGCCGTCCGCACGCGCCCCTACCTGCTCTCGGCGATCCTCCCCGTGGTGGGCATCATCGTCGCCTTCGCCTTCTTCGCGAGCGCCGGGCAGTCGGGCGTCGCGTCGTCGGGCTTCACGAGCGGCGGCGGAGGTGCCACCAACCCCGTCGCGGGCGAGGGCGGGGTCGAGGCGCCGCTCAGCGGCTTCGCGCTCGCCGCGTACAACCTGCTCATGCTCCCGCTGCTCTGGACGGGCGTGTGGGGAACGTGGGCCCTCGGCTGGCTCGACACCCAGCTGCCGAGCATCGTGCCGTGGGCCGCGGCGGGGGCGTTCATCGTCGTCGGCTTCGCGGGCATCGGACGCCTCGACTGGCGCAAGGCCCTCGCCACGGGCGGCACGCTGCTCGTGCTCATCGCCCTGCCCGTCTACGTGCTCACGACGGGCGGCGACCAGGTCGGCGCCAACCTGCAGCCGCGCTACCTGCTGCCGCTCATCGTGCTCTTCGCGTTCCTGCTCGTCACCGATCCGTCGCGCGGCAGCGGGCCCACCTTCACGCGCGTGCAGACGTTCGTCATCCTCGCTGCCCTCGCCGTGGCCAACCTCGTCTCGCTGCAGGTCAACATCCGCCGCTACGTGACGGGCGCCGACCAGCAGGGCCTCAACCTCGACGACGGCGCCGAGTGGTGGTGGCGGGGCTTCCCCGTCGGCCCGTCGGCGGTGTGGATCATCGGTGCGCTCGCGTACGCCGGCCTCGTGGCCGTGCTGTGGCACCAGCTGCGCCGGCCGGCCGCCCTCGCGCCCGTGAAGGCCTAGCGCTCGACCAGCTCGAGGCTCTCGTCGGCGACCTGCTTCGCGATGGCCGTGAGCGAGTAGCGCTGCGCCGCCCACTGGGCGAGCGTCGCGCGCTCCGCCGGCGGAAGGGGCGAGTCCGCCGCGGCGACCATCGCGGCAGCCACGGCGTCCACGTCGTAGGACATCGCGACGCCCGCGTGCGGGTGGTTCGAGGCGTTGAGGAACGCGATGGTCGGGCCGACGCCCGCGAAGATCACGGGGCATCCTGCCGTCAACGATGAGTACACCTTCGTGGCGAGCGCGTACTCGTTGGCGGCGACGGGGGCGAGGCTCGCGACCGTCGCGGTGGCGCTGGACAGGATGGGGGAGAGGGCGGCAGGCGGGATGGGGCCGTGCAGCTCGACCGACGCCGCGACGCCCAGCTCGACGGCGCGGGCGCGCATCTTCTCGCGCTCCTCGCCGTTGCCGTAGTACAGCAGGCGGGTCGCGGGATGGTGCGCGAGCACCGTCGGGAGGGCCTCGATGAAGATGCCGGGCGCGTGCCACTCGGAGTAGGTGCCCGCGTAGACGAAGACGGGCGCCTCGGGCGCCGACTCCCCGTTGTAGTGGAAGTGCAGGGTGTCGGCCCCGAACCCGATGGGCACGGCAGGGGTGTCGATGCCCACGGCCCGGAGCCGGTCGACGAGGGGCTCGTGGGCGGCGAAGAGCTTGGCGGCCCCGCGCAGGCCCCAGGCCTCCACGCGCCTGAGCGTGCCGATGACGAGCGGGTTGCGCGTGACGAGCTCGGCGGCCTCCGTCCAGTAGTCGGCGGCGCGCACGACGTAGGGCGTGCGACGCAGCGCGCCGACCAGCCGCACGACCGCGACCGTCGTGGGCGGGGGCTCCACGACGTACAGGTCGGCCTTCGGCGAGAACAGGAGGCGGAAGAACAGCGGAACGTCGAAGCTCAGGTAGCTCAGGTAGCCCCGCACGTACTGCTGGCGGTCTCGTTTGACGGGAGCTCTGCGCACCCGGATGCCCGGGACGTCGTCGATCACGGCGCCCCGTGGCGGTCGCGCGGTGAGCACCGTCACGTCGACGCCGCGATCACGGAACTCCTCCGCCCAGGTGCGCAGGATCGCCGATGCGGCAGACACCTCCGGCGCGAAGATTCGCGAGACGATGACGATCCTCACGACCCACCTGCGGGTCGTGAGGGGTGGGCGATGGATCTCTGGAGCAAGTAAGGAGGTTTCCTCGGTTACGGGCGGTATGCGGTCGAGTCTAGCGTGAGGCCGACCGCCTCTTGGCTAGTTCTCAGCAAACCGAAAGTACCGACGGAAAACATCCGCCTCAGGTATTAATCGCGCGGCGCGGCGAACGACGGATGCGGTGCTCCCTCGTAGAGGCGCGGCGCGCGGTTGATCGCCGTGATCGCCTTCGTGAAGTCGACGCCCACCACATCCAGGTACCACTTGAGGTTGGGGTAGCGCGGGGTGTTCTCCTCCTGGACCAGGCGGAGCGCCTCCTCGCGCGTGATGTCGCCCTCGCGGATCTGGTTGCTGCGGAACGTATCGTGCTCCGTGAACCCCGCGATCGTGTAGTACGCGTAGTTGTAGAACGCGGCGGTGCCGTCGCCGATGCGCCACGTGGTCTGCGTGTCGGGGGCGTGCTCCCAGTCGTACTCGGCGTCGAGGGTCTCCTCGATGAGCTTCTCGTCCCAGCGCCAGTAGTCGAAGATGTGGAAGTAGTCCGTCTTCTCCGTGAAGCTGCGGTAGTACTCGCCCAGCAGCGTGTCGGGGATCGAGCGGTTGAAGTAGCCGGGGCTCTGCAGCATCGCGCGGAAGCGCAGCGACTGGTAGCGCAGCTGCTTCATGGCGCCGTGGCTGTAGACGCGCTCCTCGGCGAAGTCCGGCGGAACGCCCAGGAAGCCCGCCTTGAAGTGGGTGACCTCGAGCGGGTTGATGCCCCAGAGGTTGAGGGTCACGCCCGTCTGGCGCTTGAGGGTCTCGATGTGGCGGAAGAAGTGCTTGTCGCCCGCGGTGAGCACGCTCAGCATGCCCAGGTGCGGGCGCTTGATCCAGGCCTCGAGGTTGCGGCGGATGTAGTCGCGCTTCGTCGTGATGTCGGCGGCGACGATGATGTTCTCCACGCCGAGCATCGACGACATGCGGCTCACGTTGCGGCGGCCGAGGTCGGTGACCATGCCCCAGTCGTACGTGTAGGTGACGGGCCGCAGCTTGAGCTCGTGGATGATGAGGTGCAGCCCGTAGGAGCTGTCGCGGCCGCCGGAGAACGGCACGAGCACCTCGTCGCCGTGGGTGCGGCGGTAGGGCTCGATGAGCTCGAAGAGCTCCTCCTTGGGGCGCGGGTGGTTGCGCGGCTTGTAGTGGTGGCAGTAGTTGCAGACGCCGTTCTCGTCGAACGAGATGTACGGCATCGTCTCCGGCAGGATGCACCGGGTGCAGCGGCGGAAGTTCGGCTGCGGGTACTCGAGCAGGGCCTCCTCGGCGGCGTTCACGCCGAGGCCGGGGACGAGGTCGAAGGTGCGGTTCGCCCACTCGGTGACGGCGATCTCCTTCTCCTCCACCGGCACGTCGAGGATCTCGACGTCGTTGAGGACCTGGCGGATGTTCTCCGCCCCGATCTGCTCGAGCGGGTAGCGCTCCGACGAGAACACGGTGCCGCCGGACTTGTCGGCGACATAGAGGCTGCCGTTGTTCGAGAACAGCAGGAGCTTGCCGAGCGACGGGATGAGGGTCGCGCAGGCGACCACGCCGATGGCGAGCTCGAGCACCCGCTGGGCGGCGGTCTCGACCGTGCCGCCGGCGGCGAGGTGGGAGGCGATGATCGCGGGGATGACCTCGGTGTCGACGGTGAGCTCCGGCTTCTTGCCGAGCTCCGTCCAGATCTGCTCCTCGTTGACCACGATGCCGTTGTGCAGCACGAGCACCTGCTCGCGCAGCACGGGCTGGTTGTCACCGGTGCCGTTCGTGACGAGGCGGCTGTGGCCGAAGAACAGGTTGGTGGGCTTCGGGATGCGCTTGAGCAGCCACCCGATGCGGTAGTCAGCGCGGTACGCGTGGTAGCCGTCGGCGCCCAGCATGACCATGCCGCTGGAGTCGCGGCCACGCTGCTGGGCGTGCTTGACGAGGGTGTTCGTCGAGGAGCTGTCGAGGGCATCGGGGCCGACGTATCCAAAGATTCCGCACACGGGGGGTTTCTCCGATTCTGGGGGCTGGAGGGAGCGTCGCGCAGGACGGCGACGGCCAGCAGACTCTCTATCATGCCATGAGCATCGGTCGGGAGTGGCCCTCGGCGACCCTGCACCCGCCGAGGCCCCGAGAGGATGCCCGATATGCTGTCGTGGTGTCAGACAAGCTAGAAACCGGCCGCAAGCGGGCCCTCGTCATGTGCTACTCGGCGGTCGGAAGCGATGCCCGGGTGTCGAACCAGATCCGATGGCTGGAGGGCGCGGGCTACACCGTCGACATCCTGAGCCGTGGACCGGAGCATCCTGACGCCACGGGCAAGCGGTTCACCATCGGTCACCCGTCAAGCCGGCTCAACCTGATCTTCCACGCGTTCCTGCCGCCGCGCGCGCGCTTCAACGGCGTCGTCGGCAAATACATGCCGTCTCTCGCCGGAGAGAAGTACGACCTCGTGATCGTGAACGACCACCACCTGCTGCCGTGGGCGGTCACGGCGGTCCCCGGGTTCGCGAACGGCCCGGTCGTGCTCGACCTGCACGAGGTCTACTCGGGCAACGGCACGAGCCTCGTCTACAAGCTCCTCATCGCGCGCTACGACGACTGGCTGCTCACCTTCATCACGTCACCCGTGTTCACGAAGCTCCTGACCGTCGCCGAGGGTATCGCCGACCTGTACCGCGACCAGTACGGCGTGCAGCGCCCCGGCGTCATACGCAATGTCGCGCCGTACGAGGAGCTCGCTCCGTCGCCCGTCGACCCGGACAACATCCTGCTCGAGCACCACGGCTACGCGGCGGTCGAGCGCGGCATCGACCTCATGCTCGACGCGGCCCTCCTGCTCGAGCCGCGCTTCACGCTCGTGCTCATGGTGCTCGGCACCGACGAGACCCTCGGCCCCATCCGCGCGCACGAGGCGGTCGTCACGGGGCGCGCGGTGCTCCGCGACCCGGTTCCCGTCACCGACGTGGCCCGCGCCGTCAACGACTGCGACCTCGAGCTCATCTTCTTCCCGCCGCGCTTCGCGAACAACCAGTACGCCCTGCCGAACAAGTTCTTCGAGTCGATCCAGGGACGGCTGGGAATCGTGATCGGGCACAGCCCCGAGATCGAGCCGTTCGTCGTGCAGCACGGCTTCGGCCTCGTCATCGACGGGTGGGAGGCGAAGAACCTCGCCGACGCCCTCAACGCGCTCACCGCCGACGAGATCACCGCCATGAAGAAGGCGGCGGATGCCGCCGCGGCCGACCTCTCGACCATCGGCGAGGGCCCCCGCTTCCTCGCGGAGGTCGGCGCCTAGGCGATCGCCTTGCCGATGACGCGGTAGGGGATGCCCGGCCACTGCTCGGCCGACGACACCCGACGGCCGTCGATGAAGGCCTTGATGCCCGGCAGCTCGGCCGGGGTGAGCGACTTGTACTCCGCGTGGTCGGCCTGGACGACGACGGCGTCGACGGGCTCGCCCAGGTGGTAGGGCGTGAAGCCGAGCCGCGCGAGCTCGTCGTCGGTGTACATCGGGTCCTGCACCACGGGCACGGCGCCGCGCTGCTTGAGCGCCTCGACCGCGCCGAAGACGCCGGAGAACGCGGTCTCCTTCACGCCGCCGCGGTAGGCGGCACCCAGCACGGCGACCTTCGCGCCCGTGAGGTCGCCGTAGGCGCCCTCGAGCAGCCCGATCGTGTAGTCGGGCATCCCCGCGTTCGCGGCGCGCGCCGCCGACACGACGGTCGCCTCGGGGTCTGTCCACAGGTAGAGGCGCGGGTAGACGGGGATGCAGTGGCCGCCGACCGCGATACCGGGCTGGTGGATGTGCGAGTAGGGCTGCGAGTTCGACGCCTCGATGACCTGGTAGACGTCGATGCCCGCGGTGGACGCGTAGCGCGCGAACTGGTTGGCGAGGCCGATGTTGACATCGCGGTAGGTGGTCTCCGCGAGCTTGGCGAGCTCTGCGGCCTCGGCGCTGCCGAGGTCCCACACGCCGTTGGCGCGCGCGAGGTCGGCGCGCTCGTCGAAGTCCAGCACCTGCTGGTAGAAGTCGACGGCCTTCGCGGCGCCGCGCTCGGAGAGCCCTCCCACGAGCTTGGGGTACTTGCGCAGGTCGGCGAAGACGCGACCGGTGAGCACGCGCTCCGGCGAGAAGACCAGGTCGAAGTCGACGCCCTCGGTGAGACCCGACGCCTCCTCGAGCATGGGCTTCCAGCGCGTGCGCGTGGTGCCCACCGGGAGGGTCGTCTCGTAGGCGATGAGCGTGCCGGGCGTGAGCACGGCGCCGAGCGACTTGGTCGCCGCGTCCATCCAGCCGAAGTCGGGCTCCGCGGTCTCCTCGTCGACGAACAGCGGCACGACGAGCACGACGGCATCGGCACCGGGCACGGCGTCGGCGTAGTCGGTCGTGGCGCGCAGCCGGCCCGCGGGCACGAGCTCAGAGAGCTTCTCCTGGAGGTGCGCCTCGCCGGGGAACGGCTCGATCCCCTTGTTGATCAGATCGACGGTCGGCTGGGAGACGTCGACGCCGACGACATCGTGGCCCTTGCTGGCGAACTGGACGGCGAGCGGAAGCCCGATCTTGCCGAGGGCGATGACAGCGATCTTCACGAGATGACTCCAGGTAGGTAGCGGAACTTCAATGCTACTTGGCGATGATCGCGAGGCTGGTGTCGACGACCTGCTTCGCGATCGCATCGAGCGAGTACTCGGCGGCTGCCCAGGAGGCGAGCTCGGCCCGCGCCGCGGGCGAGAGCGGGCTCGAGGCGGAGGCGATCATCGCATCCGCGGTCGCCGCCACGTCGTAGTCCACGGCGGCGCCGGCGCTCGGGTGCCCCGCGTCCACGAGGAAGTCGACGGTGGGGCCGACGCCCGCGAAGATCACGGGGCATCCGGAGCTGAGCGACGAGTAGACCTTGGTGGCGAGCGCGTACTCGTTGCGCGCCACGGGGGTGAGGCTAGCGACCGATGCCGTCGCGCTCGCGAGGATGGGGGAGAGCTCCGCCGGCGGGATGGGGGAGTGGAACTCGACGAGGTCGCCCACGCCGAGCGCGCGGGCGCGGGCGCGCATGCTGTCGCGGTCCTCGCCGTTGCCGTAGTAGAGCAGGCGCGCGCCGGGGTGCTTCTCCAGCACGGCCGGCAGCGCGTCGATGAAGATGCCGGCGCCGTGCCACTCGGAGTGGGTGCCCGCGTAGACGAAGACGGGCGGGTTCTGCGGCGCCTGCCCGTCGTACCGGAAGTCGCCCGTGTCCGCGCCGAAACCGATCGGGATGGCGGGGGTCTCGATGCCGACGGCGCGGAACCGGTCGACGAGCGGCTGGTGGGCGGCGAAGAGCATCCTCGCCCCGCGCAGACCCCACGCCTCGGCCCGCCGCAGGGCGCCGAGCACGAAGCGCGAGCTCGTGACCATCTCGGCGGCCTCGCTCCAGTAGTCGGCCGCGCGCACGACGTAGGGGGTGCGGCGCAGCGCACCCACGATGCGCACGACCGCCACGGTCGTAGGGGGAGGCTCGACGATGTAGAGGTCGGCCCTGCGGGAGAACAGCAGCCGGAAGAAGAGGGGGATGTCGAAGCTCAGGTAGCTCAGGTACCCGCGCACGTACTGCTGCTTGTCGCGCTTGACGGGCACGCGCAGCACCCGCACGCCCTCGGGGTCGTCGATGGCGGTGCCGAGCGGCGGCCGGGCGGTGAGCACGGTCACCCCGTGGCCGCGGGCGTGGAACTCCTCGGCCCACGACCGCAGGATGCCGGACGCCGCCGAGACCTCGGGTGCGAAGATCCGGCTCGCGATGACAACCCTCATCGGGCTCCCGCGAGCAACCGCCCCACGAGCGCATCCTGCGTGGCGCGGTCGGGCTCGCTCGAGAGTGCCTTGGCCGCCTTGTCCGAGGCCCTCTTGAACCCCGCGACCTCGTCGGCGGTGAGGTTCTCGAGCGCGGCGACGAGCGCGTCGGAGCTCGTGTCGGCCGTGATGATCCCGAGCTCGTACTCCCCGATGTGCGTGTTGATCTCCGGGGCGGGCGAGAACACGAGGCCCAGGCGCGCCTGCACGAAGTCGAAGAACTTGTTGGGCAGGTGGTACAGGTGGCTGAGGGTCTTGAGCGGGTAGAGGAAGACGCCCAGGTCGTACTGGTTGAGCACGTCGGGCAGCGTCTCCGGCGGCACCGGGTCGTGAACGGTCGTGCGCGGGCTCGACGTCGCGCGCTTGGCGATCTCGTCGAGATGTCCACCCGGCACGCGCAGGAGGTAGAGGTCGAGCGAGAACCGGTCGCCGAGGCGGTCGACGGCGTCGATGAGCTCCATGATGTTGCGCTCGGCGTCAGCCGTGCCGCTGTGCACGAGCTTGATGACCGCCGGGTCGACAGGGGTGGGCTTGAGGGTGCGGTACGACGCGGAGTTGCGGACGACCTCCGTGGTGACGCCGTACCGCTCGCTGTACAGGTTCGCAAGGCCCGCGCTCACGCTCGTGACCGCGGTGGTGCGGGGGAGGTAGGTGCGGCAGAGGTACTCCATGTACGGCCCGACCAGCACGCGCCAGACGAAGACCGTGGCCCGCTCCTCGGGCGCCCATTCGTGCATGTCGGCGAGGAGAGGGGCGTCGCCCTTGGCGGCGAAGGCGAGCGGGAGGGCGCGCGCGTCGTTGGCGACGACGAGGTCGTAGGGGCCCGACTCGACGACCTCGCGGCGCACGGCCTTCTCGCCCGGCGTCGTGAGCTCGACGGCCCTGTGCAGGCGCAACGCGAGCTTGAGCACGCCCAGCGGCGTCTCCGGCAGGGAGGACGCCCCCTTCGGGATCTCGATGTGCCGTGCAACACCCTCGGGGGCGGGTCCGTAACCGACGGTCGTGACGTCTCCGTGCTGCTGCAGCACCTCCACCTGCCGAAGCACGCGGGAATCGGCGTGAATGGGCGAGAACGAGACGCAGAGAATTTTTTTCTTGGGGGGCAACGGAATCTTCCGGTTGATCGTTAACGAACGTCACCGAGTCTAGTTGCGGTCGGCTGGCTCTCTTCCTTCACTTGGCAGATTCATAGGCTCTGCCGCGCGGGGCGGTCAGCTCGCGTCGATGCCCAGGAGAGCGACCCAGCGGCGCAGGTCGATGAGGCGCCAGTGGGAGCGGCTGTGACTCCCGCAGGACGGCCCACAGCGTCCAACTCGATAGACTCTCCGGGTTCGTCAAACGGAGGTTCCATTGAAGTCAGCGAAGTCCGTCCTCGACCTTTACCGTCAAGTTTTAGCCGTGTTCCCGTCGGGCGGATCTCGATTCCTCAACCTCTACTCCTGGCTGCTCGCCTCATTGGCGATTTTCGACGCAGCCGCGCTCGGTCTGCTGGCAGTGACGATCGGACCGGTCGCCGCAGGCACCCCCGTCGTGCTCCCACTGGTGGGTCAGCTCGACAGTGCCGGCGTGGCCTGGACCATCGTGCTGATCTGCGTGCTCATGGTCGTCAAAGGCGCTCTGTCGGTGCTCGTGACATGGTGGGCCACCCGCCGCATCCCGCGCTACGAGGTGGCGATCGGCGACCGCCTCTTCCGCTCGTACATCACCGCGCCTTGGCGCGATCGCCTGCGCAAGAACTCGGCCGAGATCATGCGATTCGCTGACACGGGAGTCGACGCTACGGTGAACAGCTTCGTGCTACCGGGCGCGACCCTTCTCAGCGAGGCCATCAGCCTGGTGACGATCATCGCGACCCTCGCCATCGTGCAGCCGATACTGGCGCTGACGACCCTCGTGTACCTCCTCCTCCTCGGCGCCGTTCTGTTCTTCTGGGTCGCGGGTCACGCCCGAAAGGCAGGCGAGGTGCACGTCGAGAACACGATCAGCGCCTCTCGTCTCGTGCTTGAGATCGTCAGCGCTCTGAAGGAGGTGTCGCTGCGCAACAAGGAGGCTGCCGTGGCAGACATCGTCGAGGAGACCCGCGGACGAAGCGCTCGCGCTCGCGCCAACCTCTACTTCCTCAGCCAGCTCCCTCGTTACGCACTCGAGTCTGGCCTGATCGTGGGCTTCTTGGTCGTCGGCGGTGTGGGATTCCTGACCGGTGGTCTCGAGCAGGCGATCGCCGCGGTCGCCCTGTTCGCGCTCGCGGGCTTCCGCATGGCACCCTCGGTCATCCGTTTTCAGTCTGTGCTGGCGCAGATGGTTTCGATCGCCGAGTACCCTCGCCGGGTGCTAAGTGAGTTGGCCGACACGGAGGAGTCTGCCGCCGGGATTGCGAGTCGCCCGACTCGTGCCCTGCCGGAGCACCCCTCGACCATCGCGCTCGAGAACGTTAGCTTCAGCTACTCGGACAGCGCCCCGCTGGCCCTCCGTGACGTCTCGCTCGAGATTCCCTTCGGCTCATCCGTCGCTTTCGTCGGTGCCTCTGGCTCGGGCAAGTCGACGATGGTCGATATCCTCCTCAGTCTGCTTGAGCCCACCAGCGGCACAATCTCGATAGACGGCGAACCGCTCTCAGAACTGCGCGCCGATTGGCGGTCGCGTGTCGGATATGTGCCGCAAGAGGTCGCGCTGTTCGACGCCACAATCGCGCAGAACGTCGCCCTCACCTGGGGCGACGACTTTGATGCAGAGCGGGTGCAGCGGGCCCTGGAGCAGGCGCAACTCTGGGAGATGGTCTCTGCCAAAGAAGGCGGAATGCTCTCGAGAGTCGGCGAGCGGGGTCTTGCCCTCTCTGGTGGACAGCGTCAGCGCCTCGGCATCGCGCGCGCCCTCTACGCGGAACCGCTTGTGCTGGTGCTCGACGAAGCCACGAGCGCGCTCGACACCACGACGGAGGCGCTCGTAACAAGCGGAATCGACGCGATCGGGGGCGGGGTGACGAAGATCGTCGTGGCCCACCGGTTGGCGACGATCCGCAACGCCGACCGGATCTTCTTCATGGCTGACGGAGTCGTTGTACGCAGCGGTACCTTTGCGGAGCTTGTGGACTCGGTGCCGGAGTTCGCCACGCAGGCCGGGCTCGCGGGCCTCACATAAGCCCGGCGACACGCGACATTCCGACGAAGGGTGCTGATGTCCGCACGGTAGCCTAGGAGGGGTTACCGGAGGGGTGTTTCATGGGGCGGCATTCGCGTGAGACGAAGAGACGACGTCTCGCAACAGGCCTTGTGATGCGCCGTTCGGCGTCACTGATCACCTCAGTTGTCACGCTCAGCGCGGCTCTCGTGGCCTTTCAGCCGGTCCCCGCTGCGCAGGCACTGAGCGGCTCTGAGTTCAACCCGGGGTTCATCATTTCCGACGAGCTCTTCTATGACGGCTCGGCCATGACAGCTGCGCAGATTCAGGCCTTCCTCGACAACAAGATCGGCTCGTGCCAGAACGACCGTTGCCTCAACGTCGCGTCGTTGCCTGTGACGACACGGCCCGTGGACTACTCGTCGGCCACGGGAGCCCTGGTCTGTTCAGAGATCAGTGGCGGCACGATGCGACCCGCCGAGCTCATCTATCGCACCCAGGTCGCCTGCGGAATCTCAGCGAAGGTGATCCTCGTCACGCTACAAAAAGAACAGGGGCTGATCACCAGCAGAGCTCCTTCTGAAAGCGCGCTGCGTGCGGCAATGGGGATGGGATGCCCCGATACCGCGCCGTGTGATTCGGCTTTCGCCGGCCTGGCTACCCAGATCATGACAGGCACTCGCCAGCTGAAGGTCTATAAGGCCGGCAAATTCAGTCGCCAACCGGGTACTCACTTCATCCAGTACAACCCCGATTCCTCATGCGGCGGCACGAACGTCGAGATTCGCAATTATGCGACAGCCGCTCTGTACAACTACACGCCGTACCAGCCCAACGCCGCGTCGCTGGCCAACCTCGGGACCACGGGAGACGGATGCTCGAGCTACGGTAACCGCAACTTCTGGGCCTACTACAACAACTGGTTTGGTCCGACCACCGAGCCGACCTGTGTCACGAATCCCAGCCGCGATATCACCACCTACTGGAGCGAGCAGGGTGGCAGTGCCGGCGCGCTTGGAGTACCGGTGTCGCCCGGGATCGTGTCGGGCGCTGCGGGCGCCGTCGGCTTCTATGCGAACGGCAGCGTCTACTGCACGCCGCGCATCGGCGCGGTCGGCGTGATCGGTGACAGTCGCACTACGTTCGAGGCGCTCGGCGGGCCTAGCGGCGCGCTGGGTGCTCCGTTGGCCACCCGGGTGCCCTTCAGCGCGGGCGGTCTCTCCGGTTACGTGCAGGAATTCCAGCGCGGAACGATGCTCTCGTCAGCCACGACCGGCAGCCACGCGGTGATGCACGGCGCTGTGCGGGATGCCTGGGGTTCGCGGGGCGGCTCCGCGGGGATACTCGGCTGGCCGGTCGGCGATCAGGAAGCAGTTTCGGGATCCGTGCGCCAACGATTCCAGCACGGCGTCATCTCGGTCGCAACGGGTAAGGCACCGATAGTACTCGTGGGTGAGATCGGCGCCCTGTGGTCGACAGGAACAAACGCTGCGGCCCTCGGCGCGCCCACAAGCACGGAGTCGCCGCTGACAGCGGGCGGTGTCACGGGAAGCCTGCAGTACTTCGAGAGAGGGATGGTGCTGTCGTCGACGTCGACCGGAACCCGCGCCGTGCTCAATGGTGCTGTGCGCAATGCATGGGGCGCGCAGGGGGGTAGCGGCGGCGCGCTCGGCTGGCCTGTCGGGGATCAGCAGGCGACAGCCGATGGGTTCCGGCAGGAGTTTCAGTTCGGAACGATCTTTGCATCCGCCTCCGGTGCAGGCGGAACCTTGCTCGGTGACATCGCCACCTACTGGGGAGCAGGCACCAACGCGACCAAGCTCGGGTACCCCACCGCGGCGGCCACGGCCTGGACAGCCGGCGGCGTAACAGGCATGCTTCAGTACTTCGAGAAGGGCTTGGTCCTCTCGTCGTCGGTCACGGGCACTTATGCAGTTCTCGATGGGCCGATCCGCAACGCCTGGGGAGCCTCGGGAGGCTCGGGAGGCAGCGCTGGCTGGCCAACGGGGGATCAGGCCACGGTATCGGGACAGTTGAGCCAGCAGTTCCAGCGCGCCACTCTTTCAGCGTCGGCAGGCGTCTCGGCCAACATCTCCAACTATCTGGCCACCGGCTCCAACGCGGCACGGCTCGGTGCATCGACGGGGAACGCCACCGCCTGGACTGCGGGTGGAGTATCCGGAGCGCTCCAGTACTTCTCCAAGGGGATGGTGCTCTCGTCCGCGACGACAGGTACCTTCGCTGTTCTCAACGGGCCGATTCGCGACGCGTGGGGAGCACAGGGTGGCTCAGGCGGCACACTGGGCTGGCCGATCAGCGACCAGACGACCGTGTCGGGCCAGCTCAGCCAGCAGTTCCAGCGCGGCGTGATCTCCATCTCGACGGGCGGCGCTGGCGGCGCGATCGATACCTACATGGCTACCGGCAATAACGCTGCACTTTTCGGCGCGGCAACAGGAGCGCCGCAGCCGTGGACAGCCGGAGGCGTCACCGGCACGCTGCAGTACTTCGCGCAGGGCATGGTTCTCTCTTCGGCGACCACGGGCACTTACGGTGTGCTCAGTGGCCCTATGCGCACCGCGTGGGGTGCGCAGGGCGGCTCCGGCGGGAGCCTCGGCTGGCCGACGGGTGATCAGACGCTGGTCGCAGGCAAGCTGCGCCAGCAGTTCCAGAACGGTGTGCTTACCGTCTCGTCCTCGGGCGCGGGTTCCGTGCTTACCGGCGACATAGCCACTTACTGGTCGACGGGGTCGAACGCTTCGCTGCTCGGCGAACCGACCGGCTCGGCCACGTCGTGGACATCCGGAGGCATCACGGGAACGCTGCAGAACTTCGCGCGCGGCGTTGTGTTGTCATCGTCGACGACCGGCACTTTCGCAGTTGTCGACGGACCTCTGCGAAACGCCTGGGGTGCACAGGGTGGCACGGGTGGCGCGCTCGGCTGGCCCGTATCTGACCAGACGGTAGTCACAGGCGGCATTCGTCAACAATTCGTGGGTGGAAGTCTCACCATTACCGACGAGGGCGCAACAATTCTGCTGTCCGGCGCGTACTACACGTACTGGTCGGCCGGTACGAACGCCACGGCGCTCGGAGCTCCGATCGCGACGGTCACACCGTGGGCTGCGGGCGGCGTCACCGGATCGTATCTCGTCTTTGAGAGAGGGATGGTGATGTCGTCAGCCACGACGGGCACCTTCGCGGTGCTCAACGGCCCGATTCGAAATTTCTGGGGAAGTCAGGGCGGTTCTGTCGGTGTGCTGGGCTGGCCCACTGCCGACCAGCTGACGGTTCCGGAGGGTATTCAACAGCAGTTCCAAGGCGGCACCGTGGTGATCCCGACGACAGGCCCTGCCTATATCGTCCCTATCCCATAACAGCGGCGGAACCCTCGGCGCGGGTGGAAGAACGGGCTCGGTCAGTCTGCGGGCGCTAGCGTCGAACCCCCGGCACCCCCTGACGTTCTCAATTGAGTATCGTGAGTGTGGAGCGCCGCTACGGGTGATGCTCGAAAGAATCAACAGGAGAGCCGAATGGTCAAGGCGCGCGCGCAGAACTACAACGTGCCGTCGCGAGTTGTTACTCCAGTTCTGACCGACGTCGCTGCCTGGGTGGTCGCGCTGTGCTTGGGAGTTTTCCTGAGCGCCGACTTCGACATCGCGTCGCCGAACTGGACGGCTGTGGTGCTGGTCGCACTGGCGGTCGCTGCGCTGCAGGTGGTCATCGGTTTGCTCGGGGGCCTGTATCGGGGCCGCTACCGCCTTGGCAGTCTCGACGAGATCTTCGCGATCCTGCTGCCTGTCGGCCTCATCGCCGTCGTGCTGGGAGTCCTCGTTGCAGCGTTTGGCGCCGATTGGGGCGTGCCGAGAAGCACAGTTCTCGTCGCGGGCCCCATCGCGCTCGCCTTCATCGGGGCGGGGCGCGTGATCACGCGCCTCCTTGCTGAGCGTCAGCGCTGGCATGCCAGCGAGAACGCGCGGCCCGCGCTGATCTACGGGGCGGGCGAGGCTGGTGTCGGGCTGGCAAGCCGCCTTCTTGCGGAGACTGGTTCTCCCTACTATCCCGTGGGGCTCATCGACGACAGCCCGCGCAAGCGGCATCTCAAGCACGGATCGATCGAAGTCATCGGCACGGGAGCAGATCTCGCAGAGTCAGTTGTCCGCACGGGTGCGGAAGCGATCATCATCGCCATCGGCCGCGCGGATGCCGCTCTGCTTCGACGGGTTTCAGACGCGGTCGACGGCCTGGCCGTTCAGATCAAGGTGCTGCCGCCGCTCGAGCAGATCCTTCACGGCGGGGCGCGCTATTGGGACCTCCGGGATATCTCGATCGAGGATCTCATCGGCCGCGCACCAATAGACACGGATCTCTCGTCGATCTCCGACTACGTGTCCGGAGCGCGGGTGCTCGTGACGGGCGCGGGCGGCTCGATCGGCTCGGAGCTCGCCGTCCAGCTCGCACGATTCGGCCCAAGCCAGCTCGTGCTTGTCGACCGCGACGAGTCTGGGCTCCAGCAGACTCAAATTGACATTGACGGGAATGGGCTACTCACCTCCGAAGGGATAGTCCTCGCGGACATTCGCGACCCCGCGAAGCTGCAGGAGGTGTTCGAGCTCGTGCGCCCGGAGGTTGTCTTCCATGCCGCCGCGCTCAAGCACCTCACCCTTCTTGAACGATTTCCCGAGGAGGCATGGAAGACGAACGTGCTGGGCACGCTCAACGTCCTGCGCGCTGCCCGATCGGTGGGGACCACGACATTCGTCAACGTCTCGACCGACAAGGCAGCGAATCCAACGAGCGCCCTCGGTCACTCAAAGCGGGCCGCAGAGAGGCTGACCTCTTGGTTCGCCAAGGACCTCGGCCTGCGGTACGTCTCCGTGCGTTTCGGCAACGTCATCGGCAGTCGGGGCTCTATGCTGCCGACGTTCATCCGGCTGATCTCGACCGGAGGGCCGCTCACGGTGACCCATCCGGAGGCGACTCGCTACTTCATGACGATCCGCGAAGCCTGCCAGCTGGTGATCCAGGCGGGAGCGATCGCGCGCGGCGGCGAGGTGCTCATCCTCGACATGGGTGAGCCGGTGCGTATACAAGACATTGCTCGCCGGATGATCGCAATGTCTGGCAAAGACATTGACATTGTCTATACCGGCCTCCGGCCCGGTGAGAAGCTGCACGAGGAACTCGTCGGCGAGGGCGAAGCAGACGAACGTCCTCTCCATCCCCTCATTTCCCACGCCGCCGTCGACCCTCTCCACCCGGACGAGCTCGACCGCGCGGCGTGGCTCGCGGCGCTCGGGCAGCGTCCCGCGGACATTGACGTGGCGGCAGTGACCGATATCGCGAAAGGGCGGAGCTGAAATGCGAATCTATATGTCCCCGCCAGATGTCGGTGAGCTTGAAGAGCAGTACGTGGTGGCAGCACTCCGCTCAGGGTGGGTTGCTCCGCTCGGCCCGGAGGTCGACGCCTTTGAGGCTGAGCTTGCCGAGCGGGTCGCGGTGAAGCACGGCGTCGCGCTGAGCTCTGGCACTGCAGGACTACACCTCGGCCTGCTGGCGTTGGGCGTTGGCCCGGGGGATGTTGTCGTCACGAGCACGATGACCTTCGCCGCGACCGCGAATGCCATCGTCTACACGGGCGCGGAGCCGTACTTCGTCGATGTGGACCTCGCGACCGGAAACATGTCGCCCGAGCTTCTCGAGCAGGCTCTGGTGCGACTTGGTGCAGCAGGTGAGTCGGTCGCGGCGGTAGTCCCCGTGGATCTTCTCGGGAAAGCGGTCGACTACACGGCGATCGAGGAGATCGCTGCTCGTCATGGGGTTCCGGTTCTGGCAGATGCGGCGGAGTCTCTCGGCGCGACGCACCGGGGGCGCGCTGCGGGAAGCTTCGGACGTGCGTCGGTGCTGTCGTTCAACGGCAACAAGATCATGACGACATCGGGGGGCGGCATGCTCCTGACCGACGATTCCGACCTCGCCAGCCGTGTCCGTTACCTCGCAACCCAAGCGCGGCAGCCCGCAATACACTTCGAGCACACCGACATCGGCTACAACTACCGCCTCAGCAATCTGCTCGCGGCGCTGGGCCGAGCGCAGCTCTCACGTCTTGACGCGATGATGGCGCGACGCCGAGACCTTCGCGAACTATACAAGGCTCGCTTCGCCGAGGTCCCCGGAGTAACAGTGTTCGGGGCCGACGGCGACGCGGAGGACAACGTCTGGCTCTCGTCTGTGCTCGTCGACGAATCGGTCACAGGGTGGTCGCCCTCTGAGCTCAGCGCGACGCTGATCGCTGCCGACATCGAGTCGCGCCCGTTGTGGAAGCCGATGCACCTTCAGCCGGTCTTCGCAGGCGCGCGCGGGGAGATCACGGGAACGTCGGAACAGTTGTTCCGCACAGGCCTCACACTGCCGAGTGGCTCGTCGCTGGGCGAGCCAGAGCGAGAGCGCGTCTTCGCAGTGATCGACGATTTCCTGGCAACGAGGATGCGGTGAGCTCTGGCGGCATCGAGGTTGTGGTTGTCGGCGCCGGTGGGTTCGGGCGGGAGACGCTCGATGTGATCGCGTCGCACAACCGTGCTCGTCCCGAAGAGCACATCGTGGTGCGCGGTGTCGTGGATGACGAACCCAGCAGCCTCAACCTCGAGCGGCTCGGTGCGCTTGGCCACCGCTGGCTCGGACCTCTCGACGACCAGCTCCTCGCCGATCCGGGCCACTTCATCCTCGCCGTCGGGAACCCCGCGGTGAGAGCCGCGCTCGACAGCCGGTTCGTTGCGGCGGGATGGAGCGCGCAGACGGTGGTCCATCCGGCTGCTGTGCTCGGCACGGTTCGCGAGATTGGGGCGGGGAGCGTGATCTGTGCCGGTGTACAGCTCTCGACCAACACGGTCCTCGGCCGACACGTCCACCTCAATCCGTCCGCCGTTATCGGTCATGACTCGGAACTCTCGGACTTCGTCTCTGTGAACCCCGGCGCCATCGTGTCTGGTGAGGTCAGAGTGCTTGAGCGCGCACTCATCGGTGCGGGTGCTGTTATCAGGCAGGGCCTGACGGTGGGAGCGAGCGCGACAGTCGGGGCGAGCGCGTGCGTGACCCGGGACGTTCCAGCGGGCGAGGTTGTGATCGGTGTGCCCGCCAGACCCATGCGGACGTTCGACGTTGAGTGACAGCGACGCAGCAGTCGTACGATCCGCTGTGGTGGTCTTCACCTCTGCCTATCCGTACGGTCATGGCGAGGAATTCCTAGACGGCGAGATTCCCTATCTGCTCACAGAGTTCGACCGCGTCATCGTTGTACCCACTCTGCAGTTGCGAGGTCAGCTGCCGACTCGCCGGGTGCTGGACGGCGTGGAGGTGGTCGCACCGGAGACACGTGGTCGCCGTGGACTCATCGAGCTAGCTGCGCTATGCGCACGCCACCCGCTCACTGCCGCGAGGCTCCTGGCGAGGACGATCCGGGGCGCGGCTGATCTCAGCGCCCTGCGCGACGACCTGCAGTTCGACCTTCTCTCGACGTGGGTCGCCCTGCGTGTCCGCAGGCGACTCGGCGCCCTTCTGGAGGAGGTGCCTGAGGTCGTCTTCTACGGGTTCTGGTTGGGGGAGCCCGCCAGAGTTGCGCTTGAGACGCGAAGGCTCCTGCGTCGTCCTCTGTCACCTGCGGTCGCGCGCGCGAACGGTTTCGACCTCTTCGCCGAGCGCAGTTCTCGCGGGTACCTTCCTCAGCGACCTCTCATCCTCAGCGGTGTAGATCGCGTGTACGCCGCGTCGGAACCCGCGCAAGCCTATCTGCAGGCCCGCTATCCGGAGTTCAGCGAGAAGTACCGCGTCGCGCGCATCGGCACCACGGCCCCCATCGGGGCGGGAAACAGCCGACGGCTTCCGGTGCATGTTGTGTCGTGTTGCTACATCTCGCCGGTCAAGCGTGTCCCGATGCTGGTCGATGGCCTCGCCGAACTGCAGCGGCACGGCGTCGAATTACGCTGGAGCCATATTGGCTGGGGTGCCGAGGACTACGTGTCCGAGGTGATCGCTTACGCCCGAGAGCGCCTCGAGCCAGGGACGTTCGAGTTTCTCGGTCACATGGAGTCCGACGAAGTACGGCGTTGGTACGCAGCGAATCCGGCAACCTTCTTCTCGCAGATGTCCGAGTCCGAGGGAGGCCTCGCGGCATCTATTCAGGAGGCGCTCGCGCAAGGCTTGCCCGTCATCGTCACGAGTGTCGGGGGTGTCGCTGTGCTCGCCGACGCTGAACAGCAGATGTTTGACGGGCTTCTCGCCGCAGACCACACGCCGACGGAGTTCGCGGAACGCGCCGAGCTCCTGCTCGCAGTCGACGATTCGACCTACCGGTCGTACGCGGCCGCCGCGATGGAGTACTGGCAACAGAACTGCTCCGCAGAAGTGCGGGCGGGCGGCTTCGCTGCAGGCCTCCGGGAGCTCAGTCGACGGCAGTGATCAAGCGTCGATGCGCGAGGTTCGTCCGTCTTCGACGAGCTGCTCGGCAATCTCGACAACACGGGTGCCCTCGGCGAAGGTGACGATGCCCTTGGCTTCGCCGGCGAGCACAGAGTCGCGAAAGGCTTCGTGCTCGGCGAGCAGGGGCTCCTTGCGATCGAGAGCGTAGCGGGTGACGTCGCCCTCGGAGACGCCGCGGAACTCTCCCGGGTCCCAGGAGACCTCGATGCGGCCGTTCTCATAGAAGGTGAGGTCGCCGGTGAGGGTGTCGGCGACGAGCACACCCTTCTCCCCGGTGATTGTCGTGGTGCGCTCTTTGAAGGGCGTCAGCCAGTTGACGACGTGCGAGGTGATGGTGCCGCCCGAGAGGGTGCCGACAGCCGTGACCATGTCTTCGTGGGCGCGGCCGCTGCGGTGGGCAGTGCGGGCGTTGACGGAGACGAACTCTTGCTGGGCGACCCAAGCGGTGAGGTCGATATCGTGCGTGGCGAGGTCTTTGATGACGCCGACATCCGCGATGCGCCCGGGGAAGGGGCCCTGGCGACGCGTGGCGATCTGGTAGATCTCGCCGAGTTGGCCGTCTTCGATGCGCTTGCGCGCGGCCTGCAGTGCGGGGTTGTAGCGCTCGATGTGGCCGACGCCGCCCACGAGGCCTCTGCTTTCGTAGAGGTCGCGCAGGGCGATGGCATCCTCAGCGGTTGAGGCGACCGGCTTTTCCACGAGAGCGTGGATGCCCGCCTCGGCCAACTTCTTGCCCATCTCGAGGTGGTAGATGGTCGGGGCAGCAACTACGGCGTAGCTGATGCCAAGGTCGATCAGTTCGTCGAGATCGTGAATGACCGGCGCATCGAACACATGATCCGGGGTGTTGGGCGCGGGGTCGAAAACGCCGACGAAGTCGACGCCCTCGAGGCTGGCGAGCACACGGGCGTGGTTGCGCCCCATGACGCCCAGGCCCAGAAGTCCTGCGCGCAGCGCCATTAGGCGCCGGCCTTCGCCACAGCGTTGACTGCCTCGACGATGGTGCCGAGCTCGTCTTCGGTGAGCGACGGGTAGATCGGCAGCGAGAGCACCTGCGTGGTTGCGACCTCCGTGACCGGCAGGTCGAGGTCGAGGCGGAACGACGGGAGGCGGTGGATGGGCGTCGGGTAGTACACGCCGCTGCCGACGCCGCGCTGCGTGAGCTGCTCGGCGAAGGCGTCGCGGTCGTGGTCGACGACGCGGATCGTGTACTGGTGGAAGACGTGCACGGCGCCCGGCGCCGTCGGGGGAGTGACGACGCCCTCCAGGTTGGCGCTCAGGAACGCCGCGTTCTCCTGGCGCTTCGCCGTCCAGCCGGCGAGCTTGGTGAGCTGCACGCGGCCGATGGCGGCGTGGATGTCGGTCATGCGGGTGTTGAAGCCCACTACCTCGTTCTCGTAGCGGCGCTCCATGCCCTGGTTGCGCAGCACGCGCGCGAGGCGCGCGACCTCGGCGGACGGCGTCGTGATCATGCCGCCCTCGCCCGAGGTCATGTTCTTGGTGGGGTAGAACGAGAAGCTGCCGCCGATTCCCCACGTGCCCACGGGCTTGCCGTCGACCGCGGCGGCGTGCGCCTGCGCCGCATCCTCGAACAGCAGGAGGCCGTGCTTGTCGGCGATCGCCTTGATGGCGACGAGGTTGGCGGGATGCCCGTACAGGTGCACGGGCATGATCGCCTTGGTGCGGGGCGTGATCGCGGCCTCGATGGCGGCGGGATCGGTGGCGAAGTAGTCGAGCTCGATGTCGACGAAGACGGGGGTCGCGCCCGCGAGCGCGACCGAGTTGGCCGTCGCGGCGAAGCTGAACGACGGCACGATGACCTCGTCGCCGGGGCCCACGCCCGCGGCGAGGAACGCCATGTGCAGCGCCGACGTTCCCGAGTTCACGGCCACTGAGTGGATGCCGTCCACGATCGCGGAGAACTCCGTCTCGAACGCGGCGACCTCGGGGCCCTGCGCGAGCATCCCCGACTGCATGACGCGGTCGACCGCCGCGCGCTCCTCGTCGCCGATCTCCGGGCGTGCTGCTGGAATCATTCGTGCACCTCAATCAGTTCGTCGTCGCCGACCTGGCGGTAGCGAGCTCCGGTCGCCGGGCAGAGCCATTCTCCCGGCGTGGTGGTGTCTGCGGTGAGCGGGTGGCCGGCCGTGCCGACCCAGCCCACTCGGCGCGCGGGGCTTCCGACCACGAGCGCGAAATCGGGGACGTCCTTGACGACGACGGAGCCGGAGCCCACGAGGGCCCACCGGCCGATCACGACGGGGGCGACACACGTCGCGCTCGCGCCGATCGAGGCGCCCTCGCGGATGTCGACGCCCACGGGCTCCCAGTCGTGCGCGGACTTCGGCGAGCCGTCGGCGTTGATGGCGCGTGGGAAGTGGTCGTTCGTGAGCACGACCGCGGGGCCGATGAAGACGCCGCGCGCGAGCTTCGCGGGCTCGTACACGAGCGCGTAGTTCTGGATCTTGCAGTTGTCGCCGACCTCGACGCCCGTGCCGATGTACGCACCGCGGCCGACTATGACGTTCTCGCCCAGCGACGCGCTCTCGCGCACCTGCGCGTAGTGCCAGACCCGGGCGCTCTCGGCGATGGTCGCGCTGTCGGCGACGTCCGCCGTGGCGTGCACGTTGCCCATGATGGTTCTCTCCAAGGGGTGAGGCGACAGGCGGACGAGTATCGATCCTACCCGTTCGGGATAGGGTGGGCGCCATGCAGCAGGGGCTCGCGAGGCGCATCGTCGGGTTCGCCGGGCTCCCGTTCCTCTCGCTCATCACGCCCTTCCTCTTCCTTCCGGTGCTCGCGCGCGTCGCGGGCGCCGACGCGTGGCTCGCGATCGCCGTCGGCCAGTCGAGCGGCGGCTTCCTCGCCCTCGTCGTCGCGCTCGGCTACAACACAGTGGGGCCGCCCCTCGTCGCCGTCGCCGCCGACTTCGACCGCCCGCGGCTGCTCGCCAGGAGCCTGAAGGCGCGCGTCGTGCTGTGGGTGCCGAGCGCCGCGGTCGCGATCGTCGTGGCGGCGGTCGTGGCGCCCTCGAGCCACCGCCTCGAGGCCGCCCTCATGGCGCTCGCCCTCACCCTCACGGGCCTCTCGTCGGCGTGGTACATGATCGGCCTCGGGCGCGCGAGCGCGATAGCCCTCTACGAGATCGCGCCGCGCATCGTCGCCACGATCGCCGCCGCGGTGATCGTGCTCGCGGGCGGACCCGTCGTCTGGTACCCGCTCCTGCTCATCGTCGCCCTCGTGGTCGGGGTCGTGGCCTATGCGGCGCGCACGCTCCGGGGCGCCGACCTCGCGCGCGGCGGCTGGACGGACGTGCGGGGGGTGCTGCGCGCGAACCGCTCGGCCGTCGCGATCGAGCTCGCGGGCGGCGCGTACAACTCGCTCGCCGTGACGTTCGTGGGCGCGTCGGCATCCGCCGCGCAGGCCGCGTCGTACGTCTCGGGCGACAAGCTCTACCGCATGGGGCAGTACTCGGTGTCAGCCCTCGGCAACGCCCTGCAGGGGTGGGTCGTCGAGCACGGCTCCGCCGAGTTCGGCAGGCGCGCGCGCCGGTCGTTCGTGCTGCACCTCGCCCTCGGCCTCCTCGGCCTCGCGGCGTTCGCGCTGCTCGGGCCGTGGCTCTCCGGCCTTTTGTTCGGCGAGCACGTGGCCATCGACGAGGCGACAGCCCTCGGCCTCGGGGCCGCCACGGTCGGCATCGCCCTCGGCACGGCGCTCGGCCGCATCATCCTCATCGGCATGGGCGCGCGCCGCGCGTTCCTCGCCAGCGTCGTGCTCGCGGCGTGCGTGGGCGTGCCCGCGATCCTCGTGCTGTCGTCGCTCTTCGGCGCCGCGGGCGGCGCGTGGGGCCTCGCGGCCGGAGAGCTCGTGTCGGTGACCGCGCAGGCCGTCTCGGTGCTCGTGCTGCGGCGCCGCGCGGGCGGGCTCGTCGTCGACGTGGGCCGCGACGGCGCCTAGGGCGCCTCGGCCGGCTCGTCGGCGCTCGGCATCGCCTCGAAGGCCCGCCGCCAGCTGAGCTCCTGCGCGGCCTTGACCGTGCACACGACGAACATGAGCCAGCCGTACTCGACGAGCATGGAGCTCTCGGCGAGGGAGGTGAGGATGAGCGCGACGAGCACGAGCGCCGGCCACGTGAACACCGTGCTCCGGCGCCGGCCCGCGAGCAGCCACGACCGCGTGAACGTCAGGAGCACGAGCCCTACGAAGATCACGAGCCCGATCGCGCCCAGCTGGAACAGCACGTCGAGGTAGGCGTTGACCGCCGACGTGGGCTCGCGCTCTCCCGCGATCGTGAAGATGGGGAACGGCAGCACATCGGGCCGCCAGTAGCCCACCCAGCCCCAGCCCTCGAGCGGGTTCTGCGGCACATAGGCGAGGATGCGCCGCCACAGCGCGAGCCGGTACGACAGGTCGCTGTTGGCGCTGAACAGCGCGATGAGCGGGGAGCGCACGAGCCAGGCGGCTATCGCGAGCACGATCGCCGCGGCGAGCAGCGCGAGCTGCCAGAACCGCCGGCGCTCGGGGGAGATGCGGCGCAGCAGGTAGAGCGCGGCGACGGCGAGGCACACCGCGACGAACACCGCGCTCACGACGGGCGAGCGCGAGAGCAGCACTCCCGCCGCGCCGAGCACGAGCGAGCCGATGCCGAGCTGGCGGCTCACGGATCGGGTGCGCAGCTCGGTGCCGAACGTGATGACCGCGAGCAGCGCGAGCAGTCCGAGCTGGTTGCGGCTGCCCATGATCCCCTGGATCGGCCCGAACTCGGCGAGGTCGCCCTGGATGTCGAGGAACGGCAGGGGCATGTCGATGAGCACGCCCGACAGGATCTCGAGCGCGAGCGACACCACGAGCGCGGCCCGGAACACGTCGCCGAACGCGCGGACGATCTGGATCGTGTCACGCACGAGCGAGATGCCGATGCCGATGGCCGTGAACGCCAGGAGGTAGGCGACGCCCGTGACGGTCGCGCCGCGGTAGTTGCTGAACACAACCGACACGCTCGCCCAGCCCACGAAGGCGACGAGCGAGACGGGCAGGATCGCGAGCCAGCGGAACTCCCGGCGGCGCACCCACGCGAGGCCCGCGAACAGGGCGACGAGCACCACGAGCATCGCGACGAGGCCCGCCCAGCCGACCAGGCGCACGATGAGCTGCGCGCCCACGGCGACACCGACGGCGGTGACCGAGACGACGCCGGCGAAGCGCGGGGAGTCGAGGATCGAGCGCGCGAGGGCGATCGCTGCGGGCGGGGTCGTCACCGGGACACGGGCTCCTCGCGCTCGCCGACCTTGGTCTTGACGGCGATGACCGTGAGCAGGAACATGCCGTACTCGACGATGAGCTTGCTCTCGGCGACGCTCTGCACGAGCAGGGCCACGAGGATGAGCAGGGGCAGCAGGGCCACGACACGGAACGGGCCCGGCTCGCCCGGCGCCGTCTGCGGCCGGTCGACGGCGTACGACCACGCGCGCACGAACGTCGAGAGCACGAGCGCGCCGAAGACGACGAGGCCCACGATGCCCAGCTGCAACCACACGTCGAGCCACGCGTCGTGCGCGTGGAGCTGCCGCACGCCGTTGTTCGCGGCGAGGGTGTCGAACGGCTTGACCCACGGTGCCCAGTAGCTCACCCAGCCCCAGCCGAAGACGGGCCGCTCCTGTGCGAGGGCGATGACGTCGTGCCAGATCTGGCCGCGGTTGGTGAGATCCGCCGACTTGCCGAGGATCTTGAGGATGATCGGGAAGAACGCGACCGCCGCGGCGGCGACCGCGAGCGCGGCGGCGCCGATGACGCCGTACGCGATGCCGCGCGCCCGGGGAGTCCTCGTGGCGCGCACGAGCAGCACGGCCGCGAGCACGCCCGCGACGACGACGGCGCCCACGATGTTGGTCGCCGCGCGCGAGAGCACGAAGAGCACCACCGCGACGGCGAGCCACGGCAGCGTCCAGCGCTTGCGGTACGTCTTGTCGAAGAGCTGCACCCCGAAGACGATGATGCCGAGCAGGGCGACCATCGACAGCAGCACGGAGTTGCCGAGCACGCCCTGGATCTTGCCGTCGACGAAGAGCACGTCGCGCGACCAGAACCACATGAGGGGGATCTTGTCCGGCAGGTTCGCGTAGTCGACGCCCGGCTGTGCGACGAGCGGCAGCACGGGGTGGCGGATGATGAGCGATACGAACAGCTCGAAGAGCACCGACAGGCCGAGGATGAGCCGCAGCGCGATCCCGAGCCCGCGGAGGATCGCCGTCCACGCGTACGTGACCGCCACGGCGATGCCGCCCGCGACCGTGAGCCACGTCGAGAGCACCCCGAGGGCGGAGGCGCCCGGGTAGAACGACCACGCGATCGACGCGGCGGAGAGCACGAGGAACGCGAGCAGCGGGTACGGCAGCGAGCCGAACCGCCAGCGCCCGCGCTGCACGACGAGGATCGCGACCGACGCGGCCCCGAGCAGGGCCACGAGCACGATCCAGCCCACCCAGCCGATCGTGTACCGCACAGTGTCGCCCGCGAGGAGCGTGAACAGCACGACCACCAGGAAGGCGGTGCGCGCCCGGCGGTTCTCGATCAGTCGCATGACGTAAGGCTAGACGAGCGAGCGGCGTTAGACTTCTGTCTTCCGGGCGCTGCACCCACCCTCGCAGGAGTTCCGTGGCGAGAGGAGACGGTCATAGAAGCGCGCGGCCATGGCCAGAGTTTCCGCCCTGAGGTGCAGGCTCTGAGAGCCCTCGCCGTGGGAATGGTGCTCATCTTCCACCTCAAGCCCGGCCTTCTCCCCGGCGGGTACGTGGGCGTCGACATCTTCTTCGTGATCTCGGGCTTCCTCATCACGGGCCAGCTCGTCAACGAGGTCACGCGCACCGGCTCGGTCAGGATCCTGCAGTTCTGGGGGCGCCGGGCACGCCGGCTGCTGCCCGCCGCCTTCGTCGTGCTTCTCGCCTCGGCGGCCCTCACGCTGCTCATCGTGCCTGCTCAGCTCTGGCGGCAGTTCCTCGGGCAGATCATCGCATCGTCCGTGTACGTGCAGAACTGGGTTCTCGCCGCGAACTCCGTCGACTACCTGGCTTCGGTGGAGCAGCCGTCGATCGTCCAGCACTTCTGGTCGCTGTCGGTCGAGGAGCAGTTCTACATCGTGGTGCCCGTGCTGCTCGGCATCCTCGTCGTCGTCCTGCGCCGCCGGCTGCGCATCACGCGGGCGCGTCTGGGGATGCTCTTCGCGGGAATCGCCGTCGTGAGCTTCGCCTACTCGGTGTACCTCACCCACGCGCAGCCGACCATCGCCTACTTCGCCACCACCACGAGGGCCTGGGAGTTCGCGGCGGGCGGGATCCTCGCGTGCGTGACCTTCTCGGCGCCCCGGTGGGTGCGCGCCCTCGCGTCGTGGGGTGGCCTTGCCGCCATGGTGGTCTCGGCCCTGGTGTTCGACAGCGACACGGCCTTCCCGGGGTTCGCCGCGGTGCTGCCGGTGCTCGGGGCTGCCGCGGTCATCTGGGCGGGCGATGTGCGGGGCGCGCTCGGCACGGGATCGATCGCGGCGCTGCGTCCCGTCCAGTACGCCGGCGACATCTCGTACTCCGTCTATTTGTGGCACTGGCCCCTCATCGTCGTGTTCCCGTTCGCCTTCGGGACGCTCTCCTGGCCTGGCGTCCTGGCGATCGTCGTCGTCACGGTCGTCCTCGCCGCGCTCACGAAGCGGTTCGTCGAAGACCCGCTGCGCCGTCCGGAGCTGTGGGGCACGCGCATCTGGCCGAGCTTCGCCATGGCGATGGCCGGCGCCCTCGTCGTGTCGACCGTCGCGGGGGCGGGGATCGTCTCCCTCGACCTGAAGGCCGCCGCGTTCACGCAGGGGATGGCGGCGGCCAAGGAGGCGGACCCGGACTGCTGGGGTGGCGCATCGCTCGCCAACAAGTGCACCGTCGACCCGACGCCGCCGCTCGATCCGGCGTTCGCCCAGCAGGACCGCCCCGCCGTGGTGGGGGAGAACTGCGCGGAGGGCGTGCTCCTCGACACCGTGGGCGACTCCTTGGAGTGCGCGTACGGCGACACGGACAGCCAGACGACTGTCGTGCTCGTGGGGGATTCCCACGCAAGCCAGTGGATGCCGGCGCTCGACGCGCTGGGCCGGGCGGACGGGTGGCGGCTCGTGACCCTGGTGCGCTCGAGCTGCCCCTTCGGCGGCATGCCGTACGACGCCAAGGCGGTCTCGCCTACGGGATGCACCCAGTGGCGCGAGCTCGCGCTCGACCGGGTGCTCGAGCTGCATCCCGAGCGGGTGATCGTGGGAGGCCTCGCGGCGGACGGCTACGAGCTGCTCGACTACTCGCTCGGCACCCCCGAACAGCAGGTCGCGGGGTACGGGGACTACTTGCGGAGGATCGTCGCGTCGGGCATCTCGGCCACTGTGATGCGTGACACGCCCTACCTCCCCGTCGCACCGCCCGACTGCCTCTCCGAGTCAGAGCCGTCGGAGTGCACCTACTCCCGCGCGACCGTCCTCGACGACCGGCCCGACTCCCTGCTCGAGGCGGCCCGGGCCGTCGAGGGGGTGCAGGTCGTCGACCTGGACGACCTCCTGTGCGCCCCGACGACCTGCGCGAGCGTGGTGGGCGGTCTCATCGTCTACTCAGACCGCCACCACATGACGGCCACGTTCGCCACCTCGCTCGAGCCGTTCGTCCGCACGGCGCTCGGCGCGATCCGCTGAGGCCTAGACGAACGCGGCCTTGCCCGTGATCGCGCGCCCGACGATGAGCGTGTTCATCTCGCGCGTGCCCTCGTACGAGTAGATCGCCTCCGCGTCGGCGAAGAACTTGATGACGCCGTAGTCCATGACGATGCCGTTGCCGCCGAACAGCTCGCGGCACCAGGCGACGGTCTCGCGCATCCTGCTCGTCGTGTACTCCTTGGCGAGCGCGGAGTGCTCGTCCTTCTGGATGCCCTCGTCGAGCATCTCGGAGACGCGCGTGACGAGGCCGATCGACGACGTGATGTTGCCGAGGCTCTTCGCGAGCAGCTCCTGCACGAGCTGGTGGCTGCCGATGGGCTTGCCGAACTGCACGCGCTCCTTCGCGTACGCGACCGCCGCCTCGTACGCGCCGATCGAGTTGCCCACGGCCGCCCACGCGACCTCGGCGCGCGTGAGGCGCAGCACCGCTGCGGTCTCGCGGAAGCTCTGCGACTTCTGCAGGCGGTTGGCCCCGGGCACGACGACATCCTTGAGCACGATGTCGGCGTTCTGCACGATGCGCAGCGCCTGCTTGTTCTCGATGCGCTTGGCCGAGTAGCCGGGGGTCGAGGTCGGCACGATGAAGCCCTTGACCTGGTTGTCCTCCTCGTCGCGCGCCCAGATGATCGTGACGTCGCTGATGGAGCCGTTGCCGATCCAGCGCTTGGCGCCGTTGATCACCCAGGTGTCGCCGTCACGCCGGGCGACGGTCTGCAGGCCCTGCGCGGTGTCGGAGCCCGAGAGGGGCTCGGTGAGTCCGAAGGCGCCCAGGAGCTCGCCGCTCGCGAACTTCGGCAGCCACTCCGCGCGTTGCTCGGGCGAGCCGGCGACGGCGATCGAGCCCATCACGAGGCCGTTCTGCATGCCGACGAGCGTCGCGACCGACGCGTCGACGCGCGCGAGCTCGAGCGCCACCCAGCCGCGGAACACCGCGCTGTTCGGGAACTGCTGCGTCTCCTCCCACGGCTGGCCGAAGAGGCCCAGCTCGGCGAGGCCCTTGACGACCACGTCGCGGTCGAAGAACTCGGCCTTGGCCCACAGGTCGTTGGCGACGGGCCGCACCTTCTCGTCGAGGAAGGCGCGCAGGCGGACGATGAGGTCCTTCTCCTGGTCGGTGAGCTTGTTCTCGAATCCGTAGAAATCGGCGCTGATGGTCTCGAAAGTCATGCTCGAACTGTATGGCCCTCACCACGGGGCTTCCAGACCGTTGGTACTTTGGTCCAATCCGTTCCAGAAGGGCCCAGCCGTGTTTGTAGGCATCACCAATACCCCGCGCGACTACGCGTGGGGCTCGACGGGGGAGATCTCCGCGCTGCTCGGTCTCGAGGAGCGCCACCGGACAGAGGCCGAGCTGTGGCTCGGCGCGCACGCCGGGTCGCCCAGCCGCGTCGTCGGCGAGGATGCCACGCTCCTCGACATCGTCGACGGACGGCTCCCGTTCCTGCTCAAGGTGCTCGCGGCCGGCTCCCCGCTGTCGCTGCAGGCGCACCCGACGATGGCCCAGGCGCAGGAGGGCTTCGCGCGCGAGAACGCGCTGGGCATCCCGCTCGACGCGGCCGAGCGCAACTACAAGGACGCGTTCCACAAGCCCGAGCTCATCTACGCGCTGAGCGACGAGTTCGACGCGCTGTGCGGGTTCCGCTCCGCCGACTCGCTGCGCGCGATCCTCGACCGCCTCGGCGTCTCGATCGGCCTGCTCACCGACGACGCGTCGCTGCGCGGGGTCTTCGAGTGGCTCATCACGCGCGGCCCCGGCGTCGACGAGCTCGTCTCCGACGTCGTCGCGCGCGCCGACGGCAGCACGCCCGAGCTCGACACCGTGCGGCTGCTCGCGGAGGCCTACCCCGGCGACCCGGGCATCGTCATCTCGCTCATGCTCAACCGCGTGACGCTCGCGAGGGGCGAGGTGCTGTACCTGCCCGCCGGCAACATCCACGCCTACCTGCGCGGCGTCGGCATCGAGCTCATGTCCAGCTCGGACAACGTGCTGCGCGGGGGGCTCACCCCGAAGCACATCGACGTGCCCGAGCTGCTGTCGGTGCTCGACTTCCGGCCCGTCGCCGTGCCGTACCTGGCCGCCGAGCATCCCTCGCCCACCGTCGAGGTCTTCCGCCCTGACGTGCCCGACTTCGTGCTCGCGGTGATCGAGGACGAGGGCTCGTACGAGCTCACGGGCCCCGCGATCGCGCTGTGCACCGACGGCGACCTCGAGGTGGTCGGGGCGCACGGGGCGTACAACCTCTCGCGGGGCGATGCGGTGTACATCACCGGGGACGAGGGTGCGCTGTCGTTCGCGGGGCTCGGCACGGTCTTCCTCGCGACCACGGGCGGCTGACGTCCAGTACCGTTGGGTCACATGACTCGCGCACTCATCACCGGTATCACGGGACAGGACGGCCTCTACCTCGCCGAGCTGCTCCTCTCCAAGGGCTACGAGGTCTACGGCCTCATGCGCGGGCAGAACAACCCCAAGCGCGCCCTGCTCGAGCAGGTGGTCCCGGGGGTGAAGATCCTCACGGGCGACCTCACCGACCTGTCGAGCCTCATGCGGGCGCTGCGGGCATCCGACCCCGACGAGTTCTACAACCTCGGTGCCATCTCGTTCGTCGCCTACTCGTGGGAGAACGCCCACCTCACCACCGAGGTCACGGGCACGGGCGTGCTCAACGCCCTCGAGGCCGTGCGCCTGCACATGGGCGCCTCGGGCAAGCAGGTGCGGTTCTACCAGGCGTCGAGCTCGGAGATGTTCGGCAAGGTGCAGGCCGTCCCGCAGAACGAGGACACCCTGCTGTGGCCGCGCTCGCCGTACGGCGTCGCCAAGGTCTACGGCCACTACATGACCATCAACTACCGCGAGTCGTACGGCATGCACGCCTCGTCCGGCGTGCTGTTCAACCACGAGTCCCCGCGCCGCGGGCCCGAGTTCGTCACGCGCAAGGTCAGCCAGGCCGTCGCGCGCATCTCGCTCGGCCTGCAGGAGGGCATCGTGCTCGGCAACCTCGACGCCAAGCGCGACTGGGGCTTCGCGGGGGACTACGTCGAGGCCATGTGGCTCATGCTGCAGCAGGACGAGGCCGACGACTACGTCATCTCGACGGGGGAGACCCACACGATCGGCGCGCTGCTCGACGCCGCGTTCGCCGCGGTCGGCATCGACGACTGGAGCGGCCTCGTCACGCAGGACCCGCAGTTCATGCGTCCCGCCGAGGTCGACCTGCTCGTGGGCGACTCCACGAAGGCGCGCGAGAAGCTCGGCTGGGCGCCCAAGGTCGGCTTCCAGGAGCTCGTCTCGATGATGGTCGAGTCCGACCTCGCGGAGCAGAAGGCGCTGCACGGCCTCTCATGACCGTCGCCCTCATCACCGGCGTCACGGGGCAGGACGGCAGCTACCTCGCCGAGCTGCTCCTCGCCGGCGGGTACGAGGTGCACGGCCTCACGCGCGACCCGGGCGAGCAGGTCACGCCGGGCGTCGTCGCGCACCGCGTCGACCTCGGCGCGGGCGGCGAGGTCGGCGACGTGCTGCGGTCGGTGCGGCCCGACGAGGTCTACAACCTCGCGGCGGTGAGCTCGGTCTTCCAGTCGTGGCAGGATCCGCTCACGACGGGGCGCATCAACGGCCTCGCGGTCGCGGAGATGCTCGCCGCCGTGCGCGAGATCGGCGACGTGCGCTTCGTGCAGGCGTCGAGTGCGGAGATCTTCGGAGCCGCCGACGAGAGCCCGCAGACGGAGCGCACGGCCATCCGCCCGACCTCACCCTACGGCGCGGCCAAGGCGTACGCCCACGGCCTCGTGGGGGCGTACCGCGCGGCGGGGATGTTCGCGTCGTCGGTCATCCTCTACAACCACGAGTCGCCGCGTCGCCCCGCGACGTTCGTGACGCGCAAGATCACCCAGGCCGCCGCACTCATCGCGGCGGGGCGCCAGGAGCGGCTCGAGCTGGGCAACCTCTCCGCCCGCAGGGACTGGGGCTGGGCTCCCGACTACGTCGACGCCCTGCACCGCGCCGCCGTCGCCGACGAGCCGGGGGACTTCGTCATTGCGACGGGTGTCGCGCACTCCGTGGAGGACTTCGTGCGCGTGGCCTTCGAGCGCGCGGGCATCGCCGACTGGCGCGACCGCATCGACACGTCGGAGGGCCTGCTGCGCCCGGGCGACGCCGCCGAGCAGGCGGGCGACGCGACGCGCGCGCGGACGACGCTCGGCTGGGCGCCCACGAAGGACTTCGACGACATCGTCGCGTCGATGGTCGACGCCGACCTCGCGCTCGTGCGCGACTAGCCGGCGAGGCGCTCGCCGAAGGCGCGGCGGTAGGCCTGCGGCGAGGTCTGCAGCACCTTCACGAAGTGGTGCCGCATGACCGCGGCGGTGCCGAAGCCGGTCTCCTGCGCGATCGTCTCGAGGCCCAGGTCGGTCTGCTCGAGCAGCTGCTGCGCGCGGATGAGCCGCTGCCGGTTGAGCCACGCCGCGGGGGTGGTCCCCATGTCGGCGCGGAACCGGCGTGCGAACGTGCGGCTCGACATGAGCGCCTTGCGCGCGAGCTGGTCGACGGTGAGGTTCTCCGACAGGTTCTCGAGCATCCACTCGGCCACCGCGGCGAACGAGTCGGCGCACTCGGCCTTGACGGGCTGCTCGATGTACTGCGACTGCCCGCCGTCGCGCTGCGGCGGCACGACCATGCGCCGCGCGATGACGTTCGTGGCGGCCGCGCCGTGCTCCTTGCGCACGATGTGCAGCGCGGCGTCGATCCCCGCGGCGGTGCCCGCGCTCGTGACGACCTTGCGGTCTTCGACGAAGAGCACGTCGGGGTCGACGGCGGTGCCGGGGTAGCGGCGGGCGAGCTTGTCGGCGTGCATCCAGTGCGTGGTTGCTCTTCGACCCTCGAGGATGCCCGCCTGCGCGAGCGCGAACGCCCCGCTGCACACGCTCAGCACCCAGGCGCCCCGCGCCTCGGCGTCGCGGATGACCTGCAGGAACCGCTCGTCGATGTTCTCGATGCGGTGCGCGGGCACGGCGATGAGGTCGGCGTCGGCGGCGACCTCGAGGCCGTTCTCGATGATCATGTCGAAGCCCAGGCTCGTGTCGACGGGCCCGGGGTCGGCGGTCGCGATCGTGAAGTCGAAGGCGGGACCGCCCGTGTCGCTGCGGTCGATGCCGAACACCTCGCACACGACGCCGAACTCGAAGGGCGCGACCCCGGGGATCGCGAGCAGGACGACCTTCGTGAGCATTGCGGAACTCCTTGGCAGTAATGAAACGAACTGTGGCCAGCCTGCCACTCGTGGCGCTTTCTTGCAACTCGTAGCGTTACTGCCATGGACATTCTCATCACGATCGCCGCGGTATCGCTCGTCGCCGTCGTGGCGACGGTCAGGGCCGTCCTCGTCGACGGCTACCGGAGGGTCCCGACCCGATACCGTTGACGCCATGACATGGCTGGTCACCGGCGGCGCCGGGTACATCGGGTCGCACGTGGTGCGCGCCCTCCTCGAGGCGGACCTGCGCACCGTCGTGCTCGACGACCTCTCCACGGGGCACCGCGGCTTCGTGCCGAACGACGTCCCGTTCGTGCGCGGCTCGATCCTCGACGGCGACCTGCTGCTCGACACGTTCCGCGAGCACCAGGTGACGGGCGTCATCCACGTCGCGGGCTTCAAGTACGCGGGCGTCTCGGTGCGCGAGCCGCTGCACACGTACCAGCAGAACGTCACGGGCACCGCCACGCTCCTCGCCGCCATGGAGTCGCACGGCATCGACCGCGTCGTCTTCTCGTCGAGCGCGGCCGTCTACGGCACGCCCGACACCGAGCTCGTGACCGAGCAGACGCCCAAGCGCCCCCAGTCGCCCTACGGGGAGTCGAAGCTCATCGGCGAGTGGCTGCTCGCCGACCAGGGCGTCGCACGCGGCCTGCGCCACACCTCGCTGCGCTACTTCAACGTCGTCGGCTCGGGCGACCCCGCGCTGTACGACTCGAGCCCGCACAACCTCTTCCCGCTCGTCTTCACCGCCCTCATCGAGGGCCGCACGCCGCGCATCTTCGGCGACGACTACGCGACGCCCGACGGCACGAACGTGCGCGACTACATCCACGTCGCCGACCTCGCCGTGTCGCACGTCGCGGCGGCGAAGCGCCTCGACGCGGGGGAGCCCGTGGAGGCCGCCTACAACCTCGGCAGCGGCTCCGGCAGCTCCGTGGGCGAGATCATGGCGGCCGTGGCGGAGGCCACGGGCATCGCGTTCACGCCCGAGGTCGCGCCGCGCCGGCCCGGCGATCCCGACCGGATCGTGGCGAGCGGGGACCTCGCGGCGCGCGACCTGGACTGGAAGATGAGGCACACGCTCGCCGAGATGGTGTCGAGCCAGTGGATTGCAACACGCCGTGGGGTAGAACCCTCGGTCGCAAGTTGAGCCATTTATCATCGCCGACTTGACTCAGGGGTAACTACACCGCTGTAATTATGCTTACGCGCATCGTGAACAGTCCGAGGCGGAGGGGAGGCGGAGCATGGCGATCAACCGAGGTGTTCCCGACGACTGGTTCGTCGACCCCATCAAGCTCGGCGTCCCGGGGGTACGCCAGCAGCGGGTAGAGGATGACGACAACCCCCTCTCCTGGCAGTCCGACTCCCTGTGCGCCCAGACCGACCCCGAGGCCTTCTTCCCCGAGAAGGGCGGGTCTACGCGCGACGCGAAGAAGATCTGCGGGTCGTGCGAGGTGCGCGCACGCTGCCTCGAGTACGCGCTCGAGAACGACGAGCGCTTCGGCATCTGGGGCGGTCTCTCCGAGCGCGAGCGCCGCAAGCTGCGCAAGCGCGCCTAGCTCAGGTTCTCCATAGGTTCGCCGACACCCGCGAGTCAGGCGTGTGGGCGGCAGCCCCGCGCTTAGTCTCGGAACGTCATGCAGCCGAGAGTCATCGCCGTGCTCGTCGCCAGGAACGGCGCCCAGTACCTCCCCCAGACCCTCGCCGCGCTCGCGGCGCAGGTGCGCCGACCCGACTCCGTCGTGCTCGTCGACGTGAGCTCGTCCGACGAGTCGGGCGCCCTGCTCTCGGCGGCCGCCCCCGGCAACGTGGTCACGACCCCGGGCCGCCGCACGTTCGGCGGCGCCGTCGCCCATGCCCTGCAGGTCGGCCCCCCGCAGGAGGTGGAGAACGAGTGGCTGTGGCTCCTCGGCCACGACAACGCCCCCGAGCCGACGGCCCTCTCCGCCCTGCTCGGCGCCGTCGAGGTGGCGCCGTCGGTCGCCATCGCCGGCCCCAAGCTCATGCGGTGGGACGAGCCCGCCGTCATCGCGAGCTTCGGCGAGACCCTCACGGGCTTCGGGCGGTCCGTCGAGCTCGTCTCCGGTGAGCTCGACCAGGCCCAGCACGACATCAACAGCGACCTCCTCGCCGTCGCCGCGGGCGGCATGCTCGTGCGCCGCGCGGTGTGGACGGCGCTCGGCGGGTTCGACCCCGGGCTCCCGAGCGCCGATGCAGCCCTCGACTTCGCCGTGCGCGCGCGTCTCGCCGGCCACCGCGTCGTGGGGGTTCCCGCGGCCCGCGTCGCCTCCGCGGGACCGGCCGAGCTGTTCGGCAGGCGCTCGGTGGCCGCCGGGAGCCAGAACCGCATCCACCGCGCGGCGCAGCTGCACCGCAGGCTCGTCTACGCACCGCCCCTCGCGGTGCCCCTGCACTGGCTGAGCCTCGTGCCCCTGGCCGTGCTGCGCTCGCTCGTGCAGCTCGTCGCGAAGCGACCCGGCTTCGTGGGCGGCGAGCTCGCCGCCGCGTTCGGCGCGGCCTTCGACGGCACGGTGCCGCGTGCGCGGCGCACCCTCCGGCGCACGCGCGTCATGGGGTGGGCAGCTGTGGACGCCCTGCGCATCACGGCCGGGGAGCTACGCGAGCGGCGTGCCGGCTCCCGCGCCGTGGTCGCGACCGCCCTCGCCCAGGGCCGCGAGCGCCCCGGCTTCTTCGCGGGCGGCGGCGCCTGGGTGGTGCTCGTCACGGCGGTCATCGGCATCATCGCCTACGGCAGGTTCGCGGATGCCCCTGCCCTCGCCGGCGGCGGGCTCGTGCCGCTCAGCTCGACGGTCGCCGAGCTGTGGTCGCACGTCGGATACGGCTGGCACGACATCGGCACCGGATTCCTCGGCGCCTCCGACCCCTTCGCCTGGGTGGTCGCCGTGCTCGGCACGCTCACCTTCTGGTCGCCCTCGTTCAGCGTCGTGCTGCTCTACCTCGTCGCCGTGCCGCTCTCCGCCCTCACGGCCTGGTGGTGCGTCGCGCGCTTCACGTCGCGCGCGTGGGCCCCCGCGGTCGCGGCCGTCGCGTGGGCGGTCGCCCCGCCGTTCCTCGCGGGCCTCGAGGGCGGGCACGCCGGTGCCGTCATCGCGCACATCCTGCTGCCGACCCTCGTGCTCACCGCGGGCGGCGCCGCGCGCAGCTGGTCGTCGGCCGGCGTCGCGAGCGTGCTCTTCGCCGCCGTGGCGGCGAGCGCGCCCATGCTCGTGCCGGCCCTCGCCGTCGCGCTGCTCGGCTGGGCGGTCGCCAACCCGCGGGGCTTCGTGCGGGTCGTCGGCATCCCGCTGCCCGCGGCCGTGCTCTTCGCGCCGCTCGTCGTGGAGCAGGTGCTGCGCGGCACGCCCCTCGCGATCTTCGCGGAGCCCGGCCTCGCCCTGCGCACCGTCACCCCCTCGGTGCACGAGCTCGTCGTCGGCTCGCCGGCCCCGGGCCTCGACGGCTGGGACGCGTTCCTCGCGCCCTTCGGGCTCCCCGGCCTCGCGGCGCCCATCGCCGTCGTCGTGCTGCTCGCGCCGCTCGGCATCCTCGCGCTGCTGTCGCCGCTCGTGCCCGGGGCGCTGCGCGGCATCCCCTCGCTCGTGCTGGGACTGCTCGGCTTCGTGACCGCGGTCGCGTGCCTGCACCTGCAGCTCGCCGTCGTCGGCTCCACCGCGAGCCCGGTCTGGCCCGGCGCGGCCCTCAGCCTGTACTGGCTCGGCATCGTCGGGGCCACCGCCACGACGATCGACGGCCTGCGTCGCGCGGGGAGCATCCCCGCCGCCGTCACCGCGGCCTTCCTGCTCGTGCTCGCCGTGCCCGCACTCTCGGCGTCCGCGGCCGGGGCGACCGCCGTCGCGGAGAGCAACGGCCGCCTGCTCCCGGCGTTCGCGGCCGCCAAGGCGGCGGCCGACCCGACGCTCGGCACGCTGCAGCTCTCCGCCCAGCCCGACGGCGGAGTGGCCGTCACTGTGCACCGCGGCGTGGGCACGACCCTCGACGAGCTCTCGACCCTCGCCTCGACCGACACGACCATCAGCGCCGAGGACGAGCGGCTCGCCCTGCTCGCCGGCAACCTCGCCTCCCGCAGCGGCTTCGATGTCGCGGCCGAGCTCGACAGCCTGCACATCGCGTTCATCGTCGTGCCGCACGATGCCGATGCCTCGGCGCCGGCGCGCCAGCGCGTCGTCGACGCGCTCGACGGCAACCGCCTGCTCACGCCCATCGGCGACACGACTGTCGGCACGCTGTGGCACTACGAGGGCCTCGGCGACGGCGCGGCGCCGGACGGGCCCGGCCCGCTCGGCACGACCCTGGGCGTCGGCATCCTCGTGGCCCAGGGCCTCGTGCTCGTGCTCGCGGTGCTGCTCGCCGTGCCCACCACGCGGCGGCGGCGCGTGCGCACCGCGCGCGTCACCGAGCAGACGACGGAGGTCGACGAGTGAGCGACATCGGCGCCATGCCCGAGGAGCCCACGGGCGACGAGTTCGAGCGCGACACCGCGTTCCCCGAGCAGGACGCCCCCGAGGAGGCCGTGCGCCGCACAGTGACGGCGAAGGGCGTCGCCGTCGCTGGTGCCCGCACGGTCGCGGGCCTCGTGGGCATCGGGATCGCCGCGGCGACGATCGCGGCGGCGGTCATCATCCCGTTCCCCACCCTCGGCGCGACACCCACCGGCATCACGATCACGCCCGTGCCGACGGCGCAGCAGCTCGTGTGCGCCGGCTCCGTGCTGCGCCTGGCCGACGACTCGGGTGCGGGCGCCACGACGGTGTCGGCCCTCGGCAGCCCCGAGCTGCGCTCGGCCTCGAGCGACGGGCAGGTGTCGACGGACAGCGTGGAGACCTCCGACGCCTCGACCGGCGGCACCTCGTCCGCGCCCACGATCGTGAGCACGCCCCCCACCGACGCCTCCGCGACCGAGAGCGCGCTCGTGAGCGGCGCCCAGTCGCAGCTCGTCGAGGAGGGCGACTTCGTCGGGCTCGCGGCCGCCGACTGCGCGGTCCCCGGGGGCGACAGCTGGCTCGCGGGCGGTTCGACGGCGGTCGGCCGCACGACCCTCCTGTCGCTCACCAACCCGAGCGAGGTCGCCGCGACGGTGAACCTGGAGATCTTCGGCGAGGACGGCCCCGTCGTCGCGCCGGGCACGAGCGGCATCATCGTCCCCGCGAACGGGCAGCGCGTGCTCTCGCTCGCGGGCTTCCAGCCCGACATCCAGTCGCCCGTCGTGCATGTCACGAGCACGGGCGGCCAGGTCTCGGCGACGCTGCAGGAGGCCATAGTCCGCAGCCTCGTGCCCGGCGGCGTCGACATCGTCGCGTCGGCCCCCGCGCTCACGACCTCCGCGGTCATCCCCGGTGTGCTCGTCACCGACCTCGACGCCGTGCAGGCCCTGCGCAAGGGCGGCGACCCGCAGTTCGACGACGTCGAGACGGCGGTGCGCGTGTTCGCCCCGGGGGAGGGGAGCGTCGCCATCACCGTGAGCGTGCGCCCGGAGGACGGCGCCGACACCGGCACATCCTTCACCCTCGACATCGACGCGGGCCGTGTCACCGACGTGCCCATCCAGCAGCTCGCGACGGGCAGCTACACCGTGAGCGTCACGTCGGAGTCCCCGCTCGTCGCGTCGGCGCGCGTCACCTCCGCCGTGGGGGAGCGCACCGACTTCGCGTGGTTCGCCTCATCGCCGCCCCTCACCGTGCCCGCACAGTTCACGGCGGCCCCGGGCCCGAACCCGAGCCTGCACCTCGCCAACCCGACCACGGACGACGCCCAGGTCGTCGTCGCCGCCCGCAACGGCCTCAGCCGCACGGTCACGGTGCCCGCGGGCGCCTCCGCGCTCGTCGAGCTCGAGCCCGGCACCACCTACTCGCTCACGGGCTACACGGCTCTCTTCGCCGCCGTCACGCTCGCCGACGACGGCATGATCGCGGGCTACGGCGTGCATCCGCCCGGCGTCGGCGCCGGTCCCATCCTCGTCTACCCGCAGGGCTGACGTCAGAGGTGCCGGAAGCGCTCCGGCGCGAGGTCCCACGGGTCTTTGCCGAGCAGCTCGGCCACGGCGCGGAACACGCAGCTCTCGACCATCATGCGGCGGTGCAGGTCGTCGTCGCGGTGCAGGTGCGACAGGCGCTCGATGGGCAGGCGGTAGAGGATGACCCGGCGCTCGCCCGCGAGCACGCGCCACCTGTCGACTCCCGGCGCCCCGCCCACCTCGGCGGGCATGGCGGCGATCTCGAACCGCACGTCGGCGAGCTCGTCGGGCCACAGGTCTTTGAGGTACTCGGCGGTCGACGCGACGTTCATCTCGAAGACGTCGATGCGGCCGCGCAGGAGCGGCAGGTGCGGGCCCGTGACCGCGGCCCTGATGCCCCTGCCGTGGCGGTCGCGCCAGCCCGGCCGCGCGGACGCGGTCCTGGACCTTCTCGTCGGCTTCGGCACGTGTCGATTCTACCGGCGTGGCTCGCGCGGGCGGTGGCGCGCGGTCGTACCCTTGCACCGAGATGAGTGGTCGCCCGTGCAGCAAGGTCGCCTGTAACCAGGAGGCGTCAGCCACGCTCACCTACGTCTACGCCGACTCGATGGCCGTGCTCGGCCCCCTCAGCCAGTCCGCCGAGCCGCACAGCTACGACCTGTGCGACAGGCACGCCGAGCGCCTCTCCGCTCCGCAGGGGTGGCAGGTCGTGCGGCACGTAGTCTTGGGGCATGAGTTCTCGTAAGGCCCATGAGCTGAAGGCCGTGGTCTTCGACCTCGACGACACGCTCGCCCCCTCGAAGTCGACGATGGACCCGTCGATGAGCGACGCCCTCGCGCGCCTGCTCGACCGCATCGACGTGTGCATCATCTCGGGCGGCCGGTTCGAGCAGTTCGAGAAGCAGGCGCTCGACGGCTTCCGCGCCGGCGACGCGGCGATGGCGCGCCTGCACCTCATGCCCACGTGCGGCACGCGGTACTACCTGTGGCGCGACGGCGCGTGGCAGCTGCAGTACGCGGAGGACCTCACCGACGACGAGAAGTCGCGCACGATCGCGGCGCTCGAGGCGGGCGCCCGCGAGCTGGGTATGTGGCATCCCGGCGCCTGGGGCGACATCATCGAAGACCGGGGCAGCCAGATCACGTTCTCGGCCCTCGGCCAGCAGGCGCCCATCGCCGAGAAGCTCGCGTGGGATCCGGACGGTGCCAAGAAGCGCGCCCTCGGCGCCTGGGTGCAGGAGCGGCTGCCCGACCTCGAGGTGCGCGGCGGCGGCTCCACCTCGCTCGACATCACCCGCAAGGGCATCGACAAGGCGTACGGCATCGACAAGCTCGTCGCGCAGCTGGGCGTCGAGCTCGAGGAGCTGCTGTTCCTCGGCGACCGCCTCGACGAGGCCGGCAACGACTACCCGGTGTACCGCCACGGCGTGCTGTGCGTGCCCGTGCACGGCTGGGAGCAGACGCGCGACTACGTCGACGCGCTCCTCCCGTGGCTCGACTCCGCCGACCTGCAGTTCCCCCTCCCCGCGATGGTGCCGCTCGACTCCTGACACAATGGTGGTATGAGCTCCGTCACCACCGCCCTCGCCTTCAAGGTCGCCGACATCGGCCTCGCCGAGGCGGGCCGCCACCAGATCCGCCTCGCCGAGCACGAGATGCCCGGGCTCATGGCGCTGCGCGCCGAGTTCGGCCCCACGCAGCCCCTCAAGGGCGCGCGCATCGCCGGCTCGCTGCACATGACCATCCAGACCGCAGTGCTCATCGAGACCCTCGTCGCGCTCGGCGCGCAGGTGCGCTGGGCGAGCTGCAACATCTTCTCGACGCAGGATGACGCGGCGGCGGCCATCGCCGTCGGGCCCACCGGCACCGTCGACGCGCCCGCGGGCGTGCCCGTCTTCGCCTGGAAGGGCGAGACGCTCGAGGAGTACTGGTGGTGCACCGAGCAGATCTTCGACTGGAGCGCGGAGGGTGCCGTCGGCCCCAACATGATCCTCGACGACGGCGGCGACGCGACGCTGCTCGTGCACAAGGGCCGGGAGTTCGAGCTCGCGGGCGCCGTGCCCGAGACGCCCGCTGATGCGAGCCACGAGTGGTCGGTCATCCTCGACGTGCTGCGCCGCTCGCTCGCGGGCAGCGGCGACCGCTGGACGGCCATCGCGGCCGAGATCAAGGGCGTCACCGAGGAGACCACGACGGGCGTGCACCGCCTGTACGAGCTCGCGGCGACCGGCGACCTGCTGTTCCCGGCCATCAACGTCAACGACTCCGTGACGAAGTCGAAGTTCGACAACAAGTACGGCATCCGCCACTCGCTCCCCGACGGCCTCAACCGCGCCACCGACGTGCTCATCGGCGGCAAGGTCGCCTTCGTCGCGGGCTACGGCGACGTCGGCAAGGGCGCCGCGGAGGCGCTGCGCGGCCAGGGCGCGCGCGTCATCGTCTCCGAGATCGACCCCATCAACGCCCTCCAGGCGGCCATGGACGGCTTCCAGGTCACGACCATCGAGAACGCGCTGTCCGAGGTCGACATCTGGGTCACGGGAACCGGCAACGAGAACGTCATCACGACCGAGCACCTGCTCGGAATGAAGCACCTCGCCATCGTCGCCAACGTGGGCCACTTCGACAACGAGATCGACATCGCGGGCCTCGAGAAGCTCCCGGGCGCCGTCAAGGTCGAGATCAAGCCGCAGGTGCACGAGTGGCGGCTGCCGTCGGGCCGCAGCGTGCTCGTGCTCTCGGAGGGCCGTCTCATGAACCTGGGCAACGCCACCGGCCACCCGTCGTTCGTCATGAGCAACTCGTTCACCAACCAGGTGCTCGCGCAGATCGAGCTGTGGGCCAACAACGGCGACGCCACGTACGGCAAGCAGGTCTACGTGCTCCCGAAGCACCTCGACGAGAAGGTCGCGCGCCTGCACCTCGACGCGCTCGGTGTCGTGCTCACGGTCCTCACGCCCTCGCAGGCCGCGTACATCGGCGTTCCCGTCGAGGGCCCGTACAAGGTGGACCACTACCGGTACTGAGCCGGCGGCGGCCGCTCAGCCCCGGTCGGGGAATCCGCGCGGCAGGCCGTCGAGCACGGGGGCGAGGCGCTCGAGCCCGGCCTTCTCGAGCTCGAGGGCCGCTGCCTCGCGCTCGCGGCGCAGGGCGGCCACGCCCGCGAGGAAGAGCTCGGCCTCCGTGGCCGGCAGGGGCGAGACGTACACGGACACCTCGGTCGCGAGCTGCCGCGCGAGCCGGTCGCGCGATGCCGGGCTGAGCCCGCCGGCCTGGGCGAGGAACTGGGCCACCCGGCGGGCGAGGGCGTCGGGCATCCTCGCGACGTCCGCGGTGCGGCTCCACTCGGTGAGCGCCGTCGGCACGCCGTAGACGGGGACCACGACGCGCGAGACCCGCTCGTTCTGCGCGTAGGTGCCCGCGATGAGGTCGCCCATGCGCTTCGCCCTGCCGTTGAGCAGGGCCGTGATGGCGGCGAGCGACCCGACCGTCATGAAGGTCTCGATGACGTTCATGAGCGACCGGATGAAGGCGTGCCGGAACCCGATCGCGCCGCCGTCGTCGCGCACGATGCGCGCGCCCGTCGCGAGCTTGCCGAGGGATTTGCCGTGGCTCAGCAGCTCCACGGCCGTGGGGATGACGACGATGCACAGCACGATGCCCGCGACGCCGATCGCCTGCATCATGGCGTCGTCGATGCCGAGCTGCTGCGCGAAGGTGAGCAGCAGCACCATGATGAGGATGTAGCTGCCGAAGTACACGAGGTAGTCGATGATGGCTCCCGCGGCGCGCAGCACGAAGCTCTGCGACCGGAGGTCGAGCGCGACGGCCTCACCCGTGACGAGCTCCTGGCCGTCGTCGACGTGGTCGTCGACGTCCACGGGGGAAAGGTGAGCCATGCCATGATTTAACCAGATGGACCTCGACGCCTACTCCGCCGCCCACCGCGATGAATGGGACGAGCTTGCCCGTCTCGGGGCGAAGACCCGGTTCTCGGGCGCTGAGGCCGACGAGCTCATCGACCACTACCAGTCGGGCGCGAGCCAGCTCTCGGCGATCAAGACGACGGCGGGGCAGACCGCCCAGGGCGACCGGCTCTCGCTGTGGCTGAGCCGCGCGCGGCTGCGCTTCACGGGCGCGTCGTCGAACGTCCTGAGCCAGCTGCCGCGCTTCTTCGCCTACCAGCTGCCCGCGGCCCTCTACCGGGTGCGGTGGCTCTCGCTCATCGTCTCGGTCGCGTCGGTCGTCGTGGCCGTCATCTACGGCTTCTGGGCGGCGAGCGACCCGCACGTGCTGCTCGCGACCCGCGGCACCGAGTCGGACATGGAGCAGTACGCCAAAGACTTCGTCGACTACTACTCCAACTACTCGGGCTCGTCGTTCACGGGCTTCGTGTGGACCAACAACGCGTGGATCGCCGCGCAGGCGGTCTTCCTCGGCATCTTCGGGGTGTTCACGCCCGTGATCGTCTTCAGCAACGCGCAGACCGTGGGCCTCACGGGCGCGGGCATGGGCCACGTCGGCCAGCTCGACGTGTTCTTCCTGCACATCGCCCCGCACGGCCAGCTCGAGCTGTACTCGATATTCCTCGCGGGGGCGACAGGCATGATGATCTTCTGGTCGTGGATCGCGCCGGGCGCGCGCACCCGCGCCCAGGCGCTCAAGGAGGACGGCCGCGCCCTCTTCACGATCGTCGTGGGCCTCGCGGGCGCGCTCTTCGTGTCCGGCGTCATCGAGGGCTTCGTGACGCGCCAGCCGTGGCCCTGGCCGATCAAGATCGGCATCGGCACGGTCGCGCTCGCCGCGTTCCTCTTCTACCAGTGGGGCGTCGGCCGTGGCGCCGCGCGCGCGGGGCAGACGGGCGACCTCGAGGAGTTCGAGGCGGGCGCGAAGCAGCTAGTCGCCGGCTGAGCCCTGCCGGTCGGGGTGCTCGACGAAGAACAGCGATATCGCCTCGCCGTCGGGGTCGGACTCCGCGGCGGCGTACTCCTGGAAGAGGGCGTGGAAGCGCTCGAGCATCTCCTCGCGCCGCTGCGGGCTGATCTTGAGGCCCAGGCGCGTGGCGTTGAGGTCGTCGGGCTGCAGGCCCTCCACCTCCTGCAGGAACGTCTCGAGGAGGATGGAGCCGACGCCCGGCACGTGCGTGCCCCACGAGCGGCGCGTGGCGCGGTACGGCACCTCGCGCGCCCCGCGGGTGCCGCGCCGCGGCTCCCCAGGCTCGAGGAACCCCGTCGCGACGAGGGAGCGGACATGGTGCAGCATGCTGCCGGGGTTGATGCCGAGCATCCCCGCGAGCTCCTTGTTGGTGCGGGGCTCGTGCAGGCACAGGCGCAGGATGCGCATGCGCAGGGGTGACGCGAGGGCGCGCGCGCGGGCCTGCTGCGCGGCATCCTCGTCGGGGTCGGCCATGGGACAAGCCTAGCGATTGACATTTCCCAATGGCAAGGTCGATACTCTGACGATGAGCACCCCGACGCCGTTGCTGCGCAACCGCAACTTCCTCTGGTTCTGGACGGGCGAGGGCATCAGCCAGCTCGGCGCGCAGTTCACGAACCTCGCGCTGCCCGTGCTCGCCGTGACGCTCCTGCACGCCACCGAGTGGCAGGTGGGCGTGCTCGGCGCGGCCCAGACGGCGGCGTTCCTCGTGGTCGGACTGCCCGCGGGAGCCTGGATCGACCGCATGCTCAAGCGCCGCGTCATGATCCTCGCCGACCTCGTGCGGGCCGTGACCCTCGCGCTCGTGCCGCTGCTGTGGTTCACCGGCACCCTCGAGATCTGGCACCTCTACGTCGTCGGCGCGGTCGTGGGGGTCGCGACCGTCTTCTTCGACGTGTCGTACCAGAGCTACATCCCCGTGCTCCTGCCGGGGGAGCAGGTGGGCAGCGCCAACTCGAAGCTCGAGTCGACGGCGCAGATCGCGCACATCGGCGGCCCCGGCCTCGCGGGCGCCCTGCTCACGGTCGTGAGCGCGCCCGTGCTGCTGCTCGCCGACGGGCTCTCGTACCTCGTGTCGGCGTTCGCCCTATGGCGCGTGCGCGACACCGAGCAGCTCTCCGACCCGAAGGAGCGCCAGAGCCTCCCGAAGGAGATCGCGGAGGGCCTGCGGTTCGTCTTCGGCCACCCCCTGCTGTGGCGCATCACGGCGACGACGGGCACGTCGAACTTCTTCAGCACGCTCATCTTCACGCTCGAGTCGATCCTCATCCTGCGCATCCTCGGGCTCAGCCCCGCAACGTTCGGGATCATCCTCGGCGTCGGGTCGGTGGGCGGCCTGCTCGGCGCGCTCGCGACGCCGTGGATCCAGAGGCGCATCGGCGAGGGCACGTCCATCTCGCTGTCGGCCGTCGCGATGGCGGCGGGCGTGCTCGCGATGCCGCTCTCCGCGACGTTCCCGGGGGCGGCGATCCCCATCCTCATCGCCGGCACGTTCGTCGTGTCGTTCCTCGTGCTCGTCTACAACATCACGCAGGTGACGATGCGCCAGCGCCTCACCCCGCCGCGCCTGCTCGGGAGGATGAACGCCTCGATCCGGTTCGTCGTGTGGGGCGTCATGCCGCTCTCCGCGCTGCTCGCGGGCGTGCTCGGCGGGGCCATCGGGGTGGTGCCCACGATGTGGATCGGCGTCGCGGGCGGGTTCCTCTCGTGCGCGTTCGTGCTCTTCTCCCCGCTCACGACCATGCGCACGCTGCCGACCGAGCTCGTCGAGGCGCAGTCCGTCGAGTCGCCGTCCGACATCGCCGAGGAGACGGCAGCGGTGGGGGATGCGGACGGGTCCACGCGCGAGCCGCTGCTGTAGCGCGCACCAGGCTGCGCCGCCGTTCCCGCCTCCGCCGCCCCGTCAACGTGAGGATGCCCGGGGCCGACCGGCCCCGGGCATCCTCGCGTGCTGCGTGCCTAGACGGCCGTGGGGCGCTTGCGGTCGAACAGGAAGCCGTACGTGAAGCCCGCGATGAGCGCGCCCACGATGGGGGCGACGATGAACGCCCACAGCTGCTCGAGGGCGCCGGGGCCGCCGTAGATCGCGGTGGCGATCGAGCGGGCCGGGTTGAGCGACGCGTTGCTCACGGGGATGGTCACGAGGTGCAGGGCCGCGAGGGCGAGGCCGATCGCGAGGGGCGCGAAGCCGCTCGGGGCGCGACGGTCGGTCACGCCCAGGATGATGTAGAGGAACACGGCGGTCGCGACGACCTCCGCGAGCAGCACCGACGGAAGCGCGAACTGCAGGGGCGAGTGCTCGCCGTAGCCGTTGGACGTGGCGGTGAACAGCTGGAACACGTCGCCGCCGAGCGCACCGGCGCCGATGCCGAGCAGCACGGTCGTGGCGAGCGCGCCGCCCACGATCTGCGCGCCGATGTAGGGCAGCACGTCCGACCAGGCGAAGCGGCCCGCAGCCGCGGCGCCGAGGGTCACTGCGGGGTTGAAGTGGCCGCCCGAGATGTGGCCGACGGCGTAGGCCGACGCGAGCACGGCGATGCCGGCCGCGAGCGCGACGCCCACCCAGTTGGTGTTCTGCGACGCGAACGCCGCGGTGCCGATGACGCTGAAGACGAGGATGAACGTTCCGGCGAGCTCGGCGACGAGCCGCTGGATGAGCGTGGGGGCGACGTCGGCGACGTCGGCGTTGATGACGGGGGTTTCGACCTTGGCCACGAGGAGGACCTTTCTGTGAAAGTTCTGATCGCTTCGATCCTACAGTCGACCGGCCGCCTTGAGCGCTATATAACGGTCCGCGAGCGCGGGCGGGAGGTCCTGCGGCGCTCCCGTCACGACCTCGGCGCCGAGCTGGCGCACGGCGGCGGCGACGCGGGCCTGGTCGAGCAGCGAGCGCTCGGCGGCGGCGGCACGGTAGACGGTGTCGCGGGCCGAGCGGTCGCGCGTCGCATCCGTGACCGTCGGGTCTGTCACCGACGACACGACCACCGTGTGCTTGCGCGTGAGCTGGGGGAGCACCGACAGCAGGCCGCGCGAGGCGCCCGGGGCGTCGATGGTCGTGGCGAGCACGACGAGGGAGTGCTGCGAGGTCACCGAGCGCACGAGGCCCGGCACCGCCGACCAGTCCATCTCGATGAGCTCGGGGTCGACGGGCGCCATGCTCGAGACCATGCGCGAGAGCAGCTCGGCACCCGAGGCCCCCTGCACGCGCGCCCGCACGCGGCGGTCGAAGACGAGGAGGTCGACGCGGTCCCCGGCGCTCGACGCGAGGGCGGCGAGCAGGAGCGCCGACTCGAACGCCGTGTCGATGCGCGGCTCGTTGTCGATGCGCGCGGCCGAGGTGCGGCCGCTGTCGACGACGATGACGACGCGCCTGTCGCGCTCGGGCCGCCACGTGCGCACGACGAGGTTGGAGCGCGTGCCCGACGACTTGCGGGCCGTCGCGCGCCAGTCGATGGAGCGCACGTCGTCGCCGCGCACGTAGTCGCGCAGGCTGTCGAACTCGGTGCCCTGGCCGCGCACCATGACGCTCGTGGCGCCGTCGAGCTCGCGCAGCCGTGCGAGGCGCGACGGCAGGTGCTTGCGCGAGTTGAAGGGCGGCAGCACCGTGACGGAGCCCGGCAGCGCGATCGTCGCCTGGCGCGCGGCGAGGCGCAGCGGGCCGAACGAGCGGATGGTCACGTGCGCGGCCCGGCGCTCGCCGCGGCGGAACGGGGTGAGGTGCGTCACGATCGACCGGCGCTCGCCGGCGGGCAGGTCGATGCGGGCGCGCGAGGGGGAGGCGACGGCCGAGGGCGGCCAGCCGTCGCGCACGATGCCGTGCACGCGCCGGCGGCCCTGGTTGGCGAGGGAGAGGGTCGTCTCGACGGTCTCGCCCAGGCGCACGCGGCCGGGCAGGTCGCGCGACAGCCGCACCGACCGGGGCGATCCGGCGAGCAGGATGTCGAGTGCCGCGAGCAGCACGACGAGCACGAGCCACAGCGCGAGCACGACGGGCTGCCCCGTCACGATGATCGGCACGACGCCGAGCGCGACGAGGGCGACGAACCACCCCGATATTGACACTACGTGCAGCCCCTTCTCACCCTCGGTCGCAAGCTCCCTCGGCGCCGGCGTCGCGGAATCGCTGGCGCGATTCTCACAGCTCCAGCGCGCATGGTCTAGATCGGCACCTGCACCTGCTGCAGGATGCTGCGCAGGATCGCGTCCGCCGAGACGCCCTCGAGCTCGGCCTCGGGCCGCAGCTGGATGCGGTGCCGCAGCACGGGCAGCGCCATGGCCTGCACGTGGTCGGGGGTTATCGCGTCGAAGCCCTGCAGCCACGCCCACGCCTTCGCCGCCGAGAGGAGGGCGACGGTGCCGCGGGGGCTCACGCCGAGCTTCACGGACGGGCTCTGGCGCGTCGCGCGCGCGAGGTCGACGGCATAGCCGATGACGTCGGCGGAGGCGCCGACGCCGCGCACGGCCTCCTGCGCCTTCGCGATCGTGTCGGCGTCGAGCACCGCGGCGACCCCCGCCGCGGTCAGGTCGCGCGGGTTGAACCCGGCGGAGTGGCGCGTGAGCACCTCGACCTCGTCGCCGCGCTCGGGCAGCTCGAGGATGAGCTTGAGCAGGAACCGGTCGAGCTGCGCCTCGGGCAGCGTGTAGGTGCCCTCGTACTCGATGGGATTCATCGTCGCCGCGACCATGAACGGCACGGGCAGCTTGCGCGTCTCGCCGTCGACGGAGACCTGGCGCTCCTCCATGGCCTCGAGCAGGGCCGACTGCGTCTTGGGGGGCGTGCGATTGATCTCGTCGGCGAGCAGGATGTTGGTGAACACCGGCCCCTCGCGGAACTCGAACTCGCCGGCCTTGGCGTCGTAGACGAGCGAGCCCGTGACGTCGCCGGGCATGAGGTCGGGCGTGAACTGCACGCGCTTGGTCTGCAGGCTCAGCGCCTGGCTGAGGCTGCGCACGAGCAGGGTCTTGGCGACGCCGGGCACGCCCTCGAGCAGCACGTGGCCGCCCGCGAGCAGCGCGATGGTGAGGCCGGTCACTGCCGAGTCCTGGCCGACGACGGCCTTGCCGACCTCGGTGCGGAGCTTCGTGAAGGAGTCCCTCAGGGCTTCATCGGTCATGGGTCGATTCTTTCCTATTCCTGTCGGGTCACGGCCGCACGGCCGCGGCGACTGAGCGTTCGAGTTCGAGGAGGGCGTCCGAGAGCGAGACGAGCTCGCCGTCGGTCGCGGGCTCGGTGCCGATGAGCAGGGCGCGGATGCCCGAGCTGTCCGATCCCGTCGCGGCCGCGACCGCGACGATCACGTCGTCGACGGTCGCGGTGCGCGGCAGTCCGCACAGCACGGCGAGCCGCTGCACCGATCCGATGCGCAGCGCGTCGAGGGCCCGCAGCCGGGCGGACGACTTCTCGTAGAGCCGGGCGCGCCCGAGCATGGTCTCGCTCGCACGCACCGTCACGGGCAGGTTCTCCACCACGAGGGGGCCGAGGCGGCGACCGCGCCACAGGGCCCCCGCGACGAAGGTGATGACGAGCAGCGCGAGCACGGGGCTCACCCACGCGGGGGTGAGGGCGCCGAGATCCTGCGGGGCATCCTGCGGGAGGTCGGCGAACGACGGCTGGTACCACACGAGGTCGTGCGTGGAGCCGAGGAGGTTGAGGGCGAGCGCCGCGTTGCCCTTCTCGATGACGTGCTCGTTGGTGAGCGCGCTCGACGCTCCGAGCACGACGAGGGTCGAGCCGCCGCGGTCGAGCTGCACGAGGGAGTACACGTCGTCGCCCGTGCGCAGGCACGCCGTCGCGTCCGCCGCGGCGTCCACGACGCGGTAGCCGGACCCGCCGTCGGCGGTGACCGTGCCCGCTGCGCGCGCGGCGGGCAGGTCGCAGGCGGCGTCGAGGCTCGTGGCGGCGTCGCCCGCGAGCGCGACCTCGGGCGCGAGCGCCTGGAGCTGGTCGAACGACGGGTCGACGAGCACCGTCACGGCGGCGAGGCCCTGCGCCTGCCGCAGCTGGACGGGCGTGAGGTAGCCGGCCGGGTCGTAGAGCACGAGGGTGGTGTCCGACGAATCCGTGACGGCGTCGCGCGTGTCCGCGAGGCTCGTCGTCGTCGTGGCGTCGACGCCCTGCTGCCGCAGCACCTCGACGACCGCGCGCGTGCCCGAGGGCGCGGGGCTCTCGGGGTCGAGGTAGCCGGCGTCGGACTGCGCGCCGATCGCGCCGAACGTGAGGATGACGACGAGCGCGAGGAACGCGGCCACGCCCACCCAGAACAGCGAGCGGCGCAGCACCTTCCCCGCGGTGGGGGTGAGCACGGCCTGGCTCACGCGGGCACCGCGTCGAGGTTCGACTTCGCCGCGCGCAGGTCGCGCTCGAGCTCCGCGATCGCCTCGTACTCGTCGCGGGAGCCCGTGCGGTCGAGGTAGCGCACCCCGTCGAACGCCGTCGCCGACACCGCGAGCCTGTCGGCGAGGTCGGGGAACGTGCCCCCGGCGCGCGCGGCGAAGTCCCGCGCGGTGGTGCCCGGGGACGTGGTCACGAGGGTGCGCTCGGCGAGTCCGCGCGCGATGGCGCGGAACATCTCTACGACGGCCGTCGAGTAGTCGCCCGCGGCCGCAGCCCGCTCGGCGTCCTGGCGGATGCGGGCGGCGGTGCGGGCATCCTCGTCGCCGAAGAGCGAGCCGGTGACGCGGCTGCGGCGGTTGAGGCGCGGCAGCCCGAAGATGAGGAACGCCGTGACGAGCGCGGCGACGACGAGCACGATGACGAGCCCGAGCCCCAGGGCGGGCGGGCCCTGCGCCGCGCCGAGCTGGAGCGAGGCGATCCAGTCGGAGATCGCCTTGGCTATGCGGTCGAAGAGCGTCGGCTGGGCCGCCTGGTACGGGGCCTTGGAGAGCTCGTCGATGAGCCACTGAGTGGCATCGGGGGCGTCCGGGTCGACGGGGACGTCCGCCGGCAGCGCCGGGATCACGACCAGGGCGAGGCGCCCGGCACCGTCGGCACCGGCGCGGCGCCCGACGCGACGAGGTACGGGTCGGCAACCGACGTGTCGCCGGCCTGGCGGGCCTCGACGAAGCGCTGGAGCTCGAGGTCGAGCCCCTCCTTGCGCATGCGGATGTCGATGTAGATCAGCGCGGGCGCCGAGCCCTGCACGACGGCCGCGATGGCGCCGAACACCGCGGAGACGATGACCGTGACGACGGCGAGGATGCCCGCGGTCACGAGGTAGCCCGTCGTATCGCCGTTGGGGTTGATGAGCGTCGCGCCGAAGCTCGCGAAGAGCTGCAGGGGCGTCGTGATGATCGACGTCGCGATGTTCACGATGACGGAGACGAGCAGGAGCGTGCCCAGCACGCGCCAGAACGACCCGGTCGTGAGCGACCAGGAGCGCGCGAGCGCCGCGCGCAGGGGGAGCCGCTCGAGCATGAGCACGCTGGGCACGAGCGAGAGCTTCGTGCCGAGCCACGCTGCCGCGGCGATGAACACCGCCGCGAAGAGGAAGCCGAGCAGCACGCCCACGACGATCCCCGCGACGCCCCCGAACGCCACGATGAGGGCGATCGCGACCGCGATGATCGCGATAGCGAGCAGCAGGGCGACGCTGATGAGCGCCGACCAGCCGATGAGGGCGCCGATGCGGCCCTTGGCGGCGCGCCAGAGGCCGGGCAGGCGCAGGCGCTCGCCGAGCGTCCCGCGCGCGACCTCGAGCGAGATGACGCCCTGCACGATCGCGGTGCCGACGATCGCGAGCGCGGCGGGCACGAGGGCGGAGAGCAGCACGAGCGCGACGGCGCCCGCGGCGATCGCATCCTGGTCGTCGGTGCTCGTCGCGAACTGCACGCGCGAGAACGCGAAGAAGGCGACGAGGCCCACGATGCCGTAGGTGGCGACGTTGATGATGCCCGTCACGACCAGCGCGAAGCCGAAGGTGGGGCGCGGGTTGCGGCGCAGCACCTGGAACGTCGCGCCGAGGAGCGTGCCGAACGTGAGGGGCCGAAGGGGGATGAGGCCGGGCTTGGGCGGCGGCGTCCAGCCCGCCTGGGGTGCCGGCGCCGGGGGCGGCACGGGTGCCTGCGGTGCCGCGTACGGCGACGGCGGGACGGGGGGCGTCGATCCCGCAGGAGGCTGCCACGGGGTGCTGTCGGTCACGCGCTCTCCTTGAGAATCACTCGTCGCTCGTACTCATGCTTTCACACTCGGCTACTCTTGTGCGAAAGCTCCCGCCGGATCCCGGCGGTGCGCCCGGCAGTTGCGAGGATGATGAACGCGCGAATTCTGGTTGTCGACGACGACACCGCCCTGGCCGAGATGATCGGCATCGTCCTGCGCACGGAGGGCTTCGAGCCGTTCTTCTGCGAGGACGGCCTGCAGGCCGTCGACGCCTTCCACTCCGCGAAGCCCGACCTCGTGCTGCTCGACCTCATGCTGCCCGGCATGGACGGCATCGAGGTGTGCGCCAAGCTGCGCGAGGAGTCGGGCGTGCCCATCATCATGCTCACGGCGAAGAGCGACACCGCCGACGTCGTGCGGGGCCTCGAGAGCGGTGCGGACGACTACGTCGTCAAGCCCTTCAACCCCAAGGAGCTCGTCGCGCGCGTGCGCACGCGCCTGCGCCCCACGCCCCAGGCGTCGACGGGCACGCTGCAGGTGGGCGACCTCACCCTCGACGTCGCGGGCCACGAGGTGCGCCGCGGCGACGCGAAGATCAACCTCACACCCCTCGAGTTCGAGCTGCTGCTCGCCCTCGCCCTCAAGCCGCAGCAGGTGTTCACGCGCGAGATGCTGCTCGAGCAGGTGTGGGGCTACCACTACAAGGCAGACACGAGGCTCGTGAACGTGCATGTGCAGCGCCTGCGCGCCAAGGTCGAGGAGGACCCGGACAACCCCAGGATCGTCATGACGGTCCGCGGGGTCGGCTACCGAGCGGGCAGCGCGACCTAGGTCGATGCGCGACATCGACCTGCGCGCCTGGTTCGCGAACCTCGCGCGCCTGTGGCGGTCATCCCTGCAGCTGCGCACCGTCGCGATCACGGTGCTGCTCTCGGGCGTCGCCGTCGCGATCATCGGCGGCTACATGTCGTTCAGCCTCGGCACCAACCTCTTCGACCAGCGCCGCACGCAGCTCGAGAACACGTCGGCCGCAGCGACCCTCACCGGCCAGCGCCTCTTCGACGGGGCCGCGGAGCAGGCGGGCACGGACGAGATCGACGCCACGACGAACGACATCCTGCGGGCCATCCTCAGCAGCGCGAGCACCGCGAGCATCGCCCTGCTGCGCTCGCCCGACCAGGAGGGCACGGCCCTGCCGCCCGACACGGCGGTCGGCACGAACACCCGAGACCTCATCACCCCCGAGATGCGCGAGGCCGTGCAGGACTCGAAGGAGGCGCGCACGCACTCCCAGTCGGTGTCGCTCGTGCAGGACGACGGCACGGTGCACCCGGGCGTGCTCGTCGGCTCGCGGCTCGACGTCGCGGGCGCCAGCTACGAGCTGTACCTCGTCTACGACGTCTTCGACCTGCAGCAGTCGCTCGGCTTCGTGCAGCAGACGCTCGTGCTCGGCGGGCTCGCCCTCGTCGTGCTCATCGGCGGGGTCGCCGTGCTGGTCGTGCGGCTCGTCGTGGGGCCTGTCGAGGTGGCGGCCCAGACGAGCCAGAAGCTCGCCGCGGGCCAGCTCGAGGTGCGCATCCCCGTGAAGGGCGAGGATGTAATCGCGACCCTCGCGCGCTCGTTCAACGGCATGGCCGCGTCGCTGCAGAACCAGATCACGCGCCTCGCCGCGCTCTCGCAGGTGCAGCAGCGCTTCGTCTCCGACGTCTCGCACGAGCTGCGCACGCCGCTCACCACCATCCGGCTCGCGGGCGACGTGCTCTACGACCAGCGCGAGGCGTTCCCGCCCGCGACGGCCCGCACGGCGGAGCTGTTGCACACGCAGGTCGAGCGCTTCGAGCTGCTGCTCGCCGACCTGCTCGAGATGAGCCGCTACGACGCGGGCGCCGTCGACATGGAGACGGAGCCCACCAACCTCGTGCGGCTCGTCGAGGACGCCGTCGCGAGCGTCGCGACCCTCGCCGAGTCGAAGGGCTCGCAGCTGCGCGTCGTCGCGCCGGGCGGCTACTTCGAGGCCGAGGTCGACAGCCGGCGCATCCGCCGCATCCTGCAGAACCTGCTCGGCAACGCCATCGACCACGGCGAGGGCAGGCCCATCGTCATCTACGTCGACAGCGACAAGAGCGCGGTCGCGATCGCGGTGCGCGACTACGGGGTCGGGATGACACCCGCGGCCATGGCCCGCGTCTTCGACAGGTTCTGGCGCGCCGACCCGTCGCGCCAGCGCGTCACGGGCGGCACGGGACTCGGCCTCGCGATCTCGCAGGAGGACGCGGCCCTGCACGGCGGCCGCCTCGAGGTGTGGTCGTCCGAGGGGGAGGGGTCGTGCTTCCGCCTCACCCTGCCGCGCGTGCGCGGCGCGGAGCTCGCGGGCTCGCCCCTCGCGCTGCCGCCCGACGACGACATCCCGCTGGAGGTGCCCGATGCGTAGGTCGCTCGCCACGGGGATCGCCGCCGCCGTCGTGCTCGCGCTCGCCGGGTGCGTGGGCATCCCGACGTCGGGCGGCGTCAACGACGGCGCCGTCATCGACGACCAGGTGACCCCCGACTTCGTCGTGCTGCCCAAGGACCCCGTGCCCGGGTCATCCCAGGAGCAGATCCTCACCGACTTCATGCAGGCGCTGAGCGGCCCGCAGGGCGGCTACGCCGTCGCGAAGAAGTACCTCACGAGCACCCTCGCGACGACGTGGGACCCGGATGCGGGCGCCATCATCCGCTCCGGCGGATACGTCATCGAGCAGGCGGGGGCCGACACCTTCACGTACTCGTTCTCGAGCCGCGCGATCGTCAACAACCTCGGCCAGTACCAGGAGCAGGCGGACGCCGCGGACCAGACCCTCACGTTCGGGTTCGCGCAGGAGAACGGCGAGTGGCGCATCAGCCAGGCCGCCGACGGCATCGTCCTCTCGCAGTCGGCCTTCAACGTCGCGTTCCGCGAGCGGCCGCTGTTCTTCTTCGACCCGAGCTACACCTACCTGATCCCCGACGTGCGCTGGTTCCCCGCGCGGCAGAGCACCTCCACGAGCGTCGTGCGCGCCCTGCTCGCGGGCCCGTCGACGTGGCTGCAGCAGGCCGTCGTCACGGCCTTCCCCGACGCCACGGCGATCGGCGAGCCCGTCGTCGACTCCGGCGGCGTCACCGTCGACCTGAGCACGGAGGCGCTCAGCGCGTCGCCCCTCGCGCGCGACAGGATGCGCCAGCAGCTCGTCGCGAGCCTCGACGTGTCGAACATCCAGATGACCGTGCGCGGCATCGAGCTCGAGACGCCGGACTCGACGGGCGACCGCGCCCTCGTCAACCCCAACGTCGACGCGCCCGTGCTCGTGGGCGGTGCCGACGGCACGGCGTTCGGCTTCGACGGAGGCAGCGGCATCAGCCAGCTCGGCAGCCTCAGCACGCAGGTGATCGCGGCCGGTGCCACGGCGGCGACCCTCGCCGCGGACAAGCAGTCGGTGGCGATCCAGGGGCCGTCGGGGTCGGTGCTCGTCGCGCTCGCCGGAGACAGCGCCGCGACCCTCATCGACGACGGGCCGGCGCTCGTCGCACCGTCGGTCGACCCGTTCCGCTTCGTCTGGTCGGCCCGCGCCGACGACGCGTCGACGATCCTCACGTGGGAGGTCGACGGCCAGCCGCACCCCATCGCGACGGGGCTCCCCTCCGACAACGCCATCGTGTCGATGAGGCTCTCCCGCGACGGCACGCGGCTGCTGCTGCTCCTCTCCACGCCCGTGGGCCCGCGCCTCGTCGTGCTCGGCGTGATCCGCCAGCAGAACGTGCCCGTCGACCTGGGGGAGCCGATCGACCTGCCCGTCGGCTCGGGCACCCCCGTCGACGCGACGTGGGTCGACGACCGCACGGTCGCGACCATCGCGTCGGACGACGCGGGCAGCGGCCTCATCACGGCGTTCGAGGTGGGCGGCCCGAGCACGTCGCTCGGCCGCGTGCAGGGGGCCGTCGCCATCGCGGGCGGAAACGCCAAGACCGACGGCCTGCGCGTGCTCACCGCGGCCGGCGACATCTGGCGCCCGCGCGGCAGCGAGGGCTGGGTGGCCACGGGCATCTCCGCCTCCTTCCTCGGCACCAAGCAGTAGCGGTCTCCACAGGCCGCCGGCCGATCTCACCACGCGGCGCGCGCAGGCCGCACAGTGTCCGTCATGGGTCTCCGGGATGCACTGCTCGACGCGTGGGCGCTCCTCCTGCCCGTGGAGTGCGCGGGGTGCGGCGAGCCCGACCGTGCGCTGTGCGGGGCGTGCACGGCGCTGCTCGAGCCGCACACGGCGGTGCGCGCCACGCCCGGCGGGCTGCGCGTCGTCACGGCCCTGCGCTACGAGGGCGTCGCGCGGGCGGTGCTCCTCGCGCTCAAAGAGCAGGGCCGCACGGATGCGACGGCGGTCCTCTCCCGCGCGCTGCGCGCCGCCGTCGACCGTGCCGTCGGCGACCGCCCGCGCGTCGAGGTCGTGGCCGTGCCCACGAGCCGCGCCGCGTACCGGCGTCGGGGCTACGACCCGGTCACGCTCCTCCTCGGTGCTCGTCGTGAGCGTGCGGCGCGCGTGCTGCGCGCGGTCGGGAGGTCGTCTGCGCAGAAGACGCTCGGGGCGGCGGAGCGCGCCGCGAACCGGCGCGGGGCCTTCGCCGCGAGGGCCGATCTGTCGGGCCGCGAGTTCGTCGTCGTCGACGACATCCTCACCACCGGGGCGACCCTCGACGAGGCCGCGCGGGCGCTCAGGGCGGCGGGCGGGACGGTCGTGGGAGCCGCAACCCTCGCGTTCACCCCGAGACTCCACGCCTTCCGTGACAATGCCGCGAGCGGGGACTACGGTGGGGCTAAAGGCGTAAATTGACCGCCTCCAACCGGGCGGCCAGTGCCGATTCCGGCAGCGCCGAGAGGGCTGGGAGGTCGCCGTGGAAATCACTGTCAGCGGACGAAACCTGGGGGTCACGGATCGTTTCCGTGAGTACGCCGTCGAGAAGGCCTCGAAGATAGACCATCTCGCGGATCGTGCGATCGCCTTCGACATCAAGGTGTCGCGCCACCACGAGACGCGCGGCTCGAGCGGCGACGACCGCGTCGAGCTCACGCTCGTCGGGCCCGGCCCGCTCGTGCGCGCCGAGTCGTCGGGCTCCGACAAGTACGTCGCGTTCGACCTCGCCATGGCGAAGCTCGTCGAGCGCATCCGCCAGTCGAAGGACCGCAAGAAGGTCCACCGCGGCCAGCACCGTCCGGTCTCGCTGCGCGAGGCGTCGGCCGACGGCTTCAGCGTCATCGACATCACGCCCGTGAGCGCGGAGATGATCGAGAAGGTCGCCACGGGCGAGATCCCCGTGCAGGCCGACGAGCAGGGCGACGACGAGGACTACTCGCCCGTCGTCATCCGCGACAAGGTGTTCCCCACCACGCACATGACGAAGGAGGACGCCGTCGACCACATGGAGCTCGTGGGCCACGACTTCTTCCTCTTCATCGACGCGGCGACCGACCGCCCGAGCGTCGTCTACCGCCGCAAGGGCTGGGACTACGGGGTCATCTCGCTCGAGGACGAGGCTGAGGAAGTGCCGTCGATTTCCGCCAGGGGGCGCAGTAGAAGGCGGTAGCCCATCCGGGGTTGGTACGATTACGGGTCGGTAACGACCCTGATCGGTCGTGCCAGAACTGGAGTTATCGGTGGCCAACGTACTCGAGCGCGCGCTCCGTGTCGGTGAGGGTCGTCTTCTGCGACGCCTCAAGAACTACGCGGAGGCCGTGAATCACCTGGAAGAGGACTTCAAAGACCTCAGCGACGAGGACCTCAAGCACGAGACGGTCGAGCTCCGCGAGCGGTTCGCGAACGGGGAGTCCCTCGACGACCTCCTGCCCGAGGCCTTCGCCGCGGTGCGCGAGGCTGCGCGCCGCACGCTCGGCATGCGGCACTTCGACGTGCAGCTCATGGGCGGCGCGGCGCTGCACCTCGGCAACATCGCGGAGATGAAGACCGGTGAGGGCAAGACGCTCGTCGCGACCCTCGCGGCCTACCTCAATGCGATCCCCTCGCGCGGCGTGCACGTCATCACGGTCAACGACTACCTCGCGAGCTACCAGTCCGAGCTCATGGGCCGCATCTTCCGCGCGCTCGGCATGACGACGGGCGTCATCCTCTCCGGCCAGACCCCCGCCGAGCGCCGTGAGCAGTACGCGTGCGACATCACCTACGGCACGAACAACGAGTTCGGCTTCGACTACCTGCGCGACAACATGGCGTGGCAGGCGCAGGACATGGTGCAGCGCGGCCACCACTACGCCATCGTCGACGAGGTCGACTCGATCCTCATCGACGAGGCCCGCACGCCGCTCATCATCTCGGGCCCCGCGTCGGGCGAGGCGAACCGCTGGTTCACCGAGTTCGCCAACCTCGCGACGAAGCTCGTGCCCGACGTCGACTACGAGGTCGACGAGAAGAAGCGCACGGTCGGCGTGCTCGAGCCCGGCATCGAGAAGGTCGAGGACTACCTCGGCATCGACAACCTGTACGAGTCCGCCAACACCCCGCTCATCTCGTTCCTCAACAACTCGATCAAGGCGCGCGCCCTGTTCAAGAAGGACAAGGACTACGTCGTCATGAACGGCGAGGTGCTCATCGTCGACGAGCACACCGGCCGCATCCTCATGGGCCGCCGCTACAACGAGGGCATCCACCAGGCCATCGAGGCGAAGGAGGGCGTCGCGGTCAAGGCCGAGAACCAGACCCTCGCGACCGTGACGCTGCAGAACTACTTCCGCCTCTACAAGAAGCTCTCGGGCATGACCGGTACCGCCGAGACCGAGGCCGCCGAGTTCATGAGCACCTACAAGCTCGGTGTCGTCCCGATCCCGACGAACAAGCCCATGCTCCGCAAGGACCAGTCCGACCTCGTGTACAAGAACGAGCAGGCCAAGTTCGAGCAGGTCGTCGAGGACATCGCGCGCCGCCACGCCACGGGCCAGCCCGTGCTCGTGGGCACCACGAGCGTCGAGAAGAGCGAGCTGCTCTCGAGGATGCTCGCGAAGAAGGGCGTGCGCCACGAGGTGCTCAACGCCAAGAACCACGCGCGCGAGGCCGCGATCATCGCCCAGGCCGGACGCCTCGGGGCCGTCACCGTCGCCACCAACATGGCCGGCCGTGGCACCGACGTCATGCTGGGCGGCAACGCCGAGTTCCTCGCGGTCGCGCAGATGAACAACCGCGGCCTGAGCCCCGTCGAGACGCCCGACGAGTACGAGTCCGAGTGGGACGGCGTGTATGAGGCCGTCAAGCGCGAGGTCGAGACCGAGGCCGCCAAGGTCATCGAGGTCGGCGGTCTCTATGTGCTCGGCACCGAGCGCCACGAGTCGCGCCGCATCGACAACCAGCTCCGCGGTCGTTCCGGCCGCCAGGGCGACCCGGGCGAGAGCCGCTTCTACCTGTCGCTGCAGGACGACCTCATGCGCCTGTTCAACAGCGGTGCCGCCGAGGCGCTCATGGGTCGCGGCAACGTGCCCGACGACCTCGCCATCGAGTCGAAGGTCGTGAGCCGGGCCATCCGCTCCGCCCAGTCGCAGGTCGAGGCGCGCAACGCCGAGATCCGCAAGAACGTGCTCAAGTACGACGACGTGCTCAACCGCCAGCGCGAGGCCATCTACGGCGACCGCCGGCACATCCTCGAGGGCGACGACCTTCAGGACCGCGTCAAGCACTTCCTCGAGGATGTCATTACTGAGGTCATCGACGTGCACACCGCCGAGGGCCACTCCGACGACTGGGACTTCGACGCCCTGTGGACCGAGCTCAAGACGCTCTACCCGATCAGCATCACGGTCGACGAGCTGCTCAGCGAGGCCGGCACGCGCGGCAAGGTCACCGCGCAGTTCGTGACGCGCGAGATCCTCTCCGACGCCCAGCTCGCCTACGAGCGCCGCGAGCGCCAGCTCGGCGAGCCCGCGATGCGCGAGCTCGAGCGCCGCGTGGTGCTCTCGGTGATCGACCGCCGCTGGCGCGACCACCTCTACGAGATGGACTACCTCAAGGACGGCATCGGCCTGCGCGCCATGGCGCAGCGCGACCCGCTCGTCGAGTACCAGCGCGAGGGCTTCGCCCTGTACCAGTCGATGATGGGCTCGATCCGCGAGGAGTCGGTCGGCTTCCTGTTCAACCTCGAGGTCGAGGTCACGGGCGGCGCGTCCGTCGAGGCCCGCGGCCTCGCAGCCCCGCAGCAGAACCCGAACCAGCTCAGCTACTCGGCCCCGAGCGCGGATGCCCAGGGCGAGGTCGAGGTGCGCAACCAGCGCGGCCAGATCGAGCAGGCGGCGACGGCCCGTGCGCAGCAGGCGCAGGCCCAGCAGCAGCGTCCGTTGCAGGCGCCCCCGGCGCAGCAGGGCGGCGCGCGCGGAGCGTTCGGCCAGCGCTCGGACGGCGGAGCGGCCCCCGCGCCCGCCAACCGTGCCGAGCGCCGCGCACAGGAGAAGAAGGGGCGCTGATCTCGGTTCCGCCCGGGACCGCTCTTACAGCACGTTGATGGCGGTCGCCCGCCAGCGCTGGTCGAGACCTTCCAGCCTGAGGGCGACCGCCCTCGTGCGTGCGCGGCCGTGCACGATGACCACGGCCTCGACCACCCCGTCGCGCGGGGCGCACTGGCGCGCTGACCCGATCGTGAACGACGGCCGCGTGACGGGCCGGCCGGTGGCCTGCCGCGCGCGGGCCGAGAGCACGACGCGCTTGAGCAGGTGCCGGTAGACGTCGTCGGTGACCCAGCGGCTCAGCTGCTCGAGATCGCGGGCCCCGGCGAGGATCTCCACGACGCAGCGCGTGAGGTTCTCGATGAGGGGAGTCGGGTCGGGCAGCGCCTCGGTCGAGGTCGGCTGATGGCCGAAGAACTCGTCGGGCACGAACCGCGGCCGGATGATCTTCGACGGCAGTATCTCGTGGGCTGCGGCCGTCGCTGTTCGACGGTTGCGCGGTTGTGCAGGGCTCATGGTTCTCCCCGGTACGGATCTGATGCGACACAGACGGTGCGTTCTACCCCGAACGACCACGGACACTCAATCAGGTGGAACCACGCTCTGTCTACGATTTTTCTACGATTGTGGATAACGCCTCAATTTTGCGCCAGTGGATGCGTAACGTCGCGTCATGCGCTGGGACGACCTGTTCGACGACCTCGAGTCCCAGCTCGAGCGGGAGCTCTCCGCCGAGGAGCTCGACCTCCAGATCGAGGAGGAGCGGCTGCGCCTCGGCCGGCTCTCCGTTCGCGAGCGCCTGCTCGCGCTGGGGAGCGGGACGATCGCGGTCACGCTCGTGACGGGGGAGCGGTTCACCGCACGACCTGTCGCGTTCGGCCGGGACTGGTTCTCCGCCGACGTGGGCGTCGAGCGGGTGCGGCAGTGCGTGATCCCGCTCGGTGCGATCGCGGGCATCTCGCTCGCGCCCGGGCTCGTGGGCGGGAGCCTCGCCGGTGTCGCGGACGCGGGCGGGCATCCCTCGCTCTCCGACCGGCTGGGGCTCGCGTTCGTGCTGCGCGACCTGTGCCGGCGCCGGCGCGCGGTCGACCTCGTGCTCGCGTCGGGCGAGGCGCACGGCACGATCGACCGGGTGGGCCGCGACCACGTCGACCTCGCCGTGCACGACCGGGGCGAGCCGAGGCGCGAGGGCGCGGTGCGGGAGGTGCGGATCGTGCCGCTCGCGGCGCTGCTGCTCGTGCCCCTCTAGAAGAAGCTGTGCGCCGTGACGTTCGCGAAGTCCGACTGGTTCCACAGGGTGTAGCGGCGGGTCTCCTCGTACTTCGCCTCGATGTACGACTCCATGACCGACCGCTCGACCCGCCAGTGACCGGCAGCTCCGACCCTGATCGCGGGGAGCTCGCCCGAGTGCACGAGCGCGTACGCCTGGCGCGGGGAGATGTTGAGGAGCTCCGCGGCGTCGGCGAGGGTGAGGAAGCGCGCGAGCCCCCCGGCGGGGCTGTCGTCGTTCATCCCACGATTATGGAACCGCCCTCGGTCGCATGGACGGTCTGTGGATAAGTCGGCGCGAGGCGGCCTGTGGCTGGCGACCATTGCCGGATGATCCGCACCCGGCCCCGCCGCGCCCTCGACCCCCGTCTCGTGCTCGGCATCCTGCTCGTCGTCGGCTCCGTCGCCGGCGTCGTGGCGCTCGTCTCGGCGACGAGCACCACCACGCCCGTGCTCGCGGCGGCGCGGCCGCTCGCCCCCGGCGAGGTCATCTCGGCCGACGACGTCGAGGTCGTGGACGTGCGGCTCGGCGCGTCCTCCGACGGCTACCTCGCCGAGCTGCCCGCGGGCGTCGTCGCGACGCGCGTCGTGGGGGAGGGCGAGCTCATCCCCGTCGACGCGGTCGGCAGCGGCGACGGGGTGCGGCTCGCGGCGGTCGTGCTCGCCGTCGACGGCGACCTCGCCGAGGCTGTGGCGCCCGGCGCCCTCGTCGACGTGTGGGCCGCGCGCGGGCAGGAGGGCGGCGGCTTCGGCCCGCCCGCGGTCATCGCGAGCGGCGCGACGGTCGTGCGGCTCGTCGCGTCGGAGTCGGTGGTCACGGGCGGCCGTACCACGGGAGTCGAGGTGCTCGTGCCGCGCCCCCGCCTCGCGCGCGTGCTCGAGGCCGTCGCGAACGCCGACGCCGTGTCGCTCGTGCCCCTCGCGATCCCGGTCGGCTGACGTGCGGGTCGCGCTCGCCCTCCCGTCGCCCCTCGGCGACGAGCACGCCGCCCAGGCGCTGCGGCACGGCCATGAGGTGGTCGCGCGCGCGACGGGAGCGGCCGACGCCGAGCCCCTCATCGCGGCGCTGCGCCCTGACGCGCTCGTGGTCGCGTCCGACCCGCGGTACCTCTCCGCGCGCGTGCTCGCCGCGTGCGACGACTCGGGGGTGCGGCTCGTGGCGGTCGCCTCCTCCGACGCCGACCGCGCGCTCGCGGCATCCTTGGGGCTCGTCGAGACGGTGGATGCCTCGTCCGGCTGGTCGTCCGTCGAGCTCGCGCTCGGCGGCGCGCCCCGCCCTGCTCCCGTCGGGGCGCCCCTCGGCCACGGCACGGTCATCACCGTGTGGGGACCGGGCGGCGCCCCCGGCCGCACGACCATCGCGATCGGCGTCGCGGCTGAGCTCGCCGCCCTCGGGCGCGGGGTCGTGCTCGCGGACGTGGACACCCACGGCGCCTCCATCGCGCCCGCGCTCGGGATGCTCGACGAGTCCCCGGGCTTCGCGGCCGCGTGCCGGCTCGCGGGCACGGACGCCCTCAGCCACGCGGAGCTCGCGCGCCTCGCGCAGGAGTACCGCTCTCCGCTCGGCGGGTTCCGCGTGCTCACGGGCATCGGCAGGCCGTCACGCTGGCCCGAGCTCTCGGGGGAGCGCGTGGCGAAGGTCATCGCCCTGTGCCGCACGTGGGCGGAGGTGACGGTCGTCGACGTCGGGTCGAGCCTCGAGAACGACGAGGAGATCTCGAGCGACCTGTTCGCCCCGCGCCGCAACGCGGCGGCCGTGACGGCCGTGCGCGAGGCCGACATCGTGATCGCCGTGGGCTCGGCCGACCCCGTGGGCATGTCGCGCTTCCTGCGCGCGCACGCCGACCTGCTCGAGGTCTCGTCGGCGCGCGAGGTCGTCGTGGTCATGAACCGCGTGCGCGCGACGGCGATCGGGATGAACCCGCGCGCACAGGTCGAGCAGACGCTCTCCCGCTTCGGCGGCGTGGAGTCGCCCGTGCTCGTGCCGCACGACCAGGCCGCGCTCGACGGAGCGGTGCTCGCGGGGCGCACGCTCGCCGACTCCGCGCCGCGCTCCGCCGCCCGGCTCGCGATCAGGTCGCTCGTGGCCGAACGGCTAACCTTGAGGCATGTCGACCCTCAGTGATCTGGTCCAGGCGCAGGGGCGCTCGAGCGAGGCGGACATCGAGTGGCTGCACCTGCTCGTGGGGGACTGGCAGCTGCTCGCCGACCTCGCTTTCGCCGACATCGTGCTGTGGGTCCCGAACGCCGAGAACAGCTTCGTCGCGGTCGCGCACGCCCGGCCCTCGAGCTCGGCCACGCTCTTCTACCGCGACTTCGTCGGCCAAGCCATCAAGCCCGAGTGGAAGGCGCAGGTCACCGAGGCGTTCGAGTCCGCGCGCATCGTCGACACGGCGGCACCGGACTGGTACGAGGAGACACCCACGCGCGTGCGCGCGGTACCGGTGCTGCGCCGCCTGAGCCCGAGCGGCAAGGCGACCACCGAGCTGCCCATCGCGGTCATCACGCGGCACACCAACCTGAGCGAGGCGCGCACGCCCTCGCGCCAGGAGCTCACCTTCAATGAGTGCGCCAACGACCTGTTCGCGATGATCGCCGCGGGGGACTTCCCCGACCTGGGGGCTCCGAGCGGACCGCGCCGCGGCGCGCCCCGAGCATCCGACGGACTCATCAGGCTCGACGTCGACGGGATCGTCACGTTCGCGAGCCCCAACGCCCTCTCGGCGTTCAACCGCATCGGCTTCGCCGGCGAGCTCGAGGGGGAGTCGCTCGCCGAGGTCACGACGGGCCTCATCGTGGGCCAGCCGGTCATCGACGAGTCGTTGCCGCTCGTCGTCACGGGCCGGGCGCCGTGGCGCACCGACATCGAGGCGCGCGGCGTGACGGTGTCGCTGCGCACGATCCCGATCCGCAACCGGGGCGAGCGCGTGGGTGCGATCGTGCTGTGCCGCGATGCGACCGAGATCCGGCACCAGGAGCGCGAGCTCATCACGAAAGATGCCACGATCCGCGAGATCCACCACCGGGTCAAGAACAACCTCCAGACCGTGGCATCCCTGCTGCGCATCCAGGCCAGGCGCACGCACAGCGACGTCGCGCGGGAGGCCCTCGGTCAGGCCATGCGCCGCGTCGCGGCCATCGCCGTCGTGCACGACACCCTCTCGGAGGGCCTCAACCAGAACGTCGACTTCGACGTCGTGTTCGACCGTGTGCTGCTGCTCGTCGCCGAGGTCGCGTCGAGCCACAACACGACAGTGCACCCCAAGTCGACGGGCAGCTTCGGCACCCTGCCGAGCGAGTACGCGACGCCGCTCGCGCTCGCGCTCACCGAGCTCGTGACGAATGCCGTCGAGCACGGCCTCGCGGGTCGCGCCGATGGCGAGGTGGAGATCGTCGCCAAGCGCACGGACGACCTGCTGAGCGTCAAGGTGCGCGACAACGGCGCGGGCCTCGGCGAGGGCAAGGTCGGGTCGGGGCTCGGTACCCAGATCGTGCGCACGCTCATCCAGGGCGAGCTCAGCGGCACCATCGACTGGCACACGCTCATGGGCAGCGGCACCGAGGTGACGATCGAGGTGCCGCTCACGTGGCTGCACCGCAGCAGCGACTAGCTGCTACCGATCGAGCAGCCCACGGTCGGCCCGTCCTCGCCGCGAGTTGCGGAGGATGGCGCGCCGTCCTGAATCGTCGAGGTCGGCGCGCAGCGGCGTGTCGTCCTCCGTATCGGCGGCCGCGGACGAGCAGGGTCGCAAGCGAGCCGCCGAGGATATCGCGGGGCTCGACCCCGAGACGCTAGGAGGCGCGGCGGGCGCGGGCGGCGCGGCGCTTGAGGGCGCGGCGCTCGTCTTCGCTCAGGCCGCCCCAGACACCGGAGTCCTGCGAGGTGTCGAGCGCGTACTGGAGGCACATCTCGGTCACGGAGCAGCGCGCGCAGACGGCCTTGGCCTTGTCGATCTGGTCGACGGCCGGACCCGTGTTCCCCACGGGGAAGAACAGTTCGGGGTCTGCAGTGAGGCAGGCGGCCTTGTCGCGCCAGTCCATGGTGGTACTCCTTCGGTGCGTGCGGCGAGCTACCGCGAACAGGACGCCTGCACCGGAAAAGTGCAGCATCGACCTGGAGAAAACTCGGGTTCGAGAACTTGTTTCGGGACCCGCTCGCGACACTGGGAGCTGGAAATCAACCTCCCATAGACTCTCATAACGGTAGATGCAAATCAATGATTTTCTGGGGGCCAGGCCATGAGCGACCACCGTCCGGGCGCCCGGCGTTCACCTCTCGTTCTCCTGCTGGTCGTGCTGCTCGCGGCCGAGTGCGCCCTCCTCGCGGCCGCCACGATCTACCTCGTCGTCGAGCTCCTCATCGCCACGCCGTCGTCGTTCGCGAGCGCGGTCGCCCTCCTCGGGCTCACCGCGATCGCGGCGATCTGGCTCGGCGTCATCACGGCCAACGTGCTCCGCGGACGGGCCTGGACGCGCGGCGCGGCGATCACGTGGCAGGTGCTCCAGGGCGCCGTCGCGATCGGGTGCTTCCAGGGCATCTTCGCGCAGCCGGCGATCGGCTGGCTGCTGCTCATCCCCGCGCTCGTCGTGCTCGTGCTGCTCTTCACCCCGACGGTCGTCGCCGCGACCGGCCGCAGGGACGACTAGCGGCCCGCGAGCCTGCCGTGCGCGGCGAGCCTCGCGACCACCTGGTCGTGCGGCAGGGCGTGGCTCGTGTGCCCGAGGCGTCCCGTCATCGTCTCGTTGTCGACGAGCACGTTGAGCACGGCCTCCTCGACCGCCTGCACGACGGCGGCGAGGAACGGGTCGAGGTGGTTCCACGGCACGAACTCGAGCGACCGCAGGGTCGCGTCGGCGGGGGAGTCGTCGGGGAACCCGCTGCCGAGGGCGCCCGGGTTGGCCGTCGAGAAGGCGAGGAAGATGTCACCGCTGAAGTGCCCGCCGGTCGTGCCCGTGCGTGCCAGGCCGAGCGGCACGCGCCGGGCGAGGGCCTCGCACTGCTGCGGCGTGAGGGGGGCATCCGTCGCGACCACCGCGATGCACGACCCGGCCCCGCCGGGCACGCGGCCGCCGCCGCCCCGGCCGGCCCTGTCGGCGAAGAACCACGCGGGGTCGCCCATGGGGTCTGGCACGTCGAGGTCGCCCATCGGGATGCCCGCGATGCTCAGCTCGGCGCGGTCGCCGAAGTTTGCCTGCAACAGCACCCCGACGGTGTACTCGCGACCGCCGAAGGGGACGATGCGCGAGGATGTGCCGTTGCCCCCCTTGAACGCGTAGCAGTTCATCCCCGTGCCGCCGCCGTGCGAGCCCTCGTGCAGGCCGTCCGCCGAGGCCGTGTCGATGGCCTCGGCGACGTGCGCGTGCGTCACGGCGTCGACGTTGATCGAGTTGAGGTAGCCGTCCCACGTCTCCGCGACGACGGGCAGCAGCCACTCGGCGGCGAGCTCCGGGCGGTGCGCGGCCGTCCACTCCACGACACCGCGGTGCACGGATCCCACCGCGTGCGTGTTCGTGATCATGACCGGGCCCGAGAGGGCGCCGGTCTCGCGGATCCAGTGGCTGCCCGTGAGCTCGCCGTTGCCGTTGAGCGAGTAGAGCCCCGCTGCGACGGCGCTCCCGATGCCGTCGCGCCCGAGGGGCAGCACGGCGGTGACGCCCGTGCGCAGCACGTGCGGGTCGTCGGCGACGACGTCGACCATGCCCACGTGCACGCCGGGCACGTCCGTGAGGGAGTTGCCGGGCCCCGGCACTCCCGGCACGGGGATACCGAGGTCGCGCGCGCGGGTCACGGCGCGACCTCGATGTCGCACCCGGTCGCCTCGGCGAGGAACACGCCGAGCAGGCGCTGCGCGGAGGGCACGGTGATCGACCCGCTCTCCGACGTGATGTGGAGGCCGAAGGCATCCTCGAGGGCCACGGCCAGCGCCGCGAGGTCGCGCGCCGGCCGTGTGAGCGTGAAGTGCCCCTGCGCCACGCCGATCTCGAAGACCGCCGCGTAGAGGTCGACCTGCTGGTCGAAGAGTAGCTTCACGAGGCGCTTGTGGGTCGGGTACTTGCGGTGCAGCGAGTGCAGCTCGTAGAGCGCTGACACGAGGGCGTCGTGCTCGTCGACGGGCAGGCCCGTCGCGGCGAGGAGGCGCAGCTTCTCGCGGGCATCCGGCTCCGTCGCGACCAGGTCGACGCGCGCCCGCGCGAAGCGGTCGGTCGCGAGGTCGTGCACCGAGAGCAGCAGCTCGCCCAGGTCGCTGAAGTGGTAGTGGATGGTGGCGGTGCTCGCGCCCGACGCATCCGCGATGTCCTTGATGCGCAGGTCGGCGAGGCCGCGCTCCTTGAGGGCGAGCATCGCACCCTCGAGGATCTCGAGCCTGCGGACGGCGATGGGAAGTCGTGCCATGCGCCCAGTATTGACTGTCAGGTCAACAAAGGTCAATCAACCTTTTAAAACATTGACTTAACCCCGTGCCCGGTATTGACTCTGGCATCAACATCACCCGCTTCCACCCTGATTCGATGGAGAGTCACCCATGACCGACAGCAGTCCGCGTTACGCGCAGGACCTCGAGCGCTCGCTGGGCATCCGCGAGAACATCCTCATCACGATCTCGGCGGTGACCCCCGCGTCGAGCGTGTTCATCATCGTGCCGGCTCTCATCGCGAGCCTCGCGGGCGGGAGCGTGCTCGCCATGCTCCTCGGTGCCGTCATCGCGGTGTTCGTGGGTCTCTGCTACGCCGAGCTCGCGTCGCGCTACCCGATCTCGGGCGCCGAGTACCCGTGGGCGGCGCGCCTGCTCGGCAAGCCCGTCGGGTTCGCGACGTTCGTGCTCGCCCTCGTGATGGGCGTGCTCATCATCGCCGTCATCACGTCGGGCGTCGGCCAGTACCTCGCCGCCGTGTGGGCGCCCCTCAACAGCCCGTGGACGGGAGTCGCCGTCGTCATCATCTCGACGACCATCGCGTCGCTCGCGATCAAGACGAACGCGTGGGTCACGGGCATCTGCCTCGCCCTCGAGGTCATCGCCATCATCGTGCTCGTCGTGCTCGGGCTCACCCACGTGAGCCGCGGCGCCGACGTGTTCTTCATGCCCCAGGCGCTCAGCGGGGCCGGGATGCTCGAGCAGGTGTCGATCGGTGCGCTCTTCTCGCTCATCCCCGTCGCCCTGTTCGCGTACAACGGCTACGGCGCCTCGGTGTTCTACTCGGAGGAGACCAAGAACGCGTCGAAGACGATCGGCAAGGCCATCATGTTCTCGCTGCTCGTGACGGTCGTGCTCGAGGTCGTGCCGCTCATGGCCGTCATCATCGGCAGCTCGTCGCTCGAGGCCCTCACGGGGTCGCCCGCGCCCATCAACGAGTTCCTCATCGAGCGCGGCGGCGACGTCGTCAACGTGCTCGTGAGCGTCGCCATCGCGGTCGCGATCTTCAACGCGGTCATCGCCATCCAGATCCAGATCGGCCGGCTCATCTTCGCCTCGGCGCGCGACAAGTCGTGGCCGTCGGCGGTCGACCGGGTTCTGGGACGGGTCAACCCGCGCACCAAGACGCCCGTCGCGGCGACGCTCGTCGTCGGCGTGCTCGTGATCGTCGCGTCGCTCGCCATACCGTTCCCAACGCTCATCCTCGCGACCGGCTCTGCCGTCGTGGTGCTCTACACGATCGTGGCGCTCAGCGCCCTGCGCGTGCGCGCGGTCAAGGGCGGCCACGAGGGCGGCTACCGCATGTGGCTGTGGCCCGTGCCGCCCATCGTCGTGCTGCTCGTCATGGCCTACGTCGTGTACCAGACGGTCGTCGCGGATGTCACGCCGCTGCTCATCGCCCTCGGCACGATCGTGGTGGGACTCATCTGGTACGCGGTGTTCATCCGCGGCCGCAAGGACCGCTGGACGCTGCCGGAGCCGCAGCTCGAGGAGATCGCCCCCGTCACGGAGCCCGTGAAGGACTAGGCGTCGATCTTCAACTTCTTGCGCAGGGATGCGACGTGGCCGGTCGCCTTGACCCCGTAGAGGGGCAGGGTGACCGTGCCGTCCTCGTCGATCACGAAGGTCGAGCGGATCACGCCCACGACCTGCTTGCCGTAGAGGTTCTTCTCGCCCCACGTGCCGTACGCCTCGTGCACGGAACGGTCGGGGTCGCTCAGCAGCTCGAAGTTGAGCGAATCCTTGTCGCGGAAGCGCGCGAGCTTCTCCGGCTCGTCGCGTGAGACGCCGAGCACGGTGTAGCCCGCGGACTTCAGGGAGTTGAGGCTGTCGCGGAAGTCGCACGCCTGCTTCTCGCACGCGACGGTCATCGCCTCGGGGTAGAAGTACAGGACGACCTTCTGCCCGCGGTAGTCCTTGAGGGAGACGGACGCGCCGTCCTGGTCGGTCAGGGTGAAGTCGGGCGCGACGGCCCCCGCCTCGAGTCGCTCGGTCATGGTTCTCATGCTAATGTTGTTCGTCGGCCCGCCGTTCGCGGAGGGCCATGCACCTCTAGCTCAATTGGCAGAGCAACTGACTCTTAATCAGTGGGTTCCGGGTTCAAGTCCCGGGGGGTGTACCAAGTAGGCAGTAAACAAAAGGGTTCCGCTCAATCGAGCGGAACCCTTTTTGTTTGCAGTCATGATTTAGTCATGATTGGCGCGGGGGATTCGCCTATCAGTCGACCATCGTCAGCAGCGCGAGCACGCGTTCGCGGATCTCGTCGCGAACGGCACGCACGTCGTCGATGTCGAGGTGGGCGGGGTCTGCGAGTTCCCAGTCAAGGTAGCGCTTGCCGGGGTAGATCGCGCACGCGTCCCCGCAGCCCATCGTGACTACGACGTCTGCCGCCTGCACGACGTCGTCGGTCAACGGCTTGGGGAACTCCTCGCGCAGGTCGAGGCCGAGCTCTGCCATGACCTCAATGACCGCCGGGTTGATGACATCGGTCGGCGACGAGCCCGCGGAGCGCACGTGCACGCGGCCCTTGCCGAGGTGGTTCGTGAGAACCGCCGCCATTTGGGAGCGGCCGGCGTTCTGCTCGCACACGAACAGGATCTCGGGCACCGGCGACTCGATGGCGCCCTTGGCTTGGGCGAGGGCGGTGAGGCGGTCGGTGGCGAAGCGGGTGGTCTGGGAGGCGAGGTGGGCTTTGACCTTCGAGGTGCGCAGGAGTCCCGTGTATGACTCGAGGACGTAGCGTTCGACGGTCTCGGCGCCGAAGATCCCGGCGAACTTCTCGGTCAGCTCACCGGCGAGTCGCTTCAAGTACTCCTCGGGGTAGGCGAGGCCGGGCATCCCGCGGCGGTCGGTGAGGTCCATGCTCATGCCGGGAGTAGTTCGGCGAGGAGGTTCTCGATGCGGGCCCTGATATCGTCGCGGATCGGGCGGACCTCGTCGATGCTCTTGCCCTTCGGGTCGACGAGCTCCCAGTCCTCGTAGCGCTTACCGGGGAAGATCGGGCACACGTCGCCGCAGCCCATGGTGATGACGACGTCGGAGTCGCGCACCTGCTCGGTGGTCATCAGCTGCGGCACGCCCTGGGAGATGTCGATGCCCTCCTCGGCCATCGCCTGGATGGCGATCGGGTTGATCTCGTTGCCGGGCTCGGAGCCTCCGGAGCGGACCTCGACGGCACCGCCGGAGAGGGCCTTCATGTATCCGGCGGCCATCTGGGAGCGGCCGGCGTTGTGGATGCAGACGAACAGGACTACGGGCTTCTCGGTCATACCGAAAAGCATAGACGATCATCTATGGGTTAAGTGAGCTCGATCGGAAAGTTCACGCAGCGTTCACGACGCCCATCTCCGCGAGCAGTCCGCGGACGCGGGTGTCGATGTCGTCGCGGACCTTGCGGACGCCGGCCATGTCGAGGCCGGCGGGATCGGGGAGGTCCCAGTCGAGGTAGCGGCGGCCGGGGTAGATGGGGCAGGCGTCGCCGCACCCCATGGTGATGACGTAGTCCGCAGCGCGCACGACCTCGTCGGTGAGGGGCTTGGGGTACTCGCCTCCGACGGGGATACCGATCTCATCCAGAGCGGTGACGATCTTCGGGTTGATCGCCCCGGCAGGTTCCGAACCCGCGGTCAGCACCCGGACGCGGTCGCCGGCGAGTGAGCGCAGGATGCCTGCGGCGAGTTGGGAGCGGCCGGCGTTCTGCACGCACACGAACAGCACGTCCGGGACGGTGTCAGTGATGAGCCCGTCGGCCTGAGCGAGGGCGCGGAGCCGGTCGGCGGCGAACCGCGCGGTCAGGGACGGGAGGTAGCGGGTGATGCGGGCGCGGTCGGCGAGGAGTTCGTAGCTGCCTCGGACGTACTCGGTGATGGTCTCGGGGGAGAAGGTCCCGGTGAACCGGGTGGCGAGGTCCGTGGCGATGCGGTCGAGGATCGCGGGCGCGACGGTCGCGGCGACGGGGTCGGCGTGGACGGAGTCGAAGACCTCGCCGACGCGGGAGGGAACGACGGAGTACCAGACCTGACGACCCACCTGCACCCGCTCGAGCAGGCCCTCGTCGGTCATGAGCCTCAGGTGGTGGGAGACGGTCGGCTGGGTCAGGCCGAGTTGGTCGGCGAGTTCGGTGACGGGGCGGCGGCCGTCGGGGGCGTCGACGATGAGGCCGAGGATCTGAACCCGGGTGGGGTCGGCCATCGCTTTGAGGTTGCGGGCGATCTGCTCCGCCTCAGCGCGACCTATCGGCAGACTATCCATAGACCGAAGTCTATGAGACGGTTCAGCTGCAGCAGGAGGATGCGCTCGTATCGGTGGAGCAGACGCCGGTCGCGGGCAGCACTAGCTCAACGTTGGTCGCGGCGGCGAGGTCGCCAGCTAGGTAGGCGGTGATGGAGCGCACCTGCTCGTAGCCGGTGGCGAGCAGGAACGTGGGTGCGCGTCCGTAGGACTTCATGCCGGCGATGAAGAAGTTCGGCTCGGGCTGCTGCAGCTCGGTGAACCCGTGGGGTTCGACGGTGCCGCAGCTGTGCAGGTTCGGGTCGATCAGCGGTGCGAGCTTGACGGGGGCTTCGACGATGTCGTCGAGGCTGAGACGGATCTCGCGCAGGATCGACAGGTCTGGGCGGAACCCGGTCGCGTTGACGATCAGGTCCGTGGTGATGGTCTCGACGTTCCCGGCCCGCAGCCCGGTCACCTCGACCTGGGTATTGGTCTTGGTGAGGCCGATGATCTCGAACTGGTCGATCACGGTGATGACGCCGAAGTCGATCAGCTTCTGCACCTTCGCCCCGAGCGACGAACGCCCCGACAGTTCGTCGTCGTCGGCGGTGAAGACGCGCACGGCGTTCTTGTTTCGGATCACCCACGACACCGTCGTCGACGGCGAGGTCTGGATGAGCGTCGACAGGTTGATGAGCGTGTTCGCGGCCGAATGCCCGGCGCCGACGACCGTGATGTTCTTGCCTGCGAACCGCGCCCGGTCGAAGCCGAGGACGTCGGGGAGGGCTGGGGTCACGTGGTCGGAGACCGTCTCGAGGCCGAGCGGGTCGAGCCCGTTCGAGCCAAGCGAGTTCGTCGTCCGATAGGTGCCCGATGCGTCGATCACCGCACGCGCGGTCACCTCAGCGGTCGTGCCGTTCTCGATGATGCGCAGCGCGAACGGGGTCTCGGCGCGGCCGGTGGAGCGGGTACGGTCCATGCCCTGCCGGGTCACTGCGTCGACGGTCGAGGCGGTTCGGATGTGAGGGGCGATCTGCGGCAGCGCCGCGAGCGGGACCAGGAGCTGCTCGACGAGCTCTGCACCGGAGGGTGCCTTGTCCTGGTAGCGGGGCTCGGTCCAGCCCGCTGCTTCGAGGAGGCGGCGGGCGGCGGGGTCGATGAGGTGCTTCCACGGCGAGAACAACCGGATGTGACCCCACGACCGCATGCTGTCGGCGATCGAGTCGCCCGACTCGTAGACCACGAACGGGATGCCCCGCTCGACCAGGTTCGCGGCCGCTGCCAGCCCGATGGGGCCGGCGCCGATGATCGCGACCGGCAGGCCGTCGAGACGGTTGTCACGCACGGTGGGTGCGGTGAGATCGATCAGCGTCATGACAGCACTCCTAACATCGACGAACTTCGATGAAACGAGTATGTACGCGCATATTGATGAATGTCAATATTCGCTATGGTTGATGCATGAGCACCATGACGCTGCTGCCCGTCATTGACGCGGCCGCCTGCTGCGCCCCGCTGACCCGCGACCCGATGACCCAGTCGCAGGCCGACGACCTCTCCAAGTCGCTGAAGGCGTTGGCGGATCCGGCACGGTTGCGTCTCATCTCGATCATCGCCGCCTCAGAAGGGCAGGAGGCGTGCGTGTGCGACCTCACCGAACCCCTCGACATCGCACAGCCCACGGTCTCGCATCACCTGAAGGTCCTCACCGAGGCCGGATTCGTGACCCGCTCCAAGCGCGGCACATGGGCGTACTACAAGCTCGTCCCCGGAGCGCTCGACTCCCTCTCGCGCCTGCTCGCGACCGCGTGAACCTCACCCGCCGCCTCACCGCGGAACTCATCGGCAGCGCACTCCTCGCTGCTTTGGTGATCGGTTCCGGTATCGCCGCGCAACGACTCTCCCCGACCGACACCGGCCTGCAGCTGCTCGAGAACGCCTTCGCCACCGCGCTGGGCCTGCCGGTGCTTATCCTGATCTTCGGACCGGTCAGCGGCGCCCACTTCAACCCCGTCGTCTCTCTCGTCGACTCCCTCACCGGGATGCGTGCCTGGCGCGACACCGCCCTCTACATCCCTACCCAGATCGTGGGATGCATTGTCGGCGCTGTGCTCGCCAACATCATGTTCGCCAGCCCCGCAGTGACCATCAGCACAACCGACCGGCTCACCCCGGCGACGTTCCTTTCCGAGATCGTCGCCACCGCAGGGCTCATCCTGGTGATCTTCGTCCTCGCCCGCACCGACCGCGCCCACCTCACCCCGGCCGCGGTTGGCGCCTACATCGGCGCCGCCTACTTCTTCACCAGCTCCGCAAGCTTCGCCAACCCCGCGATCACCATCGGCCGGATCTTCTCCGACACCTTCGCGGGCATTGCCCCGACCTCGGCCCCCGGCTTCATCGCCGCCCAGCTCATAGGAGCCGGCATCGGGTTGGTGCTGATCCGATTCCTCTATCCGGTGAAGCGCATCACCGTCAGTTGAGAGCGCTGCGCCGCTCCAGGAGGAGCGTGTCGCGCCACTGACCGGCCCACGGCCCGTAGGTCATCAGAGCGATCCGTTCACGACGACCGATCATGCGGAACCCGAACTCCGCGTGCAGACCCACCGTGGCCGCGTTCTCCGGAAATACGCTCGACTGGATCGTCCACACTCCGTGCTCCTCAGCACTGATGATGAACGCAGCGAGCAAGGCGCGTCCCGCGCCACGGCCACGAGCGGCCTCGGCCACGTATACCGAGTGCTCGACCACGCCCGCATAGACCGCTCGTGCTGACACCGGGGACGCGGCAATCCACCCCAGCACCGTCCCGCCCTCGTCGAGGGCGACTAAACGACTGTGCGGCACCTTGCCGGCGTCGAACCCCTCCCAGGTTGGCGGCTCCGGCTCGAAAGTCGCATTGCCGGTCGCAATGCCCTCGGCGAAGATCCGGCGGACGTCCTCCCAATCGGCGGCTACCAAGGGGCGGACAGAGATCTCGCTCATGCAGCCATCTAACCGCTAGAAGTGATGTGCTTGACATGCGACTTTTGTCGGGCATATCCTGAACGCGCATTCGTTATGCCCGCCCGGACTTGTTCCGGGTTTTTTTGTGTCCGCATTCTGCGCAGCTCGGACTGCGTGCCGGCACCCGCCCTCGGGCGGCTCTCGACTCCCCTCGCGACGCGGGGGGGCAGACGGCATTCCGCCGTCGACGCTCAGTGGAGGTAGCGCCATGCTTACCAAGCTGCTTGAGAACCTGATGAGCAACGCCACGTGGGTGCTCGCGATCCTGGCGCTGATGCCACTGCTTTATGCAGTGGTGTTCGCGCGCAGCTCTCGCGGGTACCGTCGCGTGCGCGGACTGCTCAGGGCTCTGAGGAACCCGCGCCGCAAGTAGGCCGCGTTTCAAAAAAGCACACCCTCCGCTGAGGGGAGAGCTCTGTCTTCCAATAGGTCAGCTCTGACTGTATAGTCAGTGCATGCTGACCATAGCGGATCGCCTCGACGTAATGAACCGCCTCGGCCGGGCCATGGCCGACGGCACCAGGTCACGGATCCTGCTCAGCCTCCTCGAGAGGCCTGGATACCCGGCAGAGCTCGCCGAAGAACTCAACCTGACGCGAACCAACGTCTCGAACCACCTCTCCTGCCTGCGGGGGTGCGGCCTCGTCGTCGCCGAGCCCGAAGGCCGTCGGACGCGATATGAGATTGCCGACCCCCACCTCACCCAAGCGTTGGCCGGCCTCGTCAATGTGGTTCTGGCCGTCGATGAGGGCGCGCCATGCGCCGATGGAAACTGCGAGATACCGGGCTGCTGCTAGCCCACATAGACCTCCCGCAAATCGCGGGATGGAGAGGAGGCGATCATGGCCGAGTGTTGCGACACCAGCTGCTGCACCGCCGACTGCGCCGAAGGGTGCGTCTGCTGCTAAGCGGCCTCAAGGAGGAGCCCTCGCCGTGAAACGGCGGGGGCTCCTCTGCGTCAAGCGCGAGTGATCGCTAGACGACCTTGCCGGCACTCATCGGGCCGTGCCGAGGGCGCGCTCGCGATGAGCGGAGACGGCTTCTGCGACCTCGTCGAGGCGATCGGGCCAGAGGTCGGCGTAGGTGTTCAGGGTCATCGACGCGTCGGCGTGCCCGAGCATCCGCTGGACGACTTTCACATCGGCCCCGGCAGCGATGGCCATGCTCGCCGCCGTGTGACGGAGGGCCTTGGGGCTCAGCTGGCGTCCCTGAAGGCCGGCGCCCTGGACGGCCTTGCTCCACACGCGGTTGCGCCAGTTGTGGAGGTTCACGTAGTTGCCGCGGGCGGTATCGATGAGTGGTGCATCCTGCGAGCGACCCGTCGTGATGGTGCGCAGATGCTCCACCACGTGCGGTGCGATTGGCACGTCACGCCGCTCCCCATGCTTGGGCTCACCGAAGATGGGGGAGCCGTTGATGTCGACGGTGGCGGTGCGGCGGATCTTGATGCGCCGGGCGTCGAGGTCGACGTTGCCAACCTCGAGCGCGACGACCTCACCGATGCGGAGACCGGCGTAGGCCATGAGTTCCACGGCAACGGCGTCCGCGGGTCGACCGGTGACCTCCTGGGCGGACTCGACCAGCTTCTCGACCTCCTCGTAGTTGAGGAAGATCTTCTCGGCGGGACGGGTCTTCGGTAGCTCAACCGATCGCGCGGGGTTGGTCGAAAGCCAGCCCAGCTCGACTGCGTGAGCGAGGGACGCCTTGAATGGCACCCAGACCGCTGTAAGCCCGGACGGGGCCATGCCGTTGCTGCGCACCTTGCGGCCCTCCGCGTGCGGGGCCGTGCCGTCGAGCATCGCGGTTACCCACTCGTCGATCTCGGTCCGGTGGATCGTTGAGAGCGTGCGTCGGCCCCATGCGGGTAGGACCCAGATGTCCAGAGCATCGCGGTAGCGCAGCAGAGATGAACCGGTCGGCTTCTTCTTGCTCGAGAACCACGCGGCCGCGGCATCGGCGAACGTCTTCTTCGTGATCTCCTTCGGGCGGTAGCTTCCCTCGCGCAACTCGTGCGCGGTGCGGGTGCGGAACTCCTCAGCGTCCGCGAGCCGTTCGAAGTTCTTCGAGACGAGCTTCTTGGTCCCGTTGGGCTGCTCGGCATAGTGGGTCACCTGCCACCGCACGCCCGTGCCGTGGGCTGCCTTCTTGACGGTTTTCTTCCCCGTGGCGGGATCTACTCCGAGCCACCGGTCGACTATCCAAACTCTCATGCGGACTTCCCCTCCCGCTCCTCGCTGATGGGCAATGTCCATCCGCCAGCGTTCAGCATGGCCGCGAGCCGGTCGGCCTCTCGTCGCGCTTCCTCGATCCGTTGAGAAGCGGCCCTGGTGTACTCGCCCGCCCCTTCCGCTCGCTCGAGTTCTTCCATGACGGTCAAACGTCGAATCTCCGCCGTTGCCACAGACCACTCGCGGAGCGCCGCGAGTTCGAAGCGCATGGTGCGTCCGTCGAGCGTCGTTGGGCTGTGGGCGCCGTCCTCGAGACTGGCGAGCCAGGAGTCGAACTCGATCGCCGTCATCCCATCGAATGCCGGGCTGAGCCCCGGAAGGTCGAGAGGAGCATCCGGGCGGTTCATCGGAGCGAGGACGTAGCTCGGCGGGACCTGGAGGGCCATTGCGATGCTCAGCAGTTGGGCGACGTCGAGATTGGACTTTCGGCCGAGCTCGATGTTCTCGATGATCGAGACAGTCATGGTGCCGCCGATCGCGTCGGCAAGCTCCTTCGAGGTGCGCATTCCGCGCGCGCGGCGCAGCGCCTGGATCCTGCCGCCGATAGTGGTGGCCGTTCCGAAGTCCGTCATTTCAGCACCCTAGCGCGTTTCGGGTTGTCAAACCAGCGATTGACTCTTACCGTCACTATAACAACCAATGTGGCCCGATGGTCGCAATAACGACAGGAGATGTCATGGACGAGGATTTCATTCACGCTGGCGCCGTTGGGGAGATCACTGGCCTATCGGTCGGCGCTCTGGCGCAACTGCGGTACCGGGGGATCGGCCCGAAGTTCTACAAGCCCACCCCGCGCAAGGTGCTCTACAAGCGCTCGGAGGTCATCGCCTGGGTTGAAGCCTCCGCACGCGAACGCTCCACCTCGTTCGCGTGAGCCGACCGATGGGGTTGTTCGCCGCCAAGAACGCCGTGCTCGTCGCAGCCCAACTCGGGCTCGGCGGGCCGGCCGCCCGACTGCTGCTGCACATGGCGCTCGAGTGCTTCGACGAGGACCGCGACAACCAGCTCCAGCGCCGCTACTTCGCCGGACGGGAATCGTCCGCGATCGCCCTCGGCTACCTCGCTCCCGACAACGGAAGCGACGCCGCGATGTCCGCTGTCAAGCGTGCGATGCGCGAGCTCATCTCGACTGGCGCAGTGTCCCGGATCCGCTCGGGCGGACGCGGGCAGACCTCCGAGTACGAGCTGAACGTCGACTCCTCGAGGCCTCCGGTGATGCGTCCCTACGCCCGAGAACCGATCCCTTTCCCGGTTGGAGGAGGCAACTGGGTGAACCCCTCAGAGGGTCGCTGACCGACCACCTTAGGGGGTCGAAACGATGCACCTTTCGGGTCGCCCACCGGCCCCCTTAACAGGAAGAACAGAAATGACCAGAACTAGACCAGGACGCGCGACGCGCGCGCGAGGCATGTGCGGAGGTTGCAGAGTTTCGTTCTCACAGAGTTCGGAAGTCACGAAGATCGGAACCGTCGAGCGAGGCCGAAGCGGAGAAGGTCGGAACCTCCAGAGTTCGAGAGTTTATGTGTCTCCCGGCAGGACGTATGAAGGCCCGAAGTTCCAGATTCGTGTGCGACGAACTTGGGACGAGCGCGTCGCGGCTACTTCCCGTGAGTGTTCCCTGATCGGGAAGAGGCGCGGGAAACTTTTCGGCCCGTTTTCCCCTGTCCCGCCGCCACTTCCCGGCTGCGCCGGCTCCCCAACCTCCCACCCTCCACAAGTTACGTGCGGGAGGTTGGGAAGTGAAGAAGTGGCGGCGGGACAGGGGAAAACAAAGAAACAAGAACAAGAGACAGGGGACCGTTGATGATGCAGCTGACGAGACGAGACGAGCAGATGCTCGACTGGTTGAACGTCGTCAGGATGGCCGACATGGACGGCGTCAGATGGGCACTGGCAGCGCTGAAACACGGTCACGCCGACAACCCGGTCACGACCCGTCGGGCCAATCAGTGGGTGGCCAGGATGGCCGAGGCAGGACTCGTCGAACGTGTGCGGCCGATGTACCGCAATCGCCAGATCGTATGGCCCACCTATGCCGGTGCGGGAAGGACTCCACCGGCGCTATTCCGACAGACGATGCGTCATGAGCTGGCAGTAGCCGCCGTGTCCGCCCGGTATCTGGCGAAGGGCTACGAGTGGTCGCGGGATAGGCGTCCTGAGTCGCCTCGAGATCATCAGGGCGATGGGCTCGCCGCGCGCGGGGGCGTCGTGGAATTGGTCGAGGTTGAACTGACCACGAAGAAGCTCGCTAGGTATCGAGTGATCCACGGAATCCTCGGCCAGCGTCTGAACGGCGAGCTCGCGGCCGTCACCTACTGGTGTACGCCGGAGGTTGCGAGGGTGGTCGATCGTGAAGCAGATCGGTTCGTTTTCCGTGACCAGCGAAACCGACTGGTGACGCGCGGAGTTTTCGACAATCAGGGACGTTGGATCGAGGGGTCAGCGTTCGCTGTATAGTCATCGCATGCTGACCATTGCCTCGCGCGTCGATGTCATGAACCGGTTGGGCCGCGCCATGGCCGATCCCACCCGTTCCCGGATCCTGCTGAGCCTGCTCGAGCAGCCCGGGTACCCCGCGGAACTGTCGCGCGATCTGAGACTCACCCGGTCGAACGTGTCGAACCACCTCGCCTGCCTGCGCGGCTGCGGGATCGTCGTCGCAACACCCGAAGGACGCCAGACACGCTACGAGATCGCCGACGCGCACCTCACCCGCGCGCTGGGCGCGCTCGTCGACACGGTGCTCGCCGTCGACGACGGGTTCGAGTGCGCGGACGTCAACTGCGACGTGCCGCTGTGCTGCGGGGTCGACGCGTGAGCCGCGAGTGCTGCGGGCCCGAGGAGGAGTCGACCCGCCAGCCGCTTCTGCTGACGCCCCGCGAGCCGACGCCCCAGCCCGTTGAGGACGGCGCTCATCACGACGACCACCATGATGATGCTGACGACGATCACGACCACGGCGGGGCCGACGAGTTCGTGCCCTGGTGGCGCGACCGCCACCTGCTGATCCCCATCGCCGCGGGCCTGCTGCTCGCGGTCGGCTACATCCTCGAATGGACCGGAGTCGGGTTACCGGCGACGATCGTGCTCGCCCTGGCGCTTATCTCCGGCGCGCTCACGTTCGTGCCCGGTGCGATCAAGCGACTGCTGCGCGGACGTCTGGGTGTGGGTCTGCTTATGACGATCGCCGCGGTCGGCGCCGTCGCCCTCGGGCACGTGGGAGAGGCCGCCGCACTGGCGTTCCTGTTCTCGATCGCCGAGGCCCTTGAGGACCGCGCCATGGACAAGGCCAAGACCGGCTTGCGCGCACTGCTGTCGCTCATCCCCGACACGGCCACCATCTCCCGCCTCGGCGGCAACGTCGAGATCCCGGCGAGCGAGCTGCGCGTGCTTGACATCCTCGTCGTGCGCCCGGGCGACCGGGTCGCCACCGACGGAATCGTCGTCAGCGGACGCAGCAGCATCGACACCTCCGCCATAACCGGAGAGTCCATCCCCGTCGAGCTCGGACCCGGTGACCGCGTGCCGGCAGGTTCCATCAACGGCAGCGGGGCACTGCAGCTCGAGGCCACCGCCGACGGCCGCGACAACTCCCTGACCAAGATCGTCGAACTCGTCGAACAAGCCAACGCCCGCAAGGGGGAGCGTGCGCGACTCGCCGACCGTATCGCCAAACCCCTCGTACCCGCCGTGCTGATCCTCGCCGCCCTCGTCGTGATCTTCGGCTTCATCATCGGCGAGCCGCTGCTGTGGACCGAGCGCGCACTCGTCGTTCTCGTCGCCGCGTCCCCTTGCGCGCTGGCGATCGCCGTGCCGGTCACCGTCATCTCCGCGATCGGCTCCGCCAGCAAGTTCGGTGTCATCATCAAGTCCGGTGAGGCGTTCGAGCAGCTCGGCACGATCACGCAGGTCGCCTTCGACAAGACCGGCACCCTCACCCAGGGCAAGCCTGTCGTCGTAGTCACCCGCGCCGCCGACGGCACCGACGAGACGACGGTGCGCGACATCGCCGCGGGCCTCGAAGCACACAGCACCCACCCGCTCGGCGCCGCGATCATCGCGGCCAGCCACAACCCCGCCACCGTCGCCGACGTCCAGGAGCAACCGGGCCACGGCATCACCGGCGTCGTCAACGGGCAGCCTGCCCGCGTCGGAAGCCCACGCTGGATCCTCGCCGGCCGCCTCGCAGCCGATGCCGAAGCGCTCGAGGAGCAGGGGATGACCGTCGTCGTCGTCGAGGTCGCCGGATCCGACATCGGCATCCTTGGCATCCGCGACGAGCTCAAACCCGAAGCGGTAGAGACCGTCCGGCAACTGACCGCGACGGGCATAGCGACCATCATGCTCACCGGCGACAACGACCGCACCGCGCGCGCCATCGCCGCCCAGGTCGGCATCAGCGACGTGCGGGCCCAGCTGCTGCCTGCCGACAAGGCGGCCGCGATCGAGGAGTTCGCCCGCACCCGCCCTACGGCCATGGTCGGCGACGGCATCAACGACGCACCCGCCCTCGCCGCGGCGAACGTCGGCATCGCGATGGGCGTCACAGGATCGGACGCCGCCATCGAGTCCGCCTCCGTCGCCTTCACTGGCAACGACCTACGCCTACTGCCCGCAGCCCTCCTCCACGCCCGACGAGGCCGGCTGATCATGACCGGCAACATCGCGCTCTCGCTGGGCATCATCGTCGTGCTGTTCCCGCTCGCCCTGCTCGGCGTGCTGGGCCTGGCTGGTGTCGTGCTCGTCCACGAGATCGCCGAAGTCATCGTCATCCTCAACGGAGTCAGAGCTTCACGCAGACCGGCAATGAGATCGAGGGTGCATCAGGGGTCGCCCAACTTGGCCGGGTAGCGTCGCGGTATGGATCCCGTCGCACGTCCCAGCCCGCTCGCCCGCCCGGCCCGCGCCATTGGAGGCGCCCTCATCGCGGCAGCGCTGACTGCGTCGCTCGTCGGGTGCTCCGCTCTCGGGGACGTCGTGGGACAGCAGGTGGGCAGTGCTGCGTGCACCGTGGGCTCCGGTGTGATCAAGCAGACCGCATCCGATGTCGCCACAGCCGCGGCCGACGTCAAGGTGAATCCTGCGGCAGCGCTGGCCTCACTTCAAGCTACTGAAGCGGCGCTCGCGGTAGCGGCCGTGAGCTTCACGGAAGAGCCGGCCGCCTCTGCCATCGTTTCGGCGCAGGCCGCCCTCGTCGAACTGACCACGATCGCCACCGATGCCTCAAACGGAGTCGCAATCGATGAGCAGGCGTTGGCTGCAGCGGCCGAGAACGTCGCCAAGCAGCTGTCCGGAGTCTGCTGACCTAAGGCAGCCACGCCTGCGGATCGACCCGACTGCCATCCACATAGACCTCGAAGTGCAGGTGGTAGAAGGTCACATAGCCAGTGTCGCCAGTCGACCCGATGACCTCGCCCGCGCTGACAGTCTGGCCTTCCACCACGGTCGGGGAGCCGGAGATCATGTGCGCGTAGAGCGTGGAGACCCCATCTCCATGGTCGATCTTCACGTACTGACCCCACCCGCTGTCGTCCTGGACCACCGCGGTGACGACGCCCGCTGAGGCGGCTACGATGGGGGAGCCGTAAGCGCCCATGATGTCGATCCCGTTGTGGAACTCTCCTCCGTCGCGCCACCCATAACGGTCGTTCACCGGGGCATCCGACGGCCACACCTCGAGGCGGCCGCCGCCGGCTATCGTCGCGCTCTGCGTGGGCGGGATGATCTCCACACCGAACGAATCGCGTGCGACGGGTGCAGGCGGGTTGGCCGAGACGAACATGCTCTGGGGCTCTGGAGGCAAGGGCTCGAACTCGGCGGGGGTGGTCGCTCCAGCCTGCTGGCTGGGTTCAGCAATGGCGACAGCGGGGACGCTGAGGCCGAGCATGAGCGCGCCGAGGGCGCAGAAAGTTACAGGCCGAATCAAGGAATCTCTTTCGTGACAGGGTCAGCTGAGGGCACAGCCTCGCCACTCAGATGCGCTTCATTCGTCGCTTCGAGCGTGGCGCTGACCACTCGCCCTCCGTTGGTCGCGTGGGTTCGGGTTCGATCGCGCCCCAAGCTAAGCAGCGTTCCTGAACAGAAACCGAGAGTGGTCGGCTGCCCGAAACTCTCAATGGCCTCTCAGGCATCGCGTGAGTGCGGCTGCTACTGTCGGGCTGTCCCGAGGTAAACAGGAGGTGTGCGGTGCCCGCGTGGAAGCGCATCCTCCTTGCCGCAATCGGGATCCCGGCCCTGGTTTTCGGCCTCTTCGCAATGCATGCACTGACCTCCGACTCGACGACACAGACCGACTCACACGTCGTTGCGCAGGTGCTGGCCGACCCCTCCACGGGCGCCGCGACCGACTCGTCCACAGCAGCGATCGCCTGTGACGAGGTGTGCGCGACCGCCCACGACCTCCTCACTGCGAGCTGCGTGCTCGGGTTGTTCCTCGCTTTGATGCTTCTGCTGCCCGCCGCGATTCCGAGCTGGGGCGAAGCTGCGCGTCGGCTTGCGCAAACCGGCACGCGTGCCCGCGGCCTAATTCCTACCCCAACCGCCTCCCTCGAACTTCTCTCGATTAGCCGAATCTGATCTGACGTCGCGCCGGTCCGCTCACGCGGACCTTCAGCACGTCCGGATTCCATTGACCGAGCGAACAGGCAGGTACCCTCCTTGCGTAGTCCTACGCAGATCGCACATGCGCGCCCCGATGACCACTTCGACAACGAGCCCCGCGACGTCCAGAACCCCGCGCTGACGCCCATCGAGTGGATGCGCTGGGCGTGGCGCCTGCTCACCAGCATGCGGACAGCGCTGTTGCTTCTACTGCTGATGGCCATCGCGGCCGTGCCAGGTTCCCTCGTGCCTCAGCGCACCTCCGACCCCAACGGCGTGGCGTTGCTGTACCGCGATGACGCCGCGCGGGCACAAATGCTGGAGTTCTTCCAGCTCTTCAACGTCTACACGTCAGTGTGGTTCTCGGCGATCTACCTGCTTCTCTTCGTCTCGCTCATCGGCTGTGTGATCCCTCGAGCTCGGCACCACTGGACGGCGCTGCGACAGATCCCGCCGCGCACGCCCGCCCGCCTCAGTCGACTTCCCGCCCACGTGACCACCACCCTCTCCGACGAGAACGGCAACGAGCTAGCGCGACGTGCCGGCATGCTTCTGCGCTCGAAGGGGTACCGGATCGCCTTTTACGGCACAGACACCGAGAGCCCCTCAGTCGCTGCCGAGCGGGGGTACGCACGTGAGAGCGGCAACCTGCTCTTCCACGTGTCGCTCGTCGGCATCCTGGTCGCGGTCGCCGTCGCTGGCGGATTCCGCTACACCGGCCAGCGCGTCATCGTCGAAGGCGAAACCTTCACCAACGCCCGTGGCGCATTCGACTCCTTCACTCCGGGGCCCTTCTTCCTCGATTCGAACCTCCCCCCGTTCTCCGTCAGTCTCGACGCTTTCGAAGTGACCTACGTCGAGGACGATCCCGGCGCTCTCGGCTTCATCACCGACTACACCGCGCGAGTCACGACCAAGAGCCTCGGTTCCGATCCAGCATCCAGCACCGTGAAGGTCAACGAGCCGCTCACGATCGACGGCATCGACATCTATCTGTTAGGGAACGGATACGCGCCCTCGATCATCATCCGCGACCTCGCCGGACGGGTCGTGCTCGACGAGACCATCGCCTTCCTCCCTCAGGACGGCAACCTGACCAGTCTCGGCGTCGTGAAGGTACCGGACGGCCTCGCCGAGCAGGTCGGGATCATCGGATTCTTCTACCCCACCCAATCAACCCTTGACTCAGGCGCGTACGCATCGGTCTACCCCGACCTGGTCAACCCCGTCATGACCCTCAACGTCTTCACCGGCGACCTCGGCATCGACGACGGAACCCCGAGGTCCGTCTACTCGCTCGACACCTCTAGCATGCGCCAGCTCACGGGCGGAACGAGCGGCGCCGACTCGCTTGAGCTTCGCCCGGGAGATGAGGTCGACCTCCCGAACGGGCTCGGCACGATCGAGTTCGCGTCGGTGAGCCGTTTCGCCTCCTTCGACATGGCGTTCGACCCGACGAAATTCCCCGTGCTGGTCTTCACGCTGCTCGGGCTGATCGGCCTGGGCCTGGGGCTGTTCGTGCCTCGACGACGCGTGTGGTTCCAGTTCACCCGTTCCGAGGGCGGCACGAGCATGGAGGGTGGCGCGCTCGCTCGAGGCGATGATCCCCGCCTGGACGACGCGCTGCGCGATCTCAGTCGAGCGATTGCGGGGAGCCCGCGATGAATCAGGACAACTGGTGGCTTAACGCCTTCTGGTCGCTAGCGCCGACGGTGTCGGTAGGACTGATCTTCTGGTTCGTCGTGCGCGCGATCATCAACGCGGATCGCAACGAGCGGAAGATGCATGCCAAAGTCGACGCAGAGGAGCGGGCGAAGCTGGCGCGACAGGAGTCGGAGTCATGACCCACGCCTCCCTACCCAAACGGCGAGACGCTCGACTCTCCGAGCAAGCGCTGCGACGTAGTCTCCGAGCGCGGCGATCGAAAGCTGACGCAGCAGCGGCCGCACCCGAGCCCGCGAAGCCTGCTGCCAAACAGCGGATCCGGGTGTTCGGCGCCATGAGTGTCGCGGCCGCACTCTTCGCTATTGCGGGGCTACCGGCTTACGGCGCCGGAACCTCCCCAAACCCAGCAGTATCGCCAGTGGGCGAAGTCCAGACCCTCAAGGTCAACGCCGACATCACCGTCGCCGCGCCCACCCGCGATCCCTTCCGCGCCACGAGCCCCGAGCAGCTCGCCGAACTCGCGCTCCAGCAGACCTACCTGGCCTCGGGCGCGCAATCCCTCGGCGACGATTACCCCTGGCCGTACGAGGCGACCGACGATGAAGGCGGCCCGCTCTCGCCCCTCAACTACTACTACCGCGAATGCGTCGACTTCGTCGCATGGCGACTGAACCGCGACGCCGGATTCCCCGTCGCGCCTTTCAAATGGAAATGGGCGGACCTGACGCCGAACGGCGGCGACGGAAGTCAGTGGCTGTTCGCCTGGCGCTCGAACGGCTGGCCTGTCAGCGACACCCCGATACCCGGATCGGTCGCCTACACCGGAGGCAACCACGTCGCCTACGTGAAGCAAGTCCTCGACGGCGGCTTCGTCGTACTCGAGGAATACAACTGGGTGCCGCACGTCTACAGCCAACGCACGGTGCCCATCTCGACCGTCGTTGCCTTCCTCTACCCACCACCCGCCTAGACCCAACAAAAAGGAGAGACCATGAAATGCCCCATCGACGACAGCCAGCTCGTCATGACAGAACGTTCCGGTATCGAGATCGACTACTGCCCTCAATGCCGAGGAGTCTGGCTCGACCGCGGCGAGCTCGACAAAATCCTCGAGCGTTCAGCGGGTAGCACCGTCCCGCAATCCCAGCAGCAGCAGGGTCCGCTCGGCGGCCTGCTCAACCGCGGCGGTCACCATGGCGGCGGCCACGGCACCGACCAGTACGGGCGTCGACGCAAGAAGGAGAGCTGGCTCAGTGAGCTCTTCGATTAAATCTATGTACACTTGTTCATATGAACACATATAGCGTCGCGGCGAGGTCATAATGGGCGAAGGACATTCGCACCCCACCGCGGCAAGTGCGGGGGGTCGGCACCGCCGACCCCTCGTGATCGCCTTCGCTCTGACGGCGACATACATGGTGGTCGAGTTCGTGGTCGGATTCTCGATTAACTCCCTCGCCCTCATCTCCGATGCCGCCCACATGGGCACGGACGTGCTCGGGCTGGGAATGGCATTGGCAGCGATCACGCTCGCCAACCGGCCCAAGACGAGCCAACGCACCTACGGCCTCTACCGGCTCGAGGTTCTCGCCGCCCTCGCCAACGGCATCCTGCTCTTCGGCGTCGCCGGCTACGTCATCTACGAAGCGATCCAGCGATTCAACGAGCCGCCCGAGATCCCCGGCCTGCCACTACTCCTGACGGCGAGCATCGGTCTGGTGATCAACCTGATCAGCTTCCGACTGCTCATGGCCGGGTCGAAGGAGAGCCTCAACGTCAAGGGCGCCTACCTCGAAGTCCTGGGCGACCTGCTCGGCTCCGTCGGCGTGATTGTCGCCGCCATCATCTTGTTCACCACAGGGTGGTCGTATGCCGATCCGATCATCGGAGTGGGCATCGGACTGTTCATCTTGCCGAGGACGTTCAAGTTGACTCGGCAGGCGGTGCGCATCCTCCTCGAGGTGGCGCCTCCCGAGATCGACATGGATGCCGTGCGCGCCGACGTGCTCTCCGTCGCGGGAGTCGAGCAGATCCACGACCTGCACGTATGGACGATCACCTCCGGCATGGAGAGCGCGAGCGGCCACATCGTCCTGAAGGACCGTGCCGACTACGGGACCGTCCTCGACCAGGTGCTCGCGGTGCTCCGCGACAAGCACCACATCGAACACGCCACGATCCAATGCGAGCCCCGTGCCTTCAACGAAACACCTCACGCCATCTAGGCGGTTACCTTATGACCATGAGCGAACGCAGGACTTCCGAAGACAACCACGTCCACCGGATGGTCAACGCGGCCCAAGTGGAGAAGGCGAAGGCTGCCATGCCTGCTGACCACGAGATCCATGACCTGGCCGATGTCTTCCACCTGCTCGGCGACCCGAACAGGGTCAAGATCCTGATCGCCCTGTCGGGCGGTCGGATGGCCGTCAGGGATATCGCCGCCGTCGTCGAGCTCAGTGAGTCGGCCGTCTCCCACGCTCTGCGCCTGCTGCGCGCCCACCGAGTAGTGACCGTCGAGCGAGAGGGACGGGTTGCCTACTACGGCCTCGCCGACCTTCACGTGCAGGAACTACTGCGACTCGCGTTGGAGCACATCGGCCACTCGATACTCATCCACCCGGCAGACCAGCTCCAGACAGCGGCTGAGCCCGCTGACGACTGCGAGCGACCCCACGATTCGACTTCCCGAGAGGAACAACCTTGACCTCCACCCGCCGTCGCGCTCTTGCGCGCACTGCCGTTCTGACCTTCGCACTTGCCGGTATCCTCACCGTCACCACGGCCACGGCGGCCAACGCCCACGACGGGCTCGTCGAGAGCAGCCCTGCTGCCGACTCCACCGTGAGCACGGAAGTGACCAGCATCGACCTCGAGTTCAGCGAGGACTTCCTCGACCTGGGCACCGCGACGAGCGCCTTCGCGATCCAGGTCGAAGGCCCCGACGGTAAGTTCTACAACTCCGGGTGCGTGAGCCTCGACGGTGCACGCATCACCACAGCTGCCGCCCTCGGCGAATCCGGCGAGTACACCGTCGTGTGGCAAGTCGTCTCGTCCGATGGTCATCCCACCTCGGACTCCTTCGCCTTCACCTATGACAAGCCGCAAGACGTCACTGCCGCGACGGGCGTTGCCAACGGGGTCACCTGCGAGAGCGCAACACCGGCCGTCACTCCGGATGCCGAGACCAAGGGCGATGAGACAGCCGTCACGCTCATCGTCAGCGGCATCATCGCGGTCCTGATCGTCGTCGGAATCGTCGTGTTCCTCCTGGTGCGTCGCAGCAAACGAACCGCAACCACGACCGAGAATTAGACCATGAACGCGCCCGTCGAGAACGGCGGCGGCCCACGAGCCGCCGCCCTCGTCGGTGCGCGTCAAATTCTTGCGCTGCTAGTGGTGGCGATTATCGCGGTCCTCGCATTCATGGCCGTCCACCACACCGACGACATCGCGGACGCCTCGGGCACACCGGTCACCATCGAGATCGCCCACGTCACCACGCCGACCGGGATCGAGTCCCTCGACTCGAGCACCCAGCCCGACTTCATCCTGCTGACCGGATGCGCCATCCTCGTCCTCTGCGGAGCCCTCGCCCTGGTCGTCCTCCTGGCTGCCCGATCAGCGCTCAGGACTCAACCGGGACTCCACGAATTCATCGCTTGGCTCAGGCCGTCCTTCTTCCTGTCGGTTGCGGCACCGCGACCCAGCCTGACCACTCTCTCCATCAGCCGGACCTAGAGCTCCTCTGCGTGGCCGCGCGCCACGACGAGCCCTGACCCGTCCGACCCTGGCGGCGTGCTTCTTGCGCGCCGCAACGCTGGAGAGAGCATTCATGAACACCAACACCAAGATCGCCATCGCGTTCGCGAGCATCCTCGCGACCGGAGTCATTGCCTTCGCCGCAATCGCTGCCGTGCAAAACGCGAACCGCCCCACACCTACCATCGACGACGCGACCGGAGTCGCCGCAACCGTCGAGGAGAACAGCCACCGGCTCGACGACGTTCCCGACGCGCCAGTGACGGTTGTCGAGTTCCTCGACTTCGAGTGCGAGGCCTGCGGGGCCTTCTACCCGTTCGTCGAGGAACTCCGCGTGAAGTACGACGGCCAGATCAACTACGTCATCCGCTACTTCCCGATCCCGTCCCACAACAACTCGACTACTGCTGCGCTGGCGGTAGAGGCCGCTGCCCAGCAGGGGAAGCTCGAGCAGATGTACAACCGAATGTTTGAGACTCAGGCGCAATGGGGCGAGAGCGGCGAGTCGAAGGCCGACCTATTCCGCACCTACGCCCAGGAAATCGGGCTCGACATGTCTCAGTACGACAACGCCATCGCCGATCCGAAGACCGCCGAGCGGGTCGCTTTTGACTTCGAGGCGGGACGATCGCTCGGGGTGAACGGAACGCCCACATTCTTCGTGAACGACAAGAAGCTCGAACTGCAGTCTCTTGAGGACCTCGAGGCTGCCATCGTCAGCGAACTGCCAAAGTGAAGATCCTCCGCACAGGTGTCGCCGGGCTCGCTGGCTTCCTCACCGCATCCCTCATCGCCGCCTGCACCTCAGTCGGCCAAGGGAACAACAACTACGTCTCCGGCGACGGCACGGTCACCGAGTACGGAATCGAGGGCAGGGGAGACCCCTTGGAATTCACGGGCGTCACCGATCGCGGCACCACCGTGTCGTCCGCCGACTATCGCGGCGAAGTCCTCGTCGTGAACTTCTGGTACGCGGCCTGCCCGCCCTGCCGGCTGGAGGCCCCCGACCTCCAAGCACTGAGCGAGGAGTTCGCGGGCGACGGCGTCACGTTCCTCGGAGTGAACATCCGAGACGGTGCCGAGACATCCCTGTCGTTCGCGGAGACGTTCGGCGTCACCTACCCGTCGATCATCGACCGCGACGGACAGGTGACGCTGGCCTTCTCTGGCCTCGCATCCCCGACCGCCGTACCCACGACCGTCGTCATCGACCGTGACGGAAGGGCATCCGCACGCATCGTCGGGCTGCTGGAACCCAGCACACTGCGAGCGCTCATCCACACCGCTCTGGACGAGGACTGAGATGAATCCTCTGGGAGAATTCTTCGCGACCTCAGCCCTATCAGGGGCGCTGATCATCGCCATACCCCTCGCCGTAGTTGCCGGAGCGGTCTCGTTCCTCTCACCCTGCATCCTGCCCCTCGCCCCCGGATTGATCGGCTACACCACTGGCCTGACGAGTGCCGGGCCGGCCCCCCGCGCACGACGCAGAATCGCGTTGGGGGTCTCCCTCTTCATCCTCGGCTTCTCGGCAGTATTCGTCGCCTACGGCGCACTGTTCGGTGCGTTGGGTGCCTGGCTGGTGCAATGGCAGGAGCCGCTCACCCGTGTGCTCGGAGGCGTCGTGGTCGTACTCGGCCTCGTCATGATCGGCGCGATCCCCATCCTGCAGCGCACAATCAAGCCAGCATGGAAGCCGCGCATCGGGATCGCCGGCGCACCTCTCCTCGGCATCGTCTTCGGACTCGGGTGGACCCCCTGCATCGGTCCCACCCTCAGTGCGGTCGTCGCGCTGAGCATGTCGGAGGCGTCCGCCGTTCGGGGCGCCCTGCTCGGCCTCGCCTATTGCGTGGGACTCGGCGTGCCACTGCTCGGCCTAGCGATCGGCCTGCAATCGGCCACGGGCGCGATCGCCAGACTCCGCAAGCACATCAGGCTCATCAACGTGTTGGGAGCACTGATGCTCATCGTCGTCGGCGTGCTCATGATCAGCGGCATCTGGGGACAAGCCATCCGCAGTCTTCAAGGCCTCATCGGATCATTCCAGGTGATCGTATGACCCAGCCCTCCGCTGAAACCGGCCGGCGAATCGCCATCGTCGGCCTCCTGCTCGCGCTGGTCGTGCCTCCGGCCGGTGCGGTCCTCTCGTCCGCCGTGCTGATCCGCGCACGGCGGACGGGAAGGAACGACCCCGCAGCCCTAGCCGGGATCATCATCGGGACCATCGGCACCCTCGTGTTCGTCGCGGCGACCTGGTACGTGCTGCAGGTCCTCGGCGGTCAGGTCGGCGCCTGCGCGGAACTGGGCCCGGGAACCCACCAACAGGGCCTTTTCACCTACCAGTGCGGAGGAACCTGATGCGCGCCGACGACCTGATCTGGACTCCGGAGGCACCGCCCTCTTTCGTCGAGTTCATCTCCCTCAACCTGCAACCGGTGCCGTTGCTGCCGGCGGTCGGCATCCTTATGGGTGCCCTCTACCTCGTCGGAGCGATCCGGCTCTGGCAAGCCGGACGTCGTTGGCCCGTGTGGCGCACCGTGCTCTTCCTGCTGGGCTGTCTGACGATCATCGCGATCACCGGCCTCGGAGTCGAGGGCTACGGGTTCGAGATGTTCTCCGTCTTCATGTTCCAACAGCTGACCCTCATGATGACTGTCCCGCCCCTTCTCGTGCTCGGCTCGCCGGGCACCCTGTTCCTGCGGACGGTGCCCCACCGCAGCTGGGGAGGATGGCTTCACAGAACGTCGATCCGATTCCTCAGATCGCGAGTCGCCCGATTCCTCATCCACCCCGGTTTCACACTTCCCCTGTTCCTCATCAGCTTCTACGGCCTCTACTTCGGAGGGCTCGCTGACGCACTCCTGCCCACGTTGGCAGGGCACCTCTTCCTCGAGATCGCCTTCCTCGCCGCGGGCATCCTCTTCACCATCCCGATCCTGAGCGCCGATCCGCTACCCCGACGCCAGACCCACGCCGGCCGACTCATGGACCTCTTCGGCGAGATGGCCCTGCACGCCTTCTTCGGCGTCATCATCATGATGGCGCCACGACCGATCGTGACCGAGTTCACGACACCGCCCACCTCGTGGGGCCTCGACCTCATCGTCGACCAGCAGATCGCCGGCGCCCTCTCCTGGTCGTACGGCGAGCTGCCCACCGTCATCATCCTGCTGTTCATGCTGCCCCGATGGTTCCGCGACGACACCCGCAAGGCCCGAGCCGCCGACCGGCACGCCGACCTCTACGGCAACCCCGAGCTGGACGCCTACAACGAGTACCTCGCGCGCCTTCGCCGCCGCGACGAGCATCTCGGTCTCACTACCCCTAAAGAAGAGGAGAAGCCCTGATGTGGCTCTATCCCATCGTCATGATCGCGGTGCTCGTCGGCATCGGCATCTGGGCGTACATCATCTTCCGCAGTCACGACCGGAGGTTCGACTGATGGTACGGCGCCTGCTCGCGACTCTCGGCGTTGCTCTCCTTCTCGGCAGCACGCTGCTGGGCAGCCCGGTCGCCGCCAACGCCGACGACTACCCGACCTGGGACGACGTTGCCGCCGTCCGCGGCGACGAAGCTGCCACGCAGCAGAAGATCGCCCAGCTGGAGAGCCTGATCGGCGGACTGCAGGCCAACGCAACGAAGACCCAAGCAGAGTCGGACGCTAAAGCGGCCATCTGGGTCGAAGCGGACACCAAGTACCAAGAGGCGTACAGCCGGACCCAGACGCTCCTCGCCCAGGCGCAAGAAGCAGACGCGATCGCCGAGGAATCCGCGCGTCGCGCCGGGCAGATCGCCGCCCAGATGAGCCGCACCGGCGGGGGCAACGTCGCCGCGATGCTCTTCGCCGACTCCGCCAACGCCGACTCGCTGCTCTACGGGTTGGGGATGTGGGAGCGCATCGGCGCCCAGTCCAGCCTGATCTCCGAGAGGGCGATCCTCGATCGCAACACCGCGCAGGCCCTTACCGATCAGGCAACGCGGGCACAAGAGGAACTCGAAACACTCAAGCTCGCAGCGGAGAAGGCCTTCCTCGAAGCGCAAGCCGCCGCCGCGGCCGCGCAGACCGCGCTCGACGAGCAACTCACCAAACAAGCTGTGCTGCAGCAGCAGCTGGCCGTGCTCAAGGAACGTCGGGCAGCGACCGAGGCCGATTACCTGGCCGGGGTCGAAGCACGCATCGGCGCCGGCGTCAGTCTCGACGCCGGGGAGATCAGCCTCGCGGGCTGGGCGAGACCGGCCTCCGGATACATCACCTCGGTCTACGGATGGAGCGCGCAGTACGGCACGAGCTTCCACAAGGGAACCGACATCGGGGCAGGATGCGGCCAGAACATCTACGCCGGCTCCGGCGGGACCGTCGTCTACGCGGCAGGCGGATGGAACGGCGGCTACGGCAACTACATCATCATCGAGCACTCGAGCGGACTGAGAACCGCGTACGCGCACATCCAGGACGGCGGCATCCTCGTCACCGCCGGACAGCAGGTCGTCGTGGGCCAGAACATCGCCCGCGCTGGCACGACCGGAAACTCGACCGGATGCCACCTGCACTACGAGGTGCGCGTCGACGGGGTGGCGATCGACTCAGTCCCGTTCATGGCCGACCGCGGAATCCGGATCGGATGAACCGCCGCGTACTCGTCAGCATCGCCGCGCTGCCGGCGCTCGCGTTCCTGTCCCTCCTCATCGCCCTCGCGTTCGGCGGGGGAGCAGAGCCGCAGCTGATCCTCGATCCCGGTCCCGCGGCGCGCTACGGGCTCCCTGCCGCCAAGATGCTCGTCAACATCGCCAGCGCCGTGACCATCGGCTCGCTCATCCTCGCTCTCCTCGTGCTGCCCGCTCGATCGCCGGCCTACGGGCGAGCGGTCGACGTGGCCGCGGTCGGGTCGACGATATGGGCTCTGGCCGCGGGCGCCACTGGATTCTTCTCCTTCATGGTCGCCTTCAACCAGACCTTCACACTCGACGCGAGCTTCGGCTCGGCGCTGAGCATGTACCTCACCGGCACAGAGCTGGGGCAAGCATGGCTCGCCGCCACCCTGATCGCAGCGGGTCTCTCGGTGCTCTGCTTCGCCATCCGCAACCAGACGGCACTTGTCCTTGTGCTCATCCTCGCGGTCGCCGGACTCATACCCATGTCCACTCAGGGCCACCAGGGCGGCACGGCGGACCACGACCCCGCCTCGATGGCGATCTTCATCCACGTCCTCGCGGCGTGCATCTGGCTCGGCGGGCTCGTCGCCATCTTCGCCATCAAACCCACCCTCACCAGCACCGAGATCGTCACCGTGCTGCGGCGATACTCAACGATCGCGCTGCTGTGCTTCGTCGCGGTGGCGACCTCCGGATACCTCAGCGCCCAGATCCGCGTGGAGGACCTCGCGAACATCGGGTCTGCCTACGGCGTCCTGGTCGTCGTCAAAGTCGCCGCGTTGATCGGGCTCGGGATCATCGGAGCGTACTGGCGACGAGCTGCGATCGCCAGGGCAGGAGAAAACGGACCTTGGTTCTGGGCGATCGCCGCGGGAGAGCTGGCGTTCATGGGCCTGGCCTCGGGCGTCGCCGCAGCCCTCGCCCGAACCTCCACGCCCGTGGTGCCGGAGATCCCCGCTCGGCCCACGCCCTCCGAGCTATTGACCGGCAACCTGCTACCCCCGATACCCAGCTTCACGAATTACATCGCCCTCTGGAACTTCGACCTGCTGTGGATCCTGATCTGCGGTTTCGCCCTGTTCTTCTACCTCGCGGGAGTGAACCGGCTCAAACGCCGTGGAGATGCTTGGCCCGTTCATCGCACCGTCCTGTGGATCGCAGGCATCGCCGCCCTCTTCTACGTCACCAACGGGGGAGTGAACCTCTACGGTAAGTTCCTCTTCTCCTCCCACATGCTCGGACACATGGCCCTCGGGATGCTCGTGCCGTTGCTGCTCGTTCCAGCGGCACCAATCACCCTCGCGCTGCGCACGATCGAACGACGCACCGACAGCAGTCGAGGACCGCGCGAATGGATCATGCTCGTCGTGCACTCACGCGTGTTCGGGTTTTTCACGAGGCCAGTGGTCGCAGCTGTTCTATTCGCCGGATCGCTCTGGGTGTTCTACTACACACCCCTATTCCAGTGGGCGGTCTCGAACCACGTCGGCCACCAGTGGATGGTCGCCCACTTCCTGCTCACCGGATACCTCTTCGTCCAATCGGTCATCGGGATCGACCCCTCTCCCGTCCGCGCCCCCTACCCGGTACGACTGCTCATCCTCCTGGCGACCATGGCATTCCACGCCTTCTTCGGGCTGGCGCTGCTCAGCCGCACGACGCTGCTGCTGCCGGACTGGTACGGCGCCATGGGGTGGGAGTCAGTCGACCCGCTCGCCGACCAGCAGGTCGCCGGAGGTATCGCGTGGAGCATCGGCGAGATACCCACCGTCATCCTCGCCATCGCCGTCGTCTACCTGTGGTCACGCAGCGACACCCGCGAATCGAAACGGTACGACCGTCAAGCCGACCGAGATCAGGACGCCGAGCTCGAGGAGTACAACCGAATGCTGTCCGCTCGCGCGGCCGCCCAAGTCATCGGAAGAAATGGCGCGATCAGTGCGCCAGAGAAGGAGAAGTCGTGACCCTGAACACCCGCCGCGTGGCGTCGCGAGTAGTCGCCGTAGCTGTAGTTGCGCTCATCGCCGACCAGTTCACCAAGCAATGGGCGCTCGCCAACCTCGCCCACGGAGAAGTTATCCCGCTGTTGTCGACGTTTCAGCTACGGCTGGCATTCAACCCCGGCGCAGCCTTCGGCATGGGAGCTGAAGCAGGGCCGATCATGGCCTGGGCGATCCTTCTCATCCTCACCGGCCTGACTGCCTGGATCGCCGTGCGTGTGAGCCGCGGCCTCGACCCACGCGAAACGTACCTCCTCGCACTCGTCGCAGGCGGCGGCTGGGGCAACATGGTCGACCGCATCCTCCGGTCCACCGACCTGCCGCTGTCGGGCAGCGTTGTCGACTTCCTCGCCTGGGACAACTTCGCCATCTTCAACATCGGCGACGTCTTCGCCGTCGGTGGAATCATCGCCTGGGCGCTCTACCGTTTGACGCGGCTGCCGCGGTTGCAGCCAGCGAAGAGCCAAGGGTGAAGGTGAAGACGCCCTCTTTGCAGACGATCGCCGGAGTGCAACGATGGCTGCTTACGGAGCCGACGTTGCGGGAGATGAAGGCCCACTTCCCCGATGAATGGCACCAATGTCGCATCCAGATGCTCCGCGCGAGCGAACGCGGTGAGATTCGAGCGCTCATCGCCGAGCTCGGCACCCGCCGCTCGTCGCTGCGCGACCATCAAGCCTCAGAGCAACAACGGATCAGCGATCTGGTGCGCACCCAGCTCATTCTGAGGACGCTCCGATCCGTCGGCCTCAGCGCCGAGGCCGGCGTGGCCGAAGGCACCATACGACTGCCGAAGATGAGCGGATGGCTGATGCAGAAGCTCTTCTTCTCTGCCGGGCTCGTCCGGAAGCCCGTCTCGATGAGGAAGTACCGGATGATCTGGCCGCTGCTCCGTGGACGCGAGCGTCTCATGCCGCTCGTTCGAGCCGAAGGCATCTACTGCTTCTACTCGAAGGAGTTCATCGCCGAGGTGACGAAGCTCGCCGCAGGCCGACCCGTGCTCGAGATAGCGGCGGGGGACGGCACCCTCACACGATTCCTCCGCGACGCCGGAGTCGACTGTATCGCCACCGACGACCACAGCTGGTCCCGCGAGATCACCTACGGCTCGTCGGTCGAGAAGCTCGATGCCCGGCAGGCGCTGAGGAAGTACAAGCCCGAAGTGGTGATCTGCTCGTGGCCGCCGCCGGGTAACTCGTTCGAACGGGACGTCTTTTCGACTGGATCGGTTCGGGTTTACATCGCTGTGGTCAGCTCCGCCCGAGCTGAAGCCGGCAACTGGGATACATATGCCCGGCAGACAGGACAACGAGTCCAGGTGTCATCGAGGCTAGGCCGGCAAGTCCTCCCCGATCGCAGCAATCAGGTTCTTGTCTTCGACCGATTGGATTAGCTGAACCCGGCGAGCGCAAGCTCGGGCGTCAGTGAGATGATTTCACTAGCGGCACCCTAGGCCGTAGATCAGGAGTCAACCCGCGCATGTATGAGATCACCGGCATCAAGGTTTCGAGAAAGCCCCCGGCACTTGAGACCATCAGCGAGTACTACTTCCAGGGCCGCAATGGGGAGAACAGCCTTTGGGTTGCCAAGCCAGAAGCGGTCGCCTTCGTCCAGAAGAACCCCAACAGCACCTACGTGAGCGGAGGCGGTTCCACGGCCTATGTCGAGGTGGTCGCCAATGGAGCGAACCCTTACCTTCGCACCAAGCCTGACGGGACCACTAGCGACAACCTGCTTTCGCTACCCGTGTACAACTAGCTGGCACGACCAGCGGTTTGATCGGGCCGGGTGCGCTCAGACCACGGGCAAACGACGCTTAGTCTGTTCTAGCTCTAACGGTGGAGTGCGCGTTTTCTTGTCCGTGCGTCCGTTGTGACACCTCGAGTTCTCGAAGTGCTGCGGTGAACTCGGCGAAGTTCGGCAGAGATCCGGTCAGGTTGCCATCGAGATCGAAAGTCCTTCTCATCGCTACCAAATCGACTCGAACATGATCGGAGTTGTCGCTGTCATCGAGTGCCAGTTCGAGTTCCCGGAGCAAGGCGCGGGCCCGCTTCTTGAGAACCCCGTCCGGGTGATCGCGTTCGAATCCCGCGATCACCCTTGCGAGGCGATTCTGGTTGCGATGAGTGTTCTCTGCACGCTCGGCGTTCTCTAGAGCCTCGCCGAGGAAGGCAAGCAGCGTCGTGAAGTTGCCCTCGATCTCGAGTCGTTCTTGGTCTGTCTTCGGGCGGCGAGATAGCGCGTCTAGGACTTCGCGCGCGAATCCGACTTTGTCGATGTGCGCGCCTTTGTATGCTTTTGAATACGACGTGGCGAGCGCATCCCACATTGAGCCCTTTGCTCGTGCAAGCGCCGCTCGAATTGCGTCTGCGGTCAGCTTCGATAGTGCGAGATCGTCGAGTCCTTCGAAGGCACGCGCGTACTCTCGTGCCGCGTCGACGACGAGGCCGAGTGGGATCAGATCCTCGATTTCCTTGGGCGCAACCTCGCTTTCCACCTTGATCGGAGCGGCGGACGCCCATTCATCGAACTCGATAATGAAGTCGTCATCCAATAGCCGCCGTTTCTTGCTGAGCTTCTGCCGAAGTTCCGACGCTGCTCGCTTGCCCTCCGCATCGCCGTCGAGGACCGCCACGCATGGGGGCAGGGTTCCTCCCCGGCCCCTAGCCAGAAACACCATGTAGGGCAGCGAACTCGCGGATCCGGACGCCACGATTGTCACGTCATTCAAATCGAGTCCCAAAGCCTTGTCGCTCTCGCGCGACAGGTGGTTTGAAACCCCCGCAATCAGAACCTGATCCGCCAGTCCCTCGACGAACAGGTTCTTCCCGCCAATGAAGGCGGTTTCTGCGATTGTTGTTCCGAGCGAAGTGCGAAGCGGTTCATAGTGGTTCTGAGTCGCGTCCCTAATTATTCTGGTGCCTTCGTCTTCGGCTCCCTTGTCGAGAACGCGAATGCGTTGTCCGGCATTGCGGTCTATAAGGAATGGCGAATGGGTGACGTATATGACCTGATTCAACGCAGCCCCGGTCTCGGGGGTCGCGTAGTCCTGGATAACACGAAGCAGATCCTGCTGCCCGAGGCTTGAAAGGAAAGCATCGGGCTCATCGAGGAGCATGATTTCGCTGCGATCCACAGAGGCCCTGTGAGCCGTCAGCTGAACGAAATAGCTCAGGAAGTAGCGAAGGCCCTGACTTCTTTCATCGAACGAGTATGACGCTTTCGTCCTGTCTCGGATGACGAGTGCGAGCTCTCGTTCCCTCGCTTTGACCTGAATGTCGAAATTGGAATCCTGCCTCCACCAGCGATGAAAGTTGAGGTTCTCAGCGATCGCGACGTTCATCGCTCCCACTAGTCCCTCAATTTCGCCCTCTCGTTCGCCGTCGATTGCCGCCTCTAGCCGCGCGAAGCTTGAGGGATCGATTCGGGCCACGTCGACCAGCAACTTTCTTCCCAGCTCGAATTGCTCACGTCGCCTTTCTTCGGCCTCGGTGAGGTTCTCCGCAACGGCGGCTCTCCAAGCAGGAAAGAGGTTGGTGCCAAACTCTTCTGCCGTCGACCAGACAGAGCTCGCAACTGAGTTGAAAAGACCCGCCCGCTTGCGACGGGAGTGCAACGCGTTCGGGGCACGGCCGGCGAGTTCCGCGATGGACATGGTGTCCGGCATCGCCAAATGCGTGTCCAGTTTGAAGATGCGCGGGAAAGAGTCCAGCAGGGCGGTGAGCTGCTCAGCCTCAAGGGGCACGGGACCCGGGTTGGCAGATGTCACCAAGAAAGCCGCTGCAGCGCCGGGGTGGAAAAGCGTGAATTGAGCTCCCGTCTCGAACGACGGAACGATGCTCTGCAGTAGATCCAGTTCCTCGTCGGTCTCGGTCGTGAACGTCGCGCCGAATTCCGGGGATCGAATCTCATCGGTTTGAACCGAAAAGAACACGCTATAGCGGCAGAAATCCGAAGGATCTAAGTTTGTCCCGGTTACGGCGGACTCGATCGCATTGAGCAACTGGGTCTTACCGGCTTCGTTCGCCCCGATCACTGCTGTGACCTCGGGATCGATGTTCACCCGAACGAAGGGGTACCAGCCTTGAGTGACGTCCTCCCAGCTTTCCTCTTTGCTGGATTTGTGCCATTTTCGCTCGTAGTCGAAATTGAAGCTGCGGTAAAAGCGCACATGAACACGCTCGAGTTTCACGTGGGACCTCTATTCGGGAACTAGATGTTTGTTCACTATCCCACGTTCGGCCGACAGTGACTCCAGTCGGAGAGTCATGATTTAGTCATGACTGCGAGTACTGGGGAACTCATCACAAGTCATCACCCTGACGCCCGCCAACTGAAACTCCCCAGGAAACAGGCGGAAGTGAGCCAACACGAGATCACATGGCACGCTGGGAAAAGTCTTGAGGCACTTCAGTGGGTTCCGGGTTCAAGTCCCGGGGGGTGTACCAACTAGGCAGTGAAGACAAGGGTTCCGCTCGATAGAGCGGGGCCCTTTCTCTGTGGAGTCGCGAGAGCGGCGAGGCCGATGCTCAGGCCGGCAGCAGTTCGGCGAGCAGGTTCTCGATGCGGGCCCTGATGTCGTCGCGGATCGGACGGACCTCGTCGATGCTCTTGCCCTTCGGGTCGGCCAGCTCCCAGTCCTCGTAGCGCTTGCCGGGGAAGATCGGGCAGACGTCGCCGCAGCCCATCGTGATGACGACGTCGGAGTCGCGCACCTGCTCGGTGGTCATGAGCTGCGGAACGCCCTGGGAGATGTCGATGCCCTCCTCGGCCATCGCCTGGATCGCGATCGGGTTGATCTCGTCGCCGGGCTCGGAGCCTCCGGAGCGGACCTCGACGGCACCGCCGGAGAGGGCCTTCATGTATCCGGCCGCCATCTGGGAGCGGCCGGCGTTGTGGATGCAGACGAACAGGACTACGGGCTTCTCGGTCATACCGAAAAGCATAGACAATCATCTATGGGTTAAGCCAGCCCAGCCGGAGGAGTTCACGCAGCGTTCAGAACGCCCAACTCCGCCAGGAGCCCGCGGACTCGGGCGTCGATGTCGTCGCGGACCTTCCGGACTCCCGCCATGTCGAGGCCGGCCGGATCGGGGAGTTCCCAGTCGAGGTACCGGCGGCCGGGGTAGATCGGGCAGGCGTCGCCGCATCCCATCGTGATGACGTAGTCCGCGGCGCGCACGACCTCGTCGGTGAGGGGCTTGGGGTATTCGCCGCCGACGGGGATGCCGATCTCGTCCAGGGCGGTGACGATCTTCGGGTTGATCGCCCCGGCGGGTTCCGAACCCGCGGTGAGGACGCGGACGCGGTCGCCTGCGAGGGAGCGGAGTATTCCGGCGGCGAGCTGGGAGCGGCCGGCGTTCTGCACGCACACGAACAGCACGTCCGGAACGGTGTCGGTGAGGAGCCCGTCGGCCCGGGCGAGCGCGCGCAGGCGATCGGCGGCGAAGCGCGCTGTGAGCGAGGGGAGGTAGCGGGTGATGCGGGCGCGGTCGGCGAGGAGCTCGTAGCTGCCGCGCACATACTCGGTGATCGTCTCGGGGGAGAAGGTGCCGGCGAATCGGGTGGCAAGGTCGGTGGCGATGCGGGCGAGCACCGCGGGAGCGACGGTCGCGGCGACGGGGTCGGCGTGCACGGAGTCGAAGACCTCTCCGACGCGGGACGGGACGACGGAGTACCAGACCTGCCGGCCCTCCTGGGCTCGCTCGAGCAGACCCTCGGCGGTCATGAGCCGCAGGTGGTGTGAGACGGTGGGCTGGGTCAGTCCCAATTGGTCGGCGAGCTCCGTGACGGGGCGGCGCCCTGCGGGTGCGTCCACGATGAGGCCGAGGATCTGCACCCGGGTGGGGTCGGCCATGGCCTTGAGGTTGCGGGCGATCTGCTCGGCCTCGGCGCGGCCGATGGGGAGCGACGCATCCGCAGGACTCATAGATCGAAGTCTATGCGACGGGCTTCCTGAAGCGGAGGCGCAGGGCCCGGTAGCCGACCCCGACGGCCACCACGGCCACACCCCCGGCGATCGACGTCCAGGGGAGAGTCGCGACCAGCACCACGCACATCCCCGCCCCGATGACGAACAGCGCGCGCGGGTACAGAGCCCTGCCCTGGCTGAATGCGGACAGGTTGGCGATCAGGTAGTAGAGGAGGACTCCGAACGATGAGAAGCCGATCGCTCCCCGGAGGTCTGCGATGAGGATGACGAGCGAGACGACCACGGCCAGAACCACTTCCGCGCGGTGTGGCACGGCGAAGCGGGGGTGGACGGCTGACAGCCATCGCGGCAGGTCGTCCTCCCGTGCCATGGCGAGGGTGGTGCGTCCGATGCCGGCGATGAGGGCGAGAAGGGCACCGAGCGACGCGAGAGCTGCGCCGACCGACAGCACGGGAACCATCCACGCCCAGCCGTCCGGGACCGCCGCCCGCAGAGGAGTGCCGGACGAGGCAATACCTTCCGGCCCGAGAGCTACGAGCAAGGCAATGGCGATAGCCAGGTAGACGGCGACGGTGATGATGAGGGCGATGATGATCGCCCTGGGGATCGTGCGGGCAGGGTCGCGGACCTCCTCGCCCATGGTGGCGACGCGGGCGTATCCGGCGAACGCGAAGAACAGCAGGCCCGCCGACTGCAGGATCCCGTACGGCCCCTCGGCGAGCAGGTGCGACTGGAGGAACCCGACGTCGACGCTCGGGCTGGATGACCCGATCGCGACGAGGGCGGCGGCGATCACGGCCAGCACGAGAACGACGATGACCCGTGTGAGCCGAGCGGTGCGGGTGACGCCGCGGTAGTTGACCGCGGCGAGGGTCGCTACCGCCGCAATCGCGACGGGTCTCTCCCAGCCTGCTGGGGCCACGTAGCTGGCGAAGGTCAGGGCCATCGCGGCGCAGCTGGCGGTCTTGCCGATGACGAAGCTCCATCCGGCCAAGAACCCCCACCACGGACCGAGTTGGGCCCGCCCGTAGGCGTAGGTTCCGCCGGACGTGGGGTAGGTCGCCGCGAGCTGGGCTGACGCGAGCGCGTTGCATGCGGCGACCGCGGCGGCCACGAGGAGGCCGATGAGCAGTCCGCTGCCTGCGGCCTGCGCTGCGGGGGTGAAGGCGGCGAACACGCCGGCGCCGATCATGGAGCCCAGGCCGATGAAGACGGCGTCAGCTGTTCCGAGCTTGCGAGCGAGCGGTGCGCTGACTGTCATGTGCGCAGGATAGAGGTGCCCGGTGTCGCGCAGGTGCTGGTCAAGAGCAGCAGGATGATGCGCTGCTGTCCGTGGAGCAGACGCCGGTCGCGGGCAGCACGAGCTCCACATTCGTGGCGGCGGCCATGTCTCCGGCGAGGTAGGCCGTGATGGAGCGGACCTGCTCGTAGCCCGTGGCGAGCAGGAACGTCGGGGCGCGCCCGTAGGACTTCATGCCGGCGATGAAGAAGTTCGGCTCGGGCTGCTGCAGCTCGGTGAAGCTGTGGGGTTCGACGGTGCCGCAGCTGTGCAGGTTCGGGTCGATCAGCGGCGCGAGCTTGACGGGGGCTTCGACGATGTCGTCGAGGCTGAGGCGGATCTCGCGGAGGATCGACAGGTCTGGCCTGAACCCGGTCGCGTTCACGATCAGGTCCGTGGTCAGGGTCTCGACGTTGCCCGCCCGCAGCCCGGTGACCTCGACCTGGTTGCCGTTCTTGGTGAGGCCGATGATCTCGAGCTGGTCAATGACGGTGATGACGCCGAAGTCGATGAGCTTCTGCACCTTCGCCCCTAGCGATGAGCGCCCCGACAGCTCGTCGTCGTCCGCGGTGAAGACGCGCACGGCCTTCTTGTTGCGGATCACCCACGACACCGTCGTCGACGGGGAGGTCTGGATGAGCGTCGACAGGTTGATGAGGGTGTTCGCGGCCGAGTGGCCGGCGCCGACGACGGTGATGTGCCTTCCCGCGAACCGCGCCCGGTCGGCGCCGAGGATGTCGGGCAGGGCGGGGGTGACGTGGTCGGCGACCGTCTCGAGGCCGAGGGGGTCGAGGCCGTTCGAGCCGAGCGAGTTCGTCGTCCGATAGGTGCCGGATGCGTCGATCACCGCACGAGCCGTCACCTCGGTGGTCCTGCCGCTCTCGGTGATGCGCAGTGCGAACGGAGTCTCGGCGCGGCCGGTGGATCGGGTGCGGTCCATGCCCTGGCGCGTCACCGCGGCCACGGCAGCGCCGGTGCGGACGTGCGGGGCGATCTGCGGCAGCGCGGCGAGCGGGGCCAGGTACTGCTCGACGAGCTTGGCACCGGAGGGTGCTGTGTCCCGGTAGCGGGGCTCGGTCCAGCCGGCGGCCTCGAGCAGACGACGGGCCGCGGGGTCGATGAGGTGCTTCCACGGCGAGAACAGCCGGATGTGGCCCCACGAGCGCATGCTGTCCGCGATCGTGTCGCCAGCTTCGTAGACGACGAAGTCCACGCCCCGCTCGGCCAGGTTCGCGGCCGCCGCCAACCCGATGGGTCCGGCGCCGATGATCGCGACGGGCAGGCCGTCGAGACGGCTGTCACGCACGACCGGTGCGGTGAGGTCGATCAACGTCATAGTGTCATCCCTTACATCGACGAACTTCGATGAACCGAGTATGGGCGAATATATTGATGAATGTCAATATTCGCTATGGTGGATGTATGAGCACCATGACCCTGCTGCCCGTCCTCGACGCGGCGGCCTGCTGCGCCCCGCTGACCCGCGACCCGATGACCCAGTCGCAGGCTGACGACCTCTCCAAGTCGCTGAAAGCCCTGGCGGATCCGGCACGGTTGCGCCTCATCTCGATCATCGCCGCCTCCGAAGGCCAGGAGGCCTGCGTGTGCGACCTCACCGAGCCTCTCGACATCGCCCAACCCACGGTCTCTCACCACCTGAAGGTTCTCACCGAGGCCGGATTCGTGACCCGCTCCAAGCGCGGGACGTGGGCGTACTACACGCTTGTCCCCGGGGCGCTCGACTCTCTCTCGCGCGTGCTCGCGACCGCATGAACCTCGTCCGCCGCCTCGGTGCGGAACTGATCGGCAGCGCGCTGCTCGCGGCCCTCGTCATCGGCTCCGGCATCGCCGCCCAACGACTCTCGCCGACCGACACCGGCCTGCAGCTGCTCGAGAACGCGTTCGCCACCGCGTTGGGCCTGCCGGTGCTGATCCTGATCTTCGGACCGGTCAGCGGCGCCCACTTCAACCCCGTGGTCTCGCTCGTCGACTCCCTCAGCGGGCGGCGGGCATGGCGGGACACCGCCCTCTACATCCCCACCCAGGTGCTCGGCTGCATCGCAGGCGCCATCCTCGCCAACATCATGTTCGCCAGCACCGCCGTGACCATCAGCACCACCGACCGGCTGACGCCGGCGACGTTCCTCTCCGAGATCGTCGCCACCGCAGGTCTCATCCTGGTGATCTTCGTGCTCGCCCGTACCGACCGCGCCCGGCTCACCCCGGCTGCGGTGGGCGCGTACATCGGCGCGGCCTACTTCTTCACCAGCTCCGCGAGCTTCGCCAACCCGGCCATCACCATCGGTCGCATCTTCTCCGACACGTTCGCCGGCATCGCACCCGCCTCCGCACCCGGCTTCATCGCCGCTCAGCTCGTCGGCGCCGGCGTCGGGTTCGCGGTGATCCGGTTCCTGTACCCGGCTGAGCGCCTCACCACGTCGTGACCCGACCGCACCTGAGGCTCGCCGCGCTGTCGATCGGGCAGGTCGTCAGCTGGGGAGTCCTCTACTACGCCGTCATCGTCGCAGCCCCGGTCATCGCGGAGGAGACCGGCTGGGACCTGGTCGTCATCACCGCCCTGTTCTCTGCCGGGCTTATCGTGTCCGCGATCGGCGGCATCGCCGTCGGCCGCCTTCTCGACTCGCGCGGCCCGAGGGTCATCATGACCGCAGGCTCGGCCGTCGCAGTCGCGGGCTTCGCCGTCGTGGCGATCGCCCCCAACCCCATCGTCTTCGGCCTCGGCTGGATCGTCGTCGGCCTCGCCCAATCAGCAGTCCTCTATCAGGCCGCGTTCACCGTCATCACCCGCCGCTACGGCGACAAGCGCCACACCCCGATGACGATCCTCACCCTCGCCGGCGGCCTCGCGTCCACGATCTTCGCCCCCATCGTCGCGGGGCTGCTGACCGTCACCGACTGGCGCACGGCCTTCCTGATCCTCGCCGCTGTCGTCGCGGTGACCACGATCCCCATCCACTGGCTCTCGCTCGAGCGCACGTGGACCCCGCACCCACCTACCGCGGTGGAGGAACGGCACCACACCCTCGACGAGGTGCTCAGGACTCGTCAGTTCTGGTTCCTCGAGGCCACCATGATCGCCGTCGTCACCGCGCTCTACGCCGTCACCCTCACCGCCATACCCCTGCTGACCGAGAAGGGCATCAGCTACCAGCTGGCTGCACTGGCCCTCGGGCTCATCGGCGCCGGACAGGTCATCGGGCGCCTGCTCTTCATCGCCCTCCCCAAGGCCACCGCGCCGTGGGCCCCCACCGCGATCACCGCGGGCCTCTCGGCGATGCTGCTGGCCGCCCTCGCGCTCGCGCCGGGACCCGTCTGGCTGCTCATCCTGCTGGGCATCCTCATCGGTGCGGTCCGCGGAGCGCAGACCCTCATCCAAGCCTCCGCCGTCGCCGACCGATGGGGCACCCGCAACTACGGCTCCATCAACGGAGCCTTCGCCGCACCCATCACCATCACCGCGGCCCTCACGCCCGCGATCGGCGCCGCAGCCGCCGTCGGGCTCGGGTCGTACTCGGTCATGGCATTCGTCATGGGTTGCCTCGCCCTCGCCGCCGTGGGCCTGGCTCGGGCCACCTGAATCCCGAGAGGGGCGGGCGGCCCGGACGCAGAGACTGTTCCTCTACCACCCACTCCGCCGCCGCGCTCCCGGCGTTCTCGGAGGTTTCCGTCCGATCCCCGGAATGACGCCGCCAGATCGGGCAAAGTCGTCGTGTCAAGACCCTCCTGCCTCTCGTGACCCCCAAACCGGGGGCACACGGGCTCCGGACCCCCAGTGCGACCGGAACCCGTTCGGAAGCCGATAAGGAGAACGAATCATGATCACGAAGACCGCCATCGGTGCCACCGCCGCCGCTGCAACCCTCGCCCTCGTGGGCGTCGCCGGACCCGCCATGGCGAGCGACGGCGACTACACGTCGATCTCGAAGTGGTCGTCGCGCAGCGACACGAGCCACTCGACCACCAACACGGTCATCGCGCCGCAGATCTCGGTCGGCAACGGCGACCTCCTGAACGGCAACTCGGTGGGCTCGGGCAACGACGTGACCGCACCGCTGCTCTCGGGCAACGACACCGCGCTCGGCAACGGCAACGACACCGCCATCGGCACCGTGTCGGGCAACAGCGTGGGCACCGAGGTCTCCGACCTCGTGGACAACGCGACGCACACGTCGGTGAGCGACATCGTCGACATCGACGACGTCATCGGAGACATCTCCGGCTGGGTCGACCTCAAGGGCATCTTCGAGGACTGATCCTCCCTCGACGAAGGCCCCCGCCCACTCCCAGAAGGGCGGGGGCCTTCTTCATGCCCTCGCGGCGACGAGTGCGATCGTCGATGCGCCGCGCGACGTCACGGGCACGCCGAGGGCGCGCTCGAGCGTCGGAGTCGCCTGGCTCGTGCGCGGCAGGTCGTTGGCCGTGATCGCGTAGCCGGGGCCGGCGGCGACGACGGTGCATCCCCTGCCCGCGAGTGGCACAGCCGGGGGCGGACCGTCGAACACCGAGAGCTCGTCGCCGTGCACGACGAGCTCGTCGGCCCGGTCGGCCACCCAGGCGAGGTCGCGCACGAACGCGACATCCTGCCAGTCGCATCGGGCATGCAGGTGGGCGAGGATGCCCGCGAGGCAGCCCTCGGGGTCGTCCGCGTCGAAGACCACGGTGCCGTTGCCGCGCACGCCCCGAGCGCCGCGCGCGCCGGACACCGCGAACGCCTCGAGCAGCAGCTGCGTCGAGGGGTGCCCGCGCTGGCCCTGGTTGAGGTTCCTGAAGAACGCGACGCTGCTCACAGGACGATTCTGGCGCGGCTAGGGCGCCGTGCGCGCCATCCACATCTCGGGGTCGGCGACCGGGCCGAACCCGAACTTGGCGTAGAGGCCGTGCGCGTCGCGCGTGGCGAGCATGATGCGGCGCAGGCCCATCGGGTCGAGGTGCCCGCACACGCCCTCGATGAGCGCGACGCCGACGCCCGCGCCGCGGACGGACTCGTCGACGAACACGTCGCACAGCCACGCGAACGTCGCACCGTCGGAGACGACGCGCGCGTAGGCGACCTGCTCGCCCGACGCGTCGTCGAACATGCCGTAGTTGAACGAGCCGTCCATCGCGCGCTCCTGCGTCTCGCGCGCCCGGCCCTGGGCCCAGTACGACTGCTCGGCGATCCACGAGAAGACGCGGTCGCGGTCCATGCGGGCGGGATCGGCGGAGAAGCTGTAGGTCATGGTCCAAGTCTGCCGCTTCGGCAACACCGCTCGGCTGCGTCGGTAGAGTCGGGTCAAGCGCTTTACGGAGAGGATGCCCATGGCCACCCAGCTCGAAGTCCCGACGATCTCGCTCGATCGCGACCCGGCGGCCGTGGGCCGCGAGATCGACGAGGTGCTGCGGACCGTCGGCTTCTTCCAGGTCGTCGACCACGGCGTCTCCGACGCGGTCGCCGACCGCTGCTGGCAGCTCACGCGCGCATTCTTCGACCTGCCCCTCGACGACAAGATGCCCATCGCGCGCGCCGAGGGCGGGCAGTTCGGCTACTTCCCGATGCTCGCGGAGTCGCTCGCCAACTCCCTCGACGCCATGGACAAGGGCGACCTCAAGGAGTCCCTCAACGTGAGCGGCGGGCTCGCGGTGGGCCACACGCCCGTCGACGCGACCGAGGCGAGCCTCTTCGCCGTGCCCCGCTGGCCCGAGGCACTGCCCGGGCTGCAGCCGGCGTGGCAGGCGTACATCGGCGAGATGCGCACCCTCGCCGACCGCCTCCTCTCGATCTTCGCGCTCGGCCTGGGCCTGCCCGCCGAGTACTTCGCCGACAAGGTCGACAGGGCGCCGGTGTCGCAGCGCGCCATCAACTACCCCGAGCAGGACACGGCGCCCGACGAGGGCGTGCTGCGCGCGGGCGCCCACACCGACTATGGCACGCTCACGATCCTGCGCCAGGAGCTCGGCCGCGGTGGACTGCAGGTGCACGACCCCAAGACCGACGCGTGGATCGACATCCCCTCGACCCCCGGCGCGCTCGTCATCAACATCGGCGACCTCATGGCGCGCTGGACCAACGACCGCTGGACCTCGACCCTGCACCGCGTCATCAATCCGGATGTCGGCGAGCAGAAGTCGAACCGCCGCCAGAGCATGCCGTTCTTCCACAACGCGAACTACTCCCAGGTCGTCGAGTGCCTGCCCAACTGCGAGGGCCCGAACGGCGAGCGCAGGTACGCGCCCGTGCTCGCGGGCCCGCACCTCATCGAGAAGGCGACCAAGGCGGTCGCCTAGGGATATGTCTCCATCAGAGACACTTATGCCTGAATCAGGCATAATTCTGGTACCGTCGGGACATGCTCCTTGAGAAAGACCTCATCCAGGCGACCGGGTTCCGCAACGTGCGCACGGGGGGTGAGGTCACGGGGTTCCAGCTGCGCGTGCGCATGCCGTCGTACCGCGGCATGGCGGCATCCCTGATCGACGGCATCGCCGTGCGGGTCGGCACCCTCGTCGACGTCCCCGCCGAGGTGCCCCTGTGGACCTTCAACGGAACCACCTACACGCTGCAGCAGCTGTGGGCGTCCGACGGCGTCCGCTGGCAGCTCGAGGATGCGGCGGTCGTGACGGTCCCGTTCCCCGGAGGCCTGCCCGAGGGGGTGCACGAGGTCTCCATCGAGCTGCGGCTGCGGATGTCGTACATCCCGATCGAGCACCAGCCCACCATCGCGCGCTCGACGCGCCACATCACCCTGAGCTCCGACACCGACGGCGGACCGTTCCAGTACGGCGTCTCGCTCTACAGCTTCATGGGCGACTACGGCACCGTGCTCGACCTCGAGACGTCGCTCGCCGCCGTGGCCGACGTGAACGCGACGGGCATCGAGATCCTCGGCGAGGGCCACGTCGCGAACTACCCGAACCCGTCGACCGCGTGGATCGACGAGTGGTTCCGCCTGCTCGAGAAGTACTCGCTCACCCCCACCAACTACGGCTCGTGGATCGACACGCGCCTGCACCCCGGGCGCGGCCTGACCGCGGCCGAGGGCGCGGACATCCTGCAGCGCGACCTCAGGCTCGCCAAGCAGCTCGGCTTCTCGTTCGTGCGGCCGAAGATCGGCGTGGTCTCGAGCGACCTCGTGCCCGATCCGATCTGGGGCGAGGCGGTCGAGCGCAGCCTCGACCTCGCGCACGAGCTCGACGTCATCATCTGCCCGGAGATCCACTCGCCCACGCCCATCAAGCACCCGGTCGTCGACGACTACATCGAGCTCATCGAGCGCACCGGCACGAAGCACTTCGGCCTGCTCCTCGACACGGGCATCTTCCAAGACCGGCCCATCCCGCTCGCGCCCGGCCAGACCCGTGAGACGCGCCCCGCGTTCATGGACGGCATCGGCGTCGACCCGGCCGACATCGCCGACATCGCGAAGTACGTCGTGTTCATCCAGGCGAAGTTCCACGACATCGACGAGAACCTCGAAGACCAGCAGATACCGTGGGTGCCGGTGCTGCGCGCCCTGCGCGACAGCGGCTACACCGGCTACCTCTCGAGCGAGTACGAGGGCGACCGCATCCCGTGGCGCTCGATCGAACAGATCCGCCGCCAACACTCCCTCCTGCGCACGACCGTCGCCGAGCTCTAAGGAACACCATGCCCAACGGCCTCATCCACGAAGACAGCCTCCGACTGCACCCGGACGGCTTCGCCGTGCAGCTCACGATCCCCTGGTACCGCAGCCTCTGGCTCTCGTCGGTGGTGAAGCTCGAGCTCGCCGTGCACGGCGAGCCCGTGGATCCTGCGGACATCGTGTTCGAGCTCGCGGGCACGCGCTACGCGCTCGACGAGCTCGCCGCGCAGACGGAGGTGCTCTGGTACCTGCAGCAGCACCCGCTGCTCATCGTGCGCCGCGAACCGGCCTTCGCGCTCGGCGAGACGCACGAGGTCCGCATCGTGGGCGAGCTGCGCCTGCCGTACATGCAGATCGCGCCGGGCCAGGACGGCGGCCCCGGCCTCTACGTGCCCAACCACGTGCGCGAGAGCTACTCGCTCACCGTGACCGACAGGGATGCCCCGGCTCCCGCCCTCGCCCCGGCCGGCCCGCCGGCGCCCGCCGCGGAGGGCGACCCGTTCAAGCTCGGCCTCACCCTGTACTCCGCGAGCGCGGAGTTCCGCGCGGGTTGGTACGACTTCGACGCGCTGCTCGACCGCGTGGCCGAGCTGGGCATCGGGCCCGGCATCGAGATCAACGGCGCGCAGATGATCCCGAGCTACCCGCACGTGAGCGACGAGTTCGTCGCGCAGTGGCGCTCGGCGTTCGACAAGCACGGCTTCGACGCGAGCTCGTTCGGCGCCAACCTCGACATGGGCCGCAACCGCCAGCGCGACATGACCCCCGACGAGGAGTTCGAGTTCAGCGAGCTCATGTTCCGCGGGGCGAAGAAGCTGGGCTTCCCGCTCGTGCGGATCCAGAGCGCGAAATCCGACCTGCTGCGCCGGCTCCTGCCGATCGCCGAGGAGCTCGAGCTAGACCTCGCCTACGAGATCCACGCGCCGATGGGCCCGAACCACCCGGAGATCATGAAGGTGCGCGACACCTTCGCCGAGCTCGGCTCGCCCCTGCTCGGCTTCACCGCCGACTTCTCGTCGACCATGCACTCGATGTCGCCCACCCTGCTGCGCGCGCTGCGCCGCGCGGGGCTCGACGATGCGGCCCTCGAGACGCTGCAGGCGATCTGGGCGACCGACGCACCCATGCGCGAGCGCCAGGAGGAGTTCATCGCCTACCTCACGGGCCGCGACTTCGATCCGGGCCGCCTCGGCTCGTTCGCGCACCTCTCGTTCAACATGCACGGCCATGTCGACCCCCACGAGTGGACCGACATCATGCCCCAGATCAAGCACGTGCACGCCAAGTTCTACGACATCGACGAGCGCGGCCAGGAGCCCGCCATCGACTACCCGACCCTCGTGAAGGTCTTCGTCGACGGCGGCTACCGCGGCTACTGGTCGAGCGAGTGGGAGGGCCACGCCTTCGCCGAGCTCGGCGAGGTCGACCCGCTCGTGCTCGTGCGCAAGCAGCACGACCTCATCCGCGCGAGCATGCGCGCGGCGCAGGGACGGTGACGGACGACTACCGCAGGATGCCCGTGCCCGACGCCATCCGCTGGCTGATCGAGCACGGGCATCCCGCCGATCCGCGCGACGACATCGACACGGCGTCGCTCGTGCGCAGGTTCCCCCGCCTCGGGAGTGTCGAGATCGCCGACGTCGACTTCGCCGTGCCGCTGCGCACCTACCGCGACCCGTCCGTGCCCTACGCGGGCCGGGGACTCGTGTGGGTGCACGGCGGGGCCTTCCTCGGCGGGAGCTTGGACATGCCGGAGTCGCACTGGGTCGCGCTCGAGCTCGCGGCGCGGGGCATCCCCGTGCTCGCCGTCGACTACACGAAGTGCCTCGGCGTGCACTACCCGGTGCCCTCGGACGAGGTGCTCGCCGCGTGGGACGCCGCGCCGGCGCTCCTCGGCCTCGACCCCGCCGAGCTCGCGCTCGGCGGTGCGAGCGCGGGCAGCACCCTCGTCTCGGGAGCCGTCGTCCGCGGGGCGGCCCCCGCGGAGCTCGTGCTCGTGTACCCCTTCCTGCACCCGGACGGCCCCGGGGCGTCGGCGGACGTGGACCTCGGAAGCCCGCACGGGCAGCTCGCGCTCAACTACGCGGGGAGCTCCGAGGCCCTGCTCGACCCCGCGGTGTTCGCGGGACTCGCCGACCCCTCGCTCTTCCCGCCCACCCTCGTCGTCGTGTGCGAGGACGACGCGCTGCGTCCGTCGGGCGAGGCGTTCGCCGCGGCCGTGGGGGCGGACCTCCACCTGGAGCCGGGCGCGCGGCACGGCCACATCGACAACCCGGGCGACGACGGAGCCCTGCGCACGATCGCCGCGATCGCGGACTGGCTGGGCGGCCGGCCCTCGCGCTAGAGCGTCGCCCGCCAGTACGCCGCCATGCGCTCGCCCATGAGCCGGTACCCCGCGGGGTCCGGGTGCAGGGCGTCCGGCAGGTGCTCGAGGTCGTCCGGCCCGAACAGCTCGCGGCCGTCGAGGTAGCGCAGCGCCGCATCCTCGCGCGAGCGCTCGGCGACCACCGTCTCGATGATGGCGCGGATGTCGCGCAGCGTGAGCTGGCCGTCGAGGGGCCGTCGGGCCACCGAGGTTCCGAGCGCCTGCCCCGTGGGGCTCCACTCCGTGGGCCCCGGGGCGTCCTCGTGGGGCGGGCAGACGATCGGCGAGATGAGCACGATGGGCGTGCGCGGGTGCCCCTCGCGGATCGTGTCGAGGAAGGCGTGCAGGGCGGGGATGAACGTGCGCACGCGGAACCCGCCCGTGTTGACCACGTTGATGCCCACCTTGAGCGAGATGAGGTCGGCGGGCGTGTCGCGGATCGTGCGTGCGACGAACCCGTCGAGCAGGGCGGAGCCCGCGAGCCCCAGGTTGACGAGGTCGAGGTCGAGGGACCGGGCCGTCACGACGGGCCAGACGCCGAGCGGCGAGTCCGCCTCGAGGCAGTGGCTGATCGAGCTGCCGTAGTGCACCCAGCGCGTCCGCGTGCGCGGGGCGGGGGCCAGCGTGTCGTCGGCCTCGAGGCCCAGGATCTCGACCCCGCTCGTGTGCGGGAGCCACACGGTCACGCGGCGAGGCGCGGGCGCGGGCCCGAGGTCGATGTGGAGGGTGCTCTCGGAACCCGGCACGAGGGTCGTGCCGAGGTTCTCGTCGATGTGCTCCACGTCGCCCTCGTCGAAGCTGAAGTGCTGCTCCCGCCCGTCCGCCGTGACGGACACGACCGCGGGCCGCGGCGGGAACGGCACGAAGAAGAACGAGGTGCGCGTGAACCGGAGGCGCAACGACATCGACGACGCGGCGGTGTCGAACTCGAGCCGTACGCCGGAGTTCGCCGCCACCGTCGACCGGAACATCGGGTCCGCGCCGTCCTGCGCGCGCGTCCAGGAGGGGAGCCGCACGGGGGTGACGCCGCCCTCGCGGCCGGGCTCGGCGATGGCGCCGAAGAGCGCGGAACCGATCAGTGTCGCGAGCTCTGCGTTCGGAGAGGGCATGGCCAAGGATGCTAGCAGTCTTATGTCCGAATCGGTCATAAGAGGTCAGTCCTGGCCGTAGCGCTCCGCCTCGACGAGGCGGCCCGCCTCGCGGAACAGCTCGCGCATCCACGCGTGCTCGGGGTCGCGACCGTGCATGGGATGCCACCACAGCGCGTTCACGAGCGGCGTCGCCTCGAACGGCAGGCGCACGACGCGCGTGCCGCCCGCGCGCATCATGGCCGGCGCGAGCGCGCCCTGGATGAGCCCGGCGCGATCGGTGCCCGTGATGAAGTGCGAGAGCGCGAGGAAGCTCTCGACGACGACCTCGACGCGCGGCTCGACGCCGAGCTGCTGGATCTGCCGGGCCGCCGACGTGAACGCCGAGCGCGACTGGAACGTCATGACCCACGGCATCGCGGCGATCTCGTCCATCGTGAGGGTGTCGCCCACGGGGCTCTCGTCGGCGACGATCGCGACCCAGTCGTCGTGCCACAGGTCGACGAAGGGGAGGTCGGACACGTGGCCGTGGGGGATGACCATGCCGTCGGCGGAGCGCAGACGGTTCGCGACATCCTCGACGATCGTGGGGTTGTGCAGGGCGAAGCGGAAGCGCACGCCGGGGGCGCGCTCGGCGGCGAGCTCCGCGACCTTGCGGCCGATGGTGACGAACCCGTAGTCCGAGCCGTAGATCGAGAACTCGCGCGTGGACTCCGCGGGCTCCCACGTGGCCTGCGTCTCGAACACGCGGCGCGCCGCCTCGAGCGCGGTCGTGGTGTGCTCCGTGAGCCGCATGGCGAAGGGCGTGAGCTCGTAGGTGTTGCCCCGGCGGGCGAGGATGGGGTCGCCGAAGTGGGTGCGCAGGCGGGCGAGCGAGGCGCTCAGGGCCGGCTGGCTCAGGTGCAGGCGCTCGGCGGCGCGTGTGACGCTCTGCTCGGTGAGGAGCGCGTCGAGCGAGACCAGGAGGTTGAGGTCGAGGCGCGAGAGGAGGGAGTGGTCGGACACTGCTCCGGGCACCTCCTCGTGGTCGGGACTTCATTGTATAGCCGGGGCAAATGCCACGCCCGGGCGTATCCGGGCCAATGATGGTCTCTCTTATGCGCGGTTCGGAAATAGTTATGTCAGATTCATACTAATCTGTGCGAGGATGAGACAAACCTCACCGTCGAGCGCAGGAGCACCCATGTACCAGCTGGCCCCCAACATCGAACTGCTGTTCACCGAGGTCGCGGAGTACCACGACCGGGTGCGCGCCGCCGCCGCCGCGGGCTTCACCGCCGTCGAGATGTGGGGGCCGACGGGTGTCGACGCCCCGGCCCGCCCCAAGGACATCCCCGCGCTCAAGGCAGCGCTCGAGGAGACGGGCGTCGTGCTCACGGCCCAGCTCAGCGAGCCGCGCACGCAATTCATGATCCCCCCGTTCGACGACTCGCCCTTCTTCAACAAGCTCGACGAGGGCGTCGAGATCGCCCACCAGCTCGGCTGCACGCGCATCGTGGTCGGCAGCGGCACGGGCTTCGGCGGCTCCAAGCGCCAGGTGCAGCTCGACAAGCTCGTCGACATCTACACGCGCGCGACGAAGCAGATCGAGGGATCGGGCATCACGCTCGTGCTCGAGCCCGTCAACGTGCGCGTCGACCACCCGGGCTCCCTGCTCGACCGCACGGCCGAGGCCGTCTACGTCGCGCGCGGCATCGACTCGCCGTTCTTCGGCGTGCTCTACGACCTCTACCACTCCACGGTCGAGGGCGAGGACGTCGCCGCGGAGCTCGCCAACGCGGGCGACATCATCAAGTACGTGCAGGTGGCGGACGCCCCCGGGCGCGGCGAGCCGGGCTCCGGCGCCATCGACTGGACCGCGCGCCTGGGCGACCTGCGCGCCGCCGGCTACGACGGCCCGCTCGGACTCGAGTACTACCCGACGAAGGAGACCCTCGCGTCTGTCGAGTACATCCGCGAGGTGGCGGCCCGCGCATGACCCGCACGTACCCGCGCGAGGTCGACGTCGTCATCGTGGGCAGCGGCCCCACGGGCGCCGCGTACGCCCGCATCCTGAGCGAGCGCGCGCCGCACGCGACCATCGCGATGTTCGAGGTCGGCCCTACGGTGTCCGACCCGCCCGGATCGCACGTCAAGAACATCGTCGACGCGGATGCCCGCGCGAGCGCGCAGTCCGCCTCGCAGGGCCCCGACGCAGGCACCGCGACCGTGAGCTCGCCCGGTGCCGTGCGGGCGGGGGACCGCCGCGGCCGCCCCGGCACGTTCCTGCTCCCCGCCGGCTACCGCGTGGACGGGGAGGACGGCCTGCCCGTCGCCGCCTTCTCGAGCAACGTCGGCGGCATGGGCGCGCACTGGACGGCGGCCTGCCCACGCCCGGGCGGCCTCGAGCGCGTCGACTTCCTCGACGACCTCGACGAGCTGCTCGCCGAGGGCGACCGCCTGCTCGGCGTCACGACGACGGCGTTCGACGGCTCGTCGTTCGGCGAGCTCGTGCGCAGCCGGCTCTCGGCCGTCGTCGACGAGGACAGGACTCCCGAGCAGCGCGTGCAGCGCATGCCCCTCGCCGTGCACCGCCGCGACGACGGCGCGCTCGTGTGGTCCGGCTCCGATGTCGTGTTCGGCGACGTGACGCGCGCCAACGAGAACTTCTCCCTGTTCGACGAGACCCTCGTCACGGGCATCCTCGTCGAGGACGGCCGGGCCGTCGGCGTCTCGGTGCAGGACCGCCGCGACGGCTCCCGATCCGAGGTGCGCTCGGCGTTCGTCGTGGTCGCGGGCGACGCGCTGCGCACGCCTCAGCTGCTGTGGGCGTCGGGCATCCGCCCCGCCGCCCTCGGCCGCACGCTCAACGACCAGCACCAGGTGGTCTACGCCGCGCGCCTGCGCGACGTCGCGCCCTCGGCGCCGGCCGCGGGCGGGGGAGCGCTGAGCGAGCAGGCCGGCGTGAGCTGGGTGCCGTACACCGACGACCTGCCGTTCCACGGCCAGGTCATGCAGCTCGACGCCTCGCCCATCCCCGTCGCGGACGACGACCCCGTCGTGCCTGGGTCGATAGTCGGCATCGGCCTGTTCTGCGCCAAGGACGTGCAGTGGGACGACCGCATCGAGTTCGACGAGTCGGAGCGCGACTGGTACGGCATGCCCGCCATGACGCTGCACTACTCGCTCACCGACGTGGACCGCGACCGGCTCGAGGCCGCGCGCGGGTTCATCCAGGAGCTCGCCGTCGCCGTGGGCGAGCCCCTCGGCGACCGCCCGTTCTCGCTGCCCTACGGCTCGTCGTTGCACTACCAGGGCACGACGCGCATGGGCGCCGAGGATGACGGCCGGAGCGTGTGCTCGCGCGACAGCGAGGTGTGGGCGGTGCCCGGCCTCTTCGTCGCGGGCAACGGCGTCATCCCGACGCCCACGGCGTGCAACCCGACGGTCACGTCGGTCGCCTTCGCCGTGCGCGGGGCCCGCGCGATCGCGGAGCGCCTGACCGCGTCAGCTTGACTTATGTCTGATTAAGACATAATTTAGACCAAGACCTAACAAAGTTGTTCGGAACGGGAAGACCATGACGGAACGTCGCATCAAGTGGAGCTACATGGACCACTGGCGCAGCAACGGCCCCTCGGGTCCCATCGACCAGTGGCACTCGCGCCTGGCCATGTCCCGCTTCCTCAAGCAGGTCGCCGCCGTGGGCTTCGACGCCATCGACACGTTCGACTTCCGCATCTGGCAGATCTTCGAGGAGTACGGCTCCGTCGCGAACTACCAGGAGTTCGTGCAGGAGCACGGCCTCGAGCGCATCGTCAACACGTTCCACGGCGTCTACTACGACGACGCGGTGTACGCGCCCGAGGTGCGCGAGACGCGCCCCGCGATCCTCGAGGACTTCAAGGTCACGATGGACAGGTGGTCGGGCATCCAGCTCGACAACATCATCGTCATGCCCGGCTCGCGCGACTACAGCGACGACGGCGTCTCGGACGACCGCATCAAGGTCGCCGCCGAGACGTGGGGCGAGGTCGGCCGCATCACGCGCGAGTACGGCGTCAACCTCACGTGCCACCACGAGTTCTACGGTGGCATCCGCACGCCGCGGCAGATCGAGCTGTTCTACCAGTACGCCGACCCCGAGTACGTGAAGTTCTTCCTCGACACCGCGCAGCACTGCATCGCCGACGTCGACCCCGTCGCGCTCTACGACCAGCACCACGAGCGCGTGAGCGGGTTCCACTTCAAGGACACGCGCTTCGTCGACACCAACGAGGACTACAAGCTGCGCCCGGATGCCGAGCTGCTCGCGAAGACCACCGAGAAGTGGTTCTACGAGATGGGCACGGCCGAGGGGCTCGTCGACTTCGAGGCCATGATGCGCGCGGTCAAGGACCACGGCTACACGGGCTGGATCAGCGTCGAGCACGACAAGGCCAACAAGATCGGCGGCGACTACTCCGAGAGCACCGCGATCTCGCGCTGGTACGCCAAGAACGTCCTCGAAGAGATCTACCGGTAGGCGGCCATGACCATCAGATGGGGCTACGCCCTCAACCAGTGGGACACGAACATCGATGACTTCGTGCGTCCGCGCGACCACGAGCGCGCCTTCAAGACGATCTCCATCAGCGGGTTCACGGGCGTCGAGCTCACCGCCGTGAGCTTCGGCGCGTGGGAGCCGTTCGGCTCGCCCCTGGCGCTCGCGAACGCGTACGGCTCGATCCCCGAGTTCCGCGACCTGCTGCGCGAGTGGCGCATCGACGCCATCAGCAGCTGGTTCTACGACCCTGCCGTGGGATTCGAGCAGGAGATGGGCCGCGGCCCCGACCTCTTCCAGCCCGGTGCCGCCGAGAAGGTGGCCGAGACGGCCGCGTGGTTCGCGGAGGCGCTCGCGGGTCTTGGCGGATCCGTGCTCGTCGTGCGGCCCGTCGGGTCGGCGTGGCAGGTCGGAGCGCTCGACGACGACCGGATCGGCACGCTCGCCCGCCTGTGGGAGCACGTCGCCCGCGCCATCGCCCCGCACGGCATCCGGCTCGCGCTGCACGTCGACTTCCTCTCGGCCCTGCGCCTCGAGGACGGCCTCGAGCGCCTCCTCGCCGCGAGCGACCCCGACCTCGTGACGCTCGCGATCGACACGGGCGAGCTCGCGATCGCGGGCATCGACCCCGTCGACCTCTACCGCCGGCACGCCGCGCGCGTGAGCCACGTGCACCTGAGCGACGCGCGCGAGCGCGTGGACCTCGAGGAGGCCCTCGTGCCGCACGCCGACCACGTCGTGCGCATCGCGGGCGGCGACCGCGAGGTCGGCCGCTGGATCTTCGAGCCCGGCGACCACCGCGGCCTCGTCGACAGCGTCGCGTTCACACAGGCCCTCGTCGACGGTGGATTCGACGGCTGGGTCGTCGTCGAGACCGACAAGAGTCCGCACCACGCGGAGAGCACCATGATCAGCGGCTGGCAGGTTCAGAAGGTCCTGCAGCCCCTCACCGGAGAGAAGGCGTAGCCCCCATGATCCCCGACCGCATCATCGAGCAGGGAACGCTCACGACGACGGGCGCCCGCGCCTCCGTCGAAGTGCGCATCCCCTGGTACCGGGCACTGCCCGGCTCCTGCATCTCGGGCGCGAGCCTCACGATCGACGGCGTCGCAGCACCGGCCGAGAGCCTGCGCTGGGGCATGAACGGGCGCGAGTTCACGTTCGAGGAGCTCTCCACGAGCGTCGACGAGTGGTGGTTCCCGCTCGACTCGGCGATCCTCTCGGGCGACATCGCCGTGAGCACGGATGCCGAGCACACCGTCGAGGTCGGCCTCACGCTCTACATCCCGTACATCATCATCTCCGACACCGAGACGCTCCACATCGACGAGCACGACCGCAAGACCATGACGGCGGTGGCAGCATGAGCCTCGGAACGCCCATCCAGGGAGTGACCCTCTACAGCTTCACGCGCGCCTTCCACGGCCGCGAGTACGACCTCGAGGGCCTCATCCGCAAGGTCGCCGCCGACGGCTTCGGCCCCGGCCTCGAGGTCATCGGCTTCTCGAGCTTCCGCGGCTTCCCCGCCGTCGACGACTCGTTCGCGGGCTGGTTCAAAGACCTCGTCGCGGAGGTCGGCCTCGTGACGACGTCGCTCGCGGTCAACGCCGACATCGGCATCCACCGCGACCGCCTGCTCGACCAGGACGAGCTCATCGAGTACATGACGCGCCAGATCGAGGCCGCCGCCAAGCTCGGCTTCCCGATCGCGCGCGTGCAGATCTCGATCACGCCCGACTCGATGGAGGCGCTCGCCCCCATCGCGGAGAAGCACGGCGTCACGCTCGCCCTCGAGGTGCACGCCGACCAGTACGCGAGCCACCCCCGCATCCTCGCCCTGCGCGACCGCTACGAGAAGGTCGGATCCCCGTTCCTCGGCTTCACCGCCGACTGGGGCGCCACGACCGTCGCGTTCGCCCCCTCCGCCCTCGAGGCCTACCGCCGCCGCGGCGCGTCCGAGGAGCTGCTGAGCGCCGTCGTCGACCTGTGGAACGGCTACTACCAGGAGGGCCCGCCCGCCAACCAGCAGGTGCACGGCCAGCGCTTCGGGTCGTTCATCGGCCTCGCCGCGCAGCACGGCCGCCCCGAGCTCGGCATCGACTTCGGCATCAACGGCACGGGCCTGTTCGGCCCCGCGCGCGTCGACGACTGGCTCGAGATCATGCCGTGGATCCGCCACGTGCACGGCAAGTTCTTCGGCATCGACGAGAACGGCGAGGAGCCGTCGGTCCCGGTGCGCGACCTCGTGGCGCTGCTCGTCGAGAACGGCTACTCGGGCGCCATCTCGTCGGAGTACGAGGGCTGGCACTGGAACTACTGGCAGAGCCCGTTCGACATCATCCGTGGCGAGCAGGCCGTGCAGCGCTCCGCCGCTGCCGACGCCGGCTCGCGCATGATCACCGACGCGGCCGAGGCACGCGCCGCACTCGCCCACCACCTTGGAGCACACGTATGACTGACGACAACGGCATCGCCGGAACGGGCATCAAGCTCGGCATCACCCTCTACTCCCTGACCTCGGAGTTCGCCGCGGGCCTCTACACGCCCGAGACGCTCATCAAGGCCGTGCACGACGAGGGCCTCGGCACGGGGGTCGAGTTCAACATCGCCCAGATGCTGCGCACCTACCCCGATGTCGACGACGAGTTCGTCACGCTGTGGCGCGACAGCATGGACAAGTACGGCCTCGAGCCGAGCGCCGTCGGCACCAACCTCGACATGGGGCGCCGCAAGGACCGCGACATGACCCCCGACGAGGAGCACGACTTCCTCGCCCGGCAGCTCAAGACCGCGCACACGCTCGGCTTCAAGAAGGTCGTCATCCGCTCGGCCGGCAAGGAGCTGCTGCGCAGCCTGCTGCCCCTCGCCGAGAAGTACGACCAGAAGCTCGGCTACGAGATCCACGCACCGTCGGGGCCCAACGACCCCGCCGTCGTGCAGATCCGCGAGCTGTACGACGAGCTCGGCTCCGACCGCCTCGGCTTCACCGCCGACTTCAGCTCGACCATGCACAGCCTCTCGCCGACGCTCCTGCGCACGCTCGGGCAGATGGGGATGGACGAGAAGCACTTCCCGGTCATGGACGAGATCTGGCACGAGCCGACCCCCATGTACGTGCGCAACCAGAAGTTCGAGGACTACCTCTCGGGCGAGGGCGTCGACTTCCTGCGCTTCGGGCCGTTCACGCGGCTCGCGTTCAACATGCACGGGCTCGTGCCGCCGGAGGAGTGGCTCGACATCATGCCGCAGATCTTCCACGTGCACGCCAAGTTCTACGACATCAACGAGGCGGGGGATGAGCCGGCCATGGACATCCCGCGCATCGTGCGCCAGTTCGTGAAGGGCGGCTACCAGGGGTACCTCTCGAGCGAGTGGGAGGGCCACGCCTTCTCCGACCTCGGGGAGTCCGACCCCATCGACCTCGTCAAGAAGCAGCACGCGCTCATGCGCCGTGCCATAGAAGAAAGTGTCGCCCATGTCTGAGTTCGCTGAAGAGATCGCCGCCCTGCGTGCGGAGGTCGCCGAACTGCGCGGCGTCGCGCAGTCCGCCCACGACCGCGGCGCGGTCGAGAACCTGTTCAACCGCTACATGTACCTGCACAACGCCTTCGAGGACGAGCAGATCATCCCCCTGTGGGTGAAGCGCGGCACGGAGGGCATCCGCGCCCGGTACACGAACGCGGGCGAGTACACCGACTACGACAGTGTCATCCGCTACCACCAGGGCCGTCCGCACCCGGAGGGCAAGCTCATCCTGCACGCGACGACGACCCCGGTCATCGAGGTCGCGGGCGACGGCGAGACGGCCAAGGGCGTCTGGATCATGGCGGGCACCGAGTCGGGGCTCACCGACCCCAAGGTCGCCGAGGCGTTCCCGGACATGTACGGCCCGACCGAGGTGCTCGGCAAGAAGGTCTGGGCGCACTGGGTGTGGTGCAAGTACGCCATCGACTTCAAGCGCCAGGACGGCGAGTGGAAGTTCTGGAAGTTCCGCTGCTACGAGCTCGCCCGCGCGCCGTTCCACGAGGACTGGGTTGCCTTCGGCCTCAAGAACCAGGGCGCGTTCGACCTCGACCTCATGTACTTCGGCGACGACGGCAAGCCCGTGTTCATGCCGCCGGCCGACGGGCCCGTGCCCGCCAAGGCGCATCCGTACAGCCCGACCACGACGCAGGTGCTCGACCCGGTTCCGCCCGTGCCGCACGCCACGTTCACCGACACCTTCCACTGAGCCGAGGACCATCATGGCAACCCACAACTCGCTGTTCGCCGAGAGCGACGTGCATCGTCACCCCGAGGGCATCGCCGTCTCGATCCAGCTGCCCTGGTACCGCAGCCTGTGGCTGTCGTGCGTCGACACGGTCGGCGCGCGCGTCGACGGCGTCGACATCCCCACGGACACGCTGCGCTTCGAGCTCGCCGGCAAGAGCTACTCGATAGCCGAGCTGCCCGACCAGTGGGACACCCTGTGGTTCGTCGCCGACAAGCCCCAGGTGATCATCCCGCTCGAGCACGTGCCCGCGGCGGGCGACACGGTCGACGTCGACGTCACGCTGACCCTCACGCTGCGCTACATGCAGATAGCTCCCATGCGCTACGTGCCCAACCGCGTGCAGGTCGAGCGCGAGGTGGTGCTCGCGTGACCAAGGCCCTCCGGGTCGCCATGATCGGCTACGGCTTCATGGGCGCAGCGCACTCCCAGGGATGGCGGACGGCAGCGCGCGTGTTCGGGCTGCCCGCCGAGGTGGAGATGGCGGTCGTGGTGGGCCGCCATGCGGAGGCGGTCGCGGACGCGGCAACCCGTTGGGGGTGGGCCGAGTCCGCGACCGACTGGCGCGAGGTCGTCGCGCGAGACGACATCGACATCGTCGACATCGTGACGCCGGGCGACTCCCACGCGGAGATCGCCATCGCCGCCCTCAAGGCGGGCAAGCACGTGCTGTGCGAGAAGCCCCTCGCGAACTCGGTCGAGGAGGCGCGCGCGATGGCGGATGCCGCGGCGGAGGCCGCGGCCCGGGGCATCGTCGCCATGGTGGGCTTCACCTACCGCCGCGTGCCCGCGGTGACGTTCATGCGCGACCTCATCGCCGAGGGCGTCGTGGGTGAGGTGCAGCAGGTGCGCGCCGCGTACCGGCAGGACTGGCTCGTCGACCCGGAGATGCCGCTCGCGTGGCGCCTGCAGAAGGAGCACGCGGGATCCGGGGCGCTCGGCGACATCGGCGCCCACGCGATCGACACCACCCAGTTCGTCACCGGGCTCGCCGTGACCGCCGTCTCGGGCACCATCGACACGATCGTGACGAAGCGCCCGCTGCTGGGCGAGGGCTCCGGCCTCTCGGGCAGCGCCGCGGAGGGCTACGGCGACGTGACAGTCGACGATGTCGCGATCTTCACGGGACGCCTCGACAACGGCGCCCTGGTCTCGTTCGAGGCGACCCGGTTCGCGACGGGGCGCAAGAACGCGCTCACCGTCGAGGTGTCGGGCACGAAGGGCGCGCTCGCGTTCGACCTCGAGGAGCTCAACAGCCTCGCGTTCTACGACCGCACCGCGAAGTCCGACCGGCAGGGGTTCACGAACATCCTCGTGACCGAGGCCGAGCACCCCTACGTGGGCGCGTGGTGGCCGGCCGGCCACATGCTCGGGTACGAGCACGGCTTCAGCCACCAGGTCAAGGACCTCGTGGAGGGAGTCGTCGCGGGCGCGGCCCCGCACGGCACGTTCGCGGAGGGGCTCGCCGTGCAGCGGGTGCTCGACGCGGTGGAGACCAGCTCCGCGCGGGATTCCGCCTGGGTGCAGATATAGAGGAGTGGCAATGGCGCGACCGGTAACACTGTTCACGGGCCAGTGGGCCGACCTCCCCTTCGAGGAGGTCGCGAGGCTGGCGGGCGAGTGGGGCTACGACGGCCTCGAGATCGCGTGCTGGGGCGACCACCTCGACGTGGCGCGCTGGGACGACGCGGAGTACGTCGCCGGCCGCCTCGCCATCCTCGAGAAGAACGGCCTCAGGGTCTTCACGATCTCGAACCACCTGGCGGGACAGGCGGTGTGCGACGATCCGATCGACGAGCGGCACCGCGACATCCTGTCCGACCGCGTGTGGGGCGACGGCGACCCGGAGGGCGTGCGCCAGCGCGCCGCCGAGGAACTCACGCTGACGGCCCGCATGGCCGCCAAGCTCGGGGTGACGACCGTGACCGGGTTCACCGGCTCCTCGATCTGGAAGACCGTGGCGATGTTCCCGCCCGCGAGCGAGGCGATGATCGAGCGCGGCTACCGGGACTTCGCCGACCGCTTCAACCCCATCCTCGACGTGTTCGAGGAGGTCGGCGTGCGCTTCGCGCACGAGGTGCACCCGTCGGAGATCGCCTACGACTACTGGACGACCGTGCGCACGCTCGAGGCGATCGGCCACCGCGAGTCGTTCGGCCTCAACTGGGACCCGTCGCACATGGTGTGGCAGGACATCGACCCCGTCGGCTTCCTGTGGGACTTCAAGGACCGCATCTACCACGTGCACTGCAAGGACACGAAGAAGCGCCTCGACAACGGCCGCAACGGCCGCCTCTCGTCGCACCTCGCGTGGGCCGACCCGCGCCGTGGCTGGGACTTCATCTCCACGGGCCACGGAGACGTGCCGTGGGAGAACGCGTTCCGCATGCTCAACGCGATCGGCTACTCCGGCCCGCTCTCGGTCGAGTGGGAGGACGCCGGCATGGACCGCCTCGTCGGCGCCCCCGAGGCGCTCGCCTTCGTGCGGCGCCTGTCGAGCTACGAGCCGTCGGACGCGGCCTTCGACGCCGCCTTCAGCACCAAGAAGTAGGCGCGGCGCGCGCCCCGCGGCGTCAGCCGCGGAGCGCGGCGCCCGCGAGGGCGAGGTGCCGTCGGGTCATGTCGGCGGCGGTCTCGTGCTCGAGCCATTCGTGGCCGCCCCACTCGCTCGTGAGGGTGCCGCTGAAGCCGCCGAGCTCGCGGGAGAGGTCGCGCAGCGGCTGGGAGACCCGGCCGTCGGTGTCGTCGAGGTCCCAGAACTTGAGGTGGAACGCGCCGACCCGGTCGAGGATGGGGCGGATGACCGACACATCGCTGCGGCCGAAGCGCACGAGCAGGTTCATGTAGAGCGTGTGCACGTGCGGGGGCACGCCGCCCGAGCGCAGCAGGTCGACGACGGCCGCGTGGGTCTCGGGGGAGCGCCACTGCGTCTCCAGCCTCGCGACGAGGGCCTCGGGCACGCCGCCCGCGCGCAGCACCGCGAGGTAGCTCGGCGGGAGCGAGGGCATGAACATCGAGCAGTCGACGAGCACGCGCAGGCGGTCGTCGTCGAGCTCCTCGAAGATGTCGAGGGCCGCGCCCACGGCGGGGCTGTCGGGGGTCTGCTGGCCCTGGATCTCCTCGTAGAGCACGAGGTCGAGCTCGTGCAGCACCGGCAGCATGCGGCGCAGCAGGGATGCCCCCGCCTGCCCGAAGGGCAGCCGCAGCCCGCGCGCCCCCACGCGGTGGGCGGCGCGCAGCTGGGGCTCGAGGAACGCCGCGCGCGCGTCGTCGTCGAGCAGGGCGCCGTGGGGCGTCGCGTCGTCGAGGCTGCCGCCGACCATGCTGATCGATCCGCCGACGGCGTCGAGCTTCGCGCGCAGGGAGTCGAGCTCGCCGTCCGTCGAGCGCGGGAAGCCGCGGAAGGCCTGGCCGGGCTCGATCTCGACCGTGGAGGCGATGCCGTCGGCGACGATGCCGACGATGATGTCCTCGGTGGTGCGCTCGGCACGGATGATGTCGGGCGTCCAGTTGAAGGCGCTCGCGGCGAGGGTCCATGCGGTCGTGGATGACAATTTAGTCCGATCATGACAAACTTATGTTTGATTCAGGATAAAGCAGGAAGGACCGGACATGCAATCAGCACTCCGCGAGGATGCCCTCACCTCCGTCGACGGCGGCATCGCCGTGCGCGTGGGCCTGCCCTGGATCCGCTCGCTCCCGCTCGCGTGCCTGCGCGAGCCCGCGATCACCGTCGACGGCGTCGCCGCCCCCACGGTCCTCGTGGGGGATCGGCGGCTCACGCCCGAGCAGCTCGTCGACGAGGGCGGCTGGTGGTTCGCGCAGGACCGTGTCGTGCTCACGGCCCCGGTCGGGCTCCCGGCGGGGGAGCACGACGTCGTCGTGACGTTCCGCCTGCTCATCCCGTACCTCATGGCGGGCCCGGGCGGCGGACCGCTCGAGCTGCCCATGCGCGTGGCCGGGCGCCTGCTGCTCGACGCTCCGGCGGTGCCGAGCGTCTCCCGCGACGTCGCCTAGGCGCTGAGCGCGGGCGCCACGGCGTGGGTCGCCGCGATCGACGGTCGGCCCTCCGCGAACCAGCGGGGGAACGTGAGGTCGAAGAGCTGCTCGCGCACGAGGTCGGCCCCGCCGCGCAGCGGCTCGCGCACGTCGTCGACCGACTGCACGATGCTCAGGTCGCGCGTCGCGAGCGGGAGCGAGAGCTCGTAGACGTGCTGGCGCACCTCGGCGAGGAACAGCTCGCCCGCGGCGGCGACGGCACCGCCGATGACGATCACGCCGGGGTTGAACATGTTGACGAGCGCCGCGATGGCCTCGCCCACGTCGCGCGCCGAGCGCTGGATGAGGCCGATGGCGAGCGCGTCGCCGTTCTCGGCCGCGCGCGCGATGGTCTCGGGACGCGGGCCCTGGCCGTCGTGCGATGCCTGCGCGAGCGACCCCGTCGCGCCCCCCGCGATCGCGGCCTCGGCGTCGCGCACGAGCGCCCAGCCGCCGGCCACGGCCTCGAGGCAGCCCACCTTGCCGCAGCGGCAGGGCGCGTCCGACTCGCGCACGCGCACGTGCCCGATGTCGCCGGCAGCGCCGTTGGCGCCGCGGTGGATGCGGCCGTGCGAGAGCAGCCCGGCGCCGATGCCCGATCCGACCTTGCAGTAGATGAGGTCGGGGTTCTCGTCGCGGCGCCGCGCGCGCTCGCCCAGGGCGAGGAGGTTCACGTCGTTGTCGACCCACACGGGCGCCTCGTAGTGCTGCTCGAAGCGGCGCCGCAGGTCGAAGCCGTTCCACCCGGGCATGATGGGCGGCGCGACGGGCCGCCCGGTCTCGAAGTCGACGGGACCGGGGATGCCGACGGCCACACCCCACACGGGAGCCTTCGGTCCGCGCGACAGCAGCTCGTCGATCATGCCCATGGCGGCGTCGAGCGTCTCGGCCGGTCCGCGCGCGATGTCCCACTCGCGGTGGGTCTGGTCGAGGATGTCGCCGTCGAGGGCCGCGATGCCCACGTGGATGTGCAGGGCGCCGAGCGCGCACACCGCGATGATGCCGCGCTCGCCGCGGAAGCGCAGCGTGCGCGGGGCGCGTCCGCCGGAGGACGGGCCGAACTCGCCGTCCTCGAGGTAGCCGAGCTCGATGGCGTGGTCGACGCGCTGCGTGACGACCCCGCGGCCGAGTCCCGTGACCCTGCCGATCTCCGGGCGGGTCATCGCCTCGCCGGTCCGCACCATGTTGACGATGCGCAGGAGGCTCGTCATCTCATCCGTTTGCGCTCCGAAGCGCAGGGTCGACTCAGTGGCCATGGCCAATGGTGACACAACTTCGGTCGCCTGCAGAGCAAGCTGGCCGCACTATCGACGATACGAACACAACTTAAGTATAGTTGCGGCGTAACGATGGTAGATTTCCCCCAAAGTGAGGGTGGCGAAGATGGTGCACGGAGTCGGGATCATCGGCGCGGGGCCCGGTGTGCGGTCGCTGCACCTGCCCACGCTCGCGCGGCTCGCCGACCGGTTCGCCGTCGTGCACGTCGCCGACTCGGGCTCGGGCGCCGCGGGCGAGCTCGCGGCGCAGGTCGGGGCGCGGGCATCCTCGGGTGTCGACGACCTGCTCGCCGACCCGGCCGTCGAGGTCGTCGCCGTCTGCAGCCCGCCCGCCCTGCACGCCGAGCATGTGCTCGCGGCGGTCGCCGCCGGGGCCAGGGCCGTGCTGTGCGAGAAGCCCATAGCGCTCACCGAGGATGACGCCGAGGCCGTCATCGCCGCGTGCCGCACGGCGGGCACGCGCCTGCTCGTCGGCACCAACCACCTCTTCGACCCCGCGTGGGGAAGGGCCAAGCACCACCTCACGGGACCGGTCGCCACCGTGTCGGTCACGATGGCGCTGCCGCCGAACGGGCGGTACCACGCGCTCGTGAGCGAGCCCGCCGCGACCCAGCCCGTGCACCGGGCCCCCGACTGGACGAACCCGCACGTCGCCGCGGCCGTGCTGCGGCAGCTCGTGCTCGGGCTCGCGGTGCACGACCTGCCCGGGCTGCGCGATCTCGTGCCCGAGGTCGACGAGGTGCTCTACGCGCGGCGGATCGAGCCCATCGGGTATGAGATCGGGATGCTCGGCGGCGACACGCTCGTGCAGCTCACGGCGGTCATGCTCCCCGAGGGGGCGGACGCGCTGTGGCGCATGAGCATCGCGACCTCTCTCGACCGGCTCGACGTGGAGTTCCCTCCCGCCTTCGTGCACGTGGGCAGCGCCCGCGCGCGCGTGTGGGCGACCGACGGCAGCGTGACCGACTACCGGCAGGATCCCGACGACGGCTACGTCGCCGAATGGCGCGCGCTCGACGCGCTCCTCGCGGGCGGGGTCGCCGTGGAGTACGACCACCTGCTCGACGACGCGCTCTACGCGATCGGCCTCGCCGACGCCGTGCACGAGGCGGTGATCGCGGCATGAGGGCCGTGCGCACCGACGAGCTCGCGTACCGCGTCGCCGTGGCCGAGCTGCCGCGGCGCGCGGTGCTCGGCGACGGGCCCGACGCCGTGCGCATCGCCGGGGGAGTGCTCGAGGCCGAGGGGGTGACCGTCGTGGCGCGGCCGTGGCTGCGCCCCGACGTCGTGGCCGACGCGGCCCAGGCGCCCGCGCGGTCCGTGCTCGTGGAGTGCGGCGCGGCGTCCGGCGAGGTGGAGGAGCTGCTGCGCGACGCCGTCGGGTGGGCGCGCGAGCTCGCGGGCGGCCCGCTCGACATCGTGGAGTGCCGGGCGACGGCGCGCGGCATCCTCGCCCGCCTCGAGGGCGCGCGCAGCGGCGCGACGGTGCTGCTCGCCCGGCGCGAGGGGGGCAGCTCGTGGCTGCGCGCCCTCGCGCTCGACACGACGCGCACCGAGGTCGTCATCGAGCACCCGGGCGCCCTCGCGACGGTCGAGCGCACCGACGCTAACGGGGTGCACCGGTCGCCCGCGCGCTACGAGAGCGCCGAGCGGCTCGCCCTGCGGCGCCTGCTCGACGCCCTCGACGACGACGTGCGGACCACCGACCTCGACGACCTCGAGCACGACAGCAGGCTCGCCGCGCACGTGCTGGGACTCGTGCGCGCGGGATAAACGACAGCGATACGCGGGATAGCCAACCGGCCATTCCCTGATGAGCGTGACGCTCCCACAGTAGGTACGGGGACAACCCCGGACACGTCTTTGAAAGGATCGACGATGATCAAGCTCCTCTCCCACCTCTCGTTCGTCGCGGTGTCGTCACCCGACGTCGAGGCGTCTGTGGCCTTCTACGAGAAGCAGGTCGGCCTCACCGTCGTCGACCGCATCGACGGCTCCGTCTACCTGCGCTGCTGGGGCGACTACTACTCCTACAGCGTCGTCGTGGTGCCGGGCACCGAGCCCGGGCTCGTGACGATGGGCTGGCGCACGTCGAGCCAGGAGGCGCTCGACGAGGCCGCGCGCCTCGTGCAGGCCGAGGGCATCGAGGGCGAGTGGTTCGACGGGCCGTCGATCGGCCGCGCGTTCCGCTTCACGGGCCCGTGGGGCCACAGCATGACCCTGCACTGGGATGTCGTGCGCCATGTCTCCGCGCCGGCCGACGCGTCGATCTACCCCGACCGCCCCGCCAAGCGCAGCAGCGTCGCGGGAGCGCCGCGCCAGCTCGACCACGTGACCATCGCGACGAGCAGCGTCGACGACTTCGCCGCCTGGTACAACCGCGTGCTCGGCTTCCGCATCATGGCCAAGACGATCCTCGACGAGGCGCCCATCTCGGTGTTCTCCGTGCTCACGACCAACGAGAAGTCGCACGACCTCGGCGTCGTGCTCGACGGCTCGACGCGCGCCGGCCGCATCAACCACTACGCGTTCTGGGTCGACACGCGTGAGGAGCTGCTCATCGCCGCCGACACCCTCATGGAGAACGGGGTGCCGATCGAGTACGGGCCCAACATCCACGGCATCGGCGAGCAGACCTTCCTCTACTACCGCGAGCCGTCGACGCTGCGCATCGAGCTCAACACGGGCGGCTACCGCAACTACGTGCCCGACTGGGAGCCCAACACGTGGAAGCCCTCGCTCGGCTCGAACAACTTCTACCGCAACGGCGCCATGCCCATGTCGATGACGGAGTCGTTCCCGCCCGCCGACGGCCCCTCGGCCACGGAGGAGGGCGTTCCCGACGAGATCAAGGAAGCGCTGTTCAACCCCTACGCCAAGCACGGACAGGGATAGTAGGAACAGCACCACCCGATCGCGACGGAGCGAGGAACGCATGGCAGACGAGACATCCCTCCCCTCCGAGCTGCCCGGCGACCTCGACCGGAGCGACCCGGAGAAGGAGATCGCGGCGCGCGCCACGGCCTTCCGCAACTGGGGCCGGTGGGGCGAGGACGACGTGCTCGGCACGCTCAACCTCCTCACCGACGCCGTGCGCGCGGCCGCGGCATCCCTCGTGACGACCGGGCGGGCCATCTCGCTCTCGCAGTCGTTCGACATGAACGGACCGCAGAAGGGATGGCGCCGCCGCACCAACCCCGTGCACACGATGCTCGACACGGGCGTCGACGCCGAGCGCGGCACGCAGGGCTTCCCGCACGGCATCGGCGGGGCGGACGACGTCATCGCCATGCCGCTGCAGTGCTCGACCCAGTGGGACGGCCTCGGCCACATCTTCGACCACGGCATGGCGTGGAACGGCCGCAGGGCCGGCGACGTCGTGACGAGCGACGGCGACCTCGTGACGGGCATCGAGCACACGGCGGCCGTCTTCGTCGGGCGCGGCGTGCTGCTCGACGTGGGCCGCCACCTCTGCCCGGAGTCGGGCGAGCTCGCCGACGGCTACGCCATCACGGCCGCCGACCTCGACGCGACGGCCGCCGCCCAGGGCGTCGAGGTGCGCGAGGGCGACATCGTGCTCGTGCGCACGGGGCAGCTCGCGCGCGCCCGTCGCGACGGCTGGGGCGAGTACGCGGGCGGGCCTGCCCCCGGCCTCTCGCTCACGACCGCCGGCTGGCTGCACCGCACGGGCATCGCCGCGATCGCGACCGACACGTGGGGCTTCGAGGTGCGCCCCAACGAGTTCGACGTGCCGGCGTTCCAGCCGCTGCACCAGGTCGTCATCCCCAACCTCGGCCTCACGATCGGCGAGATGTGGGACCTCGAGGAGCTCGGCGAGCACTGCGCGCAGACGGGCCGCCACGAGTTCCTGCTCTCGGCGCCGCCCCTTCCCATCACGGGCGCCGTCGGATCGCCCGTCAACCCCGTCGCCGTCTTCTAGACCACCACCGCAGAACAGAGAGGTTCTCACCATGACCGCAGTCTCCCGGGTCGCCGTCGCCGGAAGCGGCGTAGCCGCACTGGCCACCGCCATCCAGCTCGCCAAGGCGGGCGTGTCCGTCACCGTGTTCGAGGCCAAGCCCGGCCTGCCCACCCTTGGGTCGGGGATCACGATCCAGGGCAACGCCATGCGCGTGTTCGACACGCTCGGCGCGTGGGACGACATCCGAGCGGCCGGCTACCCCTTCGTGGGCCTGTCGCTGCGCGCCCCCGGCCCGGGCGCGCCCGTGGTCGCCGAGCTGCCCGACGTCAACTCCGGCGGTCCGGACTACCCCGCGACCATGGGGATGCCCAGGGCCGACCTCGCGCGCATCCTCTTCGAGCACGCGGTCGCCGCGGGGGCGGAGATCCGCTTCGACTCGAAGGTCACGGGGCTCGAGCAGTCCGACGACTCCGTCGAGGTGTTCGTGAACGGGGAGTCGGCCGGGTCGTTCGACCTGCTCGTCGGGGCAGACGGGCTCAACTCGACGGTGCGCGAGCTCATCGGCATCACGACCAAGCCCGAGACGACGGGCATGGGCATCTGGCGCGCGTTCGTGTCGCGCCCGGCGGAGGTCGCGCACAGCGACCTCTACTACGGCGGCCCCATGTACATCGCGGGCTACACGCCCACGGGCGAGGACACGATGTACGCGTTCCTCGTCGAGAAGGCGCAGGACCGCACGGGCGTGACCGACGACGAGGCGAAGGCCATCATGATCGAGCAGTCGCGCGCGTACGACGGCCCGTGGAACGCGGTGCGCGCCGACCTCGAAGCGGGCGTCACCCCCAACTACACGTGGTTCACGAAGCACCTCGTCGAGGGCCCGTGGAACCGCGGACGCGTCGTCATCATCGGCGACGCGGCACACAGCTGCCCGCCCACCATCGCGCAGGGCGCCGCGCAGGGCCTCGAGGACGCGGTCGTGCTCACCGAGCTGCTCGTCGCGGCCGACACGCTCGACGACGGGGTGTGGGACGCGTTCCACGCCCGCCGCCTGCCGCGCGCGAGCGCCGTCGTCGCGGCGTCGGTGCAGCTCGGCCAGTGGCAGCTCGACGGCGACCGCGAGGCCGACGCGGGCGGGCTCATCTTCGGCATCGCCCAGCAGATGGCGCAGCCCGCGTGAGGCTCGCGCGCTGGGTCGGGGCGTCCGGCACCGTGGGCGAGGGCTTCGTCGTGGGGGACCGGGTCGTCCCGTTCCCCGGCGGCGCGACGGTCGCGACGGTGCTCGAGGGCGGCCTCGGCTCCGCGCGCGCTCTCCTCGGCAGCGCGGGAAGCGACGGCGAGCGGCTCGACGCCGTGCGCCTGCTCGCCCCGCTCGTGCCCGCCGCCATCCGTGACTTCGTGGCGTTCGAGGAGCATGTCGAGGGCGTCACGGCCTCGGTCGACGGCGCGAGCGACGTCGTGCCGGAGTGGTACCAGGCGCCCACCTTCTACTTCACGAACCCGCACACCGTGCTCGGCCCCGACGACGTGCTCTCGCCGCCCGTGAGCGAGCGCCTCGACTTCGAGCTCGAGGTCGCCGTCGTGCTCGGCGGCCCCGCGGGGAGCGACCTCGCGCCCGCGGATGCCGCGACGCGCATCTTCGGGTACACGATCATGAACGACTGGTCGGCGCGCGACCTGCAGGGCCGCGAGATGAAGGTGCGCCTCGGCCCCGCCAAGGGCAAGGACTTCGGCACCTCCCTCGGCCCGTGGATCGTCACCGCCGACGAGCTCGAGCAGTTCGTCGACGCCGACGGCTTCCTCGCGATCCGCGCGGAGGTCTCGGTCAACGGCGTGCCGGTGGGGGAGGACCTCGTCTCGAACATGGGCTGGCCGTTCCCCGAGCTCGTGGCCTACGCCTCGCGCAACTCGCGCGTCGTCGCGGGCGACGTGCTCGGCTCGGGCACCGTCGGCAACGGCGGCTGCCTCGCCGAGCTGTGGGGCCGGCGCGGGGAGCTCTCCCCGCCCCCGCTGCGCGAGGGAGACGTCGTGACGATGGTCGTCGAGGGCATCGGCACGCTCTCCGGGACCGTCGGTCCCGCCGTCGCCGCGGGACCCGTCGCCCCCGCGCGCACGAGGCCGCGGAACCGCTTACGTTGATTTCCGACTAAAGATGGCGTATTCTCGACGTGACGTTGGGGCACCCGCCCGTTCCTGCCGCAGACTCCCGCGGAGGGCACACCCGGTCACGTCGACAGCCCGTTCGAACGGGTGAACCGGATATGACTCTCCCTCCCCTCAAGCTCCGCATCCTCGTCGTCTCGCTCTTCGCGACATCCTTCCTCGGCGCCCTCGACCACACGATCGTGTCGACGTCGCTCTCGACCATCGCGGGGGAGCTCGGCGCCCTCCAGCAGATGAGCTGGGTCGTCGTCGCCTACACGCTCGCCGCGACCGTCTCGCTGCCCGTGCTCGGCAAGCTCGCCGACACCCTCGGGCCGCGCCGCGTGTTCCTCGCCTCGCTCACGACGTTCCTGCTCGCGTCGCTCGCGTGCGGCTTCGCGCCCGACATGACGTGGCTCATCGTCGCGCGCGTCGTGCAGGGCCTGAGCTCCGCGGGCCTGCAGCTCATGTCGCAGACGATCATCGGCGCCGTCACGTCGCCGCGCGAGCGCCCGCGGCTCATGAGCATCATCGGCTCGGCCTTCCCGGTGGCGATAGTCGTGGGGCCGCTGCTCGGCGGCATCATCAGCGACACCCTGGGCTGGCAGTGGGTGTTCTGGATCAACGTGCCCCTCGGTGCCGCGGCCCTCGTGCTCGCGAGCGTCGCCGTGCCGCACCTCGGCGAGCGTCCGCGCGGGCGCATCGACGTGCCCGGCGCGCTCACCTTCACGACGGCCATGATCGCGCTCGTGCTCGCCGTCACGTGGTTCCCCGACGAGCGCCTGCGGCCCGCATCGCTCGCGCTGCTCGCGACGGCCGTCGTCGTCTTCGGGGTGTTCGCCCTCGTCGAGCGCCGCGCGCAGCAGCCGTTCCTGCCGTTCGGGATCTTCCGCAACCGCACGGTCGCGGCGGGCATCACGCTCTCGGCGGTCATCGGCATCGGGCTCTTCTCGGTGGTGTCGTACATCCCCACCTTCATCCAGATGGCGTACCGCACGTCGGCCACCGTCTCGGGCCTCGTGCCGATCGCCACGGTGCTGGGGATGCTCGTGGCGAGCCTCGCGACGGGGTTCCGCGCGAGCCGCACGGGCCGCTACCGCCGCTGGACCATCGCGGGGCCGTCCGTCGCGGCGGCCGGGCTCGTCGTCATGGCGTTCCTCCCCGTCGGCCTCCCGCTGTGGGCCCCCATGCTCGTCATGGGCGTCGTGGGGCTCGGCACGGGCGCGTTCATGAACCTCATCCTCGCCGTCGTGCAGGGCGCGGTGCCGCGCGGCGACCTCGGCCTCGTGACGGCGACGAGCGGGCTCGTGCGCCAGGTCGGCGCGACGGTCGGCACGGCCATCATCGGCGGCGTCATCGCCGCGGGCGTCGTGGCGCTCCTGCCCGCGGGGCTCAACGCCTCGACCCTCACGCCCGACGTCGCGCACGCGGCCTCGCCCGCCGTGCAGGCGCAGATCGCCGCCGTCTACCAGTCGGTCATGAGCCCGGTCTTCCTCGCGCTCGCGGGCGTCTACGCCGTGGGTGTCGTCGCCGCCATCATGTTCCCGCAGGGCAGGCTGTCGACAGACACCGCGTCGGTCGAGGCCCAGCTGCAGCCCGAAACCGTCTGACTCGAAGGAGAGACCATGTCGAAGAACCCCGTCATCGCCGTCGTCGGCAGCGGACCCATCGGGTCCGCGTACGCACGAACCATCCTCGAGTCGCACCCCACGGCGCGCGTCATCATGCTCGAGGCGGGCCCGCAGCTCACCGACATCCCCGGCGAGAGCGTGCGCAACATCCCCGACCCCGCCGCGAAGGCCCAGGCGCGCAAGATCTCGCAGGGCCCGCAGGCCGGCGCGTTCCGCGAGTCGCTCGGCATCCCCGCGAGCGCGGTGGTCGAGGGCATGTTCACCGCGCGCATGGGAACCCACCTCATCGACTTCGGGGGAGAGGGCTCCGGCCACGCGCCGACGTTCCCCGCCGCGGCGGCCTCCACGAACGTGGGCGGCATGGGCGCGCACTGGACGTGCGCCATCCCGCGCCCCGCGGGCAGCGAGCTCGTCCCCTTCATCCCGGCCGACGAGTGGGACGAGCTCATCGTCACCGCCGAGTCGCTCCTGCACGCCCAGAGCGCGGCGTTCGCCGACTCGCCCATCGGCGGCGCGATCCGCTCGCTGCTCGCCGAGGCGTTCCCGGAGCGCGAGCCGAGCACGCTGCCCGTCGCGGGAGACCCGCAGCCCGACGGCTCCATGCGCTGGGCCGGTGCGGACGCCGTGCTCGGCCCGCTCATCGAGGCCGGCACCGACGAGGCGCTGCGGTTCGAGCTGCGCGACCTCACGCTCGTCCGCCGCGTCGAGCACGAGGGCGGACGGGTCTCGGGCGTGACCGTGGAGGACCTGCGCACCCACGAGACGTCCTTCATCGCCGCCGACGCCGTGGTCGTCGCCGCCGACGCGTTCCGCTCCCCGCAGCTGCTGTGGGCGTCGGGCATCCGCCCGCGCGCGCTCGGCCGCTACCTCACGGAGCACCCCGTCGTCATCTGCACCGTGGCCGTCGACGCCGAGAGGATGCAGCGCTTCGCGACGGAGGCCGACCTCGACGCCGAGCTCGAGCGCCGCTCGGCCAACCCCACCGACCCGGTGGCCGCCGTCAACCGGATCCCGTTCTCCGAGCCCGACCACCCGTTCTCGCTGCAGGTCATGTACGCCGAGGTGCCGCCGTTCCAGCTCGACCCCGCCAACCCGCTCGCGGGCAACCGCTGGGGCTACATCAACATGGGCTACGGCATGCGCAAGCAGCCGCGCTTCGAGGACGGCGTGCGCTTCGACGACTCCGAGCCCGACTACCGCGGCTTCCCCAACATGACCATCGAGTACGAGCTCACCCCGGCCGAGCTCGAGGAGATCGAGCGCGGGACCGAGCTGCTCGCCCGCGCGGGCGGCGCCCTCGGCGAGTTCGTGGCCCAGCCGCGGCTGCTGCCGCCGGGCTCGAGCCTGCACTACCAGGGCACGATGCGCATGGGCGAGACCGACGACGGCACCTCGGTCGCCGACCCGTGGTCGCGCGTGTGGGGCTTCGAGAACCTCGTGGTGGGCGGCAACGCGCTCATCCCGACGGCGACGACCATGAACCCGACGCTCATGAGCGTCGCCATCGCCGCGCGCGGCGCGCGCGAGCTGGCGGCGGCGCTGTGAGCGACAACCGCGCCATCGTGACCGAGTTCGCGCGCCTCTTCTACACGGAGCGCGACGTCGAGGCGGCGTTCGAGCAGTTCGTCGTCGACGACTACATCCAGCACAACCCCACGATGCCCGACGGGCGCGAGGCGGCGGTGCGGATGCTCGTGCCCAAGTTCTCCACCCCCGGGGCGCGGTTCGACATCGAGCGGATCCTCGTGGACGGCGACCACGCCCTCATCCACGTGCGCGCGACGTTCCCGGGCAACCCGGTGGCCGCCGTGGCCGACATCTACCGGCTCGCGGATGGCAAGGTCGTGGAACACTGGGACGTGCTCCAGCGCATGCCGGACGACGTCGTCAGCGCGCATCCCTTCTTCTAACGTGCGGCTATCACCGCCACAAATGCACGAAGCAGTAATGCTTATGTCAAAGAAGTGCGTAAGTAGGTAGGCTTCGAATCAGTCAACCTCGAGTTGGCGACTTGCTCCGAACGACCCCGTCGGAGTTTGACAATGCCGTCAAGAAAGGTCTGCTCAATGTCACAGCACACCCGGAGCATGCGCCGCGCAGTAGCGCCCGCCGCAATCTCCGCCCTCGCCCTGAGCGCTCTCGTGCTCTCCGGCTGCACCGCAGCTGCTCCAGCGGAGGAGTCGACCACGCTCGTCCTCGCCGCCCCCCTCACCGAGACGGGCGATTCGCCCTACAAGGCGCTCGCCGACGCGTTCATGGCCAAGTACCCCGAGTACACCGTGACCGTCGAGGAGACCAGCAACGACACCTACGGCCAGAACCTCACCACGAAGCTGCAGGCCGGCAACGCGGCCGACATCTTCGAGCTCGCCCCCGGCCGCGGCCAGGACCGCAGCGTGCTGACCCTCGCCGAGGCGGGCTACCTCCTGCCCCTCGACGACACCAACGCCAAGTCGACGATCCCCGCCGGCAACGAGGACCAGTTCGAGTCCGACGGCAAGGTGTACGCGCAGGGCCTCGACTTCGCGGTCGCCGGCATCGTCGCCAACCTCGCCCTCATGAAGGCCGACGGCATCGACGAGTACCCGACCACCTACAAGGACCTGCTCGCCGACTGCGCGACGGCCAAGGCCGCCGGCCACTCGTTCTTCGTGATCGCCGGTGCGATGGTGCCCAACACGGGCTTCTTCTCGATGGTGCTCGCGGGCGACACGGTCTACCAGGACGACCCCACGTTCAACACCGAGCGCTTCGAGGACAAGGTCACGTTCGCGGACGACAAGGGCTGGAACGAGGCCCTCGGCCGCTTCCTCGAGATGAACGACGCGGGCTGCTTCCAGGAGGCTCCTGAGGCCGGCACGTTCGACACCATCACGAACAACCTCGTCGGCGAGGTCTCGTACGCCGGCGCGATCCCCTCGGGTGCCGCCTTCGGCCTCGGCGGCGCCAACCCGAACGCCCAGTTCGTGGTCTTCCCGTTCCCCGGTGCTGACATCGTCTCGGCGAGCGTCAACTACTCGCTCGGCATCAACGCCAAGACGGCGTCGCCCACCCTCGCGAAGAAGTTCCTCGACTTCGCGTCGAGCGCCGAGGGTGCCGGTGTCTTCCCGGGCGTCTCGGGCAACCTGCCCGTCGTCGGCGCCGACTTCTCGGCCCTGCCGCCCCAGTACGACGGCGTCAAGTCGCTCCTCACCGACGGCAAGACGTACGCCCTGCCGAACTCCGGCTGGGAGTCGGGCGAGGTCTACAACAACCTCGGCACCGGAGTGCAGGGCCTGTTCACGGGCCAGGCGACGGTGAAGGATGTTCTGGAGTCCATGGACTCGGCCTGGTAGCCCTGCACCACTGATCGACACCACCCGCCAGAGGAATCGACGAGAGCAATGACGCACACTCACACCACCTCGATGGATTCCCGCGGCACCCAGCGGGCGGGATCCGGACGCGAGTCCGGGTCCCGTCCCCGCAAGCCCCTCGTGCGCTACGGCTCGTGGTGGTGGGCCATGCCGGCCCTCCTCGCGGTGCTCTCCGTGCACTACGTCGCCACGAGCGTGGGCGGCGCGTACGCCTTCACCGACTTCAAGGGCATCGGATCCTTCGACTGGATCGGCTTCGACAACTTCGTCAAGATCGTCGGCGACAAGAAGGTCTTCGGCTCGATCGGCAACACGATCTTCCTCGCGATCTCGTTCCTCGTGATCACGAACGTCGTGGGCCTGCTGTTCGCCCTCGCCCTCAACCGCGGCATCAAGAGCCGCTACATCCTGCGCACCCTGCTCTTCCTGCCGGTGGTGCTGAGCCCGCTCGCGGTCTCCTACATCTTCCGCTTCATCTTCCAGGTCGACGGCCCCCTCAACAGCGTGCTCGGCGCGATAGGCCTCGAGAGCTGGCAGCGCCCGTGGCTCGCCGACCCGGTGTGGGCGATCTACACGATCCTCGCCGTCATGGTCTGGCAGAACATCGGCATGGCCATGATCATCTACCTCGCCGGCCTCGCGACGGTCCCCATCGAGATCGAGGAGGCCGCGGCGATCGACGGTGCGAGCGCGTGGCAGCGGTTCCGCCACATCACGCTGCCGCTCATCCAGCCGGCCGTCGCGATCTCGACGACCCTCGCCCTCACGACCGGCCTGCGCGTGTTCGACCAGGTGCAGGGTATGACGCGCGGCGGCCCCTTCGGCGCCACCGACACGCTCTCGACGGTCATCTACCGCGAGACCTTCGCCAACAGCCACTTCGGCTACGGCGCGGCCCTCTCGCTCATCTTCACGGTCATCGTCATCGCGGCGGCCGCGCTGCAGCTGTTCATCACGCGCGACCGCAACGCCGCGTCCGCCGGCAAGGGGAAGAGGTAGTCATGTTCCGCTACACCAAGGGAACCCTCGTCCGCGAGATCCTCATGTGGGGCGCCGCGGTCATCATGCTGCTGCCGTTCTACCTGCTCGTCAACACGGCCCTCAAGACGAGCGCCGACGCGATCGGCACGCCCGCCTTCCAGCCGGCGACCAACCCGACGCTCAACAGCTTCATCGAGATATTCCAGAGCGGCGGCTCCGGCAACATCTTCGTCGGCCTCTTCAACAGCATCGTCATCACGGGCGGCTCGGTCATCGGCCTCATCGTCTTCGGCAGCGCGTGCGCCTACGTGCTCACGCGGCGCCTCTCGCGCCTGAGCACGACGCTCTACTACCTCGTGCTCGTGGGCATCGTCGTGCCCGCCCAGCTCGGACTCGTGCCGCTCTACATCGGCGCGCGCGCCATCGGCCTGCTCGGCAGCCCCATCGGCATGGCCGTCATCTACACGGCCATGCTCATGCCGCTCGCGGTGTTCCTCTACGGCGGCTTCGTGCGCGCCCTGCCCACCGAGTATGAGGAGGCCGCGACGATCGACGGCGCCTCGCCGTTCCGCACCTACGTGCAGGTCGTGTTCCCGCTCCTCGCGCCCGCGACCGGCACGATCTCGATCATGACGGGCATCATCGTGTGGAACGACTTCTTCACGCCCCTCATCTTCCTCAACGGGTCGACGGCCGCGACGCTCCCCGTTGTCGTCTACAGCTACGTCGGCTCGCTCGTCACGAACTGGAACAACATCTTCGCGGTGCTCATCGTCGCGCTCATCCCCATCACCGTGCTGTACCTCATCATGCAGAAGAGGTTCATCCAGGGCTTCAGCGGCGGTCTCAAGAGCTAGTCGTTGATCTAGCGCGCAGCCTCCTTGCCGCGGGGCGATGCGCTGTCGGCGGGATGCCCGTGCGCCCGCCCTGCGGGGCGAGACTGTCCCCATGAGCGAGCGCGACTACATCGACCACGACGACTTCCACGACGTGGAGGACGGCCCGGCCTTCCAGGAGTGGACGGCCGGCATGGAGGCCAACCGGCCGGACCACACCGACGCGCTCGACGGCACCCTCGAGCTGCACGGCGCCTCGGTGCTCACGCTCGAGCTCGCGGGCCGGTCGGTGTCGTGGGCGACCTCGAGCCCGGACGACTGGTTCGGCTCCGCCTCGGGCGCCGCCGCCGTCGAGGTGCTCCCGCTCGCGGGCGACATCTTCTTCGTCGACTTCGTCATCGAGGGCGGCTCGCCCGAGGATGCGACGGGCGCGACGGTCGTCGTCGACCGGGGCAACGCGCGGGCGCTCGTCATCCACTCGTGGACCTTCGACCGCGGGGATGCCCGCCGCACCCGGTCGCGCATCACGAGCGTCGGCGTGGGCGGCCCAGCCGCCGACCCCATCGCGCGCACGTCCGACCTCGTGGGCCGCCGCGCCCTGTGGGTGTACAGCGACGACCACGCCTACGAGCACATCTACCTCAACGCCGGCACGTACGCGTGGCACTGCCTCGCGGGCCCCGAGCGCTCGATAGCCGACGTCGACCGCACCGAGACCTACAAGCTCAGCGACACCGCATACGTCTTCTTCGTGACGGAGACGTCGCAGCCGTGGGACGGCGTGTTCGTGCTCGACTTCACGCCGGGGGCGTCCACGAACATCGGGCGCTTCTTCGGCTGGGACCCGAAGCCGAACATCCCCTCGCACAACACGTTCGGGGCGGTCGGCCGCATCCTCAACCAGACCGACTACTCGATGCCCGTCTAGGCCTCGCGCGCGAGCCCCAGCAGGTCGAGGGACATGCTGCAACGCTAATCGAGGTGCGAGGCGTGCATCCATTCGCGCAGGTAGGGCGCGACGACCTCGCGCGAGATGCGGCAGTCGAGCACGAGCACCCCCTCGCCCGACCACAGCTCGAGCGCCGCGAGGTCGGCGAGCGAGCCCACGGTCGCTGCCGTCGCGCCGAGCGAACGCCCCACCCCCGCGAAGTCGACCTCGGGGATGAGCATGGCTCCGTGGTCGAGCGAGCCGTACTGGTGCAGCTCCGCGCCGTACGCGGCGTCGTTGAACACCACGACGACCCCGCTGCGCGCCGTGCGCACGAACGTCTCGAAGTCTGCGAGGGCCATGAGGCCGCCGCCGTCACCCGTGCACAGCACGACGGTCGTCGCGGGCAGCGCGACCGCGGCCCCCACGGCGCTCGGGAAGCCCAGCCCGATCGACTGGTACGCCGTGCCGACCATGACGAGCCGGTTGGGCGCGGGGATGCGCCAGTACGAGGGCGCCCACCCGAGGAAGTGCCCGCCGTCCTGCACGACCGTGCGGTCGGCCGGCAGCAGGCCGTCGAGCGCCGTCGCGAGCGCGCGCGGGTCGAGCCGGCCGTCGGCGGCGAGCTCGTCGTCCGTGTGGCGCGGCGCCCTGCCGCGCGGCGCCTCCGACCAGCGGGGCGGGGATGCCACGGGCAGCCCGGCCACGAGGGCCTCCGCCGCGGCGCGCGCGGCACCCCGCACGAACTCGTCGACGCGGGGGTGGGCCGGGGAATCCTCGATGTCGACCTGGATGAGCCGCGCGTCCGGACCGAACAGGTCGCCGAACCGCAGCGTGAACTGGCTCAGGCTCGCGCCCACCACGAGCACGACGTCGGCGTCGCGCATGACGGCCGCCGCCGCGTCGCTGCCGAAGCCGCCCGCGATGCCGAGGTCGTGCGGGGAGTCGCCGAACAGCCCGGCGCCGAGCGCCGTCGTGGCGGTGAGGGCGCCGAGGCGGTCGGCGAGGGTCGTGAGCGCGGGGCCTGCGCCGTCGAGCCAGGCGCCGCGGCCCGCGAGGACGAGGGGGCGCCGGGCGGTGCGGAGGAGCGTCAGGGCGGCGGAGGTGTCCTTGGGCGAGACCTCGACAGGCTCGGTGCGCGCGACCTCCACCACGGCATCGGCTGACACCAGGTCGTGGGGGATGGCGAGGACGACCGCGGTGCGCTCCGCGCGCGCGAGGGCGACGGCACGGTCGGCCCCCGGGTCGTCGAGGGCGGCCGTGATCCAGCGCGCGCCCACCGCCTCGGCGAGGGCGCGCTGGTCGACGTCCCACGGGCGGGCGCCGTCGGTCGGGGCATCCCCGGTGACGAGCACGAGCGGGATGCGCGCCTGCGCCGCCTCGGCGAGCGGCGTGAGCGCGTTGGTGAAGCCCGCGCCGTAGGTCGTCGTAGCGACGGCGAGCCTGCCGGCGGCGCGGAAGTAGGCGTCCGCCGCGGCGACCCCGCCCGCCTCGTGGCGCATGGCGGTGAAGCGGACTCCCACGCGGGGGAGTGCGTCGAGCAGGTGGGCGTTGCCGTTGCCCATGACGCCGAAGACGTCGGACACGGAACGGGAGAGGCTTTCGGCGATGCGCTCGGAAAGGGATGTCATGCGACTCTTCTCGACGACACGGATGGGATTCCATGTGTGTCTCGCGAGCTGCGCTATCGCCCTTTTTTCGAGCGACGACCTCGGTGGTCGGACGGTGTCAGCGTAGCGCGCTAGCGTGGGCACGTGAAGAGAGGCGGCACGGTCGGCGCGGCGGGACTCGTGCTCATCGGCCTCATCTGCCAAGACATCGGCGCGGCCTCGGCGGTCACGCTGTTCCCCCAGGTGGGCGCGCTCGGCATGGTCACGCTGCGGCTCGCGTTCTCCGCGATCATCCTGTTTGCCGTGTTCCGCCCGCGGCTGCGCGGCCGCTCCCGCGCCGACTGGCTCACGGTCGTCGCGTTCGGCCTCTCGCTCGCGCTCATGAACGGGCTCTTCTACGAGGCCATCGCGCGCGTGCCGCTCGGCACGACGGTCACGCTCGAGGTGCTCGGGCCGCTCATCCTCTCCGTGGTCGTGAGCCGCAAGGCGTCGGCGTGGCTGTGGGCGGTGCTCGCCTTCGCGGGTGTCGCGATCCTCGGCTGGAACGGGTGGGAGCAGCTCGACCCCGTGGGCGTCGCGTTCGCGGCGGGCGCTGCGGTCATGTGGGTCTGCTACATCCTGCTCTCGGCGCGCACGGGCCGGCATTTCGAGCGGCTCGACGGCCTCGCCATCGCCATGAGCATCGGCGCCGTGCTCGCCATCCCGTTCGGCGTCGTCTCCGCGGGCCCCGCGCTCTTCCACGTCCCGGTGCTGCTCATCGGCGTCGCTGTCGCGGTGCTGTCGTCGGCGATCCCGTACGGCCTCGAGCTGCTCGCGCTGCGGCGGCTGCCCGCCGCGACCTTCTCGATACTCATGAGCCTCTCGCCCGCGCTCGCGGCGACTGCCGGGTTCCTCATCCTGCAGCAGGCGCTCACACTCTGGGATGCGGTCGCGATCGTGCTCGTCATCATCGCGAGCATGGGTGCCGTGCGCGCGGCGGCGCGGGCGGAGCGCGCCCTCCCGCCGGTACTCCCGGGAGAGTAGGGCAACTCATACCTGAGGCCGATGTTTCACGAGGGGATCGCGCGCAGGCTGGGAGCATGACAACGACACGAGCCGTTCGGATCCTGGTCGTCGACGAGGAGGAGCCTCTCACCCACGTGCTCCGTCTCGCCCTCGAGCTCGAGGGGTGGGAGGTGCGCGTCGTCCCGAGCGGATCGGGCGCGATCGACGCGATCCCCGAGTTCGAGCCCGACATCGTGCTCATGGACATGATGCTGCCCGACGCCCTCGGCACCGACGTCGTCGCCGACCTGCGGTCGCGCGGCGTCGCGACGCCCATCGTCTTCCTCACGGGCCGTGCCTCGCACGAGGACCGCGTGGCGGGCTACGCCGCGGGCGCCGACGACTACCTCACGAAGCCGTTCGGCCTCGAGGAGGTCGTCGACCACCTCCGCCCGCTCGTGCGCAGGCTGGGCCTCGCCCCGACGAGCCGCCAGTATGCCGACCTCGTGCTCGACGACTCCACGAGCGAGGTGTGGCGCGGCGACGAGCGCATCCCGCTCACCCCCATCGAGTTCGAGATGCTGCGCGCCCTCCTCGAGGCGCACGACACCCCGCTCACGCTCGGCCAGGTGCTGCGCCAGCTCGCCGTGCGCGGCACGCGCGTGCCGCGCGAGCTCGCCCAGCGCATGCTCGACCGCATGCGCACGCTCGTCAACAGCGACCGCCTCCCGCTCGTGCACGTCGTGGGCGCGGGGGGATGGATGCTCGCGGCCTAGCGCCCGCCCACGGCCTGCACCCGGCCTGCCGCCCGGCCTGGCGCGCGCGCCTCCCTCTCGGCCCGGCGCTGCCACCCCCTTCGCGCCCGCCCCTTGCCGTTTCGACGTCTCGTCCGACCTCCTTGCCCAACTCCATACATTTGCGATCTCTCCTAACAAATGTATGGAGCTGGCCAAGCGTTGCGGCAGGGAGAATCGCTCGCGAGACGCGAGACGCGAGACGCGAGACGCGAGACGCCTAGAGCATCGCGCGCGCGGCCTCAACGGCGGCGACGCGCCCCTCTCGCGTCGGGGCGAGCGGGGCGATCATGAGGGTCGTGACTCCCGACTCCACGAAGGCGGCTACGCGCTCGCGCACCTCGGACTCCGTGCCGATGAGGGCGGTGTCGCGCACGAGGTCGTCCGGCAGGGCTGCTGCCGCGGCATCCTTCTCGCCCGCCAGGTAGAGCTCCTGCACGCGCGCCGCCTCGTCGGCGTAGCCGTAGCGCACCGCCAGGTCGTTGTAGAAGTTGGCGGTGCGCGCGCCCATGCCCCCCACGTACAGCGCCATGCGCTCGCGGTGGCCCTGCAGCGCGAGCTCCGCGCCGGGTCCGACGTGGAACGGCACGGTCACGATGACGTCGAGCGGTCCGAGGTCGGGCGACCTGCGCGCGGTGCCCGCGGCCAGGGCGTCCCCCCACGCCTCGGCGCTCTTGGCCGGGTGGTAGAAGAGCGGCAGCCAGCCGTCCGCGATCTCGGCGGTCTGCTCGACGGCCTTGGGGGTGAGCGAGGCGAGCGCGATGGGGATGCCCGCCCGCACGGGATCGTTGATGAGCTTGAGCGGCTTGCCGAGGCCGCCCGGCAGCGGGATCTGGTAGCTCACGCCCGAGTGCTCGAGGCGCTCGCGCCGCCACACCGCGCGGCAGATCTCCACGATCTCGCGCTGGCGCCCGAGGGGGGCGGTGAACGGCACGCCGTGGAAGCCCTCGACGACCTGGGCGCCCGACGAGCCGAGCCCGAGCTCGAAGCGGCCGCCCGACACCGAGTCGAGGCCCGCGGCCGTCATGGCGATGAGCGCGGGCGTGCGGGAGTACACGGGCAGGATCGCCGACATGAGCGTCACGCGCTCGGTGATCGCGGCGAGGTAGCCGAGCCTGCTCACGGCGTCGAACGAGTAGGCCTCGGCGACCGCGACGACGTCGATCCCCGCGCGCTCGAACTCGGTGACCTCGGTGGCGGAGCGCGCGAAGTCGTCCGCGTAGTCGACGGTGATGCCCAGGCGGGTCATCCTCGCTACTCCACTACCGCGAGGGCGTCGATCTCCACGAGCATCTGCGGCAGCGGCAGCTCGGGGAAGACCGTCGTGCGCGAGGGCAGGATGCCGCTCGGCACGTGCAGCGACATGAACTCCGCGTACGCCCCGTTCATGGCCGCGAAATCGTCGCGCGTCGTGAGGTAGACGCGCAGCATGACGACGTCCTCGAACGAGCTGCCCGCGGCCTCGAGGATGGCCCGCAGGTTCTCGAGCGTCTGGCGCGTCTGCTCCGTGACATCGGTCGAGAACTCGCCGGTCACCGGGTGCGCGCCGCCCTGGCCGCTCACGGCGAGGATCGGGCCCTTGCGCACCGCCTGCGAGAACATCGGCATGGGGGCGGGTGCGGCGTCGGCGACGATCCTCGATTTCATGCTGCAACGCTAGCCTTAACGCATGCACGACGTCGCGCTCGGGCCGTGGGCCAAGTCCTTCCCCTCCTCGAGCTGGGGCATGACGGCGCGCGAGTTCGTGAGCACCGAGCCCCGGCTGTCGTCGTTCGCGACCCCCCTGCTCACGATCGACCGCGAGGCGGCCGCCGGCAACGTCGCCGTCATGGCCGACTGGCTCGTCGAGCGCGGCCTCGAGATCGCCCCGCACGGCAAGACGACGATGGCCCCGCAGCTCTGGCAGCAGCTCCTCGACGGGGGAGCGTGGGGCATCACGCTCGCGACGGGCTGGCAGGTGCAGCTCGCGCGGTCGTTCGGGGTGCGCCGCATCATCCTCGCCAACGAGCTCATCGACCCCGTCGCCCTCCGCTGGCTCGGCGTCGAGCTCGCCGACCCGTCGTTCGAGTTCGCGTGCTGGGTCGACAGCGTCGACTCGGTCGAGCTCATGCGCGCGGGCCTCGCGGGCGCCGCCCGTCCGGTCGACGTCGTCGTCGAGCTCGGCTCCGGGCGCACGGGCGCCGGCACGGTCGAGGATGCCCTCGCCGTCGCCGCGGCGGTCGACGCGGCCCCCGAGCTCAGGCTCGTGGGAGTGGGCGGATACGAGGGCTCGGCGGGCAGCACGCGCTCCGCTGCGGACCTGGACGCCGTGCGCGCCCACCTCGACCGCATCGTCGCCGTGCACGACGTGCTCGACTGGCAGCTCAAGCCCATCGTCACGGCGGGCGGCAGCGCCTACTTCGACCTCGTGGCCGAGCGCCTCGGCCCCCTCGTCGGCCGCGCGACCGTCGTGCTGCGCTCGGGCGCGTACCAGCTGCACGACGAGGGCTTCTACCGCGGCATCACGCCCCTGCCGGGACTGCGCTCGGCCATGCACGGCTGGGCGCGCGTGCTCTCACGGCCCGAGCCGGGTCTCGCGATAGTCGACGGCGGCAAGCGCGACTTCCCGTACGACCTCGACCTGCCCACGACCGTGCACGGACCGCTCTCGAAGCTCAACGACCAGCACGGCTACCTCCCCGTGGTCGAGGATGGTCCCGCCGTCGGCGACATCCTGCGCCTCGGCCTCTCGCACCCGTGCACGGCGTTCGACAAGTGGCGGCTCATCCCCGTCGTCGAGAACGCCGACGCCGACGACCCGCGCGTCGTCGACCTCGTGCGGACGTTCTTCTAGGTGCTCGGCGCCCGCTGGATCAGGGGAGCCAGGGCAGCGGGTCGACGCGCGAGCCGCCCGCGTAGACCTCGAAGTGCAGGTGGGGCACCGACGCGTAGCCCGTCTGGCCGACGAGGCCGAGGGCGTCGCCCGCGTTGACGTACTGGCCCACCGAGACCGACTGCGAGCCCGAGATCATGTGCGCGTAGAGGGTGTAGATGCCGCCGCCGTGGTCGACCTTGACGTACGCGCCCCAGCCGGAGTCCTCGGCGACGGTCACGACGGTGCCGGGGGAGGCGGCCATGATCGTCGACCCGCCCGCGGCCATGATGTCGATGCCGCCGTGGAACTCGCCGCCGTCGCGGTAGCCGAACCCGTCGTTGACGGCCGTCGTGTTGGCCGGCCACATCACGAGGGTGCCCGTGATCGCGGAGAAGGTCGCGGCGGGAGTCTCGACGACGGTCTCGACGCCGAAGGCGTCGCGCACGACGGTCGGCGCGGCGGTGCTGCCGTACGCCGACGCGAACGTCTGGGCGTCGACGAGCTGCCGGGGGCTCGTGGGGGCGGCGGGCGCCTCTGCGTACACCGAGTTGCCGTTGCCGGCGAGCGCGGCAGCGGGGACGCTGACGCCGATGAGCAGGGTCGTGACGGCGCAGATCGTCAGGGAGCGTTTCACGAAGTTCGTCTCTTCCGGGTCTTGTGTTCTACGGAATCAGCCAGTTGAGACCCCTTGGTCTCGCCTCAGCCGCCTCACCCATTCGCCACGCGAACATGGAGAGCATCCGACCGGACACTGGCCAACCGACACGACCCGGATAGGCACGGGCGCGCAGGCAAGCTGTCCAAGGATACCAGAGGGCGTGTGAAAACGCTTCCATGACTTTGGCCGCGCGTCCCGGCACGGGCCTTGACGCAGCGCGCACGGTTCGCCCGCGGGTCCGCGCGCGCCGCTAGCGTTGCGCAGCGTGAGGGCGTTCGTGCACCGTGAGGCGCCCCCGCACGTGCTCATGCTGGGCGTCATGGCGGGCACGATGGCGTCGCACTCGGCGCTCGCGTCGCTCGCCGGGGCGGCCCTCCTCGTGGTCGTCTCCGTGCCGTGCGCCGCGCTCTCGCGCACGCACGCGTTCCTGCGCGCGCACGTGCTCGACCTGTGGTCGATGGCACTCGTGATGCTCGCCCTCCTGCCGTGGGGCGGCGGGCACCACGCCGTGGCGCTCCCGTCGGCGGGGGCGTTCGCCGTGGTGGTCGCGGGGTGGGCGTGTGCACGGGTGTGGCTCGGCACGCGCGGCGGCCGCGGGCGGTGGCGGGGAGCCGCGGCATCCTGCGCCCTGACCGCGACGGGGCTCGCGGCGATGGCCATCGCCTGCGCGGTGTAGTTCACTGGGGGACGTGGAAGATGTCCTCCTTGAGCGGCGCGGCCCCCTCGCGCACATCACCCTGAACCGGCCGCACGCGATGAACGCGCTCACGCACGGCATGGTCGTCGCGATCGCCGCGGCGCTCGACGGGTGGGAGCACGACGACTCCGTGGAGCGCATCCTGCTCACGGGAGCGGGCGAGCGCGGCCTGTGCGCCGGCGGCGACATCGTCTCGATGTACCGGGATGCGACGGCAGGGGACGGCTCCGTCACCGAGACCTTCTGGCGCGACGAGTTCGCGCTCAACGCCCGCATCGCGCGCTACCCCAAGCCGTTCGTCGCCGTCATGGACGGCGTCACGCTCGGCGGCGGCGTCGGGGTCTCCGCCCGCGCCTCGCACCGCGTCGTCACCGAGCGCTCGCTCGTGGGCATGCCCGAGACGACGATCGGGTACATCCCCGACGTCGGCGGCACGTGGCTGCTGTCGCACACGCCGGGAGAGCTCGGCACCTACCTCGCGCTCTCCGCCCGCCCCGTGGGGCCGGGCGACGCGATAGCCCTGGGGCTCGCGGACTGGTTCGTGCCGTCGGAGCTGCTGCCGGCGCTCATCGAGTCCGGCGACCCGGCGTCGGTCGCCCAGGTGCCGCCGCCCGTGCAGCTCGTGCGTGAGCGCGGCTGGATCGACGAGGCGTTCGCGGGCGACGACCTCGCGGGCATCCTCGAGCGCATCGAGGGCCGCGAGGTCGCCGCCGTCATCGCGGGCAAGTCGCCCACGGCGCTCGCCGTGACTCTCGCATCCCTGCGGCGGTCGCGCGAGCTGCCCGACCTGGAGGCGGCACTGGCCCAGGAGTTCCGGGTGTCGATGCACGCGCTCGCCATGCCGGACTTCGCGGAGGGCATCCGCGCGCAGGTGATCGACAAGGACAGGACGCCGCGCTGGAACCCCGCGCGCGTCGAGGATGTGACGGGCGTGGAGTCGTTCTTCGCGCCCGTGGAGAGGGAGCTGTGGACACGATAACCGTCGAGACCCGGGGGCGGGTCGGCATCATCACCCTCAACCGGCCGGAGGCGCTCAACGCGCTCAACGCGCGGCTCATGGCGGAGGTCGTCGAGGCCGCGGCCGACTTCGACTCGTCGCGCGACATCGGCTGCATCGTCGTCACGGGCTCGGAGCGGGCGTTCGCGGCGGGCGCCGACATCAAGGAGATGGCGACCCTGCGCTACCAGCAGGTGTACCTCGACGGCCTGCTCACGGGATGGGAGCGCTTCGCGCGCCTGCGCACGCCCACCATCGCGGCGGTCGCGGGCTACGCGCTCGGCGGCGGGTGCGAGCTCGCCATGATGTGCGACTTCATCATCGCCGCAGACACGGCGAAGTTCGGCCAGCCCGAGATCAACCTGGGGGTCATCCCCGGGCTCGGCGGCACCCAGCGGCTCACGCGCGCCGTCGGCAAGGCGCGAGCCATGGAGCTCGTGCTCACGGGCCGCACGATGGGCGCGGAGGAGGCGCTCACCGCGGGCCTCGTCGCGCGCGTCGTGCCCGCCGACCGTCTCGTCGACGACGCCGTCGAGACGGCGACCGTCATCGCCTCGAAGTCGCTCGCCGCCCTGTACGCGGCGAAGGAGTCGGTCGACGTCGCGTTCGAGTCGACCCTCGCCGAGGGCCTGCGCTTCGAGAAGCGCGCGTTCGGCGCCCTCTTCGCCCTCGACGACCGCGCGGAGGGCATGGCGGCGTTCATCGAGAAGCGCGAGCCGCGTTTCAACGCGTAGGCCGCCGCCCGCGCGCCGGTGTGCACGCGTCGTTCTAGATCCCGCGCGCCCGCGCGAGCGCCTCGACGGCGTCCTTCGCCTCCTTGAGGCCGCAGTTGGTGTGGGCGCGGTAGAGCTTGATCGCCTCGATGAGCTTTCCGCGGTCGAGCGCCGCGAGCACGTCGGGGTAGCCGCCCTCGGCGGCGGCGGCGGCCTCGAGCTGTCCGAGGCCCGTGCGGCGGGCGAGCACGTTCACGAGCTCGGTGAGCCGGCGCACCTCGTGCTCGAGCGCGTCGATCCGTTCGCTGTCGGTGGGCATGGGAAGGGCCTCCGTCCTGTCGTCTCTCGACGCTATCGGACGGAGGCCCCTGCCCTGCTACTTCTTGTCGCCGAAGACCTCGCCCTCCATGGCGTCGTAGCCCTCCTTCTGCGGGTCGCCGTGCAGGCCGCCCGAGAGCGCGTACTCCTCCTCGGGCGAGAGCACGAGGTGGTGGCGGCGCCACAGCGCGAAGAGCGCGAGGATGACCACGTACACGATGACGATCGCGATGATCGCGGGCTGGAACGTGGGGTTGATGAGGAACCCGACGAACACGAGCGCCGCGATGATGAGCGCCGTCCACGCGCCGGGCAGGCCCCACGGGCTCTTGTACGGGCGGTTCGCGTCAGGGAACTTGCGGCGCAGGATGATGAACGACACCATCTGCAGCCCGTAGGCGAGCACCGCGCCCCACACCGCGATGTTGAGGATGATCGCGCCGGCGACGGCGCCCACCCCCTCCACGTTCGCGAGCAGGTCGAGCACGATGAGGGCGACGAAGCCGATCACGGCACCGACGACGAGCGCGACCCACGGGGTCTGGCGCGTGCCGGTGAGCGAGAAGAACTTCGGGTAGTAGCCCGCGCGCGAGAGCGAGTACATGTTGCGGCCGTAGGCGAACATGATGCCCTGCAGCGATGCCAGCAGGCCGATGAGCGCGAAGAGCGCGAGCACGGCGGCCAGCTGGTCGCCGACGATCGCGCGGAACCCGTCGAGCAGGGGCTCGCCCGCGGTGCCGGTCGCCTCGGCGCCGATGACCGCGGTGTTGAGCACGAGCACGAGCACGCCCGTCACGATGAGGGTTCCGCGGGCGATGAAGCCGGCGCGCGGGATGTCCTTGGTCGGGTTCATCGACTCCTCGGCCGCGAGCGGCAGCTCCTCGATGCCGAGGAAGAACCACATGGCGAACGGCAGGGCGAACAGGATGGGGATCACGCCGTGCGGCAGGAACTCCGTCTGGCCGGGGTCGGGCGCGATGTTGAAGAGCGAGCCCCAGAAGTCGACGTTGCCGCCCGCGATGAACCCGATGGCCATGACCGAGAACACGACGAGGATCGCGATGGAGATGATCGACACGACGATGGCGAACTTGAACGAGATGTTCGCCCCGGCCGCGTTGAGCGCGATGAAGACGAGGTAGAGCACGGCGTACCAGATCCACATCTTGCCGGTCAGGTCGAAGCCGAGCAGCTCCGTCGTGATGCCGTTGGCGTAGCTCGCCGAGAAGAACACGATGACCGCGGTCGTCGCGACGTACTCGATGGTCTCCGCGAGGCCCGTGACGAGACCGCCCCAGGGTCCCATCGCCGACCGGGCGAAGGAGTACGCGCCGCCCGTGTGCGGCTGCGCCGCCGCCATCTCGCCGATGGAGAAGATGAGGCCGTAGTACATGGCGACGAGGATGATGAAGGCGATGGTCATGCCGCCGAAGCCGGCGAAGTCGATCCCGAAGTTCCACCCGGAGAAGTCGCCGGAGATGACGGCGGCGACCGCGAGGCCCCACAACCCCCACACGCCCGCGCTGCGCTTGAGCTTGCGCTTCTCGAAGTATTCGGCTCCGGCTGTCGTGTACTTGACGCCGGAGACCTTGCGGGTCTCTGCCATGTGCGGTCCTTCCCAGGGGTCGAATCGGGGGGTGGCGGGAACCGCGGCAGACCGCGGCGTCCACGCTTTACCGAGAGCTTGGTGGCTATTGGTACTTGATGTCTACCTTTGGATGTAAATTGCGCGTTACGGTGGGCCGAAGCGGCCCGCATCCTCTGTGGTGTAATGGTCGGAATCGACGCGAGTAGGAGCACACGTGGCAACAGGCAACCTCACCGTCGAGGCCCTCAGGGGGCTCGTCGCGTCGAAGGAGATCGACACCGTCATCATCGCCTTCACCGACATGCAGGGCCGGCTCGTGGGCAAGCGGGCGTCGGCGCGCCTGTTCCTCGAGGAGCTCGCCGAGCACGGCGCCGAGTGCTGCAACTACCTGCTCGCGGTCGACGTGGAGAACAACACGGTCGACGGCTACTCGATCTCGTCGTGGGAGCGCGGCTACGGCGACATGGCCATGATGCCCGACCTCGACACCCTGCGCCTCACCCCGTGGATGCCCGGCACGGTCATGGTGCAGGCCGACCTCACGTGGCTCGACGGCACCCCCGTCAACCCCGACCCGCGCCAGGTGCTCAAGCGCCAGCTCGAGCGCCTCAAGGAGCGCGGTCTCACGGCGCTCGCCGCGACCGAGCTCGAGTTCATCGTGTTCGACGACAGCTACCGCGACGCGTGGAAGAAGCGCTACACCGAGCTCACCCCCGCGAGCGACTACAACATCGACTATGCCCTCATGGCCTCGACGCGCATGGAGCCGCTGCTGCGCGACATCCGCAACAGCATGGACGGCGCGGGCATGTACTGCGAGGGCGTCAAGGGCGAGTGCAACCTCGGGCAGCAGGAGATCGCCTTCCGCTACACCGACGCGCTCGGCACGTGCGACAACCACTCCGTGTACAAGAACGGCGCCAAGGAGATCGCGGATGCCCACGGCAAGTCGCTCACGTTCATGGCGAAGTTCAACGAGCGCGAGGGCAACTCGTGCCACATCCACCTGTCGGTCGTGGGGGAGGGCGGCGAGCCCGTCATGGCCGACAAGGACCGCCCGTACGGCTTCTCCAAGCTCATGGAGCACTGGATAGCGGGCCAGCTCGCGACGCTGCGCGAGCTGACCCTGTTCCTCGCGCCCAACATCAACTCGTACAAGCGCTACGTCGAGGGCAGCTTCGCTCCCACCGCCGTGGCGTGGGGCGTCGACAACCGCACGTGCGCGCTGCGCGTCGTGGGCCACGGCCGCAGCCTGCGCGCCGAGAACCGCGTGCCGGGCGGCGACGTCAACCAGTACCTCGCGATGGCGGCGATCATCGCTGGCGGCCTCTACGGCATCGAGCACGAGCTCGAGCTCGAGCCGATCTTCGAGGGCAACGCGTACGCGTCCGACGCGCCCCGCGTGCCCACGTCGCTGCGCGAGGCGACCGAGCTCTTCGCGGGCTCCGAGATCGCGGTGGAGGCGTTCGGCGAGGATGTCGTCGCCCACTACCTCAACAACGCGCGCGTCGAGCAGAGGGCGTACGACGCGGCGATCACCGATTGGGAGAGAGTCCGTGGCTTTGAGAGGTTCTAGGCCGGTCATCGGCCTGACCACGTATCTGGAGCAGGCGCAGACGGGGGTGTGGGACGTGCAGGCGGCCTTCCTCCCTAAGGTGTACTTCGAGGCGGTCAACAAGGCCGGCGGCATCGCCGTGCTCCTGCCCCCGCAGCCCGTCGACGCCGAGACCGCGTCGGCGGTGCTCGACGGCCTCGACGGGCTCATCATCACGGGCGGCAAGGATGTCGACCCCGCGCGCTACGGCCAGGAGGCCCACGCCCAGACCGACGAGCCCCGGCCAGACCGCGACGCGTGGGAGGACGCCCTGCTCACGGCCGCCATCGAGCGCGAGCTGCCGTTCCTCGGCATCTGCCGCGGCGCGCAGCTGCTCAACGTCGCGCGCGGCGGCACCCTGCACCAGCACCTCCCCGAGATCGTGGGATCCGACCGCTACAACCTCGGCGAGGGCAACTTCGCCGACAACGAGGTCGCCGTCGAGGGCGGCCTCGTGAGGGACATCGTCGGCGACAGCGTCGTGGGCAAGTCGTACCACCACCAGGCCATCGACGAGCTCGGCGACGGACTCGTCGTCACCGCGCGCTCCGACGACGGCACCGTGCAGGCCGTCGAGCTGCAGGGCGTGCCCTTCGGCGTCGCCGTGCAGTGGCACCCCGAGCAGGACGACGACGACATCCGGCTGTTCGCCGGTCTGGTAGAGGCGGCGAGGACGTACCGTGGCTAGCACCCTTCTGATCAACCCCGCGACGGAGGCGGAGATCCGCACCGTCGAGCACACGACGCTCGAGGGCGTGGACGACGCCGTCGCGCGGGCCGTCGTCGCCCAGAAGGCGTGGGCGGCGCTCGCGCCGGCCGCGCGGGCGTCCGCGCTGCGCGACTTCGCCACGGCGGTGGGCGACGCCGTCGAGGAGCTCGCGCTGCTCGAGGTCGTCAACTCCGGGCATCCTCTCGGCCAGGCCCGCTGGGAGGCCGGGCACGTGCGCGACGTGCTCAACTACTACGCGGCGGCGCCCGAGCGCATGATCGGCAGGCAGATCCCCGTCGCGGGCGGCCTCGACGTCACGTTCCTCGAGCCCCTCGGCGTCGTGGGCGTCATCGTGCCCTGGAACTTCCCCATGACCATCGCGAGCTGGGGCTTCGCGCCCGCGCTCGCGGCGGGCAACGCGGTCGTGCTCAAGCCCGCCGAGTGGACCCCGCTCACGGCGATCCGCCTGGGCGAGCTCGCCCTCGAGGCGGGGCTGCCCGCAGGGCTCTTCCAGGTGCTGCCGGGCAAGGGCTCGGTGGTGGGGGAGCGCTTCGTCACCCACGAGGCCGTGCGCAAGATCGTCTTCACGGGCTCGACCGAGGTCGGCAAGAAGGTCATGGCGGGATGCTCGGAGCAGGTCAAGGCCGTGACCCTCGAGCTCGGGGGCAAGAGCGCGAACGTCGTGTTCGCCGACTCCGACCTCGAGAAGGCCGCGGCCACCGCGCCCTACGCCGTGTTCGAGAACGCCGGGCAGGACTGCTGCGCGCGCAGCCGCATCCTCGTCGAGCGCAGCGCGTACGACCGGTTCCTCGAGCTGCTCGAGCCCGCGGTCAAGGGCGTCAAGGTCGGCGACCCGAACGACGAGGCCACCGAGATGGGCCCGCTCGTCTCGAAGGCGCACTTCGACTCGGTGACGGCGTACCAGCCGGACGACACCGACGTCGCGCTCCGCGGCACCGCGCCCACGGGCGCCGGATACTGGTTCGCGCCCACGGTCATCACGCCGTCGTCGCGCACCGACCGCCGGGTGACCGAGGAGATCTTCGGCCCCGTCGTCGCGGTGCTGCCGTTCGACGACGAGGCCGACGCCATCGCCCTCGCCAACGACAGCATCTACGGGCTGAGCGGCTCGATCTGGACGCGCGACGTGGGGCGGGCCATCCGCGTCGCCCGCGGTGTCGAGAGCGGCAACCTCTCCGTCAACTCGCACTCATCGGTGCGCTACTCGACCCCGTTCGGCGGATTCAAGCAGAGCGGTCTCGGGCGCGAGCTCGGGCCCGACGCGGCCACCGCGTTCACCGAGACCAAGAACGTCTTCATCAGCACCGATTAGGAGTCACATGACCATCACCAAGATCGACCTCACCCAGCGCCTCGCGGGCAAGGTCGCCGTCATCACGGGCGGCGCGAGCGGCATCGGGCTCGCGACGGCCAAGCGCTTCGCCGCGGAGGGCGCGACGGTCGTCATCGGCGACTTCAACGTCGAGACGGGCGAGGCGGCCGCCGAGCTCGTGGGCGGCCTGTTCGTGCAGGTGGACGTGACCGACGAGGCGCAGGTGAACAACCTGTTCGACACCGCCCAGTCGACCTACGGCTCCGTCGACATCGCGTTCAACAACGCGGGCATCTCGCCGCCCGACGACGACTCGATCGAGACCACCGAGCTGCCGGCGTGGAACAAGGTGCAGGACGTCAACCTCAAGAGCGTCTACCTGTGCTCGCGCGCCGCGCTGCGCCACATGGTCAAGCAGCAGTCGGGCTCGATCATCAACACGGCGTCGTTCGTCGCGGTCATGGGCTCGGCCACGAGCCAGATCTCCTACACGGCGTCGAAGGGCGGCGTGCTCGCGATGACCAAGGAGCTCGGCGTGCAGTTCGCGCGGCAGGGCATCCGCGTCAACGCGCTCTGCCCCGGACCCGTCAACACGCCCCTGCTGCAGGAGCTGTTCGCGAAAGACCCCGAGCGCGCCCAGCGCCGCCTCGTGCACATCCCCAAGGGCCGCTTCGCCGAGCCCGAGGAGCTCGCGGCCGCCGTCGCGTTCCTCGCGAGCGACGACGCGAGCTTCATCACGGCGTCGACGTTCCTCGTCGACGGCGGCATCTCGTCGGCGTACGTCACCCCGCTGTGACCGACGCGGGGGAGGTGCTCTTCCGTCCCGTGCGCAGCGGCAACGCGTTCGAGGACACGGTGGCGCGCCTCCTCCAGGCCGTGCGCCTCGGCATCGTCGCGCCGGGGGAGGCGCTCCCGCCCGAGCGCGACCTCGCCGCGCGCTTCTCGGTGAGCCGAGACACGGTGCGCGAGGCCATCCGCTCGCTGAGCGACGCGGGATACCTCGTCGCCCGGCGGGGCAGGTACGGCGGCACCTTTGTGAGCGACACGATCCCCGCGACCTCGGTGGGCCCGGATGCCGCGGCCCCCACGGCCGCCGAGATCGAGGACGTGCTCGGGCTGCGTGACATCCTCGAGGTCGGCGCGGCGCGCGCGGCCGCCGCGCGCGACCTGTCGGCGTCCGAGCGCGATCTGCTGTGGACGAGGATGCAGGAGACCGCGGCCGCCCCCGCCGCCGACTACCGGCGCCTCGACTCGCGCCTGCACCTCGGCATCGGCGAGCTCGTCGGCATCCCGTCGCTCGTCTCGCTGCTCGCGGACAACCGCACGCGCGTCAACCAGCTGCTCGACGGCATCCCCCTGCTCGCGCCCAACATCGGCCACTCCAACGAGCAGCACGAGGCGATCGTGGTGGCCATCCTCACGGGCAGCCCCGAGCGCGCGGCCGCGGCCATGGCCGAGCACCTCGAGGGCTCGGCGGCGCTGTTGCGCGGCTTCCTCAGCTGACGGCGGCGATCGCCTTCGCGAGGTTCTTGTCGCGCGTCGCGTCGGACTTCGCGGCCACGTACGGCGCGACGAACGTGTTCTGCTTGGAGTACGAGAGCGCCTGGAACGCCTCGAGCACGCCGGCGTCCTTCAAAGCGAGCGCGAACTCCTCCGGCAGCTCCAGCACGCGCGGGGCGTCGTCGACCTCGACCGTCACGTCGACCTCGTCGCCGCCCTTCACGCCCGCGAGCTTCTGGTTCTCGGAGCTCACGCTGATCATGAACGCGCCCTTGTACCAGGAGACGCTGTTGCGATACGTGTGGCCGCCGTTGATCGTGACGACCACGGGGTACCGCTTCGCGGGCCCGAGCTGGGCCATGAGCTCCTCGGGCACGGCGATGCCCGCGGCGGTGTAGCCCTCGCCCTTGAGCGTGGTGCGGAAGCTGATGCCCACCTAGACCGCCGGGGGAGCCTTGGGCGTGCGGGGCTTCGAGGCGGGCTTCTGCACGACCGTCGGCGTGGTCGCGGCGGGAGCCGCCGGTGCGGCAGGTGTCGCGGCGGGTGCCGACGGAGCCGCGGCGGGCGTGTTGTTCGCGATGTAGAGCTTGTGCGCGCGCGTCGCGACGAGCAGGTAGCGCACGAGCAGCACGAGGATCGCGACGACCACCACGAGCGTGATGAACGACGCCATCGCCCACACCACCATGCCGAGGATGTGGAACGGGCCGCCGAAGGGCGGGAAGTCGGGGTTGATCACGGTCAGTCCTCCAGTTCGTTCTGGTCCTGGGCCTGCTTGACGACGGTGCCCACGGCGATCGCCACCGTGAGGCCCCAGCTGATCCACATGAGGATGAGCCGCCAGTCGCGCGGGCCCTTGCGCGTCGCCTGCACGGTGCCCCAGCCGCCGAAGAGGGCGCTGAGCAGTGTCGTGTTGAAGATGAACTTGCGCATGGTCCGAGGCTACCCCGGTGTCGTCACGGGGACATCCCTCTTGCGACGTACAGTGAGCTGTGAAAACAGCGGTCCTGGGCGGCGCCCTGCTCCTCGTCGGCGCGATCCTCATCGCCACAGGTGTGCTGCCCGTGCCGGACGCGATCGCGGTCGCCGAGCGCGTGTGGCCCATCCTGCTGTTCGTCGTCGCGATCACGGTCGTGACCGAGCTCGCCGCCGAGGCCGAGCTGTTCCGCGTCGTCGCGGAGCGGGCGGCACGGTGGGGGCTGCGCCGCTCGTGGCTGCTCTGGCTGTTCGTCGTGGCCATCGCGATCGTGAGCACGGTGTTCCTGTCGCTCGACACGACGGCGGTGCTGCTCACGCCCGTCGTCATCCTGCTCGCCCGCCATGTCGGCCTGCCGCCCCTGCCGTTCGCGCTCACGACGGTGTGGCTCGCGAACACCGCCTCGCTGCTGCTGCCGGTGTCGAACCTCACCAACCTCCTCGCGCAGCACGCGCTCGGCGGAATCTCGCCGACCGCGTTCGCGGCCCTCATGGCGTTGCCCGCGCTCGCCGCGGCGCTCGTGCCCGTCGTCGTGCTGTTCGTCGTGTTCCGCAAACAGCTGCTCACGCGCTACGAGCCCGACGCGGCGGCTCCGGCCGCGGACCGCGTGCTGCTCGTCGCGAGCGCCGTCGTGGTCGTGCTGCTGCTGCCCGCCCTCGTGTCGGGGCTGCCCGTGTGGATCCCCGCGCTCGTCGGGGCGGTCATCCTTGCCGGGTTCTTCCTCGTGCGCCGCCGGTCGGCGCTGCGCTTCGGGCTCGTGCCCTGGCAGCTCGTCGTGCTCGCGTCCGGCCTCTTCCTCGTGATCGAGGCCGCGCACTCGCTCGGCCTGCCCGCGCTGCTCACGGCGCTCGCGGGCCACGGCGAGGATCCGCTCAGCCTCCTGCGCCTCGCGGGGTCGGCGGCGGCGGGCGCGAACGTCGTCAACAACCTCCCGGCCTACCTCGCCTTCGAGTCGATAGCCGACAGCCCCGTGCGCATCGCGGCCGTGCTGGTAGGCGTCAACGCGGGATGCCTCATCACCCCCTGGGCGTCGCTCGCGACCCTGCTGTGGCACGACAGGCTCACGGCCCTCGGCGTCGAGCTGTCGTGGAGCAGGTACATCCTGCTGGGGCTCGTCGTCGCGCCCCTCACGGTCGCCGCGGCGACGCTCGCCCTCGTGATCTGAGTATTCGCTGGGCGTTCGCTTCCAGTTTGACCGATCGGTCAGGTTCTGACCGATCGGTCAGCTAACGTGGCGGCATGGCCACACGAGACGAACTGCGCACGATAGCGCTCGCCGAGTTCACGTCCGCCGGGTACGGCGCCACGTCGCTCCAGCGCATCGCCGAGCTCGCGGGAGTCTCGAAGTCGAGCGTGCTCTACCACTTCGACTCCAAGGAGCGGCTGCTCGAGGCGGCGATCGGCCCGGCCATCGACCGGATGCACGACGTGCTCGCCCCCCTCGAGGCGGGCGGGGGCATCCCCGACCGTGCCCAGTTCCTCGAGGAGTTCGTCGACTTCCTGCTGCAGTACCGGCTCGAGGTCAACATGTTCATCAACCAAGGGCCGTCGCTCGTCGACGTGCCCGTCATCGAGCGCGCGAACGAGCTCGTGCGCCGTCTCGCCACGTTCTTCCAGGCCAACGCGGGATCGCTCGAGGAGAAGATGCGCTTCGGCATCGCCCTCGGCGGCGCGGCCTACATGCTGTGCAGCGCGCAGACCTACGACTTCCCCGACATCGCGACCCCCGACGAGACCAGGGCTGCTCTCGTGACCATCCTCACCGACCTCTTGGGATAACTCATGGCAACCCTCCTCTACCGGCTCGGCCGGTTCTCGTACCGCAGGCCCTGGCGCGTCATCGGCGTGTGGCTCCTGCTGCTCGCGGCGACGCTGGGCGGCGGCATCGCCCTGGGCGGCCAGACCCAGGAGTCGTTCGCGATCCCGGGCACCGAGTCGCAGGCGGCCCTCGACCGCCTCGAGGCGGTGTTCCCCTCGGTCGCGGGCGCGAGCGCGACAGGCGTCGTCGTCGCCCCCTCGGGCGAGACCGTGCAGGACGAGAAGGCGGCAATCGAGAAGCTCGTGGCGGCCATCGCCGCCGTGCCGGGCGTCGACTCCGCCATGAGCCCGTTCGACAAGTACGCGGGCAACGCCATCAGCTCCGACGACGGCATGGCCATCATCCGCATCCAGTTCGACGGCCCCTCCACCGACGTCACCGACGAGACCATCGCCCAGCTCAAAGACACCGCGGCGGTCGGCGAGGATGCGGGCCTCCAGGTCGAGTTCGGCGGACAGGTCTTCCAGGACACCACGGTGGGAATCACCATCACCGAGGTCTTCGGCGTCGTCTTCGCGGGTGTCGTGCTGTTCATCACGTTCGGCTCCCTGCTCGCTGCAGGCATGCCGCTGCTGAGCGCCCTCCTCGGCGTGGGCATCGTCATGGGCTCGATCATGACCATCTCCGCCTTCACGACGGTCTCGAGCTCGGCGCCCCTGCTCGCGCTCATGATCGGCCTCGCCGTCGGCATCGACTACGCCCTGTTCATCCTCTCGCGGCACCGGTCGCAGCTCGCACGCGGCGAGGACCCTGAGGAGTCGACGGCCATGGCCGTGGGCACCGCCGGCAGCGCCGTCGTCTTCGCGGGCATCACGGTCATCATCGCCCTGCTCGGGCTGCTCGTCGTGGGCATCCCGTTCCTCTCCGTCATGGGCGTGGGGGCGGCCGTCGCGGTGCTCATCGCCATCGGCGTCGCCACGACGCTCCTGCCCGCCCTGCTCGGCCTCGCGAAGGGGCGGCTCGCGCCCAAGGAGGGCTCGCGCGCCTGGAAGCGTGCCGTGGCCGCCGAGACCGGGCAGCAGAAGACCATGGGGATGCGGTGGGTGAAGGGCGTCATGAAGCGGCCCGTGCTCGCGACGCTCGGCGTCGTCGCCATCCTCGGCACCCTCGCGATCCCGGCCCTGAGCCTCGACCTCAACCTTCCCGACGGCGGCTCCCAGCCCGAGGGCTCCACCCAGCGCGAGGCGTACGACCTCGTGAGCGAGGGCTTCGGCCCCGGCTACAACGGACCCCTCGTCATCGCCGTCGACATCACGCAGACCGTCGACATCCTCGACGACCTCGACGCCATCGGCGCCGAGCTGCGCGGCCTCGACGACGTCGCGTACGTGTCGCAGGGCTTCCCCGACGAGGGGCTCGACACCGCGATCATCCAGGTCACGCCCGCGAGCGCCCCCGACTCGGTGCAGACCAAGGAGCTCGTGCAGGCCATCCGCGACCTCGCCCCGTCGATCGAGGCGAAGTACGGCACGCCCGTCTCCGTCACGGGCACGACGGCCGTGGGCATCGACATCTCCAACCGGCTCACGAACGCGCTCGTGCCGTTCGGCCTCATCGTCGTGGGGCTCTCGGTGGTGCTGCTCATGGCGGTGTTCCGCTCGCTGCTCGTGCCGCTCAAGGCTGCCCTCGGGTTCCTGCTGTCGATAGTCGCGTCGTTCGGCGTGGTCGTCGCGGTGTTCCAGTGGGGATGGCTCGGCAGCCTGCTCGGCGTCGAGAACCCCGGGCCCATCCTGAGCTTCATGCCGATCATCCTCATGGCCGTGCTGTTCGGGCTCGCCATGGACTACGAGGTGTTCCTCGTGTCGGGCATGCGCGAGGAGTTCGTCAAGACGGGCGACGCGAAGCACGCGGTCGCGCACGGCTTCGCGAACGGGGCCCGCGTCGTGACCGCCGCCGCCCTCATCATGTTCTTCGTCTTCTTCGCGTTCGTGCCCGAGGGCAGCGGCATGATCAAGCCCATCGCGCTGGGCCTCGCCGTGGGCATCGCGTTCGACGCGTTCCTCGTGCGCATGACCCTCGTGCCCGCGCTCATGACGCTCTTCGGCAAGGCCGCGTGGTGGATGCCGAAGCGGCTCGGACGCCTGCTCCCGAACGTCGACATCGAGGGCGAGCAGCTGCGCGAGCACCGGCACGCCGTGGAGTGGGCGCGCGCCGAGGGCGACATCGCCCTGAGCGCCGAGCACCTCGTGTCCGGCTCGAGCGAGCACTCGGTGGGTCCGCTCTCGGTGAGCGTGCGGCGCGGGTCCGTCGTGCTCGCGAGCGGCGACCCCGTCGACCGCAGGCTCGTGGCTGCCACCCTGTCGGGTCGGCTGGACCCGGTCTCGGGCCTCGCGCAGGTCGCCGGGCATCCTCTGCCGTCGGAGGCCGCGGAGGTGCGCTCGCTCGTCGCGCTCGCCGACATCGGGGGAGCGTCGCGCACGGAGACGACCGTCACCATCGGCGACCTGCTCTCGGAGCGCATCGAGATGACGCAGCCCTGGTACCGCTTCCTCACGACGGGCCGCAGCGCCCGCCGCTGGCTCGAGCGCGTCAACTCCGTGCTCGGCCCCGACCGCGCGGAGGTGCGGTCGGGCAGCACCCTCGTCGAGCTCCCGCAGCTCGAGCGCGCGGTCGCCCTCGCCTCGGTCGCGCTCGCCGAGCGCACACCCGTCGTCATGCTCGACCAGCTCGACCCGTTCGGCAGCGAGGAGGAGGAGACGCTCTTCCTCGCCGCGGTCGCGAAGCTCGCGCCCGCGACGACGACCCTCGTGATCGGCACGCCCCTCCCGTCGCGCCGCGACCGCGTCGCGGACCGCGAGGTGCGCGCCATCGACCTCTACTCCCTCAGCTCGGAAGGACTCGTCCGATGACGAAGCTCAAGTGGGCGGGAATCGCCGCCGTCGTGCTCGTTCCCCTCGCATTCGCAGGACTCTTCGTGGGTGCCGTCGGCAAGGGCGACACCGCCCTCGACTCGATCCCCGTGGCCATCGTCAACAACGACAGCCTGCAGACGACGACGGCCGCCGACGGCACCGAGCAGAACGTCTTCGCGGGCCGCCAGCTCGTCACCGAGCTCACGGGCTCGAAGGGCTTCGACTGGACGATCACCAACGAGAAGGATGCCGACGCCGCCCTCAAGGCAGGTGACGTCTACGCCGTGCTGACGGTGCCGTCGAACTTCTCCACCTCGATCATGTCGCTGTTCGGGGACGACCCCGTGAAGGCCGACATCTCGATCCGCACCGACGACGCGCACAGCTACCTCACGGGCTCTGTCGCGCAGGTCGTGGGCCAGACCATGACCGACACGTTCGGCAAGGCGATCACCGCGCAGTACATCGGCGGCATCTACTCGTCGATGGGCGAGCTCGGCACCTCACTGGGCCAGGCCGCGGACGGCGCGGCGCAGCTCTCGAGCGGCGCGAGCCAGCTCTCGTCGGGGCTCTCCCAGTACACCGACGGCGTGGGCTCGCTCTCGTACGGGCTGTCGCAGCTCGACGACCAGACCGCGGGCCTCGGCACGCTCGGCTCGAGCGTCGGCACGTACACGAGCGGCGTCACGCAGCTCTCCGGGCTGCTCTCGTCGGTCGACCTCTCGTCCATGGCCGACGCCGTGCAGAAGGCGACACTGCAGGCGTACCTCGTGGAGCTCTCCAAGGCCGCGGCCGGGGGAGCGCAGCTCGCAGCGGGAGCATCGGGCCTCGGTGCCCTGCACGACGGCATCTCGCAGGCCGCCGACGGCGCCTACCAGCTCGCCCAGACCGGTCCTGCCCTCGTGGACGGCGCCGACGGCCTCGCCTCCGGCGCCACGGGCCTCGCGACGGGCCTGCAGTCGGGCGCCGACCAGATCCCCGCGACGGATGCGGACGCCGCGAAGTCGAGCGCCGAGGTCGCGGCAGACCCCGTCACACTGTCGGTCTCGACCGACAACGCGGTCTCGCAGGTCGGACAGGTCGTGGCCACCTTCTTCGTGCCGCTCGGCCTGTGGATCGGCGCGCTCGCCGTGTTCCTCGTGCTCCGGCCCGTCACGCGGCGCGCGCTCACCTCGACGGCCCGCAACGGCCGTCTGGTCGCCGCCGCGCTCGCGCGCGCGAGCGCCATCACGGGGGCGCAGGCGCTCCTGCTCACCGCCCTCCTGCACGGGGCGCTGGGCGTCGCGTGGTCGCTCCTGCCCGCGACGCTCGGCTTCTCGCTGCTCACCGCAGTCGCGTTCACGGCGTTCCACTACCTGCTCACGATCGGCCTCGGCCGGGCGGGGCTCGTCGTGTCGCTCTTCCTGCTCGCCGTGCAGGTGACGTCGACGGGCGGCATCTACCCGATCCAGCTGCTCTCGACGCCGTTCCAGCTGGTCAGCCCGTTCCTGCCGCTCACCTACGCGGTCGGCGGGATGCAGGGCATCATCTCGGGCGGCGACGCGGGCTCGGTCGTGGTGGCGGCCCTCACGCTCCTCGGGTTCGGGGCGGCGAGCGTCGTGCTGGCGCTCTTCGCCATCCGGCGCACCCGAAGGGCGGGAGCCCTCGGGCTCGTGCCGGCTACGCTCGGCTGACCGCAGCCGCTCGGCTGACCGCCGCCGCTCGGCTGACCGCAGCCGCTCGGCTGACCGCCGCCGCATCCTGCGGGCAGGGTGGCGACCTGCGTGCACAGTTGCACGCACCTCGCCGACCTGCGGGCAGGATGCGGAGGAACGAGGGAGGGGTGGGGCCTACGCGGCCTTCGTGCCGAGGCGCTGCGCGAGCGAGTCGCCCTCGCGCGCGGCGGCGACCTCGCGGTCGACGTCGACCTCCACGGAGTCGGGGCCCGTGCGGCGCACCTCGAGGTCGGCCTCGATGTGCTGCCAGAGCTCGTCGTGCTCGGCGAGGGTCGTGGGGGCTGCGACGCGGCGGCCCGCCGACTCGCGCCCGGGGTTGAACGCCGTCGCCACCGAGTGCGCGATGGTGTCGGCGACGGTCGCGACGAACACGGCGTCGTCGGATGATGCGCGGCCGACGTTGATGACGAACGTGCCGCCGGGGCCGAAGAGCTCCATCAGACGCTCGCGCATGAGGTCGAACACGAGCTGCTGCTCGGCTTCAGTGCTGGACGTGTGGCGCTCGGACATGGCACCAGTGTGGTGGACGGGCCCCGTGCCATCCGGGCAACACGCCGCCTAGAGCCAGTCGCGCTTCTTGAAGACGACGTACAGCACGACCGCCGAGACCGCCATGAGCCCCACGGCGAACGGGTAGCCGAGCGGCCAGTCGAGCTCGGGCATGAACTTGAAGTTCATGCCGTAGATGGCCGCGATGAGCGTGGGCGCGAAGAGGATCGCCGCCCAGCCGGAGATCTTCTTCACCTGGTCGCCCTGCTCGATGCTCGCCTTCGAGAGCGCGCGCATCTCCTCGTTCTGGTTCTGGGTGACGAGCGTCGACTGCACCGTGAGCGCGTTCTGCAGCAGGGCGCGGAACGAGTCGGACTTCTCCACGGCCTTGAGGCAGTGGTCGAGCACGTCGTGCAGGTTGCGCCGCAGCTCGACGTCGACCTGGTTCTGCTCGTAGCCCTCCTCGAGGCGGTTGAGGATGTCGACGAGCGGATGCGTCGCGCGCTGGAACGCCATCGCCTCGCCAGCGAGCTTGTAGATGCGCTTCGACACGGCGGAGTCCCCGTCGAAGATCTGCCCCTCGATCTCGTCGATGTCGTTCTCGAGCCCGAGGATGACGGGCGTGAACTCGTCGACGACCTCGTCGAAGATCGCGTAGAGCACGGCGTGCGGGCCGAGGGCGAGCAGCTCGGGGGCACTCTGCAGCCGCTTGCGCACGCGACCGAGGTCGGGGGATTCGGCGTGCCGGATGCTGATGGCGAAGTTGGGGCCGATGAAGAGGTGCACCTCGCCGAACTCCACCTCCTCGGGGGCGTCGAGGTAGCGCGCCGAGCGCAGCACGATGAAGAGCACGTCGCCGTAGCGCTCGATCTTCGGGCGCTGGTGGCCCGTGAGCGCGTCCTCCACCGAGAGCGGGTGCAGGCCGAACTCCACGGCGACGGAGCGCAGCTCGTCCTCGGTCGGGCGGTACATGCCGATCCAGGCGAACCCGCCGTGGTCGCGCAGCTCCTCGAAGGTCTGGTCGAGGGTCACCGGCTCGGTCGAGCGGATCCCGTCGCGGTAGATCGCGGTGTCGACGATGGGCATGGCGCAAGGATATTCCTCCGCGCGAACCGCACGGTCTCGGTGAGCATGTCGAGCCGTCCGGACTCGTCGTCGGCGCCGCGCGTGGCGACCTCGGCGATGAGCGAGCCGTTCCAGCCCCTCGCCCCGAGGTAGCGCAGCACCTCGGCGACGGGCTGGGTGCCGCGGCCCGGCACGAGGTGCTCGTCGACGTGGCCCTCCGCCATCGAGCCGGTTCCGTCGGTGAGGTGCACGTGCCGCAGGCGGTCGCCCGCGGCGAGTGCGAGCTCGAGGGAGTCGCGGCCGGCGAGGGCCGCGTGCGAGAAGTCGAGGGTGACCGCCGCGGCCTCGCCCGCGCGCGCGAAGGGGTTCACCGAGAGCGGCCCGAGGGCCAGCGAGAACATGTTCTCGACGGCGACCTCGACGCCGTAGCGGGCGGAGACGCGCGCGACGTGGGTGCGGAAGCGGTGCGCGTAGCGCGCCTCCCACCGGTACGGCGGATGCACGACGACCGTCGTCGCCCCGAGCTCCGCGGCGAGCTCCGCCGACCGCTCGAGCTTCTGCGCCGGGTCGGTGCCCCATGTGAACTGGGCGAGGGGCAGCACGGGCGCGTGCACCGAGAGCACGGGCATCGTGAAGCGGCGGGAGAGCTCGGCCAGGTCGTGGGCGCTGCGCGTGGTCGGATCCTGGGTGATCATGACCTCGACGCCGTCGAAACCGGCGAGGCCCGCGAGGCGGAAGGCGTCCTCCGTGCCCAGCGGGTAGACGCACGACGTGCTCATACCGATGCGGATCATCACGACCCACAGTGCCCTCCCGCGGTGTACGCAAGGGGAACTCGCGGTTAAAGGCGGCTGGTAACGTGGAGAAGCAATGGCATCCACTACCGCGAAGACCTACCACTTCGTCGTGGTGTCCAACCGACTGCCCGTAGACCGGGCGCCCGACGGCTCGTGGGTGCGCTCGCCGGGCGGCCTCGTGACGGCGCTCGAGCCCGTCATGCGCTCCGCCGATGGGGCGTGGGTGGGGTGGCCCGGCCAGCCCGACCTCGAGGTCGAGCCGTTCGAGAACGACGGCATCCACATCATCCCCGTGCCGCTGAGCGAGTACGACATCGCGAACTTCTACGAGGGCTTCAGCAACGACACCCTGTGGCCGCTGTACCACGACGTCATCGCGCCGCCAGGATTCCACCGCGACTGGTGGGAGAACTACGTGCTCGTCAACCAGCGCTTCGCGGACGCCGCCGCCGCGGTCGCCGCCGAGAACGCGGTCGTCTGGGTGCAGGACTACCAGCTGCAGCTCGTGCCGAGGATGCTGCGCGAGGCGCGCCCCGACCTCACCATCGGCTTCTTCAACCACATCCCGTTCCCGCCGTACGGCATCTACTCGCAGCTCCCGTGGCGAGTGCAGATCATCGAGGGCCTGCTCGGCGCCGACGTCATCGGGTTCCAGCGCGTCGCGGACGCGGGCAACTTCCTGCGCGCCGTGCGCCGCCTCACCAACCACGCCACGAAGAACCCGGCGATCGAGGTCGCGACCGACGGCCAGCCGGTGCGCCGCGTGATCGCGCGCGCCTTCCCCATATCCATCGACGCCGCGAGCTTCGAGGAGCTCGCGCGCGAGCCCCGCATCCAGGAGCGCGCGCGGGAGATCCGCGAGGGCCTCGGCAACCCCAAGACGATCATGCTCGGCGTGGACAGGCTCGACTACACCAAGGGCATCGGCCACCGGCTCAAGGCCTTCGGCGAGCTGCTCGCCGAGGGGCGCGTCGACGTCGAGGACGTCACGCTCGTGCAGGTCGCCAACCCGAGCCGCGAGCGCGTCGCCGCCTATATGCAGCTGCGCGACGAGATCGAGCTCACCGTCGGCCGCATCAACGGCGACTTCGGCACGATGAGCCACCAGGCGGTGAGCTACCACCACCACGGGTATCCCCGCGACGAGATGGTCGCGCTCTACCTCGCGGCCGACGTGCTGCTCGTCACGGCCCTGCGCGACGGCATGAACCTCGTCGCCAAGGAGTACGTCGCGAGCCGCTTCGACGACGACGGCGTGCTCGTGCTGAGCGAGTTCACGGGCGCGTCCGACGAGCTCAAGCGTGCACTGCTCATCAACCCGCACGACATCGACGGCATGAAGGATGCGATGGTGCAGGCCATCGAGATGGCTCCCAAGGAGCGGGCGACGAGGATGCGCGCGCTGCGCCGCCGCGTGCTCGAGAACGACGTGGCGCGCTGGTCGGGCAACTTCCTGCAGACCCTCGAGCAGGCCCGCCAGGGCCGCTACGACCGCATAGCGCCCATGCACCTGCCCGACGAGCTCGAGTGGACCGTCGACCGGCGCTGGAGCAACTGATGGTCGACGTCGACACCGCGCCGCCCTGGTCGAAGCTCCCGGAGCCCCTCATCGGCGCCCTGCGCGAGCTCGCCCGCACGAGGCGCCTGCTCGTCGCCCTCGACTTCGACGGCACCCTCGCTCCCGAGGTCGACGACCCCGAGAAGGCGCGCGCCCTGCCCGAGGCGCACACGGCGGTGCTGCGGCTGCTGAGGATGCCCGGCACGCGCGTCGCCCTCGTCTCGGGCCGCGCGCTGCGCAGCCTCGAGGAGGTGAGCGACCTGCCGGACACCGTGCTGCTCGTCGGCTCGCACGGGATCGAGATCCGCCTCGACTCCCCGGAGGACAGCGTCTCGCTCGACACCCAGGAGCTGCGCCAGGTCGACGTGCTCAACACCGTGCTGGGCGAGGTCGCCGACGCCGTCGACCAGGTGTGGCTCGAGCCGAAGCCCGCGGGCTTCGCGCTGCACACGCGCATGGCCACCGAGCTTAACAGCCGCATCGCGCACCTCGTGGCGCGCAGCGAGGCGTCCGCAGAGATCGCCGGCCTCACCATCCGCGAGGGCAAGAACGTGCTCGAGTTCTCCGTGCGGTCGACGACCAAGGGCGAGGCGCTCGAGCACCTGCGCCGCTACACCGGCGCCGACGCCGTCTTCTACGCGGGCGACGACGTGACCGACGAGGACGCGTTCGCCGCGCTCGGCGCCGACGACTTCGGCCTCAAGAGCGGCGAGGGGCAGACCCTCGCAAACTTCCGCGTGCCGGGGCCCACGCAGGTCGCGCGCGTGCTCGCCCTCCTCGCGGACCTGCGCGAGGGCGACGTGCACGAGCAGTAGGCGTCGGAGTTCTACACTCGTACTCATGCCTGCAACGCCCGATATGAAGCCGCGCTCCCGCACGGTCACCGACGGAATCGAAGCCATGACCTCGCGCGGGATGCTCCGCGCGGTCGGCATGGGTGACGCGGACTGGGACAAGCCGCAGATCGGCATCGCGAGCTCGTGGAACGAGATCACGCCGTGCAACCTCTCCCTCGACCGCCTCGCGCAGGCCGCGAAGGAGGGCGTGCACAGCGGCGGGGGATACCCGCTGCAGTTCGGCACCGTCTCCGTCTCCGACGGCATCTCGATGGGCCACGAGGGCATGCACTTCTCGCTCGTCTCCCGTGAGGTCATCGCCGACTCGGTCGAGGTCGTCATGCAGGCCGAGCGCCTCGACGGCTCTGTGCTGCTCGCGGGCTGCGACAAGTCGATCCCCGGCATGCTCATGGCCGCCGCGCGCCTCGACCTCGCCTCCGTCTTCCTCTACGCGGGCTCCATCGCGCCCGGGTGGGTCAAGCTCTCCGACGGCACGGAGAAGGACATCACGATCATCGACTCGTTCGAGGCCGTCGGCGCCGTGCGCGCGGGCAAGATGAGCGAAGAGGATGCCAAGCGCATCGAGTGCGCGTTCGCCCCGGGCGAGGGCGCGTGCGGCGGCATGTACACCGCCAACACGATGGCGAGCGTCGCGGAGGCCCTCGGGCTCTCCCTGCCGGGCAGCGCGAGCCCCGCGGCCGCCGACCGCCGCCGCGACTACTACGCCCACCGCTCGGGCGAGGCCGTCGTCGGGATGCTCGAGCGCGGGCACACCGTGCGCGACATCCTCACCAAGAAGGCGTTCGAGAACGCGATAGCCGTGGGCATGGCGCTGGGCGGCTCGACCAACATCGTGCTCCACCTCCTCGCGATCGCGCACGAGGCCGAGGTCGACCTGACGCTCGACGACTTCAACCGCATCGGCGACACGATCCCGCACATCGGCGACCTCAAGCCGTTCGGCAAGTACGTCATGAACGACGTCGACCGCCGCGGCGGAATCCCCGTGCTCATGAAGGCGCTGCTCGACGCCGGCCTCCTGCACGGCGACGTGCTCACCGTCACGGGCAAGACCATGGCCGAGAACCTCGCGGAGCTCGACCCCGACGCGCTGGACGGCGAGGTGCTGCGCACGCTCGACAACCCCATCCACGCCACGGGCGGCCTCACGATCCTCAAGGGCACGATGGCGCCCGAGGGCGCGGTCGTGAAGACCGCGGGCTTCGACGCGAAGGTGTTCGAGGGGCCCGCGCGGGTCTTCGAGCGCGAGCGCGCGGCGCTCGACGCGCTCGCCGAGGGGACCATCCAGGCGGGCTCCGTCGTGGTCATCCGCTACGAGGGCCCCAAGGGCGGCCCGGGCATGCGCGAGATGCTCGCGATCACGGCCGCCATCAAGGGCGCAGGCCTCGGCAAAGATGTACTACTCTTGACGGACGGCAGGTTCTCAGGCGGCACAACCGGACTGTGTATCGGCCATATAGCTCCCGAGGCGGTGGACGCAGGTCCTATCGCCTTCGTGCGCGATGGTGATCTGATAAGGGTCGATATCGCAGCTCGCTCGCTCGACCTACTTGTCGAGCCGGCCGAGCTCGAAGCCCGCCGAAACGGCTGGGCTCCCCTTCCTCCGCGCTACACCCGCGGCGTCCTCGCGAAGTACTCGAAGCTCGTGCACTCCGCGGCCGTCGGCGCCGTCACCGGCTAGCACCACCACCTTAAGGATCCACTATGTCCACGGACTCAACCCCGCGGCCGAAGAGTTCCGCCCCCGAGATACTGACCGGGTCGGGCGCCGTCCTGCGCTCGCTCGAGCACCTCGGGATCAAGGACGTCTTCGGCCTCCCCGGCGGAGCCATCATGCCGTTCTACGACGAGCTCATGGCCTCGACCGCGATCAGGCACATCCTCGTGCGCCACGAGCAGGGCGCCGGCCACGCGGCCGAGGGCTACGCCTCGTCGACGGGCAAGATCGGCGTCGCCATCGCGACGTCGGGCCCCGGCGCGACAAACCTCGTGACGGCCATCGCCGACGCGTACATGGACTCCGTGCCGCTGCTCGCGATCACGGGCCAGGTGTTCTCGACCTCGATGGGCACCGACGCGTTCCAGGAGATCGACATCGTCGGCATCACGATGCCGATCACGAAGCACTCGTTCCTCGTCACCAAGCCCGAGGACGTGCCCGCCGCGCTCGCCGCGGCCTTCCAGATCGCGACGACGGGCCGCCCCGGCCCCGTGCTCGTGGACATCACCAAGGATGCCCAGCAGAAGAGCGCGCCGTTCGTGTGGCCGCCCAAGGTCGACCTGCCCGGCTACCGCCCGGTCGTGAAGGCCCACGGCAAGCAGGTAGTCGCCGCGGCGCAGCTTCTCGTCGAGGCCGAGCGCCCCGTGTTCTACGTGGGCGGCGGCGTCATCCGCGCCGAGGCCTCTGAGGAGCTGCTCGAGCTCGCGGAGCGCGTGGGCGCCCCCGTCGTGACGACGCTCATGGCGCGCGGCGCGTTCCCCGACTCCAACCCGCTGCACCTGGGCATGCCGGGCATGCACGGGTCGGTTCCCGCGGTGCTCGCGCTGCAGGAGTCCGACCTCATCATCTCGCTGGGCGCGCGCTTCGACGACCGCGTCACGGGCAAGCCGAGCGAGTTCGCCCCCCACGCGAAGATCGTGCACGTCGACATCGACCCCGCGGAGATCGGCAAGATCCGCGCGGCCGACGTGCCGATCGTGGGCGACGCGAAGGACGTCATCGTCGACCTGAGCGCCGCGTTCAAGGACACGGCCAAGGAGTCGAAGCCCGACTACACCCGCTGGTGGGAGCGCCTCGCGACGCTCAAGGCCCAGTACCCGCTCGGCTACTCGATGCCCGACGACGGGCTGCTGTCGCCGCAGGCGATCATCGAGCGCATCGGCCAGCTCTCCGGCCCCGAGGCGATCTACGCCGCGGGCGTCGGCCAGCACCAGATGTGGGCGGCGCAGTTCATCAAGTACGAGCGCCCGCACGCGTGGCTCAACTCGGGCGGCGCCGGCACCATGGGCTACGGGGTCCCCGCGGCCATGGGCGCCAAGGTCGCCAACCCCGACCGCGTGGTGTGGGCGATCGACGGCGACGGCTGCTTCCAGATGACCAACCAGGAGCTCGCGACCTGCACGATCAACAACATCCCGATCAAGGTCGCGATCATCAACAACTCGTCGCTCGGAATGGTGCGCCAGTGGCAGACCCTCTTCTACGACGGCCGCCACTCGTTCACCGATCTCAACACGGGCCACGGCACCGCGATGGTCCCCGACTTCGTGAAGCTCGGCGAGGCGTACGGCTGCCTCGCCATCCGCGTCACGAAGGCCGACGAGGTCGACGCCGCCATCAAGCTCGCGCTCGAGACGAACGACCGCCCGGTCGTCATCGACTTCATCGTGAGCGCCGACGCCATGGTCTGGCCGATGGTCCCGCAGGGCGTCGGCAACTCGCAGGTGCAGTACGCGAGGGATCACGCCCCCGAGTGGGAAGAGGAGTAAGACCATGAGCCACGTACTCTCCCTCCTCGTCGAGGACAAGCCCGGCCTGCTCACGCGCGTCGCGGGGCTCTTCGCCCGCCGCGGGTTCAACATCGAGTCGCTCGCCGTGGGTGCGAGCGAGATCGAGGGCCTCAGCCGCATCACCGTCGTCGTCGACGTCGAGCAGCTCCCGCTCGAGCAGGTGACCAAGCAGCTCAACAAGCTCGTGAACGTCATCAAGATCGTCGAGCTCGACCCCGCGACATCCGTGGCCCGCGAGCACATGCTGATCAAGGTGCGCGTGGACAACGCCACCCGGTCGCAGGTGCTCGAGGCCGTCACCCTCTTCCGGGCCCGCGTCGTCGACGTGGCCACGGACGCGCTCGTGATCGAGGTCACGGGCGACACGAGCAAGATCCAGGCGTTCCTGCGCATCCTCGAGCCCTACGGGATCAAGGAGATCGCGCAGAGCGGCCTCCTCGCCATCGGTCGCGGCTCGAAGAGCATCACCGAGCGCGTCTTCAAGAACTGACAACCAGAGAACAAAGGAAATCCAAGACAGTGGCAGCTGAACTCTTCTACGACAACGACGCAGACCTCTCCATCATCCAGGGCAAGAAGGTCGCCATCGTCGGCTACGGCTCGCAGGGCCACGCGCACGCGCAGAACCTGCGCGACTCCGGCGTCGAGGTGAAGATCGCGCTCAAGGACGGCTCGAAGTCCACCGCGAAGGCGCAGGAGGAGGGCTTCGAGGTCCTGAGCGTCTCCGACGCGGCCGAGTGGGCAGACCTCATCATGATCCTCGCGCCCGACCAGCACCAGCGCTCGATCTACGGCGACAGCATCAAGGACAAGCTCACCGCGGGCAAGACCCTCGCCTTCGCGCACGGCTTCAACATCCGCTTCGGCTACATCGACGCGCCCGAGGGCGTCGACGTCATCCTCATCGCCCCCAAGGCCCCCGGCCACACGGTGCGCCGCGAGTTCGTCGCGGGCCGTGGCATCCCCGACATCATCGCCGTCGAGCGCGACGCGTCCGGCCACGCCTGGGACACGGCGCTGTCGTACGCGAAGGCCATCGGCGGCACGCGCGCCGGCGTCATCAAGACGACCTTCACCGAGGAGACCGAGACCGACCTGTTCGGCGAGCAGGCCGTGCTGTGCGGCGGCACGTCGCAGCTCGTGCAGTACGGCTTCGAGACGCTCATCGAGGCCGGCTACCAGCCCGAGATCGCGTACTTCGAGGTGCTCCACGAGCTCAAGCTCATCGTCGACCTCATGTGGGAGGGCGGCATCGCCAAGCAGCGCTGGTCGGTCTCCGACACCGCCGAGTACGGCGACTACGTCTCCGGGCCCCGCGTCATCGACCCGTCGGTGAAGCAGAACATGCAGGCGGTGCTCGCCGACATCCAGTCGGGCGCCTTCGCCACGCGCTTCATCGCCGACCAGGATGCCGGTGCCCCCGAGTTCCTCGCCCTGCGTGAGAAGGGCGCCCAGCACCCCATCGAGGCGACCGGCAAGAAGCTCCGCGCGCTCTTCTCGTGGAAGCAGCAGGACGCCGACTACGTCGACGGCTCCGCCGCGCGCTAGTCCCCGGCCACGAACGGCCCCGGTCCTCGGACCGGGGCCGTTCTGCATCCCCCGGACTGGGGACAAACCACGGCCACCGCCGCGACGAACAACCTGCCATGAGGAGTCGCCCCGTCATCGCGGCGCTGCGCCTGGTCACCGGGCTCGCGCTGCTCAGCACCATCGTCATCCAGATCGCCGACCGCGTCGTGCACAACGCGTTCGACCCGTGGGAGTACTTCAGCTACTTCACGATCGAGACGAGCCTCATCAACGTCGTGATCTTCATCGTCGGCGCGTACATGGCGGCGACGCTCGTCGAGGACACGCGCCTCTACACGGCCGTGCGGATGTCCGCGCTCACGTACGCCGTCGTGACGGCCGGCGTCTACAACCTGCTCCTGCGCAACGTCCCCTACGCGGGTGCGTACGAGGGGCTGCACTGGCCCAACGAGGTCATCCACGTCGTCATCCCCGCGGCGATCCTGCTCGACTGGCTGTTCTCGCCCGGCCGGCCCGCGCTGCCGTGGTCGTCGCTGCGCATCGTGCTCGTCTACCCGGTGCTGTGGCTCGCGTACACGCTCGGCCGCGGCGCGGCGAGCGGCGGCGAGATCTACCCGTACCCGTTCCTCGACCCCGACACCGCGGGCTGGGGGAGCGTGGTCGCCTACATCCTCGGCCTGACGGCGTTCCTCGTCGCGATCGGGGCGCTCGCCCTCGAGTACGGAAGGCTCAGAGCGACGCGACCCCGTCGATTCGCTGTCGCGTCCAGATCGGCACTGTGAGCTCGATCATGCCGGCCAGGCGCGAGCACGCCGCGAAGGCGTCCGCGCGGTCGGGGGCCGACGCCGTGACGACGAGCGAGAGCGCGCCGACGGGCAGCACGCCCGTGCGCTGGGCCGCCGCGACGCGCGCGCCGAGCTCGCGGGAGACGATGAGGCAGCACTCCTCGAGGATGCGCTGCGCCTCCGGGTGGCCCTCGTAGTCGAGCTCCTCGCGCACGAGGGTGCTGAGGGTCACGACGGCCGTGGCGCCCGCATCCTGCACGAACTCCTCGAGCGGGGTGACGTCGAGCGGCTCGTCGGTGACGAGTGCAAGCGCGGCCATGGTCATAGCCTGCCACTCTAGGGTGGAATGCTGGGAATGTGTCACTCCGTCATGCACTTTTCGCGCTCACCGTCGTGGTGATCTGGGGCGCCAACTTCGTCGTCATCGACTTCGGTCTCGAGGGGGTCCCGCCCCTCGTGTTCCTCGCGCTGCGGTTCATCCTCGTGGCGATCCCGGCGATCTTCTTCCTCAAGCCGCCCGCGATCGGCTGGCGCAACATCCTGCTCATCGGCGCCTTCCTCAGCCTCGGGCAGTTCTCGCTGCTCTACCTCGCCCTCGCGCTCGGCATGCCGCCCGGCCTTGCGTCGCTGCTGCTGCAGACGCAGGTCGTGCTGTCGGTGATCGTGTCGGCGATCCTGCTGCGCGAGCGCCCGAGCCCCCGGCAGCTCGTCGGCATCGGGGTCGGGATGGCCGGCCTCGCGGTCGTCGTCGTGGGCCACAGCTACGCGGCCCCGTGGCTTCCCGTCGTCGTGCTGCTGCTCGCGGCGCTCTCGTGGGCGATCGGCAACACGCTCAGCCGTCGCGCCAGGGCCGCCTCCGGCCTCTCGCTCGTCGTGTGGTCGGGCACCGTCGTGCCGATCCCCGCGCTCGCCCTCGCGATGGTCGTGGACTCGCCCGCCGTCGTCGTCGACTCGCTCGTGCACCTCTCGCCCGTCGCGATCCTCTCGACGCTGTACACGGCGGTGTTCGCCTCGCTCATCGGCTACGGCATCTGGAACACCCTGCTCGCGAAGTACCCCACGAGCTCGGTGGTGCCGTTCACGCTCCTCGTGCCCGTCGTGGGCATCCTCGCCGCCTGGATCGCCGTGGGGGAGCGGCCGACCCTCACCGAGATCGTGGGCGGCGCGATCATGCTCGCGGGGCTCGCCGTCGCCGTCATCGTGCGGCGCGCCAAGCGGCAGCCCGAGGTGGTGGCCGAGGAGACGCCCTCGGGCTAGCGCGGTCCCGGGCGGCCGAGGTGCCCGAGGAGCGCGCACGCGAGCGTGATGAGGGCCGCGAGGCCCATGCCGGCGCCGATGTGCACGTGCAGCAGGAGGGCGCCGACGGCGGCCCCCGCCCCGATGAGTGCGACGGCGAGCACGCGCCGCGGCCACGGGTGCCCGCCCACGCGCGCCCCGAACACCGAGTCGAACGCGAGCCCCACGATCGTCGACGTCACGACGACCGTCGTGACGTCCTTCACGCCGATGTGCCGCGCGGCTCCGGCCTGCGCGCCCATGGCGAGGCCGAGCGCCCCCGTGACGACGAGCGCGAGCGCGGGTGCGAGGCTGATGGCGACCGCTCCCGCGAGCAGGATGGCGCCGACCGCCGCGAAGAGCGCCGTCGAGCGCCCCGACCAGCCGGCCGCGACCGGCCGCAGCACGAACCCCGACGCCGCCGCCCCCACCATGAACAGCGCGAGGGCCACGACGGGGCCGACGATCGGCAGGCCGTTGGCACCCGTGAGCGCCATGCCGAGGATGACGACGTTGCCCGTCATGTTCCCCGTGAACACCCGGTCGAGGCCGAGGTAGCCGACGGCGTCGATGACGCCCGTCGAGAAGGTGAGCGCGAGCATGAGCCCGAGGTGGAGTCGTTCGGGGCTGCGCCGCAGGGTCTCGATCACGTGTCCAGAGTAGCTACAGCCGGTCGTGCTCCTGATCCGCGCCCGGCACGAGCGGGATCGCGGCGAGCGGCGCCGCCGCGGCCACCACGAAGGTGAGCGGGTAGCCGACGAGCCCGATGAGCGCGCCGAAGAGGGGCGCCGCGATCGACGCCGTGAGGAACTGGCCGGTGTTCTGCGCCCCGAGCGCGCGGCCGGCCCACGCCGTGCCGGCCATCTCGGCCACCGAGGTGAACGCGAGCCCGTTGTCGGCGACCGTCACCGAGGTCGCGATGACGAAGAGCACGCCGGCCCCTGCGAAGTGCGTCGCGTCGACCGCGGCGAGCAGGAGCATGACGGCCGCCGCCGAGACGGCGACCCAGCGCAGGGGCCGCACGCGGCTGCCGACCCGGTCGCTCATGACGCCCACCCCGATGCGCCCGACCGCGCCGATGAACTGCGCGACGCCCACGAGGATGCCCGCGGGCAGCGGCTCCCAACCGAGCTCGGCCACGAGCCACACGAGCCCGAACGTGGAGAGCAGGAACTGGGGGAGCACGAGCAGCGCCGAGACCGCGTGGATGCGCCACAGGAACGAGCTCGCGCGGTAGGGGTTGGCGGGCGCCGTCGCATCCTGCGCCCTCGCCGCACGCGGCGGGTCGGTGATGACGAGCGCGCACGCGACCGCGAGCACGGCGGTGAGGGCGAGCGGCACGAGCAGCGCGGCGCCCACCCCCGACGCCGACGCGATGCCCGGGATGGTGACGGCGGCGATCGTGACGCCGAGCGGCTGCGACATCTGCCGGATGCCCATCGCGAGCCCGCGCCGGTGCTTGGGGAACCACCCCACGACGACGCGCCCGCTCGCGGCGTTGGTGCTCGCGGACGCCGCGCCGCCCAGCAGCAGGAAGATCCCCAGCCACACGTACCCGCCCGCGAGCACCGCCCCGAGCGCTGCGAGCGAGGTGAGGGCGAGCCCGCCCGCGATGACCCAGCGCTCGCCGATGCGGTCGGCGAGCGCGCCCCACGCGATGAGCGTCGTGACGAGGCCGAGCGTCGGGGCGGCGGCGAGCACGCCCGCCTCCGCGAGCGAGACGCCGCGCTCGAGGTGCAGCAGCGGGATGAGGAATGCGGGGGCGGAGACGAAGACGGTTCCCGCCACCTGCGCGAGCACGCCCACGGCGAGCATCGCCCACGCGCGGGGAGGTGTGGGTTCGAGAGTCATGGCCCTACGAGTCAACAGCATCCGGCGCATAGGATCGCTCCATGGCGAAGACGGCTGTACATTTCGGCGCTGGCAACATCGGGCGCGGCTTCGTGGCGCAGTTCCTGCACGAGAGCGGCTACGAGGTGGTGTTCGCCGACGTCAGCGAGGAGCTCATCGGCGCCCTCCAGGCGCGCGACTCTTACGAGGTCATCGAGGTGGGCGAGGGCGCCCAGACGAAGACCGTCGACAACTACCGCGCCATCAACTCCAAGACCCACGAGGCCGAGGTCATCGCCGAGATCGCCGCGGCCGACATCGTCACGACGGCCGTGGGGGCGCGCATCCTGCAGTTCGTGGCGCCCGTCATCGCGAAGGGCCTCGGGGCGCGCACCAACCCCGAGCCGCTCGTCGTGATCGCGTGCGAGAACGCGATCGGCGGCACCGACATCCTCGCCGCGGAGGTGCGCAAGCACGACCCCGCTGAGAACGCCGTCTTCGCGAACTGCGCGATCGACCGCATCGTCCCCGAGCAGTCAGGCGGCCTCGACGTGACGATCGAGTCGTTCTTCGAGTGGGTGGTCGACAAGACACCGTTCGGCGGCAGCACCCCCGACATCTACGGCGTCACGTGGGTCGACGACCTCGGGCCGTTCATCGAGCGCAAGCTCTTCACGGTCAATACCGCCCACGCCGCGGCCGCGTACCACGGCATCGACCGCGGCTGGGTGTCGATCCGCGAGGCGCTCGCGACCCCGGAGCTGCAGGCCGAGATCCGCGCGGTGCTCGCCGAGACCAAGGCCCTGCTCGTCGCCAAGCACGGCTTCGACGCCGACGAGCAGCAGGCCTACATCGAGAAGACGCTCAAGCGCATCTCGAACCCCGCCCTCCCCGACACGTGCGAGCGCGTGGGCCGCGGGCCGCTGCGCAAGCTCAGCCGGCACGAGCGCTTCATCGGACCCGCCGCCGAGCTCGCCGAGCGCGGCATGGAGGTCTGGAACCTCCTCAACGCCGTGGGCGCGGCGCTGCGCTTCGACGTGGAGGAGGACGCCGAGAGCGTCGAGCTGCAGGCACTGCTCGCCTCGGGCGCGCCCGCGGACGCCCTCGCGCAGACGATCACGGGGCTCGAGCCGTCGCATCCGCTCTTCCCGCATGTCGTCGAGGTCGTCGAGCTGCGGCTGGCGCGCTGATGGCCCAGGTCGAGGATGACGACGCCGCCCTGTCGTGGGCGGGCGACGAGTCCCGGCGCGCGCCGGAGCCCGCGCCCCGGGTCGAGCTCGTCGAGACCGCTGCGACGCCGGCCCGCGCCCAGATCCCCGCTGCCCTGCTCGTCACGTACGGCATCCTCGCGGGGGCGTACCTCATCTACACGCTCGGCTGGGTCGTGAGCGTGCAGCGCTACAACACCGCGAACCTCACCTCGACCGAGCCCCTCAACGCGTTCATGTTCGGGCTGGGGGAGCTGCTGGCCATCGCGTCTCCGCTGCTCTGGTTCGTGTCGGGCCTCCTGCTCACGCGCGGCCGCAAGCCGTTCGTGACGCTCGTGGCCCTCGTCGTCGGTCTCGTCGTGGTGCTGCCATGGCCGTTCGTGCTGGGGGTGTGGCAGTGAGCATCGCCGACTCGGAGAACCCGATCGAGGAGATCGTCCAGGACGACGCGCGCGAGTCGCGCCGCGGCCGCTACGGCTGGCTGAGCCTCGTGGTCGCCGCGCTGTTCGGCCTGTTCTACGCGTACGACGTGTGGGAGGCGATCGGCAACCTGTTCCTGCTGCCGGGCCAGCTGAGCCAGCTCGGGCTCGACAAGTACATCCCGTGGGCGGTGCTGTGGGTCGACCTCGCGGTGCCCGTGGTGGTGTTCGCCGTCGCCATCCTCGTCGGGCGCCGCCGCGGGGTGCTCGCGCGCGCGCTCATCCTGCTGTGCGGCCTCGCCGTCGTCGCGGGCCTCACGATGACGCTCCTGGGCCTCGCGACGCTCTCGAACCCGTTCCTGCGCTAGACGACCGCGAGCAGCACGACGAGGATGAGCGCCACCTGCGCGAGGTAGCGCGGCCAGAACGGGAACGCGGCTCGGCCGAAGCGCTCGGGGTTGTCGGCGGCGTGCGCGTTCGCCGGGAACACGGCGATGAGGAACAGCACGAGCGCGATGCCCGCGGCGAACCGCGTGGCGGGCACGAGGATGCCGACGGCCCCCGCGATCTCGCACACCCCCGTGAACCGCACGAGGGCCTTGCCGCTCACGCGCCGCTTGAGGGCCTCGGGGATCATGGCGCTCATGCCGCGCGCCACGGACGGCACGAAGTGCGACACCCCCATGCCGAAGAACATGACCGCGAGCGCGATCCTGATGACCCACTGCGCGGTATCCATGCCTCCCATCGTCACACGGTCGGGAGGGGGTCGCGCCACCCGGTAAAGTGACTCGGGTTCCCCGCCTCTAACGAAGGACTCGATCTCGTGGCCAAGCCGATCGTCCTGATCGCCGAAGAACTCTCTCCCGCTACCGTCGAAGCCCTCGGGCCCGACTTCGACGTCCGCTCCGTGGACGGCACCGACCGTGCGGCGCTGCTCTCCGCGCTCGCGGATGCGAACGCGATCCTCATCCGCTCCGCGACCAACGTCGACGCCGAGGCCATCGCTGCGGCGCCGAGGCTCAAGGTCGTCGCGCGCGCGGGCGTCGGGCTCGACAACGTCGACATCAAGGCGGCGACCGCCGCGGGCGTCATGGTCGTCAACGCGCCCACGTCGAACATCATCTCGGCCGCCGAGCTCACGGTCGGCCACATCCTCTCGCTCGCGCGCCACATCCCCGCGGCGCACGCCAACCTCGCCGCCGGCACGTGGGCCCGCTCGAAGTACACGGGCACCGAGCTCTTCGAGAAGACCATCGGCATCATCGGCCTCGGCCGCATCGGCGCCCTCATCACCGAGCGCCTGCAGGCCTTCGGCATGAACGTCGTCGCGTACGACCCCTACGTCACCGCCACGCGCGCCCAGCAGCTCGGCGTCACGCTCCTGGGCCTCGACGAGCTGCTCGCGACCTCCGACTTCATCACGATCCACATGCCCAAGACGCCCGAGACCACGGGCATGATCGGCACCGACCAGCTCGCGACGATGAAGCCCACGGCCTACATCGTCAACGTCGCGCGTGGCGGCCTCATCGACGAGGACGCGCTCTACGCGGCCCTCAAGTCGAAGCGCATCGCCGGCGCGGGCCTCGACGTGTTCGTGAGCGAGCCGCCCAAGGACTCGCCCCTGCTCGGACTCGACAACGTCGTGCTCACGCCGCACCTCGGCGCGTCGACGGACGAGGCGCAGGAGAAGGCCGGCGTCTCCGTCGCCCGCTCGGTGCGCCTCGCGCTCGACGGCGAGCTCGTGCCCGACGCGGTCAACGTGGCCGGGGGCGCCATCGACCCGAGCGTGCGCCCGGGCATCCCGCTCATGGAGAAGCTCGGCCAGGTCTTCGCGGGCCTCGCCGACAGCCCCATCACATCGATCGACGTCGAGGTGCGCGGCGAGATCGTCGCCCACGACGTCAACGTGCTCAAGCTCGCGGCGCTCAAGGGCGTCTTCTCGAACATCGTGAGCGAGTCGGTGAGCTACGTCAACGCACCGCTCCTCGCGGAGCAGCGCGGCATCACCGTGCGCCTGTCGACCGACGCGTCGAGCGAGGAGTACCGCAACCTGCTCACGATCCGTGGCTCGCTCTCGAGCGGGGCCGCCGTCTCGGTCTCGGGAACCCTCACGGGCACCAAGCAGACCCAGAAGATCGTCGAGATCAACGGCTACGACGTCGAGGTGCCGGTCGCCCAGCACCTCATCGTCATGATCTACACCGACCGCCCCGGCATCGTCGCGGTGTACGGCAAGGAGTTCGGCGACGCGAGCATCAACATCGCGGGCATGCAGATCGCCCGTCAGAGCGCGGGCGGCCAGGCGCTCAGCGTGCTGACCGTCGACTCGCCCGTGCCCGACGAGCTGCTCGAGAAGGTGCGCACCACGATCGATGCCGACCTCCTGCGGGAGATCGACATCGTCGAGGGCTAGCCGCGCCTTCTAGATCCTTCTAGACGACGTCGTCGGGCGTCGTGCTCGTGCGGCGCTGGGCCACGCTCGCGCCGTTCGCGTCCACGCCCTGCGTCACGGTCGTGACGCTCTGGCGCTTGCGCAGCATCAGCACGAGGCCGATGACGAACACGATGAAGCCAGCACCCATGAGGATGTAGCCCACGAGGTCGAGATCCACGAAGGAGTTCTCGAGGTTCACGGCGAAGGTGAGGATCGCGCCGATCACGAAAAGGACGATTCCGGTTCCAATACTCATGGGCGTCACGCTAGCCAGCGTCGCCGGGTAATCGGAGGGGGTTGCGCTGCCGATATCGTTGTGCCATGCCCAGTAGTTCGTTCTCGCTTGCAGTCATCCCCGGCGACGGCATCGGCCCCGAGGTCATCGCCGAGGCCCTCAAGGTCCTGAAGGCGACGGGGGTGGATGCCACGGCGAGGGAGTACCCGTTCGGCGCCGGCCACTACCTCGCGACGGGCAGCATCCTCGAGCAGTCCGACCTCGACGCGCTCGCGGCGCACGACGCCATCCTCCTGGGCGCGATCGGCGGAGACCCGCGCGACGCGCGCCTCGCAGGCGGCATCATCGAGCGCGGCCTGCTGCTCAAGCTCCGCTTCGCGTTCGACCACTACGTCAACCTGCGGCCCACGACCATCTTCCCGGGCGTGGTCTCCCCGCTCGCCGAGCCGGGTGACGTCGACTTCGTCGTCGTGCGCGAGGGCACAGAGGGGCCGTACGTCGGCAACGGCGGCGCCATCCGTGCCGGCACCCCGCACGAGATCGCGACCGAGGTCTCGATCAACACCGCGCACGGCGTCGACCGCGTCGTGAAGTTCGCGTTCGAGCAGGCCGAGAAGCGCCGCAAGAAGCTCACGCTCGTGCACAAGACCAACGTGCTCACCAACGCGGGCGCGCTGTGGCAGCGCCTCGTCGCGGCGGAGGCGGCCCGTCACCCGGACGTGGAGTGGGACTACCTCCACGTCGACGCGGCGACCATCTTCCTGGTCACGAATCCTGCTAGATTCGACGTCATCGTCACGGACAACCTCTTCGGCGACATCCTCACCGATCTCGCTGCCGCAATCAGCGGCGGCATCGGACTGGCGGCCTCGGGCAATATCAACCCGGACGGCACCTTCCCCTCGATGTTCGAGCCCGTGCACGGGTCGGCCCCGGACATCGCCGGCAAGCAGCTCGCCGACCCCACGGCGGCGATCCTCTCGGTAGCGCTCCTCCTCAGCCATCGCGGCGAGGATGAGGCGGCCGCGCGGATCACCTCGGCCGTCGAGGCCGACCTCGCCGGGAGGGGCTCAGCGAAACGATCGACTTCGGAGATCGGCGACGCCATCGCCGCCCGCGTCTCCCAGGCGTAACCTAAGGATCACCATGAAGAACCTCCTCGCACCCCGCACCCTCGAGTTCGCAGTCCAGACGAACGAGGCGGCCCGCTCCGCGGCCGAGCACGCGGACATCATCGCCGAGCCCGGGTTCGGCCAGCACTTCACCGACCACATGGTCGACATCTGCTGGTCGGAGATGGGCGGCTGGCACCGTCCGCGCGTGCAGCCCTACGGCCCCATCGCGATGGATCCGGCCGCGGCGGTGCTGCACTACGCGCAGGAGGTCTTCGAGGGCCTCAAGGCCTACCGCCACGAGGATGGGTCGATCTGGACCTTCCGCCCCGAGATGAACGCCGAGCGCATGAAGCGCTCCGCCGCCCGCCTCGCGCTGCCCGAGCTGCCCACCGAGTACTTCATCGAGTCGCTGCGCCAGCTCATCGCGGTCGACGCGCGCTGGGTGCCCTCGGCCCCCGACACGTCGCTCTACCTGCGCCCCTTCATGTTCGCGAAGGAGGCGTTCCTCGGCGTGCGCGCCGCGAAGAAGGTCAACTACTACGTCATCGCGAGCCCCGCGGGCGCGTACTTCAGCGGGGGAGTCGCCCCGGTCTCGATCTGGATCTCGACGGACTACGCGCGCGCCGGCCGCGGTGGCACGGGCGCGGCGAAGACGGGCGGCAACTACGCGTCGTCGCTCGTCGCCCAGCAGGAGGCGTACGACCACGGCTGCGCCCAGGTGCTCTTCCTCGACTCCGAGAAGAGCGAGTACCTCGAGGAGCTCGGCGGCATGAACGTCGTGTTCGTGTACAAGGACGGCCGCGTCGTCACCCCCGAGTCGTCGAGCATCCTCGAGGGCATCACCCTCGACTCGATCCTGCAGCTCGCGAAGGACCGCGGTCTCGACGTACAGCAGCGCAAGGTGTCGATCGCCGAGGTGCGCGAGGGCGTCGAGTCGGGCGAGATCGTCGAGATGTTCGCGTGCGGCACGGCCGCCGTCATCGTGCCCATCGCGGCCTTCAAGGCGCAGGGCTACACGATCGGCGACCCGGAGGCCCCGGCGGGCGAGCTCACGATGTCGCTGCGCGAGGAGCTCACGGGCATCCAGTACGGCAAGGTCGCCGACCGGCACGGATGGCTCACGCGCCTCGACGCATGAACGCGGTGGCGGCGTCGGCCGCCTCGGTGAGGGCCTTCTTGGTGCTCAGCCCGTGGTTGGCGCCCTCGACCCACACGATCTCGACGGCGGGGGAGAGGGCGTAGCCCTCCACCTCGTCGCGCGTGCCGAACTCGTCGCGCGTGCCCTGCACGACGAGCAGGGGCGTGCGCAGGTGCTCGAGGTGCGCGGTGCGCAGCTGCTGCGGCTTGGCCGGCGGGTGGAACGGGTACCCGAAGCACACGACCCCGCGTGCCGCGAGCTCGTCGGCGACGAGGGTCGCGACGCGGCCGCCCATCGAACGGCCGCCGATGTAGGGAGCTCCGCCCGCGGCCGCGACCGCCGCGAGGTACTCGCCCGCGAGGGTCTCGGCGCGCGGCGGCGGCTTGCGCACACCCTGGCGGCGCGCGGCCATGTAGGCGAACTCGAAGCGGGCGGTGCGGATGCCCCGGCTCGCGAGCGCGTCGGCGAGCTGGTTCATCCCCACGGAGTCCATGGCCGCGCCGGCACCGTGGCCCAGCACGAGCGTGGGTCCGCCCTCGGGCCCGGTCCACAGCAGGTCGACGCTCATGGCACGATCGTATCCATGAAGATCGCGCGTTTCTCCTCAGCGTCGGGCGGAGACCCCCGCTACGGCATCCTCGACGGCACCGACCTCGTCGTCCTCGCGGGCGATCCGCTGTTCACGGGGTTCGAGACCCTCGACGAGCGCGTGCCGATCACGGAGGTGCGCCTGCTCGCCCCGGTCATCCCGCGCTCGAAGGTCATCGCGATCGGCCGCAACTACACGGCCCATGCCGAGGAGTTCGCCAACGAGGTGCCCGAGGAGCCCATGATGTTCCTCAAGCCCAACACCTCGGTCATCGGCCCGGGCGACGCGATAGTGCTCCCGAAGCAGAGCGAGCACGTCGACTTCGAGGGCGAGCTCGCGGTCGTGATCGGCAGTGTCGCGCGCAACGTCCCCGCGGCCGACGCCGCGAGCGTCATCTTCGGCTACACGATCGGCAACGACGTCTCCGCGCGCGACCTGCAGAAGCGCGACGGCCAGTGGGGGCGCGCGAAGGGCTTCGACACCTTCTGCCCGCTCGGGCCCATCATCCAGACCGAGCTCGACCTCGCGACCGAGACCATCGAGTCCCGGCTCAACGGCGACGTCAGGCAGTCGGCGCCCTTCACCGAGCTCGTGCACGGCATTCCCGAGCTCGTGGCCTTCGCCTCCTCCGTCTTCACCCTCCTGCCGGGCGACGTCATCCTCACGGGCACCCCCGCCGGCGTCGCCCAGCTCGCCGACGGCGACACGATCGAGATCTCGGTGCCGGGCATCGGCACCCTGCGAAACCCCGTCCGCGCCGCCTAGCCCGCCCTACACGACCCGTCCTCCCCAGCCGCGGCCGCCCCGCCGCTCGCGCCCGCGGCGGGTTCCGCTCGGAGGATGTATGCCGCTGAGGCATACGTTCCCCGCATGGACTCCATGACCCGCGTCTCGTTGTTCCTCCCCATCGAGCTGCTCGAGAGGCTGCGCGCGGTCGCGAGCCGTCGCAGCGAGCCCGTCGCGCACGTCGTGCGGGCCATCCTCGAGGCCGGCGCGGGGGACCATCGGCCGTTGCCGCGCGGAGGGATCCTGCCGTGATCCTCGACGCCCAGACGCTGCTCGCCTACTTCGACAGGACGCACGAGCGCCACTGGTCTGCGGCGGGGGAGATCGAGCTCCTGGCCGAGACGGAGCGGCTCGTGGTGTCGCCGTTCGTGGTCGTCGAGCTCGAGAGGGCCGCGTCGCTCGCGGTGCTCGCCGAGCGGGACGACTCGTAGACTTGACGGCGTTATGAGCGCACCCTTCTCCACTGCCACCGGTTCCGACGTCCGCGTCAGGTTCTGCCCGTCGCCGACCGGGACGCCGCACGTCGGCCTCATCCGTACCGCGCTGTTCAACTGGGCGTACGCGCGGCACACGGGCGGCAGGCTCGTGTTCCGCATCGAGGACACCGACGTGGAGCGCGACAGCGAGGAGAGCTACCTGCAGCTGCTCGACGCGCTGCGCTGGCTGCGCATCGACTGGGACGAGGGCATCGACGTGGGCGGCCCGAACGAGCCGTACCGCCAGTCGCAGCGCACGGGCATCTACCTCGAGGTCATCGAGAAGCTCAAGGCCTCCGGACACCTGTACGAGTCGTTCGCGACGGGCGAGGAGATCGAGGCGCGCAACATCGCCGCGGGCCGCGACCCCAAGCAGGGCTACGACAACTTCGAGCGCGACCTCTCCGACGAGCAGCGCGCCGCCTACCTCGCCGAGGGGCGGCAGCCCGCCCTGCGGCTGCGGGTGCCCGACACCGACCTGAGCTTCGTCGACCTCGTGCGCGGGCCCATCACGTTCCCGGCCGGATCCTTCACCGACTTCGTCGTCGTGCGCCCCAACGGGGCACCCCTGTACACGTTCGTGAACCCCGTCGACGACGCGCTCATGGGCATCACGCACGTGCTGCGCGGCGAGGACCTGCTGTCGTCGACGCCGCGCCAGATCGCGCTCTACACGGCTCTCATCGAGATCGGGATCGCGACGGCGATCCCGCAGTTCGGGCACCTGCCGTACGTCATGGGCGAGGGCAACAAGAAGCTCTCGAAGCGCGACCCCGAGTCGAACCTGTTCCACCACCGCGACCGCGGGTTCATCCCCGAAGGCCTCGTCAACTACCTCGCGCTCCTGGGCTGGTCGCTCACGCACGACCGCGACGTGTTCTCCATCGACGAGATGGTCGCCGCGTTCGACGTCGTCGACGTCAACCCGAACCCCGCGCGCTTCGACGTGAAGAAGGCCGAGTCGATCAACGGCGACCACATCCGCCTGCTCGCCGTCGAGGACTTCGCCGAGCGCCTCCTGCCCTACCTCGGCGACCTCGTCAAGGACGACTCCGACCGCTCGATGCTGCTCGCCGCCGCACCACTCGTGCAGGAGCGCATGCAGTTGCTCGGTGAGGCGCGCGACCTGCTCGCGTTCCTGTTCACCGCCGACGACGAGCTCGAGTTCGCCGCCGACGCCATGCCCTCGCCCGAGGAGGGTGCCGTGGTGCTCGACGCGGCCGCCGCGGTGCTACCGGCCGTCGCCCCGTGGAACACCGAGGCCATCGAGGCGGCCCTGCGCACCGAACTCCTCGATGTGAAGCAGCTCAAGCCCCGCACGGCCTTCGGACCCCTGCGCACCGCCCTGTCGGGCCGTCGCGTGAGCCCGCCGCTCTTCGAGTCGATGGAGCTGCTCGGCCGTGAGCACACCCTCGCCCGCATCGAGAGGCTCCGAGCCGCGCTGTGAGCCAGTGGGATGCCGTCATCGTCGGTGCCGGACCCGCGGGGCTGAGCGCCGCCCTCAACCTGGCGCGCGCCCGCAGGCGCGTGCTCGTGCTCGACAGCAACCGTCCGCGGAACTCGGCGACGTTCCACGCGCACGGGTTCCTCAGCCGCGACGGCATCTCGCCGCTCGAGCTGCGCCGCCTCGGCCGCGAGGAGCTCGAGGCCTACCCCGAGGCGTCGTACGAGAGGTCCGTGGTGTCGTCGATCGAGCCGGGCTTCACGGTCGCGCACACGGGCGGCGTCGCATCCGCGCGCGCCGTCATCATCGCCACGGGCCTGCGCGAGCTGCCGCCCGCGCTGCCGAGCCTGCGGCAGTTCTACGGCACGTCCGCGCACTCGTGCATGGAGTGCGACGGCTACGAGTACGCCGACCGCCCCATCGCCCTCGTGGGGGAGAGCGACGACCTCGCCGAGCGGGCCCTCCTGCTCTCGCAGTGGAGCCGCGACCTCGTGGTGTTCACGAACGGCGCCGACGTCGTCGACGCGGCATCCGAGGCGCGGCTCGCCGAGCGGGGCGCGCGCGTCGAACGGCGGCCCGTGCGGGATGTCGCGGGCGACCGCTCGGGCATCACCGGCGTCGTGCTGGCCGACGGCGAGGTCGTGCCGCGCGCGGGCGTGTTCATCCGGCCCGACTACGAGGCGGTGCTCGACTTCGCCGACCCGCTCGGCCTCGCGCGCGACGCCCACGGCCTCATCGTGACCGACCCGGACGGCCGCGCGAGCGCCTCCGGCGTGTACGCGATGGGCGACGTGACGCCGCCCGGCCCGCAGCAGCTCATCGTCGCCGCGGGCATGGGCGCGCGCGTGGCCGCGGCGCTCAACCGAGACCTCCTCGGTTAGACGAGCCGCCCGCCTTAGGCTAAGGTTGACACTCGGTCCGGACCTCGGTTCGGACCAGTGGGGTATGGTGTAATTGGCAACACGGAGGATTCTGATTCCTTTGTTCTTGGTTCGAGTCCAGGTACCCCAGCAGTGATAATCCGTCCGGCCGTCGATGCCGACCTCGACGAGATACTCTCCATCCACAACCTCGCGATCCGCGAGTCCCTGGCCATCTGGACGGACGTCGAGGTCGACCGTGCCGACCGGGAGCGGTGGCTCGCGGCCCACGTCGCCGACGGGCATCCCGTCATCGTCGCGGAGATCGACGGTCGCGTCGCGGGCTACGCCGCCTACGGCCAGTGGCGCGAGAAGCTCGGCTACCGGTTCACCGTCGAGAACTCCGTGTACGTCGCGGAGGAGTTCCAGCGCCGCGGGGTGGCGCGCGCGCTCATGGTCGAGCTCATCCGCCTCGCGCGGGAGGCGGGCATGCACACGATGATCGCCGGGATCGAGGCGGGCAACACGGCGTCGATCGAGCTGCACCGGCAGCTCGGGTTCGAGGAGCCCGTCGTCATCCGCGAGGCCGGCACCAAGTTCGACGCCTGGCTCGACCTCGCGTTCCTGCGCCTACAGCTCTAGCGACTCGCCGGGCTCGAGCACGAAGAACTCCCCGCCGCCCTGCTGCGTGACGGCCTCGATGCGCGCCTGGGTCATCGTCTTGCCGATCTGCGAGAGCACGGCCTCGTGGATGGGGAACGACCGCCGGGGCTTCACCTCGAGCACGTAGTCCATGGCCTCGCCGATCTTGAGCCACGGGGCGCCGATGGGGGCCGCGAGCACCTCGACGGGCACGTCGGGCACCGTGTAGGAGTCGCCGCCGTAGTACAGCTTCTCGTCGACCATGACGCCCACGTTGTCGACGACGGGGATCGACGAGTGGATGACGGCGTGCTTCTCGCCGAAGAACCTCAGGGAGAACGGCTCGACCTCCACGGTGTCGCCGCCGGCGACGGTCTCGACGGTGAAGTCCTTCGCCGCCGCAGCGACCCCCGCGGGGCCGAGGATGCGCGCGTCAGGGTTGCGGTCGAGGATGCGCTCGAGGTGCTCGGGCGTCCAGTGGTCGGCGTGCTCGTGGGTGATGACGATGGCGACGACGCCGTCGAGGTCGGCGAGGGGGAGGGTGAACGATCCCGGATCGATCACGAGGCGCGACCCGGCCTTCTCGACGACCAGGCAGGAGTGCTCGAACTTCGTCAGCTTCATGTGCCCAGCGTATTCCTGCGTAATACCCCCGGGGGGTATAGGGTTGACAGCATGATCGCCGACATCAAGAAGCGCGCGCTGCACCGCAGCAAGATCCTCGAAGGCCAGATGCGCGGCCTCGAGAAGATGATCGAGAACGAGGACTACTGCGTCGACATCATCACGCAGTCGCTCGCCATCCAGAAGTCGCTGCGCAGCCTCAACAAGCTCCTCGTCGAGAACCACCTGCGCACGCACGTCGCGCACATGTTCGCGAACGGCGACGAGGACGTCGCGGTCGACGAGCTGCTCAAGGTGTACGAGCTCGAGAACAACAGGGGGAACTGACATGGACCACAGCCAGCACGACCACAGCCACCACGACGAGCACCACGAGCACGACCACGGGGGCCACGGAGACCACAGCGCTCACGACCCCGCGATCTTCCGCCGCAAGTTCTGGCTGAGCCTCATCCTCACGATCCCGACCCTCGTGTTCTCGCAGGGGCTGCAGGAGATCCTGGGGCTCACGGGCCCGCGCTTCCCCGGCAGCCAGTTCATCCCCGCGGCCTTCGGCATCGCGATCTTCCTCTACGGCGGGCTCGTGTTCCTCAAGGGCGCCGTGACCGAGCTGCGCGCGAAGCAGCCCGGGATGATGACGCTCATCTCCCTCGCGATCGTCGTCGCCCTCGGCTACAGCATCGCCGTCACGGCGGGCCTTCCGGGCATGGACTTCTGGTGGGAGCTCGCGACCCTCATCACGATCATGCTGCTCGGCCACTGGATCGAGATGTCCGCGGTCATGGGCGCGCAGGACGCGCTCGGCGAGCTCGCGAAGCTCCTGCCGGATGAGGCCGACATGGTGCACGGCGACCACGTCATGACCGTGCCGGTGTCGCGGCTCGCGGTCGGCGACCACGTGCTCGTGCGGCCGGGCGCCGCGATCCCCGTCGACGGCGAGGTCGTCGACGGCGAGTCGGACGTCGACGAGTCCCTCCTCACGGGCGAGTCGGCGGCCGTCGCGAAGTCCGTGGGCGCGCACGTCGTCGGCGGCAGCGTCAACGGCTCGGGCGCCCTGACCATCAGCGTCACGAAGGTGGGCGGCGACACCGCGCTCGCGGGCATCATGAAGCTCGTCGCCGAGGCGCAGTCGAGCAGGTCGAGCGCGCAGCTGCTCGCCGACCGCGCGGCGGCCCTCCTGTTCTACGTCGCGCTCGGCGCGGCGGTGCTGACGCTGGGCGCCTGGCTCCTGCTGCGCCCCGACGACCCCGCGTTCGTGCTCGAGCGCGTCGTGAGCGTGCTCGTGATCGCGTGCCCGCACGCGCTCGGCCTCGCCATCCCGCTCGTGTCGCAGATCTCGACGGCCCTCGGCGCGCGCAACGGCATCCTCGTGCGCGACAGGCTGGCCCTCGAGGAGGCGCGGCGCATCGACGTCGTGCTGTTCGACAAGACGGGAACCCTCACGACGGGCCGCCAGGGCGTCGTGGGCGACGTCGACGACGAGGTGCTCGCCCTCGCCGCCGCGGTGGAGCAGAAGTCGGAGCATGCGATCGCCAGGGCGATCGTGGCCGCGGCCAAGGAGCGCAAGCTCCGCATCCCCCGCTCGAAGGGCTTCTCATCGCTCGCCGGCCGCGGTGTCACGGCGACCGTCGGAGACCGCGCCCTCACCGTCGCGAGCCGCCGCGTCGTCACGGAGCGCGGCCTCGAGCTGCCCGCCGAGCTCGTCAACCAGTCCCGCGAGGTCTCCGCGGGCGGTGCGACTGTCGTCTACCTCATCGAGGGCGACGCGGTGCTGGGGATGATCGCGCTCGCCGACACCGTGCGCCCGGAGTCCGCGGAGGCCGTGCAGCTGCTCACGAAGCGCGGCGTGCGCGTCGCGATGCTCACGGGCGACTCGCGCGAGGTGGGGGAGTGGGTGGCGTCGCGGCTCGGCATCACCGAGGTGCACGCCGAGGTGCTGCCCGGTCAGAAGTCGGAGGTGGTCGCACGCCTTCAGGCCGACGGCTCGCGCGTGGCCATGGTGGGCGACGGCGTCAACGACGCCCCCGCGCTCGCGACGGCCGACGTCGGCATCGCCATCGGGGCGGGCACCGACGTGGCCATCGAGTCGGCGGGCATCGTGCTCGCGTCGAGCGATCCGCGCGGGGTCGCGGGCACCCTCGCCCTCAGCCGGGCCACGTGGCGCAAGGAGCTGCAGAACCTGTTCTGGGCGACGGGCTACAACGCCGTGGGCATCCCGCTCGCGGCGGGCGTGCTCTTCGGCGCGGGCATCCTGCTGCCGCCGGCGCTCGCCGCCGTGTTCATGTCGGTCTCGACGATCGTCGTGGCCGCGAACGCCCAGCTGCTGCGGCTCGTGAAGCTCCGGTGATCTCCCGCCCCCCTCGTGTCTCGCAGATTGCTCCGTGTCTCGCTCATGTGCGCTACTCGCGGCAATCTGCGAGGCACGAGCGGGAGACGGGCCGCGAGTCCGGCATACTGGCCCCGTGACGACGACGAAGCCGAAGCGCCTTGCGGTAGCCATCAACCCGACCGCCTCGTTCGGGAAGGGCCGCGACGTAGGGCCCGCCGTCGTGCAGACGCTGCGCGCCCTCGGCCACGACGTCACCAGCCTGCAGGAGCCCGACTTCGAGCAGCTCATGTCCGCGGGCCGCAAGGCCGTCGCGGGCAAGCCCGACGCGCTCGTCGTCGTGGGCGGGGACGGCATGGTCAACCTCGGCACGAACCTCGTCGCGGGCACGAAGGTGCCGCTGGGGCTCGTTCCGTCGGGAACGGGCAACGACATGGCGAGGGGCCTCGGCATCCCGCACGACAACACCGAGGCGGCCATCGAGTCGCTCGTGGCGTCGCTCGACCGCGCGCCGCGCTGGATCGACGCGGGCCGGGTCGAGTACACCGACGGCGGCGTCGCGAGCGAGCGCTGGTTCGCGTGCGTGCTCTCCGCGGGCTTCGACGCGATAGTCAACGAGCGCGCCAACCACATGGAGCACCCCAAGGGACCGAGCCGCTACATCATCGCGCTGGGCCTCGAGCTCGCCCGCCTCAAGCCCATCCCGTACCGCCTCGTGCTCGACGGCAGGGAGATCGTCACGACGGGCGCGCTCATCAGCGTCGGCAACAACATCTCGCTCGGCGGCGGCATGAAGGTGACGCCCGACGCCGTGCTCGACGACGGCCTGCTCGACGTGCTCGTCGTGCAGGCGCTCTCGCGCCTCGCGTTCCTGCGCATCTTCCCCCGGGTGTTCAAGGGCGAGCACGTGAGCGACCCGCGCGTGGCGATCCACCGCGCGAAGAAGATCCGCATCGAGTCGGAGGGCGTCGTCGCCTACGCGGACGGCGAGCGCTTCGGCATGCTGCCGCTCGACATCGAGGTCGTGCCGAAGGCCATGCGCATCCTCGACCAGACCGTGCGCTAGATCGCGCTAGGAGCTCTTCACGAGGCACGAGTAGTGCGTCGTCGTGACACCCTCGTGGTCGGTCTTGTCGGAGACGATGTACTCGGCCTCGAACTTCGCGCCCTGCACGGCCTGGTAGAGCTCGTAGCGGTCTTTGCACGCGCTGAGCACGGCGAGCTGCAGGCTGTCGAACGCCGTCTTGCGCTTCTCGCTCAGGGTGCCCGTGCCGATGACCACGTGAGTGTGGGGCTCGTCGCACGGCACCACGGTCGCCCACGCGAGCTGGCTGCCGTCGATGAACGTGAAGCAGTCGCCGACCCACGCGTCGGTCGAGGGCATCTGGGTGGCCTTCACGATCCTGCCCTCGGTGTCGCGCGTGGGCGCGAGCACGTCGCAGGCCGAGAGCGAGAGCGTCGCGATGGCGATCATCGCGACCGCGAGGGCGGGTCGCCGCACCGTCAATCCTTCCCCCGTTTGGCGAGGCCTCGCCGCATGTGGCATACTCGTCAAGTTGTCGTGACGGCCCCATCGTATAGAGGCCTAGTACGCCGCCCTCTCACGGCGGTAACGCGGGTTCGAATCCCGCTGGGGTCACAATAGCCAAAAATGAGAAGCCCGGCCGGTAGGCCGGGCTTTTCTCATGTCGCACCGCCCCCCTAATACGGGGTCGTATATCGGTTGGCGCGGTTGTAGTTTTCAAGTGCGCCAAGGGGGGCCATCGCGCATTGACATGCAGGGGGAACTGTCATGTTCAGCATCATCACCAAGAAGTTCGTCGACGCCCGCATCCGCCTCACCCGTGAGGAGACCGGCGCCACCGCCGTCGAGTACGGACTGATCGTGGGCCTCATCGCCGTCGCGATCGTCAGCGTGCTCCTCGTCCTGGGCCCGCAGATCGCGGGCATGTTCCAGAACGTCAGCGACAGCCTGCCCGACTGATCCTCGCCCGTCGGACACGGCCGCCTCCGCGGGGGCGCCGGTCGTCCGTCCGCCTGCGCGTGAACGGGGAGGGTTTGCTATGCGACGGCTTTTCAGGGGGATCGCCTGGGGGAGCGAGAGCGGCGCGGCCGCTGTCGAGTTCGCCCTCGTGCTCCCGATTCTCGTGGTGCTGCTCATCGGCATCGTCGAGTACGGCTCGGTCTACAACGCCCAGCTGATGCTCACGAGCGCTGCTCGGGAGGGCGCGCGCACGATGGCGGTCACGGGGAGCGCGGCCCAGGCCCGCACGGCGGTCATCGACGCCGCCGTGGGGCTCATGCCCGCGGTCACGGCCGCCGACATCACGGTGACGCCCACGGCGTGCACGGCGACGACCGACGTGTCCGTCGTCATCGCGTACTCCAAGCCGTACCTCACGGGCATGTTCGGCGCGACGATCGCGCTCGAGGGAAAGTCGACGCGGCGATGCTTCGGCTGATCCGGTCCCGCGCGCGCGAGCAGGGCACCGAGCACGGTGCCGTCGCGGTCATCGTGGCCATCTCGATGACGGCCATCCTCGCCATGGCGGCGCTCGTCGTCGACATCGGCGCAGACCAGGCCCGCCGCGCGCAGCTCCAGGAGGCGGCGGATGCCGCGGCGCTCGCCATCGCGCAGCAGTGCGCCAAGGCGTCCGCCACCACGCTCTCGACGTGCGCGTCGTCGGTGCTGTCCACGGCGCAGGCCACGGCGAACACGCTCGGCCACGCGAACCTCGCGGACGCGGTGATGGGCCAGCCCGTGTTCACCTCGTCGACGGTCAGGGTCACCGCGACGAGCACCCAGGCCGGCATCTTCGGCGGACTCTTCGACAGGGCGTCCGTCGGCCTCTCGGCCTCGGCCACCGCCAAGTGGGTGCCGCCGGTGACGGCGCTCCCGCTCGCGTTCCACGAGTGCGCGCTGCCGGCGCCGTCGTCGACGACGAAGGTCTTCCTGCGCACGGACGCGCTCGACGTGCTCAACCTGTTCCAGACGTCGTGCGGGCTGCTGGGCGATGTCACGGGTGCGATCGGAGCGCGCTGGACCGTCGGCTCGGCCTGCAGCTTCGACCTCGAGCTGCTCAGCTACGTGGGCGGCACGCTCTCGAACCTGCTCCCGTCGGAGTGCGTCTCGATGGTCAACGCCCTGCCGGGCAAGGAGGTCATCGTGCCCGTCTACAGCAACGTGCTCGTGCCGATCGTCGTCAACGGCGTGCTGCTCGGCATGGGCTACAAGGTGGAGAAGTACGCGCTCATCCAGCTCACGGGCTTCGACTTCCAGAGCGTCAACCTGCTGGGGATCTCCCTCGGCGGGCCCAAGAACATCACCGGCAACCCGAAGTGCCCCGAGGTGCTCGGCATCGAGCTCCCGCTCTGCCAGGGGCTGCAGGGCTACCTCGTCGGCTATCTCACGCCCGACGAGGCGAAGCAGCGCGTCGCCGGCGTCCAACTCATCGCTTAGCTCACCACTACTGGGGGAAACAGAATGACTACAAGGATCATCGCGGTGATACTCGCCGCAGTGCTCGCCGTCGTGGGGGCGGTGCTGCTCATCAGCTACGTCCGCGGGGCGGACGACCGCGCGTTCGAGGGCGCGCAGCTCACCGAGGTGCTCATCGTGAAGTCCGAGATCCCGGCGGGCACGTCCGGCTCCGAGCTCGGCAACACGGTCGACCTCAGGTCGGTGCCCGTCGCGTACGTCGCGCAGGGCGCGGTCACCGATGTCGCCGACCTGCGCGGCCTCGTCGCCGCCGTGTCGCTCGAGCCGGGCGAGCAGGTGCTCGCGTCTCGTTTCGTCGACCCGGAGTCGTTCGGCGCCAGCGGCGGCACGGCCGCCGTGCCGAAGGGCCTGCAGGAGATCTCGCTCTCGCTCGACGCCCAGCGCGTCGTGGGCGGCGCGCTCGTCGCGGGCGACCTCGTGGGCGTCTACGGGAGCCTCGCGGGCGACAACGCCGACGGCGCCCGCACGCAGCTCATCGAGACCAAGGTGCTCGTGACCTCGGTCGTGGCCGCGAAGGTCGAGCAGGACGGCCCGCCGTCGGGCGCCGTCGTCGTGAGCCTCGCCGTCGACGGCGACCAGGCGCAGCGCATCATCTACCAGCTCGAGTTCGGCCAGGTCTACCTGTCCAAGCAGTCCGCGAGCGTGACGGCCCCCACGGGCGGACCCGTCACGCGGGGGGTGTTCCAGGGGTGAGCCGCGTCGTCCTCGTCGCACCCGACGGCCGCCTCGAGCGCCACGTGCGCATCGTCGTGACGGAGGAGATCGTCGTCATCCCGGCCACCGACCCCGAGCAGTTCGCGGGCCGCCTCGGCCGCATGGCGGCGCGCCCCGAGCTCATCGTGTTCGGGCACCAGCTCCCGCGGCAGCTCGCCCTCGCGCTCGCCGCGGCGGGCCGGCAGCACGCGGACTCGATGGCCATGGTGAGCGACGAGCCGGGCATCCTCGTCGACGCCATGCGCGCCGGCATCAGCGACGTGCTGCCGACCGGCGCCGACCTCGACGCGATCGACCTGCTCATCGCCCGTGCCCACGAGTTCTCGCAGGATGCCGCGACCGCGAGCACCCCCGCGCCCTCGCTGCGCCGTCTCGGCCCGGGGCGCACGATAGCCGTGACCTCGCCCAAGGGCGGCGTGGGCAAGACCACGGTCGCGTGCAACGTCGCGGTGGGGCTCGCCCTGCTCCAGCCCGGATCGGTCGTGCTCGTCGACCTCGACCTGCAGTTCGGGGATGTCGCGTCGACGCTCGGCCTCGACCCGGTCTACTTCCTCGAGCACGCCGTGGCCAAGGGCGCCGCGCGCGACACCGTCGTGCTCACGACGACCCTCACGCGCCACCACGCGGGCCTGCTCGTGCTCGCGGCCCCGGAGTCTCCCGCGACGGCGGACACGATGTCGACCGCCCAGATCGGGCACCTGCTGCGCCAGCTCGCGGACGAGTACCTGTACGTGGTCGTCGACACGTCGCCCGGGCTGCTCGAGCAGACCCTCGCGGTGCTCGAGGAGGCCACCGACGTCGTGACCGTCACGAGCATGGACGTCTCGAGCGTGCGCGGCACGCGCAAGCAGCTCGAGCTGCTCGACGAGGTCGGGCTGCTGCCCGAGTCGCGCGAGGTCGTCGTGACGATGGCCGACCGCGCGTCGGGGCTCACGGTGCGCGACATCGAGGACGCCCTCGGCCGCACCGTCGACGTCGTGGTGCCGCGCACGCGCGGCGCCGCGCAGTCGACCAACCGGGGGGAGCCCGTCATGATCGGCGCGCCCCGCGACAAGGCCGCCCGCGCGCTCCGGCTCCTCGTCGGACGCCTCACCGCAGAACGAACCCGCAAGGGCTGGCACGCGGCCAGCCGGAAGGAGAGAGTGTCATGAGCCTGTCCGATCGCCTTCAGGCAGCACGCAACCAGCGCCCCGCGGGCCAGAGCTACGTGCCGCCGCCCGAGCCCGCGCTGCCCGCGTCGTTCTACGACGATGTGCCGGGCTTCGACCCGCAGATGACGAGCGACCTGTTCGTGCCCGACCTCGAGCGCGACTACGAGATCGACGGCCCTGCCATCAGCGACGAGGCACGCACCGCCGCGACCGAGGCCCTCTACGAGCGCCTGGGCAACCGCCTCAACGACCCCAACCTCAGCGAGGAGCAGCTGCACGCCATCGCGCGCCAGGAGCTCGCCTCGATCATCGACACGCAGGCGGCGACGCTGGGCGAGGACGAGCGGCAGGCCCTCATCCGGGATCTGGCCGACGACGCGCTCGGCCTCGGACCGCTCCAGCGCCTCCTCGACGACCCCACGGTCACCGAGATCATGGTCAACGGGGCCGACCACCTCTACGTGGAGCGCAAGGGCCGCCTCGTGCGCACCGCCAACGGTTTCCGCTCGGAGGAGCGCCTGCGGCGCGTCATCGAGCGCATAGTCTCGCGCGTGGGCCGTCGCATCGACGAGTCCTCACCCCTCGTCGATGCCCGTCTCCCCGACGGCTCACGCGTGAACGCCATCATCCCGCCGCTCGCGGTGGGCGGCTCGTCGCTCACCATCCGCAAGTTCGCGAAGGAGCCGCTGCGCGCCCACGACCTCGTCGAGTACGGCACGCTCACCGCCGACATGACCGAGATCCTCAACGCGTGCGTCAACGCGCGCCTGAACATCATCATCTCGGGCGGCACGGGCACCGGTAAGACGACCCTGCTCAACGTCCTGTCGTCGTTCATCCCCGCCGACGAGCGCATCGTCACGATCGAGGATGCGGTCGAGCTCCAGCTCCAGCAGGAGCACGTCGTGCGGCTCGAGAGCCGCCCCGCGAACATCGAGGGCAGGGGAGAGGTGACCATCCGCGACCTCGTCCGCAACTCGCTGCGCATGCGCCCCGACCGCATCGTCGTGGGCGAGTGCCGCGGCGGCGAGAGCCTCGACATGCTGCAGGCCATGAACACGGGCCACGACGGATCCCTGTCGACCGTGCACGCGAACTCGCCGCGCGACGCGATAGCGCGCCTCGAGACGCTCGCGCTCATGGCCGGCATGGAGCTGCCGCTGCGCGCCGTGCGCGAGCAGATCGCGTCGGCCGTCGACGTCATCATCCAGGTGAGCCGCCTGCGCGACGGCAGCCGCCGCGTCACCCACATCACCGAGGTGCTCGGCATGGAGGGCGACACCGTGACCCTGCAGGACGCGTTCGCGTTCGAGCAGGCGGGCGTCGACCTCGACGGCCACGTCATCGGCGAGGCCCGTTACACGGGCGTGCGCCCGCGCTTCACCGACCGGTTCGCGGAGCTCGGCATCCCGTTCGACCAGGGCCTGTTCTCGGCGGAGCCCGTGGAGGGCTGGCGATGAGCACCGAGCTGTGGATCGGGCTCGCCGTGTGCGCGCTCGCCCTCGTGCTGGGCCTGCTCGCCGTGCTCGCGCCCGGCTTCCTCAACGGCACGCGGCGCCTGCGGGCGCCCGGGCAGACCCGCGCCGACGCGCTGCGCCTGCTCGGCGACCGCGCCGCGAACGTCACGGACGCGGCCATGCAGCGGCGCGGCCTCTCGTTCGTCACCATCGACGACCTCGAGCTCGCGGGCGTGCGCATGAGGCCCGGCGGCTACGTCGTCATGCTCGCCGTCATCACGACGGCCGTCGCCCTCGTGGGCGCCGTGGTGATCGCCTCGACGGGCGCCGCCGTCTTCGCGTGGGTCGCCTACCTCGCGCTCGTCATCGCCGTGCCGCTCTCCGGCCGCCTCGTGCTCGGCCTGCTCACGCGCAAGCGCCGCGCGAGGTTCGCCGACCAGCTCGACGACACCCTGCAGCTCATCTCGAGCGGCCTGCGCGCCGGCCACAGCCTCGCGCGCGCCATCGACGCCGTCTCGCGCGAGGCGGAGTCGCCCACCGCGGAGGAGTTCGCGCGTATCATCAACGAGAACCGCCTCGGCATGGACCTCGGCGAGGCCATCATGCGCGGTGCGCGCAGGATGCGCAGCGACGACCTCGCGTGGACGTCCCAGGCCGTCGACATCCACCGCGAGGTGGGCGGCAACCTGAGCGAGGTGCTCGACCACGTGGCCGACACCATCCGCGAGCGGAACCAGATCCGCCGCCAGGTCGCCACGCTCAGCTCGGAGGGGCGCACGTCGGCGAACGTGCTCATGGCGCTGCCCGTGGGCATCGCCCTCGTGCTCAGCGTCGTCTCGCCCCACTACCTGTCGGTGTTCGTGACGACGCCCATCGGCTGGGTGCTCATCGCGGTGTCGGTCGTGCTGTTCGTCATCGGCGCGATCTGGATGCGCTCCATCACGAAGATCCGGTTCTAGGGGGAGACCATGGACACGCTGCTCATCGCGATCATCGCCGTCGCCCTCGTGGCCGCCGCGCTGCCCGTGCTCGCCTTCGCCCTCGCGCCCGGATCCGGCCGCGTCTCGGCGGCGGCGCGCGCCCGCGCACTCGTGCACCAGCCCGACCGCGTGCGCGCGACGCGGTACCTCGTGCCCGCGGGGCTCGTCACGCGCCTCGAGCGCAACCTCGCGCTCGCGGCGCTCACGGGCACGTGGTCCGTCGCCAGGCTCGTGCGGGCGAAGCTCGTGCTCGCGGGCGCCGCGATCCTGCTCGGGGTGCTGTTCGTCGTGGGGCAGCCGTCGCCCGTGCGCGTCATCCTCGCCCTCGTCGTCGCGACCGCGGCCTACTTCGGGCCCAACCTCGTCGTGTGGGGGCGGGCGCAGGAGCGCCAGGAGGCCATCCGCGCGGAGCTCGCCGACACCCTCGACCAGATCACCATCTCGATCGAGGCGGGCCTCGGTCTCGAGACCGCCATCATCAGGGCGGGCGAGCACGGCACGGGCCCGCTCGCGCAGGAGCTCATGCGCACCATCCAGGACATGCGCGTCGGCCTGTCGCGCAAGGAGGCCTACACGGCGCTCGCCGAGCGCACGAGCGTCACCGACCTCAAGCGCTTCGCGCGCGCCATCATGCAGGCCGACGCCTACGGCGTCTCGGTCTCCAACGTCGTGCGCACGCAGTCCAAGGACCTGCGCGCCAAGCGCCGCCAGCGCGCGGAGGAGAAGGCGATGAAGGTTCCCGTGCAGGTGCTCTTCCCGCTCATGCTGTGCATCCTGCCGGTGCTGTTCGTGGTCGTGCTCGGGCCCGCCGTGATCAATCTCGTGTCGGTGTTCAGCACGGCGCGCTGAGCACCCGCTAGTATCGGCCTAGCGAAGGGGAGTATCCCACCTCGCCGTGCCCGTCAAGACGAACCCCAGTGTCGCGGTTCCGGGCCGGCGGCGACCGAGAGTCGCGGGAGAGACTTTCGGGTTCCTGCCTGCCCACATCCCCCGAAACGGACTCCTGTGCTCCTGCCCTCACTCCTCACCGCCGCCACCGCAGAGCGGCCGCTTCCCGCGGCCTTCGAGATCGTGACGCTCACGATCCTCGTCGCGATCCTCATCGCCGACCTCGTGCTCGCGTACCGCCGGCCGCACGTGCCGAGCACGCGCGAGTCCGCCCTGTGGGTGAGCCTCTACGTGGGCCTCGCGCTCGTCTTCGCCCTGCTCATGCTGCTGCTCGTCGACGCGGAGCACGCGGGCCAGTTCATCGCCGGCTGGGTGACCGAGTACAGCCTGTCGATCGACAACCTGTTCGTGTTCGTCATCATCATGGCGAAGTTCAGCGTGCCCAGGAAGTACCAGCAGGAGGTGCTCATGGTGGGCATCGTCATCGCGCTCGTGCTGCGCGGCATCTTCATCCTGCTCGGCGCCCAGCTCATCGAGAGCTTCTCGTGGATCTTCTACATCTTCGGCGCGTTCCTCGTGTACACGGCGATCCGCCAGGTGTTCGAGAACCACGACGACATGGAGGACACCGAGAGCGGTGTCATCCGGTTCCTGCGCAAGCGCATCGCGATAACCGACCAGTTCGACGGCGGCAAGCTGCGCACGGTCATCGACGGCAAGAGGATGTTCACGCCGATCCTCGTCGTCTTCATCGCGATCGGCACGACCGACCTCATCTTCGCGCTCGACTCGATCCCCGCGATCTTCGGCATCACGACGGACCCGTTCCTCGTGTTCACCGCGAACATCTTCGCCCTCATGGGGCTGCGGCAGCTGTACTTCCTGCTAGGCGACCTCATCGACAAGCTCGAGTACCTGCACTACGGCATCGCGTTCATCCTCGCCTTCATCGGGGTGAAGCTCGTCTTCCACGCGCTGCACGAGAACGAGCTGCCGTTCATCAACGGCGGGCACGGGGTGGAGTGGGCGCCCGAGATCTCGACGTGGACGTCGCTCGCGGTTATCGTCTCGTCGATGGCCGTCGCCACGATCGCGAGCCTCATCAAGCTCCGCGTCGACAGGGCCCGCGCGCGCTCGTAGGTCCCCGGCATGGGTACCGCTGCCCATGCCCGCCGTTTCCGGGCGGGGCGGTCTGCTTGTTAGGTTGGGGACGGCGTTGTGCGGCAGGTTGGGGGCGGTTGTGGCAGTCGAGTCGGAGCAGGAGTTCGAGCTCTCCGGCGTGACGGTGCGCTTCCGGTTCACCGGGCACACCGACCGCGGCGCCGTGCGGCGCGTCAACGAGGACAGCTACCTCGCCGCGGCGCCCGTCTTCGTCGTCGCGGACGGCATGGGCGGCCACGCCTTCGGCGACCGGGCGAGCCAGGCGGCCATCGCGGCCTTCGCCGACCGCTTCGAGACGGGGACGCCGGCCCGCCCGAAGGACGTGCTCGACGCGATCGCGGCGGCCAACGGGGCCGTGCGCTCACTCTCCGACGCCGCCGAGGGGTCGCTCTCCGGCACGACGCTCACGGGTGTCGCCCTCGTCGACGTGGGCGGCAGCGAGAACGTGCACTGGATGGCGTTCAACGTCGGCGACTCCCGCACCTACAGCTGGGACGGCCGCTCGCTCGTGCAGCTCTCCGTCGACCACTCGGCCGTGCAGGAGCTCGTGGACAAGGGCCTCATCACCCGCGGGGAGGCGGGCCGCCATCCGAACCGCAACGTCGTGACTCGCGCCCTCGGCGCCGAGGCCGAGGTCGATCCCGACATCTGGCTGCTCCCCGCGCGCGCCCGCCAGACCTTCCTGCTGTGCTCGGACGGTCTCACCAAGGAGCTCGACGACGACGAGATCTCGCGCATCATCGTGTTCCACGACGCCGAGTCGGCGCGGCCGGGGGATGCGCTCCCGCTCACGCTCGCGGAGCGCCTCGTCAACGCCGCCATCGCCGCCGGGGGCTCCGACAACGTCACGGTCGTCGTGGTGGAGTCCGAGCTCGTGGGGGCGGGCATCCCGGCCTCCGACGACGATACGCTGGAGCGCGGCGGGCTCTCCAGGATGCTCGAAGACACGAGTCCGAGGGGCTAGGGGCATGACCTTCACTTACCGTGCTGCGGACGGCGCCGGCTGGCTGGCCTTCGTCACCGACTCGCGCGTGCTGCTCGTCGTCCCCGCCGATGCGCAGTTCGTCGAGGCCGCGTGGTCGGCGCTCGCCTCCTCCACGGGATTCCAGTCCGCGCTCGACGTGCTGACCGGCCGAGGCCTCGCGGCCACGCCCGACTTCGTCCTCCTCGAGTGGGAGGGCGGCACGGCCCGCGTCATCGTCCGCGGCGCGGCGGCGCTCACGGTCGTGGCCGACGGCGGCACGCACGAGGTGTCGGGCGCCGGCGCGTCGACGTGGGTCGAGCGCACGCTCGAGGGCGTGGAGTCGGTAGCCTTCGCGGCGCCCGGATCCGCGGAGGGCGGCATCGGCCTCCCCGTGGAGCGCGGCGTCGTGCCCGTCGCGCACTTCGGCTCGACGGGCGCGCCCGCGGCCCCCTCGCCGATCGCCGCGCCTGAGCGCGAGCCGGCCCCCGTCGCCGTGCCCGAGCCCGCGCCTGTCCCCGAGCCCGCGCCCGTCGAGATCGACGTCGAGGCGACGGTGCGCGAGGCGCCCGAGCAGGTCGTCGTCGAGGACGCGCCGCCCGCGCCCGCGTCCGACGGCTACCACGACCTGTTCGGCGAGACCCTGTACCGTGACGTGTCCGCCGCCGTCGTGCGGGATGCCGAGCCCGAGGAGCCCCAGCCCGTCGTCGACGACGAGCTGCACGACGGCGAGACGGTCATGACGACCCACATCCAGAAGCTCCGCGGCCGCAAGCCGCCGCGCGAGAAGTCCGCGCCCGCTGCGCCGGCGGAGACGTCGTTCGTGCTCGTCGTCTCGCCGGGCGGCGCTCGCGAGTCGCTCGCGCAGCCGCTGCTCGTCGGCCGCAGCCCGAGCCTCACGAAGGTCTCGGGCGTGCAGATGCCGCGCCTGCTCACGATCGGCACCGCCGACCAGGACATCTCCCGCAACCACGCGCAGTTCGCGGTCGAGGGCGGCACGGTCGTGATCACCGACCTGCACTCGCGCAACGGCACGACCATCACGCTTCCGGGCAAGCCGTCGCAGAAGCTGCGCGCGGGGGAGCCCACCTCGATCATCGAGGGCACCGTCGTCGACTTCGGCGGCGGGCTGACCATGACCGTGCAGGAGGACAGGTAGTGGTCAAGCGCGCCGCGTCGCAGCCGCCCGAGCTCCCCGGCTACACGTTCGTCAAGCTCCTCGGGTCCGGCGGGTTCTCCGACGTCTTCCTCTACGACCAGCACCTGCCCAAGCGACGGGTCGCCGTCAAGGTGCTCCTCACCGAGGAGATCACGGCCGCGAGCCGCGCGGCGTTCGTCGCCGAGGCGAACCTCATGGCGCAGCTCTCCGCGCACCCCTACATCGTCACGATCTACCAGGCCGACGTGTCGGCCGACGACCGCCCGTACTTCGTCATGGAGTACGCGTCCGGCCCGTCGCTCGCCGAGCGGTACAAGCGCGAGACCTTCAGCGTGGCCGATGCGCTGCGCACGGGGGTGCGCCTGTCGAGCGCCGTCGCCACGGCCCATGCCGCGGGCATCCTGCACCGCGACATCAAGCCCGCGAACGTGCTGAGCAACGACTTCGGCTGGCCCGCCCTCACCGACTTCGGCATCTCGTCGGCGCTCGAGGACGAGCTGCCCCTGCACACCACGACCGTCGCGGCCGCGGTAAACGACACGGGCACCTCGGGCACCGGGCAGTCGATCGGCATGAGCGTGCCGTGGTCGCCGCCGGAGATGTTCGAGGACGACCCGCAGCCGGACGTGCGGTCGGACGTCTTCTCGCTCGCGGCGACCATCTACACGATCCTCGCCGGCCAGACGCCCTTCGAGGTGCGCGGGCGCTCGAACGGCACGCTCGACCTCATCGGCCGCATCGAGCGCGGGGCCATCACCCCCATGGACCGCGACGACGTGCCGCGGTCGCTGCTCGCCGTGCTGCAGAAGGGCATGGCCAGCGACCGCAAGGACCGCTTCGCGTCGGCCGTCGACTTCGCCAGGGCCCTGCAGCGCATCGAGCTCGAGCTCGGGTACGCCGCGACGAACATCGAGGTGCCGAACCTCGTCGTCGACGCGTCCGTGCGCGAGGCCGACACGGGGGGCGAGGACGAGACTCGCGTGCGCAGCGTCGCCACCATCGAGGCGCAGCCCGCGTCAGCGCCGCCGGCCTCGAGCCCGTGGGCCGAGGAGACCGTCGCCCGCACACCGCAGAGCGTCGTGGCGCAGCCGCCCGCGCCGGCGCCCGAGGAGACGGTCGTGCGCCGGCGCGAGGTCGTGCCGCCGCCGCCCCAGGCGGTCGCAGAGCCCGAGCCCGCCGAGCCGTCCCCGGCCGTGCCGGCGCCGCGGGGCTCGCGCGGCCGCGCCATCGCGCTGGGCGTGGTGGGCGGCGCCGCGCTGCTCATCGCGGCGGGCGTCGTCATCGCGCTCGTCCTCGGCCAGCCCGTCGGGCCCGTGGAGGGCGCCGGCAGCACGCCGACCGCGACGGGCGCGCCCGTCGTCGGCACGAGCATCCCGACGCCGCAGATCGCCGGACCGCCCACGAGCGACGGCTCGACGGTCACGTTCACGTTCACGAACCCCGACCCGCAGCCCGACGACCTGTTCGTGTGGCGCATCAGCAACCGCACCGACAGCGAGCCCCTGCACCGCGCGGAGGGCGACAGCTTCACCGTCGACGACTACGCGCCCGGCTCGACCGTGTGCGTCTCGGTGAGCGTGCTGCGCAACGGCAAGACCTCTGCCAAGCCCTACGAGACGTGCTACCCGTCGTGAAGCCCCTGAGGATCGACTTCTGCGGCGAGGACTACTCCGTCGAGCATCCGAACGACTTCCACATCGGCCGCGAGTCCGACCTCGTCATCGACGACAACCCGTACCTGCACCGCCGCTTCCTCCGCATCTACGAGGACTTCGGCATGTGGTGGCTGTCGAACGTCGGCAACCTGCTCTCGGCGACCGTGACCGACGCGACGGGCCAGGTGCAGGCGTGGCTCGCGCCCGGCGCGCGCCTGCCGATCGTGTTCCCGCAGATGCAGGTGCTCTTCAGCGCGGGCTCGACGACCTACGAGCTCACGATCTTCTGCGACGACGACTACTTCAACACCGCGGCGGCGACCGCGGGCGCGGGCGGCGAGACGACGATCGCCCCGGTCGCGCTCACGAGCACGCAGCGGCTGCTGATCATCTCGCTCGCGGAGTTCGTGCTCAAGCAGGACTCCCCGGGCCGCGGCGAGATCCCCACCTCGGCCGAGGCGGCGGCGCGCCTGCACTGGTCGATGACGACGTTCAACCGCAAGCTCGACAACGTGTGCGACAAGCTCGACAAGATCGGCGTGCGCGGGCTGCGCGGCGGCAAGGGCAACCTCGCGACGAACCGCCGGCTGCGCCTCGTCGAGTACGCCGTCGCCACCCACCTCGTGGGCAAGGAGGATCTCTACCTGCTCGAGCGGAACGACCGCGAGCACGCCTCGGGTGCGGCGTCGGAGGATGGGTAGCGCTCCCCATGTACCCCGGGAGACCGGCAGCCGCGACCATGTTAGGTTGAGAAAGAAACCTCACCAACACCACGTGAGGTCTTCCTGACCATTGCATCCACGGGGGATCAGAGTGAGTGCGCTGATGAGCGGCCTGAAGCGGCGCAAGACCGTCGCCTCCGCGCTCGTCATCGCGGTCATCGCCGGTGTACCCCTCACGATCGCGGCCCTGCATCCCGGCTTCCCCATCTCGGACGTCGACCTCACGTCGCGCGACGTGTGGGTGACGAACGGCGAGCAGCTCCTGGGCGGGCGGCTCAACCGCCAGATCGACGAGCTCAACGGCTCCGTCGTCGCCTCCAGCCCCAACTTCGACGTGCTGCAGGACGGCGACACACTCTTCATCCACGACCCCGACGCGAACCGCCTCGAGTCGGTCAACCCGGCGTCGACCGAGGTCACGTCGGCGATCGACCTGCCCGAGGGGGCCGAGGTGAGCTACGGGGGCTCGGTCATCTCGATCCTCTCGCCGAGCGGCCAGCTGTGGGGCATCCCGTCGGTGGGCGACCTCCAGTTCAACTACGTCTCGACGCCCCCGATCGTCGAGCTGGGCGAGGATGCCCATGCCGTCGTCACCCAGTCGGGCCAGATCCTCGCCGTCTCCCCGGCGAACAAGAAGCTGTACCGCATCACCTCGCTCGCCGACGCGCCCCAGGTGCGGGACTACCCCGCCGTCGGGGAGTTCCAGCTCGCGGCCGTGGGCGACAAGGCCGTCGTCTTCGACCAGTCGACTAACCAGATCGTCAACCAGGACGGCACGGCCCACGGCATCGGCGACGAGAAGGGCCTCAAGCTCCAGCTCACCGGCCCTGACTCGGCGTACGCGGTCGTCGCGACGGCGGACTCGCTCGTGCGCATGGACCTCGGCTCGGGCGTCGCGGAAACGATCCCGGCCGGCTTCGACAGCACGAGCACCAACACCGACGGCGTCGCGGCGCCCGTCAACCAGGACGGCTGCGCGCACGGCGCATGGTCGGACGCGCAGAAGTACCTGCTCGCGTGCGAGGGGAAGGAGGGCGCCCCGCAGGACATCGACCAGCCGACGCAGGGCAGCTTCTTCGCGTTCCGCGTGAACCGCTCGGTCATCGCGCTCAACGACCTCACCAACGGCAACGTGTGGCTGCCGAGCGAGAACATGCGCCTCGTCGACAACTGGGACGACGTGACCCCGCCCGTCGAGGAGGAGTCCGAGGAGACGGGCGACGAGAAGTCGGCGATCCAGTCGTTCGAAGACACCCTCGCCGAGCGCACCGAGACCAACCGGCCGCCGACCGCCCTCGACGACGAGTTCGGCGTGCGCCCCGGCCGCACCACGATCTTCTCGGTGCTCGACAACGACTCAGACCCCGACGGCGACGTGCTCGTCGTCTCGGACTACAGCGAGATCGCCGAGACGACGGGCAAGCTCGACCCCATCGACGGCGGCCGTGCGCTGCAGTTCACGCCCGCCGAGGGCTACACGGGCTCGATCTCCTTCAGCTACACGGTCGACGACGGCCGCGGCGGCACGGCGTCGGCGGGCGTCGTCGCGCACGTCGTGCCGAACGAGATCAACGAGGCCCCGTACTCCGTGCGCAAGCCCGGCGTGAGCGTCGAGGCGAACCAGACCATCACCTACAACGTGCTCGCCGACTGGCGCGACCCCGACGGCGACGACCTCTACCTCGTGGCGGCGAGCCCCAAGTCGGGCGACCTCGTGCGCTTCACCCCCGACGGCTTCATCACCTTCACCCACCAGACGTCTGAGCTGGGGGAGAAGGAGGTGCAGTTCCAGGTGAGCGACGGCAGCGCGACCCCGGTCACGGGCGTGCTCACCGTCACGGTCGAGCCGGCCGGATCGCTCAACCCCGTCGGAACCCCCGACTTCTCGACCGGGTTCGTCAACGAGACGGTCGTCGTCAAACCCCTCGACAACGACCTGTCGCCCTCGGGGTCCGAGCTCACCCTCGTGGGCCTGCAGGATCCGACGGGCGACGCCACCGCGTCGTTCAACGCCGACCGCGAGACCGTGACGTTCTCGGCGACGAGCGCGGGCGTCTACTACATGGAGTACACGCTGCAGGCGGGCGCCAACACGAGCGTGGGCATCATCCGCGTCGACGTGCTCGACCTGCCCGCCGACGGCAACGTGCCGCCCGTCGCGGTCAAGGACACGGCGTACCTGCGCGGCGAGGAACCCGTGACGGTGCCCGTGCTCGCCAACGACGTGAGCCCCGCCGGAAAGATCCTCGCCGTGCAGTCGATCTCGGTGCCGCCGGAGGTGACCGCCAAGGGCCTCGTCGTCGAGCTCCTCGAGTCGACCCTCGTGCGCGTCACCTCGCCCGCCGCCCTCACGGAGCAGGTCAACTTCACCTACACGATCTCCGACGGCGTCTCCACGGCCACCGCGGGCGTGACGATCGTGCCCGTGCCCGCCCTCACCAAGCACCAGCCGCCCATCGCGGAGAACGACGTCGCGACGGTGCGCGTGGGAGACATCATCACCCTCGACGTGCTCGCGAACGACCGGCACCCCGACAACTCGCCCATGTTCCTCGACACGGAGCTGATCACACCGCCGACGGACGGCATCGCCTTCGTCGCGAAGGACAAGCTGCGCTTCCAGGCCCCCACGACGCCGGGGGAGTACCGCGTCGACTACCGTGTGCTCGACCCGTTCGGCGAGACCGCGACGGCGACCGCGGTCTTCACCGTGACCCCGCTCGACGCCGAGTCCAACCGCGACCCCGTGCCCGACCCGCTCGTCGGGCGCGTGCTCGCGGGCGGCTCGATCCGCATCGACGTGCCGTTGCAGGGGATCGACCCCGACGGCGACTCGGTGCAGCTGCTCGACGACTACCCGCGCCCGCCCGTGCTCGGGCAGATCGTCGAGACGGGCAACGACTACTTCATCTACCAGTCGGCGGAGGGCGCCGTCGGCACCGACGAGTTCAGCTACCGCGTGGCCGACACCCTGGGCAAGACCGGCGAGGCGTCGATCAAGATCGCGGTCATCCCGCAGCCGCAGACCCTGCTGCCGCCGAACGCGGCGCCCGACAGCGTCTCGATCCGGCCGGGCCGCATCGCGCAGGTCGACCTCATGGCCAACGACTCCGACCCGCAGGGCGCGCCCATCAAGGTGTCGAAGGAGCTGCTCGACGTGCCCGACGGCATCAAGGTCGAGGTCGTCGGCCGGCAGTACGCCGTCATCACGGCACCGGACTCCGTGCAGTCGTTCTCGTTCCGCTACGAGCTCACGAACGACCGCGGCGGCAAGGCCGTCAACAACGTGCTCGTGCAGGTGACGCCCGATGCGCCGATCCTCCCGCCCCAGGCGGAGGACGTGCCGATCGCCGTCAAGGACATCGCCGGCAAGAGCTCCGTGACCGTCGACATCTTCGACGGCTTCGCCTTCAACCCGGCCGGCCGCACGCAAGACCTCGTGGTGAGCCTCGAGGGACCCAACGCGGGCGCCGGGGCGCTGCTCGACCGCAACGGCGAGATCCAGGTGACGCCGGGCGAGACCCGCCAAGCCATCGCCTACCGCGTGACCAACACCGAGGACGACCTGAGCGCCGCGGCGTTCATCATCGTGCCGGCCGCCGTGAGCGACTCGTTCGACGACCCGCCCCGCATCGACCCCGACCTCCCCGTGCAGTACGTGAGCATGAACGAGTCGCGGCAGTGGAAGCTCTCCGAGATCCTCGACGTGCCGTCGGGACGCGAGGGCCACATCTACGACAAGGACTCCGTCTCGTCCGTGCAGAGCAACGGCGACTCGAGCTACGTCGACGAGAAGACGATCTCCTTCACGGGCGCGAACAACTACCGCGGCCCCGCGTCGGTCACCTTCACGGTGTCGGACGGCGACTCGCGCAACGACCCCAAGGCGAACGTGAAGACCCTCACGCTGCCGATCATCGTGGGCGACCCGGAGTTCAGGGACACCCCGCCCGAGTTCACCTCCCCGACCGTGCAGGTCGAGGTGGGCGAGACCTCGACGATCGACCTGCGCCAGTCGACCGGGCACCCGAACCCGCAGATCCTCCAGCAGGTGACGTACTCCGACGTCTCGCCCTCGAACAGCACGCTCTCGGCGCAGCTCAACGGCTCGCAACTCGCCCTCTCGGTGCCGCGGGACACCCCCAAGGGCAGCACCTACACGGTCGCCGTGACGTTGCGGTGGGACAAGTTCACGGTGCCCGGCACGGTCACGGTCAACGTCGTGGGCTCCACCCGGGCCCTGCCCGTCGCCGTGAGCGACAGCTACGAGACCAAGCGCCCCGTGGGCACCTTCACGATGGACCCGCTCACCAACGACTCCAACCCGTACCAGTCGACGGGGGAGCCGTTGCGCATCGTCGACGCGCAGATCACCAACGCGGGCAACGTCGGCTCGGTGTCGTTCACCGACTCGCAGATCCGGGTGACGCCCAACTCGTCGCCGCCCTACATGGTCATCGAGGTCGCCTACACGGTCGAGGATGCGACGAAGGATGCCGACCGCAGGGTCAACGGCACCATCACGTTCACGGTGACCGACGTGCCCGATGTGACCCAGAAGCCGTCGACGGCCTCGCCCATCGGCGACGACCGCTCGGCGACCATCAACTGGACGGCTCCGGGCACCAACGGCAAGGAGATCACCGCCTACGAGGTGCGCACCGTGCAGACGGGCGATGTCGCGAGCTACAGCGGGTCCACGTACTCGGCGACGACGACGGGCCTCAACAACGGCACGCCCTACACGTTCCAGGTGCGCGCCATCAACGACAACGGCCCCGGTGCGTGGTCGATCGCGAGCGACCAGATCACGCCGTACGGCACGCCCGTCGCTCCGACCGTGACCGCCTCGGCTGCCGACCAGTGGGCGCCGAACGGGTCGATGACCGCGTCGTGGCCCGCCGTCGCGGGCACGGGCGGCACCACGACGTACACCTGGACGGCGTCCAACGGGGCGACCGGCACGACTACGGGGCTCTCGACGGGCACGATCGCGATCGCGTCGGGCGGCAGCTACACCGTCGCCGTCTTCGCGACCAACACGGGCGGCAAGACCGGTCCGACGGGCACGTCGAACCCCGTCACCATCACCAACCAGGGCACCCCCGGCACGCCCACGATCACGAGCGCGTCGCCCGGCAACGGCACGAACGCGCCCGCGACCGTGTCGTGGTCGTGGAGCGCCGTCACGGCGAACCCGGGCGGCGCGGCGAACCTCACCTACGAGGTGAGCTACAACGGCGGCGGCTGGCAGAACGTCGGCACCGCGACGAGCTACAGCCTCGGCAGCCGGGGTGCGGGCAACCACACCCTGCAGGTGCACGCCGTCAACAAGTCGGGCGCGGGCTCCGCGAGCTCCGCCGTGACCGTCACCCTCGTGCAGCCGCCCGACCCGCCCGTCGCGCAGCTCTGCCGCTACCCCGGTCAGTCCACCGACGTCGCCGGCTGGGACCGCTACGGCGTGTACTGGAGCGGCCAGAGCGGCGGAAGCCACACCGCGGTCCTGCCGTTCTCGAACTTCCCGACGACGGTCAGCGGATCCTCCGGGTTCTCGAACATCAGCGGATACGCGAACGCCCAGGGGCAGGCGAACTCGAACACCGAGATCCACCTCATCTGGGACGGCGTGGCGCAGCCCTCGATGACTCGCGGGACCGTCCCCAACTGCTGACCATGACCACCGACAAGAAAGGCCACCGACCGTGCCGGTAACCCAGGAGCAGGCGACATGGTTCGCCGACGCCTTCCAGAAGCTCGTCGCCAACGTCGACAAGGCGATCGTGGGCAAGGACCACGTCATCCGCCTCGTGCTCACAGCGCTCGTCTCCGACGGCCACGTGCTCCTCGAGGACTACCCCGGCACGGGCAAGACGGTGCTCGCGAAGGCCCTCGCCAACACGCTCGACGGCACGACGAGCCGCATCCAGTTCACGCCCGACCTGCTGCCCTCCGATGTCACGGGCGTGCAGATCTACGACCAGGGCAAGGGTCGGTTCACGTTCCACCCCGGCCCCATCTTCGCGTCGATCGTGCTCGCTGACGAGATCAACCGCGCGAGCCCCAAGACCCAGAGCGCGCTGCTCGAGGTCATGGAGGAGGGCGTCGTGACGATCGACGGCGAGGGGCACTCGGTCGGTGCGCCCTTCCTCGTCATCGCGACCCAGAACCCCGTCGAGCAGGCGGGCACGTACAAGCTCCCCGAGGCGCAGCTCGACCGCTTCCTCATCAAGACCTCGCTCGGCTACCCGGACGGCAAGACCGCGGTCGCCCTGCTCATGGACTCGGGCACGCGCGCCCGGGCATCCCTCGTCTCGCCCATCATCAAGCCCGACTCGATCGTGGCGATGTCCGCCCTCGCCGCGGAGGTGTTCGTCGACGAGTCGGTCATGCAGTACCTGAGCGACATCGTCGACGCCACGCGCAAGAACAAGGACGTGCTGCTCGGCGTCAGCATGCGCGGCGCCATGGCGCTCGCGCGCGCGATCAAGACGTGGGCGATCACGCAGGGCCGCACCTACGCGACCCCCGACGACGTGCGCGACCTCGCGGGCTCCGTGCTCGCGCATCGCATGGTGCTCGACCCCGAGTCGGAGTTCGCGGGCGTCAAGGCCACGGACATCATCGAGCGAATCCTCCTCGACATCGAGCCCCCGGCCTACCGCGCCGCGTAACCCCATGACGACCCTCGCCGACCGGATCCCCGGCCTGCCCGCCCCCGTGGCGGATGCAGCACGGGCGGTCGCGCGCGCCCTCGTGCGCGCGTCGCGCGTGGTGTGGGCGGTGGTGGGTCCCGTCGCGCGTGCCGTGTGGCGCGCGGTCGGCCCCGTGCTGCGGGTCGTCACGCCCGTCGGCTGGCTCGTCCTCATCGTCGCGGCGCTCGCCCTGACGCTCAGCCTCGTCTTCGGCTGGGCGGAGTTCACCTACCTCGGCACGCTCCTGCTCGCCGCCGTGGTCGTCTCGATCTTCTTCGTCTTCGGCCGCGCCTCCTACGGGGTCGACGTCGAGCTCAACCCGCGCCGCGTGGTCGTGGGCGACCGCGCGATGGGTCGGATGCTCGTCACCAACGTCGGCACGCGCAACCTGCCGCCCACGCGCATGGAGCTGCCGGTGGGCAGGGGTCTCGCCGAGTTCCAGCTGCCGGCCATGAGCCCGAAGCAGGAGGTGGAGGAGCTCTTCGCCGTGCCCACCAACAAGCGCGCGGTCATCGTCGCGGGCCCCGCCGAGTCGGTGCGCGGCGATCAGATCGGGCTGCTGCGCCGCTCGCTGCGCTGGGCCGAGCCGAAGGACCTCTTCGTCCACCCGCGCACGGTGCGCCTCGCGGCGTCGGCGGCGGGGCTCGTGCGCGACCTCGAGGGCCAGGTCTCCAAGAAGATCACCAACAACGACATCGCCTTCCACGCCCTCCGGCCCTACGTGCCGGGCGACGACCGCCGCTACGTGCACTGGCGCACGTCCGCGCGCATCGGCCAGCTCATGGTGCGCCAGTTCGAGGAGACGCGGCGCTCGCAGCTCACGATGATCCTCGCGACGCGCGGCGACCTCTATGCGAGCGAGGAGGAGTTCGAGCTCGCCGTGTCGATCACGGCCTCGATCGCCGCCCAGGTCATCTCCGACGGCACCCAGATGAACGTCGTGAGCGATGCGGGCACGTGGCGCACGCAGACGGTGACCGCCATGCTCGACTCCTCGTGCCGCGTCGAGGCCGGGCCGAGGGTGTTCCCGACGGTGCGCGAGTTCGCCCGCGAGCGCACGAAGCGCCTGCCCGCACCCAGCGTCGTCATGATCATCGGCGGCTCGCGCATGACGCCCGCCGACTACCGCAGCGTGCAGTCGCTCTTCGGCTCGGACACGAGCCAGGTCGCATTCCACGTCGAGGTCGGCGCGCAGCCCAAGTTCGGCGCCGTCGCGGGGCTCACCGTGATCACGGTCGGCGCGCTCGACGACCTGCCGAGCCTGATGCGGGGGGTGAGCTCGTGACCGCCGCCGAGACCACCGCCGCCGAGGCCCCCGGCACCGACCTGCGCAGGATCACCGGCCGCATGTGGGCCGACATCGCGGTGCTGCTCGTGCTCGCCGCGCTCGGCGTGCTCGGCTTCGAGCCGTCGTTCGGCGGGTACGGGTTCCTCATCGCCGGGCTCGGCGGCCTCGCGCTCGGCGCCGCCACGGGCATCCTGGCGGCGGTGTTCCGCCTCGGAGCCATCACGACGACGCTCGGCGCGGTCGTGCTGTACTTCCTGTTCGGAACCGCCCTCGCGGTGCCGACTCAGGCGCTCGCGGTCGTGCTGCCGACCCTCCAGTCGCTCGCGAGCATCGCCGTCGGGACGGTCTTCGGCTGGTCGGACCTCGTGACCCTCGCGACGCCCGTCGGCGCACCGCAGTACATCGCGGTCGTGCCGTACTTCGCGGCGTGGTTCGTCGCGCTGCTCTCGACGACGCTCGCGACGCGCTGGCTCTCCGCGCGCCCGCGCACCGCGTGGCGGTTCGGCGTCGCCCTCATCGCGCCCGTCGCGCTCTACCTGGCCGGCGTGCTGCTGGGCACGGACGAGCCGTACCAGGCGGGCATCCGGGGCGTCGTGTTCGGGCTGCTCGCGCTCGTGTGGCTGGGCTGGCGGCGTCGGCCCGAGGTCGTCGCGCAGGGGAGCGCCGCGCGGCTGCGCAACCGCAAGCTCGCGGGCACCGCGGTCGTCGCCGCCGGAGCGGTCGTGCTGGGCACGGGCGCGGGGTTCCTCCTCGCCCCGGCGAACGACGACCGGTTCGTGCTGCGCGAGGAGATCCAGCCGCCGTTCGACCCGCTCGACTACCCGAGCCCCCTCTCGGGCTTCCGGCACTACACGAAGCAGGTCACCGACGACGTGCTCTTCACCGTCGCGGGCCTCCAGCCGGGCGACCGCGTGCGCCTGGCCACCCTCGACGCCTTCACCGGCAAGCTGTGGAACGTCACCGATCCCGCGTCGGACGCCAGCGGCTCGGGCTCGTTCGAGCTCGTCGGCAGGGCGTTCCCCGAACCGACCCTCATCACGCCCGTCGAGCGCGACGGGGTGACCTTCACCATCGGCGACTACGACGACGTATGGCTGCCGAGCGTCGGCTACCCCACGAGCCTGACCTTCTCGGCGGGCGACGCCGCGGCGAAGACCGACGACCTGCGCTACAACCCCGCGACGGGCACGGCCGTGCTCACGTCGGGCGTGCGCGAGGGCGACGTCTACACGATCGACGCCGAGCAGCAGAAGACGTTCACACCGGGCGACCTGCAGGATGCCCAGATCGCGCCCGTGCAGCTGCCCACCGTCGACGGCAGCCCCGACATCGTCACGGTCAAGGCCCAGGAGTTCGCGGGCACGACGACGTCCCCCATCGCGCAGCTCGAGGCGATCCGCCTCGCGCTCATCAACAACGGCTACCTGAGCCACGGGCGCGCGTCCGACGCCGTGCCGTCGCGCGCGGGGCACGGCGCCGACCGCATCACCGACCTCTTCGAGCGCACCCAGATGGTCGGCGACCAGGAGCAGTACGCCTCGGCGTTCGCCCTCATGGCGCGCAGCCTCGGCTACCCCGCGCGAGTCGTCATGGGGTTCGCCCCCGACGTGGTGGAGGGCGGGGCGCCCGTGGAGGTCACGGGCGACGATGTGACGGCGTGGGTCGAGGTCGCGTTCACCGACGTCGGATGGGTGAGCTTCGACCCGACCCCCGACGAGACGGACATCCCGCAAGACCAGGTGCCCAAGCCGCAGAGCGAGCCGCAGCCGCAGGTGCGCCAGCCTCCGCGCAACGAGAACCAGGACGACACGCTCCTGTCTCCCGTGGAGCTCGACAGCACCAAGGACGACGACAGCGACGCGGGCTTCGTGCTGCCGGGCTGGGCCGTCGCGGTGGGCCTGAGCGTGCTCATCCCCGCGGCCATAGTCTTCATCCCGCTGCTCGTCATCGGGGCGCTCAAGACCCGGCGCGCGCGGCGTCGTCGCGGCACGGGACCGGGGCACGACCGCGTGGCCGGCGCCTGGGACGAGCTGCTCGACCAGTACTCGGAGCTCGGCTACGACGTGCCCGCCAAGCTCACGCGTGCGAGCATCGCCGAGCGGCTGGATGCCCAGCTCCCGCAGCCCGTGGGGCTCGCGGGGCTCGCGACGGCGACCGACGAGGCCGTGTTCTCGGGCCGCGACATCGACGACGCCCAGTCCGAGCACGCCTGGACGGAGGCGCTCGCGGCCGTGGAGGTCACGCGGGCCGCGGTCACGCGCGTCCGTCGCATCCTGAGCCGCTACCGCGTGCGCTCCGCGCGCGACTGGGTGTCGCACGTCACCCGGCCGAGACAGCTCCCGAGAGAAAGCGACCGTGAATGAAGGTCAAGCTCACCCTGCAGCGGCGCACCGGTCCCAAGACCGACATCGTGGTGACCGCGGACGCCGTGGCCACCGTAGGGGCGATCGCCCAGACGATCACGCGCCTCGACCCGCTGTCGGATGAGCCCGCGGAGGCGCGCACCCTCTCGATCATCAACCCGCAGGACGGCTCGACGCAGTTCCTCGACCCCGCATCGCACCTGAGCGACGCCAAGCTCGGCTCCGGATCCCTCGTGCAGACCGTGCCGGTCGCCGCCGCCGCGAGCGCCCACGGCGGCGGGGCGACCGTGGCCGTGCTCCGCGTCGACGCGGGGCCCGACCGCGGCAAGGAGTTCACCCTGCGCCGCGGCAGCTTCGTCATCGGCCGCGACGCGAGCAGCGACTTCCTCCTCGGCGACCCCATGGTGTCCAAGCGCCACGCGCGCATCGAGGTGTCGGACACCGTCGACGTCATCGACCTCAACTCCGCCAACGCGATAGTCGTCGACGGCGGCGTCGTCACGCGCGTGCGGCTCGAGTCGGGCCAGACGATGGTGCTGGGCGACACGACGCTGCGCATCGAGTTCGTCGAGCGGGCCGCGACCGCGGCGCCCGCGACGGCGCAGACCGTCCCCGTGTCGTTCAACCGCTCGCCCTCGGTGGAGCCGCGCTACCCGGGGCAGGAGCTCGACGGGCCCGAGGTGCCCAAGGAGCTCGACCCGATCCCGTTCCCGTGGCTGGCGTTCGTCGCCCCGCTCGTGCTCGTGGGCATCATGTTCTTCGTCCTCGAGAACAAGACGATGCTCATCTTCCTCGCGCTGTCTCCCGTGCTCATGATCGGCACCTACTTCACGCAGGTCTTCGCGCAGCGCGCCAAGCACAAGCGCGCGATCGAGCGCTTCCAGGGCCAGCTCGACCGGCTCACGGCGACGCTCGACGAGGAGCGCGTGAAGGAGCGGGCGGTGCGCGACGCCGAGGCGCCGACGACCGAGGCGCTCGTCGAGGGCGCGCTCGCGCTCGGCCCGAGCCTGTGGTCGCGCCGGCCCGAGCACTGGTCGTTCCTCAACGTGCGCCTCGGCACGGGCACGGTCACGTCGCGCACGGTCGTGAAGACCACGCAGCGCTTCGGCGGGCTGCCCGAGTTCCAGGAGCGCCTCGACTCCACGGTCGAGGCCTACCGCACGATCCCCGACGTCGCGATCGTCGAGAGCCTCGCGTCGGCGGGATGCCTCGGCATCGCGGGCGACCACGGACCGGCCACGGGCGCGGCCAACGCCGTCGTCGCCCAGCTCTCCGCGCTCTACTCTCCCGCCGAGGTCGCCATCGCGGCCATCGTCTCGCCCCAGCGCTCACGGGACTTCAACTGGATCAAGTGGCTCCCGCACGCGGGGTCGCCGCAGTCGCTCATCTCCACCATCCACCTCGCCGACAACGCCGTGAGCGGTGTGACGGTGCTCACGGCGCTCGAAGAGCTCATCGAGCAGCGCTCCCGCGCCAAGACGGGCGACGGCAAGAAGAAGCGCTTCACCCTCGGGCCCGTCGACCCGGAGAAGTCGATCATGGGCGCCGCCCCCGACTTCGGCACCGACGAGCAGGATGACTTCAAGCCCGAGGCGCCCGTGCTCGTCGTGCTCATCTGCGACGACGCCCCCCTCGACCGCGCGCGCGTCAACTCGATAGTGGAGCGGTCGGTGCGCGCGGGCATCCTGCCCATCTGGGTCGCGGATGCGACGAGCCAGCTGCCCGCCGCGGCGCGCACGTTCGTCGACGTCGGCTCGGGCGCCGCCGGCACCGCGCGCGTCGGGTACGTGCGGCTCGGCATGACCTTCGACGACGTGACGGTCTCGTCCCTCGCCTCCGCCGAGGCGGAGCGCTACGCGAAGGCGCTCTCCGCCGTGAGCGACGCGAGCGCCATCGCGATCGACGAGAGCGACATCCCCAAGTCGATAGCCCTGCTCACGCTGCTCGGGCACGACCTCTCCGAGTCGGCGGACGCGGTCATCGACCGCTGGCGCCAGAACGACTCGATGCACGACCGCACGCCGGGCGCCGAGCCCGCCCCGCGCCGCGCCGGACGCCTGCGCGCCCTCGTCGGGCAGTCGAGCCTCGACGCCATGCACCTCGACCTGCGCGCGCAAGGCCCCCACGCCCTCGTCGGCGGCACCACGGGCTCCGGCAAGAGCGAGTTCCTGCAGGCCTGGGTGCTGGGCATGGCGGCGGAGTACAGCCCCGACCGCGTGACGTTCCTCTTCGTCGACTACAAGGGCGGCTCCGCGTTCGCCGAGTGCGTGCAGCTGCCGCACTGCGTGGGCCTCGTGACCGACCTGACGCCGCACCTCGTGCGCCGCGCCCTCACGAGCCTGCGCGCCGAGCTGCACTACCGGGAGCACCTGCTCAACCGCAAGAAGGCCAAGGACCTCATCGAGCTCGAGAAGCGCGGCGATCCCGAGTGCCCGCCCGCGCTCATCCTCGTGATCGACGAGTTCGCCGCCCTCGTGGGCGAGATCCCCGAGTTCGTCGACGGCATCGTCGACATCGCCCAGCGCGGGCGCTCGCTGGGCATCCACCTCATCATGGCCACGCAGCGCCCGGCGGGCGTCATCAAGGACAACCTGCGCGCCAACACCAACCTCCGCATCGCCCTGCGCGTCGCCGACCCGACGGACAGCACCGACGTCGTCGGCAGCCGCATCGCCGCAGACTTCGACCCGGCCATCCCGGGCCGCGCCGTCGCCAAGTTCGGCGCCTCCCGGCTCATCGGCTTCCAGACCGGCTACGCGGGCGGGTGGACGCGCAACGAGCCGCCCGTGCCCTCGATCGAGATCGCCGACCTCGAGTTCGGCATGCCGTCGCCGTGGGCCGACACGGGCACCGCGACGGAGGCCGAGATCGGGCAGACCGGCCCCAACGACACGAGCCGCCTCGTGGCGACCATGATCGACGCGGCCCGCCGGGCATCGCTGCCCGCACCGCGCAAGCCGTGGCTCGACGAGCTCTCCGACGTCTACGACAGCGCGCGGCTGCGCCAGCGCACGGACAGCGAGCTCGTGCTCGGCGTCGTCGACGACGCGAAGAACCAGAGCCAGTACCCGGTGTACTTCCGCCCGGACGTCGACGGCAACCTCGCCGTCTACGGCGCGGGCGGCGCGGGCAAGTCCGTGGCGCTGCGCACGCTCGCCGTCGCGGCCGCCGTCACGCCGAGCGGCGGTCCCGTGCAGGTGTACGGGCTCGACTTCGGATCCGCCGGGCTTCGCCTGCTCGAGACGCTGCCGCACGTGGGCGCCATCGTGGACGGCGACGACGCTGAGCGCGTGGCGCGCCTGCTCGCGATGATCCGCACGACCATCGACGAGCGCACGGAGCGCTTCGCCGCCGTGCGCGCGGGCACGATCGCCGAGTACCGCACGATCTCCGGCTCGAACGACGAGCCGCGCATCCTGCTGCTCATCGACGGAGCCGGCGCGTTCCGCACCCAGTACGAGTACCTGCAGGGCGGCGTCTACTCCGACTTCCAGCAGATCATCGCCGACGGCCGCTCGGTGGGCGTGCACGTCGTGCTCTCGGTCGACCGGCCGGGCTCGATCCCGCCCGCCATCGCCTCGGCGATGCAGCGCAAGGTCGTGCTGCGCCTCACCGAGGAGAACGACTACGGCGCCCTCGACGTGCCCGTGGACGTGCTCTCGGCCACGTCGCCCCCGGGCCGCGCCCTCGTCGACGGCGTCGAGGCGCAGATCGCCATCTTCGGCGGATCGCGCAACGTCGCCGACCAGTCCCGCGCCATCGACCGGCTCGCGGAGACGCTGCGCGAGCGCGGCGTGCAGGCACCGCCCGGCGTCGCGCGCCTCGGCGATGACATCCCGCTCTCGACCCTGCCGTCGGCGCCCGCGGGCCGCGTCACCCTGGGTGTCGCGGACGACGACCTCGCGCCGGTGCTCCTCGAGCCGTCCGGCACGTTCGTGCTCATGGGGCCGCCCTCGTCCGGGCGCTCCACCGCTCTCGCGGCGCTCTCGTCGTCGTTCGCGGGGCTCGGCAAGGGCGTGCGCACCTTCTACATCGGCAACGCGAAGTCGCCGCTCGGCGCGTCGGGCACCTTCACGGCGGTCGCGACATCCCTCGAGGATGCCGTCGCGCTCGCCCAGAAGGTGACGGAGCTCGCCGCCAAGCCGGCGACCGACACCAACCGCATCGCCGTGTTCGTGGAGGGCATCAGCGACTTCCTGTCGACGCCCGCCGATGCCGCCCTCATCGAGCTCTTCAAGACGCTCAAGCGCGGTGACCACTTCGTGCTGGGGGAGTCGGAGACGAGCACGTGGTCGTCGTCGTGGCCGCTCCTGCAGGAGCTCAAGAGCGGCCGTCGGGGCTTCGCCCTGCAGCCCGACCAGCAGGAGGGCGACCTCCTGTTCCGCACGGCGTTCCCGCGTGCCAAGCGCAGCGAGTTCCCGCCCGGCCGCGGCTACTTCGTGCAGGCCGGGAAGGTGCGCAGGGTGCAGGTCGCGCGCCTCGGGTAGGCCGCGACGGGGTGGGTAGTGCTCCCCATCGTGCTTTCCTCATGTCCCTCATAGAGTCCTTAACAACCACCAGAACTTCCCCGGATCGGGGAGAGCCACCAGGCGAATAACGAAAGGCAAGATCATGGCTGAATACCTTGGACAGAACCCCGACGAGGTTCGCGAGCTGGCGAACCTCTTCGACACGAAGGCGACCGACCTCGAGGGCGTCGTCTCGGCGATCAACAGCAAGCTCGGCTCGACGACGTGGGTCGGCAACGACCGCACCCGCTTCGAGACCGACACCTGGTCGACGATCCAGAGCAACCTGAACCAGATCGCGAGCACGCTGCGCGAGGCCGGCACGACCGCCCGCACCAACGCGACCGAGCAGGAGAACGCCTCCGCCTAGTCGCGGACCGGGCGGCTGGGGCCTCGTGCCCCGGCCGCCTCCCCATACCCCTCTTCCGCTCATCCGAAGGAGCCGTCGTGTACCGGAACGAGTACCAGATGTCCATCGCCGCCCAGCAGATCCGCACGGCTGCCGCGACCATGAACAGGATCGTCGCCGACCTCCAGAGCGCGAACACCTGGACCGGCGCCGACATCGACCGTTTCGTGCAGGCCTGGGACAGCCAGGTGACGACCCCCCTCTACCGCGCGGCCAACCGCATGGACATCATCGACTTCACGGAAGCGGGCAAGTGATGGCGAAGAAGCTCGGGCTCAACCCCCACACCGTCCGCGACCAGGCGAACGTGCTGGGCGCACAGGCCGGGGTCGTCGAGTCGATCGCCGCCAACCTCCGGACCACGCGCCGCGCCGCGCTCGCGCCCCAGTCGTACGGCCTGGACGGCAACGACAAGATCATCTCGCCCGAGCACGTCGGCACGGCCCTCTCCGCCTACAACGACCTCGTGGGCGCGGCGGCCGCGGCCCGGTCGCTCATCCAGTCCGCCTTCGGCGAGGTCGTGCAGCAGGAGACCGCGAGCGGCCAGACGCCCGGCACCTCGAAGCCGACCATCACGAGGCCCAAGAACCTCGACAAGGATGCCGGCGCACCGGGCTCCACGACCGAGACGACCATCACGATCGGCAGCACGACGGAGTTCGACGGCGAGACCTCCATCGACGACGGCGGCCTCGGCATCCCCTCCAAGTACGACGACCTGGCCGACCCCGAGTTCGACGACCCCGAGTTCGAGTGGGGCATCGAGGCGAAGACCGAGGACGGCGTCACGCTCGCGACGACGACCACCACCCAGAACGCGGACGGGTCGACGACAGAGGAGACCAACTCCACGTTCGACGGCACCACGACGACCAACGGCGTCAAGGTCACGGCGACCGACGAGGAGGTCAAGACCTCCAACGAGGTGAGCGTCGAGACGGGCATCCGCAACACGACGAGCTCGCGCACGGAGAACGCGGACGGCTCGAGCAGCGAGAGCGCCTCGGAGACGTCGGCGACCGTCGGCACCACCCACGGCACCTCGGTGACGGTCAAGGACGACAGCGTCACCTACGCCGCTAACGCCGAGGCCACCGTGCAGGCGAGCGCCTCCGCATCGGGCTCCTTCGACTCGGGCACGGGCATCACGGGGGAGGGCGAGGTCTCCGCGTCTGCCGAGCTCACCGCCGCGGCGAATGCGAGCGTCGAGTTCAACGACAACGGCGAGATCGTCGCCATGGTGGGCGCGACGGTCGGCGCGACCGCCACGGCGGCCGCGTCCGGCAGCATCGAGGCGGGCATCGCCTCGCTGAACGGCGAGGTGGAGGCCACGGCCACCGTCTCGGCGTCCGCGACCGCGACCGGCACCATCGGTCCCGACGGTGCCTCGGTCTCCGCGGGTGTGAGCGCCATGGCCGTCGCGTCGGCGTCCGCCTCCGGCTCGGTCGAGGTCATGGGCGTCTCCGCGGGGGCGACCGCCGAGGTCTACGCCGGCATCGGCGTCAAGGCCGAGGTCGACGCATCGGTTACGTTTGAGAACGTCTCGGCGCACGTCGACCTGGGTGTCGCGCTCGGGGTCGGGGCGGGTATCTCGTTCGATATCAGCTTCAGCCCCAAGGAGATGGCCGAGGACCTCGGAAAGCTCTTCTGGGGCTGACCCGGCCCGCACTGACCACGAAGGAATGAGAGACACACAATGACCGCGTACTCGTACCCGAGCGACATGTTCCCCGCGTTCCCGTCGGTGGCCGTCGAGACCCCAGAGAACTGGACGGGCCTGCTCGTTCCCAACACCGTGCTGGCGGTGGGCCGCGTCACCGAGCCCGGCCAGTTCCGCCCGAACGTCATCGTCGCGATCTCGCGCTTCGCAGAGGGCTACACGCTGCAGACCGCGGTCGATGCCACCGTGGAGAAGTTCGCCGGGCTCGAGGGGGCCGTCGAGATCGGCAAGGACGTCTCCACGATCAACGGCCACGAGTGGGCCCACATCGAGGCGTCGTTCATCGACCCGCGCGTGGGCACGCTCGTGCAGGCCGCGCACCTCGCCGTCGTCGCCACGGGCCAGGTCGTCGACCTGGTCCAGGTCACCGGCACCGTGACGGCGGCGCAGGCGAAGGAGAACCTCCACGAGGAGATCCGCGCCATCCAGCGCAGCGTCGTCCTCGGCCGATGAGGCCCGGCGCAGCCCTGCTCGTCGTCGGGGTGCTCGCGCTCGCGGGATGCTCGTTCCAGGCCAACCTCGTCGTGCCCGCGAGCGAGGTCGAGCAGCTCGCCGCGAGCGCGCTCCTCGAGCAGTGGGGCGCCGAGCCCACCCTCGACTGCGGCGAGAAGAACGTCGACCTCGTCGAGGGCACGCTCGTGCAGTGCACGGCGCACAACCCGAACTCGGGGCTCGACTACCCGGCGACGGTCACGATCACCGAGGTGGAGGGCACGAAGTACTCCATCGATGTGTCGGTCGGCCAGGCCGCGCCCCAGACGCCCGACGCGCCCACGGTCGCGCCCGACTCGGTGGCCGACCTCGCGGCGGGCGCCCTCGAGGCCGAGCTCGGCTACCGGCCGGTCGTCGACTGCGGTGCCGACCCGGTGGCGATCGTGCTCGACGGCACCATCGACTGCGTCGCGACGGGCAGCGACGGCGCGGACTACCCCGCGACGATCACCGTCACCGACGTCACGGAGACGGGCTACGACATCGACGTGGTCATGGGGGCGAAACCCCTCTCCTGAGGTCCGATACGATGGCACCCGTAACTGAGGGGGTGCATCCGTGGCTGACGAGGGGTTCATCGGGCTGCCGCCCGGCTTCGTGCCGTCGGCCCCGGACCACACGTCGGGCACCGTGAAGCGCGAGCGTCCCGAACGCACGCGCTCCGGCTCGGACGACATCGTCTTCTTCCCCGCCGCACCGGGCGTGCCCGTGCAGCCCGCCCCCGCAGCGGCGGAGGAGCCTGCCGAGGACGATGCGACCCGCGTCGCCGCGCGGCACGCCGCCCCGGCCTGGCGCCTCGTCGTCCCCGGCTACGGGCCGGTGCCCGTCGAGGGCACGCTCTTCCTCGGCCGCAACCCGGTCGCGACCGCGGGGCATCCCGACGCCCGCGTGCTCGCGATCGCCGACGAGGCGAAGTCGCTGTCGAAGACCCACGCCATGCTCGAGCTCGACGGCGACCTGCTGTGGGTGCACGACCTCGACTCCACGAACGGCGTATGGGTGGTCCCCGTCGACGGCGAGGCCGTGGAGGTGGTCCCCGGGCACCGTGCGCCGGTTCCCGCCGGGGGAGACCTCGAGCTCGGCGACCTCGTCATCCAGGTCGAACACGGCTGAGCGCCGTGGCGTGCGGTGCTACCCTCGAACCATGCAGTTCGGTCGACTTCTTCGTCGCCGCGACGAGGCCTAGTCACCCCGGCCTCCCTCGTCGCGGAGTTCGTCGTTGATGGCGCGGGGCCCCTCGACCGCAGAAAGACAGCAGCATGACTGAGAGCCACACCCCCCGCACGCTCGCCGAGAAGGTCTGGGACGACCATCTCGTCGTCAAGGGCGAGGACGGCAACCCCGACCTCATCTACATCGACCTGCACCTCGTGCACGAGGTCACGAGCCCGCAGGCCTTCGACGGCCTCCGGCAGGCCGGGCGCCCCGTCCGCCGCCTCGACCTCACGATCGCCACCGAGGACCACAACACCCCGACGCTCGCCATCGACAGGCCCATCAAAGACCTCACGAGCCGCCTGCAGATCCAGACGCTGCGCGACAACGCCGCCGAGTTCGGCGTGCGCCTGCACTCGCTCGGCGACATCGAGCAGGGCATCGTGCACGTCGTGGGCCCGCAGCTGGGCCTGACCATGCCGGGCATCACGGTCGTGTGCGGCGACTCGCACACGAGCACGCACGGCGCGTTCGGGGCCATGGCGTTCGGCATCGGCACGAGCGAGGTCGAGCACGTGCTCGCCACCCAGACCCTCCCGCTCGCGCCCTTCAAGACGATGGCGATCACGGTCGAGGGCGAGCTGCGCCCGGGCGTGAGCGCGAAGGACATCATCCTCGCGGTCATCGCCCAGATCGGCACCAACGGCGGCCAGGGCTACGTGCTCGAGTTCCGCGGCAGCGCCATCCGCGCGCTCTCCATGGAGGGCCGCATGACGATCTGCAACATGTCGATCGAGGCGGGCGCGCGCGCGGGCATGGTCGCCCCGGATGCCACGACCTACGCCTACCTCAAGGGCCGCCCCCACGCTCCGGAGGGCGCGGACTGGGACGCCGCCGTCGCCTACTGGGACACGCTCGCGACCGACGACGACGCCGTGTTCGACGCCGAGGTCTTCCTCGACGCGAACACGCTCGAGCCGTTCGTCACGTGGGGCACCAACCCCGGCCAGGGCGTCTCGCTGAGTGAGCCCGTGCCCAACCCCGCCGACTTCTCCGACCCCAACGACCGCGCGGCGGCCGAGCGCGCGCTCGAGTACATGGACCTCGAGGCGGGCACCGCCATGAAGGACATCAGGGTCGACGCGGTGTTCATGGGCTCGTGCACGAACTCGCGCATCGAAGACCTGCGCCAGTTCGCGAGCATCATCAAGGGCCAGAAGAAGGCCGACGGCGTGCGCGTCATGGTCGTGCCGGGCTCGGCGCGCGTGCGCATCGAGGCCGAGGCCGAGGGCATCGACAAGATCGTCGAGGAGTTCGGCGGCGAGTGGCGCTTCGCGGGCTGCTCCATGTGCCTCGGGATGAACCCCGACCAGCTGGCCCCGGGGGAGCGCTGCGCCTCCACGAGCAACCGCAACTTCGAGGGCAGGCAGGGCAAGGGCGGCAGGACGCACCTCGTCTCGCCGCAGGTCGCGGCGGCCACGGCCATCCGCGGCACCCTCTCCAGCCCGTGGGACCTGGCGAAGGCGGAGGTGAACGCGTAATGGAACCGGTCACCACCATCACGGGCGTCGCGGCACCCCTGCAGCGCGCCAACGTCGACACCGACCAGATCATCCCGGCGGAGTTCCTCAAGCGCGTCACCAAGACGGGCTTCGACGACGCCCTCTTCTACGCGTGGCGGCAGGACCCGGAGTTCGTGCTCAACCGCGAGCCCTACGCTGGCTCGAACATCCTCGTCGCCGGCCCCAACTTCGGCACCGGCTCGAGCCGCGAGCACGCGGTGTGGGCGCTGCGCGACTACGGCTTCCGCGCGGTGCTGAGCTCGCGCTTCGGCGACATCTTCCGCGGCAACGCCGGCAAGCAGGGCCTGCTCGCCGCGCAGCTCTCCGAGGCGGACATCGAGACGATCTGGCTCATCCTCGACGAGCACCCGGGAATAGAGAGCACGGTCGACCTCGTTGCCAAGACGGTGACCGTAGGCAAGGCCCAGTTTTCTTTCGAGATCGATGATTACACTAGGTGGCGTTTGCTCGAAGGGCTCGACGACATCGGTCTGACCCTTCGGAACGAGTCCGCCATCACAGAGTTTGAGGCCCGGCGCGAGAGCTGGCGGCCGAAGACCCTCCCCGCTAAATAACACCGATAGAGGGTGAGCATGAATTCTCTTACCAAGGATGCCCAAAAGGCGGCCGAGAGAGTGGGACTCCTGTCCGACAAGATCGTCATCAACGGCGGCAAGCCCCTCAAGGGCCGGATCGAGATCCGCGGGGCCAAGAACCTCGCCACGAAGGCCATGGTCGCGGCGCTGCTCGCCGAGACGCCGAGCGTGCTCAAGAACGTGCCGGACATCAGCGACGTCAACGTTGTGACGGGCATGCTCGAGGCCTACGGGGTCTCGGTGACGAAGCAGGGCGAGGGCGAGCTGCTGCTCGACCCGAGCGAGGTGCTCAAGGCCCAGTTCCACGAGATCGACGCGCTCGCGGGGTCGAGCCGCATCCCCATCCTCTTCTGCGGCCCGCTGCTGCACCGCCTCGGCGAGGCGCTCATCCCCGACCTGGGCGGCTGCCGCATCGGCGACCGTCCCATCGACTTCCACATGGACGCGCTGCGCGCGTTCGGCGCGATCGTCGACAAGAGCTACGAGGGCATCCGCCTGACGGCCCCGAACGGCCTGCACGGCGCGAACATCGAGCTGCCGTACCCGAGCGTGGGCGCGACGGAGCAGGTGCTGCTCACGGCCGTGCTCGCCGAGGGTGTCACCGAGCTCAAGAACGCGGCGATCGAGCCCGAGATCATGGACCTCATCGCGATCCTGCAGAAGATGGGCGCGATCATCAACGTCGAGCCCAACCGGGTCATCTTCATCGAGGGCGTCGAGAAGCTCGACGGCTACCAGCACACGGCCCTGTTCGACCGCAACGAGGCCGCGAGCTGGGCCTCGGCCGCGCTCGCGACGGAGGGCGACATCTTCGTGGGCGGCGCCCGCCAGCAGGAGCTCATGACGTTCCTCAACATCTTCCGCAAGGTGGGCGGCAAGTTCGAGATCCACGAGGACGGCATCCGCTTCTTCCACCCCGGCACGGCCCTCAAGCCCGTCGTGGTCGAGACCGACGTGCATCCCGGCTTCATGACCGACTGGCAGCAGCCGCTCATCGTCGCGCTCACGAAGGCCGAGGGCCGCTCGGTCGTGCACGAGACCGTGTACGAGAACCGGTTCGGCTTCACCGACGCGCTCATCGAGATGGGTGCCGACATCGTCGTGCACAAGGACGGCATCGAGTCGATCAGCCGCCGCGTGCCGCGCCGCCCGCTCGAGCAGGCCGCGGTCATCATCGGCCCGACCGAGCTGCACGGTGCCGACGTCGAGATCCCCGACCTGCGGGGCGGCTTCAGCCACCTCATCGCCGCGCTCACGGCGGAGGGCACCTCGACCGTGAGCAACGTGGGGATCATCAGCCGCGGCTACGAGCACTTCATCGACAAGCTCGAGCAGCTCGGGGCCGACTTCGTCTACGAGGGCTAGGCCTGTGGCGTCGAGGAAGTCCGAGAAGATCCTGATCTTCCGGGTGTTCGCCTTCCTGCTCATCCCCTTCCTCGAGCTCACCGGCAGGTACCGCCTCCACGGCACCGAGAACCTGCCCGACGAGGGCGCCGTCGTCGTCTCGCCCAACCACTACAGCGACATCGACCCGCTCGTCATCGGCTACTCGATGTACCAGCGCGGCCGCATGCCGCGGTTCCTCGCCAAGGCCTCGCTCTTCCGGGTGCCGGTGTTCGGATGGATGCTCCGCAAGGCGGGCCAGGTGCCCGTCGAGCGCACGGGCGGCTCGGGTGCCGACCCGCTCGCCGCGGCGCGCCGCATCGCCGCCGCCGGGCACGCCGTCGTCATCTACCCCGAGGGCACGCTCACGCGCGATCCCGACCTGTGGCCCATGCGCGGCAAGTTCGGCGCCGTGCGCACGGCGCTCGACGCGGGCATCCCGCTCATCCCCGTCGTGAGCTGGGGCGCGCAGCGCATCCTGCCGCGCTACGGGCGCCTGAGCCTGCTGCCGCGCAAAGACCTCGACATCGTCTTCGGGCCGCCCCTCGACCTCTCGGAGTTCGAGGGCAGGTCGACCGACGCCAAGGCCCTCTCCGAGGCGACGCTCAAGCTCATGAACACGCTCGCGGCCATGCTCGGCGAGCTGCGCGGCGAGACCCCGCCCGAGCACCGTTGGGATCCGGCGGAGCACGGCCAGAGCGAGATCGGCAGGTTCCAGTGACGACGAAGGTCGCAGTGCTCGGCGCGGGGTCGTGGGGCACCACGTTCGCGAAGATCCTCGCCGACGGCGGGGCCGACGTCGGCCTGTGGGCGCGCCGCCCCGAGCTCGCGCGCGAGATCACCCAGTCGAAGCGCAACTCCGACTACCTGCCCGGCATCAACCTGCCGCGCGGCCTGTGGGCGAGCTCGCGCCTGCACGACGTGCTCGACGACGCCGACCAGGTGTACCTCTCGGTGCCGGCCCAGTCTCTGCGCGAGAACCTGCGCATCGTCAAGGAGCTCATCCCCGACTCGGCGATCATCGTGTCGCTCATGAAGGGGGTCGAGAAGGGCACCCGCGCGCGTATGAGCGAGGTCATCCTGCAGGAGCTGGGCATCGACGCCGAGCGCGTCGCCGTCGTCTCGGGGCCGAACCTCGCGCTCGAGATCGCCAAGGAGCAGCCGACCGCCGCGGTCGTGTCGTCCGAGACGCGCGAGACAGCGACGACCGTCGCCATGACGGCGTCGAACCCCTACTTCCGCTCGTTCGTCAACACCGACGTCATCGGCACCGAGTTCGCGGGCGTGCTCAAGAACCTCATCGCCGTGGCGATCGGCATCGTCGACGGCGTCGGCTACGGCGAGAACACGAAGGCCGCGATCATCACGCGCGGACTCTCGGAGATGACCGACTTCGCCGTCGCGTACGGCGGCCGTGCCGAGACCCTCGCGGGCCTCGCGGGCCTGGGCGACCTCATCGCGACGTGCGAGTCGTCGCTCAGCCGCAACAACACGGCGGGGCGCCTGCTCGGCCAGGGCTACAGCTTCAGCGAGGTCATCAAGCAGATGAACCAGACCGCCGAGGGGCTCTCGTCTGTCGCCCCCGTGCTCGAGCTCGCGCTCGCGAAGGGCGTCGAGATGCCCATCGTGAGCCAGGTCGCAGAGGTGCTTGCCGGTACGCTGGCACCGCGGGACATCGCCCCGCACCTCACGACAGACGACGTCCCGCAGGGAGAATGATGCTCACGGTTGTCCTCCTCTTCGGCGGCCGATCCAGCGAGCACACGATCAGCTGCGCCACCGCGGGCGGCGTGCTCTCCGCCATCGACCGCGACAAGTACACGGTCATCCCCGTCGGCATCACGCTCGAGGGCGCGTTCACGCTGCAGCCCGACGACGCCGACCGGTTCCGGCTCAACCCCGACGACATGCCCATGGTCGACGACAACGGCACGCGCATCGTGTGGCCCACGTCGACCGCCTCGCGCGAGCTGCGGGTCGAGGATGCCGACGGCACGACGCGCTCGCTCGGAGACGTCGACGTGGTCTTCCCCATCCTGCACGGGCCGTACGGCGAAGACGGCACCGTGCAGGGGCTCATCGAGCTGCTCGGACTGCCCTACGTGGGCAACGGCGTGCTCGCCTCCGCCCTCGGCATGGACAAGCACTACACGAAGACCGCGCTGCAGGCCGCGGGCGTGAGCGTCGCCCCCTGGGTCACCGTGTCGCCCGCCGACTGGTCGCGCGACAACGCGCGCTGGCGCAGCCGCGCGGCCTCGCTCGGGCTCCCCGTGTTCGTGAAGCCCGCGCGCGCGGGCTCGTCGGTCGGCGTCACGAAGGTCACGGCCGCCGAGGACCTCGACGCCGCCCTCGACATCGCGTGGGCCGAGGACCGCACGGCGCTCATCGAGTCGGCGGTCGTGGGCCGCGAGATCGAGTGCGGCGTGCTCTCCGGCCGCGACGGTGGGCCGACGCGCGTGAGCGTCCCCGGCGAGATCGTCATCGCGGGCGACGGCTTCTACGACTTCGAGGCCAAGTACCTCGACGACTCCGCGGCGACCCTCGTGTGCCCGGCCGACCTGGGCGACGGCGAGCTGCACGAGATGCAGCGCACGGCGGCGCGCGCGTTCGAGGCGATCGGCGGCGCGGGTCTCGCGCGCGTCGACTTCTTCTTCACGGGCACGGAGTTCGTCGTCAACGAGCTCAACACGATGCCGGGGTTCACGCCGATCTCGATGTTCCCCAAGTGCTGGGCGGCGAGCGGCATGTCCTATCCCGAGCTCATCGACGAGCTCATCGCCCTGGGCCTCGAGGCCGTCCGCTAGCCGCCGAGGTTCTGCGCGTCCTCCGCGGCGACGCACTTGCCCGTCACGGGCATCCGCTGCACGGCGGTCGCGAGGTCGGTGAGCGCCTCGAGCCCCGACGCCCCGTCGTTGTCCACGTCGGGGTCGCCGTCGCTGTCGACGATCACCTCGACCGCGGGGGTGCGTCCGTACGTCGTGAAGACGAAGTTGGGGTCGCCGCTGTCGTCGCGCAGCCAGTCGACGCCGTCGACGGTGACGCACGGGAGGGTCGCCGTGGGGGCGGGGGAGGGCACGCCGCAACGCAGGATGACCGCCGTCGGCTCGCCCCACGCGCCCGTGGCCTGGGCGTTCGTCTCACGCGACGGGAGCCCCGCGACGGTGTCGGGCAGCGACACGATGACCGTCGCGCACGCCGGGTCTGCTGCGTCGTCGGCGGGCTGCAGCGCGACGACGGGGGTGCACCCCGCGAGCGCCAGGAGCAGCACGGGGGCCAGGAGCGCGGAGGTTCTCATCGTCGTCAGGTTATCGTGTGAACCATGTCCGAAACCGTGCGCTCACTGGGGGAGGCCGGCGTGCTGCGGCGCATCTTCCCGCGCCTGCCCGCCGCCGCGGGCGAGCTGCTCGGGCCCGGCGACGACGCCGCGGTCGTCGCGGCGCCCGACGGCCGCGTCGTCATCACGACAGACATGATGATCCACGGCCCGGACTTCCGCCTCGCGTGGTCGAGCCCGCACGACCTGGGCTGGAAGGCCGCGGCCACCAACCTCTCCGACATCGCCGCCATGGGCGCCGTCCCCACGGCGCTCGTCGTCGCCATCGCCGCTCCGGCCGAGACCGACATCGGGTTCCTCGAGGCGTTCGCCGACGGGCTGCGCGACTGCTGCGCGGCCCTCGCGCCCGGGTGCGGCGTCGTGGGCGGTGACCTGTCGGTGTCGGGCACGCTCACGATCGCCGTCACGGCGTTCGGCGACCTCGAGGGGCGCGACCCCGTGCTGCGCTCGGGCGCGCGCGTGGGCGACGTCGTCGCGGTCTCGGGCGAGCTCGGCGCGGCGGGCACGGGCCTCGCGCTGCTCTTCGCGAGCGCACCCGAGCCGGATGCCGCAGCAGCCGCCGCGCTCCGGATCGAGCATCCCCGTGCCCTCGCCGCCCAGCTCACGCCGCGCCCGCCCATCGCCGACGGGCGTGCCGCGGCCATCGCGGGGGCCACGTCGATGCTCGACCTCTCCGACGGGCTCGCGATCGACGCGCGCCGCATCGCCGCGGCGAGCGGTGTCGGCCTCGACCTGCGGTCCGACGCGCTGGGCGATCTCGGACCGGCCCTCGACGGCGGCGAGGACCACTCGCTGCTCGCGACGTTCCCACCGGGCACGGCGCTGCCGGGCGGCTTCCGCCCCCTCGGCGCGGTCGTCGCGGGCGAGGGGGTGCTCGTCGACGGGGTGCCGTACGAACGTCCGTCGGGGTGGGACCCCTACGTCGGCTGGAACGGCGCCGCGGGCTAGTCCTCGCGGAGGCCGAGCCAGTACAGCGCGGTGTCGCCGTAGTCCTTGCGGCGCTCGAGCTCGAGGCCCTCGGGCCACTCGGGCTCGGGTGTGCGCGCGCTGCGCTCGACGACGACCGTCGCGCCGGGCGAGAGGCGCGGCACGAGCGCCTCGAGGTTGTGCACGAGCTCGGCGTTGCCCAGGTCGTAGGGCGGGTCGAGGAACACGAGGTCCCAGAACGCGCGCGCCGACGACACGAAGCCCTGCACTGGCGAGCTCGACGTCTCGACCGCGGGGCGGGCATCCTTCGGCGCCTGGCGCAGGATGAGGGCCGCGTTGGCCTTCGAGACCTGGATGTTGCGGTCCACGAGCGTCACGTGGGCGGCGCCGCGCGACGCCGCCTCGAGCCCGAGCGCACCCGACCCGGAGTAGAGGTCGAGCACGCGCATCCCGTCGATCGCGTCCCTGGCCTCGAGCGCGGAGAAGATCGCCTCGCGCACTCGGTCGCTCGTCGGACGGGTCCCCGTCGGCGGGACCTTGAGCGAGAGGGAGCCGGCGAACCCGGCGATGATGCGCGTCATGTCGTCGAGGGCCCGTCAGAACCAGAACTGGAAGAGGTTGTGGCCGGTCTGCACGAGCAGGGGCGACACGCCCATGAGGCCGAGCAGCCCGTAGATGCCGCCGAAGAACGCCCGGTTGATGGCGGGCACGAGCATGAGCGCGAAGATGCCGAAGAACGCGTAGGGCGCGACGAGCGCCGCCTGACGCGCCCACTCGCGGGGGAGGTAGGGCTCGATGATGCCGTAGCCGTCGAGGCCCGGGATGGGCAGGAGGTTGAGCACGGCGGCGGTCAGCTGCAGGAACGCGAGGAAGCCGAGCGCCGGCCACAGGGCGCTGCTGCCCTGGCCGACGAAGATCACGGTGCAGAGCACGATCGCCACGGCGAGGTTGGTGAGCGGGCCCGCCGCGGAGGTGGCCGAGTTCGCGAAGCGGGTGCGCAGGGCGTTGCGGTCGATGAACACGGCGCCGCCGGGCAGGCCGATGCCGCCCAGCAGCAGGAACACGAGCGGCAGCACGAGGCTCAGCACGACGTGGGTGTACTTGAGCGGGTTGAGCGTGAGGTAGCCGCGGAACACCACCGACGAGTCGCCGTTGCGGTAGGCCACGAACGCGTGCGCGAACTCGTGCAGGCACAGCGTGACGACCCACGACACGGCGACGAACACGAAGGTGAGGATGCCCCGGTCGCCGACCGAGCTCGCGAGGGCCCAGCCGGAGGCGACGGCCACGACGACGAGCCCGACGAAGAGGGGGCTCGGGCGCCAGCGGATCGCGTCGGTCATGACGGCAATCCTGTCACGCGCGGCGGGTAGCGTTGGGGCGTGGCATCTGCGTCCCCCCTCGACCTCAAGCTCGACAGAGCCCTGGGCGAGCGCACGGCCGCGGCGTTCGCGAAGGGCCTCGGGCTGCGCACCGTCGGCGACCTGCTGAGCCACTACCCCCGGCGGTACGCGCGCCGCGGCGAGCTGAGCGCCCTCACCGAGCTCCCGCGCGACGAGAACGTCACGATCGTGGCCGAGGTGCTCTCGGCGGTCAACAGGCCCATGCGGGCGAAGCGCGGGTCGATCCTCGAGGTCACGATCAGCGACGGCACGGGCATCCTCACCCTCACGTTCTTCAACCAGGCCTGGCGGCAGGGCGAGCTCAAGCCGGGTGCGCGCGGCATCTTCGCGGGCAAGGTGGGCGATTACAAGGGCTCGGCGCAGCTCGCGCACCCCGACTACGAGCTCTTCGAGGAGGATCCCGACCCGCAGAGGGCCGCGGCGTGGGCGCAGCTGCCCATCCCCATCTACCCGGCGACGTCGACGGTCGCGAGCTGGCAGATCCAGAAGGCGGTCGGGGTCGTGCTCGACACCCTGGGTGCGCTCGACGACCCCGTGCCCGACGCGGTGCGGGCGCAGCGCAAGCTCATGCCGTTCGCGCGCGCGCTCGAGCTCATCCACCGGCCGCAGGTCGACGCGGACTGGGGCGGTGCGCGCAAGGCGCTGCGCTTCCAGGAGGCTTTCGTGCTCCAGGCCGCGCTGCTGCAGCAGCGCGCGCGGCTCCGCTCGGTCGCGGCGACGGCGCGCACGCCCGGTCCGCTGCTCGAGGGCTTCGACGCGGCGCTGCCGTTCACCCTCACGGGCGACCAGCGCGCCGTGGGGCAGCAGATCGCGCACGACCTCGCGGAGCCCGTGCCCATGAACCGGCTCGTGCAGGGCGAGGTGGGCTCGGGCAAGACGCTCGTCGCGCTGCGCGCGATGCTCGCGGTCGCGGAGTCCGGCGGGCAGTCGGCCCTGCTCGCCCCCACCGAGGTGCTCGCCCAGCAGCACCTCCGGTCGATAGCGAGGACGCTCGGGCCCGACCTCTCGGCGCGACTGCGCCCGACCCTGCTCACGGGCCAGCTCCCGGTGGCCGAGCGCCGCAAGGCCATGCTCGCCGCCGTGTCGGGCTCGGCGCGCATCGTCGTCGGCACGCACGCCCTGCTCGGCGACAAGGTGGAGTTCTTCGACCTCGGCCTCGTCGTGGTCGACGAGCAGCACCGCTTCGGGGTTGAGCAGCGCGAGGCCCTGCGCCTCAAGGGCCAGCAGCCGCCGCACGTGCTCGTGCTCACGGCGACGCCCATCCCGCGCACCGTCGCGATGACGGTGTTCGGCGACCTCGACATCTCGTCGATCGCGGAGCTGCCCGCGGGCCGTTCGCCCATCGAGAGCTTCGTCGTGCCGCTCGCGGAGAAGCCGGGCTGGATCTCGCGCGTGTGGGAGCGGGTCGCCGAGGAGCTCGCCAAGGGCCATCAGGCGTTCGTCGTCGTGCCGGCGATCGACCGCACGGTCACGGAGGGCGAGCTGCTCGACGTCTCGCCTGCGGCCAACGTCACCGACGTGCTCGCATCGCTGCGCGAGAATCCGGTGCTCGCGGGTCGCCGCATCGAGGCCCTGCACGGGCGCCTCCCGGGCGACGAGAAGGATGCGCTCATGCGCGACTTCGCGGCGGGAGCCATCGACGTGCTCGTCGCGACGACGGTCATCGAGGTGGGGGTGGACGTGCCCAACGCCTCGACCATGGTCGTGCTCGACGCCGACCGGTTCGGGGTGTCGCAGCTGCACCAGCTGCGCGGCCGGGTCGGCCGCGGCGGGGTCCAGGGGCTCGCCCTGTTCGTGACGGGCGCGGAGGAGCTCACGCTCGCGCGCGAGCGCGTCGAGGCCGTCGCATCCACGCTCGACGGGTTCGAGCTCGCCAACAAAGACCTCGAGCTGCGCCAGGAGGGCGACGTGCTCGGCAGCACGCAGTCGGGTGGCAGGTCGAGCCTGCGCCTCGTGCGGGTCGCGAAGGACGGCGAGCTCATCGCGGAGGCGCGCGAGGTCGCGGCGGACATCCTCGACTCCGACCCGACCCTCGCGGAGCACCCGGCCCTGCGCGACGCCCTCGAGCGGCGCCTCGACGCGGAGGCCGAGGCGTTCCTCGCCAAGAACTAGGGTTCTTGAGCCGAACCTGAGCTTTTGCGCAATGTCGTGCAACCAATTAACTGGGCCGTAACCTCAGCCGGGTATGGTGGGCACCATGCACAGGATCGCCGTTGTTCCTGGGTCGTTCGACCCGATCACGCTCGGACACCTGGACGTGATCGAACGGGCGGCCGGCATCTTCGACGAGCTCCACGTGCTCGTCGTCCACAACCCGGGCAAGACCGCCCTGCTGCCGATCGCGCAGCGCGTCTCGCTCATCGAGAAGGCCGTGCGCGAGGGCGGGCTGCCCGAGAACATCGTCGTCACGAGCTGGAGCGTCGGACTGCTCGTCGACTACTGCACCGACGTGGGTGCGAGCGTGCTCGTGAAGGGCATCCGCTCCCAAGTGGATGTGGCCTACGAGACGCCCATGGCGATAGTGAACCGCGACCTCGCGGGGGTGGAGACGGTCTTCCTGCTGCCCAACCCCGCGCACGCCCACGTGTCCAGCTCGCTCGTGCGGCAGGTCGCCTCCCTCGGCGGTGACGTGAGCCCGTATGTGCCGCCCGTGGTCGCCCACTACCTGCAGTCCCCGCGCGAGTAGCGACTAGCCCGCCAGCAGCCTGCGCATCGCGGGGCTCTTCGTCTGCAGCCTCTCCGGTGCGCGGCCGAGTTCCGCGGGTGCGTGCAGCCAGTACTCCCCGCGCTCGCGGGCGATGCGCCACCCGTTGTTGTGGAGCAGCAGGTGATGGTGCCGGCACAGCAGCACCCCGTCGTCGACCGACGTGCCTCCGCCCTCGCTCCACGGGACTATGTGGTGCACCTCGCTCCAGCTCGGCGGCCTGTCGCACCCGGGCATGAGGCACCCGCCATCCCGCGCCGCGATCGCCGTGCGCTGCCGCCCCTTGTGCAGCCGCTTGGCGCGGCCCAGGTCGAGCACGGCGCCCTTCTCCTCGAAGAGGACGCCCTGGGCACCCGCCGAGCAGATGTGCCGCTCGACTGTCGCGATCGAGACGGGGGCCGACTGGCCCTCGAGGCGGCCCACGCCCACCCCCGCGTCGAGGTCGCGCTTCGTGACGAGCACGCGCACGGGCGGCTGCGGGGTGCCGATGACGTGACGTGAGTCGCCGCGCGCTCCGATGGCGATGAGCTCGACGAGGGCGTCGAGGGCGATCTGCTCGGTGGTGCGCTCGTCGTCGACGATCGACTGGGCGCGCGCGACATCCTCGTCGGAGACGAACCGCGGCCCGCCGCGCCTCGGGGAGGTCGCCGCCTCGAGCAGGGGCACCACCCGGGCCGCCGACTCAGGATCGAGCAGGGCGACGAGCCGCGTCATGCCGTCGGGCAGCCGGGTGAGCCGCGACGTGCGCCGTTCGCGCAGCTCGTGCTCGCGGGCGGCGACGCCCTGGGCGTCGAGGTTGTCGCGGCACTCCCGCGCGAGGAGCACGAGGGCGTCGACGGGCGTCGAGGCCGCGCGCTCGAGGAGCCAGCGCACGGCGCCCGCGAGCGCATGCTCATCGACACCCGCGGTCGGCGCACCGAGGCCGGAGCGGATCGCGTCGAGCGCCTCGGGCCCCAACCGGCCCGAGGCGACGGCGTCGGAGGCCGGGCGCAGCCAGGGCTCGGTGGACGACTGGGTGACGACGAGCGTGCCGACCCGCACGAGCCGCCGCGCCGTCGCCGACGACGACCCCGTGACCGTCTGCACGAGCGCCTCGGGCGTGCGCGCCCCGAGCTTCTGCGCGAGGCCGGCGTGGCCGAGCTCGCGCCGCGACCGGTGAGCGACCTCGGCGGCGACGACCGCCGCCGCGCCCTCGAGCGACCGCATGGCCCCGGCGAGCGAGCGCTGCAGCGCGAGCAGGTCGTCGTCGGTGGCACCCGAGGCCTCCGAGGCGCACGCGGCCGCGACCGAGGCGAGCTCGGCGAGGGCGGTCTGCGGGGTCACACATATATTGTCCCAGAGATTCGAACGTATGTTCTACAAATGTGGAAAGCTTCTCTCCACAGATTTGGCGAGGAGAAGAAGGGTGAAGAATGGACCCATGACCCTCAAGCTCGGATTCAAGGCATCGGCAGAGCAGTTCGACCCGCGCGAGCTCGTGGAGATAGCGGTGGCGGCGGAGGGCCACGGCATGGAGTCGGTCACGGTCTCCGACCACTTCCAGCCCTGGCGCCACGAGGGCGGCCACGCGCCGTTCTCGCTCAGCTGGATGGCCGCCGTCGGGGAGCGCACGAGCACCATCACGATCGGCACGTCGGTCATGACCCCGACGTTCCGCTACAACCCCGCCGTGATCGCGCAGGCCTTCGCGACGATGGGCTGCCTCTACCCGGGGCGCGTCTTCCTCGGCGTGGGCACGGGCGAGGCCCTCAACGAGATCGCGACCGGCTGGACCGGCGAGTGGCCCGAGTTCAAGGAGCGCTTCGCGCGCCTGCGCGAGTCCGTCGACCTCATGCGCGCGCTGTGGACCGGCGACCGCGTGAACTTCGACGGCGAGTACTACAAGACCGTCGACGCGTCGATCTACGACCGGCCCGACACCCCCATCCCCGTCTACATCGCCGCGGGCGGCCCCTTCGTCGCGCGCTACGCGGGCCGCTCGGGCGACGGCTTCATCTGCACGAGCGGCAAGGGCATGGCGCTCTACACCGAGGAGCTCATCCCGGCGGTCAAGGAGGGCGCCGAGCAGGCAGAGCGCAGCTTCGGCGACATCGACAGGATGATCGAGATCAAGCTCTCGTACGACACCGATGCCGACGCCGCCCTGCAGAACACGAGGTTCTGGGCGCCCCTCGCCCTCGGCAAGGAGCAGAAGCACGACATCACCGACCCTGTGGAGATGGAGAAGGCGGCCGACGCCCTGCCCATCGAGCAGATCGCGTCGCGCTGGATCGTGGGCTCCGACCCCGACGCGGTGGTCGAGCAGATCAAGCAGTACACCGACGCGGGCCTCAACCACCTCGTCTTCCACGCTCCCGGCAACGACCAGCGCCGCTTCCTCGAGCTGTTCGAGCGCGACCTGGCACCGCGGCTGCGAGCGCTGTAGCGGGAATCCTGCGCGCCCTGCAGGTTCTGGGCCTTCGCCCAGCTAGCGCCCCGACACTTCAGAGGTGGACTTAGCCCTCGAGTTCAGCCCTGAGCTGCTCATCGCCTTCCTTACCCTCTTCGTGCTCGAGATCGTGCTGGGCGTCGACAACGTCATCTTCATCTCGATCCTCGCGTCCAAGCTCCCCGCCCACCAGCAGGCGCGGGCGAGGATGCTCGGCCTCACGCTCGCGATGGTGAGCCGCATCGGGCTCCTCTTCGGTGCGAGCTGGATCGTGACGCTCACCGACGACCTCTTCGCGATCGGCGGCATCGGATTCTCGGGCCGCGACCTCATCCTCATCGGCGGCGGCCTGTTCCTCATCTACAAGGCCGTGCGCGAGATCCACCACAAGCTCGAGGGTGCCGGCGAGCCCGAGGGCGGCGCGAAGGGCGCGGCGACGTTCGGCGCGGTCATCCTGCAGATCGTCGTGCTCGACCTCGTGTTCTCGTTCGACTCGGTCATCACGGCCGTGGGCATGGTCGACAACCTGCTCGTCATCATCGCCGCGGTGCTGCTGTCGTTCGGCATCATGCTGTTCTCGTCGAAGTACATCTTCGCCTTCGTGAACAAGCACCCCTCGGTCAAGCTCCTCGCGCTCGCGTTCCTCGTGATGATCGGCACGTTCCTCATCGCCGACGGCTTCGGCTACCACGTCGACAAGGCGCTCATCTACGTGCCCATGGCGTTCGCCGTGGCCGTCGAGGCGCTCAACCTCGTCTACCGGTCACGCGTGGCCAAGCGGCGCAGTAGCCTCGACGGATGAAGAAGCTCGTCCTCCTCGCCGCGGCCGCCCTCGTGGCGCTCACCGGCTGCGCCGCCGACACGCACGCGACGTTCACCGACCAGCAGTCGCAGACCGTGCTCTTCGGCCAGGAGACCCAGTCGTCCCTGGGCGCGCTCGGCTTCTCCGGGGCGACCAACACGATCGCGACCGACACCGTGGAGAAGTACCTCGAGGGCGTCAAGGGCGGCGGCGACATCTTCAACCCCGCGACGTGCGAGGACTCGGCGCGCGTGCTCATCCTCGCCAACCGCGACGCCGCGAGCCAGGACACCTTCTACGCCCTGCCCGCGCTCGTCGCCGGCAGCACGATCGTCAACGTCAAGGCCCGCCTCTTCTCCACCGACGGCGCCGCGAAGCAGTTCATCGCCGACTACCAGAAGGCCGTCGAGGGATGCCCGTCATTCACCGATACGCAGGGCACCGACACCATCGGGGTCCGCGTCGCGGTGAGCGAGGCCGACGCCGACGGCAAGGGCTTCCGCATGGACACCCTGGCCGGGACGACCGCCAGCCCCACCTCGTTCCGCACCTACATCGTGCGCGAGGGCAACCTCGCGATCGCGGTGCAGGGGGTCACGGCGACCGACGACGACGCGAACCTGCTCGTGGCGGCGTCCACGGCCCTGTACGCGGCGATGACGGCGGGCGCGCAAGAATAGACGGATGACGCTCCCGCACATCGGCTACGCCGCGATGCTCGAGCGGTTCCCGCCGAGCGAGGCGCTCGAGCTCACGCGGTACGCGGAGGCGAAGGGCTTCCGGGGCGTCATGGCCACGGACCACTTCCAGCCGTGGCTGCCGCACCAGGGCGAGGCATCCTTCGTCTGGAACGTGCTCGGCGCGCTCGGGCAGGTGACGACGGGCGACCTCGGCACGGGGGTGACGACGCCCACGTTCCGCTGGCACCCCGCCATGGTCGCGCAGGCGTCGGCGACGCTCGCGGCGATGTACCCGGGGCGGCACTGGCTGGGCCTCGGCAGCGGCGAGGCGCTCAGCGAGCACGTCGTGGGCGGGTACTGGCCGGAGCCCCACGAGCGCATCAACAGGATGTTCGAGGCCGTCGACATCATCAAGAAGCTGTTCGCATCCGGCCTCGCGGGCAAGGATGTGCGGCACGAGGGGCAGTTCTACCGCCTCGAGTCCACCCGGCTGTGGACCATGCCGGAGCACGCCCCCGAGATCCTCGTCGCCGCGTCCGGACCGGTGGCCGCCCGCCGCGCGGGCCGCACGGTCGACGGGCTCATCACCGAGGGCGCGCCCATCGACAAGATCGCGCCCCTGCTGCAGCGCTTCGCGGAGGGCGCCCGCGAGGGCGGGCGCAAGCCCGAGAGCCTCACGCGCGTGCTGCGCCTCAACCTGAGCTGGGCGCCCACCGACGAGGAGGCCATGGCGAGCGCGCTCGCGGAATGGCCGAACGGCGCCATGCGTTTCTCGAAGAGCGACGTGCGCTCCCCGTTCGAGCTCGAGCAGCTCGCGAAGCTCGTGCGGCCCGAGGACTTCGAGGGCGGCATGCTCGTCTCGTCGGACCCGGATGCGCACCGCGCGCGCATCCAGCGGTTCCTCGATCTGGGGTTCGACCGGGTGTACCTGCACAACGCGGGCCGCAACCAGAAGGAGTGGATAGACGTGTTCTCCACCGACGTGCTCCCGAAGCTGGTGCGCTAGTGCTGAGCATCTGGGCTGTGGAGGGCATCCCCGAGATCGTCGCGGGGGACGACCTCGCCGCGATCATCGGCGACGCGGTCGGCGAGCTGCAGGACGGCGACATCCTCGCGATCACGTCGAAGATCGTGAGCAAGGCCGAGGGACGCCTCGTGAGGGCTGACGACCGCGAGGACGCCATCACCGCCGAGACCGTGCGCGTGGTCGCCACGCGCGGCGCGACGCGCATCGTCGAGAACAAGCTCGGGCTCGTGCTCGCCGCGGCGGGGGTCGACGCGAGCAACACCCCGGAGGGCTTCGTGCTGCTGCTGCCCGAGGACCCGGACGCGTCGGCGCGCGCCCTCGCGTCCGCCCTGCGCGAGCGGCTCGGCGTGCGGCTCGGCGTCGTCATCACCGACACCCTGGGGCGGCCGTGGCGCGAGGGGCAGGCGGATGCGGCGATCGGGGCCGCGGGCATCCTCGTGCTCGACGACCTGCGTGGCAGCACCGACGCCAACGGCCGCGTGCTCGAGGCGACGGTGGGGGCGACGGCGGATGAGATCGCGTCGGCCGCCGACCTCGTCAAGGGCAAGTCGGGCGGGCTGCCCGTCGCGGTCGTGCGAGGCCTCGGCCACCTCGTGGGCGATCTCGACCTGCCGGGCGCGCGCTCCCTCGTGCGCTCGTCGGAGAACGACATGTTCCGCCTCGGCACGCGCGAGGCGTGGGACGAGGGCTACCGGGCCGGGCTGCATGCCGCGCAGCAGTAGCTGGACGATCGTCGTGCCCGTCAAGGGCACGGCCGACGCGAAATCGCGGTTCGGCGACGACGCGCGCCGCCTCGCGCTCGCCGAGGCCATGGCCCTCGACACCGTCGAGGCCGCGCTGCAGGTCGCGCCCGTGCTCGTCGTCGGCGGGCCCGGTGCGGCGGCGTTCGCGCTGCTCGGCGCGCGCGTGCTGCTCGAGCACGCGGGCGACGGCCTCAACGGCGCCATCGTGCGCGCCCTCTCGACGATCGACGGCAGCGCGGCGGTGCTCCTCGCCGACCTGCCGGCCCTGCGCCCCGACGACCTCGAGCCCGCCCTCGTCGAGAACATCATGGTCGCGGATGCCGACGGCACGGGCACGACCCTCATCACGGGCAGGGTTCCGGCGTTCGGCGCCGGCTCGCGCGCGAGGCACGCCGCGCTCGGCTACCGCGAGCTCGACCTCCCGCCCACGAGCGGCCTGCGCCTCGACGTGGACTCGCCCGCGGCGCTCGCGGCGATCCCGCGCGACCGGCTCGGGCCGCGGACCCTCAGGCTCGCAACGCCCCGCTGACCATCTGTCGGGGCCGCCGACGATCCTGCCCCTGCCCTTGCACCGCGAGTCGGCTGCTTCCGCCCATCATCTCTCGACTGATGGGCGGAAGTGGCGGTCTCGCGACGCAGGGCGCGCTAGCGCGCGGCGACGAGGGCCGCCGCGACCATGTCGGCCGTGACCTCGGGCGAGGTCATCCACAGCGGCACGGCTCGGGCGCGGATGCCCGCGGCCTCGACGCGGGCGAGCTCTGCCGCGTCCGACGAGTCCACGAGCCAGGCGTCGAGCAGTCCGCCGGCGGAGCGCGAGCCGTAGTGCAGCGCGACGGCCGCGGCCGACGTCTCGACCCCGATGGCGGTGAGGCACGCGTCGGCCATGCCGCGCACGACGGCCCCGGCGATGATGGGGGAGACGCCCACGACGGGCGCGGCCGCATCCCGCAGCGCCTCGCGGATGCCCGGGATCGCGAGGATCGGCCCGATCGAGACGACGGGGTTGGAGGGCGCGACGAGGATGGCGTCAGCCGAGGCGATGGCGTCGAGCACGCCGGGCGCGGGGGAGGCCTCCTCCGCCCCGCGGTACTCGAACCCCAGGGCGGGGATGGCGGCGCGGTGGCGGGTCCACCACTCCTGGAAGTGCAGGGTGCCGTCGGCGGTCACGACGTGCGTCTCGACCTCGGAGTCCGTCGAGGGGATGAGCGTCGCCCCGAGCGGCCAGCGCGCCGTGATGCGCTCGGTGGCGCCGGAGAGGCCGAGGCCCTCGCGCAGGTAGTGCGTGCGGGCGAGGTGGGTGCCGAGGTCGAGGTCGCCGAGGGTGAACCACGGCCAGCCCACTCCGTAGGCGCGCAGCTCGCCGCTCACGCGCTCGCTCTCGCCCGCCCGGCCCCAGCCGCGCTCGGTGTCGTTGACGCCCGCGAGCGCGTAGGTGATCGAGTCGAGGTCGGGGGCGATGCGCACGCCGGCGTGCCACATGTCGTCGCCGACGTTGACGACCGCCGTGATCTCGTGGCCGGCCGGGCTCGCGTGCTCGCGCACCCCCAGCAGGAAACGAGCGCCGCCGACACCACCGGAGAGAACCACGATCTTCACCGGTCAACCGTAGCTGGGTAGTGTCGGAAGGGTGCAGATCGTCATATCCCTCATCTATCTGGGCATCCTCGTGTTCGCGCTCGTCGACATCATCACGAGCGACAACTGGCGCGTGCGCTTCCTGCCCAAGGTCGGCTGGGTGCTGCTCGTCGTGTTCCTGCCGCTCATCGGCTCGATCCTCTGGTTCTTCCTCGGCAAGGAGCGGTCGTGGCCGCAGATGCCCGTCGCCACGGAGCAGCCCGAGCCGCGGCGCGCACTCTCGACGGAGGAGGAGCTCGCCGCCATCGACCGCGAGATCGCGTTCCACGAGAAGCAGGCGGAGATCCGCAGGCTCGAGGAGCAGCTGAGGGCGAAGCGCGGCGAGGCGGAAAGCTGAGGGTTGCCCCGGCAAACTCCCAGCGTGACCCATTCGTTACCCGTGGCAGACTCATAGGGTGTCGAACCTCGAGATCCAGCGCGACGACGCGCCGGCCATGACGTCCGAGGCCTTCCACGCCAAGGCGCAGGCCATCCTCTCGACCATCGAGACCGTCATCGACGGCAAGCGCGAGGCCGTCGAGATGGCCCTCACGGTGCTCCTCGCCGAGGGCCACCTGCTCATCGAGGATGTTCCGGGCGTCGGCAAGACGATGCTCGCACGGGCCCTCGCCCGCACCGTCGACTGCTCGGTCTCGCGCGTGCAGTTCACGCCCGACCTGCTGCCCGCCGACATCACGGGAGTCTCCGTCTACAACCAGGGCGAGCGCGAGTTCGAGTTCAAGCCGGGCCCCATCTTCGCGAACATCGTCATCGGCGACGAGATCAACCGCGCGAGCCCCAAGACCCAGTCCGCCATGCTCGAGAGCATGGAGGAGCGCCAGGTCACCGTCGACGGCAACAGCTACTCGCTCGCGAACCCGTTCATCGTCATCGCCACCCAGAACCCCATCGAGATGGAGGGCACCTACCCGCTGCCCGAGGCGCAGCGCGACAGGTTCATGGCCCGCATCTCCATGGGCTACCCGGACCCGGGCGCCGAGCTCGAGATGCTGCGCACGCGCGCGACGTCGAGCCCGCTCGACGCCGTGCGGCCCGTCGTCGACAGCGCGCAGCTCGCCGACATGATCGGCGCGGCCCGGGCCGTCTACGCGAGCCGGGCGGTCGAGCAGTACGCGGTCGCGATCGCCAACGCGACGCGCGAGGACCGCGACCTACGCCTGGGCGCGAGCCCGCGCGCGACCCTCCAGCTCGTGCGCGCGGCGAAGGCCCGCGCGGCGCTCGACGGCCGCGAGTTCGTGCTGCCCGACGACATCGACGCCCTCGCGATCCCCGTGCTCGGCCACCGCCTCATCGCGAGCCGCCGGGCCGGCGCGGGCACGTCCGTGCTCTCGGGCGGCAGCATCGCCGACATCATCACGCGCATCGTCGCGGACACGCCCGTGCCGATCAGCGCGACGTCCTAGGCGGCACGGTGAGACCGCAGCGGGCGCGCGTCGGCCTGACGCGCCGCGGGGCGGTGTTCCTCGCCGCCGCGATCGTGGCGTGCGTCGCGGCGTACTCGTCGGGGCTGCGCGAGCTGCTGTATGTCGGCATCCTGCTCGCCGCCATGCCCCTCGGGGCGCTCGTGCTCGTGTGGCGGGCCCGCCCCAACCTCTCGGTCACGCGCACGTTCAGCCCGCACATCCTCGAGGCCGGGTCGGGGGCGACGGTCACCATGCACGTGCAGAACCGCTCGTTCCGGCGCAGCGCGAGGTCGCGCTGGCGCGACACCCTGCCGTGGCGGCCGGGCACGACCCCCGACGCCGACCTCCCGGCCCTGCAGCCGCGCGGCGCGCGCTTCAGCGGGCGCGGCAACGCGGCATCCCTGCGCTACGAGCTGCGGCCCCCGCGCCGCGGCGTCTTCGCCATCGGGCCGCTCGGCGTGGATGTCGCCGACGCCCTCGGACTCGCCTCGAGCTCGCTCACGACGGGAGCGCCCCAGCCCATCGTCGTGACCCCCGAGGTCGTCGCCCTGCCGCCGACGGGTCTGCGCGGGGCGGGCGGCGACGGCGAGGCGCGCCTCGTGCAGCGCCGCGCCGCGGGCGACGACGACGACTCGATCACGCGCGAGTACCGCTCGGGCGACGCCATGCGCCGCGTGCACTGGCGCGCGACAGCACGGCACGGCGACCTCATGGTGCGGCAGGAGGAGCAGCGCACCCTGCCCGAGGCTCGCATCGTGGTCGACACGCGCCGCGTCGGCTACCGCGATGCGGGCGGCGAGGACTTCGGGGGAGAGGGCGCCGAGAGCGAGGCGTTCGAGTGGGTCGTGAGGATGCTCGCGTCGGTGGCCACGCACCTGCGCCGGTCGGGCTTCGTCGTGACGATCACCGAGACGGGCCCGCCCCAGCTCGGCTCGCTCGACCGCAAGGGCCGCCGCGCGTGGAACGAGGAGGAGTTCCTCGTCGACCTCGCGTCGTTCGAGATGGTCTACGACCGCAGCCTCGCGCGCCCGTCCGGACGTCGGGCGGGCCCCACCATCGCGCTCCTCGGCGCCGCGGACGAGGCGACCCTCGACTGGCTCGCCGACCAGGCGGTGCCGGGGGAGCTCGCCGTGGCGTACCTCGTGCACGCCGTGACCGCCGTCGACGTCATCAACCGCTCGTTCGGGGTCACCCGCGCCCCCCTCGAGGCGGTCGAGCGCCTCACCGACGCGGGCTGGCTCGTCATCCCCGTGCGCGCGGACGACGACCACGTCGCCGCGTGGGAGGCGATCGTGTTCGAGACGGGGCGGTCCCGTGCGGGAGCGTAGGCAGGCCGAGCGCACGCCCGGCCTCGACTGGATCACGAGCGCGCTCCTGCTGGTCGCCGTCGGCGCGGCGTCGGGCGCGCTCAACAGCATCCTCACCGACGTGCAGTGGTGGCTCGTGGTCATGCTCGTCGCGATCCTCGTGCTCGGGGCCGCCGCGACGGTGCGGTCGTTCACGAAGCACCGCGCGTGGGGCAGCCTCGGCGCCGCGGGCGCCGCCGTGGGCGTCATCACGTTCCTGTTCGCGCCGGGGTCGGCCCTGCTCGGCTTCATCCCGACCCTCGACACGATCGACGCCCTGCGCTCCCTCGAGGCGGACGGCACCGCGTCGATCGCCAACCAGAGCCTCCCCGCCGACGCCGACACGGGGATCGTCTACCTCCTGTGCGTGGGCGTCGCCGCGATCTGCGTGGCGGTCGACATGCTCGCGCTGAGCCTGCGGGTGCCGTCGTTCGTGGGCATCCCGCTGCTCGTGCTGCTGCTCGTGCCGAGCCTCGTCGACCCGACCCTCGACGACGGCCTGTTCTTCGCGGCGACCGCTGCCGTCTATGTCGCGATCCTGCTCGTGCGGTCGCGCCCGGCCGGGCGCGGGGCCGCGATCGGCATCGCCGCGGCGGCCGTCGCCGCCGCACTCGTGCTCCCGGCGTTCCTGCCCCCGGTCATCCTCGCCGAGACCTCGCAGAACGGCCCGGGTGCCTCGACGGGCATCAACCCCATCCTCTCGTTGGGCGACGACCTGCGCCGCGGCGACGCCCAGCTCGCCCTCACGTACACGACGAGCGAGCAGGACGGCGTCTACCTGCGCCTCACGGCCCTCGACGACTTCTCGGGGGAGTCGTGGCGGCCCACGGCGACGAGCGTCATCCCCGGCAACGACATCGCGGCCATCGGTGCTGCGCCCGGGCTCGGCGAGGCGGTTCCGCGCACCTCCGCCACGACGGAGATCACCGTCGCGAACGTGCTGAGCCGCTGGCTGCCGGCGCCCTACGCTCCCACGAGCATCACGGGCGTGGCCGGCACGTGGTCGTGGGAGCCCGACGCGCTCGCCATCCGCACCGAGACCTCGAACGCCCGCAACCAGCAGTACGTGGTGCAGAGCCTCACGATCTCGCCCTCCGTCGACCAGCTCGTCGCCGCGGGCACGACCGTCGAGCCGGGCCTGGAGCGCTACCTCGCCATCCCCGACGACCTGCCGCCCATCGTCGCGCAGACGGCGCTCGAGGTCGTGGGCGACGCCGCGACGAACTACGACAAGGCGATAGCCCTCCAGACCTACTTCCGCAGCGCCGAGTTCACCTACTCGGAGGAGGCGCCCGTCGAGAACGGCTACGACGGCTCGGGCGCCTCGGTGCTCGCGGCGTTCCTGCAGGCGAAGTCCGGCTACTGCGTGCACTTCTCGTCCGCCATGGCGTCGATGGCGCGCACCCTGGGCATCCCCGCGCGCGTCGCCGTCGGCTTCACGCCCGGCGACCTCACCAACCTGCCCGACGGCGGGGGCATCGAGTACCGCGTGACGACGCACAACCTGCACGCGTGGCCAGAGCTGTACTTCGCGGGAATCGGCTGGGTGCGCTTCGAGCCCACGCCCGGCCGCGGGTTCACGCCGTCGTTCGCGCCGCTCGCCGTCGACGACCCCGCGACGCCCGACGTCGACGAGTCCGTGCCGACGCCCGCGGCGACGAGCTCGGCGGCGGCGCCCACGGCGCCCTCCACGGTCCCGACGGACGCGCCCGTGCCGACCTCGACGGCGGCGGTGGGCGAGGATGCCGCGTCCCGCCCCCTCTCCGTCGGGTGGATCGTCGCGGCGGCGCTCGCCGCCCTGCTCCTGGTCCCGTCGGTCGTGCGCGGCGCCCGCCGCTCGGTGCGGATCCGGCGCACGTCCCGCGGCTCGGCGGCCGCCGCGTGGGACGAGCTGCGTGACACGGCCGACGACCTCGGGCTCGCGACGAGCGTCACGCGCACGCCGCGCCAGCTCGCCCTCGACCTCGCCCCGCACGTCGGCGCCCGCGGGGCGCCCGCGCTCACGCGCCTCCGGATCGCCCTCGAGTCCGAGGCGTTCCACGAGCGCGCGGGTGCGCCGGACCCCCGCGACGTCGTCATCGTGGTCCGCTCCCTCCGCCGCGCGGCCGGACCGGTGCGCGCCGCGGTGTCCGTGCTCGCCCCGCGCTCGCTCTTCGCGGGCTGGCTGCCGGAGCCCGCGCGGGCGGAGTAGCGCGGCCGGTGCGGCGCCCGTGCGTTCGGGAGGACGCCGCGCCGCGCGGCGGCCGCGCGCGGGGCGAACCGCGGCGCGGCGTCCTCCGCAACTGCGGGGGCGCGCGGGAGCGGGAGGGGAGCGGGGCGCGGCTAGCGCGGCGCCCGCGGGCTGAACGCGAGCACGGGCCGACCCGTCACGGGGTTGACGAGCACGGTCGCCTCGACCCCGTACACCTCGCGCACGAGCTCGGGCGTGAGCGTCTGCGCCGTCTGCCCCGCCGCCACGACCCGCCCCTCGCGCAGTACGACCACGTGGTCCGCGTACGTCGCCGCGAGGCCCAGGTCGTGCAGCGCCGCGAGCACCGTGAGGCCTCGGTCGGCGAGGTCGCGCAGGAGCGTGAGCGCGTCGAGCTGCGCGGCGATGTCGAGGTGGTTGGTCGGCTCGTCGAGGAGCAGCAGCGACGGCTCCTGCGCGAGGGCGCGCGCGAGCATGACGCGCTGGCGCTCGCCGCCCGAGAGGCTCGAGAACTCCCGCGCGGCGAACGCCGCCATGCCCGTGGTCGCGAGTGCGGCATCCACGACCTCGGAGGATCCTTCGCCCCACATGCCCTCGTGGGGCAGGCGCCCGAGCGCGACGACCGAGCGCACGGTCAACGCCGTCTCGACCGCGGTGTCCTGTTCGACGAAGGCGACGAGCCGGGCGCGCTGGCGGCGGGGGAGCGCGAAGAGGTCGGCGCCGTCGAACGCCACGGTGCCGGAGTCGGGGCGGTGCACGGCGGCGAGCGCGCGCAGGAGCGTGGACTTGCCCGCGCCGTTGGGGCCCACGAGCGCGGTGAACGACCCGGCGGGCACCGTGCAGTCGACGCCGTCGACGATGACCTTCCCGCCCGCGGCTATCCGCACGCGCTCGGCGGAGAGGCCCGTCATGTCGCGCTCCTGCGGCGGCCGAGCAGGAAGGCGAAGAGCGGCGCGCCGATGATCGCCGTGACGATGCCGACCGGGAGCTCCCGCGGGTCGAAGAGGCTGCGTGCGGCAGTGTCCGCCCAGAGCAGGAAGATGGCGCCGACGAGCGCGCTGAGCGGCAGAAGAGACCGGTGCGCGGGGCCCACGAGCAGCCGCACGGCGTGCGGCAGGATGAGCCCCACGAAGCCGATCGACCCGCTCACCGACACCATCGCCCCGGTGAGCAGGGCGGTGGCCGTGAGCAGCAGCCAGCGCGTGGAGGTGACACCGACGCCGAGGGATGCGGCCGACACGTCCCCGAACGCGAAGGCGTCGAGCACCCGCCCGCCCAGCATGATCGGTATGCCCGCGACCACGAGCGCCACGACCGCGATCGCGACGGCGGGCCAGCGCGCCCCCGCGAGCGAGCCGAGCAGCCAGCCGAGGATCTCGCGGTACGAGTCGCCCGTCGCCGTCCAGAAGATCACGAGGCTCGTGACCGCGCCCGCGAGCGACGACACCGCGAGGCCCGCGAGCACCGTGCGCGTGGGGGTGATCGCGCCGAGCGAGCTCGCGAGCAGGAGCGTGACGACGAGCGCCGCCATGGCCCCGAGGAACGCCGCGACGGGCAGCAGGAGCGACACCCCGAGCAGCACGACCGCGACGGCGCCGAGCGAGGCGCCCGACGACAGGCCCAGCAGGTAGGGGTCGGCGAGCGGGTTGCGCGTGATCGCCTGCATGACGGCGCCCGAGACCGCGAGCCCCGCGCCGACCGCCGCCGCCGTGAGCACGCGCGGCAGCCGCAGCTCCCACACGATGCCGTCGCGCAGGGGCGTGAGGGGCGACGGCCCCAGCCCGAGGTGGCTCGCTATCGATCCCCACACCTCGTCGAAGCGGATGTCGGCGGGGCCGATCGTGACCGCCACGACGATCGACGCCACGAGCGCCACGCCCAGGGCGAGGCCGATCACGAGGGGCTTAGCCATCGAGCCCCTGCACCTGCTTCGCGACCGAGGCCGCCGCGTCGACGGTGCGCACGCCCGCCTCGCTCGCCGCGAACGGCAGGATGACGTACCGCTTGTTCACGACGGCCGTGAGCCCCGCCGTGGCCGGGTTGGACTCGAGCTTGTCGATCTTCGACTGCGCGGTGTTCCACGACGCGTCGATGAGCACGATGACGTCGGGGTCGGCGTCCACGACCGCCTCCCAGCTGAGCGGTGCCCAGCCGCCCGGCACGTCGGCCGCGATGTTGGTGAGGCCGGCGGTCTCCATGACGAGCTCGGGCGCGCCCGTGCCGGCGCCCGAGTACGGGGTGTCGTCGCCGGACGAGTACCAGAACGCCGTGCGTCCGTCGCCCGTGGGCGTGATCGAGGCGAGGTCCGCCCGCTGCGACTCGAGGAGCGCCGACGGGTCGACCCGGAAGATCGAGGCGACCTGCTCGATGTCGCCGAAGATGTCGTCGAACGTGAGCTTGGCCGGCACGTTGGCGCTGCGGCAGGCGGACGGCGACACGTAGGTGTTGACGCCGAGGGAGGCGAGCTCCGAGCGGGCGCCGGCGCCGTCAGCGGCGAACGCCGACTCCCAGCCCGCGTAGACGAGGTCGGGCTGCTCCTCGAGCACGGCCTCCTCGCTCGGCACGAAGTCGGAGATCGAGGTCAGCGACGATGCATCCGCCGCCCACTGCTCGGGCACGGGGCCGTCCTGGAACGCCGTGCCCACGATGCGGTCGCCGAGCCCGAGCGCGAGCAGCATCTCGGTCGAGGTCGACTTGATCGTGATCACGCGCTGCGGTGCGGCGGCGAACGTCACGCTCGTGTCGCAGTTCTGCACGGTCACGGTGTCGGGCGTCGGCGTGGGCGTGGGCGCGGCCGAGCTCGCGGCCGAGCAGCCGGCCAGGGCGAGGGTCGTGAGCAGGATGAGGGGAGCTGTGCGCAAGGGGGCCTCCGGGGCAGGGGTGACGTCGGGAAGACGACCTGCAGCCCCAACTCGTGGGCAGCGCACCACGCCATACACGGCGCACGGGTCTGTATTCGCCCAGTCTATTTACGCGGCCGTCACAAACAGAAACAATGGGGAAACGTTCTCCCTCAATGATGAGGGTCAGACACCCGGAGGTAGCACCGCATGACCGTAGTTAGAGCCGCAATCACCCAGACGACCTGGACCGGGGACAAGGAGTCGATGCTCGACAAGCACGAGCAGTTCGCCCGGGACGCCGCGGCGCAGGGCGCCCAGGTCATCTGCTTCCAAGAACTCTTCTACGGCCCCTACTTCGGCATCACCGAGGACAAGAAGTACTACCGCTACGCCGAGCCGGCCGACGGCCCCATCGTGCAGCGGTTCGCCGCGCTCGCGAAGGAGCTCGGGCTCGTCATGATCCTGCCGATCTACGAGGAGGACATCACGGGCGTGTACTACAACACGTCGGTGATCGTGGAGGCCGACGGCACGATCCTCGGCAAGTACCGCAAGCACCACATCCCGCACCTCGACCGGTTCTGGGAGAAGTTCTACTTCCGCCCCGGCAACATGGGCTACCCCGTGTTCGACACCTCGGTCGGCAAGATCGGCATGTACATCTGCTACGACCGCCACTTCCCCGAGGGATGGCGCGAGCTGGGCCTCAACGGCGCGCACATGGTGTTCAACCCCAACGCGACCAAGCCCGGCCTCTCCAACCGCCTGTGGGAGGTCGAGGGCCCGTGCGCCGCCGTGGCCAACGGCTACTTCGTGCTGCAGCCCAACCGGGTCGGCCGCGAGGACAACGAGTACGGCGAGCTCGCCGTGGACTTCTACGGCACCTCGCAGGTCATCGACCCCCGGGGCAACTTCGTGGGCGAGCGCGGATCGGGCGAGCACGAGGAGATCCTCATCCGCGACCTCGACATGGACATGGTTCAGCAGATGCGCGACGACTGGCAGTTCTACCGCGACCGCCGTCCCGAGTCCTACACGTCCATCCCGAAGCCGTAAGGACGAGCACCATGGCAACGACTCTGGTCAAGGGCGGGACGGTCGTCTCCGCCACGGGACGTACCGAGGCCGACGTGCTCATCGACGGCGAGAAGGTCGTGGCGCTCATCAGCCCCGGCACGACCCCGCTCGGCACGATCAACGCCGACACCGTGATCGACGCGACGGGCAAGTACGTCATCCCCGGCGGCATCGACGCGCACACCCACTTCGAGCTGCCGTTCGGCGGCACCGAGGCCTCCGACACGTTCGAGACGGGCACGCGCGCGGCGGCGTGGGGCGGCACGACGACTGTCGTCGACTTCGCCGTGCAGACGACGGGCACGCGCATCCAGGACGGCCTCGCCACGTGGCACGAGAAGGCCGCGGGCAACTGCGCGATCGACTACGGCTTCCACCAGATCATGGGCGGCGTCGACGACGACTCGCTCAAGGCCATGGAGGGCTTCGTCGACGAGGGCATCACGAGCTACAAGATGTTCATGGCGTACCCGGGCGTCTTCTACTCCGACGACGGCCAGATCGTGCGCGCCATGCAGAAGGCGGCGGATCTGGGTCTGCTCACGATGATGCACGCCGAGAACGGCCCCGCCATCGACGTGCTCGCCGCGCAGCTCTACGAGCAGGGCAAGACCGACCCGTACTACCACGGCATCGCCCGCGCGTGGCAGATGGAGGAGGAGGCGACGCACCGCGCGATCATGCTCGCCAACCTCACGGGAGCGCCCCTGTACGTCGTGCACGTGTCGGCCAAGCAGGCGGTCGAGCAGCTCGCGTGGGCCCGCGACAAGGGGCAGAACGTGTTCGGGGAGACGTGCCCGCAGTACCTCTACCTGTCGCTCGAAGACCAGCTGGGCGCCACGGGCGACCCCACGTGGGGCAACTTCGAGGGCGCCAAGTGGGTGTGCTCCACGCCGCTGCGCTCGAAGCACGAGCACCACCAGGAGCACATGTGGCAGGCGCTGCGCACGAACGACCTGCAGATGGTCTCGACCGACCACTGCCCGTTCTGCATGAAGGGCCAGAAGGAGCTCGGCAAGGGCGACTTCCGCAAGATCCCCAACGGCATCGGCTCGATCGAGCACCGCATGGACCTCATGTACCAGGGCGTCGTCACGGGTGAGCTCACGCTCGAGCGCTGGGTCGAGCTCACGAGCACGACCCCCGCGCGCATGTTCGGCATGTACGGCAAGAAGGGCGTCATCGCGCCCGGGGCCGACGGCGACATCGTCGTGTACGACCCGAACGGCCACACGTCGATCTCGGCGCAGACGCACCACATGAACATGGACCACTCGGCGTGGGAGGGCTACGAGATCGACGGGCACGTCGACACGGTCATCAGCCGCGGCAAGGTCGTCATCGACGGCAACCAGTACCTGGGGGCCAAGGGCGACGGCAAGTTCATCAAGCGCGGTCTCAGCCAGTACCTGATCTAGCCACTCTTCGGTGGTCGAGCGAAGCCGAGATCCCGGCTCCGCTCGATCACCGGTACCAGAAAGCAGCACCACATGGAATTCGGAGCAGTCCTCCAGACCAACCCGCCCGCGTCGCGCACCGTCCACCTCGCGAAGCTCGCCGAGCAGTACGGCTTCGAGTACGTGTGGACGTTCGACTCGCACCTGCTGTGGCAGGAGCCGTACGTCATCTACAGCGCCATCCTCGCCGAGACCAACCGCGTCATCGTCGGCCCCATGGTCACCAACCCGGCCACGCGCGACTGGACGGTCACCGCGTCGGTGTTCGCGACGCTCAACGAGATGTACGGCAACCGCACGATCATCGGCATCGGCCGCGGCGACTCGGCCGTGCGCGTCACGAACGGCAAGCCCACGACGCTCGCCGAGCTGCGCGAGTCGATCCACGTGATCCGTGAGCTCGCGAACTCCCGCTCCGTCGAGTACAACGGCGCGCAGCTGCAGTTCCCGTGGTCGAAGGGCTCTAAGACCGACGTGTGGGTCGCCGCCTACGGCCCCCTCGCCCTCAAGCTCACGGGCGAGGTGGGCGACGGGTTCATCCTGCAGCTCGCCGACCTCGACATCGCCGAGTGGATGATCAAGACCGTGCGCGACGCCGCCGAGAAGGCCGGTCGCGACCCGATGGCGGTGAAGTTCTGCGTCGCGGCACCGATGTACATCGGCGACGACTGGGAGCACATGCGCTCACAGACCCGGTGGTTCGGCGGCATGGTGGGCAACCACGTGGCCGACATCGTCTCCAAGTACGGCGAGGGCTCTACCGTGCCCAAGGCGCTCACCGACTACATCAAGTCGCGCGAGGGCTACGACTACAACTCGCACGGCAAGGCCGGCAACGACCACGTCGACTTCGTGCCCGACGAGATCGTCGACAGGTTCTGCGTGCTCGGCACGGCCGCGCAGCACATCGAGAAGCTCAAGGCGCTCAAGGAGCTGGGGGTCGACCAGTTCTCGGGCTACCTGCAGCACGACAACAAGGAGGAGACCCTCCGGGTCTACGGCGAGACCGTCATGCCGGCCCTCCGCGAGCACATCACCGCCAAGGCATGAGCAAGCGGGGCGCGGCCGTCGCGTGGGGGGCGCTCGGCGTGCTCGCGCTCGTCGCGGCGTGGGAGCTCTACAAGTTCCTCGGCCCGGCCGAGGGCTTCGTGGTCGGCGCCGTCGCGGGGGAGACGGGCTCGGGAGTCATGCTCCTGCCCCGCACCAACGACCGCGCCATGCCGCACGTGTGGGACATGGTCGCGCGCCTCTTCCAGTCCACGAGCGGCCCGACGACCCCGCCGCTCATCGTCCCCGTCGTCACCGCGGCGCTCACGACGCTCGGCATCGCCGCCGTCGGCTGGCTCATCGGCGTCGTCGTGGGGGGCATCCTCGGGCTCGCCATGCAGCGCTGGCGCGTCGCCGAGTGGGGTCTGCTGCCCTGGATCGTCGTGAGCCAGACCGTGCCGCTCATCGCCTTCGCGCCGCTCATCGCGAGCATCGGCACCCAGGTCGACCGGGCAGGGACGATCCCGTGGCCGCAGTGGCTCTCGGTCGCAATCATCGCGTCGTACCTGTCGTTCTTCCCGGTCGCCGTGGGCGTGCTGCGCGGGCTCGAGGCGCCCGACCGCATCCACCTCGACCTCATGCGCACCTACGCAGCGGGCTACTGGTCGACGCTCTTCCGGCTCCGCCTGCCCGCAGCGGTGCCGCACCTGCTCCCCGCGCTGCGCCTCGCCGCGGCCAACGCCGTCGTGGGCGCGGTCGTCGCCGAGGTGTCGATCGGCATGCGCGGCGGCATCGGCAGGATGCTCATCCAACTGGCAGGGCAGGGCTCGAGCGACCCGGCCGCGCCCTGGGGGCCGACGTTCGGCTCGATAGCCCTCGGACTCGTGGCGGCGGGGTCCGTCGCACTGATCGGCTTCGGCCTCAAGAACTACCGCAGAGGAGAGGCGACGGCATGAGCGCAGTAGAGGCGAAGGGCGTCGGCAAGACGTTCGCCACGAAGTCGGGCGACGTCGTCGCCCTCACGGGGGTCGACCTCACCGTCGAGCCCGGCGAGTTCGTCTCCCTCATCGGCCCGTCGGGCTGCGGCAAGTCGACGCTCCTGCGCCTCATCGCCGACCTCGACACGGCGACGACGGGCGAGCTCTCGATCTTCGGCAAGCCCGCGCGGCAGGCGCGCGTCGACCAGGACTACGGCATCGCGTTCCAGCAGGCCGGACTGCTGCCGTGGCGCACCGTCGCGGGGAACATGGAGCTGCCGCTCGAGCTGCACGGCGTCAAAAAGCCCGCGCGGGCCGCCCGCGTGAGGGAGCTCGCGGAGCTCGTGGGCCTCTCCGACTTCGTCGACCGCTACCCCGACCAGCTGTCGGGCGGCATGCAGCAGCGCGTCGCGATCGCGCGCGCGCTCGCCGAGCAGCCCAAGCTGCTGCTGATGGACGAGCCGTTCGGCGCCCTCGACGAGATGACGCGCGAGTACCTGCAGGGCGAGCTCACGCGCATCGCCGCGGAGACCGGCGCGGCCGTCGTCTTCGTGACGCACTCGATCCCCGAGGCGGTGTTCCTCTCCGACCGCGTCGTCGTCATGAGCCCGCGGCCCGGCCGCATCACCGACATCATCACGACGGGGCTCGGCGGTTCCCGCACGGAGGCGCTGCGCGAGTCGCCCGAGTACTTCGCCAAGGTCACGGCGGTGCGCGAGGCGCTGCACGGCACCCCCGTCGAGCGGGCGAACGAGCGATGAACGCCGCGACGAACCTCGGCGGGCGCATCGTCGCGCCCATCGCCGTGGGGCTCGCCATGCTCGGCCTGTGGTTCCTCGTCGTCGACGTGCTGCACACGGCGCCGAAGGCGCTGCCGAGCCCGGTCGCGATCGTCGGCGACCTCGTCAAGCACAACGGCATCATCCTCGAAGACATGGGCATCACAGCGACGAACGCCCTCGTGGGCCTCGCGGCGGGAACGGTCATCGCCATCGTGCTCGCGGCCCTCGCGGCGTCGGCACGCCCGATCGACGGGATGCTCGCCCCCATCGTCGCCGCGCTCGCGGTCGTGCCCATCGTCGCCATCACGCCCATCCTGAACACCATGTTCGGCGCCTCGAGCCAGTTCGGCAGGCAGTACGTCGCGGCGATCGCGGCGTTCATCCCCGTGTTCGTGAACGTGCTTCGGGGGCTGCGCCAGACGCGGCCCGTGCACCGCGACCTGCTGCGCGCGTCGGGGGCGTCGGCCGGCCAGACGTTCCGCGTGCTCACCCTGCCGACCGCCCTGCCCTACCTGCTCACGGGCCTGCGCATCGCGAGCTCGGTCGCGGTCATCGCGGCCCTCGTCGCCGAGTACTTCGGCGGGCCCGCCGACGGCATCGGCACCGCCATCGCCACGTACGCCAAGTCCGGCCGCGCCTCCCTCGCCTTCGCGTACGTCGCGGGCGGCATCGCGATCGGGCTCGTCCTCTTCCTCATCACGTCGCTGCTCGAGCGGCTCGTGTCGAGGCGAACGCCGGTCTGACCGGCACCTTGCACCCCCGCACCATCCATCACGAAAGGAACAGAATGAGACACAGCATCAGACGCGCTCTCACCGTCGCGTCCGTCGCGGCAGTGTCGGCGATCGGTCTCGCCGCCTGCTCGGCCCCCGCTGCCGACCCCGGCACGGACACGGGCGACTTCGAGCCCATCACGTCGATCAAGCTCCAGCTGCAGTGGCTGCCGCAGTCGCAGTTCGCCGGGTACTACGTGGCACTGGACAAGGGCTACTTCGAGGAGGAGGGCTTCGACAGCGTCGACATCGTCCCCTCGGGCGGCGACATCGTGCCGCAGGATGCGCTCGTCGCGGGTGATGTCGACTTCGCCGTCGCCTGGGTCCCGAAGGTGCTCGGCACCCTCGAGGCCACGGGTGCGCAGCTCACCGACATCGCGCAGGTGTTCCAGAAGTCGGGAACGCTCCAGGTGTCGTTCGCCGACAAGGGCGTGCCCACCGTCAAGGACTTCGAGGGCAAGCGCATCGGCTCGTGGGGCTTCGGCAACGAGTGGGAGATCTTCGCGGCCATGGCCGCCGAGGGCCTCGACTCCACGTCGGTGTCGATCACGACCCAGGACTTCTCGATGAACGCGCTCCTCGACGGCGACGTGGACGCCGCGCAGGCGATGACGTACAACGAGTGGGCGCAGATCCTCGAGGTCGTCAACCCGGCGACCGGCGAGCTCTACCAGCCGTCGGACTTCGACGTCGTCTCGTACGAGGACACCGAGGGCGCCATGCTGCAGGACGCCATCTGGGCCGACACCGCCCGCCTCGACGACCCGGCCTACGCCGACGCCGCCGTGCGCTTCCTGAAGGCCGTCACCAAGGGCTGGATCTACGCGCGCGACAACCCCGAGGAGGCCGCGGACATCACGTACCAGGCCGCGATCACGGCCGAGGCCGCGTTCCCCGTGGGCCCCGTGCACCAGCTGTGGCAGATGAACGAGGTCAACAAGCTCATCTGGACGGGTGGCGACTTCGGCATCGTCGACAAGGCCGCGTGGGACAAGACGGTCAAGGGCGCGCTCGCCGCGACCAACCAGGACGGTCTCAACCTCATCACCGCCGAGCCGTCGGACACGGCCTACTCGAACACCTACATCCAGAAGGCGCTCGACGAGCTCGCCGCCGAGGGCGTCGTCGTGAACGGCGACTACACGCCGATCGACGTGAAGCTCACAGTCGGCGGGCAGTAACAGGAATAAGGTGAGCGGGGTCGGCCGGAACCGGTCGGCCCCGCTCCACCCTTCGCAGGAAGAACAGATACACATGCCAGACCTCAACAGCGCGGACGGCACCCTCGCCTACGACCTCGACCGGGCCCACGTCTTCCACTCGTGGTCGGCCCAGGGCGCCCTCACCCCCTTCGTCATCGCGGGCGGGTCCGGCACGTCGGTGTGGGACTACGACGGCCGCACCTACCTCGACTTCTCGAGCCAGCTCGTCAACACGAACCTCGGCCACCAGCACCCCGCGATCATCGCCGCGATCAAGGCGCAGGCCGACCTGCTCGCGACGGTGGCCCCGGCGCACGCCAACCTCGCGCGCGGCGAGGCCGCCAAGCGCATCACGGCCAAGGCGGGCGGCCCCTTCAAGAAGGTCTTCTTCACCAACGGCGGTGCGGATGCCAACGAGAACGCCATCCGCATGGCGCGCCTCACGACCGGCCGCGACAAGATCCTCTCCACCTACCGCAGCTACCACGGCAACACGGGCGGCGCGATCGTGGCGACGGGCGACTGGCGCCGCGTGCCCAACGAGTTCTCCCGCGGCCACGCGCACTTCTTCGGGCCGTTCCTGTACCGCTCCGAGTTCTGGGCCGAGAGCCCCGAGCAGGAGTCGGAGCGCGCCCTGCGCCACCTGGAGCGCGTCATCCAGTCCGAGGGGGCGAACGGCATCGCCGCGATCCTGCTCGAGACGGTCCCCGGCACCGCGGGCGTTCTCGTGCCGCCGCCCGGCTACCTCCAGGGCGTGCGCGCGCTGTGCGACAAGTACGGCATCCTGCTCATCCTCGACGAGGTCATGTGCGGCTTCGGCCGCACGGGCGAGTGGTTCGCCTGGCAGGGCTTCGACGTCGTGCCCGACCTCGTGACCTTCGCCAAGGGCGTCAACTCGGGCTACGTGCCCGCGGGCGGCGTGCTCATCTCCGAGTCGATAGCGAACGCGTTCGAGTCGCAGGTCTTCCCCGGCGGGCTCACCTACTCGGGCCACCCGCTCGCGATGGCGTCCATCGTGGGCTCCATCGACGCCATGACCGACGAGAAGGTCGTCGAGAACGCCAAGAGCATCGGCGAGGACGTGCTCGGCCCCGGCCTGCGCGAGCTCGCCGAGAAGCACCCGCTCATCGGCGACGTGCGCGGTCTCGGCGTCTTCTGGGCGCTCGACCTGGTCGACGACCGGGAGTCGCGCCAGCCGGTCTCGGGGGGTGTCATCCTGCAGGTCAAGAAGGCCCTCATGGACCGCAACCTGCTGCCCTTCGCCGCCGACAACCGCATCCACGTCGTGCCGCCGTGCACCGTGAGCGCCGACGAGGTGGCCCAGGCCCTCGCGATCTACGACGAGGCGTTCACCGAGGTGGAGGCCGCCCTCTAGCGCGTGCGGCGGCGGGCATCGATCGGATGTCCCGCCGCCCGCTCGCGTAGAGTGGTACGTCATGCCGCACCACACCCAGACCCCGTACAGCATCCCGGTCTTCGACCTCATGCACCGCCCGGGCGAGATGCGCGAGAAGTCGCTCGACGTCTCGGAGCCCGAGGGATTCGGCAACCCCGTGATCGGCGTGCGCCAGGGCACGAACGTGCACGTCGAGGCGCGTCTGGAGTCGCTCCACGACGGCGTCCTCGTCTCCGCGGAGGTCGAGACGGTGGCCGAGGGGGAGTGCGTGCGGTGCCTCACCGACGTGCGTCTGCCGATCGAGGTCGAATTCCAAGAGCTTTTCGCGTATTCTTTCGACGAAGCTTTTGACTACACGGTTCACGACGAGCACGTCGACCTGGAGCCTGTGGTCAGGGATGCGGTGGTGTTGGCACTACCGTTCCAACCGGTCTGTCAGGAAGATTGCCTCGGCCTGTGCCCCGAATGCGGAGTGCGGCTTCTGGACAACCCGGGTCATGAGCATGAGGCTCCCGTCGATTCCCGGTGGGCTGCGCTTGCCGGGCTCGAAGGCCTGAACGACGACAACACAGAGAAGAGATAGCCATGGCAGTTCCCAAGCGCAAGATGTCGCGGGCCTCCACCCGCATGCGCCGCGCCCAGTGGAAGGCTGACGCCCCCACGCTCGTCAAGACCATCGAGAACGGCAAGACCGTCTACAGCCTCCCGCACCGCGCGAAGGTCGTCGAGGACTCGACCGGCACCCCCCTGTACCTGGAGTACAAGGGCCGCAAGGTCGCCGACGTATAGCGTCGATGTCTCGCCCTTCGGGCGACGCGTCCATCCCGTCGGACGCTGACTCCCTGACTGATGTGCTCGGGGTCGCAATCGACCCCGAGCTGCTTCAGCTTGCCCTCACGCACCGTTCGTACGCCTACGAGCACGGCGGCGTGGGGCACAACGAGCGCCTCGAGTTCCTCGGCGACTCGATCCTCGGGCAGGCCGTGACGGTCATGCTCTACCGCGACAACCCCACCCTCGACGAGGGGGAGCTCGCGAAGCGCCGGGCGAGCCTCGTCTCGTCGGTGGCCCTCTCGGAGGTCGCTCGCTCGATCGGGCTCGGCGCGCATGTGCGGCTGGGCAAGGGCGAGGAGCTCACGGGCGGGCGCGACAAGTCGTCGATCCTCGCGGACACCGTCGAGGCGATCATCGGCGCCGCCTACCTCTCCCTCGGCGGCGAGAAGGCGACCGCCCTCGTGCTGCGCCTCATCGTGCCTCTCATGGACAACCCCGAGCGCTTCGGCGCCGCGATGGACCCCAAGACGAGCCTGCAGGAGCTCGCCGCGCGCCTCGGCCGTGGCCTGCCCAGCTACCAGGTGAGCGACAGCGGCCCCGACCACTCGAAGCGCTTCCACGCGACGGTGCTGCTCGGCAAGGTCGAGATCGCGACGGGCGACGGATCGAGCAAGAAGCAGGCCGAGATGGCCGCGGCGCTCGACGCCTGGACGCAGCTGTCCCAGCCCGGCGCCTGAGCCTCCCGATGCCCGAACTGCCTGAGGTCGAGGTCGTCCGCGCGGGCCTCGAGCCCGCCGTCACGGGCGCGGCCGTCGAGGCGGTCTCCGTCTACGACGAGCGCTCGCTGCGGCGCCATCCCGGCCCCGCCGAGGACTTCGTCGACAGGCTCGTCGGCCGCAGGATGCTCGCGCCCGAACGCCGGGGCAAGTTCCTGTGGATCCCCCTCGACGGCGGCACCGAGGCCCTCGTCGTGCACCTCGGCATGAGCGGGCAGGTGCTGCTGCGCGACCGCGGGACCGACGACCTCCGCACGCGCATCCGGCTCGAGCTCGAGCATCCCGCCCACGGGCCGCTGCGCCTCAACTTCGTCGACCAGCGCATCTTCGGCTCGATGGCCATCGACTCCCTGGTGCCCACGCCCGACCACCCGCTGCAGCTCGTGCCGACCGCGGTGCGCCACATCGCGCGCGACCCCCTCGACGAGCGGTTCGACGACCGCGCGTTCCTCGCACGGCTCGCGGCCAAGAATACGACGATCAAGCGCGCGCTGCTCGACCAGACCCTCATCAGCGGCATCGGGAACATCTACGCCGACGAGTCGCTGTGGTACGCGAAGATCCACTACGACCAGCCGACGGCCACCCTGAGCCGCGCCCGGGCGACCCGGCTGCTCGCGGAGGTGCGCGCCGTGCTCGCGAAGGCCCTCGCGGAGGGCGGCACGAGCTTCGACGCGCAGTACCTCAACGTCAACGGCCAGTCGGGCTACTTCGCCCACTCGCTCAACGCCTACGGCCAGCAGGGCGAGCCGTGCCCGCGCTGCGGGCGCCCGATCGTGCGCGAGCAGTTCATGAACCGCGGGTCGCACTTCTGCCCGTGGTGCCAGCGGGTGCGCTGACCGGGCGGGCTCACAGCCCGTGGTTGAGCTCGTACGGCGCGAAGATGCTCGTGATCGGGCCGTCGGCCGGATTTGTGGCGATTCCCGCGCAGTCGGCCGCGTTCGGGAAGTCGCTGGGGATCGGGATGCAGTTGAGCCACGCCTGTGCGAACATCGTGCCGTCGCTGAGCTGGTCGGCGCGCGACGAGTCGGGGAAGCGGGCCAGCAGATCGCCCTCCTGTCCAACTGCGAGCCCGTCGGGCGTCTGTACAGCTACCCCGCTCGCGGAAGCAGTATTGGCCGAGACGAAGAGTCTCGGCCGGCCCGACCCCGGTTCGTCCTCCCACCTTCCCGACCATGCGATCGAGAACCCGTCCCACGTGTACACGGTGCCGGCGAACGCGTCGGTCGCGGCTCCACGGCGCAGCTCCTCGTACGTCGGGTCGACTCCCAGCAGCGCGGTGATCGTCTCGATGGTGGCGGGGTCCGGGGCGCTGTAGACCACTTCGAACATCACCGCCCCGTGCTGGTCGGTGATGATCGCGGAACGGCCGCCGACCACGATCGTGGTCGCCTCCGGCTCGGGGGTCGGCGTCGGCGTCGGGCTCGGCATGGTCGCGGTCGCGGTCGCGCTCGGTGCAGGTTGCGCCTGCGGGGCGGTGGCGCAGCCGGCGAGGAGTGCGATTGACACGAGGACGACGACAACGCGAGCATGCTTCATGCCTTGACTCTAACGACTTGACCGGGCGGTCAGAAGTCCGACTGCACCTGCGGTGACGTGATGGTGATGATCTGCCCGCCGACCTGTCCCGCGACACCGACGTAGACGGAGAACGTCGTGCCGTCGGGGCCCGTGAGCGTCGTGTCGGAGAGGTGCATCGAGTAGGTTCCGCCGAACGTCTGGGTGCCCGGGTTCGCGGTCGCGAGGGCGTCGGCATCCTGGCCCACCGAGATGCCGTCGGTGGTCGCGATGCGGAGGTCGCCCACGTCGGTCACGAGCACCGAGACCCGCAGCGGCGGATACCGGTCGGCACCCTCGCCGAGCGCCTGCAGCTGGAAGCCGGTCCAGTCGTAGCGCGTGTACCCGGGGGAGTCGAGGCCCGCGACCTGGTCGACGACGGGCTCCGCGCCGAACGCCTCGGTGAGGATGCCCACCGCCACGCCCGCGTCGGCGAAGTAGTCGAAGCTGCCGAGCGAGACCCCCGACGCCGTGGTCACGTCGACCCCGTCGACGGCGACGACGACGGCCGCGGCGGACTCGTCAGCCGCGGTGGCCGTGGGCGTTGGCGCCGTGGCGGGCGCCGCGCATGCGCTCAGGGCGACGAGCACCCCGAGGGCGATGACGGCGGCGCGCAGCTTCACCCCCCAAGAGTAAGCACGGGTTGCTTCTTCCACACCGCCTCGTAGACGAACGGCACGAAGCCGATCGCCTCGTTGACGTCGAGCATGGGCCGGTTCTCCTCGGCGTTGAACGTGATGACCCACGAGTGGCCCGGGTGCCGGCGCCCGAGCAGCTCGAGGTTGGCGACCTTCGCGAGCATGCCCAGCCGGTGGCCGCGGTGCTCGCGCAGCACGAGCGTGTCCTGCTGGTGCACGGCGAGGGCGGTGTCGGGTGGCACGGAGAGCTCGCTGAACGCCACGAGCGTGCCGGAGGCGATGTGCTCGACCACCGACGTGAGCATCGCCGTGCCCGTCTTGGCGCGCAGGGCGTCGAGGGCGCGCACACGGTCGGCGTCCCACGTCTCCGGGGCGACCTCGAGGTCGGCCGAGGGCGCGTCGGTGGCCATGCGCTCGTGCAGCCGGGCGATGTCGTCGAGCCGCTCCTCGGGCATCGCGCCCTCCCACGCCAGCACGCGGTAGCCGGGGCTCTCGACCGGGGCGAGGGCGGCGTCGAACGGGAGCGCGAGACGGCTGCCGCGCACGACCTGGCCGAGGGCGTAGCCGTGGTGCAGCGCGAAGCGCACGGCCGCGGCGCCGGCCGGCACGGAGCCGTGGCCCGTGGGCGAGTCGAGCTGCGGGCCGGGCTCGGGCAGGATCATCCCGTCGCCCTGCATGACCGTGCGCCCCGCCTCGCGGGCCACGGCCTCGGCGGCCTCGAGCAGGGCGGTGCCGATTCCGCGGCGCCGGTGCTCCGCGAGCACCTGCACCCCGAGGTACGCGGAGACGGCCCCCTCCTCGCCGAGGTCGACGGTCGCGCGGCCGACGATGCGCCCGTCGACGCGCGCCACGAGCAGCACCTGGGGCGAGTAGGCGTCCTGCCAGTGCGGCAGCAGGTCTTGCGCGGTGGGCGACATCTCGGCGAGGCCGGAGGTCTCCGCCTCGATGGCGTTGCGCACGACGACCATCTCCACGAAGTCGGCGCCGCCCGGGGCGTCGAGCGACTCGGGGATGGGCATCCTCTCGACGACGAGGCTCACCGCAGGTCCTTGCGCCACGCGCTCTCGTTGGCGATGGCGACGAAGCCCACGGCCTCGTTGACGTCGAGCATGTGCCGGTTCTCCTCGGCGTTGAAGGTCATGACCGAGGGATGCCCGGGCCGCTTCTGCGCGAGGTGCTGCAGGTTGCCCACCTTGAGCAGCATGCCGAGCTTGTGGCCGCGGTGCTCGCGCATGACGATCGTCGCGTACTGGTCGACGGCGCGGTGCAGCTGCGGCGGCACGGAGAGCACCGTGTAGCCCACGAGCCGGCCCGTCGGCACGTGCTCGACCGCCGCGGTGTGGCGCACGCGCGGGCTCTCGCGGGCCGCGCGCTCGTCGGACTCGATGACGCGCTCGACCGTCCACACGTCCTCGGGCTCCTCGAGACCGGCGCTGGGCGCGTCGGTGCTCATGCGCGTGCCGAGCTCCGCGATGTCGGCGCGCCACTGCTCGGGCGTCGCCCCGTGCCACATGTGGAGCCGGTAGTCGGGCCCGGAGCGCTCCTGCGCGGCGGCGACGAGGCCGTCGATGCCCGCGACCGGCAGGGGCAGGCGGCTGAGCCGCTCGACCTGCTCGAACGTGTAGCCGCGCTGCTGCAGGAAGAGCACGCCGGGGTCGCCCGCGACGACGGACCCGAAGCCCGTGGGGGAGGGGAGGCGCTCGCCGGGGCCTTCGGCGATGGGAGCGTACAGCACGACCTTCGCCTTGCCCTCGTCGCGCGCCATGCCCTCGAGGGCGTCGGCGAGGGCCGTGCCGATGCCGCGCCGCCGGAACTGCGGCAGCACGTTGATCGCGAGCCACGACGTGTCCGAGTCGTCGCCCACGGTCGTCTCGTGCTTGCCGAGCGCGACGATCTCGCCGTCTACCCGGGCGACGAGCAGGCGCGCCGGCTCGTGCGGGTTGTGCATGATCGCGAGCTCCTCGTCGGGCTCGTACGCGAGGTCGGGGGTGCCGTAGCCGAGGGCCTCGACCTCGTTGCCCACCGCGATGGCGCGCACGAAGTCGGGGGTGGGCTCGTCGGGGATGGCGAGTTCGTCGATGGTGAAGGTCATGGTCGGCCGCCTCCTGAGCAGCCGATCAGACTACAACGGAGCCGGCGGCTGTCAACCGATCGAGACGGAACCGTTAGGTGCGGCCGTCGGGTACCGTAGAGCGATCATCCACTCCACCAGAGGACCTGCGCTGTGTATCTGAAGAGCCTGACCCTGAAGGGGTTCAAGTCCTTCGCGCAGCCGACCACCTTCGCCTTCGAGCAGGGCGTCACGTGCGTCGTCGGGCCCAACGGCTCGGGCAAGTCGAACGTCGTCGACGCCCTCGCGTGGGTCATGGGCGAGCAGGGTGCCAAGACGCTCCGCGGCGGCAAGATGGAGGACGTCATCTTCGCCGGCACCGCGACGAAGGGGCCGCTCGGGCGTGCGGAGGTCATCCTCACGATCGACAACGCCGACGGCGCGCTGCCCATCGAGTATTCCGAGGTCACGATCTCGCGCACGCTGTTCCGCAACGGCGGCAGCGAGTACGCCATCAACGGCGACCAGTGCCGCCTGCTCGACGTGCAGGAGCTGCTGAGCGACTCCGGCCTCGGCCGCGAGATGCACGTCATCGTCGGCCAGGGCCAGCTCGACGCCGTGCTGCACGCGAGCGCCGAGGACCGCCGCGGGTTCATCGAGGAGGCCGCGGGCATCCTCAAGCACCGCCGCCGCAAGGAGAAGACCCTCCGCAAGCTCGACGCCATGCAGGCCAACCTCACGCGCCTCTCCGACCTCGCGGGCGAGATCCGCCGCCAGCTCAAGCCGCTCGGCCAGCAGGCGGAGATCGCCAAGGAGGCCGCCTCGATCGCCTCGATAGTGCGGGATGCGCGTGCGCGCCTGCTCGCCGACGAGGTCGTCGAGCTGCGCTCCTCGATCACCGACCTCAGCCGCGGCGAGTCGGAGCGCAAGACCGAGCGCATCGTGCTGCAGGAGCAGCTCGACCAGAACAAGCTGCGCGAGGGCCGTCTCGAGCAGGCCCAGGTGGGCGACGCCGTCGACATCGCACGCCGCACGGCCTTCGGCCTCGAGTCGGCGCAGGAGCGCCTGCGCAACCTCTACACGCTCGCCAACCAGCGCCTCGCGCTGCTCGGCCAGCAGGGCGAGGGCCAGGCCGTCGGCTCCACGATCAGCCAGGCGTCGGTGCAGGAGGCGCGCGACGAGGCCGACCGCCTCGCCGCCGGGGTCGCCGACGCCGAGGCCGAGGTGGGCCGCGCGGCGGCCGCGACCGCGACCGCGAAGGCCTCCCTCGACTCGCTCGACGAGGAGATCGCCGCGCAGAGCGCCCTGGTCTCGCGCCACGAGCTCGAGCTCGCAGGGCTCGCCTCGCGCGTCGACGTGGCCCAGTCGAAGCTCGCCGCAGCGCGCGGTGAGCAGCTGCGCCAGCAGAACGCGCTCGAGCAGGCCGAGCAGCGCCGGGATGCCACGCGCACCGACTTCGTCTCGCTCGAGGCCGAGGCGGCGACGAGCGAGGAGGGCGACGGCTCCCTCGACGCCGCGTACGAGGCGTCCGAGGCCGTCGTCGCGGGCCTCCAGGCCGAGATCGAGGCGCTGCGGGACGACCTGCACGCCGCCGAGCGCGAGCGCGACGCCCTCGCCGCGCGCAACTCCGCGCTCTCGCTCGCCGTCGACCAGAAGGACGGCTCGAGCGCCCTCGTCGGGGCCAAGCTCGCGGGCATCCGCGGCCTCGTCGCCGAGCACGTGAAGATCGAGAGGGGCTACGAGGCGGCGATCGCCGCGGCGCTCGGCTCGCTCGCGGACGCCGTGCTCGCCGACTCGGCCGACTCCGCGTTCGACGCCCTCGCCGAGTCGGCGGCCAAGGACTTCGGCCGCGTCGAGGTCGTCGTCGCCGACGGCCCCGCGCCCGCCGCCAAGGCGCTCGACGGCGTACGCGCCGCGTCCGACGTCGTGACGGCGCCGAGCGGCGTGCTCGGCCTGCTCGCGGGCGTCTACATCGCCGACGACCTCCCCGCGGCCCGCGCCGCGTACCGCTCGATCGGCGACGCGACGTTCGTGACGCGCCAGGGCGACGTGCTCACGGCCCACGTGCTGCGCGGCGGCTCGGGCGCCAAGCGCTCGCGCGTCGAGCTCGTCGCCGAGCGCGACGCCGCGGCCGCGAACCTCGAGACCGTCACGACCCAGATCGAGCGCACCAAGTTCGCCCTCGCCGAGAAGCGCGGCGCCCTCGAGACGGCGAAGCAGGATGCGGCCGCCGCCCTCGCCGCGCTGCGCGAGTACGATGCCGCGCTCGCCGCCCAGTCGGAGCAGCTCTCGCGCTTCCGCATCCAGCTCGAGGCCGCCCAGGCGGAGTGGGAGCGGCTCTCGGCCGCCGTCGAGGTCTCCGCCGAGAACGTGCGCGAGGCCGAGACCGTGGTCGAGAGGGCCAAGGCCGACCGCGCGGCGTTCGAGTCGGCGCCCAAGCCCATGCTCGACGCCTCAGCGCGCGACGGGGTGCTCGCGGAGGTCGAGACGGCGCGCGCCGCCGAGCTCGAGCTGCGCATCCAGCTCGAGACGATCCGCGAGCGCGTGCGTGCCGAGCGCGCCCGCGCCGACTCCCTCGCCCAGCAGCTCATCGCCGAGCGCGAGGCCGCGGAGGAGCAGGCGAGGCTCACGGTCATCCGCAACCGCCAGGTCGCCGCGGCGAACGCCGTCATCGCGGCGCTGCCGGCCGTGCTCGACTCGGTGGACAGGTCGGTGTCCGAGGCGCGCGTGCGCCTGGCCGCGCGCGAGCAGGAGCGCAGCGCCCAGAACGAGGAGCTCGCGACCCTTCGCCGCGAGGAGGTCTCGCTGCGCGAGCGCCTCTTCGCCATCAGCGAGAACGTGCACGGCCTCGAGATGCAGATCTACGAGAAGAAGCTGCACCTCTCCACGCTCCTCGAGCGCGCGGGGGAGGAGCTCGGCCTCGTGGAGGACGTGCTCGTGGCGGAGTACGGGCCCGAGGTGCCGGTACCGGTCCCCGCCGTCGACGAGGTGGAGCAGGAGCCGGTGCCGTACTCCCGCATCGAGCAGCAGGCCCGCCTCGCCGCCGCGGAGCGCAAGCTCGCCCAGCTCGGCCGCGTCAACCCGCTCGCCCTCGAGGAGTTCGAGGCGCTCGAGCAGCGCCACAAGTTCCTCACGGAGCAGCTCACCGATCTCACGAACACGCGCAAAGACCTCCTCACGATCATCGAGGAGATCGACGAGAAGATGCAGGACATCTTCGCGAGCGCCTTCGAGGACACGAAGGCGGCCTTCAACCAGGTCTTCCCGATCCTGTTCCCGGGCGGCACCGGAAGCATCCACCTCACGGATCCCGAGAACATGCTCACGACGGGCATCGAGGTCACGGTCAAGCCCGCGGGCAAGAAGATCGAGCGCCTCTCGCTCCTGAGCGGCGGCGAGCGGTCCCTCGCGGCCGTGGCCCTCCTCATCGCGATCTTCAAGGCGCGCCCCAGCCCGTTCTACATCATGGACGAGGTCGAGGCGGCGCTCGACGACGCCAACCTCGGCCGCCTCCTCACGATCTTCCAAGACCTGCGCGAGACGAGCCAGCTCATCGTCATCACGCACCAGAAGCGCACCATGGAGATCGCCGACGCCCTGTACGGCGTGAGCATGCGCGCCGACGGCATCAGCGCCGTCGTGGGCCAGCGCGTCAACACCGAGAGGGCGAGCTAGCCAATCTCGTCGTGGTGCTGGCCCGCCGCCGACGCCCGACGCCGTAGCCTTGAGCCATGGCTGGCTGGTCCCTCTCCAACGCCCTCAAGGGCATGTTCTCGCGCGCGACGATCGACGAGACGACGTGGGACGACCTCGAGGACGCCCTGCTCTCCGCCGATTTCGGCCCCGACATCACCGAGTCGGTCATCGAGCAGCTGCGCGCCGACGTCGCTCGGTTCCGCACCACCGACCCCGCCGACCTGCGCAGGATGCTCCGCGAGAACCTCGAGGAGCGCCTCGCCCGCCTCGACCCCACCCTGAAGCTCACCGCCCGCCCGGCCGTCGTGCTCGTGGTCGGCGTCAACGGCGTCGGGAAGACGACGACCATCGGCAAGTTCGCCAAGTTCCTCACGGGCTACGGGCGCACGGTCGTGGTGGGGGCCGCCGACACGTTCCGCGCCGCCGCCGTCGAGCAGCTCGCGACCTGGGCCGAGCGCGGGGGAGCCGCGATCGTGCGGCCGCAGCAGCAGGGGCAGGACCCCGCGTCCGTCGCGTTCCAGACCGTCGAGCGGGCCCAGCGCGAGGGCATCGACATCGCCCTCATCGACACGGCGGGCCGGCTGCAGACCAAGAGCGGCCTCATGGACGAGCTGGGCAAGATCCGCAGGGTCGTCGAGAAGCAGACCGAGATCGCCGAGGTGCTCCTCGTGCTCGACGCGACGACGGGCCAGAACGGGCTCTCGCAGGCGGAGGCCTTCATCGAGCACGCGGGCGTCACGGGCCTCGTGATCACGAAGCTCGACGGCTCGGCCAAGGGCGGGTTCGTGCTCGCGGTGCAGGAGCGCACGGGCATCCCCATCAAGCTCGTCGGCCAGGGCGAGGGCATCAACGACCTCACGGGCTTCACCCCGCACGTCTTCGTGCAGGGTCTCGTCGGCTAGAGCGCGAGCAGGGCGAGCGCGAACGCGGCTATCGCGGAGAGCGTGCGCACGGTGTTGAAGCGCACCCAGCGCGGCTCGAACGCCGCGCGGTCGCCCTCGCGGTCGAGGGCCTCGTTGAGGGGAACGTTGACCCCGCCCGTCACGACGACGACCCCGACCAGATAGACGACCGCCGCGGCGATGAGCAGCCATGGCGAGGCCGCGCCCGTGATGAAGGCCAGAACGGCGGCGACGACGGGTGCGATGAGCGCGCCGACGAACACGAGCCCGAACGGGAAGTTCAGGATGGCGCGGTTGACAGCTGTCATCGTCGCGACGAAGGCCACGTCGTCCGTGCGCCGGAGGCCCGGCATGACGGCGACCGTGAAGGCGAAGAACAGCCCGGCGGAGAGGCCGAGGAGCAGCACGGCGACGAGCGCGGGGATCTCCGTGGCAGACAGGGCGAGCACCATGTCGCTACGGTATCGACATGACCTTGCAGCCCGCCAGCAAGCGACCGACGCGCGGCGTGATCGCCCTCATCCTCGCGCTCGTCTCGGACGTCATGCTGTGGGTGTCGTTCAGCAACGGCATCTCGGCGGCGCTCGACGGCTCGGGCTCGGGTGCCGGCGCCTGGCCGATCGTCTTCCTGGTGTTCTTCGGGCTCCTGCTCGTCGCGGGTGCGGCAGCCATCCTGCACCTGCTCAAGCGCGAGTCTGTCGTGATCAACATCATCACCGTCGCGCTGTCCGCCGTGCCGGTGGTGCTCATCGTGAAGGCCTGGATCGGGGCCTAGTTCGCGTCGCGGTGCGCCTCGCGGTAGCCGAGGTAGCGCTGCGCGTTCTCGCGGATGCCCGCGCGCTCCTCGTCCGTGAGCTCGCGCCGCACCTTCGCGGGCACGCCGGCCACGAGCGATCCGGGCGGCACGACCGTGCCCTCGAGCACGACGGCGCCGGCCGCGACGAGCGATCCCTCGCCGATCACCGCGGTGTTGAGCACCGTCGCGTTCATGCCCACGAGCACTCCGTCCTCGAGGGTGCAGCCGTGCAGCACCGCGGCGTGGCCGATGCTCACGTTCGCCCCGATGGTCGTGGGCTTGCCGGCATCGCAGTGCACGACGACGTTGTCCTGGATGTTGGAGCCCGCGCCGAGCGTGATGGCGTCGACATCCGCCCGCAGCACGGCGCCGTAGAACACGCTCGCGCCCTCGGCGAGCGTCACGGCGCCGACGAGGGTGGCGTTGGGGGCGACCCACGCGGTGTCGTGGATGGACGGGGTGCTGCCCGCGATCGGGACGATGAGTGCCATGCGCCTACGCTAGCGAAGGCAGCCGCGCCGCGACCTCCCGCAGCACGCGCTCGTCTCCCGCGTACACGCCCTGCTCGCGCGGCCAGTGGGCGATGACGTCGGTGAAGCCGAGCGCCGCGGCCCTGGCCACGGCATCCTCGAACGCCGCGGCGCTCGAGAGCGAGTACGTGCCGCCCGAGTCGATCGACAGGTGCCGGTCGAGGCTCAGGGGGTCGCGTCCTGCGGCGTCGGCCGCCTCGTCGAGCCGCTTCGCGAGCGCGCCCACCGCAGCCCACCACTCGTCTCCCGTGACGCCCTCCGGACCCGTCGTCACCCACGCCTCGGCGTGGCGTGCGACGACCCCCAGGCCCTTGGGCCCGTTCGCGGCGATCACGAACGGCACGCGCGGGTGCTGCGCGGGGGTGCCGACCATGCGCGCCCCGACGGACGTGAACCACTCGCCCTCGCGGCTGATGCCGCCCGTCGCATCCTGCTCGAACCGCAGCAGCTCGTCGAGGTGGTCGACGAACTCGGCGAAGCGCGCGTGGCGCTCGCCGGGGGTGAGCTCGGGCTGGCCGAGCACGAAGGCGTCGAACCCCGTGCCGCCCGAGCCGATGCCGAGCAGCACGCGGCCGCCCGAGACGTCGTCGAGGGTCGCGACATCCTTCGCGAAGGGCACCGGGTGCCGGAAGTTGGGCGACGACACGAACGTGCCGAGGCCGATCGTGGAGGTGACTCCCGCGGCCGCCACGAGCGTCGGGATCGTCGCGCCCCACGGCTCGTCGGCGAGGGTGCGCCACGACAGGTGGTCGTAGGTCCATGCGTGGTCGAAGCCGAGCGACTCGGCCTCCGCCCAGCGGTGCCGCGCGATGTTCCAGGGCTCTTGGGGCAGGATGACGATTCCGAAGCGCATACCTGCCATTAAACTGGCCTGACCATGGCACTCTTCGGAAACCTCACCGACCGTCTCGCGGATACCTTCAAGAACCTGCGCGGCAAGGGCAAGCTGAGCCCCGCAGACGTCGACGGCACGGTGCGCGAGATCCGCCGCGCGCTCCTCGACGCCGACGTCGCCCTCGAGGTCGTCAAGGAGTTCACGGGCCGCGTGCGCGAGCGCGCGCTCGGCGACGAGGTGTCCAAGGCCCTCAACCCCGCGCAGCAGGTCGTGCAGATCGTCAACGACGAGCTCATCACGATCCTCGGCGGCGAGGCACGGCGCATCCAGTTCGCCAAGAACCCGCCCACGGTCATCATGCTCGCGGGCCTCCAGGGCGCCGGCAAGACGACCCTCGCGGGCAAGCTCTCCAAGTGGCTCAAGGAGGAGGGGCACACGCCCATGCTCGTGGCCGCCGACCTCCAGCGCCCCAACGCCGTCACGCAGCTGCAGGTCGTGGGCGAGCAGGCCGGCGTCGCCGTCTACGCGCCCGAGCCCGGCAACGGCAAGGGCGACCCCGTCAAGGTCGCCAAGGATGCCGTCAAGGAGGCCACGCGCAAGCAGTACGACGTCGTGATCGTCGACACCGCGGGCCGCCTCGGCGTCGACGCGGAGCTCATGAAGCAGGCCGCGAACATCCGCAAGGCCGTCGACCCCGACGAGGTGCTCTTCGTCATCGACGCCATGATCGGCCAGGACGCCGTGCAGACGGCGCGCGCCTTCCAGGAGGGCGTGGACTTCACGGGCGTCGTGCTCTCCAAGCTCGACGGCGACGCGCGCGGCGGTGCCGCGCTCTCCGTCGCGTCGGTCACGGGCCGGCCCATCATGTTCGCGTCGACGGGGGAGGGGCTGGGCGACTTCGAGCCGTTCCATCCCGACCGCATGGCGAGCCGCATCCTCGACCTCGGCGACATCCTCACCCTCATCGAGCAGGCCCAGAAGAACTTCGACGAGGAGGAGGCGAAGAAGGTCGCGGAGAAGTTCGCGACCGACACGTTCACCCTCGAGGACTTCCTCGGGCAGATGCAGCAGCTCAAGAACATGGGCTCCATCAAGAACATGCTCGGCATGCTCCCCGGCGCGAAGGGCATGCGCCAGCAGCTCGACAACTTCGACGAGTCGGAGATCACGCGCACCGAGGCGATCATCCAGTCGATGACGCTGCAGGAGCGCCGCCAGCCCAAGCTCCTCAACGGGTCGCGCCGCGTGCGCATCGCGCGCGGGTCCGGCACGACCGTCACCGACGTCAACGCCCTCGTGAACCGGTTCGAGCAGGCCGCGAAGATGATGAAGACCGTGGCGCGCGGCGGCGTGCCGCAGGTGCCCGGCATGGGCCCCATCCCCGGCCAGAAGTTCGGCGGCGCCAAGAAGCAGCAGCCCAAGAAGGGCTCGCGCTCGGGCAACCCCGCCAAGCGCGCGGCGGAGAACGCGGCGCTCGCCGCGGGCAACTCGCTCAAGCCCGCCGCCGCGGCGGGCTCGGGCTTCGGCCTCGGCACGAAGGCGGGCGGCCCCTCCGAGGAAGAGCTGGCCTCGCTGCAGAAGTTCCTCGGCCGGTAGGCGCGGCGGGTCGTCGGCCTGGCAGGTCCGCTCCGCTGCTGGCCCGCTCCCGTCCCGCCGCTCCCGCTCGTCCCCGTGCCCGCCGGTCCCGTGAAACGTTCCAGCGGGGACTTTTGGCTCGTCAGGTAGCGCATCTCGCCACAACTCCCCGCTGGAACGTTTCACGGGGAGGGCCGGGGGATCCCGCCGCTCCCCGCGCGACGAGCGGAGGCCCGCGGCAGGGGTAGCGTGAAGCAATGAGTTCACGCCGTATCCGCCTGGGAGTCCAGGTCCAGCCCCAGCACGCCCCCTACCCGAAGATCCGCGACACTGTTCGCGAGCTCGAGGATCTGGGCGTCGACATCCTCTTCAACTGGGATCACTTCTTCCCGCTGAGCGGCGAGCCCGACGGCCTGCACTTCGAGGCGTGGACCGAGCTCGCCTCGTGGGCCGAGCTCACGAGCCGCGTCGAGTTCGGCACGCTCGTCAACTGCAACTCGTACCGAAACCCCGACCTGCAGGCCGACATGGCCCGCACCCTCGACCACATCAGCGCCCACTCCGGCGGCGCCGGCCGATTCATCTTCGGCACGGGCTCGGGATGGTTCGAGCGCGACTACGACGAGTACGGCTACGAGTTCGGCACCGCCGGCCAGCGGCTCGACGCGCTCGCCGAGGCGCTGCCGCGCATCGAGGCGCGCTGGGCGAAGCTCAACCCCGCGCCGACGCGCAAGATCCCCGTGCTCATCGGCGGCGGCGGCGAGAAGAAGACCCTGCGCATCGTCGCCCAGCACGCCGACATCTGGCACAGCTTCACCGCTCCGGACGACCTGCCGCGCAAGCTCGGCATCCTCCGCGAGCACGGCGAGGCGGTGGGGCGCGACGTCTCCGAGATCGAGATCTCCAACGAGCTGCGCAGCCACGACGAGGCCGGCGCCGACGCCCTGCTCGAGCACGGCGTCACCCTGTTCACCCTCGGCATCTCGGGCCCGGAGTACGACCTCGCGCCCGTGAAGCGCTGGCTGGCCTGGCGCGACAAGCAGAACTAGCCATTCTTTCGGCGGCTTTCGGCCATCGTGCTCGCGCGGCGCCACGATGGTCGGGGGCCGCCGCTAGCGTGGCCACGTGAACCAACTGCGCCCCACCCCGCTCGTCTTCGTCGCCATCGGTGTCACGATCCTGGCGTGGGCGAGCGCGTTCATCGTCATCCGCGGCACGGGCCCCTACTTCTCGGGCGGCGCGCTCGCCCTCGGCCGCCTCATCGTCGGCACGCTGCTGCTCGGCATCGTCGTGCTGCTCGGCCGCACATGGGTCGCCCCGAACCGCCGCGAGTGGCTGCAGATCGTCGGCTTCGGCGTGCTGTGGTTCGGCGCCTACAACGTCGCGCTCAACACCGCCGAGCAGTCCCTCGACGCGGGCACGACCGCCATGATCGTCAACATCGGGCCCATCCTCATCGCCCTCGGCGCTGGCGTCTTCCTGCGCGAGGGCATCCCCAAGTGGCTCGCGATCGGCGCGGGCGTGGCCTTCCTCGGCGTCGTGCTCATCGGGCTCGGCACGGGCGCGTCCGAACTGGGCGACGGCGTGGGCGTCGCCCTCGCGCTCGTGGCCGCGGTCACCTACGCCGCGGGCGTGCTGCTGCAGAAGCCCGCGCTCAAGAGGCTCCCCAACGCCCAGGTCACGTGGCTCGGCTGCGCCATCGGCCTGGTCGTCACCCTGCCCTTCGCGGGCGACCTCGTGCGCGATGTGCAGGATGCGCCGCTGCCCGGCATCCTCGGAGTGCTCTACCTCGGCGCCATCCCCACCGCCCTCGCGTTCAGCACGTGGGCCTACGCGCTCTCGCGCATGCCCGCCGGACAGCTCGGCGTCTCGACCTACATCGTGCCGCCGCTCGCGATCGTGATGGGCCTCCTCGTCTTCGGCGAGGTGCCCCACGTGCTCGCGATCGCGGGCGGCGTCATCTGCCTCGTCGGGGTCGCGCTCTCGCGCCGGCGCCCGCGGATTCCCGAAGTCTCCAAAACTCTGGCAGAATAGCCAGTCGAGTCTCTCGCGGCCCGACCCTCTAATCAGGCCCGAGTACTCCACCAGAGCTTTCGTGCCGAGTGTGCCCCCACGCTCACGGCCAGCGGTTCGCCACCAACACATACATTCAGGAGAATTGTGGCTGTCAAGATTCGTCTCAAGCGCATGGGCAAGATCCGTGCACCGTACTACCGCATCGTCGTCGCCGACTCGCGCTCCAAGCGCGACGGCCGCGCCATCGAGGAGATCGGCAAGTACCACCCGACCGAGGAGCCCTCGTTCATCGAGGTCAACTCCGAGCGCGCGCAGTACTGGCTCGGCGTCGGCGCCCAGCCGAGCCCGCAGGTCGAGGCCATCCTCAAGCTCACGGGCGACTGGGGCATCTTCAAGGGCGACAAGAACGCCAAGAGCACGGTGAAGACCAAGGAGGCCAAGGAGACGTTCCAGGCCGACGAGAAGAAGAAGCCGGTCCTCAAGCCCAAGACCGAGAAGCCCGTCGCCAAGGTCGAGGAGACCCCCGCCGAGGAGGCTCCCGCCGAGGACGTGGTGAGCGACGGCGAGGCCGCTGAGGCTCCCGCAGCCGACGAGGCCGCCGCCGAGGCGACGCCCGCCGGCGACGAGGCTCCCGCAGCGACCGACGAGGCCTAGCCTTGCTCGCTCCCGCTCTCGAGCACCTGGTCAAGGGGATCGTCGATCACCCCGACCAGGTTCAGGTAGTCGCGAAGAACTCCCAGCGTGGTGAGGTCCTCGAGGTGCGCGTGCACCCCGACGACCTCGGCCGGGTCATCGGTCGCGCAGGTCGCACCGCGAAGGCGCTCCGCACCCTGGTCTCGGCTCTCGCCGACGGCCGCAAGGTGCGCGTCGACGTCGTCGACACCGACTACTAGACGGTGGCAGCGAAGAATTCCCCCCAGCCGTCCCACACGCAGCTGCGTGTGGGGCGGCTGGTGAAGGCGCACGGCCTCAAGGGGGCCATCAAGCTCGAGCTCTACACCGACATCCCCGAGAAGCGCTTCGTGCCCGGAGCTGTGTTCTCGCTCCAGGTGCCCACGAGCTCGGCGTGGCACGGCAAGAAGCTCGAGCTCTCCGAGCTCAAGTGGTTCAACGCCCAGCCGGTCGCGTTCTTCAAGGACGTCTCCGACCGCAGCGCCGCCGAGAGCCTCATCAAGGCCATCCTCTGGATCGACGAGGATGCCGCGGCCGAGGTCGAGGACGACGCCTGGTTCGACCACCAGCTCGTCGGCCTCAGGGTGCTCCGCGACGGAGCCTCCGTCGGCACCGTGACCCAGATCGACCACTTCCCGGCCCAGGACCTCCTCACCGTCGCCACGGACAACGGCGACGTGCTCGTGCCGTTCGTGAAGGCCATCGTGGCCTCCGTCGACATCGAGGCCGGAACCCTCACGGTCACCCCGCCCCTCGGCCTCTTCGAGGAGCTCGCGGACGACGACGCGGAGCCCGCCGGCTCCTGATCCGCGGCTCGGGCGTCCCGGGTCCGTCCCTCTCCCCGCGTCGCTCCCCGCAGTTACGGAGGACGCCACGCCGTCGGGCCGGTACCGTGCGGCCCGCACTCGGCGTGCCGTCCTCCGCAACTACCGCGCGAGTCCCGCACGCACGTGTCGTGGGCTCCAGAGGTGCTCGCCGCGCTCGACCATCCCGCGGATGGCGAGCTCCACGCGCTGCCACTCGTCGACGATGTGCGGGTAGGCGACCCGGATCACGATGTAGCCGAGGCGGGTGAGCGCGAGATCCCGTGAGCGGTCCGCGAGGAAGGCGTTCGGCCCCTCATGCCATTCGCGCCCGTCGGCCTCGATCACGAGGCGGTCGCCGAGCACGAGGTCGACGTACCCGACGGCGGGGATGTGCACCTGCGACCGGATCCGCACGCCCAGCGGTGTCAGCCGCACTCGGCAGTACGTCTCGAGGCCCGATTCCGCGTGGCGGTCGACCTCGTCGAGCACGCTCGCGAAGCCCGGCGGCAAGGTCGCCAGCACCCGCCGGAGCGAGGCCGTCGTCAGGGCACCGGTGTGGAGGGCCGAGTCGATCGCGGTGAGCGCGTCCTCGCGGATCTGGCAGAGGAGCAGGTCGCGGATGATCGAGGGCACGGGCTCGACGACCGATGCGCGGGCCGACCACGGCACCGACTGCCAGTGCACGACGAGGTGTGCGCGGTCCCCGTGCACGCGTCCCGCGTGGCGCGGCACGGACACATGGGTCCGCCCGTCGGCCTCGGGCACCCACAGTCCACGGTGCCTCGCCGCGCTCAGGCACGCGATCCGGCCGCCGAACTCGACCGCTCGGAGGACGTCGGCGGAGACATCCTCGTTCGCCAGCCAGCCCTTGCGCACGCGGATGACGCGTCCGCTCGAGAGTGCGGAACGAAGATCGGCGGCGGTGAACCCCGCGGCAAGCAGGGTCCCGACCCTAGCCGCACCGCCGAACCGGACGAGCGTGCTCTGCAGCGTCATGGCGCACAGCCTGGCGGCGCGCCCGCCGCTGCAGCCCTCGCGCGGTCTCACGGTGGGATCCCGGCCCGTCTCGCGAGTTGTGGAGGACGCCCCGGATCCGTGTCCCCGCGGCCGGCCGGCCCCCGACGCGGCGTGTCGTCCTCCGCAACGCCGCGCGCCTACGCTGGACGGGTGCGCATCGACATCGTCACGATCTTCCCCGAGTTCTTCGGCGTGCTCGACGTCTCGCTGCTCGGCAAGGCCCGCCAGTCGGGGATCATCGACGTGGGCGTGCACGACCTACGCGACTTCACGCACGACCGCCACCGCACGGTCGACGACACGCCCTACGGCGGCGGCGCGGGCATGGTCATGCGCCCCGAGCCCTGGGGAGAGGCGCTCGACAGCCTGCTCACGCCCGACTCGCTCATGGTCTTCCCGACGCCCGCGGGGGAGCGCTTCACGCAGGCCACGGCGCGCGAGCTCTCCACCGAGCCGCACCTCGTGTTCGGCTGCGGCCGCTACGAGGGCCCCGACCAGCGCGTCATCGACTACGCCGGCACCGTCTCGCGCGTGCGCGAGATCAGCCTCGGCGACTACGTGCTCAACGGCGGCGAGGTCGCCGTCATGGCCATGATCGAGGCCGTGGGACGCCTCGTCCCGGGCGTCATCGGCAATGCCGCGAGCCTCGACGAGGAGAGCCACGAGGGCGGCCTGCTCGAGTACCCCAGCTACACGAAGCCCGCGCAGTGGCGAGGATTCGAGGTGCCGCCCGTGCTGCTCAGCGGCAACCACGGCGCCATCGCCGTCTGGCGGCACGAGCAGCAGCTCGAGCGCACGCGGGCCCGCCGGCCCGACCTGCTCGAGCCCTAGGAGCGCGCCGAGAGGATGACCGGGCCGTCGTCGGTCACGGCGACGGTGTGCTCGAAGTGCGCGGCTCGCGAGCCGTCGGCGCTGCGGAGGGTCCAGCCGTCCTTGTCGGTGTAGATGCGGTCGGTGCCGATCATGAACCACGGCTCGATCGCGAACACGAGCCCCGCGCGCAGCGGAAGCCCGCGACCCGGGCGGCCGTCGTTGGGGATGTGCGGGTCGCCGTGCATCGTGCGGCCCACGCCGTGTCCGCCGAAGTCGGTGTTGATCGAGTAGCCCCCCGCGCGTGCGACGTCGCCGATCGCGGCGGAGATGTCGCCGATGCGGTTGCCGACCGTGGCGGCGGCGATGCCCGCGTCGAGGGCGCGCGACGTCACGTCGATGAGGGCGAGGTCCTCGTCGCGAGGGGTGCCCACGATGATCGTGATCGCCGAGTCGGTGACCCAGCCGTCGACTGACGCGGCGAAGTCGAGCGACAGCACGTCGCCGTCGCGCAGGCGGTAGTCGTGCGGCAGGCCGTGCAGCGCGGCGTCGTTGACCGACGTGCACAGCACCTTGCCGAACGGGGATGCCCCGAACGACGGGTGGTAGTCGATGTAGCAGCTCTCGGCGCCGGCCTTGCGGATCATGTCGTGGGCGAGCTTGTCGAGCGTGAGGAGGTTGACCCCGACGGCGGACGCCTGGGCCGTGGCCTCGAGCACGCTCGCGACGAAGACGCCGGCGGCGCGCATCCTCTCGATCTCGGCCGGGGTGCGCAGCTCGATCATGCGTGCTTGCCCATGTAGTCGCGCACGATCTCGCGCAGCTTGGCGATGAAGCGCTCGTCGCCCTTCGGGTCGTAGAGGAACGCGCGGTGCAGGATCGAGTCGGCGATCTCGACGATGATCTCGAAGTCGAACGCGAGCTCGTCGGAGGGCGTGAGGCCGTACTTGCGCGTGAAGAGCGCGGTGAACTCGCGCGCGAGCACCGAGTTGTTGGACATGTCCGGCTGCACGAAGCGCTTGTCGATGACGTCGCCGAAGCCCAGGGCCCGGAAGCCCGGCTCGGTGCGCAGCAGCTCGACGTAGCCGTCGATCGCGACATCCATGCCGTCCATCCAGTGGGCGGGCTCGTCGCTCATGCCGCCGAAGATGCGGGCCGTGAACTTCTCCATGTTGCGGGAGGCGAGGGCGCGCAGCAGCGACTGGATGTTGGGGAAGTAGCGGTACACGACGCCCACCGAGGAGCCCGAGCGCGTGGCGACGTCGCTCGTCGTGAGGCCGTCGATGCCGTTCTTGTCGATGAGCTCGGCGGCGGCGTCGAGGAGGCTCGTGATGCGCTCCGCGCTGCGCTGCTGCACCGGCTCGGTGCGGACGGTCGCGGGCACGAAGTCGGGCTTGTCGTTCATTGCGTGGTTCTGCTTTCAGTGGTGGACTGCCGCCGAGTGGAATACCACCCGTGTTCTGTGCGAGAATTGCTGTTCGTGCCAGCACCCGGCTCTGCCACAGGGGATCCGGTTCAGTGCTCCGGCGCACACTCCATTCTTCACTACTGATACTCCGTATCTGACAAGCAAGCGTTCGACCTGTGGCGGGCGCAGAGAGCGAACTACCATGCACATCCTCGACAGCGTCGATGCAGCGTCCCTCAAGGACAACATCCCCGACTTCCGTGCGGGTGACAACGTCAAGGTGCACGTGAACATCATCGAGGGCACCCGTTCGCGCATCCAGGTCTTCCAGGGTGTCGTCATCGGCCGCTCGGGCGAGGGCGTCCGCGAGACCTTCACGGTCCGCAAGGTCAGCTTCCAGGTCGGCGTCGAGCGCACGTTCCCCGTGCACTCCCCGATCATCGACCACATCGAGCTCGTCACCCGCGGTGACGTGCGTCGCGCCAAGCTCTACTACCTGCGCAAGCTGCGCGGCAAGAAGGCGAAGATCAAGGAGAAGCGCGACTTCTCGTAGTCGTTCAGCGTTTCGAACTTTCCTGAGCTCCCAGCCGCTTATGCTTGCTGGGAGCTCAGGGGTTTAAGTGACATATCGTACGGAATTCGACGCGACCGCAGGCGACCGCCCGGTACGCGCGCCCAAGTCGAAGCAGAAGCGCGGCTGGAAGATCTTCCTGCGTGACATCCTGCTCATCTTCCTCGCGGCGCTGCTCATCTCGTTCCTCATCAAGACGTTCCTGATCCGCTCGTTCTACATCCCGTCGTCGTCGATGGAGGAGACCCTCCACATCCAGGACAGGATCATCGTCAACCAGCTCGAGCCGAAGTTCATGCCGATCGAGCACGGCGACGTCGTCGTCTTCCGCGACCCGGGCGGCTGGCTCCCGCCGGACAACACGCAGCCCGTCAACTGGTTCGTCGGCGCCGTCGACGCCGCCCTCGCCTTCGTGGGCCTGAGCGCCCCCGACAGCAACGACCACCTCATCAAGCGCGTCATCGGCCTGCCCGGCGACACGGTCGTGTGCTGCAACGACTTCGGCCAGCTGACGGTCAACGGCGTGCCCCTCGAGGAGCCGTACATCAACCTGCCCGAGGGCATCACGAAGGCCACGCGCGACGACTTCGAGGTGACCGTGCCCGAGGGCAAGCTGTGGGTCATGGGCGACAACCGCTACAACTCGGCCGACTCGGCGTTCCACCGCGACGACCCCACGGGCGGCTTCGTGCCGATCGACAACGTCGTGGGCCGCGCCCTGCTCATCAGCTGGCCGGTCGACCGGTGGACGTGGCTCGACAACTACCCCGTGACCTTCAGCGACGTCGACGGCACAGCGAAGAAGTGACGGTAGCCGACCCCACCCTGCGCGTCGAGCGCTCCCTGCACCGTGGGGGCGCGCGGTACGTCATCGGCTGCGACGAGGTCGGCCGCGGCGCGATAGCGGGGCCGGTCGCCGTGGGGCTCTCCGTGGTCGGGGTCGGCATCCGCAAGCATCCTGACGGCCTGCGCGACTCGAAGATGCTCAGCGAGAAGCGCCGCGAGCAGCTCTCGCCCCTGGCCCAGCAGTGGTCGCACTTCTCGGCGGTCGGCCTCGCGAGCGCTCTCGAGGTCGACACGATCGGGATCATGGCCGCCCTCGCCCTCGCCGGCAGGCGCGCCCTCGTCGAGCTGCACGAGGCGGGCGTGCCGATCATGGAGAGCGTCGTGCTGCTCGACGGCTCCCACGACTGGCTCACGCCTGGCCTCACGACCCCGCCCGTGCGCACGCAGGTCAAGGCCGACCGCGACTGCGCCTCGGTGGCCGCGGCCTCCGTCATCGCGAAGGTGCACCGCGATCGCATCATGATCGAGGCGGATGAGGCGATCCCCGGGTACGGCTGGGCGGGCAACAAGGGCTACGGCTCGACCGAGCACTACGCCGCCATCGACAGCCTCGGAGCGTCCGAGCTCCACCGCCAGACCTGGCTGCACGCCCGCAGCGCGTAGACTTGTCCCGCAATGGATGAGGACGAGTTCGAAGACTATGACCGCGAGGTAGAGCTCGCGCTCTACAAGGAGTACCGCGACGTCGTCGGCCAGTTCCGGTTCGTCGTCGAGACGGAGCGCCGCTTCTACCTCGCCAACGAGGTGGAGCTCGTGCGGCAGGACACCGAGCACGACTTCTACTTCGAGCTCACGATGAACGACGTGTGGGTGTGGGACGTCTACCGCTCCGACCGCTTCGTGAAGTCGGTGCGCGTGCTCACCTTCAAAGACGTCAACGTCGAGGAGCTCTCTGCGAAGGAGCTCGAGCTGCCGAAGGAACTGGCGCTCGACGAGTAGGTGCTCGTCAGATGATCCGTGCTGCGGTCTTCGACATCGGGGGAGTCCTCGAGATCGTCGATGACGACGCCTGGCAGGATCTCTGGACAGCCCGCTGGGAGACCTCGCCCGGCGCCATCCGCGCCTCCGAGTACCACGGACCGACCGAGGCCGACTTCCGTGCGCGCATCGCGCCCCACGTGTCCGACGTCGACGCGGCGATCGCCGACTTCTGGGACACCTACTGCGGTTCGTTGGATGTGGCCAGGCGCGACTTCGTGGCCTCCCTCAAGCCCGCCGGCCTCATCGTCGCTGCGCTCAGCAACTCGGGCGACGGCGCGCGCCGCGAGGAGCAGCGCAGGTACGGCTTCGAGGATCTCTTCGACCTCATGGTCTACTCGCACGAGGTGGGCGTCGAGAAGCCCGACCCGGCGATCTACGCGCTGACCGCCGCGCGCCTGGGCGTGCAGCCGCACGAGATCGTCTTCCTCGACGACCGGCAGGCCGCGGTCGACGGGGCGGTGGCCGCGGGATGGCACGCGGTGCTGCACGAGTCGACGCCGACGTCGATCGCGGCGGTGCGGGCCGTGATCGCGGCTCCTCCACACTGACACGTTCTCCGGCACTGCACGGATGACCGTGACCGCGGCCCGCCGCGGGTCGACCCCCACGACCCTTGACCCATGGCAGCGAAAGACGCCCTCGGGCGCAGGGGAGAGGCGATCGCGGCGCGGCACCTCGTGCGGTCCGGGCTCGTCATCGTCGAGCGCAACTGGCGGTGCCTCGCGGGGGAGATCGACCTCGTCGCGCGCGACGGCGACGAGCTCGTGTTCGTTGAGGTCAAGACGCGGTCGAGCGTCGACTACGGGCATCCCCTCGAGGCGATAACCCCGCGCAAGCTCGCGCGGCTGCGCAGGCTCGCGGGGGAGTGGTGCCTCGCCCACCCCGATGAGCGCGGTGCGATCCGCATCGACGCCGTCGCCGTCATCGCCCCGCGCGCGGGCGACATCGAGGTCGAGCACCTCGCGAGGGTGTTCTGATGGCGATCGGTCGCACGTGGTCGGTGTCCCTGCTCGGGCTGAGGGGAGCGGTGGTCGAGATCGAGGCCGACCTCGCGAGCGGACTACCCGCCTTCGTGCTCATCGGGCTGCCCGACGCGGCCCTGGGCGAGGCCAAGGATCGGGTGCGGTCGGCGGCGACCAACTCGGGGTGCGGGCTGCCGGCCCGCAAGATCACGGTCAACCTCTCGCCCGCCGCGCTGCCCAAGCACGGGTCGGGCTTCGACCTCGGCATCGCGCTCGCGGCCCTCGCCGCCGCCGACCTCGTGCGGGCGGACTCGATATCGCGCGTGCTGCACCTCGGCGAGCTCGGCCTCGACGGCCGGCTGCGGCCCGTCGACGGCATCCTGCCCGCCGTGCTGTCGGCGTCGCGCGCGGGCTTCGACACCGTCATGGTGCCGACCGGCAACGCGGATGAGGCGTCGCTCGTGCCCGGGGTGCGCGTCATCCCCGTCGCCTCGCTGCGCGATGCGGCGATCTGGCACGGCGGCGAGTTCGAGCCGGAGCCGGTCGAGCCGATCCTCCGGGCCGTTCCCACCGCGGGCGACGGCGCGGAGGCCGATCTCGCCGACGTCATCGGCAGCGAGGAGGCGGTGGGCGCGATGCTCGTCGCGGCCGCGGGCGGGCACCACGTGCTCCTGCTCGGGCCGCCCGGCGCGGGCAAGACCATGCTCGCGTCCCGGCTGCCCACCCTGCTGCCCGACCTCGACCCCGACGCGGCCCTCGAGGTGAGCTCGCTGCGATCCTTGGCCGGGATGCCCGTGGGGTCCACCCTCTCGACGAGGCCGCCCTTCGAGGCACCGCACCACACCGCGACCGCGGCCTCGCTCCTCGGGGGAGGCAGCGGGCAGATCCGGCCAGGGGCCGCCGCCCGCGCCTCGCACGGCGTGCTCTTCCTCGATGAAGCGCCCGAGTTCCCCGGGTCGGTGCTCGACGGGCTCCGTCAACCGCTCGAGTCGGGAACGATCAGCATCCACCGGGCCAACGCCGTCGCGTTCTTCCCCGGCAGGTTCCAGCTCGTGCTCGCGGCGAACCCGTGCCCGTGCGGGCAGTGGGGCGCGAAGGACTCCGAGTGCACGTGCCCGCCGCACTCGCGCCGCCGCTACCTCGCGCGGCTCTCCGGTCCGCTCCTCGACCGCATCGACATCCAGTTCCGCGTGCACCGCATCACGACGGCACAGCTGCGGCTCGCGGGCGAGGGCGCGCGGCTCACGAGCGCGGCGGCGCGCGAGCGCGTCATCGCCGCGCGCACGCGCACTCGCGAGCGGCTCGCCGCCACCCCCTGGACGCTCAACTCGCACGTGCCGGGCTCATGGTTGCGCGGACCGGAGGCCCGTTTGCGACCGGCGGTGACGGCATCGCTCGACCGCAGCCTCGAACGCGGCGGCATCACGATGCGCGGGTATGACCGCGTGCTCCGGCTCGGCTGGACCCTCGCCGACCTCGAGGGCACCGCGAGCCCCACTGCCGACCAGATGACACGTGCGCTGTACCTGAGGAGGGCGATCTCGACATGACCATGTTCGGACTCAAGGAGGCCGAGGTGGCGCAGCTCGTGCGAGCGGCGACGCTCGACGACGACCTCGACCGCGACGAGATCGAGGCCCGCTTCGCGCGCGCGGCGTGGTCGGGCATCGCCGAACCGGGCGATGCGGTCGCGAACCTGCTCATCGATGAGCGGGGGCCCGCCCGCGCGCTCGCCGCACTCGTCGACGGGCTGCCCGCCGCCGACCTCGCGACCCCGTACCTCTCCGAGGCAGACGCCCAGCAGGCGCTCGACAGGTGGATGCCGCGGCTCGCGCCTCCCGTCGTGCTCCAGTGGCTGCGCCAGGCCGCGCGGCACGGCGCCCGGCTGCGTGTGCCCGGCGACCCGCTCTGGCCGGCCGGGTTCGCGGCCCTGGGCGACCACGCGCCCCTCGCCCTGTGGACGCGCGGACCCGACGAGGCGCTCGCGGCCCTCGAACGGTCGGTCGCCCTCGTGGGCGCGAGGGCCGCGACGGGCTATGGCGAGCACGTCACGATGGAGGCGTCTGCGGGGCTCGTCGACCGCGGGTTCGCCATCGTGTCCGGGGCCGCCTACGGCATCGACGGCATGGCCCACCGCGCCGCCCTCGCGAGCCGCGGGCACACCGTCGCGTTCCTCGCCGGCGGCGTCGACCGCTTCTACCCGAGCGGGCACGACGCCCTGCTCACACGCATCGCCGAGCACGGCATCGTGGCCTCGGAGCTCCCGTGCGGCTCGGCGCCCACCCGGTGGCGGTTCCTGCAGCGGAACCGGCTCATCGCCGCGTCGAGCCTCGCGACGGTCGTGCTCGAGGCGGGCTGGCGCTCGGGGTCGCTCAACACCGCCGCGCACGCCTGCGACGCCGGCCGCCCCGTCGGCGCCGTGCCGGGCCCGGTGACGAGCGCCGCGTCGGCGGGATGCCACAGGCTCATCCGCGACGGCAAGGCCGAGCTGGTCACGACCGCCGACGAGATGGCCGCGCTCGCCGGCGGACCCGAGCCCGAGGAGCCGCAGTACACGCGCGAGCACACGCGCGTGCTCGACGCCCTGAGCGTCACGGCCCAGCGCACGGTGGACACGATCGCCGCGCGCGCGGGGCTCACCGTCGCGCAGACGCAGTCCGAGCTCGCGCGGCTCGAGGTCGAGGGAATCGTGCGGGAGCGCGAGCGCGGCTGGACGAAGCGGGGTGCGCCGCGTGAACCGTAGGCAGGCGCGGCGGTCGACCCTAGGCTGGCACTGTGATCCAACTCGGCCAGCACCCCGCGCCCTCCCACGTCATCGCCCATGTGAGCGACACGCACCTGCTCGCCGGCGGGCGCCCGCTGTACGGCAAGGTCAACACGATCGAGCACCTCACCCAGGCACTCCTCCAGCTCGAACGCTCCATCGCGCACCCGCAGGCGATCGTGTTCACGGGAGACCTCGCCGATCTCGGGGAGCCCGACGCCTACGTGCGCCTCCGGGAGATCGTCGAGCCCGTCGCCGCCCGCATGGGCGCCCAGGTGATCTGGGTCATGGGCAACCACGACGAGCGCGCGGACTACTCGCGACTGCTCTTCGACGAGGAGTCGGACGCGCCGCAGGACCGCGTGTACGACATCGACGGGCTGCGGGTCATCTCACTCGACTCCACGGTGCCGGGCTACCACCACGGCGAGATCACCGACGGCCAGCTCGAGTGGCTGCGCGGCGTGCTCACGACGCCCGCGCCGCACGGCACGATCCTCGCGCTGCACCACCCGCCCATCCCCACCCCGCTGCTCGAGGCGATGGGCATCCTCGAGCTGAACGACCAGCCGAAGCTGGCCGACGTCGTGCGGGGCACGGATGTGCGGGCCATCCTCGCCGGCCACCTGCACTACTCGACGCACAGCACGTTCGCCGGCATCCCCGTGTCGGTCGCGTCGGCGACGTGCTACACGCTCGACCTGAGCGCGGAAGACCGACTGCTCTCGGGCGTGGACTTCGGGCAGGCCTTCAATGTGGTGCACGTCTACGAGGAGCAGCTCGTGCACTCCACGATCCCGGTCGGCAAGACCGTCGAGGTCACCGGCCAGCCGGCGGCCGCGTGGGGGCAGATCGAGGCGATGACGCACGAGCAGCGCATCGAGGTGCTGTCGTCGAAGAACTCCGCGTTCAACGCGGCAGAGGTCGAGAGCTCGAACTAGGCGCGCGCCGCGAGCTTCGCCCGTCGAGTGCTGCCCTTGCGCGCGACGGCGGAGCGCACGAACGGCATCGCGAGCGGGAGCACGGCGATGAGGGCGCGGTAGCGCAGGCTCGGCACCGAGACGGGCCTGCGCCGCTCGACAGCGCGCAGCGCGGCGCGCACCACGGGGCCGGCCTCCAACCAGGCGAAGGCCGGGGCCGTGGCCTCGCGCGTCACACCCATGCGCTCGTGGAACTCGGTGCGGACGAAGCCCGGCGCCACCGCGGAGAACGCCACGCCGCTCGTGCGGTAGTAGGCGTTCGCCCAGCGGGAGAAGGTGAGCGCCCAGGCCTTGGCGGCGCTGTAGGTGCCGAGCGGCGCGAAGCCCGCGACGCTCGCCACCGTGAGCACGCGCCCGGAGCGGCGCGGCAGCATCTGGGTGAGGGCGGCGTGCGAGAGGCGCAGCGGCACGGTCGCGAGCAGGGTGAGCTGCCGGGACTCGTCGTCGACCGCGCTCTCGTCGAGCTCGTAGTGGGTGCCGAACCCCGCGTTGTTGATGAGGTAGTCGACCGGATCCGCGACCTGCGCAAGACGTGCCTCCACCCGCGCGAGCCCCTCGGGGTCGAGGAGGTCGGCGGCGAGCACCTCGCTGCGCACGGGCAGGGTGCCCGCGAGCTGCTCGAGTCGGGCCGCATCCCGCGCGACGAGCACGAGGTCGTAGCCGGCGGCGGCGAGCTGGCGGGCGAACTCGGCGCCGAGGCCGGCGCTGGCTCCCGTGATGAGGGCGATGGGCATGGCGAAACGCTAACAGGGGTCGCCGTGCGCGACCATGGAGCATGGACCTGCAGCGGCTCGTGGACGACTTCGCGTCGTACCTCGCCGCCGATCGCGGATACAGCGAGCACACCGTGCGGTCGTACCGCTCCGACCTCACCCAGCTCATCGCATTCGCCGAGGAGCGCGGCGCCTCCGCCCCCGACGACCTCGACCTCGAGCTGCTGCGCGACTGGCTGTGGCACTCGTCGAAGGCGGGCCTCGCCAAATCCACGCTCGCGCGTCGCGCGGCCGCGGTGCGCAGCCTCACGGCGTGGCTCGCGCGCACCAAGGCGACGCCGACCGACGCCGCATCCCGGCTCAAGGCGCCCAAGCGCGACCACCACCTGCCGCGCGTGCTCTCGCGCGAGGCGATGGAGTCCATCCTCGAGCGGGTCGCCCTGCGCGCCGACGGGGGAGACCCCGTCGCGCTGCGCGACCGCGCCATCATCGAGGTGCTCTATGCCTCCGCGCTGCGCGTGAGCGAGCTCACGGGCCTCGACCTCGGCGACGTCGACCTGGGCCGCCTGACCGTGCGCGTGCTGGGCAAGGGGGCCAAGGAGCGCGTGGTGCCGTTCGGCGTCCCCGCGCGCGAGGCGGTGGTCGCGTGGATCGAGCGTGGGCGCCCGGAGTTCGTGACCGCGAAGGATGCGGCGTCGCCCCTGTTCGTCGGATCCCGCGGCGCTCGGCTCACGAGCCGTGCCGTGTACACCCTCGTCTCGGCGCTCCTCGCGACGGTGCCCGGAACGGGACCGGCCGGCCCGCACACGTTCCGCCACACCGCCGCGACGCACCTGCTCGACGGGGGAGCGGACCTGCGTGCCGTGCAGGAGATGCTCGGCCACGCGAGCCTCGGCACCACCCAGCTCTACACGCACGTCTCGACGGAGCGGCTCAAGGAGAGCTACCGCCTGGCGCACCCGAGGGCCTAGGGCGACGGGCGGCTAGCGCGCCTCGTCCGGCAGCTGGCCGCGGTAGGCGTCGGCGACGCTGCGGAGGTAGCGGCAGATGACATCCTGCTCGTCGTCGTCGAACTCGTCGAGGGTGCCCTCGATGGCGCGCACGACGGGGAGGATCGTGGACATGGCCCTCACCGTGGAGTCGGGCGTCGGCGTCACGACTATCGCGCGCCGGTCGTGCGGGTGCTTCGACCGCGTGGCGTGCCCGAGCGCCACGAGCCTGTCGACGACCGTCGTGATGGCGGCGGTGCTCAGGCCGAGCCGCCGGGCGAGCTCGGTCGGGCCCATCGAACCGTGGATCAGGATGAGCTCCATGGCGGCGAGGTCAGTGGAGTTGACCGTCAGCTCGCGGCCGACATGCATCTGGAACTGCTTGCTGATGTCGAGGATGTCACGCATGAGCTGCGTGGGCTCGCGGACGCCCACGCGGTACGGCAGAGTGTCGTGCTGCGATTCGGGGGGCATCGCCATCCCCCAACGCTACCGGAACGCCGCAGACCGGCGGGTCTATCTGGATTGTCACGTCAACTAGTGCGAGTGTGGGCATGCGCGCGCGGCTCGCGCGTCGCCCCCGCCGTCCCCCGTGACGGCAGCGCTGCCTTCCGAGGCGGGAACGGACCGATCCGTGCGTTCCCGCCCGGCAGCGCGGGTGGGGGCGAGGGCGGCTCAGGCGGAGAGTGTCGCGCGCTGGCGCTCGGCGACGGCCTCGAGGTAGCGCGTGATGACCTCGCGCTCGTCGTCCTCGAAGGCATCCAGTGCGGAGTCGATGGCTTGCGCTACCGGGATGAGCGTGCGGATCGCCCGCTGCACCGACTCCGGCGTCGGGGTGACGAGCACGGCCCGCCTGTCGGTGGGGTGCTGGGCGCGCGTGACGTGGCCCGTGCTCTCGAGCCGGTCGACGATCGTGGTGACGGCGGCGGTGGAGACCTGGAGCCGGCGCGCGAGCTCCGTGGGGCTCAGCGGCCCCGACAGCATCACCTCGCCGAGGGCCGCGGTGTCTGTCGCGTTGAGGCCGATGGCGCGACCGGCCTCAGTCTCGAACTGCTTGTTGAGCGCGACGACCTGCTGGATGAGCAACGTCTGGGGACGCAGCGCCACCCGGTAGGCATCGCCGAAGGACGCGGGGGACTGGTTAGGTTCCACACTTCACCGTACTCCCTCTAATTAGGGTCACGTATTGCTAGCTTTTCGTAATAACATGCTGTTACGCGCTTAACCGACATGCAGCTGGTTACTGACCTCGACCTTGCGCGGGCAACACCCTGAGCGCTCGCCCACAGCATGCCGACGATTTCCCTGATCCGTGATCCTTGGCCGTGGGCGGGCGCTCACGTGTCGGCAGCAGCACCGCGGGCGGCACGCCGCCCAGCCACGCGAGCGGTGACGCGTACTCGCCGTGCACGCGCACCCCGAGATGCAGGCACGGGGATGCGCAGTGCCCCGGCAGCACCGAGCCGATGACGTCGCCGCGCTCGACCAGGTCGCCCGCGACGAGCGACGTCTCGACGGGCTCGAAGCTCGTGATCACGCCGCCGGACTGCTCGATGGACAGCACGGGCCTGTCCACCACCGTGCCCGCGAAGTGCACGACCCCGTCGTCGGGGGCGTAGACGGTGCCGGTGGGAGCCGAGAGGTCGACCCCGCGGTGGCCCGCGGAGTACGGGGTCTCCGGAGCCACGTAGGGCCGCACCACGGAGTGCGGGGGGTCGGTGGGCCAGGCCCACGGGGCTGTGAGCAGGAGCAGTGCGACGAGCATCCCGCCATCGAAGCGGATGGGGCCGGCAACGACTCCCGCGCGGGCCGCACGGGTGCGGAACCTCGCGGATAGGCGGCTGAGGGGGAGCGGTGCTACCATTGACCCCAGCGTCCGGCCTGTCCGGACGACTACGCGTGCCCGTTGTTCATCGAACACACCACGGCCCACCTCCACCAGTCCCTCTCACGAGGGCGGATGTGCGCCCGGGCACCAGGTCTGAGGCCGACCGGCCTCGGAGACAACTGAGTAGGTGCGCCTCGGCGTGCCAGTTAAGGAGAACGGCCATGGCCGTCGTCACCATCCGCCAGCTGCTCGACAGCGGCGTCCACTTCGGACACCAGACCCGCCGCTGGAACCCCAAGATGAAGCGCTTCATCCTGACCGAGCGCTCGGGCAGCCACATCATCGACCTGCAGCAGTCGCTCAAGCACATCGACGCGACCTACGACTACGTCAAGGAGACGGTCGCCCACGGCGGCACCATCCTCTTCGTCGGCACGAAGAAGCAGGCCCAGGGCTCGATCGCGGAGCAGGCGCAGCGCGTCGGCCAGCCGTACGTCAACCAGCGCTGGCTCGGCGGACTCCTCACGAACTTCACCACGGTCTCCAAGCGCCTCGCGCGCATGAAGGAGCTCGAGGAGGTCGACTTCGACGACACCGCGAAGAGCGGCTACACGAAGAAGGAGCTCCTCATCCAGAAGCGCGAGCTCACCAAGCTCCAGAAGAGCCTCGGTGGTATCCGCAACCTGACGAAGACCCCGTCGGCCCTGTGGGTCGTCGACACCAAGAAGGAGCACCTCGCGATCGACGAGGCGCACAAGCTCGGCATCCCCGTCATCGCGATCCTCGACACGAACTGCGACCCCGACGAGGTGCAGTACCCGATCCCGGGCAACGACGACGCGATCCGCTCCGTCGGCCTGCTGACCCGCATCATCGCGGATGCCGCTGCCGAGGGCCTCATCCAGCGCCACCAGAAGCCCGAGGACGGCGCCGAGGTCGAGCCGCTGGCCGCGTGGGAGGCGGAGCTGCTCGCAGCCTCCGAGACCCCCGCCACCGAGGCTGAGAAGATCGAGGCCGTCGACGGTGCTGTTGCCGGCGCCGGTGCCGACGCGAAGGCCAAGGTCGCCGAGGTCGTGGCCGCCGAGGTCCCCGTCGAGGAGAACGACGCGGACGCCGTCGTCGCCGAGCACGAGGCCGCCGCCGACGAGACCGTCGTCGCCGAGCACCACGTCGAGTCGGACGAGGCGACCGAGGCCAAGATCGAGGCCGAGGCGACCCCCGCCGAGAAGAAGCCCGCAGCCAAGGCTGCCCCCAAGAAGCCCGCCGCGAAGTAATTCGCGCAACCAGTTAGGACACATCACATGGCTGACGTCAGTCTCGCTGACATCAAGGCGCTGCGCGAGAAGCTCGGCACCGGCATGGTCGACACCAAGAACGCACTGGTCGAGGCCGAGGGCGACTTCGAGAAGGCCGTCGAGATCCTGCGTCTCAAGGGTGCGAAGGGCAACGCGAAGCGTGCCGACCGCTCCACGAGCGAGGGCCTCATCGCGGCCGTCGAGTCGGCGACCGCCACGACGATGATCGAGCTCGCGTGTGAGACCGACTTCGTCGCGAAGAGCGACAAGTTCGTCGCGCTCGGCAACACGGTGCTCGCGGCCCTCGCGGACTCCGGCGCCGAGACCGTCGACGCCGCGCTCGCGGTCGAGGTCGGCGGCAAGACCGTCGCGTCGATCATCGACGACGAGGCCGCCATCCTCGGCGAGAAGGTCGAGCTCCGCCGTGTCGTCCGCATCGCCGGCGACAAGTTCTCGATCTACCTGCACCGCACGAACAAGGACCTGCCCCCGCAGGTCGGCGTCGTGCTCGCCTTCCAGGGCGACGACGTCGAGACCGCTCGCAGCATCGCGCAGCACATCTCGTTCGCCGACCCGACGTACCTCTCGAAGGAGGACGTCCCGGCGTCCGAGGTCGAGAACGAGCGTCGCATCGTCGAGGAGATCAGCCGCGGCGAGGGCAAGCCCGAGGCCGCCCTCCCGAAGATCGTCGAGGGCCGCGTGGGCGCGTTCTTCAAGCAGGTCGCCCTGCTCGAGCAGGACTACGCGCGCGACAACAAGCTCACGATCAGCAAGGTCGTCGCCGACGCCAAGCTCACCGTCACGGGCTTCGCCCGCTTCAAGGTCGGCGCCTAGGCACCAGCACGCACGATGGGCCCCGGGGTTCTCCCCGGGGCCCATCGGCGTTCCCGGCGCACCGCATCCTCCCCGCATGTCGGCGAGGTGCGCGGAACTCTCCCCGCAGCTCGACGACGTGCGGGGAGGATGCGAAGGGGGACGGAGGATGCCCCGGCACGCCGTATCCTGTTACAGGTCGTACGCGAGAAGGGGCACCGAGTGACGGACAAGAAGAGGCGGGTTCTCCTCAAGCTCTCGGGTGAGGCGTTCGGCGGGGGATCCCTCGGCGTCAACCCCGACGTCGTCTCGGCCCTCGCCAAGGAGATCGCGGCGGCCGCGAACGATGTCGAGATCGCCATCGTGGTCGGCGGCGGCAACTTCTTCCGCGGCGCGGAGCTCAGCCAGCGCGGCATGGAGCGCGGCCGGGCCGACTACATGGGCATGCTCGGCACGGTCATGAACGCGCTCGCGCTGCAGGACTTCCTCGAGCAGGCCGGCGCGCAGGTGCGCGTGCAGTCGGCCATCGCCATGACCCAGGTGGCGGAGCCGTACATCCCGCTGCGCGCGGAGCGCCACCTCGAGAAGGGCCGCATCGTCATCTTCGGCGCGGGCGCGGGCCTTCCCTACTTCTCCACAGACACCGTGAGCGCCCAGCGCGCGCTCGAGATCGGGGCGCAGGTCGTGCTCGTCGCGAAGAACGGCGTCGACGGCGTCTACGACTCCGACCCGCGCACCAACCCCGACGCGAAGAAGATCGACGAGATCACCTACCAGGAGGCGCTCGTGCGGGGCCTCAAGGTCGTCGACTCTACGGCATTCAGCCTCTGCATGGACAACAAGATGCCCATGGTCGTGTTCGGCATGGAGCCCGCGGGCAACCTGACCAAGGCCATCCGCGGCGACCGCATCGGCACGCTCGTCAGCAATTGAGCCCGGCGGTCATCGCCCTCATCGCCCTGGGCGCGGTGACCCACGCGAGCTGGAACCTCTGGATCAAGCGCACGGGGGCGGGTGGGCCGCTCTTCGTGTGGCTCACGGCGGTCGTCGCCTCGGTGTGCGTGCTCCCGTTCGCGATCCTGCTGCACGGCGACATCCGCTGGAACGACCTCCTGCTCGCGGGCGGCGTGAGCGCCGTCCTGCACATCGCGTACTTCCTCCTGCTGCAGCGCGGCTACCGCGCGGGCGACGTCTCGGTCGTCTACCCGCTCGCGCGCGGGTCGGGCCCGCTCATCACGGTCATCGTCGCCGTCGCGGTGCTGGGGGAGCGCCCGGGCCTCCAGGCGCTCGTCGGCGCGGGCGTCGTCATCGCGGGTGTCATGGTCATCGGCTTCGCGGGCGGGCGGCAGGGGATGCGCGCCGCAGGGCCGGGCGTCGCGTACGGCCTGCTCACGGGCTGCACGATCGCGGCGTACACGCTGTGGGACGCGCACGCCGTCACGACGCTCGCGGTCGCGCCCGTGGTCCTGAGCCTCGGGAGCACGGTCGGCCAGGCGGTGCTGCTCGCACCCGCGGCGATCGCGCGGCCCGCGCGCCTGCGCGAGATGGTGAGGATGCACTGGCGCGACGCCCTCGTCGTCGGCATCCTCTCGCCCCTCTCGTACATCTCGATCCTGTTCGCCATGACGATGGCGCCCGTCTCGGTGGTCGCGCCGGGCCGCGAGGTGAGCGTCGTGCTCGTGGGGCTCGCGGGGTGGTTGCTGTTCCGGGAGCCGCATCCCGTGCAAAGACTCCTGGGCGCGGGCACGGTGCTTGTCGGCGTGGCCCTGTTAGCCCTCTAAACTCGACTACATGATCAGCGATGTGCTTGCCGAGGCCAAAGACAAGATGAACAAGGCCGTGGAGTCGGCGAAGGACGATTTCGCGACGGTGCGTACGGGCCGGGCCAACCCCGCCCTCTTCCAGAAGGTGCTCGTGGACTACTACGGCACGCCGACCCCGCTGGGCCAGCTCGCCAGCATGGTCAACCAGGAGGCCCGCACCCTGCTCATCACGCCCTTCGACAAGAGCGCGCTCAAGGACATCGAGAAGGCCATCGTCGGCGCCTCGAACCTGGGTGCGAGCGTCGGCAACGACGGCAACGTCATCCGGGCCACCCTGCCGGAGCTCAACGAGGAGCGCCGCCGCGAGTTCGTGAAGATCGTGCGCGACAAGGCCGAGCAGGCCCGCGTCGCCCTCCGCAACGTGCGCCGCAAGGCCAAGGACGACCTCGACGGCCTCAAGGAGGTCGGCGAGGACGAGATCGCCCGCGCCGAGAAGGAGCTCGACGCCGCGACCAAGAGCCACGTCGACGCGATCGACGACGCCCTCAAGAAAAAGGAAGCCGAGCTGCTCGAGGTCTGATGGCATCAGACTTCGAAGCCCAGGCCCGCGCGGCGAACGAGAAGATCAACGCGCGCACCGGGCGACCCCTCCTCCGCGCGATCGGCGTCGGGCTGCTGCTCGGCGGGTCGCTGCTCGTCAGCCTGCTCATCCTCAAAGAGCTCTACATGGTGTTCGCGGGCGCGCTCGTCGCGTTCCTCGCCTACGAGCTCGCGACGGCGCTGCGCAGCGCCGGACGCGACGTCCCGCGCATCCCGACCGTCGTCGCGGCCGTGGCCGTCGTCCCGGCGACGTTCTACTGGCTCGACGAGGGCCACTGGTGGGTGACGCTCGGCGGCATCGCGGTCATCTCCCTGTGGCGGCTCGTCGAGCAGCTCGTGCGGCCGAGCGCGCGGGCATCCTCGCGCGACCTCCTGCTCGACTTCGGCGCGGGCGCGCTCATCATGATCTACATCGCCTTCATGGCGGGCTTCACCGTGCTCCTCACGGCGCAGGAGGGCGGCCAGTGGTGGACGCTCGCGTTCCTCATCGTGGTCGTCGCGGTCGACACGGGCGCCTACGCGAGCGGCCTCGCGTTCGGCAAGCACCTCATGGCGCCGGCGATCAGCCCCAAGAAGACCTGGGAGGGCTTCGCGGGCTCCGTGGCGGCGGCCCTCATCGCGGGCGTCCTGCTCGCCCTCTTCATGCTGCAGCAGCCGTGGTGGGTCGGCGTCATCCTCGCGCTCGCGATGGTGCTCACGGCCACGTCGGGAGACCTCGCCGAGTCGCTCATCAAGCGCGACCTCGGGATCAAGGACATCAGCTCGTTCCTGCCAGGGCACGGCGGCTTCCTCGACCGCCTGGACTCGGCCCTGCTCTCCGGCGCGGTGGCCTATGCGCTGTTTCTCATCTTCACGTAAGGCACAATTGACGTCGTGAGCACAACTTTCCCGCGCAGCCGCAAGTCCAAGCCGGGCTACGACGTCGACCAGGTCGAGGACTTCCTCGAGGAGGCCAGGCGCGCCTACACGGCGGAGCCGGGGCGTCCGTCGGTGCTCAATGCGGAGAGCATCCGCACCATGGCTTTCACGATGCAGCGCGGCGGCTACTCGACGTCGCACGTCGACGCGGCGCTCGAGCGCCTCGAGGATGCCTTCGCCGCACGTGAGCGCGAGCGCGCGTTCGCCGAGACCGGCGACGCGGCCTGGTACGCCAAGGCCCGCAGCTCGGCGCAGTCGATCCTCGACCGCCTCGCGCGCGAGCCCGGCAAGCGCTTCTCGCGCACGGGACCGTTCACGCTCGGCTACCACCCCAAGGATGTCGACGCGTTCGCCGACCGCCTCGTCGGGTACTTCCAGCACGGCAAGCCCATGAGCGTCGACCAGGTGCGCACCGTCGTGTTCCGCGGCTCGCGCCGGGGCTACAACGAGATGCAGGTCGACCTCCTGCTCGACGCCGTCATCGACGTCATGCTCGCGGTGCGCTGACCGGCCTCACAGCCTTTTCCGCCCCCGTCGGCTAAAATCGGGGGATTGTGGGGACGAACACGCGCGCCGGAGAGATCCGCGCCATGCGCAGGAGCGCGGGCGGGGACGTCTCGGGGCGCCACCGCCGGGCGTCGTGGTCGCTGCCCGTCTTCGCGTCGTTCGTGACGTTCGCGTTCCTCGCGGTCTCGGTCACCCCGCCGCTCGGCTCGCCCGCGTACGCGTACGCCCCCGGCCAGACGAAGGAGGGCCAGACCCTCGCGGTCGACGGCGCCTACGAGAACGCGGCGGGCCGCGACGGCTTCACCGTGACCGAGCAGGTGGTCGTGCCGGCGGCATCCGCGGGCGCCCCGGCCGCAGGCACGCCCGACCCCGGCTCGGCGCAGGCCATCGCCTACTCGATGCTGCAGTCCATGGGGCTGGGCGACAGCGAGTACAACTGCCTCGTCGCCCTGTGGGACCGCGAGTCGCACTGGAACGTGTACGCCTACAACGCGTCGAGCGGCGCGTACGGCATCCCGCAGGCGCTGCCCGGCGAGAAGATGGCGGCGGTCGCCTCCGACTGGGCGACGAACGCCGCGACGCAGATCACGTGGGGGCTCAGCTACATCAGCGGCCGCTACGACACCCCGTGCGGCGCGTGGGCGCACTCGGAGGAGAAGGGCTGGTACTAGCCCCTCGCCGGTAGGCTTCCGCCATGGATGATTCTGTCGGCGATGTCATCCGGATCTCGCTGCTCGGCGTCCTGGCCCTCGTCACGATCGTGGCCGCCGGCGCCTTCAGCAAGAAGCTCGGGGTCGCCGCCCCGCTCATCCTCATCGTCGTGGGAGTGGGGTTCAGCTTCATCCCGGGCGCTCCCGTCGTGGTGCCGCACGAGGTGATCCTGCTCGGGCTGCTGCCGCCCATCCTGTACTCCGCGGCGCTCACGGTGCCCGTCATCGACTTCCGCCGCAACCTCACGAGCATCTCGCTCCTGAGCGTCGCGCTCGTCATCGTCACGGCAGGCATCACGGGGTTCATCCTCTACCTGCTGTTCCCGCAGCTCTCGCTCGCCGCCGGCATCGCGATCGGCGCCGTCATCAGCCCCACGGATGCGGTCGCCGCGACCGCCCTCGGAAAGAGGCTGGGGCTGCCGCCGCGGCTCGTGACGATCCTCGAGGGCGAGGGACTCGTCAACGACGCGACGGCCCTCGTGCTGCTGCGCTCCGCCGTCGCGGCGACCGCCGCCTCCGTCGCGTTCTGGGATGTCGTGGGCGACTTCGTCTTCGCCGCGGCCGTCGCCCTCGCGATCGGCCTCGTCGTGGGCTGGGTGACGGTGCTCGTGCGCTCGCGGCTGCGCGACTCGGTGCTCGACACGGCGATCTCGTTCGCGGTGCCGTTCATCGCGTTCCTGCCCGCCGAGTTCGTCGGCGCGAGCGGCGTGCTCGCCGTGGTCGTCGCGGGGCTCTACTCGGGGCACGCGAGCGCCAAGAAGTTCTCCGCGCAGTCGCGCATCTCCGAGCGCCTCAACTGGCGCACCCTGCAGTTCGTGCTCGAGAACGGGGTGTTCCTGCTCATGGGCATCCAGTTCACCTCGCTCATCACGGGCGTGCAGGAGGACGACCTGAGCGCGACCACCGCGATCTGGGTGGGCCTGCTCATGACCCTGGTCGTGCTGGTCGTGCGGTTCGCGTTCCTCGTGCCCCTGCTCGTGCTGCTGCGCCGCCAGGTGGCGGCGACGGCCCGCCAGACCGAGCGCTGGGGCAAGGCGGTCGAGAGGATGCGCGCACGCATCGACGGCGACGAGCGCCTCGCGGGCAATGCGCGCGTGCAGCGCCGCAGCGACCGCGTGGAGAAGAACCTCAAGCGCCGCCAGGCAGATGCGGCCCAGCTCAAGGCGCAGGGGCTCGGCTGGCGCGGAGGCCTCGTGCTCGGCTGGTCGGGCATGCGCGGCGTCGTCACACTCGCGGCAGCCCAGTCGCTGCCCGAGGGCACGCCCTACCGCGCGCAGCTCGTGCTCATCGCCTTCACGGTCGCGGTCGTCACGCTGCTCGTGCAGGGCGGCACGCTGCCGTGGCTCATCAGGCTCACGGGCATCCGGGGGACCGACCGGGCGGCCGACCGCCGCGAGTTCGCGACGCTCCTCGACGAGATCAGCGCCGCGGGCATCGCCGTGCTCGACAACCCCGATTTCCGGCTGCCCGACGGCGAGAAGGTCGACGAGGAGGTGGTCGAGCGCGTGCGGCACGACACGCTGCAGAGCGTGCGCTCCGCGCGCGAGCGCGCCGAGCACGGCGCGGGGGAGAAGGAGCTCGCGAACTCCCCGCAGCGGCAGTACCGCGAGCTGCGGCGCGAGGTGCTGCAGGCGGAGCGCGACGCCCTGCTCGAGGCCCGTTCCGAGGGGTCGTACCCGTCGCGCATCCTCATCCGCGCACAGGCCATGATCGACATGGAGGAGACGCGGCTCGAGGCTATGGACAACTCGTAAGCTGGAGGCATGCCCCGTTCGAACCGCCCGCGCGACCGCCGCGGCAAGGCAGACGACGAGGAGTTCGACGTCACGCGCGTGCTCATGGGCACGAAGACCACGGTGTCGAAGCGCGACGGGCTCTGGAACGTGCAGCCCCTCACCGCGGCCAACGCCGTGAAGGCCTACATCTGCCCGGGCTGCGGCCTCGAGATCGAGCCGGGCATCGCCCACACCGTCACGTGGCGCGCCGACGGCATCATGGGCGAGGCCGACGACCTCGCCGCGCGCCGCCACTGGCACCTGCACTGCTGGAAGATCAAGCCATGACCGAGCCCATCAAGAGCGGCACCGAGCTGCCGGCGATCCGCGAGGATGTCGACCTCCGCACGTCCGACGGCCTCACCCTCGTGGGCGAGCTGGCGCTGCCGGAGTCGGGCGCCCCCGCGGCGACGATCATCGCCCTGCACCCGCTGCCGACGCACGGCGGCTTCATGGACTCGCACATCATCCGCAAGGCGTCCGCGCGGCTGCCCGCCCTCGCCGACCTCGCGGTGCTGCGCTTCAACTTCCGCGGCGTGACGTCGCCGCGCGGCACGTCCGAGGGCTTCTTCGGCGACGGCGTCGACGAGCGGCACGACCTGCAGGCGGCGATGGACCTCGTCGCCGCGCGCGGGCTGCCGCATCCGTGGCTCGTGGGCTGGTCGTTCGGCACGGAGGTCGCCCTCAAGTGGGGCCTCGAGCAGCCCGTGGAGGGCGCGATCCTGCTCTCCCCGCCGCTGCGCCGCACCACCGACGCCGAGCTCGCGCGCTGGGCCGGCAGCGGCAAGCGCCTCGTCGCGGTCGTGCCGGAGCTCGACGACTTCCTCCGGCCGCCCGAGGCATCGGCGCGCTTCGCGGTCGTGCCCGAGACGGAGTTCGTCGCGGTGAAGGGCGGGCGCCACCTGTGGGTGGGGGAGGCGCAGACCTACCGCGTGCTGAGCGAGATCGTCGCGCGCCTCAACCCCGCGGCGCTGCCGCTGCCGACGGAGTACTGAGCGGGCCCTCCGCGGCGCCCGTTCCGTGTGCGCCCTGCTCCAGCCGATCGACGCTCGGACCCTCGCGCCTTGGCCAACGCCATACATTTGTCAGGCGTGCGTACGAATGTATGGCTTTGAGTAAGCGGTTCGCGGAAGGGTCGCGCGACCGCGGGGAGCAGCATCGGGCCGGAGGCAGGCCTACAGGTCGTTCTGCCTCGGCACGACCACCTGGTTGATGATGAGCAGGATCGCCGCCGCCACGGGGATGGCGATGAGCGCGCCGAGGATGCCGAGCAGCGTGCCGCCCGCGAGCGCGGCGATCACGACGATCGCGCCCGGCACCTTGACCGCCTGGGCCATGATGCGCGGGTTGAGCACGTACGCCTCGACCTGCATGTACACGAGGTAGTAGATCGCGACGGCGATGACGCTCGGGGCGCCGTTGAACGCGAGCACGAGGAGGGTGATGACGGCGGCGCCCGAGACGGTTCCCACGAGCGGGATGAGCGAGCCGAGGAAGGCGATGAAGGCGAGCAGCGCCGAGTAGCTGATCGGCAGGCCGAACGCCGGGAAGATGAGGGTGAGGAACACGAACGACAGGATGCCGTTCACGAGCGCGAGGGAACCCTGCCCGATGACGTAGCGGCCGACCGCCGAGGCGACCTGCTCGGCGAGGTCGATGAACTTGGGGCGCTTGGAGGCCGGGACCAGCTGGTAGAGGCCGCGCTTGAGGCTCGTGAGCGAGGCCGTGAAGTAGATGGTGAGGATGATGACGACGACCGCGCCCGTCACGCCCGTGGCGATGCCGATGCCGACCGTGAGCACGCCGCCGCCGATGCTCGTGTAGTCGAGGGTCGCGAACCAGTCGGTGACCGCCTTGATCGCGCTGTCGATGTCGAGCCAGGGCAGTGCGCCGTGGATGCCGTCGCGCACGGTTCCGTCGGCGAAGCCGTTGATGAGGTCGGGCACCGCCTTGATGGCCTTGTTCACCTGCTCGGTGATGACGGGGATGATCGCGAACACGAGTCCCACGAAGATGCCCAGCACGACCACGAGCACGATGACGATCGCGAGGGGCCGGGGGAGCTTGCGCTTCTCGAGCCACGTGACGATCGGGTCGAGGCCGAGCGCGAGGAACAGCGCGGCGCCCACGTAGGTGAGGATCGTCGCGAGGTTGCCCACCGTGGCACCGATGGCCACGGCCACGAGGACTCCGAGGCCGCCGAAGAGGCCGAGTCGGAACGGGTTCTGGATCTTCACGGCGGCACCTCAGGGTCGGAGGACGAAGCGGGACGGGCTACGACTCGGAGGTGACCTTCTCGGCCTGGGACAGGACGCCCCGAAGGTTTTCGAAGTAGCCCGCCACCGTGTCGCGCTCCATCCTAATCTTGGCGAGGCGCTCCTCGGCGTCGGACACGAGCTTCGCCGTGCGGCGCTCCGCGTCGTCGATGAGGGCTTTCGCACGGGCCTCGGCGGCCTCGGTGACCTCCTTGGCGTGGGCGTCTGCGGCCTCGCGCACCTTGCGTGCCTCGTTCTTCGACGTGGTGTCGAGGTTGACCGTCTCCTGACGCTTGACCGCGGTCTGCCGCACGGCCTCCGCGAGCTGCGCGTTCGCCTCGTCGAGGAACTGCTGCGTCTGGGTGCTCGCCTCCGTGTGCAGGGCGAGGGCCTCCTTCTCGCCCTCCTCGCGTCGGGCGCCGAGCTCGGCCTCGAGCGCCGCGCGGGCCTCGGCGGCCTCGCGCTCGAGGGTCGAGCGGGTCTCGTCACGCTGGTGGGCGAGGGCCGCGCGCGTGGTCTCGGTCTCGCTCGCGAGCTGGGCACGCTGGCGGGCGATGTCGCGCGCGAGGTCGGTCGTCTGCTTCTCCACGTCGGCCGCGAGCCGCGCCGTGGTCTCCGCGACCTCCGCCTCGAGGGCGGCGCGGCGCTCCCTGATCTCGGCCTCGAGGGCCGACTGCTTCTCCGCGGTCTCCGCGGCGAGGGCCGCGCGTGCCGCCGCAGTCTCCGAGGAGAGCTGGTTGCGCGCCGCCGTGGTGCGGGCCTCGAGGTCGGCCCGTCCGGTCGTGAGCTCGTGCTCGAGCTCGGCCCGGGCGGACGCGAGCTCCTGCTCGAGCGCCGCCCGCGTTGACTCGACCTCGGCCTGCAGCGCGGCCTTCGTGCTCGTGACCTCGGCCTCGAGCTCGGCCCGGCGGCCCGAGATCTCGTGCTCGAGGGCGGTGCGGGCACCCGAGATCTCGGCTTCCAGGGCGGCGCGGGCGCCGGACGTCTCGGCCTCGAGCGCCGCACGGTCTCCCGTCGTCTTGGCCTCCAGGGCGGCGTGGGCGGCGGCGGTGTCGGCGGCGAGGGTGTCGGCGGCGGCCTTGGCCTCCGCTCGCTGCTGGGCGAGCGCGGCCTGGGTCTCGACGCGCAGTGCCTCCTGTGCGGCGGCGGTGTCGTTGGCGAGCTTCTCGGCCGCGGCGGCCGTCTCATTCGCGAGCTTCTCGCGCTCGGTGGCGATCTCGGCGGCGAGGGCAGCGCGACCCGTCTCGAGCTCGCGCGCGAGGTCGGTGCGGCCCTGCTCGAGGTCGCGCGCGAGGTCGGCGCGCAGGCGGGCGTTCTCGTTCTCGTAGTCGGCGCGGCCCTTCTCGGCGTCGCGGGCGAGCTCGGCCGCGGCCTCACGGGCCGCCGTGGCCTCGCGCGTCGCGGTCTCCCGCAGGTCGGCGACCTCCTTCTCGACCTCGGCGCGCAGGGCGGCGGCCTCCCGCTTCGCGGTCGTGCGCGTGTCCGCGGCCTCGGTGGCGACGGCACCGCGCAGCGACGCGGCCTCGCGCTGGGCATCCTGCATGAGGGCCTCGGCGTCGGAGCGCGCACGTGAGAGGAGCGAGTCGGCCTGCTCGCGGGCCTCCGTGACGGCTGCCGCGGCGGCGGCTGTCGCATCCTCGGTGATCTTCGCGGCCTGGGCCTGGGTCTCGGCGCGCAGGCGGGCCATCTCGGCGGCCGTCGTGGTGCGCAGGTTCTCGGCGTCGATGTCGGCCTGGCTGATGAGGCGCGTCGACTGCTCCTCGGCCACGCGCAGGGTGTTCTCGAGCTTCGTGCCGAGTCCGGCGTAGGTGGGGCTGCCCGTCTCGTCGAGCTCGGCCTGCAGGTCTTCGTTGACCGCGAGGAGGCGCTTGACCTCCTTGGCGGACTCCGCGCGGTCGGCGTTCGCCTGGATGAGCTCGCGGCGCAGATCCTGTAGCGCTGCGTCGACTTCGTCCTTCCGGTAACCGCGCATCTCTGTTCCGAAAGTCGTGTCGTCTGCAGCCATGGATGCCACTTTAGCGCGGCGGGGTACAGCCAATCATTCACCTCCTTCCCAGCAACTTCCCAGACCCACAGTTAGGGGCGACCAAGGCAGTCCGGTATTCTTGAACGTCTTTGTTGTTGCCACTCCCCGGAAGTCTCGGGGGCTCCTCCTCTCGTCCCTAGTGCGAGCGGCCGCCTTGAGAGCGGCGGAGGATGCAGCGGACTTTCGGTCTCTCCGGCAGCACGAAAGGAGTAGTCCACCGTGCGGTTCGTTCTCGCCATCATCAGCTTCGTCGTGGCCGCGGTCATGATCGGCGCGGGCATCGCCCAGCGCACGATCCTGCTCGAGCCCGACCACGTCGCCCTCTCGAGCTCGTCGAGCACGGGCGCGGCGGTCACCGTCATCGACGGCGCGGCCCTCAACGCCTACGACGGGTCTCAGCGCCTCTCGGTCTCGGGCACCGACGACATCATCGCCGCGTACGGGCGCACGAGCGACGTGCTCGCCTGGATCGGCGACGCGCAGTACACCGAGGTCGGCTTCGACGCCGAGAAGGGCGAGCTCACGAGCAAGCTCGTTCCGGGAACCGAGAAGTCGGTGCCGACGATCGAGGGGTCCGACCTCTGGCTCGACGAGTACACGAGCGCCGACTCGCTCGCGATCACCGTCAAGGTGCCGAGCGACGTCTCGTTCATCATGATCTCCGACGGCAAGAAGGCCGCGCCAGCCGACGTCGAGCTCTCGTGGCCCGTGGACAACTCGACCCCGCTCGCGGGGCCGCTCATCGTCGCGGGCGCCGTCGTGCTGCTGCTCGGCCTCGCGCTGCTGCTGTGGGCGATCAACCACATGCGCAGCTCGCGCGGCCCGCGCCGCAAGCCCCAGAAGATGCCCAAGGTTCCGCGCAAGCCCCTGGTCAAGCCGCGCTCCGGCGGGCGCCGCACCGCGGCGGGCATGATCGCCGTGCCGATCACCCTCGTGGGCGCGCTCGTGCTCACGGGCTGCAGCGCCGACTTCTGGCCCGGCTCGAAGCCCGGCGCCGCGCCGAGCGCGAGCGCCTCGGCCGCCCCCGTCGACCAGGCGGGCGAGCCGCCGGCCGCGACCGTCAACCAGGTCGAGCGCATCATCACGAAGATCAGCCAGACGACCGCCGACGCCGATGCCGCGAAGGATGCCACGCTCCTCGCCACGCGCTTCCAGGGTGCGGCGCTCGAGCTGCGTGTCGCCAACTACGCGATCACGACCGCCGACCCGTCCATCGCGGCCCTCGCCGCGATCCCCGCGGGGCCCGTCAAGGTGACCCTGCCGCAGCGCACGGACTCGTGGCCGCGCACGGTGTTCGCGGTCATCCAGGATGACAGCGACTCGACGATCCCGCCGCTCGCCCTGTTCCTCGAGCAGGAGGATCCGCGCGCCAACTACAAGGTCGCGTACGCCATGACGCTCGAGCCGTCGGCGGTGCTGCCCAAGGTCGCCCCCGCGGCGATCGGCGCCTCGCAGCTCGCGGACGACAGCGGCGTGCTCAAGCTCACGCCCGACGAGGTGGCCCTCGGCTACGCCGACATCCTCGAGAAGGATGTCGACAGCGACGCGTACCTCGACTTCGAGGCGGAGGGGGACAGCCTGCGCGAGAACGTCGGCGTCACCTACAAGGCGACCGTGAAGTCGAGCCTGCCGTCGACGGCGACCGTGGCGTTCGGCCACGCGCTCGGCGGTGCGGACGCCATCTCGCTCGCCACCAACGACGCGGGCGCCCTCGTTGCCGTCAACGTCAACGAGACGACCACCGTCACCCCCGTCGAGGCAGGCGCCGCCGTCAACCCGACGGGCCAGGTGAAGGCGCTCTCGGGCCTCGCGATCAGCACGAAGGGCGTCATCGCCACCTACGGCGACCAGCTGCTCTTCTACGTGCCGCCCGCCGGGAGTGATGCGAAGATCATCCTGCTCGGCTACACGCAGGGCCTCATCAAGGCAGGGGAGGTCGGATGACCAACGCACCGCTCGGCGGCAACCTCCGAGGCGCCGTCGACCTCTCGTCGCTTGTGCGGCCGCCGGCCCCGGCCGGGGGAGCGCCCGCTGCCCCGGGCGGCGTGGTGCGATCGGCGAACGACGCCAACTTCACGGCCATCCTCGACCTCTCGTCGACGGTGCCCGTCATCGTGGAGTTCTACGGGCAGGGCGTCGAGCCCGTGCTGGGCGACCTCATCGCGCAGTACGGCGGCCGCATCGCACTCGCGACCGTGGATGCGACGACGAGCCCGCAGCTCGTGCAGGCGTTCCAAGTGCAGCAGGTTCCCACCGTCGCCGCGGTCGTGGGCGGGCGGCCCGTGCAGCTCTTCGTGGGCATGGTCCCCGAGGAGGAGCTGCGCGACGTGCTCGAGCAGGTGCTGCAGCTCGCCGCCCAGAACGGCGTGCAGGGCTCGATCGCCGTGGACGGCGCCGAGCCCTCTGAGCCCGTGGAGGAGCCGCTGCCTCCGCACCACCAGGAGGCGTACGACGCGATAGCGTCCGGCGACTTCGCGACCGCGATCAAGGAGTACGAGACCGCGATCGCCCAGAACCCGCGCGACCAGCTCGCCGTCGCGGGCCTCGCGCAGGTCTCCCTGCTGCAGCGCCTCGAGGGCGCCGACGCCTCGGCGGTCCGCTCCGCGGCCGCTGCCGAGCCGACCGACGTCGCCGCCCAGCTCGCCGTCGCCGACCTCGACGTCTCGGGCGGCCACCTCGACGACGCGTTCGGGCGCCTGCTCGACCTGTTCCCGACCCTCGACCAGCCGGGCAAGAACTCGGTGCGCACGCGCCTCCTCGACTACTTCGAGATCGCGGGCGCCGAAGACCCGCGCGTGGTCTCCGCTCGACGCCGCCTCACGGGCCTGCTCTACTAGGAGCGTGACCGAGACTGTGCCGGGGCCGACAGCGGCCCTGCTCGACGTGTGGGCGCGGGTCGCGTTGTTCGCGGCCATTCTGGTCGTCATCCTCGGGGGTGTGCTGGCCTCCATTCCGGTGCTGGTGTTGGCTGCGGTGCTATTCGGCGCGGCGATCATGCTGGGCGTACGGAGCGCGCGCGCGATGGCGCGGGAGAAGAATGCCGGCTACTCCACGATCTACGACGTACCCGGGTTCGCGCTCCGTGACGCCCGCACCAAGCAGCTCCTGCGCGCCGCAGACACCGAACCCGTCGGAGGCGGAAGACGCTCCATTCTGCGCGCGATGTTCACGGTGAAACCGGGCACCGTACTTGCGAAGCGCCTCGAGGAGGAGCGGGACTAGGCGCCCGAGTGCGCCAACGGGAAACCTTGCGCGCAGACACCATACATGTATTATGAGTCTCGCTCACGAGGCCCGTCGTACCGCACACCAGGCTGCGCAGATTAACAAGCTTCCTGCGCGCAAGTTCTATGAACTTTCTATGGCGATTATTGCTCATTCGCCGCTACGGTGGGTGCTACTCAGCTGAGCCGACCTCACCCGCGTGAACACTTTGGCCAGCCCGTCGCAGTCTGGGAGTGTTCACGTGAAGGTCCTGCTTGGAGCCGTTCTGGCTGCAGTCTTGGTGGCGACGACTGTCGCACCGGTCGCTGCTGAGGAGCCGCAATCGGACGTGACAGAGTCCTCGCCATACGACCTCCCGCTTCTTGTCTCTGAAGAACCTGCTGTCGTAGCGCCTGCTCCGCTCGAGGGTGACTTCACTGACATCGACCTACCGATACCCGCGGTGGCGAATCGGGCAGTGAGCCCCTCTCGACCGGGCCCCCCGGTCGAGAGAAAGCCTTTCGTCTTCGACGCCGAGGGCGCGCAGGTGGTTGAACGCTCCGAGTTCATCACGACCTACGAGAACCCGGACGGTGGATTCGTCGACCGGATCGGGCAGATTCCGCTCAACGCCCGCAATGACCATCGCGAGTGGGTTCCCATCGACACTTTTGTAAGTCGGGACCTCGACGGCACCTGGTCGACCGACGCGCATCCAATCGACCCGGTGTTCGCGCCGCGGGCCGATGAGGAGAACGCGTTCAGCGTCTCCCGCGGCGGCTACACCATCGGGTACACCCTCGTCGGCGCAGAGGACTCGTCGTTGAGGGTCGTGCCGCACGTCTGGGACGAGTCCCAGCCCAAGGGAAGCGACATTCTCTATCCCGACGTGTTCGACGGCGTCGACCTGAAGTTCCAGGTGACGCAGGCGGGGGTGAAGGAGTCGTTGAGCCTTGACTCCCTGCCACCCGCAGAGGAGTCCGAGTGGACCTGGCGAATCGAGGTCAACGCCCTCACCCCGTCAGTCGATGAGCACGGGTCAGTGAACTTCTCCAACCGCTATGGTGACGTGAAATTCCACATCCCTGCTCCGATCATGTGGGACTCGTCGGGCGAGGACGGAAAGTCGGAATCGGCGATGTCGAACCTGAAGGTCCACGTCACGCCGGACGGGGACGGCTGGCTCCTGACCCTGACGGCCGATCACCGGTGGCTCGCGGATCCCGACCGCGTCTACCCCGTCACGGTCGACCCGACAACGCGACCTGGGCCCAGCTCGATGAGCGCTTACAAGTCAGACGGGGCCTACCGCAACGATGGAATCCTCGTGGGCAACGCCCGTAGCGGCGGCGATTACTACTGGCACTCCACGGCCCAGTTCAACTACTCGCCCGCCGCCGGCTCCCAAGTGGTCGATGCCGCCGTAGCGGCCTACTACGTCGACGGCTATACGGGCGCGGCAACGACGTACATCCACGCGGCCGCCTGCGACGGGTACTGGTGTCTTGGGGAGTGGTTGGCGATGGTCAGCCTCACCAACAACGCCGCCTGGAGCGTCGACCGAACTCCCGGCCTCGGCAACCGTGTGGCTCAATGGGTGCGCGACGGGCAGTTCAGCAAGAAGCTGATCTTCGCCGGCGATGAGACCGCGGGCAAGTACACCTTCAAAGACCTCACCGCCGAGCTCTACGTCGAGTACGTCAACTACCCGACGGTCCCCGTCACGACCCTTCCCGCCAACGGGGCTTCCAAGGCACCGGTGATGCCGACGCTCAAAGCGTCTGCGACGCAGGCTCAAGGACTGCCGCTTTCATGGCAGTACAAGATCTGGAAGACGTCGGATGTCAGCACGACGCCGTACTACACCTCGATCTGGCCTGACGGGAGCGAATGGAGCCAGTACGGCTCTCCGCCCGACTTCCAGGTTCCCCAGGGCATCTTGGAGCCCGGCAAGACGTACTACTGGAAGGCCAGCGTTCGGGACTCCAAGGAGAATTACTACGGAACCACGGTGAGAACGTCGGCCGCGGCGAGCTCCTTTTCCACGAACACCCCAGCGCCGACGCCGGAGCAAGCCAGCGTGGCACCCGCGGACGGGGTCACGATCACGACTCTGACCCCGACTTTCGAGGCTCCCGAGGTGATCGACGCGAACGGCGACACGGTGCAGTACCAGTTCCGCATTGCCAGCGGCTCCGATGGCAAGACCGGCGCCATAGCCACCTCGGGCTGGCAATCCAGTAGGTCCTGGACTCCGACACCAGGAACCCTGCAAGATGGCGACTCCTACACCTGGGTGGTACTCACCAACGACGGGTATGACGCCGACTACGCGCCCTCGTGGGTAAACCACCTCAAGGTCAACCTGCGCCTGGGTGCCTCCGGTCCCTCTCCGTTCGACTCGGCGGGCCCGGTGACGGTCAACCTCGCCAACGGGAACGCCAACCTGTCGTTCTCATCCCCGATCGTCAATACTGTCGGCGGGCCCATGGGCCTCTCTTTCGCATACAACTCACAGCAGTCGCCGGATCGATACCGAGGGCTCACCGCCACGTACTACAACGCCCTGACGACGGGACAGACGAGCACCACAAGCTTCAGCGTCGACGGCAAGCCAGCGCTGATCTCCCGCACAGACCCGTCCGTCAACTTCCTTTGGGAGACCGACAGCCCGGGCCCCGCGCTGCCCACCAACTACTTCCTCGCCCGATGGACTGGGTTCATCCAGGTGCCCTCTGCAGGCACCTACACCTTCGGCACCTTCGCTGATGACGGCAGCCGGGTGACGATTGGCGGCACTAGCGTTCTCGACAAATGGGAGACGTCGACCACGGGCGCCCCCAAGATGCTGTGGGGAACCGCCAAGGTCATGGGGGAGGCCCCGGTTCCATTCCAATTCGACTACTACGACAGCACCGGCAATGCGACTGTTCAACTTTGGGTGCGTGATCCCAGCAACAACGTGTCGATTGTTCCACCGGACTGGTTCTCGACGCAGGTCGAGGTCTTGCCAGCGGGCTGGTCGACCTCCACACCCATGGCGGGCTCGGGCGGCTTCTACTCGTCCGCGCGAGTCACAGAGGCGTCGGTGGTACTTACTGATCTCACCGGCTCGGTTCACACCTACGTCAAGAAGAGCAGCGGTGGATACACTCCTCCTGCTGGCGAGTACGGGGTCCTCTCGCTCGACAGCAATGGTCTCGTGACGCTCGCCGACGATGGGGGCACGGTCTACACGTTCAACGCACAGGGTGCAGTGTCATCGGTGACGACAGCGGGTGACTCCCTCAAGCCCGCGACGCCCATCGTCGGATATCGAGCGGGGACAGGACAGCCCGACCGGATCTCTGACCCTCTCTCGCTCTCGCCGGGATCGGTTCCCGCTGCATACGGCCGGTTCGTGCGCTTCGTCTACCAGGGCGACTCGGCAGCGTCTGTCGGCCTGGGGACGGCAGATACGGACTCCTCGGGCTCCGCCTGCCCCGTGCCGCCAGGGTACTTCGCGGCTCCTGCCGGAATGTTGTGCAGGATCATCTACCCCGGTCATGCCGCTGGTGCGAGCGACACGACGCGACTGTTCTACAACGAGTTCCACCAGCTCACCCGGATCGTCGACCCGGGCGGCGTCATAACTGACTTCTCCTACAACGCTCAGGGCCGGATCCGCTCGATCGTAGACGCCCGGATCAACGACTGGCGCCTTGCGAACGGCGTCACAACCGTCGCGGCCGAGCAGATGACCGAGATCTCCTACGACGTGGCTGGCCGCGTTGTCGCCGTGACGCTTCCCGCGCCCGACGGCGCCACCGCCGCTGCGCGCCCTTCGAGGTCATACACCTACGACAGCGGAACGACCTACGTCGACGTGGCCGGCCTCTCCGGACACGCAAAGACCGTCACCTACGACAGCGCCTGGCGTCAGCTCACGACATCGAGCACGATGGGCGTCACGGCGTCGCAACAGTGGCATCCAACCAAGGACCTGATCGTGTCCACCACCGATCCCCAGGGGAGAATCTCGACGATCGCCTACGACGGTCAGGATCGTGCGACCGACACCTACGGTCCGGCCGAGCCAGGTTGCTTCGATTCAGACGCCGCGACTGCATGCGCCGCCACGCCAGGACACTCGAGCACGACGTATGACGGCGGCCTCAAGGGCCTCCACGCGGCGTACTACGGCAACGCCACGCTGAGCGGCGCTCCCGTGACCTTCGGCCTTGGCGTGAACGGCGTCACGTCCGGCGCTGTCGACAAGGACTTCGGACTCCGGGGGCCGGTCGCGGGCGTGGGCGCGATCGACAAGTGGTCGGTGAGGATGACCGGGCTCATCACCTTCCCGGTCGCCGGTACCTACTCCATCACCACGAAGGCCGATGACGCGACCCAGCTGTGGATCGGGGATGTTCTCGTCGTCAACAACTGGGTCCCGGGAGCGCTCCGAACCGCGACACCCGTCCAGACCGTCACGGTGGCGGCGGAAGAGACCCGCCGGATCCGACTGCAGTACGCCGACATCACGGGTGGTGCGAGCATCCAGCTGAGGTGGACCAAGCCGGGAAGCTCCACGCAGGAGGTCGTGCCGGGCGACCGGCTCGCGCCCGACTACGGGCTGACCACCTCGACGACCGTCTACGACTCCGTTCCCTCGGGCGTCTCCGGAGTCTCGAGCGCGCAGGTGACCGACCTCACGACGTCCGTCGAATACAAGTACCCCTGGCTCGGGGCCGCGACCGCGACCACGGTGAGCCCCGGCAACCTCAACCTGCGCACGGAGACCGCGTTCGAGACGTTCGGCCTCGACGCCTTCCAGGCGAGTTCGGGCATCCCGGCGGGCGACAACTGGGGCGGCTACAAGTTCGTGCTCGCGCCCGGGGACTGGAACGGCGACGGCAAGCCCGACCTCATGGTGGTCGCGACGGACGGCAAGCTCTATCTCCGTGCGGGCAATGGAGTCGGCGGGTACGCTGCTGACCTGCTCATCGGCACGGGCTGGCAGAACTTCAAGCAGATCCTCACCCCTGGCGACTGGAACGGTGACGGCAAGGCCGATCTGCTGACAATCTCCACGGCTGGTGCACTCGATCTCTATGCGGGCAACGGAACCGGCGGCTTCATCTCGCCGTACCCCACGATCAACTCGGGCTGGCACATCTTCTCGACGGTGCTGGCTCCCGGTGATTTCGACGGCAACGGCACCTCCGACCTCATCGGGGTGCTTCCTGACGGCACCCTGAGGTTCTACCCGACGACAACGGGCGGCACTCTGGGGTCGTACACGAGCATCGGAACAGGCTTCTCCGTCTACTCGAAGATCCTCGGCACTGGCGATGTCAGCGGTGACGGACTCCCCGACATCCTCGGCCTCCTGTCCGACGGCACGCTGAAAGTCCATGCCGGCACCGGCACGGGCGGCGTGGCCTCCGTGGGTACCGTGCTCGGCACCGGCTGGTCCGGTGTATCGACTCTTCTCGCTCCGGGTGCCTACAGCGGCGCAGGTCCCGGCGACCTCCTCAAGGTCACGACCGCTGGCAAGCTCGTGCTCTACACGGGTGACGGTCGCGGTTGGCTGCGCCGAACTGATCGGAAGCTGCCGTCCGCAGTGGCACAGGGGCTGCCCGCGTCGACCGCGGGCACGACCTCGGAGTACTGGGGAGACCAGCAGCCGTTGCCCGCGAGCGTCTGCGACGTCCCGATCAACACGCCGCAATCGGGCTTCCTCAGGAAATCCACGAGCGCCGCCCCCGCCACGGGCACGGCAGTCTCGACCGAGTTCGTCTACGACATCCTCGGTCGCACGGTGGGCACCAAGCGCTCGGGCGACGCCGACTGGACCTGCTCGAAATTCGACGCGCGTGGGCGAATGATATCGACGGCGTTCTCCGCCTTCGGATCAACGCCCGCCCGCACGGTGACCTACAACTACGGCACGGTGTCGGACCCGCTTACCTCGTACGTGGAAGACGGGTCAGTGGCAGGGTCAGACAACGGCTCCCGCATCACGACCAAGGTCGATCTGCTCGGTCGCGTGGTGTCGTATACGGATGTATGGGACACGGTCACCGTTCCGACGTATGCAGCCCTCACCGGCCGTGTGGACTCGATCACGACCACTCCGCACAATGGTGTCGCCTCGGTACAGTCGTTCACCTACGACGACGACGGCAAGGTGGAGGAAGTATTCCTCGACGGCGCCAAGCTCGCCGATCCGCAGTACGAGGCCAATCTGCTCACGACGGTGGGCTACCTCAACGGCACATCGCTGGCAGCCATCGGCCGCGGTCCTACGGGGTCGACGGACTCGATCACGTGGTCGTTCCCGAACCTGGCCTCGACGTCTTCGTCGGTGGCGCACCCCGCATCGACGATCTACACGGGCGACTTCGAAGTGGACGCCGACGCGTGGACGGCTGTGACGAGTTCGACCGCGCACGCAGGTCTCGGTGGTCTGGAGGTGGCCCAAGCCAGTTCCGACCCGGCGGTTGCGACGCGCACGGTGACGGGTCTGACGGTCGGACGTGCCTACACTCTCGAGGCCTGGGTTGAGTCGGCGAACGCGGATCTCGTGTCGCTGGGCGTCGATGGGGTGGGTGCGAGCGCGCCCGCGGCAGCGGGCACGTCGTGGTCGACGGTGACGTATGCGTTCACGGCGACGGCCGCGTCCCACGACCTGCGGGTCGAGGTGACCGGTGCCGGGGCGGCGTCGGTGGTCGTCGACGATGTGTCGCTGTTCGAGGATGCCTGGACCGAGACGGTGACGTCGGCGGGTGCCGCGCAGCCCTCGGTGACGGATTCGGTGATCCGGTCTCAGTCGGGCCGGGTGGTCCTCAACACGTTGACCGATGGGGCGGCGGTGGAGTCGTCGTGGTATCGGTATGACGCTGCGGGGCGTCTGGTGCAGGCGGTGATCCCGCATCACACGTTGGACTATGTGTTCGCGTCGACCGGTGGGTGTGGTGCGAATCCGCGGGCGGGGATGAACGGCAACCGCACGGGTTACACGGACACGTTCGACGGCGGCACGCCGATGATGGTGGCGTATTGCTACGACAATGCGGACCGGTTGACGTCGACGACGGTGACGAATGCACCCTCGGGCGCGTCGCCGGTGATCGCCAACAACCTGACGATGACGGGCCCGGCGGTGTCGTTGGTGTATGACGCGCACGGGAACACGACGGTCCTGTCGAATCAGTCGATGGTGTATAACGTGTCGGATCGGCACATGAAGACCACGGTCGTCGATGGTGGGGTGACGTCGACGGTGGAGTATCTGCGGGATGCCACGGGCCGCATCGTGGCCCGCATCTCCGACGACAACATCGCGGATGCGACACCGGCGACGACGGTGCGGTACACGTTCGCGGCGGGCGGTCAGTTCGGGGTGCTGAACGGGTCGGGTGCGGTGATCGAGCGGGACGTGTCGTTGCCGGGAGGGGTGAGCGTGGCGATCACGGCGGCGGGGCAGTCGTGGTCGTACCCGAATCTGCATGGTGACA